>Ga0209915_1000001_pt1 | contig 3711325 bp, 3600 predicted proteins | sample ThiBiot_750_plan_FD_183952 | JGI IMG/M metagenome (GOLD analysis project Ga0209915, IMG submission 183952) | Wastewater bioreactor microbial communities from Cape Town, South Africa - Thiocy_cont_750_plan (SPAdes) | ecosystem: Engineered > Bioreactor > Thiocyanate-remediating >... | reverse complement strand
TCGCCGCCTACGTCGGCGGCCGGTCCATCAGCGTCGGTCCCGGCAAGGCCGCCCGGATCAACCTGCTGGATGAGGGACCGCGAGATGCGTCGTTCTCGGATGCCGACTGGAACCAAAACGTCCTCCAATACCGGCGGGCGACGGTGAAGACGATCATCCGCCGCCTCCGCGAAGGCGGGAACCTGGAACCGGTCGAGCACACCGCCCTCGACGTCGCACTCGACGCCCTACGCGGCCAGTCCACGGTCACCATCACCCACGTGTACGACCGTCTCGTCGATCCCGAGCAGAGCCAGCCGCTGGAGGTGGTCGAGGCCGGCCACCGACTGGGGCACTCGCTCCGTCGGATGGTTTCCGGCGATCTCACCGGGTTCTTCGACGGGCCCTCCACCGTTCGGTTCGATGCGGATGCCCCGATGATGGTCGTCGACACCTCCGCGCTGAAAGGGGCGTCCCCGGAGGCGCAGGCGCTGGCGCGGCTGGCGACGGCGAACTGGATCCGCCGTTCTTCGCTCGGCGCGAACCGGCAGGCGCGAGTGATTATCCACGAGGAGGCCGCCGTTGAGCTGCTCAACGACGTCTCCGGCGGCGACGGTCTCGCCGACCGGGTCGAGGACGAGAAGGTCGCACGCCACCTCGGCACTTCCAACTGGTACCTTCTCCACCGAGTCGCGGACCTGGACGCGCTGGGTGACCGCAATAGCGCCCTGCACTCCCGTGCGCTTGGCCTGTTGGCCGACTGCGAGACTCGCATCTCGTATGCGCAGCACTCGGGGGAGATCGCGAGGTCGCGGGAGATCCTGGGCTGGAACGACACTCAGGCCGACCTGGTCCGCAAGCTCCACAAGGGGGAGGGGCTCTGGCAGATCGGTCAGGACCGCGTGGCGAAGGTGCGCAACATTTGCACCGACTACGAGCTCGGCATCTTCCGTACCGACGCCATGGGCGGTGAACGAGCATGAGAACCCACGGCTCCTCCTGGACACACGTCGCCCTCTACAGCCTCTTCGCCCTCGTCGTCGCCGGCGGGCTCTCCACCGGCATCGCCACCGCGACCATCACCGCCATCTGCGGCGGCGGCCAGCCAGACAGCGTCTTCGCCGGTCTGCAACTGGCCATGGGCGCCGACCCTTCCGGCTTCAGCTTGGTGCCGGGGTGCGTAGCGCCGGTCACCCTAATCCGGGTCCTCGATCTGCTCGCCGTCTTTCTCCTTCTGAGCGTGATCGCTGTCGGAGTGATCTGGTGGCTTCGCTACCGGCAGTCGGACCGGCACTTCATTAACGACCTCCGCGGCCGCGACGGGCTCGCCAAGCCCGGCGAAGTCCGCAAGCACACATCCGCACGCACTGCTCTTCGCCGCGCCAAGACCCTTCGGCCGTCGCTGGTCACCCCTGCGCCGTCTGCGGCTGGCTGGAAGGTGGGCAGTGCGCATGGGCAGGACGTCTATGTGTCGATCGAGGACTCGATCGTTGTTGAGGGCGCGCCTCGTTCCGGGAAGGGCTACCGGTTCATCATCAACGCCATCCTCGACTGGGACGGCCCGCTCATCACCACCTCCACCCGCAACGACAACCTCGCAGCAACGATGCGCGAACGCGCCCGGGTCGGCGACGTTACGGTGTTCGATCCGCAGGAGCTCACCGGTGTCCGCTCGGCGCTTCGCATCTCCCCAGTCGCTGGGTGCGAGGACCCCCTGGTGGCGGACCAGCGCGGGCAGGCGATCATCGCCGGCACCGCGCTCGGCGCGTCGAAGACCAACCAGGAATGGGCTCAAGTGTCCTCGTCGGTGCTCTCCCGACTGCTCCACGCTGCAGCAGTTTCGGAACGTGGCACAGATGCGTTGGCGCGGTGGGGTTCCAACCCGCGGCTCGCACGCGAGGCCGTTAGTGTGCTCGCAAACCAGGGCAGTCCCGGTTGGTCGGAAGACTTGGACGCGATCATCAACGGCGATGAGAAGCTCCTGGCGAACTCCTGGTTCGGCGTCTTCGGCGCGCTCCGCCCACTGTCCATCCCGTCGATCCGGAGGGCGATGACCCCGGGGCAGGGGGAGCAGTTCGACCTTGATGCGTTCCTCGCCGGGTCCAACAGCCTCTACCTTGTCGGAACCGGCGCCGGCGCAGGATCTGTTGGCGGGTTCCTCGGCGCGGTCCTCGACGACGTCGTCGAAACGGCACGACGGAAAGCTCTCGCCTCGCCGGGGTCGCGGCTGGATCTCCCGCTCGCGCTGGTCCTGGACGAGATCGCGAACATGTTCTCCTGGCCTGCGCTGCCACGGATCATGGCCGATGGTGGCGGCATCGGAATCTCCACCATCGTCGTCCTCCAGGCCCTCTCGCAGGCCGAGACCGCCTGGTCGAGGTCTGAGGCCGACACGATCTGGTCGGCGGCCACTGCCAAGCTGCTCCTCGGCGGCGCATCTGACGTCGACCACCTCCGCGACATCGAATCGCTTCTTGGGACTCGGCGGACCCGGAACACGGGGCACTCCTATAACGACAACGGGTCGTCCACGAACGTGCAGAACGAGAAGGTGCCGGTGATGACGATCGATGAGATCCGCCGGATGCCCGAGACTGTCGGGCTGCTCGCGTATCGCAACCGTCGCGGAATCCTGCTTGACCTGCGGGGTTGGACCGACCGTGACGACGCCCGACGGGTCAGCGCGGGGAAGAAGCTCACCGAGCGCGACCAGCAGGTCGTGTTCGCCGAACAGTACCAAGCCGCGCTCGATCGTCGAGGATCAGCGGGAGAGGGAGACTGATGTCCAACCGTCGCCGTCCCGCCCGGGACAACACGTACCGGACCAACTATCTGCACTCGGGAGCCTGGTTCGCCCGCCGCGACCGCTGGTTCCTCGAGGAAGGGTCCCGCAACGGCACAATCCGCTGCGCCCTCTGCCTCGGCGCCGGCAGCGCCCGCACTCTTGAGTTGCACCACCTCGACTACCGCGGCGTCACCCAAGCCCCGCACGGCTGGACCGCCCACGAGCAGCACGAGGACCTGACGGCCCTGCACCCGCGCTGCCACGAATACGTGCACCAGCTGATCGACCGCGACCGTGCCCTCTCCGGTTTCGTGTCCCGCCGCACCGCGTCGATCCAGGCCATCGCCCGGCTACAAGCAAAGATCGCCCACTACATCGAAGCGTCCCTGGAGCAGCAGTGACCGACGACATCCCCCTCGACGACCTCGTCGCCTCCCTCGCAGAGGGATGGGAAGACCAAGCGCCCCGGCAGAGCCCGGGGATGCTCGGCATCCGCGTCATCAACTGGCGCACCCTGGTCGACGAGGACGCCCCGCAGGTCTGGGCCGACCTTAGAAGCTGGGTGGTCTGGTTTACCCACCGCTACAACATCGCTACGAGGAAGATCCCGCCCTGCTGGTTCAAGCACGGCGCGCTCGTCGAAGAACTCTCCGCCCTGCACACTGCCTGGCTGGTCTCCTACGACAGCCTCGACGCCGGTTATGGGCCAATCGGCTGGCACGAACGCCTCGCCGTCGCCGTGCCCCGACTGGCTACTTGGTACAGCGGCGAATGCCACAACGGCCACACCGAACTCCCACAAACCGGCAACGACAACATACCCGCGGAGTGGGCCGAGTGGATCCGCCAAAGCCACGGCTCCGGGTAGTGCGCCGTGGCCCGCGTTGCGCGCCTTCTGCGCGCATTTTCCGAACTCGAACCGGAAGTTCTAAGTGAAGAGCGACCCAACCCGTGGCCGCCAAATCGGAAGGAACAGAACGATGAGCACACGAGTCCCGATCAGCATCGAAGGCAACCTCGTCGCCGACCCCGACTACGGCGAATCCCAGAACGGCACCAAGTTCGCCAAGTTCACCGTCGCGGTCACTGACCGCAAGCTCGAAGACGGCAAATGGGTCGACGGCGACACCCAGTACCACCGCACCACCGTCTTCGGCCGCACCGCCGAGAACGTCCGTGCCAGCCTCGCTAAGGGTGACACAGTGATCGTCAACGGCAACCTCGAGTTCCGTCACTGGACCGACCAGGCCACCGGTGAACCCCGTGCCGCCACCGAAGTCGTCGCCGAAAGCGTCGGCCCGTCGCTGCGCTATACCACCGCGGAGGTCACCCGACGCTCCCCAAAAGCTGAGGGCCCGGACGTACCCGCGACCGGGCCTATTGCCAGCAAGAACTCTTCCGGCCCCTTCCCGTCCGTGGCGTAGAGGGCAAGGTGGGGACGCGCAGAGGCACGTCCCACCTTGTTCGAGTGCGGATACCAGCTAGGGCGCGCAGCACCGCCGCGATGGATTTCGGCGGCCGAAGCGGACGACGCCTTGCCGCGCGTGGGCACTCGAGTGCTGTGGTGCCAGCCCTTCGCTGAGCCCATTCGTTCGGTTTGGTTGCCTTCCTTTGAACCCCCAAACAAGGGGCCATTCTCAGCAAACCCCCAGCCGTGCCCTAGGCTGAGAATGGAGGAGCAGCGATGCGAATAACACGAGCAAGGATCACGAACTATCGCTCTGTGGTGGACTCAACCGAGTTCCTGGTAGAGCAAGACAAGACGATCCTGGTCGGGGTGAATGAGGCCGGGAAAACAGCGCTGTTGAAGGCACTCCAGTCGATCAACCCTCCGGCTGAAGCAGGTCGCCTCGACTACTTGTTCGACTATCCGCGATCACGACTCAACGAGATCCAGCGAGGTCAACGCAGGGTCGAGGACATCCAAGTCGCCGAGGCGACATTCAGCCTTGACGATGCTGACCGGGGCGCTCTTCCCGCGTCGGTCACTGTCCCAGAAACCGCGACGATCACGTGGCATCGTTACATGGACAATTCGCTCAAGTACAGCCTGCAGGGTTTCCCCGTGACTCCGACAATCCGGGATGCACGGCAAGACTTAGTGCGGCTGCGTGCGTACGTCGCGAAGCAGGAAGAGCCAGAGGACGCGCTGGCGGAACTCGACTCAGTTCTAGAACTATCCGACGGAGAAAAGCTCCTGGGTGGACCCAACACCTCTCTCAAGAGCGCGCTCAACGAGGCCCTTCCGCTCGTCGATGAGGACGACGAAAAGGAGATCGGCCGTTGGCAAAAGCTGATGGGTCTCGCGGACACTGGAACTGCAATCGCGGAGGTGTACACCACGCTCCGCGACAGGCTGCCTCTGCTTGTCTACTACTCGAGCTACTTCACTGTCCGACCTCGCATCGATCTTGAGTCACTCGCCGCGCGCGAGGCACGAGGTGACATCGACAACGAGTACGACTTTGGCAACCTATGTCTTCTGAAGTTCCTGGGCTTCACTGCCCAGGAACTGTCCGACCTCGCCAAGGGCGCCCCGGAGAAGCCTCACGACTACGAGACCAACGAGGACTCGCGAGAACGTCACGACGCGGCTGTCGAGGCTCACGAACGCAATCTTGACAGCAGGCAATACCAGCTGAACGCCGCCAGCGTCACCCTTACCCAAGACCTCCGTCGAGTCTGGGGAGATGAAACTCTCACTCTCCGGATGGTCGCCGACGGCCAGTATCTGAAAGTCATGGTCGTTGATGACCTCGGCGTCGAGGTCGAACTCGACCAGCGCAGCGAAGGTTTTCGATGGCTCGTCTCGTTCTTCGTCGTGTTCCGAGCACAAGCAGAGGACGCTCTCGAGGGAGCGATCCTCCTCCTTGATGAACCGGGACTGAGCTTGCACGCCCTCAAGCAGCAGGAGTTTCGCAAGACAATCTCCCTGCTCGGGGAGAACAACCAAATCATCTACTCGACACACTCACCATTCATGGTCGGCTCGGACGAGCTCGACCTGGTGCGCATTGTCGAGATGAAGGAGCGCGCCACCGGCACCCAAGTGCACTCGCGCCTCCAAGTCGATGATCCACGCTCGATATTTCCGCTCCAAGCCGCGTTGGGCTATGAACTGGCACAAAGCATGTTCTCCCAAAAGCGAAACCTCGTCTGCGAGGGTGTAACGGACATGTTCTACCTCAACGCGACCAACGAGGCGGCCGAAGCCGAGAGCGCTGATTCATTCAAGAACTCTCCGGCCATCATTCCCGCTGGATCGGCAAGCAAGGTCGCCTATTTCTGCACCATCTATGCCGGCCAGAACCTGAACGTGGCCGCGTTGTTGGACTCTGACAGCGCCGGCGATCAGGCAGCAGCCCAGGATTGTCTCGTAGCCCTATTGCCAAAGAAGGCTGTACTACGGGTTGGCGATTTTCTGGAAACGGCCGTGAAGGGCGCCGAGATCGAGGATCTCTTTCGATCCACGGTTGCCGACGTTGCGAAAGAGCTGGGCTGGGACAGCACCGCCACGATCGGGTCTCAGCCCGGGCGGCCCATTATGGAAATCCTCGCAAGCGAACACGGCAAGGCAGTCTCGAAGTGGAAGCTGTCGAAGGCTTTTATCGGGTGGATCCGCGACCACGGATACTCCGCTCTTCCGGCACCTGAACGGGCCGCTTGGTCCAGGCTCGTCGCGGCAGTCAACAAGGCGCTGTAGAGGACATCGAGCCCAAGTTGGCGTTGGACTAACCTTGCGGGCACGGGTGACACCGGCCTGACAATGGACGGACCCGGGGCGCTCGCCCTCAGCGCCAGTAGCTCATCTGTAGGCAGATGCCGGCTGTTCGGTGCAGACTATCGCCGTGAGTATGCAAGCGCCGTCGCCTAGGCCGTGGGGGGTCTCCGACGCTGAAGCAATTGAGTTGTGCCGGGAGTGGATGGTCCACCTTGGCGCATCCGACGCGCGCGTGACTGAGGAAGCAGCTCATGACGTCTGCGATCTGTATAGCTCGCACTTCCTCGGCTGGGTCGAAAACCGACGGGGCAACCTTGATGTTGACCCTGTTGAGCGTGCCGCCGCCACCTCGGCCGGGGACGGGCGATTCCCTCTGCTGTTCATGCCGGGGGGCGTGTTCCCGGAGGCGCGCGACCGGGCTGACGCGCTTGGCGTCGCACTCCTTCGGTTTCGGGCACGGGACGGCGCGCTAGACGGCGTCAACGGGCTCGGCCGAGAGGCTCGGAGTGTCGGACTAGCAACGCCCTAGCCCTACGTCATCGGCCGAGGACCGCATCTCCATTTCGAGGCGCCGTTGTGGACGGCCCCGTCTCCTTCTGGGCTGCGCGATTCAATTCAAGTCGTGCGGCTGCCCGGGACGCGTCTAGAGTCTCTTCGATGGACTGCCGCTGCATCATCTCGACGAGTTGCGTTCTAGCGGAAGCTTCGGTTGGCGCAACGAGAACAATGTCGTTCTTCTCCTTGCCCCGCGTAAGACCAACGTAAAGCCCAGCGGCGTCTACACCGGGTCCGACGAGCGCACGATCCGTGGTCTCGCCCTGGACTCCGTAAACTGTTGATGCGTACCCCAGGTGCATGTGAGCGTGGGCGTATTCGTGGCTGACCTTCTTGAGGTCGGTCGAGTCAGCCGAGGATGCGAGAATCACGTGTTCTGCTGTGATTCGCTTGACCACCCAATGCTGACGATTCTGGACATCCGATCCGCGATCGTTTCGTCGGGTTTGTACTATGTCGCCCACAAAGATCGGCTGACCAGATTGACCCGAGGTGCAATCGCTTGTGTCGATCTCGCCTCCTCGGATTCGGCGACTTTGAATATCCTCACTGATCGTCAACGCTTCGGCGTGCGTCGCAGAGATCAGCGCGATCGACTGTCGCTGCCGCTCCGCATCGAACCAGGCTGAGACCATTCCGGTTCGCGCCCCGGCCTCGCTGTTGGCGAGGACAACATGGCCACCGGCCACGAGATCGTGGGCGACGCTCTCGGACGCGGCGCGTCCTTGCGGATCGCGCAATCTCAACGTCAAGTCTGCCCAGACGGGATCCTTGAATCGATGGATCGTCATGAGCTCGACCTGGTCTGCGGAGTGGGACCAGAAGAGAGCCATCGCCCCGGAGTGACCCACAGGCAACGCTTGACGTTCGTCGCCTACGAGTGCCACCGTCGCCTGGGTTCGCTCCAGCACCTCGACGAGCGCGTTAGCCGCCCCGAGGTCGAGCATCCCGGCTTCGTCCACAACGATCCGATCGCCGGGATGGATTGCAAGGTGCGGACCGTCGTACACGCGCCCGGTGTTGCGATCGATTTCTCCGATCTGGAGGCAGCGCCAATCAGTTCCGCCGGCCCTGTTCGTAGTCCACCGCCAGCCATAGTCATGCAGTAGTTGATGCAGAGACGAAGACGCACTCTGCGTCTCACGGCCGGCCACGGCCGACGCCTTCTTCGTCGGCGCAACGATGATCATGTTGCGGCCACGTCGACGAAGCGCTGCACCTGCGACTTTGAGCATCGTTGTCTTGCCCGTCCCGGCAGCGCCCGACACCGCGACACTTCTCGAGGAGCCGGCTATGGCCGCTGCACCAGCGACTTGGCCCCTGTCTAGCGAACGTTCTGGTTCTACAACTTGCGCAACTGCGTTCACTTCAGCTGTGCTCAGCGCCGCGCCGGGAGCCGAGATCCGTTCGATCCCTTGTGTGAGGGTGGCTTTCAAAGTCGCGGTCGACGTGGCCATTCGTCGCTTAATGTGCGCCGGTATATTCGTCTCACTGAGCAGCGTGACGGTGTAAGTGCGGGTGGCGAAGGCGATGACTCTATCGACGAGCTCAGCCAAGTGTTGCCGGTCGGCAACGACGCCGGAACTCGCGATCGCCCGAATCGCGCCGGCCAGAACGTCCATGTCGCTGAACCGACCTCCTGTGCCGGTGGACCGGGTGTCGGCGTCAACGATCGCCCTAGCCGCCAGCAGCTCAAGATCGAGGTCCTCGACGCCCACCGAGGGTGCCCGGACCGCGGTCCGTGCCCGGTCGCTATCCGGATCGGCGTGCAGAATCTCGGCCATGACTACGGACGCCCAATCCTCCTCATTCAAGTGACCAGGCTTGTTCGGTCGACCCGCCGCCCACGCCCACTGATCGATCTGAGCCAGCACCGTGGACGAGGGCTCCTCGCCGGGGTGCTGCTCCTTCCACTGCCGAAGATGCGCGGCCTTGTTCGATTCGATCTGCGCGGAGCGCTTCGACAGTGGCCTCACCAGATGCTGCAATTCTCCGATCTCCCCGTCCGAGTTCAGGGTGAAGCCTTTGGCAGCCAGGGCGGCGATCCACGTTGGGTCGGTCCTGGAAGCGAGGTCGCCCTCGGCGTTTACGACGTTCTGGAACCGCAGCGCGACTCTTGTATCCACGTTCGACCACTTGCCGTCGAGCCCCTGGACCTTGACGTTCAGCCAGAGGTGGCGGTGCTTGTGCGGGTCCAGCGACCGCGACCGCTCATGCCGCAGCTCGACTACTTCGATGCGAGCGAGGTCTTCCCGGATAGCGCCCTGCTTGCCGCGTCGAGCGTTGAGCTCGCTCTGCCACAGCTTGATGATTCGGTCCCGCAACCGGTCCTGCAGATCCTCGTACGCGGCCGCCAACTCGGGGTCCAGGATCGCCGCGATCGAGAACGACTTCGGTGCGTTGATCGTCGCATCCAGAATCAGATCCGCGACCGGCGACTCCAGATCCCGGCCCCGACGCTCGCCCGTGAGCGGGTCGACACCGTCGACCCAATCCTTGAGCTGGGACCGCGTGAGAAGGTCGTCGCGGATGGCGCCGTTCTCGACGATGTAGCGGGTCATCACAGCGTCCGCGTAGCCGGCGGCGGCGAGCGCGCCGTCGGCGGTCTTGGCTGTCAGGGTGGCGTCGCAGACGCCGCCGAAGGCGTAGTGGACCGCCTGCTTGACCCCTTGGGCTGCCTGTCCACGCTTCCAACGCGCAACTCCACCTCTCACACTTAGAACTTCCGGTTGCGCGCGCTTCTTGGCGCGCACAGAGCGCGCACACTCAAAGAGTGCCTACGTGCATTCGCTTTTTCCCTTTGGCTTGTCCTCCTTCTGGTCTTCTCTTGTTTCTGGTCTCGTTCTCTCGTTGGGCTTCCTCCTCTTGGGTTCCTTCGTTGCTTGTTGTCCCTTGGTCTCGTCTTTTCTTGTCACGGCCACCTCTCCCGCTCAGCATTTGTCGGTTCTCGCTCCGCCCCCACTTCGCGCCGCTCAGGAGCGCTAGAGAACCCCGACCCACAAGATGGGTCGGGGTTCATTTTCGTGATTACCGGTCGAGCATCTCCGCGATGCTGTGAACCGCCGCGAGGACGCGGGAGGCAGAGTCGCGAATCACGGTGACATCCTCGTCGCTCCATCCGGTGATGTAGCCGATGCTGTACGCGCTGGTGTCGAAGCCGCACAGGCTAGCGACCACGTAGGCGACCGACTCAGCCTCGACTTCCATGCGTCCGCGGTGCTGCCGGTACTCCTCGACGCTTTCGATGTGGCGGAGCTCAATGTGTGCCGTCTCGTGGATCAAAGTCTTCGCGGACTGCTCGACGCTGATGCCTTCCGCCAGGATCACCCGCAGCGCCTCGGGGTCGGTGTACCCGCTGGCATGGGTCAACGGCGCGCGGCTGATCGCCCATCCCCTTAACTCCAGGTGAGCGGTCAGTGGAGCGATGACGCCGTGGTCGTCGCCGCCGGTGAGTCGTTGTGTTGGATCACTCGGGAGTGGGTCGGCCCCTTCGACCGGATCGGTCTGTGCAATGTCGAATACGGACAGAGTCGGGAAGTACCGGATGACGCGTCCTTCGTCTGCTCCGGCGTCGTCGTCTGTGGTCGCGGTCTTCTCGCGATATCCGAAGATCTTGATGGACTTCTCGCCTTTGCGCACCTGTCGCCCCTTAGCCTGCCATTGCCGGAAACCGGCGACCATTGTCGCGTCCGGTTTCTGGGCGAGGATCAGCAGAAGGTTGTTCAGGCTGTAGGTGTGAAAGGAGCGGGCGAACTCGAGGAACGCCCGCCACTGGCCGCTGTCGGCGAGCTGCTGGACCTGCTCCACGATCGACGCGTGCAGTGCCTCCGCCTTTGCTTGTCGGTCCACCGCGGCTCGGGTGATGGTCGTGTTCCTCATGATTCACTTGCTCCTTTGTCCACTCGTCTTTCTTGCCGTTCCGGCACGAAGATCAAAAACGGGTGGAGGCTGCGCAGCGCCGGCTGGAGCGGTTGCTAAGCGGAGGAGCGTAGCGACGGAGTCTGCAAATAGCGAGGGTCGGTCGTGGAGCAGCTGGAGGCCGTTACGATCGCAGGCTGGAATGGGAGAAGACACACACCTTGCGCCAATGCAGTCGGCTCCACGCTCAGGCTTTTTGCTAGTTCGACGGCCGACGGCCGACGGTGACGATATCGAACCGCAACCCTGATGATGAGGGGTGTCCCGATGATCGCGGGCAGGAACCAGAACAGCCAGGACGGGAGAAGCTGCCGCGTGCGCTCGCAACCGGCCGCGCTCACGGCGCTGGGGCCGTCCGCCGACGCGGCCGCGCATAGTGTCGTGTTCGTGTGTACCGCGAACTCGGCTCGGTCTCAAGTGGCGGAGGCGCTCTGGTCGCGCTCCAGCGATGTCCCGGCCGTGTCCGCGGGGACGCACCCGGTGCTCGGGGTCGCGGTGGGTGCGATGCAGGTCGCAGCGCGACATGGCGTCGTGTTGGCGGGACGTCCGAAGCTGTACGCGGATGTCGTCGAGGCCGGAGGCTACGTGATCACGGTCTGACCGAGCGCACGAGGAACTCGGACTCGGTGGCGCTGATCGGTCGATTCCTGAACCGGTCCTGGACGGCAGCTTGAAAGCGTTCGAGGCGGCCTTCGAGGAGATCGCACGCCGAGTCGGCTCCCTGGCGGCACGTCTGGCCCCGAATTAGGTCGTCCGACAGGTGGTCGGGCGAGCTCGGTCACAACGCCGTGGTTAGGACCTTCGACACGCGCTCCAGGTTCCCCGGGACCAGCTTGTAGTACGACCAGGTGCCGCGCTTCGATCGTGTGATGTAACCCGCGTCCAGCACCAGCTTGAGGTGATGCGACACCGTCGGCTGGCTGAGCCCGACCGGTTCGGCCAGCCGATCCCATGACAAATAAGCCGGTCCCGGGCGTCGGAGATCGGCAGGATGTACCCAGGTGCGTCAGCGCGGAAATCGCATTCGAGTTCGCCAACCGAAGGGGACCATCGAAGTGAGCTCGGTCGCTGATCACTTTGACCACGTTGTCGGCGTGGACACGCATGCAGGAACACACACCTATGCCGTGCTGGACGCAGGAACGGGCCCGCGGCTTGTCGCGGCGACGTTCACGACGACGGCGAACGGCCTGAGTCGAGCGCTCGCTTGGATCCGGCGCCGCGCGAACGGCCGCGTCCCGGTCGCCATCGAGGGGGCGAGTTCCTATGGTTCGGGCCTCAGACGAGCGCTGATCGCCGCCGGCGTGGACGTTTGCGATGTCCGTCCACCCAAACGGGCGGCTCGTGCTGGTCGCGGCAAATCGGACGAGATCGGCGCGGTCGCGGCGGTCCGGACCGCGCTTGCCTCTGACGTCGAACGGCTGACGACTCCGCGATCGGACGGACTCCGTTCGGCCCTCGGGGCTCTCTTGGTCGAACGGCGGGCGATGGACGGTCGGCGAACTGCGGAGCGTAACGCGTTGACGGCTCTGCTCCGAGGCTTCGACCTGGGTATGGATGCGCGCAAGCCGCTCACCGATATTCAGGTCCGCGAGGTCGCGGGCTGGCGTCAGCGCGCTGCGGATGACGCCGCGATGATCACCATCCGGCAGGAAGCTCGACGGCTGGCCGTTTCCGTCCAAGCGCTCACACTCGAGCTAGCGGAGAACCACACTGCGTTGGCCAGCCTCGTTGAACAGCTCGCACCTGGGCTGCAACAGCTGCTCGGCGTCGGTGCCGTCACCGGAGCCATCGTCGTCGCAGCCTATTCACACCAAGGACGCGTGCGCAGCGAGGCAGCATTCGCCGCTCTGGCCGGGGCGTCGCCGCTGGAAGCCTCGAGCGGAAACGCAACCAGGCACCGGCTCAACCGGCACGGCGACCGGCAACTGAACCGAGCGCTGGACGTCATCGCCCGGGACCGACTCAGCTGCGACGCGACAACCCGCGACTATCTTGCCCGGAGGCTGGGGGAGGGTAAGAGCAAGCGGGAGGTCCGTCGCAGCCTGAAGCGCTATATCGCGCGACAAATGTTCCCCCACCTGAGCGCGGTTATGAGCTGAACAGGAATGCGCGACGGCCCCGGGCGGCCTTGCAAATCATCCGTGCTGGTGCCCGTGCTCCAGGTGCTCGTCGTCGTCTTCCTTTTCCAGCAGCATGCCGACGGAGGTGGCGCAGGCGTCGCCCTTCCAGGCTTCAATGCCCTCACGGATAGCGAAAACGGCAATTACCAGTCCCGCGATGGGATCCGCCCACCACCAACCGAACAACGAGTTCAACAGCAGGCCGATCAGCACGGCAGCGGAGAGGTAGGTGCAGATCAGGGTCTGCTTCGAGTCCGCGACGGCGGTCGCCGAACCCAGTTCCTGGCCGGCTCGCCGTTCGGCGAGGGAGAGGAAGGGCATGATGATCACGCTGAGCGCGGTGAGCACGATCCCGACCGGAGAATGGTGAACGTCCACCCGGCCGAACACGGTCAGCAAGGAACTGATGATCACATAGGCGGCTAACGCGAAGAAGGCGATCGCGATTACCCGTAGTGTGGGCTTCTCCCACCGCTGCGGATCGCGGCGGGTGAACTGCCAGGCGACGGCTGCAGCAGAGAGGACCTCGATCGTCGAGTCGAGTCCGAACCCGATGAGAGCACCCGAGGACGCGGCGCTCCCCGCGGCGATCGCGACGATCGCCTCGATCAGGTTGTAGCCGATGGTCGCGGCGACGACCCACCGGATACGTCGCTGCAGAACGCCCGTGCGGTCGATGCTGAGAGTGCTCATGCGCAGTGGCATTCCTCGCCCGCGCAGCAGCCCGGTTCCACGAACAGCGTCACCCGCAGCAGTTCATCCAGCGCGGGAGCGATGTGCCCATCGGCGAGCCGATACCAGGTTCGACGACCCTCCGGGATCGCCTCGACCAAGCCGCACCCGCGCAGACAGGCCAGCTGGTTCGACATCACCTGGCGGGACACCCCGAGCGCCTCGGCGAGATCCGACGGGAAGGCGGGCGCCTCACGCAGGGCCAGAAGAATCCCAACCCGGGTCGCGTCCGACAACGCGTGGCCGAATCGTGCCAAGGCGGCGGTGTGAGTGACCGTGGCGGCCGCAGCGGTAATCGTCATGCGATCAATAGTACAGAGAACGCTGTATCAATACGGGCCCGAGACGAGAGAAGGCCGGGAAGAGGAGCCGCACGGAGGCGGCGCTGTCTTTCCTGGATGGAACGCCTCCGGCGTGCTGTTTCCTTAATTTTCTTTCCGATCCGGCAGCCGATCATAGCGAGCTCCATCAGCTCCGTTCCCTCCGATCGCTTTTTGCAGACTCCGCTCGCTGCGCTCCCTGCGCTTAGCAACCGCTCCCTTCGGGCACTGCGCTTCCTCCGCCCGCTCTCGATCTTTGTGCCGGAACGGCAAGAAAAACTCTAATGATCAGTGGTTGGTCTGAGGCTGGCTGACAGACTGACCTTCGGCCCTGGTGCTGCGTGACTCCAAGAAAAACTGGCCCGCCGAGGTGGTGCCTTCCGATCGACCCGTCCGCGCGCTGGGGGCTGAATGTCGGTTTGTCTGTTCCGATGGCTTCATAGAAGGTCGTCCGCACTCGACGTTCTGGGTTGCGTGACTCGTTAGAGATGCGCCTCGCAACACTTCTGACCGACGTGATGAACCACCCGTTGAGCAGGGGAGAGGAGCGAATCGGTGACGACCGTGACCGACGAATACGACTACGTGGTGGGCGTGGATACGCACGCCAAGACGCACACTTACGCGGTCCTGGCCGCGGACACGGGCCGGGTGATCGACTCGGCAATGTTTCCCACCTCACCGACCGGGATCAGCCGGGCGTTGGCCTGGATGCACCGGCGCGCGGAGGGCCGGCTGCTGATCGCGATCGAAGGCGCCGGTTCCTACGGCGCCGTGATCGCCCGGGTTTTCCAGGACGCGGGCCTGAGCGTTTGTGATGTCCGGCCGCCGAAGCGGGCGTCGCGCGCGGGTCGCGGCAAGTCGGATGAGATCGACGCGGTCGCCGCAGCGCGCACCGCTCTCGCCACCGACGTTGAGCGACTTGCCGAGCCACGCTCGGACGGAATCCGCGCCGCCCTACGAGTACTCCTGATGGCACGGCAAGCGCTGGATGGTCGCCGCACTGCAGACCGCAACGCCCTCACTGCTCTGACGCGCAGCTTCCAACTCGGGATGGACGTCCGCAAGCCCCTCACCGACGGGCAGGTGCGGGAGATCGCGGGGTGGCGGCACCGCCCCGCAGAGGATGCGCCAATGACCACCATCCGCCAAGAAGCCCGCCGGCTCGCGGCCTCGATCATAGAGTTGACTGAGCAGCTCGAGCTCAACCGGGACGCGCTGGCCGACTACGTCGAGCAGCTGGCGCCCGGGTTGCAGAACATCCGCGGCGTCGGCCCGGTGACCGGTGCTCAGGTCCTCGCCGCTTACTCACACAAGGGCCGGATCCGCAGCGAAGCTGCCTTCGCCAATCTCGCCGGCGCCGCCCCGCTGCAAGCCTCCAGCGGCAACACCACTAGGCACCGGTTGAACCGGCAAGGCGACCGGCAACTGAACAGAGCGCTGGACACGATCGTCCGGGTTCGGCTCACCTGCGATCGCGGCACCCAGGACTACATGCAACGTCGAACCGCGGAAGGCAAAAGCCGCCGCGAGGTCCGCCGCAGCCTGAAACGTTACCTGGTCCGGCAACTCTTCCGACAGCTGAACACGGTCATGGCCTGAGTCGCTGGAATGCTCGGGGCGGCGGCGCGCTACGTCGACGAATGACTTTTCCGGCGGTGATAGATCACGCTCGCGACGCTCAGCACGAGCCCGATCGCGCAAACCACCAGTCCCGCCAACCCGATAACGAAGTCACGGAAGATGGCTGACGCGAAAAACAGGAGACCAAGGACGAACAACACACCCACGACAATGGCCACCTTGCGCGAATTCCCTATCACCCATAGCGGCAATCCCCGGCGATCCGTCACGTCATGAACACTACGCTCCGGGACGCGCCAAGGGGAGCAGGAGGGACGCTGGCCCGCAGGAACAACCTGGATTGAGCCGCACGGAGGCGGCGCTGATTCCGCTGTTCGGAACGCCTGACGGCGTGCTGCTTCTTCCCCATCTTTTCGCCATTCCGGCCGGCCGATCATAGCTTCCTCCGCCAGCTCCGTTCCCTCCGGTCGCTATTTGCAGACTCCACTCGCTGCGCTCCCTCCACTTAGCAACCGCTCCACTCCGCGCCCTGCGCTGCCTCCACGCGCTCTCGATCTCTCTGCCGGAACGGCAAAAAAACTGATCGGCGGGACAACCAAACCAACACCCGCTGATTTGACACGGACCCATAGAAGGGTCGACCAGGAGCAGGACAGTACCAACGCCCCCACCTGGTGACGCCGGCCCGGCAGACCAATTTGACACCGGCCCATAGAAGGGTCGATCGACACAGGGAGTGATAGGGATGCGGGTATTCGTTATCGATGCGAGCAACATGGGTCCGGAACTTCAAGGCGGTTTGATCGGAGTGCTCGGATCAGTGTTCCCGACCGCCGATGAGAAGAAGGAGTGCGTAGAGACAGTGAGCCGCTACGCGGCGGATGGGTGGGCGATTGCCGCTGATCCGCGCACACCGATCGGCCGGCTGGCGGCGCTGACAGCCGAGACGGCGTGTGTGCCGTTCGTCGCCTTCAACCGGGTAGCCCAGCGGGGTGGTCGCGTTGTCGGGCCGTCGACGGTCGCGGCGACGACTCGCGAACTGTCCTGACGGGGCAAATGAGAAGCTGGCGCGGTCCGCGGGGCCTGCTTCCGTCCGGCGTGGTCAGTCGCCTGCGCCAGGTCCGAGCTGACCGTTGCTGCGTCTCCTTCCTCGTCGGCTGCCTTGTCTGCGGTCACGATCTGCTCCACGTCGCTGGGGCTGTAGCACCACGCGGCGAGCTAGGTGAAGTAGTTTCGCCCGGATTGAAGTCGAGCAACATCCGTGTCGGGCGGCGGTCCGTGTCGAACTGCTATTGCGGGACGTGGATTTCGAGCGCAGCAGTCAGAGCTACCCAGACGAGTGTCACGCGATCGGTGACCACCGGATAGCGCTTCTCCCCGCCGGAGTGAAGGATGGTTTGGCGCAACACCCAGTCCGGGACGCCCATGCCCACATCCTTCTCGAAGAACGCCTCGATCGGCGCCGAAGTCAAGCCGACGCCATCAGGCCGGCGGTTCCGTGTCACGGGCCGGCCGGCTAGGTGGGGGAGTTAAGCCGCCGCGATGCTCGCGTAGTAGTGGATGACGTCGCCCTTGGTGGTCCCGTTCTTCGGGTAAAGCACCTTGTCCAGGCTAGTTAGGCGCAACCGTCTCCCGTCTATATCGACAAGAGCGGTGGCCGGCATGGCATGACAGTACCGCGGCGAGTTGAGGTCGGCGACTGCACATCCGCCTCATCCCTGCTGCAATCTTCCGACTGCGATAAAGCGATGATGCCGCGGCAGATGAGCGGTTGGCCAACCAGCTACGCCCCTTCGAGTCGATCGCGACCACGTGGGCAACGGGCGACGGGCAACACGACCTTGCAGCCCCGGGTCGGAGGCGTGAAGGAGTTGGCGTACGTAACGGGCATGCCTGGAGGAGACGTCGAAACCTTCCAGGAGAACGGCGCCTGGCACGACCGCAACGCGGGTACGGGCGAAACCGTGACTCGCCCCGCCGCCGAAGATCGGCACCTGAGATTCGCTGGCATCCTGTTGTACTCACCACGGTGTTGTTAGTGTGGCGGGTATACCCCTAGTAGGCATCCGTTTCTCCCGCTCTGGGGGGAATTCTGGACAAGGAGGTGGCGAAATGATCTATGTTCTGGTGGTGCTTACCGTAGCTCTGCTCCTGCTTGTCGCGCTTTACGGCATATCCCGGCTGGTGCGCATCTCGGGTCGGGTGTTGGTTCAGGAACCGTTCTTGTCGGGTATGCCAGTGACGGAGCATGGGGTCTCTCGGTACCACGTGCGTTGGTACACGATTGCGATCGTCTTTCTGGTGTTCGACATGGAGATGGTTTTCATGTACCCGTGGGTGCTCGCGGTGCGTGAGACGGGTGCCGGTTCCGTAGTCGAGATGTTCGCCTTCCTTGCTGTGCTGGTTACCGCGGTCGTCTACGCCTGGCGCGAGGGCGTTTTCCGGTGGACGTGACCCGCCGTCTGTTGCAGCTCACGATTCCTCGAGCATTTGTTGTGGGTGCGTCCGGCTCGACGGCGACCCGATTGGCTGTGGAGCGTGAGTTGCGGCGGCGGGGCTGGGGTGAGGCCGTCACCCCGGCGAACGCCGACATCCTGGTCGTGTGTGGGAGCGGCGGAAACCGTTTCAGCGAAGTGGTCGACCGCCTCTGGGACCAGATACCGAGTCCTCGCGCGCTGGTTCGTGTTGCGATGCCGGATGCGGTTGCCCGGCAGCTCGACGAGTCGCGTACGGAAATGTGGGGTCTCGCGGGCCTACGGGCTGATGCAGCGCCGCGTATCGATGCTGGCGTTCGCGGCATGGACCCCGATGGCATGGACTGGAGCTCGACCGTTCAGCCGCACGACAACGTCGACGCGCGCACGACTGGTCACGACATGGACAACCATGACGTGGCCGGCATGGGCGAAATGGATATGAGTATGGAGATGCCTGGTGGCATTCCGATGGCCGATCGGGGCAGGGACCGCGATGGGTTGAAGCTCGATCAGTTGCATGTTGCTCTCGGGCCGGCTTTGTCAGCCTGGCCATCAGGGCTCATCGTGCGTCTCGTGGTTCAGGGCGACGTTGTGCAGGCGGCTGAGCCGGAGGTCGTCGGTGATTGGGCACGCTCGTCATTTTGGTTCGACGCGGGGGCGGATGATCAGCAGAGGGTGAGGGCTGCTGCTGCTGCCGATTCGTTGCAGCGCTTCCTGAGTGTTGCGGGCTGGGAGAGCGCGGCTGACACCGGTCGTTGGCTGCGCGATCAGCTGCTGGAATCTGCCCCCGGAGCAGCGGTGCATCCTCGCTTTGTTCGGTGGATTCGGCGGGTTCGTCGTTCGCGGGTCCTGCGCTGGTCGATGAGCGGGCTGGGCCAGGTTGGTTCGGATGCGCCCGGAAGTCTTCGTGGGGATGTGTGGGCACGATGCGGGCGATGGGTCGAGGAGATCACATCGGTCATCGAGAATCCCGTAGCCAACGGTCAGTCAGCGGGTGGTGCGTGGGGTGTGCAGCGTGCCGAGCACGCACGCGCCGGCCTCTCGATGTTGCCTTCGGTTCTGGCAGGACAGGAGGTCGCCGCCGCGCGGCTGATCGTTGCCTCGTTCGATCCCGATCTGGAGGCGTTGCACGCGCGCTCACTTGGTGGTTCCCATGGGTGAGGCGGCGAAGTTCGAGGACGCACTGTGGAGCACCCTGGTCGCGGTGGGACTGCTTGGCGTGTTCGGGTACGCCGTGGCTGCTACCACGGCGCTGATGCGTGCCCGGCAGGCCGGCTCCCCGTGGACCGGAGCATGGGCGGCACCGGCGCGCGAGGTGGCCCGGCTACTGGTGCGGCAGCGCACCGCTGTTCCCGGTTCCGACCGTTTGCTCGCGCGAGTCGGCGGCGCCCTGTTGCCCATCGCCGCGATCATGGCGCTGCTGATACTGCCATTTGACAGTCAGCCGCGGGGTCCCCATGCGATCAGCGATCTTTCCATTGGCGTGGTCTGGTTCAACGCGATGGAGGTGCTTGCGTGGGTGGCGGTCTGGATGGTCGGTTGGGGTTCGAACTCGGCGTGGGGAGTGGTCGGCGCGAATCGTTTCCTCGCCCAGGGTCTCGCCTATGAGTTGCCGCACATGTTTGCCCTGGTTACGGTGGCTGTCGGCGCCGGCTCCCTGCGGGTCAGCGACATTGCCGCGGCACAGACCGGAGGACTCTGGTTTGTGGTGGTTATGCCGGTGGCCTTTATCGTGTTCCTGCTCTCGGTGATGGGGTTCTCCTTCTGGGGGCCATTTGATCAAGCTGTTGGTCGTGACATCGCCAGTGGAGTGGCGGCGCAGTTGTCCGGCGTCGATCGGTTGGTCTTCCTGGTCGGTCGGTATCTGATGTTGACGGTGGGCAGTGCGATGGCGGTTCCGCTTTTCCTCGGCGGTGATGCCGGACCGGTGCTGCCGGGGTGGGCGTGGCTGCTGGTGAAGACAGTGGCCGTACTGGCGGTGTTGGTGTGGGTGGGGCAGCGGTGGCCGACGATCCGGATGGAGCGGTTCACCGAGATCAGCTGGATTGTGCTGCTGCCTGCGGGGATTCTGCAGGCGCTGGTGGTCTCGATCTTCGTCTTAGTCGGATGGATGTGAGCGCTGATGGTCGAAGCGATTGTTTTCGGGGTGTGTGCTCTGGGGTCGGTGGCGTGCGGCGTCACGGTGTTTCGGGTGAATTCGATGGCGCGTGCAACGTTCGCGTTGCTGGCCTCGTTCGTTCTCGCGGCTGTGCCGATCCTGTTGCTGGGGCTGTCGTATCTGGGTGTGCTGGTCATCTTGATGATGGTGATGGAGATGATGATCATGTTGGTCTTCATGCTCATGTACATGATGAATCCGGCCGGTCTGATGCCGATGAAGATGGTCCACAACAACCGGATGTCACTGGTCATCGCGGCCGTCGTCTTTGTCGTCCTCGCTATGGGCGCGCTGATTACCCCGTGGCCGCGGACGGGCCGCGCGTCCGCGCTCGAGCCGACTAAGGATTTGGGGCTAGATATCATGGGCCCTCACATGCTGGTCATGGTAATCATCGGGATCGTCCTCTTCGCGACGATGGTTGCGGTGATCGTGCTCTCCTCCGCGCGCGGCCGGTACGACCGGTTTGGTGACGACCTGAGTATCCGGCCACCACAGGATCCGGTGAAAGGGGGCTTGGGCCGATGACGCTGCCCCTGTTCCTGATCTTTGCTGCCGCCCTGTTCGCGGTCGGCCTGTACGGGCTGCTCAGTCAGCAGTCGATCGTGATGATCATGATGGGTCTCGAGCTCACCATCAACGGCATCATTGTGGCGGCAGCGGCTGTCTGGTACTTCATTAGCCCGGGACGCCCGGACGCGCAGACCGTCATTCTGGTGGCGATGGCGGCGATGGCGGTGGAGATGGCGATGGGTTTCGCCGTAACGACCGCGATCTTCCGCACCCGGGACGTGGACATGGTCGACTCCGCATCCGATCTGAAGGGCTAGCCGCCGGTGATTCTTCTCATTCTCGCTGTGCTGCCCGCGACGATGGCGATTGTGCTGCTTCTCGCCGGTCGGCGGGCGGATGCGATCGCTCCGGCGGCCGCGGTCACGGTGGGGTTCGTCGAACTGGGCTTGGCGATCGATGCGGCGATTATGAGACCGACGTTCCACGTCGCAGCCCTAGACGGCGTACCGGCCGCTCTCGCGGTGGATGGGCTAGCTGCGATCGCCGTGATCACGGTCGCCGGTGTGTTCCTGGCTGTATCTGTTTTCGCGGTCGGGGACATTGGACGCGGCGAGGCTCGGGCCCGCTTCTTCGGCACGCTGCTGCTGTTCGTCGCCGCCATGTTGGTAACCGTGACCGCCACGAACGTGTTCACGCTGCTCGCAGCCTGGGAGATCATGGGCGCCACCTCCTACGCGCTGATCGGATTCTGGTGGCCCGACACAGATCGGGTGCGGTCGGGCGGAATCGCGTTCATCACGACACGATCCGCAGACGTCGGCATGTATGTAGCGGCCGGGGCTGCGCTGGCCGGTGGTGGGGCTGGCCTAAATCTGACGCAACTCGGAAGCATCCCCGGCGGCTGGCGCGATGTGATCCTGGCCGGTTTGGCCCTGGCGGCTCTCGGCAAATCGGCGCAATTGCCGTTCAGTTTTTGGCTCTCGCATGCCATGGCCGGCCCGTCCCCGGTGTCGGCCCTGCTCCACTCGGCCACCATGGTTGCCGCCGGAGGGTACCTCCTGCTACGGATCGAACCCGGCATGGCGGCCACCGGCTGGCTGGGCCCCGTGGTGGCCTGGGTCGGCGCGTTGACGGCACTGATGCTTGGGGCTGTTGCGGTGGCGCAACGCGACCTGAAGCAATTGTTGGCGGCATCGACCTGTTCCCAGATTGGCTTCATCGTGCTGGCTGCAGGCGTCGGTGGCATCGTCGGCGGGGCAGCCCAGTTCGTGGCGCACGCAGCGGTGAAGAGTCTGCTATTTCTGGTGGCTGGCGCCTGGCTTGCCCTGTTGGGCACAAAGGATCTGTTGCGGTTGCGCGGTGCTGCCCGCATGCATCCCGCAGCCGGTGTCACGTTTACGATCGGGGCACTGGCCTTGGGAGGGCTGCCGCCGCTGTCGATCTGGGTGGCCAAGGATCAGATTCTCGCCGCGACACTTCCGAGCTCCGCAGCCCTGTACATCATCGGTCTCGCCGCGGCCGGGTTAAGCGCGGCCTATGCGGCCAAGGCGCTGGCCGTCGTCTGGACGAAACCCGTAACCGATGATCCGCTGGCCTCAATCAGGGCGGGGCATATGCCGGTCAGTGAGCTGCTGCCGTTGCCGGGATTGGCCGCCGCGGCAGCCGTGCTCGGTGTTTCCGGTATCCCGTCGTTGTCCGCCGCATGGGCGCGGGCGCTCGGTCTACCACAGCCCATTGTGCCTGCCCCCTGGGAGCTAGTGGTGTCGGCGTTGCTGGCGGTGACGGTGATCGTCGTCGTGGCGCGGTGGCAGCATCGGCGGCTGGAGGGTGCGAACGAGCTGGTCGCCGAGTTCGGGTGGTTGCGAGATTGGCTCGGGCTTGAGGCTGAAATCAACGCCGTCATCGTCCGTCCGGTCACCGCGCTGTCCGTGTGGTGCGCCCGCTTCGACGACCGGGTCATCGCGCACGTCGGGGATGCCCTTGGCGCCGGCGCACTGCGCCTGTCTCGCTTTGTGGATTCCCGCCTTGAGCGCGGCCTCAGCGGGGCGGTCGGTGCTGTTGCCGGCGGCGCGCGCAAGCTTGCCGCATCCGCTGTTCGCCCGCAGACCGGGCTGATTTACCAGTATTACGTCCAGGCGATCATCATCCTGGTCGTGCTTGCCGCCGTCTTCGTTCTCGTGGGGTGACCGTGCTCTCTGGCCTCGTATTCCTGCCCACGGTCGTGGCTGCTCTGCTGATGGTGGTGCCGCGAACCCGGGTGCGGTTCTTCGCGTGGGCCTGGGTGGTGTTGGCGTCCGTTGAGCTTGCGCTGATCGTTCTGCTGTGGATCGGGTATATCGGCGGCGGGAGGACCGGGTTCGCTTACGAGGAGAACATTCGCTGGCTGCCGACGCTCGGCTCCGGTTATCACATCGGCGTCGACGGGTTTTCGCTGCCGCTGGTCGCGCTGACCGGGGTACTGTTCCTGGCCTGCGCCATCTACTCACTACGCGAACAGCGCAGGACCCGCGCCTGGGTGGTGTTGTTCCTGTTTCTGCAGACCGTCTCCTTTGGCCTGTTCGTGTCGCTGGATCTGCTGGTGTTCTTCGTCTTCTTCGACCTGTCGATCGTGGCCATGTACTTCATCATCGCCGGATGGGGTCACGCCGGCGCGGCGCGGGCGGCCCTTCAGTTCTTCCTCTATACCTTCATCGGATCTCTGGCGCTGTTGCTCGGTTTCATCGGCCTTTATCTGGCCAGCACACCGCACACCTTCGACATTCCGGAATTGGTGCGGCAAGACCCGCTGAAATCTAGTCCGGTGCTCGCCGGGGCCATCCTGTTCGCCATCAGCCTTGGGCTTGCCATCAAGACCCCGACGGTTCCGTTCCATACTTGGTTGCCGCCGGCGCACACCGAAGCGCCGACTGCGGGTTCGGTGATCCTTGCTGGCGTGCTCCTGAAGATGGGCACCTACGGCTTCGTGCGGATCGCGATGCCGATCCTCCCCAACGCGTGGCGCGCTTACGCGATGGTTTTTGTCATCGTCGGGGTGATCTCTGTGCTGTACGGTGCGCTGGTGGCGATGGCGCAGACGAACCTGAAACGCATGATCGCCTACACCTCGATCAACCATATGGGCTACATCATCCTCGGGTTGGGCGCTGCGGGACTCGCAACCGGATCAAACGTGCAAGCTTCAGTTCTGGCGGTCAGCGGTGCGGTGACACAGATGGTCAGCCACGGCCTACTGACCGGGGCACTGTTCCTGCTCGCCGGGGTGCTCTACGCCCGCGGGGCAACCTTCGATATCGACGCCTACGGCGGACTGGCGACACGGGCGCCGGTTTTCGCCGGGCTGATGGTGGTGGCCGTGTTCGGATCCCTGGGACTGCCTGGGCTCTCCGGCTTCATCGCCGAGTTCCAGATCTTCACTGGCAGCCTCGGGGCGGCGCCGATACCAACAGCTTTATCCGTGGTCGGGATCGTGATCACCGCCAGTTTGCTGCTACGCATGTTCCAGCGCATCTTCCTCGGCCACCAGCGGCATCCACTCGAAACCGATCGGGTGCTTACCACGTCGGATGGCGCCGACACACCCATCAAGGACGTCTTCTCACGCGAGTTCGCCTCCATCGCGCCACTGCTACTGCTGTCGGTGATCATCGGCGTGGTGCCCAGATTCCTGCTGGGCGTGATCGAGCCTGCCGCCCACGCCCTGATAGCTCTGGTCGGCCGATGAACGGTATGCAGGCCGGGCAGGAGATCGATCTGACCGTCCTCGTCCCGGAACTTGCGGTCACCGTGACAGCAGTGCTCGGTCTCCTGGTGGGCAGTTGGCTGCCCCGGCGAAGGCAATGGCTGGTCCGCGTCCTCGCGTTAGTCGGCATCCTCGTCGCCGTGCTCGCCACCGTTGTCGCGATGACACAGCCGCCCGTGGTCACGGCCGCGGGGACTTACACGATCGACATCGCACTGAACGCGGTACGCCTTGCGGTGCTTGTGGGCACAGCAATCGTGATCGGGCTCGCCAATGACCAGATTGCCGGCATGAAGCGAGAATCGGAGTTCTACGTGCTGCTGCTGCTCGGGGCACTCGGCACCACCGTGGTCGCTGGTGCCAGCGACCTGCTCGTGCTCGCGTCCGGATACCTGCTGGCCAGCATCCCCCTCTACGCACTGGTCGGGTTCGCAAAAGACCGCCTTGGCACCGAAGCCATGCTGAAGTACTACCTGATGGGCGCCCTATTCGGAATGCTCATACTGGTCGGTGTCGTACTGCTCCTAGCCACCGGCGGTAGCACCTCCTATGCGGAACTCGGCCGCAGCCTGCCACGCGGACCGATGGGAGCAACGGCGATCGGAATTCTCGCGCTGGCCGCCGGGCTGCTGTTCAAAGCCGGCGCCGTTCCCGCCCACTTCTGGGTGCCCGACGCCATCGAGGGCGCCACGCCGGCGGTCGCCGCGTTCATCGCCACCATCCCCAAGATCGGCGCGCTCGTAGCACTCTTCCGGCTCAGCACCGACGTCTTCGCACACGTCCCCCTGAACTGGACCCTCATCCTCGCCCTGCTCGCCGCGGTCACAATGACACTGGGTAACCTCGCCGCCTTCTTCCAAACCAGCGTCAGCCGGCTGCTGGCCTACTCAACCATTAGCCAAGTGGGCTACCTGCTGATGATCGTGGCCGCATATCAGCAACCCACGCGCGCTCTGCCGAGCCTGCTCTACTACCTCTTCGGCTACACAATCACCAACCTCGGCGCATTCGCCGTCGTTTCTGCATTCGCCAGCCGACGCGCCTTAGTCGACTACACCGGACTCTTCCGCCGCCACCGCTGGGCCGCACTCAGTCTGACCATCTGCCTTCTCGGGCTGGTTGGCACACCGCCGACCGCGGTATTCGTAGGAAAACTGACGGCCTTCACCACCGCATTCGAGGCCAACCTGGACTGGCTTGTGATCCTCGCGGCAGCCAACTCAGTGGCCAGCCTCTTCTACTACCTTCGCTGGATCTTCCCCCTGTTCCAGCGAGGCGTAACTGACATCGGGCAACCGAACACCGCGGCCGTGCCGGAATCCGTCGGCGCTCACAGCCTCCGCCTTACGATTGTGCTCGGCGCTGTGTCCCTCGCCATCGGTATCGCAGCAAATCCACTCCTACAACTCTTCAACTGACCGCACCCGGGGTTGGCAGTGAGCGCAGAGTCTGCTCTTTTGTCTAACCGCTCGGCAGCGTATAGGTGGTCTTGCACGGACTCCGGGGCCGGATCAGGATGAACGCATGAACGTGACGCAGTTGGAGCAGGTCCGTTCCGGTCGCGGTTTATTTGCCGCACTGGACCAGAGCGGCGGTAGCACTCCAAAGGCGCTGGCCGATTACGGCATCCCCGAGAGCCGATACGAATCCCAGGCGGAGATGTTCGACCTGGTCCACGAAATGCGCTCCCGCGTCATCACCAGCCCAGCGTTTGATGGAAGGCGCGTACTCGGTACGATCCTGTTCGAGCAGACCATGGAACGCGATATCGGCGGCGTCCCGACAGGGCGCTATCTCTGGGCCGAAAAGCGAGTCGTACCGTTTCTCAAAGTGGATAAGGGGCTTGCCGACGAGCGGCACGGGGTGTCGTTGATGAAGCCGATTGACACGCTCGATGACCTTCTTGAGCTGGCTAACCGGAACCACATGTTCGGCACGAAAATGCGCTCCCTGATCGACGACGCGGATAAGGGCGGCGTGAGCGCCATTGTCGACCAACAATTCGAGTACGCCGCAAGGATCGCGAGGGCAGGGCTCGTGCCGATTCTCGAACCCGAGGTCAGCATCCACAGCCCACATAAGAACGAGGCAGAGGCACTGCTTCACAACGCTTTGCTGGCTGGCCTGGAGGCGCTGCCAGACGACGCCGCGATCATGCTGAAACTGACGATCCCGACGCTAACGGGCCGTTACACCGATCTGGCCGCCGACCCGCGGGTGCTGCGAGTGCTCGCGCTCTCCGGTGGGTACAGCCGTGACGAGGCATGCGACCTGCTGGCCAAGGAACCGGGCATGATCGCAAGCTTCGCCCGCGCATTGCTCGAAGGGCTCGCCGCCGAACAAACCAGTGAGCAATTCAACGCGCGCCTGAACGCATCGCTCGCGCAGGTCTACGCGGCATCCGTGCACAAGTCGCCCGCCTAATGTCGATCTCCATGCACTCGTGCAGGGCGATCACATTCACGGGCCTGATCTTCAGGCCGTTCCCGCACACCGGAACAGCCAATCAGCGCCGCCTTCGCCCCTCACTTTGGCCTGAGGCGAGAGTCACTTCAGGGCTGGCACTCAGCTTCAAAGAAGCGCTGACCCAGGCTCGTTGTCCGGTCTAATACAGGGCTGTCTTGAGGAGGATCACGAGGATGCCGAAGAGCGCACTGGTGAGCGCTGCCGCGATGCGCGCCCACCAAGGTCGAGAGCGCACCGACAGGACGAGGTAGCCCAGCAACGCAAGCATCACTACTGCCAACCAGAGCGCGACTGATATTGCGGTGTCGATCGTCACTAACCCGAGCGCGGCCAGCAGAAGCGGAGCGGATGGAACGACGGCTGCCTCTGGCATCCCACTCGATTCCTGCAAGGCCTGCCTAAGTGAATCCCTCACTCTGTCCCGAAGGCGGTCGGCATCTCCTTGGAAACCGAGAGCGGTCGAGAAGACGTGCGCGACCCAGAACACGATGACGCTGACCACGGCGAAGATGAGCACCTGCCATGCCGCGCTTGACTCTTTGAGACCGATCGACGTCGCAGCGACCACGCTCGCGTAGACGATCGTGCCGTAGATCGCCGCAGGGGTACCAATGTGCCGCCACAGCGCGCGGTGCACATGATCGGTCGGCACCCCCCGGGGTTGACTCAGCGAGCCAGATCTAGTCATGTGCCACATCATCCGCACCTTGGGCCGTATCCGCAAGGAAACCACCGAGCCTGAGATCCCGAACGCGTGATGCACACGGGGTCTCACACAGTTCAACTGGATCGCTGAGCCCAGCAACTGGAGGTCGGGACTGCGCGCCGTGCGCGTCGTGCCGGTCGTCCTGCTCATTCTCGCCGCTGCGCTGATAGCAGGCGTTGGGGTTTGGTCACGCCTCCGACGCTGCACAAGCGACCATGCGCGAGTCGAAGACACGCGCTGCCCGACCCAGGGACGCCGAGTTCTGCGCGGCACTGTGCGCTACGGCAGGCGCATCGGCGCCGGTACACGAATCGACTGTCATGATCGGCTCGCTACGGCGTTGATCTTGCTCGGCCTCGTGGTCATCGACAATTTCATTGCTGACCGCGGCGGATTGGCTGATATGTGCGCCTCTCAGTTGACGATGGGCGAATCTGTCTTATTGGATTCGCGGCCCAATGGCTACTCGCGCACCTTTGCGCCGGTGGCCCGACCGTGCCGATTGCGGGACCGTTATGCCGATCCGCGCGGTCAACTGGCCGGCTACCCGCAGGCCGCCGGCCGACCCTCCAGACGATGCGCAACCGTTCGAGGTCAGCGGCACGAGGATGCCGATCTCGTTATTGCCCGTCCGCGACGAATGCGACGAAGATGGCAACGCGCCGGCTGCGGCTGTATCCGCTAGGGCGACGACCATGAACGGTGCGACAACGCCGTCGGCGGTTCCGGCCTGACTGCAGGCTCAGACACAGAATGTGACAAGTTGGTAACGAGCGCATACCATTACCGGGTATTCCCATTGCGAACTCTGGATCACCTGGTCCGTTCGCATCCCCCCCGGCGAAAGGCATTGCGTGGCACGCTCGAGCACGTCTGCTGGGGACTTCTCCCTGTCACAGGACGCCGTCGAGCCGGGCGGCCTGCCGCGATCCGAGCCGACGGAAAGGCGCTCGAACCATACGGCTGCAGTGGACGCTTTCTCGTCTCGACGCGAAAGACACGCGTTCGAACGCCGCGAAATCGAGTTGACTCCTCCCCAGACGCTGGATCGGCGAGCATCAAGCCGCGTATCCGCGTCGGTCCGGCAGGGCAAACGTCGGGTCGCGGCATCCCACGGGGTTCGAGAGGACTCATTTCGCGCCGTAGGCAACGACCCATCGGCGCCCACTTCGCGCCGACGTAGCAACGTGCGGCCGGCTTGTGCCCCATTTGCGTCTCGGTCCTCAATCGAAGACCGTTCGCAAAACCGGCGGCTGCGCTCGATCTGGGCGAAGGTTGTTGTGGTTGCAGCGGCGAGTGGGCTCGTCGGCACGGCGGCGTTGCCCGCGTATGCGACTTCTGCCGATGGCGCCGCTACTGCGTCTCGAGCGGGCGTCGCTGTACAGACGTTGCTGAGTGGCGGAGCTGCCGTTCCAGCGGCGGCCCGAGAAGCCTTTTCGATCACTGAGAACAGCGCGAAACTGGACTCCACGGTGGAGTCGACCGTATCGCCGACGGTACAGCGGTTGGCGCAGACTCTTATGGTCGCTGTTGGGCAAGGACGGTTGACGGGGTACACCCCCGACCACATCCCGGAGATCAGGAACCTGGCGGAGGGTCGCGCCGTTCCTGGATGTGGTGTGGACTATCGGGTGCTGCAGACCATCGAAGTCGCATTAGCGAACTTCAACACCGTCAGCGTCAGTGACATCAACCGACGGTGCACCGGTCAGATCGAAGGTGCGGGTAGTGCGTCCTCGCATTACGCCAATGGCGGAGGTCATGCCGTGGACTTTTACTTGCTAAATGGTCGCCCGCTCACGGGCGGAGATCCGGGGTCGCTGAAGCTAATTCGCGCGCTTGACCCTGTGATGCCTCCGAATACAGATCTGGGCCAGGTGGGCTGCCGGGGGAGCGTGGCCGTCACCAATTTCCTGCCGTTCGACGACACTTGCGATCACCTCCACATTGACTTTCGGCAAGCGCAGGGCACCACGCTCAAGCTCTCCACCTAACCTATAAACGCAGACACATCATCCGGTTTGCTGCTCCCGCCCATCACCCCTCGCTAAGATGCGGGTGCCCCAAACCATCAACCCAGGACTGAAACATGACGCTCCCGCGACTCGACCCGAACCGGGTCGTTGCTATGCGCCGGCATCGGATCCTGCTCGCAATTCTGTCGCTGATGGCGTTGGTGGTCGGGATGTTTGTGATGACATCCATGAACTCGGCACACCCGCATGAGTCCGTCGCGACTGCGGTTGGCAGCCAACCTAACGCCCACTCTGTCGCGACCCAACCACACATTGAGCCGCCCATTGTTCCGGTTTCGCCAGTCGCAAGCGCACCCGAAAGCCTTCAGAGCTCCCCGGGACCGCAGTGCGACACGGTCTGCGAGCTCAGTTGTGCGATCGCAGGCGCCGCGTGCGTTCTGGTCGTGATCGCCGTCGCCGTCTCGCTCTTCGCGGTAAGTAGAGGGCTCGCGCTTGTTGACCTTGTGCAGCGAAGCGCGCCTGTCGCCATAGCGTCAATTACGTCTGTTCGAGCGCATGGACCGTCGCTAGTCGCGCTCTCCATAAGCCGCACCTAGACCGGCACCTCTGGACCCCACGGCGCAACGCCGACTTGACTAGCAAGCACTAGCGGTTGGCTGGCGTGGGGTTTGCGCTCCCTGCTGTGACGTGATCGACGCTTCTCTTCGGATGGTCTCCGTCACAACACCCTCCCCAGTTTATTTGGCGATGAATGTGGCCTCCGGTCGGCATTTCTCGTCGTTACCCTTCTGAGCCGACCTACGGGTCTTCTCACGCCAAAACGTCGGAGCCTTTCGCCACGATGCCCGCACACTCTCGCCACCGACAAAGCGCGAACGCGCTTCCCGCGGCCGCCTACCAGCACGAATCACGCCGCGCCCGACGCGACGCCGAGCGGCGTCGACCGGTCACGCGTCCCGAGGCAAACACTCGGCAACGACGTACCCGCAAACGATGGGCGCCGATTGCTGCGCTGGCGCTGGCCGGAACCTTGTTCGGAACCTACGCCCTCCCGGCCTATGCGATCGTGCCCGGCGAACGGCAACAGATCGCAACGGCACGACCGGGAGAGCTGCAAACGGTAACAGTCGCCGCTACCGACCCGGCACCCGTCACACGCGAAGAAGTCGCTGTGACCGCGCCGCCGCCGCCGAAACCGAAACCAAAAGCCGCAGTCACTACTCCGAACACCTTCCTGCGGACAGCGAACACGTTCACAAACGACCCCGCCTCCCCGATCCAGTGGCCATTCGATGTCGGCGTGCCAATCAGCGACGGATTCGGCTACCGAGTCGCGCCGTGCTCTGGTTGCTCCTCCTATCACGAGGGCATCGATATGAATCCGGGCGCCGGAACCCCGATCCAGGCGATAGCGGACGGCGTCGTCCGCGAGGTGGGCAATCCGTCCGGAAGCCTGGGCGTGTACGCCATCATCGACCACCAAATCGAGGGACAAACTGTCAGCAGCCTCTACGCCCACATGGCCTACGGTTCGCTCGCGCTCAGTGTGGGACAAACCGTCAAGGTCCGACAACTGGTCGGGCCTGGTCGGCAGCACAGGGGCCAGCACCGGCGCCCATCTGCATCTCGGCATTTCCGTCAACGGAACCCCGGTCGACCCCTATGCGTGGCTTACGCAGAAAGTGAAATAAGCATGCCATCGCGCATCCGTCGGCACACCTCGGCCCTCATCGTCAGCACCCTCGCGGTCACTGTCCTGCTCAGCGGTTGCAGCGCCGCAACACCGGCGGCTCCGAGAATGAACGAGCTCGGACACGTGCATGGCCTGGATGCCACGCACGGTCGCATCTTTGCCGCGACCCACCAGGGGGTGTGGGCAATCGACGCGGCGAAACTAGGAGATGGTTTCGCCACCGATACCACCGCCCGGGTCGGCGTTAGTAGCCAGGACACAATGGGGTTTACTGTCGCCCGTTCCGGCGTCATGTTCGCATCCGGGCACCCCGACCCCGGCAACAACCCGCAGCAGCTACCCGCGAACCTAGGTCTGATCCAGAGCCTCGATGCCGCACAATCCTGGAAGCCTGTTTCGCTAGCCGGTCACACCGACTTCCACGACCTTGTTACCGCCCCGACAAGTGACGCCCGCGTGCGGATCTACGGCTACGACGCGGCCCAACAACGCGTCCGGATCAGCGATGATGGCGGTCACACCTGGCACGATGGCGCGACCCTCTCGTTGCGGAAGCTCGCGGTCAACCCAAACGCACCGGACACGCTCCTTGCCACAACCCAGGCCGGCGTGCAGATCAGCCGGGACGCCGGTTTGACCTTCACTGCCCTGCCCGGACGGCCGATCCTGTACTTGGTCGCCCCGGTGGACGCAGCACCGGGACAATTCGTCGGCGTCGACGTCAGCAAGAAGATCTGGGTAACCACAGACGACGGTTCCACCTGGGCGCGGAAAGGAACGTTTGACTCTCTGCCCGAGTCGCTGGCAACAGTGCAGGGCGCGTCAAAACTGTGGATCCTCGGTGCCCATGCCCGCGGAATCGTCGCAACCGCCGATCACGGCACCAGCTGGGTCACCTTGATCGAGGGCACCCTATGAGCGCAACACGGGGCTCGACGAAGAGCACGCGTCGAGTCCAACCAATTCGAGTGCGGTGGCCAGTGGCTGTGCTGATCCTGACCGTCCTACTCAGTAGCCAGCTGGTGGCAGCAGGCCCGGCACGAGGCGCCGACTATCCGTCCTGGGCGGAGGTTGAAGCCGCACGCTCAAGCGAGAGTGCGAAAGCAACCGAAATCAATCGGATCACCAATCTTCTGCGCACACTGGAAGACAACGTCCGCACCGCCCAGGCGGCAGCAGCCGACCGTGGCAGCGACTACGAGAAGGCGCAAGCACGACTCGATCTAGCAAATTACCGAGCACAAACGCTGCGTACTTCGGCCGATGCGGCGCAGGCGCGCGCGAACGCATCCCAAGCACGCGCCGGCCAACTGGTCGCCCAACTCGCACGCTTCGGCAACGGCGAACCGACCACCCTGTTCCTGCTGAACGGGCAACGAGCTGAGACGCTGCTGTTCCAACTCGGCACCATGAGCCAACTCACGCAACGCTCCAATCGGGCCTTCGCCGCCGCTACCACCAGCGCAAACACCGTCCGATCACTTACCCGCCAGGCGGATGCCGCCCAAGCCGCTCTAGCGAACCTTAGCCGCGCTGCCGAAAAGACGCTGCAGGATGCGGTCGCTGCCAGCCGTACTGCAGCGAACCAGCTGGCTGAACAGCGACAGACACAGGGAACCCTGCAAGCCCAACTGGCACTGCTGGTCGAGAACCGCAAAGCGACCGAAGCCGACTACCGCAAAGGGGAAGAGGCCCGACGTCAGCAAGAAGCGGCCGCCGCAGCCGCAGCCGCAGCCGCTGCTGCCGCGGCTGCGGCAGGTGGTGCACCGGTGCCCTCAGGGGACGGTGGGCAACTCGGTGGACAAGGTTGGGCGAAACCGGTGTCCGGATGGATCAGCGACCGGTTCGGGCCACGCCCGGACAAACCGGTCGCCAGCTCGGGCGCATTCCACTACGGCACAGATCTTGCCGCCGGGTGCGGCACCGCGATCTTCGCCGCCGCCCCCGGACGCGTCGTATACGCAGGCTGGCTTGGAACCTACGGCAACTGGGTGCTCCTTGACCACGGCTCCGGGGTGATGACCGGGTACGCGCACATCCGCGAGCGCGGAGTCCTGGTCAACGTGGGCCAAACCGTTCAAGCCGGCCAGAACATCGCCCAGGTCGGTACGACGGGCGGCTCCTCCGGCTGCCACCTGCACTTCGAAGTCCGCGTCAACGGTAACCGGATCGACCCGCAACCATTCATGAGCGCGAGAGGAATCACACTTGGCTAACCCCACCCCGCGAACCATCAGGCTCCGTACCGCCGTCACCTCGGTAGCGACAGCTGTCATGCTCGTCGTCACGCTGGCGGGGTGCAGCAGCAACAACGATGCCCTCGCTCAGCAGTACAAAGACGGATCCGGGAAGAACTACGTCGCCGGCGACGGCACCATCACCGAAATCAAACCCCAGAATCGTGCGGCACCTGTCGCATTCGCGGGAAAGCTCGAGGATGGCAAACCGACCACTTCAGCGATGTACGCCGGGAAAGTTCTGGTCGTCAATTTTTGGTACGCCGGATGCGCCCCCTGCCGGGCGGAGGCACCCGCACTCGAAAAGACGTACACAAAGTTCGCCGGACAAGGTGTTGAATTCCTCGGTGCCAACGTCAGGGACCAAGCCGAAACCGCCCGCGCGTTCGCCCGCACCTATGGAGTGACCTACCCCAGCGTGCTCGACGCCTCCGACGGTGCCATGCAACTGGCGTTCAGCGGGATTGTTGCGCCCAACGCGGTCCCCACCACACTCGTCGTCGACAAGGACGGACGCGTCGCCGCTCGCATCCTGGGCCAACTGCCGGACGCGTCCGTGCTCAGCGCACTAATCAGCACCGTTCTGACAGAACAGGGACCGTGACACCCTTCCTCGAAGTTAGGAGCCTCCACCCGCACACCCCTCACCGAAAGCCCTTTCATGAACCGCCACCTCAGCATTCCCAGCCCCGACCCCGTGTTCGCCCAGTTCGCGGTTGGTCCACTGACCATCCACACCTATGCGCTGTGCATTCTCGCCGGAATCGTCGCAGCCACGATGATCACCTCCAAACGACTCGCCCAGCGGGGCGCCCGCGGCCCCGTCGTTCTCGACATCATTCTCTGGGCGGTGCCGTTAGGCATCGTCGGTGCCCGGTTCTACCACGTCTTCACCCACACCGGCGACTACTTCTACCCCGGCGCGAACCTGTGGAAGGTGTTCGCCATCTGGGACGGCGGGAACGCCCTCTATGGATCCCTCATCGGCGGAGCCGTCGGCGCCTACATCGGGTGCCGGCAAACCAAAATCCGGTTCTGGTCCTTCGCAGACGCGCTGGCACCGGCCCTGCTCGTCGCGCAATCGCTTGGACGGTTCGGCAACTACTTCAACCACGAACTCTTCGGCCTGCCAACCACGTTGCCGTGGGGCCTGCAGATCGAAGCGAGCAATCCCAAATTCCCTGCCGGCCTCCCTGCTGGATCGCTCTTCCACCCGTTGTTCCTCTACGAGATCATCTGGAACCTGATCGGGGTCGGCATCATCCTGGTGTTGGAACGCCGCCTCAACTTGCGATGGGGGCGAGCCTTCGCCGTGTACCTGATCTGGTACGGCCTAGGCCGGAGCTGGCTGGAAGCAATCCGGATCGATCCCACCAGTAACACGTTCCTCGGTATCCCCGCCAACGTGTGGGCCTCCTTCGTCCTGGTCGCGCTCGGCGCGGCGCTATTCCTCGTGCAAACCAAACGCCACCCCGAACCCGAAGACTCGCCGTACCGTGACGGGCACCAACCCACACCTCTCGACGACCCGAACCCCGCCGTCACCACCACCCCAGCCGTCGACGATGCTGCAGGAGCCCCCGAAGACGTACCCCGGTCGAACTCGATGCGAAAGCGGTCCGATGTCTAGGCCCTTGGACCACATCGAGGTCGACGTCAGACCACCCGACCCGGGCAAAATCACCGAACCGGCACTCGGGTTCACCGGATGGATGCGCTGGATGTGGCGACAGCTGACCAGCATGCGCGTCGCCCTGTTCCTGCTGCTGCTGCTCGCTCTGGCCGCCGTCCCCGGATCCCTGGTCCCGCAACGCAGCTCCGACCCCAACGGTGTCGTTCAATACTTCAAAAACAACCCCGGCCTCGCGCCAGTGCTGGACAAACTCCAAGCCTTCGACGCCTACACCTCGTTCTGGTTCTCCAGCATCTATCTGCTGCTGTTCATCTCTCTGATCGGGTGCGTCCTGCCACGCACGGTCCACCACCTCCGCTCCCTCCGCGCGACACCACCAAAAACGCCCGCCCGACTATCACGGATGAGCGGCCACATCTCCATCGAGTTGTCAGCTGGTCGGGGAGCCGCCTCGGCGGCAACGGCCGCAACGGCAATCAGCACGGCGGCAACAATTCTCCGCAAACGCGGCTACCGGATTGCCGCCTTCTCCGGCACGCAGGCCGCTGGTCGGCGGGAGCTGTCGGTCAGCGCCGAACGGGGCTATCTGCGCGAAGCGGGCAACCTGACCTTTCACATCGCCTTGGTCGGGATCCTGATCACGGTGGGAATCGGCGGCGGGTTCGGGTTCAACGGCAACCGGGTGGTTGTCGAGGGGCAAAGCATGATCAACACCCTCGCCGCCTACGACTCGTTCAACCCCGGCCGCTTCTTCAGCCCCACAGAGCTGGCCCCCTATTCGCTCACCCTGAACAAGCTCGCGGTCACCTACGAAACCCAGAACAAGCGGGCACGCGGACTCCCAACCGACTACACCGCGACCGTCACGACCCAAACCCAAGGCTCGCCAGACAAGTCGAGCCGCACGATCAAAGTCAACGAACCCCTCACGATCGGTGGCACCGACGTCTATCTGCTCGGAAATGGGTATGCCCCCCGGATCACAGTCCGCGACCCGCAAGGCCACGCCGTGTTCAGCGACGACATCCCCTTCCTCCCACAAGACGCGAACCTCACCTCCCTCGGCGTCGTGAAAGTCCCCGACGGACTTGCCAAACAAGTCGGTTTGATCGGTTTCTTCTATCCCACGAAGTCCACCGCAAGCACCGGAGCGTTCTATTCCTCGTACCCCGACCTCACCAATCCCGTTCTGACGTTGAACGCATACTCCGGCGACCTCGGCATCAACACCGGGGCACCCAAGTCCGTGTACGCACTTGACACCACGAAGCTCACCCAACTCACCGGCGGCACGACCGGGGTCCGGTCAATTGAGCTCAAACTCGGTCAGACGCAGCAACTTCCCGACGGTCTCGGCTCGATCACGCTGGAGCGCGTGTCCCGGTTCGCGTCCTTTGAAATCCATCACGACCCGGCCCAGGGGTGGGTGCTGTTCTTCGCCATCGCCGCGCTCGGCGGCCTTCTCACCTCCCTGTTCGTGCCACGCCGACGCCTGTGGGTGAAAGCGATCGTCGACGAAGCCAAACCCGTCCGCATCGAGTACGCCGGACTCGCTCGAGGCGACGACCCCCAACTACACGACGCGGTAGCCGACTTGGCGTCCGCCCACCAAGCAGCCTTGCGCAGCACAAGTGAAGCCGATCAGGACTCACAACGAAACACCGACCTGAAGGGAACACCGTGACCGACTCTTTGTCACAGATCTCCGTCATCTTGCTGATCTGCTCGATGGTCCTCTACGCGGCAGCGTTCATTGCTTTCGCGCTGGACCTCGCCCGGCGCAGCGCTCACGCGACCGCCTCTGTTCCTAGTGCCGTCGCCCGGCGCGCGCAAGAAGCGGAGGCCAGCAACACGCCCGGTCCGGCACGAACGACAACCCTCATCCGCGGATTGGTGGACCAGGCCGACTCCTCGAGGTTGGGGTCGGCGAGCTTGCGCACCGGATACTCACTCACCGTTCTTGCCTTCATCGTTCAACTCGGCGCCGACATCTTCCGCGGCATCGCCGCCGGACGCGTGCCGTGGGCAAACATGTATGAATTCTCGATGACCGGCACCCTGCTGATCGTCGGCGTCTTCCTCGTTGTCACGCTCAGGTACGACCTACGATTCCTCGGCTCCTTCGTCACCGGGCTTGTGCTGATCCTCCTGGGGATCTCTAGCATGCGCTACTACGTCGAGGTTGCACCGTTACCGCCTGCGTTGCAGTCATACTGGCTCGTCATCCACGTGATGGTCGCGATCATCGCTACCGGCTTCTTCGCGATCGGCTTCGCGCTCTCCGCCGTACAACTGCTGCAGACACGCAGAGAGACGCAGATCGCCGACGGCCGACCGGCCCCGCTGCGGTTCCTGGCAACCCTCCCCAGCTCGGGCACCCTGGAGAACCTGGCGTACCGGATCAACATCGTCGGTTTCATCCTCTGGACCTTCACGCTCATGGCTGGTGCGATCTGGGCAGAAAAGGCCTGGGGGCGCTACTGGGGGTGGGACACCAAGGAAGTGTGGACCTTCATTATCTGGGTCGTCTACGCCGGTTACATCCACGCTCGCGCCACCCGCGGCTGGCGCGGATCCCGCTCGGCCTGGCTGGCGATCATCGGCTTCTCCGCCGTCATGTTCAACTTCGGCATCGTCAACGTCTTCTTCAAAGGCCTGCACTCCTACAGCGGCCTCTGAACCAAGCACCCGATCGACCACAACAGCAGCAGAAAGGCAAACCATGGCCCGCAAGAACGCAGAACCCCCTCGGCGACGTTCCACTCATGAGGACGCCAAACCAACCCCGGAGCAATTGCGTGCACGCTACCTACGCAAACGCCGGTTCCTGCGCGTTGGCCAACTGATCATGCTGATCGGACTCCTGGTCGGCCTGCAACATTGGCTCGCCCACCTCGGCGTCTTCGGCACACAGCCCCCCGGCTGGGTCGACCTCGCCGCCGGATACCCGATGGCCGCAGCCCTCATTCTCGCCGGTGCCATCACTGCTGGCCAGAAATGACCAGGCTCCTCCCGCAACCCAGTTGGCGCCGATCGGCGGCGACCTAGTGGGCGCACAATTCGCCTCCATCATCGCCAACGGTGGACTGCTACTGGCCATCCCGATCGCGATCTTCGCCGGCCTGGTTTCGTTCGCCTCCCCATGCGTGCTCCCCTTGGTGCCCGGGTATCTGGCCTACGTCGGCGGAGTCACCGGGTCCACGGGGCGCGTCAGCCGACGTCGAACCGTCACCGGAGTCGCGCTTTTTGTCCTCGGCTTCGCCATCGTGTTCATCGCCTACGGTGCCCTTTTCGGCGCCTTCGGGTCCTGGCTAGTGCGCTGGCAAGACCTCATCACCCGTCTGCTCGGCCTTCTAGTGATCGTGATGGGCCTGGCCTTTGTCGGCACCTTCTCGTTCTTCCAACGCACCCTGAAAATGCCCATCCGCCCCTCGACCGGCATCATCGGCGCACCCCTGCTCGGAATCGTCTTCGGGCTCGGCTGGACACCCTGCATGGGACCCACCCTCGCCGCCGTCCTCTCGCTCAGCCTGTCCAGCCAATCCGCCGCGCGCGGCGCCATCCTGACCGGCTTCTACTCAATCGGCCTCGGTATTCCCTTTGTCCTCCTCGCCCTCGGAATCGGTTGGGCGACCGGCGCCATCAGCTTCCTCCGCCGACACATCCGAGCCATCAACATCGCCGGCGGCACCGTCCTGATCGTGATCGGCCTCCTGATGGTCACCGGAGTCTGGACCGCGTGGATCTATAGCCTCCAAGCCCTCATCGGTGGGGTCACGCTCCCGATCTGATCAATCCGCCCGACAAATGCCCCGAAGGAGTTCCTATGAACAGACAACACAACATCGGCGAAAGCGCCGAACGCTACGACGCCCGACTTCACCTTGTCTACACGGGTGTGTGGCCGATGGCGAAGGTGTCCCTCCTTGTCGGCCTGATCATGGCCGCAGTCACCGTACTTGCCAGCGCCCTCCTCTGGACGATCCTTGACCAAATCGGCGCGTTCCAACAAATCGATTCCCTCCTCTCCGGCCCGGCGGGTGAAACCACGGCATCCTCCGCCTCAAGCGTTGCCAAAGTAATCAACCTCGGAACCGCGCTCGTCGGGTCGGTCGTGGTAGGGCTCGCCGGTGCGCTCGCCACCATGGTGGGCGGGATGTTTATCGCTCTGCTTTACAACCTCAGTTCCAAAGCGACCGGCGGACTCTTCATCGGATTTAGACAGGACTGACGCCCCAGGCCCCGCTAGACAGCTCGGCAAGAAGGAGAAAGGTGCCAGACGATCAAAATGAGCGGCCCTGGTGGGAAACCGGAGCTGCACCTGAACCCGTGCTCCCGGCGAAGGCCCGTAGACATCGCCTCCTTATCGGCGGTGCCGTAGTCTCTGTCGCCGCTAGCGCGCTCTACCTCTTCCTCTCTATGTTTTCAATGAGAATGTGACGACACAGTGCGCTTCCGCGGACACCGCAGAACAACGTTACGTCGTGTCGATGGTCAGGTGCCATCACGGGCCTACTCGATCCCGTGGTGGTGGTGCGGTGATTGAGCTGGCAGCAAATCACCCATTTTGCGGGCGGGGCCTCTCAGAGGACCGTCATCGCGCCGCCCGGGGGCAATGTTGATGGTGTCCACAGCAAACCGCGCCGACGGGGCAAGATCTCCCGGTCGTACGAGAGCACCCCAACGCGGCACGATGAATCGACGCTCCGTTCACTCGCAAGCAGTATTGGCGGGGCGTCGCCAACTCCTGCGAAAGAAGATCCCGCGTCGAACCTGCTCGAATTCGGTGACGGCGTGTTGCGGGGGAGGGAGAAGCGGTCACAGGTTAGCGTCGGGGAGCCAACGACCCATCTCTTTCCGAAGGCTACTTCTTCGCACATACGATTCGGACCTTGAATGCAACGACGTCACGTCTCAACTCTCACGCGCGGCATGGGCTCGTGGAGACTTTGGGCTGGACTGGTAATTGCAGTCCTTATCACCGCATCGGGCGGCATCACCGCCCCCAAAGCGATGGCCGATTCTTATCCATCGTGGGGTGACGTTCAAGCCGCACGTTCAAGCGAGGCGGCAAAACAGGCCCAAGTCAATGCGATCACCGCCCTGCTTTCGAATCTCAAGACGCAAGTAAAAGCGGCCGAGGACGCCGCAGTCGCCCGCGAAAGAGACAACGAAGCAGCCCAGCTCGCACTCACAGCGGGCCAAAACAAGGCAGATAGGCTCACGGCCGCGGCCGCCCAGCTGAAGGTCAAGTCCGAAACCTCCCACCAGCAGGCGGCGACAGTGATGGCGAAGTTCGCCCGCACGGGCGGTCCCAATCTCACCGGCACGCTACTGATCAGCAAGTCCTCAGACCGAGCGGGCCTGCTCTATCGCCTGAGTAGTCTGGGCAAGCTGGCGTCGACCATCAACCGGCTGTACTCGCAGGCAGCGCAGGACAGCAACAACGCAAATGCCGCCAGCGATCAGGCCGTTGCCGCGAAGGACGCTCTCGCCACGCTTGCCGTCACCGCGAAGACCGCGTTGGCCAAAGCGGTCCAGGCACAGAAGGACATGATTGCGTCGCTGGCTACACAAACCGCCCACGAGAACGAGCTGCAGGCCCAGCTTGCGTCGCTGACCAGCGCCACCGCTACGACGGAACAGCAGTATCAGGCCGGCGTTGCGGCACGAGCGGCAGCGGAAGCCGCCGCCGCGGCCGCCGCACGCGCTGCGGGATCCAGCGCCCCGGTGTCCTCTGACGCCCGCGCCCTCGCCCAAGAGCTTATGGGGTACGTCGCGGCTGGCCAACTTTCCGGCTCTTCCCCCGACCACATCATGGAGATCCGATGGATCGCGGAGGGCCGCTCGGTCCCGAACTGCGGGATCGACACCCAAGTTCTGCAGGTCATGGTGATCGCCTTGCACACCTTCGCAACCGTCGGCGTCAGTGACATCAACCGGCGCTGTACCGGCCAGATTGAAGGTGCTGGGATTTACTCGCAGCATTATGCCGGGGGCGGTGGCCACGCGGTGGACTTCTACCGCCTCGGCGGTAGCCTAGCGACCGGCGCAGACGGCAATTCCCTGGCGCTGATCCGCATACTCGACCCGAGGATGCCGTATGGTTCGGGCCTTGGCCAAAATAACTGTCGAGCGAGGGCGGGAAACGAACCTGCCCTGCGCAACTTTCAAGACTTCTACGACACCTGCAACCATCTTCACATCAACGACCCAATGTAACCAGCCCTGTCGACACAACGTCGACGAAGCTGGACAGAGCACCAGCAGTGCCGCAGAGGCCGGGTCTGAAGTACGGAGCTGAGAATGCCCCGCACCGGTTTCCCTGCGATACCACTGGTGGGTATTCTTGAGGAGATGGACAGGGACAGCGCACGGGTCGGGTACTGATGGTGCTCGCACTCATCTCCGGAATCGCTGCCATGCATACGGGAATCGACACGCCCATGACGGCCACTTCCACCGCAGACTTCGCCCATAGCGACCTAACGAGCATGGCCTCTTCTCTGGCGGGGCCCACCCCCCAACATCCCTCGGTCGCGGCGGACGTGGCACGCACCTCCACGACGGCCCTAGGGTGTGTTGATAAACGACTTTTGGTCTTCGTTCGGCGAGGCTGGGTGTTGTGTCGCGTGATGTGATCTCGGATGAGATGTGGGCGGTGATCGGGCCGCTGTTCCCGAAGGCCGCGGCCACGGGCCGGCCGCCGGTCGATCCGCGCCAGGTCGTGGAGGCGACGGCCTGGCGGTATCGAACGGGGGCGCCGTGGCGGGATCTGCCGGAGCAGTTCGGGAAGTGGAACACGGTCTATAAGGTGTTCGACCGGTGGGCCAAGTTGGGTGTGTGGGCGAGGGTCCTGGAGCAGGTGCAGTCACAAGCGCACGCCTCTGGCGAGTTGGACTGGGTGGCCTCGATCGATTCCACGATCGTGCGTGTGCACCAGCACGGCGCCACGCTGCCGCGCCCAAAAAAGGGCCCGATCGAACTACACGAAGTTCGGGACGGAGCCGCCTGATCATGCGATCGGCCGCTCCCGCGGGGGCCTGACGACCAAGTCCCACCTGGTCTGCGACGGCCGTGGCCGGGCGTTGGCGTTTGTGCTCACCGGCGGCCAGGTCGCCGACACGATCATGCTCCCGGCCACTCTGAGTGAGATCCGGGTGCCGACCGCCGGGCGCCCCAGGCTGCGGCCGGAGCGCGTCCTGGCGGACAAGGGCTACCCCTCCAAAGCAAACCGGGCCTGGCTGCGGCAGCACCAGATCGCGGCGACCATCCCCGAGCGAGACGACCAGATCGCGCACCGCCGCCGGAAGCCGGGCCGGCCCATCGACTTCGGGCCCGAGCAGCGGGAACGCTACCGCGGACGCAACGTCGTCGAACGCTGCTTCAACCGGCTCAAACAATGGCGGGGCCTCGCGATGAGATCAGACAAGACCGCCCGCAACTACCACGCCGCCCTCTGCCTCGCCGCCACCCTCCACTGGCTCAACACCGGGTTTATCAACACGCCCTAGTCGCACCGATGAGCCACGACACCATGCACGCCTGCCTCTTCTTGCTCGGCGCCACCCTGCTTTTCCTGCCCGCTTCCCCGTTGGGGAACAAACTTTCCTTCGGCGCGCCTCGATTGATCGCGCAATGGCGACAAGAGATCGCGGTGCGTGCTAGCGATCGCCCGCTGGTTCTCCAGGTTTTGCGGATTTAAAGGCTCCTGGGGAGAGCTCTGCTTCTCTCATCGGATACAACCTCGAAATCCCAAACCAATCCTTTGGAGTACTGATGAAAATCGCACCTCGTCTTGTCCTTGCCGGCGTGGTCTTGGCCGCTGGTGGCCTCCTCACCGCCTGCACCGGTTCCGGCATGGGAGACATGTCCGGCATGTCCGGTATGTCCTCGACACCCACCGCGGCGCACAACGCGCAAGACGTCACATTCGCGCAGATGATGATCGTGCACCACGAAGGCGCCATTGAAATGGCCGACCTCGCCCCATCCCGTGCCGCTTCAACTCAGGTCAAGGACCTGGCCGAGAAGATCAAAGCCGCCCAGCAGCCCGAGATCGAACAGATGAAGTCCTGGTTGAAGTCTTGGGGTGAACCGGTCACTATGCCCGGAATGGGCTCGAGCTCGCCGACCCCCGACGACATGTCCGGAATGAATATGTCCACGCCGATGCCTACCGATTCCTCCAGCATGGGTTCGATGCCTGGGATGACCGCGCAGGACATGGACAGCTTGAAGGCCGCAACCGGAACTGCGTTTGATAAGCAATTCCTCACCCTGATGATCCAGCACCACGAAGGTGCGATCACCATGGCCAAGCAGGAACAGTCGGGTGGCAAGGACGGTGCCGCCGTGAAGCTCGGCGACAACATCGTCAACTCCCAAACTGCGGAGATCGCCGATATGAAAGCCATGCTGGCGGCCCTCGGCTAGCGTGCGCGGGTCGCGATCTTTGACTCACGCCTGCATTGACCCCGGTGGGGTGGGATCCACATTCCCCCTGCGCCACCTCACCGGGCCCCTCTCCTTTTGCTCTGCTCTGCCTCATGAGGTCTGCCATGCCGCTTTCTGCCCAACCCCCACGCCCACTCAGCCGACGTACCTTCCTCAGCGCGAGCATCGGTGCCGCCACCCTGGCCGCGCTTGCTGCGTGCACCCCGGCAACACCCGCTCTGATATCCCCAACGTCCGCTGCAGTTGCGGCGGCGGAGAAGGCGCGCCGGCGGACCGGCCGGGTCACTGCTGTGGCGTTGGATGCCCAGCCCTCGCAACTCGATCTTGCGGGTCGGATCGCTGACACGTGGACGTTCGGGTCAACACCGGCTCCCGTCATCCGCGCTCGTGCCGGTGACACTATCCAGGCGAACGTCTCGAACCGGTTACCTGCGTCCACCTCGGTGCATTGGCATGGCGTTGCTCTGCGCAACGACATGGACGGTGTGCCTCCGCTGACCCAGAACCCGATCGCTGCCGGAGACGCCTTCCGCTATAGCTTTACTGCCGAGCACCCGGGCACCTACTGGTTCCACCCGCACGTCGGCGTGCAAATCGACCGGGGCCTCTATGGAGCGCTAATCATCGACGATCCGCGAGAACCCCTGAGCTACGACCAAGAATGGATCGTCATCCTCGACGACTGGCTCGATGGAGTAACCAGCACACCGGACCAAGTGTTGAACGATCTCTCCAAAGGGATGGGGGCAATGGGGATGAACGGAATGCTCATGAGGATGGGAAACATGCTGATGGGCACCAACTCGGCATTGCTCGGTGGTGACACCGGCGACGTCTACTACCCGCTCTATCTGATCAATGGCCGGCCCGCTGCTGACCCGGAAACCTTCACAAGCAAGCCTGGATCGAAAATCCGGATCCGGTTCATCAACGCTGGCGCCGATACTGCATTCCGGGTCGCTATCAGCGGCCACACCCTGACAATCACCCACACCGACGGGTACCCCGTCCGGCATAGCGAGGTCGATAGTCTCCTGATCGGGATGGGGGAGCGCTACGACGTCATCGTCACCGCCGGCGACGGAGTTTTCCCACTCGTTGCCTCCGCTGAGGGCAAGGACGCCGCCGCATACGCCATCCTCCGTACCGGCACTGGCGCCGCGCCAGCGCCCCTGAAGACGCTGCCCGAGCTGAACTCGCCGCGGGTGGGGGTGGCCGAAGATCTGATCGCGGACGACGCGGTGCAGCTGAAGTCACGCGCCGTCGACCGCACCGTGCAAATGAAGCTGTCCGGCAGCATGAACTCGTACAAGTGGGCAGTCAACGGCCGGCAGTTCAATCCGGACCGGCCCTTGCAAGACGCCCTCGCGGTTCACGAGGGGGAGCGGGTGCAACTGGAATTCGTCAACGACACCACCATGTGGCATCCGATGCACCTGCACGGGCACACCTATCAACACCCCGGCCGCGGTCCCCGCAAAGACACCTCGATCGTCCTTCCGGGCAAGACTCTTCGTGTCGACTTCGACGCCGATAACCCCGGCCTCTGGCTAAGCCACTGCCACAACATCTACCACGGCGAGTCGGGCATGATGACCGTGCTCGCGTACCAGAAATAGCAGCCGCGTCGACTGTCCGCACGAACATCGGGCACATTCGTGGCGCATGCTCACTTTGGTGGAATACGGGCAGGGGGTATCATGTTGTTGAGGGAAGGATACCCCTTGCCCGTATTTCTGGAGGAATGACAATGTCGACGACTGAGTATGAAGTCACCGGGATGACCTGCGGTCACTGTGAGATGTCGGTCCGCGAAGAAGTGGAACAGATCGCAGGTATCGAAAACATCGACGTGTCCGCAACAACCGGCAAGCTGGTTGTGACCAGCGCGACCGACCTTGATGACGCACAAGTCTTCGCCGCGGTCAAGGAGGCGGGCTACTCAGCCGTTCGTGTCTGAGCTGAGCTCACCCATCAAACAGGTTGGAGTGGGGCTGGATGCCTCCTTTGGCGCCAGCCTCACCATCGTCCGGCTGCTGTTCCCGGCAGACGCGGTGGGATGTTCACCCACTCACGCTGAGCAGTCGCCCGTGAGTTACACCGGCCCCTCGCACCGCCAATCCATTCATCCGCCTGTTGGCGCTGCCCGATCCCGGAGGATCACATGGCCACAAACGAAGCGCTCGTACCACCTCCTGCCGCGAACATCGAACTCGAAATCGGGGGAATGACCTGCGCATCGTGCGCGATGCGAATCGAGAAGAAGCTGAACAAGCTCGACGGGATCAACGCGACGGTGAACTACGCCACCGAGAAGGCGCGGGTGAGCGCCCCGGCCGAATTCGATCCGCAGACGCTGATCGCCGAGGTGGAGAAGGCAGGATATAGCGCCACGCTTCCGGTCGTGGCTCCGCAAAACGCAGCGCCCGAGGACGCCCCCGACGCGGAGCACATTGCGCTGCGACAGCGACTGGTCGGGAGCATCGCGCTTTCTGTTCCGGTGATCGCGCTGGCAATGGTTCCGGCGTTCCAGTTCACCGATTGGCAATGGTTGTCATTGACGCTGGCCGCCCCGGTGATCGTGTGGGCCGGTTGGCCGTTCCACAAGGCCGCGTTCATCAACCTCCGGCATGGGGCAGCGACGATGGACACGCTTGTCTCCGTCGGCACGTCCGCTGCCCTGCTCTGGTCTCTATATGCCCTGTTCTTTGGCACGGCCGGAATGCCAGGGATGACCCACGGTTTTGAATTTTCGGTCGCCCACAACACCGGCGCCGGCAACATCTATCTCGAGGTCGCTGCCGGAGTGACGATGTTCGTCCTAGCCGGCCGATACTTCGAGAAACGTTCGAAGCGCCAGGCTGGTGCAGCATTGCGCGCCCTTCTGGCGCTCGGCGCCAAGGACGTGGCCGTGCTCCGTAACGGCATCGAGACGCGCATCCCCACCGATCAGCTCGCCGTCGCGGACGAGTTCGTGGTGCGCCCAGGGGAGAAGATTGCCACCGACGGTGTCGTCGTGGACGGCACGAGCGCGGTCGACGCGTCCATGCTGACCGGCGAATCTGTCCCAGTCGAGGTTGGTGTGGGCGACAGCGTGGTGGGCGCAACCGTGAACGCCGGCGGACGGCTTGTCGTCCGCGCGACGAGAGTCGGAACAGATACCCAGTTGGCACAGATGGCGGAGCTCGTTGAGGATGCACAATCGGGCAAGGCCGAAGTGCAGCGCCTGGCGGACAAAATCTCCGGCGTGTTCGTCCCCATCGTGATCGCAATCGCCGTCACCACACTCGTCGTCTGGCTGGCAAGCGGATTCCCGATCGAAGCCGCCTTCAGCGCCGCTGTCGCTGTCTTGATCATCGCCTGCCCGTGCGCGCTCGGGCTGGCGACACCGACCGCGCTGCTGGTCGGAACCGGCCGTGGCGCCCAGCTCGGCATCCTCATCAAGGGACCGGAAGTACTCGAATCCACCCGCAAGGTGGACACGATCGTGCTCGACAAGACGGGCACGGTCACCACCGGCAAGATGACCCTCGTGGCCATTCACACGGCCGAAGGGGTCGAGGAGGCCGAACTACTGAGACTGGCAGGCGCCGTCGAAGACGCCTCTGAGCACCCCATCGCGCAAGCCGTCGCCAAGGGAGCCACGCAACGCGTCGGAACCCTTCCCACGGTCGAGTCGTTCGCCAACATTGAAGGAATGGGCGTGCAGGGCGTCGTCAACGGTCGCCTCGTATTGGTCGGGCGTAATTCGCTGCTGACAGAATGGTCGGTTCCGGCCGATTCGACGCTTGTCACTGCCAAGGAAGCTGCCGAAGAGGCAGGGCAAACCGCGATCGTCGTCGCCTGGGACGGAACCGCGCGTGGCGTTCTCGTCGTAGCGGATGCGATCAAAAACACCAGCGCCGAGGCGATCACACAATTCAAACGACTGGGCCTTACGCCCGTACTCCTCACCGGCGACAACGAGACTGTCGCCAACCAGGTTGCCGCACAGGTTGGGATCGAGCAGGTCATCGCCGAGGTATTTCCCAGGGAGAAAGTCGCTATCGTGACCCGGCTGCAGGCCGAAGGCAAAGTCGTTGCGATGGTCGGTGACGGCGTCAACGACGCCGCCGCCCTGGCCCAGGCCGATCTCGGCTTGGCGATGGGTACCGGCACGGACGTCGCCATCGAAGCCGCGGACCTCACCCTGGTGCGCGGCGACCTCCGCTCCGCCGCAGACGCAATCCGTCTCTCCCGGCGCACCCTCAGCACAATCAAAGTCAACCTCTTCTGGGCGTTCGCCTACAACGTGGCAGCCATCCCGTTGGCTGCTCTGGGCCTGCTGAATCCCATGCTCGCGGGCGCCGCGATGGCGTTCTCCAGCGTCTTCGTCGTAAGCAACAGCCTCCGCCTCCGCTCGTTCGAGTCGAACGCAAGCAACACAGAGAGGCTCGTACAGCGCGCGACCGCCAAGCAGGCCCCTCAAAGCGCCTGAACCCACCCACCAACCCAACCGTCGAAGGAAGAAACTGCCATGACCGACAACCACCACCACACCCCCAGCGCACCCGATCACCATCACGGGGCGCCCACCGGGACCCAGAACCTGCTCGGACCGGCCGCCACCGACCTGGCAGAATGCCCGGTCATGAAGGGCAGCCTGGTCGTCAAGGCGGACGCAGAAGCGGCTGGCCTTTACCGCGACTACGAGGGCACCCGCTACTACCTCTGCTGCGCCGGATGCGGACCCAAGTTCGACGCCGACCCCGCCCGCTACGCCACCGCCTGACGCAACCGCGACTGGCATTAGGCGTCGTCTCGACGCCAGAGCTGATCTCGACAGAAACCTGCAACCGTTACAGGGTAGGAACCATGACCAATCACGCCGGGCGGGACAACCACTCCGTCCCCGCGCACACCGTGCAGACCGGTCCGGATGCGCACGCCCACCACGACACGACCCGACCGGAGGAACCGAAGACGTCCACCCACGCCGGCCACGACATGGCGGGCCACGACGGTCACGATATGGCTGGGCATAGTGGGCACGACATGACTGGGCATGCCGGTCACGGCGACCACGTCGGGCAATTCCATCGCCTGTTCTGGGTCATGCTGGTCGTGGCCGTGCCGGTCGTCGTCTTCTCCCAAATGTTCGCGATGATCCTCGGCTACCACCTCCCCGACGCTGCATGGATCGGCTGGATCTCGCCGGTCCTGGGCACGGTCATGTACGTGTGGGGTGGGAGGCCTTTCCTCATCGGTGCCGCCGCTGAACTTCGTTCCCGGAAACCCGGGATGATGCTGCTGATCGCTTTGGCCATCACGGTGGCGTTCTTTGCATCGTGGGGCGCGAGCCTTGGGATCCTCGACCACCAGCTCGACTTTTGGTGGGAACTCGCCCTGCTGATCGTGATCATGCTTCTCGGGCACTGGATCGAGATGCGTTCCCTCGCCCAGACAACCTCCGCCCTCGACTCCCTGGCCGCGCTCCTACCGGACGAGGCCGAACGGGTCGACGGCGAGCGGACCATACCGGTACCACCGTCCGAGTTGCAGGTCGGGGACATGGTCGTGGTCCGGCCCGGTGGCCGCGTCCCGGCCGACGGAAAGATCGTGGACGGTTCGGCGAGCATGGACGAGTCCATGATCACCGGTGAATCGCGCACCGTCCGACGCGGTTCAGGTGACATCGTCATCGCCGGGACGGTCGCCACCGACTCCGGCCTGCGGGTAGAGATCACCGCTGTCGGCGATGACACCGCCCTGGCCGGCATCCAACGCCTGGTCACTGAAGCCCAGAACTCTTCCTCCCGCGCCCAACGGATCGCCGATACCGCTGCTGGATGGCTTTTCTGGTTCGCTCTCGGCTCCGGCATCATTACAGCGATCGTCTGGACCCTGATCGGGCTCCCAGACGACGCGGTCGTGCGTACCATCACCGTTCTGGTGATCGCCTGCCCGCACGCACTCGGCCTCGCGATCCCGCTCGTCGTGTCGATCGCGACCGAGAGAGCGGCGCGTGGCGGCGTGCTGATCAAGGACCGGCTGGCGCTGGAGAGCATGCGGACGGTGAACACCGTCTTGTTCGACAAGACTGGAACGCTCACCAAGGGCGAACCGACCGTGTCCGCGATCGAAGCGACCGACGATTACGACAAGGCTCGTGTGCTCGCTCTGGCCGCCGCTGCAGAGAGCGACTCCGAACACCCACTCGCCCGAGCGATCGTGAACGCGGCAAACGACTGGCAACTCACTGTTCCGAGAGCCACCGGGTTCGAATCGTCCCCGGCGATCGGTGTAACTGCAATTGTTGACGGTTCTCGAGTCCAGGTCGGCGGCCCGCGCCTCCTGGAGCAGGAGAACGGCTACGAACTCGATGTCGCCTATGACTGGCGCGAAGAGGGAGCGATCATTTTGCACGTACTGGTCGACGGGCAGGTCGTCGGCGCGCTCAAACTCGCCGACGAAGTGCGCGAAGAGTCCAGGCAAGCCGTCGAAGCGCTTCACGCCCAAAACGTAGACGTCGTCATGATCACCGGTGACGCTGACGCTGTCGCCAAATCCGTTGCCACCGAACTCGGAATCGACCGCTACTTCGCTAGCGTCCGCCCGGAAGACAAAGCCGCCAAGGTGAAAGAACTGCAGGCCGAAGGCCGCAAGGTGGCGATGGTGGGTGACGGTGTCAACGACGCGCCCGCGCTGGCCCAGGCCGACGTCGGGATCGCGATCGGCGCCGGCACTGATGTCGCGATCGCGTCCGCTGGCGTCATTCTCGCCAGCGACGATCCCCGCTCGGTGCTCTCGGTCATCCAGCTGTCCCGAGCCAGTTACCGCAAAATGAAGCAAAACCTGTGGTGGGCGGCCGGCTACAACTTGATCTCGGTGCCGCTCGCGGCGGGTGTTCTGGCTCCCATAGGATTCGTGTTGCCGATGTCGGTCGGCGCGATCTTGATGTCGCTGTCCACGATCGTCGTCGCACTGAACGCGCAGCTGTTGCGTCGCCTGGACTTGCGACCAGAAGTGAGCACCCGTGCCATGCTCGATCGAACCGATCAACCTGCTCCGCCAGAGCTGGCGCGACAAGCGTAAAAAAGGCAACCGAAGAAAGACAGACGATGGACACCGCTACCGAATCAACGCATGGCTACATCACCGATAAGGACAAATACCTCAACCGTCTGAAGCGGATCGAGGGCCAGACCCGTGGGGTGTATCGGATGGTCGACGAGGAGCAGTATTGCATCGACATCCTCACCCAGATTTCCGCGCTCACCTCGGCGCTGCAATCGGTGGCTCTTGGACTCGTCGACGACCACCTCAAACACTGCGTCACAGACGCGGTCAAGCTGGGCGGCGCGGAAGCGGACGCCAAGATCAAGGAAGCATCGGACGCGATAGCGCGGTTGGTCCGGTCGTAAGCACCCGGGCAGGCGGCCTAGACGAGGGCGACCGGGAGCAGCTTCAGTCCTCATCAACCAGGCAATGATGGGGGAGGGCCGCTCGTGTAAGACCGCCGCGTGGCTCCCGAGGTCGGGACTCGGCGTACGCAGACGATCAACCAGACCACGAGCACCGCTCCGATCGCGACAAGTGACACGGCAAAGAGGTATTGCGGCGGGGACCATTCACGAGTTTCCGTCGGTTGATATAGGGGCCGAGTTTGGTTGATGGTTCCAGTGAAGTCCTGGGAGATCGGAAGCCACACCTCAAGCTTCCCGACAGAGGATGAAACGTCGGCGTAGACGAACCACAGGCCTGGACGTGGAAGTGAGATTCGACCGGTCGCCCGACCGGACCTGCTCACCGACCCGGCCGCCAGCGGTGCCGTAATCGTTTGGCCGGCCCGCCGGGCAACCAGCCACGCCCGACCCGCCATTGTCGCCGTGGTGCGGAAGTCGTCCACGGTAACGGTAAGCTCGCCCCACCCGTCACCCTGGACCGAAAGGGCCGCCGTTCCGAAGGACGGCCCCTGCCCGGGATCATGCGCGCTAGCCGGCTCCGGTGTGAGCAGCGCAAAACTCAACCCGAGCAGGAGAACGATCGTCGCTGTAACAGCGCGATTCCTGACGCCGACCACAAAGACAGCGACGAGAGCCGCGCCCACCACTGCCATCGTCCACGGCAGAATCGACTCTATCTCCACGCTGCTGAGCCCGATTGCAGAGAGGAAGGATTCAAGGGCGGCCACGATACTGGCGGCGACCAACCATCGCAACCGTGGCAGGCTCTGAAGAAGATCAACGGCCGCCAGCCCGAGAAGCGCAAGCGGCAGGTCCGGCGCCAACCAACCCGCCCCGGTGAGCCCGGCGGTCAGCGCCGCGCGCAACAGGAAATACGCGACGATCGCCGTTGTGAGGGCGAATGGGAACCCGGTCGTGCGAATGATCACCCACCCAGCGCTCAGCAACGAGAGCAGAGCAACAGGCAGATAGAGCTTCTCACTGAACTGAGGGACATCCGTGTCGTACTCCATCACAAGGATCTGAGCTGCAGCCAGCACGACGGCGGATAGCCCGATCTGCAACTGGCGCCACGGTCGATCCGAAACGCTGACCAGCATCGCACCCAAGAGGACCGTCGTTGAAATCACCGACAGCAGGTGCGGAGGCGACCACAAGACTGCGTCGCGACCAAAAGTACTGTGCCAAAAGGCATCAGCGGGAGCGGCGATCGCTGTGGCAGTAGCGCTTGCCGCGGCGAGGATTAGCCCCGGCGCGCGAACAAGGGCATTCAAGGAACGAGTAACGCGAAGTATCCGCACCGCCCAGAGACCCAAGATTAAGCCAACCGCGACGATCGATGCGTACAACAGAAGATGCGGAGGAATCAGGGCACTATCTCGGCCGAGCGTGGAATGCCACGAGTCGTCCCAATACGCCGACGCGAGCCCCAGCCCGCTCGCGCCGACAATCATCCACCCACTCGGGCGCCCAACACCGGTCGGCAAGGCGGGATCCATAACTGGATGATATACCCACCCGGGGTATACCGGAAGGTTGCCTGGGAGTAGTCACAGCGGACCTACTCGCGCTGGTGTCTGTTCCCCGGGTCGAAGAGAGCGTGAGACAGCGTTTAGCTAGTGTGCGGTCATTTCTGGTTGGTCAGAATAGTTGGGCGCGGGAGCAAGCCCGAAGAGCTCTTCCAATGTCTGCTTTCCGCTGTCGCGGAGCTGGGACGCCAACGCTGTGCCGACCCACCGAAAGTGCCATGGCTCGTAAGCGAACCCCGTGACCATCGATTTTTTGGGCGGGTAGCGAAGGACCCATCCGTATCGGTAGGCGTTTGCAGCAAGCCACACCCCCGTGGGCGACCTTCCGAAACAATCGTCCTCGAGCCCGCAACCGCTTTGCGTGTCGAGGATGTCGACAGCCATCCCCGTCTGATGTTCGCTGTAACCGGGTCGTGCGCTCGTTGCGTCCGCGTTCGAAGCTCCTCCGTCGGACTTTGTGTAGGAGGCGTAGACATCGGTCTGGTATTTGAAGGAGCGGTATCCGCTTTGGGCGACGAGAGTCGCTCCGGTTTCAGCTTTCGCGGCGGCGGCGAGCTGGACGAATGCTGCTGCTGCAGCCCGGCGGAGGGATTGACCATTTGGGTTGGGGATATTCGGGGGGAGGGTTGTCAGGTCACCGGGTTCATAGGTGGCAGCGCCGGGGATGGGGCGGAGCTTGTTGACGAGGAACCAAGGGCTACCGGGGTCAGTCAGCGAGTACACTCGCAGCTGCACCGGAGTGGGCGCGATGCTGGGGACCGGTCGCGTCTCTGGGGGAGAGGTAGCGGTCGCAGGTTCGCTGAGGCCGCGGTCGATAGTGCCGGCGGGAGCGATGATGCCGTAGACCGCTCCAAGGCTCACCGTCACTGCTGCGATGAGAATTGCGCCGGTAATAATTGACCACGCGAAGGTCAGGCGCTCCTGGTAAGGCCTTAGCGCCAGCGGCCGCAAGTGCGTATAGTCAGCCCACATCGAGCGCAGCAGAGCGAACGTTTCGCGACTAGCCCTTCGGGCTTGCGCGATTCGAGTTTCCAGCCCTCGGGCATGTCGGGGCGTCACCGACGCCGACTTCCGGAGGCCCGCGCCAGCTGTTCGGCAGCGTGGCTGAGATCAGGCAGCTCGACCTGGCCGAAGCGACGTTCGAGCGCGACGCGGATGAGGTGATCGGCGAAGGAGGGATTGCGTGGCAGGAGGGGCCCGTGGAGGTACGTGCCGAAGGTGGTCCACCTGCGTGCGCCTTCTGTGCGGTCTTTGCCGTTGTTGCCTTGGCCGGCCGCTACTGTGCCCAGGGGTTGAGTGTCTGGGCCGAGAGTGGTCGCTCCGGCGTGGTTTTCGTATCCGATGAGCGTTCCAAAATCCGACGTTTCGGCGGTGATGTTGCCGATGCTGCGCTGGGGCGCTGGCCGGGTCTCTAGGTCCAGGATCCCGATCCCGGCCAGTCGGGTGCCGTCGTTTACTTGCAAGGAATGGCCAAACAACTGGTACAACCCGCACACCATCAGCATTGGGGTGCCGTCTTCGGCCATTGCCCGCAAGTCGTGACGGTGTCGAAGAAGGTCCGGTTGAATTGCGACCTGTCCGCGGTCCTGGCCGCCTCCGCCGACGACGAGATCGACGTCTCGGGGGAGCGTTTCGCCGGGATGGAGTTCGTGCACGTTGGCTCGGTAGCCTCGCCACTCCAGGCGACGCCGGAGGACGAGCACGTTGCCGCGGTCGCCGTAGACGTTCATCTGCGCGGGGTAAAGCGACAGGATTGTAAGCGTGCGCTTCATGCTGCTTCTCCAAGGATTCCGGGACGGAGCGTGCGTCTGATCGCGAGCATCGCCGTGTACGTGCAGTAGATGCGCTTGAGAGTCGGCGTTGGAGTCTTGACGAAGAGGTCCAATGCGCGTCGAATATCAGGTTCGCGGATGGCCACCGCTATGTCGTCGTAGTGAAGCCGCAGCTCAAGATCGGGCGCGCGTGTTCCGGTCACGAGCTGCACTTTGTCGGATTTGAGGGGGGCGAAATCGACATCCCAAATCCAGGAGACGTCTTTCCCGTCGGCGTCATGATCATTGAGCGCGATCATCGTGTGAGCGCCGTCGCCCGAGTACGATTCCAACGCTGCCCGGAATGCGCCGGGATTCTTAACCAAGACCAGGTGGATCGTCTGTCCCTTGAACGTGATGAGTTCGCCGCGCCCGAACGCGGGCGCTGCGTGGGCTAGTGCTTCGGAAGCGCGGTGTGGATCGAAATCGCTACCGAGAACGGCACGACTGATCGACAGGGCAGCGACCGCGTTGAGGGAGTTGTACGAACCTCCGAATGGGAGCGTGAATGGAAGCGAAGCGCCGTCAAATGATGCGACAGGAGTTGGCTCAATCCGCTCAAGCGTGGTCTGGTCGAAGATTGCGATCTTTGCCCGTTGATCCGTCTCAAGCAGCTCGTCGTCCCCGGGAAATAGGGGTTGAAGTTCAGGGGATGCGCTGAAGGTTGATACGGCAGCGTCGACATCTTGCAGAAAGCGTTCACTGTGTAGCCGGGGATCTAGATCGTTGACGATGACATCGTGCGTAGTTGCCACAGCGACTTGATGTAGCAAATTCGTCGTGTGGTCGATCTCGCCATATCGATCCATTTGATCTCGCATCACATTCAAAATGAGAGAGTGTCGTGGCGGCACCGCGCTCACAAACGCGGCCGCGTGTCCCTCGTCGAGTTCAAGCACGGCAATGTCTGCATCGAGTCGGCCTGAGAACGAGATTTGTCCCAAAAGCGACGAGAGGATGCCGCGGCTGTAATTGCTGCCACTCGGGTTTGAGAAGACCTTCAGGTCGTGCGCTCGAAGAACTTCAACGATGAGTTTGGTTGTCGTGGTCTTCCCGTTAGTTCCGGCGACCACCACCACGCCGCGGGGTAGGGAGGCCAGCACGTCCGGGAGGAGCGCACCATCGATTCGTTCGACTATCAGGCCGGGGAGCGCAGATCCGCGGCGGGCGAGTCGCAGCAGAGATCGAACAGTCTTTCCTAGACAAATGGAGAGGAAGTGTTTCATGGTTGGGGCTTTCAATGAGTCGGCGAACCGTGGCGCGCAGGGGATGACGCGAGAACATGCCGCGCCTGGCGGCTAGTAGGTACATCGGATCGGGACGCGACGGTCCCGGGAAGATGATTCCTAGGTTCGACTCACTGAAATTTTGACCACTGCGACAGACCAGTCCGGCGAAGCGACTAGTCGTTCATTGGGTGCACGCGTCGGAACGCGTCTGAGGTCGACGGGCGCCGTGGCGGCGCTTCGAACGGCCACCACGTTGGCTAGGGGGAGAGGTGTGTCGCTGTGGCGAGAACGAAGGTACGAATGGTCTTCTGATTCCGCGGAGGAGCTATTGTCGCTGTGGCTTTCGGACGGGTCATGCACAGCGTCAACCGGACTCGGCTGCGCCGCCACCACGGCATCCGCAGGGAAGCCGCCAACGGCATGGCGAGGACTTGAATGGACCCATGCCATGGTCACCAGAACTGCGACAAACAACATGGCCAATGCCAGCAGAAACGCGCGCGTGCGAGGATGCCCATTGGCATCGTGTGCGCGATTCATGTTCATCCCCTACTAGCTCGATCAGGATCATTCTCGCAAACTGTCCTGAACGGTCGCTTCGCCCGCGCTCCGCGTGCGTTGCGTTGCCCGCGAGGACCCGGAGCAGTGCTGAGCAACGACCGAGCGGACATCGTCGGAAGAAGTTGAGTGATCCAATTGCCCGGCTTCTCCCAAAGCTCGTGGAGCCGTCGCCCGAACTACGCCGCTGATCAGGACGATGCGCTCACCTCGTTGGCGTCGCGGCCTGCCGCTCGGAAAGGGTCCGTCTGTCGGGGGGATCGATTGCCGCTAGGGGGTACGGATGTGCAGCCTTGCGCCTGCACTCCATTCCGAGCCCGCAATGGATCGGCAATCAATCGCGTCGAGCAAGATCGTGCGGCCTGCACTTTCGGCGTACCCTCGCCCATGTAGGGGCTGCTGATCGTGAAGGAGAAGCACTATGTCCGCCGTTGAACAAATGCTCGACAGCTACCCCGCCGACTTCGGCGACGTCGACCGGCAGAAGCTCGTGGCCTGCATCGAAGCGTGCATCGAGTGCGCGCAAACCTGTACCGCTTGCGCGGACGCGTGCCTTAGCGAGGAGATGGTCGCAGACCTGGTCAAGTGCGTGCGCACTGACCTCGACTGCGCCGACATCTGCGCCTCCACCGCCAACGTGCTCTCCCGACACACCGGCTACGACGCAAACGTCACCCGAGCGGCACTGGAATCGTGCCGCGCGGCCTGCAGCGCGTGCGCAGACGAATGTGACAAGCACGCCAGCATGCACGAACACTGCCGCATCTGCGCCGATGTATGCCGGCGCTGCGAACGGGCCTGCGCCGACCTCATCGCCAGTCTCTAACCAGCCTGCGGGTCTGAGTGGTCGCGGCCGTCATGGCTGTGATCGCCCGAGTGGTTGTGCTCAAACCGGGTCAGAATGTGCTCCCTTGTCAGTGCCGGGCCCACGTGGCCGTGCCCGCGAGCATGTTTTCGAGCGTTCTCCACGAAGTCGTCGTCGGTATCACCCACAATGACCTCGCCACACGCCTTACACGTCAGACTGCGCGCCATCAGTTTCCTCCATCGATGTCCCGGCCCTTCTCACGCGACTCTGGGACCTCAGTCCCGACAACCTATGCCATAATCTGCGTATGGATGCAGATAACGCGATATGTGGGCGCTTGCCCGACAGCCAGTACGTCGAGTTGGCCGTGGAAGTGTTCGGCATGCTCGCCGATGCCACCCGGGTGCGGATTATTCTCGCCCTCCGCGACCAGGAACTCTCGGTCAACCATCTCGCCGACATCCTCGACAAGACACCCGCGTCAGTCTCCCAACACCTGGCAAAACTTCGCCTCGCCCGAATCGTCTCCACCCGGCAGGAAGGCACCCGCGTCTTCTACCAGCTGGCCAACGAGCACGCCCGACAGCTGGTTTCGGACGCCATCTTCCAAGCCGAACACGCCCTCGGCGGAAGTCCCCGGCACCACCACAACCAGACCGAACCCGATGTGGCGACAGCGTGACCACTCCGCACCGGCACCACGACCACGGAGTCATCGGCGAGCACAACCACGACGATCGCCGCCCCCACGGCGATCACGAGCATGATCACCCGCACGGCGAGCAGAAGCACGACCACGCGCATGACCACGGTCACCACCACGACCAGGACCACCACCATAGTCACCCGACCGGGTTCAAGGGGTTCCTCTACAACCTGTTCGTGCCGCACTCGCACGACGCCGCCGAATCCATCGACGACGCGCTGGAAGCCAGCCGCGAGGGGGTTCGGGCGCTGAAGATCAGCCTGTTCCTGCTGCTGGGAACAGCGATCCTGCAGTTCGTTGTCGTGCTTCTCAGTGGTTCGGTGGCGCTGCTGGCGGACACGGTCCATAACTTCTCGGACGCGCTGACCGCGGTGCCGCTGTGGATCGCGTTCATCCTCGGCCGTCGCGTCGCCACCCGTCGCTACACCTACGGGTTCGGTCGGGCTGAAGACCTTGCTGGTCTCTTCATCATCGTTGTCGTCGCTCTCTCGGCGATCGTCGCCGCCTGGCAGTCGATCGAGCGCTTCATTAACCCGCAGCCGCTGCACAACCTGTGGTGGGTTGTTGCTGCCGGTTTCATCGGCTTCGCCGGCAACGAGGCGGTCGCTATCTACCGGATCCGGGTGGGGCAGAAGATCGGCTCAGCCGCCCTCGTCGCCGACGGCGTCCACGCCCGGATGGATGGATTCACCTCCCTCGCCGTCGTGCTCGGAGCGTTTGGGGCGATGCTCGGCTTCCCGATCGCTGACCCGATCGTTGGCCTGCTGATCTCCATCGCAATCGTCATCCTCCTCTGGGGCACCGTGCGTAGCGTCGGCCGTCGCCTGATGGACGGCATCGAACCCGAACTCGTCCACAAGGTCGAACACGCCCTCGCCGACACCCCCGGCGTGCACGGCGTCAACCGAGTACAACTGCGGTGGGTCGGTCATCGTTTGCAAGGCGCAGCAGAGATCGAGGTCGACGATGGCGCCCTGGCTGCAGCTGACACAATCCGGCTGGATGCTCTCGCGCACCTGCGCAGCACGGTCGGGAACGTCGACGACTTCCACCTCCGTCCGGTCCCCGCGCATTCGACCCGATGACCGGACGGACCGCTGATTCGGTTCACGAAACGGCCTGAGGCGCGAGTGCTAGATGAGAAGCTCCCGCCGTGACTGGATCAGCGCAAGTTGTCCAAGGCCGCTTTCGGCTCGCACTGGCTGGAGCTCCGGACTCGGGCATCCGGGCCGGCGCGGCGGGAATACATTCGGCCGTACACCATGTCGTGGTCCGGCATGCACGTCAGCTGCGCTATCGGCAGGCAACGCCAAGCGACACTCTACGGCGACGCTAATCTCCGCGGCTCAAGAGAGGCTGACCAAGCGGCGGGTTTGCATCCGGGCGGGTGCCGGAGACGTGGCATATCTACCCGGCGGCAGAAAGCCTCCAAAAGCGTTACCTTAAACCGGTCGCTATGACAGTTTGCAATGGTGCGTACGAGCAGCATTTGCTGATGCACCCTCCACTGAAGCCAGATCAAGCATTTCCAAACCCATGGAACGTACTTGACGTCGCCCGAGCGGTCACCTCGGGGGCGGATCTCAGCCGGTTCAGCGAGCCCGATTGCGTGACAACATTTTGACAACATTTGAGGAGAATCCAAGCGCATCGGGTAACGTTCTTGAGCACTCCATGATGCCGACTTTCCGCGGACTTTGGCAGTAGTGCGGGGGGTTGAGCGGGCCGTGGCTAGAGTTCGAGTCCCACGCTCTCACCGACTCCCTCTCTCCTTAGGTTCGCGCTCTTTTGTAAGCGCGCAGCCAGACCACGCTTGTTGCCCGTCGCTTGTCGCGGTTCTTCGCCGTGAAGAAGGCCAGGAGTCCAACTGCGACGAAGCAGATTGCGAAGCAAACGATCGCGGGTGCGATCCCACCGACGACGGAGTTGGACTCGGTGGCGGTTATGCCATGTACCTGTCCGGTCGAAGGATCGGTGAGAGCGGTCACAAGCCCGAACCAACCGTTGTAGATCGCCAGAAAGATCGCGCCTATCAGCGTGATGGTCGTCCCGAAAACGGCGACGAGTCCTGAAAGGGCGGGGAAGCGTTGCCAGACTTGCGAACCTCGATCTGATGTTCTAGTTCGCGGATGACTTGCCGTTGCACTGCTTTGGGAGCTGACGCAAAGCTTGATGTTCGGGCTTCCACGAACGTCAGATCGTCATGAAGGTGGGCTTGCGCTTGCCGTTGAATAGGATCTCGATACCTGAGCTGGAGGTAACCGAGGTACGCACGCCGCATGGCCTCTTGCCACGCAGGTGCTTCGTCGACGTTGTCGCTCATGCGCCGAATCAAATCACGAACGTGCGACATCCGTGCTCCGCCGGCCTGGTGGGCTGCGGCAAACGCCGGCGCTGGGAGGTGCTGGTGTGCCCAATGACGGTCAGGCACAGCGGTCATCGCACGCGTCCACGTTTCTTGCGGGTCTTCTCGGGCACCCGCGCGGCCTCTTCGGCCTCCCATCTCAGTCGCTGCTCCTCCATGTCCTTCTTGATTAGGTCGCGATTGCGGTTTGTGAAAAGGAAGTGATACATCCCTGCCCTCGTCTTGCCGTACTTCCGGTACCACTTGTTCACCTGACTCTTGCCGATGTACTTGTTCGTGTTGACGTCCCGGAGCCATGTCTGACCCCTTGCATCTCTGAACTGGATGAGCAGCGGAGAGTCGTACCAGATGTTGTCAAAGCCGATCTTCGAGACGACTTCGGTCTGCGGAGGAATCGGTTTGGTGGACATCGTCTGTAGCGCATGCTGCGGACTTCCCGGCCGCACCATCACCATCGTGTACAGGATTGGTTTATCCCCCGCGTTGTAGGCGTGGAGTTCCACGGCGTAATCGGGAAGGTCTGGCACGGCGTGCGTGCCCATGAAAACCGGCCAGGTAGAGAAGGCGTCGGCTTCGGCTCGCTTAGCACGACGTCTATCTCCTAGGAGGATCATTACTGCGAGGAACAGGGTTGCCGCGGTGAGGAGCCCAGTTACCCAGTCCGGCACCGTCCCCCAGTTGATCGAGCTGAACCAATCAACGGGCTTCGTCGAGGCTTCAATCATCGGCAACGCCGTATTCCTCCTGAATTGCGACTACACCATTGCGGCGCAAGCCAGCAGAGGCGCGACTCGAAGCAGCTACGCCAATGTGCTCCGACGGTACCAACCACTCCCGACCAATCGCGACCGGTTCCCGGCTTTGCTGGTTCCACCAGTGGGTGCCGCTCCACCAGTCATCCATGCGTGCAATTTAGCGGTTCTTCTGAGCGCGTCTCATTCACAAGACACGCTTCGCGGGTAGCGCGCCAAATCGCGGCTATGTCCGGAACGTGTGAGTGAGGAGGTAGTCATGGGAACCGTTACGCCATACGAAACAACTGCTGGCCGCCGCTGGCGCGTCCGATATCGCACCCCCGAGCATCGGCAAACCGACAAACGCGGCTTCAAGACCAAGCGCGACGCCGAGTTGTACCTGGCAAATGTCGAGATTTCTAAGGCAGCGGGGTCGTTCGTCGATCCGCAAGCGGCACGAATCACCGTGGGCGAACTCGCTCCGGGGTGGCTCGCGAACAAGCGACAGGCGATGAAACCCTCGAGTTTCCACTCGATCGAGACGTCGTGGCGCGTTTACGTCGAACCGCGTTGGGCAACCGCCGCCGTCGGTGCCATCCGGCCTAGCGCCGTCGCGCAATGGATCCGAGAGCTCGGCCAAGGGTCGGCCGCGTCGAACCCACGTGCCGCGTGGACAGCTGATGCGTCGAGGCCGCGATCAGCGACCGTCGTGCTCCGCGCAGTTGGTGTCCTCGCCGGCATCCTCGACGTCGCGCTCAAGGACGGCCGAATCACTAAGAACGTTGCCCGAGGCGCGGACGGTTCACCGCGCAAGCACTCGAACAAAGCACGCCGATACCTCAGCCATGAAGAGGTCATCCGCTTCGCCGAGGCCGCCGACACCGACATGCAGGCGACGCTCTTGATGGTCCTCGCCTATTGCGGACTCCGCTGGGCAGAGGCCACCGGCCTCCGTGTCCGAGATGTCTCACTGGAGCGGCGCCGGCTGGAGATCAACCACACCGCCACCGAGGTAGACGGCAACATCATCGAGGGTTTCCCCAAGTCCTGGGAGCGACGCTCCGTCCCGTTCCCCGGTTTCCTCTCCGAGCCGCTCGCTCGACTCTGCGGAGGAAAGGGCCTCGACGACCTCGTCTTCGCCGATCGCTTCGGCGGCTTTCTTCGCCGCCCGAGCGCCAGCAAGAACAAGCGCTCCTGGTTCCTGACAGCGCTCGCAGCAGCAGACCTCGAGCGACTCACGCCTCACGACCTCCGACACACAGCCGCGAGCCTGGCCGTCAGCTCGGGGGCGAACGTCAAAGCCGTCCAGCGGATGCTCGGCCACAAGTCCGCCGCGATGACCCTCGATACCTACGCCGACCTCTTCGACGACGACCTCGACGAGGTCGCGATGCGCCTCAATGAGGGAGGTCATCAGAAAAGTGTGGGCAAAGTGTGGGCACGGAGAGCTAAATCGGCTGGCTGAGGAAAGGGCAAAGGCCCCGACTTCCGCGTAACCACGCGGATCTCGGGGCCCTCATCAGCTCTGGAAATTGGCGGAGAATGGGGGATTCGAACCCCCGAGGGCTTGCACCCAACACGCTTTCCAAGCGTGCGCCATAGGCCACTAGGCGAATTCTCCTGGGTTGCCACCGCCTTGCGGGCGACGGCTCACAATATCCTAGCGGACGCGAGGAGGGGGTCGGTGCACGAGCCCTCAGATCGACCCGCTAGACTGTTCGACGGCTCCCCACGTGGCGCCATCCAGGCCAACTCCCCCAGGGCGGAAACGCAGCAAGGGTAACCGGGCTCTGGCGGGTGCGTGGGGGGTCTTTTTTCATTCCATCGTCGCGGGGCGCCCGCGTAGAGTGAGGGCAGCATCGCCCGCTCTTCTACAGTCTGTAGAATGGGCATCCCGCCGAAGAATGGAATGGTGGAGTGACCGAGCAGATGGCCGAGCTGGCCTCCGAAGCGTATGTCGTGGGCTTCCCCCTCGTGTTCGACCTGGAGCAGGTCGAGCGGTTCGTGAGCGCCGGGATCGGCGCCGTCCCTCCCACCCCGTACAACGTGTTCGGGCACGGTCGCACGCTCGCGGGGCCGGACGACACCTTCGTGTCGATCAACAACGACACGGTGTACTCGATGGCGCAGGTCGATCTGAGCGTCGGCCCGGTGCTGCTCAGCGTCCCGGAGGCGGGGGAGCGGTACTACGTGCTGCAGTTCGTCTCGGCGTGGACGGAGAACTTCGCCTATGTCGGCACGCGCGCGACGGGAGGCGGAGCGGGGGACTTCCTGCTGCTCCCGCCCGAGTGGGAGGGTCCGGAGGCCGACCCGGCCGACGCCGCTGCCGGCCCGACGCGCATCCACTTCCCGACGCGCATCGCGTCCATCGTCGGCCGCTGGGCCGTGGACGGGGAGGACGACCTGCCCGCCGTGCACGCCCTCCAGGACGCCCTGACGCTGACGCCGCTGCGCCGGTCGCTGACGCCTCCTGAGGGCGTGCCACCGGTGGTGCCCGGCGCGAGCGAGGCGCTGACCTTCTTCGAGCGGATGCGGGTGTGGTCGCAAGCGTTCCCGCCGGCCGAGCGCGATCGCGCGGCGCTGGCGACCTACGCCGAGCTCGGCCTCACGGGCGACGTCCCGGTCGGCGAGCTCCCGGCGGAGGTGCAGGCCGCGCTGGAGACCGGCTACGCGGTCGGCAAGGAGGCGCTCGAGGCCTCGCTGCGCACCGGAGCGCCGGTCGTCGACCACTGGCAGCTCACCCTGCACTCGTTCGACTACAACCTCGACTTCTTCGAGGTCGGGACGCTCGACGACCCGGCCTGGACGCTCGACGACCCGCGCACCCGCTACGCCGTCCGCGCCGGTGCCGCGCTCGGCGGCCTGTGGGGCAACCACGGCTACGAGGCCGTGTACTCCGCGACGTACGAGGACGCCGACGGCAACGCGCTCACGGGCGAGCACGTCTACCGGCTGCGCCTCGCGCCGACCCCGCCGGTCGGCGCCTTCTGGTCCCTCACCATGTACGACCTCCCGGGGTACTTCCTCGTCGCGAACGCGGCGGACCGGTACTCCGTGGGCGACCGGACGAGGGGGATCGTGTACGACGACGACGGAGGATTGACGATCACGATGAGCACCACCCGACCGACCGATCCCACCCAGGCCGCCAATTGGCTGCCGACGCCGGAGGGGGAGTTCCGCCCGCTGATGCGGATGTACGCGCCGGGAGCCGCCGTGCTCTCGGGCGAGTACCGCCTGCCGGCCATCGAGCGGATCGGCTGAGACGTGGTCCGTTCGCTGTACATCACCTCCGCCGAGGGGCACACCGGCAAGTCGACGGTGGCGCTCGGCGTCATCGAGGCGCTGCGGCACTCCGTGGGGCGGGTCGGCGTGTTCCGCCCGATCGCCCGCTCGACGGTCGAGCGCGACTACGTGCTGGAGCTGCTGCTGGAGCGCGTCACGGCCGATCTCTCGTACGAGGAGGCCATCGGCGTCACGTACGAGGACGTCCATGTCGACGCGGATGCGGCGCTCGCCGAGATCGTGCACCGGTTCCGGGCGGTGGAGACGCGGTTCGACACCGTCGTCATCCTCGGGTCCGACTACACCGACGTCGGGAGCCCGACCGAGCTCGGCTACAACGCCCGCATCGCCGCCAACCTGGGCGCTCCCGTGCTGCTCGTGCTCGGCGGCCGGGTCGGGCAGGGCTTCGGCGAACGGCTCGGTCAGGCCGAGCCGCGCTCGCCCGAAGACCTGCAGCACCTCGCCGAGCTGGCACTGGTCGAGATGCGCGCGGAGCACGCGAGCCTGCTCGCGGTCGTCGCCAACCGCGCCGACGCCTCCCGACTCGACGAGATCGTCGAGACCATCTCGGAGATCGTCCCCGCCGAGCGCGGCGGCGACCGTCCGCCGGTCTGGGCCATCCCGGAGGACGAGTTCCTCGTCGCGCCGAGCATCCGCTCCATCGTCGAGGCGACGGGCGCGACGCTCATCGCCGGCGACGAGACCCTGCTCGGCCGGGAGGCGCTCGACGTGGTCGTCGCCGGCATGTCGATGGACAACGTCCTGCCCCGGCTCGTGGAAGGGGCGGTCGTCGTCGTCCCCGGCGACCGCACCGAGGTGCTCCTGGCCGTGCTGATGGCGAACGCGTCGGGGACCTTCCCGTCGATCGCCGGCATCGTCCTGAACGGCGGCTTCGACCTCCCGGAGCCGATCGAGCGGCTGCTCGCCGGTCTGCGCTCGCCGCTGCCGATCGTCCGCACGGGCCTCGACACCTACGACACCGTCGTGCGGATCACCCACGCGCGCGGCCGGCTGGCCGCCGACTCGCAGCGCAAGTACGACACGGCCCTCGCGCTCTTCGAGCGGCACGTCGACGCGGACGCCCTGTTGGGCCGCCTCGACGTGACGCGCCACGACGTCGTCACGCCGCTCATGTTCGAGTACGACCTGATCGAGCGGGCGCGTGCGGCGAACAAGCACATCGTGCTCCCGGAGGGGGAGGACGACCGCATCCTGCGCGCGGCAGGAACGTTGCTCGCGCGCGGCGTCGCCCGGCTCACCATCCTGGGCGAGCCTTTCGAGGTGCGGTCGCGCGCCATCGAGCTCGGCCTCGACCTCTCGCGGGCGGAGGTCATCAGCCCGTTCGACGACGTGCTGCGGTTCCGCTTCGCCACGGAGTACGCCAAGCTGCGCGCCCACAAAGGCATCACGGTCGACCAGGCGTCGGACACCGTCACGGACGCGTCGTACTTCGGCACGATGATGGTGCACCTCGGCCTCGCCGACGGGATGGTGTCGGGAGCCGCCCACACGACGGCGCACACCATCCGGCCGGCCTTCGAGATCATCAAGACCACGCCCGGCGTGTCCGTCGTCTCGAGCGTGTTCCTGATGGCGCTCGCCGACCGGGTGCTGGTCTACGGCGACTGCGCCGTCATCCCGGACCCGACCGCCGAGCAGCTGGCCGACATCGCGGTGTCGTCTGCGCGCACTGCCGACCAGTTCGGCATCCAGCCGCGCGTCGCCATGCTCTCGTACTCGACCGGCGACTCCGGAGCCGGCGCGGACGTCGACAAGGTGCGCGCGGCGACGGCGCTGGTGCGGGAGCGGGCGCCGCAGCTGGCGGTCGCCGGCCCCATCCAGTACGACGCCGCCGCGGACGCCGCGGTGGGCGCCGCGAAGATGCCGGGCTCCGACGTCGCCGGGCGCGCCACCGTCTTCGTGTTCCCCGACCTCAACACCGGCAACAACACCTACAAGGCGGTGCAGCGCAGCGCGGGCGCCGTCGCGATCGGGCCGGTGCTGCAGGGCCTGCGCAAGCCGATCAACGATCTGTCGCGCGGAGCGACCGTGGAGGACATCGTGAACACCGTCGCCATCACCGCGATCCAGGCGGCCCTCGCATGAGCGCCGTCCTCGTGGTGAACAGCGGCTCCTCGTCGCTCAAGTACCAGCTCATCGACGCCGGTTCCGAGGAGGCGTTGGCGAGTGGCCTCATCGAGCGGATCGGGGAGGCGTCCGGGCACATCCGCCACCGCGGACCGGGCGGGACGACCGAGCGCTCCCTCCCCATCCCGGATCACACCGCCGGATTCCGCGCGATGCTCGACCTCTTCGCGAGCGAGGGGCCGAGCCTCGACGAGAACCCCCTCGTCGCGGTCGGCCACCGCGTCGTCCACGGCGGCAAGCGGTTCTTCGAGCCGACCATCGTGACCCCGCTGGTCGAGATCAACATCGAGGACCTCGCCGATCTCGCACCGCTGCACAACCCCGCCAATCTGCAGGGCATTCGGGCGGCCGAGAAGGCGTTCCCGGACGTGCCGCACGTGGCCGTCTTCGACACCGCGTTCCACCAGACCCTCCCGCCCGCCGCGTACACGTACGCGATCGACGCGGAGCTGGCCGACAAGTACCGCGTCCGCCGCTACGGATTCCACGGGACGTCGCACAAGTACGTGTCCGAGACCGCCGCGGAGTTCCTCGGGCGCCCGCTCGCCGAGCTGAAGCAGATCGTGCTGCACCTCGGCAACGGCGCCTCGGCCTGCGCGGTCGACGCCGGCCGTTCCGTGGAGACCTCGATGGGGCTGACCCCGCTGGAGGGCCTCGTCATGGGCACCCGATCGGGCGATCTCGACCCGGCGGTGCTGCTCCATCTGGCGCGGCGCGCGCACCTCGACACGGATGCGCTCGACGAGCTGCTCAACCGGCGCAGCGGCCTCCTGGGCCTGGCCGGGCGCGGCGACATGCGCGACGTGCGCCACGCGGCCGACAGCGGGGATGCCGCCGCACGGCTCGCGATCGACACGGTGGTGCACCGGCTCCGCCACTACATCGGCGCCTACACGGCGCTGCTCGGCGGCCTCGACGTGCTCACGTTCACCGCGGGCGTCGGCGAGAACGACGAGCAGCTGCGGGCGGAGGCGCTGCGCGGCCTCGAGGTGTTCGGGATCCGGCTGGACCCCGAACGGAACGCATCCACGTCGAGAGACGCCCGCGTGATCTCGGCGGACGATTCCGCGGTCACCGTGCTGGTGGTGCCGACGAACGAGGAGCTGGAGATCGCCCGGCAATCGCTCCAGGCGGTCGCGGGCGAGGGTTAGCAGGCAGGATCCACGATGCGGCGATGGGGCGGCGACGGGGACGGACGGCGACAGCCTCCCGCCCGCTCCCGGCCGCGCCGCCCCGTCGCCGCCCTGACGGCGGTGGTGGCGACCGTCGCCGCTCTCGCCCTCGCCCTCGGCGGATGCGCGACCGCGGCGGACGGCCCCGTCGGCCCGCGCTTCGTCACGCCGCCGCTCATCCACTACACGTCGGTGCTCTGGCCGGTGCCCCTGCAGCTCGTCGGCGGCGAGCCCGGCAGCCGCCTGCGGATCACCGCGACGCTGACCGACGGGCGCGGCACCTGGCGGTCGTCGGCGACGTACACCGTCCCGGCCGGCGGGATGCTCGACCTCGCGACCGCCCGGCCGCAGCTCGCCCCCTTCGCCGAGCCGGACTCGGTCGGCCTGTTCTGGTCGCTGGACGGGCCGGAGCTCTCCGGAACCGCGCTCGCGACGCACTGGATGCACGACACCCTCCCGGTGACCCTCGCGGCCTTCGACGCCGATCGGCTCGTCGCGTCGCGGACGTTCGACCTGCAGGGGCTGGCGGACGACCTGCGGCCGCACACGCTCTACACGCGCGACCTCGAGGGCGCCGGCACGTCCCGCTTCCCGCGCGAGACCCACGAGGACCAGCCCGTGGCGCAGTTCTGGAAGGCGACGTCGCAGGAGCGCCCGATCACACCCGCGGTTCTGATGTTCGACGACCCCGCGCCGGGAGCCTCGGCCGCGTTCGCCGCGCCTCTGCTCGCCCGCTTCGGGGCGTCGGTGCTGGTGCTCCCGGTGTCGTCCGCACCGGACGGCGTGCGCGCCTCCAGCGTCGTCGACAGCACGACGGTCGAGCACGCCCTCGCCTGGCTCGCGGCGCAGCAGGGCATCGACGCGCGGGACGTCTTCGTCTACGGCACGGGCGTCTCCGAGCCGCTCGCGCTGTGGGCGGCGACCCGGTTCCCGACCCGGGTCCACGGGCTGTTCGCCGCGGGAGGCGCGCCCCAGCTCCTCTGCCTGCCCTCCGGGTCCACCGCTCCGGCGTTCGAGGACGGCGCCGGTCTGCCCTGCCGCGTCGGGCCCGGTCCCGACTCAGCCTCATCCGTGATCCCGCTCGGTGGCGTGGACGGGCCGGTGGTCCTCGCCTGCGGTGGGCGCGACACGGTGCTCGCCTCGGCCTGCTCGGGACAGGCGGCCCTCGCCGCGGCGCGCGGGAGGCGGGCCGGCGACAGCATCCAGAACGCGCCGCGGGCGGGTCACGCCGTGACGGTCCCGCCGGGGCTGCCCGTGGCGCTCCCGCGTGGTCGTCCCGGCGCGCCGGCGGGATCGGGGGCCGACGCGCAGGCGACGGAGCAGGCGCGCGTCGCCTTCTGGAACGCGGTCGCCCAGATCGTCCTGAGAGCGACGCGATCGTGAGGGCCGCCCGGATCGTCGCCGCCCTCGCCGTCGCGGCCGTCGGCCTCGCCTCGCTGGCCGGCTGCACGACCGCGCGTGCGGGAGGGCCGCGCTTCGTCGTCGAGACGAATCCGACCGGGGTCTGGGAGCCCGCGCGGATCAGCCTCGCGGGGCTCCCGCCGGGCGGCCGGGTGACCGTCTCCGCGGTGACGCAGTCGGGCGGCACCTGGTCGTCGACGGCCGTGTACGCGGTGCCGCCGGACGGCGAGGTGGACCTCGCCCGGCAGGCGCCCGTGGAGGCTCCGTACTCCGGAGCCGACCCGATGGGACTCTTCTGGACCATGCGGAGCGCGAAGGGGGAGGCCGCGACCTCGGACCAGACCTGGGGCGGGGCGACGGTCTCCGTGGCGCTCAGCGCGACGGTCGGTGGCCTGCGCGTGGCGGCCACGCACGTGCAGCGGGTGGGCCTGACCGCGGCGGCGCCGGCGGCGGCGGTGTTCGACGACGGCCTGAGCGCCGACTACTTCGCCCCGGTGCTGCGCTCGGAGGGCCTCCGTCCCGGCGTCCTCGTGCTCGACGGCACCGACCCCGGCACGCCGACCGGGGTGCTCGCCGCCGCGACCCTGTCGGCGATGGGGTACCCGGCGCTCGACCTCTCGACCTTCGGCAGCGCGGGCCAGCTCGAGCCGCGCCGCACCGTGCCCGCCGAGCGGCTGCTCGCGGCCGTCGACTGGCTCAAGGCGCAGAAGGGCGTCGACGACCAGCGCATCTTCGTGATGGGCACGTCGCGCGGCGCTCCGCTCGCCCTCTGGCTCGCGGTCGCGCACCCGGACCTCGTCTACGGCGCCATCGCCCCGGGCGGCACCACCGGCCTGGTGTGCCCGTCCCCGGTCCCGAGCCCGGCGATCACCGTCGACGGCGCCTGGGTCCCCTGCATGACCGGGACGAACGACGTCGAGCCGGCATCGGTGCTCGATCTGAGCGGCATCCGCGGGCCGGTCGTGCTCGGCTGCGCCGGCAGCGACGAGCAGCTGAACAACGGATGCGCGTGGATGGACGAGGCCGCGCGCCAGCGGCCCGCGCGCCCCGGCGACACGTACGTCAGGGCGGCGGGTGCGGAGCACCTCTTCTACACGCCGCCGTACACGCCGCTGAACCTCCCGGAGGGGGCGGCGGCGCAGCCGACGGAGCGGGGGAGGGAGGCCGTGTGGCGGGCGATCGCGGCGGCACTGACGGCACCCTCCACCGTCCCCGGCCGCTGACCCGCCCGCCCGCCCGATTGTCAGCGGCGGCAAGTAGCATGTGGGAGTGGTAACCGCTCTCTATCGCCGATATCGGCCCGACACCTTCGCCGACATGATCGGCCAATCGCAGGTGACGGAGCCGCTGATGACGGCGCTGCGCACCAACCGCGTGAACCACGCCTATCTCTTCTCCGGCCCGCGCGGCTGCGGCAAGACGACGTCCGCCCGCATCCTGGCCCGCTGCCTCAACTGCGCGGAGGGTCCGACCGACACCCCGTGCGGAAAGTGCGCGAGCTGCGTCGAGCTCAGCCGCGACGGCAGCGGATCGCTCGACGTGGTCGAGATCGACGCCGCCAGCCACAACGGCGTGGACGATGCGCGCGACATCCGCGAGCGGGCGATCTTCGCTCCGGCCCGCGACCGCTACAAGATCTTCATCCTCGACGAGGCGCACATGGTGACGCCGCAGGGCTTCAACGCGCTGCTCAAGATCGTCGAGGAGCCGCCGGAGCACGTGAAGTTCATCTTCGCGACGACGGAGCCCGAGAAGGTCATCGGCACCATCCGCTCCCGCACCCACCACTACCCCTTCCGGCTCGTGCCGCCCGCGCAGATGCTCGAGTACGTCCAGAGCCTGTGCGACAGCGAGGGCATGACGGTCGCCCCCGGCGTGCTGCCGCTCGTGGTGCGCGCCGGCGGCGGTTCACCGCGTGACACGCTCTCGCTGCTCGACCAGCTGATGGCCGGCTCCGAGGGCGAGGCCATCGAGTACGAGCGCGCCGTCGCCCTGCTCGGCTACACCCACGCGGCCCTGCTCGACGAGGTCATCGACGCGATCGCCGCGCGGGATGCCGCCGGTGCGTTCGCCGCCGTCGACAGGGTGATCCAGACCGGTCAGGACCCGCGCCGGTTCGTCGAGGACCTGCTGGAGCGCCTGCGCGACCTGATCGTCGTCGCGGCGACCAGTGTCGACGGCGCCGCCGCCGTGCTCCGCGGCGTGCCGCAGGACGAGCTCGACCGCATGGGCATGCAGGCCATGAAGTTCGGCGCCGCCGAGCTGAGCCGCGCCGCCGACATCGTGAACGCCGCCCTCACCGAGATGACGGGCGCCACGTCGCCGCGACTGCACCTCGAGCTCCTCCTCGCCCGCGTGCTCGTCCCGTCGAGCGACGCCTCCGAGCGCGGCGCCCTGGCCCGCGTCGAGCGGCTGGAACGCCGCGTCGGCGTCAGCGACGGCGACGGGGGAGCGGCGGCCGCCGCCTCCCGAGCCTCGGCAGCCCCGGCTCCGACGCGGACGCCCGCTGCAGCGCCCGCGCCCGCCGCCGCGTCCGCTCCTGCGGCCGCGCCCGCGGCTCCGGAACCGGCCGCCGCGCCGACGGCGGCAGCACCGACCGCGTCCCCCGAGGCGCTCCCCGCCGAGACGGCACCCGCCGGGGCGACGGAGGTGGAGGCCGCTGCTGCGGCTCCCGCCGAGGCCGCTCCCACGGACGCCGCTCCCGCCGAGAAGGCCACCCCGCCCGCCGAGAAGCCCGCGCCGGCGGCAGCACCTCCCGCCGCTGCGGCGCCCGCGCCGGTCGCACCGGTCACCACGCAGCAGGTCAAGGACTCCTGGACGCAGATCCTGGATGCCGTCCAGCGCGCCAAGCGCAGCGCCTGGATGGTCGTGTTCACCGCCCAGGTCCGCGCGCTCGACGGGGACGTGCTCACGCTGTCGTTCCCGAGCGACAACGACGTGCAGAGCTTCCGTCAGTCGCAGGCCCCCGGCACCCCGGGTGTCAGCGAGTACCTCCGCCAGGCGATCGTCGACATCCTCGGCATCCGCGTGAAGTTCATCGCGCGCGCCGATGGCGGCCCGGGTGGAGGCCAGCGCCCCGGCGCCGGTGCCCCGACCGCTCCGGTCGCCGACACCTGGCCGGGCGACGCCAATGGCGCAGGTGCCGCCGGTCAGCCCGCTGCCGCCCCCGCTGCGGCCGCTCCGGCTCCGGCTTCGGCTCCAGCGAACGCCGCGCCGACCGCTGCCGCGCCCCGGACCGAGCAGGCCGCCGCCGCGACCCCCGAGGCGTCCGCGCCGACGGGGCCGGTCACCGACTGGGCGATCGTGAGCATCCCCGGTGCCGGTGCGGCTCCCGCCGCCGCCGCCGTGGCCACGATGGAGCGCCCCGCTGCTCCGGCCGCCGCCCCCGCGCCGACCCGCCCGTCCGCAGCCCCGGCCGCGCCGACGCCTCCCGCTCCGACCGCTCCCGCGGCCGACGAGCCTCCCTTCGACGACGTGCCGCCGGACGAGACCGAGCCGCCGTTCGAGCCGCCGACCCCGGACGAGCCGGCCGGCGACTGGGCGGTCGCCCCGGCCCCCGCCGATCGAGCCGCGAGCGCACCCGCCCGTCCCGCCTCGGCGCCCGCGCCCGCTACTCGCCCGGCCGCGCCCGCAGCCTCGGCGCCTGCCGCGTCGGCGCCTGCCGCGTCGGCGCCCGCCGCGCAGCGTTCCGCCGCCGCCAGCGGAGCCCGCACGCCCACCTTCCAGGAGCCGCAGCGCTACGGCGAGGCCGTCGTGCGCGAGCTGCTCGGAGCGACCTTCATCGAGGAGATCGACGCTCCGCCCACGATGGGGATGAGGTAACCGGTGTACGAAGGCATCGTCCAGGAGCTGATCGACGAGCTCGGCCGCCTGCCCGGCATCGGCCCCAAGTCGGCGCAGCGCATCGCGTTCCACATCCTCCAGACCGAGACGTTCGACGTCACCCGGCTGGCGGAGGTGCTGCTCGAGGTGCGCGACAAGGTCCGGTTCTGCGAGATCTGCGGCAACGTCTCCGAGCAGGAGACCTGCACCATCTGCCGCGACCCGCGCCGCTCGCCCGAACTCATCTGCGTCGTGGAGGAGGCGAAGGACGTCGTCGCCATCGAGCGCACCCGTGAGTTCCGCGGGCTGTACCACGTGCTCGGCGGCGCGATCAGCCCGATCGACGGCGTCGGACCGGACGACCTGCGCATCCGCCAGCTGATGCAGCGACTGGCGGACGGCACCGTGCAGGAGGTCATCATCGCCACCGACCCCAACCTCGAGGGCGAGGCGACCGCCACCTACCTCAGCCGCCTGCTGACGACGCTCGAGATCCGGGTCACCCGGCTCGCCTCCGGCCTCCCGGTCGGCGGCGACCTCGAGTACGCCGACGAGGTCACCCTCGGCCGCGCCTTCGAAGGCCGTCGCCAGGTCTCCTGACCGTACGGAGCACCTCCCGGCGCCGTGTCGTCATATGGGGATCGGGGCATGCACCCGGACGGTAGGATGGGAAACCCGTCAGTCCAGGAGTGTCCGTGGCCCTTATCGTGCAGAAATTCGGCGGTTCGTCCGTCTCGAACGCCGAGAGCATCAAGCGCGTCGCGAAGCGCATCGTCGAGACCCGCAAGGCCGGCAACGAGGTCGTCGTCGCCGTGTCCGCCATGGGCGACACGACGGACGAGCTGGTCGACCTGGCGCACGAGGTCACGCCGATCCCCGCGCCGCGCGAGCTGGACATGCTCCTCACCGCGGGCGAGCGCATCTCGATGGCGCTCCTCGCGATGGCGATCAAGAGCATGGGCTACGACGCCCGTTCGTTCACCGGCAGCCAGGCGGGCATGATCACCGACGCGCAGCACGGCGCGGCGCGCATCGTCGACGTCACGCCCGGCCGCATCCAGGACGCACTCTCGGAGGGCGCGATCGCGATCGTCGCCGGCTTCCAGGGCTTCAACCGCGACACCCGCGACATCACGACTCTCGGCCGCGGCGGCTCCGACACGACCGCCGTCGCCCTCGCCGCAGCACTCGGCGCCGAGGTGTGCGAGATCTACACCGACGTGGACGGCGTCTTCACCTCCGACCCCCGTCAGGTGCCCCTGGCGCGCAAGATCGACCGCATCACCAGCGAGGAGATGCTGGAGCTCGCCGCCGCGGGCGCGAAGGTCCTGCACATCCGCGCGGTCGAGTACGCCCGCCGCCACAACGTGACCCTGCACGTGCGCTCCTCGTTCTCGAACAAGGAGGGCACGTACGTCCTCAACGAAGCAGCTGCGGCCGAGGCCGCGAAGAAGGATGGAACCGTGGAAGAGCCGATCATCTCCGGAGTCGCCACCGATCTGAGCGAAGCGAAGATCACCGTCGTCGGGGTTCCCGACGTGCCGGGCAAGGCGGCGCAGATCTTCAAGATCGTCGCGAAGGCCAACGCCAACGTCGACATGATCGTGCAGAACGTGTCCGCGGCCGCCACGAGCCTCACCGACATCTCGTTCACCCTCCCGAAGTCCGAGGGTCAGCGCGTGCTCACCGCTCTCACCGCGGAGCGCGACGAGGTCGGCTACCAGTCGCTGCAGTACGACGACCAGATCGGCAAGCTCGCGCTCGTCGGCGCCGGGATGCGCACCAACACGGGCGTCTCCGCGCGGCTGTTCGAGGCGCTCTACGACGCGGGCATCAACATCGAGATGATCTCCACCAGCGAGATCCGCATCTCGGTCGTCACCCGCGCCGACACCGTGGCCGAGGCGGCCCGCGTCATCCACACGGCGTTCGGCCTCGACGGCGACGAGAAGGCCGTCGTCTACGCCGGAACCGGCCGCTAGGGGATCCCGGCCCGTCGGCCGCCGCCCGCGAGGGAATGGCGGCGGCGGACATCACGTTCGACCCTCCAAGACCACCGACCCGAAGGGGCCACCACCATGAGCGAGACCACTGGACTCAACATCGCCGTCGTCGGCGCGACCGGCCAGGTCGGCAGCGTGATGCGCCGCCTGCTGGAGGAGCGCGCCTTCCCGGCCGCGTCCGTCCGCTTCTTCGCATCCTCGCGTTCGGCGGGCACGACGCTGCCGTTCCGCGGCGAGCAGATCACGGTCGAGGATGTCGCCACCGCCGACGTCTCCGGCGTCGACATCGCGCTCTTCTCCGCCGGGGCGACCGGCTCGAAGGCCCACGCCCCGCGCTTCGCCGAGGCCGGCGCCATCGTCATCGACAACTCGAGCGGCTGGCGCATGGACCCGGACGTCCCGCTCGTCGTCTCCGAGGTGAACCCGGAGGCGATCGCCGACGCGCGCAAGGGCATCATCGCCAACCCCAACTGCACCACCATGGCCGCGATGCCGGTGCTGAAGGTCCTGCACGACGAGGCGGGACTCGAGCGCCTCACTGTGAGCACCTACCAGGCCGTCTCGGGCTCCGGGCTCGCCGGCGCCGAGGAGCTCGCGACCCAGGTCCGCACCGCCGTCGCCGACGAGAACCTCCTGCAGCTCGTGCACGACGGCTCCTCCGTCGCCCTCCCGGAGCCGGTCAAGTACGTGCGTCCGATCGCCTTCGACGTCATCCCGCTCGCGGGCTCGATCGTCGACGACGGCCTGAACGAGACCGACGAGGAGAAGAAGCTCCGCAACGAGAGCCGCAAGATCCTCGGCCTCCCCGGGCTGCTCGTCAGCGGAACGTGCGTGCGCGTCCCGGTCTTCACCGGCCACTCGCTCTCCATCAACGCGGAGTTCGCCGAGCCGATCAGTCCGGCCCGCGCGGAGGAGCTGCTCGCGTCGGCTCCCGGCGTGGTGCTCACCGACGTCCCGACCCCGCTCGAGGCCGCCGGCAAGGACCCGAGCTTCGTCGGCCGCATCCGTCAGGACGAGGGCGTGCCCGCCGGCCGCGGCCTTGCGCTGTTCATCAGCAACGACAACCTCCGCAAGGGCGCCGCGCTGAACGCCGTGCAGATCGCCGAGCTGGTCGCCGAGCGGCTCTCCACTCCCGTTCAGGCCTGAGCCCACGCCACATTCGTCACAAATGTCGGGATAGCGCTGCGCTTTCCCGACATTTGTGACGAATGTCGCTGCGTCAGGCAGAGCCTTCGGAGAGCTGACGTGCCGCGATGTCCTGGTGGGCGAGCCTGCGGAGCGCGGCGATGACGGGCTCGTAGAGCGCGGTTCCGAGCACGGCGTATCCGAGCTGTTCCTCCCGGCCCTCCTCGGGCATCCGGGCGAGGTCGAATTCGGCCATCGCGCGCACGTGCGCGCCGTAGACGTCGAGGCGATCGGCGGTCATCGGGATGCCCGCCGTCTCGACACCCGCCAGGGCGCGCTCCAGCTGGGCGACGGCGGCGAAGCGCGGGTCGTACACCTGGCCGAGCGCCGTGATGGCGGCGTGAGCGCGCGGATACTCGGGGGCCGACGGCTCCGTCTCGTCGGCGCGGACGTCGTCGGTGTAGGGCGGGAGCGCCGCGACGGCACTGCCGAGGGACTCGAAGAGGGAGGCGGTGGGGGAGTCGATCAGGCCCAGCACGGTCTTCACCCGCTGCAGCGGCAGCCCGGCGACGTCGGACAGCGCCCGGATCAGCGCCACGCGGCGGACGTGCTCCTCGCCGTATTCGGAGCGCGTCGCGGTGCGCGCCTCGCCGGGCATCAGCATCCCCTCGCGCAGGTAGAACTTGAGGGTGGCGAGCGGGACGCCCGTCCGCTCGACCAGTTCGGAGATCCGCACGCCGCCACCGTTCCTTCGTCGACTCTTGACATGGATAGTAGCACTATCTAGTCTTTGGATACTTCAACTATCCAAGGAGGCGGACCATGCTGCTCCAACCGGCCAGCGCCATCATCGCGGGCGTCGTCCTGCTCACCGTCATCGGCATCGCCTACGGCGGGACCTTCCTGCTGCGCGTCGTCACGGGCAAGCAGGGTGCGAACGCCCTGCAGAAGAGCTTCTTCCGCGCCGGCCACGCGCACGCCGGCGTCCTCGTCATCCTGGGCCTCGTCGTGCTCGTGCTGCTGGATGCGGCGGGCGTCACGGGATGGATGCACGTCGCGGCGATCGGGGTGCTGGCGACGGCCATCCTGATCCCGGCCGGCTTCTTCCTTTCGGTGCTGGGACGCGATCCGCAGCGGCCCAGCGGAGTGATCGCGCTCGTCTGGGTGGGGTTCGGGGTGCTGACCGCCAGCATGATCGTCGCGGGCATCGCCCTGATCGTCGCCGGGGCGGCCGCGGTCGGCTGAGGATCGACGCGGGAACGCGACCCGCCCCTCCACGCGGCGGTCGCCGACGGCTACCATGATCCCATGCGCGCCGAACCCCTGCCCGCCGAGGTCGCCGAGTACCTCGAAGCGCTGCCCCCGAAGCGGCGCGAGGTCTTCCAGCCCGTGTTCGACACCGTCGCCGCGGCCATGCCCGACGGCTACCGGCTCGGGGTCCAGTGGCGGATGCCCGGCTGGGTGGTCCCGCTGGAGACGTTCCCCGACACCTACAACCGGCAGCCGCTGGCCTACGTGAGTCTCGCCGCCCAGAAGCACTACACGTCGCTGTACCTGATGGCGCTCTACAGCGACTCGGCCGAGGAGCGCAGCTTCCGGAAGGAGTGGACGCGTGGCGGGAGGAGACTCGACATGGGCAAGAGCTGCGTGCGGTTCCGCACGCTCGCCGACGTCGACCTCCCGCTCGTCGCGAAGACGGTGGCCGCCTTCCCGGTCGCCCGGTTCGTCGCCATCTACGAGCGGGTGAACTGAGGCCGCCACCTGCTGATTGTCTCGACATCGAGATACTTTCCCCCGGGAAACCCGGGGATGCGCCGGGGGCACCGTAAGATCGTACGGTGAGCAACTCTCCCATCGACGTGGTCCTCATCGGCGGCGGCATCATGAGCGCGACGCTCGGAGCACTCCTGCAGCGTGTGCAGCCCGACTGGAGCATCCGCATCTACGAGAACCTGGGCGAAGTCGCCCAGGAGAGCTCGAACCCCTGGAACAACGCCGGAACCGGTCACGCCGCCCTCTGCGAGCTGAACTACATGCCCGAGGCGGCCGACGGCTCCGTCGACCCCGCGAAGGCGATCAGCATCAACGAGCAGTTCCAGCTCAGCCGCCAGTTCTGGGCGAGCCTGGTCGAGGCCGGCGACCTGCCCGCTCCCGAGACCTTCATCAACCCGACCCCGCACATGACGTTCGTGCGCGGCCGCGACAACGTGCGCTACCTGCGCCGCCGCTTCGAGGCCCTCAAGAAGCAGCCCCTGTTCTCCGACATGGAGTACTCGGAGGACCCGGCCGTCATCGGCGAGTGGACCCCGCTGCTCACCAAGAAGCGCAGCGCGAAGCAGCGCATCGCGGCGACGCGATCCACCTCCGGCACCGACGTCGACTTCGGCGCGCTGACCCGCGCCCTGGTCGACAACCTCGTCGCGAACGGCGCCGAGCTCGCCCTCAACAACCGCGTGCGGAGCATCAAGCGCACCAAGGACGGCCTGTGGCGCATCAAGGTGCGGCACGAGGTCGGCCACACCCCTCACGAGGTGCAGGCGCGCTTCGTGTTCGTCGGCGCGGGCGGCGGTGCGCTCCACCTGCTGCAGAAGGCCGGCATCCCCGAGATCAAGGGGTTCGGCGGCTTCCCGATCTCCGGTCAGTTCCTGCGCACCAGCGACCCGAAGATCGTCGCCCAGCACCAGGCGAAGGTCTACGGCAAGGCCGCCGTCGGCGCCCCGCCGATGTCGGTGCCGCACCTCGACACCCGTGTCGTCGACGGCCAGGCCTCGCTGCTGTTCGGCCCGTACGCCGGATTCAGCCCCAAGTTCCTCAAGACCGGCTCCTGGTTCGACCTGCCCGGCTCCGTCCGCGCCGGCAACCTCGGGCCGATGCTCGCGGTCGCCCGCGACAACGTCGACCTGATGAAGTACCTTGCGGGCGAGCTGCTCGCCAACCGCGCCAAGAAGCTCAAGGCGCTGCAGGAGTTCATGCCGACGGCGAAGGGCGAGGACTGGGAGCTCATCACCGCCGGCCAGCGCGTCCAGGTCATGAAGAAGGACGCGAAGAAGGGCGGCGTGCTGCAGTTCGGCACCGAGGTCGTCGCGGCCCAGGACGGCTCGATCGCCGGCCTGCTCGGCGCGTCCCCGGGCGCCTCCACGGCCGTCCCGATCATGGTCGACCTGCTGAAGCGCTGCTTCCCCGACCGCTACGACGGCTGGCTGCCGACCATCGAGAAGCTGATCCCGACGGTCGGGACCACGCTCAACGACCGGCCGGATGACGCCGCGCGCGTGCTGGCGGAGACCGCGGCGACGCTGAATCTCGTCCGGTAGTTCCCTGCGAGGGTAGACGGCGGCGCCGACGGCCTGTTAGGGTCGTCAGCGCTATGAAGTGATCACCTCCTTTCGTCCCGCGCCCGAGGCGCCGTCGACAGAGTGGGTGACCCTTCGATTCAGGTCATCGCGTTCATAGCGCTCGCGCGCCGCTCACGACGGACAACGCCCGGCGGGAATCCGGTACACCGGAGCGCTCGGAAGGCGGTTATCCATGCCTGCATCCACCACACTCACTCCGCTTCGCGCGGACGGCGTCTCGCTCAGCTACGGCGCGCGCCGCATCCTCTCCGATGTCTCCCTCACCGTCGCCCCCGGCTCGCGCCTCGGGTTGATCGGCGAGAACGGCGCCGGCAAATCCACTCTGCTGCGGCTGCTCGCCGGGGTGGAGTCGCCCGACGGCGGCACCATCCACCGTCCCGCACGGGTCGGCTTCCTGTGGCAGGAGGTCCGGTTCCGGCCGGACGACTCGCTCGAATCGCTCGTCGAAGACGCCCTCTCGGGCGTGCGGGAGATCGAACGGGAGCTGGAGGCCGCCGCCGCTGCCCTCACCGACGGCAACGACGGCGCCGCCGCTCGCTACGACCGGGCTCTCGAGGCCGCCGAGCGGGCGGAGATCTGGACGATCGAGGCTCGCCGCGACGAGCTCCTGGCCGGGCTCGGCGTCAGCGGCATCCCGCTGGCCCGGCGCCTCTCGGAGGTCTCGGGAGGCCAGCGCAGCCGGTTCGCCCTAGCGGCGCTCCTGCTCGGCAAGCCGGACGCGCTGCTGCTCGACGAGCCGACGAACCACCTCGACGACGCGGCCGCCGCGTTCCTCGAACGACGGCTGCGCGAGTGGCACGGGCCGGTGCTGTTCGCCAGTCACGACCGGGCGTTCCTCGACGCGGTGGCGACGGGCCTGCTCGACATCGATCCGGCGCGCGGCGGCCCCGTCGCGTTCGGCGGGGGCTACAGCGACTACCTCGCCGCGAAAGCGGCGGAGCGGGAGCGCTGGGAGAAGCAGTTCGCCGACGAGCAGGACGAGCTGGCTGCGCTGCGTTTCGCCGCCGACGTCACGGCGCGCTCGATCTCCTGGTCGGGCAAGGTGCGCGACAACGACAAGTTCGCCAAGTCGTTCAAGGGCGGCACGCTCGACAAGCAGATCAGCCGCCGGATCAAGAACGCGACGGGGCGCCGCGAGGAGCTCGAACGCACCCAGGTGCGCAAGCCGCCGCCGGTGCTCCGCTTCGGCGGGATCCCGTCCGGCTTCCAGCCGCTCGCCGAGGACGGCGGCCTGCTCGTGCACGCGCGCGGGCTCCGCATCCCGGGCCGGCTCGACGTCCCGTCGTTCGACGTGGCGCCGCAGTCGCGGGTGCTGGTCACCGGAGCGAACGGGGCGGGCAAGTCGACGCTCCTCGCTGCGGTGGCCGGCCGCCTCGAGCCGACGGACGGCTCGGTCGGGCGCCGGCGCGGGCTGCGCGTCGGACTGCTCGAGCAGGACGTGCGCTTCCCGGACCCGTCGGCCTCGCCCCGCGCCGTCTACGAGGCGGTGCTGGGGGAGCGACGGGCCGAGAGCATCCCGCTCGTCGGCCTCGGACTGATCGCCCCGCGCGATCTGGACCGGCCGGTCGGCGCGCTCTCCGTCGGTCAGCAGCGCCGGCTCGCGCTCGCGCTCATCCTCGCCCGGCCGCCCCACCTCTTCCTGCTCGACGAGCCCACGAACCACCTCTCGCTGGGGCTCGCGACGGAGCTGGAGGAGGCGCTGGGCGGGTATCCCGGCGCCGTCGTGGTCGCCAGCCACGACCGCTGGCTGCGTGCGCGGTGGGACGGGGAGGAGGTCGCCCTGCGCGCGGCGTGACGAGCACGGTCGTCCGAACCGGCTCCGGCCGGCCCACGGCGCGGCGGAGGTGCGCTCCTCAGAGCGTCTTCGCCGCGCCGTGGATCAGCGCACCTTGCAGGGCGACGCTCAGCGCGACGACGAACAGCAGCAGGCTCGCCACGAGACCGTAGGTGCTCGACCCCAGTGCGCTCACGACCGCTGTGATGCCGTTGCCGACGAAACCGATCGCGACGGTGAGGATCGTGAGCAGCAGGACAGGTCCCGCCGCCGCTCGGGGCGACGCGCTCCGTGCGACGTGGACGCCGAATCCACCGAGGAGGAACGCGATCAGCCCGAGGGCCACGGCGACGAGACCGGATCCCACCAGCGTGGGCTCGTACCGGGCTCCCCAGAACGCGGCGCCGCCGAGCGCGAGCAGGAGGACGCCGAAGGCGATGCACGGCGCGTCGTCACTCGACCGCCACCGTATCATCGCGCTGCACTCGTCCAGCGGAAGGCTTGACGATCATTCGAACATATGTTCGAATGAGGTCATGAGATGGAGCGGGCAGGAACTCACGGCGGAAGCACCGGCGGCGCTGCCCGGGCTCGCGCGGCTCAACAACCTCGTGCGCTCGGTGCGCACGCCCGACTTCGCGGGCATCACCTTCCACGAGGTGCTCGCGAAATCGGCGCTCAACAAGATCCCGGGCGGTGGCGGTCCGATGCCCTTCGGCTGGACGATCAACCCGTACCGGGGGTGCTCGCACGCGTGCGTCTACTGCTTCGCCCGCCCGACGCACACCTATCTGGAGCTCGACCAGGGCAAGGACTTCGACCAGGAGATCATCGTCAAGGTCAACGTGGCCGAGGTGCTGCGCAAGGAGCTGTCCCGGCCCAGCTGGGGGAGGCATCCCGTGGCGCTCGGCACCAACACCGACCCGTACCAGCGCGCCGAGGGCCGGTACTCCCTGATGCCCGGCATCATCGACGCGCTCGCCGACACGGGAACCCCCTTCAGCATCCTCACCAAGGGGTCGCTCATGCGTCGCGATCTCGACCACCTGGCGGAGGCGGCGAAGCGGGTCCCCGTCGATCTCGCGATGTCCATCGCGGTGTACGACGACGAGCTGCAGCAGTCGGTCGAGCCGGGCACGCCGACCACGAAGGCCCGGCTCGCGACCGTCACCGCGGTGCGCGAGCACGGTCTCGACTGCGCGGTGTTCCTGATGCCGATCCTGCCGTACCTCACCGACACTCGCGCGCACCTGGATGAGGCCCTGCGCCAGGCGAAGGAGGCCGGTGCGACGTCCGTGCTCTACACCGCCCTCCACCTCAAGCCGGGCGTGAAGGAGTGGTACTACCTCTGGCTCTCGAAGGAGCATCCCGAGCTGCTCCCGCGCTACCGGAGCATGTACGGTCGCGGCACCTACGCGCCCGCCGAGTACCGCAAGTGGCTGGCCGCACGGATCAAGCCGCTGATCCGGGCACACGGGCTCGAGCGGGGCGAGGAGGATCCGCTGACGGGCGGCGTGCGATCGTCGGCCCTCGGGATGCTGCGGGACACCGAGGGTGAGCGGCGCGTCGTGGGCGCGGCCAACGGTCGGGGCGCCGGCGCCGGCGGCGGCACCGCCGGCACCGGCAGCGGCTCGGTCGGCGGGGCACCCGCGTCGCACGGCGGGGCCCCGGATGCGGAGTCCCTCGTGGGGGCGTCGCTGCTGGCCGCGGGATTGCAGCCGACGCTGTTCTGAGCGCCGGGAGGGGAGGGCGCCCGGATGGGGTACAAGATTGGGGGACGTGCGGGGTACACGCGATGCCCGGCGGATGCCATAATTCCCGAGGGAGCCGGGACGATCCGACCCCTCCGGCCGGCGCCGGACCGCCCGCTCTCGCGAAAGGCATCGCGTGTCCCTCGGCCTACCCACCCACCTCTCGAGGGTGGCCAACTCGCGAGCACTCGCGACGGCGGCCCGCTGGGCGGGCCTCGTCTGCCTGGTGGCGGCGCTCGGGAACGCCCTCTTCTCGGGCTTCGGGCAGGGTGTGAGCGGAGCCTCATGGCTGACACTCGTGATGCTCCTGCCGATGGTCGCCCTGCTGGCGGTCCTCGCACTGCTCGCGCGCGGGCGCACCGTCGCCCTGACGATCGCCTACCTGGCCGTCGGGACGGTGTGCACCTACTTCTACGTGGTGGCGATCTTCCTCGGCACACCGGCCTACCGGGACACGAACCTGTTCGTCGTCGCCCTGCCGGTCGTCGCGATGACCCTGGTCGGGGGCACCGGCACCGGGGCCCTCGCCGGGATCCTCTGGGCCTCGCTCGGCTTCGCGCTCGCCGAAGCCGCGGTCCTGCTCGCCGCCGTCACGACGGACCGGGTGTTCACGACGGATGCGATCTCGCTCGGCGCGTACCTGCTCCTGGTGGGCGTCCTGGCCTTCGACGGACTCACCCGGGGCTCGCGGGGCCGCCCCCAGTCCGCCATCCACCGCGCCGTCCGCGACGTGCGCCTGGTGGAGCTGAGACGCTCGCTCATCGCCGACCTCGCCGCCGACACCCACGACACGGTGCTCAGCGAGCTGCTGGCCGTCTCGCGATCGGAACCGGGCCCGCTCCAGGAGCGCCTGCGCGAGCGCATCGCGGCGGACCTGGACGCGATCGGCCGCGGCCTCCCCTCTCTGAAGGAGTCGACCACCGCCGAGCCGATCGGCGACGACCCCTGGTACCGGAGCGACCTGCACCGTGCCATCGAGGACGCGCGCGACGAAGGGCTCGCGATCGACGTCTCGGGCGAGCGCGCCTCGATCGCGCGCCTCGACGAGACGACCCTCCGCGCCATCGGGCTGGCCGTCCGGCAGTGCCTCGTCAACGTCATCCGACACTCCGGCAGTGCCACGGCGGAGGTCGCACTCAGCATCTGCGACGACTCGCTCTCGGTGATGGTCGTCGACGGCGGTCGCGGCTTCGCGCCCGACTCCACCGCCGGCGACCGGCTCGGGCTGCGGCAATCGGTGCACGACCGCATCTCGCGCGTCGGCGGGACGGTGACCGTCTACTCCAGCGCCGACGTCGGGACGACGGTCATCATGGTCGTCCCGTGCGCTCCGGAGGTGGTGGCATGAGCGCCCCGCGCGGCATCGCCTCCGAGACCATCGTGCGCCTGCGCTCGGTGCCGGTCGAGCGGACGCCGCAGCGCCTGGATCCGCTGGGCGTGCAATCGGCCTGGCTCCTCGTCCCGCTGATCGGGGCGACCGCGATCGGCTACGCCATCACCTCGACGATCTGGCACCTCGACCAGCTCCGCTCCCCGACGCTCGCCGTGACGGCCATCGCCATCCTGGTGCTTGCCGTGGCCGTGGCCGCGGTGCGGACGCACCCCGGACTCGCACCGTTCGGGCGCTGGTCGCACGTGGCCGTGATCGGCCTGGCGATCGTCGCCGCCTGCCTCTTCGACGCATCCGTCTGGGGCCGCAACCTGCGCATCCAGGACGACTGGGGGCAGATCGCGATCGCCCTCCTGCTGATCGCGATGCCGCTCTACCGACCGGTGCTCGAGGTGCTCGCCGTCGCCCTGGCGGGTGCGGTGGTGGTCGGCGCCCTCGCCGCCCTGCAGGCCGGGACCCTCGCGATCCACACCGGACCGATCGTCTACGCCACCGTCGCCGCGACGCCGGTCCTGGCGCTCGCCGCCGGGGGAGCGGGCTACGCCTGGACCATGACCGGCGAGACCCTCCGTTGGCGGGAGGTCGCCCGCGCCGGCCAGGAACGCCTCGAGGGCGAGCTGCGGGAGACGGCGCAGCGCCAGGTCGCCCAGGAGAGCGCGGCGTCGTTCGAGGAGATCGTCCCCTTCCTCAGCGGCCTCCTCGCCCGCGGCGAGATCACCGGGGCCGACCGCGACCGGGCGACCGCGCTCGCGTCCGGGCTCCGTGCGCTGGCGGTGTCGTCGATCGAGCGCACCTGGCTCGACGAGACCGTCGAGCTCGCCTTCGCCGGTCGGGACCACGCAGACGGCGCGGCCGCCGCGAGCCGCGTCCACGACCGCGTGCACGACCCGGACCGGCTGGACCGAGTGCTCACGGATGAGCAGCGGGCCATCGTCTCCGCGCTCGTCGCGACCGTCTCGGAGCTCCCCGGCCTCGACCCCGCGAGCTTCCGGATCGACGTCGCCGACCCCGAGCACCCCTCCTTCCTGCTCACCGCGCGCGTCGCGCAGCAGCGGCGCGAGATCCGGCGCGAGCTCGTCCCCTATCTCAGCGCCCTCCGCTCCGTCTCGATGGAGACGGGCCTGCGCGTGCGCGCGGGCGAGCTGGCGCTCCGATTCGCCTATCCTGGAAGCCGCAGATCATGAGCACCACCCCCGCATCCCCCGTCCCCGCGCCAGCACGGCTGGCGATCCTCGACGACCACGAGATCCTCCTCGACAGCCTCGCCACCTGGATCGAGAAGAACGCCCCCGAGTTCGACCTCGTCCTGCGGGCGGGCAGCTGGATCGAGCTCGTGCACAGCGACGCGTTCCCCACGGACCTCGTGATCATGGACCTCCAGCTGCGCGAGTCCGTCTCGATCGGCGCGCGCGTGCGCACCTGCCGGGCGGCGGGTGCCAAGGTCATCGTCCTGAGCGCGGTCGACACACAGGAGGACCGCGACGCGGCCCTCGCGGCCGGCGCCCTCGCCTACGTGACGAAGTCCCAGCCGATGAGCGAGTTGCTCGCCGCCGCCCTGGCCGCCATCGGCCGCGGCGGAGACCGGGGGACCCCGGCGCCCGAGCTGGTCTGGCGCCCGCGCCCGATCATCCCGGAGGCCGCCCGTCCCCGCCTGAGCGACGGCGAACGGCAGGCCCTGGTGCTCTACGCCGACGGCCGCACGACCTCCGAGGTCGCGAAGGCGATGAACGTGCAGTACGAGACGGCCAAGACCTACCTGCGCCGCGTCCGCGAGAAGTACGGCAAGGCCGGGCGCCCGACGAGCTCGCGCGCCGACCTCATCCGCCGCGCCGCCGAAGACGGGTACCTCACCTGACACTCGTCGGCGCCGTCTAGGATCGATCCGTGGCAAAACTGTATTTCCGCTACGGCGCGATGAACAGCGGCAAGAGCACGGCGATGCTTCAGGCGGCCTACAACTACGAAGAGCGTGGTCACCGTGTGCTGCTCGCGAAGCCGGCGATCGACACGAAGGGCGACATGGGCATCCTGTCGCGCCTCGGGGTCACCCGCGACGTCGACTTCCTGATCGCGCCCGAGACCGACGCGTACGGCAAGTTCCAGCAGCTTCGCGAGCGCACGATCAAGCGCTACGACACGGATGTGAGCGCGCTCCTCGTCGACGAGGCGCAGTTCCTGACCGAGACCCAGGTCGACGACCTGCTGCGGATCGCCCTGCTCGAGGGCATCCCGGTGCTCGCGTACGGCATCCGGACCGACTTCCAGACGGTCGCGTTCCCCGGCAGCAGACGCCTGCTCGAGGTCGCGCACAGCCTCGAGGAGCTGAAGACGATCTGCCGGTGCGGGCGCAAGGCGATCTTCAACGCGCGCACCGTCGACGGCGTCTTCGTCTTCGACGGCGCGCAGGTCGCGATCGACGGCGTGGACGTCGGCTACGAGTCCCTCTGCGGCAACTGCTACCTGCAGGAGAGCCGGGGCGTGCTCAACAACGGTCGGCGCCACTGGCCGGTGGGCACGTCGGCGACCGTGTACGACAGCGAACCCGACCCCGATTTCACCTGAGCGACCGCACGCGCGGCGAGAAGAGGCGACATGCGTATTTCCGTGATCGGCTGCGGCTACCTGGGCGCGGTCCACGCCGCATCGATGGCCGACCTCGGGCACGAGGTCGTCGGCATCGACGTCGATGAGGCGAAGATCGCCGAGCTGTCGGCGGGGAGGGCCCCCTTCTTCGAGCCGGGGCTGCCCGAGGTGCTGACGTCGGCGACGGCGAGCGGCCGGCTGCGCTTCACCACCGACCTGGCCGCCGCGGAGGACGCGGACGTGCACTTCGTCGCCGTCGGGACGCCGCAGAGCGCGGACGGCGACGCCGCCGACCTCCGCTTCGTCGACGCGGCCTTCACGGCGCTGCTCGACCATGTGAAGCCCGGCGACGTGCTGGTCGGCAAGTCCACCGTTCCCGTCGGGACGGCGACGCGGCTGGCGGCCCTCGTCTCCGAACGCGCCCCCGAGGTCACGCTCACCTGGAACCCCGAGTTCCTGCGCGAGGGCTTCGCCGTCCAGGACACCGTGAGCCCCGACCGCCTGGTCTACGGCGTGCCGTCCGGTCCGGCGGGGGAGCGCGCGGCCGGCATCCTCGACGAGGTGTACGCGAAGGCCGTCGCGGCCGGAACGCCGGTCATCGTGACGGACTACGCGACCGCCGAGCTCGTCAAGGTGGCGGCCAACGCGTTCCTCGCGACGAAGATCTCGTTCATCAACGCGATGGCGGAGATCGCGGAGGTCACTGGCGCCGACGTCACCCAGCTCGCGGACGCCATCGGGCACGACGCGCGCATCGGCCGCCGCTTCCTCAACGCCGGCGTCGGCTTCGGCGGCGGGTGCCTGCCCAAGGACATCCGCGCCTTCACCGCGCGCGCCCGCGAGCTGGGCCGCGGCGAGGCCGTGGAGTTCCTCGCCGAGGTCGACAAGATCAACCTGCGCCGTCGCGACCGGGTGGTGGAGCTGGTGCGCGAGGAGGCGGGCGAGCTCGCCGGCCTGCGGGTCGCCGTGCTCGGGCTCGCGTTCAAGCCGCACTCCGACGACATCCGCGACTCGCCGGCCCTCGACGTCGCGGTGCGACTGGCCGATGCGGGGGCGATCGTGACCGCGACCGACCCCGAGGCGATCCCCAACTCGCGTCGGCGCGCGCCCCAGCTCGGCTACGCGGAGACCGCCGAGGAGGCGGCCGCCGGGGCCGACATCGTGGTGCTCATCACGGAGTGGCCGGAGTTCCGGGGTCTCGACCCGGTCGCTCTCGGCGAGATCGTCGGCGAGAAGCGCGTGATCGACGGGCGCAATGTGCTCGACCCGGCCTCCTGGCGTGCGGCGGGCTGGTCGTACCGCGGCCTCGGCCGCTAGCGCCGGAGGGCGTCGACCGGCGCGGCCGACCCCCTCGTTTCGGGGGATGCCAAAAAGTGAGGATTTGTTACATTTGATCCCATGGTGACCGGTCTTTCGCAGGAGGAGGCGCCGCCCCTCCCGGCGGAGCCCGCACCTCCCCGTCGACGGCGCCGCCGTCGGCTGACGATCTGGATCGTCGTGGCCGTGCTCCTCGTCATCGCGGCCCTGGCCGCCTGGATCGGCGTCCGCGGCTTCCTCGCGCGGCAGGAGCTCAACGCGGCGTTGCCCGCTGCGCACAGCATCCAGCACGCCATCGTGGCCGGGGATCTCGCGAGCGCGCGATCGTCGGCGGTCACGCTCGAGAAGCACGCGTCCTCCGCCGCCGCGCTGACCAGCGACCCCGTCTGGCGCGCCGTGGAGATCGTGCCGTGGGTGGGGCCGAACCTGACGGCGGTGCGCACGGCCGCGGGCGCGACCGAGCAGGTCGCCTCCCGGGTCATCCAGCCCCTCGTCGGAGTCGCCGCATCCGCGGACCCGCGGAGTCTCGCGGTCACCGGCGGCCGAGTGGACCTCGCGCCGCTCATCGCGGCGCAGCCGGTCGTGGCGAAGGCGCAGGCGGCCTTCCATGGCGCGGAGAAGGAGCTGGCGACGGTGGACGCCTCCGCCACCATCCAGCCCGTCGGCTCGGCGGTCGAGCGGCTGCGCACCCTGTTCGCCGAGGCGACGCCGGCGGTGGACGCCGTCGGCAACGGCGCGAAGCTGCTGCCCGCCATGCTCGGCGCGGGCGGCGCCCGCGAGTACCTGCTCGTCGCCCAGAACCCCGCGGAGTTGCGAGCGACGGGCGGCCTCATCGGGTCGGTCGCCCTCATCCGGGCGGATCACGGCGCGATCTCCCTGGTCGCTCAGCAGGCGGGAACCTCGATCGGGCCGTGGACCGAGCCGGTCGCCTCGATCCCGGAGGGGCCGACGGGGCTCTTCGGCCCGCTCGTCGGGCGGTACCTCCAGGACGTCAACTTCACCCCCGACTTCCCGCTCGCGGCCTCCACCGCGTCCCGGATGTGGACACTGAAGAACGGCGGGACCGTCGACGGCGTCATCACGATGGATCCGGTGGTGCTCGCGGCCGTGCTCCATGCCACGGGACCGATCGCGCTCCCGAGCGGCGACACGCTCACGTCGGCGAACGCCGTCCACCTCCTGCTGAGCGAGGTGTACCAGCGCTACGTCGATCCGCATCAGCAGGACGCGTTCTTCGCCTCGGCCGCGGCGGCGGTGTTCCAGCGGGTCGCGGCGGGCGGCATCGACGGCTCCGCCCTCGTCTCCTCGCTGGCCGCCGCCGGCTCGTCGCACCGGCTCCTGATCTGGAGCGCGCATCCCGAGGAGCAGGCGGTCCTCGCCTCGACGACGCTGGCGGGCGGCCTCCCCATCTCGACCGCGTCGACCGCGGGCATCGGCGTGTACTTCAACGACGCGACCGGTTCCAAGATGGACTACTACCTGCACACCTCGGTGGCCGCGGGGGCCGCGGTCTGCCGCGCCGACGGCAAGCCGACCACCCGGATCGCGGTGACGCTCGCGAACCGCGCGCCCGCGGACGCGGCGACGTCGCTGCCGGCGTTCGTCACCGGGGGCGGGCTGTCGGGCGTCGCCCCGGGTCTGATCCAGACCCGGGTGGTCGTCTACGGGCCGTCCGGCGGGCTCGTCGCGGGCACCACGAAGGGCAGCGCGGTCGACTCCACCGTCTCGGGGACCGACCAGGGCAGGCCGGTGGCCGTCCTGACGGTGACGCTGGCGCCGGGGGAGCAGAAGACCGTGGAGGTGGACTTCCTCGGGGTGAAGCAGACCGGCACGCAGGTGGCCGTGACCACGACGCCGACGCTCCCCGGAACGGGTTCCACCCCCGATGTGGGGACAGAATCCACCACCGGTTCGATTGCCGTGGACTGCGCCGGCGGAGTAAAGTGAGGATTAATCAAATTCCCGACGTCGAAGCCGGGCGGCGAAAGGCGTGGCCATGCTCAAGAAGATCCTCGCGGCGGCAGCCGTGACCGCGGCGGTGCTGCTCGCAGCGCCCACCGCGGCGAATGCCGTCGACTATACGCAGGGCTCGCCCTGCCAGTTCGACACGGCCGTCGCCCACGCGGGCGACACCGTCCACCTGGTCTGCCAGCCCGGCACGTGGGCGTCGCAGGAGTTCATCGACTGGACCGGCTCCGGATCCGACGGCGCGAGCATCACGCTCGCGGTCTTCAAGGCCGAGACCAGCAGCGTCCACTTCGCGAAGCAGTCCAACGCCGACGGCAGCGACCTGCTGTCCGTGACGCTCCCGGCCGACGCGGTCGGCGTCTACTCCTTCGTGGGCGTGGGGCGCACGAGCAACCACGAATGCCCCGCCTCCGTCACCGTCCTCCCCGCCGACTCCGCGGCCACGGTCTCCGACCCGTCCTCCTCGTCCTCCGGCCTCGCCGACACCGGCTCGACCATGGCGATCTGGGCCATCTGGGTCGGCGGCGGACTGCTGGCAGCCGGTCTGGTGACCGTGTCGGTCGTCTTCTGGGCACGCAAGGTCCGCCAGTCCTGAGCGATCGGACGGCGCGGGATGGAATGACATCCCGCGTCGCCCGGTTGGCTTCAGTGTGACGAAACGCAGCATCCCCCTCTCCGTCCTCGACCTCGCCAGCCGCCCCGCCGATGGCACCAACGCCGACGCGGTCGCCGGCACCGTCCGGCTCGCGCAGGCGGCCGAGGCGCTCGGCTATGACCGGTTCTGGGTCGCCGAGCACCACGGGATGCCGGCCATCGCCTCCAGCGCCCCCGCCGTGCTGATCGCGGGCGTCGCCGCCGCCACCGAGCGCATCCGCGTCGGCTCGGGCGGAGTGATGCTCCCGAACCACGCGCCGCTCGTCGTCGCCGAGCAGTTCGGCACGCTGCGCGCCCTCTACGGCGACCGCATCGACCTCGGGATCGGGCGGGCGCCCGGCACCGACGGCGCCACCGCGATGGCGCTGCGACGCAGCGAGCAGGGTCTCGGCGTCGACGACTTCCCGCAGCAGCTGCTCGACCTGTTCGGCTTCTTCTACGGCGGCATGAGCGACGCGAACCCGCTCCACACGATCACCGCCGTCCCCGGGCTCGGCGACGCCCCGCAGGTCTGGCTGCTCGGATCCAGCGGTTTCAGCGCCCAGGTCGCCGCCGCCCTCGGCCTGCCGTTCGCCTTCGCCCACCACTTCGCCGGCGAGAACACCGAGGCGGCGCTCGACCTCTATCGGTCGAAGTTCGAGCCGAGCGACCTGCTCGACCAGCCCCACACGATGATCGCCGTGAACGTCGTCTCGGACGAGGACCCGCAGACGGTCCGCGCCCTGTCCCTCCCGGGCCAGCTCTCCTTCCTGCGCATGCGCCAGGGGCAGAAGCCGCAGCCGGTGAGTGTGGAGGAGGCGCTGGCGTACGACTTCAGCCCGCTCGAGGAGGAGTTCATCGCCGCCCGCAACGCCCGCCAGGCGATCGGCACGCCCGACGAGGTGCGCGCACGTCTCGACGCCCTGCTGGGCTCGACGGGCGCCGACGAGCTGATGGTGTCCTCCGGCGCGGCGACCGTGGAGGGCCGGATCCGCTCGCTCGAGATCGTCTCGGAGCTCTACCCGGCTGCATGACGGTGCGTGACGCCGGGGGAGGAGTCCCGCGCGCCACGCGAGTAGCGTGAGGGCGTTCCCGAGCCGAAGTCACACGAAGGCGGTCCCCGCATGGCACACGTCCCCACGGTCGTCGGAGTGAGCGGCAGCCCCACTCATCCCTCCCGCACCACCGTCCTGGTGGACGAGGTCGCGCGGTCGTTCGCCGAAGCGGTCGGCGGCACGCACCGCACGATCGAGCTCGCGCCCCTGCTGGGTCAGCTCGGTGCCGGGCCGTTCCGGTCGCACCTCGGACCGGAGGTCGTGGAGGCACTGGAGGCCGTGGAGGCGGCGGATGTCATCGTCGTCGGGTCGCCCGCGTACCGCGCCACCTACACCGGCCTGTTCAAGCTCTTCTTCGACCACATCGGCCAGTACGCGCTCGTCGACAAGCCGATCGTGCTCACAGCCACCGGCGGCAGCGATCGCCACGCGCTCCTGGTCGAGCACCAGATGCGCCCGCTCTTCGGCTTCTTCCAGTCGCTCACGCTCCCGCTGGGCATCTACGCCGCCGAGAGCGACTTCGCGGACTACGCGATCACCTCGGAGGACCTCCGCGGCCGCATCGACACCGCGGTCAACCGCACCGTCCCGCTGGTGCGCGCCCACATCGATCCCGACTCGCGCTACGCCAACGTGGAGTTCGCCCGGCCCGACGCCTTCTGAGGTCTGCTCGCCGCGGTGCGGCACCCCTCAGCGTGGCGGATGCGCCGCCTCGAGGAGGCGGGCGAACGCGTCGAGCCGGTCCGCGTTCTCCCGGTCGTAGAAGAAGCTCAGCTGCGGACCGCTCTCCGGTGTGATCGTGACGAGCTTCTTGCTGCGCTGGAGCACCGGCCGGAAGGCGAGGTGGAAGCGCTGGGCGTCGGTGAACCCGAACACCTCGAGCACGCGGCCGTCCAGCGTCAGCAGGGTGGTCGGGTTCGCCCAGACCTCGTGCGTCTCCATGGGGGCAGCCTACCGAGCGCCGGTGTCGTGCCGCTCCTCTTTTCGTCCCTTCCGCTCCGTGCGGGCGGGCCGTTCCGGCGGGTCCGACGGGAGTCCGCGCGAGAACACCAGCGAGATCAGGGTGATCGCCGTCAGACCGAAGAACGCGACCCGCAACGACGACACCTGGGCGTCGCGGTAGATGCCGGCGAGGGTCTGCGCGTCCGCGGTCGACAGGCCGGCGTCCGTGGCGATCTCGTCGACGCTCGTCGCCGGCACGATCGCCACGCCGCCCTCGGTCCGCTGCTGGACCTCGGACTGCACCGACGGCGGCAGCGAGCTGGCCGCGACGCCCGACGTGAACGAGGTGGCGAGCGCGCCGATCAGCACCGAGCCGATCAGAGCGGTGCCGAGCGACGAGCCGAGATTCTGGAACACGCCCTGCAGCCCGCCGACCTCGCTCGTCTGCGTCTCGTCGACGCTCGACATGTTGACGTTCCCGAGCTGCGACGCCAGGAGGCCGAGCGCGGCGCCCGTGAGGAACATCCCGGCCGCGAAGAGCCAGCTCCGGAGGTCTGTCGTCACCGACCCCAGCAACAGCAGAGCGCTCCCGACGAGCACGACCTGACCGACCAGCACGATGCGCCGCGGCGACCAGCGCCGCGACAGCGTCGTGCCGACGATCGAGAACAGGATCAGCGCGATCGACAGCGGGAACACCTTGATCCCGGTCTGCAGGGCGTCCAGGCCGAGCGTCATCTGCAGGTAGACCGGCACCATGAAGAACAGCCCCGCTGTCACCGCGTACTGCGCACCCAGCACCGTGAGGCCGCTGCGCAGCCGTCGGATCGAGAACACCTCCACGTGCACCAGCGGCGGCCTCCCGGCCCGCACCAGCTGCTTCTGGCGGCGGACGAAGCCCCAGATCAGCACCGCGCCCAGCAGGATCAGCCACGCGGTGGGCGAGATGCCGAACGGGGCGATCGTGACGCCGCCGATCTCCGGCGGCTTCAGCGGCAGGATCCAGCCCCAGACCTTGCTCTGCAGCATCCCGAACACGACGAAGACGAGCCCCGCGGCGGAGAGCAGCACGCTCCACAGATCGATCCGGGCGGGCTGCCGCCCGATCGGATCCGGGATGGCGCGGGTGAAGACGACGACGACCGCCATGATCACGACCTCGCCGACGAACACGTAACGCCAGTCGAAGTACGTGGTCACGAACCCGCCGATCAGCGGCCCGGCCGCCACCGCCGCCCCGGAGACGGCACCGATTACGGCGTAGGCGGTGATCCGGTCGCGACCCTGGTAGCTGCCCGCGATCAGGGCGGCGATCGCCGGGATCACCAGCACCGCGCCCAGCCCCTCGACGACCGACCAGCCGAGGAACAGGATCCCGATGTTCGGCGCCAACGCCGTCGTCAACGAACCCACCGCGTAGACGATCGACCCGATGACGAACGCACGCCTGCGCCCCCACACATCGCCGAGCTTCGCCCCCACCAGCATGAACGCCGCCATCGTCAATGTGTAGAACGTGATGGCCGCCTGCATCGCGGTCACGGTCGTGTGCAGGTCCGCGACGACCGTCGAGATGGAGACGTTCATCACCGTGCCGTCCAGCACCATGACGAACTGCGCACTGCCGAGGATGAGGACGACGGACCACTTGCGCATACCGCCACCAGCTTCCTCACTCAGAGCATCGTGGGGCCAGTATTCACCATCGCGCGCGACGTGGCAGGGGAGAAGACGAACTATCCGGTCGGGGTGCACCCTCCCGCTACCCCGAACGCCGCCTCACGCTTCGCGTTCAGCGGCGCCCGGGGCCCCTCGCGGCAGGGGCCGGGAAGACGCCAGCGATAGACAGCAAAAGGGAGAGACCAGTTCGCTTCGCGAACCGATCTCTCCCTTTTGCTATCTGGTCGGGGTGACAGGATTTGAACCTGCGGCCTCTTCGTCCCGAACGAAGCGCGCTACCAAGCTGCGCCACACCCCGATGGCCTTGAAGGCCTCATCTAGGATACACGAGCGCGAGGGGTGCTGATGACCACCGGGGGCGTCACGCCGCCGCGGTCAGCGTCACCAGCGTCGCCTCCGGACGGCACGCGAAGCGCACCGGCGCATAGATCGACGTGCCGAGGCCGGCGGAGACGTTGAGGAACGCCGAGCGGAAGGCGTGACGCCAGATGCTCAGGCCCTTGACCTGCTTGCGGGGGATGTCGCAGTTCGTGACCAGCGCGCCGTAGCCGGGCACGCAGACCTGGCCGCCGTGCGTGTGGCCGGCGAAGATCATGGCGGCGCCGTAGGTGACGAATGCGTCCAGGACGCGGCGGTACGGGGCGTGCACGACACCGAGCGTCACCGTGGGGCGCGCGACCGTGGGGGCATCCTCCGGCCAGGTCGCGTCGTCGCTGTACGGGTCGTTCTCGCGGAGCTCGTCGAGCGCACCCGGGATGGCCTCCACGCGGTCGAAGCGGATGTGCGGGTCGTTGACGCCGAACAGCTCCAGGTGCGTGCCCCGGACGTCGAGGGAGCCGGCCGCATTGTTCAAGTCGAGCCAGCCGAGATCACGCAGATACGCCGTGAGCGACGCGTTGTCGAGTCGCGGCGCGGTGGAGCCGTTCCTCTTCGAGGGGCCCGCGAAGTACTTGAGCGGGTTCTTCAGCTGGGGGCCGAAGTAGTCGTTCGAACCGTGCACGAACACGCCGGGCGTCCCGCGGAAGGCGTCCAGTGCGGCGCGGACGCCGACCAGGCCGTCCTCGTGGCTCAGGTTGTCGCCGGTGTCGACGACGAGGTCCGGCTTCAGAGCGGCGAGTGAACGCACCCACTCCTGCTTGTCGCGCTGCCACGGCGCCATGTGCAGATCGGAGAGGTGCAGCACCCGGATCGGCTCCGAGCCGGCGGGCAGCACCGGCACCGAGACCTCACGGAGCGTGTACGCGCGGCGTTCGATGAGCGACCCGTAGGCGAACGCGGCCGCTCCCGCCGCGCCGAGCACCGCCAGCGCGGTGCCCAACGGGCGGAGGGCGGTCCCGCGAGCCACTAGCCGTTTCCGCCGGGCGTGGGTGCTGAACCGGGAGCCGCGGCGACGGTGAGGGTGATCTGGGTCCCCTGTTTCGCGGGCGTGTTCGCGGCGGGTTCCTGGGTCTGCACGACCGCATCCCCTCCGCCGCTTCCGGAGATCTTCACGCTGAACCCGGCGCCCGTGAGCGCCTTCTGCGCGTCGGAGGCTTTCTGGCCGACCACGTTCGGGACGGCGACCAGGGAGCCGTTACTGGTGAAGATCGTCACCACGGTGCCCTTGCCCACCGGGCTGCCGGCGGCAGGATCGGTGGCTGAGACGGTGCCGTTCGGCTGGACCGAATCCTGGGGGCCGCCGTCGGCGCTTTCGAGGCCGAGACCCTTGAGGACGTTCTTCGCCTCGTCCGGGGACTTGCCCGCGAGGTCCGGAATCGTGATCTGGACACCGCGGACGAGCTTGTCCGGCGCCGCCGGGAAGTCGTCGCCGCCGTACTTGCCGACGGCCGCCGACATCATGGCGCGCTGCACAGCCGTACGGGCGATCGCGGGAGTGGTCCCGTGCGTCGGGTAGATGCGGCGCATGTCCTGGTGGCCGGTGATGTTGCCGACCCAGTACGCGCCGGCGACCTTCGTCGTGGCGGCGACGAGCCAGAGCTGCTCGTTGCCGTCCGTCGTACCGGTCTTGCCGATCATGTCCTTGCCGGTGGTGTTCATCCCGGCCGCGGTTCCGCTCTGGACGGGGCCCTGAAGCGCCTTGGCCATGGTGTTCGCCACCGTCGGGTCGACCGACTGCGTGCACTTGGTCGCGGGAGGTGCGACCTCCTTGCCGCTGCCGTCGATGATCTTGTCGATGGCGATGGGGGAGCAGGTGAGGCCGTTGTTGGCGATGCCGGCGAAGGCGGTCGCCATGGTCAGCGGCGCGATGTTGTTCGTGCCGAGTACCGACGCGGGGTCGGAGTTCAGCTCGGCGTTGGTGGCGGTGTGGACGCCGAACGCCTCGGCGTCCTTCTTGATCTCGCACAGGTCGAGCTGCGAGGCCATCGACACGAAGGCCGTGTTGATGGAGTTGGTGGTCGCGTTCTGCGCGCTGCGCTGACCCTCTTCACCGCCCGAGTCGTTGAGCGGCTTGTAGGAGCCGGTCCAATCGCCCGTGCACGAGTTCTTGAACTTCGTGTAGGTGCGGACGTTCGCGTTCACGGTCTCGTTCAGCGAGTGACCCTGCTTGAGCCACTCGGCAAGCGTGAACACCTTGTACGTCGATCCGACCTGGAAGCCTCCGGAGCCGCCGTAGGCGTAGTCCGTCGCGTAGTTGATCGCGCTGAAGGAGCCGTCACCCCCTGCGGCTTCCTCCGGGTCCTGCGTGTAGTTCTTGTTCTGGGCCATGTAGAGCACACGTCCCGTGCCCGGCTGCACGCCGACGAGCACGCCGCCGAGGTCGACCTTGTAGCTCTTTGGCACATACGAATCGAGCGTCGACTCGGCGACCTGCTGCAGGTCGAGGTCGAGGGAGGTGTAGATCTTGTAGCCGCCTCGGTTGAAGTTCGCCGCGCGGGTGTCCTCGTCCTTGCCGAAGGTCGGGTCGTTGAGGATGATCTTCTGCACGTAGTCGCAGAAGTACGCCGAACCGCCCGCGGTCTGGCAACCGCGCACCGAGGGAGTGATCACCGGCTCGATCGGGGTCTTGATCGCCTCGTCGAACTGGGCCTTGGTCACCTTCTTGTACTGGTACATCTTCTGCAGGATGTAGTCGCGGCGCTCCTTGTTCTTGGCGTAGCCGTTGGCGGCGCCGTTGGTCTCGGAATCCGGGTTGTCCAGCTTGAGCGAGGTGGGCTCGTTCACGATGGCGATGAGGCTGGCCGACTGCGCGGGGGTGAGCGCCGCAGCGGTCGTGTTGAAGTAGTAGCGCGCCGCGGCCTCGATGCCGTAGACGGAGCCGCCGAAGCCGGCGATGTTGAGGTACCCGACGAGGATCTGGTCCTTCGTGTACTTCTTCTCGAGCCCGATGGCGTACTTCATCTCCTTGACCTTGCGGTCGGGGCTGACGCCGGTCGACTCGTCGACGCAGGTCTGGTACGCCTTCTTCTGCTCCGCGGTCTTGACCGGCATCGCCTCGCACTTCTGCAGCAGCACGTTCTTCACGTACTGCTGGGTGATGGACGAGCCGCCCTGCACGCCGCCGCCGGAAACGGTCGACAGCACACCGCGCATGGTGCCCTGGATGTCGACGCCGCCGTGGCTGTAGAAGCGGGGGTCCTCACCGGCGATCGCCGCATCCTTGGCGGCCTGGGAGATCTGGCCGAAGGTCACGGGGAGGCGGTTCTGGGAGTAGAAGGTCGCGAGAGCGCGGTCGGAGCCGTCGGCGTTCTTCGCGTAGATGGTGGTCGGCTGGGCGAGGGTGCCGATCTCGAGGTACTCGGGAAGGCCCTCGAACACGCCGATGCCGTTGTTGGCGGCCATGCCGGTCACGGCGATCGCCGGCGTGACAGCGGCAGTGACCAAGAGCCCCGCGACGGCGCTCATCCCGAGGAATCCCCCGAGTGCGCCGAGCATAACTCTAGCCCGTGGTTTTTTCGCAGACATAGGATCAGAGTAGGTGATCAACCTGATAAACGCCCCGAACGCAAGGAGCACGATGCCGCGCTGGGAATACCTCACGACGCCCCTGATGATCCACAACACCGCCGCGATCCTCAACAACTGGGGTTCGGAGGGGTGGGAGCTGGTCCAGGTGGTGACCGGTCCGGAGGGCGGTCTGGTGGCCTACCTCAAGCGCCCCGTGACCGACGGGGCGGACGCCTGATGGCCGCCGTCGAGGCGCGCCTGGCCGAACTCGGGATCGACCTCCCGAGCGTCGTGCCGCCCGTCGCCGCGTACACGCCCGCCGTCGTCGACGGCAACCACGTCTACACCTCCGGCCAGCTGCCGATGGTCTCGGGTGCGCTGCCCGCGACCGGCAAGGTCGGCGAGGGGCACGGCCTGATCCCGGCCGCGGACGCCAAGGAGTACGCCCGCACGAGCGCCCTCAACGCCCTCGCCGCGGTCAAGAGCGTTCTCGGCTCGCTCGACCGGGTCACCCGCATCGTCAAGGTCGTCGGCTTCGTCGCCTCCGACCCGGCGTTCACCGGTCAGCCCGGCGTCATCAACGGCGCCTCCGAGGTGCTCGGCGAGATCTTCGGCGAGGCCGGTGTCCACGCCCGGTCCGCGGTCGGCGTCGCGGTGCTCCCGCTCGACTCGCCCGTCGAGGTCGAGATCGTCGTCGCGTTCGAGTAGAGCTCCCGGAACGCGAGAAGGGGCGGTGCCGCGCGGCACCGCCCCTTCGTCGTCTCCCCGGTTAGGAGAGCTTGCTCTGGATGGAGCTCATCACCGCGGTGTCGGCGAGCGTCGTCGTGTCGCCGACCTCGCGACCCTCGGCGACGTCCTTCAGGAGGCGGCGCATGATCTTGCCGGAGCGCGTCTTGGGCAGTTCGGTGACGACGAAGATGTCGCGCGGGCGGGCGATCGCCCCGATCTGCTCGGCCACGTGCTTGCGCAGCTCGGCCGCCACGTCGATCGACTGGGCGGTCTCGAGCTGGTTCTCCTTGATGATGACGAAGGCGACGACGGCCTGACCGGTCGTCTCGTCCTCCGCACCGACCACGGCAGCCTCCGCCGTCAGAGGATGGGCGACGAGCGCCGACTCGATCTCCGCGGTCGAGAGGCGGTGACCCGAGACGTTCATCACGTCGTCGACGCGGCCCAAGAGCCAGATCTCGCCGTCCTTGTCGTAGCGGGCCCCGTCGCCGGCGAAGTACTTGTCGCCGAACTTCGACCAGTAGGTCTCCACGAAGCGGTCCGGGTCGCCCCAGATGCCGCGCAGCATGCTCGGCCACGGCTCCGTGACGACGAGGAGGCCGCCCTGATCCTTGCCGACCTCGACGCCCGCCTCGTCGAGGATGGCGATCGAGACACCCGGTAGCGGAACCTGCGCGCTGCCCGGCTTGAGCGTGGTGACGCCGGGCAGGGCGGAGATCATGATGGCGCCCGTCTCGGTCTGCCACCAGGTGTCGACGATCGGCGTCTCGCCGCCGCCGATGACATCCCGGTACCACATCCACGCCTCGGGGTTGATGGGCTCGCCCACCGAGCCGAGCACGCGGAGGCTCGAGAGGTCGAAGCGCTGCGGGTGCTGGCGCCCGAGCTTCATGAACGAACGGATGGCGGTCGGAGCGGTGTAGAAGATCGAGACCTTGTACTTCTCGATGATCTCCCACCAGCGGCCGGGATGGGGGGTCTCCGGGGTGCCCTCGTACAGCACCTGGGTGGCGCCGTTGGCGAGAGGCCCGTAGACGACGTAGCTGTGGCCGGTGATCCAGCCGACATCCGCGGAGCACCAGTACACGTCGCTCTCGGCGTGCAGGTCGAAGACGTTCTTGTGGGTGAACGAGGCCTGCGTCAGGTAGCCGCCGGAGGTGTGGAGGATGCCCTTCGGCTTGCCGGTGGTGCCCGACGTGTACAGGATGAACAGCGGCTGCTCGGCGGGGAAGGCCTTGGCCACGTGATCCGCGTCGACCTGGGCGATCTCGTCGTGCCACCAGAGGTCGCGACCGTTCGTCCACGCCACGTCGTTGCCGCCGCGCTTGACGACGAGGACGTGCTCGACGGTGCTCTCCGCACCGGTGAGGGCGGCATCCACCGCGTCCTTCAGCGGGAAGACGCGGCCCTTGCGCCAGCCGCCGTCGGCGGTGATCACGAGCTTCGCCTCGGCGTCGTCGATGCGCGAGCGCAGGCTCTCGGCGCTGAAACCGCCGAAGACGACGGAGTGCACCGCGCCGATGCGCGCCACGGCGAGCATGGCGATGACGGCCTCGGGGATCATCGGCAGGTAGATGGCGACGCGGTCGCCCGCCTGGATGCCGAGGCTCGTCAGCAGGTTGGCGGCCTTCTTCACCTCGGCGGTGAGCTCGGCGTAGGTCAGCGAGACGGAGTCGCCCGGCTCGCCCTCCCAGTGGATCGCGACGCGGTCGCCGTTGCCGGCCAGCACGTGACGGTCCAGGCAGTTGTACGCGACGTTGAGCTCGCCGTCGTCGAACCACTTCGCGAACGGAGGGTTGGTCCAGTCCAGCGTGCGGGTGAACGGCTTGTGCCAGTGGAGGAGCTCACGGGACTGGTCGGCCCAGAACCCGAGCCGGTCCTCGGAGGCGCGTTCGTAGAGATCGGCTGTCGCCACGGCGTTCGCGGCGAACTCCTCGCTCGGCGAGAACCGTCGGGCTTCATGCAGCAGGTTGTCGATTGTGTTGCTCATGGGGAGGCTGTTCGCTCCTTTGCGATGCTGATTGTTCTGTCGTGGCGCGACAATGCCTGACTCTACAACCTCGCGAAGACCTCCCTCACGGAGACTTGCGTTTGCATTGATTCTGCGTAAACTTGGACCCGGCCGAATGTAAATTCGTGCGTGCGGCGCAAACGATTCCCCCCAATCCTGCGCCGCAGTGGCCGCACCTGTTCCCCCCAATAGGTGCGGCCCCCCTTTTTTAACGCTCTGTTACGCCGCTCGCCCCCGCTGCTGTGGGAAACCGGCTTCTCCACAGATCGGCCGGACTGCCGTCTCCACCGGCGAAACCTCGGCTTGGCTCGGGGGATGTTCACCGAATCACGAGCACATCCGTCGGACGCGCCCGGCCTGTGGGAGACCTTCGGCGTCCTGACGCCGTACCTCCAGCGTCCCGGCATCACCGACCTGTTCATCACCGCGACGGGCGAGTTGTGGTGCGACGGAGGTCCGGGCGGCCTCCAACGCATCGACGACTGGCACGCGGACGAACCGGACGTGCGCCGCCTCGCGGTGCAGCTGATCGCGCGGGGCGGTCGGCACATCGACGAGGCGACGCCGTTCGTCGACGTCCGTCTGCGCGGCGGGGTGCGGGTGCACGCGGTGCTGCCGCCGGTGTCGACCGGCGGCACGCTGCTGTCCATCCGCATCCCGAGCGCCGACGTCATGACGCTGCACGAGCTGGCGGCGGCGGGCTCGCTCAGCCCGCCGCAGCGCGCACTCCTCGAGCGGGCCGTGGCCGCCCGCACCAATCTGCTCGTGACCGGCGCGGGCGGTGCAGGCAAGACAACGCTGCTGGCTGCCGTGCTCGCGCATGCGCCGCCGACGGAGCGGATCGTGGTCATCGAGGACGTCGCGGAGCTCCGCATCCCGCACCCGCACGTCGTCGGACTCCAGTCGCGGCAGCCGAACCTGGAGGGCGCGGGAGGGGTGGATCTGCGCCGCCTGGTGCGGGAGGCGCTCCGGATGCGCCCGGACCGCCTGGTCCTCGGGGAGTGCCGCGGCGACGAGGTGCGCGATCTGCTGGCCGCGCTCAACACCGGGCACGACGGCGGGGCGGGCACGCTGCACGCGAACTCGCTCCTCGACGTCCCGGCTCGCCTCGAAGCGCTCGGGGCGCTCGCCGGGCTGGGCGAGCGCGCGTTGGCACGCCAGGCGGTGAGTGCGATCGGGCTCGTCGTCCATGTCGAACGCAGCGGGACGAGGCGGCGCGTCGCCGGCTTCGGCCGGCTGGTGACCGGCGAGGACGGCCGGCTCGGCATCCGGCCGCTGCCCGCCGGAGCAGACGATGCCGACCGGGGAGGCGGGGGATGAGCGTGGCGCGGGATGGCGAGGAGGAGGCGGATCGGATCGCGTCCGCCGCCGAGGCGCTGGCCGTGCTGCTCGACGCCGGCATCGCACCTCCCTCGGCCTGGCGGCACGTCGGACGGGCGAGCCCGCACCCGCTCATCCGGCGGGTGGTGGCGCTGGTCGAGGCGGGGGCGCCCGTCGAGGACGCGCTCGCGAGGGAGGCGGGCGGCTCCGGACGCGACGACGGCGTGTCCGCGCTCGCCGCCGCGTGGATCGTCGCGGTCGCCGCGGGATCGCCGCTGAGCCCGGCGCTCCGGGGCGCCGCCGCGGCACTGCGCGACCGGGCCGAGGTGGCGCGGGAGGTGGAGGTCGCCCTCAGCGGGCCGCGCTCGACGGCGCGGCTGGTGGGCTGGCTGCCCCTGGTCGGCATCGGGTTCTCGCTCCTGCTCGGCGTCGACGTGCTGGGCGTCCTGACCGGCACTCCCGTCGGGGTCGGTCTGCTCGGGGTCGGAGCGATGCTGGCGGTCGCCGGGCGGCTGTGGACGGCGGCCCTCGTCCGGCGCGCCACGCCCCGGGGCGGGATTCCCGGGCTGGAGGAGGAGCTCATCGTGATCGGGGTCGGTTCGGGGCTCTCGATCGAGCGGGCCCGCCGGCTGGTCGCCGAGGCGAGCGACAGGCTGGGGCTCGACACGGCCGACGGCGCCGCCGTGGACGAGGCGCTGGAGCTGGCCGAACGCGCCGGAGCGCCGGCGGCCGAGCTGCTCACGTCGGCAGCGCAGCAACGCCGCCGCTCAGCGCGAGCGTCGGGGCGCCGAGCCGCCGCCGACCTCGGGGTGCGGCTCCTCCTCCCGCTGGCGCTCTGCGTGCTGCCGTCCTTCCTCCTTCTGGGAGTCGCCCCGATGGTGCTCGGTCTCATCTCATCCACCGTCGAGGGCTTCTGACATGTTCTCCACCGATCCATGATCTCCGGCCCGTCGCGTCGGCGCTCGCCGAAGGATGGAAGCACGCACCGCATCGAACGAAGCGGGCGTTCGAACAGAGGGGGAACGATCGACATGGACGGATGGGGACGAAGGCGACTGCGAGAGGCGCTGCACGATGAGAAGGGAGCAGCGACGGCGGAGTACGCGATCATCACGGTGGCCGCGGTGGGCATCGCCGGACTCCTGGCGCTCGTGCTCCGCAGCGACGAGGTCCGCGGCCTGCTCACGGAGCTGGTGCATCGTGCTCTCACCGTCGCCGGCTGAGGGCGAACGCGGCAGCGTGACGGCGGAGTTCGCCGCCGCCCTCCCCGCTGCGCTCGTCTGCCTGGCGGTCGGCATCGGCGCGGTGCAGGCGGGCGGCCAGCAGCTCCGGCTGATCGATGCGGCCGCGGTCGATGCGAGGCTGCTGGGTCGTGGAGATGCCGCCCGCGGCATGGGCGCGCATTCGGTGCCGGGGCTCGAACGAGCGATCGCGCGGGAGCAGGGGATGGTGTGCGTGACCCTGTCAGCACCGAGCACGGTGCTGGGCCTCGGCGCGGCGGGACTCCGGATCGGCGGCCGCGCCTGCGCGCTGGACGAATCCGCGAACGCTCCGAACGGTCAGGACGGGGGAGCGGGATGACGGCGAAACGGGCCTTAGAGGGCCGAGGGAGCCGAGAGGACCGAGAGAGTGGAGTGGACCGAGAGAGTGGAGAGAAGGGCGGGGCGAGCGTGCTGGTGCTCGCGATCGTGGGGGCGCTCACGGCGGTGCTCGTGGCGACCCTCGCTGTGGGCGGCGTCTCTGTCGCCCACCGGCGAGCGGCCGTCGCCGCTGACTTGGCCGCGCTCGCCGCGGCGGACGCCGCGGTCGGTCGGGTCGGCGGCGAGCCGTGTGCGGTCGGCGCGCAGGTGGCGGCGGCGAACGGGGCGGACCTCGACCAGTGCGCGGTGGAGGATGTCCAGGTGCTCGTCGGCGTGGGCGTCGCCCTGCCCGGAGGGGCGCGCGTCGCCGGCCGGGCTCGTGCCGGACCGGCGGGGGCGGATCAGTCGAACAGGGTCTCGCGGTAGCGGTAGCCCACCGCGCTCGGCCGGTCGGCGTTCGCGTCGGACGATGCGTACTCGGTGTCCGTCCCGGACACCCGGATATAGAGGTAGCGCTTTCCGCCGCCGGAGGCGGTGATCTCCAGGCGGGGGCGCGGGTCGCCGGAGGGGAGGAACTCGGTGGTGATCGTCTTGCCCTCGAGAGGGCCGTCCGTCAGCTTGGCGGTGTACGTCGTCAGTGATGTCGTTGCCATGCCTCCATTGTCCTCAGCCCACCCTCCGCCGCAAGAGATCATCGGGTCGAGGTGCCTGCGCCCACGGCGAACGGGGCACGTCGGATTAGGCACACCGTCGGGCAAGGTGTGTATGGTTTGCCTGTTGGGCCGTCCGGCCCACGCTCGTCCGGCTTTGCGCCGAGGACCGGGCTCCGCGGGCAAATCGCGGGAGCGTGCTACCGACATCGGTCGGGGCGACATCGTCGTACATATAAGAGGAGTCAGGTGCCTGACACGAAGAAACTCGTCATCGTCGAGTCTCCGAACAAGGTGAAGTCGATCGCCCAGTATCTGGGCGACGGATACGAGGTGATGGCCTCCGTCGGTCACATCCGCGACCTGATCGAGCCCAAGAACCTGCCGCCGGAGCTCAAGAAGGGGTCGCTCGGGAAGTTCTCGGTCGACGTCGAGAAGGACTTCGAGCCGTACTACGTGGTCTCCGACCAGAAGAAGAAGACCGTCGCCGACCTCAAGCGCGCGCTCAAGAACGCGGACGAGCTCCTGCTCGCCACTGATGAGGACCGCGAAGGAGAGGCCATCGCCTGGCACCTCATCGAGGTGCTCAAGCCGAAGGTCCCCGTCAAGCGGATGGTCTTCCACGAGATCACGCGCGAAGCCATCGAGAAGGCGCGCGACAACACCCGCGAGATCGACACCGCCCTCGTCGACGCCCAGGAGACCCGCCGCATCCTCGACCGCCTCTACGGCTACGAGGTGTCGCCGGTGCTCTGGCGCAAGGTCGGCCCCGGCCTGTCCGCCGGCCGCGTCCAGTCCGCCGCCACCCGCCTCGTCGTCGACCGCGAGCGCGAGCGTCTCGCGTTCGTGCCCGCTTCGTACTGGGGTCTGACCGCCCAGCTCGCTCCGGAGGACGCCACTTCCTTCCAGGCCCGCCTGGCCCGCGTCGACGGATCCCGGGTGGCGACCGGACGCGACTTCGACGACCACGGCCGTCTCACCTCCGACGCCCGCACGCTCGACGAGGACGCCGCGCAGGCGCTCGCCGCGGCCATCCGCCGGCCGAGCACGGTCGTGGCCGTCTCGAAGGTCGACTCCAAGCCGTACTCGCGCCGGCCGGCCGCGCCGTTCACGACCTCGACGATGCAGCAGGAGGCCGCCCGCAAGCTCCGCTTCTCGGCCCGCCAGACGATGAGCGTCGCGCAGACGCTCTACGAGAACGGCTACATCACCTACATGCGCACCGACTCGGCGTCGCTGTCGCAGCAGGCGACGACGGCCGCGCGCAACCAGGCGGCGAAGCTCTACGGACCGGAGACGGTGCCGGACAAGCCGCGCACCTACGCGTCGAAGAGCAAGAACGCGCAGGAGGCCCACGAGGCCATCCGCCCGTCCGGCGAGGTGTTCCGCACCCCCGCCGAGCTCGAGAAGGTGCTGCGGGGCAACGAGTTCCGCCTCTACGACCTCATCTGGAAGCGCACCGTCGCCTCGCAGATGGCCGACGCCAAGGGGCAGACGGCCTCGGTGACCGTCGAGGCGACGATCACCGAGGGGACGCTCGACGGAACCGTCGCCGAGTTCACCGCCAGCGGCACCGTGATCACCTTCCGAGGCTTCCTCAACGCGTACGAGGAGAGCAAGGACGAGGAGCGCAACTCCTCCGACGCCGCAGAGGCGAAGCTCCCGCCGCTCGAACCGAAGCAGGTGCTCGCTGTCGCCGAGGTCGAGGCCGACGGACACGAGACCACGCCGCCCCCGCGCTACACGGAGGCGAGCCTGGTGAAGACGCTGGAGGAGCTCGGCATCGGCCGGCCGTCCACGTTCGCCAGCATCATCTCGACCATCATCGACCGCGGCTACGTCACGCAGCGCGGCCAGGCGCTCGTGCCCAGCTGGGTCGCCTTCTCGGTGGTCCGGCTGCTGGAGGAGTACTTCGGCGACCTGGTGCAGTACGACTTCACCGCCGAGATGGAGGACGACCTCGACCGGATCGCCGACGGCGCCGCCGAGCGGGTCGACTGGCTGAACAGCTTCTACTTCGGCAGCGACAAGCACAAGGGCCTGCGCCGGGTGATCGACAACCTCGGCGAGATCGACGCGCGCAGCATCAACTCGATCGCCATCGACGACGGCGTGACCCTGCGCATCGGCAAGTACGGGCCCTACCTGGAGGTGGCCGAGGCGGACGCCGCCGAGGACGCCACTCCGCGACGCGTGAACCTCCCGCCGGAGCTCGCACCGGACGAGCTGACCCCGGCCAAGGCGCACGAGCTGATCGACGCACCGGTGCAGACCGACCGCGTGCTCGGCTCCAACCCCGAGACCGGCAAGATCGTGCTCGCGAAGGACGGCCGGTTCGGCCCGTACGTGACCGAGGCGGACCCCGAAGAGGACCCGCAGGCCGACGCGAAGACCGGCGAGGTCGTCGAGAAGAAGAAGCCGGCGAAGAAGGCTTCGGCTCCCAAGCCGCGCACGGCCTCCCTCTTCAAGTCGATGGACATCGCGACCCTCGACCTCGAGACGGCCCTCAAGCTGCTCGACCTCCCGCGGGTGGTCGGGACGGACCCCGACAGCGGCGACGAGATCCAGGCGGCCAACGGCCGCTACGGCCCGTACCTCAAGAAGGGCACGGACACCCGCTCGCTCACCAGCGAGGACGACATCTTCACGATCGACCTCGCCGGCGCGCAGGAGCTCTTCGCGCAGCCCAAGTACGGCAACCGGCGGGCGTCCAGCGCGCTCAAGGAGTTCGACGCCGACCCGGTCAGCGGCAAGCCGATCAAGGTCAAGGACGGCCGGTTCGGGCCGTACGTGACCGACGGCGAGACCAACGCGACCATCCCGCGCGGCGAGACGGTCGAGGAGGTCGACTTCGAGCGCGCCGTGCAGCTGCTCGCCGACAAGCGTGCCAAGGGCCCGGCCAAGAAGGCTCCCGCGAAGAAGGCGACCACTCGCAAGGCGCCGGCGAAGACCACGGCGGCGAAGACCACCGCGGCCAAGACCACGACGGCCAAGAAGGCCACCACCGCGGCCAAGAAGACCACCACGGCGGCCAAGAAGACCACCGCGGCGAAGCCGGCGGCCGAGTGAGCGGGCTCTTCATCACGCTCGAGGGCGGGGACGGGGTCGGCAAGTCCACGCAGGCCGCGCTCCTGACCGAGTGGCTCGAATCGCAGGGGCGCACGGTCGTGCGCACTCGTGAGCCCGGCGGCACGGACGCCGGGGTCGAGATCCGCGAGATCGTGCTCCACCATCGCGGTGACATCGCTCCGCGCGCCGAGGCACTGCTGTACGCGGCAGACCGCGCGCATCACGTGGCGACCCTGGTCCGTCCAGCCCTCGAGCGGGGCGAGGTGGTCGTCCAGGACCGCTACATCGACTCTTCCGTCGCGTACCAGGGCGCGGGCCGCGTCCTCGGCGGCGACGAGGTGCGCGATCTCTCGCTCTGGGCCACCGAGGGCCTGCTGCCGGACCTCACCATCCTGCTCGACCTCGACGAGACGGCCGCCCGCGCCAGACTCGACACGTCCCGCACCCGGTACGACCGGCTGGAGGCGGAGCGTTCCGAGTTCCACGCCCGCGTGCGGGCGGCGTTCCTCGAGCTCGCGGCGGGGGAGCCGGAGCGCTTCCTCGTGGTGGACGCGTCGCGCCCGATCGACGAGATCGCGGCCGACATCCGCCAGCGCCTCGATGGCCGGGTCTGACCGGGCCGGTGTCCGCCGTGGACGCTAGCCTGGAACGCATGGCGGTATGGGATGACCTGACGGGGCAGGACGACGCCATCGCCGTCGTCCGCGCCGCCGCCGAGGGCGCCGACGCCCGCAGCATGACCCACTCCTGGCTCATTACCGGGCCGCCCGGATCGGGGCGCTCCAACCTGGCGTACGCGTTCGCCACCGCCCTGCTCAGCCCGGGCACGCCGGACGGCGACCTCGCGGCCCGCCGTCAGGTGGAGGCGCGGACGCACCCCGACCTCGCGGTGCTCAGCACCGAACGCGTCATCATCTCCATCGACGAGGTGCGCACCCTGGTGTCGAGCTCCCAGTTCGCGCCGTCCGTCGGCCGGTACCGGGTGATGGTCATCGAGGACGCCGACCGCATGAGCGAGCGCACCTCCAACGTCCTGCTGAAGGCGCTGGAGGAGCCGCCCGAGCGGACGGTCTGGATCCTGTGCGCCCCCAGCGACGCGGATCTGCTTCCGACGATCCGCTCGCGCGTCCGGACCGTGCGGTTGAAGGTGCCCAGTGTGGCCGACGTCGCTGCGCTCATCGAGCGCCGCGACGGGGTGGATGCCGCGACGGCCGAACGCGCGGCGCGGCACGCCCAGAGCCACATCGGCATGGCGCACCGCCTCGCGACGAACGAGGAGGCTCGCCGCCGCCGCTCCGAGACCCTCACGCTGGCCCTCGGCATCCGCTCCGTCTCCGGCGCCGTCCTCGCCGCCGCCTCCCTGCTCGAGATCGCCGGCGCCGACGCGAAGGCGATCACCGAGGAGCGGGACGCGGAGGAGCGCGAGCACGCCCTGCGCTCGCTCGGCGTCGAGCCGGGAGGGACGGTGCCCCCGGCGCTGCGCGGCCAGCTGCGTCAGCTGGAGGAGGACCAGAAGCGACGGGCGACACGCAGCCTCCGCGACGGGATCGACCGCATCCTGGTCGACCTCCAATCCCTCTACCGCGACGTGATGATGCTGCAGCTCGGCAGCGCCAGCGAGCTGGTGAACCTCGAGCTGCTGGAGCGCCTGGAGGCTCTCAGCGCCCACACGACTCCCGCCGATACGCTCGCGGCGATGGACGCGGTCCAGACGGCCCGCGAACGGATCGACGGCAACGTCGCGCCGGCGCTCGCGCTGGAGGCGATGCTCACGACCATCCTTCGCGGCACCGCCGCGCGAAAGGGGACCGACCTGTGACCACCCGTTCGGCCCGTCCCGGCGCCCGGCGCCGCTCCCTGTGTCTGGCCTCCGTCGCCATCGCCGCGGTCGCGGCGCTCACCCTCTCCGGATGCGTGACCTGGTTCATCCCGCCGAAGACGGCCGCGACCTCCACGCCGGTGCAGGAGAACGTCTCGGCGGCCCTCAAGCCGTTCTACGACCAGGTGCTGACGTGGAGCGACTGCTCCGGCGGCATGCAGTGCACCACGGCCAAGGCGCCGCTGAAGTGGGACGACCCGTCGGCGGGCGGGATCGAGCTCGCCCTCATCCGGCAGAAGGCGAAGGGCACCAAGCAGGGCTCTCTGCTGGTCAACCCGGGCGGCCCTGGCGCCTCCGGCAACGACTTCGTGAAGGACAGCGTCGGCTACGCGACCGACAGCACCCTGCAGGACCACTTCGACGTCGTCGGCTTCGACCCCCGCGGCGTCGGGCGCTCCACGGCGGTGACGTGCTACGACGCGAAGCAGATGGACGGCTACCTCTACGACATCACGCCCGGCGTGCGCGGATCGGACGAGTGGATCGCGGCCAATACCGCGTCCTCGACGGACTTCGGCGCCGCGTGCGCCAAGAACACCGGATCGCTCCTCGACGAGGTCGACACCGTGAGCGCGGCCCGCGACCTCGACCTCCTCCGCGCCGTCCTCGGCGACACGAAGCTCAACTACCTCGGCTACTCCTACGGCACCTATCTCGGCGCGGTCTACGCCGACCTCTACCCGGGCAAGACCGGCCGGCTGGTGCTCGACGGCGCCCTCGACCCCGCGGCCAGCAACTTCGACGTGACGAAGGTGCAGGCGCAGGGCTTCGAGAGCGCCCTGCGGGCGTACCTCGCGGACTGCGTCACCCAGAAGGACTGCCCCTTCAACGGCACCGTGGACGACGGGATGAAGACCATCTCCGCCCTCCTGGCGTCCGTCGAGAAGAGCCCCATCCGCAACTCGGACGGCCGCGAGCTCGGCGCGAACACCCTGGTGACGGCGATCATCTACCCGCTGTACGACGCGAAGGCCTGGTCGTACCTCAGCCAGATGTTCGAGTCGGTCATGCGGGGGAGCGCCTCCGTCGCCTTCACCCTGGCCGACGCGTACAACAGCCGCGACAGCGACGGCACCTACTCGGACAACTCGACCGAGGCGTTCATGGCGATCAACTGCCTGGACTACTCGTACGACGCCGACCCCGCGACGATGCGCTCGCAGGCGGCCGAGCTCGCCAAGGACGCGCCCGTGATCGGGCCGTATATGGCGTACGGCGACATCGGCTGCGCCACCTGGCCGTACAAGACGACCGTGAAGCGCGGCCCGATCGCGGCGGCGGGCTCCGCGCCGATCCTCGTCGTCGGCACGACCAACGACCCCGCGACCCCCTACGTGTGGGCGAAGAACCTCGCGAGCGAGCTGCAGAACGGCCACCTCCTCACCTACAAGGGCGAAGGCCACACGGCGTACAACAAGTCGAACTCGTGCGTGAACACCACCGTCGACGACTTCCTGGTGAAGGGGACGCTGCCCTCCGCCGGCAAGACGTGCTGACCGTGTCCGCGGCGTCACACTCGCTCGATCGAGTGGTGCAATTTTGCAGAGGATGAAATAATCTGCGTGTGACTGTGGCACCTGACTCAGCGGTGGATCCCGAACTCGGCCTGCGCGAGCGGAAGCGGATCGCCACCCGGCGCGCCATCCAGCTCGCCGCGCTCACTCTGACCAGCGAGCGCGGGTTCGACCGGGTCACGATCGACGAGATCAGCCATGCCGCCAACGTCTCGCCGCGCACCTTCTTCAACTACTTCCCCTCCAAGGAGACGGCGATCATCGGCGAGCTCCCCGAGCTGCCGCACGAGGACGACGTCGAGCGGTTCATCGCCGCCGGACCCGAGGAGCCCATCCTTCACGGGATGAGCCTGCTCCTGATCGCCGCGATCGACGGCGGCGAGCTCGGCGAGCCCGACCCGGCCGCACCCGGTGAGACGGCGGCGAGCCTGCAGGAGATGCACACCCTCCGCCGCGCCCTCCTGAAGGACAACCCGGAGCTCTTCGCCCAGCGCATGGCGAGCATGCACAAGTTCGAGGACGCCCTCAGCGCCGTCGTGCAGCGCCGCCTCGCCCACGACGACCCGGCTCTCGCCGAGGACGCGGAGGCGCTGCACCAGCGCGCCCGCCTCGTCACCTACGTCGCGTTCGCCGGCATGCGCCACGCCTGGTCCTGCTGGGCCGACCACGGCGGCGTCGAGCCGCTCGCCGACCGCCTCCGCAGCTCCTTCGACCAGCTGCAGGCGCTCGGTTCGCAGGTTCACTGATCCGTCTGGCCGTCCCTTCCCGATGGTCGTGAACACCCCGCCGGATCGGGTAAGCTATCTGACTGTGCGCCGAGCGGAAGCCCGGCCCACGCCGCCCTAGCTCAGTCGGCAGAGCATCTCACTCGTAATGAGAAGGTCAAGGGTTCGATTCCCTTGGGCGGCTCCGAAGAGACACGAACGGCCCGCGGAGAACCGCGGGCCGTTCGTCGTTTTCCGGCTTCAGCCGATCGACTCCAGGTGGTTGCCGTCGTTGGTGACGAGGTAGCCGCCGGAGAACCGCCAGGACTCCCAGAGCCGGCGCGGACGGGTCCAGAGGACGTTCCCGGTCGCCATGTCGGTCGCGATCCCCGCCGAGGCGTCCTGGGGGTCGTACGTGTAGGAGTTGCGCGTGCCGAGGAGCTGGGTGAAGCCGTCGCCGCGTGTGTTCGCGACAGGGGCGCCTGTCGTGCGATCGAAGGAGCAGGTCTGACCACCGACGGAGGTCACGATCGCGTCACGCGCATCCTGGACAGTGCCGATGCCCCCCGTCGTCTGGGGACCGCAGCCCGTCGCCGTCGCGCTCCAGCGCGCGGTTCCCGTCGCCTGATCGTAGAGCGTGACGGTGTCGGCGCCGGTGACCACGAACAGCCCGGAGTCGGTCCCACCACGTGATCCAGCGGCCTGCGCGCCGGCCGTCGCGACGGCTTGCGCTATCGTCCCGGGCGGCGCGGCCGTCGTCCACACCTTCGCGCCGGTGGCGTCGAAGCCGGTGAGTTCCCGGGGAGCCCCGTCCAGGCCGCCGGTCTGCGTGACGTAGACCGACCCGAACGTGTCGACATTGTTGAGAGCGCTCGATTCGGTCACGGCGCCGCTGACGGAGTCCACCATGGCCGTGAAGGATCGCGAGTCCTGGCCGTACCCTCTGCCGTAGCTGATGGGGATGGCCGTCGCGCTGTCGACCGCGGGGAGGAAGTCGACGAGGTTGCCGTTGACGGTCGTCGACCACTTCGGATGCGCGGGATCTCGCGGGTCGATCCGGCGGAGCGACGGAGTCGACGACTCCGAGCCGTCGGCGCCGCGCTGCGCGTCGACGATGAGCAGGTCGCCCGACGCGTCGCCGACGGTCGTCGCATCGCGGGCGAGTGAGAACCGGGGGATGCCCGGATCGAAGGGAGCGACGGTCTGGCCGGTGGTGAGGTCGAGCACCTCGTGGGGGCCGTAACCGGGGTTGCCGTAGGCGATCACCGCGCGTCCCGAGGTGCCGAGGACCCGCAGCGTCGTCTGCAGGCTCAGCTGGTCGGGAGTGAAGGCCCACTCGCGGGTCCAGAGCTTCGTCCCGTGCTCGGTGTCGACGAGCGTGAGCGCGATGTCCTCGTCCGTATCGTAGATGCAGTCGGATCCCTCGTACTCCTTGGGCCGGATGCCGCTGAGATAGAGCGCACGCCCGTCGGAGAGGTCCCAGCTCGTGAGCATCGTGCACTCCGTGTTCGTACCGGCGAGGTCCAGGCTCCACGAGGGGGAGGCCGGGAGGCCGGACACATCGTGCGGCGCGATCGGAGTCGACTGGACGACCGGGCGCGTCGTCGGGGTGGGCGTCGGCGTAGGTGTGGGAGTGGGTGTCGGCGTCACGACGGGTGTCGGCGGTGCCGGAGCCGGCTCGGGGGCGCCGAAGTGGAGCACCCCGGACAGCGCGAGGGCGGCGGTCCCCCCGGCGAGAGCGAGCGCGACGCCCGTGAGGGTCGCGACCAGGGCGAACGTGGCCGGACGGCGGCGGATCGTGGTCGAGTCGACGGTGTCGATGAGCAGGGCGCGGATCTCCGCGCTGCGTGTGGGGTCGAAAGCGGATGACGTGGTCATTCTGCACCTCCTTCGAGGGCGGGGCGGCCGGCGGCGATCTCCGTCGCTGCGGGGTCGAGTCCGGCGAGGGTGAGGTCGCCCAGCCGGCGCTTGGCGCGGGACAGGCGTGATTTGACGGTGCCGATCGGCACCCGGAGCGTCGCGGCGACGTCGGCGAGCGGCATCTCCTCGAGGATGCAGAGCGTGATCACGTCCTGGTCGCGCGGAGGGAGGCCGGCGAACGCCGAGCGCACGGCCGCGTCCCTCCCGCGGTTGTCGAGGGCGTCGTCGACGTCCGGTGTGCTGTCCGGCTGCGGGGCGGGCTGCGAGAGCTTCGAGAGCGCATTGCGGTACCGGCGACTGCTGCGCGTGTGGTTGCGCACGGTGTAGTTCGTCGTGACGAGCAGCCACGCGATGATCGACCCGTCGACCATGCGCACCGCGTCCCGCCGGCGCCAGGCTTCGAGGAAGACCACGGCGGTCACGTCCTCGGCATCGTGCCGGGCCCCCAGCAGGCGCAGCGCCTGCCCGAAGACGCGATCGCGGTGCCGGTCGAAGAGCGAGGCGAACGACGCCGAGTCGCCCTCACGCGCTCTCGACCAGGCCGCGGCCTCGTCGAATCGTTCTGTGTCCATATCCCCTAATGTCCGGTCGCGAAGCGCGGTTCCATCTTCGTGCACGACCGGACGGGGAGGCGGTTCACCCCGCCAGCACGGCCTCCTCGGCGTGGTGGCACGACACGTCGCGGACCGGGATGCCGGGGCCGGACAGGGCGTGCAGCGGGGGGACGATCGTGCGGCATTCGTCGGTGGCCATCCAGCAGCGCGGGTTGAAGCGGCAGCCGGCGGGCGGGTCGACGGGCGACGGGGGTTCGCCGCCGAGGATGCGCCGCTGCGACAGCCGGCCGCGGCCCTCCCGGGTGGCGGTCGGGGTCGCCGACAGCAGGGCCTGCGTGTAGGGGTGGGAGGGGTGATCGTAGATCGCGTCGGTGTCGCCGATCTCGGCGATGCGGCCGAGATACATGACGGCGACGCGGTCGGCGATGTGGCGGACGACCGAGAGGTCGTGCGCGATGAAGACGATCGAGACGCCGAGGCGGCGGCGGATGTCGCCGAGGAGGTTGATGACCTGCGCCTGCACGGAGACGTCCAGGGCGGAGACGGGCTCGTCGCAGACGAGGACGTCGGGGTCGAGCGCGAGCGCCCGGGCGATGCCGATGCGCTGGCGCTGACCGCCGGAGAACTGGTGGGCGAATCGGCCGAGCATGTCCTCGCCCAGGCCGACGAGCTCCAGGAGCTCGACCGCGCGGGCGCGCCGGTCGGCCCGGTTCATGGCGTGGGCGGCCGCGATGGGCTCGGTGACGATGTCGAGCACGGTCATGCGCGGGTCGAGGGAGGCGTACGGGTCCTGGAAGATCATCTGCACGCCCTGGCGCAGGTGCTTGCGGTCGCTCAGCCGGCCGCGGCCGACGTCGCGGCCGCGGTAGGTGAGCGTGCCGTCGTCCGGGCGCTCCAGCCCGACGAGCATGCGGGCGAGAGTGGACTTGCCGCAGCCGGACTCGCCCACGATGCCGAGCACTTCGCCGGCGTGCAGCTCGAGGCTGACGCCGTCCACCGCGGAGACGGTGGCGGGGCGCAGGCGGGAGCCGGAGGCGAAGCGGCGGGCGAGACCGGAGGCGCCGAGCACGACCTCACGGGGGTCGTCCTCCGGGCGGGGGAGCACGGCGGCGGGGCGGGGGTCAGACGAGTTCACCGATGAGCTCCTCGGATCGGAGGCAGGCGGCGCGCCGGCCGATGGCGACCTCCACGAGGGGAGGCCGGGTGGTCGCGCAGGCGTCCACGGCGAGGTGGCAGCGCGGGTGGAACGAACAGCCCCGCGGCACCCGGGCCGGGCTGGGCGGGGAGCCGGGGATGGTGAGCAGGTCCGATCCGCGCTGGGCCGCCTGCGGCACGGAGCGCAGCAGGGCCTCGGTGTACGGGTGGGCGGGATGCGCGAAGACCGTATCGGCGCTGCCGCTCTCGACGATCCGCCCGGCGTACATGACGGAGACGTGGTCCGCGACCTCCATGACGACGCCGAGGTCGTGCGTGATGAGCAGGATGCCCATCCCGAGCTGGTCGCGCAGCGAGCCGAGCAGGTCGAGGATCTGCGCCTGCACGGTCACGTCGAGAGCGGTGGTCGGCTCGTCGGCGATCAGCAGCTCGGGGTCGAGGGCGATCGCCATGGCGATCAGGATGCGCTGCCGCATGCCGCCGGAGAACTGGTGCGGGTAGTCGTCGACGCGGCGGGAGGGGGCCGGGATGCCGACGAGGCCGAGCAGGTCGACCGCGCGGGCGCGGGCCTGCCGGCGACTGGCCCGGCGGTGCACGCGGAACAGTTCGCCGATCTGGTCGCCGATCGTCATCACGGGGTTGAGGGCGGAGAGGGCGTCCTGCAGCACCAGGGCGATGCGCTCGCCGCGGAGCCGCCGCCGGCCCTCCTCGTTCAGGGTGAGGAGGTCGACGTCGCCGAGCCGCAGCTCGTCGGCGGTGACGCGGGAGTACTCGTCGCCGAGTCCCATGATCGCGCGGGCGGTCACGGACTTGCCGGAGCCGGACTCGCCGAGCAGCGCGACGAACTCGCCGCGGCCGACGCTGATGTCCACCTCGCGCACGGCCGGGATGTCCGGGCCGGAGCCGGTGAACGCGACGGAGAGGTTGCGTACCCGCAACACCTCGTCGCCGGAAGGGTTCGTAGTGTCCACGCTGACATCCTTGCATGTGAGTGATTTCCGGAATGTTTCAATTGGGAAACAGATTTGCCGAATTTTCAAACACATGTTGACACAGATGCCGGATATCGGCGAGATTGTGTCGTACTGCGCCAGGTGCGCACCGCGACCACCACCTCACCAGGAACGAAGGAGAAAGCGTGCTCGACCCCTCCCCGCGCTACACCGGCTACACGGCCTACGACTACCTCGAGGCCGGCAAGGACTACCGGGAGTTCCGCTACGCCCAGCAGATCGGCCGCGTGCCCGCCTACGCCGGACTCGGCCTCAGCGACGCCCAGGCGGAGCGCACCACGCGCCTGCTGACCGAGTCCACCGTCATCTCGCTGCACGACCACGTGCAGGTCTTCCCCGAGGACATGACCCAGCTCCGCGACCACATCCGCCAGGGCCGCGAACCAACCGGCTACGAGGGGCTCAGCCGCTCGGGCATCACGGCCGTCTTCGACAACGGGATGGACGGCACCTGCTGCATCTCGAGCGACGCGGGCTGGAAGTACCAGGACGTGCTCTTCGACCTCGGCGTGCGCATGGCGGACCTCGCGCACCAGGACTTCGTCATCAAGGGCGAGACGATCAAGGACATCGAGTACGCGGCCGCGACCGGCCGCATCGCGCACGTCTTCGCACTCGAGGCCTCCACGATGATCGAGAACGAGGTCGACCGGCTCGACGTGCTCTACGGCTTCGGCGTGCGCCAGATGGGCATCGCCTACTCGGAGGCGAACACCCTCGGTTCCGGGCTCAAGGAGCGCGGCGACGGCGGCCTCACCTACTTCGGCGAGCGCGCGGTCGAGCGGATGAACAAGCTCGGAATCGCGATCGACGTCTCGCACTCGGGCGACCGCACGGCCGTGGACGCGATCAAGGCCTCCACCAAGCCGACCTTCATCACCCACGCGGGCGCCCGCGGCCTCTGGCCGACGAACCGCATGAAGACGGACGAGACGATCATCGAGTGCGCGAAGCGCGGCGGTGTGATCGGCATCGAGGCGGCGCCGCACACCACGCTGTCCCCGGCGCACCCGCGCCACTCGCTGGAGTCGGTGATGGACCACTTCCAGTACTGCGTCGACCTGGTCGGTCTCGAGCACGTCAGCTTCGGCCCCGACACGCTCTTCGGCGACCACGTCGGCCTGCACGACGCCTTCTCGTCCAACCTGTCCCTCGGGCAGGCGCACGGGACGGTCGACTACGAGAAGGTCGAGTACGTCGACGGCCTCGAGAACCCGGCCGAGGAGTTCTACAACATCATCGGCTGGCTGGTGAAGCACGACTACTCCGACGACGAGATCCGCGCCGTCGTGGGTGGCAACACTCTGCGGGTCCTGAAGGAGGTGTGGGTCTGATGCGCCCACGGAAGATCGCACTCGCCGCTGCGGTGCTCGCCGCGTCGGCGCTCGCCCTGAGCGCCTGCGCCCCGAGCGCCCCGCCCGCCGCCTCCACGGCGACGGCCGGATCGCAGACGCTCTCGGTGGCCACCACCACCGACGTCGTGAACTACAACCCGCTCGTCGGCAACAGCCGCAGCGACTACTGGATCACCAACCTGATGTACCCGCACCTCCTGAGCATCGCGAACGACGGCTCGAAGGAGCCCCAGGTCGCGACCAAGTGGGGCTACGTGGACGACACCACCGGCTTCTACGACATCCGCGACGACCTGAAGTGGAGCGACGGCGAGCCGCTGACCGCCGAGGACGTGGCCTGGACGATGAACGCGGTCAAGAAGGACAAGCCCTCCGGCACCTTCTACGGCCAGCTCACCAACCTCGACACGGCGACGGCCGTCTCGAAGACCCGGGTCGAGTTCACCCTCACCAAGCCGGACTCGTCGATCGTCGAGGAGATCGGCTTCTGGGGCAACATCGTCCCGAAGCACGTCTTCGAGAAGGCGGAGTCGGTGGCGACGTTCCCGAACGACGGCAGCGACGGCGGCTGGGTCAGCGCCGGCCCGTACAAGCTGACCAAGGTGCAGATCGGGCAGAGCTACACGCTGGAGCGCGTGGAGGACTACCCGCTGGTCGAGGGCGGCACCCCGCTGTCCGCCTCGGTCGTCTACCGCGTGTTCCCGGACATCAACACCGAGATCCTGGCGCTGCAGAGCGGCGAGGTCGACGTGATCGCCAACGCCCTCCCGCCGGCGCAGGTCGCCAAGCTCAAGGCGACGAGCGGCATCGCCGTCGAGGAGGCCGTCGGCCTCGGCTACGCGCACATGACCTACAACATGAACAACGCGGACCTGGCCAAGGTCGAGGTGCGGCAGGCGCTCGCGCACGCCGTCGACTACGACGCCATCCGCAAGGTCGTGCTGCAGGGTCAGGCCGTCTCGACCGGCTCCAGCCCGCTGATGCCGGTGCTGAAGGACTACTACGACAAGTCGATCAAGGAGTACGCGTTCGACACCGACGAGTCGCGGACGCTGATGGAGAAGGCGGGCTACACCGCCGGCTCCGACGGCATGTTCCCGCTGAAGTTCCGCCTCATCTACTCGCTGCAGGACAGCGTCACCAGCCAGTGGGCGACCCTGGTGAAGGACAGCGCGGCGAAGGCGGGCATCGCGATCGAGCTGCAGGGCACGGAGCGCAACACGTACCTCGCGATGACCAACAAGGGCGACTTCGACATCTACGCCGGCAACTTCGCCATCATGGACGACCCGGTGACGAACATGACGCTGGCGTACCTGCCCGGCGGCGCCATCAACTACACCTACGTCGACGACGCGAAGCTCAACGACCTGATCGCCCAGGGCACCGCGACGACCGACAAGGACGACAAGGTGAAGCTGATGCGCGAGGCCGCGAAGATCGTGCGGGACAACGTGTACGACAACATCATGTACACGCAGAACCTGTACTTCGCCCACAGCTCGAAGTGGACCGGGTTCGTCTCGAAGCCCAGCGAGCTGCTCTCCATCGTCAACCCGGTGTCGCTGGCCAGCGCGCACCCGGCCGGCAAGTAACCGAAAGCAGGGAGACCCGCGTGTCCCGGTTCCTGTTCCTCCTCCCACGGCTCGGCCGGGGTCTGCTCACGATCTGGTTCGCCGTGACCGTGACGTTCCTCCTGCTGCGCCTGCTGCCCGGAGATCCGGCGCTGGCCGTCGCCAGCCCGAACATGACCGAGGATGCGCGGGCCGCCCTGCTTCAGCAGTACGGCCTCGACCAGCCGATGATCGTGCAGTACGGCATCTACCTGTGGCAGCTCGTCCAGGGCAACCTCGGGGTGTCGTTCACGCAGTCCATCCCGGTGCTGGATGTGCTGATGCAGCGCCTGCCCTGGACGCTGCTGCTCACCGGCACGGCGCTCGTGGCCACGGTGGTCGTCGGCATCCCGCTCGGGGTGCTGGCGGCCTCCCACCGCGGGCGGTTCCTGGACCGGCTGGTGCAGATCGTGGGCGTGACCGGCCAGTCCATCTTCGTCCCGAGCATCGGCGTTCTGCTGCTCTTCGTCTTCGGGCTCATGCTCGGCTGGCTGCCGATCGGCGGGGCGTACGATCAGGACGCCTACGGGCTCGCCTGGTACGGGAGCGTGGCGACGCACCTCATCCTGCCGGCGCTCTCGCTCATGCTCGTGCAGCTCGGCTCGTACGTGCTCACGATGCGCTCGACGCTCATCGACGCGCTGGGGGAGGACTACACGACGCTGGCCCGGGCGAACGGACTGCCCTACCGCCGGGTGCTCTGGAAGCACGCCCTGCGCAACGCGCTGCTGCCGACCACCACGCTCATCGGCCTGCAGCTGGGCTTCCTCGTCGGCGGGGCGGTGCTCACCGAGACCGTGTTCGCCTACCCCGGCATCGGGCGCGGCATCTACGAGGCCGTCACCCAGCTCGACTTCCCCGTCCTCCAGGGCGCGTTCCTGATGCTCGCGATCACGGTCGTGGTCGCGAACATGATCACGGACACCGTCTACGGTTTCCTCGACCCGAGAGTGAAGAAGGCATGACGACCGACGCGACCGTCCAGAACGCGGCGACCGTCACCGAGGAGGCCGTCGGGCTCGAACCCGTCGCCCTCGGCAACGGCCGCGCGAGCGCCCAGACCTGGAAGGCCTTCCGCCGGGAGCCGCTCGGGATGCTGGCGCTCGGCGTGCTCATCCTGCTCACCATCGTCGCGATCGGCGCCCCGCTGATCGCCCCCTATCCGCCGAGCTACGGCGACCCCGTGCTCGCGGCCCCGAGCTTCGCGCACTGGTTCGGCACGGACAGCCTCGGCCGCGACGTGTTCGGCGAGGTGGTCTGGGGCTCGCAGCAGAGCATCCTGGTGGCCGTCGCCGCCTCGGCCATCGCCATCGTCGTCGGGACGCTGATCGCCGTGGTCGGCGCGTACTTCCAGCGGCTGGACGGGTTCATCAGTGTGCTGGTCGACCTCACGCTGTCGCTCCCGGTGCTGCCGCTGATGATCCTCATCGCCGCCCTGGTCGGCCCGAGCACCGGCACGATCATCCTCGTGGTCGCCGCGTTCTCGTGGCCGGAGGTCACGCGGCTGGTGCGCTCGCAGGCTCTCACGGTGGTGCGCCTGCCGTACGTCGACGCCGCGCGGCTCATGACGACCTCCCCGCTGTGGATCATCGTCCGGCACGTCGTCCCGGCCGTCACGCCCGTCATCGTCGTCTCGGTCGTGGTCACGGCCTCGCGTGCCGTCCTGTCGGCCGCCGGGCTCGCCTTCCTCGGCCTCGGCGACCCGAACGTGTGGTCGTGGGGCCGCATCCTCTACGAGGCCCAGCAGTCGGGCGCGATGTCGAGCGCCTGGTGGCTGACCCTGTTCCCCTCCATCGCCATCCTGCTGCTCGTGCTCTCCGCGACGCTGCTGTCGATCGCGTACAACGACGCCCGCAACCCGCGGTCGCGTCGCCGCTGACCGCCGCACCGACCAGACGATCCGAAGGAGGACCGTGTTCACCACCCGCCTGAGCGCCGACGCGCTCGACCGGCTGCAGGAGCGCGTGCGCGAGCGCATGCGCTCCGCCGGACTCGACGCGCTGCTGACCGACGCGCCCGAGGACGTCGCGTACCTCACCGGCTTCTTCCACCACCCCTGCGAGCGGCCGGTCGCCGTGTGGCTCGGCGCCGACGGCGGTGCCGTGCTGCTCGTCCCCGAGCTGGAGCGCGAGAACGCCGAGCGACAGGAGGCGCGCGCCGAGATCGTCTCGTACGCCGAGTTCCCGGGCGTCGTGCCTCCGTTCCGCGCCCTCGCCTCCCGGGTGGGCCGCGCGGGCCGGGTCGGCTACTCGACCGGCATGACCTGGGAGCGCCAGCACGCCGCCTTCGCCGAACTGACCGTGGCGGAGGCCCTCCCCACCCCGATCGTGACCGTCGCCCGCTACCTCAAGCTTCCCGAGGAGGTCGCGCTGCATGCGGAGGCAGCGCGGATCACCGACCTGATGCTGGAGGCGGGCGTCGCCCTGGTGCGCGAGAGCATCACGGCGGGCGCGACCCTGCCGACGGAGGCCGAGCTGGCCTCGCACGTCGGCGGGGTCGGCGTCTCCACGATGTACGAGGAGCACGACGACGTGATCGTCGTCTCACCGCTCGCGGGCGGTCTGGTCTACGCGGGCGCCAACTCCGCCTATCCGCACGGCCTGCCCTCCGGATACCGGCTGCAGCGGGGCGACACCTTCATGCTCTCCCTCGGCTGCGCCGTCGGCGGCCGCTTCGTCGAGGGCGAGCGCACCTTCGTGCTCGGCGAGCCGAGCGCCGAGCAGCGCCGCTACCACGACGCCGTCCGGCTCGCGCAGGAGGTCGGCGGCCGCGCCATCCGCCCGGGTCGCGCGTGCCGCGACGCCAACCGCGACTGCCTCGACGTGATCCGCGACGCCGGGCTCGGCGACTACCTGCGCCACCGGCAGGGTCACGGCATCGGCCTCGGGATGCACGAGCCGCCGTGGCTCGAGGACGGGGACGAGACGCCGCTCGAGGCGGGGATGATCGTCTCGAACGAGCCGGGGATCTACCTCCCCGGCCACGCCGGCTACCGCATCTCGGACAGCATGCTGGTGACGCCGGACGGCGCCCGCCCGCTCACCGCGTTCCCCCGCGATCTCGATTCCTGCACCATCGCACTCTGAAGAAAGGACCCACCGTGACCGGAAACCAGGACGTCTCCCCGGAGTTCGCCGCCGCGACCACCACCGCCGAGTTCGTGGAGATCAACGGCAACCGCCTCGCCGTGGAGGTGCTCGGCCCGGAGGGCGCGCCGGTCATCATCACGCATCACGGGGCCCCCGGCCTCGGTTCGCGCGCCGAGCCGCGCGCCAGCTTCGGGCGGCTCGCCGACGACTACCGCGTCGTCGTCTTCGACGCGCGCGGGTCGGGCGAGAGCGAGGGAGCGGGGGAGTTCAGCCACGAGCAGTGGGCGGCCGACATCGACGGCCTGCGCGAGTGGATCGGCGCCGAGCAGATCATCATGGCCGGCGGCTCCTACGGCGGGTTCATGTCGATGGAATACGCCATCCGGTACCCGGACCGCGTGCGCGCGCTCGTCCTCCGCGACACCGCGCCGGACAACACCCACTCGGAGCTGTCCCGCGCCAACGCGCTCGCCTCCGACCGCGTCACGGTCGACATGGAGAAGTTCGACCGCATCGACGAGGGCCGGGTACGCGACGACGACGACCTGCGCGACTGCTGGCGCGAGATCCTCCCGCTGTACGACTTCGTCTACGACCCGGAGGCCGTCGAGCGCAAGGTCGCCGCCACCCCCTACCGCTACGAGGCGCACAACTACGCGTTCTCCCAGAACCTGCCGAACTATGATCTGAAGGGGGCTCTCCCCGGGATCAGCGCGCCGACCCTGGTCACGGTGGGCCGCACGGACTGGATCACCCCGGTCTCGTGCAGCGAGACGATCGTCTCGCTCATCCCGGGCGCGCGTCTGGCGATCTTCGAGAAATCGGGGCACTCGCCGCAGATCGAGGAGGCGGAGGAATGGACGGCCACCGTACGCGGCTTCCTGCACCAGGTCGCGCCGCCCCGGTCGGGCACGGCCGCGTGAAGGCGCTCGACACCCTCGACGAACTCGACCGCAAGATCATCGTCGCCCTGCAGCACGACGGGCGCGCCAGCTGGACCGCGATCGCCGACATGGTCGGCAGCTCGACCGCGACGGTCGCTCGCCGCGGTCAGCAGCTGGTCGCCGACGGCGTGGTGCGCATCGCGATCGTCCCCGCTCTCGGCAGCTCCGGGCAGGTGGACTCGTTCCTCGTGCGCCTGAACTGCCGGCCGGGCACGCAGCTGGAGGTGGCGGCCGCCCTCGTCGCGCACGAGGACGTCCGGTTCCTCACCCTCGTGACCGGCCAGTACGACATCATGGCCGAGGTCGTGGTGACGGGAGGCGCCGCGCACTACCCGAAGCTCATCCAGTCGCTGCAGTCGATCGCCGGCATCAAGCGCTGGCGCAGCGACATCATCATGCACGTCTACAAGGTGCGGCACGACTGGAGCAGGCAGCTCTACGCCGAGACCATGAAGCTGCCTGCCGAGGCGGAGAAGACCTCCCTCATCGACCCGGAGTACTGCGAGCCCGCGCACTTCGACGACGCCGACCGCCGCATCCTCACCGAGCTGCGCGAGGACGGCCGGGTGACCTTCCAGGCGATCGGCGACAAGACGGGGATGAACGAGTCGAGCGTGCGGCGCCGGTTCGACCGCCTCCGCGCGAAGGGCTGCGTCGACATCCTGACGCTCGTCCCCGCGGCCGCGCTCGGGATGGGCGCGGAGACGCTGCTCCTCGTCCGGGTGGCCCCCGCGCGGCTGGAGGCCGTGGCCAACGCGCTGTCGGAGTACCCGGCCGTGCGCTACCTGGCCGCGATCCTGGACGACAACTCGCTCTTCTGCGAGCTGATCACCCCATCGGTCGCCGAGCTCAACGACTTCATCTCCCACACCCTGTCGGCGCTGGAGGGCGTCGAGGGCTGGACCGGCGCGATGGAGCTGCTGTACCTCAAGCGCGGTTTCGTGGAGACGCCGTGGTGGCGCACGCAGGTCGGGGTCGGCGCGCTCGACGGCTGACGCGACAGCGGCTCCCCGGGACGTTCGCGTGCCGTCGCGCGGCCGCATTCGTCCCGGGGAGCCGCCGTCGCTCCGCGGCCGCTCAGCCGATCGACGCGATCCGGTTGCCGTGGAGGCGGACGAGGTAGCCGCCGGCGAAGTCCCAGTACTCCCTGCTGTCCAGGTCGACGGTCCAGAGGACGCGGCCGGTCGCTCGGTCGTAGGCGGTTCCCACGCGGGTCTCCCAGGAGGTCGCGTAGGTGTTCTTCGGCCCGAGCGAGTCGAGCGGCGACGCCGGGACGCCGAGGTCGGGGAGCGCCTTCCCCGTGGTGCGGTCGATGGCGCATCCGGTCGAGTCGCCGAGCTGGAGGGTGAACGCGTTCCGCGCCGTGTCGGCGAGGGCGGAGACGACGCCGCGGCCGATCGACGCGCTGCACGCCCCGGGGGCGGAGGTCCAGACCGTGTCGCCCGACAGCTGGTCGATGACCGTCACGCCCGCCGCATCGGCGATCGCGAACTGGCCCGCCTGCGCGAGGTCCGTCTGCCCGGCTCCCGCGGGGCTCGCCACGGTGCTGACGGGGACCAGGGCTGCGCCCGGGGCGACGTGCCGCGTCCACACCGCCGTCCCGGATCCGTCGAGCGCGGTCACGTCGGACGAGCCGTTCGCCGCGCCCGCCGCCCAGAGGGTGACGAGGCTCGACGTCAGCCTGTAGTCGGTGAACTCCGGGTGCCGGGTGAAGGCGCCCGACGCGAGATCGATCGTCCCGAACACCTGGGTGTTCGGGTCGTTCGCCAGGTAGTAGTACGCCGGAAGGACCGATGCGTCGCTGGTCCCCGGCGCGACGACCGGGCCGGTGCCGTCGACGGGAGTGGTCCACCGCGGGGCGGACGCGTCCATCGGGTCGACCCGCGAGATCGTGCCGGGAGTCCCGCGGGTCGGATCGCTGGACACCACGAGATCGCCGGAGTCGTCCGGCACCGCCACGCCGTAGAGCAGTGCACGGGCGTCGTAGGTGGCCAGGGTCTGCCCGGTGTTCAGGTCGATCACGTCGTGGGCGCCCGATGTGCCGTCGGTGGAGGTGAACATCGCGCGTCCGGACGTGCCGAGGAGCTGGAAGCGCGTACCCGCGAAGCCGCCGTCGCGATCGGACGTGTAGCTCCACTCCCGCTTCCAGAGGACCTCGCCGTCGGTCGTGTCGACCATGGTCAGGCCGACGCGCTCGTCCGTGTTCTCGGTGCACGCACCGCCGCCCTCGTACTCCTTGGGCCGGGCGCCGGAGACGAACACGCTGAGGCCGTCGGCCACGCTGTACGCCTGCGGATTCATCCGGCAGCCGTCGTCGATGCCCGGGAGGTCGATGGACCACCTCGTCCGGTCGGCGAGCGTGTCCACGTCGTGCCGGGCGATCGGCCCGGACTGCACCCGGATGCGCGGGGCCGTCGGCGTGGTGGTCGGCGTCGGCGTCGGCGTGATGCTCGGCGTGGGTGTGATCGGCACGGGGACGGGGTCCGGCGCGCCGAAGTGCAGGGCGCCCGTGAGGGCGAGGGCGGCGGTTCCGCCGGCGAGGAGCACGGCGGCGCCGACGAGTCCGCCGAGGAGGGCGAACCGTGTGCGCGAGGGACGCGCGGGAGCGGTGGCGACGGTCTCGTGGAGGATGTCGCGGAGGGCGGCGCTGCGCGCCGGGTCGAAGACGGGGCCGGTGGTGGTCATTCTGCACCTCCTTCGAAGGCGGGGTGGACCGTGTCGGGGATGAGCGCGAGGTCGCCGAGGCGGCGCTTGGCGCGGGAGAGCCGGGACTTGACGGTCCCGACGGGGACGCCGAGCGTGCGTGCGGCGTCGGCGAGCGGGAGCTCCTCCAGCACGCAGAGCGTGATGACGTTCTGGTCGGCGGTGGAGAGGGTGCTGAACGCATCGCGGACGCGACGGTCGCGCTCCTGGTTGTCGAGGTCGTCGGCGACGTCGTCGGCATGGTCGGGCTGGTGCGCGGGTTCGGGCATCCGGGCGAGCGCCTCGCGGTGGCGGCGCTTGCTGCGTTCGAGGTTGTGGACGGTGTTGTTCGCCGTGACCAGCAGCCACGCGATGATCGAACCGTCCACCACCCGCACGGCGTCGCGGCGGCGCCAGGCCTCCAGGAAGACCATGGCGGTGACGTCCTCGGCATCGTGCGGCTGCCGCACCAGGCGCAGCGCGTGGCCGAAGACGCGGTCGCGATGCGCGTCGAAGAGCGACGTGAACGCGTCCGGATCCCCGTCCCGCGCCCGGGACCAGGCGTCGGCCTCGTCCGTTCCAGCGTTGTTCATATCCTCTAGTGTCCGATCGGCGGAAAAGGTTCCATCCGAGCGTCCGGACCCCTGGGATCAGGCTAAGCGAGGTCTCCTCCCGCCGAGCGAGCACCCTCCACCCGTGGCCCCCTGACGGGTGACGCTCCCAGAAAATGCAGGTAGCATACCCGGATGCACGAATCGGACCAGCCCGACTCCGGTCTGCCGAACGGCACCGAGTCAGACCCGTCGATCCCGTCGACCACCCCCGCCCCCTCCCTCGATCAGGATGCCGCAGCGCCCGACGCCGGCGTCCCCGCCGACGCGCCCGCGACCCGTTCCGAGCGACGCTCGGCCGAGCGCGAAGCCGCCGCGACGACGGGGTCGACTCCCGCGGGGAGCCCGCGCACCGGCGTCGCGGCGGGTCTCGCGGGCGTGACCGCCGGCATCATGACGGCCATCCGCAAGCACCCCCGCACCTGGATCGTCGCCGGCGGAGCCGCCGCCATGATCGTGCTCGGCACCGGCAGCGTCGCCCTCGGCGCGACCGTCGGCTCGCCGGCGTCCGCGGCCGTGGCGCCGAGCCCGAGCGCGTCGGCCACGAAGACGCCGACCCCTACCCCGACCGCCACGGTCGACCCGGCACGGCCCGTCCCCGCCGCGCAGCCGGCTGCGAGCCGCATCCGCACGTGTTCGGTCGCCGGCCTTGCGCAGGACGGCCGCCTCGGCAACCTCGAGGCCCAGGTCGTGAACGCCAAGACGGGCGAGGTGCTGTTCGACCGCAACGGCGGCACCCCCGGTCCGACCGCTTCGGTCATGAAGACCGTGACCTCCGCCGCGGCCCTCGCGACCCTCGGCCCCGACTACCGGGTCTCGACGACGGTCGTGGCCGGCAGCACTCCCGGCCAGATCGTGGTGGTCGGCGGCGGCGACGTGACGCTGTCACGGCTGCCCGGCGGCCAGGGCGCGTTCTACACCGGCGCCCCGTCCATCCAGGATCTGGCGAACCAGGCCAAGCAGGCGATGGGCGGGCAGCCGATCACCTCCATCGTCGTCGACACCTCCCTCTTCGGCGGCCCGGTGTGGCAGCCCAGCTGGGACGAGAACGAGGAGCGCGTCGTCGAGGGGTCGACCCCGTACATGACCGCCCTGATGGTCGACGGCGACCGCGACAACCCGGGCGCCGTCGAGTCCCCGCGCAGCACCGACCCGGTCGGCCGCGCGATGCAGTACTTCCAGCAGTACCTCGGCACGAGCGTCCCGGTGACCGAGGGCACCGCGCCCGCCGGCGCCCGCCAGCTCGCGGCCGTGCAGTCGCAGCCGGTGACGACGCTCATCCAGCAGGCGATGAAGTACTCCGACAACACGATCATGGAGGAGCTCGCCCGCCTCGTGTCGATCAAGAACGGCGCCGGCAACACCTTCGACGCCGAGAACGCCGGCGTGCTCGCCGGGCTGAAGGGCTACGGGATCGACACCGCCGGCCTCCACATCGCCGACGGTTCGGGGCTCAGCGCGAACAACGCCGTGCCCCCGTCGTACATGACCCGGCTCTTCATCAAGGTGCTCAACCGCGAGAACGGCCTCGGCGTGATCTACGACGGCCTGCCGGTCTCCGGCCAGTCCGGCACGCTCGGCCCGGGATACAACCGGTTCACCGGAGCCAACTCCGCCGCCCAGGGCGCGGTGCACGCCAAGACCGGCTGGATCGACAACGGCTACACGCTCTCCGGCATCATCGACTCCGCCGACGGCACCCCGCTCACCTTCGCCGTGTACGCTCTCGGCAACGTGGGCGACAATGCCAAGCAGGCGATCGACACCCTCGTCACCGGCGTGTACAAGTGCGGCGACAACCTGTCGAACACCTGATCGGCCATTCCGAACCCTGACCAGCCGAGGGAGGCCCGCATGGGCAAGGCGCTGTTCATCATCGACGTGCAGAACGACTTCACGGAGGGCGGCGCGCTCGGCGTCGCCGGGGGAGCGGCCGTCGCCGAACGCCTGACCCGGTACCTGGCCGAGCACGGCGACGAGTACACGATCGTCCTCGCCAGCCGCGACTGGCACGACGGCGACACCGACAACGGCGGCCACTTCGCCACGGCGGCCGAGCCCGACTTCGTCGACACCTGGCCCGCGCACTGCGTCGCCGGCACGGCCGGGGCCGAGTACCACCCCGCGCTCGACACCTCCCGGGTCGACTACCACGTGCTCAAGGGCCAGGGCGTTCCGGCGTACTCGATCTTCGAGGGCCGCACCGAGGCCGGTTCGACCGTGCACAATCTGCTCGACGAGCACGGCATCGACACCGTCGACGTCGCGGGGATCGCGACCGACTACTGCGTGCGGGCGTCGGCGCTCGACGCGCTCGCCCAGGGCCAGCACGTGCGGGTCCTGACCGGACTGGTGGCGGGCGTCGCCGCCGAGTCCTCCGACGCCGCCCTCGCGGAGATGGCGCATGCCGGCGCGGAGCTCGTCGCCGCCTCCTGACGCGCGGCTCCCCGCCGTCCTCGCCCACCCCGGATCGCCGATCCGGGGTAGTGTGGCGTCGGCGTGAACTCGGCGCTAAGCTGATTACTAACTTGGCTAGCTAATTGGAGATGACGTGACGGAGCCGACGAAGACCCAGGCGCGGCCGCCCCTCTGGCTGCGCATCGTGCTGCCCACGGTCCTCATCCTGGTCTGGCTGGTGCTGGCAGGGCTGGGCGGCCCCACCTTCGGCAAGCTCTCGGGCGTCTCGAGCAACGACCAGGCCGCGTTCCTGCCGGCCAGCGCCGAATCCACCGCCGTCCAGGACTGGCAGCAGAAGTTCACCGACTCCAACGCGATCCCGGCGATCGTGGTCGTGCGCTCCGACAGCGCGATCCCGTCGTCCGCGCTCGCCGACTACGCCGCGCTGGGCGCGAAGCTCGGCGAGGTGAAGGGCGTGCAGGCGCCCGAAGGCGACCAGACGACCAGCGTCGCCGGCCCCATCCCGTCGGAAGACGGCCTGGCGGTCGAGTTCATCGTCCCCATCGCCGACTCGGATTCGGTCAAGACCGTCGTCGCCGACCTGCGCACGACGCTGCACGACAACCTCCCGAGCGGCACCCAGGGCTGGGTCACCGGCCCCGCGGGGCTGACCGCCGACCTGGTGAACGCCTTCGGCGGCATCGACGGTATCCTTCTGCTCGTCGCGGTCGCGGCCGTCTTCGTCATCCTGCTGCTGGTCTACCGGGCGCTGCTGCTGCCGTTCCTGGTGCTGCTGACCTCGGTGTTCGCGCTCTGCGCCGCGATCCTCGTCGTCTACTTCTTCGCCCTCTGGGGCTGGATCAAGCTGAGCGGGCAGAGCCAGGGCATCCTGTCGATCCTGGTCATCGGAGCGGCGACGGACTACTCGCTCCTGATGGTCGCCCGCTACCGGGAGGCGCTGGAGCAGGTCGACTCCCGCTGGGTCGCCATCCTCCGGGCATGGAAGGCGGCGCTGGAGCCGATCGCGGCCTCCGGGGCGACCGTCATCCTGGCCCTGCTGTGCCTGCTCTTCTCCGACCTCAACTCGAACAAGAGCCTCGGGCCGATCGCCGCGATCGGCATCGTGTTCTCGCTGCTCGCCGCGCTCACCCTGCTGCCCACGCTGCTCGCCGTGTTCGGCCGCGCGTCGTTCTGGCCGTTCCGGCCGAAGGTCATCGGCGAGCACGACCACCGGCACGAGCACGAGGCGGGCCCCCGCATCGCGGGCCTCGAGGGCATCCGCGGCATCTGGCTGCGCGTCGGGCGACTCATCGCCCGCCGCCCGCGCGTCACCTGGCTGGTGTCGTTCGTGCTGCTCGCCGCGTGCGCGCTCGGCCTCACGCAGCTCAAGGCCAACGGTGTGGAGCAGACCGACCTCGTGCTCTCGCAGTCCGACGCCGCCGACGGCCAGAAGGTGCTCGCCGAGCACTTCGACGCCGGCTCCGGCTCGCCCGTGCTCATCGTGACCCGGGAGGCGCACGCGGACGCCGTGCTCGCCGCGGCGAAGAAGACCGACGGCATCGCCACGGCCACCCTCTACGCCGGCAACGTGCGCCCCGCGCAGTCCGGGGCCCCGGCCGACCCGATCGTGAAGGACGGCCGCGTGCTCGTGCAGGCGACCCTCTCGGCCGAGCCGGACTCGGCCGCCGCCGAGCAGGTCGTGCGCACCCTGCGCTCGACGCTCCCCGCGGAGGACCCGGACGTGCTCGTGGGCGGCGTCACGGCCATCGCGCTCGACACGAACGACACCGCCCAGAGCGACCTCGCCAAGATCATCCCGATCGTGCTCGGCGTGATCCTCCTCATCCTGATGCTCCTGCTGCGCTCGATCCTCGCGCCCGTGCTGCTCATCGGCAGCGTCGTGCTCTCGTACGGGGCGGCGCTCGGCGTCTCGGCGCTCGTGTTCAACCACGTCTTCGGGTTCCCGGGAGCGGACGCGACCGTGCCGCTCTTCGGCTTCGTGTTCCTCGTCGCGCTGGGGGTGGACTACAACATCTTCCTGATGACCCGGGTACGGGAGGAGTCCCTGCGGATCGGCAGCCGCCCCGGGATCCTGCGCGGCCTCGGCGTCACCGGGAGCGTCATCACCTCGGCCGGCATCGTGCTCGCGGCGACGTTCGCGGCCCTCGCGGTCATCCCCATCCTGTTCCTGGTGCAGATCGCTTTCATCGTCGCGTTCGGGGTGCTGCTCGACACGGTGGTCGTGCGGACCCTGCTCGTGCCCGCGCTGTCGTACGACATCGGCCGCGCGATCTGGTGGCCGTCGCGGCTCGCGAAGAGCACATTGCACAGCGAAAGGGCCGGAGTCGGCGACTAGCTGGACAATCTGACGGGCGATTCCCGCCCGCGTTGCCCGGTCCGCGCCGGTGGGCGAGAGTGGTCGCCATGCCTTTGACCACCCTCGAGACGGTGACCGTCGCGCCCGTGGGCCTCCCGGCACTCCTGCGCCGCCTCTACCGCACCCTGGCGACCGTCCGCCGCATCGACGCGGGCGCCCGGGTGCTGGAACGCCGCGGGGACCTGCCCGGGTACCGCTCCGTTTCCGGTCGCGAGGCCGTCCAGGTCGGCAGCGCGGCCGCCCTCGACCCGGCGCGCGACCTCGCCTTCCCCGCCGCGCGCGACCTCGGCGTCGCCGTCACGACGGGCGCCGACGCCTCCCTCGCCCTGCAGTCCCGCCTCGCGCGCGCCGCCGACGGCTCCCCGGTCACACACGCGGTCGCCTGGGCGCTCGGCGCCAAGCTCGACCGCACGGGCGGCGTCGCCCTGGTGCTGCTCGGCCCGGGGAGCACGGCCCGCGAGATCGACGAGGCGATGACGACGGCCGCCGTCTCCCGGCTGCCGGTCGTCTTCGTCGGGGCGGCTGGATCCTCCCGCGTGCAGGGGATGCCCGTGCAACTGGTCGACGGAGCCGATGCCCTCGCCGTCCACGACGCCACCGTGCGCGCGCTCGACCGCGCCCGTCGCGGAGGCGGCCCGAGCGTCGTCGAGCCGGTCCTGGCGGAGCCCGGAGCCTGGTCCGGCCGCGATCCGCTGCTCGTGTGCGAGCAGCTCCTGCGCGAGACGGGAACCGTCGACGACGACTTCTTCGCCGAGGCCGCCGACACCGTCGACACCCTGGCCGACGCCGTGCTCGGCCGGGTCCGCACCGCCCGAGCGTGACGCGCGCCACTCGGCGGAGGGGGAGGATGGGGGCATGACCGGTCCCGTCCGCCTCCACGTCACCCGCCACCCCGGCCCCGATCCCGTGCTGCTCGTGCACGGCTTCGCCACCACCGGCGCGTTGACCTGGGAGTCGACGGGCTGGGTGGAGGCGCTCGCCGCAGCGGGACGCGGCGCCCTCGTCCCCGATCTGCGCGGGCACGGCGGCAGCGAGGCTCCGCACGAGCCCGCCGCCTACTCGCCCGCGCTCCTGGCCGCCGATCTGCGCGCCGTACTCGACGCGGAGGGGCTCGGCACGGTCGATGTGATCGGCTACTCGATGGGCAGCTGGGTCTCGCTCGCGCTCGCCGGGCTGGTCCCCGAGATCCCGGCGGGCCGCGTGCGCCGGTTGATCGTCGGCGGGATCGGCACCGTCGAGCAGTTCGGCCACTGGGGCATCTCGGCCGTCCAGGCGGTCGTGCGCGACGGCGTGGAGATGCCGGCGGCCGAGTTCCCGCTCGGGCCGCTGCTGGCCTCCCTTCGCCGCGCGCCCGGCGTCGACACCGAGGCCCTGGCCGCGTGCGTGCAGGGGATGGGGACGCATCCGCTCCCGCTCGGGCCGACCGGGTTGCCGACCCTCCTCGTCGCGGGGGAGATCGACCCCGTCGCGGAGGACGCCGAGGCGGCGGCGGAGATCCTGGGCGCCCGCCTCGTGCGTGTGCCGCGTCGCGACCACATCACCACGCTCAGCGCGCGCGCCTTCAAGCAGGCTGCCCTCCCGTTCCTGGGGATTCCCGCCAGCCTGTAGGAAGCCGCCCGTGCGGGTCGTACGATGTGCGAGGACCGAAGGAGGCCGATGATCGACAAGCTGGACGCCGACCTGATCGCGCTCCTGACCGAGGAACCGCGGCTGGGCGTCTTCGAGGCCTCCCGCCGGCTGGGCGTCGCCCGCGGCACGGTGCAGGCCCGGCTCGACCGGCTGCAGCGCTCCGGCGTGGTGAAGGACTTCGCGCCCACCATCGACAGCGAGCGGCTCGGCTATCCGGTCACGGCCTTCGTCACCGCCGAGGTGGCGCAGGGCGATGGCCGGGTGACCGTCGTCGACCACCTGCGCGGCATCCCCGAGGTGCTCGAGGTGCACACGATCACGGGGCCGGGCGACCTGCTGATCCGCGCGGTCGCGCGCTCGAACGCCGACCTGCAGCGGGTGATCGACCTGGTCGTCAGCGGCCCCGGCATCACCCGCACATCCACCGTCATCGCATTGGCCACCACCATCGACCACCGATCGGTGCCGCTGGTGCAGTCGGCGGTGACGGACGACAACGGAGAGGAACGACGCTATGGATGAGAAGGCCCTGCTCGACCGGGTCCCCGACGGACTGTTCATCGGAGGGGAGTGGACGTCCGGTTCGGCCGGCACCCTGCCGGTCTACGACCCGGCGACCGGCGACCTGATCAAGACGATCGCCGACGCCTCCCCTGAGGACGGCGCGCGTGCTCTCGACGCCGCCGTCGCCGCAGCGGACGACTGGGCCGCCACCGCGCCCCGCGCACGCGGTGAGATCCTGCGCCGCGCGTTCGACCTGCTGCAGGAGCGCCGCGACGAGTTCGCTCTGCTGATGACGCTCGAGATGGGCAAGCCCCTGGCGGAGGCGAGCGGCGAGGTCACCTACGGCGGCGAGTTCCTCCGCTGGTTCTCCGAGGAGGCCGTGCGCATCGCGGGCCGGTACGGCACCAACCCGGAGGGCACCGGGCGGATGATCGTCTCCCAGCATCCCGTCGGCCCGTGCTTCCTGATCACGCCGTGGAACTTCCCGCTCGCGATGGCGACCCGCAAGATCGCGCCGGCACTCGCGGCGGGTTGCACCGTGGTCGTCAAGCCGGCCGCGCTGACGCCCCTCACCACCCTGTACTTCGCCCGGTTGCTGGAGGATGCGGGCCTCCCGGCCGGCGTGCTGAACGTGATCACGACCTCCACCTCCGGGAAGGTCTCCGGGCCGATCATCGCCGACCCGCGCCTGCGCAAGCTGTCGTTCACCGGCTCGACCGAGGTCGGCCGCTCGCTGCTGAAGCAGGCGTCGGAGAACGTCCTCCGCACGTCGATGGAGCTGGGCGGCAACGCCCCGTTCGTCGTCTTCGAGGACGCCGACCTCGACAAGGCCGTCGACGGCGCGATGCTGGCCAAGTTCCGCAACATCGGCGAGGCCTGCACCGCCGCCAACCGGTTCATCGTGCACGAGGACGTCGCCGACGAGTTCGCCCGCCGCGTCACGGAGCGCGTCAACGGGATGCGCGTCGGCCGGGGCACCGAGGAGGGCGTGACGATCGGCCCGCTGATCGACTCCGACGCCGTCGACAAGGCCGCGGCGCTCGTCGCGGACGCCGTCGCCCGGGGCGCCTCCGTCCTCACCGGCGGCTCGCGGGTGGAAGGGCAGGGCACGTTCTACCAGCCCACCGTCGTCACCGACGTGCAGGCGGGCAGCGACATCCTGCGCCAGGAGATCTTCGGGCCGGTGCTCTCGATCGTGCGGTTCTCGACCGAGGACGACGCCGTGCGCATGGCGAACGACACGGAGTTCGGGCTCGTCTCCTACGTGTTCACCAAGGACCTCGCGCGCGGGCAGCGCATGATCGAGCGGTTGCAGACCGGGATGATGGGCCTGAACGTGGGCGTCCTCTCCAATGCGGCCGCGCCGTTCGGCGGCGTCAAGCAGTCCGGTCTCGGGCGCGAGGGCGGCCTCGAGGGCATCCACGAGTACCTCAGCACGAAGTACACGCTCACCCCGGACCCGTTCGGAGCCTGACATGCCGCGCAGCGAAGCCGTCATCGTCGACGTCGTCCGCACCCCGTCCGGCCGCGGCAAGCCGGACGGGGAGCTGTCGGGCATCCACCCCGCCGACCTGCTCGCCGGGGTGCTGATGGAGCTCGTCGCCCGCACCGGGATCGACCCGGCGATCGTGGACGACGTCATCGGCGGCTGCGTCACGCAGTCGGGCGAGCAGGCCGCGAACATCACGCGCACGGCGGTACTGAGCGCGGGATTCCCCGAGAGCGTGCCCGCGGTCACGATCGACCGGCAGTGCGGGTCGAGCCAGCAGGCCACGGCCTTCGCCGCCCAGGGCGTGATCTCGGGCGCGTATGACGTGGTCATCGCGTGCGGCGTGGAGTCGATGAGTCGGGCGCCGCTCGGCTCGAACGTCGGCAGCGCCTCCCGCGGCGGGGCGCTCATGCACGCCCGCTACCCGGAGGGGCTCGTCGGGCAGGGCGTCTCGGCGGAGCTGATCGCCGAGCGCTGGGACATCTCCCGGGCCGAGCTGGACGCCTTCGCGGTGACCTCGCACCAGCGTGCGGCGGAGGCGGCGGCGAGCGGGGCGTTCGAGGGCGAGCTCGTCCCCGTCCCGACGCCGGACAGCGGAAGCGTCGTCGCCGACGAGACCATCCGGCCCGGTACGACCGCCGAGAGGCTCGCGGGCCTCTCGCCGGCGTTCCGCACGGACGAGCTCGCCGCGCGCTTCCCCCAGCTCGACTGGCGGATCACGCCGGGCAACTCCTCCCCGCTCACCGACGGCGCCTCGGCAGCGCTGATCATGAGCCAGGAGGCCGCGGCCCGGCTCGGCCTGCGCCCCCGCGCCCGGTTCCACTCGTTCGCGGTCGCCGGGAGCGACCCGCTCTTCATGCTGACCGGCATCCTGCCCGCCACCCGCAAACTGCTCGACCGCAGCGGGGTGCGCTTCGGCGAGATCGACGCCTACGAGGTGAACGAGGCGTTCGCCTCCGTCCCGCTGTTCTGGCAGCGCGAGTTCGACGCGGACCCCGCCCGGCTCAACCCGCGCGGCGGGGCCATCGCCCTCGGGCACGCGCTCGGCTCCTCGGGTACGCGTCTGCTCGGGACGCTGCTGAACGAGTTGGAGGCGACCGGCGGCCGGTACGGCCTGCAGACCATGTGCGAAGGCGGAGGGACCGCCAACGCGACCCTGATCGAGGTGCTGCGCTGACGCGCGCACCGGAAGGAGAACCATGCTGATCGACGGATGCTCGGCCCTCGTCACCGGAGGCGCGAGCGGCCTCGGCAACGCCACGGCGCGCGCGCTCACCGACGCGGGCGCTCGCGTCGTGCTGCTCGACCTCCCCAGCTCGCAGGGGGAGAAGGCCGCGACCGCCCTCGGCCCGACCGCGCGGTTCGTGCCCGGGGACGTGACCGACGGCGACCAGGTGCAGGTGGCGGTCGACGCGGCGTCCGAGCTCGCTTCGCTCCGCATCGTCGTCAACTGCGCCGGTATCGCGACCGCCGCCCGCATGCTCGGCCGCGACGGCGTCCTCCCGCTCGAGGACTTCGAGCGCGTCGTGCGCGTGAACCTGATCGGCACCTTCAACGTCACGCGCCTCGCCGCCGCGGCCATGGTGACCACCGAGCCGCTCGAGGGCGAGTTCGGCCCGGAGCGCGGCGTCATCGTCAACACCGCCTCCGTCGCCGCGTTCGACGGGCAGATCGGCCAGCCCGCCTACGCGGCGTCCAAGGGCGGGGTCGCGGCCATGACCCTCCCGATCGCCCGGGAGCTCGCCCGCAGCCTCGTGCGCGTCGTCACCATCGCCCCGGGCATCTTCGAGACCCCGATGATGGCGGGCCTGCCGCAGGCTGCGCAGGACTCGCTCGCCGCCCAGGTCCCGCACCCCTCCCGCCTCGGCAAGCCCGCCGAGTATGCGGCCTTGGTGCGTCACATCGTCGAGAACGCCATGCTCAACGGCGAGACCATCCGCCTCGACGGCGCGATCCGCATGCAGCCGAAGTAGCCCGCGGCCGGCTTGCCGCCGCGCCGCCGCGCGACTGCGGCCCCGCGGTACGACTGCACTCGCTCGCCGGCGCGCAAACGTACCCACGCACCGCAGTCGCGGCCGCCGGCGCTACGCCCCGGAGTGCTGCTGCAGGAACCGGTACACGTCCGAGTCGTCGACGCCCGGGAACGAGCCGGACGGCAGCGGCGACAGGATGTGCGCGTGCAGCCGGGCGCTGGGCCACGCCTTGCCCGACCAGCGGCCCGACAGCTCGGACGGCGCCCGCTTGCAGCACGATTCGTCCGGGCAGCGGGACTCGGCCCGCACGGTCGTCTCGCGCCCGCGGAACCATTTGGCCTGGTCGAAGGGCGCGCCGACACTGATCGAGTAGCCGCCCTCGGCGGTCGAGCCGACCTGGGTCGCGCACCAGTAGGTCCCGACCGGGGTGTCGGTGTACTGGTAGAGCTCGGTGGTCCGGTTGGTGTGCGTGAACGCCCCGCGCGCGCCCCACTTGCGGCAGACGACCTGCCCCTCGATGGAGCCGGTGACGTCGGTCGGCAGCGGCAGGCCGTCGTTCTCGTAGCCCTTGTAGAGGGCGCCGTCGTCGCCGACCCGCAGGAAGTGGAGGGTCATGTCGAGGTGGGCGGTGGCGAGGTTCGTCAGGCGCAGGGCCGCCGCCTCGTGGGTGACGCCGAACGCGTCGCGGAAGTCCTCGACGGCGAGGTCCTTCTCCTTCTTGGCCTCCGCGAGGAACGCGACGGCGGCATCCCGCGGCATGAGGCAGCAGGCGGCGAAGTAGTTGATCTCGAGCCGCTGCCGCAGGAAGTCCGCGTAGCTGTCCGGCCGCTCGTGGCCGAGGAGGCGGTGCGCCATCGCCTGCAGCGCCATCGACCGCAGCCCGTGGCCGCCCGGGATGGAGGCCGGCGGCAGGTAGATGCGGCCGTTCTCCAGGTCGGTGATGGAGCGGGTGGAGCGCGGGAGGTCGCTGGCGTAGATCAGCTCGAAGCCCAGCTGCTCCGCCATCACGCTCACCTCGCGGTGCGTGAGGGCGCCGCGGGTGTGCCCGGAGGCGCGCACGCGCTCCTCGGCGAGCTCCTCGATGGCGGGGATGTAGTTGTTCTGGGCGCGCATCCGCTCCCGCAGCTCGGTGTTGGCGCGGCGGGCCTCCTCCGGGGTGGCGATCGCCTCGGACGCGCGGCGGGAGAGCTCGCGGTGCAGGCCGACCAGGGCCTCCAGGGTCTCGGTCGGGGTGCCCTTGGTCGGCTTCACCGCGGGCAGGCCGAGCGAGCCGTAGAGGGTGCCGCGCTGCGCCCGGGCGAGTTCGATCTCGAGGGCGGCGCGCTCGTCCGGCGGCTCGGCCGACAGCAGATCGGCGAGCTGGACGCCCAGGGCGTTCGCGAGCGTGACGAGCAGCGTGACCCGCGGTTCGCGCTTGCCGTTCTCGATGAGGGAGAGCTGGCTCGGCGCGACACCGACCTCCGCCCCCAGCTCGTCGAGCGTGAGCCCGCGGTTCGTGCGGAAGTGGCGGATGCGGTGGCCGAGGGTGGCGATGTCGGCGCCCGATTCGGCGGTGAACGGCTCCATGCGTTCACGATAGCGAAAGAATCGCGATTCTTTCCACCCTTTCGACCCGCTCGACCCCCAGAAGGTCGCGGAAGCTGGATTCACAGCACTTCTTTCCGACCGAGAGGACGACGGGAATGACCATCGCCGAGCTTCCGCTGACCGAGACCGGCCGCACCGACGCGGACCGCGACGCCATCCGCGACGACGCCACGTACGACGCCACCGCCGGCCTCGCCGCCCTGCACGCCTGGGTGGCCGACATCGCGGCGCTCACCGAGCCGGAGGAGATCGTCTGGTGCGACGGCTCCCTGGGGGAGGCCGACCGCCTCACCAAGCAGCTCGTCGCCGAGGGCAAGCTCATCCGGCTGAACCCGGAGTGGCGCCCGAACAGCTTCCTCGCGCGCACAGACCCCGGCGACGTCGCCCGGGTCGAGGACCGCACGTTCATCTGCTCGGTCGACGAGGCCGACGCCGGCCCCACGAACAACTGGCGCGAGCCCGAGGGGATGCGCGCGGAGCTGCGCGACGTCTTCGCCGGCAGCATGCGCGGCCGCACGATGTACGTCGTCCCGTTCTCCATGGGCCCGGTCGGCGGCCCCATCTCGCAGGTCGGCATCCAGCTCACCGACTCGGCATACGTCGCGGTCAGCATGGGGATGATGACCCGCGTCACGAACACCGTCCTCGACCTCATCGCGGCCGGGCAGCCGTGGGTGCCGACCGTGCACAGCGTGGGTGCTCCGCTCATCGACGAGGCCGGTCACCGCCGCGACGACGTCGCGTGGCCGTGCAATGAGACCAAGTACATCGTGCAGTTCCCCGAGACGCGCGAGGTCTGGTCGTACGGTTCCGGCTACGGCGGCAACGCCATCCTGGCCAAGAAGTGCTTCGCCCTGCGGATCGCCTCGGTCATGGCGCGCGACGAGGGCTGGCTGGCCGAGCACATGCTCATCGTCAAGGTGACGTCGCCCGAGGGGCGCGCGTTCCACTTCGCCGCGGCCTTCCCGTCCGCGTGCGGCAAGACGAATCTCGCCATGCTGAAGCCGAGCATCCCGGGCTGGACGGTCGAGACCGTCGGCGACGACATCGCCTGGCTGCGCCAGGGTCCCGACGGCCGCCTGCGCGCCATCAACCCCGAGGCGGGCTTCTTCGGCGTCGCGCCCGGCACCGGCGAGCTCACCAACGCGACCGCGGTCGAGACGCTCTGGGGCAACACGATCTTCACGAACGTGGCGCTCCGCGACGACGGCGACGTGTGGTGGGAGGGGCTGACCGAGGAGCCGCCCGCGCACCTGATCGACTGGGAGGGCAACGAGTGGACGCCCGAGTCCGGTCGCCCCGCGGCACACCCGAACTCGCGGTTCACCGTGTCCGCCGCCCAGTGCCCGGCGATCGCGGACGACTGGGACGCCTTCGACGGCGTGCCGATCGACGCCATCCTCTTCGGCGGGCGCCGCGCGACCAACGTGCCGCTCGTGGCGCAGGCCCGCGACTGGAAGCACGGGGTCTTCATCGGCGCGACGATCTCGTCCGAGCAGACCGCCGCCGCCGAGGGCGCGGTCGGCGAGCTGCGCCGCGACCCGTTCGCGATGCTCCCGTTCTGCGGTTACAACATGGCCGACTACTGGGGTCACTGGCTCGAGATCGGCGAGAAGCTCGGCGCCGACGCCCCGGCCGTGTTCCAGGTCAACTGGTTCCGCAAGGGCGAGGACGGCGGCTTCCTCTGGCCCGGGTTCAGCGAGAACGCCCGGGTGATCGAGTGGATCGCCCGCCGCGTGGAGGGCAGTGCCGGAGCCGTGGAGTCTCCCATCGGCCGCCTCCCGCGCATCGACGAGCTCGATCTCGACGGACTCGACCTCCCGGCGAAGGACGTCGAGGCGCTGTTCGAGGTCGACCGCGACAGCTGGCTGGCCGAGTGCGACCTCACCGACGCGTTCTTCGACCGCTTCGGCAACCGCGTCCCCGCGGCCCTGCACGCCGAGCTCGCCTCCCTCCGCTACCACCTGCGCGCCTAACCCGCCCCGCCAGCCGCCGAGCACAGGAAAAGGGTCCGTTTCGATCGTCGAAACGGACCCTTTTCCTGTGCTCGGCGGCTGCTGGCCGCGGCGTGAGTCGGGTTAGACGAGGAGTTGGTGCTTGGCGAGGTCGCGGTAGAGCGGGGTGCTGGCGACCAGCTCGGAGTGCGTGCCGACGCCGACGACCCGGCCGTGGTCGAGCACGACGATCTGGTCGGAGTCGACGACGGTGGAGAGCCGGTGCGCGATCACGAGCAGGGTGCGGTCCTCCGCGACGGCGTCGATGGCCTCCCGCATCAGCTGCTCGTTGCGGCCGTCGAGGCTGGAGGTCGACTCGTCGAGCAGCAGCACGGGCGGCGCCGCGAGCAGGGCCCGTGCGATCGCGAGACGCTGGCGCTCGCCGCCGGAAAGCATGATCCCGTCCTCGCCGACCGGGGCCGCCAGTCCGAGCTCGCTGCGCTCGAGCACCTCGGTGAGGTTGACCGCGTGCAGCACATCGATGCAGGCCTGGTCGGTCGCGTACGGCGCCGAAAGGGTGAGGTTGTCGCGCAGCGAGCCGGCGAGCACGGGGGCGTCCTGCTCCACGTAGCCGATCTGCTCGCGCAGGGGAGTGCGCTCCAGGCTCCGCACGTCGAGGCCGCCGAACCGCACCTCGCCCGCGTCGACGTCGTAGAAGCGCTCGATCAGCGCCAGGATGGTCGACTTGCCCGCACCGGACGGCCCGACCAGCGCGGTGCGCTTGCCGCGCGGCACGGTGAAGCTCACGCCGTGCAGCACACCGCCGTGCGGGGCGGCCGACTCCCCATCGGCCCCGGCGCCCGCGGCGACCTCGGCCTCGGCGACGACGTCCACACCGCCGAACGCCTCCACGGCGACGCGCTCGACCGACTTCGGAGCGGAGGCGGGCGACCCGGCGTCACCCGTCGTCGCCTCGTCGTGCTCGGGATACGCGAAGTGCACGTCCGCGAACTCGATGGCCGGGGCCTCCGGAGCGAGGCCTTCGTTCGCGGCTCCGACGGTCCAGGCCAGCGGCGCGATCTCGCGGTCGCGCTGGTCCTCGGTCGGCAGGTCGAGGATCTCCTGGATGCGTCCCAGCGCGCCGAGGGCCGAGTTGACGGCGGCGATGGCGCCGAACGCCTGGCCGAGCGGCAGGATCATCATGAAGAGGAAGAGGATGAACGCCACCAGGTTCGCGACCGTGATCGCACCGCTGGCGACGCGGAACCCGCCGACGCCGAGCACGACCAGGAACGACACCTGCATGGCGATCCCGGCGACGGGCACGACGAGCGCCGAGATCTTCGCGACCTGGATGCCCATCTTGTAGGCGCCGGTGGCGTTCTCGTCGACGGCGGCGATCTCCCGGTCGGTCGCGTTGGCCGCGCGGATGGTCCGCACCGAGCTGATCGCCCGCTCGACCGCCGCGGCCAGGTCGCCGACCTTGTTCTGCGCCTTCTGGCTGGCGACCCGGATGCGGCCCGAGAGCAGCGTGACGACCACGATCGACACCGCGACCACGAGCACCGTGAGCCCGAGGAGCACCGGGTCGATGATCAGCATCGCGATGAGCGCGCCGACGAAGGTGAGCGCCCCGCCGATCGCCTCGACGAGGCCCTGGGTCAGCACCGCGCGCAGGAGGGTGGTGTCCGAGCCGACCCGGGAGACGAGGTCGCCGGTGCGGCGGGTGTCGAACTCGCTGATCGGCAGGCGCAGCATCCGCCCGACGAGCTTGCGGCGGGAGGAGAGCACGACGCCCTCGCCCGTGCGCTGGAGGAGGTAGTGCTGGTAGCCGGAGATCAGGCCCGAGACCACCACGAGCGCGACCAGGCCCCAGACGATGCCGCCGAGGGCCTGGCCCTTGCCGACGATGTCGATCACCTGGCTGACGAGCAGCGGCTGGGCCAGGCTCGCCGCTGCGCCGAGCACGCTCAGCACGACGACGAACGCGAGCACCTTCTTGTGCTCGAGCAGGTACGGGAGGAGCTGGCTGAAACGGGCGCGGGGGCCGGCGTCGTCGGGGCGCCGGGAGAAGGGGGAGCGGCGTCGGGGGGACGCGGTGGGCTGCTCGGTGGTCATGGTCTTCCGTTCGGGGTGCTTCGGTTGCGACGAGGGGAGGGCAGACGGGTGGCGGTCTACATCCGACCGTACTTCTTGTGGACTGCCTGTTTGCTGACACCGAGGGCCAGGGCGATGAGCTGCCAGGTGGCGTTGGCGTTGCGTGCGCGCCGCACGGCGACCGCCTCGATCTGGTCGAGTTCGCGGTGCATCCGGGAGATGGCGCGCAGGGCGACGATCGGGTCGTCGGACCCGGCGTCGCCGGCGAGGGTGCGGAGGGTGCTGCTGTCCATGCGGTCAACCATAGTTGACGTCGGCTCCATCGTCAACCTAGATTGACTCCCTTGGATCGCCGGGATGTCCCCGGCCGGGGCTACAGTGCTGAACTATGCCGACGCCCGTCATCACCGCCACCGACCTCGTCAAGACGTACAGGGACTTCCCCGCGGTCGACGGCATCAGCTTCCAGGTGGAGGCGGGGGAGTCGTTCGGGCTGCTCGGCCCCAACGGCGCCGGCAAGTCCACGACGATGCGGATGGTGGGCGCCGTCTCCACCCGCACGGGCGGCGACCTCAGCATCCTGGGGCTCGACCCCGACCGGTACGGCCCCGAGATCCGCTCGCAGCTCGGCGTCGTGCCGCAGGCGGACAACCTCGACACCGAACTGCGCGTGCGCGACAACCTCATCGTCTACGGCCGCTACTTCGGCCTGCCGTCCGCCCGCGTGCGCCGTCGCGCCGACGAGCTCCTCGAGTTCGCCCAGCTGGAGGACAAGGCGAAGGCCAAGGTCGACGACCTCTCCGGCGGCATGAAGCGGAGACTGACGATCGCGCGGGCGCTCATCAACGACCCGCGCATCCTGCTGCTGGACGAACCGACCACCGGCCTCGACCCGCAGGCGCGGCACATCCTCTGGGACCGCCTCTTCCGCCTGAAGGAGCAGGGCACGACGCTGGTCCTCACCACGCACTACATGGACGAGGCCGAGCAGCTCTGCGACCGGCTGGTCGTCGTGGACAAGGGCAGGATCATGGCCGAGGGCTCGCCGGCCGCCCTCATCCGCGAGTACTCGACCCGCGAGGTGCTGGAGGTGCGGTTCGGCTCCGAACGCAACGCCGAGGTCGCCGGGCAGCTCGGCGGCATCGGCGAGCGGGTGGAGGTGCTGCCCGACCGCATCCTGGTCTACAGCGAGGATGGCGAGGCCGAGCTCGCGCGGATCACCGACCGCGGCCTCCATCCCCTCACGAGCCTCGTCCGCCGGTCGAGCCTGGAGGACGTGTTCCTGCGGCTCACCGGCCGGAGCCTGATCGAATGAGCGCCGAGACCGGTGTGGGAACGTCCGGCGACGCGCGGGAGGCGCTCGCCGCAGCCGTGCGTCCGCGGCGGTTCGGCGCCTGGTACGTGGCCGAGCACCGCTTCCGTGTCATGCGGTCGTACCTGCAGACGCTGCTGGTCACCGGCTTCGGCAACCCGCTCGTGTACCTCTTCGCGATGGGCGTCGGCCTCGGGAGCCTGATCAGCGCGAACACCGGGCCGAACGCCATCGACGGCGTCAGCTATCTCGCGTTCGTCGCGCCCGCGCTGCTCTGCACCGCCGCGGTCACCGTCGCGAGCGAGGAGTTCACCTACCCGGTGATGCTCGGCTTCAAGTGGAACCCCACCTTCTTCGGCATGAACGCCGCTCCGATCGCCCCGGGTCAGATCATCGACGGCATCGTCATCTCCGTGATCGCGCGCCTGCTCGGCACGAGCATCGTCTACTACGCGTTCATGCTGCTCTTCGGCGCCGTCCCCGGGCCGTGGGGGTGGGTGACCGTGTTCGTCGCGACGCTCGCCGGCCTGGCTTTCGGCGCCCCGGTCATGGCCTACGTCGCGACCCTCGAGCAGGACACCGGCCAGATCGCCATGCTGATGCGCTTCGTGCTGCTGCCGATGACGCTGTTCTCCGGCACCTTCTTCCCGCTGACCAACATGCCCGACTACCTCCAATGGATAGGCTGGATCTCCCCGCTCTGGCACGCCACCGAGCTCTCCCGCGTGTTCGCCTACGGCTCGCCCGAGCCGCTGTGGCTCACGATCGTGCACGTCGTCTACCTGGCCGCGCTCGCGGTCGTGTTCTGGCTGTGGGCGCGCCGGATCACCGGGCGGAGGCTGAACAAATGACCGCGACCGACGACCGGATGACGGCGACCGTCTCCCGCTCCCGCCCGCTGCGCGCCCTCTACGCCGGCAACGCGACCTCGGTGATGCAGCGCGGCTGGCGCGCGACCCGCAGCACGAACTGGCTCGTCATCGTGTCCGGCTTCTTCGAGCCGATCTTCTACCTGCTCTCGCTCGGCATCGGGCTCGGAAAGCTCGTCGGCGACGTGCACACCTCGACCGGGCAGCCGGTCTCGTACGCCGCCTTCATCGCCCCGGCCCTCCTGGCGACCGCCGCCATGAACGGCGCGGTGTACGACTCCACCTGGAACGTCTTCTTCAAGATGCACTTCGCCAAGCTGTACGAGGGGATGCTCTCCACCTCCCTCGGGCCGCTCGACGTCGCCCTCGGCGAGATCCTGCTCGCACTCGCCCGCGGTGCCCTCTACGCCCTCGGCTTCATGCTCGTCATGCAGGCGCTCGGCCTCAACCTGTCGTGGTGGGCGCTGCTCGCGCTCCCGGCCGTGCTCCTCATCGCCTTCGGCTTCGCCAGCTTTGGGATGGGCGTCACCAGCTACATGAAGACCTTCCAGCAGATGGACTGGATCAACTTCGTGCTGCTGCCGATGTTCCTGCTGTCGGCGACCTTCTACCCGATCACGGTCTACCCGGAGGCGATCCAGTGGGTCATCCGCTGCCTCCCGCTCTGGCACGGCGTCGAGCTCGTCCGCGGGCTCACGACCGGAGCCGTCGACCTCGGGATGCTGTGGCACGTCCTCTACTTCGTGGTGATGGTCGTCCTCGGCCTCATCCTCACCACGCGACGACTCCGCGCGCTCTTCCTCGACTGAGGATCGCTGCGGGACGCTGTCGGTCCTCCGCGTCAGAACGCCCGGTCGATCGCGCGCAGATCCGTCGCGCTCTGCTGGTCCGCTCCGAGCAGATCGTCGACGGTCGCGACGATGGCGTCGGAGGTGCTCTTCATCAGCGACGCGACCGACGGCAGCGTGTTCGCGATCGCGCTCGTCGCGTCGTTGAACGCCCCGTCGAAGTCCTCCGTTCCTTCTACGCCGGCGGCGATACCCCCGGGGAAACGCGTCGCCGACTCCCGCACCAACGGCAGGGTGTCGGCGATTCCGCTCGCCGCCTCCGCCGCCGTGCGGCGATCAGCCGTGATCCGCCTCATGCCCGCGCCTCAGAACTTGTCCAGCGCCGACATGCCGTCGGGCAGGAGGAAGCAGGGGGACCAGGCATCGATGGTCAGTTTGGTCAGGTCCTTCGAGGCGGGCGCGACGAGATATCCCTCGCCGTCGACACCCGTGAGGTCCACGCGGCGGTACCCGGAGGGATTCTTGCCGATCGAAACGGTGAATCTTGAATCTTTGTAGTGCTCGGCGATCGAATCGACCAGTTCGTCGGTGTCACGGGGGGACGTGAACGTCAGGGAGGTCAGCCCCATCCAGGAGTAGGCGTCACTCGGCCCGCACTTGCGAACGTGCGATACCTGCTCGGTCGAGCGTTTCGCGATCCAGTCCGAGGGGATCAGGCCGACGAGTTCGTCCTGCATCTCCAGCGACTGGGCCTTGCCCTCCTGCGGCGTGCGCGCCGAATCGAATGTCTCCATCGGTGTCAGACCCTTTCCTGTGTTGCCGGTGCAAGCAGTCATGGTGGTGGCAAGCACGAGAACCATCAGTAGTTTCGATACGCGTTTCATCACCCGAAGATCTCCCACCTGACGTCGTTCAGAAGGGACTTGTTCGCTTGCGAGTCCGTCGTGATCAGGTTGTGGTTGCCGAAGAAGTCGAACGCCGAAGGTGCTTCGTAGTACGGGTCGTAGGAGAAGCCGCTGTCCGGTCGGCGCGGGACGTGGTTCTCACCGACGACGCCGAACTCCTGCGCGTACTGGAGGATGTCCGGGTAGGAGTAGTCCCGGTACGTAGTGGACGGGTCAGGGGTCCATCCCTTCGGCATCCAGGCGCCGGAGAGGGAGATGACCTGGTCGTAGTGCGCTCCCGCCTCTTCCGAGGCGGTGATGTTCGCCAGTCCCCAGCTGTGGCCGATGGCCGTGGCCTGCGCGTACGTGTACTGCGGATTCGCGGTGACGCCGCGTTGCAGCGATGCCAGCCGTTCCGCGGTCGTCGTGGTGGATGTCGCCGAGTTCGCTTCCAGGATGCGCGTCATGTCCGGTTCACCGAGGTTCGTGTCGTTTTCGCCGGGGAAGGCGCCGTCCTTGGTGACGAAGACGAGAGCTCCCGGATGGTCCTGCACGAGCGACCCCGCCATCGCCTGCACCCCGCCCTTCCAGAAGTCCGGCATCCCGGTGAACGTCCCGGGGTTGTAGTAGATCACGTTGGTGGGCGTCTGCGAGAGATCGCCGACCACTTCGATCACCCGCGAAGCGTCGCGGTCGTAGAGGTACAGCTGCACCGAGCCGTCGACCGCGCGCTTCAGGTAGTCGTTCTCCGTCTCGAGCAGGGCGATCTTGTGAGTGTTCTCGGGGCTTCCGGGAAGCGCGCGAAGCCGAGCCAGCTCCGCTTCGTTGGCCGCCAGATCGGTCCCGGCATTCGTCCGGTTCGCCGCCACGCGCACCGCCGGCGGCAGCCCGTCGAGCCGGCCGAGGAACGGGGCGAGGTGTGTCAGGAACGTGGCGCGCTGGGCGTCGCTCAGGGTGATCCACCATCCCCAGACCTTGTCCGGGTCTTTCGACAGCATCGCAGCCAGCCGGATCTGCTGGGCCGTCGACAGCGCTGCCAGCTGAGCGGGTGTGAGCTGACTGAGCGCGCGCAGGCCCCCGGGAGCGTTCGCCTGGCCCGCTTGGGTCGTGCCAGGGAACGAACCCGACGACAGGTCCGCGACCAGCGGTTTCAGCTCCGCCGCCAGAGCGCGCAGCTCCTTCACGACCGCCGTGTACGCGCGCTTGGCATCCTGTTCGTTGGAGCGTTCGAGCGCGGCCTTCGCCGCAGCCGCAGCTTCGGCGCGCATCGGCGGCGCCGTGCGGGCGCCGATCTCGTTCGCGACACGGCGTGCATGGTCGAGTTGGTCGTTCGCCCGGGTGATCAGTGCCGGGACCTTCGACGCCCCGTCGGCGATCGTGATGAGCGCCCGGCGGCGGCTCTCCAGCAGTGACTCGGCGGCGTGCCCCGCCTCTCCGCTGAACCCCACATCCGAGCGTGCGCGTTGCGCTGCGTGAGCGACCTCCCCGAGAGCCTCGCCGGCCTTCGTGAACGCCGACCCCATCCCGTATCGCGGAGCGCCCGCGAGCGCCGCGAGCTTTGCAACGTATTCCCCCATACGCCCCGACGATACCGACGCCCGGAAGCTCCCACCACCGTGCCCGCACCCTATTCCGGCCGCCCTCGGTGGCCGATTGCGATCGTGCCGTCCGGGCGGTCTTTCGGAAGCGTCCGCGCGCTCGTCCTCGATTGAGCCCGGTTGGTCCGCTCCATGATTGGCGGTAGACGAACCATCCGTGATACTTGTGGGTGGAGTCTCGGGGGATGCCGCCGGCGCCGACGCTGCGAGACCCGAAAGGCAGTGGCCGCACGGATGCGCGGTGTGCGCGACGGTTGCAGGATGGGGTGCGATGAAGTCGAGGGGAGCCCTGCGGGGCATGTTCGCGGGCGTGCTCGCTGTGGCGTTGGCGACGGTTCCTGCGGTTTCGGCGATGGCCGATACCGGGTCGAGCTGGTGGTACGACTTCTACAAGGTCGGCCAGGTCCAGTCCGAGGGGTGGACGGGCAAGGGGGTGAAGGTCGCGGTGATCGACAGACAGATCAATCCGGACCTCCCCGTGTTCCAGGGAACGTCGTTGACCGTCTCCGACGCCATGTCTTGTGCGTCGCCGGTGACCACGACGACGGTGACCAGTAACTCCCGGCACGGCACGAACATCACCTCGCAGCTCATCGGCAACGGGCAAGGTCCGAGCGCGGTGAAAGGCATCTCCCCGAAGGCCGACGTCACCTTCTATGGTCTTGGCGACGGACAGAAATGCTCCACGGAGGTCGTCGACGGACGTGATCTGAGCGACTTCGGTCAGGCGCTTCATGCGGCCGTCGCCGATGGGAACAGCATCGTCACCACCTCCGTCGCCTGGGATTCGCTTACCTCGGGCGACGTCACGGAGCTTGCGAAGGCGATTGCGCATGGGGTCGTCGTCGTCGGCTCGACCAACAACGATCCCAGCCAGAACACCGCTTTTCCGGCAGCCTCGAACGGGGTGGTCGCCGTGAACTCGGTCACCAGCACAGGCGCAATCCAGCCATCGGAGAACAATCCGAGCGTCCCCAACATCGTCGACGAGGTGACTGTTGTCGCTGCAGGCGAGGGGCTTGCAGGAATCGGCGACGTCGAAGCCGGCAGCTGGACTGCGACCTCGACGTCGGGCGCTTCTCTCGCGACTCCTATCGTCGCGGGCATGTTGGCGGTTGCGAAGCAGAAGTATCCGAAGGCGACGGCGAACCAGTTGATCCAGTCGCTGATTCACAACACGACGCCGGAGGATCACCCGCTCGCGCGGGACGAGACGGGCGGGTTCGGCTACGGGCCGGTCTCACTTACTCATCTCTTGGCGGTGGACCCGTCGCAGTATCCGGACAAGAATCCGCTGCTGGACAAGGCCTCGGGTGAGCCGACGGCGAAGCAGATCGCGGATGCGGGCACGGCGGCGACGGCTGCCCCGTCGGCGACACCCGGGGCGGCGGTTCAGCCGCAGAGCGGCGGCGGGGTTTCTGTCCCGCTTATCGTGGGGATCGTGGTCGGTGTGCTCGTCGTCGCGGGTGTGATCGTGGTGGTGGTCGTCCTCGGCGGCCGACGCAAAAAGAAGACAACAGGGGGTATCGCATGAGCAACGGAACCTGGGAGACACGCCTTCGCGCGCTTTCCACGACGGCGACGGATGTCCAGCTGCCAGCAGCGGACCGGATCAGGCAGCAGTTCGACGATCTGAAGTCGGCGTTGGATAAGGCGGCGAGCCAGAGCGGACTCCAGGGGCAGGCCGATGAGGCGGCGACTACGGCGCTGTCGAGCGTGTCGACCAGGGCCGCCAACGTGAGCGCGTCTCTCGAATCCGTCCAGAACGCGGTCGAGCACGCAAACGAGCGACGGCGTGATCTGGCCCACCACGAGATCAACTCTCTCGATCAGAAGGCCCCTGCATCGCTGTCGGGCACCGAGGCGAACATCCTCCAGTCCGCGGTGAGCGGCGCACTTTTCACCTTCGGTCCGCTGTCGATCGTGGCCGGGGCCGGCGCAGTGGGGATCGTCAACAACTTTCTCGCTGCGAACCGCGAGAGCCACGCGCGAGAGGCGGTCCAGCGCATCGGCGAGGTGATGGACGACATGGCACCGGAGCCCCCGGCCCGAGTCCCGGCGCCCGAGAACAATCGCGACAAGGACGGGACGTCTTCGAGCTCGTCGACATCGCGCGACAGCACTGGTGGCGGCCCCCGCGGCGGCATCCCCGCCGGCGGCTCCTTCAGCACCTACCCCGGCGCGCACATCGAGCCGCTCTCGCAGGTCGACACCGGCGGCGTCATCAGCTTCCCGCACACCGGCGGTTCGACCGGTGGCGGGCACACCGGGACCGGCGTGACGCCGGGTACCGGCATCGACGGCTCCATCACGCCGGACGGTCCGATCTCGGGCGGTTCGACGACGCCCGGGTTGGGTTCGGGTGGCAGCGGCAGCGGTCTCGGCGGCGGCAACGGCGGCGGTCTCGGCTCGACTCCTGGCCTGGCGGCCGGTGCGGGCGGGGCGCTCGCGCTCGGCGGGGCGAAGCTCGTCGCCGCGCGCGGTGGATCGATGCTCGGCTCGGGTCTCAACGCCAAGGTGGGCTCGCTCGGCGCCGGTGGCGCGGGCGGCAAGCTCGGCGGTCTGAGCGGTGCGGCGGAGTCCGCTGCGGCGCGCTCCGGCTCGCTCGCGGGCGCGGGACGCGCCGGAACCGGCGGACTGCTCGGATCCGGTTCGGGCTCGGGCGCTGCCGGAGCGGCAGGCGAAGGGGCCGCCGCGCGCGGTGGTGCCGGCGCGGGCATGATGGGCGGCGCGGGCGGGGCGGGCCGATCGGACGAGAAGCGGCAGGGCCGCGGGCTCGGCGGTCCCATCGCTCCAAAGATCGACGAGGACCAGGAGCGCGGACCCCGGTCGGCGTCGGCCGGTCCCGGCGGCCGCGGCTGAGCCGCGGACGTCGACCGACCAGGTGCTGAAGGATGCGGGCGTGAACACGATCTCGACTGAACCGTGCCGACGGGCGTGACCGAGCGGCGTCGTCTCGCGATCGTCGACGGTGCACGCGTGCACGAGATCGTCGTCCCCGCGGGCACGCTGCTCGAGACGGCGCTCGACGGGATCGGCCTCCGCCTGCAGGCCGGACAGCAGGTCCTCGTGGAGCGCACGGGACGCGAGGTCGCCATCGACCAGCCCGCGTGGCGCCTCGACGACGGCGCGCTCCTCTCGGTGGTCGACCTCCGTGACCGCCCGCAGCCGGGCAGACGCAGCGCTACCGCCTCCGGCGCCGCCGTCACGACCGAGACGGTCGCCTGGTGGATTCTCGGCGCCGTCGGCGTGCTGGTCAGCGCACTCGTGCTCGGGGGTGCGGACTCCCTCCCGGCCGGCATCCGGATCGGCGGCGCCGTCGGGCTCGGGGTCGCCGCCCTGATCGTCGGGATCACCTGGTCCGTGCGCACGCGGGACGACCTCGCCGACCCGAAGGCGACCACGACCGCTTCCCCCGCCGCCGCACTCGGACCGCTCGCACTCGCGTTCGCGGCCGGTGCCGCGGCCATCCCGGCCTCGGCTCACAGCATCCCGCTCGTGGTCCTCACCGGCCTCGCGGCGGCCGCGGTGCTCGCCGCCGTCATCGCCCTCGTGGCCTCCTCCGAGCAGGTAAGGGACTCCGCGGGCGCCGCCGCCGTCGTGCTGCTCATCCTCGGGGCGATCTGGGCCCTGGCTCTGCTGCTCGGGATGCCCGCGCAGGGCGCCGCGGCGATCACCCTCGGCGCCGCGCCCGTCGCGCTGCGCGCCCTCCCGACGATGCTCCTCGACGTGCCGCCCGGGATGTTCATCGACTACCAGCGCTATCAGTCGACCCGCTGGGCCGTGCGCGAGCGCGTGCCCGAGCCGGGGGAACCCGTCACCCTGACCGGTGCGCGTCGCATCGCGGGCCAGTCGACGGCACGCCTGCGGACGGCGACGGTCCAGATCGCCGGGATGGCGGCGATCTCCGCCCCGGTGGCGCTCATCCCGCTCCAGCCGGCCGATCCGCTGCGGTTCTGGGGCCAGCTCGTCCTGGCCGCGACCGCCTCCCTCGCCCTCGTGCTCGGCGCCCGCCGCTCGTCGGTGCGGCTGCTGCGCTGGGTTCCCCGCGCCTCGGCCGCCGTGGTCGTGCTCTCCGTCGTCGTCGCGGCGATGCTCGCGTCCGGCGCGCTCGGCCTTAGCGTCGCCGCGGCCGGTCTGCTCCTGATCGGGATCGCGACCTCGGCCGTGCTCGTCGCGGTCGGCCGCGGGGCGAGCTCGCTGTTCTGGTCCCGCCTCGCCGATCTCGTCGAGGCGCTGTGCGTGGTCTTCGCGCTTCCGGCCGGCCTCGTCGCCGCCGGCGTCATCGACCTGATGAGAGGGGTGATGGCGTGATGAGCGCTGTCTCGTGCTGGAACTGCGGGCAGACGCTTCCCGACGGGACCGCCCGCTGCCCGTCCTGCGGCGTGCCGCAGGACCGCCGCCCGTCCGCGCCCGCCCCGGCAGGCGCACCTGCCACGGGAGACGTGCCGGCCGTGGGCGCGCTCCCCACGGCATCTCGCGTCGTCGCCCGTGACGCGTCCCCGCTCGGCCCGGAGTTCGCCGGCAACCCGGCAGCCGTCGGCGCTCGACTCGCGGCCTTCACGATCGATGTCGTCGCGGTCGCCGTCGTCGCCGTCGTCGTCGCCGCGCTGACCCGCTCCGCCGTCCTGACCGCCCTCGCCGTCGTCGAGCTCGCCGCCGGGCTGCTCGTCCTGCAGGCGCGCACCGGCCTCGGCCTCGGGAACGCCCTCCTGCGCCTGCGCGTCTCGCGCAGCGACGCCCCGTTCTCCCCGGGACTGGGTCGCGCGTTCGTGCGCTCCTTCCTCGTCGGCGCGGGCTCGCTCGCCCTGGGGGTCGGCGCGTGGATCGTCGAAGCATCGTCGGCCTGGGACCGGGGTGCGAAACGCCGCTCCTGGGCGGACCGCGCCGCGGGCACCGTCGTGGTCGCCGTCCCGCGCCGCGTCGCAACGGAGTCCGCTGCCCCGGCCGCGCCGTCGATCGTCGCGCCTCCACTGCCCGGAGGCGTCTCCTTCGATCTCTCCGAGCAGGTGACGGTGCTCCCCGGCGCCGCGCCGACCATCGCTCCGGCGCCGCCGGCCGCCCCTGCGGCGCCGTCCGCGCCCGTCCTCGCACCGCCCCAGGTCATCCCGTCCCGCGACGTGCGCGGTGTCGTCGGCGACACCGGCCGGTCCGCAGACACGGGCACCGGGACGGGAACGGGGACCGGCACACCGGGTGCACCCGGCCCCGTGCCGGTGGAGGCGGCAGGAGGCGTCGTCGGCGGCGAGACCGGCGGCGAGCTCCTCCTGATCTTCGACACGGGGCAGCGGGAGCAGCTGCCCGTCCCGGTGGCGGTCAACCTCGGCCGTGCCCCCGCGGGAACCGATCCCGGCGATCGTCTCGTCGTCGTCCGCGACCCCGAGCACACGGTGTCCAAGACGCACGCGCGCCTCGAGCACTCATTCTCGGGCACGTGGATCACGGACGGCGGATCGACCAACGGCACCGAGCTCCTCGACGAGACCGGAGCCTCCCGGCGCCTGGAGCCCGGCGTGCGGACCCTCGTCGAGGACGGCGTCCGCGTGCAGCTCGGCAACCGCGTCTTCACCATCAGCAGACTTCTCGGAGGTGCGTCATGAGCGCTGGTCCCCGGCTCGCACCCCCGCGCGTCCCCGGCGGCAAGATCGTCGTGCAGGCTCCACCCGAGCTCGTCCCGAGCGAGAGCGGCGGCCTCATCACGTCGCTGCTGCCCATGCTCGGCAGCATCGGCGCGATCGTGATGGTCACCATCTCGAACGCCGGCCCGACCGGCTTCATCACCGGCGGCATGTTCCTGCTCTCCTCCCTCGGCTTCGTGGCCGTGAACGGCTGGCGTCAGCGGTCGCAGCGCACGTCGCAGGTGCTCGGGAGCCGGCGGGAGTACCTGGCGTACCTCTCCGAGCTGCGCGACACCGTCCGCACGGCGGCCCGTCAGCAGCGCCGGTACGGCAACTGGGTGAACCCGGCCCCGTCGGCGCTCCCGTTCATCACCGAGGACCGCACGCGCGTGTGGGAGCGGATCGCCTCCGACGAGGACTTCCTGCTCGCCCGCATCGGCGTCTCGGACCAGCCGCTGTGCGTGACGCTGGAGGCCCCCGAGCTGCCGCCGCTCGCGCAGCTCGACCCGGTCGCGGCCTCCGCCGCGCACCGCTTCATGCTGACGCACGAGGTGCAGCCGCGCCTGCCGCTGGCCGTGCCGCTCACCGACTACTCGCGGGTGGAGATCACCGGCGGCGACGAGAACGCCGTGCGATCCCTCGCCCGCTCGATGCTGCTCGGGATCGCCACGATGCAGTCGCCCGACGACGTGCGCATCGCGGTGCTCGCGGGCGACGGCCAGCTCTCGCAGTGGGAGTGGGCCAAGTGGCTCCCGCACGTCCAGTCCGTCCGCGTGGAGGACCGGCTCGGCCCGGCGCGCGCGATCTCCTCCTCCATCGACGAGCTCGCCAGGATGCTGCCCGCCGAACTGCGCGAGCGCCCGCGGTTCTCGCCGGGGGCGAAGGCCGCTCCGCACGTCATCCTCGTGGTCGACGGCGCACGCGTGCCGGCGGGCGATCCGCTCGTGGGCGGCGACGGCGTCGCCGGGGTGACCGTCATCGAGCTGCCGACCCGCTGGGGCGCCCTGGAGGACACGGACGTGCTCCGGCTCGCGCTGCCCGGCGACCCGGCCGCGCCCGCCGACCGGGCCGAGGCCATCGACCTCCAGTCCGACACGCGCGTGTTCACCCCGGACACCGTCTCGGTGGTCGAGGCGGAAGCCACCGCACGCCGGCTCCTGCCCCTCTACGCCGGGCCGGTCGCCGCCACCGACGGCGGCACCACCCGGGCGCAGCTGGAGCTCGTCGAGCTGCTCGGCCTCCCGGACGTGCGCGAGGTCGACCTCGACCGCGCCTGGGCGGGGCGCCTGGAGCGCGACCGCCTGCGCGTCCCGATCGGACAGGACACCGACGGCGCCACCCTGGTGCTCGACCTCAAGGAGGCCGCGCAGCAGGGCATGGGACCGCACGGTGTGCTCATCGGCGCCACCGGTTCCGGCAAGTCCGAGGTGCTCCGCACCCTGGTGCTCGCGCTCGCCCTGACCCACTCTCCCGAGCAGCTCAATTTCGTGCTCGTCGACTTCAAGGGCGGCGCGACCTTCGCCGGGATGGCGGGGATGCCCCACGTGTCGGCCATCATCACCAACCTCGGCAGCGAGCTCGCCCTCGTCGACCGGTTCCAGGACGCGCTGCAGGGCGAGGTCGTGCGGCGGCAGGAACTGCTGCGCGCCGCCGGCAACTTCGCGAACGTGTCGGACTACGAGAAGGCGCGCCGCAACGGCCGCACCGACCTCGAGCCGCTCCCCGCGCTCCTGATCGTGGCGGACGAGTTCTCGGAGCTGCTCGCCGCGAAGCCGGAGTTCGTCGAGAGCTTCGTGAGCATCGGCCGCGTGGGCCGCTCGCTCCAGATCCACCTCCTGCTCGCCTCGCAGCGGTTGGAGGAGGGCAAGCTCCGCGGCCTCGACACCTACCTCTCGTACCGGATCGGTCTGCGCACGTTCTCCGCGGCCGAGTCGCGCACGGTCCTCGGCGTCCCGGACGCGTACACGCTCCCGCAGGAGCCGGGCGTCGGCTACCTCAAGGCCGACACCGAGTCGATGACGCAGTTCCGCGCGGCCTACGTCTCGGGTCCGCCGAAGACGCGCCGCCGTGCCGGCGGCGGCGACGGCCCCGTGACGGCGACCGCCGCGGACGTCGCCCTCTTCACGGCGGCCGCGCAGCCGCTCGAACTGCCGGAGTCCACCGACGCTCCGATCGTGACGACCGCCGTCGAGCCGGTGGAGGAGCGCAGCACGTTCCAGATCGCGGTCGAGCGGATGAGCGGCCGCGGTCCCGCGGCGCACCAGGTCTGGTTGCCGCCGCTGCGCGATCCCGAACCGCTCGACCGGCTCATGCCCGACCTCGCGGTCGACCCGGCCCTCGGGCTCGTGTCGCCGTCGTGGCGCGCGGCGGGTTCGCTCACCGTCCCGCTGGGCGTCGTCGATGTGCCGCTGGAGCAGCGGCGCGAGCAGCTCGTCGTCTCCCTCGGCGGCGCGGGCGGTCACGTGGCGATCGTCGGCGGACCGCTCAGCGGCAAGTCCACGCTCGTCAGGACGCTGGTGGCGTCCCTCGCTCTCACCGGAACGCCGCTCGAGCTGCAGTTCTACGTGCTCGACTTCGGCGGCGGCAGCTTCGTCGGCATGCAGCGGCTGCCGCATGTCGCCGGCGTCGCGACCCGCACCGAGGAGGAGTCCGTGCGCCGCACGGTCGCCGAGGTGGAGTCGATCCTGGATGCCCGCGAGCTGTACTTCCGCCAGCACGGCATCGACTCGATCGACACCTACCGGCAGCGCCGCGCCGAGGGCCTGGTCGACGACGGCTGGGGCGACGTGTTCCTCGTGGTGGACAGCTGGTCGACGCTGCGGACCGAGTACGAGGCGCTCGAACCGCGCATCCAGGCCATCGCGGCGCGCGGACTCAGCTTCGGCGTGCACCTCGTCGTCACCACGAACCGGTGGCTCGAGATCCGCTCGAGCCTGAAGGACCTCCTGCAGACCCGCGTGGAGCTGCGCCAGGGCGACGCGAGCGACTCCGAGATCGACCGCAAGGCCGCCGCGAACGTCCCCGCCGACGCCCCCGGCCGCGGTCTCGCGCCGAGCAAGCTGCACATGCTCGGCGCCCTGCCGCGCATCGACGGCTCGGGAGACGCGTCGCGCCTCGTCGACGGCGTCGACGACCTCGTCGACCGCGTCTCGAACGCCTGGCGCGGACCGGCGGGCCCGAAGCTGCGGCTCCTGCCGGAGGACATCTCGCTCGACGAGGTGCGCGCCCAGGCGCCCGCGGGCGACCGCCGGCTGCTCCTCGGTGTCGACGAGGCCCAGCTCGCCCCCTTCGGCATCGACCTGGCCGCCGAGTCGCACCTCTACCTCTACGGCGACTCCGGGATGGGCAAGTCCTCGTTCCTGCGCGGCATCGTGCAGGAGATCGGCCGGCTCTACACCCCGGAGCAGGCCAAGATCTTCGCGATCGACTACCGGCGCGCCCTGCTGGGCGAGATCCCGAGCGAGTACCTCGGCGCGTACATCACGTCGCACGACCAGGCGATGTCGGGCGTGGGCGAGCTCGCCCAGTTCTTCTCCGGCCGCCTCCCGGGCCAGGACGTGACGACCGAGCAGCTGCGCGACCGTTCGTGGTGGAAGGGCGCGGAGGGCTTCGTGATCGTGGACGACTACGACCTCGTCGCGACCAGCCAGGGCAACCCGGTGGCGGCGCTTCGCCCGCTGCTCGCCCAGGCGGCCGACGTCGGCCTCCACGTCATCATCACGCGGCGCACCGGCGGTGCGAGCCGTCAGGCGTACGACCCGATCATCCAGGGGTTCACCGACCTCGGCGTGACCGGCATCATCCTCGGCGGCAACCCGGAGGAGGGCGCCCTGATCGACCGGGTGAAGCCCATCCCGTCGGTGCCGGGACGCGCTCAGGTCGTCAGCCGCGAGCGCGGTCTGTTCTCCGCCCAGCTCGCCCTCCCTGCGACCCGAACGGGGCGATGATCCGGCGGATGGAATCGAATAGGCTGGTGAGGACGCCGGGGTTCCGGTGGCCCTGTGACCAGACCGGGGCCGCACGATCCGGTTCGTCGGGGGAGAGGACCGTGATGCCCGGTCGTAACGAGCGGAGGGCCGAGGCGTGAGCAGACGAGCCATCGCCTCCCCGCCCGTGCTGCCCGGGTACGCCGTCATCCGACCGCTCGGATCCGGCGGCTTCGCCGACGTCTTCCTGTACGAGCAGGACCTCCCGCGCCGTGTGGTCGCGGTGAAGGTGCTGGCCGCGGAGGCGGTGAACGACGACACCCTGCGGGCGTTCAACGCCGAGGCGGACATCCTCGCCCGGCTGAGCGCGCATCCCGCGATCGTCACCGTGCACCTCGCGAGCATCTCGTCGGACGGCCGCCCGTTCTTCGTGATGGAGTACTGCCCCGACACGATGAGCGCGCGGCTCCGACGCGACTCCCTCGCGCTGACGACCGTGCTCGAGACCGGTGTGCGGATCGCGGGCGCCGTCGAGACCGTGCACCGCGCCGGCCTGCTGCACCGCGACATCAAGCCCTCCAACATCCTCATCACGGCGCTCGGCTCGGCCGTGCTCGCCGACTTCGGCATCGCCGCCGCGGACGACGAGGACGGCGACGTCGCGATGTCGGTCCCGTGGTCGGCGCCGGAAGTCCTGCAGGAGACCACGAACGGCACGATCGCGAGCGAGGTGTGGAGCCTCGCGGCCACCGTCTACACCCTGCTCACCGGGCGCAGCCCGTTCGAGTCGGACCGCCGCCAGGCGAACACGCGCGACCTGATGACCGGCCGCATCCTGAAGGCCGTCTACACGCCGACCGGCCGCGACGACGTGCCGCCGCGCTTGGAGGAGGCGCTGCGGACCGCGCTGTCGAAGGATCCGGCCCGCCGCTTCGCCTCCGCGCAGGCGTTCGCCGAGGAGCTGCGCTGGGTGCAGTACGAGCTCGGCATCCCGCCGACGGCGATCGAGGTCGCCTCGCCCGAGTGGGCGCGCGCCGCCGGCCTGATCGACCTCGACGACCGCGACCGCCGCGGCCCCGTCGTCTCCACCGTCAACCCCGACTCGCGGCGTGCGCAGCGCGAGGCCAAGCAGGCCGAGGCCGCGGCGGAGGCCAAGCGCGACCGCGACGGCCTCGTCGTGCGCGAGCGCCGCTGGGCCGGCAACCCGATCGTCCCCGCCCTCATCGGCGCCGGGGTGGCGGTCGTCGCCGTCGTCGGCGTGGGCGTCGCCCTGATCGCGGGCGGGGTGCTGTGAAGCAGCGGGCACCTCGTCGCCGCTTCGGCCGCGCCACCGCCGTGACCGCGGTCGTCGCCGCCATCGCGCTCGTGGTGACGGGCGCCGTCATCGCGCAGGGGTACGACACCCAGAAGTCGGAGGCCGTCGAGAGCTCCGTCTGGGTGACGAAGGCCTCCGGCCAGTACGCGCGCGTCGACACCGACCTCAAGCAGCTCAGCACGGTGCGGGATGCGGAGGATCCGAGCGGCGTCGTGCAGCACGGCTCCCAGGGCATCGTCTTCACGCAGGGCTTCCGCCAGGCGTGGGAGGTCGATCCGGCCGACCCGAAGGCGCTCGTCGAGGGGTCGACGGCCGAGGCCGCGTCCTCGTCCGGGGCCTCGGGATCGTCGTCGGGCGGCTCGACCGGCGCCTCCACCCCGAGCGGCACCCGGCAGGTGCTCTCGAACGGCGACTGGGCCGCGTACCTCACCGACGCGGGCACGGTGTACGTGCAACAGCTCTCCGCGCAGGGATCCGCCGGCAAGCCGGTCCCGATCGACCCGCTGCAGCAGGAGCGCACCACGAAGGGCGCCGAGGGCTACGTCGCGACGGCCGTCGCCGTGGGGGCGGACGGCACGGTCGCCCTGTACTCGGCGAAGGAGCGCGCGGTGCGCGTCTACGACGCCGCGCGCGGCACCTGGACGGGCGACGCCGCGAAGCTCGCCTCCTCGCCGCCGGCCTCGGCCAAGGTCGCGCTCGCGCTCGCGGGCGGCACCTGGGTGCTCGCCGCGCCCGCGCAGAGCAAGGCGTGGATCGCCGGACGCGATGCCGCGGTCGACGTGCGCCTCGGCAGCGACGCGATCGCCGGGAGCACCTCCGACGGCGCCGCCGCCTACTTCGCCGACGGCTCCGGGCTCGTGGCCGTGCAGGTGCGCAGCGGTCAGTCCGGCCGCACCGTCGACGCATCCGGCACTCCCGCCGCGCCGACCGAGGTGGCGGGCACCGTCTACGGCGCGTGGCTCTCCACCACCGCCGGGCGCCTCTGGTCGTCCACCGGGGGCACCACGACGCTGGAGGTGCCCCAGGGCACGCTCGAGGACGCCCGCTCGCTCGCGCCCCAGATCCTGAGCAACGGCCAGCGCGCCGTGCTCGACGAGACCGAGTCGGGGACGCTCTGGACCATCCCGGACGGAACGCTCATCCCGCCGTCCCAGTGGAACGCCGACGACGAGAAGAAGACCCAGGAGACCGAGACCACGACGCAGGTCGAGGAGGTCACCCAGGAGATGCCGCCGGTGGCGCAGCCGTCGAGTTTCGGCGTGCGCGCGGGCGCGACCGCCATCCTCCCCGTGCTCCTCAACGCGCACTCGCCCGTGAAGCGCGCCGTGCTCTCGATCGTGCCCGACTCGCTCGGGGGCGGCCTCAGCGATCCGGGCTTCGGCGACCTGTCGCTGACGGCCGACGACCAGCAGCTCGCGATCCACGTGCGCGCGCAGAGCGGCACCGCGACGTTCAGCTACGTGGTGACCGACGGACTCATGCAGTCCCAGCCGGCGACCGTCACGCTGCACGTCGTGGCGGACGCGGACAACAGCGCCCCGGCCTGGTGCGGCATCGACAACTGCATGCAGACCTGGCCGACCGTGTCGCTCGCGCCGGGCGGCACCGTCTCGGTCCCGGTGCTCTCCGCGTGGGTGGATCCGGACGGCGATCCGATCGCCCTGGCCGATGCCCGCAAGACGGACGCCGCCGCCCCGATCCGCGTCGTCGCGACCGCGGACGGCCGGGTCGCCGTCCGCCACACCGACCCGAACGCCGGCGCGGGCACCTACGCGGTGACCGTGACGGTGGTGGATGCGCGCGGCGCCCAGACGACGAAGGAGCTCGTCGTCTCGGTCGCGGCCGATCCGGCGCTCACCACGGTGCCCGCCGCCGTCGTCACCGGCGTCGGCGAGCCGCGCACGGAGGCGATCGCGGACCACGTCGAGGGCGGCTCCGGCTCGTACCGGCTCACCGACGCGGTCATCACCACCGGCGACAAGGACTACGCGACGGTGACGCCGAACGGCGCGGCCGGCACCATCCAGCTCACGGCGAAGGCCGCGGGCGAGTACTTCGTCGGCTACACCGTGCAGGACGCGCAGACCAAGGCCGAGCAGACCGGCGTGCTCCGCTTCAGCGTGGTGGCGGGAGGCCGGGCGCTCACCATCCCGCCGCTCGTCGCCTTCGCCCGCGCGCAGGAGGACACGACGCTCGACGTGCTCCCGGCCGTCCAGAACACGTCGGGCCGCGTCCTCGCCGTCCAGTCGGTCACGGCGGACGAGGACCGCCTGTCGGCGAGCGTCGTCGACAACGCCCAGGTCCGCGTCAGCGGCACCACGGCGGACGGCAGGCCCGGACGCATCGGCACCGCCACGGTGACGATCGGCGACGGCGCCGGGCAGACCGTCCAGGGCGAGATCACGGTCTTCCTCGTCGACCCGGCGACCGGCATCGGACCGATCGCGCGCCCCGACGCCGTGACGGTGCGGGCGGGCACGCAGGTCGACATCCCGGTCACCGCCAACGACATCGCGCCGCGCGGTGAGCGCCTCGTGCTCTCCTCGCAGATCGAGGGCTCGGGGGCCCCGGGCGAGCTCGTCTTCGCCGCCGGCGACACCGTGCGCTACCTCGCGCCGACCAAGGCGGGCGTCTACACGCTCCACTACTCGGACTACGTCGAATCGGACCCGAGCCGCCTCGACTCGACGGAGATCACGGTCACCGTCATCGCCGACGGCGCCAACCGCGCGCCGGAGCCGTCGACCCTGACCGCCCGCGTCCGCGCCGGCGGGACCGTCACCCTCGCCGTTCCCTCGGCCGGCCAGGACCCGGACGGCGACGCCACGGTGCTCTCGTCGCTCGCCCAGCCGAAGGCCGGGTCGGGCGCCGCGACCATCGGGCCGGACGGCCGATCGATCGTCTACACGGCGCCCGGCGGCGGCGTCAGCGGCGGCCAGGTGTCGTTCGGCTACACCCTGCGCGATCCGGCGGGCGCCACCGGAGACGGGGTCATCCGCATCGCCGTCCTCGGCAGCGCGGACGCCGACGTCGCGCCGATCACCTACAGCGACGCGGTGCGCACGGTGAAGGGCTCGACCACGCCGCTCACGGTGCAGCCGCTCCTGAACGACCGCGACCCGGCGGGCGGCATGCTCAGCCTCGTCTCCGTCGTGCCCAACGCGCCCGAGCTCCCCGGCTCCAGCGAGTACAACCGCCTGAAGGGCCTGATCGCCTCCGGCACCGACCTGAAGTCGGGGACGGTCCGCCTGCTCCCGGGCGACGTGGAGGGTGTGCAGTCGTACATCTACACCGTGAAGTCCTCGGCGACCTCCAGCACCGCGCAGGGTCTCATCGTCGTGACCGTGACGGCGGAGGCCGCGACCGACGTGCCCGTCGTGACGGACACCGTGGTCGGCACCCGCGACCGCAGCGAGCTCGCGACGGGGATCGACGTGGTCGCGGGCAAGACCGTGTGGAGCTCCGGCAGCATCTCCGACCTCACGCTCTCGATCTGGGGGCCGTCGGCGTCGTCGTACACCGTGACGGGGCACCGGATCAGCGGGCCGGTCCCTCGCGACGGCGCGCTCGTGCCCTTCGCGCTGACCGGGATCGACCAGACCGGCCGCAAGTCGGTCGGCTACGGCTTCCTGCGCATCCCCGCGTTCGACGACATGCGCCTGCAGCTCGCGGGCGGGCTCACCGCCTACAAGGTCGGAGAGGAGCAGTCGGTATCCATCCCGCTGAAGGAGGCCGTCGACCTGGTCTCCGGGGATGCCCTGCAGGTGCGCGACGACAACTCGTTCGCCGTCCAGCGCGCGAACGCCCGGTGCACGCCCGGCGGCGGTTCCAGCGCAACATACGCGGCCGGCCGCGAGGCGCCGTGGACCGACACCTGCACGGTACAGGTGCGCCTGGCCGGGCAGAGCACCTGGACCGCCCTGCCGGTGCCGGTCGTCATCCAGCCCAAGAGCCCGCAGGCCCAGCTCAACTCGGTCAGCCGTACGGTCGCTCCGGGCGCCTCCCAGACCATCGACCTGTACGCCGACCTGACCAGCTGGGAGGGCGGCCGCGTCGGCGACCAGGGCGCGCTCGACTACGCGATCGTGTATTCGGGGACCAACTTCGCCGTCACCCAGTCCGGGCGCACGCTGACCGCGACGGCGAGGGCGGATGCGCACCCCGGCGCCCGCGAGAACGTCACCGTCAAGGTGACCTCGTTCGGCGGCCTCACCGCCAACGTCACGCTCGTCGTGGGAGCGGCGCCGCCGGACGCCCCGCGCGCCGCCACCTTCACCCAGTCGTGCTCGGTGAGCGGCGGACCGTCCTGCTCCGTCACGGTCATCGGCGTGGCGGGGGAGTACGACCCGTTCCAGGGCAAGCAGGGCTCCGGCCTCAAGCTCGTGGGCCTCGGGCAGACGACCTGCGCGGTCGCGTCGATCTCCGCCTCCGGGACCAGCGCGATCACCGCCACCTGGCCGGGCGGACCGAAGCCGGCCGGCGGCAGCTGCATCGTCCCGTACACCGTCGCCGACGCGCAGGGCCGCACCGGCGGCGGCACCCTCACCCTCGACGTCCAGGGCTATCCGGCGCAGCCCAGCTCCGTGACGACCACGGGCTTCACCGGATCGAGCGTGACGCTCCTCGTCACGCTCGGCGAGGCTGCCCTCGCGCACCCCGGGCTGCGCGGCGTCGCGATCTACGAGAACGGCCAGCAGGTGCCGTCGAGCTGCTCCGCCGGCGCGGCGGGCACCTACTCCTGCACCGTCGGCGGTCTCGTGAACGGGCAGCGCCACACCTTCACCGCGCGGGCGGTCAACGCCGTGGGCGAGTCGCTCGACACGACGCCGGTGGTCACCTGGGCGTACCAGCCCCCGGTCATCAGCGGCGGCAGCAGCGGCACCGTCTACGACCCGGCGCGCACGACGGCGACGCTGGGCGTGATCTCGCTCTCGATCCAGTCGAGCGACGACACCAGCGGGTTCCAGATCAGCATCGACGGCAACCCCGTCGCCCAGGTGCCGCGCACCGGTGCGACGACCACGTGGACGGGGACGGCCTCCCCGGGATCACGGAACATCTCCGTCATCCCCGTCAGCCAGTTCCAGCCGCCGCTCGGATCGGGCAACACCGGTTCGGCGTGGGCGCAGTCCGTGCAGGTGTCGGGTGCGCCGATCGTCACGTCCAACGGATCGCTCGTCGCGTCGTCGAACACGGCGCTGCAGCTGAAGGACGTCGGGGTGGACCCGAACCACAGCGCCAAGGGCGTCAACGTGCTCTACGCGGTGTGGCGGGAGGGGGCGCCGCAGCCGTCGTGCTCGATGGACGGCAACGGCAACCCGGTGATGCCCGGAGGACAGGCCTCGAACAACTTCGGCGGACTGCAGGAGTACACCAGGTACTTCGGGCAGGCGTGCGCCGCGAACGGTTTCGGCGCGGTCGCCACCGGCACGCAGTCGGCGTACACCTTCACGATCTCGCCCGGCGGCCCCGGCGTCACCTACACGGTCGGCGTCGACCCGTCGCGCACCATCACCTCCGGCGCCTTCACCAGCGGATACGAGTTCCTCAGCGTGACGGCGCCGAACGTGCCGCCGCGGTCGCTGTTCGGCGTCTACTACCGGATCAACGGCAATCTCACCCACGACTTCGCGCTGTCGAAGGACAGCGATCCGGGCCAGATCACCTACAGCTACTGCTTCCTCGACAGCACCAGTTCGTGCGGGGCGAACGCGCCTGTGACGCCGACGACCATCCCGACGACGGTCACCGTCAACGTGCCGACGGACTGCACGGTCGCACCGACGAAGGACGACATCGTGTTCTCGGGCGCGGTCAAGTCGGCGGGGGCGTACACGACCGACGTCTCGATCGACCCCGCGACCCGGACCGTGAGCTACAAGATCACCTTCACCGGCGCGTACCAGGCGCTCGGCGAACGGACCCTGACCCGCTGCGGCGTCGCAGCGCCGACCAACCCCGACCCAGGTGCCGGCGGCACCGGCGGGACGGGCGGATGAGCGACGCCATGACATCGAGACCGCCACGACCGCGACCGACGACCGAGGAAGACGCATGACCATCACCCCCGAACAGACCGCCTGGTTCCAGTCGACCTTCGCCCAGCTCGTGGAGAACGTCGAGCAGGCGGTGCTCGGCAAGCGCCACATCGTCGAGCTCGTGTTCGCGACCCTGCTGAGCGAGGGCCACATCCTCCTCGAGGACGTCCCCGGCACCGGCAAGACGGCGCTCGCCCGCGCCCTCGGCCAGACCATCCGCGGCACGTCGACGCGCATCCAGTTCACCCCGGACCTGCTGCCCGGCGACGTGACCGGCATCACGGTCTACGACCAGAAGCGCGGCGAGTTCGAGTTCCACACCGGCCCGATCTTCGCCAACGTGGTCCTGGCCGACGAGATCAACCGCGCCAGCCCGAAGACCCAGTCGGCGCTGCTCGAGGTGATGGAGGAGGGCCGCGTCACCGTCGACGGCGTCACCCGCCCGGTCGGCGTCCCGTTCGTGGTGATCGCGACGCAGAACCCGGTGGAGCAGGCGGGCACCTACCGGCTGCCGGAGGCGCAGCTCGACCGCTTCATGATCCGCGCCTCCATCGGCTACCCCGACGATGCGTCGACCCTGCGGATCCTGCAGGGCGCGATGCACCCGCGCCGCGAGGTGCCCGAGATCGTCGACGCCCAGCTGATCGTGACGATGTCCGACCTGGTCGCCGGGGTCTACAGCAGCCCGCTGGTGCTCGACTACATCATGCGGCTGATCGCGGCCACCCGCCGGGCGAGCGAGGTCAAGCTCGGCGTCAGCGTGCGCGGCGGCCTCGCCCTGGCCCGCCTCGCCGCCACCTGGGCCGTCGCCCACGGACGCAGCTTCGTCACCCCCGACGACGTGCGCGACCTCGCGCTGCCCGTGCTCGCGCACCGCCTCGTCCTCAACCCCGACGCGGAGTTCGACGGCGTGACGCCCGACGCCGTGATCGGGCAGATCCTGCTGGACGTCGAGGCGCCCGTGGAGAACGGAGCGGCCTGAGGCGGATGGCAGAGTACGACGACACCTCCTCGCGGCTGACGCGAACCGTCACCGGCACGCGCACGCGTGCCTCGACGGTCACGAGCGTCACGAGGAGCAGCACCGGCATCGTCGAGGACGGCGTCTTCTGGGGCCGTGCGGCCGCGGCGGCCGTCGGCTCGGCGCTGCGCGCCTCCGTGCGCTGGCTGGTGGAGACCGTCACCGCGCCGGGCTGGCTGGTCGTCTGCGTGCTCGTCGCCGGAGCGATCGCGGGCTGGGTCGCCGGCTGGAGCCTCGGCTGGATCGTCGCTGCGGCCGCCGCAGCGCTGATCGTCGTCTGCATCCCCTTCCTCCTGGGCTCCCACGATTACCGGGTGCAGCTCGCCCTGGACCGGGAGCGGGTCGTCGCGGGCGACGACGTGACCGGGCGGCTCGTGGTCCGCAACGCGGGAAGCCGCGCGTCGTTGCCCGGGCGGGTGGACGTGCCCATCGGGTCCGGACTCGCCGAGGCGTACGTGCCGCTCCTCGCGGCGGGAGCCGAGCACACCGAGCGGCTGTCGATCGCGGCCGCCCGACGCGGCGTCATCGACGTCGGCCCGGTCTCGGTCTCCCGCGGCGACCCGATCGGGCTGCTGCGGCGCGAGGCGCTCTGGCCGGAGGTGCACACGCTCCACGTCCATCCCGTGACCGCGGTCATCCCGGGTACGAGCGCCGGCCTCATCCGCGACCTCGAGGGTCTCCCGACGAGCACGATCGTCGATGCGGACCTCGCGTTCCACGCCATCCGCGACTACGTGCCGGGCGACTCCCGGCGCCACGTCCACTGGAAGTCGACCGCGAAGACCGGTCGGCTCATGGTGCGCCAGTACGAGGAGGCGCGGCACTCGCGCATCGCCGTGACCATCGGCATCACCGCCGAGGAGGAATACGAGTCGGACGACGAGTTCGAGCTCGCTGTCAGCGTGGCCGCGTCGCTCAGCCTCCAGGCCGTCCGCGACGGTCGCGACCTGGTGGTGACGACGAGCGCCGAGCGCCCGGAACTGGTGCGCGGCGAGGTCGTGACGATCCGCACGCTGCCGACGCGCAACGCGGCGGCGATGCTCGACGGCTTCTCGGAGATCGAGCTGGCCGAGCGGGCGAGCCGCCTCGAGGACGTCGCGAAGCTCACCGCCCAGTCGAATCCGAACCTGTCGGTCGTCTTCCTGGTCACGGGCGCGCACACGCCGCTGGGCCGGCTGCGCGGAGCCTCCATCGCCTTCGGCCCCGACACGCAGTGCGTCGCCGTGCGTTGCGAGCTCGGCGCCGACCCGGCGTTCCGGCGCTTCGGCCCCATGAGCGTCCTCACCGTCGGCGCCCTCGACGACCTCGGCAAGCTCATCGCGCGGGGAGCGCTTCAGTGAGCGCGCCGGTGGGAGGCGACGGCGCTCGGGCGGCGGCTCGTCGGGCCCGCTCGCAGCGGGCGGCAGCGCTCCGGCTGGATGTGCCGCAGACGGTCCTGGCCGCCGCCTACGTCCTGGTCGGCCTCGCGCTCGCCTGCGCGCTCGCGTGGCCGCTGTACGAGACGCCGCGCCTCGTCGCGGTCGCGGCCTACGCCGGTGTCGTGGGAGTCGGGACCGCCGTCGTCGCACGGCTGCGGCGGTGGCCCGCGTGGGTGCACATCCTCGTCGTCGCCGGCCTCTACATCGTCGGCGTCGTTCCTCTCGCCGTGCCCTCGGCGCTGGTCTCCCCGCTCGAGGTGCTGCGCGGCCTCCTCGACGGGGTGACGGGCATCGTCCTGGGCTGGAAGCAGCTGCTCACCCTCGACCTGCCGGTCGGCCAGTACCAGGCGGTGCTCGTGCCGGTCTACGCGCTCTTCCTGATCGGATCCGCGCTCGCCGCGGCTCTGGCCCTCTCGCCCGAACGCCGCGCGGCCGCGGCGGTCCCGGTCGTGCTGGGGATGGGCGTCTTCGGCATCGCCTTCGGGGCCACCGACCCCGGCGCTCCGCTCCTCCTGCTGGGCATCCGCATCGACGCGCCCCGCGAAGTTCTGCTCGGCCTGCTGCTGGTCGCGGCGTCGCTCGTCTGGCTGACCCTCCGGGCGCGGCTGCGACGCCGCGCTGCGCTGGCCGCCGCCCGCGGCACCGTCGGCGTCGTGCGGCAGGGGTCGGCCTCGGCCGGCGCCGCGGTCCGTCGCCGGCTGCTGGGCGCCGGCCTCCTGGTGGTCGCTCTGGTCGCCGGCTTCACCGCCGGTCCGGCGCTCGCCGGCACCAGCACGCGCGAGACACTGCGCACCTCGACCGAGCCTCTGCTGGTGGTGCAGCAGCAGACCACCCCGCTCGGCCGCTACCGCGCGTCCTTCGAGAAGGGCGCGTACGACCGCGAGCTGTTCTCCGTCTCGGGAGCCGGGTCCAGCATCGACCGCCTGCGGCTGGCGACCCTGGACGACTGGGACGGCGAGCACTTCCTCGTCTCGGGGGACACCCGCTTCTCGCGCCTGCCCGGCGGCTCGCCCGCTCCCGGCGCGCGGACCATGACCGTCACGATCGCCGACGGCTACTCGGGCATCTGGCTGCCGATGCCGGCGGACGCCCGCACCTCCCCGACCTTCGGCGGACCCCGCGCGGCGGCGCTGGCCGACGCCTTCTACCTGGACAAGCAGACCGGCGCGGGAATCGACACCACTCAGGCCGCCGACGGCGCGCGCGGCGTGCGCAGCGGCGACAGCTACGAGGTGCAGGGGACCGGGACGCCGGCCGTCCCGCTGACGGATCCGGGCACCAGCAGCCTCGTCGATCTGAAAGCCCATCCCGAGCTGGCGGCGTGGTTGGAGGCGCAGGCGCAGCCGCGGACGGCCGCCGGATTCCAGGAGCTCATCTCCCGCCTGCGCGACCGCGGCTACCTCAGCCACTCCCTGGCGGAGGACGACCAGGCCGCCACCTGGATCGCCGCCCTGCGCAGCCAGTCCGCCTACCCGTTCGAGTCGAGCTTCGCCGGCCACTCGACCGCACGCATCGAGGCGCTCTTCGCTCAGCTGCTGGAGCAGCAGAACCGCGTCGGGAGCGCCTCCAGCGCGGACCTGCTGGTCGCGGGCGTCGGCGACGACGAGCAGTTCGCGGCGGCGGGCGCCCTGCTCGCGCGGGCGGTCGGCTACGAGTCGCGGGTCGTGGTGGGCGTGCGGATGGGCACGGGCGAGACCGGCGGCATCCCGGCCTGCTCCAGAAAGTGCACGGGCGCCAACCTGGCCGCCTGGATCGAGGTGCGCGCGCCGGGAGCGGGGGAGTGGACGACCGTCGACGTCGAGCCGCAGTTCGAGAAGGCCCCGACGCTGATCTCGCTCGACCACCAGCTGCCCAAGAACCCGACCGTCCCCGAGCAGCCTCAGGTCGGCACGGTGCTGCCGCCCGCCGCCCAGCACGACGACCGGGATGCGACCCGCGCGGTCGTGCAGGAGCAGCCCGAGTGGGTGACAGTGCTGCTGCGCGTGCTGGCGATCGTCGGCCTCGCCGTGGCGACCCTCCTGCTGCTGACGCTGCCTTTCCTCGTGCTCCTGATCGCCAAGCGGATGCGGCGCGGACGTCGTCGCCGTGCACCCGTGCCGGAGGTCGCCGTCGTGGGGGCCTGGGCCGAGCTGATGGATGCCCGCACCGATGGCGGCGATCCGGCCCTCCCGGGGACGCGTCGCGATGTCGCGGCCGCGATCGGCTCTCCCGCCGCCATCGAGCTGGCCGCGCTCACCGACATCGCCGTCTTCGCCGAGCACCCGCCCACGCGGGAGGCTGCCGAGCGGGCCTGGGAGCTCCTCGATACCGAGCGGGCGCGCCTGCGCGCCGACCGCGGACCGGTGCGCTCGCTGCTCGCCGCGATCAATCCCGCCTCCTTCGTGCGTGCCCTCGGGCGCCCGCGCCTGCGGCTCTCCTGGCGACTGCTCACGGCGCCCCGAACCCGGAAGGCGAGCGCATGACCGACAGCACCGCCACCCTCGTCGTCCTCGCGCTCGTCGCGGGTCTCGTCGGCCTCATCATCGGGCTGGCGGTCTTCCTCTGGTACGCCGCCGCACTCTCCCGGGTGTTCGCCCGGCGGAACGTGGAACCGTGGCGCGCGTGGGTGCCCGTGCTGAACGAGGCGGAGATCCTCCGGCTCGGCGGGCGCCCCGCCTGGACGGTCGTGTTCTTCTTCATCCCCGTCGTCTGCGTCTACGCGATCGTCCTGCGCGCCCTCGCCGCGAACCGGATCGGCCGTACGTTCGGCCGCGGCGCGGGCTCCACCGCGCTGGCCGTGCTGCTGCCGCCGGTCTGGGCCACCGTGCTGGCGTCCACCCGCGAGCCCGTGGCGACCGCGGAGGCTCCGCCCGCGCGGACCGCGCCTCCCGAGCCCGAGCCGGAGCCGGATTTCGGCGCCGTGGCGACGATCGTCGAGCCTCCCGTCGCGGTGGCTCCGGCGGTGCCTGTCGCGCCGCCGACGGCTGAGGTGCCGCCCGCGGCTCCGGCCTCGCTCGTGGAGGCCGCCGCTCCGGTCGCGGAACCTGTCGCCCCGCCAGCGGAACCCGTCGCCCTGCCCGCGGAACCCGTCTCTCCGCCAACGGAACCAGGCGCCCCGTACGCGCCTGTCGCCCCGCCGGCGGAACCCGTCGCCGATCCGGCGCCGATCCGCACGCCGTTCATGGATGCCCCCGCGGACATCCCGACCCCGGAGGTCGCCGTGCCCGATCCCGAGCCCATGCCCGAGTCGGCGCCCGAGCCCGCGCCTGAGCCGATCGAAAATGGCATCGACCTCGACGACGAGGCGGCCGAGACCATCGTGGTCGAGCGTCGCGCCGTCGCCACCTGGACGCTCGTCACCGACGACGGCGGCCGGCATCCGCTGGAGGCCGACGTGGTCGTCCTGGGTCGCCGCCCCGCGGGGGAGGAGCACGGCGTGCAGTATCTCGCCGTCCCCGACACCTCCCGCACCCTCTCGAAGCAGCACGCCTGCCTCACCCGGGACGGCGACGGCTGGGTCGTCACCGACCTCCAGTCGACGAACGGGGTGTTCCTCGACCTCGACGGCGTGGAGCGCCAGCTCGCCCCCGGCGACTCCGCCCCGGTGTCCGGGCGACTCCTGCTGGGGACCGTCGGCCTGCGCATCGAACGGGAGGACGGCCGATGACCGCCGTCGTCTCCGGCGTGCAGCTGAGCGCGGACGCCCGCAGCGACGTGGGCCGACGCCGCGCGGCCAACGAGGATTCCTGCCTCGCCGTCGCACCCGTCTTCGCCGTCGCCGACGGGATGGGCGGTCACGAAGCGGGCGCCCAGGCCAGCGCCGCGGTCATCGGGGCGCTCCGCGACACGTTGTGCACCGGCGGGGTCGTCGACCTGCTGCAGGTGTCGACGGCGATCGACGAGGCCTCGCGTCGCGCGACCGCGCTCGCCGCCACGACGGCGCGCGGGGCGGGCAGCACGCTCAGCGGCGTCATCCTGGTCGTGCACGAGGGACGGCCGCACTGGCTCATCGTCAACGTCGGGGATTCGCGCGTGTACCGCCTCATCGGCGGCTACCTCGAGCAGCTGACCGTCGACCACTCGCTCGTTCAGGAGCGGATCGACGCCGGCGTGCTCCGCGACGACGAGAGAGCCTCCGCCCCGGACAAGAACGTGATCACCCGCGCCCTCGGCTCCGTGGACGCGCGCGCAGACAGCTGGCTGATGCCCGTGACCACCGGAGAGCGCCTCCTGGTGTGCTCCGACGGCCTGCACGGCGAGCTCAGCGACGAGCAGCTCCGCGAGATCCTCGTCGCGGGAGGGCGTCCGCCGGCGACCACGGCGGCCCTGATCCAGGCGGCGAACCGCGCCGGGGGACGGGACAACGTCACTGCCGTCGTCGTGGACGTGCTCGCCGGAGGCGACCCCGGCACGGCCGGACCCGCCGACACCCGCGAGCCCGCCGGATGGACCGACGACGGGGACACGGTGCCCGTATGAGTCGCGAGGAGCAGCGCGAGCAGGAGCAGCGGGAGCAGGAGCAGCAGCCGGAGCTCGACGACCGGGTCGAGCTCGAGGAGCTGGATGAGACGGTGATCGTCCGCCGCACCGAGCCCGACCCCGATCCCGACCCCGATCCCGAACCGGTCGACGAGACGGTGGTCGTCCAGCGGCCGGAGCCTCTGGACGAGACGGTCGTGGTTGAGCGGCCGGAGTCCGCGGACGAGACTCTGGATGAGCCTCTGGATGAGACGGTCGTGGTGGAGCGTCCGGAGCCTCTGGACGAGACCGTTGTGGTGGAGCGCCCCGCCCCCGAGCCCGAGCCCGAGCCCGAGGGACTGGATGAGACCGTCATCGTGCGCCGAACGTCGAGTTCCGCGGAGTCGCCACTCGACCGGGGAACTCCCGTCGCGCCGTTCGCCCCACCGGCGCCTCCTGTCGAGCCCGTCCGCCCCGACCCGCAGACGGCCGCGCCGGCGCCGACCGAGCCCGAGCCCGCCCCTCCGTTCGACCCCGAGCCGGACAGGGAGCCTGAGCCAAATCCCGGGCCGGACAGGGAGCCTGAGCCAAACCCCGGGCCGCAGACCCAGCCTGAGCCGCAGCCCCACCCCGCGCCGCAGCCGCAGCCCCACCCCGCGCCGCAGCCGCAGCCGCAGCCGCAGCCGCAGCCTCAGCCCGAGCCGCAGCTGCAGCCCCAGCCCCAGCCCCAGCCCGATCCCGAGCCGGCGGCGGAGCTCGACGACACGATCGTCAGCCCGCGCCGTGTCGGCGACCCGGCTCTGGACGCCACCCGTGTGGTCCACCGCGACGACGACGACCCGGTCGCGGCGACGCGCGTCGTCCACCGTCCGGACGACGCGGAGGAGGCGCCCCGCGAACCCAGCAGCCCCAGCGCCGCGATCGACCCCAGCGCCCCCGGCGACGCGGACGACACCATCATCGCCCGCCCCACGCCGACCGCGGACCCCGATCACCCCGGCACCCCCGCCGTCCCGCCGCGCACGCCGGTGCCCCGCACCCGTCGCTCGTTGCGCGCACAGCGCACCCCGATCGTGCTGCCCACCGGGCTGCCGGCGTCGACCCGCGCGGTCGAGGCGGTCGGCGCGAACGCGGTCGACGTGTACGAACCGCGTCCGATCCCGGCGCCGCCCGCTCCGGGGCCGGATCTCGGCACGGGGCCGGAGGCCACCCGCGCAGAGGCGCCGTCGATGAGCTCGGTGGGCCGTGCCAGCCGGAAGGCGGGATGGGTCACCGTCGCGGGTGTCGTCGCCGCCTGCGCCGTCTCGGTCGGCGGCCTGATCGGGATCGCGGCGGTGGTCTTCGGCGGCTAGACGTCCGCCGTCGCCGCGGCCCGTCTCCGCCGTGCGAAGAGGATGCTCAGCGCGGCGATGGCCGCCAGCAGGCTCGCCCCCACGACGGAGACCGCCACGGCGATGGCCGACTGCCGGGCCTGGCTGTCGTCGTTGGCCCGCACGCTCACCGTCGAGGCCGCTGCGGGGCCTCCCGCCGACGGAGAAGCGGTGGCGAAGGGATTGACCGGGCCGGCGGTCTCGGAGCCGGGGACGAGCACGATCGCCTCGTACGGCTGCACGACTCCCCACCCGGAATCGTCGTCGCGTGCGTCCGGGTGCGCGCGGATGGCGCTCGCGGTGAGCCGGTAGGCCCACTGGGCCGGCGTCTCGTCGGGGTGGGCGGAGGCGACGAGCGCGGCCGCCGCGGACACGTAGGCGGTGGCGAAGCTCGTCGCCGGTGCACTGGAGGCGTAGACGCAGTCGCCACCGGTGTTCGCCGCCGTCAGCACGTTCTGGCCGGGCGCGCTCAGCGCCACCTGTGCGCCGTGGATGCTGTCGTCGGTCACGACGCCGCTCGCGCCGGTCGCGGCGACCCCGAGGACGCCGGGGTAGCCGGCCGGGTAGCGCACGCCGTCCTGCTGGTCCTTCTCGACCGCCAGGGACGAGTCGCGGTTGCCCGAGCTCGCGACGATCAGGCTGCCGTGCGCGGTCGCGTACGACACGGCGTCGCGGAGGGCGGCATCGTCGACCGCGGTCGACAGCGAGACGTTGATCACCTGGGCGTGGGCGTCCGCCGCGAAGCGGATGCCGGCGGCGAGGCGGGAGATGCTCGGGCCCATGCCGGCGGCGACGGCCTGGTCGTCGGTGCCGGCGAAGACCCGCACGGACAGGATGCGCGCGTCGGGAGCCAGCCCCTCCACTCCGGAGCCGGTCACCGTCTGCGCGGCGATCTCGCCCGCGATGGCCGTCCCGTGGCCGTACCCGTCCGCGTAGCCGGCCGACCCGGCTCCGTCGCCGACCAGATCGGTGCCGCCCGCGAGGACCCCGGCGAAGTGCGGATTCGCCGCATCCACCCCGGAGTCGACGACGGCGACGACCACGCCGGCACCGCGGGTGGTGTCCCACGCGAGGGGCGCCTGGAGCTGGTTCAGAGCGGGGGGACGCTGGGGGATGAAGGTCGCGGCGTCCGTGCAGCCGGTATCGGCCGCGGTGGCGACCGTCGAGAAGGCCGGGACGCCGGTGACCGCGCCGACCGGTGCGGCCAGGGCGGAGGCCGGTGCCGCGGCGAGCAGCACGGCAGCGGCACCCGCGAGGCCGGCGATCGCGAGCCGTCCGCGACGGCGGGTCATCCGGCGGACGCGGTCGAGGTCGCCCCCGCGGCGGACGTGCTCAGTTCGGGTCCGCTCTTCAGCAGCGCCACCCAGCTCTGCTCGATCGTGCCGACGTCGTCCGGCGTGTACCCCAGCCGCTTGACGGTCTCGTCGTCGGCGCCGGGCAGGGCGAAGGCCGTCCCGGTCGCGTCGACCAGGGTGAGCATCCCCGCGCTTCCGCTGCCGCGTCCCGCTGCGTCGACGAGGGCGCCGTGGCCCGCCTGCACCGCCACACCTGCACTGGCTTTCCGGGACGCCGGGGCCGTCGCGAGCACCGTGCGGGTGCCACCGGAGTCGGTCGACAGCAGGGCGCAGGCGCGGTCGCTCGCCGTGATCGACGTGAAGCCGTCGGCGGGCCAATCCGCCCCGCCGGCCGGAGCCTTGGCGGTGTGCAGGCCCGCGACGGCGGCGGCGGAGACATCGCGCACGGCCGCCATCGTCCGGCCCGACCCGAGCTGGTAGAGCTGCCAGGCCAGCGGGCTGAGGGTGGCGAGCGCCCCGTCCGGCTGCACGACGAATCGCTGCTCGGCCGGGCTGCCCGAGGTGTGGACGACCTCGCCCACCAGCAGTGGGCCGTCGTCGAGCTCGCCACCGGGGACGGGCGTGCCGGCATCGGTGATGACCAGCGGCTCCAGTGCGGCGCCCGGGGAGAACAGGTTGAGCCAGTCGGACGAGACCCGGACCGGTGCGAGGGAGTCGATGCCCGCGGCGCGCAGCACGGCATCCGCGTTCTCGTCGTCCACCCGGTAGCGGAGGCCGTCCGCGACGACCCAGCGCTCGCCGCCGTTCTCGACGACGACCGCGCGGGAGGTCGCGGTGGCCGCCGGCCGGGTGGCGATGGTCGTCGCGATGCCGCCGTCGTCGGTGACGCAGGCCGTCCAGCCGGTGTTCACGAGGGCGTCCGGCGCGGGCAGGGCGTCCGGCGCCCCTACGATCCCGACCGGGGAGGCGACCGCGATGCCGGAGAGGGCGTGCGAGTCGGTCGTGATCACGGCGAAGCTCGACGACGGGATGAGGAGCCGCGCGCTCGCCGTGTTGATGACCGGGTGCAGCACGCCCTTGACGGAGACGTAGCGCGCGCCGGTGTCCTTGGCGATGAGCATGCGGCCGTTCTGCCAGCCCTGCGGCAGGCCGGGCTGGATCAGCCCGTAGAACGCGCCGGCGAGCAGCACGGCCGCGGTGAGGACGATGGCGATGACGACCGCGCGGAGCGGACGGGCGGGCTCGAGCTCCTTGCCGCCGGGCGCCCCGCTGACGAAGGCCGTGAGCAGTCGGCGGCGCGAGAAGTTCTGCGCCTCGATGAGGTCGGTCTTGCTCGCCACGGATCAGGCCAGTCCGGCCGCGATGACGCCGATCGGGAGCAGGAGGGCCAGCACGACCACCTCAGCGGTGTCCGCCAGCCGGCCGAGCCGCACGCGCACGCGCGGATCGAGGAGGGTGATGACGATCGTGATGACGGTCACGCCCCCGAGCACCGCGAGGAGCGCAGGGATGAGCCCGGGCTGGGCGATCGCGACCGTGAGTCCGGTGACGGCGATCCCGGCCGTCCCGAGCGCCATCAGGGTCAGTACGTTGCTGCGCGAATAGCTCTGACGGGCGGGGAACATCAGACCGAGGAAGGCCAGCGCGCAGAGCACGGCGCCGAGCGGCGTCGCGCCGGCGACGACCGGCGTCGAGGCCAGCACGGAGAGGCCGAGCGCGAGCCGCAGCGCGACGAGGGCGCGGTGACCGGCCGCGGCACGGCGCCGCACGTCCTCCGCGTCGATCGGCGCGGGGTTCGCGAACACCTCGCTGTCGCTCTGCGGGCTGATCACCCGCAGACGCGTGGAGCTGAGCGCCAGCCAGGGGAGCGCGTTGGCCAGGGTGGCGACGATGGCCACCGTGAGGGAGTACGCCGCCGTCTGGGCGTCGGGGAGGAGCCCGGTGATCACGGCCGGGATGCCGACGGCCGCCCCCGTGGCGACGGGGACGAGCTGGAGCTCGGGACGATAGGGGGTCAAGGCGAGGGCCGCGCCGCCGATCACGACGGCGCCGAGCCCCGCGGCGGCGAGCGGCCAGCCCCAGAGGGCCTCGCCTCCCGGCACGGCGAGGTAGCCGCTGACGGCCCCGAACGCGGCGGCGGCGAGCCCGAGCCCGCACCCGGCCTCCGGCTGCCCGACGCGTGACAGGACGGCCGACGTGGTCAGGAGGAGGACGGCGCCGCAGATCGCGACGATCATCCCGATGGCGAGGGAGTGCCCCGCGGCGACCAGCAGCACGGCGCACACGCCGAGCATGGTCAGGCTCACGGCGAGGGCGGTGCGGGTGTTGTCGGCGGGCGTCCACGGCCGGTGCTGCTCGGCGGTCGCGTCGAGCACGGCCTCCACGATGTCGTCGTAGACGAGGGGCTCGGCGAGCAGGGCGCCGCGGGCGAGCGTCAGCAGCTCGCCTTCCTGGATGCCCTGGTCGAGCGCGCCCCGGCTGGGGTCGACGGTGCTGCCGTCCGCGCGCTGGAGGGTGTAGCCGACGTGGGTCATGGTCGGGTCGAGGACGCCGAGGCTGCGGGCGAAGCCGGGCATCAGCTCGATGAGCGGGAGGTGGGCGGGGACGCCGACGTCGAGTCGTCTGCCTTCGCTCTGGACCGAGATGCGCAGAAGCGCCCGAAGTGTGCTGACGGATTGACTCACCCGGTCCGTGCCTCCCCCTGTATGCGCGGTGGCGGTGCCGACCGCCACGCCGTCTCATCCTAGCCAAGCCGACACGCCGCCGGGCCGCATGGGTGCTAGCACTGATATCCCCCTGGAGAGGTTGCACTCCCGCACCAACGCCAATAGCGTGGCCGATGTCGACATGACCTCATGTGCACTTGCATGTCGGTGAGCTTGGGGGGTCTTGCCGTGCGTACCAGTGATGGAAACAGGAATGGAGTGTCATGGTTGATGGAGTGATCTCAGCAGAAGAGGGCGCGCTCAAGCGCGGTGCCCAAGCGGTCGGGACGGCAAAGTCCGGGATCGACCAGCAGGTCAAGTTCGTCCGCGGCGAGATCGAGCAGCTCCGCGGCTTCTGGACCGGTGAGGCGGCTGGCGCGTTCTCGCAGCTCATGGCCCGCTGGGACGACGAGACGCGCAAGCTGAACGACGTGCTCATCACGCTCGAGGACGCCCTGAGCGGCACCGAGCGCGACCAGGTCAGCACGGAGGAGTCGCACCAGCAGACGATCTCCGGTCTCTCGTCGATGATGGGCTCCTGAGCCCAGCGGCTCAGGCATAAGGAAGGTTTGAACATGCAGTCGATGTCAGTCGACCCCGGACAGCTCACCGCTCTCTCCGGTCAGATCCGCACCGGTGCCAACGGCATCAAGTCCCAGCTCGAGCAGCTCGAGTCCGAGGTCGGCAAGCTCCGCGCCTCGTGGGACGGCCAGGCGCAGACCGCGTACGACGACGCTCAGCGCAAGTGGACGCAGTCCCTCACCGCGCTGAACACCCTGCTCGAGCAGATCTCGAACAAGACCGACGAGATCTCTCAGCACTACGTGTCGTCCGACAAGTCGTCCGCCGGGCGCTTCTCGCTCTGAACGACGTCGCTCGCGGATCGGCACCGGACTCCTCCGGCGCCGGTCCGCGAACGCGTTTCCGCGTAGTCCCGAGGAGGGGAGGGAACAGATGACCGGTTCTGCGAAGAAGGTCGGAGTCGACGGCGAGACCGTGCTCGACCACGCCAAGCGGATCGATGCGGCGACCGTCGCCGATGCTCCGAAGCTCGTCACCGAGTACCAGGTCGGCGGCAGCTCGGGAGGCTCGGCCGAGCCCGCTCTCGCGGGTTTCGTGGCCCAGCTCGGCAGCACGCTCGACGCGATCGCCGCCAACGCCACGCTGCTCAACAAGACGGTGGCCTCGAACACCGACGCCTTGCGCGACGCGGTGAAGACGCTGAACGCAGCCGACGACAAGGCCAAGGAGGATGCGCAGACGCTCCAGGCCGTGATCGACGACCAGCCGAAGCCGACGGCCAGGGCCGCTGCACCGGCGACACCCGGCGCCCCGGCGGCGCCGGCGGCGCCTGCTGCGCCGACGACCATCGACGGCCAGAGCGCCAACGAGTTCTTCCGGTCGAAGCAAGGCGCCGAGCACGGCTGACGCCGTTCGCGTCCCGAGACGAGACGAGCCCCGCGGATCCAGGATCCGCGGGGCTCTCGTCGTTCGGCGACGCGTCAGCTGACGTTGTCGGTGAAATCGATGTCCTTCGTCTCCTTCGAGAGCAGCAGGGCGATCAGGGTGAGCACACCCGCCAGCGACAGGTAGACGCCGACCCAGACGGTCGATCCTCCGCCGACCGTCCACAGCCAGACCGCGATCGTCGGGGCCACGGCGGCGCCGAGCACGCTCGACAGGTTGTACGCGATGGCCGAGCCCGTGTACCGCACGTTGGTCGGGAACAGCTCGGGCAGCTCGGCCCCCATGGGGCCGAAGGTGAGTCCCATGAGCGTGAAGCCGACGATGAGCAGCGCCATCGTGCCGATCGTGCCGCCCGCGAAGAGCGGGACGAACAGCAGGCCGAAGACGATGATCCCGAGCGTCACCCAGATCAGCGTCTTGCGGCGCCCGAAGCGCTCGGCGAGCGGTCCGGCGACCAGGGTGAAGATGCCGAAGAAGACCACGCCGATGATGAGCATGATGAGGAAGTCGTTGCGCGTGTAGCCGAGGCCGGGCACGAACGTCGACGGGTCGAACGCCTTGCCGGCCTTCTCCGCCGCGGCACGCGCTGCGTCGGTGGAGGCCGCGGTGGTGCCGTAGGTGAGGGTGAACGCGGTCATCAGGTAGAAGAGCACGTAGGTCGCCAGCATGATGAACGTGCCGAGGACGATCTGCCACCAGCTGGTCTTGAAGACGCGTGCGAGGGGGAGCTTGGCGACCTCGCCGTCGTCGACGACCTTCTGGAAGGCGGGCGTCTCCACCAGCTTGAGCCGCACGTAGAGGCCCACGATGACGAGCACCGCGCTCAGCAGGAACGGCACGCGCCATCCCCAGGCCGCGAACGCGTCTGCGCTCATCGAGAGGTTCAGGATGAGGAACAGCACGTTGGCGACGATGAAGCCGATCGGGGCGCCGAGCTGCGGGAACGTCCCGTAGATGGCGCGCTTGCCGGCCGGGGCGTTCTCGGTCGCGAGGAGGGCCGCGCCGCTCCACTCCCCACCGAGCCCGAGGCCCTGGCAGAAGCGCATCACGACGAGCAGGAACGGCGCCCAGAACTCCCAGCCCGGCGTCTGCGCGGTGGGGAGGCAGCCGATCAGCACCGTCGCGATGCCCATCGTCAGCAGCGAGCCGACGAGCGTGCCCTTGCGGCCGATCCGGTCGCCGAAGTGGCCGAAGAGGATGGAGCCGACGGGACGGGCGATGAAGGCGACGCCGAAGACGGCGAACGACGACAGCAGCGCGGCGGTCGGGTCCTCGCTGGTGAAGAACAGCGAGGGGAAGACCAGGACGGCGGCGGTCGCGTAGACGTAGAAGTCGTAGAACTCGATCGACGTGCCGATGAGGCTGGCGAGGATGACGCGGCCGCGGGTGTTCGCGGGCTGCGGGGAGGGCGTTGGGTTGACGGAGGCCGTCGTTGACATGCGTGGAATCTTCCGGGACGGGAGGCGAGACCGCGAGGCGTGCCGGCGTCGATCGGGCGTCCGGAGCTGGTGAGGCGGGGAAAAGTGTGTGTGGAAGCGCTTGTGGCGCGTCTTCCAGCTTATGCGCGGACCGCGGGGCGCACGAATCCGCGCAACCGCCCGATCGCTAGGCTGGCCGCATGGATACTCTGTTCAACGTTCTGCACGTGGTCGCGGCCGTCTTCATCGTCGGTCCCATGGCCATCATCCCGATGACCGCGATGCGCGCCGTGCGGGCGGGCAACGCCGGGCAGGTCCAGGTGCTCGCGAAGTCGACGAACCTCATGTCCCTGCTGTCGCTGCTGGTGATCGTCTTCGGGTTCGGCGCGATGAGCCTGGCCGACAAGAAGTACGACCTGAGCATCGTGACGCCGTGGATCCTCTGGTCGATCATCCTCTACGTCGTCGCGCTCGCCCTCACGCTCTTCCTCGTGGTGCCGACGATGCGTCGCGCCGCTGAGGCGATCGAGGGCGGGACGGTGTCGAAGTACCCGGCCATCGCGGCCGGCTCCGGCGTCGCGACCCTGCTCCTCGTCGCCGTCGTTGTGCTGATGGTCTGGAAGCCGTAGCGGGAGGCCGTCGCCTCAGCCGCGCAGCTCGCGGAGGGTGATCGCGGTCGCGAGCGCGGCGTGAGCCGCCTCCTCGCCCTTGTCCTCCTTGGAGCCCGGCAGACCCGCCCGGTCGATGCCCTGGGCCTCGTCGTCGAGCGTGAGCACGCCGAAGCCGACCGGCTTGCCGGTGTCGAGGGCCACGCGGGTGAGTCCGTCGGTCGCCGCCGCCGAGACGTACTCGAAGTGCGGGGTGCCGCCGCGGATGATGACGCCGAGCGCCACGACCGCGTCGGCGCCGGACTCCAGCGCCGTCTTGCTGACCACCGGGAGCTCGAAGCTGCCCGGCACCCGCACCAGCGACCAGGTGGCGCCGGACGCTTCGAGGGTGCGCTGCGCTCCCGCGATCAGGCCGTCGGTGATCTGCTCGTGCCAGGTGCCGGCGACGATCACGACGTTCAGGCCGCTCCCGTCGATCGCCGCTGCCGCGTTGGGGGCTCCCGCTCCGCTCATCGTGTGGTCCTCTCCGCTGCGATCGCAGCCGTCTCGTCCGTCGGGGTCTGGTCGATGCTCCCGATCGCGTGACCCATCCGGTCGCGCTTGGTCTCCAGGTAGCCCTCGTTGAAGGCGCCGACGCCGACCACGAGCGGCACGCGCTCGTCCACGTCGATGCCGTGCTCCTCGAGCTGGCGCACCTTCTCCGGGTTGTTGGTCAGCAGGCGCACCGACTCGATGCCGAGGTCCTGCAGGATGGCCGTGGCCGCGCCGTAGTCGCGGGCGTCGATCGGCAGGCCGAGCGCCAGGTTGGCGTCGAGGGTGTCGAGGCCGTCCTCCTGGAGCTTGTAGGCGCGCAGCTTGTTGATGAGGCCGATGCCGCGGCCCTCGTGGCCACGCAGGTAGACGACGACACCGCCGTCGCGCTGGATCGTGTCGAGCGCCGCGTCGAGCTGCGGGCCGCACTCGCACTTCAGCGAGCCGAAGGCCTCCCCGGTCAGGCACTCCGAGTGCACGCGCACCAGCGTCCCGTTGGCTCCGGGCTCGCCCGCGACGATCGCGACGTGGTCGGCCCCGGTCATGCGGTCGCGGTAGGCGCGCATCCGGAACGGTCCGTGCGTCGTCGGCACCGTGGTCTCGACCTCGAAGATGACGCGGGACGACTCCGGGATGGGCGTCACCGGCTCCAGCGGCTGGTCGCAGTGGAACTCCTGCAGGTACGCGATCAGCGCCTCGATGGTGACCACGAGCACGCCCTCGCGCTCGCCGAGCTCGATGAGGCCGGGCAGGCGCATCATCTCGCCGTCGTCCGCGACGATCTCCGAGATCGCTCCCACCGGGGTCAGCCCGGCGAGGGTGAGGAGGTCGACGGCCGCCTCGGTGTGGCCGTCGCGCTCGCGGACTCCGCCCTCCACCGCACGCAGCGGCATGATGTGGCCGGGGCGGTGGAGGCTGGCCGGCGTGGAGTCCAGGTCGGCCAGCACGCGGAGGGTGTGCGCGCGGTCGGCGGCGCTGATGCCGGTCGACAGGCGGTTCGCGGCGTCGACGCTCACCGTGTAGTTCGTGCCGCGGTCGTCCTCGTTGTTGGCGACCATGACCGGCAGGTCGAGACGGTCGGCGATCTCGTTGGTCATCGGGGCGCAGATGAAGCCGGAGGAGTTCTTGACCGTCCAGGCGATCCACTCCTGGCTGGCCAGCTCCGCGGCGATCACCACGTCGCCCTCGTTCTCACGGCTCTCGTTGTCGACCACGATGACGGGCCGGCCGAGGCGCAGCTCCGCGAGGGCCTCGGGGATGGTGGCGAGGCTCATGACTCACTCCGTTCGTTCCGCTCGCCCAGCGCGAGCATGCGTTCCACGTGGCGGGCGAGGATGTCCGTCTCGATGTTGACGCGATCACCGGCGACGCGGTCGCCCAGGGTGGTCGCGGAAAGGGTCTCCGGGATGAGGGACACCTCGAACCAGCCGTCCTCGCGGCCGCCGCCGACCTCGCTGACCGTGAGCGAGACGCCGTCGATCGCGATGGATCCCTTGCGCACGACCAGAGCCGCGTGCTCCGGGTCGAGGCTGAGGCGCACCACGCGCCAGGCGCTCCCGTCGGTGACGGAGAGCACGGTCGCGGTGCCGTCGATGTGCCCCTGGACGATGTGGCCGCCGAGCCGGTCGCCGACCTGCGCGGCGCGCTCGAGGTTGACGCGGCGTCCCGGGGCGACGTCGTCGAGGGTGCTCATCGCGAGGGTCTCGGCCATCACATCGGCCGTGAACGTCTGTGCATCCTGGCCGATCACGGTCAGGCAGACCCCGCTGACGGAGATGGAGTCGCCGTGCTTCGCGTCGCTGACCGCGAGCGGCCCGCGGACGGTGATCCGCGCCGCGTCGGCGACGCGGTCGACGGCCGTGATCTCGCCGAGCTCTTCGATGATTCCGGTGAACATGTCAGCCTTCCTGGGCGGAGTCGGTGGAGGGGGACGCGGGAGCGAGCGGAACGGCCCGGATGTAGAGGTCGCCGCCGAGATGCTCGACGCCGAGGATGCGCAGGCGCCGCTGCTCGCCGATCGTGTCGACGCCGATCTCGCCGAGCGCGAGGCGGGGGCCGCCGAGGAGCGTTGGCGCGAGGTAGATCGCGTACTCGTCGACCAGGCCGGCGGCGACGAAGGCGCTCGCCAGGGTCGGACCGCCTTCGACGTAGACGCGGCGGAACCCGCGCTGGTGGAGGTCGGCGACCACGGCGTGCAGGTCGTGGGTGCCCTCGAAGACGACGGGGCGCGGGTGGCGGAACACGGCGGCGTCGTTCGGCACGGCGCGGGTGCCGACGACGACGGGGGTCGGCTGCGCGGCGAGGAGCTCGCCCGCGTCGCCGCGCGCGGTGAGGCTCGGGTCGTCGGCGAGCACGGTGCCCGTGCCGACGACGATCGCGTCGGAGGCCTCGCGCTGCTCGTGCACGCGCTGCCGGGCGGCCGTGCCGGTGATCCACTTGCTCGTGCCGTCGACGGCGGCAGCGCGGCCGTCCAGGCTGCTCGCCCACTTGACGGTGATGTGCGGCCGGCCGAGCCGGGCGGCGGTCAGCCAGTCGCCCAGGAACTCTTCGATCTCACCCGCGAGCACGCCGCCGGTGACGACGACCCCGGCCTCGCGCAGCCGTTCCGCGCCCCCGCCCGAGTTCCGGCCCGGGTCGTCCACGCCGTAGATCACCTCGGCCACGCCGGCGGCGATCAGCGCCTCGGAGCACGGACCGGTCAGGCCCCAGTGGTTGCACGGCTCGAGCGTGACGACGGCCGTCGCGCCGCGGGCGCCGCCTTCGGGCAGCTTCGAGAGCGCGTCCACCTCGGCGTGCGGGGTCCCGGCGCCGCGGTGCCAGCCTTCGGCGATCACGCTGCCGTCGGGCGCGAGGATCACGCAGCCCACCCGCGGGTTCACACCAGTGGCCGGGCCGTTCGCGGCCAGCTCGAGCGCGGTGCGCATCGCTGCTTCCCGGGTCATGGGATCGTCGTCCTGTCTGTCGAAGAGCGGACGTGTCCCGGGGTCGCGCGGGCGGCGGCCGTCACCGACCACCGCTTCGTGCTGCCTCCCATCCGGACTGAGCGCACGGGCCTGAGCCTGCACGCATTACCGTCGGTACCGGAATTCCACCGGTTCAGCAGGTGGCGTTCGCACGCCGCCCGCTCGCGGACTATGACCGCCGGTTCGGACTCTCACCGACCCCGGAGCACGTTGTTCTGTTGTCGAGTGTAGTCAACGCCCCCGTGGCGGGACTATTCCCGCGGCAACCCGGCGTCATCCTCGCGGGCCACCAGCGCGCGGGCCGTCCCCTCGTCGACGACGAGGTCGGTGATCAGGCCGGCCGCCAGGGCGCCGCGGAGGCTGTGCACCTTGGAGGGGCCGGACACGATGCAGACGCGGCGCGGGACGCGCTTGATCAGATCGATGTCGGGGCCGCTGGCGCGCTGGTTCAGCGGGATGTCATGGTGGCTGCCGTCCTCGCGGAAGAACACGGTCGCCACGTCGCCGACGACGCCGGACTCGTCGAGCGAGGCATAGTCCTCCTGACCGAGGTAGCCGCCCGCGTAGACGTGCGACCGCACCTCGGAGAACGGGGAGCCGAGGCCGAACAGGGCGACGTCCATCCGCTCCTGGATGTCGAGGATGCGCCGGGTGCTGCGCTCGCGCCACATCGCGACCTTGGTCTGCGGGTCGTCGAACAGGGCGGGCACCGGGAACTCCTGGATCGTGCCGGAGAAGGTGTCGCCGAAGCGGCGCAGGATCTCGGAGGCGTAGAGCACGCCGGTCGTGTAGGTGTTGCCGGCGCCGTTGAGCTGCACGAACTCGATGTTGTGCAGCTCCTTCGGGATGAGGTGGCGGCTGAGGGCGCTCATCGTGGAGCCCCAGGCGACCCCGACGGTCTGGTTCGAGTCGATGAAGCGGTCGAGAATCCGTGCAGCGGAGATGGCGACGCGCTCGAGCCGGTCGACGTCGCTGATCGCGCTGGGCATCGGGACGATGTGCGCGGCGATGCCGTACCGGTCGTGGATCTCCTGCTGGATCCGGGTGGCCCGCTCGTGCGGCTGGGCGATCTGGATCGTGACCAGTCCGGAGGCGCGCGCGTAGCTGAGCAGCCGCGAGACGCTCGATCGCGACGTGTGCATCTCGTGCGCGATGGCCTCCATGGTGAGGTCCTGCATGTAGTAGAGGTGCCCGGCCTTGAGGGCGTCGCGCACCTTGTCCGTGAGGGTGTCGGGTTCGGGGGAGGTCATCGGGGTCGTCTTCTCGGCTCGGGGGCCCTGCACGTATGTGCATCCGGCTTGATCGAAGTTGTGCAGGCAACCAAGACTATAGCTGCACGTTTCACCCGATCGACAGAAATACAGGAGTCTCCCGTGACAGCGACGTCGAGCGTCCGCAGCGAGGTCAAGCGCCTCCAGGACCGTCCCACCGCCCAGGTCCTCATCATCGGCGGCGGCATCAACGGCCTCGGCACCTTCCGCGACCTGGCGCTCCAGGGCGTCGACGTGGTGCTCGTGGAGCGCAACGACTTCGTGTCCGGCGCGTCCGCCGCTTCCAGCCACATGATCCACGGCGGCATCCGCTACCTCGAGAACGGCGAGTTCCGTCTCGTGAAGGAGTCGGTGACCGAGCGCAACGGCCTGCTGAAGATCGCTCCGCACTACGTGAAGCCGCTGCAGACGACCATCCCGATCTACTCCACCTTCTCCGGCATCCTCGCCGCGCCGCTGCGCTTCCTCACGCACAAGCAGGGCAAGCCGAAGGAGCGCGGCGCGTTCCTCATCAAGACCGGCCTCACCATCTACGACGCGTTCTCGCGCGACGGCGGCAGCGTCCCGCGCCACAAGTTCCACGGCCGCAAGAAGTCCCTCGAGACGCTCCCCGAGCTGAACCCGGGCCTCAAGTACACCGCCACCTACTTCGACGCCTCCGTGCACGACCCGGAGCGGCTCGCCCTCGACGTCCTCGCCGACGGTCTCGCCTCCGGCCCGCACGCCCGCGCCGTCAACTACGTGGAGGCCGTCGGCACCCGGGACGGCGGCGTGCTGGTGCGCGACCGCGAGTCCGGCGAGGAGTTCGCGATCACCGCCGACGTCGTCGTCAACGCCTCCGGCCCTTGGACCGACCTCACCAACGAGGCGCTGGGCCAGGGCACGACCTTCATGGGCGGCACCAAGGGCTCGCACATCGTCCTCGACAACGAGCGCCTGCTCGAGGCCTGCCAGGGCCGCGAGATGTTCTTCGAGAACAACGACGGCCGCATCGTCCTCATCTACCCGCTCAAGGGCCGGGTCATGGTGGGCACGACCGACATCGACGCCGACATGAACGTGCCGGCCGTCTGCACCGAGGACGAGATCGACTACTTCATCGAACTCGTCTCGCACGTTTTCCCATCGATCCCGGTCACTCGCGAGCAGATCGTCTACAGCTTCTCCGGCGTGCGGCCCCTCCCGCACCACGACGACACGGCGCCGGGGTTCGTCTCCCGCGACTACCGCATCGTCCCCGGCACCCTCGCGGGCCTGGGCGACACCACGGTCCTCAGCCTCGTCGGCGGCAAGTGGACGACGTTCCGCGCCCTCTCCGAGCACCTGGCGAACGAGACCCTCGCCGCGCTGAAGACGGAGCGCCGGCTCTCCACCCTCGGCCTCGCCATCGGCGGCGGCGTGGGCTTCCCGACCACCCCGCAGGCCGAACGCGACTGGATCGCCCGCTACGGCGCCGACGTCGGAGCCGAGCGCGCCGCCCAGCTCCTGCACCGTTACGGCACCACGGCGACGTTCGTGATCGACGCGATCGCCGGCGCCGACGGTGACGACGCTCCGCTCGCCGCTGCTCCCGACTACTCGCGCGCCGAGGTCGACTACCTCGTGCGAACGGAGCACGTCGCGCACCTCTCCGACGTCTTCCTGCGCCGCACGAGCCTGGCGTTCACCGGTTCGGTCAGTGGCCCGCTGGTCCGCGAGATCGGCGAAATCACGGCAAACGCGCTCGGATGGTCGCCAAACCGGCGTTCCGAGGAGGAAGATGCGTTCATAGCGGAACTGGCCGCCGCCCACCGGGTGCACCTCGTATCCGGGGACGGGAGCGAAGCCGCGGCGCTCCGATAATGCACGAACGTGCATAGCACGGTCCTTGTCCGGGTCGGCACGGCCCAATAGCGTTCAAGTGCCCACCCTGACTTGGATCACACCTCATCGCACAACAGGGTGCGGGTCAACCGAACAACTGGAAGGTCAACGTGGACAATATCGGTGTAGATTTCCTGTCTGAGTTGGTGGGCACGGCAATGCTGGTCCTCCTCGGTACCGGTGTCGTGGCTAACGTCGCACTCATCAAGAACAAGGGCTTCAACGGCGGGTTCCTGATGGTGAACATCGGCTGGGGCATCGCGGTGTTCTCGGGCGTCGTCGTCGCTTACAACTCCGGCGCACATCTGAACCCGGCGGTGACGCTCGGCCTCGTGGCCAACGGAGCGACCGAGTTCGGATCGAAGTCGGCCCACACGCTCGTAGACGTCAACTTCGGCACGGTGTCGCTGTACATCCTGGCGCAGCTCCTCGGTGCGATCATCGGTGCCGTCTTCACCTGGCTGGCGTACAAGAAGCACTTCGACGAGGAGCCGGACCCGGCCAACAAGCTCGGCGTCTTCTCGACAGGCCCGGCCATCCGCAGCTACGCGTGGAACCTCGTCACCGAGATCATCGGCACGTTCGTGCTGGTCTTCGTGGTGATCGGCTTCGGCCACAACGGCGACGCCTCCGGCCTCGCGTCGCTCGGTGCTCTGCCCGTCGCCCTCCTCGTGATCGGCATCGGCGCGAGCCTCGGTGGTCCGACGGGGTACGCCATCAACCCAGCCCGTGACCTCGGCCCGCGCATCGCCCACGCCATCCTCCCGATCAAGGGCAAGGGCAGCAGCGACTGGTCCTACGCCTGGGTCCCGGTCCTCGGTCCGGTCATCGGCGGTCTGCTCGCCGGCTGGCTCGCGATCATCCTGCTCCCGATCATCAAGTAGCACTCCGGGGGCCGGCCCGGGAATCCGGGCCGGCCCTTACCTTCACAGCACCACCCCCAAAGAACAAAGGAGTTACCTATGGCCGACTACGTCGTCGCTATCGACCAGGGCACGACCAGCACCCGCGCCATCATCTTCGACAAGTCCGGGTCGATCGTCTCGACCGGCCAGCTCGAGCACGAGCAGATCTTCCCCAAGGCGGGCTGGGTCGAGCACAACCCCGTCGAGATCTGGAACAACACCCGTGAGGTCATCGGACAGGCGCTCTCGAAGGCCGACCTGACCCGCCACGACATCGCCGCGGTCGGCATCACCAACCAGCGCGAGACCGCGGTGGTCTGGGACAAGAACACCGGCGAGCCCGTCTACAACGCCATCGTCTGGCAGGACACCCGCACCCAGCCGATCGTCGACCGTCTCGCCGCAGACGGCGGTGTCGAGCGCTTCAAGCCCATCGTCGGCCTCCCGCTCGCCACCTACTTCTCCGGCACCAAGATCGTCTGGATCCTGGAGAACGTCGAGGGCGCCCGTGAGCGCGCCGAGCGCGGCGACCTGCTCTTCGGCACCACCGACAGCTGGGTCCTCTGGAACCTGACCGGCGGCGTCGACGGCGGCGTGCACGCGACCGACGTCACCAACGCCTCCCGCACCCTCTTCATGGATCTCGAGACGCTGACCTGGCGCGACGACATCCTCGAGGCGTTCAACGTCCCGAAGTCGATGCTCCCGGAGATCAAGAGCTCCTCCGAGGTCTACGGCACCGTCGAGGCGTCGAGCCTGCTCCGCGAGGTGCCCGTCGCGGGCATCCTCGGCGACCAGCAGGCCGCCACCTTCGGCCAGGCGGCGTTCGACACGGGCGAGTCGAAGAACACCTACGGCACCGGCAACTTCCTCATCTTCAACACGGGTGAGGAGATCGTCCACTCCAAGAACGGCCTGCTGACGACGCTCGGCTACAAGCTGGGCGACGAGAAGCCGCACTACGCCCTGGAGGGCTCGATCGCCGTCACCGGTTCGCTGGTGCAGTGGCTGCGCGACAACCTGGGCCTCATCTCCAGTGCACCGGAGATCGAGGAGCTGGCCAAGACGGTCGAGGACAACGGCGGCGCGTACTTCGTGCCCGCGTTCTCCGGCCTGTTCGCGCCGTACTGGCGGTCGGACGCGCGCGGCGCGCTCGTCGGCCTCACCCGGTACGTCAACAAGGGACACATCGCCCGCGCGGCGCTGGAGGCCACGGCCTTCCAGACCCGCGAGGTGCTCGACGCGGTCAACGCCGACTCCGGTGTCGACCTCACCGAGCTGAAGGTGGACGGCGGCATGATCGCCAACAACACCCTGATGCAGTTCCAGGCCGACATCCTCGGCGTCCCCGTCATCCGCCCGGTCGTCGCCGAGACGACCGCGCTGGGGGCCGCGTACGCCGCCGGTCTCGCGGTGGGCTTCTGGGAGAACCTGGACGACCTCCGCAAGAACTGGCAGGAGGACAGCCGCTGGGAGCCGAAGATGGAGGCCGCCGAGCGCGACCGCCAGCTCCGCCTGTGGAAGAAGGCCGTCACGAAGACCTTCGACTGGGTCGACGAAGACGTCGAGAACGCCTGATCCGCCCACGCACGACAAGCGCCGCCCGGTCCGCCGGGCGGCGCTTGCGCGTTGCGGGGGAAGGCTCGTTCCCAGGATCGTCTCTCGGTTTCCTCATGGGTCCGAAAGCCTGCGCGCAGGTGGGGCGGCTAGCGTCCTGATGTGAGACATTCCTCGAACGCGGTCGCCGTGCGTCATGGCCGCCTCGCCGCCCGCTCGGCGCGCGGCCCGCTGGCACGCCTGATCGCCGCTGTCGTGGCCGTCGCGGTCGTGTCTGCGGGGGCCGTCACGGCCTACGCCGTCGGGGATACGCTGCACTCGCTGAAGCCGTCGATCCACCTCGTCTCCGCGTCCGGCAAGACGGTCACGCCTCCGACGGTGGGGGCCGAGTCCGGGGCGGTCAACATCCTGCTCGCCGGCACGGACACCCGCACCGATCAGGGCGGCCAGTTCTCGACCTCGGACGAGCTCGCCGGGAGTTCGGGCGCCGGTAACAACGACGTGACGATGGTGCTCCACCTCTCCGCCGACCACCAGCACGCCACCGTGATCAGCATCCCGCGCGACCTGATGGCGCCCATCCCGTCGTGCCCGACGTCCAACGGGCCGAGCTCGGCGGTCTCGAGCGGGCAGTTCAACACGACGCTCTCGATCGGGGGACTGTCGTGCGTCGTCCTGGCGGCGCAGCAGCTCACCGGCCTGACCATCCCGTACGCCGCCGAGATCTCGTTCGACGGCGTGATCGCGATGTCGAACGCCGTCGGCGGCGTCACCGTCTGCCTGGCCACGGCGGTGACCGACCCGTACGTCGGGCTGGACCTGCAGGCCGGGGAGCAGACCCTGGTGGGGGCGCAGGCGCTCGCCTTCGTGCGCAGCCGCCACGGCGTGGGCGACGGCAGCGACCTCGGCCGGATCAGCGACCAGCAGCTGTTCCTCTCGGCGCTCCTGCGCAAGGCGACCAGCGCCGGCGTGCTGAGCAACCCGCTCACGCTCTACAGCCTCGCGAAGTCGGCGACCTCGAACATCCAGCTCTCCGACACCCTCGACTCGCCGACCACCCTGGTCTCCATCGCGCTCGCACTGAAGAGCGTCCCGCTCTCCGACTTCGTCTTCGTGCAGTACCCGACCATGACCGACCCGGACGACGCGAACCGGGTCGTCCCCGAGCCGACCGGCGTCGACGCGCTGCAGCAGGCCCTCACGACCGACACCCCGATCCAGCTCACGGGCACCACCGGGTCGGCGACCGAGGCCGCACCGGCCGCGACGCCCACGGCGACACCGACGGCCACGCCCGCCCCGACCGCTTCGGCGTCGACACCGAGCGCCACCTCCACGCCGGCTCCGACGTCCACCGCCGTCGCGCTGCCGTCCGACGTCACCGGTCAGACGGCCGCCGAGCAGACCTGCACGAAGGGCAACTGACCCGGCTCAGAGCGGGTCGCGGCCGACGCGCAGGCCGAACGGATGCGGGCCGAGCGCGAACCAGACGAGAGCGGCCGGCAACGGCGCGACGAGGACGGCGCCGATCCAGATCCGGCGTTCCGTCGTGGACAGGGACCGCTCCCGGGCGACGGTGGCCAACGCGAAGACGATGGCGGCCGTCCACACCGCCGCGACGGGGATGACGACCAGAACCCAGGCGTCCATTGCGACCTCCAGCACTGAGATGTGCCGCCAGTCTGCCACAGGAGTCCGCCCGTGCCGAGACCGCTCGTGCCCGATCGCGACTGGATTCGGGGGGTAGCCCCACTGCGCGCCGCCCGGGCGCCCCGTTGGATGGAAGGACGATCCTGGAGGTGTCGACCATTTCAACGGCTGTTCCGACCGACCGCGGCTCCCGCCGCATCGTCCTGCTCATCCTGACCCCGAGCCTGGTGATCGCCGCGCTGCTGGTCCTTCTGTACTGCGTCGCGATCCCGCTGTGGCCGGTGATCAACACCTACTACTTCCCCGAGCAGGTCCAGACCTACGCGACCTACCGGCTGCCCCTCTACCTGCACATCGTGGCGGGAGCGGTCGCGCTGGTGCTGGGTGCGATCTCCATCAGCCTGCGGTCCCGCCAGTCGAGCAGGACGCATCGCGCGGTCGGGATCGGCTACACGGCGGCCGTCGCCGTCTCCGCCCCGTGCGCGGTCGTGATGGCCTTCCACGCCTACCCGGGAACGCTCCCGGGCGGGCAGGCGATCGCGACCAGCGGGTTCACCCTCCTCGCTCTGGCGTGGGGTGCGAGCCTGATCCGCGCCGTGCTCGCGATCAGCCGGGGCGACCGCAACGCTCATCGCGCGTGGATGATCGTCAACTTCAGCCTCACGTTCGCCGCCGTCACCCTGCGCCTCCAGAACGGCGTCCTCATCGCGCTCGGGCAGCAGACGTTCGAGCTGCTCTACCCGCTCCTCGCCTACACCTGCTGGGTGCCGAACGTCCTGGTCGCCGCGGCCACCGTGGCGCGCGTCCGACGGCGCACCGACGCGGTCACGGAGTGAGGCGGCCGGCGAGCACACCCGTCAGTTCGTCGAGGCCGCGGATGCGGAGCACCCCGAGCGCGTCGGCCTCCGCCGCGTCGTCGGGAGCCGGCGCCGCGTCGAGCCGGTTCAGCCACACGCCGGTCAGACCGGCGGCCGCGGCGCCGATGGCGTCCGTGCGCAGACGGTCGCCGACGTATACGGCCTCCGCCGGTGGCACGTCGAAGAGCGTGCAGGCGTGCTGGAAGATGGCTGCGTCGGGCTTGGCGACGCCGACCTCACCGGACGCGACGAGCACGGGGATGCGTCGGTCGAGGCCGACGGACTCCACCTTGCGTCGCTGGAAGGCGAGGTCGCCGTTCGTGATGAGGCCGAAGCGGACGCCCGGGATCGCCGCCTGCAGGGCGTCGAGGCAGGGGAGCGCGTCGTCGTGGAGCGTCCAGGCCGCGACGTAGTGCTCGAAGTAGGAGGCGAACCACGCGCTCGCCTCCTCCGCAGAGAGCGTCACACCGTGGCGGGCGGCGAAGTCGCGGGCGCGCGCCTGCCGCTGGCCCTCGAAGTCCAGACGGCCGGCGAGGTACTCGTGGTAATGCTCCTCTTCGAGGTCGCGCCACAGCACGACGAGCTCGGCCGCCTCAAGGGCTCCGTAGGGCTCGCCGAGGGACGCGGTGAACCGCAGGATCCCGCGCTCCACCGCCGCGCGGTGAGCGAAGAGCGTGTCGTCGAGGTCGAAGAGGACGACGCTGGGCGTCGTCACGCCCCGGTCTCCGCGGGCCAGCCGTCCGCCGGCTCGCGCGGGTCCGTCGCGAGCAGGCCGGCCTGCCAGTCATCTCGACGCCGGCCGCGATGCACGGCGCCCAGGCGGCTGACGCCCTCGAAGGTGAAGCCGGCTCGGCGGGCCACGGCGGCGCTCGCCGCGTTGCCGGCGAAAGCATGCCAGACGATGCGCTGCAGGCCGAGTCCCTCGGGCGCCGGAGCGAATCCGTAGTCCAGGGCGAGCGCGGTGGCCTCCGACATCAGGCCGCGACCGCGTGCCTCAGGAGCGAGCCAGAAGCCGATCTCGGCGGCGGAGTCCTCGACGCCGTTCAGCCCGATCATCCCGACCAGGGCGCCGTCCGCACGGATGCCCCACGTGTGGATGCGTCCGCTCGCCCATCCGTCGGCGACGAAACCGTTCACGAAGCTCACCGCGTCGTCCCGCGTGTACGGCGACGGGACCGTCGTCCACTCGGCGATCGCGGGGTCGACGCAGAGCTCCGCGATGCGGTCCACATCGGCGTCGGTGGGCACGGAGAGCACCACCCGCTCGCCCGTGAGCTCCACGGGCGAGACGGATGGCGTCGCCATCAGCGGGCCCGCCGCAGGAAGCCGACCCTGTCGTACACCTTGGCGAGTGTCGCCTCGGCGACCTCGTCGGCGCGGGCGGCGTTGTGGGCGAGGATGCGGTCGAGCTCCGCCGGGTCGGCGAGCAGCTCGAGCACGCGCTCGCGGACCGGGCCGAGCGTGCCGACGACGACCTCGACGAGGCCCTTCTTGAAGTCGCCGTAGCCCTTGCCCTCGTACTCCAGCTCGATCGACTGGATCGACCGGCCGCTGAGGGCGCCGTAGATGCTGAGCAGGTTCGAGATGCCCGGCTTGCCGTCGCGGTCGAACGAGACGACGCCGTCGGTGTCGGTCACGGCGCGCATGATCTTCTTGCGCGTCGCGTCCGGCTCGTCCAGCAGCCAGACGATGCCGGCGCCGGAGTCGGCGGACTTCGACATCTTCGACGACGGGTTCTGCAGGTCGTAGATGCGGGCGCTCTCCTTGAGGGTGAGCGTCTGCGGCACGACGAACGTCTCGCCGAACCGGCTGTTGAACCGCTCGGCGAGGTCGCGCGTCAGCTCGACGTGCTGCCGCTGGTCGTCGCCGACCGGCACCACTTCGGCGTCGTAGAGCAGGATGTCGGCGGCCATCAGCACCGGGTAGGTGAAGAGCCCGACCGAGGTCGCGTCCGCGCCCTGCTTGGCCGACTTGTCCTTGAACTGCGTCATGCGCGCCGCCTCCCCGTAGCCGGTGATGGTGGCGAGCACCCACTGCAGCTGGGCGTGGGCGGCGACGTGGGACTGCACGTAGAGGGTCGACGCGGAGGGGTCGATCCCGGCGGCGATGTACTGCGCCGCGGTGCGGCGGGTCTTCTCGCGGAGCTCCGCCGGGTCTTGCGCGACGGTGATCGCGTGCATGTCGACGACGGAGAAGAACGCGTCGTGGGTGCTCTGCAGGTCCTTCCACTGCAGGAGCGCGCCGATGTAGTTGCCGAGGTGCAGCGAGTCGGCGGAGGGCTGCATGCCCGAGTAGAGACGGGGAAGTGAGGTCATGTCCGTGCTTTCGAATCGATGGGTGCGGATGCTTCAGATGGCGTAGTCGACGACCACAGGCGTGTGGTCCGACCATCGCTCGTCGTAGGCGGCCGCACGGTCCACCGCGTAATCCTTCACCCGTGCCGCGAGGGCCGGAGTGGCCAGCTGGTAGTCGATGCGCCAGCCGGTGTCGTTGTCGAACGCCTGTCCGCGCCACGACCACCACGTGTACGGGCCGTCGACGTCGCCCGCGTGCTTGCGGCCCACGTCCACCCAGCCGAGGCCGGCGCCGTCGTTGTAGCCGGGCTCGCCCTCCGCGCCGACGAAGCGGTCGAAGTAGGCGCGCTCCTCGGGGAGGAAGCCGGCGCGCTTGACGTTGCCCTTCCAGTTCTTGATGTCGAGGGTGCGGTGGCCCACGTTGAGGTCGCCCATCACGACGGCGAGCTCGTTGTGCTTCTGCAGCTCGGGGAGGCGCTTCTCCATCGCGTCGAGGAACTTGTACTTCTCGACCTGCTTCTCGGTGCCCGCCTCGCCCGAGTGGACGTAGGCGCTGACGACCGTGACGACGGTGCCGTTCACCTCGTAGTCGGCCTCGAGCCAACGACCCGCGCTGTCGAACTCGGAGGGGCCGAGCTCGACGCGGTGGATCGCGGCGCGGTGCCGGCTGGCGATGGCGACGCCGGCGCGGCCCTTCGCCGTGGCCGGGTCGTGCACGATGTCCCAGTCCGGGCCGAGGAGCTGCTCGAGGTCCTCGGTGGAGGCGCGCACCTCCTGGATGGCGAGGATGTCGACGTCGCGCCCGTCGAGCCAGCCGCCCATGCCCTTGCGGAACGCGGCGCGCACGCCGTTGGTGTTGATCGTCGCGATTCGCAGCGGTTTCGTGGGCATGGAACAAGCCTACCGGTGGCCGCCGACGCTCCCCAGATCGAGCAGATCGTTGAGGCGGTGCTCCGCCCGCTCGACCTTCCGCTGGGCCGCCAGCCGGCCGAACCAGTGCGCCTTCGAGAGCTCCGTGCGGGCGTCGGCGAGCTCCGCCCGTGCGACCACCACGCGCGCCTCGTGCTCCGCGGCGGCGCGCTCGGCGGCGGCCTGCTCGGGCGTGACCATGCGCGGCGAGAGCCCGCGGTCGAACATCCCGATGGCGATCCAGGAGGCGGAGAGCAGGATGACCCGCGAGACGAGGTTGAACCACAGCAGCAGACCGATGAACACGGCGAAGGTGGCCAGCAGCGGGTTCTTCGTGGCGCCCCCCAGGAGCACGCCGCCCAGGACGCTCAGCCCGGCGAGCACCGCGGCGCCGAGCAGCACCCCGAAGAAGAGGTTGCGCCACGGGATGGCGACCCGCGCCATGACCCGGAACATCGCCCCCAGCGTGACGATGTTCAGCGCGACGGACACGACGAGACTCGAGATCCGGGTGATGACACCGGTCACGGCGGAGTCGGAGGGCAGGCCGACCAGATCGAGGAAGAACGTCAGGGCCTGCGTGCTGACGATCGTCAGGGTCGCCGAGAAGACGAACACCAGTCCGAAGCCGAGGGCGAGGAACAGGTCCCTGATCTTCTGCAGGACGTAGTTGGTCGTGTCCCGGCTCAACCCGAACACCGCGCGCACGGCCTGACGCGTGTAGTACAGCCAGCCGATCGCCGTCCAGAGGAGGCCGATCGCGGCGATGGCGCCGGCCCAGCCGAAGGAGGTCGCCTGCTCCAACTGGGCGGTGTCGATCACACCCTGCGAGGTCGGCGTGGCGATCAGCCCGGGAACGGCCCGATTGATCAGCTGGACGAGGGCCTTGTAGATCTCCGGGTTGCCGGTGAGCCAGAGGCCCGCGACGGAGAATCCGAGCCAGACCGCCGCGAAGATCGCGAAGAGCGATTGGAAGCCCATCCCGGCCGCCCGCAGGTTGCCGTCCGAGTGGGAGTAGTTGATGTACACCCGGTACGGCCGCAGCGCCTGCACCCATTTGGCCACGTGGGAGACCCGCGCGACCGGCTTCTCGAGACGTTCCTTGATCGGCTCCGTCGCGTCGCGGAAGCGATCCTTCAGGCTCTCCTCGGGCTCGACCGTCCCCTCAGCGCGCTGCACCGACGGATCGGGGCGCGCCGGTTCCGGGTCGCGACGGGACTTCTTGGCCACGGGCCCAGGATATCGAGCCGCTAGCCTGGCGGGATGCCATCCGCGATCATCCTCGGCGGCACCGGGCTTCTCGGCCGGGCGACCGCGCTCCGGCTCGCCGCCTCCGGCTGGGCCGTCTCCGTCACCGGGCGCGATCCCGAACGGATGCCGGCGGCGCTCGCCGACGCCGGGGTGGTCCACCTGCGCTCGGACCGGCGCGACCCGGTCGCGCTCGCCGCGGCTCTCCGCGACGGCGCCGACCTCGTGGTGGATGCGCTGTGCTTCACCGCGCGGGACGCCCGCATGCTCCTCCCGCACCTCGACGGCGTCGGCGCGACCGTCATGTTCTCCAGCAAGGCCGTGTACGTCGATGGCGACGGGCGGCACATCAATTCGGTGGAGCGGCCGCGCTTCGGCGCACCCGTGCCGGAGGACGCCGACACCCTCGAACCCGCCTGGGACGGGCTCTATCGGAGCCGGGAAGGCTACAGGCGCAACAAGGTGGCGGCCGAGCGTGTCCTGCTGGAGAGCGGCCGGCCGGTCACCATTCTGCGGGCGTCGAAGGTGCACGGCGTGGGCGCGGCTCTCCCTCGGGAGTGGCATTTCGTGCGGCGGGTGCTCGATGGCCGTCCCGTCGTCCTGCTCGCTCACGGCGGGCGCGGCTACGACCACCCGACGGCTGCGGTGAACGCTGCGGCTCTGGTCGAAACGGTCGCGGGGCATCCCGGCACCCGCCTCCTGAACGCGGCCGATCCGGATGTCCCGACGGGGCGTGACATCGCGCGGATCGTCGCCGAGACGCTCGGGCATGACTGGGCGGAGGTGCTGGTGGACGGCGACGAGCAGGGCGGGCACCCGTGGGATGTCGTCCCCGGAATCGAACTCGATCTCTCCGCAGCCACGGCGCTCGGCTATCGGCCGGTCGGCGCCTACGCGGAGACGGTGCGGCCCGCGATCGAGTGGGCCGCGTCATTCGGCCGCACGCCGCCCTGGGCGTCGGAAGTCGACGAAAGCGACTTCGACTACGCCGGCGAGGACGCCTTCCTGCGGCGCCGCTGACCGTCCCGCACCGGCCCGGCGAAACGACAGAGCCCCGGCCCGCCGCGCGAGGGGCGCGGCGACCGGGGCTCTGTGCGGGGTCGGCTCAGTAGGAGTAGCTCGAGTAGCCCTGGGAAGCGGCGATCACGCCGCCCACGATCGCCATGATCACGAAGAGGACGATGAACGCGATGTAGACGTAGCCGATGATCAGGCCGGCGATGGCCAGGCCGCGGCCGCTCTCGCCGCTGCGCTTGATCTGGCTGAGCGCGATGTGGCCGCAGATCACGCCGGCGAGGGGGAAGACGAACGCGCCGACGAGCGCGATGATCGCGAGGACGTTCGTCCCGCTCTTCTGCGTCGGGTACGGGGTGTAGGCGGCCGGGGGAGCGGGCGGGTAGGCGTTCGGGTTCTGGTCGGTCATGGTGAAAGTGGCTCCGATTCGGGATGCGGGGTCGGTCGTGTTGGTGAGGTGCTGCTGGTGAGGTGCTACTTCTGGGCGATGCTGTCGGCCAGGATGCCCGCAGGGTGCAGGGCGGCCGCGATCGCGTTGGCGGTCTCTTGGAACGCCGTGTCGGTCTTGGCGGCGCCGATCGCGCCACCCTTCAGCGCGCCGCCGGCCATGTTGCGGTTGAGGCGCGCGACCAGCCGGCCCTGCTGGTCGACCATGAAGTCGACGAGGAAGGTCAGCTGGAAGTTCTTGCCCGCGAAGGCGCCGAGCCAGAAGGTCGACGCGGCGCTGCCGCGCTTGGCGAGCAGTCCACCGGTCGGGGTGGAGGTGACGACGAAGCCCTCGGAGGTGAGGGCCGAGACGACGAGCTGCTTGGCAGCCTCGTGGTCGCCGAGCAGGAAGAAGTCGTGAGCGGACGCCATGGTTGTTCCTCGGGTTCGTAGCGGCTAGGTGGCCCTGGTGGGACGCACGATGTGTCACTCTAGCGGGGGACACGGCCTCCGCGCACCCTGCTGGGCCAGCGAAATCCGCCGCGGACGCGAAAACGCCCCCGGTCGGAGGACCGGGGGCGTTCGTCGGCGGGGCGGACCGTTACGGCTTGCCGCGCATGATGGCCTGCTTGACCTCGGCGATCGCCTGCGTCACCTGGATGCCACGCGGGCAGGCGTCGGTGCAGTTGAAGGTCGTGCGGCAGCGCCAGACGCCCTCCTTGTCGTTGAGGATGTCGAGACGCACCTGCGCGTTGTCGTCGCGGGAGTCGAAGATGAACCGGTGCGCGTTCACGATGGCCGCCGGGCCGAAGTACTGGCCGTCGGTCCAGAACACGGGGCAGGACGACGTGCACGCGGCGCAGAGGATGCACTTGGTGGTGTCGTCGAAGCGCGCACGGTCGGCGACCGACTGGACGCGCTCCTTGCCCTTCTCCGGCTTGCTGTTCGCGACGAGGAACGGCTGCACCTCGCGGTAGCTCGCGAAGAACGGCTCCATGTCGACGATGAGGTCCTTCTCGAGCGGCAGGCCCTTGATCGCCTCGACGTAGATCGGCTTGGAGATGTCCAGGTCCTTGATCAGCGTCTTGCAGGCGAGGCGGTTGCGGCCGTTGATCCGCATCGCGTCGGAGCCGCAGATGCCGTGCGCGCAGGAGCGGCGGAAGGTCAGCGACCCGTCCTGCTCCCACTTGATCTTGTGCAGCGCGTCCAGGATGCGGTCCGTCGGGAACATCTCGACGTCGAAGTCCTGCCAGCGCGGCTCCGTGTCCACGTCCGGGTCGAAGCGACGGATGATCAGCGTCACCGTGAACGACTGGACGGGGGCTTCGGGAGCGGGGGGAGTCTCCAGTACGGCGGTCGACATCAGTACTTCCTCTCCATGGGCTCGTAACGCGTCACGACGACCGGCTTCCAGTCGAGGGTGATGTGGTCCGCCGCGTCGGCGGAGTGCGGGTCACCGGTCAGGTAGGCCATCGTGTGCTGCATGTAGTTCTCGTCGTCGCGCTTCGGGTAGTCGTCGCGCATGTGGCCGCCGCGCGATTCCTTGCGGTTGCGGGCCGAGAAGACGACGACCTCGGCGAGGTCGAGCAGGAAGCCGAGCTCGACGGCCTCGAGCAGGTCGGTGTTGTACCGCTTGCCCTTGTCCTGCACGACGATGTTCTTGTAGCGCTCGCGGAGGCGGTGGATGGTGCCCGTGACCTTCTCGAGCGACTCGTCGGTGCGGAACACCTGAGCGTTCTTGTCCATCTCGTCCTGCAGCTCCTTGCGGATCGCGGCGATCCGCTCGGTGCCGGTGCCGGCGCGCAGGTCGTCGATGAGTCCGCGGACGAACCCGGCCGGGTTCTCCGGCAGCGGCACGGCGGTCGCGGTCTTGACGTACTCGACGGCGTTGTTGCCGGCGCGCTTGCCGAAGACGTTGATGTCGAGCAGCGAGTTCGTGCCGAGGCGGTTCGAGCCGTGGACCGAGACGCAGGCGCACTCGCCGGCGGCGTAGAGGCCGGGGACGACCGTGGTGTTGTCGCGCAGCACCTCGGCGTTGTTGTTGGTCGGGATGCCGCCCATCGCGTAGTGAGCGGTCGGCATGACCGGCACCGGCTCGACGACCGGATCGACACCGAGGTAGGTGCGGGCGAACTCGGTGATGTCCGGCAGCTTGGTCTCGAGGACCTCGGCGCCGAGGTGCGTGCAGTCGAGCAGCACGTAGTCCTTGTGCGGGCCCGCGCCGCGGCCTTCCGCGACCTCCTGGACCATGCAGCGCGCGACGATGTCGCGGGGGGCGAGGTCCTTGATGGTCGGCGCGTAGCGCTCCATGAACCGCTCGCCGCTGGCGTTGCGCAGGATGGCGCCCTCGCCGCGGGCGCCCTCGGTCAGGAGGATGCCGAGGCCGGCCAGGCCGGTCGGGTGGAACTGGAAGAACTCCATGTCCTCCAGCGGCAGCTTCTTGCGCCAGATGATGCCGACACCGTCGCCCGTGAGCGTGTGGGCGTTGGAGGTCGTCTTGAAGATCTTGCCGAACCCACCGGTGGCGAAGATGATCGCCTTCGAGTGGAAGACGTGCAGCTCGCCGGTCGCCAGCTCGTAGGCGACGACGCCCGCGGGCTGGTCGACGCCGTCGACCTCGTTCATGATGACGTCGAGCACGTAGAACTCGTTGAAGAAGTTGATGCCGAGCTTGACGCAGTTCTGGAACAGCGTCTGCAGGATCATGTGGCCGGTGCGGTCGGCCGCGTAGCAGGCGCGGCGGACCGGGGCCTTGCCGTGGTCGCGGGTGTGACCGCCGAACCGGCGCTGGTCGATCTTGCCCTCGGGCGTGCGGTTGAAGGGCAGGCCCATGTTCTCGAGGTCGATGACCGCGTCGATGGCCTCCTTGGCGAGGATCTCCGCCGCGTCCTGGTCGACGAGGTAGTCGCCGCCCTTGACGGTGTCGAAGGTGTGCCACTCCCAGCTGTCCTCCTCCACGTTGGCTAGCGCCGCGGCCATGCCGCCCTGCGCCGCGCCGGTGTGGGAGCGGGTGGGGTAGAGCTTCGAGATGACGGCCGTCCTGGCGTGCGGTCCGGCCTCGATGGCCGCTCGCATCCCGGCGCCGCCGGCGCCGACGATGACGATGTCGAACTCGTGGTAGTGGACGCCGTCGATGACGGTCGATTCAGAGGATTCAGTCGTAGTCACAGGTGCGGTTTTCCGTTACTTGACCGGGCAGAAGGACGGCAGCTGGTCGGCTGCTGCGCCCACCGGGCAGGGGTCGAAGGTGAAGATCACGAGGGTGCCGAGCACGACCATCACGACCACCGCGGCGAGGATCGCCCAGCGGAGGATGCGGTTCACCGTCTTGTTGTGCGCGTAGTCGTTGACCAGGGTGCGCATGCCGTTGCCGCCGTGGATCATGGCGAGCCAGAGCATGAGGAGGTCCCAGATCTGCCAGAACGGGGTCGCGTACTTGCCGGCGACGAAGGCGAAGTCGATCTGCTTGACGCCGTCGCCGAGCACGATGTTCACCAGGAGGTGGCCGAAGATCAGGACGATCAGCACGAGGCCGGAGAGCCGCATGTAGATCCAGCCCCACTTCTCCCAGTTGACGCCCTTGCGCGCCGGGCGGGCGGGGGAGCGGGGCGCTTCGATGGTCGTCATGTCAGTGCCCCTCCGCGAAGATGTGCACCAGCTGCACGGGGATGAATCCGGCCATCAGGATCACCCAGAGGGCGATGACCGTCCAGAACATGGCGCGCTGGTACTTGACGCCCTTGCTCCAGAAGTCGATCAGGATGATGCGGATGCCGTTGAAGGCGTGGAAGACGATGGCCGCCACGAGGGCGATCTCGCCGAGCCCCATGATGGGGTTCTTGTACGTCCCGATCACCGCGTTGTACGCCTCCGGGCTGACCCGGATGAGCGAGGTGTCGAGGATGTGCACGAGTAGGAAGAAGAAGATGGCGACGCCGGTGATGCGGTGAAGCACCCACGACCACATACCTTCGCGGCCGCGGTACAGCGTGCCGCCCGGCCGGTTCTTCGTCGGCTGCAGAGTCCCTGCCGCTTGGTCTGGCACGAACAACCCTCCCTGGTTGCATGTCGCTACATGAGGCGCGCTGAGCGCGTTGCCCAGTCTATGCCGCGGGTGTTCCGCGCGCTGCTTAGGGTGACCTCAGTTATCTCGACGTCGAGACATCTCGGTACGGAGGCACGGGCCTGTGAGCCCGATGGGGGATGCCCGCCTCCCCTTGCGCCGGAGCGCCGTCGGCGTAGCGTCCGACGCATGACCCAGGACGAACCCGTCATGAACGGAAGCAACGAGGCCGGAACCGGTGCGAAGGTCGCCGGCATCGTCGAACAGATGCGCGCGGACATGCAGCGGCTGCCCCGCGAGGACAGCGAGAAGGTGCTGCGTCAGCGGCTCGATGACGCGGGCATCCAGCTCGACGATGCGGAGATCTCCCGGATCGCCGCTGACGTGCAGAGCGGGCCCTCGGTCGTCGACTGAGGCTCTGCCGCTCCGCGTCTAGAGGACGTCGGTCGAGCCGGTGACCTTGAGTGCGTCGACCACGGCCTTCACGCGCTGCGCGTTCTCGCTCGTCGTCACCAGGAGCGCGTCCGGGGTGTCCACGACGACGATGTCCTTGACGCCGATCAGGCTGATGACCCGGTTGCTCTGGCTCACGACGATGCCGCTGGACGAGTCGGAGAGCACCCGGGCGTTCTCGCCGAGGATCGCGAGGTCCGATTTGCGACCGCCCGAGTTGAGCTTGGCGAGCGAGGCGAAGTCGCCGACGTCGTCCCAGTCGAAGTAGCCGGGGACGACGGCGAGCCGCCCGGCCGCCGCGGCGGGCTCGGCGACCGTGTAGTCGATCGCGATCTTCTCGAGGCGCGGCCAGATGCGGTCGACGGCCGGCCCGCGCGTAGCCGGGTCATCCCAGGCGTCCGCGAGCTCGAGCAGCCCGGCGAGGAGGTCGGGCTTGTTGCGGCCGATCTCCTCGAGCAGGAGGTCGGCGCGGGAGATGAACATCCCCGCGTTCCAGAGATACGAGCCGTCGGCGACGTACGCCTCGGCCGTGGCGAGGTCGGGCTTCTCGACGAAGGCGTCGACCAGGCGGGCTGTCGGCGCACCCGCGATCTCCGCGGACTCGCCCGCGGTGTGGATGTAGCCGAAGCCCACCGCGGGCTCCGTCGGCTGGATGCCGATGGTGGTGATGTAGCCGGCTGCGGCCGAGTGGACGGCCTCCCGCACGGCATGGCGGAACCGGGCCTGGTCGCGGATGACGTGGTCGGCGGCGAACGAGCCGATGATGACGCCCGGCTCGCGGCGCTCGAGGATGGCGGCGGCCAGCCCGATCGCGGCGGTGGAGTCGCGCCCCTCGCTCTCGAGCACGACGTTCGGGTCGGCGAGGTCGGGGAGTTGGGCCTCGACTGCGGCGCGGTGCGCCCGGCCGGTGACGACCATGATCCGCTGGTCGCCGGAGAGCGGCGTCAACCGGTCCCAGGTGTCGCGCAGCAGCGTCTGCCCCGATCCGGTCAGGTCGTGCAGGAACTTGGGCGCGTCTGCGCGCGACAACGGCCACAGCCGGGATCCGACGCCACCGGCGGGGATCACGCTGTAGAAGTGGTCGAGCGGGGTGCTGCGGCTCATGCTGGACAGGATACCGATCGGTGCTGGACATCCACCGTTCACGGCGGGTCAAGGGAGGGGCAACCCCGGCTGCCTAGCGTGGGGGCCATGCGGGTTGCGGTGGTCAGCGAGAGCTTCCTCCCCACGGTCAACGGGGTCACGAACAGCGTGCTGCGCGTGCTCGACCATCTCGCGGAGGCCGGCCACGAGGCGATCGTGATCTGCCCGGACGCGGGGGCGCCGGCGGAGTACGCCGGGTTCCGCATCCACCAGGTGCCGTCGATCGCCTACCGGCAGTTCCCGGTCGGCCTGCCGAGCCCGCAGGTGCAGCGAATCCTCGCCCGCTTCGGGCCGGACGTGCTTCATGCGGCCTCTCCCTTCTTCCTGGGCGCGCAGGCCATCGCCGCGGCGAATCGACTCGGAGTGCCCTCCGTCGCCATCTACCAGACCGACGTGGCGGGCTTCGCGCGCCGCAACGGCCTCGGGCTGACCTCGGCCATCGCCTGGAAGTACGTGCGCTGGGTGCACGAGGGCGCCGACCTCACGCTCGCGCCCTCCGCCGCCTCGGAGTACGACCTCCGCGACGCCGGCGTCTCGCGGATCGGCCGCTGGGGCCGCGGCGTCGATCTCGAGCGGTACCACCCCAACAAGCGCCGGACGAAGGCGGCGGTCGCGCTCCGCGAGCGGCTGTCGCCCGACGGCGAGGTCGTCGTCGGGTACGTCGGGCGCATCGCCCCGGAGAAGCAGGTGGAGCGGCTGCGCGCCCTGCGCGGGCTGCCCGGCCTCTCCGTCGCCATCGTGGGGGACGGCCCGGCACGGGAGGCTGTCGCGCGCGAGTTGCGCGGGGTGCCCGTCACCTGGCTCGGGCGGCTCGGCGGCGAGGACCTCGCGGCCGCCTACGCGGCCTTCGACCTCTTCGTCCACACCGGCTCCGAGGAGACCTTCGGCCAGACCATCCAGGAGGCGCACGCCTCCGGACTCCCGGTCGTCGCCCCGCGCGCGGGCGGCCCGGTCGACCTCGTCGAGCACGGCGTCGACGGCCTGCTCTACCCGCCCGCCGACGAACGCGCGCTGCGGGCCGCGGTCGCGATGATCGTGAGCGACACCGGCCTCCGCCTCCGGATGGGCGAAGCGGGTAGGCGGGCCGTCCTCGGCCGCGGATGGGACGTCCTCTGCACCGAGCTCATCGGGCACTACGGGCGCGTGATCCTGAGCGCATGCGCAGACGTCGAGGGGAGCGGCGTCCAGCCGGTCGGCAGGCAGCGCGCGTACAGTTAGGTGGCCGCTCGCGGCCCTCCACCCTTCCGCACGCTCCCTGGAGGTGAACGATGGCGAACATCAACCGACGCGGCATTCCCATGCCCTTCGTTTCCCGGTCGCGGAGGGTCGATCCTCCCAGTTCGATCGTCGCCCCGGAGCCGGCGCCCGGATCGGCTCCGTCCCGCTCGAGCATGGTGGACAGTGCGGTGTACCGCGGCGGCATCCGCGTCGCGTCGCCGACCACGCTGGCCGAGACCTATCGCGCGCTCGACAACACCCCCGACGGCGTCGCCTGGATCGGCCTCTACCGGCCGAGCGAGCGCGAACTGATGTCGCTCGCGGAGGAGTTCAACCTCCACCCGCTGGCCATCGAGGACGCGATCGTCGCCCACCAGCGGCCCAAGCTGGAGCGGTACGACACCGTGCTCTTCGTCGTGCTCAAGGCGGCGAACTACCTCGACGTGCCGGAGGAGGTCGACTTCGGCGAGCTGCACCTCTTCGTCGGCCCGAACTTCGTGATCACGGTCCGCCACAGCGAGTCGCCCGACCTCTCCACCGTGCGCCACCGCATGGAGGCCGAGCCCGAGCTGCTCTCGCTGGGCCCGCAGGCCGTCCTCTACGCGATCATCGACGCCGTCGTGGACGCGTACAGCCCGGTCGTCGCCGGTCTCGCGAACGACATCGACGAGATCGAGACCCAGGTGTTCGGCGGCGACGCCCTCGTCTCCCGACGCATCTACGAGCTGTCCCGCGAGGTCATCGACTTCCAGCGCGCCACCCATCCGCTCTCCGCGGTGATGATCGCGCTCGAACGCGGCACAGCCAAGTACGGCGTCACCCAGGAGCTCGAACGCCGCCTCCGCGACGTCGCCGACCACCTCACCCAGGTCAACGAGCGCGTCGACGGCTTCCGCTACCTGCTGCGCGACATCCTGACGGTGAACTCGACCCTCGTCTCGGAACGCCAGAACGAGGAGATGACCCGCCTCGCGCTCTCCACGCACGAGCAGGGCGAGCAGGTCAAGAAGATCTCCTCCTGGGCGGCCATCCTGTTCGCCCCGTCGCTGATCGCCGGCGTCTACGGCATGAACTTCACCCACATGCCCGAGCTGACCTGGCAGTTCGGCTACCCCCTCGCGATCGTCGCGATGCTGGGGCTGAGCACGCTGCTGTACGTGCTGTTCAAGAAGCGCGGGTGGATGTAGGGGAGGCCCTCCGCTCCTAGCGCCCGTCGTCGGCTCCGGCCGTCGGCGGGCGCTTCGTTCTCCCGGCCGAATGCCCACGACGACCTCAAGCGCTTGACGCCTGCTCAAATGAGCAGGTGTCAAACAGGCGTGCATTTGTAACGCTTGCATGAAGAAGCCAAGAGTGCGGACAGAGGAGTCCGTCACATTAGGTAACGTGATCTCATTAACGGCCGTGCTATCGGCACTCATCCCGGAGGACATTCACAGTGACAATCACAGCTCGTAAGACCGCGCTCACCGGTCTACTCGCTGCCGGCGTCGTCGCGCTGCTCGCAGCGTGCGGCTCGGCGCCCAGCTCCACCAGCTCCGCTGGAGCCGGCTCGAAGTACCTGCCCTGCATCGTCTCGGACCAGGGCGGCTTCAACGACCGCTCGTTCAACCAGCTCGGCCTCGAGGGCGTGCAGGAAGCGGCCAAGAAGATCGGCAGCAGCTACAAGCAGGTGCAGTCGAAGAGCGCCAACGACTACCTGCCGAACATCAAGAGCCTGATCCAGCAGGGCTGCAACATCATCGTCGCGTCCGGCTTCAACCTCGTCGCGCCCGTCAAGGAGGCGGCGGCCGCGAACCCGAAGGTCAACTTCGTCATGGTCGACGACAACAGCATCAAGGCCGACAACGTCAAGCCCGTCGTCTTCAACACCGACGAGGCCGGCTTCCTCGCCGGCTACGCGTCGGCGAGCTACTCGAAGACCGGCACGATCGGCACCTACGGCGGCCAGAAGCTCCCCTCGGTCACCATCTTCATGGACGGCATCGCCGACGGCGTGAAGTACTACAACGACCAGAAGGGGACCGACAAGAAGGTCATCGGCTGGGACGTCGCCTCGCAGGATGGCCAGTTCGTCAACTCGTTCGTCGACCTGAACACCTCGAAGACGATCGCGCAGACGATGCTCGACCAGAACGCCGACGTGCTCGCCCCGATCGGCGGCCCGATCTACCAGGGCGCCGCCTCGGCGATCAAGGACGGCGGCAAGGACGTCGCCCTGATCGGTAACGACGCCGACGTCTTCCTGACCGACCAGAACGGCTACAACAGCATGTTCCTGACCTCGATCATGAAGAACATCAAGCCGACCGTCTCGACGATCGTCGAGCAGGCGGCGTCGGGCGGCAAGTTCGACAACACCCAGTACGTCGGCAACCTGAAGAACGACGGCGTCGGCGTGGCCCCCTTCCACGACTTCGCGTCGAAGGTCGACAAGGGCCTCCAGGGCGAGCTCGACAAGATCAAGGCCGGCATCATCGACGGCTCGATCAAGGTCACCTCGCCGTCGGCCTTCACCGAATAAGCGACGACGCTTCGGGGAGGCCGGCGCAGGCCGGCCTCCCCTCCCCCCGATCAGCTCGAGAGCGGCCTCCGCTCGACCTCATTAGGCCCCAATGAAACTCGAACTCCGCGGCATCACCAAACGGTTCGGTGCCCTGGTCGCTAACGACCACATCGATCTCACCGTCGAACCCGGCGAGATCCACTGCCTGCTCGGCGAGAACGGCGCAGGCAAGTCCACCCTCATGAACGTCCTCTACGGCCTCTACCAGGCCGACGAGGGAGAGATCCTGCTCGACGACGTCGTCCAGCACTTCTCCGGCCCCGGCGACGCCATGAAGGCCCGGATCGGCATGGTGCACCAGCACTTCATGCTCATCCCCGTCTTCACCGTCGCCGAGAACGTGATGCTCGGCCACGAGCAGACGAAGTTCGGCGGCCGTCTCGACCTGGGCGCCGCCCGCGCGAAGGTGCGCGAGATCTCCGCCCGCTTCGGCTTCGAAGTCGACCCCGACGCCCGCGTCGAAGACCTCCCCGTCGGTGTGCAGCAGCGCGTGGAGATCATCAAGGCGCTCTCCCAGGACGCCGAGGTGATCGTCTTCGACGAGCCCACCGCCGTCCTGACCCCGCAGGAGACCGACGAGCTCATGATCATCATGAAGCAGCTCGCCGCCTCCGGCACCGGCATCGTCTTCATCACCCACAAGCTCCGCGAGGTGCGCGAAGTCGCGGACCGGATCACGGTGATGCGGCTCGGCAAGGTCGTCGGCCAGGCCGACCCCCAGGCCTCGAACGCCGAGCTCGCCTCCCTCATGGTCGGCCGCAGCGTGGAGCTGAGCGTCCACAAGAGCACGCCGACCCTGACCGGGAACGGCCTGAAGGTCCGCGGCCTCACCGTCACCGACCCGACCGGCGCCGTGCTCGTCGACGCGCTCGACTTCGACGTCGACGGCGGCGAGGTGCTGGCCATCGCGGGTGTGCAGGGCAACGGCCAGACCGAGCTCACCGAGGCGCTCCTCGGACTGCAGAAGCGCGCGACCGGCTCCGTCGAGCTGGACGGGCGCGAGATCCTCGGGCTCTCGGTGCGCAAGGTGCTCGACGCGGGCGTCGGCTTCGTGCCGGAGGACCGCAACGTCGATGGTCTGGTCGCGGAGTTCTCCATCGCCGAGAACCTGATGCTCGACCGCTCGAACGGCGCGCCGTTCGTCAAGGGGGCGGGCCTCCAGCTCGGCTTCCGCGACCGCTTCGCCGAGGAGAAGGTCCGCGAGTTCGACGTGCGCGCCCAGGGCATCGGCACCCACGTGGGTCGGCTCTCCGGCGGCAACCAGCAGAAGGTGGTGCTGGCGCGCGAGCTGAGCCGCGAGCTGCGGCTGTTCGTGGCCGCGCAGCCCACCCGCGGACTGGACGTCGGCTCGATCGAGTTCGTCCACGAGCAGATCATCGCCGCGCGTGACGCCGGCGTGCCCGTGATCGTGGTGTCGACGGAGCTCGACGAGATCGTCGCGCTCGGCGACCGTATTGCTGTGATGTACCGCGGAGGGATCGTGGGCATCGTCCCCGCGACGACGCCGCGCGATGTGCTCGGCCTGATGATGACCGGCGAGCTTCCGCCGGAAGCTCAGCTGACCGAGGCCCGAGGAGTTTCCGCATGAGCGACCAGATCCCTTCCGCCGACGTCGACGCGGTGACCGGCGAGCCCGGCGCCGCCGAGCCGGCTCTCGACCAGATCCCGGAGGAGCAGCGCGCCGACGCCGAGGCGCCGGCGCCCGAGTCCCGCTCGCGGCGTGCGCTGCGGGAGATCGCGTCGGGGAGCGTGCTGCTCTCCGTGTGCTCCATCATCGTGGCGCTCATCGTCGGCGGCGTGTTCATCGCCGCGACGAACGCCCAGGTGCAGGAGGCGCTCGGCTACTTCCTCGCCCGTCCCGGTGACACCTTCGCGGCCATCGCGAACGCGGTCGGAGGTGCGTACTCCGCTCTCTTCCAGGGCGCGATCTACAACTTCAACTCACCCGACTTCGCCACCGGCATCCAGTCGCTCTCCACGACGCTGACCTTCGCGACCCCGCTGATCGCCGCCGGTCTCGGCGTCGCGCTGAGCTTCCGCGTCGGTCTGTTCAACATCGGCGGCCAGGGGCAGATGCTGATCGCGGCGCTCTTCGCCGGCCTGGTCGGTTTCAAGCTGGACCTCCCGCCGGGACTGCACCTGCTCATCGCCGTCATCGCCGGTCTCGTGGGCGGTGCCATCTGGGCGGCGATCGCGGGCGTGCTGAAGGCGTTCACCGGTGCGCACGAGGTGATCGTCACGATCATGCTCAACTACATCGCGCTGAACCTGCTCAACTACCTCCTGACGACGACGTGGCTCCGCGCCCCGGGCGCGAACGACCCCAGGACGCCGCCGACCGATCCGAGCGCGGTGTTCCCCAAGCTGTTCGGGAACGGGTACTCGCTCGACATCGGCATCATCCTCGTGGTCGTCGCGACCGTCATCGTGTGGTGGCTGCTGGAGCGCTCCAGCCTCGGATTCCGGTTCCGTGCCGTGGGTGAGAACCCGAACGCGGCACGCGTCGCCGGCATCTCGGTGCGCGCGGTCTACATCTGGGCCATGGTCATCTCCGGAGCGCTCGTCGGCCTCGCCGGCGCCACCCAGGTGCTCGGTCAGATCACGTCCGGCTTCGGCAGCGACATCGACGCGGGCATCGGCTTCTCGGCCATCACCGTGGCGCTCCTCGGCCGTTCGCGGCCGTTCGGCGTGCTGGTCGCCGGAATCCTGATCGGCGCCTTCCAGGCCGGTGGATTCGCGATGCAGGCGGCGGACAACGTCCCCGTCGAGGTGATCGCGATCATCCAGTCCGTCACCGTGCTCTTCATCGCCGCACCACCGTTGGTCCGTGCGATCTTCCGTCTTCCCGCTCCCGGCGCGACCCGTCGCCCCGTCAAGCGCACCAGAACGAAGGGAGCGGTCGTCCGATGACCGTCACCACCCCGGCTCCGGCGTCCCCCGTCGCCGCTGCAGAGCCCGCGAGCATCCTGGTCCGACACTGGCGGCTGCCGGTCGTGTTCTCGGTGTTCAGCGTCCTCGCCATCGTGCTGTTCCTCGTGTTCCCGCGATCGGGGACGACGACGTACACGTTCAGCTCGAAGAACGACTTCTTCACCATCCCCGGGCTGCCCGTCCCGGCCGTCGCGACGGGGATCGTCATGACGATCATCGCCGTCGCGATCACGGTCGTCGCCTACCTCCTGGTGGCGCGCGGCCGGCGCGTGCCGCAGTGGCTGAGCGCGATCTTCGCGCTGGCGCTCCTGATCGGCTTCGTCACGTGGTCCGTCGGAGACGGAACGGTGCCGGTCGCCGGCCTGCTCGCCGGTGCGCTCGGGCTGAGCGTCCCGATCATCTACGGAGCGATGGGCGGCGTGCTCTCGGAGCGCGTCGGCGTGGTCAACGTCGCCATCGAGGGCCAGCTGCTCGGCGGCGCCTTCACCTCGGCGATGCTCGCGACCATCACGCACTCGGTGGTCGTGGGCCTGATCGGCGCCGCCGTCGCCGGCATGATCGTGTCGTTCGTCCTGGCGGCGTTCTCGATCAAGTACCTGGTCGACCAGGTCATCGTCGGCATCGTGCTCAACGTGCTCGTCTCGGGCGTCACCGGGTTCTTCTACACGGCGGTGATGGCCAACAACACCGCCGCGTTCAACCTCCCGCCGACGCTCCCCGCCCTGCCGATCCCGGTGCTGAGCCAGATCCCGGTGATCGGTCCGGTGCTGTTCGACCAGACGCTCATCGTCTACGTGATGTACGTCGCCGTGGCGGCCGTCTACGTCACCCTCTTCCACACGCGCTGGGGCCTCCGGGTGCGCGCGGTCGGTGAGCACCCGAAGGCGGCGGACACCGTCGGCATCAACGTGAACTCGACCCGCTTCTGGACGGTGCTGATCGCCGGCGCCATCGCCGGATTCGGCGGTGCCTACTTCACCATCGGCGGCGTCGGCGGCTTCGTGAAGGACATGACGAGCGGTCTCGGCTACATCGCCCTCGCCGCCGTCATCTTCGGCCGCTGGGACCCGATCCGGGCCACGCTCGCCGCGCTGCTGTTCGGTTTCGCCAACGCGCTCCAGAGCCTCCTCGGACTGCTGCACGCCCCGATCCCGAGCGAGTTCCTCCGCATGCTGCCGTACCTGGTGACGATCTTCGCGGTCGCCGGCCTGGTCGGGATGTCGCGCGGCCCGGCGGCATCGGGCAAGCCCTACATCAAGTCATGACCGCCCCGCAGATCGACTGGGAGGCGCTGCGCGCTTCCGCGACCGAGGCCATGTCGCACGCCTACGTCCCCTACTCGCAGTTCCCCGTGGGAGCGGCGGCGCTGGTGGACGACGGGCGCATCGTCAGCGGCTGCAACGTGGAGAACGCCAGCTACGGCGTGACGCTCTGCGCCGAGTGCGGGCTGGTGTCCTCGCTCGCGATGACCGGCGGCGGCCGCCTCGTCGCCTTCACCTGCGTGAACGGCGGTGGCGACATCCTCATGCCGTGCGGGCGCTGCCGCCAGCTGCTCTACGAGCACTCCGCCGAGGGGATGCTGCTGCAGACCGTCTCCGGCATCCGCACGATCGACGAGGTGCTGCCCGACGCGTTCGGGCCGCGCCAGCTCGACGAGTACCGCAACAACGACGAGGAACAGATCCCGTGACCCAGACTGCAGGAGCGGTCGAGGCGTTCGACGCCGTCGACCTGATCAGGACCAAGCGCGACCGCGGAGAGCTCGGCACCGCCGAGATCGACTGGCTGGTCGACGCCTACACCCGTGGCTATGTCGGCGACGAGCAGATGTCCGCGATGATCATGGCGATCTTCCTCAACGGGATGACGCGCCGCGAGATCAAGGACCTCACGATGGCGATGATCGCCTCGGGCGAGCGCATGGACTTCTCGGGGCTCGGCAAGCCGACCACGGACAAGCACTCGACCGGCGGCGTCGGCGACAAGATCACCCTCCCGCTCATGCCGCTCGTCGCGACGTTCGGCGTCGCCGTCCCGCAGCTCTCGGGTCGCGGCCTCGGCCACACCGGCGGCACGCTCGACAAGCTCGAGAGCATCCCGGGCTGGCGCGCGAACCTCAACAACGAGGAGATGTTCGCCCAGCTGCAGAACGAGGGCGGCGTCATCTGCGCCGCCGGCTCCGGGCTCGCTCCGGCCGACGGCAAGCTGTACGCGCTGCGCGACATCACCGGGACGGTCGAGGCCATCCCGCTGATCGCCTCCTCGATCATGTCGAAGAAGATCGCGGAGGGGACCAGTGCGCTGGTGCTCGACGTGAAGTTCGGCTCCGGCGCGTTCCTGAAGGACATCGAGAAGTCGCGCGAGCTCGCCCGCACGATGGTCGAGCTCGGCACGGACGCCGGCGTCGCGACCTCCGCCCTCCTCACCGACATGAACGTGCCGCTCGGCCTCGCCATCGGAAACGCGAACGAGGTCAGGGAGTCCGTGGAGGTGCTGGCCGGCGGCGGCCCCGCCGACATCGTGGAGCTGACCGTGGCGCTGGCCCGCGAGATGCTCGCCCTCGCCGGGCGCCCGGACGAGGACGTGGAGGCGGCCCTGAAGGACGGCCGCGCCATGGACAAGTGGCGCGAGGTCATCCGCGCCCAGGGCGGCGACCCGGACGCCGCGCTCCCGGTCGCGAAGGAGACGCACACCGTCGTCGCCGAGTCCGACGGCGTCCTGGTCGAGCAGGAGGCGCTCCCGTTCGGCATCGCCGCCTGGCGCCTCGGCGCCGGACGCGCGCGCAAGCAGGACCCGGTGCAGCACGCCGCGGGGATCGACCTGCACGCGAAGCCCGGCGACACGGTCCGCAAGGGCGACCCGCTGTTCACGCTCTCGGCCGACGAGCCCGCGCGGTTCGAGCGCGCACTCGAGGCCGTCGAGGGCGCGTACCGCCTGGCACCGGTCGGCACGCCGTTCACCCGCGGTCCGCTCATCGCCGACCGCATCTCCTGAACGGCCCCGACGAACCGATAGATTGAAGGACATGAGCGAACAGAACGCCGGGTACGCACTCGCCGACGGGACCGACATCCGCGCACTGCCGAAGGTGTCGCTGCACGACCACCTCGACGGCGGCCTCCGCCCCTCGACGGTGATCGAGCTGGGCGACGCCGTCGGCCTCGAGCTGCCGACCACCGATCCGGTCGAGCTGGCCCGCTGGTTCGGCGAGAAGTCGAACTCCGGCTCGCTCGTCGAGTACCTCAAGACGTTCGACCTCACGACCGCCGTGATGCAGACCCGCGAGGGCCTCACGCGCGTCGCCCGCGAGTTCGTGCAGGACCTCGGCGCCGACGGCGTCGTGTACGGCGAGATCCGCTGGGCGCCCGAGCAGCACGTCAACCGCGGCCTCAGCCTGGACGAGACCGTCGAGGCGGTGCAGGAGGGCATCGAGGCCGGCATCCAGGATGTGCGCGCCACGGGCAAGCGCATCCGCGTCGGCCAGCTGGTCAGCGCCATGCGCCACCTCGACCGCGGGCTCGAGATCGCTCAGCTGGCGGTCCGGCACCGCGACAACGGCGTGGTCGGCTTCGACATCGCCGGCCCCGAGGCCGGCTTCCCGCCGGCGAACCAGCGCGCCGCGTTCGACTACCTCGCCGAGAACTTCTTCCCGGCGACCGTGCACGCGGGGGAGGCGGACGGCCTCGACAGCATCCGCAGCGCCCTCCTCGACGGCCGTGCGCTGCGCCTCGGCCACGGCGTGCGCATCGCGGAGGACATCTCCATCGAGCGCCAGGACGACGAGAACACGTACGTGACGCTCGGCACGCTGTCGCAGTGGGTCAAGGACCGCGAGATCGCGCTGGAGACCAGCCCGACCTCGAACCTGCAGACCGGCGCGATCGCCGCGTGGGGCACCGACATCCTCGACCACCCGTTCGACCTGCTGTACCAGCTCGGCTTCCGCGTCACGGTGAACACCGACAACCGCCTGATGAGCGGCACGACGCTGACGCGCGAGCTCAGCATCCTGGCGGACGCCTTCGCGTACGACCGCACCGACCTGGAGATCTTCCAGCTCAACGCGGCCGCCGGCGCGTTCCTCCCGCTGGAGGAACGTGAGGAGCTCGCGGACATCATCACAGCAGGTTTCGAGGGTTCCTGACACGGCGACGGCTACGCTGGGACCATGCCGCTGCCACCGTTGCCCGAATCCGCCGTCACCGTCGGGGCGCACGCCACCGACTGGCGTGATGCGGTGCGGCTCGCGGGCGAGGCGCTGACCCGTTCGGGAGCGACCGAGCAGGGCTACGGCGACCGCATGATCCAGGTGATCGAGGAGTTCGGCGCGTACATCGTGATCGCTCCCGGTCTGGCCCTCGCGCACGCGCGCCCGGGCCCGGACGTGAACCACGACGGGCTCGCCGTGGTCACCCTCGACGAGCCGGTCGTGTTCGGCCACCCGCACAACGACCCGGTCTCCGTGGTGCTCGGTCTGGCCGTGTCGACTCCGGAGGCGCACGTGACGAGCGTCGCGGAGCTGGCGAACGTCTTCAACGACCCCGAGTCGATCCCGGCGCTGGCGGCGGCGCACGACGTCGCGGACGTGCAGCGCGTGCTGGCGACCTCGGAGGAGAACGCCCGATGAAGATCGTCGCGATCTGCGGCGTCGGGCTCGGCACCTCCGGCATCCTCAAGGTCAACGCGGAACGGGTGCTGGACCGGCTGGGCATCGACGCCGACGTGACCGCGACCGACGTCGGCAGCCTGTCGGCCGCCGCGGCGGACGCCCAGGTCATCCTGTCGTCTCCGGAGCTCGTCGAGCGCATCGGCCGCACGAACGCCGACGTCATCGTCGTCGAGAACTACTTCGACCTCGACGAGCTGGAGCGCAAGCTCGACGAGGCGCTCGGCTAGCAGGCGGTCGGCCCGGCGCGCTGCCGGCTAGTCCGTCAGCAGCGCCTCGATCAGGCCAGGGAACCGGGCGTCGAGTTCCGCGCGGCGCAGCTGGATGTCGTGCGTGCGACCGCTCACGATCGTGTTCGTGAGGCCCGCCTCGCGCAGGGTCTTGAAGTGGTGCGCCATCGTCGACTTCTGCACGTCGCATCCCCACTCGGTGAGGGCCTTGGGATGGGGTTCGCCGTCGGCGAGGACGCGCACCATCTGCAGCCGGACCGGGTCGGCGACGGCGCGGAGCAGGTCCACCAGCTCGACCTCGGCCATCGGCGGAGAGGGGTATTCGGTCATGCGGCGTCCAATTGTTTGACAATCATCGAACTATCGCCCTACGCTGACCGTATGACGACCATCGAACAATCGTACCGCAGGACCACCCCGGCTCTCGTGGTCCTCGCGCTCGGGCTCTTCGTCGTGGGGACGAACGCGTTCGTCATCGCGGGCCTGCTGCCGCAGATCGCGAGCACGCTCGGCACCACGCCCTCGGCCGTCAGCGTCTCGATCACGACCTACTCGCTCGTCGTCGCGGTCGCGGCACCGGCCGTCTCCATCCTGCTCCCACGCGTCCCGCGCTCGACGCTGATGGGCGTCGGTCTGGCCCTGTTCGCCGTCGGCACGGCGGTCGCCGCCCTCGCACCCGACCTCGGCTGGTTCATCGCCGGCCGTACGTTCTCGGGCATCGGCGGCGCCGCCCTCGTCCCGACGGCCACCGCGGCCGCGGCAGCCCTGTCCTCCCCGGAGAAGCGCGGGCGCGCCCTCGCCCTGGTCGGAGCGGGCTTCACGCTCGCGACCGCGGTCGGCTCGCCGCTCGGTACCGCGCTCGGCGGCGTCGCGGGCTGGCGGTTCGCCCTCTGGTGCGTGGTGGCGCTCGGCGCCGTGCTGGCCGCTCTCATCCCGCTGCTCGTGCGGCGGGTGCCGCTGGCTCCGCCGGCGACGCTGCGGCGGCGGCTCGTGACCCTGGCCGATCTGCGCGTGCTCGCACTGCTCGCGACCACGGTGTTCATGATCGCCGGGTTCAACATCGTCTACATCTTCTCGGCGGCGGTGACGCGCCCCTCCACCGGCGGCTCCGGACCGCTGCTGGCCGTGCTGCTGCTGGCCTACGGCGCGGCGGGCGTGATCGGCAACATCGTCGCGGGCCCGCTGACCGATCGCTTCGGGAGCCGCACGGTCGCCGCCATCGCCCTCGTCGGCCAGGTGGTCGCGCTCACGATCCTGCCGTTCGTCGAGGCGTCGTTCGCCGCCTCCCTGGTCGTCTTCGCGCTCTGGGGCATCGCCGCCTTCGCGATCGCCATCCCGGTCCAGCACCGGCTCGTGCACGTGGATCCCGAGACCTCGGCGCTCGCGCTCTCCTGGTACTCGACCGCGATGTACGTCGGGATCGCGATCGCGCCTCCGCTCGGATCCCTCGCGCTGGGCGCGGGAGGCGCGGTGGCGGTGCCGTTCGCGGGCGCCGTGGTGACCGTGGTGGCGCTGGCGGCGTTCCTGCTCAGCTACGCCGCCCGCGCCACCGTCCGGTCGCGTTCCGTCCCTACGCCGTGAGAGCGCGCATCGCCTCACCGAGCGCTGCGACGCGCGCGGTCGCCGTGCTGCGGCGCTCGTCGACCGTGCCCTCGTCGCTCGACGCGTCGATGTAGATCTTCAGCTTGGGCTCGGTCCCGCTGGGGCGGACCATCACGCGCGAACCGTCGGCGAGCAGGATGCGCAGCACATCGCTCGGGGGGAGCCCCTCGAAGCCGTCACGCAGGTCGTCGATCTGCTCCACGCGCACGTCGCCGAGCCGGCTCGGCGGCGTCGCGCGCAGGGCGGCCATGATCTCGCCGATACGGGAGAGGACGGTCACCCGGATCGAGATCTGTTCGCTGGCGAAATAGCCGAACTTCTCGGCGAACGCGTCCAGCCGGTCGGCGATCGTCTGCCCCTGGGCGGCGAGCGTCGCCGCCAGGTCGAGCAGGGCCGTCGCGGCGGAGATGCCGTCCTTGTCGCGCACGGTCCCCGGGTTCACGAGGTAGCCCAGAGCCTCCTCGAACCCGAAGATCAGCCCGGGCGCGCGCGAGACCCACTTGAACCCGGTGAGGGTGTCGGCGAAGTCGAGGTGGTACGCGGTCGCGACCGCGGCCAGAGCGGGGGAGGAGACGATCGAGCAGGCGAGGACGCCGTCGGGCGCACCGTCCCCGGCGGACGCCTCGGCGAGCTCGGCGGCACGCCAGCCGAGCAGGCCCCCCACCTCGTTGCCGCTGAGCCGGCGGTATCCCTGCTCCGACGCGGCGTCCGGGATGGCGACCGCGAGGCGGTCCGCGTCGGGATCATTGGCGATCACGAGGTCGACGCCGGCGGCCCTGGCCGTCTCGAACGCGAGATCCATCGCGCCCGGCTCCTCCGGGTTCGGGAACGAGACCGTGGGGAAAGCCGGGTCGGGATCGATCTGCGCGGCCACGACCTCCGGCTCGGCGAACCCGGCGGCCGCGAACACCTCGCGGGCCGTGCGCCAGCCCACGCCGTGCATGGCGGTGTAGGCGTACGAGACGGCATCGCGCGGCGCATCGGTCGTCGCGACCGTCGCGGTGGCCTCGATGTACGCGCGCTCGACGTCGTCGGACGCGATCTCGTACTGCTCCGAGCGCGGGAGGTCGAGCACGCTCCCCGAGGCAACATCGAGGATCTGCGCGGCGATCTCGGCGTCCGTCGGCGAGACGATCTGCGACCCGTGGTCCACACCGCCGAGATAGACCTTGTACCCGTTGTCGTTGGGCGGGTTGTGGCTGGCGGTGACCATCACGCCCGCGCTCACGTCGAGGTGGCGCACCGCGAACGCGAGGACGGGGGTCGGCAGCAGGCGGGGGAGCAGCACGGCGCGCACGCCGGCGCCCGCCATCAGCTCCGCCGTGTCGCGCGCGAAGACGTCGGAGTTCTTGCGGCCGTCGTAGCCGATGACGACGGACGGCGTGCCGACGGGCGTGTGCTCCAGCAGCCACCGCGCGAACCCGGCGGCGGCCTGCGAGACCAGCACGCGGTTCATCCGGTTGGGGCCGGCCGCGATCTCGCCGCGCAGCCCGGCGGTGCCGAAGGCGAGGCGGGTGTCGAAGCGCGAATGGAGGTCGGCCACGGCGTCCGCGTCGCCCTCGGCGGCCGCGGCGACCAGCGCCTCCAGTTCGGCGCGGGTCTCCGGGTCCGGGTCCTGCTCCTGCCAGGCGCGCGCCGCGGCGAGCAGCGCGTCGGTGTCGAGCGCGGCGCTCACAGTGCCGCCACGATCCGGGCGAGGAGCGCGCTGATCACCGGCTCGGCCTCCTGGCCCGCCTCGATGACCTCGGCGTGGCTCAGCGGGGTCTTCTGGATGCCGGCGGCCAGGTTGGTGATGAGCGACATGCCCAGGATCTCCATCCCGGCCTGACGGGCGGCGATGGCCTCCAGGGCGGTCGACATGCCGACGATGTGGCCGCCGATCGTCTTCGCCATCTGCACCTCGGCCGGCGTCTCGTAGTGCGGGCCGCGGAACTGCGTGTACACGCCCTCGTCGAGCGAGCCGTCGATCGACTTCGCGAGCTCGCGGAGGCTGCTCGAGTACAGGTCGGTCAGGTCGATGAAGGTCGCCCCCTCCAGCGGGGAGTCCGCGGTGAGGTTGATGTGGTCGCTGATCAGCACGGGCGTCCCGGGCTTCCAGTGCTCCTTGATGCCTCCCGCGCCGTTGGTGAGGATCATCGTGGTCGCGCCGGTCGCGGCCGCGGTGCGCACGCTGTGCACGACCCGGCGCACGCCGTGGCCCTCGTAGTAGTGGGTGCGGGCGCCGATGACCAGGGCGCGCTTGCCGCTCGGCAGCAGCACCGAGCGGAGCGTGCCGACGTGGCCGGCGAGCGCGGGCTTGCCGAAGCCCACGATCTCGGTCGCGGGGATCGTCGCGGTGGTCTCGCCGATGAGGTCCGCCGCCTTGCCCCAGCCGGAGCCGAGTGTGAGTGCGATGTCGTGCTTCTCGACGCCGGTCTTCTCGGCCAGCTGCTCCGCCGCCTGGCGGGCGACCGCGAACGGGTCGGCCTGGGGGTCGTCGAGGGGATTCGTGTTCGTTTCGAGCATGAGCCAACTCTACTGAGCACGCCCGGGCCGTCCAGGAGCGGCGGGATGCGCATCGGCGCGTGCGCATGCGGAAGAATGGTGTGCATGGCCTTTGAATTCGAGCGCAAGCAGCGCATCGCCGTGCTCGGCGGCGGACCGGGCGGATACGAGGCGGCGATCGCGGGCGCTCAGCTCGGAGCCGACGTGACCCTGGTCGAGCGGTCGGGCGTCGGCGGCTCCGCCGTCATCACCGACGTCGTCCCCTCGAAGAGCCTCATCGCGACGGCCGAGGCCACCAACGCCATCGGCGAGGCCGCGGACCTGGGTGTGCAGTTCTTCTCGCGCGGCGCCCACGGCAAGCCGGTGCGCCCCGACATCGCGGTCAACCTCGCCGCGGTCAACAAACGGCTGATGGGCCTCGCCCGCCAGCAGTCGGAGGACATGCGCGCCGAGCTCGTCCGCGCCGGCGTGCACATCGTGAACGGCGAGGGCCGGCTCGACGGCGACGGCGCGATCATCGTCTCGACCGCCCGCGGCGGCTCAGGCACCGACTTCGACCGGGTGGAGGCCGACACGATCGTCATCGCGGTCGGCGCGCGCCCGCGCGTGCTCCCCACCGCCGTCCCGGACGGGGAGCGCATCCTCACCTGGACGCAGCTCTACGATCTCGACTCGGTGCCGGAGCACCTCATCGTGGTCGGGTCGGGAGTGACCGGCGCCGAGTTCGCCTCCGCCTACACCGCGCTCGGCTCGAAGGTCACGCTCATCTCGTCCCGGGACCAGGTGCTCCCGGGGGAGGATGCCGACGCGGCCCGCGTCATCGAGAACGTCTTCAAGCGCAACGGCATGCAGGTGCTCTCGAAGTCCCGCGCCGAATCCGTGGTGCGCACCGAGAACGGCGTCGTCGCGACCCTGGCGGACGGCCGCACCGTCGAGGGCAGCCACTGCCTCATGGCCGTCGGCTCCATCCCGAACACCGCGGGCATCGGGCTGGAGGAGGCCGGCATCCAGCAGACGCCGTCCGGCCACATCCGCGTCAACCGCGTCGCGCGCACCTCCATCCCCAACATCTACGCGGCGGGCGACTGCTCCGACCTGCTGCCGCTCGCCTCCGTCGCCTCGATGCAGGGGCGCACGGCGGTGTTCCACGCGATGGGCGACGCGGTCAACCCGATCGAGCTGCGCAACGTGACCTCGAACATCTTCACCCAGCCCGAGATCGCCACGGTCGGCTGGAACCAGAAGCAGATCGAGGACGGCATCGCCCAGGGCGACATCTACAAACTGCCGCTCAAGTCCAACCCGCGCGCGAAGATGCTCGGCCTGCGGGACGGCTTCGTGAAGCTGTTCGCCCGCACGGGCTCCGGCACCGTCATCGGCGGTGTCATCGTCGCCCCCCGCGCGTCCGAGCTGATCTTCCCGCTCGCGCTCGCCGTGGAGCACCGTCTGACGGTCGACCAGGTCGCCCGCGCCTTCACCGTCTACCCCTCGCTCTCCGGCTCGATCTCGGACGCCGCGCGCGCCATGCACATCGTCCTCTGAGGTAGGGTCCGGGGCATGGAGATCGGACTCGTCGTCGGCGTCCTCGCCGTCCTGGCCATCGCGGCCGCGACCACCATCGGCCCGAAGTTCGGTGTCGCATCGCCGCTGATCCTGGTCATCGCCGGGATCCTCGTCAGCCTCCTGCCGTTCGTGCCGGCCGTCGACATCGAGCCGCAGTGGATCCTCGCCGGCATCCTGCCGCCCCTCCTGTACTCCGCGTCGGTGTCCATGCCGTCGATGAACTTCCGCCGCGAGTTCACGGCGATCGGCGGCCTCTCGGTGCTGCTCGTCGTGCTCAGCTCGGTGATTCTCGGGTTCTTCTTCTCCTGGGCGATCCCGGGCCTCGACCTCGCCTGGGGCATCGCGCTCGGCGCCATCGTCAGCCCGACGGACGCGGTCGCGACCTCCATCGTCAAGAAGAGCGGCGTCTCCCCGCGCGTGGTCGCGATCCTGGAGGGCGAGAGCCTCCTGAACGACGCGACCGCGCTCGTGCTGCTGCGGGCCGCGATCGCTGCGGCCGCCGCCTCCTTCGCCATCGGGACGGTCATCTGGACCTTCACCTACTCGGTCGTGATCGCGGTGGTCTTCGGCTGGGTGGTCGGCCGGGTCAACCTGATCGTGCGGGCGCGGGTGACCGACGCGACCGTCAACACGGTCATCTCGTTCACCGTGCCCTTCATCGCCTCCCTGCCCGCCGAGGCGCTCGGCGCCTCCGGTCTCGTCGCCGCCGTGGTCGCCGGGCTCGTCACCGGGAGCCGCGCGCCCCGCGTGCTCTCGCCCCAGCACCGCCTCTCGGACGCCCAGAACTGGCGCACCGTGGAGCTCGTCCTGGAGGGCATGGTCTTCCTCACGATGGGCCTGCAGCTGTTCGGCATCGTGCAGAAGGTCGAGAAGGTGCACGAGGGCGTCCTCCCCGCCGCGCTCGTGGCCGCCGGAGCGCTGCTGCTGACCATCCTCGTGCGCGCCGCGTACGTCGCGCCGCTCCTGCGCTCGCTCGGCAGCCGGGCGCGGCGCAGCGAGAAGCTCCGGCCGCGCATCGAGACCATGCAGCAACGGATCGCGGACGCCGACAACGACCCGAAGGCGCTCGTGCGCACCGGCGGCCCCGGCAGCGGGCGCGTGCCCTCCGAGAAGGACGTCGGGCGCTTCACGACCCGCCTGCGCCGCACGCTCGCCGACATCGACTACTTCGCCGGCGCGCCCCTCGGTTGGCGCGAGGGCACCATCGTGGTCTGGGCCGGGATGCGCGGGGCGGTCACCGTCGCGGCCGCCCAGACGCTCCCCGTCGAGGGCACCCCGTCCCGTCCCGTCCTCATCCTCATCGCGTTCCTCGTGGCGGCCGGCTCGCTGCTCATCCAGGGCGGCACCATCGGCTGGCTGCTCAAGCTGGTGAAGCCGGCCCAGGTGGACCGAGCGGCGCAGAACGAGGAGCGCCAGCGGGTGATGTCGATGCTCCACGACGCGGCGAAGCACATCCCGCTGCCCGAGTCGCGCGAGCGCACCCCGGAGAACATGGAGGTCATGAAGAAGTTCGCGCTCGACCGCCTCCACGCCCAGCGCACCGCCCTGCTCGACGCCCGCGACGACGGCACCTTCGACGCCGACGTGCTCGCCTCCGCCCTCACCAACCTCGACGCCGACGAGATCAGCATCTCCCTGAAAGGCTCACCCCCCGAAGACTGAGCTGCCGGGCGTCGTCTCACCTCCCCAGTCGCCCTCACCTCCCCAGCAATTCCGGCGATTCTGCCCGATCCGAGACGTTTTGCCGTTCGAACGGTGAGCTGAGCGGCGCGCCGACCTGAGTCGCCGGAGTTACGGTTCACAGCACAGCTCGGGCGCGACACCGCTTATCCACGGGTATCGCCGTCGAACCACTCGATGGCGGCCGGACACTTCAGGCTGTACGCATGGACTGGACGACGACCCTGGGGGAGCGAGGCGGCATCGCCTCACTCGGACAACTTCTCGGCGCCGGCGCGACGGCGGAGGAGCTCGGACGGCGCGTCCGCGACGGGCGCCTCTTCCGGCCGCGGCGCGGCGTCTACGCGCTCCCCACGGCTCCTGGCTCGGCGGTCGCCGCGGTGCGTGCGGGTGGCAGACTCTCCTGCCTCCCTGCCGCGGGGACCTACGGGTTGTGGGCCGGGCAGGAGGCCCGCCTGCATGTCACGGTCCCGGCCAAGGCCACGCGGCTCGCCGCCCTCGATGACCGAAGTGTTCGGCACTGGGTCACGCGCGGAGAGAGCCGAGAGGTGTGGAGAGTGTCCGTCGCGGACTGCCTGCGTTCGGTCGTCCGCTGTGCGCCCACCGAGGACGCCGTCGCCGTCCTCGACACCGCTCTCTCATCCCGGCTGGTGAGTCTCGCCGACCTGCCGGTCCTCTTCGACACGGAGCCGAATTGGACGCGCGCGATCGTGCGGCTCGCGCGGCCCGGTGCCGAGTCCGGTGTGGAGTCCCTCGCACGGCAGCGATTGGAGCGACGGGGACACCATGTCGAACAGCAACTGCACGTTCGCGGCGCCGGACGAGTGGACATGCGTATCGACGGAAGGTTGCTCGTCGAACTCGACGGGTATGCGTTCCACTCCGACCGCGACGCGTTCGAGCGGGATCGCCATCGTGATGCGGAGCTGGTGCGCCGTGGCCACCGCGTCCTCAGGTTCTCCGCGCGTCAGGTGCTCCAGGAGTGGCGGCAGGTCGAGTCCGCGATCGAGGCCGCGCTCGCTGTTCCGGAGAACGTGCGTGACGCGCCGCTGAGAATGCCGGAACTCCGGAGCCTCGCCTCATGAAGCGCGAGATCTCCGGAGTTCCAGGGACGCGCGGGGGGCTAGACGATGTTGAGGAGGAGGTGGCCGGAGGAGACGGTCTCGCCGACGGCGGCGTTGATGCCGGCGATGGTGCCGTCCTTGTGGGCGGTCAGCGGCTGCTCCATCTTCATGGCTTCGAGGACGAGCACGAGGTCGCCCTTGACGACCTCGTCGCCGTCCGCGACGGCGACCTTGACGATCGTCGCCTGCATCGGGGCGGTGAGGGAGTCACCGGTGGCGGTGTCGACCGCACCGGACCCGCCGCGGCGGCGCGGGGCCGGAGCGGAGGAGGCCGAGGCGGAGCCGCCGCCGGTCAGGAGCTTCGCGGGGAGCGAGACCTCGATGCGCTTGCCCTCGACCTCGACGACGACGCTGCTGCGGCGCTCGGCCGGGGTCTGGTCGCCCAGCTCGCCCGACCACGGCGCGATCTCGTTGTTCCACTCGGTCTCGATCCAGCGCGTGTAGATCGAGAACGGCTCACCGTCCTGCGGGGCGAAGGCGGGGTCGCGCACGATCGCGCGGTGGAACGGGATGACGGTCGGCAGCCCGGCGACCTCGAACTCGTCGAGGGCGCGGCGGGAGCGCTCGAGCGCCTCCTCGCGGTTCGCGCCGGTGACGATGAGCTTGGCGAGCATGGAGTCGAACGAGCCGCTGATCTCGTCGCCGGCCTGGATGCCGCTGTCGACGCGCACGCCGGGACCGCCGGCGGGCTTGAAGACGTGCACGGGGCCGGGGGAGGGGATGAAGCCGCGGCCGGCGTCCTCGCCGTTGATGCGGAACTCGAACGAGTGGCCGCGCGGCGCGGGGTCGTCGTAGTCGAGCGTGCCGCCCTCGGCGAGGCGGAACTGCTCGCGCACGAGGTCGATGCCGGTGACCTCCTCGGAGACGGGGTGCTCGACCTGGAGGCGGGTGTTCACCTCGAGGAACGAGACCGTGCCGTCCTTGCCGATCAGGAACTCGCAGGTGCCGGCCCCCTGGTAGCCGACCTCTTTGAGGATGGCCTTGGAGGCGCTGTAGAGCTGCTCGGTCTGCTCGGTGGTGAGGAAGGGCGCGGGGGCCTCCTCGACGAGCTTCTGGTGGCGGCGCTGCAGCGAGCAGTCGCGGGTCGAGACGACGACCACGTTGCCGTACGCGTCGGCGAGGCACTGGGTCTCGACGTGGCGCGGCTGGTCGAGGTACTTCTCGACGAAGCACTCGCCGCGGCCGAAGGCGGCGATGGCCTCACGGGTGGCGGACTCGAAGAGCTCGGCGACCTCGTCGCGCTCGCGGGCGACCTTGAGGCCGCGTCCGCCGCCGCCGAACGCGGCCTTGATGGCGACGGGGAGGCCGTACTGGTCGACGAACTCGAGCACCTCGGCGGCGTCGGCCACCGGGTTCAGCGTGCCGGGCGCGAGCGGGGCGCCGACCTTCTCGGCGACGTGGCGCGCGGAGACCTTGTCGCCCAGGCGCTCGATCGCCTCGGGGGACGGGCCGATCCAGGTGAGGCCGGCGGCGATGACCGCGCGGGCGAAGTCGGCGTTCTCGGCGAGGAAGCCGTAGCCGGGGTGCACGGCGTCGGCGCCGGACCGGCGGGCGATCGAGAGCAGCTTGTCGATGACCAGGTACGTCTCTGCACTGGTCGTGCCTTCGAGGGCGTATGCCTCGTCGGCGAGCTTCACGTGGAGGGCGTCGCGGTCCTGGTCGGCGTAGACGGCGACGGAGCCGATCCCGCTGTCCTGAGCGGCGCGGATGACGCGGACGGCGATCTCGCCCCGGTTTGCGATGAGGACCTTGCTGATGGCTGGCACAGTTCTCTAGCCTATGCCGCCGGGCACCCCTCGTTTTGGCCGATCCTCACAAAAATGGGTGTTCGGATGATTGGAGGGTCTACAAACGGTTCCAGAGCGAGGTCCACTCGACGTCGAGCTCGCGCACCAGCGTGCGCAGCGTCGACAGCGAGAGCCCCACCACCGTGCTCGGGTCGCCCTCGACGCTCGTGATGAACGGGCCGCCCAGACTGTCGATCGTGAACGCGCCCGCCACCTCGAGCGGCTCGCCGCTGGCGACATACGCGTCGATCTCGGCGTCGGTGACGTCGGCGAAGGTCACGGAGGCGACCGCGGTCGCTCCGACGGACCGGTTCTCGCGGCCGTCGCGGTGGTCGATCAGCCAGTGCCCCGAGTGCAGCACGCCGGTGCGTCCGCGCTGGGCGAGCCACCGCTGGCGGGCGACCTCGGGACGATGCGGCTTGCCGTGGATGAGCCCGTCGATCGCGAAGGCGGAGTCGCCGCCCAGGATCAGGCCGTCGATCGGCTCCCCGTCGAGCGTGCCGCGCACCGCTTCGGCCTTCAGCCGCGCCAGGAGCTGGACCATCGCCGACGGCCCCAGGGGGCCGTGCTCCGCCTCGGCGGCGGCGACGGCGGCGGGCTCGTCGACGTGCGAGGGCACGACCACGGGCTCGATCCCCGCTGCGCGCAGCAGGGCGAGGCGGGCGGGGGATGTGGACGCGAGATAGAGGCGCATGGTCACCTGTGTGTGGGATGCTCGAAGGATGCCCCAGAACGATGAGGTCGACCTCGACATTACCAACGTCGCCCACGGCGGCGTGTTCGTCGCACGCCACGAAGGGCGGGTCGTCTTCGTGCCCGACACCCTGCCGGGCGAGCGGATCCGTGCGCGCATCTCCGACCGCACCCACGACCGCTTCTGGCGGGGCGAGGCCGTGGAGGTGATCGACGCCGCCCCCGAGCGCCAGGAGCACGTGTGGGACGCCGCCTCGATCGATCGCGAACCGGGGCAGCGGGCCGGCGGCGCCGAGTTCGGCCACATCCGGCTCGAGCACCAGCGCGAGCTCAAACGGCGGGTGATCGAGGACGCGCTCCAGCGCACGGGCCGCCTCGACGCGGACACGATCGCGCGGGTGAGCCCGACCGGCGGACGGGTCGAGGTCGAGCCGATCGAGGGCGAATCGCCCGACGGAACGGGATGGCGCACGCGCGTGCGCCTCCAGGTGGGCGACGACGGGCGCGTCGGCCCGTACGCGGCACGGACGCACACCATCATCCCGGTGCGCAGCCTCCCGCTCGCCACCGACGCCGTCCAGGAGGCGGCGCCGTTCGGTCAGACGTTCCCCGGGGCGGAGTCGATCGACGTCGTCGCCACCTCCGGTGGTGCGGCCCACGTGCTCGTCAACGACGCCCCGATCCGCACCGGCAAGCGCCTGGCGCGCCCGCGCCGCCGCCCGGTCCCGATCCGGGAGCGCGTGGGCGACCGCGAGTTCCGGCTCGACGCGCGCGGCTTCTGGCAGGTGCACCGCGGTGCGGCCTCCACGCTCACGGCCGCCGTGCAGAGCGCGGTCGACGAAGCGCTCTTCGACCCCCGCGCGGCGAACCTCGACCTCTACGGCGGCGTCGGCCTGCTCGCCGCCGCGCTCGGCGACAAGTTCGGCTCCACGCTGCGGATCACCTCGGTCGAGAGCGACGAAGCGGCGACGGACGACGCCGCGGAGAACCTCGCGGACTGGGTCGGCGCCTCCGCGGTGACGGCGCGCGTCGAGCACTTCGCCGCCGACCTCGCCGCCAACGCGAGCGCGACCGACCGCGCCCGCCTCCGGGCCGCGACCGTCGTGCTCGACCCGCCCCGCTCGGGTGCGGGACGTGCCGTGGTCGAGTCCATCGCGTCCCTCCGTCCGGCCCAGATCGTCTACGTCGCCTGCGATCCCGTCGCGCTCGCCCGCGACCTGGCGTTCTTCGCCGAGCGCGGGTATCCGCTGCGCTCGCTGCGCGCATTCGACCTGTTCCCGAACACCCACCACGTCGAAGCGGTCGCCACGCTGACGCCCTGACGGGGGACACAGGCCTCCGCACCACTACGATGAACCACATGGTGCGGGTTTCTATCGTCGACGATCACGAATCGGTGCGTCTGGGGCTGAAAGCGGCCTGCCAGGACGCCGGTTACGAGGTCGTCATCACCGCCGCGACGGTCGACGAATTCGTCGCCGAGCTGGGCGGCCAGGAGTGCGACGTCGTCGTGCTCGATCTCTCGCTGGGCGACGGGTCGAAGGTGACCGACAACGTCAAGCGCGCTCAGGCGACCGGAGCGGCGGTGCTGGTGCACAGCATCGCCGACCGGGTGGCCAGCGTCCGGGAGGCGCTCGCCGCGGGCGCGGCCGGTGTCATCCCGAAGTCGTCGCCGACCACCACGGTCATGAACGCCATCGCCACGGTGGCGCGCGGCGATGTGCTCAACAACCTGGAGTGGGCGACGGCGATCGACGCGGACAGCGACTTCGCGAAGGCCCAGCTCGGCCGGCGCGAGCGCGACGTCCTGCACCTCTACGCGTCGGGCCTCCCGCTCAAGGCGGTCGCAGCCCAGCTCGGGATCGCGAACTCGACCGCCCGCGAATACCTCGACCGCATCCGGGTCAAGTACGTGGAGGTCGGCCGCCCGGCCCCCACGAAGGTCGATCTGCTCCGGCGCGCGGTGGAAGACGGCATCCTGCCGGGTCTCGATCCCGACACGGGCAATGAGCGCGTCTGACCTGGTGCGTCCCGGGTCCGTCCCGGGAGCTCCGCGCGAGTCGTCGAAGCCTCGCAACCCGCTGAGCCGGGCGCGCATCGAGCGCATCGCCGACCGCACGGTCGCCGCCTTCGGGGTCGTCTTCGGCCTCCAGACCATCCCCACCGCCATCGCCCAGCAGCACGTGCTGGTGCAGCCGTGGGGTCTGGTGATGACGGCCGTCATCTTCGGCGGGATCGTCGTGACCGTCCTGCTGGCGATCCTGCAGCGCTGGGTCAAGGGCGCGATGGCCGTCCTCGCCGTGCTGTACCTGGTGGCGATCGTCTCCTGGCCGCTCGTCGTCTCGGATCCCGCCGCCTTCACGGCCGACAAGCCCTGGATCTGGTTCCTCTGCAACGTGTTCACCGCGTTCGCCGCCGTGGCGTACCCGCTCTGGCTCGCCGTGGTCTACACGCTCATCGCCCCGATCGCGTACGGCGTGATCCGCGCACTCCCGGCGGGCGGCGGCGTCGGCGCCGAGCTGGCGGGGCTCGACGCCGTGTACGCGATCATCCTCGGTGGCGCGATCCTCGCCATCATCGCGATGATGCGCCAGGCGTCGTCGGGCGTCGATGTCGCGCAGAGCCAGGCGCTCGCGCGGTATGCCACCGCCGTCCGCCAGCACGCGACCGAGGTCGAGCGGGTGCAGGTCGACGCGATCGTGCATGACAGCGTCCTGACGACGCTGCTCTCGGCGGCCAGTGCGCGCAGCCCCGAGCAGAAGGAGCTCGCGGCCACCATGGCCGCGGACGCGATCGGCCACCTCCACGCCGCCGAGGCCTCGACGCCGGAGGACCAGTCCCTGGTCGGGCTCGACCGGCTCACCGAGCGACTCGTGACGGCGGCCAACGCGTTCTCCTCCCCGTTCGTCATCGAGGTCCAGGATGTGGAGGTGCACAGCCTCCCGGTCAACGTGGCGGAGGCCGTCTACTCCGCCAGCGTCCAGGCGATGGTGAACAGCATGCAGCACGCCGGCGGACCGGAGGTGCCCCGCAGCATCAGCATCCGCGGCGGCAGCCCGGCCGCGACCGTGCACATCGTCGTGCGCGACGAGGGGCGCGGTTTCTCGGCCGACGAGGTGCCGGCGGAGCGCCTGGGACTGCGCGTCAGCATCCGCGACCGGCTCGCGAAGGTCGGCGGCCGCGCCCGCATCGAGTCGGAGCCCGGCAACGGGACCACCGTCGTGATCCTCTGGCCCTCCTCCGACCGGGAGCAGGAGGTCGTCGAGTGATCACGCTCAACCGCGTCCTCTTCCTCGGTCTCGGCGCCCTGTTCTCGGCGTACCACCTGTTCCTCGCGCTCTCGTCCCTCTCCATCCCGGCGAACCCCGGTCCGCCCATCGTCGCGATGGCGCTGTACGCCGTCGCGACCGTGATGAGCCTGTGGCCGACGAGCCCGACGAAGATGCCGCTCTGGTTGGCGGCCTTCGACCTCGCGGTCTGCGTCGTCATCCCCATCCTCGTGACGAGCCAGCTGGACCCCGCGAAGGACAACGGCTACGGGACCTGGTACGTCGCCGCCGTCGGGATGCTGATCACCATCTGCGCGGTGCGGCGCCAGTCGCTGTTCGCGTGGCTCGGGGTCGGCTTCCTCGCCGTGCAGACGGTCTTCTGGGCGGGCCCGGGCGCACTGGCCGGCATCGGCGTGATCGGATCGGTCGTGTGGGTCGGCGTCGCCGTGGTGATCGCCGGCTCGCTGGCGAAGGCCGGGCGGGATGCGCTGCAGTTCGCCCGCGCCGAGCGCGAGGCCACGGAGTGGCAGGCCGCGCAGGAGGCGCACGTCATGGAGCGTCAGCTCCGGCTGCGGCAGACCTACCGCGTCGCGGCGCCGATGCTGGCCGAGATCGTGCGGCGCGGTGGCGACCTGACGGAGGCCGAACGCCGCGAGTGCCGCTACCTCGAGGGCGCGATCCGCGACGAGATCCGCGGCCGCCGCCTCCTCAACGACGATGTGCGGCGGGAGGTCATGGACGCCCGCCGGCGCGGGGTCGTGGTCAGCCTCCTGGACGAGGGCGGGATCGACGACCTCGACCAGCACGGACTCGAGACCGTGCTGCGCCGCCTGGCCGAGGCGATCCGCGGCACGACGACGGACAAGCTGATCGTGCGCACCGTGCCGCGGTCCTCGCAGACCGCGGTGACCGTGGTGGGGCTGCGCATGTCCGACGACGGCGCCGCCAACGCGCTCGGCGCGGACTCGGACGACGACGAGGTCGATCTGTGGCTGGAGATCCCGCGCCCGGTGGCCTGAGACGCGCTGAGCGGTTCGAGACGCGCTGAGCGGTCCGGGACGCGCTAGGGGTTAAAAGGAGAAAGGGGCCGACACCCGAATTGTCGGCCCCTTTTCAAACCCCGAGTCAGGGCGACAACCCGAATATCGCCCTGACTCGCCCCCAAAGCACTCGCCTGCTTACCCTAGTCGACGAGTGATTCGGCGGTGTGACTCACGAGGAGAGACACCTAGCAATAACTATATTGACGTCAATCCCAGAGATTACATAGTCGTCATTTTGGAGGACACCGGGGGACATCCCGGGGACTCGCATCCACACGGGACCTGGAAACCAGGCTGTCCCACATGTGGGGTACTCCGGGTTCGGGGTACAGCGGGGGACGGATCCGCCGCCTGAGCGGCTCAGCCCGAGAAGGACCGCCAGGCGCCGGGACCCGGTGCCAGGGGCGTGCGGAGCTGACGCTGGCTGCGGGCCCACGCGTCGGGAACCGCCGCGGGGCGCGCGTCGTTCGCGGCCGCGGCCTGCTCCGCGGCGGCCGCGGTGAGCACGGCCGTGACCGCGGCGATCTCCTCCGGCGTCACCCCGCGGGTGACGAACCGGATCTGAGACGGGTCGAGCTCGCCGGTCACAGCGGGATGTTCCCGTGCTTCTTGGGCGGCATGGTCGCGCGCTTCGTGCGCAGCGCCCGCAGCGCCTTGATCACCGAGACGCGCGTGGCCGACGGCTCGATCACGCCGTCGAGCTCGCCGCGCTCCGCCGCGAGGAACGGGCTGGCCACGTTGTAGGTGTACTCGTTGGCGAGCTTGGTGCGCACGGCCGCGACGTCCTCGCCGGCCTCCTCCGCGCGCTTGATCTCGCCGCGGTACAGGATGTTGACCGCGCCCTGGCCGCCCATGACCGCGATCTCGGCGGTCGGCCACGCCAGGTTGATGTCGGCGCCGAGCTGCTTGGAGCCCATGACGATGTAGGCGCCGCCGTATGCCTTGCGGGTGATGATGGTGACGAGGGGGACGGTGGCCTCCGCGTACGCGTAGAGCAGCTTGGCTCCGCGGCGGATGACGCCCGTCCACTCCTGGTCGGTTCCGGGCAGGTAGCCGGGGACGTCGACCAGGGTGAGGATCGGGATGCCGAACGCGTCGCAGAAGCGCACGAACCGGGACGCTTTCTCGCCGGCGTCGATGTTGAGGGTTCCGGCCATCGCGCTCGGCTGGTTCGCCACGATGCCGACCGAGCGGCCCTCGACGCGCGCGAAGCCGATCACGATGTTCGGCGCGAAGAGCGGCTGCACCTCGAGGAACTCGCCGTCGTCGACGATGCCCTCGATGATCGTCTTGACGTCGTACGGCTGGTTCGGGGAGTCCGGGATGACCGTGTTGAGGCGCAGGTCGGCGTCCGTCGTCTCGAGCTCCGGCTCGGACTCGTACTGCGGCAGCTCCGCGAGGTTGTTCTGCGGGAGGTAGCCGAGCAGGCTGCGCGCGTAGTCGAGCGCGTCCTCCTCGTCGCTCGCGAGGTAGTGGGAGACGCCCGAGATCTTGTTGTGGGTCAGCGCGCCGCCCAGCTCCTCGAAGCCGACGTCCTCGCCGGTGACGGTCTTGATCACGTCCGGGCCGGTGACGAACATGTGGCTCGACTTGTCGACCATGATGACGAAGTCGGTGAGGGCGGGGGAGTACACGGCACCGCCGGCCGCCGGGCCCATGACGATGGAGATCTGCGGGATGACACCGGAGGCGGCCGTGTTGCGGCGGAAGATCTCGCCGTACTTGCCGAGCGCGACGACACCCTCCTGGATGCGCGCGCCGCCCGAGTCGAGGATGCCGATCATCGGCACGCCGGTCTTCAGGGCGTGGTCCATCACCTTGATGATCTTCTCGCCGGCCACCTCGCCGAGCGATCCGCCGAAGATGGTGAAGTCCTGGCTGAACACCGCGACGTTGCGACCGTGGATGGTGCCGACGCCCGTGACGACCGCATCGCCGTAGGGCCGCTTGGCCTCCATCCCGAAGGCGTGGGTGCGGTGGCGAACGAACTCGTCGAACTCCACGAACGAGCCCTGGTCGAGCAGCAGGTCGATGCGCTCGCGAGCGGTGAGCTTGCCCTTGGCGTGCTGCTTCTCGATCGCGGCCTCCCCACTGGCGGTCACGGCCTCGTGGAACCGCTCCTTGAGGTCCGCGAGCTTGCCTGCGGTGGTGGAGAGATCGGCGGTCTGGCGTGCTTCGGTGTCGGTCACGCCGTTCACTCTACCTGCCAGTGCAGAGGCCGTGCCGTTGACGGGATCCTACAAATCCTGGGCTCCGGACTGGCAGACTGGGCCAATGCAGCAGAGCGATCACGTGGACTTCCGCCGGAGCCGAGCCGTCGTCCCCGGGCTGGAGGTGCTGTCCGAGGCCGGGTCCACGAACGACGTCCTGAGCGCGCGCGCCGCGGGCCTTCCCGACCTCTCGGTCGTCGTGACCGCGAATCAGACCGGAGGCCGGGGCCGGCTGGGCCGGGTGTGGGTCGCCCCTCCCGGACGCACGCTGGCGATCTCGGTGCTCCTGAAGCCGGAGGGGCTCGCCCCGGACGCCTTCGGCTGGTTCCCGCTGCTGGCCGGGCTCGCGATGAGCCGGGCGATCGCCCCGCTCGTACCGGGCACCGTGTCGGTCAAATGGCCGAACGACGTCCTGATCGACGGGCAGAAGGTGAGCGGGACGCTCTCCGAGCTGCTGCCCGACCTCTCCGGTCTCGTCGTCGGCGTCGGCGTGAACCTGTTCCAGGAGAGCGACGAGCTGCCCACGGCGACCTCCACCTCCCTCGTCGTCGCCGGTGCCGACGCTCCGGACGCGGACGTCGTGCTCGCCTCCTACCTCGCCCACCTGATCACGCTCTACCGCGAATACCTGACGGCCGGAGGCGATCCGGTGCGCAGCGCGCTGCGCGACGAGGTCGCCGAGGCGTGCCACACCATCGGTCGCGCGGTCCGCGTCGAGCTCCCGAGCGGCGAGGATCTGCTGGGCACGGCGGTGGGCATCGACGACGACGGGCGACTGATCGTGGAGTCGGATACGGGGCGCACGGCTGTCGCGGCGGGCGACGTGACGCACCTGCGGTATTAATGGGAAGCATGAGCAACACGACGGACGGGGTGCCCGGCCAGCCCCCGGAGCGGGTCGTGGCGCGTCTGCGCCGGAACGCCCGCGTGCTGTTCTGGCCGAGCCTCGCTCTGATCGCCGCGAGCGGAGCGGTCGGCTTCTTCGCCGGCCGGCTCGACGAGGTGTGGGAGATCGTGCTGCTGTGGTCGTCGGCCGCCGCCGTCCTGCTGCTGCTCTTCCTCCTGCCGCTGGCGGCCTGGCTGAGCCGGCGCTACACGATCACCACGCGGCGGATCGTCATCCGGCACGGCTTCTTCGTGCGCGTGCGCCAGGAGCTCCTCCACAGCCGCGGCTACGACGTGAGCGTGAAGCGCAACTGGCTGCAGAGCGCCTTCCGCTCCGGCGACGTGCGGATCAACGCCGGGCTCGATCATCCCGTCGTGCTCAAGGACGTGCCGAAGGCCGATCAGGTGCAGCGCGCGCTGAGCGAGCTGATGGAACACGCGCAGACCGTCGTGGCGATGCGGCGCCAGCAGTCGGAGTCAGTCTCCGATGAGACGACCGTCTGGGGATCCCGCTAGCGTCGAGCCGGTGAGCACGGGCGGCTCCGCGGTCGCTCCGACAGGAGCACGGCGCTTCTCGCGTCGTTCCGCGCGGTCCGGCGAGAACACCCACCAGCGGTAGAAGCCGAAGCGGAACACCATCCCGAGCGCGAGGCCGACGACGTTGTTCGCGATGTTGTCGGCCAGCAGCGAGGTGAAGCCCAGCAGGTAGTGCGACACCCACACGCACAGCAGCGGGATGGCCATGCCGGCGAGGCTGACGATGAAGAACTCGGCGCCCTCGCGAGCGGTGTTCGACTGGCGGTTCTGCGAGAAGGCCCAGTAGCGGTTGCCGACCCAGTTCGTGCCGATGGCGACGAGGGTGGCGATCGCGGTCGCGATCAGGGTCTTGTGGGGCACGCCGGCGAGCACGGTCAGCATGAGGCCGTTGAAGACCGCGAGGTTCACGACGAAACCGACCGCTCCCACCGCGCCGAACTTGATCAGCTGGGGGAGGAGGCGTGCTTTGCGCGCCGTTGGAGGATTCTCGTTCGTCATGCTCCGGCCGTCGTCATGCGGGAAGATAGGTAGTGCGCTCGCCACACTACGCGAGCCGGGTAGCCCGATGCTGAGAGTTGCCACGGGGTGCATGAAGAGTCGAGGAGAGAGCGTTCGATGGTCAGGAACACAGTCGGAGTGATCGGCGGCGGCCAGTTGGCACGGATGATGGTCCCTCCGGCGGTGGAGCTCGGCATCGACATCCGCGTGCTCGAAGAGGCCGAGGGGATGAGCGCGGAGATCGCCGCGACCGGTGTCGGCGACTACCGCGACCTGGACACGGTCCTCGCGTTCGCCGAGACCGTCGACGTCATCACCTTCGACCATGAGCACGTCCCGCCGGCGATCCTGCGCGAGCTGGTGTCGCGCGGGATCCCCGTCCATCCCGGACCCGACGCGCTGCTCTACGCCCAGGACAAGATCCAGATGCGGGCCAAGCTCAGTGAGCTGGGGCTGCCGGTGCCCGAGTGGGCCGCGGTGGAGTCGGCCGACGAGCTCGCGGCGTTCCTCGCCGACCACGGCGGCCGGGCCGTCGTGAAGACCGCCCGCGGCGGCTACGACGGCAAGGGCGTCCGCGTCGTCTCCGAGGCGAGCGAGGCCGACGACTGGTTCCTCGCGCTGGCCGAGGACGGCCGTGGCGGCGCCCTGCTGGTGGAGGAGCTGGTCTCCTTCCGTCGCGAGCTCGCCCAGCTGATCGCGCGGCGCCCCTCCGGCGACTCCGCGGTCTGGCCCGTGGTCGAGACGGTCCAGCGCGACGGCGTTTGCGCCGAGGTGATCGCCCCGGCGCCGGGAGCGGCGGGACGCACGGCGGAGGCCGCCGCCGACATCGCGACCCGCATCGCCGACGGGCTCGGCGTCACGGGCGTGCTCGCGGTCGAGCTCTTCGAGACCACCGACGGCCGCATCCTCGTCAACGAGCTCGCCATGCGCCCGCACAACAGCGGCCACTGGTCGATCGAGGGCGCCGTGACGAGCCAGTTCGAGCAGCACCTGCGCGCCGTGCTCGACCTGCCCCTCGGTGAGACGCGGCCGCGCGACGAGTGGTCCGTGATGGTCAACATCCTCGGCGGGCCGGCCGAGGGCACCCTCCAGGACCGGTACCCGGCTGCGCTCGCCGCGCATCCCGAGGCCAAGTTCCACGGCTACGGCAAGGAGCCGCGGCCCGGCCGCAAGGTCGGTCACGTGACGGTCGGCGGCGACGATCTCGACGACGTCGTGTACCGGGCCCGCGCCGCGGCGGCGTACTTCGAGGGCTGATCCCGCCCGGTCCGACTCGCGCGTGCCGTAACCCGGACGCGGGGGTACCCGCCCGTACGATTATTGCCATGCCCGAGAACCCCCAACCCCTGGTGTCCGTCGTGATGGGTTCCGACTCGGACTGGTCCGTGATGCAGGAGGCCTCCCGCCTGCTCACCGAGTTCGGAGTCGCCCACGAGGTCGAGGTCGTCTCCGCGCACCGCACCCCCGTCAAGATGATCGACTTCGGGACGGCGGCCGCCGGCCGTGGTGTCCGCGTGATCATCGCGGGAGCGGGCGGCGCCGCACATCTGCCGGGGATGCTGGCCGCCGTGACCACCCTCCCGGTCATCGGGGTGCCCGTCCCGCTCGCCCGCCTCGACGGGCTCGACTCCCTGCTCTCCATCGTGCAGATGCCGGCCGGGGTCCCCGTCGCGACCGTCTCCATCGGCGGCGCGCGCAACGCTGGCCTCCTCGCGGTCAAGATCCTCGCCACGTCCGACCCGGAGCTGACGGCCGCGCTCGAGCGCTTCGCCGCCGACCTGGAGGCCAGCGTCGAGCAGAAGAACGCAGCCCTGCAAGCCAAGCTATGAACCCGACCAGCCCGCTGCGTCATCCGGACGCCTCGTCCGCGCCCGTCATGACCAGGCGCGGCTGGTGGCTCGTCCTGATGAACGTCCTGCTGCCCGGATCGGCTCAGGTCGTCGCCGGCAACCGGCGGCTCGGCCGGATCGGCCTCATCGCGACCGGGCTGCTGTGGCTGCTCGCGATCGTCGCCCTCGTCGTGTACCTGGTCGCGCCCGCGACGATCTACACCGTCGCCACCCAGGCGGGCAGCCTGACCGTGCTGCAGATCGTCCTCGTCCTCTATGCGGTGCTGTGGGTCGTGCTCACGCTCGACACGCTGCGGCTGGTGCGTCTGGTCAAGACGACCTCGAGGGCGCGCGGGCTGATCGCCGCCTTCGCCGTCGTCGTGCTCGTCGGGCTGACCGGAACGGCCGGGTACGCCTCCGTCGTGGCCGGCTCGGCCCGCGGCGCGCTGGGCGACATCTTCTCGGCCGGTCCGTCGGAGCCGCCGGTCGACGGCCGGTACAACATCATGCTGCTGGGCGGCGACGCCGGACCCGATCGCGACGGCCTGCGCCCCGACAGCATGTCCGTCGTCAGCATCGACGCCTCGACCGGCAAGGCGGTCACCATCGGCCTCCCGCGCGATCTCAACCCGGTGCCGTTCACGCAGCACTCGCCGCTCCACGCGCTCTACCCCGACGGCTACGGCTACGAGGACCGCTGCGACGTCGACGTCTGCCAGCTGAACTCCATCTACACCGAGGTCGAGACCTACAAGAAGGACCTCTACCCGAACGCGACGAAGAACAAGAGCGAGCCCGGGATCGAGGCGATGCGGGATGCGCTCGAGGGCGCGACCGGTCTGACCATCCAGTACTACGTGCTGATCGACATGCAGGGCTTCGCCGATCTCGTCGACGCGCTGGGCGGCGTGGACATCACCGTGACGGACCGCATCCCGATCGGCGGCGACGAGGATCTCAACGGCGTCGTCGAATGGATCGAGCCCGGTCAGCGCCATCTCGACGGCTACCACGCCCAGTGGTACGCCCGAGCACGCCACGGGTCGAGCGACTACGACCGGATGGCGCGGCAGCGTCAGCTGCAGGACGCCATCCTCAAGCAGGTCAACCCGGTGAACGTGGTCAGCAAGTTCGAGGGGATCGCCAAGGCGGGCTCCCAGGTGATGAAGACGGACATCCCGCAGTCGATGCTCGGGTACTTCGTCGACCTCGGGATGAAGACGCGCAAGCTCCCCGTCGACCAGCTCGAACTCGTGCCGCCCACGATCGACCCGACGAATCCGGACTACGCGCAGATCCACCAGCTCGTGCAGCAGGCGGTCGCCCCGGCGTCGCCGAAACCGACCGCGAAGTAGGCGGAACGCGTCCAGCCGACCCCTCAATAGGTCACAGGGACCGCTCAGCGCAACCCCGTAGCGTCGCCCGCCTATGACGGGTACAGGTGGAAGCGTGGCAGAGAAAACGACCCGACCGGCGAGCACCCGGCTGACGGCCCTGGACGGACTCCGGGGCCTCGCCGCGGTCATCGTCGTGTTCCACCACGCCCTCTACACCAACCCCGATTTCCCCGGAGCACCGGGCGGCGGCAACGCTCCGGCGGGCTCGGCGATGTGGTGGATCAGCTACACGCCCCTCAAGTTCGCGACCGCCGGCGTGGAGTCGGTCATCGTCTTCTTCGTACTCTCGGGACTCGTCGTCACCCTGCCCGTGGTCCGCCACCGCGGCTTCGACTGGGTCGCGTACTTCCCGCGCCGTGTGGTGCGCCTGATGGTGCCGGTCACGGCGTCCGTCCTGCTCGCGGCCGCCTGGGTCGCCGCGATCCCGCAGGTCTCGACCCAGCCGAAGGGGACGTGGCTGAGCAACTCCTCGACGCCGAACTTCAGCTGGGAGTACATCGTCAAGGCGATCGATCTGCTCGGCGGCGACGGGCAGATCAACAACCCGCTCTGGTCGCTGCGTTGGGAGCTGCTGTTCTCGCTCGCGCTGCCCGTGTTCGCCGTGGCCGCCATCGCCGTCCGCAAGTGGTGGATCGGCGGCCTCGCGCTGGCCTGCGCGCTGACGTGGCTCGGCGCGCGCGCCGGCTCCGCGGAGCTCGAGTACCTCCCCGCCTTCTTCGTCGGTGCCGTGATCGCCGTGCGTCTCGACGCCGTGCGCAACGTCGCCGACCGCATCAACGCGCGCTGGTTCCGCCATCCGCTGTGGGCGGCACTGACTGTCGGCAGCGGGCTGTTGATGATCGCCCCCTGGCTGGTCGGCCCGGGCATCACGCAGCTCCCGGAGCTGGAGCACGCGCTCAAGGGGCTCGTGCCGCTCGCGGCGGCCGGGCTGGTCGTGGCGGTCCTCGGCTGGAAGCCGCTGCGCGCGGTGTTCGAGTCGCGGCCGTTCCAGTTCGCAGGAACGATCTCGTTCAGCCTGTACCTCGTGCACGTGCCGATCCTGATCTTCAGCACCTACCTCTTCGCGTCCGAGCCCTGGTACGTGGCCCTGCTCTTCGGCATCCCGCTGGCGGTGCTGGTCTCGGTCGCGTTCACCTGGCTCATCGAGAAGCGCAGCCACCTGTGGTCGAAGGCGGTCGGAACCTGGGCCTCGGAGCGCTACCGCGCCTGGTTCGGCCGCGAGGATGCCCCGGCCGAGGCGGCTCCGGCCCCCGCCACGCGCGAGTTGGAGTCCGCGAAGCGCGGGTAGACGCGGTGGCGGTCTAGAGGTCGGCGTGCAGCTGCCAGACCCGCTCCGCGGAGTCGCGCCAGCTGAAGGCGCGGGCGCGGTCCGATGCCAGCACGCCCAGCCGCTCGCGGAGCGCGGCGTCGTCGAGCACGCGACCGATCGCACCGGCGAGGCGCTCGGAGTAGTCGCTCTCGTCCGCGTCGGTGGGGGAGGGGCGCTCCACGACGAGGCTCGCGCCTCCCGCGACCTCCACGAGCGCCGGGTCGTCGGAGTGGATGACCGGGAGGCCGAACTTGAACGCCTCGACGATCGGCAGGCCGAACCCCTCCGCGAGGCTCGGGTAGACGAACAGCGTCGCTCGGTCGAGCACCACGGCGAGGTCGGCGTCCTCCAGCTGCCCGAGGGCACGGACGCGATCCTCCGGCAGCCCGGCGGCAGCGGCGATCCCCGTGGCGGAGCCGTCGCCGAAGCGATCGGGGCCCGCGATGAGGAGGGGGATGCCGTGGGCTTCGGGGCGGGCGACAGCGCGGATGAGGGGAGCGACACCCTTCCGCGGCATGATCGAGCCGAGGGTGAGCGCGTAGCGCTCCGGCAGCGCCAACCGGGCGGCGCGCTCGTCCGCGTCGGGCGGGAGGCGCAGCGCGGTGGCGGGTGCGCCGCCGATGACCCGGATCCGGTCGCCGAAGTCGAGTTCGTCGGAGAGACGGGCGGCCACGGCGTGCGTCGGCACCACCACGGCGTCGGCGTGCTTGCGCGCCCGCTTGGCCATCGCCTTCGTCCACAGGGCCGCACCGGCGCCGAGGGACTCGGGGTGTGTCCACGCGAGGGTGTCGTGGATGGTGACGGCGACCTGGTCGCCCTCGTGGGCCGCGCGCCGACGGCGGAGCGGGGCGAGGAGGGTCGGTGCGTGGACCATGCCGTGGATGCCGCCGAGGCGCACCCCGGACTGCCACGCGACGGTCAGCTCGCGGTGGGCGAGCGGGAGCCGCGTGATGTCGGCCAGGCCCGGGAGGAGGAGCCGCAGGTCGTCGAGCTGCTCGTCGGAGACGGCGGAGACGATGCCCACGACGTCGCAACCCGCGGGAGCGGTCGTGATCAGCTGTCGGGTGAGCTCCTCGGTGTAGCGGCGTGCGCCGCCCGGAGCGTCGCCGATCAGCTCATCGATCACCACCCTGAGGGTTGTCATTCTGCTCCAGGACTCCGTGACGCGCTGCGTCGGCCAATGCTGCCTCCCACGCCCGCATGGGCTCGAGGCCGGCTGCACGCCAGGCCTCGTGACCGAGCACCGAGAAAGCAGGTCGTGCTGCGGGCCGCACGAAGGTCGAGCTGTCGGTCGGTGTGACCCTATCAGGGTTCAATCCGGCGCTGCTGAAGACCGCTTTCGCGAAGTCGAACCACGACGCGCGACCGGAGTTCGTGCCGTGGTAGATGCCGGCGGGAGCGTCCGCATCCAGGAGGGCGACGATCTGCGCGGCGAGGTCGCCCGTCCACGTCGGCTGGCCGATCTGGTCGGCCACGACGCTGACGGTCTCGTGGACGGCGGCGAGCTTCACCATGGTCTTGGCGAAGTTCGGGCCGCCTGCGCCGTACAGCCAGGCCGTGCGCACGATGTAGGTGCCGTCCGGGTGGGCGGCCAGCGCGAGCTCCTCGCCGGCGGCCTTGGTGCGGCCGTAGGCGTTGAGCGGATCGCGCGGGGTGTCCTCCGCGTACGGCTCGGTCGCCTGCCCGTCGAAGACGTAGTCGGTCGACACGGTGACGAACCTCGCCCCGTGGTGCTCGGCGGCGACGGCGAGGTTCTCGGTGCCGGTCGCGTTGATCGCGTAGGCCTCGTCCTCGTGCGTCTCCGCGTCGTCGACCTTCGTGTAGGCGGAGGCGTTGATCACGACGTCGTGCCCGGCCACAGCCGCCAGCACGGCGTCTCGGTCGGTCACGTCGAGGTCGGCGCGCCCGAGGGCCGTCACATCGCGGCCCTCCAGCGCGCGCTGCAGGTCCTGGCCGAGCATGCCGCGGGCCCCGGCGATGAGATAGCGCGTCATGGCGTCGGCGCTCAGGCGTCCAGCGCGGCGCGGGCCTTGAGCGGCTCCCACCAGGCGCGGTTGTCGCGGTACCACTGCACCACGTCCGCGAGGCCCTGCTGGAACGGGACCTGCGGCTCGTAGCCGAGCTCGTCGCGGATCTTCGAGATGTCCACCGAGTAGCGGAGGTCGTGGCCGAGGCGGTCGGCGACGCGGTCGACGTACGACCAGTCCTTCCCGGTCGCGTCGAGCAGCAGCTGGGTGAGCTCCTTGTTGGTGAGCTCGGTGCCGCCGCCGATGTTGTAGATCTCGCCGGCGCGGCCGCCCACGAGCACCATCGCGATGCCGCGGGTGTGGTCGTCGACGTGCAGCCAGTCGCGGATGTTGTTGCCCTCGCCGTAGAGCGGGACGTGCTTGTCGTCGATGAGGTTGGTGACGAACAGCGGGATGACCTTCTCGGGGAAGTGGTACGGGCCGTAGTTGTTCGAGCAGCGCGTGATCGACAGGTTCAGGCCGTGGGTGCGGAAGTAGCTGCGGGCGAGGAGGTCGCTGCCGGCCTTCGACGCGGAGTACGGCGAGTTCGGCTCGAGCGGGCGGTCCTCGGCCCAGGAGCCCTCGGCGATCGAGCCGTAGACCTCGTCGGTCGAGACGTGCACGAAGCGCTTGAGGTCGTTGCGCAGGGCTGCGTCGAGCAGCTGCTGCGTGCCGAGCACGTTCGTCTCGACGAAGATCGACGCGTCGCGCACCGAGCGGTCGACGTGCGACTCGGCCGCGAAGTGGACGACGGCGTCCACCGTCGGGAAGAGCTGGTCCAGCAGCGCGCCGTCGCGGATGTCGCCCTTGACGAACGTGTAGCGCGGGGAGTCCGCGACGGGGGCGAGGTTCGCGAGGTTGCCGGAGTACGTCAGCGCGTCGAGCACGACGACCTCGGCGCCCTCGAGGCCCGGGTAGGCGTCCTGAAGCGTGCGACGGACGAAGTTGGAGCCGATGAAGCCGGCGCCACCGGTGACGAGAATCTTCATGAGGGATTGGCCTGCCTAGAGAAAGAGCGAGAAATGTCCGCGCCGAGTCTACCGGTTCGCTGTCTGAGAGGCTCCGCAGCGGCCGATGCGCCGGCGCTCTTGCGGTGAGGCCGGGGCGCCGGGGTAGTCTGCGATCATGAGTTTTGGGGGGAACCGGGCTCGCGCCCGAGCCATCGTCGTGTCCGTCGTCGTCGCCATCGCCGGCGCCGCTCTCGTCGCGCCGGCCGCTGCCGCGGCCGACGACCCGCAGGGGCAGGCGGATCAGTACTACGCGGCGCTGGCAGAGCGTGCGGCGGGCACCACGCCGACGGACGCGCAGCTGCAGGCGAACGTCGAGGCGGGGCTCGCAGGCGAGGCCAGGGCCTACGCCTCGGCGGACGACCCGTCGCGGTTCGTGGACGGCAACCTCGTCAGCGACGCCGTGTTCTTCAAGGGCGACGCGTGGACGGCGACCCAGCTGCAGACCTTCCTCACTACGAAAGGTGCGAGCTGCACCGGGGCGACGTGCCTCAAGTCGTTCACGATGACGACGCCGGCCAAGGCGGCCGACGCCGCGTGCTCCGCCTACGCGGGACGCGTCGGTGCGACGGCCGCGCAGATCTTCGCCGAGGTGGGCCTCGCCTGCGGCATCAACCCCGTCGTCCTCGTCTCGCTCGTCCAGAAGGAGCAGGGCCTCGTCACCACGTCGGCTCCGACGCAGTGGATGTACGACCACGCCACCGGCTGGCTGTGCCCCGACACGGATGCCGGGTGCAACTCCACGCCGGACGCCACCGGCTTCTTCAACCAGGTCTACGGCGCGGCCTGGCAGTTCAAGCAGTACGGCATCGACCCCTCCTTCAACTGGTTCCCCGTCGGCAAGGTGTCCCCGGTGCGCTACAACCTCGACGCGACCTGCGGGTCGAAGCAGGTCGCCATCCAGGACAAGGCGACCGCCGCTCTCTACTACTACACGCCGTACACCCCTGACGCCGCGTCGCTCGCCTCCTACCCGGGCGAGGGCGACGACTGCTCGGCCTACGGCATCCGCAACTTCTGGATGCTGTTCAACGCCTGGTACGGCGACTCGACGGCGGGCAGCGTGCCCGCCACGGCGCGCATCTCCGGCGGCGACCGCTTCGCGACCTCCGCGGCCATCTCGGCTGCCGCCTACCCGAACCCGGGGGCCGGGGTGAAGGCGGTCTACGTCGCCAACGGCCTCTCCTTCCCCGATGCGCTGGGCGCGGCGCCGGCCGCCGTCAAGCTGGGCGGCCCGATGCTGCTCGTGCTCCAGTACGGCGTCCCCGCGTCGATCATGACCGAGCTCCAGCGCTTGAAGCCTCAGAAGATCTATATCGCCGGCGGGGTCAACTCCGTCGGCCCGGACGCCGCGGCGCAGCTTCAGACCGTCGCGCCGATCGAGCGGATCGGCGGCGGGGACCGCTTCGAGACGTCGAGGATGATCGCCGCGAACGCCTTCTCCGCTCCGGTCGCCACGGCCTACCTCGCTTCAGGCCTCGACTTCCCGGATGCGCTCTCCGCCGGTGCCGCGGCCGGTGCGAAGGGGTCGCCCGTCATCCTCGTGAACGGCGGCCTGACGGACGCCGATTCGGCCACGGTCGCGCAGCTCAAGGCGCTGGGCGTCACCAACGTCAAGATCGTCGGCGGCGCCAACTCCATCTCGGCGCAGTACGCCTCGAGCATCCAGTCGCAGGGCTTCACCGTCACGCGGCTGAGCGGCGGCGATCGGTTCGCGACGAGCTTCGCCGTCAGCGCCGACGCCTTCCCGGGCACCACGCCCGCCACCTTCATCGCCTCTGGAACGCTGTTCCCCGACGCACTGTCGGGCGCGGCGTACGCCGGGAAGATCGGCTCGCCCCTGCTCGTGAGCCGCGCGGGCTGCATCGCGGCGCCGGGTGCCGAGATCGCGTTGCGTTCCAGCACGATCGACCTGATCGGAGGGCCGAACGCCCTCGCCGATCAGGTGGGTATGCTCAGCGTCTGCCAGTAGACTCCACGGGTGCAGATCCGAGAACTCTCCATCCCAGACGCGTACGAGATCACCCCGCAGCAGCACCAGGACGACCGCGGACTCTTCTTCGAGTTCTACCGGTTCGACCGCCTCGAGGAGGCGGTGGGGCACTCGCTCGACCTCAAGCAGGGCAACACGTCCGTCTCGCGTCGTGGCTCGGTCCGTGGCATCCACTTCGCCGACATCCCGCCGAGCCAGGCCAAGTACGTGATGTGCCCGCGCGGTGCCGTGCTCGACTTCGCCATCGACATCCGGGTCGGCTCGCCGACCTTCGGGAGCTGGGACTCGGTCCTCCTCGACGACGTCGACCGCAAGGCCATCTACGTCTCCGAGGGCATCGGGCACTGCTTCGTGGCCCTGACGGACGACGCGACGGTCAGCTACCTCGTCAACGACGTCTACAACCCCACCCGCGAGCACGGGATCAATCCGCTCGACGCCGAGATCGGACTGGAGTTCCCTGTCCCGGCCGAGGAGCTGCTGCTCTCGCCGAAGGACACCGAGGCCCCCGGCCTCTCGGAGGCCGCCGCCTCGGGTCTGCTGCCCACCTGGGAGGCGGCGCGAGCCTTCTACGCAACGCTGAACGACAAGAAGTAGGAGACACCGGAACATGCGCGGAATCATCCTGGCCGGCGGCTCCGGCACCCGGCTGTGGCCCATCACCAAGGGCATCTCGAAGCAGCTGATGCCGATCTACGACAAGCCGATGATCTACTACCCGCTGTCGACGCTCATGATGGCGGGGATCAGCGAGATCCTCATCATCACCACGCCCGAGTACAACGAGCAGTTCAAGGCGCTCCTGGGCGACGGCTCCGACCTCGGGATCCGGCTCGAGTACGCCGTGCAGCCGTCGCCGGACGGCCTCGCCCAGGCGTTCGTCATCGGCGAGGAGTTCATCGGCGACGAGTCGGTGGCGCTGGTGCTGGGCGACAACATCTTCCACGGGGCCGGCCTCGGGACCTCGCTGCGCAACCACAACGACATCGACGGCGCCCTGATCTTCGCGTACCACGTGAGCAACCCGACGTCGTACGGCGTCGTCGAGTTCGACGAGGACTTCACGGCCCTCTCCATCGAGGAGAAGCCCACCGCGCCGAAGAGCAACTACGCGGTGCCCGGCCTCTACTTCTACGACAACAGCGTGGTGGAGATCGCGAAGACGATCACCCCGAGCGCGCGCGGCGAGCTGGAGATCTCGACCGTCAACGAGCGCTACCTCGAGGCGGGCACGCTCCAGGTCCAGGTGCTCGACCGCGGCACCGCGTGGCTCGACACCGGGACGTTCGAGTCCATGATGCAGGCGTCCGAGTACGTGCGCGTGATCGAGGACCGCCAGGGCTTCAAGGTCGGGTGCATCGAGGAGATCGCCTGGCGCGCCGGCTGGATCGACGACGCGCAGCTGCGGGCGCTGGCCCAGCCGCTGGTGAAGAGCGGCTACGGCACCTACCTGAACGAGCTGCTCGACGCGCAGTGAGCCCGTCGGGGTGACCCCAATCCGGGGGTGACGAGAAATCGCGCATCCCCGCGCCCGCGGCGCAGAACGCGGGATGTGGAGAGCTGATCCGCGCAGGTTTCTTGCGTTTGAGCGTGAAATGTTTGCACAGGGTTGGCTAAGCTCGGCGATATGTTGATCGGCCACGTTCGGGCGCGCGCCGCCATGATCCTCGCTGTCGCTCTGGCGATCGCGTTGACCTTCTCCGTCGTTCCGGCGACGGCTCCGACGGCCTCCGCCGCCGGGCCGGTGCGCACCGCGGTGGGCTCGGAGTTCAAGCCCGGCTACATCATCAGCGACGAGAACTTCTACAACGGCGGCGCCCTCTCGGCCGACGGCGTGCAGTCCTTCCTCAACAGCAAGGTGGATGCCTGCCGCGCCGGCTACACCTGTCTCAAGGACTACCGGCAGTCCACCACCACCCGTGCCGCGGACGCGATGTGCGGTGCGTACACGGGCGCCGCGAACGAGTCCGCCGCGACGATCATCTACCGCGTCGGCGCCGCCTGCGGGATCAGCCAGAAGACGCTCCTCGTGCTCCTGGAGAAGGAGCAGAGCCTCGTCTCCGACACCTGGCCGACAGCGGGCCAGTACAAGATCGCGACCGGCTTCGCCTGCCCGGACACCGCCGCCTGCGACGCCCAGTACTTCGGGTTCTACAACCAGGTCTACATGGCCGCCTGGCAGTTCAAGAGGTACGGCAACCCGCCCGGCACCAGCCAGTACTTCACCTGGTACCCGGTCGGAGGCACCGTGCCGGTGCGCTACAGCCCGACGGCCTCCTGCGGCTCGTCGAACGTCCTGATCCAGAACGCGGCGACCGCGGCCCTCTACTACTACACGCCGTACCAGCCGAACGCCGCGGCGCTCGCCAACCTCTACGGCACGGGCGACGCCTGCTCCGCCTACGGCAACCGCAACTTCTGGCGGCTGTACACCGACTGGTTCGGTCCGACGGTCGGCGTCGTCCCGCCGATCGGCAACTTCGAGTCCGCGGCGCTGAACGCGTCGACCTTCGGCATCGCCGGCTGGGCCATCGACCGCGCCGCGATGCAGTCGGCGGTGTCCGTCCGCATCACCTGGAACACGCCATCCGGGGTCACGACGCAGACGGTCACCGCGAACGGGAGCCGCCCGGACGTCGGCGGCGCCTACCCGCTCGCCGGCCCCAACCACGGGTTCACGGCCAGCGTGCCGCGCACCGGCGAGGGCCAGTACCTCGCCTGTGTCACCGCCCTCCCGGTGGGCGGCAATCCCGCCGCGACGGCGGACCTCGGCTGCAAGTCGGCCTTCTACTCCTCGGCGGTCGGAGGGTCGGGGACACCGGCCACCTCCCGCGTGCAGGGAGCGGACCGATGGACGACATCCGCCGCGGTCTCCAAGGCGGCGTACCCGACGCCCGGTGTCCCGGTCGTCTACATCGCGTCCGGCGTGAGCTTCCCCGACGCGATCGCCGCCAGCGCCGCCGCAGCGGCCCAGAAGGGACCGCTGCTGCTGACCGCCGGAGGCGCCCTGCCCGGACCCGTCCTCGACGAGGTGAAGCGCCTCAAGCCGCAGAAGATCGTCGTGGTGGGCGGGACCGCGGTGATCGCCGATCCCGTGATCGCCACGCTCGCGGGCGTGCAACCGAACACCGTGCGGATATCCGGCGGAGACCGCTTCGCAACCGCGCAGGCCCTCGCCGCCTACGCGTTCCCCACCGCCACCGGCGCCTACTTCGCCTCGGGGCTGAACTTCCCCGACGCGCTGTCGGCCGCCTCCGCCGCCGGCACCGCCGGGCGGCCGATGATCCTCGTCACCGGCTACGGCGCGGCGGACGCGGGCACGGCGGCCTACGTCGCGGCCGCCAAGATCACGTCCGCGACGGTGGTGGGAGGATCGAACGCCGTGGCCTCGGCCTTCGACACGTCGCTGCAGCAAGCGGGCGTCGCCGTCACCCGCATCGGGGGAGCGGACCGCTGGGAGACCAGCCACCTGGTCAACGTGAAGGCGTTCCCGACGTCGGGGACGGTCTACATCGCCTCCGGCATCGACTTCCCCGACGCGCTGTCCGGCTCGACGCTCGCCGGGGCCGCGAAAGCCCCGCTGTTCGTCTCACCGGGAGGCTGCCTGCCGCGCCAGATCGGCAACGACATCGTGACGATGCGCGCGACGAAGGTCGTGCTGATCGGCGGGACCGCGGCGCTGTCCGCGGACCTGGACTCGTTCCGCCCCTGCTGATCGGCGGGGTGCGGGGCGATCAGTCCAGCTCGCCGAGGCGCAGGTAGCGGTAGAACTCCGCCTTGCGCTCGGCGAGGCTGTGGTGCTGGTTCGTCTCGTCGAGGACGAACTCCAGCGGGGTGTCCACCTTGCGCAGCGTCCAGCCTCGCCGACGGGCGTACCCGCACATCCAGATGTCCTCGAGGAAGGCGAAGTAGCGAGGCAGCTCGGTGAAGAAGGCGTCGTCGGCGACGATGTCGATGTCGCACACGCAGCCGCCCGTCCCGACGTAGCTCACGCGGTCGCCGGGCTCGGCGGGCACCCGCGCCCAATAGTCGCCGGACATCGTCCAGGCCCAGTACCCCGCGATGGTGTGCGTGCCGGAGGCGGCGAGCAGATCGGCGACGAAGTGGTCGGACACGTCCTGGTCGTCGTCGAGCATGAGGAACGGCCCCCGGTAGCCGGACTCCCGCAGCGACCGCGCGATGAAGAAGCGGCCGAGCCCGCCCACGTTCGTCCGGCTCGTGAACAGGGCCACCTCGGAGAGCGCACCGGCCGGGGTGAACCGCCCGATCCGCTCGCGGTAGTAGGCGTCGTCGGCCGGGTTGTTGTTCCAGAGCAGCAGGCGCACGCGGCGGCCGTCGATGCGCTGCGCGTCGAGCTGCGCGAGCACGGTGTCGATGCGCTCGCGCCGGTTCCAGAGGCACATGATGAGAGCGAGGTCGCCGTCGCCCGCGCGGCCGGCGAGGGTCTCGAGGCGGAAGCCGCCCGACCGGTACCGGCGCTGGGCGATGCGCCAGCGCACCGCGGACGCGATGCGCTGCGGGGAGAGGCGACTCACCGCGAGACCCACCACAGGCGGCCCCAGAGACCGAGCCGCACGGCGGCGCGCAGCGGCGCGAAGTACCAGGCCGCGTACTTGCGCGAGAGGTACCGGTAGGCGCTGTCGTGGTGCGCCTTCTCCATCGGCTTGCGCACGCCGGTGGTGGAGTGCGCTCCCGAGTGCAGGACGCGCGACTCCGGGATGTACATGTTGCGCCAGCCCGCCTTGCCGAGGCGGTCGCCCAGGTCGACGTCCTCGAAGTACATGAAGTATCCCGGGTCGAAGCCGCCGACCTCGCGATACGCCGTCGCGCGGACGAGCAGGCACGCACCCGAGAGCCAGCCGGCCGCCCGGCGGGCGTCGGTCTCGTTCTCGGCGCGATAGCGCACGGTCCACGGGTTCTTCGGCCAGATGCGGCCGAACAGCGCGTGCGCCACACCGGTGCGCAGCGACGGGAGACGACGCGCCGACGGATAGACGGTGCCGTCGGGATCGAGGATCGTCGGACCGAATGCGCCACCCGCCGGGAGCTCGTCGGCCGCCGAGACGAGGGCGTCGATCGACCCGGGGGTGAAGACCACGTCCGGGTTCACGATGAGGATGTAGTCCGGCTCCGTGCGGGCGGCGTCGACGGCGGCCCGCACCCCGCCGCCGTAGCCCTCGTTGGTGGTCAGGGCGACGAACCGGTACCCCGCCGCCGTGACGCGCTCGCCGGTCTCCGCCGCCTCCGCGGAGGCGTTGTCGGCGACGACGACCTCGGCGACCGACCCGGCCGACGGCAGGGAGCGCAGGAAGTCGTCGATCGTTCCGAGCGAGTTGTACGTCACCGTGACGACGAGGACGGAGGCAGTCATGGGTCCCTTCGGGGCTTCGCGGGTCAGGAGGAGAGGTCGAGCACCTCGGGGACCGCGTGGACCATGCCGACGGCGAGCGGGTAGTACGGCACATCGAAGGAGCATGCCTGCGGGACGTCCGAGAGGTGGCGGCCCGCGCTGTCCATCAGGGAGGCGTTGACGAAGTACTTGCCGGCGCCGAACCGCGCGTCGCGGAGCACGAAGCCGACCGTGCGCCGTTCGCGCAGGGTGGGGAACTCGGCCCCGATCCGCAGCGTCGTGGTGCCGTAGACGGGCTGACCGAGCGTGTTGTCGATCTGGATCGCGCACATCCAGTCGGAGATGCCGGTGTCGTGCTCGAGGGTGACCTCGATGCGCAGGTCGTCGCCCGGCTGCACCGGGTCGCCCGGGTCGCGGCCTTCGGCCCAGGCGCGGGCCTCGAGGACGCGGCCGTGCTCGGTGACCGTCGGCTCGCCGTGCTTGGCCGCCTGGACGGCCGCCTCGGCTTCGGCCTCGACGACCCGGCGGCCCTCGAGGATGTTGCGGAACTCCGTCACGGCCTCGCCCGGCTCGCCGTCGTAGACGACCGCGCCGCGGTTGAGCAGGATGGCGCGGTCGGCGAGCTCGGTGACCTGGCTGAGGTTGTGGGTGACCAGGATGATCGTCCGGCCCTCCTCCTGGAAGGAGCGGATCTTGTCCAGGCACTTGCGCTGGAACGCCTCGTCGCCGACGGCGAGCACCTCGTCCACCAGCAGCAGATCCGGGTCCGTGTGGACGGCGACGGCGAACGCGAGCCGCACGTACATGCCGGACGAGTAGAACTTGACCTGGGTGTCGATGAAGTCGCCGATGCCCGAGAAGCTCAGGATCTCGTCGAACCGCTCCTCCGTGTCCTCGCGGGTGAGGCCGAGTATGGAGGCGTTGAGGTAGACGTTCTCGCGGCCGGTGAGGTCGGGGTGGAATCCGGCGCCCAGCTCGAGGAGGGCCGCGATGCGTCCGCGGCGCGCGACGCTGCCGGACGTCGGGTCGATGATGCCGCCGATGACCTTGAGCAGGGTGCTCTTGCCCGAGCCGTTGTGGCCGATCAGGGCCACGGTGTGGCCGGCGCGGATGGTGAGGCTGACGTCGTCGAGCGCCCAGAACTCCTCGCGGTGCTCCTTGCCGCGGCCGAACGAGACGAGCCGCTCCTTCAGTGAGTTGTCCTTGCGGATCACGAACCGCTTCGAGACGTCGGTCACCCGGACGATCTCGGGCGTATCCGCCTCGTCGGGCGTCGTGCCGGTCAGAGTCGTGTCGGTCGTCATCTCACACCACCTGCGCGAAGTTGCCCTGCAGCCGGGAGAAGACCCGCTGGAAGCCGAAGAGGAGGACGACGCCGATCACGAAGGCGATGCCCATGCGGAGCAGCAGCTGGTCGGGGTACTCGGCGACGCCCTGGCCGCCGACCCACATCGCCTTCTGGAACCCGAGGACGGCGAGCGTCACCGGGTTGTCCGTGTAGATGTCGAGCGCCAGCGAGTGGCCGAGGGCGTCCCGGACCATGGTCCACGAGTAGACGATCGGCGACGCCCACAGCAGCAGCAGGAGGACGACCTCCACGAGGTACTGCACGTCGCGCAGGTACACGTTGACCGCGGACAGCAGGAGGCCGAAGGCCGTGCCGAAGACCAGCAGCAGGAGGACTGAGGGGATGAGGTACCACGTCTCCGCGTGGAGCGGAGGCTTGCCGATCACGATGGTCGCGATGAGCAGGATCGCGAACTGGATGAGGAAGTTGAAGATCGCGGAGCCGACGCTGGCGAGCGGGAAGATCTCGCGCGGCAGGTAGATCTTCTTGATCAGCCCGGCGTTGCCGACGATGGAGGCCGTCGTCCCGCTGATGATCTCGCTGAACAGTCCGTACACGGTCAGACCGGTGAAGACGTAGATCGCGAAGTCGGGGATGCCGCGCTCCGCGTTCAGGATCTTGCCGATGACGATCGCGTAGATGAGCAGCTGGGTGAGCGGCCGGACGAGGGTCCAGACGAAGCCGAGGACGCTGTCCTTGTACCGCGACTTGAGATCGCGGCGGACCAGCAGGGAGAGGAGCTCGCGGTGACGGAGGATGTCACGCAGGGAGGCCCACGAACCGCTCGAGCTGTCGTCGCCGCTGACCGCCACCATGCGCTCGGTCGCGAGCGCGCGGTATCGATCCTGTGCTGTCATGTAGTCGTCGATTCTCTTTCGGGGATTCGATGGATTATAGCCCGCGGCGTCGCGCCGACAGGCGCCCGGTGAGGGCGCGCAGGGGGCGCGTCAGACGCCACGACGTGCTCGACTCCAGGCCGGCGATGCGGATGCGGAGGTCCCTGTCGATGCGGGCCCGCTCGGAGACGATGCCCGCCACCCGGTCGGGCGCCGGGGAGGGGTTCTTGCAGAACTCGACGAGGGCCGCCAGCGAGTGCTCCCAGGTGAGGTCCTTGGCGAACTCGCGGACGTTGGCGCTGATCCGCTCGCGTGCGTCGTCGTCGTAGAGGAGCTCCTCGATCGCGGTGGCGAGCGCCTCCACATCCTCCGGCGGGACGATGCGGCCGAGGTCGTTCTCGCGCACCAGGGAGGCGAACGTGTCGCCGTCGGTGCTGACGATCGGCAGGGAGGCCCAGAGGTAGTCGAGGATGCGGGTGCGGAAGCTGAAGGCGGTCTCGAGGTGGTCGAAGTGGGTGCTGACGCCGAGGTCCGCGTCGAGCAGGTAGTCGGCGCGGTCGGCGTAGGGGACCCAGGACTCGTTGAAGAAGACCGTCGTGCCGAGGAGGCCCAGGTCCTCCGCGCGCTGGCGCGCCGCCACCGCCATCCGCATCGTCGGGATGTTGGGGTTGGGATGGGCGGCGCCCAGGAAGTAGAGGCGCAGATCGGGGTGCGACCGGCGCGCGCGGTCGACCGCGTCGATGAGCGTCAGAGGATCGAACCAGTTGTAGATCCCGCCGCCCCAGATGATCACCTTGTCGTCGGGGCCGATGCCGTCCACCGCGCCCTTGATGCCGTGGCGCTTCTGCACGGGCGGCTCGTTCTGAACGCCGAACGGCGCGATGCCCAGCAGGGAGCGCAGGCTCGGGTCGCGGTCGTAGGTCGCGGGGTTGATGCGGGCGAGGCCGGCCAGCTGGCCGAGCCAGAAGTCGCGCTGCTTCTCGGAGGCGCACACGAGGTAGTCCGCGCGCTCCAGCTGGTCGTTCAGCACCTCGACGGTGTCGATCGACAGCGCGAGGCGCTCCTCCGGGCCGAAGTCCTTGGCCTGCTCGAGCTGCTCGAGGTGCATCGGGTCGTAGATGTCGGCCACGATGATGGTGTCGGTCTGCTTGATCCACGGGTGGCTGCGCAGGATGTGGCCCTGGAACACCAGCACCTCGGCCCAGGCGACGTGGCCGCGGAGGGCGTCGTCGTCGGCGAAGGCGACGTGGAAGTCGGTGGCCGTGATGGTGGAGGCCGTGGTCGACACGAGGCGCACGTCCGCGAACTGCGAGAGAGCCTTCGAGATCTCCCAGGAACGGATCGCCGGTCCGGCCATCAGCTGGCCGAGGGTGTCCGGCGTCACGACCAGGATGCGGGTGCGTTCGTCCGGCTTCGCATCGGTGTCAGACATGGTGACGCTCTCCTGTTCGTGAAGCGCACGTGTTTTCCCGCTGCGCCTGTTCTGTGGGGCCCCCGCCCACTCCCGGAGAGTCCCGGACGAGCAAGCCGCTCGGCAGGTTACCACTGCAGTCGGTGAGGAAGTCGGGAGCCGCCTGTCAGCCCCGGCGTCGCAGCAGGCGCGCGGCGCGGTCGGTGAGGCGGACGATCTTGCGCGAGGACAGCCGGCCGAGCTCCTCGTGCGCCCGGTGCGCGTCGTCGTGGGCCTCGGCGGCGGCGCTCTCGGCTCGGGATGCGCGCTCCTCCGCCTCCGCGACCCGGCGGTCGAGGTCGGCGAGCGCGAGACCGATCCGGCGCTGGTCGCCGGCGGACGCGGTGAGCGGTTCGTCGGCGACCGGGGAGGCCACGGTGTCGGCGATCCGGCGGTCGGGCACGTAGGTCCCGTCCGCGAGGCCGGCCGCCAGCTCGTCCTCGTCGGGATGGCGGCACAGGTAGAGGGGGAGCAGCACGCCGTCGAGCAGCCGGCGGTAGTCGCGCATCCCGTGATGGTTGGGGCTCGGCGTGAGCTCGGAGTTCTCGTAGGCGCTGCCCGCGTTGCGCACCTTGCGGCTGTACTGGGCCCAGGAGCGCCAGGGGAAGTGGAGCACCTCGATCCCGGCGCCGGCCGGCACGGGGCCGCGGTTCTCGAGGTTCACGTAGTGGTTGCCCTGCACGACCTCGACATCGGCGCTTCCGACGTGGGCGACGTCGTCGGTGGCGTGGGCGCGCAGCCCGACGCGCCGCAGCTGCTCGACCGTGCGCAGGTCGCGGTAGGCGAGCCGCTGCAGGCCGGTTCCCGCGAGTGCGGCCGGCCCGATCATGTCGTGGACGGGGACCGGGAACGCCTGGATGTCCGTGGGGATGCGCTCGAACGCCTCCTTGAGGGTGAGGCCCGGCGTCTGCGGGAGCCAGAACTCGTCAGCGTCCGCATTGATCACCCAGTCGGCGCCGTGGACCGTGGCCGCGTCGCGCGCCATCCGCGTGACCGTGGGGCTCTGCTGCTTGCGGTGCTCGGGATCGTGCCGGAGCTCGATGAGCCCGCGCCGTTCGTAGTCCGCCAGCAGCTCCGCGGTACCGTCCACCGAGCCGTTGTCGGTCACGATGATCGTGTCCACACCCTGCCCGAGATGGTGGTCGAGCATCGCCCCCACGATGTCGGCCTCGTCCCGGACCATCAGGGTCATCGCCAATCTCACACGCGCCTCCAGAAGGTCCAGTCTACGGGCGGCGCGGAGGCGCCCGCGGCTACACTGATCCGGATGACTTCCTGGATGGACGACGCCCAGCGCGCAGTGCGCAAGGTCCTCGCTCCCGAGACGGCGGCCGGAAAGACTCTGCGAGCCGGCAAAGACGCCGCCCGCACCTTCCGCGACGGCGTCTGGCCGCGGACCCCCGAACCGGAACCCGTGCGCGAGGGGCCCGGCCTCGCCGACTACGCCGAGTGGCTGGCCGAGCAGCCGCCGCTCGAGCCGCTCCCCACGAGCGTGGACGCCGCGTTCGTCGTCGTGATCGAGACGGCCGGAGACCCCGACGACGCCGCCCGCGAGCGCGAGCGCGTCACCATCGCCAGCGTCGAGGATCAGGGCGGTGCTTCGGCGCGCGTGCTGACCGTTCCGTCGGGTACGCCGATGCGCGACGTGCTGGCGGGCGCGGCCGAGGACTTCGTGCTGTTCCTGCGCGCCGGATCGGTGCTCCGGCCGCTCGCGCTGGAGCAGATCGCCAAGCAGTACCGGGTGGACCCCGTGCTGCGGGTCGTGGCCTTCGACTCCGACACGCTCGACGCGGAGGGCGGCAGGACCGCCCCGCGCTTCCGCCCGGAGTGGTCGCCGGAGATGATGCTGGGCGCCAACTACCTCGGCCGTGCTTTCGCGATCCGGGTCGACCTGGCGAGGGACGTGCCGTCGGCCGCCGTCGACGATCACGGCGTGTGGAGGCTGCTGCTGGCGGGCGAGTTCGGGGACGAGACGGTCGATCTCATCCCGCACGTGCTGCTCTCGGAGCCCGAGGGCTCGACCCCGCCGGTGCGGGCGGCCGACGCGGCGATGGTCGCCGCTGTGCTGAGCGCCCGGGGCGAGCGGGCCGAGGCCGAGGTCGTGGACGGCGTGGTGCGCGTGCGCTTCCAGCCGGCCGAGTGGCCGAGCGTGTCGATCGTGATCCCGACCCGCCACTCGCGGGCGAACCTCGAGCGCCTGCTCCCGAGCCTGGCGACGACCGACTACCCGGCCTTCGATGTGACGGTCGTCGACAACGGAGGCGAGTCGGCCGAGAACGACGACTGGTACGCCGCGATCGGCAGCGGGCTGCCGTTCCGCCACGTGTGGTGGACGGAGGACCCGTTCAACTACTCGCGCGTGAACACCGTGACCGCGCGGTCGACGCAGGGCGACGTCCTCGTCTTCCTCAACGACGACACCGAGATCGTCGACCCGGGCTGGCTGCGCGAGATGGTCGGCCTGCTCTCGCGCGACGGGATCGGCACCGTCGGCTACCAGCACCGCACCGCCGACGGGCGGGTGCAGCACGGCGGCGTCATGATCGGGCCGGGCGGCTTCGCGGCGAACCTCTTCGCCGGCATGCGCCCGGACGAGGACTCCCTGATGGGTCCGGTGGCCTGGTATCGCGACAGCCTCGCCGTCACCGCGGCCTGCGTCGCGATCCGGCGCACGCATTTCGAGGAGGTCGGCGGCTTCGACGAGCGGTTCCAGCTCACCGGCAGCGACGTGGTGCTCGGCCTCGACCAGGTCATCCGCGGCCGGCGCAACGCGGTCATCCCCTTCGACGCGGTGCGGCACTTCGAGTCGCTCACGCGCGGTGCCCACGCCCCGCGGGCCGACTCCTTCGCCAGCTACTGGCGCTACCACCCGTGGATCGTCGGGGGAGACCCGTACATCTCCCCGAACGTCTCGCGGCTCTCCGCCGTGCCCCGGTTCGCCGCCGCCGACGACCCGAGCCCGCTGGAGCTGGCGCTCGCCGGGCTCGGCCGGCCGTTCGTCTCCGACGCGCAGCGCTCCACGATCTCCGAGGACGCGACCGCGCTGCTGCCGATCGCCTCGATCTCGGCCGCGGAGGTGGCGACCGTCCGCGAGACGCACGCCTCCATCGCGGGCCGGCGGGAGGTGCGGACCGTCAACTGGCTGCTGCCCGGATTCGATCTGCCGTTCTTCGGCGGCGTCAACACGGCGCTGCGCATCGCGGACAAGCTCCACCGCGAGCACGGCGTCGCCAACCGGTTCTTCGTCAACGGGCACCCGAACGACGAGTTCTACGCGTCCGCGATCGCGGCGGCCTTCCCCTCCCTCGCGGACTCCGAGGTGCACAACTACTACGGCACCGACGAGGGCCTCGCCGCCATCCCGCCCGCCGACGCCGCCATCGCCACCTTCTGGCTCACGGCGCGGGATGTCGCCAAGCTTCCCGGGGACACGCGCAAGTTCTATCTCGTCCAGGACTACGAGCCCTCGTTCTACCCGGCCAGCACCATGTTCGCGATGACGGAGCAGACCTACCGGCTCGGCCTCTACGGGATCTGCAACACCCGGAGCATGCACGACATCTACGCGGGCGGCTACGAGGGGACGGCGACGTACTTCACGCCAGCAGCCGACCGCGGCATCTTCCATCCGGAGGGCCGCGAAGAACGGGCTCCCGGCGATCCGGTGACGATCTTCGCGTACGCGCGCGACCACTTCCGCAACTGCTGGGAGCTGGTGTTCGCGGCGCTCAGCGAGATCAAGCGCCGCCACGGCGACGGCGTGCGCATCGTCGCGGCCGGCGCGAAGTACCTCCCGCCGAGCGCCGACTTCATCGACCTGGGGCTGCTGGACTACCGGGCGACCGGGCGCCTCTACCGCGGGACCGACATCGGGGTGACGATGCAGATCTCGCGGCATCCCTCGTACCTCCCGGTCGAGCTCATGGCGAGCGGTGTCGCGATGGTCGTCCCGGACTCGCCCTGGTTCCGCTGGCTGTTCGCGGGCGGGGAGAACGCCAGGACCACCATGATGACCGTCGAGGAGGTCGTGGCCGGCATCGACGAGCTGATCCGGGACGAGCAGCTGCGTCGCCGGATCGCCACGGCGGGCGTCGAGACCATCGACCGCGCCCACTCGGACTGGGATGCCGCGCTCGACGGGATCTACGACTTCCTCTGCGACCCCGAGACAAACGCGATCCCCACGGAGGCGCCGACCTGGATCGCGCCGTGAGCCGTCCGTACGCGCGCCGGGCGGCTTGTTAGGCTGGAAGCTGTTTTCGTTCCACCGGGAGGGCTCTGCACCATGGCACGGACGACACCGAGATTTCCGCTCGGATTCTTCGGGGCGGTGTTCGGCGCAGTCGTGGCGCTGACCACTCTGTGGTCGCTCGCCTCGCCGCTGTACTCCATCCCGGACGAGGGGTCCCACATCGTGCGTGCGGCCGCAGCGGTGCGGGGACAGATCGTCGAGGGCCCGGAGGGCTACGACGTCCCCGACTACATCACGCGCCCCGGCGGCTTCACCTGCTTCGTCGGCAAGCCGACGGTGACGGCCGCGTGCGAGAAGGCTCCCGACGTCGCGGACCCGGACGCGCTGACGACGCTGCCGTCCAGTGCCGGGTCGAACAGCCCGGTGTATTACCTCATCGTCGGTCTGCCGACCCTCGTGTCGTCGGGCGACGTCGCCCTCTATTCCATGCGCATCCTCTCGGGCGCCATCGCCGCCGCCCTGCTCGCCCTCACCGCAGCGCTCCTGCGCACCTGGCCGGGCTCGCGCTGGGCGCTGCTCGCGCCCGTCCTGGCCATCACCCCGACCGCCCTGTTCCTCGGCGGCGGGGTCAACCCCAACGTCGTGGAGATGACCTCCGCGGGTGCTCTCGTCGTCGGTCTCCTCACCCTCGCGAAGCAGCGGCCGACGGGATGGGTGCTCTGGACGGCGGGAGCCCTCACCGTCGCCTCCGCCGCGCTCGTGACGGGCGGCCGGAGCCTCGGACTGCTCTGGCTGGTGTTCGCGGCCGTCGTGACCGTCGTGATGATGGGGCGCGAAGACTGGCGGGCCATCCTGCGCCGGGTCTCGACCTGGGTCGTCGTCGGGCTCACCGCGGTCGTCGGGGCCTTCGCCCTCTTCTGGTTCACCCAGCCGGGGACGCAGGTCCACGCGCTGGAGCACCCGGTGCCGGGGAGCCGGTGGACGGTCTTCCAGACCATGGTGGAGCGGACGTTCGGCTACTGGCGCGAGATGATCGGCAGTTTCGGGTGGCTCGACGTCGTCGCGCCGGAGGCGGTGTTCTCGATCATCGTCACCGGTCTCGGCGCGCTCGTCGTCGGCGGCTTCGTGCTCGGTCGGGGGCGGGAGCGGTACGTGGCGATGGGCTTCGGGCTCGCGCTCTTCGTCGTGCCCGTCGTGACGCAGCTCATCCTGTTCCGCCAGGTGGGCTGGGTGTGGCAGGGGCGGTACATGCTCGCCGTGCTCCTGATGACCACCATCTTCCTGGGGCTCGCGCTCGACCGCCGCTTCCCGCTGGGGCTCACCCGCAACGTGGTCTCCGTGCTGCGGGTCTCGATCGTCCTGGTGGCCATCGCCCAGTTCCTCTCGTTCTTCTACACGCTGCTGCGGTACGCGACCGGCTCCGGCAGCTACGTGGCCCTTCTCAACGACCCCGGCTGGCAGCCGCCGGGCGGCACCATCGCGCTCCTGGTGCTGTTCGTGGCGGTGTGCGTGCTCGCCGTCGTCGGGATCTGGCGGGCGCTCCCGCGTCTGCTCGCGCCGGAGAGCCGGCTCCCGGCGCTCTGACGGCTCACCTTGGTAGGCTGACGGCCGCAGCAAGCGAAAGGACCCCATGCCCGCACCGCGCCCCGGAGTCGTCTCCGTCGTCCTCGTCAACTTCCGCGGAACCGACGACACGCTGACCGCCGTCGAGCAGCTCGGCCGCATCGACTGGCCGGCCGAGCGGCTGGAGATCGTCATCGTCGAGAACGCCTCCGGTGACGACAGCGCCGAGCGGATCCGCCGGGAGGCGCCGCACGTGCGGCTGGTCGAGTCGTCCGAGAACCTCGGCTTCGCCGGGGGATGCAACCTCGGCGTCGCCGCGTCGAGCGGTGAGTACGTCGCCTTCCTCAACAACGACGCCAAGCCGGACGCCGGCTGGGTCCGTGCGGCCGTGAAGCAGTTCGAGTCGAGCGCCAGGGTCGGCGCCGTCGCGAGCCGCGTGCTCGACTGGGACGGCGAGAAGGTCGACTACATCGGCTCGGCCATGACCTGGTTCGGTCAGGGGTACAAGCCGCTCACCGCGCAGCCCGTGCCGTCGACGCCCGATCGCGTCAAGGACGTGCTCTTCGGCACCGGGTCGGCGATGTTCGTCCGTCGCAGCGTGTACGACCAGCTCGGCGGGTTCGACGAGCGCTACTTCATGTTCTTCGAGGACGTCGACCTCGGCTGGCGCCTCAACCTCCTGGGCCACCGCTTCGTCTACGAGCCCGACTCGCTCGCGTTCCACAAGCACCACGCCTCGATGTCGTCGTTCGGCGCCTTCAAGGAGACCTATCTGCTGGAGCGCAACGCGCTCTTCACCCAGTACAAGAACCTCGGGGACGAGGCGCTCGCCAACGCCCTGCCCGCCACGCTGGCGTTGACCGTCCGGCGCGGCGTCGCGAAGGGCGGGCTCGACTCCACCGAGTTCGATCTGCGCAAGGGCGCTTCCAACGACCCGACGATGGAGGTCTCGAAGGAGACGGTGGCCGCCGTCTACGCGATCGACCAGTTCGTCGAGAACCTGCCCGGCCTCGTCGCCGCGCGCGACGCCGTCCAGTCGTCCCGCGTCGTGTCCGACAGCCGGATCTGGTCGCTCTTCGGCGAGACGGACGCGCCGTCCTACACCGACGAGCACTACCTCGAGGGCTACGACAAGCTCGCCACCGCCTTCCCCGTCACCGAGTCGCCCGACGTCACGCGCGTGCTGATCGTGACCGGCGACCCGATCGGCGCCAAGATGGCGGGCCCGGCGATCCGCGCGTGGAGCATGGCGGAGGCGCTGTCGAAGGACAACCTCGTGACGCTCGTCTCGCTCGCGGGCATCGAGCCGCTTTCGGCCCCGTTCGAGCTGGCCCACGTGCGACCGGGCGACGACCGGGCCATGCGCAAGCTCGAGCAGTCGACCGACGTGATCATCTTCCAGGGCCTCGCGATGGCGCTGTTCGACAGCCTCCGCACCTCGGACAAGATCATCGTCGCCGACATCTACGACCCCATGCACCTCGAGCAGCTCGAGCAGGGCAAGGAGCTCGGCGCCGCCCAGTGGGACAAGCAGGTCCTCGACGCGACGGAGGTGCTCAACGAGCAGCTCGAGCGCGGCGACTTCTTCCTCTGCGCCTCCGAGCGCCAGCGTCACTTCTACCTCGGCCAGCTCGCCGCCCTCGGCCGCATCAACCCGGCCAACTACGCCGACGACCCCGACCTCGACCGGCTCATCACCGTCGTCCCCTTCGGGCTGTCCGAGGAGCCGCCGGTGCACGAGCGCGACGTCCTGAAGGGCGTCCTGCCCGGGATCGGCGCGGACGACAAGGTGCTGCTGTGGAGCGGCGGCCTCTACAACTGGTTCGACCCCCGTTCGCTCATCCGTGCCGTCGCGAAGCTCTCGGAGACCCACGACGACGTGCGCCTGTTCTTCCAGGGGACGAAGCACCCCCACCCAGGCGTGCCCGAGATGGCGATCGTCGCCGAGTCGCGCGCCCTGGCGCGGGAGCTGGGTGTGCTCGACCGCTCGGTGTTCTTCAACGACTCGTGGGTGGACTACGCCGACCGCCAGAACTATCTGACGGAGGCCGACGCCGGCGTGAGCACGCACTTCGCCCACGTCGAGACGACCTTCTCGTTCCGCACGCGCATCCTGGACTACCTGTGGGCCGGACTGCCGATGGTGGTGACGGAGGGCGACCACTTCGCCCAGCTCGTCGCCGAGGAGAAGCTCGGCGTCGTCGTGCCCTCGGGCGACGTCGACGCCCTCGTCGCGGGACTCGAGTCCGTGCTCTACGACGACGCGTTCGCCAAAGCCGCGCGGCGCAACGTGCAGAAGGTGCGCCAGCGATACTTCTGGAGCGCCGTGCTGGAGCCGCTCACCGGGTTCGTGGCCGAGCCGCGTCACGCCGCCGACCTCGTCGCCCGTGGGGTCGTCGGCACGGGGACCACGGTGAAGCGCACGACCACGCGCCGCAAGAAGCACGGCGTCCGTCACGACGTGGGCCTGTTCTTCCATTACCTGCGCAACGGCGGCCCCACCGTGGTCGTCAAGAAGGTGAGGAGCCGCCTCGGGCGGCGCTGACATGGGCATCTCGGTCGCGCTGTGCACCCACAACGGTGAGCGCTACGTGCGCCGTCAGCTCGCGAGCATCCTGTCGCAGACGCTCGGCGCGGACCAGCTGGTCGTCTCGGACGACGCGTCGGCCGACGGCACTGTGGCCGCGATCGAGGAGGAGCTGGACGCCGCACGGCGGGCCGGCGCTCCCGTTCCGGAGGTCGTGGTGCTGCGCAACGCCGAGCCGCTGGGCGTGACGGCGAACTTCGAGTCGGCCCTCGCCGCGTGCACGGAGGACCTGATCGTGCTGAGCGATCAGGACGACGAGTGGGAGACGGACAAGCTCGAGCGGCTGGCCGCCGGCTTCGCCGCGCGGCCCGGACTGCTGTTCCTCCACTCCGACGCCGTCCTGATCGACGATACGGGCGCGCCGGCCGGCGGCACGCTGTTCGGCGCTCTGGAGGTCTCGGACGAGGAGCGGGCGCAGGTGCACTCCGGCGCCGCCTTCCCGGTCTTCCTCCGCCGCAATCTGGCGACGGGGGCGACCGCCGCGCTCCGCCGCGACCTGTTCGACATCGCGCGTCCCTTCCCCGCGGAGTGGGTGCACGACGAGTGGCTCGCCGTCCAGGCCGCGGCGCGGGAGCGGCTCGACCTCACCGAGCGCCCGCTGACGCGCTACCGCCGCCATGACGCGAACCAGATCGGTGCGGGCGACCCGACCCTGCGTCACAAGCTCGCGCGCGTCCTCGGTCGCCGAGGCGACCGCAACCGGACGCTCGCCGTCCGCTCGCGCCTGCTGGCCGACCGCCTGGCCGCCGCGGATGACGTCCGCGAGGGCTACGTCGAGGCTGCGCGCGCGAAGGCGGCGTTCGAGCAGACCAGGGCCGACCTCCCGTCGTCGCGCGTGCGCCGGTTCGTCCCGACGCTCCGGCTGATCGCGGGCGGCGGCTACGGGCGTTACGCCAGCCGGGGCCGGCTCGACATCATCCGAGACCTGCTGCAGCCTGCGTGACCGGCAGCGGTTCACTGCTGCGCTCCGGCCGCGCTGACGCCACGCGCAGCGTGAGCCAGGCCCCCGCGGCGCACAGAGCCGCGAAGAGCACCAGCAGCGTCAGCGAGCCGCCCGGCGGGGCCCACGGCGAGTCGCCTACGAGGAACTGCTTGAGCGAGCCGCCGTCGCCGACCGTGTAGCGGCGGAGGGTGTTCTCGAAGGCGTAGAACTGCGCCGCCGCCAGGGAGATCACGGCGATCCAGCTGAACCGACGCCACGCCGTCGACGCGACGGGCACGGCGACCCGATCGCCGATCAGGGCGGCCAGCCCGACGATCAGGCACAGGAAGAGCGGCAGGTTGTAGCGGCCCTGCCAGATCATCCCGCCGCCGGTGATGTAGAGACCCTGGATGAGGGGCGGCATCAGCAGGAACGCCGCGAGCAGGAGCACGGCGAGCAGGAGGGCGCGCGACCGGAGGAGCGTGAACGCCGCGAACAGCAGGACGCCGATGACGGCCGTCCAGACGAAGAAGACCTCGGGCGGTGCGGGGGTGTCGAGCCAGCCGAAGAGCCCGATCAGGCCGTGCGAGAACTCCACGGTGCGGGCGATCGTGATGAAGAAGCCGCTGGCGGGATTGGTGCCGACGCCGTCGAAGTGCTGCGGCGTCTGATCCGGGTTGTCGACGGCGTTCAGCAGCGAGTTGCTGCCGAGCGTCCAGCCGAGGGCCGCGACCGTGCCCAGGAGGATCACCCCGATGGCGGTCAGGACGGCGGGGCGGCGGAGCAGGGCGCCGAATTCCTTCGCCCCCAGCAGCGCGAACGGCAGCAGCGCGGCCAGGAGCACCCAGACCGGCGAGAGGCCGCGGGCGTTGACCGCGACGGCACCGGACACGCCCACGATCACGCCGCGTCTCCAGAGGAGCGACGGGTTCCGGTCCATGACGACCGCGAGCACCCCGGCGAACACCGCGAGGGTGGCCGTCGCCTCCACGCCGTTGGGATTCACGGACGCGTTGAGGAACAGGGCCATCGGCGTGACCGCGACCGCGAATCCGAGGACGGGGAGGCGGCGGCGCGGCAGCTGCCAGAGCATCCCGAACGCGAGCGCCGCGAACAGGGACGCCAGGATGGCGCTGACGATCCGCATGGCGTAGATGCCCGCGTCGTCGTGGAAGAGGAGGGTGGGCCAGCCGACTGCCACGTAGTACAGCGGGTTGTAGAGGCCGGCTGTGGTGGTCGACGTGGTGAGCGCGCCCGGGTCGGCCGGCGGGGAGATCGGGCAGTTCGCGGTGACCTTCGGGTGGAAGGCGAAGCACGTCGTCCGCTGGGTCTGCGCGACGTACTCCGGCACCGTCACGACGTGCCCGTCGGGGGAGGGGTGTCCGACGAACTGGCCGCGCGCCACGCTCGCCGCTCGGACGATGTGCGCCGGCTCGTCGGGGGAGGCGGAGATCGGGGTCGCCAGCGCCCAGACGGCGGACAGGGCGGAGAGGAGCGCCCAGACGACGAGGACGGCTCGCCAGAACGGCCGCGGGCGCGTCGTCGGGCTCGTGGCGGCAGCGTCCATCGGGGTCACTCCCGTTTCTCGGTGAGGGCGGCGATCTCGGCCCGGAGCTCGTCGATCTGCATCTGCTGGAGCGTGCTGCGCTCCGCGAGCGTCCGCGTCTTGCTCTCGAGGGTGGTCAGCTCCGAGCTGTGCTGGATGCAGACGAGGAAGAGGACCGCGATGCTCACGAAGAACACGAGGTTGACGGGGAGGCCCACGCCGACGAGCGCCGCCGCCCAGTCGAGGATGCCGGGGAAGATCCCGACGACGAGCGCCAGGAGGCCGGCGATGAGCCACCAGATCGCGTGCCGTTCGCGCATGCGGCCGCGGCGGAGCATCTCCACGACCACGGCCAGCGTGAGGAGGGCGGCGAGGATGCCGAAGATGTAAGAGGTGACGGACATCAGGCGGTCGAGGTCTCCTTGACGGCCGCGCGGGGGCGGATCACGGCGACCACCAGCGCGAGGAACGCGCGCGCGAGGTAGACCGCCGACTTGATCGGGTTGTGGCTGGGGGTGCCGGCCGAACGGGGCCGCATCGACACCGGGACCTGGGCGACGCGGAGGTTCGCGCGTGCGGCGATCACGAGTGCCTCGACGGTGTCGCCCAGGTACTCGGCGGGGAAGGCGTGGGCGAAGAGCTCGACGGCGCGGGGGCCGTTCGCCTTGAAGCCGCTCGTCGTGTCCCGGAGCTTCGTGCCGACGATGCGGCTGAGCACGGACGAGAGCAGCTTCATCGCCCAGCGCCGGGGTCCGCGGACGGAGTACTCGCCCTCGCCGGAGAAGCGGGCTCCGATGGCGATGTCGGCCTCGGCGAGGGCCGCCACCAGCGCGGGGACGCTCGCCGGGTCGTGCTGGCCGTCCGCGTCGAGCTGCACGACGACGTCGAAGTCGTTGTCCATCGCGTACTGGAAGCCGAGACGCATGGCGCCGCCGACGCCCATGTTGAAGGGCAGGCGGGCGACGCGCGCGCCCGCGGCGGTCGCCTCCGCGGAGGTCCGGTCGGTCGAGCCGTCGTCCACGACGAGGCAGGAGACACCGGGCAGCTTGCCGCGCACCTCGGCCACGACCGCGGCCACAGAGGCCTCCTCGTTGAACGCGGGCATGACGATGAGCGTGCGTTCGAGGGTGGGCGACATGGCGTTCAGGATACTAGACGACTCGGATCGGGACACGTCAGCGCGTGCGGTTCGTGAAGACATGGCGGAGAAGTGTGCTGCGGCCGTCGCCGTCCCCGCTGCGCACGGCACCGGGGAGCTTGGTCAGGGCGTTGAGGCGGCTGGTGACGTGGCGGCGCGCCGCCCGGGCCGCGCGGTGCCAGCCCATCTCGTCGAGCCGGCGGGCGACGTCGTGGAAGAACTCCCGCTCCTCGTCGAAGCGGCCGCCGTAGCGGGCGGCGGACGACGAGACGCTCGCCTCGTGACGGCGGTAGCGGAACTCCAGGTCCGGCAGCAGTGCGAGCGAGCCCCCCTCGCGGATGATGGTGAGCTGCAGGGCGAGGTCGAGGACGATCTCGTAGTGCGCGTCGAATCCGCCCGCGCGGCGGACGGCGTCGGTACGCCAGCAGATCGACGGGAAGTACGTCCAGTTGCCGCGGAGGAGGCTGACCGCCAGCTTCTCGCCCCGCAGCAGGACGGGCCGGGATCGCGACGGCCGCGACCAGCGCTTGACCCGGTCCGTCAACGGGAGGACGGGCTCGCCCTGGTCGGAGATGACTCGGACCTCCGGCTGGAAGTAGGAGGTTCCCGGGAAGCGCTCGATGGCGGCGACCATGGTCGCCACGTAGCCGGGCTCGAGCGCGTCATCGCAGCCCATCAGCACGAAGTGCTCGTTCTCCACGAGTTCGAGCGAGCGGGAGAAGTTGCCGCTGACGCCCAGGTTGCGCTCGTTGAGGAGGTAGTGCACCCGCGGGTCGTCCAGGCTGCGCACCCATTCGCCCGGCTCGGGGTCGGGGTACTGGTCGTCGATGACGACCAGCCGCCAGTCGGGGTCCGTCTGCGCGAGGACGCTCCCGACGGCCACGCGCAGCTGGGCGGGGTCGCCGTAGAACGGCATCATGATGTCGATCGTCACGTCGCGGATGGCTCTCGTCGATGGGGCGGACCGCCGGGCGCGGTCGCACCTATCTTCGCACGGCGGCCCGGGTGGCCGGTCAGCTCGCCACCAGGGCCGCGCGTCGTCCGCGCCACCCGAACGTGCCCCGCGGCCAGGAGATCGCCGCCGCAGCGGCCAGAGCGACGAAGAAGGCGATGGACCCGATCACCCACACCCAGATGGGTCCGAACGGGAGGTGCCACCACCAGTCGACGCCCGCGTCGAGGTTGAGACCGCGCGCGTTCGTGCCGGTCACGTAGCGCCGGAGGTTGGTGGAGAGCGCGATGTGGTTCGCGAACCAGAGGCCGCCCACGACGACGATCAGCTGCAGGCCGGACATCCCGAGCCCCAGCCTGTTCACCCCCCACAGGCACACCCCGACGAAGAGCAGCACGAGCGGGTACAGGTAGCGCGGCTGGACGCCGGTGCCGACCAGCACCCGGTCGTGCACCAGCACGTAGAGCGGCACGACGACGAGCGCGAGGCCGACCAGGCCGACGGCGATGGACTTGCGCATCGAGCCGTAGCGCAGGCCGAGGAAGGCGACACCGGCGACGATCGTCAGCGACGGCATCCACACCACGGCGGGCATCGCCGTGTCCAGCCAGCCGAGCCCCCACAGCCCGAAGTTGCCGGTCCACAGGGAGGGCAGCTGCAGGAAGTTCTCCACGGTCAGGGCGAGGGTGGCGTGCCGGGAGAGGGGTGTCGCGGTGTCGGGGTTGATCACGCCGCCCTGGCTGCCGGAGAGGTAGAACGCGACGCAGATCACGGCCAGCGCGAGCGTGAAGAGCGAGAGCAGCCAGAAGCGCTTCGTCCGCTCGGCCTTGAGGACCATGACGACGACCATCGCGAGGACCGAGTACGTCGCCGCATCGGATCGCGCCCCCGCGCCCATGAGCGTGGCGACGAGCGCGATCGCGCCGAGACCGATCAGCCTGCCGCGGGACCTCGCCTCGTAGAACCCGAGGAGCGCGAGCCAGAGGGTGACGGCCGAGATGGACGCCCAGCCGGACGGGTTGATGCTCGGGATGATGAACATGCCGAACGGGACGAGCGCGACCATCCCTCCCCACAGCACGATGCCGCGCCGCCCGCGGTCGAGCAGCAGGTAGAGCGCGGTCAGCAGCCCGACGAACAGCAGCGCGTTCAGCGCGCGCATGGCGAGCACCGAGCTGGCGACGTCGTGGCTGACGAACACGCTCATCGTCGTGTAGAAGACGGGCGGGTAGCCGTTGTCGTTGAACGTCCCGCGCTTGGTCTCGGTGAGCTGCTGCGAATCGGCGATCGGGCACGACCCGCTCCGATCGGGGTGGAACGCGTAGCACTTCGCTGCCATCGTCACGGCCTTGGGGACCAGCTTGACCCCGGGGTCGTCCGTGGACTCGCAGAATCCGGCGCGGTCGCCCTGGGCGCACCAGATGCTGCCCAGGTGGTAGTCCTCGTCGGGGCTGGAGCCGACGGGGGAGGCGAACGCCCAGGCGAGGAGGGCGAACAGGAGCGCGACCGGGATGAGCGCCGCGACGACGATGCGCCAGCGGCGCGGCCGGACCACGGCGGAGCCGGTGCGGTCGGAGGCGGGAGGGGCGGGCGTCGTCGCGACCGTTTCGGGTGCGGCGACGGGCGTCGATTCCGTCATCGGGCTCCTTGTGCTTCGCCGGCGACCGGCTCGATCATGATCTCCCGCTCGTCGGCGGCGGACTGCACGACGGCTTCGGCCACCGCGAGGGTCGCGAGCCCTTCGTCCATCGTGACGATGCCGGGGCGTCCGTCCACGATCGCGTCGTGGAACGCCTCGTGCTCGATACGCAGCGGCTCGCGCTTCTTGAGCGCGTAGCGGATGACGGACCCCTCCGCGACGCCGCGGAACGCGGAGACCGCGTCCCACTCGGTCGCGTCGGTGCCGTTCTCGTAGAAAGTGAGGTCTCCGCTCAGGGTGTCGGCGACGAAGGCGCCGAACTCGCCCGTCACGACCGTGACGCGCTCCTTCATCGGGGAGAGCCAGTTCACCAGGTGATTGGTGATGATGCCGTCGCCGAGGCGGCCGTTGAACGCCACCATGTCCTCGTGGGGGCGTCCGCTGCGGCGCGAGGTGTTCGCCGAGACCGCGCGATACGGGCTCTGCGCGAGCCAGGAGGTCAGGTCGATGTCGTGCGTGGCGAGGTCCTTGATCACGCCGACGTCGGCGATGCGCACCGGGAACGGCCCCTGCCGGCGGGTGGCGATCTGGTAGACCGCTCCCAGCTCCCCCTCTTCCAGGCGGTGCCGCAGGCTCTGCAGCGCGGGGTTGAAGCGCTCGATGTGGCCCACCGCTCCGACGAGCGAGCGCGACCGGAAGGCGTCCGCCATGCGGCGCGCACCGGCGACGTCCGCGGCGATCGGCTTCTCGACGAGCGCGTGGACGCCGGCCTCGGCGAGCCGGAGGGCGACCTCCTCGTGCATGGTGGTCGGCACGGCGACGACCGCGGCGTCGACTCCGGACTCGAGCAGCGCGTCCAGTTCGGCGTGCACGGGCACGTCGAGAGTCTCGCCCTCGGCGGCGAAGGGGTCCACCACGCCGACGAGCTCCGCGCCCTCGATCTCGCGGATCACGCGCGCGTGGTTGCGTCCCATCACTCCGAGGCCGATGACCCCGTACCGCAATACCGCCATCAGCTGCCCGCCTTCGCCAGGGTGTTCACGGCCGCGACGATGCGGTCGAGGTCGCGCTCGGTGAGAGACGGGTGCACCGGGAGGGACAGCGCCTGCGCGGCGGCCCGCTCGGTCTCGGGGAGGACGTCGGAGGTGCCGAAGGAGGGGAGGCGGTGCACGGGCGTCGGGTAGTAGACGCCCGTCCCGATCCCGTGCTCCTCGCGCAGGGCGCGGGCGAAGCCGTCGCGGTCCTCCGCGATACGGATCGTGTACTGGTGGTAGACGTGCTCGACGCCCGCGGCGACCGGCGGCGTGACCACGCCGGCGAGGTCGGCGTCGAAGCGGGCGGCGTTGCGGCGTCGGTCAGCGGTCCAGCCGGCCAGCTTGCCCAGCTGCACCCGGCCGATCGCGGCGTGCAGATCGGTCATGCGTGCGTTGAAGCCGGCGATCTCGTTCTCGTACTGCTTGGCCATGCCCTGGTTGCGCAGCAGGCGCACGCGCTGATCGACGGCCTCGTCGGCGGAGACGACCATGCCGCCCTCGCCGGAGGTCATGTTCTTCGTCGGGTAGAGGCTGAACATCGCGAACGTGCCGAAGGTGCCGACCTGGCGGCCGTCGATGGTCGCGCCGTGGGCCTGGGCGGCGTCCTCGAAGAGCGCGAGCGAGTGCGCGGCCGCCACGTCGCCCAGCCGGGCCATGTCGGCCGGGTGGCCGTACAGGTGCACCGGCATGATTCCGGCTGTCCGCGGCCCGATCGCCGCCTCGACGGCGGCGGCGTCGAGGTTGAAGGCGTCCGGCTCGATGTCGGCGAAGACGGGGGTCGCGCCGGTCAGCGCGACGGCGTTGGCGGTCGCGGCGAAGGTGAAGGAGGGGACGATGACCTCGTCGCCCGGTCCGATGCCCGCGGCGAGCAGGCCGAGGTGCAGACCGGAGGTGCCGGAGTTGACCGCGGCGGTCCGGCGGCCCCCGGCGAGGGCCGCCGAGAACTCGGACTCGAAGGCGGCGACTTCGGGGCCCTGGGCGAGCATGCCGCTGCGCAGCACCGCGTCGACGGCCGCCCGCTCCTCGTCGCCGATCAGCGGCCGGGCCGCGGGGATGAATTCAGTGTCGGTCATGCGATGATCTCGAGGGACTGGCCGTCCTCCCGATACCTTTCTCGTGTCTGAGGGCAGATCCATTCGTCGTCCTCTTGGACCAGGGGGACGCCCGCTCGGCCGACCCAGGCGATGCGCCGGGCCGGTACTCCGGCGACGAGGGCGAAGTCCGGGACGTCGCGGGTGACGACGGCTCCGGCGGCGACGGTCGCCCAGCGGCCGACCGTCACGGGGGCGATGCACACGGCGCGGGCGCCGATGGAGGCACCGGTGCGGACGGTGACGCCGACGGGCTCCCAGTCGGCGGCGGACTTCACGCTGCCGTCCGGGTTGATCGCGCGCGGGTAGGTGTCGTTGGTCAGCACCACGGCGGGGCCGATGAAGACACCGTCCTCCAGCACCGCGGGCTCGTAGACGAGCGCGTGGTTCTGGATCTTGCAGCCGTCGCCGACGATCGCGCCGGCTCCGATGTAGGCGCCGCGGCCGATGATGCAGTCCCGTCCGACGGTGGCGTGCTCGCGGACCTGCGCCAGGTTCCACACTTTGGTGCCGTCGCCGACGGTGGCCTGTGCCGATACGTCGGCGTCGTCCGCAACGAACACGGCCACTCCTCCCGGATGCGAATGAGGGCGGGGGCGGAGCCGGCCGAGACGGACGGACCACGGGCCCCCTGAGAACAGTCCCGACCGACGGTATCATTCCCGATGACTCCGAACCTCACCGGCGGGTGCGGGGGAACACACAGCCCGCTCATGGTTGAATAGGTCACGGCCTTGCGTCGGACGCAGTCGCCAACCCGCAACCGGCCGTCCTCACCGCTGCCGGTCGGGCTGGTCGGATCCCGCCGGGGCGGCCACGCCCGTGAATCGACCGATAAGGCTCCAGAGCAGCACACATGATTGTCTTCATCTACGGAACGACGGCGGAAGCGATCAAGATCGCCCCCGTGATCCGTCGCCTCCGCGATCGCGGCATCGCCACGCAGCAGTGGGTCACCATGCAGCACACGGACGCGCTGGTGAAGGTCATGGGCCAGCTCGGACTCGGCGAGCCCGACATCGTCATCGCCACCGGGGCCCGCGGCCGGCCGCTGCGCGGCACCAAGGACGTCGTGACCTGGGGGATGAGCGTCGCCGGCTGGCTGCGCCGCAACCGGAAGCGGCTCAAGGCGTCCCTGCCGGCCAACACCGTCATCGTCGTCCACGGCGACACGATGACCAGCGTCGTCGGCGCGTTCATCGCCAAGCGCCTCGGCCTCGACTGCGCCCACATCGAGGCGGGGCTGCGCAGCGGCAACTGGCGCCACCCGTTCCCGGAGGAGCTGGACCGCCGGATCGTCGGCACCATGGCGACCGTGCACTACACGCCCTCCGAAGAGGCCACGCACAACCTCCACAAGCGCGACAACGTCGTCTTCACCTACGGCAACACGGCGCTCGACGCCGTCCTGGACCACGGCGAGCAGGCGGGCGACGAGGACGAGGCGTTCGGCGTCGCGCTGCTCCACCGCTTCGAGTTCATCTCCAACCCGCAGCTGGTCGACGACACGATCGCGGCGCTGCAGCAGAGCCCGGTCCCGCTGCGGCTGATCGTCGACGTCTACAACAGGGAGACGCTCGAGAAGTCCCTGGCCAAGTCCGGCGGCGACCGCATCACGATCATCCCGAAGCTCAGCCACGACGCCTTCGTCGAGCTGCTCAAGCGGGCCTCGTTCGTCGTCACCGACTCCGGCGGCATCCAGGCGGAGAGCGCGCTGCTCGGCCTCCCGACGCTCATCCACCGCAAGACCACGGAGCAGGGCGAGGGGATCGGCCGCAACATCGTGCTCTCGGAATGGGACCTCGGCCGGCTCCGCTCCTTCCTCACCGACTACGAATCGATGCGCCACGCGCTCGACCGGCCGGAGTACTCGCCGTCCGACATCATCGTCGCCGATCTGATCAGCAGGGGATACGCCGATTAGCGGGGAACCGGCCGCCGCCCCGCGGCGCGAGCCGGGACTCGTCGCCCGGCACGGGAAGGCCCTCATCGAGATCGCGTTCGTCAGCGGTCTCGGCATCCTGGCGACCACGGCCTTCCAGATCATCACGATCCGCGGCCTCGGCCCGGCGGCCTACAGCCTGCTGGCGGCCGCTCTGGCGCTCATCAACGTGGCCGCGATCGGCAGCTCCGCGCTCCGCAACTCCGTCGCGGTGACCACGGCGGAGTCGCTCAGCGCGCCGCCCGTCCTGCGGGAGGCCGGCTCCCGCCGTCTCGACGGATCGCTGATCGAGGCCCTGGTGCTCGGCGGCATCGGCACGATCGGCGTCTTCCTCCTCTCCTCGACCCTGGCCGCGCCGGGGACGACCGGGGTCGCGATCGTGCTGCTCACGGCCGCGGCGATGATCCCCAACTTCCTGTTCGCCCGGGCGCAAGGCCGGCTGCAGGGCGCGGGCGACTCGCGCGCCGTGGTGTGGTGGTCGACCGGCGCGCAGGTCGCGCAGGCGCTGCTCGCGCTCGTGGCCGTGCTGCTCGGGGCCGACACGCTCGCGATCCTGGCCATCCTCGTGCTGACCGCGCTCGCCGGAGCGGTCGGTGCCGGCTGGCAGGCGCGCCGCGAGGCGACCCCGCCGCACACGCGGGCGTTCACCGTCAGCAGCACCGTGGTGCTCCTCCTCACGATCGGCTTCGCGTGGCTGACGAACGCCGACGTGGTGTTCGTGCGGGCGTCCGTCCCCGGCGAGGTCGCCGGAGCCTACGCCGCCGCCGCGGTGCTGATCAAGACGACACTGATCGTCCCCGCCACGTTCTCGCTGTACCTTTTGCCGCGGTTCGTGCGCAGCCGCGGCAACGCGGCGCTCACCAACCTGGGCGTCACCGTCATCCTCTCGGTCACGCTCCTGACGGGCCTCGTGATGTTCGGCCTCGTCTCGGTGGCCGGGCCGTGGATCGTCGGCCTCCTGTTCGGCTCCCACTACGTCCAGACCGCCCAGATCGTCGTCGGCTTCTCGATCGCGTGGCTCCCGTGGGCGCTGGCGCAGGGGATCCTGGTCCGCATCACGGCGGCGGCGTCGAAGGCCGGACTCGTCGTGTTCGTGCTCGCGACGGCGGCGCAGTTCCTGGTCTCCCGGTTCACGCTGCCGGACATCACCGCGTGGCTCACGGGCAACGGGCTCGTGGGACTGTTCGTGTTCGTGTCGCTGTACGCGATCCACTGGCGGCTCCTGCGCGCGAACCGCACCGCGCCGGCCGAGGATGCCGAGCCGTCCGTCTAGGCTGGTGATCCGCCGCCGCCGAGTCCCGGGAGTCATGTCATCACCAGCTACGAGCCGCTGAACGAGCCGCTGCCCGGCGACGACGGCACCCCTGCGGAGGACGGCACCTCCCGCAGCGCCGTCCCGCTCCTGCTCGGTGCGACCGTCGTCGCCGGCCTCGCCGGGTACATCGTGACGTGGCGGGTCTTCGTCGAGGCCGGTGCGGCCGGGTACGGGATCTTCTCGGTGTTCTGGTCGGCGCTCTTCCTGGTCGTCGGCGTCCTCTTCGGCGTGCAGCAGGAGGCCACCCGTGCGGTCGCGCAGACCGACGCGGAGAGCGTCCGCGCCGTCGTCGACGGGCGCCGCCGCGGGACCTCGCTCATCGTGTTCTCGCTCGTGCTCGCGGTGGTCGTCGTGGTCGTGGTGATCGCGACCTCGCCGCTGTGGGCCCCCGCGAGCCTCGGAGCGGACGACGCGGGGCTGGCCTGGTTCGTCGCGATCGGCGCCGGGTTCAACTGCCTCGTCGCCGCCGCCTCCGGTGTGATGGCCGGCGCGGGACTCTGGCGACAGCTGGCCGCGATCGTCGCGCTGGACGGGGTGCTCCGGGTGGTCCTCGTGCTGGCCGTGCTCGCCTCCGGCGGCTCCATCGTCGCGCTCGCGATCGCGGTGATCCTCCCGTTCCCGCTCGCGCTCGCGGCGGTGCTCGCCTCGGCGCCGCGCGCGATCCTGAGCCGCGCCCGGGTCGCCGACGGGATGGGCGCGCTCGCGGCGAACACCGGGCGCACCATGCTCGCCGCGTCGGCGACGGCGGTGCTCATCAACGGGTTCCCGCTCGTGCTCTCCTTCTTCACGACGTCGGCCGCGCACGCCGGACTCGGTTCGCTCGTGCTCGCGGTCACGCTCACCAGGGCGCCGATCCTCGTCCCGCTCACGGCGCTCTCCAGCTTCCTCGTCAACCGCTTCTCGCACCATCCCGAGCGGGTCGGGCGCACACTGGTGCTCATCATCGGCGGCCTCGCCGCCTTCGCGGCGGTGCTCTGCCTGTGCGCCCTCCTCTTCGGCGTGCCGGTGATGCGCTTCGTGTTCGGCGCGGAGTTCGACCTCGACGCGGGCTCGCTCAGCGCCCTCGTGGGCTCGGCCGCCCTGATCGGCGCCCTGAGCGTCACGGGGTCCGCCGTGCTGGCCCGTGGTCGTCACGGGTGGTACGCGGCGGGCTGGGTGACCGCGTCCCTGATCACGCTCGCCCTGCTCTTCGTCCCGCTGCCGCTGGCGCCCCGGGCCGCCCTGGCCCTGGCGGCCGGTCCGGCGATCGGGCTGATCGTCCACCTGGCCGCTCTGCGCCGCCGTCCCGTCGCCCTGGAGGGAAACCCGTGAGCTCCGAGACCGATCCGGTCCCCGGCATCAGCATCGTCATCGCCTCGTACGACTCGGCGCCGTGGCTGCCGAGCACGATCGGCTCCATCGTCACCGCCCTCGAGCGCTCCACCCTCTCGGCGGAGATCGTGGTCGTCGACGACGGTTCGACGGACGACACCCCCGCCGTGCTCGCGGAGATCGCTGCGACCGCGCCCGTGCCGGTCCGCGTCGTGACGCAGGAGAACCAGGGCCGCTTCCGCGCCCGCTGGGAAGGGGCGCAGGCGGCCCGCTCGCGACGGCTCTTCCTGTTCGACTCCCGCCTGCTCCTCGACGCGGACGCCTTCCGCCACCTCGAGGAGCTCGACCCGCAGCTCCCCGCGGACCAGGCCTGGAACGGGCACGTGCCGACCGATCCGGCCGCCCCGCTCGTCGGCCGGTTCTGGGAGGTCCCGACGCACCTGTTCTGGGGAGGCTACCTGGCGCACCCCGCGGTGACGGAGATCACGCCGGAGAACTTCGACCGCGTGCCGAAGGGCACCGGCTGCCTCGTGATCGACAAGGACCTCTTCGTCGAGGCCTGCCTGGCGATCTGGCCGGAGGACAACGCCGCCCTCGTCTCCGACGACACGAAGCTGCTGCGCTACGTCGTCGAGCGCCGCACGCTGCGCCTCGACCCCGGCTTCCGGGCGCTCTACCGGCCGCGCGTCACCGTCCCCGGCTTCCTGCACCACGCGTACGACCGCGGGACGCTCTTCGTCGACAGCTACGCGGGCACCGGCGCCGTGCGCAACATCGCGCTCGTCGGCCTCGTCGTCGCTCCTCCCGTCGCCGTGGTCGTCTTCGTCCTCGCCCTGGTGTTCGGCGTCTCCTGGCTCGCCTGGCTCATCCCGGCGCTCGTCGTGCTCGGCCTGGTCGCGCCCGCCGTCGCCGCGTCGTTCCGCGCCGCGCCCGGTCGTGCCGTGCTGTCCTACCTCGTCTACGTCGCGCCGTTCGGCTTCTCGTTCTGGAGCGGTCTCGTGCGCGGTCTGCGCGTGCACCGGAGCGCGTTCAGACGTCGGTAGGGGTGCGCCTCGGCAGCCGCAACCGCCAGCTCATCCCCTGCGACGCCTTGACCGTGCAGACGATCAGCAGCATCCATCCGGCCTCGACGAGGATCGAGCTCTCGAAGACGCTCGTCACCAGCAGCGAGACCAGCACCAGCGGCGCCCAGGCGTAGACGACGCTGCGCCGGTTGGAGGCCAGGAGCCACGACCGCACGAACGCGAGCCCGATGAGCGCGACGAACAGCAGGAGGCCGATGATGCCGACCTGCAGGTACACGTCGAGGTAGGCGTTCAGGCCGTCGGAGTGGTACACGCCGGTCGCGGCCTGGATGGCGGTGAACGGGTATAGGTCGGTGGGCCAGGCCCCCGCCCAGCCCCAGCCCACGCTCTGCTGCACCGGGATCAGCTGCCAGATCTGGATCCAGAGCTGGTAGCGCACCTGGAAGTCCGCGCGGGCGTTGAGGAGGTCGATGACGCGGGTGCGGTAGACGTACGCGATCACCAGGGCCGCGACCGTGAGGATCGCGAGCCCCCACTGCACGAAGGTCCTCTGGTGCACCGGGACCTTGCGCATCAGGTACAGCGCGAGCGTCGCGAGTCCGACGACGAGCGAGACCGCGGCGATGACGGGGGAGTGGGCGAGCAGGATACAGAGCACCGCCAGCGTGATCGAGTACGCGGCCCGCGGCGGCCGCACCGATCGGGTCCGCAGCTCGACGAGGAACGTGACGAAGGCGATCAGCGCGACGATGCTCAGCTGGTTGCGCGTGCCGAAGAGTCCCTGGATCGGACCGCCCGAGGCGATGTTGCCCTGGATGCCGAGGAAGGTGATCGGGAGGTCGAGCAGCAGTCCGCTCAGCACCTCGAGCGCCAGCGAGACCGTCAGCAGGAAGCGCAGGGCGTCGCCGACCACCCGGACGATCTGGATGGCGTCCCGCACGAGCGCGATGTAGACCGCGACGAACGCGAAGAGCAGCTGGTAGATGACCCCGGCCAGGGTCGCCCACTGGTACTGGCTCCAGAGCAGCGAGAGCGCGCACCAGCCGACGAAGAGCAGGGCCGACACCGGGAGCAGGCCGTGCCATTCGATCAGGCGCCACTGGGCCGCGAAGGAGAGCGCGGCGAGCACCGCGAGCACGGCCAGCGCTCCGATGAGACCCGGCCAGCCGATCAGCGCGCGGATGGAGTGGGTCGAGAAGGCGACGCCGACCGCCAGCAGGGCGAGGGCGGAGTTGAAGCGCGCCGAACCCAGGAACTCGGTCACCGCGGCGGGGACCCGTGGGCTGCGCGGTTCGGCCATACCTGGAATCCTACGGTGCGGCTTGTTTCGTCTTCACCGCGAGCACGACGAGGAGCGTCCATCCCGCCTCGATCAGGATGCGGCTCTCGGCGAGCGACTGGGCGAGCAGGGCGGCCAGGAGGAGCAGCGGGAGCAGGGCGTACGCCGTGTAGGGGAGCCGGTCGGCCACGTCGACGCGCGGCCGGTCGACGGCGAAGAACCACGAGCGCCACAGCGTGCTGACGATCAGCAGGGCGAAGATCACCAGCCCGACGATGCCGACCTGGAGCCAGACGTCCAGCCACGCATTGTGGGCCTGCAGGTAGACGACGCCGTTGCGCTCGGCGAGGTCGTGGAACGGCGAGACCCAGGGCGCCCAGTAGCTCACCCAGCCCCATCCGAACACCGGGCGCTCCTGCGCGAGGCCGATCACCTTGTTCCAGATGTCGAGGCGGCCGGTCAGGTCCTCGCTCTTGCCGAGGAGGGCCGGGAGGCGCGAGGCGAAGACGGAGACGAGCACGACGACCGCGACGACCGTGACGGCGGCCGTCAGATAGACGGGTCTGCGCCGATCGGGGCCCGCGCGGCGCGTCCAGAGGGCGAAGCCGAGGACGACGGCGGTGACCAGCGTCGCGACGATCACGGTCGACGACCGGGTGAGCGCGAGCGTGAGCGCGGCGACGACGAGCCACGCGATCACCACTCCCCGCCGGGGAGCGCGGTCCGCCAGCTGGATGCCGAAGACGATCAGGGCGAGCAGCGCGACCATCGCGAGGAGGTTGCTGTTGCCCAGGATGCCCTGGATGGGGCCGCCGTGGAAGAGCAGGTCGCGGCTCCAATAGAACGCCGACGGCAGCTTCCCCGCGGGCACCGGCTGGATCGGCGTGAGCGGCAGGACGGGGTGCCGCACGACGATCGCGACCACCAGCTCGAAGACCAGCGACAGCCCGAGCACCCACTTGAACGCGTTGCTCAGCGCGGCGACCAGCCCCTGCCAGCTGAGGCAGAGCGCGAGGAACACCGCGCCGCCGGTCGTCGCGAGCTGGGCGAGCACGCCCAGGGCGCTCGCGCCGGGATACGCCGACCAGGCGATCGAGACCACCGCGAGCAGCAGGAAGAGCACGAGCGTCTTGGGCACCTTGCGCCAGCGGAACGCCGGCCGGAGCCGGATAAGGAACACCACGCTGCCGGCGGCGAGCAGGGCGGCGAGAACGAAGTAGCCGGGCCAGCTGATCAGGTTGCGCCAGAAGTCGCCGGCGAACAGCGTGAAGAGCAGCAGCGAGGCGAAGACGGAGGCGGCCGTCCCCGTGGTCGCCCGCGCGGCGCGGACGCGCGCGTCGAGCGGCGGGGAAGCGGTGGTCATCCGGGCAGGATAGCCGACGCGGGAGCGCGCGTTCACCGGTTGGGGGTCGCGACGAAGAGCGTGCCGTCGCCCGAGACGGTGATCGTCCCCTCGTCGGCGGTCACCACGGCGGCCTCGCCCCTGGCGAGCCGGAGCGAGCCGGAGGCTCCGTTCAGCTCCACCGCGCCGGCCGTGCACAGGGCGATCGCGGTGCCGGGCAGCTCCACCGGAGCCGAGGCGACGTCGCCGCCGACGACCACGTGGTCGAGGGCGAAGTCGGGGACGTCGGGCCGGAAGACCTCCACGCCCGCCGCCGGGCGCTCCGGCGCCAGCGGGGTCGCGACGATCGGCGAGAAGTCGAGCACGCGCACCAGCTCGGGGACATCGATCCGCTTGGGCGTCAGTCCTCCGCGGAGCACGTTGTCGGAGGCGGCCATGAGCTCGATCCCGAGGCCGTCCAGGTAGGCGTGGATGTTGCCGGCGGGCAGGTAGAGCACCTCGCCCGGCCGCAGCGTCGCCCGGTTGAGGAGCAGCGCGAGGACGATCCCCGGGTCGCCGGGGAAGGCCGCGGACAGCATCCGCACCGTGTCGGCATCGCGGTCGTCGCGATCCTGCGCTGCGGCGACCACCGCCTCCACCAGCTCCGCCACCGCGGGCTCCCCGCCGAGCAGCCACTCGGTGGCCCGGCGGAGGACGTCGCCGGGTTCCCCGTCGAGGGTCTCCGCGAACGCGGAGATCCGCTGATCGCCCGAGGCGGTCGCGAGCTCGTCCAGCACCGAGCGGCTGACGGAGGGGTCGCGGAAGCCGCAGAGGGCCTCGAAGGGGTCGGAGAGGGCGAAGATCAGCTCGGGCTTGTGGAACGGATCCTTGTAGTTGCGCTCGGGGGAGTCGGCGGCGAGCCCGAGCGCGTTCTCGCGCTCGAAACCCGCCCTGGCCTGCTCGGACGACGGATGCGCCTGCAGCGACAGCGGCCCGGCCGCCGCGAGCACCTTGAGCAGGTACGGCAGGTGGGCCGTCTCCGGCCACGCGGCGAGGTCGGCGGCCCCCGCGGTCTGCCCGGGGTCGAGGATGCGCGCCGGGGAGCCGGCGTGGGCGCCGAGCCAGAGCTCGGCCTCCGGCTCACCGCTCGGGGTGGTGCCCAGCAGTCCGGCGATCGCGGTGCGCGATCCCCAGGCGTAGTCCCGCGGCGTGTTGCCGATGCGCACAAACATCCGTCGTGTTCCCTTCGATCCGGTTAGATCAAACTACCAATGGCTTTGTGCGGCGCGCCGACCGTCCCTAGGCTGGCGCTGGCCGCGCGGCGGCCCGCAGATCCCCTGGACGCACTGGAGCAGACATGGCCTTCGAGACACTCGCGAGCGACTTCTACGGCTTCGAGGACCTCCTCGGTGAGCGCGAGAAGGAGTTCCTCACGAACCTCCGCTCGGAGCTCGAGACGAAGATCAAGCCCATCGTCAACGAGTACTGGGAGCGCGCGGAGTTCCCGCACCAGATCGTGGAGGTGCTGCACGGCACCGGGACGGTCGGCCTCGGCTTCCCGGAGACCGCGGCGTTCGAGAACTCGGCCGTGTTCCGCGGCTGGGTGGCGCTCGAGCTGGCGCGCGTCGACGCGTCGGTCAGCACCTACGTCGGCGTGCAGAACGGCCTGGCGCTCGGCGCCGTCGGCGTCTGCGGATCGGACGAGCAGCGCGCCGAGTGGCTGCCGAAGCTCGCGACCGGCGAGGTCATCGGCGCCTTCGGGCTGACCGAGCCGACCTCCGGCTCCGACTCCGCCCAGGGGCTGCGCACCGTCGCCACCCGCGACGGCGACAACTGGATCCTCAACGGTTCGAAGCGCTGGATCGGCAACGCGACCTTCAGCGACATCACGATCATCTGGGCCAAGAGCGCCGAGGACGGCCAGGTCAAGGGCTTCATCGTCCCGACCTCCACCCCGGGCTACACGGCGACGAAGATCGAGGGCAAGCAGTCGTTGCGCATGGTGCAGAACGCCGACATCACCCTCGAGAACGTGGTCGTCCCCGAGTCTTTGCGCCTGCAGAACGCCAACAGCTTCCGTGACACGGCCGCCGTGCTGCGCCTGACCCGGGCCGAGGTCGCGTGGGCCGCCGTCGGCGTCGCGATCGGTGCATACGAGGCCGCCTTGAAGTATTCGCAGGAGCGCGTCCAGTTCGGCAAGCCGATCGCGAAGCACCAGCTCATCCAGGACCTCCTGGTGAAGTCGATCGGCAACATCACCGCCTCCATCGCGCTGTGCACGCGCGTCTCGCAGATGCTCGACGACGACCAGCAGCGCGACGAGCACTCGGCGCTCGCCAAGGCGTTCGCGACCGCACGCATGCGGGAGACCGTCGCGTGGTGCCGCGAGATCCTGGGCGGCAACGGCATCGTGATCGAGTACGACGTCGCCCGCTTCTTCGCCGACGCGGAGGCGCTCTACTCCTACGAAGGCACGCGCGAGATGAACACGCTCATCGTGGGCCGCGCCATCACCGGTGAGGCGGCGTTCGTCTGATCCGCCCGCGATAGGGTTCTCCTGCACTCGATCGGCGAGCAGAGCAGGAGGACCCCCGTGGCGTGGTTGGTGACCGGAGGAGCAGGCTACATCGGCTCGCACGTGGTGCGGGCGTTCCGCGACGAGGACATCGACGTCGTGGTGGTGGACGACCTCTCCAGCGGCCATGAGGACTTCGTCCCAGCCGGCGTCCCGTTCTACCGCGGGACCATCCTCGACGGGGCGCTCCTCGAGCAGGTCTTCTCCGAGAACGAGATCAGCGGCGTCGTCCACGTCGCCGGCTACAAGTACGCCGGCGTCTCGGTGCAGCGGCCGCTGCACACCTACGAGCAGAACGTGACGGCGACCGCCGTGCTGCTCGCGGCGATGCAGGAGGCCGACGTCGACGCGATCGTCTTCTCGTCCTCGGCCGCCGTGTACGGCACGCCGGACGTCGACATCGTCACCGAGACGACGCCCAAGAGCCCCGAGTCGCCCTACGGCGAGTCCAAGCTCATCGGCGAGTGGCTGCTCCGCGACCAGGGCGTCGCGGCCGGACTGCGCCACACCGCGCTCCGCTACTTCAACGTGGTCGGCTCGGGCGACCCGTCGCTGCGCGACACCAGCCCGCACAACCTCTTCCCGCTCGTCTTCGACGCGCTCGTCGACGGACGCACGCCGCGGATCAACGGCACCGACTACCCGACGCCCGACGGCACCTGCGTGCGCGACTACATCCACGTCGCCGATCTGGCCGTCTCGCACGTGGCGGCCGCCAAGCGGCTGGACGCGGGGGAGTCGATCGAGCCGGTCTACAACCTCGGCAGCGGCGACGGCGTGAGCGTCGGCGAGATCATGTCGACGGTGGCCGACGTCACGGGGATCGCCTTCACCCCAGAAGTGGGGCCTCGACGCCCGGGCGATCCGGCGAGGATCGTTGCGTCCGGAGAGCTCGCCGCGCGCGATCTCGACTGGAAGATGCGCCACACCCTCGACCAGATGGTCCGCAGCGCCTGGGAAGCGCGCCAAGCGGCGTCCTGAAACCGCCTTCCCGGGGGTAGAACGTTCGGGCGTGTCGCGATTGTTGTCGACCGTCGGCGCGTCGTGAAGTCTCGACCACGGCTTAAGGCTTTACGATTCGCGACTTGACGGACGCGAATGACAACGGTGTAATTATTGGGACACGTCTTTTGCGTGTCCCAGTAGTTGATGGGGTGGGGAGACCGATATGACAGTTCCTGAATATCGTTCTGGGGTACCCGACGACTGGTTCATCGATCCGGTCCGGCTCGGAGTTCCGGGCGTCCGGTCGAATGTCGACGAGACCGAAGACAATCCGCTCGCGTGGCAGACCGACGCGCTCTGCGCCCAGACGGACCCGGAGGCGTTCTTCCCCGAGAAGGGCGGATCGACCCGCGACGCCAAGCGCATCTGCACCTCGTGCGAGGTGCGCTCCCAGTGCCTCGAGTACGCCCTCGCCAACGACGAGCGGTTCGGGATCTGGGGCGGCCTGTCCGAGCGCGAGCGCCGCAAGCTCCGCAAGCGCGCCGGCTGAAGCCACGTCGAATCCACGCCGCGCCCGACGCACTACCGGGATCGGCGTGACCCCAACTTAGGCTGACTCCGATGTATCCGAGAGTCACCGCCATCGTCGTCGCCCACAGCGGCGGCCCCCGCCTCCAGCGCACTCTCGACGCCCTCGCGGCTCAGACCAGGAAACCGGACGCCGTGATCGCCGTCGACTGTGCGACGACGGACGACGCCGCCCGCCTGCTGGCCGCGTCCGGTCCCACCCAATTGCTCAGCATCCCCGAGAAGCTCCCGTTCGGAGCGCCGGTCGCCACCGCCGTCCGCGTGCTCCCGCCGACGACGTCGTCGGACGAGCTCATCTGGCTCCTCGCCCACGACACCGCCCCCGAGCCCGAGGCGCTCGCCGCGCTCCTCGCCGCGCTCGAGGTGTCGCCGTCGGTCGCCGTGGTCGGGCCGAAGCTCGTCGACGCCGAGGATCCGGCGTTCATCCGCGAGTTCGGCGAGGCGATGACGCCCTTCGGCGCCGCCGTCCCCCTCGTCGAGAACGAGCTCGACCAGGCTCAGCACGACGGTCTGAGCGACGTGCTCGCGGTCTCCTCCGCGGGGATGCTCGTGCGCCAGACCCTGTGGGAGGCGCTCGACGGCTTCGATCCGGCTCTCCCCACCGCCGACGACGGGCTCGACTTCTGCACCCGCGCGCGCCTGGCGGGATACCGGGTGACGCTCGTCGCCCAGGCGCGCGTCGCCATCGGCGGCGACGGTCTCGCCGGCCCCAACCTCTCGCCGAAATGGCGCGTCCGCCGCCGCCTCGTGAAGGAGCGTCGCGCCGCCCAGCTGCACCGCCGGATGGTGTACGCACCGGGCTGGGCCGTCCCGTTCCACTGGCTCAGCCTCGTCCCGCTGGCCATCCTGCGCTCGCTGGTCCGGTTGCTCCGCAAGGAGCCGGGCTCGATCGGCGGAGAGCTCGCCGCGGCGTTCCGCGTCGCGTTCTCGGGCATGGCGGTCGGCAACGCGCGCCGCCGGCTGGCGAAGAGCCGCACCGTCACCTGGGCGGCGGTCGCGCCGCTCCGCATCCCGTTCGCGGAGGTCCGCCGGGCGCGCGCGCTCAAACGGGAGGCGGCGCTCGTCTCCCAGCAGGGCGAGAAGCAGGATCTCGACTTCTTCGGGACGGGCGGCGGCTGGACCGTGCTGGTCGCGCTCGTCGCGGGCGCGCTGCTGTTCTATCCGCTGGTCGGCAACGGGGCGCTCGCCGGGGGAGGCCTGCTGCCGCTCGACACGTCGGTCGGGCAGCTCTGGGCGAACCTCGGCTACGGGTGGCGGGATGTGAGCCTCGGCTTCACCGGCGCCGCCGACCCGTTCTCCGCCGTGCTGGCGGTGCTCGGCTCACTGACGTTCTGGCAGCCCTCCCTCTCCCTCGTCGTCCTCTACATCGTGGCGCTGCCGCTCACCGCGCTCGGCGCCTGGCTGGCCGCCGCGCGGCTCACGGCCCGCACCATGCTGCGCGTCTTCGGCGCCCTCGTCTACACGTTCGCCCCGACGCTGTTCCTGGCGATGCAGGACGGCCGCCCCTCGGCGGTGCTCGCGCACCTCCTGCTCCCGTGGCTGTTCTTCGCCGGCCTCGCGGCACGGCGATCGTGGGCGGCGAGTGCGACCACCGCACTGCTCGCGGCCGCGACGGCGGCGTGCGCGCCCATCCTGCTCCCCGCGCTCGTGATCGCCTGGATCGCGGCGATCGTCTTCGCCGGTCGTCGGGCCGCCCGGATCGCCTTCATCCCCCTGCCGACGATCGTGCTGTTCGCTCCGCTCGTCTGGCAGCAGGGCGCGCGCGGCGCCTGGTTGTCGATCCTCGCCGATCCCGGGGTGCCGCTCGACTCCCGGCAGACCCCGGCCTGGCAGCTGGCACTCGGCTTCCCCGACGGGATGCTCGGCGGCTGGCACGACCTCCTCGAGGCCACGGGATTCGCGCACGCCCCCACGATCCTGGTCGCCATCCTGCTCGCGCCGCTCGGCATCCTGGCCCTGCTCGCGCTCTTCCTGCGCGGAACGGTGCGCGCGGTCATGGCCCTGCTGGTCGCGCTGGCCGGCTTCGTGACCGCGGTCGGTGCACTGCACCTCCAGGTCGCTGCTGCCGGCGGGACGGTCGTCCCGGTCTGGCCGGGGACCGCCGTCAGCCTCTACTGGCTCGGGATGACCGGTGCGGCCGTCCTCGCACTCTCGGCCCTCGGCCGCGCCGCCGTGTACCCGGCCTGGGTCGCGATCGTGGCCATCGGCGTCGCCGCGGCTCCGGTCGCGATCATGACGGACCGGGGCACCGCGGAGGTCGTGGAGAGCGACGGGCGCACGATGCCGGCGGTCGTCACCGCCAAGGCGTCGACGCAGCCGCGGACGGGCACCCTGCTGATCACTCCGCAGCCGGACGGCGGCATCGCGGCCGAGGTGGTGCGCGGCTCGGGGGCGACCCTCGACGACCAGTCGACGCTCGCCAGCACCCGGCGGACCGTGACGGGCGAGCAGAGCGACCTCGCGACCCTCGCGGGCAACCTGGCGTCGCGGAGCGGGTACGACGCGACGAAGGAGTTGACCGACCTCGGCGTCGACTTCGTGCTGCTCGCTCCCTCGGCGCGGACGCTCGACGGGAACGACACCGGCACGGCGGACGCCACGCAATCGCGCGCGACGGTCGCGCTCGACGCCAACCCCGTGCTCGCCGGCGTCGGCACGACGGCGAACGGCCGGCTCTGGGCGTTCGCCCGCGGCACGGACGCGGTGCCGTCCGCGGCGGCGATCCCCGCGGACGCAGGCGGGATCTGGCGGATCCTCGTGCTGCTCGTCCAGGGCATCGTGGTCGGCGTGACGCTGCTCATGTCCATCCCGACCACGCGTTCGGCCGACCGCGTCGCCGAGCTCAACGCCCGGCGTGCGCAGGGCAAGGGCCGCGACGTGGTGGCGGTGGAGCCCGACGACAAGCCGGAGCCGACCGCCGAGGGCGACGAGACGATCGCGGACGAGAGCGTGGCCGAGTACGACGCCGAGCCCGAGGACGAGGCCGTCGTCGAGTCAGCGGACGAGGACGAGGCGAGGGCGGCGGAGCCGGAACCCGAGACCGAGCCTCGGATCGACGCGGCGGACTCGTCCGTTCCGGAGAACGCGTCCGTTCCGGTGGAAGCGACCGTTGCGGCGGACGACCCGATCGCGGAGCCGGAGCCGGAGCCGGAGCCGGAGCCGGAGCCCGAGCCCGAGCCTGAGCCGGCGGCGGCGACACCGCCTGCCGTGCCCCCGACCATCCCCGCCGTCGCGCCCGTACCGCTCGCACCGCACGCCGACCGGGTGCCTCTGGTCGGCCGGCCGCCGGTCGCGGTCGCCCTTCCGGCCCCCGCCCCCACCGCCGACGAGGTCGTCGCGCCCGAGGAGTCCGAGGCGTCCGCGGAGGACGAGCCCCGGCTCCCCACCCGGCCCGTTCCCATCGTGGAGGAGCAGCCGACGACGCTCGAAGACGGACTCGAGGAGACGATCATCCGACCGCGACGTGCGACCGACGATGGAGGCGACCGTGGCTGACAAGCGTGGACTGGCCCGGATCGGCGCCCGTGCGCTCGGCGGCATCATCGGCGCCGGTGTGGCGGTCGTGGCGATCGCCGGAGCGACGCTCCTCCCACTGCCCGATTTCGCGATCGGCGCCCCCGCGAAGACCGTCCGCCCCGTCGCCGCCGACCAGCAGCGCGTGTGCCCGGGCCCGATCCTCGCCCTGGCGGCGGACGCGGGGTCGGCGACGCAGGCCAGTCCGATCGGGCAGGCCACCAGCACCTACGGCACCGACGGTCCCGATGTGCAGGTGCGCAGCCTGAAGCCGGACTCCGACTCCGATTCGCGCAGCCAGGCTCCGCAGGCCCTCACCGTCTCCACGCCGGAAGGCTCGAGCACCCCGCCGCTCTTCGCGGGCGCTCAGGTCCAGACGGCGACGTCCGACGACCTCGCCGGTCTCGCCGCCTCCGCGTGCGCGGAGCCGGCCGCCGACACGTGGCTCGTCGCCGGGTCGACCTCCCTCGGCCAGACGAGCCTCGTGCTGCTCGCCAACCCGACCTCGGTCGACGCGACCGTCTCCTTGGGCATCTACACCGAGACGGGCGAGGTCAGCGCTCCCGGTGCGGCCGGGATCACCGTCCCGGCCGGCGGCCAGAAGGTCGTCCCGCTCGCCGGGCTCGCCCCGGCCGCCTCCGCGCCGGTGGTCCACGTGCAGACGACGGGCGGCGAGGTCGTCGCCACGATGCAGCAGAGCTTCGAGCAGGGCATCCAGCCGCAGGGCGTCGAGCTCACCGGCGGGACGGGCGCCCCCTCCCGCCAGCAGATCATCTCCGGGATGACGATCGCGAACCTCGCCGCCGTCACGGCCGCCGAGTCCGGTGAGAGCGTCGGCGTGGAGTTCCCCGCGCTGCGCATCTTCGTCCCCGGCACCACCGACGCCGACATCACGGTCGGCGTCGTGGGGGAGGAAGGCACCGCGGCCGGAACATCGCACGCACAGACCGTGAAGGCGGGGAACGTGGCGGAGATCCCGCTCACCGACCTCAAGGACGGCAGCTACACGGTCACGGTCAACTCGTCGGTGCCTGTCGTGGCCGCCGCGCGCACGACCAGCATCGGGGCGTCGAAGCGCGACTTCGCCTGGTTCGTCTCGTCGGCCCCGCTGGGCGACTCCCTCCTCGCCGCCGTCCCCGGCGGTCCCGGCGGAGTGCTGCACCTGGCGAATCCCGACGAGAAGGACCGCACGGTCACGATCACCCCCGACGACGGCAAGGCCACCAAGCTGGTGGTGCCCGCCGAGGGGGCGGCTCACCTCGCCGTGAGCGGGACGCGCTACACGATCGACGGCGCCGAGGGACTCCGCGGCAGCGTCAGCTTCGCGGCCGACGGCGCGAGCAGCACGTTCGCCCTCGCTCCTCCCGGACCGCTCGCCGCCCCGATCGAGGTCTACCCGCGCTGAGGCGGCCGGCCGACGTCAGAAGTGGCGGAACCGGTCCGGCGCCAGATCCCACGGATCCTTGCCGAGCAGTTCGGCGACCGCGCGGAAGACGCAGCCCTCGATGTACATGCGGCGGTGGATGTCGTCCTCGCGGTGCAGCTTCGTCAGTCGCTGGATCGGCACCCGGTAGAAGACGATGCGGCGGCGCGAGTGGTCGACCCGCCAGCGGTCCACCCCGTCGGTGCCGGTGTTGCCGATCGGCGTCGCCGCCACCTCGAAGTGGACGTCGGCCAGCTCCTCCGGCCAGACGCCCTTGAGGTAGTCGGCGGTGGAGGCCACCGTCATGTCGAAGAAGTCGATGCGGTTCTGCAGCATCGGCAGGTGCGGCCCGGTGACCGGTCCGCGGGCCCCGCGTCCGTGCCGGCTCCGCCAGCGGCTGGTGGCCGGTGGCTGACTGCTGGTGCGGCGGTTGCGGGGCATGTCGCCATCCTACGTCGCACGCGCTCGGGTAGTCTGAGCCCGATGTTGAGCCGTCCGTGTTCCCGTGTCGCGTGTCCGCGCGATGCCGTCGCCACGCTCACCTACGTCTATGCGGACTCGATGGCCGTCCTCGGGCCGCTGAGCCTCTCCCACGAGCCGCACACCTACGACCTCTGCGCCATCCACGCCGAGCGGCTCTCGGCGCCGCAGGGCTGGAGCATCGTGCGGCACGAGGTCTTCGGTGAAGTAGGTTGAGGAACGTGAACCGACGCGATACCGATGACTCCCGCACGCCGCTCGACGCCGTCGTCAAGGCCTACGACATCCGCGGTCTGGTCGGCGAGCAGCTGACCCCGTTGCTCGTCGAGGCGGTCGGCGCCGCCTTCGTCGACGAGGTCGGCGCGGCCGGCGGCGAGCTGGTCGTCGGGCACGACATGCGCGACTCCTCCCCGGGGTTCGCCGAAGCGTTCGCCCGCGGTGCGCAGGCACGCGGCGCCGACGTCGTCTCCATCGGACTCTGCTCGACGGACGAGTCGTACTACGCCTCGGGCGCCCTCGCGGCCCCCTCGGCGATGTTCACCGCCAGCCACAACCCGGCGACCTACAACGGCATCAAGCTCTCCCGTGCGGGGGCGCAGGGGCTCAGCATGGACACCGGGCTCTCGGGCGTGCGCGACCGCGCCGCCGCGTTCCTCGCCGAGGGGATCCCGCCGGTCGCGACCCCGGGCACGTACCGCGAGGAGGACGTGCTCGCCGCGTACGCGGCCTACCTCCGGTCGCTCGTCGACCTGAGCGGCATCCGCCCGATCACCGTCGTCGTGGACGCGGGCAACGGCATGGGCGGGCTCACCGTCCCGTCGGTGCTGGGGGAGGCCGCCGGGCTGCCCGCCCTCCCGATCACGATCATCCCGCTCTACTTCGAGCTGGACGGGACCTTCCCGAACCACGAGGCCAACCCGCTCGAGCCGTCGAACCTCGTCGACCTGCAGAAGGCCGTCGTCGAGCACGGCGCCGATCTGGGCCTCGCGTTCGACGGGGATGCCGACCGCTGCTTCGTCGTCGACGAGAACGGCGACGCGGTCAACCCGTCGGCGGTCGCCGCGATCGTGGCGCTGCGCGAGATCGCCCGCGCCCGTGCCGCCGATCCCGATGCCGAGATCACCGTCATCCACAACCTCATCACCTCCAACATCGTCCCCGAGACGATCGAGGCGGCCGGGGCCACCCCGTTGCGCACCCGCGTCGGGCACTCGCTGATCAAGGCCGCGATGCGCGAGTCGGGCGCCGTCTTCGGCGGCGAGCACTCCGCGCACTACTACTTCCGCGACTTCTGGAGCGCCGACAACGGGATGCTCGCAGCGATGCACCTGCTCGCGGAGTTCGGCGGTCAGGACCGCCCGCTGTCCGAGCTCGCCTCCGCCTTCTCGCCGTACGCGCAGTCGGGCGAGATCAACTCCACGATCGACGACGTGCCCGCGGCATTCACCCGCATCGTGGAGGCGTTCGCCCCGCGCGCCGAGTTCGACGAGCTCGACGGGCTCACCGTCCTCGGCCAGGTCGGCCAGGACGAGCCCTTCTGGTGGTTCTCCGTGCGCTCCTCCAACACCGAGCCCCTGCTCCGGCTGAACGTCGAGGCCGCCGACAGCGGCACGATGGCGCGGATCCGCGACGAGGTGCTGGCGCTCATCCGCGCCTGACGACGCCCCCGTCGTCATCGGGCGCCCGCTCCCGGGCGCACAATGCGAGAATGGGTGCCATGCCAGCTTCGACCGTCTCCGAAACCGCCCTGCCCTTCAAGGTCGCCGACCTGTCCCTCGCCGCCGCGGGCCGTCATCAGCTCCGGCTCGCCGAGAACGAGATGCCGGGCCTCATGGCGCTCCGCGAGGAGTTCGGCCCGTCGCAGCCGCTCGCCGGCGCGCGCATCGCCGGCTCGCTGCACATGACCGTGCAGACCGCCGTCCTCATCGAGACCCTCGTGGCCCTCGGCGCGCAGGTGCGCTGGGCGAGCTGCAACATCTTCTCCACCCAGGACGAGGCGGCCGCGGCGGTCGCGGTCGGCCCGACCGGCACCCTCGCGGCGCCCGCCGGCGTCCCCGTCTTCGCCTGGAAGGGCGAGACGCTCGAAGAGTACTGGTGGTGCACCCAGCAGATCTTCGACTGGAGCGCCGAGGCGCAGGCCGCCGGCGCCGACTGGACCGGCCCCAACCTCATCCTGGACGACGGCGGCGACGCCACCCTCCTCGTCCACAAGGGCCGCGAGTTCGAGGCGGCCGGCGCCGTCACGGCCGAGTCCGAGGGCGACAGCCACGAGTACCGCGTCATCCTGTCCGTCCTGCGCGAGTCGCTGGCCGCGTCGCCGGACCGCTGGACCCGCGTCGCCGAGGGCATCATCGGCGTCACGGAGGAGACCACCACCGGCGTCCACCGCCTCTACGAGCTCGCCAAGACCGGCGACCTGCTCTTCCCGGCGATCAACGTGAACGACTCGGTCACCAAGAGCAAGTTCGACAACAAGTACGGCATCCGCCACTCCCTCCCGGACGGCCTCAACCGCGCCACCGACGTGCTGATGGGCGGCAAGGTCGCCTTCGTCGCCGGCTACGGCGACGTGGGCAAGGGCGCCGCCGAGGCGCTCCGCGGCCAGGGCGCGCGCGTGATCGTCAGCGAGGTCGACCCGATCAACGCGCTGCAGGCGGCCATGGACGGGTTCCAGGTCGCACGACTGGAGTCGGTGATCGACCAGGTCGACATCCTCGTCACCGGTACGGGCAACCTGAACGTCGTCACCCTCGACCACCTGCTGGGCCTCAAGCACCTCGCGGTCGTGGCGAACGTCGGGCACTTCGACAACGAGATCGACATGGCGTCGCTCGAGGCGCTGCCGGGCGCGGAGAAGATCGAGATCAAGCCGCAGGTGCACGAGTGGCGCCTGCCGACCGGCCGCAGCATCCTGGTGCTGTCCGAGGGCCGACTGATGAACCTGGGCAACGCCACCGGCCACCCGAGCTTCGTCATGAGCAACTCCTTCGCCAACCAGGTGCTCGCCCAGCTGGAGCTGTTCGTCTCGAGCGAGAACTACCCCGTCGGCGTCTACGTGCTGCCGAAGCACCTCGACGAGAAGGTGGCGCGCCTCCACCTCGACGCGCTGGGCGTCGAGCTGACCGTCCTGACCGAGGAGCAGGCCGCCTACATCGGCGTGCCGGTGGACGGCCCCTACAAGGTCGACCACTACCGCTACTGATGACACTCGAATTCACCGACCGCGAGCTGCCCGGCGGCCTGACCCTGCGCGTGCGCACGGAGCAGGACGCCGCGGCCCTCGCGGCCGCATACGTCCGCAACCGCGGCCACCTGGCGCCGTGGGATCCGACCCGCACCGAGGAGTTCTTCACGGAGGAGGGGCAGCTCGCCCGAACGCGTGAGCTGCTCGCCCTGCGGGACCTCGACTCCGGCCTCCCGCTCGTCCTCGTGGACGGCGACGAGATCGCCGGGGGCATCGACCTCAGCAACATCGTCCGCGGCGCCTTCCAGAGCGCCATGGTGGGCTACTGGCTCGACCGGGCGCACACGGGCAAGGGGCTCGCCTCGACGGCGCTCACCGCCGTGCTGGACGCCGCCCGCGGGTTCGGCCTGCACCGGGTGCAGGCGGCGACACTGCTCGCCAACCACGCGTCGCAGTCCGTGCTGACGCGCGCCGGATTCGAGCGCATCGGCGTCGCGCCCGACTACCTGCAGATCGCCGGACGCTGGCAGGACCACGTGCTCTTCCAGCGCATCCTGCACGACTGAGGCGGTCAGACCTCCGCGAACGCGCGGACGGGGAACGTCCCGAACCCCTCGACGGCGGGCGGCGCGGCGGTGAAACGCGCGCCGCGTGCCGGGAGCTCGCCGAGGCGGGTGAGGTGCTCGACCACGTGCACCCCCTCGGCGAGGAGCAGCGAGTGGACCGGGCGGGAGCCCCCGCTCTCGGTGTCGTCGATGTTGAGCGAATCGATGCCGACCAGCGCGGCGCCCTGCTCGGCGAGGTAGGCCGCTGCCTCCTCGGTCAGGTACGGAGCGCCGCTCGCGTACGCGGGCGTGCCGAAGTGCGCATCCCACCCGGTGTGCACCAGGACGGCCGCTCCCGCGACGTCGCGGTCGAAGAAGACTTCGGCGGGAACGCCGCGGTCGGTCGCGTCGTCGACGTGCACGACCTCGGCCCGGAGGCCGACGAGCGTCGAGAGATCGAGCGACGCCAGATCGCCGCCGTCCGCGTAGCGGTGGTAGGGGCTGTCCAGGTAGGTGCCGGTGTTCCCGATCATGGTGATCACATCCATGGCGAACTCCGTCCCGGGCGCGTATCGCGCGCGGGAGTCCTCGCGGGTGAGGTGCGGCGTGATCACCGGCGCCGGGAGTCCGGGATAGGTGACCAGCCCGGCGCGGATGGGGTGGCTGAGATCGACGACTCTGCGGGCGGCGGGAGCGGCCGGCGTCTCGATGCCGCGACTCCCGCGGTGCTGCTCCGCGACGATGCTCAGGCCGGTCAGCTGGACGCTGCTCACCAGCGCCAGCCCGAGGTGCTGGACGAACAGCCGCGCGACGTCGTCCTCGGTGAGCTCGGCCGAGGGCAGGTCGAGCCGGAACCCCTCCGCACGGAGTCCGCCCCCGTTGGCGAAGGAGACGGTCGCGTCGAAGTGCGCGCGGTACTCGGCGGGTGCGGTCTCGGTCACGGTGCTCCTAGCGGTCGGGGAAGGCGTGCGGGAGTCCCTCCAGGACGGGAGAGAGACGGTCCAGGCGCTCCTGCTCGAGGGCGAGCCCCCGTGCATCGCGCTGACGGCGCAGCAGCGCCACCCCGACGAGGAACGTCTCCGCGTCCACATCCGGAAGGGGCGACACGAACGCCGACGTCTCCCGGGCGAGCTCGGTGCTCAGGCCGTAGCGGGCGGCCGGCGTGAGCTGCGGCGCCTGGCGCACGAACTGTGCGATCCGACGTGAGAGCCGGTCGGGGAGGCGGCCCACGTCGGCCGTCGTCGCCCAGCCGGCGAGTGCGGGCGAGAGGTAGAGGTCGAGGGGTCGCGGTGCGGGGACGCGCACGAGCTGGCTGTACGTCCCGGCGAGCAGATCGCCCAGCCGCTTGGACCGCGCGTTGAGCAGGCCGACCAGGGCCGCGATGCCGCCGACGGTCAGGAAGATCTCCAGGACGCCGGTCAAGGCCCGGATGAACGCGTGACGGAACCCGATCGCGCCGCCGTCGTCGCGCACGATGCGCGCTCCGACGGCCAGCTTGCCGAGCGAGCGGCCGCGCGAGGCGAGCTCGACGGTCAGCGGCAGCACGACGGTCCCGAGGACCAGGATCAGGACGACCAGGGCCTGCACCAGCGCGGCGTCCAGGCCGCCGCCGGTCGCGACGAGCAGCAGCACGCAGCCCAGCATGACGAGCACGTAGACGACCCAGTCGATGAACGTGCCGGCGGCACGCAGGATGTAGCTGGCCGGCTTGACGTCGAGGGTGACGGCCTCGCCGGTCACCAGTTCGCGCTCGACCGGCCCCGGGAACGCGTCCGCCGCTGCCGTCATGGCTATCATTCAAGCAGATGGATCTCGACGCATACACCGCAGCGCGCAGCGCCGACTGGGACCGGCTGGCCCAGCTGGCGAAGAAGGGGCGCCTGGACGGCCACGACGCGGATGAGCTCATCGATCTGTACCAGTCCGGCGCGGCCGATCTGTCGGCCATCCAGACGAGTGCGGGCTCGACCGCCGTGGGCGATCGGCTCTCGCTGACCCTCAGCACCGCGCGGCTGCGCTTCACCGGCGCGAGCGCCAACCTGTTCTCGCAGATCCCGCGCTTCTTCGCCCTCGAACTGCCCGCAGCGCTCTACCGCATCCGCTGGATCGCCGTCGCCGTCGCCGCCGTCACCATCGTCATCGGGACGCTGTACGCGCTGTGGATCACCGGCAACCCGGACGTGCTGCGCAACCTCGGCAGCGATGCGAACCTGCGCCAGTACGTCGACCACACCTTCATCGACTACTACTCGAACAACCCCGCGTCGTCTTTCGCGGGCCAGGTGTGGACGAACAACGCCTGGATCGCCGCCCAGTGCATCGCCTTCGGGATCACGGGCCTCTGGGTTCCGTACGTCATCGTCCAGAACGCGGTCGGCGTCGGGACGGCTGCGGGCGTCATGTTCGCCTACGGCCGCGGGGACGTGATGTTCTCCTACATCCTCCCGCACGGTCTCCTGGAGCTCACGAGCGTCTTCGTCGCCGCAGCGGCCGGCCTCCGCATCTTCTGGGCGTGGATCGCCCCCGGTGCCCGGACCCGGGCGCAGGCGCTCGCTGAAGACGGTCGCGCCCTGTTCACGGTCGCCGTGGGCTGCGCGATCAGCCTGTTCGTCTCCGGCCTGATCGAGGGTTTCGTGACGCCCTCGTCGCTGCCGGTGTGGGCGAAGATCGCGATCGGTGCACTCGCGCTCGCCGCCTTCCTCTTCTACATGATCGTCGTCGGGCGCCGAGCCGTGCGCCTGGGCGAGACGGGGGACCTCGGCGAGTTCGACGCGGGAGCGCGCCGCATCGTCGCGGGCTGACCGGCGTCTACAGCCGTCCGGCCGCCTTGAGCGCCAGGTAGCGGTCGGAGAGCGCCGGAGGCAGGTCCTCGGGCGAGCCCGTCACGACGTCGCCCCCGAGCCGCTGGACGGCCGCCGTCACCCGGCTGATGTCGAGCAGCGAGCGCTCGGCCGCTGCAGCGCGGTACACGTCCGTGCGGTCGGCGCGCTCCCGGGTGGCCAGCAAGGTGTCCGGATCGGTGACGCTCGCCACGACGACGATGTGCTTGCGGGTCAGCTGGGGCAGCACCGCCAGCAGTCCGCGGGATCCGCCGGGGGCGTCGAGCGAGGTCACGAGCACGACGAGCGAGCGCTGGCTCGTCATCGCGGCCACCTGCCCGGGCACCGCGGACCAGTCCATCTCGATGAGCGCCGGGTCGATGGTGGCCATGACGTCGACCATCCGCGAGAGCAGCTCGGGGCCGTTCGCCCCGTGCACCCGTCCCCGCACCACGCGGTCGTAGGCGAGGAAGTCGACGCGATCGCCCGCGCGCGTGGCGAGGGCGGCGAGCAGGAGGGATGCCTCGAACGCCGTGTCGATCCGCGGCTCGTCGGCGATCCGGGCGGCGGAGGTGCGGGCCGTGTCGACCACGACGACCACGCGGCGGTCGCGCTCGGGGCGCCAGGTGCGCACCATGACGCGCGCTCCGCTGCCGCCGGTCGGGTCGTGCCGCCGGGCCGTCGCGCGCCAGTCGATGGAGCGGACGTCGTCCCCGCGCACGTACTCGCGGAGTGAGTCGAACTCGGTGCCCTGTCCGCGCAGGAGCACGCTCGTGGTGCCGTCGAGCTCACGCAGCCGCGCCAGCCGGGAAGGCAGATGCTTGCGGGACGAGAACGGCGGGAGCACGCGGATGCGGCCGGGTGCGGCGAGCGTGGCCTGCCGGGCCCAGAGATGCAGGGGGCCCCAGGCCCGCACGGTGACCTGGGTCACCCGGCGCTCTCCGCGCCGCCACGGCCGCAGCGCGACCGTGAGGCGCCGGCGCTCGCCCGGGGGGAGGTGGAGGGCCTGGCGGGACGTCGAGGCACCCGCCGAAGGCTCCCAGGCGTCGCGCAGCGTGCCGCGGATGGTGCGCCGGCCGGTGTTGGTCACGAGCAGCTCGGACACCGTCTCGGCGCCGAGGCGCACGCGATCCGGCAGGGAGCGTTCGAGGACGACCCGGCGCGGCGAGGCGGCGACGGCGAGGTCGACGACGCCCAGCACGAGGCAGAGCGCGACCCAGCCGCCGAGGGCGGCATAGGCGAGCGGGGCCTCCCCGCCCAGCAGCACGACGGGGACGACGCCGAGCGCGAGCAGGGCGACGAAGCGTCCGGATACGGTCATGGCGGGCCTAGATCGGAACCTGGACCTGCTGGACGATCGAGCGCAGGATCGCGTCGGCGCCCACTCCCTCGAGCTCCGCCTCCGGCCGCAGCTGGATGCGGTGCCGCCAGACCGGGACGAGCATCGCCTGCACGTGGTCGGGCGTGATCGACTCGTAGCCGGACAGCCACGCCCAGGCCTTGGCCGCGGCGAGGAGCGCGGTGGTGCCGCGCGGGCTCACGCCCAGGCGGACCGACGGACTCCGGCGGGTGGCGCGGGCGAGGTCCACGATGTAGCCGAGCACATCGGGGTTCGCCCCGACGGCAGCCGCCGATTCGCGCGCGGCCTGCAGTTCGGCGGCCGTCAGGACCGGGGTGACGCCCGCGGCGACGAGATCGCGCGGGTTGAAGCCCGCGGCGTGACGTCGCAGCACCTCCACTTCGGTCTCGCGCTCGGGCACGTCGAGCGTGAGCTTGAGCAGGAAACGGTCCAGCTGGGCCTCGGGCAGCGTGTAGGTGCCCTCGTACTCGATCGGGTTCTGGGTCGCTGCGACGATGAACGGGTCGGGCAGGCGGCGGCTCACGCCGTCGACGCTCACCTGACGCTCCTCCATCGCCTCCAGCAGCGCGGACTGCGTCTTGGGAGGGGTGCGGTTGATCTCGTCCGCCAGCAGGATGTTCGTGAAGACCGGTCCTTCGCGGAAGACGAACCCGCCGGTCTGCGCGTCGTAGACCAGCGAACCGGTCACGTCGCCCGGCATGAGGTCGGGGGTGAACTGCACGCGCTTGGTGTCGAGGCTGAGAGCCTGGCTGAGCGAGCGCACCAGAAGGGTCTTGGCGACACCGGGCACACCCTCCAGCAGGACGTGCCCGCGGGCGAGCAGCGCGATGATCAGCCCGGTGACGGCTCCGTCCTGTCCGACGACGGCCTTGCCGACCTCGGCGCGCACGCGGGCGAGCGTCTGGCGCAGGGCGGCGGCGTCCGCGGGTGCGGGATGTGCGGGGGCTCCGGTCGTGACGTCGGTCATGGCTCCATTCTTCCGGTCGGGCCCGCATCGGCGGGGGAGACGGCGGCAGCGGCGGCTCGTTCGAGCTCCGCGAGGTGGTCGGAGAGGGCGACGAGGTCGCCGTCGGTGCGGGGGATGTCGTCGACCAGCAGCCCGCGGATCTGCTGGCGGTCCCGGCCGACGAGGGCCGCGATCGCGTCGGCGACCTCGGTGGTGGTCGCGGTCCGGGGGAGGCCGGCGACGGCGGCGAGCCGGCCGACGGTGCCGATGCGGAGGGAATCGGCGGCGCGCAGGCGCGCGGAGGACCGCTGGTAGAGCCGGGCCCGCCCCTCCCGCGTCTCGCCGGCGCGGACGACGACGGGGAGGTTCTCGACGACGAGCGGTCCGAACCTCCGGCCGCGCCAGACGGCCGCGGCGACGAAGACCAGGACGAGCAGGAGCAGCACGGGCGTCACCCAGCCCGGGGTGAGCGCGGCGATGTCGGGCGGCCCCGTCACCGGGCGGTCGTCCAGACCGGGCAGATACCAGACCAGCGTGCGGTGCTGGCCGAGGAGGGTGAGGCCGAGGGCGGCGTTGCCCTCGCGATCCACCCCGTCGTTCATCAGCAGCGGGGCCGAGCCGACGAGGTAGACGGTGGTCCCCGTGAAGGTCGTGCGCACGAGGGAGGCCGCACCGGACGCGTCGGCGAAGCACGCGGCGCCGTCGTCCTGGAGCCGGAACGTTCCCGGCACCGTCGACCCGGCGGTGTTGGCGGTGGCGCGGGGGTCGATCCGCTCGGCGCGCTGCGCGGCGGCCACTCCGCATCCGGCGTCCGCCGGTCCGGTCGGCTCGCCGCTCGCCCGTGCACCCGGCGCCACTTCGCGGAGGGTCTGGAACGAGGGCTCCACGATGACAATGGTCTTTGCGAGCTGCGCGAGCTCGCGGTAGGCGGACGCCTCGAGGTTGCCGGCGTCGTCGAAGACGAGGACCGTCGCGTCCCCGCCGGCGGTGTCCGTGCGGACCTGTTCCAGGGAGGTGGCGCTCCGGACGTCGACTCCTCGCGCGCCGAGCACCTGGGCGAGCGCCTTGCCGCCGGTGGGCGCCGCACTGCCCGGATCGAGCGGGGCGCCGGAGTGCGAACGGCCGCCCGTGAGGAGGATGCCCGCCAGCGCGACGACCACCGCGATCGCGCCCAGCACGACCCACGGCAGCGCTCGCCTGCCCGTCTGCCGCACCGTGGGCGAGACGGAGGTGGCCTCGACGGGAGCGGAGGTCTCCGTCGGGCGGTCGGGCGTACGGGTCGTCGTCATGACACCGCCACCGGCAGCGCGGGGCGGGCCTGCTGCAACCGCTGGTCGAGAGCGACGAGCTGCTGATAGGCCGCGGCCGTGCCGGGCCGGTCGAGGTAGCGCACGGCGTCGAACGACCGCGCGGCCTCCGTCAGCTGCTCCCGTTCCGCCGGGAGGACGGCGGCGGCCGTCGCGGCGAAGTGGGTCGCCGTGGTCCCCGGCGTCACCGCGACGAGGGTGCGCTCATCCAGACCGACCGCGATCGCCCGGAACTGCTCCTCGATCGCGAGCACCCAGTCCCCGCCCGAGGCGGCCTCCTGCGCCGACTGCCGCAGCTCGTGCGCGGAGCGCACGTCGTCTGCGCCGAAGAGCGGTCGCCGGTCGAGGGAGGAGCGCCGGTTGATGCGCGGTCGGCCGAAGATGACGAAGGCGGCGACGATCAGAGCCGCGATCACCAGGACGACCACCAGGAGCAGGACGGGTCCCGCGTCACCGGTCGGGCCCTGCAGGAGCGAGTTGATCCAGTCGGAGACCGCCTTCGAGGCGAGGTCGAACCAGGTCGGCTTGGCGGCCTGGTACTCGGGCCTGGCCAGCTCCTCCCTGATCCACTCCTGGGCCTGCGGGGAGGACGGATCGACGGGGATGTCGAAGCGCACGGGCCTCAGCTACCCGGCCAGGGTGGCGTCGTCGGGGCCGCGGCGGGCGCCGCGGGTGCGGGCACCACGTACGGGTCGGGGAGTTCTTGACCCGCTTGGCGCGCTTCCACGAATCGGACGAGCTGCAGGTCGAGCCCTTCCTTCCGCATCCGCAGGTCGAGGTAGAGCAGGGAGACCGCGGCGGTCTCCACGACGCTCCCGATCGCTCCGACGACGGCGCCGACGACGCTCGCCAGCGCGCTGACGCCGAGCTGGCCGACGATGACCTGGGTGAAGGAGGACGCGTCGTCGGTGCTCAGCGAGGTGGGGGCGAAGATGCCGCCCAGCATGCCGCCGATGAGGCTGAAGGGTGTCGCCACGATCTGGGTGACCATGTAGATGATCACTCCGATCAGGGCGATCAGGCCGAACGACTTCCAGAAGTAGCCGTTCGTGAGCCGCCAGGACCGGGCGACGGCCTCGCCGATCCGGAGCCGCTCGAGAACGATGGCGCTCGGCACCAGTGCGATCTTGGTGTTGATCCAGATCGCCAGGGCGACCAGGCCGAAGCCGCCGAGGATGCCGACGGCGACGGCTCCGACGACGCCCGCCCCTCCACCGAGGGCCGCCAGAGCGAAGACGACGGCGACCACGAGGGCGATCGCCACGAACCAGGCGAACGACACGAGGAAGGTCCAGCCGATCAGCGCACCGATCCGGCCGCGCACGAGCTGCCAGAGCGACCGGAACGTCAGCTTCTCGCCGAGCGTCTCGCGCGCCACCTCTCCGACGACGACGCCCTGCAGGAGGGCGCCGGAGATCGCGGAGACGACGAGCGAGAGCAGGCCGAGCACGACGGTGCCGCCGATGGCGCCCGCGAGCAGGGTGTTCCGGTCGGACGCGTCGGAGTTGACCACGCGCTCGAGGAGGAAGTAGACGGCGCCGGCGAGGACGACGGAGACCAGGATGGTCGGGATGCCCTGCAGCAGCAGCGCCGCTCCGACGGTGATCTTGGGGTTGCGGCGCAGCGCCTGGAAGGGGGCGCCGATCAGTGTCCCGAACGACAGCGGGCGCAACGGGATCAGTCCCGGCTTGGGCGGCGGCGCCCAGCCCGGCTGCTGACCGTATGGGCCGTACTGGCCGCCGGCCTGCTGCCACCCGGGCTGCTGCTGCCACGCGGGGGGCTGCTGGCCGTAGCCGGGCTGCTGTCCGTAGCCGGGCTGCTGTCCGTAGCCGGGCTGCTGTCCGTAGGCCGGAGGCTGCTGTCCATAGCCGGGCTGCTGTCCGTACGCCGGAGGCTGCTGCCCGGCCGGCTGCTGACCGTATCCCGGCGCGTACTCGCCGTAACGCGGCTGCTGCTGCCCCTCCGGCGCGCCCGGAGGCGTGCCGCCCTCCGGCGCCGTCCCCCCGGCTGCCTGCGGTGTCTGACCGATCTGCTCGTCGCTCACGCCGTGCCCTCTCATCCCCGCCCGTCGTGCGTTGCTCCCATGCTGGCACATCCGTCGCCGCCGCACTGCCCCGTCCACAGGGGGCGGGAGGCTCGCTCCTTCTCCACAGCGATCGTGCGGACGCCTTCCACGGCTCGACCAGGGGACTCGACTACAGTTGTGCCGTTGCATCCGCGGCCGCCGGCCGCCCGAGAGGGGTTCAGGGAACTTCGCACATGACTAGTCGCATCCTGGTGGTCGACGACGACACCGCCCTCGCCGAGATGATCGGCATCGTGCTGCGCACGGAAGGGTTCGACCCGGTGTTCTGCGAGGACGGCGCACAGGCCGTGGAGACGTTCCACGCCGCCAAGCCCGACCTCGTGCTCCTCGACCTCATGCTGCCCGGTCTCGACGGCATCGAGGTGTGCAGCAGGATCCGCGCCGAGTCGGGGACCCCGATCATCATGCTGACGGCGAAGTCCGACACGGCCGATGTGGTCAAGGGGCTCGAGTCGGGTGCGGACGACTACATGGTGAAGCCGTTCAACCCGAAGGAGCTGGTGGCGCGCATCCGCACCCGTCTGCGCCCGGCCGCCACCACGCCGCCCAGCGAGCAGCTCCGGATCGGCGACCTCGTCGTCGACGTCGCCGGGCACGAGGTGCGCCGCGGCGAGCAGCGCATCGCCCTCACCCCGCTCGAGTTCGACCTCCTCCTGGCCCTGGCCTCCAAGCCGCAGCAGGTGTTCACCCGCGAGATGCTGCTGGAACAGGTCTGGGGATACCACTACAAGGCCGACACGCGTCTCGTGAACGTGCACGTGCAGCGGTTGCGCGCCAAGGTCGAGAAGGACCCGGACAACCCGAAGATCGTCATGACCGTGCGCGGCGTCGGCTACCGCGCCGGCGCGGCGACGTAGCGCGGAGCCGGTCGCGATGCGGTTCCGATGGCCGGACAGGGAGTGGTGGCGGCAGGCGCCGTCGCGCCTCTCCCGGCAATGGCGCCGGTCGCTCCAGCTGCGCACCGTCGCGATCACCCTGGCGCTGACCGGCGTGGCCATCCTGGTAACCGGGATCTACATGGCCCTCAGCATCTCGAACGACCTCTACCAGTCGCGGCTCGACCAGGCGCTGCGCGATTCCAGCCGCGCCACGACCGCCGCCCAGACGACGATGAACGCGTCGGACGTGTCGTCGGCGGACGGCGGACGCAACCTCCTGAACTCGGCGCTGCAGTCGGTGCAGACGTCGACCTCGAGCCGCCTCGTCGCGGCCTACCGGGTCCCGGGGCAGGACACCAGCGTCCTCGCCCCTCCCGACCGGGGGAGCCCGGCGTTGAACTCGGTCATCTCGGAGTCGCTCCGGGCGAAGGTCCAGGGCGGCGGGACCCAGCAGTTCTACCAGTCCGTCGCGCTGCCGGGAGCCTCGGGCGCGACCGATCCGGGCATCGTCGTCGGCACGCAGCTCACCCTTCCGTCGTACGGGCGCTACGAGCTCTACATCGGCTACAACCTGCGGGATTCGGAGAACACCCTCCTCTTCATCCAGAACACGCTCCTGCTCGCCGGGCTCGCCCTGATCGTCCTGATCGGCGCGATCACCTGGGTCATCGTGCGGTTCGTCGTGGAACCGATCCGCGTCGCCGCACGCACGAGCGAGCGGCTCGCCGCCGGCGATCTCGCGGTGCGCATCCCGGAGCGGGGGGAGGACGTCTTCGCCACCCTCGCGCGCTCCTTCAACGGGATGGCGGACAGCCTGCAGAGTCAGATCAACCAGCTGGCGACGCTCTCGCAGCTGCAGCAGCGCTTCGTCTCCGACGTCTCCCACGAGCTGAGGACGCCGCTGACCACGATCCGGCTCGCGGGCGACGTCATCTACGATCAGCGCGCGACCTTCCCGCCCGCGACGGAGCGCACGGCCGAGCTGCTGCACACGCAGGTGGAGCGGTTCGACCGGCTGCTCTCCGACCTCCTGGAGATCAGCCGCTACGACGCGGGGTCCGTCGTGCTCGACCCCGAGCCCACCAATCTCGTCCGGCTCGCCGAAGACGTGATCGACGAGCTCCGCGCGCTCTCCGAGCAGAACGGCTCGCCGCTGACCCTCGACGCCCCCGGAGGTTACTTCGACGTCGGGATGGATCCGCGGCGCATCCGCCGGGTCGTGCGCAACCTCATCGGGAACGCGATCGAGCACGGCGAAGGCCGGCCCGTCGTCGTCACCGTCGACAGCAACGAGACGGCCGTCGCGCTCACCGTCCGCGACTACGGCATCGGGATGAGCCACCAGGACGTCAACCACGTCTTCGACCGGTTCTGGCGCGCCGACCCCTCGCGCAAGCGGACGCTCGGCGGGACCGGCCTCGGGCTGGCCATCTCCCTGGAGGACGCGACCCTGCACTCCGGGTGGCTGCAGGTCTGGTCGATGCCCGGCCAGGGGTCCTGCTTCCGGTTGACCCTGCCGCGCGTCCCCGGCCGCGAGATCGTCGCCTCGCCGCTGCCGCTGCCGCCGGCGGACGCGGGGGAGCTGCCGGACGGCCTGCCGACCGGGGACGCCGCCCTGCCCGCGACCGAGAGCGAGGCCCGCGCATGAGCCGCCGCCCGATCCGCGCGCTCGCCGCGGCCCTCGTCGTCGCGGTCGCCCTCGTGCTCTCCGCGTGCGCGAGCATCCCGGACGCCGGGCCGGTGCGCCCGGGCGGGACCGTCGCGCAGGTGGACGACCCGCTCGACCTCGACTTCAACCCCTCCAAACCCGAGAAGGGCGCCTCCCCGCAGCGGATCGTGCAGGGCTTCATCGACGCCGCCTCCAGCCCGAAGAACAATTTCCAGATCGCTCGCGAGTACCTCACCAGCGCGATGGCGGCGACCTGGAACCCGGACGAGTCGGTGACGGTCGACGACGGCCGCAACCGCACCTACGACCATGACGGCGACCAGTGGAGCGTCGAGGTCGACCCGGTCGCGAGCGTCGACTCCGTCGGCACCTACCACCCGGCGACGACCAAGGCGCCGATCGGTCTGCGCTACGAGCTCGTCAAGCAGGACGGGGAGTGGCGCATCGCCGTCGCCCCCAACGGCGTCGTCATCGACGATCCGACCTTCCGCGCGGTCTACACGCAGCAGACCCTGTACTTCTACAGCCCGGACTTCGGCTACCTCGTCCCCGACGCCCGGTGGTTCCCCGCCCGCGTCGCGACCTCGGCGACCCGGGTGGCGAGCGCCGTCCTCGCCGGCCCGGCGAAGTGGCTCGCGGGAGCGGTGAGCAGCGCGTTCCCCGACGGCACCCAGCTCGCCGTGCCGTCGGTGACGACGGCGGGCGGTGTCGCGCAGGTCGATCTCAGCTCCGAGGCCGGTCGCGCCGACACGGTGCAGCTCCAGCGCATGCAGCTGCAACTGGAGCAGAGTCTGGGCAGCCTGGCCCAGTCGGTGCAGCTGTCCATCGAGGGCAACGTGGAACAGATCTCCCCGCTCAGCTCGGGAGCTGCTCCCCAGCAGGATCCGCCCGTGGACTCGCATCCCATCGTCTACCGCGGAGACACGTTCGGGCTGCTCTCCGGCTCGAGCGTCGCCTCGCTGAGCGGGCTCGGCGACCGGGTCGTCGCGCTGCAGCCCACGGCGGTCGCGTTGGACGCCGCGCGCGATCAGGCCGCCGTGCTGTCCGCCGGCGGCGCCTACCTCGTCAGGCGCTCCGGGGACACGGTGCGGGTGGATGCCCGACCCGGCCTGATCGCGCCGACCATCGACAACAGCGGCTGGGTCCTGTCGGTCCCCGGGGACGCACCGGCCGCCGTGCAGGCGACCGGGTCGAACGGGGAGGCCCACGCGGTCGCCACCGACTGGCCGACGGCCGTCGGGATCCAGTCGATCGCGGTCTCCCGCGACGGCACGCGGATCGTCGCGCTGCTGCAGACCTCCACGGGCTACTCGCTCGTCGCGTCCGGGATCGTGCGGGGCTCGGGGGGAGTCCCGACCTCGCTCACCCAGCCCGTCGAGCTCGCGGTCGGGTCGGGCACGCCGCTCTCGGTCGCGTGGACGAGCGAGCTGAGCGCGGTGCTGCTCACCTCCACGAACGGCGACGCCACGAGCATCGTCGAGCAGACCATCGGCGGTGAGCAGACCGTCACGACCGGACCCGGCGGCGGCCGGACGATCGTCGGGGCCAACGGCCTCGCCCGGTACCTCGTCCTCACGTCGGAGGGGAGCCTCCAGGCGCCGACGGGCACCGGGTGGCAGGCCCAGGCCGACAAGGTGGGAGCGGTCGCCGTCCAGCTCGGGCAGCCGTAGCCGGTCCTCCACAGGGCGTCGCTGTGGGCGCGTCCTCCACAGATCCGGAGATCGTCGCCCCGAGGCCGCCCGGCGTCGCGAGGCTGGACGCATGACTTCACTCACCCTGATCCGTGAATCCGTCCGCGACGCCGCCGCCGTCCTGCTCCCGGTGCGATGCGCCGGGTGCGGCGAACCCGACCGGAGCCTCTGCTCCGCCTGCCGGCGCGCGCTCGCCCCGCGGGTCACGGCGGCGGCCGCCGGCGGCGTGCCGCTCTGGGCGGCGCTCGAATACTCCGGGGTGCCGCGGAAGGTCCTCCTCGCGTTCAAGGAATCGGGGCGGGTCGATGCCGCGCCTGCGCTCGGCCGCGCACTCCGGGCGGCGATCGTCGAGGCCCAGCGCGCGAGCCCGGCGCCGCTCGCCGGGCGGGCGGATGCGCTCCTGCCCGTGCTGATCCCGTCGACCGCCGCCGCGCGCCGGAGACGCGGGTTCCATCCGTCCAGGATGATGCTCGCCCGGGCCCGCATCCTCGTGCCTCCGCTCTGGCGGGCGCTGCGCCTCACCCGGCAGACGCAGGACCAGGCGGGGCTCTCCTCGGCGGGGCGCGCGGCGAACCGCGACGGCAGCCTGGAGGCGTCCCGGCGGCTCCGCGGTCGTCGCTGCCTGATCGTCGACGACATCGTGACGACCGGGGCGACAATCGCCGAGGCGGCGCGGGCCATCGAGGCCGTCGGAGGGGTCGTCGTGGGCGCGGCGGCGGTCGCGCGGACGCCACGCCGGGGTGCGCAGAACCTCCCAGAAGGATTCCGGATGCCTCCCAGCGAATAACATTCGTTTTCCGGTTCCCATACCCAGGGGGGAGCACTACGGTGGTCGAAAAGGCGCGAGGGTCGCCCACCGTGATCAGGGCGGCACCGCGTCGGATCAGGGAGGTCTCCATGGACATCAACATCATCGGACGCAACCTGGGAATCACTGATCGCTTCCGTGAATACGCGACCGAGAAGTCGGACAAGGTCGCGCATCTGGCAGAGCGGGCCATCTCCTTCGAGATCAAGGTCAGCCGCCACAACGAGAAGCTCGGTGGCCAGAACGGGAACGACCGGGTTGAGCTGACGCTCGTCGGACCGGGGGCGGTGGTGCGGTCGGAGGCGACCGGCACCGACAAATACGCGGCGTTCGATCTCGCGCTGGGAAAGCTCCTCGAACGCGTGCGCCGGGCCAAGGACCGCCGCAAGGTGCACCGCGGGCAGCATCGCCCGACCTCGCTGCGCGAAGCGAGCACGGACGGCTTCAGCGCCGTGGGGCTCGCGGCGGCGCCGGTGGCGGTGCTCGACCAGGTCAGGACCGGAAGCGTCCCGGTGGTGCAGGACGAGGAGACGAACGACGAGGCCGGCGAAGAGGAGTACTCGCCCGTCGTGATCCGCAAGAAGGTCTTCGCGTCGCTTCCGATGACCGTCGACGACGCCCTCTATTACATGGAACTCGTCGGGCACGACTTCTACCTGTTCGTCGACCAGGAGACCGAGCGGCCGAGCGTCGTCTACCGACGCAAGGGCTGGGACTACGGCGTGATCGCGCTGGACGACGACGCGGATGAGCTGCAGGAGGTGGCGACCGCCAGCCGCAAGCTCGGCTGACGGCAGCGAGCCGATGGCGTCCGCCCGGGCGGCGGCCGCCATCGGCGCTCACATCCCACGGATTCACCCTCCATTCGGCTGCCTTTCAGCTGACGCAGGAGGAACCGGGCGGCTGATCCCGTACGATGTCTCTAACGTCGGCGGTGCCAGCCGTTCGGCGTGCGTCCGACAGGGACGCGGGCACGATCGGCCCGACCGAACACAAGTGGAGTGCATCAGTGGCCTCAGTTCTGGAAAAGGTTCTCCGTCTCGGCGAGGGGCGCACCCTCCGCCGGCTCGAGGCGTACGCGAAAGCGGTCAACGCCCTCGAGGACGACTTCTCGGCTCTCACCGACGAAGAGCTCATGCACGAGACGGTGGAGCTCCGCGAGCGGTACAGCAACGGCGAGTCGCTCGACGACCTCCTCCCGGAGGCGTTCGCCGCCGTCCGCGAGGCGGCGAAGCGCACCCTCGGCATGCGGCACTTCGACGTGCAGCTCATGGGTGGGGCCGCGCTCCACCTCGGCAACATCGCCGAGATGAAGACCGGTGAGGGCAAGACCCTCGTCGCGACCACCGCCGCGTACCTCAACGCGATCGCCAGCCGCGGCGTCCACGTCATCACGGTCAACGACTACCTGGCCAGCTACCAGTCGGAGCTCATGGGCCGCGTGTTCCGCGCGCTCGGCATGACCACCGGCGTCATCCTCTCCGGTCAGACCCCGGAGGAGCGCCGCGAGCAGTACGCGGCCGACATCACCTACGGCACGAACAACGAGTTCGGCTTCGACTACCTGCGCGACAACATGGCCTGGCAGGCGCAGGACATGGTCCAGCGCGGCCACTACTTCGCGATCGTCGACGAGGTCGACTCGATCCTCATCGACGAGGCCAGGACCCCGCTCATCATCTCCGGACCGTCGTCCGGCGAGGCGAACCGCTGGTTCGTCGAGTTCGCCAACCTCGCCAAGCGCCTCACGGTGGGCGAGGACTTCGAGGTCGACGAGAAGAAGCGCACCATCGGCGTCCTCGAGCCCGGCATCGAGAAGGTCGAGGACTACCTCGGCATCGACAACCTCTACGAGTCGGCGAACACCCCTCTCATCTCGTTCCTGAACAACGCCATCAAGGCCAACGCGCTGTTCAAGCGCGACAAGGACTACGTGGTCATGAACGGCGAGGTGCTCATCGTCGACGAGCACACCGGCCGCATCCTGGTCGGCCGCCGCTACAACGAGGGCATCCACCAGGCGATCGAGGCGAAGGAGGGCGTGGAGGTCAAGGCCGAGAACCAGACCCTCGCCACCGTCACGCTGCAGAACTACTTCCGTCTCTACAAGAAGCTCTCCGGCATGACCGGTACGGCCGAGACCGAGGCCGCCGAGTTCATGAGCACCTACAAGCTCGGCGTGGTCCCGATCCCGACGAACAAGCCGATGCAGCGCATCGACCAGCCCGACCTCGTCTACAAGAACGAGCAGTCCAAGTTCGAGCAGGTCGTCGAAGACATCGCCGAGCGGCACGAGAAGGGCCAGCCCGTCCTCGTCGGCACGACGAGCGTCGAGAAGAGCGAGTACCTCTCGCGCGCACTCGCCAAGAAGGGCGTGCGCCACGAGGTCCTGAACGCCAAGAACCACGCGCGCGAGGCCGCGATCGTCGCCCAGGCCGGGCGTCTCGGCGCCGTCACCGTCGCGACCAACATGGCCGGCCGCGGTACGGACATCATGCTGGGCGGCAACGCGGAGTTCATCGCGGTCGCCGAGATGAACGCGCGCGGGCTTTCGCCGGTGGAGACGCCGGACGAGTACGAGGAGCAGTGGGACGAGGTCTTCTCGAGCGTCAAGGCGAAGGTCCAGGAGGAGGCCGACAAGGTCATCGACGCCGGCGGCCTGTACGTGCTCGGCACCGAGCGCCACGAGTCGCGCCGTATCGACAACCAGCTCCGCGGTCGTTCCGGCCGCCAGGGCGACCCGGGCGAGAGCCGGTTCTACCTCTCCCTGACGGACGACCTGATGCGCCTGTTCAACGCCGGCGCGGCCGAGAGCCTGATGGGCCGCTCCAGCGTGCCGGACGACATGGCGATCGAGTCCAAGGTCGTGAGCCGCGCCATCCGCAGCGCCCAGTCGCAGGTCGAGGCGCGCAACGCCGAGATCCGCAAGAACGTCCTGAAGTACGACGACGTCCTCAACCGCCAGCGCGAGGCCATCTACGGCGACCGCCGCCAGATCCTCGAGGGCGACGACCTGCACGAGCGCGTGCAGAAGTTCCTCACGGACGTGATCGACGACATCCTCGACCAGCACACGGGCGAGGGCAACGGAGACGACTGGGACTTCGACGCGCTGTGGGCGGAGCTCAAGACGCTCTACCCGATCGGCGTGAGCATCGACGAGGTCATCGCCGAGGCCGGCAACAAGGGCCGGATCAACCGCGAGTTCATGCGCCGCGAGATCCTCTCGGACGCCCGCATCGCCTACCAGCGTCGCGAGGAGTCGCTCGGGGAGCCCGCCATGCGCGAGCTCGAGCGCCGCGTCGTCCTGTCGGTCATCGACCGCCGCTGGCGCGAGCACCTCTACGAGATGGACTACCTCAAGGACGGCATCGGCCTGCGCGCCATGGCACAGCGCGACCCGCTGGTCGAATACCAGCGCGAGGGCTACGCCATGTTCCAGCAGATGATGGGCGCCATCCGGGAGGAGACCGTCGGCTTCCTGTTCAACCTGGAGGTCGAGGTCAACCAGGCTCCCGGCGAGGTCGAGTCGCCGTCCGTCGCCGCCAAGGGCCTCGCCCGCGGCGAGGGGGAGCAGGCCCTCAGCTACTCCGCGCCCGGCGAGGGCGGTGGCGTCGAGGTCCGCAACCAGCGCGGACAGATCGAGAAGGCCGCCACCGCGCGGGCCCAGCGCGCGCAGCAGCAGGCCGCCCCGCAGGCCGCGGCGCCGCAGCAGGCGGCGACCCAGCGCGGAGCGTTCGGCCAGGCCGTCCCGGCCGACGCCGACGAGGCGCCCGCCAACCGCGCGGAGCGTCGCGCGCAGTCCAAGAAGCGCTGACCCGAAAGGTCTCGCAGTACCGTATGGCGGCCCTCCGGGGCCGCCATACGGCGTTTGCGGGTCAGAGGACGCTGATCGCGGTCGCCCGCCAGCGAGCACGGTGACGTTCGAGCCGGAGGGCGATGGCCCGCGAGCGCGACGCCTGATGCACCATCACGACGGCTTCGACGACCCCCTCGGCCGGATGGGTGAGCAGCGGGGTGCCGATGGAGAACCTCGGTCGCATGGCCTCCTGGGCGGAGACGGCGCGCGAGCGCGCGGCGATCACCGTGCGCCGCAGCAGGTGGACGAAGACGGAGTCGGTGACCCACCGGCCGATCTGGTCGAGCGCCCGGGCGCCCGCCAGGATCTCGACGACGCACAGGGCGAGATTGGCGCACAGCAGCGCAGGGTCCTGGTCGAGCCTCGCCTGCTCGGCGTCCTCGTCGGCAGCGCTCTGCGCGGACGGAGCGGCCGGCCGTGAGCGGGCGGCGGCGGCCGGGCCGCCGGCGGCCCGACCGCGGGGCCGGTGGTTGACGGGGTGCGCCACGAACGACCGTCGGGCCGCCTCCGGTAGCGCGTCGTGCAGACGCCCTCGCTGGTCGTGCCACGTGGTCGTGGCCTCCTCCGCCGGGGTCGCGCGTCCGCGCGGGGCGAGTCGTTCGATCGTCGTCGCTCTCGTCGACATGGGTCTCCTTGTGCTGTGCTGGGTGTGGTGCTGCGTGCGCCGCGACGGCGATGGGGGACGCGGCGGAGACCGACCGCCCGCCGGACATGCTGCCGAGCCGGTGCCGATGCGCGCTGGAATGACTGTGCTCACGATGCCCCCTGATCTCCGTCACGGCCCCCCGGCCGTGGTTCGCACGACCTCACTCAAGCAGTGGCGGGCGGGGGAGTCCAGGGTGCCAACGCGCGTGTGGATAACCGGCGTCCGGCTTCGGGGGTCCGCCTACACTAGGGGGGTGTCGACGCTCAGTGATCTCATCCATGCCCAAGGCCGTTCGTCCGAGGCCGACGTGGAATGGCTCCACGGACTGGTCGGAGACTGGCAGCTGCTCGCCGATCTGGCGTTCGCCGACATCGTCCTCTGGGTGCCGACGACGGACGACGACTTCGTCGCGGTCGCGCACGCCCGCCCCTCCAGCGCGGCGACCCTCTTCTACCGCGACTTCGTCGGCCAGCGCATCAAGCCCGAGTGGAAGCAGCAGGTGACGGACGCCTTCCGCACGAAGGAGATCATCGACACCTCCGCTCCCGACTGGTACGAGGAGACTCCGACGCGCGTCCGCGCCGTTCCGGTGATCCGCCGCCTCACGGTCCACTCGCCGAACACCGCGGACGAGCCGATCGCCGTCATCACCCGGCACACCAACCTGAGCGAGGCACGAACTCCGAGCCGCCAGGAGCTGACGTTCAACGAGTGCGCCAACGACCTGTTCAGCATGATCGCGACGGGCGACTTCCCGGACCTCGGGGCCCCCGCGGCACCACGACGTGGGGCTCCCCGCGCGGCGGACGGCCTCATCCGGCTCGACGTCGACGGCACGACGACGTTCGCGAGCCCCAACGCGCTGAGCGCCTTCAACCGCATGGGCTTCACGGGGGAGCTGGAGGGTCAGTCGCTGGCAACGGTCACGACGGGTCTCGTCGCGGGGACGCTCACGGTCGACGAGTCGCTGCCGCTGGTCGTCACCGGCCGCGCCCCGTGGCGCACCGACATCGAGGCCCGCGGGGTCACGGTCTCGCTCCGCGCCATCCCGATCCGCAACCGCGGGGAGCGGGTCGGGGCCATCGTCCTCTGCCGCGACGTCTCCGAGCAGCGTCACCAGGAGCGCGAGCTGATCACCAAGGACGCGACGATCCGCGAGATCCATCATCGCGTGAAGAACAACCTGCAGACCGTGGCGTCCCTCCTGCGTATCCAGGCCCGCCGGACGCACTCGGAGGAGGCCCGCGAAGCGCTCAGCCAGGCCATGCGCCGCGTCGCCGCGATCGCCGTCGTCCACGACACGCTCTCGACCGGCCTCGCTCAGATCGTGGACTTCGACGACGTGTTCGATCGCGTGCTGCTGCTCGTCGCCGAGGTCGCCGCCAGTCACACGACGACGGTGCACCCGAAGAAGACGGGGTCCTTCGGAACCCTCCCGAGCGAGTACGCGACGCCGCTCGCCCTCGCGCTGACCGAGCTGGTCACGAACGCAGTCGAGCACGGGCTCGCCGGACGCGAGGGACAGGTGGAGATCATCGCCAACCGGTCGGCGGAGTCGCTGACCGTGAAGGTCGTCGACAACGGCTCCGGCCTGCCGGAGGGCAAGGTCGGGTCGGGCCTGGGGACGCAGATCGTCCGCACGCTCATCCAGGGCGAGCTGGGCGGCGCGATCGACTGGCACACGCTGATGGGGCAGGGGACCGAGGTCACCATCGAGGTCCCGCTGCGCTACCTCACCACGATCTGACCCGGGAACCGCCCCTCGACGAGAAAAGCCGAGGGGCGCTCCGCGGAGTCGGTGCTGTGCGGGGTGCTAGGTGTCCGTCCAGCTGGCTGCGGAGCGCCGCCTCGGCGGTGCTGTGGTGCGTGGTGGTGAGTCGGTGGGGCGCGGCGCTAGGACGCGCGGCGTGCCCGAGCGGCGCGGCGCTTGAGAGCGCGGCGCTCGTCCTCGGAGAGACCACCCCAGACGCCCGAGTCCTGGCCGGTCTCGAGTGCGTACTGCAGGCAGATCTCGGTGACGGTGCAGCGCGCGCAGACCGCCTTCGCCTTGTCGATCTGGTCGACGGCGGGACCCGTGTTTCCGACGGGGAAGAAAAGCTCGGGGTCCGCGGTCAGGCAGGCGGCTTTGTCGCGCCAATCCATGAAGATATGCTCCTTGTTTGCTGAATGTTTCCTGGCCTGAATGGCCTAGAATGCAGATAAGCAGTCGGGTTACAGGGTTCTTCAGATCCGTTGGGAAAAAGACCTGCCCACCACCCTGTGAGCACTAACTCGACCTCCAATATGCTCCCATAGCGCTTAACTCGAATCAATAGTTTTGTATGGGATAACGCTGAGAACACAAGACAGAAATGGTGGGGTGGTATAGTGCCCGGTTCGGCCACGCGTCCGCCGGCGCTCCTGGCGCTCGCGGTGATCCTGTTCCTGGAGGCTGCGCTGGTCACCGGACTCGCCGTCTGGCTCCTGATCGATCTGCTCACGCTGACGCCGGAGTACCTGACGACCGCGATCGCGATCTTCGTGCTGACCGCCCTGGCGGCGGTCTGGGTCATCGTCACGGCGGTCGGCATCCTGCGCAAGCGGGCATGGGCGCGGGCCTCGACGGTGACCATCCAGATCCTGCAGATCGCCGTCGCCGTCGGCTGCTTCCAGGGCCTCGTCGCGCGCCCCGACCTCGGCTGGGCGCTGCTCATCCCCGCGATCGTCGCGGGCGTCCTCGCGCTCACGCCGTCGGTCGTCCGCGCCACTGTGCGCAACACGGAGCAACACGAATGAGCATTCGGCGGGAACAAGACGCAGACTGAGTGCGTTATGCCCGACATCGTGACTGATCTCTCCGCCCCGCAGCAGACCCCCGCACCCTCCACCGCCTCGCCGGCCTCCGTCGACGCCGCCCGCGCCGGTTACGACGCCTGGCGCCAGACACGGCTCTCCTCGGTCGTCGGCCCGACCGGCAACCTCGCGCTCATCGAGACGCGCTGGCTGGCCGTGGGCGACACCACCACCGCGGAGGAAGCGCTCGCCGGGCAGCCCGAGACCGTCACGGCCACCGAGCTCAGCCGCCGCAACCTCGAGACGGGCGAGCCGGAGCGCGGCATCCGCCTGTGGGACGCGGCGTCGCCCGCGATCCGCGCCTTCGAGACCATCGACGCCTTCCCGTTCGACCCGTCCTGGGTCGTTGAGGCGGAGTTCCACCCGGTCGCGGCCGACCGCACCGTGCCGTTCGAGCACCTGCGCGACAACGGCCTGACCCGCGAGCTCGTCGTCCCCGGTGACATCACCTTCAGCCGCGACGGCGCGGACTACACGCTGAGCGCCTTCGACGACGACGGCACCCTCCTGCTCGTGTTCGCCGACGCCACGAACGGCGCCGAGGGGGAGAGCGGGACGTACGCGTCCGGCCGGTTCCTCTTCGTGCAGCGCGACGGCGACCGCGTCGTCCTCGACTTCAACCGCGCATTCGTGCCTCCCTGCGGCTTCTCGGACCAGTACAACTGTCCGCTGCCGCCGCGGAACAACCGCTTCTCCGTGCCCGTCCCCGCGGGTGAGAAGCGTGTCGTGCTCCGCGCGGGCGGCGCGCACTGAGCGCATCCGGCACCGACAACCCCCACCCCTCCCCACAGCACAGGAGAACTCCGTTGAGAAAGACCCCCCTGCTCGCGACCCTCGCGATCGGCCTCGCCACGGCGCTGGCCCTCGCCGGGTGCTCGGGCGCCTCGTCCTCGTCGTCCGCGTCCGGTACGGATGCGACGATCGCCGTCGGCTCGCAGAACGAGCCGGTGCACCTCGACAACACGGCCGGCAGCGGCAGCGGTGTGACCGAGGCGTTCAACGGCAACGTCTACGAGGGCCTGTTCAAGCTCACCGACGACGGCAAGGTCGAGCCCCTCCTCGCCACCAAGTACACGACCAGCGAAGACGGCCTCACCTACACGTTCACCCTCCGCGAGGGCGTGAAGTTCCACGGCGGCTCCGCATTCACCAGCGCGGACGTCAAGCGCAGCATCGAGCGCGTGACCGCCGACGACTCCCAGTCGGCGCGCAAGTCGCAGCTCGCGGTGATCTCGGGCATCGAGACCCCGGACGCGCACACGGTCGTCATCACGCTGAAGAGCCGGTCGATCTCGCTGCCGTACAACCTCAGCTACGTCTGGATCTACGGCCCGGGCGTCAAGGACTACAAGACCGCGGAGGACGGCACCGGACCGTACACGCTCGGTACGTGGAAGCGCGGCAGCTCGCTCAGCATCGAGCGCTGGAGCGGCTACTGGGGCGCCAAGGCGAAGAACAAGGAGGTCGTCTTCGACTACTTCACCGACGCCTCCGCGCTCTCGAACGCGCTGCTGACCAACCAGGTCGACATCGTCACCAACATCCAGAGCCCGGACTCCCTGGCGCAGCTCAAGGGCAACAAGGACTACACGATCAACGACGGCAAGTCGACGGTCAAGGAGCTCCTGGCCTTCAACGACCGCGTAGCGCCGTTCGACAAGGCCGAGGTCCGCAAGGCCGTCTACTCCGCGATCGACACCAAGAAGCTGCTGAACTCCATCTGGGGCGACTACGGCACGCTGATCGGCTCGATGGTCCCGCCGAGCGACCCCTGGTACGAGGACCTCACCAAGGTCAACCCGTACGACGTCTCGCTCGCCAAGAAGGAGCTGGCCGAGGCCGGCTACCCGGACGGCTTCACCTTCACGCTCGACACCCCGAGCTACGACCCGCACCCCGCGGTCGCCGAGTTCGTGAAGAGCGAGCTGGCGAAGGTCGGCATCACGGTGAACATCAACACCATCTCCGCCGACGAGTGGTACTCGAAGGTCTTCAAGGAGAAGAACTTCGAGGCGACGCTCCAGGAGCACGTGAACGACCGCGACGTGGTCTGGTACGGCAACCCGGACTTCTACTGGGGCTACAACAACCCGCAGGTCACCCAGTGGGTGAACGAGGCCGAGCAGTCGTCCACGACCGCGGAGCAGACGGCGAAGCTGAAGCTGGTCAACGAGCAGATCGCGAAGGACGCGGCGAGCGTGTGGCTCTACCTCACGCCGCAGATCGTCGTCGCGTCGAGCGACCTCTCCGGCTACACCGTCAACGGGCTGAACTCGACGTTCTACACGTACGACATCGTCAAGAAGTAGCGCCCCGCGCGAGTTATCCACCGATCGCCCGGGGAGTCCGCGACGGACTCCCCGGGCATCTACGCTGAAAAGACCATGGCTCCTTATCTGTTGCGTCGCACCGCGTTCCTCGTGGTGTCGTTGCTGCTCGCCATGGTCGCCCTGTTCTTCCTTCTGCGGGTCCTGCCGGGCGACCCGGCCAACGCGCTGCTCTCGGTCAACGCGACTCCGCAGCAGATCGCGGCGGCCCAGGAGCAGGTCGGCAGCAACCGGCCGCTCGTCGAGCAGTTCTTCTCCTGGTTCGGCAGCCTCCTCTCCCTCGACCTGGGCGAGTCGTTCATCACCTCGCTCCCGGTCGGGCCGGAGATCGTCTCGCGTCTCGCCGTGACGGTCCCGCTGACGCTGATCTCCTTCGTGGTCGCGCTCGTGCTGGCGCTCCCGATCGGCTTCATCGCCGCGTGGAAGGCCGACCGCTGGTACGGCATCGCGCTGTCCGCGTTCTCGCAGCTCGGGATCGCCGTGCCGGTCTTCTGGGTCGGCATCCTGCTGGTCAGAGTCTTCTCGATCAACCTGCGCTGGTTCCCCTCCGGCGGGTTCCCGCGCGACGACTGGGCCGATCCGGCGGCGGCGCTGCAGTCGCTCGCGCTGCCGATCATCACCATCGCGATCGTGATGAGCGCCTCCATCGCCCGGTACGTCCGGAGCGCGACGCTCGACGTGATCGGGAGCGACTACCTGCGCAACGCCCGCGCGCTCGGCTCGGGTTTCGGTGCGGCGATGTGGCGTCACGGTCTGCGCAACGGCGCCGTGCCGGTCATCTCCATCCTCGGCATCGAGCTGGCCACGACCTTCCTCGGCGCGGTGGTCGTCGAGAGCGTCTTCACCCTCCCCGGGCTCGGGAGCATGCTGCTGCGGGCGATCGAGCAGCACGACTTCCAGAGCATCCAGGGCATCCTCTTCGTCTCGACCTTCGCCGTGCTGATCATCGGCTTCGCCGCCGACGTCGTGCAGCGCCTCGTCGATCCGCGCCTGCGGCAGAGCATCTCGGGCAACCGATGAGCGCGGTCGTCGATCAGGCCGCGGCGCAGGGCGCCGCTCCGCAGCCGGGCGTGCGTCGCCGCGGCCGCCGCTCCGTCACCCTCGGGATCGGGCTGACGCTCGTCGGCCTGGTCGTGATCGTGGCGCTCGTGTCGTTCTTCTGGCTCCCGTACGCGCCCAGCGATACGGCCGGCAGCCGCCTCGAACCACCGGGCGCGGCGCACTGGCTCGGCACCGACAAGCTCGGCCGCGACCTCCTGTCGCAACTGATGGTGGGCGCCAGGATCGCGCTGGCGGTCGGCCTCGGAGCCGTGCTGATCGGGGCCGTGGTCGGCATCACGATCGGCCTGCTGGCGGCGTTCGCATCGACGTGGCTCGACGACACCATCTCCGCGGTCCTCGACATCCTGATCGCCTTCCCGACCCTGCTGCTGGCGATGCTGATCGTCGCGGCCCAGGGTGCGTCCCTCGGCACGGCGATCCTCGCGATCGGCTTGGCGATGTCCGCCGTGATCGCGCGTCTCACGCGGGTGCTGTCGAAGCGCGTGCTGTCGCAGCAGTACGTCACGGCCGCTCGCACCTCTGGCACGAGCTGGCCGGGAATCGTCGCGCGCCACATCCTCCCCAACATCTGGCCGACCCTGCTCGTCAACCTGGCGCTGCAGTTCGGGATCGCGGTGCTCGCGGAGGCGAGCCTCTCGTACCTGGGACTCGGCGCCCCGCCGCCGAACGCCTCCTGGGGCCGCCTCCTGCAGGAGGCCCAGGGGACGGTGGCCGTCGCGCCCGTCGGCGCCATCGCGCCCGGCATCGCCCTCGTGATCCTCGTGATCGGCGTGAACCTCGTGGCCGACGGGCTGCGCGACGTCGCAGACCCGACCAGGAGGCGATCGCGATGATCCTCGACGTGCGAAACCTCTCCGTCGCCGCGCGCGACGGGTCACCGCTCGTGCGCGACGTGTCGTTCTCGATCGGCGCGGGGGAGCGGGTGAGCCTGATCGGCGAGTCCGGGTCCGGCAAGTCCCTGACCTCGTTCGCCGTGGCCGGGCTGCTGCCCGACGGGCTGACGGCGGCCGGCAGCGTCGAGCTCGACGGCGTGCAGGTCGTCGGGGCCAAGGAGCGCGACCTCGTCCCGCTGCGCGGCCGGACCGTGTCGTTCGTCTTCCAGGAGCCGCTCACCGCGCTCGACCCGCTCATGCGGCTCGGCCAACAGGTCGCGGAACCGCTGAGGCGCCACCTCGGCCTGCGCGGGGCCGCGCTGCGCAGCGCCGTCCGGGAGGCGCTCGACGAGGTCCGCCTGCCGGACCCCGAGCGCATCGCGCGGGCGTACCCGCACGAGATCTCGGGAGGCCAGCGCCAGCGGGTCGCCATCGCCGCCGCGCTCGCCTGCCGCCCGCAGCTGCTGATCGCCGACGAGCCGACGACCGCCCTGGACGTGACCGTGCAGGCCGAGGTGCTCTCCCTGCTCGACACGCTCATCGCCGACCGGGGGATGTCGCTGCTGTTCGTCAGCCACGACCTCGCCGTGGTGTCCCGCATGACCGACCGTGCGCTCGTCCTCCGCGGCGGACGCGTGGTGGAGGAGGGCGCCCTCCAGCGCCTCCTCGACGCCCCCACGGACCCGTACACGATCGAACTCGTGCGCAGCGCCCGTGAACTCGACGCCGCACTGGAGGTGCCGTGACCGCCATCCTGGAGCTCCGTGACGCCGGATTCCGCTACCGGCGTGCGACCGGTGCCGCCCTCGAGGGCGTCTCGCTGACCGTCGAGGCCGGCCGCAGCGTCGGACTGGTCGGCGAGTCCGGCGCGGGCAAGACCACCATCCTCTCCCTGCTGCTCGGCCTTTCCAGCCCGACGAGCGGCGAGGTGCTGTTCGACGACGCGCCGCTCGACCGCCGCGACCGCGCGCTCATGCGCGAGTTCCGACGCAGCGTGCAGACGGTCTTCCAAGACCCGTACTCATCTCTCGATCCGCGGCAGAGCGTCGGGCGGATCGTGGGCGAGCCGCTCGCCTCCCTCCGGCTCGCTTCCGGAGCCGAGGCCCGCGACCGCGTCGCGGCCGCGCTCGAGGCCGTCGCGCTCCCCGCGGATGCAGCCGGCCGCTACCCGCACGAGTTCTCCGGCGGCCAACGCCAGCGCATCGCGATCGCCCGCGCCATCGTCTCGCGCCCGCGGGTGCTGCTCGCGGACGAGCCCGTCAGCGCTCTCGACGTGACGACGCGCATCCAGATCGTCGAACTGCTCGGACGGCTGGCCGCGGATGAGGGGATGACCGTGGTGATGGTCTCGCACGACCTCAGCGTCGTCGCCTCCCTCTGCGCCGAGACGGTCGTGCTGCAGGGCGGCCGCATCGTGGAGCAGGGGCCGACCCGGGACGTCCTGCGCTCTCCGGCCGACCCCTACACGCAGCGGCTGCTGGCGTCGGTGCCGCGGCTCCCGGCCTAGCCGGCAGCGGGCACCGGGCGACCGTCAGTCGAGGCCGAGCTTCTTGCGGAGCGAGGCGACGTGCCCGGTGGCCTTGACGTTGTAGAGCGGCAGCCGCACCGAGCCGTCGGGGTCCACGACGAAGGTGGAGCGGATGACGCCCTGCACGACCTTGCCGTAGAGCTTCTTCTCGCCGTACGCACCGTAGGCGTTGTGCACCGCGAGGTCCTCGTCGGACAGGAGCGGGAAGTTGAGCCCCTCCTGCTCCTGGAACTTCTTGTTCTGGGCCGGGGCGTCCTTCGAGATCCCGATCACCCGGTAGCCGCTGGACTTCAGCGAGTTGAGGTTGTCGCGGAAGTCGCAGGCCTCCTTGGTGCAGCCCGGCGTCATCGCCGCCGGGTAGAAGTACACGATCACGTTCTCCCCGGCGTAGTCGCCGAGCGAGACGGGGGAGCCGTCCTGGTCGGTCAGGGTGAACGCGGGTGCCGTGTCGCCGGCTTCGAGTCGCACGTCAGTCATGCCTCCATTCTGGCGCACGCGTCGCGTGTGCCGTGAGGAGGATCAGCGGGCGAAGGTCGTGAGGAGGCGCTGCAGCGAGTCGAGCCTGGCCTTGCCTGCCTCGCCCAGGGCGCCGGACTCGACGGCCTCCATGATGGCGCAGTCCGGAGCGTCGGGCAGGTGCGTGCAGCCGCGCGGGCAGTCTTCTGCCAGCAGTGCAAGGTCGGTGAACGACTTCAGGATGCTGTCGGTGTTCACATGACCGAGGCCGAACGAGCGGACGCCGGGGGTGTCGATCACCCAGCCGTGCCCCTCGCCGTTCTCGACGCGGAGGGAGACCGTCGACGACGACGTGTGCCGCCCGCGCCCGGTGACGACGTTGACGTGCCCGGTAGCCCGGCGGGCTCCGGGGACGATCTCGTTGACGAGCGTGGACTTGCCGACACCCGAGTGTCCGACGACGACGGTGTCGTGACCGACGAGGGCGGCCTTGATCTCGTCGACCGGGATGCGGTCCTCCCGGCTGGTGAAGACGGGCAGGTCCAGCCCGGCGAAGTTCTCGAGGAAGGGGCCGGGGTCGGCCAGGTCGATCTTCGTGACGCAGAGCATCGGCGCGATCCCGGCGTCGTAGGCGGCGACCAGGTAGCGGTCGACCAGCCGGGTGCGGGGCTCCGGGTTCGCGGCGGCGACGACGATGAGCATCTGGTCCGCGTTCGCGACGACGATGCGCTCCACCTCGTCGGTGTCGTCGGCGCTGCGGCGCAGCAGGGTGGTGCGCTCCTCGATGCGGACGATGCGCGCGAGCGTCCCTTCCTCGCCGGTGGTGTCGCCGACGACGGCGACGCGATCGCCGGTGACGATCGGCTGCCGGCGCAGCTCGCTCGCGCGGGCGGCGGTCAGCTGGTGCTCGTCGCCGGAGTCCTCGTCGAGCAGAACGGTGTAGCGGCCGCGGTCGACGCCGAGCACCCGCGCGATGCGGGCGTCGGCGTGCTCGGGCCGGGTCTTGGTGCGCGGCCGGTTGCCCTTCGGGTTCGGCCGCGACCGGATGTTCGACTCGTCGTAGACGTCGTACTCGTCGTCCTCGTCGTCATCCGCCCACCAGGCGCCCGTGTTCTCGGTCACTGCGGCGTCGTGCCTTCCGCGAGCATCCTCGTCCAGAGCTGGGTGAACTGCGGCAGCGTCTTCGCCGTGGTCGCGACGTTCTCGATCTCGACGCCGGGGACGACGAGCCCGACGATCGCGCCCGCGGTCGCCATACGGTGGTCCTCGTAGCTCTGCCACACTCCGCCGTGCAACGGGCGCGGCTCGATCCGGAGACCGTCCTCGAGCTCCGTGACCGCACCGCCGAGACCGTTGATCTCGGCGGCCAGTGCAGCGAGCCGGTCGGTCTCGTGGTGGCGGATGTGGCCGATGCCGGTGATCTCGCTCGGTCCGTCGGCCAGCGCCGCGATCGCGACGAGGGCCGGAGCGAGCTCGCCGCCGGTCGTGAGGTCCAGGTCGACGGCGCGGACGCGCTCGGGACCGGTGACCGTCAGACGGTCGCCGTCCCGCGTCACGGTCGCACCGAACAGAGGGAGCAGGTCGGCGAGGTCGGCTCCGACCTGGGTCGTGGTCTCGGGCCACCCGGTGATGGTGACCGAGCCGCCGGTCACGACCGCCGCCGCCAGGAACGGCGCAGCGTTGGAGAGGTCGGGCTCGATGTCGACGTCGAGCGCCGCGATGGCGCCCGGGCGAACGATCCAGCGGCCGACCTCGGGGGACTCCACCTCGACGCCGCGCGCGGCCAGCGCCGCGATGGTCATCTCGATGTGGGGGAGGCTGGGGAGGCGCTCGCCGGAGTGGGTCAGGTCGAGCCCGTCGTCGAACCGGCTGGCCGAGAGGAGCAGCGCGCTGACGAACTGGCTGGAGCTGGACGCGTCCACGCTGATCGCACCGCCGGAGACGGAACCGGTGCCGTGCACCGTGAAGGGGAGGGAGCCTCGGCCGTCGTCGTTCACATCGACGCCGAGCGCGCGGAGGGCGGCGATGATCGCGCCCATCGGGCGGCCGCGGGCGGAGTCGTCCGCGTCGAACGACGTCGGGCCGAGCGCGAGCCCGGCGATCGGCGGCACGAAGCGCATGACCGTACCGGCCTGACCGCACTCGATCGTGGTGCTGCCGAGCAGCTCCTCGGCGGGCGTCACGAGCAGGTCGGCGCCGAACTCGCTGTCGCCGCCCTTCTCCTCGATGCGCACCCCGAGGGAGCGGAGCGCCTCGATCATGTTGGCCGTGTCGCGGGAGTGCAGCGGCGCACGCAGCAGCGACGGGCCGTCGGCGAGGGCGGCGAGGACGAGCTCGCGGGCGGTCAGCGACTTCGATCCCGGCAGGGACACGGACGCCGAGACCGGCCCGGAGGCGACGGGAGCGGGCCAGAGCGTGTTCGGCTCCTCCGTGCGGGCGTCGCCGTACGGATCGAAGTCGGGAGCGGAATATTTCGAGATCAGCATTGTTGTCAAGGGTATCCGTGTTCCCGTCTGAAGGAAGGACATCCCGTGGCATCCAGGACCGCCGTTCTCGACGCTCCACGCGTGGCGACGACCCGTCGCGCAGCCCTCGGGACCCGCTCCGGCGGGGCGGCGCGCAGCCGTCGGGGCGCTTCGGCGGCGGCACAACTAGACTTGCCCCTGATGAGCACCGAAACCGAGGACAGCGGTCGCCTCTTCGAGGAGCAGGCCCTGCCGTTCATGGACCAGCTGTACGCAGCGGCCCTCCGCATGACCAGGAACCCGGCAGACGCACAGGACCTGGTCCAGGAGACGTACGTCAAGGCGTACGCCGCGTTCGCGCAGTTCCAGCAGGGCACGAACCTCAAGGCGTGGCTGTACCGCATCCTCACCAACACGTTCATCAACACCTACCGCAAGAAGCAGCGCGAGCCGTATCAGGGGACGATCGACGAACTCGAGGACTGGCAGCTCGGAGGGGCGGAGTCCATCTCCGCGTCGTCCAGCCGGTCCGCCGAGGCCGAGGCGATCGACCACCTGCCCGACAGTGCCGTCAAGGACGCGCTGCAGGCCATCCCGGAGGACTTCCGGCTGGCCGTCTACCTCGCCGATGTGGAGGGATTCTCCTACCAGGAGATCGCCGACATCATGAAGACCCCTATCGGCACGGTGATGAGCCGGCTGCACCGCGGTCGCAAGATGCTGCGGGAACTCCTCACCGACTACGCGCACGAGCGCGGGCTCTCTGCTGTCCAGCCCGCCGCCGTGCAGACCACCAGGAGCACGAAATGACGGACTGCGGCTGCGACAAGGCCAAGAAGGACCTCGAAGAATACCTGCGCAACGAGCTCTGCCGCGAGGATGCGGCGGACATCCGTGAGCACCTCGCGAACTGCGACGGCTGCACGAACGAGGCGCACCTCAACGTGGTGCTGACCGAGGTGGTGCAGCGGGCGTGCAAGGAGACCGCGCCCGAGACGCTGCGCACCGAAGTGCTGCTGCGCATCCGGTCCTTCCAGGCGACCGCCCACTGACCCCGCTCGTCGGTCAGTCGGTCCACTGAGGGGTCGGCTCGCCGGCCCCCGCGAACCGCGCCTCCCAGATCCCGTCCAGCTCGGCCGTCGTCGACGCGTCGAGGGCGATCGCTCCGACGGCCACGTTCTCGGCCAGGTGCTCGGCGCTCGAGGTGCCGGGGATGAGCAGCGCGTTCGGCGCGTGGCCGAGGAGCCACGCCAGCCCGACCTGCGCGGGCGTCGCCCCGAGCCGCTCCGCCGCGGCGATGACCTCCGGCTGCTCCGTCGCCTTCGGGATGCCGGGGAAGCCGGAGCCGAGCGGGAAGAAGGGCACCCAGGCGATGCCCTCGGCGACGCACAGCTCGAGCATGGGCTCGAACCGGCGCGCGACGATGCCGTAGGCGTTCTGCACGCACGCGATGCCGGCGGGCAGCGCGCGGCGGAGCGTGTCGATGTCGACGGCGCTCAGGCCGATCGCGCCGATGACGCCGGCATCGCGCAGCGCGAGGAGCTCGGCGAGCTGGTCGTCGAGGTCCACGAGCTGGTCACCCTCCGCGACGATCCCGGGGCCGACATCCAGACGCCGGAGGTTGACGATGTCCAGGCGCTCGTGCCCGAGCGTGCGGAGGTTGTCCTCCACCGCCTGGCGCAACTCCTGCGGCTTCTGGCCCGGCCGCAGCGGGATCGGGCCGCCGGGGTTCTTGAGCGCGCCCACCTTGGTGACGACGAGCACGTCGTCCTCTGGCCGGATCGCGCGCCGGATGAGGTCGTTGGCCACGCTGTCGCCGTAGAAGTCGGCCGTGTCGATGTGGTCGACGCCGAGCTCGACCGCGCGGCGGAGCAGACGCTCGCCGGACGCCGCATCCGTGGCGAACCGCTCCAGCGCCATCGCGCCGTAGCCGATGCGCATGACCGGGTGCCCGGCGAAGTCGTAGGTGCCGCCGGGGCGGAGGGACGTGTCGCTCATGGAGGGACTCTTCTCTATACTCGTCAGAGAGCGGAGGGACCTCCGCTTACTCATCCACTATACGGAGGAGCCTCCGTTTTGTCATCCCCCGAGACCGCGACGACCCGTTCGCGCGCACCCCGCGCCGATGCCGCCCGCAACCGCGCGCTTCTCGTCGACGCCGCACGCGCCGCGTTCGCCTCCGGAGGCGAGCAGGTCTCCCTCGAGGCGATCGCCCGGGAGGCCGGAGTGGGGATCGGCACGCTCTACCGCAACTTCCCGACCAGGGAGGACCTCATCGCGGCGGTCTACGCCAGCGAGCTCGACGCCGTCATCGCCGCGGCGGACGGCCTGCACGACGCCCGACCGGCCGACGTGGCCCTGCGGACGTGGCTGGACCGCTACGCCGCCTTCGTGATGACCAAGCGCGGGATGGCGGAGTCGTTGCGCGCCGGCGCGCTCGCCGACGCCGCGAACACTGCGCACACCCGCGAGCGCGTGAACGGCGCCGTGGGAGCCTTCCTCCAGGCCGGAGCGCAGACCGGGGTGCTGCGCGGCGACCTCGCCGCCGACGACGTCACGACCGCGCTCGTGGGGCTCTTCCTCGCCACGCGGGACGTCGCCGACCCGGCGCAGATCGCCCGCCTGCTCGACCTGCTCGTCGACGGCCTCCGCGCGCGTCCCTGACGATCGGCGGACGCCGCAGCGCCGATCAGCTGCCCGTGCCCACCTGGTGCAGGAAGAAGAGCGCGCCGAGCGGATCGGTCGCCTGAGCGAACCTCCCGAACTCGCTGTCCCACGGGTCGCGCACGATCGTTCCGCCGAGTTCGACCACGCGCTGCGATGCGGCCTCGGCGTCCGCGACGCCGAAGTACACGACCCAGTGCGACGGGACACCCGGCGGGAGCATCCCGTCGGCGTCGTAGATGCCGCCGCTCGGGGCATCCGGGTCGCCGAACGTCGCGTAGCGGAAGTCCGCGGTGTCGCCGAGGACCTGCGTCTGCCAGCCGAAGACCTTCGTGTAGAAGTCGACCTGGGCCGGGTAGGCGCGCGCGTAGAGCTCGTGCCACGCGATGCCGCCGACCTCGGTGACGAGCTCGAAGCCGCGGTGCTCCCGCGGCTCCCACAGTCCGACGACCGCGCCGCCCGGATCGGCCACGACGGCGAGACGACCCTGGTCGCCGACGTCCATGGTCGGGGCGAGGGACTGCGCACCGTTGTCGCCCGCGGCCTTCTCCGCCTCCTCGGCGTCCTCCACCAGCAGGTGGGTGAGCCACGCGTCCGGCTGTGCGCCCGGCATCGCGGGGCCGAGCCCTGCGACGGTGCGGCCGTCCTTGCGGAAGGTGAGGTAGCCGCCGTACTCCGCCCCGGACTCGTCGGCGGTCCAGCCGAAGAGGGCCGTGTAGAAGTCGCGGGCGCGCGGGGCGTCGGACGAGGCGAGATCGACCCAGCAGGGCTCGCCGAGGCGGTGATTCGTCAGCACGGTCATACGCTCAACGTACGCCGGGTCCGGTGGCTCGCGGAAGGCCCGCCGGACAGCGAGAAGGGCTGCCGGACCGAGGTCCGGCAGCCCTTCGACCGCTCCGCGTCCGGCGCGGCTAGAGCGTGAGCGCCCGCTGGATCAGCACCGACTGCTCCTGCGCGTGGCGCTTCGCCGAACCGGCGGCCGGAGCGGCCGACGGCGGGCGGGAGACGACGCCGAGCGGGCGCGGGCCCAGCTTGGAGGTCTCCAGGATCATGTACGGCCAGGCGCCCTGGTTCTCGGGCTCGTCCTGCACCCACACCAGCTCGGCGTTGGGGTAGGAATCCACGACCGCCTTGATCTCGGCGCCGGGGAGCGGGTAGTACTGCTCCACGCGGACGAGCGCGATCTCGGGGTTGGGGTTCTTGTCCAGCTCGTTCAGCAGGTCGTAGTAGAGCTTGCCCGCCAGGAGCAGGACGCGCTTGACCGCGGCCTTGTCCGTGATGCGGGCGTCGTCGATGACCGGCTCGAACTTGCCAGAGGTGAACTCGGACACATCGCTGGTCGCACCGCGCAGGCGCAGCATCGCCTTCGGCGTGAAGACCACCAGCGGGCGGCGCGGGCGGGCGTAGGCCTGACGGCGCAGCAGGTGGAAGTACGACGCCGGGGTCGACGGCCGGGCCACGGTCATGTTGTTCTCGGCGCACATCTGCAGGTAGCGCTCGATGCGGGCGCTGGAGTGGTCCGGTCCCTGACCCTCGTAGCCGTGGGGGAGGAGCAGGACGAGCGACGAACGCTGGCCCCACTTCTGCTCGGCGGAGGAGATGAACTCGTCGATCACGATCTGGGCGCCGTTGGCGAAGTCGCCGAACTGGGCCTCCCACAGCACGAGCGCGTCCGGCCGTTCGACCGAGTAGCCGTACTCGAAGCCCATCGCCGCGTACTCGCTCAGGAGCGAGTCGTAGATCCAGAACCGGGCCTGGTTGTCGCTGAGGTTGGCGAGCGGCAGCCACTCCTGGCCGTTCACGCGGTCGTGGAGGACGGCGTGGCGCTGCACGAACGTGCCGCGGCGGGCGTCCTGACCGGCGAAGCGCACCGGGGTGCCCTCGATGAGCACGGAGCCGAGGGCCAGCAGCTCGCCGAAGCCCCAGTCCACGCCGCCGTTGCGGCTCATGTCGCTGCGCTTGTTGAGCAGCTGCTGCAGCTTGGGGTGCACGGTGAAGCCCGCGGGCGGGTTGTTGAACGCGTCGCCGATGAGCTGGATGACCTGCTCCGTGACGGCGGTGGTCTCCGGCTCGCCCACGTTGTCGTCGGCCTGCTGCGCGGCCGGCTGCTCGAGCCCGGCCGCGACGCCGTCGGCGGTCACGATCGGGGTCGAGTTGGTCTGCGCGGCGTGCGTCTCCATGAAGGCGCGCTCCAGGCGCTCCTGGAAGTCGCGGTGCGCCTGCTCGTACTCCTCCTCGGTGATATCGCCGCGGCCGACGAGGGCCTCGGTGTACAGGCGGCGCACGGAGCGCTTCGCCTCGATGAGGTTGTACATGAGCGGCTGCGTCATCGACGGGTCGTCGCCCTCGTTGTGACCGCGGCGGCGGTAGCAGATGAGGTCGATGACGACGTCGCGCTTGAACTCCTGGCGGTACTCGAACGCCACCTGCGCGACGCGCACGACGGCCTCCGGGTCGTCGCCGTTCACGTGGAAGATCGGCGCCTGGATGGTCTTCGCGACGTCGGTCGAGTAGACCGAGGTGCGGCCCTCACCGGGAGGCGTCGTGAAGCCGACCTGGTTGTTGATGTTGACGTGGATGGTGCCGCCGGTGCGGTAGGCCCGCAGCTGCGACATCTGCATCTGCTCGACCACGATGCCCTGGCCCGCCATCGCGGCGTCGCCGTGGATGAGGATCGGGAGGGTGAGGAAGGTGCCGGCGGGGCGGCGGTCCTGCTTGGCGCGGACGATGCCCTCGAGCACGCCGTCGACGGCCTCCAGGTGCGAGGGGTTGGCGGCCAGGTAGACCGGCATCTCCTCGCCGGCGGCGCCCTTGAAGGTGCCCTCGGTGCCGAGGTGGTACTTCACGTCGCCGGAGCCCTGCACGGTGCGCGGGTCCTGGGTGCCCTCGAACTCGCGGAAGATCTGGCCGTAGGTCTTGCCGGCGATGTTCGTCAGCACGTTGAGGCGGCCGCGGTGCGCCATGCCGATCGCGGCCTCGTCCAGCCCGGCCTCGGCCGCGCCCTGGAGGATCGTGTCGAGCAGGGCGATGGTGGACTCGCCGCCCTCGAGGCTGAACCGCTTCTGCCCGACGTACTTGGTCTGCAGGAAGGTCTCGAACGCCTCGGCCTCGTTGAGCTTGCCGAGGATGCGGAGCTGCTCGTCGTGGGTCGGCTTCTCGTACGCGCGCTCCAGCTTGTCCTGGAACCACTTGCGCTGCGCCGGGTCCTGGATGTGCATGTACTCGATGCCGACCGTGCGGCAGTACGAGTCGCGCAGCACACCGAGGATGTCGCGGAGCTTCATCGTGCGCTTGTCGCCGAACTGGCCGGTGACGAACTCGCGGTCGAGGTCCCAGAAGGTGAGGCCGTGGGTCTCGATCTCGAGGTCGGGGTGCGACCGCTGCTTGTACTCGAGCGGGTCGATGTCGGCCATCAGGTGGCCGCGCACGCGGAACGAGTTGATGAGCTCCTGGACGCGCGCGGTCTTGTCGACGGCGCTGGCCAGGTCGACGCTGATGTCCGGATTCCAGTTGATGGGCGCGTACGGGATGCGCAGCTCGGCGAAGATGTCCTCGTAGAAGGTGCGCTTGCCGATCAGCAGCTCGTGCACGATCTTGAGGAACTCGCCCGAGCCCGCACCCTGGATGACGCGGTGGTCGTAGGTGCTGGTGAGCGTGATCGTCTTGCCGATCGCCAGGCCGGCGAGGGTTTTCTCGCTGGAGCCCTGGAACTCCGCCGGGTACTCGAGGGCGCCGGCGCCGATGATCGCGCCCTGCCCCTTCATCAGGCGGGGGACCGAGTGCACGGTGCCGATGCCGCCCGGGTTGGTGAGCGAGATGGTGGTGCCTGCGAAGTCGCCCGCGGTCAGCTTGTTGGCGCGCGCCTTCTGCACGAGCTCCTCGTACGCGGCGAGGTAGTCGCCGAAGCGCATCGTGTCGGCGCGCTTGATGCTGGGGACGAGGAGGGCGCGGCTGCCGTCCGGCTTGGGGATGTCGATCGCGATGCCGAGGTTGATGTGCGCCGGGGCCACGACCGACGGCTTGCCGTCGACCTCGTCGTAGTAGACGTTCTGGCTCGGGAACTCCTTGAGCGCCTTGATCAGCGCCCAGCCGATGAGGTGGGTGAAGGAGACCTTGCCGCCGCGGGCGCGCTTGAGGTGGTTGTTGATGACGATGCGGTTGTCGATCATCAGCTTCGCCGGGATGGTGCGCACGCTGGTCGCGGTGGGGACCGTGAGCGAGGCGTCCATGTTCGTGGCGAGCGACTTGGCCATGCCGCGCAGCGGGGTGACCTTGTCCTCGGCCTCCTCGCCGTCGCCGACGACGGAGTTGGGGGAGGTGACGGGGGCGTCGGCCGGGACCGGCGCGGGCTTCGGCGCCACCGAGGTGGTGCGCGCGACGGGCTGGCTGCCGATCACCGGGATCGGGGTGGTGACGGGGTGGGCGTCGGACGGGGCCGTCGGCTCCGCGGGCGCGGGGACCGTCGGTTCGGCGGGCGACGGGGCCGTCGGCTCGCTGGGGGTCGGGACGACCGGTTCGGCCGGGGTGGGGGCGGGGGTCTCGTCAGGCGAGGGCAGGGAGGCGTCCGCGTCGCCCTCCTTGACCGTGGGGCGGTAGCTCTCGAGGATCGGCCACCAGGACTTGTCGACCGAGTTCCTGTCCTTGACGAACTGCTCGTACAGCTCGTCCACGAGCCATTCGTTGGCCCCGAACTCGCCCGACGATCCGTCGTCGGTTCCCACTCCGGTCAATTGGCTCGACACAGCCGCTCGCCCACTCTCTCCATTGATTTCGTCCGATCGGGCGGCTCGTGACCGCCCGCTTCCATCCGAACATCAAGCCTAATCCCATCGGCGCATCCGTGCAGGCGCCCAGTCGGGGGCGATACCGTTATTCCCATGCAGTTCTATGGAACGACGCCGCGCCACGATCTCACCTACTCGGACGTCTTCCTCGTCCCGTCCCGCTCGGACGTGACGAGCCGTCTGGACGTCTCGCTCGCCCCGGGGGACGGCACCGGCGCCACCATCCCCATCGTGTCGGCCAACATGAACTCGGTGACGGGCAAGCGCCTCGCCGCCACCCTCGCCCGCCGCGGCGGCCTGGGCGTCCTCCCGCAGGACATGCACCTGCAGGACCTCGACGACGCGATCCGCTGGGTGAAGTCCCAGCCCGTCGCCTTCGACACCCCGTACCCGGCCGCTCCGGAGGAGACCGTGGCGGACGTGCTCCGCCGCATCCCGGCCGTCGAGGGCCACGGGATCGTCGTGCACGACCAGTCGGGCGCGTTCCTCGGCTGCCTCGCCGCGGTCCAGCTCGGCTCCGCCCTGCCCGACGCGCGCATCGGCGACCTGCTGCACGGGACGCTGACCGCGCTCGACGCCGAGGACCTCACCGACGGCCGCGCCGCGTTCGAGGTGATGGATGCCGCCGGGCTCGAGTTCGCGCCGGTGCTCGACCACGGCCGTCTCGTCGGCACGCTGAGCAAGAAGAGCGCCCTGCGCTCCACCATCTACACGCCCGCGGTCGACGCCTCCGGCCGTCTGCGCGTCGCCGCCGCCGTCGGCATCAACGGCGACGTCGCGGGCAAGGCCACGGCGCTCGCCGCTGCGGGCGTCGACGTGCTCGTGATCGACACGGCGCACGGCGACCAGGACGGCATGCGGCGCGCGCTGCACACGGTGAAGGGGCTGGGTCTCGGCCTGCCGATCGTCGCGGGCAACGTCGTCACCGAGCAGGCCGTGCGCGACCTCGTCGCCGCCGGCGCGGACATCCTGAAGGTCGGTGTCGGCCCGGGCGCCATGTGCACCACCCGCATGATGACCGCGGTCGGCCGGCCGCAGTTCTCCGCGGTGCTCGAGACGAGCGAGACCGCCCGCGAGCTCGGCGCCCACGTGTGGGCCGACGGCGGGGTGCGCTACCCGCGCGACGTCGCCCTCGCCCTCGCGGCCGGCGGAGCCTCGGTGATGATCGGCTCCTGGTTCGCCGGCACGATCGAGGCGCCCGGCACGCTCGACCGCGATGAGCGCGGCGCCCTCTACAAGGAGAGCTGGGGCATGGCGAGCACGAAGGCCGTCAACGGGCGGTTCGAGCGCCTCGACGCCTACGACCTCGCGCGCAAGACGCTCTTCGCCGAGGGCATCTCCAGCTCGCGCATCTACCTCGACCCGCTCCGCCCGTCGGTGGAGGACCTGCTCGACATGATCACCACCGGCGTCCGCAGCTCCTTCACCTACGCCGGGTCGCGCAGCGTCGCCGAGTTCCACGAGCGCGCCCTCGTCGGCATCCAGTCCGCCGCCGGCTACGAGGAGGGCAAGGCGCTGCCGGTCAGCTGGTAGCGCGCGCCCCGCCGGGCTGAGAAGGCTCTGTGAGCGGCGGCCCGGCGGAAATGCGAGACTCTGGCGAACGGGTTGTCCCCGACGAACCCACCCCGTCGGAGCGAGCGCTCCACGTCGAAATGAGGCCCGTCGTGACCCCATCCCCGTCCGCCCCGAACCGCAAGCAGCGGCAGGCAGAGGCCCGAGCGGCGAAGCTCGAGCAGTTCAAGAAGGAGCAGGCGCGCCGCACGCGCAACCGCCGGATCGGGATCGGGTCGGCCATCGCCGGCGCGGTCGCCGTGGTGGCGCTGGTCGCGACGATCATCGTGACCGCGCCGAAGGCGGCGACGTACGAGGCGGGCGGCAAGAGCGTCTCGATCGAGGGCGTGAAGACGTTCGACAACACGGCCGGCCACGTGACCGGTGCCGTCGACTACAAGCAGACGCCGCCCGCGGGCGGCGAGCACAACCCGATGTGGCTCAACTGCGGCGTGTACGACCGGCCGGTGCCGAACGAGAACGCCGTGCACTCGCTGGAGCACGGAGCGATCTGGGTCACGTACTCGCCCGATCTCCCCGCCGGCCAGCTCGACCTGCTGAAGACGAAGTTCCCGCGCACGTACGCGGTGCTCTCGCCGTACGACGGCCTCCCGGCCCCGATCGTGCTGAGCGGCTGGAACGTGCAGCTGCAGGTGCAGAAGGCCGACGACCCGCGCATCGCGAAGTTCTTCGAGGCCTACTGGCAGAGCCCCTCCGTCCCGGAGCCGGGCGCGTCCTGCACGGGCGCGTTCGACGCTCCCGGCAAGGTCTCCTAGCCGATGGGCCGCGCGCCGGGACGGGCGTGGCCGCTCGTGCTCGCCGGTCTGGTGATCGTCGCGGTCACCGGCGTGCTCGCCTTCTCCGCGGGCCGGCTGAGCGTGGGCGCCCCGCGGACACCGGGGACGACGAGCGCCGAGGCCGGCTTCGCCCGCGACATGCAGGAGCACCACCAGCAGGGGGTCGAGCTCGCGATGATCGTGCGCGACCGCACCGACGACGCCGAGACGCGCCTCCTCGCCTACGACATCGCCACCACCCAGAGCCAGCAGGCCGGTCAGCTGTACGGCTGGCTGACCGGCTGGGGACTGCCGCAGGCCGCGACTGAGCCGTCGATGACGTGGATGACGCGCCCGGCGACGGTCGGCGGGACGGCGGGGGCCCACGACCACGGCGGCGGCGCCCACGTGCCGGGGGAGCCGATGCCGGGGCTGGCGACGCCGGAGCAGATCGCCGCGCTGCGGGCGGCCTCGGGCGTGGAGGCCGAACGCGTGTTCCTCACGCTGATGATCGCCCACCACCGCGGCGCGGTCGAGATGGCCGATGCGCTCCTCGCCCGCAGCGAGGACCGCACGGTGCGCACCTTCGCCGCCGGCGTGGTCTCGAGTCAGAACGCCGAGATCACGCTGATGGAGTCGATGCTCGCGGCGCGCTCCTAGGAGCCGTCGCCCTGCTGGGTGGTGCCCCCGCTGCCGCCGCCCTGCTGGGTCGAGCCGCTGCCGGTGCCGCTGCCGTTCCCGCCGCCGAACTGGCGCGGGTCGAAGTTCTGGTTCGTGCCGAAGCCTCCCCGCTGCGGGCCGTCGGTCGCGTGGCCGGTGAAGAAGCCGGCGAAGAACACGATCGCGAGCACCGCGACGGCGCCGACGACGATGGCGGTGTTCTGCGCCCAGACCGGCCAGCGGCGCAGGATGCTGCCGTCGGCGGCAGGCTTCGCGGCGGCCGGCTGCTGCCAGGTCTGGTGCGGCGCGGGCTGCGGGGGCGCGTAGTGCGGCGCGGGCTGCTGCGGCGGCGCAGGCTGCTGCGGCCAGCCTGCGGGGACGCCGGGGTTCGGGACGGCGGCGTTCGGGTCGGCGGTGCTCATGACGGTTCCTCTCGGTCGGTGCTGAGGTCACTGTCGGAGCCGGCCCTGCGCGACGACTATGGCCGTTCGATGGGGACGCTGGGAATCCGCCCCGCATCCGCTGCGACGCCTCGCAGACCGCGCCGCTATACTGGCCGGGAAATGGACGACCCTCCTTCTTGTAGCCCATTCCAGCTCCCGAGTCCGCCGTGCCGGCGTGAGCGGGGTGACCACCGTGCTCGCTGAGTGGCTCCTCCTCGGCGTCGGATTGCTCTTGACGATCGGCACCGGCCTCTTCGTCGCGAGCGAGTTCGCGCTCGTGAACCTCGACCGCGGTGACCTCGAGGCCCGGCGCGCGCGCGGCGAGTCCCGCCTGTCGATGACCATCGCGGCGCTGAAGATCACCTCGACCCATCTCTCCAGTGCGCAGCTGGGCATCACGCTCACCACGCTGCTCACCGGTTACACGATGGAGCCAGCGATCAGCACCCTCCTGCGCGGGCCACTGCTCGCCACCGGCCTGCCCGAGGCCGCGGTGACGCCGATCGCGACGATCGTGGCCATCCTGGTCGCGACCCTGCTGTCGATGATCCTGGGCGAGCTGGTCCCGAAGAACTTCGCGCTCGCCCTGCCCATCGCGACGGCCAAGCTCGTCATTCCGTTCCAGACCGTGTTCACCACGGTGTTCCGGCCCTTCATCGCGCTGCTGAACGGCACCGCGAACGGCTTCCTGCGCCTGCTCGGCATCGAGCCGAAGGAGGAGCTCTCGGGCGCCCGCACCGCCGAGGAGCTGTCCTCGCTGGTGCGCCGCTCGGCCAGCGCCGGGGTGCTGGAGGCCGACACGGCCACTCTGCTGAGCCGCACCCTCGCCTTCTCCACCCGCAACGCCTCGGACGTGATGACCCCGCGTCCGCGCATCGAGACCGTCCGCCGCACCGATCCGGCGCAGGCCGTCATCGGGCTGGCGCGGAGCTCCGGCTTCTCTCGATTCCCCGTCGTCGACGAGGACGTGGACGACGTCGTCGGGTTCGTGCACGTCAAGCAGGCGGTCGCCGTGCCGCGCGAGCGCCGCGCCAAGGTGCCCGTCTCCGCGCTGCAGACCGACGCCCTGCGCGTGCCGGAGACGATGAGCCTGGAGACCCTGCTCGGCGAGCTGCGCGGCCGCGGCTACCAGATGGCCGTCGTCGTCGATGAGTACGGCGGCACCTCCGGCATCGCGACCCTCGAAGACCTCGTCGAGGAGATCGTCGGCGAGGTCGCCGACGAGCACGACCGCACCCGCGCGGGCGTCGTGCGCGGCCGCGACTCCATCACCTTCCCCGGCATCCTGCGCCCGGACGAGCTCGAGGAGCGCGCCGGGGTCACCGTGCCGGAGGAGGGCCCGTACGAGACCGTCGCCGGCTTCGTCATGAACGAGCTCGGGCGCCTGCCCAAGGTGGGCGACGAGGTCCCGATCGAGGGCGGCACGCTGCGCGTCGAGCGCCTGGAGGGGCGGCGCGTCGACCGCATCCGGTACACGCCCGACCCGGTGACGGACCCGACCGCGGAGGGGGTGCGCCATGAGTGACTGGATCGGGATCGTCTGGCTGGTCGTGCTCCTGCTGGTCAACGCCTTCTTCGTCGGCGCCGAGTTCGCCGTCATCTCCGCGCGCCGCTCGCAGATCGAGCCCCTCGCGGAGCGCGGCAAGCGCAGCGCCAAGACGGCGCTCTACGCGATGGAGCACGCCACGCTGATGCTGGCGACCACGCAGCTCGGCATCACCGTCTGCTCGCTCCTCATCCTGAACGTCTCCGAACCGGCCATCCACCACCTGCTGGAGGTCCCCCTCCACGCGACGGGATGGTCGGAGGAGGTCATCGGCACGGTCGCGTTCATCGTGACGCTGGTGCTGGTGTCGTTCCTGCACGTGGTCTTCGGCGAGATGGTGCCGAAGAACATCTCCTTCTCGATGCCCGACCGGGCCGCCCTGCTGCTCGCGCCGCCGCTGGTGGCGATCGGCCGCGCCGTGCGTCCGATCATCGTCGCGCTGAACGCCACGGCGAACAGCGTGCTGCGCCTGTTCCGGGTGGAGCCGAAGGACGAGGCCGCCAGCACCTTCACGCTCGACGAGGTCGCGACCATCGTGAACCAGTCGACGCGCGAGGGCGTGCTGATGGACCGCACCGGCGCGCTCACCGCCGCGTTCGAGTTCACCGAGAAGAAGGTGCGCGACGTCATGGTCCTCCCCGGGACCCTCGTCTCCCTGCCGCCGTCGCCGACCCCGGCCGACGTCGAGCGCGCGGTCGCGAAGCACGGCTTCTCCCGCTACGTCGTTCCCGACTCGGACGGCGAGCCCACCGGCTACCTGCACCTCAAGGACGTGCTCGACCTCGAGGAGACCGGCTTCGAGCTGCCCGTCCCCGGCAAGCGCGTGCGCCGGCTGGTGACGGTGTTCGTCGACAGCGACCTCGAAGACGCGCTCGCGACGATGCGCCGCTCGGGGAGCCATCTGGCGCGCGTCGTCGACGCCGAGGGCGAGACCGCCGGCGTGCTGTTCCTCGAGGACATCATCGAGGAGCTCGTCGGCGAGGTGCAGGACGCGACCCGGCGCTCCTGAGCGCCGGGTCGCGTCGCGGTGTCAGCGGAGCCGGGTGTTCAGCGCCACTGCGCGCGCAGGTACTGCGGCGGCCAGTAGTCGATGGTCGCGCCGAGCTCGTGGGCGGCCCGCAGCGGGAAGTGCGGGTCGCGCAGCATCGCGCGCGCCAGCATCACCGCGTCGGCGGCGCCGCTCTCGACGATGTCCGCGGCCTGCTGCGGCGTCGTGATGAGACCGACCGCACTGACCGGGACCTCGGCCGAGGAGCGCACGTGCTCGGCGAACGGGACCTGATAGCCCGGCCCGAGGGGGATGCGGATGCCGGCCGCGATGCCGCCGCTCGAGATGTCGAAGAAGTCGGCCCCGGCCTCCTGCGCCCAACCGGCGACGGTCGCGGTCTGCTGCTCGTCCCAGCCTCCCGGGGCCCAGTCGCTGCCGGAGAAGCGGACGAAGAGGGGCACATCGTCGCCGACCTCCTCGCGCACCGCGGTCACGATGCGCAGGAGCAGGCGGGCGCGGTTCTCGAGGGAGCCGCCGTACTCGTCCTCGCGGTGGTTGGCGAGCGGCGAGAGGAACTGGTGCAGCAGGTAGCCGTGGGCGGCGTGCAGCTCCAGGATGCGGAAGCCGACGTCGACGGCGCGGCGCGCGCCGGCGCGGAAGTCGTCGACGAGCGCGTCGATCCCGGCGAGGTCGAGCGCGACCGGCACGGCCATGTCGCCGAACGCCTCCGCCGACGGGGCGACGGTGGTCCAGCCGCCCTCGTCCAGCGGCACCGAGCCGCCGGTGCGGTCCTCGAAGCCCCAGGCCGCCCAGCTCGACGCCTTGCGGCCGGCGTGGGCGAGCTGGATGCCCGGTACCGCGCCCTGCCCGGCGATGAAGTCGACGATCGGACGCCACGCCTCGGCCTGCTCGTCGGTCCAGATGCCGGTGTCCTGCGGGGAGATGCGCCCCTCCGGGTTGACGGAGGTGGCCTCGGTGAAGACGATGCCGCTGCCGCCCGCGGCGAACGAGCCGAGGTGCACGAGGTGCCACTGCTGCGGGATGCCCGTGCGGTCGAGCACGGAGTACTGGCACATCGGCGAGGTCCAGATGCGGTTGCGCGCCGTCACGCCGCGCACGGTGAAGGGGTCGAAGAGAGTAGTCATCGTCAGTTCCAAGCCGCCAGACCCTCGAGATATGCCCGGAGGTCCGCAGCGGTCGTGAAGACGTGCCCGGTGATGCCGACCGCTTCGGCGCCGCGCACGTTCTCCTCCTTGTTGTCGATGAAGACCGTCTGCGCGGGCGTGACGCCGAGCTCCTGCAGCACGTGCTCGAAGATCGCGGCGTCCGGCTTGATGGTGCCGAGCTCGCCGCTCACGAACACCTGGTCGAACAGATCGCCGAGCGTCCCGTGGCGGAAGTAGGAGCCGAAGTCGCGCCCGGCGTTGGAGAGGAGCGCCAGCCGGGTGCCGCCCTCCTTGAGGTCGAGCAGCACGTCCAGCGTGCCCGGGTCGATCGTGAGCCAGCTGCGGAAGTCGGCCAGCCACAGCCGGTGGATGGTCGCGTCGTTCCACTGCTCGCCCAGCTCGCGCTCGATCCCGCGCCAGTACTGCTGGATGCCGAGCGTGCCCTGGTCGAGATCGTGCCGGTGCCGCCAATAGGCGGGCCAGAACACGTCGTGGTCGCCGCCCGCCAGCTCCACCAGCGCGGCACGGTCCGCCTCGGTGGGGGTGACGGAGATGACCTCGCCGTAGTCGAACACGACCACTCTGCCCGGGATGTGGATGCCCATGCTCCCAACTTATCGCGGGCGGACGGGCCCCTCGCGGCCGGAGAACCTATCGTGGGGGGAGGAGGTGCGATGAACGACGCGCAGAAGACCCGGGTCCGCCAATGGGGAGAGGCCGACGCCGCGGAGTGGATCGCGGCGCCCGGCGAGGCGAGCGACAAGTACTCCCGCGGGGTGCTCGGCGTGGTCACCGGCTCCGACCGCTACCCCGGAGCGGCGGTGCTCGGGGTGGAGGCCGCCGCCCGCACCGGTGTCGGGATGATCCGCTATCTCGGCGCCCCGCGACCGGCCGAAGAGGTGCTCCGCCGTCGCCCCGAGGCCGTCTCCGCCGGAGGTCGCGTGCAGGGGTGGCTGATCGGCTCCGGGATGGACGCCAGCGCCCGCCCCTCCGACGACCTGCTCCGCCTCCGCGCCGCGCTCGCCGACGGGACGCCCCTGGTGGTGGACGCGGGCGCGCTCGACCTCGTCCGGTCGGCCACCGGTCCGGTCGTGGTGACCCCGCACTACCGCGAGCTGGCCGGCATGCTCGCCGCGCAGGCGGACGACGACTCCGACGCGGTGACCGCGGCCGAGATCGCGGCGGACCCCGCGGCCTGGGCGGACCGCGCCGCGCGCAGCCTCGGCGTCACGGTGCTGCTGAAGGGACACACGACGCACATCGCCGTCCCGTCCGGCGGCCGGTTCACCGTCACCGCCGGGACGGCCTGGCTCGCGACCGCGGGCAGCGGGGACGTGCTCGGCGGCATCCTGGGCGCGCTGGTCGCCACGCACGCCGACGAGATCGCGTCGCAGCGTCACGAGGCGCTCGCCGCGCTCGCCGCGACGGCCGCGTGGGTGCACGGCCAGGCGGGGGAGCGCGCCTCCGACGGCGGCCCGATCGTGGCCCTCGACATCGCGGACGCCGTGCCCGCCGTGGTCCGTGATCTTCTCAGGGAGCAGCGCCGTGCTCTCAGCGGAGGGGCGTGAGCCGTCCCCTAGGATGAGGCGCATGGGGATGGACGCAGCGCCGATTTCGGCGTCGGCCGCTCCGGCGTCGGCCCCGGGGGCGCTGCGCCGGGCGCTCGCGCATCCCCTCGCGCTCTGGATCGGCTTCCTGCTCGTCCACCTGATCGTCGGCGGTCTCGCCCTGCACGGGGGCAAGGGCCTCGGCGACGTCTTCTTCGTGTACAAGCCGTGGGCGCAGCTGGCCGCCCAGGGCACCGAGATCGTCGGGGTGAACTCCGACTGGGTGTACCCGTTCGGCGCGCTCGTGCCCGTCATGCTGCCGCTGCTGTTCGGCGCGGACAACTACGTGGGCGGCTGGCTCACGCTGGTGCTCCTGCTCGACGCGGCGGCGTTCGCGACCCTCATCGTCGGCCGGGACCCGCGCCGGATCACCGCCGCCTGGTGGTGGCTCGGCTTCCTGCTGCTGCTCGGACCGGTCGCCGTCGGCCGCCTCGACTCCGTCGCGGCCGCGCTCGCGATCGTGGGACTGCTCTGGCTCGCCGTCCACGAGCGCGCCGCGGTGGTGGTGCTCACCATCGCCACCTGGATCAAGGTGTGGCCGGCCGCCGTGCTCGTCGCCGCCGTCGTCGCGCTCCGCTCCCGCTGGCACATCGTGCTGGTCGCCGCGGTCACCTCGGCCGTCATCGTGGCGGTTCCGCTGATCTTCGGCGCGGGGATGCACCTCCTCAGCTTCATCACCATGCAGACCGGCCGCGGCATCCAGATCGAGGCGCCCGTCAGCACGTTCTGGATGTGGCAGGCCGCCTTCCACGTCCCCGGCGCGGCCGTCTACTACGACTCTCACCTGATCACGTTCCAGGTGAGCGGCGCCGGCACGGAGCTGGCCGGGTCGCTGATGAACCCGCTGCTCGCGGTCACCTGCGTGGTCGTCGCCCTCCTCGGGATCCGCGCCCTGCACCGTGGGACGCCGTACACGCGCATCCTGCCGGAGCTCTCCCTCGCGATCGTGACCGCCCTCATCGCGTTCAACAAGGTCGGCTCGCCGCAGTACATGACCTGGCTCGTCGCCCCGGTCCTCATCGGGCTCGTCTACCAGGGCAAGGGGTTCCGCACCCCCGCGATCCTCGTCCTCGCCGCCGCCGGCCTCACCCAGGTGTTCTACCCGTTCCTGTACGACTACCTGCTGCTGCCCGACCCGGGGATGGTCGCCGTGCTGACCGTCCGCAACCTCCTGTACTTCGTCATCCTCGGCTGGGCGATCGGGGCGCTGTGGCGTCATCGGCACGCCGACGACGCCGTCTACGACACCGTGCCCGCCCGGGTCTGGCCGTTCCGCGCGCCCGTCGCCGCGGCGGCCGGCGCCCCGCTCCGAGAGGAAACACCATGATCGTCGCCTTCTCCGTCGCCCCCAGCGGCGGCCCCGACGGCTCCGACTCCGTGCACGACGCGGTCGCCGCCGCCGTCCGGATCGTCCGCGAGTCCGGGCTCCCGAACCGCACCTCCTCGATGTTCACCGAGATCGAGGGCGAGTGGGACGAGGTCTTCGACGTCGTCCGTCGCGCCACCGAGGCCGTCGGCGCGTTCGGCACCCGCGTCTCGCTCGTGCTCAAGGCCGACATCCGCCCCGGCCACACCGGCGAACTCGACGGGAAGCTCGAGCGCCTGGAGGCCGCGCTCGACGCCTGAGCGGGCCGGCACCGGTTAGCCCACTCCGTCCAGGTGTGTTGGCTGATCGTCAGCTCGAATATCCGTTAGTACGTACGTCTGTCGCGAGCGCGCGTTGGTTCCGGAGGGAATCCAACGAATAGTCCTGAACGTGGCAACGGCAGTTGTGTTCTCTGCGGAAAAATGCGCGATTGGATCAATGAGGTCCGGGTCAACGATCGCGGCTTCGATGGGACCACCCGTGTCTGGCAGAAACCACATGGCGCCGACCGAGCGGCGCTGGCCATCCACCCTTCCGCGCAGGGTGGCGGTATCTTCTTCGCTTGTCTTTGCATCCAAGGCGTCTAAAAGCGCTAGTGCGCCGCTTCGACGAATAGAGAGTACGAGTGGATCATCCTGCGGTCTCCTGAGCTCGCCCTCGACGTTCCAATCGGTCCGAGAAATTGCCTTCGCTGCGCGCCGCAGGCCTGCGTGGGCCTTAGTAGGCAGCTGGTTGGTCATACCGCCGAGAAGTGTGAAGCTTTCTTCTTCGTCGGAGTTTCCTGCGCGAGAAAGAACCGCTGCCACGATTCCGAGCGACAACGAATGCTGTGATTCAGTTCGAGCTTCGATGAAACTCCCGTCTTCCTCTTGGGGCGGCGGGACGCGGAGAACCAGATGAACTGATCCGGGAGTCGGAGCCACGATGTGCAGCGGAGAACGAAGACGCTGGCGCCCCATTGCCTGTTTGGAGATCTCTTTGACCGCGTCCGATACACCTCGAACGAATTCGGCGAAGCTGAACGCGTCGGTCTCGTGGCCAGGAACTGATTCACCAGAAAGATGAATGTCAAGTTCGGCTTGAAATCCGTTCGTCAACTCGAATAGAGCGTGGCGGAGTTCAGGAACTTGGCTCGCCGAAGCTTCGAGGGAAGTTCGAGCAATTCGCGACGCGAAGTCGTCGCCAGAGGCCGCATGCCATGCGCGACGGAGCTCACGCTCAAGCTCTTGCGAAGAACTCATGCGATCACCTCCAAATAGCCCTTTGAGACATTGTGGCGCGTGCCACCGTCGTCGGCGCGCACGGACGACCAAGTCTGGTGCCAGTAAGGCGCAGAATCCGGCTCCTCACGGATTGCGATGAATGCATCTACCAGGCCATTCATGGGCTGCAGGCGTCGTCCCGCCCCGTTCGACGTCATCAAGTGCGAGAGGGAGTCCTGCGAGTTCGGAGATAGATCGTTGAGTTCGATTTGTCGCGCTAGCACGACGACGTCGATGTCTTTAGGTGCGGCCGAAACTTTGTGTGTGACGAATCCTCCGTCCACCCAGTAACGATGGTTCGGGAGAAGCACAGCCATTTGACGCAACCACACGCTGAACGCATCGAAGATCAATTGACGTTGCGTCGCGAAGGGTGCGTTCGTCACAAACATGGCTTCAAGCTCATCGAGGGTCGCCCGGTGACGCCCCGCCGGTAATAGCCCTTCAGACGTGAGGCTGGGAATACTCAAATCTCCCCCAAATATGTCGTACCTGAGTGAGCTTATTGGAGGGTCTTGCCCTCAGGCACTCCCCAAAATGGGCTGCGCTGCATGTTTAGGACGATCCCGCATGCGTGAGGCCGCGCTCGACGCCTGAGCGGGCCGGATTTCACACGATCGTTACGTGGGACGACCCCTGGCGGGCATCGGGTCGAAACGATTCGATATAAGCTGTGCGAGTGAATCCCGGAATCGACGGGCCGACGCAGTTGTCGTCGGCCCGTACTCGTCTTGCGCTGCTCGCCCTCGCCCTGGGCGGGTTCGGCATCGGCTCCACCGAGTTCGTCGCGATGGGGCTGCTGCCCAACATCGCCCACGACCTCCTGCCGCAGGTCTACGCGGCGTCGTCGACCGACGCGATCGCGCAGGCGGGGTGGATCATCTCGGCCTACGCGCTCGGCGTCGTCGTCGGGGCCCCGACGATCGCGGCGGTCGCCGCGCGGCTCCCGCGCAAGAAGCTGCTGCTCTGGCTGCTCGTCGCCTTCACCGTCGGCACGATCGCGTCGGCGCTCGCGCCCACGTTCGGGCTGGTGCTGGTCGCCCGGTTCATCTCGGCGCTCCCGCACGGCGCGTACTTCGGCATCGCCTCGCTGGTGGCGGCGTCCCTCATGGGCCCGGGCAAGCGCGGGCAGGGCGTGGCCTTCGTGCTCTCCGGGCTCACCATCGCGAACGTGATCGGGGTGCCGTTCATCACCTGGGTGGGGCAGACCACCAATTGGCGTGTCGCGTATCTGGTCGTCGCGGCGATCTTCGCGCTCACCTTCGCCGCCGTCGCGCTCCTCGTGCCGTGGCAGGCGGGCGATCCGAAGGCGACGCTCCGCAACGAGCTGCGGGCCTTCGGGCGCCTGCAGGTCTGGCTGGCGCTGCTGATCGGGGCCATCGGCTTCGGCGGGTTCTTCGCCGTCTACACGTACATCTCGCCGATGGTGACCACGGTCACCGGGCTGCCGGAGTCCGCGGTGCCGTTCGTGCTCATCCTGATCGGCATCGGCATGACCGTCGGCAACATCCTGGGCGGACGGATGGCCGACCGCAGCGTGGAGCGCAGCATGATGCTGTTCTTCGTCGTGCTGCTGGTGGGGCTGGCCGTGCTGTTCTTCACGGCGGCGACGCTGGCCGGGCTGCTGATCTCGGTGTTCGTGATCGCGGGAGCCGCCTCGGCGCTCTCGCCCACCATCCAGACCCGGCTGATGGATGTGGCGCACGACAGCCAGTCCATCGCCGCGGCGCTGAACCACTCGGCGCTCAACATCGCGAACGCCTCGGGCGCCTTCCTCGGCGGCCTCACGATCGCCGCCGGATTCGGCTACGTCTCGCCGGTCGCCGTCGGCGCCGTGCTCGCCGTGGCGGGCATCGTCCTGGCGCTGGTGTCGTTCGGCATCGACCGCTCGCGCATCCACCGCGGCGTGGACACGGGTGTCGTGCACGCTCAGCGCCCGACGGTGCCGATCGACTGACGGACGCGCGAGGCGTCAGTCGTTCTGCAGCAGGATGCCGTCCTGGATGGCGCGCTTGCGCAGGGCGACCTTGGTGCCCACGTCGTAGCCGGCCACGCGGTACTTCTCGCGGATGCGCTTGAGGTAGCTCTTCGCGGTCTCGTCGGAGATGCCGAGCTGGAAGGCGACCGCCTTCACAGGCTCCCCGGCGCCGTAGAGCGCCATCACGCGGCGCTCCTGCGCGCTGAGCTTCGGGGCGCCGCCGACCTCGCCGGCGTTGAGCGCCAGGTCGAGCTCGGCCGAGATGAACGACTCGCCCTTGCTGGCGGCGCGGATGGCCTCCACGATCATCTCGGCGTCCTCGCTCTTCACCAGGTAGCCGAGCGCACCGGCCGCCAGGGCCTCGCGCACGACGGCCGGCTCCGAGTACGTGCTCATCAGCACGGTGCGGACGCCGGTCGTCTTCAGCGTCGAGAGCTTCAGCGAGACGGGGATGTTGTCCTTGAGGTCGAGGTCGAGCAGCACCACGTCGACCGGGAACTCCGGGTGCGTGAGCAGCTCGGGCCAGCTGGCGACGGCCGCGACCATGTTGATGTCGTCCGCAGCGTTGCGGATCCACTCGGTCAGGGCACCGAGCAGCATCTTGTGATCGTCGACGATGGCGATTCTGATGGGGGGAGCCTCGCTCACGAGCAGCCTCTCTTCGGTTCTGGTGCGGCCGTCAGGTCGGGTCGGCCGTGGTGTCGCTCACAGTGGTGATGTCGATCCGGAGCGTCGAGCCCGAGAACGACTCGACGAATCGACCCACTTTACGGATAGCTTGCCATGCCGCGGGGTCTACCCCGTTTCGCGGCACACCGGTACTCGCGATCGTGATGGCCATCGTCGTCCCGGCCGTGGGAGAGCCGGGGAGCTGGGTCGCGGGCCGCGAGATGTCGAGCGAGAGGCTGCGCGGCTGGCCGGCGCCGGTGCGGACCGGGTCGCTGATCAGCAGCCACACCGCGGTCAGCAGCCCGTCGCGCTGATCCCGCTTCAGCCCGGCCGCCAGCCCCTCGGGATCGGTCAGCGCCACGGTCGGCCCGAGCAGGGCGGACTCGGTCACCGCGTGGTACAGCCAGGTCTCCTTGCGGCCCTGGATGAGGTGCAGCCGCAGCTCGGTGGCGATGCTCGCCGCCGCATCCGCCGTCGCCTCGTCGAGGGGGAGCGGGGTGCGTCCGGTGGCCACGCCGTCGAGCAGGCGCTCCGCCGCGAGGTCGAGCCGGGCGAGCTCCTCCGACGCCATCATGCCGACGGCGTAGCCGGGGGACGACACCGTGCTCTGCACCTGCACGAGGTCCAGCTCCAGCTGGACGAGCGTGCGCAGCGAGCGGATGATCTGCATGCCGATGAGCGGGGGTGCGACCGCGATGGCGATGGTCACGACGCCCGGCCCGAGCATCCGGACGTCGGCGCCCGATCGCAGCACGAGCACGACGGCGAGCACCAGGCCCAGGGCCGCCGTGACGATCACGATGTCGCGTGCGGGTCGCACGGGAACGCAGAGGAGGAGGGCCGGCCCGACCGCCGCGGCGGCCGTCAATGGGACCCAGTCCGGCGAGGAGGTCCCCACGACGTCGAGGGCGACCGCCGCGGCCCAGAACACGAGGGCGGCCGCGAAGAGCCAGGCGGGCAGCTCCTCGGGGAGGCGGAATCGCAGCACGAGCGCGGCCACGAGGGTGGCGGCGATCAGGGTCCACGCCGCTATGCCGAGGGGGAGCGCGGGATAGGCGCCGACGTTCAGCACGAAGAGCACGAGCAGGAACGCGATCAACGCGAGGGAGGCGACGTTGAAGCCCAGATCGAGGCGGGCGCGGCCGAGCGCGTCGCGTTCCTCGCCGCCCGGGCGGGCGAGCCCGGGGCGCCGGATGGTCGCTTCGTCCGCTCGTCTCATTTCGGCACCTCCAGCACCACGGTCGTCCCGCTGCCGGGGGAGGAGAACAGGCGGGCGTTGCCTCCGACGTCGCGCAGCCGCGCGACGATCGACTCGGTGTAGCCCAGCCGGCCCTCCTCGATGCTCGCGACGTCGAAGCCCTTGCCCGCATCGGTGACCATCGCGCGCACGGTGGTCTCGTCGTCGGTGATCGTGACGTGCGCCTCGTTCACGCCCGAGTGCCGGCGGACGTTCTCCAGGCACTCGCCGAGGGCGAGAAGGAACGAGTCGAGCACGTCGCTCGGCAGCAGCACCTGGCCGGAGCCGTGCCAGTTGACCTCGAGCCCCATCCGGCGGAAGCGCTGCTTGACCGACTCCAGGGTGTTGCCGAGGGTCGACTCCTCCACGGGCTTCAGCCGGTAGTCGCCCGAGCGGGCGGGGTCGGGGGTGAAGCCGAGGCGCAGCTGGCGCAGCAGCGCGGCATCCTCCGCCGCCTGCTCGCGGAGGGCCCCGACGCCCACGCCGACGCCCGAGTGGGCGAGGAGGGTGAGGGTGGCGAGCACGGTGTCGTGCAGCAGACGCGCGCCCTGGCGGCGCCGCGCCTCGGTCTCGCTCGCCTGACGCTCCACGCGGTAGGCGCGGCTCATCGTCGAGATGCGCTTCAGCGTGCGCGGCACGGTGCGGGACAGCCACACGCCGGTCGCGGTCAGGGCGACCCAGCCCGCGACGACGAGCAGCACGGGCTCGGCGAGGCGGGACTGGGTCACGAGGAGGGTGGCCAGGACGGCGGCGAGGGTGACCACCGCGGCGCCGATCAGCACGAAGAGCCGCGCGCGCGAGGTGATCGAGAGCACGGACAGGCACGCGATGCCCACCGCGCCGACGACGCCGACCACGCTCAGCGCGGACGGACCGAGCGGCTCCATCGGCAGCAGGTTGACGAGCACGATCGCGGAGCCGGCGACGACGATCACGCAGATCCACAGGGTCGGACGCAGCAGCGTGCCGAGCTGGAACTGGGCGTACGCGAGGCAGGCGAGCAGGACGAGGGAGGCCAGGTAGAGCGGCAGCGGCAGCGTGCCGGGGATGCTCAGGCAGACGAGGGCGGTCGCGCTCGCGGTGAGCCCCACGGTGCGGGCGGTCGCTGCGAGGAGCCGATCACGCTCCTTCTGGATGCGCGACATCCTCCTCCGTTCCGCTCAGGCCGCGAACAGGCGCCGCAGGTGCTCGCTGACGGCGTCGTCTTCGATGAGGAACCCGTCGTGGCCGAAGTCCGAGCGGATCACCACAGGAACTCTACCGTCGATCGTATCGGGCAGGTGGGAGGCGATGACCTCCTGCCCCTCGACCGGGAACAGGCGGTCGCTGTCGACCCCGAGCACGAGAGTCCGCGCGGTCACCCGAGAGAGGGCGGCGGCGACACCCCCGCGATCGCGCCCGACGTCGTGCGAGTTCATCGCCTGCACGAGGGTGATGTAGCTGTTGGCGTCGAAGCGGCGCGTGAACTTGTTGCCGTGGAAGTCGAGGTACGACTCGACGGCGAACCGCCCGCCGCCGCCGAGCGGGCTGATGCCGCTCTGCCAGGTGCGCTCGAACCGCGCGTTCAGCTCGGACGGGCTGCGGTAGTTGAGCAGCGCCATCCGCCGGGCGAGCGCGAGGCCCTGGTGCGGACCGTCGCCGTCGCCGGCGTCGTAGTAGACGCCGCCGCGGTGCAGCGGGTCGGTGCGGACGGCCTCGATCTGCACCGAGTTGAGCGCGATCTGGTCGGCCGTGGAGAACGGAGGCGCGGCGAGCACGGCGAGGCGCTCGACCCGTTCGGGGAACGACACGGCCCACTCGAGCGCCTGCATCCCTCCCATCGAGCCGCCGACGACGGCCGCCCAGCGGTCGATGCCGAGCACGTCGGCGAAGGCCGCCTGCGCGTTCACCTGGTCGCGGATGGTCGTGAACGGGAAGCGCGGTCCCCACTCCGCGCCGTCCGGGGCGATGGAGGCGGGCCCGGTCGTCCCCTGGCAGCCGCCGAGCATGTTGGGCACGACCACGAACCAGCGGTCGGTGTCGATCGCCTTGCCGGGGCCGATGATCCCGGACCACCAGCCGGCGGTCGGCTGGCCCGGTCCGGAGGGTCCGACGGCGTGGGCGTCGCCGGTGAGCGCGTGCAGCACGAGCACGGCGTTGTCGCCCGTGGGGGAGAGCTCGCCCCAGGTCTCGTAGGCGACGCGGACGTAGGGGAGGGACTCGCCGCTCTCGAACGAGAACGGGCCGATGCCCGCGAACCGGCGGCCGGCGGGCGGGTCGGTCTCCTTCCACGCCCCGCTCGCCGGAGGCTTGCCGAGCAGCGAGCGCGCCTGAGCCTCCGTGATGAAACTCGACGGGGCCGTATCGGCGGATGTCTGCCACTCCATAGGCCCATTCTCCCGGAGCGGGAGACGCGTCGGCGCTCTGTTACGTCGCCGCCGGTGCTATAGGCTTCCTGGGACTTGGCTTTCAGTGTGATGAGAGCTTCTACAGGTGTTGCGGGGTGGGCAGGATCATGATCGTCTTCTTGATCATCGGCGGGGTGGGGTTGGCGCTGCTGCTGATCTCGATGCTCTTCGGAGAGCTTCTGGACCTGCTCGACGGCGCCCTCTCGGGCACGGGTCTCGGCGCCGGTCTCACGATCTTCGGCGCGTCCGGCCTCCTCGTGCTGGCCAACGACTGGCCGGTCGGCTTCGCCTACGTGATCGCCGCCGCGGCCGGCCTCGTGACGCTGGTCGGCGTGCAGCTGCTCGTCCGGCGGTTCCAGAGCAGCGAGGACGGCGCCCCGTCGAACCCGGCGGATCTCACCGGCGTCGCCCGCACGCGCATCAGCCCGAACGGCGGCGAGGTCAGCCTCGACGGCCCGCACGAGCTGGAGGCGCGCCTCGCCTACTCCGACGACGAGATCCCCGCCGGGACGGTCATCCGCGTGGTCGAGACCCACGGCTCGCGCGTGAAGGTCGCCCGGCTCGCAGCCGCCTCCCTCCCCGTTTCCGAACACACCGACCCTGAGAAGGACTGAGACATGACCACTCCCTCCTCCATCGCCGGCATCATCGCGGTCGTCGGCATCGTCGTCGCCGTCCTCGCGGTGTTCCTCTTCATCGCCAGCCGCATCCGGCGCGTGGCGCCGAACGAGGCGCTCGTCATCGTCGGCCGCGGCGCCGGACGTCCCTCGGCCGCCGCCACCGCGTCGGGCGAGCACGAAGGCGGCCAGCGCGTCGTCATCGGCGGCCGCGTCTTCATCTGGCCGATCCTGCAGCAGGGGTTCGCGATCTCGCTGGAGCAGCGCCAGATCGGCATCGTGGTGGAGGGCGTCGACAGCAACTTCATCAAGCTCGCGATCCAGGCGAGCGTCAACTTCAAGGTGTCGGGCACCCCGGAGGGTGTGCGCCGCGCCGCGCAGCGCTTCCTGTCGCAGCAGAACTCGCTCACCGAGATCATCCAGCAGTCGCTGGAGGGCTCGCTCCGCTCGATCATCGGCAACATGCCGGTGAAGGACATCATCTCGAACCGCAACGCCCTCTCGGAGGCCGTGGTCGAGGCGACGAAGGTCGACCTGGCCGAGCAGGGCCTCCAGGTCGACCTCCTGAACATCTCGGACATCTCGACCCCGGGCACGAACTACCTCGCCGACCTCGGCCGCGCGGAGGCCGCGCTCGCCAAGCAGAACGCCGAGATCCGGGAGGTCGAGACCGCTCGCGCGAGCGAGTTCGCGCGCATCGACGCGGCCGAGCAGATCGCCGAGCGCCAGAAGGCGCTCAGCCTCAAGCAGGCGACGATCAAGGCCGAGACCGACCGTGCCAACGCCGAGGCGGAGGCCGCCGGTCAGCTCGCGCAGGCCGAGCAGCAGAAGCTCGTCGCCACCCAGGAGCGCGACGCCCTCGCCGAAAAGGCGAAGGTCGAGCAGGAGCGCCTCGACATCGAGGTGCGCAAGCCGGCCGAGGCCGACGCCTACGCGACGGTCCAGCGCGCGCAGGCCGAGCGCGACGCGACCAACGCCGCCACCGAGGCCGACGCCTACAAGCGCCGCACGATCGCCGAGGCCAACAAGGTCGCCGCCGTGCAGGACGCCCAGGCCGCCGCCGAGTCCGTCCGCCTGGCCGGTGACGCGGAGCGCGACCGGCAGATCGCGCTCGCCGCCGGTGTGCGCGCCGACGGCGAGGCGCGTGCCGCCGCGATCGAGGCCGAGGGTCTCGCCGAGGCGCGGGCGACGGACGCGAAGGCGGAGGCGCTGCGCAAGTTCGGCGAGGCCGGCCTCGCCTCCGAGATCATCGACCGCCTGCCCGAGATCACCCGCGCCGTCGCGGAGCCCCTGGCCAACATCGACAACCTCACGGTGATCAGCACCGACGGTGCGTCGGCGGTCACGAAGACGGTCGGCCAGGTCGTCAGCGAGGTGCCCAAGGTCGTGAAAGACCTGACCGGGCTCGACCTGGGCTCGATCCTCGGCTCCCTCGCGGGCGGTGCGCTCGGCGCCAACGCGCTGAGCGCCGCAGCGCCGGGCACCGCGACCCGGGTCGACCGGGGCGCGACGACGACGGCGACCGCGGGCGAGTAACGACGCACGGCACGAAGGGCGGCGGGGACTACTCGCCGCCCTTCGGCGTCTCCCGCTCCTCGTCCTCGTCGCGGGGGAGGTCGAGGCGACGCTCCGGATCCGCGGGCGGCTGGTGCCGGATGCGCTGGGTGCGCTCGTTCAGGTACGACACGATCGTCGCGCTCGCGGTGCCGACGATGGCGATGCCGCCGATCATCAGGACGACCGCGAGGATGCGTCCGGTGACCGTCACCGGGTAGTAGTCGCCGTAGCCGACCGTCGCCATCGTGACGCACGCCCACCACAGCGCGTCTCCGAAGCTGTGGATGTTCGCCCCCGGCGCGTAGCGCTCGGTCCGGAACACGGCCAGCGAGATCGTGTAGATGAACATGACGACCGCGCTGCCGGCGATGACGAGCACCCGGCGACGCAGGTGCGCCGCCGTGTCGCCGCGGAAGGCGTGGATCCGGCTGAGCCCGGTGAGCAGGCGGAACGGCCGCGCCATCGGCAGGAACACCGAGAGCAGGTCGACCTTGTTGCGCCGCACGAAGCGCGCCTTGTCGGCCGAGAGCAGCAGCCGGACGACGTAGTCGATCAGGAAGAACAGCCAGACCGCCCCCAGCACCGTCACGAGCAGCACGTGCAACCAGGTCGGCGGACGCTCGTCGAGGATGTCCCAGGTGTAGGCGATCAGGAAGGCGACGCTCGCCAGCACGCCGGGCCAGGCCGTCGCCCGTTCCCAGTGGTCGCGCCGGGCGTCGTCGCCCACGGTCTCAGTCCTTCACCCGGAGCGCGCCCTTGTGGAAGCGGTACGGCGCCGCCTGCGCGACCGGCTTGACGACGATGAGGTCGAGATCGACGTGCCGCGGGAGCTCGAGCGCGTGCACGATCGTCTCCGCGATGTCCTCCGCGGTCAGCGGCTCCGGCACGTCCTCGTAGACGGCGTCGCGCTTCTCCTGGTCGCCGCCGAAGCGGACCAGGGAGAACTCCTCGGTCGCGACCATGCCGGGGGCGACCTCCACCACCCGGATGGGCTCGCCGTTCAGCTCCAGCCGCAGCACCTCGGTCAGGGCGTGCTGGGCGAACTTCGCCGCGTTGTAGCCGCCGCCGCCCACGTAGGCCTGGTGGCCGGCGATGGAGGTGAGGTTCAGGATGTCGGCGTGCCCGGTCTCCGCCGCGCCCTCGCGCAGGAGGGGGAGCAGTGCGCTGACGACGCGCTTGGTGCCGAGGACGTTGATCTCGAACATCCACACCCAGTCGTCGACGCTGGACTCCTCGACGGAGGCGAGGCCGTGCGCGCCGCCGGCGTTGTTGACGAGGGCGTGGACGCCTCCCGTGGCCGCCAGGTGGTCGCGCAGCGCGTCGACGTCCTCCTGGCGCGTGAGGTCGGCGACGAACACCTCGGCGCCGGTCTCCTCCGCCAGCGCGCGCAGCCGGTCCTCGCGGCGGGCGACCCCGACCACGTCCCAGCCGCGCTCGCGGAAGAGGCGCACCGTCGCCGCCCCGATGCCCGAACTCGCTCCCGTCACGACCACACGTCTGCTCATGGTCCCTATTCTCACGGGTTACGGCGTGTTTCGGGTGCGTTGCCCGTGCGCGAGGCGCACCTCTACCCTGGTCTGGAGGCGGTGGCAGGGTCGCTCGTCGATTTCCACCCGAAGGAGCTACGCCATGACCGACGCCGCCGACTGGCAGTTCGAGACCAAGCAGATCCACACCGGTGCTGCGCCCGACCCCGTGACCAACGCGCGCGCCACGCCGATCTACCAGACCACCTCCTACGTCTTCAACAACGCGGAGCACGCCAAGAACCTCTTCGCTCTGGCGGAGTTCGGCAACATCTACACCCGCATCCAGAACCCGACCCAGGCCGTGGTCGAGGAGCGCGTCGCCGCGCTCGAAGGGGGCACCGGCGCCCTCCTCGTCGCCTCGGGCCAGGCGGCCGAGACCTTCGCCGTGCTCAACATCGCGCAGGCCGGCGACCACATCGTCTCGTCCAGCTCGATCTACGGCGGCACGTACAACCTCTTCAAGTACACCCTCGCGAAGCTCGGCATCGAGACCACGTTCGTCGAGAACCAGGACGACGCCGAGGAGTGGCGCCGCGCGGTCCGCCCGAACACCAAGCTCTTCTTCGCCGAGACCATCGGCAACCCGAAGATCAACATCCTCGACATCGCGCTCGTCGCCGACGTCGCGCACGAGGCGGGCGTTCCGCTGATCGTCGACAACACGATCGCGACCCCGTACCTCATCCGCCCGTTCGAGCACGGCGCCGACATCGTCGTGCACTCGGCCACCAAGTTCCTCGGCGGACACGGCACCGTCATCGGCGGCATCGTCGTCGACGGCGGCAGCTTCGAGTGGTCGAAGAACGTCGAGAAGTTCCCGGGCCTCACCGAGCCGGACCCGTCGTACCACGGCGCCAGCTACACCGCCGCGGTGGGCGACGGCCTCGCCTACATCATCAAGGCGCGCGTGCAGCTGCTCCGCGACCTCGGCTCGGCGATCGCCCCGGCCAGCGCCTGGCAGCTCATCCAGGGCATCGAGACCCTCTCGCTGCGTGTCGAGCGCCACGTGCAGAACGCGCAGGAGATCGCGGAGTTCCTCGAGAACCACCCCGACGTCGCCACGGTCAACTACTCCGGCCTGCCGACCAGCCCGTGGTACGCCGCCGCGAACAAGTACGCCCCCAAGGGCGTCGGCGCGGTGCTCTCGTTCGAGCTCAAGGGCGGCGTCGACGCCGGCCGCGCGCTCGTCGACAACCTGGCGCTGTTCAGCCACCTCGCCAACATCGGCGACGTGCGTAGCCTCGTCATCCACCCGGCGTCGACCACGCACTCCCAGCTGACCCCGGAGCAGCAGCTCACCGCGGGCGTCACCCCGGGTCTGGTGCGCCTCTCGGTCGGCCTCGAGAACATCGACGACCTGAAGGCGGACCTGTCGGCCGGCCTGGCCGCCGCCCGTTCGGTCGCCGAGGCCGCGCGCGCGTAGCCTCCCGCCCCACCACGTGACGAGCCGTCGCGGGATCCGGAACCTCCGGAGCCCGCGGCGGCTCCTCCGCGTTCAGAGGGTGGGCTGCTCCGCGTCGGCGAACGCCAGCTTGGGCACGAAGAACAGCAGGACGGCCGCGACCAGGGCGCCGAGCCCGCAGATCGTCCAGACGAGCATGTAGCCGAACAGACTCGCGGCCGTCGCGGTGACGGTGGCCGCCCCGGTCAGGAGCACCACGCCGAACACGGCGGAGGCGAACGAGCCGCCGATGGTCTTCGTGGTGTTCGTCATGGCGGTGGCGACGCCGGTCTGGCCGCGTGGCGCCGCTGCCGCTGCGGCGGCCGGCAGCGCTCCGACCAGCGCTCCGGAGCCGATGCCTGCGATCGCCATGTTGGTGAACACCTGCCAGGTCTCCAGGTGGAACGGCAGGAAGAGCAGGTAGCCGATCGCGACCAGGAACGACGCCACGATGAGGGTGACGCGCGGGGTCAGCCACGACGAGACCAGCGGGAACAGCACGGCGCCGACGATCATCGAGATCAGATACGCGCCGATCAGGATGCTGCGCTGGCCCGCCGAGAGGCCGAGACCGTAGCCGTTCACCGGGTCGGTGCCGGCGTAGGTGCTGAGCGGCGCCTGAGCGCCCAGGAGGCTGATCCCGACGAGTCCCGCGGTGAGCTGGATCGGCCACATGTTCGGCCGGCGCAGCACGCGGAGGTCGATCGCCGGGTCGGACTGCTTCAGCTCCCATTTGCCGAAGGGGATGAAGGCGAGGATGCCGGCGGCGATGAGCACCCACACCCACCACGTGCCGACGCCGTTGATCCGCAGGAAGGTGAGCCCCGAGGTGATGAGCAGCAGTCCGAGGGTGAGCAGGAGGAAGCCGATGCCGTCGAGCCTGCGGTCGGGGGTCGGCTCCGACTCCGGGACGCCGAACAGGATGGCGAAGAACACGAGGGTCACGGCGATCGCCGGGATCATCAGGGTGATGGTGAGGTTCTGGCCGACGGCCTCGAACAGCAGCCCGGCGCCGATCGCGCCGAGGATCGCGCCGAGCTCCAGGGCGACGACGAGCAGGCCGGCGGCGCGGCGGGTCTGCGACGCGCCCGTCCCGCTGCGGCGGCCGCGGTCGAAGATCAACGCCACCTCCAGCGGCAGCCAGACGACGTAGAAGCCCTGCAGGGCGAACGCGATGAGGAACATCGTGAAGTTGCCCGAGAACGCCAGCGCCCACGTCGCCAGGGCCGTGATGACCGTCGCGATGAGCAGGATGCGCTTGTGGCCGAACATGTCGCCCAGCTTCGCCAGCGGCGGCACGACCAGGGCGGAGAGCAGCAGCTGCGCGGCCTCGAACCAGTTGTAGTCGGCGTCGTGGATGCCCAGATGCTTGACCGTGTCCGAGATCAGGGGCACGTAGTAGCCCTGGAGGATTCCGCTCGTGAGCTCGACGACGGCGAGCCACCCGATCAGGCCGGCGGTGACGCCGATCGCGACAGCGGCCCGGCGGGGAGCGACGGTCTTCTCTGAGGTCATGCTGGATGCTAGCACCGGTCGGAGGCGGGTAACGTAGGGGGGTGGCCAGCGAACTCGACGACTCAGGTACAGGTGTTCTCGCAGAGACGGAACGGGAAGTGCTGGGCTGGTTGGAGTTCGGCGACGCCGCCCGCCATCTCGCGGGCGAGGTGCTGGAGTCCGGGTTCGAGCCCGACATGGTCATCGCGATCGCGCGGGGCGGCCTCCTGCTCGCCGGCGCCGTCTCGTACGCCCTGGGCATCAAGGCCTGCGGTGCGCTGAACGTCGAGTTCTACACGGGCGTCGACGAGCGCCTCCCGGAGCCCGTGGTGCTGCCGCCCATGCTGGATTCCTCCGCTCTCGACGCCAAGCGGGTCCTGCTCGTCGACGACGTGTCCGACTCCGGCCGCACCCTCGCCATGGTCGTCGACCTGATCTCCGCCTCGGGCGCCGACGTGCGCACCGTATGCCTCTACTCCAAGCCGCGCACCGTGCTCGAGCCCGACTTCGTCTGGCGCCGCACGGACCGCTGGATCACCTTCCCCTGGTCGGCCCTGCCGCCGGTCACCGCGGCGCACTGACCGCAGCCGTGGCGAAGTCGCTCGCCGAGCTGGCCGCCGACGGCTCGATGGATCCGGGATGGGCGCACGCCCTCGAGCCCGTCGCCGACCGCATCGCCGCGATGGGGGAGTTCCTGCGCACCGAGGTGGCGGCCGGGCGCCCCTATCTCCCGGCCGGGCCGGACGTGCTCCGTGCGTTCCGGGCGCCGCTCGCCGACGTGCGCGTGCTCATCGTCGGCCAGGACCCGTATCCGACGCCCGGCCATCCCATCGGCCTGTCCTTCGCGGTCGAGCGGCACGTGCGGCCCGTGCCGCGCAGCCTCCAGAACATCTACCGCGAACTGCGGGACGACCTCGGCGTCACCCCTCCCGCCCACGGCGATCTCAGCGCGTGGGCGGACAACGGCGTGATGCTGCTCAACCGGGTGCTCACCGTGCGTCCCGGCGCTCCCGCCTCGCACCGCGGGGCCGGCTGGGAGGCGGTCACCGAACACGCCATCCGCAGCCTCGTCGCGCGCGACCAGCCGTTCGTCTCCATCCTGTGGGGGAGGGACGCCTCGACGCTGAAGCCGCTGCTCGGCGACAACCCGGCGATCGAGTCGCCGCACCCGAGCCCGCTGTCGGCCTCGCGCGGGTTCTTCGGGTCCCGTCCGTTCTCTCGGACGAACGCGCTGCTCGAGGAGCGCGGCCTCGCGCCGGTGGACTGGTCGCTCGAACCGTAACGTGCCCGCAATGTGGGCGACGTAGGCTTGTCGTCGTGCTGGAAGAGGAATACGAGACGCGCCGTGAGCTGCCGCGTCACCTGCGCAAGCCGCCGGCGGCCGAGCCCGCCTTCGAGTACGCGCTGCGCGAGGCGCGCCCGGAGGACCTGCCGCACGTCCGCGAGATCTACAACCACTACGTGGCGAACAGCACGGTGACCTTCGACGAGGACGCCATGACGCTCCGCGAGTGGCGCAGCAAGTACGCGTACCTCCACAAGCTCGGGATGCCGTTCATCGTGGCCGAGTCGCCGAACGGCCAGATCCTCGGCTACGCCCTGGTCTCGCCGTGGAAGCAGAAGCGGGCGTACCGCTTCACCGTCGAGAACTCGATCTACCTCGGCGCCGCCTCCACAGGCAAGGGGCTCGGCCCTGTGCTGATGCAGGAGCTGATCGACCGGTCGAAGGCCGCCGGACTCAAGGAGATGATCGCCGTCATCGCCGACAAGGGCGCCGAGGCGTCGATCAAGATGCACGAGAACTTCGGCTTCGTCGAGATCGGCCGGATGGGTCGCGTCGGCTACAAGTTCGATCGCTGGCTCGGCACGGTGCTGCTGCAGAAGTCGCTCAAGTGACTCCCGCCCCCGGGCGCGTCGCGTCCGTGTGATGCGGCGGGCACGGGGCTAGGCTCGCGCTGTGAGCACAGTGACTTCCGGCACCGGCCAGGTCGCACCCGCCGCCCCCGCGACGCCCGCGAACCTCCCGCTGCGCAAGCGGCCGATCGACATCTTCTTCCTGGTGATCTTCTCGTTGTTCGTGGTCACCTGCATCATCAGCGACGCCATCCCGACGCTCGGGATCCCGCAGACCGCCACGACGACGAACATCCTCGCCCAGTGGAACTACACGTACTCGTCGCAGTACGACCCGCTCTACCAGGCGGAGCCGCTGTGGCTGCGGTTCATCACCGGCACCAGTGCCTTCGTCTACCTGCCCTTCTACGTGCTGCTGATCGTCTGCCTCGTGAAGGGGTTCAACTGGATCCAGCTGTTCGCGGTGATCTACGCCACCATGATCATCAGCCTCACGGCCATCCCGATCTTCGGCGTCGAGTTCTTCGGCCCGGTGGGGGAGCGCACGCCGCACCCGATCATCTTCCTGCTGTACAACGGGCCGTACGTGCTGGTCCCGCTCCTGCTGCTCATCCGGATGCGCAAGCCCCTGCCGTTCACGAGGAGGTTCTGAGATGCCCCTGCTGGAAGACCTAACCGTCTACGAGGACGGCGACGTGTACACGGTCTACGACCACACCCTCCTGGAGGGCGACGAGATCGGCCGCGGGCGCCTCCTCGGCGAGATCCGCGTGACGGCGGACGGCACGTACGAGCCGTCCGGCCTCGGGGCGGTCTACGACTTTGTCTCGCCGGCGGGGACGATCGACGACGCGCTGGCGGCCTTCGTCGGCTCGGCCTGACCGGCCGGTCGGCGCCGGACTCAGGCGGGGTGCTTGCCGCCCAGCTCCAGCAGCCCGACGCCGCCGATCACGAGGACCAGCCCCGCGACCTGCACCCAGGTGAGGGGCTCCTTGAAGAACACCCAGGAGATCAGGGCGATCGCGGCGACGCCGACGGCCGACCAGATGGCGTAGGCGATGGCCAGCGGCACCCCGCGCGAGAGCGACTGGGAGAGGGCGACGAACGACGCGACGTAGCCGACCACGACGATCACGAACGCCCACCACTTCGGGTTGTCGCCCGAGGTGAACTTCAGGAACGTCGTGGCGACGATCTCGGTGGCGATCGCGATCCCGAGGAAGATGTATCCCAGCACGAGCACACGCTATCGATCGAGAAGGAGTCAGGGATGGACGACACGGCACGGGTACGGCAGTTGCGGATCGTGGTCGAGGCGGAGGACTACGACGCGGCGCTGGCGTTCTTCCGCGACGCGCTCGGGCTCCCCGAGCAGGAGGCGTACGCGGGCGACGGGGGAGCGCAGGTGACCATCCTCGACGCGGGGCGCGCGACGCTGGAGCTGGCCAATCCCGCGCAGAAGGCGATGATCGACCAGGTGGAGGTCGGGCGCCCGGTCGCACCGCACATCCGGCTGGCCTTCGAGGTGGGCGACGGCCGAGCGGTGACCGCGCACCTCGTCGACGCCGGCGCCGAGCTGATCGCGCCGCCCACGGTCACGCCGTGGAACTCGCTCAACTCGCGGCTGTCGGCTCCGGCCGGCCTCCAGCTCACGGTGTTCCAGGAGCTGGGGGAGGAGCCCGCCGCCGAAGCCTAGGAACGGGCTATGAACTCACTACGCATGCGGTGAAGAGCCCGTCCGGGCGGCCGTTCCGTTCGTAGGGTGGAGGCACGACATCGTCGGACGGCATTCGCCGGCCGAGTGAGGCCGATGAACAATCGTGGCCCGGGCATCTCGCTGTGCGAGGAGGGGTGCCCGGGCCACGTCCATGCCGGCTCAGCTCTTCGGCGTCGCCCTGCTGAGCACCACGTGGCCCGCCAGGGCGGCGAGCACGGTGGGGACGAGCAGCCAGGCGGCGAGGCCGAGCGGACCGGCGGAGGCGAACCAGTCGCCGACGGCCGGCCAGCTGTCGGTCAGCGTCACCAGGGCGACCACGCCGACGAGGAGCAGCACGAGCACCGCGCCGGCCGCGAGGATGCCGTTCATCCGCCAGCGCATGAAGAGCGTGGCCGAGAAGGCGCCGACGGCGAAGAAGAACAGCATCCCGCACAGGACGATGAAGAAGCGTCCGAGGAAGCTCTGGTCGGCGAAGTACACCGAGGTGTAGAGGTGGCCGCCGAGACCCCACCCGTTCGTCCACTCCTCGATCGCCGACAGCGTCGCGAATCCCAGCGCGTAGCCGATGGACAGGATCAGGAAGGTGAGCCCGGAGCCGAGCGAGAAGTCCCGGCGGGTGGTGCCGTACCCGAGGGCGAACGGGAAGGTCGCCGAGATCACCTGGATGCCGATCACCAGCATGTAGACGAAGACGTAGAACGCTCCGCCGCTCCACTGGGTGCCCTCGAGCGCCTTCGCGCGGTCGGGGCCGGCGCTCGCCGCCCAGATGATCCACCAGATGAGCCAGTTCACCAGCCAGATGAAGCCCATGATCACGATGGGCAGCCAGATGACGGTCCATTTGTTGACGAGGTTCAGCCGGACGATGCGCCAGACGCGGTGCTGGCGTGCTTCGGAGGTCGGGAGCGCCAGGGCTCCCGGATCGATCGCGGTCATGCGCTCTGCTCGAATTCTGTCTCTCGGACGTTGGTCTTGCGGACGATGAGCTGCTGGAGGGAGACCGGGGCGAGTTCCAGCCCGGCCGCCCCGGCGGCCGCGCGGTCGGCGCCGCTCAGGCCGGAGACGGTGACGGAGGCGAGGCCGCCGATCCCGTCGCGGTGGAGCACCTCGTGCGGCGCGACGAACGCGTCGACGGCGCTGCGGGGGCCGACCACCGTGGTGGCGGAGCTGCGCAGCTCCTCCGCGTCCTGGTCCATCAGGATGCGGCCCTGGTCGATGACGATCACGTGCTCGAGGAGGTTCGCCACCTCGTCGATCAGGTGCGTGGAGAGGACGACGGTTCGTGGGTGCTCGGCGAAGTCTTCGAGCAGGCGGTCGTAGAAGATCTGCCGCGCCACCGCGTCGAGGCCGAGGTACGGCTCGTCGAAGAAGGTCAGCGGCGCCCGGGAGGCGAGGCCGACGATCACGCCGACAGCGGAGAGCTGGCCGCGGGACAGCTTCTTGATGCGGCGGTTCACGGGGAGGCGGAAGTCCTCGATCAGGCGCTCGGCGAACTCGGCGTCCCAGTGCTCGAAGAACCACGGCGCGCTGCGGAAGACGTGCTTCGGCTGGAAGTCCTCCGGGTAGCGCTGGCTCTCCTTGATGAAGCAGAGGTGCGAGAGCACGCGCGCGTTCTCGGCGGGGTTCTCGCCGAAGACGCGGATGTCGCCGGAGCTGGGGAAGTCCTGGCCGGTGATCAGCTGCATGAGCGTGGTCTTGCCGGCGCCGTTGCGGCCGAGCAGGCCGTGGATGCGGCCGGGCTGGATGGTGACGGAGACGTCGTCGATCGCGGTGAACGACCCGAATCTCTTGGTCAGTCCCGAGACCTGCACGGCCGGGACGGGGGCGGCGCTCATGCGCGCACTCCTTCCGTTTGGATCATCTGGGCGAGCTGGGTGGGGTCGATGCCGAGCTTGGCGGCCTCGGTGAGGAGCGGGCGGAGGTATTCGTCGCGGAACGCCTCGCGCCGCTTGGCGACGAGCTGCTCCCGAGCCCCCGTGGAGACGAACATTCCGATGCCTCGTTTCTTGTAGAGGATCCCCTCGTCGACGAGGAGGTTGACGCCTTTGCCGGCCGTGGCCGGGTTGATGCGGTAGAAGGCGGCGAACTCGTTCGTGGACGGCACCTGCGTCTCGGCGGGGTAGACCCCGTCGATGATGTCGTCCTCGATCTGCTCGGCGATCTGCACGAAGATCGGCTTGCCCTCTTCGATCATCCGAACCTCTTTGGTTCATTACTCATGTAACTAACCAACCAGGCCTGTCCCGGTTTGTCAAGAGCGAGATAGCCTGGCGCTATGGCGGAACTCCACGAGCTCACCGCGCTCGCGCTCTGGCAGGAGCTGCAGAGCGGACGCGTCTCCCCTCGCGAGCTGACCTCGCACTACCTCGACCGCATCGAGCGGCTCAACCCGGAACTCGGAGCGTTCGTCACGGTCACGCGCGACGCCGCACTGACCCGGGCGGACGAGGTGGCGGAGCACGTCCCGAAGACCGCGCCGCTCTGGGGGCTGCCCTCGGGCGACAAGGACCTCTGGCGTCGCGCCGGCGTCCCCGCCGGCTTCGGCTCGCGGGCCTTCGCCGGCTATGTCCCCGACACGAGCGACGAGATCGTCGAGACCCTGGATGCCGCGGGAGCCGTCAGCCTCGGCAAGACCAACGCACCCGAGTTCGGGCTGCCCGCCTACACGGAGTCGCTCGCTGCGCCTCCCGCGCGCAACCCGTGGGATCCCGCGCTCGGTGCCGGCGGCTCCAGCGGCGGCGCGGCCGTTGCCGTGGCCAGCGGGATGCTGCCCTTCGCGCCCGGCTCGGACGGCGGCGGTTCCGTCCGTATTCCCGCAGCGGCATGCGGTCTCGTCGGCCTCAAGCCCACCCGCGGTCTCGTCCCCGCGGGCAGCGGGATCGCCTCCCTCGGCGGGCTCGTCGTCGACGGCCCGCTGGCGCGCACCACCGCCGACGCCGCCCTGCTCCTCGACGGGATGATCGCCAAGGTCGGCGACCGCATCGGCCACCACTACACGCTTCGCGCTCCGTACGACGACGACGGCCCCTTCCTCGGCACCGCCGTCCGCGGCGAGGGCCGCTTCCAGCTGGGCGTGATGACGACCTCGGCCTGGGACGACGCCTACGAGATCACCATCGCCCCGGAGGCGCGCGCCGCCCTCGACGCCGCCGTCGACGCCTTCACCGCGATGGGTCACGGGATGGAGGAGACCGCGCTGCGTCCCGACCCGACCTACGCACCCGCGTTCCGCACCATCTGGCAGGCCGGCGCCGCGGGCGTCCCGCTCGAGGGCGAGGCGCTCGACCTCCTGGAGCCGCTCACCTCCTGGCTCGTCCGCCGCGGCCGCGAGCTCGGCGCCCGCGAGCTCAGCGAGGCACTGTCGGCGCTGACCGCCTACGAGCGCTCGTTCATCGCCCAGCTGTCGTCGTTCGACGCCGTGCTCACCCCGGCCCTGGCGATGACGCCGCGACCCGTCGGCTGGTACGACGCCGACGACGGCGAGCACAACTTCGCCCAGCAGGTGCAGTACACGCCGTTCACCTCCATGGTGAACGTCACCGGCCTCCCCGCGATCGTGCTGCCCATCGCACAGACCGAGAACGGCCTCCCGATGGGCGTGCAGCTGATCGGCCGCCCCGGAGGCGAGCGCACGCTGCTCTCCCTGGCCGCGCAGCTGGAGCGGACGGTGCGCTGGACGGACCGCCGGCCGCCGCGCTGGTGACGAGCGACGCCGTCGCGATTCCCTGGGGGTCGGACAAGCAGAGCGTGTCCGGCTACGTGCTCGAGGGCCGGCGCATCGCACTGAGAGTGTTCCTCCCCGGAATCGACGCCGCCGGGAGGCTCCGTCGATGGCGGTCCCTCACCGGTGAGGAGGTCGTCGGAACGACGCGGTGGAGGGACCTCGTCGAATCGCACGACGACCTCCCCGCAGCCGAAGCGATCGACCCCGCCACCGGCACCATCGACGGTGCGACGGCGGCCGCGTTGTCGGACAGCCTCAGAACCCTCGTCGGGGATGTGGACGTGCACGTCGCCCGCTGGCGGGGGTACGTGGGTGATGCGACTCCCGCGTCGGGACCGCTGGACGGGGAGCACACTGTGACGACCGAGCCCCTCGCGGCGGTGTTCACTCCCGCGCGTCCGCTGCCGTCCTTCGTGTGGATCCCGGAGGCGCGGCTGTCGATCGGGGCGCCGCTCTACGCCGACTCGGTGTTCGTCTCCGGGCCCGAGGAGAGCCTGGCCGCGATCGCCCGGGATTCGGAGCTGGAGAGCGCCGCCCTGCTCGCCGATCAGCCGCTTCCCCTGCCGGGCCTGGAGTAGCCCGACCCGCAGCCGTCAGTCGAGCGTCCGCCGCAGCGCCGCGGGCGCCCGGTTGTGCCAGGCGTCGGTGACGAGCTCGCGCAGGAGCGCCGGTTCGATGGTCGCGAACGCGACCTGCGCGGCGGAGAGACGGCCGGCGAACCAGCGCTCCGAGCAGTGCTCCGGCCACGCCGCGGCGGCGTCGCCGATGCCGGCCTCGCCGAGCATCAGGTTGATCGTCGACGACTCCGCGTCGAGCATGGTGGCGAACCGGGTGCCGCGCACGGCGGCGTCCACGGGATCAGTTGACGGGGCCGGTGTACTTCTCGCCCGGGCCCTTGCCGATCTCGTCGGGGATGGGGGAGGCCTCGCGGAAGGCCAGCTGGAGGGAGCGCAGTCCGTCGCGCAGGCTGCGCGCGTGCTGGTCGCCCAGGTGCGCCGCGCTCGCAGTGACGAGGCCGGCGAGGGCGTCGATCAGCTTGCGGGCCTCGTCGAGGTCGGTCTGCGCGTCGGGGTCGTCGGCGAGCCCGCACTTGACCGCGGCGGCGCTCATCAGGTGCACCGCCGTGGTGGTGATGACCTCGACGGCGGGCACGTCGGCGATGTCGCGCGTGGCCTCAGAGAGGGCCTCGTCGTGGTGCTGGGGGTCGGCCTCCTGGTAGGAGAAGGAGGGGGATGTGTCGCTCACTGCATTCCTCTGTTAGAATCGTTCGGGCTCCGGGACTTCTGTCCCGGTACGAAAGTGGAGATTCCTCCCACCCGCGCTTGACCGCTTACAGGTTACCGGGTTGTTGCACTCCGCCGATGCGCTCCGGCGCGGAGGTAGACAGGGTGCTGTACCAAGCACTGCGATTTCGATCGCAGGGCTGTGCTGGTGCGTGGAACCTCCTCTTTCGCCGGATCGTCTCCCGATGATCCGCGGCTGTGAAGCATCGCTCGATCAGAGGAGACAAACATCAGCGATCCCCGTACGAATGACCGTATCCGCGTCCCCGAAGTTCGACTCGTCGGCCCCAGCGGAGAGCAGGTCGGTGTCGTCAAGATCGAGGTCGCCATCCGGCTCGCTCAGGAGGCGGACCTCGACCTCGTCGAGGTTGCGCCGAACTCCAAGCCGCCGGTCGCGAAGATCATGGACTACGGCAAGTTCAAGTACGAGGCTGCGCAGAAGGCCAAGGAGGCCCGGCGCAACCAGGCGAACACCATCCTCAAAGAGGTGCGGTTCCGCCTCAAGATCGACAAGCACGACTACGAGACCAAGCGCAAGCGCGCCGAAGGCTTCCTGAAGGCCGGCGACAAGGTCAAGGCCATGATCCTCTTCCGCGGTCGCGAGCAGTCGCGCCCCGAGCAGGGTGTCCGCCTCCTGCAGCGCTTCGCCGAGGACGTCGCCGAACTGGGCCAGGTCGAGTCGAACCCGACCATCGACGGCCGCAACATGGTGATGATCATCAGCCCCCTGAAGAACAAGTCCGAGGCCAAGGCCGAGGCCAACGCACAACGTGCCGCATCGAAGGCTCGCGCCCAGGGGCGCGACACCGATGAGGTTGCTGACGCAGACGACGCTGCGCAGTCCGACGAGAGTTCGCCCGCCCAGGCGACCAACGAGGAGAAGTAATGCCCAAGCAGAAGACCCACTCCGGCGCCAAGAAGCGCTTCAAGATCACCGGCTCCGGCAAGGTCATGAAGCAGCAGGCCGGCATGCGCCACAACCTTGAGGTCAAGTCCAGCGACCGCAAGCGTCGCCTGAACGCCGACCAGGTCGTGCCCGAGGTGGACGCGAAGGTCGTCCGCCGGATGCTCGGCAAGTAACCCCACCCGTACGTTTTAAGGAAGTTTGACTAATGGCAAGAGTGAAGAGGGCTGTCAACGCCCACAAGAAGCGTCGGGTCATCCTCGAGCGCGCCGAGGGCTACCGCGGGCAGCGGTCGCGCCTCTACCGCAAGGCCAAGGAGCAGGTCACCCACTCGCTCGTCTACTCGTACCGTGACCGCCGCCAGCGCAAGGGCGACTTCCGTCGTCTCTGGATCCAGCGCATCAACGCCGCGAGCCGCGCCAACGGCCTCACCTACAACCGTCTGATCCAGGGCCTCGGCCTGGCGGGCGTCGAGGTGGACCGTCGCATCCTCGCCGAGCTGGCCGTCACCGAGCCCGCGACCTTCGCGGCCCTCGTCGAGACCGCCAAGAAGGCCCTCCCGGCCGACACCTCGGCCCCGAAGGCCGCCGCGTAAGCAGCTGCACCACCACGAACGGCCCGGTCGACTCACGTCGACCGGGCCGTTCTGCGTCTGCGTCGCCGGCTCCCGAGCAACTCCGGAGAATCTCGGCCAGGGCAGGCGAATCACCGTTCGAACGGTGAACTGAGCGGCGCGCCGTATGCGGTCTCCGGAGTTGCAAGTCGACACCGGCAACTCGGGACGGTCGCGAGGGTCGGCGTGGGATGGCACGTGCGGCGCCGGAACTCCGGACGATCGGGAGGACGCGCCGCTCAGTTCACCGGAGTTCCGGCGTTCCCGGCCGGCAGCCGGCTGATTTCCGGAATTGCGGGGCGCCGGGGTCAGTCGTCGCCGCCGTGACCGCCGTGGCCGGGCTCGGTGCCGTGGTCGCCGTGGTCGTCGCCCACGTCGTGCGTTGCGGGGTTGTCGGCGCCCTGGTCGTCGCCGATGTCGTGGGTGGCGGGGCCCGGCGCGGGCACCGCGGCGGGGGTGGGGCGCGGTGCCGGCGGGGAGGGCGTCGCGGCGGGCACGCCGACGTGGTCCTCGATCACGCTGGGCGGGTCGTCGGCGCCGCCGCGTCCGGTCGTGGCGGCCAGCGCTCCTGCCGTGCCCGCGCTCAGCGCGAGTGCGACGGCACCCGCGATCACCGCTGCTCTGGTTCCTGTCCTCATGGGTCCTGCCTCCTTCGGCTCTTCCCTGGGACACGAGACGCGGCGCGAAAGGGTTCGATCCAGCCTCCCGAGCCCGGCAGAGGGCTGCCCCTAAGCTGGTCGCATGCTTGACAATCCGCGCTCTCCGCGCGTCCGATCCGTTGCGAAGCTGGCGAAGCGGAACGCCCGGTCAGAGACCGGCCTCTTCCTGCTCGAAGGGCCGCAGGCCGTCGCCGAGGCGCTCGGCTTCCGCCCCGAACTCGTGGTGGAGCTCTACGCCACGCCCACCGCGCTCGAGCGCTACATGGACATCGCGCAGACCGCCGTCGAGGCGGGCGTCGATGTCGAGTTCGTGACCGAGCAGGTGCTCGAGACGATGGCCGACACGGTGACGCCGCAGGGCTTCGTCGCGGTCTGCCGGCAGTTCCCGACCTCGGTGAAGGACATCTTCGCCGACGGACCGAAGCTCGTCGCCGTGCTGGAGGAGGTCCGGGATCCGGGCAACGCCGGCACGATCATCCGGGCCGCGGACTCGGCCGGAGCGGACGCGGTCGTGCTCACCGGTCGCACGGTCGACCTCTACAACCCGAAGGTGGTCCGCTCGACCACCGGCTCGCTCTTCCACGTGCCCGTCGCGGTCGGTGCCGACCTGGCCGACGTGATCGGTCGCGCGCGGTCGGCCGGGCTCACGGTGCTCGCGGCGGACATCAAGGGGGAGGACCTGCTCGCCGCCCGCATGGACGGCCTCCTCGCCCGCCCCACGGCCTGGGTCTTCGGCAACGAGGCCCACGGGCTCGACGACGAGCAGCTGGAGCTGGTGGACCGCGCCGTCACGGTGCCGATCTACGGCAAGGCCGAGTCGATGAACCTCGCCACGGCGGCCTCCGTCTGTCTCTACGAATCGGCGTTCGCGCAGCGGTCCTGACCCAGCCCTTAACCGTTGCGTTATATAACGCGACGATGATAGGTTGCTGCCATGGACGCATTGGAAGCCGTCGGGGACCCCGTCCGCCGACGTTTCGTGGAGCTGCTGGCGGCGGGTGAGCGCACCGCGGGAGAGCTCGCCGCGCTGGCCGCGGACGAGTTCGGCATCAGCCAGCCCGCGGCGTCGCGACACCTCCGCGTGCTGCGGGAGGCGGGCGTCGCCGACTCCCGGGTGAGCGGCCAGCAGCGGGTCTACACGCTCGACGGCGCCGGACTCGCCGACGCGGCCGCCTGGTTCGACGGGCTGGGCGCGTTCTGGGAGCAGCGCCTCGACGCGCTCGGCACCGAGCTCGCCCGCGGCCGCAAGCGGACCCGCCCTGATCGGCCCTCCTCCGTGCGGGCGGTCGGATCGTGACGCTCTGGGGGGACATCGCGCTCGACGGCGCACGCCGCTCGGTCACCGTGGAGCGGGAGTACCCCGCGACGCCGGCCGAGCTCTGGAGCGCCCTCACCGATCCCGCGCGCCTCGCCCGCTGGATCGGCGTCGTCAGCGGGACGCGGGCTGCGTTCCAGCTCGACATGGGCGGCCCCGGCCAGGACGCCCGGGTGTCCGGGCGCGTGCTGGCGTGCGAGCCGGGGTCCCGCCTCCTCGTCAGCTGGCGGTTCGCCGGAGCGGGGGAGACGGAGGCCGAGACCGAGCTCGAGGCGACGATCGAGCCGAGAGGGGAGGCCGCGGCCCTCCTGCGGCTGCATCATCGCCGCGTGCAGGCGGTGACGGCCTCGGTCTACGGCGCGGGCTGGCAGGACGTGCTCACGCACCTGGCCAGGGAGCTCGGAGCGTCCGCCTCGGCCGAGGAGCACGACGGCTATCTCGGCGGTGCCGCTGACCCGGCGGCCTTCGACGCCGCGCTCGCCGACTATCGCACGGCGGAGGCCGCACTCGTCGCGGGGGAGACCGAGCGCGTCGACGGACTCTCGGGAGTGCTGCTGCGCCGGGTGCTCGACGCCCCGCGACCGGACGTGTGGGACGCCCTCACCCTCCCGGACCGGGTCGGCCGCTGGCTCTGGCCCGTGCTCGGCTGGCCGGACGATCCCGCGCGCGAGCGCCGGCTGCGGCTGGGCGACGTCATGCGCCTCGGCGACGAGAACGTGGAGGGCGGCGTGCAGGAGCTGGAGGTGCTCGACCTCGACGAGGGCCGGCTCCTCCGCCTCAGCTGGGGCACCGCGTCCGTCGCCTTCCGGCTCGACGACGGCGACGCCGGCACGACCGTCCTCACCCTGGTGCAGGACCCGATCGAGGAGATCTTCGGCGCCGGGCGGCTGCGCTCGGCGCCGGACTTCGCGGCGGGCTGGCACACGCTGGTCGACCAGCTCACGCTCCTGCTCGCCGGTCTGACGGTCCCTGATCCGCAGGGGCTCTGGGAGGCCGCTTATCCGGTGTACGCCGACGACTAGACTGAGGAACCGTGTCTGAAACCACCGAAATCACCGAAGGCTCGGTCGAAGCGGCGGTCGAGGCGGCGCTCGCCGCGATCGACGCCGCGGGCGACTCGGCCGCGCTCAAGGCCGTGCGGCACGAGCACACCGCGGAGGGCTCGCCGCTCGCGCGCCTGAACGCGAGCATCCGCTCCCTGCCCGGCGACCAGAAGGCCGCGGCGGGCAAGCTCGTCGGCGGCGCCCGCGCCCGCGTCGGCCAGGCGTTCGCCGCCAAGGAGCAGGCGATCGCCGCCCAGGAGGAGGCCGCAGCGCTGGCCGCCGAGACGGTCGACGTCACCGCCCTCGCTTCCCGCTGGACCCCCGGCGCCCGGCACCCGCTGTCCCTCCTGCAGGAGCGCATCGCCGACAGCTTCGTCGGCATGGGCTGGGAGGTCGCGGAGGGGCCGGAGCTCGAGAGCGAGTGGTACAACTTCGACGCGCTGAACTTCGACGCCGACCACCCGGCGCGCGCGATGCAGGACACCTTCTTCGCCGCGCCCACCGACTCGCACCTCGTGCTGCGCACCCACACCTCCCCGGTGCAGCTGCGCGCCCTGCTCGGCAACGAGCTGCCCGTCTACCGGATCGCGCCCGGGCGCGTGTTCCGCACCGACGAGTTCGACGCCACCCACCTGCCGGTCTTCACCCAGACCGAGGGCATCGCCGTCGACAAGGGCCTGACGATGGCGCACCTGCGCGGCACCCTCGACCACTTCGTCAAGACGCTGTTCGGCGACGAGGCGAAGGTGCGCCTGCGCCCGAACTACTTCCCCTTCACCGAGCCGAGCGCCGAGCTCGACCTGTGGCACCCGACCTTCAAGGGCGGCGCGCGCTGGATCGAGTGGGGCGGCTGCGGCATGGTCAACCCGAACGTGCTCCGCTCCGCGGGCATCGACCCCGACGTCTACTCGGGCTTCGCGTTCGGTGTGGGCGTCGAGCGGGCGCTGATGTTCCGCAACGACGTGAAAGACATGCGCGACATGGCCGAGGGCGATGTCCGCTTCTCCCAGCAGTTCGGAATGGTGGTCTGATGCGCGTCCCCCTGAGTTGGCTCGGCGAGTACGTCGACCTCGAGCCCGGAACGACCGCGGAGGAGGTGCACGCCGCCCTCGTCGCCGTCGGGCTCGAGGAGGAGGACATCCACACCTTCGAGATCTCCGGACCGGTTGTCGTCGGTGAGGTGCTCGACTTCGTCGAGGAGCCGCAGAGCAACGGGAAGACGATCCGTTGGTGCCAGGTGCGCGTCGCCCCCGAGGGGCAGACGGCGGCCGACGGCGGCGAGGACGTGCGCGGCATCGTCTGCGGCGCGAGCAACTTCCTGCGCGGCGACAAGGTCGTGGTGACCCTGCCCGGCTCGGTGCTGCCCGGCCCGTTCCCGATCGCGGCCCGCAAGACCTACGGTCACGTGTCGGACGGCATGATCGCCTCGACCCGCGAGCTCGGCCTCGGCGACGACCACGCCGGCATCCTGCGCCTCGTCACCATGGGCCTCGACCCGGAGGTCGGGACCGACGCGATCTCGCTGCTCGGCCTGGACGACACGGCCGTGGAGGTCAACGTCACCCCCGACCGCGGCTACGCGTTCTCGATCCGCGGCATCGCCCGAGAGTACTCGCACGCGACGGGAGCGGCCTTCCGCGACCCGGCCGACGCCGTCACGGTCGCCCCGGCGGCCGAGCACGCGCGCGGCTTCTCGGTCGCGATCGACGACCGCGCGCCCATCCGTGGGCGCATCGGCTCCAGCGTGTTCGTCACCCGTGTCGTGCGCGACGTGGACGGCAGCCGCCCGACGCCGCCGTGGATGGTGTCGCGCCTCAAGCTCGCCGGCATCCGCTCGATCTCGCTCATCGTCGACATCACGAACTACGTGATGCTGGAGCTCGGCCAGCCGATCCACGGCTACGACCTCGACAAGGTGACCGGCGGTCTCGTCGTGCGCCGGGCGCACCCGGGGGAGACCCTGGTCACGCTCGACGAGCAGGCGCGCGCGCTGCACGTCGAGGACCTCCTGATCACCGACGACTCCGGCGCCATCGGCCTCGCGGGCGTGATGGGCGGCGCCTCCACCGAGATCGGGGAGGGCACCACCAACGTCCTGATCGAGGCCGCGAACTTCGACCCGGTGTCGATCGCCCGCACCGCCCGCCGGCACAAGCTGCCGAGCGAGGCGTCCAAGCGCTTCGAGCGCGGGGTCGACCCGCGCGTCGCCGTGGCGGCCGCGGCGCGCGTCGTGCAGCTGCTCGAGCAGCTCGCCGGCGGCCACGCCGACGAGCTCGGCTCGCTGCACGACGCCGCGACCGACGCGGAGGCGATCCGCCTCCCTGACGGCTACATCGCCGGCCTGATCGGCGTGGAGTTCACCGCGGACGAGGTGCGCGGGGCGCTCGCCGAGATCGGCGGAGCGGTCTCCGAGACCGCCGGTGCGCTCCTCGTCGTTCCGCCGAGCTGGCGGCCCGACCTGCTCGACAAGTCGGACCTCGCGGAGGAGGTCGCCCGCATCGTCGGGTACGACCGCATCCCCTCGGTGCTGCCGGTCGCGCCTCCCGGGCGCGGGCTCAGCCGCGAGCAGAAGCTCCGCCGCGGCGTCGCGCAGATCCTCGCGGACAACGGCGCCACCGAGGTGCTCGCCTTCCCGTTCGTGAGCGAGAAGCAGAACGACCTCTTCGGCTCGCCCGAGGCCGGCGGCGTGCCCGCGGTCAAGCTGGCCAACGCGCTCGACGCGACCGCGCCGTACCTGCGCACGTCGCTCCTGCCTGGACTCGTGGAGGTCGCCAAGCGCAACATCGCCCGTGGCCTCGTCGACCTGTCGATCTACGAGCTCGGCACCGTGTTCCTCCCGGACGCGTCGCAGCTCGGCAGCGAGACGCTCCCGCCCGGCGCCGCGCTCCCCGACGAGGAGACCCTCGGCGCCCTGAACGCCGGCATCCCGGCCCAGCCCCGGCATCTCGCCGGGCTGGTCGTCGGCCACACGGTCGAGAAGCAGCCCGGGCTGGAGGCGGTCGCCGCCGGCATCGCCGACGCCCTCGCCATGGTCGCGCAGACCGCTGCGGCGGTCGGCGTGCAGGTCCGCCCGGAACAGAGCAGCCACCAGGCCCTGCACCCGGGACGCACCGCGCGGCTCCTCGCCCGCGGTCGCGACGGCGTGGAGACGGCCGTCGGCTATGCGGGAGAGCTCCTCCCCGCCCTGGCGGCCGAGCTCGACCTGCCCCGCGTGGTCGCCGTGTTCGAACTCGACCTGGACGCGCTCATCGCCGTTTCGTCCGACGACATCGTCGCCCGTGTGATCGCCGGCTTCCCTGCCGCGACGCAGGACCTCTCCCTGGTGGTGCCCGCCGAGGTGCCCGCGGGCGAGGTGCTCGCCGCGGTGCAGGAGGGTGCGGGCGCGCTGCTCGAAGACATCCGCCTCGTCGACGACTACCGCGGCACCGGGCTGCCGGAGGGACGCAAGAGCCTGACGTTCGCCCTGCGCTTCCGCGCCGAGGACCGCACTCTCACCGCCGCCGAGGCGAGCGAGGCGAAGCTCTCCGGAGCGGCGCTCGCCGCCGAGCGGTTCGGGGCGGCCATCCGCGAATGACGCCGTGGCGCCCGCCGAGTGGCGGCGGGCGCCGCGGGGCCGCTAGGGTGGACGCATGCTTTCCGTCCGGTGCACCGCGAGCTCGCGTGCGGCCCTCGCCGCCCGCGCCCTGCGCCGACGCCTGCGCGACCGCCGAATCTAGGCGGCGTTCGGGCGACCCTTCGTGGGTCGACGTGGGCGTCGCCGTCGCCGAGGCCCCTGTCGTCCACTCACTAAGGAAGTAGCATGACCTTCTCGGTCGCCGTCGCCGGCGCATCCGGATACGCGGGTGGGGAGCTCCTCCGCATCCTCGCCGATCACCCGGACTTCGAGATCCGCACCGTGACCGCGCATCAGAACGCCGGTCACCCCCTCATCGCGCACCAGCCGCACCTGCGCTCGCTGGCGCACCTCACGCTCGTCGAGTCGACGGCCGAGAACCTCTCCGGCCACGACATCGTCTTCCTCGCCCTGCCGCACGGCAAGTCGGGCGAGATCGCCGCGCAGCTGCCGGCGGAGACGCTCGTCGTCGACTGCGGCGCCGACCACCGCCTGGAGGACCCGGCCGACTGGGCCGCCTTCTACGGCGGCGAGCACTTCGGCTCGTGGGCATACGGCGTGCCGGAGCTGCAGGTCGGTGACGGCCGCCAGCGCGAGAACATCGTCGGCGCGACGCGCATCGCCGCACCGGGATGCAACGCCAGCGCCGTCTCGCTCGCACTCGCGCCGGGCATCCACTCGGGACTGGTCGAGGAGCAGGACGTGGTCGCGGTGCTCGCGGTCGGCCCTTCGGGCGCGGGCAAGAGCCTCAAGACGATGTACCTCGCGAGCGAGATCCTCGGCTCCGCCAACCCGTACGCGGTCGGGGGCACGCACCGCCACATCCCGGAGATCCAGCAGAACCTCCGCAAGGCCGGCGCCACCGCCCCCACCGTCTCCTTCACGCCGGTGCTCGTGCCGATGTCGCGGGGCATCCTGGCGACCACGACCGCGCGGGTGAAGCCCGGCGTCACGGCCGAGCAGGTGCAGGCGACGTGGGAGGCCGCGTATGCGGACGAGCCGTTCGTGCACGTGCTGCCCGCCGGGTCCGTGCCGCGGACCGCCGACGTGCTCGGCTCGAACACCGTGCTGATCGGGGTCGCCCTGGACGAGGCCGCGGGCCGCGTCGTGACGGTGCTCGCGATCGACAACCTCTACAAGGGGACGGCCGGCGCCGCCATCCAGTCCGCCAACATCGCCCTCGGCCTCGACGAGACGACGGGCCTCGCAGTGAATGGAGTCGCACCGTGAGCGTTACCGCAGCATCGGGATTCGCCGCCGCCGGCGTCGTCGCCGGACTCAAGTCGAGCGGCAAGCGCGACCTCGCGCTCGTGCGCAACCTCGGCCCGCTCACCGCCGCGGCCGCCGTCTTCACCACCAACCGCTGCAAGGCGAACCCGGTGCTGTGGAGCGAGCAGGTCATGACCGACGGCGTCGTGTCGGCGATCGTCCTCAACTCCGGCGGCGCCAACTGCTACACCGGCGCGCAGGGCTTCCAGACCACGCACGCGACGGCCGAGGCCGTGGCCGAGCGGCTCGGCGTCTCCGCCGGCGACGTGCTCGTCTGCTCGACCGGCCTGATCGGCGACCAGCTCGACCTGAGCAAGCTCATCGCGGGCGTCGAGTCGGCCTCCACCGCGCTGGCGACCGACGCCGGCCTGGGCGCCGCCGAGGCCATCATGACCACCGACACCCGTCCGAAGGAGGCCGAGCACCGCGCGGCCGAGGGCTGGACGGTCGGCGGCATGGCGAAGGGCGCCGGGATGCTGGCGCCGGGCCTCGCGACCATGCTCGTGGTGCTCACCACCGACGCCGTGCTCGACTCCGAGCAGCTGGACCGCGCACTGCGCACCGCCACCCGGGTCACCTTCGACCGGCTCGACTCCGACGGCTGCATGTCCACCAACGACACCGTCGCCCTGCTCGGCTCCGGCGCGAGCGGCGTGGTGCCCGACGAGGCGGCGTTCGCGCTCGCCCTCACCGAGGTGTGCCGCAGCCTGGCCGAGCAGCTCCAGGCCGACGCCGAGGGCGCCTCCCACGACATCGCCATCGAGGTCGTGAACGCGCACTCGGAGGACGAGGCAGTGGAGGTCGGACGCGCGGTCTCGCGCAGCAACCTCTTCAAGGCCGCGATCTTCGGCAACGACCCCAACTGGGGCCGGGTGCTCGCCGCCGTCGGCACGACCGGCGCCGCGTTCGACCCGTACGGCATCGACGTCGCGATCAACGGCGTCCAGGTCTGCACCGCGGGGGAGCCGGACCAGCCGCGCGACCTCGTGGACCTCACGCCCCGCGCCGTGCACGTGTTGATCGACCTGCACGCGGGGGCCGAGACGGCGACCATCCTGACCAACGACCTCACGCACGACTACGTGCACGAGAACAGTGCGTACGCCAGCTGAGATGACGACTCCTTCAGACATCGACCCCGCCGGCATCGACCCGGCAGCCATCGACACCGAGGCCATCGACACCGAGGCCATCGACGAGGCGGAGGACCGCTCAGCGGCGGCCGCGAAGGCCGCCACTCTGATCGAGTCCTTGCCGTGGCTCAAGCGGTTCCACGACCAGATCATCGTCATCAAGTTCGGCGGCAACGCCATGGTGAACGAGGACCTGCAGCGCACCTTCGCCGAGGACATGGTCTACCTGCGCTACGCCGGCATCCGCCCGGTCGTGGTGCACGGCGGCGGCCCGCAGATCTCGGCGATGCTCGACCGGCTCGGCATCCACTCCGAGTTCCGCGGCGGCTACCGCGTAACCACCCCGGAGGCGATGGATGTGGTGCGCATGGTGCTCACCGGCCAGATCAGCCGCGACATCGTCAGCAACATCAACAAGCACGGCCCGCTCGCGGCCGGCCTCTCGGGAGAGGACGCGGGCCTGTTCCAGGGTCGGCGCCGCGGAGCGGTCGTGGACGGCGAAGAGGTCGACCTCGGACTCGTCGGCGATGTGGTCGGGGTGAACCCGGAGGCCGTGCACGCGCAGATCGCGGCCGGCCGCATCCCGGTCGTCTCCTCCATCGCGCCGGACATCGACGACCCGGGGCAGGCGCTCAACGTGAACGCCGATGCCGCGGCGGCCGCGCTCGCCGTCGCCCTCGGGGCCGCGAAGCTGGTCATCCTGACCGACGTCGCGGGTCTCTACAGCGACTGGCCCGACCGCGACTCGCTGCTGTCGAAGATCGACTCCGACGACCTGCGCGAGCTGCTGCCCTCCCTCGAGTCGGGCATGATCCCGAAGATGGCGGCCTGCCTCGACGCGGTCGACGGCGGTGTCGAGAAGGCGGCCATCATCGACGGGCGCGTGCCGCACTCGATCCTGCTCGAGGTGTTCACGCAGTCCGGAATCGGAACGGAGGTGGTGCCCGCGTGAGCGAGCTGACACAGGGACAGTGGAAGGGTCGCTTCGGCGACGCGATCATGCGCACGCTGGCGACGCCGAAGCTGATGCTGGCGCGCGGCGAGGGCTGCCGGGTCTGGGACACGGACGGGGTCGAGTACCTCGACTTCCTCGCCGGGATCGCGGTCAACTCGCTCGGGCACGCGCACCCCGCGCTGGTGGAGGCGGTCAGCCGTCAGGTGGGCACGCTCGCCCACGTCTCCAACTACTTCTCGACCGCGCCGCAGCTGGAGCTCGCCGAGCGCCTGCGCACCATCACGGGCGCGGGCGACCAGGGGCGCGTCCTCTTCGGCAACTCGGGCGCGGAGGCCAACGAGGCCGCCTTCAAGCTCGCCCGCCTCAACCGCGGGCCCCACGGCAACCGCACCCGCGTGCTCGCGCTGAACAACGCGTTCCACGGCCGCACCATGGGCTCCCTCGCCCTCACCGGCAAGCCGCCGATGCGCGAGGCGTTCGAGCCCCTCCCGGGCGGCGTCGAGCACATCGACTCCACGATCGAGGCGCTGGAGGCGGCGATCGACGACCGCGTCGCCGCGCTCTTCATCGAGCCGATCAAGGGGGAGGCGGGCGTGCTCGACCTGCCCGAGGGCTTCCTGGTCCGCGCCCGCGAGCTCACCGAGCAGCACGGCGCGCTGCTCATCCTGGACGAGATCCAGACCGGTGTCGGCCGGACGGGGCGCTGGTTCGCGTACCAGCACGAGGACATCCTCCCGGACGCGGTGACCGTCGCGAAGGGGATCGCCGGCGGCGTGCCGATCGGTGCGCTCGTCACGTTCGGCTGGGCGTCCGACCTCTTCACCCAGGGCCAGCACGGCTCGACCTTCGGCGGCAACCCGCTCGCGACCGCGGCCGGCAACGCCGTGCTCGGCGAGATCGAGCGCGCCGGCCTGGTCGAGAACGCCGCCCGTCGCGGCGAGGAGCTGCGCGCCATCATCCGCTCCTACGACTCGCCGCTCATCGGCGACGTGCGCGGAGCCGGCCTGCTGATCGGCATCGGGCTCACCGAGGGGGAGGCGCACCGCCTGTCCGACGCGGCCCTCGCCGAGGGCCTCATCATCAACGCCCCGAACGAGTCCAGCATCCGGCTCGCGCCGCCGCTGATCGTGGGCGACGCCGAACTGGCGGAGTTCCGGGAGCGCTTCGGCCGCGCCCTCGCCGCCCTCTGACCTCCCGAGACGAAAGAGACCGATGACCAGGCACTTCCTCCGCGACGACGACATCACCCCGGCCGAGCAGGCCGAGATCCTGGCACTGGCGGCCGAGCTCAAGCGCGATCCGTACGCGCACAAGCCGCTCGCGGGCCCGCAGACCGTCGCCGTCTTCTTCGACAAGACCTCGACGCGCACCCGCGTCTCGTTCGCCGTCGGCATCGCCGACCTGGGCGGCAGCCCGCTCGTCGTCTCGAGCGCGGACAGCCAGCTGGGCGGCAAGGAGTCCGTCGCCGACACCGCGCGCGTGCTCGAGCGCATGGTCTCCGCGATCGTATGGCGCACTTTCGCCCAGTCGGGCCTGGAGGAGATGGCGGCCGGCACCCGGGTGCCCGTGGTCAACGCCCTCTCGGACGACTTCCACCCCTGCCAGATCCTGGCCGATCTGCAGACCGTCCAGGAGCACAAGGGCTCCCTCGCCGGGCTGACGATGAGCTACTTCGGCGACGGCGCGAACAACATGTCGCACTCGTACCTGCTCGGCGGCGCGACGGCCGGGATGCACGTGCGCATCGCCGCCCCCGCGGAGTACGCGCCCGCCCCGGCGATCCTCGCTGACGCACGCCGCATCGCCGAGACCACGGGAGGCTCGGTCGAGGTCTTCACGGACGCGGCGGCCGCAGCGGCCGGCGCCGACGTGGTCGTCACCGACACCTGGGTGTCGATGGGGCAGGAGGCCGAGAAGGCGCAGCGCCTCGCCACGTTCGGCGACTACCAGGTCGACGCCGCGATCATGGCGCAGGCCGCACCGGACGCGATCTTCCTGCACTGCCTCCCCGCCTACCGCGGCTACGAGGTGGCGGCGGACGTCATCGACGGCCCCCAGTCCGTGATCTGGGACGAAGCCGAGAACAGGCTGCACGCGCAGAAGGCCCTGCTGGCCTGGCTGCTCGCGAAGAACCAGGAGGAGGCCGCATGAGCGCGGAGACGGACGGCACCGGAGTCGGCAAGACCGGAGAGGGCTCGCTCTGGGGCGCCCGGTTCGCGGGCGGACCCTCGCCCGAGCTCGCCGCGCTGAGCAAGTCCACCCACTTCGACTGGGCGCTCGCCGCCTACGACATCGCCGGCTCGCGCGCGCACGCCACGGCGCTCGCCGCCGCCGGCTACCTGGACGACGCCGAACTGGCCGGGATGCTCGACGCCCTCGACCGGCTGGACGCCGACGTGGTGTCGGGCGCGTTCGTCGCGGCCGAGTCGGACGAGGACGTGCACGGAGCGCTGGAGCGCGGCCTGATCGAGCGCGCGGGCGCCGAGCTCGGCGGCAAGCTGCGCGCCGGCCGCAGCCGCAACGACCAGATCGCCACGCTGGTGCGCCTCTACCTGCGCGACCACGCCGGCGTCATCGCCGAACGCCTGATCGGCCTCATCGACGCGATCGCCGCCCAGGCCGACGCGCACCCGACGGCGATCCTCCCGGGCCGCACCCACCTCCAGCACGCCCAGCCGGTGCTGCTGGCCCACCACCTGCTGGCGCACACCTGGCCGCTCGTGCGCGATCTGGAGCGCCTGGCCGACTGGGACAAGCGCGCGGACGTCTCGCCCTACGGCGCGGGCGCGCTGGCCGGCTCGACGCTCGGGCTCGACCCGCTGCTGGTCGCGCGCGAGCTCGGCTTCGCCGCGAGCTCGGAGAACTCGATCGACGGCACGGCCGCGCGGGATGTCGTGGCGGAGTTCGCGTTCATCGCCGCGCAGATCGGCGTGGACCTCTCCCGCTTCGCCGAGGAGATCATCCTCTGGAACACGCGCGAGTTCGGCTTCGTCACCCTCGACGACGCCTACTCGACCGGCTCGTCGATCATGCCGCAGAAGAAGAACCCCGACATCGCCGAGCTGGCCCGCGGCAAGTCCGGCCGCCTGATCGGCAACCTGACGGGGCTGCTCACGACGCTCAAGGGCCTCCCGCTCGCGTACAACCGCGACCTGCAGGAGGACAAGGAGCCCGTGTTCGACTCCGTGCAGACGCTGGAGGTCGTGCTCCCGGCCTTCGCTGGCATGGTCGCCACCCTCCGCTTCCACACCGACCGGATGGCGGAGCTCGCGCCGCAGGGCTTCTCGCTCGCGACCGACGTCGCGGAGTGGCTGGTCAAGCAGCACGTCCCGTTCCGCAACGCGCACGAGATCACCGGCAGCCTGGTGAAGTTCGCCGAGGAGAACGGCCTGGAGCTGCACGAGGTGGACGACGCGCAGCTCGCCGCCGTCTCTCCACTGCTGACCCCGGAGGTGCGGTCGGTGCTCACCGTCGAGGGCTCGGTCGCCAGCCGCGCCGGCGTCGGCGGGACCGCACCGGATCGGGTGGCCGAGCAGCTCGCGTCCCTCACCGAGCGCGTGCGCGCCTTCACCGGCTCGTTCGCCGCGACGCGACGGGACCTGGTCTGATGGCCCGCCCGGAGCAGACGCCGCCGAAGCGTCCGTGGATCATCCCGACGGTCGTCGTGGTCGCCATCGCGGTCATCGTCGTCGGGCTGATCGTCGCGGTCGCCGCCGGCGGCCGCATCTTCTGACGCGGACCCGGCCCGAGATGCCGCTGCACCATCCCCGTCGCGAGGTCTTCGAGGCGTCGTCGCTGGAGGTCGCCCCGCGCCTCCTCGGCGCCGTGCTCCGCCACATCACCGCCCAGGGGACGGTCGGGCTCCGCATCACCGAGGTGGAGGCGTACATCGGCGACGGCCTCGACCCCGGCTCGCACGCCTTCCGCGGCCGCACCAAGCGCAACGCGGTGATGTACGGGCCGCCCGGCCACCTGTACGCGTACTTCACGTACGGGATGCACGTGTGCGCCAACGTCGTGTGCTCGCCGGAGGGCGAGGCGACGGCCGTGCTGCTGCGCGCCGCCGAGGTCATCGAGGGCGAGTCCCTCGCGGAGGTGCGCCGGGTGGGGGCCAGCGGCCGCACCATCCCGCACCGCGACCTCGCGCGCGGCCCGGCGCGGCTGGTCGTGGCGGCGGGCATCGCGCTCGCCGACGACGGAGCCGACCTGTTCGGCGGGCGCTTCGAGCTGCTGCTGCCGGACGAGCAGGCGGAGTACGAGACGGGCCCGCGCACCGGCGTCTCGGGCGCGGGCGGGGGAGCGGCGTTCCCCTGGCGCTACTGGCTGCCGGGCGACCCGACGGTGTCGCCGTACAAGCGGCACCCGAAATCGGACGACTGAGCTCAGGCCGCGACGAAGCGGAACAGGCCCGCGCAGACGCACGCCCAGGTGATGCTGACGAGCGTGCCGATGATGAACCGTTCGCGCGCCTCGGCGGTGTCGAGCTCGGTGAAGCGGCCGACGCCCTTGATGGCGATCAGCACGCCGAGCGCCTCCGGGAAGCCGGCCATGATCGCGCCGGTGGTCGCGAAGCGCTCCAGGAAGCCGATGGTGGTGCCGCCGCGCAGCACCTCGCGGGTGGCGTCGGCGGCGGAGCCGGTGGAGCGGTCGTGCACGACGATGCCGCCGTGGTCTCCCGCGACGATCGTGCTGCGCGCGGCCAGCGCGAGGACCAGCTGGGAGGCGGGGCCGCCTCCCGCGACGCTGAGGGCGAGCGCCGCGATGCCGATGAAGAGGCGGAACTCCAGCGGCGCCTGCTCCTGCGGCAGGACGGCGAGGATGAACGCGAGCGCGAGGAGGCCGGTCGCCGTGTAGACGAGGGGACGCCGGGGTGTGCGCAGGGTCGCGACCATGCAGCAGAGGGCGGCGATCGTCAGCAGCAGGACGAGCATCCACACGGTGTGCGCGAAGAGGAAGGCGAGGAAGGCCGCCGGGGGCAGGGTCGTCATTCGTCCTCCGAGTCGTGCGCGGTGGTGGGGGGAGCGGCGAGCTGTGCGGCGTCGGCGCTCGCCAACAGCCTAGTCAGCGCGGGGACGGCCGCCAGCTCGACGCGGAGGTTCGCGGCGCGGGCGCGGTCGCTCACCGATTGCGGGGTGATGCCCAGGCGCGCGCCGGCTTCCGTCTGGGTCAGTCCCGCGGAGAGGAGGTCGTACAGCTCCCAGCCGGCGGGGGAGCGCGCGTCGCGCAGGGTGAGGAGCAGGTCGGCGAGCGCTTCGACATCCCGAGCGGCCTCGGGGTCGACGAGGGCCTCCACGGCGAGGCGGGTGGGGGACTTCTTGGCGCGGCCGACGGCGGCGCGGGCTGCGACGAAGGCGTCGCCGCTCGCCGCGCGGGTCTGGGCGGGGAGCGGGAGGCGGATGGCGCCGATCCCGACCCCGACGCTCCAGAGTCCGTCCCGGGTCAGTTCGAGCACCAGCGCCAGCGCGGTCGCCGGGTCGGGTGTCAGCGCCTGGAGCTCGTCCCCGGCGTTGCGGTCGACGGGGAGGGCGAGGGTCTCGCCGTGGCGCTCCTGCAGGGCGCGCAACGTGTCGGTGGCGAGGTCGGGGCCGGTGCGGCTGCCGACCTGGTCAGCGGTGATCACGAACATCGGTCCTCCTGAATCGGTCAGGGCTGGTGGCCTGATCGGTACTCTATCAGGGATATAGACCTGATTACTAGTCCATCAGGTCCACGGACCTGACTGCCGACGGCGGGGAGGCCGGCCCTCCCGCTGATAATCTGGGTGGATGTCCGAATCCGCCACGCTCGAAACGCAGGCCATCGACCCGTCCTTCGACGACATCTGGGACGAACTGGTCTGGCGCGGTCTCGTCCACGTCTCCACCGACGAGGCCGCTCTCAAAGAACTCCTCGCGGGCGGACCGGTCACGTATTACTGCGGCTTCGACCCGACGGCGGCGAGCCTCCACCTCGGCCACCTCGTGCAGCTGCTCACCATGCGCCGCCTCCAGCTCGCCGGCCACAAGCCGCTCGGCCTCGTCGGCGGCTCGACCGGCCTGATCGGCGACCCGCGCCCGACCGCCGAGCGCACGCTCAACACGCGCGAGACGGTCGCCGAGTGGGTGCGCTCGCTGCAGGCGCAGGTCTCGAAGTACCTCAGCTTCGAGGGCGACAACGCCGCGCGTCTCGTCAACAACCTCGACTGGACGGCGCCGCTGTCCGCGATCGACTTCCTGCGCGAGATCGGCAAGCACTTCCGCGTCGGCACCATGCTGAAGAAGGACGCCGTCTCGGCGCGCCTGAACTCCGACGAGGGGATCTCGTACACCGAGTTCAGCTACCAGATCCTCCAGGGCCTCGACTTCCTCGAGCTGCACCGCCAGTACGGCTGCGTGCTGCAGACCGGCGGCAGCGACCAGTGGGGCAACCTCACCAGCGGCACCGAGCTCATCCGCAAGGTCGAGGGCGCGCACGTGCACGCCATCGGCACGCCGCTCATCACCAACAGCGACGGCACCAAGTTCGGCAAGAGCGAGGGCAACGCGATCTGGATCGACGCGGAGCTGACCAGCCCGTACGCGTTCTACCAGTTCTGGGTCAACACCGACGACGCGGACGTGATCAGCCGGCTCAAGGTGTTCACGTTCCTCACCCGCGACGAGATCGCCGAGTACGAGCGCCTCGTCGCCGAGGAGCCGTTCCGCCGGGCGGCGCAGCTGCGGCTCGCGCGCGACGTGACGACGCTCGTCCACGGCGTGGCGCAGACCGAGGCGGCCATCGCGGCGGCCGAGGCGCTGTTCGGCCAGGGCGACCTCGCCTCCCTCGACCGCGGCACGCTGGAGTCGGCCCTGCGCGAGCTGCCCAACACGACGACCGCGCCGGGCGCGACGATCGCCCAGGCGCTCGTCGACACCGGGCTCACCAGCAGCCTCGGCGAGGCACGCCGGGCGGTCGCCCAGGGCGGCGTCTACACGAACAACGCGAAGGCGGAGGACGCCGAGGCGCCCATCGGCGACGCGGCGCTCCCGGGCGGGATGGTCGTGCTGCGGCGCGGCAAGAAGACGCTCGCCGGCGTGTTCGTCGAATAGGCCGACGAGTAGTCTGAACGCATGTCCGACCAGGATCGCGACGACAGCGACGACGCGCTGGTGGCCCGCCTCGATGTGATCGAGGAGCAGCCGCTGACGGCGCGCGCCGACGCCTATGCGCAGCTGCACGCCGAGCTCTCCGAACGGCTCGAGGGAGCCGACGCGCACCGGCATGACTGAGCGGCTCGACGTCGCTCTCGCCGCGCGCGGACTGGCCCGTTCGCGCACGCACGCCGCGACGCTGATCGCCCAGGGGCTCGTGACGGTCGACGGCGCTCCGGTCGTGCGCGCGTCGGCGAAGGTCGGCGAGGAGCAGAGCGTCGAGGTCGCGGGCGCCGACCACTACGTCAGCCGCGGCGCGCACAAGCTGATCGCGGCGCTCGACGCCTTCGACGTGCCCGTGGCGGGGCGCCTCGCGCTCGACGCGGGCGCCTCGACCGGCGGGTTCAGCCAAGTGCTGCTCGAGCGCGGTGCGGCGCGGGTGATCGCGGTCGACGTCGGCCACGGGCAGCTCGCCCCGCAACTTTTGCTGGAGGAGCGGCTCGCGTTGTTCGAGGGCGTCAACGTGCGCTCCCTCACCGCCGAGCAGCTGGCCGGGCTGACCGGCGACGACGCCCGGCCCGACCTCGTGGTCGCCGACCTGTCCTTCATCTCCCTCGGCCAGGTGCTCCCCGCCCTGCGTGGCACGGCCGTGCCGGAGGCGGACTTCGTCCTGCTGGTCAAGCCGCAGTTCGAGGTGGGGCGCACCGGCGTGCGCGAAGGGATCGTGCACGACCCCGTGCTGCGGGCGGACGCGCTGACCGGCGTCTTGTGGGCCGGGTTCGACCTCGGGCTCGGCACGGCGGGTGTCATCGCGTCGCCGATCGCGGGCTCGCACGGCAACCGCGAGTTCCTCATCCACCTCTCGGAGCGCGGTGCGAACCCGACGGAGTGGCTCGACCGGGCGCAGGACCTCGCCGGCTGAGCGCAGGAGGCAGCGGGCGCAGGCCCGGCGGAACAACCCGTGAATTCTCCACAGGTGCGGGCGATCGACCCAGACCGGGCCGAATCTCCGACAGAATGGGAGGACGAGCACGACCGGAGGGAGAGTCGGGTATGGGAGCAGCGACGCGATACATCCTCGTCGTCGCGCACACCGGCCGTCAGGACTCCCTCGACGCGGGCGTGCGCGTGTGCACGCAGCTGCTCGAGGCCGGCGTCATCCCGGTGCTCAGCGCGGACGAGCGGCGCGACCTCCTCGCGGCGGAACCGGGCCTCGACCGCATCGCCCTCCTCGGCGACGAGGTCGCGGCCGACGAGCTGGAGCTGGTGATCGTGCTCGGCGGTGACGGCACCATCCTGCGCGCGGCCGAGCTGGTCCGCGGCTGCTCCGCGCCGCTGCTGGGTGTCAACCTGGGCCACGTCGGCTTCCTCGCCGAGAGCGAGCGCGACGACCTCGAGATCGCGGTCGCACGCGGCCTCGCGAAGGACTACACGGTGGAGGAGCGCATGACGCTCTCCGCCCGCGTGAAGGTCGGCGACGAGGTCGTCTACGAGAGCTGGGCGCTCAACGAGGCCACGGTCGAGAAGGCCAGCCGCGAGCGGATGCTCGAGGTGGTGATCGAGGTCGACGGCCGGCCGATGTCGAGCTTCGGCTGCGACGGCGTCGTGATGTCGACCCCGACGGGATCGACCGCCTACTCGTTCTCGGCCGGCGGCCCGGTCGTGTGGCCGGGCGTCGCCGCGCTGCTGCTCGTGCCGCTCAGCGCGCACGCGCTGTTCTCGCGCCCGCTGGTGGTCGACGCGGAGTCGTCGCTCGCGGTCGAGCTGCTGGACCGCACGGGCGGCGAGGGGATCCTGTGGTGCGACGGCCGTCGCGCCTTCGACCTGCCGCGCGGCGCTCGCGTGGTCGTGCGCCGCTCGCCGGTGCCCGTGCGCCTGGCGCGCCTGCACCCGGGGCCGTTCACCGACCGGCTGGTGCAGAAGTTCGATCTTCCCGTCACGGGATGGAGGGGGCCGGCGGGCCGTGACTGACGTGACCGACGTACGTGGAGCGATCGAGGAGATCTCGATCAAAGACCTGGGCGTGATCGCCGACGCCTCCCTGCCCCTGGGCGCGGGATTCACCGCGATCACCGGCGAGACCGGCGCGGGCAAGACGATGGTGGTGTCCGCCCTCGGCCTGCTGCTCGGCTCGCGCGCCGACACCGGAGCGGTGCGGCTCGGGAGCGGCCAGGCCTGGGTCGAGGGGCGCTGGCGCGTCATCGACACCGGTGAGGTCGTCGAGCGCGTCCGCGACGCCGGAGGCGATGTCGACGCCCTGGGCGGGGGAGCGGCCGAGCTGGTGCTGAGCCGCTCGGTCTCCGCCGAAGGACGCTCGCGCGCCGTCGTCGGCGGGCGCAGCGCTCCGGTGAGCGTGCTCACCGAGCTCGGCGAGCAGCTCGTCGTCGTGCACGGCCAGTCCGACCAGATCCGGCTGCGGTCGGCGGTCGCGCAGCGCGAGGCGCTCGACCGCTTCGCCGGTCCCGACTTCGGGGCGGCCGTCGACGCGTACGCGCAGGTCTTCCACCGCTGGCGCGACAACACGGCCGAGCTCGACGAGCTCGTCGCCGACCGCGACCGCCGCTCGCGCGAGGCGGACGACCTCCGGCTCGCGATGTCCGAGATCGAGACGGTCGCACCCCAGCCCGGGGAGGACGACGAGCTGGCGGAGCGCGCCGAGCGCCTCACCAACCTCGAAGAGCTGCGGCTCGCCGCGGCCGGTGCCCGCGAACTGCTGTCGGCGGAGGAGTCCGAGGGCGCGGACGCGCTGGGCCTGCTCGACAACGCGCGTCGCCAGCTCGACCGGATGGCGCCGCACGACGCGGCGCTGGGTCCGCTCGCCGAGGCGGTGGCCAACGCCAACTACCTCATCTCCGACATCGCCGCCCAGCTCTCGACGTACCTCGACGGGCTCGACACCGACGGCGCCCACGAGCTCGGGCTGGTGCAGGAGCGGCGCTCCGAGCTGGCCACGCTCGTCCGCAAGTACGGACCGACGCTCGACGACGTGATCCGCACGCTCGAGACGGGCAGCCTGCGCCTCCTGGAGCTCGACGGCGACGCCGACCGCATCGAGGACCTCGCACGGGAGGTCGAGGCCGACGAGACGCTGGCCGCCGAGCTGGCCGCCGATCTCAGCGCCCGCCGCCGGGAGGCCGCCGAGCGCCTCTCCGCCGCCGTCTCCGACGAGCTCTCCGCCCTCGCGATGCCCGACGCGCGCGTCGTCGTCGAGGTCACCGAGCGCGACGATTACTCGGCCACCGGCCGCGACCAGGTCTCGATCCTGCTGCAGCCGCATCCCGGGGCCGAGCCCCGCCCGCTCGGCAAGGGCGCGTCCGGCGGCGAGCTCTCGCGCGTCATGCTGGCGATCGAGGTCGTCATCGCCGGCGCCGACCCGGTGCCGACCTTCATCTTCGACGAGATCGACGCGGGCGTCGGCGGCGCCTCGGCCATCGAGATCGGCCGCCGGCTGGCGCGACTGGCCGAGAGCGCGCAGGTCATCGTCGTCACCCACCTGGCCCAGGTCGCCGCGTTCGCGACCAACCACCTCACGGTCGTGAAGGGCAACGACGGGTCGGTGACAGCCTCCAGCGTGCGCCGTCTCGACGGCGACGAGCGCATCGCCGAGATGGCGCGCCTGCTCTCGGGCCTCCCCGACTCCGAGAGCGGCCTCGCCCACGCGCGCGAGCTGGTCGAGATGGCGGCCGCCGCCCGCTGATCCGTCGCGGCGCGCGAACCTCTCGCAGCCGATGGTGATAAGCTGCAAGCCCGTGGTGGATAAATCTGAAGCGGGCATCTCGAACGGCATTACCAAGCACATTTTCGTGACCGGTGGTGTCGTTTCTTCGTTGGGCAAGGGCCTCACGGCGGCCTCCCTGGGCAACCTTCTGACCGCGCGCGGACTCCGCGTCGTGATGCAGAAGCTCGACCCCTATCTGAACGTGGATCCGGGCACGATGAACCCGTTCCAGCACGGCGAGGTCTTCGTGACCGACGACGGCGCCGAGACGGACCTCGACATCGGGCACTACGAGCGGTTCCTCGACATCAACCTCGGCCAGTCGGCCAACGTGACCACCGGTCAGATCTACTCGAACGTGATCGCCAAGGAGCGTCGCGGCGAGTACCTCGGCGACACCGTCCAGGTCATCCCGCACATCACCGACGAGATCAAGCGCCGGATGCGCCTCCAGGCCCAGGCCGGCCCGGACGGCGAGCCCGCACCCGACGTCATCATCACCGAGATCGGCGGCACGGTCGGCGACATCGAGTCGCAGCCGTTCATCGAGTCGGCCCGCCAGGTGCGCCACGAGCTCGGCCGCAAGAACTGCTTCTTCGTGCACGTCTCGCTGGTGCCGTTCATGAACGCCTCGGGCGAGCAGAAGACCAAGCCGACGCAGCACTCGGTCGCCGCGCTCCGCTCGATCGGCATCCAGCCCGACGCGCTCGTCCTCCGCAGCGACCGCCCGGTCTCCGAGAGCAACAAGCGCAAGATCGCGCTCATGTGCGACGTGGACGAGGCGGCCGTGGTCAACGCGATCGACGTGCCGAGCATCTACGACATCCCGACCATGCTGCACGACCAGGGCCTGGACGCCTACATCATCGACCAGCTCGGCCTCGACAAGGCGGCGGACGTCGACTGGAACGGCTGGGCGCGCCTGCTGGAGGCCGTGCACGACCCGAAGCACGAGGTCACCATCGGCCTGGTCGGCAAGTACATCGACCTCCCGGACGCGTACCTCTCGGTCACCGAGGCGCTCCGCGCGGGCGGCTTCGCGCACCAGACCAAGGTGAAGCTCAAGTGGATCCCGTCGGACGAGTGCCAGACCGCCGAGGGCGCCGCCCACCAGCTGAGCGAGGTCGACGCGATCTGCGTGCCCGGCGGCTTCGGCGTCCGCGGCATCGAGGGCAAGGTCGGCGCCCTGCGCTTCGCCCGTGAGAACGGCATCCCCGCGCTCGGCCTGTGCCTCGGCCTGCAGTGCATGGTCATCGAGTACGCCCGTCACGAGGCGGGCCTCGCCGGCGCGTCCTCGTCGGAGTTCGACCCCGAGACCGAGTTCCCCGTGATCGCGACGATGGCGGAGCAGGTCGAGATCATCGCCGGCGGCGACCTGGGCGGCACCATGCGCCTCGGCCTCTACCCGGCCGTGCTCGCCGAGGGCTCCCTCGCCGCCGACCTGTACGGCTCAAACGAGGCCAGCGAGCGCCACCGCCACCGCTACGAGGTCAACAACAACTACCGCGAGCAGATCGCCGACGCCGGCCTGTGGTTCTCGGGCACCTCGCCCGACGGCCACCTGGTCGAGTACGTCGAGCTGCCGCGCGACGTGCACCCGTTCTACATCGGCACCCAGGCCCACCCCGAGCTGCGGTCGCGCCCGAACAACGCGCACCCGCTGTTCGCCGGCCTGGTCGGCGCGGCGCTCGAGCGCCAGAAGGCGAGCCTGCTCTTCGAAGTCGCCGCGGAGGGCTGATGAGCGACGGCCTGCTGTCGGACGAGGCGTTCCGCCCCGAGATCGTCTCGTCCGAGACGGTCTTCCACGGCCGGGTCTGGGACGTGCGCCGCGACGTGTTCCGCTACAACGACGCGGACATCACCCGCGACTACGTGGACCACACGGGCGCGGTCGCCGTGCTCGCCCTGGACGACGCGGGGCGGGTGCTGCTGATCAAGCAGTACCGGCATCCCGTGCGGCACCGCGACTGGGAGATCCCGGCCGGGCTGCTCGACATCCGCGGGGAGGACCCGCTCGCGGCGGTCAAGCGCGAGCTCGCAGAGGAGGCGGACCTCGTCGCCGACGAGTGGAACGTGCTGGCCGACATCTTCACGAGCCCCGGCGGCAGCGACGAGGCGATCCGCATCTACCTGGCGCGCGGCGTGCGTCCCGCGCCGGAGGTCTTCGACCGCGAGGAGGAGGAGGCCGACATCGAGACGGCCTGGCTGCCCCTCGACGACGCGGTGGACGCGGTCCTCGCCCGGACGGTGCACAACGCGCCGCTCATCATCGCGCTGCTCGCGGCTCGAACAGCGCGTGAGAAGGGCTGGGCGACGCTCGGCGCGGCGGACGAGCCGTGGCCGACCCACCCGAAGCTCGCCGGGGAATGACCGCCGCGGCGGAGGTGGACGCCTTCCTGAGGCACGTGACGATCGAGCGCGGTCTCTCGGCGAACACCGTCGCCGCCTACCGGCGCGACCTCTCGGTCTACACGGCGTGGCTCGACGAGCGCGGGGTGGGCGACCTGCGGGAGGTCACCAGCCCGATGGTGTCGGAGTTCGTTGCGCACCTCGGCACACGGCCGGAGTCGCCGCTGACCGCGTCCTCCCTCGCCCGGGTGCTGTCGACCGTCCGCGGCTTCCACCGGTTCCTGCTGGAGGAGGGGCGGGTGGAGCAGGACGTCGCCCATGAGGTGCGACCCCCGAAGCTCCCGAGCCGCCTCCCGAAGGCGATCACGATCGACCAGGTGAGCGCCCTGCTCGCGGCGACCGACGGCGAGGAGGTCGTGAACCTCCGCGACAAGGCGCTCCTGGAGCTCATGTACGCCACCGGCGCCCGCGTCAGCGAGGCGGTCGGGCTGAACGTGGACGATGTCATCGACGCCGACATCGTGCGCCTGACGGGCAAGGGGAGCAAGCAGCGCATCGTCCCCCTCGGGAGCTACGCCCGGGCGGCGGTCGACGCCTACCTCGTGCGCGCCCGACCGCTGCTCTCGACCAAGGGCCGCGCCACGCCCGCGCTGTTCCTCGGGATGCGCGGGGCACGGCTCTCGCGCCAGAACGCCTGGCTCATCATCCGCGCCGCCGCCGAGCGCGCGAACCTGCCCGTCGAGATCTCGCCGCACACCCTCCGCCACTCGTTCGCCACGCACCTGCTCGCCGGGGGAGCGGACGTGCGCGTCGTGCAGGAACTGCTGGGGCACTCGTCGGTGGCGACGACCCAGATCTACACGCTGGTGACGGCGGATACGCTGCGCGACGTCTACACGTCGGCGCACCCGCGGGCGCGCTGATCCGCGGCCCCGCGAACCGCCGCTCTCCCGCCCGGCGGCAGGGGTTCGCCCCGGATAGACTGTCCCCTTGAACAGACCGCCTACGACAGGGACGAGGAACACCCCGGTGACGCGCAACGACCAGGTCAGGACCGAGCTTCCCGGTATGGACGAGGCTTCCCTCACCACGAAGCTCGGACCCACCGGGCGACCCCTGCGCGCGTTCCCCCAGCCCGCCCCGCTGAACCAGCACGGCCCGGCCCGCATCGTGGCGCTCTGCAACCAGAAGGGCGGGGTCGGCAAGACCACGACCTCCATCAACCTCGGCGCCACCCTCGCGGACTACGGCCGTCGCGTGCTGGCCGTCGACTTCGACCCGCAGGGTGCGCTCTCGGCCGGCCTCGGCGCGCAGACGCACGACGTGACGACGATCTACGACCTGCTGCTGAACCGCAACGCGGACGTGCAGGGCGCCATCCAGACCACGAGCGTCCCCGGCCTCGACATCATCCCGGCCAACATCGACCTGTCGGCGGCGGAGGTGCACCTCGTCAACGAGGTCGCCCGCGAGCAGATCCTCGCCTCGGTGCTGCGCAAGGTCAGCGCCGACTACGACGTCATCCTGATCGACTGCCAGCCGTCGCTCGGCATCCTGACCGTGAATGCCCTCACGGCGAGCCACGGCGTGCTGATCCCGCTGGAGTGCGAGTACTTCGCGCTGCGCGGTGTCGCCCTGCTGATCGAGACGATCGACAAGGTGCGCGAGCGGCTCAACCCGGCGATCGAGCTCGACGGCATCCTCGCCACCATGTACGACTCGCGCACGCTGCACTCGCGCGAGGTCCTGGAGCGTGTCGTGGACGCGTTCGGCGACCGCGTGCTGGAGACGGTGATCTCGCGCACGGTGAAGTTCCCGGACGCCTCGGTCGCCGGCACCCCGATCACGCAGTTCGCCCCCGAGCACGCCGCCGCCGAGGCCTATCGCCAGCTCGCGCGGGAACTGATCTTCCGTGGCGCCGTCGCCTGACGACGCCCCGCAGGGCACGCTGGCGACCCCGCCCGAGGCGGACGGGGCGACCGGTGCCGACGCCGGATTCCGCGTCGCGGTCGGCGCCTTCGAGGGGCCGTTCGACCTCCTGCTCTCGCTCATCACGAAGCACGAGCTCGACATCACCGAGATCTCGCTGAGCCGCGTCACCGACGAGTTCATCGCCTACCTGCGTGCGCTCGACACCGCGGACAGCCTCGACGAGGCGAGCGAGTTCCTGCTCGTCGCCGCGACGCTGCTCGACCTCAAGGTCGCCGGGCTGCTTCCGCAGGGCGAGCTCGTGGATGCGGAGGATGTGGCGCTCCTAGAGGCGCGCGACCTGCTCTTCGCGCGGCTGCTGCAGTACCGCGCGTTCAAGGAGGCGTCGGCGTGGTTCGCGGGGACGCTGGAGGCCGAGAGCAGCCGGCACACCCGCACCGTGCGACTGGAGGACAAGTTCCGCCAGCGCGACCCGGAGCTGGTGTGGACGCTGGGCCTCGACGACTTCGCCGCGCTCGCCACCCTGGCGATGACGCCCCGCGAGATCCCCGTCGTGGGCCTCGACCACCTGCACGCGCCGCTGGTGAGCATCCGGGAGCAGGCGGCCGTGGTCGTCGGCCTGCTGCGCGGCGGCGAGCAGCTGTCGTTCCGGCAGCTGGTCGCGGGCGCCGACCAGAAGGGCGTGGTGATCGCGCGGTTCCTCGCCGTGCTCGAGCTGTACCGGCACGCGGCCATCGCCTTCGAGCAGCTGGAGCCGCTGGGCGAGCTGACGCTGCGCTGGACGGCGGAGCACTGGTCCGAGGAGAACCTGACCAACCTGGGAGCGGATTATGACGGTTGAGAACGTGTCCGGGATCGTGGACGCGGACGAGGCCCCGGAGCTGACGGACGCGACCGACACCACGGAGGTGCCGGCGCCCGTCGCCGACACCGACATCGAGCGCGCACTGGAGGCCATCCTCATGGTCGCCGACGAGCCGATGAGCGTCGTGACCCTGGCGACCGCGGTCGGTGCGCCGGTGAAACGGGTGCGGCAGGCCATCGACGTGCTCGTGGAGGACTTCGACGGCAACGCCCCCGGCGGGAGCGTGCGGCGCGGCTTCGAGCTGCGCGAGGTCGGGGGAGGCTGGCGCGTCTACGTGCGCGCCGAGTACGACCAGGTCGTCGCCGGCTACGTGCTGCAGCAGAACCCCACCAAGCTCTCGCAGGCCGCGCTCGAGACCCTCGCCGTGATCGCCTACAAGCAGCCGATCAGCCGCGGCGCGATCGCCTCCATCCGCGCGGTCAACGTGGACTCCGTGGTCCGCACCCTGCTGGGCCGCGGACTCATCACAGAACTCTTCACCGACAGCGAGACGGGTGCCATCAACTACGGCACGACCGACCTGCTGCTCACCCAACTCGGCATCAACTCCGTGGACGAGCTGCCCAAGATCTCCCCGCTGCTGGCGGACGGAGCGGAAGGATTCGATGCCGATGTCCGTTGAGGACGCACCCCAGGGCGAACGCCTGCAGAAGGTCATGGCCGCGGCGGGAGTCGCCTCCCGCCGCGTCTCCGAGCAGCTGATCGTCGAGGGCCGGGTGACGGTGAACGGCCAGGTCGTCGCCGAGCTCGGCCGCCGCATCGACCCGGAGAACGACAAGGTCGCCGTCGACGGCACCGCCGTGCAGCTGGACACCAGCCGCCGCTACGTCATGCTCAACAAGCCCGTCGGCGTCGTCAGCTCGATGCGCGACGAGCAGGGGCGCCCCGACCTGTCCCGCTTCACCTCCGAGTTCGCGGAGCGGCTGTTCAACGTCGGGCGGCTGGATGCGGAGACCTCCGGGCTGCTCATCCTCACCAACGACGGGGAGCTCGCCCACGTGCTCGCGCATCCCAGCTTCGGCGTCACGAAGACCTACATCGCGCGCGTGCGCGGCCAGGTCACGCCGCAGACGATCGCGCGCCTCACCCGCGGCGTCGAGCTCGAGGACGGGCCGATCTCCGCCGACCGCGCCCGCCTGCTCCAGGGCGGCGGCGGGGCGAACGACTGCCTCGTCGAGCTGACCCTGCACTCCGGCCGCAACCGGATCGTGCGCCGCATGATGGCGGAGGTCGGACATCCCGTGATCGAGCTCGTCCGCCGCCAGTTCGGCCCGCTGCACCTCGGCACCCTGAAGGTCGGCGCGATGCGCGACCTGACCAAGGAGGAGCTGGGCAAGCTGCTCACCATCTCCCGCGAGGGCTCCGCCGACTCCGCCGACCCCGCCGAGCGCTGACCCCGCCGGCCCTGACCCCCTCCCGATTCGTGCCAAATGTCGCCTTTGGTGCCGCCAAAGTCGACATTTGGCACAAATGTGTGGGGGAGGGGTGCGGCGATGAGGGGTGCCGCCGCTGACTAAGGTGGATGCGTGAACGAACCCGCCTCCCGGCTCACCGGTCCCGTCCGCGTCGTCGGCGCCGGGCTGCTCGGCGCCTCCGTCGGACTCGGGCTGCGCGCCCGCGGTGTCGACGTGCTGCTCGCCGACGCCTCGCCCGCCCACCTGCGGCTGGCCGCGGACTATGGGGCGGGGCGCGCGGACGACGGAGGCTCGGAGCCGTCTCTGATCGTGGTGGCGGTGCCGCCGGACTTGGTGTCGCGCGTCGTCGCGGACGAGCTCGCCGCGCATCCCGCAGCGGTCGTCACCGACGTCGCCAGCGTGAAGGTCGCGCCGCTCTCGGAGCTGCAGGAGTCGGGCGCCGACCTGTCGCGCTACGTCGGCTCGCACCCGCTCGCCGGGCGCGAGCGCGGCGGCCCCAGCGCGGCCCGCGCCGACCTCTTCATCGGCCGCCCGTGGGTGGTCGCGGCGCGACCGGAGAACCCGCGCGAGGCCGTCAGCCTGGTGGAGGCGCTCATCCTGGACCTCGGCGCGACGCCGGTCGAGATGGGCGCGGCCGACCACGACGCGGCCGTCGCCCTCGTCTCGCACGCGCCGCAGATCGTGTCGAGCCTGATGGCCAAGCGCCTCGCCGGCTCCACCGACGCCGCTCTCGGCCTCGCGGGCCAGGGCGTGCGCGACGTGACCCGTATCGCGGCGAGCGAGCCCGAGCTGTGGGTGCAGATCCTCGGTGCGAACGCGCCCGCGATCGTCGAGATCCTGCACGCCTACCGCGACGACCTCGACCGCGTGCTCGTGGCCCTCGGCGACGTGGATGCGGCCGGCTCGCGGCGCGCGATCGCCGAGGAGATCGCGGGCGGCAACGTCGGCGTCTCCCGCCTGCCCGGCAAGCACGGCCAGGACAAGCGCTACAGCTCCGTGGTCGTGATGGTGGAGGACCGCCCCGGCGAGCTCGCGCGCCTCCTGAACGAACTGGGCGACCTCGACGTGAACCTGGAGGACCTGCGGCTCGAGCACTCGCCCGGAGCCGCCTTCGGCCTCGCCGAGATCGCCGTGCTGCCCGAGGTGCTGACCCGCACCGTGAACGACCTGACCGACCGCGGCTGGAGGATCGCCGGATGACAGAGCTCGCACAGACCCCGATCGTGGTGGCGGTCGACGGACCCGCCGGCAGCGGCAAGTCGTCCGTCTCGAAGGCCACCGCCCGCCGGCTCGGCTGGGCGTACCTCGACACCGGCGCCGCGTACCGCGCGCTGAGCTGGTACGTCGTGCAGCGCCGGCTCGACCCGACCGATTCCGCGGCCGTGATCGACGCGCTGCCCGACTTCGACTACCGGATCGGCACCGACCCGTCGGGGGAGGACCCGGCCGAGACGGGCGTCTTCGTCGGCGATCACGACGTGACCGACGCCATCCGCGAGCCCGACGTCACCGCCGTGGTGAGCGCCATCGCGCGGGTGCCGGAGGTGCGCGCCTACCTCACCCAGCTCTTCCGCGACATCGTGCGGCGCTCCGGCAAACCGGGCGTCGTGGTCGAGGGCCGGGACATCACGACCGTGGTGTTTCCGGATGCTCCCGTGCGCATCCTGCTCACCGCCGACGAATCCGTTAGAATTGCCAGACGTTCTGCTGAGCTGATCGGCCATTCCGCCGCCCATGTCGGCGAGGCGCTGCTCCGGAGGGACGCGGCCGACTCCCGGGTCGTCGACTTCATGAACGCCGCGGACGGTGTGACCACCGTCGACTCCACCGACCTCGACTTCGACCAGACCGTGGATGCGGTCATCCAGGTCGTACAGAAAGAGACCCATGTCTGACATCGACAACGAGCCCGTCGGGGCCGACGACCTCGCCGAGCGGCTGGCGGAGATGGACGACGTCCTCGCCGTCCAGCGCGCCGCCGCCCTGCGCAGCGGCCTCAACGACTACGAGCTCGACGAGAGCGACCTCGACATCCTCGAGACCGTCAGCGAGGACCCGAACGCGATCACGTTCCTCCCCGCCCTGCCGGTGCTCGCCATCGTCGGCCGCCCCAACGTGGGCAAGTCGGCGCTCGTCAACCGCATCCTCGGCCGCCGCGAGGCCGTCGTGGAGGACACCCCCGGTGTGACCCGCGACCGCGTGTCGTACCAGGCGGAGTGGAACGGCCGCCGCTTCACCCTCGTCGACACCGGCGGGTGGGAGCCCGACGCCCGCGGCATCGACGCGTCCGTGGCCGCGCAGGCCGAGGTCGCGGTCGACCTCGCCGACGCGGTGCTGTTCGTCGTGGACGCGACGGTCGGAGCGACCGCGACCGACGAGCACGTCGTGCGAATGCTGCGCAAGACCGACAAGCCGGTCTTCCTCGCCGCCAACAAGGTGGACGACGCGCGCCAGGAGCCCTTCGCGACCGAGCTGTGGTCGCTGGGCCTCGGCGAGCCGCGTCCCGTCTCGGCCCTGCACGGCCGCGGCGTCGCCGACCTGCTCGACGACATCCTGAAGGCGCTGCCCGAGGTCTCGGCCGTCGCCAAGCAGGAGGTCGGCGGACCCCGTCGCGTCGCGATCGTCGGCCGGCCGAACGTCGGCAAGTCCTCCCTCCTGAACAAGGCGGCGGGGGAGGAGCGCGTGGTCGTCAACGAGCTCGCCGGCACCACCCGCGACCCGGTCGACGAGCAGGTCGAGTTGGCCGGCAAGGTGTGGCGCTTCGTCGACACCGCCGGCATCCGCCGCCGCGTGCACCTGCAGCAGGGCGCCGACTTCTACGCGTCGCTGCGCACCTCCACCGCGCTGGAGAAGGCGGAGGTCGCCGTCGTCGTGCTCGACGTCAGCCAGCCCATCAGCGAGCAGGACGTGCGCATCATCGACCTCGTGCTCGAGTCGGGCCGCGCCCTCGTGCTGGCCTTCAACAAGTGGGACCTGCTGGACGACGAGCGCCGCCGCTACCTGGAGCGCGAGATCGAGCAGGACCTCGCCCACGTCTCCTGGGCGCCGCGCGTCAACATCTCGGCCCGCACAGGCCGCCACCTCGAGAAGCTCGTCCCGGCGCTGGAGCTCGCGCTCGAGTCGTGGGACACCCGCATCCCGACCGGCAAGTTCAACGCCTTCCTGGCCGAGCTCACGGCCGCCCACCCGCACCCGGTGCGCGGTGGCAAGCAGCCGCGCATTCTGTTCGGCACGCAGGCGACCAGCCGCCCGCCGACATTCGTGGTCTTCACGACCGGGTTCCTGGACCCGGGATACCGGCGCTACATCATCCGCCGGCTGCGCGAGGTCTACGGCTTCGAGGGCACGCCCATCGTGCTCAACATGCGCGTGCGCGAGAAGCGCCAGCGCTAGGCAGCGCGCGCCGGTCGCGAGCTTCGGGCGCCGAAGTTCACGTTGTTGCGGTCATCTCCCCGGATTCGACCGCAACAACGTGAAGCTCGGTGCCCTTGTGCGTCAAGCGGACACGCGCGAGCGATTCTGAGAAATTCGGTGACGAGTCACCCCCAGATCGGGGGCGACCATGTTGGGGGTATTTGTCCCCCACCGTGTCCTCACTATGGTGGACAACCGAGAGCTACCCGACCGCGCCACCCGAAGGCGCGGACTCTCATTATCAAGGACGCATACCCGATCATGAGTTCTACAAGTTCATACACCCCTGCCCGAAAGCGCCAGCTCGGTTCCGAGAAGCGCACGACCCCGCTGCCGACGGTCCACCCGAAGCCGTCGGACCGCAAAGTCACCTGGAGCCGCGTCGCCATCGTGCTGACGATCGTCTTCTGGGCGATCTACGTGGTGACCACGATCATCCGCCAGTTCCTGGTGCTCGGCACGCAGGACTTCCGGTTCACGATGGAGGCGATCGGCTACACGGTCGTCGTCACCTTCCTCACCTTCTCCGCGCTGATGTACCTCGTCGCCCGCCAGGGCGCGCTGCAGCGGTTCCAGAAGCACGTGCGCGTTCCCCGCGCCGAGCTCGACCGCCACTTCTCCGAGAACCAGCCGACCATCACCGTCCTCGTGCCCTCCTACGCGGAGGAGCCGGAGGTCGTGCGGATGACGCTGCTCTCGGCCGCGCTGCAGGAGTTCCCCTCCAAGCGCGTCGTGCTGCTGCTCGACGACAACCCCAACCCGACCGACCCGGCCGTGATCGAGCGCCTCGAGGCCACCCGCGACCTCGCCGCCAGCATCAGCGACCAGCTGTCGGAGCCGCGCTTCCGCTTCACCGACGCGCTGCTGCGCTTCGAGCTGGGCGACGGCCGCGCGTTCGCCTCCACCGACGACGCCCGCGAGCTCGCCGACCACTACACCTGGGCCGCCGAATGGCTGTACGCCCAGGCCGACGCTCACGCCATCGACGACCACGTGGACGTCTTCTTCGCCGACCAGGTGCTCCGCGCCCTCGGCGACGACCTCGCCCTGACGGGGGAGGCCGTGCGCGCCGCGATCGAGGACGGCGCCACCCTCTCCACCGAGCGCGTCGCGCAGCTGTACCGCCGCCTCACCTGGACCTTCGACGCCGAGCTCGCCGTCTTCGAGCGCAAGCAGTGGGCCTCCCTCTCGCACGAGGCCAACAAGGCGATGAACCTGAACGCCTACATCGGCCTGATGGGTGGCGTGTACCGCACCGAGGAGACGCCGGACGGCCCCATCCTGACCCCCGTCCCGGCCGGCCAGCGCCGCCCGGGCGACATCGAGATCCCGGACAGCGACTTCCTGCTCACCCTGGACGCCGACTCCATCCTGCTGCGCGAGTACTGCCTGCGCCTGACCTACTTCCTGCAGCAGCCGGACAACGCCCGCGTCGCCGTCACGCAGACCCCGTACTCGTCGTTCCGCGGTGCAGGCACCCGCATCGAGCGCCTCGCCGGTGCGACCACCGACATCCAGCACATCCTGCACCAGGGCAAGTCGTACTACGGCGCCACGTTCTGGGTCGGCGCGAACGCGGTCATCCGCAAGCGCGCGCTGGAGGACATCGTCGAGACCGAGTTCGTCGGCGGCTTCGAGGTGCGCCGGTACATCCAGGACCGCACCGTCATCGAGGACACCGAGTCGAGCATCGACCTCGGCACCCACGGCTGGACCCTGGCGAACTACCCGGAGCGCCTGAGCTACTCCGCCACCCCGCCGGACTTCGGCTCCCTGATCGTGCAGCGTCGCCGCTGGGCGAACGGCGGTCTGCTCATCCTCCCGAAGCTGTGGCGCCAGGTGAAGGAGCGTCGCCGTCGCGGGGAGAACGTCTCCCGCATCGAGCTGCTGCTGCGCGTGAACTACATGGCCTCCATCTGCTGGGCGAGCTTCGGCCTCGTCTTCCTGCTGGCCTACCCGTACGACGGCCGCCTCCTGAGCCCCATGGTGCTGCTGGCCGCGCTGCCGTACTTCATCAGCCAGGCCTCCGACCTGCGCTACTCCGGCTACAAGGCCACCGACATCTTCCGGATCTACGGCTTCAACCTGATCCTGCTGCCCGTGAACCTGGCCGGTGTGCTCAAGTCGATCCAGCAGTCGCTGACCGGCAAGAAGATCCCCTTCGCCCGCACGCCGAAGGTCAAGAACCGCACCGCGTCGCCGCTGCTCTACGTGGTCGCCCCGCTGGCGATGGTCGCCTTCTCGCTGTTCACCCTGTGGCGCGACTGGAACGCGCAGAACTGGGGCAACGCCGCGTTCGCCGCCTTCAACGCCACCCTCGCGATCTGGGCGATCATCTCCTACATCGGCATCGGCGCCACCATCGTCGACATCTGGCTCGGCCTGACCAAGCCGCTGTACGTCGAGAAGGGCAAGAAGCGCGACGCCGCGGCTCCGGCTCCCGCCACCGAGTCGCTCGACTGGCGTTCCGTGCTGTACCACGGCCACTCCGGCGGGGAGGTGCCCCACCTGGAGCGCGCCGCCGCCGCGGGTGCCACGGGTGCTGCCGGTGCTGCCGTGTCCGGTGACTCCGTGGTCGACGACGCTGAGAAGCAGGCCGCCTGATGGCTCGCGACACGAAGGCCGCGGACGCGGCCCAGATCGAGCGCGCCCAGGCGCCCGAGTCCACCTCCGGCCGCCGGCTCGGCTTCTGGCGGGTCGTCGGTGCAACGCTCGTCGCCGCCATCGTCATCACCGGCGGTGTCGTCGGATTCCAGTGGTGGAGCGCCCGCGCCGCCGTCGATTCCAAGCCCTGGTTCGCCTCCTACGTCGACGTGACCGCCACCCCGCGGTTCGCGTTCGAGAACATGGGCGCCACCTCCTCCAAGGACGCCGTGCTCTCGTTCGTCGTCTCGTCGAAGGAGAAGGCGTGCACCCCCTCGTGGGGCGCCGCCTACACCCTCGACCAGGCCCGTTCCTCCCTCGACCTGGACCGCCGCATCGCGCGCCTCCAGCAGCAGGGTGGCACCGTCGCCGTCTCGTTCGGCGGCCTGAACAACGACGAGCTCGCCGTGAAGTGCACCGACGCCACCGAGCTGAAGGATGCGTACGCCTCCGTCGTCGACCGGTACAAGATCGGCACCATCGATCTCGACCTCGAGGGCAACGGCCTGACCGACACCGCGGCCGCCGAGCGTCGCGCCACCGCCATCGCCGACCTGCAGAAGGAGCGTCGCGCCGCCGGCAAGAGCCTCGCCGTGTGGCTGACCCTCCCCGTCGCGCCCAGCGGCATGACCTCCGACGGCACCAACGCCATCGCCGCCATGCTCAAGGCCAAGGTCGACATCGCCGGCGTCAACGTCATGACCATGGACTTCGGTCAGTCGAAGGATGCCAAGAAGTCCATGGCGCAGAACGCCCAGGCCGCCGTCACCGCCGCTCAGCGTCAGCTCGGCGTGCTCTACGACCGGGCCGACCTGCACCAGAGCGACCCCAGCCTGTGGGCGAAGATCGGCGCCACCCCCATGATCGGCCAGAACGACGTGGAGGATGAGGTCTTCAGCCTCAAGGACGCCACCGCCTTCAACACGTGGGCCCTCTCCGAGGGCATCGGCCGCATGTCCATGTGGTCCGCCAACCGCGACAAGACCTGCGGCTCGAACTACGTCGACACCTCCGTCGTCTCGGACGCCTGCTCCGGCGTCAGCCAGGGCAAGCAGACCTTCGCCGGCATCCTCTCCAAGGGTTTCGACGGTCACATCTCGCTCGGCGAGTCGTCCGTCACCACCGCGGAGCCCACCAGCACCGCCGTCGCCGACGATCCCGCCACCTCCCCGTACGCCATCTGGACCCAGACCAACTCGTACCTCAAGGGCACCAAGGTCGTCTGGCACCGCAATGTGTACGTCGCCAAGTGGTGGACCAAGGGCGACGTGCCCGACAACCCCGTCCTGAACGCGTGGGAGACCCCGTGGGAGCTCGTCGGCCCCGTGCTGGCCGGTGAGACGCCCATCCCGCAGCCCACCCTCCCCGCCGGCACCTACCCCGAGTGGACCGGCACGGGACAGTTCGACAAGGGCCAGCGCGTACTCTTCGACGGCGTGCCCTTCGAAGCCAAGTGGTGGACCCAGGGCGACAGCCCCGAGGCCGCCAGCTCGGACCCCGACTCGTCCCCCTGGACCCCGCTCACCCAGGACGAGATCGACCAGATCCTCGGCGGTTCCACCGCCGGATGAGACTCGGCGGCGGGATGCAGACCCCCTGCTCGCATCCCGTCGTCGACCTGACTGGACACATCCGCTGCGGGGCGGAGGTTCCAGGCGGCGATACGCGCCGGCTTCGTCGGGAAGCCCCTGAGCGCGCGTTCGTCGTCGTGTCGGCGGGGCCGTCAAGGCACCTTCGGGTTGGTGCACGACGCACCCCCGCCGACACGCTAAGATAGTGGAGTTGCCTCGCTTGGTGCCCAGCGCCTGGGTGGGGCAGCAACGGGCTGTGGCGCAGCTTGGTAGCGCACTTGACTGGGGGTCAAGGGGTCGCAGGTTCAAATCCTGTCAGCCCGACGTCACGACAAAAAGAGAAGGGTCCTGGTTCGCTCTGCGAACTGGGACCCTTCTCTTTTTGTCGTGACTCGCTGCGGACTTCCCGGGCCCCGCCGCGAGGGGCCCCGAGCGCCGGAGAACGCGAAGCGTGAGCCGGCGTTTGGGGTAGCGGTGGGGTGCAGCCTGGTGACCGGCGTGGAGATCGTGACGCGTCAGCCAACCGGTTCGGCAACCGGCACACGATGCTCTTCCATCTCGCTGCGTGACCGGTGTCTAGAACGCGTCTCGTGCGTTAGCGGCGGTTCCGGGGTGAAACCTCGCCGATCAGGAGGGCAGGTGTAGATGACCGTCGACGTACGTCGGGTAGTCGGGTAGCGCCCAGTCCCCGCCGCGGTCTTCTGCGGAGAACCGGGCGACGAGGTCGGGAATGCGCAAGGCGGTGGCGAGGGCGGTGGCCGACTGGAAGGCGCTGATCGCGAGCCGTGAGTTCGGCATCCCGAGGCGCAGCAGGCGAGGTTTGACGGTGGCTTGAATCTCGTCGACGAAAGGCCGCAAGACCCGGTCGTAGCTCGCCAGCGCACGAGGGAGGTCGGCCGGGGTGCGATTCAGCTCGCCGGCGAGCACGTACGCCCCGACGAGGCTGCCCGAGACGCCCATGCCGCTGTAGGGGGAGGCGCAGTGCGCGGCGTCGCCGACGAGCACGACGCGACCCTTCGACCAAGTGTCGGTGCGTACCTGCAGAACCTCCTGGGAGTAGAAGAAGGGAGCGTCATTCATGCCGTCGATGAAGCGTTCGGTCTGCCAGCCTGCATCGCGGAACCGGGCAGCCCAGAAGTGCTTCTGCTCCTCCACCGGAGCGCGGTGGATCGCTGTGGCCTCGGCCGATTGCTCGCGGAGCACGAAGTACACCTGGGTCTCTTCGGGGCTGTGGCTGCGGCGCATGATCTGCCGCCCGCCGGGCACCATGTAGGTGTCGCGGATGCTGCCATCCGAAGCGATGCGAGGGATGAACCAGTAGGCCATGTGAATTCCGACGCGCCGATACGGGTCGGCGCCATCGGGGAGGAGAGCGCGGCGAATGCGGGAGCCCTGTCCGTCGGCGCCGACGAGCAGATCGAAGTCTTCGGATGCGCCGTCGGAGAAGTGCGCGGTGACCTTCGTGTCGTCCTGCTCGAAGCTGTCGACACTCGTGTCGAAGAGGAACCGGGCGCGATCGTGGACGGCGTCGTGGAGGATGCGCACGAGGTCGCCGCGCATGATCTCGTACTCGGAGGTCAGAGACTGCCTGCCGGTGCCGGAGGTGTTGGCCATGATCGTGGCCCGGGGTCGTCCCTGAGCGTTCACGAACGCGACGCCCTCCTCGTCCACGCGAGCCGCCCGGATCCGGTCGATCAATCCCATCCGTCGAGCCGCCTCGATGCCCTGGCCTCGCAGGTCGACCTGCGCACCGGTGGCGCGGAGCGCCGGGAACCGTTCGACCACCGTCACGTCGTGGCCAGCGCCGGCCAGCCAGAACGCCAGCGCCTGCCCGGCGATCCCGCCACCGCAGATGAGTACCTTCATCTCACACCACCTTTGTCTATCGCTGATAGGTTGCACTCATCGTCGCCTATCGGTGATAAGTTGTCAATGTGGCGAAGCTCGATCGGGACACGGTGATCTCTGAGGCACTCGACCTCCTGGATGAGGTCGGGTTGGACGGTGTGAGCACGAGGCGCCTGGCCACGAGGCTCGGCGTCGAGCAGCCATCGTTGTACTGGCACTTCCGCAACAAGGGGGAACTGCTGGCCGCGATGGCCGAGGCGGCGATGGTGCCGCACGCCACCGCGCCGCTTCCCGGTCCCGACGAGCGCTGGCAGGATTGGTTCCTCGAGAACACCCGCAGCTTTCGTCGGACCCTGCTCCTGCGCCGCGACGGCGCGCGGCTGCACGCCGGCCTCGTCCCGAACGGTGATCTCGATCGCATCGCTGCGAAGATGGAGTTCCTCACGCAGGCGGGCGTGCCGGAGCGTGACGCGCAGTTTGCAATGCTCGCCGCCAGCCGATTCACAGTGGGCAGTGTGCTGGAAGAGCAGGCGGACGCGCAGGCGGCGATCACCGCGGCGGGGGAGTCCGACGCGCTGCCTCCGATAGACCACACCCGTGCATTCGAAGAGGGACTGGAACTGATCGTGGACGGCCTCGCCCGTCGCGTCGACCCCGCCCCCTGAGTTGAGGGTCTTCGGCGGCATTCTCGCTGCCGCCGTCTGCGCGAGTCACATCCGCGGTCGCACGCAAGCCGACCCTCTACACAGGGGTATCCGGCGAGTCGTCCGGGGCTGCATCCTCTAGCACCACCCGAAGTCGCCGTGCCGGGTCGAACGTGTCCGGAATCCCATCCAGCGCCGCAAGCCCCGCTGCCGCCCCATCTAGCCGCGCCGTCACCGCCGCGAGCGAGACGCGTGCTCCCAGCGTGGGGGAGACCTCCACTAGCGCCGCCGTCAGCGCCCGGATCGCCATCCAGTCCGTCTCCGCGCCGAAGAAGCGGGCGACGTGCGCCGACTGGATCGCGGCTTCGAGCTGGAAGCGACGGCCGGCCGATGGTGCTGCAGCAGCCAGCTCGTGCGCCCGCCGCAAGTAGGCCTCACCCTCCGCAACGAGCGCCCCATCCCACAGCCCCGGATCCTGCGCATCCAGCGGGACGAACGCACCGTCGACCTCGCGGGCCGGCGCCCGCGACGACGAGAGCGCGATCAGCGCCGCCAGCCCGAACGCCTCGGGTTCGGTGCCGAGCAGTGCCGCCAGCGTCACCGCCAGGTAGAGCGCCTCGCCGGCGAGGGACGAGTCGCTCGTGCTGTCCCAGTCGATCGCGAAGGCGCCGTAGATCGCCTCGAGTACGGCGGGCAACCGGTCGGCCATCTGGTCGCGCGACGGGACGCTGAACGGGATCCCCGCATCCCGGATGCGGCGCTTCGCCCGCACGAGCCGCTGGGCCATTGCGGGCGCGGGGACGGCGAAGGCGCGGGCGATCTGTGCCGCCTCGAGTCCGAGCACGGTCTGCAGCATGAGCGGGGTGCGGATGCTGACGTCGATCGCCGGGTGCGCGCACACGAACAACAGCTCGAGCCGCTTGTCCGGGAGGGCGTCGAGGTCGGGGAACGCTGCGTCGATGTCGATCACGCCATCCCCTTCTTCCAGTGGTGCGGAGGTGCGGTGGGCAGCCGACTTGAACACGTCGCGTTGGCGGTTGCGGGCGACGGTGAGGAGCCAGCCTTCGGGGTTGGCGGGGATGCCCCGGCTGGGCCAGGTGGTGAGCGCCTGCTCGAAGGCGTCGGCCAGGGCGTCCTCGGCGAGCGCAAGGTCGCGGGTCGGGGCGGCGAGGATCGCGACCAGCCGACCGTAGGATGCGCGGGCGGTGCGTTCGGCGACCGCCCGCGCATCCGCGTCCGTCACGGGGCGGGAACCCACGTGCCGTCGACGACGTACGTCGCGGTCGGGCGCACCTCCACGGGACCCCACGCGGCGGACGGGGCCTGCTTCGCCCACTCGAGGGCGGCATCCAGGTCGGGAACGTCGATGACGACGGTGCCGCCGAGCTGCTCCTTGGTGTCGGCGAACGGGCCGTCCTGGATCTGCGGGCCGGCCTCGGTGATGCGCAGCGTCGTCGTCGCGGACGACGGCTGCAGCACCTCGCCCGAGCGGAGCACGCCCGCGGCGTGCAAGTCCCGCGCGTACTTATCGAAGGCGGCCATGCCCTCCTTGAGGGCGGCCTCGTCGAGTTCGCCGCTGGCGGCCAGCTCGGGGTAGTGCATCAGGATCGTGTAGCGCATGGTGAGAGTGTCCTTCCGGATCGTTCGATGATGACACTTGGATGACGATCGGGCCAGGCGCGGATCGACAGTCTGCTGCGGGTCGGTGAGGCTGCGCCGGCGCTGGTCGCTGGACGCGGGGACTGTCTGTTCCGTTACGTCATCCCGCGATGGAGCACTTCGCGAATGCGTGTCGCCACCTCGTCCGCATCGGACCCCTGCTCCACCAGCTGCATGCCCGCGTTCAGGAGTCCGCGCACGAGCGAGATATCGATCACAGGTCGGCTGCTGTCGAGCTCGCGAACGATCTGGATGAGGGGACCGACCAGGGTGTCATGGAGGGCGATGATGTCCTCATGTCGTTCGGGCGTCAGCTCGATCTTCTGCAGGATGGACGCGATCCGGTGTTTCCCATCGGCAGCCATCATCAGGTTCGTCGTGATGTAGGCACCGAGCTTCTCGGCGGGTTCGACCTCCTGGAGGGCCTGCTCGATCTCCGCACCCCATTCCCGGAACGCCTCGATGGCGACCGCCACGATGGCTTCGTCCCGGGAGGCGAAGTACTCGTAGAAGCTGGACCGCGCCAGTCCTGCTCGTTCTGCTGCGCTTCGCGCCGTCACTGCGTCAGCGCCGGACGACAGCAGGATCTCCTTCACCGCGCTCAAAAGCGCCGCGCGCTGAACGATTCGGTGTTCTGCGACGGTGGGAGCAGAGATCCTTGGCATCCGTATAGTATGCCAAGGAGCAAGTTGCCGACACCGTGTCGGTAACCTGTCGAGCGCGGTGGTCGCGCTCGACGACTCGACACTGAGGCAAACACCGTGACTGAATCCCTCTCCGCCATCTCGACGGTCTCCATCTACGTAGCGATGGGCTTCTATGCCGCGGCGTTCATCGCCTTCGCGCTCGACATCGCTCGACGGGGAGCGCTCGCGACGGCCGACGAGAGGGGGTTCGTCCCGAGCGCTGTGGCGCGGCGGGCGGAAGATGAGGCGCCCGGGAGCGTTGCCGTCGCCATTGGCGGCCCCCGCACCGCCACAGGCGGGGGAGACGAGCGCGAGTCGGCCCGGGCTCGCCCTGCGTCGTCGTCGATCTGGTGGGCGTTCGCGCTGACGATGGCCGGCTTCGCCTTCCACCTCGTGGCGACCGTGCTCCGAGGCATCGCGGCCGCCCGCGTCCCGTGGGCGAACATGTGGGAGTTCTCGCTGACGGGCACTCTCGTCATCGTCGGCGTCTTCCTGGTCGCGAACCTCACGTGGAACATCACCTACCTCGGTACGTTCATCGTCGGTCTGGTCCTCGTGCTTCAAGGGGTCGCCCTGCTGCAGTATTACGTGCCCGTCGTCCCGCTCCAGCCCGCGCTGCAGTCGTACTGGCTCGTCATCCACATCATCGTCGCCGTCCTGGGCACGGCATTCTTCGCCCTCGGCTTCGCACTGTCCGGACTGCAATTGCTGCAGCACCGGCGCGAGACTCACCTGGCCGAGTCGCGACCGTCGCAGCAGTTCCGGTTCCTCGGGACGCTGCCCAACTCGGTCGCGCTCGAGAACCTCGCCTACCGGACCAACATCGTGGGCTTCATCGCCTGGACCTTCACCCTCATCGCCGGGGCGATCTGGGCCGAGAAGGCGTGGGGTTCCTACTGGGGGTGGGACACCAAGGAGGTCTGGACCTTCGTCATCTGGGTCCTCTATGCGGGTTACATCCATGCGCGTGCCACTCGTGGGTGGCGCGGGTCGCGGTCGGCCTGGCTGTCGATCGTCGGGTTCGCCGCTGTCATGTTCAACTTCGGCGTGGTGAACGTGTTCTTCAAGGGACTGCACGCCTATTCCGGGCTGTGAGTCCGTCGTCCTCCGCACACGAGAACAAGAAAGAGTCCACATGAACACCGACCTCAATGAGGTATCAGCCCCAGCGGTGACGAGGGGTTCCAGGGTGACGCCTCGTCGGGTCTACCGCTCCTTGGCCGCCGCGGAATCGGTCACCTGGACCCTCCTGATCGCGGGGATGCTCCTGAAGTACGTGGCGCACCTCGGGGCGCTGCCCGTCCTGATCGCGGGATCCATCCACGGGGTCGTGTTCATCGCCTATGCGCTCATGGCTGCAGTCGTCGGCGTCAACCAGAACTGGGGAGCGATGCGCACCGTCTCGGCGGTGCTGACCGCGATCGTCCCGTACGCGACCATCCCGTTCGATCGGGCGCTGGAGCGGCGAGGACTACTCGACGGGGGCTGGCGCCTCCGGGCGGGCGACGGGCCGAGGGATCACAAGTGGGAGCGCAGAACTCTGCGCTGGCTCCTGCGCCGACCGGTCCTCCTGGTCGCGGTCATCATCGTGGGGATCCTCGCCATCTTCTCCGCGCTGCTCCTCATCGGGCCGCCCGGAGGATGGGGTGCGCAGTAAGTGCGCTTCCGCCACCCCAGTGACACGCCGCGCGAGCGGGAGGGAGGCGGGTCACACCCGCGTCGGCGCCCCCAGCCCTTCCGCCGCCGCGACCATCGCGGCCCGCGCCGACTCCACCGTGATCAAACTGTTGCCGGCCACGATGTGCAGCCCATACGCATCCTCCAACGCCACCAGGTTCATCGCGAGCGTCGCGATCTCCAGCCGTGGCGCGAACACGCCCGCCGATACCCCGCGCTCCAGAATCCCGGTATACGTCGCCAACTGGCGGAGGTACATCCGCTCCACCAGCTCGTCGTGCAGCTGCGACGTCCCCGCGAGCACATCGAACTCGTACAGCAGCCGCATCAGCGCGTCATCCGGCCCGCTCGGCAGGCCCTCCCGGATCGCCGCGGCCAGCTGCAGCTGCGGCTCCGCGATGGCCGCGACGACCGCGTCCCGGTGGTCGCAGAACCGCTCCAGGCCGGCGCGGTGGGCCTCGACGAGCAGGGCGTCGAGGTCCTCGTAGTAGTAGAGGATCGCGCCGCGGGTGAGGCCGGCCTTCTCGGCCACATCGGCGAGCGAGAGCGAGCGGAGGCCGTGCTCGCCGACGGCGGTGAGCGCCGCCTCCACGAGGTCGGCGCGGCGTTCGTCCTGCTTGCGCGGTCTGGCCATCAGTTGACACTAGCCGATCGGCGTGACACGCTTACGGAATTCTTTGACACAAGCGTCAAAGAATGATCCAGTTCATCGCCGAGAGGGATTTCCGTGACCGACCTGCTCCTCACCAACGCGTCCGTCCGCACGTTCGACGACGCCCAGCCCTGGGCGCAGGCCGTCGGGATCACGGATGGGCGCATCAGCTACGTCGGCACGATGGACGACGCCCCCGCCGCACGCCAGTCCCGCGACCTCGGCGGCGCCTCCCTCACGCCCGGCATCATCGACAGCCACAACCACCTGCTCCTCGGCTTCGACCAGGACGCGGTCAGCCTGGAGGGTGCAGACACCCTCGACGAGGTGCGTCGCCGCATCCGCGAGCTGGCCGACCGCCGCCCCGACCTCGACTGGATCTGCGCCGAGAACGCCGTCTACTCGATCGTCAGCGGCCGCCGCCCGAACGCGGACGACCTCGCCGGCCTCACCGACCGCCCGATCTTCGTCACCACCTACGACCAGCACTCGGTCTGGCTCGACGAGAAGGCGATGCGCGTGCTCGGGATCGCCGACGGCGGCGACATTCCGTGGGGGAGGCCGGAGCGCCGTGCCGACGGCAGCGCCACCGGCTGGGTCACCGACTTCTACACGAGCGCCATGACGACGGCGGGCCTCGCGGGGCTGCAGCGCGACATCCCGATGTACTCGCCCGAGCGCCGCTACCGCAAGCTCATCGGCAGCCTCGAGCTCGCGACGGCCACCGGCATCACCACCGTGGTCGAGCCGCAGGTGCCGCTCGCCGAGATCGACCTGCTGTACCGCGCCCGGGCGGAGGGGCGCCTCAGCTCCCGCGTCATCACGGCACTGTTCCACCCGATCGACGCCGACGCCGCCTTCCGCCGCGACCTGCGCGACGCGGTCGACTCCGCCCCGCACGACGACCGCCTCCGGTTCGGACCGGTCAAGCTCTACGCCGACGACGTCATCGAGCCGCACACCGCGTGGATGCTCGACGACTACGCCGACCAGCCCGGCCACCGCGGCCACCCGAGCGCCCCGGTGGGCGAGCTCACCCGCATCGTCACCGAGCTCGACCGGCTCGGCTTCCAGACCCACACGCACGCGACCGGCGACGGCGGCATCCGCCTGGCGCTGGATGCGATCGAGCACGCCGCCCGCACCAACGGCACCGTCGACCGGCGCCACGGCATCGTGCACGTCGAGTGCCTGCACCCCGACGACCTCCCGCGCTTCGCCGCCCTCGGCATCACCGCCGCCATGCAGCCGCGGCACTGCTCGCCCGACCTCGTCGCGGGCACGTGGATGGAGAACGTCGGCGAGCAGCGCTGGGACCGCGCCTGGCGCATCCGCTCGCTCATGGCCTCCGGCGCCCACGTCGCCCTGTCGAGCGACTGGCAGGTGGGGGAGATGGACCCGCTCGTCGGCTTCTACTCCGCCCTCACCCGCGCCGGCCTCGACGGCCGCGACGCGTGGACGCCCGGCGAGCGCACGACGCTCGACGACGCCCTCCGCGGCTACACCCGCGAGGGAGCCTGGGCCTGGCACGCCGAGGACCAGCTCGGCATCGTCCGCGTCGGGGCGAAGGCCGACCTCGTCGCGTGGTCGGACGACCTCTACACCCACGAGGCCGACCCGGCCGGCCTGCTCGACCAGCGGGCCGAACTGACCATCGTCGGCGGTGAGATCGTGCACGACGCCTCCACCGCCTCCGCCACCCCGCACGTCTACGGCGGGCTCGCGCACTGCTCGGCGCACGCCGAGACCGCGCCGACGCACTGAGCGCCGACCCGCCGAACGCGGCGAGCCTACCCAGCGCGCCGCGTCCGCCGATCACACCGCCCCACTGACGGCCCCACCCCACGCCGCCACCCCACCCCGTTCCTCCCACCGTCGCGAAGGAAACCCCCATGTCCCAGCTCGACCCGGCCATCGCGCCGTCCCGGACCGCGGAAGCACCGCACACCGCGGGCACCCCCGGCCTCCGCCGCACCCTGAAGCTCCGGCACATCGTCTTCCTCGGCCTCGCCTACATGGCGCCACTAGCGGTCTTCGACACGTTCGGCATCGTCGCCGACGTCACCCACGGCCACGTGCCGCTCGCCTACCTCGTGGTGCTCGTCGCCGTGCTGATCACGGCGCTCAGCTACTCCCGGATGGTCAAGGTCTTCCCGATGGCGGGCTCGGCCTACACGTACACGCGGGAGGCGATCAACCCGCACCTCGGGTTCCTCGTCGGCTGGGCGGCGACGCTCGACTACCTGCTGCTGCCGATGATCAACGCCCTGCTGTCGGCGATCTACATGTCGGCCGCGTTCCCCGCGGTGCCGTCGTGGGTGTGGATCCTGTCGACCATCGTCATCTGCACCGTCCTGAACCTGATCGGCGTGCAGATCGCGGCGAAGGTGAACGTCATCCTCGTCATCATCCAGGTCGTCGTGGCCGTCGCGTTCGTCGGGCTCACGATCAAGAACATCGTCGACGGCGCCAACGGGGCGTCGTTTTCGACGACCCCGTTCTTCTCGCCCGGGCTCGACGTGCCGGCCATCGGCGCCGGCGCCGCCATCCTGGCGCTGTCGTTCCTCGGGTTCGACGCCGTCAGCACGCTCGCGGAGGAGGCGGAGAAGCCGCGCCGCGACATCCCGCGCGCCATCCTGATCATCGTCGCCGTCGCCGGCGTGTTCTTCGTCAGCGTCACCTACGTGATGCAGGTGCTCTTCCCCGACGTCTCCACGGTCGGCAACATCGTGGGCGCATCGCCCGAGATCGCGAAGTACATCGGAGGAGCGGCGTTCCAGGCCGTGTTCATCGGCGGGTACATGGTGGCCGTGCTGGGCTGCGGCATCACCCAGCAGATGAGCGCCGCCCGCCTGCTCTACGCGATGGGGAGGGACGGGGCGCTGCCCAAGCGTTTCTTCGGCTCCCTCAACCGGGCGGGCGTGCCCGCGGCGAACGTGCTGCTCATCGCGGCGCTCGCCTGCTCGGCCGTGTTCCTCGACCTCGGGCGGGCCGCCTCCCTCATCAACTTCGGTGCCTTCGTTGCGTTCATCTTCGTGAACCTGGCGGTGATCTTCACCTACATCCGGTTCGTGAAGGAGCGCGGCTGGCGCGTCGCCCTCGGCTACCTGGTGCTGCCGGGACTGGGCGTCGTGATCAACGTCGCGCTGTGGTTCAGCCTGGAGCCGAGCGCGATGATCGTCGGCGGCGTCTGGGTCGCGATCGGGCTGGCGTACCTGCTGTGGCGCACGCGGTTCTTCCGGGTGAGCCCGCCGCCGCTGCACGGGCCGACGGACCTGTAGGCGGCGCGGCGCCGACCGGGCCGCCCCGGTTCAGTCGGCCTCGAGCGTCTGCAGGTCGCGGGGGAGCAGCGGCCGCATGAAGGTGCGGTCGTAGCGGACCACGCATCCCGAATCATCCCGGATGCGGTCCGCCGCGATGAACTCGGGGTCGACGCCGAACCGCTGCCGGTACTGCTCGTACGCGGCGAGGGAGGGGAAGGTGAAGAGCGCCAGCGCCTGGTCGCTGGCGCCCTCACCGGGGAGGAAGTAGCCGTGGTGCTCCCCGCCGTGGCGGTTCACCAGCCGGATCCAGGCGGCGGCGAACTCCTCGAACGCCCCGAGCTTCGCCGGGTCGATCGTGTAGCGAACCACGCAGGTGATCACGGCGTGCTGACCTCGCCGTCGTCGTCGCGCCGGATCCCCTCCAGCACGGCGTCGCTCGGCTGCCCGCTGGGGCCGTAGCGCAGGGCGCGCGGCAGGTCGCAGGCGTGAGCGAACTCCCGGATGTCGAAGTTCGGGTCGGCGTGCAGGAGCACCTGCCCGACGACCCAGGCGACGTTGGTCTTCACCCGCCCGGTCTCCTCGTCGGACAGCACCCGGTCGGACCGCTGCTCCTCGTCGTCGTCCAGACGGCTGTGGCCGGCCTGGTCCGTGCGATAGGGCGCGTCCGACCAGTCGTGATTCTTGATCTCCGCCGCGAACTCGGCGGCGAGCCGGCTCAGCACTCGGTCAGCCGCCCGGGTTCTCGACGGGCTTGTCGTCGGTGTCGGTTCCGGCGTCGGGGTCGACCTCGCTGGGCCGGGGGAGGTCGTCGGGGCGCGGCTTATCGGTCATCGGCTCCACCACCCGACGCGGTGTCCTCGCCGTCGTCCGGCGTCGCTGTGCCGTTCCCCGAGCCGTCGGGCAGATCGTCCGGGTCGGGTCGTGCGTCCTTGTCGTGGTCCATGCGGATACCCCTTCTGTCGGTTGCGCTGCGACAGTACGCCGTACGGGGAGGCGGCGTCAGGGGGTTGCGGACGATCCGGCAGGGGGTGCGGCTTCTCGGCCGTCCTCCAGCACGAAGCCCACGACCTCCACCTCGTCGTCGCCGGACAGTCCGGGATAGTGCTGCAGGAGGCCGCTGCGCAGCTCGGCGAGAGTCGCGCCGGCCTCGAGCCTGGCGTGCTCGGCGGTGAGCGTGTCGAACGTGCGGCGCTCCACCGTCGTCACGGTTCCGCGCAGGGTGCGGTGCTCGTCGTCGTCCTCGAAGACGAAGAGCGCCGGTCCGAGCGCGATCGGGTCGTCGTGGCGCACGGTGACCGTCTTGCGGCCGGAGGCGACGGTCTCGTAGTGGCGCTTGTGGAAGCGGACGATCCGGGAGCCGTCGGCATCCGGGAAGACGTAGGTGTCGGGCAGGAGCTTCCGGATCGGGCGCAGCTGCGGCCCCGCCGGGGTGGGGACGGCGACGAGGACGTCCGGGTGCAGGTCGAGGAGCACCTGGCGGCAGCGGCCGCACGGCGGGATCAGGCCGCGCCCGCCGTCGCCGGCCGCGGCGATCGTCAGGAGCGGACCGGCCCCCGCGGCCGCCGCGACGCCCAGCACGACGAGTTCCGCGCAGGGGCCGCCCGTGAAGTGGAAGACGTTGACGGCCGTGTGGATGCGTCCCGCCGTGTCCATCGCGGCGGCGGCGACGCTGTGGTTCGGGTCGTCACCGAGGGTCGCTGCGAGGCGCTCGGCCGCGTCGACGACCCGCTGCTCGGATTCGAAGAGATTCACGACTCGGTGGTCTCGGTGTGCGTCGCGTCGTGGACATCGGCGATGTACGCCTCCATCGTCCCGCGCAGCTCGCCGAGCAGCGTCTCGAACTGCTCGAGCAGCGCGGGCGGGTGCTTCGCCATGACGGCGGCGATGCGGTCGCCGAGGGGGTGGAAGAAGTCGTCCGCGATGGTCTGGACGTTCGGGGTGGAGTGGAGGGTGACCATGCGCCGGTCGGCGTGCCCGCGGCTGCGCACCACGTGGCCCGCGGCCTCGAGCCGGTTCAGGAGGGTGGAGGTCGCGCCGGCGGTGAGGCCGATGCGGTCGCTGAGCCGGGCGGGGGTGAGCGGCGTGCCGCGCTCCTCGGCGGCCAGGATCTCGATGAGGGCGACGGCGTCGGTCGAGTGGAGGCCCTCGCTCGCGGCGAATTCGCGTGCCAGCTCGGAGTAGCTGGCGCCGTACGCGCGCAGCGCTTCGTTGAGGCGCTCGCGCTGGTCGTCGAGCGTGTCGTGCGCGCCCTGCGTCTCCGCGTCCGTCATCGCGAGGCCCTCCCGTCACCGGCTGCTGCCGGAGATCAGGTTATCAAAGCATGAAGTTGTTCCATGGTAAAGTAACTCGCTGGTGAAACAACAAGGAGGACAAGATGGCGGTATCCGCAGGCGCGCGGCGCTGGATCGGGCTGATCGCGGTCGCGCTCGGCGTGGCCCTGATCGTGGTGGACACGACGATCGTGAACGTGATCACGCCGTCGGTGATCGATGACCTGAAGATCGACTCGAGTCAGGCGCAGTGGATCCAGGAGTCGTACGCGATCGTCTTCGCCGCGCTGCTCCTGGTCTCCGGGCGCATCGCCGACCTGCGCGGCGCCCGGACGGTGTTCATCGGGAGCGTCGTCCTCTTCGGGCTGACCAGCCTGCTCGCGGGGCTGGCGCCGAACGGCGAGATCCTCATCCTGGCCCGCTTCCTGCAGGGCATCGGGGCGGCGGCCATCCTGCCGACCTCGCTGGCGCTGCTGAACCACATGTTCACGGGGCCGGCGCGTGGTCAGGCGTTCGCGGTCTGGGGTTCGACGATCGGCGCGGCCACCGCACTCGGGCCGGTGCTCGGCGGCTGGCTCTCCGAGCACGCGTCGTGGCGGTGGGCGTTCGGGATCAATATCCCGCTCACGGTCGTCATCCTCGTCATCGCGGCCGTGTTCCTGACCCAACCGCCGCGGTCGCGCGGCGGGATCGATGCGCTCAGCGCCATCCTTTCCGTGCTGGGCCTCGGGCTGCTGGCGTTCGGCCTCGTCGAGGGACGCGTCTACGGCTGGGTGACGAGCGAGAAGGTGTTCACGCTGTTCGGCGGCACCTGGGATGAGGGACTCTCGCCGGCGTTCGTCGCGCTCGTGCTGTCGGTCCTGCTGCTCGCGGTCTTCGTATGGCGTCAGATCCTGCTGAGCCGGGCCTCCAGCGCGCGCCCGCCGCTGATGGATGTGAAGCTCTTCTCGATCGCGTCGTTCCGCAACGGCAACGTCGCGACCATGATCATCGGGCTCGGGGAGTTCGGGATCATCGCCGTGCTGCCGCTCTGGCTCCAGTTCACGCTCGATTACTCGCCGCTCGAGGCGGGCGCGACGCTCGTGCCCATCGCGATCGGCAGCTTCGTCGCGAGCGGGATCAGCTTCCCGCTCTCCGAGCGCGTCTCGCCCCTGGCCCTCGTGCGCATCGGCCTGATCCTGGAGGTCGTCGGCCTGGCCGGGCTGGGTGTCGTCGCGGCGTACACCGACGCGAACTGGTGGTTCATCGCGCTCGTGCTGTTCTTCTACGGCATCGGCGTCGGTTTCGCCACGTCGCAGGTCACCAACGTGGTGCTCGCCGACGTGCCCGAGGGGGAGGGCGGCCAGAGCTCCGGCATCCAGAGCACGTTCCGTCAGCTGGGGTCCGCGCTCGGCATCGCGGCGCTGACGACGGTGTTCTTCTCGTCGCTGGGCGGCATCCTGCACGGCAAGCTCACGGACGCGGGACTCACCGGTGCGGAGGCGACGAAGCTCAGCAACGCGGTCACGGACAGTGCGGGAGCGGTGATCGAGCCCCTCGCGTCCAACCCGCAGACGGTGTTCGCGGCCGACGCGGCGCGGGAGGCGATGACGCAGGCGATCGCGATCGGTTCGTACCTCGCGGCCGGGTTCCTCGTCGTCGGGGTGATCGCGACGCTGCTCATCCCGGGCAAGCCCCGTGCGGTCGAGCCGGAGGCCGTGGTGGCCGCCGCCGCCGCTTCCGAGTAGCACCCGAGGGGCGACTGCGCCCTCGTGGTATGAATGCGCCCTCGCGACGGGGCGCGCTCGTACCGCGAGGGCGCCGTCGTCTGACCACTCGTTCGGTGCTCAGGAGATCCGGCGGGCGAGCGCGTTGCTGAACCGGCCCTGGGGGCGCGTGCTGTACGTGCGCTGGCCGAGCCGCTGCAGGCAGTGGAGGCGGTAGTGCTCGATCAGCGTCGGCACGACGCAGAGCTCGTCGGCCAGGAACTCGATGTCGTCGCTGATCTGCTCCGCAGCGGCGTACTCGACCGGGTCGATCAGAAGTTCGGCCGCGTAGCTGTCGGCGATGCGCTCGTTCTGCTCGCTGTCGCTGCGGTGGCCGTAGTACGCGTGGCCGAGCTCGTGCGCGACCGTGCACCGTCGTTCGAACGGGGTGAGCGTCAGGTCGAAGTAGATCCGGTCCTCGTCGGGGGAGTAGTAGCCGAACTCGCCGCTCGGCAGGTAGGCGCCGTGCACGCGCAGCCCCATGCTCGCCGCTACCCCCATCAAGAACCGCATGTCCGCCCCCGTCATGTCACTCCGCGTGCGGCTGATCCGCTTTCCGCGTTCCTCGCTTCGCCGCGAGCGCCACACCCTTCTTCGTGGGGAGCTCGTACGAGACCTCGAAGTCCTCGTAGACGTGGTCATCAGTATTGCGAGGGGGACCGACAACGGCGCCCTCGAGCCGGGGAGCACCGTATCGCGCCCGGTCGAGCGCTCTGCGCGTCAGCTCCTCGAGCAGCGCCAGGTCGGGAACGGAGCTGAGGTCCACCGTCGGCGGGGAGTCGGGATCGACGGCAGCGCGGTCGGTCGTCGCGGGATCGACTGCAGCGCGGTCGCGCGTGAGCGCATCGCCGAAGAAGCGCTCGACCTTGTACTCGGCCTTCCTCGCCACCCCGTTCGCTTCCCAGTTCGTCACCGTCCGGGTCGAGACGCCGAGCTGCGACGCCAGCTCCTCCTGCGTCAGGTGGAGGCGTTCACGGGCGTCGCGGAGCTCGTTCCAGGTGATGACCATAACGCCATTCTGGCAACGGTCGGCAATTTACGCAAGCAATTCACGACAGAAACACGCGAAACCGGAAACTATTTCGATGACAAATTTGCTGAATTACGCAATAGTTGCATAAACTGAAGCCATGAACACGGCGAGACGGCTCAACGGGACCGCGCTCCGCATCCTGCGGCAGGCCCTCGGCATCACCGCCCGCGACCTCGCGGCCCGCGCCGGCATCGACCCGAGCTTCCTCTCGCGGCTCGAGAACGGCGCCCGGCAGCCGTCCCCGCCCGTGCTCCGCCGGCTCGCCCACGGATTGGGCGTGCCCGTCGAGGCGATCTCCTACCCGGTCCACACCGCGACCGCCTGAGTACCACCTCCTGCGTCGAACTCCGCCTCTCCGAGGCGCTGTTCGTCGCGCCCACCGAACGTGAAAGAAGGACTGCAATGACCTCCCCGACCGGGCATCCACCGCCCGACCTGCTCGACGCGATCCGCGAGCTGCTGCGCCTCCTGGACGACGAGGAGCTGGAGCAGGGCCGCCCCGACGCCCTCGCCGACTCGACGCCGCTGCACTGCTTCGACTGCGAGACCGACGTCGACCCCGACGACTGGGACGAGCACGAATGCGGCCTCGGATGAACCGGCACGCCGCCATCGGATCCCCGCACCAGCGCGTCATCCGCACGGTCGTCCAGGCGGTCATCGCCGGCGTCCCGACCATCGTCGCCATCATCGGCGTCGTCGCGGACCAGTGGCCCGCCGAGTGGCTCGTCGCCACCGCCGGTACCGCGGTCGCCATCCAGGGCGTGCTCGCCCGCATCATGGCGATCCCCGCCGTGGATGCGTGGCTGACGGGGCTCGGGCTCGGGTCGGCGCCGAGGGCGGACGCGACGACGCCCCCGCGGCCCCCGGCCGAGTGATCGGCGGCCGCACACAGACTTCGGACACCCGTCCGAGGACCGCCTGAAACCTCAGGCGGAAGGAGCAACAGAAAGGAGAGCCATGAGACTGATGGAACCGCTGGCCCCACCCGGGCGCTACGACGCGGCTGATCCGTTCGGCAACTACGGGGGTCGGCAGTATCCCCACACGGGCAGCGACTGGAACGGCGTGCCGGCCGGCACCGCCGCGATGGCGATCGGCACCGGTGTGGTGGTGAACAAGCAGTGGCACGCGGGCAACGGCAACACCGTCACGGTGAATCTGCCCGACGGCCACTACTACGCCTACCTCCACCTCAACGCCGAAGCGCCCGTGGCGGTCGGTCAGGCCGTCACGATCGGTCAGGTGATCGGGTACGTGGGCAACACCGGCACGAACAGCCAGGGCGCCCACCTGCACATCACCGTGAGCGACTCGCCGTCGGCCTACGCGGGCCTCGGCAACAAGATCGACCCCTGGCAGTTCATCCAGGACCACAAGAACGACACCGACCCGGTTCCCCCGGGAGAACAGGAAGAAGACATGTCCTACAGCATCGTTCCCAGCACGGACGGCACCATCTACCTGTGCTCGCTCGTCACCAACAAGAAGGTCGGCATCGGCACTCGGCGCACGTGACCCTGCTGCAGCGCTATAAGAAGAACAACTCGAACGACGCCATGCTGCCGGTCGAGATCGACATCGTGCAGAACTACATCTCGTCGATCAAGCCGTGACGCTCGTCGCCTGAACGCCCCGCCCCTGCTGACCGAAACAGCAGGGGCGGGGCTTTCTGCATGATAGGCACTCCGCGCCGATTCCCGGGCCCCGGAAAACCGGCCATCCACCCCTTTGTAACGATTCCTCGACAAGCTTGTTCAGTCAATCTTGACTATGCTACTTTGACCTAGCCATCCAACGACGGACCCGGCAAGGAAGGAATCCCGTTCCCGTGACCACACACCTTCACTCGAGCACGCGGCGTCTCGCCGTCGGTGTCGCCGGCCTCGCCGCCGTGCTCCTCGCCCTCTCCGGCTGTGCCGCGAACGCGGGCAGTCCCGCGTCCACCGACGACGCCGGCGTGCTCATCGACAAGGCCTCGTGCGACCGCAACCGTGCGGCCGGCCCGATCACCTACATCTCCGGCTACGGCTACTCGGCCAGCGCCGGGCAGATGGATGTGTTCCTCGCCAAAGAGCTCGGCTACTTCAAGGCCCTCTGCCTCGACGTCGAGATCAACGCCTCCGGGGCGAACGGACAGCAGCTCGTCGCGAGCGGGCAGGCGCAGTTCACCGCGCTGGGCTCGGCCTCCGACGTCATGCTCGCCGCCGCCAACAGCAAGAACCTCACCGCGGTCGCCACCTACGGCACCACCTCGCCGTTCTCGATCTTCGCGAACGAGAGCGTGAAGTCCCTCAAGGATCTCGAGGGCAAGAAGCTCGGCTACTTCATCAACCTCACCCCGATCGCGTCCGCGATGCTGGACGACGCCGGAGTGGACGTGTCGAAGGTGGAGCTGGTCAAGATGACCAACTACGACCCGACCGTCGTGACCCGCGGGCAGGTCGACGCGATCGTCGGCTACGCCTCCAACCAGCCCGAGAAGCTGCGCGCGGCGGGGCTGCCGTTCACCGAATTCCTCCCCGAGGACTACGGCGTCAAGGGCACCTACAACGTGATGGAGGCGAACACCGGCTTCCTCAAGAAGAACCGCGAGGTCGTCGCCGACTTCATGCGCGCCGACCTCAAGGCCGTCGAGTACTGCCTCGCCCAGAAGGACGAATGCGTCGAGATGATCTCCAAGCTCGCCGCCGACAACAACCAGGGCTCCGCGTTCCCCGCCGACCAGCAGGCCCGCACCTGGGCCGTGGAGTCGAAGTGGGTCGAGGAGTCCACGGCCGGCGCACCCGGCGTGCAGACCGAGGCGGAGTGGAAGCCCGAGTACGCGCTCGTCAAGAAGTACGGCGACGTCAAGGAGCTCCCGGCGATCGGCACGATGATGGACCCCGACCTCGTCGCGGGACTGTACAAGGACGGCGCACTCGTCTGGCCGGGCAAATGACCGGCGGCGTCGACATCGCGGGCGTCACGAAGGCCTTCGGGCCAGACGGGCGCCGGACGACGGTCCTCGACGACGTCAGCCTGACGATCGGCCGCGGCGAGTTCGTCTCGGTCATCGGCCCGAGTGGATGCGGCAAGTCGACGCTCCTCAAGGTCGTGGCCGGCCTCATCCCCGCGGACTCGGGCTCGGTGACCATCGACGGAGAGAGCGTCAGGACGGCGACCCGCGACAAGCTGATCGGCCTCGTCCCGCAGTCGCCCGCCCTGCTGCCGTGGAAGACGGTGCTGGAGAACGTGCGCCTCCCGATGCGGGTCAACGCGAAGGCCAACGCGGGCCGCTCGCTGCGCGACCCGGCCGAACTGCTCAGCTCGTTCGGGCTGGGTCAGGCGCTGAACAAGTACCCGTCCCAGCTGTCCGGCGGCATGCAGCAGCGCGCCGCCATCGCCCGCGCCTTCGTCTTCGACCCCGGTGTGCTGCTGATGGACGAGCCGTTCTCGGCCCTCGACGAGATGAACCGCGACCAGCAGCGCCTCGGCCTGCTCGAGTTCTGGCAGTCGAACCGCAAATCGGTGCTGTTCGTCACCCACTCGGTCCCGGAGGCGATCATGCTCTCCGACCGCATCGTGGTGATGGCCGCCCACCCGGGCCGCATCGCCGAGGTCATCGACGTCGACCTGCCGCGCCCCCGCTCGGTCGAGGCGTACGCGACGGACGCGTTCCGCGACCTCGAGGGCCACGTGCGCGACACCCTGCACAGCGTGATGGAGGAGACCCATGTCTGAGACCCAGACCATGGCGACGGCGCGCATCGCCGCCGCCGCAGCCCCCGCCCCGGGAACCGGGCCGGGCCTCGTCAAGCGCCTCCGGGTCACGACCTGGCTCCCGCCGCTGATCGCGTTCGCCGTCGCCGGCGTGCTGTGGCAGCTGGTCGCGATCACCAACCCGTACGTCATCCCCACGCTCGACGCCATCGGCGCCAGCCTGGTGGGCGACGCCGGGATGTACGCCTCCAACCTGCTCGTCACCGCGCAGGAGGTCGTGATCGGCGCCGCCGCCGGCATCCTCGGCGGCTTCCTGCTCGCCGTCGTGATGGCCGAGTTCCAGATCGTCGAGCGGGCGGTCATGCCGCTGGTCGTCGTGGTGATGGTCACACCGATCGTCGCCATCGCACCCGCCCTCGTGGTCGCGTTCGGCTTCGGGATGATGCCGAAGTACATCGTGACCGGCCTCGTCGTGTTCTTCCCCATGCTCGTGAACTCCCTCGCCGGGCTCCGGGACGTGGACGGACGCGCGCTCGACGTGATGACGACGCTGCACGCCAGCCGGTGGGAGATCTTCCGCCACCTGCGCCTGCCGGGCAGCATGCCGTACTTCTTCGCCGGGCTGCGCATCGCCCTGCCGCTCGCCATCGTCGGCGCCGCGGTCGCGGAGTTCGTCGCCGCCGGCCAGCAGGCCGGGCTCGGCTCGCTCGTCACCGTCTCCGCCGCGCAGGCCAACCTGCCGGTCACCTGGGCCAGCATCGCGCTGCTGTGCGTGATGGGCGTCGTGCTCGTCGCCGCCCTCGCGATCGTGCGCAAGCGGGTGCTGTGGTGGAGCGACGGCGAGATCGTCGCGCGCTGACCCGGCCTCCACACACCACATCCACCGAATCAGGAAGCTGAGGATCATGAGACAACTGCGCTTCGGGCTGTTCGAGAACGCCCAGGCCAACGACTCCGGCACCGCCACCTGGCGTTACCCCGAGAACAAGAGGCACCTCTTCGACACCCTGGCCTACTGGCAGGAGATCGCGAGGATCTGCGAGGACGCGCACTTCGACTTCCTCTTCCTCGCCGACGCCTGGGGCTGGGCCGACGTGAACGGCGAACGGCCGGACATCTGCTCGGTCGAGGGCCTGGATCTCCCGCGCCTCGACCCGGCGATCGTCGCCGCCGCGCTCATCCCGACCACGGAGCAGCTGGGCCTGGTGATCACCGGCTCCACGCTCCTGGAGCAGCCGTACGCGTTCGCCCGCCGCATGGCGACCCTCGACCACCTGTCGGGAGGCCGCATCGGCTGGAACGTCGTGACGACCGGCACCGCAGAGACCGCCGTCGAGGCGTTCGGCGTGCCGATGGTCGCGCACGACGAGCGGTACCGGATGGCGGACGACTTCATGGAGCTCGTCTACAAGCTGTTCGAGGGCGCGTGGGAGCCGGACGCGCTCGAGCGCGACAAGCTCGGCCGCTACGCCGACCCCGACAAGGTGCACCGCATCGAGCACGACGGCCCGTACTTCCGCTCGCGCGGCTACGGCAACACGTCGTACTCGCCGCAGGGGACGCCCGTGCTGTTCCAGGCCGGCAGCTCGCCCGCGGGCAAGGCGTTCGGCGGCAAGCACGGCGAGGCGATCTTCCTCGGCGGCGGCAGCGTCGAGAAGCTGGCGGAGCACGTCCGCTCGATCCGCGCCGAGGCGGTGGCCGCCGGCCGGCGCGCCGACGCGGTGAAGCTGATGTCGGCGTTCGCCTGCGTGGTCGCCCCGACGCACGAGGAGGCGCAGGCGAAGTACGACGCCATCCTCGCCTCCCAGAGCCCGGACGTCGCCGTCGCCTCCTACGCCTGGTTCACCGGCCTCGACCTCTCGTCGTACGCGCCGGAGACCCCGATGACCGACCTGAGCACCGAGCTCTCGCAGACGCAGATCGCGCGCTTCGCGGGCCAGACCGTCGGGGACGTGCTGAAGGACTGGCACGCGCACGGCGTGGGCGTCATCCCGTTCGTGGGGAGCGCGGAGGAGGTCGCCGACCACCTCTGCGCCCTGGCGGAAGGCGCCGACCTCGACGGCTTCCTGCTCACCCCGCAGGTGCAGCCGGGCTCGACGCGCGACTTCGTCGAGCTCGTCCTGCCCATCCTGCGCGAGCGCGGCGTCGCCCCGACGGGCTACTCGGCGACCACCCTGCGCGAGCGCCTGCTCGGCCAGGACGCGTCGACCCTGCCCGCCGACCACCCGGGTGCGGCCGCGCGAGCGGGCGTCGCCGCGGGCGTCGCTTGACCGCGATGACCTCCGGTCTCGTCTGCGTCGTCGGGAGCGTCAACCTCGACACGCTGGTGCGGCTCGACCGGCTGCCCGAGGTGGGGGAGACCCTGCTCGGGCAGCCGCTCGGCTCGCTCCCCGGCGGCAAAGGCTTCAACCAGGCCGTCGCCGCCGCGCGGAGCAGCGCACCGACCCGCTTCTGCGCGCAGCTCGGCGACGACGGCGCAGGCCAGGACCTTCGCCGGGAGATGCTGCGCGCCGGGCTCGACGTCGACCTCCACCTCTCGGAGGGGGTCCCGACCGGGTCCGCCTACATCGCGATGCTCGCCGACTCGGCGAACAGCATCATCGTGTCCCGCGGAGCCAACGCCGAACTGACGCCGGATGCGGCCGCCGCCGCCGTCGAGGGCGCGAGCGTCGTGCTCACCCAGCTGGAGATCGACCCGCGGACGGCCGAGGCGGCGCTCGCCGCGGGGCGACGGACCGGTGCGCGCACCATCCTGAACGCGGCGCCGGCGGAGGGGGTGACGCCATCGCTGCTCGCGGTGACGGACCTGCTCGTCGTCAACGAGACCGAGGCCGAAGCGCTCGGCGGGATCGACGCTCTGCTGGGCGCGGGCCCGGACGCGCTGGTCGTGACCCTCGGATCCCACGGGGCGCGCTGGCTCACACCGGGCGGCGACGACCTCGCCGTGCGCGCGTTCGAGGTCGACGCGGTCGACACGACCGGCGCGGGCGACGCGTTCTGCGGCGCGCTCGCGGCCGCTCTGGCCGGGGGAGCGGATGCGCTCAGCGCCCTTCTGCGGGCGTCGGCGGCCGGCGCGGTGACGACCACGGCGGTCGGTGCTCAGACCGAGCTGCTCACGCCCGCCGCGATCGACCGGCTGCTGGTCGGGGCGGCCTGAGCAGCACGTGCGGCGCGGGCGGCCCGAGCGTGGGGCCGCCCCGCTGTCAGGAGGCGGTCTTCTCGTCGGCGAACACGTACTCGCCGGCGAGGAGCCGCTCCCGCAGGTCGCGCGCCCACTGCTGCTCGGCGCGCAGGCGGATGCTGGAGAGCTCGAAGATCTCGCGCACGTAGTCCGGCGTCGTCGACGACTTGGCGGTGTCCTCGATGTTGTACGCGTTGCTCAGCACGATGGCGTCGATCTTGCTGATCCGGTGCTCCAGCGCCTCCACCACCTCGCGGCGGCTCAGCACGTGCATGAACGAGGGGATGGACATGACCGGCTTGGTGTCGAACACCTCCACCTCCCACAGTGCCGAGCGGAACAGGCGGAGGAACTCCACCTCGCCCTCCGGCGTGATCGTGTAGGTGGTGCGCGCCGGGCGCTTACCCTCGACCTTGGTCGTGTCCTCGGTGACGTAGCCGTCCTTCTCGAGGGAGCGCAGCGCGTTGTAGATCGAGCCGGGCTGGATGTTGGCCCATTCGTCGACGTGCCAGGTCATCAGCTCGCGGCGGAGGAAGTAGCCATGGACGGGCTGGAACTGGTGGACAGCGCCGAGCACGACCAGTCGGGTGGTAGACGACATGGTCCGATCCTAGTGCTATCCGGTATCTCAGGGTTGTTTGCATGATCAAATCTGCATAGTATTCAGATACATAGACAAACTTGACTAATCGCATCGACGCGATGGACGAGGAAGGCCGACCCACATGAGCAACGACACCGCACTGAGCGACTCCGCGCAGCTGGCTCTGCGCCGCGCCTTCGCCGCGTACCCGACCGGCGTGGTCGCCGTCGCCGCGCTGCGCGACGGCAGCCCCACGGGCATGGCCGTCAACTCGTTCACCTCGATCTCGCTGGAGCCCGCGCTCGTCGCCGTCAGCGTCGCGCGCACCTCCTCGACCTGGCCGGTGCTCGCCGGCAGCGAGCGGCTGGGGCTGAGCGTGCTCGGCGCGGAGCACGGCGCCCTCTGCCGCCAGCTCTCGTCGCGCACCGGCGACCGCTTCCAGGACGCGGATTGGCACCCGACGACGGACGGCGCGGTGCTGATCGACGGCGCCGCTCTCTGGCTGGAGTGCGGCGTCAGCGCGACCTTCGACGGCGGCGATCACGAGATCGTGCTGCTGGAGGTGCACGCCGCCGAGGTCTTCCCCGACGTCGCACCGCTCGTCTTCCACCAGAGCGCCTTCCACCGGATCGGGACGGCATCCTGACCTCCGGGTTCCGCGGCGTCGTCGCGGCGGGCGACCGGCGCGGGAGGCTGCTGGGCTTCCCGACGGCGAACCTCGCGATCACCGCAGGCGAGCCGCCCGCCGACGGCGTCTACTCCTGCTGGGTGACGCTCGACGGCGAGACCGCACCGCGCGGGGGCACCGTCAGCATCGGGGCCAATCCCACCTTCGACGACGTGAGCGACCGGCGCGTGGAGGTCCACATCCACGACTTCGGCGGCGACCTCTACGGTCGGTCGGTCGCGGTGGAGATCGTCCGGCTGCTCCGCGAGAACTCGCGACTCGGCGGCGTGGGCGAGCTCACCCGTAAGAGCGCCGAGGACGTGCGGCGCTCGCGCGCGATCCTGTCGCGGCTGCTGGTCGCCTGACCGGGCGCGGCCCGCGCGCTACAGGCTGTCGGGGTCGAGGTTCAGCGCGGTCCCCTCGAAGACGACCTGCTGCGTGGTCGAGGTCGGCAGGTCGGGGTTGAGCCAGTAGAGGTCCGCGACCTGGATGCCGAAGCGCTGGGCGATCCCGGCGGGTGCGTCTCCCGCCGAGACCTGGTAGGTCTTGGGCGCACCGGAGGCGGTGGTCGCCGTGACGGCGCCGCTCGCCCCGGGGTTCGGGCCATTGTCGACGGGGTGCACGTTCGACGTGCGCACGGGCACGGACCAGCGCACCGTGTTCACGGCCAGCACCTTGTCCGGGCCGAGCTCCTGCGGCACGCCATCGAACGACGGCGCCGACGAATACGTGACGAGCGCCAGCAGGTAGGAGGGCTGGCCGACGCTGCCCAGCGTGCTCGACGAGGCGGTCGCCGGGGAGGTGGTCGGTCCGCCGAGCTGGACGTCGCCGACGCCGTGATAGGTGATCCCGTCGCCGACCTGGGGTGGCGTGTCGAGGAAGGTGACGGAGACCGGGACGGGCACGGTCGACGTGAAGCCCGTGTACTGCGCCGAGTAGGTGTTGTCCCCGTTGGAGACGACCCGGTAGTGGTAGTGGATGCTGCCCTTGGGCGAGGCGACATCGCCTTCGGCGACGACCGTGCCCGCCGGGACCGGCGTCAGCGTGGGCGGAATGACCGGGGCCGGCGCCGGTGACGAGGTGATCCCCGAGCGGCTCGCGTCGCCGGTCGCCGTCGGCGTCGGAGTGGCCGCACGTGTGTGCGTCGCCGTGGGGTGTGCCGTGCCGCCGAAGAGCGCGCATCCCGTGAGGGCGACGAGTATCGCCGCGCCGACGGCCGCGGCCTCGATCGATCGCCGCGCGTGTGCCGTGAACATCGTCCCCCTGTCCAGGACCGCCACCCCGCGGCCTCTCGTCTTTGTGGATCCTAGACGATCACGTCGCGCCGTTGCGCACGCGCTCGTGCATCCTCCGGGCGGCGGCGCCCAACGCGGCCTCGGCGGCGGGCTGGGCCGAGGCGGGCACGCTCGACGTGCTCAGGGCGACGATGACGAATCGCGAGCCGTCGGCGTGCTCGGCGACCCCCGCCTCGTGGCGGAGGTTGAGCAGCGTTCCGGTCTTGGAGGCCCACGCCGTGTCGTCGGCGACGATGTCGGGGGCGAGACGGTGGCGCAGGAGGTTCGAGCGGAGGTGGTCGCGGAGCCGGGCGGCGGCCTCCGGATGGACGCCGCGCTCGCTCCAGACCGCTTCGAGCAGGTCGGCGAAGGCGCGGGCGGTGCCCGTGTTGGTGCGGGCGACATCCAGCTGCCGGATCGGATGGCCGTGCGCCGGTGTGCTCCCGCGGATGGCGAGGGTGTGGGCGAGGTGCGCCTCGTCGGGGGCGAACCGTTCGAGCGGGGTGTCGGAGAGGTCGGCGAAGGCGTGGCGGACGGCGATGCCGTGGATGCCCAGCGCCTCCAGCTCGGCCATGACCTCGCCGGGCGGGACGAGGCCGAGGAGGGCATCCGCGGCGCCGTTGTCGCTGATGGTCAGGGCGAGCGAGACCAGATCGTCCACCGCGATCACGGACGGATGACGGAAGCGGGTCGTGCCAGGGAGGCTGCCCGCGGCATCCCCCGCGGGCACGGTGACCGGTGCCGACCCGTCGAGCCGGCCGTCGGCGACGCGGGTGAGCACCGCGAGGGCGATCGGGATCTTGGTCAGCGACGCCGCGGGCGTCGCGACGTCGCCGTCGAGGTCGAGTTCGCGGCCGGTGCGGAGGTCCCGGACGAGGATCGAGGCCCGCAGTCCGGCCTGTGCCAGGTCCCTGCGCACGGCGTCCAGGAAGCGCGCGTCATGCATCGGCGCGACCCGTCGTCCTGGGCGCGACGTCGCGGGCGCGCGCACCGAGCGCGGCGGCGAGTTCGTCGCCGACCGCCTCCCCGACGGTCGTCACGTCGTTCTCGCTGTCCCCGACGAGCGCGAAGCCGCGCGCGACGCCGAACCCGGTGAACCGGCGCCAGTGCAGACCGAGTTCGTGGGCCTCCGCCGCCGTGCAGAGCAGCAGATCGCCGTCGGCGAGCACGGAGGCGAGGCAGGAGGTCGTCGAGCCGTCGACGGGGAGCTGGCTCGGCAGCAGGCCGACGGCGAAGGCGGCGCGCACCAGCGCGTCCCGGATGTGCGGCACGTCGTCCTCGGGCCCGATGCGGAGCCGTGCGCCGGCGTCGTCGTCGCGGGAGCGCGGGGTGCGGCCGGGCCGCAGGTCGTCCAGGCGCAGAGCGTCGCCCGCATCCCGGCGCCCGGCGGCGCCCAGCTCCGCGGTCCAGGTCGCCGCATCCGGCGCGACGCTCGCGACCGCCAGGCGCACGCCCCGGGTCGCCGCGAGTTCGGCGCGTCGGGCCGGCGTGTCTTCGCGGAACTCGAGCCGGAGCCCGGCGGCACGCCCCGCGGCATCCGTCACCGCGAGCTCCCGCGTCGGACAGCCGACCGGCACGGCCACCGTCACCGGTCGCAGGCGCGCGCGAGCCGCATCGAGCTCCAGTTCGTCCGCGAGCCGGATCAGGCGCCGCGCGGAGGGGAGGAGGTCACGGGCGAAGGGTGTGAGCACCGCGCTGCGGGCGGTCCGTTCCAGCAGAGGACTGCCGAGGCGTCCCTCCAGGGCGAGGATGCGCCGGCTCGCGACGGACTGTGCCACCTCGAGGGCGGCCGCCGCGCGCGTCACGCTGCCGCGGTCGCCGATCTCGACGAGCACCCGGCACGCGGCGATCAGATCCACGGCTCCACCCTAGACGCATGCCGATCGGGCATCGTTCGGAGCGATCCGGTCTTCGACAGGATCGTCGCGGCGGGCGAGGCTGCCGACATGGACATTCGCAAACGATTCCTCACGGTCACCGGCGGCACCGCCGTCGCACTCGCGGTCGCGATCTCGGGATGCGCGGCATCCTCGCTCGCCTCCGCTCCGGCCGCCGCGTCGGCGCAGAGCACCTCGGCCTCGGCGACGAGCGGCGCGGCCACCCAGGGCAACACCGCCGGTACTCAGCGCGCGTTCGCGGAGCTGGAGCGCACCCACGGCGCGACGCTCGGCGTCACGGCGATCGACACCGGCTCCGGGCGCACCGTCGCCTACCGCGGCGGGGAGCGGTTCCCCTTCGCCTCCTCGAACAAGACCTTCATCGCCGCCGCGCTGCTCCAGCGCTCGTCCGACGCCGACCTCGACCAGGTCGTCCACTACACGAGCGCCGACCTGCTGTCGTACGCGCCCATCACGAGCAGGTTCGTCGACACGGGGATGACCGTGCGCGAGCTGATCGACGCGATGCTGCGGTTCAGCGACAACACCGCCGCCAACCTCCTGGTCGCGCGCGTCGGCGGCCCGGACGCGGTCGAGCAGTGGCTCCGCGGCATCGGCGACCGCACGACCAACGTCGACCGCATCGAGCCGGACCTCAACGAGGCGCTGCCCGGGGACGCGCGCGACACGACGACGCCCGCCCAGTTCGCGAGCGATCTGCGCTCCGTCGTGCTCGGCTCGGCGCTGGAGACGACGGACCGCACCCTCCTGCGCAACACGATGCTCGACAACACGACGGGCGACGACACCATCCGCGCGGGCGTCGACCCGGCGTGGCCGGTGGCCGACAAGACCGGGACGGGGGAGTACGGCGTGCGCGACGACATCGCCGTGGTCTACCCGGCCGGTCGCGCGCCCATCGTCGTCGTCACGCTGTCCCGCAAGGCGGCGCCGGATGCGACGCCCGACAACGCGCTGCTGGCCGCCGCCACGAAGACGGCGGTCGCAGCGCTCCGCTGAGCGGGTCGCCCGCGCGGGCTCCCGGCGGTCACCCTGCCGTGCGCACCTCGTCGTCCAGGACCCAGTCCGGACGCACGTAGTGGCAGGTGTAGCCGCCGGGGTGCTTGCGCAGGTAGTCCTGGTGCTCCTCCTCGGCATCCCAGAACGTGCCAGCGGGCTCGACCTCGGTGACGACCTTGCCCGGCCAGCGCCCGGAGGCGTCGACCTCGGCGATCGTCTCGCGGGCGACGCGCTCCTGCTCGGGCGTGAGGTACAGGATGACCGAGCGGTAGCTGGTGCCCACGTCGTTGCCTTGACGGTTCTTCGTCGTGGGGTCATGCACCTGGAAGAAGAACTCCAGGAGGTCGCGGTACGAGATCACGGACGGGTCGAAGTCGATCTCGACCGCCTCCGCGTGGTCGCCGTGGTTGCGGTAGGTCGCGTTGTCGGTGTGGCCGCCCGCGTAGCCGACGCGGGTGCCGAGCACTCCGGGCATGTCACGGATGAGCTCCTGGAGGCCCCAGAAGCAGCCGCCGGCGAGGATGGCGCGTTCGGTGGCCATCAGGCGTTCGCCGCCTTCGCGAAGAGGGGCGCGAACTGGCCGTACCCTTCCTTCTCCAGGTCGGCCAGCGGCACGAAGCGCAGCGCGGCCGAGTTGATGCAGTAGCGCAGGCCGCCCTCGTCGGCGGGGCCGTCGTCGAAGACGTGGCCGAGGTGGCTGTCGCCGTGCGACGACCGCACCTCGGTGCGCACCATCCCGAGCGACGTGTCGGAGTTCTCGACGATGTTCTCGGCCGAGAGCGGCTTGGTGAAGCTGGGCCAGCCGCAGCCGCTGTCGTACTTGGTCGTCGAGGCGAAGAGCGGCTCGCCCGACACGACGTCGACGTAGAGCCCTGCATCCTCCTTGTCCCAGAACTCGTTGTCGAACGGCCGCTCGGTGGCGGCCTCCTGGGTCACCGCGAACTGCTCCGGGGTCAGCCGGGCGATCGCGTCCGGATCACGTGTGTACTGGGCCATCTCGTACATCCTCTCTGCGTCTTCCACTCGCACCCGCAACGGTACTGCGCCCCGCTGTGCGAGGCCAGGGGAGGGGGACTCCTGCGTCACACGCGCCCTCGCCTCGCTCGCGACATTTGTGCCGAATGTCGACTTTGGGCCCCGCTTTCCCCACATTTGTGACGAATGTCGGCTGAGAGGTTGTCGAGAAAGCCTACCGCGTCGGCTTCAGCGATATATCGTTGAGTATCGTTGACGACTCCTGAGGAGGACATCATGAGCGGTTCGAATTCGTTCCCGACCGGAGGCTTCGGCCCCGGGATGACGGCGGACGGCATGTGGCAGGCGTTCGAGCAGTTGCGCTCGACGTTCGAGAAGCGGGTCGGCACCCGGATGGGTCGCGGCGACGTGCGGGCCGCGGTGCTGTCGTTGCTCGCCGAGAAGCCGATGCACGGCTATCAGATCATCCGGGAGATCGAGGAGCGCAGCGGCGGCAGCTGGAAGCCGAGCGCCGGTTCCGTCTACCCGACCCTCCAGCTGCTCGCCGACGAGGGGCTGCTCACGGCCGAGGAGTCGAACGGTCGCAAGACCTACGCCCTCACCGAGGCCGGCCGTGCCGAGGCGGCGGAGGCGGGTCCGGCTCCGTGGGAGTCCGGCAGCGCGGGCAGCAGCCCGAGCGACCCGTTCGGCCCCCTCCCCAAGGCGGGAGTGGAGCTGGCGCAGGCGGCGGCCCAGGTGCGCCGGACCGGCACGCCGGAGCAGGTGGCGCAGGCCGTGACCGTGCTCGACGAGGCGCGGCGCCGACTGTACTCGATCCTCGCGCAGGACTGACGGGGTGACGTCCGTTCGCCCGGGGGCCGGCGAGCAGGCGGGGGCGGAGGCCGCGGCGGGGGACACGCGCCGCCGCTACCGGCGCATCCTCCGGTTCGCGGGCTGGAATCTCGCGGTCACCTGGTGGTACGAGCTCTTCCTGCCGCGCATCGGGCTGGCGCGCGTGGCCGAGCGCACGCGGTCGAGGCGCATGCAGCGCTTCGCGCAGCGCTTCCACGTGCTCGCCGTCGACCTCGGCGGTCTGATGATCAAGGTCGGCCAGTTCATGTCGTCGCGCCTGGACGTGCTGCCGCCCGAGATCACGGCCGAGCTGGAGGGCCTGCAGGACGAGGTGCCGCCGGTCGCGTTCGCGGCGATCCGCTCCCTGGCGGAGGCGGAGCTGGGCGTGCCGCTCGACCGCGCGTTCGCGTGGGTGGACGAGACCCCGGTGGCCGCGGCTTCCCTCGGCCAGGCGCATCGCGCGCGCCTGTCGGCTCAGGATGCGGAGGAGACCGGGCTGGACGCGGTCGTCATCAAGGTGCAGCGTCCAGGCATCGGCGCGATCGTCGACGTCGACCTGTCGGCACTGCGCCGCGTCGGTCGCTGGCTCAGCCATGTGCGGCTCGTCTCCGACCGGGTGGATGCGCCCGAGCTCGTCGAGGAGTTCGCCCGGACGAGCCTGGAGGAGATCGACTACCTGCACGAGGCCGCGAGCTCGGAGCGGTTCGCGGAGGACTTCGCCGCCGACGACCGCGTGGCCGTGCCGGCCGTTGTCTGGGAGCGCACCACCCGACGCGTGCTCACCCTCGAGGACGTGACGGCGATCAAGATCACCGACGCCGCCTCGCTCCGGGCGGCGGGCATCGACCCGGCCGAGGTCGCCCCGGTGTTCGCGGCGGTGATGTTCGACCAGCTGTTCTCGAACGGGTTCTTCCACGCCGACCCGCACCCCGGCAACATCTTCGTCTCACCCCTCCCGGACGCCGCCGAGGGCGAACGGCCCTGGCGGCTGACCTTCATCGACTTCGGGATGATGGGGGAGGTGCCGACCACGCTGCGCACCGGCCTGCGCAAGCTCCTGATCGCCGCCGCCTCCCGCGACGGCAAGGGCCTCGTGGATGCGATGCGCGACGTCGGCGTGCTGCTGCCCTCCGCGGACACATCGCAGCTGGAGCAGGCCATGACGCAGCTCTTCGCGCGGTTCGGCGGCATGGGCTTCGCCGAGCTGCGGGAGGTCGACCCGCGCGAGTTCCGCGACTTCGCCAACCAGTTCGGTGACGTGGTGCGGTCGCTGCCGTTCCAGCTGCCGGAGAACTTCCTGCTCATCGTGCGCGCGATGTCCCTGACGTCGGGCGTGTGCAGCGCGCTCGACCCCGGCTTCAACCTGTGGGACTCGATCGAGCCCTACGCCTCACAGCTGCTGCGCGACGAGCGCGGCAACGTCGTGCAGGACTTCGCGAAGGAGGCGCTCTCCATCGCCGGCGTCGCGTGGAGGCTGCCGAAACGCGTCGACGCCCTGATCGACCGCGTCGAGGACGGCAGCATCGCGGTTTCGTCGCCGCACCTCGAACGGCGCGTCGACCGGCTGGAGCGCACGGCGCGACGCCTCGTCGCAGCCGTCGTGTTCGCGGGCGTGCTGGTCGCCGGAGCGGTGGTGCGGCCGAGCGACACCGTGCTCGGGACGGTGCTGATGGTGGCGTCGGTCGTACCGCTGGCGGTCGCCGTGTTCGCGGGGCGCCGCGGGAGGTAGGGCGCGGATCGGGGTGATCGCGGCGGCCGCGACGCTGCGGGTTCAGGCGGCCCGCCGCCGTCGGCTCAGGCCACCCGTCACCGACAGATCAGGCGCCCCGTCACCGACAGATCAGGCGTCCCGCCGCTGTCGGTCAGGCCACCCGTCGCCGTCGCGTCGACAGCACCGCCAGCGCAACACCCACCAACAGCATCCCGCCGCCGAGCAGTGCCGGGACCGTCGCGTCCACGCCCGTGGCGGCGAGGGCCGTCGTCGACGTGCTCGCGACGGCGGGCACCGCGGCCGGTGTCGCTGCGGGTGCCGTCACCGTGATGTCGAGGCGGAGGATGCGCTGCAGACCGTCCATGCCGACGCCCACGGCGACGAGGCTGTGGGCGCCGGTGAACGTGGCGGGGATCTGGAAGGACGCGGCGGCGAAGCCCTGGGGGTCCACGGAGACCGGTGCCACGGCGAGCGGATCGGAGTAGACGCCGAACGCGGTCTGGGTGCCGGGTCGGAAGCCGGAGGCGAGGAGGAGCAGGGTCTGGCCGGCCTTCACCGTCGTCGGATCGTCGCCCTTCGACGGCGGCGCGGACTCGGTGGGCGTCGGGAGGGTCGGGGGCACCGCGGGGGTCGTGGCGGCGACGACGTCGACGGCGGTGGTGGTGGCGACGGCCGCGTCGTGCAGGGCCGTCTCCAGGGCGACGCTCGCGGTGGTGACGGCCTGCTCGGCCGCGTCGGACGCGGACGCCGCCGCCGTGGCCGCCGCGATGGCGGATTCGAGCGCGTCGCCCGTCGCGGTGACCTGCTGCTGCGCGGACGCGAGCGCTGCCTGCGCCGCGGAGTATGCCGCGAGCGCCGCGTCGTGGTCCGGCCCATCGCCCGGGATCGCCTGGAGGGCGGCCTCGGCGTCGGCGAGCTGCTGCTGGGCGTAGAGGACGCCCTGGTCGGCCAGGCCCTTGGCCGCTTCGGCATCGTCGCGCGCGCCGGCCGCCGCATCCCGCTTCGCTGCGAGGTCGTCGGCGTGCGCACGCGCGGCCGTGACGGCGGCTTGCGCGGCGTCGGCCGCGGCCGCGAGCTGTCGGGCCGTGGCCGAGGCCGCGGCCGCCTGGGCGGCCGCCTGCTGCGCGGCCGTGAGCGCGGGTGGCGTCTGGAACACGGGCGGTGGGGCGAAGACGATGCCGGGGTTCTGGGGGATGATGACTGGCGGAGTGGTGATGGTCGGCACGAACCCGAACTGGCCGGCCGCGAAATTCAGTTGCGAGCCGCCATTGCTCACGTGGATCTGCCCGTCGACGACCTGGACGTAGAGGCCCGGGCTCAGGGTGCCGGCGCTCGTGCTCGGCCCGGGCAGGACCGGGGGCACGGGCGTGGCATTCGCCGGAGCGGCAGCGAGGCCGACGGCACCCCCGGTGAGTGCGAAGGCGGCGAGGACGGCGGCGATGGCGCGTCCGGTGCGCCGGCGGTGAGAGACCATTCCGTCAGTGTGGCAGCACCGGTGCGCGGGAGGCGCGACCCCGTTGAGGGGTGGCACTGGAGTGCGTCCCGAAAGTTGGCCACGTTGAGAGTGCACCTTTAGTGGGTGTTGGTTGAGCGATCGGTCCTTGTATACGCGGGTGGGGCTCTCATATGTTCGAAGCGGGGGATCGTTGACTTTGTTCGCGGCCGGTTCGGTGGCGAACTACGCGTCGACACCCTTTCGCTGACGAAAGGACAAGTTGATGAAGTTCACTCGAGCAATCACCGTCATGGTCGGTGTCGGAGCGCTGGCAGCGTCTTTGCTGGTCGGTGGCGCCGCGAATGCAGCCACGGTCCAAGACGACACACCAACGCTGGGCGGCGTCGTGGTGGAGGGACCGGGCGCTAACACGGTGCAGTTTCCGGACGGCACCTACGTGAAGTACCCGGAAGGTTCGCTCCCGCGTTTCGAAGACGGCTACGGGAACGTCAACGGTGCTCCCAGACGGGACCACAATCGACGTTCGTAGCGCGAGCGCAGGCGGAGTCACCCCGCGAGCGGTCTATCCGCCGGTGACGATCTGGTACTCGCGAGCCGCAGTCGAGGAGATGTGGCGGGCGAAGAACAACATCAACAACGTCTGTCGGATCCTGCCGCTGTCCTTCTTCGCCTCGCTGGGCTGTACCGCTCCGGGGAATCTGGCTGACGCGCTGGATAAGGCGCACTACCAGCAGAAGCGGATCAAGGCTCTCTATTACCAGTGCATCGGCGCCACGTACTGCAGCTACTACACCTACACGGTCGCCGCATAGGCAGTTCGGGGCTGCCAGAATCGATCTGGCAGCCTCGACTCAGATAGGAGTGAACGTGTCGTTCCGGATTACCTCTCCCCAGGGCAAGGTCACCTATGTTGTCGTGGGCTACGCCATCGCTCTGACCGTCGCTATCGTTGCCGCGCTGAGCGCGACCCCTACAGTCGGGGTCCTGTTGTACTCCGCCACCGTGGTGCTCCTGGTTGTCTTCGGAGCGCGCACGTTTCGTGGCGAGGGTGAGGACCCGAACGGGACCCGCCCCTCGTGGCGGATGACCGCGAAACCCACGGCCGGTTTCGTCCTCGCGGCGTTGCTTGTGCTTCAGGCGGTCTCAACCGCGACGACAGCGGCCACGGCCCACGAACTCGCACCGCTGTACGTATTCTCCGTCGTGTTCTCTCTCGGATTGGCGGGCGCCTACCTGAATTCATCTCTCCGCCTGCGTAACCTCGCCTAGCGTAAGCGTCGGTGCTGCGGCGACCTGATTCGCCGACCGTGTCTCGTGCCAGCGTCGGCGAAAGCCGGCCGGGGTGTCCCAGCCGAGGCGTACGCGAATGCGTTCGGTGTTGTACCAGCGGATATATTCGTCGACTTCCCGCTCGCACTGTTTGATCGATTCGAACTCGGCGTGACGAAGGAACTCTTGTTTCAGGTGGGAGAAGAAGCTCTCCGCGGCCGCGTTGTCCAAGCAGGTGCCGCTTCGGGACATCGAAGGGGTGACTCCCCGCGACCGTAGCTGCTCGCGATAGTCGGGTAGTTGATACTGCCACCCTCTATCCGTATGCAGGATGGGGCGATCATCTTCGAGCTTGGTCGCCGTTGTAGAGATCCATCAGCGGCGAAAGAAAGAGAACGATCCCGGCGGCAGCGAACTGAGTCACATCGGTCACCCACTTCTGGTTAGGTGCGGTCGCCGCGAAGTTGCGCTTGAGGAGGTTCGGGGCGGTCCGTGCGCTGGCGCCGTCTGGAACTGACCAGGGTGAGCGCTCCCGACGGCGCCGGCGCGCGCGGCAAGCGCATCCTTCTTCGCGCATCAGTCGTCGCACAGTCTTGCCGCTGAGCACGATGCCATGCGCGCGCCGTAGCTGCATGCGGACGCGCCTGTAACCATAGGCGCGGTATGCGCTCTCGAATACGCGGGTCACCACCGGGCGCACGGACGCGTAGCGATCCGGCTTCTCCTCGCGCTTTCGTCGGTAGTAGTACGTGCTTGGCGCCAGGCCGACGGCCTTCGCGAGAGCGCGCACCGGATACCGGTTCGACAGTGCAGCGACGATCTCGACCTTCTCGCTCGTGGACAAGCGCACATTCACCGTCGCGAGGATGCCCTTCTGAACTGCAGCCTCAATCGCGAGCTGGTCGTTCCGAGCGCTGCTGCGCGGAGTCAGCCCCCCCGCTCGCCCAAGGCACGATACTTGACGACCCATTCCTCGAGAGCGCGTGCCGCGTGAAGCTGAAACCGCTTCATAACCTTCGCCCGCGTCGCGCCAGCCTCGAACGCTCGAACGGCCGCCAGCTTCGTTTCTAATGTGTAGTCGTGGGACTTGCTCACGGCTGTCAACTCTAGAAGTCCGCCGCGCCCATACTTCTGGTACCAATGCCACCCCGTGGAAACGTGTATCCCGACCTTCCGAGAGGCCACCATGTATCCGTTGCCCTCATCAACAGCAGCCGCTAACGCTTTACGCACGTCCAGACGATCATCGCGACCACTGCGCCGTTGCACCGGTGCCCCATCGGACACATCCCGATAGCGCGCGATCCACTTCTCAAGAGTCGTCTGCGACCTCAACCCGAATGCGGTGATGACTTGACGGTGGGTTGCGCCGTGCTGAAACATGCTGACGGCCGCCAACTTCGTCTCTAGCGGAAACGTCCGCGCCGGAGGCGTAGGAGCGAGTAGCTCCGCAAGACCGCCTGCGCCATAAAGCTGCGCCCACGACCACCCACACTTCTCACCGATTCCAACGGCATACGCAGCCTTTCGATAGCCGAGCCCGCCCTCCAGCAACCGTGCGAACTCGATCCGCACCTCATCCGAATAGCCCACCTGATTCCCTCCACGTTGATCCGTGGTGTCCAACTTTCGGGGCGCAGTTCGCACAGTCACGCTCGCAGCCCAGCCGCTGTCCTGTGACGCACGCGGCCGGGATCGTGCTGCTCCTCGAGGAGACGGCGCTCGCCGTGCTGGCGCTGCGGGCGTGGCCGCGGTCCGTCCTGGGTAGGGTGGCCGCATGGAAGCCACGAGCGACCGCATCCCCTGGGCGGACGCGCCCCGAGAACTGACCGACGAGATCGGCCGCCTGCTGGGCGGATCGGTGGTCGACGCCGCCGACCAGACGGGCGGGTACTCGGCCGGACTGGCCGTGCGCGTCGGGACCGCCGGCGGGAGCCGCGCGTTCGTGAAGGCGGCGCCGGCGGAGCTCGGCGGGACCGTCGACCTCTACCGTCGCGAGGCGGAGGTGCTGCGACGGCTGCCGGACAGTGTCCCGGCACCGGCGCTGCTCGCCACCATCGAGGTGGGGGACTGGTTCGGGCTCGTGACCGAGGAGGTCGACGGGCGGCACCCCTCCACCCCGCCCGCGCACGATGAGCTGCGTGCGATCCTCGACACGATCGGCGAGTTCCCGGACGCCGGCGGTCTCGGCCTGCCGCGCCTCGTGGACGAGTTGCCCTTCGCGGCGTGGCCGACCCTGGACGCCGATCACGCCGATCGGCTCACCGACCTCGAACGGCGGAACGTGGACCGCCTGACCGCGTTGGCCGCGGCCGCCGGCGATCACCTCGTCGGCGACCGGCTGGTGCACCTCGACGGCCGGGCGGACAACATCCTGCTCGACGCCGGGGACCGCGTCTGGTTCGTGGACTGGGCGTGGGCGTGCCTCGGAGCGCCGTGGATCGACGGGCTGGCGGTGCTGCTGGACGCGCGCCTCAGCGGCGCGCCTGACACGAGTGCGCTGCTCGCGCATCCCCTGCTCGCCGCGGTTCCCGCTGCGGGGATCGACGGGGTGCTCGCCGGGCTGGCGGGGGAGTTCCGGCTGAGTTCGCTGCAGCCCGCACCCCCGCGGATGCCGGCGCTGCGCGCGTTCCAGGCGGCCGAGGCGCGGGCGGCCCGGGACTGGCTGGTGGAGCGCGGCGCGATCGAGTGAGCGCGGCGGCGCCCGCGGTCAGAGCGCCGTGCCGTGGAGGTGCGCCGCCCCGTGGACGCCCACCTTTCCGTGCAGCGGGCTCGGCGTGTACCGCAGTTCGATGATCTCGTCCGCGGTGGAGCGGTAGAAGACGTTCTGCGTCCCGGCGACGGGATCGGCGAACGCCGTCGGCGCGGACGCGGCGGGGAAGGATCCCTCGCCCCCGGTCAGCGGGTTCACGTGCCAGCCGGACGGGTCGTTCCAGAACTCGTACACGAGTCCGTCGGCCCCGATGTGGATGACGTGCCGGGTGCCGACCGGGGCGGCAGGGTTCGACTCGAAGGAGTAGCCCGCCGGCGCGAGCCCGGGCATCGGCGACGGGCCGCCGACCTCGCTGGTCAGGTTCTTCGGCGACCAGGCGCCGTTCGCGAACGACTGCTCGTGGATGTCCCGGTCCTCGCCCAGCCACGGGACGTGCCGGGTGCCGTCTCCGGCAAAACCGTAGCCGGTGGGATGCGGGAGGGCGTCGCGGGAGGCGCCGACATTCGGGCCGAGGTCGCGCGGCGGTCCCCAGCTCCCGTCCGTCATCACGTACTCGTACAGCAGCTGGTCGTCGCCCACCATCACGATGTGCTGCGTCTGCGCGGCGTCGAACGCGTAGCCGCCGGGCGCGACCGCCGCGTGCGGGCCGGTCGACGTGGTGAGCGGATGCTGCACCCAGGCCGCATCGTCCCCGGTCCCGCGGCTGAGCAGATGCACCGTGCGGTACTGGTCGCGGAACACGACGTGCTGCGTGCCGTAGTGCGCCGACGCCCAGCCGAACGGCGGATCGACCGCCCGCACCACCGTCGCGGACGAGTCCATGAGGTCGCCGTGGTGCCAGCCGTCCGACTGATAGAGCTCGTGGATGTGGCCGTCGTCGTCGCTCAGGAAGACGACGTGCTGCGTCCCTTCGGTGTCGAAGACGTAGGCCGACGGATCCGAGGTCGGCTGCGGCGCCTCCGCCTCGGCCGTGATGTCCTTCGCGTGCCAGACGTCGTCCGTCCCGCAGTAGAGCTCGATGAGATGGCCGTCGGAGGAGGAGCCGTCGCTCTGCCGGCGGTAGACGACGTGCCGTGTGCGCTCCGCGGCGAACAGGTACGCGACGACCCCGGAGAGCGCCGCGGGCGCGCCGAACTGACGGGTGAGGTTGCGGGTGGTCCAGCCCATGGTCTGCTCCCTTCGGGGAGTGCAGCGTCGGGGTCGCCGGCCGGCCACCCCCTGTGGCCGGCCGGCTCGACGCCGGTCCCGCCGATCGACGAGGCGGAGAAGGCCGGCATCGGTCATACGTATCCTGACGGCTGCATGATGCACCCGCGGGCGGGTCCACGGCAACGGGCAGTTTGCGCGCGCCCGGTTCGCTAGTTAATGCATATAAAGCGCCCCTCGACGCGCGCCCCGCGCAGGGCGCATGATCCCGTCATGAGCGATCTCGACAACACTGCTCCCACGACGCTCGGCCCGGGACACGTTCCCGGCGGCATCCCGCTCAAGATCCATCTCGGCGAGTCCGAATACGCCGCCCTGATCCGCATCGCGCAGCACCGGGGCACGAGCGCATCCCAGCTGATCGAGCAGCTGGTGCTGCACGCCCTCAGCCACACGCCGGTGCCGCCGCCCGCGGACTCGCAGCCCAAGCGCAAGCACACGAGCTACGAGGAGGCGACGAGCGGCTACCGCGCCGATCCGATACCGATCATCCGCCCGGTGCCCTGAGCGCGGCCGCCGGTCGTCCTCAGCGCATCTGGGAGAGGGCGCCGAAGAAGAGGGACGCCCAGACGATGAAGAAGCCGACCTGGAACAGCGTGAACAGTGAGCCGAGGAACACACCGGCCCGTGCGAGCCCACGGCCGCCCTCTCCGCTGATCCGCGTCTGCTTCATCCCGATCGCGCTGAGCACGACCCCGACGACGGGGATGACGAAGGCGGCGATGAAGCCGATGAGGGCGAACGTGTTGGTCTTGGGCACGGCTGCGCCGGGAGTCTGGGTCACGTCCACTTTCTAGCGCATGGCGGTGGGCTGGTACGCCCGCGCCACGCGGGAGGCCGCGGCCGCGAGCGCGGCGAGGCTGGCGGTCAGGACGGAACGGTCCTGCCCGGCGGCCCAGCGGGTGGCGGCACCGTCGCGGTATTCGATCAGCGTGAGGGCCTGACTGTCGGCTCCCGCGCCGATGCTCGTCTGGTGCAGGCCGAGCACCTCGACCGGGAGGCCGTGGGCGGTGAGCGCCGCGGCCAGCGCCTCGACGGGGCCGACCCCGTCGTGCGTGGTCGTGCGCTCGTCGCCGTCGATGCGGACCGTCACCGTCGTGCGGGCGCGCCCGTCGATCTCGGAGGTCGTGTAATCCACCAGGCCCACCGCTGCGTCGGCGGTCGCGAGATAGGTGTTCCGGAACAGGTCCCAGAGCTGCTCCGGCGTCGCCTCGTCGCCGGTCGCGTCGGTGTGGCGCTGCACGTGGCGGGCGAAGTCGATCTGCAGGCGGCGCGGCAGCTCGATCCCGTAGCCGGATTCGAGCAGGTAGGCGATGCCGCCCTTGCCGGACTGCGAGTTCACGCGGATCACGGCGTCGTAGCCGCGGCCGAGATCGGCCGGGTCGACCGGCAGGTACGGCACCCGCCACTCCAGCTCGGACTCGGGGCGACCTTCCGCCGCCGCACGCGCTCGGTGCTCGGCGAAGCCCTTGCGGATCGCGTCCTGGTGCGTGCCGCTGAACGCCGTGTGCACGAGGTCGCCGACGTAGGGGTGGCGCGGGTGCACCTCGATCCGGTTGGCGTGCTCCACCGTGCGGCGGATCTCGTCGATGTCCGAGAAGTCGATCATCGGGTCCACGCCCTGCGCGTGCAGGTTCAGGGCGAGCGTGGCGAGGTCGACGTTGCCGGTGCGCTCGCCGTTGCCGAACAGGCAGCCCTCGACGCGCTGGGCGCCGGCGAGCACCGCCAGCTCGGCGCAGGCGATGCCGGTCCCGCGGTCGTTGTGGGGGTGCACCGAGAGGATGACGCCGTCGCGGCGGGCGAGGTTCTTGTGCATGTACTCGATCTGGTCGGCGTACACGTTGGGGGTGGCGATCTCGACGGTGGCGGGCAGGTTCAGGATGACCGGCCGCTCCGGGCTCGCCTCCCACAGCTCCGTCATGGCGTCGCAGACCTCGAGCGCGTAGTCCGGCTCGGTGAGGTTGAAGACCTCCGGTGAGAACTCGAAGCGCACGTCGGGCAGGTCGCCGGCGAACTCGAGCACGTCGCGGCCGCCGGCGAGGATGAGGTCGGTCAGGGCGTCGCGCCCGTGGCCGAGCACGACCTCCCGCCAGATCGGGGCCGTCGCCGTGTAGAGGTGGATGACGACCGGATTCCGCAGTCCCCGCACCGAGGCGACGGTGCGTTCGATGAGGTCGCGGCGGGCCGCGGTGAACACGACGATCGTCACATCCTCCGGGGCCAGCCCGGTCTCGGCGAGCAGCCGCACGAAGTCGTAGTCGGTCTGCGACGCCGACGGGTAGCCGACCTCGATCTCCTTGTAGCCCATCGCCAGCATCAGCTCGAAGAACCGCCGCTTGCGGGCCGGGTCCATCGGTTCGGCGAGGGCCTGGTTGCCGTCGCGCAGGTCGACCGGCACCCACAGCGGCGCCTGGGTCAGCCTCCGGGACGGCCAGTCGCGGTCGGCGAGCGGCACCTCCACGCGGGAGAAGACGTCGCGGTAGCGGTGCGAGGGCATCTGCGACGCACGCTGCCGGTTCCAGGCGGGCGCGTCCGCGGGGACGGGGCCCGCGGGGGTGGAGAGACGGGGGAAGGCGGTGCTGGTCATGGTTCGAGTCCTTCGGGGTGGCCGGAATCGGGGATGACCGGCGCAGCCCAGCAGCCACGACGGGGAGCCGGTCGGCTAGACCCCGTCGTGGCGGCGAAGAAGGAGGGACTCGATGCGGAGCATGTGCCGACTGTAGCACAAGTCCTCAGACAAGTAGAGGAGTAAGGGACGGATCCCCCTCTCGGCGAGGCGAGGGGCGGGCGCTGCTGGTCTAGGGTCGGTGGGATGAGCCCCGAGATCGACGCCGTCCGCACCGAGATCGACGCACTCGACGCACAGCTCGTCGCGCTGATCGCGCAGCGGCAGCGCTGGGTCGAGGCGGCGGGGAGGCTGAAGAGCGACCGCGACGCCGTCCGCGCCCCCGACCGGGTGGAGGCGGTGATCCGGAAGGTCCGCGCGCTCGCCGAGACGGCAGGGGCGGATCCGACCGTGGTCGAGCGGACCTATCGCGCGATGATCGCCGCGTTCATCGACCTGGAGCTGAGCGTCCACGCCGGCGCCGACAGCCGAAGCGCTTCCGCGGAGGGCTAGGCGACCACGCGGCGAGGCGGGCTCGGCCTCAGAGCTCCACGGTTCGATCGACAACGGCCTGGGCGACCGTGGAGATCCCCTGCTGGTGGGAGCGCGCGTAGCCCCGCAGCACGGTAAAGGCGTCGTCGATGGGGATGCGGTGGGTGTGCGCGATGACGCCCTTCGCCTGCTCGATGACGATGCGGCTGTTCAGCGCGTGCTGCAGCTGCCGGCGGATCTGCTCGCTCTCGGCGAGGGTGCGCTCGTGCAGGATCCCGATCGTCGCCACGTCGGCGAAGGCCTGGGCGGCCACCCGGTCGTTCTCGCTGAGCGGGCCGGGCTCGGCGCGCAGCAGGTTGAGGGTCCCGATCGTGGTCTCGCGCAGGCGCATCGGGATGGCGTCGACGGCGGCGAAGCCCTGCTCGATCGCCTTCTCGCGGAACAGCCGCCACGCGTCGGGAGTGCGCGAGATGTCGGGGACCGAGACGACGACACCGGTGGAGAAGCTCTCGATGCACGGCCCGGCGTCGGCGGAGAGCTGCATGACCTCGACCAGCCGGCTCGCCTCGCTCGTGGAGGCGATGAGGTCGAGGTCGCCCGACGCGTCGGCGAGCAGCACGCCCGCGGCCGTCGCGTCCAGCAGGTCGCTGCACGTGTCGACCAGATTCTGCAGCATGTCGACCACGTCGTAGTCGGCGACCAGGGTGTCCGCGAGGTGGGCGAACGCCTGCAGCAGGTCCTGCTCACGGCCGGGTGCGGTCATCGGGAGTCCTCGATCCGTCCGTCTCGTCGCGAGAAGTCCAACCGCCCGTCGAGGAGATCCTGCGAGACCGCCATCATGGTGCGCCCGGTGGCGAAGGCGTGCGACTGGATCACGAGGCGCGCGTCCTCGGCGGTGAGTCCGAGCTGGGCCAGCACCATCCCGGTCGCCTGGTGGATGATGCGGCGGGAGAACGGGGTGACCTCCGCCTCCTCGGTCTCGTTCGCCAAAGCGGAGACCGCTTGGTGCAGCAGGATGCGGGCGACCTGATCGGCGAGCGCCGTCGCCTGGCGCACGTGCACCCGGGTCAGGATGCCGGGCTCTGTCGTGTACATGTCGACGGCCCCGATCTTCAGCGGGCCGATCAGCATCGGGAAGGCGAACAGGGCGCCGATGTCGTCCTTGATCGCCTCGGAGAACGACGGCCAGTCGGCGCGCGGGCTGCGCATATCCGGTTCGAGCACCGGACGCTCCAGGCGGAGCGCGTCCCAGCACGGGCCCTCGCCGAGGTCGAACTGCAGTTCGTCGAGCCGGGCGGCCTGCGCATCGCTGGCCGCGACGGTCTCGGTTCCCAGGAGGTCGCCGATCGTGGACACCGAGGTGCCGGTGACGGGGAGCACGTCGACGAACGGTCGCGCCAGCTCCAGCCGGGGCAGCTCGTCGTCGCGCAGCCGCGCCAGCACCACGCCGAACCGGTCCTCCGATCCGTGTGCGCCCGTCACAGCCGTCCCGCCTTGCCCATGCTCACCACGGTACTCTGCTGCGCCGCGGCCAGGCGGTGCTCTGCGAGGATGGCGGGATGACGAAGCCGTTCGAGGAGCTGATCGCCGAGGGCGAGGAGGCCGACGTCACCGGCTGGGACTTCGGCTGGCTGGAGGGCCGGGCCACCGAGGAGCGCCCGCCGTGGGGATACGCACGGCTGCTGGGGGAGCGGCTGAGGGAGGCGTCGGCCTCCCTCGACATCCAGACCGGAGGCGGCGAGGTGCTGGCCGAGGCGCCGGGCTTCCCGCCGGTCGCCGTGGCGACCGAGTCGTGGCCGCCGAACGTCGCCCGCGCCACGTCCCTCCTTCACCCGCGCGGTGTGGCGGTCGTCGCCGACCCCGACGAGCCGCCGCTGCCGTTCGCCGACGCGGCGTTCGACCTGGTGACGAGCCGGCATCCCGCCACGATCTGGTGGGACGAGATCGCGCGCGTGCTCCGGCCGGGCGGCACGTATTTCGCGCAGCACGTGGGCCCGGCGAGCGCGTTCGAGCTGATCGAGTTCTTCCTCGGCCCGCAGCCGGAGGCGCGGCGCGGCCGGCACCCGGACGACGAGACGGCCGCGGCCCGGGCGGCGGGTCTCGAGATCGTGGACCTTCGCACGGCGCGCCTGCGGATCGAGATCTTCGACGTCTCGGCCGTGGTCTACCTGCTGCGCAAGGTGATCTGGTGGGTGCCGGGGTTCGAGGTGGAGCCGTACCGCGACGCGCTGCGGCAGTTGCACGAGCGCATCGCGGCCGAGGACCCGTTCATCGCGCACTCGACCCGGCACCTCATCGAGGCCCGGCGTCGGTGACCGCCCGTACGATGACAGCCATGACCCAGAGCGCCCCCGAACCGTTCGTCGTCGCCGACGCCGCCGCGTGGCGCGCGTGGCTCGACCGCCACGAAGGCGACTCCGACGGGGTCTGGCTCGTGCTGGCGAAGAAGGGCACGACCGAGCCGACGACGCTGACGTACGCCGAGGCGCTGGACGAGGCCCTGTGCAGCGGCTGGATCGACGGGCAGAAGCGCAGCCTCGACGCCGCCACCTTCCTGCAGCGGTTCACCCCGCGACGCACGGCCTCCCTCTGGTCGGAGCGCAACATCGGGCTCGTCGCGGCGCTGACCGCCGACGGCCGGATGCGACCGCGCGGGCAGGCCGAGATCGACCGGGCGAAGGCGGACGGCCGGTGGGAGCGCGCGTATGCGGGCGCCTCCTCCGCCCAGGTGCCGGACGACCTCGCCGCCGCGCTCTCGGTCTCGCCGTCGGCCGCGGCGCTGTTCGCGACGCTCAACGGGACCAACCGCTACGCCGTGCTGCACCGGATCATGACGGCCTCCAACGCCACCACCCGCGCCAACCGGCTCGCGAAGCTGGTCACGATGCTCGAGCGCGGCGAGACCCCGTACCCGCAGTAGGCCACGAGCGGAACGCGAGCTCGAGGGAGGGGAGCCGCTCCCGCGCGAACACCGCGGTGAGGATGCGGTCGCCCAAGTCGACGCCGAGCCCGTAGACGTGCGCATCCGTGTCGACGCGCATGCCCGGCCGGTCCACGCCGTCGACGCTGACCGGGATACCGTGCTCGATCGACCGGTCGGTCGCGGCCCCGAGCAGCTCGCCCGGGAACTCGTCCGGCGCCGCGCGCACCCTCTCGTCGCGGAAGGCGTTCATCAGGATGTAGTTCACGTGCTCGACGAGCGCGAAGGCCGGCGTGAGCCACCGGACCTCCGCCGGATCGACGACGTGGGTGGTGCGGACCGCATCCCACAGCAGGGGGTATCGCATGCGCTCGCGTGCCCGCAGCATCCACTCGGGGAGCGGGCGCACCGGAGGGGCGTCGAGATCGGCCCGCACGGCGTCGGGGAGGTCGGCGAGGTTGGCGGGGTCGGACCGGTCGGCGGGATTGCGCCAGAACGTGTACGAGAAGGTGGCCTCGGTCAGCGTGGTGGCCCCGTCCATGGTGTGCGACGTGGTGCTGACGGCGGTCTCGTCGATCGCGTCCTGCGGCACCAGGGTGAGCAGCGGCACGGGGAACGCGCGCGCGATCTCGTCGGGGCCGGGAGGCTCGGGCAGGTCGAGCGGATCGATGCTGTCGTCGAAGTACACCCGTCCAGTCTGTCGGCGGCGAGGCTCGGAGGGCAGATCCGGCGGGATCGTCCACGCGTGTAGGAACGGTGCTAGCATCCCGTATCACGGATCGTATACAGCGCTGTCCCGAATCCGAGTGAGGTGCTCCTCGTGCTCAGCAGTCCCGTACCCGCGACGCCCGGCCCCGCCCGTGAGCCCAATCGCGTGACGACTTCCATCGCGCGCACGTTCAGCGACTTCCGGCAGGCGGTCTCCGACTCGTTCGTGCCGCTGGAGGTGACCAGCTCGCGGCCCGATCCGTTCTGGGGGAGGATCCGGCGGGCCGGTGCCGACGAGGTGCACGTCTATGAGGTGAGCGCGGGCGAGCACGTCGTCGAGCGGACGCCCGAGCTGATCGCCGGCTCCGACCGGCACTACTACAAGCTGAGCCTGATGCTCTCGGGCACCGGCCTGCTGATCCAGGACGACCGGGAGGCCACCCTCCAACCCGGCGACCTCGCCGTGTACGACACGAACCGGCCGTACTCGCTGGTGTTCGACGACGACTTCCGCACGATGGTCGTGATGTTCCCGAAGCACCTCATCGCCCTGCCGCCGGACGTCGTCGCCCAGCTCACGGCCGTGCAGATGAGCGGGCGGAGCGGCGTCGGAGGCATCATCGCGCCGTTCCTCGCCCAGCTCGCCGGCAACCTGGAGCAGCTCTCGGGGCCGACCGGCGCGCGGCTCGCGCACACCGCCCTCGACCTCGTCACCACGATGTTCGCCAACGAACTGGACCTGACCGGTGCGCTCGACCCGCACCAGGCGCTGATGCAGCGCATCCGCACCTACATCGACGCGAACCTCGCCTCCACCGACCTGGGGCCCGCGCAAATCGCGGCCGTGCACTTCATCTCGACCCGGCACCTGCACGGCTTGTTCCGGGAGCAGGGGACGACGGTGTCGTCGTGGATCCGCTCCCGGCGGCTCGACCGCTGCCGGCGCGACCTGGTCAACCCGATCTACGGCGACCGGCCGGTCGCGGCGATCGCGGCGCGCTGGGGCTTCGTGGATGCGGCGCACTTCAGCCGGGTGTTCAAGGCGGCGTATGCGGAGTCGCCGAGCGACCTGCGAGCAGCGGCGGCGGCCGGGACGCACCTGGGCTGACCCGGGGTCGAGCCCGCCTCGCGTTGCCGCGGAGCCCGCCTCGCGTTGTCGCGGAGGGAAGGGCGCTTGACGCCCAGAGCACGATCCCGCCCGCGGCATTGAGGCGCCCGCCCGGGCGCACGCACGATGGGGTCGGCCCGGGCGATGCGGCACGGGCGGAGACGGAGACCCGATGCCCGGCAGCGCCCTTCCCCCGATGGACCTCCCTGCGGTCAGCAGACAGGTGGTCTTCTCCGCCCGCGGTGTGATCGAGACGGCCGAGCAGACCGTCCCGGCGCTCGGCCCCGGCGACCTCCTGCTGCGGGTCGCCCTCGTGGGGGTGTGCGCCACCGACCTGCACCTCCTCGCCGGTCACATCGGCGACCCGTTCCCGCTCGTGCCCGGGCACGAGTTCGTGGGCGAGGTCGCGGCGATCGGGGACTCCGCCGCCGCCGGACGCGGGCTCGCCGTCGGCGACCACGTCGCGGTCGAGATGCTGCTGCCGTGCCGCTCCTGCGCGCGCTGCCGGGAGGGCCAGTACAACCTCTGCGAGGCCGACGACCCCGCGAACGGGCGGCCGCACGGGCGCCAGCTGGGCGTCAACATCCCGCGCACCGTCGCCCCGGGGATGTGGGGCGGCTACGCCGAGCACCTGTTCGTCCCGGCCGAGGCCGTCGTGCACCGCCTGCCCGCGGCGATGCCGTGGCAGCGCGCCGTGCTGGTCGAACCGCTCGCGGTCGCCTGCCGCGCCATCGCGCGTGGGCGGGTTGCGCTCGGCGAGAGCGTCGTGGTGATCGGGCCGGGACCCGTCGGCATCCTCGCCGCCGCGGCCGCACGCTCGGCGGGAGCCGGGCGGGTGATCGTGGTCGGGACGCGCGCGAACCGGCTCGAGCTCGCCCGCGCGTTCGGCGCCGACGCCGTCGTGAACTCCCGCGAGACCGACGCGGTCGAGGCGGTCCGGGAGGCGCTGGGCGGCTCCCTGGCCGACGTCGTGATCGAGATCGCCGGTGCGACGGCGGCACAGGAGCAGGCCGTGCGGCTCGTGCGCCGCGGCGGCCGGGTGGTGCTCGCCGGCGCCTGCGGAGCCGACGCGCCCGTGACCTTCCGCGCCGACGAGGACCTGCTGACCCGGGAGATCGACGTGCTGCCCTCGTTCCTCTCGGCCGGCGGCTTCGAGCCCGCCATCCGGCTCCTCGAGCGCGGCGACTACGACTACGCATCCCTGGTGACCCACCGGTTCGGCCTCGACGAGGTGCGCACCGCCTACGACACGATCGAGAGCAGGGACGACGGGGTGCTGAAGGCCGTCATCGACCCCGCCGTCGGGGTGGCGGCGCGATGACCGGCGCGACGAACGCTCGGGAGCGCTTCGCCGGGCGGGTGGCCGCCGTCACCGGCACGACCAGCGGGATCGGGCGCGGGATCGCGTCCGCGCTCGCCGCGGAGGGGGCCCTCGTGTTCGGGCTCGACGTCGAGCCGGGCGGCATCGGCGAGCACATCCCGTGCGATGTCTCGGACGCGGAGAGCGTCGCCCACGCGGCGGCCGACCTCTTGGCGCTCAGCGGAGGACGGATCGACCACCTCGTCGCGAACGCCGGCATCCGCGGCTCGAACACGGCCGCCGAGGACGTGCCGATCGGCGCGTTCGACGCCGTGCTCGCCGTGAACCTGCGCGGCGTCTTCCTCACGCTGCAGGCGTTCGCGCCGGCGATGCTCGCGGCCGGGAGCGGCAGCATGGTGGCCGTCGCGTCGATGTCGGGCAACCGCGTCGTCAACGTGCCGCAGCGCACGGTCGCCTACAACACGGCGAAGGCCGGTGTGACCGCGATGGCGCGCACGCTCGCCGTCGAGTGGGGGCCGCGCGGGGTGCGCGTCAACACCGTGTCGCCCGGATACGTCTCGACGCCCCTGCTGGAGGCGGACTCCGCCCTCCACGGACAGTGGCTCCCGAACACCGTCCCCGGCCGCTTCGCGACGGTGGACGAGATCGCGGCGGGCACGCTCTACCTGCTCTCCGACGACGCCGGCTACTGCCACGGCACCGACCTGCTCATCGACGGCGGCTACTCGCTGCGCTGACCCGCCCACGCCCCTCCACGAAAGGAACACCATGACCGACACCACGACGAACGACCTCCACGACCCCGCGACCGACGAGTGGCGCACGTACGACGAGTTCGCCGCCGGCATCGACACCTACCGGCTGCCGAACACCGACCTGACCGGGACCTCCCTGGTGCTCACCCTCGACGACGGCTCGACGCTGTCGCTGGCGTTCGAGGCTGACGCGGTGGTCTGGTCGGCCAGCGCCGCTCTCGGTGTGGGCGCGACGGAGGGCCGCGACCCGTACGACGCGGTGGCGGCGCGGGACGATGTCGTGTTCGTGAACCTGCCGCTGACCAGCGTGGAGCGCGAGGCGATCACGGTCGTGTACTCGACCGCCAGCCACCGCGCGCTGGTCGCGCACTCCGTGATCGGCGAGGAGGAGGTGGAGGGCACGCCCCGCGTGCGCCAGACCTTTCACGCCGCGGTCACCGACGGCGGAGACCCGACCGGAGAAGTGCCCGCACCCTCCCGCGACCTGATCGGCAAGCGCAACGTCTACCGCTACAGCCCGCACCACCTCTACGAGCACGTCTACGTGTCGTCGCAGCGTTACGCCTGGCAGTGCCTGGAGGGCGTGCAGCGCGGCCACGGCGACATGGACCTCTCGACGGTGTGGAAGTTCGCCGACGGCCTCTACCTGTTCTGCTTCCGCGAGTTCCGCATCGCGGTCGCCAGCGTCTGGCTGCACGACCTCGGCTACGACCTGCGCACGACCGGGATCTTCCTCGGCCTGAACGGGGCGGGGGAGTCGGAGCACTCCCGCGCCGGCGGCCACATCTACCCGCTCGGCTCCGTGTCGTACCCCGACGCGCAGCCGGTCTGACCTGCACCGCCCGCCCCGAACCGGAAGACGACCATGACCTCCAACCGCGACATCATCGCCGCCCACTACGCCGCCAGCGACCGCGGCGACCTCGAGGGGATGCTGGCCCCGCTCGCCCCCGACGCCCGCTGGACCGAGATGGCCGGGTTCCCGTACGCGGGCACCTACATCGGCCCCGAGGAGGTCGCCGCCGGCGTCTTCGCGCGCATCGCGGCGGAGTGGGAGGGCTACACGGCCGCGATCACCGAGCTCGTCGACGGCGGGGACACCATCGTCGGCCTCGGCACGTACAGCGGTACCCACCGCGAGACCGGCCGGTATTTCGAGGCACGGGTGGCGCACGTCTGGCGGCTCGCGGACGGCCGCGTCGTCGCGTTCGAGCAGTTCACCGACACCGCGAAGGTGCGAGAGGCCCTCTCCTGAGCGCCGGATCCGGCCGCGGCAGCCGCCGGGCGAGCACTGACGGGCAAGAAGGGTGCCGGGACAGGCAACTCGCCGGGTAGCGCCCGGCCATAGGTTTCACACCGAGATGCCACGACGAAGTGGTCGTGGCGCAACCCGAGAGGCAGGGAAGCGCATGAGGAAACACCTGTTCTACGCCGCAGCGGCGGTCGCGGCATCCGCGGCACTGGTGCTGAGCGGCTGCAGCGGCGGCGGGGGAGGCGACGCGTCGTCCCCGATCGTGGTCGGCTCCGTCAACACCAAGAGCGGCCCGGCGACCTTCCCCGAGGCGGCGCAGGCCGCAGCGGCCGTCTTCGCCGCCCAGAACGCCAAGGGCGGGATCAACGGCCACAAGATCGACTACAAGGCGCTCGACGACAAGGGCGACCCGGCCACGGCCTCCGCCAACGCCCGCGAGATCGTGGGCAGCGACGAGGCGGTCGCGATGGTCGGCTCGGCGAGCCTGATCGAGTGCGAGATCAACGCCAAGTACTACGAGCAGCAGAAGATCCTCTCCATCCCGGGCGTCGGGGTGGACACCGGCTGCTTCGACAGCCCCAACATCTCGCCGGCCAACGTCGGCCCGTTCAACGACATGACCCTCACCCTGTACTGGGGCTCGGAGGTCGCCAAGCTCGACAACATCTGCGTCCTCCTCGAGATCGCCGGCAGCACCCGTCCCGCCTACCAGAAGGCGATCGACAAGTGGACCGCGATCACGGGCAAGAAGCCGCTCTACATCGACGACACCGTGCCGTACGGCGCCAGCGACTACACGCCGTACATCGTCAAGGCCAAGGACGCGGGCTGCAAGGCCCTCGCGATCAACCCGGTCGAGCCGGACGCCATCGCCCAGGTCAAGGCGGCGAACGCGCAGGGCTGGAACGACGTCACCTGGCTCTACCTGACCAGCGTCTACAGCGACAACTTCGCCAAGGCGGTCAGCGACGCCGGCGCCGGGATCTACGTGCCGGCCGAGTTCTACCCGTTCACCGACGCGTCCAGCGACATCAACAAGGACTGGCGCGACCTGATGACGAAGAACAAGATCCCGCTCACGTCGTTCTCGCAGGGCGGCTACCTGGCGGCGAAGTACTTCATCCAGGTCGCCGAGGGCATCAAGGGCGACATCACCCGCGAATCGGTGACCAAGGCGCTGCACGACATGAGCGCGATCACCAACCCGATGGTCGGAACGCCGTACACGTTCGGCACCGCCACGGTGCACGACGGCAACACCGCCGGCTGGCCGATCAAGCTCGTCACGGGCACGAACGCCTGGGAGCTGAACGGCGACGACTGGATCACCATCCCCAAGAAGTGACCCCGGTGGGGCCCGCCGACCGGGCGGGCCCCATCCCGCGTCGTCGCCATCCCCCCGCCCCCGACCCGAAAGGAGCCCCGATGCTGCAGGGCGCCCTCGCCGGCCTCGCCGCCGGCGGACTGTACGCCGTGCTCGCGGTGTGCCTCACCCTCATGGCCCGCCTCGTGCGCGTCGTGAACTTCTCGCAGGCCGCGACCGGCATGTTCGGCGGCTTCGTGGCCGTGTGGCTGGTCAGTCAGGCCGGCTGGCCGATCTGGCTCGGCTCGCTGGTCGGCGTGCTGATCGGCGGCGCGCTGAGCGCCCTGATCGGCCTCATCATCGCCACCTGGCTGCCGGAGGCCGACATCACGACGCGCTCGGCCGTCACGGTCGGCCCGCTGCTGATGCTGATCTCCCTCTCGTTCATCCTGTTCGGCAACAAGCCGCAGCCGTTCAGCCCGATCCTCTCCGGGCCGGCCTTCTCGGTCGGCGGAGTGGTGGTGAGCCAGGTCACGGTCGTGACGGTGGTGCTCGCCGTCGTGGTGGCCGTCGCCTGCCGGATCGTGCTGGTGCGCACCTCCATCGGCACCAAGCTGCGGGCGCTCAGCGAGCGGCCCACCACGGCCGAGCTGATCGGCATCCCGGCCCGCCCGTTGAGCGTCGCCGTGTGGGCGGTGACCGGGCTGATCTCGGCGCTGGTCATCATCATCGTGGCGCCGTCGCAGTCCAACGACGCGACGAGCCTGTCGATGCTCATCGTCCCGGCCTCCGCGGCCGCGCTGCTCGGCGCGTTCCGCCGGCTCGACCTCGCGGTGGTCGGCGGCCTCGTGCTCGGGTTGCTGAGCGGCCTGGTGGCGCAGATCGACGCGGTGTCGTTCGTCCGCAACTTCCTGCCGTTCCTGTTCATCGTCGGATTCCTGCTGTGGATGCAGCGCAAGGAGGTGTGGGATGCGGCGCGTTAGCGGCATTCCGGCAGCGCGGATCGCCCTGCCGTTCATCGTCGGGGCCGTCGGCCTGGCCGCGGGCTACCTGCTGAGCGTCGGTCTCTCCGGCTACTTCGTCTTCCTCGCCGTCAGCGCCGTCGTCGCGGCCATCGCGATCCTCGGCCTCGGCATTGTCACCGGCAGTGCCGGGATGATCGCCCTCTGCCAGCTGACCTTCGCCGCCGTCGGCGCGTGGATCGTCTCCCTGCTGAACACGTTGGAGGCGCCGGGCGGGTTCATCGTCTGGCTGATCCTCGGCGGTCTCGCCGCGGGCGTCGTCGGCGTGCTGGTCGGCCTCCCCGCCCTCCGCCTGCGCGGCGTCAACCTCGCGGTGGTCACTCTCGGCTTCGCGGCCGCCGCCGATGTCACGCTGGTGCAGATCCAGTTCCCCGGCTCGACCGACGGCATCTCGGTGCTGCGGCCGGACGCGTTCAGCGACGACCGGTCGTACTTCTTCTTCAGCGTCGTGGTGCTCGTCATCTGCGGCATCGCCGTCTACTTCCTGCAGAACGGCCGGTGGGGCTCCAGCTGGAAGTCTGTCGCGTTCTCGGAGCGCGGCACGGCCTCGGTCGGCGCGAGCGTGCGCGGCGCCAAGCTCACGGCCTTCGCCGTCAGCGCCACGCTCGGCGGCATCAGCGGCGGCCTCATCGCCGGCCAGGTGGGGCTGCCGTTCGCGAGCAGCTTCACGCCCATCCAGTCGCTCGCCCTCTACGTGCTCGCGATCATGTCGGGCGCGTACCTGATCGACATGGCGATCTTCGGCGGCATCGTCTGGATCGCCGTGCCCGAGCTGCTCAAGCGCTGGGGCATCCCGCAGGACTGGGGCTTCGTGATCTTCGGCGTGCTCGGGGTGCAGGCGCTGACCAGCGGCTCGAACCTCGGCCAGGGGATCCGCAACGCGTGGTGGAAGCGGCAGGCGGCCAGACGTCCCGTCGTCGCCGCGGCCGCCGCCGTCGAACCCGAGCCCGCGTCGCCCGTCGCACCGGCTGCCTCCACCCCTCCTTCGTCGGGAGCGCCGGTGCTGGTCGTCGAGGACCTCGGCGTCGCCTTCGGCCAGGTGAAGGCGCTGAACGGCGTGAGCCTGGAGGTGCGCGAGAACACCATCATGGGGCTCATCGGCCCGAACGGCGCGGGCAAGTCGACCTTCGTCGACGCGGTCACCGGCTTCCTCCCGCAGCACACCGGCACGGTCAGCCTCGACGGGCGCGACCTCGGCGGGCTCTCCGCGAGCAAGCGCGCGCGGCTGGGTCTGCGGCGCACCTTCCAGCAGGACCGCGTGCCGCCGACGCTGACGGTCGAGGCGTACGTGCGGTTCGTCGCGCGCCGCCGGCTCACCGCCGCCGAGATCGACGAGACCCTCGCCTTCTTCGGCTGCCCCGCCTCCCGCACGCGGCTGCAGAGCGTCGACGTCGGCACCCGGCGGCTCGTGGAGGTCGCGGCCAACGTGCTCGCGCAACCCCGCATCCTGGTGCTCGACGAGCCGGCCGCCGGCCTCTCGCACGAGGAGCACGTCGAGCTCGGCGAGCGCCTGCTGCAGGCGCCCGAGCGGTTCGGGATGTCGATCGTGCTGATCGAGCACGACCTCGACCTCGTGCGGTCGGTGTGCTCCAGCCTCACGGTGCTGGACTTCGGTGAGGTGCTGGCCAGCGGCCCGCAGGCGGAGGTGCTCGCCGACCCCGCCGTCATGAAGGCGTACATGGGTGAAACGGAGATGCTGTGAACGCGCTCGTCCTGGATTCCGTCGCGGTCAGCCGCGGAGCGGGCCCCGTCATCAGCGGCGTCAGCCTGCGCGTCGAGCCGGGCCGCATCACGGCCCTGGTCGGTCCGAACGGCGCGGGCAAGACCAGCCTGCTCGAGTCGATCTCCGGTGTCGTCGCGCCCAGCGCCGGCACGATCAGCGTCGACGGCGAGTCGATCGCGAAGCTCTCCCGCGTGCAGCGCGCCCGCCGCGGCATCGTGCACATCGAGCAGGGCCGGGCGATCTTCCCGTCCCTCACCGTGCAGGAGAACATCCGGCTCACCGCGGGCTCGCAGCAGGGCGTGGATGAGGCGCTCGCGCAGTTCCCGGAGCTCGAGAAGCGGCGCACGAGCGCCTCCGGCCTGCTGTCGGGCGGCGAGCAGCAGATGGTCGTGCTCGCGCGCGCCTTCGCCTCGAAACCACGGTTCCTGCTGATCGACGAGATGTCGCTCGGCCTGGCGCCGGTGGTGTTCATGCGCCTGCTGCCGATGATCCGGCAGTTCAGCGAGTCGGGGGTGGGAGTGCTGCTCGTCGAGCAGTTCACCCACCTGGCCCTCGGCGTGGCGACGGACGCCCTGGTCGTCGCCGGCGGACGGGTCACCTTCGAGGGCGAGGCGTCGGCGCTGCAGGCGTCGCCCGAGGTGCTGCACCGCGCGTACCTCGGGGGCTGAGCGGGGGAAGAGCTGAGCGGGCCGCGTCTCCCCGGGCGCGGCCCGCTCGTGTTTCAGGCGTCCAGCGCGATGGTCGGCACGTCCACGATGTGGGCGCCGCCGTCGGCGACGATCGTCGCGCCGGTGATGTAGGACGACTCGGCCGAGCCGAGGAAGCGGATGACGGAGGCGATCTCCTCGGGGTGTGCGGGGCGGCCGAGCGGCACGGCGGCGGTGACGATCCGATACCCCTCCTCGCGGCTGGACAGCCCGGCGGCGCGGGCGAAGTCGTCCATCTCCTCGTCCGCCATCGGCGTCTGCACCCAGCCCGGGCAGACCGCGTTCACGCGCACGCCGAAGCGGCCGTAGTCGCGGGCGAGGGAGCGGGTGAGGCCGATCAGGGCGTGCTTGCCCACGGTGTAGCCGGCGACGCCCGGTCCGGCGAAGAGTCCCGCGAGCGAGGAGACGACGACGATCTGCCCGTGCGACTCGACCAGAGGCGTCAGCGCGGCGCGGGCGAGGACGAAGGCGGTGGTCACGTTGGTGCGGAACGACAGCTCCCACGCGGCGTCGTCGGTCTCGTCGACCGTGCCGAGGCCGTGGCCGCCCGCGTTCGCGACGACCACGTCGATGCGTCCGAGCTCGGTCACGATGCGGTGCACGGCGGCCTCCGCATCCTCCCGCACGCTCGCGTCCGCGACCACGGCGAGACCGCCGGTCTCTGCGGCCACCGCTTCCAGGGGGCCGGGCCGGCGGCCGACGAGCACGACGCGCGCCCCCTCGGCGGCATAGCGGCGGGCGGTCGCGGCGCCGATGCCGGTGCCCCCGCCGGTGATGACGACGACCTTGCCGTCGACGGATGCTCCGCGTGAGGACACGGCGGCCTGCTTTCTCTCGGTGATCGGTGGGCTCGGGTCAGGCGGGGAAGGAGGAGCGGGCCAGGTAGCCGAAGTCGGAGACCAGCGCGTGCCCGTTCACGGGACGCGACGCCGGTGAGGCGAGGTACAGCACGTGCCGCGCCACCTCGTCCGCGGTCTGCACGGGGAAGTCGGCACCGGCGAAGCCGCCCGGCCCGACCTCGAGATCGGCGCGCGCCATCGGGGTGTCCACGATCGAGGGGCAGACCGCGTTCACGCGCACGCCGTCGCCGGCGAGGTCGACCGAGAGCGCCCGCATGAGCTGCAGCACGGCGCCCTTCGAGGCGTTGTACGGCACCATCCCGGGCGCCGCGACGAAGCTGGAGTCGGAGGCCAGCAGCACGATCGCCGGCGCGGCCGAGCGGCGCAGCTGGGGGAGGGCGTGCTTGACGAGGAGGAACGGGCCGGTCACGTTGACCGCGAGCACGGCGTTCCACGCGTCCAGCGCGATCTCGTCGACGGGGGAGCCGAAGGGGCCGGAGACGCCGGCGCAGGCGACGACGACATCCACCCCGTCGAGGGCGGCGGACGCCTCCGTCACGGCCGCCTGCACGGAGGGCTCGTCCGTGACGTCGACGACGAGCGCCACGGCCCCGTCGATCCCGGAGGCGCGCAGTTCGGCCTGCACCGCGCTCAGCCCCTGCTCGTCTCGGTCGAGCAGCGCGACGCGGGCGCCCTCGCGCGCGAACGCCAGCGCGGTCGCCCGGCCGATGCCGCTGGCCGCGCCGGTCACGATCACCGACCGGCCGGCGAGTCCCAGCTCCATCGTCGTCCCCCGTCCCGTGTCGCGGTCACTCGCCGGCGAGGAGGAAGGCGGCGGCCTTCTCACCGATGAGCACGCTCGGGGCGTTCGTGTTGCCGGTCGTCACGCGCGGCATGATCGACGCGTCGGCGACCCGCACCCCGCCGACGCCGTGCACACGAAGGCGCGGGGTCACGACCGCCAGGTCGCCGACGCCCATCGCGCAGGTGCCGACCTGGTGGTGGTAGGTGACGACGGTCGAGCGCACGTAGTCCTCCAGCTCGTCGTCCCCGACCTCCGGGCCCGGGTAGAGCTCGGTCGCGCCCCAGGCCGCGAGCGCGGGGCGGGTGCCGATGCTGCGGCACTGACGCACGGAGGCGACGAGCGACGCGACGTCGTCGGCGTGGCCGAGCGCGTCCAGGTCGATCAGCAGCGGGTCGTGCGGGCCGGGGCCCGACAGGGTCACGCTGCCGCGCGCCTTCGGCGAGACGATGCCCGCCATCAGCGAGAAGCCGTCGGCCGGGCCGGTCATGCCCTCCTGGTACATCGGCACGGAGAAGTGGATGGGCTGGGTGTCGGGCACCTCCCTGTCGGGGGTGCTCTTCCAGAACAGGTGCGACTGCGTCACCGAGACGCCCTCGCGCGGTGCGCCGACCTCCTTCTCGGTGGTGAAGATCACCGGCGAGAGGAGGTGGTCGTGCAGGTTCTTGCCGACGCCCGGGAGGTCCGCCACCGGGGCGATGCCGAGCGCCTCCAGCTCGGCGGCCGGGCCGATGCCGGAGCGCAACAGGATGCGGGGCGAATCGAGGGCACCGGCGCACAGGATCACCTCGTCGGCGCGCAGCTGCTGCACCTCCCCGCCCTGCTCGAACTCGACGCCCACGACGCGCGGGGCTCCGTCGTCGCCGGGCTCGATCAGGAGGCGGTGCACCCAGCAGCCGGTGCGCACGTCGACGCGGTCGCGCACGGGCTTGAGGTACGCGAGGTAGGTGTTCAGCCGCTGGCCGTCGCGCACGGTGATCTGCTGCTGCGAGACGCCGTCGAGGTGGTCGCCGTTGTAGTCGGGGTTGTGCTCGAGGCCCTCCTCGACGGCCGCGGCGATGATCGACTCCTGGATGGGGTCGAGCGGATAGTCGTCGGTCACGTCGAGCAGACCCTCGGCGCCGTGCAGTTCGGAGGCGCCGCCGGAGAACCGCTCGATGGCGCGGTAGACGGGCAGCACGTCGTCCCAGCTCCAGCCGTCGTTGCCGAGCGCCGCCCAGTGATCGAAGTCGGCGGGCGCGCAACGCACCCAGATCATGGCGTTCAGCGAGTGCGAGCCGCCGAGCACCTTGCCGCGCGGCAGGTGCAATTGTCGGCCGGCCGCATGCTCCTGAGGGACGGTGAAGTAGTCCCAGTCGTCCGGGCTGTGCCACAGCTCGCCCATGCGGCTCGGGTCGTGGATGGCGGGGTTCGTGTCCTCGCCGCCGGCCTCAAGCACGGTCACCGCGATCCCGGCGTCGGCCAGCCTCCGGGCGACGACGGAACCCGCCGACCCCGCGCCGATCACGATCACGCTGCGTACACCGTTGGTCTGCATCCGGACGCCTCTCCCTCGAGTCGTTCCGAGACTCCCATGCGCCGCCGGGCCCGCGGAACGGCGGCCGGCCGGACCTTCGCGGACGGTCAACGGGCGTGCCGCCGCGGTCAAGGGCGGCCGCGGCTGCGGCGCGCGGTCGAGGCGCGCGGTCGGACCGCCGACCGTCACTCGGTTGCACCCGTTCGCCTCCGCACGGCACGATAAGGCGCGGAGGTGATGACGTTGTCTCGCCGTAGACCCCCGATGGCCGCGCGTCTCATCGCCGTCCCCTCCATCCCCGTCGCCGCCGCGGCGCTGGCCGGCGCCGCACCCGCGCCCGGCAGCCAGCCGTGGCTCGTCGTCGGGCTCGCCTTCTTCGGGGTGGCCGCCGTCGGGATGCTCGCCGCGGTGGGCATCAAGATGCGCCGCACGCCGAAGCCGCCGCAGCAGCGGCCGCCGGCGCCGCCGGTGCCGCCTGCGCCGCGGGACGGGCGGGGGCGGGACGGTGACCAGGATCCGTCTCCGGACCCGGATTCCGAGGCGCGTCCGGAGGCGGGGACGCCACCGGAGGACCGGGAGCCCTAGCCCTCGGTCGCGTTGTACCGGGAGAGCATCCCGGCGAAGAGGGCGAGCTCGTCCGCCGACCAGCTGGTCAGGCGCTCGTCGAGGGCCGCTCGCACGTTCACCGCGGCACGGTCGAGCAGTTCGCGGCCGCGGTCGGTGATCGCGAGCGCGTGGCCGCGGCCGGTCTCCGCGTCGGCGCCGGCGATCAGGCCGAACTCCGCGAGCGCGCCGAGCTGGCGGGAGACCGTCGAGCGGTTGAGCTGGAAGTGCCCCGCGATGTCGACGGCACGGCAGCCGGGGTTGGCGCGGATGTACGAGAGCAGCGACTGGTCGACGAACGACAGGGCTTCGTCCTCGCGGCGCACCCGTGCCGTCCCGCGGCGGGCGATCGTCGTCAGCTCCACCTGGATGCGCTCGACGGCGGCGCTCCTGTCAGCACTCTCAGGGTCTCGGACGGCCATACGCCCCAGCATAGCGGTTGCATTGTGCAACAATTGATGTTGCTCAATGCAACCTCGATCCGTAAAGGTGCCATGTCCAACCACCGCGTCGTCCCGATGACCGTCCCGCCCCGCCCGTCCTTCTGGCCGGCCGCCGCCTTCTGGAAGGCGCTCGGGACGCACCTGCTCATCCCGCTCTTCCTCGCGACCGGGATGGCCCTCGCCTACCTGGGCGCGTTCCACCAGCCGGAGCCGCACGACCTCCCGATCGCGATCGTCGGCGACACCCCGACCGCGGAGGTGTTCGCGCAGAAGCTCAACGACGCCGCCCCGCAGAAGCTCGACGTGACGACCGTGAAGGACGAGGCCGCCGCCCGCACCGCGGTCGAGAAGCGGGACATCGCGGCCGCGTACGCGACCGACGCCACGCACGCCACGATCATCGTCGCCTCCGCCGCGTCGGAGACCACCGCCTCCGCCGCCGAGAAGCTCCTCCTCCCGATCGCCTACCAGCAGCACCTGCCGGTCACCGTCGACGACGTGCGCCCGGTCGGCCCGCAGGACGGCACCGGCCAGGGGCTGTTCTTCCTGCTCGTCGCGCTGAGCGTCGGCTCGTACGCGAGCGCCATCGCGGTCGCGGCCGTGACGGCCCGCATCGCCATCGGCTGGCGGTTCGCCGTCGCCGCCGCGACCGCGCTGGTCGTCGCGGGGGTCGGCGTCGTCGTCGCCGGCCCGATCTACGGCGTGCTCTCCGGCAACGAGTGGAGCATCTGGCTCCTGGCGGCCCTCTACGTCTTCGGCATCGTGACCATCGGGATCGGGCTGCACCCCATCCTCGGCAAATGGACGACCCCCGCGCTCACCCTGCTGTTCGTGATGCTCAACTTCACCAGCTCGGGCGGGATCTTCCAGGCCGTGCTCTCCCCGGCCCTGTTCGCCGGACTCAACACCTTCTGGAACGGCGCCGCGTGGCTCGACGCCGCCCGGGCGCTCACCTACTTCCCGGGGGAGGCGTTCGGGTTCGCCGGGCTGCGGCTCGCGCTCTGGGCGACCGCGGGCATCCTGCTCATCGTCGTGACCCACGTCGTGAGCGCCCGGCGCCGCCAGCTCGCCGACGAGTCCCGCCTGGTCACCCCCGCCGAAGAGGAGGCCGTCGTAGCGGCGTAGTGCTGCGCGGGTTCTCGCGCGAACTCGTGCCGGCTCGGCGGCCGTGGTCAGCGGGTCAGGAGGTCGTCGGCCGTCTGGTCGGGGAGGACCACGCTGACCTGGGTGCCCCACGGGTCGGCGGCGACGATCGAGCGGCCGTCGTCGGCGAAGGGGAGGCGGTGGTCGCGCAGGCGGGCGGCCAGGGCATCCAGCTCGGCGCGGGCCGGGACGGTGATCGCCACCTCGCCGAGGCCGAGGCTGGCCGCGCGCGGGCCGGAGCCGGCGCTGTTCCAGGTGTTCATGGCGATGTGGTGGTGATAGCCGCCCGCGGAGGCGAACAGGGCGCCGCGGACCTCGCTCATGGTGGCTTCGAAGCCGAGCGCGTCGACGTAGAACGCCTTGGCGGCGGCGATGTCGCCGACCTGGAGGTGCACGTGGCCGACGGTGCCGTTCAGTGCGGAACCGGCAGCCAGGACCTCCGGCGCCAGATTGGCCTGCAGGTACGCGTTGGGGTCGAGCCAGGTGGTGTCCATCAGGATCTGCCCGCGCTCGTGCTTCCAGGTGTCGCGCGGGCGATCGGTGTAGAGCTCGACGCCGTTGCCCTCGGGGTCGGTGAAGTAGAAGGCCTCCGAGACGAGGTGGTCGCTGGAGCCGACGAAGCGGCTGCGCGGGTCCTGCGCGGCGCGGTAGACCGTGGCGGCGAGGTTGGCGGCGTCGGGGAAGAGGAAGGCGTTGTGGAACAGTCCGGCCTGGCGCGGATCCACCGCGGGCAGGTCGGGCGTGTGGATGAGCGACACCATCGGCACGCCGTTGCGGCCGAGCACGCGGTGCACCTCGCGACCGCGGGCGTCGGCCTTCTCGTCGAGCGCCTCGAAGGCGAACGCGGCGGAGTAGTACGACGACATCAGCTCCAGGTCGCCGACGCGGAGGGTGGGGGCCGCCATGTGGGTGGAGGCGTCGAGCAGCTGGTCGGTGGTCATCGCGGAGTCCTCGATCGGGAGAATGGTTGTCGTGTCAACCAAATGGTAACGCGTTTTAGTTGACGCTTCAACTATCGGTGCCCTCCCGCACGCACATTCGGCACGAATGTCACGAAACGGCGAGCGTTTCACGACATTCGTGCCGAATGTGTGCGGGGCGGAGGCGGGGCGATTTACATGTCGCGGTAGCGCTTGGCCGCGGCGAGGGCCTCGCGCAGGCCGTCGGCGTCGAAGCGCGTGACGTAGCCGGGGGTGTCGCGCTGGATGCGCCATCCCTCGGCGAGCGGTCCGATGTCGACGGCGTCGAAGCCGAACTGGTCGATCAGCGCGGCGACGCGGTCGCGGGCCTCCGCGTCGTCGCCGGCGACGACGAGCGCGCGGCGGCCGGGGGTCCCCGCGGCCTGGCCCTCGGTGGTGAGGGAGGCGGCGCCGATGTGGTTGAACGCCTTCACGACCTTCGAGGTCGGCAGGACGGCCTGCAGGCGCTCGGCGACGGTGGTCGACTCGTCGTCGAGCTCCGGGATGTTGCCGTCGCGCTGCGGGTAGTAGTTGTCGGTGTCGATGACGATCTTGCCCGCGAGCTCGGCGACGGGGAGGGTCGCCTCGGCCGCGAGCGGCACGGTGACGACGACGAGGTCGCCGGCCGCAGCCGCTTCGGCGGGCGTCGCCGCGCGCGCCTGCGGGCCGAGCTCGGCGACGAGGTCGGAGAGCGTCTCGGGGCCGCGCGAGTTGCTCAGCACGACGCTGTAGCCGTGGGCGACCGCGAGGCGGGCGAGCTGGGAGCCGATGTGGCCGGAACCGATGAGTCCGATGGTTGTCATACTCGGGCGAACCGGTGCGGGGCACGCAGCATTCCCGGACCCAGCGACCTCACGCGCAGAGGCCGACGCCCGCCGAGGTCAGGATGACGGTGCGGTTCTGCGCCGCGACGGCGTCGGAGTACGCGCCGCTCGCGTCCGTCTCGGGCCGCCAGCCGCACCAGTCGTGCCCGACGCCGGCGGTCGTGAGCTCGGCCGCTGGCACGCCGAGGCCGACGAGCGCCGTCTTCACGGCCTCCGCCCGGCGCTGCGACAGCGCGAGGTCGGCGGTGTTGCTCGTGGCCTGGTCCTTGGAGGCGGTGCCGGTGATGGTGACGACCTGGCCGTTCTGCTGGATGGCGGGGACCAGCGACGCGAGCGTCTGCTGCGCGGCGGCCGGGTCGGCGAACGTGGCCGTGTCCTTGGTGAAGCGCAGCTCGCTGTCGCGGATCACGACGGGGTGCGACCAGTCCGTCTTCGTGGCGACGGCCTCGACGGGCACCGGCGTCACCGCGGGCAGGCCGGTCGTCGCGCCGCCCGAGGCGGGCTCCGGCAGCAGGGAGAGCGTGCCGCCCGCCGCCTTCACGACGGCGGTCCAGATGGCCTCCAGATTGCTGCGGGCCGGGATGGTGAGCGGCTGCTGATCGCCCGCGGTGTCGCCCATCCCGGACCAGTAGACGGTGACGCCCTTCAGGTCGGTCGGCAGCAGGTTGCGGGAGGTCAGATCGGCGACGACCTGCGCCGGGTCGGCCGAGAGCAGGCCGCTGCCGGCGAAGTCGAGCGGGTCGGTGGTCTGGAGGCCGCTGCCGACGACGAGCACGCCCATCGGGTTCTTCCCGAGGTTGCGGGCGGCCTGGTCGATCGCGCCGAGGAAGTCGACCTGCGGGTTCGCGGCCTTCAGCCCGTCGATGTACTGCGTGATCTGGGTGAGCTTGGTGCGCTGCTCGTTCTGGCACACGATCGCGTCCTGCGCGGTGGAGCCGATGAGCGTCGTGCCCATCACCTGCGGGGTGCCGGAGGGGATGACCACGGTGACGCTGCCGTTGCTCGCGCCGACGGCCTTCAGCTGGCTGGTGCCCGAGGCGGGCAGGGCGGTCGTGGGCGCGTTGGCGGTGCTGCCGGCGACGACGCCCAGGTTGCGCGGTGCGGACTGGTCGCACGCCTGGCCGGACGCGGTCGCCGACGAGCAGGCGGTGAGGCCGGCCGCGAGGGCGAGCACGCCGGCGACGGCGAGAGCGGTGCGGATGCGGGGGAGAGTGGGCACGAGTGCTCCTCGAGGTCAGGGCTGGGCAGGCCAGGCGGGGTGCTCGGCCGGCGGGGTGGAGGCGGCGTGCGCCCCCGGTCCCGCCTCGACCGCGGCGCTGCTGCGCCGGGCCTTGAGCTCGCGGATGATCTGGCTCGTGCTCTCGGGGTCGCGCTCGCGCTGGGCGAGGCGGACGCCGAGCTGCGCGCGCACGACGTCCACCCGGGAGTGGAACGTGACCCGGGCCCCGGTGTAGCGGACCGCGTCGTGCGAGTCGAGCTGGTAGGCGAGGCGGGTGGCCTCGGCGGCGGCTACGGCCTCCCCGCGGAGCTTGTCGCGGTGAACGCGCAGCTGCTCGGCATGCGCGTGCGCCTTCTCGGCCGCGGTGAGCAGCGGCTTGGTCGTCATCCACGCGATCACGAAGCTGACGGCGCCGGAGGTGGCGAGCACGCCGAGCATGAGGAACGCCATGATCGTGTCGGGCGCGGTCCACGAGAACGTGGGCGCGGCGGGAGCGGTGTCGCCGCCGACGAGGCCGGTGAGGCCGCCGGACGAGGACGCGTCCATCCCGGCCTTGATCCGGGCCACGGTGATCGCGGCCAGCAGCGCCGCCCACACCAGGGACAGCGCGATGGCGGCGGGGATCCATCCCCTCGCCATGACGCGCGCCTGCACGCGGCGCAGGATGATCGCGACGGCATGCGGCAGCGTCACCACCGCGAGCGAGATGCCGAGGGTGATGACGTACATCTGCAGGCCGATCGAGCCGTACTGGCTGTCGTTGCGCAGCAGCAGCGTGAGGGCCTGCGAGAGCAGGATGTAGTCCACCGCGAGCATCGCGACGAGCAGCACGTACACGAAGACGTGCGCGACGAGGGAGAGGTGCCCGACGGTCGGGCGGTGGCGGGGCGGGCGGGTGACGATGTCCCTGGCCATGGTCGTCCTTCCTGTCTCAGGCGTAGTTGTGGAGCTGGGGATCGCTCCCGAGCAGACGGGCGTCGAGGCGCTGGGCGGCCTCGTCGGCGCGGAGGATGTCGGCCTCCGTGCGCTCGAGGGCGCTGCGGATGAGCTCCTCGCGCGCCTGCGCCTCGGCGACCCGCGCGGAGCACACCGCGATGTTGCGCGTGCGCTGGCGCTCGAGCTCGGCCGCGCCGGCGCGCTCGAAGGCGGCGAGCTCGTGCTCGAAAACCTCCAGCGTCTCGACGTCGACCGCGTCGCGCAGCCTCCGCAGCCGCCAGAGCATGCGGCGCTTCAGCCGCGAGACGTTCGGGACGCGGTATTCGGTGAGCCGGTCACGCTTGGCCATCGGCGGTTCCCCCTTGCCAGTGTTCGATTGCGTCGGTGCGCGTGGTCAGCCAGTCGGAGCGCCGCAGTTCGGGCGTCCCCTCCCGGCCGGGGTCGCGGTCGACGGCGTCGCGGGGCAGGGCGGCGCGGTAGGCGCCCCAGTAGACCGCGATCTTCTCGTCGGACCGGTCGAAGTGCCGGGCGGCGCGCAGCCGGGCGGCGGTGAAGCGGGCGTGGATGACCGCGGCGAGCTCCTCGGCGCGGCGGTGCCGCCGGGCGATGCGGCGCTCGAGGCGGCGCAACTCGGCGTAGGCGGGACCGTCGCCGACGGCGATGCGGGCGTGGTCGCGCTCGGCGGCCGGGAGGGCGTCGAGCCGGTCGTCGAACGCGTCGAGATCGGTGCGCACGGCCGCGGTGAGGAGCCGGTGCTCCGTCAGCTCGCGGCGCACGCGCCGGTGGAAGCGCTGCTCCTCCCGGCGGGCATAGGCGTTGGCACGGGCCTGGAGCGCCGCGACGGTGGGCGGCGCGCCGGCTTCGGGTGCGGGCGCGCCGCGCAGCGCCTCGGCATCGTGCCGTGCGCGTTCTTCCAGGCGGCGCCGGGTCAGCGGACCGACCCTGAGCGGCTGCGTCGTCATAAGGGGGGAGCGTAAGGAGGGGCTCTGGGGGAAACCCATGCGGCGGTCGAACGTTTCCTGAAAGTGACCGAACCGTGACCTCCCGGTGTCGCAGCCGTCCCGGCCCCCGCCTCGTGAGAGCCGAATGTAAAGAAACGGTAAGAGCACCCTGAATCCGCGGTGGAACGGGGACGCCGTGCCCGCTGCCCCCGACGACCTGATGCCTCTGCTGTCCCGCCTGGTCACTCCTCAGACAAGCTGACAAGGGAGGCGCCCCGTCGGATACACTCGGCGCATGCCCGTGCTCCGCGCCCCGCTCGCAGACCAGGCCGCCGACGCGCTCCTGGAGCGCATCCGTGCGGGTGAATGGACCCTCGGCCAGAAGCTGCCGGGCGAGACGACGCTGGCGCCGCAGCTCGGGGTCGGCCGCTCGACGGTGCGGGAGGCGATCCGCCAGCTGGCGGGGCGCGGCGTCCTCCAGTCCCGTCAGGGGTCCGGGGTGTTCGTCACCGCGCTCGACGCCCCGGAGGACTGGGATGCCGTCCTGCGCCGGGCCGACATCGTCTCGGTGATCGAGGCGCGCATCGCGATCGAGTCGGAGGCCGCCGCGCTGGCCGCCGAGCGCCGCACCCCGCAGCAGCTGCGCGCCCTGCGCCGCGCCCTCGACGCCCGCAGCCGGCTCGGCGCGGAGCTCGAGGCGCACGTGGACGCCGACACGGCGTTCCACCGTGCGATCGTCGCCGCCGCCCACAACGACATCCTCGCCGAGCTGTTCGACGGGTTCGTCCCGCGGCTGCGTCAGGCGATGGTGGAGATGCTGCGCCTGCGTCCGCTCGCCGACGAGGACGCGGACCACGAGGCGCACCGCGCCCTGCTCGACGCGATCGCCGACCGCGACGCCGTCTCCGCCTCCCGCCTCAGCCGCGACCACCTGACCTCGATGAAGGAGCGCCTCTCGTGATCTCGCCCGACGCCCCCGCCGTGCTCGAGCTGCGGGAGGTGACGTTCCGGCGCGACGGGACGCACATCCTCGACGGCATCGACCTGACCGTGCGCGCCGGCGAGCACTGGGCGCTGCTCGGCCCGAACGGGGCGGGCAAGAGCACCGTGCTCGGCTTCTGCGGCGCGCTCACCTTCCCGACCTCCGGCACCGTCGACGTGCTCGGCCGCCGGCTGGGGCGGGTGGAGCTGCAGGAGCTGCGCCGCCACATCGGGCACGTGAACCCGCGGCATCCGGTCCGCTCGCCCCTCACCGTCACCGAGGTGGTGCTCACCGGCCTCACCGGCACCCTCGAACCGCCGATGCGGTGGGAGGCCACCGCCGCCGAGATCGCGCGAGCCCATGTGCTCCTCCACTCCGTCGGTCTCGACTCCCGCCGCGATGCCCGCTGGCCCACGCTCTCCCAGGGGGAGCGCGGCCGCACCCTGATCGCCCGCGCCCTGATCGCCGACCCGCAGCTCCTGCTCCTCGACGAGCCGACGACCGGCCTCGACGTCGCGGCGCGCGAACAGCTGCTCGAGACGATCGACGGCCTCGCGCACACCGCGCCCGACCTCGCGTCCGTGCTGGTGACGCACCACCTGGAGGAGCTGCCCGAGACCACCACGCACGCGCTGCTGATCTCCCACGGCCGCATCGTCGCCACCGGCCCGATCGAGCAGGCCGTCACGACCGAGACCGTCACCCGGGCGTTCGAGCACGCCATCCGCGTCGAGCGCGCGGAGGGGCGCTGGAGCGCCCGGGCGGTGCGGGAGCGGGCGACGGCCGGGTAGACCTCAGCCCGCGCGCCGCTCGACGACGGCGCGCTCGACGTCCTCCTGCACCAGCTCCATGTTGAGCTGTGCGGCGGCGAAGGCCGCGCCCGCGGCGGCGGCGCCGACCTGGGCGAACGGGTCCGTCACGTTGCCGGCGGCCCAGACGCCCGGGACGGCGGTGCGGCCGGCCGGGTCGGCGGGCAGGTGCTCGCCCATGCCAGACGGGTGCTCCGCGATCGTCAGCCCGAGGCCGGCGGCGAAGGGGAGCCGCACGAGCGACGGCGACGCGATGGCGATCGTCGCGCGCGGCACGACGCTCCCGTCCTCCAGGCGCACGCCGGTGACCCGGCCGTCGGTCGACTCCAGGACCGCGACCGCGCCGTCGACCACGCGGATGTCACGCGCGGCCAGCTGCTCGCTCTCGTCGGCGCCCGGCACGGGGAAGCCGTTCGTGAACAGCACGACGTCGTCGCTCCACTGCCGGAACAGCAGGGCCTGGTGCACGGCGCGCGGACCGAAGGCGAGTACGCCGATGGCGGTGTCGCGCACCTCCCAGCCGTGGCAGTAGGGGCAGTGGACGACGTCGTGCCCCCAGTGCTCGCGCACGCCGGGGAGGTCGGGGAGGTCGTCCACGAGCCCGGTCGCGATGAGCAGCCGGCGTGCGCTCAGCTCGTCGCCGCCCGCGGTCACGACGAAGCCGTCGCCGTCGGCGCGCGCGTCCGTGACGGTGGCGCTCCGGACTTCGCCGCCGTATCGGCGCACCTCCGCGCGGCCCTGCGCCGCGAGCTCGGCGGGCGGCACGCCGTCCCGGGCGAAGAGCCCGTGCACCGCTGCGGCGGGGGCGTTGCGGGGCGCCCCGGCGTCGAGCACCAGCACGGTGCGGCGAGCGCGGGCGAGCATGAGCCCTGCGCTCAGTCCGGCGGCGCCGCCGCCGATCACGATCACGTCGAATCCCTCGTTCTGCATGGTCCGATCCTCAATCCGGTCCTCCACGCTGGCAAATATCCTTGCCGGAATGGCAAAATCGAAGGATGAGCGACGACCGGGACCACGCCCTCGACGGCGTCGGCACGCGGCTCCGCACCCTGCGGACCAAGCGCGACCTGACGCTGACCGACCTCTCCGAGACCACCGGCATCTCGATCAGCACCCTCTCCCGTCTGGAATCGGGGACGCGGCGGCCGACCCTCGAACTGCTGCTCCCGCTCGCCCGCGCGCACGGGGTGACGCTCGACGACCTCGTCGATGCACCGCCGACCGGCGACCCGCGCGTGCACCTGCGTCCGCAGCGGCTCCACGGTCGCACGGTGGTGCCGCTCACACGCCGACCCGGCGGCATCCAGGCGTACAAGATGGTCATCCCGGCCGGCCCCGACATCCCCGAGCCGGATCCGCGCACGCACGAGGGCTACGAGTGGCTCTTCGTGCTCAACGGCCGGCTGCGCCTCGTGCTCGCCGAGCACGACCTCGTGCTCGAGCCGGGCCAGGCCGCCGAGTTCGACACGCGCGTGCCGCACTGGTTCGACCGGGCGGACGGGGAGAGCGTCGAGTTCCTCAGCCTCTTCGGCAAGCAGGGCGAGCGGATGCACGTGCGGGCGCGGCCAGTCGGAGGCACGGCGGACTAGGCTGTTCGTTCGTGCCCGACTACGCCATCGCCGACGACGGGGCGCGCATCGCCTTCGCCGAGCGGGGGACCGGCGTCCCCGTCCTCCTCACCGCCGGCCAGGCGACCGGGATGCACGGCTGGGGGCCGTTCGCCGACGCGCTGGCGGAGGACTTCCGCGTCATCGTCTTCGACCATCGGGGCATCGGCGCGAGCGATCTCGGCGACGCGGGGCATTACACGACGCGTGCGTTCGCCCAGGATGCCGTCGCCGTGCTCGACGCGGCCGGCGTCTCCGCCGCCCACGTGGTCGGTCATTCGATGGGCGGCCGCGTCGCCCAGTGGCTCGCCGCCGACGACCCGGAACGGGTGCGCCGCCTGGTGCTCATCGCGACCACGGCGAGCGACCGATCGGGCAAGAAACGCGACCCGGCCGTGATCGCCGACCTGCTCAGCGGCGACCGGGCGCGGATGACGCCGCTGTTCTTCGACGCCGACTGGGCGCTCGCGCATCCCGAGGTCGTGGATGCGTTCTTCACCCGCGTCGCCACGCGCGAAGCCCTCCGCGGTCACTTCGCCGCGAGCCGGGACCACGACGCCCGGGAGGTGCTGGCCGCGATCCGCGCCGAGACGCTCGTGCTCCACGGCGACCACGACGCGCTGACCCCGCTCGCCCAGGCGCGGCCCCTCGCCGAGGCGATCCCGCACGCCACCCTCCGCGCCTTCGATGCCGGCCACGGGCTGCACCTCGACACCCCGGAGGTGGTGGAGGCGGTGCGCGCGTTCCTGTTCCCGGTGCCGCCGCCGCGGGCGAGCGTCAGGCCGCGACCGTGAACCGTCCGTCGCGGGCGGCCTCCACGAACGCGGCGTAGTCCTCCTCGGCCTGATCGGCGTAGGCCGACGACCACCGGGCCACGGCGCGCGGGAAGCTGTCGCCCGAACCGAGATACCCGGAGACGAAGGCCGCCTTGGGCGACCGCGCGTGCGCCCGCGCGAGCACCACCGCGCAGATGCGCGCGTAGTCCCTGAACTGCGCACCGTTCATCGCCGGGATCTCGAACGACGCGTTGCGGTTGCGGAACAGCCGCAGATAGAAGGTGAAGCCGCCCTCCTTCAGGAACCCGAGGAACGGGTCGGAGACGGCCTGCAGGATCCGCTGGCACGCCACCACGCGATAGCCCTGCTGTTCGGGGAACAGCGCCGGGTCGAGGTAGCCCGGCAGCGGGGTGACGCCGCCGAACTGCTCCACGACGGAGGCTCCGGCCTCCTTGAGCTGGAGGATGAGCGTCTCCTCCGCCGGGCCGCGCAGCGCCAGGATGAAGCACCGCGTGCCGACGCTGCCCACGCCGACGACACGGCGGGCGACATCCAGCAGCCGGTACTGCGAGAGCAGCAGGGCCACGTTCGGCGGGACCGTCTCGCGATAGCGGTGGAAGGCCGCGTCGGCGAGCGCCCGGATCTCGGGTTCCGCCCGTTGCAGCACCGGCGGCCGGTCGACGAACCGCATCCCTCCGGCGCCGTCGTCCTCGAGTGCACGCCGGACCACGCGCTGGCTGGTGCGCTTGCCGGAGGCGACAGCGACCTCCTGGATCATCCGCACCGTGTCCGGCTGCAGCCGGCGCCGGCGCTCGTTCACCGAGGTCGGCCGGAAGTAGCGCTCGCGCAGCGTGCTCTTCAGGGTGCGGGCGAGCCAGTCGCGATAGCTGGCCGCGGCCTCCTCCGCGATGCCGACGAGCTCCTGCTCCGGTGCCCCGAGCGAGCGACCCGCGACGACGACGCTGCAGAGCAGCCGCTTCAGGTCCCACTCCCACGGACCGACGGTCGCCTCGTCGAAGTCGTTGATGTCGAACACCATCGCGTTCTCGGGGGAGCGGAACATGCCGAAGTTCGACAGGTGCGCGTCGCCGCAGACGACCACCTCGGCGCCGGTCGTCGGGCCGGTGGCCAGGTCGGCCGACTGGATGGCCGCGGTGCCGCGGTAGAACGAGAACGCGTCGGTGCCCATCCGCTGCACCCGCAGGTCGACGAGCCACTGCAGGCGCGCCTCGTGCTGCGTCGCGAGGATGCCCAGCGGGTCACGGCCGGGGGACGGGCTGTACTCGGCGTGCGCGGAGCGCGGGACGCTCTCGCGCATCCCGCGGCCGGCCTCGCGGAGTTCGTCTTCGTCGAGCGGCGTCTCGGCCCGGTAGCCGACGGTGTCGATGTCCATGCTGCACCCTCCTCGCGTCGTGGCGAGCCGCCGGCGCGCGTCGGGATGCGCTCGCGGGCGCGCTCAGCCTAGTGCCGGGGCGGCCGATAGGTTAGACCCCGTGGAGGACTGGATCGAGCACCGCCGGGCGGACGGCGAACGCGTGGGCTGGATGCGCCCGGAGGGCGAGGGATTCGTGCCCGTCGACCTCCTGGGCCGCGAAGTCTCGGGCGCCGTCGACTGGCTCACCGCCGAGGAGACGCTCGACGGCATCGGGATCGGCTACCTCGCCGACCTCTACGAACTGCGCCTGGACGACGGCAGCTGGCTGCGCGTGCGCCTGGCCGAGGTCTCGCCGAACCGCATCGTCGCGAAGCAGGACGACTTCGGCGCGGTGGGTGCGCCGCAGCTGTACTACACGCTGCCCTTCCCGCTCCCGGAGACGCTGCGACCGCTGTCGCGCTGAGGCGCCGTGAACCAGACCGCGAGCCGCCGGGCGATCGCACCGATCTCCTCGATCTCCCCGGCAGCGACGGCCGGGATGAGGTCGAACTGCGCGTCCTCGTCGTACCGCTGTTCGCAGCCGTTGAGCTGCAAGAAGAGCACGCAGAGGACCCATCCGGTGCGCTTGTTGCCGTCCAGCAGGGCGTTGTTGCGCAGGAGCGAGTGCAGCAGCGCCGCGCCCTTCGCGTGGACGTCGGGGTAGGCGTCGCGGCCGAACAGGGTGGCCGCCGGCCGTGCCGGGTCTGGTGCGCCGCGCGCCGCGCTCGTAGCATCGCGGGGGACGGGGAGGCTCCCGGGAATGGACGCGACGCGATGATCCCGCTGACGATCGGAACCCTGGTGGAGGCGCCGGAGCGCCCCGCCGTGATCGACGCCTCCCGGTTCAACCGGCACACGTTCTGGTGCGGGCAGAGCGGGTCGGGCAAGACGTACGCCCTCGGCGTCGTGCTGGAGCAACTGCTCCTCGAGACCGAGCTGTCGATGGCCGTCCTCGACCCGAACGCCGATTTCGTGCACCTGGCCGAGACCCACGACGACGCCGATCCGGAAACGGCCGCTCGGTATGCCGATGCCGACATCCGGGTGTTCCACAGCAGCACGATGCAGGAGCCGCAGCTGCACACGCGCTACGTGGATCTCAGCGTGCGATCGCAGGCCGCCGTCGGGCGTCTGGACCCGATCGAGGACGAGGAGGAGTACAACGCCCTCCTGCATCTCGACAAGAGCGCAGCGCACTTCGAGAAGAGCGCCTTCCTCGACGCGCTGTCGCGCTCCGACGACCCGGCCCGACGGCGTCTGGGACTTCGGATCGACAACCTCGAGATCCTGGACTGGCCGCTCTGGTCGTTCGGCCGCGCCTCCACGGTCGACGCGCTCGACGAGCGTCCGCGGGCGACCGTCCTCGATGTGGGCGGCTTCTCGCACGTCAGCGAGCCGCAGGCGGCCGCCCTGTGCGTGCTGGAGCATCTCTGGGAGCACCGGATGGACCGCCGCCCGCTGCTCATCGTGATCGACGAGGCGCACAACTTCTGCCCGCCCACCGCCCGCAACGACATCGAGCGCCAGCTGACCGAGCAGATCATCCAGATCGCCGCCGAGGGGCGGAAGTTCGGGCTGTGGCTGTTCCTCTCCACGCAGCGCCCGTCGAAGATCCACCCGAACGTGCTCTCGCAGTGCGACAACCTCGGGCTGATGCGCATGAACGCTCCGCGCGACCTCGCCGAGATCGCGGACGTGTTCGGCTTCGTCCCGTCGTACCTGCTCGAACAGTCGCCGACGTTCCGCAAAGGCGAGGCGCTCTTCGCCGGCGGGTTCTCGGACGAGCCGCAGCTGGTGCGGGTGGGGCGCCGGCTCACGGTGGAGGGTGGCGGCGATCTGACCGTGCAGGCGAGGGCGGCGGGATGAGCGGCGAGCCCGACCCGTCGATGGACCTGAACCAGTCCGACGACCAGACCGTCCGCGTGCAGCGCGCCCTCTGGCGGCACTGGGGCACGCCGGCGGCCATCTACGGGACCATCGTGTACGCGAGCGTCGTGGCCGCGTCGTCGCTCGAGGACGACCACCCCGACTCGGCCCTGCGGATCCTGGCCTTCAGCCTCATCAGCATCGTCGTGTTCTGGCTCGCCCACGTGTACTCGACCGCGCTCGGGTTCCACGGCGATGCGGCCCACGTGCGGGACCGCCTGCGCGACTCGCTGCGGCATGCCATGGCGGAATCGGCCGGGATGCTGGAGGCTGCGGTCATCCCGAGCGTCCCTCTGCTGCTGGCGACGCTGGGCGTGCTGGACGCCGAGACGGCCGTCACGATCGCGCTCTGGCTGGCCGTGCTCATGCTGGCGCTTCTCGGCTACCTGGTCTTCCTCGTCCGAGGCCGACCGATCGGGATCTGCCTCCTCGGTGCCGTGGTCACCGGGCTGTTCGGGGTGCTCGTGATCCTGTTGAAGATCGCCCTGCACTGAGGCCGCGCCTGTCGCATCCCTCCCTCAGAACGCCGCGATCCCCTTGCCGATGAGAACCACGCCGATCACGAGCAGCAGCACCGACATGACCGTCGCGTTGTTGCCGACGAGCCAACCGCGGAGGGAGTCCAGCGGCCCGCGGATGCGATCCGCGGCCAGCAGGTAGCCGATCACCGGGATCGCGACGGAGCTGGCGGCGACGATCACGAAGATCACGATCACGACGATGTCCGCGCCGACCGACAGCCCGGCCGTGCCGATCGCGACGCCGGCGCCGGCGGCGAGCAGCAGGTTCTTGGGGTTCACCGCGGCCAGGATGAACGCGAGGCCGAGGCTGCGCCCGGCCGTCATCTGGTCGATGGCGGCCATCCACTTCGGCAGCGCCGCGGTCTCGCCGGGCTTGGGCCGCGAGCGCCACTGCCGCAGCGCGAGGAGGAGCAGGAGCACGCCCAGGACGATCTTGATCGTCCCGCCGATCGGCTGCGACGCGTCGGGGTCGGCGGCCGGGATGAGCCCGGACAGCAGGGTGAAGACGACCACCGCCACGATGATGCCGAGCAGCCACCCGAGCAGGAAGCCGACGCTCGTGCCGCGCGCCTTCGGCGACAGCAGCATCAGGATCGCCGCGATGATCGGAATCGGGCTGATCGCGATCCCCAGTGCCAACGGAAGCGTGTCTCCGATCGCTCCACCCATGTGTCAGTCCTTTCGTCGGTCGTCGTGGTGAACCCTGTGTTCCGTGCGCTCCGCCTTGCGGGCCGCGGACTCCTCTTTCATGAGCACCCTCGTCTCGCTCAGATCGCCGATCGCCGCCCGCCAGACGCGGGCACGCGGGTCGGAGTCGATCAGCACCGCGCGCACCAGGAGGGTGAGCGGCACGGCGAGGATGGCGCCGAGCGGCCCGAGCACGACGGCCCAGAACAGCACGGAGAAGAACGTGAGGGTCTGACTGAGCGCCACCGCGTTGCCGACGACCTTCGGCTGGACGATCGACTGCACGACCGCGTTGATGATCCCGTAGACCACGATCACGGCGACGACCGTGCCCCAGCCGCCCGTCAGGTAGCCGAAGACGAGCGGGGGGACGATCGCGATGAAGTACCCGACGTTCGGGATGTAGCTGCACAGGAAGGCGAGGATCGCCCAGAGCAGCGCGGCCGGCACGCCGAGCAGCCAGAGCGCGAAGCCGTTGATCACGCCCTGCACCAGTCCGAGCACGGTGGTGACGACCATGTAGCGGCGCACGCTGTGCGCGAAGCCGCTCATCGCGTAGACGAGGTTCGGGCGGGTCGGCTCGAGCTGCCGCAGCAGCGTCGGGGTGTAGGCCGCATCGGCGGGCATCAGGATGAGCATCGTCAGCACGACCACCCCGAACGACAGGAACCCGAACGCACCGCCCAGCAGCCCGGTGAAGAAGTCGAGGAACTTGGCCGGGTCGAAGCCGGACGCGATGGTCTTGACCTCCTGCGGGCCGACTCCGATGCTCTGGAGCCACGTTCCGATGTCGGCGCCGATCTGCTCGAGCTGGCCCTTGTACTGCGGCAGCATGCCCACGAACTGCGCGAGGGCGACGATGAGGACGGCCGCGAAGCCCGCGAGCAGGGCGAACACGGTGAGCGCGACCGCGCCGGTGGCGACGCCCTCCGGCGTCCCGTGCCGGGTGAGCCACACCCGCACCGGCTGCGCGCAGATCGTGAGCACGAGAGCAAGGAGGGTCGGGGCCAGGATGCTGCCGATGGCGGCCATCCCGAACGCCACGACCACCGCGGAGGCGAGGGCCAGGAGGATGCGCACGCCGCGTCCCGTGCCCGCGCCGGTGCCGTCGCCGCCGGAGTCGGTCGCGGTGGGCGGTGCGGGTTCCGGCGCCTTCGCACGGCGGTGGAACGGCCACCACTCAGGGGCGGGCATGATCGTCCGCGTCCGTGCGGAGCGCGGCGAGCGCCTCCCGGTTGGTCTCGAAGTAGCGCACGCCGTCGCCCAGGCACAGGTGCTCGATCCGCTCCCGGATCCCCGGGCGGACGCGCGAGAGAGACAGATCGGCGTTCTGCCGCTGCAGGAACTCCTGCAGCCCCTCCCACGACTCGGCACCGGTGACGTCGATGTCGGTGACGGCCTCCATGTCGAGCACGAGGTGGGCGGCGCCGGCGGATTCGACCGCGCCCTCGACCGCCTGCTGGAACACGGTGCTGTTCGCGAAGAAGAGCGGAGCCGCGAGCCGGACCACGATGACGCCGGGCGCGGTCTGCTCGCCGCTGGGCGCCTCCGCCAGCAGTGAGGCGTTCGGGTCGCCGTCGGCCTTGAGCGTGTCGATGGGCGGGTTCGCGGCACGGCGGGTGACGTTGATCACGGCCAGCACGAAGGCGATGACGATGCCCGCGATGGGGCCGATCAGCAGGGCGCCGAGGAAGCAGACCGCGCCGATCACGAACTCGAAGCGGTCCAGCCGCCAGAGCTGGGCGAAGTCGCGGATGCCGAGGAGCGGCACGACGGCGACCGCGACGATGGTGCCGATGGCGGGGGAGGGGACGTCCTCCAGCAGCGCCGTGCCGAAGATCAGGAGCAGCAGCGTGCCGAGCGCGGTGATCAGCGTGGGCAGCTGGGTGCGGGAGCCGGCCTGGTCCATCGCCGCGGTGCGGGAGGTGGAGGAGCCGACCGTGAAGGCGCCGGTGACGCCCGCGCCCAGGTTCGCGACGCCGAAGGCGAAGAGGTCGCGGTTGGGGCGCGTCGGGTAGTCGCGCTTCTGGCCGTAGGAGCGGGAGACGAGCAGCCCTTCGCCCATCGTGACCATCGTGAGCGCGATCGCCGACGGCACGAGGGCGAGCCAGTCGGTCCACGCGATCACCGGCCAGGTGAAGGTCGGGGGTCCGGCATCGACCTTGCCGAGCACGGAGACGCCCGCCTTCTGGGCGTCGGTCAGCACGACGACGATGGTGCCGACGATCAATACGATGAGCGCCCACGGGACGGCCGCGGCGATCCGCCGCCCGACGAGCAGGACCACGAGCGCGCCGAGGGAGATGACGAGCGACCAGATGTTGAGCTTCGGGAGACCCGTGATCAGGCCGCCGAGCTTCTCGAGGAACTCGCCGCCGCTGTCGATCTTCACCCCGAGCATCTTCGCCGCCTGCGACACCAGGATGTCGAGCGCGAGGCCGCCGACGAAGCCGATCAGGATGGGCTTCGAGAGGAAGTTCGCCAGGAACCCGAGCTTGAAGAACGAGCAGAGCAGGAAGAGCACGCCGCCAATGAGCGCCTGCGCGAGCGCGAGGACGATGTAGTCCTTGCCGCCGGCCACGGCCATGCCGCCGAGGGAGGACGCGACGAGCGCGGCCGCCGCAGCGTCCGGCGACGCGACGAGCTGGCGCGACGAGACCGTGAGCGCGTACAGCACCGCCGGCACGACGAGGGCGTACAGGCCGGCCGTCGGCGGCAGCCCGGCGATCTGCGCGTACCCGATGTTGAGCGGGATGGCGATGGCGAGCAGGGTGATGCCGGCCAGCACCTCCTGCAGCCAGGTGCTGCGGTTCAGACCCGCGAGGGGCCGGATGCGCGACGGCGCCGGCGACCGGGTGGCCGTCGGCGCCGCCGATGCGGATTCGGGCACGTCAGCTCACCTCTCCTGGTCGGATGACGTACCGGATGCTCACGCCGTCGGCGCCGCCGGCGGGGTGGGGGCTGCCGGTGCCGCGGGAGCAGCCGGGGCGGCGTGTGCGCCCGCCGCGGGCTGGTGGCCGAGGGCGACAGACTTCAGGTGGTCGAACTCCGCCTGGTTGATGGTGCCCGCGTCGAGCAGGGCCTTGGCCTTGGCGATCTCGTCGGCCGGGCTCGCCGCCGCCACCTGACGGATGTACTGGTCCGTGGCCGACTGCACCTGGCGCGCCTCCTTCTGGCTGCGCTCCGCCATCCCGGGACCGCGCGCGATCAGGTAGACCAGCGCCGTGAGGAACGGCACGAAGATCAGGAAGAGGATCCACAGGGCCTTCCACCAGCCGTTGAGCTTGTGGTCGCGGAACAGGTCGCTGATGATCGAGAACAGCGCGAACAGGTACGCGATGAACGCGAAGCTCCAGAAGAAGAGCCAGATGATGTTCCAGAAGTTGTCCCAGAAAGACATGTCGTTCCCCTCCTTGCCCGGGTCGGTCGTGACCCTGGGTGTGGCCTGAGAGTAACGCCGCGCGGGAGCGCGCGTCTAGAGCCGTGTGGCCCCGCGGCGTTCTGCGCGGCGGCGCGCATCCTCGTGCGCCTCGCGCACCAGGTCGAGCACGGCGCGGAGGGTGCGCTCGCCGGGGAGGACGACCGCGACCCAGCCGTACGGTCCGTACACCGGGTGGGGGAGGAGCACGTCGACGGCGGCGGGGTCGTGCGGCCCCTCCCCGACGAGGGCGGCGAGGCGATCGCGGCCGACGTGGATGTTGACCCGCCAGCGTCCGCCGCCGAGCCGGGAGAGGGTGTCCTCGGGGTAGTCCTTCGTCACGATGGTGGCGTACGGCTGCGTGTTCTGCGGGACCCGGCCGTCCGGGGCGAAATAGAAGAAGGAGTCGCCCCAGGCGAGCTCGGGGGAGCCGTCCCCCGACTCCGGCTGGAGCACGAGCGAGCCGTCCAGGCGGCGGACGGCGGCGACGATCCGGTCCATACTGTGGGTGTCCATGGTTCAAGTGTCCGATTGAAGTGCTTATGGAGGGTTCGTGACATCCATCGCCGCCGTCGCGACGGCCTCGGGCTACTCCCGCCAGCAGATCCGCGACCTCGAGCGGCTGGGCGTCATCCCGCCGGCGGAGCGCGGTCCGAACGGCTACCGGAGGTTCACCGCGACGCACGTCCGGGCGCTGCGGGTCTACCGCGCCGTCGCGGCCGCGGTCGGCCCGGTCGATGCGCGGCGCGTGCTGCGGGAGGCGTGGACCCTCCCGCTCGCCGAGGCTGCTGCGCTGCTCGGCGCGCTGCACGTCGGCCTCGCGCGGGAGCGGGAGCAGGCGCAGGCCGCACTCCACGCCCTGCGCTCGATCCGCGCGGAGGGGAGCGGCCGCCGACGGACCGACGACGTCGCCCTCACCATCGCCGAGCTGGGCGACGCGCTCGGTGTGCGGGCCTCCACCCTCCGGTTCTGGGAGCAGGAGGGGCTCGTCTCCCCGGATCGCGTCACCTCGCGCGGAGCCAGGAGCTACCCGCCCGCCGCCGTGCGGGAGGCGCGGATCGTCGCGGCCCTGCGTGCCGCCGGCCACGGGATCCCCGCCGTCCGCTCCACCATCGACGCCGTCCGCGGGTCGGCGGACCTCGGGGACCCGGAACGGGCGCTCGCGCAGCGGATCGAGGCGCTCGCGCAGCGCACGCTGGCGCTGCTGGAGGCCGGTGCGGACGCCGCCGCGCTGCTCCGAGAGCGCGTCTAGACGGTCGCCGGAGGCCCGGCTAGCCTGCGGACTAGTTCGATCGCCGCCGGCAGGACGAGGGAGGGATCCATGACGACCGCACCCTCCACCGTCCGGCGGCCCTGGCTGCTCCCGACGCTGGCGGGGTACCAGCGCGGTTGGCTCGGCCGCGACATCGTCGCCGGGATCTCCGCGGGCGCGGTCGTCGTGCCGCAGGCGATGGCGTACGCGACCATCGCCAACCTCCCGGTCGAGGTCGGCCTGTACACCGCGATCGTGCCGATGCTCGTCTACGCGCTGCTCGGCGGCTCGCGCGCGATGAGCGTCTCCGCCACCTCCACCATCGCGACGCTGACCGCGACGACGCTCGTGTCGGTGGGCGTCGTCGCGAACTCGGACCAGATCCCGCGCGACCTCGTCACGCTGACGCTGCTGGTCGGCGCGATCCTGTTCGTCGCGAGGCTGCTCCGCCTCGGCTCGCTCGTCGAGATCATCAACCGCCCGACCCTCCTCGGCATCCAGGTCGGCGTCGGAGCCACGGTCGCGGTCGGTCAGCTGCCCAAGCTGCTCGGGGAGACGACCGCGCCGACGGGCGAGGGATTCGTCCGGTCGATCAACGCCGTCATCGCGGCCGTCCCGCAGGCGAATCCGTGGACGGCCCTGCTCGCGGTGTGCTCGATCGCGGCGCTGTTCCTGTTCAAACGTTTCCTGCCGCGGGTTCCCGGGCCGCTGATCGTCGTCGCCGCCGGCATCCTGCTCGTCGCCTTCGGCGGGGCGAAGGAGGCCGGCGTCGAGCTGATCGCGCCGGTCGGGCAGGCGTTCCCGCTCCCCGTGCTGCCCTCGTTCGATCACGTGTTCCAGCTCATCCCGGGCGCCCTCGCCATCGCCGTCATGGCCTTCCTCGAGACGGCCGCGGTGGCGCGCGGCATCCGCGACCTCGACGATCCCCGCATCGACAGCAACCGCGAGCTCTTCGCCATCGGCGTGGCCAACCTCGTCGGCGGCTGGTTCCAGGCCCTCCCTGCCGCGGGCGGTTTCTCCCAGAGCGCCGTGAACAAGGCCGCGGGGGCCCGGTCGCAGGTGGCGGCCATCGTCACGGTGGTGCTCGCCCTGCTGATCGGGCTGTTCCTCGGGCCCATGATCAGCCTCCTACCGCAGGCGACGCTCGCGGCACTCGTGTTCGTGGCCGTCTTCGGCCTGATCGACGTGAAAGATCTGGCCCTGCTGTGGCGCATCAGCAAGCGCGACTTCACCATCGCAGCCGTCGTCACCATCATCGGCTTGACGGCGGGACTGCTCGCGGCGGTCGCCGTCGGCGTCCTGTTCACGCTCGTCCTGGTCCTGGCCGCCATGAACAAGCCACGCATCCACGCGGAAGCCGCCGCCGACGGCCACATGGCCGTGACGCTGCTCGGCCCGCTCTACACGGCCAACGTCCTCGCAACCGAGCAGGCCGTCCTCGACGCCGCCGACGCCGCCGCCCAGGTGGCGACGCTCCACGAACTCACGCTCGACTGCTCCACCCTCCAGGACATCTCGATCACCGTGATCCTGGCGTTCCGCGACCTCGACCGTGAGCTCGCGGGCCGCGGAGTCCGGCTCCGCGTGCGCGGCCTGCCCTCCGCGGCGCGGGAGATCGCCGCGCGGACGCCGTGGTTCCAGGGGCTGGAGGCGGACGGGCGGGTGGTCTAGGCGGGCGCGGGTGGGGCGAGCTCGGGTGGGGTCGTGCGGCCTAGTAGTCGATCTTGACGCATTCGCTGCTGATCTGGATCGTCATGTTGGTCAGGCTTGCGCTGAAGGAGAGGCCGGCTCGCATCTCGTCGGTGGAGACGGGGCCGATTTGGCGGACGTGGTATCCGAGGTCTTTCCAGTGGGCGCGGACCTTCTCGGTGACGGCGTCGGGGTCGAACGTTTCTGGATCGACGCGTTGTTGCACGAAGATCGAGTACTGCTCGGCGGTGGCGGGCATGTCACAGGCACCCATCGCCCAACCCGAGCGGTTCTTAGGGTCGAATACGGTCGGGGTACTCCGCTGTCCAGCCATTCGCCGCCGACGAACTGTGCGAGGTCGCCGGTTTGAGCGAGGGTCTCGGTGAGGAGCTGGTCGACGGTCTTAGAGGAGAAGCCCTCGGGGTGGCTGAGGACGTCGCCGTCGCCAGGCATGGTCATGTTTCCTCCTAAGGATGCGCAGCCGCCAAGGGTCGCGGCGATCGTTACGGCGAGAATGGTTCGAATGGTGCGTGATGTCATCGCCGTTTGGCGCCTTCTCCGGGTGCGGTGGCTCCGCCGTCGATTTGCCGTCGAGGCCGAGGCCGCGGGAGACGCGAGCGGCATTGTGCAGGGCCTCGGTCGCGTCGTCCGGTAACTCTGGCCCCTACTCGCTTGCGGAGCCTCCGTATACGGTCGGACTGTGCCCGTCGGTACACTCAAGCATCCTTCTGACTCAATCCCATGAGACGCATTCGCTGTACACGAGTATGTCCATGGCTTTGGTACTCGCGCTGAAGGAAAGTCCGGAATTGTTGTGGAGCGCGACGTTGATGGAGCGGAGACCATCCGCATCGGCTGTCGCAGGACCGATCTGGCGGATCTGAGAGCCGAAGCCCTCCCAACTCGCGCGGACCTTTTCAGTCATGGCGTCGGGGTCTAGGTCGGTCTCGGGGCCGGCGAGTTGTTGGACGTGGATGGTGAATTGCGCCAGGGCCGACGACACGTCGCAGGCTCCCAGCGCCCAGCCCGTCCTATTGCGCGGGTCAAAGACTCTGGGTGGGACGCCGGTGTCCAACCATTCGCCGCCGAGGAGTTCGACCATCTCGTTAGTCTGCATAAGCGCTTCGTCGAGTAAATGGCTTTCCGGTTTCGAAGCGCTGGCCGACGGGGAAGGGCTGTCGTCATGGGGATCTGTCATGGTACCTCCTTGTGGAGTGCAACCGGCCAGCAGGGTAGCAATAAGGGTTGCAGTGAGAGTGGTTCGGATCCTGCGCGCTGTCATCGCCGCTTCGCGCCTTCTCCGGGACGGGTGGCTCCGCCATTGATCTTGTTGTCGAGGCCGAGGGATGCCGCGGCCGCGTTGTGTACAGCTTCGGTGCCCTTATTGAGGTAACCATGGCCGCCTGAGGCGTGCGGTTCGGTGAGGGTGCCGTTGTCTTTGCCGTATCCGAGTGTGTCGTGTCCGTCGGTAGGGGCGAGGCCCTCCGATGGGTCGCCTTCGGAGGAGAACCCCCGAGCGCCGAATTGTGCCTCTCGCGGGTCTGCGCGGCCGGAGAAGTCGCGTCCCATCCAGGCCACACCGTCGCGGGAGGACTCGCTTGCGTAGACGTGCTGTCCGCCGCCATCCACGTGCAGGTCTTTCACCCCGCGGATATCGCTTTCGATGCCGGCCGAGGCCAGGAACACCACGGATTGGACGTTGTGGTTGATATCGCTGACGGCATTGCCGACCACGGTGGTGCCGTAAGAGTGCCCGATGACCGCGGTAAACGGGTCAGAGTTTCCTCCGAGGATGCTGCTGGCCGCCCATTGACCGTCTAGTTCGCGGGTCAACCGGGCGGCACCTGCGCGGGCGAAGTCGCCGTGGAGTACCGAACCCATGTCGGGTGGGGCGTACCCGATCCATGCCACGACCATGTGGGCCACACCGGGTTCTGTCAAGAATTGCTCGTTGAACACATTCAGTGCACCATTGGTCCAACCTGCGAGGCGGTCGGGCTCTCCGAGCGCACTGTTCATGCCGGGAACCATCCACGTGACTTTCCCGTCCTTCTCGGCCCTCGTGTCGCCGACCGCGACCCCGGCCAAGGGTGGGTCGTTGTGAAGGTGATAGGAGAGCAGCCCTCGCGGTGGTGTCAGCTGTTTGGCGAGTTGCTCGTAGTCCAACAGCGGTCCCGAGAGCTTGTTGACGCCGAGCGCCTTCAGGATGTCCTGCAGGACGATGCCTTGCGGTGAGTCGGGGCTGATGGTGGGGTCGGCGAGATCGCGGGTGAATTGGATCATGTTGGCGTGGATGCGGGTGTCGGCGTCCAGGCCGGGGAGGTTGCCGATGATGGTGGGGACGGCTTGGCACCACTGTTCCCGCTGTTCCGGGGAGAGCTTCTTCCACCAGGTGGCCACGGCTTCGGCTTCCGGCGGGTTGTCCCAGAACTGTTGCATCAGCCCGGGGTTCTCGGCCAGGAGTGCGGCGAACTGGTCGGGGCTGAGGGTGCCCAGCAGGTCGATCGACCCGGAGGTGGTGGCATCCAGACGGGTGAGGGTCGTGAAGGTGGTGGTGAACCGGGCCGATTCCCATTCGGCGGTGTCGCGGAGAGCTCCGTGCAGGGTGGCTTCCATCTCGCGGGCGAAGAGGTCTTCGGCGGTGTGGAATTCGTTCTGCGCGGTGCGGGCGCGGGAGCGCGCGTCGTCCAAGCGTTGCTGGGCGTCGTCCAGGTGGACGCGGGCGACCATCAGGTCCGCCTCGATGTCCCCGGCGCGACGGCGTAACGACGCCGTCGCCTCCGCGGCGACCACCTGGTCGCGGGGGGAGGCCGATGGGGAGCTGTGCTGCTGGGTCAGCAGCAGTCCGAGCAGGGCGGCATGGTCGGCGGTGAGCGTGCCGACCAATGCCTGCGCCCGTTCCAGGTCTTCCTGCGCCTCCACCGCCGACTCCAACGCCAGATCGGCGGCGGACTGGGCCGACTGCATCGCCCCCGCCCACCGGTGTGAGGCGTCCGCCGCCGCCTGGTGCTGCTCTGCCGCGGTCTGGGCTGCCTGCGCCAGCCGCAGCAGGCGGTCCCGGAAGGCGTCCGCCGCGATCCCGGACCACGCCGGGGCCGCGAGCATCCCCTGCGCCTGGAGCATCCGCTGCCTTTTCCCGTGCAGCCCCTCGGCCAACGAACGTAACTCGTAGATCAGTTCCTGCACCGCCTCCTGCTCGCCCGGGGTCGGGTCCTCCTCGAACAGAACCGGTGACCAGTCCCGGTACTCAGAACGCACGAACGTCCACCGCGAATGCGTCCGCGTCAGCGGCATCCCGGCCCTCGAACACGTCCGCCGCGGAACCCAGCAGTCGTGCCAACGCGTCCAGACCCACGCTCACCGTCGACCGGCCCGGACCCCAGTACGACTCGAACCGATCCACCGTGCTCACCGCACGCCCGCCCCCGAACCGACCGGCCGTCACCTTCGGATCGGTGCCCCGGCCATCAGGCGTCAATTCACTGCGCGCCTCCCGCAGCATCGCGGTGTCGACCGCGACCACTCCACCCATACCATCCCCGAATCCTCAATGAGAAATACGATATCGATGTCCAGGATGGAAAATCAAACGAGGTGTGCGGATATCACGCTCAAGGATTAGGCGCGGCAGGCGGCTCCAGCCCACTCCAGCACCCGCAGCGCCCGGAGGGTCTGCCACCGGCTGGGCTCGCCGACCCGCTCCATCGTGATGGTCGTTCTGCCGGGGATGACGGCCTCCAGCGTCCAACGGCCGTCCGCGCCGCGCTTGCTCTCGACGAGCGCGACGGCCTCCGCGACCCGCTCGTCGGCGGGCGCGCCGGCCGCGCGCAGGTGGTCGAGCCCGCGGAGCACGTCGTAGCGCCAGTAGGTCGGGAAACGGAAGGTCAGCCAGTCCTCGTCGATCAGGGAGCCGTCGCTCTTGCGTCGCAGCAAGCCGCGCTCCAGCAGGTATGTGTGTCCGCGGGCGAGCTCCGCCGAGACGTCGGTCGGGCCACCGGCGTCGCGGTAGGCGGCGAGCCCCTCCAGCGCGCAGATCGTCGAGTGGAACGAGGACGGCGCGGTGCGGTCCTCGGAGTAGCAGTTCCAGCCGCCGTCGTCGTGCTGATCGGCGAGCAGGAGGCCGACGATCCGTTCGCTGGGGGAGCCGAAGGCCGCGCCCGCGATCAGCACGCGGCCGTTGATGCAGGGCTCGACCTCGCCCTCGAAGAACGGGCTGTGGCCCCACTCCTCACCCCAGTCGACGTTCTCGCGCACGCGCTGCAGCGCAGCCGACATCCGCGGAGCGTCCGGCTCGGCGCCGAGCGTTGCGAGGAGGAGCAGGGTGTCGTCGGTCGCATCCCAGTCCTCGGGCTTCCACACCGCGCCGCCCCAGGTTCCAGCAGCGTCCTGGGCGTCCAGCAGGGCCGCACCCCAGCCCTCGGACTCGACGGCGGCGCGGTCGGCCGCCCACGCCCGAGCGGGCTCGTGCAGGAGGTCGCGCCGGGTCTGCCAGCGGATCGAGGGATCGCCGTCGAGGAGCCACGCGGTCACGTCCACGGCGCACACGCTACTCCGCGAACGACTGCGTTCCCAGCACGCTCAGCAGGGCCAGCTTCTCGGCCGCCTCGGTGTGCGGGGGCGCGGTCAGCACGAGCAGGCACTGCGAGAGGTCCTCGGTGAAGAGGGCCTGGCAGTCCAACTCCAGCGCGCCGAGCTCGGGATGGAGGAGGGTCTTGTGGTCCTCGAAGCGGCGCGCCACCTCGTGCCGCTCCCAGATCGCCGCGAACTCCGGGCTTTCGCGCAGCAGCGCGCGCACCACGTCGCCCGCGCGGGAGCGCTCGCCCAGCGCGCCGTACGCATCCCGCAGCGAGGCGACCTGCGCCCGGCTCTGCCGGTCCCGGTCGTCCTCCGGATACATCGAGCGGGCCGACTCGGGATGCGCGAACCAGCGGTACACCTCGCTGCGCTCCAGCCCGGTGAAGCCCGAGCGGTCGCCGAACAGCGCCACCGCCATCCGGTTCTGCACGAGCGTCTCTCCCAGGTTGGAGAGCACCATCGCCGGGCTGTCGTCGAGCCGGTCGAGCACGCGGAGAAGCGCCGGCGGAACGTGGGCGCCGCCGAGGCGGTCCGGGGTGTTGTGGCCCGCGATGCGATGGAGGTAGTCACGCTCGTCCGCGGTCAGCCGCAGGGCGCGGGAGAGGCTCGCGAGCATCTGCTCGCTGGGCTGCGGGCCGCGCTGCTGCTCGAGGCGGGTGTAGTAGTCGACCGACATGGCGGCGAGCAGTGCGACCTCCTCGCGGCGCAGCCCCGGCGCGCGGCGGCGGGCACCGACGGAGAGCCCGACGTCGGCGGGCTGCAGCGCCTCCCGGCGGCGGCGGAGGAAATCGGCGAGGGCGGTGCGATCCATCCCTCCATCATGCGCCGCGTCCGCGCCGCGAACCAGGGATCGCGGATCCCCCGATCACCGGGTCTCTCCCGGTCGGCGGCGTCACCGCCGAGGCTGAGGGCATGGACATCACAGGAAACACCATCTTCATCCCGGGAGCGACCAGCGGCATCGGCCTCGCCCTCGCCGTCGCCCTGCACGACCGCGGCAACACGGTCATCGTGGGCGGACGCCGCACCGAGCTGCTCGAGCGGATCGCCGCCGAGCACCCCGGCATCGACACCGTCCGCATCGACACCGCCGACGCCGAGAGCATCCGCACGGCCTCCGCCGCCGTGATCGAGCGCCACCCCGAGCTGAACGTGCTGGTCGCCATGGCCGGCATCATGCGCGTCGAGGACTGGCGCAGCCCCGCCGGCTTCGTCGAGACCGCGGAGGCGATCGTCACCACGAACCTGCTCGGCCCGATCCGGCTTATCGGCGCGTTCATCGAGCACCTGCAGACCCGGCCGGACGCGACCATCGTGACCGTCTCGTCCGGCCTCGCCTTCGCGCCGCTCGCCGTGACGCCGACCTACAACGCCACCAAGGCCGCCATCCACATGCTCAGCGAGAGCATCCGCCTCCAGCTCGCCGGAACCTCCGTGCGGGTGCTGGAGCTGGAGCCGCCGGCGGTGCGCACCGGTCTGATGCCGGGCCAGGAGGACAGCCCTGTGGCCCAGCCGCTCGACGAGTTCATCGACGAGGTCATGGGCCTCATCGAGACGCAGCCGGAGGCCACCGAGCTGCAGGTCGAGCGCGTGAAGTTCCTGCGCTACGGCGAGGCCCGCGGCGACTACGCCCAGGTCGTGGCGGCACTCAACGCCGCCGACCCGCACGGCAAGGCGCCGGCCGAGGCAGCCCGGACCGACGCGGCCTAGCTGTCGCTCGCGGGCCGCGCGCGGCGCTGCCGCCGTCCCCACCCCCGGCAACTCCGGAGAATTCTGTTACCGCAGCCCGAATCGCCGTCCGAACGGCGAGGTGAGCGGCGCGGCGCGGCGGAGCTCCGGAGTTCCGGGGGCGCGTGCCGCTGCCCGCGCACGGAAGCCGGTGCGCCGTTCCGGTGTCGGCCGGTGCCGCGCCGGTCAGGTTGCCGGTGCTCCGGTGTTGGCTGCCGCCGCGCCGGTCAGGTCGCCGGAGCTCCGGTGCCGGCTGACGCTGCATCCTCAGCTCGCCGCAACTCCGGTGCCGGCTGACGCCGCGCCGCTCAGGTCGCCGGAACTCCAGCGAGCCGGGCGCGGCGGCGCCGAAGCTCCGGAGTTCCGGTGCAGCGGCATGCGGGAGGGCGCGGGCCTCGCGGCCTAGCGGTCCCGGCGCTCGACCGTCAGGGCGAGCCAGGCGGCGAGGTCGGCGATCGCCGCGTCCACGTCGTCCCGTACGGCGGGTGTGAACGGCTCGTCCTCGTGCACGGCGTCGACGCGGAGGATGCCTGCCTTCCGGTCCGCCGTGGCGTCGAGCTTGCCGACCAGGCGGTCGTCGTGGAGGATCGGCAGCGCGAAGTAACCCCAGCGGCGCTGGGCGGCGGGCTTGTACATCTCCAGCAGGTATTCGAAGCCGAAGAGGTCCGAGGCGCGCACGCGGTCGTGCACCAGCCGGTCGAAGGGGGAGAGCAGGGCGGTGCGACCCGCGAACGGCGCGCCGACGGCCTCCGGATCGACCCGCCAGTCGAGGTCGCTGCCCTCCACCCGCACCGGCTCGCCGGCGTCGCCCACCAGGACGGCGCGGGCGATGCCGAGCGCTCGGAGGCGGCGGGCGTCCCGCAGCGGCTTGGCCTGCGCCTCGGGCACGATCTCGACGCCGGCCGGGTAGACGCGCTCGGCGACGTCCCAGGTGCGCTGACGCCCGATGCGGCCCGCGACCGCCACCTCGCCGCGGCCCTGCAGCAGCTCGAGCATCCTGGTCACGTTCTGGTTGTGGGTCCAGCCGCTCGACTGCCACGGCACGGCGGCCGTGTTGGGGATGTCCTTCGACAGCAGAGGGCCCTCGGCGCGCAGCCGGGCGAGCAGGTCGACGCGGAAGGCGTCGTTGGCCGTCAGCCAGGCCGCCCAGGCGGGGACGTCGTCCGGCCAGCGCGACATGCGGTCGAGGTGGAGGCCGAGGTCGGAGACCGCGCGGACCATCGCGAACGGCGGCTGCTTCGGGTCGTCCATCGCCTTGACCTCGTAGAGCAGCCGGTCGGTCTCGAGGGCGGTCTGCACCTCCCCTGGACGGAACGCGGGGCCGAGCCGGGTGAAGGCGATCAGCTCGGCGCTCGGCGCGACCGCGGCGGTCGGGTCGAGCTGCAGGAAGGTCAGGTGCTCGACCAGCGGCACCAGTCCCTCGGGTCTCGTGGCGTCGAGGCGCTGGGCGCGCACGGCGATGCGGCGGGCCTCGTCGCGGGAGAGGATCATGCGGCTCCCGCCCCGACGATCTGCTCGGCGAGCAGGTCGCCGACGAGCGGCCCCATCGTCAGACCGGCGGCGCCGAAGCCGGCGTTGACGTAGACGCCGGGATGCCCCTCCAGCTCCCCGACGGAGGGCAGCTCGCCCTCGGGCAGCGGGCGGAGTCCGACACGCGTCTCGATCACGGTCGCGTCGGCGAGGCCCGGTGCGACGGACAGCGCATCGGCGAGCACCTGCTGCTGGCCGGCGGCCGTCACTCGGGCATCGAATCCCGAGCCGGTCTCGCGGGTCGCGCCCACGACGACGCGGGAGTCGTCGAACGCCACCAGGTAGTGCGGGGCGACGGGATGGACGGACGGCCAGTCCCGCGTGTCCACGCCGTCGAGGCGCAGGTGGGTGATCTGCCCGCGCTGCGGTTCGACGGGAACGCGGGCTCCGAGGCGGTCGAGCACGCGGTTCGTCCACGCACCCGCCGCGACGACCAGCGCGTCCGCGTGCAGCTCGCGCTCCTCGATGCGGGGGACGCCGTCGGCGCCCAGGAAGACGGTGCCGTCGACGCGCTGCGCGCCGTGCGCCTGCGCTCCGGCGAGCAGCCCGGCCCGCAGCGCGCGGCCGTCGACACGTGCGCCGCCGGCGATGTGCAGAGCGTGGAAGCCGTCGCCGAGCGGAGGGAAGAGGTCGCGTGCGGAGGCGGCGTCGATGCGGCGCACCACGCCGATCGTGCGGGCCTGCGGCGCCCGCGCGGCGATGCGCTCCTCCGCCGCGTCCACGACGGAAGCCTCTCGGTTGACGATGAGGGCACCCGAACGGCGGAAGCCGATGTCGTCGACACCGACCTCGGCCAGCCGCTGGATCAGCTCCGGGTAGTAGTCGGCGCTCGCCGAGTACAGCTCGTAGAAGTCCCCGTCGGCGACCGAGCTCCACGGCTGGATGATGCCGGCGCCCGCGTCCGTCGCGCGCCCGGTCAGCCCGGCGTCGGCCACGGTGACGGCGATGCCGCGCCGGGCGAGAGCGAAGGCGGTCGCCGCTCCGGCGACGCCGCTCCCGATCACGAGGACGCTCGACGCGGTACCGGCTCCGCTCATCGGGCGGCCGCCTCGGCGATCGCCGCCCCGAGGTCCTCCGGACGCGTGAACATCGGCCAGTGTCCGGTCGGCAGCTCCACCACGTCGTAGCGGTCGAGTGCGCCGAGCTCGCGGCAGAACTCCGCGCCCGCGTCGATCCAGCGGCGCAGGTCGGCCTCCCCGAACTCGCAGGCGATGACGGTCGCGGGCACGGCACGGCGCCGGGCGTCGTCACGGAGCTCGATCGCCCCGGTCACCACGCCGCCCGGCTCGGGGACCGCGCTGCGGCGGAAGGCGTCGCGGAGGGCGTCGTCGAGATCGACCAGGTCCTCGTCGTCGAAGTCGTCCCAGTCCGGCAGCGGCACCTCGCCGTCGACCGGGGTCAGCCCGCTCGGGATGACATCGCCCGGCGCGAGCGGGGACGAGTCGACGAACACGATGCGGGCCACGCGATCGGGACGGGCGTCGAGAGCAGCGTTCGCCAGCGGGCCGCCGCCGGAGTGCCCGACGAGCACCACGTCGCGCGCGGCCGGATCTCCCGCGGCGTCGACCGCGGCGGTGATCGCCGCGACGTGCTCGGCGACGCCGATGCCCGCCCGTGGCGACGTCACCGCCTCCAGCCCGGGAAGGGTCAGGGGATGCGTGCGATGGCCGGCCGCCTCGATCACCGGCGTCACCCGCTCCCACGCGCTCGCGTTCAGCCAGAATCCGGGGACGAGGACGATCTCCATGCCCCGACGGTACTCCGGGCCGCGGACATCCGGCCGGGCCGCGCGCGCCGCACGTCGAGGGAGGCACTGTCGCAGCCTCCCTCGCCCGCGCCCCGCGGCCTACTGTTGGCGCCATGACCATCGATCTGACACTGAACAACGGCGTCGTCATGCCCGCTCTCGGGCTGGGCGTCTTCCAGAGCCCGCCGGAGGAGACCAGCGCGGCCGTCGAGACCGCCCTCGCGGTCGGCTACCGCCACATCGACACCGCGGCCGCCTACCTGAACGAGCGCGAGGTGGGGGAGGGGATCCGCCGCTCGGGCCTCGACCGCTCCGACGTGTTCATCGAGACCAAGGTGTGGGTGACCGACTACGGCCGCGACGAGACGCTGCACGCGTTCGAGAAGGCGACCGGCAAACTCGGCGTCGACCGGCTCGACCTGCTCATCCTGCACCAGCCCGTTCCGAGCCGCTTCGAGACGACCATCGCCGCCTACCAGGCGCTCGAGACCCTGCTCGCCGACGGCCGCGTGCGCGCGATCGGCGTGAGCAACTTCACGCCCGCGCACCTCGACCGCCTGCTGGCCGAGACGGAGATCGTCCCCGCCGTCAACCAGGTGGAGCTGCACCCCTACTTCTCGCAGCCGGACGTGCGCCGCGCCGACGAGCAGCACGGCATCGTCACCCAGGCCTGGTCGCCGATCGGCGGCATCACCTTCTACCCCGGCTGGGGCGAGAAGCGGCGCAGCGTCATGGACGACCCCGAGCTCGCGGCGATCGGCGCCGACCACGACAAGAGCCCCGCGCAGGTCATGCTGCGCTGGCACCTGCAGGAGGGGCGCTCCGCCATCCCCAAGTCGACGAACCCCGAGCGCATCGCCCAGAACTTCGACGTCTTCGACTTCGAGCTCTCCGACGACGAGCTGGCCCGCATCGACGCGCTCGACACCGGCGAGCGCAGCGGCCCCGACCCCGACGTCCTCCGCGAGGAGCTCTTCCAGCGCGTCATCCCGGAGGCGTGAGCGGTCGGCGCCGGGGGCTTGCCGTAACTCCGGCATGCGGCTTCGCCGCGCCGCTCAGTTCGCCGTAACTCCGGCGATCGGGCTCGGGCGTCCTGATCTCACCGGAGTTCCGGAAGGCTCGGGGCGCGGGTAGGCCGGGCGGCCCGCGTCACCTGGATCGCCGGAACTCCGGCGATCCAGGGCATGTGGGCCGAACTTGCCGGAGTTCCGGTGGGGTGAGCGGCGCGTCGCGGCCGGTGTCCGGAGTTCCGGAGGCCGGGCAGCGACGCGGATGCGCGCGCGGACGCAGGTGCGTGCGCAGACGCCCCGTGGGCGCGGAGGCACGCGCACGCGTCCGTCGGCTCAGGAGGCGTCGTGCCAGGACCAGATGTCGTCGCCGCGCAGGGTGGCGTCGGCGCCGCCGTCGTCGTAGATCACCTGGCCGGCCATGTGCGTGTTCCCCACGCTCGTCAGCCAGATCAGGAGGTTGGCGATCGACTCCGGAGGCTGGTGGTAGTTGAGCGGCATCGGCACGGACGCGTCGACCATCGCGGCGCCGTCGGGCGTCGCCAGCAGGTCGGCCGTCATCGGGGTGACGACGGTGCCCGGAGCGACCGCGTTGAGCGGGATGCCCGATCCGGCCCAGGCGTCCGAGATCGACTCCCGGCGCACCCAGCGGGCGAGCGCGCGCTTCGACGACGGGTAGACGATGTAGCCGGTCATCGGGTCGTCGGTCACGTAGCCCTGGGCGATCTCGAGCGCGCGCTGTTCGTCGCCGGCGAGCGCGGCCTCCACCATCTCGGGGGAGTTCTGCTGCAGCGACGCCATCGACGAGACGACGGCGGCGCGCGGGGCGTCGGACTCCCGGAGTGCCGGGAGCAGCGCCTCCAGCAGCTCGGTGACGCCGAAGTAGTTGACCGAGATGGTCTTGGCGATCGGTGCGGAGATGCCGGCGCAAGCGATCACGGCGTCGACGCGGCCGCCGGCGAGCGCGATCACGGCCTTCGCGGCCTCGGAACGGCCGGTGCGGGTGGAGAGGTCGGCCTCGACCTCGGCGCCGCGCAGGTCGACGCCGATGACCTTCTCGCCGCGCTCGCGGAGCAGGGCGGCCGTGGTGGCGCCGATGCCCGACGCGGATCCGGTGACGACGTAGGTGCGTGTCATGTCATGTCCTTTCTACGGGTGAACATTATTGACAGACTACGCCAAAAAAGGATGCGCAGTGCTAGTGTCGCCGCCGTGACCGATTCCGCCGACCGCACGCCCGCCTCCCGCGGCCGGGGCCGCCCATCCGTGGTCGACCATGACGCCGTCGCGGAGGCCGCCATCCTGCTCTGGACCGAGCGCGGCTACGAGCAGACCACCTGGCGCGACCTCGCGGACGCGACCGGCGTCAGCGAGCGCACCCTGCTGCGCCATTTCCAGACGCGCGCCGCCATCGCCTGGACCGGGGTGGATGCGGCCCGCGAACGGCTCGCGGCCGCGCTCGCCGCCGCGACGCCGGACGAACCGCTCGCCGACGTGCTGCGCCGCGCCGTCGTGAGCTCGGTCTCGCACGACTCGGTGCGCCGTCTCGGCTCGCAGTGGGCGACACTGGTCTCCACCGAACCGGAGCTGGCCGCCTTCGGGCAGCGCAGCAACCTCCCGTGGACCGCCGACCTCGCCGACCACATCGCCGCCCGTGTGCCGGAGGCGCCGCGCGCCGTCGCCAACGCGGTGGCCGCCGCGTACGAGGCCGCGAGCCGCTCGGCGCTCATCGACTGGGCAGCGGGCGACGCGGGCGACCCCGCCGACGCGGTGGATGCCGCCCTGCGCTGGCTGCGCGTCGACGCCGCCGAGGCCGCCGAGGCCCCAGGCGCCGCCGACGCGGCCGAGGCCCCGGACGCAGCCGACGCCCCGGACGCCGCCGCCGACGCCGACCCCGCTGCCGACGGAACGAGGAGAAGATGACCACGACCCCCGCACTCGAGGTCTCCGCGCGCGACCTCGATGACCTCCGCCGCCGCGTCCGCGAGACGCGCTGGGCGCAGCCCTGGCCGGTCGGCGGCTGGGAGGCCGGCGCCGACCAGGACGAGCTGCGGCGGCTCGCCGCCTACTGGGCCGACGGTTTCGACTGGGAGGAGCAGCGCCGCCGGATCGAGAGGCTGCCGTGGGGGAGCACGACGCTGGACGGCATCCCGCTCGCCTACCTCCGGTTCGACGCCGAGGGCTCCGATGGTTCGGACCGTCCCGCCCGCCTCCCGATCGTGCTGACGAACGGCTGGCCGAGCAGCGCCCTCGAGCTGGTCGAGGTCGCACGGCGCCTGGCCGCCCCGTCGCAGTTCGGGGGCGACGCGGCGGACGCGACGACCGTGATCGTCCCCGCGCTCCCCGGCTTCCCCTTCTCCCCGCAGCGCGCCAGCCACGACGACCAGACGCACGAGCTCTGGCATCGGCTGATGACCGACGTCCTCGGTTTCGACCGGTACGCCGCGCACGGGGGCGACCTCGGCGCCGGGATCACGTCCCGGCTCGCTCAGGCGCATCCCGAGGCCGTCGCGGGCATCCACCTGCTCGCGGTCGCCGCGCCGGCCCACGTCGACGAGACGACGCTGACGGACGAGGAGCGCCGCTACCTCGCCGCGGTGCAGGCCTGGGTCGCGGAGGAGGGCGGGTACCAGCACGAGCAGCAGACGCGCCCTCTCACGCTCGCCCCCGCGCTCTCCGACTCGCCCGTCGGCCTGCTCGCATGGATTCTGGAGAAGCACCGCGCGTGGAGCGATTGCGCCGGGGAGGTCTCGCGCGTCTTCAGCGACGACTACCTCCTGACGCTCGCCTCCCTCTACTGGTTCACGAACTCCATCGGGACGTCGTTCCGTCCGTACTGGGAGTACGCCGCGGGGAGGACCGTCCGGGTGGAGCGCGTGAGCGTCCCGACGGCGGTCGCCGTCTTCCCGCACGATCTCACGCAGCCGCCCCGGAGCTGGGCGGAGCGCTCGTACGACGTGACCCGGTACACGGCGATGCCGCGCGGCGGCCACTTCGCCCCGCACGAGGCGCCGGAGCTGCTCGCCGCCGACATCGTGGAGTTCCTCCGGTCGCTGGTCTGACGCCGAGCGCTTCGACTGCCTAGCGCTTCGCCTGCCGAGCGCTTCGCCTGCCGAGCGCTTCGACCGCCTAGCGCTTCGACGCGCTCCGGTCGTTCGTCCCGTACAGCGCCGCCGCGATGAGGAGGGGCTGGAACGCCAGCCGGATCAGCCGCTTGCGGTCGGTGTCGAGGCCGAACGCGCTGCGGTGGTGCTGCCACTGCGAGACGTTGCCGGGGAACACGGCCGTGAAGAACGCTGCGGCGATCCAGCCGACGGTGCTCCGGCTGGCGAGTCCCTTCCGCTGCGGGGTGACGGCGAGCGCGGTTCCGAGCGCGATTTCGACCACTCCGGAGGCGAGAACGGTCGTGTCCGCGTCGAGCGGGACGAAGTCCGGCACCTGGGCCTGGAAGTCCTTTCGGGCGAAGGTGAGGTGGCTCACCCCGGCGAAGACGAGGCCGGCGCCGAGGAGGATGCGCGCGGTAGTGCGGGCGGCGCTCATGCGGCGGCGTTCTGGACGGTGGAGGCGGGGTGGGCGGTGGAGGTGGGGGAGGCGGGGATACGTCGCGTCATACCCCGATGCAACGCCGTCCGCGCGTTCTCTGCAAGCGGACAGGGTCGCGGGCGTGCTGCCGGAATATCCTCCGACCGGATTCGTTGAACTTGAGTGCACACCACTCAACTTTAGAAACAGGAGATCACGTGCCCGAGAACTTCACTCCCGAGAGCGGCGGAGCCGGCTCGTTCGACGAGTTCCTGGCCCGCTACCTCGCGGGTGAGCGTGCGCGCGCCGCGCGCTCGATCGACATCAGCCGGTTCTTGAGCCGGCGCACGCAGGAGATCCTCGCCGAGGCGGGCCGCTTCGCTCTGGAGCACGGCCACCGCGAGCTGGACGCCCTGCACATCCTGCGCGTCATGGCGGGCGAGGAGCCGGCCGCCGACGCGATGCGCGGTATCGGGGTCGACCCCGCGCGCGTCGTGCTCGCGGCCGAGCAGCGCCTCCCCGCTTCGGGCGAGATGGTGGATGCGGACGCCGCCTCCATCACGACCTCGGCCCAGCGCGCGCTCTTCCACGCCTACCAGGTCGCCCGTGCCTCCGGATCGACGTACATCGACCCTGAGCACCTTTTCTTCGCGCTCGTGATCGGCCAGGACGCCCCCGCCGGGCAGGTCCTGCAGGCCGCCGGCGTGACCGCGGACGCCCTCACCAACGCCATGCGCCAGACCGCCACGGTCGGCGCCGGGGGCATGGGCGAGCCCGAGGCCGCCGAGGACGAGTCCGACACCCCGATGCTCGACCGCTTCGGCACCGACCTGACCGAGCTCGCCCGCGAGGGCCGGCTCGACCCGGTCGTCGGCCGGCTCGACGAGATCGAGCAGACCATCGAGATCCTCTCCCGCCGCACCAAGAACAACCCGGTGCTGGTCGGCGAGGCCGGCGTCGGCAAGACCGCGATCGTGGAGGGTCTGGCCCGCGCGATCGTCGCCGGCGACGTCCCCGAGCAGCTGCAGGACAAGAAGGTCGTCACGCTCGACCTGGCCGGTATGGTCGCGGGCACCCGTTACCGCGGCGACTTCGAGGAGCGCCTCACCGCGCTCATGGACGAGATCAGCGCCGGGACCGACGAGCTGATCGTCTTCATCGACGAGCTGCACACCGTCGTCGGCGCCGGAGGCTCGGGTGAGTCCGGCGGCATGGACGCGGGCAACATCCTGAAGCCCCGCCTGGCGCGCGGCGACCTGCACCTGGTCGGCGCGACGACGCTCAAGGAGTACCGCCGCATCGAGAAGGACCCGGCCCTCGAGCGCCGCTTCCAGCCGGTGACCGTCGGCGAGCCCAGCGTCGAGGACGCGGTGCTCATCCTGCAGGGCCTGCGCGGCGCCTACGAGGAGCACCACGGCGTGCGCTACACGGACGACGCCCTGCGCGCCGCCGTCGAGCTCTCCGACCGGTACGTCTCCGACCGCTTCCTGCCCGACAAGGCCATCGACCTGATCGACCAGGCCGGCGCGCGTCTGCGCCTGTCGCTGGGCAAGCGGGTGGATGCGTCCGCGCTGATGCAGAAGCTCGCGACCCTGGAGTCCGAGAAGAACTCCGCCGTCGCCGGCGAGCACTACGAGGAGGCGTCGCGCCTGCGCGACGAGATCGAGACCGTCCAGCACTCCCTCGACGAGCTCGGCCGCGCCCCGCGGCCCGACGCGGTCGTGGGCGAGCCCGAGATCGCGGGCATCGTCTCCCGCGCCACCGGCATCCCGGTGTCCCGCATCGGCGACGCCGACCGCGAGCGTCTGGCCCGGCTGGAGTCCGAGCTGCACGAGCGCGTCATCGGCCAGGAGGACGCGGTCACCGCGGTCGCCAAGGCCGTGCGCCGCAACCGCACCGGGCTGGGCGACGAGCGCCGCCCCGTCGGCAGCTTCCTCTTCCTCGGCCCCACCGGCGTCGGCAAGACCGAGCTGGCGAAGTCCCTGGCCGGGTCGCTCTTCGGCGACGAGAAGGCCATGCTCCGCTTCGACATGAGCGAGTTCGGCGAGCGCCACACGGTCGCGCGCCTGGTCGGCGCCCCTCCCGGGTACGTCGGCTACGACGAGGCCGGCCAGCTCACCGAGCGCGTGCGCCGCAACCCGTACTCGGTCGTGCTGTTCGACGAGATCGAGAAGGCCCACCCCGACGTCTTCAACCTGCTGCTGCAGGTGCTGGACGACGGACGCCTGACCGACGGTCAGGGCCGCACGGTCGACTTCCGCAACACGGTCGTCATCATGACCTCCAACCTCGGGTCGGAGTTCCTCGCCTCCCGCAGCGGAGCCCTCGGCTTCGTCGCACCGGGCGCGGACGGCTTCTCCTCCGAGAAGGACCTGCGCGACCGCGTGATGGGCAAGCTGCGCGAGGCGATGCGGCCCGAGTTCCTCAACCGCATCGACGAGATCGTGCTCTTCCGCAAGCTGGACGCGGAGCAGCTGCGGTCGATCGTGCGCCTGCTGCTGACCGCCACCGAGCACCGCCTGGCCTCCCGCGGCATCGCCTTCGAGACCACCGCGGCAGCCGTCGAGTGGATCGCCGACGCGGGCTACGAGCCCGAGTACGGCGCCCGCCCGCTCCGCCGCGTCATCCAGCGCGAGGTGGACGACCGCATTGCCGACCTGATGGTGACCGGCGAGGTCGCCGAGGGCGGCACCGTGGTGGTGGATGCCGTGGAGGGCGAGCTGCGCGTGAGCGCGCGGTCCGTCTTCGCCGCGGCCGCCTAGCCCGCACCAAACGAATAGTCACAACACGCCGCGTCCGCATCTGCGGGCGCGGCGTGTTGCGTCCGATGGATGGCTACGCCGACTCCCGCACCACGCGGGAACCCGTGGTCGGCTCCGCGACCGGCTCCAGGCCGATCGCGACCCGCGCCGCGTGCGCGCCGAGCCGCTCCGCCTCCACGTGCAGCGTGGTCAGCGCGGGCGCCCACAGCGCCCCGTACTCGCTGTCGCCGAAGCCGATCACGGCGAGGTCGCCGGGGGCGGCCAGCCCGAGCTCTGGCAGTGCCGAGAGGATGGCGAGCGCCGTCTCGTCGTCGACGGTCGCGATGGCCGTGGCCTCAGGATGCCGCTGCCGCAGCTCCGCGATCGCGCGGGCCGTCGAGTCGCGGTCGCTCCCGGTCGTGACGACTCCGGCCGCGGTGAGCCCGAGGCGCTCGGCCGCCTGCGCGAGGTGCGGCAGCCGGTCGTGCGGAACGTCGGAGTGCGGCCCCGGCGCCCCGAACGCGACCACCGCGTGCCCGCGGTCGCGCAGGTGCGCGAGCTGGGTGAGCGCGTGCGACGCCAGCCCGTAGACCCAGCCGCCCTCGGGCGCCGCCGGGTTCACGTGGCGGAACGGTCCCGAGATGTCGACGACGGCGCGCGGCGACACCGCCGCGATCGCCGACTGCAGGGCGTGGTCGTGGGTGCCGTGCTGCACCAGGAGGCTGTGGTCGTGGGCAGCGAGCTCCGTGCTCATCCCGAGGATGAACCCCTCCAGGATCGGGCCGCCGCGCCGTGCGCCGACGTCGAGCAGCACGACGCGTGACGTGCCCTCGCGCAGAGCCCGCGCGACTCCGTGCGGCACGTAACCCAGGGCGCGCGCCGCCTCCCGCACCCGCTCCTGCGTCTCGGGCCGGATCACCTGGCCCGGCGTGCGGTTGAGCACGAAGCTGACCGTCGCGGGGGAGACGCCGCTCGCCCGCGCGACCTCCTTGATCGTCACGCTCACGGCCCGATCCTAACGTGCACTAATTCGATTTAGTAACTACCGTGACCAGAACCGATCGAAGGAGCATGCAGTGAAATCCATCCGAGTCACCGGCGTCGACACCAACGAGTGGGTCGACATCGAGAAGCCGACCGCGGGACCCGCCGACGTCCTGCTCGCGATCAAGGCGTGCGGGATCTGCGGCTCCGACGCGATGTACTCGCACTTCGGCGGCATCCCGCCCCGACAGGGTGCGACCCCGCTCGGGCACGAGCCGGCCGCAGAGGTCGTCGAGGTCGGAGCCGACGTGCAGGGGATCACCGTCGGCGACCACGTCGTCATCGACACGATGGCCTTCACCGACGGGCTCCTCGGCTCGGGCGGCGCACAGGGCGCCCTCTCGGAGTTCGTCGTGGTCCGGGATGCGGTGCTCGGCCGTCAGCTGCGCGTCATCCCGAAGGACATCCCGTGGGACGTCGCCGCGCTCAACGAGCCGATGGCCGTCGCCTACCACGCCGTCAACCGCACCGACCCGAAGGACGGCGACAAGGTCGTCATCTTCGGTGCCGGCCCGATCGGCCTGGGCGCGCTGCTCGGCTACCGCCGCCGCGGCGCGTCGCACATCGTGGTCGTCGACATCCTCCCCGCCCGGCTGGAGAAGGCGCTCGAGATCGGCGCGGACGCCGTGATCAACTCAGCCGAAGAGGACCTCGCCGCCCGCCTCGTCGAGCTGCACGGCGACGCCGCCACCGCGATGGTGCGCGGCGTCCGCCCCGGCACCGACATCTACCTCGACGCCGCCGGCGTCGGCTCCATCCCGCAGGCCGTCGCCGGCTTCGCCAAGCACGGCGCGACGCTCGGCATCGTCGCCGTGCACAAGCGCCCGGTCGAGCTCGACTTCGGCGGCATCCTGCCGACCGAGCTGACGATCGTCTGGTCGATGGGCTACCCGACCGAGATCTTCGAGGTCACCGACGACCTCATCGCGAACTGGCAGAAGTACGCGCTGATCATCAGCGACCGCCTCCCGTTCGAGAAGGCCCTCGACGCCCTCGCCCTGGCGGCGACCCCCGGTGCCGCGGACAAGGTGACGGTGGTCTTCGACTGAGGTGGGCGCGGGGTGCGCAAAAGGGGCGCCGCGCTCGCAACTGCGAGCGCGGCGCCCCCATCGCGGCTACGCGTATCGACGGACGGCCGCGCGGATGTCGTCGGCGAACCGGTAGATCTCATCCAGCGAGGCCAGCTCATGCTTCGTCTCGTTCTTGTCCTCGTCGAAGAGGCCGATGTGCTTCTTGGACTTGCCGTTGAAATGCAGGCGAGCGATCGGCTTCCGGTTGTTGTCATCGAGGAGGATCGCGAAGTACGACTTCGAATCGCGCTGAGCGATTCTCAGCGGCTTGACCTCGCTGCAGGCGATGGCCTTGACGATCTGATAGCCCTCCAGCTCCTCGAGCGTCGTCTCGATCTCGGTGTCGCGGTCCAGATCGCTCTCCGCGGGGGGCTGGCTCGTGAGTGCTTCCGGCTCGGAGGGGCTCGCCGAATACGTCGAACTGCCGAGAGCGGTTTTGAGGCGATCGTTCACCTGGTCGTTCAGGAACTGGCTCGTCGCCTTCCGCACCAAAGGGGTGAACTGGTCGCGCACCCGTTGGGTGATCGGCCCGTCGTAGACACGGCTCGTGAAGAAGCGGACCCATTCCTCGTCGGGCTCCCGGAACTCGCTGGCGAGAGCCCGCTTGATCTGACCGATGTACTTCAACTCGCCTGCGGCGTTGATGATCGAGTCGAGGTCGAACGCATCCTTGGTCAGCTTCCGCAGCTCCGGGATCAGCGTCTCGTCGATGTCGAGCAGGTCGAGAACGAGGAACGGCTTGTCGTCCATCCGGTTCGGCGCGTCAAGGTCGGTGTAGAAGTGGTAAACCTCTCCGTTGGTCAGCACCGCGACGCGAGCGTTCGTCACGGCGAAGTAGCGGAACAGCTGTGACGCGTTCTCGATCGTGAGTGACTCGTTCGACTTCTTGCATTCGATCAGCATCTGGACTTCACCGTCCCGCATGATCGCGTAGTCGATCTTCTCGCCCTTCTTGATCCCCACATCGGCGGTGAATTCCGGCACGACCTCTAGAGGGTTGAAGACGTCGTAACCGAGGACGTTCGAGATGAACGGCATCACGAAGGCGTTCTTCGTTGCTTCCTCAGTGTGGATGGCGTCGCGCTGATTCGCGACTTTCACTGCGATGGCGGCGAGCACCTCTGCAAAATCCATGGGTCTCCTTTGGGGTGGATCGTGATCCAAAGATACTGAAGAGTAGGTATCTAGACGTGACTCATTTCGGTCAACCCACCCGGAATGGGGGTGCGGGCGGACGGTAGCGCCGGAGCCCCTTTCCTGTACATCTCCAAACCTCCCTTCACCTCGCACCGACCGATTCCACAGCCCGGCTTGGAAGCGTAGACGGGTGTCTACTCACGATCCGAACCGTCCGCCGCTGATCGACCGCATCCTGGCGCCGGTCCAGCGGCTGGAGCCGCGCATGCCGCGCACCCGGGGCCGCGCGATCTGGCAGTTCCTGGGCTTCACGCTCGTCGCAGCGGTGCTCAGCTCGCTGTTCGTTCTTCCGGGTTTCCTGGGAACGGGCGTCGCGGCGGCCGCGGGCATCTCCGACTTCAACGCGCTGCCCGCGAACCTGCAGATCCAGCAGTTCGCGCAGAACTCGACCGTGTACGCGAAGCAGGGCGGTCAGGACGTGCCGATCGCCACGTTCTACGCGCAGAACCGGCAGGACGTGTCCTGGGATGCGGTGTCGCAGAACGTGAAGGACGCGGTGGTCGCCGCCGAGGACCCGCGGTTCTACTCCGAGGGCGCGGTGGATGTGCTCGGCACCGTGCGCGGTGCGCTCGCGACCGTGGTCGGCGGGGACGTGCAGGGCGGGTCGTCGATCACGCAGCAGTACGTCAAGAACGTCGAGGTCGAGAAGTGCGAGGCGCTGACCGACGCGAAGAAGGTGCAGGCCTGCTACGACGACGCGGCCGGGCAGACCCTCCAGCGCAAGGTGCAGGAGATGCGCTACGCGGTGGGGCTGGAGAAGAAGTACAGCAAGAAGGACATCCTGATGGGGTACCTGAACGTCGTCGGCTTCGGCGGTCAGGTGTACGGCATCCAGTCGGCGGCGCACTACTACTTCGGCGTCGACGCCAACAACCTGACGCTGGCGCAGGCCGCGACGCTGGTCGCGATCGTGAACAATCCGGCGAACCTCCGCATCGACGAGCCGGACAGCAAGACGAACGGCGCCGCCAACGGGTACGCGCTGACGAAGGCGCGCCGCGACTACGTGCTCGACCGGATGTACGTGAACCACAAGATCACGGCGGCCGACCGCGACGCGGCGAAGAAGACGCCGGTCACGCCGGCCGTCACGCCGACGACCTCGGGATGCGCGGCGGCGCAGCAGTACAACGCGGCGTTCTTCTGCGATTACGTGCGCGACACCATCCTGAACGACCCCGCCTACGGCAAGACCAGCGACGACCGCTGGGCGACCCTCAACCGCGGCGGGCTGAAGATCTACACGACGCTGAACCTCGACCTCCAGTCGGTCGCGCAGCAGTCGCTGAGCAACTACATCCCCGCGTCGAAGGCCGGCATCGACCTCGGGGCGTCGAACGTCTCGGTCGAGCTCGGCACGGGCCGCATCGTCACGATGGTGCAGAACCGCGCCTTCAACAACACGGACCAACCCGTGGACGGCACGACGGCGGTGAACTACAACACCGACGAGGCGTACGGAGGCTCGTCGGGCTTCCAGACGGGCTCGACGTTCAAGGCGTTCGACCTGGCGGCGTGGCTGGAGGCGGGGCACAGCCTGTACGAGAACATCAACGCCTCCCAGCACACCTTCCCGATGTCCGACTTCACGAGCACCTGCGGCGACATCTCCGGCCCCTCCTGGCAGGTGGCCAACGACGAGGGATCGGCGAGCCGGCTCTCCGTGATGTCGGCGACGGCGGAGTCGGTGAACACGGCCTTCGCGATGATGGCGACGAAGGTGGACCTCTGCTCCATCCTGAACGCGGCGAAATCGCTCGGCATCCACACCGCCGCGACCGGCGGCACGCTCAACTCGTACCCGTCGATGATCCTCGGCACCAACGAGGTCGCCCCGCTCACCATGGCGACGGCCTACGCGGGCATCGCCAACGGCGGCACCGTGTGCACGCCGATCGCGATCGACAAGGTCCTGAACGCCGACGGCAGCGCACACAAGGTGAGCGCCACCACCTGCACCCAGGGCCTCGACAAGAACGTCGCCGCCGGCGTGACCTACGCGCTCGAAGGCGTGATGACCGACGGCACGGCCACCAGCGCCAACCCGTGGGACGGTACCCCGATCATGGGCAAGACGGGCACCACCGACGACTCGCTGCAAAACTGGCTGATCACCTCCACCACCAAGGTCGCGCAGGCGACGTGGGTGGGCAACGTTTCCGGCCAGACGCCGCTGCGCAGCCTCAGCTTCGACGGCGTGGGCGGCGGCAATGTGAAGTTCTCGATCGTGAAGCCGATCCAGAAGGCGCTCGACCAGCTCTACGGCGGCGACGACTTCCCGAAGCCGGAGAGCACCTCGCTGTACGGCAGCAAGGTGACGGTCCCCGACGTGGCCGGCAAGACCCCCGACCAGGCGCAGAAGCTGCTCGAAGCGCTCGGCCTCGACGTCACGGTGGACCAGACGCCGGTCGCGAGCACCGAGCCGGCCGGGACCGCCGCAGACACCGACCCCGCCGCGGGATCGGCGGTCGAGGGAGGCGCGAGCATCACCATCCAGCTCAGCAGCGGACAAGCCTCCACGACCCCCACACCGAGCACCGGACCCAAATCGACGAGTCCCCCCGCACCGACCCCGGGCCCCGACAACAACAACGGCTGACCCGCCCGCGAGCACAGGAAAAGTGCGCCGAATCCGCCTGGATCGGCGCACTTTTCCTGTGCTCGGCGGCTAGGGGCTGGGTGGGTGCGGCGTCAGCGCAGGGCGAGTTCGGAGAGGAGCGCGCGGAGGGCGTGCTCGTCGTCGGCCAGCGTGGTGACGCGCTGCGGGGCGGCCAGGAGTTCGCGGGTGGCGGCGTCGGCGTCCGGGACGCTGCCGAGGGCCTCGGCGATCGTCTCGGGGAACTTCTGCGGCTTCGCCGTCTCGAGCACCAGCATCGGCACGCCGGGCTCGACGTGCTCGCGCGCGATCTTCACGCCGTCGGCGGTGTGCGGGTCCAGGATGACGCCGCAGCGGTCGGAGACGGCGCGGATCGTGGCCAGCCGGTCGGCGTGGGTGCTCGTGCCGCTCACGATCCCGAACTCAGCGCTGAACCGATCGAGCTCGGGGGAGAGGTCGAACTCGTCCTGGGCGTCCAACTCCCGCCACGCGGCCGCGGTCTGCTCCGCGGAGCGGCCGAGCAGGTCGAAGACGAACCGTTCGAGGTTCGACGCGCGCGACACATCCATCGAGGGGCTCGACGTCACGAAGGTGCGCGCGGCGGGCCGCGGGCGGTAGTGGCCGCTGCGGAAGAAGTCGTCGAGCACGTTGTTCTCATTGGTGGCCAGCACGAGCTTGCGCACCGGCAGCCCCATGCTGCGGGCGTAGTGCCCCGAGAGGATGTTGCCGAAGTTGCCCGACGGCACCGCGAACGACACCTCGAAGCCCTCGCGCTCGGCCGCGGGGAGAGCGTCGGTGATCCGCAGCCACGCCCAGATGTAGTAGGCGATCTGCGCCGAGATGCGGCCGAAGTTGATCGAGTTGACGGCGCCGAGGCGGTGCTCGCGCTTGAAGGCGCCGTCCTCCGCGATGCGCTTCACGAGGCGCTGGCAGTCGTCGAAGGTGCCGTCGACGACGATGTTGTGCACGTTGTCGTCCAGCAGCGAGTACATCTGGGCGCGCTGGAAGGCGCTCATGCGGCCCTGCGGCGAGAGCATGAACACGGAGAGCCGGTCCCGGCCCCGCAGCGCGTACTCGGCGGCCGAACCGGTGTCGCCGGAGGTGGCGCCGAGGATGTTGAGGACCTCGCCCGACTGGCCGAGCACGAAGTCGAGCGCCTCGCCGAGGAACCGCATCGCCATGTCCTTGAAGGCGAGCGTCGGGCCTTCCGAGAGGCCGACCAGCGTGATGCCGTCGTCGAGCGCGTGCAGCGGGACGACCTCCCGCGACGCGAAGGCCTCGGGCCGGTACGCCGCGTGGCAGAGCCGGCTGAGGTCGTCGCGGGGGATGTCCGTCGCGAACAGTCCGATCACCTCGGTGGCGAGGCCGGCGTAGTCCAGCGGACGCCACTGCTCCAGCAGGGCGGCGCTGAGCCGCGGCAGCTCCTCGGGGACCGCGAGTCCGCCGTCGGGCGCCAGCCCTTCGACGAGGATGTCGCAATACGATCCGAGCCGGCCGCCGCGTGTGGAGATGTACTGCACGTGTCGTTCCCTCGTCCTTCGGGTGTGGTGTCGTTTCAGCCTAGGCGACGCGGAGGCCCGCGATCGTCTCGGACGGGCCGCGGCTACGCGGCCGCGGCGGCGCTCTCGCCGAGCCAGGCGGCGAGCACCTCGCGGCGCAGCACGTTCGCGCGCTCGGCGAAGCCGCGCTGCCGGCGCACGTACTCCGCCTTGCCCTCGGGCGTCTCGATCGCGACCGGCTCGGCGCCCCACGGCCGCATGTCGTACGGCGACGCCTGCATGTCGAGCCAGCGGATGTCGCGGGCCAGCTCGAACGCGTCCAGCAGCAGCTCGCCCGGCACGAGCGGGCCGAGCTTCATCGCCCACTTGTAGACGTCCATCCCCGCGTGGAGGCAGCCGGGCTGCTCCAGCGCGGGCTGCGTCTCCCGGGTGGGCGCGAAGCGGTTGCGGGGCACCGCGTCGGGCGTGAAGAAGCGGAAGGCGTCGATGTGGGTGCAGCGCAGGTCGTGCGCCTCCACGACCGCGTCGGTGCCGGGGCCGCCGAGCCGCAGCGGCACCTCGTGGCGCGTCTCGTCCTGCCGGTAGACCATGGCCCACTCGTGCAGCCCGAAGCAGCCGAACTGGCCGGGGCGCGCGGCGGTCGAGCGGAGGATGCGCTCGATGCCCCGCAGCAGCGACGTCTTCTCGGCCTCGAACGCGGTGCGGTCCACCACGAGCGCGCCCGGCGTCGTGCCGGGTGCGTACCAGCGCCAGGAGGCGCGCGGATCGTCGGCGGCCTCCGCCAGCTCGATGCCCGGCCCGGGATGCCACCGGCGCAGCACCCGGGGCGCGTACGAGTAGTAGGTGAAGAGGAAGTCCTCCACCGGGTGCTTCTCGCCCCGGCCCGACCGCTCCCGGTGCCCGGCCGTGAGCGCGTCGGCGCGCGCGGCGTGGGCCGCCTCGCGGGCGCGCCAGTCGGCGGGATCGAGCAGTGTGGTCACCCCTCGAGGATAGGTCAGGCGGGCGCCGCCGGGTCAGGCCGGCGACTCCAGCGGGTTCGCGGCCAGCTTCGCGCGCACGCCGCCGAGCACCAGCCGGTGCGCCTGGGTGTCGGGCTTGCGCTGCGCCTGATCGGCGACGCGCGCGCCGAACTCCGCGGCCAGGTCGAGCCTCGGGTACGCGGCGACGACCTCCCGGCGCAGTTCGAGCGGGACGTCGTCGGCGCGCGCGCCCGAGATGTCCAGCCCCGTGGCGGTCTCGAGCAGGTAGCCCTCCTCGTCGAACGCCGGGTCGACGGACGGCCAGTTGTGCCGCACGATCACCTCGTGCGCGCGGGTGCGTCGGGCGGTCTCCCAGCCGGCGCCCGCCGTGAGCGCGACCGCGACGTGGCCGCCCGCGTCCTCGTACGAGAGGGTCACGTTGTCGAACTCCGGCACGATCCCGATGTCGTGGAGCAGCGCCGAGACGTACAGCAGCTCGTGGTCGATGCCCGTGCGCCCCTCCACCTGCGCGAACGCCTCGGCCCACAGCCACGAGCGCACCACGTGGTTGAGCAGCGCGGGCGAGTGGTAGGCCGTGGCGAGCTCGCGCGCGGCGCGCGCCGCCTGCGTGTCGGGTGCGGAGGGGAGGTCGGAGAGCAGCATCCCCCCCATCCTGCCAAGGCGCCCGGACTCGCGCCGCTCAGATCCAGCCGGAGGCGGGGGAGATCGCGCCAGATGGCGCGAGCTCAGTCACGGGTCGGGTCGAGCACGGCGATGCCGACGGGCGGAGCGGAGGCGGCGGCGGGGAGCAGGAGGGCGGCCTCGGCGAGGCCGACGTGGGAGCCGACGAGCGCCCGCGGCGAGACGGCGCCCGACGCGACGAGGTCGAGCATCCCGGCGTAGTCGGCGGCGGCCATCCCGTGGCTGCCGAGCACGTCGAGCTCCCAGCCGATCACGCGGTCGAGGGGGAGCACCGGGCCACCGCCGGGCAGCAGCCCGATCTGCACGTGCCGACCGCGTCGCCGCAGCGAGTGCAGGGCCGCCCCGGCCGTCGCGGGCGAGCCCACGGCGTCGACGGACACGTGCGCGCCGCCTCCGGTCAGCTCGGCGATCGCCGACGGAGTCGCGTCGTCCGCCTCCAGCGTGTGCTCGGCCCCGAACGCGCGCGCCAGGTCGAGCGCGGCCGGGGATCGGTCGACGGCGATCGGGCGCGCCCCCAGGGCGGCGGCGATCATGACGGCGCTGAGCCCGACGCCGCCGGCGCCGTAGACCGCGATCCACTCGCCCGGCCGGGTGCGCGCCCGCGCCGTGACGGCCCGGTACGCCGTCGCGAACCGGCAGCCGAGGCTGGCGGCCGCGGCGTCGTCGATGTCGTCCGGCAGGGCGACGAGGTTGAGATCCGCGGCGCGCACGGCGACCAGCTCGGCGTGCGAGCCCCAGTGCGTGAAGCCGGGCTGCGTCTGGTCGGGGCAGACCTGAGCCTGCCCGCTGCGGCACCACTCGCAGCGCCCGCAGCCGTTGACGAACGGCGCCGTCACCCGGTCTCCCGGCCGCCACCGCTCCACACCCGCGCCGACGGACTCCACCACACCGGCGAACTCGTGGCCCGGCACCTGCGGCAGGTGGACGCTGTCGTCGTGCCCGGCCCAGGCGTGCCAGTCGCTGCGGCAGAGTCCGGAGGCCGCGACGCGGACGATCGCGCCGCCGTCGGGGGCGACGGGATCGGCGACCTCCGCCACCCGGACGGGTCCGGCGAACGTGTCGTACAGCAGGGCTCTCATGGGGCTCCCGGGGTCAGCGCCGCACGGCGCGGCAGGCGAGGTGGACGGCGAGGCGGGTCTCCGGGTCGCCGAGGTCGAGCCCGAGCAGTTCCTGCGCGCGGGCGACGCGGGTGGAGACGGTGTTGCGGTGGAGGCCGAGGGCGTCGGCGGTCGCGGCGATGCCGGACTCGTGGTCGAGGTAGGCGGTGAGCGTCTCGACGAGCTCGGGCCCGCGGGCGATCAGCGGCGCGAGCAGGGACTCCGCGGCCGGGACGAAGGTGTCGCTCTCGGTCCAGGAGAGCAGCAGCTGCTCGAGGCCGAGGGCGTCGATGCGGACGAAGTGCCCGGTCGCGGAGCGGTCGGCGGCGATCCGCGCGGCGTCGGCCGCCCCGTCGATGGTCGCGACCAGTCCGGCCGACCCGCTCTCCAGCGTGCCGACGCCGGTCGCGACGTTGAACACGCGGCGTGCGGCGGTGTGCAGCGCGTGCAGGGCGCGCACGTTCTCCTCCACCCGGCTCGGCGCGGGAGGCGCGGTGAAGCTGAGCCAGCCGGTCACTCCGCGTCCGCTCGTCGCGGCGTGCGAGTCGATCGGCAGGCCGGTCAGCTCGCGCGTCACGAAGCGGAGCAGCTGGAGGGTGTCGACGCGGGAGCGCCCGATCAGCCGGAACCCGAGGTGGTAGCCCGTCGTGCGCCAGCCGCGCTCCAGCATCCGCTGCTCGAGCTCGGCGTCGCGGCTGTCGCGCAGCTCCAGGAAGTCGCGCAGCAGCCCGGAGGAGACGGCGGCGTCGTTGACGTCCGCGACCTCGTCGATGAGGATGCGCGCCGCGACCGCGGGCATCGCCACCTCAGCGGCGACCGCGAGGGCGCTGAGCTGCTGCTGCCCGAGGCCGCGCCCGAAGACGGCCAGCCGCAGCCCGGCGCGGCTCGGGGAGTCCACGCGCACGGAGGCCGCCGCACCCTCGGGCAGCGAGACGGTGTCGATCCAGGGGCCGAAGTCGATCGCGGCGTGGACCGGGGCAGGCAGTGACTCTCCGGCCTCCAGGAGCACGCCTTCGCTGTCGATCAGGGCGACGCCGTGGCCGACGCTCGCCGAGAGGTGCCGCAGCAGGTCGGCGAGGTTGGCGGCGTGGTATTCGATGGACTGCGCGACCCGGCGCACATAGCCGAGGGTGAGGGCGTCCCGGCCCTCCAGCAGCTCCCAGCCGGCCCGGGCGAGCGCCATCGGCTCCCCGGTGTCGAGCAGGGCGAGGCCGAGGCGTTCGGCGAGCGCCCGGGTGCCCGCGCCGAACGCCTCCGCGCCGGGCAGCGCCAGCCCGCGGTAGCCGCGGTCGCGCACCCGGCGTACCAGCGCATCCTGCTGCCACGGGGTCGTGGGCGGGGCGACGGTGAGCACGGCGAGGGCGCCGTCGCCCTCGGGAGCGAGTTCCGCCTCGGCCGAGGCGACGACCAGATCGCGCCACACGACGGCGGGATCCGCGCCGGCGATGGCGCGCAGTCCGCCGTTCGCGGGATGCGCGAAGAGCGCGGCGAGGTCCAGCTGGTCGTTCACGCCGCCACCTCCAGCCCGGCCAGCCCGAAGCCGGCGGGCGTCACGTGGCGCAGGCGGTCGGCCGTCGCCGTCCACCACGCGGGAGCCGGGAGGGCGAGCACCGTCACATGCCGCGCGAGCGTGACCCCGTCCACCTGCAGGATGTCGCGGGAGATGGAGTCGACGGCCACGATGATCTCGGGGCTGGCGGCGGTGGTCTCGCCGTCGCGTACGACCGCGAGCAGCTCGGAGCGGGCGACGAGCCGAAGCAGTGCGCCGTCGTCGGCGTCGACCTGGATGGCGCTGACGTACGGGTCGTCCGGCAGGGGGACGATCGCGCTCACCCGTCCCGAGCCCAGCAGGCGGCCTCCGGTCGCCCCGGCCAGCTCGCCGGGGGAGAGGGCGCGGTCGGCGCTGGCGTCGCCGAGGGCGAGCGCCCGCTCGAACGTGCCCAGGACGGCGTGCTCGGCCAGGTCGCCGACCGTGAAGCCCGCGACGAGCACCGCACCGCCTCCGCCGGCCTGCACGATGGCGGAGCGCACCTGGCTCTCGACGTCGGCGGGGCGCTGCGTGTCGATCACGACGACTCCGCCCCCCGTGTCGCAGACCGTGATGACGCCGGGGACCGCGTCGACCAGGAGCGAGACCTGGTCCAGGCGGGGGAGGGCACGGCCCATCAGGTCGGCGTCGACCAGTGCGAGGCGGTCGGCCAGCAGCAACGGGGTCAGCCCGTTCATCCCGGCGCCCTCGAGCGCGCACACGGCCGCGGCGCGCACGCCGGTCCAGCGCTCGGCGGCGTCGACCAGCGGACCGAACACATCGGCGCCAGGGAGGCGCTCGGCGAGCAGGTACGTGGAGCCGGCGAAGGCGACCGCCACGCACGGCGTCGCGGGATCGAACTCGGCCGGGGTGCGCGAGGTGAGGGGCCAGGCGGGGGCGTCCTGCACCATCAGCTCGAGCATCGTCGTCCCGCCGCCTCCACCGGAGCCGAGCAGCGAGAAGCCCCTGGCGAGCGCGGGCAGGCGCTCCGGCCCGAGGGTTCTCATGCCCTCCAGGGTAGGCGGTGCGGGCGCCCGCCTGCGCGAGCGCCCGCGAGCCGTGGTGCTGCTCAGACCAGCGCCGAGGTCTCGACCGGGACGAACTCCTCGGTCAGCCCGAACGCGCGCGGGCCGAACGCCGCGAGCGCTTCGGGCGTGCGCATCATCTCCGGCGTGGAGATGCCGAGCACGCGCACCCGCTGGCCGTAGCGCAGGCCCTCGGTCGTGATCGGCTCACCCGACTCGATGTCGGTGACGCAGATGAGGTCGGGCACGATCGCGACGAGCTCGCCGTCGCGCAGGGCGATGAGGTTCTCGTTCTGGAAGCGGATCTCCAGCGTCTCGGAGGCGCCCGCATCCAGCGACGAGATCGTGGCGCGGCCCTTGGCGAAGCCCTCGGTCGTGCGCCGCTCGACATCCGTCACCTTGCCGGAGAAGAGCTCGCGAACCTCCGAGTAGAGGGTCGTGGAGAGGGTCTGCGCGATCGCCTCGAACGGCGAGCGGTGCTGCTCCCGCGCCTCCCGGATCGCCCGGCCCAGCGCGAGCGCCATCGAGAGCGTGCGGGGGACGGCCGTGCGCTTCACGTCCGCGCCGGTCATCGCGTACTCGGCGATGTGCCCGACGCCGCCGAGACGGATGGTCACGCCGCGCGCGAGCCACTCCATCTGCCGGTCGTCGTCGCCGGTGTCGATCACGACGGTCTCGCCGCGCTCGCCCGCGAGGGCCAGCGGGGAGCCGTGCACGCCGTAGACCGCGAACGTCTCCATCGAGAGCTCCGGGAAGGCGCGGCCCATGCCGTCCGCGTCCACCACCGGCAGACCGGTCTCGGCCGCGACGATCAGCGGGATCATCGAGTTGATGCCGCCGCACTCGATCGGCATCGTGGCGTCGGCGGTGCGGCCGAGGTGCGCCTCCAGCGTGCGCAGCGCGAGGGTCGGCTCGGTGCCCGCGGGGATCTTCTCGATCATCACGGTCGGCGCGCCCATCTGGGCCGTGGGGATGACGAACAGGTCGTCGTCGAGCTCGTCCGGATCGAGGATGGTGATGCCGCGCTCGCCGGGACCCTTCTGATCCAGCACGCGCGCGACGAGCATCTGCCCGATGTAGGGGTCGCCGCCGCCTCCCGTGCCGAGCAGGGTGGCGCCGCGGGCGAGGTCGGGGAGGTCCGCGGCGGTCAGCGTCCAGCTCATGCGGCGGCCTCCTCGAGGGTGCGCTCGGCCGTGCCGTCGAAGCGATGCGAGGGGAGGTCGTAGCCGAAGTAGCCGGGGCCGACCATCGCGAGCGCCTCGGCGCTGTGCCAGCGCGGGTCACTGGGTGCGGCGATCACCCGCACGCGTTGACCGTAGCGGAGGGCCTCCGTCGTGATCGGCTCGCCGCTCTCGGCGTCGAGCACGATGATCAGGTCGGGAGTGGTCACGAAGACCTCGTCGCCCGCCTGGGCGATCAGGTGCTCGTTCTGGAACGACAGCGCGAGGGTCGAGTCGGCCGCCGACCCCGTCGCCGTGCCCTCGATGCGGGCGCGCCCGCGGGCGAAGCCGGCCGTCGTGCCGCGCTCGACGTCCACCACCTTGCCTCCGAAGAACTCGCGGCCGCCGAGCAGCGAGACGGTCGCCGCGACCGGGTCGGCCTTGGCGGTGCGCGCCTCCGCGATGCCGGATCCGATGGCGACGCAGTGCGCGAGGGAGCCGGGGACGAGCGCCTCGCGGGCGACCGTGCCGGTCATCGGGAAGCCCGAGATCATGATCGAGCAGCCCATCTCGACGCAGGCCACACGCGCGATGCGCTCCGTCCAGTTGTTGTCGACGGTCTGCAGCACGCCGACGTTGCCCTTCTCGTCCGCGAACGCGAGCGGGGAGGCGGTGACGCCGTACAGCGTCGGGAGCACCATCTGCAGCTCCGGGAACGCGCGGCCCATGCCGTCCGCGTCGATGAGGGGGAGGCCGAGCGCGGCGGCGGCGGCGACCGGGATGGTGGAGTTCACTCCGCCGACCTCGGCGCACGCCACGTGCGTGACCGGCCGGCCCAGGTACGTTCCCAGCGCGGTCACGGGCGCGATGACCTCGTCGAGGCTGGGCAGCTTCTCGACCATGACGGTCGGGGCGCCCATCATCGCCACCGTGAGCACGAGGGCGTCGTCGGGCACCTCGTCGAGTCCGACGACGGTGACCGGTCCGTGCTCGGCCAGCGCCTGCTTCGCCAGCAGCGAGCCGATGTAGGGGTCGCCTCCGCCGCCCGTGCCGAGTACCGCGGCGCCGCGCGAGAGGTCGCCGATCGCGTCGGCGGTGAGCGTCCAGCTCATACCCGCACCTCCATCGCCAGATCGCCGACGGCCTTCACGCGGATGCGCGTCGCGTTGCCGGGCAGGTACGGGATGGGGACCTCGTCGAAATCGACGATCGCGACCGACGAGGGGGAGGCGCCGGCCGCGATCGCCTTGTCCACCGCCTCCGCCCGAACGGCGGCGATGGCCTCGTCGCGACGGCCGGGCTCGACGGCGTACACCTTGTCGATCTCGCCCCCGACCTGTGCGATGGAGGCGCCGATCGCGTTCGCGACGGCGTAGTTCTCCGGCCGGTGCACGGCGCCGAAGATCGGCAGCTCGTCCGGCAGGAGGATGGACCCGCCGCCGACGGCGACGACGGGGATGGGGTCGGGGGAGGTGCGCATCCGGTCGACGGCCTCGGCGACGCGCTCGGCGATCCGGTCGAGCACGCGCTGCACGAAGGCGGGGTCGAGGTGCGCGACCTTCGCGGGGTCGCCCACCTGCGCGCGTCCGGCGGCGACGGCGATGTCCGTCGCGGTGAGGGTCGAGCCGCCGAACACCAGCGCCTCGGTCGTCAGCCGGTAGCCGACCGACTCCGGGCCCACCTCGGCGGTCTCGGTGTCGACGATGGAGCCGCCGCCGATGCCGAGCGAGAGCACGTCCGGCATCCGGAAGTTGGTGCGGACGCCCGCCACCTTGACCTCGTTCGCCGTCTCGCGCGGGAACCCGTTGACCAGGAGGCCGATGTCGGCCGTGGTGCCGCCGATGTCGACGACCGCGCAGGTCTCGAGCCCGCTGGTGAGGGCGGCGCCGCGCATCGAGTTGGTCGGGCCGGAGGCGAAGGTGGCGACGGGGTAGAGGCGCACGTAGTCCTCGTCCATCAGCGTGCCGTCGTTCTGGCTGAGGAAGATCGGCGCCTCGATGCCCTGGGCGCGCACCGCGGAGGTCAGACCGTCGACGATCTCGCTCGCCAGCTCGCGCAGCGCCGCGTTGATGATCGTGGCGTTCTCGCGCTCCAGCAGCCCGATGCGCCCGATCTCGTGCGACAGCGAGATGGCGACCCCGTCGCCGAGCTCGTCGGCCAGGATGGCGGCCGCGCGGGTCTCGACGTCGTGGTTCACCGGGGAGAAGACGGACGAGATCGCGACCGACCGCACACCGTGCGCGGCCATGTCGGCGGCGATGCCCTTGAGCTCCGCCACATCGAGCGGCGAGATCGGGCGGCCGTCGAACTCGTAGCCGCCGTGCGCCAGGTAGCTGCGGGCGTCGATCGCCTCGATCAGCGCCTCCGGCCAGTCGACCAGCGGCGGGAGGGCCTTGGTTGCCGGGAGCCCCAGGCGCAGCGCGGCGGTCGGCGCGAGCCGCTTCGCCTGCACGAGCGCGTTGATGAAGTGCGTCGTCCCGATCATCACCGCGTGGATCTCGGAGCCCTCGAACGAGCGCGCCTCGCGCAGCGCCTCGATGGCGCTGACGATGCCGGCGGTCACGTCCGGGCTGGTCGAGTTCTTGACGCCGGCGAGAGGGGTCCGGCCGTCCATGAGCACTGCGTCGGTGTTCGTTCCGCCGACGTCGATGCCGATATGCATGGTGTTTCGCTTTCTGCCGCGGTGACGGCGGGTGGGGCTGGTGGAGACGGGTCGAGCTGGTCAGTTGGAGGCGACGGCCTCCGGGCCCGGCGTGCTGCCCGCGGCGGTGCCGTCGGCGGCCTCCGGGGCGTCCTGGATGGTGCGGGCCCGGCCGACGCCGCGCACCCAGCCGAGCTTGCCCGCGATCGTGTACAGGATGATCGAGAGGAAGAGCGACCAGAGGGCAGGGATGCCCCAGGTGAAGAAGTAGCCGAACAGGGACGACACGAGCCAGACCACCAGGGTGGCCGGGACGATGCGCGGCGCGAACTCCGGCAGCCGGCCCGACGCGCGCGTCGCATCCAGCTCGCCGCGCCAGCGCCGCACGAAGAAGTACTCGGCGACGATGATGCCGGCGATCGGCGGGAACGCGACGCCGAGGATGATCAGGAAGCCCGAGAACTGCGACAGGATGCCGGCCGCGGCGAGCACCGAGCCCACGATGCCGAGCACGATCGTCGTGGTGACGCGGTTGAGGTTCTTCGCGAACGCGGTGGAGATAAAGTTCACCAGGCCGAGCGTCGAGGAGTACAGGTTCCAGTCGTTGATCTTCAGCGTGCCGGTGATCACGATGATGAGGCCGACGAAGCCGATCGACGAGGTGACGATCGCGACGATGTTGCCGGTCGCGGCGGCGTGGGCGAGCAGCACGCCCGCCAGGCCGATCACGAACTCGCCGAGGGACACGCCCACGACCGTCTGCTTGATGACGTCGGCGCGGCTCCGGTTGAACCGCGTCATGTCGGCGGTGATGATCGCGCCGACGATCAGGCCGCCCGCGACGATGCCAGTCCCCGCCCAGACCGACATCGTCGGGCCCGGCGCCGGGGAGGTGAGGAGGTCGCCGATGGAGTGCTTGCTGAGCTCGCTGATCACGGACCAGCCGACCAGGATGAGGAAGAGGGGGACGGTGATGTTGGCCAGCCACTGCATCCCGACGAAGCCGTAGGCCACGATCGCGGTCACGGCCAGGCCGAACAGCAGGCTCCAGACCCAGATCGGCAGCACACCGGGCATCAGCGCGTCGAGCGACTCGGCCGAGATGGCCGACTGGATGCCGAACCAGCCGATCAGGCTGATGCCGATCGCCAGGCCCACGAGGGCCGCGCCGACTTCGCCGAAGCCGGTCCACCGGGCCAGGAGGGCGGTGTTGAGCCCCTCCTTCTGCCCGATGATGCCGACGATGCACATGATCACCTCGAGGATGATCGAGCCGAGGAGCAGGGCCAGGGCGGCCTCGCCGAACGTCATGCTGTAGCCCAGAGTCGCTCCGAGCAGGAACTGCGAGAGGGCCGAGACCTGACCGAACCGCTGGACGGCGATCCCGAACCACGGTTTGCGTGCGCCGGGGGTCACACGGGAGAGGGCGAAGTCATCGGCAGGAGCTGTGCGTGCCATGAGGGGGAGTCCTTCTGACGGGGACGGGTGTGGGGGTTCCGAACACCGTAAACCGGCCGCCGACGACGGGGAATGTGCGATCTGCACGAAGTTGGGATGGTTCTGTGCGGTGTGCACATCCTTACGCGCCGGTCGTGTCAGCGTTCGCCGAGCACCCGCACCACCGGCCGGTCGGCGTCCGCCCAGTCCAGCGTGTCGAGGTCACCGGATTCGACCCAGCGCAGGAGGTCGTGGTCGGTGCTGCTCTCGGGCACCGCGCCCGTGAGGGCCGCGGCGTAGCAGGCGAGGTCGATCGCGCGCGTGCCGACGACCGTGGTCGTGCGGTCGAGCAGGGCGCCGACCCGGATGGGCACGCCGAGCTCCTCCCGGATCTCCCGTTCCAGCGCCTCCTCGGGCGTCTCGCCCGCCTCCACTTTGCCGCCGGGGAACTCCCAGCGGCCCGCGGCGTCCTTTCCCGGCGCGCGGCGGCAGGCGAGCACGCGGGAGCCGTCGGCGATCACGGCGGCGACCACGCGCAGCGGCTCGGCGTCGGCAGGGGAGGGAGGCATGGCTCCATCCTTGCCCGGATCCGGGCCGCGCGGGCACTAGCATCCAGGTATGTCGGCTCCCGTCGGCGCGCGGCGTGCGCCCCTCGTGATCGGGTTCGTCCTGAGCCTGCTCGTGCAGCTCGCGATGATCGTCGTGGGCGTCTGGCTCGTGCTCCTCGCGGAGGACGACGACTCCACCCTCCTGCTGCTCGCCCTGTGGTGCACCATCGGCACCCTGTACGAAGTCGTGGTGCTGATCGTGCTCGGGCGTGCCGCCCGTCGGCCGCCGGTGGAGGGGGACCGGCCCTCCCGGTTCGAGGTGGGGCGCGTGGCGCGGCTCGTGTCGATGACCGCGACCATCCTGGCCAGCCTCATCGGCTTCACCGCGGCGGTGCAGGTGCTCGGCCTCCACAACGACCCGGAGGTGGGGTCGATCACCGACATCGTCGGCGTCTGGTCGATGCTGCTCGCGTGGGGGTTCCTGCACTGGGGCTTCTCGCAGATCTACTACCAGCGGTACTACTCGAGCGACGTGCCGATCCTGCGGTTCCCGGCGACCGAGCATCCCCGGTTCGTGGAGTTCGTGTACTTCGCGTACACGCTCGGCACCTCCTTCGCCGCGTCCGACGTGGAGGTGCTCACCACCCGCCTGCGCTGGACCGTGCTCTGGCACTCGGTGCTCAGCTTCTTCTTCAACGGCCTCATCATCGTGCTGGCGCTCAACACGATCACCTCCTTCAACGCGTAGGAGCCCCGCCGCGGGCGGTGCGGGGCGGTGGTGGCGGCTGGCAGGATGGTCGGGTGAGCGCATCCATCCCGTCCGTCCTGCTCGTGATCGACCTGCAGAAGGGGGTGCTGCCCGGCTGCTGGGACGCCGACGGCGTCGTCGCCCGCGCGGCGGGTCTCGTGGACCGTGCCCGCGCGGCAGGCACTCCGGTCGTCTGGGTGCAGCACGAGGCCGACGACCTCCCCGCCGGCAGCGACGAATGGGCGTTGGCCGACGGGCTGGACCCGGCCACCGGCGAACCCGTGGTGCACAAGCGCTACCGCGACGCCTTCGCAGACACCGATCTCGACGAGGTGCTCGAGGGCCTCGACGCCGCCCGCCTGGTCTTCGCCGGCGCGCAGAGCGACTACTGCATCCGCACCACCACGCAGAGCGCGGCGGTGCGCGGTTACGACGTCACCCTCGTCGAGGACGCCCACACCACGACCGACGCGGAATGGGACGACGTCGAGATCACCGGGCGGCAGATCGTCGCCCACACCAACCGCTACTTCTCCGGCCTGCGCTACCCCGACCAGCAGTTCGCGGTCGAGCGCGCCGCAGAGGTCGAGTTCGGGTAACCGCCGGGCGGGGGACGGAACGACGGGGGACGGGGACGGCATGACGGGACGACGACGCGGTCGTCTCAGGCTCCTCGCCGGCGCGGCGCTGGCGGGGTACGTCGTCGCGGCGCTCGCCGGATGCGCGCCGGCGCAGGACCGGCCGCAGTTCTGGTCGCCGTACGGGCCGCCCGGGTTCCGCCAGCCGGGAGCGCCGATGCCGTTCGTGCCCTCGCCCGAGCCGTCTCCGGAGGGGGAGGAGGGAGTCGCCGATCCGGTCGATCCGGACATGCTCCTCACCCACACGTTCGTCCTCTCCGACGGCACGGCGGTGACCTGCACCCTCCAGCTGGCCGCGGCTCCGGACGACGTCGTCGACGACGGCGGCGCGGCGGCCGAACTCGCCGCGAAGACGCTGCGGACGACCGACTGGGAGACCGTGATCTCCGGCCCGAGCTCGCTGCCCTCCTTCACACCGGAACAGGCTTCGGTGCAGTCCGAGGCGTATCAGCGCTCGGACGAGGCGCTCGGCCGCATCGTCACCGAGCTCTTCGATCGCGTCCCCGCGCGTGGATACTCGGTGATGGGGCAGAGCTCCTGCGGGTGAGTCCGGAATCCGGCGACCTGACCCGGCGCGCCGCCTGAAACGCCGGAACTCCGGAGGTCGGCGCCGTCAGGGGCGGGAGCTCCGGAGTTCCGGGGTCGTGCGGGGTGCGGGTGCGGTCAGACCTGCGCCCCGAGCTTGAAGCCCTTCTCCTCGTCGCCCGCGCGGGTGTACGAGAAGCCGTCGGCGCCGATGGTGACCTCCATCTCGGAGTCGTCGGTGCGGGCGGTCAGCGGCTGGGGGTTGCCGTCGAGGTCGAGCACCAGGGAGGCCTCCGTGTACCAGGAGGGGACGACCGGGTTGCCCCACCAGTCGCGGCGCTGGTTGTCGTGCACGTCCCAGGTGACGACCGGGTTGTCGGGATCGCCGGTGTAGTAGTCCTGGGTGTAGATCTCGACGCGGTGGCCGTCGGGGTCGCGCAGGTAGAGGTAGAAGGCGTTGGAGACGCCGTGGCGGCCGGGGCCGCGCTCGATGCGGTCCGAGAGGCGCAGGGCGCCGAGCTTGTCGCAGATGGCGATGATGTTGTGCTTCTCGTGCGTGGCGAACGCGACGTGGTGCATGCGCGGGCCGTCGCCGCCGGTCATGGCGGTGTCGTGCACGGTCGGCTTGCGGCGCATCCACGCGGCGTAGGTGGTGCCCTCCTCGTCCTGGATGTCCTCGGTCACGCGGAAGCCGAGGTCCTCCATGTACGCGACGGCGCGGGGGACGTCCGGGGTGACCTGGTTGAAGTGGTCGAGGCGGACGAGCGCGCCGGGCGTGTAGAGGTCGTAGCGCCAGGCGAGGCGCTCGACGTGCTGCACGTCGTAGAAGAACTCGTACGGGAAGCCGAGCGGGTCCTCCACGCGCACGCTGTCGCCGATGCCCTTCGTGAACCCCTCGGACCGGCGCTCGATGCGGCAGCCGAGCTCGGTGTAGAAGGCGACGGCACGATCCAGGTCCTCCGGGGTGCGCACGCGGTACGAGAAGGCGGCGACGGCGGCGACCGGACCCTTGCGCAGCACGAGGTTGTGGTGGATGAACTCCTCGAAGCTGCGCAGGTAGACGGCGTTCTCGTCCTCCTCCGTCACGACCAGGTCGAGCACGTCGACGTAGAAGTCGCGGCTGGCCTGCAGGTCGGTGACGACCAGCTCCATGTAGGCGCAGCGCAGGATGTCCGGCGGGGCGGCCTGCGGGGTCGGGATGCGGTTCGCGGGAGCGGGGATGGGGCTGCTCATGGTGGTTCTTTCTCTTCGTCGAGTGGATGCGTGGGTCAGTGGGCGCCGAACGTGGGCGTGTGCACCGGGCCGAGCGTGATGTGGACGGCTTGCTGGTCGGTGTAGAAGTCGATGGAGCGGTAGCCGCCCTCGTGGCCGAGCCCGGAGGCCTTCACGCCGCCGAACGGGGTGCGCAGGTCGCGGACGTTGTGCGAGTTGAGCCACACCATCCCGGCCTCCACGTTCTGCGAGAAGGTGTGCGCGCGCTCGAGGTCGTTGGTCCAGATGTAGGCGGCGAGGCCGTAGCGCACGCCGTTGGCGAGCTCCAGCGCCTCCTCGTCGGAGTCGAACGGGGTGATGGCGACGACGGGGCCGAAGATCTCCTCCTGGAAGATGCGCGCGTCCGGCTTCACGTCCGCGAACACGGTCGGGGCGACGTAGTTGCCGTGGTCGAGGCCCTCGGGGCGGCCGCCGCCGGCGAGGAGCCGGCCCTCCTGCTTGCCGAGCTCGACGTAGCTCATCACCTTGTCGTAGTGCTCGGGGTGCACGAGCGCGCCGACCTCGGTCTTCGGGTCGTGCGGGTCGCCGACGACGATGTTCTTCGCGCGGGCGGCGTAGCGCTCGCAGAACTCGTCGTACACGGCGCGCTCGACGAGGATGCGGGATCCGGCGGTGCAGCGCTCGCCGTTCAGCGAGAAGACGCCGAACAGGGTGGAGTCGATGGCGGCGTCCAGATCGGCGTCGGCGAACACGACGGCGGGGGACTTGCCGCCCAGCTCCATCGAGAGGCCCTTGAGGAAGGGCGCGGCGTTGCCGAAGATGAGCTGGCCGGTGCGGCTCTCGCCGGTGAACGAGATGAGCGGCACGTCCGGGTGCTTGACGAGCGCGTCGCCCGCCTCCTCGCCGAGACCGTTGACCAGGTTGAACACGCCGTCGGGCAGGCCGGCGTCGCGGAAGATCTCGGCCCACAGGCTCGCCGACAGCGGCGTGAACTCGGCCGGCTTGAGCACGACGGTGTTGCCGGTCGCGAGCGCCGGCGCGAGCTTCCAGCTCTCCAGCATGAAGGGCGTGTTCCAGGGCGTGATGAGCCCGGCGACGCCGATCGGCTTGCGGTTCACGTAGTTGAGCTGGCTGCCCGGCACCTTGTACGCGTCGTCGCGCTGGGCCACGATCAGGTCGGCGAAGAAGCGGAAGTTCTCGGCCGCGCGCCGCGCCTGCCCGAGGGCCTGGGTGATCGGGAGGCCGGTGTCGAAGGTCTCGAGCTCGGCGAGCCGGGCATCCTGCGCCTCCACGGCGTCGGCGATGCGGTTCAGCACGCGGGTGCGCTCGCGGGGCTTCATGCGCGGCCAGGGGCCGTCGGTGAACGCGCGGCGGGCGGCGGCGACGGCGAGGTCGATGTCCTCCTTCTGACCCGCGGCGGCGGTGACGTAGGTCTCGTTCGACACCGGGTCGAGCACGTCGAACGTCTTTCCCGAGACGCTGTCGACGAACTGCCCGTCGATGAAGTGCTGGATCTTCCCGGGAAGGTTCTCGGGGACGTAGTGCTGCGCCATGCGCGTGCTCTCCTTCAGGGTGGGGTGGTCAGTGGGTGTGCTTGTGCTCGCTCTGGTACGCCTGGAAGGCGTCCAGGGTCGCCAGGCGGTGCCGCCGGGCGGCGAGCTCGATCTCGAGCGGGTCGGCGCCGCTCTCGATCAGGGTCAGGATCTGCTCGTGCTCGTCGACCGACTCGCGGGCGCGGCCGGGCACGAAGCCGAAGGTGGAGTCGCGCAGCACGGTCAGGCGGTTCCAGCCGCGGTGCACGAGGTCGAGGATGTGCGGGTTGGGGCACTCCTCGAACAGCACCGAGTGGAAGCTCTGGTTGAGCTGCGTGAAGCGGTGCGGGACGAAATGCTCCAGGCTGGCGATCATCTCGGCGTTGACCGCACGCGCCCGCTCGATGTGGTCGGCCGTGAGCAGGGGAGCGGAGAGCTGGGTCGCCGCCCCCTCCACGAGCGCGAGGGTCTGCATCGTGTAGGCGTACTCGGTGTCCTGCAGCAGGGCGACCTGGGCGCCGACGTTCTTCTCGAACGTGACGAGACCCTCCGCCTCCAGCCGCCGGATCGCCTCGCGCACGGGGACGACGCTGATGTCGAGCTCACCGGCGATCTGCCCGAGCACGAGCCGGAAGCCGGAGACGTAGCGGCCGTCGTCGATGCGCGCGCGAAGGAACTCGTAGGCGAGCTGGGACTTGCTCGGCGCCGTGGCCGCGGACTTCACCGCTGCGTCAGCCATGCGCGGTACCGTTCCTTCCATTCCGCGTTCATCGGGAACAGGCCGTCCACCGGGTGCCCGGCCGCGACCTGCTCGGCGATGTACTCCTCCTCGCGCTCCTGCTCGATCGCATCGGCGACGACCTCGGCCACCAGCGCGGGCGGGATGACGAGGAGGCCGTCCGCGTCGCCCACGATCACGTCGCCCGGCTGCACGGCCGCGCCGCCGCAGGCGATCGTGACGTCGGCCTCCCACGGCACGTGCTTGCGGCCGAGGACGGCCGGGTGCGGGCCGCCGTGATAGGTCGGGATGTCGAGGGCGGCGACCACCGCGAGGTCGCGTACGCCGCCGTCGGTGACGATGCCGGCCGCGCCGTTCACCTGTGCGCGCAGGGCCAGCACGTCGCCGACGGTCCCGCTGCCGCGCTCGCCGCGGGCCTCGATGACGAGCACCTCGCCCGAGCCGACCGCGTCGAAGGCGCGCTTCTGGGCGTTGTACCCGCCGCCGTGGCTCGCGAAGAGGTCCTCGCGGTTCGGGATGTAGCGGAGCGTCTTCGCCGTGCCGATCAGTCGGGCGTCGGGCCGGGTCGAGGCCAGGCCGTCGATGGAGACGTTGTTCAGGCCGCGCTTGCGCAGCTGGGAGCTGAGGGTGGCGGTGGCGACGCTCGCGAGCGCGGCGCGCAGCTCGTCGGTCAGGACGAACGTCGGTTCGGCCGGCGCCGGGGGCGTGCCCCAGGCCTCCGCGCGCTGGTGGTCGTCGACGCTCGGCTTGGTGCCGAAGTCGCCGAACGGGACGCGGCCCTCCGTGATCCGGGTGACGAGCCGGCCGCTGGTCGGGGCTCCGGGCGCGCTCGGCGCATCCACCTCCACCTCGACGGTGTCGCCGGGCTGCGTGACCGACGAACCGGCGGGGGTGCCGGTGAGGATGACGTCGCCCGGCTCCAGCGTCATCAGCTGGGAGAGGTCGGCGACGAGACGTCCGAACGGGAAGAGCAGGTCGTCGGTGGTGCCCTCCTGCACGAGCTCGCCGTTGAGCCAGGTGCGCACGCGCAGCGCGTCCGGGTTCACGTCGGCCGCCGGGATGACGTCCGGGCCGAGCGGCGTGAAGCCGTCGCCGCCCTTGGAGCGCACGTTCGATCCCTTGTCGGCCGCGCGGAGGTCGTAGAGGCCGAAGTCGTTCGCCGCCGTGACGCCGGAGACGGCGGCCCAGCCGTCCTCGGGGGAGACCCGGCGGGCGGTGCTGCCGATGATCAGCGCGATCTCGCCCTCGAAGGCGAGCAGCTCGGTGCCGGCGGGACGCTCCAGCTCGCCGCCGGTCGCGGCGACGGAGGAGGCCGGCTTGAAGAAGTACGAGGGCTGGGCCGGGGTGCGCCCGCGCTGGGCGGCGCGCGACCGGTAGTTCAGGTGCACCGCGATGATCTTGCCGGGGCGGGCGAGCTGGCTCACGGGGTGGTTCTCCTCGTCGTCGGGGATGGTGGTGCCGGTGGGTGCCGCTGCGTGCGACTCAGACCGTATTCGAGATTGTATACGATCCGTGGAGGTCGTTCAAGGACGAGTGTGGGGAACGGAGGGGATGCGGGCTCGGCCGCGGCTGGAAGGCGGGGTGCGGAGGAGATCGGGGGAGCGGGGGCCGCGATCTCCTCCGTTGCCGACGCGGCGCGCACGCGCGGCCAACGGAGGAGGTGCGGGCCGATTTCCGCACGAACTCCTCCCGAGCCTGCGCTGCGAGCCGACCACGAGCGGATCCCCTCCGTTGCCGACGTCAGTAGCTCGCGGGAGCCGTGCCGTCGGAGCCGGCGTCCGGCACGAACCGTTCGGCCAGGGTCTCGGAGGCGCGCGCGAGCAGGGTGACGTCGGAGCCGACCAGCAGGTAGGCGGCGCCGGCCTCGGCGTACCGGTCGGCGGTGGCGGGGTCGAACGCGTTGACGCCGACCGGTGTGCCCGCTGCACGGCCGGCGGCGATGACGGACTCGACGGCGGCCACCACGTCGGGGTGGTTCTGCCTGCCGAGCAGGCCCATGGAGGCGGCGAGGTCGGCGGGACCGACGAGGAGTGCATCCACGCCCTCCACGGCGGCGATGTCCGCGGCGACCGCGACGGCTTCGGCGGTCTCGATCTGGACCGTGAGCGAGACGAGGTCGTTCGCGCGCGCCAGGTAGTCCGGGATGCGGCTCCACCGCGACGACCGCGCCAGCGCACTCCCGACGCCGCGCACGCCGTGGGGCGGGTAGCGGACGGCGCGGACCATCGCGGCCGCCTGCTCGGCGGTGTCGACCATCGGCACGAGGATGTTCTGCGCGCCGAGGTCGAGCAGCTGCTTCAGGATGACGGGGTCGCCGATCGGGGCGCGCACCACCGGGGTCACCGGGTAGGCGGCGACGGCCTGCAGGATGGCGAGCACGGACTCCAGCCCGATGGGGGAGTGCTCGCCGTCGATCACGACGATGTCGGTGCCGCTGCCGGCGACGATATCGGCGACCAGCGGGCTGCCGGAGCACACCCACTGCCCGTACAGGACGCGGTCGGCGGACCCCAACCGGTCGGCGAAGGTCGGAGTGGCGGTCAGACGAATCGGCATGTCACGGCTCCCAGGGTTCCGTAGTCGGCGTGGACGGTGTCGCCGCGCTCGACCCACATCGGGCGGGTGAAGGAGCCGGCGAGCACGATGTCCCCGGCCTCCAGGCGCGAGCCGTGCTGGGCGAGCTTGTTCGCCAGCCAGACGACGCCGTTGGCGGGATGGTCGAGCACGGCCGCGGCGACCCCGGACTCCTCGATGGTCTCGTTGCGGTAGAGCAGGGCGCCGACCCAGCGCAGGTCGACCGCGTCGACCGGGACGGGACGGCCGCCGACCACCATGCCGCCCATCGCGGCGTTGTCGGAGATCGTGTCGACGATCGTGCGGCCCTGCATCTCGATCCGGGAGGAGAGGATCTCGAGCGCCGGGACCACGTACTTCGTCGCGTCGAGCACGTCGTACAGCGTGACGTTCGGGCCCTCGAGGGGCGCGCCGAGCACGAAGGCGAGCTCGACCTCGATGCGCACGTTCGAGTACTGGTCGAAGGGGATGACCGAGCCGGTCTCGTAGACCATGTCGGCGAAGATCGCGCCGTAGTCGGGCTCGGTGATCCCCGTCGCCTGCTGCATCACCTTGGAGGTCAGGCCGATCTTGCGGCCCACCAGGCGGCGGCCGGAGGCGAGCCCGCGCTCGACCCACACCTTCTGCACGGCGTAGGAGTCCTCCACCGTCATGTCGGGGTGCCGGGCGGTGAGCAGCGGCACCGTCGTGCGGTCGCGCTCGGCGGCCGCGAGCTCGTCGGCGATGGCCTGGATGGTCGTGGTGTCGAGCACCGCGGGGCTCCCTTCGACGTCGGAGGAGGGCCGATCAGACCCTGCTGGGATCGTATATCATCCGGTACACCCTGGCCATGGGCCGTGCGCGATCCGGCAACGGGAATGCGTGGATTTCCTGTTCCGCGCCGCGCCGTGTCAGGCTTCTCCCGTTGTTTTTCTCCACTGGTTGCCTTTCTTGTCAACAACTGTAGAATTACCGCCACGACACAGCGGAGTGTCAGCCGTACCCCGGTCGACGACCGTCTCCACTGTGCTGTTTCGAGTTCCACACCCGCCTTGCGAACCGAGAGAAGACAAGATGAAGAAGGCACTGATCGCGGTGGCCCTGGCCGCCGCGACCGCACTGGCGCTGAGCGCCTGCGGCTCCGGGGGAAGCGACACGAAATCGACCACCGGCGCCGCCGGCGGACCGCTCAACATCGGCAACTTCGCCGACGTCACCAGCTGGGATCCCTCCCTGGCCGACATCGGCTTCGACGGACCGTACCTGTCCGCCGTCTACGACCCGCTGATCGCCTCCGACGGCGACGGCAAGCCCGTCCCGGCCCTCGCCACAGCATGGAAGGTCTCGGACGACTTCAAGAAGGTCACCCTCACGCTCCGCACCGGGGTGAAGTTCTCCGACGGCGAGAAGTTCGACGCCGACGCGGCCGTGAAGAGCCTCGACTACCTCAAGCAGGGCGCGCGCAGCGGCGAGGCCTACGAGAACGTCGAGAAGTTCGTCGCGGTCGATCCCACCACCGTCGAGATCGACCTGACGCAGCGCGACGACACCCTCCTGTACTTCATGGGCATCGGCCGCAGCTACATGATGGCGCCGAAGGCGATCGCCGCCGGCACCCTCGCGAAGGAGCCGGTCGGCTCCGGCCCGTACACGCTCGCCTCCTCGAGCGTCGCCGGCTCCGAGTACCACTTCACCAAGGTCGCGAACCACTGGGACGCCAAGCAGTTCCCGTTCGACCCGCTCGCGATCTACCCGATCCAGGATGCGACCGCCCGCGACAACGCGATGCTCTCCGGCCAGATCAACGTCAACTACGCCGACGACACCGCGCTCAAGCAGGCGTCGGCGAACAGCTGGAACGTGGCCGCGAAGGTCTCCGGCTGGGTCGGCCTGCAGTTCACCGACCGCACCGGCTCGAAGTTCAAGCCGCTCGGCGACATCAAGGTGCGCCAGGCGCTCAACTACGCGTTCGACGGCGCGAACATCCTGAAGTCGGTCGGCAACGGCGCGGGCAAGGTCTCGAACCAGGTCTTCCCTGCCGGTCTGCCCGGCAACCTGACCTCGCTGGACGACATGTACAAGTCCAACATCAGCAAGGCGAAGTCGCTCCTGGCCGAGGCCGGCTACGCGAACGGCTTCGAGCTGCACATGCCGATGTCGCAGGTCTTCCAGGTCTGGCAGCCCGTGGCCGACCAGGTCTTCAAGGAGCTCGGGATCACCGTCACCTGGGACGACATGCAGTACATGGACTACCAGAAGAACGCCCCGACCTACCCGATGTTCGTCGCCTTCCTCTCGATGGACGCCAACCCGGTCGCGACCGTGCAGCGCCAGATCAACCTGCCGCAGTGGTACAACCCGACCCCGCAGGTCGACCAGTTCCCGGACGTGCAGGCCGCCGTGCAGAAGGTGCTCACGGCCGACCCGGCCGACCAGGAGAAGCAGATCGAGGCGCTCAACACGCTCGTGACGCAGAAGGCGTGGTACTCGGTCTGGTACCAGGCGAACAACAGCTACGTCAGCACCTCCGGCATCCAGGTGACCCCGGTCGTCGGGATGATGTTCCCCACCCTGCGGCAGATCGCCGTCAAGGGCTAGTGGAGCGGCGGGTCGCGCCACCAGCGCGGCCCGCCCTCCCTCCCGTCCACCCCCGCCATCGACCGCCACCGGCATCGACAGGAACCCCGCACATGATCAGATTCACGGTCAAGAGGCTCGTCTCGGGCGTGATCCTCCTGGTCGCCGTCTCCGTCGGCACCTTCTTCCTCGCCCATCTCGCGATCGGCGACCCCACCGCCGGCCTGCTCGGCAGCGCGGCCACGCCCGCCCAGCAGGCGGCCCTCGCGGCCAAGATCGGCACGGACCGCCCGCTGCTCGTGCAGTTCTGGGACTGGGCGAGCCACGCCGCCGTCGGCGACTTCGGCACCTCCTGGCGCAACTTCCAGCCGGTCGGCGCCCAGATCGCCCTCAAGCTGCCGGTCACGCTCTCCGTCGTGACGGCGGCGACGCTGCTCTCCGCCGTGTTCGGCGCCCTCTTCGGGGTGGCGGCGGGCCTCCGCCCGGGCAGCATCCTGGACAAGGTCGTCAAGGCCGCGTCCGTCATCCTGTTCGCGCTCCCCGGCTTCTGGGTGAGCCTCGTGCTGGTGATCTGGTTCGCGGTCGACCTCAAGTGGTTCCCCGCCGTCGGCTACGTGCAGCCGGCGCTGAGCGTGGAGGGCTGGCTGCGGTCGATCACCCTCCCGGCCATCGCGCTGTCGCTCGGTGCGATCGTGATGATCGCCGAGCAGCTGCGCAACGCGATCATCTCCGCGAACAGCCAGGACTACGTGCGCACCCTGCGCAGCCGCGGCCTCTCGCAGCCGCGCGTGGTCGTGCACCTCGTGCGCAACGCGGCCCCGGCCGCCCTCACCGTGCTCGCCCTGATGTTCGTCGGCCTACTGGGCGGCGCGATCGTGGTGGAGCAGATCTTCTCCCTGCCGGGGATCGGCGCCCTCACCTCGGGCTCCTCCCAGAACGGCGACATCCCCATCCTGCTCGGCATCACGGTCGTCACGGTCATCTTCGTGGTGATCGTGAACTTCCTCCTCGACGTGGTGCTCGGCTGGATCAACCCGAAGGCGCGTGTGCAATGACGGCGACCGAAGTGATCATCGACCCGCGGGACTCCGCGAAGGCGGCGGCCACCCCGCGCCGCGGCTCCACGTTCGTGCGATTCCTGAAGCGCCCCGCCGGCGCGGTGTCGTTCGGGATCCTCGTGCTCGTGCTCCTCGTCGCGTTCTTCGCCCCGCTGCTGTCGCCGCACGACCCGAACTTCGTCGATCTCGCCCTCACCAAGGCGGCGCCGAGCGCGGCCCATCCGCTCGGTGGGGACAGCTCGGGCCGGGATGTGCTGAGCCGGCTGATCTGGGGCACCCAGTCCACCCTCTGGGGCGCGTTCGTGACCATCGTCGTCGCGCTCCTGGTCGGCGTGCCCGCCGGACTCGCGGCCGGATACTACGGCCGCGCCTTCGACCGCACCGCCACCTGGGTGAGCGACGCGCTCCAGGCCGTCCCCGGCATGATCATCCTGCTGATCGTCGCCGCGGGCACCCGCAACGACTTCACCGTGCTGATGGCGACGCTCGGCGTGTTCATGGCGCCCGGCTACTTCCGCCTCACCCGGTCGACCGTGCTGGCCGTGCGCAACGAGCCGTACGTGGATGCGGCGCGCGTCTCCGGCCTCGGCGACCTGCGGATCATGTCGCGCCACATCGTCAAGGCGGTCTACGCGCCCGTCATCATCCAGACCGCGCTGACCGCCGGGCTCGCGATGGGCATGCAGGCCGGTCTGCAGTTCCTCGGCATCGGCGGCGGCAAGACGCCCGGCTGGGGCGCGATGATGAACGAGGGCTTCCGCACCATGCTGACCAGCCCGCTGCTGCTGCTCTGGCCGTCGCTGGCGCTGGGCATCACGATCGCGGCGCTCGCGGTGCTCGGCTCGACGCTCGCCGACGTGGTCACGGTGAAGACCCCCGTCGCGCGTCGCCGGCGGCTGCGGCGGACATCCGGCGCGGAGCCGGCGGCCGTCACCACCTCCACCGGCGCGGTCGCCCACAAGTCCGTCGACTCGGCCGTGCAGATCACCGACCTGCGCGTCTCGTACGCGAAACCGGACGGCGGCGAGGTGGAGGTCGTGCACGGCATCACCCTCGACGTCGCGCCGGGCGAGGTGCTCGGCATCGTGGGGGAGTCCGGCTCCGGCAAGTCGCAGACCGTCTTCAGCATCCTGGACCTGCTGCCGGCCGGCGGCGCGTGCACGGCCGACGCCATCTGGATCGGCGGGCGCGACGTCACGCGGCTGGACCATCGCGACCGGCAGCGGCTGCTCGGCCACGAGGTCGGCTACATCCCGCAGGAGCCGATGTCGAACCTCGACCCGTCGTTCACCATCGGCTCGCAGCTGATGGAGCCGCTGCGCACCGTGCACAAGCTCTCCCGCGCCGAGGCCCGCGCCCGCGCGCTGGAGATGCTCGAGAAGGTCGGCATCGTCGATCCGCCGCGGGTCATGAAGTCGTACCCGCACCAGCTCTCCGGCGGCATGGCCCAGCGGGTGCTGATCGCCGGCGCCATCGCGGGCAAGCCGTCGGTGCTCGTGGCCGACGAGCCGACCACCGCACTCGACGTGACGGTGCAGGCGGAGGTGCTCGAGCTGCTGCGCGAGCTGCAGCAGGAGTACCAGATGGCGCTCGTCATCGTCACCCACAACTTCGGCGTCGTCGCCGACATCTGCGATCGCGTCGTGGTGATGCGCGACGGCGCGATCGTGGAGATCGGCGCCGTCGACCGGATCTTCGCCCAGCCCACCAGCGACTACACCCGCGAGCTCATCGCGGCCTCCCTCGACGGGGCCGAGAGCCGCGCCCAGCTGGATGCCGCTCAGGCGTCCGCGGGCACCTCCGACACGCGAAAGGCGGTGCTGGCATGACCGCCGCATCCACTCCGGCACACGGCACTCCACTGCTCCGGGCCGAGAACGTCGTCGTCGACTACGGTCAGCGGCGCGGCTCCTTCCGGGCACTCAAAGAGGTGTCGATCGAGGTCGGCGCGGGCGAGTGCGTCGGTCTGGTGGGGGAGTCGGGCTCGGGCAAGTCGACCCTCGGCAAGGCGATCCTCGGGCTCGTCCCGGTCACGAGCGGCACGATCGCGTTCGACGGGCGCGACATCACCCGGCTGAAGGGCGCCAAGCGGCGCGAGCTGGCGTCGAGCATCCAGGTCGTGTTCCAGGATCCGTACGGGTCGCTGAACCCGGCCATGACGATCGGGGAGATCCTCGCCGAGCCGCTGACGACCGCGGGCGCCGGGCGCAAGGAGGCCCGCGCGACCGTGCAGGAGATGCTCGACCGGGTGAAGCTGCCGGCGGCCGTCGTCGACCGGTACCCGAAGGAGTTCTCCGGCGGCCAGCGCCAGCGCATCGCGATCGCCCGGGCGCTCGTGCGCAAGCCGCGCCTGATCGTCTGCGACGAGCCGGTCAGCGCGCTCGACCTCACGACGCAGGCCACGATCATCGATCTGTTCATCGAGCTGCAGCGCGACACCGGCGTCTCCTATCTGTTCGTCTCGCACGACCTCGGCGTCGTGCGCCGCATCTGCCACCGTGTTGCGGTCATGTACCACGGCGAGATCGTGGAGACCGGCGACGGCGAGCAGATCACCCGCGAACCGCAGCATCCCTATTCGCGTCGGCTGCTCACCGCCTCGCCCATCGCCGATCCGGCGAAGCAGGCGGAGCGCCGGGCGGCCTGGCTGCGGCTGCGCGAGAGCGCGGCGTGATCTCCGAACGAGTGCCGGAAGGGCGATCACCGGGCCGCTAGGCTGTGCGGTGAGCGCCGCCTCCCGGGCGTGTCCTTCTCGCTGGGCCGCCGGGAGCCGCCGCCTCCCACCAGACCCGCCTCGCCCGACCCGAAGGATCCCCGTGCGTCGACGCCGCCTCCTCCCCGCCACCCTGTCCGTCCTCGGTGCCGCCGCGACCGCCGCGCTGCTGGCCGTCGCGCCGACCGCGGCCGTCGGGGCGCCCGCCTCGGTCTGCCTCACGGACTGCAGCGTCACGTTCGACACCCCCTCCACCGGCATCGTGGCGATCCCGGTCGGCGTCGCATCCGTGTCGGTGACCGTGGCCGGAGGCGCGGGTGCGCCCGTGGCCGCGCAGATCAGCCCCGATCCCGCCGGTGTCGGCGGCGCCGGAGGCAGCGCGACCATCGACCTGGGCGCGGCCTACGCCGGAAAGACCCTCGGCTACACGGTCGGCGGCGTCGGCGGCGGCAGTTCGATCTCCGCCGACGGCAGCACGCTCGCCATCGCCGGTGGTGGCGGCGGCGCGGGCTACGCGGGCCTCCTCACCCTGCCCGACCAGGTGTTCGCCTCCTACGCGGGAGGCGCGGGCGGCGCACCCGCCACGGCCGGCGTCACGCCCGGCGGTTCCGGCGCGGCCTTCGGCACCCTCCCGGCCAACGGGATCGGTGGCAGCACCGTCGGCGGCGCGGGAGGAACCGGTGTCGCTCCCGGAACCGCGGGACAGTCGCCCGCGGGCGGCCTCCCCGTGGCCGGCGGCACCGGCAGCACGATCGCGATCGGCGCCGTCGACCGCACCGGCGGCGCAGGCGGCGCCGGATACGCCGGAGGCGGTGCGGGCGGTGTCATGCGCAACGTGTCCAACGGCGATCTCGACATCGACGTCGTGGCCCCGGGAGGCGGCGGCTCCGGCTACCTCGCTCCCGGTCTGACCGCGACCGCGAACCCCGGCAACCCGGGCATCGCCGAGGTCACCGTCACCTGGTCGTACGCACCCGCCGCGACGACCACCTCGTCCGTCGTCGCATCCGTGCTGCCCGGCGCCACCGTCCCCGTGTCGGTGACGGGCCTGCCCGCCGGGGTCGCGTTCACCGCGACCTTCGACGGCACCACGGTGTTCTCCGGGACCTCCGACGCGAACGGCGCCGCCGCCTTCTCCTTCGTCCTGGCAAGCACGCAGCGCGCCGGCTCGTTCCCAGTGCAGATCGTCGTCGGCAGCGCCGTCGCCGCGAGCACCGCCCCGGTGACGGTCGCGGCGGTCGCGGCGACCGCCGTCGACCCGGCCGCTCCGGGAGCGGCGACCCTGGCGGCGACCGGCTCGAGCGTCCCGTGGATCATCGTCGTCGTGGCGGTCGTGCTGCTCGCGGGTGGCGCGGTGCTGCTGGTGATCCGGGCGCGCCGCGGACGCGACGCGGAGTAGCGGGCCCGGCCGTCGTCGGCCGTTCCGTGCATGCATTACCCGGCGTAGAAACCGTGGACCACGGTTCGGGCGGCGCTTATGATATTCGACTAACACATGTCGAATGTCAGAGACTCCACCCGCGCCGGCGGACGCAGCGCCAACCGCGTGGTGAAGTTTCTCGCTGAACTCCTCCGCTCCGAGGACTGGCGGCGCGCCCCCGCCCTCGTCACGTATCCCTTCGCCGCGTTCGTCGCTGTCGCGCTGCTGACCGTGGTCGTCCTGATCCTGCTCGGCTGGCCGGCTCCGGTCTGGCGTGGCGGCCTCGCCGTCCTGCTCGGCTGCACCGCGAGCGGGCTCGTCCGAGCAGCTCTGAAACGCCGCGTCGAGCCGCCGGGCCGCACCCCGCCTCCAGAGGCCGTGTGCGTCGGATTCGGCGGCACCGGGATTCCGTTCAGCCGCACATGCCCCCGGTGCTCTACCGCCCCACCGCCAGCAGCGGCCGCGCCGCCGAGAACGCACACACCCCGGCGATGGTCGCGGCGATCGCGATGGTGAGCGCCATGCTGAGGGCGGTCGTGCCGCCGAGCGCGGCGAACGGCCCGACGATGGGGCCGACGGTGAAGGTCACGGTGCCGAGCACGGCGGCGGCGGTGCCCGCGCGCATCCCGTGCCCGTTGAGCGCCAGCGCCGTGCCGTTCGGGCCGCCGACGCCGGAGGCGAAGAGGAAGCAGGCGAGGGCGGCCAGCACGCCCGCGACGCCCCAGCCGAGCAGCACCCCGGCCAGCAGCAGGAGGGCGGCCGCGACGGTGGAGACCTGCCCGATCAGGTACAGCCGGGCCGGCCCGAGGCGGCGGACGAGCACCCGGCTGAGTTGAGCGCCCGCCAGGTTGGCCAGGGCGTTGAGGGCGAAGAAGAGGCTGAACTGCTGCGGGCTGAGGCCGAACCCGTCCTGCAGCACGAAGCTCGACATCGAGAGGTACCCGAAGAACGCGGCGCCGCCGGCCGCCGCGGCGATGACGATGACGAGGAAGAGGCCGTCTCGCGAGAGGGCGCGGAAGTCGGCGGCCGTCCGACGCAGACCACCGCCGTGCCGCAGCCCCGGCGGCAGGGTCTCGCGCAGGCCCGTGAGCGCGAGGACGAACAGCGCGGCGCCGATCCCGGCGAGCACACCGAAGATCCCGCGCCAGTCGAGCACGAGCGCGAGCGCACCGCCGATGACGGGCGCGATGATCGGGGTGGAGGCGCTGACGAGCGCCAGCAGCGACAGCATCCTGGACAGCTCGACGCCGCTGTACATGTCGCGTGCGACCGCCATCGTGATGACGAGGCCGGCCGACCCCGCGAGTCCTTGAAGCAGACGGGCGACCAGGAGCACCTGGATGGTCGGGGCGAGGGCGCACACCAGCGACAGGATCGCGAACAGCGCGACCCCGACCAGCAGGGGTCGACGCCGCCCGAACCGGTCGGAGAGGGGACCGGCGACCAGCTGGCCGACGCCGAGGCCGACCATGCACACCGACATCGTGGCCTGGGCCAGGGCGTCGCTCGTGCCGAGACTGCCGGCGAGCTGGGGGAGCTGCGGGAGGTAGAGGTCCATCGAGAGCGGGCCGAACGCCTCCAGCACGCCGAGCACGAGGATGCTGCGTCGCACGCTCATCACGGGCCCGGCGGCACCGCCCGCACCGGCCCCACCGGCCCCGGAGCCGGCTCCCGCGGCGACGCCCGGCAGCCCGCTCACGGCAGCCGCAGCACGCGCCGCACCCAGCTGTCGCGGGCGTCGAGCGCGGCGCGGGACACGATCGCGTCCGGCGAGAAGCCGGAGAAGCCGTGGTACGCGCCCGACCAGACGTGCAGCTCGGCCTCGCCGCCCGTCGCCCAGATGCGGCTCGCGTAGTCGATCGACTCGTCCCGGAACACCTCGGCGGCGCCGACCTCGACGTACGCGGGCGGCAGGCCGGAGAGGTTCACGGCGCGCGCTGGAGCGGAGTACGGCGAGACCCGGTCGGTGAAGCGGTCGGAGCCGAGGATGGCGTCCCACGCGGTGTCGTTGTTGTTGCGGTCCCACGCGCCGATGCCGTCGTACTGACGGCTCGACGGCGTGCGGTTGCGGTCGTCGAGCATCGGGCAGTTCAGCAGCTGCCCGGCCAGAGCGGGGCCGCCGCGGTCGCGCGCCATCAGCGCGACGGCCGCGGAGAGTCCGCCGCCCGCGCTCGCTCCGGAGACGAGGAGGCGGGCGGGGTCGATGCCGAGCTCGTCGGCGTGCTCCGCCATCCACACCAGCGCCGCATAGCAGTCCTCGCCCGCGGCGGTTCCGGGATGCTCGGGGGAGAGCCGGTACTCGACGGCGACGCCCACGACGCCGTGCCGCACGGCCAGGTCGATGAGCTCGCCCGTCCCGAAGAAGCGCGTGCCGAGCACCTGCCCGCCGCCGTGGATGCCGAGCACGCCGGGTGCGCCGGCTGCGGCCTCCACGGGCCGGACGATCGTGACGGCCACGTCGGGTGCGCCCGTGGGACCGGGGACGACACGGTCCTCCCACGTGACGGGGACGCCGGCGACCTGCTGCTCGATGGGCGGGATGATCGTGGCGAAGTGCGCCCGGTTCGCCAGGATCGTGTCCTCCCGCAGCGGGATGCGCTCGACCAGGTCGAGGAAGGCGGCCAGCCCGGGCTCGAGCTCCCGGTCGTACGGCACGGGAGGCGGCGCGGTCGTCATCAGAGGCCCAGCACTCGGCGCAGCCACGAGAAGCGCGCGTCGAGCGCGGCCCGGGTCAGCTCGCTCGCGGGGGCGTACATGTCGAAGCCGTGGAAGCCTCCCGACCACACGTGCAGCTCGGCCGCGCCGCCGACCGCCCAGATGCGGGAGGCGTACTCCACGTCCTCGTCGCGGAACGGCTCGGCCGCGCCCACCTCGATGTAGGCGTGCGGGAGGCCGGAGAGGTCGTCCGCGCGGGTCGGCGCGGCGTAGGCGGGCGCGTCGGCGCTGAACGCCAGCTGCTCGCCCAGCACGCACTCCCACGCGAGCAGGTTCGCCTCCCGCGTCCAGGTGCCGATCCCGGCGTACTGCCGGCTGGAGACGGTCGTGTTGGTGTTGTCGATCATCGGGCACAGGAGCAGCTGGCCCGCGAGCGCAGGGCCGCCGCGGTCGCGGGCGAGCAGCGAGATCGCGGCGGCGAACCCGCCTCCCGCGCTGCCGCCCATGACGACAATACGGTCGGGATCCGCGCCGAGCTCGCGGGCGTTCGCGGCGAGCCAGACCAGCCCGGCGTAGCAGTCCTCCACACCCGCCGGGTACGGGTCCTCGGGGGCGAGGCGGTACTCGACGTTCACGGCGATCACCCCGAGCTCGTCGACGAGCTGCACCAGGCGGCCCGTCTCCCAGCTGCGGTGCCCGACGATCATGCCGCCGCCGTGGATGTTGTAGAGCACGGGCAGCGCCGGCTTCGTCGCGTCGTGGCCGCGCGGCGTCAGCACCGTGATCTCGAGGTCGGGCGCACCGGCGGGGCCGGGGATGACGCGGTCGTGCGCGTCGATCGGGAGGTCGCCGATGACCTCCTCCGCGCTCGGGAAGGCCGTGGCCGCCCCGTCGCGGGTGAGGGGGATGGTCTCGCGGCTGAGCGCGGGCTGCGGGTCGGCGGCCATCGCGTCGAGCACGGGGGCGATGTCGGGGTCGAACGGGACGGGGATCATCGGGGACTCCTCAGCGGTGGTGGGTGGATGGAGGGTGGGGAGCGGTCGTCTCGCGGCCTCAGGGGCCTTCGGGGTCGACCGCATCCTTGTCGGCCCAGAACGGCGCCACCCGCTCGCGGATGACGTCGGCGCCGATCGTCTCGAGCAGCGCGACGGCCTCGAGGTTCGCCTGCACCTGCTCCAGCCGGCTCGCGCCGAACAGGGTGGTGGCCGTGGCGGGATGCGTGAGGGTGAACGCGACGGCGAGCTGCGCCGGGGTCGTCCCCAGCTCGTCCGCCAGCGCGACGAAGGCGGGAACGTCGGCGACGATGCGCTCGCGTACCGCTCCCGGGTCGCGGCCGACCTCTCGGCCCGGCGTGGTGTTGCCGGCCAGGATGCCGCCCTCCATCACGTCCGACGCCTGCATCGAGAGGCCCTGCTCCCAGAGCCGGGCGAAGGGGGCGCCGTCGGGAATGGAGCGGCGTGCGACGCTGTACTTGAGCTGCGCCAGCTGCGGCCCGGGAACGCCCTCGGCCGCCGCGATGTCGATGAGCGCCTGGATGTTCGCCGCCGACCAGTTGTTGACGCCCCAGGCGCGGATGAGCCCGGCCTCGGCGAGCTGCGCCAGGTCGAGCACGAGGTCGCGCAGCTCGAGGTCGTCGCGCCGCAGGTCGCCGAGGATGACGAGATCCGCGTGCTCGCTGCCGACGCGGAAGAGGGCGTGCTCCAGCTGCGGTCGGAAGCCTCCCTCGCCGAAGCCCTCGAGCCAGAGCTTCTCCGAGAGCAGGTAGCGCTCGCGGGGGATGCCGGCGGCGCGCACGATCGCCGAGAACAGCACGTCGGTGAAGACGGGCGGCTGCATGCCGCGGAAGCCGTAGACGCCGACGTCGAACAGGTTCACGCCGTGCTCGACCGCGAACGAGACCATGTCGACGGCGTCGGCGAAGTCCATCCGGTCGTAGGTGTGCCAGGAGCCGAGCGCGAGCACGCTCGCCTCCAGGCCGGAGGTGCCGATGGGGCGGGTTGGGATGCGGGAGGTCACGCTGCTGCTCCTTCTGCGCTCAGCCGAGGCGCGGGTCGATGACGGCTTTGATCTCGCCGAGGGCGGCCATGGTCGCGATGCGGTCGGACGCCTCGGCGAGGCCGACCGGGGCGCTGAACAGGTCGTCCCACGGCATCCGGTCGGCGAAGACGCGGAAGAAGTCGACGGCGCGGGCGTAGTCGCCGATGTCGCCGTTGAGGGAGCCGACGACGGTGAGCTCCTTGCCCATGATCGCGCTGAGCGCGACGGGGTCGCCGACCGGTCCGGTCGAGCCGACGACGACGAAGGTGCCGCGGGTGGCGGCCATCGCGACGGCCTCGGGCCCCACGCTGCGCGCCCCGGCGAAGTCGAGCACGAGGTCCGCCCCCGCGCCGTCGGTCAGCGCGAGGACGCGCTCGATGGTCGCCTCCGAGCCGCCGGCGATGTCGACGACCTCGTCGGCCCCGAAGCGGCGCGCCGCCGCGAGCCGGTCGGCCGGAGCGCCCACCGTGATGACCTGGCCCGCGCCCGAGAGGTGCGCGACGGCCGTCGCGAAGATGCCGAGCGCCCCCGAGCCCTGCACGACCACGCGCGAACCGGGGCGCACGCCGCCGGCGCGGGAGAAGGCGCGCAGCACGGTCTTGGCCGCGCAGCCCGCCATCGACGCCCAGGTGTCCTTGACCTCGGGAGGCAGGAGCAGCTTGGCGGCGCCGGGCACGACGTAGGCGTGGTCGGCCAGCCCCGCGGTCGCGTAGGGCGGAACGTCGGAGCGCTGCAGGAACCCGTAGCCGCGGCGCGAGCAGTGGACCGGCTCGCGCAGCACGGTGCAGCCGAAGCACTCGCCGCAGGTCGACTCGGACCAGCCGATGCGGTCGCCGACGGCGATCGGGCGGCCGAGGGCGTCGCGCGTGCCCTCGCCGACGGCGACCACCTCGCCGACCATCTCGTGCCCGAGCACGAGCGGCAGCATCCCGGGGAAGGTCATCGCGCCCGACCAGATCTCGATGTCGGTGCCGCAGAGCGTGGCGCACGAGATGCGGACCAGCGCCGCACCGGGCTCGATCGTCTCCGGGAGGGGGAGGGTCTGCAGCGCGAGCGGCTCGCCGTGCGCGGTGAGGACGGCGGCGCGGGTGGTGCGCGGGACAGTCAGGGGGATCGTCATCGATTGCTCCGGATCTCGACGCGCGGATGTCGTCGGTGTGGGTTATTCTACATACGTTGACCAAAATCGGAAGAGGGCATCCCGCCTCCCTCCGGTCGTCTCGAGGAGGAGCCGTGCAGCCAGCAGCCACCCCCGACCGCAGCGCGGACCTCGTCCTGCGCGGCGGCGTCGTCCATGCGCTCGACGACGCGGGCACCACCGGCCAAGCCATCGCCGTGCGGCATGGCCGCGTGCTGCGCGTGGGCACCGACGCCGAGGTCGCCGAGACGATCGTCCGCGGCACGCGCGTCATCGACCTCGACGGCCGCGCCGTGCTCCCGGGCATCAACGACTCGCACCTGCACGCGGCCTGGCTCGGCGCGATGTGGCCGCAGACGGTGTTCGGGCCGGGCGCCGCGGCCGACGCGGACGCGCCCGGTGCGGCCGCTCCCGATGGGCACGACTCCGCCGGCATCGAAACGACCGGTGACCCGCACGACACCTCCGGCGCGTCCCCGCTGCTCACCACGCACGACGAGCGCCGCGCGGCGATCCTGCGCGCGGGCGAGCTGGTCGCCTCCCTCGGCATCACCAGCTACACCGAGCCCGGCCTCGGCCCCGGCGAGGACGACGGCCCGACCGGCTGCTTCGGCCAGGACGTCTTCGAGGCCTACGCCGAGCTGGAGGCCGAGCGCGCCCTCACCGCGCGCGTCACCGTCCTGGGGCTGTTCGGGGTGCTCGACGGCCCGAGCTCCCTGCGCGACGTGCTCGCCGGTCTGCCGGACCTGCGGCACGAGACCGCCCGGCCCAGCCGGCTGCGGATCGCCGGCGTCAAGATCTTCGCCGACGGCATCCCGCCGATGCACCAGGCGTGGACGCACCGGCGGTACCCCGACGGCACGCAGGGCGGCCTCCTCATCGACGGCGCCGACCCCGACGAGCGCGCCGCGGCCCTGCGCCGGATGATCCGGGAGGCCAACCGGCTCGGCCTGCAGGTCGGCGTGCACGCGACCGGCGACCGCACCATCGACACCGTCGTCGAGGCCGTCGAGGAGGCGCTCGCGCAGACCAGGACCGACCTCGGCCACTACATCATCCACGGCGACCTCGTGAGCCCCGACGCCCTCGCCCGCATGGCCCGCCTCGGCATGGGGCTCAACGTGCAGGCGGGGATCGCCGCGCACACCGCCTCCTGGGTCGCCGCCGTGCTCGGCGACGAGGTCGCGGCCTCCGCGTGGCCGATCCGGGCGGCGTGGGAGGCCGGGGTGCCGGTGTCGCTCAGCTCGGACGCGCCCATCCTCGCCCCCGACTGGCGGCAGGGGATCGCCGACGCCGACGCCTGGATCGGGGCACCCGCGCCCGGCGAGGAGCGCGACCGCATGCTCGCCCTCCTGCGGGCGTACACCACGGTGCCCGCGCTGCAGGACGGCGCCGCGGCCTGGAAGGGCTCGCTCGCGCCGCGCAAGGCGGCGGATCTCTGCGTGCTGGAGGCGGACCCGCTCACCCTCGCGCCGGCCGAGCTGCCCTCCGTCGGCGTCGACCTCACCGTGGTCGACGGCGATGTCGTGTTCGAGCGGGTGCCGGTCTCGTCGGTGTGAGCCGGGTCGAGGGGAGGGCCGCCCGGCCGAGCGGGCGGCCTCGCCTCAGACCAGCAGCTGCCCGCCGTCGACCGCGAGGCTGACTCCGGTGATGTGCGCCGCGTCCGCCCCGGCGAGGAACACCACGGCCGGGGCGATGTCGTCGACCTCCGCCAGGCGGCCGAGCGGGATGCGCGACGACCAGGCGGCGCGCTCCGGCGAGCCCTCGGGCATCCCGAGCTGCAGCATCGGCGTGAGCACCGGACCGGGCGCGACGGCGTTGACGCGGATCCCGTCGGAGGCCAGCTCGATCGCGGCCCAGCGCGTGAGGGAGTCGACGGCGGCCTTGCTCGACTCGTAGGCGCCCATGCCCGGGGTCGGCTGGCGGCCGCCGATCGACGAGATGTTGACGATGGAGCCGCGCGTGCCGGCGGCGGTCATGTGGCGCGCGACGGCCTGGGTCACGGTGAAGGTGCCGAGGATGTTGACGCGCACGATGAGGTCGTAGTCGCTCGCCGCGAGCTCGGTCAGGCGGCCGTGCACCGAGAGCACGCCGGCGTTGTTGACGAGCACGTCGACCGGACCGTGGTCGGCGGCGACCTGGTCGACCATCGCCGCGACGGCCTCCGGATCGGTGATGTCGACCGCCACCGCCGCGACACCGAGGTCGCTCGCGGCGGCGGCGACCGCGTCGGCGTCGACGTCGGCCAGCACGACGCGGTCGCCGAGCTCGGCGAACGCGCGGCCGATGCCGCGGCCGATGCCGCCGGCGCCGCCGGTGACGACGACGGTGCGGGCGGGGGAGGGGGATGCGGTCATGGTGGGGCCTCTCTGCTCCTGGCCGCGCGGTCGCGGCGCGTGGTTATATTATACGAGTGTAGAAAAACCGACATCGCCCGCTCGACGCAAGGAGGCCTCGTGCCCGAGACCGGAACCATCCCCACCCGCCCGCTCGGCCCGAACGGCCCCGAGGTTCCCGTGTTCTCCCTCGGCTCCTGGAACACCTGGGATCGCATGGAGCCGGACGACGCCGTCGTGCTCATCCACCGCGCCCACGAGGTCGGCGCCGCCTTCTTCGACGTCGCGCACTACAACATGGGGCCGCACGCCGAGAACGCCCGCACCGACCTGCTGTTCGGCGAGGCCGTGCGTGCCGCCGGGCTGGCGCGCGAGGACTACCTCCTCTGCGGCAAGCTCTGGCTCTGGGAGTACCCGCAGACCTCCTTCGCCGATCAGCTCGCCGTCTCCCTGGATCGCATCGGGGTGGACCGCGCCGATCTCGTCGTCGTCGGCGACTACTTCGGGGAGGTGGATGTGCGCCGGATCGTCCGCGACGTCGCCGCGGAGATCGCGAAGGGCCGCTTCGACTCCTGGGGCGTCAACAACTGGCTGATTGGGGATGTGCGCCTCGCTCTCGACGTCGCGGAGGAGGAGGGGCTCACCCCGCCGACCTTCGCGCAGCTCAAGTACGGCCTCGTCCGCCGCTCGATGGCGGAGGGGGACCCCTACGGCGCGCTCTTCGCCGACGGACGGCTGGCGCTGCAGGCGTCCGACGTCTTCGAGGGCGGCATCCTGGCCGGCAAGCTCGCCCCCGCCCGCAAGATCGGCGCCGACGTCGGCGGGATCCGCGAGCGCATCGTCGCCGCCTATCCCGAGGTGGAGCGCATCGCCGCCTCCCTCGGCGCCACGCCGACGCAGCTCGGCCTCGCGTTCGTGCTGACGCATCCCGCCGCCGCCAACGTGCTCTTCGGCGTCAGCCGGCTCGACCAGTTCGAGGACAATCTGGGCGCGCTGGCCCTGCTCGACCGTGTCGGCGCCGACGCCATCCGCGAGCGCACCGCGCACCTCTGGCTCGATCGCGACGTCGCCCCCGACGGCACCTGGGCCCCGTAGCCCCCGCGCGATTTGGCCCAAATGTCGCGAATAGGGGCGCTATTCACGACATTTGGGCCAAATCTGGGCGGGGTCAGGAGGCCTGGCCGAGCACCATCGCGCGGATGCGCTCGATCGGGGCCTTGGGTCGGCGGTCGTCGGTCACGAGACCGTTGGTCTCCTGGCCGGTGTCCGCGAGCTGGGTGTAGCAGAAGCCGGCGAGCACCGGGCTCGCGTGCGTCGCCGCCAGCAGCGCGCCCACGCGCTCGGCGAAGTCCTCCGGGCTCGACGCCGCCGAGTAGCCCCACGCCCCGTCCACGTCGTGCGCGCGGTCGACGAACGAGACGCCGCCGAACTCGGTGAGCATCACGGGAGCCTCGGGGTCGCGCGCGCCGCGCACGAGCATCCGGCGACCGGCGGGGCCGACGCCGTCGACGAGCGCGTCGATCGCCTCCGCCGACCCGTAGCGGGCCGCGACGACCTCCCCGGACGCCTCGTAGTCGTGGATCGACAGGATGTCGGAGTCGACGTGCTCCCAGCCGTCGTTCGAGATGACGGGACGGGACGGGTCGAGCGCCCTGGTCAGCGAGACGAGGGAGGCGGCGTACTCCTGCATCCGGGGGTCGTGGGCGATGTGCTGCACGCCCCAGCTCTCGTTCAGGGGCACCCAGGTGACGATCGAGGGATGCGAGAAGTCGCGGTCGACGATGTCGGTCCACTCGCGCACGGTGCGGTTCACGGCCGTCGGCGTGAACTCGTACGCGGCGGGGGACTCGCCCCAGATCAGGAGGCCCAGTGTGTCCGCGAAGAACAGGAACCGGGGGTCCTCGTACTTCTGGTGCAGGCGTGCGGCGTTGAAGCCGAGGTCTTTGATGAGCTGGGCCTCGGCCCGCAGGCCCTCGGCCGACGGCGCGGCGAGGTGCGACTCGGGCCAGTAGCCCTGGTTCAGCACCGACCGCACGTAGTACGGGCGGTCGTTGAGGAGGAACCGCCCGCGGGCCACGGCGGCGGAGCGCAGGCCGAGGTACGAGTGGACGGTGTCGGCCCCGAGCGTGACCACGGCGTCCAGGAGGCGCGGGTGCTCGGGCGACCAGAGCAGTTCCTCGTACCCCTGGCCGTTGCGCTGCTGGGGGAGCGGCACGGTCGCCTCCACCGCGCGTCCGGTCGCGGGCACGGTGACCGTGCCGAGCGGCCGGCCGTCGTAGCTCAGGGCGATGGCGAGCTCGGCGCCCTCCCGGGCCGGCCGGCTCAGGCGGATGCGCGCCGCCACGGTGCCGCCGACGAGGTCGGGGGTCCAGTGGATGCGCTCGATCGCCACCTCCGGGACGGCTTCGAGCCAGACCGGCTGCCAGATCCCCGTGGTGCGGTGGTACCAGATGGAGTGCGGTTCGCGGTGCCAGTCCTGCTTGCCCCGCGGTTGCGACAGGTCGGCGGGGTCGTCCTCCGCCCGCACCACGATCGGGATGCCCGACGGGTCTCCGTCGTGCTGCGCGGCGGCGAGGAGCTCGGTCACGTCGAACGAGAACGGCGACCCTCCGCCCTCGTGCTCGCCGGCGAACCGGCCGCCGACCCACACCATGGCGCGGTAGTCGACGGCGCCGAAGTGCAGGATCACGCGGGGCGCGTCGTCGCGCACGCCGATGGCCTCGAGATCGCCCGCGCCGATCGTGCGGCGGTACCAGACGACCGGGTGGAATCCGGTGTCCCCGATCCCGGACGACGGCGACTCCGGCGGGAACGGGACGACGATCTCGCGATCGAAGCGCTCCGCGGCGCCGGCGGTGTGCCAGGACTGCGCGAGGCCCTCGTCCGCGTCGTCGTACGCGAAAGCCCACACGCCGCCGAGGTCGGACCAGTGCTCGCGCACCAGCTGAGGGCGCGGGTAGGTTCCATCGAGCGTGCGTGCGGCGGGGAAAGTCATGGAGACCATGGTGCCCTAGAAATGCAGCGCTGTAAAACAGGAAAGCCGACGAGCGCCGATGGCGGTCATTCGCTCGGCGCGCTCTCCCGCGTCACGAGGCGGTGGGGGACCAGCACGTGCCTGCCCATCGAGCTCAGTCCGTCGATGCGCTCGACCAGCATCGCGATCGCCTGCGTCGCGAGGGCCGTGAGATCGGGGGCGACCGTCGTGATGCTGGGGAAGGTGACCGCCGTCATCAGCGTGTTGTCCCATCCCGTGATCGCCACATCCTCCGGCACGCGGAGTCCGCGCTCCTGCAGGGCGCGCAGCGCGCCGATGGCGGCGAGGTCGTCGCGGCACATGACCGCGTCGAACCGCAGCCCGGCGTCCAGCGCGGCGCCGATCGCCGCGGCGCCGTCCACCGGGGAGATGGCGTCGCTCGGGATCAGGAGGGACGGGTCCGGGATGACGCCGGCCTCCTCCAGCGCCGACTGATACCCCGCGATGCGCAGCTCCGACGTGCGCGACAGCCGGCCGGGCTCGTGCCCGGCGAAGGCGATCCGGCTGCGGCCGAGGCCGAGGAGGTGCGCCGTCGCCTCGCGGGCGGCGGCCACGTTGTCGATCATCACGCGGTCGATGCTGAGCGGCGCTGCGCCCTCGCCCAGGATGACCATGGGGAGCGAGCTCCTGGTCTGCGCGAGCTCGGCCGAGCTCATCACGCTCGGCTGGAAGATCATCCCGTCGACCATCCCCGCCTCGATGCCCGAGACGGCGGCCCGCTCGCCCTCCAGGGTGGAGTCCGTCTGCTCGAGCAGCACCCGGTAGCCCTGCTCCTCGGCGACGTCGGACACCCGGCGGGCCAGCTCGGCGAAGTAGGGGAGCGTCACGTCGGCGAACGCCAGCGCAAGCAGTCCCGTGCGCCCGGTGGCGAGGCGGCGCCCCAGGAGGTTGGGCCGGTAGCCCAGCTCGTCGATGGCCTTCTGGACGCGCTCCCGCATCCGCTCGCTGACGTGCGGGTACTCGTGGACGACGTTCGAGACGGTCTTCATCGACACGCCCGCCAGCTCCGCGACGTCCTGCAAGCGCACACCCGCCACCGCGACTCCTCTCGTCGGGAGAACTCTACTGCGTCCGGGTGCGGATCCCGGGCCGTCGGCTCCGGTCGCTTGACAGCAAATTTCTAGCGCTGTAAATTCAGTCGGACGCGGACTCGTCCGCCTCGCGCCTGTCACTCAAGGGAGAGAAATCACATGAAGAAGCGATCTGCAGTGCGGGTCCTGGCCGCCGCCGTGGCCTTGGGCGTCGGTGTCGCACTCACCGCCTGCGGCAGCTCCGGCGGATCGAGCGGAGAGGTGGCGTCCGGCGACTACTCCGGACCCCAGGTCACGATCACGTTCTGGAACGGCTGGACCGGCGGCGCCGCCCCGGTGCTGGTCCCCAAGCTCGTCGACAAGTTCAACTCCGAGCACAAGAACATCGTCGTCAAGAACGTCCCCATGGAGTGGGCGGACCTGGCGAAGAAGATGCCGCTCGCCGTCAAGGCCGGCAAGGGCCCGGACGTCGCGGTCGCGCACGGCGACGACGTCGCCACCTACGCCGCCCAGGGGCTGCTCCTCAAGAGCGACTCGATCGTGAAGTCCCTCGGCTACAGCGCCTCCGACTTCCCGGAGGGCCTGATGAAGGCGGGCGCGTACAAGGGCGCCCAGTACGGCATCCCGTGGAGCGTCACGCCGCTCGGGCTCTACGTCAACAAGGACGTGCTGACCCAGGCCGGCATCGACCCCACGACCATCCCCGCCGACAAGGCCTCGTACATGGATGCGCTGGCCAAGCTGAAGACGGCGGGCATCCAGGGCGAGTGGGTCGACGGCTACGTCTTCACCGGCACGTTCGAGTTCGAGTCGTTGCTCTGGCAGTTCGGCGGCGACCTCTTCAACGACGACGTCACGAAGGCCACCTTCAACTCCGACGCCGGGGTGCAGGCGCTGACCCACATGGTCGACCTCATCAAGGAGGGCTACAGCCCGGCCAACGTCGCGCAGGACGGCAACATCAACGCGCTGATCGCCGGCAAGACCGCCTTCAACTGGAACGGCGTCTGGCAGACCACGAACACCGCGTTCGACAAGCTCGACTGGACCGCGGTCGCCGTGCCCCAGATCGGCACCGAGAAGGCAGTGTGGTCCTCCTCCACCCACTGGATGTTCCTGAACAACAAGGGCCAGGACAAGAACAAGACGGCCGCCGCTGCCACCTTCGTCAAGTGGATGAACGACAACTCGGCCAGCTGGCCGGACACCGGCGAGCTGCCCGCGAGCAACAGCGTGCGCAACGACCCCGCGCTGGTGCAGAAGTACCCGAACCTGAAGCCGTTCCTCGACGAGCTCCCGTACGCGCACTACGAGACCTCCGCCCCCGGCATCACCAACGTCACGGCGACCGTCACCACGGCGCTGAACGAGGCGGTCACCGGCAAGAAGTCCCCGAAGGAGGCCCTCGACGACGCCGCCGCGAAGGCCGACACGCTGCTGAAGCAGAACAAGCAGACCTATGGCGAATGAGCTGGCGGTAGAGGTGGCATCCCGGCCCGGCGCCGGGGTGCCGCCTCGGCGCGCCCGGCGCAGCACCCTCGCTGCGCCGCGCCGGACGAAGACGGCCTACCTGTTCCTGGCGCCGTTCCTCCTCCTCTTCCTGGTCTTCGTGGCCGGCCCGGCGGTCTTCGGCCTCTGGATCAGCCTCACGAACTGGAGCCCGTTCCGCGACACGCAGGAGTTCATCGGGCTCAAGAACTACCTCGACCTGTTCACCCCGGGCTCGGCGACCTCCGGCGACTTCTGGCAGTCGATGGGCGCGACCGGCATCTTCACGCTGGCGAGCGTCCCCTTCCTCCTGGTCATCCCGCTGCTGATCGCCCAGCTGCTCAACCGCAAGATCCGCGGCGGCACCGTCTTCCGCGCCGTGTTCTTCGCGCCGTACGTGCTCGGCGTCGCCGTCATCGGCGTGATCTGGAAGTACCTGCTCGACACCCAGTCCGGCATCGTGAACCACGTGCTCGGGATGCTGGGGCTCCCCTCCGACATCCCGTGGACCGTCGACGTGCCGTGGGTGTGGGTCTCCCTGGTCGGCGTCACCGTGTGGTGGACCCTCGGGTTCAACACGGTGATCATCCTGGCCGGCCTCAAGGGCATCAACGCCGACCTGTACGAGGCGGCGGCCCTCGACGGCGCCGGCCCGATCCGCACGTTCTTCAGCGTCACGCTGCCGGGACTGCGCCAGGTCATGACGTTCGTCGTGACGGTGACCATCCTCGCGTCGGCCAACATGTTCGGCCAGTCGTACATCCTCACCAAGGGCGGGCCGGGCAACGAGACCCGCACCGCGATCATGTACATCTCCGACCAGGGGCTGTCGCAGAACAACATGGCCGCGGCGTCCGCGATGAGCTACGTGCTGTTCGTGTTCCTCGCGGTCATCAGCGTCGTCAACTTCCGCCTGCAGCGGGAGCGCACGGAAAGGACACCGCGTTGACATCCGTCACCTCCCAGAAGCCGGACGCGAGCGCGGAAGGCGCTGCGAGCGCGGCGCCCGCGCGTCCGCCCCGGCGCCGGTCGCCCCGGCGGACCGCGGGCCGGGTCGTCCTCTACGTCGTCCTCGGCCTGATCACCCTGCTCATCGTGCTGCCGCTGGTGTGGATCGTGCTCACGTCGTTCAAGACCGACGGCGACGCCATCCGCAACCCGTTCTCCCCGTTCCCGGCGCCGTGGGCGATCGACGCGTACGTCACGCTCGCCAGCGGGCAGCAGCCGATCTTCCGCTGGTTCCTCAACAGCCTGCTCGCGGCGACGCTGCAGACGGCGATCATCCTGGTGACCGCGTCCGCCGCCGCGTACGCCCTCGCGCGCCTGGAGTTCTGGGGCAAGAAGATCGTGTTCGGCGCGATCATCGCTACCCTGCTCGTGCCGCCGGTCATCTTCCTCATCCCGAACTACCTGATCGTGCAGAACCTCGGCTGGCTCGACACCATCTGGGCCATCTCGATCCCGGGGGCGGCGAGCGCGTTCGGCGTGTTCTTCCTCCGCCAGTTCTTCGTCGGGCTGCCGGTGGAGATCGAGGAGGCCGCACGCATCGACGGCGCCGGCGACCTCCGGATCTTCCTGCAGATCGTGATCCCGCTGGCTCGGCCCGCGCTGGCGACTCTCGCCGTGCTGAGCTTCCTCGCCAACTGGAACGACTTCCTGTGGCCGGTGTACGTGCTGCTCAGCCCGGAGAACCTGACGCTGCAGCCCGGTCTCGCCCAGCTCCAGGGCGCGTACTCGACGCACTTCGCGATCGTGATGGCGGGTGCGGTGATCGCCTCCATCCCGGTGCTGATCCTGTTCTCGCTCGCGCAGCGCCACATCGTGGACAGCGTCGCGAGCTCGGGAGTGAAGGGGTGAGGTCGGCCGCGGGTGCGCGCGTCGCGGGATCGGCGGCGGCTGTCGTCGTCGTGGTCGCGGCGCTGGCCGGGTGCTCGGGCGGTGCGGGAGCGCCGGACGCGTCGGCCGCGTCGCCCACCGACACGACGGAGGCTCCGGCGTTCGCGATCGATCAGGACTTCGCCGACCCGGACGTGCTCGTCCACGATGGGACGGCGTACGCGTTCGCGACCAACACGCCCGGCTTCCTGGTGCGCTCGGCGACCTCCACGAACATGCGCGACTGGACCGTCTCGGAGTCGGACGCGCTCGAGGCTCTTCCGGCGTGGGCGCAGCCCGGCCGCACCTGGGCGCCCGAGGTGGCCGAGGTCTCGCCCGGGGCGTTCGTGCTCTACCTGACGGCTCAGGATGCCGCGTCCGGTCGCCAGTGCATCGGCACCGCGACGTCGAGTTCGCCGGGAGGGCCGTTCGCCCCGGCCTCCGGCACCGCCCTCGTCTGCCCGGTGGAGGCGGGCGGCGCCATCGACGCGGCGACCTTCCGCGACGACGACGGCAGCCTCCACCTGCTCTGGAAGACCGACGGCAACTGCTGCGACCTCGACACCTGGATCGAGACGGCCCCGCTCTCCGCCGACGGGCTCAGCCTGACCGGGCCGCCGGTGCAGCTGCTGAAGCAGGACCGCGCGTGGGAGGGCGATCTCGTCGAGGCTCCCGACCTGGTGAAGCGGGACGGCGTCTACGTTCTGTTCTTCTCCGCCAACGACTACGGCGGCGACGACTACGCGATCGGCACGGCGACGGGGTCGTCGCTGTCGGCGCCGTTCACGTCGCAGGAGAAGCCGTTCCTGACCTCCGCGTCGAAGGCGGGGACGTTCCACGGCCCCGGAGGCCAGAACGTGGTCACCTTCGACAGTCGCGACTGGCTCGTGTTCCACAGCTGGGACGACGCGTACGCCTACCGCGGCATGCTCGTCCGCCCGCTCACCTGGGATGGCGCGACCCCCGTCCTCGGCTGACCTCCCCTCCCGATTTGGCCCAAATGTCGAGCATGGCGGCGCCATTCGCGACATTTGGGCCAAATGTGCGGGGGCTCAGGCGAGAAACGTCAGGGCGGCCTCGCGGAACTCGGGGGAGTGGAGGGCGCCGAGGTGGTCGCCGGGCACGCGGACGAGTCGCGCGTCGGGGATGACGGCGGTGAGCCCGTCGAGGCCCTGCGTCATCGGGTCGTCGCTGCCGGCGGCGAAGAGCGTCGGCACGTCGGGGCGGGAGGCTGCGGGCCCCTCGGGCGCGAACGGCTCCGACCCGAGGCCGGCGATCAGCGCGAGCAGCGAGTCGGTGTCGCGCCCCGCGCCCGACACCATCCCGGCCATCATGCCGGCGAACGGGTCGGCCGGCGGCTCGCCGTCGACGGCGCGCGCGACCGCGACGACGTCGACGCCCGCGAACGGCTCGAACGGGCTCAGTCCGCCGAGCACGAGGCGCCGCACGCGGCCGGTCGCGGCGGGGAGCTCCCAGGCGAGGCGGGCCCCGAGGGAGTAGCCGATCACATCCACGCGGTCGGCCCCGATCGAGCGGATCACGTCGGCGACGGCGGTCACGACGGCGCTCGTCCGCCCCGCGTCGGCGCCCGGGACCGCGGGGGAGTCGCCGTGGCCGGGGAGGTCGACCAGGTACGCCTCGCGGCCCGCGGCGGCGAGGGCGTCGGCCCAATCGCCGAAGTCGGCGGCGGCGGAGGAGGCGAAGCCGTGCAGCAGGAGCACCGGCGGCAGGCCGGTCGGCGAGGGAGGGGCGCCGCCGCTCGCGGGGGAGTCGCCGCTCGCGGGCAGGTGGCGGACCGCGAGCGGGGACAGGGGTGTGGGAGCGGGCATCGTCGTCCTCCGGGTGGATTGTTTTTCTATGATAGTAGAAAATAAACGTCTCCATCGGTAGAGTCATCCCGATCCCGCCGGACGCCGCGCGTCCGCCATTCAACAGAAAGAGCGTGAACGTGACAACGACCCGTCCAGTGACGCCCGAGGCCATCGTCGACATCGCGATCGGCTTCATGGGCGCGAAGCAGCTCTTCGCCGCCAGCCGCGTCGGCCTGTTCGCCGCCCTCACCGAGGGGCCGCTCGACGCCGACGCCCTCGCCGCCGCCACCGGGGTGCCGCCGCGCCAGGCGCGCGTGCTGGCCGACAGCATGGCCGCCCAGGGCCTCCTGACCCGCACCGAGGGCCGCTACGACCTGGAGCCCGACGCGCGCGCCTTCCTCACCGGGGAGAGCGCCGAGCTCGACCTCGCGCCGTTCCTCGCGTTCCTCGGCACCACGAGCTACACGCAGTGGCTGGGCTACGACTCCACCGTCGACACCGACGCCCCGGGCGTGCTGGAGCTGGACGAGTCGGGCTGGGGCGACTTCCTCGCCGGCGTCATGCGCTACAACGAGCTGCACGCCGCGATGCTGGGCGACGCGTTCGACTTCACCCCGTACCGCTCGGCGCTCGACCTCGGCGGCCTCAGCCCCGCCTTCGCCGTCGAGGGTCTGAAGGCCAACCCCGAGCTGCAGGTCCGCTTCGTCTTCGACCCGGCGTCCGTCGACTCGGTCCGGGAGGCCGTCGAGGCGGCCGGATACGCCGACCGCACCACGGTCGAAGGCGCCGACACCGCGACCGCGCAGCCCGGCGGCGAGCACGATCTCGTGCTCGTCAACCACGTCATCCACCGGTTCGACGACGCGCAGAACCGCGCGATCTTCGCCAACGCCCGCGCGGCGGCAGCGGAGGGGGCGACGCTCGTCGTGCTCGACTTCTTCCTCGACGACGACCCGCAGCAGCGCAAGATCGACGCGCTGCACGCCGGCGAGTACTACAACATCGACGGCACCGTCGTGTACCCCGAGGCCACCGTGCGCGCGTGGCTCGACGCAGCCGGCTGGCGTGCCGAGCGCACCGTCGCTCTGCCGGGCAGCCCGCGCATCCTGCTCGCGACGGCCGTCTGAGCTCGGCTAGCGTGAGGGCATGGCCGCCCTCGAGAGCATCCGATCCGACGTGCACCTGGTGCGCATCCCGATGCCCGGCGGCGGCCTGCCCTTCTCGCTCTGCTATCTGCTGCAGGATGCGGCGGGCGGCGTCCACCTGATCGACCCGGGTTCGCCCGGGCCGGAGGCCGTGACCCTCATCGAGGACGCGCTCCGCGGCATCGGCCGTCGGCTCGACGACGTCGCGTCGATCCTGGTCACGCACCTCCACTCCGACCACGCCGGTGCCGCGGCGGCGGTCCGGGAGGCGACGGGCGCCCGGGTGCTGATGCACGAGCGGGAGCGGGACGCCCTCGCCGGGGCGGCGACCTCCGGTGGGCCGGAGGCCGAGACCCTCGATGCCTGGGGCGTCCCCGTCGATCGGCGGCCCGAGCTGCTCGCGCTGCCCGCTCTCCCGATCGCCGGCGTCGCCGCGCCGGACGGGGTGCTGGCCGACGGCGAGCTCCTGGCCCTCCCAGGCCGCCGCATCCGCGCGCTCTGGACGCCCGGCCACACCACGGGGCACCTCTGCTTCGACGACGAGGACCACGGCCTCCTCTTCACCGGCGACCACGTGCTCCCGACGGTGAACCCCGGGCTCGGTCTCGGCGGCCCGGCCGACGACCCGATCGGCGACGATCTGCGCTCGTTGCGCCGCATCGCCGACCTCGACCGCCTGGCGCTGCCCGGCCACGAGGCCCCGTTCACGAACCTCCACGACCGCTGCGCCGCGCTCGCCGAGCACCACCTGCGCCGGGCGCGGGAGGTCCGGGATGCACTGCGCGCGCGACCGCAGGCGACGGTCTGGGAGGTCGCCCAGGGCCTGACGTGGACGGGCGGCTGGTCCGCCCTCGCCGGGTTCACGCTCGCGTCGGCCCTCGCGCAGACCGCGATGCACCGCGCCTTCGTGCGGTCGGGCGCGCCTATCGCGTGGTGAGGCGCTGGAAGAACGCCTCGATCTGAGCCTCCAGCAGCGCCGGGGTCGACAGATCGGGAGCGATCAGGCTCATGATGTTCGCGCCCGCGTTGATGAGCACGATCTCGTCGACCAGCTGCTCGTCCGGCGTGGCGGTGACGATGTCGCCGTCCGCGCGGCCCTGGGCGATGTAGGAGGCGAGGCCCGCGCGCCAGGACACGAGGTGGTCGCGGTACGCCTGGTGCAGCTCCTCGTTCGAGAGGGCGCGCTCCCAGAAGCTGAGGAGCACGCGCCCGGCGGTGATCGCCTCCGGGGTGGTCGGGGCGGAGGCCTCCACGATCGCGCGCAGCGCGTCGAGGCCGGTCTTGTCGCCGACCGCCTGCTCCACGCCCCCGCTCATCATGCCGAGGGCGCGCTCGTACGTGCCCTGGATGATCTCGTCCTTGCCGGGGAAGTAGTGCTTGAGCGCGCCATTGGCGAAGCCCGCCTCGCTGGCGATCTCGCGCATCGTCGCCGCCTCCAGGCCGCCCTTGACGATCAGCCCCCAGGTCACGTCGATGATGTCGGAGCGTCGCTGATCGTGGTCGATCACCTTGGGCATGGTCCTCCACTCGTGGGACGGCACGGCGTTGTTCGTCCACAAGTGTAGGGGAAAGGTGTCACTCCCGACGGTGCACGGCGCGCCCCGCGAAGTAGGTCGCGCGCGGGCGCAGTCCCACCAGCTCGTCGACCGGGAGCGCGAAGGGGTCGTCATCGAACACCGCGAAGTCGGCGGAGAGGCCGGGAGCGAGGGAGCCCGTCGTGTCGGCGAGACCCATCGCGCGGGCGCCGTTGACGGTGAAGACCTCGATCGCCTCCGCCAGCGTGATGGCCTGCTCCGGCCCGAGCGTGCCGGGGCGGCGCCCGGACGGGTCGGCCCGCGTCACCAGCCCCTGGATGCCCTCCCATGGGTTCGGCGTCTCGCTCACCGGCCAGTCGGACCCGCCGGCCACCAGGGCGCCGGAGTCGAGGAGGGAGCGGTTCGGCTGCAGGCCGGCGACCTCCTCGGCCGGGCGCACCGTGCTGAGAGCGTCGGCGATGACCCCGGGGAACCACAGGAAGGGGGAGATATCGGCCGCGACGCCCAGCTGCGCGAACCGGGGGAGGTCCTCCGGCGCGATGAACTGGCCGTGCGCGATCTGGTAGATCGGCTCCGTGTGGCCCTCCGCGCGGACGGCCTCCACCGCATCCAGCACCATCCGCACCGACGCGTCGCCGGTGCAGTGGATCTTCGCGGAGATGCCCAGGGCGGCGGTGCGGCGCAGCCAGCCGAGCAGCTCCTCGGCGGGCATGGTCGTGCCGCCGTGCCAGGGCGCGCTGTCGTGCTCGTCGGCCGGGAGGTACGGCTCCAGGAAGGCGCCGGTGCGGGCCGGCGGGGTCCCGTCGAGGAAGATCTTCACGAAGTCGGGACGGTGGTGCTCGCCGGCCAGCTCCTCCCGGTGCGCGATGAGGGCGTCGCCGAGCTCCTCGTAGCCGAAGATCTGGTCGTTGACCGTCATCGACGACACGACCCAGGCGTCGAGCTCGCCGCGGGCGTCGAGCGTCGCGAGGGCGCGCATCTGCGGTAGGGAGATCGCGGCGTCCTGAAAGGCGGTGATGCCGTACGTGTGCAGGATCTCGATCCCGCGTGCGGACGCGCGCACATCCTTCTCGGGCGTCAGGGCGACGGCGGGAGCCGCGACGGCCTCCACCAGCAGACCCGCCGCCTCCAGCAGCACGCCGCTCGGCTCCCCGGTCTCGGGATCGCGGAGGATCGACCCGGCGGCCGGGTCGGGCGTCGAGGCGTCGATCCCGGCGAGCTGGAGCGCGCGGGCGCTCGCCCATCGGTTGTGGTGGCTGTCGTCCGTCAGGAGCACGGGACGGCCCCCGGCCGCCGCGTCGAGCGCGTGTCGCGCCGTGGCGCGCCCGAGCGTGTCGAGGAGTCCCGTGCCCCAGCTGCTGCCGACGATCCACTCGTCGGGGCCGAGGGTCGCCGCCCGGTCGCGCACCGCCTCGACGATCTCGTCGAGGGAGGCCGTGTTCGGGAACGTCAGCTCGTAGAGCTCCGCGCGCCCGGCGTGCGCGTGGTGGTTGTGCACGTCCACGAGGCCCGGCATGGCGAAGCCGCCGGCGAGATCGACCGTCTGCGTGTCCGCGCCGCGGAAACGCTCGATCTCGGCGGCCGTCCCGACCGCCAGGATGCGGCCGTCCCGCACGGCGAACGCCTCGGCCCGGGAGCGCGCGGCATCGACCGGGTAGACGATGCCGCCGGTGACGATCAGGTCCGCGGTGCTCGTATCGACGGTACGAGGGTCGGCGGGGCTCATGCCGTCGCGGGGTCGTACTCGGCGGGGTGGACGGTGTTGCTCAGGAGGCGGCCGTGCGCTCCGAAGGTGAAGTGCGTCGGCACGTTCCCGCTCTCGTCGAGACCGAAGAGCACCCCGTGGGAGCGGAGGGCGCGCTGGTCGCGGTGGTCGGCGATCGTCACCGAAGCGCACGGGATGACCTTCTCGCGCCAGGTGAACACGAGGATGCCGGGCCGCACCTCCCACACCGAGCACTCGTCCGTGTCGGCGAGGCCGCGCTCGGGGCCGGCGAGGCACTGCCAGGTGTACCACTGCGGTCCGAGGTAGATGTGCTCGTACGCGTGCTCGGCGCTGTACTCCCACAGCACCCGCCGGCCCACGAGGGTCGTGGAGGGGGCGGGGGCCTCGCCGGTGGTCTCGAGCTCCTCGATCACCGACGGCACGAAGAGCTGCTTGACCGCGGTGTTGCCGGGGAGGTCCCCGCCGATCGCCTGGATGATCGAGAGCGCGCGCCCCGCGCGGAGGTCGAGGACGAGCGAGACCGCCTCCGACGGCTCGTACTCGTGGTGGAACTGCACGAAGTACAGGCCGTCGTCGACGAGGAACGCCTCGTAGTCGTCCGAGCTCGAGGTCTGCGGGATGGGGTCGCCCGCACCCGGGGTGTACTCCCACTCGACGCGGCGCTCGCTGAAGGTGTGCGCGATCCGCGTGCCGCGGTCGTCCACGAGCGTCACCGTCCGGCCGGACAGGTCGGTCGTGTGCGGCGCCTTGCTCGCGTCGAAGCCGGGGGCGAGGCCGTCGAGCGGCAGCCAGGTGGCGGTGTCGGTGAGGTCGTCGATGGGCATTGCGGGTTCCTTCCGTCGTCCGCCCAGTATCGGCAGCGTCCGACGCGAGGGGATAGCGCCCGGCGGAGGATGTGCGGCTGCGGTCAACCCTCGTTCCGCCGTCGCCAAGCCGACGCGGCCGCTCAGCGCAGTTCGGCCGCGATCGCCTGCGCGGCCTGGCGCAGCCGGTCGGCGACCGCCTCCACCTCGCGCCCGTTCGCCACGAACACCACGGCCACGGCCGCGGGTGCGCGGTCCGGGAGGACCAGCGGGACCGCGACCGAGGCGAGCCCCGGGATGACCTCGTCGTGGCTGGTCGCGAACCCGCGTTCGCGCGCCTGGGCGGCCTCGTCCCGCGGGTGCTCGTCGGGCAGGGCGCGCCACTGCGAACCGGTGAGCGCGGACTGGATCGCGATGCCCGGAGCGCCGGAGCCGAGCGGATGCCGGGTGCCCGGACGCTGCACCACCGTCGCGTGGGCGTGCGACGGCTCGACGCTCACCAGCGTGACGACCTCGTGCCGGTCGAGCACCGCGACGAACGCCGTCATCGACAGGTCGTTCGCGATGGCGGTCAGCTGCGGCAGCGACGCGGACTGCAGGTCGCGCGAGACCGATCGCGCAAGCGTGGCCATGCGCGGGCCGAGCTGCACGGCGCCGGCGGCGTCGCGGACGACGAGCCCGTGATCCTCCAGCGTGCGCAGGATGCGGTACGCGATCGAGCGGTGCACCCCGAGCGCGTCGGAGAGCGCCGCGATCGTCATCGGGTCCTCCGACTCGGCCAGGATCTCGAGCAGCCGGATGCCCCGCGAGAGCGTCTGCGAGTGCGGCGCGCTCTGCTCGCCCGGTCGGTCCATGAAGCCATTCTGTCCCATCCCGGAACGGCTACAGCAGCGTCTCGACCCCGAGCCGCACGCGGTCGCCGAGCCCGACGCCCTCGGCCTTCCTGATGTCGCCCTTGATCGACACGATGTACGCGCCCTCCGCGCTCTCCGGGAAGATCGACGTCGACCAGCGCGAGGAGCCCAGCGTCATCATCACCTTGACCGAGCCGAACCCGGCCGGGGGATGCGGCTGCAGCCGGATCTCCTCCGACACGTCGTCGGGCAGCCGCGCGAACACCCACAGGTCGCGCCGGGCCTCCCACCGGAACAGCTCGGCCTCGAACTCGTACCGCACTCCCGCCATGCCTCCACCCTGGCATGGACCACCGACATCCACCCCCTCCCGTTCCCCGCACCCCGGCCGGTAGGGTGACCGTGATCGGCTCGACACCGCGCCCGTTCCCCGAGGAGGCCCCCATGCCCGCCAAGCGCCCCGGCTCGGTGACGTTCGTCGCCGTGCTGACCTACATCAACGGCGTCCTGAACATCATCGGCGGCGTGGTCGTGCTGTTCACGCGCGAGTCGGCGCCCGGCGCGGAGACCGCGGGCGGTCTCGCCGGCATCACCACCTCGGCGATCGTCTCGATCGTGCTCGGCATCGTCACCCTGATCGTCGCCCGCGGCCTCCTCAACGGCAGCAAGGTGTCGCGCGCGCTCGTGACCCTCGTCATGATCCTGAACCTGATCAACGGCGTCCTGCTCCTCTTCACGCTGCAGGTCTTCAGCGGTGTCGTGGACATCGTGTGGGTGATCATCGTGCTCTCGCTGCTGTTCACGCGCCGCGCGAACGCGTTCTTCAACGGGCAGCCGGCCTGAGCGGTCCCGGCCGTCCGGCCGGATCGGAGAGAATGGTCTCGGGCGCCGCCGCCGCGTCGTCCGCGGGCGCTCCCGCACGACGAGATGGGAAGGGTGGACTCCGATGCGCTGGCCGACGTGGTTCCACCGGGGAGCCCCGAAGAGGAAGACGGTGCGCACCCGTCCCTTCGACGAGGACGCCCTGACCGCGCCTCCCGCACCCACCCTCGACCAGTCCGTCGAGGAAGGCATGCTCCTGGCGGAATACGCCACCCGCATGGCGATCAAGAACCACATCGTCGTCGACACCATCCAGTACGGCAACGACTTCGACCCCGCGCGTCACACGGGTGAGGCCGCCCGCATCCTGCGCGAGCTCGCCTCGGAGCAGGGGCAGGCCGCCGGCCGGATCGACGAGGAGCTCGCCGTCGCCACCGGCCTGCGCGGCGACGCGACGCACCCGCACGACTATCGCGACGTCGACCTCGCCAACCTGAACCTGCGCAAGTCCGCCGCTCTCGAGCTCGCTCAGCAGCTGCGCGCCAAGGCGGACTCGGAGGAGCAGCTCCTGGCCCTGGTCGAGCGCGGCCGGCAGGACGCCTGGGACGACGTCGGCACGGCCATCGAGGCCGGTCTCGACGCGCTCTCGGGCGTGGAGGCCCTGCGCGACGACTACGAGCGGGAGAAGCCCGCGCGCCTCAAGCTGCTCATCTGGCGCGACCTGGCGAAGCTCCAGGAGGAGCGCACGGGGTACTGAGTCGTCACAGGCCCGGTGCGGTCAGCCGCGCAGCGAGACCGGCGGCACCAGCGTCCCGACCTCCGTGCGGACCCAGCGGTCCCCGGTCGCCCGCTTCTCGGCGCGCGTCGTGAACCGGTAGAGGTGCATCGTCGCCCGCACGGCGCGCGGGGCCTCGCCGCCGAACGGATCCGCGCGCAGCAGACGGAGGGTCGGGCGATCGGCCTCGAGCAACCGCAGCAGGAAGCCCTGGAACCAGGGGGAGTCGCGCGAGCCGAGCGCGAGGAACCACATCAGCCAGTCCAGGCGCAGGTGGTACGGCGCGAACTGGCGCGGGAGGCGGCGCACGTCGCCCGGTTTGCCCTTGAAGGCGTACTCGCGCCAGTCGGCGTGCGGATCGTGCGGGTCGTCGGCCGTCCCCTCGACGGTGACCTCGTAGCGCTCGCGCGTCACGCTGCCGAACGCGCCATAGGCGTTGACGAGGTGCCAGCGGTTGAAGCTCGCGTTCATCAGCTGGCGGCGCCGGAAGAGGTTCCGCAGCGGCGGCCAGCTGAGCACCAGCAGTCCCGCCGTCACCAGCAGGACGGCCACCGCGTACCAGACCGGGATGCCGCCGGCGCCGATCCCGCCCAGCCGGGCGCCTCCGTCCGCCCACGAGAGCGCCCAGGACCACACCGGATCGCTGACCGCCGAGAACGCCAGGACGATGGTGATCACGTTCAGCCAGGCGAAGTTGCCGGTCGCGACCAGCCACAGCTGCGTCAGCACCACCACGGCCGCCGCCGCGCTCGCGACGGGTTGCGGCAGGAAGAGCAGCCACGGCACCACGAGCTGCGCGAAATGATTCCCCAGCACCTCGATGCGGTGGAACCACTTCGGCAGGAGGTGCGCCGTGCGGCTGAGCGGGTTCGGCATCGGCTGCGTCTCGTGGTGGTAGTAGAGCGCGGTCAGATCGCGCCAGACCCGGTCGCCGCGCATCTTGATCATCCCCGCGCCGAACTCCAGCCGGAACACCAGCCAGCGCAGCAGCACGATGATCGTGATCGGCGGTGCCGTGTCAGCGGCCCCGAGGAACGCGACCGTGAAGCCCGCCTCGCAGAGGAGGCTCTCCCAGCCGAAGCCGTAGAAGGTCTGGCCGATGTTCACGATCGACAGGTAGAGGTACCAGATCACGAGGAACAGCGGCACGAACAGCCAGGTGGGTAGCAGTTGCGGCAGTCCGAGCACGACGAGCGCCGCGAGCGTCGCGCCGCTCCAGGCGACGGCGCGCAGCAGGCGGTCGGAGTAGATCGCCTGCCCCTTCCTCCGCCAGCCGAACAGCGTCGGCTGCGCGCGACCGTACGCGGAGCGCAGGAAGCGCGGGGCCGGGAGCAGGCCGTGCTCGCCCAGCAGGGCCGGGAACTGGTTCGCCGCCGACACGAACGCGACGACGTAGAGCACGGCGACGCCGCGAAGCAGGATCTCCCGCGCGATCGTGTACTCGCCGCCCGCGAGCCACCCCAGCAGATCCATCCGTCACCACCTCGCGTCCGCGCTCTGGCCGTCCCCCTCCGCTCCTTCGTACGCTCGAAACCACAGGCAACACAATCGGGGGGAAGAGTTCATGCTGCACGTTTCCATGGTCGGCCACGCCTTCGCGGAGGTCGACGCGACACTGATCACCATCGACGACGCGGCGCTCGTCTGCTGGTCCGCGGCTGGGGAGGAGCCGGTGGCCCGCTACGGGCTCGAGCAGGTGCTGAGCGTCCAGCTCGTGCAGCCGCTGGTCGCCGAGCCGGAGCCCGCGTCGTCGCGCTCGAGTCCGGAGCATCCGAACGCCTTCCGGCGCTGGACGCCCGAGCAGGAGGCCGCTGTCGTCGACGCGTACCGCCGCGGCGAGACGTTCGACCAGATCGCGGCCGCTGCCGGGCGCCGCGTCGGCGGGGTGCGGGCGCGGCTCATCGCGCTCGGGGTGATCGAGCCGGATCCGACGGATCGGCTGCGGTTCCCGGTGAGCGCTCCCGACCGTGGAGCGGCGGCGCCGGGAGGGGCGGAGACGGTGAGGGAGGCCGGCTAGCGGCGGTTCAGGCCGCGCGCTCCGCGTCCAGGCTGATCGCGCGGTGGTCGGAGGCCCCCGCGGGCAGCACGTCGACGCGCTCGATGTCGAACCCGGTCGAGGTGACGAAGTCGAAGTAGCCGGTGAAGAACTTGTACCGCAGGTAGGTCGGCTCGGTGCTGCGCATGAGCGTGTAGCCGCTCGTCGTGAGGCTGCGCTCGAGGCCGTTGATGAACCACGGGTAGTTGAAGTCGCCGACCATGATCGCCGGAGTGTCGGGGGCGAGCGAGCGCATCCCCTCGTGGGCGGCGGCGATCTGCTTGCGGCGCAGCGAGTTCGAGGCGGTCAGCGGGGCGGCGTGGAAGGAGCCGACCAGCACGTTGTCGCCGCTGTCGCGGTCGCGCAGGTGCACGGCGAGCAGACGCTCGTGCGCGGGGGCGAGCACGCGGTCGTGCAGGGACTTGTGGACGGCGAAGACCTGGGTGTTCAGGATCTCGTAGCGGTCGTCGCGCACGTAGACGGCGAGGCCCAGGCGGTTGGCCCGCGTCGCGTCCGCGAGGCTCAGGTGGTGGAGGCGCTCGGGGAGGACGTCCGTGTCCGCTTCCTGGAGGCACAGGGCGTCCACCTCGTGGGTCAGGGCGATGTCGGCGAGTTCGTGGCCGGCCGCATGCTTGCGGAGGTTGTAGCTGATGATCCTCAGGGCGATGCACCTCATCTCGTGGTCCGGCCGCTCGGGGCCGCGGTCGGACGCGCTTGTCATTCTGGCCCAACTCGGCGGCGACGCCGGAGGGCGGGCCGCATCCCACATGGAATTCACACCCTGGTCATCGGGCGTTCGAGCGGTACGGTGGTGCCATGGCAGGCGACGCGGTTGTCCTCACCGTCCCGGGTCCGAGCGGCGACCGGGAGGTGCGCATCTCGAGCCCCGGCCGGGTGCTCTGGCCCGAGCTCGGCATCACCAAGCTCGACCTGGCGAACTACCTGGTCGCGGTCGGCGAGGCGTTCGTGCGGGCGAACGGCGACCGCCCGGTGTCCCTGCAGCGCTTTCCCGAGGGGATCGACGGCGAGCAGTTCTTCTCCAAGAACCCGCCTCGCGGTGCCCCCGACTACGTCCGCTCGGTGATGGTCGTCTACCCGAGCGCCCGCTCGCACCCGCAGCTCGTCATCGACGAGCCCGCGGCGGCGGTGTGGGCCGCGCAGATGAACACGGTCGTGTTCCACCCCTGGCCGTCGCGCGCGGAGGACTCCGACAACCCCGACCAACTGCGCATCGACCTCGACCCGCAACCGGGGACCGACTTCTCCGACGCCATCCCCGCGGCGCTCGAACTGCGCAGCGTGCTGCGGGAGGCAGGCCTCGACGCGTTCGTGAAGACCTCCGGCAACCGCGGGCTGCACGTCTTCGCCCCCATCGCCCCGGTGCGGGAGTTCCTCGACGTGCGCCACGCGGTGATCGCGGCGGCGCGCGAACTCGAACGGCGCATGCCCGACGCGGTCACGACCGCGTGGTGGAAGGAGGAGCGCGGAGAGAAGATCTTCGTCGACTTCAACCAGGCCAACCGCGACCGCACGATGGCCGGCGCCTACAGCCCGCGCGCGCTCGCCCACGCCCCCGTCTCCACGCCGATCACCTGGGACGAACTGCCCGACGTCGACCCGCGCTCGTTCACCGTGCTCAACCTGCCCGAGCGGCTCGCCACGGTCGGCGACCCGTGGGAGCGCTTCGGCGAGGAGCCGGGCAGCATCGACGTGCTCATGGAGTGGTGGCAGCGCGACCTCGACGACGGGCTCGGAGAGCTGCCGTTCCCGCCCGACTACCCCAAGATGCCCGGCGAACCGCCGCGCGTTCAGCCGAGCCGGGCGAAGAAGGCCTAGCCACCGGAGCGGAGGCGGCTGGAGCCCACGCGGCACGGCCGGACGCGGCACGGCCGGACGCGGCGCGAGCGGAGCCGGCGCGAGCGGATCGGCTCAGGTGAGGACGTCGCCGAGGTCGTAGGCCACGGGCCGGTCGAGCTGATCGAAGGTGCAGGAGCGCGCCTCGCGGTCGGGGCGCCAGCGCTCGAACTGCGCCGTGTGGCGGAAGCGCATCCCCTCCATCTGGTCGTATCGCACCTCCAGCACCCGCTCGGGACGAAGCCGGACGAACGACACATCCTTGCCGGACGAGAACCGGCTGCGTTCCGTCTCACCCTTCACGGCCTCACCCGACGCGTCGCGCTCGACCAGCGGCTCCAGCTCGTCGATCAGAGCGAGCCGCGTGGCGTCGCTGAACGCCGAGACGCCGCCGACGTTGCGGAGCGTGCCGTCGGAGTCGTAGAGGCCGAGCAGCAGGGAGCCCACGCCGCGCCCGCTCGCATGGATGCGGTAGCCGAGCACGACGACGTCGGCGGTGCGGTGGTGCTTGATCTTCAGCAACGTGCGCTTGTTGGGGGCGTACGGTCCCGCCAGCGGCTTGGCGACGACGCCGTCGAGCCCCGCACCCTCGAACTCGACCAGCCACTTCCGGGCGAGCTCCACGTCGGTCGTGGTGCGGGTCAGCGCGATCGGCGCCGGGACGGCGGCGGCGAACTCCTCGAGCGCGGCCCGGCGCTCGCCGAAGGGGCGGTCGAGGTAGGACTCGTCGCCGAGTGCGATCAGGTCGAACGCGATGAAGGTCGCCGGCGTCTCCTCGGCGAGGAGCTTCACGCGGCTGGCCGCGGGGTGGATGCGCTGCGAGAGCGCCTCCCAGTCGAGCCGCTGGCGGCCGGGCTCGCCCGTCGGGACGACGATCTCGCCGTCGAGCACGCACGGACCGGGCAGCAGCCGCCGGAACGCCTCGACCAGCTCGGGGAAGTACCGGGTGAGCATCTTGGAGCCGCGGCTGCCGATCTCGACGGCGCCGATGGTCTCGCCGCCGCCGGGCTCGGCGTAGACGATCGCCCGGAAGCCGTCCCACTTCGGCTCGTAGCTGAGGCCGCCCTCCACGCTCTCCGGATCCGGGACCGCGGGGACGGCCTTGGCGAGCATCGGGGCGACGGGTGAGTCCGGCGTTGGGCGCATGCCTCGATCATCCCGCGCGGGTCCGGCGAGGGGAAGGGCGAGCTGGCTGGGCGTCGGCTTCGAGGTCGTGAACCCGCAGTTGAGGTTAGGTAAGCCTGCCCTATACTCGATAGCGAGATGCACCGACCCGACCATTCCTCCCACACCGCCGAGACGGCGCACCACGACGACCGCGTGCAGTTCCTCGTGGTGGGCGACGAGTCCTCCCTCTCCGAGGTCGAGGCCGAACTGGCTCTGCTGCCGCTGTGCGCGCGCGGCCGGGTGTTCCTGGAGGTCGAGGACGCCGACCACATCGCCGCCATCTCGGCGCCGATCCGGATGACCGTGACCTGGCTGACGCGTGCGACGCGCTCCGGTCGGCCGGGGACCGGCGAGCGCTGCGCCCGCGGCGAGGCGGCCACGCGTGCCGTCCGCGCGTGGGCGACGGAGATGCTCTGCGACGGTCCCGGAGCCACTCAGGCGATCGTGACGGGCGGCTTCTCGCTGCTGACCGAGGTGCGAGAGCTGCTCGTGGCCGAGGTCGGGATGGCGCGCGACGCGGTGGTCACACCGGAGCGCCCACACCGACCAGCGTCTGTGTGATCGCCCAGAGGTCCCGCCCGAGCTGGGCGTCCTTCGCCTGTGCCGTCGTGGCGCCGTTGACGGTGAACCGGTCGAAGTAGGTCCCGCTGGGTGCGAGCACCGGCGATTCCGCCGCCAGCCTGACCAGCGGCGCCGCTCCCTCCGCGACCGGGATGCCGTAAGTGCCGCGGGTCACGAGGGCGCCGAACCGGATCAGCGGCGACGTGCGCCCGAAGTTGGTGGCGATCGTGCCGGGGTGGAACGAGTACGCGGTCACGCCCGTCCCGGTGAGGCGTTCGGCGAGCTCGACGGTGAAGAGGATCGTCGCGAGCTTGGCGGTGCCGTAGGCGCGCCAGCCGCCGCCCCAGCGGCGGTGCTCCCAGTCGAGGTCGTCGAGGCGGAGGGTGCCGAACCGGTTCGCGAGGCTGGCGGTGTTGACGACGCGGACGTCGCGCCCGAGGGCGGCGGTCTCCTCCAGGCGGGGGCGGAGGAGGTGCGTGAGCAGGAACGGCGCCAGGTGGTTGTTCTGGATGGTGCGCTCGTGCCCGTCGACGGTCAGCTCGCGCCGGTGGTTGAGGCCGCCGGCGTTGTTCGCGAGCACGTCGATCGTCTCGTAGCGGTCGAGGAGGGCCGAGGCGACGGCGCGCACGTCGTCCAGCCGCTCGAAGTCGGCCAGGAACGGCGTCGCCCCGATCCGCTCCGCGATCGCCCGCGTGCGCTCCGGGTTGCGACCGACGACCGCGACCTCGTTGCCGAGCGCCGAGAGCTGCTCGGCCGCGACCGTGCCGATCCCGGAGCTCGCGCCGGTCAGGACGATCGTGCGTCGCCGCGTGGCGCCGGTCGCGCTCTCGGCGCGCTCCGTTCCGTCTGTCTCGCTCAACGGTATCCGCCCTTCTCGAGGCCCGCCTCGATCTCGAATCGATTGCGCAGGGGGTCGCGCCCGGACAGCAGGTAGAGCAGCGGGAACACCATCCCGTAGCGCTGCCACTGCCGCTTGTGCACGGCCTCGTGCTCGAGCACGTCGTCGCTCACGTTCTGGTCGGTGAGGTAGCACTGGCCGACGCACGAGCCGCCGCGGCCGAACGTCCGTGCCGGCATCCCGCGGAAGACGAAGAGCCCCGCGCGGCGCTCGACCCGGCCGGTGCTCCAGATGAAGCCCCAGGTCAGGCCGACGGCCGTGGCGTACAGGTAGCCCAGCCAGCTGATCGGCGAGTCGAACAGCAGCCGCCCGAGCAGGCTGCGGTCGATCGCGTCGCCGATGCGGTCGCGGACGCTCACGAGGTGGGCCGGCCGTACGCCTCGAGCAGACGCAGCCAGACCTCGCTGATGGTCGGGTACGACGGCACCGCGTGCCACAGCCGGGCGAGCGGGACCTCGCCGACGACCGCGATCGTCGCCGAGTGCAGCAGCTCGCCGACGTCCTGCCCGACGAAGGTGACCCCGAGCACGACCTGGCGGTCCTCGTCGACCACCATGCGCGCCTGGCCCTCGTAATTGTCCGAGGCGATCGAGGCCCCGCTCACCGAGCCGATCGGATAGTCGACGACGCGGATGCGGTAGCCCGCCTTCTCGGCGGCGGCCGCGGTCAGCCCGACGGAGGCGACCTCCGGGTCGGTGAACGTCACCTGCGGCACCGACTGGTGGTCAGCGGTCGCCACGTAGGTGCCCCACGGCTCCAGGGACACGTCCTTGCCGTGAGCGCGCGCCGCGATCGCGTCGCCGGCCGCACGCGCCTGGTACTTGCCCTGGTGGGTCAGCAGCGCGCGGTGGTTCACATCTCCGACCCCGTAGAGCCAGCCGCCGTCGACCGCCGGCTCTCCGTCGGCGCCGACGACGCGCATGCTGTCGTCGACGTGCAGCCATCCGCCGTCCTCGAGCCCGAATGCGTCGAGCCCGATGCCGGAGGTGCGGGGGAGCCGGCCGGTCGCCACGAGGAACTCGTCCGTCTCGATCGTGCTGCCGTCGTCGAGGGCGATGCGGAACCGATCGCCCTCGATCCGCTCCACCGAGGTGGGGGAGACGTCGAGGTGCACCTTCGCGCCGAGCTCGCGCAGCGACGCGGCAACCGCCTCGCCCGCGAACGGCTCGTCGTTGGCGAGGAGCGCGCCGCGCGAGATCAGGTGGACCTCGGTGCCGAACCCGGCGTAGGCCGTGGCCATCTCGACCCCCACGACGCCGCCGCCGAGGATCGCCAGCGACACGGGCACGCGTTGCACGCTCGTCGCATCCCGGCTGGTCCACGGCTCGCTCTCCCGCAGGCCCGGGATGTCGGGCAGGAGCGCGGCGGAGCCGGTGCTGACCGCGACGGCGTGCTTCGCCGTCAGCACGGTGACGGTGCCGTCCTCCGCGGTGACGGTGACCTCCTTCGGGGCGGTGATGACCGCCCACCCGCGCACCAGGTCGATCCCCGCGCTCTCCAGCCAGGAGACCTGGCCGTCGTCCTTCCAGTCGCTGGTCATCCGGTCGCGCCGCTTGAGCACCGCCTCCACGTCGAGCGGTCCGGTGATCGCCTCGCGCACGCCGCCCACGCGGGAGGCCGCCCGGAGCAGGGCCCCGCTGCGCAGCAGCGCCTTGGACGGCATGCACGCCCAGTACGAGCACTCGCCGCCGACCAGCTCGGACTCCACGATCACCGTGCGCATCCCGCCCTGGACGGCGCGGTCGGCGACGTTCTCGCCGATGGCGCCCGCCCCGATCACGATGACGTCGTACTCGGTGCTGGTCATGCTGTCTCCTTCTGTGGTGTCCGGCTGTCGTGTCGAGCGGGTGGGGGAGAGGCCTCAGCGGCCAACGAACCGCGCCTCGGTGCGGGTCAGGAAGGCCTCCATGCCGATGCGGGCGTCCTCGCTGGTGACGAGTCGCACCAGCGTCGGCTGCAGCTCCGCCTCCGCTGCGGCGTCGCCCTCGCGCACGGCGCGCTTGGCGTTGGCGAGCGCGGCCTGCACGGCGAGCGGCGCCTGCGCGGCGATGCGCTCGGCGATCGCGAGGGCACGATCGAACTGCTCGCCGTCGTCCACGACCTCCTGGACCAGGCCGATGCGGTGGGCCTCCGCGGCGTCGAAGGTGTCGCCGGTCAGGATGTAGCGCATCGCATTGCCCCACCCGACGGCGCGGGGGAACCGCAGTGTGGCGCCGCCGAACGGCAGGATGCCGCGGGTGACCTCGATCTGGCCGAAGGTGGTCGAGCGGGCCGCGACGGCGATGTCGGACGCGAGGATCAGCTCGATGCCGAGGGTGAGGCAGGTGCCCTGGACCGCGATCACGACCGGCTTGGTCAGCGACGTGCCCGACACCTGCCAGGGGTCGATGGCGCCCTCATCGACGAACGAGAGCCCGTCCGCGCCGATCCGCGGGCCCAGGTCGGCCAGGTCCAGCCCGGCCGTGAAGTGGTCGCCGACCGCGTGCACGAGACCGACCCGCAGCTCCGGGTCGCGCTCCAGCTCGCCGTACGCGTCGGCGAGTGCGGAGAGCAGCTCGTAGTCGGCGGCGTTGCGCTTCTCGGGGCGGTTGAAGCCGATGAGCAGGACGTGGCCCCTGCGCTCGGTGCGGATCTTCGGTTCGGTCATGGATCCCAAGCTACCCGCCGCGTCAGAGGCCGTCATCGGGTCGGACGGGATCTGTGGAGGCGTGGCGCGGGCCCGACCCTGTGGACGACGCGCTGCCGCCGTTCGCGATCGGCCCGGTCAGCGCACCGAGGATGCGCAGGATCACCGGCATGTCGCGCCCCGCCGCCTCCGGCGATTCCGGCGCGAACTCGGTCACCGCCGCGCCGGCGAGCTCGAACCGCGACCGCAGCGCGCGGATGGCGTCGCAGAGCGCGGCGGGCGTCACCCCGAACGGCTCCGGGTAGCCGATGCCGTCGATGTGCGCGGGATCGAGCACGTCGAGGTCCACGTGCACGTACACGGCCGTCGCGCCGGTCGCCTCGACCGCACGCACCACGGCCTCCGGATCGTCCAGCTCCCCGGAGGCGACGACCCGGATGCCCGCGCGATCGACGAAGGCGGACTCGCCGTCGTCGAGCGACCGGGTGCCGGCCAGCACGAGGTTCGCGGCCGCCAGCCGGGCGGGGCCGGCCGAGGCCAGGCCGTCCGGTCCGTCGCCGAGGAGCGCCCGCCCCACCATGCCGTGGAAGGCGCCGGAGGGGGAGGTCGACACGTTGTTGAGGTCGCCGTGGGCGTCGAACCACACGACGGCGACGGTGCCGGCGGGATGCGCGGCCACCGCGTGCTGCACGCTCGCGAGGTCGGCGGCGCAGTCGCCGCCGACCGTCACGACGGGCGCCTCGAGGAGCGCGAGCTCCGCCGTCGCCAGCTCACGGACGAGGGTGAGCGACGAGAACCGGTGCACGCCGGTCCCCAGCGCATCGCCCGCGGCGGAGGGCACGGAGACCGTGTGGGTGGCGCTCGCCGGCAGATCGCCGCGGATGGCCTCCGCGCCGTCGATCAGCCGCATCGCGCGCGACGATCCCGAGCCCTGCCACTGCGGAACGACCAGGAAGGATGCTGCAGTCACCGGGCGGTCACTGCCCCGGGGTGTAGGGGGCGGAGGGCGCGGGGTCGGCCGTGACGGCGGGCTGCGCTCCACCGGTCTTGAGCGCGGCGAGGCGGGCCTCCACCTCGGTCAGCTCGCCGAGGTCGTCCAGGTCGTTGAACTGGGCGTCCAGGCTCGATGCGGCCAGCTCCTGGGCGCCGCGCACGCGGGCCTCCTCGCGGCGGATCTTCTCCTCGAAGCGCGAGACCTCGCTCGTGGGGTCGAGGATGTCGACGCTCTTGACCGCGTCGATGACCTGCGACTGCGCCTGGGCGCTCTTCGCCCGCGCGATCAGCTCCGACCGCTTGCTCTTGAGCTGCTCGAGCTTCTCCTTCATGCCGTTGAGGCCCGACTTGAGCTTGTCGACGACCTCGGTCTGGGAGGCGATCTGCGGCTCCGCGGTCTTCGCCTCGTTCTCCGACGCGATCTGGCGCTGCAGGGCGACCTTGGCGAGGTTGTCGAACTTGTCGGCGTTCGCGGTGTCGCCCGATGCGCGGTAGGTGTCGGCCTGCTTGCTCGCGGCGAGCGCCTTGCGGCCCCAGTCCTCGGCGGCCTCCACGTCTTCGCGGTGGTCGTCCTCGAGCAGGCGCAGGTTGCCGATCGTCTCGGCGATGGCGCTCTCGGCGTCGGCGATGCTGTTGGTGAAGTCCCTGACCATCTGATCCAGCATCTTCTCCGGATCCTCGGCCTGGTCGAGGAGGGAGTTGATGTTCGCTTTCAGGAGCTGTGAGATGCGCCCGAAGATGGACTGCTTTGCCATGTGCTCTTCCTTTCCTCTCCCCCCGAAGGAGGCGTCTCCCGCCCCGGATGAGGCGCTGGGTACGTGTGGTGCGTCTAGAACCGGCCTCCGCCGCGCCGGGTGCGCGTCCCGCCGCCGCCGAAACTGCCGGAGCTGAAACCTCCGCCGCCTCCGCCGCGGCCTCCGCGACCGCTGCTGCCGCCGCCGAAGCCGCCGCCTCCGTTGCCGCCGCCCCCGAACATCCCGCCGCTCAGGACGGAGTTGATCAGGATGCCGCCGAGGATGGCGCCCATCGCGCCGTTGCCGCCGCCGCCTTGGGTCTGGGTGGTGCCGCCGCCGAAGATGTCGCCGAGCCCGCCCTGCTGCGGCTGGAAGCCGCCCACATCCCGCTGGGCGAGCTGGGTCGCCTCGTCGGCGAGCTGCGCCGCGCGCTGGGCCTGGCCGAGCGCCGTCACCGGGTCGGCCGCGGCGGTCTGCTCGGCCTGGACGACCAGCCTCCCGGCCTCGGCGAGGCGGGTGCGCGCCTCCGGTCCGACCGCGCCGCGGCGAGCCGTGATGAAGTCCTCACAGGCCGAGATCCGGGCCTTCGCCGCCATCAGGGTCTGCTGGAGGGACGACTGGGCGCGCTGCGTCTGCATCCGGCCGTCGCGGACGCCCTGCAGCACGCCGTCGATGGAGCGGTTGGCCGCGTCGAGGCGCTGCGCGATCTCGAGGGGGTTGATGGGCCCGGCCGCGAGCTTGGCCCGCACGTCCGTCACGGTCTGCTCCGTGCCGGCGATCACTCCCGCGATGGTGCCGCCCGGGTCGCCGGACGCGGCGAGGGCGCGCGCCTCGGCGAGGTCGCTCTCGAGCTCGGGGAGGACGGCGTCGATCGACTGCTGGGTCTTCGCCAGGTCGGCCGCGACGCGGTCGACGGCGTCGAGCAGGAGCGTGGCCTGGTCGACCGACTCCTCGGCGGCGCGCACGCCGATCGCGGCGGCACTGGTGTCGCCCGCACCCGCCTTCTGCGCGGCGGCCGCGAGGGCGGTCTGCACGAACGCGAGACGCTGGGTCGCCTGGTCGACGTTGTCACCGACGGTCGCGAGCGAGGCGTCCGTGTAGCGCTGGCCGAGCGTTGCCAGGGTCGCCCGCGTCTGCTCGACCCGCGCGGCGGCCTGCTGCGCGGCGGCGGCGACCTGCGCCGAGGCCTCCGGGATGCGCTTCTCGAGCGACCGGAGCTCGTCGAAGGCGTCCGCCTGCGCATCGAGCGCGTGGTTCGCCGCCGTGCACAGCTCGACGATGCGGATGTTCCACCCGCGCCGCTGCTCGTCCGTGTCGGGCTCCGAGTCGTCCAGCTTCTGCTTGAGGGTGAACGCCTCCCGCAGCTGGCCCTTCGCCTGGTCGAGGGCCGCCTGGAACGGGACCACCGAGTCCGCGCCGTACTGGGCCGTCGCGAAGCCCAGCTCCTCCTCACTGGTGCGGATGGCGTCGTCGGTCTGCACGAGGGCCGAGCCGGCGCGGCGCTGCAGCTCCTCGATCGGGAGGCCCTGCAGCTCGCTTTGCGGCGCGCCGGGAGCGGCGGCCGTCTTCTTCTTGCGGCGCGAACGGAGGACGAGGAAGAGCACGACGCCGACGACGAGCACGGCGATCAGGAAGAACCAGAAGAACCCGGCTCCGCCCCCGCCGACCGCGTCGGACAGCCCCTGCGCGGCGGCGATCCCCGCGCCCGACCAGTCGCCGGCGCGCAGCCGGGGCTCGATGTCGTTCCGCTCGATGCTGTCGAGCTTGTCCCCGCTGACGGGACCGGCGTCGTCGCCAGAGAGGTAGTACGCGCGGCCGTCGACCGCGACGGCCAGGAGGTAGTCGGTCGGCCCGAGGTTGTTCTGCGCCGCCGTCTCGTTGGCCCAGTCCTGGGCGTCCGTCGGGTTGGTGAAGCGGTCGACGTAGACGACGAACAGGTCGATCTGGTGATCGTCGGCGAGCTTCGCCGCCGCCGCGTCGACGGCGTCCCCCTGGCTGTCCGTCAGCACGCCCGCGACATCGTCGACGTGGCTCGACCCCAGGTCCACCGGGTCCTCCGCGGAGGCCGGCGCCGCGAGGGCCAGCGGGCCCGCGACGAGGACGACGGTCAGCAGGGCCCCGGTCAGAACACGTCGCAAGAGCATTCACCCACTCTCCAGGAACACTTCGTGCCGAGTCTATGGGGGCCGTGCGACGGTGTCACTGTTTCAGCCTGTTACGCGGGAGGATGCGCACGGCGCGCGGCCCTCGCAGAATGGACGGACGCATCCCGGCGAGAGGAGGAGCCCGTGTCTGCATCCGGTGCCCGCTCGCTCGCCGTCGTCGAGGCGACCCGCTTCCGCGGCCACGACCCGGAGTACCACGCCTACGTCCAGATCCTCGTCGGAACGGTGATCGCGGAGGCCCGCTCCCAGGGGTGGACGGTCAGCCGTCTCGCGGCCGACGAGGGCGAGGAGGCCCTGCTCGCGCGCACCGACGCCGCGGACGCCGTCGTGATCGTCGGCGGCGAGGACATCGCCCCGCGGTTCTACGGCGCGACCGGCGGGTACGCCCACGAGAGCCGCCACCTCGAGGTCGCCGACGCCGCCCAGCTCGCACTGGCGCGCCGGGCCGTCGAGCGCCGCACGCCGCTGCTGGGCATCTGCCGCGGCCTCCAGATCGTCAACGTCGCCCTCGGCGGCACGCTCGTCCAGGACCTCGGCGAGCACACCCCGCACGTCAACCGCGGCGTCCCGATCCCGGAGGTGCTGACCACGCACCCCGTGCTCGTGGAGCCGGGCAGCCGCCTCTCCCAGCTGCTGGGCTCGGCCGTCGTGGACGTGCGCAGCGCCCACCACCAGGCGGTCGACGTGCTCGGGGACGGACTGGTCGTCACCGGTCGCGCTCCCGACGGTCACGTCGAGGCGATCGAGCACGCCGACGCCCCGGTGCTCGCCGTGCAGTGGCACCCGGAGGACGTCGCCGCACCCGCCGGCCAGCTCTCCGCGCTGCTCGGCTCGCTGCGCGCACGCATCGCCGTCGCGGCCTGAGCTGCGGACGACGCGCCGCGACTCCGCGGGCTGCGGTCAATCCTCCGGCCAGGCGCCCTCGCCGAGCAGGGGCACGAACGACACCGCGCCGAGGTTCGTCTCGTGCAGCGCGCCCGTCGCATCCCGCTCGAACACGGCGAGCCGCTGCGCACCCCCGCTGCGCCCCACCGGCATGACGATGCGGCCGCCCGGCGCGAGCTGGTCGAGCCACGCCTGCGGGACGGCCGGACCGGTCGCCGCGGCGACGATCGCGTCGTAGGGAGCGGCGTCCGGCCAGCCTCGCGAGCCGTCCCCGGTGATCACCTCGACCCGGTAGCCGAGCGCCTCGAGCGTGGCCGCCGCCGTGACCGCGAGGTCCGGGATGCGCTCGATGCTGATCACCCGGTGCGCCAGCTCGGCCGCGACCGCGGCGGCATACCCGGAGCCGGTGCCCACGTCGAGCACGCGGTCCTCGGGGCCGATCCGGGCGGCCTCCAGCATCTGCGCGACGATGAACGGCTGCGAGATCGTCTGGCCGTCCTCGAGGGGGAGCGGGCGATCGGCGTAGGCGTACGGCACCTGCGACTCGGGGACGAACTCGTGCCGCGGCACGCGGGCCATCGCGTCGAGGACCCGTTGGTCCGCGATCCCGCGGGGGACGAGCTGGTTCTCGACCATCCGGCGGCGTTCGGTGAGGTAGTCGCTGTCCGTGTCCCTAGTGAACCACCGCGGCGGGACGCGCGGCCAGCCCCTCGCGCGCGAGATCGAGGGCGTCTGGCCCCGCTCCCGCGCCTTCGAGCGCGAGCAGCGCGGCGCCGAGGATGGGCGCCGCCGTCACCAGCTCGATGCGGGCGAGCGGCGCGCGCTCGGCGAGCCGGCTCTCCACGCCGTCCAGCAGGCGGGCATCCCGCGACCCGATGATGCCGCCGCCGAGGACGACGGGGACCGGGCGCTCCAGCAGCGACAGCCGCCGCAGGGTCGTCGCCGCGAAGGCCACGATCTCCTCGGCCTGGCGGTCGACGAGGCCGGCCGCGACCGCGTCGCCGTCGCGGGCGTCCGCGAACACCGACGGCGCGATGCGCGCGAGGTCGGCGTTCGGCACGCGACCGAAGTGGACGGCCTCGATCACGGCCTGCACGTCGGGCAGCCCGAAGACGGCGGGCACGGATGCGGTCAGCAGGGTCGCCGGTCCGCGGCCGTCGACCGCGCGGGCGGCGTGCCACAGGGCCTGCTCGCCGAGGTGCCAGCCGCCTCCCCAGTCGCCGGAGGTCATCCCGAGCGACGGGTAGCGCACGATCTCGCCGTCGGCCCGCACACCAACGCAGTTGATGCCGGTGCCGCAGACGACGGCGACCGCGTCGGGCTCGCTCGTCCCCGCGCGCAGGAGGGCGAAGAGGTCGTTGTCGACCACTGCGTCCGCCCACGCGTAGCCGGCGATGCCCGCGCGGAACGCCGCCACCTCGGCCGGCAGATCCAGTCCGGAGAGATAGATTCCGGCGTTGGCGATGGGGCGCGGCCCGGTCTGCTCCAGCAGGCGCTCGATCAGGTCGTCGACGAGACGCGCGGAGGCGTCCATCCCGATCAGATGCGGGCTGGAGGTCCCGGCGCGCGCCGTCGCCGCGATCGTCCCGTCGAGCTCGAGCGCCACCGCGTCCGTCTTGGAGCCGCCGCCGTCGACCGCGATCGCGATCGGCCGGCCGGGCGCGGTCAGTGCGCCCATGCGAGGTGGTCCCTGTTGCCGGCGATCAGGAGGTCCGTGAGCTTCTCGGCGCGGTCGTACTGCCCGACGAGCGGGTGCGCGAGCATCGCCCGGACGACCCGGTCGCGCCCGCCGTGCACGGCGGCCTCGAGGGCGAGCCGCTCGTAGCCGGCGACGTGCGAGACGAGCCCGCGGATGTCGTCGGGAAGCGGAGCGATCGGCAGAGCGGAGAGCCCGGCCGCGCCGACGGTCGCCGGCACCTCGATCACGTGGTCGTCCGGCAGGAACGGCAGCGAGCCGCCGTTGCGCAGGTTGACGACCTGCACGTCGCCGCGGTCGCTCGTCAGCGACGCGATCAAGTCGACGGCCGCCTCCGAGTAGAACGCGCCGCCGCGCTGCGACAGCTGCTCCGGCTTCGTGTCGACCGACGGGTCCGCGTACAGCTCCAGCAGTTCGCGTTCGACCCGCTGCACCGCCTCCGCGCGGGTGGGGGCGTCGAGCTGCTCGCGCAGCACCTCGTCGTGCGCGTAGTAATAGCGCAGGTAGTAGCTGGGCACGTTCCCGAGCAGTGAGAGGAGGGAAGCGGGCAGCTCGATCTCCTCGGCGAGCTCGGCCAGGCGGTCGCCGAGGAGCGCCGGGAGCGCATCCCGCGTCCCGGTGTCGTCGGTGACCGTGACGGAGCGCTCCCACGTGAGGTGGTTGAGCCCCACGTGCCCGAGCTGCACCTGGGAGTGGTCGACGCCCAGGAGGTTCGCGAAGCGCCGCTGGAAGCCGATGGCGACGTTGCAGAGGCCGACGGCGCGATGACCCTCGTTCAGCAGCGCCCTGGTCACGATCCCGACCGGGTTGGTGAAGTCGACGATCCAGGCGTCCGGCTTGGCGTGCTTCCGCACGACCTCGGCCACGCTCAGGACGACGGGCACGGTGCGCAGCGCCTTGGCGAACCCGCCGGGACCCGTCGTCTCCTGGCCGATGCACCCGCACTCGTGCGGGAACGTCTCGTCGCCGTGGCGTGCGGCCTGTCCGCCGACGCGGAGCTGGATGAGCACGGCGTCGGCGTCGGCGACGCCCGCGACCAGGTCGGAGGTGGGGACGATGCGGCCGGTGTGCCCCGCCGCGCGGAACATCCGGTCGCTCATCCCGCCCACCAGGCGCAGGCGCTCGGGGTCGGTGTCGACGAGCCAGAGCTCCTCGATGGGGAGCACGTCGCGCATCCGCGCGAATCCGTCGATCAATTCGGGGGTGTAGGTGGACCCTCCGCCCACGACTGCCAGTTTCACCGCGTTATCCCTTCACGCCGGTCAGAGTGATGCCCTCCACGAAGACGCGTTGGGCGAAGAAGAAGATGATCACGACCGGGATGGTGACGAGCATGGTCATCGCCATCGTCAGCCCCCAGTCGGTTCCGTGGACCCCGCGGAACGACGCCAGTCCGTAGGCGACGGGCCAGGAGGCGGGGTTCTCGGAGGTGTAGAGCAGCGGCCCGTAGTAGTCGTTCCACGAGTGGAAGAACATGAAGATCGCGGTCGCCGCGATCCCGGGCTTCGCCATCGGCAGCACCACGCGCCAGAGCACGCCGAACTCCCCGTTGCCGTCGATGCGCGCCGCGTCGGCGTACTCGCTCGGGATCGTGAGGAAGAACTGCCGCAGCAGGAAGATCGAGAACGCGTCCCCGAGCAGGTTCGGCAGGATGAGCGGCCAGAGCGTGCCCGTCAGCCCGAGCTGCGACCACATCACGTAGACCGGGATGGCCGTCACCTGCGGCGGCAGCAGCATCGCCACGATGATCGCGGTGAACAGCACCCCCGATCCGCGGAACTTGATCTTGGCGAGCGCGTAGGCCGCCGGCACGCTGGAGACCAGCATGAACAGCGTCGCGAGCACCGCGTAGAGGGCCGAGTTGCCGAACCACTGCGCCAGCGGGACGGACGTGAAGACCTTCGTGTAGTTGTCCCAGGCGAACGGCTGCGGCCAGAGCGACGCAGTCAGCGTCTGCTGGCTCGACATCAGCGAGGTGAGCAGCACGAACACGACCGGCGCGAGGAACAGCACGGCCAGCACGAGCAGCACGGCGTGCTCGGCGATCCAGCCCAGCACGCGGCGCGTGCGCAGGGAGCGCGGGGTCGGGATGCCGCCCTTCGCGGGGGAGGGGCGCCTCGGCGCCGGGGGTGCCAGCGGGGGCGTGGAGGAGGTGGCGGTGGTCATTGCGCGCCTTCCGGTGTGAACGCCTTGAACCGGCGCAGGATCAGGATGAGCAGGACGGCCGCGACGACGAACAGCAGCACCGCGAGGGCCGAGGCGTAGCCGAGCTGGTACGTGCCGAAGCCGCGCACGTAGAGCCACTGCGTGTAGGTGAGCAGCGACCCGTCCGGGTAGCCGAGGTTGTTGCTGATGCCCTCGCCGACCACGGCCTTGCCCGAGGCCACGGAGGAGGCGACGGCCGCCTCCGTGAAGTACTGGATGGCCGCGATCACCCCCGTCACCGCGGCGAACATCAGCACGGGCGCGATGCTCGGCATGGTGATGTAGCGCACCTTCTGCGCGCCGCTCGCCCCGTCGAGCGAGGCCGCCTCGTACTGGTCCTTCGGCACGTCGAGCAGTGCGGCGAGGAAGATGATCATCACGTCGCCCATCACCCAGATGCCGAGCAGCACGAGCGACGGCTTCGACCAGGCCGGGTCGTTGAACCAGAGCGGTCCCTTGATCCCGAACCAGGCGAGCACCTGGTTGACCGGGCCGGTGCCCGGGTTGAAGAGGAACACGAAGGCCACGACGCTGGCGACCGGCGGCACGAGCGCCGGCAGGTAGAACACCGTGCGCCAGAAGCCGGAGGCCCGCTTGGCCCGGGCGAGGAGCCCGGCGATCAGGAGGGCGAACACCGTCTTCACGGGCACCCAGATCACCACGAACCACAGCGTGTTCAGCGTCGCCTTCCACACGTTCGGGTCCTGCGTGAACAGGTACTCGTAGTTGCGCAGGCCGATCCACTGCGGGGCCGACACCAGGTCGTACCGGGTGAAGGAGTAGTAGACGGAGGCGATCAGCGGGTACACGAAGAAGATCGCGAGGCCGAGGAGCGTCGGCGTCAGGAACGCGAGCGTGATCAGGTTGCGTCGCCGGCGGTAGCGGGAGGACCGCGCGGGGCGGGCGGCGACCCGCCCCGCGCGTTCGGTGGTCGACGTCATCTCACGGACCGGTGGTCAGCGCGAGCGCGTCGTCGATCTGCTTGTCGACGTCCTTCAGGCCGGCCTGGAGGTCGCCGCCCTGGCTCTGGTACTTGTTCCAGAAGTCCTGGAACGAGTTCTGGTAGCCGGCGCCGAGCGGGCTGGCGGGCGTCGTCTGCACGTTCTTGTCGGACGAGATGTCGAGGAACGTCTTGAACTGCTCCGAGACCTCCAGCTTCGGCGACGTGAGCGCGTCCTTGGTGGTCGGGACGTTCTTGAGGCCGTTGGCGAGCTTGACGACCGCGTCGGTGTCGGTGGTGAGGTACTTCAGCAGCGCCCACGCCAGCTCCGGCTGCTTGGAGCCCTTGGAGATGCCGATGATGTTGCCGGTGATGTACCCGCCGCCGTACAGGTCGGTGTGGTCGTCGGCGGTCGGGAACGGCGCGGTGCCGTAGTCGAGGCCCTTCGCCTGGTCGGCGATGAAGGCGGTGCGGTACTCGCCGTCCATGTTCATCGCGACCTGCCCGGTCTGGAAGGCGTTGTCGGCCGAGAACTCCTGGCCGAGGCCGGAGGTGAAGGCGTTGAGCTTGTCCCAGCCGATCTTGTCCACGAAGGCCTTCTGCCACTGGATCAGCTCGCTCCAGCCCGGGTTGGACGAGATCGCGCTCGTGCCGTCGTCCTTCAGCCACTTCGCGCCCGCTGCGGGCCCGTAGTGCGCGGCGGAGTTCTCGTACCAGCCCATCGTCGGGTTGAACCCGAGCGTCTTGATGGAGCCGTCCGCGTTGAAGGTGGTGAGCTTCTCGGCCATGGACTCCAGCTCCGAGAGCGTCTTCGGCGGCGCCGTGTAGCCGGCGGCCTGGAGGAGGGCCTTGTTGTAGTAGAGGCCGTACACGTCGGCGAGCATCGGCATCGCGCAGCGGGTGCCCTTGAACTCGGTGTACGACTTCACGGTGTCGGAGAACTGGCTCATGTCGACGCCGTCGCGCTCGATCACCTTGTTGAGGCTGCGGAACGCGCCGTTCGAGCAGAAGTTGCCGACGATGTCGGTGGAGTACGAGAGGCCGACGTCGACCTTGCTGCCGGTGGCGATGGCCTTCTGCAGCTTCTCGTCGTCCTGTCCGGAGTGGACCTCGACCTTCACCTTCGGGTTCTTCTTCTCGAAGTCGTCGACGACGGACTGGATGACGTCCGCCTCCCGGTCGGAGAAGAAGTGCCAGAACGAGACGGTGCCCGAGAGCTCCTTGGGCGTGCTGTCGGCGAACGAGGTGCCGCTGGAGCCGCCGGAGCAGCCGGCGAGGGTGAGCGCTGCGGCCGCGGCGATGCCGATGGCGGCGACGATGTGACGGTGTTTCACGGGTGGTTTCCTCACTGATTCCGGTCGTGATGCAGGGATGGGCTGAGTGGTGCGGGAGGAGCGGTGCCCTAGACGGTTATCCGGGACACTTCGGCGAAGAGCGCGCTGCGCACCTCGCCGAGGAGGTGCTCCCGCGCCCCGCGGAGCACGGGGTGGGCGGGGACGCCGGTGGCGACGATGGTGGGGCACCCCCACTGCTCGCGCAGCAGGGCGGTGACGCGCTCGGCGAGCAGGGCGCCGCCGGCGCGGCCGGTCGGGCCGCCGAGCACGATGCGCTCGGGGTCGAGGAGGGCGAGCACGGGGACGACGCCGACGGCGACGCGGGGTGCCAGATCGGCGATCAGCGCGTCGCGAGCGGCGGCGGCGTCCGCGCTGCCTGACGTGTCCGCCCGCTCATCGGACGTCCCGAACTCCGGGACGCCGTGCGCGGCCGCGAGGCGGGCGACGGTCGGCCCGCCGACGAGGTCCTGGAGGTCGTGGGCGTCGGGATCGAGCTCGGCGGCGTCGCGGGGGATCGGGAGGTAGCCGATCTCGCCCGCGCCGCCGGACGCTCCGCGGTGCACGGCGCCGCCCTGGTCGACGGCGAGGCCGAGGCCGTCGCCCATCCAGAGCAGCGCGAAGCCGCCGGCGTCGTGCCCGGCCCCGTCGGCGCGCTCGGCGATCGCGGCGAGGTTGGCGTCGTTGTCGATGTGGACGTCGTAGCCGAGGGCGTCCTGGAGGCGGCGGAGGATGCCCTGCTTGGGCCATTCCGGAAGCGTCTCGATGTAGGTGAGCTCGTCGGTGCGCGGGTCGAGCGCGCCCTGCACGCCGATGCAGACGGCGCGGACGCGGCCGGCGTCGACGTCCGCGGCCTCGCAGGCGGCGGCGACGGCCGCCCGCACGTCGTCCTCCGGCGTGCGTGCCGCGAGCGGGGTCAGCGCGATCGGGTGCTCGCCACCGGCGGCGTCGACCACGGTCGAGCGGAGCACGGTCGCGTCGATGTCGATCGCGACGCCGAGCATCCGGTCCGTGCGCACGGCGTAGCTCGCCGCGTTCGGCCCGCGGCCGCCCGAGACCTCGCCGACGACGTGGATGAGGCCCGCCGTCTCGAGGCGCGACACCATCTGCGCCGCGGTCGGCTTCGACAGGCCGGAGAGCTCGCCGATCCGGCTGCGGGTGAGGACGCCGTGCTCGAGCAGCAGCGAGAGCGCCGTGCGGTCGTTCGTCTCGCGCAGCCATGCTGGCGTGCCGCGAACCGGTCTGTCGGCCATCCTCATCCCTCCGTCGGAACGATCATCTGACGGGAATGTATCAGGAAAGTTTCTTAATAGTAAAGCGCGTGTTTCGTCCCGTCCCCGCGCTTCCCTCCCACACATTTGGCACAAATGTGGCGCTACCCGGCGCCATACCCCGCATTTGGCACAAATCGCGAGGGGTTCGGGAGGCGGTGGGCGGTGAACCGGGAGGGGTGCCGGTCTCGTGCCATCGGTGGAAGGGAAGACACCATCATGAGAACGAGAATCGCCGCACTCGCCGCCGCCGCCGCGGTGGCCCTGATCGCCCTGGCCGGCTGCTCGGCCGGCACGGGAACCGCCACGTCGGGCTCAGGAGGAGGCTCGGGTTCCGCCTCCACGTCCGGCTCGGCCTCCACCGCCGCCCTGAAGACCGGCGACACCTCCCTCGGAACGGTCGTCGTCGACGGCAAGGGGCTCACCGTCTACGTGTTCGACAAGGACACGCAGAACTCCGGCACGAGCTCGTGCTCGGGAGCCTGCGCCGCGCAGTGGCCCGCCGTCGAGACCGACTCCGCGAAGCCGGACGTCACCGGCGTCACCGGCACGGTCGGCACCATCACGGGCGTCGACGGCGGCAAGCAGGTCACCCTCGACGGCTGGCCGCTCTACACCTTCGCGGGCGACTCGTCCGCCGGCGACGTGACGGGGCAGGGCGTCGGCGGCATCTGGTGGGCCGTCATGCCCGACGGCACGAAGATCGCCGCCGCCGCGACCTCCACCTCGGGAGGCGCGAGCTCCGGCTATTCGAAATAGGGAGCGCTGCGGGTCACCCGAACGCGCGCGCGTGGTCGACGAGCCGGTCGAACGCCGCGTCGAGGTCCGGGTCGACCCGCTGGCGTGACGCGTCGGCGAGGTACCACTCGACGATCTCACCGGCACCGCGGGCGAACGGCACCTTCTGCTGGAACGACGGCACGAGCGCACGCACCTTGCTGTTGTCGAACTGCATCGAGTGCGCCTTGTCGCCGAGGAGGCCGGGGCCGAGCTCCGGGACGACGGCCGCGATGGACTCGCTGGCGACGTGCACCAGCTCGGCCTCGACGCCGAGCGCCTCTGCGAGATCGCAGTAGATGCGGTCCCAGGTGGGGGCCTCGTCGCCCGTGATGTGGAACGTGTCGCCGACCGCCTCCGGGCGGCCCAGCAGGCCGGTGAACGCGACCGCGAAGTCCGTGTTGTGCGTGATCGTCCACCGGCTGGTGCCGTCGCCGTGCACGACGACGGGAGCGCCGCGGCGCATCCGCTCGAGGTCGGTCCAGTGCCCGCTGGTGGGGATCATCGTGCGGTCGTAGGTGTGCGACGGCCGCACGATCGTGACCGGGAACGCACGCTCGCGGTAGGCCTCGACCAGCAGGTCCTCGCAGGCGATCTTGTCGCGCGAGTACTGCCAGAACGGGTTGCGCAGCGGCGTCGACTCGGTGACGGGGAGGCGCGACGGCGGCGTCTGGTACGCGGAGGCGGAGCTGATGAAGACGTACTGCCCGACCCGGCCCTCGAAGAGGTCGAAGTCGGTGCGGACGTGCTCCGGCGTGAACGCGAGGAACTCCGCCGCCACGTCGAAGCTGCGCTCCCCGAGCACGGCGTGCACGCTCTCCGGGTCGCGGATGTCGGCGTGCAGCACCTCGACGCCCTCGGGCAGTGGACGCGCGCCGCTCGATCCCCGGTTCACCACCGTGACCTCGTGCCCGGCCTCCAATGCCTCCGCCACGCACGCGGAGCTGATGACCCCGGTCCCGCCGACGAAGAGTGTCCGTGTTGCCGCCATGCCTGTCTCCTGCTCCCTCGCCGACCGACCGATTCCCCCGAAGCCCTCAGCGTAGCGCGGCCCGGGCGTACACTCCACGGCACCCCCGTCCCGATCCCGAAGGAGCTCCTCCCGTCGTGTCCGCCCTCCGAACCTGGCCAGGACTCGCGGTCGCGTGCGTCGTCGCCGTCGTGCTCGCGATCGTCGTCACCGCCATCGTCGGCGCCGTCCTGCGGGCGGTCGCCCGCCGGCGCACCTGGCCCGAACTGCTGGTCAGGAACGCGCGCGTGCCGTTCCGCCTCTTCCTGCTCGTCGCCGTGCTCTGGATCGCCATCGCGGTCGCCCTGCCGCCGGAGGTCCCCGCGGGCTGGCAGCAGGGCATCCAGCACACCATGCTGATCCTGTCCATCGTCACCGGCGTCTGGTTCGCCGCGGCGATGGTGGTCTTCGTGGAGGACCTCGGCCTCGCCCGCTACCGGCTCGACGTGCCGGACAACCGGTACGCGCGAAAGGTGCGCACGCAGGTGCTGATCCTGCGGCGCCTCACCGTGGTCGCGGCGGTGGTCATCGGCCTGGGGGCGGTGCTGCTCACGTTCCCGGCGCTGCAGGCGGCCGGTGCGAGCCTGCTGGCCTCCGCCGGCGTCATCGGCATCATCGCCGGTGTCGCGGCGCAGTCGAGCCTCGCCAACCTGTTCGCGGGCATCCAGTTGGCCTTCAGCGACGCCATCCGCCTCGACGACGTCGTGGTGGTCGAGCAGCAGTGGGGGACGATCGAGGAGATCACGCTCACCTACGTCGTCGTGCACGTGTGGGACGACCGTCGGCTCGTGCTGCCGTCGACCTACTTCACCACGAAACCGTTCGAGAACTGGACGCGCCAGCACAGCGAACTGCTCGGCTCCGTCGAGTTCGACCTCGACTGGCGGGTGTCACCGGCGGGGATGCGGTCCGAGCTCAACCGCATCCTGGCCGCCACCGACCTGTGGGACGGCCGGACGGGCGTGCTGCAGGTGACGGACGCGGTCGCCGGCTGGGTGCGAGTGCGGGTGCTCGTCACCGCCAAGGACGCTCCGACCCTGTTCGACCTGCGCTGCCTCGTCCGCGAGCGTCTCGTCGACTGGATGCAGCGGTACGCGCCGGCGTCGCTCCCGCGCTCGCGCGTCGAGCTGGTGGAGCCTCCCGCGCCCACCGTCCCGACCGCGCGCGCCCAGTCGCAGTCGCACGACGAGGCCCGGCTCTTCGGCGGTTCGCCCGAGAAGGAGCAGCGCGGCGCGCAGTTCACCGAGGCGATCCCGGTGGTTCAGCAGGACGCGGAGGGGGAGGAGCAGGCCCGGCCGTGAGGACGCCTGGGGGACGTCGGCTCTCACGGCCGGCGTCGCTCAGCCGAGGGATTCCGCGGCGGCGACGATCACCCCGGTGACGACATCCGGCGCTGCGAGCATGGAGACGTGTCCGGCAGGGGTTTCCACGATCGTGGAGCCGGCGCGTTCGGCCATGCGGCGCTGGGCCGCGGGAGGGATGATGCGGTCTTCGGTGCCGACGAGCGCCCAGCTCGGCAGCTGACGCCAGGCGGGAGGGCCGGCGGGCCCGACGTTGGCGGCCAGCGCGATGGGGCGCTGGGTCGCGAACACGAGTTCGCGGACGGCGGGGTCGAGGTCCTGCGCGAACGAGTCGTGGACGGTGCTCGCCTTCAGGTACGCGTCCGCGTCGCCCTCCGGGGCTCCCGGGTAGCCGACGACGTCGAGCACGGCGGTCGGATCGGGCACGTCGAGCGCGGATCCCGTGCCGGCGAGCAGGCCGACCACGTTCTCCCCGTCGTCGGGCAGGAACGCGTCGACGTAGACGAGGGCGCGCACATCGCCGCCGCCGAGCGCGGCACCGCTGATGACGGCGCCGCCGTACGAGTGACCGGCGAGGACCACGGGTCCGCTGGTGCGCTGGGCGACGGCGGAGGCCACGTAGGCGGCGTCCCCGGCGATGCCGCGCAGGAGGTTCGGGACGGTGAGCACGGTGAAGTCGCGCTCACGCAGCGCCGTGATGACGGGGTTCCAGCTGGACGCGTCGGCCCAGGCTCCATGGACGAGGACGATGGTGGGGAGTGACACGGGGTTCCTTCCGTAGTGCCGTACCGGGACGAGGCAGTGGGGTCGTGCGGGAGAGGCGGTGGAACAGCCACAGAGTAGGGGACCGGTCCGCGCGCGGCTAGCCCCGCGACCGCTCACAGCGAAGACTCAGCATCAGTGGGACCAACCAGCGCCCCTGCGCTGTTCTCCTCAGTGCGGGCCGCAGCAGGCGGCAACCGCACCGAGGAGGAATCGTGACACAGGAGAACGTGACACCGCGCTACACCAAGGACCCGGATGCGATCGGGCGCCTCACCAAGCGGCAGTACGCCGTGACCCAGGAGGCGGCGACCGAGCCCGCCTTCCGCAACGAGTTCTGGAACAACCACGAGGACGGCATCTACGTCGACGTCGTCTCGGGCGAGCCGCTGTTCTCGTCCACCGACAAGTTCGACAGCGGATCGGGCTGGCCGAGCTTCACCCGGCCGATCGAGTCCGCCGAGATCATCGAGAACACCGACCGCACGTTCGGGATGCGCCGCACCGAGGTCCGCTCCGGCCAGGCCGACAGCCACCTGGGGCATCTGTTCGACGACGGTCCCATCGCCGAGGGCGGCATGCGCTACTGCATCAACTCCGCCGCGCTCCGCTTCGTCCCGCTCGCCGAGCTGGAGCAGCAGGGCTACGGCGTCTACCGCCGGCTTTTCGAGAAGTAAAGGAGAACGAACGAATGACGACAGAGAAGGCGATCCTCGCCGGAGGCTGCTTCTGGGGCATGCAGGATCTGATCCGCAAGCGCCCGGGAGTCACCGGCACCCGCGTCGGGTACACCGGCGGCGACGTGCCGAACGCCACCTACCGCAACCACGGCACCCACGCCGAGGCGATCGAGATCGAGTACGACCCCGAGCGCACCTCCTACCGTGAGCTGCTGGAGTTCTTCTTCCAGATCCACGACCCCTCGACGAAGAACCGCCAGGGCAACGACGTGGGCACCAGCTACCGGTCGGCGATCTACTACACCGACGACGAGCAGCGCCGCGTCGCGGAGGACACCATCGCCGACGTCGACGCCTCCGGGCTCTGGCCCGCGAAGGTCGTCACCGAGGTGGAGGCCGCCGGGCCGTTCTGGGAGGCCGAGCCCGAGCACCAGGACTACCTGGAGCGCATCCCGTGGGGCTACACCTGCCACTTCGCGCGCCCGGGCTGGGTGCTCCCGAAGCGGTCGGAGTCGCTCGCGAGCTGATGACCGGATCACGAGGGGTGCGTTGCGAGACGCGCCCCTCGTTGCGTGCGTGCGCCCGTCAGGCGCGTTCGAGCAGGACCGCCACCTCCAGGTGGCCGGTCTGCGGGAACATGTCGAGCACGCGGCCGGTGCGGATGCGGTAGGACGGCATGCGGGCCAGGTCGGTCGCGAGGCTCTTCGGGTTGCAGCTGGAGTACACGACGTGCGGGATGTCGGAGCCCTCGAGCCAGTCGGCCAGCTCCGTGCCGATGCCGCGCCGCGGCGGGTTCACGATCACCAGCTCCGGAGCCGTCTTCGCCCGCAGCGCGAACGCGGTCGCGTCTTCCGCGCGGAACGCGAGCTGGGGGAGGCCCGCCGCCGCGGCCGTCGAGCGTGCGCTCTTCACCGCCTCCCGGCTCGTCTCCACGCCGACCACGCGCCGCCCGGGCGCCGCGCAGTGCAGCGCGAATCCGCCCACTCCGCAGTACAGGTCCCAGACGCTCGCCGGCGACACCTCGTCGACCCACGCGCTCACCTGGCCGTACAGCTCCTCGGCCACCGCCGTGTTCGTCTGGAAGAAGCTCTGCGGACGCAAGCGCAGGGGGACCCCGCCGACCCGCATCACCAGCGACGCGTCCGGCGTCAGCACGATCTCCCGGTCGCCCTCGACCACCGCCTTGTGCTCGGACTGGATGTTGGCCGACACCACGCGTGTGTTCGGCAGCTCCACGAGCAGCGAGGGCAGCTCGCGCCGGATGCGCGCGACCGCCGACTCGTCCCGCAGCACGAACCGGATCATCAGCTCGTCGTCGGGGGAGAGGGTGACGAGCACGTACTTCAGCTCCCCGCGCCGTTCCGGCACGCTGTAGGGGACCAGCCGCGCGCGCGTGATGAACCGGGCGAGCACCGGCAGGGCGGCGCGCACCCCCGGCGCGCAGATCCCGCACTCCTGCAGGTCGACGCCCCGGCCGCGCTCGTCCAGGATGCCGATCGTCGGCTGCTCCAGCGTGCCGCCGACCACCATCTTCGCCTTGTTGCGGTACCCGGACTCCGCACTAGCGACCGGCGGCAGCCACGCGGCGTCCCCGAAGGGCGCCAGCAGCACACGGGCCGACCGATCCTTCTCCGCCAGCTGCTCGGCGTACGGCACACCCATCAGCGTGCACGACCGGCACACGCCGGCATCGAAGTACGAGCAGTCCATGACCGGTCAATGGTACGCGGTCACGGCCGGGCGGAGTCGCCCGCGCTGCTCAGCCGGGCTCTGACCCGGCTGCCGCCTCTTCCACGCGTCGTATCGCCGCGCGCGGGTCGCCGCCGAGCAGGTGTCGCCGAGCGGGATCGTGCAGGAAGTACCGGACGATCGGCGCGACCACGTTCGGATCGGAGCCGATCCAGTACGGCGCGATGCGAATCCGTTCGCCCGATGTGGTCGTGAGGAGGAGGTGAGCGCCGCGCAGGTCGACGACACCGACCGTCGCCACCTCGTCCCAGGTCAGGCGAATACGTCCGGCCCCTCGCGTTCCGGAGACGCCGTGCTCGGTCAGCGTGAGGCCGGCCGGGATCCGGAGGATCCACACCTCGTGTGCGACGACGCCCACCCCCACGAGGCCGATCCCCAGGACGTACCAGCGCTCGACGTCGACCGGCCCCGCGGAGGGGATCGCCAGGTACCGGAGGATGAGGAAGGCGACGGCGGGCGCGAGCAGGAGAAGCCCCAGCACGAGGAACGTCGAGCGCACGGCGCGCGTCGGAGTGAATCGAACGCCTCCGGGCGACGGATCGATCCGGATCGAGCGCGGGGATGTCGACTCCATCACTCCACGGAGCCCGACTCCGCACCCCAGAACCGCGACCGCCAGCAATCCCGTGCCCACCTGGAGCGCGACGCTCTCGGCGACGAACGCGACCACGGCGATGACGGCGGCTGCGAGCACGAAGAACGCGGTCACGCCCAGCGGGCTGTAGCCGCGTGGACGGATCGTCACGCCGGACGCCCCCTGCGTGGCCAGACGAGGACGGAGGACGGACATCGACATTCCCCCCGTGCTGTGCGTGTTCGACTCGGATTCAGACACTACCAATCGGTCCCCGCACACGACGAAGGCCCCTCTCCCGCAGGAGAGGGGCCTTCGTCGTGTTCCGGTGCCCCCAGTAGGATTTGAACCTACGGCCTTCTGCTCCGGAGGCAGACGCTCTATCCCCTGAGCTATGGGGGCCAGGAGTGCCCGTCCAGGCTAGCATCACTTTTCCGTCGCGCTCGCACAGCCGGGTGCGAGTGCCGGCGGCCGTGTGGGTCAGCCGGCGGGCAGGTTCCCCAGCACGTTCTCCATGAGCGGTGCGGCGTCGCCGGGCTCGAAGAAGGCGGTGGATTCGGCGACGATCCAGAAGGCGCCGCGGAAGATCTGCACCTGTCCGGAGTCGCCGGTCTTGAAGTAGCCCTCGATGGGCGGGGCGCCGTAGGTCGGGACGGGCTGCGCGTCGGTGATCGCGGCGTTCTTGAGCGCGTCGAGCTGGCTCGCCGGCGGCTGGGCGACGGCGATCTGGATGACGTCGCCGCTGGTCTGGTTGAGCCAGGAGCAGGTGGCGCCCTGCCAGTCGGCGACCTTCTTCTCGAGGCTGCCGTCCTTGGGCTTGTAGTCGGGGTTGGGGCCGAAGTTGGGGTTGTAGGCGTACAGCTGGTCGGCGGTGACGATCTGGTCGCAGGTGAGCGTGACGGGGGTGGCCGGCTCGGTGGGCGTCGGCGTGGGCGTGGCCGACGGCTTGGTGGTGGCGGCCCCTCCGCCGGTGGTGGCCGTGGGGGAGGCGGACGGGCTCGCGGTCGGGGCGCAGCCGGCGAGCGCGAGCGCACCGGTCAGGGTCGCCGCGACGACGACGGCGCGGAGGGCGGATCGGGCGGAGTAGGGCATGGTGGCGCTCGGTCTTCCGTGTCGGCGTGTACGTCCCGTCGAGACTATCAAGCGGTCGCGCGGCGCTCCCCGCCGGGACGGCACGGCCGCCCGCTTCGTTAGGGAATCGATGCCTTCCCGCGCCCGGTAGAATCGGTCCTCATGACTCCCGCAGACCTCTCCGCCGCCCTGCTCGACATCGTGACCGCGGTCGTCGACCGGCGCCGAGCGGAGGGTGCCGACCTCGGCGAGCTGACGATCACCCTCGACGACGTGCCCCTCGAGCGGCCGAAGAACCGCGAGCACGGGGACTGGGCGTCCAACGTCGCCATGCGCCTGGCCAAGAAGGTGGGCGCGAACCCGCGGGAGCTCGCGACCGAGATCGCCGAGGCCGCGGCCTCCATCGACGGCGTCGCCTCGGCCGAGATCGCCGGCCCCGGCTTCATCAACTTCCGTCTCGACGCGGCCGCCGCCGGCCAGCTGGCGCAGACGATCCTGGAGGCCGGCGAAGCGTACGGGCGCAGCGACGTCTACCACGGCCTGCTCGTGAACCTGGAGTTCGTCTCCGCCAACCCGACCGGCCCGATCCACATGGGCGGCGCCCGCTGGGCCGCGGTGGGCGACAGCCTCGCGCGCATCCTGCAGGCCGCGGGTGCCGACGTCACGCGCGAGTACTACTTCAACGACCACGGCTCGCAGATCGACCGCTTCGCGCGGAGCCTGCTCGCCGCCTACCTCGGCGAGCCGACGCCCGAGGACGGCTACGGCGGCGCCTACATCGGCGAGATCGCCGCGACGGTGGCCGACGGCTTCGACGGCGACCTCGCCTCCCTCCCGCGCGACGAGCAGCAGGAGGTCTTCCGCTCGCGCGGGACGGCGCTCATGTTCGAGGAGATCAAGAACCGCCTGCACTCGTTCGGGGTCGACTTCGACGTCTTCTTCCACGAGGACTCGCTGCACGAGTCGGGCGCCGTCGAGCGCGCCATCCAGCGCCTCCGGGAGCAGGGCCACATCTTCGAGGCGGACGGCGCCATCTGGCTGCGCACCACGACCTTCGGCGACGACCGCGACCGCGTCATCATCCGTTCGAACGGCGAGCCCGCCTACATCTCCGGCGACCTCGGTTACTACCTCGACAAGCGCGAGCGCGGCTTCGAGCAGAACATCATCATGCTCGGCGCGGACCACCACGGCTACATCGGCCGCATGATGGCGATGACGGAGGCCTTCGGCGACGTGCCGAACGTCAACCTCCAGATCCTCATCGGGCAGATGGTGAACCTCGTCAAGGACGGCGAGCCGATGAAGATGTCCAAGCGCGCCGGCACGATCGTCACGCTCGACGACCTCGTCGACGCGGTGGGCGTCGACGCCGCCCGCTACTCGCTGGTCCGCTCGTCCACCGACTCGCAGCTCGACATCGACCTCGACCTGCTCAGCAAGCGCAGCAACGAGAACCCCGTCTACTACGTGCAGTACGCCCACGCGCGCACCTGCTCCGTCGCGGCCAACGCCGCGAAGGCGGGCGTGGACCGCAGCGTGTTCCGCCCGGAGCTGCTCACGCACGAGAGCGAGAGCGCGCTGCTCGGCGCGCTGCAGGAGTTCCCGCGCGTGGTGGCCCAGGCCGCCGAGCTGCGCGAGCCGCACCGCGTCGCCCGCTACATCGAGGAGGTCGCCGGGCTGTACCACGCGTGGTACGCGGTCCGCGACGGCTCCACCCGCGTCATCCCCTTCGGCGAGGAGCCGGTCACCGACGCGCACCGCACCCGCCTCTGGCTGAACGACGCCACGGGCCAGGTCATCCGCAACGGCCTCGGGCTCGTGGGGGTGTCCGCTCCCGAGCGGATGTGACCGGATGAGCGAGCAGCCCACCCAGATCCTCCCCGACCCGGCGGCCACGCCGGGCACGACGTCCGCACGCACGCGACGGCCCCGCTGGGTGCGGGTGCTGCTCTGGACCCTGATTCCGCTGGTCGTGCTGATCGTGCTGCTCGTCGTCGCCGACATCGCCGCGCGCGCGTACGCCGAGCAGCGGGTGTCGTCCGAGATCGAGAAGAGCCTGCCGGCGGAGATCTCCGGCGACGTGCACGTGCACATCGGCGGGGTGTCGGTGCTGCAGCAGTACCTCGCCGGCACCTTCCAGCGCGTGGAGCTGGACGCGCCGGAGCTGACGGTCAAGGGGGCGCCGCTCAGCGCCTCCATCGTCGCGACGGGCGTTCCCACCGACTTCAGCAAGCCGATCTCGGCCGCGACGGGCACGCTCAGCATCTCGCAGGCGTCGCTCAACAAGCTGGTCACGATCCCCGGTGCGACCGGCGACATCACCCTCGGCGACGGCGTCCTCGGTTACAAGGGGAGCATCGACCTGCTCGGCCTGCCGGTCGGCTACTCGGTCACGGCGACGCCCAAGGCGGCCGGCAAGGAGGTGCTCCTCCAGCCGGACAAGGCGTCCCTCGACACGGGCTCCGGCGCCGACGTCAACCTCACCCGGCTGCTGCAGGCGCTCACCGACCAGGGCCCGTTCCCGGTCTGCGCCGCCCAGTACCTTCCCGACGGCGTCCAGGTCTCCGACATCGCGATCACCCCTGGCCACGCCACCGTCACGCTGACGGCGCACGATTTCGTGATGGACGAGAAGTTCCTCGGCAGCAAGGGGAGCTGCACGTAACACTGTCCGGAGGCTCCCGGCAGCATCGGTAGACTTCTCGTACTTCTCCACCGGCTTCAGGGGCCAATCCGGGTCCGCTCGCCTGAGAGACTCCCACTCGTCGTTCCCGTGAGGTTCTCCCTATGGCTCCGAATCCCCTCGCACCCCCGTGGCTGCATGTTCCGGACGATGCGAACGCGCTCGTCCCCGGTCTCTGGTCCCGCACCGTCGTGCGCGACGAGGGGGAGGTCATCGTCGGAGGCGTGCGCGCGTCCGATCTGGCCGCCCGGTTCGGCACCCCGCTCTACGTCATCGACGAGCGGGAGGCGCGGGAGCGCGCCGCCGAGGTGCGCGACGCCCTGCAGTCCGCCTTCGCCGAGGTCGGCACCGCCGCGAAGGTCTACTACGCGGGCAAGGCCTTCCTCTCCATCGAGGTCGCGCGCTGGATGGCCGACGCCGGTCTCAACATCGACATCTGCTCCGGGGGCGAACTGGCCGTGGCCCTGGCCGCGGGCGTCGACCCCGAGCGGCTCGGCTTCCACGGCAACAACAAGTCGATCGCCGAGATCGACCGCGCCGTCTCCGTCGGCATCGGTGCGATCATCATCGACAGCCTGCAGGAGATCGACCGCGTCGCCGATGCGGCCGAGCGGCACGGGCGCGTGCAGAACGTCCGGCTCCGGGTGAACAGCGGCGTGCACGCCCACACCCACGCGTTCCTGGCCACGGCCCACGAGGACCAGAAGTTCGGCATCGCGCTCGGCGATGCGGCCGACGCCGTGGCGCGCATCCGCTCGCACGCGGGACTGCGCTTCCTCGGCCTCCACTGCCACATCGGCTCGCAGATCTTCGGCGCGGACGGGTTCGTGGAGTCCGCCGCCCGGCTGCTCGCCGTGCACCGCGACCTCCTCGCCGGCGGCGACGTGCCCGAGCTCAACCTCGGCGGCGGCTTCGGCATCGCCTACACCTCCGTCGACGACCCCGCGCCGATCGCCGAGCTGGCGCGCCGCATCGCGGAGACCGTGGCCGCGGGATGCGCCGAGCTCGAGATCCCGACGCCCGTCGTCGCCTTCGAGCCGGGCCGGACGATCATCGGCACCGCCGGGCTCACCCTCTACACGGTCGGCACCACCAAGGACGTGCTCGTCGCGGCCGAGGACGACGGCGAGACCGCGGTGCGCCGCTACGTGAGCGTCGACGGCGGCATGAGCGACAACGCCCGCCCGGCGCTCTACGGCGCCGACTACTCCGTCCGGCTGGCCGGCCGCGTGTCGGACGCCGCCCCCGCGCTCGTCCGCGTCGCGGGCAAGCACTGCGAGAGCGGCGACATCGTCGTGGACGCCGAATACCTCCCCTCCGACGTGCGGCCCGGCGACCTGCTCGCCGTCCCCGCCACCGGCGCCTACTGCTGGTCGCTGGCGAGCAACTACAACTATCTCGGCCGCCCGCCCGTGATCGCGGTGCGCGACGGCGACGCCCGCGTGATCGTGCGCGGCGAGACCGAGGCGGATCTGCTGGCGCGCGATGCCGCGTACGACGGCACCGCCGGTGAAGGAGTCAACCGATGATCGAGTACCGCAACCTCCGCGTCGCCCTGCTCGGGGCCGGGTCCGTCGGATCGCAGGTGGCGCGTCTGCTGCTGGAGCAGGGCGACGAGTTCGCCTCCCGCGTCGGGGCCCGGCTCGAGCTCGTCGGCATCGCCGTGCGCGACGTCGACGCCCCGCGCGACGTCGACCTGCCGCGCGAGCTGTTCACCACCGACGCGAGCTCCCTCATCCTCGGTGCGGACATCGTCGTGGAGCTGATGGGCGGCATCGAGCCGGCCCGCGGCTACGTGCTGGAGGCCCTCAACTCCGGGGCCGATGTCATCACCGCGAACAAGGCGCTGCTGGCCACCCACGGCCCCGAACTGTTCGAGGCGGCCGAGCAGGTCGGCGCACAGCTCTACTACGAGGCCGCCGTCGCGGGCGCCATCCCGATCATCCGTCCGCTGCGCGACAGCCTCGCCGGCGACCGGGTCAACCGCATCCTCGGCATCGTGAACGGCACGACGAACTTCATCCTCGACCGGATGGACGTCAACGGCGAGAACCTGCAGGACGCCCTGGCGACCGCCACCGAGCGCGGCTACGCCGAGGCCGACCCGACCGCCGACATCGGGGGATACGACGCGGCGCAGAAGGCGGCCATCCTCGCCAGCCTCGCGTTCCACACCACCGTCCCGCTCGACCGGGTCTACCGCGAGGGCATCACCGGCATCACCACCGCCCAGGTGGATGCCGCCCGCGAGGCCGGCGCCGTCATCAAGCTGCTCGCCATCTGCGAGCGCATGACCGATCCGGAGACGGGAGAGGAGGGCGTCTCGGCCCGCGTCTACCCGGCCCTGATCGACCGCCACCACCCGCTCGCCGCCGTGCACGGCGCGCACAACGCCGTCTTCGTGCAGGCGGGAGCCGCGGGCGACCTCATGTTCTATGGCGCAGGTGCCGGCGGTGTCGAGACGGCCTCGGCCGTGCTCGGCGACGTCGTCTCGGCCGCCCGCCGCCACGTCGTCGGCGGCCCGGGTGTGGCGGAGTCGACGCACGCCGACCTCCCCGTGCTCGACATCGGCCGGGTGGTCACCCGCTACCAGATCACGCTCGACGTGACCGATCAGCCGGGCGTGCTCGCGTCGGTCGCGCGCATCCTGAGCGACGGCGGGGTCAGCGTCGAGACCATGCAGCAGTCGGTGCCGAGCACGACGGGAGCCGTCGTCATCTCGGGTAACGCTGCGATTCACGGCCCGGGCGCGCCCACCGCTACCCTGGTCATCGGTACCCACGAGGCCGAGGAGGCCGCTCTGGCGGCGACCGTGGAGGCGCTCGCGGCCAGCGATGTCGTGACCGCCATCTCATCCGTTCTCCGAGTCGAAGGATCGTAATGCCCGAGAAGTCCTACAGCCGGCAGTGGCGTGGCGTCCTGCGCGAGTACGCGGACCGCCTGAACATCTCGGAGGCGACGCCGATCGTGACGCTCGGCGAGGGCGGCACGCCGCTCATCCCGGCCGCGGCGCTCTCCGCCCGCACCGGCGCCGACGTCTACGTCAAGTTCGAGGGCATGAACCCGACCGGGTCCTTCAAGGACCGCGGCATGACCATGGCGATCTCGAAGGCCGTCGAGCACGGCGCGAAGGCCGTGATCTGCGCCTCCACCGGCAACACCTCCGCCTCCGCCGCGGCGTACGCGACGCACGCCGGCATCCAGGCCGTCGTGCTCGTGCCCGAGGGCAAGATCGCGATGGGCAAGCTCAGCCAGGCCATCGCCCACAACGCCCAGCTGCTGCAGGTGCAGGGCAACTTCGACGACTGCCTCGACATCGCCCGCGACCTCGCCACGAATTACCCGGTGCATCTGGTCAACTCGGTGAACCCCGACCGCATCGAGGGCCAGAAGACGGCCGCGTACGAGGTCGTCGAGGTGCTCGGTGACGCACCGGACTTCCACATCGTCCCCGTCGGCAACGCCGGCAACTACACCGCCTACCACCGCGGCTACACGGAGGAGCTGCAGCGCGGCGAGACCACCAGGCTGCCCCGGATGTTCGGCTTCCAGGCCGCCGGCAGCGCCCCGATCGTGCTCGGCCACCCCGTCAAGGACCCGGACACCATCGCCACCGCGATCCGCATCGGAAACCCCGCCTCGTGGGAGCTCGCGCTCAACGCCCGGGACGACAGCGACGGCTACTTCGGCGCGATCGACGACGCCAAGATCCTGGAGGCGCACCGCATCCTCTCGTCCGAGGTCGGCATCTTCGTCGAGCCGGCGTCCGCGATCAGCGTCGCCGGCCTGCTCGAGCGTGCCGAGGCCGGCGTCATCCCCGCGGGCTCCACGGTCGTCCTCACGGTCACCGGCCACGGCCTGAAGGACCCGCAGTGGGCCCTCCGCACCGCGGACGGCTCGGACGTGCAGCCCACGGTCGTCCCGATCGACACCGCGACCATCGCCGACGTGCTCGGGCTCGTCCCGAGCGGAGCGACGGCGTGACGTTCTCGGCCGACGCGCTGCGCGGCCGCTCCGTCCAGGTCAAGGTCCCCGCGACCAGCGCCAACCTCGGCCCCGGGTTCGACACCCTCGGCCTGGCGCTGGCCCTCTACGACGAGCTGCAGGTCTCGGTCCGCGACGAGCCGGGCGCGACGGTCGAGGTCATCGGCGTCGGCGCCGGCGAGGTGCCGACCGACGAGACCAACCTGGTCGTCCGCGCGATCGCGCACACCTTCGAGTCCGTCGGCCACCCGCTGCCCGGCCTCTCGCTGGTCGCGCGCAACAGCATCCCGCACGGTCGGGGGATGGGATCCTCCGGCGCCGCCATCGTGTCCGGCATCATGGCGGCCAAGGGCCTGCTCGAAGGCGTCGTCGAGTTCGACGCCCAGAGCCTGCTCGCGCTCGCCAACGACATGGAGGGGCACCCCGACAACGTCGCGCCCGCCCTGTTCGGCGGCCTGACCATCGCGTGGGTCACCCCCGAGGGACCGCAGTTCAAGAAGCTGATCGTGCACCGCGGCGTCTCGCCCCTCGTGCTCGTCCCGTCGCACGTCATGTCGACGGCGCTGGCCCGCAGCCTCCAGCCGGAGTCCGTGCCGCACGAGGACGCCGTCTTCAACGTCTCCCGCTCCGCCCTGCTCGTCGCCGCTCTCATCCAGAGCCCCGAGCTGCTGCACGCCGCGACCGAGGACAAGCTCCACCAGAGCTACCGCGCCTCGGCGATGCCCGAGACCAACCGTCTCATCACGCTGCTGCGCGCGCGCGGCTTCGCGGCCGTCGTCTCCGGCGCCGGTCCTTCGATCCTCGTGCTCTGCAGCGATCCGAGCCAGCGGCTCGCCGCCGCCGAGCTCGTCGCGAGCGAGGCCGAGTCCGATTGGCAGCCGCTCATGCTGGCGGTCGATTTCAAGGGCGCGACGGTCACCCCCGTCGCCGTCGAGAGCGCGGACACGCCCGCCGCCTAGCGTCAAAAACGCCGGGGGCGAGGTGGTAAACTGTGCGTGCACCCGTGAAGAACCCGCCTCACGAGCGAATTCAGCTTCCGGGTGATCTCATAGCAATCATGCCGTCATTCCTGCCTGCGTGCCCGGATGTCCGGGGCGCACCGTAGCGCGGATCAGAACGCAGCTCGGTCAAGGCAGTTCATGTGACGAGTGCTCCACAGCGACGCGCAGAGAGCGCGTCGGGGGAAAGGAATCCTCTTCAGTGACTGATGTCGAACTCCACGCCGGGGGCGTGGACACCAGCGACCTGACCTCGCTCAAGGTGGCGGAGCTCCAGGCTCTCGCCTCCCGGCTGGGCCTCCAGGGCGCAAGCAAGCTTCGCAAGGGCGAGCTCGTCGAGGCGATCGCGGCCGCCCGCGCCGCCACCCTGCCGGAGGTCGCGGTCGAGGCCGCCGCCCCGGTCGAGGTGATCGCCGAGACCGTGCCCGCCGACGCGCCGGCCGCCGACCACGCGACCGCCGCCTCCCAGGTGCTCATCGAGCCGCTCATCGCGGAGCCGGCCGCCGCCGAGTCCGTCGAGCCGGCCGCCGAGACCGCTGTCGCGGATGCCGCGCCGGCCGCTCAGCAGGCGCAGGAGCCGCGTCGCCGCGGCTCGCGCCGTGCCTCCAGCCCCGACGGCACCAGCCTCACCGCCAACGGGCACGTCAACTCCGGCGAGACCGGCGTCGAGTCGCTCATCCCGGACGTCGACGCCCTCCTCGACTCCGCTCTCGCCTCGCGCGAGCAGGCGCAGCGCGACGGCCAGGGCGGCGGACGCCGTCGCCGCGGCCGCGGCCAGGGCGCCCAGCAGGACCAGAACGGCGAGCAGCAGCAGCCGGAGCAGAGCCGCGAGGCCGAGCAGAACGCGCAGGGCGCGCAGACCGCACCCGCCGAGCAGGGCGACGCCCAGGTTCCGGCCGAGGGCGAGCAGCAGTCCCGCTCTGGCCGCCGCAACCGCAACCGCAACAAGAACGGCCAGAACCAGAACGGCCAGGGCAACCAGGGCGACCGTCAGCAGGGCCAGCAGGGTCAGCCCAAGGACCTCCAGGGCGGCGACGAGCAGAAGCAGGGCGACCGCCAGCAGGGCGACCGCCAGCAGAACCGCGGCCCGCAGCAGCAGGACGCCGAGGGCGAACGCTCCGGCCGCTACCGCGACCGCAACCGCAAGCGCCGCGGCGGCCCCGGCGACGAGTTCGAGCCCGAGCTCGCCGACGACGACGTGCTGCTCCCCGTCGCGGGAATCCTCGACGTGCTCGACAACTACGCGTTCGTCCGCACGACCGGCTACCTCCCGGGTGCGAGCGACGTCTACGTCTCCCTCGGCCAGGTCAAGAAGTACAACCTGCGCAAGGGCGACGCCGTGGTCGGCGCCATCCGCCAGCCGCGCGAGGGCGAGAACAACAGCCGCCAGAAGTACAACGCGCTGGTGAAGGTCGACTCCATCAACGGCCAGACCGTGGAGGAGGCGGCCAGCCGCGTCGAGTTCGGCAAGCTGACCCCGCTCTACCCGCAGGAGCGCCTGCGCCTGGAGACCGAGCCCACCAAGGTCACCCAGCGCATCATCGACCTGGTCGCCCCGATCGGAAAGGGCCAGCGCGGTCTCATCGTCGCGCCCCCGAAGGCCGGCAAGACCATCGTGATGCAGCAGATCGCCAACGCGATCACCACGAACAACCCCGAGGTGCACCTCATGGTCGTCCTGGTGGACGAGCGTCCCGAAGAGGTCACCGACATGCAGCGCACGGTCAAGGGCGAGGTCATCGCCTCCACCTTCGACCGCCCCGCCGAGGACCACACCACCGTCGCCGAGCTCGCCATCGAGCGTGCCAAGCGCCTGGTGGAGCTGGGCCACGACGTGGTCGTGCTGCTCGACTCCATCACCCGCCTGGGCCGCGCGTACAACCTGACCGCTCCGGCGTCCGGCCGCATCCTGTCCGGCGGCGTGGACGCGGCGGCGCTGTACCCGCCGAAGCGCTTCTTCGGCGCCGCCCGCAACATCGAGCACGGCGGCTCGCTGACCATCCTCGCCTCGGCGCTGGTCGAGACCGGCTCCAAGATGGACGAGGTGATCTTCGAGGAGTTCAAGGGCACCGGCAATATGGAGCTCCGCCTGTCGCGCCAGCTGGCCGACAAGCGCATCTTCCCCGCGGTCGACGTCAACGCCTCCGGCACCCGCCGCGAGGAGATGCTGATGGCGCAGGACGAGGTCAAGGTGACCTGGAAGCTGCGCCGCGCCCTCGCCGGGCTCGACCAGCAGCAGGCCCTTGAGATGGTCCTCGGCCGCCTCAAGGAGACCTCGAGCAACGTCGAGTTCCTGATGCAGGTGCAGAAGTCGATGCCGCAGCCGACCAACGGCCACGGCACCGCGCACTCGCACGGTCACGAGAACGACCACCGCTAGCTGAGAGAGTGCCCGTCCGTCACGCCGTGTGCGTGCCGGGCGGGCACTTTTCCGTTCCCGGACCCCGCCGGTCCCGGATCCCTCCCGCGAGAAAGCAGCCCCCATGTTCGAATCCGTGAACAGCCTCATCGCCGAGCACGACGACCTCCAGCAGCAGCTCTCCGACCCCGAGCTGCACAGCGACCCGGTGCGCTCCAAGAAGGTGAACCGCCGCTACGCCGAGCTTTCGCGCATCGTCGCCGCGTACAACGAGTGGAAGCAGCTCTCGGACGACCTGGAGGCCGCGCGCGAGCTGGCCGCGGAGGACGCCGCGTTCGCCGAGGAGATCCCCGGCCTCGAGCAGTCCGTGGAGGAGACGGGGGAGAAGCTGCGCCGTCTGCTCATCCCGCGCGACCCCAACGACAGCCGCGACGTGATCATGGAGATCAAGATGGGCGAGGGCGGCGCGGAGTCGGCGCTCTTCGCCGGCGACCTGCTGCGGATGTACCTGCACTACGCCGACTCCAAGCGCTGGAAGGCCGAGATCATCGAGCAGACCTCGAGCGATCTGGGCGGCATCAAGGACGTCCAGGTGGCGTTCAAGGGCTCCTCCAGCGACCCGGCCGAGGGCGTGTGGGCGCACCTGAAGTACGAGGGCGGCGTGCACCGCGTGCAGCGCGTGCCGGCGACCGAGTCGCAGGGCCGCATCCACACCTCCGCCGCGGGCGTGCTGGTCTTCCCCGAGGTGGATGAGCCGGAGGAGGTCGACATCAACCCGAACGACCTCAAGATCGACGTGTTCCGTTCCTCCGGCCCCGGCGGGCAGTCGGTCAACACGACCGACTCCGCCGTGCGCATCACGCACGTGCCGACCGGGATCGTCGTCTCGATGCAGAACGAGAAGAGCCAGCTGCAGAACCGCGAGGCGGCGATGCGCGTGCTGCGTGCCCGCCTGCTCGCCAAGCAGCAGGAGGAGGCGGACGCCGAGGCCGCGGAGTTCCGCAAGGGCCAGATCCGCACGATGGACCGCTCCGAGCGCATCCGCACGTACAACTTCCCGGAGAACCGCATCGCGGACCACCGCACCGGCTATAAGGCGTACAACCTCGACTCCGTCATGAACGGCGCGCTCGAGCCCGTCATCGAGTCGAACATCCTCGCCGACGAAGAGGCCCGCCTCGCCGACCTCGGCAACGACTGACCGCCGAGTACGAAGAGACCCGGCGGCTCGTCAGATGTAGAGGGCGGGGTCGAGCCAGTCGTCGCCGGCGATCTGCTCGTGGCCGGAGCGACGATGCGCGCGGGCGGGGACGCCGGTGAGCACCGAGTCGGGCTCGGCGTCTTTCGTGACGACCGCGTTCGCGCCGATCACGCTGCGCTCGCCGATCGTGATGGCGCCGAGCACCTTCGCACCCGCGCCGACGATCACGCCGTCGTGGATGGTGGGGTGGCGCTTGCCGTGCCCGCTCCCGCGGCCGCCGAGCGTGACGCCGTGGTAGAGCATCACGTCGTCGCCGATCCACGTGGTCTCGCCGATGACGACGCCCATCCCGTGGTCGATGAAGAACCGGCGGCCGATGCGGGCGCCGGGGTGGATCTCGATCCCGGTGAGGAACCGTGCGAACTGCGAGAGGAGGCGGGCGGGCGTGCGCAGCCCGCTCCGCCACATCCGGTGCGCGACCCGGTACGCCCAGACCGCGTGGAGCCCCGAGTACGCCAGAGCGACCTCGGTGGTGGTCCGTGCGGCCGGGTCGTGCCGGCGTGCGTTGCGGATGTCCTCCCGCACTCGTCCGAAGGGCAACGTCAGTCCTGCAGATCCGCCCACAGCGGCGTGGAGATGTACCGCTCGCCGGTGTCGCAGACGATGGCGACGATGGTCTTGCCGGCGTTCTCTGGCCGCTTGGCCTGCTCGAGCGCGGCCCAGACGATCGCACCGGACGAGATGCCGGCGAGGATGCCCTCCTGGCTCGCGAGCTTCTTGGCCACCTCGATCGCGTCGTCGAACGACACGTCGGCGACCTCGTCGTAGACGGTGGTGTCGAGGATCTCGGGGACGAAGTTGGCGCCGATGCCCTGGATCTTGTGCGGTCCGGGCTTGCCGCCGTTCAGGATGGGGGAGTCGAGCGGCTCGACGGCGACCACCTTCACGCCGGGCTTGCGCTCCTTGAGCACCTGGCCCACGCCGGTGACCGTGCCGCCCGTGCCGACGCCGGCGACGAAGACGTCGACCTCGCCGGCCGTGTCGGCCCAGATCTCCTCCGCGGTCGTGGCGCGGTGGATGGCGGGGTTGGCCTCGTTGGCGAACTGCCGGGCCCAGATGGCGTTGTCGGAGGCGGCGACGATCTCCTGCGCCTTCTCGACGGCGCCGCGCATGCCGTCCGGCCCGGGGGTGAGGACGATCTCGGCGCCGAACGCGCGCAGGAGCACGCGGCGCTCCTTGCTCATCGTCTCGGGCATGGTGAGGATCACCTTGTAGCCGCGGGCCGCGCCGACCATCGCGAGCGCGATGCCGGTGTTGCCGCTGGTGCCCTCGACGATCGTGCCGCCCGGGCGGAGCGCGCCGGCCTTCTCGGCGGCGTCGATGATCGCGACGCCGATGCGGTCCTTGACGCTGCCGGCGGGATTGTCGAACTCGAGCTTGACGAGCACGGTGGCACCGGTGCCCTCGGCGAGCCGGTTCAGCCGGACGAGCGGCGTGCGGCCGACCGTCTCGGTGACGTCGGCGTAGATGTGACCCTTGACCTGTTCTGACATGGCCTCTTCCTCGTGGCGGAGAGTGGACGGGGAGCGTCTCCCACTCTAATCCGCGTCGGTGTCGCGGGGACCACTGTGACGGTGCGGGATGGGCGGCCGCCGATGAGGATAGGCTCGGTGGGCCATGCCTCCCGAGACCCCTGCCGCCGACCGCCCGGACGCATCCGCGGCGCTCACCGTCCGCTCCCTGCTCGAACGCACCGCGACCGTGCTCGCGGCCGCGGGCGTGCCCGACCCGGAGGTGGACGCCGAACTGCTCGTCGGCCACGTGTTCGGAGTGAGCCGGGGACGCGTGCAGGCCCTCACCGTGATGGGCTCGTCCGTCGAGGCGCAGGACGCCGAGCGCGTCCGCGAGCTGACCGAGCGCCGCGCCGCCCGCGAGCCGCTGCAGCACATCACCGGACGCGCCGCCTTCCGCTCCCTGGAGCTCGCCGTCGGCCCCGGCGTGTTCGTCCCGCGTCCCGAGACGGAGCAGGTGGCGCAGTTCGCGATCGACGCGCTCCGGTCGGTGCCGACGGCCGAACCGGTCGCTGTGGATCTCGGCACGGGGAGCGGCGCGATCGCGCTCGCCCTGGCCACGGAGGTCCCGCACGCGCGGGTCTTCGCGGTCGAGAACTCGCCGGAGGCGTTCGTGTGGACGCGGCGCAACGTCGACGAGGTCGGCGCCACCAACCTGCGGCCGGTGTTCATCGACCTGGCCGACGCCCTGCCCGAGCTCGACGGCACGGTGGACGTCGTCATCTCCAACCCGCCCTACGTGCCGGACGCGGCCATCCCGCGCGACCCGGAGGTGCGGCTGTTCGATCCGGCCGCCGCCCTCTACGGCGGGGAGGACGGCCTGGATGTGGTGCGCGTGATCTCCCGCGTGGCCCAGCGGCTGCTCCACCCCGGGGGCACCCTCGTGCTCGAGCACGGCGAGCTGCAGGGCGCCGCCATCCGGGCGCTGCTCACGGCCGACGGCTGGCGCGCGGCGGCGACGCACCGCGACCTCACCACGCGCGACCGGGCGACGACCGCACTGCGCTGACGCCGCGGCCCGGTGGGGCACAGCGTCGGCTCAGCGGAGCGCGGTCTCGGCAGAGCACCCTCTCAGCGGGCGCCGTCTCAGCGGGCGCGCCGCTCGGCCTCCCTGGCCGCCTTCTCGGCCTCGCGCTGCAGACGCTCGCGAGCCCGCTCGATGGCCTCCCGCTCCCGTTTGCGCGCCTCCCGCAGCGCCTTCTCCGCCTCGCGGCGCTGTTTGGCCGCCTCGCGAACCGCTTTGTCGTTCGGGACGGCCTCGGGCCGCGGCTCGGCGGCGGTGACCGGTTCGCCGGCCGCGCGTGCGGCGACATAGCGCTCGATCCCGTCGAGGATGCGCTCGAGGCCGAACGCGAAGTCGTCCTGGCCGTCGTCCCCGTCGTCCGAGTAGGCGCCGGAGCGGATGAGCGGTGCGAGATCGGGGAACCGCTCCGGCGTCACCAGCTCGCCGAGCGCGGCGGCGAACGCCTCGCCGCTCTGTGGGGGAGCGTCGTCGCGGCGGGACAGGCGCAGGTCGCGTTCCACGATGCCGACGGCGCGGGCGTAGGACGACAGCAGGAGGGCGACGGACATCTTCTCGGCGTCCGCGAGCGGCAGCCCGCGCATCTCGCGCAGACCCCAGTCGAGCACGGCGAGGTTGTTGGGCATCATCGGTGCGCCCGTGATCGGGATGTCCGGGAACCACGGGTGCGCCTCGATGATGCGGATGCTCGCCATCGCCCACCCCCGGAGCCCCTGGCGCCAATCCGTGGAGCCATCGCCCTCGTCGTCCGGCGGGATGGGGACGTCGCAGACCGTGTCCTGCATCAGGGCGAGCACGTCGTCCTTGCTGGTGACATAGCGGTAGAGCGACATCGTGGTGAAGCCGAGGTCGCCGGCGATGCGGCTCATCGACACCGCGGCCAGGCCGTCGGCGTCGGCGATCGCGATCGCGGTCTCGACGATGCGCTCGATGCTGAGCTCGCGCTTGGGGCCGCGCTGGGGGCGTTCGGCGACGCCCCAGCTCAGCGCGACGGCGCGGGGGAGCGCGTCCTCGACGGCATCGGGCATCTGCTCCGCCTTCCTCGCTGCCGGTCCGGGACGGATCCGGGACCGGTCGTTGACATCCATCCTAGAACTGTGTATCACTTAAACGAAATCGTATGCACCATAAACAGTTTGGTTGATACACAGAAAGGGAACGCCATGACGACAGCGGCGATCGAGATCAGGGGACTGCGCAAGGCCTTCGGCGCGCAGACCGTCCTCGACGGCATCGACCTGCGGGTGGAGGCGGGCAGCGTCTTCGCCCTGCTCGGCCCGAACGGAGCGGGCAAGACGACGCTCATCTCCATCCTCTCCACCCTCGTCGACCCCGACAGCGGCACGGCGACCGTCTGCGGCCACGACGTGGTCGCCGACCGCGAGGGCGTGAAGGAGTCGATCAGCCTGACCGGCCAGTCCGCCGCCGTCGACGGCGTCTTGACGGGGGAGGAGAACCTGCGCATGATGGCGCGGCTCTCGGGCTACACCGCCGCGGGGGCGCGCCGACGCGCGAGCGAACTGCTGGAGAGCTTCGACCTGGCCGGCTCGGCGCGCAAGCGCGTCGCCACCTACTCCGGTGGGATGCGCCGCCGGCTCGACCTGGCGCTGAGCCTGGTCGCCACACCGCCGGTGATCTTCCTCGACGAACCGACCACCGGCCTCGACACCCGCAGCAGGCAGGCGCTGTGGGACATCATCGACGGCCTCGCGCGCGCAGGGACGACCATCCTCCTCACCACCCAGTACCTGGAGGAGGCCGACCATCTGGCCGACCGGATCGCCGTGCTCGATCATGGCGTCATCGTCGCCGAAGGGACCGCGGCCGAGCTCAAGGCCCTGGTCGGCGGCGAGGTCGTCGAGCTGCGGGGCCGCAACGACGAGGTGCTCCGCGAGCTCCCCACCGACGGCACCGTCGACGGGCTGCGTGCCGCCATCGACGAGCTCGACGACCTCGCCCTCCCCGGCGCGTCCATCGGCATCCGCAAGCCGAGCCTCGACGACGCCTTCCTCGCCCTCACCACCCAGAAGGAGGCTGTGCGATGACCGCCCTCGCACCCACCCGCACCACCGTCTCGCCGCTCACCAGCACCGCCGTCTTCATCGGCCGCAGCGTCCGCCACTCGCTGCGCAACGTGGAGGCGCTCACCATGGCGATCGTCCTGCCGGTGATGCTCATGCTGCTCTTCACCTTCGTCTTCGGCGGAGCGCTCGACACCGGCGGGGGATATGTCGACTACGTCGTGCCCGGCATCGTCCTGCTCTGCGCCGGGTTCGGCGCGTCGAGCACCGCCGTCGACATCGCCCAGGACATGAGCGACGGCATCGTCGACCGCTTCCGCACCATGCCGCTGCGCTCGCGCGGCGTCGTCACCGGGCACGTCGTGGCGAGCCTCGCGCGCAACCTCGTCGCGACGGGTGTCGTGATCGCGGTGGCGCTCCTGGTCGGGTTCCGGCCCACCGCGAACGCGCTCGAGTGGGTGGCGGCGCTCGCGATCGTCGCCCTCTTCATCCTCGCGATCACGTGGCTCTACGCCGGGATCGGCATCGCCGCGAAGAACCCGACCGCCGCTTCCGGCTACGGGTTCGCGCTGCTCTTCCTGCCCTACCTGTCGAGCGCGTTCGTCCCGACCGACACGATGCCCCAGTGGCTGCAGTGGATCGCCCAGAACCAGCCGATCACGCCCATCATCGAGACGATCCGGGCGTTCCTGTTCGGTGACGACCCGGGGTCGGAGCTGTGGTGGGCGCTGGGCTGGTGCGCGCTGATCATCGCGGGCGCCTACGTGTGGGCGGCGTGGCTGTTCCGGCGCAAGGCGGGGAGGCGCTGAGCGCGCCCGATCACTGCTGACGCAGCACGACGAGGAAACGTTCCCGTTCCTCGTCGTGTTGCGTCGTCAGCGACCGGAACTCCTCCTCGAACTCCCTGATCACGCGTGTCGCAGAGCGGATGTTCTCCTCTGCGAACTCGGATACGCGCTGGAAGCCGCTGCGGAATCCAGGGTCCTCGCTGACTCCCTGCCGTGCGGCGTGCTGGTGGAAGTCGTCCCGAATGCGGTCGATCTGAGATCGGTACTGCGCCAGCAGCTCTTCCGCCGCCTCGAGGCGGCGCCGCGCGTCCGCGCGTTCCGTGTCCTGCCGGGCCTCCAGGTGGGCGAGCGATGCGTCATCCGTCATGCGATGCTGTCCACCCCTGCGGTGTAGTCGGTGTGCGCGGTGAGGTCGGCGATGCCCGTGGTGACTTTGTCGGCGACTTTGCCCGACAGGACGTGCTTGCCCGCATCGGCGGTGGTCAGCACGCGATGGATCTCCGTGCCGAGCCGTTCGATCGCGGCCGACTGGTTCTCCCGGATCGCCGCGTATCGGCGACGGATGTCCGGCGGCAGGGTGGCGTGCAGCAGTGCGTTCACCGAGGGGAGAAGGAGGCCGTCGATCGACCGTCCGTCAGCGGCGCCTCCGGCGTCGCGCATGATGCCGTCCAGCGTTCCGTACTCGTCGAGGGAGTTGTAGGTCACGTTCTTTCCTCGTCTGTCTAGTGCCCGGCGAAGGCCGCAGCCGATCGGGCGTCCTGCGTCATCGCGTTCACCACGGTGGCGCGGATGCCGGTGTGGAGCGCCTCGACCGTCGCCAGCTGGCGGGCGATGAGCCTGTTCACCGATTCGACCGCCTCGTGATCGAGGTTCTGGTGCACCCCGAGCGCGTGCGCCGCGACGCAGTTCTCGACGTCGGCGGCCGAGACCTGCGGATGGAACAGGGTGTATTCGCGCATCGCATCGTTCAGCTCGGACTGCATCCGCGACTCGAGCTTCTTATTGGCGGTTCTGATCGCCTTCAGCTGCTCGCTGATGCCTTCGATGTCGTCGGCCAGCGCGAGCGCCGGTTTCATCGCGACGAGCACCTTCGGATACGGGGAGGACGTGTCCAGGGCCCAGATGGTTCGCGCCGCGCTCGTCTGCCCGGCGTTGTAGAGGATGACACCGAAGTCGACCTCCGCGGCACCGGTGCCCGCGATGTTGCCCGCGGAGTCGAACGTGTAGCCGCTGTGAATGCCGGTCCCGTCGAACAGGTTGTGATAGTCGGCCAGGGGCCTGTGGGGAACGTCCTCGACGAAGACGGCGGCGCCGGACTGGTTGCCTTTGGCGTTGCCGACGACGTCGAACATGTTGACGTAGTTCGTCAGTGGGTTGAGGCCGGCGGCGTTCTGCTCCGTCAGCCAGGCCTGCGTCGCGGGGGACATGATGCGCCACGGGTCCGGGGCATTGAACGTCGTGCTCGGCCAGCGCTTCTCGGCCGCGACATACAGTGCCTGATATCCGCCCAACGAGTGGCCGACGGTAGTGAACGCGGCACCGGGGTGGAGCGCCTCGACCCGCTCGGCGAAGTCCAACGCCTCCTCGGCCTGGGCGGAGTGTGTGGCGAGCACCACCCCGACGTCGGCGGCAACATCGTGCAGGTCGCCGAAGTTCGTGCCGGCGTAGGCGATGTAGATCTGTGACTCGTCGACAACGCCGTTGATGATCGGTGCCACGGCCATCCCCTGGAAGCCGGTGGTCACGTTGGCCGAGACCTCGGTGATGTGCCATTGCTGCTTTGTCGGGTCGTGGGAGGTGAAGAACGCGCTTCCCGCGTGGTATCGAGGGTTCGGATTGAGAGGATCTACCCGGTAGGCCGCTCTCGAGATCGAGCTGAAACTTTCGTCAGTGATCACGGCAGCACCTCGGAGGATCCGTCGCTGTAGTGCACGTTCGTGGATCTAGTAGGGGGGAGGCTGTCCGGGGCGGGTAGCGGATCGCCGCCTAGCTCCGATGGTCCCATGATCATTCGATAGTCCTCGCCGGCGATGGTCACGACTCCGTTCGCAGCCCAACTCCCTGCGCCCGAGATGGTTCCCTCGCTGGTGTATCTGATCGCCTCCGTGGCTGGAAATCTCTCTCTGAACGTTATGGCTGTCGACCTCTGCAGTTCGTGGTTCTCTTCCGGCGTGGTGGTCATTTGCCGCCTCGCCTCTGCTATAGCGCCCGCCACCTCTCCCACCGTGCCCACTGCGTCTCCGATCACATTCGCCACTATTCCGAACGCGATGCACCCGGCAGTCCCGAGGGCGACAGCGGCGGCGATTGCGAGAACACGCCTGCGCATCGCTACAGCGCCCCCGAGCTCACGCGCGTTTCGGTGGCGCTCGTCGTGGCCACGTCGACGACCGTGCGGACAGCGTCGAAGGCGTTTGCCGACACCGTTCCTGCTGCTGCGCCCTGTTCCATCCGCCCAGAATGGCACAGAATCTGAGGTTTCAGTGGATGTATATCAGTATCTCTACCGATTGGTCATGCGCCCGATCCGGTCCAGACCCGTCCGCAGCGTCAAGAGGCTGACGACTACGCCGCGCGCTCGGCGACCCGCTCGACCGCGTCGAGCAGGCCGTCCGGCGTGCGGAAGAGGTGCGCGTGGATCCCCAGCGAGGCCGCGGACTCCACGTTCTCCACCATGTCGTCCGCGAAGAACGTCTCCTCCGGCTGCGCGCCGTAGCGCTCGAGCACGCGCTCGTACACCACCGGGTCGGGCTTGCGCGCGCCGTAGTCGGACGAGGCGCGCAGGTGTTCGACACCGAGGATGGGCACCAGCTCGGGGGCGAGCCGGGTCAGCCGGCGGGCGACGAGGGGGCCGTTGTTGGTGAGGAGGGTGGCCGTGCCGAGCTCCTGGGCGCGTTCGACGGCGCGCAGCGAGGTCGGCCAGGGCGTCATCGCGGCGCCGCGGATGCGGAGGAAGTCCTCTTCGCTCACGGGGACGCGCAAGGCCGTCCGGAGCGCGTCCAGGTACTCCACCTCGTCGGCGAACGCGCCGGCCTCCGCCGCCCACTCGCCCTCGTGATGCCACCACCGTTCGCGCAGCTCGGCGAGGCTGAGGCCGGTGAGCTGCGACATCCCTGCCATCCGGCGCCGCCAGTCGTACTCGTAGAGCACGTTGTCCATGTCGAAGACGAACAGCACCGGTTCAGTGCTCCCGCTCGGCGAAGGCGTGGATGGCGTCGAGCAGTGCGTCCGTGTCGAACGAGCCGTCCTCCCGCTTGGTGAAGTGGTGGGCGTGCATCCCCGCCTCGCGGGCGCCCTCCACGTTCGGGAGGGAGTCGTCGAAGAGGATGGCGTTCTGCGGCTCGACGCCGAACCGGCCGAGGGCGCGGGTGTAGATGCGGCGTTCCGGCTTGCGGGCGCCGAGCACGGCGGAGACCAGGTCGTTGTTCTGCAGCACGTCCACGATCTCGGGCGTGAGCACCGGGAGCGAGTCCTTGAAGGGGATGGGGTTGTTCGACAGCAGCGACACCGTGCCGAGCGAGGCGGCCTCGTGCAGGGCCGCGATCGAGCCCGGGATGGGCGTCATCGCGGCCTTGCGGGCGTCCTGCCACTGCCCGAGGGTGAGGCGTGCGCCCGTGACATCGGCGAACGCCTCCAGGTACTCCTCGCTGGTCGAGTACTCGCCGATCTCGGCGGCGCGCTCGTGCCCTCCCGCCCACCAGGTGGAGGCCAATCGGTACTGACTCACGCCGCTCAGCTCGGCCAGCCGGGGGAGCCGCCGGTGGAAGTCGTAGTCGTAGAGCGTCTTGTCGCAGTCGAAGAAGTAGACGTCCATCCCTACCAGTATCGACCGTGAACGCAGGGAACCTTGCAGCGGCTCAACTATCATGGGTGCCGTCATGGCACCCATCTACGACTGCTCGGTCGACTCCGAGCTCCTCTCCGGCATGCGTCTGGCCCGTTCGGCCATCGGACGCGGCGAACTCGTCGTCATCCCCACGGACACCGTCTACGGCGTCGCGGCGGACGCCTTCTCGCCCGCCGCGGTGCAGCGGCTGCTCGACGCGAAGGGCCGCGGCCGCCAGTCGCCGCCGCCCGTCCTCGTCCCGGGCATCCCGACGCTCGCCGCGCTCGCCGAGTCCGTGCCGCCCGAGGTCGACGCGCTCGTCAAGGCCTTCTGGCCGGGCGGACTCACCATCGTGCTCCCCGCGGCACCCTCCCTGGTCTGGGACCTGGGGGAGACCCGCGGCACCGTGGCGCTGCGCATGCCGCAGGACACCATCGCCCTCGAACTGCTGTCGGAGACCGGCCCGCTCGCCGTCTCCTCCGCCAACCTCACCGGTCGCCCCGCCGCCCGCACCGCCGCGGAGGCGGAGGCCATGCTCGGCGACTCGATCTCCGTCTACCTCGACGGGGGAGAGGCGGGCGCCTCCTACGAGCGCGTCGAGGGCAAGGACTCCTCGTCGACCATCGTCGACGCCACCGCCCTCGCCTCGGGCGCGGGCACGCTGCGCATCCTGCGCCACGGCGTCATCTCGGCCCAGCAGCTGCGCGAGGTCGTCGGCGACGCCCTCGAGCCGGACGAAGCCCCCGCGCCGACCGCCACGGACAGCTGATCCCGTGATCCTCCTCCTCGCGCTCGCGCTCATCTCGGCGGTGATCACCTTCGGGATGTCGCTCGTCGTCTACCGGGTGAGCCTGAAGTACCGGCTGTACCCCAAGATCCGCGATCGCGACGTCCACACGCGGCCGACGCCGCGGCTCGGCGGCATCGCGATGTTCCTGGGCATCATCGTCGCGTTCGGCGTCTCGTGGCTGCTCTCGAGCCAGTTCGGCGTGCTCTCGCTGATCTTCTCGGACAGCGGGCCCATCCTCGCCATCCTGGGCGCCAGCCTGCTGATCGTCGTCATCGGCGTCGCCGACGACATCTGGGACCTGGACTGGATGACCAAGCTGGCCGGCCAGTTCGTCGCGGCCGGGCTCATCGGCTGGCTGGGCGGCGTGCAGATCCTGTCGCTGCCGATCGGCGGGCTCACCGTCGGCTCGCCCATCATGAGCATCGTCATCACGCTGTTCGCCATCGTGCTCGTGATGAACGCGATCAACTTCATCGACGGCCTGGACGGCCTGGTCGCGGGTGTCGCCCTGATCGCCAACGGCACGTTCCTCATCTACACGTACCTGCTGCAGCGCGAGATCAGCCCGCAGAACTACTTCAGCCTGGCGGGCGTGATCGCGGCCATCCTGGTCGGCGCGTGCGCGGGATTCCTGCCGCTCAACTGGCACCCGGCCAAGATGTTCATGGGCGACGCCGGCGCGCTGCTGATCGGCCTGCTGATGGCGACCTCGGCCATCTCGGTGACGGGCACGATCAACCCGGAGACGCTGCAGACGCTCGGCAAGTCGTCGCTCGTCCCCGCGTTCATCCCGATCATCCTGCCGTTCGCCGTGCTCATCGTCCCCCTGCTCGACTTCGGCCTCGCGGTCGTCCGGAGGCTGCGGGCGGGCAAGTCGCCGTTCAGCGCCGACCGCAAGCACCTCCACCACCGCCTGCTCGACATGGGGCACACGCACCTGCACGCCGTCCTGATCTTCTACGCGTGGACGGCCGTCGTCTCGATCGGCTCCCTCCTCTTCTTCTTCGACCCGTACTGGATGGCGATCGTCTTCCTCGCCATCGGGCTCGTCGTGTGCGCCGTCTTCACGCTCGCGCCGCTCAGCCGCCGCAAGCTCACCGAGGCCGCCGCCGAGCTGGCGCCGGCCGGCACCGAGGAGGCGGCCGAGACCGCCCGCTACGACCAGCTCGACGCCGCCAGTGAGCGGCACCCCTACTCCGACCCGACGCCGGCCGTCGGCCCGCCCGCCCCCACCCACGAGGAGTCACGATGACCGCCCCCCAGGACGGCGCCCCCGCGCCGCGACCGACGGGTCCGCCCGCCCAGCCCACCTCGACGCCCGTCCTCAAGGACGTGCTCAAGTACGGGCTCATCCTCGCCCTGGCGATCGCCATCGTCGGCGCGCTGCTCGGCGGCGTGTTCGCGGGGTGGATCGGCGTGACCAGCGCGCTCATCGGAACCGTCATCGCCGCCGTGTTCCTCAGCATCACCGCGCTCAGCATCCTGATCGCCAACCGCTTCATCGGCTCCGACCTCTTCGTCGGCCTGTTCTTCGGCATCGTGCTGGGCGGCTGGATCGTCAAGTTCGTGCTGTTCCTGGTGCTCGCGATCCTGCTGCGCGACCAGCCCTGGATCAACCCGACGGTCCTCTTCCTGAGCCTCATCGCGGGCGTGATCGGGTCCCTCGTGGTCGACATGATCGTGGTCTTCCGCTCCCGCGTGCCCTACGTCAGCGACGTGTCGCTGCCGGGCGAGAAGCGCTGAGCCGTATCCGATTCGTTACGCTGCGAAAACTCTTGTAGAGTTGTCAGTGATCCCCCACCCGTACGCGCATACTCGCTCCACTTGCGCATCTTTTCGGGTGTCCACTTGTTCGTCGTCGCGAGGGCTTTCAGCTCGACGCCCCGAAACAGGAGATAGCGCTGTTAGCTAACGCTGTGAACCTGCTGGTCCAGGCCGCAAGCTCCGATGATGGTAGCTTCAACGGTCCCTCGATCAACGAGTTCTTCCCACCGACCCTGTTCACCATCGGCGGACTCGAGTTCAACCGCATCATCGTGGTTCGACTCATCGCCCTCCTCGCCCTGATCCTGGTCTTCTGGCTCGGGACGCGGAAGATGCGTCTCATCCCCGGACGATTCCAGTCCGTGGTCGAGATGGGACTCGACTTCGTCCGAGTCAACGTCGCCGAAGACCTGCTGGGCAAGAAGGACGGCCGCCGGTTCCTGCCGCTGCTGACCACCATCTTCTTCATGGTGCTGTTCTTCAACCTGACGGGCATCATCCCCTTCCTGAACATCGCGGGCACGTCGGTCATCGCGCTGCCCCTGCTGCTGGCGATCGTCGCGTACATCGCGTTCATCTACGCCGGCGTCAAGAAGAGCCCCAAGAACTTCTTCAAGAACGCGCTCTTCCCGCCCGGCGTGCCGTGGTTCCTCTACATCATCGTGACGCCGATCGAGTTCGTCTCGACGTTCATCCTGCGCCCGGTGACGCTCACGCTCCGACTCCTGATGAACATGGTGGTCGGACACCTTCTGCTGGTCCTGTTCTTCACGGCCACCTCGTTCTTCTTCTTCACCGCCGGCAGCTGGTGGTCGCTCTTCGGAATCGGCACCTTCGCCTTCGGCTTCGTCTTCACCCTGTTCGAGATCCTGGTCGCAGTCCTGCAGGCCTACGTCTTCGCACTGCTCACCGCTGTCTACATTCAGCTCGCAGTCGCCGAGGAACACTAAGAACGATCCGCGCACCCGCACGGATCGCCATCACGGAAGGAAACACATAACGTGGACATCGCTGCAATCAACGGCAACATCGCCACCGTCGGTTACGGCCTCGCGGCCATCGGCCCGGCCATCGGCGTGGGCATCGTCGTCGGCAAGACCATCGAGGGCGTCGCCCGTCAGCCCGAGCTGGCCGGCCGTCTCCAGGTCCTGATGTACATCGGTATCGCGTTCACCGAGGCGCTCGCCTTCATCGGTATCGCTACCTACTTCATCTTCCAGTAATCCTCTTTATCCCTCGTCAATAAGGAGGAAAGATGCTCAACAGTGTGGTCGTGGCGGCCGCCGAGGAACAGCACAATCCGCTGATTCCCGCGTGGCCGGACATCATCGGCTCGCTGATCTGCTTCATCATCATCCTGTTCTTCTTCTGGAAGCTCGTTCTTCCCCGCATGAAGAAGCTGCTCGATGAGCGTGCTGAGGCGATCGAGGGCAACATCGCGAAGGCCGACGAGGCTCAGCACAAGGCGGAGGCGCTGCTCGAGGAGTACACCGCGCAGCTCGCCGACGCCCGTGCCGAGGCCGCGAAGATCCGCGAGACCGCCCGTACGGACGGACAGAAGATCGTCGCAGAGGCCAAGGACAACGCGACGGCCGAGGCCGCGCGCGTCACCGCGACCGCGCAGGCGCAGATCGAAGCGGAGCGCCAGGGCGCTCTCGTCTCGCTGCGCAGCGAGGTCGGCTCCCTCGCGATCGACCTCGCCTCCGGCGTGGTCGGCGAGGCGCTCACCGACGACAAGAAGTCGCAGGCCATCGTCGACCGCTTCCTGGCGGACCTCGAGGCCGGCGAGAAGGCAGGATCGAGCAAGTAATGGGAAGCGCCACCAGAGAAGCATTGGCCCGGTCCGTGTCGGCTCTCGCCGGCCTGGGATCCAAGGCCGATCTGGCGACGGCTGAGGACCTGTTCGCCGCAGGACGAGTCGTCGCCGACTCCGCCCAGCTCCGCGCGGTCCTCAGCGACCCCTCGGCCGACGCCGCCGGCAAGACCGCGCTCGTGAAGCGCGTGTTCGGTTCGCTCTCCGCTCCGGCGGTCGAGCTGCTGGTGTCGGTCGCCTCCGGGCGCTGGTCCGGCCAGAACGACCTGCTCGACGCGATCGAGGAGCTCGGTATCCGCTCCATCGCCGCGTCGGCACCGCGCAACCTCGACATCGCGGCCGAGCTGCTCGCGTTCGGAGGCGCCGTGACCTCCGATGCGCAGCTCGAGCTCGCGCTGCGCAGCAAGCTCGCGGCGCCGGAGGCGAAGGCGGACCTCGTCTCGCGTCTGCTCGACGGCAAGGCCTCGGCCCAGACCGTCGCGATCGTGCGCCAGCTGACGCTGCAGCCCCGTGGCCGCAGCATCCGCGAGTCGCTCCGTTCCGCAGCGCGGACGGTCGCGGCGCAGGACGGCCAGACGATCGCCACGGTCGTGACCGCGGCGGCCCTGCCCGACGCGCAGGTCGAGCGCCTGCGTGCCAGCCTCGCCGCCCGGTACGGCGACCTCAAGCTCAACCAGGTCGTCGACCCGACGATCATCGGAGGGCTGCGTGTGCAGATCGGCGACGACGTCATCGACGGCAGCATCGCCTCGCGCCTCTCCGAACTTCGACTTCAGCTGGCGGGCTGACCGCCCTCTATACGAGAAACCCAGGTAGGGAACTAACGATGGCAGACATTCAGATCAGCCCCGACGAGATCCGGGATGCGCTCAAGGAGTTCGTCTCGAACTACGAGCCGGCGCAGGCAGGCACCACCGAGGTCGGACACGTCCTGGACGCGTCCGACGGCATCGCCCACGTCGAGGGACTCCCCGGCGTGATGGCCAACGAGCTCATCCGCTTCGCGAACGGGACCCTGGGCCTGGCCCAGAACCTCGACGAGAACGAGATCGGCGTCGTCGTGCTCGGCGAGTTCGACGGCATCGTCGAGGGCATGGAGGTGACCCGCACCGGCGAGGTCCTCTCCGTCCCGGTCGGCGACGGCTACCTCGGCCGCGTCGTGGACCCGCTCGGCAACCCGATCGACGGTCTCGGCGACATCGCCTCCGAGGGCCGCCGCGAGCTCGAGCTCCAGGCTCCGGGCGTCATGCAGCGCAAGTCGGTGCACGAGCCGCTCCAGACCGGTATCAAGGCGATCGACGCCATGATCCCCGTCGGCCGCGGCCAGCGTCAGCTGATCATCGGCGACCGCCAGACCGGCAAGACGGCGATCGCGATCGACACGATCATCAACCAGAAGGCCAACTGGGAGTCGGGCGACGTCAACAAGCAGGTCCGCTGCATCTACGTCGCCATCGGCCAGAAGGGCTCGACCATCGCCTCGGTGAAGGGCGCGCTCGAGGACGCCGGCGCGATGGAGTACACCACCATCGTCGCGGCCCCCGCCTCCGACCCGGCCGGCTTCAAGTACCTCGCCCCCTACACCGGCTCGGCCATCGGCCAGCACTGGATGTACGGCGGCAAGCACGTCCTGATCATCTTCGACGACCTGTCGAAGCAGGCAGAGGCCTACCGCGCCGTCTCCCTCCTCCTCCGTCGTCCGCCGGGACGCGAGGCCTACCCGGGTGACGTCTTCTACCTGCACTCCCGCCTGCTGGAGCGTTGCGCCAAGCTCTCCGACGAGCTGGGCGCCGGCTCGATGACCGGTCTGCCGATCATCGAGACGAAGGCCAACGACGTCTCGGCGTACATCCCGACCAACGTGATCTCGATCACCGACGGCCAGATCTTCCTCCAGTCGGACCTCTTCAACGCCAACCAGCGTCCCGCCGTGGACGTCGGTATCTCGGTCTCCCGAGTCGGCGGCGACGCGCAGGTCAAGTCGATCAAGAAGGTCTCCGGCACGCTCAAGCTCGAGCTCGCCCAGTACCGCTCGCTCGAGGCGTTCGCGATGTTCGCGTCCGACCTCGACGCGGCCAGCCGTCGTCAGCTCGCCCGTGGCGCGCGCCTCACCGAGCTGCTCAAGCAGCCGCAGTACTCGCCGTACCCGGTGGAGGAGCAGGTCGTCTCGATCTGGGCCGGCACCAACGGCAAGCTGGACGAGGTCGCCGTCGAGGACGTGCTGCGCTTCGAGGCCGAGCTGCTCGACCACCTGCGCCGCAACACCGACATCCTCGGTACGCTCCGCGACACCAACGTGCTCGACGACGCGACCGTGGAGAAGCTCGGCGCCGAGGTCGACAAGTTCAAGCTCGAGTTCCAGACCGGCGAGGGCAAGCCGCTCGCCTCGGTCGGCCGCGAGGAGTTCGAGGCCATCGCGGAAGAGGACGTCGACCAGGAGCGCATCGTCAAGGCGAAGCGCTGATCCACCGGATCAGTTAGGTACTTAGGAGACACATGGGAGCCCAGCTTCGGGTCTACCGGCAGAAGATCAAGTCTGCCCAGACGACCAAGAAGATCACCCGTGCGATGGAGCTGATCTCCGCCTCACGCATCCAGAAGGCACAGGCGCGAGTGGCCGCCTCCTCGCCGTACGCCCGCGCGATCACGCGCGCGGTGTCGGCGGTGGCGACCTACTCGAACGTCGAGCACGTGCTGACCACCGAGCCGGAGAAGATCGACCGCGCAGCGATCGTCATCTTCTCGTCGGACCGTGGACTCGCGGGCGCGTTCAACTCGAACGTGCTCAAAGAGTCGGAGAAGCTCGCAGAGCTGCTCCGCAGCCAGGGCAAGGACGTCGTCTACTTCCTCGTCGGACGCAAGGCGCAGGGCTACTTCAGCTTCCGCCGCCGCGCGTTCGAGCGCGTCTGGGTCGGCAACACGGACGCCCCGGAGTACGAGCAGGCCAAAGAGGTCAGCGACGCGATCCTGGAGTCGTTCCTGCGTGACTCGGCGGACGGCGGCGTGGACGAGATCCACATCATCTACAACCGCTTCGTCAGCATGCTGACCCAGGAGCCGCAGGTCGTCCGCCTCCTGCCGCTCGAGGTCGTCGAGGGCGTGGAGGAGCCGGACCGCACGCAGGTCCTGCCGCTCTACGAGTTCGAGCCTGACGTCGGCACGGTGCTGGACTCGCTGCTCCCGGTGTACATCGAGAGCCGCATCTTCAACGCCATGCTCCAGTCCGCGGCCTCCAAGCACGCGGCCACGCAGAAGGCGATGAAGGCGGCGAGCGACAACGCCGACAAGCTCATCACCGACTACACGCGACTCGCGAACAACGCCCGTCAGGCCGAGATCACCCAGCAGATCTCCGAGATCGTCGGCGGCGCGGACGCGCTGAGCGGCGCCAAGTGACACCCGGCCGAGAAGTTTCACAACGAGAAGAGAACGAATCATGACTACCGCTACCGCCGAGGCCCAGGCTTCGACCGCGCAGCCGGCCGGCGTGGGACGCATCGCCCGCGTCACCGGTCCGGTCGTCGACATCGAGTTCCCGCACGACTCGATCCCGGGCATCTACAACGCTCTGAAGACCACCATCACCATCGGTGAGAACTCGACCGAGATCACCCTCGAGGTCGCCCAGCACCTCGGTGACGACCTGGTCCGTGCCATCGCACTCAAGCCGACGGACGGTCTCGTCCGCGGCGGCGAGGTCCGCGACACCGGCGCGCCGATCTCGGTGCCCGTCGGCGACGTGACCAAGGGCAAGGTGTTCGACGTCACCGGCCAGATCCTCAACGCCGAGCCGGGCGAGACGATCGAGATCACCGAGCGCTGGCCGATCCACCGCCAGCCGCCGGCGTTCGACCAGCTCGAGTCGAAGACCCAGCTGTTCGAGACCGGCATCAAGGTCATCGACCTCCTCACCCCGTACGTGCAGGGTGGAAAGATCGGCCTCTTCGGTGGTGCGGGCGTCGGCAAGACCGTCCTCATCCAGGAGATGATCCAGCGCGTCGCGCAGGACCACGGTGGTGTGTCGGTGTTCGCCGGTGTCGGCGAGCGCACCCGTGAGGGCAACGACCTCATCCACGAGATGGAGGAGGCGGGCGTCTTCGACAAGACCGCCCTCGTCTTCGGCCAGATGGACGAGCCGCCGGGAACGCGTCTGCGCGTCGCCCTCTCGGCCCTGACCATGGCGGAGTACTTCCGCGACGTGCAGAAGCAGGACGTGCTGCTCTTCATCGACAACATCTTCCGCTTCACCCAGGCCGGCTCCGAGGTCTCGACCCTGCTGGGTCGCATGCCCTCCGCCGTGGGCTACCAGCCGAACCTCGCCGACGAGATGGGCCTCCTCCAGGAGCGCATCACCTCGACCCGTGGTCACTCGATCACCTCGCTGCAGGCGATCTACGTCCCCGCGGACGACTACACCGACCCGGCGCCGGCGACCACCTTCGCCCACCTGGACGCGACCACGGAGCTCTCGCGAGAGATCGCCTCGAAGGGTCTCTACCCGGCCGTCGACCCGCTGACCTCGACCTCGCGCATCCTCGACCCCCGCTACCTGGGCGCCGACCACTACCGCGTGGCCACCACGGTCAAGCAGATCCTCCAGAAGAACAAGGAGCTGCAGGAGATCATCGCCATCCTCGGTGTCGACGAGCTCTCCGAAGAGGACAAGATCACGGTGTCGCGTGCGCGCCGCATCCAGCAGTTCCTCTCGCAGAACACCTACATGGCGAAGAAGTTCACCGGTGTCGAGGGCTCGACCGTCCCGCTGAAGGACACCATCGAGTCGTTCGACGCCATCGCCAAGGGCGAGTTCGACCACGTCGCCGAGCAGGCCTTCTTCAACGTCGGTGCGATCACCGACGTCGAGGAGAAGTGGGCGCAGATCCAGAAGGAGAACGGCTGATCATGGCTGTCCTCAACGTGAGCGTCGTCGCCGCGGACCACGAGGTGTGGTCCGGTGAGGCGAGCATGGTCGTGGCACGGACCGTGGAGGGGCAGATCGGTATCCTGCCCGGCCACGAGCCGCTGCTCGCCATCCTCGCCACCGGCGAGGTGCGCGTCACCCTGAACGGTGGGGAGTCCATCTCGGCGCAGGCCGACGACGGCTTCCTCTCCGTGGAGAACAACACGGTCACCATCGTGGCCCGTCAGGCCGAGCTGGTCTGACATGTCCGACCAGGCAGCCCCGCTCGACCGCCAGTTCGGTGACGTCCGCGTCCCCGTGCTGGTGGTGATGGCGGGGCTGCCCGGGTCCGGCAAATCCACCATCGGGGAGATCACGGCGGGCCGCATCGGTGCGACCCTGATCTCGGTCGACCCGATCGAGGCGTCGATCCTGCGTGCCGGGATCGACTCCGACCAGCCCACGGGCCTCGCGGCGTATCTCGTCGCCGAGACGCTCGCGGAGCAGGTGCTGGTCTCCGGCCGGTCCGTCGTCGTCGACGCGGTCAACGCCGTCGAGCCCGCCCGCCTGCAGTGGCGCGACCTCGCGGAGCGCTGCGGCGTCCGCCTGCACGTGGTCGAGACCGTCTGCTCTGACGACGAGCTGCACCGCGACCGCCTCGGCAAGCGCGACGTCCCGATCTCCGGCCACGCGGTCGAGCAGAGCATCGAGGAGTACGACGAGTGGAGGGGCGCCGCCGCTGCGCTCCCGCGGATCACCCTCGACACCTCGCTCCCGCTCGGCCAGAACGTCGAGGCGGCGATCGCCTTCGTGGAGCGCTAGGGTGCTCATCCTCCTTCCGCCCTCCGAGACGAAGAGGGACGGGGGATCCGGCGCGCCTCTGGATCTCGACGCCCTGCGCTTTCCCTCGCTCCGGCCCGTGCGCCGGGAGGTCGTGGATGCGGTGCTCGCGCTCTCCGCCGATCGCGACGCGGCGGTGCGCGCCCTCAAGCTTGGGCCGAAGCAGGCGGGGGAGGTGGACCGCAATCGTGCGATCCTCACGTCGCCGACGATGCCCGCCCTCCACCGCTACACCGGCGTGCTCTACGACGCCCTCTCGCCGGAGACGCTCTCGCCGACGGCCGAACGCTTCGCCGCGTCGGCCGTCGCCGTGAAGTCCGCCCTGCTCGGACTGGTCGGCGCCGCCGACCTCATCCCGGCCTACCGGCTCTCGTTCGACTCGCGGCTGTCGCTGGAGCGCGGGGTGCCCTCGCTCAAGAAGCGCTGGGCGCCGGCATCCGGGGCCGCTCTGCGGGAGCACGGCGGCCTCCTCCTCGACCTGCGGTCGGAGGGGTATGCGGCGCTCGGGCCGCTCCCGCAGCGGGCGGGCGCCCACTACGTGCGGGTGCTGGCGCGCGACGAGAGCGGCAACGTGCGGGCGCTCAACCACTTCAACAAGCAGGCCAAGGGGCTGCTCACGCGGGCTCTGCTCGAGGCGGGTATCGATTTCGCCACGACGGCGGAGCTGCTGGAGTGGGCGGCGTCGGAACGCTACGAGCTGACCGAGGCGACGGACGGTTCGGGAGATCTCGAGCTGGTGGTTCCCGAGGTCGCGGGTTCGCCGGGAAAGCTCATGGCCGTGCTGCGCACCGCGGAGGTCTGACGGTTTCGCCCGCGCGTGCGATTTTGCCTCTTGCATCGACGCAAAAGTGAGATAAGCTCACAACAAGCGAGAGGGTCCTCGGATCCGCGAAGCGGGACGCCGCGGGGGTGTCAGCGCGACTCGCAGAATAGTCGGGCCGACGAAGCTCTCGACGTGTCATCCCACGTCGACGTCGGGGTCGTGTGTGAGGGAGCGGAGAGCCGCGTGCGGTCGGGCACGAGCGGACGCTCCCTCGCCAGCGAGAACGATCCCGTCGACGGAGCGTCGGCCCGACTTTTCGCTGTGCACGGACACCGTCGCGCCGCTACGCCTGTGCGGCGCGGAAGCAGCCGACGAAGTGGTCGTCGACCATCCCCGTCGCCTGCATCAGCGCATACATCGTCGTGGGGCCGACGAACCGGAACCCGCGTCGGCGCAGCTCCTTGCTCATCGCGGTCGACTCCGCGGTCACCGCGGGCACGTCCGACCAGGCGCGCGGGCGGGCGCTCTCGGGTGCGCGCGGCGGGGCGAAGCCCCACATGAGCTCGTCCAGCGGCACGTCCAGCGCGAGGGTCGCCCGCGCGTTCGAGATGGTCGCCTCGATCTTGCCCCGGTGCCGGATGATGCGCTCGTCGCCCAGGAGACGCAGCACGTCCGCCTCCGTCATCGCGGCGACCCGCTCGGGGTCGAACCCGTGGAACACCTCCCGGAAGGCGGGGCGCCGGCGGAGGATGGTGATCCAGGACAGCCCCGCCTGGAAGCCCTCGAGGCAGAGCTTCTCGTAGAGGGCGCGCGGATCGCGCTGCTCGCGGCCCCACTCCTCGTCGTGGTAGCGGCGGTACTCCGCGTCGGCTCCCGGCCACGAGCAGCGGTCGAGGCCGTCGTCGCCGTGGATGATCGCGGCGCGGGCGGAGGGCGGGGGAGTGGTCTCGGTGGTGGTCGGAGCGGCGGCGGTCGGGTCGTCCGTGGTCATGCTGCCAGCATGATCCCTTCGTGCTCGAGCAGCCACAGTTTCGTCGGAACGCCTTCGCCGCCACTGTAGCCGGTCACCTTGCCGCTCGTCGACAACACACGGTGGCAGCCGACGATGATCGGCACCGGGTTGGCTCCGACGGCCCCGCCGATCGCGCGGCCGTAGCCGGCGTAGCCGAGGGAGAGCCCGAGCTCGCCGTACGACGTCAGCGTGCCGAACTCCAGGCTCTGCAGGCGCTCCCACACGGCGACGCGGAACGGGGTGCCCTCGAACCGCACGGGGACGTCGAACTCCCGGCGGGCGCCGGCGAAGTACTCGTCGAGCTGCCGCACCGCCTCGTCGAGGACGGCCGTGCCGCGCTCGGGATGCTCGTCGAGCGGGAGGCGGCCGCCGCGCTCGATGGAGAGCGACGTCACGGCCTCGCCGTCGCTCGTGAGCTCGATCCGTCCGATCGGGCTCGGTGTGCGAAGGAGGTACGCGAAGCTGGTCATGACTCGACTCTAGAAGCAGCCGCCGACGGTTTCTCGCGGAAATCGGACATCGGGCACAACTCGCGTTCCGCCCCGCCCTGTGGAGGGGATGCTGCCGCGTCGAGCACCGCGGCCGCCCGTCCTACACTCGAATCATGGCGAACATCGAATACCGCACCCTCGGCCGTTCCGGCCTCGTCGTCTCCACGATCGGCCTCGGCTGCAACAACTTCGGCCGAACGGGGACCGCCTCCGAGACGCAGGAGGGTACGGACGCGGTGATCGGCGCGGCCATCGACGCCGGGGTGACCCTGTTCGACACGGCCGACATCTACGGCGCCGAGCGCGGCCTCTCGGAGTCCCTGATGGGCAAGGCGCTCGCGGGCAAGCGCGACCGCATCGTCCTGGCCACCAAGTTCGGGATGGACATGGCGGGCACGAACGGTCCGGACTGGGGCGCACGCGGGTCGCGACGCTACATCCGCCTGGCCGTGGAGGCCTCCCTGCGCCGCCTGCGCACCGACTGGATCGACCTCTACCAGCTGCACCGCCCCGACGGGATCACGCCGATCGAGGAGACGCTCGACGCGCTGGACGACCTGATCGCCGAGGGCAAGATCCGCTACATCGGGCACTCCAACCTCGACGGCTGGCAGATCGCCGAGGCCGAGTTCACCGCGCGTCTGCACGACCACCCGAAGTTCATCTCCGCACAGAACGAGTACAGCCTCCTGGTCCGCGACGCCGAGCGCGAGGTGCTGCCCGCGGTCAACGCGTACGGCCTGGGCTTCCTCCCGTTCTTCCCGCTGTACAACGGGCTCTTCACCGGCAAGTTCTCCCGCGAGGGCGGTCCGGCGGACAGCCGCATCATGTCGATCCGCAAGCACCTCCTCGACGACGCCCCGTGGGACCGGATCGAGGAGTATCAGGCGTTCTGCGACGAGCGCGGCGTCAGCATGCTGGCGGCGACGTTCGCCTGGCTGCTCGCCCAGCCGGGGCTCACCAGCGTCATCGCCGGAGCGACGAAGCCCGAGCAGATCGTCGCCAACGCCGAGGCGGCGACCTCCTGGACCCCGACGCCGGACGAGGTCGCCCGGATCTCGGAGATCTTCGCGCCCGCGGCCTGACACCCTCGCCCGTTCGCTCTGAGCGAACACGAGAAGTGTTGTGAGTGAGCACTCACTCCGCGTAGAGTCGCCCCGTGATTCCTGAGGATGTCGTACCCGACACGGGCGAGCTCGCGGACGCGTCGCCGCGGCAGCGGGCTCAGCCGCTGTCTCCGGACGACCGCAAGGCGATGATCATCGATGCGGTCATCCCGCTCTTGATCGAGCACGGCCGGGCGGTCACCTCGCGCCAGATCGCCGAGGCGGCCGGGATCGCCGAGGGCACCGTCTTCCGCGCCTTCGGCGACAAGGAGACGCTGGTCTCGGCGGCGATCGAGAAGTACCTCGACCCCGAACCGCTGCGTGAGGCGCTGCGGGCCATCGACCCGGCGCTTCCGCTGGAGCACAAGGTGCGGGCCGTCATCCTCCTGATGCGCGAGCGGTTCCAGAGCGTCATGCGCATGATGGCCGTCGTCGGCACCGAGCGCCCCGCCGTGCCGCAGGAGCGGCACGAGTTCGTGCGGATCATCGCCCGCCTCATCGAGCCGGAGGCGGCGGCGCTCAACCTGCCCCCGGAGCGCGTCGCCTACGTGCTGCGGCTGCTCAGCTTCTCGTCCGCGTTCCCCGCCCTCAACGAGGGGATGGAGTTCAGCGTGGACGAGCTCGCCCGCATCGCGCTCCTCGGGGTCGCCGGCCGGCCGTTCGTCGTCTTCACGCCCGCGGGCGCATCCACCACCAGCAGCACCAGCAGCGCCGACGCGGCGCACGACTAGGAGGTCGCACATGCTCCTGAAACTCCTCGGCCGGTACCTCCGGCCGCACTGGCGCCTCCTCGTCGGGGTCGTCGTCTTCCAGCTCGCGCAGTCGCTGCTGTCGCTCTGGCTGCCCACGCTCAACGCCGACATCACCGACAACGGCATCGCCAAGGGCGACACCGGCTACATCCTGATGGTCGGCGCCGAGATGCTCGGCGTGACGCTGGTGCAGGTGGCGTGCTCGATCGCCGCGGTCTACTTCGGCGCCAAGGTCGCGATGCGCGTCGGTCGCGACCTGCGCACGGCGATCTTCCACAAGGTGGGGGAGTTCTCGGAGCGCGAGGTCTCGCGGTTCGGGGCGCCCTCCCTCATCACCCGCAACACGAACGACGTGCAGCAGGTGCAGATGCTGGTGCTGATGACCTGCACCCTGCTCGTCTCGGCCCCGATCCTGGCGATCGGCGGCATCATCCTGGCGATGCAGCAGGATCTGGAGCTCTCCTGGCTCATCGCGGTGAGCGTCCCCGTCCTGCTGATCGCCGTCGGGCTGATCATCTCCCGGATGGTCCCGCTGTTCCGCCGCATGCAGGAGCGGATCGACCGGGTCAACCGCGTGCTCCGGGAGCAGCTGACCGGCATCCGCGTCATCCGCGCGTTCGTCCGGGAGGACGTCGAGACCGACCGGTTCGCGGTCGCCAACGACCAGGTCACCGAGACGGCCCTGAAGGCCGGCCGCCTGTTCGCGCTGATGTTCCCGATCGTGATGCTCGTGCTCAACGTCTCGAGCGTCGCGGTCATCTGGTTCGGCGGCTTCCGGGTGGACGACGGCTCGATGCAGATCGGCACGCTCACCGCGTTCCTCCAGTACCTCATGCAGATCCTGATGGGCGTCATGATGTCGACGATGATGGCGGTGCTGGTCCCGCGTGCGGCGGTCTGCGCCGACCGGATCAGCGAGGTGCTGGGCACGGAGGCGTCGGTGCGGGCACCGCAGAACCCCGTGACCGAGCTGCCCTCGCACGGCACCGTCGAGTTCGTGGACGTCGGCTTCGCCTATCCGGGCGCCGACCAGCCGGTGCTGAGCGATGTGACGTTCCTCGCCCGGTCCGGAGAGACGACCGCGATCATCGGCAGCACGGGTTCCGGTAAGACCACGCTCGTGAACCTGGTGCCGCGGCTCTTCGACGCGACCAGCGGCCTCGTCCTGGTGGACGGGGTGGATGCGGCCGAGCTCGACCCCGAGCTGCTCTGGTCGCGCATCGGTCTCGTCCCGCAGCGGCCGTACCTGTTCTCCGGCACGGTCGCCTCCAACCTCCGCTACGGCAAGCCGGACGCGACGGACGACGAGCTCTGGCAGGCCCTCGAGATCGCGCAGGCCACGGAGTTCGTGAAGGCGATGCCCGAGGGGCTGGAGTCGCCGATCGCGCAGGGCGGCACCAACGTCTCCGGAGGCCAGCGGCAGCGCCTCGCGATCGCCAGGGCCCTCGTCAAACGGCCGGAGATCTACGTCTTCGACGACTCGTTCTCCGCGCTCGACACCGCCACGGACGCGCGACTGCGGGCGGCGCTGACCCGCTCGGTGTCCGACGCGACGATGATCGTGGTCGCCCAGCGCGTCTCCACGATCGTCGACGCCGACCAGATCATCGTGCTCGAGGACGGCCGCGTCGTCGGTCGCGGCACCCACGACGAGCTCATCGAGAGCAATCCCACCTACGCCGAGATCGTCTCGTCGCAGCTGACCGCGGAGGAGGCGGCATGAGCCAGGACACGGAAGACCGTCCGGCGCCCGCGCGCCCGCCCGTCCGGCGCGGCCCCGGTGGGGGCGGCCCGTTCGGCGGCATGGGGATGCCGGCCGAGAAGTCCCTCAACTTCGGCCCCTCCGCGCGCCGGCTGGCCGGTCAGCTGAAGCCGGAGCGCTGGGCGATCGTCTTCGTCACGCTGCTGGCGGTGGTGAGCGTCGTGTTCGCGGTGCTCGGGCCGAAGCTGCTCGGCAACGCGATCAACCTCGTCTTCGCCGGAGCGCTCTCGAAGCAGTTCCCGAGCGGGGTGACGCAGGCCCAGGTGATCACCAAGCTGCGCGCCGACGGTCAGGGGCAGTTCGCCGACCTCCTCTCGGGCACGACCTTCACACCCGGCGCCGGCATCGACTTCGTCGCGGTCGGCCACGTGCTGATGTGGGTGCTCGCGCTCTACATCGCGTCGTCGGTCTTCAGCTACCTGCAGGCGTACGTGCTGAACGGCGTGACCCAGCGCACCGTGTACCGGCTCCGGGAGGACGTGGAGGCGAAGATCCACCGTCTCCCGCTGACGTACTTCGACAAGATGCAGCGCGGCGAGCTGCTCAGCCGCGTGACGAACGACATCGACAACATCTCGCAGACGCTCCAGCAGACGATGAGCCAGCTGCTCACCTCCCTGCTCACGGTCGTCGGCGTGGTCGTGATGATGTTCGTCGTGTCGCCGCTGCTCGCCCTGATCGCGCTGATCACCATCCCGCTGACCCTGCTCGTCACCTCCCTGATCGCGAAGCGCTCGCAGAAGCTCTTCGTGGCGCAGTGGCGCAGCACCGGCGAGCTGAACGGCCAGATCGAGGAGGCCTTCACCGGCCACGCCCTCGTCAAGGTCTTCGGCCGGCACCGCGAGGTGGAAGCCCGGTTCGGCACGAAGAACGAGGAGATGTACGAGGCGAGCTTCGGCGCGCAGTTCATCTCGGGCATCATCATGCCGGCGATGATGTTCGTCGGGAACCTGATGTACGTCGCCATCGCCGTCGTGGGCGGGCTCCAGGTCGCGAGCGGGGCGATGCAGCTCGGCGACGTGACCGCGTTCATCCAGTACTCGCGTCAGTTCACGCAGCCGTTGACCCAGCTGGGCTCGATGGCGAACCTGCTGCAGTCCGGGGTGGCGAGCGCCGAGCGCGTCTTCGAGCTCCTGGACGCGGACGAGCAGTCGGCCGACCCGGAGCACCCGAAGAGCCCCGAGGGGACCAAGGGCCGCCTCGCGTTCGAGGACGTCTCGTTCCGGTACACCGCCGACAAGCCGCTCATCGACGACCTCTCGCTGGTCGCCGAGCCCGGGCAGACGGTCGCGATCGTCGGCCCGACGGGCGCGGGCAAGACCACCCTGGTCAACCTGATGATGCGGTTCTACGAGCTGGACGGCGGACGCATCACGCTCGACGGCGTCGACATCGCCTCGATGACCAGGCACGACCTCCGGAGCCGGATGGGGATGGTGCTCCAGGACACCTGGCTGTTCAAGGGCACCATCCGCGACAACATCGCGTACGGGCGCCCGGGGGCGACTGACGAGGAGATCGTCGCGGCCGCCACGGCGACCTACGTCGACCGTTTCGTCCACTCGCTGCCCGACGGTTACGACACGGTGCTGGACGACGAGGGCGGCAACGTCTCGGCGGGGGAGAAGCAGCTGCTGACGATCGCGCGGGCCTTCCTCGCGCGGCCGAGCGTGCTCATCCTGGACGAGGCGACGTCGTCGGTCGACACGCGCACCGAGCTGCTCGTGCAGAAGGCGATGAGCGCGCTGCGGGCCGACCGCACCTCGTTCGTCATCGCGCACCGGCTGTCGACCATCCGGGATGCCGACCTCATCCTGGTGATGGAGGCCGGCAGCATCGTCGAGCAGGGCACGCACGCCGAGCTCCTCGCCCGGGGCGGCGCCTACTACACCCTCTACAACGCGCAGTTCGCGGCACCGGCGGAGGAGGCCTAGAGGCGGGCGGCGACCGAGCGCACCAGCCAGAAGACGCCGTAGGCGATCAGCCCGATCGCGATGAGCGCGAGGAGCACGGGCCCGAAGGGCAGGCCGACGAGCGCCTTCAGGCTGCCGTCGAGTCCGCCGGCCTTCTGCGGGTCGTAGGTGACGGCGCCCGCCACGACCAGGCCGCCGACGATGATCAGCGCGATGCCCTTCGCGATGTAGCCGACGCGGCCGAGCGTGGTGGTGACGCCCGCGAGCGCGTTCGGCGGCAGGCGCAGATCGCGCTCGAACCGGTGGGTGATGCCGTTGCGGAGGAAGACGATGCCGCCGGCCACGATCGCGAGGCCGATGATCGCGAGCACGAAGACGCCGCCGGGGAGCGCCAGCAGCCGCGCGCTCATCGTCTTCTCGGACGAGGACGCGTCGTGACTCCCGCCGAGCGCGATCGACGCGGCGACGCCGGCGAGGAAGGCGTAGACCACGCACTTGCCGAGCTCGGTGAGGCGCTTCCCCGCTCCCTGCACCGTCACGGCGACGAGGATCTGCCAGAGGGCGAGGACGACGAGCCCGGCGACGGCGAGCCAGACGACGAACAGGCCGCCGGGCACGGCGACGATCGCCTGCAGCGCACCGGACTGGTCGGCGTCGCCGGTGCCGCCGAAGGCGATCGCGAGGGCGATGCCGCCGATCAGGATGTGGAGCAGGCCGATGGTGGCCAGCCCCACGCGTGCGAGGGCGCGCACGGCGGGGTTGCGCTCGGCTCGGGAGGCGGTTCGGGTCGGTGCGGTCATACCGGGCACCGTACCCGCTCCACGGCGAGCAGGGACGAGGGTCCCACCGTCGCCGAAACTCAGGTACCGTAGATACTCGAGTCCGCCGCGCCATCGCGCAGGCGGCGCAATGTGAATAGAGGAGGCCGGCATGGACATCGACCTCAGCGTCTTGCGTCTCATGGAGCGCGAGAAAGAGATCCCGTTCGACGAACTGGTGCACATCATCGAGCAGGCGATCCTGACCGCCTACCTGAAGCACACCAACCAGGCGGAGTCGCGCCACGGCCACGGCCACACCGACGAGACCCCGGCCGCGCGCGTGCAGCTCGACCGCAAGACCGGCCACGTGAGCGTCTACGTGCCCGAGCTGGACGACGAGGGCAACGTCATCGGCGAGGCGGAGGACAGCCCGAGCGACTTCGGCCGCATCGCCGCCTTCGCGGCGAAGCAGGTCATCAACCAGCGTCTGCGCGACATCGCCGACGACGCCGTGCTCGGCGAGTTCCGCGGACGCGAGGGCGACATCGTCGCCGGCGTGATCCAGCAGGGACCCAACCCGCGCATGATCCACGTCGACCTCGGCAGCGTGGAGGCCATCCTGCCCCCCGAGGAGCAGGTCCCCGGCGAGGAGTACACCCACGGCTCGCGCATCCGCGTGTACGTCACGAGCGTTGCGAAGGGCCCGAAGGGTCCGTCGATCACCGTCTCGCGCACGCACCCCGCGCTGGTCCGCAAGCTCTTCGCGCTCGAGGTGCCGGAGATCGCCAGCGGCGTGGTGGAGATCGTCTCCCTCGCCCGCGAGGCCGGTCACCGCACCAAGATCGCCGTCCGCGCGACCGAGCCGGGCGTCAACGCCAAGGGCGCCTGCATCGGCGAGCTCGGCCAGCGGGTCCGTGCCGTGACCGCCGAGCTGAACAGCGAGAAGATCGACATCGTCGACTACTCGCCCGACCTCGCGACATTCGTCGCGAGCGCGCTCTCGCCGGCCAAGGTCACCAGCGCGTTCGTCATCGACGAGTCGCTCAAGGCGGTCCGCGCGCTCGTCCCCGACTACCAGCTGTCGCTCGCGATCGGCAAGGAGGGGCAGAACGCCCGCCTCGCCGCGAAGCTCACGGGCGCGAAGATCGACATCCAGCCGGACTCGATCCTCGATCGCGAGTAGGTGCGCGCCGGGTCACCGGGCGCGCGGGTGTAAGATGGAAGCTGTCAGAACGTGCGTCGGATGCCGTTCTCGCGCTCCCCGATCCTCTCTTCTGAGGGTCGTCGCCCGGAATTCGGAACTCGTGGTGGATCACTCCGCCACGCTCCCCGGGCGAGGCGCGTGGCTGCATCCGGTCGACGAGTGTCTCGACATCGCCCTCAAGCGGCGGGCCTTCGGGCGTGCGCTGAGGGTGGAGGGAGCACTCGACCCGACGGCCATCCGGGCCGCACTGAGAGAACAGGCTGAAGAACCAGTGACTTCACATGAGTGACAACCGATGAGCGGCTCGAAATGAGTCCCGTCCGCTACTAACGCCTGCCCTGTCCGGGGTGGGCCCCAGACAGGAGAATTGTGGCTGCAAAACCACGCGTACACGAGGTCGCGAGCGAGCTCGGCGTCGACAGCAAGGTCGCGCTCGCGAAGCTCAAGGAGATGGGCGAGTTCGTCAAGGGACCGTCCTCCAGCATCGAGCCCCCGGTCGCACGCAAGCTGCGTGCCGCCCTCGAGGCCGAAGGCTTCACCCCCGACAAGGCGGCCGCGGCCGCCCCCAAGGCGCCGGCTCCCGGCCCGCGTCCGGCTGCTCCGGGCCCCCGCCCGCAGGCCGCCGAGGCCGAGGCAGACTCCGGCGCGCCCAAGCCGCAGGCGCCGATGTCCGTCGCCGAGCGTCAGGCCGCTGCCGAGAAGGCCGCGGCTGAGAAGGCCGCTGCCGAGAAGGCTGCGGCTCAGACCACCGCGGAGGCCGCGCCCCAGGCCGGCACCCCGGCCGACGGTCCGTCCGACGCGGCGAAGCCGTCCTCGGCTCCCCGCCCCGGCGGCAGCGCCGGCGCCAACAGCAGCATCCCGCGCCCCGGTGCCCCGCGCCCGGGCAACAACCCCTACTCGTCCAACCAGGGCATGGGCCAGCGCCCGAGCACCCCGCGTCCGGGCAACAACCCGTTCTCGAGCTCGCAGGGCATGGGCCAGCGCCCGACCCCGAGCAACATCCCGCGTCCGGCTCCGCCGCGTCCGGGCTCGCCGCGCATCGGCGCGCCGGGTCAGGGCGGCGGCCAGGGTCGTCCCGGCGGCAACCGCCAAGGCGGCGGCGCTCGTCCCGGCTTCCAGCAGCGTCCAGGCGGCGCCGGTGGCGGCGCGGGCTTCCAGCGCCCCGGCGGCGCACCGGGCACGGCCGGAGGCTTCTCCGGTCCCCGTCCGGGCGGTGGCGGCGGTCGCGGTCGTGGACCGGGCGGCGGCACGGCCGGCGCGTTCGGTCGCGGTGGCGGCAAGAGCAAGGCTCGCAAGTCGAAGCGCGCGAAGCGTCAGGAATTCGAGATGCGGGAGGCCCCGTCGCTGGGCGGCGTGTCCGTTCCCCGCGGCGACGGCGGCACGGTCGTCCGACTGCGTCGCGGCTCCTCGATCTCCGACTTCGCCGACAAGATCGACGCGAACCCCGCGTCGCTGGTCACCGTCCTCTTCCACCTGGGCGAGATGGCGACCGCGACCGAGTCGCTCGACGAGGCCACCTTCCAGATCCTCGGTGAGGAGCTGGGCTACAAGATCCAGGTCGTCTCCCCGGAGGACGAGGACAAGGAGCTCCTCGAGGGCTTCGACATCGACCTCGACGCCGAGCTGGAGAACGAGTCCGACGAGGACCTCGAGATCCGCCCGCCGGTGGTCACCGTCATGGGTCACGTCGACCACGGTAAGACGCGACTGCTCGACGCCATCCGCAGCGCGAACGTCGTGGAGGGCGAGGCCGGCGGCATCACCCAGCACATCGGTGCGTACCAGGTGTGGACCGAGCACGAGAACATCGAGCGCGCGATCACCTTCATCGACACCCCGGGTCACGAGGCGTTCACCGCCATGCGTGCCCGTGGTGCGCAGGTGACCGACATCGCGATCCTCGTGGTCGCGGCCGACGACGGCATCATGCCGCAGACGGTGGAGGCGCTCAACCACGCCCAGGCGGCCGGTGTGCCGATCGTGGTCGCGGTCAACAAGATCGACAAGCCGGAGGCCAACCCGGCCAAGGTGCGCCAGCAGCTGACCGAGTTCGGTCTGGTCGCCGAGGAGTACGGCGGCGACGTCATGTTCGTCGACGTCTCCGCGCGGAACAACATCGGCATCCAGGACCTCCTGGACGCGGTGCTGCTCACCGCCGACGCCGGGCTCGACCTGCGTGCGAACCCGAACAAGGACGCCCGCGGTGTCGCGATCGAGGCCAAGCTCGACAAGGGCCGCGGTGCGGTCGCGACCGTGCTCATCCAGTCCGGAACGCTGCGCGTCGGCGACGCGATCGTCGCCGGCACCGCCTACGGCCGTGTGCGTGCCATGGCGGACGAGAACGGCGAGCCGGTCTTCGAGGCCGCCCCGTCGCGTCCGGTCCAGGTGCAGGGTCTCTCCAGCGTCCCGCGCGCCGGTGACACCTTCCTCGTCACCGAGGAGGACCGCACCGCGCGTCAGATCGCCGAGAAGCGCGAGGCCGCCGAGCGCAACGCGCAGCTGGCGAAGGCCCGCAAGCGCATCTCGCTCGAGGACTTCACCCGTGCTCTGGAAGAGGGCAAGGTCGAGGCGCTCAACCTCATCATCAAGGGCGACGTGTCCGGTGCCGTGGAGGCGCTGGAGGAGTCGCTCATGAAGATCGAGGTCGACGACTCGGTGTCGCTGCGCATCCTGCACCGCGGCGTCGGTGCGATCACCGAGTCGGACATCGACCTGGCGACCATCGACAACGCGATCGTGATCGGCTTCAACGTCCGCCCGGACGTCAAGGCCCGCGAGCGCGCTGCCCGCGAGGGCGTCGACGTGCGCTTCTACTCGGTCATCTACAACGCGATCGAGGACATCGAGAACTCGCTCAAGGGCATGCTCAAGCCCGAGTTCGAAGAGGTCCAGTCCGGTGTGGCCGAGATCCGCGAGGTGTTCCGCTCCTCCAAGTTCGGCAACATCGCCGGTGTCATCGTCCGGTCCGGAACGATCACGCGCAACGCCAAGGCGCGCGTCATCCGCGACGGCGTCGTGGTGGGGGACAACCTCGCCATCGAGTCGCTGCGCCGGTTCAAGGACGACGTCACCGAGGTGCGTACGGACTTCGAAGCCGGTATCGGCCTCGGCAAGTACAACGACATCCAGATCGGCGACGAGATCGAGACGACCGAGCTTCGCGAGAAGCCCCGCGTCTAGATCGATGCTCAGAAGGCCCGGCGGTTCATCCGCCGGGCCTTCCGGCTTCGCCACCACTGCGGAACGAAGGAGAAGCACTCATGGCCGACCCGGCACGCGCGAGGAAGCTCGCCGACAGAATCAAGGTCATCATCGCCAAGCGGCTCGACCGCGGTCTGCGCGATCCCCGTCTCGGTTTCGTGACGATCACGGACGTCCAGGTGACGGGTGACCTGCAGCACGCGACCGTGTTCTACACGGTCTACGGCACAGACGAGGAGCGCGAGGGCACGGCGGCGGCGCTCAAGGCCGCGACCGGCCTGCTCCGCACCGAGGTCGGCAAGAACATCACCGCCCGGCTCACGCCGACGCTGGAGTTCCAGCTCGACGCCATCCCGGAGAACGCCGCCCACATCGAGGACCTGCTCCGCGAGGCGCGCGAGCGCGACACCGCGGTGGCGGGGCTGGCCGCCGGCGCCGTCTACGCCGGCGACGAGGACCCGTACGTCAAGCCGCGCGACCTCGACGACGATGACGAGGCCGACGAAGAGGAGTGACCCCGTCGAGGTTCACGTCGTGGCGCTCATTCCGGCCGGTTTGACCGCCACGACGTGAATCTCGGCTAGGGCAAGGTGTACCCGCCCTGCGCCTCCACGGCCAGGCCGTCGGCGAGCAGCCCCGCCAGCGCGCGGTCCCGCTGGGCCGCGTCTGCCCAGACACCGTCGAGTTCGGCGGCCGTCACCGGGATGTGCGACGCACGCAGCTCGGCCAGGATGAGGCCGCGGACCTGACGGTCGCTGCCCTCGTACTTCTTCTGCACCGCTTTGCGCGGTCCGTCGTATGCCGGGTACCCGGCCGCCCGCCAGGAGCAGGTCGTGGCGAGAGGGCATTCGTCGCAGCGCGGGGTGCGGGCGACGCAGACGATCGCGCCGAGCTCCATCATGCCCGCGTTGAAGGCGGCCGCGGCCGGTCGATCGTCCGGGAGCAGAGCCTCCATCGCCGCGAGGTCGCGTCGCGCGCTCGGCGGCCCCGGCTCGCCCTGCCCGTCGACGGCACGCGCGATCACGCGCCGGATGTTGGTGTCGACGACGGGGTGCCGCTCGCCGTACGCGAAGACCGCGACGGCGCGGGCGGTGTAGTCGCCGATGCCGGGGAGCGCGAGCAGTTCGGTCACGTCGTCGGGCACCACGCCGCAGTGCCGCTCCGTGATCGCGACGGCCGCGGCGTGCAGCCAGAGGGCGCGGCGCGGGTAGCCCAGGGACTTCCAGGCGCGCACCGCCTCCCCGGAGGGCACGGCGGCGAGGGCGGCTGGCGTCGGCCAGCGCTCCAGCCACTCCTCCAGGCGCGGGATGACGCGGGTCACCGGCGTCTGCTGCAGCATGAACTCGCTCACCAGCGTTCCCCACGCGGTGAATCCGTCGCGGCGCCAGGGCAGGTCGCGGCGGTTGGCGTGGTACCAGTCGACGACGTCGGTCGCGAGGCTCACGCGCGCTTGGTCCGCTCGCGGTAGGCGCGCACACGGAGGCGGGTGGAGCAGGTGTCGCAGCACGCCTTGCGGACGTGGCTGGCGTCGAGGTAGATCTTGCGGCAGCCCGGGTCGCTGCACTGGCCGAAGTCCTGCGGGTGGTGGCCGAGGTCGGTGGTGGCGGACGCGACGATCCGGGCGAGAGCCGCCCGCGTGTCCGCCGGGTTGCGGGGCCGGAGCGCGTCGCTGCCGGCGAGCTCGAAGGCGGAGCCCGGAGCCCCGACGCCGCCGAGGACGCGCACCGCCTGCTCGGCGTCGGGGGAGCCCGGGGGCAGCGGGAGGCCGAGGGCGCCGGTCGCGAGGGTGCGGAGAGCCTCCCGGGTCGCCTGTGCGAGGGCGAGGTCGTCGTCGCCGGGAGGGGCGGTCGGAGCGAGCCCGACCGCGGCGAACCACTCCGCGAGGCGTTCCGGCGACGTGAGCCGGTCGAGCGGGTCCTCGGTGTACGGGTACCGCAGCGTCCCGAGCAGATCGGTCCACGCGGCGCCCGTGTTGAACACGAAGTCGAGTTCGGCCATGGCCCCAGTGTAACGGGTTGACACGTTACTCGGCACGTGAGAGCGTAACGCTGTGAACCGTTACCTGCCCGCCGACCGGTCCGTCGATCGCCACACGCTGTGGACGCGCGTCCTGCCGTTCCTCTTCCTGCCGATCTACGGCTCCGGCTACATCGCCGGAGCGCTCGGACTGCACGCGATGCGGCCGTTCGCGATGACCTTCTGGCGGTTCGCCATCGCCGGCGTCGTGGTGCTCGCGGTCGTCGCCATCCGGCGCCCCGCCTGGCCGCGCGGCTGGCGGCAGTGGTGGCCGATCCTGGTCGTGGGGCTGCTCATCCAGGTCGTCCAGTTCGGCGGAAACTACACGGCGATGGGGCTCGGGATGCCCGCCGGGCTCACCTCCCTGATCGCGGGCAGCTCCTCGCTCATGATCGCGATCGGGGCGGTGCCGGTGCTGCACGAGAAGCTCAGCGGGTGGCGGCTGGCGGGCGTGATCGTCGGGTTCGTCGGCGTGGCCGTCGCCCTCGCGGACCATCTGGGGGTGCCGAGCGGCCCGGTCGGCGTCTTCGCGGCGTTCAGCGCCGCCGTCGGGTACGCGGGCGGCTCGCTCCTGCAGCGCAAGCGTCTGCACGGCGTGGACAGCTGGGTGAGCGTCGGAATCCAGTTCCTCGTCGCGGCGCCCATCACCTTCGTGCTGGCCTCCTTCACCGGCGGCGTCGCGATCCCGCTCACCCCGGCCGCGCTGCTGCCCCTGGCGTGGATCGCGCTGGTGAACTCCGTGGTCGGCATGTGGCTGCTCGGGCAGATGCTGCGGCACCACACGGCGGCGACCCTGAGCGCCTGGAGCAACCTCATCCCTCCCTTCACCGCCGTGCTCGCGGTGCCGTTCCTCGGCCAGGCGCTGACGCCGGCGCTGGGCGTGGGGCTGGTGATCGCGCTCGTCGGCACGGCGCTGGTCGTGCTGCCGCCGCCGCGCTCGTGGCGGAGGAGCCGGAAGGCGCTCGCGGCGGTCTGCGACCCGCAGGGCGACCGGGAGCGTGACGAGGAGCCGCGCGCCGCCTAGGCTCAGGGCATGAGACTGCCTCCGACCCCGCGCGTGCTGCTCCTCCGGGAGGTGGCGGGGACGATCCGTGCCGCGTCGCCGCTCGGCCGGATCATCGTCGCGGTGGACGGCGGCGGCGGGACGGCGGCCTTCGCCGACGATCTGGCGGAGGTGTTCCGGGAGGCGGGCGCGGATGCGTTCCGCGCCTCGATCGGCGACTTCCACCGCCCCCGCGCGGCCCGGACCCGCTACGGCGCGGAGACGCCCGAGGACTACTACCGCTCGTCGTTCGACTACGTGACGCTGCGGCGCGTGCTGCTCGACCCGTTCCGGCTGGCCGGGAGCGCGGGGTTCCAGACCGCGGCGTTCGACGAGGAGCGCGACGTGCCGCTCGAGAGCCGCTGGGAGTCGGCCGGCCCGGACGCGGTGCTCGTGATCGACGGCGAGTTCCTGCTGCGGCCCGAGCTGCGCGGGGAGTGGAACGCGGCGGTGCTCCTGGTCAACGCGCCCGAGTGGGAGCTGTACGAGCGCGAGGCGAAGCCCGCCGAGGTCGCGGACGTCCTGGTCGACGACTCCGATCCGGCGCACCCGGTGCGCGTGGCCCGCTGAGCGTCAGCCCTGCAGGAGCGGGCGGAGGCGCGCCACGACCGTCCCGGGCACGATGAAGTCACCGCTGCCCTCGACCTCGTGCACGAGCGCCGTGAGCGCGGCGTTGACGGGCGCGCCGCGTCCGATGGCCGCCGCCTCGGCGACGACCGCCCCGTTGAGGTAGTCGATCTCGCTGCGCTGCCCGCGCCGGATGCTCTGCAGGGTGGATCCCGGATTGGGCGTCGCACCCATCCGGCGCTTCATCAGCAGGGGGACGAGCTGCGCGGCCCAGCGGGGTGCGGCGGCGACGAAGCGGAGGATGCGCTGATCGAGGCCCTGGATGCTGCCGTAGCGGATGCCGCGGTCGAAGCCGATGCGGGTGGCCTCCTGCATGCTCGCCGTGATGACGGCGCGCAGCCTCCGGTCGTCGAGCGTCTCCTGCGCGCTGAGGCCGGTGATCGCGGGCATCGCGTTGACCTGGTTGACGATGAGCTTGGTCCACTGGCAGCCCGTGAAGTTCTCGACCGCGAAGGCGGGCATCGCGGCGTCGAGGATGCGGGCCGCCTCCACCGCGGCCTCGGGCGCCGGTCCGTCGCCGGCGCCGAGGTAGGTGTTGGCGGTCGTCGTCACGGTGATATGGCCGGGGGAGAGGTAGCTGGAGGCGTAGAGCGCGAGCGCCCCGACGCACTCCGAGCCGGGCAGCAGCTCGGCCGCCTGGCGCAGGCCGGCCAGCCCGTTCTGCACCACGACGACGGTGATGCCGCGCAGGAGGTGCGCGTTCTCCTCGATGGCGACGCGGGCATCCTGCGCCTTCGTGCAGAGGAAGACCAGCTCGGGCGTGGTCTGCAGAGTCTCGGCCGCCTCCACGCGGGCGACGTGCTCGCCCCAGCCGCCGTCGAGGCGGAGCCCGTCCGCGCGGATGGCCGCCAGATGGTCGCCGCGGGCGGTCACTTCGACGAGATGACCGACACGGTCGAGCAGCGCCGCGACGGCGCCGCCGATCGCTCCTGCTCCGATGACGCCGATCCGCACGACGTCCAGCCTACGACGAGTGCGTCGGCCGGGCGGCGTGCGGATCGGCGATCGGCGATCGGAACGGTCAGGCGATCGGGATGGCGGTGGGCGCGTCGGCGTGCGGTGCGTCCGTGGCCGTCTCGACGGCTTCCCGGTCGGCGGCGGCCGCGGCAAGGCGAGCGGCGAGCCGGCGGCCCGGGAGGGCCAGGGCGATCACGGCGGCGAGGGCGAGCACGGCGGCCCCGACCCAGACGGCCGGGATGGCCGCGTCCACGTAGCCGGTCGGGGTCAGCGTGCCGCCCGCTCCCGTGAACACCGCGGTGAGGACCGCGACGCCGAGGGCGACGCCGATCTCCCGCAGGGTGGAGTTGGTGCCGGAGGCCTTCGCGTGATCGGCCGGGCGCATGTTGGCGAGGACGGCGGTCGAGCTCGGGGCGAAGACGAGCCCCATCCCGATGCCGGCCAGCAGGAACGGCGGCCAGATCTCGGAGTACGCGACGGTCGCCGAGAGCGTCAGGGCGATCCAGCCCATCGAGATGGTCAGCAGCACCAGGCCGACGACGATCGGCAGGCGGGTGCCCGTCCGGGAGGAGACGAGCCCGGTGAGCGGGGCGACGATCATCGGCGCGAGCGTCCACGGCATGGTCATCACGCCGGCCTCGAGAGGCGTGTGCCCCTGCACCACCTGGAGGAACTGGATGAGGATGAACACGGCCCCGAAGATCCCGAAGCTGAACGTCATGCCCACGAGGTTCGCCGCGGTGAAGCTGCGGTCGCGGAAGAGGCGCAGCGGGAGGAGCGGAGCCGGCGTGCGCGACTCCCAGAGCACGAACGCCGTGAGGAGCACGCCGCCGCCGATGAGGGAGATGAGCACCTCGGCGCTGTCCCAGCCCGCGTCGTTCCCGCGGACGATGCCGTAGACCAGCCCGAAGACGCCGGGGGCCGCGAGCAGCAGGCCGACGATGTCGGAGCGCACGCGGGCGCCGAAGCTGTTGGGCAGCGCGAGGAGCACGAGCGGCACGGCGATGACGCCGAGCGGAACGTTCAGCCAGAAGATCGCCTGCCAGTTCCAGCCCTCGACGACGGCGCCGCCGATCAGCGGGCCCAGGGCCACGCCGAGACCGGAGATGCCGCCCCAGATCCCGATGGCCGCCGGGCGCAGCCGCGCACTCACGCTGCCGGCGAGCAGGGTGAGGGAGAGGGGGAGGAGCGCTGCGGCTCCGGCGCCCTGCACGGCACGGGCCGTGATGAGCATCCACGGCTCGGTGGCGAGGGCCGCCGCCGCGCTGGAGAGGGTGAAGACGACGATGCCGCCGAGGAAGACGCTACGGCGGCCGAAGCGGTCGCCCAGGCCGACGGCCATCAGCATGAGGGTCGCGAAGCTGAGGGTGTAGGCGTTGACGACCCACTGGAGCTCCTCGATCGAGGCGCTGAGGTCGCGGGCGATCACGGGGAGCGCGCTGGTGACGACGAGGTTGTCGAGCGTCGCCATGAACATGGGCAGGGAGGCCGCCACGATGGCGAGCCACACCGGGATGTGTCGGCCCGCGATGGTGCGGGCCGGGGCGGAGTCTGTTGCGGTCATGAGCGGGCTTCCTGTTCGCGGATCGGGTGCCGGGTCGATGTTGTAATCGAATGATTACTCCGCACTTTAGTAATCGACTGATAACCTGTCAAGCGTGACGGACAAGATCAGCGAGCGGATCCCCTCGGCCGAGCGCCGGGAGCAGATCCTCGGCGCCGCGGGCCGCGTGTTCGGCGAACGCGGCTACTTCGGCGCGACCACCGACCAGATCGCCAAGGCGGCCGGCATCAGCCAGCCGTACGTGGTGCGGATGTTCGGCGGCAAGGAGAACCTCTTCGTCGAGGTGCTCGGCCGCGCGCTCGACACGCTGCTCGTCGCCTTCACCGAGACGATCGGGGAGTGGAACGCGCAGGGCCGGCCGACCGGGGCCCACGAGGGCGAGCGCAAAGAGATCAGCCGTCGCCTCGGGCTCACCTACGTCAACCTGATCGAGGACCGCGGCATCCTCCTCTCCCTCATGCAGGCGTTCGGGATGGGGCACGACCCCGTCATCGGCGGCAAGGCGCGCGCCGGCTTCATCGCGATCTACCGCATGCTCCGCGAGGACGCGGGGTTCGAGGCCGACGAGGCGCGCTCGTTCCTGGCCGAGGGGATGCTGCTGAACACCCTCCTGGGGCTGCGCCTGCCCGACGAGTACGGCGACGACCCGTGCGCCACCGAGCTGCTCGAGAGCACCTTCCGCACCAAGCTGCAGCTCGTGCTCGACACCACCGGGGCCGACGCGTGACCGGCAGCGGCCTGCTTCTGGTCGACAAGCCGGGCGGCATGACGAGCCACGACGTCGTCTCGCGAGTGCGGCGCCTCGCCGGGACCCGCAAGGTGGGCCACGCCGGGACGCTGGACCCGATGGCGACCGGGCTGCTGATCATCGGGGTGAACTCCTCGACGCGGCTCCTCACCTACATCGTGGGGGCCGACAAGGAGTACCTCGCCACCATCCGGCTCGGGTCGGCGACCACGACCGACGACGCGGAGGGCGACGAGACCGCCCGCGCAGACGCGGCAGCGCTGGCCGCGGTCGAGGGCGACGCGATCCGTGCCGGCATCGCCGAGCTCACGGGCGAGATCCAGCAGATCCCGAGCGCGGTCAGCGCCATCAAGGTGGACGGCAAGCGCGCCTACGCCCGTGTCCGCGCGGGGGAGGAGGTCGTGCTCGAGCCGCGCGCCGTCACCGTGAGCGAGTTCGAGCTCGTCGACGAGCGGCGCACGGCCGACGCTATCGACCTGGACGTGCGCGTCGTCTGCTCGTCCGGCACCTACATCCGCTCGCTCGCGCGCGACCTGGGCGCGGGGCTCGGGGTCGGCGGCCACCTGACCGCCCTCCGCCGCACCCGCGTCGGCGACTACGACGTGCGCGACGCCCACGACCTCGATACGCTCGACCCGGAGGCGGCGCTGCTGCCCGCGGTGGACGCGGCCACGGCGCTGTTCGAGCGCCTCGACCTCACCGAGCAGCAGGCGATCGACCTGACGCACGGCCGCCGCATCCACCTCGCCGACCGGGAAGGACCGGGCGGCGTCCCGGTCGCCGCCGTCGCGCCGACCGGCCACCTGGTGGGGCTCGTCGAGTTCCGCGGAAAGGAAGCACGGACCCTCGTGAATTTCCCGACGGACGAGATCGCCACGGCATGATCGAATGGTTCACCACGGTCCAGGTGATCGTCGCCTGCGCCGCCGGCCTCCTGTGCCTCGTGCTCGGCTTCGCCGGCCGCGTCCCGAACGACCTCACCATGGGCGCCGTCGCGCTGGTGGAGCTGCTGCTCATCGCCCAGCTGGTGGTCACGATCGTGTCGCCCGCGGTGGGCAACGAACCGAGCGGCAGCCTCCCCGAGTTCTACATCTACCTGATCTCGGCGCTCATCCTCCCTGCTGCAGGCGGCTTCTGGGCCCTCATCGAGCGCAACCGCTGGAGCACCGTCATCCTGGGCGGCGTGTGCCTCGCGATCGCCGTCATGGTGTACCGGATGGGGCAGATCTGGTTCGTGCAGGGCGCGTGAGCCCGCGCTCGCCGCGACGCCGCCGCCCACGCGAATAGAATCGTCTTCGATGTCTCCCCTCACCAAGTCCGCGAGCGAGCGCGTGCAGCGCCCGTCGAACCGGCGTATCTCCGGCATCGGCCGGGTGCTCGTCTTCGTCTACGGCGTGCTGGCGCTGGCCGCCACCGGCCGCAGCGTCTTCCAGATCATCGACCGCTTCGACGAGGCGCCCGTCGCCTTCACGCTCTCCGCGGTCGCCGCCGTCGTCTACATCGTCGCGACGATCGCCCTCGTCGCACCGGGCCGCGTCTGGTACCGGGTCGCGTGGATCACGATCACCTTCGAGCTGGTCGGCGTGCTGGTCATCGGCTCGCTCAGCCTGTTCGCCCCCGAGGCGCTCGGCCTGCACGACGTCGACCCGTTCGGCCGCGACGCGACCGTCTGGTCGGTCTACGGGATGGGGTACCTCTTCATCCCGCTCGCCCTGCCGATCCTGGGCCTGATCTGGCTGCGTGGCCACCGCCCGCGGACGGACGCCTCGTGAAGGTCTTCCGCTCCATCGACGAGGTGCCGGACGGCTTCGGTCCGAGCGCCGTCACCATCGGCAAGTTCGACGGCGTGCACTCCGGCCACCGCGCGGTCATCGGCCGGCTGCGGGAGGTCGCGGCCGACCGCGGACTGACCGCCGCCGTGATCACCTTCGACCGCAACCCGCTCGAGCTGATCGCTCCGGAGAAGTGCCCGGCCTCGCTGGTGAGCAACGGGCAGAAGCTCGACCTGCTCGCCGGCACGGGCATCGACGCGACGCTGATGGTCGCCTTCGACCGCGCCCTCGCCGACCTGGAGCCCGAGGAGTTCGTCCACCGCATCCTGGTGGAGCGGCTGCACGCGGCCGAGGTGCTCGTCGGCAGCGACTTCCGCTTCGGCCACCGCGGCGCGGGCGACGTGCGCCTGCTGCGCGAGCTGGGGGAGAAGTACGGCTTCGCCGTCGAGCTCATCGACGACGTGCGGCCCGAGCACGGCCGCCGGGTCTCCTCCACCTGGATCCGGGAGCTGCTCGCCGACGGCGACGTGGCGCACGCCGCCGAGCTGCTCGGCCACATACCGACCCTGCGTGGCGTCGTCGTGCACGGCGCGGCCCGCGGGCGCGAACTCGGCTACCCGACCGCCAACCTGTCGCCCGAGTCCGAGGGGCTGATCCCCGCGGACGGCGTCTACGCCGGCTGGCTGACGGACGGCGACGAGACCTATCCCGCCGCCATCTCCGTCGGCAACAACCCGACCTTCGAGGGCGTGCCGCACAAGCAGGTCGAGGCGTACGTGCTCGACCGCGAGCTCGACCTCTACGGCCACTGCGTTGAGGTGTCGTTCGTGCAGCGCATCCGCGGCATGGTCGCCTACCAGGGCGTCGAGCCGCTGATCGCCCAGATCGCCGACGACGTGGAGAAGGCGCGCGGCATCCTCTCGGCCGAGCCCGCGTGAGCGGCCCCGCGCCGTCGGGCGCGCGGCCGCTGTGGCACGGGCGCGCCATCGCGCTCGTCGGGATCCTGCTGGTCGCCGCGAACCTCCGCACGGCGGTCGCCGCGCTGTCGCCCATCTACGCCGAGATCCGCGCCGAGTTCCCGGTCAGCAGCCTGGGGGTCGGGCTGCTCGGGATGCTGCCGCCGATCTGCTTCGCCGTCTTCGGCCTGATCGCGCCGTCCTTCACCCGGCGGCTCAGCCTCGAGGCCGTCATGCTGAGCGCCCTCGGCGTCATGCTGGCCGGCCACCTGCTGCGCGCCTCGGCGCCGTCGTTCGTCGTGCTCGCCCTCGGCTCCGCGCTGACCTTCGCCGGGATGGGCGTCGGCAACGTGCTGCTGCCGCCGCTGGTCAAGCGCTACTTCCCCGACCGCATCGGCCTCGTCACGTCGCTCTACGCGACCGTGATGTCGGTGAGCACGCTGCTGCCGCCGCTGATCGCCGTGCCGGTCGCCGACGCCGCGGGCTGGCACATCTCGGTCGGGATGTGGGCCGCCGTCAGCCTGCTCGCGGTGCTGCCGTGGCTGCGCATCCTCGTCTCCCACCGCCCGGCGCATCCCGCGCACGACGTGGAGGTGGAGGGCGCCCCGCCCGCCATGGTCGGGAAGGTCTGGCACTCGCCGCTGGCCTGGGCGATGGCCGTCGTGTTCGCCGTCTCGAGCCTCAACGCCTATGCGATGTTCGCCTGGCTGCCGCAGATCCTGCACGACGTCGCGGGCACCCCGCCGGCGGAGGCGGGCGCCCTGCTCTCGGTGTACGCCGGAATGGGCATCCCCGCCGGCTTGCTGGTCCCGTTGCTGGCCGCGCGGTTGCGCAGCGTCGCCGGACTGATCTATCTGGCGGTCGCCTTCTTCGTGGCGGGATACCTCGGCCTGATCCTCGCGCCGGGCACGGCGACCTGGCTCTGGGTGACGTTCGCCGGGCTGGGACCGCTGCTGTTCCCGCTCGTGCTGGTGCTGATCAACATGCGCACCCGCACGCACGCCGGCTCGGTCGCGCTGAGCGGGTTCACGCAGGGACTCGGCTACACGCTGGGCGCCCTCGGACCGCTCGTCGTCGGCCTCCTGCACCAGACGACGGGCGCGTGGACCCTCCCGCTGATCGTCCTCACCGTGACGGCGCTCGCGGCCGCGGCAGCCGGAGCGGTCGTCGCGCGTCCGCGCGCCCTCGAAGACCGCTGACGCGCGCCGAGGCGGCAGCTCGACGCGGCGACGTGGAGCGGCTCGCTAGGCGGGGAGCAGGTTCGCGCGGTGGATGAGCGCAGCCGCGCCGATGAGCGGTCCCTCGGAGGAGAGCGCCGACGGGACGATGCGCACCTTGCGCACGAACGGGAAGTAGTGCTTCTCGATGACCTCGCGCATGTGCGTGAAGAGATCGGGCGTCGAGTGGGAGAAGCCGCCGCCGATGGCGACGAGCTCCAGGTCGAGCAGGGCGGTCGCCGAGGCGATGGCGTGGCCGACCGCGCGGCCGGTGCGGGCGATCGCGTGCCGGGCGACCTCGTCGCCGGCGACGTAGGCCGCAGCCAGCTCTTCGCCGGTCGTGCCCGTGAAGCCGTGCTTCTGCGCCCACGCGACGGTGTGCGGACCGGAGGCCATCGCCTCCAGCGCGTACGGGTTGCCGAAGGTGTCCTCGCCGCGGATGTCGCCGACCTCCACGTGCCCGATGTGCCCGGCGTTGCCCGTGGGGCCGGTGATGACCCGGCCACCGACGATGAGGCCGCCGCCGATGCCGGTCGAGACGACCATGCCCATCACGTTGTCGACGCCCTGGGCCGCGCCGACCCAGTGCTCGGCCATCGTGATCGCGACGCCGTCCATCTCGAGCGTCACAGGCACGTCGAGACCGGCGGAGCGCACCTCGGCGCCGATGTAGTCGCGCATCGGGTAGTCGCGCCAGTGCGGCACGTTCAGCGGGGAGACCAGGCCACGCACCCGGTCGATCGGGCCGGCGCAGCCGATGCCGACCCCGACGATCTCCGCACCGTCGGGCAGCGCGCCGAGCGCGTCGCGCACGATGCCGCCGACCGAGGCCTCCAGATCATCGACCGTCGCGGTGCGGCCGGTCGGGCGGCGGAAGCGGGAGTCGGGCACGAGTCGGCCGTCGGCGTCGACGAGCGCCGCCTCGACCTTCGTGCCGCCGAAGTCGACGGCGAGAGCGAGGGGTGTGGACACGAGGATTACCCTAGACGATCCGCTATCTGCTCATTTGAGCAACGCATGCGCAAAGGTTGCGGACGTCCTAGGCTGGTGAGGTGGCCCTGAACGATACCGACGAGATCCTCGCCGTCAAAGCCGCAGAGCTGTACTACGAGGCGGGCAAGACGCAGGACGAGATCGGCGTCGCCCTCAACGTGAGCCGCTGGAAGGTGGGCAGGCTCCTGGTGGCGGCGCGCGAGCACGGCTTCGTGCGCATCGAGATCGTGCATCCGAGCGCCAGGCGGTTCTCCCTCGAGCGCGAGCTGTGCGGCTTCTACGGTCTGGAGGACGCCGTGGTCGTCCCCGCCGCGGAGAGCGAATCCGAGACCCAGGCCCGCGTCGCGCAGGCCGCCGCGGACTACCTCACCACCCTCCGCCCCGTCCCGCGCACCCTCGGCGTCAGCTGGGGCCGCACGCTGCACGCGGTCGCCGCCCGCCTGCGCCCGGGCTGGGCCGTCGGTGTGAACCCCGTGCAGATCAACGGCAGCGTGTCGAGCACCCGTCAGGCGACGGCGGCGGCCGACACCGCGGTCGTCATCGCGCGCAAAGCGCAGGGCACCGCGACGCTGCTCCCCAGCCCCGCGATCTTCGAGCACGCCGCCACCCGCCGCGCGATCGAGGCCGACCGCTCGGTGCAGTCGGTGCTCGACCTCGCCCGCGGAGCGAGCGCCTACCTCTTCAGCGCCGGCGTCGTCGACACCAGCTCCGTCCACGTCGACTCCGGCTACCTCTCCCCGGAGGACGTCATCGGCCTCGCCGACAAGGGCGCGGTCGGCGACGTCGTCGGCCGGTTCATCACCGACACCGGCGAGGTCGCCGACCCCGAGCTCGACGGCCGCACGCTCGGCCTGTCGCTCGAGGAGCTGCGCACCGCCCGCACGAGCATCGCCGTCATCGCGGGCGAAGCCAAGCACCAGGTGGCGCACGCCGTGGTCGCGAGCGGCCTGTGCACCACCCTCATCACCGACGAAGCCACCGCGAACGACCTCCTCGGCCGCAGCCAGCCGAGCTCGTGAGCAGAACCAGTAAGGAATGACGTGACCATCGAAACCACCGTCCCGCCCGTGCGCACGCTCGCACCGGCGGCGCGTGCCGTCGAGGTGCTCGGCGGCGACCTCACCGAGGCGTCCCTGCGGCGCTACCTGAACGGCATCCCCGGTGTCGACGCCGTCGGGCTCGAGCAGCGGGCCGCGGGCCTCGGCACGCGCTCCATCAAGACCACCAGCAAGCGCTGGGCGCTCGACAAGATCATCGAGCTCATCGACCTGACCACCCTCGAGGGCGCCGACACCCCCGGCAAGGTGCGCTCGCTCGTCGCGAAGGCGCTCACGCCGGACGCCGGCGACCCGTCGACGCCGCGCCCCGCCGCGGTCTGCGTGTACGGCGATATGGTGCCGTACGCCGTCGAGGCGCTCGGCTCGTCGCACGCCGAGGCCCCGGCCGGAGTCGCCGTGGCCGCCGTGGCGACGGCGTTCCCGAGCGGACGCGCCTCCCTCGCCGTCAAGCTGGCCGACACGGCCGACGCGGTCGCGGCCGGCGCCGACGAGATCGACATGGTCATCGACCGCGGCGCCTTCCTCTCCGGCCGCTACGGCCTCGTGTTCGACGAGATCGTCGCGGTGAAGGAGGCGTGCCGTCGAACCGACGGCAGCTACGCCCACCTCAAGGTCATCCTCGAGACCGGTGAGCTCAACACGTACGACAACATCCGCCGCGCCTCCTGGCTGGCGATCCTCGCCGGGGGCGACTTCATCAAGACGTCCACCGGCAAGGTCTCGCCCGCGGCGACCCTGCCCGTCACCCTGCTGATGCTCGAGGTCGTCCGCGACTGGCACCGGCTCACCGGCGAGGAGATCGGCGTGAAGCCCGCCGGCGGCATCCGCTCCTCGAAGGACGCGATCAAGTACCTGGTGACCGTCGCCGAGACCGTCGGCGAGCACTGGCTGCAGCCGCACCTGTTCCGCTTCGGCGCGTCGAGCCTCCTGAACGACGTGCTCCTCCAGCGCCAGAAGCTCGCGACCGGGCACTACTCCGGCGCCGACTACGTGACGATCGACTGACGAAAGCAGACCCAGAATGAGTTTCCTCGAATACGCTCCGGCCCCGGAGTCGCGGTCGATCCTCAGCCTCCGCGACGAGTACGGCCTCTTCATCGACGGCGAGTTCGTCGCCGGTCACGGCACCCCGTTCCAGACCATCTCCCCGGCGACGGAGGAGCGCATCGCGACGATCGCGACCGCCGACACCTCCGACGTGGACGCGGCCGTCGCCGCCGCCCGCCGCGCCCACGACAAGGTCTGGTCGCGGATGAGCGGCACCGACCGCGGCAAGTACCTGTTCCGCATCGCGCGGCTGGTCCAGGAGCGCGCCCGCGAGCTGGCCGTCGCCGAGAGCCTCGACAACGGCAAGCCGATCAAGGAGAGCCGGGATGTCGACGTCCCGCTCGTCGCCGCGTGGTTCTTCTACTACGCGGGCTGGGCCGACAAGCTGGAGCACGCCGGGCTCGGCCCCGCGCCCCGCGCCCTCGGCGTCGCCGCGCAGGTCATCCCGTGGAACTTCCCGCTGCTGATGCTCGCCTGGAAGATCGCCCCCGCTCTGGCGGCCGGCAACACCGTCGTGCTCAAGCCCGCCGAGACGACGCCGCTGACGGCGCTGCTCTTCGCGGAGATCCTGCAGCAGGCCGACCTGCCCGCCGGCGTCGTCAACATCGTCACCGGCGCGGGGGAGACCGGGCGCGACCTCGTCGCCCACCCCGACGTGAACAAGGTGGCCTTCACCGGCTCCACCGCCGTCGGGCGCGAGATCGCCCGCTCCGTCGCCGGCACCGACAAGAAGCTGACGCTCGAGCTCGGCGGCAAGGCGGCCAACATCGTCTTCGACGACGCGCCGATCGACCAGGCCATCGAGGGCATCGTCAACGGCATCTTCTTCAACCAGGGCCACGTGTGCTGCGCCGGCAGCCGCCTCCTGGTGCAGGAGAGCATCCACGACGAGGTCGTCGACCGGCTGAAGAGCCGCCTGTCCACGCTTCGCCTGGGCGACCCGCTCGACAAGAACACCGACATCGGCGCGATCAACAGCGCCGAGCAGCTGCAGCGCATCCGCGAGCTCTCCGACATCGGGGAGGCGGAGGGGGCCGACCGCTGGACCGCCGACTGCGCCATCCCCGAGAACGGGTTCTGGTTCGCGCCGACGATCTTCGACAACGTGTCGACGAGCCACCGGATCGCACGCGAGGAGGTCTTCGGACCGGTCCTCTCGGTGCTCACCTTCCGCACGCCCGCCGAGGCGATCGCCAAGGCGAACAACACGCCGTACGGCCTCTCCGCCGGCATCTGGAGCGACAAGGGCAGCCGCATCCTCGCGGTCGCCGACAAGCTCCGCGCCGGTGTGATCTGGGCCAACACCTTCAACCGGTTCGACCCGGCGAGCCCGTTCGGCGGCTACAAGGAGTCCGGCTACGGGCGCGAGGGAGGCCGTCACGGCCTCGGCGCGTACCTCGTGCCGGGCCGCGCGCTGCCCGCCGCCGTCACCTCCTCCACCCGCTCGACCCGCAAGGGAGCCACGAAATGAGCCGCCTGGCCGTGCCGAAGACCTACAAGCTCTACATCGGCGGGAAGTTCCCGCGCAGCGAGTCCGGCCGCACCTACGAGGTGCTCTCGGCCTCCGGCGCGTTCCTGGCCAACGCGGCCCAGGGCTCCCGCAAGGACGCCAGGGACGCCGTGGTCGCCGCCCGCGCCGCCGTCTCGGGCTGGGCGGGCGCCACCGCGTACAACCGCGGCCAGGTGCTCTACCGCATCGCCGAGCTGATGGAGGGTCGCCGGGCGCAGTTCGTCGACGAGATCCAGAACGCCGAGGGCGTCTCCGCCGCCGTCGCCGGCGCCCAGGTGGACGAGGCGATCGACCGGTGGGTCTGGTACGCGGGATGGGCGGACAAGTTCACGCAGGTCGTGGGCAACGCCAACCCGGTCGCCGGCCCGTACTTCAACATCTCGGTGCCCGAGCCGACCGGCGTCGTCGCCGTGATCGCGCCCCAGGATTCCAGCCTGCTCGGCTTCGTGAGCGCCGTGGCCCCCGCGCTCGTCGCGGGCAACACGGTCGTCGTGGTCGCCAGCGAGCGCTTCCCGCTCTCGGCGATCAGCCTGAGCGAGGTGCTCGCGACGAGCGACGTCCCGGGCGGGGTGGTCAACATCCTCACCGGTTCGCCGGCCGAGATCGCGCCGTGGCTCGCCTCGCACGCCGACGTGAACGCGCTCGACCTGGTCGGCGCGGGCGCGCTGGAGTGGGTCGACCTGCAGATCTCCGCCGCGGAGACCCTCAAGCGCGTCCTCGCCCCGGAGAACGGGCCGGACGCCGCCGCTCCGTCGCTCGACCGCATCGCGTTCTTCACCGAGACGAAGACGGTCTGGCACACCAAGTCCCTGCTCTGACGTCCGCCGCCTCCCCGACCCCCTCGCCCTCCCGCCCGATCTGGGGGAGGATGGAGGGAGCCGGGGAGGATGGTACGGATGCCGGAGGAATGGGAAACGGGGCGAGGCCCGCTCGCCCTCATCGGAGACAGCCTGACGCAGGCCGGTGACTGGGCGAATCTGCTGCCCGGGGAGACGGTCTGGAATTTCGGCGTCGCCGGCGACACGACGGACGACGTGCTCGCGCGTCTCGACGATGTGATCGGTTCGGGGCCGGCGACGCTCGCCCTGCTGATCGGGACGAACGACCTGGCGTGGCGGCGATCGGCGGAGCACGTGGTCCGCAATGTGGAGACCGCGCTCGTGACGATCCGCAAGGAGCTGCCGGAGGCGCGCATCCTGGCCCAGTCGGTGCTGCCGCGCGGAGCCGAGTTCGCCGAGCAGATCAAGGACATCAACCGGCACCTGTGGCAGTTCGCGCCGACGGTGCACGCCGGCTGGCTCGACCTGTGGCCCGCCACGGCGCTGGAGGACGGCGAGCTCAACCCGGCGTACACCGACGACCGGCTGCATCTGAACGCCGAGGGCTACCGGGTGTGGGCGAGCGAGCTCATCCCGGCGCTCGAGCTCGTGCGGGAGCTCCCGCCGTCGACCAGGGCGATCGAGCTGCCGGATCTCGGCGGGGCGGCCTGAGCCGCTCGGCGAGCGTCAGCTGGAGCGCAGCAGCAGCGCGTAGACCTCGATGCCGCGCAGCCAGGTGCGCACGTGGATGCGCTCGTCGCGGGCGTGCAGCGTCCCGCGCTCCTCGGTGCTCATCTCGAACGGTGTGAACCGGTAGACGGTGTCGCCGATCGCGGTGAAGTGACGGCTGTCGCTCGCGCCCAGCATGATGTACGGCGTCACGATCGCGCGCGGGTGCACCTGCGCGAGCGCTCCCGCGACGCGGTCCCACTCCGCGCCCTCGCTCGGCGAGACCGGCGAGGGCTCGCTGGCGTCGACGGCCTCGATGCGCACCTGCGGGTCGCGGACGGCGCGCCGGATGTGCTCCAGGGTCTCGGCGACGGTCGAGCCGACGGCGATGCGGACGTTCACGATCGCTTCGGCCGTCTCGGGCAGCGCGTTGGCGGCCAGGCTGCCGCGCAGCTGGGTGACCGCGGTCGTGGTGCGGACGATGGCGCGCGTCTCGTCGCTGAGGCGGCCGAGAACGGCGCGCAGGAGCGGCTGGAGGCGTCGCGCCCGCGTGAAGACGGCGCGCAGCGGCCCGGAGGCGTGGGCGCCCAGGGTCTCCACCATGCGCAGGTTCGTCTCGGTGAGGCGGGCGGGGAAGGGTTTGGCGTTGAGCCGCGTGATGGCGCGGGCGAGGCGCACCGTGGCGGTCAGCTTCGGGGGAGTGGAGGCGTGGCCGCCGTGCTGCTCGACCGTGAGCCGCACCGAGGTGATGCCCTTCTCGCTCACGCCGACGACCGCGATGGGCCGGGTCACGCCCGGGAAGATGCGCTCCACGATGGCGCCGCCCTCGTCGAGCACGAGCGCCGGCCGGATGCCGCGCTCGCGGAGGGTCGCCACGATCGCCTGCGCGCCGGTGTCGACCGTCTCCTCGTCGTGGCCGAAGCTCAGGTAGACGTCCTCCTGCGGGGTGAAGCCCTCGCCGAGGAGGCGCTCGACGGCCTCCAGGATCGCCACGACGGCGCCCTTGTCGTCGAGCGTCCCGCGGTTCCAGAGCACCCGGCCGTCTCCGGTGCCGGTGATCTCGGCCGCGAACGGCGGGTGCTGCCAGCCCTCGTCGGTGGCGGGGACGACGTCGTAGTGGCCCATCAGGATGGTCGGGCGCCCGGTCGGCGCGCTGCCGGCCCAGCGGTAGAGGAGGGAGCGGCCGTGCTGCTCGCGCTCCAGCGCGGCGTGCACCGCCGGGTAGAGCCCGGGCAGGGCCGCGATGAACGTGTCGAACGCCTCCCAGTCGGTCAGTTCCACGTCGTTGCGCGACATCGTCGGGATGCGCAGGAGGGTGCGGAACCGGTCGAGCGCCGCGTCTTCGCGGGCGGCGACCGGGGCCTCGTCGACGGCGCTCACTCGCCGGCCGCCGTGCGGAAGGCGGCCAGCGCCTCGTCGCTGAAGAGCACGAACCGCACGTGCTCGACGGAGCCGACTCCCGAGGAGAGAACGGCGCGCACGGTGCTGACGGCGATCCGCGCGGCGTCGTCCATCGGCCAACCGTAGACACCGGCCGACACGGCGGGGAAGGCGACCGTCGTCGCGCCCAGCTCGCGTGCGACGCGCAACGAGGAGCGATAGGCGTTCTGGAGCAGTGGCGTGCGGTCCTCGGCGTCGGTCCAGACCGGGCCGACGGTGTGGATGACCCACTGCGCGGGCAGGTCGCCCGCCGTGGTGGCGACCGCCTGGCCGGTGGGCAGCCCGTCGGGCAGCGTCGTTGCGCGCAGCTCGCGGCAGGCCTCCAGGATGGCGGGGCCGCCCCGGCGGTGGATGGCGCCGTCGACGCCGCCGCCGCCGAGCAGGGAGCTGTTGGCCGCGTTGACGATCGCGTCCACGGCCTGGTCGGTGATGTCTCCGCGGACGATCTCGATGGGGTCCGTCATCTCAGCCCCGGTTGTTCGAGAGCTCGTAGACCTTCAGCAGCTCGAGGATCGCGTCGTCGCGCTGGCTGCCGCCCTCCTCGAACATCTCGGACACGTGGGTCCGGAGATGGTTCTCGACGAGGAGCTTGTTGAGGGAGCCGAGCGACTTCTGGATGGCGAGGGACTGCGTGATGATGTCGACGCAGTAGTCCTCGTTCTCGATCATCTTCTCGAGGCCCCGCAATTGGCCTTCCAGGATGCGCGTGCGGTGGAGGGCACGCTTCTTGATGTCCGCGATCACCCCTCCAGGATACCCCGCATCCCATATACCCCTATGGGGTATGTGCTACGGTGGTGGACATGGAAACGACCTACGACATCCTCGGCATGACCTGTGCACACTGCGCCCGGGCCGTCACTGACGAACTCTCGACCCTCGACGGGGTCGAACGCGTCGAGGTGGATGTGGCCGCCGGTCGCGCGACGGTCGCCCACACCGCACCGCTCGGCGACGACGCGGTCCGCGCCGCCGTCGAAGAGGCCGGCTACACCCTCGGCCGCCCCGACCGGCTCCCCCTCCTGTGACGGCGGTCGACGGCCTCGCACGGGTCGACCTCGCGATCGAGGGGATGACCTGCGCGAGCTGCGTCGCCCGGGTCGAGAAGCGGCTGGGCCGCGTGGACGGGGTGACCGCGACGGTCAACCTCGCCACCGAGCGGGCCAGCGCCCTCGTCCCGGCCGATCTCGACGTCGCCGCCCTGGTCGCCGAGGTGGAGAAGGCCGGATACGGCGCCCGCGTCCTGCACGACGACCGCGACGCGTCGGGCGACTCCGACTCCGGCGGCGAGCAGGCGGGGGAGGCACGCGACGGCCGCCGCCTCGTGCCGCGGATGCTCGTGAGTGCGGCCCTCAGCGTGCCGATCATCCTGATTGCGATGATCGAGCCGCTGCACTTTCCCGGCTGGGAGTGGGTCTCGCTCGTGCTCGCCACCCCCGTCGTCCTCTGGGGCGGCTGGCCGTTCCACCGCTCCGCCGCCGTCAACCTGCGGCACGGGGCCACGTCGATGGACACGCTCGTCTCGCTCGGCACGCTCGCGGCCTACACCTGGTCGCTCGTGGTGCTGCTCCTCGGCGCAGGCGGTCACGTCTACTTCGAGGTCGCCGCGGTCGTCACGACCTTCCTGCTCCTCGGCCGCTACGCCGAGGCCCGCTCGCGACGGCGGGCGGGGGAGGCGCTGCGCGGGCTGGCGCAGGCGTCGGCGCGCGAGGTCTCCCTGCTCGACGAGTCGGGGAGCGAGCGGCGCATCCCCGTGGCCCTGCTCTCGGCCGGCGACCGCTTCGTGGTGCGGCCGGGGGAGCGGATCGCCGCGGACGGCGAGGTCGTCGAGGGCGAGGCCGCGGTCGACGCCTCCGCGATGACCGGTGAGTCCGTGCCGGTCGAGGTCGCGGTCGGCGACGACGTGACCGCCGGGACCGTTGCGGCCGGCGGCATGCTCGTCGTCCGTGCCGAGCGGGTGGGCGCGGACACGCGCGTCGCCCGCCTCGCCGCCCTGGTCGAGCAGGCTCAGCTCGGCAAGACCCGCGCGCAGCGCTCCGCCGACCGGGTGTCGTCGGTGTTCGTGCCGATCGTGATCGGGCTCGCCGCGCTCACCTTCGTGATCTGGTGGCTCGTCACGGGGGACGCCGCCTCGGCGGTCTCGCCGGCGGTGGCCGTGCTGATCGTCGCGTGCCCCTGCGCGCTCGGCCTCGCGACCCCGACCGCGCTGCTCGTCGGCACCGGTCGCGCGGCTCAGCGCGGCATCCTGATCTCCGGGCCGGAGGCGCTCGAGCGCGCCGGTCGCATCGACACGGTCGTCTTCGACAAGACCGGCACGCTGACGACGGGCCGCATGACGGTCGCGCGTTCCGTCGTCGTGCCGGGGGAGTCGGTGGACGACGTCCTGCGGCTGGCCGCCGCCGCCGAGCGCGGCTCCGAGCATCCACTCGGCCGCGCGATCGCGGAGGCGGCGCCGTCCGAGGCCGTCGTCGCGGGCTTCCGCGCCGTGGCAGGCTTCGGCGTCACCGCGATCGTGGACGGCCGGGAGGTCGTGGTGGCGCGCGCGGGGGACGACCTGCCCGTCGTGCTGGCGGAGGCGGTCGCCCGCATCCGGGCCGACGGCGCCACGGCGGTGGCGGTCTCTGTCGACGGCGCGCCCGTCGCGGTGCTCGCCGTCAGCGACCCGCTCCGGCCGGACGCGGTGGACGCCATCGCGCGGGTGCGTGCCCTGGGCGCCGAGCCGGTCGTGCTGAGCGGCGATCACGAGGCCACCGTCCGCGCGACGGTCGCCGGCCTCGGGGAGGTGCGCGCCCTCGGAGGTGTTGCGCCCGAGGGCAAGGCCGCCGAGATCGCCCGGCTGCAGGCCGACGGCCGCACCGTGGCGATGGTGGGCGACGGCGTGAACGACGCCGCCGCGCTGGCGACGGCCGACCTCGGCATCGCGCTGGGCTCGGGTTCCGACATCGCCATCGAGGCGGGCGACCTCACCCTGCTCCGCCCCGAGCCGAGCCTGGTGGCGGATGCCCTGCGGCTCTCGCGCCGGATGCTCGCAGTGATCCGCGGCAACCTGTTCTGGGCCTTCGCCTACAACGTGGCCGCCCTGCCGATCGCGGCCCTCGGCCTCCTCGATCCGATGATCGCGGGTGCGGCGATGGCGTTCTCGAGCGTCTTCGTGGTGCTGAACAGCCTGCGGCTCCGGCGGTTCTGAGCGCGGCCGCGCTCAGCGGATCAATAGCAGGTGCGAATCCGCGGAATCGGGATGTCCGGCGGCGCGTCAACCCGGTCTCCCCTTAAAGGGGGGTAGGGGAGGACATACAACCGGGTCTATCCCCAGCGCAGGGGTTGAGAAATATTCGTTTTGCAGGAAAGGCCCGACTTTGCTGAAGAACCTCAGCCCGCTGCTGTCCGGTGCACTCTTGAGTGCGCTGGATTCGATGAACGACGGCGAGACGCTTACCCTCGTCGGCAGCGGCTATCCAGAGAACACGATCACCGCGCCCATCGTCCGCCTCGAGGACGACACCACCACCGAGGACGCCGCCCAAGCGATCCTCAGTGTGTTCCCGCTCGACAACATCCACCCGTCCCCGATCGCCTTCCTCGACCTGACAGGAGAGTCCTACGACGTCCCCGACGTCGCCTTCGCCGTGAACGGCATCGCCTCCGATGCCGAGCTGCGGCGCGTCCCGATGGAGCGTCTGGGCCTCGAGGAGTTCCTCGAGCAGGCCCGGTCCTCCTCCGTGGTCGTCCGCGTCGGCTCCGACGCCCCGCCGTGCGCCTTCCTGTTCCGCAGGGGAGTGCTCTGACCGGGTCCGCCGATCCCGGCGGCGCCCGCCCCTCGAGACGGTCTCGTCTCGAGGGGCGCGGGTGCCGCTAGGGTGGTGGGGATGTCCACCTCCCGCACCCCGCAGCCGCCCGCCTTCAACCGTGCGGCCCTGGCGCCCGGCCTCATCGCTGCGATCGTGCTGCTCGCCGGTCTCGCCCTGATCGGCGGTGCCTGGTATCTCTACGTCCAGTACGCGGTGGCGATCCTGGCGCTGATCATGTGCGTCTTCGCCGGACAGGCCAAGCAGTGGTGGTGGCTCGTCGGGCTCGTCCCGATCGCCGTCGTCTGGAACCCGGTCTGGCCGATCACGATCGACGACACGGTGCTGCGCGCGCTGCACGTCATCGCGGCCGTCTTCCTCGTCTGCGCGGCGACGCTCATCAAGATCCCGGCCGACACTCGTCGCTGAACGGCCGCGCATCCGGTAAAATGAACGCGTGCGGCGATTCCTGTGCCGCGCTCCCGGCGTCCCCGACGCCCGGTCGGGGCCGCTCGGTCCTCCGATCGGAGGTCGCGCCGGCCCTCACGCCTTAGGCGCCGTGCCCTCGGACAGCGCGCGGCGCACCTTCATGGAGGACCATGTCTCGTTCCGGTCAGCGCACCAGCTCGTCGCGCCCGCAGCAGCAGCGCCGGAGCCGGCACGCCAACAACGACGGCCTCATCCCGGTCCTCGCCCGCAAGGTGCGCGAGGTCGAGGCGAAGGCCGCCGACGGCAAGAAGCTCGGCCCGACGAACCGCACCAAGTTCCAGGTGATCGCCTTCCTCATGCGCGAGGAGCGCGCCCGGGCGAAGGCCGACGCCGAGCTGAGCGACGCGGCGCGCGCGGAGCAGCTGAAGCGGCTCGACGGCATCGCGACCATCCTCGCGAAGACCGCCGCCCGCGACACCTCGCTGATCTCCCTGCTCGAGAGCGAGGCCCCGCCGACCGCGACCGCGCAGAAGATGCGCCGCGACTGGCTGCTCGAGTCCGGCACCGAGCTCAGCCCCGACGACCTCATCATCACCATCGAGCGTCCCGTGGCCAAAGTCGACAGCGTCATCCCGCCGGAGCTGGCGGAGAAGCAGGTCGTGCCGCAGTCGGTGAAGGCGCGCCAGCTGTCCAACCCGTTCCTCGCGCCCGACTTCTCGCGGCTCACGCCGGCGCAGCCGACGCCGCGCCGCCGCCTCGACTCGTGGGAGCTGCTCGGCCCGCTGTTCAAGTCGTTCGAGTACGGCGCCGGCGGCCAGGCCGCCAGCATGGAGCTGCCGCCCGCCCCGGCCATCGACCGCTACTCGCCTCCCGGGCTCGAGCTCATGCACCACCAGGCCCGGTTCGTGGAGAGCGTCCGCCAGGGACACCGCACGTTCCTCCTCGCCGACGAGCCCGGCCTCGGCAAGACCGCGCAGTCGGTCCTCGCCGCGTCCGTCGCCGGCGCCTACCCGCTGCTGGCGGTCGTGCCCAACGTCGTGAAGATGAACTGGGCGCGCGAGGTCGAGCGCTGGACGCCGCAGCGCCGCGCCACCGTCATCCACGGCGACGGGGAGGGGCTCGACGCCTTCGCCGACGTCGTCATCGTCAACTACGAGGTGCTCGACCGGCACCTCTCCTGGCTGAGCACGCTCGGCTTCAAGGGCATGGTCGTCGACGAGGCGCACTTCATCAAGAACCTGCACTCGCAGCGCTCCCGCCTCGTCCTCGGGCTCGCCGACGCGATCCGGTCGAACACGCCGGACCCGCTGCTGCTCGCCCTCACGGGCACGCCGCTCATCAACGACATCGACGACTTCCGCGCCATCTGGCAGCTGCTCGGCTGGATCGACGGCAGCAAGCCGACCGCGCAGCTCATGGAGCGCCTGGAGGAGACGGGGCTCACCCCGGCGGAGTTCGGCTTCTACGCCGCCGCCCGCGAGGCCGTCATCGACATGGGCATCGTGCGCCGCCGCAAGCTCGACGTGGCAGCCGACCTGCCCAGCCGCCGCGTCGTCGACCTGCCGGTCGAGCTCGACGGCGATCTCGGCCGTTCCATCCGCCAGGCGGAGAAGGAGCTCGCCGACCGGCTCGTCGCCCGCTTCCACCGTGCCGCGGCCGCCGGCCGGCCGGACACCTTCGACGGCGACGACGAGGCGCACCGCCGCCACCTCATCCGGCTGGTCGCCCAGTCGGAGCTGGAGGAGTCGAAGTCGGCCAAGACCGGCGACAACGTCTTCACGATGGTCCGCAAGATCGGCCAGGCGAAGGCCGGTCTCGCCGCGGACTACACCGCGCAGCTCGCCCGCTCGGTCGGCAAGGTCGTGTTCTTCGCCAAGCACATCGACGTGATGGACCAGGCGGAGGAGGCGTTCGCGGCCCGCGAGCTGAAGACCATCTCCATCCGCGGCGACCAGAGCGCGCTGTCGCGGCAGAAGGAGATCGACGCCTTCAACAACGACCCGGACGTCTCGGTCGCGGTCTGCTCGCTCACCGCGGCGGGCGTGGGCCTCAACCTCCAGGCCGCGTCGAACGTCGTCCTGGCGGAGCTGTCCTGGACCGCTGCTGAGCAGACGCAGGCCATCGACCGCGTGCACCGCATCGGTCAGGAGGAGCCGGTCACCGCGTGGCGCATCATCGCCGCCCAGACGATCGACTCCAAGATCGCCGAGCTCATCGACGCCAAGCAGGGCCTCGCGGCCCGCGCCCTCGACGGCAGCGACGTCGAGGCGGGCTCGGCCGACTCGGTGCAGCTGGACGCGCTCATCCACCTGCTGACGGATGCGCTCGACTAGGCGGGGCGTCCCGCGAGGGGCGTGAGCACCGCCAGCAGTCGGTCGTCGGGCACGGACGCGAAGAACGCCGCATCCGCGTCCTCGACGGCGCGGACGGCTGCGGTCGCGACCTCTGTGCCCTCGGCGGTGACGGTGAGGACCTTGGCGCGCGCGTCGGCGGCATCCGTGCGGCGCTCGACGAGCCCTTTCGTGAGAAGCCGTCTGGTCACCTCCGACACGATCCGCGGATCGGATCCGGTGAACTCGGAGAGCCGGGCCTGATTCGGCAGCTCGCCCGACCGGCCCAGCCACGAGGCGGAGGTGAGGATGACGAATTGCGGGTGGGTGAGGTCGAACGGGGCCAGCGCGGCGTTCATCGCCCGCTGCCAGCGCAAGGTGGCGTGCCAGAGGAGGAATCCCGGGCTCTCCGCGGGTCCGCCGGAGAATCGTGTCATGCGCGCAGCGCCGCCTGCTCGAGGAGTGCGGCCATCGACTCGGGGAAGTCGCCGCTGATCTGCGGACCGAGTTCGGGGCCGACCGAGTCCGCTCCGGGCCCGGTGATCTGCAGGCTATGCGTGACTCGCGTCCCGTCGGGGGTGTCGGCGAGGTCGTGGCGGAAGGTCAGGACGATGTCGCCGAACTCCGTCCGGTCGGCGTAGGTCGCCCCCTCGACCAGGTCCACGATGACCGAGGTGAACGGATCCTGGCCGGCAGGGGTCACGGTCAGTTCGGTGCCGACGGCGAACGGGCCGCGCAGGTCGAACGTGTCCGCGCCGGGATAGGTGAGCGCTCCCGTGTGCAGATCGCGCAGGGCGGCCCACACGACGGGGCGGGGGAGTGCGGTGGTGGCGGTGTGCTCGGTGCTCCACATCATGATGCCTTTCTCTATGGCTAGATGATCTATGCCTAGACAATAACACCGAGAGGGAACCCCGTCCAGAGGGACCCACGCAACGGCAGGGAAGACCGGACGAACCAGTCTCATGTCGACGGGTGCTGCGAGCGTCGAGCTCGGGCTGGTTGCTACGTTCGCCTTCTTCGCCGAACTCGAGTGAGGGCGACTGTTCCCGAGGCGACGCCTGCCGCAACGAGGGCGTAGGTGAAAACGGTCAGCGGATAGCTACCCTGACGGTACTGAGCCGATCCAGCATTTCCGTCAGCCCGGGGCCAATCGCAGACATCTCCCAGCGGCCAGAACGATACCGTTTCACCAACTTCGGCGAATCGTTGTTCGCTCGTATCGGCGCCAGCTGGGGCCAGGCTATAGAGTCTGCACGTGTTGTGGTGCGCGAGAGCGATCTGTTCGCCTGCCAGGCACAGTGAGAACGCGATGAGCGCTATTGCCGCCGCGGCACAATACCGCTCAACCGAACGATCACCCACGCCGCCCCCCGAGTCATGCCGAACTCAATATGTTCCGGCACATGCACCATAAATCGTCGATAGCGCGACACGGATCCTTCTCGAGGATGGTCTGGTGTCCGACTGCGCGGCCCGGGAAACCGAGATTCGGCACGAAATGTGCCGCCCCGGCGTCAGGCGATTCCGGCGTCGTCCGGGTCGAGCGGCACCGGGCGGTCGTCGTCGGGGAGGATGCGGTCGGCCTCCTCGTCGTCCGTCACGGGGATGTCGTCGGCGTCGTGGGGCACAGGATCGGGCTCGTAGTCGCCCTCCTGCGATTCCCGGAACTCGTCCAGATCCTCATCGCGCCGGTCGCTCATGACACCGAGGGTACCGCTCGGGCCGGGCTCGGTCGAGGGGCGCTCAGCCCGCCAGCGTGAGCACGAAGTACGGGCCGCGCTCGTCGTGGAGGATGCGTGCCTCACCGCGGAACGCAGCGAAGTCGCCCGTGCCGGTGCCAGGGACGATGTACCCGAAGGCGGACGGGTCGTCGGGATGCTGCAGCGCCCCGTGGTGCACCGTGAACGAGCCGCTCCGGCCGTCGGGCAGCGCGCCGGTCACCCGCTCGGCGGCCAGGTAGCCGCGGCCGCCCTCCTCCGTCCCCGACGAGACGAAGTGCGCGACGGACTCGCCGACCAGGCCCTCCGTGTAGCGCTTGCGCATGACGATGGCGCCGACCCAGTCCCCGTCGAGGCCGGCGAGCGGTTCCGGGTCCCAGCCGGTGACCTCGAATCGGGCGGTGATCGTCTCCGTGGTGTCCATGCCCCGAGCCTAAGCACTGCGCTCCCGTGCGCTCTTGTGATTTCGCGACACGGCCGAAGTGGGCTAGACAGGGGTCATGGAGCACCAGAGCCAGGTCGAGATCGAGCGCAAGTACGACGTCGGAGAGGACACTGTTCCGCCCGACCTCGTCGGCGTCGGTGCGGTCGCGGTCGTGGCGGAGCCCGAGACGGCGGAGCTCGTCGCCACCTACTACGACACCGGCGACCTGACCCTCGCCCGCAACCGGATCGCCGTGCGCGCCCGCCGCGGCGGCGCCGACGAGGGCTGGCACGTCAAGCTCGCGCCCGGCGAGGAGGGGCGCGTCGAGCTCCACTGGCCGCTCGGGGACGGCGAGCGCGAGCCGCAGGAGCTGCGCGACGCGGTCGCCGAGGCCCTCGGGTCCGGGCTGGGGGACGAGCCGCTCCTCCCGATCGCCCGCATCGTGAACACCCGGGTGACGACCGTGCTGCGGGATGCGGCCGGCTTCGACCTCGCCGAGCTCTGCGACGACCACGTGCGCGGCGAGAACCTGCGCAGCGGCGGCCGCGACGAGTGGAGGGAGTGGGAGGTCGAGCTCCTGAGCGGTGCGCCGGACAAGCGCTCGGGCCGCACCGCGCTGCTCGACGGCGTCGAGGAGCGGCTGCTCGAGGCCGGCGCACGCCCGTCGGCGAGCGGCTCCAAGCTGCAGCACGTCCTCGAACTCTGACCCGCGCAGTGGACGGAGCGGTCCACGTGCGCGCAATACCTCACGGCCCCACCGAAGTCCAGTGCGTTTTTGTGCTGCGGCGGGAGGTCGGGCATGATGCCTAGGGGCGTTACAGAAACGGCGAGAGACGGAGCACCATGAAGATCGGCATCCTCACCAGCGGCGGCGACTGCCCCGGACTCAACGCGGTCATCCGCGGCGCGGTCCTGAAGGGCGACCGCGTGCACGGCTCGGAGTTCGCCGGTTTCCGCTACGGCTGGCGCGGCGTCGTCGACGGCGACATCATGCCGCTCGACCGCCACAGCGTCCGCGGCCTCTCCCGCCAGGGCGGCACCATCCTCGGCTCCAGCCGCACCAACCCGTTCGAGGGCGAGAACGGCGGGCCGGAGAACATCCAGCGGATGATGGACGAGAACGGCATCGACGCGATCATCGCGATCGGCGGCGAGGGTACGCTCACGGCGGCCCGCCGTCTCACCGACGCCGGCCTGAAGATCGTCGGCGTGCCGAAGACCATCGACAACGACCTCGCGGCCACCGACTACTCGTTCGGCTTCGACACCGCGGTGGAGATCGCCACCGAGGCGATCGACCGCCTGCGCACCACGGCCGAGTCGCACCAGCGCTGCATGGTCGTGGAGGTCATGGGCCGCCACGTCGGCTGGATCGCGCTGCACTCCGGCATGGCGGGCGGTGCGCACGCCATCCTCATCCCCGAGCGGCCGCAGTCGATCGAGCAGGTCGTCGAGTGGGTCGAGTCGGTCCGAGACCGCGGCCGTGCCCCCGTCCTCGTCGTCTCCGAGGGCTTCCACCTCGACACGATGGAGGAGGCGCACTCCCACAAGGGCCTCGACGCCTTCAACCGCCCGCGTCTGGGCGGCATCGGCGAGATGCTCGCCCCCATGATCGAGGAGCGCACCGGCATCGAGTCGCGCGCGACCGTTCTGGGCCACATGCAGCGCGGCGGCGTTCCGAGCGCCTACGACCGCGTGCTCGCGACGCGCCTCGGCATGGCCGCGGTCGACGCCGTCTACGAGGGCCGATGGGGCTCCATGGTGTCGCTGCGCGGCACGGACGTCGTCAACGTCTCCATCGCGGACGCGACCGGCGGCCTGAAGACCGTTCCGGACGCGCGCTACGAAGAGGCCGCGCTGCTCTTCGGCTGAGTCGCGGCTCCCGGGCACCACGTACTTCTGACGCACGGGCAGCAGGTCTAGGCTCCCTCCTACGAGAGTGAAGGGATGCCCTATGCCCAGATTCGTCCAGTTCGAGGAGTTCGGCTCGCGCGATTTCCTGCAGTTGGTGGAACGGGAGCGACCGTGGCCCGGGCCGGGTCAGCTGCTCGTGCGGGTGATGGCGGCGGGGCTCAACCCCATGGACTACAAGGCCTACCGCGACGAGCGATCGGCCGGACGGATGGGCGTCACGCTGCCGAGCGGCATCGGCCAGGACTTCGCCGGGTACGTCGAGGAGGTCGGCGAGGGCGTGACCCGGTTCGCGGCCGGCGACGCCGTGTTCGGCACGGCCCCATTCGCCACGGTCGCCGACTTCGTCGTCGTCGCGGAGGAGGGCCAGGTCGTCGCCAAGCCCGAGCCGCTGACCTTCGAGGTCGCCGGCGCCCTCGGTGTCGTCGGGCGCACCGCCATGGCGACCGCGCGCTCCCTCGGGCTCAGCGAGCACGACACGGTCCTCGTGAGCGCCGCGGCGGGCGGTGTCGGGGTGCTCGCCGCCCAGCTCGCCGTGCGCGCCGGGGCGACCGTCGTCGGGACGGCGGGGGAGGAGAACCACGAGTTCCTCGAGACGCTCGGCGTCATCCCCGTCACCTACGGCGACGGGCTGGCCGAGCGGGTGCGCGAGCTGCTGGACGGCGACCGCGTCACCGCCGCGCTGGACAACCACGGCGCCGGGACCATCGAGGCGGCTCTGGAGCTCGGCGTCCCGATCGAGCGCGTCAACACGATCGCCGTCTACGGTCCCGACGCCCACGGCGCACAGAACGTGGGCGGCGCCTCCGCCGGCAACGCGGAGCTGGCCGAGCTGGCCGCCCTGCTGGCCGAGAACGAGCTCGTCCTGCCGATCGACTCCATCTACCCGATCGAGCGCACGGTCGAAGCCTACGGGCGCCTGGAGGCCGGGCACCTGCGCGGCAAGATCGTCGTCGTGACGGACTGAGGCACGGGGATGATCGACGACGACACCGCCCGGCTGCTGCGGCAGTCGGGGCTGCGCTGGCAGCCGCAGTCCGGCGATACCTTCGCCATCGACCGGCCCGGGATGGCGGGCGAGCGCTTCACCGTCAGCGAGATGACGATCGAGCCGCACCACTTCGAGAGCGGCACCATCCTCGGCTTCAACGGCACGACGGAATGGGCGCTCGACTCGCTAGCCGTGGAGGACGCCCTCTGGATCCCGCGCGAGGACCAGCTACGCGAACTGCTGGGCGGCTCGTTCCGGCACCTGGCACGCACGGCGGACGGCTATCGCGTGACGACGGTGCTGGGCGGGGTCGAGCGGATGTTCGAGCACGACGACCCGGCGACCGCGTACGCGCAGGCGCTGCTCGCCCTCATCGGGGCGTCGGTGGACTGACGGAGGCGGCGCGCCTCAGCCGTCGGAGCGGCGGGCGGCGCGCTCGGCGTCGCGGGCCTTGACCCGCGCGTTCTCGGCGCGCACCGCGGCCAGGGTCGCACGCTCGGTCACCAGCCACTCCGGCGGGTCGGCCAGCAGCGCCTTGATCTCGGCGGTCGTGAGCGCCTCGTCGACCCCGCCGCGGGCGAGACCGGAGTTGGAGACGCCGAGCTTGCGGGCCACCTCGTCGCGCGGGTGCGGCCCCTCGGCGCGCAGGGTCTGCAGCCAGGCCGGCGGCTCGGCGTTCAGCGCGTCGAACTCGGTGCGGCTGATGTCCCGGTCGCGGAACTCCGCAGGGGCGGCGGGCAGGTAGATGCCGAGCTTCTTGGCGGCGGTGGCCGCCTTCATGGTCTGGGGTCGCTTCTCGGCACTCATGGGTTCCAGGTTACCGTTCGGTACGCTCGGGGGATGACCTCCCGATTCGCCCTGTCCTTCCCTCGGGGCGTGTCCGTCGGCAAGTGGACGCGCGAGTTCGAGCGGCGGCACCCGCACGTCGAGCTCGTCGTGGCCCCGAGCGCCGATCCGGTGGCTGCGCTCGCCGCCGGCGAGGTCGACATGGTATTCGCCCGCGACGCCGAGCCGGACGACGCACGGCACCTCATCCCGCTCTACGCGGAGGACGTCGTGCTCGTCATGCACCACGAGCACCTGCTCACCCTCGAGAAGAAGCTGCACCTCGCCGATCTGGCGGACGAGCCGCGGGTCGAGGGCGAGCCGTCGGAGGCGCTGATGCGCCGCATCGCCGAGGGCGAGGGCATCGCGCTGTGGCCCGCCTCCGTCGCCAAATCGCTGCGCCGCAAGGACGTCGTCGCGGTGCGGCTGGAGGACGGGGAGCAGAGCAGCATCGGTCTGACCTGGCCGCGGGAGGGGCAGCATCCCCTCGTCGACGAGTTCATCGGCATCGTGCGCGGACGCACGGCGCACAGCTCGCGCAACCCGGAGGTCGCGGCGGAGCAGGCGGCCACCGGAAAGCAGGCGGGGGCCAAGCCGGCGAAGGCCAAAGCCGCGCGGGGGAAGGGCGGATCCGGCACGAGCGCCACGGGCAAGCCCCGCCCTCGGACCACCGGAAAGCCCGCGTCGCGGGCCGCTCGGGGCCGCAAGCGCCGCTGAGGGGCAGAATGGCGGCATGGCAGCCAGTGCGGGCCGCGACGCCCAGTCCGAGATCTACCGTGCGGGAGTGAGCGGGAGCCGACCGCGCATCCCGGTCGGTCCCGCCGCTCTGGAGCGGGCGGCACAGCGGCGGATGTCGCGGGCCGCGTTCGCCTACGTGGCCGGCTCGGCAGGCGCCGAGCGCACCGCGCAGGCGAACCTCGACGCCTTCCGGGCGCGCCGGATCGTGCCGCGCGTGCTGCGGGACGTCGCCGAGCGCGATCTGAGCGTCGAACTCTTCGGCGTGCGCCGGCCGACTCCGCTGCTGCTCGCCCCGATCGGGGTGCTGGAGCTCGCGCGTCGCGACGGCGACGCCCTCGCCGCGCGGGCGGCCGCCTCCCTCGGCATCCCGGCGGTGCTCTCCAACCAGGCGTCGGCGCCGATGGAGGAGGTCGCGGCCGCCATGGATGGGGTGCGGCCGGGGGCGAGCCGCTGGTTCCAGCTCTACTGGAGCTCGTCGCGCGACCTGGTCGCGAGCCTCGTCGAGCGGGCGGAGCGCAGCGGGTGCGAGGCGATCGTCGTCACCCTCGACACCCACGTCCTCGGCTGGCGGCCGCGCGACCTCGACCTCGGGTATCTGCCGTTCAGCCGCGGGCTCGGGATCGCGCAGTACACCGGCGACCCCGTGTTCCGGCGTCTCGTGGCGGAGCGGGTCGCCGCGGGCGGGGAGCGGGAGCGCACCCGGGTGACCCCCGCAGCCGTCGCCGCCTTCGCGAGCATCCTGCGTCACCATCCCGGCGGACTGCGGGCCAATCTGCGGTCGCCGGAGCCCCTGGCGGCGGTCGAGACGTTCCTGGACGTCTTCGCCGACCCGTCGCTCACCTGGGACGATCTGGCGTTCCTGCGCGAGCGCACCCGGCTGCCGATCGTGCTGAAAGGCGTGCTGCACCCGGACGACGCCCGCCGGGCCGTGGATGCCGGAGTCGACGCGGTGCAGGTCTCGAACCACGGCGGCCGCCAGATCGACGGCGAGGTCGCGGCCCTGGACGCGCTGCCGGGAGTGGTGGAGGCCGTCGGCGGCAGCCACCCCGTCCTGTTCGACAGCGGCGTGCGGGGCGGGGCCGACGCCGTGATCGCCCTGGCCCTCGGGGCACGCGCGGTCGCGATCGGGCGCCCGTACGTCTATGCGCTCGCGCTCGCGGGGGAGGCGGGCGTGCGCGAGCTGCTCCGGAACGTGATCGCCGAGCTCGACATCACCCTCGGACTTGCGGGGGTTCGCTCGTTGGGGGAGTTGGGCGAGGACGTGCTGGAGGGGTGATGGTCGACGCCCGAAGGCCCGACCGCTCGGGTGAACGGCCGGGCCCGGTGGCGAGACTCGATCATCCTCGCGTGGCTCCGGAACCGGAGATTGTGCCGTTCGAGTAGACCGTCGCCGTCATTCCCCAGCTCGTCGTCACATATCCCGGTTGACCGACGTTCCACGTGCAGTTCATCGACAGGCTGCCGGTGCCGCCCCATTCGCTTTTGGCGACGTTGGAGATCGACCATGGCCAGACCACGTAGTTGGTGAAGCAGGTGTGGGAACCCCGATATCCGGCATAGCTCTCACTGACCCAGACGCGGGAGCCGTTGTAGTAGAACGTGCCGTTTTGTGTCTGCGTGTAGGCCGCCCCCGTGACGAATTGGCTCCAGTGATTCGACGAGACTCCGGCGTAAGCTGCCGCGGCCGTCAGCTCGGCTTTCGCGCTCGGACTCAGCCCGGAGTCCCGTGCGATGTCCTCTGCGGTCACAGCAACCGGTTCGCCGAGCGAGAGGACGGTCGAGATGCCGTCCGTACTCTCATACACTCGTGATTCGCCGGGGGCGATGAGGTTGGATGCCGATACCGGTAGCGCTGATCCGACGGAAAGTGGGAACTTGCATGACTGATCTCCTTTGATTGTCAGGCGGGTACTCGACAGCTTGTCGGTACACCTCGATCGTCACATTTGAAGTATCATGCGTGCAACGCGGAGTATTTGCTGCTAGTGTGCAGACTATATCTCATCGAAGGAGCGGAGATGGAAATCCTGGGCCTGATCCTCGCCGCTCTCGCCAGCGCGCTCTATCTCGCCGCTCTCGCGTACGCAGTGATGCGGATCATCCGGACGGACCAGCTCACCTGGCGCGAGCGGTTCGTCTGGATCCTTGGCGTCATCGCATTCCCTCTCGTTGGACCGATCGTCTGGTTTCTGCTGGGCCCGCATCCGCTGGGTCTACGTGCGCCGCAGATCAAGCGCTGAGATCCGGCTGACGGCGGCCTCCCGGGACGGTTACGCGCGCTCGCCGCACCGCGAACGTCCCGCGACGCGGCAGCCGCGGCGGCAGGTTCAGGAGGTGGCGGGAGGCTCGCCGGCCCGGCGCGCGGCCTGGGCCAGCACTTGCGGCCCGGTGACGAGCGCGCGCTTCCAGGGTGCGACGCCGTCGATCTCCACCTGGAGAGAGAAGCTCAGGATGGTCCGGATGAGCACGATGATGCCGAGCACGACGGCGTCGGTCAGCGTCGGACTGGAGGTCACCGTCTTGACCAGGTCGGCCGCGACGAGGATCTCGAGCCCCAGCAGGATCACGCCGCCGAACGTCTCCCGCAGGGTGCGGAACGCGACGGTCCCGCTGCGGTGGTGGCGCCAGGCGACGAGGGAGATCACGACCGCGACGATGAAGCCGAGCGCCATCGCCAGCACGCCGGCGAACTCGAAGGCGACGCCGATGGCCTCGAAGAACGCGTGTCCGCTCATGCGGTCATGGTGCCACAGGGCGGCACGGATCAGGAGACGTGGACGGCCGGTCGCCGTTTCACGTCCTTCTCGGCCTCCCGCAGCACCTCGCGCGTGACCGGGGCGACCTCGCCGACGCCGGTGATGAGGAAGCGGAACATGTTCGAGATCGGGTTGCCCTCGGTCCACTCGAAGTAGATCGTCGGGACGACGCCGGTGATGTCGCGGATCTCGAGCAGGACGGCAGCGATGGTGTTCGGGACGTTGCCGCTCTTGACCTGCAAGACTCGGTAGCCGTGCTTCACCACGCCGTGGACGACCAGGTCCTCCTCGAAGTCCGACGAGTCGGAGCGCAGCACCTCGAGGAAGATCGTGCGGGCGCGCTGCGGGATGTGGCTGTACTTGCGCTCGTCCTTGTTCTTCTGCGCGTACTCCTTCGTCGTGTCGACATCGGGCTCGTGCGAGATGATGCGGATCTCGCCCTCCTCCGCGTCCTCCAGGACGAAGTCGAGAGCGGTGATGTCGAGCGTCACCGAGGTGGCGCGCAGCTCGAACGAGCGCCCGATGCGCGAAACGATCGAGACGACGAGGATGCCGAGGATGAACAGCGTCGCGATGCGGAGGCCGTCGGGTCGCTCGATCACGTTGACGATCGTCGTGTAGACGAAGATCGCGGTGATGATGCCGAAGAGCACGAACCGCCGCGGCTGCTTCTTGCGCCGGGCCGAGAGCGCCACCGCCAGGGAGGCGGACGTGATGAGCACCAGCACGCCGGTCGCGTACGCGCCGCCCTGCGCGTCCACGTTCGCCTGGAAGACGAGGGTGATCAGGAACGCGATCGCGGTGAAGACGAGCACCAGGGGCCGCACCGCGCGCGCCCACTGCGGCGCCATCCCGTACCGCGGCAGGTAGCGCGGCACCAGGTTGAGAAGGCCCGCCATCGCGGACGCCCCGGCGAACCAGAGGATGAGGATGGTGCTGATGTCGTACACGGTGCCGAACACGTTGCCGAGGTACTCGTGCGCGAGATAGGCGAGGGCGCGGCCGTTCGCCGAGCCGCCGGCCTGGAACTCCTTCTGCGGGATCAGCAGCGTCGTGGTGAAGCTCGACGTGATGAGGAAGACGCTCATGATGATCGCGGCGGTCGTCAGCAGGCGGTGGGCGCCGCGGATGCGCCCGGCCGGGTACGCGGGGTCGTCGTCCGGCTTGCCCTTGATCTGCGGCATGACGGCGACGCCGGTCTCGAAGCCGGAGAGGCCCAGGGCGAGCTTCGGGAAGACGAGCAGGGCGACCCCGACGATCATCAGCGGGTTGCCGTTCTGCCGGAACAGCATCCCCCACCAGTCGGAGATCGCGGTGGGGTGGTGGAACACCTCGACGATCGAGGTGCCGACCACGATGACGTTCAGCGCGAGGTAGATCGCCACGAGCACGACGGCGATGCCGATGGCCTCCCGGAACCCGCGGAGGAAGACCGCGCCGAGCAGGGCCAGCAGCACGAGCGTGATGATGACGTTCTGCCCGTGGAACCAGTCGGGCGCGAACGGGTTCTCGATCGCGTGCGCGGTCGCGTCCGCCGCCGACAGCGTGATCGTGATCATGAAGTCGGTGGCCGCGAAGCCGAGGAGCACGAGCACGAACAGCTTGCCCGCCCACCAGGGCAGCAGGCGCTCCAGCATCGCGATCGACCCGGACCCGCGGAAGCTCTCGCGGGCGACGCGGCGGTAGACGGGGAGCGCGCCCAGCAGCGTCAGCGCCACCAGGACGAGCGTCGCGAACGGCGAGATCAGCCCGGCCGCGAGCGCCGCGATCGCCGGCTGGTAGCCGAGGGTCGAGAAGTAGTCGACACCGGTGAGGCACATGACCTGCCACCACGTGTGCGTGCGCTCGGGATTGCGGCCGTGCGGCCCCTGCTGCGTCCCTCGCTCGTCGACGAGCCCCGAGAGCAGCCAGTGCCGGAAGCGGCCCGACTTCGATCCCGCGGCCCTGCCAGGGTGCGTCTGGCCGGGGACAGGGACGGGCGCGGGTGCGCCGTCCGCCGGTGTGGTCGACATCGTCGCTCCTCGTGCTGGGCCTACGCCCTCACACTAGTTCGCTCACCACGCCGACGCGCGGTAGTCCTTGAGGAACACTCCGTAGACATCCTCCCCGGCTTCGCCGCGCACGACCGGGTCGTAGACGCGGGCGGCGCCGTCGACGAGGTCGAGGGGGGCGTGGAAGCCCTCCTCGGCGAGGCGCACCTTCGTGTAGTGCGGGCGCTCGTCGGTGATCCAGCCGGTGTCGACGCTGGTCATCAGGATGTTGTCGGTCTCGAACATCTCGCCCGCGCTGGTGCGCGTGAGCATGTTGAGCGCCGCCTTCGCCATGTTCGTGTGCGGGTGGCCGGGACCCTTGTAGCGGCGGCCGAACACACCCTCCATCGCCGAGACGTTGACGACGTACGCGCGACCCGACTCCGTCGCGGCGAGGGAGGGGCGCAGCCGGTCGATCAGGATGAACGGCGCGGTCGTGTTGCAGAGCTGCACCTCGAGCAGCTCGAGCGGGTCGACGTCGCCGATCGCCTGGGTCCAGCTGTTGACGGTCTTCACGTCGGGCACGAGGCCGCCCGCGTCGATGGCGGTGCCGTCGGCGTGCTTGGCCAGCGACGACGATCCCGGCGCCATCGCGAGCGTCGCCAGGTCGTGCGCGGTGATGCCGCCCTGACCGCCGAGCTCGGCGATCGTGCCGGCGATCGTCGTGCGCGAGAGCAGCGGATGCGCGGCGACCGAGGCCTCCAGGGCCTGCGGGTGCGGGTCGGCGGTGTGGCCGAAGGTCTCCATCTCGGGCAGCGGGCCGTCGGGCAGCGGCTGCGACTCCGCCTCGGCCAGCAGCGAGTACGAGCCGGGGGAGCGGCGCACCGTCTGGGCGGCGTTGTTGATGAGGATGTCGAGGGGGCCCTGCGCCGCGACCGAATCGGCCAGGGCGATCACCTGGGACGGGTCGCGCAGGTCGATGCCGACCACGCGGAGGCGGTGCAGCCACTCGCCGGCGTCGGGCAGCTGCGAGAAGCGGCGGACGGCGTCGCGCGGGAAACGGGTCGTGATGGTCAGGTGCGCGCCGTCCCGCAGCAGCCGCAGCGCGATGTGCATGCCGATCTTGGCGCGGCCGCCGGTGAGGAGGGCGCGCTTGCCGCGCAGGTCGGTGCGCGCGTTGCGCTTGGCGTGGCTGAACGCGGCGCAGGAGGGGCACAGCTGGTGGTAGAACCAGTCGACCTCGGTGTAGTCCTGCTTGCAGATGTAGCAGGCGCGCGCCTTGAGCAGCGTGCCGGCGGTGGTGGACGGCGTGGTGCCGGAGGTCAGCTCACGACCGCGGGTCTCGTCGTCGATCCGGTCGGGGGCGCCGGTCGCGGTGGCCGCGACGACGGCGCGGTCGGCCTCTGCGACGGCATCCCGCAGCTCGCGGCGCCGCGCCTGCTTGACGGCCTTGAACATGTGGCCGGTGGCCTGGCGGACGGCGACGAAGTCGGGGTGCTCGCGGTCGAACTCGTGGAGGCTCCCGAGCACGCGCAGCGTGATCTCCAGGTCGGCGGGGTCGATGCCGACGGCGGGGGAGTCGGAGGGAGGGGTCGTGGATGGCACCGGAGAATTCTACGGTGCCCTCCTGCACGGTCCCTGCCTGCGCGCGCGAAGCCGCACCAGCAGGACGGGAGGCGCCTGCGCGGCCTCCGGCATGGGAGGCTTGAGGCATCATGACGTCTCCTGCACCCGTCCGGCTCCGTGTCGACGACATCCCCGGCCACACCGGTCCGGGCACCGCGAGCGAGGACGCCGTCTACGAGACGTTCGTCGCCTGGGCCGAGGCCGGCGGGATCTCGCTCTACCCGGCGCAGGACGAGTCCGTCATCGAGATCGTCGCCGGTGCGAACCTCATCCTGAGCACCCCCACCGGGACCGGGAAGTCGCTCGTGGCCGTCGCCGCGCACTTCGCCGCCCTCTCCCGTGGCGAGCGCAGCTACTACACGGCGCCGATCAAGGCCCTCGTCTCCGAGAAGTTCTTCGCCCTCGTCGACACCTTCGGCGCCGAGAACGTCGGCATGATGACCGGCGACTCCGCCGTGAACCCGGACGCGCCGATCATCTGCTGCACGGCCGAGATCCTCGCCAACCTCGCCCTCCGCCACGGCGAGGACACCCCCGTCGGCCAGGTCGTGATGGACGAGTTCCACTTCTACGCCGACCCCGACCGCGGCTGGGCCTGGCAGGTGCCGCTGCTGACCCTCCCGCACGCCCAGTTCGTGCTCATGTCCGCGACCCTCGGCGACGTGACCGCGCTCGCCGAGGACCTCACCCGGCGCACGGGCCGCGAGACGGCGACCGTCACGGGCGTCGAGCGCCCGGTGCCGCTGCACTACTTCTACGAGCTGTCGCCCATCCACGAGACCATCGACGACCTCCTGCACACCGGGCAGGCGCCGATCTACGTCGTCCACTTCTCCCAGCTCGCCGCGCTCGAGCGCGCCCAGTCGCTCTCCAGCGCGAAGATCGCCGACCGCGAGCAGCGCGACCGCATCGCCGAGCTGATCGGCGACTTCCGGTTCACGACCGCGTTCGGCAAGACCCTCTCGCGCCTCCTGCGCCAGGGCATCGGCGTGCACCACGCGGGGATGCTGCCGAAGTACCGCCGCCTGGTCGAACAGCTCGCCCAGCGCGGGCTGCTCCGCGTGATCTGCGGGACGGACACCCTCGGCGTCGGCATCAACGTCCCGATCCGCACCGTGCTGCTCACCGCGCTCACCAAGTTCGACGGCACGCGGATGCGGCAGCTCAACGCCCGCGAGTTCCACCAGATCGCAGGGCGGGCGGGGCGCGCGGGATACGACACCGCGGGGACCGTCGTCGCCCAGGCCCCCGAGCACGAGAGCGAGAACCTCAAGGCGATCGAGAAGGCCGGCGACGACCCGAAGAAGCGCCGCAAGATCGTCCGCAAGAAGGCGCCGGAGGGCTTCGTCTCCTGGGGCGAACCGTCCTTCCGCAAGCTGATCGACGCGGAGCCCGAGACGCTCACCTCGTCCATGCAGATCACGAGCGCGATGCTCATCAACGTGATCGGCCGCGGCGGCGACGTCTACGGCCACGTGCGCGCCCTCGTGTTCGACAACCACGAGCCGTGGAAGCGGCAGCTCGCCCTCGCCCGCCGCGCGATCGAGCTCTACCGCTCCCTTCTGACCGCCGGCGTGATCGAGAACGTCGGCGGGGAGATCCGGCTCACCGTCGACCTGCAGCCCAACTTCGCCCTCAACCAGCCGCTGTCGCCGTTCGCGCTCGCCGCGTTCGAGCTGTTCGACGCCGAGTCGCCGCAGTTCGCGCTCGACATCGTGTCCGTCGTCGAGTCGACGCTGGACGACCCGCGGCCGGTCATCTCCGCCCAGCAGTTCCAGGCGCGCGGCGAGGCCGTCGCCGCGATGAAGGCCGAGGGGATCGAGTACGACGAGCGCATGGCCGCGCTCGAGGAGGTCACGCACCCGAAGCCGCACGACGAGCTGCTGCACGAAGCGTTCGCGACCTACGCCTCGAGCCAGCCGTGGGTCGCCGACTTCGAGCTGCGCCCCAAGTCGGTCGTGCGCGACCTCTACGAGCGGGCGATGACGTTCGGCGAGTTCATCGCGTTCTACAAGCTCGCCCGCTCCGAGGGCGTCGTGCTGCGCTACCTGTCCGACGCGTACCGCGCGCTGGGGCAGACCGTGCCGCTCGACCTGCGCACCGAGGACCTCCGCGACATCATCGAGTGGCTCGGCGAGCTCGTGCGGCAGGTGGACTCCAGCCTGCTCGACGAGTGGGAGGAGCTCGTCCATCCCGACGCCGCCCGCCACGCCGCCGAGGCGACCGAGCTCGCGCCTCCCGCGCCGCGCAACGTCACCACCAACCGCCGGGCGTTCTTCGTGCTGGTGCGCAACGAGCTGTTCCGGCGCGTGCAGCTGGCCGCGCTCGACCGGGTGCCGGAGCTCGGGACGCTCGAGGCGGAGGCCGCGGCGCTCGCCGAGTCGGCGGTGCCGTCGTTCACCGAGCAGCAGTGGAATGCGGCCCTCGAGGGCTACTACGAGGAGCACGACGAGATCCTCACCGACGCCGCCGCGCGCTCGGCGAAGATGATCGTCGTCGACGAGACCCCCGCCGCGTCCGAGGGCGTCTGGCGGGTGCGGCAGATCCTCGCCGACCCGGCCGGCGACCACGACTGGGGCATCAGCGCGGACATCCTGCTCGAGGCCTCGGCCCGGGCCGGCGTGGCCGTCGTGCGGGTGACCGCGGTCGAGCGCCTGTAGCGATTTTGACGGCGGACCGCCGCCGTGTGAGTATCTACACGGTCGCTTGATCGCGCGCCAGGTCACTTGCATGACATCCCGGTGAACGGTTGTATCGGGTTGGATCGCATCCCCCACACGAGAAAGAATCCGGTGGACCTCACCCTCATCATCGTGCTGGTCATCGCGCTGGCCCTGTTCTTCGACTTCACGAACGGTTTCCACGACACCGCGAACGCGATGGCGACCCCCATCGCGACCGGTGCCATGAAACCGAAGGTGGCCGTTGCTCTGGCCGCCGTCCTCAACCTGATCGGCGCGTTCCTGTCGACGGAGGTGGCCAAGACCATCTCGGGCGGCATCATCAAGGAGGGATCGGGCGGCGTGCAGATCACGCCGGAACTGATCTTCGCCGGCCTCGTCGGCGCGATCGTCTGGAACATGGTCACCTGGCTGTTCGGCCTGCCGTCCTCCTCCAGCCACGCGCTCTTCGGCGGCCTGATCGGCGCGGCCATCGTCGGCGCCGGGATCGGGGCCGTCGACTTCCTCGTCGTGCTCGACAAGGTCATCCTCCCCGCCCTCATCGCCCCGGTGACGGCCGGTGTCGTCGCGTACTCCGCCACGAAGCTCGCCTACTGGATCACGCGCCGCTACGACGGCCGGCCGGATGGGCGCGGCGGGTTCCGCTACGGCCAGATCTTCTCCTCCTCGCTCGTCGCGCTCGCGCACGGCACCAACGACGCCCAGAAGACGATGGGCGTCATCACCCTCACGCTCATCGCCGCCGGGCTCCAGACGGCCGGCTCCGGCCCGGAGCTGTGGGTCGTCATCTCCTGCGCCCTGGCCATCGCGATCGGCACGTACTCGGGCGGCTGGCGCATCATCCGCACCCTCGGCCGCGGCCTGACCGAGGTGAAGCCCGCCCAGGGCTTCGCCGCCGAGACCAGCACCGCGGCGACCATCCTCGCCTCCAGCCACCTCGGCTTCGCCCTCTCGACCACCCAGGTCGCCTCCGGCTCCGTCATCGGCTCCGGCCTCGGGCGCCGCGGCTCGTCGGTGCGCTGGGGGACCGCCGGGCGCATCGCCACCGGCTGGCTCCTCACCCTCCCCGCCGCCGGCATCGTCGGAGCCGTCGCCGCCCTCATCGCCGGCCTCGGCCCCGTGGGCATCTTCATCGACACCGTGCTCGGCGTCGGCGTCGTCACCCTCATCTTCTGGCTCTCGCGCCGCAACCAGGTCCACAGCGACAACGCGGTCGAGCCCGCGCCCGTCCAGGGCCAGAGCGAGGTCGCCGCATCCGCCCGGGCCGTGAAGATCAAGAAGGTCAAGCCGCTCAAGAAGGAGCGCACGCGCAAGGAGTCCGCATGATCGGCATCGACTGGGTCGCGTTCCTCATCGTCTTCGCCGCCGCGATCGTCGGCGCCTGCGTCGTCGTGAGCCTCTACGCCCTCGGCACGCGCCTGCTGGCCGTGGCCGGCCGCGCCCTCGTGGTGGAGCCGGTGGAGTTCACCGACGCCATCACCGTGATCACACCCGAGGAGGCGGCCAAAGCCCAGCGCAAGGCCGCCAAGGCCCGCCGGAAGAACCCGCTGACCACCGGCCAGAAGCGCCTCGCCCTCAGCGGCGCCTACGCCTGCTTCGCCCTGACCGGCTGCGCCGTGCTCTACGGCCTGTACCTGATCATCCCCTTCTTCCACGCGTGAGGGTGGGGTGGGCGTGGCCGGGCTGACCGGCCGCCCGCCCTGCCCGCCGCCCGCCCCGCGAGGGGTGACTTGTTGCGGGTATCCCACCCCTCATACCCGCAACTACTCACCCTTCGCGAGGAGTGGGCGCGGAGAACCCACTCGCAAGCGCGCGAGGTGTGACTTGTTGCGGGTACTCGGCCCCTTTTACCCGCAACTACTCACCCTTCGCGAGGTGCGGGCATGCGGTGGGCACTCGCAAGCTCGCGAGGGGTGACTTGTTGCGGGTATCCCGCCACTCGTACCCGCAACTACTCACCCTTCGCGAGGTGCGGGTGTGTGGTGGGTACTCGCGAGCTCGCGAGGGGTGACTTGTTGCGGGTGTTCCGCCCTTCCTACCCGCAACTACTCACCTCTCGTGAGGTGCGGGCATGTGGTGGGCACTCGCAAGCTCGCGAGGGGTGAGTTGTTGCGGGTATCCGGCCGCTCGTACCCGCGACTACTCACCCTTCGCGAGGTGCGTGCGGGCGGGCGGGCGAGCCGGCCCGGGGCCGCCCGGGTCAGTCGGTGCCGCGGAGGCGGGCGACGGTGCGCATGAGGTGGTAGACGACGATGGCGGCGATGGTGCCGAGGGCGATGCCGTTGAAGGTCAGCTGGCCGAGGTTGAGCGTGAAGTCGGCGATGCCGACGATGAGGGCGGTGGCCGCGGTGAACTGGTTGACGGGCTTCGAGAAGTCCACCTTGTTGTCGAGCCAGATCTTCACGCCGATGATGCCGATGAGGCCGTAGAGGGCCGTCGTCACGCCGCCGAGCACGCCGGCCGGGATGGTGTTGATGACGGCGCCGACCTTGGGGGAGAGGCCGAGCAGGACCGCCACGATGCCCGCCACCCAGTAGGCGGCCGTCGAGTAGACCTTGGTCGCGGCCATGACGCCGATGTTCTCGCCGTAGGTCGTGGTGCCGGAGCCGCCGAAGAATCCGGCGACGGTGGTGGCGAGGCCGTCGGCGAAGAGCGCGCGGCCGGTGAGCTTGTTGACGGAGGGATCGGTCAGCTGGGCGACGCCGCGGATGTGGCCGACGTTCTCGGCGACGAGCACGAGCACCACGGGGAGGAAGGCGGGGAGGATGCCGAAGGTCGCGGCCGGGTTCTCGAACGGGTTGGCGGGCAGGGCGAAGGTGGGCAGCCCGATCCAGTCGGCCTTGGCCACGGACGAGAAGTCGATCTCGCCCGCGAACACGGCGAAGACGTAGCCGACGGCCACGCCGACGAAGATGGAGAGCCGGCCGAGCAGCCCCTTGAACAGCACGGTGCACAGGATGACGGCCAGCAGCGTCACGAGCGCGGTCCACGGCGCCTGCACGAAGTTGTTCTTCGCCGCGGGCGCCAGGTTGAACCCGATCAGGGCGACGATCGCGCCGGCCACCACGGGCGGCATCAGGGCGTCGATCCAGCCCGTGCCGGTGAGGATGACGATCCCGCCGACGATGGCGAGCAGGATGCCGACGGCGACGATCCCGAAGAGCGCGCTGCCCATCCCGTTGCTGGCGGTCGCAGCGGTGATCGGCGCGATGAACGCGAACGAGGAGCCGAGGTAGCTCGGGAGGCGGTTGCCCGTGATGAGCAGGAAGAGGATGGTGCCGATTCCGGAGAACAGCAGCGTCGTGCTCGGCGGGAAGTGCGTGAGCACCGGGACCAGGAAGGTCGCACCGAACATCGCCACCACGTGCTGCGCGCCGAGCCCGATGGTGCGCGGCCACGTGAGACGCTCGCCGGGGAGCACGATCTCGTGGGCGCCGACGTTCTTGCCGTCGCCGTGCAGCGTCCAGGGCAGGGCCATGTGTGTCCTCCGATAGGTGGCTTGGAATTAGGCTGGTACTCGGCGCGTCGCGCCCATCGGCCGTCCGACCCGGTGAACACCCGGTGAACCGCCCTACGAGATACTACGGGAGACCATCATTTCCGCTCCGACCTCCACGACCGAGCCGACCGCCACGGGGCGCTTGGACCGCTTCTTCGAGATCACCAAGCGCGGCACCACCTGGGCCACCGAGGTCCGGGGCGGTGTGCTGACGTTCGTGACGATGGCGTACATCGTCATCCTGAACCCGCTCATCCTGGGCGGCACGCCGGACGTCTCCGGCCACTCCCTGCAGGGGGCGCAGGTCGCCGCGGTCACCGCGCTGAGCGCGGGCGTCATGACGGTGCTGTTCGGCCTCGTGGCGCGGCTTCCGTTCGCGTTCGCCGCCGGCCTGGGCATCAACTCGTTCCTCGCGGTGAACGTGGTGCAGGTGCTCACCTGGCAGGAGGCGATGGGCCTCGTCGTCATCAACGGTCTCATCATCGTGCTGCTGTCGGCGACCGGCCTGCGCAAACTGATCTTCAACGCCGTGCCCGCGCAGCTCAAGACGGCGATCACCGTCGGCATCGGCCTCTTCATCGCGTTCATCGGTTTCGTCGACAGCGGCTTCGTGCGCAGCACGAACATGTCGTCGCCGCCCGTGCAGCTCGGCGAGGCCGGCTCGATCGCGACCGTCCCGACCCTGATCTTCCTGCTCGCGCTGGTGATCATGGGCGTCCTCATGGCCCGCAAGGTGAAGGGCGCCCTGCTCATCGGCATCGTCGCCGCCACCGTGGTCGCGATTATCGTGGAGGCGATCTGGCCGGTCGGTCCGTCGATGGGCGGCAAGAACGCCGGCGGCTGGAACCTCACCGTGCCGCAGCTGCCCGGTTCGCTCGTCTCGCTGCCGAACCTGAGCCTGGTCGGCCAGGTCGACGTTTTCGGCTCCTTCGGCCGCATCGGCGCACTCGCCGCCATCATGCTGGTCTTCACCCTCGTCTTCACGAACTTCTTCGACGCCATGGGCTCGATGACGGGCCTCGCGCGCAGCGCCGGCCTGGCGAAGGAGGACGGCACGTTCCCGCGCCTGCAGCCCGCGCTCATCGTGGAGGGCGTCGGCGCGGTCGTCGGCGGTGCGACCTCCTCGTCGTCCAACACCGTGTTCGTCGAGTCCGCATCGGGCATCGGCGAGGGCGCGCGGACCGGTTTCGCGTCGGTCATCACCGGTGTGCTCTTCCTGCTCGCGATGTTCTTCACCCCGCTGACGCAGGTGGTCCCGCTGGAGGTCGCGGCCGCCGCGCTCGTCATCGTCGGTGCGCTCATGGTCGTCCAGATCCGCCACATCGACTTCGGCGAGTTCTCGAGCGTCCTGCCGGTGTTCCTGACGATCATCGTCATGCCGCTGACCTACTCGATCGCCAACGGCATCGGCGTCGGCTTCATCAGCTGGGTGCTGGTCCGCTCGCTCTCGGGCAAGGCCCGCGAGATCAGCCCGCTGCTGTGGATCGTGGCCGCCGGCTTCCTGATCTACTTCGCCCGCGGGCCGATCGAGGCGTTCCTGCCCCACTAGGCCGCTGCCGGCCGTCGGGTCCGGCTCGGGGAAACCCCCGAGCCGGATCCGGGGGTTTCCCCGATACCGCCGGATCCCGCGGCCCGCTTGACTGGACGCATGACCAGCACGGACACCCAGAGCCCGAGTTCCCCGAACGCCTTCCCGCACACCGCGGCTCCCGTCGCGCCCGCGGCCGACCGCACCCTCAGCGTCACGAGCTTCGTGCTCGGTCTGGCCTCCATCGTCTTCGGCTGGACCTTCGTCGCCCCGATCGCGGGCCTGGTCATCGGCATCATCGCGCTCCGCCGCGAGCCGCTCGGCAAGACGTTCGCCGTCTGGGGGATCGTGCTCAACGCGCTCATGCTGTTCGGCGTCCTCCTCGGCCTGGTGCTCGCCCTCGCCGGGATCGGCCTCGGGCTGACCTTCCTGCCGTTCGCCTTCCTTTGATCGCGCCTCGCGCCTCGCGGCTCGGGGAGGCGCCCGGCGCCTGAGAGAATGGACGGATGGAACAGCCCCACCTCGTCCGCCCGCACAGCTACGTCGTGCGCGGACGGAAGACCGAAGCGCAGCAGCGCGCGATCGACGAGCTCTGGCCCGCCTACGGCGTCGACTTCGACGGCTCGCCCCTCGACCTGGACGCGATCTTCGGCCGCACGGCGCCCCGCACCGTCGAGATCGGCTTCGGCAACGGCGAGAACCTGCTGACCCTCGCCGAGCGGCACCCCGAGCGGGACTTCCTCGGCGTGGAGGTGCACGGCGCCGGCGTGGGGCGGGTGCTCGCCGGGATGCGCGACCGCGGGCTCACGAACATCCGGGTCGTGCGTCACGACGCGGTCGAGGTGTTCCAGACCGGGCTCGCCGCGGGCAGCGTCGCCGAGGTCCTGATCTTCTTCCCCGACCCGTGGCCGAAGGTGCGGCACCACCGTCGCCGTCTCGTGCAGCCCGACGTCGTGAAGATCATCCTCCCGGCGCTCTCGTCCGACGGCCTGCTGCGGCTCGCGACCGACTGGGAGCCCTACGCCGAGCACATGCTCGAGGTGCTCGACGCCGAGCCCGCGCTGGTGAATGTCGCCGGCGACGCGCACTTCGTCCCGCGCCCGGAGGGCCGCCCCGTCACCAAGTTCGAGCGACGCGGCGAGAAACTGGGCCACGCGATCTTCGACCTGGAGTACCGCCCCCGTCCGTAGGATGGGCGCATGACCACTGGGCTCACCGCCATCGGGCAGACCGCCGACGCTCTGCGCACGACCTTCGACAGCGGGGCGACCAAGCCCCTCGCCTGGAGGGTCGCGCAGTTGCGCGCCCTGCGACGGCTGCTCACCGAGCGCGCTGCGGAGCTGGAGGATGCGCTCCTCGCGGACCTCGCGAAGAACCCGACGGAGTCGCAGATCGCCGAGATCGGCTTCGTCGTCGGCGAGATCGACCACATGCTCCGCAACCTGCGCCGCTGGTTGCGCCCGAAGCGCGTGAGCGTCCCGGGGGCGCTGCTGCCCGGGAAGGCCTCCACGATGCTGGAGCCGGTGGGCGTCGTGCTCGTCATCGCACCCTGGAACTATCCGGTGCAACTGCTGCTCGCCCCGCTCGTCGGCGCGCTGGCGGCCGGCAACGCGGTCGCGCTGAAGCCGTCGGAGCTCGCCCCCGCGACCTCCGCCGCGATGGCCCGGCTCGTCCCTCAGTACCTGGACACGCGTGCGGTCGCGGTGGTCGAGGGCGCGGTGCCGGAGACGACCGAGCTGCTCGCCCAGCGCTGGGACCACATCTTCTTCACCGGCAACGGCCGGGTGGGCCGGATCGTCGCGGCCGCGGCCGTCGAGCACCTCACGCCGGTCACGCTCGAGCTCGGCGGCAAGTCGCCGGTGTACGTCGACGACTCGGTCGACATCCTCGCCGCCGCGCGACGGATCGCGTGGGGCAAGTTCATGAACGCGGGGCAGACCTGCGTCGCCCCCGACTACGTGCTCGCGACGTCGTCCGTCGCGGCCCGTCTCGCCGATGCCCTGCGGGTCGCGATCCGCGAGCTGTACGGTGACGACCCGGCGCAGAGCCCGGACTACGGGCGCATCGTCGACGCCCGCCAGTTCACACGGCTGACCGGCCTCCTCGACGGCGCCGGGACCACGGCGGTGGGAGGCGTTCAGGATGCGGCCGGCCGCTACCTCGCGCCGACGGTGCTCACCGACGTGCCGCGCGACGCGGCCGTGATGGCGGAGGAGATCTTCGGCCCCATCCTCCCGATCGTGCCGGTCACCGGCCTGGACGACGCGATCCGCTTCATCCGGGCGGGGGACAAGCCGCTCGCGCTCTACGCGTTCACCGAGCGCGCCGCGGTGCGCCGCCGCATCCTGACCGAGACGAGCTCCGGAGCGGTCGGCTTCGGCGTCCCGGCGGCGCATCTCGCCGTCGGCGGACTGCCCTTCGGCGGCGTGGGGGAGAGCGGGGTCGGCGCCTATCACGGCGAGCGGTCGCTGCGGGTCTTCAGCCACGAGAAGGCCGTGCTGAGCAAGCCGCTCGCGCCCGACACGATGAAGCTGATCTACCCGCCGTACACGGAGGGCAAGGACCGCTTCGCGCGCGGCCTCCTGCGCAAGCTGGGCTGAACGCAGGTCGCTCGGCCGTGTCTCGGATTCGAGACGGATCGTCCACCCCGCCTCCAGGGCCGGGAGGTAGGTTGGTGCTGTCGGCGGCCACGAACGGCCGACACCCCCGCGCCGGGTCCGTCCGGCGAGCCAACCGCACAACGAGAGGCAACGGTGCCAACCGTGAACCCCACCGCCATGATGGATGATTCCCAGACCCAGCCCGTCCCCGTGACGCCGGCGCCGGTCGTCGACGCGTCGGAGAACGTGTCCGACGTCCCCGACCCGAGCGCCGCCACCGGCCCGACGCGCACCGAGACCGACTCGCTCGGCAGCCGCGAGATCCCGGCCGACGCCTACTGGGGGGTGCACACCTCCCGTGCGCTCGAGAACTTCTCCATCGCCAAGCGCCCCATCTCGGTCTACCCCGATCTGATCGTGGCCCTCGCCAGCGTCAAGCAGGCGGCCGCCCGCGCGAACCTCGAGATCGGCGTCCTGGAGCCGCACAAGGCCGACCTGATCGACCGCGCCTGCCAGCTCATCATCGACGGCCGCTTCCACGACCAGTTCGTGGTCGGCGTCATGCAGGGCGGCGCGGGCACGTCGACGAACATGAACGCCAACGAGGTCATCGCCAACGTCGCGCTCGAGCTCGACGGCCGGCCGAAGGGCGACTACGCGACCCTCAGCCCGATCGACGACGTCAATCGCAGCCAGAGCACGAACGACACGTTCCCGACCGCGATCAAGATCGCGCTCACCTTCGCCCTCGCCCACCTCCTCGACCAGCTCGCTCTGCTGCGCGACTCGTTCGCGAGCAAGGGCGAGGAGTTCCGGCACATCCTGAAGGTCGGCCGGACCCAGCTGCAGGATGCCGTGCCGATGACCCTTGGCCAGGAGTTCCACGGCTTCGCCACCACCCTCACCGAGGACCACGCGCGCCTCACCGAGACCAAGTGGCTGCTCGCCGAGATCAACCTCGGCGCGACCGCCATCGGCACCGGCATCACGGCCGATCCCGGATACGCGGCCGCCGCGGTGCGCCACCTCAACGTCATCACCGGGCTCAACCTCGAGTCCGCCCCTGACCTCATCGAGTCGACGAGCGACGCGGGCGCGTTCATGTCGTTCTCCGGCTCGCTCAAGCGCAGCGCGATCAAGCTCTCGAAGATCTGCAACGACCTCCGCCTGCTCTCGTCGGGCCCGCAGGCGGGGCTGGGCGAGATCAACCTCCCGCCGCGTCAGGCCGGCTCCAGCATCATGCCGGGCAAGGTCAACCCCGTCATCCCGGAGGTCGTCAACCAGGTGGCCTTCTCGGTCGCCGGCGCCGACGTCACCGTCACGATGGCGGCCGAGGGCGGTCAGCTCCAGCTCAACGCGTTCGAGCCCGTCATCGCACACTCGTTGCTGCAGAGCATCACGTGGATGACGCAGGCCTTCCATACCCTGCGCGTCAACTGCGTCGACGGCATCACGGCCAACGTGGAGCGCCTCGGTGCGATGGTCGGCTCCTCGGTCGGCGTCATCACCGCTCTCACCCCGCACATCGGCTACGCGGCCGCGGCCGCCCTCGCCAAGTCGGCGCTGCTGACCGGCCACAACGTGGCCGACCTCGTGGTGGACGCGAAGCTGATGAGTCGCGAGGAGGTCACCCGGCTGCTGTCCCCGGCGCGCCTGAGCGGACTGGAGACCGTCACCACGGCCATCCCGGTGATCGACGCGGAGACCGCGGCGGAGTAGCGGCGGGCGGTTCAGCCGCGCGCGTCCGCCTCCCGGAACAGCGCGATCATGTCGCGCCCGAGCTGGTGCGGAGCCGTTTCGCACGGGCTGTGACCGGTGCGGTACACGGCGAGGCGCGCGCCGAGGGCGTCCGCGTTCGCGGCGTGGAGGTGGGTCGGCCACAGGTCGTGGTCGCCCGTCGCCACCAGCACCGGGATGCCGCTGGCGGCCACGCGGGCGCGGACGTCGGGCACGCGCTTCATCAGGCCGACCATGTCGTCGACGCTCGACCGCCGCGTCAGGTCGAAGCGGGAGCGGACGAACGCGAGACGGCTGGGCGGCACCTTGTTCTTGTTGGTGACGATGCCCCAGATCATCAGGCCGGCGCCCTGGTGCCCGTTCAGCAGCCAGCTCAGCCAGCCGATGACCCGCACGCCGCGGAAGGCCTGGCCGGGCTCGGGCGGCGTCGCCAGCAGTGTGAGGGAGCGGAACAGCTCGGGATGCGCGACGAGCGCGAGCTGCGCGACGATGCCGGCGAACGAGTAGCCGAGCACGTGCGCGGCACCGCCCTCGCGGAGGAAGGCGGCGAAGTCCGCCACCAGCAGGTCGTACGTGTAGTGTCCGCCCGGGGGAGGTCCGGCGTCGGCCGACTCGTACTGGCCCGCGAGGTCGTAGCTCTGCACGTAGTACCCGGCGGCGACCAGGATGGGCGCGAGGAGGTAGAAGTCCTCCTTCGACCCGGTCGCTCCCGGCACCATGACGACGCGCGGGTCCGCCGGGTCGCCGAGGGAAGCGACCGCCAGCTCACCGCTGGGCGCGGCGAAGCGCGAGAAGACCGTGCCGACGGGCGCGATCGACCAGTCGATGTCGGGCAGCGCGGCGTCGAGGCGCGCGGCCTCGCCGCCGTCTCCCGTGATGCCGGGCCGACGCTCTCCGATGGACATGCATTCACGCTAGCCGACGCCGGGCGCGATTGCAGTCAACGGGTCACGTGACGCGGCAGTAGGTCGTCAGGTAACCGATGCCGCCGATGGAGACGGTCACGGTCGATTTGTCGCGGAGGAACACCGGGGGAGTGCGCGAGTAGCCGGCGCCGCCCGGGCTGCCGGTCGAGATCAGGGTGCCCGGCTGAATGGTCGCGGAGTGCGAGAGGAACTCGATGATCTGCGCCACGGAGCGCACCATGTCGGCCGTCGAGGCGTCCTGCAGGATGCTGCCGTCGACGTTGGTGGTGAGCCACAGATCCTGCGGGTCGGCGATCTCGTCGGCGGTGACGACGACCGGGCCGTTGGGGGTGAAGCCGTCGAACGACTTGCACCGCGACCACTGGGCCTCGGAGAACTGGAGGTCGCGCGCCGTGATGTCGTTGACCACGGTGTAGCCCCACACGTAGTCGAGGGCGTCGCGGACGGAGACGTTGCGCGCCGGGCGTCCGATGATCACGCCGAGCTCGGCCTCGTAGTCCACCTGTGTGGTGAGGTCCTCCGGCCAGGAGGTGGTGCCGCCGTGCCCGGCGAGCGAGTTCGGCCAGAGGGAGAACACGGTCGCCGCCTTCTCGCTGCGCAGCTTGAGCTCCGAGGCGTGGGCCGCGTAGTTCGCGCCGATCGCGATGACCTGCGGGGGCCGCAGCACCGCCGACGCGTGCCGCAGCTCGGTCACCGGCGCGAGCGGGCGCCCGGTCGCGACCGACTCGTCGACGAGGGAGCGCACCTCCGCGAGCGCACCCTCCCCGCGTTCGATGAGGTCCTGGAGGTCGCGCGGCGCGTCGGGCATGACCTCGTCGAGGAAGAGGGCGCCGTCGGCCACGACGGCGGCCAGGCGCGGCGCTGCGTCGGGGGTGGTGCTGAGGTGCGAGAATCTCACACCCTCCAACCTATCGGGGAGGCGGGTGCCGCGGTACTCGACAGGCAGTCGGTTCGGAGGCTCCGCCGTCGACGCGGTGTCGAACGTGAGAGACCGTTCAGGCCACGGCGCCGGTGGCGTCCTCCGCGTGCTCCTCGCGCCAGCGGCGGCGTGCGGCGCGGCGGCGCCACGGCGACTCCTCCGGCAGGTGCATCCACAGCGTGCCGAACGCCCAGGAGAGCCGGCGGCCGAAGCCGTGCCAGGTGGAGAACGGGCGCGCCGAGATGCCGACCGTGAGCCGCTCGTCGTAGCGGACGATCACGCCGGGGTCGAGGTGGAAGGCGAGGTCGAGGTCGTCATGCACTTCGCGGAGGTCGCGGTGGACGCGGCTGCGCGCGTCGGCCCAGACCTCCCGCCGCATGGCGAAGTTGGAGCCGAAGATCGGGGGATGCCCGAGCCAGATCTCCATCGACCAGAAGTAGCCGCCGATGTAGAGCACCTGGCCGAGGCCGGCGACGAACGGGTTGCCGTCGTAGAAGACGCCGGGGCCGGTGAGCACGCCGATCTCGGGGGCGTCCACGAACTCGGCCTCGATGTGCAGGAGCCAGTCGACCGGCGGGCGGGAGTCGGCGTCGATGCGCGCGATGATGTCGCCGGTGGCCGCGTCGTAGCCGGTGGCGGCGGCGGGCCAGATGCCGCGCACGGGCTGCTCCAGGACGCGGGCGCCTGCGGCGCGGGCCACGGCCGCCGTGTCGTCGGTGCTGCCGTTGTCGACGACGATGATCTCGTCGGCGGGGCGCAGCTGCGTCGCGAGATCGCCGAGGCTGCGCCGGAGCATCTCCGCGTCGTCGAGGGCCGGGATGACGACGGTGATCGTGGGCACTTCTGGCCTCACCCCTCCCACCTCGTACGACCGGTTGTGATGCGATCCTACGCTTTGCTCGCCCGCCAGAGGTGCATTCCGGCGTAGCTGCGCCACGGGGCCCAGCGGGCGCCGTACGCCGCGAGGGTCCGCGCCTCGCCGGGCAGGCCGAGCCGGGCGGCGCCCTGCCGCAGTGCGAGGTCGCCGGTGAGCAGGATGTCCGGGCTGCCCAGCACGCGCAGGGCGATGTATCCGGCGGTCCACGGTCCGATGCCGGGCAGGGCGAGCAGGCGCGCCTCCAGATCGTCGCGGGATTCGCCCACGTCGATGTGCAGGGAGCCGTCGGCGAGGGCGCGCGCGACGCCGATGATCGCCTCCACCCGCCGTGCCGGGCCGCGCAGCACCTCGTGGCCGCGCTCGGCGATCGCTGCGGCCGTGGGGAAGAGGCGGGTGAAGCCGGCGAGGTCGATCGGTTCGCCGAGCGCGTCGGTGAGGCGGGTCAGCGCGGTGCGGGCGGCCGGGACCGAGACCTGCTGGCCGATGAGGGCGCGGAAGACGATCTCGTCGGCGTCGACCGCGCCGGGCACGCGCAGGCCGGGTGCCGCGCGGACGCTCGGCGCGAGCGCCGGGTCGGTCGCGAGGGCCGCGTCGATCGCGGCGGCGTCCGCGTCGAGGTCGAGCAGGCGCCGCACGCGCGCCACCAGCGGCGCGAGGTCGGCGACGTCGGCGAGGGTGGCGTCGCACTGGACGGCCGGCGCCTCCGTGGTGCCGATGAGTCCGAGCCGCACGACGGCCGGACCGTGCGGGAGGCGGAGCGCGCGGGAGTAGGAGGTGTCGCCTCCCGACTCCATCCCCGCCACGGACCGTGCCGAGAGGAAGGCGAGGAGGGAGGCGCCGTCGAACGGCGCGCGGGCCGGGAGCCGCAGGCTCAGCGTCGCCGCGTCCGCCTCGGTCTGGGTCGCCTCGGTCTGGGCGGCCGCTGCCGGTCGGCGGGCCGCCGCGCGGATGCCGCCCGGCGTGGTGCGGTAGATCTCAGCGATCGTCTCGTTGAACTGGCGGACGCTCGTGAATCCCGCGGCGAACGCCACATCGGTGATCGGGAGGTCGGTGCCGGTCAGGAGCAGCCGGGCCGTCTGCGCGCGGTGCGCCCGGGCCAGCGCGAGGGGGCCGGCGCCGAGCTCGGCCGTGAGCACCCGACCGAGGTGGCGCGGCGTATAGCCGAGCCGGTGCGCGAGGCCGGGGACGCCCTCCCGCTCCACCGTCCCGTCGGAGATGAGACGCATGGCGCGGGCCGCGAGGTCGTCGCGCATGTTCCATTCCGGCGAGCCGGGCACGGCGTCGGGGAGGCAGCGCTTGCAGGCCCGCAGCCCCGCCTCGTGCGCGGCGGCGGCCGTGAGGTAAAAGGTGACGTTGCCCGGCTTCGGGCTGACGGCGGGGCAGCTGGGGCGGCAGTAGATGCCGGTGGAGTGGACACCGGTGATGAACTGGCCGTCGAAGCGCGTGTCGCGTGCGTTCATCGCGCGGTAGCGCTCGGCGAAGACGGGGTCGTCGAGGGGGTTCGCGGCGGGGCCGGTGGTGCGTGCCATGACCTCAGCCTGACACGCGCCGCCGACATCGGATAGCGGAAAACGGACATGAGCGATCGGCTGCACCCTCACCCGTCGCTAGCCTGGGCGGATGGACGTACTCGACTGGCTGACCGCGGCCCTCGGCGACGAGGCGATCGCGGCGGGTGTTCTCACGACGGATCCCGCGCTCCTCGACGCGGTGCGCACCGACCGCTCCGGCTGGATCGCCGAGGGCGTGCCGCTCGCGCTCGTGAACGCGACCCGGGTGGAACACGTGCAGGCGACGCTGCGCGCGGCGAGCGAGTTCCGCATCCCGGTCGTCCCGCGCGGTGCCGGGACGGGCCTCGCGGGCGGCGCCAACGGCACGGACGGCGCGGTCGTGCTGTCGGTGGCGGGGATGGGCCGCATCGTCGAGATCTCCGCCGAGGACCAGCTCGCCGTGGTCGAGCCCGGCGTCGTCAACTCCGACCTGAACGACGCGCTCGAGCCGTACGGCCTGTTCTTCGCCCCGGACCCGGCGAGCCGGGCGATCTCGACCATCGGCGGCAACATCGCCACCAACGCGGGCGGCCTGCTGTGCGCGAAGTACGGCGTGACCCGGGAGGCCGTGCTGGCGCTCGACGTGGTGCTCGCCGACGGCCGGCTCATCCGGACGGGCCATCGGACGGTGAAGGGCGTGACGGGCTTCGACCTCACGGCCCTCTTCGTCGGCTCGGAGGGCACCCTCGGCGTGATCGTCGGGGCGACCGTGCGCCTGCTCCCGATCCCGGCGGGGGAGCCGCGGACCCTCGGCGCGATCTTCCCGGACGTCGGCACCGCGGCGGCCGCGGCGGCCCGGGTCTCCGCGGCCCGGCTGCGGCCCGCGGTGATGGAGCTGATCGACGGCCCGGCGCTCGAACGCATCTCGGCCTACCTCGGCGAGCAGACGATCGCGGACGCCTTCGGCACGACCGGCGGCGGCAGCTTCCTGCTCGTGCAGTTCGACGGACCGTCGGCAGGCGCGGATGCGACGGCCGCCGGCGCCCTCATCGCCGAGAGCGGCGGCACGGTGAGCGTCGCCGCCGACACCGCCGAGGGCGAGCGGCTGCTGGCCATCCGCCGCGCCTTCCACCCGGCGCTCGCCGCGAGCGGCGAGGTGCTCATCGAGGACGTCGCGGTGCCGCGCTCGCGGATGCCCGAGATGTTCGCCGCGATCGAGCGCATCTCGCAGCGGTACGGCATCCCCATCCCGACCGTCGCGCACGCCGGCGACGGCAACCTCCACCCCAACTTCGTCTACGAGGGGGAGGAGGCGCCCGCAGCGGTCTGGGAGGCCGCGGGCGATCTGTTCCGCACGGCCGTCGAGCTCGGCGGCACGCTGACCGGCGAGCACGGCGTCGGCGTGCTGAAGCGGCGTTGGCTGGCCGACGAGCTCGGCCCGGACTCGCACGAGCTCCAAGTGAAGCTCAAGTCGGTCTTCGACCCGCTCAGCATCCTCAACCCCGGCAAGGTGTTCGGCTAGAGCCGACCTGAACCGGGCTGCGACCGAAACGGCCCTTAACAGACTCGACGCCCGGTGGTGCGGCGATGCCTGCAACGCTCCCGGGACGTCGAGTTATACGACTAGGGTGCCCCTCCGCGGCGAGAACCGCAAGACCTTTCTCGCGGCCCGTCCGGCTGCGCGCAGAGCGAACGGGCTTTGACGCGGTGCCCCGTCACCGGTTGGATGGTGAACATGGCAGAGAACACCAACCAGAAGCCCGAAGTCGACGCGCCCGAGGGCCCGGCTCCGGCGACGCTCGAGATCGTCGACATCGTCGAGGGCACCGGCGCCGAGGCGACGCCCGGCGCCAAGGTCGACGTGCACTACCTCGGTGTGGAGTACGAGACCGGCGAGGAGTTCGACTCCTCGTGGAGCCGCGGGCAGTCCATCAACTTCCCGCTCAACAACCTCATCAAGGGCTGGCAGGAGGGCATCCCGGGCATGAAGGTCGGCGGTCGCCGCAAGCTCACCGTCCCGCCGGCGCTCGCGTACGGTCCGGCCGGCGGCGGTCACCCGCTCTCGGGCAAGACCCTCATCTTCGTCATCGACCTGCTCGGCGTCAGCTGACCCCTCCGCACGGCACGAAGCGCTCCCTCGGCATGGCCGCAGGGAGCGCTTAGTCGTTCGGGCGTGGGAGGGGCGGCTCGGTCAGAGCGCCGGCGGGTGCATGTGCGTCGGCACGGCGATGCGGTTCCAGATGTTGATGGTGCCGATCGCGAGGATCAGGTTCGCGAGCGCCTCGTCGCCGAACTCGGCCAGCGCCCGGTCGTAGAGCTCGTCGGACACGCCGCCGTCGTGGATCAGGGTCACCGCCTCGGTCAGCTCCAGGGCCGTGCGCTCCCGCGGTGTGAACCACGTCGACTCGCGCCAGGCCGACACGGCGAACACCTTGCGGAGCGGGTAGCCGCCTCCCTGCAGGTCGACCGAGTGCATGTCGACGCAGAAGGTGCAGCCGTTGAGCTGCGACGCGCGCAGCTTGATGAGGTCGCCGAGCGGGGCCTCGACGTGCTCGCCGACGTAGCTGTCGAGCGCGACGACCGCGCGGTAGCCCTCGCGGGCGAGGGAGGAGATCTGGATCCGTTCTGTCATGCCTCCACGCTAGGAGCGGCATTGGTTCGGTGTAAGTTTCAATTCGAGCGATTGCGAACAGACCGATTTCCGACCGACCGACTCCTGGAGGCGCGATGGAACTGCACGTGGCGCTGGAGGGGCGGGGCGACCGCACCGACCGCATCTACCGCGCCCTCCGCGACGCCGTGCTCGACGGCCGCCTGCGTCCGGGGGAGCGCGTGCCCCCGACCCGGGAGCTCGCCGCGCGGCTGGAGGTCGCCCGGGCGACCGTGACCACCGCCTACGAGCGCCTCACGGCGGAGGGGTATCTCGTGTCCCGGGTGGGGTCCGGGACGTTCGTCGCCGCGGTCACAGGAGCAGCCGGCGGCCGGCGTCCGGTCGTCGGAGCCGCCCGCCCCGCGCCCGCCTGGCGCGGCCGCGCGGACCCGCTCTGGAGCGAACCGCATCCCGTGGCCTACGACTTCGGGGTGGGGACGCCGGATCCCGCGCTGTTCCCGCTCGCCGACTGGCGGCGCTACGTCGACGCCGAGCTGCGCGGACGGCTGCTGCGCACGGCGCACTACGGCGATCCCGCCGGGGTGGAGCGGCTCCGCTCCGGCATCGCGCGGCACCTGGGTCTGGCCCGCTCGGTCGTCGCCGGTCCCGAGGACGTGCTGGTGACCAGCGGCGCGCAGCAGGCGTTCGACCTGATCGGGCGGGTGGTCCTCCGGCCGGGCGACACGGTCGTGGTGGAGGATCCGGGCTACCCGCCGGTGCGGCAGCTGTTCGAGACGATGGGTGCGCGGGTCGTGCCCGTTCCGGTGGACGACGACGGGCTGCGGGTCGACCTGCTCCCGCCCGCCCGGCTCGTGTACGTCACGCCGTCGCACCAGTTCCCGCTGGGCGGGGTGCTCCCGATCGAGCGCCGTGTCGCGCTGCTGGAGTGGGCGGCGCGCCACGACGCGGTGATCGTCGAGGACGACTACGACAGCGAGTACCGCTTCCGCTCGCGACCGCTCGATCCGCTACAGCGCCTCGACGCGGACGGCCGCGTGGTCTACGTGGGCACCTTCTCGAAGACGATGCTGGCGACCCTCCGGCTCGGGTTCCTCGTGGCGCCGCCGTCGCTGCTCCCGGCCCTGCGCGACGCGAAGCGCCTCACCGACTGGCACGGCGAGCCGGTCTCGCAGCACGCGATGGCGCGCTTCCTCGACTCCGGCGGGTTCGCCCGTCACATCCGCCAGGCCACGCGGGTCTACGAGGGGAGGCAGCGGATCGTCGTCGAGGAGGCGGGGCGCCTGCTGGGGGAGCACCTCGTCGTGGTGCCGTCCGTGGCCGGCCTGCACCTCGCGCTGCGCCCGAGTGGGCCCGGCTTCGACTCCGACCGGGTCGCGGCGCGTGCGGCGACGGCGGGCGTCGCCGTGCAGCCGCTGCCGCGGTTCAGCGCCGGCGAGCGACGGGAGGGGCTGCTGCTGGGGTTCGGGGCCATCGCCGCCGACGACATCCCGGACGGCCTGCGGCTGCTCGCCGACGCGGTGTCGCGCGAGCAGCCGCGGCCGTGAGCCCGGCGCCGGGCATCCGGCGCCTGGCTCAGATCGCGGACCACCCGCCGTCGGAGGCGAGCACGGCGCCGGTGACGTTGGCCGAGTCGTCGCTCAGCAGCCAGGTGATGGAGGCCGCGAGCTGCTCGGCCTGCGCGACCGGCGGGACCACCGTCTGCAGCAGCGGACCGAGGCGCTCGCCGGCCCACGCGGAGCGCATGGTGCCCTCGACGTTGGTGGCGACGCCGCCGGGGGCGACGGCGTTCGCGCGCACGCCCTTGGGGGCGTAGAACACGCTGGTGCTCTTGGTCAGGCCGATCACGGCGTGCTTGGAGGCGGTGTACGCCGCACCGGCGGCGGAGCCGCGCAGGCCCGCCTCGGACGAGACGTTCACGATCGAGCCGGAGCCCGCCTCGACCATGAGCGGCAGGACGGCGCGGCTGAGACGCATGATCGCGGTCACGTTGACGGTGAACACGCGGTCCCAGGTGGCGTCGTCGACCTCGGCCGGCGGCAGGAAGCCGTCCATGATGCCGGCGACGTTGGCGAGGGCGTCGACGCGGCCGCCCGCGGCCTCCAGCAGCTTCGCGATGGTCTCCTCGCTGGAGACGTCGCCCGCCACGGTGGAGATCTCGAGGCCGGGGTTCTCGTCGACCAGCGCGGCGAGCCGCTCGGCCGAGATGTCGCTGCCGATGACGCGGGCGCCCTCGGAGGCGAGGCGCCGCGCGGTGGCCTTGCCGATGCCGGAGCCGGCTCCCGTGACGATGGCGGTCTTACCGGCGAAACGGCCGGGCGTGATGGTGCTCATGGTGTTCTCTCCTCGGGTCTTCCTCGACGGAACCTGCGATGCCCGCACCGGGCGTCGCCCTATTTATAGCACTCGGTGCCATAATGAATCCCATGAGTTCGCCGACAGCCGATCCCGCCCCGCGCCGCCGCGGGCGACCCGCCGACGTGGACCCGGAGCGCGTCGCCCTCCTGGCGCTGCGGCACTTCGACGAGCACGGCTACGAGGCGACGACGATGGACGACATCGCCGGGCTCGCCGGCATCGGCCGCCGCACCCTCTTCCGCTACTTCCCGAGCAAGCCCGCCCTGGTGTGGGGCGGGATGGAGCCGGTCGTCGAGCGGATGAACGCCGTGCTCGAGACGGCGCCCGACGACGAGCCGATGCGGGACGTGCTCGCCCGCGCGATCACGGCCTCCCTCGACCTCGCGCCCGACTCCCTCGAAGCGACCAGGCGGCGGCTGCGCCTGCTCGGCTCCGACCCGGCGCTCATCGCGTTCGGCCTCGCGCGGCTGAGCGCCGACCACGGGATGGTCGCGGCCTTCCTGGCCCGCCGGCTCGGCGAGCCCGTGGACGGCCTCCGGGTGCACGTGCTCGCGGACGCGCTCGGGTCCGCCAACTTCTCGGCGCTCATCTGGTGGGCGCGCAACGACCAGGGCGACCCCGCCGCGATCGCGGTGGCCGCCCTCGACGAGCTGCTGCGCGGGTTCTGACCCGCGGTTCCTCGCGGCTCGGTGTCAGCCGTTCGGGAGGATGACCGCGCGCCCGCGGATCTTCCCCTCGTGCAGGCGCTCGTACGCCTTCGGGGCCTCGTCGAGCGAGTACGTCTCGATCTCGACCTCCACCTGCCCGGCGCGCGCCAGGTCCAGGACCTCGATCAGCTCGGCGCGCGAGCCCCAGTACGGCGTCCGCACCGCCACGTCGTAGGCGATACGGCCGAAGCCGACCGCGAGCGCGCCCCCGCCGATCCCGACGATGGTGACGTCGCCCTCCGCCGCCGCCATCGCGCCGGCGAGCTCGACCGTCGGCTGCACGCCCACGAAGTCGAAGACCGCGTCCGCGCCGCGCCCTCCCGTCAGCTGCTGCACGGACGCGACCGCGACCGGGTTCGACAGGAACGTGTGGTGCGCGCCGACCGCGGTCGCGAGGTCGAGCTTCTCCTGGTTGACGTCGAGCGCGACTACGGTCGCGCCGCTGATCGCGCGCAGGATCTGGATGCCCACGTGGCCGAGGCCGCCCGTGCCGATCACGACGGCCGTCGTCCCCGCGCCGAGCTTCGGCAGCGAGTTCTTGATGGCGTGGTACGGCGTGAGGCCGGCGTCGGTGAGCGAGACGTTCTTCACCGGGTCGAGGCCGTCGAGCGGCACCAGGTGGCGCTCGCTGTCGACGATCATGTACTCCGCCATCGAACCGGGCGCCCCGAGCCCGGGCGGGCGGATCTGCTCGGCCTGGGCGTTGAGGCAGTAGTTCTCCTTGCCCTGGGCGCACATGTGGCAGCGCCCGCAGCCCCACGGCCCGTAGACCGCCACCGCGTCGCCGCGATGCACGCCCGTGACGCCGGCGCCGACGGCCTCCACGATCCCGGCGCCCTCGTGCCCGAGGGTGAGGGGGAGGCCGTAGACGTACTGCTCGGCGGGGAGGCCCATGATGAACTCGTCCGAGTGGCACACCCCGGCGGCGGTGACCTTCAGCAGGACCTGGCCGGGCCCGACCTCCGGGTCGGGGACCTCGACGACGACGGGACGGGAGCCGATCTCGTGATATTGCAATGCCTTCATGGTCAGGACGCTACCCCGCGGGGCCGCGCCGCTCTAGGACCGCGATGGCCCTCGCCACGGCCGCCCGCGCGGCGGTACCGTGTGCGCATGCCGACCATCGAGAGCTTCCCGTCGGGCACGCCGATCTGGGTCGACCTCCAGTCGTCCGACCAGCCGGCCGCCGTCGCCTTCTACCGCGCCTTCTTCGGGTGGGACGCGCCCGACGCCACCGCCGAGACCGGGGGCTACTCCATCGCGACCCTCCGTGGCATCCCCGTCACCGCCATCGGCCCCCTGCCTGCGGGAGTCGAGCGGTCCGTGTGGACGATCTACTTCGCCGTCCCCGACATCGACGCCGCCGCCGCAGCCGCGACGGCCGGCGGGGGAGCGGTGCTGCTGCCGCCCGGAGAGCTGGCGCCCGGCGTCCGGCTCGCGATCGTCGCCGACCCGGCCGGCGCCGTCTTCGGCCTCTGGCAGCGGGAGCAGGACTCGCCCTGGCTGCGCGACGAGCCCGGCGCCGTCGACTGGCTGGAGCTCGTCGAGCACAGGGTGGAGGGGTCGTTCGCCTTCTATGTGTCGGTGCTCGGGGTCGCCGTCAGCGAGATGCGCGTCGGCGACGCCCCGTACGGGCTGTTCGACGTCGGCACGACGAGCGTCGCGGGCGCGACGGAGGCGCCGGAGGGGACGACCGCGCACTGGCTCGTCTACTTCACCGTCGCCGACCTCGACGAGGCGCTCGAGCGGTTCGCCGCGCTCGGCGGGACGGTGCTGGAGCAGCCGACCGCGGCGCCCGGCGTCGGTCGCTGGGCGGTCGTCGCCGACCCGCAGGGAGGCGGGTTCGCGCTGCTCCAGCCGGAGCGCCCGGCGGGCTGAGTCACCGGCGCCGTCTGGTAGACTCCTCAGGTTGCCGTCTAACGGCCGCGGAGAAAGAGAGCCCAGGCATCAGGCCCCGGGCACCGCGCAACGAACAGGAAGGGGATCCCGTCTATGGCACTGGATGCTGATATCAAGAAGGCGATCATCGAAGAGTACGCTACCCACCCCGGTGACACCGGTTCCCCCGAGGTCCAGGTCGCGATCCTGACCAAGCGGATCAAGGATCTCACCGAGCACCTCAAGGAGCACAAGCACGACCACCACTCGCGTCGTGGCCTGCTTCTCCTGGTCGGTCAGCGTCGTCGTCTGCTGGGCTACCTGTCGGACATCGACATCAACCGCTACCGTGCGCTCATCGAGCGCCTCGGACTGCGTCGCTAGTCTCCGCAGATGTCAGCTCTTCGCTGACACCGCGAGCTTCTTCGGAACGGGCCGTCACCTTCGGGTGGCGGCCCGTTCTGCGTGTGCGGACGTCGTCCGCGAGGTCAGCGGTGCTCGGGATCGGTCCCCGGCCGCACAGGGGAGTCGTCGCGCAGGTCGATTCGGGTGCGTCCTTCGTCGCCTTCGCCGACCTCGATGCGGGGTGCCGCATCCTCCTCGGTCGCCTTCGGGGCGGTGGTCAGCTGATCGGTGCGGGCGTCGTCGTGGTCGGGCGTGTCAGCCATGGTGCTCCTCGGGTCGGTCGGACTCCACCATCCCGCGCCCCGGCCCTCCCGACAACCCCTCAGTGGAACTGCGGGATGACCAGCCAGATCCCGTAGAGGACGGCCGCGACGCAGATCGCGATGCACACGACGGCCGCGGCCGTGGCGAGGGGCGGCCGGTGGAAGGTCGCAGCAGCGGATGCCGGAGCCGTCGACCGCTTGTCGGAACCGTCCAGGGGAGCCCCCAGCGCGAGCAGCCGGAGCGCCAGCGCGTAGAAGCAGACGATCACCACGGTCGCCGCGAGCGCGACGAGGAGCACCACGACGAACGAGCCCCAGTCGACGCCGAGGAACTGGCCTGCTCCCGGGTCGTCCGCGGTGCGCAGGAGCTGTGTCGCGTTCATCGTGCCTCCGTCCCCGCCGACGCGGTGGCGCGCGCGTCCGGCGCCTCCTCGTCCACGTCGTTCACGTTCTCGCGGGTCACCGGGTGGCGCCGCGCCAGGGCGTAGAGCCCGAGGCCGCCGATCAGGGCGACGATCGCGACCGCGACCAGCCCGATCACGCTCGTCGACGCGATCCAGGCGGCGAGTCCGCCCACCAGTGCGGCCGCCGGGAGGGTGATGACCCAGGCGGTCGCGATGCGCCCGACGATGCCCCAGTGCACGGAGGCGAGCCGCTTGCCGAGCCCGCTGCCGACGACGGCGCCGGAGGTGACCTGCGTCGTGGAGAGCGCGAAGCCGAGGTGCGACGACACCAGGATGGTCGCGGCGGCACTGGTCTCGGCGGCGAAGCCCTGCGGGGACTTCACATCGGTGATGCGCTTGCCGACGGTGCGCATGATGCGCCAGCCGCCGAGGTAGGTGCCGAGGGCGATCGCGAGGCCGCAGGCCAGGATCACCCACAGCTCCGGGCCGGAGTCCGCGTTCTGGTAGCCGGCGGCGATGAAGGTCAGCGTGATGACGCCCATCGTCTTCTGCGCGTCGTTCGTGCCGTGCGCCAGGGAGACGAGAGAGGCCGAGACGGTCTGGCCGTGGCGAAATCCCGCTTCCGCCCCGTGCGCCCGCGCGTTCGCGGTGATGCGGTACGCGGCGAACGTCGCGAGCAGCGCGACGAGACCCGCGACCGCGGGGGAGAGCAGCGCCGGGATGACGACCTTCGTCAGCAGCACTCCCCAGTTGACGGCGTTGAGACCGCCGCCGATGATCGCGGCGCCGATCAACCCGCCGAACAGGGCGTGCGTCGAGCTCGACGGGAGCCCGAAGTACCACGTCGTGAGGTTCCACAGCACGGCGCCGACCAGCCCGGCGAAGATGAGGGTCGGGGTGATCTCGACCCCCGATCCGCCCTCCTGGATGATGCCGCCGGAGATCGTCTTGGCGACCTCGGTCGAGAGGAACGCCCCGACGAGGTTCAGCGCGGCCGAGATCGCCACCGCGACCCGTGGTTTCAGCGCCCCGGTCGCCACCGAGGTCGCCATCGCGTTGGCCGTGTCGTGGAAGCCGTTCGTGAAATCGAACACGAGGGCGATCACGACGACCAGCACGACGGTGATGAGCACATCCATCTGCGTCCGCCTTCCGTCAGGATCCGTACGGTCTCCTGAGTACGCCGGTTCGGCGCGGCGCGTGTGAACTCCGGGTGAACACTGCCGCCGGTGCGTCGTGCGTATCCTGACGGCATGCACGAACTGCCGGTGGCCGCGGGGGATCCCGAGGCCGTCGCCGACGCCCTGTCGGCCGCCCACGGGATCGAGGTGGCGGGCATGGACGCGCTGGATGCAGCGGTCTGGCGGGTGCGCCGCCGGGACGGGCCCGACTGGGTGGCGCGCGCCTTCCCGGCCTCGCGACCGGTGGACGCCGTGCGCGGCGATGCCGGAATCCTGGCGTCGCTGGCGGAGCACGACTACCCGGCCGAGCGGCTCGCCGCGGAGGACGCCGTCTCGGTCGTCGACGGCCATCCCGTGATCGTGACCGGGTTCGTCCACCCGGTGCCGCGCGAGGAGCGCCGCGACACCATCAAGGCGGCAGGCGGCCTGCGCGCCCTATCGCCGGGTACTCGGGAGCGAACTCGGACCCGACGGCGCCCTCGAACCGGCGGAGCTCGAGCGGCTGGCGGGGCTCATCCCGGCCCGTCACCTGGTCTTCACCGCGCTGAACGTCGCCCGCGGCCGACTCCGCCCCGCGGCCGCCGTCCAGTCGGTGCGGACCGAGGCGGCACGCACACAGAGGATCGCCGACCGTGCGCGCCGGGTCTTCACCGCTCGGCCGTCAGCGCCTCGCGACGACCGGAACTGACGCCCGCGACCGCCCGGTTGCTAGTCTCGGCGCCGTGGCACTCCCATTCCTGCCGTACACCGTCGTCGGCATCGTCCACCTCGTCGCGATCGCGGTCGGCGCCGACGGGCTCGTCGCCGTGACCAAGCCGCTGCTCATGCCCGCCCTGCTGCTCGCGCTGCTCGTCGCGCTGCCGTCTGCGGCGCGCCGCTCCGAGACGGCGCTCTGGGCCGGTCTCGGCATCCTGCTCGGCTGGCTGGGGGACGTGTCGCTGATGGATGCCGGCGCCGGCTTCGTGATCGGGCTCGGGTTCTTCCTGCTCGGGCACGTCGCGTACGTCGTGCTGTTCGTGCGCCGGATGCGGACGGGGCGTCCGCGCTGGTGGTCGGCCGGATACGCCCTGTGGTTCGTCGCGCTGCTGGTCGTGCTCGCCCCGCACGCGGGCGCTCTGCTCGTGCCGCTCGCGCTGTACGGGCTCTCGCTCGTCGCCCTCGGCGTCACGGGATCGGCCTGCTCGCCCTGGATCGCCGCCGGCGCCGCCTGCTTCGTGGTCTCGGACAGCCTGCTCGGCCTCGACCGGTTCCTCCCCGGCGTCGCGCTGCCGCAGGTCGACCTCGCGATCATGGTCACCTACATCGCCGCGCAGGGGCTGATCGCGTTCGGCGTGGTGCGCCGGGCACGCGCGGTCGCGCTCGTCCCCGCGCTGGTCTGACGCCGCTACGCGGTCGGTCAGACGGTCTCCGGCGCGTCTCCGGCTGCCTTCCGTGCGGCGATCGCCCGGTCGACGAGCGTCGCGGCGACGAGCGCGGCCGCGACCACCGCGATCCCGATCACGACGCCCACCAGGCCGATGAGCGGCGATGCAAGGGGGAGCACCAGCACGAGGATGATCGCCGCCGCCGTCTTGAGCGGCCGGATGACGACCTCCGGCACCAGCGGTGCGTGCAGCACGTAGAGCATGAGCAGGAACACCGCGACCGGGATGGCGACCGCGTACTCGACGGCGGTGTCGGACGCGCCGTGGTGCTCCGCTCCCGCCTGCACCGCGACCTCCAGCCCCGCCCCGAGCGCCGCCAGCGCGGCGAACACGAAGAAGTGCCCGTAGCCCCAGTAGAAGGCCCGCCCGCGCTTGCTCGACAGACCCTCGCCCGCCGGCTCGAGGAAATACAGCCACCAGAGCGCGAACAGCAGCACGAGGCCCGCGACGGCGATGGCGACCAGCGCGCCGGACACGCCGTGCGCGGCGAGACCCTTCTGCACGCCGATGGCCGAGGCCGAGACGGACTCCCCGAGCACGATGATCGTGAACAGCCCGTAGCGCTCGGCGATGTGGTGCGGATGCCAGGAGGTCATCCCCGTGCGCTCCGCCCATAGCGGCACCGACAGCTCCAGCACGACGCCGAGCAGGAAGAGCCACGGACGCATCCCGGGCGGCAGGAAGCCCCAGGCGACCCACAGCAGCTGCACCGCCGCGACGCCGCTCGCGTACCGCACCGCGGTGGTGCGGCCCTCCGCGTGCTCGACGGCGGCCCGGACCCACTGCCCGACCAGGGCGAGCCGCATGATGAGGTAGCCGACGATGATCGCGGTGAAGTCGGACTGCGCGAACGCGGCGGGCACACCGGCGGCGAGCACCAGCACGCCGCCCATCTGGACGAGCGTCATCAGCCGGTACGGCACGTCGTCCGTGTCGTAGGCGGACGCGAACCAGGTGAAGTTCATCCACGCCCACCAGATGGCGAAGAACACCATCAGGTACGGGCCGAGCTTGTCGAACGCGTGCCCGGCCTCGCCCGCGTGGGCGAGCTGCGAGGCGACCTGCGCGATGGCCACGACGAACGTCAGATCGAAGAGCAGCTCGAGCGGGCTGGAGACGCGATGGCGCTCCTCCGTCGAGCGACCGGACATCGGGATGCGGAACGCGATGCTCATGTGCGCAAGCATAGGAGGATGCCCCGTCGCATCCTGGCCGCCGTCACCCTCGTGTACCTGCTCGTCGTCGCGTGGATCACGCTGAACCCGTTCCCGCCGGACCCGCACGGCAACCGCCTGCTCACGTCGCTGCTCGCGCTGTTCGCCGAGACCCCGCTGCTGGCCTGGGTGACCTACGACGTCGTCGAGTTCAGCGCGAACATCCTGATGTTCGTGCCGATGGGGGTGCTGCTCACTCTGCTGCTCGGCCGCGACCACTGGTGGCTCGCCCTCGCCCTCGGCGTCGTCGCGACCCTCACCATCGAGTTCGTGCAACTGTTCCTGCCGGCACGCTTCAGCGACCCGCGCGACCTCCTGTCGAACACCCTAGGCACCCTCGTCGGCATCGCGATCGTGCACTTAGCATCCCCCGCCCACCACAAACCCACCCCCGCCCCGTAGCCCGCGAGCACAGGAAAAGTGCTTCGTTCTGCGCATGGAACGAGCACTTTTCCTGTGCTCGCGGGCCACGGGTAGCGTGGAGCGGGTGGAGACGATGGTGAAGGAGCGTGGTGGCGCGCCTGAGCGGTTCTTCGAGGCGGAGGCCGCGGGGTTGCGCTGGCTCGCCGCGGCCGAGGGCGGGGGAGGCGCGCGTATCGTCCGCGTCGCGTCCGTCGAGCCGGGCCGCATCGAGCTGGAGCGCATCGCCGAGGCGCGACCCACGGCGGAGGACGCCCGGGCGTTCGGCGCCGCACTCGCCGCGACGCACGCCGCCGGGGCCGCCGCGTTCGGCGCTCCGCCGGACGGCTGGGACGGCCCGCTCTACATCGGCCGGCGCCCGCTGCCCGTCGCCCACGAGATGTCGTGGGGCCGCTTCTACGCGAGAGACCGCGTGCAGCCGTACCTCGACATCGCGGTGGAGGCCGGGGGCGTCACGGCCGCGCAGCTGCCCGCGATCCGGGAGGCGGTGGAGCGCGTCGCCTCGGGCGAGCTCGACGACGACGAGCCTCCCGCGCGCCTCCACGGCGACCTCTGGAACGGCAACGTGCTCTGGTCAGCCGACGGTGCCGTCCTGATCGACCCGGCCGCGCACGGCGGCCACCGCGAGACCGATCTCGGGATGCTCGCGCTCTTCGGCCTCCCGTTCCTGGACGACGTGCTGGCGGGCTACGACGCCGCGCGCCCGCTGCGGCCCGGCTGGCGCGAGCGCATCCCGCTGCACCAGTTGCACCCGCTCGCCGTGCACGCCGCCGGCCACGGACCGGCCTACGGGCGGGCGCTCGCCGAGGCCGCACGCGCCACGCTCGCGCTCTGACCGCCGGACGGAGGGGCGCGACTGATAGGATGCTCGTGGTCGGCTGTGTGCCGACCGCCGGAGCAGGCTGGCAGGAGCTGGTCCTCGGTGGTGGTATCCGGATGCGCGACGAGCGCAGCCGTGTATTTCTACTGATGGCCAGACGGGCTCAGCCCACGCACCCGCATGGGATGCCGCGTACACGTCGGACGTGTCGATCTGCCTGCTCGCTCCTTGGAGAGTCGCGCCCACACGGGGCCGCGACGTTAAACAAAGGAGAAAGACCTCTTGGAAGGTCCCGAAATCAAATTCGCCGAAGCCGTGCTCGACAACGGCCGCTTCGGCACCCGCACCGTCCGGTTCGAGACCGGACGCCTCGCCCAGCAGGCGCAGGGCGCCGTGGCCGCGTACCTCGACGAGGAGACGATGCTGCTGAGCGCGACGAGCGCCAGCAAGCACCCGAAGGACAACTTCGACTTCTTCCCGCTGACCGTCGACGTGGAGGAGCGCTCCTACGCCGCCGGCAAGATCCCCGGCTCGTTCTTCCGTCGTGAGGGCCGCCCCTCGACCGAGGCGATCCTCGTCTGCCGTCTGATCGACCGCCCGCTGCGCCCCTCGTTCGTCGAGGGCCTCCGCAACGAGGTCCAGATCGTCATCACCGTCCTGAGCATCGCCCCGGACGAGTTCTACGACGCTCTCGCGATCAACGCGGCCAGCGCCTCCACCCAGATCTCCGGTCTGCCGTTCTCCGGCCCGATCGCGGGTGTGCGCCTGGCGCTCATCCCCGGCAACGGCCAGCACGCCGACCAGTGGATCGCGTTCCCGAAGGCCTCGCAGCTCGAGGAGGCCGTCTTCGACCTCACCGTCGCGGGCCGCGTCCTCACCAACGCGGACGGCTCCGAGGGCGACGTCGCGATCATGATGGTCGAGGCGGAGGCCACCGAGCACAGCTGGAACCTCATCCAGGGCGGCGCCGTCAAGCCGAACGAAGAGGTCGTCGCACAGGGCCTGGAGGCGGCGAAGCCGTTCATCCGCCAGCTCGTCGGCGCCCAGAACGTCATCGCGCAGCAGTCCGCGAAGGCGATCGCCGACTACCCGGTGTTCCTGCCCTACTCGAAGGAGACCTACGACAACGTCGCCGGCCTCGCCTACGACGAGCTGGTGAACGTCTACCAGATCGCCGACAAGATCGAGCGCCAGAACGCCGACGACGCCCTCAAGGAGCGCGTCAAGGCGGCCCTCACCGAGAAGGTGGAGGCGGGCGTCCTCGACTCCGAGGTCCTCACCCAGTTCTCGGCGGCCTACAAGTCCGTCTCGAAGGTGGTCATGCGCGGCCGTGTGCTGCGCGAGGGCATCCGCATCGACGGTCGCGGCCTGACCGACATCCGTCCGCTCGACGCTGAGGTGCAGGTCATCCCGCGCGTCCACGGCTCGGCGATCTTCCAGCGCGGCGAGACCCAGATCCTGGGCGTCACCACGCTGAACATGCTCAAGATGGAGCAGCAGATCGACTCGCTGTCGCCGGTCACCAAGAAGCGCTACCTGCACCACTACAACTTCCCGCCCTACTCGACCGGTGAGACCGGCCGGGTCGGTTCGCCGAAGCGTCGCGAGATCGGGCACGGCTTCCTCGCCGAGCGCGCCCTCGTGCCGGTGCTGCCGAGCCGCGACGAGTTCCCCTACGCGATCCGCCAGGTGTCCGAGGCTCTCGGCTCCAACGGCTCGACGTCGATGGGCTCCGTCTGCGCCTCCACCCTGTCGCTGCTCAACGCCGGTGTGCCGCTGCGCGCCCCGGTCGCCGGCATCGCCATGGGCCTGATCTCCGACGTCGTCGACGGCGAGACCCGCTACGCGGCCCTCACCGACATCCTGGGCGCCGAGGACGCGCTGGGCGACATGGACTTCAAGGTCGCCGGCACGAGCGAGTTCGTCACGGCGATCCAGCTCGACACCAAGCTCGACGGCATCCCCTCGGAGGTCCTCGCGGGTGCGCTGACGCAGGCGAAGGATGCTCGCACGACCATCCTGAGCGTGCTCAACGCCGCGATCGACGCGCCGGACGAGATGGCCCCGACCGCGCCGCGCGTGATCTCGGTCCAGATCCCGGTCGACAAGATCGGCGAGCTGATCGGCCCGAAGGGCAAGACGATCAACGCCATCCAGGACGAGACCGGCGCCGACATCTCCATCGAGGAGGACGGCACCGTCTACATCGGCGCCGTCGACGGCCCGTCGGCCGAGGCCGCTCGCGCCCAGGTCAACGCGATCGCGAACCCGACCAACCCGGAGATCGGCGAGCAGTTCCTCGGAACCGTCGTCAAGATCGCCGCGTTCGGTGCGTTCGTCTCGCTCCTGCCGGGCAAGGACGGCCTGCTGCACATCTCCGAGGTGCGCAAGCTCGCCGGTGGCAAGCGCGTCGAGAACGTCGAGGACGTGCTCGGCGTCGGCCAGAAGATCCTTGTGGAGATCACCAAGATCGACGACCGCGGCAAGCTCTCGCTCGCCCCGGTGATCGCCGACGAGGCCGACACGCACGGCCGCGACGCCGCTTCCGAGGGCCCCTCGGAGCCGGCGGAGGGCTGATCCCCGCTCGCTGATCCAGCACGCGAAGGCCGCGCCGACCTCTGGTCGACGCGGCCTTCGCGCGTTCTGGCCGCCGAGGCGGCGGACAGTTCGCCGTCTCGGTGCCGGTCAGTCGCGGGTGAGGAGGGGGCGCAGGCGGAACGGTCGGGAGGCGCTCGTGCGCAAGGCCGCGCAACTGCTCGACGGTGCCCCGCCGGAGTTCGCGTTCGTCGCCGACGGCCCCGCCTACGTCGGCCAGGCGACCGGCGCGCTCGCCTGGGCGTTCGGCCCGCTCGGGGCTCCGATCGCGCGGGGTATCGACATCATCGCCGTGCGCGACGGCCGGCGTCGAGCTGCGGACCCTGATCGTGGATCCCGCCGAGGGCTGACACGCTCCGGCGCCGTGTCGCGGCGTCAGACCAGGCCGTGCCGCCGTGCGAACGGGTCCCAGCCGGAGTCCATGTGCACCTCGAGCTCGACGAGTGTCGCGACGTCGTCGGCGACCCGCTCGCCGTGGAGGTGCCGGATGAGCGCGGCGGTCATGTCCATCCCCGCGGCGACCCCCGACGACGTCCAGCGGTTGCGATCCTCCACCCAGCGCGCCTCCGGCACCCACGTGACATCGTCCCCGTGCGTGGTCGCCCACGCGAACGCGTTCTTGTTGGAGGTGGCGCGATACCCCTCCAATAGACCCGCCGCCGCCAGCACGGCCGAGCCGGTGCACACCGAGGACACGATCTCGGCCGGCGCGGCGAACTCCCGCAGCCAGGCGAGGAAGGCGCGATCGCCGACCAGGCCGCGCGTCCCCATCCCGCCGGGAACCAGCACGATGTCGGGAGTCGTGGCGTCGGCGTCGCCCTGCTGCGCCGCGATCTGCGCGCCCTGCGAGCTGCGGACCAGACCGCCGGCGGCAGGCCCCAGGTACTCGATCTCGAACAGGTCGGTGGCGGTGCCGAGCAGCTCCACCGGCCCGAAGACGTCCAGCAACTCGAATCCCTCGAAGAGCACGATCCCGACACGGCGCATGGGGCGATCCTATGACGGGCGGCGCCGCTCGGGATCAGCGCAGGGCCAGGATCGACAACGCGATCGTGCGAACGTCGTTGATGCGTTTCTCGTAGCGGGCGGCGACGGCGATCAGGATGGCGCCACCCGCACCGAGCCACAGCCACCACGGGACGGCGCCGTACGCGGCCGAGATCCACGGCCACAGCTGCGCGACACCGTGCACCAGCAGCACGACGGAGCCGATCACGAACGGTGCTTGCAGCTTGCACCGAAGCCCGACGAGGACGGTGAGCAGCGCCAATATGCCGAGACCGGTGACACGCCAGAGAGGGCTCGCGGTGAGATCGGCCAGCAGCGACGGCAGCAGAAGGACCAGGATTCCGGGTCCGAGGGCCGACCACGAACGCACCTGCTCCGAGCGGTGGAGGCGCAGTGCCCCGGCGATGATCAGTGCCGCCGCGAGAGGGACGGAGAGAAGCTCGACGGCGTCCACCCGCGATTGGACGAGTGCGAGCAGCGCCACCGCGCTCGCGCCCCCGAAGGCGATCCAACCGGAGACCGGTGTGAGCGGTGGACGTCGGAGCCAGAATCCCGTGACGGAGACGGCGGCGAGCACCCACACGGTCAGAATCGCCCGTGGGGTCGACAGCTCTCCGAACAGGATCATGCTCAGTTCGGCGACGGTCGTTCCGATGAGCGCCGTGGCCAGCAGCGCGGCGGCCGCGCGTTCGGTCCAGGCGCCGATGCGCTCCGCACAGGTGGAGAGCACGGACGCGACGACGACGAGGGTGGCGGCGACAGGGAGCAGCCACGCTTCGAACGCGCCATCCGTCTCGTGCGCAGCGCGGATCCCCGCCGCGATGACTGCGGTGACGAGCGCGAGACCCAGTTGGACGATCGCCACGGTGCGCCAGCGCTCCACCGTGAGCGCCACGGCGGAGCCGATCGCTGTGGCGCAGCTCAGCGTGACCAGAAGGATGGCGCGCAGTGCGGGCTCGTCCGTCACCACGAAGAGCTCCGGCAGGGCGATCAGCGCGAATCCAGCCGGGACGAGGATGAGCGCCATCCGCTGTGCCGCTGCGCTCAGCGGGCCGCGCGGACGCTGGGCCGCGGCACCTGCTGCCACGAGGATCGTCGCGCCGACGATGAGCCACACATCGAATGCGACCGTCGACTGCGCGGCGCATCGTGTGCTTCCGATGACGCGAGCGAGTGCGGCGACGACGATGACGTCGCCACCGCCGAGGATCGAGACCAGCTCGACGCCCTTCGGCAGGCGAAGAAGGCCGGGGCGCCAGACGAGGGTGACGGACACGACGGCGAATCCCACCGCGAGCACGACGATCGTCCGCACGGGACTGCCCGTCGCGCCGAGAACCGCCGATGGGAGAAGACCCGTGACGAGGCCGAGTGCCCAGAAGGTCCGGACAGGCCAGCTGCGCATCGCCGTTCTGGGCGGGGCGAGAATCCCCGCAGCGAGGAAAGCCAGACCCAGAGGGACGCTCATCCATTCGATCGGATCGGGGCGTCCGACGACGATTGCCGCCGTTGTCGTGGCCATCGCGAGTCCCAGCGAGCTGAGGGCGACCCCGGCGCTCAGAGGCGCGCGGCCGATCCGGACAGCGGCGACGAAGAGCCCGCTCAGGGCGATGACGGCGACGATCGTGCGAACCCCGGCCCCACCGAGGAGGGCGACGACCACCTCGAGCAGGGCGTACAGCGTCGCTGCGATGACGACGGTCGTGGAAGCGCAGGCGCCGTACCACCGGGGAGCCGAGAGGGAGATTCCCTCCTGATCCGCGGCGGATGATCGCAGCATCAGGAAGGACGCACACACCGCGACAGCGATCGCTCCGAGAGGCCACGCGTCGGCGGGCGTGAAATCGGCGGACGCGGTGAGCACCCGAGCGAAGCCCCGCTCGGTGGCGACGAGGAGGATGGCGACGATGCCCGCACCGACGCAGGCGTCCAATACGCGCACGCCAGGGCTGTGACGGCGTGGAAGCGCGCTGCCGACGGCCAGGACGGCGCCGGCGACCCCGATGACGACCGGTCGGTACTCCGCGGTCGCCGGCCCCGCGAGCGCGAGCGGAACGGCCGCGACCAGAAGCCCGCCGAGGACCAGAAGCGCGGCGGGGCCTGTCCTCGCCGTTGCGTCAGGCAGGGCCGCACGCCTCCGTCGGTCGGTGAGGCGAATCAGGCCGGCGATCACAAGGAGCGCGGCCGACACGGGCAGGACGTAGGGCTCCGGTGTGCCGGCTCCGGAAACGGCGAGTTGCGTCCACAGGCCGGCGGTTGCGAGGGCGAGAGCGAGCCAGCCGAGATGGCGCCGCCATGAACGGGATGCGAACAATCCGTCTCGCTCGATGGCGCTCACGAGTGCCCCGGCCGCGAGCACGAAGAGCACCGACGAGAGCGGCTCCGGGCCGTACTGCGTCCCGAGTCCCGCCCCTGTCAGGGCTCCGAGCATCGCACAGCTCGCGGTGAGGACGGCACCCGCCTCCAGCTCTCCACGGAGACCTGCCTGCGGCCACAGGATCGCGACGATGGTCGAGACCGACGCGACGCCCGTCGCGACGAGAGCGGGCACGAGGAAGATCGCGGTGCCCGATGACGCGACACCGAACAGGGAGAGGGCGCCGCCCACGACGGCCCACAGCAGCGGAGCGAACGCGACCGCGGCGATGCGTCGAGGTAACGGCGGTTCGACATTCCGCGGATGAAGCACCCACAGACCGACGGCGAGGAGCGCCACGATCTCGCCCGCCAGAGCGACCGTGGAGGATCGGGAGGACACCCGCGACGCCATACCCAGCGCATGCAGAGAAATCGCGCCTGCGGCGGGTGCGGCGAACATGAGGAACGAGGCGACAGGCTCCCGCCGGGTGAGGCCGGGACACGGCAGGGCGACGATGAGTGAACCCACGGCGCACCCGCAGATCGTGGAGGCGGCGACGAGATCCCACAGATCGGCGGGTGGCGACGACTGTGTGAAGGCGATGGGCAGCTGGGCGGAGCCGACGACGACGGCCATCGCGGCCGCCAGAGAGAACGCCAGTCGGCGATCGTGCGAAGGATCACGGTGCACGCGGAGGCGCCCGATCGAGAGCAGAGCGGCGACCAGGACGAGCGATGCAACGAGCCAGAGGGCCGGCGAAGCGACCGCGGTGAGCCAGCCCAGAACCAGGCTGGTCGTGCCGACCGTGAGCGCGAGCACACGGAAGCGGGGTGCGACCGTGTCCGCCCGCAGAAGAGCACCCAGAGCGAGAACACCGACGACGAGGTACAGGCTGACGATGACGGTCCGCTCTCCGGTGAACGGGATGGCGACCATCGCGAGGCCGGAGAGCGTCGCCGCGAGTGCGATGCTCCGAGCCGCAGCGACCCGGCCGAGCCACCACGAGGCGCCGATCACGAGGGCGGCGACGACGAGGGCGATCAGACCCAGCACGGAGCGCTCCGATATCGTCGCGGGTTGGACGGGAAGGTCCTTCCACCAATCGGGCTGCCTTGTGAGCATTCGAATCAGCGGGTGCAGTGCCTCGACGGACGGCAGGAGCGTGTTCAGGCCGCCCACAATGGCCGCCGCGAAGGCGGCAGTGGGTGCGGCGACACGAATCGCCTCGGCGGCGAACCGGCGCCCGCTCGCGTCGAAGGCTCCGACGATCGCGGCCGCCGCGATCGTCGGAGCGACGATCCAGAAACGCGTGTCCCCCAGTCGGAACGCGACGAGCACCGTGGCGCTGGCGAGCGCCGTCCCCGCCACGGCCCCGGCGGTCCTTCCGGCCGCCATCGCGACGGTGGCCGATCCTGGCCAGCCGATCACGGCAGCGGCGTGGGGAGCGAGTGCGAGCGCGAGTGTCCCGAGAAGCCAGGCGGGCGCCCAGGCCGGCCCAGGTGCGGCGAACGGGGCGGCGATCAGTGCGGTCAGTGCCGCGAGCAGCGCCGCGACCAGGAGGGACGAGCGCTCGATCGCGAGCCCCTCCGTCCGCCAGGTCGCCCGGTGGATGAGCGTGCCGAGCAGGGCGGCGATCGCGCCCCAGAAGACCCCGTCCCCGCTGGGGTGCAGCACGCCGATCGAGCCGAGGAGCCCCGCTGTGGCCAGCCCCAGCCCGACCGGGAGAGCCGGGAAGGCGACGACGCTCGCCGCCCGGATGCGGCTCAGCGCGAACCAGCCGAGCAGCATCCCTGCGGAGGCCATGATGGCGACACCCCAGTAGAGGAGCGCATCGGGCTGACCAGCGCCGAAGACGTCGTTGGCGCGCACGGCGAGGATGTCGAGCCCGACCAGGACGACGCCGAGTGCCCCCAGCCCCTCCGCGGTACTGGTGAGCCCGCGCCGGCGCAGGAACGTCGCGACTCCGAGGACCGAGATCGTGACAGCGGCGACGACGACCGATCGGAAGACGAGTCCGGCGACGATCCAGGCCACGGTGAGGAAGAAGATCGCCGCCACTCCGACCAGCGAGACACCGACGATCAGGAGGGCGATCTGAACGCTCGAGTGCCTGCGGGTCGGGGGAGCGTCAGGCTCTGCTGTCGGCTCGGCATCGGAGAGGGGCCAGGGGAAGCCGTGCGGCGGAGGCTCCGGGGTCGGGACGGTCGGCGGGATCGCGGGTGCCGTCGTGGGACGTGACGGCAGAGACTCCGTCACGGAGTCCTGCTGCGCCTGCCGCGTGCGCTCCGCGACCATCGCCTGCAGCTCGTCCCGTGCCCGCCTGGCCTGCACGTTCTCGACCCGGATCCGGGCGATCAGATCCGCTCTCTTCTGCATGAGGGCGTGCGCTTCGAACGATGCCATCCGTACGTGCTCGGCTGTCGGCGTGGCGAGATCGAGGCCGCAGACGGCGCAGGAGGTCAGCGCGAGCGGTGCGAAGCACGCGGGACATTTCGTGAAGTCGGTGAGGTCGGTGGCCGTCGGCGGCCACAGGGGAGTCGTGGCGGTGTCGCCGAAGGGTTTCCGTCATGCCCGTCTTTCGTCGCCGCTGTGAGCGGTGGATCGAGTCCCTTCACTCTGACAGGACGACGCGATGGTTACCTCCGTGCATGCACGGATCTGCAATTCAAGGTTTCAGCAGCGGCCGCAAGCGGTATGGGATCAGCTCGCCCATGTCGAGCGAGGTCTCGGCGCGGACGACGCCCTCGGTGGACTGGATGGCGCCGGTGATGCGGAACAGGTCCTCCGCGTCGCGCGCCAGCACACGCAGGAGCAGGTCGGAGGACCCGGAGAGCCCGTGCGCCTCCACGATCTCCGGGATCCCGGTGAGGTGCTCGACGATCGCGGCGAGCAGCTGCTGCTGCACGTGGACCGTCACGTAGGCGGCCAGCGGATATCCGGCGGCGCGGGCGTCGATGCGCCGCTCGAACGACAGGAACGCGCCGCTGCGCTCCAGCTCGGCGAGCCGCGCCTGGACCGTGTTGCGGCTGAGGCCGAGGCGGTCGGCGAGGGAGACGTTGGTCGACCGCGGGTCGTCCGCGAGGGCGACGAGGATGCGGCGGTCGGTGCTGTCGAACGTGCGCATAGTGTGAAAGGTAGCACCGGAGCCGCGTCCCGGATAGGGCAGTCTGCACGGTCGACACGCCGCTGGTTGTGCGTCCTGATCGCACAGCGTAGCCTTCCGATTACTTCCGGCAAAGGGGCCGGAGGCCGGAGCGGCCCGTCACGAGCGAGCCGCCCCGGGCATGAGAGTGAAGGTTGCGTGAACCGTGACGATCGACAATCAGCCTGGTGTGCACCTCGGCCGCGATGGCGGCCTCGACGACGTGCGACTCCCCGCGGGAGCCGACACCGTCCAGCTCCTGACGCCGACGGGGGAGCGGCTGAGCGACGACCGCTATGACGCGTGGGTCTCCGACATCGGCCCCGACCAACTGCTCGACCTCTACGAGGACATGGTGGTCATCCGCCGCATCGACGCGGAGGCCACCGCTCTGCAGCGCCAGGGCGAGCTCGGCCTGTGGCCGCCGCTGCTCGGGCAGGAGGCCTCCCAGATCGGCTCCGGGCGCGCGCTGCGCTCCGACGACTTCGTCTTCTCCAGCTACCGCGAGCACGGCGTCGCCTACTGCCGCGGTGCGGGCCTCGTCGACCTGCTGCGCGTGTGGCGCGGCACGACCCAGAGCGGTTGGAACCCGTACGACATCAACATGGCGACCCCGCAGGTCATCATCGGCGCGCAGACCCTGCACGCCACGGGATACGCGCTCGGCATCCAGGCCGACGGCACGGATGCGGTCGCGGTCGCCTACTTCGGCGACGGCGCGACGAGCGAGGGCGATGTGAGCGAGGCCCTGATCTTCGCCGCCACCTATGCCGCCCCGGTCGTGTTCTTCTGCCAGAACAACCAGTACGCGATCTCGGAGCCGGTCGGGCTGCAGGCGCAGCGGCCGATCGCCGAGCGCGCCCCCGGCTTCGGCGTGCCGAGCATCCGCGTCGACGGCAACGACGTGCTCGCCGTGCTCGCGGCCTCCCGTGCCGCCCTCGACCGCGCCCGCTCGGGAGGCGGCCCGACCTTCATCGAGGCCGTCACCTACCGGATGGGGCCGCACACCACGGCGGACGACCCCACCCGCTACCGCGACCCGTCCGAGCTGGACGAGTGGCGCGGCCGCGACCCGATCTCCCGGGTGGAGGCGCACCTCGACGCCCAGGGGCGCCTCGACGAGGAGCGCCTCACGCGCATCCACGCGAAGGCCGACGCCGTGGCCGCCGAGATGCGCGCGGGCTGCCTGGCCCTGCGCGACCCGGAGCCGCTCACGGTCTTCGACAACGTCTACGCCGAGCCGCACACCGGCATCGCGCGCCAGCGGGACCACTACTCGCGCTACCTGCGCACGTTCGTCGGGGGTGACGGACGGTGACCACCCTGACCATGGCGAAGGCCATCAACGCGGGCCTGCGCAAGGCGCTCGCGGGAGACCCGCACGTGGTGCTGATGGGGGAGGACATCGGCACGCTGGGCGGGGTGTTCCGGGTGACCGACGGACTCCAGACCGAGTTCGGCCCGCGCCGGGTGATGGATTCGCCCCTGGCCGAGTCGGGCATCCTGGGCACCGCCGTCGGGATGGCGTACCGCGGGTACCGCCCGGTGGTCGAGATCCAGTTCGACGGATTCATTTACCCGGCGTTCGACCAGATCGTCAGCCAGGTGGCGCGGATGCACTACCGGACAGACGGCGCCGTGCGGATGCCGATCACGATCCGCGTGCCGTTCGCCGGCGGGATCGGTGCGGCCGAGCACCACTCCGACTCGCCCGAGGCGTACTTCGCCCACGCGGCGGGGCTGCGCGTCGTGAGCCCGTCCGATCCGCAGGACGCGTACACGCTCATCCAGCAGGCCATCGCCTCCGACGACCCCGTGCTCTACTTCGAGCCGAAGCGCCGCTACCACGCCAAGGGTGAGGTGGACGAAGCCGCCGCCCTGGCGGACGCGCGCCCGATGGGCACCGCTCGCGTCATGGCGACCGGCGGCGACGTGACCCTGGTGACCTACGGCGGCCTGGTGCAGCTGGCCAGGGATGCGGCCGTGGCGGCCGGCGACGAGGGCGTCTCCGTCGAGGTGATCGATCTGCGCTCGCTCTCGCCCCTCGACCTGGACACGGTCGTCGCCTCGGTGCGCAAGACCGGCCGGCTCGTGGTGACGCACGAGGCCGCGCTCTCCGGCGGACTCGGCGCGGAGATCTCGGCGTCGATCACCGAGCGCTGCTTCTACGAGCTCGAGCACGCGCCGGTGCGCGTCACCGGGCACGACATCCCCTACCCGGCCGCACGGCTGGAGTCGGCGCACCTGCCCGACCTCGACCGCATCCTGGACGGCATCGACCGCGTCATGGACCGGCCGAACTCCCTCTCGGGGGTGGAGGACTGATGGCGGTCAAGGATTTCGCCCTGCCGGATCTCGGCGAGGGCCTCACCGAGTCGGAGCTGGTGAGCTGGAAGGTCGCGGTCGGCGACAGCGTGCACCTGAACCAGATCATCGCCGAGGTGGAGACGGCCAAGGCGCTCGTCGAGCTGCCGGCGCCGTACGACGGTCGCGTGTCGCGCCTCTACGTCGAACCGGGGGTGACGGTCGCGGTGGGGGAGCCCCTCGTCGCGTTCGAGGTGGCGGGCGCGGAGCCAGAATCCGCTGACGGTCCTGACGGAGCGGGCGACCGCGCCGACGTGCCGGAACCGACGCTGGTCGGCTATGGCGCCCGTCCCGATGCGACGACCCGGCCCGCGCGCCGGGCCCGCCCCGGTCTGGCTCCGGCCGGACAGGCACGGGAGGCCGCCCCCGCGCGCGAGACCGCAGCGGCCGTCGCCCCCGCGCCCGCGGCAGCGCAGGCGGCCACCGCGACGGCCCTGGCCGAGCGTCCCCGCGCCACCCCGCCCGTGCGCAAGCTGGCCCGCGAGCGCGGCATCGACCTCGGGACCGTGACCGGGACCGGTGCGGGAGGTCCGGCGACGGCGGGCGGGTCGCACCGCCTTCCCGTCTCCGCGGCCCCGACTGCACCGGCGACACCGAGCGCACCGGCGACCGCGGACCGCGGCGACGTGCGCATCCCGATCCGCGGCGTGCGCAAGGCGACGGCCGAGGCGATGGTGCGCAGCGCGTTCTCGGCCCCGCAGGCGACGGTCTTCCTCACGGTCGACGTCACCGCGACGTCCGAGCTCGTCGAGCGGCTGCGCGCGCGCACCGCGGAGGGCGAGGCCAGGCCGGGCCTGCTCGCCGTCGTGGCCAAGGCCCTGTGCCTGGCGATCCGGCGCACCCCCGAGGTGAACGCCCGCTGGGACGACGACGCGCAGGAGATCGTGCAGTCGGGCGCCGTCCATCTCGGCATCGCCGCCGCGACCCCGCGCGGGCTGCTCGTGCCGGTGGTGCGGGATGCGGACCTGCTCCCGCTCACCGACCTCGCCGGCGCGATCCGCACTCTCGCGGAGACCGCCCGCTCGGGACGGACGGCTCCCGCCGACCTCTCCGGCAGCACCATCACGATCACGAACGTCGGCGTCTTCGGCGTCGACGCGGGCACGCCGATCGTGACGCCGGGGGAGGCTGCGATCCTGGCACTGGGTGCGGTGCGCCGTCAGCCGTGGGAGCACGACGGCGGCATCGCGCTGCGCGACGTGCTCACGCTGGCGCTCTCGTTCGACCACCGGATCGTGGACGGTCAGCAGGCGTCGATCCTGCTCGCCGATCTCGGCCGCATCCTGAACGACCCGGCGTCGGTGCTGGCGTTCGTCTGACCGGAGGGGTGCGTCGCCGAGCAGGTTCGGCTATGCGTGCAGCGCCGCGTTGAGCTCCACGCCGGAGCCGGCGCGGCGCAGCACCTCGACGGCGCCGGAGACGGAATTGCGGCGGAACAGCAGCCCGGGAACGCCGGAGAGCTCGACGGCCTTCACCGTCTGCGGGCGTCCGTCGGCGGTGGGAGCGGCGTCGACGACGACGACCTTGGTGCCGGCCGTGACGTACAGGCCCGCCTCGACGACCGAGTCGTCGCCGATGGAGATGCCGATGCCGGAGTTGGCGCCGAGCAGCGCGCGCTCGCCGATCGCGACGCGCTGCGTGCCGCCGCCGGAGAGGGTGCCCATGATGGACGCGCCGCCGCCGATGTCCGAGCCGTCGCCGACGACGACGCCCTGGGAGATGCGGCCCTCCACCATCGAGGAGCCGAGGGTCCCGGCGTTGAAGTTGACGAAGCCCTCGTGCATCACGGTGGTGCCGGGGGCGAGGTGGGCACCGAGCCGCACGCGCGACGCGTCGGCGATGCGCACGCGGTCGGGCGTGACGTAGTCGAGCAGCCGCGGGAACTTGTCGATGCCGGTGACGTGGATGCCGGCGCGCTGGAGGGCGGGACGCAGGCGGTCGAAGTCGGCCGGGAGCACCGGGCCCGCGTTCGTCCAGGTGACGATCGGCAGGTGGCCGAAGATCCCGTCGAGGTTCAGGGTGTTTGGCGCGACCAGGAGGTGCGAGAGGAGGTGCAGGCGCAGGTACGCGTCCGGCGTGGAGGCCGGTGCGGCGTCGAGGTCGATCTCGACCGTGACGGTGTCGATGCGCACGTTGCGTCGGGCGTCCTCGCCGGCCAGGGCCTCCAGCTCGGCCGGTGCGATCCAGGGCTCGCGGCCGGCGGGGATGCGACCGAGCTGCGGCGAGGGGAACCAGGTGTCGAGAACCGTGCCGTCGCCGGCCACGGTCGCGAGTCCGTAGCCCCACGCGGTGCGGGAGGTGGCGGGCGCGGCGGACTCGTCAGCAATCTCGGAAGGCATGGCTCTAGATTAGTAGGGTGCCTCTCGACCTCACCGCCACCTCCACCGACCTCACCCGCCAGATCTGCGACATCGAGTCCGTGTCCGGAAACGAGAAGGAGCTCGCCGACGCGATCGAGGAGGCGCTCTTCGGGCTCGCCCACCTCGAGGTGATCCGCGACGGCGACACGATCGTCGCCCGCACGAACCTCGGCCGCGAGCGTCGCGCGCTCATCGCGGGGCACATCGACACCGTCCCGCTCAACGGCAACCTGCCGACGCGCTTCGAGACCGAGGGCGGCGTCACCTACCTCTGGGGTCGCGGCACCGTCGACATGAAGGCCGGCACGGCGGTGCAGCTGAAGCTCGCCGCCGAGCTCACCGACCCCGCGATCGACGTGACGTGGATGTGGTACGACCACGAGGAGGTCAACGCCGAGCTCAACGGGCTCAACCGGCTCTCCCGCAACCGCCCCGATCTGTTCACCGGCGACTTCGCCATCCTGGGCGAGCCCAGCAACGGCGTCGTCGAGGGCGGCTGCAACGGCAACCTCCGCGTCGAGGTGCGCACCTACGGCCTGCGCTCGCACTCGGCGCGCGGCTGGGTCGGCGACAACGCCATCCACAAGGCCGCTCCCATCCTCGACATCCTCGCCGCGTACCAGGCGCGGGAGGTGGAGGTCGACGGCCTCGTCTATCGCGAGGGCCTCAACGCGGTCGGCATCTCCGGCGGCATCGCGGGCAACATCATCCCCGACGAGTGCATGGTGCACATCAACTACCGGTTCGCCCCCTCCCGCAGCTCGCAGGAGGCCATCGACCACATGCACGAGCTGTTCGGCGACTACGAGATCACCGTCGTCGACCGGGCCGACGGCGCCCGCCCCGGCCTCGACGCGCCCTTGGCACAGGAGTTCGTGGCGGCCGTCGGCGGCGTCGCGAAGCCGAAGTACGGCTGGACCGACGTGGCACGGTTCAGCGCGATGGGCATCCCGGCGGTCAACTACGGCCCCGGCGACCCGCTGAAGGCGCACGCCGACGACGAGCGCGTCGACGTCGAGCAGATCGTGGCCGTGGAGGCCGGACTCCGTGCCTGGCTCACCGGCTCCGGCGCCCGCTGAGCCGGACGCCGCGGTCCGTCCCGCGGCGCAGCCGGGCTCGTGGTGGACCCTGTGGTGGGTCCGGGTGCTCGCGATCTTCGTCGCGAGCCGCGTCTTCACGACCGTCGTCCTGCTGATCTTCGCCGCGAACCAGGGGCAGAACCCGTGGACAGGGCCGAAGCCCGACTACTTCTCGTTCGCGACCATCTGGGACGGGCTCTGGTACAACATCATCGCGGTGTCCGGCTACCCAGCCGCGCTGCCGACCGACGGCGTGCACGTCACCGAGAACGCCTGGGCGTTCATGCCCGTGTACCCGGGCGTCGTCGACGCCGTGATGTTCGTGACGCGGCTCTCCTGGGCGCCGGCGTCCGTGCTGGTGTCGGTGCTCTGCGCCGCGGGGGCCGCCCTCGTCCTCCATCGGCTGCTCCGGCGGGTCGGGCTGTCGGAGTCGACCACCCTGTTCGCGGTCGTCCTGTTCTGCGTCGCCCCGGTCTCCCCGCTCTTCCAGCTGGCCTACGCCGAGTCGCTGCAGCTGCTGCTGCTCGCCGTCGCGCTGCTCCTGCTCGTCGACCGCCGGTACGGCTGGCTGTTCCCGGTGACCCTGGTGATGGCGTTCACCCGGCCGAGCGGGCTCGCCTTCGCCCTCGCCCTCGGCCTGCACGTCGTCTACCGCTGGGTGCGCCGCCGCGACGACCCGTTCCCGCTCCGCGAGCGCGTCCTGAGCGTGTCGCTGACGGTGTTCAGCGGGCTCGCGGGCCTCGCCTGGCCGGCGATCGCGGGCATCGCGACCGGATCCTGGACGGCCTACACCGACACCGAGCTCGCCTGGCGCGCGGCGTACATCGGCTACCAGCACCTCGTCCCGTTCGCGGCGTGGTTCCAGGGGGCGGAGTGGTGGACGACGGTCATGCTCGGCCTGCCGGGCTGGATCGGCATCGTCGTGCTCGTCGTCATCGTCGCCCTGTACGCCGTGCTGCTCTTCTCGCCGGCGGTCAGGAGACTCGGTCCCGACCTGCTCTTCTGGGTGATCGCCTACTCGGTGTACCTCTTCGCGGTGTTCTTCCCGCAGTCGAGCACGTTCCGCCTCCTGATGCCGCTCTTTCCGCTGCTGGGCGCGCTGGCACTGCCGCGCAGCCGCGTCTACCGGGTCGCGCTGGTCGTGCTGTTCCTCGCCATGCAGGTCGGCTGGATCGCGATCTGCTGGGGCGTCGACGGTGCGGATTGGTCGCCGCCGTGACCCGTGGCACCCGCTCGGGGTGGGTGCCGATTTCCACAGGTCGCCGCGGATGTCGGATAATAGGGGGACATCCACGAAAGGGGAGCTGCATGGCGGCCATGAAGCCGAGGACCGGGGACGGGCCAATGGAGGCTGTGAAGGAGGGACGGCTCATCATCGTGCGTGTCCCGCTCGAAGGTGGGGGGCGCCTGGTCGTCTCCGTCAACGACGCGGAAGCCAAAGAACTGCACGATGCTCTCGCGAGCGTCGTGAGTGCCTCCTGAACGAATAACACGTCGGACGGACCCTGAATGCTCAGGGTCCGTTCGTTGTTTCCACGGGTACGTCTACGGCGCGAGCTTGGTCAGCTGCAACAGGCCGTCGCCGGCGGGGGAGAGCGCGCTGATCACGGCGCCGGAGCGCGCGGTCTCGGTGATGAGGGTGCGGAAGCCGGTGGCGACGTCGTCGCGCGCAGCGGGATCGGCGACCCGGCCGCGCCACAGGGCGTGCGCGACGAGGACGGTGCCGCCGGGGCGGACGAGCCGCAGGCCGTGCTCCACGTACTCGATGACCGACTGCGGGTCCGCGTCGATGAAGACGATGTCGTAGGAGTTCTCGTTCATCCGGGGGAGCACGTCGAGCGCGCGTCCCGTGATGAGGCGCACCCGGTTGGAGGCGACGCCCGCCTCGGTGAAGAACGCGCGCGCGTGCTGCTGGTGGTCCAGCTCCTGGTCGATCGAGGTGAGCTGCGCGTTCGCGCCACCGGTCAGCAGCCAGAGGCCGGAGACCCCGACACCCGTGCCGATCTCGACGATGTTCTCGGCGGCCGTCGCGGCCACCACGATGGCCGCCTGCGCGCCCGTGCTGGGAGCGATCGGCTCGACGCCCAGCTCCAGCGATTGCTGCCGCGCCCGCGCGATCACGTCGCTCTCGACGATCACGTCGTCGGAGAATCTCCAGTTCGAGTCCTTGTCTGACACAGTGCTCCTTGCCTCCGGTCCAGGATACGGCCCGCCGACCCAGCATCCGCGCAAGCCCGGCGCGATACTCTTGATGCGTGTTCGGACTGACCTTTGACAAGCTGCTGATCGTGGCGGTGATCGCGGCGTTCGTCATCGGCCCGGAACGCCTGCCGTTGTACGCGGGGAAGCTCGGTCAGTTCGTGCGCTCGCTGCGCGACTTCGCGAACGGTGCGAAGTCCCGGATGCGCGAGGAGATGGGCCCGGAGTTCGACGAGGTCGACTGGAAGAAGCTCGACCCGCGCCAGTACGACCCGCGCCGGATCATCCGTGAGGCCCTCCTCGAGGACGCCCCCGCCCCCACCAGCTCCATCAAGCCGGCGAGCCCCGCGGCCGCCGCCCAGCGCGCCCTCCCGGCCGGCGCCCTGCCGCCGTTCGATCCCGAATCCACCTGATCCGCGTCAGCTCGCCTCGCCCTCGGACGGTGTGGCGATGCCGTTGGATGCGGCCCAGGCCGTGACGTCCCGCCGCTCGATGGCGGTGGCCATGAGGTCGGGGAAGAGGTCGGGCGTGCAGGCGAAGGCCGGGACGCCGATGCCGGCGAGCTGCGCCGCGTGCTGCGCGTCGTACGAGGGCTTGCCCGAGTCGGAGAGGGCGAGCAGGGCGACCATCGTCGTCCCGGAGCCGACGATCGACCGGGCCCGCCGCAGCATCTCCTCGGCGATCCCGCCCTCGTAGAGGTCGCTGATGAGCACGAGCACCGTGTCGGTCGGCTGGGTGATCTGCGACTGGCAGTACGCCAGCGCCCCGTTGATGTCCGTGCCGCCGCCGAGCTGGACGCCGAACAGCACGTCGACGGGGTCGTCCAGCTCCTCGGTGAGGTCCACCACCGTGGTGTCGAAGACGACGAGGCGGGTGCGCACCGCCGGCAGCGACGCCAGCACGGCGCCGAACACGCTGGAGAACACGACGGACTCGGCCATGGAGCCGGACTGGTCGATGCACAGGATGATCTCGCGCTGCACCTGCGTGCGGCGGCGGGCGTGGCCCACCAGCCGCTCGGGCACCACGGTGCGGTGCTCCGGGAGGTAGTGCTGGAGGTTCGCGGCGATCGTCCGGTTCCAGTCGATGTCCGCCGGCCGGGGCCGGCGCGTGCGCGCGGAGCGGTCCAGGGCGCCCGAGACGGCCTGCACGGTCTGGGCGCGCAGGCGCTCCTGCAGCTCGTCCGTGACCTGGCGGACGACGGCTCGCGCGGTCGCCTTGGACGCTTCCGGGATCACCGAACCGAGCCCGATCAGGGTGCTCACCAGGTGGATGTCGGGCTGGACCGCGGTGAGCATCTCCGGCTCCAGCAGCATCTCCCGCAGCCCCAGCCGGTCCATCGCGTCGGCCTGCATGATCCGGACGACGGAGGAGGGGAAGTAGCCGCGGATGTCGCCCAGCCACCGGGCCACGCGGGGCTGGGAGCCGCCCAGCCCGCGGCGGCGGTCGGCGTCGTAGAGCTCGCCGAGCACACCGTCGCGTGCGGCGTCCTCGGCCGAGAGCGCGATCGGCTCCCCGCCGGATCGCACTCCGTCCGCGTCGCCCGAGCCGAGCACCAGCCGCCACCGCGTGAGGCGCTCCTGCGTCGCCGCGTCGTCGTCGCTCATGACACCACCTTCCAGCCGAGGAGCCGTGCGACCGCACGGAGGCCTGCCTGCGCCGCCGCCGCATCCACGTCCGGTGCCGCCGCGGTCGCTGCGGAGGGACCGTCGGAGATCCGATGGCCGATCCTGGCGCGTTCCGCGGGCGTGAACGCGGAGAAGGTGCGCCGGAGGAGCGGCAGGATGTCGTCGAACACGTCGGTGCCGGCGGAGCCGAGCCACTCGTCGAGCAGAGCCAGCAGGGCCGGGTCGTGGATCAGCACGGTCGCGTCCCCGGTGAGGAAGCCGTCGATCCACCCGGCAGCGTCGGCCGGGTCCGCGGCGATCGAGAGCGCCCGGCTCATCCGCGTCGCCACCGTGTCGGTGTCGAGCAGCGCGGCGTCGAGGAGCATCCGGGTGGCTCGGCCCGAGAGCAGACCGGGGACGCGATCGTGGTCCGCTAGCTCCCCGAGCGTCCGCCACCAGCGTTGGAGCAGGTCCTCGTCCTCGAGGAGGGTGAGTCCCCGGTGCGCGGACTCCACGGCGCTTCGCAGCGCGGTCGCCGCGTCGTCATCGAGCGCGACGGCGGCCGGGGGGAGGCCGACGCAGGCGCGGACCGCGGTCTCGTCGAGCACCGCACGCACCTCGCCGGTCTCGACGCCCCGCACGTTCCCGTAGCGGCACACGGTCGCCAGCGGTTCGATCGCGGCGAGGAGCTCGAGGGCGTCGGTGTGCGTCGCCGCCCGTTCCGCGAGTCGGGCGACCACGTCGTGGACCGGCGTCTCCGCCAGGAGGCACTGCGAGATCAGTTCGGAGAGGGCGGCGAGGTCCGGTGCGTCGCGCGCGTCCTGCGCGACCTTCGCGGCGGTCGCGGACGCGAGCGTCGTGCCGTAGACGCTCGCCTCGACGACCGCGACGGCGAGCTCCGGAGACCAGGCGAGCTCCCACGCCTCCTTGAACGTGCCCGTGGTGCGCCCGGCATCGACGGGAGCTCCCCACGGGATGCCGAGGAGGCGCAGCCGATGCAGCAGCGTCGAGCGGGCGCGGCCGGCGTCGGTGCGCAGATCCAGGGTCACGGTCTGGGGATGCGCGGCCGGCTTGAGCCTGGTCGCCCGTTGCGCGCGCTCCAGATCGGCCGCCAGGGGAGTGAGGGGGGCGGCCGCCGGAACCGAGCCGATGTCGTCTCCCACGACCAGCCGGTCGTGGACGAGGGAGAGCGGCAGCGGGTTGCCGTCGGCGAGCACCGAGAGCGCCGCGTCGTCCAGCTCGTCGAGGCCGGGCCCGGGGCGGCCCCGCACCGTCGCCAGCGTGGACGCGAGCCGGTCGGCTTCGACCACGGAGGCCGTGGACGCGTCGATCCCCTGGCGGCGGAGCTCCTGGGCCACCTTCACCAGCCAGACCGTCGCGACGTCCGACGCGGAGCCGGACCGGGCGTGCTCGAAGAGATGCCGGTACCAGCCGGGGGAGGAGACGCCGGCGCCGTAGCCGGAGGCGTAGCTCAGCCGCGACGCCGTCCATGGCACCCAGGCCGCCGCCACCTTCGCCTTCGGCAGCCCGCGCAGCAGAAGCCGGTCGGCCGCAGCGGAGGGGAAGGAGGCCGGCTCCAGCGCCGGAGCGTGCCACGCGCCGCAGACCACCGCGATCCGCTCGTCGCCGCCCTTCGACGCGGCCCGGATGGCGGTGCGCATCGCGGCTTCGCGGAGGGCCGTCATCGCCGTGCCGAGCGGGTCCGCCAGGGCGGTCAGATCGAGGTCGCCGTCCTGACCGACGACCGGCGCGGCGGCCGGCTCGTCGCGGCGCAGCTCGGCGATCGCGGAGGAGAGGGCGGCGAAGCGCTCCAGGACGGATCCCTCGCGCCGCTCGACGGCATCCTCCCACCACCGCTCGGGGTCGTCGTAGCCGGCCGCGCCGGCGAGCGCGGCGATCGGGTCGCGCCCCTGCCGGGCGTCCCCGGCCGTCGGCTGGACTGTTGGCACGGGCTCACGCGGTCCGGCGGCCTCCTCCGGTCCGTCGGCCTCCTCCAGCAGCTCGCGCTGGGCGAGGCGCTGGCGGATGGCGACGCCGTGCGTCTCCGGCAGGTCGATCGAGCGCACGCTGCTCCCGTTCGCCAGGGCCCAGCGCAGCGCGACCCACTCGGGCGAGAAGGAGGCGAGCGGGTAGAAGCTCGCCCGGCGCGGGTCGTCGACCGCGTAGACGAGGCCGGCGACCGGAGGGATCATGTCGGGGTCGCCGGCGAGCGCGGCGATGGGATCCAGCTCGGGCGCGCCCTCGATCAGCACCAGCGTGGGCGCGAGCGCGTCGAGGGCCTCCGCGACCGAGCGGGCCGATCCCGGCCCGTGATGGCGGATCCCGAGGATGTGTACGTCCGGCACCGTGTCGCTCAGTCGCCGAGGTCGCGGCAGGCGCGGTAGAGGTCGGCCCACTCCGGCCGGTTGCGCACGACGGTCTCCAGGTACTCCTCCCAGACCACGGCATCCTGGACCGGGTCCTTCACCACCGCGCCCAGCAGCCCGGCGGCGACGTCGTCCGCGCGCACCGCGCCGTCGCCGAAGTGCGCGGCGAGGCTGAGCCCGCTGGTGACCACGGAGATCGCCTCCGCCGTCGAGAGCGTCGCGGACGGCGACTTGATCGTGGTGCGTCCGTCGGCCGTGACGCCGGCGCGCAGCTCGCGCATCACGGTCACCACCCGGCGGATCTCGCTCAGCGCGGCGAGGTCGGCGGGGAGCTCGAGGGACGCGCCCAGGCTGCGGACGCGGCTCTCCACGATCTCCACCTCCTGGTCCAGCGTGTCGGGCAGCGGCAGCACGACGGTCGTGAAGCGACGGCGCAGCGCCGAGGAGAGATCGTTGACGCCCTTGTCGCGGTTGTTGGCGGTCGCGATGATGTTGAACCCGCGCTGCGCCTGCACCTCGGTGTCGAGCTCGGGGATCGGGATGCTCTTCTCCGACAGGATGCTGATGAGCGAGTCCTGCACGTCCGACGGGATGCGCGTGAGCTCCTCGATCCGGGCGAGCGATCCGGAGCGCATGGCCCGCATCACCGGTCCCGGGACGATCGCGCCCTCCGTCGGGCCCTCGGCCAGCAGGCGGGCGTAGTTCCAGCCGTACCGGATCGCCTCTTCGGCGGTGCCGGCCGTGCCGTGCACCACCAGGGTCGAGTCGCCGCTGATCGCGGCGGCGAGGTGCTCGCCGACCCAGGACTTCGCCGTGCCCGGCACGCCGAGCAGCAGGAGGGCGCGGTCGGTCGCGAGGGAGGCGATGGCGATCTCGATCAGCCGGCGGCTGCCGATGTACTTCGGGGTGATGACGGTGCCGTCCGGCAGCGCGCCGCCGAGCAGGTAGGTCGAGACGGCCCACGGGGACAGCTTCCACTGCGGCGGTCGCGGCCGGTCGTCGACGGCCCGCAAGGCGGAGAGCTCGTCGGCGTACGACTGCTCGGCGTGCTCGCGCAGCACCGTCGGGGTCGGGATATCGGCGATGGTCACGGGAGGGCCTTCCTGATCGAGTGGGCGATGGCGTGGTACTGCAGGGCGGCGGCGAGCGAACGGCGCGCCCTGGCGGGGCCGTCCAGGGTGAGCAGCTGCCGGACGCGGGGGTGCGAGCTCTCCGGAAGGGCGGTCGCCAGCGCGGCCGTGAGGTCCAGGACCGCCGGCGCGGGACCGTCCCCGGGCGAGGCGTCGCCCTCCATCCGGTCCAGGACCGCGCTCGTGAGGGCGGGCGACCACGGCTCCGGCGCGTGCGAGAGCGCCTTCTCGAGCGCACCGATCCCCGTCTTCCGGTCGGCGAGCGCCGCGACGAGCCAGCGTTCGAGCGCCGCGGGTTCCGCCAGCTCGACGAGGTCGATGTATCCGGCGTGTTCGAGGAAGGCGGTGGCCCACGCGGCATCGCGCTGCCGGTGGACGGCCTCGATGAGCGGGGCGCGCAGGGCCTTGTCCGGGAGGATCAGCTCCAGCGTCTGCGGGATGCCGACGCCGGTGGCCGCCGTCCAGGTGCTCAGCGGTGCGTTCTCGACCAGCATCCTCAGCCACGCCACGCGGTCGGGCTCGACCCCGGCCGCCGGTGCCGGGAAGCCGTCGCGGAGCCCGGCCTCGTCGAGCTCCGTCGGCGCGGACACGGCCACGGTGCGCTTCGACAGCAGCCGCCGGTTGACGGCGATGAGCGGGAGGAGCCGCTCCGCCATCCGTCGGGCGTAGCGGCTGTCCGGCAGGTGGCCGAGCAGCACGCCCGCCCGCTGGCGCACCGGCGCGGAGCCGTCATCGAGCGCGGCCTCCAGGAACGGTTCGTCGTCGGCGGAGAGCCGGTCGTCGAACACGGCGAGGAAGGCCTGCTTGCCGCGCGCGGGCAGACCGCCCCAGGCGGACGCGAGCAGGTCGCGCGCGGCCGCCGGATCGGATCGGCGCAGCAGGCGCAGGGCGTCGGCGGCTGCCGCGGTGGGGAGGGTTGGCCACTGCTCGGCCAGCTCGGCCGCGGAGAGCTCCGGCCGCGTCGCCCGTCTCGGCGCATCGACGAGCCCGGCCAGCCAGGCACCCCGCTCGCCCCAGGCCGCGTGGAGTGCGACCGCGAGCGCCTCGTCCGTGCGGGCGAGCTCCAGGAGGGCGGGAAGCCGGCGCGGCGGGACGATCATCCCGTGGCGCGCGGCGGAGTCCAGCCAGAGCCGGAGCAGCCGTGACCGCAGATCGGCGGGCACCGGCGGCTGGGTGAGCAGCAGACCGAGCAGCTCGGCGGCGGCGGGCGGTGCGGTCGGACGGGTCTCCGGCGGCGCCGCGGCGACCGCCGCGCCCCGCTGCGGACGGCGTCCCGCCCGGAGCAGCACGTCCTGGAGGGCGGCCTGGTCGAGCAGCAGGGTGCGCGGGTCCCGCTCGTCTCCGTCGAGCACGCCGACCCCGAGCTCCGACGGCGGACGGGCCGGCCGTCGCCGGTCGGTGCCGACCAGCGCTGTCGCCAGGAGCTCGCCCTGCCACGCTCCGAGGTCGTCGACCGCCGTCACAGTGCCACCACCCCGTCGTCGGTGACGAGCGACAGGATGCGCAGGCGCCCGTCCTCGACCTCGCCGAACACGTCGCACGGTGCCCCGCCCGTGATCGCGAGCATCGTCGTCCGGTCGGCCTCCGGCACGAGCGGGAGGGCGTGGCCGTGCGCGTCGACCACCGCCGTCTCCTCCCCGGCGGCGACGGTCACTCCGCCGAGGAGCACCGGGAAGCGGACCCGCCACGGCGCCGTCGCCAACTGCTCCGCTGCGGCGGCGTGCGCGGAGGCGACATCCATCCCGGCCCCCAGGTCGCGGGCGACCCCCGCCGGCTCGGGGGAGCCGTCGAACAGGGCTCGCCGCGGGGACGAACCGGGATAGAGCCCGACCGTCGCCCGGAGGCGGCTGCCGACCAGCTGCGGTGTGCCGAGGGCGCTCCCCGGTCCGCTGATCTCCAGCAGGAGCACGTGCCCCCCGTCGTCGTCGCGGAGCCAGGTGCGCTGCTGCTGCAGCCGGCCGCCGAGGTCCCGATGGACTCCCGCCACCGACCAGACACCGGTGCGCGACTCCCCGGCGAGGACCTCCGCCGTCGGGACGGGCCACCCGAGCGCCGTGCGCAGCTCGGCCTGCTCGTCGGCGGGAAGCGTCTCGCGCCGCGACCACCCCTGCGCCAGCATCCACCAGCGGCCGATGAGCTGGAGGAGGTCCCGGTCGCCGAGCCCCGCGCGGATCGCCCCACCGGCATCGCGCACCTGCTCGGCGAGCGCAGGGAGCTGCGCGTCGACGAGCCGTGCGGCGACCCCGTCCCACCAGGCCCGCTCCCGCCCGCGGGCATCGGCGAGGCCGGCCCGAGCCAGATCGCCCAGCCAGAGGGTGAACTCCTCGATGCCGGCATCCATCTTGGCCGCGCGTTCGGCCTGCCGTCTCGCCTGCGCCTCGGGATCGGCGGGCGCGCGGTCCTCCGGCGACGCTGTGCGCGAGCGGGCGCGCTTGTCGCGCTGCTCCGCCCAGGTCTGGGCGAACTCGGCCGTGCCTCCGGCTTCTCCGACGCCTCCCGCCGACCACAGCAGGAGCAGCGCGATCGCGTGCTTGCACGGGAACTTGCGGCTCGGGCAGCTGCAGCGGTACGCGGGGGCGAGCAGATCGACGCTCACCTGGTACGGCGTGCTCCCGCTGCCCTGGCAGCGGCCCCAGAGCAGCGAGTCGTTGACCCCGGTCTCCGACCACGGCCCGGGGGCTGCGAGCTTGCGGCCCGCGGCGACGGAGGAGGCGTCAGGAGCGGCGTCGACGATCCGCTGATCGCTCCACGGCGTCACCGCCACGGTTCCCACCGCCGTCTGCGCACGTTCCACCCCATCCCTCGATCCTTGCACGGGACCGATCGTGGCGGGGACGGATGACCGGGAGGTGAATCGCGCGACCGTCGCCGGCGGTCGTGAGGCCGCGCATCCAATACGATGCGGACATGATCGCAACGGAGCAGACGCTCACCCGGCCGACGGTCGCGCGCTACGCCATCGGTTCGCTCGGCACCGGCGGCTTCTCCACGCTCCCGGGTCTCGTCCTCGTCTACTACCTGACGGACAGTCTCGGTGTGGCCGCGCTCGTGGCGGGCGTCGTCGTGACGGTGGCCAAGGTGTGGGACGTCGTCATCGACCCCGTGATCGGCGCCCGCAGCGACCGGATGCTCGCCGTGCGCGGATCCCGCCGGCCGATGATGGTGCTCGGAGCGGCCACGCTGCCCGTCTTCTTCCTGCTGACCTTCGCCGTGCCGGCCGGCATGCCCGCGGCGGTCTCGGCGACGTGGGTGCTGATCGCCTTCGTGCTGACGGCCACGTCGTTCAGTCTCTTCCAGGTGCCCTACATCGCGCTGCCCGCCGAGCTCGCCGGGGGGTACGACGAGCGGACACGGCTGCTGACCTGGCGCGTGGTGGTGCTGACGTTCGCGATCCTGCTCTTCGGCGCGGGCGGCCCGGCGCTGCGCTCCCTCGGCGGCTACCCGGTCATGGCGCTGATCGCGGGCGTCGCCATCGGCGGCGGGATGCTGATCTCGGCCTTCGTGGCGCCACGGCACGCTCCCGCCCCGATCGCCCCGCCGCGCGAGTCCGTGCTCGTGACGCTGCGCACGAACTACGCGGCCGGGGTGCGCGTCCTGCGGGACAGCCAGCCGTTCCGCGCGCTGCTGCTCACCTTCCTGCTGCAGGGGCTCGCCACCGGCCTCATGCTCGCTGGGGCGAACTACGTCGCGACCTGGGTGCTGCACTCCGAGGACGCGGTCACCTTCCTCTTCCTGGCCCTCATCGGTCCGGCCCTCGTCGTCACGCCGCTGTGGGGCATCGTCGCCCGGCGGGTCGGCAAGGAGCGCGGCTTCGTCGCGGCGAGCGTGCTCTTCGGGCTCGCGGCCCTGTCGATGGTCGTGCTGCTCTGGGCTCCGGGAGCCTGGGTCTACGTGCCCGTGGCGGTGGCCGGCGCGGCCTACGCCGGCATGCAGTCCCTGCCCATGGCGATGCTGCCCGACGTGATCTCGCACGACGCGCGCCGCAACGGGCCGGGCCGCGCGGGGACCTTCGGCGGGATGTGGACCGCCGGCGAGACGACGGGGATGGCGCTGGGCGCGACCGTGCTCACCGTCGTGCTCGCGATCACGGGCTACGTGGTGCGCTCGGCGGACCCGACCGTCGTCGTGGCCGGGGCGACGCAGCCCGCCGCGGCCGTCGCGGGCATCGTGCTCGCCTTCAGCGCGGTGCCCGCCGTGCTGCTCGCCCTCAGCCTCATCCCCCTCGGCCGCTACCGCCTCCGGAAGGACGACATCGATGGTCTCGTTTGACGCCAGGGCGGTCCTCGCCCGACTCGCCGCTCTGCGCTCGGCCGACGCGCCGACCCACGGCGGGCAGGTGCTCAGCTACGTGTACGACTCGGGTGTCGCCGAGATCGACGAGCTGGCCGCCGAGGCCATGCGGCTCGTGCAGCCGGTGAACGGCCTCGACCCGACGACCTTCACCTCCGTCGCCGTGATGGAGCGGGAGGTGATCGGCTTCGCCCGGGAGCTGCTCCACGGCGGCGACGATGTCGTCGGCTCCGTCACCTCCGGCGGCACCGAGTCGTGCCTCCTCGCGGTCAAGACGGCGCGCGAGGCCTGGCGTGCCGCCGGCGGGGAGGGCCGTGCGCGCCTCCTCGCTCCGGTGACCGTGCACGCGGCGTTCCAGAAGGCCGCCGGGTACTTCGACCTCGCGCTCGACCTCGTGCCCGTCGACCACGAGACGGGACGGATCGATCCCGACCGCCTCCTCGACCGGCTGGGGCCGGACGTCGCGCTCGTGGTCGTCTCCGCCCCCTCCTACCCGTTCGGCACGCTCGATCCGGTCGGGACGGTCGCGGCCGCCTGTGAGGACGCCGGGGTGGCCCTCCACGTCGACGGCTGCATCGGCGGCTGGATCCTCCCGTTCTGGCGCGACGCCGACGGGACCGCGCTGCCGCCGTGGGACTTCCGCGTGCCGGGCGTCACCAGCATCTCCGCCGACCTCCACAAGTTCGGCTACGCCCCCAAGGGGGCGAGCGTGCTCCTGCAGCGCGGCCGCGACCGCCAGCGCCTCCAGTACTTCGCCACCACCGGCTGGCCCGGCTACCCGGTGGTCAACCCGACGCTCCTCGGCTCCAAGTCGGCGGCCGCCCTCGCGGCGTCGTGGGCGATCATCCAGGCGCTCGGAGCGCGCGGACTGGCCGAGCTGGGCGAGTCCTGCCTCCGTTCGACCGCCGCGCTCGCGGACCTGATCGCAGACATCGAGGGGCTGCGGGTGTTCGGCTCGCCGACCGGTCCGCTGCTGGCCGTGACCAGCGACGACTCCCTGCCGGCCGCCCGCCGCGTCGACCCGCACCACTGGGCCGACCGGGCGCGCCTGCGCGGCTGGCACCTCCAGCTGCAGCCCGGCCTCACCCAGGAGGACGGCACCCGCCTCCCGCACACGACGCACCTCACGATCACGCCGGTCACCGGCAGCCGCCTCGACGAGCTGGAGGCGGCCCTGCGCGCCGCCGCGGACGAGGTGCGAGGGGTTCCGCCCGTCGACCCGGGTCCGCTGCTCGGCGCGCTCCCGCCGGGGCTCGCGGAGGGGCCGCTCGACTCGGAGACCGCCGCGGCCGTGCTGCAGGCCGTCGGCATCGGCGGGGGAGGCGACGGCCGGCTCCCCGACGAGCAGGCCCCGTTGCTCGCCCTCATCGAGGCGCTGCCGCGCCCGCTGACGGAACGCCTGCTGGTCGAGCTGATCGCCCGCATCGTCGAGCCGGTCTAGCGGCCGGACGGGTCAGGGGAGCGCGACGCCGACGGCGATCGCGAACAGCACGAAGGCGAGCACGGCCGCGGTCGAGCGCAGCACGTCGATCCGCTCCCAGCGCACGACGACCGCGCGCCAGTCCGCGGGCGGCCTTACGGGATCCCAGTCGTTCACGCCGATGTTGATCGGCACGGTGCCGAGGAACGACGCGAGCACGAAGACCAGGAGGGCCGCGGCTCCCGCGATCCGCCAGGCCAGGCCCGCGGAGCCTCCCGCGACGACGAGGAGCGCGATCGACGCGAGCACCGTCGGCACCATCAGGATCGGGACCACGACCTTCAGCCGCTTCACCAGGGCGATCCGCGTCCGCACGTGGGCGTCGTCCGGCAGGGAGCGCAGCGCCGGCTGCACGCCCCAGCGCACGATCGTCTCCTCACCGGCGAGCAGCCCGGCGAGGACGAGCTGCACGACGATCAGCACCGTCACGGTCAGCTCCGCGGGGAGAGGCCGAGTTTGCGGCCGGCGAGACCGCGGGCACGGGTGGCGAGACGCTCGGCGACGGCGCGGATCGCGGCCGCGGCGGGATCGGCCGGGTCGGTCACGACGATCGGCGCGCCCGCGTCGCCACCGGCCCGCAGCGGGATGCTGAGCGGCACGGAGGCCAGCAGCGGCACCTCCTCGTCCTGGCCGGCGGACAGGCGGCGGGCGACCTCGGCCCCACCGCCGCTGCCGAAGAGGTCGAGGATGCTGCCGTCCGGCTGCACGAGGCCCGCCATGTTCTCGATCACGCCGACGACCTTCTGACCGGTCTGCCGGGCGACGACGCCGCTGCGCTCCGCGACGTCGGCGGCGGCGGGCTGCGGCGTCGTGACGACCAGCACCTCCGCCTGGGGGAGCAGCTGCCCGACCGAGATGGCCACGTCGCCGGTGCCGGGCGGCAGGTCGAGGAGCAGGATGTCGAGATCGCCGAAGAACACGTCGCCGAGGAACTGCTGGATGGTCCGGTGGAGCATCGGGCCGCGCCAGGCGACCGCCGCGGACGCGGAGTCGACGAACATCCCGATCGACACGACCTTCACGCCGTAGGCGACCGGCGGGAGGATCATGTCGTCCACCCGGGTCGGCCGCGGCGCGACGCCGTTCTCGTCGGTCATCCCGAGCACGCCGGGGATCGAGAAGCCGTGCACGTCGGCGTCGACGATGCCGACGCGCAGCCCGCGCTCGGCGAGAGCCACCGCCAGGTTAGCCGTGACCGTCGACTTGCCGACGCCGCCCTTGCCGCTCGTGACGGCGTAGACGCGGGTGAGGGAGTCCGGGCCGAACTGGGCGGTCCGCTCCGCCTTGCCGCCCCGCAGGCGCTCGGTGAGCGCGCGGCGCTCGGCCGGTGTCATCACCGAGACGTCGACGGTCACGTCGGTCACCCCGGGGACGCTCGCCGTGGCGGCGCGCACGTCCCGTTCGATCGCGTCGGCGGCCGGGCAGCCGACGATCGTCAGCTTGATGCCGACCGTCGCGTGCCCGTCGGGGGCCACCTCCACGCCGCCGACCATGTCGAGCTCGGTGATCGGCTTGCGGATCTCGGGGTCGAGCACGGCGGCCAGCGCACGCCCGACGGCGTCCGCCAGCTCAGGCACGGGAGTTCTCGCCTTCTTCCGCGTCCCGCTCCTCGAGGTCCTCGAGCAGGGCGCGCAGCTCGGCACGGATGAAGTCCTTCGTCGCCATGTCCTTCACCGCGAGCCGCAGTGCGACGACCTCGCGGGCGAGGTACTCGGTGTCGGCCAGGTTGCGCTCGGCGCGCTGGCGGTCCTGCTCGATCTGCACGCGGTCGCGGTCGTCCTGCCGGTTCTGGGCGAGCAGGATGAGCGGGGCGGCGTACGACGCCTGCAGCGACAGCACCAGCGTCAGCGCGATGAAGCCGAGGGCCGCGGAGTCGAACCGCCACGAGGTCGGGAGAAGGGTGTTCCACGCCATCCAGGCGACCACGAAGACGGTGAGCCCGAGGATGAACCACGGGGTCCCCATGGCGCGCGCGATCCACTCGGTGAACCGGCCGAAGCGGTCGCTCTGCTCGGCCTGACCGCGCCGCGACGACGACCCCAGGACGGGCGTGCGCAGACCTTTCGGCGCATCGAGACGGGTGTCCTGCTTACCTCGTGCCACTCGAACCCCTCCTTCCGTTCACGATCGGGATGCTGCCGGTCTCGTCGGACGGGGCCGTGCGTTTCACGGGCTCGTCCTCGTCTTGGCTCCGCCAGTCGTCGGGGAGCAGATAGTCGAGGATGTCGTCGATGGTCACCACCCCGACGAGTCGGTGCTTGTCGTCGACCACGGGGACCGAGACGAGGTTGTAGCTGGCCAGGATGCGGGACACCTCGGCCGCGGAGGTGTCGCCCGTGACGGGCTCCAGGCTGGGGTCGAGCAGCGTGCCGAGGCGCACGTGCGGCGGGTAGCGCAGCATCCGCTGGAAGTGCACGATGCCGAGGAACCGCCCGGTCGGCGGCTCGTAGGGCGGGAGGGTCACGCAGACGGCCGCTCCCAGCGCGGGGGCGAGCTCGTGCCGGCGGATCAGCGCGAGGCCCTCGGCGACGGTGGCGTCGGCCGACACGATGATCGGCTCGGTGGTCATCAGACCGCCCGCGGTGTCGGGCGCGTAGCTGAGGAGCATGCGGACGTCCTCCGCCTCCTCCGGCTCCATCAGCTCCAGGAGGTGCTCGCCGCGCTCGTCGGAGAGCTGCGCGATGAGGTCGGCGGCGTCGTCCGGCTCCATCTGGTCGAGCACGTCGGCGGCGCGGTCGTCGTCGAGCTTGGCGAGGATCTGCACCTGCTCGCTCTCCGGCATCTCCTCGAGCACGTCGGCGAGGCGGTCGTCCGGCAGCTCCTCCGCCACCTCGAGCATGCGCTGGGGCGGGAGGTCGAGCAGCGTGTTCGCGAGGTCGGCCGGCTTCAGCTCGGAGTACGTCGCGATCAGCTGCTCCGCCGACTGCGCCTCCCCGCCGCGAAGACGCTCGCGCACCTCGTTCCACGACACGAACGTCGTCGGTCCCTTGCCGAACGGCGAGGAGCCGGTCTTGGGCCGGCGCACGAAGAGCTGGCCGACCGCCCACTCGCCGGTGGGGGACTCCTCGATGGCGACGTCCTCGATGGTGGCCTCTCCGGTGCCGTCGGCGAAGTCCACCTTGCGGCCGAGCAGCTCCGCGATGACGCGCACCTCGCCGCCGCGCTGCTCGAAGCGCCGCACGTTGATGAGCCCGGTGGTGATGATCTGGCCGGGGGAGATGCTCGTCACGCGCCCGATCGACACGAACACGCGGCGCTTGCCGGGGATCTCCACGATCAGGCCGACGACGGTCGGCGGGTCCGATTTGCGGTAGACCACCAGCACGTCGCGCACGCGGCCGACCCGGTCGCCGACCGGGTCGAAGACGCTGGTCCCGGCCAGGCGGGCGACGAAGATTCTGGTGGCACTCACGTGTATAAACCTATGCCCTTCCCACCGCGGGGACCGTGAGAATGGGACAATGGGGCGATGAGCTCCCCAAGCCCTCTCGGCGGCCGCAACCGGATCCTGTTCCCGACCCTCCCGCGCGGCGAGGTCGTCGCAACGTTCGACAGCTACCCCGCGGCCCAGGAGGCGGTGGACGTGCTCGCCCGCGCCGACTTCCCGGTCGACAAGGTCTCCATCATCGGCAGCGACCTCAAGAGCGTCGAGCGCGTGACCGGCAAGCTCACCTGGGGGCGCGTCGCTCTCGCCGGCGCGGCCTCCGGCGCCTGGCTCGGCATCTTCTTCGGGCTGCTCCTCGTGATCTTCTCCCCGACGGTGAGCTTCGCCTTCGTGATCGCCGCCGTGCTCATCGGCGCCGGCTTCGGGATGCTGTTCGGCATCGTCTCCTACGCCATCAACCGGCGCCGCAAGGACTACACCTCGGTCATGCAGGTCATCGCGACCAGCTACTCCGTCCTGGTGGACGGCGACCTCGGCAACCGGGCGCGCAACCTGCTCGACGGCCGGCCGTCGGAGCAGCCCCAGGCCGCGGCCGCGCACCCGAGCGACCCGCCCGCTGCGCCGCACCCCAGCGACCCGCCGAGCGCGTGGCAGCCTCCCGCGCCGCAGCCTCCCGTGCCCCCGGCGGACGGCCCGGAGGACCCGGCGGCACCCCCGGCGCCGCGCGCCTGACCGGCGGGCGGTGGGCCGCTCGGCTCAGCGTGCGCCGAGCCGGCCCATCCACTCCTCGACGTCGTCCGCGGTGCGCGGGATGGCGAGCGACAGGTTCTCGGCGCCGTCGGCGGTGACGAGGATGTTGTCCTCGATCCGCACGCCGATGCCGCGGAACCGCTCGGGCACCGTCAGGTCGTCCGGCTGGAAGTACAGGCCGGGCTCGATCGTGAAGGTCATGCCGGGCTCCAGCACGCCGTCCAGGTAGAGCTCGCGCCGCGCCTGCGCGCAGTCGTGCACGTCGAGCCCCAGGTGGTGGCTCGTCCCGTGCACCATGTAGCGGCGGTGCTGCTGGTTCTCCGGCTCCAGGGCCTCCTCCGCGCTGACGGGCAGCAGGCCCCACTCGGCGGTGCGGCGGGCGATGACCGCCATCGCGGTCGCGTGGATCTGGCGGAAGCGGATGCCGGGGCGGACGATCGCGAACGCGGCGTCCGCGGCCTCCCGCACCGTCTCGTAGACCAGGCGCTGCGTCTCGGTGAACGTGCCGCTGACCGGCAGGGTGCGCGTGATGTCCGCCGTGTAGTAGCTGTCCATCTCCACGCCCGCGTCGAGCAGGATGAGGTCGCCGGGGACCACCGGTCCGTCGTTGCGCGTCCAGTGCAGGATGCAGGCGTGCGGGCCGCTCGCGGCGATGGTGTCGTAGCCGACGGCGTTGCCGTCCGCCCGCGCGCGCCCGTTGAAGACGCCCTCGACGAGGCGCTCGCCGCGGGGGTGCGCCACGATGCGCGGGAGGTCGGCGATCACGTCGTCGAAGCCGCGCGCGGTGGCGGCGACGGCGGCGCGCAGCTCGCCGAGCTCGTACTCGTCCTTGACCAGGCGGAGCTCGGAGAGCTCGCGGGCCAGGCGGTCGTCCTCGGCGTGGTCCTCCGGGTCGGCGTCCTCGGTGAGCACCAGGCGCGCGGTGTCGACGCGGTCGGTGAGGTCGGGGTCCGCCTCACGCAGGATGAGGGTGGAGTCGTCGACGGCGTCGAGCACGGCGGCGACGTCGGCGATCCCGCGCGTCGGGAGGTCGAGGTCGCTCGCGACCTGGCCGAGGGAGGGGCGCGGCCCGATCCAGAACTCGCCGATCTCGGGGTTGGCGTAGAACTCGTCGGAGTCGCGGCCGGCGCGCTCCCGGAAGTACAGGGTGGCCTCGTGCCCGGAGGCGGTGGGCTCCAGCACCAGCACGCTGCCGGGCTCAGAGTCCGAGCCCCACCCGGTGAGGTGCGTGAACGCGGAGTGGGCGCGGAACGCGTAGTCGGTGTCGTTGGAGCGCTGCTTGAGGCGCCCGGCGGGGACGATCACGCGCTTGCCGCGGAAGAGCTCCGACACGCGGGCACGGCGCCGGGCGGCGAACGCGGCCTGCTCGCGGGCGCCCGGGAGCACCTCCGGCCGTTCCGCCCAGCCGCTGCCGATGAACTCCTTGAAGGCGGCGGAGCCCGGAGTGGTCGAGCGGTTCGCGGTGGCGCGCGGGGCCTCTTCGGTCTCGGCGGTGGACGGAGTGGACTGCTGGGACGACATGCCGACCATTCTCCCACTCCTAGGATGGAGTGCATGGCTGATGAGCGACGGTTCCGCGGTCCCGTCGACCTCCACACGCACTCGAGCGTGTCGGACGGGACGGAGACCCCTGCGGAGCTCGTGCACGCCGCGGCGCGCGCCGGGCTCGGCACGGTCGCGCTCACCGACCACGACTCCACCGCGGGCTGGGCGGAGGCCGCCGTCGCGGGCGCCGAGGCCGGCATCACGGTCATCCCGGGCATGGAGCTGAGCACGCGGATCGAGTTCGCGAGCGTCCACATGCTCGGCTACCTCTTCGATCCCACGAACGCGGCGCTCGTGGCGGAGACCCAGCGCATCCGCGACGGCCGGATGCGGCGCGCGGAGGACATGGTGCGCCGGATCGGCGAGGACTACGACATCACCTGGGCCGACGTGATGGCCCAGGCCACGGAGGGCGCCACGGTCGGCCGCCCGCACATCGCCGACGCGCTCGTCGCCCGCGGTCTCGCCGTCGACCGCAGCGCGGCCTTCGCCGGCATCCTGCACTGGCGCAGCGGCTACTTCCAGCCGCACTACGCGCCGGAACCGCTGACGGGGGTGCGGCTGATCCGGGAGGCCGGCGGCATCCCTGTGCTCGCGCATCCCGCGACGGGAGGCCGCGGCCGGGTGATCCCGGAGGACCGCCTGCGCCGCCTGGTCGACGCCGGGCTCTTCGGCTTCGAGGTCGATCACCGCGAGAACACCGAGGACGGCAAGGCGCGGCTGCGCGAACTGGCCGCCCGCTACGGGCTCGCACTCACGGGCTCCAGCGACTACCACGGGGCGGGGAAACCGAACCGCCTGGGCGAGAACACGACCGATCCGGCGGTCCTCGATCGGATGATCGAAGAAGCGACAGGCGCGGCGCCCTTCTTCGCTCCGTGACCAGGTGCGCTTAGCCTGGACCCCGGGGGACGAAAGGCGAGGTGCTCGGGTGAGACGGATGTGGACGGCCTCCGCGTCGGCGGCGGCGCTGATCGGCGCGCTCGTTCTGGCGGGAGGCGCGGCACCGGCCGTCGCGGACACGTCGTACCCGTCGTGGGACGACGTGCAGGCCGCGAAGGCGAACGCGGCGGCGGCCCAGGCCGAGGTGGACAGCATCAACGCGCTGCTGGCCAACCTCCAGACGGCCGCGAACGCCGCCGGAGATCTCGCCGTGAAGCGCGCGGGAGAGTACGGGGCGGCCGAGGCGGCGCTGCAGGCGGCGACGCGCAAAGCCGACGACCTCTCGTCCCAGGCCACCGCGGCCACCGCCCAGGCCGAGACCCTCCGCAAGCAGAGCGGCACCCTCGCCTCCCAGCTGGTGCGCGCCGGAGGCTCCAACGTCACCCTCCGCCTCTTCCTGGGCAGCAGCTCGACGAACCAGAAGTCGCTGCTCTACGAGCTCGGGGCGGTCTCGAAGCTCACCGAGCGCTCGACCGCGCTCCTCGCCGCGGCCGACCAGCAGAAGAACGTCGCCGCCGCCCTCAGCACGCAGGCCGCCGCCGCCGAGACCGTGCGCACGCAGCTCGACGCCGACGCCAAGAAGGCCTACCAGGTCGCCAAGGACGCCGAGGCGGCGGCCGAGGCGCAGCTCGCCGACCAGAAGTCGCACGCGAACACGCTGTACGCGCAGCTCGCGACCCTGAAGAACACCGAAACCTCCGTCGAGCAGAACTACGCGGCCGGGGAGGCGGCGAAGGCCGCCGCCGAAGCCGCCGCGAACCCGGGTGGAGGAGCCGACGGCGTCGCACCGCCTCCCGGCATGGTCGTCGACCCCGCCGGAGCGCAGGCGTACGCGTCGAGCCGCTTGGCGGCGTTCGGCTGGGGGCAGGACCAGATGGGCTGCCTCATCCAGCTGTGGAACCACGAGTCGGGCTGGCGCGCGGACGCGTACAACACGTCGAGCGGCGCCTACGGCATCCCGCAGGCGTGGCCGGCCAGCAAGATGTCGTCGGCCGGCGCCGACTGGATGACGAACCAGAACACCCAGGTGAACTGGGGCCTCGACTACATCAACCGGGCGTACGGCTCGCCCTGCGCCGCGTGGAACTTCGAGATGAGTCACGACCCGAACTGGTACTGACCGGCGGCCGCCCGGTTCGACGCCGGACGGCCCGGTCGCATAGCCTGGAGCCCGACGGAGGAATCGGGAGCGTGTGCGGGTGAGACGGGTCTTGGCGCGATCGGCGGCGGTCGCCGTGCTGGTCGCGGGGCTCGTGACCGCCGAAGCCGCCGGACCCGCGGCGGCCGAGACGAACTACCCGAGCTGGGATGAGGTCGCCGCCGCGAAGGCGAACGCGTCCTCCGCTCAGGCCCAGGTCGACCGCATCAACGGGCTCCTCGCCGGACTCCAGAGCAGTGCGGACACCGCGGCCGACGCCGCCATCCAGCGTGCCGCCGAGTTCGGGGCCGCGCAGGCCGCCCTGCAGGCGGCGGCCCAGAAGGCGTCGGACCTCGCCGCGCAGGCCGAGGCGGCGCGATCCACGGCCGACACGCTGCGTCAGCAGAGCGGCACCCTGGCGGCCCAGCTCAGCCGGGGCGGCGGCTCGGACGTCTCCGTGCGGCTCTTCCTCAGCGACAGCACCGCGACGGCCGACACCCTGCTCTACCAGCTCGGCGCGGTGTCCAAGCTCGCCGAGCGGTCGAACACGCTCCTCCAGCAGGCCACGTCGCAGAAGAACCTGGCGTCGTCGCTCAGCGCGCAGGCCTCCGCCGCTCGGAGCATCCGGCAGCAGCGCGACGCCGACGCGAAGAAGGCGTACGACACCGCCGCCTCCGCCAAGGCCGCGGCCGACGCCGCGCTCGCCGACCAGCAGACGCGCGCCGACACCCTGTACGCCCAGCTCGCGTCGCTGAAGAACACGGAAGCCTCGGTCGAACGGCGGTACGCGGAGGGCGAGGCCGCCCGCAAGGCCGCGGAGCAGCCCGCCAACACCGGGGGAGGCGGCACCTCGGGTGGCGGTGGCTCGGGTGGCGGTGGCGGCAGCGGCGGCGGATCCGGGGGAGGAGCGGACGGCTCCGCGCCCCCGCCCGGAATCGTGGTCGACCCCGCCGCCGCGCAGGCGTACGCGGCCGGCCGCCTGCCGGCCTACGGCTGGGGCGGCGAGCAGCTGAGCTGCCTCATCAAGCTCTGGACCAAGGAGTCCAGCTGGCGCGCCGACGCCTACAACCGGTCGAGCGGCGCGTACGGCATCCCGCAAGCCCTGCCGGGCAGCAAGATGGCGAGCGCCGGCGGCGACTGGATGACCAACGCGAACACGCAGATCAACTGGGGGCTCGGCTACATCTCGGGCCGCTACGGGAGCCCGTGCGCCGCCTGGTCGTTCCACCTCGGGCACGACTGGTACTGACGCAGAAGGCGGCGACCCCGTCGGGGCCGCCGCCTTCTCTGCGAATCGGAACTCAGTTCGCGGGGGGAGTGCTGGGGGCGCTCGACGCTCCGCCGCGCGAACGGCGGCGACGGCGGCGCGGGGCGCTGTTGCCGTCGCGGTGCTGCGAGCCGCCTCCGTCGTGAGTGCCGGCGGCGACGTTCTGGTCGCCCTCGGCGGTGGCGGTGGCGGTGGTGCCGGCGTCGCCGCCGGCCGCCTCGGCCGAGCCCTCTCCGCCGCGGGTGCGGCGGCGGCTGCGGTTGCCCCCGGAGCGCTCGCCGTCGCGGGCGGCGCCGCCGGAACGCGAGCCCTCGGAACGCGAACCCTCGGAGCGCGAGCCGCCGGTGCGGGCGCCCTCGCTCTTGACGACCGGCGTGCTCTTCAGGCGGCCCTTGGAGCCGGCGGGGATGTTGAGGTCCTCGTAGAGGTGCGGGCTCGACGAGTAGGTCTCGACCGGCTCCGGCTGGCCCATCTCGAGCGCCCGGTTGATCAGCGCCCACTTGTGCAGGTCGTCCCAGTCGACGAAGGTGACCGCGATGCCCGTCTTACCGGCGCGGCCGGTGCGACCGGCGCGGTGCAGGTAGGTGTCGTGGTCGTCCGGGACGGTGTGGTTGATCACGTGGGTCACGTCGTTGACGTCGATGCCGCGGGCCGCGACGTCGGTGGCGATCAGGATGTCCTTCTTGCCGGCCTTGAAGGCGGCCATCGCGCGCTCGCGCTGCTCCTGGTTCAGGTCGCCGTGCACGGCGGCGGCGTTGAAGCCGCGGTCGTTCAGCTCTTCGACCAGCTTCGCCGCAGCGCGCTTGGTGCGGGTGAAGACGACGGTCTTGCCGCGGCCCTCCGACTGCAGGATGCGGCCGATGACCTCGTCCTTGTCGAGCGAGTGGGCGCGGTAGACCACGTGCTTGATGTTGGCCTGGGTGAGGCCCTCGTCCGGGTCGGTCGCGCGGATGTGCACCGGGCGGGTCATGAAGCGACGCGCGAGGGCGACGATCGGGCCCGGCATCGTCGCCGAGAAGAGCATGGTGTGGCGGGTCGCGGGGACCTGCTGGAAGATCTTCTCGATGTCGGCGAGGAAGCCGAGGTCGAGCATCTTGTCGGCCTCGTCGAGCACGACCTCCTGCACCTGCTTGAGATCGAGGAGGCGCTGGCCGGCGAGGTCCAGCAGGCGGCCGGGGGTGCCGACGACGATCTGGGCGCCGGCCTTGAGCTGCTCGACCTGGCCCTCGTAGGCCTTGCCGCCGTAGATGCTGACGACCGTGGTCGAGCGGTTGGAGGTGGCGATCTCGAGGTCCTCGGCGACCTGGACGCACAGCTCGCGCGTCGGGACGACGACGAGCACCTTCACGCCGGGCGCGGGGTCGAGGCCGATGCGCTGGATGATCGGGAGGCCGAAGCCGAAGGTCTTGCCGGTGCCCGTCTTGGCCTGGCCGATGATGTCCTGGCCGCTGAGCGCCAGAGGGATGGTCTGCGCCTGGATCGGGAACGGTTCGACGATGCCCTTCGCGGCGAGGGCGTCCACCATGTCCTGGTCGATGTTGAGTTCGGAGAAAGTCAAAAGGTATGCCTGTCGTTCGTTGCGTAAGGTCTACGCCCTGTTCGTGTCGCAGGCGTAGGAGCCGTCGATCCAACGCCGACGGACACGACAAGCCTACTGGACGACCCCGTTACACTGCTGTACGTGTCAACCTGGTTCACGCGCCGACGCTCCGCGGTCGAGCTCCCCCGTCTCGCCCCCCGCGCCGATCGGGCCCCGGCCGTGCGGGTGGACCTGCACGAGGTCATGCCCGATCTGCTGCCCTATCTGGGCCAGGCCGCCTACCTGCAGCTGGACCAGTTCCAGACCCTTTCGCGGGTCGCGGCGGAGTGCGGTTCGCTGAGCGCCAAGGAGCCGGTGGCGGCCGCCGCCGGGCACGCGCTGTCGAAGCACCAGGGGATCGTGGCCGAGATCCGTCGCCGCGGCGACGATCCCGGCGAGGTGATGAAGCCGTTCGCCGACGAGATCGAGGGCTTCAGCGCCCTCATCGTCGGGGCGGACTGGCGCGAGACGCTGCTGTCGGCCCTGGTGACCGGCGGCCTGCTCGACGACTTCTTCATCCGGCTGGCGGCCGGACTCCCCGGCGACATCGGACCGCGCGTCGCCCAGCTCCTCGGCTCGGACTCCGGCCAGGAGGGCGTGCTGGAGGTGCTGCGCGCAGAGATCGCCGCCGACTCGCAGCTCGCGTCGCGGCTCGCCATGTGGGGGCGGCGCCTGGTCGGCGACACCCTGCTCGTGGCGCGCTCCGCGCTGCACCTCTCGGGCAACCGGGCGACCGACGAGGAGCGCATCGAGCCGATCTTCACCGAGCTGATCGCGGCGCACACGCGGCGCATGGATGCGCTGGGCCTCACCGCCTGAGCGGTGCCGCACCCGGGGTGTTCGGCACGCGAGCGGCGTCAGCGCGCGACGGCGCCCTTCGCCAGCGAGTGCAGCAGCTTCTCGTCGTGATCGGCGCGCACGCGGCCGACGACCAGGTCGACGATCGCGACGATCGCCGCCGTGCCGAGCAGCGTGATCCACCAGATCCAGCCGCCGTTCCACTTCAGGCCCGCCCAGGTGAGCGCGACCCACAGGGCGCTCGCGGCGATCACGCCGAGGGCCGGGATGAGGACGGCGCCGTGCGTGTGACGGCCGGGCAGCAGGTAGCGTGCGCCGAGTCCGAGCACGGCTCCGCCGAGTGCGACGAAGAGGAGTTCCACGAGACGGGAATCTAGCCGACGAAGCCGATGCGGCGCGACTCCTCGGCGCCGATCTCGACGTAGGCGATGCCCGCGGTCGGCACCACGTAGATGCGGCCCTTGTCGTCGGTGATGCGCAGGACGCCGGTGCCGTTGTTCACGGCGGTCTCCACCTGCTGGGCGATCTCGTCGGGCGACTGCGCCGACTCGAATCCCAGCTCGCGGGGGGCGTTGACGATTCCGATGCGGATCTCCACGACGTGCCTTTCCGGTGTTCTGGGCCATCTCGAAACCGACCGCCCGATGTGAGTTCAGACTACGGCACACGGCTCGCGGCGCCGGGTCACGTTCTCTGTCGGCGGACGCCGATACCGTGAAGGACATGACGACCCGAGGTTTCCGCCCCCGCGCCGACCGGCGCTCCGGCAGCGGCGACCCCGCCCTCGACGAGACGCAGGAGGCCGTGCTGCGCCTGGCCGACGGAGCGTCCGCGGCCGTGCTGGGCGCCCCGGGCACCGGGAAGACGACGGTGCTCGTCGAGGCGCTCGCCGAGCGCGTGCTCGGCCGCGGCTACGGGACCGACGAGGTCCTCGCGCTCAGCGCCTCGCGCGCGTCCGCGACCGCGCTGCGCGATCGGATCGCCCTGCGGCTGGGGGTGCCGACGAACGGTCCCCTCGCGCGCACCGCCACCTCCCTCGCCTTCCAGCTCGTCGGCGCGCGCGCCCGGCTCACGGGGGAGGAGCCTCCGCGCCTCCTGACCGGCGGCGAGCAGGACCAGATCATCGCCGAGCTGCTCGCGGGCCACATCGAGGACGGCGCCGGGCCCGTCTGGCCGGAGCCGCTCGTCGAGGAGGTGCGCTCGCTTCGCGGCTTCCGCACCGAGCTGCGCGAGCTGATGGCCCGCTGCGCCGAGCACGGTGTCACGCCGTCGCGCCTCTCCGAGCTCGGCGCGATCACCGGGCACGACGAGTGGCGGGCGGCCGCCCGGTTCCTCGCGGAGTACCAGGCCGTCGTCGACAGCTACCGCGGCGGGTTCGTCGACTCGGCCGAGCTCATCGCGTCCGCGGTCGCCGTGGTGCGCGACGGCAGCGCGCTCGACCGGCTGCGCGTCGTCTTCGTGGACGACCTGCAGGAGGCCACGGTCGCCACGGTCGCCCTGCTGCGCGCGCTGGCCGAGCGCGGTGTCGCGGTCGTCGCGTTCGGCGACCCCGACGTCGCCTCCACCACCTTCCGCGGCGCGGAGACCGGCGCCATCGGCCAGCTGGCCTCCCGCCTCGGCGTCCCCGTCGAGCGCCTCGTGCTGGGCTCCGCCCACCGGCAGACGCCGGCGCTGCGCGAGCTCACCGTGCGGGTGACCGAGCGCATCGGCACGGCCGCCGCCGGGGTGCAGCGGCTCGCGGTGTCCGCACGGCCGGCTCCCGCTCGGCCCGTCGCCGAGGACCGCGCGCAGACGGACGACGACGCCCCGCCGGAGGTCCTGCGCATCCTCGCCGCGTCCGCCCCGGCCGAGGCCGCACGGCTCGCCCGCCGGCTGCGCGAGCGGCACCTGCTCGACGGGGTGTCGTGGGACGAGATGGCGGTCGTGGTGCGCTCGGGGGCCCACGTGCCCGGCCTGGCGCGCGCGCTGGCCGTGGCGGAGGTCCCGACCAAGACGAGCATCGCCGGCCGCGCGCTCCGCGACGACTACGCGGCGCGCCAGCTGATCACGGTCGCCGGCGTCGAGGTGGGCGCCGTCGAGCCGACCCCGGCGGTCGCCACCGAGCTGCTCCTCGGACCGTTCGGCGGTCTGGACGCGGTCAGCCTGCGCCGGCTGCGCCTCGCCCTCCGCCAGGAGGAGCTCGCCGGCGAGGGCAACCGGTCGGGGGACGACCTGCTGGTGGAGGCGCTCGCCGACCCGGCGCACCTCGCCACGATCGACTCCTCGCCCGCACGCCGCGCGGGTCGCCTGGCCGAGACGCTGCGGGCGGGCCGCGAGAAGGGCGCCGCCGGGGCGACGATCGAGGAGCTCCTCTGGCACACGTGGGAGCGCAGCGGCCTCGCCGGGCGCTGGCTGGAGCAGTCCGAGCGCAGCGGGATCGTCGCCGACGAGGCCAATCGGCACCTGGACGGCGTCGTCGCCCTGTTCACGGCCGCCCGGCGCTTCGTCGAGCGCTACCCGGAACGTCCCGCCGCCGACTTCGTCGTCGAACTGCTGGGAGCGGAGGTCCCGGAGGACACCCTCGCCGCGCAGACCGCCGGGCCGGCCGTCCTGGTCTGCACGCCGAGCGCGACGGTGGGCCGCGAGTTCGAGGTCGTGGCCGTCTCCGGCCTGCAGGAGAGCGTCTGGCCGAACCTCCGGCTGCGCGGCTCGCTGCTGCACCCGCAGGAGCTCGGCGACGCGCTCGAGGGGCGCGAGACGGCCACGGAGGACCAGCGGGCGCAGGTGCTCGGGGACGAGCTCCGCATGTTCGCCCTCGCGGTCTCCCGCGCCCGCGGCCAGGTCATCCTCACGGCGACGGCGAACGACGACGAGCAGCCCTCTCCGTTCCTGCGCCTGCCCGGCGACCTGGCGGTCGACGACCGCGACGAGGGCATCCACCCGCTCTCCCTGCGCGGGATGGTCGGCAGGCTGCGCCGCCGCCTCGCCACCACGGGGTCGCCCGACGCCGCCGAGGCCCTCGCGCGGCTCGCCGACGCGGGCGTCGAGGGTGCGGACCCCGCCAGCTGGTACGGCCTCACCGAGCCGTCGACGACCGACCCGCTGGTCGACCTCGACGACGAGGAGGCCGTGGTCCGCGTGTCGCCGTCGCGACTCGAGACGTTCGAGAAGTCCCCGCTCGCCTGGTTCGTCGACGCCATGGCCTCGTCGCCGAGCGGCCTCGCCGCCGGCATCGGCACCGTGGTGCACGCCGTCATGGAGGAGGCGAGCACCAGCGATGACCGCGACCTGAGCGTCGAGCGGCTGTGGGGCGGCATCGAGCGCCGGTGGAGCGAGCTGAGCTTCGAGTCCCCGTGGCTGGAGGAGAAGGAGCGCCGCCGCACGAGGACGCTCGCCCAGGGGGTCTCCGAGTACCTGCGCGACTTCGAGCGCGCCGGTGGGGCGCTCCTCGGGTCGGAGGGCGAGTTCGAGCTGCGGATCGGCCGGGCGCTGGTGCGCGGCACGATCGACCGGGTGGAGCGCACGGCCGACGGCACCGTCGTGATCGTCGACCTCAAGACCGGCAACCGCACGCCGACCGCGGCGGAGGCCGCCGAGCACGCCCAGCTCGGGGCGTACCAGCTCGCCCTGGAGCACGGCGCGATCGAGGTGGCGGACGGCCTGCCCTCCGGCGGGGCGAAGCTGCTGTTCGTCGCGAAGGGCGTGCGCGGCAAGGGCTACCGGGAGGTCGCTCAGGACCGGGTGGATCCCGACGGCCTGGAGCGCCTGAAGCAGCGCGTCGCCGACGCGGCGACCGGGATGGCGGCAGCGACGTTCGCCGGGGTCGTGGATCTCGGCGACCGCGACCCGCATGCGAAGTACGAGTACCGCATCCACCTGGTGCCGGCGGTGAGCGCCTGATGCGCGGCACGACGACGAGCCCCGGTGCGACGACGGGGGAGGGACGACCGTGAACGACGAGAACGTGCTGGAGTGGGCCGCGGCGGACGCCGACCTCGACCTGGTCGAGCAGGCGCTCACCCTCGACGAGCCGGACGCCGACGCCGAGCGCGCTGAACGGGCGGTGCGCCCCGTCAGCGCCGTGGAGATCGCCAGGGCCCTCGGCCTGCCCGAGCCGACGCTCCAGCAGCAGGCGGTGATCGAGGCGCCGGTGCGTCCGGCCATCGTGGTCGCCGGAGCCGGCAGCGGCAAGACCGAGACGATGGCCAACCGGGTGGTCTGGCTGCTCGCCAACGGGCACGCCCGCGTCCCCGAGATCCTCGGCCTCACCTTCACGCGCAAGGCGGCGGGCGAGCTCGCCGCGCGCATCCGCACCCGGATCGAGCAGCTCGTCGCGTCCGGACTGACCGAGATCGCCTTCGACCCGTTCGAGTCGCCCGAGGTGGCGACCTACAACGCGTTCGCGAACGCGATCTTCCGCGAGAACGCCCTGCTGATCGGGCGTGAGCCGGAGTCGGCCGTCCTGAGCGAGGCGTCGGCGTGGCAGCTCGCCCGCCGGCTCGTCGTCGGGAGCACCGACGAGCGCCTCGTCGACCTCGAGCGCGGGGTCGACGCGGTCACCAGCGCCGTGCTCACCCTCAGCCGGGCGCTCAGCGAGAACGTCGCCGAGGCCGCCGACGTCGAGCGCATGGTGGAGGGGTTCTCCCGCGTCGTCGAGCTCCCCACGGGCAACGGGCGCGTGAAGGACGTCTACGCCTCCGTCCGCTCCGCCGTCGCCGCGGTGGGCTCGCTTCCGCCGCTGCTCACGCTCGCGGAGGCGTTCGCCGAGGAGAAGCGGCGTCGCGGCTTCGTCGAGTACTCCGATCAGGTGGCGCTCGCCCTGACCATCGCGGAGCGCCTGCCCGCGGTGGTGGACGACTACCGCCGCCGCTTCCGGGTCGTCCTCCTCGACGAGTACCAGGACACCTCCGTCGTCCAGACGCGGCTGCTCTCGAGACTCTTCGCCGGGCAGGCCGTGATGGCCGTCGGCGACCCGCACCAGTCCATCTACGGCTGGCGCGGCGCGAGCGCCGCGAACCTCGGCCGGTTCTCCGTCGACTTCACCGGGCAGCGGCCGGGGGCCGCGCACGGTGGCGCCGACGAGTACGCGCTGAGTACGAGCTGGCGCAACCCCACCCGCGTGCTCGACGCCGCGAACACCCTCGTCGCGCCGCTCTCGGCGGCCTCGCCGGTGCACGTCGAGCTGCTGCAGCCGCGGCCCGGGGCCGCGGCCGGCGAGCTGACGGCGGAGTTCGGTCAGACCGTGGCGGACGAGGCCGAGGCGGTCGCGGCGTGGCTGGGGGAGCGGATCGCCGATCGCGACGCCGACGGCGTGCCCCCGAGCGCCGCGATGCTGTGCCGCTCCCTCAAGAAGATCGACGTCTTCACGGCGGCCCTCGCGCGCCGCGGCATCCCGTACCACGTGCTCGGGCTCGGCGGTCTGCTGGAACAGCCGGCCATCGCCGACCTCGTGAGCGCCCTGCGGGTGATGCACGACCCGACGGCCGGGTCCGAGCTCATCCGCCTCCTCACGGGCGCACGGTGGCGCGTGGGGCCCAGGGACATCGCGGGGCTCCGCCGGGTCGCCTCCTGGCTCTCGACGCGCGACCACCGGTTCCAGGAGCTCGACCCCGAGGTGCGGGACCGGCTGCGGCGGTCCGTCGCCGGGGAGGAGTCGGCCTCGCTCGTCGACGCCCTCGACTTCGTCGTGGAGGCGCCCGAGGGTCACTCCAAGCTCGAGGACATCAGCGCGGTCGGACTGGAGCGGATGCGCGACGCCGGCCGCCTGCTCGACCGCCTGCGGTCGCGGGTCGGCCTCGACCTGCTCGATCTGGTCACCCTCGTGCAGCAGGAGCTCCTGCTCGACGTCGAGGTCGCCGCGAACGAGTCGGCGCAGCTCGGCCAGGCGAGCCTCGACGCCTTCGCCGAGCAGGTCGCCTCCTACCTCGCCGCGGACGACCGGGCGACGCTCGGCTCGTTCCTGGCGTGGCTCGCCGAGGCCGAGCAGCGCGACAACCTCGCGCCGCGCAGCGAGGACCCGGAGCCGGGGACGGTCCAGATCCTCACCATCCACGGCGCCAAGGGGCTCGAATGGGATGTCGTCGCCGTCCCGCGCCTGGTGGACGGCGAGCTCCCCGGCCCGCCGCAGAGCCGCAAGGGCTGGCTCTCGTTCGGGCAGCTGCCCAACGAGTTCCGCGGGGACTCCGCCGAGCTCCCCGTGCTCGCCTGGCGCAACGCCGAAGACCAGAAGCAGATCGACGAGTCCATCGACGCGTTCGAGGCGGAGAACCTGCGGCGGCACCTGGAGGAGCAGCGGAGGCTCATCTACGTCGCCGTCACGCGTGCCCGGGAGCGGCTGCTCCTGACCGGCTCCTACTGGTCGACGCAGACCCGGCCGCGCGGGCCCGGGGCGTACTTGCTCGAGCTGCAGGCCGCCGGGCTCCTCCCCGCCGACGCCTTCCCGGAGTGCGACGAGCCGGACGAGAACCCGCTCTCCCTGACCGCGCAGACCCTCACCTGGCCGCTGGACCCGCTCGGGACACGTCGCGACCGGGTGCAGGCGGCGGCCGACGCGGTGCGGGAGCGGCGTGAACGCGGTGCCGCGACGGGAGGGGTCTACGCCCGCGACCTCGATCTGCTGCTCGCCGAGCGCGCCCGGCGCGCCGAGGACGCCGGGCTCGTGGAGCTGCCGACCCGCATCCCGGCGTCGCGCTTCAAGGACTACATCTCCGATCCCGCGACCGTGGCCGCGACGCTGCGCCGGCCGATGCCGGAGCGGCCGTACCGGCAGACGCGGCTGGGCACGCTCTTCCACCGGTGGGTGGAGGAGCGATTCGGCGCCCCAGCGGGCGGGGCGGACGAGCTCGACGCCGCCGCGACCGAGCTCGACGACCCCGCCGGCGAGCTGCTGGAGGCCGAGCGGCTCGCGGAGCTCCAGGCCACGTTCGCCGCGAGCACCTGGGCGGGCCGGCGGCCGGAGGAGGTCGAGCTCGAGATCCACGTGACCCTCGCAGGCCAGGTGGTGGTGTGCAAGCTCGACGCCGTGTACCGGAGCGACGACGGCGAGCACGAGTACCAGATCGTGGACTGGAAGACCGGCAAGGCCCCGCGCGACGCCGAGGACCTGGAGCGCAAGCAGTTGCAGCTGGCGCTCTACCGGCTCGCGTTCGCCCGGTATTCCGGCGTCGACCCGGCGCTCATCGACGCGGTGTTCTACTTCGTCGCCGACGACCAGGTGGTGCGGCCGGAACGGCTCTACGAGGAGGAGGAGCTGCGCTCGCTCTGGTCCTCCGCGACCGGCTTCATCCCGCCCGAGCGGCCGTAGCCGTCCGCCCGGTCGCCGGGGGTGCGGTCGAGCATCGCCTCGACGTCGTCGATCGCCATGATCGGGCCGGTGGCGTTCGAGAGCGGGTTGACCGCGTTGCTGTGGACCCGGTCCACCAGGCCGTCGAGCATGGTCACGGCATCGTCGACGATCTCCTGGTCGCGCACCTCGCGGCCGTGCAGCAGCCAGCGGGCGACCTCGAGCTCGGCGTACAGCATCGCGCGCTGCGTGAACTGACGGTCGGTGGCGACCTGACGCGCGGAGGCGTAGGCCGTGAGCGCGCCGTCGGTCGCCTCGGCGTTCATGGCGAGCAGCCAGTGCAGGTCGCGCGCCGGGTCGCCGACGCGGAGCGCCGACCAGCCGAGGACCGCCGTCACCGAGTCGCCGTCGACGAGGAACGAGTCCGCGGTGAGGGCGCCGTTGATCACGGTGGGCTGGAACTGCCACAGCGAGTGGTCCGCCGTGGCGTCGCGCCAGCGGTCGCGGAGCGCGGTCGGCAGCAGGCCGGTGGCGGCGGCCGCCTCGATGAGCGAGGTCGCGGAGCCGAGGGAGTCGGCGGCGGAGAGCACGGGCAGTCCGGCCTCGCCGACGAAGCTCGTCGGCAGGGTGTGGATGGCCGCGATGGCGTGTCCGATGGAGCCGGCCAGGCCGTCGCCCGGCGGGATCTCCTCGACCGCGACGTGCTCGCCGGGGAGGAAGTCGTAGACGAGGGCGCGAGTGCTGCCCACCGGCGCCTGGCCGAGGAACTGCGGCACGTCGAACGGCAGCCGGCTGCGGATCCCGGTGGTCAAGGCGCGGAGCGCGACGAGGTCGGCGCTCTGCTCCGATTCGGCGGACTGCGAGAGCGGGACGCGGACGATGCAGACGCGGCCGTCGCGCTCGTCGAGCAGCGCGGCGTCGAACTCGCCTGCGCCGTCGCGGGAGTAGCTGCGGGCGCCGGAGACGGCGAGGTCGGGCACGGCCGAAGCGGCCAGCGCGGCTAGAGTGAGGTGGGATCTGGCCATGGTTCCTAGGCTAAATGGACATCCGCGCGTGGGCTCTGATCGCCACGCCTTGAAAGGTTCTCGATGTCGTCCGCACCCCTCTCCGCCTCGCTGAGCGCCCTCCCGCTCTCCCGTCACGCCGTCGACCGCGACCATGCCGCTCGGTCGCGCCCCGCGCTGTTCGACGAGCTGTGGGAGGAGCAGGGCACCCGGGTCCTCGCGCTCTGGAAGGGGAGAGCGCTCCTGACGCCGGAGAGCGTCCCGGCCGCGACGCCGTCCGGCGACGGGTGGAGTGCGCCCGATGCCGGCGAGGCCGCCCTGGAGCTGCTTCCCGTCGAACGCGTCACCTCCGCCCTGCTGCGCGTCTACCTGGGCCGGACCCTCGTCGCCACCTCGACCGAGCCGGTGGGCACCGCCGTCGTGCTCGAGGTGCTGACGGACGCCGCGGCGCAGGAGCTGGAGCCGGACGAGGCGCGCTGGGGCAACCTGCGCACGGTCGCCACGGCGCTCAGCGACCGCGACGCCGGTCTCTTCACCGAGGCGCTCGCCATCGCGAACTGGCACGCCTCCCACACCCACTGCCCGCGCTGCGGCACCCCGACGGTCGTCCAGCAGGCCGGCTGGGTGCGGCACTGCTTCGAGGACGGCTCCGAGGTCTTCCCGCGCACGGATCCCGCCGTGATCGTCACCGTGCTCGACGCCGACGACCGCCTCCTGCTCGGCTCGAACGCCATGTGGGAGCACACCCGCTACTCGCTCCTGGCGGGCTTCGTCGAGCCGGGGGAGTCGTTCGAGTCCGCCGTCGAGCGCGAGATCTTCGAGGAGGCCGGCATCCGCGTCGTCGACGCCCGCTACAAGGGCTCGCAGCCATGGCCGTTCCCGGCCTCGGTGATGGTCGGGATGACGGCGCGGCTCGCCGACGACCAGGCCGCGTCCGCGCTCGCCCCGGACGGCGAGGAGATCCTCGACCTGCGCTGGTTCAGCCGGCACGAGCTGTGGGAGGCCCGCGAGCAGGTCATCCTGCCCGGCCGCTCCTCGATCGCGCGCGCCCTCATCGAGGACTGGTACGGCGGATCCCTCGACGAGCCCCCGGCGGCGCCGTGACCGAGGGACCCGCCACTCCGGCGGCCCTGCTCGCGGGGCTGGACGCCCAGCAGCGGGTGGCCGCGGAGGCGCTGTTCGGTCCCGTGTGCATCCTCGCGGGTGCGGGCACCGGCAAGACCCGCGCGATCACGCACCGGATCGCGTACGGGGTGGCCTCGGGCGCATTCACGCCCAATCGCGTGATGGCGCTCACCTTCACCAACCGCTCGGCCGCGGAACTGCGCGGCCGCCTGCGCCAGCTCGGCGCCGGAGGCGTCGCCGCCCGCACCTTCCACGCGGCGGCCCTGGCCCAGTTGAACTACTTCTGGCCGCAGGTCACCGGCGGCCAGCTCCCGAGCGTGCTCGACGGCAAGGGGCGGGTGCTCGGTCACGCGGCCGAGAAGCTGTCGCTGCGCGTCGACACCGCCATGCTCCGCGACATCGCGGCCGAGATCGAGTGGCGCAAGGTCTCGGGCCTGACCCTCGACCAGTACGCCGACGCGCTCACGACCCGCCCCCTCCCCGGCACCCTCACCGCCGAGCAGCTCATCGACCTGCACCGGACCTACGAGGAGCTCAAGGACGAGCGCAAGCAGATCGACTTCGAGGATGTGCTGCTCGTCTGCGCCGGGATGATCGAGATGGAGCCCTCCGTCGCGATGCAGGTGCGCGAGCAGTACCGCTACTTCGTCGTCGACGAGTACCAGGACGTCTCGCCGCTGCAGCACCAGCTGCTCGGGCTGTGGCTCGGGAGCCGGCGCGACCTCTGCGTGGTCGGCGACGCCAGCCAGACCATCTACTCCTTCGCCGGCGCGCGCAGCGAGTACCTTCTCGGGTTCGAGCGCGAGCACCCCGGCGCGACCGTGGTGCGCCTGGAGCAGAACTACCGCTCCACCCCCGGCGTGATCGCCACCGCGAACCGGCTCATGCGCGGACGCTCCGGGGCGCTCACCCTGCACGCCGCGGCGACCCAGCGCGCGACCGACGGCGCGCGAGACGTGGCGGACGTCGTGGCGCCCGCCGCCTTCGCGGACGACCGGGCCGAGGCACGCGCCGTCGCCGAGCAGATCGCGGCCGAGCTCGCGGCCGGCGCCCGCCCCGAGAGCATCGCCGTGCTCTATCGCGTCAACGTGCAGGCGGCCGTGCTCGAGCAGGCCCTGGGCGACCTCGGCATCAGCTACCAGATCCGCGGGTCGAAGCGCTTCTTCGACCTGCCGGAGGTGCGTCAGGCGATCATGACGCTGCGCGCGGCGAGTGTCGCGGCGACGGACGAACCGCTCTTCAAGTCGGTCAGCGACGTGCTGCGCACCCTCGGGTGGTCGGTCCAGCCTCCCGCCGGGAGGGGCGCGGTGCGGGAGCGCTGGGAGTCGCTGAACGCGATCATGGGACTCGTCGACGGGATGCCGGCCGACGCGACCTTCCGCCGGTTCACGGACGAGCTGCTGGCGCGGCAGGCCGGCCAGCACGAACCCACCCTCTCCGCCGTGACCCTCGCGACTCTCCACGCCGCGAAGGGTCTGGAGTGGGAGTCGGTCTACCTGATCGGTCTCAGCGAGGGACTGGTGCCGATCAGCTACGCGACCGGCTTCGAGCAGATCGACGAGGAGCGGCGCCTCCTGTACGTGGGCATCACCCGGGCACGCCGCCGGCTGCGGCTCAGCTGGGCGCATCGTGGCTCCAACCCCGGTCGGCCGGTGTCGCGTCAGCCCTCGCGCTTCCTGGCGGAACTCGCCCAGCCGGCCCGTCCGGCGCGCGCGATGGCGGTGCCGGAGTCGTCTCCTCAGGAGTGACGGGCAGACCGAGGCACCCGCATTCCGGATGGGGCATATGCTCCCGCGCGACCCAGCCGCCGGCCTCGGGCACGAAGCGGCTGCTCCGTGCCCTGCCGTGCCGATCCGGTGCCGCGGCGACGTCGCCGCCGCGCACCACTGCATCCACCAGCGCAGCGGTGACGGTGGCGACCGCGTCGGACACGAGCTCCGTCTCGCCCGGCCTGTCCCGGGAGTGGAGCTGCGCGGCCATCGCGGGCCACGCGGGGTCGGCATCGGCGCGGTGCAGGTCGACGCAGCGCACGCAGGCCCCGCGGCCCGGACGCACGAGCGGGCCGACCTCCACGCCGCCGTCGCTGAAGACGACCGGCAGGTGAGGGACGTCCCGGCGCAGCCATCGGCCGTGCCGCGACGGCTCGATCGCGTACGAGGCGACGATGACGGCGAGCGTCGCGGTCTCGACCAGGGGGTCGCTCCAGGAGAGGCCGCTCCGCACGTCGACACCCGCTGACCGCAGCAGGCCGACGATGCGCCCCGCCGTCCGGCCCTCGCCGTCCACGACGACGAGGGAGGGGACGGCCGGAGCCTCCGCCGATCGCTCCAGGACGGAGGACACGGTGCCGAGCAGCCGGTCCACCGTGTCGGGAGAGGCCCGGGCGCGCTTGGCGATCATCCGCAGCCCGGCGACGGACACGCCGTCGGCGAGGGCCGCGATCATGCGCTCCTCGGCCACGCTCACCGGATGCAGCACCAGCCGGGGCGCATCGACGCCGAACTGGAGGGTGTCCGGCGTGCGCCAGACCCGGGGGATGCGGGGATCGAGTGCGAGGACCATCCCGTCATCCTGCCCGGGCGCCGGTGCCGTCCGGCCGTTATCCACAGGCCGACCGGGGCTCGGGTGGTCATCCCCAGCTGAGGTGCCCGAGGCGCCGCGGGTCAGTCCTCGGTGGGTCGCCCGGTGTCGTCGCGGAGGAGGTCCTCGATCGCCTGGTCGAGCGCATCCCGCTCCGGCTCGGTGCCGGTGGCAGCCGCCGTGAGCCGCGCCACCAGGGCCGACGGGTCGTCCAGGTCGCCCGCCTGGGGAAGGAGGTCGGGGTGCGACCACAGGCCGTCGCGCGCGTCCTGGCCGACGGCGTCGGTCACGGCCTGCCACATGGCCGCCGCCTCGCGCAGCCGGCGCGGCCGCAGCTCGAGACCGACGAGGGTCGAGAACGCGGACTCGGCCGGTCCGCCCGACGCGCGCCGGCGGCGCACCGTCTCGGCGATCGCGTCGGCGCGGGGGAGGAGGCGGGTCGCGCTCGCGGTGACGACGTCGACCCAGCCCTCGACGAGGGCGAGCACCGTCTCGAGCCGGGCGAGCGCCTCCTGCTGCTCCTCGGTCTTCGGCGGGATGAGCGCGCCGCTGACCATGGCCTCGCGCAGCTCCTCCGGGTTGGCCGGATCGAAGCTCTCGGCGAGCGACTCGAGCCGGTCGGTGTCGATGGTGATGCCCTTGGCGAACGCCGTGATCTGCGTGATCAGCTGCAGCCGCAGCCACTTGGCGTGCCGGAACAGGCTGGCGTGGGCGAGCTCGCGCACCGCGAGGTAGAGCTGCACCTGGTCCTCGGGGATGTCGAGCCCGGCGCCGAACTCCGCGACGTTCTGGGGGATGAGGGCGGCCGTGCCGTCGGCGAGCAGCGGGATGCCGATGTCGCCGCCCGACACGACCTCCTTGGCCAGCTGGCCGACCACCTGGCCGAGCTGCATGGCGAAGAGCGCGCCGCCGATGGAGCGCATCAGCTGCCCGGCGTTCTGGAGCATGCCCTGCATCTCCTCCGGGGCCTGCTCGGCGAGCACGCGGGTCAGCGCGTCCGAGATGCTGAGCGCGACCGGCTCGGCCAGCTGCGTCCACAGGGGCATCGTCTGGCGCGCCCACTCGGCACGGCCGATGAGCTCCGGCGTGCCGGAGAGGCCCGCGACGCTCGTCGCCTGGTCGAGCCAGAGCCCGGCCACGTTGAAGGCCTGGTCGAGCGTGGCCCGCTCGGCCGGGGTGACGGTGTGCGCCCCGTCGCCGGCCAGGGTGCGGGCCTGCTGCTCGGCGATGTCCCAGTTGATGCCGCCGCCGGGGTTCGCCAGGGCGTTCTGCAGCTGCCCGAGCAGCTTCTGGATGCTCGCCGGGTCGTTCGGCAACCCGGCGGCGCCGGCCAGCTGGCTCGGGTCGATCGACGAGTCTCCGGAGAGGAACTCGCGCAACATGTCCCGGAACTCGTCGTCCGGCTCCTTGTTCGGCTCGTCGGCCATCGTGGGCGCCCCTCGTCTCGAAGTGATGCCGCTGCGGTGTGCGGCTTTCAGGCTTGCCATCTACGCTAGCTCCTGATCTCCAAGAGCCGGGTGGGAATCCGCCCCGGTTGCCCGGCGCGCGGTGCGCCCGTGGCGAACACGACCGAAGGGACCTGCCGCGTGAGCCTGTTCACCGACGACGAGCACGCCGTGGCGGAGCCGCAGCCTTCGATCCGGCCGTCGCGCCGGGTCGTCATCGGGTGGGTCTCGGTGCTCGTCGCGTTCGCGCTGACGCTGGTGCTCGCGCTGGCCCCTGCACCGTTCGTGATCGAGATCCCCGGACCGGTCTTCAACACGCTGGGCACGGATCAGCAGGTGGGCGCGGCGAAGAGCGGCGACGCCAAGGAGCTCATCTCGATCCCGGGCCAGAAGACCTACGACACGGCCGGCTCCCTCGACCTGCTCACCGTCTCCGTCGTCGGCAACCCGGACTCGCGGCCCAGCTGGTTCGAGATCGTCTCGTCGTGGTTCCAGCCGAGCCGCGCGGTGCTGCCGATCGACTCCGTCTTCCCTCCCGGCACGACCACCGAGCAGTCCAACGCCGAGAACGCCGCCCTGATGGTCGACTCGCAGCAGGATGCCGTCGCCGCCGCCCTCAACGAGCTCGGCTACGACTTCCCGCAGGCCGTGGTCGTCAAGCAGCTGATCACGGACACCCCCGCTTCGAAAACCCTCAAGGAGGGCGACGAGATCACGAGCGTCGACGGGGCGCAGGTGAAGAGCGTCCAGGCCCTGCGCGACGCGATCGCGAAGAACGGCACGGACACGGCGGCGCAGATCGGCATCCTCCGCGACGGGGCCGCCCAGACCGTCGCCATCACGCCGGTCGAGTCGTCGGGACGCGCCGTGCTGGGCATCGGCGCCGGGATGGATTACACCTTCCCGTTCGAGGTGAAGATCCAGCTCGACAACGTGGGCGGCCCGAGCGCCGGCCAGATGTTCGCGCTCGGGATCATCGACAAGCTGACGCCGGGCGAGCTGAACGGCGGCAAGCGGGTCGCGGGCACCGGGACGATCGACAACGCGGGCAACATCGGCGCGATCGGCGGGATCCGGCAGAAGATGTACGCCGCGCGCGACGACGGCAAGGCGGAGTACTTCCTCGCGCCGGCGTCGAACTGCAACGAGGTGACCGGCCACATCCCGTCCGGCCTGAAGGTCTTCGCCGTCAAGACGCTCTCCGACTCGCTCGCGGTGCTCAAAGCGGTGAGCACGGGAGGCAGCACCTCCGGCCTGCCGACCTGCCCGGCCTCCTGACGCGCTCCGACCCGGCCTGACACTCCCGGGCGGGCATGGCCCAGCGCCGGGCACGGCGTTCTCCAAGCGATGCGCGCCTAGGATGGACCCGATCTGCACATCACGCGAGAGCAAGAGGGCCGCACGTGAGTTCTACTACCGCCGCACGACCAGCAGGACGCCGCCGTGCGGCCGTCTGGATCACTCTCGGGGTGATCGTCGCCCTGGTGATCCTGTTCTTCGTCTTCGCCGGACTCTATGCGGACATCCTGTGGTACCAGCAGGTCGGGTTCCTGAATGTGCTGACAACGCAGTGGTTCGGCGCGATCTCGATGTTCTTCGTCGGGTTCCTGGCGATGGCGCTGCCGCTGTGGGCCTGCATCCAGCTCGCCTACCGGCTGCGCCCGGTCTACGCCAAGCTGAACAGCCAGCTCGACCGCTACCAGCAGGTCATCGAGCCGCTGCGCCGGCTGGCGATGTACGGCATCCCGATCGTGTTCGGCATCTTCGCCGGCGTCTCGGCGTCGAGCCGCTGGCAGCTGGCCGCCGCCTGGATCAACGGGACGCCGTTCGGCAAGACCGACCCGCTGTTCAAGATCGACATCGGCTTCTACGTCTTCGCGCTGCCCTTCTACCGCAGCGCGGTCGGCTTCGCGTCGGCGGTCGTGCTGATCGCCCTGATCGCGACCCTGGCGACCTGCTACCTCTACGGCTCCATCCGCGCCTCCGGACGCGAGGTGCGCATCAGCAAGGCCGCCCGCGTGCAGATCTCGGTCGTCGCGGCGCTCTACCTGCTCCTGCAGGGCGTGAGCATCTGGCTCGACCGCTACGCCACGGTGACCGACTCCAACGTCGGCGACTCGATCAACGGCGCCGCGTACACCGACGTCAACGCGACCATCCCGGGCCGCGCGATCCTGGCCGGAGCGGCCGTGTTCGTCGCGATCCTCTTCATCGTGACGGCGTTCGTCGGCCGGTGGCGGTTCCCGCTGGTCGGCACGGCGCTGCTCATCGTGGCCGCCCTCGTCGTCGGCGCGATCTTCCCGTGGGTGATCCAGCGCTTCCAGGTCGAGCCCAGCCAGAAGACGCTGGAGACGCCATACATCCAGGACTCCATCGACGCCACCAGGGACGCATACGGGCTCAGCGACATCGAGACCATCCCGTACGACGCCAAGACCGACGCCGAGGCGGGCGCGCTCCGTCAGGACGCGCAGACCACCGCGCAGATCCGCATCATCGACCCGGCGATCGTCAGCCCGTCGTTCCGGCAGCTGCAGCAGTTCCGCCAGTACTACGCCTTCCCGAACACCCTCAACGTCGACCGCTACACGGTCAACGGCAGCGAGCAGGACGCCGTGGTCTCGGTCCGCGAGCTGCAGCAGTCGGGTCTGACGAGCGCCAGCAACTGGTACAACAACACCCTCGTGTACACGCACGGCTACGGCATGGTCGCCGCCTACGGCAACCAGCGCTCGTCGGACGGCCAGCCCGTGTTCATGGAGTACGGCATCCCGACGCAGGGCACGCTCGGCCAGTACGAGCCGCGCATCTACTTCGGCCAGCAGTCGCCGACGTACTCGATCGTGGGCGCCCCGAAGGGATCGAAGTCGGTCGAGCTCGACTACCCGGGCGGCGCCGACGGTGCGCAGCAGACCTACACGACGTTCGACGGCAACGGCGGCCCGAAGCTCGACAACATCTTCAAGCGGCTGGTCTACGCGCTGAAGTTCCAGGACGAGCAGATCGTCCTCTCGGACGCCGTGAACAACAACTCGCAGATCCTGTACGACCGCGACCCGATCAAGCGCGTGCAGAAGGTCGCCCCGTACCTCACGCTCGACTCGCAGGCGTACCCCGCCGTGGTCGACGGCCGGGTCAAGTGGATCATCGACGGCTACACCACGAGCGACCAGTACCCGTACTCGCACGTCGGCAGCCTGAGCGACGCCACCGCGGACACCGAGACGCCGAAGCCGGCCTACGCCTTCGACGACATCAACTACATCCGCAACTCGGTGAAGGCCACGGTCGACGCCTACGACGGCTCGGTCACGCTCTACGCCTGGGACGCCAAGGACCCGGTGCTGAAGACGTGGGAGAAGGTCTACCCGTCGACGGTCAAGCCCATCAGCGACATGAGCGCCCAGCTGCTCAGCCACGTGCGCTACCCGGCCGACCTGTTCAAGGTGCAGCGCTCGGTGCTCGGGCAGTACCACGTGACCGACGCGGGCTCGTTCTACTCCCGCGAGGACGCGTGGACGACGCCGCCGGACCCGACGTCCTCGTCGTCCGACCCCACGCTGCAGCCGCCGTACTACCTGACGCTGCAGATGCCGGGCCAGAGCGCGCCGAGCTTCTCGCTCTACACGACCTTCATACCCCAGGCATCCAGCGAGGCCAGTAGATCGGTGCTGAAGGGCTATCTGGCGGTCGATGCGGATGCCGGCTCGACCAAGGGGAAGGTCGCCGCCGGTTACGGCAAGTTGAGACTTTTGTCCCTGCCCTCCAGCGACACCATACCGGGGCCGGGTCAGGTACAGAACACGTTCAACTCCGACCCCACGGTGTCGCAGGAGCTCAATCTGCTGCGCCAGGGCAAGACGGATGTGATCAACGGCAACCTGCTGACGCTGCCGGTGGGCGGTGGTCTGCTCTACGTGCAACCGGTCTACGTGAAATCGACCGGTGAGACCAGCTACCCCTTGCTGCAGAAGGTGCTCGTCGCCTTCGGTGACAAGATCGCCTTCGAGGACACCCTCGATCAAGCGCTCGACTCGCTGTTCGGCGGTGACTCCGGAGCCACGGCCGGTGACAACAACGTGCCGGGCACCGACGCGGGCGGAGGCGGCAGCGGGGGAGGCACCGGCTCCGGCACCGGATCGGGGACCGGAACCGGCACCGGGACGACCACCAACGCGGCACTGCAGGCGGCCCTCCAGCAGGCCAAGCAGGCGCTCGCGGACCGCGAGACGGCCCTCAAGGCCGGTGACTGGACGGCCTACGGCCAGGCGGACGCCCGCCTCCAGCAGGCCCTGCAGGACGCTCTCGCGGCGGAGGGCGGCAAGTAGCCACCGCTCCATTCCTGCCACACCGACGGCGGCCCGTGCGACTCGCACGGGCCGCCGTCGCGTTGTGCGGCCCCTGTGCGCGGACACTATGCTCGGACGCCGCTGTAAGCCGTTCCGTGTGCGATCGCGGGCGGGAGCGCTCCCCATGGATCGGCTGTCAATCCTGCGCGATCCTGGGGATTCCGCTTGCCAGAACTTTGATTGTCCACTTTACTAACAAACATGCTTCTCGATGATGTCCGCCGCCCGGCCGCGTTCGATCCGATCCCGCCGGCGTTCGACGGGCCCATGATCCCGGGGCGCGCCCTCCGGCCGCGCACCAAGGTGCTCCCCGAGCACGCACGCAACCACAACCGGTCGCTCGTGCTGCAGTCGCTGTACCGCGACGGCCGTGCCAGCCGTGCCGACCTCGCGCGGGGGACGGGCCTCACCCGCGTGACGATCTCGGACCTCGTCGGGGAGCTCATCGCCGAGGGCCTCGTGGTCGAGCTCGGCCAGCGCGACGATGCGCGCCCGGGCAAGCCGGCGGTGCTGCTCGACATGGACAGGGGAGCGACCCAGATCATCGGCGTCGACCTCAGCGAGCACGCCGTCTTCCGCGGGGCCGTGCTGGACATCGACGGCCACGTGCTCCACAGCGCGGAGATCGCGCTGGCCGGCAGCAGGGGAGACGAGGCGGTCGCCAAGGCCCTGGTGCTCATCGAGCGACTCGTCGAACTGGCCGCGGTGCCCGTGCTGGGCATCGGCATCGGCTCGCCCGGCGTCGTGGACGCGTCCGGGACGGTGGTCGCCGCCCCGAACCTCGGCTGGACCGACGTCCCCCTCCAACGGCTGGTGGCCGAGCAGACGGGGCGCGCGGTGTTCGTCGCCAACGACGCGAACGCCGCGGTCCTCGCCGAGCACGGCTTCGGGGCCGCCCGCGGCGACATGATGCTCGTGAAGGTCGGCCACGGTGTCGGCTCCGGGCTGCTCGTGGCCGGGGCGATGGTCGTGGGGAGCCGTTTCGCGGCCGGTGAGATCGGTCAGGTCATGGTCGGGACCGACGACGGCGCCGAGGCGCCGTACGATCGCGACCGCGTGCTGGAGGCGTGGCTGGCCGTTCCCCGGCTCGAGTCGCGCGTCGCCGCCGCGGCCATCGCGGGCGAGCCGATCGAGCCGGTGCTCCGGGAGGCCGGGCAGCGGCTCGGCGTGGCTCTCGCCCCCATCGTCGGCGCGCTCGACCTGGCAGAGGTGGTCCTCAGCGGACCGGAGGAGCTGCTGGAGGGCACCCTGCTCGGCGCCGTCCGCACCACGCTGGACAACCGGACGATGGCGGGGTTCCACTCCGCCACGACGGTCCGGATGACGAGCCAGGGTCGCGACATCGTCCTGCGCGGCTGCGTGATCATGGTCATGTCGGCGCAGCTCGGCGTCTCCTGACGCGGTGGGCGGTCAGCGCGCCCAGCTGACCCCGAACGTCGATTGCAGCGCGTGCTGCGCGGCTCCGCGGAATGGCTCGTCCAGCGCCGAGCGCGCGTAGCGGAAGCTGAGCGGCATCGCCGCGCGCACCGGGTGGCGTGCCGCCTCCGCACGCAGGTGTCCGATGAACTCCGGGCCGAGCTCGGCCGACGCTCCGCCCAGCACCACGTTGGGCACGTCGAGCGCCGCGCTGACGAGGAGCAGGGCGCGGGCCAGGATGCGCGCGCCCGAGGCGATGCGGGCCCGCGCCTCCGGCGTCGATGCGAGCTCCGCGATGTCGACCGCCTCGAGGTCGGCGCCGTGAGGGAGCCCGAGCAAGCTCGTGACCGAGACCATCTCCTCGAGGCAGCCGCGGTTGCCGCACGCGCAGACGGGTGCGTCGTCGCCGAAGAGCACCGGGACGTGCCCGATCTCCCCGGCCCGATGGGCGGCGCCGGCCACGACCACGCCGTCGACCATGACGGCCGCGCCGACCCCGGTGCTGAGCGAGACGAAGAGCCGGTTGGCGCCGAAGCCGTCGTCCGCGGAGGTGTCGGCGATGGCCTCCGCGTCGGCGTCGTTGACGAGATGGATGGGAGCGTCCACGACACCGGAGAGGGCGCCCGCCAGATCGAGGTCGCTCCAGCCCAGCTGGACGCTCTCGCGGATGAGCGGTCCGTCGGCGATCCCCGGGACCTGCACGCCGATCGCCGCGACCCGGGCGTCCGTGGAAGCGGCGAGCCGGCGGATCACCGCACGGATGTCGTCGATCGACCCGACCTGCGTCGGCCGGTGGGAGAGCCGGTGCAGCTCGTCGCCGAGCATGCTCAGGACGGCGCCGCGGATCAGTCCCGGCTGGACCAGGACCGAGAGCAGCACCTGCCGCTCCGTGTCCACCCGGAGCGTGGTGGCGCGCTTGCCGCCGGTGCTCTCGGCGAGCTGCCCTTCGGAGACGAGGCCGTCGGCGATGAGCCCCGCGAGCAGCGACGAGACGGTCGCCGAGGTCAGCCCCGTGCGGCGCGCGATGCTCGCCCGCGTCGCGGTGCCGTTGCCCGAGAGCACCAGCTGCAGCGCGGTCGTCAGGTTCTTCTCGCGCACGGCGGCCTGCGTCGCCTTGCCGTGATCGTCTGCCACTGCTCCTGCCGTCCTCGCCGTGCGCCGATCGCGGCGCGTCCTGCCCTTACGACCCTAGCGAATGGGGCGCAAGATGGGGTCATGGGGAACGGACTGATGCTGCTGGACGTGCAGCGCGACATGCTGGAGGGCGAGACCGCGATCGCGGGGGCCGAGGAGTTCCGGCGCGTCATGGGCGAGCTGCTGGAGGCGGCGCGCGACGCGGGCGTCCCCATCGTCCACGTCCAGAACGACGGCGGCCCCGGCGACCCGGACGAGCCGGGCACCCGGGGGTGGGAGCTGGTGTTCCCGCCGGCGCCGGGCGAACCCGTGGTGCGCAAGGACGACCCCGACACCTTCCTCTCGAACCCGGCCCTCGCGGACGTGCTGCACGCCATGGGCGTCGACACGCTGATCGTCGCCGGGTTGCAGAGCGAGCTCTGCGTGCAGGCCACCGCCCTCGGAGCGCTGGAGCGGGGCTTCGCGGTCGTGGTCCCGTCCGGCGCCCACGCCACCTACGACGGGGAGCTGACGGCGGACGGGATCGCGGAACGGGTGTCCCTCGAACTCGACGCGGCCGGCGTGGAGATCGTCGAACTCGACGACGTGACGTTCGGCTGAGCGCGGGGCGCCGGGGCGGGGTCAGCCCGCGTCGCGCTCCAGTTCCACCGCCTCCCGGATGCTAAGGGCGTAGATCCGCGAACGGCCGGGGCGGGCCGGGTCGCCGGTGACGTACGCGACGCTCTCCACATGCTGCTCGAACGCGTTCACCTTGTCGCGCGGGGCGCCGACGATCAGCTGGAAGCCGAGTCCGCGCAGCGCGGAGAGCGCCCGTCCGGTGTACTCGTTGTCCGCCTTGACGAAGCCCTCGTCGAGCACGATGGGGGCGTAGACGGGCACGCGGTCGGTGCCGTCGCCGAGGCGGTAGCGCAGGGCGGCGCCGAGGACGAAGGCGATCAGCTCCTGCCCCTCGCCGCCGGACTTGCCCGCCACGCCCTCGTGCACGATCTGCGCGCCGTCGCGTCGCGTCTCGATCGCGCGGAACTGGAAGTGCTCGCGCGCGTCGAGCACGCGGCGGCGCCAGGCCTCGCCGATGCGGGAGCGCTCCTCCAGTCGGCCGAGATCGGCGCGCAGCGAGAGGAAGTCCCGCTCCACCCGAGCCGGGTCGCGCGTCTCGCCCGGCTCGCCCGCGGTGTGCTTGCGGAGGGTGCGCTTGAACTCGGCCAGGTCGGTGTTGGTGGTGGGGCGCGGGTCGATGTCGAGGGTGGAGCCCTCGCGGAACTCGATGCCGTGCAGCGCCGACGAGATCGGCCGGACACCCCGCCGGATCGCGCGACCGTCCTCCTCGATCTGGGTCAGCAGCGCGCGCAGGCTGTCGCCCATGCTCGCGCCCGCCTTGGCGAGCCAGTCGGACTTCGCCCGCGGGAGGTCGTCCTCGACGAGCGAGCGCTGGATGGCGAGCGCGGCCGGGAGGCTGTCGATCGTGGCGTCGAGCTCGGCCGACGGATCCAGCTCCCGGTAGCGCTCGAAGGCGTTCAGCAGCAGGGTCTCCGACTGCTCGACGGTGCGCTCGTGCACCTCGATCTGGTCGCGCACCAGCCGCTCCGCGTCGGCGTAGCGGCGCCGGACGTCGGCCGCCTCCCGCGGGGCCGCGAACGGCAGGGAACCGAGCAGCGCGCGCTCGGCGTCGTCGAGCCCCGTCGCGTCGAGGTGGTCGGCGACCTCGTCCTCGATGTCGGCGAGAGCGGCGTGCTCGGCGTCGAGCTGGTCGATGACGCGCTGGATGCCCGCGCCGCGTCGTGCTGCGGCGAGCCGGGCCTCGTCCTCGCGGTCGGCCGTGGCGGTGAGCTCGGCGACCTCGGGCCGCTCGACGGCGACCCGCTCGAGGCGCGCGGCGAGTTCGGCGACGCGCTCGGCGGCCGGCGTCACGTCGATCGACGCCCAGTCGAGGTCGGCGACGGAGGCGAGGGCCTCGCGCCGGTGGCGCTCGCCGGCCGAGCGCGACTCGGCGGAGTCGGAGGCCGCGCGGGCCTCGTCGAGCTCCGACTCGAGCCGCGCGATCTCGGCGGTGAGCTCGACGACGCGGGGCGCGTTGTCGAGGCCGATCCAGGAGTCGACGGCCCGGTCGTCCTTGATGACGCGGTCGCGGGAGCCGGTGCGCAGGCCCGCGCGGGTCACGGCGCCCTTGACGCCGATCGGGAGGGACGCATCCAGGTCGTCCGCCGACTCCACGCACAGGATGCTGCGGTCGGCCACGATCTCGTCGTGCAGCCAGCCGTGGAACGGGCTCTGCTCGTCGAAGGACAGCATCGCCGGGACGGTGCCGTCGATCGCCGTGCGCTCGGCCGGGGCGCCGACCTCGGCCGGCACCAGCACGACGCGGCCGCGCATGTCGTTGTCGTTCACGAAGCGGCGCGCGTCGGCGAACCGGCGCTCGTCCACCACGAGGTTCGTGGCGAGGTCGCCGAGGACGCGCTCGACGGCGCGCGACCAGTCGCGGCGGCCGGGAGCGACCTCGAACAGCTCGCCCGCGTAGGGGAGGGCCTCTGGCGCGACACCGATGCCGTCGGCGATCCGCCGTCGACGCGCGTCGGCCTCGGGCGGCACGTTGCTGCGGCGCCGCTCGTACGACGCCTTCTGCGCGGTCTTCTCGGCCAGCGTGCGCTTGACGGTCTCCACCCGAGCGGCCAGCTCCCAGCGCTCGGAGCGGTCGTCCGCCGCCTCGGCGGAGGCGCTGAGCAGGGCGACGGCGCGCTCCTGGGACGCGGCGAGCTCGTCCGCCGTGAGCGGCAGGTCGAGCCCGGCGCTGGTCAGGACCCGCGCCGCGCGATCGCGCTCGCGCTCGAGCTGCGCGAGCATCAGGCCGGCGACCTCCTGCTCGCGGCGGATCGCCTCGGCGGGGTCGCCGCCGAGCGCGGCCAGCTGGTCGAGGGCGTCCTTGTGCGCCCGGTGCGCGGCGGCCTCCTCGTCGGCGGCGGCACGGCGGAGCGCCTCCTGCTCGCGCTTGGCGTCGCGCACGCGGTCGACCTCGCCGCGCACCCAGTCCGCGACCTTCGCCGACAGCCAGACCCAGACGCGGCTGCTCTCCTCGCCGTCGAGCGGCGCGAGCAGCCGGCGCTTGCCGGTCGCGTCCTCCAGGGCCGCGCGGTACTGCTCGGCGCGCACGGGCACGTCGGCGAGCACGTCGAGCTTGCGCCGCGTGGTCTCGAACACGTCGTAGAGGGCCGACGCCTCGCGGTAGCTGCTGAGCGTCGTCTCCCAGCGGGAGAGGGCGCGCGGCTCGGTGAGCACGAACTGCTTGAACAGCTCGTCGATCGAGAAGACGCCCTTCGACGCCTGGGCGCGGCGCAGCAGGGTGAGCGCCTTCAGCTGGGATTCGTCGCTTCCACCGATCCCGAGCTCCTCGCACAGCCGCACGCGGAACTCCGGCTGGGATCCCGTGACCAGGTCGCGCACCGGGTCGACGAGCCGACCGAGCGAGCCTCGCGTCAGCGGTGACGAGCTGCCGGGCTCGGGGCGCAGCTCCGCAAGGCGGGTGAGCGGGAACTCCCCGTGCACGAACACGTAGACGGTCGAGGAAGTCACCTCGTCCTGCGTGGCGGTGTCGCGGCCGAGCCAGGCGAGCCGGGCGGCGGTGATGGTCTCGCCGAGCTCGGTGCGCCAGGTGATCGCCGCGCCCGACGCGAACGCCGTCCCGAGCGGCCGGAGGAAGTGCGTGGTCGTGATGTCGGAGCCGGCTTCGCGCACCTCGTCCGTCTTGCCGCGGGCGTAGCTGTAGACCGTGCGCTCGGAGCGCTGGCGCGTGTCGTCGCGCGCGGCGCGGTTGAACTCCTGCGGGTTGGGCATGATGACCGCGGCCATGGCGTCGAGCACCGTCGACTTGCCGCGGCCCGTCGGCCCGAGGATGGCGAGACCGCCGCGTCCGACCGGCATGGTGTGGAGGTCGTCGTAGCTGCCCCAGTTGAGGAGCTGCACCTGCTCGATGCGGAACTGCCCGCTGTGGATCAGTCCGTCGGCGAGCGGGAGGTCGTCGTCCAGCTCCTCGTGCTCGGCGGTCATCAGGTCGGTCACTCGTCCACCTCCGGGGCGTCGACGTGGGCGTGGGCAGCGGCCGGGGCGGCGTCGTCGCGGAGCTCGGCCCCGCTCGCCTCCTGGAACAGCCGCGTCAGGTGGGCCAGCTCGGTCGTGGTGACGAGGGGCACCACGGCGGGGGAGACCACGTAGAGATCGGGGTCGTCGGTCTCGGGCACGAGCAGCCCGATGCGCTCCATCGCGGCGATCGCGGCGCGGATGCGCCGGTCGACGCGCACCTCGTCGTGCGACGCGTCGGTCTGGAAGCGCCCCAGGAACTCGGCGATGTGGTCGCGGCTGACCGTCACGGCCTCGTCAGCGGCATCGGTGTACGCGTGCTCCTGGCGCAGCAGGATGAGCAGCAGGGACGCGTCGCGGGACAGCGGCTTCTCGCGGCGGAGGAGCACGGGGGCGCCGTCCTCGGCGCTCTGGCGCTTGAAGGCGACCTCGTGGTCGCGGTCGATGGTCAGGGTGAGGAACAGCTCCTCCAGGCGGGCGCGCACGTCGTCCTCGTAGTCGACGAGCCCGCTCCACGCCTCGGGGTGCGTGGCGCGCGTGATGAACCTGCTCGTCAGGAGGGTGACGAGGGCGCGGCGCGCGGCCAGCGGGAGCCGCTCGTCGGCGGCGTCGCCGAACGCGTCGGCGGTCACGGCCTCCACCTCGTCGAGATCCGTGTCGTCCGCGATCGTGTCGGTCATCGCTCCGTCCTCCCGCCGCGTGCCGCGGCCGTCTCGTCGTCCGCGCCGCCGAAGCGGGTGCGCGGGAAGGTCACGTCGCGCGCGGTCTCGCCGGCCACGGCGATGCGCACGGTGTCGTCGCCGTCGAGGACCGTGTCCCGTTCGGCGGCGGCGTCGAGCAGGCTCACCAGCAGGCCGAGGCGCCGGAACTCCGGCGGCGTCGCCGCGTAGACCTCCGCGCCCGTGACCTCCGCGCGTTCGGCGAGCAGGCGCTCGATGGTCTCCTGCACCGCGTCGGGGCTGGTCCCGACCGCGAGGCGCAGGGCGGCGCGCTCCGACGCGGGCAACGCGTCCCGGCTCTCGGTCACGGCCACCGCGATGTCGGGCCGCTCGCCGCCGCGCCAGACCTGCGTCTGCGTGACGTCGGTGAGCGCCCACGGGCCGAGCCCCAGCACGTCCTCCGGCACCGTGACCGGCCCCGGCCGCACTTGGGCCCAGTGGGCGCCGGCCGCGAGGGCCTGGTCGGCCAGCGACAGGAGGCGCTGGTGCTTCTCCGCCCCCGAACGGCTGAGGAACCGGCGCAGCGACGACATCCACCGCACGTAGGTCTCCTGCACGGTCTGCTCCTCGGCGAGCAGCGAACCGATCAGGGTCTCCAGCTGCAGGCGCTGGCGCTCGGTCATCTCGGCGACGGCGAGCGGCTGGGCGAGCACGCGCTCGAGGTCGGCGCGCATCCCGTCGAGCCCGTGGGAGGACAGCATGGAGGCGAAGCCGCGGTAGGCGCGTCCCTCCGGCGTCTGCTCCAGGAGGTCGTTGTCGCGCAGGTACTGCTCGACCAGCGCGCCCTTGCCCACCTGGTCCTCGGTCGCGCGGCGGGCGACCTCCCGGTGCCGCTGCTCGACCATGGCGCTCAGGCGGCGGAAGTCCTCGGGGAGCGACGCGGTGAGGCGCAGCACCTCGCGCAGCTGGCGGCGCACGGCCTCCCCGGCGGCCGGCTCGACCCCGCCCGCCGCGATGCGCGCGCGGCGCGCCTGCAGCTGGGCGATCTGCTCGTCGATGCGCGAGAGCTGCGCGTCGGGATCGGGATCGGTCATGTCGGCCAGCTGGTGGACGGCATGGGCGATGCTGCCGAACCGGGCCTCCGAGACGACGGAGTCGGCGTCCACGAGCTCGCGGACGATGCGGAGCGCCTGGAGCGAGTACTGCGAGAGGCGGTACTCCGCGCGGCCCTCGCGGTCGTGCGGGCGCGAGCGGACCAGCCAGCGGTTGTCGACCCAGCCGCGGCAGTAGTCGGCGGGCGCGGAACGGCGGGGGAGCCCCGGATCCTCCGCGGCGTCGTCCGCGACATCGGCGGACGCCGGAACCGCGTCGCCCTCGGAGACGGCGCTCAGCGCCTCGGCCACCTTCTGGTGGAACCAGTCGGCGGAGACGGGTCCGTCGGCGAACTCCAGATGCCGCGAGAACAGGGGGAGGATCCATCGTCCGTTGTGGCTGCGCAGCAGCGCCCAGGTGGGATGTTCTTCCCAGGCATCCGCGACCGGGTCGGCGGCGAGGGCCTCGTCCATATTCCTCCGCGCTGGGGTTCGGGATCAAAAAAAGGCCCGGACCGGGGATTTCTCCTCGAGTCCGGGCCTGTCCGGTTGCGGGGGCAGGATTTGAACCTACGACCTCTGGGTTATGAGCCCAGCGAGCTACCGAGCTGCTCCACCCCGCGGCACAAGAAATGACTCTAGCACGGGTCTGAGGGGCTGGGAAATCGAACCCGTATCCCGGGCGCGTCCGGCGCGCTCTTCGCGGCGGTAGACCGCCCGTCCCACTAAAGTCGGGTGCAAGACGTAGGGGACAGCGCATGGCGAGTAGCACTCAGAAGTACCGGGTGGTCGTGATCGAGGACGACCCGGATGTGGCCTTCTTCATGAAGACCGTGCTCGAGAAGCGGGCGGACGCGGTGGTGACGGCGATCACCGACCCCTCGCGGGCGCTCTCCACCATCGCCGAATTCGAGCCCGACCTCGTCCTGACCGACATCGAGATGCCGGGCATCTCGGGCCTCGACCTGCTCAAGGAGCTGCGCTCGCAGTATCCCGGCATGCCGGTCGTGGTCATGACCGCCCACGTCTCGGTCGACTACGCCGTCGCAGCGTTGCGGAGCCAGGCCGACGAGTTCCTCACCAAGCCGGTCGCCTCGGCCGACCTCGTCTCGATCGTCACCCGGCTGGCGGAGGAGGGGCGGACCAAGCGCGCCGCCGGCCGTCAGCAGGTGGTGCTCGCCATCGGCGCCCACCCCGACGACGTGGAGATCGGTGTCGGCGGCATCCTCGCCGCGCACCGGGACGCCGGCAACCAGGTCGTGATCCTGACCCTGTCGCGCGGTGCGCGCGGCGGCGACGCGGACGACCGCCAGCACGAGTCGCTCGCCGCGGCGGAGCTGCTCGGCGCCCGCCTGTTCCTGGAGGACCTCGAGGACACCCACATCTCCGCGGCCGATCCGACCGTGTCGATCATCGAGCGGGTGGTGCGGGAGGTCGAGCCCGACATCGTCTACACGCACTCCGCCCACGACCGCCACCAGGATCACCGCGCGGTGCACGCCGCCGTCAACGTGGCGACCCGCAACGTGCGGACCGTCTGCTGCTTCCAGAGCCCGAGCGCGACCATCGACTTCCGCCCCACGCGGTTCGTCCCGATCGACGGCTTCACGGATGCCAAGCTGGCCCTCATCGACTGCTTCCGCTCGCAGGACCTGCGCGCCTACCTCGAGCACGACTTCGTGCTCGCGACCGCGCGCTACTGGTCCCGCTTCGGCGGCGGCACGATGTGCGAGCCGCTCGAAGTCATGCGGGACACCGCCGACATCTCCATCCCCGCCTCGACGATCTCGACCGAGGCCCGACTCCGAAGGACCGCCGAATGACCAGAGTTCTCGTGACAGGCGCGGGCGGCCCCGCGGGCGTCGCCGTGATCCGCTCGCTGCTCGCGAGGGACGACGTCGACGTGCTCGCCGCCGACATGGACGGCTGGGCGAGCGGCCTCTACCTGGTGCCGGCGGCGAACCGCCGGATCGTGCCGGCCGGCCGCTCGGAGACGTTCGTCGACGAGCTCATCGCGATGTGCGGCGCCGACGGCGTGGACGTGCTGTTCTCGACCGTCGACGTCGAGCTCCCCGGGCTCGCCGCCCGCCGTGACGAGCTGCAGGCCGTCGGAACGGCGCTGGCCGCCCCGAGCCACGAGACCCTCGTCACCTGCCTGGACAAGTTCCGGCTGGCCGAGCGGGTGGAGGGCTCCGCCCGCATCCCGCGCACCCGGCTGCTGACCGCCGAGGGCGTGGCGGAGGACTGGGACTTCCCCGTCATCATCAAGCCCCGCAGCGGTGCGGGCTCGCGCGGCGTCCGGCTCATCCCCGACCGCGCGGCGCTCGAGGCCGTGCCACTGGACGACAGCATCCTGATCCAGGAGAACCTGCCGGGGGAGGAGTTCTCCGTCGACGTGCTGGCCGGCCTGGACGGCTCCGTCATCGCCGCGGTGCCGCGGTCGCGCGAGCGGGTCGACTCCGGCGTCTCGATCGCCGGTCGCACCGTGAAGCGGGACGAGCTCTCCGACACGGCCGCCGCGGTCGCGCGGTCGATCGGCCTCACCGGCGTCGCGAACGTGCAGCTGCGCTACAGCGTGGAGGGCACCCCCGCCCTGCTCGAGGTGAACCCCCGCTTCCCGGGCGCCATGCCGCTCACGATCGCGGCCGGCGTCGACATGCCGTCGCTCCTGCTCGACCTCGTGCTCGGCCGCCCGGTGCCCGCGACCGTCGACTTCCGCGAGCTCGCCAACGTGCGGTTCCTCGAGGACGTCTTCCTCGACCCGGCCGACGTGCTGGTCTCGGAGAACGCGGCGCACGCCGACGAGCTCGACGAGTGACCGCCGGGCGTCCCGTGATCGACGTCGCCGAGCTGCTCCGCGGCGACTTCCACGTGCACTCCGCCTTCTCCGACGACGCGGTCAGCACGCTCGCCGAGAACATCGCCGCGGCCGACGCCGCCGGACTCGACCGTCTGCGGTTGAACGACCACGTGCGCGCGTCGACGACCTGGGTGCCGGAGTTCGTCGCGGCCGTCGCGGCCGAGCGGATCCCCTCGGGTCTCACCGTGTTCACGGGCGTCGAGACCAAGCTGCTCGACGTGACCGGAGCGGTGGATGTGCCGGCCGACCTCGTCGTCGGGGCGGGCGGCGTCGACACGATCGTGATCGGCGACCACCAGTTCCCGGGCACGGACGGCCCCTGGTCCCCTCAGGCCACGCGCGACCGCCTCGCCGCGGGCCTCTCGGAGGCGGACGCCCTCGACCTGCTCGTCACGGCCAGCATCCGGGCGATGGAGCGCACCCCGCAGGCGCAGCTCGCCCACTGGTTCTCCATCCTGCCCAAGGTCGGCCTCGACGAGGCGCAGCTCGGAGCCGACCGGCTGACGGCGTGGGCCCAGGCGGCGGCCGCCACCGGCACCGTCGTCGAGGTGAACGAGAAATGGGCGTGCCCCGGCGTGGAGGCGATCGTCGCCCTCCAGCGGGCCGGAGCGCGTATCGTTGCCTCCACCGACAGTCACATCGCGAGCGACGTCGGCCGGTACGACCGGGCGACCGCGCTCCTCACGGAGGCGGCCCGCCGGCTCGCGCCCGAGGGTGAGGACGACCGATGAGCCCCATCGAGCTGAACCGTGCGCAGCGGACCGAGATGCAGCGCGAGATCGACCAGAACCGTCGCTGGGAGCGACGACTGCCGGTGTACGCGGCGATCTCCCTGCTCGTGCTCGCGGCGATCGTCGTGGTCCGGGTAGTGTTCTTCTCGTGACCGGACGCGTCCCGCGCATCGTCATCGCCGATGACGACGACGACATCCGCGGCCTCATGGTGATCGCCGCGAAGCGTGCCGGCGTCGAGGTCGTGGCCGCCGTGGACAACGGCCGCTCCGCCCTCGAGACGCTCCTGTCCGACGACATCGACCTCGCCGTGCTCGACATCTCCATGCCCGGCCTCAACGGAGTGGAGGTCGCCGAAGCCGTCCGCGCGCAGCGACCGGACACCCTCATCCTGATGGTCTCCGCCTCCGTGCAGCTGCTCACGGACCACGGGGTGGTCGCCGAGCGCTCCGACGGGTTCATCATCAAGCCGTTCAGCCCCCGGGTGCTGACGGAGCGCATCCGCGCGATGCTCGGCATCGAGGTGAGCGCATGACGCTCGACCGGCTGCTCGGCCGCCTCCCCATCGATTCGCCGTCGGTCATCATGAAGCAGCTCCCGACGCTGGCCGGTTTCGTCCTGGCGCTCGCCGTGGTGCTCATCCCCGACTTCGTGCCGGTCGACCACCCCGGGTACGTGTGGGCGTCCATCGCCGCGATCGCCGTCGCCACCCTCCTCGCGGGCGTGCTGCCGTGGCACCGGATCCACGACGGCTGGATCACCGTCGTGCCGCTGGTCTCGCTGCTCGCGATCGGCCTGCTGCGTCTCGGCACGGGCGGGTCGACCTCGCCGATCGCGGTCATCCTCCTCCTGCCGTTCATCTGGATCGCCACCGAGGAGGGGCGCCGCAACATCCTCATCGCCACGGCCGGGATGTTCGTCGTGCTCCTGGCGCCGCTGTACGCGACGGGCGTTCCCGGCACCCCCGTCGATCTCGTGCGGGCCCTGTTCTCGCCGGTCATCTACTTCATCGTCGCCACGGTCATCAACGAGATCGCGCACCGGCTCCGCTCCCAGCTGGCCGCCACGAAGGCCGCGGCCGAGCAGCGGGCCGAGCTGCTCGCGCAGGCGGTCACGGCGCAGGACGAGCTGGTGCTCAACGAGGCCCGCCTGAAGACCGCCAACCGGCTCATCCAGAGCATCTGGAACGCGGTGACCGAGCAGTCCGTCATCGGCACCGACCTCGACGGCCTCATCGACGTGTGGAACCCCGGCGCGGAGAAGATGTTCGGGCTCACCGAGAAGCAGGTCGTCGACGGCGATCGGCACATCGTCGAGTTCCATCTGGCGTCCGAACTGGAGGAGCGCCTGCGCGATATGGACGCGCGCTTCACGACGGTCGCCAGTGCGGACGACTTCTCCGCGCTCGTCGACACCGTGCGGGCCGGGTACGCCGACGTGCGGGACTGGACCTACGTGCGCCCCGACGGCAAGCGCGTCCCCGTGCAGGTGGCGGCGACGCCCCGCATCGACGAGAACGGCCACCGCGTCGGCTTCATCTTCGTGGCCACCGACATGACCCAGGCGCGGGAGTTCGCGCGTCTGAAGGACGAGTTCGTCGGCCTGATCTCGCACGAGCTGCGCACACCGCTCAGCTCGATCCTGGGCTACCTCGAACTGATGCGCGACGACGACGAGTCGCCGCTCTCGGACGAGCAGCTGCAGTACCTCGCCGTCGCGGAACGCAACGCGCACCGGCTGCTGCGCCTGGTCGGCGACCTGCTCTTCACCGCCCAGGTCGAGTCGGGGCGGTTCCCGCTCGACATCAAGGACGTCGAGCTCGGCTCCGTCGTCGCGGCCTCGGTCGAGACGGCGCGACCCATCGCGGCCGCGGCCGGCGTCACGCTCGTCAGCGAGGTGCCGGAGGGGCAGGTGGAGGTCCGCGGCGACGCGGTGCGCCTCGGCCAGGCCGTCGACAACCTCATCTCCAACGCAGTCAAGTTCACGCCGTCCGGCGGCACCGTCACCGTCGCGCTGCAGCCGGCCGCGGAGGAGGCGGTGATCGCGGTCACCGACACCGGCATCGGGATCCCCGCCGTCGAGCTGAGCCAGCTCTCGCAGCGCTTCTTCCGCGCCTCCACCGCCACGCGCAACGCCGTCCCCGGCGTCGGCCTCGGCCTCACGATCACCAAGGCGATCGTGACGGCTCACGGCGGCCGGCTCGACATCGCGAGCGAGGAGGGCGTCGGCACCTCCATCAGCATCGCCCTGCCGGTGGAGACGCCGCAGCCGGTGGTGGATGCGCTGCCCGGCGCCGACTCCGTGCCCGCGGCCGGATCCGTGCGCGGAGCGACGTCGTGACCTCGGTCGCCGTCGCCGTCGCGCAGTTCACCCCGCGCGACGATCGGGCGCACAACCGGGAGGTCGTCGCCGGGCTGATCGCGGTCGCCGCCGAGCGCGGCGCGCGGCTGGTCGTGTTCCCGGAGTACTCCTCCTACTTCACCGACCCGCTCGGCCCGTCGTTCGCGCACAACGCGGAACCGCTCGACGGGGAGTTCGTGGACGCCCTCGCGGGCGCGGCGCGCGACCACGGCGTGCACGTGGTCGCCGGGCTGGTCGAACGCACGGACGAGCGGCACCGCTTCGCGAACGCCCTGGTGGCGGTGGCGCCCAGCGGCGACGTGGTCGCCGTCTACCGCAAGCAGCATCTCTACGACGCCTTCGGCTCCCGCGAGTCCGACTGGGTCGTGCCCGGCGAGCTCGGCGAGCCGCAGCTGTTCGAGGTCGACGGGCTGCGGGTCGGCCTGCAGACCTGCTACGACCTCCGCTTCCCCGAGGTCACCCGGCTCCTCGCCGACGCGGGAGCGGATCTCGTCGCCATCCCGGCCGAGTGGGTGCGCGGCCCGCTCAAGGAGCACCACTGGACGACGCTCCTGCAGGCGCGCGCGATCGAGAACACCCTCTACGTCGCGGCCGCCGACCACACCCCGCCCATCGGCGTGGGCGCGAGCGCGATCGTCGACCCGATGGGGGTGACCGTCGCCGCCCTCGCCGAGACCACCGGTGTCGCCGTGGCCGAGGCGTCGCGCGAGCGGGTCGATCAGGTCAGGGAGGTCAACCCGGCCCTGGCCCTGCGGCGGTACCGGGTCGTCCCTCGCGACTGAGCCCGCGGATCAGGCGCTGAGACCGGCGAGCCGGCCGGCCGCCTCCTCCAGCACGCCGATCCGCTTGCAGAAGGCGAAACGCACCAGCGACGCCGTGCGCTCCGCGTACTCGTCGCGGCAGAAGGCGGCCAGCGGCACCGCCACGACCCCGGCGAGGTCGGGGAGCGCGCGGCAGAAGGCGACCGCATCCCGATGGCCGAGGGGAGCGGCGTCGGCGACGACGAAATACGTGCCGTCGGTGGGGAGCACCCCGAAGCCCGCCGCGCGCAGGCCGGCGGACAGGACGTCCCGCTTGTGCGCGAGGTCGGCGGCGATCCCGGTGAAGTACGAGTCGGGAAGAGCGAGGCCGGCCGCGATCGCGGGCTGGAACGGCGCCGCGTTCACATAGGTCAGGAACTGCTTGACGGCGAGGACGGCCGTCACGAGCTCCGGCGGCGCGGTGAGCCAGCCGACCTTCCACCCGGTCGTGTTGAAGGTCTTGCCTCCCGACGAGATGGTGACGGTGCGCTCGCGCGCCCCCGGGAGCGTCGCGATCGGGATGTGCGCGGGGCCGAACGTGAGGTGCTCGTAGACCTCGTCGGTCACGATGATCGCGTCGTGCCGCTCGGCGAGCTCGACGATCGTCTGGAGCAGCTCCCGGTCGAACACCGTCCCGGTGGGGTTGTGCGGCGTGTTCACGAGGATCACGCGGGTGCGGTCGGTGACGGCGGCACGCAGCCGCTCGGGATCGGGCAGGAACGCGGGTGGCTCCAGCGGGACGGTGACGTGCCGCCCGCCGGCCAGGGCGATGACGGCGCCGTATTCGTCGTAGAAGGGCTCGAAGGTCACGACCTCGTCGCCGGGTTCGAGCAGGGCGAGCAGGGTCGCGGCGATCGCCTCCGTGGCGCCCGCCGTGACCAGCACCTCGCGATCGGGCTCGAGCTCGATCCCGTAGAACCGCCGCTGGTGCTCGGCGACGGCGTGACGCAGCACCGGGGTGCCCGGCCCGGGCGGGTACTGGTTCGCCCCGCTCCTGATCGCCTCGACCGCGGCGTCGAGCACCGCGGCGGGGCCGTCCTCGTCGGGGAAGCCCTGCCCCAGATTGATCGCGCCCGTGCGCGCGGCGAGGGCGCTCATCTCCGCGAAGATCGTCGGGCGGACCGTTCCGTCCGCTCCGAGCAGGCCTGCTCCGTCCGCCGCGCGCCGCCAGGCTCCCGAGACCGTCATCTCCACCTCTTCCTCGTGTGCGCCTCCAACCTACGGCCTGGGCCGCCGGGGAGTCGTCGACTACGTTAAGGAGAGTCATCGACAGGCGGAAGGCAGCCCACAGGGGGCGCAAATAGAACACCCAGGTTCGCGTCCCAAGCTGTTCCTGCTTGGAAGGAGCAACACCATGACCGACACCCCGATCACCCCGGAGCCCGCGAAGGCCCAGCACGACGCCGACACCGACGCGGTCGTGGATGCTGGCAGCACCGCCTCCACCGACGCTGCGACCGCGGACACCGCCTCGACCGAGGCCGCGCCCACCGCCCCGTCCGCCGAGACCCCGGCGGCTCCGGCCGCTCCCGCGGTCGAGACCCCGGCCCCGCTCGTCGAGCAGCCCGCCGCTCCGGCGGCCGCGGCGCCCGCCGCACCGGCCGGGTGGACCGCACCCGCCGCCGAGCAGACCGCTCCGGCCGCGCAGCACACCCAGCCCACGCAGCCGCTCGCCCCGCAGCAGCCCTACGGCTCGCAGCAGCCGACGGCACAGCAGCCGACCGCGCAGCAGCCGACCGCGCAGCACCCCGACTACGGCAACGGGTCGTTCGGCCAGCCGGCCTACGCCGGTGCCGCACCGGCCGGTCCCTACGCGCCGCACCCGCACCAGCACACCTATGCCGCCGCGCCCGGCACGCCGGTCCCGCCGACCCCCGGCACCCCGGGCGCAGCGACGGCCGACCGCCCGGCCAAGAAGCGCAACACCGGCCTGATCATCGCCACCCTGGCGATCGGCGCCCTCGTGGGCGGCCTCGCCGGCGCCGGCGCCGGCGTGGGCATCTACTCCGCGGCCACGTCCAACAACGCGACGATCAAGACCGTGTCCGGCCCGCAGAACATCACCGTGAACGACGCCAACAACGCGACGACCGTCACCGCGGTCGCCGCCAAGGCGTCGCCGAGCGTCGTCACGATCTCGGTCACGGCCTCGAGCGAGGGCGGCACCGGATCCGGCATCGTCCTCACCTCGGACGGCTACATCCTGACGAACACCCACGTGGTCACCCTGGACGGCGCCGCCTCCGACGTGTCCATCAGCGTCACGGACAACGACGGCAAGATCTACTCGGCGAAGATCGTGGGCACCGACCCGACGACCGACCTCGCGGTGATCAAGCTCGACGGGGCCTCCGGGATGACGCCGATGACGTTCGCCGACTCGAGCAAGCTCAACGTCGGCGACACCGCCGTCGCGATCGGCGCCCCGCTCGGCCTCTCCGGCACCGTCACCGACGGAATCGTCAGCGCGCTCAACCGCAGCATCAGCATCGCCTCGTCGGCGGCGCCCAAGTCGAGCGACGGATCGTCGGACGGCAACGGCAGCTCGCAGAACCCGTTCAACTTCGACTTCCCGGGTCAGGGCGGCAGCAGCGGCTCGCAGCAGCAGACCACCACGCAGGGCACGATCTCGCTTCCGGTCATCCAGACCGACGCGTCGATCAACCCCGGCAACTCCGGCGGCGCACTGCTCAACAGCAAGGGCGAGCTGATCGGCGTCAACGTGGCGATCGCCAGCGCGAGCGGCAGCAGCAGCGACTCCAGCGGCCAGTCCGGCAGCATCGGCGTCGGCTTCGCGATCCCGGCCAACCTGGCCAAGCGCGTCTCCGACGAGCTGATCAAGAACGGCACGGCCTCGCACGGCCTGCTCGGCGCCTCCGTCGCCGACGCGAGCTCCGACACCAAGGCGACCACGGTCGGCGCGCTGATCAAGGACGTCACCTCCGGCGGCGCCGCGGCGAACGCGGGCCTCAAGGCCGGCGACGTCGTCGTCAACTTCAACGGCGTGCCGATCACCGACGCGACGGACCTCACCGCCCAGGTGCGCGCCCTCGCCGGCGGCGACTCGGCTCCGGTCACGTACACCCGCGACGGCCAGACCAAGACCGCCACGGTCACTCTGGGAACGCTCAGCACCAACTGACCCGCCCCGCGGACCTGAAGGCCGTCCCGTGCTCGCACGGGGCGGCCTTCCGTCGCGTGCCGGGGGCGTCCAGCCACCGGCTGGTAGGCTCGGGCGGACCCGAAAGACGAATGGAACACATGCCGGACGACACCCCGAACACCCTTCCCGGTGTCTCGTATGTGATGCCCGTGCTGAACGAGGCGACGCACGTGCGCGCCGCGGTCGACAGCCTGCTCGACCAGGACTACGCCGGCCCGATCGAGGTCACCGTCGCCCTGGGCCCGAGCATCGACGGCACCACGGAGCTGGTGGCGGAGCTCGCCGCCGTCGACTCCCGCATCCGGATCGTCGACAACGTCGTGGGTTCCACGCCAGCCGGGCTGAACCTCGCCATCCGGGAGTCCCGCTACCCGATCGTCGTCCGCGTCGACGCGCACAGCGTGCTGCCGTCCGACTACACCCGCATCGCGGTCGAGACGATCCTCGAGACCGGCGCCGACAACGTCGGCGGCCTGATGGACGCCCAGGGCACCACCGATTTCGAGCGCGCGGTCGCCCGCGCCTACGGCAGCAGGGTCGGTCTCGGCGGCACGAAGCTCCACGTCGGCGGTGACGCCGGCCCGGCCGAGACGGTCTACCTCGGCGTGTTCCGCCGCGACCGCCTCCTGGAGGTCGGCCTGTTCGACGAGGAGATCAAGCGCGGCCAGGACTGGGAGCTCAACCGCCGGATCCGCGCCGCCGGCGGCACCGTCTGGTTCACGCCGCGGCTCACGGTCACCTACCGTCCGCGCCCCAATCTCTACCGGCTCGGGCGGCAGTTCTTCTCGACCGGCATCTGGCGGGGCGAGCTCGCCCGCCGCTACCCGGCCTCGAACGGTCTGCGCTACTTCGCACCGCCGGTCATGGTGCTCGGCGTCGCCATCGGCACCCTGCTCGGGATCGCCGGCATCGTCCAGGCGGTGCTGGGCGCCACCCCGTGGCTGCTCTGGGGATTCGCCGCCCCGGTCTTCTACGTGCTGATCGACGTCGTCTCGGCGCTGCTCTGGGGGAGGCGCGACGGTTTTCGCCCGTTCCTCTGGTTTCTCGTAGTCTTGCCGTGCATCCATTTCTGCTGGGGGATCGGATTCGTTCTCGGATACCTCTCCCTCACGCGCAACATCACGGCCCACACGGGAAGGTAGGCATGTCAGCACAGGGAAGCGGGGCGCGGACCACGCGGCCGGCCTCGATCGCCGAGCTGAAAGCCGTCGCGCAGCCGCCGGAGGTCCGCGGCCGACGCAACGCCGAGCACTGGACGGCGTCGCTGTACCTGCGCAATCTGTCCCCGTACCTCACGTGGATCCTGCTCAAGACGTCGATCTCCGCCAACGGCGTGACCGGGCTGATGATCCTCACGGGCTGGGCCACGGCCGCGAGCCTGCTGATCCCCGGGATCGGCGGAGCCGCCCTCGCTCTCATCCTCGGGCAGCTGCAGATGCTGGTCGACTGCTGCGACGGGGAGGTCGCGCGCTGGCGCAAGACCTCGTCGCCGGCCGGGATCTTCCTCGACAACGTCGGCCATTACACGACCGAGACCCTCATCGCGATCGCCCTCGGCGTCCGGGCGGCGGGCTTCCCGTTCGAGGCGCCGCAGGACTTCCTCTGGACGAACCTCGGCACGCTGCTCGCCCTCCTCATCGTGCTCAACAAGGCCCTGAACGACATGGTGCGCGTCGCGCGTGCCAACGCCGGGCTGCCGAAGCTCGCGGACACGCAGGCCGCCTACGCGCCGACCAACGGCGTGATCGCCCGGCTGCGCCGCGCCGCGCGGTTCCTGCCGTTCCACCGCCTGTACCACTCCGTCGAGCTGACGATCATGATCTTCGTCTTCGCCATCGTCGGACTCTTCATCGGCTCCGTGCTCGCCGACCGCATCCTCCTCTCCGTGCTCGTGCCGCTCGCGCTCCTCGCGGTCGTCGGGCACTTCGTGGCGATCATGGCCTCCCGGCGCGTCCGTGGCTGAGCTGCCCACGGTCGGCGTCGTGGTGCTCACTCAGGGCACCCGGCCCGTCGAGCTCCGGAACGGGCTCGACTCGGTCGCGGCGCAGCAGGGCGTCCGCACCGACATCGTCGTGGTCGGCAACGGCTGGGACCCGGCCGGCGCCGACCCGGCTCTGCCCGCCGGGGTCGCGACGCTCGCTCTGCCCGAGAACCTCGGCATCCCGGCCGGCCGCAACAAGGGGGTGCCGCTGGTCGAGGGGGAGTGGCTGTTCTTCCTCGACGACGACGCCAGCATCCCCTCGCCGCACTTCCTCGCCGACGCGATCCGGAAGCTCACCGACGATCCGTCGATCGGGATGCTGCAGCCCCGGCTCGCCGACCCCGAGGGAGGGGAGTCGCCGCGCCGGTGGATCCCGCGCATCCGCAAGGGCGACCCCGCGTCGTCGAGCAACGTGTTCTCGGTGCTCGAGGCCGCGATCGTGCTGCCCCGCGCGGTGTTCGAGCGCGCGGGGGGATGGGCGGATCCGTTCTTCTACGCCCACGAGGGCATCGATCTCGCCTGGAAGGTGTGGGATCAGGACCGCCGCGTCTGGTACGCCGGCGACCTGCTCGCCGAGCACCCCTCCGTGTCGCCCACGCGTCACGCCTACTACTACCGCCTCAACGCGCGCAACCGTGTCTGGCTGGCGCGCAGGAACCTCCCCGCCGTCCTCGTGCCGTTCTACGTGGGGTCGTGGACGGGCATCCAGCTGCTGCGCTGGTTCCGCAAACCCGCCGTGCTCCGCGCGTGGTTCGCGGGCTGGTGGGAAGGGTGGCGCACGGATCCCGGGGAGCGGCGCCCGATCCGCTGGCGCACCGTGTGGCGCATGACGCTCGCCGGGCGGCCGCCGATCGTCTGAGCGCCGGTCAGGGCGTGTCCGGTCGATCCACCCCGTCGGCGGCTTCGAGCTCCGGTCGCGACGGCTGGCCGTCTTTCGCGCCGCGTCGGCGGGGGAGCGCACCGCGGACGACGGTGCCGACGCGCATGACCCGGGCACCGGTGGCGCGCCCCAGGCGCAGAGTGGCCCCCGGACCGTCCGTCGGCTGCAGCGCGTCGGGAACGACGAGGGGCGCGGCGCCGAAGGCGAGCCGCGAGTTCTGCACGACCCGGCGCCCCAGGATGTTGTTGCCGGCGCCGCCGATGACGGCACCCACGCCGAACGGGATGGCGCGCGCGAGCATCCCGGCGCCGCCGCGGACGGCGAACTGCCGCAGGAAGACGCTCTTGAGCCGATCGACCAGCGGCCCGACGACCATCGACGGCAGCGTCGACGTGACGAGCTCGCCCCAGTACGCCGTGCGCGTCACGCTCGCGCCGCCCACCTGCCCGGCGAGCTGACGGACCAGGTCCGAACCCTCGCGGCCGAGCATCATGGTGAGCACGAGCGCCCGCGCGCGCTGAGGGTCGTAGACCGCGATCCCGTGGAGCTCGCTGAGCGACTGCGCGTAGAGGGCGGTGGCCTCCAGGAATCCGGCCGTCTCGAGGCCGGAGAGGGCGAGGGTGATGCCGGTTCCGATGGCGGGGATCACGGCGGTCGCACCGACGGCCGCGCCTCCCGTGGTCACGGCGGCCAGATACCGTCGCTCGAGGATCGCGGCCAGCTCCGGTCCTGTCGCGTCGGGATGGCGGCGGCGCAGGGTGCGGAGGTGCGCCACGACGGCCGGGCGCTGGATGCCCAGGAAGCGGTCGAGGGTGGCGTCGACGAGGCGCGGCGTGTCACCGCCGCGCGGGGGGCCGCCGGTCACGGACACGTACGGTTGCTGCTTCTTGGCCATCGGTACCGAGTGTAGGCGTTGGACCTGGAGCGTTCGCACCCCTTGTCAATACTTGTGTTTTATGCACTTACATCCTGAGGCCGGTGCGCGGGAGGCGCTCGTGCTCTGGCCCGCCGGCCGCCGCGTGATTAGTAATAGGTGGATGATCGAACCACTCTCGCCGGCCGCACGCATCTTCGGAGAACGGATCCGTAGAGCACGGCTGGAGCTCGGCCTCAGCCAGGAGGCCGTTGCCGAGCTCGCCCAGATGCACGTCACCAACTTCGGCAAGATCGAGCGCGGCACGGCCAATCCCAGCTTCCTCACCGTCCTCCGCATCGCGAGCGTGCTCGGCCAGGAACTTGCCACCCTGACGGACGGCATCACCGCCGAGCACCTGCCGGACGAGCTCGGGGTCCTCACCGCCGCCGACTTCATCCGGGCCCGGGATCGCGCCACCGGCTGAGCAGGCGCACTCCGCGCGGCACGGAAGCGGCCCCGCCGCCACCGCGCCGCGCGAGCGCATCAGAACGCGATCTGCCAGAGGTACTCCCGGCCGTCGGGCGGGAACCAGCGGACGACGAGGAGCGTGTCGCGCGCCGGGTCGCGGCCGGACAGGCTCGCCCGGACCGCCTCGCCCGGGCGGACGGAGGCGGGCGCGCTGACCTGGAGCCGGGAGCTCCCGGCGACGCTGACGCTGACGCCGTTGAGCACCTCCCGGCTCGTGTTGACGATCCGGTAGTGCGGGGCCGTGCTGCGGTCGACGCGCCACGGAACCCGATAGGCGAACCGGCGGAGACGAAGGGCGGGACGAGGGCTGCGAAGGTTTCTCATGCCGCCGACGTTAGCCACCCCGTCCGACGCTCCCGGCCCCGAATCGGGCAGATAAGCCACATCGGGGGATAACTCGACGGAATTCTTTCTGTGGAGGGTTTCATGCCTCCCTGGAAAAGCGCCCTGATCGGGGAATTCGTCAGCTTCCGTAGTCCTGGTTGTAAAGGTCGAGGACGTCCGAGATCGGCCCGTCCAGCACGAGCCGGCCCTTGTCCAGGTAGAGCCCCCTGGCGCAGAACCGGCGGAGGTCCTTCTCGTTGTGGGAGACGAAGAAGAGCGTCCGGCCCCCGGCGAGGAGCTCGTCGATCCGCCGGTAGCACTTCTCCCGGAAGCCGCGGTCGCCGACGGCCAGCACCTCGTCGACGAGGAGCATGGGCTCTTCGAGCTGCGAGATCACGGAGAACGCGATGCGGACCTTCATCCCGCTGGACAGGTGCTTGTACGGGGTGTCGACGAAGTCGCCGATCTCGGCGAAGTCGATGATCTCGCCGAACCGCGCGTCGATCTGCGCCCGCGTCATGCCGTGCAGCCCCGCGGTGAGGTACACGTTGTCGCGAACGGTGAGGTCGTCCACGAACCCGCCGGTGATCTCGATGAGGGGAGCGACGCCCTCGTGGACGCGCACCGAGCCCTCGTCGGGCAGCAGCACGCCGGCCACCAGCTTCAGGAGGGTGGACTTGCCCTGACCGTTGCGGCCCACCACGCCGATGGCCTCTCCGGACTCGACCTGGAACGACACATCGCGCAGCGGCCAGAAGTCGTCCGGGCGGGTGCGGCGCTCGCGCGACGCGAAGAGGTCCTTGAACGACCGGCGCGCACCGCGGTTGCGGCGGAACCGCACGCCGAGACCACGGACATCGATGACGGCGGCCACTCAGATCTCCTTCAGCACATCGCGCTCGAAGCGCTTGAACACGAGCCAGCCGACGAGCAGGATCAGCAGCGACATCCCGGCGCTCACCCCGACGAGGAACCAGTCCAGCTCCTGGGCGAAGAACGTGGCGCGGTACAGGCTGAAGATGCCCGTCAGTGGATTGAACGCGGACCAGAAGTGCACCGAGAACAGGGTGTCCGCCTGGGCGCCGGGATGCGAGGCCACGTAGGCCGCGCAGTGCTTGGCCGCGACGGTCGCGCCGCCGCAGCCGCCCGGCAGGTCGCGGGCGCTGTAGATGATGGGGGACGCGTAGAACAGGAACCGGAGCCCGAGCTTGACCACGCGCTCCAGGTCGCGGAACAGCACGACGAGGGGCGCGATCAGGAGCCCGATGCCCACGGTGAGGATCGTCTGGATGACGACCGCGAGCGGGAACAGCAGGATGTCGACGTTGACCTTCGCCCCGGTGGCGATCGCGAACACGGCGAGCACCGGCAGCGACAACAGGAACTCGATGCCCTTCGACGCGACGATCCGGTTGACCCAGATGGTGCGCGGGATCATCGTCGAGCGGATCAGCTTCGCCTCGCGCAGGAACGCCCGCGTGCTGTCCGAGACGGCGCCGTTGAACCACATCCACGGCAGCAGGGCCGTCAGCAGGAACACGATGTACGGCTCCTCGCCGACGCCGCGATGGAAGACGACCGTGAAGACGAACCAGTAGATGCCGCTCATCACGAGCGGATCCAGGATCGACCACAGGTAGCCGAGGGCGCTGGTCGAGTAGCGGACGCGCAGATCGCGCTTCGTCAGCAGCCAGAGCGAGTGCCGGTAGCGCGTGAAGCGCGTCCGCTGCGCAGGGCGCACCTCAAGCGAAGAACTGGTCACGAGTACCCATCGTATTGATCGAAGCTGCGTGAGACGTTCACGCAGCGACGACTACACGAAAAGATTCGCGCGCTCGAGGTCCTCCTGGAAGTCGACCTCGACGGCGTACAGGTCGGAGATGTCGACCGGCTCGACCAGCAGGCGGTCCTGCTCGATCGCGAGCTCGATGCCGCGCTCGAAGTAGTCCTGGTCGGCGACGCGCTGCAGCTGGCGCAGCAGGGCGGCCTTGTCGGTGCTCGAGATGTAGTTGATGCCGACGGCCTCGCCGAGCCCGCCCTTGACGGTCTTGGAGAGCTCGTTGATGTAGCCCTCGGGACCGGTCGTGTACTTGACCTCCTCGTCGGCGACCGACGAGGTGTTGACGGTCACGAAGGTCTGGTCGCGGTTCACCATCGCCGCGCCGCGGACGAGGACGGCCGGGTCGAAGACGACGTCGCCGTTCATCCAGAGCACGCCGCCCGGGGCCGAGGCCTGCAGGGCGCGCATGAGGCTCTTGGAGGTGTTCGTCTGGTCGTACTGCTCGTTGTAGACGAACTCGGCGTCGGGGAACGCCTCGATGATGTGCTCGAGCTTGTAGCCGACGACGATCGTGACCTTGGCGTCCTTGCCGAAGGCGGCGTGGATGTTGTCGAACTGCTGCTGCATGATGGTGCGGCCGTCGTTCAGCTCGGTCAGCGGCTTCGGAAGGCTGCGGCCGAGTCGGCTGCCCATACCGGCCGCGAGGATCACTACCTGGGTCGTCACAATCATCTCCTTGGAATCAGCACGGGCGGGCGATGCGGCCTCGTAGCCGTTCGCCGGGACTGGGACGCTTTCACCCAGGGTTCATCCGCGCTTACGCGTATCGACACCCCTTCATGCCTCGACCAGAATACCGACGGCCCCTTTCCGGGGGCAGGGGTTGACGGATGTCGTTGTGGGGTCGTTATGTACCTCACAGGTGTTTCAGAGGTGCCCGGCCGCGCCGGAATCGCCCAGAGGGGTCCCGAGGGCCGAGCGTCTTGGTACGTTAGCGGAGTGAGTTTCGAGCGTGCGCGACAGGACGACGCCGAGCCCGTCGAGGGCGCGGTCGTCCCCGTCGAGCGCATGAGCGACCAGGGGGACACGGGGGACGGGATGACGGAGAGCAGCACGGACGGGGCCGACGCCCCGGCGAAGCCGCGGTCCACGACCAGGCGCACGCCGGCGAAGACCGCCGCGGCCGCCACGGGCACGAGCACGCGGGCGCCGCGCAAGCGGAGCACGGCCGCGAAGCCGCGCACCTCGGCCGCGAGCGCGCCGAAGAGCGAGCCCGCGCCGGACCCGCGCCCCACGGTGCTGGCCGTCGCGGGTCTGCGCAAGCGCTTCGGCGACACGGTGGCCGTCGACGACGTCAGCCTCGACGTCCGCGAGGGCTCCTTCTACGGCATCGTCGGACCGAACGGCGCAGGCAAGACCACGACCCTCTCGATGATCACCGGCCTCCTGCGCCCCGACGCGGGCTCGGTCGTCGTGCACGGCGTCGACGCCTGGGCGGAGCCCGTGCGCGCCAAGCACGTGATCGGCGTGCTCCCCGATCGGCTGCGACTGTTCGACCGCCTCACGGGCGCCCAGTTCCTGCAGTACGCGGGCACGTTGCGCGGTCTCAGCGCGAAGACGGTGCGCGCGCGCTCGACCGACCTCGCCGCCGCCTTCGGCATCGAGGACGCGCTCGACCGCCTCGTGACGGACTACTCGGCCGGAATGACCAAGAAGATCGCGCTGGCCGCCGCGATGATCCACTCGCCGCGGCTCCTGGTGCTCGACGAGCCCTTCGAATCCGTCGATCCCGTCTCCGCGGCGAACGTGGTGGACATCCTCCAGCGCTACACCGCCGCGGGAGGCACGGTCGTGCTCTCCAGCCACGGCATGGACATGATCCAGCGCGTCTGCGACAGCGTCGCGATCATCGTGCGCGGCCAGGTCCTCGCATCCGGGACCATCGACGAGGTGCGCGGCGAGCAGACCCTCGAGGAGCGGTTCGTCGACCTCGCCGGGGGACGCAAGGCAGCGGAGGGCATGGAGTGGTTGCACAGTTTCTCGGACTGAAGCTCCGGCTGATGGTCAACGCCTTCCGGCGGAGCCCATGGCAGGTGTTCGGACTGGTGCTCGGCGTCGTCTACGGCGGCGTCATCACCGTGCTCGCGGTCGGCGCACTGATCGCGGCGCGGCTGGTGCCCGATGTGGGCGCGGTGCGCGACGTTCTCGTGGTCCTGGGCGCGATCGTGGTGGTCGGCTTCCTCCTGCTCCCGCTGATGTTCGGCGTGGACGACTCGCTCGATCCCCGCAAGTTCGCGCTGTTCGGCATCCCGAACCGGGTGCTGTCGACCGGGCTCCTGCTGGCGGGGCTGATCGGCATCCCGTCGTTCGTCCTGATCATCTGCAGCGCGGCCACGGTGGTCACCTGGTCGCGTGACCCGGGGACGACGCTGATGGCCGTCGTCTGCGCGGCTCTCGTCGTGCTCACCTGCGTCCTGGCGTCGCGCGTCTCGACCGCGCTCGCCTCCTTCCTGCTCGCGACGCGCCGCTCCCGGGAGGCGAGCGGTGTCATCGCCGCCCTGCTGCTCGTCCTGCTGGCGCCCGCGATCCTGCTGCTCGTGACCGTCGACTGGGGTCGTGACGGACTCGCCGCGCTCTCGAACACCGCCTCGTGGCTCGCCTGGACGCCGCTCGGCGCCGTCTGGGGCGCACCGGGAGCCGCCGCGGCCGGGGACTGGGGCACCGCGCTGCTGCAGCTGCTCGTGGCCGCGGCCACGGTCGGTGCGCTCTGGCTGGTCTGGGACCTGCTGGTCCGGACCGTCCTGGTGAGCCCGCCGCGCCAGTCCCGGGTGAAGTCGTACCACGGCACCGGCTGGTTCGGTCGGCTGAACGGCGGCCCGACCGCCGCCATCGCCGCCCGGTCGATGACGTACTGGGGACGCGACCCGCGCTACTGGGTGTCGCTGGTGATGATCCCCGTCATCCCGGTGTTCGTGCTCGTCGCGCTCCTGCTCGCCGGCCTGCCGGCTCACTACGTCTCGCTCGTGCCGCTCCCGCTCGTGTGCCTGTTCCTCGGATGGAGCGTCCACAACGACATCGCGTTCGACGGCACCGCCATCTGGTTGCACGTCGTCTCCGGGACCAAGGGCATCGCGGACCGCGTGGGGCGCCTGTTCCCGCCCGTCGTGGTCGGCATCCCGGTCATCGCCGTCGGCTCGATCGCGACGGCGATCGCCTACGGCGACTGGGCGATCCTGCCGACGGTCGCGGCGCTCAGCGGCGCGATCCTGGTGATCGGCCTCGGCCTCTCGTCGATCTCGTCGGTGCTGTTCCCCTACCCGGCGACGAAGCCGGGGGACAGCGCGTTCACCCAGCCGCAGACGTCCGGTGCGTCGGCGGCCCTCGTCCAGTCGCTCAGCTTCTTCGCCATCCTGATCCTGGCGTCGCCCGTGATCGTGTTCCTGGTGCTGGGGCTGACCGTCAGCCCGTTCTGGCTCGGGATCGCCCCCGTCGTCGCCGTCGTCATCGGCTTCGGCTCGCTCTTCGCGGGACTGTGGGCGGGCGCCCGGCTGTTCGACCGCCGTGGTCCGGAGCTGATGGCCTTCGCCACGCGCAACGGCTGAAGCGCGCGTCTAGACTGGAACGATGAACGAGGCGAGCATCTCCGAACCAGGCGGCCTGCCCTCGGGCGGCGGCGCGGCGACGCTGGACCGCGAGCTCGAGGAGCTCCTCCAGAACGTCGAGCCGGGCGACCACGAGCGCTTCTCGCACTACGTGAAGAAGGAGCAGATCCTCGAGTCGGCGATCACCGGCAAGCCGGTGAAGGCTCTCTGCGGCAAGATGTGGACGCCGGGACGCGACCCGGAGAAGTTCCCGGTCTGCCCCACCTGCAAAGAGATCTACGCCAAGCTCCGCGACGAGTAGGCCGGCGCGCCGCGACCCGGCGCGCAGCGGTCCGGCGCGCAGCCGACGCCGCTCACGCGAAGATCGTGGGAAGCACCGGGTCGCCGCGGCTCACCCGGAACGCCTGCTCCGGCAGCTCCCGCATCGCGAGCTCGCGATGCTCCCGCGCCCGGCGCGTCCCCTCGGCGCCGAGATGCTCGGTGTGCACCTTGCCGTCGGTGACCAGCGGGACGAGGAGGTCGCGCCCGGTGTCGTCGGGACGGTCTCCGCTCTCGACGATGTGCACGACCTCGGCCACCGCGGTGCCGCGGTCGTCGAGTCGTCGTACCGGGTGCTTGCGCCCTCCGACGCTCGCCTTGCCGTCCGACTTCTTCGCCACCGGCACCCAGTCGCCCGTGCCGTCGGCCGAGCGATGCGCGACCAGCTTGTAGACCATCCCGGAGGCGGGGGAGCCGGATCCCGTGACGACGGACGTGCCGACCCCGTACGAGTCGACCGGTGACGCCGCCAGCGCGGCGATGGTGAACTCGTCGAGGTCGTTCGTGACCGTGATGCGCGTCTTCGTCGCGCCGAGGCCGTCCAGCTTGTCGCGCACGCGGCGGACGAGCTTGGGCAGGTCGCCCGAGTCGAGCCGGACGGCGCCGAGCTCCGGTCCCGCGACCCTCACGGCCGTCTCGATCGCCTGATCGACGTCGTAGGTGTCGACGAGCAGGGTGGTGCCGGGGCCGAGCGCGTCGACCTGCGCCCGGAAGGCGTCCTCCTCGCTGTCGTGGAGGAGGGTGAAGGCGTGTGCCGCGGTGCCCATCGTCGGGACGCCCCAGGTGCGGCCGGCCTCGAGGTTCGAGGTGGCTCCGAAGCCGGCGATGTACGCCGCCCGGGCTGCGGCCACGGCGCTGCGCTCGTTGGCGCGCCGGGAGCCCATCTCGGCGAGCGGGCGCCCGCCGGCGGCCGAGACCATCCGGGCGGCGGCGGAGGCCACGGCCGAGTCGTAGTTGAAGACACTGAGGATGAGCGTCTCGAGCACCACGCCCTCGGCGAACGGCGCGTCGACGATCAGGAACGGGGAGCCCGGGAAGAACAGCTCGCCCTCTCGGTAGCCGCGGATCGTGCCGGAGAAGCGGTAGCCGGCGAGCCAGTCCAGCGTCTCGCTGCGGACGACCGCGTTCTCGCGCAGGTAGTCGAGCTCCTCGTCGCGGAACCGGAACTCCTGGAGCAGTTCAAGAAGGCGGCCGGTGCCCGCCAGGACGCCGTACCGGCGGCCGGCCGGCAGGCGGCGGGTGAAGGCCTCGAAGACGCACTCCCGGTCGTGCGTGCCCTTCAGCAGGGCCGCATCGATCATGGTGAGCTCGTAGCGGTCGGTCAGGAGCGCGGATGACTCGGTCACGCGATCAGCCTAGCGGCGTGCCGTCGTGGGCGGCGGGGTAGGCTGGATCGCTGTGACGGATGCGCCGATTGGGATCTTCGACTCGGGAGTCGGCGGGCTCACGGTCGCGCGCGCGATCCGCGACCAGCTCCCCAACGAATCCGTCCTGTACATCGGCGACACCGCCCACTCGCCCTACGGCCCGAAGCCGATCGCCGAGGTGCGCCGCTACTCCCTGGAGGTCCTCGACCTCCTGGTCGAGCAGGGCGTCAAGCTGCTGGTGATCGCGTGCAACACCGCGTCCTCCGCGATGCTGCGCGACGCGCGCGAGCGCTACTCGGTCCCGGTGATCGAGGTCATCCAGCCCGCCGTCCGCCGCGCCGTGGCCGCCACGCGCACCGGACGCGTCGGTGTCATCGGAACGGTGGGGACCATCGCCTCCCGGGCCTACGAGGACGCGTTCGCCGCCGCGCCGACCCTCCAGCTGTTCACGCAGGCGTGCCCGCGGTTCGTGGAGTTCGTGGAGGCGGGGATCACCAGCGGCGACGAGGTCCTGCGCGTCACCGCCGAGTACCTCGAGCCGCTGCGCGAGGCCGACGTGGACACGCTCGTCCTCGGCTGCACCCACTACCCGTTCCTGAAGGGCGCCATCTCGTACGTCATGGGCGAGGGCGTCTCGCTCGTCTCCAGTGACACCGAGACCGCCAAAGACGTGTACCGCACGCTCGTCGGCGGCGGGCTGGAGCGGCGCTCGGCCGAGCCACCCACCATCCACTACGAGGCCACCGGCCTCGACGCCGACAACTTCCTGCGTCTGGCGCACCGCTTCATCGGCCCGGAGGTCTCCCGGGTCGACCTGGTGCAGACCGGCGTGATCGACCTTCCGCTCTGATCCACCCACACCACACGAGGAGATCCACGTGACCGACATCATCCGCGCCGACGGGCGCACCGCCGACCAGCTCCGCCCGGTCACCATCGAGCGGGGCTGGAGCAAGCAGGCGGAGGGATCGGCCCTGATCTCCTTCGGCGAGACCCGCGTGCTCTGCACTGCCTCCTTCACCAACGGCGTGCCGCGTTGGATGGCGGGCAAGGGCCGCGGCTGGGTCACCGCCGAGTACGCGATGCTCCCGCGCTCGACCAACGACCGGATGGACCGCGAGGCCGTCAAGGGCAAGGTCGGCGGCCGCACCCACGAGATCAGCCGCCTGATCGGCCGGAGCCTGCGGGCGGTCGTCGACATGAAGGCCCTGGGGGAGAACACCATCGTGCTCGACTGCGACGTGCTGCAGGCCGACGGCGGGACGCGCACGGCCGCGATCACCGGCGCGTACGTCGCCCTCGCCGACGCGCTGGAGTGGGGGCGCGAGCACCGCTTCATCGGCCAGAAGGCGACCCCGTTGATCGACTCCGTCTCGGCGGTGTCGGTCGGCATCATCGACGGCACCCCGATGCTCGACCTCGCCTACGTGGAGGACGTCCGCGCCGAGACCGACATGAACGTCGTCGTCACCGGCCGCGGCCTGTTCGTCGAGGTGCAGGGCACCGCCGAGGGCGCGCCGTTCGACCGCGACGAGCTGAACTCGCTGCTCGACCTCGCGCTCCTCGGCACGACCGAGCTCGCGGGCATCCAGACCGCGTCGCTGGGCGAGAAGGCCTGAGCCGGATGGTCCGCGTCGTCCTCGCCACCCACAACGTCCACAAGGCGCTGGAGTTCCAGCAGATCCTCGGCGACGCCGTGCCCGGTCTCGAGATCGTCCGCTACGACGGTCCCGAGCCCGTCGAGGACGGCTCGACCTTCGTCGCGAACGCGCTGATCAAGGCGCGCGCCGCGGCCGAGCACACCGGGCTGCCCGCCTTGGCGGACGACTCGGGGATCTGCGTGGACGTCATGGGCGGCTCGCCGGGGATCTTCTCGGCGCGCTGGGCGGGACACCACGGCGACGCGGAGGCCAACCTGCAGCTGCTGCTCGACCAACTGTCCGACATGCCGGACAGCGCCCGTGCCGCGCACTTCACCGCGACCCTGGCGCTCGTCGTACCCGGCGCGGAGCCGGTCGTCGTCGAGGGGATCTGGCCCGGTCGCATCGCCCGGCACGCGCAGGGCGGCCACGGGCACGGCTACGACCCGATCTTCGTGCCCGAGGGGCACGACGCGACGGCGGCCGAGCTCGGGCCGGACGTGAAGAACCGCGAGAGCCACCGGGCCCGGGCGTTCGCCGCGATCGTCCCTGCGCTGCGCGCGCTCGCCAGCTGAGAACGGCACTCATTCCTATCTAGCGCGATCGCTGGCTTCGCGGGCGGCACTGTGTCTACCGTAGAAGCGATATGAGTCACGACCACGGGCATTCCGCCAACCGCAACCGCCTCCTGATCGCGATCGGCATCGTCTCGACGGTACTGGTCGTGGAGATCGTCGGCGCCTGGCTGAGCGGGTCCCTCGCGCTGCTCGCCGATGCGGGGCACATGCTGAGCGACCTCACCGGCCTCATCGTGGCGCTCGTGGCGACCATCGTCGCCGCGCGACCGGCGACCGACCGGCAGACGTTCGGTTACCGGCGCGCCGAGGTGTTCGGCGCCCTGGTCAACGGGCTCATCCTGATGGTCGTCGCCGTCGGCGTCGCGATCGGGGCGATCGGCCGCCTGACCGGCGGCGAGACGGAGGTCCACAGCGGCCCCATGCTCATCGTCGCGGCGATCGGCCTCGTCGCCAACCTCGTGGCGCTGCTGCTGCTCCGCCCGGCCGCCGGGCACTCGATCAACATGCGCGGGGCGTACCTCGAGGTCTTCGGCGACCTGATCGGCTCCCTCACCGTCATCGTCGCCGCCGTCGTGATCATGACGACGGGCTTCGCTCCCGCGGACGCGATCGCCTCGCTGCTGATCGCGGCCTTCATCGTCCCCCGCGCCTACCTGCTGCTGCGGGACGTGGTGCACGTGCTGAGCGAGTCGGCGCCGGCGGACACCGACGTCGCCCAGATCCGGGATCACATCCTGCGGACGAAGGGCGTCGTCGCCGTGCACGATGTGCACGTCTGGGCGATCACCTCGGGAGCGCCGGTGTTCACCGCGCACGTGGTGGTCGAGCCGGAGGTGTTCCGCTCAGGCGGGACGGGCGCGCTGCTCGACGAGCTGTCGGGCTGCCTCACCGAGCACTTCGACGTCGAGCACTCGACGTTCCAGCTCGAGCCGGCCGAGCATGCCGAGCACGAGGACGAGTTCCACCGCTAGGCGCGAGCGCGAGTTCAGACCTCGGGGCTCGGAGAGGGGTGCGCAGCGGCCTCGTCGGCCTCGGCGATGCGCTTCTTCTTCGCCTTGTGCAGCGACTGGAAGTAGTGGAACAGCGTCGGGATGAGCGTGATGACCACGGCGCCGATCAGGATGATGTCGATGTAGCTCGACACGAACTTCGCGACCGGCGGGATGTAGCCGATGAGGTACCCGAAGAGCGTCAGTCCCGCGCCCCAGATCAGGGCGCCGATGGCGTTGTAGAGCGAGTACTTCTTGTAGTTCATGTGCCCGACGCCGGCGGCGACCGGGGCGAACGTGCGCACGATCGGGACGAAGCGGGCGAGGATGATCGCGAGCGCGCCGAAGCGGTCGAAGAACGCGTTGGTGCGGCGCACGTTCTCCATGCTGAAGAGGCCGCTCTCCCTGCGTTCGAACACGCGGGGGCCGGCCTTGTGGCCGATCAGATAGCCGACCTCCCCACCGAGGAACGCGGCGAACGCGATCGCGAGGCAGACCCACCAGATGTCGACGCCGAAGACGAGCGACGTGTGGGTGAGCAGGCCCGAGATCACGAGCAGCGTGTCACCCGGGAGCAGGAACCCGATCAGGAGTCCGGTCTCGGCGAAGATGATGCCGCACACGACGACGAGCGCCCACGGCCCCGCGGCCGTGATGATGGTGTTGGGGTCGAGCCACGGGATGAGGCCGGCGTGATGGATCAAGACGCTCCAGACGGGGTTCGGGGTACGGAGCCGAGTTTAGTGTCCGGAAGCTGCACGAACCGTGCGAATTCTCGTCACGCGGGCGAAGATCATCCTGTGGTCGGACTGTGCGGCTGCTTTGCCGGTGCGACGGTCTGATGTGCGGGAGAAGGGACTCGAACCCTCACGCCGTGAAGCACAGGAACCTAAATCCTGCGTGTCTGCCAGTTTCACCACTCCCGCGGCGCGCGCTGGGCGCGGCTACGACAATAGCTCATGCACGCGCGGGGCGACCTCGGTGCCGTACAGCTCGATCGCGCGCATCAGGTGATCGTGGCCGAGCGTGCCGTTGCTGATCTTGAGGTCGAACCGCTCGATGCCGAGCCCGCGGGCGGTGTAGGCGATCTTCTGGGCGACGGTCTCGGGCGAGCCGACGACGAGGGCGCCGTCCTCCCCGGCCTCGTGCTCGAAGCGGGCGCGCGACGCCGGCGGCCAGCCGCGCTCGCGGCCGATCCGGTTGGTCATCGCCTCGTAGTGCGGCCACAGGATCTCCTTGGCCTCCTCGTCGGTCGCGGCGACGAAGCCGGGCGAGTGCACGCCGATCGGGAGGGTGGTGTCCTGCCCGAACTGGTCGAGCGCCTTGCGGTAGAGCTCGGCGAGCGGCTGGAAGCGCATGGGGCCGCCGCCGATGATCGCGAGCATCAGGGGGAGGCCGTAGTGGGCGGCGCGCACGACCGACTCCGGGCTGCCGCCGACACCGATCCACGTCTTCAGCGGGCCGTTCTCCAGGTGCGGGTAGACGGACTGCCCGGTGAGCGACGGCCGGAGGCTGCCCTCCCAGGTCACGGGCTCCTGCTTGCGCAGCTCGGCGAAAAGGTTCAGCTTCTCCTCGAAGAGCTCCTCGTACTGGCCGAGGTCGAGGCCGAAGAGGGGGAACGACTCGATGAAGGAGCCGCGCCCCAGGATGACCTCGGCGCGCCCGTTCGAGACGCCGTCGAGGGTCGCGAAGCGCTGGAAGACGCGCACGGGGTCGTCCGAGCTCAGGACGGTGACCGCCGAGCCGAGGTGGATGCGCTCGGTGCGGCCCGCGATGGCCGCGAGCACGACCTCCGGGGCCGACACGGCGAAGTCCTCGCGGTGGTGCTCGCCGACGCCGATGAAGTCCAGGCCGACCTGATCGGCCAGCACGCCCTCCTCGACCACGTTGCGCAGCACCTGCGCGTGGCTCAGCGGTGCGCCGTCGGCGTCGCGGGTGACGTCTCCGAAGGTGTCGATCCCGAGTTCGATCCTGGTCGCCATGTCAGTCCTCACATTCATGCGTTTGCATGAAGCCGAACGGCCTCGGCGCCGAGCCTATTCCCGCGGTGTCCCGACCGGACAAGCCCGCGGTCAGGCCGCGCGGACCTTTCGGGGCACGTAGCGCGGGATGTAGCGCGCGAGCATCCCGGCGCCCAGCAGACCGAGCACGCCCATCACCCCGCCCGCGAAGGAGATGGAGACGACGGCGGTGAGCAGCGAGACCACGAGGGGAGCGGCCGCCTGACCCGCGTCGCTGGAGAACCGCCAGGCACCGAGGAAGGCCGCCGGGGCATCGCGCGGCGCCAGGTCGGCGCCGAGCGTCATCACGATCCCCGACCCGATCCCGTTCGCCATCGACAGGAAGAGGGAGACGCCGATGTACCAGGCGACCCGGGAGTCCAGATCGTGCGTGAACGACAGGGCCAGGAAGCCGAGTCCCAGGCCGATCATCGACGGGATGGCGCTCCACATCCGCCCGAACCGGTCCATGATCTGGCCGCTGGCATAGAAGAGGGCGAAGTCGACGGCGCCGGCGATGCCGATGATCAGGGCGGTGTTGGCCTCGCTGAGCCCGATCGACACCGCCCAGAGGGGGAGGAGCACGGTCCGGGCCGAGCGCACCGCGCTCACCAGCGCGACGCCGGAGCCCATCCGGACCAGCACGGCCCGGAACGCCCAGATGGTCTGGAACAGGCCGTGCGTCCGCTCCTCGGCCTCCTCCTCGCCGGCGGTCACCCGCTCGCCCGCAGCGTCGGTCGTGCGCGGGCTCGGCCCGAACATCTTCTCCGGGTCGGGCAGGGCGACCAGCACGATCACCGCGCCCACGCAGCCGACGACGAAGATCCAGAACACCGACTGCGTCGATCCGGTCAGCGCGATGATGCCGGAGGCGATCAGCGGGCCGACGAACCAGCCGCAGCGGAAGATCCCGCCGAGCGTCGAGAGCGCCCGCGCGCGGTACCGCTGCGGGACGTAGGTGGTCATGAAGGCGTGCCGGGCGAGTGCGAACACCGCCGTCGCGAGGCCCACGAGGAAGATCCCCACCATCAGCACCCAGTAGTTCGGCGCGAGCAGGCACACCGCGATGCCCCCGATCGCGACTAGGGCCGCGGCGATCATCGAGCGGCGCTCGCCGAAGCGCGACACCACCCAGCCGCTCGGGATGTCGCCCGCCAGCTCGCCGAGCATCACCATGGACGCGATGAATCCGGCCATCGCGAGCGAGGCGCCGAGGTTGCCGGCGGCGATCGGGATGATCGGGATGATCGCGCCCTCTCCGATGGAGAAGAGGAGCGTCGGCAGGAAGGCCGCGAGGGCGACGGAGCGGAAGCTGAAGGGGCGCTCGTCGGAAGTCATCTTCTTAACACCGTACAACTTCCCGGTGCCGCCCCGGCGCGCACGCCCGGCCGGTAGGCTGGATGCCGACATGATTGAACTGGACCTCACCCCGCAGATCGCCGAGCTGCGCTCGACCCTGGGCGACATCACCGCCGTCGTCAACCCGGACAAGCTCCGCGCCGACATCGCCGCGCTGAGCGAGCAGGCCGGTGCGCCCGACCTCTGGGACGACACCGCGAACGCGCAGAAGGTGACCAGTGCGCTCAGCCACCGGCAGTCGGAGCTCGGCCGCATCACCGCGATCGAGCAGCGCCTCGACGACCTCGAGGTGCTCGTCGAGCTCGCCGTCGAGGGCGACGACGAGGAGTCGGCCGTCGAGGCCCGCGCCGAGCTGGAGGCACTGCAGAAGGCGCTCGGCTCCCTCGAGGTGCAGACCCTCCTGAACGGCGAGTACGACGAGCGCGCCGCGATCGTGACCATCCGCTCCGGCGCCGGCGGCGACGACGCCACCGACTTCGCCGAGATGCTGCTGCGCATGTACCTGCGCTGGGCCGAGCGCCACAAGTACCCGGTCAAGGTGATGGACACCTCCTACGCCGAGGGCGCGGGCATCAAGTCCGCGACCTTCGAGGTCGACGTGCCCTACGCCTTCGGCACGCTGTCGGTCGAGGCCGGCACCCACCGCCTCGCGCGCATCAGCCCGTTCGGCTCGGCGGACAAGCGCCAGACGTCCTTCGCCGCGGTGGAGGTCATCCCGCTCATGGAGGAGGCCGTGCAGGTCGACATCCCCGAGGGCGACATCCGCGTCGACGTCTTCCGTTCGTCCGGCCCCGGCGGCCAGTCGGTCAACACGACCGACTCCGCGGTGCGCCTCACCCACCTCCCGACCGGCATCGTCGTCTCGATGCAGAACGAGAAGTCGCAGATCCAGAACCGCGCGGCCGCCATGCGCGTCCTCCAGACCCGACTGCTCCTCCTGCAGAAGGAGGAGGAGGCCGCGAAGAAGAAGGAGCTCGCCGGCACGATCACCGCGAGCTGGGGCGATCAGATGCGCTCCTACTTCCTCTACGGCCAGCAGCTCGTCAAGGACCTGCGCACCGGATTCGAGTCGGGGAACCCCAGCTCGGTCTTCGACGGCGACCTCGACGGCTTCATCGCCGCGGGCATCCGCTGGCGCGCCGGAGCCAAAGCCGAGGCCCAGGCGTAGTCGATCGCGCTCCGACCCCGCACGGACCTCGTGCTCGGCGGGCTGTCAGGCTCGCGCCACGCCCGCGGTGATACGGCGGATGCGCCCGAAGATGCATAGTCTCTACACGTCATGATCCGGTTCGAACACGTATCCAAGCAGTACTCGGGCACGACCCGCCCGGCGCTGAACGGCATCAACCTCGAGGTGCTGCGCGGTGAGTTCGTCTTCCTCGTCGGCGCGTCCGGCTCGGGCAAGTCGAGCTGCCTGCGCCTCATCCTGAAAGAGGAGAAGCCCACCACGGGCAACATCCACGTGCTGGGGCAGGACCTCGGCTCGATCTCCTCGCGCAAGGTGCCGTACTTCCGCCGCAACCTCGGTGTCGTCTTCCAGGACTTCCGCCTCCTCCCCAACAAGAACGTCTTCCAGAACGTCGCCTTCACCCTGCAGGTCATCGGCAAGTCCCGTGGCTTCATCCAGGAGGCCGTCCCGGATGTGCTCAAGATGGTCGGACTCGACGGCAAAGCCCAGCGCCTGCCGCACGAGCTCTCCGGCGGTGAGCAGCAGCGCGTCGCGATCGCGCGCGCCGTCGTCAACAAGCCCCAGATCCTCCTGGCGGACGAGCCGACCGGAAACCTCGACCCCGCGACGAGCGCCGGCATCATGGCCGTGCTCGAGCGGATCAACGCCGGTGGCACCACCGTCCTCATGGCGACCCACGAGGCCGCCATCGTCGACCAGATGAAGCGACGCGTGATCGAGCTCGTCGGCGGCCAGATCGTGCGCGACGAGCGCCACGGCGGCTACGGCGTGACCGCGGCCGTGCCCATCCAGCGCGAGCAGCTGACGGTTCCCGCGCAGTCGGCTCCCGTCCCGGTGGGGGCGCCCGCTCCGGCCGCACCCTTCGCGTCGGAGCCGATGACGCGCCCGAACACGCCCGTCGGCAACCCGACCGGGCCGGTCTCCGTGCCGCAGCCGACTGTTCCGCAGCCGACCGGGCAGCAGCCGTCGGTGCCGCAGCCGGTCGCGTACCCGCCCGCGGCGTACCAGCCGGTCGCACCGCCGCCCGCCGCCCAGCCCATCGCGCCGCCTCCCGCCGCGCCGCAGGCAGCACCGGTCCAGCACCAGCAGCCGGTCGAGCCGGTGCCCGCCGGAGAATCGCTGCCGGACCACCTCAACTTCACCGCGAACCTGGACCTGCGGGGCCTGCGCGAGAACACCGACCGCGACGGCGAGCAGAATGTGGGGCCGACCAAATGAGATTCGGACTGATCTGGTCCGAGGTCGGCAACGGCCTGCGCCGCAACCTCTCCATGGTGATCTCGGTCATCCTCGTCACGTTCATCTCGCTGACCTTCGTCGGCACGGCGGTGCTGCTGCAGGTGCAGATCGGCCAGATGAAGAACTACTGGTACGACCGCGCCCAGGTGGCCGTGTACATGTGCACGGAGGCGGACAACTGCCAGGGCGGCGCCGCGACCGATCAGACGGTCGAGGCGGTCAAGAAGCAGCTGGAGTCGCCGGAGCTGTCGCCGTACATCCAGAAGTTCTACTTCCAGAACCAGCAGCAGGCGTACAACGAGTTCAAGCAGCAGTTCAAGGGCAACCAGATCGCCGACTTCGTCACGCCGGACATGATCCCGCAGACGTTCTGGGTCAACCTGAAGGACCCGAACCAGTCCGCGGTGCTCACCGAGACGCTGGCGGGATCCGCCGGCGTGCAGAGCGTGGTCGATCAGCGCAGCTACCTCGACCAGATTTTCAGTATCCTGGGTGCCGCCAGCGCCACGGCCCTCGTCGTCGCGGTGGTGATGCTGGTCGCGGCGGTGCTCCTCATCGCCACGACCATCCGGCTCTCCGCGTTCTCGCGAAGGCGGGAGATCGGGATCATGCGGCTCGTCGGGGCGTCGAACAGGTTCATCCAGACCCCGTTCATCATCGAGGGAGTGCTGGCCGCCCTCATCGGGGCGCTGCTCGCCGCGACCGTCCTGGTGCTGATCGTGCAGCTGTTCGTCCGCGGACCGCTGCAGAACAGCATCCAGTCGATCAACTTCGTCTCGATGTCGCAGGCGTGGCCGGTGATCCCTCTGATCGTCCTCGTCGGGGTGCTTCTGGCGGCGGCGTCGGCCAACTTCGCCATCAAGCGCTACCTGAAGGTCTGACGCACGATAGACTGGTCTGCTGCCCGGCGATGCGCCGGGCAGCACCATCGTTGAACGTCAGGAGTGAGCCGTGCCCAAGGAGCAGGGACAGAAGGTCGTCGCGACCAACCGTCGTGCCCGCCACGACTACCTCATCGAGGACACCTTCGAGGCCGGTCTGGTCCTCACCGGCACCGAGGTGAAGTCGCTGCGGTTGGGCCGGGCGTCGCTCGTCGACGGCTACGCCTTCGTCGACCGGGGGGAGGCGTGGCTCGATGCCGTGCACATCCCGGAGTACGCCGACGGCACCTGGAACAACCACGCCCCGCGCCGCAAGCGCAAGCTGCTGCTGCACAAGGCCCAGATCGTGAAGATCGAGAACAAGGTCAAGCAGGGCGGCTACACGATCATCCCGCTGCAGATCTACTTCAACGACGGCCGCGCCAAGGTCGAGATCGCGATCGCCAAGGGCAAGAAGGACTACGACAAGCGCCAGGCGCTCCGCGAGCGGCAGGACAACCGCGAGGCCGAGCGGGCGATGTCGAGCCGCCGTCACCTGGGCGAATAGCCGCCTGGCAGACTGAGGGCATGACCGTCTCTCCGCAGCGCCTCCCCGTCCCCGGCACCTACAACTTCCGCGACGTCGGGGGATACCCGGCCGAGGGCGGCAGCACGCGCGACGGCAAGTTGTTCCGGGCCGACGCGCTCGGCCGCCTCGGCGACGCGGGCAAGGAATCGCTGCGCGAGCTCGGTGTGCGCGTCGTCATCGATCTGCGCGACGACTTCGAGGTGGACTCCCTCCCGGATGACCTCGACGGTCTCGATGTGGAGGTGCTCCGGCTGCCCGTGTTCGAGGGGTCGGGGGCGTCCCAGGCGACCATCGGGGCGACCTTGGCCGATCTGTACGAGAAGATCGTCCTCCAGCACCGGGACGTGGTGGTGCGCGCGCTCCGCGAGATCGCGGACACCGGCGACGAGCCCGTCGTCGTCCACTGCACCGCAGGCAAGGACCGCACGGGCGTCGTGGTGGCCCTCGCCCTCCTGGCGGTGGGCGTCGACCGCGAGACGGTACTCGACGACTACGCCGCGACCCAGGCGAATCTGGCGGGGGAGTGGCTCGAGGGGATGCTCGCCCTCGTCCGCGGCTACGGCGTCGAGATCACGCCCGACCTCCAGGTGATCATGGGCGGGAGCCCGCGGGAGGCGATGGCGGCGGTGCTCGACCTCATCGACCGCGACTTCGGCGGCGTGCGGGCCTACCTCCTCGACGCGGGCCTCGACGAGGTGGAGCTGGCGAAGCTGCGCTCGGTGCTGATCCAGCCCGCCTGACCCTCTCAGACTCGGCCCGGGATTCACAGCGAAGTCATCATGCGCTCGCAGTCCGATCGCGGGCTGCGCATGCTTTCCTGTGATCATGGACGAGAACCAGCCGACGCAACCGATGCCCCCGGCGCAGCCGGTGCCCCCGGCGCAGCCGGTGCCGCCGGTGCCGCCGGTGCACGAGCCGTTCTACAAGCGGCACGGCCTCGCGTTCGCGATCTCCACCCTGGTGCTCGGCATCGTAGTGCTGGTCGGGATCGTCGGCGTGGGGACGGTCGTCGCGGTGAACGTGGTGACGCACTCGGTGTCGGCGTTCGATCACGCGGCGCCGGGCGAGCGGGCCGTGCCCGGCCAGGGCAGGAACCGCGGCCAGGGCGGATCGGGCGGATCGGGCGGATCGGGTAGCGGACAGGGCGGCTCGCAGAACGGGAACGGCGGCACGCAGCGTGAACTCGTCCGCGGGACCCTCGAGTCCACCTCCGACTCGACGTGGACCGTGAAGACGGCGGCCGGTGCGACCGTGACGGTGAAGCTCACCTCGTCGACCGCCTACGGCCTCCCGAAGCAGCCGGCGACCAAGTCCGACTTCGCCACCGGCGACGAGGTCGTCGTGGTCGGGACCGACCGCAGCGGCGACACGATCACCGTGACGCGCATCCTGACGCTCACCGACATCCCGCGCCCGCCCTCGACGCCCGGCCCCACGCCCGGTTCGGGCGCACCCTGATCAGGACGCCGCGAAGCGGGCGTGCACTTGCACGGCCACGCGGATCTCGTCCGGCTTGAGCGCCAGGGCGGCACCCCCGGCATCCGCGGACATCATGCGCGCAGCGAACGGCGGCGCAGGCTGCAGGGGAGCGCCGGCATCGCCCAGCAGCCCCGGGTCGCTGAGCGCGACGGGGCGGAGTGCGGACAGCCCGAGACCGGAGGCGTAGCGGCGCGCCTTCGCCACGGCCTCCTCGACCGCGCGCTGCGACACCTCCTCGGTGAGCCGCCGGAGGGTGTCGTCGGCGAGGCTCCAGGTCACCCCCTCCACCGTGACGCCGTCGCGGAGGGAGACCGTGCCCACCCAGTCGGACAGGACCGCCGTGTCGGCGAACTCCGCCTCGATGCCGACCTGTGCGTGGTGGACGATCGGCAGCTGCTCCCCGCTCTGACTCCACGGGCGGTCACCCCACACCCGCAGCTGATCGGACGACCAGCGCAGCACCGGTCCGTGATCGGCGTTCTGGATCTCCCGCAGCCCGGCCGCGAGCTCGGCCTGACGCTCGGTCGCGAGCGCCAGCGTCTCGTGGCGGGACTCGCCGTCGTACGTCACGAGGAGCCTCACCGTGCCGCGTTCCGCAGCCCGTCGTTCCTCGTGCTCGCCCTGGACCGTGATCATCGTCTCCGACATGGACCGATCGTGGCATAGAACGACCCTCGGCGCTGTTGTATGATGAGAAGCTCGCCGGCAGCGGCGAGATCTGCACCTGGACAATTCAACAGCGCGCGACAGCGACCCAGCCACACCAGGCTGCGCATGGGGATGATCGGTTTCGACATTGTCTGCGTGACTGTGAGAAGCGGGTCGAGGATGCATGCTTATCTCGTTAACGACGCATGCAAAACAATAAGTGCCAATTCCAAGAGCACTGTCTCGGCCAAGGCCGACTTCGCCCTCGCGGCGTAAGTCCACCTCCGCCATTTAAGAGACCGTCAGACCGGGAACCGTCTTCTACCCGGATCCTGGCGTCAGCTAGAGGACTAGCTTCTGCGTTGAGTATCAGGGCGCAGAGGGACTTCAACTGATGCTGGGCCCGTCGGATCAGGTGCCAGTGGCAAGATCCGGGGCCGAGAACACGCCTTCACTGGCTACACCCGTAGAAGGCACATGACCACAGCAGTGGACGGGGGTTCGATTCCCCCCATCTCCACCACCAGGCCGCTGTCGCGCGTTGTTCGAACAGGCGCAGAACCACGAAGGCCGTCCCGGATCCGGGGCGGCCTTCGTCCTGCGCCCATTGTGGCCATCCCGCGCGGCCGGGTGTACCGTCGGCGCGTGTCCACCTTCGGTGAGCGGATGAACGAGATGCGGGGCTGGTCGAGCGCGCGTGCGACCGTGGATCTCGATGTCACGGTCGACCGGATGCCGGGCATCGTCCGGCAGGCTGTCGCGACCGTGCCGGGGCTGGGCGTCTCCGAGCTGGGACCGAACGCGGGCACCCTCTTCCGGAAGACGACCCTTGCGTATCGCGCGGGCACCATCGCGCTGACCTTCGAGCCGCAGGGGTCGCGGACCCGCGTGATCGCGGTGACGCGCTCGTCCATGCCCCTGGTCGGCACGGACTACGGGAGGGGGGACAAGGATCTCGCTGCCCTCTTCGAGGCGATGAGGGCGGCGGTCGCCGGCGCGAAGCCGGGGCCGCTCTCGCCGTCGCCGACGCCGTCACTGGCCCTGCAGCGCCTCGCGATCGGGAGGGTCCGCGTGTTCGGGTTGGTCTTCGTCATCGCCGGTGCGATCGGGTGCGTCCTGGCGATCGCTCTTCTCGTCGCGCCCGGCGGCAGGGGCCCCGTCATCGGCTCGCTGCAGCTCGTCCTGTGGGTGCTGATGACGGGCGTCGGGGTCCGCCGGCTGCTCGTCGCGCGTCGCCGCCTTGCCGCGTTCGAAGCCGCCAACGGGCCGCGCGCGGGTGAGCAACGGAGCGGACCACGCGGACGGCCGTAGCCGGAGTCTCCGCCGGAGCCGTGGCCGTCCGCAGCGAGGTCCGCCCTACTCGTCGTCCTTGCTGATCGCCTTGTTGAAGCCGGTGACGGGCTGGGCCTCGTCGAACGCGGCGGCCTTGCGGCGGAAGCCGCGGGTCAGCACCAGCAGGTAGACGAACCCGATCGCCGCCCAGATGACGCCGCCGATGAGGGCGTCGGGGTGCAGGTTGGCCCAGAGGATTCCCGTCATCAGCATGCCGATCCCGGGCAGGACGATGAACGTGAAGATGTCCTTCGGGGTCTTGCGCCGGCCCTTGCGGATGGCGAACCAGGCGATCACGGAGATGTTCACGAAGGTGAACGCGATGAGGGCGCCGAAGTTGATGAACGCCGCGATCAGTTCGAGGGTGAAGGCCGCCGCCAGCAGGCTGATGACACCGACGAGGACGATGTTGAACGTCGGGGTGTGCGTCTTGGGGCTGATGTAGCCGAAGAGGCGCTTGGGGAGGACGTTGTTGCGGCCCATCACGAGCAGCATGCGCGACACCGAGGCATGCGAGGCGAGGCCGGACGCGAGGGTGGCGGCGAAACCGGCGGCGGTCAGGACCGCCTGCAGCACGGGGCCGCCGACCTGGAGCCCGATCTCCGGCAGCGTGCTGTCCTCGATCGCATCGCTCGGGAACGCCGTGGAGGAGGGGAACCGCAGCTGCGTGAAGTAGGCAGCGATCAGGAAGATCGCGCCGCCGATGATGACGGTGAAGAGGATGGCCTTCGGCATGATCTTCGGGTGCTTCGCCTCCTCCGCGTACATCGTGACGGCATCGAAGCCGATGAACGAGAAGCAGACGATGGTGGCGCCCATGAGCACCGCGCCGAGGGTCACGCCGTCGTGGAAGAACGGCTGCATCGAGGCGACGGTGCCGCCGCCCTCGCCCTGCGCGAGCTGCGCGATGACCATGATGACGAACACCGCCATGACGACGATCGAGAAGACCAGCAGGAGCATGTTCATGTTCGAGGTGCCGCGCATGGTCAGGTAGATCACGGTGGTGACGACGGCGCAGTAGATGACGACCCAGATCCAGCCGGGCACGTCGGGGAAGATCGCCTCCAGGTAGCTGCGGATGATCAGGCAGTTGACCATCGGCAGGAGGACGTAGTCGATCAGCGACGTCCAGCCGACCATGAATCCGACGTTCGGGTGGACCGACTCCCGCACGTACGTGTAGGCGGAGCCGGCACTCGGGATGGCGCCCGCCATCTTGCCGTAGCTGATCGCGGTGAACATCATCACGACCAGGGCGACGAGGTACGCGGACGGGACGACGTTGTCCGTGTCGCGCGCCACCATCCCGAACGTGTCGAAGACCACCGTCGGCGTCATGTACCCGAGGCCGAGGCCGACGATGGCCCACAGGCCGAGACTCCGTTTGAGGTTCCCCGACTTCGGGATCGCGGGAGCGGATGTACTCGTCACAGTCTCTCCTAACCGACGTGGCGTGCGGACCGAGCGACTCTGCTCGTCCGCGAGCAGTGACAGCCATCATGGCAGAGGCGTGGAGCGACACGCGCCACACACTCCGTCGGGACGCTGCCCGATTCCGGACGATCCGACCGGCGGGGCCCGGCCCTTGCGTCCTGCGTGGGCCACGCGCCACCATGGCAGCATGAAGAACCGCGTCGCCGGTGCTCTCGCCGTCTCCCTCGCCATCCTGCTCGCCGCAGCGGGCTGCGCGGCCCGGCCGCAACCCGCGGATCCGACGGCCGACAACTGGCAGCACGCGGCGCAATCCGCGCTGGACGACGCGCTGCGCACGACCGGTATCCCGGGCGGGGCGATCACCGTCACGCACGACGACGTCACCTGGACCGGCGTCTCCGGCGTCGCCGACGTCGCGAGCGGTCGGCCGGTGACCCCGGACGACCGGTTCTCCTTCCGCAGCATCACGAAGTCGTTCACGGTCACGGCCATCCTCCAGCTGGTCGACGAAGGGAGGCTGTCGCTGGACGACCCGGTGGCGAAGTACGTCGACGGCGTGCCCGACGGCGACCGCATCACGCTGCGCGAGCTCGCGCGCATGCGCTCGGGGCTGCCGAACTACTCGGCGACGCCGGCGTTCCAGGACGCCCTGCGGATCGACCTGACCCGCGACTGGACCGACGCAGAGATCCTGCAGACGGCCTTCTCCGAGCCCAACGACTTCGCACCGGACGCGCGCTACGAGTACTCCAACACGAACACCGTGCTGCTCGGGGAGGTGCTGCAGAAGGTCACGGGCATGCCCTGGTACGAGGTCGTGCAGGAGGGCATCCTCACCCCGCGCGGTCTGAGCACCACCACCTATCCCGACTCCGAGCCCATCCCGTCGCCGCTGGCCGAGCCGTACCAGGGCGGCGGCGAGGGCCAGAGCCCGGAGCTGCTCCCGGCGATCCCGGCGAACTCGCTCTCGGCGGCCGGCGGATTGGCGGGGACCATCCGCGACCTCGGGCGCTGGGCCCGCATCCTCGGCAGCGGGGAGCTGCTCAGCGACGCGACGGCCGAGCAGCGCACGGCGGCGGCCTCCCTCTCACCGACGACCGACGACCCCAACAGCCCGTTCTACGACGCCTACGGCATGGGGATGGGCGAGATCGACGGCTGGATCGGCCACACCGGCAACGGTCTCGGCTACCAGGCCCTCGCGATGTACGACCCGGCGACGGGGGACAGCGTCGCGATCGTCATCAACGGCACCGGCGACGACCACGACGCACCGGCGCACCTGTTTCAGAAGCTGCTGCCGGCGCTGGGCTAGCGGCTGAGCGCCCAGTCGAGGGCGACACCGAGGCCGGTGAGCACGGAGACGTGGCCCTCGCGCGGGCGCAACCAGAGTTCGCCGCGCGGGAGGCGCTCCAGCTGGAGCGCCGCGTGGCCCGGCGGGACCACCCGGTCGGCGCCGCCCTGCACGAGCAGAACGGGGCAGCGCACGGCCGCGAGGTCGATGCCCCAGGGCGAGACGTAGGCGATGTCGTCGTCGACCTCGCCGTCCGGCCCGTCGGCGGCGCCGGCCCCGGCATCCGCACCGAGCGGGCCCCAGTCGGCGTTCAGGGCCTCGAAATCGCGGGACGTGAAGCTGTCCGGGTCGAACTCCGCGGTGCGGGCGTGCTCCAGCCGGTCGTCTCGGCCGCCGAGTGCCGCACCGAGGCCGGACGGATCCGCCATCCCGGTGAACCAGTCGGGGGAGGCGGTGTAGGGCGCGATGCCGGCGAGGACGACAGCGGCGCGCACCCGCTCCGGCGCGAGCGCGGCGAGGGCGAGGGCGTGCGGTCCGCCGCCGGATGCTCCCGCGGTGACCACTTCACCGATGCCCAGGTGGTCGAGCACGGCGACGACGTCGGCAGCGGCGTCGGCCACCGAACGGCCCGGCCGTGCGTCCGACCCGGGATAGCCGGGGCGGGCGCAGGAGACGACCCGCAGCCCGCGGGCAGCGGCGGCGTCAGCGATCGGCTCGATGACCGCGCCGGTCTGCGGCGTGCCGTGGTGCCAGAAGAGCACGCGGGCGTCCGCGGCCCCTCCGGTGTCGAACCAGCGCACGAGGCGCCCATCCGGGAGCGCCAGGGACTGCGGCTCGGGGGCGCTCATCCGCGCCACGCCTCGAGCTCCTGGAGCAGCTCCGCCTTGCGCTTGTCCGGCGCGAACGACGCCTCGATCGAGTTGCGGGCGAACCGCGCGGCCTGGTCGGCGGTCAGGCCCAGCGCATCCCGGACGGCGATGAAGTTGTCGCCGACGTAGCCGCCGAAGTACGCCGGATCGTCGGAGTTGATGGTGACAGCGACGCCCGCTTCGTCGAGCCGGTGCAGGGGATGGTCGGCGAGGTTCGGCACCGCCCGCAGCCGCAGGTTCGACAGCGGGCAGACCGTGAGGGCGATGCGCTCGGCGGCGAGCCGGGCGACGAGCTGCGGGTCCTCGATCGAGCGGATGCCGTGGTCGATCCGCTCGGCGCCGAGCAGGTCGAGCGCCTCGAGGACGTACTCGGCGGGGCCCTCCTCGCCCGCGTGGGCGACGACGTGGAGTCCGGCCTCGCGAGCGCGGCGGTAGACCCCCTCGAAGAGCGAGGGGGGATAGCCGACCTCGGCGGAGTCCAGGCCGACGCCGACGATCCGGTCGGTGTGGCTCAGCCCGGCACTCAGGATCTGCTCGGCCGAGTCGACCGATTCGTCGCGCAGGAAGCACAGGATCAGCCCGCTCGTGATGCCGAGGTCGCGCTCGGCCTCGTCGAGGGCGGTCCCGATCCCGCCGATGACCTCCCCGATCCGCAGGCCCCGGGCGACGTGCGCCTGCGGGTCGAAGAACAGCTCGACGTGCCGCACGCCCTGCTCGGCCGCGCGTGCGAGGTAGCGGCGGGTCAGCTCGGCGAAGTCGTCGCCGGTGCGGAGCACGTCCATCGTCGCGTAGTAGAGGTCGAGGAAGGACTGCAGATCCTCGAATCGGTACTGCGCCGCCAGCTCCTCCACCGAGCCGTACGGCAGCGAGACCCCGTTGCGGCCGGCGAGCTCGAACGCGAGCTCCGGCTCCAGCGTCCCCTCGATGTGCAGGTGCAGTTCGGCCTTCGGCAGCGCCAGGAGGGCGGCGTCGGAGGGGGAGGAGGCGGCGGAGTCGGGGGAGGGCACGGCATCGGTCATGCAACGATCCTCCCACCTGCGACGGGGCGGATCATCCGTCCGGCCGATGCCCGCCTGCGGGGCGGCGGATAGCGTCGGAGGATGCGCCGCCTCGTCCTCCTCATCTGCGCCGTCGTCGTGATCGCCGTCGGTCTCGCCGTCCACACCGGGGTGCCGGGCGAGGTCGGCGGCTTCGCGGGCGACGCCCTCTACGCGGTGCTCGTGTTCCTGCTCGTCTCGCTGGTCGTGCCGCGCGCGCCGCTGCTGCCGACGGCCGGCGCCGCTCTCGCCTTCTGCTGGGCGATCGAGCTGCTGCAGCTGACGCCGCTGCCCGCCGCGCTCGCGCGCACGGTGCCGGGCGCGTCTCTCGTGTTCGGCAGCACCTTCCAGGCGCTGGACCTCGTGGCGTACGTGATCGGCGTCGCGGCGGCTGCGGGGGTGGACGCCGTCAGTCGACGCGCAGCAGGATCTTCCCGAGGTGGGCGGAGGACTCCATCCGGCGGTGCGCCTGCGCGGCGTCGGCCAGCGGGAACACCGAGTCGATCACCGGGCGCAGACGACGGTCTCTGAGCAGCGGCCACACCCGCTCCTCGACGTCCGCGATGATCTCGCGCCGCTCGGCGAGCGGGCGTGCGCGCAGGGTCGTGCCGTGGATGAGGGCGCGCTTGCGCATGAGCAGCCCGACGTCGAGCACGGCGGGCGCGCTCTCGCGGGTGGCGATCGACATGATGCGGCCGCCCACGGCGAGGGCGTCGAGATCGCGGGCGATGTACGAGCCGCCGACGATGTCGAGCACGACGTCGGCGCCTCGGCCCTCGGTGACCGCGAGGACGGCCTCGACGAAGTCCTGGGTGCGGTAGTCGACCGCCGCGTCCGCGCCCAGATCGCGGCAGAAGGCGGTCTTGACGTCGCTGCCGGCCGTCGCGATCACCTGTGCCCCGAAGGCGCGGCCGAGCTGGATCGCGGTGCTGCCGATGCCGCTCGATCCGCCGTGCACCAGCAACGTCTCGCCGGCGGAGAGACGGCCGAGGCGGAAGACGTTCGACCAGACGGTGGCCACCGCCTCCGGGAGATCCGCGGCCTCGACGAGGTCGACGTCCGCCGGCACGGGGAGGACGAGTCCGGCATCCACAGCGACGAGCTCGGCGTAGCCTCCACCGGGCAGGAGGGCGCAGACGCGGTCGCCGATGCGCCACCGCTCGACGCCGTCGCCGACCGACGCGATCGTCCCCGACACCTCGAGCCCTGGCCACTCCGGCGCGCCGGGCGGCGGCGGGTAGAAACCCCGCCGCTGGCTGAGGTCGGCCCCGTTGATCCCGGCGGCGGCCACGCGGATGACGACCTCGCCGTCGCGCGCCACCGGATCCGCGACCTCGCCGATCCGGAGGACGCTCGGGTCGCCCGGCTCGGCGATGGTCACGGCGCGCATCAGCGGGCCACGCGGTCCGCGTCGCTGCGGGCGCTGAGCACATCCCGGATCTTGACGCGGCTCGAGTACTGGATGGACCCGTAGCGGAAGAGGCGGACGGCCAGGCGCAGCACGATCGCCGCGAGCACGAACAGCTCGGCGATGATCACGATGGCCTGCCACAGCGGCAGCGATCCGAACGCGTTCAGGATGAGCGCGGTGATCGGCGCGGTGAACGGGAAGTACGCGAGGATCTGCACGATCGGCGACTCCGGTGCGCTGATCGCGAAGCTCGACGCGTACAGCGGGATGACCACGGCGAAGATCACGACCGAGAAGACCGGGGCGGCCTCCTTCGCCGTCGGCATGACCGCGCCGACCGCGACCAGCGTGCCCGTGAACAGGGCGAAGCCGCCGATCAGGATCAGCGAGCCCACGATCATCTTCTGCGGGTCGAACACCAGCCCGCTGAGATCGAGGTTCGGGATGTTCAGCTGATCTCGGAAGAACACGTACCCGACCAGCACCGGCAGCGCGAACACCGCTATCTGGATCAAGCCGACGGCGAACAGCGAGATCACCTTGCCGATCAGCAGGTTCGTCGGGTTGATCGTGGTCAGGATCATCTCCGTGACCCGGTTCTCCTTCTCCTCGAGCGTCGAGTTCAGCATCTGGTTGCCGAGGAAGACGATCACGATGAAGAACGCCGCCAGGAAGATCAGCGCCGGGATGATGGCCTCGAAGCCGGGCGCCACGGCACCGTCCTTGAAGGTGGTCGTGGAGGTGTTCACCTCGCCGCGCAGGATGGCGACGTCGGTCGGCGAATCGAGCCGCTGCTCCACGCTCGCGGACAGCAGGGCCTCGGCGACCGAGGAGTACTTGCCGTTCTGGAAGACGCCTGCGTCGGCGCCGTAGACCTTCACGGTCTCGGTCTTCGGGTCGGCGGGGTAGTCGAAGTACGCCTTCGTGCCGCCGATCTGGACCTCCTCGACGCCCTCCGCGTCGCTCTCGATCTGTTTGCCGCCGTACTCGCGCGCGATCGTCGGGTTCACGAGCCCGGAGGCGTCGCTGTAGAGGAAGTCGAAGCGCGCGTTCTTCTGCGCGTCCGCTGAGTTCGACGTCGAGACGTTGGCGGAGATGATGAGCGCACCGAGCCCGAAGACCAGCAGCGGCAGGATGAGCGTGACCACCCAGAACGACCGCTTGGTGACCGTCCGCTTGAACTCGAACGAGATGACGGTGGAGAGGTTGTGGCGGGCCATGTCAGTCCTCCTGGCGGCTTTCGGCGCCGTAGACCTCGACGAAGATGTCGTCGAGCGACTTGCGGGTGGGGGCGAAGCGGGTGATGTTCAGGCCCGCGTCGAGCAGGCCGCGCAGGATGGCCGCGTCGTCCGCGTCGTTCGCGACCTCGAGCTCTGCGCGCCCGCCGGCGTCCGACGCGATCCGGTAGGCGGGGGAGTCGGGCACGATGCCGTCGTGGTCGACGTGGATGATCGTCCCGCCGAACTGCTCCTGCACCTCCGGCACCGTGCCGTAGGCGCGCGAGACGCCGTCCTTGAGCAGGATGACGCGGTCGCAGAGGCGCTCGACCTCCTCCATCTGGTGGGTGACCATCATGACGGTGGAGCCCGCGCGCTTCTGATCGGCGATGATGTCCATGAGCAGCCGCCGGTTGACCGGGTCGAAGCCCTTCGTCGGCTCGTCGAGGATGAGTAGCTCGGGGTCGTTCATGATCGTGACGCCCAGCTGCACCTTCTGCTGCTGACCGCCGGAGAGCTTGTCCAGCCGCGTCTTCTCCTTGTCGGGGAGGCCGACGCGCTCGAGGTACTCGCGCGACCAGCGGCGGGCCTGCTCGGCGCCGAGCCCCTTCAGTCGGCCGAAGTAGACCATCACATCGATGACGGACTCCTTCTTGTAGAGCCCGCGCTCCTCGGGCAGGTAGCCGAGGCGCTCGCCGGTCTCGGGCGAGAACGGCTTGCCGTCGATGTGCAGCACGCCCGCGGTCGGCTGGTAGATGCCGAGCAGGGCGCGGATCGTCGTGGTCTTGCCGGATCCGTTGCTGCCGAGGAAGCCGAACGTCTCGCCGCGCTCGATGTCGAACGAGAGGTCGCGGATCACCGTCGTGCGGCCGAAGTCCATCCGGAATCCCTGGATGTGGACGAGGGGTTCGAGTGTCGATGCGCTCACGCGTACAGCCTAGGGGTGGGCCGGCGATCGTGGTCAGGGCCACGCCCGGGGCTGTCGGCGCGGGTCGGCGGCGCGGGCCGCGGGTCGCGGGCCGCCGGCGCGAGTCAGGCGAGGGCGGCGAGGAGCGCCGGGTGCAGGTGCCCGTTGCTGGCGAGGGACGAGCCGTTCCCGGGGCCGGGGGTGCCGTCCACCGAGGTGAACACGCCTCCCGCCTCCTCCACGATCGGGATGAGCGCGGCCAGGTCGTAGGTCTTCACGTCGAACTCGCCCACCGCGTCGAGCACGCCCTCGGCGAGCAGCATGTACGACCACATGTCGCCGTAGGCGCGATCGCGCCAGACGGCACGGGTCAGGGCGACGAGCTTGTCCAGGTAGCCGGCGTCGTCCCACTGCGCGATGCTCTGGAAGCTGAGGGAGGCGTGCTCCAGCTCCGAGACGCCCGACACCTGGAGGCGGCGCGGTTCGCCGGTGGTCTCGTCCGCGGTCCACGCGCCCTCGCCGGTCGACGCCCACCAGCGCCGGCCGAGAGCGGGGGAGCTGACGACGCCGACCACGGGGACCCCGTCGACCGCGAGCGCGATCAGCGTTCCCCAGACCGGCACCCCGCGCAGATAGTTGGCAGTGCCGTCGATCGGGTCGATGATCCACTGCCGCGCCGAGTCGCCCTCGGTGCCGTACTCCTCGCCCAGGATGCCGTCCTCCGGCCGTTCCGCGGCGATCAGCTCCCGGATCGCCCGTTCCACGGCCAGATCGGCCTCGGTCACGAACGACCGATCGGGCTTGGTGTCGATCCGGAGGTCCAGGGCACGGAAGTGCTCCGACGAGATCCGGTCGGCGGTGTCGGCGAGGCGCAGGGCGAGGGCGAGGTCGTCGCTGTGGCGGGTCACGGGACGAGCCTACCGGGCGAGGGTCCGGCGGGCGATCCGCAGGTCGCGCAGCGAGAAGCGCCCGTCCGGGAGTGCCGCCCGGATGCTCGCGTCGTCGAACGGCCGGGACGGGCGGATGCCGGCCGGCGGCTCGGGTGCGAACGGGGCGGGCGCGCTGACGCCTTCGTCGAGCATCCGCGCCTGCGCTTTCGCGACGAGCGGGACGACCATCGTCCACTCGGTGAGCTGCGCGAGTGCGCGGATGGTCCAGACCGGCGCGGGGAAGAAGACCGGGCGGCGGTCCGCAACCCGGGCGATCCGGCGGACCGCCTCGCCCAGTGTGAACTCGTCGGCCCCCATGACCGCCACCGTCGGCTCCGGGATGCGGGCCTCGAGGGCGGCGACCAGCACGTCGACCGCGTCGTCGACGGGGACCGGGCGGACCGTCCGCTCGCGGAAGCCGACCGTCGCGAACAGTGGGAGGGTGCGCACGGCGCGGGTCACGTGGTCCACCATGTGGTCGCCGGGGCCGTAGATCATCCCGGACTTGAGGATGGTGTGGTCGATCCCCGAATGGCGGATCAGCTCCTCCGCCGCCCACTTGGTCTCGTGGTAGGGCGAGCCGCAGTCCGGCCGCGCGCGCAGGAAGCTGACCATGACGATGCGCTTCACGCCGGCGCGCTGCGCGGCCTCCACCACCGCGCGGGTCCCGTCGACGTGGACGCGCTGGAAGGTCTGGTCGCCGAGCTCGCGGTTGATTCCCGCGCAGTGGGCGACGACGTCGCAGCCGGCGAAGGCCGCGGCCAGGGCCTCGACGTCGTCGATCTCGGTGCCGGTGCGCCGCGAGACGACGACCGTCTCTGCGGGGTCGAGCCGCTCGGCGAGATGGCGCCCGACGAATCCCGTGCCGCCGGTGATGGCTACGCGCATGACCTTGCTCCTTCGCTTATTAGCAATATAGCGAAACTGTATATAGCAATGGTGCTATATTGCAACCATGACCGACAGCGCGACCGACGTGTTCGCCGCTCTCGCGCACCCGACGCGGCGGCAGATCCTGCAGGACCTCAAGGACGGCGAACTCGCCGCGGGAGAGATCGCCGCGCGCTTCAACGCCACCGGCCCGACCATCTCCCGGCACCTGAGCGTGCTGCGCCAAGCCGGCCTCGTCTCCGAGCGCCGCGACGCCAACCGCATCCTGTACTCGCTGGTGGGGGACCGCCTCGCCCTGTCGGTGGGCGACTTCCTCTCCACCGTGTGCCCCGAGCAGATCGTGCTGCGCGAGGTGCGCAAGCGCGGTTCGGGCTCGAGGAGCGGCCGCGGCGTCGAGGCCTGAGCCGCCGCATCGTCGGGAGTTCGCTGCGAGTTCCCGCGGTCACAGCGTCCTCCGATTGACCGCCCGGTGGGGCGGCGTATCGTCGTGTGCACAGCGCCCCAGACCTTCGACGCGGTCCCATCCGATCCGAGTCGAGTCGAGGTGTGCGATGTCGCAACTCTCTGAGAATCCGACGGCGCGCGACGGCGGTTACTCCGCTCTCGCGACCGTCGTCCGCGATGCCGGTCTCCTGCATCGCCGGTACGGCTACTACTGGACGAAGCTGATCCTCGTCCCGGTGGTCACCGCCGCCATGATCGCCGTCTTCCTCGTGATCGGCGACAGCTGGTGGCAGGTCGTCACCGCCGTCGGCTTCGCCTTCGTCTTCACCCAGATCGCCTTCCTGGGTCACGACGCGGCCCACCGGCAGATCTTCCGCTCGGGGCGCTGGAACGACTGGATCAGCCTCCTCGTCGGCGACCTGTTCGTCGGGATGAGCTACGGCTGGTGGCAGCACAAGCACACGCGCCACCACGCCAACCCGAACCAGGAGGGCGCCGACCCCGACATCGACCTGCCGGTGATCTCCTTCACCCCCAGCCAGGCCGCGGCCAAACGGTCGCCCGCGGTTCGGTGGCTGATCGGCCATCAGGGCTGGTTCTTCTTCCCGATCCTCTTGCTCGAAGGGCTGTCCCTGCACGCCTCGAGCGTGCGGCGCGTCTTCTCGCACGGGGCCGTGAAGCGTCGGCCGGTGGAGATCGCGTTCCTCGCGGTGCGCATCGGGGGCTTCCTCGCCCTGGTCTTCCTCGTGCTGTCGCCCGGCATCGCCGCGGTGTTCCTCGCCGTGCAGCTCGGGCTGTTCGGCTTCTACATGGGGATGTCGTTCGCCCCGAACCACAAGGGGATGCCGCTGGTGCCCCACGGACTGAAGCTCGACTTCATGCGCCGGCAGGTGCTGATGAGCCGCAACATCCGCGGCAACCGCACCCTCGACTTCCTGATGGGCGGCCTGAACTACCAGATCGAACACCACCTGTTCCCGTCGATGCCGCGGCCGCATCTGCGCCGCGCCGCGCCGATCATCCGCGCCTACTGCGAGGAGCGGGAGATCGCCTACACGGAGACCGGACTGCTCCAGTCCTACGCGATCGTCACGCGCCACATCAACAGGGTGGGGCTCGGCGACACGGATCCCTTCAGCTGCCCGCTGCTCGAACTGCGTCAGGTCTCCTCCACGGCGGAGCCCCCGCGAAGCGCCTGAGTGCGCGCCCGCCGCCGCACGCGGCAGAATCTCCCGTATGAACGGCGAACTCGCGGCGCTCATCGCGCTCACCCTGCACGGCAACGACTGGCTCGCGTCCGGGAGCGGACCCGCTCCCGACCTCGACACCGCGAACTCGGCGTTCCAGTACGTCGCGACGGTGCAGGCGACGTCCCCGCGGCGCCGGCTGCTGGGCACGCGGACGTGGACGGCCGAGGGTGTCGGCGCGTGGTTGAGGTTCGTGAAGGACACGAAGGCCCGCCGCCTGTCCCTGGTCGTCGGCGGCTCGCCGTCCTCCGGACTTCCCGACCCGGTCGCTGCGTCGTTCGCGAACGGAGGCCGGTGGGCGCTGGTCAGCGACGGCCCCAGTCCACGGCTCTGGCGATCGCAGTGGGTCGTGCAGGATCGGAACCGTCCCGACCAGCGGATCTGGGCCGTCCGGCTCATCGGCGATCCGCTCCGCCGGCCGTGGCGAGCAGAGCCGCCGGCGTCGCTGACGGTGGCGCGCGACGACCTGCGGAGCGCGCTCGAAACGATCAGGGCCTTCGCTGAGCGCGCCGAGCTCACCACCTGGGCGGCGTGGTTCGGCGAAGCGCTGGACCTTCTCGCTGCGCCGGAGGCGCTCATCCCGTACAACCCCGACCTCGCCCCGGCGACGCTCTCCGTGGAGTCGCGGCAGCTGCTGGCCGCGGCCGTCAAGGCGTGGGTGTTCGGCGGGATGGGGTCGTGGAACGATCTCGGGTTCGACGACGAGGCGCTGCAGGCGGAGTACGCGCAGCGGACCGGCATCCTCTACGGCAGCGTTCTCGCCGCCCTCGTCGCGGTCACCGGCGCGCCGATGCGGCGCGCCGCATGACGCTGCGGCGCCTCAGGCCTTGTCGTGAGTGTCGACGAGTGCTCGCTCTGATTCTCGCGCTTCCGTCTCGGCCCGCACGGAGCGGGCGACCCGCTGGGAGAGCCGGTGCAGAGGGCGCTCCGCCGCGTAGTAGAAACCGGTCGCCACCGCGAGCGCGAGCACGATCGCCACGAGCGCGGGCACGGGGCCGATCCCCATCACGTACGCGACGGCGATCATGAGCGGGCGGTGTACCAGGTACAGGCTGAACGAGATCGTCCCGAGGAACAGGAGCACGCGCGTCGTCAGCACCCGGCTCAGCGGTCGCCAGAGGGTCGCGACGACGATGAGCAGCATGATCCCGAGCAGCACGACGGGGATGGTCGCGACGCGGGCCGGGATGCCGTGGGCCTCGAGGGGACGGCCGATGACGAAGAACGAGGTGATCGCCGTGATGGCGGCCAGGGTGAGCGCGACACCGGCGACGTGCGTCCACCAGCGATCCGCGGTGAGGAACCGGAAGACGCGGGTGATCTGCTCCCAGTACTGCGCGAGCAGCGCGCCGAAGAAGAACATCGGGAGGTAGCTCGTCGCGGGGTCGTTGTTCGCCCAGCCGATCAGGCAGATGACGAGCGCCAGGATCGAAGCGGGGATCGGGTAGCGCCGGACGATGAGCACGTACACGGGCAGTGCGAGCGAGAACACCACCTCCCACTGCAGCGACCACAGTGTCCCGATGGCGTTCGACGTCCCGCCCAGCAGCGTCGCGTCGTGGATGATGTCGATCAGCGGGTAGTCGGCGGGGAGGGCGGCCACGATGGGGGAGGTGCCCGGACCTGCGGTGTGCGGGATGAGAACGTAGGACAGCCAGGCCAGCACGATGGCCGCGAGCACGGGGCCGTAGAGACGCACGATGCGGCTCGGGTAGTACGCGGTCAACGAGAAGCTGGGACGCGTCGCCGCCTTGGTCAGGACGAACCCGGACAGGATGAAGAAGAGGAAGACGGCCTCGGCGCCGAGCCAGACGACGTGGAGGGGCGAGAAGATGAGCAGATTCGCGAGCGGGTTCGCGGCCGGCTTGAGGTAGACGCCGTCCTGCAGGGTCGACCAGTTCAGCGCGAGCACATGATAGAGCAGGACGGACACCGCGGCGAGACCGCGGAGCGCGTCCAGTTCACGATTACGGATGAGGTCACCTCTCACAGAGCGTGGTACACGCGGATAGACTACCCGCCGTCGTGTTCCGACGCGCTGCCACGGACAGCGCGCCGATGCAGGAAAGCCCGGTCAGAATGCTTTCTGACCGGGCTTTCCGGTGGTGCGCCCCCAGGGACTTGAACCCTGAACCCATTGATTAAGAGTCAATTGCTCTGCCGATTGAGCTAGAGGCGCATTCGATTCGGTAACCCGAACCGAGGCTCAACATTAGCAGGGGTTTCGGCCGCTTCGCCAATCGAGTGATCCTCGGGTGTGTCGAGGGTGGAACCGGATATCCCCGGCGTGAGGCTGCCGCGACAAAACGCACGGCTCCACTCGTCACCTGTAGGCCACGGCCTCGACATCACGCTCGAGGTCTTTCACCTCTTTTCGGATTCGTGCGTAAAAGAGGGATTTCGCTTCGCCTTCGTTTGCCAGCCTTGTCAGCGAAACACCAAAAACCTGGTTCAGCGCCGTCCGCATCTGGTCAATAGTCCATTCGTCGAAGTTCGGTATGTAGCCGGAACGGTCGGGCCGCCGAGACGCGAGTAGGCGGTAGGCGGCTACAAATCGTTTAAATTGGGTGTTCTCGGCGACCCCGAAACGGGCAGCCTTGGACGAAATCATCGAGTCGAGATGGTGAAGCAACTGCTGGTGACGTATTTGAGAAAAGTAGACGAGCCACCCGACCGCATGACCTTCAAATCTGCAGCCCGTAATCAAGAGGTCGATATGCCAAACCAGCCGATGCTGCGCCACGGCAAGTCGTTCGGCGTCGCCCTTGGCTCGGATCACGGCATACTTGTAGGCCGTAAAGGCGCGCGCAATTCGGCCTTCAATGCGAGAAATCGACTCCCTTCTAACCGTGAGCCTCGGTCCCTCAAATCTGTAGCCGAGGTACTCGAACGGCTCTGAGAGCGCGCCGGTCGCGGACTTTCCAGATCCATCTACGGGATGTGGGCTGAGTTTCGCCATACCCAAAAGTCGCTTCGCGTCCACCATCGCGGGACCGGTGTCTTTCGACGGCAACAGAATGAGTACGTCGTCGACAAACCGAAAGTATGCCACCCCACTCGAGGCCATTTCTTTGTCAAGGTGCGCTAGGCACAATTCCGCCAGTCCATTAGATATGGCAAGGCCCTGGGGTACGCCAATGGCATTGGAGTGCCCTTTCGAAGAAACCCGTGACCCAGTCGTCGGTGCCCGTGCAGCATCCATGAACAGTTGCACGATGCTCTCGTCTTTGAGTGCGTGCTTGAGGACGGCCTGCAACCATTCGTGGTCGATGCTGGGGTAGAAGTTCTGGATGTCAAGCTTCAGAAAATGGGTGTACTCACGCCTTGATAGCGCAGAGATGACGCGAGCAATAACGTCTTGCGCAAGTGGAGCAGACGCGACGGGCGCCATCTCGCGCATGAAGTTGGCCATGCACTTGAGCACTACTCTGTCTTGAATTCGAGGCTGAGAGATCTCCCTCGGGGCCTTGGCTCTACCCTTCGGTTTTAGGATCAGGTGATACCCCGCGAACCTGTAGCTGCGGGCCCGGAGCTTGTGGTTGAGCCATCGAACGTTGGTGTCGAGATTTGTGCGCCAGTTCGCGGCAGTCATACCGTCCCGCGCGGCGGTAGCTCCGCGTGCCTCTAAGGTCTCGAACGCCGCGACTATCGCGGCTTTTGTCACCGCGGTATTCCAGATTCGGCGGCTCCCGCTAGCTGTCCTACCCACCGATCATCCAAGCAAGGGTCGGTACGAGCAAGGCTGCGGAGCCCATTGCGAGAACTATCGGAATGCAATTGATGCCGATGTCGAGGGCGATTAGCGCGCGCCACTTAGCAAGTTCCACAAGACTTACGTACCTGTAGCTCGGCCTTTCAGGCTTGGCGGCATCCTCGCGATCAAGGCGCCATGTCATTGCGCGCGCAAAGTCGACCGGGCTGTGGTTAGGGGTCCTATCCAAAAGAAGCTGGTACTCCGAGTTCAGCCTCTCAAACGTGCGTTGACGTGACCCTCGTAGACGCAGCGTTCGACTTGCGAAATCCGCGTCGACGGAGATTCTCTGGAACTGTCTGTAGGCCTCGAAAAGTAGCGCAGCCTTCTCCCCGTATCCGGCATTTGCAATAACCAGCGAGGCAATAAGCGTAAGGACTCCGATTGCGCACCACAGATACGCACCGTTCGGCCCGTAAATCGTCGCGTCCTTCAGCATTGCAACACTGACTAGCGCGGACGCCGTCGACAGAGAGATCAGCGCAGCATTCCAAAGCCGTCCTCGATTTTGCATTCTTTGGGCGAACTTCATCCTCGACAGATAGTTGCGCTCGGATCGGGCCGCGAAATCAGAAAGTTGATCGCGTGTGACGAGAGACATTGGCGCTTCGGCCACCTCCGGTAATCCGCTGCGCTAGCAACTAGCGCAATCCAGTGCTCATCGCCCGTAGGCTCAGCCGACTTTGCGGCGCGCGGACAACGATCCGCATCTATCACATGACTCCCGGCCGAAGCGACCGTAGGAGCGGTGGCCGAAGCGATCTCACACTAGCAACGCACTCGAACAACCCCAGAGAGTTTCATGCTTGATGCCCCCGAACTGGGGTGTGTCGAGGGTCAGCGCAGCTCCTTGCGGGGCATCACGATCTCTTTGATGATCAGGATGATGCCGGCGGAGATGGGGATGGCGACGAGCGCCCCGGGCAGGCCGAACAGCGTCGAGCCGGCCAGGGCGGAGATGAGGACGACCGAGCCGGGCACTTGAACGGCCTTGCCCATGACCTTGGGGGTGAGGATGTACGCCTCCACCTGCATGTACACGAGCATGAAGATCAGGACGACGATCGCGCTGACGGGGGAGTGGATGAGCGCGAGCACGGTCATGACCGCGGTCGTGAGCACCGTTCCGATCAGCGGGATGAGGGTGATGAAGAAGGCGGCGATACCGATGAGGAACGCGCCGGGGACGCCGGTGACGAGCAGCAGGATGGTGCTGTAGACGGCGTTGAAGAACGCGAGCACCACCATCCCGCTCAGGTACTTGCCGAAGTTCTGGAGGATGCGTTCGGTGTACTTCGTGAAGCTGTCGCGGTGCGAGCGGGCGACGAGGCGGTAGAGCGACGCCTTCGTCGTGTCGTACGAGGCGATGAAGTAGAGCGTCAGGATGGCGATGAAGAACCCGGTGGTGAGCCCGTTCACGACCGAGAGGCCGAAGCCGACCAGGCCGGAGCCGATGCTGGCCCAGAGCTGCGGATCCTGCACCTCCTTCGCGATCCAGTTCAGGACGGCGGACAGCGTGCCGTTGCTGGTCTCGTTCGCGGGGTCGAACCAGCCCTGCGCCTTGAGCGCCGAGATCTGCTTCGGGATGGAGACGGCGAGGGACTGGATCTGCTCGATGACGAGCGGCAGCACCACCCAGACGATCGCGACGATCACGCCGATGAGCAGGAGGCTGACCGTCACGATCGCCCAGCCGCGCTTCATCCCCCGGCGCTGGAACCAGCGGATCAGCGGGTCGAGGCCGACGGTCGCGAACGCGGCCAGGAACACGGAGAAGATGATCGAGCGCAGGCCGTAGAGCATGAGGCCGGTGAGGACGGCGCCGACGGCGCCGAGCGTGATCAGGTACCCGAAGAGCAGCGGGCTGCGGTTCAGGAGCGGTTCGCCGCGGCGCTCCTCGACGGCTCGGGAGGCCGGGGTCGCCGGCGGTCGGGTGAAGCGCATCGCGCCCTCCTTCAGGTTCCCGCTGAGCGTACGGGTCCCACGTCGCGCGCGACAAGCACGACACGCTCGCCGTCAGGGTGCTGCAGGATCGTTGCGCGACAGCCGGGCGACGCCGATCTTCGAATCGGCCATCCCGTAGAAGACCCAGTCGACATCCCCGATGCGCTCGATGGCGGTCGGGAACACGACGTTCGGGACGATCCCGCTGCGCTCGTCGTCCGTCTCCGCCGCCAGCAGCGGTTCGGCGGTGCGCTGCAGCACCCGCCACGGCTCGTCGGCGTCGAGGATCATGGCGCCCGCGGCGTAGTTGACGTTCTGCTGCTGAGCGACGCCGGTCTCGAGCCGGCCGGTGACCCCGTGGTGCAGCAGGAGCCAGCCCTCCGGCACGCGGATCGGCGCCGGACCCGACCCGATCTTCAGCTCCTCGAACGGATGCTCGGGCCCGGCGAGGAAGCGGTTCCGCCGCCACCGGGTGAGCTCGCGCTCGTCCGCGAGCACAGCGTCCAGCGGCAGGAATGCGATCCAGATGCTGGGCCGCGACTCGGCCAGGGCGGCCGGTGGATGGGCGCCCTCCCCGGCGCGGATCTCGTCGAGATCCCAGACCGGCCGGTGCAGCACGGCGAGGCTCGGCGTCCCGTCCGGAGCGGTGACCGGTTCGGGGAAGAAGACCGTGTCCTTGTTGGGGAAGAGGGCGAGGTCGGTTCCGATCGCGTCGTCGTACTCGAAGGTCACCGGGCCCAGCCGCCTCCACTCGCGCAGCTCGTCCGAGACGGCGACCGCGGTGCGCGGACCGAGCGGCCCGTACGCGACGTAGGTCATCACGTGCAGCCCGAGCCGGGGGATGAAGGTGATGCGCGGGTCCTCGACGCCGGCGTTGCTCGTGCCGCGCTCGAACTCACGCTCCGGCTCGAGCACGACGCCCACCCGCTCGACGCCGACCGGGATGCCGCCCTCGATGACCACCCGGGCGAGCCCGACGCGGGAGACGTTGCCGGCGGCGACCAGCCGGGGGAGCAGGTAGAGCTCGCCGTCCGGGCCACGGCCGGAGGCGGGGTTGAGCACCCCCTCGGCTTCGAGCGGATCCCCGGGAGTGGGGGTCATGACGACGCCCTCCCGGACGAGACGGTAGGGGAACGGTGTGCTCGTCATCGGATGACCTCCCGGTAGAAGAAGAGTTCGCGCTCGCCCGGGGCGGCGTCCCAGCCCTGCGCGAACGACCAGCGTCCGCCGAGCTTCTGGAGGCCGCCCCACGCCAGCGAGCCGCCGCGGTGCAGGGCGAGCTGGGTGAAGGGGGCGTCGAGCGCGTAGAGCGCCTGCCCCGCGGCGAAGTCGCCCGCGGCGTCGGCGTAGAAGAAGTCGAGCACCATCCGGTCGCCCTCGACGGCCGCGCAGGCGACCTCGTAGAGGCTGCCGGGGAGCGGCGACAGGTCGAGGTACGGCTGCTCCTCGAACCGCCAGGTCAGGAGGTCGTCCGAGCGGCCGACCATCGGCCGACCTCCGCAGCCTTCCGAGAGGAACATCAGGTACTCGCCGCCGATGCGCACCGCGCGTCCGTGCTCGTCCCGCGGGACGACCGCGCCCTTCGCCCAGCCCTGCGAGACGGAGTACGGGACCGCGAGGCCGAGCTTGCGCCAGGTCGTCAGGTCGTCGGAGACGGCCGACATGATGTCGCAGGCGACGTCACCGGCCTCGGTGCGCCAGATCGCGTTGTAGAAGAGGACGTAGCGGCCGTCGGCCTCGTAGACCTTGGGGTCCTCGCAGCCGAGGGCCTCGTTCGCCGTCGTCGGGTAGACGACCGGGTTGGCCGGATCGTCGTGCCAGACGCCGTCGCGGTGCACGGCGTGACCGATCCGGCTCGCCGTCGACTCCTTGCGCGGGGACGCGCGGTAGAAGAGGTGGAGCGCGTCGCCGGCCTCGATGACGGTGGGGTTGAAGACCGAGTCGCTGGTCCAGCCGACACCGGTCGGGTCGTCCCACTGGCCCTCCGGCCGGAAGGTCAGCCGGTCGTCCCGCTCGAACGGCCCGATCACCCACTCGGGTCGGTCCTCGTAGCGGGCCGAGAACTGGTCGGTCGAGATGCGGTCGGTGAGGGCGTTCGTGTGCTCCAGGGCCTCCCGATAGCTGGCGCGCAGGGCGTCGGCGGTGACGGGGACGGTGTCGACGGGATCCACGGATCTCCTTGGGGTGGGCGGCTCAGCCCTTGACGGACGAGCCGATGTCGGTCGAGGTGAAGTAGCGCTGGAAGACGATGAACAGCACGACGACGGGGCCGGCGAGCACGACCGCGCCGGCGAGGATGGCGCCGAAGGGGTTGCTCGTCGAAGCCGCGACGGTGCTGATGTAGTTCGCCAGCGACACGGCGAGCGGCTGCATGCTCGCCTCCTTCGTGATCAGGAACGGCCAGAGGAACTCGTTCCACGGGCCGATGAAGGTCAGCAGCACGACGGTGACCAGGGCGGGCCGGACCAGCGGAAGGGCGACCCGCCACAGCACGGTGAACTCGCCCGCTCCGTCGATCCGCGCCGCGTCGAACAGCTCGCGCGGCAGCTGGAGGAAGTACTGGCGGAAGATCAGCACGGCGGCCGAGTTGATCGCGAACGGCAGGATCATCCCGAGATAGTTGTCCGCGAGCCCGTAGTTGCGGGCGATGAGGACGTACAGCGGGATCATCAGCAGCTGGAACGGGATGGTCTGCACCAGCAGAGCGAGCGCGAACGTCGTGCCGCGCCCCTTCCACTGCAGCACCGACAGCGCGTATCCGGCCAGCACGCCGAAGACGACCGTGCACAGCAGCACTCCGCCCGTGAAGATCCCCGAGTTCGCGAGGCCCGACCACAGATTGATCCGAGAGTTGATGGCCCCGTAGTTCTCCAGCGTGAGGTTCGCGGGGTTCGGGAACGCACCGGCGATCGAGGTGTCCGGGGTCGTCTGCAGCGAGCCGACGAGCATGTAGTAGAAGGGGAACAGGAAGGCGATGGCGCCGAGCGTCAGCACGACGCCCTGCAGGATCGCCTGCGGCCGGCTGAGCGCCCGGGACGCCGCCAGGTCTTTGCGTGCCATCAGTCTCGTCCTCCCGCGAATCGGTTCTGCAGCCAGCCGATGATCAGCACCAGGACCACGAGCACGACGCCGATCGCCGCAGCGTAGCCAGGGTGCCCCTGCTGGATGCCCTGCTGGTAGATGAGCAGCACCGGCGAGGTGGAGTGGCCGTCGGGGCCGCCTCCGCCGGTGAGCAGGTACGGCTCGGTGAAGAGGTTGGCGCCGGTGATGGTCGAGAGCAGCAGCACCAGCACGGTCGCGGGCCGGACGCCCGGCACCGTCACCGAGAAGAACTGCCGGACCCGGCCGGCCCCGTCGGTCGAAGCGGACTCGTACAGCTCCTGCGGCACGTTCTGAAGCGCCGCGAGGTAGAGCAGGATGTACAGGCCCAGTTGCTTCCAGGTGACGTAGATCGCGATGGTCGGCATGGCGAGCCACGGGTTGACGAACCAGGTCGGGTTCGGCGCCAGCGGCCCGAGGATGTGGTTGACCAGGCCGTCCCCGCTGAACAGGAAGAGCCAGACGCCGATGATCGCGACGCTCGCGGTCACGTACGGCACGTAGTAGCTGACCCGCAGGAACGTGCGGAACCGCGTGATGCTGTTGAGCCCGCTCGCGAGCACCAGCGACAGGATCACCGTGAGGGGCACGTTGATGATCAGGAAGATGCCGACGTTCAGGAACGACTGCAGAACGGCCGGGTCCGTGAAGACCTGGACGTAGTTGTCCAAGCCGACGAAGGGCTGGTTGACGTTCGCGCCGGGGGCGGCGAAGAAGTAGTCGAAGAACGAGATGTAGACGGCGTAGCAGAGCGGGTAGGCGAAGATCACCAGCACGAACAGCAGGTACGGCGCGCCGAAGAGCCAGCCGAGCGGGTTCTTGCCGAGGATGCGCTGCACGAGCGGCCGGCGCCGACGGGGCGGCGGCCCCGCGGCGGGCGTGGTGCCCGCCGCGGGGGGAGCGGAGACGGTGCTCATGGCTACTTCTGCGCCTGGAGCTTGTCGATCTTGTCGGAGGCCGCCTTGAAGGCGTCCTCGACCGAGCCGCTGCCGTTGATCACGGCCTTGCTGTACGCGTCGCGCAGGGCCTGCATCTGGGCGATGGTGTTGCTGCCCGTGGGGTCGTCCACCGTGCGCGCGCTCTGGTCGCCGAACTCCTTGTAGTCCGGGTGCGAGCTGAAGTACGACGCGTACGTGGTGGCCAGGTCGGTGCGGATCGGCATCTGCCCGGTCACGTCGAGCAGCTTGCCGTCCTGCTCCTGGCTGGTGGCGAACTTGAGCACATCCCACGCGGTGCCCTGGTTCTTGCAGGAGGAGTACATGCCGATGTTCTTGGCGTCAGGGAAGGTGTAGGTCTGGTCGGCCGCCTTGCCGTCCTTGGTCGGCACCGGGACGGAGCCCCACTGGATCTTGTCGCCGTAGTAGGCGATGGCCCACGGGCCGACGATGGCCATGGCCGCCTTGCCGTCGGCGAACGCGTCGCCCTGGTACTGCTCCTTGCCGGCGAGGCCGTCGCTGTAGACGGTCTTCCAGAAGTTCGCGACGTCGAGCGCGTCCTGGTTCGTGATGGCGGCCTTGCCGTTCTCGATGAACGTCTTGCCGCCGGTCTGCGCGGCGAGCAGCGGCAGGTAGTCGAAGTTCACCTGGAAGAACTCACTGGTCGGAGCCGGGTAGATCGCGTACGGCGCGGCTCCCGAGTCCTTGATCTTCTGCGCGGCGGCGAGGAAGGAGGAGTATGTCGAGAGGTCCGGGTTGTCGGCGTCGAGCCCGGCCTTGGCGAAGATCGCCTTGTTGTAGAAGATCATGACCGGGTTCTGCTTCCACGGCATCTGGTAGTAGTCGCCGTCGGAGGACTTGTACTGGTCGGCCGCCGAGCCGCTGCGCGCCTCGATGTACTTCGCGCCGTCCGAGAACTTCGACAGGTCGACGAGGCCGCCCTGCTTCTGCCACTGGCCGGTGGCGGCGGGGAGGTTGTTGAAGACCAGGCACGGGGTGGTGCCGGCGGTGATGGCGGCGCCGATGACCTCCTCGGTGCTCTTGCCGGCGGGCACCTCCTGGGCCTTGATCTGCTCCTTGGGGTGCGCGGAGTTCCAGGCCGACACCATCGACTTGCCCCACTGCACCTCCTGCTCGTTGTTCGAGTACCAGATGGTGATGGGCCCGTGCGCCTTCATGGCGTCGGACGATCCGCCGCCGCCGGAGCCGCACGCGGCGAGGGTCCCGGCGACGATGCCGGCGGTGACGACCGCCAGTGCGGCCCGGTGCAGGGCTGTTCTGCGTGTTCGCATGAGGGTTCTCTTTCGTGAGTGGGTGTTCGCGTTATCGATCGGCGGCGGGTGGCGCAGTGGATGCGCGCACCACCAGCCGCGCGGGGGGCAGGGCGACGTCGGCCGATTCGTCGTGCTCCACCAGCCGCAGCAGTGCGGTGGCGGCGGCGATGCCCCAGCCGGCCGGGTCGTTGTCGAGCGTCGTGAGGGAGGGGTAGATGTAGGTGCCGATCTGGGAGCCGTCGAGGCCGGTGATCGACAGGTCGTGCGGAAGCCGCAGACCGCGTTCGTGCGCGACGCCCATGCCCGCGATCGCCATCGGGTCGTTGCCGTACACGATGGCGGTCGGGGGTTCGGCGGCGTCGAGGAGGGAGGTCGTGGCCGCGGCGCCCTGCTCGGGGGAGAAGTCGGTCGCGACGACGACGGGGTCGAGCCCCGCCGCCCGCATCGCGCTCTCGAACCGTTCGCGGCGGCGCAGCCCGTGCAGCATCCGCTCGTCGCCAGAGACGTGCACGATGCGGCGGTGCCCCAGGGCGACGAGGTGCGTCACGAGCTCGTCGATGCCCGCGTCGTAGTCGCGGGTGATGACGGGGAAGGGGCTGCCGCCGACCGGCTCGCCGAGCGACACCGCCTGGGAGCCGAGGCGCTCGATCAGGCCGATCCGGTCGTCCGAGGCCAGGAGGTCGGTGAGCAGGAACCCGTCGACGCGCTTGTCGGACGCGAGCCTGGTGTATGCGCGCTCCTCGGCCTCCTGGTCGGGCACGACGGTCAGGACGAGCACCTGGCCGCGCTCGGCGAGCACGGTCTCGACGCCGGCGATGAACGCCGCGAAGAACGGGTCGACCTCGATGGTGCGGGCGGGGCGACGCAGGATGAGGCCGAGCGCGTAGGCGCGTCGGGTGGTGAGGCCCCTGGCGCTGGGGTTCGGCGTCCAGCCGAGCTCGCGGGCGGCGGCGAGGATGCGCTCACGGGTCTCGGTGGCCACGCCGGGCCGCTCATTCAGGGCGAGGGACACCAGCCCCTTGCTCACGCCGGCGGCGCGCGCGACGTCGTTGATCGTGACGGCGGCCGGGCTCATCGCGGGACCACCGTCGTGAAGCCGCCGGGCTCGACCGCGATCAATCCACGGGCGCCGACGCTCTGCGCGCCGCCGACCTGGTGGCCGGTGCTGTCGTAGCGCACGACCGTCACGGGCCCGGTCGTGCTCAGGCGCTGGGGCACGGGGAGCTTCGTCCCGTTGACGTAGACGTCGAGGCTCGACGAGCCGGCGAGGGCCAGGTGGGAGACGACGGGCTGGACCAGCACCGCGTCGAGCTTCGCCGTGCCGGAGACGTGCGCCGTGACGGAGGTCGTCGAGGCGAGCACGGGGAGGGTCAGCGTCTGCGGGAGCAGGAACACCGGACTCGCGCCGCTGCCCTGGGCGGCGTCGGCCCGCACGTTGGCCGTCGAGCCGAGGGGCACGCTCACCCGGCCGAGCTGGGCGGTCCAGCGCGTGCTCCCCGAGCCGGCCGGAAGCCCGGTCGTGGGGTCGCCTGGTCCCAGATCGGCGATCGGGAGGAGACGCGCCGCCGAGTGCCCCGCAGGCAGGGTCACGGTGACGGTGGAGCCGGACGAGGCGGCGACGTACGCGCCGCCCGACCAGTTGGCCGATCCCGTCCACGCGGAGGCGGGCGTCACCACCGACGCCGACCCGGTCAGTCGGCCGGACTCCGCCTCGACGACCTGGATGCCGTCGGCGGCCGTCGTGCGCGTGAGGGTGGTCGCGGCGCGGGCGATGGCGGGGTGCGCATCCAGCGCGAGCATCGTGAGCTCGGTGTGGATGACCGACTCGGCCCCGCAGTTGCGGTTGACCGTGCCGTCGGCGGCGATGCCGTCGACGCACACGCCGGTCGTCGGGTCGTAGGCCGGGGTGCCGGCGGGGTTGGCCCCGAAGAACCAGGCGGCCTGCGCCCCGGCGAGGGCCGCGAGCCCGGCGGCGCCGGTCGCGTCGGAGGCGGCGACGAGCCCTTCGACCCGCGAGTCGACGCCGTACGCGATCTGCGTCCGGTCGGCCGGGGTGGGCGTCCATCCGTTGTCCGGACCGCCGGACGCGAGGAGCTGCGCGGTGAACTGCGCGAGGTCGGTGGTGGCCGCCTTCTGCAAGGAGGCATCGTCGAGCACGCTCGCCGCGGCCGTGAGAGCGGCCGGCTGCATCGCGCCCCAGGCGTGCCAGAACGTGGGGGAGTTCGCCTCGGGGAGCAGGGCGCCGAACGGCCACTGGCCGATCCCGCCGCTCGCGAGCTTCGCGATGCCCTCCGAGTAGTGCGCGAGCGCGGTACGGGCCGTCTGGTCCGCCGGGGCGGCCGCCGTGTAGGCGGCGAGGCCCAGCACGGCCTCCGCCGTCGGGCTCGCGCTCCCCGAGATCAGCCAGGCGGGCACGGTGACCCCGTTGGCGGTCGTCGTCGTGCCGTACGCGGCGAGCGACTGGCGGCCGAGCGCGCCGAGCGCGAGCCCGAGCCGGTCGGCCAGGAACCCGGCGAACTGCGGGTCAGCGTCGCGGAATCCCGCGTAGCCCTCGCCGAGCGCCCAGACCGTGCGGGCGAGCCAGAACGACTCGGCGGAGTCGCTCGGGTCGGGGAGCTCGACGGGGATGGCCGACGGGTTCAGCGTGCCGTCCGACTGCTGCCAGAGGACCACGTTGCCGGCGTTCGGGCCGGAGTCGGTCTGCAGATACGTGAGCGAGCGCAGCAGTTCGTAGGCGGTCTGCTTGCTCGACGCGGTGCCGTTCTGCTTCCAGTCGCGCAGGTAGACGACCGCGGCGCGGGAGATGTCGTCCGCATCGAAGGCGCCCTGCGCGTACCAGCCGCGCGCGGCGTCCGTGATCGGGCCGCCTCCCACGCGGGAGAACGAGCCGTCGGCCTGTCGGTCGGCGTACACCCACGGGGCGCGCGCGGCCGGCTCGGTGTCCTGCCGGTAGGTCGTGTGCCCGGCGACGCCGGGCAGCAGCGGCACGTCGTCGAGGAGGAAGTCGAGGTGGGCGAGGTTCGTCAGCTTGGCGGGGGCCGCGGTCGCGCGGGCGGTCGCCGCGTCCGGGGCGGCGGGCGTCGCGGTGGCGGCCGCGGCGGGGAGGGCGAGAGCCGTCGTCACGAGTGTCGCGGTGGCGACGGCGAGCAGGGTGATCCGCTTCATTGCGATTCCTTCGTCTGGTGACCGGGAGGATGACCTAAACCGGTTTAACGCACCGTAGGCGGATCCGGCGGATCTGTCAACGGGCGTTCCCGCCCCAGGTGGTCGGGGGCTTGTGGCACCGGTGGCGGCAGGCGAGACTGAACGGACCGGTCGCGGACGACCGCCACCGGCGACGACCGAGGAGGAACCGTGGAATACAAGGACATTCCCACCAAGGCCGACATCGAGAGGATCTCCGCTCTGCGCGAGCCCGGATGCGTCAGCATCTACCTGCCCACCGGCACCACCCCGCCCGAGGCGGACCGCGCGCGCATCGAGCTCAAGAACCACCTCAGCCAGGCCGTGCGCGCGCTGGAGACGCTCGGCGTCTCGAAGGCCCGCATCGGCGCTGTCCAGGCGGAGGGGGAGGTGATCCTCGAGGACCGCGACTTCTGGCGCTACCAGTCCCGCTCGCTGGCCGTCTTCCTCGACGGCGAGGTGGCGCAGACCTTCCGCCTGCCGAACCGGCTGACCAGCGCGTGCGAGGTCGCCGACCGGTTCTACGTGAAGCCGCTGCTGCGCGCGATCACGTTCCCGCAGTCCGCGCTCATCCTGGCACTCGCCCAGAACTCCGTGCGGCTGATCCGGATCGCCGCGGAGGCGCCTCCCACGCCCGTCGAGGTCGAGGGGATGCCGCAGGACGTGGCCTCCGCGGCCGGGCTCCCGTCGATCAGCGGGCGCTCACCGGACGGCCGCGTCCAGGGCTCCGAGGGCCAGAAGGTGCGGATGCTCGAGTACGTGCAGGCCATCGACCGCGCGCTGCACCCGCTGCTCGCGAACAGCACGGAGCCGCTCATCCTGGCGGCCGCGGAGCCGCTCAGCGGCATCTTCCGCGGCGCGAGCACCTACCCGCGCCTCGTCGAGGAGACGATCGGCGGCAACCCGGAGGAGAAGACCGACGAGGAGCTCTCGACGGCCGCGCGCGGGGTGCTCGACGCCCTCTACGCCCGCAAGACCGAGGAGCTGAAGGACGACTTCGAAGCGCGGATCGCGGCGGGGACGGCGCTGGTCGACCTGAGCGACATCGCCAGGGCGGCAACGTTCGGTGCGGTGGAGGCGCTGGTCTTCGACATCGACCGGCGCGTCCCGGGCACCGTCGACGACGAGAGCGGCGCGATCAGCCTCGCGGACGACGACGCGCCGGGCCACTACGGCGTGGTGGACGAGATCATCCGCCGTTCGCTCGCGTCGAAGGCCAAGGTCTACGCGGTCCGCGCGGAGGATGTGCCCGGTGGAGGCGCGGTCGCCGCGGCGGTGCGCTTCCCCGTCTAGCGGCGGCGTCTAGCGGCGGCTGAGGGACAGCACGAGGGACTCCTGCACGACGGCGAGCCAGTCGAAGACCGTCCGGCGGATCTGCGACTCCTCGTCGTGCAGGTCTCCCTCGTCGCCGTCCTGCACGATCCCGAGCCGGGCCGCGAGCACGAGGCGGATGTCGGTCAAGCAGCGGAGCCAGGCGGTCGCCTGCGCTTCGTCGAGCGTGACGTCCACCCGGGAGGCGTCGGACCGGGCGAGGCATTCCACGACGATGCGGGCGTTGAGAGCCTTGCGCTCCGCGATGCCGTCCGCGGTGAAGCGGCGGAACTCGGCCGACGCCACCGGATCCCCGGGGTAGGCGTCGGGCATCAGCCGGATCAGGGCCGGATCGCTGCGGAGCTCGTCGTCCTCGATCGCCGCCTCGGAGGCCAGCTCGGCGGCGTCGGTGGCGAGGCGCAGCAGCAGCTCCGCCTCCTCCGACTCGAAGCGGGCGGTGACGCGGCCGTGGCCGACGGGGTGGAAGAGCCTCATGCGTCGGCCTTCGTCAGCGTCGCCCACAGCCCGTAGTCGTGCATCGCCTCCACGTGCCGCTCCATCTCCTCGCGGGTGCCGGTCGCGACCACCGCGCGACCCTCGTTGTGCACCAGCATCATCAGGCGTTCGGCCTCCTTGCGGGGATACCCGAAGTACGTGCGGAACACGTGGGTGACGTACGACATGAGGTTCACCGGGTCGTTCCACACGATGGTGACCCAGGGTGCGCCGAGCTCGAGGCGCTCCTCGAGGCCGACCGACCCCTCGGTCCGCTCCACCGGTCGCGCATCCGTCATCGGCTCGCCGCCGCGATCGCGTCCGCCGCCCGCACGAGCGTGAGGTGCGTGAGGGCCTGGGGAGTGTTGCCGGCCTGCGACCGGCCGTCGACGTCGTATTCCTCGGAGAGCATGCCGACATCGTTGGCGAGCGACACCAGCCGGTCCATCAGACGCCGCGCGTCGTCCAGCCGGTGCGAATGCGCATACTGCTCGACCAGCCAGAACGAGCAGGCCAGGAACGGGTGCTCGCCCGGCGGCAGCCCGTCGACGCCCTGCTCGGTGCGGTAGCGCAGCACCAGGTCGTCGCGCAGCAGGTCCTCCTCGATCGCCCGGACCGTCCCGAGCATCCGCGGATCCTCCCAGTCGACGTAGCCGACCTGGGCGAGCTGGAGCAGCGACGCGTCCACCTCCCGCGTGCCGTAGTGCTGCACGTAGGTGCCGCGCACCCGGTCGAACCCGTTCGCCTCGATGTCGGCGCGGACCTCGTCGCGCAGGGTCCGCCAGCGGACCACCGGCCCCTCGAGCCCGTCGCGCTCCACCGCGCGGACCGCGCAGTCGAACGCCGCCCAGACCAGCGCCCGCGAGTGCGTGAAGGTCTGCGGCTCGCCCCGGATCTCCCAGATGCCGTGGTCAGGCTCGCGCCAGTGCTCCTCCAGGTAGCCCATGAGTGAACGCTGCAACGCCCAGGAGAACCGCGTCTCGCCATCCCCGACCCGGCGGCCGCGATCGAGCCCGATCATCACCTCGCCGATCACATCGGCCTGGAACTGCGTCGACGCGCCGTTGCCCACGCGCACGGGATGCGCCCCCTGATACCCGGGCAGCGAGGTGAGCTCCCGCTCGTCGAGGTCGCGCTCGCCGGAGAGCCCGTACATGATCTGCAGGTCGCCCGGGTCGCCGGCGATGGAGCGCAGCAGCCAGTCGCGCCAGTGGTCGACGTAGTCGTCGTAGCCGTGCGCGAGCAGCACGCCGATCGTGAGCGACGCGTCGCGCAGCCAGACGTAGCGGTAGTCCCAGTTGCGCTCGCCGCCGAACGCCTCGGGGAGGGAGGTCGTGGCCGCGGCCACGATCCCGCCGGTCTCGAGGTGGGTCAGGGCGCGCAGGAGCAGCAGCGAGCGCACCACCTCGTCGCGGTACGGGCCGTCGTGGTCGCAGCCCTCGGCCCAGCGGGTCCACCAGGTGCGGGTCTGCTCGAGCGCGTGGTCGACGTCGAGCGCCTCGGGGGTCGCCCGGTGCGAGGGGAACCAGGTGAGGCTGAGGTCGACCGTCTCGCCGGCCTTCACGGTGAACTCGCCGTGGTGCGCGTGGTCGGTCGCGTGGAGCACCGGCCCGCGCACGACGATGGCGTCGGGGCCGGCGACCGCGACGAGCGCGGAGGGGTGTTCCGCGGTGTCCTTGCGCACCCAGGGGACGGCCGACGCGTAGCCGAAGCGGATCCGCAGCTCCTGCTGCATCCGCACCGTCCCGCTCACCCCGCGCACCCGGCGGATCACGTCGGCGCGGTGGTCGCCCATCGGCATCGTGTCGGTGACCTCCACCTCCCCGTCGGCGGTGCGCCAGCGCGTGAGGAGCGTCATCGTGTCGCCCTCGTAGCGGCGCGTGCTCTTCGCGGAGGCGTCGACGGGCGCGACGAGCCAGCGGCCGTGGTCCTCGGTGCCGAGGAGGGCGCCGAACATCGACGACGAGTCGTAGCGGGGGAGGCACAGCCAGTCGATGCTGCCGTCCTTGCCCACGAGCGCTCCGGTGAAGCAGTCACTGATCAGGGCGTATTCCTCGATGGGGAGCGACATATCCCCAGTATGGCCGTACTGTGATGGTCATGACGCAGACCGTCGACACTCTCGCGATTCTCGGAGCGAGCGGCGATCTTTCCGCCCGCCTGCTCCTCCCCGCCATCGGCCAGCTCCTGTCCGACCACCCGGACCGCCGGTTCCGGCTGGTGGGCGCCGGCTTCGAGGATTGGACCGACGCCCATTGGCGTTCGGTCGTCCGCGCGTCCTTCACGACGATGAAGGCGTCGGGCCCCGCGGTGGAGGAGGTGCTGAAAGAGACCGTCTACGTGCAGGCCGACGTGACCCAGGCGGCGGACCTCGAACGCATCCTCGCCGCGTGCGAGGGAGCGCCGGCGCTCTACTTCGCCCTGCCGCCCGCGATCACCGCGAAGGCGTGCGGCGTGCTCGGCACGATCGACCTGCCGCGCGGGCTGACGCTCGCCCTGGAGAAGCCGTTCGGCACCGACAAGCGCAGTGCGATCGCGCTCAACAAGCAGCTCGCCACGCTGGTGCCGGAGGAGCGCATCCACCGCGTCGACCACTTCCTCGGCCGGTCGACGGTGTTCAACCTGATCGGGCTGCGGTTCGCGAACAGCATCCTGGAGCCGCTCTGGAACAGCGACCACATCGAGCGCGTCGACATCGTGTACGACGAGTCCCTGGCGCTGGAGGGGCGCGCCCGCTACTACGACAACGCCGGTGCGCTGGTCGACATGATCCAGAGCCACCTCCTGCAGGTCCTGGCCGTGGTGGCGATGGAGCCGCCGTCGACGCTCGACGCGGTCGACCTCCGCGACGCCAAGGCCACCGTGCTGCGCGCCACCCGCGTGTGGAACGACAGCCCGGTGGAGTCGAGCCGCCGGGCCCGCTACACGGCGGGCCAGGTCGAGGGCGAGTCCGTCCCCTCCTACGTGAAGGAGCCCGGCGTCGACGCGTCGCGCGGCACGGAGACGCTCGCCGAGGTGACCGTGCAGATCGACACCTGGCGCTGGGCCGGCGTCCCGTTCACCCTGCGTTCCGGCAAGGCGCTGGGGGAGCGGCGGCGGGAGGTCGTGGTGACCTTCAAGCCCGCCCGGCACGTGCCGACGGGCCTCAAGGGCACGAAGGAACCGACCAAGCTGCGGATCATGCTGGCGCCGGACGAGATGTCGCTGGAGCTCAACGTGAATGGCCCGGGGGATCCGTTCGAGATCGAGCGGGCGTCGCTGAGCGTCTCGTTCGGTCCGGGACAGCTCCTGGCCTACGGGGAGGTCCTGGAGGGGATCCTGGACGGGGACCCGTCGCTCTCGGTGCGCGGAGACACGGCGGTCGACTGCTGGCGGATCGTCGCGCCGGTTCTGACGGAGTGGCGCAAGGACGAGGTCCCGCTGCAGAACTACCGAGCGGGATCGGGGGGCCCGGCGTCCTGGAAGCGGATCGGCTGAGCCCGGAAGGGGTCAGGCGGCGTTGCGTTCCACGATCGCGGGGATCTCGCCCGTGACGGGCTTGCGGAGGTCGGTCCACACGGTGATGGGAGCGGGCTCCCAGCCGAACGCGGCCGGCTCGTCGCTCTCCGGAGTCTCGACGACGCTCTCGGCGACCGGAGCGCTCTCGGCCGAGGCGAGGTGCTGCGGTTCGGTGACCGCGCCGATCTCGCCGGCCTCGAGCCGGTTGCGGGCGTCGACGAGCGCCGCGGCGATGCCGACGGAGACCGACTGCGCGAGCACGGAGTGGAAGATGGTGTCGGTGTCGTCGGCCGAACGGCGCGAGACCGTCCATTCGCCGTCCTCGCCGATCAGCTCGGCGATCTTGACATGCACGATCTCGAGGATCTGCGCGTCCGTCAACTGAGGGACCGGCGCCGCCGGAACCTCGGCCGCGGCGTGCCGCCTGCGTCCAAACATCGCGATACCCCTTCCCTGGCTCTCCGTCGTTACCAGTGTCGGGGAGGAACGAGCTGTCTGCGGCGTGGACACGCCGGTTGATCAGCGGAATTCCGCGGTCAGGAGCCTTTTCGGGAGCCCAGCGGCTTCGACTCGCGCTCGGCGGCGTCCTTGGAGTCCTCCACCACGGTCCCGATCGCGATCGCCAGGGAGAGGGCGGCGCTGATCCAGAGCAGGGGGACACGCCAGTCCCGCACCCCGTTCCTGGTCGACTGGATGGTGGTCCACAGGCCCATGACGGCCGAGAGCACCGCGCCATTGAAGACGTACTTGCGCATCCGCATCCTTTCGCTCTCCCCGTAGCGTACGCTGCCTACGGCGCCGGGGGGACCCGGGCCGGAGGAAGGGATCGGGATGCGCACTGCCGTCGTCGGGGCGGTCCTGCTCGTGCTCGGGGCGATCGCGGTCGCGGTCGGGATCCTGCCGGTGCCCGAGGTCGCGGTCTTGTGGGATCGGGTGTGGCCCATCCTGCTCTTCGTGGTCGCGGTGACGGTCGTCACCGAGCTGGCGGCGGAGGCCGGCCTCTTCACCTGGGTCGCCCAGCGGACCGCGCGGTGGGGGCGCGGGCGCGCCTGGGTGCTCTGGCTGCTCGTGGTCCTGGTCGCCGCGCTGTGCACGGTCTTCCTCTCGCTCGACACGACCGCGGTGCTGCTGACGCCGGTCGTGATCGTGCTCGCCCGCCATGCCGGGCTCAACCCGCTGCCGTTCGCGCTGACGACGGTGTGGATGGCCAACGCGGGCTCGCTGCTGCTGCCGGTCTCGAATCTGACCAACCTGCTGGCCCAGCACGCCATGGGCGACCCCACGCCGGTGGCGTTCGCAGCCTTGATGTGGGCTCCGGCGCTGGTCGCGATGGTGGTGCCGATGGTGGCCGTCTTCCTCATCGCGCGGCGCTCGCTGGTGGTCCGCTACGAGCCGGGCGAGGAGGAGCCGGTCGGCGACCGGGTGCTCTTCGGGACCAGCGCGATCGTCGTCGTCGCCCTCGTCCCGCTGCTCGTCTCGGGGCTGCCCGTGTGGCTTCCGGCGTCCGGGGCCGCGATCGTGCTCGGCGCGGTGTTCCTGGTGCGGCGGCGCTCGGTGCTCCGCTTCGGGCTCATCCCGTGGCAGCTCGTCGTTCTGGCCGCCGGGTTGTTCCTGTTCATCGAGGCCCTGCACGCCGTCGGGCTCGGCGCGGTGCTGGCCGCCGTGTCGGGCACCGGGGAGTCGCCGCTCGCCCTGCTGCGGCTGTCGCTGACCGGGATGGTCGGAGCGAACGCGATCGACAACCTCCCCGCGTATCTGGCGCTGGAGCCGGTGGCGGGATCGCCGGCGCGGCTCGCCGCCCTGCTCATCGGCGTCAACGCGGGACCGCTGATCACCCCGTGGGCGTCGCTGGCGACGCTCCTCTGGCATCAGCGCCTGACGTCGTTCGACGTCGAGCTGCGCTGGAAGCGCTACGTGCTGCTCGGCGCGGTGGTCGCCCCGGTCACGGTCGTCCTCGCCACGCTGGCCCTCGCGCTCACCGTCTGAGCGGCGACCGCGAGGGCAGGGGCGCGGGCGACGTGGCGGCTACTCGGCGGGGAGCAGCTGGGAGGCGCGGACGACCCGCTTGCGCGCGATCGCGATGAGCGCCAGCCCGAAGCCGAACGCCGCCCAGAGGAGCAGCCCGCCCAGTCCGCGCCACACGTCGGAGCTGCTCGCCACGACGCCCTGGAGCGCCGTGATCGCGGGGGAGGTCGGCAGCCACGGCAGGGCCCCGTCGAAGAAGGCGGGCGCCGTCGACACGATCCCCGACGCCAGGGTGATCACCACAACGAGCATCGAGAGGAACCGACCGATGCCGCCGAGGAGCGCCACGAGCCCGTGGTTGACCGCCGCGAACGCCACCCCGACGCCGACGGCGACTCCAGCGAAGCCGAACCAGTGGCCGACGTCGAGGTGCAGCGCCGGCTGCATGATCGCGGCGACGAGCACGCCCTGGACGGCACCGAGCACGGCGGCCGGGACGAATCCGTCGAGCGCGATGAGCCCGGCGGCCCGGGAAGTGAGGAGCGCCCGGCGCGAGACGGCCTGCAGCACGAGGAAGGAGGCCAGCGCGCCCAGCCAGAGGGCGACCGAGGCGAACAGGGGGATGCTGGTCGACCCGAACGCGGCGGTGCCAGACGCCTTCTGCGTGACCGGCTCGGAGGCGACCGAGGCGAGGTTGGTGCGCTCGCCGCTGTCGTAGCTCGGCAGCTGCCCCACCGCGGTCTTCAGCCCGGAGGCGAGGGAGGCCGCACCGGACGCCGACTGATCGGCGCCGGTCGCGAGCGGGGTGATGCCGGTCGCGAGCTGGGAGACGCCGTCCGACAGCTGGGAGGCTCCGGAGGCGCTCTGCGCGGCGCCGTCGGCGAGCTGCGCGGCCCCGGAGGCGGACTGCTGCGTGCCCGCGGCGAGCTGCTGCGCGGCGGAGGCCGACTGCGCGACTCCGCCGGCGAGCGATCCGGCACTGGACGCGAGGGCACTGGTCCCGGTCGCGACCTGCTTGGCAATGTCCTCGATCGACTGCCCGGCCGAAACGGGGGCGGTCAGAGTCCCGAGCACCGTCACCAGTTGCGTGCAGGTGGCGTCGGCCGCACCATGATCCGCGACGCAGGTCGCGAGCGCGGCCTTCGCTGACGCGGCTGCGGCCGATACACCGGTGGAAACTCCGGACGCCCCTGCGGAGAGCTGGGCCGTCTGAGCCGGGAGATCCTTCGTGCCGTCGGCGAGTGTCTGGAGGCCACCGGCGAGTTGCGATGTTCCCCCGGACAGCGTCCCGAGCCCGCTGGAGAGCCCGCGCGCCCCCGAGGACAGCTGCCCGATCCCGCTCGACAGCGACGACGCCCCGCTCGCGAGCTGACCGGCCGCGTCGTTGAGCTGGTGCGTGCCGCTCGCGAGCTGCGTGAGCCCGCTCGACAGCTGGTCCGCTCCGGTCGCCGCCTGGCCGATCTGGTCGTGCAGGGTGTTGAAGCCCACGTACACGTTCTCGAGGTACGTCGACGTGAGCTGCTTGTTGAGCACCGAGGTGGCGGTGGTGGTCACGGCCTGGCTGATCGCCGGGTCCACGAGCTTCGACTTGTCGCTGGTGCGCACGTCGATGGTGGCCTGGGTGGCATCGGCCGCCTCGCCCGACGGGGAGGTCGCCGCCTTCGAGAACGTCTTCGGGATGGTGACGACGGCGACGTAGCGGCCGTCGGCGACGCCGCTCTCCGCGTCCTTCTGGTCGGTGAGGACCCAGCTGAAGTTGTCCTTCGTGCTGTCGAGGAGCCCGGCGGAGAGCTGCCGCCCGAGCGGCACCGTCTGGTCGCCGATCTTCACCGGCTGGTCGAGGTTGACGACCGCGGCCTTCACATCGTCGAGCCGGTCGGTCGGGTTCCAGAGCGCCCAGACGAGCAGGCCGCCGATGGCGAGCGGCACCAGCACGATGCCGATGATCGTGAGCCAGGTGATGCGCTTGTCGGAGCGCATCCGCTCCAGCGAGAACAGGGAGCCGGGGCGGCGGAGGGGGGACGGGCTGGTCATCAGGCGTTCGCCTTCTCGAGGTGGGACGGCGCATGGGCCGTGCGGTCGGGGGAAGCGGTGGGGTCGTCCGGCAGGAGCACCGTGCCGGTCTCGACGCCGTCGGGGAGCAGATCGTCGAGCCCGGCGGGGTCGACGCAGCTCACGACGAGGGCGAAGGGGCGCTGCTCGACGTGCGCCCGGCTGAGCGCGGCCGAGAGCTCGGAGCGGATGCGGTGGCGCTCGACCGGGTCGGTCACGGTGTCGGCGGCGTCGAGGGCGAGCAGCTGCGGCCGGCTCGCGAGCGCCTTCCGCACGTCGTCGACCGGGGTGTCGGAGACGCCGAGGCGCACGACGGAGGTGCGCGAGCGCACGCCCGACCCGCGGGTGGGGAGGACGAGCCCCGCCACCTTCATGGTTCCAGCGTCCGGCTTCGTGCGGCCGGTCACCGCCATCAGGAGGGTGAGCGCCGCCATCCGGTCGCCGCCGTGGACGACGAGCACCTCGCGGTCCCGGAGGCGGAACGACACGTCGCGCAGGACGGGGTGGCGGCGCACGCTCACCGACAGTCCGTCGGCCGCGGCCACGACGTCGGCGCCGTCCTCGGGCCAGTCGGCCAGCTCGAGCTCCTTCTGCAGGCCGTCGCCCTCCACGTCGAACGAGGGGAGGATGCGGTCGAGCCAGCGCGGCATCCACCACGCCTTGTCGCCGAGGAGCTGCAGGATCGCGGGGACGAGGGTCATGCGCACGATGAACGCGTCGACGAACACGCCGACGGCGAGGCCCAGGGCGATGGGCTTGATGGAGGTGTCGCCCTCGGGCACGAAGGCGGCGAACACCGAGATCATGATGATCGCGGCGGCCGTGACCACCTTCGCGGACCCGACGAAGCCGCTCTGGATCGCGCGGCGGGCGTTGCCGCCGTGCACGTAGTCCTCGCGGATGCGGCTGACGAGGAAGACCTCGTAGTCCATGGCGAGCCCGAACAGCACGCCCATCAGGATGATCGGCATGAAGCTGATCACCGGCCCGGTCTTGTCGACGTGGAGGGCGTCGGCGAACCAGCCCCACTCGAAGACGGCGGTGACGGCACCGAACGCGACGCCGACCGAGAGCAGGTAGCCGAGGGCGGCCTTGATCGGCACCGCGATCGAGCGGAACACCATCGTCAGCAGCACGAGCGAGAGCCCCACGACGAGGATGCCGAACGGGAGCAGCGCGCCCGCGAGCCGGTTGGAGACGTCGATCTGCGCGGCCGTGGTGCCGGTGACCTTCAGGTCGACCTTGTACTCGTCGAGGAAGTGCTGGTGCTTGGCGCGCAGCTCGGCGACGAGGTCGGCGGTGCGCTGGTCGTCGGGGCCGGTCGTCGGGATGACCTGGACGATGCCGGTGTCGGCCGTCGCGTTCGGCGTGGAGAGCGGGACCGCGGCGACGCCGGGCATCTCGGCGATCTCGGCGCCGATCTTGTCCATCAGCCCGATCGGGTCCGTGCTGGAGATGATCGAGCCGGTGACGATCAGGGGGCCGTTGTAGCCCGGGCCGAAGTGCTCCGAGATGAGGTCGTAGGTGATGCGGGCGGGGTCGTCCGGGGCGTGCGACCCGGCGTCCGGCAGGGCGAGCCGCAGCTGCAGCGCCGGCACGGCCGCGATCCCGAGCGCGACGATCACGGCGACGACGGTCACGATGGGGAAGCGGGTGACCGCGCGCACCCAGCCGCGGAAGAACCCCTTCGGGATCTCGGCGGTGGCCGCGTGCGCGAGGCTCGGCGCGCCGGCGGAGGCGGGCGCGGGAGCGGGGTCCGCCGCCGGGGCCGTCCGGTCCGCGGCCACGGCGTCGCCGGCCGTCGTCGCGGATCGTGCGGCGCGCTTCTCCGCGCGCCGCGACGCGCGACGCCCCGGCGTGATGCGCGCCCCGGCGAAGCCGAGCAGCGCCGGCGTGAGGGTCAGTGCGACCAGGACGGCGATCGCGACGGCGGCCGACGCGGCGAAGCCCATCGTGGTGAGGAAGGGGATGTTCGCCACTGCGAGACCCGCCAGCGCGATGATCACGGTGATGCCCGCGAAGAGCACGGCGGAACCGGCCGTGGCGACCGACCGCGCCGTGGACTCCTCCGGATCGACGCCCGCCTTCAACTGGCTCTGATGGCGGGAGATGATGAAGAGCGAGTAGTCGATCCCGACGGCCAGCCCGAGCATGAGCGCGAGCAGGGGAGTGGTCGACGAGATCGGCCCGAACACGGTCGCGATGAAGATCAGGGCCATCGAGAGCCCGACGCCGAGCAGCGCCGTCAGCAGGGGCATCCCGGCCGCGATGAACGAGCCGAAGGTGACGATGAGGACCACCAGCGCGATCCCCACACCGATCAGCTCCGTGAGCGACAGGGTCGGGAGGCTCTGCGAGAAGAGCTGGCCGCCCACGGCGACCTGCGAGCCGTGCGGCAGCTCCTTCTGCAGGTCGGCCCCCGCATCCTGGAGGGCCGTCTTCGTCTCCGCGGTGACCGTGGTCTGCTGGCCCTTCAGCTGCACCGTGATGATGGCCGCGGTGCGGTCGTCCGAGATCAGGTTCTTGACGGTGGTGCTGTACGGCGACGTGGCGCCCGAGACGCCGTCGACCTTCGCGAGGTGGTCGACCGTGTCCTCGACCGGGTTCTTGATGCCGGCCTGGTCGACGGTCTCGTTGTCGGGGGCGACGACGACGATCTGCGCGCTCGTGCCGCTGACCTGCGGGAACGTGCGGCTCAGCGTGTCGAGCGCCTCCTGGGATTCCGTGCCCGGGATGCTGAAGGTGTTGTCGGTGCCCTGGTTGAAGGCGACGGCGCCGCCGGCGAGCAGCACCAGCACGAGCAGCCAGAGCGAGACGACCAGCTTGCGGGCGCGGAAGGCCCAGCGGCCGATCGAATACAGGAGTGAGGACACACGTTCTCCAGTGGTGAAGTGACCAGCAGCGTCACGGAATGAAGGGATTCGATACACTGTTGTATCCGATGCTCGACTGTATCGGATACACTCGTGTATCTGGAACTCGACTCAGGAAGGTTTCAGCTTGGACAGCACAGCTCTCAGAGACGGGCGCGACGACGCTCCCGCAGAGTCCGCGCGCCGTCGGCGCACCCGGGCCCGGCTGCTCGACGCCGCGTTCGACGTCTTCGCCGAGCAGGGGGTCCGCGCCGCCAGCGTCGAGACGATCGCGGAGGCTGCCGGCTTCACGCGCGGCGCGTTCTACTCCAACTTCTCGACCAAGGAGGAGCTCTTCTTCGCCCTCATGGAGCGCGAGAAGACGATGCGGCTCGAACAGCTCGACCAGGGCCTCGCCCAGCACCTCGCGCCGCTCGTGGAGTCGGGCGTCACCGAGATCGACGACGCGCAGGTCATCGACATCGTCACCAAGATCCTCGAGCTGCAGTCCGACGACCGGCGCTGGTGGCTGGTGCAGTCCGAGTTCCAGCTGCTCGCCCTGCGCGACGCCACGATCGCAGGAGGCTATCTCGCGTTCCAGGATGGCTTCTACCGCGACCTCACCGAGATCGTGATCACCGCCCTGGCGAGCGCGCACCGCCGGTTCACCATCGATCCCGCCGAGGCCGTGCGGGTGATCGCCGAGCTCTGCGCCAGCGGGGAGGCGCACGCACTGCTCGCCGGAGACGAGCGCAAGTTCGCGGAGCGCCTGTCCGAGAGCGTCCCCGCGGTCCTGCTGGCCCTCACCGAGCGGATCTGACGGAACACCAAGGCATCTTCGCTACTCTCGATCAGATGCGACGCAGAGCCCTCCCGATCGCGCTCGCCGGCGCCCTGGCCGCCGCGGTGCTCACCCTGGCTGCCGCCTGCGCGGGTCCGGCCGACCCACCCGCGGCGTCTCCCCGTGCCGTCGCGACCGCGACGCCCTCCGCGACCCCCGACCCCTTCCCGCGTCAGCCGCTCACGAAGAGCACCCGCTACGTCGCCCTGGGCGACTCGTTCGCCGCCGGGATGGGCGGAGGCGGCGAGACCGGCAAGTGCCGGTCGAGCGCCGCGAGCTACCCCTCGGTCTTCACCCGCGAGTCCGGCGTCGACCTCGTCGTCAACGCCGCCTGCTCGGGAGCCACGACCTCCGACCTCCTGCGCAACCAGCTGATCGCGCTCGACGACCGCACCGACCTGGTGACGGTGAGCATCGGCGGCAACGATCTGGGCGTCGCCGCCATCGCGTCGGACTGCGCGGCGGGCAAGGCGGCGTCCTGCCGCAGCCAGCTGACCTCCGCCCTCTCCCTGCTCAACGTCCTGCCCGACCGGCTCGCGACGGTGTACGACGCGATCGTCCAGGCCGCGCCGAACGCCCGCATCGTCGTGACGGGGTACGCCCTCATGTACGACGCCTCCGACCCGAACGCGAAGGACTTCGGGATGGCGGCGGCGATCAACGCCGCGACCATCGGGCTCAACCAGGTGATCGCGGACGCCGTGGAGGCCGAGCGCGCCAAGGGGGCACCGATGACCTTCATCGGGGTGGACTTCGCCGGGCACGCGATCGGCGACGCCAAGCCCTGGGTGCACACCAGCGGGGTCGACGCGTTCCATCCGACGGCCGACGGCTATGCGGAGTACGCGCGTCAGCTCGTCCGTCGGCTCGGCACAGCGGGCTGAGGCCCCCGGCGCCGACGGCGTCAGGAGGCGGCGGCGCGGCTGTGCTCGCGCGCGAACGCCAGCGTCTCCCGCAGCAGCGCGAGCCGCTCCTGACGGCTCCTGGCCTTGCGGGTGTTGATCTCGGCGACCACCGAGCCGCTCCAGCCGGTCCCGGCGAGCAGCCGCAGTACTTCCGCCACCGGCTGCGTGCCGCGCCCCGGGACGAGGTGCTCGTCGAACACCCGCGCGTCGTCGAGCGCGCCCGACCCGTCGCACAGGTGAACGTGATGGAGGCGGCCGCCGAGCTCCTCGGCGAGACGCAGGCCGTCGATGCCGCTGAGTGCGGCGTGCGAGAAGTCCAGGGTGACCGCGTCGCAGTCCATCGCGAGCGGGTTCCAGCCGGGGGAGTAGGCGGCCATCGACCGGCCGGCGACCTTCCACGGGAACATGTTCTCGACCGCGACGGTGACCCCCGATCGCTCCGCCGTGCGCCGCACGATGTCGAGGAAGCCCTCGGCGTACCCCGACTGCCAGCGGAAGGGCGGATGCACGACGACCGTGTCGGCTCCGAGCTCGGCGGCGAGGGCGGCCGAGCGCTCCAGCTTGACCTGCGGGTCGCGCCCCCAGACGAAGTGGGTCAGCAGCAGGACCGGAGCGTGCACGCTGAGCACCGGCATCCCGTACTGCTCGGCGAGCGCGCGCAAGGGCGCGGCCGACTGGGTGGCGTCGTCGCGCGTCACCATGACCTCCACCCCGTCGAAGCCCAGCTCGGCCGCGGTGCGGAACGCCTCCTCGATGCCGAGCGGGTAGACGCAGGTCGTCCCCATCCCGATGCGCATCACAGCCGCACTCTAACCCCGGGCACTGAACGACGCGTGTCCTACCGCCGAACGGCGTCCCCGTCCAGGCCCCGGACGTGCGCGAGCGACGCTGGTACTGTGGCGAGAACCACCCCCATCGACATCTGAGGGAGAGGATCCACCATCTCAGCACAGCCCGACACCGCCACCTCCACCGAGACCTACGACGTCGTCATCGTCTCGAACCGCCTTCCCGTCGACCGCGTGGTCGACGACGCGGGCGAGGCCGACTGGCGCCCGTCGCCCGGCGGCCTGGTGGCGGCGCTGGAGCCCGTGATGCGGTCGCAGGACGGCGTCTGGATCGGCTGGGCCGGGGTCTCCGACGAGGAGATCGAGCCCTTCGAGGCCGACGGCATCAGCATCATCCCGGTACCGCTCAGCGAGCAGGAGCTGCAGGAGTACTACGAGGGCTTCTCGAACGACACCCTGTGGCCGCTCTACCACGACGTGATCGCGCAGCCGACGTTCCACCGCGAGTGGTGGGACAGCTACGTGAAGGTCAACCGGCGCTTCGCCGACGCGGCCGCCAAGGCGTCCTCGCACGGCGCCGTGGTCTGGGTACACGACTACCAGCTGCAGCTCGTGCCCGCCATGCTGCGCGAGCTGCGGCCCGACCTCGTCATCGGGTTCTTCAACCACATCCCGTTCCCGCCCTACGGCATCTACTCGCAGCTGCCGTGGCGGCGCCAGATCATCGACGGACTGCTGGGCGCCGATGTCATCGGCTTCCAGCGGGTGGCCGACGCGGGCAACTTCTCCCGCGCCGTGCGCCGGCTCCGCGGCTACGAGACCCGCGGGCCCATCATCGAGGTGCCGATCGACAGCGACGATCCCGAAGCTGGCTCGCACCGCCACGTGACGACCAACCGCCACGGCGGCCTGGCGCGCACCGTGCTCGCCCGCGCGTTCCCGATCTCCATCGACACTGAGAAGTACCAGGAGCTCGCCCGCCGCCCCGACATCCAGGCGCGCGCCCAGGAGATCCGCGAGGAGCTCGGCAACCCGCAGACGATCATGCTCGGTGTCGACCGCCTCGACTACACGAAGGGCATCGGCCACCGGCTCAAGGCGTTCGGCGAGCTCCTGCGCGACGGCGCGCTCTCCGCGGAGGACGTCACCCTCGTCCAGGTCGCGAGTCCCAGCCGCGAGCGCGTCGAGACCTACCGTCAGCTGCGCGACGAGATCGAGCTGACCGTCGGGCGCATCAACGGCGACTACTCGACCCTCGGCCACAGCGCGATCGCCTACCTGCACCACGGCTACCCCCGCGAGGAGATGGTGGCGCTGTACTTGGCCGCCGACGTCATGCTCGTGACGGCGCTGCGCGACGGGATGAACCTCGTCGCCAAGGAGTACGTGGCCTCCCGCGTCGACGACGACGGCGTGCTCATCCTGAGCGAGTTCGCCGGGGCGTCCGACGAGCTGCGGCAGGCGCTCCTGATCAACCCCCACGACATCGAGGGGCTGAAGGAGTCCATCCTCCAGGCGATCGCGATGCCGAAGCGCGACCGCACGCGGCGGATGCGCGCCCTGCGCAAGAAGGTGCTGACGAACGACGTCGCGCGCTGGTCCGCCTCCTTCCTGGACGCCCTCACCCGCGCCGCGCACGGCGACCACCCGCTGCAGAACCCCCTGGTGAACCGGCGCTGAGCGTCCGCCTCCGCCTCCGTCCCGCACCGACCAGGAAAGCCGCATGACCGAAACGCCCACCGTCCCGTCCGACTCCGCGCTCGACTCCGCCGTCCGACGGCTCGCCGACGCCGACCGGCTGCTGCTGGCCCTCGACTTCGACGGCACGCTCGCGCCGTTCGTCGACGTGCCGCGCGGCGCCCGTGCGCTGCCGGAGGCGAAGGCCGCCCTGGACCGGCTCGAGAAGCTGCCGCGCACCTGGGTCGCCTACGTGTCGGGGCGTCCGCTCGCCAGCCTGGAGGCGGTGACGGAGGCGGACGAGGACGCCCTGCTGATCGGCTCGCACGGCGTGGAGATCCGGTTCGGCCGCGACGGCGTCTCGCTCGATCTCGACGAGGACGAGCGCACCACGCTGCAGCGACTGGGGGAGACCCTCCAGGAGCTGGTGGACGCGTTCCCCGGCACCAAGCTCGAGGTGAAGCCGGTCGGCTTCGGCGTCCATTACCGCACGGTGGAGGGCGACCGCGGCGCCGAGGTCGTGCGCCGCGCGTACGAGGCGGCCGGCGCCGTCAGCGACGGTCTCACCGTGCGCGACGGCAAGGACATCATCGAGTTCTCCGTGCGCGAGGCGAACAAGGGGGACGGGATCGAGCGGCTACGGGAGTACACCCACGCCACCGCCGTGCTCTTCGCCGGCGACGATGTCACCGACGAGGACGGCCTGCGCGTGCTGCGCCCGGAGAACGGCGACGTGGGCGTGAAGGTCGGCCCCGGCGACACCGCAGCGCAGTACCGCGTGGCGGACGAACAGGCCGTCGCGAGCCTGCTCACGCTGCTCGCCGAGGCGCGCGCCTCCTCCACAGCCTGAGGCGCCGGAGCACCTCTCCACCGATCCCGCGACGCATGGTCCGGCGGGCATGCGAGACGTCCTAGAGTTGTCACATGCCAGAGATCGATTGGAAGCCGCGCTCGCGCGTCGTCACCGACGGAATCGAAGCCACGACGAGCCGGGGCATGCTCCGTGCCGTCGGAATGGGCGACGCCGACTGGGAGAAGCCGCAGATCGGCATCGCCAGCTCGTGGAACGAGATCACCCCCTGCAACCTGTCGCTCGACCGGCTCGCGCAGGGCGCCAAGGAGGGCGTCCACTCGGGAGGCGGCTACCCGCTGCAGTTCGGCACCATCTCCGTCTCCGACGGCATCTCGATGGGCCACGAGGGGATGCACTTCTCGCTCGTGTCGCGCGAGGTCATCGCCGACTCGGTCGAGACGGTCATGATGGCCGAGCGCCTCGACGGCACCGTGCTCCTCGCCGGCTGCGACAAATCGCTCCCCGGCATGCTGATGGCGGCGGCCCGCCTCGACCTCTCGGCGGTCTTCCTCTACGCCGGCTCGATCGCTCCCGGCTGGGTCAAGCTCTCCGACGGCACCGAGAAGGACGTCACGATCATCGACTCCTTCGAGGCCGTCGGCGCCTGCAAGGCGGGCAAGATGAGCGAAGAGGACCTCAAGCGCATCGAGTGCGCGATCGCCCCGGGCGAGGGCGCCTGCGGCGGGATGTACACCGCCAACACCATGGCGTCGGTCGCCGAGGCCCTCGGCATGAGCCTCCCGGGCTCGGCTGCGCCGCCGTCGGCCGACCGCCGTCGCGACTACTTCGCGCACCGCTCGGGCGAGGCCGTCGTCAACCTGCTCAAGCTCGGCATCACCGCCCGCGACATCCTCACCAAGGAGGCGTTCGAGAACGCGATCGCCGTGGCCATGGCTTTCGGCGGCTCGACCAACGTCGTGCTCCACCTGCTGGCCATCGCCCGCGAGGCCGAGGTCGACCTCACGATCGACGACTTCAACCGCATCGGCGACAAGGTGCCCCACATCGGCGACCTGAAGCCCTTCGGGAAGTACGTCATGAACGACGTCGACCGCCACGGCGGCGTCCCCGTCGTCATGAAGGCCCTGCTCGACGCGGGTCTGCTGCACGGCGAGTGCCTCACCGTGACCGGCAAGACCGTCGCCGAGAACCTCGCCGAGATCAACCCGCCCGCGCCGGACGGCGAGGTCATGCGCACCCTCGACAACCCCATCCACGCCACCGGCGGCATCACGATCCTCAAGGGATCGCTCGCCCCCGAGGGCGCCGTCGTGAAGACCGCGGGCTTCGACGCCCAGGTCTTCGAGGGCCCCGCGCGCGTGTTCGAGCGCGAGCGCGCCGCGATGGACGCCCTCACCGAGGGCCGCATCAACGCGGGCGACGTGGTCATCATCCGCTACGAGGGGCCCAAGGGCGGCCCGGGGATGCGCGAGATGCTCGCCATCACCGCGGCCATCAAGGGCGCGGGCCTCGGCAAGGATGTACTACTATTGACGGACGGACGATTCTCAGGCGGCACAACCGGCCTGTGCATCGGCCACATAGCACCCGAAGCGGTGGACGCAGGTCCCATCGCATTCGTGCGCGATGGTGATCTGATACGGGTCGATATCGCGGCTCGCTCCCTCGACCTACTTGTCGACGAGTCAGAGCTGACCGCCCGCCGTGACGGCTGGGCTCCTCTTCCTCCGCGCTATACCCGTGGCGTTCTCGCGAAGTACTCCAAGCTCGTGCGCTCTGCAGCAGAAGGCGCGGTCACGGGGTAGCTCTTCGCTCTCCAGCAGTATCAACCGTTTCGTACGTAAGGGACCGATAAGGCATGTCCTCGGATGCAACCCCCAACTCCGTGTTGCCGTCCGCGGCGCCTGGCAAGGCGTCGCCCGAACAACTGACCGGATCGCAGTCGGTCGTCCGCACCCTCGAGCTCCTCGGCGTCACCGACGTCTTCGGGCTCCCGGGCGGGGCGATCCTGCCGATCTACGACGCGATCGTGGACTCGTCCAAGATCCGCCACATCCTCGTCCGCCACGAGCAGGGCGGCGGCCACGCCGCCGAGGGCTACGCGTCGGCGTCCAACAAGGTCGGCGTCGCCATGGCGACCTCCGGCCCGGGCGCGACGAACCTCGTCACCGCCATCATGGACGCCCACATGGACTCCGTCCCCGTCGTGTTCATCACCGGCCAGGTGTTCTCCACCCTCATGGGCACGGACGCCTTCCAGGAGGCGGACATCGTCGGCATCACCATGCCGATCACCAAGCACTCGTTCCTGGTGAAGCGCGTGGAGGACATCCCCGCCACGATCGCCGCGGCGTACCACATCGCCGGGACCGGCCGTCCCGGTCCGGTGCTCGTCGACATCACCAAGGACGCGCAGCAGAACACGGCGCCCTTCGTGTGGCCGCCCAAGGTCGACCTGCCGGGCTACCGGCCGATCACCAAGGCGCACGGCAAGCAGATCCTCGCCGCGGCCCAGCTGCTCGTCGAGAGCAAGAAGCCGGTCCTCTACGTGGGCGGCGGCGTCATCCGCTCGCGCGCGTCGCAGGAGCTGCTCGAGCTCGCCGAGGCGATCGGCGCCCCGGTCGTCACCACGCTGATGGCGCGCGGTGCCTTCCCGGACTCCCACCAGCAGCACCTCGGCATGCCGGGCATGCACGGCACGGTCCCCGCCGTGCTGGCGCTCCAGGAGTCCGATCTCATCGTGTCGCTCGGCGCGCGGTTCGACGACCGCGTGACCGGCAACACCTCCCTCTTCGCGCCCAACGCGAAGATCGTGCACGTCGACGTCGACCCTGCCGAGATCTCGAAGATCCGCATCGCCGACGTCCCCATCGTCGGCGATGCCAAGGACGTCATCGTCGATCTGACCGCCGCGTTCCAGGACGCGTCCGCGTCGTCCGGAGCGCCCGACCTCGTCGAGTGGTGGACGTATCTGAACGGCCTCCGCGAGGAGTTCCCGCTCGGGTACTCCGAGACGAGCGACGGCCTCCTGGCCCCGCAGTACGTGATCAAGCGCATCGGCGAGCTGACCGGACCGGAGGCGATCTACACCGCCGGCGTCGGCCAGCACCAGATGTGGGCCGCGCAGTTCATCAAGTACGAGCGCCCCAACTCGTGGCTCAACTCGGGCGGCGCCGGCACCATGGGCTACTCGGTCCCGGCTGCGATGGGCGCCAAGGTGGCCCAGCCCGACCGCGTGGTGTGGGCGATCGACGGCGACGGCTGCTTCCAGATGACCAATCAGGAGCTCGCCACCTCCACGCTGAACGACATCCCGATCAAGGTCGCGATCATCAACAACTCGTCGCTCGGCATGGTGCGGCAGTGGCAGACGCTCTTCTACGACGGCCGCTACTCCAACACCGACCTCAACACCGGGCACGACACCGTGCGCGTCCCGGACTTCGTGAAGCTGGCCGAGGCGTACGGCGCCCTGGGCATCCGCGTCACGAAGGAGGAAGAAGTGGACGCCGCCATCAAGCTCGCCCTGGAGACGAATGACCGCCCGGTCGTCATCGACTTCGTCGTGAGCGCCGACGCCATGGTGTGGCCGATGGTGCCGCAGGGCGTCAGCAACAGCTACGTCCAGTACGCCCGCGACCACAGCCCCGCCTTCGGAGAGGAGTGACCCCAGTGAGTACGACACACGTCCTGAGCCTCCTCGTGGAGGACAAGCCCGGCCTGCTGACCCGCGTCGCCGGCCTGTTCGCCCGGCGCGGCTTCAACATCCACTCGCTCGCGGTGGGCACCAGCGAGGTCGAAGGGCTCTCGCGCATCACCGTGGTCGTCGACGTCGAGGGCCTGCCGCTCGAGCAGGTCACCAAGCAGCTCAACAAGCTGATCAACGTCATCAAGATCGTGGAGCTGGACCCGGCCCAGTCGGTCCAGCGCGAGCACCTGCTCATCAAGGTGCGCGTCGACAACTCCACCCGCTCCCAAGTGCTGGAGGCGGTCAACCTGTTCCGGGCCCGCGTCGTCGACGTGGCCACGGACGCGCTCGTGATCGAGGTCACGGGCGACTCCGGCAAGACCCAGGCGCTGCTCAAGGTGCTCGAGCCCTACGGGATCAAAGAGATGGCCCAGTCGGGCCTGCTCGCGATCGGTCGCGGCTCCAAGTCGATCACCGAGCGCGTCTTCAAGAACTGACCCGCCCTCCCGGCGGCACCAGCAGTCAGAACTCAGAGTTAGTCAGAACCACCTACGAAGGAGAATCCACCAGTGGCTGAGATCTATTACGACAACGACGCGGACCTCTCGATCATCCAGAGCAAGAAGGTCGCCGTCATCGGCTACGGCTCGCAGGGTCACGCGCACGCGCAGAACCTCCGCGACTCGGGCGTCGAGGTCGTCATCGGCCTGAAGGACGGCTCGAAGTCGAAGCCGAAGGCCGAGGAGGCGGGCTTCCGCGTCCTGAGCGCGGCCGAGGCCGCCAAGTGGGCCGACGTCGTCGTCATCCTCGCCCCCGACCAGGTGCAGCGCCACCTCTACGCCGAGGACATCCAGCCGAACATCGAAGAGGGCAACGCGCTCGTCTTCGGTCACGGCTTCAACATCCGCTTCGGCTACATCGAGGCGCCCGAGGGCGTCGACGTGATCATGGTCGCCCCGAAGGGCCCGGGCCACACCGTGCGCCGCGAGTACGAGGCCGGCCGTGGCGTCCCCGTGATCGTCGCCGTCGAGAAGGACGCGACCGGCAACGCCTGGCCGCTCGTCCTCAGCTACGCCAAGGGCATCGGCGGCCTGCGCGCCGGCGGCATCAAGACGACCTTCACCGAGGAGACCGAGACCGACCTGTTCGGCGAGCAGGCCGTGCTCTGCGGCGGCGTCTCGCAGCTCGTCCAGTACGGCTTCGAGACCCTGACCGAGGCCGGCTGCCAGCCGCAGGTCGCCTACTTCGAGGTGCTGCACGAGCTCAAGCTCATCGTGGACCTGATGTGGGAGGGCGGCATCGCCAAGCAGCGCTGGAGCGTCTCCGACACCGCCGAGTACGGCGACTACGTCTCGGGCCCGCGCGTCATCGACCCGCACGTCAAGGAGAACATGCAGGCCGTGCTCGCGGACATCCAGTCCGGCGCCTTCGCCGAGCGCTTCATCGCCGACCAGGACGCCGGCGCGCCGGAGTTCCTCGCCCTGCGCAAGAAGGGCGAGCAGCACCCGATCGAGGCCACCGGCCGCGAGCTGCGCAAGCTCTTCGCCTGGAACGCCTCGAACGACGACGACTACGTGGACGGCGAGGTCGCGCGCTGATCCAGCGCCCGGTCAGTGCCGTCTGACGGCACGCTAGCCTGAGGGGTGCCGCGCTCCTCCGGTTTCGAACGGGAGGGGAGCGCGGCACCCCTTCGTCGTCGAGAGGAACACCCATGCCCCGTCCGGCCGTCGAGATCGCCGTCCAGGATCTGCCCGGTGTGCGCATCGCCCTCGCGGAGGGCGCCGACCGCATCGAGCTCTGCTCCGCGCTCGGCCTCGGCGGGCTGACGCCGTCGGCCGGGCTGCTGCGCGCCGCGGTCGACGCGGCCGAGGCGGCCTCCCGTCCGGACTTCGTGCACGTGCTCGTGCGCCCGCGCGGCGGCGGGTTCGTGTACGACGAGGACGAGCTCGCCACGATCGTCGCCGACATCCGGTTCGCGCGCGAGGCCGGTGCCTCCGGCGTCGTGATCGGCGCGTTGGACGACGATGGCGGGGTCGACCTCGCCGCGGTCGAGCGGTTCGTCGCTGCGGCCGACGGGCTGGCCGTCACCTTCCATCGCGCCCTCGACATCGTGTCCGACCCCGCCGCCGCACTGGAGGCGCTGGCCGACCGCGGAGTCACCCGCGTGCTGACCTCGGGCAGTGCGTCCCGCAGCATCGACGGACGGGATGTGCTCGCCGCCCTGGCCGAGCGCGCCGCCGGACGTATCCAGGTGATGGCGGGCGGGGGAGTGCGCGTGGAGGACATCCCCGCGCTGACGGCCGCCGGCGTCGACGCCGTGCACCTCTCGGCGCGCGACTCGGTGCAGGGTGGGCCCAGCGGACCGGGAGGCGGGGACGCCGCCCACGACATCACCGACCCGTCGGTGGTGCGTGCCGCGGTGACGGCCGCCCGCGCGGCGCGCGCCTAGCGCGGGACCGTCAGAGCGCGCACACCACGCAGAGGGCGATCAGCAGCAGCTGCAGCAGCGCACGCGGGATGAGCGGCGTCCCGAACGCACCGAACTTCTGCGGGTGCCGGGCCGCGTACGCGTTGGCCGGGAACACCGCGATCAGGAACACGATCAGGCACACGGCCGCGGCGACGCGCGTCGCCGGGACGAGCAGGCCGATGCCGCCCGCCAGCTCGCAGACGCCGGTGAACGCGACGAGCACGGGAGGGGCGAGCACGCCGGTGCCGCGCAGGCCCGGCGGGATCATCGCCGCCATCCCGCGGGCGGGGCCCGGCACGAAGTGCAGGACGCCCATCGCGACGAAGACGACGGCCAAGGCCACTCGGATGACGAGCTGCACGATCTCGAAGACGGTCACCGCCCCATCCTCTCCCGCCCGGGCGTAACGCGGCGAAAGCACGCCCCGCGCGCCCGCTAGAGTTAAGCCGGACCCGCGCCCCGACGCCAGTGGCGCTCTTCTCTCCCAAGCCAGCCCTGCATCTCGAAGGAATCTGCCACGTGACAAAGCCGGTCGTCCTGATCGCCGAAGAACTCTCGCCCGCCACCGTCGACGCCCTGGGGCCCGACTTCGAGATCCGCAACGTGGACGGCACTGACCGTCCTGCGCTGCTCTCCGCGGTGGCCGACGCGGACGCGATCCTGGTCCGCTCCGCCACCAAGGTCGACGCCGAGGTCATCGCGGCCGCGCCGAAGCTCAAGGTCGTCGCCCGCGCGGGCGTCGGGCTCGACAACGTCGACATCAAGACGGCCACCACGGCCGGCGTCATGGTCGTGAACGCCCCGACCTCCAACATCATCTCCGCCGCCGAGCTCACCGTCGGCCACATCCTGAGCCTCGCCCGCCACATCCCGGCCGCGCACAGCGCCCTCGCGCAGGGCCAGTGGAAGCGCTCGAAGTACACGGGTGTCGAGCTCTACGAGAAGACCATCGGCATCATCGGCCTCGGCCGCATCGGCGCGCTCATCACCGCACGCCTGCAGGCCTTCGGCACCAAGGTGATCGCGTACGACCCCTACGTCACCTCGGCCCGCGCCCAGCAGCTCGGCGTGCAGCTGGTGACGCTCGACGAGCTCCTCGCCGAGGCCGACTTCATCACCATCCACATGCCGAAGACGCCCGAGACGACCGGCATGATCAGCGACGACCAGCTCGCCCTGATGAAGGACACCGCCTACATCGTCAACGTCGCCCGCGGCGGCCTGATCGACGAGGACGCCCTCTACCGCGCCCTCACCTCCGGTGCGATCGCCGGCGCCGGCCTCGACGTGTTCGTCAGCGAGCCCCCGACGGACTCGCCCCTTCTCGCGCTCGAGAACGTCATCGTCACCCCGCACCTCGGCGCCTCGACCGATGAGGCCCAGGAGAAGGCCGGCGTCTCCGTCGCGCGCTCGGTGCGCCTCGCGCTCTCGGGCGAGTTGGTGCCCGACGCGGTCAACGTCGCCGGCGGCGTCATCGACCCGTACGTGCGTCCCGGCATCCCGCTGGTGGAGAAGCTCGGCCAGGTGTTCTCGGGGCTGGCGAACAGCCCGCTCACCAGCATCGACGTCGAGGTGCGCGGCGAGCTCGTCGACTACGACGTCAGCGTGCTGAAGCTCGCGGCGCTCAAGGGCATCTTCACCAACATCGTGAGCGAGACCGTCTCGTACGTGAACGCGCCGCTCCTCGCCGACCAGCGCGGCATCGAGGTGCGCCTCATCACCGACTCCGTGAGCGAGGAGTACCGCAACCTGATCACCCTGCGCGGCGCGCTCAGCGACGGCTCGCAGGTCTCGGTCTCCGGCACGCTCACCGGCACGAAGCAGATCGAGAAGATCGTCGAGATCAACGGCTACGACGTCGAGGTGCCGGTCGCCCAGCACCTCATCGTCATGGTCTACGACGACCGCCCCGGCATCGTGGCCGTCTACGGCCGCGAGTTCGGCGAGTCGTCCATCAACATCGCCGGCATGCAGATCGCCCGCACCTCGGCCGGCGGCAAGGCGCTCAGCGTCCTGACCGTCGACTCGCGCGTGCCGGAGGGCCTGCTCGAGAAGGTGCGCGTCGCGATCGACGCCGACCTCATGCAGGAGATCGACATCACCGAGTCCTGATCGACCTCGATCGACCGTTCGACAGCCCGCCGGAGAAGTTTTTCCGGCGGGCTGTCGATTTCCGCGGTTGACTGACGTCGTACTGGTGTTCGCATCGGAAAGAGCGCACCCGCGCTCGAGACGTAAGGAGACATCATGGCCGAGGAGTACGTCCTGCTCATCAAGGAGCCCAACTGGGATCCGACGGCGATGACCGCCGAGGAGTGGGAGGCCGGGATGGCCGGCCACCGCGCGTTCCAGGAGGCGGTGGCAGCGGCGGGGGAGAAGATCCTCGCGAGCAACGCCCTGCAGCCCGTGAGCGCCGCGACGAAGATCACCCCGCGCGCCGGCGAGGCGCCCCTGTTCACGGACGGACCGTTCGGCGAGACCCGGGAGGTCGTCACCGGCTTCTACGGGTTCACCGCGTCGAGCCCGGAGCAGGCGCGCGAGCTCGCCGCGCTGGTGCCCACGGAGGGTTGGGTCGAGCTCTACCCGGTGCTCGTCATGGACCGCGTCAGCTGATTGTGCCGGTGGTCGCAGCTTGTTTGAATGAGCTGTGACCACCGCCATCGAGCGCGCATACCGCACCGAGGCGGCGCGCATCCTGGGTGCCGTCGCACGATCGGTCGGCGACCTCCAGCTCGCGGAGGACGCGGTGCAGGAGGCGTTCGCGCGCGCCGTCGCCGAGGCGGCCGCCGGACGTGAGCCCGCGAACCCCGCGGCGTGGATCACCACGGTCGCGCGCCGGATCGCCGTCGATCTGCGGCGCCGCGAGGCGACGGCGATGCGCGCCCTCCCCGCGCTGGCCGCCGAGGAGGCCGGACGGGAGGCGGCGCAGGCGGCGGAGGCCGACATGCTGAGGGACGACGTGTTCACCGGGGACGAGCGGCTCGAGCTCATCCTGCTGGTGTGCCACCCGGAGGTGGCGGAGGAGACGCGGGTCGCGCTCGCCCTGCGGTTCGTGTGCGGGGTGCCGACGGCGCAGGTCGCCGAGGTGTTCCTGGTGCCCGAGCCGACGATGGCGGCACGCCTGACCCGGGCGAAGAAACGCATCCACGACTCGCGGCTGCGCTTCGCGGCCGACGATCCTGGCGACCTCTCCGCGCGGCTGCCCGACGCGCTCACGACGGTGTACCTGCTCTACACGATCGGCCACGCGCGCGCCGACGGCCGGCTGCGGACGGACGCGATCGAGCTGGCACGGGATGCGCGGCGCATCCGACCCGCCGACCCGGAGGCCGCCGGACTGCTCGCGCTGCTGCTGCTGACCGAGGCGCGTCAGACGACGCGGCTGTCGGAGCTGGACGAGTTCGTCACCCTCGCGGAGGCGGACCGCTCGCGCTGGGACCGCGCGCTGCTCGACGAGGGGGAGCGCCTGGCGACGGACGCTCTGACCGGGAGCCGCGGGGAGCCGCCGGGGCGGTTCGCGCTGCAGGCCGCCGTCGCCGGGCTGCACGGGATCGCGCCGACGTGGACGGCGACCGACTGGCCGGCCATCGCACGCCTGTATGACGGGCTGGTGCAGGTCTGGCCGTCGGCCACCGCGCAGCTCGGGCGGATCGTCGCCCGGGGCTACAGTCCCGACGTCGGGCCGGAGGCCGCGCTCACCGAACTGGCGACACGGCCCGAGCTGTTCGAGGGGATCGTCGCCGCGCAGGCGCTCGCCGTGCGAGCGGACCTGTTGCGAGCGGCGGGGGAGACGTCGAGCGCCGCGGACGCCTACGCGGAGGCGCTGGAGGCGACGACGGACGAGCGCATCCGGCGGTTCCTTCGCCGCAGGCTCGCGGAGCAGCGGGACGCCTGACGGCCAGGCCCGGGCCTCGGTCTGGCTTCGGTCACGGCGCTGGCCGCCCGGTCAGTCGGTCGGGTCGTCCGCGAGCCGCTTGACGAGCTCGATCACCCGGTCCAGGTCGGTCTCGCCCCGGAGCACCGCGTTCGTGTCGGGGAGCAACGCCGTGTTGTAGTACATCCCGTCGCCGATGAGCATGATGATCCGCGCGACGAGCGGATCGCCCACCGAGGACTCGAGGATGCCGAGCCAGGCGCGCTGCATCGAGGCGAGCGCATCCCGAGCGCGGCTGTCCGCGCTCTGCGCCAGCCGGGCGACGGCGACGATGGAGCGCTCGAGGTCGTTGTCGGTGGGGATGGAGGTGCGGATGAAGTAGTCGACCGGCCCTTCCGGCGCCGTGCGCATCCGCTCGAGGTCGGCCTCGACGTGGTCGCTCAGCCGGGCGAGGACGCCGTCGACCATCGCGTCCTTCGAGGCGAAATGGTAGAGCAGCCCGCCCTTCGAGACGCCGGCGCGCGCCGCCACGGCGTCGAGGGTCGCCGCGCGCTCGCTCTGCTCGCCGAGCAGCTCCTCGAAGGCGTCGAGGATGCGGTCACGGGCGGAGGGGGTTTCGGCCATGCCGCCCATGCTAGCCGCTCGGAGTTGATTACTGTACCGTCCAGACGGTACAGTAGGATGCATGTCCACGTCGAACATCACCCTGCCCGCGCCCCCCGCCGCCCCGCGCGCCGGCGTGCGCGAATGGGCGGCGCTCGCCGTTCTGATGCTGCCGGTGCTCCTCGTCTCGGTCGACAACACCGTGCTGAGCTTCGCGCTGCCCGCCATCTCCCAGGCCCTCGAGCCGAGCGGCACCGGGATGCTCTGGATCATCGACGCCTACCCGCTCGTGCTGGCCGGCCTCCTCGTCTCGATGGGCAGCCTCGGCGACCGCATCGGGCGCCGGAAGCTGCTGCTGATCGGCGCGACCGGCTTCGCGCTCGTCTCCATCGGCGCCGCCTTCGCTCCGACGACCGAGCTGCTGATCGCCGCCCGTGCGAGCCTCGGCTTCTTCGGCGCGATGCTCATGCCCTCCACGCTGTCCCTGCTGCGGAGCGTCTTCACCGATCGCGAGCAGCGCCGGCTGGCCATCGCGGTGTGGGCCTCCGGCTTCGCGGCCGGCTCGGCGCTCGGTCCGATCGTCGGCGGCCTGCTGATCGAGCACTTCTGGTGGGGCTCCGTGTTCCTGCTGGCCGTGCCGGTGCTCATCCCGCTGCTGGTGCTCACCCCGCTGCTCGTTCGCGAGTCGCGCGACCCGAACCCGGGTCCCATCGACGTGCCCAGCATCCTGCTCTCCCTGCTGACCATGGCGCCCATCGTCTACGGCATCAAGACGCTCGCCTCCGACGGCTTCTCCTGGACCGGGGTGCTGGCGATCGTGATCGGCGTCGTCGCGGGCTGGCTGTTCGTGCGCCGTCAGCTGAGGCGCCCGATCCCGATGCTCGACATGCGCCTCTTCCGGCGCGGGTCGTTCAGCGGTGCGGTGCTGATCAACCTGCTGAGCGTGGTGTCGCTCGTCGGCTACCTGTTCTTCGTCTCGCAGCACCTGCAGCTCGTGCTGGGGCTCAGCCCGATCGAGTCGGGCCTGGTGCTCATCCCCGGGCTCGCCACGATGATCGTCGCCGGACTCGTGGTCGTGCCGATCGCGCGCCGGGTGCGGCCGTCCATCGTCGTGCCCATCGCCCTCACGATCTCGGCCGTCGGCTACCTCGTCGTCGCCCTGTCCGGCGGCGACGCCCAGGCGGGGACGCTGATCCTGTCGTTCGTGCTCCTCGGCCTCGGGATCGGCGCGGCCGAGACCGTGTCGAACGAACTCATCCTGACCAGTGCGCCCGCGGAGAAGGCCGGCGCCGCGTCGGCGGTCTCGGAGACGGCGTACGAGCTGGGCGCGGTGCTCGGCACGGCGACCCTCGGCACCATCCTCACCGCCTCCTACCGGTCGGCGGTCGTGCTGCCCGACGGGCTGACGGCGGCGCAGGCGCACGCGGCGGGGGAGACCCTCGGCGGGGCGACCACGGTGGCCGGTCAGCTGCCTGCCGGGCTGGGGGAGCAGCTGCTCGCCTCGGCGCGCGCCGCCTTCGACTCGGGCGTCGGCCTGACGGCCGGGATCGGGGTCGGTCTGATGGTGGCGGCCGCGGTGCTCGCCGTGGTCTCGCTGCGCAAGCTGCGCGGCTGACGGCGGCGCCCGGGGAGCGCCGCCCGGCCGGTAATGTGGGGGTGTCCGCCCGCATCGACCACGCAGGAGTGCCATGTCCCAGACCGTCAAGCTCGCCGTCATCCCCGGAGACGGAATCGGCCCCGAGGTGATCGCGGAGGCGGTCAAGGTCCTGGATGCGGTGAGCGCCGGCAGCGGGCTCGCGTTCGAGAAGACGCACTTCTCGCTCGGTGCCGACCGCTACCTCGCGACGGGCGACGTGCTGACGGACGAGGACCTCGCGTCGATCTCCTCCCACGACGCGATCCTGCTGGGCGCTGTCGGCGGCACGCCGGGCGACCCGCGGCTGGCCGGCGCGAACATCGAGCGCGGTCTGCTGCTGAAGCTCCGCTTCTCGCTCGACCACTACGTGAACCTCCGTCCGACCACGCTGTTCCCCGGCATCGCCAGCCCGCTGGCGAACCCGGGCGAGGTCGACTTCGTCGTCGTCCGCGAGGGCACCGAGGGCCCCTACGTCGGCAACGGCGGCGCCATTCGCCAGGGCACGCCGCACGAGATCGCGAACGAGGTCTCGGTGAACACGGCGTACGGCGTCGAGCGCGTCGTCCGCTTCGCGTTCGAGCAGGCCGAGCTGCGCCGCAAGAAGCTCACGCTGGTGCACAAGACCAACGTGCTCACCTTCGCCGGCGGCCTCTGGAAGCGGATCGTGGACGCGGTCGCCGCCGAGCACCCCGCGGTCGCGGTCGACTATCTGCACGTCGATGCCGCGACGATCTTCCTGGTCACCGATCCTGCTAGATTTGACGTGATCGTCACGGACAACCTCTTCGGCGACATCCTCACCGACCTCGCGGCCGCGATCAGCGGCGGCATCGGGCTGGCAGCGTCGGGCAACATCAACCCCGCCGGCGCATTCCCGAGCATGTTCGAACCGGTTCACGGATCGGCTCCGGACATCGCCGGCCAGCAGAAGGCCGACCCCACCGCCGCGATCCTCTCCGTCGCACTCCTGCTCCGCCACCTCGGCGCCCAGGAGCAGGCGACCCGCGTGGAGCAGGCGGTGTCCGCCGACCTGGCCTCCCGCAGCGGGGCGCAGCGTACGACCGCCGAGATCGGCGACGCGATCGCCGCCCGGGTGGCGCAGAATTAGATCACCGTGCTTCACCGCATGCAGCGCAAAGGACTCTCATGAACGCTTCCACCAGCATCACCCTCACCAGCGGCCCCACCGAGACCAGCGGTCTCCTCTGGCAGGTCACGCGCAATGAGGCCGCCCGCAGTGCGGCCGAGCGTGCGGAGATCCTCGCCGACCCGGGCTTCGGCAACTACTTCACGGACCACATGGTCGACATCTGCTGGTCGGCCAAGGGAGGCTGGCACCGGCCGCGCGTCTCGCCGTACGGCCCCATCCAGCTCGAGCCGTCGGCTGCGGTGCTGCACTACGCGCAGGAGATCTTCGAGGGCCTGAAGGCGTACCGGCACGCCGACGGGTCGATCTGGACCTTCCGCCCGGAGGCCAACGCGGCCCGCATGCAGCGCTCCGCCTACCGTCTCGCGCTGCCCGAGCTGCCGGTCGAGCACTTCCTCGACTCGATCAAGCAGCTGGTCGCGGTGGACGGCGACTGGGTGCCGACCGCGCCGGAGACGAGCCTCTACCTGCGGCCGTTCATGTTCGCCAAGGAGGCGTTCCTCGGCGTGCGTCCGGCGAACAAGGTCGCGTACTATCTGATCGCGAGCCCGGCCGGCGCCTACTTCTCGGGCGGCGTCGCCCCCGTCTCCATCTGGCTCTCCGACCGCTGGTCCCGCGCGGGCCACGGCGGCACGGGAGCGGCGAAGACCGGCGGCAACTACGCCTCCAGCCTGCTGCCCCAGGCCGAGGCGGCCGAGCACGGCTGCGCCCAGGTGCTCTTCCTCGACTCGGTGGAGGGGAAGTACCTCGAGGAGCTCGGCGGCATGAACGTCGTGCTCGTCTACAAGGACGGCACCGTGGTGACGCCCGAGTCGGACAGCATCCTCGACGGCATCACCCTCGACTCCATCCTCCAGCTCGCCCGCGACCGCGGTCACACGGTGCAGCGCCGCAAGGTGACCATCGACGAGTGGCGCGACGGCGTGGAGAGCGGGGACATCGTCGAGGTGTTCGCGTGCGGCACGGCCGCGGTGATCACCCCGATCGGCGAGCTCAAGTCCGACACGTTCACGGTGGGCGACATCACCGCGCCCCCCGGCGAGCTGACCATGGCGCTGCGCCAGGAGCTCACCGACATCCAGTACGGCCGCGTGCACGACCGCCACAACTGGATGACGCGCCTCGACGGTTGAGGCCGCCGGTACCGGAGGAGTCCTTGCCCGACGCACCGGGCGATCGCAGGCAACGGAGGAGATCCCGCCCGAATCGGGCGGGATCTCCTCCGTTTGTGGGTGCGGGCGGCGCTCGGCGGCGGGATCTCCTCCGCTAGCGACGGCCGAGTGCGTGGAGGGCGGATCGCACGTCGTCCGGCGAGTTCCAGAGGTGGAAGGCGACGCGGGCGCGACCGGCGCGTCCCGACGCGCGGAGGCCGGCGGCGGTGAGGGCGGCCAGCGCCGTGCCCTCGCGGTCCGGCCAGCTGACGATCGCGCTCCCGCCGGCGTCCACGCCCAGCCCGTCGGCGAAGGCGGCGGCCAGGCCGGTGGCGTGGGCGTGCACGTCGGCCGCGTCCAGCTCCTCGAACAGGCTCAGCGCTGCGGCCGTGCCCGGCCAGACCGGCCAGGCGGGGGAGACGTCGAACCGGCGGGCGCTGGAGGCGGGGGCCGCGAGCGGGCCGTAGCACGAGCTCCACGGGTCCTCCCCGGCGAACCAGCCGGCCTGCACCGGGTTGAGTGCGTCGAGCATCCTCCCGCCCACGGTGAGGAATGCGGAGCCGCGCGGAGCGCAGAGCCATTTGTACGCGTGCGTCACGGTCGCGTCGAAGCGCGAGGCGTCGACCGGGAGCCAGCCGAGCGCCTGGGTGAGGTCGGCGAAGGTCCGCGTCCCGGTGCGGGCGCAGGCGTCGAGCACGGCGTCGGCGTCGGCGATCTCGCCGGTGGCGGACTGCACGAGCGAGAACGCCACGAGCCAGGTGCGTTCGTCGACCGCGTCCGCCAGCGCCGCAAGCGGAGCCGACCGCACGGACACGCCGCGGTGCGCCTGCGCGTGGAACGGGGCGACCATCGAGGCGAAATCGCCCTCGGCGCAGAGCACCGTCGCACCGTCCGGGACGGAGGCGGCGATCAGCGCGGCCAGCACGGAGACCTGCGACCCGATGGCGACGGCCTCCACGGGGACGCCGGCGAGGCGGGCGAAGGAGGTGCGGGCCGCACCCACGGCATCGTCGTAGCCGGCGGGCGACGACTCCCCGGACGCCCAGCGCTCCAGGTCCGCGCGTCCGGCGGCGACCGTCTCGTGGGACGGGAGCCCCTGCGTGCAGGCGGCGAGATAGCCGGAGCCGGCCGGGAAGCGATCCTGGAGGATGAGCATGAGTCCACCGTGCGGGATCCCGATCCGTCGCACCAGAGCAAGTATCCAATCCGAATCATTCGCCGTGGTTATGATTGTCGCATGCTGCCCGACGACCTCGACTCCCACAGCCTGCGCGTCGTGCGCGCGATCGCCGACGAGGGCTCGATCACGCGCGCGGCGGACGCCCTCGGCTTCAGCCAGCCCGCCATCAGCCAGCATCTGCGCCGGCTGGAGGCGCGCATCGGCCTGCCGGTGGTCTCCCGTGCCGGTCGCGGGGTGCGGCTCACCGAGGCGGGGCGCGTGCTGGCCCGTCACGCCCTGACCGTCACCACCGCCCTCGACGCGGCCGCGGGCGAGCTCGACGACCTGCGCGGCCTCCGCACCGGGCGGGTGCGCCTGGCGGGGTTCCCGTCCGCCTCGTCGTCGATCGTGCCGCGCCTGCTCAGCACGATGGAGGCGACGCATCCGGGCGTGCGCATCACCTACCTGGAGGCCGAGCCTCCGGAGGCCGTCGCGGCCGTCCGAGCGCAGACCGCCGATCTGGCGATCACCTTCAGCTACCCGGGCGACCGCGTCGACCCGCACCGCGAGAGCGCCCGCGGCCTCGCCGTCGCGCCGCTCTGGCACGACGAGATGCTGGTCGCCCTGCCGGCCGGGCATCCCCTCGCGGCGAACGACCGCGTGGACCTCGCCGATCTCGCCGCGGAGGCCTGGATCGGCGGCTGCCCGCGCTGCCGCGGCCACCTCCTGGAGCTGACGGCCGGCCGCGGGTACGAGCCGCGCATCGCCTACGAGACGGACAACTTCGTGGCCGTGCTGCGCATGGTGGCCGAGGGGATGGGCGTCGCGCTGCTCCCCGGCCTCGCCGTCGGGTCGGCGGGGGCGCAGACCGGCGTGGTGCTCCGCGCGACGGGCAACCGCGACCACCGCACGATCAACCTCGTCGGGGCCGCGGGCGCCGACGTCGTCCCGGCCATCGCGACGACGGTGGAGGCGATCGTCGGCCTCGCGGTCGACGAGTGGCGGCTAGCATCGGTGGGATGAGCGACGACACGGTTTTCGCAGTGGTCGGCCCGGGCGCCGTCGGCGGTCTGCTGGCCTGGCTGCTGCATCGGGCGGGGCACGACGTGGTGGCGGTGGGCCGCCCGGCAACGGTCGAGGCCATCCGCGCCGAGGGCATCGAGGTGCGCAGTGCGCAGTTCGGCGACGGCGTCGAGCGCGTGCCCGCCGACACGGTGGTGCCCGCGGGCGCGAGCGTGCTGCTGGCGACGAAGGCCTACGGGCTCGACGCCGTGCTGCCGGACATCGCGGCCTCCCGGCCCGTCGAGGTCGTCTCGTTCCTGAACGGCGTCGAGCACGTGGACCCGCTGCGCGAGGCGCTCCCCGGCGTGCCGGTCGCGGGGGCGTCGGTCGCCGTCTCCGCGCTGCGCCTGTCGCCGACGGTGATCGATCACCGCAGCCCGTTCGTGAACATCGAGGCGCCGGCGGCGGCGGCCGGGTTCGCGGCGGTGCGCGCGCTCGAGGGGGCCGGGCCGCGGGTGCGGGCGCGGGGCACCGAGGCCGAGGTGCTCTGGGCGAAGTTCCGGATGCTCGCCGGGCTCGCCCTGCTCACGTCGTACTGGCGGCAGCCCGCCGGGAGCGCGCTGAGCGAGGATCCCGAGCTCACGGAGGCCGTGGCCGCGGAGATCGCGGCGTGCTCGACCGCCGAGGGGGTGCCGGCGACGGCCCTCGACGTCATGCGGGTGCTCGGCAGCGTCCCGGGCGGCATGCGCACCTCCCTGCAGGAGGACCTCGCGGCCGGTGCGCCCAGCGAGCTCGACGCCATCGGCGGGGCGCTCCTGCGCATCGGCGAACGGCACGGCGTCCCGACGCCCGCCATCGCCCGCATCGTGGCGGCGCTAGGCTCGTAGGGTGAAGATCGCACGGTTCAGCCACGATGGCGCAATCGACTACGGGATCGTCGACGAGGACGCCCTCGTCGTCCTCGCCGGAGACCCCCTGTTCACCGGATTCGACACCACCGGGGAGCGCGTGCCGCTCGGTAAGGTCGGCGCCCTGCTCGCACCGGTCATCCCGCGCTCCAAGGTCGTCGCGGTGGGCAAGAACTACCGGGAGCACGCCGCCGAGATGGGTGGCGAGGCCCCGGAGGAGCCCCTGCTGTTCCTCAAGCCGAACACCTCGGTGATCGGACTGGGCGACGCCATCCTGCTGCCGCCGCAGTCGCAGCAGGTGGAGTTCGAGGGCGAGCTGGCCGTCGTGATCGGCAAGATCGCCCGCAACGTGCCGGAGGCGAAGGCCCACGAGCACATCTTCGGCTACACCGTCGCCAACGACGTCACCGCCCGCGACCTGCAGAAGAAGGACGGGCAGTGGACGCGCGCGAAGGGCTTCGACACCTTCTGCCCGCTCGGCCCGGTGATCGAGACCGAGCTCGACCCCGAGGCGTTCCTGCGCACGCGGGTCAACGGCGAGCTCAAGCAGGAGGCGCGCCTGTCGGAGATGGTGCACGACATCCCGTCGATCATCGCCTACGCGTCGAGCGTGTTCACCCTGCTGCCGGGCGACGTCATCCTGACCGGCACGCCGGCCGGGGTCGGCCCGCTCGTGGCGGGGGACACCGTCGAGGTGGAGGTCGAGGGCGTCGGGTCCCTCGTCAACCCCGTCCGCGCTCCCAAGTAGGGCTCGCGCGCAGGGCGCTCCCCAGTAGGATTGGGAGCGGTATGTCAGACAACGCTTCGCACCCCTTCTCCACGGCCACCGGCACGGACGTCCGCGTCCGCTTCTGCCCGTCGCCGACCGGCACCCCGCACGTCGGGCTGATCCGCACCGCCCTCTTCAACTGGGCGTACGCGCGGCACACCGGCGGCAAGCTCATCTTCCGCATCGAGGACACCGACGCGGCTCGCGACAGCGAGGAGAGCTACGGGCAGATCATCGACGCCCTCACCTGGCTGAAGCTGGACTGGGACGAAGGAGTGAACGTCGGCGGCCCGCACGGCCCGTACCGGCAGTCGCAGCGCAGTGACATCTACCGCGACCTGATCGAGCGCCTCGTCGCCTCCGGCCACATCTACGAGAGCTTCGCGACCGGCGAGGAGATCGAGGCGCGCAACGTCTCGCTCGGCCGCGACCCGAAGCTCGGCTACGACAACTTCGAGCGCGACCTGTCGGACGACCAGAAGGCCGCCTATCGCGCGGAGGGCCGCGAGCCCGCGCTGCGCCTGCGCGTGCCGGACGACGATCTCAGCTTCGACGACCTGGTGCGCGGCGAGATCACCTTCCCCGCCGGTTCGTTCAGCGACTTCGTCGTGGTGCGCCCGAACGGGCAGCCGCTCTACACGTTCGTGAACCCGGTGGACGACGCGCTCATGGGCGTCACGCACGTGCTCCGCGGCGAGGACCTCCTGTCGTCGACGCCGCGTCAGATCGCGCTGTACCACGCGCTCATCGACGCGGGAGTGACGACCTTCGTTCCGCGCTTCGGCCACCTCCCGTACGTGATGGGCGAGGGCAACAAGAAGCTCTCCAAGCGCGACCCCGAGTCGAACCTGTTCCACCACCGCGACCGCGGCTTCATCCCCGAGGGCCTCGTCAACTACCTGGCGCTGCTCGGCTGGTCGCTGAGCCACGAGCGCGACATCTTCTCGGTCGCCGAGATGGTGGCGGCGTTCGACGTCGTCGACGTGAACCCGAACCCGGCGCGTTTCGACCTCAAGAAGGCCGAGTCGATCAACGGCGACCACATCCGGCTGCTGGAGGTCGGCGACTTCGCCGAGCGCACCATCCCGTACCTCGTGAACGCCGGCGTGCTCACCGAGCCGCTGACCGACCGGCAGCGCACCGTGCTGGCCGAGGCCGCTCCGCTCGTCCAGGAGCGCATGCAGCTGCTCGGCGAGGCGCCGGGCATGCTCGGCTTCCTGTTCACCGACACGGCCTCCCTCGTGGTCGAGGACGACGCGCGCGCCTCGCTGCCGGCCAACACCGGCGAGGTGCTCGCGGCCTCCCTCGGCGCCCTCGAGGACATCCCCGTGGCCGAGTGGACGCACGACGCCATCGAGAGCGCGCTGCGCGACGCCCTGATCGAGACCATGGGCCTCAAGCCGCGCGTCGCCTTCGGGCCGCTGCGCGTCGCCGTCTCGGGTCGCCGCGTGTCGCCTCCGCTGTTCGAGTCCATGGAGATCCTGGGCAAGGCCGACACGATCGCGCGGCTGGACCGGCTCTCGGCGTCCCTGGTCTGAGGGGGAGCGGTGCCGGACCAGAGCGTGCCCGACTCCGTCGAGGTCGTCGTCGTCGGCGGGGGTCCCGCCGGCCTCTCGACCGCCCTGAACCTGGCCCGCGCGCGGCGCCGGGTGCTCGTCGTCGACGGCAACCGTCCCCGTCACGCCGCGACGCTGATCGCGCGCGGCTTCCTGACGCGGGACGGCGTGCCGCCCCTGGAGCTGCGCCGGCTCGGCCGCGAGGAGGTCGACGCGTACGACAACGCGCAGGTCGTCTTCGCCCAGGTCGGCTCGGTGGAGGTGGAGGGCACCGGCTTCCGCGTGCGCGCACGCGGCGTGCGCGGGGGAGCGGACGTCGACGTCCTGGCCGCCACGCTCGTGCTCGCCACCGGCGTCACCGAGACCATGCCGGCCATCCCGAGCATCCGCGCCTACTACGGCACCCAGCTGCACAGCTGCGTCGAGTGCGACGGCTTCGAGAAGGCCGACAAGCCGCTCGCGCTCATCGGCGAGTCCGCCGACCTCGCCGAGCGCGCCCTGCTGCTCACCCAGTGGACCGACGACCTGATCGTGTTCACGAACGGCATCGCGTCCGTGAGCGCCGACGAGGAGCGCGCCCTCGCCCGGCTAGGCGTCGGCGTCGAGCGGCGCCCGATCGACGACCTGGTGGGCGACAAGGGCGTCATGACCGGCGTGCGCCTGGCCGATGGCACCGTCGTCGAGCGCGCGGGGGGCTTCGTGCGGCCCGCGTGGTCGCCGGCCCTCGACTTCGCGGCCGGACTCGACCTGGATCGGGACGGCGACGGCTACGTCGTGACCGACCGGCAGGGCCGAACGTCCCTCCCTGGCGTGTACGCGGCGGGGGAGACGACGGCTCCCGGGCCGCAGCAGCTCATCGTCGCGGCGGGCTCCGGGGCGGTCGTCGCCTCCGCCGTCAACCGCGATCTGATCGGCATCCAGGTCGACGAGCGCGCCGTTTTGTAGTTCGTCGCGCGGGTAGGCTAGAGTTGTTTCTCGTGCCCGGGTCTAGGCCCGAAGCCCTTGGGGTATGGTGTAATTGGCAACACGGCGGTTTCTGGTACCGTTGTTCTTGGTTCGAGTCCAGGTACCCCAGCAAGATCAAGCTCCGGTTCATCCGGGGCTTTTTTGCTGTCCGGGGCGACATTCGGCATGAATGCGGCGCGTGGCCCCCGTACTGGGGGAGACGGAAAACCGGGCGGATGGTTTTTACTGAGCGAGATGCTCGTTGCCAGAGCGAGCCGTACTCGAAAGTGAGCCGCCGTTGCGTGATCGCGCTGCCGCCTCCGTCCCTGTCATCGACTCCATGAAGGCCGCACCGCCATCGAGGCGACGAACGCTTCTCGCGACGGTCGCGATCGCGGCCCTGTCCGCGGGCGCGGTCGCCGCCACCGGCCTGCCGGCCTCCGCCAATCCCGGGACCTCCGGGTACGAGGAGGCGTTCAACACGCCCGTCATCGGGGGCCTGGGCGACGTCGCCGTCGACTCCTACACCGCTCAGGTCTTCGCATCCCGAGGCGGGGCGGTCGACGTCCTCGACGAGGCCTCCGGCGCGATTCTGACCTCCATCCCGCTCCCCGGCTCCGTCATGGTCTCGCTCGATGTGGACCCGTCGCGCGCCCTGGTGTGGGCGCTCGACTCGAGCAGCAGGACGCTGTCGCGGATCGACGAGCGCACCAACACCGTGACCGGCTCGGTGGTCATCCCCGGGGATCCCCGGGATGTCGCCGTGGACGCCGCGACCGGAAAGGTGTTCGCGACCACCGGGACCCTCGGCACCGTCGTGCCCGTGGACGAGACGACGCTCGCCGTCGGGACCGCCATACCGGCCGGCGGGATCGCCGGCCGGATCGGCGTGGACCCGGCCGCCGGAACCCTGTACGTGGTCAACGGCGTCGGCAACTCGGTCACGGTCATCGACGAGGGCAGCTCCGCGATCTCGGGCGTGGTCGCCATCCCGTCCAACACCGTCGCGATCACCGTGGACGCCGCGCACCACAAGGCCTACCTCGGCTCCGCCGACGCCAGTGCGGTGACCGTGGTCGACGGGTCGGCCCTGACGACGACCTCGATCGCCGTCCCCCCGGGCGGTGGCCTGGGCGTCACCGCGCTGGGCATCGACCCCTCCACGCAGACGGTGATCGGCACGAGCGGAAGCGAGATCTTCCGCGTCGACACCGAGACGGGCGGCGTGCGGTCCTGGAGCGACCAGGGCGCCAGCGTGTCGATTCCCGACATCGCGGTCGACGTCTTCACGAACACCGTGATCTACGGCGCGTCCAACGCCGTGGTCGGGCACTGGGAGCCCGTCTCGTTCCTGGGCAGCGTCTCGGGCATCGTCCCGGCCGGCACCCCGTACACGCAGCAGGTCAACGTCTGGTCGTGGGCTCTCGCCTTCCCGATCGGCCTCTCCGTGACCTCGGGGGCGCTCCCGCCCGGTCTGTCCCTGAACGGGGGCGTGATCACGGGAACCGCGACGACGCCCGGGAACTACACGTTCAGCCTCAAGGCGACGGTTCCCAGCTTCGGCGACTCCGTCACCCAGACCTACACCCTGCGGGTGGTCGACGTGACCCGCACCTCCGGCGGCGACCGGTTCGGCACCTCGGTCGAGGTCTCGAAGGCGGCGTACCCCGACCCTGCATCGGTCGGCACCGTCTACGTCGCCAACGGGCTCTCGTTCCCGGACGCCCTCTCGGGCGGCCCCGCCGCCGCGCAGGACTCCGGCCCGCTGCTGCTCACCGCGCCGGGCTACCTCCCCGACACGGTGAAGGCCGAGATCACCCGCCTCCACCCCGCGCACATCGTGGTCGTGGGAGGCCCGAACGTCGTCAGCGCCGACGTCCTCACCGCCCTCGGCAAGCTCTCGCCCGACGTGAAGCGCGTCTACGGCGGCGACCGTTTCGACACGTCGCGGGCAGTGGCCGCGCACTCCTTCACCTCGGCGCCGGTCGTGTACGTGTCGACGGGCCTGAACTTCCCCGACTCGCTCAGCGCGGGAGCAGCCGCGGGCGCCAAGCACGCCCCGCTCCTGCTCGTCAACGGCGGCGCGTCGTCCGTGGATGCGGCGACGGCCTCCCTGCTCCGGTCGCTCGGCACCACCACGATCGTCGTCATCGGCGGCCCGGCGGTGATGTCCCCGGCGCTGGCCGCGGACTTCGGCCGTTTCGGCACGGTGGTCCCGGTGGCCGGCGGCGACCGGTTCGAGACGTCGCAGCGGATCATCGAGTCGAGCTTCGCGAACAGCAGCCGGGTCATCCTGGCCAACGGGCTGAACTTCCCCGACGCGCTCAGCGCGTCGGCCTGGGCAGGTAAGTCGGCCTCCCCGCTGTTCATCACCCCCGGCGGCTGCGTTCCGCAGCGGACGCTCGATGACACGTACTTCCTCGGCGCGACCCACGTCACGGTGGCCGGAGGCGCGGCCGTGCAGGGCGAGGACGTGGCCGCGCTGACGAGCTGCGGCGGCTGGTCCATCATCGCCCCGGACTACCCGGCGCTCGCGCTCGGGAAGGCGGCGTCCCAGAAGTCGGGCGGCGAGTCGTCCGGCGACGGCCACGCGATCGGCTCGTCGCTCCCGGTGAACCCGCTCACGCACGGCACCGCGGGGCGCTGAGGCCGCTTCTCACGGCAGGACGGAGACCCGTCGACCCGCGCCCGACGGCGCCGGGGCGGCGGGTCTCCGTCGTTGCGGGATCGCGTTGGGCCGTTGCGGGATCGCCTAGGCTCGAAGGGTGACTTCGACCTCCCGACCCCTCGCACTCGTCACCGGCGCCTCCCGCGGCATCGGCAAGGCCATCGCCCTCGACCTGGGGCGCACGCACCACGTTCTCGTCGGCGGCCGGGACGCGGCTGCGGTGGAGGCCGTGGTGGCGCAGCTGCCGTCGGCCGAGCCGTTCGTCGGCGACCTGGCCGGGGGAGGGCTTCCCGAACTGCCGGAGCGGCTCGACGTGCTCGTGCACTCGGCCGGGCTGGAGGACGGCGGGACGGTGGAGGACACCGACCTGGAGACCTGGCGGCGCCTGTTCGAGGTGAACGTGTTCGCCGTGGCGGAGCTCAGCCGGCGCGCCCTGCCCGCCCTGCGTGCGGCGGAGGGCCTGGTCGTGGTCATCAACAGTGGCTCGGGGCTGGTGAGCGGCGCGGGCGGAGGTCCGTACGCGGCGTCCAAGTTCGCCGCGCGAGCCCTGACGGACGCGCTGCGCGAGGAGGAGCGGCCGCACGGCGTGCGGGTCAGCAGCATCCACCCCGGCCGCGTCGACACGGACATGCAGCGGGCGCTCGTCGCGCGCGAAGGGCACGCGTACGACACGACGTTCACGATCACGCCGGAGATGGTGGCCGCGACCGTGCGGACGGCCGTCGACCTGCCGCCGTCGGGGACGGTGGAGTCGCTCAGCGTGCGGCCGATGCACCGCCGCTGAGCGCGCCGCTGCGGCCGAGGGAGGACGCGGCCGTCAGTTGATCAGGCTCTGCACGGCCGCGAAGCCGCCGAACGCGATCACGAAGATCGCCAGCAGGATCCAGACGCCCATGGCGAGCAGGTTGAGGGCGATGCCCCAGCCGGCACGACCGCGGGCGTAGGGCTCGCGTCCGCGGGACGAGACGCCCAGGACGAGGCCGATGACGGGTGCGAAGAAGGTCCAGCCGACCAGCAGGGAGCAGATCCCGAGCACGAGGCTCGCGGTCCCGCGTCCGGTGCCGATCGAGGTGGGAGCAGTTGTGGTGGTCATGACATCAACGCTACGGATCCGGCCGCTGGAGCGGATCGGCCGCAGGTGCCGTCCGTGTCGTACCGGGAGACGATGGCCGGGCGGCGCATCCTCATCCCGCCGATCGAGGTTCACGACGTGGCGCTCATTCGGCGGGTTTTGACCGCAACGACGTGAACCTCGGGGCCCGCTAGTCCAGGTGGTCGAGGTAGCGGAGGATGACGCCCTCGCGGAGGGCCCAGGGGACGACCTCCAGCTCGTCGACGCCGAAGGCGCGCATGGTCTCGCGGAGGACGACGCCGCCCGCGACGATCTGGAACGTGCGGTCGGCGGTGATGCCCGGAAGCGCGGTGCGCGACTCCGCGTTCATCTTGGCCAGGCGCGGCACCCAGTCGGCCAGATCGGCGCGGCGGAGCACCGTGCGCTCGGTGCCGCCCGGGCCCGCGGTGGTGGAGCCGGCGAGGCGGGCGAGGGAGCGGATGGTCTTGGAGGTGCCGATGACGTGCTCGTCGGAGCGGCGGTGCGGGAACCGGTCGACGGCCGTGGCGAGCGTGCTGCGCGCGTGGTCGCGCAGGGCGTCCAGCTGGTCGTCGCGGGGAGGGTCGTCGGGGAGGAAGCCGATGGTGCTGCGTCCGGCGCCGAGCGGCACGGAGACCGCGACCTCGGGGTACTCGTCGGCCCCGGACGCGATCTCGAGCGAGCCGCCGCCGATGTCGAGCAGGAGGATGCTGCCGGACGACCAGCCCGACCACCGGCGCACGGCCAGGAAGGTCAGCCGGGCCTCGTCCTCGCCCGAGAGCACCTGCAGGTCGACGCCGGTCTCGGTGCGGATGCGTTCCAGCAGCTCGGGGCCGTTGGCGGCCTCCCGGATGGCGGAGGTGGCGAAGGGGAGGAGCTCCTCGATGCCCTCCTGCTCGGCGACGCGCATGGCGGCGGAGATAGCGGCGAGGATCGCGGTGCAGCCCTCGTCGCTGATGGCTCCGTCGGCCGTGATGTAGCGCATGAGGCGCAGCACCGACTTGTGCGTGGCGGCGGGGATCGGGCGGGCGCCGGGGTGCGCGTCGACGACGAGGAGGTGGATGGTGTTCGAACCGACGTCGAGGACTCCGAGGCGCATGATTCGACAGTAGTGGGCACTCGGCATACCGAAATACATGCGCGATACGATCGAAATCATGACCCTTCCGCGCTCCGACACCCGTCCTCCGCGCCCGGCGCGCAGCCAGCACGTCTTCGAGGTGGTGCGCACCGAACGGCTGACGCCGCACCTCGTGCGCGTGGTGGTGGGCGGCCCGGCGTTCGACGCCTTCGTGGCGGAGGCGGACCCGGTGACGCTCGCCAAGACGGACAAGTACGTCAAGCTGCTGATGGCCAAGCCCGGCCTCGGGCTGCGTCCGCCGTACGACCTGGACGCGCTGCGCGCCGAGCTCGCACCGGAGGACGTGCCGGTGCGCCGCACCTACACGGTCCGCGCGCTCGACGCCGAGGAGAGGACGCTGGCGATCGACTTCGTGGTGCACGGGGACGAGGGGATCGCCGGGCCGTGGGCGGCATCCGCTCAGCCCGGTGACCTGCTGGCGCTCTCGGGCCCGGGCGGGATGTACGCGCCGAGCGACGACGCGGCGATCGAGCACCTCCTCCTCGGCGATGAGAGCGCGCTCCCCGCGATCGCGGCCGCGCTCGAAGCGATGCCCGCGCACGCCCGGGGTCTCGCGCTGATCGAGGTCGGCGGCGCCACGGATCGACTGCCGTTCGCGCACCCGGAGGGCATCGAGGTGCGCTGGGTGCACCGGGACGGCGCGGTGGCGGGGGAGCGGCTGGTCGCGGCGGTCCAGGACCTCCCGCGCCCGGCCGGCGGCGTGCGTGTCTTCGCCCACGGCGAGCGGACCGCGATGAAGGGCATCCGGGCCGTGCTGCAGGGCTGGGGCCTCACCCGCGAGGACTTCTCGCTCTCCGCCTACTGGGCGCTGGGCCGCGCGGAGGACACCTTCCAGGCCGAGAAGCGGCTGCCGGTCGGCGACCTGTTCGCCTGACCGCGGACTCCGCCGGCCGCGAGCGTCAGACGGCGGGGTCGGCGGCGCGGTCGCCGTCGTTCGCGTGCGACACGGCGTTGATGCGGTGGGCGGCGATCTCGACGTGGTCGGCCATCGCGGCCTCGGCGCGGGCGGGGTCTCCGCTGGCGAGCGCGTCGATGAGCGCCTCGTGCGAGCGTGCGTGCGCGACGAGCTCGTCCGCGGCGAGCGAGCCGTTGGCGGCGCGGAGGAACCCGTTGATGCGGCTGCGCAGCTGCGAGACGGTGGTGAGCAGCGTGCGGTTGTCCGCGAGCTCCCAGAGGGTCTCGTGGAACCGGCTGTCGAGGGCGAACATGCTCTCGACCTGCTCCTTCTCGGCGGCGGCGACCATCTGGCGGACGATGCGACGCAGGGTCTGATCGGACTTCGGCGTCCACGACTGCTGCACGCTGCGCGCGACGTACTGCTCCAGCACGATGCGCAGGCCCGTGATCTCCTGCAGCTCCTTGTCGGTGAGGGAGGCGACGCGGGCGCCACGGCGCGGCGTGCGCTCGACCAGACCCTCCTCGCTGAGCTTGGCCAGGGCCTCCCGCACCGGGATGTGGCTGACGCCGAGGCTGTCGGCGAGCTTGCGCTCGACCAGACGCTCGCCCGGCTCGAGCCGGCCGTTCTGGATGGCGTCGCGGAGCTCGTCGGCGACCTTGGCCGAGATGTTCCGGTCGGAGACGCTCCCGAATGTCATCGCACTCCCTCCTGGCGTGGGTGGTTTCGCTACAAGCTATAGGACGAGAGGATGGATTCGCGCAATACATCGCTCCGTGTCTCCCGTGAGGGGGACCCGATTGTTTCGAGCGGGTAAAGCTTTCCGTCTCAGCTCGTCATTTGCTACATGCTATAGCAATAATGCTATCGTGGGACCGTTCGACGGCGAACCGCTCCCAGCGAAGCCGTCGGCCCGGACCCCCGGGCACAGCAGATGAGAGAGCGCGAGGAACGATGCAGCACACCCCCGTAGTCGGCCGCCCCGTGCGGATCGCCGTCATCGGCGCCGGCAACCGCGGTCAGTCGTACGCCAGGTGGGTGCACGCCAACCCGGACCGGGCGCGCATCGTCGCCGTCGCCGACCCCCGGCCGTTCCAGCGCGGCGTGATCGCGGCGGGCGACCCGGACGTCCGGCACTTCGAGGACTGGCGCGAGCTCGTCGCCGAACCGGAGCGGGTCGCCGATATGGTCATCGTCTCCACGCAGGACCGCCAGCACGTGGAGCCGGCGGTCGCCTGCGCCGAGCGCGGCTACGCCATCCTCATGGAGAAGCCGCTCGCCCCGACCGAGGAGGAGTCGCGCCGCATCGTCGCCGCGATCGAGTCGGCCGGCGTGCTCTTCGGCGTCTGCCACGTGATGCGGTACATGCCCTACACGGATCTGGTGAAGAGCGTCGTCGACTCGGGCGTGCTCGGCGACATCATCAACGTGCAGCACCTGGAGCCGGTCGGCTGGTGGCACATGGCCCACTCGTACGTGCGCGGGCCGTGGCGGCGCGAAGACCTCGCCACCCCGATGCTGCTGGCCAAGTCGAGCCACGACCTGGACTGGATCCGCTACGTGACGGGCAAGCGCATCGCCGCGGTCGCGAGCTTCGGCTCCCGCCACCACTTCCGCCACGAGAACAAGCCGGCGCTGGCCGCCGACCGCTGCCTCGACTGCCCCCTCCAGGACACCTGCCCGTACGCCGCGCAGAAGCTCTACCTGCCGGTCGTGCGCGAGGAGGGCGCGGTCTGGCCGGTCACGGTGATCACCGACGACGCGACCGAGGAGGGCGTGATCGAGGCGCTCCGCACCGGCCCGTACGGGGTGTGCGTGTACGCGGCCGACAACACGGTCGTCGACAACCAGGTCGTCGCACTCCAGTTCGAGGACGGCACCGCCGGCACCTTCACGATGACGGCCTTCAGCGAGCAGGAGCACCGCAAGACCCAGCTCTTCGGCTCCCACGGCATGCTCGACGGCGACGGTGAGCGCGTCAGGGTCACCGACTTCCGCACCGGCGAGTCCACGGTCCACGAGACCGGGCCGACCGGGGCGGCGAACGCCGGAGGCGACCACGGCGGCGGGGACGGCGGCGTGATGAGCGCCTTCGTCGCGGCCGTCGCCGCCGGCGACCCGGACCTCATCCGGTCCGGTCCGCGCGAGTCCCTCGACAGCCACCTGGCGGTGTTCGCGGCCGAGCGCTCGCGGCACGCCGGGACGGTCGAGGCGGTCCCGCGCTACTGACAGCACCACTCCATCCTGCGGCACCCGCCGCGAACCCCCACCACGCACGAAGGAGCAGCATGCGGTACACGAAGACGATCACGGCGGCCGCCGTGGCAGCCACGGCGGCGCTCGCGCTGGCCGGCTGCAGCGGCAGCTCCGGCGGCTCGGACGGATCGAAGAAGACCGTCACCATGTGGATCTACCCGGTGATCGCCGACGAGGCGAAGCACAAGGGCTTCTGGGACGAGACGGTGAAGGCCTTCGAGGCCGAGCACAAGGACATCACCGTCAAGTACGAGATCTACCCCTGGGCCAACCGCGACGAGTCCCTCTCGACCGCGATCGCGGCCGGCAAGGGCCCGGACCTCGTCTACCTGATCCCGGACCAGCTCAGCACCTACCAGAAGTCGATCGAGCCGATGGACTCCTACCTGCCGAGCGCGCAGAAGAAGGACATCCTCGACAACGTCGCCGAGTCGGTCACCATCGACGGCAAGCTGATGGCGGCGCCGATCCTCACCAGCGCGAACGCGCTCATGTGCGACGCGAAGGCGTTCGAGGCCGCGGGCGTCACCGACTACCCGAAGACCTGGGACGACCTGGAGAAGCTGGCCCCGACGTTCAAGGAGAAGGGCATCTACGTCACGCAGTACTTCGGCTCGCCGGACGTGACGCTCAACATGACCTTCTACCCGCTGCTCTGGCAGGCCGGCGGCTCCGTCTACAACAAGGACGGCAGCAAGGTCGCCTTCGACAGCACGGCCGGCACGAAGGCGCTGAGCCTGATCTCCGACTTCGCGGCCAAGGGCTATATCGAGAAGGACCTCATCTCGACGATGCCGGCCCTCGAGCAGACGGCGCTCGCGACGAACAACGTGGCGTGCACCTGGCAGTCGGGCCCGAGCGACGTCACGTCGTTCTGGGGCGAGGACGCCATCAAGATCCTCCCGCCGCTGACCGACGAGAAGCAGGTCTCCTACGGCACGGTCGGCTCGCTGGCCATGCTGAAGGGCGCCAAGGACAAGGAGGCCGCCGGCGAGTTCGCCGCGTTCGCCACGGACGCCGAGAACTCGAAGAAGTTCGACCTCGCGTCCAACTTCTTCTCCCCGCTGAAGTCGACCGGCGAGCTGTACGCCGACGACCCGATCCAGAGCGCGATCGAGAAGACCATCCCGACCAGCAAGGTCGGCGAGCTGCAGCCGAGCGCCCGCGCCGTCATGGGCGTGCTCGCACCGGAGATCCAGGCGGCCCTGCTCGGCACGAAGACGCCGGAGCAGGCGCTGAAGGACGCGGCCGCCGCCGCTCAGCCGCTCATCAAGTGACAGACGGGACCGGCCGGGGCGCCTCGCGCGCCCCGGCCGGTCCCGGGACCCGAGGAGACGCCCCCGTGACCACCACCCCCACCCAGCCACGGCCGCCGGCGGTCGGCGGACGACCGGACGGCGACCGCCGCGACGGCCGCCCGCCCGGGCTGACCAAGCGCGTCCTGGCCCGCCGGGAGGCGCGGATCGCGCTGCTCTTCGTGCTGCCCGCGTTCCTGCTGTTCCTGGCCTTCCGGTTCGGCCCGGCGATCGCCGGCGTCGGCCTGAGCTTCTTCGACTACGACATCTCGGGCGAGCTCGACTGGGAGGGTCTGAAGAACTTCGAGCGGATGCTCGCCGACCCGACGTTCTGGCAGGCGTTCGGCGTGACCCTGGCCTATTCGGTCCTGGCCGTGCCGATCTCGCTCGCGCTCTCGGTCGCGATGGCGCTCGGCGTGCGCCGTGCGTTCCGCGGCTCGCGCTTCTTCCGTTCCGTGTTCTTCCTCCCGGTGATCACCTCCCTCGTGCTGGCTGGCGCCATCTTCAAGTGGATCTTCTCGACCGACGGCCCGTGGTCGGCGATCATGGCCCCGCTCGGGCTCGGCGGTTCCTGGCTCAACTCGACCGTGCTCGTCATCCCCGCCCTCGTGATCGTCGGCGTGTGGTCGCGGTTCGGCTACGGGATGCTCATCGTGATCGCCGCGCTGCAGGACGTGCCGCGCGAGCACGAGGAGGCCGCCCTGATGGACGGCGCCGGAGCGTGGAACCGCTTCCGCTACATCGTGCTGCCGCGCCTGAAGCCCACCCTGTTCTTCCTGGCAGTGATCGAGACGACGGCGTCGTTCCAGGTCTTCGACCTCGTCTACGTGATGACGCAGGGCGGTCCGGCGCACGCCAGCTACTCGCTCGTCTACATGCTCTACGACCAGGGCTTCAAGTACACCGACTACGGGTACGCCGCCGCGATCGGCGTCGCCCTCTTCGTCATGACACTCGTCGTCGCGCTCATCCAGCGCCGCGTCATCGGGAGGCAGAAGTGACCACCGCGACCCCGCGCCTCAAGCGCGCCCGCTCCTTCCGGGCCCTCGAGCCGACGCGCGGCGGACTCGTCGTCCGCTACATCTGGCTGTCGATCGCCGCCGTCCTGTGCTTCTTCCCGTTCTACGCGATGGTGGTGCTCAGCCTGAAGCCGGGCCTCGCCGTCCAGTTCCCGCAGAGCCTGCTGCCGTGGAACCTGTCCACGGCGTCCTACGAGCAGGTGCTCGGCGGGCAGAACCTGCTGGTGTGGCTCGGCAACACGCTGATCTACGCGATCGTCAGCGTGGTGGCGGTGCTGCTGCTGTCGGCGATGGCCGGGTACGCGTTCGCCAAGAAGCGGTTCCGCGGCAAGGAGACGATGTTCTGGTCGTTCCTCGCCATGGTGATGGTGCCCTTCCATGTGACGCTCATCCCGACCTTCATCGTGCTGGCGAAGCTCGGCGGCGTCGACACCTACTGGGGGCTCATCCTCCCGACGCTGGCGAACGCGCAGGCCGTGTTCCTGATGCGGCAGTTCATCGAGGGGCTGCCCGACGACCTGTTCGAGGCGGCACGGATCGACGGCGCGGGGGAGTTCCGCATCTTCCTGACGATCGTCCTGCCCCTGTGCAAGCCGGTGCTGGCGACGCTCGGCATCTTCATCTTCCTGTGGCACTGGAACGACTTCCTCTGGCCGTTGATCATGGCCAAGAGCTCCGACATGTGGACGCTGACCGTCGGCATCGCGTCGCTCCAGCAGCAGAACGTGCCGCTGAGCGTGATGCTGGCCGGCTCGGTCGTCGCGCTCGTCCCGATCTTCTTCGCCTACGTCGTGGCCCAGCGCTACGTGCAGGAAGGCGTCACCTCCGCGGGGATCAAGGGCTGACGCCCGCCCCGACCGAAGCGAAAGGCAGACATGTTCAGCAGTGAGAACGAGCTCGAAGAAGCGCTGGCCACGCCGAGCGCGGCCCTGGTGGCCGACCTCGCGACGTCGAGCGGCGACCTGGTCGTGCTCGGCGCCGGCGGCAAGATGGGCCCGAGCCTGTCGGTGCTCGCGCGCCGGGCGCTCGACGAGGCCGGGCGCGGCTCCGACGCGGTCTACGCGGTCTCGCGGTTCTCGAGCGACGAGGCGCGCCGCCGGCTCGAGGCGGAGCGGGTGGAGGTCGTGCCCTTCGACCTGCTCTCCGACCGCGACCTGGCGGAGCTGCCGGATGCGCCGAACGTGGTGTTCATGGTGGGCGCGAAGTTCGGCGCGGCCACCAACGCCTCGTGGGCATGGGAGGTCAACGCCGCGCTGCCCGACCGCGTCGCGCGGCGTTACCGCGACAGCGCCATCACGGCGATGTCCACGGGCAACGTCTACCCCTTCGTCGCGCCAGGCTCGGGCGGCTCGGTGGAGTCGGACGTGCCGGGACCCGTCGGCGAGTACGCGATGTCGTGCCTGGGGCGCGAGCGCGTCTTCGAGTTCGGCGCCGTGACGCGCGGGACCCGGGTGTCGATCGTGCGCCTCAACTACGCCGTCGACCTGCGCTACGGCGTGCTCGCCGACATCGGGTCGACCGTGCTGTCGGGGGCGCCGGTCGATCTGACCACCGGCGCCGTGAACGTCGTGTGGCAGGGCTATGCGAACGAGGTCGTGCTGCGGTCGCTCGGGCACGCCAGCGACGCCGTCTTCACCGTCAACCTGACCGGCCCCGAGCTGCTGAGCGTCCGCGGCATCGCGGACCGGTTCGGCGCGCTGTTCGACCGCGAGGTCTCCTTCGTGGGAGAGCCCGCGCCGTCGGCGCTGCTCAACAACGCCGGGCGCTGCTTCGAGCTGTTCGGCTACCCGACGGTGCCCGCCGGGACGCTGATCGAGTGGCAAGCGGACTGGCTTCGGGAGGGGCTGCCCACGTCGGGCAAGCCGACCAAGTGGGCCGTGCGGGACGGGAAGTTCTGATGGGCGCGGAACTCCTCGCCGAGGGCCTCGTCGTCCCGGCGCATCCCCTCGCCCTCACGGCGGAGCGCAGGCTCGACGAGCGCCGCCAGCGCGCCCTGACCCGCTACTACCTGGCGGCGGGCGCGGGCGGGATCGCCATCGCGGTGCACACGACGCAGTTCGAGATCCACGAGCCGGAGCGCGGCCTCCTCGAGCCCGTGCTCGCGCTGACCGCCGATGTGCTCGACCGCGAGGCGGACCGCGACCTGGTCCGCATCGCGGGCGTCGTCCGACCCACCGTCCAGGCGGTCGCCGAGGCCGAGCTCGCCGCCCGGCTCGGCTACGACGCCGTGCTGCTGAGCCCGCGCCTGGCCGGGGCGACGGAGGACGCGCTGATCGAGCGCGCCCGCGCGGTGGGCGAGGTGCTGCCGGTGATCGGCTTCTACCTGCAGGAGGCGATCGGCGGTCCGGTGCTGTCGCGCGGCTTCTGGCGGCGGTTCGCCGACCTCCCCGCCGTGGTCGCCGTGAAGGCGGCGCCGTTCGATCGGTACCGCACGATCGAGCTCGTCCGCGGGGTGGGGGAGTCCGACCGCGCTGCCGATGTCGCGCTCTACACCGGCAACGACGACGCGATCGTCGCCGACCTGACCGCCGTGCACCGGGTGCGAACCGCGACCGGCACGCGGGAGCTGCGCTTCCGCGGCGGCCTGCTCGGCCAGTGGGCCGTGGGCACGCAGGCGGCGACCGGCGTTCTCGCCCTCGCCAAGCGGGCGCAGGAGGGCGACGGCGCGGCGGCCCTGGAACTCGCCGACCTCGCCGCCGATCTGACCGACCTGAACGCGGCGGTCTTCGACCCCGCCAACGGGTTCGCGGGCGTCATCGCCGGCGTCCACGAAGTGCTTCGCCAGCAGGGGCTCCTGGAGGGCATCTGGTGCCTGGACCCGGGGGAGACGCTCTCGCCCGGGCAGGCGGAGGAGATCGAGCGGGTGCGCCTGGCCTACCCGCGGCTCAGCGACGACGCGTTCATCGCCGAGCACCGGGACGAGTGGCTGCGCTGATGACCGCTCCCGTCGTGCTCGTCGCGGTCCCCGCCGCGTTGCGCCCGCAGTTCTTCGCCGACGGCGACGAGCAGCGGCTCGCGGACGCGGCTGCGCGCCTCGGGGGAGACCTGGCCCTGGCCGAATCCCTCGGGGACGCCCTCGCGCAGCTCGACCTCGCGGCCGTGCGCGTTCTCGTGGTCGCGTGGGGCGTCCCGCCGCTCGACGCGGGCATCCTGGACCGGCTGCCGAGGCTGGAGGTCGTGGCGCACTGCGGCGCGAGCATCCGGCCGTTCGCGACCCCGGAGCTGTTCGCGCGCGGTGTGCTCGTCACGCAGGCGGGCGCGGCGATGGCGCGGTCGGTCGCCGAGGTGTCGCTCGCGTTCACGCTCGCCCTGCTCCACCGCCTCCCGCACTTCGACCACGCGCTGCACGCCGGGGCCGAGTGGGAGGCGGCGGAGAGCGCGCCTGTGCAGCATGAGCTGCTCGACGCGCCGATCGGCGTCGTGGGCGCCTCCCGCACCGGCCGCGCGTACCTGGCCCTGCTGAGCGCGCTCGGGGCACGCCCGCTGCTCGCGGACCCGACGATCGACGCCGACGAGGCGCTGGCGCTCGGCGCAGAGCCGGTGACGCTCGACACGCTGCTCGCGAGCAGCCGCATCGTCGCGCTGCACGCCCCGAGCCTCCCCGAGACCCACCGCATGATCGGCGCGCACGAGCTCGCCCTGATGCCCGACGGCGCGGGCCTCGTCAACACGGCGCGCTCGTGGCTGGTCGACGAGGCGGCGCTGCTCGGCGAGCTGCGCAGCGGTCGTCTCGACGCCGCGATCGACGTCTTCGACGACGAACCGCTGCCCGTCGACAGCCCCTTCCGCGCGCTCCCCAACGCGCTGCTCGTGCCGCACAAGGCCGCCGGGACCCGGGAGGGCCGACTGCGCCAGGGTGCGACGGTGGTCGGCGAGGTCGAGCGGCACGCCGCCGGCCGTGCCCTCGAGCACGCGGTCACCGAGCAGGACCTGGAGCGGATGGCGTGAGCGGGCCGACGGTGGCGTTCGCGGGCGCGGCGCACTCCCATCCGTTCGCGGACGCGGCGAATCTGATCGCGCGGGGCGCCGCGGTGACCGGCGTGTGGGAAGCGGACGACGCCGACCGGCGCCGCGACTTCGCGACGCGGTTCGGGGCGACCGAGCACGACACGCTCGACCGCCTGCTCGCCGACCGCCCCGATCTCGTCGTCGCCACGCCCCGGACGCCGCGCGCCCCAGCGGTGATGGCGGCCTGTTCCGCAGCGGGGGTCCCCGTCTTCTTCAACAAGACCGTCGCCGCCTCTGCGGATGCGCTGACGACGTTCGACGCGGCAGCGGCGTCCGGCGCGCGCGTCGCGTCATCGTCCGTGCTGCGTTTCGCGCCGGCGGTCGTGTCCTTCGCAGCCGGCCTCGCAGGGAGCCGGGTGCGGGCGGTGGAGGTGGTCGCCCAGCACGACATCGCCGGCTTCCTCGTGCCCGAGCGCGCCTGGCAGGACGATCCGGCGAGCGGCGGCGGCACCCTGGTCTCGATCGGCGTCCACGCGGTGGACCTCGTCGACGCGGTGCTCCCGGCGTCGGAGGGTGCCGCGCTCGCGGGAGCGACGCTGGTCGACGCCCATGCCGCGGCCGGTGACCTCCCGACCCGGTCGGAGGCCGTCGCCGTCGTTCGTGCGGTCACGGCCGGCGGCGTCCCCGTGACCGCCACGGTCAGCGGCGTCCCCGGACCGGATCGCTACGCGGTCCGCGTCGTGGCCGACGACGGCCTGCACGAGCTGGCGCTCGGCGACGGCGACGACCTCGGCTACGCGGGGCTCGCCGACGCCCTGATCCGCTTCGCCACCGCTGGGCCGGCACCCGTTCCGTGGCACCGGACCTCGGCCGGCTACCGGGTGCTGCTCGCCGCGGCGGCGCGCGCCCGCGGGACGGGGGAGGCCGCATGACGGAGATCCGCGTCGCGACGGCCGCCGACGAGTCGGGCATCCTGGCCGTCTGGGACGAGGCCTTCGGCGAGCCCGACATGGTCCCGCGCTGGCGCCTCGACCCGAACCGCCGCTCCTGGACCCTGGTCGCCGTCGACGGCGATGACGTGCTCGGCGCGGTCTCCCTCGTCGACCAACGGAGGCGCAGCGCGAACGGCCGGATCGCCCCCGTGCTCGGCCTGGCCAACGTCGGTGTGGCCGTGCGCGCCCGTGGACGCGGGATCGCGCGCGCTCTCACGGACGAGTCGGTCGCGTTCGGGCGCCGCGCCGGCTACGACTGGTCTCTGCTGTTCACCGGCACCCCCGGCGTCTACGCGCCGAGCGGCTACGAGCCGTTCGGCCAGCGACGACGCCGCGTCGGCGCCCTGCTCACGAACACGGAGGCAGCGGGACGACCCGCCCGGCTGCGCGCGGGGGGAGCGGAACTGCTCGCCGCTCCCGGCATCGCCGCCCTGCACGACCGCGACGCGGACCGGCCCCTGACCGCCGTCCGCGACGCGCTCGGCTGGCGCCGCACGCTGTCCTGGTACGCGGACTGCCGCATCCACGTGCTCGACGGGGCGAACGGCACCCCGGCGGCGTACGCGGTCACGCGGGTCGGCGACGAGCCGGCGCTGCTGGAGGCGGCGGGGGACCGAACGGCGCTCGCGGCTCTGGGCCACGTGATCCGCGAGGAGCTCCTCCGCTCGGGAGCCGCGACGGTGTCCATCGAGGTGCCCTCCGGCGAGCCGTACGACGATCTCGTCGCCCGGCTCGTCGCCGATGCCGTGCCCGCGCCCGACGACACCGGCATGTTCCACCCGCTCGACGCCGACGCCGCCGTCGTGCGGGAGACCCTCGACCATCCCCGCGCCTTCCACTGGACCGGGGACTACCTGTGACCGGCGCCGCCGCCTCACCCGCCATCGATCGAACGGAGCACGCATGACCGAGCTGGGCGCACGCCTCGCCGTCCCGCGCACCGACGCCCCCGTGGGCGTCGCCCGGCGGGACGTCACACCGCCGACGGGCATCCGGGCGAAGAACTGGGGACCGGCCGACTGGGAGCGCTCCGAGGGCGCGCACCGGCCGTTCACCGCGACGGCCCTCGCGCTCGGCGGCGACGAGCCGCTCGTGCTGGTCGCGGTGGACGGCACGTGGTGGCGACGCGTGGACGACGAGCGCTCCGTGCGCGGCCGGGTGCTCGACGCCCTCGGGCTGAACGAGGAGCGCCTGATCATCGCGCTCTCGCACACGCATGCCGGAGCCGTGCTCTGCAGCGCCGACGCCGGCCTGCCCGGTGGCGAGCTGATCCCCGGCTATCTCGATGCGCTCGCCGACGGCATCGCCGCCGCGGCTCGCGAGGCCCTCGACGCCCGCGCGCCGGGCCACGTCGACTGGACGACGGGCCGCTGCGCCCTCGCCGCCGACCGCGAGCTCGACATCGACGGCCGCGCCCTGGTCGGCTACAACCCCGACGCGGCGCCGGCCGACGACACGGTGATCGTCGGACGGATCACGGACGCGTCCGGACGACCGCTGGCCACCCTCGTCAACTACGCCTGCCATCCCACGACCCTGGCCTGGCAGAACCGTCTCGTGTCGCCGGACTACGTCGGCGCGATGCGCGAACTCGTGGAGGCGGAGACCGGAGCGCCGGTGCTCTTCCTGCAGGGAGCGTCGGGCGAGCTGGCTCCGCGCCAGCAGTACACGGGCGAGACGGGCATCGCGGACCGGCACGGGCGCGCGCTTGGCCATGCCGTGCTCGCCGCCCTCGCCCTGCTTCCCGCGCCCGCCGCCGAGCTCGAGCTGAGCAATGTGATCGAGTCCGGCGCGCCGCTCGGGATGTGGACCGAGACCGCGCAGGAACCCGCGACGACCATCGCCGCCGCACGGGCGGAGGTCGAGCTGGAGCTGAACGAGCTGCCGACCCTCGACGAGCTCGCGCGGCGCTGGGCGGACATCGACCCGCGCAGCCGCGAGGAGCGCCTCGGCCGCGCACGCAACCTCCGCGACGGCTACATCGACGGCCCGACCGTGCAGCATCCGTTCTGGGCCTGGCGGCTCGGCGACGCATTGCTCGTCGGGCATCCGGGGGAGGCGTACTCGGCGTTCCAGACGGGCGTGCGGGCCGCGGCCGGGGATCACCCCGTCGTCGTGCTCAATCTCGCGAACGGTCCGGGCTTCGTCTACCTGCCGACCGATGAGGCCTACCGTCGCGGCGCCTACCAGGCCTGGCAGACCCCGCTCGCACCGGGCGGTCTCGACCGGCTGACGTCCGCGGTGGCAGCGACCCTCCAGGATCTCGTGGAGGGGGAGCGATGACCGACGGTACGCGTCGCGGGCTGCTCGTCGGGCTCGGCGCGGTGGCGCTGGGCGGCGCCGGGATGCTGTCGCAGGCGCCCGCCGAGCCCGCGGCCGCGACGTCGACCGCCTCCGCCGGCGGCGCGGCATCGCCGAAGGTCGTCCGCACCGTCGCAGACCTCGGCCGGGAGAAGGCGCAGACCGGCCAGCTCGCGATCGCGTCCGGCTACCGCGCACCCGGTGACGCCGGGACGCTGCTGTACGTCGGTGCGCAGCGCTCCGACGCGCGGCCGAACGGCGGCACGATCGTCGCCGGCCGCAACGGGAGCGTGTGGCGGCTGCTGCACGACGGCACGGTCGACTTCCGCGTCTTCGGAGTGCTCGGCGCGGACACCCCCGCCGACGACGCGCTCGACGCGCTGCTCGCCGACCCCGCCGTGCAGCGCATCGAGGCGCGCACCGACCTCCACTTCGTCCGGCGGCACACCTCCGGCCGCTCCGGGATCGAGCTCGACTTCGGCGGTCACCTCGTCACCACCGACGGCATCGAGCCGAACACCCACGACAACCCGTTCGGCGCCGTGCTGTACTTCACGGGGAAGCCGACCGGGGCGACCATCGAGTACGCGCTCCCGGAGGCGTGGGCCGAGCTGACCGACGCCGTGGCGGTGCCCGACGCGAACGCACTCCCGCTCGACTCGTGGTGGGCGCTCCAGTCCGACGAGGTCGCGGGAGGCGGGGCGGACGAGCGCGAGCTCCAGCGCTTCGTGCGCGTCACCCAGCGGATCGACGCGACGCACGTGCGGGTGGACTACCTCAACGGCTGGACGCTGGAGAAGGGGCGCCGGCTGCGCTGGCGCGGGGTGGCGCCGGTCGAGCGGGTGCGCATCCACGGCATGCGGTTCGTCGGCGCCGGCCCCTTCGACGGGCCGACCGACGGGTCGTTCCCCGATCCCCGCGAGCTCACCGGGTCGCATCCCGTCGCGTTCGAGTACGCCGTCCACTGCGACGTCGCCGACATCCACGCGTCGCAGACCTGGTGGCCCGTGATCATGCGCCGGTGGAACAGCCATTTCGTCACCGAGCGCTGCTCGCTCGAGAACCCGCCGACGGTCTTCTACGGCGGCGCGGGCTACCTCACCCAGCAGATCTACTGCCTGTACGGCACCGTGCGCGACTGCCGCAGCTCCAACGCGCGCCACCTCAACGACCTGACGGCGAGCGCCTACTGCCTGGTCGAGAACTGCCACGGAGACGGGGACGACCAGGGCGGCAACCCGTTCACGACCCACGGCCAGTACGAGCACGACCTCACCTTCGTCGGCAACTCGGGGCTGATGGACATCGCCAACTCCGGCGCGCAGTGGGGGACGAGCGCCAAGCGGATCACGGTGCGCGACCACACCTGCTCGTGGTTCGTGGCGAGCACGAAGATCACCGACCTGACCCTGGAGAACGTGCGCGTGCTCCCGCGCAGCACTTTCGACCCGCAGGCGACGCTGACGATCAACGCCGACGGGGCCCAGCTGCGGGGCTGCACGGCCGGGCTCTTCGCGGTCGGGCAGCGCAGCTCCCGGTCGAACCGGCCGACCCTGATCGAGGGATGCACGTTCTCGCTGCCGAAGGGGCAGGTGCTCGTGCAGACCCCGGTGACGGCGCCGGTCACGTTCTCGGGCTGCCGCATCGACGGCGTCGACGGCACCGTGGCACGCGGAGCCGGAGCCCTCCGGTTCGTCGACTGCGCGCTGAGCGGTCCGGCCGCTGGCGACCCGTTCCAGGTCGCCAGCGCCGAGCTGACCGTGCAGGGCGGGAGTGTGGACGGCGTCGCCCTCGTCGCGACGGCCGCGCGCGACCAGCGGGTGACCATCGCGGGCACCCGGTTCTCGACCACCCGCACGTCCGCGCCGACCATCGCCCGCGGCGACGGCACCGGCACGGTCTCCTGGCGGATCGACGGGATCGCGTCCGACGCGCCCGCCGGGACGCCGCACCTCGCGATCGAGCGCGGGACGAACCACCTCCGCCTCACGGGCGCCGAGCTCACCGGCGGCGCCCTGAGACTCCCGGCGGCGGGGTTCGGCTCCGGCTCGACCCTGCTCTACGACGGCGCCACCGAGCGCCGCGTCGAGCGGACCCTACCCGAACCGACGAACCGCATCCTCGTCGGCGACGTCGTCGTCGCCGACTGACCGAAAGGACCCTGCTCCATGACCAGCTCCTCGGTTCCACCCACCGGCACCCGCCGCGGCCGTCGCTCCGACGCGGCTCCCGTTCCGGACGCGCCCCGCTCCGGCACCCGCCGCGGCCTCCTCGTCGGCCTGGGGGCCGCCGCCATCGGAGGCGTCACCGCGGTCGGCGGCCTGGGCCCGGCCGACGCCGCCACGGCCGCTGCCGTGCCCGCGACCGCCGCGGCCTCCGGCTCGCTCCGCCAGGTGCGCCTCGTGGCGGACCTCGCGAAGGTCAAGGCCAAGGACGGCGAGATCGCCATCGCCTCCGGCTACCACCAGCCCGGCGACGTCGGCGGCCTGATCTACCGGGGCGCGTCCGGCCAGGGCTCGACGCCCAACGGCGGGACCGTGCTGGCCGGCAAGAACGGCACCGTGTGGATGCTCGTGCACCAGGGCACCGTCGAGTTCCGCCAATTCGGGATCATGGGTCCGGACTCTCCGGCCGACGCTGCGCTGGAGGCCATGGTCGCCGACACCTCCATCGCCCGCATCGAGGGGCACACCGACCTCAACTTCGTGAAGCGCCACAAGCTGGTCCGCTCGCACCTCGAGCTCGACTTCGGCGGCCACCTCATGACGACGGAGGGCATCGAGAACGCCGGCACCGACGACCCGTTCGCCGCCGTGATGTTCTTCCAAGGCGTCCTCTCGTCCGAGACGCAGACCGCGACGCTGTCGGCGGCCATCCCGGACCTCGGCGACATCTTCGAGGTGGCGGACTCCTCCTGGTTCGCGGTCGACTCCTGGTACACGGCCGAGGTGAACGCGCTCAGCGGTCGCTGGGAGCGGGAGCTGCAGAAGCTCGTGCAGGTGACGCAGATCGTCGACGGCACGCACATCCGCGTCGACTACAAGAACGGCTGGCCGCTGGCGAAGGGCCGCACGATCACCTGGACGCGCGTGAAGCCCGTCGAGGGCATCCGCATCGCCAACCTCGTGTTCCGCGGCAAGGGCACCGACCAGTACACCGGGTCGCACCCGATCGCGTTCGAGTTCGCGGTGCGCTGCGACGTGGAGAACATCGTCGGCTCGCTGACCTTCTGGCCGCTGATCATGCGGCGCTGGAACACCTTCTACTCCACGATCGGCTGCACGCTCTCGAACCCGACGTCCGTCACCTACGGCGGCGCGGGCTACCTGACGCAGCAGATCTACTGCCTCTACGGCTACGTGGCCAACTGCCACACCTCCAACGCCCGGCACCTCAACGACTTCACCGCGAGCGCGTACTCGATGGTCGAGAACTGCCACGGCGACGGGGACGACGAGGGCCCGTTCGTGACGCACGGGCAGTACGAGCACGACCTCACCTACACCGGCAACTCGGGCCTGATGACGTTCGCCAACTCCGGTGCGGCGTGGGGCTCGGCGGCCAAGCGCATCACCGTGCGCAAGCACATCTGCTCGTGGTTCGTCGCGCGGGTGCGGATCACCGACCTGACGCTCGAGGACGTGCGCGTCATCGGCAAGCCCAGCCTGGCCGGGTCCGGGATGCTGTGGATCAACGCCGACGGCGCTCAGCTTCGCGGCTGCACCGCCGACAGCACCCTGGTGATCACCCAGTCGTCGACGGCCTCCACTCGCCCGACCGTCATCCGCGACTCCTGGTTCGGCTTCGCCGCGCCGGGCACCCTCACCGACGCGAGCGTGAAGGTGCCCGTGACCTTCGAGAACACGACGCTCGACAACGTCGGCGGCATGAAGATCCTGGGCGCGGGCGAGGTCACGTTCCGCGGGTCGACGCTCACGGCGAAGGCCGGGTCGGACGCGGTGCAGACGGCCTCGGCGCGCACCCGCCTCACCGGCACGAGGCTCGACGACGTCTCGCTGCAGGCGGCCGGGACCGCGGAGCAGACCATCGAGGTGACGGCGGGCAGCGTCGTCACCGGCGCGGGCGGAACGGCCATCGGGCGCGCCGGAGACAAGCCCCTCACCCTCCTGCTGGCCGACAGCTCGTTCGCCCGCTCGGAGGCCGGAGGCAAGCACATCTCGCTCACCGGCGGCACGAACCACTACCGCGCCACCGGCTGCCGCTTCGAGGGCGGCGCGCTCGAGCTCACGTCCGGCGGGTTCGGCGGGTCGTCGACCCTGCTGCACACCGTCAACGTGGAAAGCTCGGTGACGCGCAGCGGATTCCCTGCGGACTCCGCGCGCGTCGTGACCGCCGGCAACCTCACCGTCTGAATCACCGCCTGAACCGCCGCACCACGGCACCACTGGAAGGAACCCCCATGCCCGCATCCGCATCCGAATCCGCCGCCGCTCCCGGCGCGCCCGTCGCCCTCGTCACCGGGGGCGCGGCCGGCATCGGCTGGGAGATCGGCAAGCGACTGGTGGCCGACGGCTACCGCGTCGTCGCCGCCGACCTCGTGCCGGGGCTGACCGCGACCGAATCGGAGGCCGGCATCGTGCACCGTCGGCTCGACGTCACGGACCCGGCGGACGTCGAGGCCGTGTTCGGCGGCGTCGTCGCCGAGTTCGGGAGGCTGGATGCGGTCGTCAACAACGCCGGCATCCAGCGCCACCGCGCGATCGAGGACCTCGCGTGGGACGAGTGGAAGGCCGTCGTCGACGTCAACCTGCACGGCGTCTTCCTCTGCCTCCAGGTCGCCGGCCGGCACATGCTGGCGGCCGGCGGCGGCCGGATCGTCAACATCTCGTCGATCTCGTCCCGCGGCTCGGCGGGCCGGGCGCCGTACGCCTCGACCAAGGCGGCGGTGATCGGACTGACCGCGACGGCGGGCGCGGAGTGGGCGGCGCGGGGCGTGCGCGTCAACGCGGTCGCGCCGGGGTACGTCGACACGGGCGTCTTCCGGCAGGGCGTCGCGGCCGGGACGCTGAGCGAGGAGACCATCCTGGCCCGCATCCCGGCCGGGCGGCTCGCGCAGGCGGCCGAGATCGCCGCGACGGTGTCGTTCCTCCTCTCCGACCAGGCGAGCTACTTCGCCGGGCAGACCCTCTACGCCGACGGCGGCTTCATGGTCGACTACGGCGTTCCGCTCGCGTCGGTCCCGAAGCCGTGACGCGGGAGCTGCGCACCGCGACGACCGCGCTGCCCCTGCCCGCCCCGCTCCAGCTCGGTGCGATGACGGTCACGCGGCGGGAGTTCGCTGCGGTCCAGGTCGAGCAGGACGGCGAGACCGGCATCGCCTACGGGCTCACCCGCGAGGCGCCGATGGCGGAGATTGTCGAGCGACTGATCGCCCCGCACGTGCTCGCGGGCGACCTCGATCCGGAGGCGCTCTGGGAGCGGGCGTTCCGCGGCAGCGCGATCGTCGGCCGGGTCGGTCTGGTCCGGCGCGCGCTGGGGCTCGTGGATGTCGCGCTGTGGGATCTGCACGCGCGGCTCCTCGGCGAACCGGTGTGGAGCCTCCTGGGCTCCGGTGACGCGCCGCGGCCGACCATGCTCGTCGCGGCCTATCCGACGCCCGGCCGCACCGTCGAGAGCCTCGTCGAGGAGGTCGTCGGGCAGGCGCGGGACGGCTGGCCGCAGGTCAAGATCTCCCGCTCGCCCGACCGCGCCCTCATGCGCGACCTGCTCGCCGAGCTCGACCGCGAGCTGCCGGCCGGCTGCGGGCTCGTCGTCGACGTCGGCTTCGGCTGGGGTGACGCCGACGAGGCGCTGGACGAGCTCGCCGACTGGGGGAGTCCGCGGCTCGCCTGGCTGGAGGATCCCTTGCTCCCGGAGGACGTCGCCGGCTGCGCGCGCATCCGCCGGGAGACCGGACTGACGGTCGCGGTCGGCGACGAGGTCACCGACCCGACCGTCCTGCAGGCTCTCGCCGAGGGCGGAGGCATCGACGTGGCGCGACTCGATGTCGTCGCCCTCGGCGGGATCACCCCGTCGCGGGCGTTCCTCGCCTGGGCGGCCGACCGCGGCCTCCCCGTCTCGTGCCACATCGGCCCGGAGATCAGCGTGCACCTGCCCGGCGTGCAGGTCGAGACGTTCGCGCGCGGACCGCGGCCGAACCCGTACGACCCGTCGCCCGTGCTCGTCACGGGAGGCCCGTCGTTCTCCGGCGGATTCGCGACCCCGCCGGCCGGGTCCGGGCTGGGCTTCGGCTTCGCGCCCGGTACGTTCGATTTCGGGAGGTCGTCATGAGCAGCAGTGCCGCGCAGCAGCGCAGCGTCGTCGTCACCGGGAGCGGCAAGGGCATCGGCCGCGGGATCGCCGAGCGGCTCACCGCCGACGGCTGGATCGTCGTCGGCGTCGAGCGCTCCGCCTCCGACACCGTCGAGGCGGGGATCTGCGCGGCGGTCGTCCGCGGCGACTCCGTCGAGCGGGACATCCACACGCGGGCGGCCGACCGGGCGATGGAGCTCGCCCCGCTCGCCGGCTGGGTGAACAACGCCGGCATCACCGTCCGCACGCCGCTGCACGCCCTCGACGAGCGGGAGGTGCGGCGGGTGGTCGAGATCAACGGCCTCGGCTACCTGTGGGGCTGCTCGGCCGCCGTGACGGCGTTCACCGGGCAGACGTCGGGAGGCGCGATCGTGAACGTGGGCTCCATCCACGGCCGCGCGAGCTTCGTCGACCACGCGGCGTACGAGTTCACCAAGGGCGGCATCGACGCGCTCACCCGCAGCGTCGCCGTGACCTACGGCCCGTTCGGCATCCGCGCGAACACGGTCGCGCCGGGCGGTGTGCGCACACCGCACCTCGACGCCCAGATCGCGAACGCCGCTGACCCCGAGGCGGAGGAGCGCGGGCTCGCCGAGGGTCCGCCGCTGCGCCGCATCGCCACGGTCGCCGAGGTCGCGTCGCTCACGGCGTACCTGCTCGGCGACGAGGCGTCCTACATCAGCGGCCAGTCCATCGCGGTGGACGGCGCCTGGACGGCCTCCTTCGGCCGCCCGGGAGCCGACGCCGCGCTGGCCGAGCGGTACGGGCTCGGCCGCTGACGCGGCCGGGCCCGACGCTCAGGCCTTGACCATCGACGCGCGCCGGATCAGGCCGTCGCGCACGTCGAAGGTCGCGATCGTCTCGGTCGCCACGCCGTCGCGCACCACGTACTCCTGCGCGACCACCCACCGCTCGCCGAAGAGCGCGTGCGTCGCGACGCTGCAGCTGAGCCCGGGGTACGAGAGGCGGTCGGCGTAGAAGGCGCGGATGGCGTCCCGCCCCGCCAGGGGAGCGTCTCCGACGCCGGTCACCACGGCATCCTCGGCATAGGTGGCGACGAAGGCGTCGAGGTCGTGGGCGTTGAACGCGTCGACCTGCTCGGTGACGACGCGGAGCGCATCCAGTGCGGTCATGGGGATCCTCCTGAAGAGATCGAGTGGATGGGCGCGGACGACGATGTCAGTCGATCCGGACGCCGCCGTTGACGTCGTAGGTGGCGCCGGTGACGAACCCGGCGCGCTCCGAGGCCAGCGACGCGATCGTCCAGGCCACGTCGGCCGGCGTGCCGAACCGTCCGAGCGGGATGGAGGACTCGAGCGCGTCGTGCCCCTCCTGGGTCAGCTGGTCGGTGATCGCGCTCGTCACGGGGCCGGGCGTGACCGCGTTGACCCGGATGCCCTCGGCCGCCAGATGCCGGGCGAAGCTGCGGGTGAGGGCGAGCAGTGCGCCCTTGCTGGCGGCGTAGTGCATGCCCGTCTGGAGCGCGCCGACCTGGCCCGCGATCGACGACAGGTTGACCACGCTGCGGTCGCCGGATGCGGCGCGCAGCAGCGGCAGCATCCCGCGGGTGAGCAGGAAGGTGCCGCGCACGTTCGTCTCCATGACGGAGTCCCACTCGTCGAGCTCGATGTCGTCGTAGTGGCGGTAGGGGCACACGCCGCCGTTGTTGATCAGCACGTGCAGTTCGCCCCAGGCGTCGGCGACCTCGGCGACGAGGGCGGACACGGAGTCGGGGGAGCGGAGGTCGAGCCGGCTGACGCGGACCTCGGCGGCTCCCGCGGCGCGGCACTCCGCGGCGACGCGCTCGGCGGCGGCACCGCCGGAGGTGAAGGTGAGCCAGACGGCGTGGCCCGCGGAGGCGAGTTCGACGGCGGTGGCGGATCCGATGCCGGAGCTGGCGCCGGTGATGAGGCTGCGTCGGAGAGTCATGGGAAAACGCTATAGCAAGAACGTGCCGGACGGCGAGCGGACTGGCCTGAAAACGCTAGATGCTATAGCGTTTTGGGCATGACCTCCGATCTCGTTGTGATCACCGACTGCGATCTGCCCGGCACCGCCGCCGACGACGCGCTCACCGCCGCCGGCCTCCGGGTGCGCCGAGCCGCCTCGCCGTCGGCCGACGACATCGTCGCCGCCGCGGCCGACGCCTCCGCCCTCATCGTGCAGTGGGCGCCGATCACGGGGGAGTTGCTCGACCGTCTCCCGAACCTGCGCTTCATCAGCCGGCTCGGGATCGGCTACGACATGATCGACGTCGCGGCGGCGACCGAGCGCGGCATCCTCGTGGCCAACACCCCCGCCTACTGCCTCGACGAGGTGGCGACCCACACGCTGGCCATGATCCTCGCCCTCGGCCGCGGGCTCGTCTCCTACGATCGCGCCGTGCGCGCCGGGGAATGGTCGGCCGTGGATGCGCGCCCGATGGGCTTCCGCCCGTCGGCGACCACGGTCTCCGTCGTCGGGTACGGCCGGATCGGGTCGCTCGTCGCGCGCCGCTGCGCCGCCCTCGGCTTCCACGTCGTCGTCGCCGACCCGATGGTGCCCGACGCCGACATCCTGGCCGACGGTCTCGAACCGGCCCCGCTGGCCGAGGCCGTCGCGCGCGCGGACGTGCTCACCCTCCACGCGCCGCTCACCGACGCCACACGGCACCTGGTCGACAGCGCCGCGATCGCGACGATGAAGCCGAACGCCGTGATCGTCAACACCTGCCGCGGACCGCTCGTCGACGAGGAGGCGCTCGCCGGCGCGCTCGAGGCCGGCCGCCTGGCCGGCGCCGCGATCGACGTGTTCGAGAACGAGCCGCTGCCGGCGTCGAGCCGGCTGCGCGCGATCGACAGCGTGCTGCTCACCCCCCACGCCGCCTGGTACTCGCCGGAGGCGCTCGTCGACCTGCCGTTGCACGCCGCCGACAACATCATCGACCACTGGGCCGGCCGCGCCGTCCCGGCGATCGTCAACCGGGTCGCCGCCGCGGCCGACTGAGAGGACCTCCGATGCGATTCCTGCGCCTCGGCCCCGCGGGGGCCGAACGTCCGTTCGTCCGCGCCGACGGCCGGCTCTACGAGCTCGACCCCGTCGCCCCGGACATCGACCCGGCATTCTTCGCCTCCGACGGCGTCGCGCGCACCGCGGCCGCCCTCGCGGCGGGCGAACTGACCGAGGCCGGGCCGGGGGCCGATGCCCTGCGCATCGGACCCCCGGTGACGCGCCCCGCCGCGATCGTCTGCATCGGCCAGAACTACGCCGCCCACGCGGCCGAGTCGGGTTCGGCGCCGCCGGAGCACCCCATCGTGTTCTTCAAGCACCCGAACACCCTGGTCGGCCCGAACGACGACATCCTCCTCCCGCCCGGTGCCGAGAAGGTGGACTGGGAGGTGGAGCTCGCCGTCGTGATCGGCCGTCGCGCCCGCTACCTGCGGACCGACGAGGAGGCTCTCGCCTGCATCGCGGGCTTCGCCGTCTCGGACGACGTCTCGGAGCGCGCCTGGCAGCTCGACGTCTCCGGCGGCCAGTGGTCCAAGGGCAAGAGCGCCGAGACCTTCAACCCGTTCGGACCCGAGCTGGTGACGCCCGACGAGGTCGACCACACGGGGCTGCGCCTGGCCTCCTGGGTGGACGACGTGCCGCGGCAGGACTCCAGCACGGCCGACCTGATCTTCGGCGTCGCGACGCTCGTCCGCGACCTCAGCCAGTATCTGGTGCTCGAGCCCGGCGACATCGTCAACACCGGGACTCCGGAGGGCGTCGCGCTCTCGGGCCGCTTCCCGTACCTCGTCGAGGGCGACACCGTCCGCGTCGCGATCGAGGGACTCGGGGAGCAGCGCAGCCGGGTGCGGCGCGCCACGCGCTGACCCGGGCCGCTAGCCCGCGCGGTACTCCGGCTGCGGGAGGCCCTGCGCCGCCACCTCGACCGTGAACAGGGCGCCGGAGGCGGGCGCGGCGGCGCGCTGCCCGGCGTCGAGCCCCTCCCGGGCCGTGGTGATCACAAGCGTGCGGAGGTCCGGTCCGGCGAAGGCCACGCTGGACGTGTGCGGCGCGTCCACGGCCACCGTGTCGACCACCGAACCGGCGGCGTCGAAGCGGCGCACCTCGCCCGCGCCCCAGAAGGCGATCCAGAGCATCCCTTCGGTGTCGGCGCACATACCGTCGGGCATCCCGCCGACGAGCTCCTGCGAGGTGAGGTGAGCGCGGCGCGGCCCGGTCGCGCCGGTCGCGACGTCGTAGCTCCGGGCCCAGACCGTCGCGGTCAGGGTGTCGACCGAGTAGAGGGTCCCGCCCTCCGGCGACCAGCACAGCCCGTTCGACAGCAGGAGGTCGTCGTCGAGCACGCGCACGCGCTCGCCGTCGATCTGCACGAGCCGCTCCGGCCCGGTGCCGTCGCCGAAGGGATGAGTGCCGACCAGCAGGCGGCCGGCCGGGTCGACTGCGGCGTCGTTGGTGCGGCTCGGCGCACCGGCGGCCACGACGAGTGCGCCCGGCTCGACGCTGCCGTCGCCGCCCGCGAGCAGGATGCGGTCGCGGCCGACGACCGCCAGTCGCCCGTCCTGCGCGGGGAGCACGGCGCCGACGGGCTCGCCGAACACACGGCTCCCGGTCACGGTGATGCCGTCGTCGTCGAGGCGCCCGGTGAGCACCGCCCCGGCGAGGATGTCGACCCAGAGGAGCCGCTCGCGCTGCGCGTCCCACACGGGCCCCTCCGCCAGCTCGTACGTCTCGGTCGTGGCGCGGCGGGCGCGGTAGTGCGTCATGCTCCGATCCTGGCAGAGCGGGCGGAGGAGCCGCCCGCGCCCGGCGGCGTCAGGCGGAACCGGTGACGAACTCCATGAGCACCGGCGCGATCGACTCCGGCTGGACGTCGTGGGTCTGGTCAGCGAGCTCCACGTAGCGGCCGTCCGATGCGCCCGCCGCGATCTCGTGCGCACCGTAGTGGAGGAACGACGGGCTCGCGCCTCCCGCGATCCCGAGCACCGGGATGCGCAGCACCGCGATGACCTCGTCCGGGATGAGCGAGTCGCCGAGGGCCGCGTCGTCGTAGGCCAGGGTCGGTGCGAGCGCCATCGTCCCCGCCCAGTGCGGCGACTGCCGGAGCCACGCGAGCTGATCCTCCGGCACGCCCACCCGGCGGAAGAACAGCTCGACGGCGGTGTCGCGATCGTCCCGCGCCAGGGCCTCCCCGAGGGCGGCGGTGTACTCCACAGCGGGCGCCTGTGCCTCCTCCGGCACGTACGGGGGCTCGTAGACGGCGAGCCTGGTCACGGTCTCCGGCCCGAGCGCCGCGGCCGCCGTGAGGGCGAGCGCACCGCCGGAGGAGAATCCGACCAGGGCGGCGGATCCACCGGCGGCGTCGATCAGCGCGGCGATGTCCTCGATCTCGCGAGCGACCGCGAACGGGAGGGTGTCGCCGCTCTCGCCGCGCCCGCGGCGGTCGTAGACGACGACGGTGAGGCGGTCGGCGAGGGCGGCGGCGATCTCGCGCGAACGACCTCCTGCGCGGGAGGCGGAGGCGCCGTCGACCAGCACCGCCACAGGCCCGGAACCCGTGGTCTCGTAGGCGATCGCGGTTCCGTCGGCTGACGAGACGGTGGGCATGGGTGCTCCTCTCGGCTGCGGTGCGCGAGCGCGCCGTCCGGCGTCGCTGCGCGTCCACCGGCGAGTCTAGACAGCCCCCCGGACCACCGCCAGAGCCGGTCGGCGACCGACCTTCCCGCACGCCGCCGGCGCGGGTAGGGTATCCCCACACAGTCCGTCCCTGCACCCGAGCGGCGGACGGATGGGGGCGTCGATGAGGTTCTTCCCCGAGCGCGAGGAGCGACCCGCGGACAGCCGTGACCTGCAGCGATACCGTGCCCCGCGCTGGTCCGGACCGCCCGACGACGAGCTGCCGCACGCGCTGCCCGAGACGGCCGTGCTCGGCACGACGGAGAACCTGGCGCTGCTGCTCTCAGGTGTGCGCGCCTACTCCGACGGCGCGCTGTTCCTGGTCGAGTGGAGGCTGCGGCGGCTCGATGAGGACGACGCCGCCTGGGCGGCTCTCGTGCGCCGGGTCGGCGGCCCGCGGCTGCCGGGGGAGCAGGCGCTCGGCGCCCTGCGGCTCGGCCTGGAGCTCGCCGACGGGGAGCGCCTGCTCGCCGACGGCGACTCCTGGTGGCTGCCCGGCGAGCTCACCGAGCCCGACCGTCACGTGCTCGGCATGGCGAACTGGGGCGGTGGGGGCAGCGACGACACACAGGTGTTCTCGGGCGATCTGTGGCTCTGGCCGTTGCCGCCGGAGGGACCGCTCACGCTGGCCTGGGAGTGGCCGGCGTTCGGGCTGACCGAGGGCACGCACCAGCTGTCGGGCAGCCGCATCCGCGCCGCAGCGGACGAGGCGCGGCCGATCTGGGAGTGACGCCCCGTCAGTCGCGGCGCGGGCGTGCCCGGCGGCGGCTCGCGACGACGGTCGCCGCACCCCCGAGGGTGAGCAGCGTCGCGAGGGCGATCAGCGGTGCGGCGCCGGTCGAACCGGTGTCCGCGAGCTCGCCGGTCGTCAGCGACGCGCTGCCGGTGCCGTCGCCCGGAGTCGGTGTCGGCGGTGCGGGAACGGCCGTGAGCGCGAAGCCCGGCACGGCGAGGGCGTCCCCGGCGTCCGTGATCGTCACCGTCTGGGTCAGCGGGCCGGAGGCCGTGTAGCCGTCCGGCACGGTGAGGGTGATCGTGTAGTCGCCCGGCGGGAGGCCGCCCAGGTCGTAGGCGCCGTCCTCGTCGGTCGTGAGGGTCGTCGGGGCGTCGGGCCCGCTGATGACGACCGTCGCGCCCGCGACGGGGCCGGTGTCGGCGGTGACCACGCCCGCGATCGATCCCGTCTTCGCCAGGGCGAAGTCGACCCCGGTGACGTCGTCGGCCGCGACGGTCGCATCCCGCTCGGCCGGGCCGCTGATGACGTAGCCGTCCGGCGCGGTGACGGTCACCGAGTAGGAGCCGGCGTCGAGGCGGGGGAGCGTATAGGTGCCGTCCGCGCCGGTGACCGCGCTGACGGTGCCGCTCGGCCCGGTCGCGGTGATCACGACACCGGCGACCGGCCCGGCCGCGTCGGTGACCGTGCCGCCGAGACTCGGGTTCTCGCGCACCTGGAAGTCCACGCCGAGGATGGGGGTCTCCGATCCCGACGGGACGGTGACGGGCTGCGCGGGCGTGACGACCGTGTAGCCCGACGGGACGCCGGTGACCTGCACCGTGTACGAGCCGACGTCGGCGTGATCGAACAGGTACGTGCCGTCCGGCCCGGTGACCGTGGTCACCCCGGGTGCGAGCTCGACCGTCGCGCCCGCGACCGGGTTGCCGCCGGTGTCGCGCACCGTGCCTTCCACCGCCACCGGCACGATCACGTGCATCGAGAAGTCGGCGACGGCGTCCGTGGCGGAGAGGTCGGCCGGCCGGGAACGCGGCGAGTCGGCGATCCAGCCACCGGGCGGGGTGATCGACACGGTGTAGCCCGCGCTCGCCTGGATGCCCGGGAACGAATACGTGCCGTTCGCGGCGGACGTGGTCGTTCCGACGACCCGGCCGTTCGCGTCGGTGAGCGTCAGGGTCGCACCGGCGGGGCTGCTGGCGTCGGTCGTCGAGACCGTGCCGGTGACATCCCGGGCGAGGGAGGCGAACCAGGTCTGGTAGACGGGGACGCCGGAGCGCTGCGTGTAGATGAAGGTCAGCGACGAGATGGGGGCGTTGGGCTCGAACCAGGCGGCGGCGCCGGCCGTGTCTTGCGCGAATTGGTTGCCGGTGAGCGTCTGCGACGTCGCGTCCCATGCCGGGACGTCGGACGCGGATCCGGAGCAGTTCGGTCTGCCGGAGCCGGGCGCGGCGCAGTAGTTGAAGCCGCCGTTGTAGCCGAGCTGAGCGGCGGTGAGGGCAACGCCGTCCGGGCCGACGGCGCGGATCTGCACCTTGTCGGCGTCGATGTCGCCGAGCACGAAGGTCCAGCCGGAGGTCGGCGTCGGCTCGGCGAACGAGTAGGTCGTGGTCGACGGCGACACCGCGTTGTCGGCCTTGGGGCGCAGGTTCAGGTAGGGGCGGCCCTGGCTCGAACCGTACTTCGCGCCGACGGGTGTGCCCGGGGCGAGCCAGCTCGAGACTCCCGTGATGACGCCGACGCCGCTGCCTCCGCGGGAGTCCGTCGTCACCGCGGCCGTCATCGCCGGCGTGTTCGCCACCTGCACGGAGTACGACGTCGGGCTGTTGGCCGTCCAGCCGGCCCACAACCCGGTGGTCGCGGCCGAGGCCGGTGTCGCAGCGACGAGCGGCAGAAGGGCGAGGGCCGCGACTGTCGTGAGGATGACCGGCAAGCGAGGGCGCACGGGCCGAACCTACGCTGGGCGTGCCGCCCTGTCTAGACCGTTCGACCCGCGGACGGGGGTCACCGCCCGCGCCGGCGGCGGATCCCGAAGCCGAGCAGTACCGCGCCGACGATCGCCACCACCACGCCCGCGCCGCGGACGAGCCACTGCACCTGCCCGATGGCCGCGTCGACGAGCAGGGGCACGGCCAGCCCGACGACGATCAGCGCGATGCCGCCGATGAAGTACCAGGGGGAGCCGTTCGTCCGTTCGACCATCCCCTCAGCCTACCCAGCGGCGCGCCACCGCGGCGGGCCGGGCCGTGCGCCGCGTCAGGCGCTCTGCGCGGCCTGCTCGCGCCGGGTCAGCGGCTCCCGCAGACCCAGGTTCTCGCGCAGCGTGGTCCCGGCGTACTCGGTCGGGTAGATGCCGCGCTCCTGCAGCTCGGGCACCAGCAGGTCGACGATGTCGTCCAGGCCGGAGGGGATCAGCCACGGGGTGATGTTGAACCCGTCGACGATTCCCGCGTCGGCGTAGCGCTGGAGGGTCGCCGCGACGGAGCCGGCGCTCCCGACGAAGCCCCGGGTCGAGTTGAGCGCGATCACCAGCTCCCTGATCGAGAGCCCCTCGGCCTCCGACCGCGCGCGCCAGGCGTCGGCCGTGGTCTTGGCCTGGGCGGCGCGGAAGGCCGTCCCGCGGGTCTCGCCGGTCGTCTCCTGTACTGGATCGAACGCGGGGAGCGGGCCGTCCGGGTCGAGCGCCGAGAGATCCGTGCCCCAGATGTTCTCGATGAAGGCGACCGCGGTCTGCGACGAGATCTGCGCGCGGCGCAGCCAGCGCGCCTTCTCCTCCGCCTCGGCGTCGGTGTCCGCGATGACGAACTCCTGCCCCGGGAAGATCTTGAGATCGTCGGCCGGACGACCCGCCCGCAGGGTGCGCTGGCGGATGTCGTCGGCGAAGGCGGCTGCGTCGTCGAAGGCGCTGTGCGCCGAGAAGATCACGTCGGCCTGACGGGCCGCGAAGTCCCGGCCGTCGGGCGAGTCGCCGGCCTGGAACAGCACCGGGTGACCCTGGGGGCTGCGCGGGAGGCGCGAGACCGTCTGCGCCGTGTAGTGGCCGGTACGCACCTCCGCCGTGCCGCTGCCGCGCCCTGCCCGCGACCAGGCCGCGGCGTCCTGCGTTCCGGCGATCTCGTCGTCCCACGCGTCCCAGAGGGCCTTCGCCGCGACGACGACGGCCTCGGCGTGGGTGTAGCGGTCGGCGTGGTCGAGATAGCCGCCGCGCCGGAAGTTCTCGCCCGTCCACGCGTTGTCGGTCGTGACGATGTTCCAGGCGGCACGGCCTCCCGAGAGCAGGTCGAGGCTGTTCAGCCGGTGCGCCAGGTCGAACGGGTCGTTGTAGGTCGTGTTCTGCGTCGCGACGAGCCCGATCCGGCTGGTCACCGCGGCCAGGGCGGCGAGCTGGGTCTGCGCGTCCGGGCGCCCCGCGACGTCGAGCTGGTGCAGCTGCCCGAGGTGCTCGCGCAGGCGCAGCCCCTCGCCGAGGAAGAAGGCCGAGAACAGGCCGCGCTCGGCGGTCTGCGCGACCCGGCGGAAACTCTCGAAGTCGATCTGCGATCCGCTCGCCGGGTCGGACCACACGGTGCTGAAGTTGACGCCCTGGAAGAAGACGCCGAAGCGGAGGACGGTGGGGGCGGTCATGCGGACTCCTCGAGACGATCGGCGGTGAGCGGGCCGGCCGGAGCATCCGGGAGCCCGAGCGTGGAGCGGAGGGTGTCGCCGGCCCGCGGCGTCGCGACGGGGACGCGCTCGCGCAGCGCCGGGACGACCGCGCGGCCGAGCTCCTCCAGGTCGACGTCGAGCACGGCGGGGTGGAGGCGGACGCCGTCCACCACCGTGGCGAGCGCCACGAGCAGCTCCACCAGGGCGGAGGCGGTCCCGGCGAAGCGGGCGCGCGTGCGCGGCCAGGGGGAGTGGGCGTCGAGCTCCGCGAGGCGGGTCGCGGCCGGCACGCCAGCGGAGTCGAGGGCGACCTCCAGGTCGAGCACGGCGAGGGCCGCGCCGCGGGAGCGCAGCGTCGAGGCGAGCGCGGCGGACGCGGCGACGAGCTCGCCCGGTTCGGTGGAGGCGACGTCGAAGAGGGCGACGTCGAGATCGATGCGATCGGCGAGGGCGGCGGGGCCCAGCACCGGCAGCAGGCCCTGCGGAGGCCGGGGCACGATCGACGGCCCGGTCACGCGGTAGTCGTCGCCGGCGAAGTCGATGTGGTGCACGCGGTCGCGGTCGAGATAGCGGCCGGTCGGCACATCCGCGATCACCGCGCGCTCCTCCCACGACAGCCACAGCCGGCGCGAGACCTCCACCGCGTCGGCGGCACGGTCGGCCGCGACGGAGGCGGAGACGGCGGGACGGCCGAACACGGCGGCGGCGCGTGCGTCGGAGTCCGCCTCGACCAGCCAGCCGCCCCGGCCGTGCGCGGCGTAGTCGAGGCTGGCGAGCTGGGTGCCGACGTGGAACGGCTCGCCGTACACGCCGTGGACGGTCGGGACGAGGCCGATCGCGGAGGTCAGGGGCGCCGCGTAGGCCGCACGGAGCACCGCGTCGAGGCGCGCCTGCGGGCCGCCGGGCTGCTCCGGCGGCGTGGGAGCGTCGTCGAACGTGGCGAAGGCGAACCCCGCGCGCTCGGCGAGCTGCGCGCGCTCGGCGACCGCGCCGCCCGAGAGCTGCTCCCGCGGGGTGCGGGACGAGGACCGCCAGGCGGCGGGATGGGCGCCGTCGCCGTCGAGCTCGACGCCCAGCACGAAGCCGGTCATGCGTCGGCCCGCTCTCCGCCGCGCTCGACCGGGATGCGCTCGCCGGCCGTCACGGCGAACGGCAGGCGGTTGCCGGCCGGCGGCAGCGGACAGGTCGCGAAGTCGGTGTAGGCGCACGGGAGGTTGACCGCGCGCGTGAAGTCGAGCACGACCGAGCCGTCGGCCGCGGGAGCCGCGACGGCGAGCGAACGGTTCGCGGCGTACGTCGTGACGCCGCTCGTGGCATCCAGGAACAGCACGTGGAGGGAACCGGGAGTGCGGCCGTCGAAAGCGGTGAGCCGGTGCTCGGCGCCGTCGTGCTCGAAGACGACCTCGCCCGGTGCGGCGTACACGTGCTCCAGGCCCTCGGCCACCGAGCCGACCGTGACATCCTGCGGCTCGGCGAACGGCTCGAACCGGCCGGCGATCACCCAGCGCTCGTCGGGCGCATAGGTCGGCGTGCCCTCGTACGCGGAGCGGATGGGGGCGTCGGGATGCCGCGGGCGCACGATGTCGGATCCGCCGCGACGGGCGACCTCCACCACCGCGTCGCCGAACGCGACGATCCGCTGGTCCCGCTCCGCGATCGGCCCGAACGCGTGGCGCCCGGTGACGGGGGCACCGTCGACGATCAGCTCCTCGCCCTCGGCGAGCTCCACGACCGGGCCGTCCTCGCCCGTCGACCACGCGCCGGGCACGTCGTCGAACCGCTCCGGGTCGGCCGTCAGCCAGCGGAGGGAGGTGATGGCGAGGAAGCCGTGGGCGTCGGCGCGCGCGGCCTCGTGTGCGTCGTGCCAGGCGCGCCACGCTGCGGTGAAGGCGGTGGTGTCGATGTCGGATGCGATGCTCATGCCGCAGGACGCTACCGGCGGCCCACCCGGGGCGGGCAAGGGCCGCCGACACGCGGCGTAACCCCCGTCATCCGGGGTCACGCGGGTTGCAGAATGCACGGCGGGATTGCAGGAGCCGCTTGTATGGTTGAGGACCGTATGCGCACCGACATCCTCGACACGGCCCGCCTGCGCGCGGACTTCCCGATCCTCGCCCGCGAGGTCAACGGCCACCCCTTCGTCTACCTCGACTCCGGGGCCACCTCCCAGAAGCCCCGCCAGGTGCTCGACGCCGAACGCGCCTTCGCCGAGACGTACACCTCGGCGGTGCACCGCGGCGCCCACACCGTCGCCGGCGAGGCCACCGAGCTGTTCGAGGAGGCCCGCGAACGCGTCGCGCGCTTCATCGGAGCGCGCCCCGACGAGCTGGTGTGGACCTCCAACGCGACCGAGGGGCTCAACCTCATCGCGTACGGGATGTCGAACGCCTCCCTCGGCCGCGGAGGCGCGGAGTCCGCGCGCTTCCGGCTCGGCCCCGGCGACGAGATCGTCGCCACCGAGGCGGAGCACCACGCCAACCTCGTGCCGTGGCAGGAGCTCGCCGCACGCACCGGCGCGACCCTCCGCATCATCGGCCTCCACGACGACGGCACGCTGCGCCTCGACCAGGCCGCGGAGCTGATCGGGCCGCGCACCCGCGTCGTCGCGTTCGCCCACGTCTCCAACGTGCTCGGCGCGATCGCCCCCGTCGCCGAGCTGGTCGCCCTCGCGCACGAGCACGGCGCGCTGGTCGTGCTCGACGCCTGCCAGTCCGTCCCGCACCTGCCCGTCGACGTCGCCGCGCTCGACGTCGATTTCGCGGTCTTCTCCGGCCACAAGATGCTCGGACCCACCGGTGTCGGCGCCCTCTACGGCCGCGCCGACCTCCTGAACGCCCTGCCGCCCTTCCTCACCGGCGGCTCCATGATCACGACCGTGACCCTGGAGGCCGCCGAGTACCTCCCCGCGCCCCAGCGCTTCGAGGCGGGCACGCAGCGCGTCTCGCAGGCGGTCGCGCTCGCCGCGGCGGTCGACTACCTCGACGCGGTCGGGATGGCCGCCATCGCGGAGCACGAGGAGGCGCTCGGCGGCCGCATGCTCGCGGCGCTCGACGAGATCCCCGGCGTGCGCGTGCTCGGTCCGGGCGCGGGAACGCCGCGCGTCGGCCTCGCCAGCTTCGTCGTCGACGGCATCCACTCGCACGACGTCGGCCAGTTCCTCGACGACCGCGGCATCGCCGTGCGCGTCGGCCACCACTGCGCGCAGCCCGTGCACCGCCGTTTCGGCGCCACCGCGAGCACGCGCATCAGCACCTACCTGTACAACACCGCGGACGAGGTGGACGCGGCCGTCGCCGCCGTCGCCGACGCCCGCGCCTTCTTCGGAGTGGCCGCATGACCTCCAGCGATCTGCAGAACCTCTACCAGCAGGTGATCCTCGATCACGCGCGCGAGAAGCACGGCTACGGCCTGCGCGACGACGCCGCGGCGAGCTCGCACCAGCTCAACCCGACCTGCGGCGACGAGGTCACCGTCGGCGTGCATCCCACCGCCGACGGCCGCATCGCCGCGATCAGCTGGGAGGGCCACGGCTGCTCGATCTCGACCGCGTCGGCGTCCCTCCTGAGCGACCTCGTGCACGACGTGGACCGCACGCAGCTGACGGAGGCGGTCGCCGCCTTCCGCGAGCTCATGCACTCCAAGGGCGCCCTGGAGGGCGACGACGAGGTGCTCGGCGACGCCGTCGCGCTCGCCGGCGTCTCCAAGTACGTCACCCGCGTCAAGTGCGCCATGCTGCCCTGGGTCGCCCTCGAGGACGCCCTCCTCAAGTCCGCCTGAGCCGCTCGGTCGCCAACGGAGGAGATCCGGGCACAGAATCCCAGGTTCCCCTCCGTTACCGGCCTGCGGCCGGCGTGTCGTGCGAAATCTCCTCCGTTGCCCACGACGTGGCCACGGGAGGAGATCGGGTCGCGAAGGGACCCGAAACGCCGGGAACGGAGGAGATCCGGTCCGGTGGGGCCGATCCATCCTCCGTTCCCCGCGCCGCGTCGGGTGGGCGTTACGGGACCGGCGCCAGGTCGACCTCGTCGGCGATCGCCTCCAGGGCCGACGGCAGGGACGGGAACGTCGTGCCGTAGACGAGCCCGGAGGGGCCGGCGGCCGTCCACGCGGCGGTGCCGCGCTCGACCTTGCCGACCAGGTACCGCTTGTGGCCTCCCAGCACCTGGCGCTGCGCGATCGGCAGCGTGAGCGGGAAGGCGTACACGTCGCCCCGGGGGCTGACCACCAGCTCCCACCGGGCTTTGCCGGGGTTGAATTTACTCGTGAAGATGCGCGACATGATCGCTCGTTTCTACCCTCCTCGCGGGGTCGGTCGCCAGGTAGATGACGGCCTGTTGCGGACGGCCCCGTCGCACGGGGCGACCGGGCCGTCCGCGCGGTGTCACTGGTTGCTGAGCGGGAGCCCCGCGGGGTTGACCTCGGAGGTCGGCACGGACTCGTTCGCGAGGTTGTAGGCCTTCAGGACCTTCGCGTACTGGCCGTGCTCGATGACGTAGTTCAGCGCCGCCGCGACCGGCTCGGCGAGCCCGCTGCCCTTCTTCGAGGTGGCGGCGATGAGGCCCTTCACGGTCTCGCCCGCGCCCGAGAAGGTGCCGGCGGTGCGGATGGGGTTGGCGGTCTTCGCGGTCTGCGTCTCCTGGTAGGCGACCGACGGGTTCGGCGTGAAGTAGGCGTCGATCTTGCCGGAGGCGAGCGCGAGGAACACCGCGTTGGAGTCCGGGTAGTACTTCACGTCGAGGGTCTTGCCCTCCGCCTGGAGCTTCTGCTGCCACTCCAGCAGGATCTTCTCCTGGTTGGTGCCGCGGTCGGTCGCGACGGTCAGCCCGGCGAGCTTCTCGTAGTCGCCGTCGAACTCCCAGGTGCTCTTCTTGGGCACGGCGAACGCGAGGATGTCCTGGCGGTAGGAGGCGAAGTCGTACTTCTGCTTGCGCTCCTCCGTCACCGTGATGTTCGAGAACCCGGTGTCGATGGTGCCGTTGTCGATGCCGACGAAGAGGTTCTGCCAGGTGGCGTTCTTGAACTCCGGCTGGAGTCCGAGCACCTTCGCGACGAGGCGCGCCAGGTCGGGGTCGGTGCCGGTGTAGGTCCGCTGGTCGTCGCCGACGTAGGTGATGGGCGGGAATCCGGAGGGCAGTGCGCCGAGGCCGACGACGAGCTTGCCGCTCTTCTTCACGCTCTCGGGCAGGGTGTCGCGGATGCTGTCGACCTGCTTCAGCTCGACGGTGGTCTCGGTGGCGACGCCGTTGGAGTGGGCGCCGATGGTGACGGTGTCGGATCCGCCGCTCGTGCCGCTCGCCGACGCCTGTCCGGAGCAGGCCGCGAGGGAGGCGACGAGGGCGGTGGCGATGAGCGCGGCGGACGCGATGGTCCGTCGGCGGCGCCGGGGGAGGTGCTGTGTCATGGGTTTCTCCAGGTGTGCGGGTGGGCGGTGCGGATGGTGTTCAGAGCACGCGGCTCAGGAACTCTCTGGTGCGCTTCTCGCGCGGATGGTCGAGCACCTCGGCCGGGGTGCCCTCCTCGACCACGACGCCGTCGTCGAGGAAGACGACGCGGTCGGCGACCTCCCGGGCGAAGCCGATCTCGTGGGTGACGACGACGAGCGTCGCGCCGCTGCCGGCGAGCGAGCGGATGACCGCGAGCACTTCGCCGACGAGCTCGGGGTCGAGCGCGCTGGTCGGCTCGTCGAACAGCAGCACCTCCGGCTCCAGCGCGAGCGCGCGGGCGATCGCCACGCGCTGCTGCTGTCCGCCGGAGAGCTGGCGCGGATACGCCGCGGCCTTCTCGGCGAGCCCGACGCGCTCCAGGAGGGCGTGCGCCCGCTCCCGGGCGGCCGCGGGGGCGATGCCGTGCGCGATCGGCGCCTCGGTCACGTTCTCGAGGATGGTGAGGTGCGGGAACAGGTTGAAGCTCTGGAAGACGAAGCCGATCCGGGCGCGCTGCGCGAGGATGCGGCGCTCGCTGAGCTCCTTCAACCGTCCGCGGTGCACGTGCACCCCGATCAGCTCGCCGCCGACCACCACGTAGCCCTCGTCGAGCGGCTCGAGATGGTTGATGGCGCGCAGCAGGGTGGACTTTCCCGATCCGGACGGACCGAGCACGACCGTGACCGTCCCCGCCTCGATCGTGAGGTCGACCCCGCGCAGGACGGGGCGGTCGCCGAAGGCTTTCGTCGCGTTGGCGATCTCGATACCGGCGCTCACACCGCACCGTCCAGACGGTTGTTCGCCCAGCCGCGCAGCCGCTGGAACGGGGTGGGCGGCAGGGCGCGCACCGATCCGCGGGCGTAGTAGCGCTCGATGTAGTACTGGATGGTCGAGACGATGCTGGTCAGCACCAGGTACCAGATCGTGGCGACGACCAGCAGCGGGATGATGTCGCCGGGGTTCGTGCTGCCGATGCTCTGCACCACGCCGAACAGGTCGAGCAGCGAGACGTAGAAGAGCAGCGAGCTGGCCTTCAGCAGACCGATGATCTGGTTGACGTACGCGGGCACGATCGACCGCAGCGCCTGGGGCAGGATCACCCGGCGGAACTGCCGCCCCCGGGAGAGGCCGAGAGCCTTGGCGGCCTCCTGCTGACCCGGGTCCACGGCGAGCACACCGGCGCGGACGACCTCCGACGCGTACGCGATCTCGCTCAGGCTCAGGCCGATGACGCCGAGCGTCAGATCGGAGAGCACCGTCACGGTCGGCACCGTGAGCTGCGGCCCGAACGGGATCCCGATCCCGATGGACGGATAGAGGCTGCCGAGGTTGTAGAGGAAGATCAGCACGAGGATGAGCGGCACCGACCGGAAGAGCCACACGTACAGCCAGCTGACGGCGTTGAGCACCGGGTTGGGCGAGAGCCGGCCGAGCGCGATGATCACGCCGCCGACGAAGCTCACGACGGCGCTGATCGCAGTGGCCGTGAGCGTGAGCTGGAGACCGGTCAGGATCGCGGGGCTGAACAGCCATTTGCCGACCTTCGCCCACTCCCACGACGGGTTGGTGAAGAGCGACTGCCCGGCGTTCACCAGCAGCAGGAGCACCAGGGCGGCGCCGATCCAGCGGCCGGGGTGGCGCAGCGCCAGCACCGGCCGGTCGGCCAGGCGGCGCAGGGCGGCCGAGTCGGGGAGCGGCTCCCGACCGGATGCGGACGCGGGAGTGGCGCCGGGTTCCGGGGGCGCGGCCGTCGTGGTCGCGCTCATCGTCGGTCTCCCGCGGGGCGCGCCGACAGCGTCTTCTCGAACGGGTGGATGCCGACCTCCTCGGCGGGCAGCGCCTGGTCGTAGAGCGGGGTGTACCCCGCGGCGAGGTACAGCCCTTTCGCCTCGGGCTGGCGCGGGCCGGTGGTGAGGTAGACGCGCGTGTAGCCGCGGCGCACCGCCTCCGACTCCAGCTCGGCGACCACCCGGCGGCCGAGGCCCTCGCGGCGATGGGCCGAGCTCGTCCAGATGCGCTTCAGCTCGGCGGTGCTCTCGTCGTAGCGCTTGAACGCGCCGCCGGCGATCGGGGTTCCGGCGCGCAGCAGCACGACGAAGGCGCCGTGCGGCGCCGCGAACTCCTCGGCGGGGTAGCGGCTCAGTTCGGTCGAGGCGCGCTCGCCGAAGAAGTCGCCGTACCGGGTGTCGTATTCGAGCTCGAGCTCGGCGAGGAGCGGTCGGGCCAGCTCGTCGGTGGCGTCGACGTAGCGGAACTCGTCAGCGATGACGGGGGATGCGGTCATCGACGGGCCTCCAATCGGATGGGGTGCGGAACGGTTGCCGACGACCGTATGGGCGGCCGTCAAGCGGGCGGGAGCTCCCGTTACGGATTGCGACGCGGGCGTCACACGGCGCAACGCAGCCTTGGCAGACGGCTCCCGGCGGGCGACTCTGCTCGGATGCCGTCCACCGCCCTCCCCGCCTCCGTCGCCCTCGTCGGGGCCGGTCCGCGCGCCGCCGGCTGGCTGGAGCGCTTCGCCGCCGCACGGTCGGTGCGCGACGACCGGCCCGCCGTGACCGTGCACCTGATCGACCCGTTCCCGCCCGGCGCCGGCCGGATCTGGCGGCGCGACCAGTCGCCGTTGCTCAAGCTGAACTCGATGGTCGAGGACGTCACGATGTTCACCGACGACTCGTGCACCATCGACGGCCCCGTGCGTCCCGGCCCGTCGCTGCTGGAGTGGGTGGAGGCCGTGCGGGGCGGCTCCCTCGACGACGTGCGCATCGACGACCCGCTCGTGGCGGCCGAGCTCCGCGGTCTGCGACGCGGCGACTTCCCGACGCGGCGGCTGCAGAGCCATTACTTGGACTGGTTCCTGCGCCGGGCGATCGACTCCCTCGACGATGGCGTCACCCTCGTCCTCCACCGCGAGCGTGTGCGTGCGGTCGAGGGTACAGACGGTCCGCAGACCGTGCACCTCGCGGGCGGCGGCGGCCTCGCGGTCGACGCGGTCGTCTACGCGCTGGGCCACGCGGGAAGCGACCCGGTGGGGGAGTCGGCGCGGTTCGCCTCCTTCGCCTCCCGCCACGGCCTCGACTACCTCGCCCCCGCCTTCACCGCCGACGCCGACCTCGACGCGTTCGGACCGGGTCGCACGGTCGCGGTGCGCGGCTTCGGCCTGGCCGCGGTGGACCTGATCGTGCTGCTGACGGAGGGGCGGGGCGGGCGCTTCGTGGCGGACGATGGGGGCCTGGGCACCGGGCTGCGGTACATCCCGAGCGGCCTGGAGCCGCGCCTCCTGATCGGCTCGCGCCGCGGCGTCCCGTACCGGTCGAAGATCTCGTCGCAGCTGGTCGGGGAGCCTCCCGCGCTCCGCCACCTGACGCCCGACGTCGTGGCCGCGCTGGCCGCCTCCCCGGAGCGGCTCGACTTCCGCGGCGACGTCTGGCCGCTCGTCGCCCGCGAGCTCGTGAACGGCTACTACCGCGAGCTGTTCACCGGTCATCCCGAGCGCGTCCGCATCCCCTGGCCGGAGTTCGTCGCCGAGCTCGACCGGGTCGGACCGGACGGGGACGACTACCGCGCGCTCGTCTCCCGCGCGCTGCGGCATCCCGACGACGCCCTCCACCTCGACGCCTTCGACCGGCCTCTCGACGGCGCCCGGTTCGACGACGCCGACGCCCTGCAGGACTGGGTCCGCACCCACCTCCGCACCGATCTGCACCACCGCACCGACCCGGACCGCAGCGCCACCCTCGGCCTGTTCACCGCCCTCCTGCACGCCCTGTTCGCGATCGCCCCGCACCTCGCAGGCGAGCTCTGGACCGAGGAGTCGCGCCGTCGCGACGTCGTGGGATGGTGGCCCGGCTACTTCAGCTACGTCGCCTCCGGGCCGCCCGGGCATCGGCTGGAGGAGCTCATCGCGCTGTCGGAGGCCGGCATCGTCCGCTTCGCCGGCGCCGGGATCCGCGTGACCGCCGACGAGGACGCCGGGGTGTTCCGGGTCGGGAGCGCGAGCGTCCCCGGCGAGACGGAGGTCACCGCCCTCATCGACGCGTGGCTGCCCGCCGCCACCGCCGACACGAGCGACGAGCCCGCCCTCCTCGACCTCGTCACCTCCGGAGCCGGCTCGGTCCGCCACGGCCAGGTGCGCGTCTCACCCGACGACTCCCGGCTCCTGCGCCCGGACGGTTCCCTCCACCCCGCACGCTGGGCGATCGGCCCCTTCACGACCGCCCCCTTCGCCGGCGCGTTCTCCCGCCCGCACACGAACGCCCTCTCCTTCCGCGAAAACGACCGCGTCGCCCATGCCGTCCTCGACGCACTGACCGCGCGCGCCGCCGCGCCCGCTGCGCCCCTCGCGAGACGTGAGTAGTTGCGGGTGCCACCCCCCTCCCACCCGCAACAACTCACCCCTCGCGGCACCCCCTCCACACCCCGCTTCGCGAGGTGCGCCCTATGGCGGATATTGCGGCTCGCTGGCCGCAACTACTCACCCTTCGCGCCTCACACACGCCGCCCCTCGCGAGGTGTGACAAGTCGCGGGTTTCGCGCCCTCTTTACCCGCAACAACTCACCTCTCGCGGAACCCCCTCCACACCCCGCTTCGCGAGGTGCGACCTATGGCGGGTATTGCGGCTCGCTTGGCCGCAACTACTCACCCTTCGCGCCTCACACACGCCGCCCCTCGCGAGGTGTGACAAGTCGCGGGTATCGCGCCCTCTTTACCCGCAACAACTCACCTCTCGCGGAACCCCCTCCACATTCCGCGGCGCGAGGTCCGACCTGTTGCGGGAGTTGCGGCTCGCTTAACAGCAACTAGTCACCCTTCGCGCCTCACGCGCGCCGCGCCTCGCGAGGTGTGAGTAGTTGCGGGTGGTGGTCGCCTCTTACCCGCAACTACTCACCTCTCGCGGAGGGGCATCCACACGCGCTGCGCGAGGTGCGAGTTGTTGCGGGTATTGCGGTCCGTTAGCCGCAACTATTCGCCCTTCGCGAGCGAGTGTGCGCCGCACCCGCTCCCACCACACCCCACTCACCCCTCCAGCGCCCCGAGCCAGCGGGTCAGGATGCGTTCGAGCACAGCGGCGTCGCCGGGCGCCAGCTCGTCCAGGAGGCGCCGCTCGTTCGCCATGTGTGCCGCGAAGGCGGTGTCGATCGTGGTGCGGCCGCGCGGGGTCAGTGCGACGACCCTCCCGCGGCCGTCGCCCTCCGCGGCGCGCCGCGTCACCAGCCCGGCGTGCTCGAGCCGGTCGAGGCGCTTGCTCATGCCTCCGGTCGTGACCATGGTGTGCTCGGCGAGTTCGCCGGGGGTCCGCTCGAAGGGCTCACCCGCGCGGCGGAGGGCGGCGAGCACATCGAAGTCGCCTTCGCCGAGGCCGTGCTCGGCGTAGACGGTGGAGAGCTCCTCCGTCAGCCGGGCGGCGACCCGGTGCAGGCGCCCGATGACGCCCTGCGGCGAGACGTCGAGGTCGGGACGTTCGCGGCGCCATTCCTGCTGGATCCGCGCGACGTGATCGGGGCGCTCCGGGACTGCCTGCTCCATGACGTCCACAATACCTTCCGAGGAAGCTAAAGTAGCTTCCATGGAAGCTAAATGGGGCTGGGTCGCCCTCACCGCCATCGCCCCGATCGCGTGGGGCTCCACGTACGTCGTGACGCGCACCGTCCTGCCGGGGGAGCCGCTCTGGGGTGCGGTGCTGCGCGCGCTGCCCGCCGGACTCCTCCTGTTGCTCGTCAAGCGCCGCCTCCCGCGCGGGGCGTGGTGGTGGAGGTCCGCCGTGCTCGGCATCCTCACCTCCGGCGGGTTCTTCGCCCTCGTCTACGCCGTGGCCCGCCTGCTGCCGTCGGGCGTGGCCTCCACGGTCATGGCCGCGTCGCCGCTCGCGATGATGGGACTGGCGTGGCTAGTGCTGGGCCAGCGCCCGCGGCTCCTCGCGCTGGCGGGAGGCGTCGCCGGTGCGATCGGCGTCGCCGTGATGCTGCTGGGCGCGGCGCACGCCGTCGATCCGCTCGGCGTGATCGCCGCGGTCGCGGCCATGCTGCTCTCGTCCGTGGGCTATGTGCTCGCGACGCGGTGGGAGGGGGAGGTGGATGTGTTCTCCGCGACGTCCCGGCAGCTGATCGCGGGCGGCCTCCTGATGCTCCCGCTCGCGCTGGTGTTCGAGGGCGCTCCTCCTGCGCTCGACGGCCCGGCGATCGCGGGCTTCGCGTACGTGACGGTGATCGCGACCGCGGTCGCGTTCCTCGCCTGGTTCGGCGGACTGCGCCACCTCGGCCCGGCGACGGTGGGGCTGATCGGCCTCCTGAACCCGGTCACGGGCGTGCTGCTCGGCGCGCTGATCGCGGGGGAGACCCTCACCGGGCGGCAGCTGCTCGGCCTCGCGATCGTGCTCGCCGGGATCGCGGTGGGTCAGTCGGCCAAGGCCTCCAGGAAGCCGCGGGTCGGCGCGAAGAAGGTCGTACCGGTCACGGCGGTCGAGAAGTCCAGGATGCGGTCGTAGGAGCCGGCCGGGTCGCCGACGAACATCCGCTCCAGCATCCGCTCGATCACCCAGAGCGCCCGGGAGTAGCCGATGAAGTAGGTGCCGAACTCCGCCTGGCCCGGGCGCCCGAACGGCATGTTGTCGCGCAGGATGTCGTGCTCGACGCCGTCCTCGCGGATGATGGTCGCGAGGGTCTTGTGCGCCTTGCGCCCGTCGGTCACATCGTCGAGCTCGACGTTGTCGCTCTTCGTGCGGCCGATCACGGCCTCCTGCTCCGAGGTGCCGAGCGCGTTCCAGGCGCCGAGGTCGTGCAGGTACTTCTGCACGACGACGTAGCTGCCGCCGGCGTGCACGGGATCCTCGTCGCCGACGATGGCCGAGGCGTCCATCTCGGAACCGGTGGGATTCGCGGTGCCGTCCACGAAGCCCAGCAGGTCGCGCGAGTCGAAGTAGCGGAAGCCGGTCACCTCGTCCACCACGGTTACGGCGTCGCCGAGCGCCGACAGCAGCAGCCGCTCGAACTCGAACGTGAAGTCGCCGCGCTCGGCCCGGATGTGGAAGAGGAGGTCGCCCGGCGTCGCCACCGCGGTGTGCACCCCGCGGAACTCCCGGAACGCGTGCAGCTCGCGCGGCGGCGCGACGTCGGTGAGCCGCGGCCAGACGTCCGCGCCGATCGCGACGTTGCACGACAGGTGCGCGTTCAGGTCGCGGAACCCGACCGTCTTCACCAGCCCCGCGAGGTCGCCCAGCACGTCCTTCACCGTGGCGACGGCCTCGGGCGAATCGCCCACCGTCACGACGAGGAAGACCGCCGCCCGCGAGAGCGGGGCGTCCACGCTCTGGGGCTCGATCGGGACGCGCTGCCAGCTGTGGTCTCCGGAGGTGTCGGCCATGGCACCCACTCTGCCGTATGCGGCCCGTATCACGCATCGGCCGAGGAAGCGATTTGGCATCCGACCCGCGACCGCTGATACGGTCGAAAGCGCCCCGGTGTGCTCCGACAGCACGGAACGGGGCCGTGAACCCAGCCCGCGACCCGGGCGCGGGACCGTATATGCGGCCCGCCCGGGGCGTACGGTCGGCTGGGCGTGGGCGCACCCCGATGGTCGCGCCGGCGGTGGTGATTCGCGCGGAGGGTCCGCGCTCGAGTCGCCCGGTTACCGCAGCACGCCCACCACCCGGGCGCAACCACCGGCCGACATCGTGCCCGTGCGATGCGTGCCTGCGGAGAGCAAGTGAGCGAGTCTGTCGCCGTCGAGGCGAGGAACATCTACAAGGTATTCGGGCGCAAGCCCCAGGATGCGGTCCGCCGTCTCCGGGAGGGCGCGACCCGGCAGGAGGTCTCCGGCCAGGGGACCGCGGCCGTGATCGACGCAGGACTGACGGTCAACCGCGGCGAGATCTTCGTCGTCATGGGGCTGTCCGGCTCCGGCAAGTCGACCCTGATCCGCCTGCTGAACGGCCTCCTGGAGCCGACCGCCGGCGAGGTCGACGTGATGGGCACCACCATCACCGGTCTGACCGGCAAGCGGCTGCGGGAGGTGCGCCAGCGCCACATCTCGATGGTCTTCCAGCACTTCGCCCTGCTCCCGCACCGCACGGTGCTCGACAACATCGCTTACGGCCTGGAGGTGCGCGGCACCCCGAGCGCCGAGCGCCGCGCCCGCGCCGAGGAGGTCCTCGAGCTCGTCGGTCTGGGCGGCTGGGGCGACAAGCTTCCGAGCGAGCTCTCCGGCGGCATGCAGCAGCGCGTCGGCCTCGGCCGCGCGCTCGCCGCCGACACCGACGTGCTCCTGATGGACGAGGCGTTCTCCGCCCTCGACCCGCTGATCCGCCGCGAGATGCAGGAGCAGTTGCTCGAGCTGCAGGGCACGCTCGGCAAGACCATCGTGTTCATCACGCACGACCTCAACGAGGCCATGTTCCTCGGCGACCGCATCGCCGTGATGCGCGACGGCCGCATCGTGCAGACGGGCACACCGGAGGAGATCCTCACCGATCCCGCCAACGACTACGTCGCCAGCTTCGTGCAGGACGTCGACCGCGCCCGCGTGCTCACCGCGGCGAGCGTGATGGAGCCGGCCCGCGCGCTGGTCACCGTCGCGGGCGGCCCGCGCGCCGCGATGCGCACGATGCGCGACCTCCAGACCTCCGCCGCGTTCGTCGTCGGCCAGGGGCGCACGCTGCTCGGCGCCGTGCGCGACCGCGACGTGATGCGCCAGGTGCGCGAGGGCCGCAGCGACCTGCGCGAGGTCATCCGCGAGGACATCGCCTCCGTCGACCGGGACGAGGTCCTGAGCGAGCTGGTCGAGCCGTCCGTCGGCAGCGACCTCCCGCTCGCCGTCGTCGACGACAAGACCCGCCTGCTCGGCGTCATCCCGCGCGTCACCCTGTTGGCCGCGCTCGGCAACGTCTCCAGCGACACGATGGAGATCCCGGTCATCGTGGAGCCGCCGGCGACCGTGTCCGTCGACGCGATGACCCTCGCGCTCAGCGAGACCGCCGGGGACGAACCGTCCTCCCGCGGTGAGGAGGTGCCCGCGTGAACGGCTTCCGCCTCCCGCTCGGCGAGTGGGCCGACCACGTCGTCGACTTCGTGACCACCACGCTCGGCGGCTTCTTCGACGTCATCCGGATGATCTTCACCGGCATGTTCGACGGCATGGACTGGCTGCTCCAGACCCCGCCGTTCTGGGCGATCATCCTCATCTTCGCCGTGCTGGCCGTCTGGCTGCGCGGCTGGATCTTCGGCGCCGGCACGGTGGTCGGGCTGCTCGTCATCGCGAGCGTCGACCAGTGGTCGAACGCCATGGACACCCTGGCGCTGGTGCTCGTCTCGGCCGCCATCGCGATCGCGATCAGCGTGCCGCTCGGCATCCTGGCCGCGCGGTCCAAGACCGCGTCGGCGATCATCCGCCCGGTGCTCGACTTCATGCAGACGATGCCCGCGTTCGTCTACCTGATCCCGGCCCTCATCCTGTTCCGCGTCGGCGTCGTGCCGGGCATGGTCGCGACGATCGTGTTCGCGATGGCGCCCGGAGTGCGCCTGACCGAGCTCGGCATCCGCGGCGTCGACAAGGAGCTGGTGGAGGCCGGCCGCGCGTTCGGCTCGCCGCCGCGCCGCATCCTGCGCCAGATCCAGCTGCCGCTGGCGATGCCGTCGATCCTGGCCGGCGTCAACCAGGTCATCATGCTCTCGCTCTCGATGGTCGTCATCGCCGGCATGGTCGGCGCGGGCGGGCTCGGCCGCGACATCGTCCAGGCGCTCAGCCGGGTGGATGTGGGCCTCGGCTTCGAGGCCGGCGTCTCCGTGGTGATCCTCGCGATCATCCTCGACCGCCTCACCGCCTCGGTCGGCCGCGCGCGCCTGCGCATGCCCAAGCGCGCACTCGCCGTGCTCGGCGCCGCCGTGCTCGTCGCGGTGGGTGGCACGGCCGTGACCGCCGCCTCCACCGCCTCCACCGGCGACAAGGGCACCGTCAAGGTCGCCGTCTTCAACGGCTGGCCCGAGGGCGAGGCCGCCTCGTACCTGTGGAAGCACGTGCTGGAGAAGGAGGGCTACACCGTCGACTTCGAGTACGCGGACGCCGGCCCGGCCTTCGCCGGTCTCTCCACCGGCGACTACGACGTGGCGTTCGACGGCTGGCTGCCGACCACCCACGAGGCGTACATGAAGAAGTACGGCTCGAAGCTCACCGACCTCGGTGCGTGGAATAAGGAGGCCAAGCTCACCATCGCCGTGAACAAGGACGCGCCGATCGACTCGCTCGACGAACTCGCCGCCCACTCCTCGGACTTCGGCAACCGCCTCGTCGGCATCGAGCCGGGCGCCGGCCTCACGCAGGCGACGCAGGACAAGGTCATCCCGGGCTACGGCCTCGGCTCGATGGACTTCGTCACCTCGTCGACGCCGGCCATGCTGGCCGAGCTGACCGCCGCGATGAAGAAGGGCGACGACATCGCCGTGACCCTGTGGCGGCCGCACTGGGCCTACGACGAGTTCGACCTGAAGGACCTCAAGGATCCGAAGGGCGCACTCGGCGAGGCGGAGTCCATCCACTCGATCGGCAGCGCGGACTTCGCGAAGAAGTTCCCCGAGGTCGCGGGCTGGGTGAAGGGCTTCTCGCTCGACTCCGACCTGCTCTACTCGCTCGAGAACGTCATGTTCAACAGCGGGGCGCAGTCGTCGCAGTACGACGGCATCGTGTCGAAGTGGATGGACGAGCACGCCGAATACGTGGAGTCGCTCACCTCGTAGCGTCGAGCGTCCCGCTCACTCCGACGGCGTGCAGCCAGTCGAAGAGGGAGCGGAGCGAGCGCAGCGCGACGGTGGCGTGCGTCGCACCGGGGATCCGGTCGTACGTCACCGTCGTGCCGTCCGCCTTCGCGGTCGCCACGAACGCGTCGGTCGCGGAGGGGCGCACGAGCTTGTCGCTCTCGCCTTGCGCGACGAACAGCGGCATCGCCAGCGCGGTGCCGCCCGGCGTGTTCTGCGCGAGCAGCCCGGCCCAGGGCTCGGTCGTCTCGGGGTCGGCGGTGAGGAACCGCCCGACCAGCGGCTGCGCGATCGTGTGCAGCTCCTTGTTCTGCGAGAGCAGGCAGAGGTCGTTCATGGCGGGCAACGCCGTGATCGCGTGCGGGGTCAGGATGCTGTCGAGCGGCTCGTCGTAGACCGTCGAGTACGCCTGGAACGCGTAGGAGCCGATCGTGACGCCCGAGACATCCCCGATGTCGTCGCGCAGCAGCGACGCGAGATCCGTCGCCGGCGCCGCGACCGCCGCAGCCCGCACGTCGAGTTCGGGCGCGTATGAGCGCGCGAGCCGGGCGGCGAAGAGCACCGCCTGCCCGCCCTGGGAGTGGCCCCACAGCACGATCCGGTCGCTGCCGTCACGGCCGAGCACGGCCCGCGCCGCACGGGCGGCGTCGAGCACGTTGCGCCCCTCCGTGTCGCCGACGAGGTAGGAGTCGGGGCCGGCCGTGCCCATCCCCGTGTAGTCGGTGTAGACAACGGCGTACCCGCGGTTCAGGAAGTCGGTGAGCCCCTCGACGCTGTCGTACGGGTCGAACGAGCGCGAGGGCGCGCAGCCCTCGGCGACCCCGGTCGTCGGGTGGCCCCACGAGACGATCGTGCGCCCTCCCGTTGGCGCGGGGGAGTCGGGTGCGACCAGCAGCCCGGAGTTCACGACCGGCCGGCCGTTCAGGTCGGTCGAGTGGAACAGGATGCGCGTCGCGACAGCCCCGGCGGGTGCGCCCAGCGTGGGCGCCGAGCGGATGACGGCGCCGGGTCCGCCCGCGGGCAGCGGATCGGGCTGGTCGTAGAACCGGGCGATGCCAGGAGCCGAGGCCGCGTCGTCCTCGAGCCGCTGCGCCTGGACCGGCGTGCAGGCGGCCAGGAGCCCGGCCACGGCGAGCACCGCCAGCGCACCGGTCGCTCGTCTGATCACCGCGTCAGCCTACCCGCAGCACCGCGGGCGCCACGTACGCTGGAGGGATGACCCTCCCGCGGACCGACACGGTCGTCACCTACCCCGACGGCGACCTCGCCTCGACCGGAACCGTCGTGCACACGGCGCTGCTGCCCGACGGGCGCACCGCCGTCGTGCTGGACCGCACCGCGTTCCACGCCGTCGACCCGGTCTGGCCCGACCAGCCCGCGGACGCGGGAACCCTGTCGGTCGATGGCCGCTCCCGCCCGATCGTCGACGCCGTCGTCGGCGCGACCGACGGGGAGGCCTTCCACGTCGGCGACGCGCCCGTGCGCACCGGCACCGAGGGCTGGGCGTTCGTGGTGTGCCACCTCGTCGACGATGCGACCGGCCTCGAGCCCGGCACCACGGTGACCGTCGACGTCGATCCGGAGCTGCGCCGCGCGCTGTCCTCCGGTCACACCGCCTGCCATCTCGCCTCCCTCGCCCTCAACCAGGCGCTCGCGCCGCTGTGGACGAAGGAGGTGCCCGGCGACGGCCGCGGCCGCCCCGACTTCGACCGGCTGGCGATCGTGTCGTCCCGCATCCTCCCGGACGGCTCGCGCGACGAGTACCGCGTCGGCAAGAGCCTGCGGAAGAAGGGCTTCCCCGCGGCCGAGCTTCCCGGCCGACTCGACGAGGTCGTCGCCACGGCGAACGCACTGCTCGCCGGCTGGGTCGCGTCCGGCGCCCCCGTGTCGGTGCAGCGGGAGGCCGACGGCCTCGGCGACCGGCGCCTGTGGACGTGCGAGCTGCCGGACGGCACCGCGTCCATCCCGTGCGGCGGCACCCACCTGCGCTCGCTGGCCGAGCTCGGCGCGGTGGAGATCGCGCTGGAGACCGCGGAGGCCGACGGTGCGCTGACCATCGTCATGACCACGTCGGCGCGCCCGGCGCACTAGGGAGGCGGCGGCCGCTCAGCGCGGCAGGAACGGCATCGCTGCGGCAAGCAGCGCCAGCCCGGCGGCGATCGCCCAGCCGACCCGCACCAGCCGCGCGCTGCGGACCTCGCGCTCGATCAGCGCGAACCGGTCGGCGACATCGGCGCGGGGCTCGGCCTGGCGCCACGTCCCGGGAGCGTCGACGAGCCGCACGACGGCCTCCACCGTCGCGGCATCGAGCACCGCGGGGCGTCGCACGAGCCAGCGCGCGAGCGCTTCCCCGCGGACCACGTCCACGGCCCGCGGTTGAGCGCGCACCCGCAACTCCTTCGCGCCGAGGATCGCGACCACCGCGCGCACCGGCGCCTCGATGCCCGCGGCCGTCAGCAGGCCCCGCACCCGCGAGGTCTCCAGGTCGGCGTTGCGCAGGTAGGTCGTCTTGGCGCCGTTGACGAGCAGCGCGCGGTCGGCGACCCCGACGCGGGCGCCGCGGCGGTGCTTGGTGTTGACGACGAAGACGCCGCCCGGGCCCACCACCAGGTGGTCCAGGTCCGCCTCCCCGTTCCCGACGGGCAGCGCGTGGAAGACGCGCCACCCAGCGGGCAGGTGGGCGAGGCGGGCGCCGATCTCCCGCTCGCCGAGCGCTCCTACGAACCACGGGACGGTCTCGTCCGCCAGCGGCGTCACCCCGAGGGCGCGGGCCAACGGAGAGCGGGGCGGAGCCGCGTCGTGCAGGCGCACGACCTGCGCCATCACCGCCGTCCCGGGGGCCCGATCGCTCATCCGTCCGTTGTCCATCGCGCCACGGTATCCGGGGCGCCCGCGGCCCGGCAGTCCCCACTCCGGGCCGCTCCGCCGCGGCCTACCCCTGCTCGGGGGAGCCGGACTCCGGCAGCCGCTCCTCCAGGGAGTCGTTGTGCTCGGCCACGGCGTCCAGCTGGTCCTCGGGCGTCTGGCCGAGGCCCGACACCGCCTCGGCCAGCGCCTCCGCCCTGGTCAGGTCCTCATCGTCGTCGTCGGCGCGGAATTCGTCTCGATCGGTCATACGGCGCACAGTACGCGCCCCGGGAGTAGCATGCGCCCCATGAGCCGCATCGAAACCGGGATCGTCTCCTACACCGTCTCCGGCGACTACTTCGCCCGCGTCGGGGCCGACTTCGACGCAGAGGCCGTCGACGACGCCATCCTCGCCGAACTCAACCGCCGCCTGCCCGCTGGCGTTGTCGTCGAGCGCAGCGGGAAGGTCCTGGCCGAGGAGGCGCAGGCCGAGCAGGCGCGGAACCTCGACTGGGACGCGCTGCTCGCCAGCATCGACGTGGACCAGATCCTCGCCGAGCACGGGCGCTGACCGGGGGCCGCGTCGGCGCGTCCGTCAGCGCTTCAGCGCGCGTTCGTCAGCGCGCCTTCGTCAGCGCGCCTTCGTCACCGTGCCTTCTTGACCTCGTCGAAGGCGGCCAGGGCGGCCCTGCGGGTCTCCGCCAGGTCGACGATCGGCTCGGGGTAGTCGGCGGTGTCCCACTCCGGCACCCACCGGCGCACGTAGTCGCCGTGCGGGTCGAACTTGGTGCGCTGGAGCTCGGGGTTGAAGACGCGGAAGTAGGGTGCCGCGTCCGCGCCGCTGCCCGCGACCCATTGCCAGTTGAACGGGTTGCTCGCGGCGTCGGCGTCGACCAGGGTGTCCCAGAACCACTGCTCGCCGAGGCGCCAGTCGATCAGCAGGTTCTTGATGAGGAACGACGCGACCACCATGCGCACGCGATTGTGCATGGTCCCGGTTGTCCACAGTTCTCGCATTCCCGCGTCCACCAGCGGGATGCCGGTGCGACCCTGGTGCCAGGCCCGCAGAGCCGCACGGTGCAGGCGGGGCCAGGGGAAGGAGTCGTACTCGCGATGGATGTTGACGGTCGCCAGATCGGGGTGTGCGAAGAGCGTGTGGTGGGCGAACTCCCGCCAGCCCAGCTCGCTGAGGAAGGTGCTCGCGCCCTCGGCGTTCGCGCGGTCGCGCGCGTCGGAGGTCGCGTGCCAGACCTGGTGCGGGCTGAGCTCGCCCCAGCGCAGATGGGGCGACAGCCGGGAGGTCGCGTCGATGCCAGGGGTGTCCCGGTCGTCGCGGTAGCGGGCGACATCCTCGTCGAGGAACGCGGCGAGGCGCCGCCGGGCGGAGCGCTCGCCCGGCTTCCAGGCGTCCCGCAGCCCGTCTGCCCAGTCGGGATCCGTCGGCAGCAGACCGAGGTCGTCGATGCCCACACCGTCGATCGGATCGGCGGCCACCAGCTCTGTGGGCGCCGGAAGGGGCTTGCGGGGCGGGGGAGCGGCGAGGCAGGCGCGCCAGAACGGCGTATAGACCGAGAACGGGGTTCCCGCTCCCGTGCGGATCGTCCAGGGCTCGAAGAGCAGGGAGGCGGCGAAGCTGGCCGCTTCGAGGCCGCGCTCGCGCGCGGCGGTCTTGATCGCCTCGTCGATGCGTCGTTCGGCGCCGCCGTAGCGGCGGTTCCAGAACACGGCGCCGGCGCCGGTCTCGTGCAGCACCTCCGCGACGACCCGCTCGGCCGGCCCGCGACGCACCGTCAGGTGCGCGCCGAGCCGATCGAGCTCCTCCGCCAGGGCGGAGAGCGAGTGGTGCAGCCACCACCGCGCGGCGCCGCCGGGAGGGCGCACCCCCTCCGACTCCTCGTCCCAGACGTAGAGGCAGAGCACGGGGCGGCCCGAGTCGGCGGCGGTGCGCAGTGCAGGGTTGTCGGCGACGCGCAGGTCGTCGCGGAACCAGACGACGACCGGGGAGAGCTCCCGGTCGTCGCGGGCGGCCGTGCTCACAGGTCGATCGTGTCGCCGGGCTCCAGCGGGAAGTGCTCTCCGCCGTTCTGTTCCGTCGCCCAGGCGATGCGGCCGTTGGACATGTCCTTGCCCGCTCGCGAGAGCACCATCTCGTGCGTCGGGAAGCTGCGCTTCGGCTTCACCGCGAGCACGTAGTCCATCACCTCGGCGACCTTCATCCAGGGCGCGCCGGCCGGAGCCGCCAGCACATCCACCTCGATGCCCTCGGGGATCGTGAAGGAGTCGCCGGCGTAGTAGAGCTGGTCGTTGATCAGCACGCCGAGGTTGTCGACGGTGGGGATGCTCGAGTGGATGACGGCGTGCGTCCCGCCGAAGAACTGCAGGGTGAAGGGCTCGGCCTCCACCACGTCACCGGCGTGCACGACCGTCACGTCGAAGTCCGCGGCCGCCCGGGCGACGCCTTCGGGGGCGAAGATCTTCGCGTCCGGGTTCATGTCGAGCACCCGCTTGAGCTGCTCGGGGGTCCAGTGGTCGGCGTGCTCGTGCGTGATGACGACGGCCACGGTGTTGGCCGTGTCGGTCAGGGGCGTCGTGAAGCTGCCCGGGTCGACGAACAGCTTCTTACCGGAGTCCTCGAGGAGCAGTGCGGCGTGTTCGAACTTCGTGAGTCTCATGCCACAAGGAAATACCGATCCGGCGGAGCGTGCAAGCCGACCGTTCCGGGGTGGTGGAATATACCCGGGAGGGGTATTGTTCGAGACGACATGGACAGCATGAACGCACACGAGGACCAGCACACGGCCCACGAGCACGGCTCGGCGGGGCACGACGCGCATGACGCGCACGCGGGGCATGACGCTCATGACGCGCACGCGGGGCACGAGGCGCACGGCGGCCACGACGCGCACGGCGGCCACGACCACAGTGGTCACGCCGGGCACGACCCCGCGATCTTCCGGCGCAAGTTCTGGCTCACGCTCGTCCTGACCATCCCGACGCTCGTCTTCTCGCACGGCCTGCAGGAGATCCTCGGCCTCTCCGGCCCGCGGTTCCCCGGCAGCCAGTACATCCCCGCGGTGTTCGGCGTCGCGATCTTCTTCTACGGCGGCCTCGTGTTCCTGCGCGGCGCCGTCGACGAGCTGCGCAGCCGCCGCCCGGGCATGATGACGCTCATCTCGCTCGCGATCGTCGTCGCCTTCGGCTACAGCCTCGCGGTGACGCTGGGCCTGCCCGGCATGGACTTCTGGTGGGAGCTCGCCACCCTGATCCTGATCATGCTGCTGGGGCACTGGATCGAGATGTCCGCGGTCATGGGCGCGCAGGATGCCCTCGGGCAGCTGGCGAAGCTCCTGCCCGACACGGCGGAGCGGGTCGCCGATCCCGGCGCGGATCCCGAGCCGGTGCCGGTGGCGGACCTGCGCGTCGGCGACCTGGTTCGCGTCCGTCCGGGCGCCGGCGTCCCCGTCGACGGCGAGATCGTCGACGGCCGCAGCGACCTCGACGAGTCCCTCCTGACCGGCGAGTCCAAGCCGGTCACCCGTGGTCCCGGTGAGCAGGTCGTCGCCGGGAGCATCTCCGGCAGCGGCTCGCTCGTGGTGCGGGTGGGCAAGACCGGAGGCGACACCGCGCTCGCCGGGATCATGCGGCTCGTCGCCGACGCCCAGGCCAGCAAGTCGGGAACGCAGATCCTCGCCGACCGGGCGGCCGCGTGGCTCTTCTACGTCGCGCTCGCCGTGGCGACGGTCACCCTGGTCGTGTGGGTGCTGCTGCGTCCGGGCGACCCGGCCTTCGTCCTCGAACGCGTCGTCACCGTCCTCATCATCGCCTGCCCGCACGCCCTCGGCCTGGCCATCCCGCTCGTCGCCCAGATCTCCACGGCGATCGGTGCCCGCAACGGCCTCCTCATCCGCGACCGGCATGCCATGGAGGACGCCCGGCGCATCGACGTCGTCCTGTTCGACAAGACGGGCACCCTCACCGAGGGACGTCAGGGCGTCGCGTCCGTCGCGGCGGAGGGTGAGGACGAGGACGCACTCCTCGCGCTCGCAGCGGCCGTCGAGGCGCCCGCGGAGCACCCGATCGGCCGCGCGATCGTCGCTGCCGCCCGGGAGCGCGGGATCACCATCCCGCCGGTGACCGACTTCGAGGCGCTCGGCGGACGCGGCGCGGCGGGCACCGTCGCGGGGGAGCGGATCGTCGTCGGCGCGCCCCGGCTGCTCGCGGAGCGCGGAGCGTCTGCGGGCGAGCGCATCGCTGCGGCGGCCGACGCCGCATCCCGGCTCGGCCAGACCGTCGTGTACGTGCTGCAAGGCGAGCGCGTGGCCGGGGCGATCGCCCTCGCCGACGTCGTGCGTCCCGAGTCGGCGGAGGCGGTGCGCGCCCTGCGGGACCGTGGAATCCGCGTCGCGATGCTCACCGGCGACTCCCGCGCGGTGGGGGAGGCGGTTGCGGCCGGACTCGGCATCGACGAGGTCTACGCGGAGGTCCTCCCCGGAGACAAGGCCGGCACGGTGGCGCGCCTCCAGCGCGACGGATCGCGCGTGGCGATGGTCGGCGACGGGGTGAACGACGCCCCGGCGCTCGCCCAGGCGGACGTCGGCATCGCGATCGGCGCCGGGACGGACGTGGCGATCGAGTCCGCTGGCATCGTGCTCGCCTCCAGCGATCCGCGTGGGGTCGCGAAGGTGGTCGAGCTCTCCCGGGCGACGTACCGCAAGATGCTCCAGAACCTGGCGTGGGCCACCGGGTACAACGTGATCGCGCTCCCGCTCGCAGCGGGTGTGGCGACCGGGATCGGCGTCGTCGTGTCCCCGGCGTTCGGCGCCGTGCTCATGTCGGTCTCCACGATCGTCGTCGCCCTCAACGCTCAGTTGCTGCGCCGCGTGCGCCTGTAGACGTCGCCCCGCCGGGGACGCCCGCCACAGCGTCCCCGGCGTGGCGAGGTCGTGTGCCATCATCGTGCACTATGGCCGCACACCAGAGGACCGTCGTGGTCGCGATCAACCCGATGGCCTCGTTCGGGCATCGCCGCGAGGTGGGGCCGCACGTCGTCCAGCGGTTGCGCGAGGCCGGCCACGTCGCCATCCCCGTCGACGAGGCGAACATCGAGCTCCTCCGGCGCGAGACCTCCCGGATCGTGGAGGCCGGAGCGGACGCGCTCGTGGTCGTCGGCGGCGACGGGATGGCCAACCTCGGCATCAACATCGTCGCGCAGACCCCCGTGCCGCTCGGCATCGTGCCGAGCGGCACCGGCAACGACCTCGCCGCCGGGCTCGGCATCCCGGTGGGCGACACGGAGGCGGCGATCGCGCACCTGCTGGCCGCCCTCGACCGCGAGCCGCGCACGATCGACGCCGGCGTGGTCCGGCATGGCGGGCTGACCACCTTCTTCGGCGGCGTCCTGTCGGCCGGCTTCGACGCGACGGTGAACGAGCGCGCCAACCTGATGACGCGCCCGCGCGGCCGCAGCCGGTACATCCTCGCCCTCCTCCGCGAGCTGGCGACCCTCGCACCCCGCCCGTACCGCATCACGGCCGACGGCGAGGAGTTCGCGACCGAGGCGATGCTCGTCTCGGTCGCGAACAACCGCTCCCTCGGGGGCGGCATGCGCATCGTCCCGCACGCGTCCCTCGACGACGGGCGACTCGACCTCTTCATCGTGCGCCGGATGTCGAAGACACGCTTCCTGCGCGTGTTCCCGCGGGTGTTCCGCGGCGAGCACACCGACCTGCCGGAGGTCGCGTTCCGCCCGCTGACCACCGCCAGGATCGAGGCGGAGGGCGTCGTCGCCTACGCGGACGGGGAGCGGATCGGCCCCCTCCCGGTCGAGGTCGGCATCGTCCCCGGGGCGCTCCGGATGCTGGCCTGAGGGTCGCGACACACCCGGATTTCGCGCTCGTTTTGGAGGAAGAACCAGAACTGTGGCATGATCATTGAGTTGTAAAACACGGCCCCATCGTCTAGCGGCCTAGGACGTCGCCCTCTCACGGCGGTAACGCGGGTTCAAATCCCGCTGGGGTCACCACTCAGAAGAAGCCCTCTCGGACCATGTCCGGGAGGGCTTCTTCGTGTGTTCGGGATGCTCACGGCACCGCGAGCGCCTCGTATACGGGCGTGAGCTCCTTCCAGCGCGGCTGCCACACGGAGTCCTCGCCCGCCAGCGCGCGCCCGAGGTCCTCGAGATGCGCCTGCCAGCCGGCGCCGTGGAAGTGCAGGACCTCGAGGGGCAGTCCCCGTTCCTCCACCACCAAGCGGGTGCGGTCGCCCTCGGCCGTGAGCCGCGCCTCGACGACCGTCTCATCGTCCGCGCCGGGGGAGAGGGTCACGAGGAGGCGGCCGGGCGCCTCGCAGACGTCGACGCGCCCCGGTCCCTCCCAGCCGCTCGTGAAGACGGCGTGGAACGTCCCGCCGAGAACGGGCTCGCCCTCGACGTCGGCCATCCAGCGGGCGAGTCTCGCGGGCTGCGTGATCGCCGACCAGAGGTCGTCGATGGCGGTGTCGTAGACGTCCTCGACGCGGACGGCGCCGCGCTGGTCGTCCAGCCGGCGCATGGTGCCGATGATGCGGTTCACTCTGCTCTCCTGTTCTGCTCGGTCGTGCTCTGCCGAGCGGGCGGATCCGTCCGGCGCTTGCCGCGCGCGACCTCGGTGTGCAGGGCGTCGAGCCGCTGCTCCCAGGTGGCGCGATAGCGGTCGAGCCAGGCGTCCAGCTCGATCAGCGGCTCCGGGCGGAGCCGGTACACGCGCCACTGCGACCGCTGGTCGACCTCGACGAGCCCGCTCTCGCGGAGCACGCGGAGGTGTCGCGAGACCCCGGGCCGGGCGATCGGCAAGGCGTCGGCCAGTTCGCCGGCGGTCGCCGGTCCCGTCCGCAACCGTTCGAGGATGGTGCGCCGGCTCTCGTCGGCCAGCGCATGCAGCAGAGCGTCCATGCCCTCAATGTACCCATTCCGTTACGTAACCAAAAGGGTACATACCCAGATTTGTGCCAAATGTCCCCTTTGGGCCCGCCATTCCCCGCATTTGGCACAAATGTGGGCGGGCGGGGAGCGGCGTCAGGGGAGCCATTCCGTCGGGAAGTGGTCGCGGATGCGTTCCGTGAAGTACTGCCCGGCCGACGGCGCCGTGCGGAACTCGCGCCACACCCGCTCCGAGACGAGGCGGTACCGGTACCGCGCCCCCGACATGAAGACGATCTCGAGGATGTGCTCGCGGCTGTCGAAGCCCGCCGCGGCGACGACCGCGCTCTCGAACTCGACCCACTCCACGCGCCGAACTGTACGCGTGTGCGCGGGGCGCGGGGGAGTCCGGTAGAATGGGTGATCGCGAAGGGGAGTATCCCGGACGGCCGCGGTGCACGCACCGCCGCCGGCGCTGTGAACGTCATCACGGTCCGCTCTGGACCCGGGCACAGCGGCACCCGACAGGGTGCGGGAGAGACTTTCGGCTCTTTTACGATGCCCTTCGAAAGGTCCCTTCATGGAACTCGCCCTCCCGCTCTGGTTCGAGATCGGCTCGATGGTCGTGCTGCTGCTCGTCCTCGCGTTCGACCTGCTGATCGTCTTCAAGCGCCCGCACATCCCGAGCCCCAAGGAGTCGGCGCTGTGGGTGTCGTTCTACGTGGCGCTCGCGCTGGTCTTCGCGCTCCTGATGCTGCTCATCGGGGATGCAGAGCACGCCGGGCAGTTCCTCGCCGGCTGGCTGACCGAGTACAGCCTGAGCATCGACAACCTGTTCGTCTTCGTGATCATCATGAGCAGGTTCGCCGTGCCCCGGAAGTACCAGCAGGAGGTGCTCATGGTGGGCATCATCCTGGCGCTGATCTTCCGCGGAGTCTTCATCGTGCTCGGCGCCAGCCTGATCGCGAGCTTCAGCTGGATCTTCTACATCTTCGGCGCGTTCCTGCTCTGGACGGCGATCAACCAGGCCTTCGGCAACCACGACGACGAGGGCCAGAAGGACAGCTGGTTCATCCGCTTCTCGCGCAAGCGGCTCAAGGTGTCCGACCAGTACGAGGGCAACAAGCTGCGCACCACGGTCGCCGGGCGCCGGATGTTCACCCCGATGATCATCGTCTTCATCGCCCTCGGCACGACGGACCTGCTCTTCGCCCTGGACTCCATCCCCGCGATCTTCGGCATCACGCAGAGCCCGTTCATCGTCTTCACCGCGAACGTGTTCGCGCTGATGGGGCTGCGCCAGCTGTACTTCCTGCTCGGTCACCTGCTCGACAAGCTCGTGTACCTCAAGTACGGGATCGCGTTCATCCTCGCCTTCATCGGCGTGAAGCTCGTGTTCCACGCGATGCACGAGAACGAGCTGCCCTTCATCAACGGCGGCCACCACATCGAGTGGGCGCCCGACATCGACACCTGGACGTCGCTCGCGGTCATCGTGGGGTCGATGGTTGTCGCTACCATTGCAAGTCTGGTGAAGCTCAGGATGAGCGGATCCACGCTCGCCGAGGCGATCCACGGCGATGACGACGACGAGGCCGACGAGGCCCCGGCGGCCGGGGCCGGAGAGGTCGCGGTCCCGCGCGATCAGCAGGAGGACCCCCGCACATGACCTCACACGTCGGCGTGAGCGCCCGGAGCGACATCGGGGCGGTACGCCACGTGAACGAGGACGGATTCCTCGCGGAGGACCCGGTCTACGTCGTGGCCGACGGCATGGGAGGCCACGCCCGCGGCGACCTGGCCAGCCAGACGGCCGTCGCGAGCCTCGCCCGCACGCTGCAGCCGGGCACCCGGCCGACGCCGGACGAGGTGATCGCGGCGATCGACGAGGCCAACGCGGCGGTCCGCGCCCTGTCGGGAGTGGACGAGTCCGGTCCCGCGGTGGCGGGTACGACCCTGGCGGGCGTCGTCCGCGTGCGCGTCCCCGAGCGGGCGGCGGAGCAGTGGATGGTCGTCAACGTCGGCGACTCGCGCGTCTACGCGTGGGACGGCACGACGCTCTCGCAGCTCACGGTCGACCACTCCGCCGTGCAGGAGCTCGTCGACGCCGGGCTGATCACCGAGGCGCAGGCGGCCGTCCATCCCGAGCGCAACATCATCACGCGCGCGCTCGGCGCGGAGGACTTCGTCGACACCGACACCGAGCTGCTCCCCGACGAGGGGCGCCGCGTGTTCGTCATCTGCTCCGACGGCCTGACGCGCGAGCTCAGCGACAGCCGCATCGCCGCCATCCTCGCCGCGCAGCCCGACGATCCGGCCGGCGCGCTCGTGGAGGCCGCGGTCGAGGCGGGCGGTCACGACAATGTGACGGTGCTCGTCATCGCCGCTGACGAGGCCGACGCAACGACGGTGATATCCTGACTCCGTGCACGCGGGTCTTCTCCTCCTTAGCCGCCGCGGCGAGTCCTAGTTCTCAGGCCACCCTCGCCGCGGAGTCCGTCGACGGCTGATCCGCACGCAAGCTAAGGAGAACGAGCACAATGACGACCGAAACCGATCGCACTCCGCTGACCCTCGCCGAGAAGGTCTGGCGCGACCACCTGGTCGTGAAGGGCGAGGACGGCTCGCCCGACCTGATCTACATCGACCTGCACCTCGTGCACGAGGTCACCAGCCCCCAGGCCTTCGACGGCCTGCGGATGGCGGGGCGCCCGCTGCGGCGCCCGGACCTCACGATCGCGACCGAGGACCACAACACCCCGACCGTCGGCATCGACCGGCCGATCGCCGACCTCACCAGCCGCACGCAGATCGAGACGCTGCGACGCAACGCCGAGGAGTTCGGCGTGCGCCTGCACTCGCTGGGCGACGTCGAGCAGGGCATCGTCCACGTCGTCGGCCCGCAGCTGGGTCTGACGATGCCGGGCATCACGGTGGTCTGCGGCGACTCCCACACCTCCACCCACGGCGCGTTCGGCGCCATGGCGTTCGGCATCGGCACCAGCGAGGTCGAGCACGTCATGGCCACGCAGACGCTGCCGCTGAAGCAGTTCAAGACGATGGCGATCACGGTGGAGGGCGACCTGCGCCCCGGCGTGACCGCGAAGGACATCATCCTGGCCGTCATCGCGAAGATCGGCACCGGAGGCGGACAGGGCTACGTGCTCGAGTACCGCGGCAGTGCCATCCGCGCGCTCTCCATGGAGGGCCGGATGACCATCTGCAACATGTCGATCGAGGCGGGCGCGCGCGCCGGCATGGTCGCCCCGGACGAGACCACCTACGCGTACCTGAAGGGCCGCCCGCACGCGCCGGAAGGCGCCGACTGGGACGAGGCCGTCGCCTACTGGGACACCCTCGCGACCGACGACGACGCCGTGTTCGACGCCGAGGTCTACCTCGACGCCGCCGACATCGAGCCGTTCGTCACCTGGGGGACCAACCCCGGGCAGGGCGTCTCGCTCAGCCAGTCCGTGCCGGACCCGGCGCAGATCGAGGACGCGAACGCCCGTGCCGCCGCCGAGCGCGCACTGGAGTACATGGACCTCGAGGCCGGGACGCCGATGAAGAGCATCCCCGTCGACGCCGTCTTCATGGGCTCCTGCACCAACAGCCGCATCGAGGACCTCCGCGCCTTCGCCTCCCTGATCAAGGGCCGCAAAAAGGCCGACAACGTGCGCGTCATGGTCGTGCCCGGCAGCGCCCGCGTGCGCATCGAGGCCGAGGCCGAGGGCATCGACAAGATCGTCGAGGAGTTCGGCGCCGAGTGGCGCTTCGCGGGCTGCTCGATGTGCCTGGGCATGAACCCGGACCAGCTGGCGCCGGGGGAGCGCTGCGCCTCCACCTCGAACCGCAACTTCGAGGGCCGCCAGGGCAAGCGCGGCCGCACCCACCTGGTCTCCCCGCTCGTCGCGGCGGCGACCGCGATCCGCGGCACCCTGTCCAGTCCCTGGGATTTGGATAACGATGGCGGCGACACGCCGTCCGGCGACGGCGTGGACACCCGCGCCGGGGAGAAGGTGGGCGCCTGATGGAGAAGTTCGAGACCGTGACCGGCGTGGCCGTCCCGCTGCGCCGTTCCAACGTGGACACCGACCAGATCATCCCTGCGGTGTTCCTCAAGCGCGTCACCAAGACCGGCTTCGACGACGCCCTCTTCCACGAGTGGCGCAAAGACCCGGACTTCATCCTGAACCAGGCTCCGTACCAGGGCGCCTCGGTGCTCGTCGCCGGCGCCGACTTCGGCACGGGGTCGTCGCGCGAGCACGCCGTCTGGGCGTTGCGCGACTACGGCTTCCGCGTCGTGCTGAGCCCGCGCTTCGCCGACATCTTCCGCGGCAACTCCGGCAAGCAGGGACTGCTCGCCGGGCAGATCACGGAGGAGGACGCGGAGCGTCTCTGGGCGGCCATCGAGGCTCAGCCGGGAATAGCGGCGACGGTGGATCTGGTTGCCAAGACTGCGACGATCGGTGAGGTCCAGGTGTCTTTCGACATCGACGATTACACTCGCTGGCGTTTGCTCGAAGGGTTGGACGACATCGCTCTGACCCTGCGCGACGAGGCGCGCATCTCCGAATACGAAAGCGGCCGCGCTGGTTGGCGGCCCAAGACACTCCCGGTGAAACTTTGAACTCACTTCTTCAGGACGCTCAGGCAGCTGGAGCACGCGTCGGCCTCAAGGGCGACCGCATCACGATCAACGGCGGCATCCCGCTCCGGGGCCGCATCGAGGTCCGCGGGGCCAAGAACTTCGTCACCAAGGCGATGGTCGCCGCGATCCTCGGCGAGGGCCCGAGCGTCCTGCGGAACGTGCCGGACATCAGCGACGTCCGCGTCGTTCGCGGGCTGCTCGAGGTCCACGGCGTCAAGGTGACCGACGGCGGCGAGGACGGCGAGCTCCTGCTCGACCCGAGCGCCGTCGAGTCGGCCCACATGGCCGACATCGACGCCCACGCCGGCTCCAGCCGCATCCCGATCCTGTTCTGCGGGCCGCTGCTGCACCGTCTCGGCGAGGCGTTCATCCCCGACCTCGGCGGCTGCCGCATCGGCGACCGCCCGATCGACTACCACCTCGACGTGCTGCGCCAGTTCGGCGCCGTGGTCGACAAGCGCCCGACCGGCATCCGCCTGAGCGCCCCCAACGGCCTCCACGGCGCGAAGCTCTCGCTCCCGTACCCGAGCGTCGGCGCCACCGAGCAGGTCCTGCTGACGGCGGTCCGCGCCGACGGCATCACCGAGCTCTCGGGCGCGGCGATCGAGCCCGAGATCATGGATCTCATCAACGTGCTGCAGAAGATGGGCGCGATCATCTCGGTCGACACCGACCGCGTGATCCGCATCGAGGGCGTCAAGAAGCTCGTCGGCTACAGCCACACCGCGCTCTTCGACCGCAACGAGGCCGCCAGCTGGGCGGCCGCGGCGCTGGCCACCAACGGCGACATCTACGTCGGCGGCGCCCGCCAGCCCGAGATGCTCACCTTCCTCAACGTCTTCCGCAAGGTCGGCGGCGCGTTCGAGATCCACGACGACGGCATCCGGTTCTTCCACCCGGGAGGCACCCTCAAGCCGGTCGTGATCGAGACCGACGTGCACCCCGGCTTCATGACCGACTGGCAGCAGCCGCTCGTCATCGCGCTCGCGAAGGCGGAGGGCGTGTCGATCGTGCACGAGACCGTGTACGAGCAGCGCTTCGGCTTCGTCGACGCGCTCATCGACATGGGTGCGAAGATCCAGGTGCACAAGGAGTGCCTGGGCGGCCACGCGTGCCGCTTCGGTCAGCGCAACTTCAACCACTCCGCGGTCATCATGGGCCCGACGGAGCTCAAGGGCGCCGACATCGAGATCCCGGACCTGCGCGGCGGCTTCAGCCACCTGATCGCGGCGCTGACCGCCGAGGGCACCTCGACCGTCAGCAACGTCGGCATCATCAGCCGCGGATACGCGAACTTCATCACGAAGCTGGAGCAGCTCGGAGCGGACTTCGTCCTCGAAGGGTGACGGCACGGATAATAGGGATGTGTCACATCCCGAAGATCCCGCCGTCCAGCGTCCCCCGGTGAAGCGTCAGCGTTCCGAGAAGAGCCGTCCGTCGATCTTCTGGGTCCTCGCGGGCCTCGTCGTGCCGATCGGCAGCCTCATGGCCCGGTTCCGCATGGTCGACCGTGAGAAGATGCCGCGCCACGGCGCGTACATCGTCGCCCCGAACCACTACAGCGAGATCGACCCCGTGATGGTGGGGATGGTGCTGTGGCACCTCGGGCGGCTGCCGCGCTTCCTCGCGAAGGACAGCCTGTTCCGGATCCCGGTCGTGGGCTGGTTCCTGCGCAAGTCCGGCCAGGTGCCGGTCGCGCGCGGAGGGGGTGCCCGCGGCGCGACGACGCTCGACGCCGCGCAGAAGATCATCGAGGAGGGCCGGATCGTCGTCGTCTACCCGGAGGGCTCGCTGACCCGCGACCCCGACATGTGGCCGATGCGCGGCAAGACGGGCGCCGCCCGCATGGCGCTCGAGCACGGCATCCCGGTGATCCCGATGGCGCACTGGGGGACGCAGCAGGTGATGGCGCGGTACTCGAAGAAGATCAGCTTCTTCCCGCGCAAGACGATCGACGTGAAGTTCGGCGACCCCGTCGACCTCTCGGCGTTCGAGGGCCGCAACCTCGACAGCGCGACCCTGGCCGAGGCCACGGCCGTCATCATGGCGGCCATCACCGCCCTGCTCGAGGACCTCCGCGGCGAGAAGGCTCCCGCGGAGCGCTGGGACCCCTCCCAGCACAACCAGAAGGAGACCGGCCGCTTCGATGGCTAAGACGGCACGCACGGCCCCGCCCACGCCGCCTCGCCGCATCGCGGTGCTCGGCGCCGGCAGCTGGGGGACCACATTCGCGAAGATCCTCGCCGACGGCGGCTCGGACGTCGTGCTCTGGGCACGCCGCCCCGAGCTGGCGCGCGAGATCAACGAGGTCAAGCGCAACAGCGACTACCTCGAGGGCATCAACCTCCCGCGCAACCTGCGGGCGACCTCCAAGCTCGGCGAGGCGATGCGGGATGCGGAGGTCGTGTTCGTGTCCATCCCGAGCCAGACCCTCCGCGACAACCTGGAGGCGATCAAGCCGTATCTCGGGCCGTCGACGATCGTGGTCAGCCTGATGAAGGGCGTCGAGCGCGGAACCGGCCTGCGGATGAGCGAGGTGATCGCCCAGGGCCTCCCCATCGAGCCCGAGCGCATCGCGGTGGCCTCCGGGCCGAACCTGGCGCTGGAGATCGCGCGCGAGCAGCCGACCGCCGCCGTGGTGTCGTCGGTGAGCCTCGAGACCGCGCAGTCGGTCGCGATGGCCGCCACCAACCGCTACTTCCGCAGCTACGTGAACACCGACGTGATCGGCACCGAGTTCGGCGGCGTGCTGAAGAACCTCATCGCCGTGGCGATCGGCATCGTCGACGGCGTCGGCTACGGCGAGAACACCAAGGCGTCGATCATCACGCGCGGACTGGTCGAGATGACCGACTTCGCCGTGGCGTACGGCGCCGAGGCCCAGACGCTCTCGGGGCTCGCGGGCCTCGGCGACCTGATCGCGACCTGCGAGTCGTCGCTCAGCCGCAACAACACCGCCGGGCGACTGCTCGGCCAGGGCTACAGCTTCACCGACGTGGTGAAGCAGATGAACCAGACGGCGGAGGGGCTGGCCTCGGTCGCCCCCGTGCTGAGCCTGGCGGAGGCGCGCGGGGTGGAGATGCCGATCGTGCGGCAGGTGAGCCAGGTGCTCGCCGGCACGCTCGATCCCAAGGACATCGCGCCGCACCTCACGACGGACTCGGACGAGCCGCAAGGCGAAAGGACGACGGATGACGGACACGGCCACGGTGGCTCTTCTCTTCGGGGGGCGTTCAAGCGAGCACTCGATCAGCTGCGCAACGGCGGCCGGGGTCCTCGCGGCGATCGACCGTAGCGCGTACCGCGTCATCCCGATCGGGATCACGCACGACGGCGCCTTCACGCTGCAGCCGGACGACGCCGCTCGCTTCGCCCTGAACGCGGAGGTGCTGCCGGAGGTCGAGGACAACGGCACGCGCATCCACTGGCCCGAGAGCGTCGCCACGCGCGAGCTGACCGTCACGCACCCGGACGGCACGGTCGAGTCGCTCGGCGACGTCGACATCGTCTTCCCGATCCTGCACGGCCCGTGGGGCGAGGACGGCACGATCCAGGGCCTGCTCGAGCTGGCCGGCCTGCCGTACGTCGGCAGCGGCGTGCTCGCGAGCGCGCTTGGGATGGACAAGCACTTCACGAAGACCGTGCTGCAGCAGGCGGGCATCCCCGTCGCCCCCTGGCAGACCGTGACCGCCCACCGCTGGCGCACGGCGCCGGACGCGGTCCGGGAGGGCGCGCAGGCGCTCGGCCTGCCCGCCTTCGTCAAGCCGGCGCGCGCCGGCTCCAGCGTCGGCGTCACCAAGGTCAAGGACTGGTCCGAGCTGGACGCCGCGATCGAGATCGGCCTCGCCGAGGACGACCGGGTGCTCATCGAGTCGGCGCTGGTCGGCCGCGAGGTGGAGATCGCCGTCCTCGGCGGCCGCCCGGGCGAGCCCGCCCGTGCCTCCGTCGCCGGCGAGGTCGTCGTCTCGGGCCGCGACTTCTACGACTTCGCAGCGAAGTACCTGGATGCTCCGGGCATCGACCTCATCTGCCCGGCCGAGCTGAGCGACGCCGAGCTCGCCGACATGGCGGACCTCGCCGTGCGCGCGTTCGACGCGATCGGCGGCGAAGGGCTCGCGCGCGTGGACTTCTTCCTCACCGCCGACGGCTTCGTGATCAACGAGATCAACACCATGCCCGGGTTCACGCCGATCTCGATGTTCCCGCGCTGCTGGCAGGAGTCGGGGCTGTCGTACCCGGACCTGATCGACGAGCTGATCCAGGTCGCCCTGGCGCGCGCCGCGGCCTGAGGCGGCTACGCTCGCGCCTCCGGTCGCGCCCGCTCAGCGGGTCGGCGTGGGCGTCGGGGTCGGGGTGGCCGTCGGCGTGTCGGTCGGGGTGAGGCTGGTGTCCAGCGTCGAGAGGCACTGACGGGTCTGCTTGATCGTCGAGACCGCCGACGCGAACTCCGGGAGCACCGACGAGTCGGACACGCCCGAGACGTGGTCGATCACGACCTCCGTCGCCGGCGTGCGGCCGAAGGTCTGGTAGACGATGGTCTTGGCGGTCGGGTCCGTCATCAGCACCCAGTCCACGCCGTTCACGTTGACGCACGGCTGCGTCGTGGGCCCGATCGGCGGCACGCCGCAGCGCAGGATGACCGCGGCCGGGTCGCCCCAGGCGCCCGTGGCCTGCGCGTCGGTGATGCGCTTGTCCTTGTCCGCGACCGTGTCGGGCAGGCGCACGCTGATCTCGGCGCAGCCCGGGTCGTTCGCGGCGGCGCCGGGCTCGAGCGAGACGGTGGGCGCGCAGCCGGCGAGGGCGAGGGCGGCGGCGGCGAGGACGGCGGCGAGGGCGGTGCGGCGAACGGTCACGATGATTCAGGCTAGCGTTTCCAGACATGGGAATGTCTGAGAGCACGGCGGCCGGCGCGACGATGGGCGAGACCACCGAGCGGGAGGCGCTCCGCCGCATCTTCCCGCGGCTCCCCGGATCGTCGACCACACTGGTCGGCCCCGGCGACGACGCGGCGGTGCTCGCGGCGCCCGACGGCCGCTACGTCGTCACCACGGACATGATGGTCCACGGCCCGGACTTCCGCCTCGCCTGGTCGTCGCCGGAGGATCTCGGCTGGAAGGCCGCGGCCACCAACCTGTCCGACGTGGCCGCGATGGGCGCCGTCCCGACCGCTCTGGTCGTCGCGATCGCGGCGCCCTCGACCATGCCTGTCGCCGACCTGGAGGCCATCGCCGACGGGTTCCGGCTCGCCTGCGAGGAGCTCGCGCCCGGCTGCGGCGTCGTGGGCGGGGATCTCTCCGTCTCGGAGACGCTGACCTTCGCGGTGACCGCGTTCGGCGACCTCCAGGGGCGCGCCCCTGTGCTCCGCAGCGGCGCGCGCCCCGGTGATGTCGTCGCCGTGTCCGGCGTGCTCGGCGCCGCCGCGGAGGGGCTCCGGCTGATGTTCGCGGAGGGGGTGGACGAGCACGGCGTCCCGAGTCGCGAGCGGTTCGCGGACGTCTACGCCGCGCATCCCGAGACGGTCGGCGCGCAGCTGCGGCCGCGTCCACCCATCGCCGACGGGCCGCGCGCGGCCGAAGCCGGTGCGACGGCGATGCTCGACCTCAGCGACGGGCTGGCGCTGGATGCGCGACGCGTGGCGGAGGCCAGCGGCGTCGCGATCGACCTGGACCCCGCCGCGCTGGGAAACGACGTCCGGTCGGCGTTGACCGGGGGAGAGGACCATTCCCTGTTCGCCGCGTTCCCGCCCGGGACGGCGCTCCCGGGCGAATTCCGGCGGATCGGCGTGGTGCGGGAGGGCGACGGCCTCCTCGTCGACGGCCGCCCGTTCGACGAGCGCGGCGGGTGGGACCCGTACCTGGAGTGGGACGGCGCCGCCGGCTGACGCGCCCCGCGTTCCCTCGCAATCCAGTCGTCACGACATGCCGTCTCCGGCGGTGTGCTGACGGCGTGTCGCGACCACCCGTTCGAGGCCAGCGGCGTGTCGCTACGCGCCCGAGGGCTCCAGCCAGAAGAGGGCGGTCTCGCCGTAGTCCTTGCGGCGCACGAGCGCCAGGCCGTCCGGGAGGGTGGGCTCGCCGGTGCGCGTGCTGCGCTCGACGCAGACGGAGGCGTGCGGGGCCAGCAGCGGCACGACCGCGGTCAGCACCCCGAGCAGCTCGGCGTCGTCCACGTCGTACGGCGGGTCGATGAACACGAGGTCGAAGGGGCCGAACGCACCGGCGAGGTACGCCTGGGCGGCCACCGCGCGCACTTCGACCGTCGGGCGCGCGGAGGCCGGTGCGGCTTTGGTGACGGCGGCGGCGTTGCGCTTGCACACCTGCGCGGCGGCCGGGCTGCGCTCCACGAGGGTCACCGCGGTCGCGCCCCGGCTCGCCGCTTCGAGACCCAGTGCGCCGGAGCCGGCGTAGAGGTCGAGCACGTGCGCGCCGTGCACGGCGCCGCGCGCGTCGAGGGCGGAGAAGGCGGCCTCGCGCACCCGGTCGCTCGTGGGCCGGGTGCCGCTCTTCGGCACCTGCAGGGCGAGGGAGCCGGCGTATCCGGAGACGATTCGGGTCATGGCCATCCGAGCCTAGCCGCATCCCGCCCTCGCCTTTCGGCGCCCGCGCCCGCAATATAGGGGCATGGAGGAACGCCTCGCTCAGTCCGAGCTCGACGCGTTGTGGGACGTCGACGATCCGGTGGGTTCCGCCGAGCGGATCGCGGCCGCGGCCGCCGAGCCGTTCCGGGGCGAAGTGGTGCGGGCCGAGCTGGAGACGCAGCGCGCGCGGGCGTTCGGCATCCAGGGGCGCTTCGCCGAGGCGGAGGCGCTGCTCGAGTCGATGGAGCCGGCGAGCGGGCGGCTCCACGTGCGCATCCTCCTCGAGCGGGGCCGGCTGCTCGCAGGCGAGGGCCGTGGCCCCGAGTCCGTCGACGTGCTCGAGGAGGCGCTCCAGGCGGCCCGCCGCGAGGGCGAGACCTTCCTCGCGGCCGACGCCGCGCACATGCTCGCGATCGCCGACCCGGCGCGCGGTGAGCAGTGGACGGCCGAGGCGTTCGCCGACCTCGCGCAGTCCGACGACCCGCGCACGCTCCGCTGGCGCGTCGCGCTGCACAACAACCGCGGCTGGGCGCTGCTGGAGGGCGGCGACGCGACGGCCGCGGTCGGCGAGTTCGAACGGGCCCTCGCCGCCGCCGAGGAGCACGGCACCCTCGACCAGCGGTTCGTCGCGCGCTGGGCGGTCGCCCGCGGGCTCCGGGAGGCCGGCCGCGCCGGCGAGGCGCTGGAACGGCAGCGCGCCCTCGCCGCCGAGCGCCCGGGCGACCCGCACGTCGAGGCCGAGATCGCCGCGCTGACGGGGGCTGCGCCTACGATCGAATCATGACCAACGCCTCCGTCCCGGCCGCCGAGGGCGCGATCACCCTCGACTCGCGGCTGAGCGGCGTGCTCGGCGGGCGCACCGCCTCGGCCTTCGAGAAGGCGTTCGGGATGCGCACCGTCGGCGATCTGCTGCACCACTTCCCGCGGCGGTACGCCCGTCGCGGCGAGCTGACCGCTCTCGCCAACCTCCCGCTGGACGAGAACGTCACGATCATCGCCGAGGTCCTGCGAGTGCAGGAGCGCTCGATGCGCGCGCGGCGCGGCTCGATCCTCGAGGTGAAGATCTCCGACGGCGAGGGCATCCTGACGCTGACGTTCTTCAACCAGTCGTGGCGCTCGAAGGACCTGGTGCCGGGCGTGCGCGGGATCTTCGCGGGCAAGGTCTCCGCGTACCGCGGCGCCCTGCAGCTGGCGCACCCCGACTACGAGCTGTTCGAGCCCGACTCCGAGAACGCCGTGGTGCCGGGCAGCGCCGCCGCGAAGGAGTGGGCGCAGACGCCCATCCCGATCTACCCGGCGACCGGCACCGTGGCGAGCTGGCAGGTGCAGAAGGCCGCCGAGCTCGCCCTCGACGCGCTCGACTCCGCGCCGGACCCGGTGCCGGCCTCCATCGCCGCGGAGCGCGGGCTGCTGTCGTACCGGGAGGCGTTGGAGGGCATCCACCGCCCCGAGAAGGACGCGCAGTGGCAGCGGGCCCGGGATGCGCTCCGCTTCCAGGAGGCGTTCGTGCTGCAGGCGGCGCTGCTGCAGCAGCGGGCCGAGGCGCGCACCGTCGCGTCGACGCCGCGCCGGGCCGAGCCGGGCGGGCTGCTCGAGCGCTTCGACGCCGCCCTGCCGTTCACTCTCACCGAGGACCAGGCGCTCGTCGGCAGCGAGATCGCGCACGATCTGGGCGGGACCGCCGCGATGCACCGCCTGGTGCAGGGCGAGGTGGGCTCCGGCAAGACGCTCGTCGCGCTGCGTGCGATGCTCGCGGTCGCCGACTCCGGCGGCCAGTCCGCCCTGCTCGCGCCGACCGAGGTGCTCGCCGCCCAGCACCTGCGGTCGATCGCGGCGATGCTCGGCCCCGATCTCTCGGCGCAGCTGATGCCGACCCTCCTGACCGGCCAGCTCGGCGCGCAGGAGCGCAAACGGGCACTGCTGCGCACCGTGTCGGGCCAGGCCCGCATCGTCATCGGCACGCACGCGCTGCTCGGCGATGCCGTCACGTTCTTCGACCTGGGGCTCGTCGTGGTCGATGAGCAGCACCGGTTCGGCGTCGAGCAGCGGGAGGCGCTGCGGGCGAAGGGCGGCACGCCGCCGCACGTCCTCGTGCTCACCGCGACGCCCATCCCGCGCACCGTCGCCATGACCGTCTTCGGCGACCTGGACGTCTCCACGATCGCCCAGCTCCCCGCCGGGCGGCAGGGGATCGAGAGCTTCGTGGTGCCGCTCTCCGACCGCCCCGGGTGGGAGCGCCGGATCTGGGAGCGCGCCTCCGAGGAGATCGCGAAGGGCAGGCAGGTGTTCGTCGTCTGCCCGGCGATCACCGGCAAGGAGGCCGAGGACGACGGCGAGGAGGGGGCGCCCGCCGCGGAGGAGGGGTCCGCCGACGCGCCGCCCCGCGCCGTCGCGAGCGTCGAATCGGTCGCGGCCCAGGTGCGCGCCGACCCGCTCTTCGCCGACGCGCGCATCGGCGTGCTGCACGGAAAGCTCCCGAGCGAGACCAAGGACGAGGTCATGCGGTCCTTCGCCGCCGGGGGCATCGACCTCCTGATCGCGACGACGGTGATCGAGGTCGGCGTCAACGTGCCGAACGCCTCGGCCATGGTCGTGCTCGACGCCGACCGCTTCGGCGTCTCGCAGCTGCACCAGCTGCGCGGCCGGGTCGGTCGCGGCGACATCCCGGGACTGTGCCTGCTGGTCACGGCCGCCGAGGAGGGGTCCCTCGCCCGCGAGCGCGTGGAGGCGGTCGCCGCCACGCTCGACGGCTTCGAGTTGGCCAACGTCGACCTGGAGCTGCGCCGGGAGGGCGACGTGCTCGGCGCGCGGCAGTCCGGCGGCCGGTCGTCGCTGCGCCTCCTGCGGGTCGCGTCCGACGGCGACCTCATCGGCGAGGCGCGCGTCGCCGCCGCGGAGACGCTCGACGCGGAGGGCGGCCTGGCCGCGGTCCCGGCCCTGCAGGCCGCGCTGGCCCGGCGGCTCGACGAGGCCGAGCGCGCCTACCTCGGCAAGTCGTGACAAGGTAACGGATTCACAACGAAATGACGGTTATCGCGGGATAGTCTGGTGCCCTATGAACAGGATCGCCGTAGTCCCTGGATCGTTCGACCCGGTCACCCTCGGTCACCTCGACGTGATCGAGCGTGCCGCCCGGCTCTGGGACGAGGTCCACGTGGTGGTGGTCCACAACCCGGACAAGTCGGCCCTGCTGCCCATCGCGCAGCGCGTCTCCCTGCTGGAGAAGTCGATCGAGGAGGCCGGGATCGCCGGCACCATCGTCGTCGCCTCCTGGTCCATGGGGCTCCTGGTCGACTACTGCACGGACGTGGGGGCGCACGTGCTGGTCAAGGGCATCCGGTCGCAGGTCGACGTGGCGTACGAGACGCCGATGGCGATCGTCAACCGCCACCTCGCCGACGTCGAGACGGTCTTCCTGCTGCCCAACCCCGCGAACGCGCACGTCTCCAGCTCGCTGGTGCGCCAGGTCTCCGCGCTGGGGGGCGACGTCAGCCCGTACGTCCCGCCCGCGGTCTTCGAACTGCTGTCATCGAGATGAGAGTGCAGGAGCCATGAACAGCTACGCGACGCGCCAGCCCACGGAGCCCTCGGTCGCACCGGAGGAGGAGCACGGCGACGCCGAGCCCACCATGGACCTGACAGAGCTCCGGCGCGCCGCGGAGCAGATCACGGCGAACATCGAGTCCGTGATCGACGGCAAGCACGACGCCGTGCGCACCGCCCTCGTCGTGCTGCTCGCCGAGGGCCACCTGCTCATCGAGGACGTCCCCGGCGTCGGCAAGACCATGCTGGCGAAGTCGCTCGCCAAGTCGGTCGACTGCACGGTCAGCCGCATCCAGTTCACCCCCGACCTGCTCCCGAGCGACGTGACCGGCGTGTCGGTCTACAACCAGGCCGAGCGCCGGTTCGAGTTCAAGCCGGGCGCCATCTTCGCCAACATCGTCATCGGCGACGAGATCAACCGCGCGAGCCCGAAGACGCAGTCCGCCCTGCTGGAGTGCATGGAGGAGCGCCAGGTCACGGTCGACGGCTCGACCTATCCGCTCGCCGCCCCGTTCATCGTGGTCGCGACGCAGAACCCGGTGGAGATGGAGGGCACCTACGCCCTCCCGGAGGCGCAGCGCGACCGCTTCATGGCCCGCATCGCGATGGGCTACCCCGACGAGGAGTCGGAGCTCGCGATGCTGACCACGCGCGACACGTCGAGCCCGCTGTCGCGGATCGGGCCGGTCGTCACGTCGGAGCAGCTGAAGGCGATGATGACGACCGCACGCAGCGTGTTCGCCTCCACGCCGGTCAAGCAGTACGCGGTCGACCTGACGCGCGCGACCCGGGAGGACCGCGACCTGCGCCTGGGGGCGAGCCCGCGGGCGACGCTGCAGCTGATCCGCGCGGCCAAGGCCCTGGCCGCCCTCGACGGCCGCGACTTCGTGCTCCCGGACGACATCGACGCCCTGGCCGTCCCCGTGCTCGGCCACCGGCTGCTGCCGACCAGCCGTGCGCTCGGCCATCACCATGAGAGCGCCCCCGTGATCGCGGACATCGTCCGCCGCATCGTGGCCTCCACGCCGGTGCCGGTCGGCTCCGGCGCGATCGGCGCGGGCGGGCGCTAGCGTGCCTCCCCGCGGTCGGGCGTCCAGCCCGCTGACGAAGCCGCGGCCCACCGCGCGGGGGTGGACGCTGGGCGCGATCGGCATCGTGGCGCTGGCGGCCTCGGCCTTCCTGGGGCGGACCGACGTGCTGTTCGTCGGCGTGTTCCTGACCGTGCTGCCGCTGGCCGCCATGATCTCCGTCACCTGGGACCGGCCCCGGCTCGGGGTGACCCGCAGCTTCCATCCCGACGTGATCGCGGTGGGGGAGAAGACGACCATCGTGACGACGGCGCGCAACCTGGTCGGCCGCCCCAGCCCCGCCGCGCGCTGGCGCGAATTCGCGCCGGCCGCCGTCGAGGTGCAGCGGCGGGCGCCGTTCCCTCGCCTCGGCCCGCATGAGCCGAACACGGCGAACGGCCGCGACACGGCCGTCCTCCGCCAGGACGTGACCGCCGACAAGCGCGGCGCGCACCCGGTCGGCCCGCTGGTCATCAGCCGCACCGATCCGTTCGGGATCGCGTACGCCGAGTACGCGCTCGGCCAGCCACGCACTCTGTTGGTCACCCCGCGCGTGGTGCCGCTGGCGCGCGGCGTCCTGGACGTCGCGCACAGCGAGGGGACCGAGCACGAGCTGCTGCGGCACAGCATCCCGAGCGCGGACGAGCTGATCGCCCGGGAGTACCGCCCGGGCGACCCGCTGCGCCGGGTGCACTGGCGCGCGACCGCCCGGCACGACCAGCTGATGGTGCGGCAGGAGGAGCAGCGCAGCAACCCCGAGGCGTGGCTCCTGCTGGACACCCGCGCGGGGATCGCCGGCGAGGCTGTCTTCGAGGACCAGATCGACCTGATCGCGTCGGTCGGCGTCCACCTCCTCGATCAGGGTTTCGCCGTCAGCGCGGTCGAGACCGCCGAACGGCAGCTGAACGGCCGCAGCGGCGCCGGACGCTCCGGCACGCTCGGGGCGATGAGCCCCACCTACGATCTCGGCGGCGCCGACCGGCTGCTGCTGGCGGACCTCGCGAGCCTCGAGCCGGGCGTCGAACCCCGGGACGACGCCGTCGCCGAGCTCGCGACCGGCCTCCGCCGCGCCGGTCGGTCCGTCCCGGTGTTCGCCTTCCTGCTCGGCGGCACGCGCGAGCTCGGCTCGCTGGCGGCGCTGCGGTCGATGGGCGACCCGGCCGTCGCGTTCCTCGCCCCCTCCACGCCGCCCGAGGTCGAGGAGGTCCTGGTCGACGCCGGCTGGCTGTGCGTGCCGTGCGTGCCCGGCGACGATCCGGCCGCGTCCTGGCAGGCCGCGCTCGTGCGCCAACGGGCGGTGACCAATGGTTAGCGAGTCCGTCCCGCTCGCGGTCCCGCGCACGATGCGCGGCCGCGTCGGCTACTGGCGGCTCACCGGGGCGATGGTGCTGCAGATGCTTGCGGTCAGCGTGGCGCTCGTCGGCCTCATCCAGGGCGCGGTCTGGTGGTTCGCCCTCATCCTGACCTCGGCCTTCCTGCTGGTGGCGGGAGCCGGCCTGCGGACGCTGGGCGTGCACCGTGGCATCGTCCCGCTCCTCGAGCTCGTCCTCGGCGCGATGATCATGACGGCCGTGTTCGGGGGAGGGACGGGACTGCTCGGCCTCCTCCCGACGCCCGCCACGTTCGCCCACTGGTGGCAGCTGCTGCAGCAGGCGATGCTCTCGATCTATCAGCAGGGGACGCCGGCCGAGAGCCTGCCCGAGTTCCTCTTCCTCGTCGTCGGCGGCGCGTGCCTCATCGCCGTCGTCCTCGACACGCTCGCCGTCGCGGTGCGTGCGCCCGCCTTCACCGCGGTCGGCGTCGGCGCGGTGCTCGTCGTCCCCGGGGCCCTGTTGGGCGACGGGCTGGACCCGAGCGCCCTCGCGCTCTCGGCCATCGCCTACCTCTGGCTGCTGCGCGCCGATGTGCGCACCCGTCGACCGGGCTCACCGCGCCCCGGCGCCGCGCTGGCCGTCGGCGCCTCGGCGACCGCCGTCGCCCTCCTGCTCGCCGGGACGGCCCCCGGCTTCGACCGCGGGGGAGCGGCGTCCTTCACCGCCGGCGGGATCAACATCGGCGGCACGGTGACGCCCCTGATCGACCTCGGCAAGGACCTCCGGCGCCCGACCGCCGTGCGCGCGCTGACGTACACGACCACGGCGCCGACCGGCCAGTACCTCAAACTCGCCTCCCTCGACCAGTTCACCGGCTCGGTGTGGATGCACCGTGAGCGCGACACCAAGCGACTGGCGGAGGGGACGCCGATCGGACCCGTCGCCGGCCTGTCGGCCGAAGTGCCGACGACGAAGATCTCCACCACGGTCACCATCGACAACATGCAGAGCCGCTGGCTGCCGGTGCCCGCACCCGTCCAATCGGTCAAGGGCCTCAGCGGCACCTGGTCGTGGGATCCGGACGACCTCACCATCGGCGGGATCAACACGACCACCCAGGGTCAGGACTACACCGCGACCAGCCTCCTGCTCCAGCCGACGGCCGACCAGCTGAAGGCGGCGGGAGGGGTCGTGCCGGAGGACGTGCAGCGCGACCTGTTCCTGCCGCCGAGCCTGCCCGCGATCATCCAGAAGACGGCCATCGCGGCGACGGAAGGGGCCACGTCGGAGTACGCGCAGGCCGTCGCGCTCCAGGACTACTTCCGCGACAACGGCTTCGTGTACTCGACCCAGACTCCGCTGAAGCAGGGCTACGACGGCGACGGCGCCCGTGTGATCGCGGCCTTCCTGGAGGCCAAGAGCGGCTACTGCGTGCACTTCGCCTCCGCCATGGCCTTGATGGCGCGCTCCCTGGGCATCCCGTCGCGGGTGGCGGAGGGCTACCTGCCGGGCGCGTCGGGCGGAGGGACCGCGAACAACCCCGGCGAGTACACCGTCACGAGCGACGACCTGCACGCGTGGCCCGAGCTGTACTTCGCCGGCGTCGGCTGGGTGCCGTTCGAGCCGACGGTGGGGCGGGGCACGATCCCCAGCTACACCCGCCCCGACACGGCCGCCGCGGCTCCGCCGTCCGCCCCGAACTCCAGCGCCACCACGGCTCCGAAGCGGGTCGTCCCGACCGACCCCGCGCAGATCGCGGGCGCGACGGCGGCCACGACGCCGTCCGCGCTCCAGCCCCTGCTCTCGGGGATCGCCATCGCCGTCCTGGTGATCGCGGTGCTCCTCATCCCTGCGATCGTCCGGCGCGTGCGGCGCCGACATCGACTGAGACGATTGTCCGGGGCGTCGGGAGGCGCTGTCGTGGTGTGGGACGAGCTCCGTGACACGGTGCGCGACCTGGGCTGGGACGCGCCCGCGACCGAGACCCCGCGCGCCTTCGCGGCGCGCCTGGCCGACGAGATCGCGGGCACACCGGGGGAGCAGGCGCTGCTGAGCCTGCTCGCCGTGCGGGAGCGCGACGCCTACGGGCCGCCGGTGCGCGGCGCGGCGGTGGTGGGGCTGGCCGAGGACCTCGTGTGCGTGCTGGACGCGCTCGAATCGCGCGCGGGCAGGGCTCGCCGGCTGCGTGCGCTGCTGCTGCCTGTGTCGTTGCTGCCAGCAGGCTGGCCGATCGCTGCGAGCACGGGAACCGCCGCGTAGACTAGCCGACCGTGACCTCGTTCAAGAACACTCCATACACGGTCAACGTGTACGACCTCGTGCACCGTCCCGGATCGATGAAGGAGCAGGAGCTGAGCATCCCCGTGCGGGAGAAGCTCGGCGAAGGCCTGCTCGCCGTGCCGGAGGGTGCGAGCCTCGATCTCGACCTCCGTCTGGAGTCCGTCCACGAGGGGATCCTGGTCACCGCGGAGGGCTCCACCACCGCGACCGGCGTGTGCGGACGGTGCCTGATCGACATCGAACAGCCTGTCCAAGTCGATTTCCAGGAACTTTTCGCGTATCCTTCTGGAGAAGCTTTCGATTATGAGGTTCACGACGACCACGTGGATCTTGAACCTCTGATCAGGGATACGGTGGTGTTGTCACTGCCGTTTCAGCCGGTGTGCCGGCCGGATTGCCCAGGTCTCGACCCCGAGACCGGCGAGCGGCTGGCGGATCAACCGGACCAGGAGCCCACCCAGACCGTCGATCCCCGCTGGTCTGCGCTTGCGGCTTTCCAGGCTTCCGACACCGATGAATCCACCCCGTCCACCGGGAACACAGAAGAGAGATAGTCATGGCCGTTCCGAAGCGGAAGCAGTCTCGCGCCAACACCCGCGCCCGTCGTTCGCAGTGGAAGGCCGAGGTCCCCACGCTCGTCAAGACCGTCGAAGGCGGCAAGGTGACCTACAGCCTCCCGCACCGTGCGAAGGTCGTCGAGGACTCCGCGGGCACCGCCCTGTTCCTCGAGTACAAGGGCCGCAAGGTCGCAGACGTCTGATCGTCCCTCAGCAATGAGAGGACACAGTCTGGCCGGGGAGAACTCCGACCGCACTGAACTCATCGAGAAGCTCGGGGTCGACATCGACCCCGAGCTTCTCGGGCTTGCGCTGACGCATCGTTCGTACGCGTACGAGCACGGCGGCATCCCGAACAACGAGCGCCTCGAGTTCCTCGGCGACTCGATCCTCGGGCAGGCCGTCACGGTGAAGCTGTTCCGCGAGAACCCGGACCTCGACGAGGGTGAGCTCGCGAAGCGCCGGGCCAGCCTGGTCAGCTCCGTCGCGCTGGCGGAGGTGGCGCGGGGCATCGGCCTCGGCGAGTACCTGCTGCTGGGTCGTGGCGAGAATCAGAGCGGTGGCCGCGAGAAGGCCTCCATCCTCGCCGACACGGTCGAGGCGATCATCGGCGCAGCGTATCTCGATCTCGGCGGCACCGAGGCGACGGCCCTCGTGCTGCGCCTCGTCGAGCCGCTGCTCGGCGACCCCGACCGGTTCGGCGCGGCGATGGATCCGAAGACGAGCCTGCAGGAGGCCGCGGCCCACCGCGGCGCCGGCCTCCCGGTCTACACGGTCACCAGCACCGGTCCGGATCACTCCAAGGTCTTCCACGCCTCGGTCTCGGTGGGAGAGCTGGTGACGGCCGAGGGCGAGGGCACCAGCAAGAAGCAGGCCGAGATGGCCGCGGCCCTGAACGCCTGGACCGAGCTGACGAGCCGACGTGCCCGAGCTCCCCGAGGTTGAGGTCGTCCGCGCCGGACTGGCTCCCGCCGTCTCCGGTGCGACCGTCCTCGGCGTCGAGGTGCTCGAACCGCGCTCGCTGAAGCGCCACGACCCCGTGGCCGGCGAGTTCGAGGCCCTGCTCACCGGCCGCGTGATGCGCACTCCCGTCCGCCGCGGCAAGTTCCTCTGGATCCCGCTGGAGGGGGAGCCGCGGCAGGCGATCGTCGCGCATCTCGGGATGAGCGGCCAGATCCTGCTCCGCGATCCCGGAGCCGTGGAGGCCGGTCTGCTCCGCATCCGCCTGCACATCGAGACCGCGCCGCAGCCGGACGGCTCGCGTCGCGAACTCTGGGTGCACTTCGTCGACCAGCGCATCTTCGGGTCGATGGCGGTGGACGCGCTCGTCCCGACCGCGGACGGCGCGGCAGGCGGCCTCGGCACGGACGAGGCCCTCGTGCCGACCCAGGTCGCGCACATCGCCCGCGACCCGCTGGACCCGGCCTTCGACGACCGCGCCTTCGCCGCGGCGCTCGCCCGCAAGAACACGGGCATCAAGCGGGCGCTGCTCGACCAGACCCTGGTGAGCGGCATCGGCAACATCTACGCCGACGAGGCGCTCTGGGCGTCGCGCATCCACTACGAACAGCCGGCCTCCTCCCTCAGCGCTGCGAAAGTCCGCACCCTCCTCGCCGAAGTGCGCCACGTGCTCGAGAAGGCCCTGGCCGAGGGCGGGACCAGCTTCGACGCGCAGTACGTGAACGTCAACGGCAACTCCGGCTACTTCGCACACAGCCTCAACGCCTACGGCCAGGAGGGTCGCCCCTGCCCGCGCTGCGGCACCCCGATCGTGCGCGAGAAGTTCATGAACCGGTCGTCGCACTTCTGCCCGAGGTGCCAGCGGCTGCGGTGAGCCGGCCGCCCCGAACGCCGATCGTGTCGACGTGATCCGCATCCCGCACCAGCGGATGGACCCGACCCTCCATTTGTGAGCGGCCACGGGCTCGCTTACCCCGTCACTTCAGCGTCTTCTGCCACGTCCCCGTCAGCGCGTGTGGACGGAACCCGAACGCGCGGTTGATCGCGATCATCGGCGTGTTCTCGTCGGCGTTCCAGGTCAGCAGCCGGTGGATGTGCGGGGCGTGGAGCGCGAGCTCGTGGATGTTGTGCAGCTTGACGAGGGTCCCGAGCCGGTGGCCGCGGTGGGCGGACGCCACGAGCGTGTCGTACTGCTCGGCCTTGTCGCCGTCGGCGGGGACGGCGATCTCGGTGTAGGCGGCGAGCTCGCCGGTCGCGACGTGCTGGGCGGCGGTCACGAGCATCGGCTCGCCGCGGGCGGAGAGCTCGCGCTCCTGCGCTCGCACCCGGTCGCCGGTCCACGCCTCGAGGTCGAGGGCGATCCCGCTCTGCGGGACGTCGACCGCCATGCGCTCCTTGAGCGCGGCGAACGCCTCCAGCAGCTCGTCGGGCGCCGCGCCGAACCAGGAGACGACGCGATAGCCGTCCGCGGTGGCGGCGGTGCTCGCGAGGGCGACCTCCCGGACGGGCGGCAGGGGGAGCTCGAGCTCGCTCGACCGCTCGATCTGGCCGAGGCGGTAGCCGTGGCGCAGCGCGAAGCGGACGCCGGGGTCGCCGGCGGGGAGGCCGGCGGTTCCGACGGGCGCGTGCACCCACGCGCCCTCCTCGGGCAGTGCATGTACGGGATGCTCGGTGTACGTGCTCACGACGGTGCGGCCACCGTCCGCGGCGAGCTCCTCGCCGGCGGCGAGCAGGGCCGACCCGATCCCACGGCCGCGCAACGCGGGAACGACGTCGACGAGCAGCGAGACCGTCTCCGCGTCCTCGTCGAGGGGGAAGTCGGCCTCGACCCGGCCGACGATGGCGCCCTCCTCGACGGCGACCAGGATGATCTTCTCGTGGTACTCCTGCTCGCGGAGCGCGGCGAGCGCCTCCTCCGCGGTCTCCACGAAGTCATCGCCGTCCCAGAGGGCGTAGACGATGCCGTTGAGCACGCCCACCAGCTCTTCGAAGGCGGCCGATTCCGGCGTGCCGAGCCGGTCGGGAAGGGTCAGTCGACGGACCTCCATCGCGCATCGCCTCCCCCCACGGGTGTCCCGGGGCGTCGTCGCCAGGGCCGGAACGACTCAGCCTAATCCCGGCCGGTGGCCCGGGGGAAGAGCGCGGACCGGTTTGGTTTCGATCGTGTAAATCCCGGGTATCCACTTGGTTGCAAATGCTTGCATTGCATGTAGTCTCGGCACACATATTCGTGGTGCGACGTGGCAACTACGCCACGTTCGTGACGCATTTCACGTCGAGAGGCAGAAGATGTTACGAAAGAAAGTCACCATCGGTGCGGCCGTTGCAGCGTCGGTCGCGCTCCTCCTGGCCGGTTGCGCCAACCAGCCTTCGACCGGCGGATCGACCAGCAGCGGTTCCAAGGTCGACATCCCGGCGATCACCTCCATCGACACGCCCAAGGACGCGGTCCTCCCTGCCGGAGACGGCAAGGCGACCTGCCCCGCGGGCCTGACGATCGGCTACGTCGGCGCGGAGACGGGCCCGAACGCCCAGCTCGGCATCAACATCTACAACGGCATCCAGCTCGCCATCAACCAGCACAACGAGGCGAACAAGGACTGCCAGGTCGGCTTCAAGAAGTTCGACACCGAGGGCGACCCGAACAAGGCGACCGGCCCGGTCACCCAGGCCGTCAACGAAGCGGACATCGTCGGCGTCGTCGGCCTCCCGTTCTCGGGCGAGTCGAAGGCCACCGGCAACATCTTCGAGCAGCAGGGCCTGGTCCACATCACCCCGTCGGCCACCAACCCCGGCCTGACGGAGAACGGCTGGAAGACCTTCTTCCGCGGCCTCGGCAATGACGCCGTGCAGGGCCCGGCGGCGGCGAAGTTCCTCACCGGTCAGCTCAAGGCCAAGAAGGTCTACCTGGTCCAGGACGACTCCGACTACGGAATCGGCCTCGGCACCCAGACCTCGCAGGCCCTGGGCGACGCGCTGGTCGGCACCGACAAGGTGACCACCGGGCAGAAGGACTTCTCGGCCGTGGTCTCCAAGATCCTGAACGCGAAGCCCGACGCCGTCTACTACGCCGGCTACTACGCCGAGGGCGCCCCGTTCGACCAGCAGCTGGTCAACAAGGGCTTCACCGGCACGTTCGTCGGCCCGGACGGTGTGAAGGACGACCAGTTCATCAAGCTGGCCGGCGACGCGTCGAGCAACGCGTACTTCACCTGCCCCTGCATCCCGGGTGAGCTGATCCCCGACTTCGAGTCCGCCTACAAGAAGCTCTCGGGCTCCGAGCCGGGCACCTACTCGATCGAGGGCTACGACGCCACCACCGTCCTGCTCGCCGGCATCGACAAGGGCAAGACGACCCGCGCCGACCTGGTCGACTGGGTGAAGAACTACGACGCCGACGGCCTCAGCAAGCACTACAAGTGGAACGACAAGGGTGAGCTGCAGGCCCCGACGGTCTACGGCTACAAGGTCGAAGGCGGGAAGATCGTGCCGATCGGCACCATCGGATAGCGCGACAACAGTGAGGATGCCGCGGGCCGCCGTGGCCCGCGGCATCCTTCGTCCCCACTGTCCGCACCGAAAGGGATCGACGGAGATCCCTTCACGATGGATCTGGATGCCTGAATGCTCGAAACCCTTGTCCTCCACCCGGTCATCGACAACTCCTGGATCAACTTCGACGTTCCCTCCCTGATACAGAACTTCTGGGGCGCCACCTTCGACGGTCTCACGTTCGGCGCCATCTACGGCCTGATCGCCGTCGGCTACACCCTCGTCTACGGCGTGCTGAACCTGATCAACTTCGCCCACTCCGAGGTCTTCATCGTCGGCGCGTACGGCGTCGTCATCACGCTCACCTCGCTGGGGTTCGGCCCGTCGATCCCCAACCTGTCGCTGCCGGCCATCGTCGGCGACCTCCTGCTCGCGCTGCTCGTGGGCATGCTCGCCTCGGCCGTCACGGCCTTCCTGCTCGAACGCATCGCCTACAGACCGCTGCGAAAACGGAACGCGCCACGATTGGCGTTCCTGATCACGGCCATCGGCGCCTCCTTCGCCATCCAGTCGCTCATCTTCGTGATCCGCGGCGCGAACGCGGAGCCGGCGGTGACCATGTTCCGGCCGGTCGCCGTGTTCGACGTCTTCGGGACGATCATCAACAACCAGTCGCTCATCATCGTGGTGGCGGCGGTCGTGCTGATGATCCTCACGGACATGTTCATCCGGCGCACGCGCACCGGCCGCGGCATCCGCGCCGTGGCGCAGGACCCGGACACCGCGACCCTGATGGGCGTCAACAAGGAGCGGATCATCGTGATCACGTTCGTGCTCGGCGGCATCCTCGCCGGCGCGGCCGCGCTCTTCTACGTGATGCTCGTGCCATCGGGCGTGATCTACACGGGCGGCTTCGTGCTGGGCATCAAGGCGTTCGCCGCCGCGGTGCTCGGCGGGATCGGCAACGTGCGCGGTGCCCTCCTGGGCGGCCTCCTGCTCGGATTGATCGGAAACTACGGACAGATCCTGCTGGGCGACTCGCAGTGGACCGACGTCATCGCCTTCGTGGTGCTGGTGCTCGTGCTGCTGGTGAAGCCCACGGGCATCCTCGGTACCTCGCTGGGGAGGAGCAGAGCATGAGTACGTCAGACGGACCCCGGGTGCTCCCGGACGCGCGCAGCGCACAGGCGGCCGACGCGGCCGAGGCCAGGAAGAAGAAAGGCGGCCCGCTGCAGGGCTTCCGCAACCGCTGGAACGCGCTCCCGCGCCCGGTGCAGTGGCTGTGGATGCTCATCGTGGTGGCGCTGGCCTTCGCCCTGCCGTACCTGAACTTCTTCCCGCTGACCACCGAGCCGGGCAACGACTGGCCGCTGGCCTGCTTCAGCATGGCGGTCTACGCCCTCATCGCGGTGGGCCTGAACGTGGTCGTCGGCTACGCCGGCCTCCTCGACCTCGGATACGTCGCGTTCTTCGCGGTCGGCTCCTACACCGCGGCGATGCTGACCAGCCCCGACTCGCCCTTCGTCAAGATCCCGTACCTGTGGACCATCCCGGTGGCCATGGTCGTCGCGATGATCTTCGGCGTCGTGCTCGGCGTGCCGACCCTGCGACTGCGCGGCGACTACCTCGCCATCGTGACACTCGGGTTCGGTGAGATCGTGCGCATCCTCGCCACGATCATCCCGGCGCTGAAGGGCCAGGTCGGCTTCCAGAACGTCGGCCACCCGCCGGGGGAGACCGCGAAGGGCGTGCCGATCTTCTCCAATTCCAACGGCATCCCCTGGTACTGGCTGACGCTGGTGATCATCATCATCGTGCTGCTGCTGGTCGGCAACATGGAGCGCAGCCGCGTGGGCCGCGCGTGGATCGCCATCCGGGAGGACGAGGACGCCGCCGAGATCATGGGCGTGCCCACCTTCAAGTACAAGGTGTGGGCGTTCGCGATCGGCGCGGCGGTCGGCGGCCTCTCGGGCGCCCTCTTCGCCGGGCAGGTCGGCTTCGTGAACAACCAGAAGTTCGACGTGCAGACCTCGATCCTGTTCCTCGCCGCGGTGGTCCTCGGCGGGACGGGCAACAAGGTCGGCGCTCTGCTCGGCGGTGCGATCGTCGCGTACATCCCGCTGCGCTTCACCGCCATCGCGGACTACAAGTACCTGATCTTCGGCGTCGCGCTCGTGGTGCTGATGATCTTCCGCGCGAAGGGCCTCGTGCCCGCCAAGCAGCGGCTGCTCGCCTACGGGCGCAATGCGTACAAGTACCTGGTGAGCAAACCGACGGCGCCACCGACGACCGGGAGCACCCCCTCCTCGTCGCCGACACCGCCGGCGCCGCCCGCGCCGCCGAGCACGCCCGTCACGCCGAACGGAGGCGCATCATGACCGACCCCCGCGCAGAGCTGCCCGAGGGCACCGACCCGGAGGCGCTGGCCGATCTCGACGTCGACCTGGAGGTCGCGGCCGCCGCGGCACCCGACCGCGAGATCGCGGTCGACGTCGGCGACAAGCTCGTCGAGGTGAAGAACCTCACGGTGAAGTTCGGCGGCCTGACGGCCCTCGACGACGTGAGCTTCGACATCCGGCGCGGCGAGATCCTCGGGCTGATCGGACCGAACGGTGCAGGCAAGACCACCTGCTTCAACGCGATGACCGGCGTCTACAAGCCCACCAGCGGCGACGTGCTGCTGGAGGGAACGTCGATCAAGGGGCAGAAGCAGCACCAGATCACCCGCCTCGGGCTGGCGCGCACGTTCCAGAACATCCGCCTCTTCGGCGAGATGAGCGCGCTCGAGAACGTGGTCGTCGGCCTGGACGCGCGGCACCGCACCAGCGTGCCGGGCGCCCTGGTGCGCTCCCCGCGGCATATCCGCGAGGAGAAGTCGTCCATCGAGCGCGGGATGGCGCTGCTCGAGTTCGTCGGCATCGCCGACCTCGCGAGCACGGCCTCCCGGCAGCTGCCGTACGGCTACCAGCGCCGGCTGGAGATCGCCCGCGCCCTGGCGACCGACCCGAAGGTGCTCTGCCTCGACGAGCCGGCCGCCGGCTTCAACCCCGCGGAGAAAGAGGACCTGATGGACCTCATCCGCACGATCAGGGCCGACGGCTACACCGTGCTGCTGATCGAGCACGACATGCGCCTGGTGATGGGAGTCACCGACCGCATCGTCGTGCTCGAGTTCGGGCGCAAGCTGGCCGACGACGTTCCGACCGCGATCCGCAACGACCCGCGCGTGATCGCCGCCTACCTGGGGGAGCCCGAAGATGACGTTGCTTGAGCTGAAGAACGTGAGCGTCTCGTACGGGCGCATCGAGGCCATCCACGACATGTCGTTCTCCGTCGCGGAGGGCGAGATCGTGAGCCTGATCGGCGCGAACGGCGCGGGCAAGTCGACCACGATGAAGACGATCTCGGGCATCCTGAACCCGTCGCACGGCACCATCCACTTCGACGGCCAGGACATCACCAAGATGAAGGCGCACATCCGCGTGGTCCGCGGGATCTCGCAGGCGCCGGAGGGTCGGGGGATCTTCCCCGGCATGACGGTGATGGAGAACCTCGACATGGGGGCGTTCGGCCGCAAGGACCGCAGCGGGATGGCCGCCGACTTCGAGCGCGTCTTCGGGCTCTTCCCGCGGCTGGCCGAACGCAAGACGCAGGTCGGCGGGACGATGTCCGGCGGCGAGCAGCAGATGCTCGCGATCGGCCGCGCGCTCATGTCGAGTCCGCGACTGCTGCTGCTGGACGAGCCCTCGATGGGGCTGGCCCCGCAGTTCATCAAGCAGATCTTCACGATCATCTCCGAGATCAACCAGCAGGGGACCACCGTGCTGCTGGTGGAGCAGAACGCCAACCAGGCGCTCGCGCGGGCGAACCGGGCGTTCGTGCTCGAGACGGGGTCCATCACCCGGTCCGGCACGGGCCGCGAACTGCTCGCCGATCCCGCCATCAAAGAGGCGTACCTGGGCGTCGGCTGATGCCAGGGCGTGGGTCGCCGCGTGACCGCCGTCGGGCGGCTAGCGCGGCGACTCACGCCGCGCAGCGCGGCGCAGGCATGAACGTCCGGTAAATTCACCTGCGTGTATCTGAAGAGTCTGACGCTCAAGGGCTTCAAGTCGTTCGCGCAGCCGACGACGTTCGCCTTCGAGCCCGGCGTCACCTGCGTGGTGGGGCCGAACGGCTCCGGCAAGTCCAATGTCGTCGACGCGCTGGCGTGGGTGATGGGCGAGCAGGGCGCCAAGACGCTTCGCGGCGGCAAGATGGAGGACGTCATCTTCGCCGGCACCTCGACCCGCGGTCCGCTGGGACGCGCGGAGGTGCAGCTCACCATCGACAACTCCGACGGCGCCCTGCCGATCGAGTACTCCGAGGTCACGATCTCGCGCACCCTGTTCCGCAACGGCGGCAGTGAGTACGCGATCAACGGTCAGTCCTGCCGCCTGCTCGACGTGCAGGAGCTGCTGAGCGACTCCGGCCTCGGGCGCGAGATGCACGTGATCGTCGGCCAGGGGCAGCTGGACGCCGTCCTGCGGGCGAGCCCGGAGGAGCGCCGCGGCTTCATCGAGGAGGCGGCCGGCATCCTGAAGCACCGGCGCCGCAAGGAGAAGACGCTCCGCAAGCTCGACGCGATGCAGGCCAACCTGACGCGCCTCAGCGACCTGGCGGGGGAGGTGCGCCGTCAGCTCAAGCCGCTCGGGCACCAGGCCGAGATCGCCCGCGAAGCGCAGACGATCGCCGCGGTGGTGCGGGATGCGCGCGCCCGGTTGCTGGCCGACGAGGTGGTCGGCCTGCGCCGCGTGCTCGACGTGCACACCCGCTCGGAGGCCGAGCGGCACACCGAGCAGATCGTGCTGCAGGAGCAGCTGGAGCAGAAGCAGCTGCGGCGTACCCGCCTCGAACAGGCGCAGATCGGCGACGCGGTCGACGCCGCCCGCAGCACCGCGTTCGCCCTCGAGTCGGTCCAGGACCGCCTGCGCTCCCTCTATACCCTGGCCACGCAGCGGCTCGCGCTGCTGGGCAGCCAGGCCGAGTCCACCGACGACGGCCCGCGCGTCAGCCCGCAGATGGTGCAGGACGCCCACGACGAGGCCGAGCGTCTGCGCGCGGTCGTCGCCGAGGCGGAGGCCGCGTGGGTGGCGGCACAGGCCGCGACCCGGGCCGCCCGCGAACGCCTGGACGCCGTCGACGACGAGATCGCCGCGCAGAGCGCACTCGTCTCTCGGCACGACCTCGAGATCTCGAAACTGAGCGGGCAGGCCGACGCCGCCGCCCAGCGCCTCGCCGCCGTGCGCGGCGAGGTCCTCCGTCAGCAGAACGCTCTCGACGCCGCCGCCGAGCGGCTCGCGCAGGCGCAGGTCGCGTTCGACCAGCGCGAAGCGGAGGCGGAGGAGTCGGACGCGGGCGAGAACTCCCTCGACGAGGCGTACGAGCTCGCCCAGGCGGACGTCTTCGAGGCGGAGGGCGAGATCGAGCGGCTGCGGGAGGAGCTCCACACGCTGGAGCGCGAGCGGGACGCCCTCGCCGCCCGCACCGGCGCGCTCTCGCTCGCCCTGGACCAGAAGGACGGGTCGGCCGCGCTGGTCGCCGCCCGGCTCTCCGGGGTCCGCGGGCTCGTCGCCGAGCACGTCCGCGTGCATCCCGGCTACGAGGCCGCCATCGCCGCGGCCCTCGGCTCCCTCTCCGACGCGGTGCTGGCGGACGACCGCGACGCGGCGTTCGAGGCGGTCGCCCATGCCGCCGGCGACGATCTCGGCCGGGTGGAGGTCGTGCTCGCCGAAGCGGTCGTCCCCGACGTCGACCTGAGCGGCGTCGCGGGCGTCGTCCCCGCGCGCACCGTCGTCGACGCGCCGCCCGGAGTGCTCGGCGTCCTGGCCTTCACCGCCATCGCCGACGACCTCGACGCCGCCCGCACGGCCGCGGACGCGTTCGCCGGCCGCGACCTCGGCGGCCCCGTGACCCTCATCACCCGCAGCGGCGACGTCCTCACCCGCTACGTGCTGCGCGGCGGCTCCGGCGCCAAGCAGAGCCGCATCGAGCTGATCGCCGAGCGGGATGCCGCCGCCGACCGCCTGGGCGAGGTCACCTCCCTGATCGAGCGCGCCGGCTTCACCCTCGCCGAGCAGCGCGGCGTCCTCCAGGTGGCCAAGGAGCAGTCGCAGGCCGCCCTCGCCGCCCTCCGCGAGTTCGACGCGAAGCTGGCCGCGCGCACCGAGCAGCTCAACCGCGTGAAGGTGCAGCTGGAGGGCGCGCTCGCCGAGTCCGAGCGCCTCGGCCGCGCGCACGAGCAGGCCGCCGAGCGCGTCGCCGAGGCTGAGGCCGCGGCCGAGAAGGCGAAGGCCGAGCTCGAGACCGCCCGGTCGCGTCCCCGGCCCATCCTCGACGTCAGCGCGCGGGATGCGCTCTCGGCCGAGCTCGACGCCGCCCGCGAGGCCGAGGTCGAGTCCCGCCTGGGCGTCGAGACCGCCAAGGAGAGAGTCCGCGCCGAGCAGGCGCGCGGCGAGGCCCTGGCCCGGCAGCTGGAGGCCGAGCGTGCCGCCGCCGAAGAAGCCGCCCGGCGGGCGGTGATCCGCCGCCGCCAACTGGACGCGGCTCAGGGCGTCGTCGACGCGCTGCCGCCGGTGCTCGCCTCCGCCGACCGCTCGGTCGCGCAGGCGCGCCTCGAACTCGCCACCGCCGAGGCCGAGCGTGCCAGCCAGAACGAGGAGCTCGCGACCGTGCGCCGCGACGAGAACGCCCTGCGTGAGCGCCTCCAGGGCGTGACCGAGAGCGTGCACGGGCTGGAGCTGCAGATCTACGAGAAGAAGCTGCACCTCTCCAGCCTGCTGGAGCGGGTCGGCAGCGAGCTCGGCCTCGTGGAGGACGTGCTGGTCGCCGAGTACGGTCCGGAGGTCGGCATCCCCGTCGAGCGCGAGCGCGACGCCGCATCGGACGACGAGACCGGCGGTGAGGACGTCGACGGCGAGCAGCCGACGATCCCCTTCGTCCGCGAGCAGCAGCAGAAGCGCCTCGCGGCCGCCGAGCGCAAGCTCGCCCAGCTGGGCCGGGTCAACCCGCTCGCGCTGGAGGAGTTCGCGGCGCTGGAGCAGCGGCACAAGTTCCTCACCGAGCAGCTGACCGACCTCACCAATACCCGCAAGGACCTCCTGACGATCATCGAGGAGATCGACGAGAAGATGCAGACCATCTTCGAGTCCGCCTTCGCCGACACGCAGGAGGCGTTCGGGCGCGTGTTCCCGATCCTGTTCCCCGGCGGCACGGGCAGCATCGCCCTCACCGATCCCGACGACCTCCTCACGACCGGCATCGAGGTGTCGGTGAAGCCCGCAGGAAAGAAGATCGAGCGGCTCTCGCTGCTGTCCGGCGGCGAGCGGTCGCTGGCCGCCGTGGCGCTGCTCATCGCGATCTTCAAGGCCCGCCCCAGCCCGTTCTACATCATGGACGAGGTGGAGGCGGCGCTCGACGACGCCAACCTCGGCCGCCTGCTGACGATCTTCGAAGACCTGCGCGAGAACAGCCAGCTCATCGTCATCACCCATCAGAAGCGCACGATGGAGATCGCGGACGCCCTCTACGGCGTCTCGATGCGACAGGATGGGGTGTCGGCCGTCGTCGGCCAGCGCGTCGCGCAGGAGGCGGCGTCGTAAGAGGAGGGGGGACGCGATGCTGCGTCCGAAAGTCGTGCTGTGGTGGGGGATCGGTCTGACCGTTGCGTCGACCGTGCTGAACCTCGTGGTGCCCGCGATCTTCTACGGAGCCTGGTCGGGGTGGAGCGGCGCCACCGGCGTCGACCAGGGGCTCGCCGTGACCGTCCAGACCGTGCTCCAGGTGGTGACCGGCGCGATGCCGGTGCTCGGCCCGGCGCTGATCGCCGCCGCCATCGTCATGGCGTACGTGGACCGGCTGGCCGTGCGCTCCCCGGAGCACACCTTCCGGCTCGGCCAGGACGAGGTCCCGCGCGACACCTCCCGCTGACGCGGCCGCGGCGCTCGTCAGAGGTCGATCGCGGCGAGCTTGTCGTCCAACCCGTCCAGCGCCTCCCGGGCACGCCGCTCGCAGCGCACGGCGGCCGCGTCGAGTCCGTGCTCGCGGAGGAAGGCCGCGAGGAGCGTGTCGTCGCGGTGCGCTCCGAGCGCATCCTGCACCGCCTCCGCGGCCGAGGCGAGGCGCACGGCGTCGCGCCCGAGGTCGTCGGTGACGGCCTCCGCCGTGTAGCGCAGCCGGCGGGCCGCCTTGCGCGTGGCGTGCCGCTCGTCGAGCGTGTCCCCGCGCGCCGCGTGGACGCGCTGCACGGCTTTCGCCAGACCGTGCCGCGTGATCTTCCGCGGGTGTTTGCGACCGTTGGACGTGAGCGGGGGATCGGCGACGAACGCCTGGAGGTCGGCCAGCAGCCGCCGGTGGGACCGCCCGCGCAGGTGCTCCAGCAGAGTGGAGAGCTCCCGCTCGTGGTCGGCGCGGGCCTGCGCCGCCAGGGTCTCGACGCCGTCGATCAGCGCGGGATCGTCGTCCGCGCGCAGCAGGCCGTCCAGGGCGCCCGCCCTGACCTCCCGGTCGCGCACCTCGCCGAGGCGCGTGCCGAGCGCTTTCAACCGTGCACGCAGCCGCCCGGTCTCCTCGGCATCGAACGCCTTCCGGTAGACCGAGAGCACGCTGCGGAGGCGTCGGACGCGCGTCCGCGCCTGGTGCACGGCATCCTCCCCGCCCGACTCGATCGCGACGAGCTGCTCGGCGAGCTCGGCCGACACCGCCACGAGGGAGAACATGGCCCCACGCTAGCAACTAGTCTGAGTGGCATGGCAGACCGCACACCCTGGTCCTTGTCGGGCGCCCTCCGCGGGCTGTTCGCCAAGAAGACCATCGACGAGAACACCTGGGACGACCTGGAGGCGGCACTCATCACCGCCGACTTCGGGCCGGACGTGACCGAGGCGATCGTCGACGACCTCCGCGCCAAGGTGGAGCGCTATCACACCACCGACCCCGCCGACCTGCAGCGCATGCTGCGCGAGACGCTGGAGGAGCGGCTCTCCCGCCTCGACACGACCCTCAAGCTCAGCGAGCGCCCCGCCATCGTCCTCGTCGTGGGCGTGAACGGCGTCGGCAAGACCACCACCATCGGCAAGTTCGCCAAGTTCCTGCGCACGTACGACCGCACGGTGGTCGTGGGCGCGGCCGACACCTTCCGCGCCGCCGCGGTCGAGCAGCTCGCCACCTGGGCGGAGCGCGCCGGCGCCTCCATCGTCCGGCCGCAGCAGCAGGGCCAGGACCCGGCGTCCGTCGCCTTCCAGACGGTCGAGAAGGCCAAGAACGACGGCACCGAGATCGTCATCATCGACACCGCCGGTCGTCTGCAGACCAAGGGCGGCCTGATGGACGAGCTCTCCAAGATCAAGCGTGTCGTCGAGAAGCAGGCCCCGATCTCCGAGGTGCTCCTGGTGCTCGACGCGACCACGGGGCAGAACGGCCTGGCCCAGGCGGAGGCGTTCCTGGAGCACGCGGGCGTCACCGGGCTCGTGCTCACCAAGCTCGACGGCTCGGCCAAGGGCGGCTTCGTCCTCGCCGTGCAGGAGCGCACCGGCATCCCGATCAAGCTGGTCGGTCAGGGCGAGGGCATCAACGACCTCACCGGATTCACCCCGCACGTCTTCGCACAGCAGCTGGTCGGATAGGGGCGCGCCATGGCGATCGAGCACGACTACTTCGGCGTCATCGACGAGACCGCCTCGGGCGGCCTCGCCTGGTCGGACACCGTCGAGATGGCGGACCAGGCCGTCGAGGTGGAGCTGCTGGCGGACGACGAGACGGCCGTCACCGAGTTCGCGCTCGATTCCGCCGCGGCGCTGATCCAGGCGCTCGAGGGCTTCGACGCCCGGGCGCGGGATGCGCTGATCGCCGAGCTCAGCTCCCGCCAGTCCGCGACGTCGACGTACATCGACCAGCACGTGGACCGGATGGGCGACAGCCTCGTCGACCTCCTCGTGCACAACTCCGGCGACATCGCCGTGGACGTGCTGCGGTCGCTGCAGCTGCTGCATGTCGTCCTGCAGCCGGACGACGCGGGTGAGGACGAGGTCTTCGCCACGTTCGACTACTCGATCAGCCCGGACGACACCGACGCGATCCTCACGGTCTCGTTCGATGTGCGCGGCGACGTCGTGGCGGTCGACACCCAGGGCTGACACCCCGTCGCGCCCGGTAGACTTATCGGATCATGGCTACTTTCGGCACGCTGTCCGACCGTCTCGCGGACACCTTCAAGAACCTGCGCACCAAGGGCAAGCTGTCGCCGGCGGACGTCGACGGCACCGTCCGCGAGATCCGTCGCGCCCTGCTCGACGCCGACGTCGCCCTCGACGTGGTCAAGGAGTTCACCGGCAAGGTCCGGGAGCGCGCGCTCAGCGACGACGTCAACAAGGCGCTCAACCCGGCGCAGCAGGTCGTCCAGATCGTCAACGAAGAGCTCGTCGGCATCCTCGGCGGCGAGCAGCGCCGCCTGCAGTTCGCCAAGAAGCCGCCGACGGTCATCATGCTCGCCGGCCTCCAGGGCGCGGGCAAGACCACGCTCGCGGGCAAGCTCGGCAAGTGGCTCATCAAGGACGGCCACACGCCGCTCCTCGTGGCCGCCGACCTCCAGCGACCCAACGCCGTGAACCAGCTCCAGATCGTCGGCGAGCAGGCCGGCGTCCCGGTCTACGCCCCCGAGCCCGGCAACGGCGTCGGCAACCCGGTGAAGGTCGCGAAGGACGCACTGAAGTTCGCCGAGACCAAGCAGTACGACACGGTCGTCATCGACACGGCCGGCCGTCTCGGCGTGGACGCCGAGCTGATGAAGCAGGCCGCCGACATCCGCAAGGCGACGGACCCGGACGAGGTGCTGTTCGTCATCGACGCGATGATCGGTCAGGACGCCGTCGCGACCGCCAAGGCCTTCCAGGACGGCGTCGACTTCACCGGCGTCGTGCTCTCCAAGCTCGACGGCGACGCCCGCGGTGGCGCCGCCCTCTCGGTGGCCTCCATCACCGGCCGCCCGATCATCTTCGCCTCCACCGGTGAGGGCCTGGACGACTTCGAGCCGTTCCACCCCGACCGCATGGCCTCCCGCATCCTCGACCTCGGCGACATCCTCACCCTCATCGAGCAGGCCCAGGAGGCCTTCGACGAGGAGGAGGCGCGCAAGGTCGCCGAGAAGTTCGCGACCGACACGTTCACGCTCGACGACTTCCTCAAGCAGATGCAGCAGCTGCGCAACATGGGCTCCATCAAGAAGATGATGGGCATGCTGCCGGGCGCCGGTCAGATGAAGCAGCAGCTCGACAACTTCGACGAGCGCGAGATCGTGCGCACCGAGGCGATCATCCAGTCGATGACGAAGGCCGAGCGCACCACCCCGAAGCTCCTCAACGGCTCGCGCCGCCTCCGCATCGCGAAGGGCTCCGGCACGACGGTCACCGAGGTCAACCAGCTCGTCAACCGGTTCGAGCAGGCCGCGAAGATGATGAAGACCGTCGCCAAGGGCGGCGTCCCGAACGTCCCCGGCATGGGCCCGATCCCGGGCGCCGGCTTCGGAGGCCGCAAGCCGCAGCCCAAGAAGAAGAAGGGTTCGCGCTCCGGCAACCCGGCGAAGCGGGCCGCGGAGAACGCGGCGCTGGCGTCGGGCGTCGACCCGAACGCGTCGTCGGCGGCCGCGGGCAGCGGCTTCGGTCTCGGCGGTGGCGGCGCAGCGCAGAAGGGCGGCCCCTCCGAGGAGGAGCTCGCCTCGCTGCAGAAGTTCCTGGGCCGCTAGTCCGGGGCTGCGAGCGCCTGGGACTCCTAGCGCACGGCGTTTCTGGCGCCGGGCCCGCTAGCGCTGCGACAGCTAGAGCGTTGCGGCGAGCGGCGCCAGCCGGTTCTCGACGCGCGCGGCGACCGCACGCTGCCCGGCGGCGTTCGGGTGGATGCCGTCCGTCTGGAGCAGGTCGGGCTTGCCCTCGAGCGGGCTGCCGAGGTCGAGGAAGTCCCCGTCGACGCCGCGCACCGCGGCGCCCACGATGTCGTCGACGCGCTGCAGCGTGGCCGGCTGGGCGTCCGCGCCCCAGATGCCGGTGATCCCGATGATGTGCGCGTGCGGGAACGTGTCCCGCAGCTCGCCCAGCAGGCGGTCGGCGGACGACGTGACCGCGGTGGGGTCCTGGTCGCGGTCGTTGCGCGTGGCGGCGATGAGGATGAATGCCGGGTGCAGCTTCAGGGCACGGTCGACCTGGTCGCGGTACGTCGTGCCGTCCCATCCGGCCTTCACGAAGCCCGATCCGGAGACGGCCAGATCGTCGAGGCGCCAGCCGTGCTGCTCGGCGACGAGGGCGGGCCAGGACTCGTCGGGGCCGACGCCTTTGCCGAACGCGATCGAGTCGCCGATGGCCACGGCCGACGGCCGTTCCTGTCCGGCGGGGGCCGCTGCGGCTTCCGCAGCGACGGGCTGAGCGGTCGCCGCGCATCCCGCGAGGGCGGTGGCGGCGACGGTGAGCGCGGCGATGGTCAGCGCGAGGCGGAGGGGGCGTCGCGCGCGCGGGCGGGTGTTCTGCACGAAGGGCAGGATAGATCCCCGATGTTGCGTGAATGCTGAGTGTCGCGCGGCGCGTCACGAACCCCCGGTCAGGCGTGGATTCGAAAGGTCACACGTGCGGGGTCGCGGCGGCCGCGGCACGGGACTGCACGAGCGTGTCCAGGTCGGTCAGCGCGACCGCGGCGATGGCCTGCTGACCGGCGGCGGTGGGATGCTCGCCGTCGGCCTGCACGAGGCCGTCCTGGTCGCGGTAGGGCTCGCCCAGATCGATCCAGACGCCACCCTCGGCCGTGGCGGCCGCCTGGAGCGCGGCGTCGAGCGGCGCGAGCTCGTCGTCGGACGCCGACCCGCTGAGCGCGTCGTAGGCGATGATCCGCGCGTGGGGGAGCGCGGTGTGGATGCGGTCGATCGCCGCCGTCATCGCGGCGGACACGGTGTCCACATCCTGTCCGAGGTCGTTGTCGGACGCTCCGATCAGGACCAGCTGGGCCTTGTCGGCGATCGCGGCGTCCACCTGCGTGTCGAACGTGCCCCCGTTCGTTCCGGTGGCGACGAAGCCCGCGCCGGCGACGCTGAGGTTGTCGAGCCCCCAGCGCCGATCGACGGCGAGGAGGTCCGGCCAGGCCTCGCCGGGCATCAGGCCCAGGCCCGACTCGATGGAATCGCCGATGACGGCCACGCGGGTGTGCGGGTTCACCACCGGTGTCCCGGTGAACGTCTGCGGCACGGTCGTCGAGCATCCGCTCAGCGCCACGGCGCCGACCGTCGCCACGGTGATCATGGCGGCGAGTGCGGCGAGCGGTCGGTGCGTGAGCATGATCCCAGCCTAGGAACGGAGTCTATGACTTCGCTATGGGTGCGTGAGGTCGTCGCTGTGCGCTCATCGGGTCAGCCCGCTGCGCAGCTCGTGCGTCAGCGAGCTGACGACCGCCTGCAGGCTGCCCCCGTTCGCGGCGGCCACCGCGAGCTGCCGCTGGTAGCTCGCGCCGCCGTCCAGGATGCGCAGCACGCCGGCCAGCTCCTCCTCGCAGCCGAGGCGCTCGGCGGTCGGCCCCAGCTCGTCCACGAGCTCGCGCAGCGACTCGGAGACCAGGCGCTCGCGGCCGTCCGGCGCCACGATGATCTCGGCGTCGAGCCCGTAGCGGGCGGCGCGCCACTTGTTCTCCCGGACGAACCAGGGCTGCAGGGTCACCGGCTCCACGCCGTCGTCGAGATCGCCCGACATCCGATCGGTCAGGCAGTGGATGAGCGCTGCGACCGCGCCGACCTCGTCCGTCGTCGAGAGGCCGTCGCAGGCGCGCATCTCCACGGTGCCCCACTTGGGCGAGGGGCGGATGTCCCAGCGGACCTCGGAGTGGTCCGTGACGACGCCGGTGGTCACCAGGTCCTGCACGTACTCCTCGTAGTTGGCCCACGAGCCGAACTGCCAGGGCAGCCCGGCGGTCGGCAGCTGCTGGAACATCAGGGCGCGGTTCGATGCGTACCCGGTCGCGGCGCCCGCCCAGTACGGGCTGGACGCGCTCAGCGCCTGCAGGTGCGGGTAGTAGCTGAGCAGGCCGTTCACGATCGGCAGCGCCTTGTCGCGCTCGTCGATGCCGACGTGGACGTGCACGCCCCAGATCATCATCTGGCGGCCCCACCACTGCGTGCGGTCGAGCAGGCGGTCGTAGCGCTCGTTCGGGGTGACCTTCTGGTCGTACCACTGGGCGAAGGGATGCGTCCCCGCGCAGAGCAGTTCCACGCCGAGCGGATCGGTGACCTCCCTGACCAGCCCGATCAGCTCCTGGAGGTCGGCGACGGCGGCCGGCACCGTCCGGTGCACCCGGCTCACCAGCTCCACGGTGTTCAGGAGCAGCTCGTGGGTGATCTGGGGGTGCTCGCGCCCGTCGGGCGTTCCGAGCTCGCGGAGCACCTCGTCGGCGATCTGGACGAGGTCGCCCGTCGCGCCGTCCACGAGGGCGATCTCCCATTCGATGCCGACAGTGGAGCGCTCGGACTCCGAGAATTCGATCTGCAAGGGTGTCGTCCCGTCCGTCCGATTGTTCAAAGCAGGGCAGTATCTGACAGAATAGCTAGTTGAGTTCCGCCTTACCCGACCCTCTATCCGGTTCGGCGGGATACCAATAGACCTCCTGCCGAGTGTGCCCCCACGCCCACGGCAGTCAGTTCGACGAAACGCACTCATCAACACTGGAGAATTGTGGCTGTCAAAATCCGTCTGAAGCGCCTCGGCAAGATCCGCGCTCCCTACTACCGCATCGTCGTCGCCGACTCGCGCACCAAGCGCGACGGTCGCGTCATCGAGGAGATCGGTCTGTACCACCCGACCGAGGAGCCCTCGCGCATCGAGGTCGACTCCGACCGCGCTCAGTACTGGCTCAGCGTCGGCGCTCAGCCGTCCGAGCAGGTGCTCGTGCTCCTCAAGCTCACGGGCGACTGGGGCAAGTTCAAGGGCGACAAGAACGCCGTCTCGACCGTGAAGACGGCCGACGAGAAGGTCGCGTTCGTCGCCGACGACAAGAAGAAGCCGGTCCTCAAGCCGAAGGCCGAGAAGCCGGTCGTCGCCGAGGCGGAGGCCGTCGTCGAGGCCGAGATCGAGGCCGAGGAGGCCGCTGAGGCCGAGGTTGTCGCCGAGGCCGAAGAGATCGTCGCCGACGCCGACGGCGAGAAGGCGTAACACCTTGCTCGCACCCGCGCTCACGCATCTGGTCAAGGGCATCGTCGACCACCCGGACGACGTGCACGTCGTGGCCAAAGGTTCGCCGCGTGGCGAGGTCCTCGAGATTCGTGTGAATCCCGAGGACCTCGGCCGGGTGATCGGCCGTTCCGGCCGTACGGCCAAGGCACTCCGCACGCTCGTGTCCGCGCTGGCCGACGGCCGGCGCGTCCGCGTCGACGTCGTCGACGACTGAGGTGGCCGACCACAAGCTGCCCCGCAAGGACGTCGCCCCGCGGCCGGATCAGACCGAGCTCCGCATCGGCCGGCTCACCAAGGCGCACGGGCTCAAGGGAGCCCTCAAGCTGGAGCTGTTCACGGACGAGCCGGAGAAGCGGTTCGTCCCGGGCGCCGAGTTCACCCTCCAGGTGCCCACGGCCTCCAAGTGGCACGGCAAGACGCTGACGCTCACCGAGCTCCGCTGGTACAACGGTCACGCCGTCGGATTCTTCGAGGGCGTGGACGACCGCACCGAGGCCGAGACCCTGGTCAAGGCCATCCTGTGGGTCAGCCAGGACGTCAAGGAACTCCCGGAGGAGCCGGACGCCTGGTACGACCACCAGCTGGTCGGTCTGAGCGCCGTCCGCGACGGCGATCAGGTCGGGACCGTCGCCCGGGTGGACCACTTCCCGGCGCAGGACCTGCTGGCGATCAAGACCGACGCCGGCGAGGTCCTCGTGCCGTTCGTGAAGGCGATCGTGCCGGAGGTCGACCTGGCCGCCGGGACCGTCACCCTCACTCCGCCGCCGGGGCTCTTCGAAGAGCTGCCCGACGAGGAGCCGACCGAGGAAGCCTCCACCGAGGAAGCGTCGACCGAGGAAGCCTCCACCGAGGAGAAATCCACTGACGAAGCGTCCGCTGAGGAGACGTCCACGGAGGAGACGTCCACCGAGGACTGATCCATCACGCACTGCGAAGAGCCCCGACCAGCTGGTCGGGGCTCTTCGCGTCTCAGCCGACGATCGCGAGGCCGCGCGCGCGCAGACCGCGGGCGTCCGAACCCAGCGCCCCGGCGAGGCGCTCGTGCGTCGCCACGATGTGGCGGTGGATGTGCTCGGCGGCGGCGTCCGCGTCGCGCGCGGCGACGAGTTCCACGATGCGACGGTGCTCCTCCCAGGCGGTCCGGCGCGATTCCTCGCTGCGCACCTCGAGCCAACGCGTGCGGGCCAGGCGGGTCATGGCGGAGTCCACGGAGTCGGCGAAGAAGTGGTTGCCGCTCAGCGCGGCGAGGCGCACGTGGAATCCGGTCCCGGCGCCGATCGCGTCCTCGTGGGTGCGACCGAGGTCGTACGAGCCCAGCCGGGCGGCGAGAGCGGCGATGTCGTCGTCGGTGGCCCGCGCGCAGGTCAGCCGCACCGCCCCGGTCTCCAGGGCATCGCGGAGCTCGCTCAGGCGGGCGATCTCGCCCAGGTCGATGGGGGAGACCTGCCAGGCGCGGCCGTCGCGTGCGACGAGGCCCTCGTTCTCCAGGCGCTGGAGCGCGGCGCGCAGGGGCGTGCGCGAGACGCCGAGGTCGGTCTCCAGCCCGCGCTCGGTGAGCCGGGATCCCGGGATGCGATCGAGGTCGAGGATCTCGGCGCGGAGGCGCTCGTAGGCGGTCGGCTGCTCTGGCATGGAGTCCTCTCGGAACGCGGGGTGCTGCGCCCATTCTGGCGGACCGATTTGGTGCACCGGTTTGGTATACCACTAGGGTATACCGCATGATGTTCTCTCCGCGACAGCCCCGCCCGTGGCTGATGCTCGGCTTCGGCGTCCTGGCCCAGGCGAGCTCCACGGTGTTCGTGTCGACCCCGGCGTTCCTCATCCCGCTCCTGCACAGTGAGCGCGGGCTGAGCCTCGCCCAGGCCGGCCTTCTGGCGTCGGCCCCGACGCTCGGGCTCGTCCTCACCCTGATCGCGTGGGGAGCGCTGAGCGACCGGATCGGGGAGCGCTGGGTGATCGCGTCGGGACTGGCCCTGACGGCCATCGCCGGATTCGGCGCGATGTTCGTCTCGTCGTACCTCGCGCTCGGCGCGTTCTTCCTGCTCGGCGGGATGGCGGCGGCCAGTCCGAACGCCGCGAGCGGCCGCGTGGTGATCGGCTGGTTCCCGAAGGAGCGCCGCGGCCTCGCCATGGGCATCCGGCAGATGTGCCAGCCGCTGGGCGTCGCCGTCGCCGCGCTCTCGATCCCGCTCCTGGCCGCCAGCGGAGGCATCGCCGCGGCGCTCGTCGTGCCGACCGTGCTGTGCGCGATCTCCGCCGTGCTGTGCGCCGTCGGGATCGTGGATCCGCCCCGTCCGCCGAGGAAGGCCGCGACGGGGGAGGCCCCGCACCGGCAGGCCGCCTGGCGTCCGTACCGGGAGACGTCGCTGCTGTGGCGCATCCACTCGGTGTCGATGCTGTTGGTGGTGCCGCAGTTCACCGTGTCCACGTTCGGTCTGGTGTGGCTGGTCACCCAGCTGCACTTCTCGTCGCTGGCCGCCGGCATCGTCATCGGCGTGAGCCAGTTCGCCGGCGCGATCGGGCGCATCGGGGTGGGCGTGCTGAGCGACCGCGTCGGCAGCCACCTGCGTCCACTGCGCTGGGTGTCGCTCGCCGCCGTCGCGGTGATGCTGCTGATGGCGGCGGCCTCCGCGCTGGGCTCGGTGCCCGCGGCGGTCATCCTGATCGTCGCCGCGATCGTCACCGTCGCGGACAACGGGCTCGCGTACACGTCGGTCGCCGAGATCGCCGGGCCGTTCTGGTCGGGGCGTGCGCTCGGCGCGCAGAACACGGGGCAGTTCCTGGCCGCGTCCGTGGTGGGCCCGGCCGTCGGCGGCCTGATCGGCTGGCTCGGCTACCCGATCGCGTTCGCCGTCGTCGCCCTCTGCCCGGCCGTCGCGACCCCGCTCGTCCCGCGTGATCGGGAGCTGGCCGTCGTGCCCGAATAGACTCGTCTGCATGCGCATCGACATCGTCACGATCTTCCCGACGTTCTTCGATGTGCTGGACATCTCCCTGCTCGGCAAGGCCCGGCAGTCCGGGATCATCGAGCTCGGCGTCCACGACCTCCGCGACCACACCCACGACCGGCACCGCACGGTCGACGACACGCCGTACGGTGGCGGCGCCGGCATGGTGATGAAGCCGGAGCCGTGGGGCGAGGCCCTCGACCACGTGCTGGGCGACGGCGCGGACGACCCGGTCGTGATCTTCCCGTCGCCGGCGGGCGAGGTCTTCACCCAGGCCATCGCGCGCGAGCTCGCCCAGGAGCAGCACCTCGTGTTCGGCTGCGGCCGCTACGAGGGCATCGACCAGCGCGTCTTCGACGACACGGCGGCGCGCGCACGCGTACGGCTGATGAGCATCGGGGACTACGTCCTCAACGGCGGCGAGGTGGCCACGATGGCCATGATCGAGGCCGTCGGCCGGCTCATCCCTGGCGTGGTCGGAAACCCGGAGAGCCTGGTGCAGGAGTCGCACGAGGACGGGCTCCTGGAGTACCCCAGCTACACGAAGCCCGCCGAGTGGCGCGGCCACGCGGTGCCGCCGGTGCTGCTCTCGGGCAACCACGGCGCGATCGCGACCTGGCGCCACGAGCAGCAGCTCGAGCGCACGCGGCGCGTCCGCCCGGACCTGCTGCCGTAGCATCCCCTCCCTTACGGGGCGGAGAGGACCAGCGGGCCGTCCGCGGTGATGGCGACAGTGTGCTCGGAGTGGGCCCCGCGCGAGCCGTCAGCGCTGCGCAGCGTCCAGCCGTCCGGGTCGGTGAAGATCTCGTCCGTGGTCTCCAGGAACCAGGGCTCGATGGCGATGACGAGACCGGGCTTCAGCGGGAAACCGCGTCCGGCACGCCCGTCGTTGGGCACGTGCGGGTCGCCGTGCATCGTGCGCCCGACGCCGTGGCCGCCGAACTGCGTGTTGATGGAGTAGCCCTCGGCGTGCGCCACCGCGGCGATCGCGGCCGAGATGTCGCCGATCCGTCCGCCCGGCTGCGCCGCGGCGATCCCCGCCGTGAGGGCGCGACGGGTGGTGTCGATGAGGCGCAGATCCTCGTCGCGCGCCGAACCGACGACGATCGAGACGGCCGAGTCGGCGACCCAGCCGTCGACGCTGGCCGCGAAGTCCAGACTGAGGAGGTCGCCGTCCTTCAGCCTGTAGTCGTGGGGGAGGCCGTGCAGCACGGCGTCGTTCACCGACGTGCAGATCACCTTGCCGAACGGGCTGGCGCCGAACGAGGGGTGGTAGTCGATGTAGCAGGACTCGGCTCCGCGGCGGCGGATGAGGTCGTGCGCGAGGCGATCGAGCTCGAGGAGGTTGACGCCCACCTTCGCGGCGGCGGCGGTCTCCGCCAGCACCTCGGCGACGAACCGGCCGGCCGGCCGCATCTGCTCGATCTCGGCGGGGGTCCTCAACTCGATCACGGGTGCGTCCTCCTCCAGTCGCGGCGCGCGTCGTGCGCCCGGTGCATCCCAGTCTTCCACGGCGTTTCGGCCCTCGGCGAACCCGCAGCCGCTGCACAGGCGGCCGCGGCTACGCTGGTCGCGTGATCATCCGCAAGGCGTTCTACTGGTGGCTCTTCCCGTCCGCCGTGGTGCTTCCGGTGTGGCTGCTGATCGGCTGGGCGGCGTTCAGCCAGGGGAGCGGCTGGAGCTTCCTCGGCCTGCTCATCCTGTGCCCGATCCTCTTCCTGGCCCAGCTCGCCGTCAGCGGCATCACCGTCGCCCGCCGCAGCGCGCGGGATGTGCGCGCGGTCTCCTGGCGCGACGTCGCGCTCCTGACGGGTTGGCACGCCTCCGTCATCGCCTTCGGCTTCTTCCCGGCCGGCGCCTCCGGCTGGCTGGCGGTGCTCGCGGTCGTGTTCTTCCTCGGGACGTTCTGGCTCGTCCTCTGGGAGCTCGTCACCGACATGCGGGCGCGCGTGCAGGAGACGTTCGCCGCCTACGAGCGGGCCGCGCAGCCGCAGCAGGTGCGCCGTCCGGAGCCTCCCCTCGACAGCGTCGAGTACATCGTCGTCGAAGAACGGCACGACGAGCGCTGACCGGCGCGCGTCCTGCTTTGGCGATCGGGGGGTCGGCATGGCAGAATTGTTGATTGTGCCGCGGCCAGGCTCTGCCACAGGGGAGCCAGCATCTCTCGCGCACACCCCAACCGAATGATCGTCCGTCTCCGCGCGAGCGCGAGGCGGCCCTGAATCCGTCCCCGACCTGTCGGCGGGTACAGAGAGCGAATATCCATGCATATCCTCGACCACGTGGACGCCGCGTCCCTCAAGTCGGACATCCCCGCGTTCCGCGCCGGCGACACCGTCAAGGTGCACGTCAACATCGTCGAAGGCACGCGCTCGCGTGTCCAGGTCTTCCAGGGCGTCGTCATCGGCCGCTCGGGCGAAGGCGTCCGCGAGACCTTCACGGTCCGCAAGATCAGCTTCCAGGTCGGCGTCGAGCGCACCTTCCCGGTCCACTCGCCGGTCATCGACAAGATCGAGGTCGTCACCCGCGGTGACGTCCGTCGCGCCAAGCTCTACTACCTGCGCGAGCTGCGCGGCAAGAAGGCGAAGATCAAGGAGAAGCGCGACAACTGAGCTGCTTCGCGCAGCGACTCGCGCGGCTCTCTGAAGCCGTCATCCTGAGCTCCCGGTCCTACACTGGACCGGGAGCTCAGGCGGTTAAATGACGGAAGAGACGGTACCCACCGGCGCACAGCGGGCGTCGCGGGGAGAGCGCGATCGGCAGCGTTCGCTGCTGCGGTTCGTCCGCGACATCGCGATCATCGTGGTGGTCGCCCTGCTCGTGTCGTTCCTGGTCAAGACGTTCGTCGTCCGCTCGTTCTACATCCCCTCCGGGTCGATGGAGAACACGCTGCAGATCCAGGACAAGATCATCGTGAACGAGCTCCAGCCCTCGCTCTTCCCCCTCGCCCGCGGCGATGTGGTCGTGTTCCGCGATCCGGGAGGCTGGCTCCAGCCGGCGCCTCCGACGCACCAGAGCGCGATCGGGCAGGCGGTGGACACCGCTCTGACCTTCGTCGGCCTCTCCGCCTCCGACAGCGACGACCATCTCGTCAAGCGGGTGATCGGCCTCCCGGGCGACCGCGTCGCCTGCTGCAGCACCGGCGGCCACCTGACGGTCAACGGCGTCGCGATCGACGAGCCCTACATCGTCATCCCACCCGGGAAGACCGACGCCGCCACCCTCGCGTTCGACGTCATCGTGCCGAAGGGCGAGCTGTGGGTCATGGGGGACAACCGCTACGACTCGCAGGACTCCTCCCTCAACCAGGGCCTTCCCGGGCACGGCTTCGTGCCCGTCGCGAACGTCGTCGGTCGGGCCGCGGTCATCAGCTGGCCGGTCAGCCGATGGACGTGGTTGGACGACTATCCTGAAGTCTTCGCACGTGTGGAGGAGAAGTCAGGATGATGGCCCCGGTGACGCCCACTCTCCGGTTCGAGAAGGCGCTGTACCGCGACGGCGTGACGTCGATCGTCGCGGTGGACGAGGTCGGTCGAGGAGCCCTCGCCGGCCCCGTCGCGGTCGGGATGGTCGTGATCGACACGGCGGTCAGGCGCATCCCCGTCGGCCTGCGCGACTCCAAGCTGCTGCCGGAGCCCGCCCGCGAGGCGCTGGACCCGGCCTGCCGGCGCTGGGCGATGTTCCACGCCGTCGGCCTGGCCTCGGCGGCGGAGGTCGACTCCCTCGGCATCATGAAGTGCCTGGGGCTCGCCGGCGCCCGCGCGCTCGCCCAGCTTGAGGAGCAGGGTGCGCAGGTGCGCGACAGCACGCTCATCCTCGACGGCAACTACGACTACCTCAACCCCTCGCTGATGCGTCCCGCCCGCGTGGTCACCCGCGTCAAGGCCGACCGCGACTGCGCGTCCGTGGCCGCGGCCTCCGTCATCGCCAAGGTGCACCGGGACCGGCTCATGATCCAGCACGACACGGAGTACCCGGGCTACGGCTGGGCGAGCAACAAGGGATACTCCTCGCGCGAGCACTTCGCCGCCCTGTCCGAACTCGGACCGAGCGCGCTGCACCGTCTCACCTGGCTGAAGGACACCGCGACGCTCGACATTCCGCTCTGAGGCTCGGAGCGGCATAGACTTGGCAGACGATGGATGAAGACGAGTTCGACGACTACGACCGCGAGGTCGAGTTGGCTTTGTATCGCGAGTACCGGGACGTCGTCTCGCAGTTCAAGTACGTGATCGAGACGGAGCGCCGCTTCTACCTCGCGAACGAGGTGGAGTTCGTGCGCCGGGACACCGAGCACGACTTCTACTTCGAGCTGACGATGAACGACGTGTGGGTGTGGGACGTGTACCGCGCCGACCGGTTCGTGAAGTCCGTGCGCGTGCTGACGTTCAAGGACGTCAACATCGAGGAGCTCTCCAGCAAGGAGTTCGAACTCCCGAAGGAGCTCGCGCTCGACGAGTAGGGCGTTCCGCTCCACAGCCCTCCTCCTTCTGACGTCTCTCCACTGATCCGCCGTTTCCCGCCCGCCGAGGGCTCCCGCCGCCGAGGCTGGTTGCGGGAGGAAACATGGCAGAGAAGGACGAACTCGGTCGCCGCGGAGAAGTGGTGGCGGCGAAATGGCTCGAGGCGGTGGGCTGCGTCGTGCTCCAGCGCAATTGGCGGTGCCCGATGGGCGAGATCGATCTCGTCGTGCGGGAGGGCACGGCGACGGTCTTCGTCGAGGTGAAGACGCGCACGTCGGTCGCCTACGGGCACCCGTTCGAGGCGATCACCGCGGCCAAGCGAGCACGCCTGCGGCGGCTGGTGGCCGAGTGGTGCCGGGCGCACGGGCCGGTCTCCGGGCCTATCCGGATCGACGCGGTCGCGGTGATCGACGCGTGGAGCAGCGAGCCGTCGATCGAGCACCTGCGCGGGGTGGCGTGATGGCGCTCGCACGGGCGTTCGCCGTGGCGCTGACCGGAGTCCGCGGCGACATCGTCGAGGTCGAGGCCGACATCTCCGCCGGGCTCCCGGCGTTCGTCCTCATCGGTCTCCCGGATGCCGCTCTCGGGGAGTCGCGCAAACGGGTCAGCGCTGCCGCGGTCAACGCGGGGAGTCCGCTCACCCAGCGCAAGCTCACGGTCAACCTGTCGCCGGCGTCGTTGCGGAAGCAGGGCAGCGGATTCGACCTCGCGATCGCGATCGCCGCACTGGCGGCCGCGGGCGACGTGCCCGCCGAGTCGGCCTCGCGAGCCGTCCACCTGGGGGAGCTGGGGCTCGACGGGCGCCTGCGCCCGGTGCCCGGCGTGCTGCCGGCGGTGCTCGCGGCACGCGACGCGGGGTTTCGGCGCGTTCTGGTTCCGACAGCGAACGCGGCGGAGGCGGAACTCGTGGACGGCGTCGACGTCGTCGCGGTGACGGGGCTGCGCGCCGCCGCCATCGCGCACGGTGCCGAGCTCGATCCCGTGGAGCTGGATCCCGTGGAGGGTCCCGCGCTCGAGCACGCCGCGCCGGCCGAACCGGACCTCGCCGACGTCGCCGGCAACGACGAGGCGGTGGACGCCCTGGTGGCGGCCGCTGCCGGCGGGCACCACGTGGCGATGGTCGGGCCGCCCGGGGCGGGGAAGACCATGCTCGCCCGGCGCCTGCCATCCCTGCTGCCCGACCTGACGGGGGACGAGGCGCTCGAGTCCACCTCCATCCGCTCGCTGGCGGGCCTCGGGGTCGGCGGAGGCCTCGTGCGGCGTCCGCCCTTCGAAGCGCCCCATCACACCGCCAGCGCCGTCTCGCTCGTCGGCGGCGGCAGCGGGCGCATCGTGCCCGGCGCCATCGTCCGGGCGACCAACGGGGTGCTCTTCCTCGACGAGGCGGCGGAGTTCCCGCCCTCGGTCCTGGACGCGCTGCGGCAGCCCCTGGAATCGGGAGCGGTCAGCATCCACCGGGCGAGCGGGGCAGCGACGTTCCCGGCCCGGTTCCAGCTCGTGCTGGCCTCGAACCCGTGCCCGTGCGGGCGCTACGGTTCGGTCGACGAGGAGTGCACCTGCACCCCGATCGCCCGCCGACGCTATCTGGCTCGCATGTCGGGGCCACTCCTCGATCGGGTCGACATCCATCTCACCGTGCGACGGCTCGGGCTGGCCGCGCTGCGCTCCAGCGCGGACGGGGACCGGCTCGTGCGATCGAGCGCAGCGCTCCGCGAGCGGGTGGAGGCGGCGCGGCAGGTCGCGATGACCCGCCTCGCCGGCACGGGGTGGCGACGCAACGCGGACGTCGCGGGCACCTGGTTGCGGGCGGGTGCCCGGCGGATCGGGCCGACGGCCGTCGGCCCGCTCGACCGGGCGCTGGAGCGAGGCGCGATCACCATGCGCGGGTACGACCGCGCGCTCCGGCTCGCCTGGACCCTCGCCGACCTCGACGGCGCTGCCGGGCCGTCCGCGGATCACATCGGCCGCGCCCTGTTCCTGCGCAGGGGGATCGGCGCATGAGCGGCCACGACACCGTGGCGGGGGTCCCGCTCCGGACGATCGCGAAGCTCCTCGCCCCGGTCGGGCTCGGGGACGTCGACGACGATCCGCCGACCGGACGGGAAGCGCTGGAGACGAGTTTCGCCCGCGTCGTCCTCGGCACGATGACCGAGCCCGGTGACACCGATGCCGGAATGCTCGTGAGCGGGCTCGGCCCCGTGGCCGCGGTGCGGTGCGTGGTCGACGAGCTGGACGCGACCGAGGTTCTCGGGCGCCTCGGCGCGGACCCGTCGAGCGCACGCCAGCGCGCTCGGATGGCGGAGGCTCTGAACCGCTGGCGAACGCGCGGGTCGCCCGACGCCGGCGTCCGGGCGCTCGAGATGGCGGCGCACGTGGGCGCTCGGCTGCTCACCCCCGAGACGAGCGGGTGGCCGGAGGGGCTCGCCGCTCTGGGAGCGGGGGAGCCGCTCGCCCTCTGGCTGCGCGGGAATCCGGCGCGGTTGTCATCGCTCGAGCGGTCCGTCTCGCTCGTGGGTGCCCGTGCCGCGACCGGGTACGGCGAGCACGTCGCCATGGAGAGCGCCGCGGGTCTCGGCGACCGGGGCTTCGCCATCGTCTCGGGCGGCGCCTACGGGATCGACGGTGCCGCGCACCGGGCGGCGGTCACCAGCGGGCACGTGACCATCGCGTTCCTCGCCGGGGGAGTGGACCGCCTCTATCCGGCCGGGCACAGCGATCTGCTGCGCCGGGTCGCGGACACCGGACTGCTCATCGGCGAACTGCCCTGCGGCTCCACGCCGACCCGGTGGCGCTTCCTGATGCGCAACCGGCTCATCGCCGCCGTCAGTGGAGCGACGGTCGTCGTCGAAGCGGGGCACCGCTCCGGTTCTCTCAACACGGCCGGCCACGCGGCCGAGATCGGACGTCCGCTCGGCGCCGTGCCCGGACCGGTGACCTCGCCGGCGTCGGCCGGCTGCCACCGCCTCATCCGCGAGTACGCCGCGACGTGCGTCACCACGGTCGACGAGATGGCCGAACTCGCCGATCCGCTGGGCACTGCCGTCGGCGCACAAGGTGGGAGCGAGCCTCCCGGCGCTGACGGGAGCGCGGACGGCGGCGCCGACGATCGGGCCGTGATGGCCGCGGCCTCCATTCGCGGCGGTCGCGAGCCGGACGAACTGGCGCAGGTCACGGGGCTCTCCCTGCCTTCCGTCATCGCCGCACTCGGTCGCCTCAGCCTCTCCGGTGCCGTCCGCCCGACCGCGACAGGCTGGGAGGCCACCCGGTGACGGCTTCCGCCGCTAGCCGGTGGCGAGTTCCCAGACGACGACGCCCGCGAGGCCGAGGTAGACCGTCCCCGCCACGATGCTCAGCGCCCGGCCGGCGGAGGGCTTGTCGGACAGTCTGCGCTGGAGGGTGCTCGCCAGGAGGCCGACGGTGGTGTCCACGATGAAGCCGATGAGCATGAAGCAGAGGCCGAGCACGATGAACTGCGCGACGCTCGACGCGGCCGACCCCAGGAACCGCGGAAGGAAGGCGAGGAAGAACAGCGCCATCTTGGGGTTGGTGAGATTCACCACGAGCCCCTGCCGGAACCAGCGCGTCGTGCCGGGGCCGGCGGCGACGGTCGTGCCGCGGCGCGCGTCCAGGAACGCTGAAACCGACAGCCAGATCAGGTACAGCGCGCCCACGACACGGATCGCGGTCAACGTCCACGGATACTGCCGGACGAGCTCTCCCATCCCGGCTGCGACGACGACGGAGTACACGAGGACGCCGAGAGCGACCCCGGTTGAGGCGCGCAGGGCCGCGCCCCGGCCGCCCGCGATGCCGACCGCGAGCATGTACGCCATGTCGGTGCCCGGCGCGACGCAGATCAGGAGACTGGCGAGGAGGAAGACGGGGAGGACGCTGACATCGATCATCGCGACGAGCCCGCACCGGCGGCGGGATTCCGATGCCGGTGGCGGTCGACGCGTGCACGGTTGCCGCAGCCCGGACTGCACCACCGCTGGTTCCGCCGCGACCGATGGAAGATCTGGCCGCAACCCGGCGCCTCGCACACCGCGATCGCGGCGAGGTCCTCACGGGCGAGGACATCCACGGTCGCCGCCGCCAACACACCGAGAAGCGCCACGAAGCCGGTGCCGCCCGCCACCAACCGGCTCGTCCCCGCTTCGGTGCCGAGGAGTCGCGTCGCACCACCCGCGCGTACCCGTTCGTTGATGAGCTCCACGTCGGCACCGTCGAGTTCCTCCTGGAGGGCCGCGGCACGCAGCAGCCGACTGGTGGCGTCCCGCTGCTCCAGCACCGCGTCCAGGCCGACCGGATCGCCGCCGAGCGCAGGCAACCAGGCCGGCTCGGCGTCGATCCACCCCAGGAACTCCACGACGGTGCCGATGAGCTCCTCGCGATCGTCGTCCAACCCGATCGTCGTGTTGACGAAGTCGACGGCCAGATGGTCGCCGAGCCATACCCAGCGTGTACGAGGAATCACAGAGCCATCATGATCCCGTAATGCGAAGTTGCGCAAAAACCATTACACGAGGCGAGGCGAGGCGAGGCGAGGCGAGGCGAGTTGAGGTGAGGCGCGTCGACGGGCGGTGAGTCGAGGGGAGGCGCTCGCGGCCGCAACCGCCCGCCCCGACCGCTCTCAGACGGCCGCCGCGCGCGATCGACCGTGGGTCGTCACGCGCGAGCAGCCGAGCGTCGCCACGCGCGATCAGCCGAGGGTCGTCGCGTGTGAGCGGCCGTGGGTCGTCGCGCGTGAGCAGGCGAGGGTCGCCTCGTGCGCGCAGGCGAGGATCGCCACGCGCGATCAGCCGAGGGTCGCTGCACGCGAGGAGGGCGCGGGCGGGGGATGCTGGGAGGGTGCAGCTTCCGGACGCGATCGACGGGTATGCGCGCCACCTCCAGGTCGAGCGCGGGTACTCCGCCCAGACCGTGCGCGCCTACCGGTCCGACTTGGCGGCGCTCGCCGCATTCGCCTCGGAGCGGGCGGTGGCGGATACCGAGGGGGTGACGCTCGACGTGCTGCGCGATTGGCTCTGGGAAGGATCCCAGCGCGGGCTCGCCAAAGCCACCCTCGCGCGGCGCTCGGCGGCGGCGCGCGGATTCAGCGCCTGGGTGACGCGTACCGGTGGCGAGGCCGTCGACCCGGCCGCTCGCCTCCGGGCGCCCCGGGCGGACAAGACGCTGCCGCGCGTCATCACCCGGGCGCAGATGGATGAGCTCCTCGCCTCGCTCGCCGCCCTCGCGGCCGACGGCGACCCCGGCGCGCTGCGCGACCTGACCGTCATCGAACTGCTCTACGCCACGGGGGTCCGCGTCTCCGAATTGACCGGGCTCGACGTGGACGACGTCGACCTCGACCGGCTCACCGTGCGCGTCCTGGGCAAAGGGGCGAAAGAGCGTGTCGTCCCCTTCGGGGTGCCCGCCCGGAACATCCTCCGCCGCTACCTCGCGGAGGCGCGTCCGGCGCTCGCGATCGCGCGCTCGGGACCGGCCCTGCTGCTCGGAGCGCGCGGCGGCCGGCTCGGCACCCGCGCCGTCTACGAACTCGTCGCCGGACTGCTCGAAGGGATCCCGGGATCGGGACCGGCCGGGCCGCACGCCCTGCGGCACACGGCGGCCACCCATCTGCTCGACGGGGGTGCGGACCTGCGTGCCGTGCAGGAGATCCTCGGCCACGCCAGCCTCGGCACCACGCAGATCTACACGCACGTCTCCACCGAGCGGCTCAAAGAGAGCTACCGGATCGCGCACCCGCGCGCCTGAACCGCGGGAGCGAAGCGCGGGAGCGCCGCGCTCGACGGGCCGGTCAGCCGTCGTCGAGCGGGAGCAACACTGATGGCGGCACCGTGTCGAAGAACAGCAGCGGTGAGACGTACGCACCGTCGACCCGCACGCCGACGTGGAGGCACGACGCGGCGCAGTGACCGCCGGACGCGAGGCGCCCGATCGGGGCGCCGCGCGCGACAGGCTGACCGGCGACGAGCTCCGTCGCCAGCGGCTCGTAGCTCGAGAGCACACCGCCGCCGTGATCGAGCGTGAGAACCGGGCGATCCACGACGACGCCGGCGAAGCGGACCGTCGCGTCGGCCGGGGCCGTCACCGGCTGCTCGGGCGCCGTCGCCAGGTCGATGCCGCGGTGTCCGGCGGCGTACGGGGTCGGGGGAGCCGCGAACGCGCCGACGACCCGGGGCGGCAGGACGGGCCACGCCCAGCGCGGCGAGGTGACCGCAGCCGGGGACGCGGACGCGGTCGTGCCCGCAGCCGCGGCCGACTGCGCGTCCGCAACCGTTCCCGCGGCCGAACCCGAACCTGAAGTCGCGGTCGAGCCCGCTCCGGCGGTCGAGCCCGCTCCCGCGGCTGAGCCCGCTCCCGCGGCTGAGCCCGCACTCGTGGGTGAGCCCGCACTCGCGGCTGAGCCCGCACTCGCGGCTGAGCCCGCACTCGCGGCCGCACCCTGCTCAGCTGAGCCCGGCGCCGCCCCCGGCGCGAGCACAGCGGTCACCCCCGCCGCCGCGAGTAGCACCAGCTCACGCACGCCCCCGCCCCGCCGCCAGTGCTCAGCGCGCACCCTCTTCCCACCCGTTCGTCTGATCCGTCTCATCGCTCACGCCCTCCCGTCACCCCCACCCTCCCGGACGCGCGAAGCGGCACGCGGTCGGAACCGAGACCGGGGGAGAACGCACTTTCTGCACATCCGACGCATGTCGATATTGCCCAACGGCGATCCGGGCGTACCGTGTCTAGCGCCGGTTCGCGCTCGCCAGGGCGGGCCAGCGGACCACGGCGGGACACAACCGAACAAGGGGAAGACATGTCTGGACAACGCAGCGGCACCGACGAGGCCGGGAACGAGGTCGCCCACCAGCCCAGCGGCGCGATGCGACGCAAGGCGACGGGACTGGCCATCGCGGCGGCCGTCGGCGGCTTCCTCTTCGGTTTCGACTCGTCCGTCATCAACGGGGCGGTCGACTCGATCGGCACGCACTTCGAGCTGAACGCGTTCGTCAAGGGATTCGTCGTGGCCGTCGCCCTCCTGGGCTGCGCGCTCGGCGCCTACGTCGCCGGCCGGCTCGCCGACCGCTGGGGCCGGCTCAAGGTCATGCTCCTCGGCGCCGGGCTGTTCCTCGTCAGCTCCATCGGCGCCGGTCTGGCGTTCTCGGTCTGGGACCTCGGGCTGTGGCGCGTGGTGGGCGGTCTGGGCATCGGCATCGCGTCCGTCGTGGCGCCGGCGTACATCGCCGAGATCGCACCGCGGCAGCGCCGAGGCGGGCTGGCCTCCCTGCAGCAGCTGGCGATCACCATCGGTATCTTCGCCGCGCTCCTCTCCGACGCGCTGCTCGCCAACGGCAACCCGTCGCGCGAGATCTGGTTCGGGCTGGAGGCGTGGCGGTGGATGTTCCTCGTCGGCGTCATCCCGTCGGCCGTCTACGGCATCATCGCGCTGACCGTCCCTGAGTCGCCGCGCTTCCTGCTCGCGACAGGCCGTCGCGACGAGGCGCGCAAGGTGTTCCAGACGCTCGTGCCCGCGGAGGACCTCGACCGCTCGATCAAGGACATCGAGGACTCGATCAAGACGGACAAGGAGGGCCTCAAGGCGACCCTGCGCGGCAATGTGCTGGGCCTGAAGGGCATCGTCTGGATCGGCATCATCCTGTCGGTGTTCCAGCAGTTCGTGGGCATCAACGTGATCTTCTACTACTCGACCACCCTGTGGAGCGCGGTGGGCTTCACGAAGGCGGACTCGCTGACGATCAGTGTGATCACCTCGATCACGAACGTCGTGGTCACCGTGGTCGCGATCCTGCTCGTCGACCGCATCGGCCGGCGCCCCATCCTCCTCACCGGCTCGGTCGGCATGGCGGTCTCCCTCGGCACGATGGCGCTCGCGTTCGCCTTCGCGGACAAGGGAGCGGACGGCGCCGTGAGCCTCCCGGGCGCGTGGGGTCCGATCGCTCTCGTGGCCGCGAACATCTTCGTGATCTGCTTCGGCGCCTCGTGGGGACCGCTGGTCTGGGTGCTGCTGGGCGAGATCTTCCCGACGAAGATCCGCGGCAAGGCGCTCGGCCTCGCGGCGGCGGCCCAGTGGATCGCCAACTTCCTGATCACCGTCTCGTTCCCGCCGATGGCGGACTTCTCGCTGGTGTTCACCTACGGGATGTACGCCTTCTTCGCCGCCCTCTCATTCTTCTTCGTGTTCTTCAAGATCCCGGAGACGAACGGCATGGCGCTCGAGCAGGCGGAGACGCTCTTCACCAACGCGAAGGGTCGCGGACGCGGTCCCCAGGTGCGCTCCAGCGGCGACTCCGCGTGACCGACCGTTCCTGATAGGATGTGCGAAGCACTCCGCTCGTCGGAGTGACTACGCGTGCCCGGACACCCGCAGGGTGGGGCGCACTTCCACCGGTCTCCCTCATCGATCCCCACGGTTCTTCCGCGCGGGACGAACGGGGAGCGGAGGTGCGCGGGGCACCAGGAGCGGTGGCCGCCGGCCGCCGTGGACAACCGCACACCGCACCCGCGCGACGAACGTGTCGCCGGGCGCGAAGAACACAAGGAGAAACGGCAATGGCCGTCGTCACCATGCGCCAGCTGCTCGACAGCGGCGTCCACTTCGGACACCAGACCCGCCGCTGGAACCCGAAGATGAAGCGATTCATCCTCACGGAGCGCTCGGGCAGCTACATCATCGACCTGCAGCAGTCGCTCACCTACATCGACAAGACCTACGACTTCGTCCGCGAGACGGTCGCCCACGGCGGCACCATCCTCTTCGTCGGCACGAAGAAGCAGGCGCAGCAGGCGATCGCCGAGCAGGCGACCCGCGTGGGCCAGCCCTACGTCAACCAGCGCTGGCTGGGCGGTCTGCTGACCAACTTCCAGACCGTGTCCAAGCGCCTCGCCCGCATGAAGGAGCTCGAGGAGCTCGACTTCGAGGGCACCACCAGCGGCTTCACCAAGAAGGAGCTGCTGATCAAGAAGCGCGAGCTGGACAAGCTGCACAAGTCGCTCGGCGGCATCCGCAACCTGACGAAGACCCCGAGCGCGCTCTGGGTCGTCGACACGAAGAAGGAGCACCTCGCGATCGACGAGGCGAAGAAGCTGGGCATCCCGGTCATCGCCATCCTCGACACGAACTGCGACCCGGACGAGGTCCAGTACCCGATCCCGGGCAACGACGACGCGATCCGCTCGGTCGGCCTCCTGACCCGCATCGTCGCCGACGCCGCGGCCGAGGGCCTCATCCAGCGTCACCAGAAGCCCGAAGAGGGCACCGAGCCGGCCGAGCCGCTCGCCGAGTGGGAGCAGGAGCTGCTCCAGGGCCAGGCCGAGGTGCAGTCGAGCGCCGAGACCGAGAAGGCGGCCGACGCCGACCTCGCCGAGGCCGAGGCGGACTCCGCCGAGGTCGTCGCCGAGGGCGAGGCGGACGCTGAGGTCGCAGCCGAGGCGGAGGCCGACGCCGACGCCGAGGCCGAGACCAAGTAGTCCCCACCACCAACCCGCTTTCGACAAGAAGGTTCCAGTCAGAACATGGCAAACATCAGCATCGCTGACATCAAGGCCCTGCGCGAGCAGCTCGGCACGGGCATGGTCGACACCAAGAAGGCGCTCGAAGAGGCCGGTGGCGACATCGAGAAGGCGACCGAGATCCTGCGCCTGAAGGGTGCGAAGGGCAACGCGAAGCGTGCCGACCGCTCCACCAGCGAGGGCCTCGTCGCGGCCAAGGAGAACGGCAACGGCTCCGCCACCATGATCGAGCTCGCGTGCGAGACCGACTTCGTGGCGAAGGGCGACAAGTTCATCGCCCTGGCCGACAAGGTCCTGGACGCGGCCGCCGCCGCGGGCGCGACCACCGTCGAGGAGGCCCTGGCCGCCCGCGCCGGCAGCCAGACTGTCGCCGAGCTCATCGGTGACGAGGCCGCAATCCTGGGCGAGAAGGTCGAGCTCCGTCGCGTCGCGTCGGTCTCGGGCGAGCACTTCGCGATCTACCTGCACAAGACCTCCAAGGACCTGCCGCCGCAGGTCGGTGTCGTGGTCGGCTACGCCGGCGACGACGCGGAGACCGCCCGCAGCATCGCGCAGCACATCTCCTTCGCCAACCCGACCTACCTCACCCGCGAGGACGTCCCGGCCGCCGAGGTCGAGAACGAGCGTCGTATCGTCGAGGAGATCTCGCGCAACGAGGGCAAGCCGGAGGCCGCGCTCCCGAAGATCATCGAGGGTCGCCTCGGTGCCTTCTTCAAGCAGGTCGCCCTGCTCGAGCAGGAGTACGCCCGCGACAACAAGCTGACCATCGCCCAGGTGCTGAAGGACTCGGGTCTCACCGTGTCCGGCTTCGCCCGGTTCAAGGTCGGCGCCTAACACACCGATGAAGGAGTCCGGATCGCTCGAGAGCGATCCGGACTCCTTTTCTGTGCGCCCACCCATAGGCGCACGACACACCACGCACTAGCGTAAGAACGAATTCAGTCACGGAAGGACCAATCACGCATGTCGGCAGTTACCAAGAGGCGCAGGGTCCTTCTCAAGCTCTCGGGTGAGGCGTTCGGCGCCGGTCAGCTCGGCGTCAACCCCGACATCGTCAGCGGCATCGCCCGCGAGATCGCCCAGGCCGCGCAGGACGTCGAGATCGCGATCGTGGTCGGCGGCGGCAACTTCTTCCGCGGCGCGGAGCTCTCCCAGCGCGGCATGGACCGCGGTCGTGCCGACTACATGGGGATGCTCGGCACTGTGATGAACTCCCTCGCCCTGCAGGACTTCCTCGAGCAGGCCGGAGCGGAGACCCGCGTGCAGTCCGCCATCTCGATGACCCAGGTCGCCGAGCCGTACATCCCGCGCCGCGCGGAGCGTCACCTCGAGAAGGGCCGCGTCGTGATCTTCGGCGCCGGCGCCGGGCTCCCGTACTTCTCGACCGACACCGTCGCCGCGCAGCGCGCGCTGGAGATCAGCGCCGACGTCGTGCTGGTCGCCAAGAACGGCGTCGACGGGATGTACGACGACGACCCGCGCACCAACCCCGACGCGCGCAAGATCGACCACATCAGCCACCAGGAGGCTCTGCAGCAGAACCTCAAGGCCGTCGACTCCACCGCGCTCAGCCTCTGCATGGACAACGGCATGCCCATGCGCATCTTCGGCATCGAGCCGGCCGGCAACGTCACGGCCGCTCTGCTGGGCGCCGAGATCGGCACCCTGCTCGGCTGACCGGGCCCCCACGCGGCCCTCGCCGCCCTGCCCCGGCGCCCCGCGCGGTGCCGGGGCTCTAGACTAGAGACCGATTGACCGATCTGAAGGAGAAACCGTGATCGCCGACGTGATTTCCGACGTCCGCCAGCGTATGAGCAAGACCGTGGACGCGGCGAAGGAGGACTTCGGCACCGTGAGCGCGGGCCGTGCCAACCCGGCCCTCTTCCAGAAGGTCCTCGTGGACTACTACGGCTCGCCGACCCCGCTGGCCCAGCTGGCCGGTCTGCAGAACCCGGAGGCCCGCGTCCTGCTCGTCACGCCCTACGACAAGTCGGCGCTGAAGGAGATCGAGAAGGCCATCGTCGCGATGCCCAGCCTCTCCGCGAACGTCGGCAACGACGGCGAGATCGTCCGCGTCACGCTCCCGGAGCTGACCGAGGACCGCCGCAAGGAGTTCGTCAAGATCGTGCGCGGCAAGGGCGAGGACGCCAAGGTCGCCCTCCGCAACATCCGCCGCAAGGCGAAGGACGACCTGGACGCCCTCAAGGGCGAGGTCGGCGACGACGAGGTGGCGCGCGGCGAGAAGGAGCTGGAGACCATCACGCGCACGCACGTCGAGGCCGTCGACGAGGCGTTGAAGCGCAAGGAAGCCGAGCTCCTCGAGGTCTAACCATGAGCGAGGGCAGCGGCACCGGCGCGCCCCGCACGCCGGAGACGGGCAGGCGGGGGAAGCCGCGTTCGCGTGAAGAGCTGCGCGCCCAGGTGCAGGCCACCCGCGCCGACTTCGAGCGGCAGGTGCAGGCGCGCAAGGCGCAGCTCGACGCCACCAACGAGCTGATCGAGCAGCGGACGGGGCGCAACCTCATCCTGGCGATCCTGATCGGGCTCGTCGCCGGCGTGATCGTCGTCGGCAGCCTGATCTTCATCAAGGAGCTCTTCATCCCGTTCGGGATGGCGATGGCCGGCTTCGCGGCGTTCGAGCTGACGCAGGCGTTCCGCGGCGCAGGCCGCCGCATCCCGCGCATCCCGACCGTCCTGGCGGCGGTCGCGATCATCCCGGCCGCGTTCTGGTTCCATGCCGGCGGACAGCTCGTGGCGCTCTCCGCGGGCATCGCGCTCGTCGTCGTGTGGCGCCTGATCGAGGAGCTCGCTGTTCCGGCACGACGGGCGGGGGCCGCCGCGCTCGGCCGCGACCTGACCTGGAGCGTCCTCGTCCAGCTGTACGTGAGCCTGCTCGCGAGCTTCGTGCTCCTGCTGCTGGCGGAGCCCGGCGGCGAGTGGTGGGTGCTGGCGTTCGTGATCGTCGTGGTGGCGGTCGACACGGGGGCCTACGCCGCCGGCCTCTCCTGGGGCAAGCACCCGATGGCGCCGACGATCAGCCCGAAGAAGACCTGGGAGGGCTTCGCGGGTGCGGCGGCGACCGCGGTCGTCGCCGGCGTCCTGCTGTCGCTATTCATGATCGACCAGCCGTGGTGGTTCGGCATCGTGTTCGGCGTGGTCCTGCTCCTCACCGCGACGGCGGGCGACCTGGCCGAATCCCTCATCAAGCGCGATCTCGGAATCAAGGACATGAGTTCCTGGCTGCCCGGTCACGGGGGATTCCTCGACCGGCTCGACTCCATCCTTCCGTCGGCCGCGGCGACGTACGTGCTCTTCCTCATCTTCCGATGACAGAATGGGGGCGTGAGCACCTTCCCCCGCACCCCGAAGAAGCAGGGATACGACGTCGAACAGGTCGACGGCTTCCTGCAGACCGCCCGGCGCGCCTACGACGCTGACGACGCCACCGCGTCGATGACGGCGGCCGACATCCGTCGCACGGCCTTCTCGATGCAGAAGGGCGGCTACTCGACCACGCACGTCGACGCGGCCCTGGAGCGCCTGGAGGACGCCTTCGCCCAGCGCGAGCGCGAGGCCGCACGCCAGGCCGCGGGGGACGAGGCCTGGTTCGCCGAGGCCCGCACGACGGCGCAGGTGGTGCTCAACCGCCTCGACCGTCCCGTCGGCCACCGGTTCGAACGCGTGAGCGTCCTGACCCTCGGCTACAACCGGCAGGACGTCGACCGGTTCGCGAACCGCCTGGTGAAGTACTTCCAGGACGGCCGCCCGATGAGCGTCGAAGAGGTGCGCACGGCCACGTTCCGCGAGCAGCGCGGCGGCTACCGGGAGGTCCAGGTGGACCTGCTCCTCGACAGCGTCACGGACGTGATGCTCGCCGTCCGGTGAGGCTGGCTGTTGCCTGAGCGAGGGCGCGGTTTCTTGGATTGTCCGCCGAAGTCCGTTATGGTCTTGTGATCGTGGGTAGACGAGAAACAGCAGAGATCGTTCCGCTGACACCGGCCAACCCGGTCGGAGTCGCATTCAAGCGATCCCGACGACCGCACATCCGGTCGCGAGCCCTGCTCTGGGGTTTCGCCTTCAGCGCCGCCGTGGGCTTCGCCCTGGTGAACGTGGTTGACCCGTATTCGGGTTCCGCCTCGACCCCGGCGTATGCCGACACGCTTCCCAGCCCCCAGACGACGTCCCGGTTCGGCGGCGCACCGACGCAGTCGCTGACCGCGCCGGACGCGGCGGCCACGGTCGTCCAGCGCGACTCGGTGAGCGTCAAGGCCAAGCCGACGCCGACACCGACTCCCACGCCGACCCCCACCAGCAGCAGCAGCGGCAAGTCCACCGGCTCCGCGCCGGCCGTTGGCACTCCCGACCCGGGATCCGCCCAGGCCATCGCGTACGAGATGCTGCAGGCCCGCGGCTGGGGCGACGACCAGTTCAGCTGCCTCGTCGCTCTGTGGAACAAGGAGTCGCACTGGAACGTGTACGCCAGCAACGGCGGCAGCGGCGCGTACGGCATCCCTCAGGCCCTCCCCGGCAGCAAGATGGCTTCGGCCGGCGCCGACTGGGCGACCAACCCGGCGACGCAGATCACCTGGGGCCTCGGCTACATCACCGGCCGCTACGGCACCCCCTGCGGCGCCTGGGGCCACTCGCAGTCCACCGGCTGGTACTGAGCGGTAGCCCGGCTCGGTCGGTTTAGACTGGTCCGATGCCGCGCAGCAACCGTCCCCGAGGCCGACACGGCCAGGCGCGCGGGCACGACGATCACCACAACGACGGCCTCGACCGACTGATGGCCGGCTGGCGCCGCACGGAGACCCGGCGCGGGACCGAGTGGAACGTGCAGCCCGTCTCGGCCGCGCAGGCGCAGAAGAGCTACGTGTGCCCGGGCTGCGGCCGTGACATCCTGCCGGGGGTCGCCCACCTGGTCGCCTGGCGCGCGGACGGCGTGCTGGGGGACTCCGCCGACCTGGCGGCCCGCCGGCACTGGCACGAGTCCTGCTGGAAGATCGCCTGACGGCTCGCGCCGCCGAGAGAGACGAGAACGATCACGTGACGACGACCACCGAGATCCGCGGAGGCATCGAGCTGCCCGCCCGCCGCGAGGACATCGAGCTGCGCACGCGCGACGGCCTCACGCTCGTCGGAGAGCTCGCGAGCCCGCTGGACCGCCCGCCCGTCGCGACCCTGGTGACGCTGCACCCGCTGCCCACGGCCGGCGGCTTCATGGACTCCCACATCCTGCGCAAGGCGGCCGGGCGGCTGCCCGCGCTGGCCGACATCGCCGTGCTGCGATTCAACACGCGCGGGACGGCCTCCCCGCGAGGACGAAGCGAGGGAGAGTTCGGGCACGGCGTGGAGGAGCGCTACGACGTCGAGGCGGCGATGGCCTTCGTCACCGAGCGTGGCCTCCCGCACCCGTGGCTGCTGGGCTGGTCGTTCGGCACCGAGCTCGCGCTGATGTACGGCCGCGAGTGCCCGGTCGACGGCGTCATCCTGCTCTCGCCGCCCCTGCACCGGGCGAAGCCGGAGCATCTCGCCGCCTGGGCGGGGGACACCCGCCCGATCGTCGCCCTCATCCCGGAGCACGACGACTACCTCCAGCCGGCCGAGGCGGCGCAGCGCTTCGCCCCGCTGCCGCAGATCGAGCTGATCGACGTGGCCGGCGGCAAGCACCTGTGGGTGGGGGAGAACCAGACGCGGCGCGTGCTGGACGAGATCGTGGCGCGCCTCAACCCGGCCGCGCTCCCGCTGCCGACCGAGTGGGCCGGCGCCTAGAGCTCGTTCTGCCGCGGGATGACGACCTGCTTGATGATCAGCAGGAGCGCCGCCGCGAACGGGATCGCGACGAGCGCGCCCAGGATGCCGAGCAGGGTGCCGCCCGCGAGGGCCGCGACCACGACCAGCGCACCGGGGACCGAGACGGCACGGTTCATGATGCGGGGGCTGAGCACGTATGCCTCGACCTGCATGTAGACCAGGTAGTAGATCGCGGCGGCGATCGCCGTCGGCGGACCGGACAGGATGCACACGGCCACGATGATGACCGAGCCGGTGATCGTGCCGACCAGGGGGATCAGCGAGAAGAAGAACGCGATCGTCGCCAGCAGCACCGGGAACTTGGCGCCGATGATCGTCAGGAAGATGGCGCTCAGCACGCCGTTCACCAGCGCGAGCGACACCTGACCCATCACGTACTTTCCGACCGAGTCGGTGATCTGGTCGCCCAGATCCGCGAAGCGGGAACGGCGGGAGGCCGGTACCAGCTGGTAGGCCGCGCGCTTGATGCTCGGCAGCGACGCCGTGAAGTAGATCGTGAGGATGATCACGATGATGACCCCGAAGGCGCCCTGCACGATGCCGGTGGCGGTCTGGAGCACCTTGGACGTGATGTCCGGGAGGTTCTGCTGCAGCCACTGCGTGACGGCGTTGATGTTCTGGTCGTTGATCACCGACGGGAACTGGTGCTGGAGGCTCTGGAACCAGTCCTCCGCCCCTCCGCTGTTGACCCAGCTGATGGTGTTGTTCACCAGCTGCGTGGCCTGGGAGATCGCGACCGGCACGATGGCCCAGATCACGCCGACGAACGCGCCGATGATCACGACGAGCGTGATGGTCAGCGCGAGCCAGCGCGGGAAGCGCCGCCGCTCGAGGAACGAGATGAGCGGCTCGATGCCGAGCGCGAGGAACAGCGCGGCGCCGATGTAGGTGATGATCGTCGCGAGACTGACGATCGACGTCAGGATGAGGATGCCGAGCCCGACGCCGAGCGTCCCGATCAGCCCGACGCGGAAGGCGTTCTGAATCTTCATGGTTCCCCCGGTCCGGTCGATCAGTCGCGCTCGGTGGAGACGCTCTCGGCCTGCTGGAGCATACCGCGGAGGTTCTCGAAGTAGCCGGCGACCGCTTCACGCTCGATCTTGATCTTCGCGAGACTCTCCTCGGCGTCGGCCACGAGCCGCTTGCTGCGCTCCTCGGCCTCCTCGAGCTGGGCGGCGGCCCGCTCCTCGGCGTCGCGCACGATCGCCGCGGCGGTCTGCTCGGCCTCCTTGCGCGCCTTCTTCGTCGTCTCGCGCGCCTCGGCCTCGAGGGCCTCGCTCTCGGAGCGCGCCTGCGCCGTGCGCTTCGTGGCGTCCTGGAGCTGCGCGTTCGCGTCGTCGAGGTACTTCTGCGTCTGCGCGACGGCCTCCTGGTGACGGGCGAGGTACTCCTTCTCGGCCTCGTCGCGGCGGGCGCGCAGCTCGACGTCGAGGTCGATGCGTGCCTGCTGCACCTCGTGGGTGCGGGCGTCCAGCTCGGCGAGCGTGGTGGTTTGCAGCGTCGTCAGCTCGGTCTCGAGCGCGGTGCGCGCGTCGGCGGCCTCCTGCTCGAACTCGGCGGTCCGCTCCGCGATCTCGGCGGCGAGGGCGGTGCGCGCCTCGGCGACCTCGGCCGCGAGGGCCGTGCGGGCCTCGCCGGTCTCCTTCTCGAGGGCGACGCGGGCCTGCTGCGTCTCGTCCGCGAGGGTCAGTCGCGTCTGCTCCGCCTCGGCCTCGAGGGCGATCCGCTGCTGCTCGCGGTCGTTGGCGAGCTCGTTGGCCGTCGATTCGCGCTGGTCGGCGAGTTCGACGGCCGTGCGGCGCGCGTCCTCGGCGAGGGTGGTGCGGCTGCGCTCGGTCTCCTCGGCGATGCGCGACTTCGTCTGTTCGACCTCGGCGGCGAGGGCGGACTTCGTCTGCTCGACCTCGGCGGCGAGGGCCGACTTCGTGGTGCTGATCTCCGTCTCGAGCGCGGAACGGGCCTGCTCCGTGTCGGCGGCCAGCTTCGTGGTGGTCTGCTCGACCTCGGTCGCGAGGCGCGACTTCGTCTGCTCGACCTCCGCGGCGAGAGCGGACTTCGTCTGCTCGACCTCGGCGGCGAGAGCGGACTTCGTGGTGGCGACCTCCGACTCGAGGGTGGAGGTCGTCTGCTCGACCTCGGCCGCCAGTGCGGCACGCGTGGACTCCACCTCGGCCGCCAGCGCGGCCTGGGTCGAGGTGACCTCGGCCTGGAGGGCGCTGCGGCCCTGCGAGAGCTCGTCGGCGAGGGCGGTGCGGGCGGCATCCACCTCGGCGGCGAGGTCGGCGCGCAGCTGCGTGGCCTCGGCATCCAGCTCGCGGCGGCGACGCTCGGTCTCCGCCTCCAGCTCGGCGCGGGAGGTCTCGGCCGCGGCGGCCAGCTCGCTGGCGCTGCGCTCGCGATCCGCTGCCAGCGCGGCCGCCGTGGAGGTGCGCTCCGCCTCCAGGGCGGCCCGGGTCTCGGTGGACTCCTTCTCGAGCGCCGTGCGCGTCTGGAGCGTGTCGTCGGCGAGCTTCGTGGTGGTGCGCTCGACCTCGTCCGCCAGCTCGGCCTTGGTGCGGGTGACCTCGTCGGCGAGGGCGGACGTGGTCTGCGTCACCTCGTCGGCGAGCTCGGCCTTGGTGCGAGTGACCTCCTCGGCGAGGGCGGACTGCGTCCGCGCGACCTCGTCGGCGAGCTCGGTGCGCGCGCGCTCGACCTCGTCGGTCAGCGCGGAGCGGGTGGTGGTCACCTCGTCGGCGAGGGCCGAGCGCGTCTGCTCCACCTCGGCTGCGAGGGCCGCCTTGGTCTGCTCGACCTCGAGCGCGAGCGCCTTCGTGGTCTGCTCGACCTCGGTCTTCAGGGAGAGCCGCGTGGTGGCGTCCTCGTCGGCGAGGTCGGCGCGGGTCTGCGCGGACTCGGCCGCCAGCGTCGCGCGCTGCTGCTCCACCTCGGCGGCGAGGTCGGCCCGGGTCTGCGCCGCCTCGGCGGCGAGCTCGGCACGCATCCGCGCCTCGTCGGCCGCGAGTCGGTCCGCGGTCTCGGCCACGCGGCGGTCCAGGTCCAGGCGGATCTGGGCGGCTTCGCGCTCGAACGCGGCCCGGTCCTGCGCGAAGGCGCCCTCGAGCTCGCCGCGGCGGGCCTCGATGGTGCGCTCCAGTTCCGCGGCCTCGGCGCGGGCGGCCTCGGCCTCGCGGGAGGCGACGGCCTTCAGCTCGGCGGCCTCGCGGTCGGCCTCCGCACGCACGGCGGCGGCCTCGCGCTTGCTCGTGGCGCGCAGCTCGGCGGCCTCCGTCGCGACGGCGCCCCGGATGCCTGCGGCCTCCCGCATGGCGTCGTTGAGGAGGGTCTCCTTGGCGGCGCGGGTCTTCGCCTGCAGCTCGGTCGCCTCGATCTGCGCGTCCTCGAGCGTGGTGGTCGCCCGCGCGGTGGCGTCGGCGATCAGGCGCTCCGCCTGCTGGGCGGCGGCCTTCTTGACCTTCTCGATCTCGCCGGCGACCCCGGCACGGAGCTTCTCGGCGTCGATGTCGGCCTGCGCGATCAGGCGCGTGGACTGCTCCTCGGCGACCCGGAGGGTGTTCTCGAGCTTGGTGCCGAGCCCGGAGTAGGTGGGGCTGCCGACCTCTTCGATCTCGGCGCTCAGCTCGTCGATGCGGAGCTGGAGCCGCTTGATCTCCTTGGTCGAGTCCGCGGCCTGGGTGTTCGACTTGATGAGCTCGCGCCGCAGGTCCTGAACCGCCTTGTCGACCTCGTCCTTGTCGTACCCGCGGAAGACCTGCGTGAAGTTCGATTCATCGATGGCCACGTGTGTTACTCCTGAAATGTCCGGACGCGAGCTGCTCGCACGCCGCATCGATCTTACATTTGGTGCCGGGTACCCGCATGGGGGACTGCAGTCTCGTGCAGGGAACGGTTAGATGCCTTTCAGGGTGCTCGACTATCGTGGAGTGTCTGTGCCCGCCCCCTCCCGGCACACGAGGAGATCTGTTTGCGTTTCGTACTCGCCATCGTCGCGTTCGTGGTGGCCGCCGTCATGATCGTCGCCGGCATCGCCCAGCGGACGGTCTTCGCACCCCCGACGCAGCTGACCGCGAGCGTCACCGTGCCCGACGACGCGCGCTACGTCGTCATCGCCGGCTCGGCGCTCAACGCCCACAGCGGCCAGCAGACCCTGTCCGTCAGCGGCGCCCCCGACGTGAAGTCCCAGGTCGTCGCCATCGGGCGCACGGAGGATGTGACGGCGTGGCTCGGCACCGAGAAGTACGTCGCCGTCGGCTACGACTCGGCGGCCGACAAGCTGACCACGCGCACGGTCACGCCGAAGGCGTCGACCGGCTCGACGGACGCGACCGACACCCCGACCCCCACCCCGACGCCGACGGCGACCGCCCCGGCGGGAGGGGCCACGGAGAAGACGGTGGCCGGACCGAACCCCACCGGGTCCGACCTCTGGCTGGAGGAGTACGACGGCGCCAACGCGCAGGTCACCCGCATGAGCATCCCCGACGGGGTCAGCGTGCTCGTGGCCTCCGACGGCACGAAGCCCGCGCCGTCGAAGATCCTCGTGACTTGGCCCGTCGACTCCAGCACCCCCTGGGCGTTCCCGCTGATCATCGGCGGCCTCGTCCTGCTCGTCATCGGAATCGCCCTCTATCTCTGGGGGCTCTACACCCACCGCAAATCGCGCGGACCGCGCCGGAAGAGCGGACCCAAGATGCCCAAACTCCCCAAAGCCCCCAAGTACAAGCCCAGCGCGGACGTGGAGGTGACCTCTCGTGGTCGCCGCTCCACGCGTCGCTCCCGGATGATCGCCCCCGCCGTCCTGGTCGGAGCCCTGACGCTCTCCGGCGTCGGCACGGGAGCTGCGTTCGCCGACGAGACCCCGACGCCGACGCCCACGCCGACCTCCACGCCGACGTCCACGTCGACCGCGGTGCCCAAGCCGGTGAACCAGCTCCCGCCCGCGGTGACCGTCCCGCAGCTCGAGCGGATCATCAAGCGCATCTCGGTCTCCGCCGCCAACGCGGACGCGAAGGCCGACCCGAACCTCGCCAAGGAGCGGTTCACGGGCGCAGCCTTGCAGCTGCGGGAGGCGAACTACGCCATCCGCGCTAAAAAGGCCGACCAGGCAGCTCTCCCCGCCATCCCCTCCGATCCGATCGTGCTCTCGCTGCCGCAGTCGACCGACTCGTGGCCGCGCACGGTCGTCGCCGTCATCGACATGCCGAAGGACGCCGAGGGGAAGGACCAGGCGCCGCAGGCGATCACGCTTGTCCAGGACACGCCTCGCGACAACTACATGGTCGAGTACGCCGTGTCGCTCGAACCCAAGGCCAAGGTCCCGAACCTGGCACCGGCGAGCATCGGCGCCGCCGCCGTCCGCCCCGACTCGAAGCTCCTCGCCCTGCCGCCGAACCAGGTGGCGGCAGCGTACGGCGACGTGCTCATGAACGGCGACGACAGCAAGTACGCCTCCCTGTTCGACAGCGACGGCGACACCCTCCGCACCGCCGTCGGACTGCCGTACAAGAACGAGCGCAAGTCGAGCCTGGCCTCGACCGCGTCGCTGACCTTCACCAACCAGGTGCCGGCCAACGACACGGTCGCGATGGCGACGAACGACTCCGGCGCGATCGTGTGGACGGACCTCCTCGAGTTCGAGACGATCAAGGTGACCGAAGCCGGGGCCGAGATCACTCTGCAGCCGGCGGGAGGCGCGACCGCCGCCCTCCTCGGGGCTCCGGGGAGCAAGACGGGCGTCGAGAGCACGTACAGCTACCAGCTCGCGTTCTACGTCCCCCCGGCGGGGTCGGACGCCAAAATCACCCTCTTGGGTTTCGCTCAAGGTCTCGTCGCAGTGAAGGAAGTGCAATGAGTCAGATCCCACCGCCGCCCACGAACCTGCGGGGCGCCGTCGACCTCAGTTCGCTGGTCAACCGTCCGGCCGCGCCCGCTGCCCCCGTGGACGGGGCGCCGGCAGCGTCCGCGCCCGGCGACGCGCTCGCGCTGCCGAGCCTGTACTTCGAGGGCACCGACGCCAACTTCAACGACTTCATCGACCTGTCGATGCGGGTGCCGATCGTCGTGGACCTGTGGGCCGAGTGGTGCGGTCCGTGCAAGCAGCTGAGCCCCATCCTCGACCGCGTCGTCGCCGAGTACGCGGGCCGCGTCGTGCTCGTGAAGGTCGACGTGGACGCGAACCCGCAGCTCACCCAGGCCTTCCAGGCGCAGTCCATCCCGGCCGTCGCCGCCCTCGTCGGCGGACGCCCGGTGCAGCTCTTCGTCGGGGCCCTTCCCGAGCAGGAGGTGCGCGACGTGTTCGCCCAGCTCCTGGAGCTCGCGGCGCAGAACGGCGTCACGGGCACCGTGACGGTCGACGGCGACGCCGGGCTCGCCCCGGAGGGCGAGGCGGCCGAGCAGGCCGAGCCCGAGCCCGAGCCGCTGCCGCCCCACCACGCCGAGGCGTACGAGGCGATCGAGCGCGGCGACTACGACACCGCGATCCAGGAGTACAAGACTGCGATCGCGCAGGATCCGCGCGACGCCATGGCCGTCGCCGGGCTGGCGCAGGTCAGCCTGCTCGCGCGACTGGCGGGCAAGACGCTCGACGCCATCCGCGCCGCCGCGGCCGCCGACCCGCGTGACGCGCAGGCCCAGCTGGATGTCGCCGACCTCGACCTGTCGGGCGGTCACGTGGAGGACGCGTTCGACCGGCTGCTCTCGCTCTTCCCGACACTGGACGCCGCGGGCAAGGACACCGTCCGGACCCGCATGCTCGACTATTTCGAGATCGTCGGGGTGGACGACCCCCGCGTCGCCAAGGCGCGGGCTAGGCTGACGTCGCTGCTGTACTGACGTCGCGGACGTCGGAGGCGGCCCTCGTCCCCCTCCCGGAAGGCACCGCATGACCCGCGTGCTCGTCGTCGGCGGGACCGGCCTGGCCGGACGCGCCGTCACCTCCGAAGCCGTCGACCGCGGTCACGATGTGGTCGTCGCCTCGCGCCGGGTGCCCGACGACGACGCACCGGCGTTCGTCGAGGGCGCCCAGTACGTGACGGCCGACCTCGTTGGCGGAGTGGGGCTCGAGGAGGCCGTCGACGGCGTCGACGTGCTGATCGACGCGAGCAACGGGTCGGGCAAACAGGCCGCGCACGTCTTCGCGGTCGGCTCGCAGAACCTGCTCCACACCGCGGCCCGATTCGGCGTGCGCCGGGCGGTGCTGCTCTCCATCGCGGGGATCGACGGCTCCCGCTACCCGTACTACCGCGCGAAGCTCGCGCAGGAGCGGGTGTACGCGGAGTCGCCGCTCGAGACCCACGTCGTCCGGGCGACCCAGTTCCACGACTTCGTCACCGCGGTCTTCGAGCGCGGGCGCCCGTTCGGCGCGCTGATCGCACCGGCCGGAACGCGCTTCCAGCCGATCTCCGTCGACGACGTGGCGCGCGCGCTGCTCGACGACGCCGAACTCGAGGGCGCGCCCGACTCGGTCCGCACCGTCGGCGGTCCGGCCGTCGAGAGCGCTCGCGCCCTCGCCGAACAGTGGAAGGCGGCGAAGGGCTCCCGTCGGCCGATCCTCCCGCTGCGTCTCGCCGGCCCGCTGGGCGCGACGTGGCGTGCCGGGCGCAACCTGGCGCCCGAGCACGCCGTCGACGGCGTGGACTACGCGGCCTGGCTCAGCGCCGGGGCTTGAGCCACAGGGCACCGAGCGGCGGCAGCGTCAGCACCGCCGAGGCGGGCCGGCCCATCCACGGCTCGTCCGCGGCTGTCACACCGCCGAGGTTGCCGACGCCCGAGCCGCCGAACGCATCCGCATCGGTGTTGAGCAACTCCTCCCACTCCCCGGCGAAGGGGAGACCGACGCGGTAGCCCTCGTGCGGTGCGCCGGAGAAGTTGAACACGGCGACGAGGGGAGAGCCGTCACGATCCTTGCGGATGAACGCGATGACGTTGCCGGCGGCGTCCGAGCCGTCGATCCACTCGAAGCCGGCGGGCTCGTTGTCGAGCGCCCAGAGCTCGGGATGCGAGCGGTACACGGCGTTGAGCTGCGCCACGAGGTTCCAGAGCCCCTGGTGCGCGGGCTGGTCGAGGATCCACCAGTCCAGGCCGCGCTCCTCGCTCCACTCGGACGGCTGCCCGAACTCCTGGCCCATGAAGAGCAGCTGCTTGCCGGGGTGCGACCACATGAAGGCGAGGAACACGCGCACGTTCGCGAGCTGCTGCCAGTGGTCGCCGGGCATCTTGCCGAGCAGGGAGCCCTTGCCGTGTACGACCTCGTCGTGGCTGATCGGGAGGAGGAAGTTCTCGCTCCACGCGTACACGAACGAGAAGGTGAGCTCGTTGTGGTGGTACGACCGCCACATCGGGTCCTCGTGCATGTACTGCAGCGAGTCGTGCATCCAGCCCATGTTCCACTTGAGGCCGAAGCCGAGGCCGCCCGATGACGTCGGCGCGGTCACGCCGCTGTAGCTCGTCGACTCCTCGGCGATCATCACGGTGCCGGGGTTGCGCTTGTACGCGGTGGCGGTGACCTCCTGCAGGAAGCCGATCGCCTCGAGGTTCTCACGGCCGCCGTGGATGTTCGGCTCCCACTCGCCCGCGTTGCGCGAGTAGTCGAGGTAGAGCATCGAGGCGACGGCGTCGACGCGCAGGCCGTCGACGTGGAACTCCTCGAGCCAGTACAGCGCGTTGGCGACGAGGAAGTTGCGCACCTGCGAGTTGCCGTAGTCGAAGATGTACGTGCCCCAGTCCTTGTGCTCGCCCCGGCGCGGGTCCGGGTGCTCGTACAGGGCCTCGCCGTCGAACCGGGCGAGCGCCCAGTCGTCCTTCGGGAAGTGGCCGGGGACCCAGTCCATGATCACGCCGATGCCGGCCTGGTGGAGGCGGTCGATGAGGTGCTTGAGGTCGTCGGGCGAGCCGAAGCGGCTGGTCGGCGCATAGTACCCGGTGACCTGGTAGCCCCAGGAGCCGCCGAACGGGTGCTCCGAGAGCGGCAGGAACTCGACGTGGGTGTACCCGAGGGCGACCACGTAGTCGATCAGCTGGTCGGCGGCCTCGCGGTAGCCGAGCCCCGGGCGCCAGCTGCCGAAGTGCAGCTCGTAGATGCTCATCGGGCCGGAGTGCGGGTCGGTCTCGCTGCGGCGGCGCATCCACTCGCCGTCCTGCCAGTCGTGGCGGGAGGTGGTGATCACGGAGGCCGTCGCCGGGGGGATCTCGGCGGTCTGCGCCATCGGGTCGATCTTGCGCTTCCACGCGCCGTCGCGGCCGAGGATGTCGAACTTGTACAGCTCGCCGTCGCCGAGCCCCGGGACGAACAGCTCCCAGACGCCGGAGACGCCCATGGTGCGCATCGCGTGCTGCGTGCCGTCCCAGCCGTTGAAGTCGCCGACGACGCGGACGGCCTTCGCTCGCGGCGCCCACACGGTGAAGGAGGTGCCGGTCACGCCGCCGAGGTCGCGCACGTGCGCGCCGAGGGCGGTCCAGAGCTGCTCGTGCCGGCCCTCGCGGATGAGGTGGAGGTCGAGCTCGCCGATCGTGGGGGAGAAGCGGTACGGGTCGTCGGCCGTCCAGGTGCTGCCGTCGGCGTAGCGCGCCTCGATCTCGTAGGCGCCGGGGCCGACGATGTCGACGCCCTGCCAGATGCCGTGCGCGAGGTGGGCGAGCTCCAGGTGGGCTCCGGTCGGGAGGATGGCGAACACCTCGGTGGCGAGCGGCCGCAGCACGCGGATCACGGTGACCGGGTCGGCGACGCCGGGGCCGCTGACCTGGTGCTGGCCGAGCACCGCGTGGGGGTCGTGGTACGCGCCGGTGGCGACGGCGAGGAGCAGGCCGTCGTCCAGCGTGGGCAGGTCGACGGCGGCTGCGCCTTCGGGGATCGGGCTCATCGGACTCCTTCGGAGGGTGTGGTCGTTGGGGCGCGGCGGGGCGGCCGCGCCTTAGAGCGGCTTGACGACCAGGATGTGCACGGGCTCGGTGAACGCGTCGAGGCGGACGTAGTTGTCGGCTCCCCACGTCCAGCGCTGGCCGGTGACGACGTCCTTGACCTCGAACGAGGACTCGGGCGGCAGCCCGAGCGCGGCGACGTCGAGGTGCACGATGGTCTCGCGGGCGGAGTGCGGGTCGACGTTGGCGACGACGAGGACGGTGTCCGCCTTGCCGCTGCGGGTGAACGCGCCCGGCAGGTGCTTCGAGTAGACCAGGATGGCGTCGTCGTCGCTGCGGTGCACGTGCAGGTTGCGCAGCTGGCGCAGGGCGGGGTGCTCGCTGCGGGTGCGGTTCAGCATCGTCAGGTAGGGCGCGAGCGAGCGCCCGAGCGTCTGGGCGCGGGTGTAGTCGCGCGGACGGTACTCGTACTTCTCGTTGTCGATGTACTCCTCGGCACCCGGGCGCGCGACGTTCTCGAACAGCTCGAACCCGGAGTACACGCCCCAGGTCGGAGCGCCGGTCGCGGCGACCGCCGCACGGATCTTGAACGCCGCCGGTCCGCCGAACTGCAGGTACTCGGTGAGGATGTCCGGCGTGTTCACGAACAGGTTCGGGCGCAGGAAGTCGGCCGTCTCGGTGGCGAGCCCGGTGAGGAACTCCTCGAGTTCCTCCTTCGTGTTGCGCCAGGTGAAGTAGGTGTAGGACTGCTGGAAGCCGGCCTTCGCGAGCGTGTGGAGCAGTGCCGGGCGCGTGAAGGCCTCGGCGAGGAACACCACGTCGGGATCCGTGGCGTTCACGGTGTGGATGAGCCACTCCCAGAAGTGCAGCGGCTTGGTGTGCGGGTTGTCGACGCGGAAGATGCGCACGCCCAGCGACATCCAGTGCCGCACGATGCGCAGCACCTCGGCGCGGAGGCCGTCGTAGTCGTTGTCGAAGTTGATCGGGTAGATGTCCTGATATTTCTTCGGCGGGTTCTCGGCGTACGCGATCGTGCCGTCGGGCAGCGTCGTGAACCACTCGGGGTGCTCGGTCACCCACGGGTGGTCGGGGGAGGCCTGCAGGGCCAGGTCGAGGGCGACCTCCAGGCCCGCCTGCTTGGCCTTGCCGACGAAGTAGACGAAGTCCTTCTCCGTGCCGAGGTCCGGGTGGATGGCGTCGTGGCCGCCCTCTGCAGACCCGATCGCCCAGGGCGAGCCCGGGTCGTTCGGCCCGGCGTCGAGGGAGTTGTTCGGCCCCTTGCGGAACGTGCGGCCGATCGGGTGGATCGGCGGCAGGTAGACGACGTCGAAGCCCATCGCGGCGACCTCGGGGAGGCGCTTGGCGGCCGTGCGGAACGTGCCCGACTTCCAGGAGCCGTCCGCGAGCTTCTTGGCGCCCTCGGAGCGGGGGAAGAACTCGTACCAGCTGCCGACGCCGGCACGCGTGCGCTCGACCGAGACGGCGCGCGTCTCGGACAGCGAGGGGAGGCTGACGATCGGGCGCTCCGTCAGGATGCCGACGATGCGCTCGTCGACTGCGGCGGCGAAGCGCTCGGAGACGGGCAGGGCGGCGTCGGCGACGAGCTTCGCGGCCTCGCCGAGGTGGCGGCGCTCGGCCGGGCTGCGGCGCTTGTCCTTCGCGGCTCCCGCGAGCAGTTCGCGCCCCATGGTCAGCATGAGCTCGACGTCGATCCCGGCGGGCACCTTGACCTCGGCGTTGTGCTTCCAGGTGGCGTAGTCGTCGGCGTAGGCCTGCACCCGGTAGCGCCAGAGGCCCTCGGTCTCGAGCTGGACCTCCACCTCCCACCGGTCGGTGCCCGGGTTGATCGGGTGCATGTGGTGCTCGGTCTGCACGCCGGCCGGGTCGAGCAGCAGCAGATCGACACCGATGCGGTCGTGGCCCTCCCGGAACGACGTCGCACGGAACGGGACGACCTCGCCGCGGAACGCGGTCGCCGGCCAGTGCCCCTCGTCGACCTGCGGCGAGAGGCCGAGGATCGGGATGCGTGTCAGCAGGGGCACGTATTCGGCCGGTGCTGCGGTCTCGGACGTCGTCTGCCGCGCCCCCTCCTCCGGGAGGTGGTCGACGGTGGCCCCCGGTGCCGCTGCGGCGGACGGGCTGGTCGCTGCGCTCTTTCCCACATCCCGACCGTACACTCATTAACCTGCTCGACATGAGCCTCCCGTAGGGTGGGGCGGGTGAAGGCCATCCGTAGATTCACCGTCCGAGCCGTCCTGCCCGACAACCTCTCCGCGCTGGAGGAGCTGGCGGGCAATCTCCGCTGGTCGTGGCACGAGCCGACCAAGGAGCTCTTCGCCCGCATCTCCCCGGAGTTGTGGCACCAGGTCGAGCACGATCCGGTCGCGCTCCTCGGCGCCGTCGACCCCGGACGGCTGGCCGAGCTCGCCGCCGACCAGGGCTACGTCGACTGGGCGAACCACACCCGCGACGAGCTGCGCGCCTACCAGAACGACCCGCGCTGGTACCAGACGCTGGGCGAGACGGCGCCCCGGACCATCGCGTACTTCTCGCCCGAGTTCGGCATCGCGGCAGCCCTGCCGCAGTACTCGGGCGGCCTCGGCATCCTCGCCGGCGACCACCTGAAGGCGGCGAGCGACCTCGGCGTCCCGCTGGTCGGCGTCGGCCTGTTCTACCGGTCCGGCTACTTCTCGCAGGCGATCACGCCGGACGGCTGGCAGCAGGAGAGCTACCCGTCGCTCGACCCGGACGGCCTCCCGCTGAGCGTGCTGCGCACCCCCGACGGCACGCCCGTCGAGATCTCCCTCGCCCTCCCGGACGGCGTGCTGCACGCGCGGGTCTGGCAGGCGGCGGTCGGGCGCGTGCGGCTGCTGCTGCTCGACACCGACATCCCCGAGAACGAGGAGCGCCTGCGCTCCGTCACCGACCGGCTCTACGGCGGGGGCGGCGAGCATCGCCTGCTGCAGGAGCTGCTGCTCGGCATCGGCGGCGTCCGCGCGCTGGAGGCGTGGTCCGAGTTGACGGGCGCCCCGGCGGCGGAGGTCTTCCACACCAACGAGGGCCACGCCGGCTTCCTCGGGCTGGAGCGCATCGCGAACCTCATCGGCGACGGGCTCAGCTTCGACGAGGCGCTGCAGGTCGTTCGCGCCGGCACGGTCTTCACCACCCACACCCCGGTGCCCGCCGGCATCGACCGGTTCGACCGGCCGCTCGTGGAGCGCTACTTCTCCACCTCCCTCCTCCCCGGCGTCGAGGCGCAGCAGGTGCTCGCCCTGGGCGCGGAGGACTACCCGGGCGGCTCGCCCGACGTCTTCAACATGGCCGTGATGGGCATGCGGCTCGGCCAGCACGCCAACGGCGTGTCCAAGCTGCACGGCGAGGTCAGCCGGCAGATGTTCAGCGGCCTGTACCCGGGCTTCGATCCGCAGGAGGTGCCGATCGACTCGGTCACCAACGGCGTGCACGCGCCGACCTGGACCGACCCGATGCTGCGCGCCCTCGCGCTCGACCGCCTCGGCACCGACGACACCACGCACGCCGACTGGGCCAACTCCGGTGCGGTGAGCGACGGCGACCTGTGGTCGGTGCGCAACCGGATGCGCGAGCAGCTCGTGCAGGACGCGCGCCAGCGCCTCCAGGCCGCCTGGGAGGAACAGAACCCCGGCGGGATCGCGCCCGTGTGGATGAGCGACCTGCTCGACCCCAACGTCCTCACGATCGGCTTCGCCCGGCGCGTTCCGACGTACAAGCGGCTCACCTTGATGCTGCACGACCCGCAGCGGCTGCGGAACATCCTGCTGCACGCCGAGCGTCCGGTGCAGTTCGTGATCGCGGGCAAATCGCACCCGGCCGACGACGAGGGCAAGCGCCTCATCCAGAAGCTGGTGCAGTTCGCCTCCGAGCCCGAGATCCGCGGCCGCATGGTCTTCCTGCCGGACTACGACATCGGGATGGCGCAGCTGCTCTACCCGGGCACGGACATCTGGCTGAACAACCCGCTGCGCCCGCTCGAGGCGTGCGGCACCTCCGGAATGAAGGCGGCGCTCAACGGGGCGCTCAACCTGTCGATCCTGGACGGCTGGTGGAACGAGTTCTACGACGGCGAGAACGGCTGGGCGATCCCGTCGGCCGACGCCGCCGGCGAAGGGGGCGGAGCGGGACGCGCTCGAGGCCGAGGCCATGTACGACCTCATCGAGCACATCATCGCGCCGCGCTTCTACGACCGCGACGGGGACGGCGTGCCGTCCGCCTGGGTCGGCCAGATCCGCCACACCCTCTCGACCCTGTCCCCGGCGCTGAGCGCGGAGCGCATGGTGAAGGAGTACGTGGAGCGGCTCTACATCCCGGCGTCGCGGAACGAGGAACTGCTCAGTGCGGACGGCTTCGCCGCCGCGCGGGGACTCGCCGCGTGGAAGGCCCGCGTCCGCGCGGCCTGGCCGGGCGTGAACGTCGCGCACGTCGACGCGGGAGGCGTGGACGCGGTGCCCCAGGTCGGCGACCAGCTGCACGTGCGCGCCCTCGTGCACCTCAACGGGCTGAAGCCCGAGGACGTCCAGGTGCAGGTCGTCTACGGCCGCAGCCAGGAGGGCGACGACCTCGTCGACGTGCGGCACCAGCGCCTCGACCTCGACGACGGCGTGCCCGGCACGGACGACCCGTCCGTCGCCCGTGAGTACGTCGGCACCGTGACCCTGGCCTGGGCCGGCTCGTTCGGCTACACGGTGCGCGTGGTGCCGGTCAACGACCTCCTGCTCTCCACCGCCGAGCTCGGCCTCGTCTCCGTCGCCTCCTGACCCCATCGCCGCGCGGTGACCAGCCGCCGAGCACAGCAAAAGGGCTCGTTTTCGCGCTGCGATCGAGCCCTTTTCCTGTGCTCGGCGGCTGCGGCGGTTAGGCGGTGAGCAGGGGGAGGGTCATGAGGGCGATGGAGGCTGCGCCGAGGGCGGCTTCGGCGCGCGGCAGGGGTGGGAGGCGGCGGCGGAGGGCGACGGCAGCCGACGCGAACGTGAACACCAGGGCGGCCGCCGCGAGCAGGAGCACCACGGGGAGGCCGTGGCCGGCGTGCGCCCCGCCTCCCGTGGCATGGTGGCCGGCGCCGACCACGAGCAGCCCCGCCATCAGCACCGCCTGCAGCGAGCGGTGCAGGGCCATGGTCCGCACCGGATGGGCGCCGAGCGCCTGCCGTGCCGGTCGCAGCCGTTCCCGCACGCCGGTCGCCAGCGCGAGCGCGACGAGCAGCGCCGCCCACACGACCGGCGCGAGCACCGGCCGGGGGAGCAGCATCGTGTCGGCCATCGCGGCGAGCATCGCCAGCATCCCGAGCCAGGTCAGCGGGGAGCGGCGGTCGGCGCCCCCGGCGACGCAGCATGCTCCCAGCGTGGCCGGGAGCATGCTGCCGAGGTGGAGGGCCTCGATCATCCGTGGTGTGCGCGGTCGCCGTGCGCGTCGCCGTGCGCGTGCCCACCGTGGTCGTGGTGGCCGGGCGCGCAGTGCGCCGGCTCGGCGGCGGGCACGTTGAGTGCGGGGTTGCGCCCGAAGAAGCCGTACGGCTTCAGCGTGAACTTGGCGTAGTCCACCGGCATCACCGGCCAGTCCTCGACCCGCGGGAAGTGGGTCGGCCCGAACGTGTGCCAGAGCACGATGTCCTCGCCGTCCAGGGACCGGTCGGCCGCCATGTACGCCGGGAGGCCGTCGCCGCCCGGGTTCTGGTTGACGAACTCGCCGGCGGGGTAGCGCTCGTCGCTCGCGTACTGCGTCACCCAGACCTGTTTGGTCGTGAACGCCGCGCGCGCCGTGACCGTCGCGGAGGGGTCGGCCATCAGCGTGGGGTTCTGCTCGGCGTGCAGCACGTAGCCGGTCGGCTGCCCGAGCCGGTTGGTCTTCTCGGTGTTGACGATGTGCCAGGTCCGCCCGACCGAGGCGTCGGCGGCGCGCGCGCCCTCCGCCTCGCTCACGATCCGCGTCGCACGCTTGGTGAACGCGTTGCCGTAGGGGTTCGCCTCGCTGATCGGGAGGCGGACCGCATCCACCTCCTCGACCGCGTTCGCCAGCCCGTCCACCATCATGTCGAGCCGCGCCGAGAACAGGTGCTGGTGGTACGGGGCGCCGAGGCCGGGCGCGACCTCGCTGGCGGTCTGCGTCCCCTCCACGTACGCGGAGGTGAACAGGATGCCGGTGAGCTTGGCCTCGCACTCGATCGTGCCGTCGAGGTACAGGTACCAGTAGAAGCCGTAGTCGTAGTTGCCGACCGTGGTGAAGAACGAGATCACCAGCCGCCGCGACCGCCGCACCTCGTTGGCGGAGGTGAACATGTCGGTGTGCTTCCAGAGCGTGCCGTAGTCCTCCTCGTGCAGGCAGATCGCGTTCTCCACGGTCTTCGGCCGGCCGAACTCGTCCGACAGCACGGCGTCGAAGTAGCGGATCTCGCCGAGGCAGTCGCAGCCGAGCCTCAGTGAGTTGGCGAACCGGCCGAACAGGTACTCGCCGGTGTCGAAGTAGTTCTGCCAGTACCGGGTGGGGGACGGGTCGGCGTAGGGCACCACCATCTCGGCGATGGAGGCGCGGTAGATGACGGGACGCACCGCGCCGTCCTGGTCGGGATCCGCGAACGAGAGGTCGCGCAGGATGAGGCCCTCGCGGGCGTCGAAGCCGAGTGAGAACGACCAGTTCGCCCAGGTGACGGTGTCGCCGTCGACCGCGTAGCTCGGGCCCTCGGGCTGGGTGACGGAGATCGGCTTGAGCGTGTCGAGCGGTGCGGGGCGGTCGGACTCCAGGTGGAAGTTGCCCGGCTCCTCGGGCACGGGGTGCTCCGCTGCATCCACGACCTGCGTCACTTCGCGGGCGATCACGTCGACGTACGCGCAGAGGCCGTCGACGGGGTGCGCCCACGGGTGGTCCTCGGCGTGGTCCATCCGGAAGGCGAAGACGCGGATGATGCGGCGGCCCTCCTCGCCCGGGATGTCGTACGAGCCGGGCGAGAGGGGCGCGTACACGACCTGCTCGGCCGTGAGCCCGCGCTTCTCGAGGGCGGCCAGCCAGCGGGCGTCCGCGACGAGGATGCCGCCGATCGCCTCGAACTCCTCCTCGAGGATGGGCACCTGACCGCGCTCGCCGTCGATGGGCACGAGGGCGACGACCTCCCCGCGCGTCAGCGACACGGCGGCGTCGGTGCTGTCGCCGGTCGCGACGTCGAGCAGGAGGAGGCGCGCCTCGCGGTCGGGAGCCGGAGCCGTGCCGGCGCGGGCGGCCAGCACGTCGGCCTTGTCGGGCTCCAGGAGGCCGACGTAGACGAAGCGCGTGGTGTCCGTCACCGCTCCGGCGTCGCGGAGGATGCGGGCAGCGGTCTCGATCTCGGCGGCGGTCAGGCTGGAAAGGGGGCCGGGGGCGGCCGTGTCGTCGGCGGGCAGGGTCAGGGGAAGCTCGGTGGTCATGGTGCTCACGTCTCCTAGGCGCTGATGGTGTCGATGATGTTCTCGTAGGCGTCGCGCTTGCTGCGGCGCAGGACGAGGGCCTGCACCACGCCGATCACCGGGAAGGCGAGCATGGCGGCGAAGAAGGCGATCGAGAGCGGGCCGAGCACCGGGGTGCCCTGCGCATCCACGTCGCCGATGAGGAGGGGGAAGTTGTCGACGATGATGGCCGTCACGCCGACCAGGCCGATCAGCCCGATGACCGGGGCGATCACGGTCCGCCACGGTCCTGCGCCGGTCTTGCTGCGGGCGAAGTAGACGATCACCGCGAGGCAGGTCAGGGCCATGAGGACCACGATCGCCAGCGTCGCGATGCCGCTGAACCAGGTGAAGACCTGCAGCACCGGGTCGAGGTGGAACAGCGCGAACACGCCGATCAGGACGGCGGCCGTCACGGTCTGCACGAGCGACGAGATGTACGGGGAGGCGTGGGTGCCGTGCACGCGGCCGAGCCGGGCCGGGAGCACCGACGCGTTGGACATCGAGTGCTGGTAGCGGGTGACGACGTTGTGGAACGACAAGACGCAGGCGAAGAGGCTCGTGATCAGCAGCACGTTCACGATGACCCCGCCCACGGAACCGAGGTAGTGCACGGCGGTGTTGACGATGAAGCCACCGGTGTCCTTCGCCACCACGTCCACGATCTGTGCCGGGCCCCAGCCCATCACGAGGGCCCACGAGGCGAACGTGTAGAAGACGCCGATCGCGATGACCGCGATGTACGTCGCCCGGGGGATGGTCTTCTCCGGCTCCTTGGCCTCGTCGCGGAAGATGGCGGTCGACTCGAACCCGATGAACCCGGCGAGCGCGAACATCAGGCCGATGCCCGGGGAGCCCGACAGCACGGTGTTCGGCTCGAACGGGGTGAGCGACAGGCCGTCGGCCCCACCCGTGCCGATGATCACGACGCTCAGCACGATCACGATCCCCACCTCCGCGATCAGCAGCACGCCCAGCACCCGCGAGCTCAGCTCGATGTGGCGGTACCCCAGCACGCCGACCAGGGCGATCATCGCCAGCGAGTACACGTACCAGGGGAGGTCGGGGCCGTGGAGGGCGACCACCGACGACTCGAGCGTCGCCCCCAGGTAGCCGTACACCGCGACCTGCACGGTCGTGTACGTCAGCAGCGCGAGATACGCGGCGGCGAGTCCGAGCGGCCTCCCCATCCCGTACCCGACATAGGTGAAGAAGGCGCCCGGCTTCGGGATGAACCGGCTCATCGCGCTCAGCCCCACCGCGAAGAACAGCAGGATGATCGCCCCGATCGCGAACATGCTCGGCACCCCCGCCCCGTTGCCGAGCAGGACCGCGACGGGGAAGCCGCCGCCGATCACCGTGAGCGGCGCCGCCGCGGCGACCACCATGAAGACGATCGAGCCGACGCCGAGCCGGCCAGACAGCTGACGCGAGGCGCCCGCACCGCGGAGCGCGAGCGGATCGCCGAGCAGAGCCTGGGGCTCCTGTGCTGCGGTCATGAGTTCCTCCAGAGGGGAGAGGCGGGAAGGGGATGGTGCGGCCAGTCTCACGACCGGGTGTTGCGCCGCCGTTCCGCGGGCGTGAAGAGTCGGCGCTCGCCGAATGGGACGGCCCGCGTCGCATTCGCCGGTCACGCTCCCGTGACGCGGCCGAAACGGGGACGCAACACACGCGACGTAGCCTCGCGAGCGAGGAGCACCCCGTGACAGCACACCCACCCGTGACGGCCCTGAGCCGGGCGATCGCCGATCCGCGGCCGGTCGACGGCCTCCCCGCGCGCTCGCCGCTGGCCGGGCTCGACCGCCGCAGCCTCGGCTTCGTGGACGTGCTCGCCCAGTCCGTCGGCGCGGTGGCGCCCTCGGCGGCGGCCGCGACCTGTCCGGTGCTGGTCGCGGCGCGGGCGGGGTCGGGCACGCTGCTGGCGTTCCTGCTCGCGGCGGTCCTGATGGCCCTCGTCGCGTACGCCGTCAACCAGTTCACGCGACGCCTGGCCGCCACTGGCTCGCTGTACACATTCGCCGCACGCGGCCTGGGGGTCCGCGCGGGATTCGCGACCAGCGCCGCCATGCTCGTCGGCTACGGGTTCGTCGCGATGTTCGCCCTGCTGGGAGCGGCCTACTACTCGCTGACCCTCCTCTCCCACGCGTCGCCGGGGATGGCCGGCTCGCGCGGCCTCGTCCTCCTGCTCCTCGCCGGGTTCGGCGCGCTCTGCCTGCTCGTCCTGTGGCGGGGGATCCGGCTCTCCACCCGGGTCACGCTCGTCATCGAGCTGCTCTCGATCGCCGCCATCCTGGTGCTGATCGCGGTGCTGCTCGTGCGCGTGCCGGTCTCGTCGTTCTGGAGCGTCGCCCTGCCGCACGACGTCGGCCTCCCGCAGCTCGCGGCCGGGACGACCGTCGCGGTGACCGCGTTCGTCGGCTTCGAGAGCGCGGCGACGCTCGGGGCGGAGTCCCGCCGGCCGTTCGCCACCATCCCGCGCACCATCCGCTGGACCGTGATCGCAGCCGGAGTGCTCTACCTGCTCTCGGCATACACGCAGCTCGCGGGCTTCGACGCGCTCGGCGGCGACCTGGCCACCAGCGACAGCCCGGTCAACGACCTCGCCGCGCGCGCCGGCGTCGAGTGGATCGGACTCCTCCTCGACGCCGCGCTCGCCTGCTCCTTCCTCGCCTGCGCGCTGGCCTCCACCACCGCCCTCGCCCGCGTGCTGTTCTCCCTCGGCCGGGAGGGGATCGCACCGCGCGCTCTGGGCCGCACCCATCCCCGGTTCCGCACGCCGCACATCGCGCTCGCCGCCGGTCTGGCCGCCGAGGTCGCCGTGCCCGCTGTGCTCGTGGCCTCCGGGATGGGCGCCTGGCAGGCCATGGGCGTGATCGTCGTGTGCGCGGCCGCGGGCTACATGACCGCCTATGCGCTCGTGTGCGTCGCGACGCCGTTCTTCCTCCGCCGGATCGGCGAGCTGACGGCCGGCCCTGCCGTCGCGGCGGGGATCGCCGCCGTCGGCCTCGCCGCCGCGCTCGGCCTGGACCTCTGGCTGGAGGTCTCCGGCACCCGCTGGCTCGCCGTCCTCCTGCTCGGCGGGGTTGCGCTGATCGCCGTGGCGCTCTATCTGCTCTGCCGCAGGAGCCGCGCGGACGCCTTGGGCCGGATCGGCCTCTACGACGAACCGACGACGGGGGACGTGCTCGGCGGCGCGCCATGAACGCCATCCCGGAGCTGAGCGGACGGCAGCCCGGCGCGGTGCACAGCGCGCTCGCCGTGCTGGAGGAGGTCGCGCGCTCCGGCCCCGGGATCACGGCCCAGCAGATCTCGGTGCGCCTCGGCCTGCCGCGCGCCACGGCGTACCGGCTCCTCAACCTCCTGGTGCAGGACGAGTACCTGGTGCGGATGCCCGACCTCCGCGGCTTCGCCCTCGGCCGCAAGGTCGCCGAGCTGGCGGACGTGGCGCAGGCGCAGGACGCGGCGGCGACGGCGCGGGAGGCGGTCACCGATCTGCGCACGCACATCCGCGGCGGCGTGCATCTCGCGGTCTACCGGGAAGGGCGCGTCGTCCCGGTCGACGTCGACCCCGACTTCCCGCTGTCCGACCCCCGACGGATAGCCAGCGACCTCAGCGTCTCGGCGCTGGGCCGGCTGCTGCTGGCGGAGCAGGCGGCGCGCACCATCCCCTCTCCGACCCGCTACACGACGCAGGAGGGGGAGCTCACCCCCGGCTTCGGCTGCCTCGCCGTACCGGTGCGCGGCGAGGACGACCGCCTCATCGCCGGGCTCGCCCTCGCCGTGCCCGCCGCGCGGCTCGCCGACCGGGACGGCCTGGTGTCGCTCGTGGCCGACACGGCGCTCCGGCTGGGATCACTGCTGCAGCGGGTGTGACGCGCGGCGGTCAGCGCGAGCGCACGAAGCGCACGACCTCCACGGCGGCGTCGCCGAGCTGCTCCACCTTCGCGGCGCCGTCCGCGGCGAAGCCGTTCCTGCGGTAGAAGGCCTGGGCCCGCGGATTGTCCGCCATCACCCAGAGGTAGGCGTCGGCCGTGCCCACGACGGCATCGAGCAGGCTCTGCCCGGCCCCCGAACCGTGCGCGCTCGCGAGCAGATAGATGCCCTCCAGCTCGAGCGGGACGGGCGCGTCGTCGTCGCGACCCGCTCCCGCGCTCGCCCAGCCGATGATCGACCCGTCCTTCTCGGCGACCCGGACCGTCGTGTCGCCCGATTCGATGATGCCGGTCCACACCTGCGCGCGCCGCTGCACATCGAGCCCGGCGAGCACCTCGGGCGGGAGCTGGCGCGCGTACGCCTCCCGCCAGGACGCCACGTGGACCTGCGCGATGCCGGGAACGTCCTCCGCCGTCGCCGCACGCACGGTGATCGCGGACACTCCCGCGGTCACGCCGTCTCCTTGGCGATCGCCGCGTACGTGCCGTCGGTGGCGCGCAGGAGGTCGTCCGGCGCGAGCTCGATGTCGAGGCCGCGCTTGCCGCCCGAGACGAAGACGGTCTCGAAGAGCTGCGCGGTCTCGTCCACCACGGTGACGTGCCGCGTCTTCTGGCCGATCGGGCTGATGCCGCCGACCACGTAGCCCGTGCGCCGCTCGGCCACGGCGGGGTCGGCCATCGTCGCGCGCTTGGCGCCCACGGCCGAGGCGAGGGCCTTCAGATCGAGGAGGCCGGTCACCGGCACCACGCCGACCACCAGGCCGAGCTCGGTGTCGGCGAGCAGCGTCTTGAACACGCGGTCCGGCTCGACTCCGAGCGCCTCGGCGGCCTCCAGCCCGTACGACGCGGCGGCGGGATCGTGCTCGTAGGGGTGCAGCGCGAACGGCAGGCCGGCGGCGGTCAGCGCGACCGTGGCCGGCGTCCCCGCCGAGGCCTTCTGCTTCGCCATCAGTCCGCGGGCTCCGTGACGCGCGGGCCGTCCGCGCGGAACAGCTGCATCGACGCGCCCCCGACGAGCCGTGTCGCCCCGGGGAGGAGACGGGACGGATCCTCCGGGATCGGCACCTCCGTCGCGCTGTCCCACAGCAGCTGGTACGACTCGACGCCGGGAGCGACCGGGAGGGAGACCTCGACGTCGTCCTCCACGCCGTGCACGATGAGCAGCACGCGGTTGAACTCCTCCTTGTCGGGCGTGGAGGCGACCAGGTACTGCAGGGTGCGGTTCTCGGGCGAGTTCCAGTCCTCGTCGTCCATCCGGTTGCCCGTCGCGTCATACCAGTCCATGTGGCTCGCGTTGGGCGTGGTCTCGCCGAAGACGGCGTACCGGCTCGGCCGCAGCGCCGGGTTGGTGCGGCGCAGCTCCAGCAGGCGCTTGGTCGTCTCCTGGAACTCCCGCTGCTCCCGGGAGCGCAGCCAGCTCAGCCAGGTGAGCTCGCTGTCATGGCAGTAGGCGTTGTTGTTGCCGCGCTGGGTGCGGCCGTACTCGTCGCCGGCGGTGATCATCGGCACGCCGGCCGAGAGCAGCAGCGTCCCCATCAGGTTGCGCATCGCCTTGTGCCGCTCGAGCAGCACGCTCTCGTCGACGGTCGGGCCCTCGACGCCGTGGTTGAACGAGCGGTTGTTGTCGGTGCCGTCGCGGTTGTCCTCGCCGTTGCCGAGGTTGTGCTTCACGTCGTACGCGGTGAGGTCGGCCATGGCGAAGCCGTCGTGCGCGGTCACGAAGTTGACGGAGGCGAGCGGGCCGCGCTCCGGGGCGAACGTGTTCGACGACCCGGCGAGGCGCGTCGCGAAGCCGCCGATGCCGACGGGCGCCTGACCGTGCCGCCGCGCCTCGGCGATGTCGGCGAGCCAGAAGTTGCGCACGCGGTCGCGGTAGCGGTCGTTCCACTCGGACCAGCCGTCGGGGAAGTTGCCGGTCTGCCAGCCGCCGAGCCCGACATCCCACGGCTCGGCGATCATCTTCACGCCCTGGAGCGCCGGATCGTCGATCGCCGCGTGCAGCAGCGGATGGTCGGGGGAGTAGGAGGCGTCGGCGCCGCGACCGAGCGTCGCGGCCAGGTCGAACCGGAAGCCGTCGATCTGCATCTCGTTCGCCCAGTAGCGCAGCGAGTCGAGCACCAGCCGCTGCGGGACGGGCTTGCCGAAGTCGACGGTGTTGCCGCATCCCGTGACGTCGATGTAGACGCCCTGGTCGTCCTGCCGGTAGTAGGTGGCGTTGTCGATGCCGCGGAAGCTCGTGCGCGGACCGCCGATGCCCTCCTCGGCCGTGTGGTTGTAGACGACGTCGAGGATGACCTCGATGCCCGCCTGGTGCAGCAGCTTCACCATCCCCTTGAACTCGGCGAGGATCGCCTCCGGGCCGGCCGCCTGCGCCCCGCGCGAGGCGTACGGCGCGTGCGGGGTGAAGAAGTTGAGCGTGTTGTAGCCCCAGTAGTTCGTGAGGCCCTGCTGGATGAGGCGCTGCTCCGAGACGAAGGTCTGGACCGGCAGCAGCTCGACAGCCGTGACACCGAGGTCCCGGAGGTACCCGATCGACGACTCGTGGGCGAGACCCGCGTAGGTGCCACGGAGCTCCTCCGGGACGTCGGGGTTGACCTTGCTGAAGCCGCGCACGTGCGTCTCGTAGACCACCGTGTGGTCGAGCGGGGTGGCGGGCTTCCCGACCTCGCCCCAGTCGAAGCCGTCCTCGATCACGACGCCCCGCCACGCGTCCGACCCGGCGCGCACCATCCCGCGGGCGTACGGGTCGAGCAGGAGCGTCTCGGGGTTGAACATGTTCTGCGGCGACGTCGGGCCCGAGACGCGGACCGCGTAGCGGCTGCCGACGGCCAGCGAGCGCGAGCGCACCGACCAGACGCCATTCGCATCCCGGGTCATCGGCCGGGTCTTGACGAGCCAGTTGGGGTCGCGCTCGTCGAAGAGGCACAGCTCCATCGCGTCGGCGTTGGCGGAGAACACCCGCAGCTCGCCGCCGTTCGGCCCGACGCGGACGCCCAGATTGCGCAGAGGATCGGCGGAGGTCATGCGATCTAGAGTAGTGAGTGGCGCGCGGGCATCCGTCCGGCGCCGCACCCGCGAACCGAGGAGGGCCCGGTGCCGGTCTATCTCGACCACGCCGCGACGACCCCCATGCGCCCCGAGGCGATCGCCGCCTTCGCCGACGCGATGGGCGTCGTCGGCAACCCCTCCAGCATCCACAGTCAGGGCCAGCAGGCCAAGCGGATGCTGGAGGAGGCGCGGGAGGCGGTCGCGGCCACGCTCGGCTGCGACCCGATCGAGGTCGTCTTCACCTCCGGCGGCACCGAATCGATCAACCTCGCGGTGAAGGGGCTGTACTGGGCGCGCAACGCGCAGGCATCCCGGCCGCGCATCCTCGTGCCCGGCGGCGAGCACCACGCGACGACCGACACGATCGAGTGGCTGGAGCGGGCCGAGGGCGCGCACGCCGAGTGGCTGGAGCTCGACGCCGAGGGGCGCATCGTGCCCGCGCCGATCACCGCGCCGGACGAGACGGCGCTGCTCACCTTCCTGGCGGTCAACAACGAGGTCGGCACGATCCAGCCGGTCGTCGACCTGGCGGCTCCGTCGCGCGAGGCGGGTGTGCCCGTGCACGTCGACGCGGTCTCCGCCTACGGCCACCTGCCGATCGACTTCGCGGCGCTCGGTGTGGATGCGCTGAGCGTCTCCGCCCACAAGATCGGCGGCCCGGTCGGCATCGGTGCGCTCGTGCTGAGCCGCACCTCCACGGTCGTACCGCTGATCCACGGCGGCGGCCAGCAGCGCCAGGTGCGCAGCGGCACGCAGGACGTCGCGGCGGCCGTGTCGTTCGCGGTCGCGGCCCGCGCGGCGGAGGCCGAGCGCGTCGCCGAGGCCGCGCGGCTCGGGGCCTTGCGCGACCGCCTCATCGCCGGCGTGCGCTCGGCGGTCCCGGAGGCCGTGCTGAGTGGTCCGGAGCCGGCGTCGGGGGAGCGGGTGGCGTCCAACGCCCACTTCGTGTTCCCGGGGGCGCAGGGCGACTCCCTGCTCTTCCTGCTCGACATGGCGGGCCTCTCGGTCTCGACGGGATCGGCGTGCACCGCCGGCATCCCGGAGCCGTCCCAGGTGCTGCTCGCAATGGGGCGCAGCGAGCTCGATGCCCGCAGCGCGCTGCGGTTCACCCTGGGCCGCACCTCCACCGACGCGGACGTGGACGCGCTGCTCGCCGCTCTGCCCGCGGCGTACGCCCAGGCGGCCCGCGCCGGACACGCCGAGCGGGCGTCCCGCCTGGCCTGAGCGCCGCCCGGCCGACCCTCAGCCCCGACGGCGTAGAATCCCGGGGTGAAGGTTCTGGCAGCGATGAGCGGGGGAGTGGACTCCGCAGTGGCGGCGGCGCGTGCGGTCGAGGCCGGCCACGACGTGGTCGGCGTGCACCTCGCCCTCAGCCGGATGCCCGGCACGCTGCGCACCGGCAGCCGCGGCTGCTGCACCATCGAGGACTCGATGGACGCCCAGCGCGCGGCGAACATCATCGGCATCCCGTACTACGTGTGGGACTTCTCCGAGCGGTTCAAGCTCGATGTCGTCGACGACTTCATCGCCGAGTACGCCGCCGGCCGCACCCCCAACCCGTGCATGCGCTGCAACGAGCGGATCAAGTTCGCCGCGCTGCTCGAGAAGGCCCTCGACCTCGGCTTCGACGCCGTGTGCACCGGGCACTACGCCGCCGTCGTCACCGACGAGCACGGCAACCGCGAGCTGCACCGTGCCAGCGCCTGGGCCAAGGACCAGTCCTACGTGCTCGGAGTGCTCACCGCCGACCAGCTCGCGCACGCGATGTTCCCGCTCGGCGCGACCCCGTCGAAGGCGGAGGTCCGCGCGGAGGCCGAAGCGCGCGGCCTCAGCGTCGCGAACAAGCCCGACTCGCACGACATCTGCTTCATCCCGGACGGCGACACCCGCGGCTGGCTCGCCGAGCGCGTGGGTGCCGAGACCGGCGACATCCTGGACCGCGAGGGCAACCGCATCGGCAGCCACGAGGGCGCGCTGGCGTTCACCGTCGGGCAGCGCAAGGGGCTCAACATCGGCTACCCGTCCGCCGACGGCCGTCCGCGCTTCGTGCTGGAGGTGCGGCCGAAGGACAACACGGTCGTCGTCGGCCCGAAGGAGGCGCTGGACATCGCGGAGATCGCGGGGTCGCGCTTCACCTGGGCCGGGCTCGCGCCCGCCGATCCGGCCACGCCGTTCGACTGCGACGTGCAGATCCGCGCCCACTCCGACCCCGTGCCCGCGGTGGCCTTCGTGGCGGACGGCGAGCTCGTCGTGCGCCCGCACACCCCGCTCGACGGCGTCGCCCCCGGCCAGACCGCCGTCGTCTACGTCGGCACCCGCGTGCTCGGCCAGACCACGATCGACCGCACCGTCTCCGCCGTCCCCGCCTGACCCGCCCGCACATTCGGCACGAATGCGGGGTATGGCGCGCGGTATCCCGCGATTCGTGCCGAATGCGCACGGGCCGGGGAGGCGCCGTGGCGGTGTCGGCGGCGCTGCCTAGTATTGGTCCGTGAGCGAGACCTCTGAGACGAGTGACACCCCGGTCGAGTTCGGCGACCTCGACTTCGACGCCGCACGCGCGGAGGCCGAGCGGCTCTCCGGGCGCATCGAGGGCGCGCGGGTGGCGTACTACGGCGACGGCGACTCGGCGCTCTCCGACGCGGAGTACGACGCCGACTTCCACCGGCTGGAGGCGATCGAGCGGGCGTTCCCCGAGCTCGCCGGGCAGGACAGCCCCACCCAGCAGGTCGGCGCCGTCGTGGCCTCCGTCGGCTTCCCGGAGCACGAGCACGCCGAGCGCATGCTCAGTCTCGACAACGTCTTCTCGATCGACGAGTTCCGGGAGTGGGCGGCCAAGACGGCCGCCGCAGCCGGGCGACCCGTGCGCTGGCTCACCGAACTCAAGATCGACGGCCTCGCGATCAGCCTCGCCTATCGCGACGGCGTGCTCGAGACCGCGACGACCCGCGGCGACGGGCGCGTCGGCGAGGACATCACCGAGAACGTCGACTGGATCCCGACCATCCCGCGGCAGCTGACCGGCACGGGCTACCCGGCCTTCTTCGAGGTGCGCGGCGAGGTCTTCCTGCGCACGGTCGACTTCGAGGCCCTCAACGAGCGCCAGCGCGACCTGCAGGCCGCGTACGAGGCGGAGGAGCGGGCGAAGGGGCGGCCGGAGGAGCGGATCAAGACGCGCTTCCCCGAGTTCGCGAACGCCCGCAACACCGCGGCAGGCAGCCTCCGCCAGCGCCGCGAGAACAAGAACGCCTTCGAGCTCGAGCTCATGCGCGAGCGGCTCGGGCGCCTCTCCCTCTACCTGCACGGCATCGGCGCCTGGCAGCACCCGGACGTCGTCGCGCAGTCCGAGATCTACGGGCTGCTCGCCGGCTGGGGTCTGCCCGTGTCCCCGCACTCGCGCGTGTTCGACTCGGTGGAGGAGGTCGCGGGCTACATCGCCGATCGCGGCGAGCACCGGCACGACGTCGAGCACGAGATCGACGGGATCGTCGTCAAGGTCGACGAGCTCGACCTCCACGTCGAGCTCGGCGCCACCAGCCGTGCCCCGCGCTGGGCGATCGCGTACAAGTACCCGCCGGAGGAGGTGCACACCAAGCTCCTCGACATCGTCGTCGGCGTCGGCCGCACCGGGCGTGCGACGCCGTACGCCGTGATGGAGCCGGTGAAGGTCGCCGGCTCGACCGTGCGCCAGGCGACGCTGCACAACCAGCAGGTCGTCCGCGCGAAGGGCGTGATGATCGGGGACACCGTCGTGCTGCGCAAGGCGGGGGACGTCATCCCCGAGATCCTCGGCGCGGTCGAGCAGCAGCGCGACGGCACCCAGGTCGAGTGGCAGATGCCCGAGGTCTGCCCGGAATGCGGCACGCCGCTGCGCCCGATGAAGGAGGGCGACATCGACCTCCGCTGCCCGAACGCGCGGTCGTGCCCGGCGCAGGTGCGCGGGCGCGTGGAGCACATCGGCTCGCGCGGCGGCCTCGACATCGAGGCGCTCGGCGAGGTCACCGCGGCGGCACTGACCCAGCCGGTCGTGCCCGCGACGCCGCCGCTCGCCACCGAGGCCCGGCTGTTCGACCTCGAGATCGACGAGCTCGTCCCGATCGAGGTGCTCGTGCGTGACTCGGAGACGGGGGAGATCAAGCTCGACGAGGTCACGGGCGAGCCCATCCGCCGGTCCCCGTTCCAGCGCCTCGGCGCCAAGACCTACCCGCCCGGCACCGAGGACCTCGACCCGGCGGAGCGTCGCCGCCGCGGCATCCGGAAGGACCACCAGGTGGTGCTGCCCTCGGAGGCCGCGACCAAGCTGCTCGCCGAGCTCGAGAAGGCGAAGACCAAGCCGCTCTGGCGCATCCTGGTCTCCCTCAACATCCGCCACGTCGGCCCGGTCGCGGCCCGTGCGCTGGCCGACTACTTCGGCTCGCTCGACGCGATCCGCGCGGCGACCCGGGAGGAGCTCGCCGAGGTCGACGGCGTCGGCGGCATCATCGCCGACGCGGTGATCGACTGGTTCGGCGTCGACTGGCACGTCGACATCGTCGACCGCTGGACGAAGGCGGGCGTGCAGTTCTCTACTCCCGGCCACCCCGGCCCGGGTGCCGCGGCGGAGGCCGGCGGCGTGCTCGCGGGACTGACCGTGGTCGCCACCGGATCGCTCGAGGGGTACACCCGCGAGGGGGCCCAGGAGGCGATCATCGCGGCCGGCGGCAAAGCCGCCTCCAGCGTCTCGAAGAAGACCGATTTCGTCGCCGCCGGTCCCGGCGCGGGGTCCAAGCTGACCAAGGCCGAGGAGCTCGGGCTCCGGGTCCTCGACGCCGCCCAGTTCCGCATCCTCGTCGAACAGGGTCCGGATGCCCTCGGAGAGGCCTGAAACTGTCAGTCAAAGCGCGGACAGGATCCGAAGTCTCCCCCTGAATCGGGGGTAGAACGGCCTGCCGACGTCCATGTTTTCCCCGGTAGCATTCAGGGGTGCGCTCACCCGGTGCGCACTGCAAGGGCTTAGCTCGCTCGCTCTCGGAGGGACCCGGACGGAGTGCTGGTCGGCTTTGCAGCTGTTTCCATTGTGACCTCGGCAGTCTCGGGACTGACCGGGGCCTTCGTCGTGCCCGTCGACACCGTCGTCGCGCCGGTGTCGCACACCGTCGCGGTCGCCGGGATCACCTCCGACGCTCCGGTGTCGGGAGCCTCCTCCGTCACGGCGTCCTCGACCCTCGGGCGGCTCGCCGGCATCAGCGCCTCCGCCCTCCCCGCCTTCCTCTCGGGACACCGCTCCGAGATCGACAAGCTGATCGCCGACCCGCCCGCGGCGACCGACGTCAGCCGGGTCTGGTCGATCCTCGACGCCAAGCAGCAGGCGGTGCTCCTGAAAGAGGCCCCCCACCTCATCGGCAACCTCGAGGGCGTGCCGTACACGGTCCGCGGCCGCGCCAACGCGCTCGACCTCAAGCGCACCATCGCGTCCGCGACCAGCGACCTCAAGTCCGAGCGGGGCAAGACCCAGCGCCTCGTCCTCCAGCGGCAGCTGACGACCCTCGGCAACGTCAAGGCGGCGCTGGAGAAGAAGGACGGCGTCACACGGACCCTCGTCTCGCTCGACACCTCCTCCGACGCCAAGGCGGCCATCGTCGTCGGCGACCTGAGCACGGCGAAGTACGTGAGCGTGCTCGTCCCCGGCATGTACATGTCCGTCGGGGAGCAGATCGAGGCGTGGGCCGCGGTCGCACAGGACCTGCACGACCAGGAGGCCGGCTTCCTGAAGCGCGTGGCCGGATCCCGCGCCGGAGGGAGCACTCCCGGAGTCGCGGTCGTCGCCTGGATCGGCTACCAGACGCCGGTGCTCACCAACATCGGCGGGCTGGCGCTCGCCCAGCAGGGGGCGGACAGCCTCGAGCGCACGCTGGAGGGGATCAGGAGCCTCCGCGCGGCCGACCCGCCCTACCTCAGCGTCTTCGCCCACTCGTACGGCTCGACCGCTGCGCTCCTCGCCCTGGAGCGGGGAACGGTGCAGGTCGACGCGCTGGCGCTCATGGGGTCGCCCGGCAGCGACGCGCAGTCGGTGAAGGACCTCTCGGTGCGCGGCGGCAACGTCTGGGTCGGCGAGGCACCGATGGACCCGATCGTCGACAGCGCGTTCTTCGGCAGCGATCCGGGCTCGCCGTCCTACGGCGCGAAGAAGATGGGCGTCGGCGGGGCGGTCGACCCGATCACCCACCGCACGCTCGCGGGGTCGAGCGGCCACAACGAGTACTTCACCGCCGGCACCGAGTGCATGCGCAACCTCGCGATGATCGGGATCGATCAGGGGCGCCTCGTCCTCTGATCCGGCCGACGCCCGCATAATGGACGGGATGGGATCCGACGACGAGCAGCGGGACGCTGCGCAGCGGGATGGCGCGCAGGCGGACGGCGCGCAGCAGGAGAAGCGCGGCTCGTCGCGCCGCGCCTTCCTCAAGAGCGCCGGACTCGTGGCGGCCGGCGCCGTCGCCGGCGGCACCGGGGGAGCGGCGGCCGGTGCCGCGTTCGCGTCCCGTCCCGTGCCGGGGGAGGCTCCGCGCGCCGAGCCCGGCGAGGAGTACCCGCCGCTGCCCCCGCGGGCGACGCCGGGCTTCGACCACCTGATCGTGCTCATGTACGAGAACCGGTCGTTCGACAACCTCCTGGGCTGGCTCTACGACGAGAAGAGCCTCCCGAAGGGCAAGCGCTTCGACGGGCTGGCGTTCGGCGACTACGCCAACCCCGATCCCAACGGCGGCCCGGACATCGCCGTGCACGCCTATGAGGGCACCACCGATTTCGTGATGCGCCAGCCGTCGCCCGACCCGGGCGAGGTGTACCCGCACGTCAACACCCAGCTCTTCGACGTCGTGGATCCGCCGTCGAACGCCGACGCCCTCGTCAAGGACATGCTGCCGCCGTACAACGCGCCGCGGCCCGGGCAGAAGCCGGGGATGGACGGCTTCGTCCGCGACTACATCGGGGTGCTGCGCAAAGACACCGGGCAGGAGCCGGGGGTGGACGACTACCGCCGGATCATGGGGTCCTTCACCCCGGACATGCTGCCGGTGTTCTCGACCCTCGCCCGCCAGTTCGCGGTCTACGACGACTGGCACTGCGCGGTGCCGTCGCAGACCTTCTGCAACCGGTCGTTCTTCCACGCCTCCACCTCCCACGGCTACGTCGACAACGCCGGCGACGGGGGACTGCGCAAGTGGTTCGATCCCGCCAACGACGCGCCCACGATCTTCAACCGGCTGGAGGAGGCGGGGCGCACCTGGCGCGTGTACTTCGACGACCGCCAGCTGATCTCGCTGACGGGCTTCATCCACGCCCCTGCGCTGGAGCCGTACTGGCACACCAACTTCCGGACCATGTCGCACTTCTACAAGGACGTCGAGGAGGGCACGCTGCCCGACTACGCGTTCGTCGAGCCGCGACTGCTCTACGACCACAACGACATGCACCCGCCGGGCGGCCCGGCCACCGAGGAGGAGGTCGGCGGCGAGGTCATCGTCGGAGGCGCCATCTCCGACGTGCGCGCGGGCGACCTGCTGCTCCACAACGTGTACGAGGCGATGCGCTCCTCGCGCAGCGCGAAGGGCTCCAACGCGCTGAACACGATGCTGCTGGTGACCTTCGACGAGCACGGCGGCACGTACGACCACGTGCCCCCGGGCCCCGCGACCCCGCCGGACCGGAGCGGTCCCGGGGAGAACGGCTTCCTGTTCGACCGGCTCGGCCTGCGCGTGCCGGCCATCGCGATCTCCGCCTACACGGAGCGCGGGTCCATCCTGCACGAGGAGATGCACCACGGCGCGGTGATCGCCACGCTGTGCGAGATGTACGGGCTGGAGAACCTGACGGAGCGGGATCGCGGTGCTCGCACGCTGCGCGACGCCGTCAACCTGTCGACGCCGCGCCAGCCGGGGACCTGGCCGGACACGCACCCCCAGTACCTTCCGGCGAACCCGGAGGCCGACGCCCCGGCGCCCGGCGACCAGGACCGCCCGCTGAGCCCGCCCGGGGTGGGACTGGTCGGCCTGCTGACCGCTCGCTACGGCAAGCCGGGCGACGCCGTCCCGGTGACGTACCAGGAGGCGTACGAGGCCGTGCACCGGCTCGGCCTCGGGCTCTTCGGCGAGCAATAGAATCGATGTAGGCCGCCGGGCGCACCCGCGGCACCTCAACACACCAGCACCGACGGAGACGTATGTCCGAAATCAGCGCAGAACAGGTCGCGCACCTGGCGAGTCTCGCCAGGATCGACCTCAGCCCGGAAGAGATCGAGAGCCTCACGAGCGAACTCGGCCAGATCGTGGAGTCGGTCGCCAAGGTGCAGCAGGTCGCCGGGCCCGACGTGCCGGCCACCAGCCACCCGCTGCCGCTGACGAACGTCTTCCGGCGCGACGAGGTCGTGCCGTCGCTGACGGTCGACCAGGCGCTCTCGGGCGCCCCCGCACGCGACGGCGACCGCTTCAAGGTCGCCGCCATCCTGGACGAGGAGTGACCATGACGGACCTGACCAGACTCAGCGCCGCCGCCCTGGCCGACCTGCTCGCGGCGGGCGAGGTGTCGTCCGTCGAGGCGACCCGCGCCCACCTCGAGCGCATCGAGGCGGTCGACACCGACGTGCACGCGTACCTGCACGTGGCGGGGGAGAAGGCCCTCCGCACCGCCGCCGAGATCGACGGCCGCCGCGCCGCCGGGGACGCCCTCGGGGCCCTCGCCGGTGTGCCGGTGGCGATCAAGGATGTGCTCGCGACCAACGACATGCCGTCGACCTCCGGATCGAAGATCCTCGAGGGCTGGCTGCCGCCGTACGACGCGACCGTCGTGCGCAAGCTGCGCGAGGCCGACCTCGTCCCGCTCGGCAAGACCAACATGGACGAGTTCGCGATGGGCTCCTCCACCGAGCACTCCGCGTACGGCCCCACCCGCAACCCGTGGGACCTGGAGCGCATCCCCGGCGGCTCCGGCGGCGGTTCGGCCGCGGCCGTGGCGGCCTTCGAGGCGCCGTTCGCGCTCGGGTCCGACACGGGCGGCTCCATCCGCCAGCCCGCCGCCGTGACCGGCTCGGTCGGCGTCAAGCCGACCTACGGCGGCGTGAGCCGGTACGGCGCGATCGCGCTGGCCAGCTCCCTCGACCAGGTCGGCCCCGTCTCGCGCACGGTGCTCGACGCCGGGCTGCTGCACGACGTGATCGCCGGGCACGACCCGCTCGACTCGACCTCGCTCTCCGACACCTGGCCGTCGATGGCCGCCGCCGCCCGCGCCGGGCAGGCCGAGGGCGCCCTGCGCGGCGTCCGCGTCGGCGTCATCAAGGAGATCGCCGGAGAGGGCTTCCAGGCCGGCGTGAAGCAGCGCTTCGACGAGGCGGTGGCCCTCCTCGAGAGCGCCGGCGCCGAGGTCGTCGAGGTCAGCGCCCCGAGCTTCGAGTACGCCGTCGCCGCCTACTACCTGATCCTGCCGGCCGAGGCGTCCAGCAACCTGGCGCGCTTCGACTCCGTGCGCTTCGGCCTCCGCGTCGACCCGCAGGACGGCCCGGTCACGGTCGAGCGCGTCATGGCCTCCACCCGCGACGCCGGCTTCGGCCCCGAGGTGAAGCGCCGCATCATCCTCGGCACCTACGCGCTGAGCGCCGGCTACTACGACGCCTACTACGGCAGCGCGCAGAAGGTCCGCACGCTCATCCAGCGCGACTTCTCCGCCGCGTTCGAGAAGGTGGACGTGCTGGTCAGCCCGAGCGCGCCGACCACGGCGTTCAAGCTGGGCGAGAAGCTCGCCGACCCGATGGCGATGTACCTCAACGACATCACCACCATCCCGGCGAACCTCGCCGGTGTGCCCGGGATGGGCCTGCCGATCGGCCTCGCGCCGGAGGACGGCCTCCCCGTCGGCATGCAGCTGATGGCGCCGGCCCGTGCCGACGCCCGGCTCTACACGATCGGCGCCGCCCTCGAGCGGCTGCTGGAGGAGAAGTGGGGTCGCACCCTGCTGAGCCAGGCCCCTGACCTGGCCGCCACCGAGATGTTCGCGAGCGAAGAGGGAGCCGTCTGATGGCCGGTGCGGAACTGATGGACTTCGACAAGGCCCTGGAGCTGTTCGAGCCGGTGCTCGGCTTCGAGGTGCACGTCGAGCTCAACACCAAGACGAAGATGTTCTGCGGCTGTGCCAACGAGTTCGGCTCGGGCGCGAACACGAACACCTGCCCGACCTGCCTGGGCCTGCCCGGCGGTCTGCCGCAGGTGAACGAGAAGGCGATCGAGTCCAGCATCCGCCTGGGCCTCGCGCTCGGCTGCGGGATCGCCGAGACGAGCCGCTTCGCCCGGAAGAACTACTTCTACCCGGACACCGCGAAGAACTTCCAGACCTCGCAGTACGACGAGCCGATCGCGCACGACGGCTCGGTCACGATCGAGCTGGAGTCGGGCCGCGAGGTCACCGTGCTCATCGAGCGCGCCCACATGGAGGAGGACGCGGGCAAGCTGACGCACGTCGGCGGCGCCACCGGCCGCATCCAGGGCGCGGACTACTCGCTCGTCGACTACAACCGCGGCGGCGTCCCGCTCGTCGAGATCGTCACGCGGATGATCGAGGGCGCCGAGGCCGACGCGCCGGAGATCGGTCGCACCTACGTGCGGGCGATCCGCGACATCGTCAAGGCGCTGGGCGTGTCCAACGCGCGCATGGAGGAGGGCAACGTCCGCTGCGACGCGAACGTGTCGCTCCGTCCCCGCGGCTCCGGCACGCTGGGCACCCGCACCGAGACGAAGAACGTCAACTCGCTGCGCTCCGTCGAGCGCGCGGTGCGGTACGAGATCCAGCGCCAGGCCGCCATCCTGGCCGCCGGGGGCACGATCACCCAGGAGACCCGCCACTGGCACGAGGACACCGGCACGACCAGCGCCGGCCGCCCGAAGAGCGACGCGGACGACTACCGGTACTTCCCGGAGCCGGACCTGGTGCCCGTGGCCCCGAGCCGCGAGTGGGTCGAGGAGCTGCGGGGCACGCTGCCCGAGCAGCCCTCCCTCCGCCGCAAGCGCCTGGCCGCCGACTGGGGCTTCACCGCTCTGGAGTTCCAGGACGTCGAGAACGCCGATCTGCTCGACGAGGTCGAGGCCACCGTCGCCGCGGGCGCGAACCCGGCCGCCGCGCGCAAGTGGTGGACCGGTGAGATCGCCCGCCTGGCGAACGCGTCGAACGTCCCCGCCGGCACGCTGGTGAGCCCGGCGCACGTCGCCGAGCTGGCCGGGCTGGTCGAGGCAGGCACGCTCACCGACCGCCTCGCCCGCCAGGTGCTGGAGGGCGTCGTCGCCGGCGAGGGCCGCCCGCAGGAGGTCGTGGACGCCCGCGGCCTCGCGGTCGTCTCGGACGACGGCGCGCTCATCGCCGCGATCGATGAGGCGCTGGCCGCCCAGCCGGACGTGCTCGCGAAGATCCGCGACGGCAAGGTGCAGGCCGCCGGCGCCGTCATCGGCGCGGTCATGAAGGCGATGAAGGGCCAGGCCGACGCCGCACGCGTGCGCGAGCTCGTCCTGGAGCGCGCCGCGCAGTAGCGCCCCCATCGAGTGGTCGAGACACGCCGTGCGAGCATCCGCTCGCACGGCGTGTCTCGTCAGGTGGATGCTCTCGCGTGGACACTCCCAGCCTCGCGCGGCAGAGTAGACGCATGGGCGTCTTCACTCTCGGCGGGCTGACCTCGGCTCCCGCCTCCTCTCGCACCGACCTGCTCGCTCCGGCCGCGCTCGACACGCTGACCGCGCTCGGCTGGCTGGACGACGTCGGCGTGGTCGAGATCGACCCCGACGTCTCCGACACCGCTGCGACGCGCGAGGAGTTCGGCCTGGATGCCGCGACCCTCGCCAACTGCGTCGTCGTCGGCGGCAAGCGCGAGGGCGTCGAGCGGATCGCGGCGTGCGTCGTGCTCTCGACGACCCGCGCCGACGTCAACGGCACCGTCAAGCGGCTGCTGGATGTGCGCAAGGCGTCGTTCCTCCCGATGGACCGCGCGGTCGAGCTGACCGGGATGGAGTACGGCGGCATCACGCCGATCGGCCTGCCCGACGGATGGCCGGTCCTCGTCGACTCCCGCGTCGAGCAGGCGGAGGTCGTGATCGTGGGCTCCGGAGTGCGCCGGTCGAAGATCCTCGTGCCCGGCCGCCTCCTCGCCGCCCTGCCGGACGCGCAGGTCATCGACGGCCTCGGGCTGGAGATCCCCTCGGCATGAGCGGACTCCTCCAGCCGGTGCGCTCGCGCCTGATCGAGACGCTCGCGGGCCGTTCCGACGCGGTCCCGGAGTGGATCGTCGAGCTCGAACGCGGCGACGACGAGGGCTACTTCGGTCCCGGCAGCGCCGCGTGGGTCGTGCACGGCGGGATGCCGACGCTCGTCGCGGGCATCCGCGCGCTCCTGCTGCAGGCGCTGCACCCCGGCGCCCTGGCCGGGGTGCGGGAGTTCTCCCGCTACCGGGAGGATCCGCTCGGCCGCCTCGCCGGGACGATCCGCTGGATCCACACCGTCACCTACGGCAGCACCGAGCAGGCCGTCGCGAGCTCCGCGATGGTCCGCTCGCTGCACAAGCGGGTGGCGGGCACGTTCGTGGACGGCCACGGCGTCACGCGTCCGTACTCGGCCAACGATCCCGAGCTCGCCTCCTGGGTCCACCTGGCGTTCACGGACGCCTTCCTGACGGCACACGAGCGCTGGGGCGCCCCCATCCCGGGCGGGTCGGACGGGTACGTGGGCGAGTGGACGCGTGCCGCCCGCCTGATGGGGGTGGAGGATGCTCCCACGACCGCCGCCGAGCTGCGTGCCGCGATCGACGCGGTCACCGACGCGGGCGAGCTGCGGGGAGGCCCCGAGGTCGAGGAGATCGTCCGCTTCATCCGCCGACCCCCGCTGCGCCGGATGCTGCGCCCGTCGTATCGCGTGCTGTTCCGCGCGGCCGTCTCGACCCTCGAGCCGCGGCATCGGGCGATGCTCGGGTTCCGCGAGCGGGCCGGCGACCGCTTCATCCCCATCGATCGCGCCACGGCGGCCGTGCTGGGCGGTGCCGGCGCACTGCTCGGGCCGATTCCCCAGGCCGAGCTCTCGGCCCGCAGCCGGTTGAGCAGACTGTCAGAAGAGCGCGGTCGCGCATAGCGGCTCATCCGGGCCGATCGGCGTTACGCTGAGTCCTGCGCCCGCCCATAGATGAGCGGACCTCAGCTGTGGAGGTGCACATGACCGCGACCGTTCCATCCAAACCGGACGACGTCGAGTCCAAGGGCCTGAAAGACGGCGCACTCGGACTGGTGTCCAGCGTCGTCGTCGGCGTCGCGTCCACCGCCCCGGCCTACAGCCTCGCGGCGAGCCTGGGGTTCATCGTGGTCGGCGGCACGCTCGCCGCCGGCGTGAAGGCGCCGGGCATCGTGCTCCTGGCCTTCATCCCGATGTACCTGATCGCGGTGGCCTACCAGGAGCTGAACAAGGCGGAGCCGGACTGCGGCACCACCTTCACCTGGGCGACCCGGGCGTTCGGGCCGATCACCGGGTGGATGGGCGGCTGGGGGATCATCGTCGCCGACGTGATCGTGATGGCCAACCTGGCGCAGATCGCCGGGTCGTACTCGTTCACCTTCGTCGGCAGCTTCGGCCTGCCCGCCGTCTCGGCGCTGGCGAGCAACGTCGTGGCCACGACCATCGCCGGCCTGCTCTGGATCGCGATCATGACCTGGATCTGCTATCGCGGCATCGAGATCTCGGCGCGGCTGCAGTACGTGCTGCTGTCGTTCGAGGTGCTCATCCTCATCTTCTTCGCGGTGTTCGCGCTGGTGAAGGTGTACACGGGCAACGCCGAGCCGTACTCGCTGATCCCGCAGTGGGACTGGTTCAACCCGTTCACGCTCGACTTCGCGAAGACGATCGCTCCCGCGATGCTGACCGCGATCTTCATCTACTGGGGCTGGGACACCGCGGTCTCGATCAACGAGGAGACCAAGGACCCGGGCAAGACCCCGGGCCGCGCGGCCATCATCAGCACCCTCCTGCTGCTCGCCACGTACGCCGTCGTCACGGTCGCGACCGTCGCGTTCGCGGGCGTCGGCGACAAGGGCATCGGCCTCGCGAACCCGGCCAACTCCGGCGACGTGTTCTCGGCGATCGGGCCGACGCTGTTCGGCGGGGGGATCCTCGGGTCGATCCTGATGGCGCTGCTCGGCTTCTCGATCCTGACCTCCGCGTCGGCGTCGACCCAGACGACCATCCTCCCGACCGCCCGCACCGCGCTCTCCATGGCGGCGTACAAGGCGATCCCGACGCAGTTCGCCCGCATCCACCCGCGCTTCCTGACGCCGACCTGGGCGACCATCGGCATGGGGATCGTCTCGGCGGTGTTCTACCTGATCTTCACGTTCATCAGCCCGGTGCTGCTGAACGCCCTGATCGGCTCGATCGGCCTGATGATCGCGTTCTACTACGGCCTCACCGGGTTCGCCTGCGTGTGGTTCTACCGGAGGACGCTCTTCACCTCGTTCCGGCACGTGATCATGCGCGGCGTGTTCCCGTTCCTGGGCGGCGTGATGCTGCTGGGCGTGTTCGTGTACGGCCTGATCAGCTTCGCGGCCCCCGACTGGCTGACCGACGAGAACGGCAAGAACGTGACGATCTTCGGGATCGGCGCCGAAGCGGTGGTGGGCGTCGGCGGCCTGCTCATCGGCGCGGTCCTGATGGCGATCTGGTGGTGGCGCAAGCCGGACTACTTCCGCGGCAAGACCCTCCCGATGCGCTCGCACGCCCTGGTGCTGGCCCCGGCGGGCGTGCCGACGTTCGGCCTCCCCGACTCCACCCCGGCCCGCACGGTCATCGCGCCCGACCGCTCGAATCTGCCCCCTGGGCAGATCCCGCTGAATGCTGAGACACTGGAGCCGGTCGAGCCGGAGAACGGCTCGACGACCCCGCGAGAGGACGGCACGTGACGGAACGCCAGCGCATCGTCGAATGGGAGGACCCGGCACCGGGAGTGGCGGTGATGCCCACGCTGAGCGGTCTCGACTACCTCCGGGCCATGATCGACGGCGTGCTCCCGCCGCCGCCGATCGCGAGCCTCATGGACATGACCCTGGTGGAGGCCGCGCCCGGCACGGCGACGTTCGTCTGCGAACCCGGCGAATCGCACTACAACCCCATCGGCACCGTCCACGGCGGCCTCGTCTGCACCCTGCTGGATTCGGTCCTCGGCTGCGCGGTGCAGACCACGCTCCCGCAGGGGCAGGGCTACACCTCCATCGAGATCAAGGTGAACTACCTCCGCCCGGTGCTGGCCGATTCCGGCCCGCTCACCTGCGTCGGAACGGTCACCAAGCCCGGCAACCGGGTGGCATTCGCCGACGGGGTCGTGACCGACGCGGCGGGCAAGGTCGTGGCGACCGCGACGGGGTCGTTGCTGGTCTTCCCGATCGGGTGACGCGGGCGGATCCCGCGATCCGAACGTCTACCGCCCCAGCAGCTGGTCCCTCACCTTGCGGCGGATCACCTTGCCGACAATCGAGCGCGGGAGGTCGTCGACCTGCACGACGGTCTTCGGCACCTTGTATGCGGTGAGGGTGTCGCGCGCGTAGGTGCGGATCGCCGCCTCGTCGAACGACGCGCCCGGCTCCATCACGACCGCCGCGACGACCTTCTCGCCGCTGTGGGAGTCGGGGAGGCCCACCACGGCGACGTCCGCGACGCCCTCGAAGGAGCGCAGGGCGTCCTCCACCTCGGTCGGCGCGATGTTGAAGCCGCCGGAGATGATGAGCTCCTTGATCCGGTCGACGATGCGGACGAAGCCGTCCTCGTCCATGGTCGCGATGTCGCCGGTGCGGAACCAGCCGTCGGAGGTGAACACCTTGGCGCTCTCGTCGGGCTTGCGCCAGTATCCCGAGAACACCTGGGGGCCGCGGGCGAGCAGCTCGCCCTCCTCGCCGAACGCGCGGTCGGTGTCGGGATCCTCCGGGTCCACGACGCGCAGCTCGGTGCTGGAGAGGGGGAGGCCGACGGTGCCGGCCTTGCGCCCCTCGCTGACCGGGTTGGCCATCAGCACGGGGGAGCACTCCGAGAGGCCGTACCCCTCGACGAGGTAGCCTCCGGTCCGCTCCTCCCAGCCGCCGACGATGTCCTGCGGCAGGCTCATCGCGCCCGAGATGGCGATGCTGATCCCGTGCAGCGAGACCTTCCGCTTGTCGGCGGCCTGCACGAGGCGGTCGTAGATCGGCGGGACGGCGGGCAGGAACGTCGCGGGTCGCTTCTTCACGACGTCGAGCACCAGGTCCGGGTCGAACTTGGGGAAGAGCACGAGGCGCGCGCCCATGCTCATCGCGAAGGTGAGGCAGAGGGTGAGGCCGTAGGCGTGGAACAGCGGCAGCACCGCGTAGACGACCGAGGTGCCGCGCTCGACCGAGGGAACCCAGGCGCGGGACTGCGCGGCGTTGACCGTCAGGTTGGCATGCGACAGCATCGCCCCCTTCGGCAGGCCGGTCGTGCCGCTGGTGTACTGGATGAGCGCGAGGTCGTCCGCCTGCGGCCGGGGTGAGGAGGCCTTGAGCTTGCGGCCGGAGACGAGCTGCTCCCACGTCACGGTCCCGGAGACCTTCGTGGTGAGCGCCTCGCGCGCCTCCCGTGCCTTGCGGATGGGCACGCGGAGCGCGAAGCGCTTGCCCGCCGGCATGGCCGTGGTGAGGTCGACGGAGATCACGGTGGTCACCCCGAGGTCGGCCGGGAGGTCCTGCACGGTCGCGGCGACCTTGTCCCAGACGATGGCGACGGTCGCGCCGTGGTCCTCGAACTGGTGGCGCAGCTCGCGCGGTGTGTAAAGCGGATTGTGCTCGATCACGACCGCGCCGAGCCGCAGCGCGGCGTAGAACGCGACGACGTGCTGCGGGCAGTTGGGCAGTACCAGCGCCACCCGGTCACCCTTGCGGACGCCGCGCTTGCGCAGCCCCTCGGCGGCGCGGGCGATCTGATCGCCCAACTCGGCGTAGGTGGTCGTCGCGCCGAAGAACTCCAGCGCCACATGGCTGCCGTAGGTCGCGACGGACTCGTCGATCAGGTGGGCGAGGGAGCCGGTGGGAGTGTCGACGTCGGCCGGGACGCCCGGTGCGTAACTCGCGACCCAGGGGCGTTCGCTGTAGATGCTCACGCCGGCAAGCCTACGCGGGCGTCACCAGCGCCCGCACGGCCTCCGCGATGGGTGTGTCGCCCGAGACGGCCTCCCACGTCTTGCCGATGGTGCCGGGCTCGTCGAGGCAGGCCGCGATCAGCCGGGCGACGTCCTCGCGCGGGATGCTGCCGCGCTCGACGGACTCGCCGAGGGTGACCAGGCCGGTGCCGTCGTCGAACGTGAGCGCACCGGGACGCAGGATGGTCCAGTCCAGGCCGGACTGCCGCAGGGCGGTGTCCGCATCGCGCTTGGCGTCGACGTAAGCGCGCCAATCGGGCTCGGCGTCCTCGGCCACGGGGGAGTCGACGCCCCAGGCCGAGACCTGCACGAACCGGCGCACGCCGGCCTTCACCGCCGCCTCGGCGGATTTGACCGAGCCGCCGTAGTCGACCGTCCGCTTGCGTTCCACACCGGAGCCTCCGCCGGCGCCGGCCGTGAAGACGACCGCGTCGCAGCCGGAGATCGCCGCGGCGAGCTCGTCGGCGGTCGCGGACTCGATGTCGACCAGCACCCCTTCACCACCCAGACGGTAGACGTCCTCCGCGTGATCGTCGTTGCGGACGATCCCGACGAAGTCGTCTCCCTGGTCGTAGAGCACCCGCATGAGCTGCTGGGCGACTTTTCCGTGGGCACCGACGATCGCTACTCGAGACATGACTCCATCTTGCTCCCTTCCGGGCGGCGTGCGCTCCTGGCGAACGCGCACACACTTCCGGCGCGGACTTTGTTAGCGTCGGCACCATGTCGGCCGTCCTGGAGCTCCTCGCGCATCTCGTCGCGTCCGCTCTGGGCACGGCCTGGAACGCGAGCTCGCCCGGCGGCACCATCGCCGTCGCGGGTGTGGCGGGCGCCATCGGCCTCGTGGCCGTCGTCTCCGCGGCCTCCCTCCGCTCGGTCGCCGCGCTCGCGGCGTCGCTGCGCGAGCGGGCCGTCTGGTCGCGCCCCGCCGAGCCGCCCGTCGACCGGCTGACCGAGAGCCAGTCGCATCCCGACACCGACGGCCGCCCGCGCCCGCGAGCGCCGGGATCCCTCCTGCCGGCCGTGTAGCCGGGGCGTGTCGCCCCTGCCAGCGGCCAGACGACTCCTCGTCCGTCCGACAGCAGGGAAACACACTCATGGACCTCTTCTCCTGGCCGCCCGTCGCGGCCCTCCTCGACGCGGCCTACCGCCTCGTCACCGGCCTCTCCGCGGCCGCCGAGCCCATCGCGGGCACCGCGGCCGGCGTCGTCGCGGTCGTCGTCCTCACGATGCTCGTGCGCGCCCTCCTCCTCCCCGTCGGCGTCAGCCAGGTGCGCGCCGAGTACACCCGGCGCCGGCTCGCGCCGCAGATCGCCGCCCTCCAGAAGAAGCACGGCGCGAACCGCGAGAAGCTCGCCGAGGCCACGATGGAGCTCTACCGCAGCGAGCGCACGTCGCCGTTCGCCGGGATGCTGCCGCTGCTCGTGCAGATCCCGGTCATCTCGCTCGTCTACGCCGTGTTCACCCACCCGATGATCGCCGGGCACGCGAACGAGCTGCTGGGCGAACGCGCGTTCGGCGCACCGCTCGGCACGAGCTTCGTCGGGCTGACCGGCGCGGGTCCGGTGTGGCCGGCGATCGCGGTCTACCTGGGCGTCCTCCTCCTGATCGCCGTCGTCACGACCGTGTCCAGGAGGGTGCTGGCACTGCCGCAGGCCGAGGGGAGCGCCTCCCCGACGGGGATGGTGCGTGCGCTGTCCTTCCTGCCCTACGTGACCGTGGTCTTCGCGGCTTTCGTGCCTCTCGCCGCGGCGGTGTACATCCTGACCTCCACGACCTGGACGGTGGCGGAGCGCTGGCTCCTCCGCCGCCTGCTCGATCCTGCCCGAAAGGGCCCCGCGGGCACGGCGAGGCCATCGCCCTCGCACTGAGGCGATCGACGGGCGGTGATGGGATGCTTGTCGCATGTGGAGACGCAAGACGAGTCCTGATGCCGAGAGCACCCGGGGTGCGGACGCGGCCGCCGGGTCGCTGGGGGTCGGCGTGCAGGTGTACGTCCGCGAGAGCGAACCGCCCGCGGGCGACGACTGGGTCGGCGAGCCGACCGGCGTGATCGTGGCGCCGGGGGAGCGCAGCCTGCGCAGCGTGTCGCTCCCGAGCGACCGCCTCACCACCTGGGTCGTCGCGTTCGCCGAGCCGCAGTACCGCCGCGACGGCCGCGGTCCGGCCGAGACCGCGACGGTCCCCGCCTCCCGGCTGGTGGCCGCCGAGCCCGTGGAGGACTGACGTGCTCGGCGTCGGGCTGGTGCGCGGGATCAACGTGGGCGCCTCGACGCGGGTCGCGAAGGGCGACCTGGTGGCGGCGTTCGAGGACGCGGGGCTCCGCGACGTGGTGACGCTCCTCCAGAGCGGCAACGCCGTGTTCGCGGCCGGCGAGGAGCCCACCGGGACCACGGCGGCCGCGGTCGAGGCCGCGCTGCAGTCCCGCTCGGGCGTGGCCGCCCGGGTCCTGCTGCTGACGGAGAAGCGGTTCCGCGCCGTCGCCGCGGCGAATCCGCTGGTCGGGATCGGCGACGACGACTCGCGTCTGGTGGTGACCTTCCTCGATCACGACATCCCCGGCTCGGTGCAGCTGCCCGACGACGACGACACCGCCCCCGAGATCATCCGGGCCGGTGAGCGCGCCCTCTACCAGTGGTGCCCGCTCGGCGTGTCGAAGTCGGTCGTTCCCGTCGCGTTCTGGCGGGCGGTCGGGCCGGTCGCGACGGGGCGCAATCAGCGCACGGTGACGCGCCTCCTGGCCGAGCTGGATCGTCGCCGCTGAGACGCACGCCAGCACTGTTCCGGCGAGCCGCGCGAACCTACAATTGCGGCATGTTCGTCGAGGGCACGCTTCGATGGCAGGTCACCGAGGACTGTCCGTGGGACCTGCTGATGGCGCTCGCCGTGCGCGACCTCGCCGGTCTCGGCGCGGCTGGCGAGCCGGCGCTGCCTCGCCTGGCTCCCGCGCTCGCGCCCGTCGTCACGGCGAACACGGGAGCGCACCCGGTCGTGCCCTCGTCCGCCGGGCGTAGGAGTCGCACCGACACGGGCACGGGGGAGGGCGGCTCCCTCGCCGATCAGTGGCGGGCCTGGTTCGACGTGGCCGTCGACCGCGAGCGTCGCCCCCTCGGCGGGATGCTGCATCCACCGCACTTCGAGGTCTTCGACCGCGCGATCGAGCTGCAGGACGTGGTGATCGAGCACTACGAGGTCGCCGCGAGCTGGGCGCACGAGCGCCACGCCGAGTACGTGCAGGCCAGCCTCCTGAACCACGCCCGCCGGGCCGCCGACATCGTCGACGTCGTGCGCGAGCGCGAGTACGAGCTGCGCCGCCAGGCGGGCTACTTCCGCCTCGACCTCGACGTGCTGCCGCTGTCGAGCCCCGGCGCCTGGATCGTCGGCCCGCACACGGTCGTCGTCAGCGCGAGCCTGCGCGACGACTCTCCGGCCTTCCGCGACTGGTTCCGCCCGCTGGTGTCCGCTCTCGTCTGAGCGCGGACACCAGCGGGCGGCGGTGGATCAGGCCGGGCGCTTCGCCGGCGAGATGGTCTGCGCCGGGTCGGTCTCGGCGACGTCGCCGACGGCCTCGTCGATGCGCGCGAGCACGTCGTCGCTGAGACGGATGCCCGCGGCGGCGGCGTTCGAGGCGACCTGCTCGGGACGCGAGGCCCCGACGATCGCGCCGGCCACGTTCGGGTTCTGCAGCACCCACGCGACGGCGAGCTGCGCCATCGTGATGCCGAGCTCGTCGGCGATCGGGCGCAGCCCCTGGACGGCGGTGAGGACGTCGTCGCGCAGGAAGCTCTTGATGGCGTTGGCGCCGCCCTTCTCGTCCGCGGCGCGGCTGCCCGCCGGCGGCTGCTCACCCGGCGCGTACTTGCCGGTGAGCACGCCCTGGGCGACGGGCGACCAGACGATCTGCGAGATCCCGAGCTCGGCGGACGCGGGCACGACCTCCTTCTCGATCACACGCCACAGCATCGAGTACTGCGGCTGGTTCGAGATGAGCTGGAAGCCGAGCTCCTTCGACAGGGCGTGCCCGGCGCGCAGTTGCTCGGCGTTCCACTCGCTGACGCCGATGTAGAGCGCCTTGCCCGCGCGGACGACGTCGGCGAACGCCTGCATCGTCTCCTCCAGGGGCGTCTCGTAGTCGAAGCGGTGCGCCTGGTAGAGGTCGACGTAGTCGGTGCCCAGCCGTTCGAGGGAGCCGTCGATCGACTCGAAGATGTGCTTGCGCGAGAGGCCGACATCGTTGTGCCCCTTGGGGCCGGTCGGCCAGTAGACCTTGGTGAAGATCTCGATCGACGCGCGGCGCTCGCCCGCGAGGGCGTCGCCCAGGACCTTCTCGGCGGCCGTGTTGGCGTACGCGTCGGCGGTGTCGAAGGTCGTGATCCCGGCGTCGAGGGCGGCCTGCACGCTGCGCGCGGCGATGTCGTTCTCGACCTGGGAGGCGTGGGTCAGCCAGTTGCCGTAGATGATCTCCGAGATCTTGAGCCCGGAGTTGCCGAGGTATCTGAATTCCATGCGGTTCACGCTACTCGTCGCGGACCGGTGTCGGCGGACGGTGGCATGCTGGAGGGTGTGGGACGTGCGGACGGCAGCGATCGGCGGGTGACGACCGCGGACGTCGACGACTCCGCGGCCACGGTGCTGCACGTCGACATGGACGCGTTCTTCGCCTCGGTGGAGCTGCTCGACCGGCCCGACGCCCGCGGCAAGCCGGCGATCGTCGGCCACGCGGGAGGCCGCGGGGTGGTGACCAGTGCGACGTACGAGGCGCGGCGGTTCGGCGTCCGGAGCGCGATGCCCATGGCGCAGGCCCTCCGCCTGTGCCCGACGGCGATCATCCTGCCCCCGCACTACGAGAAGTACACCGAGTACTCCGCCCGGGTGATGGAGATCTTCCACGAGGTGACCCCGCTGGTGGAGCCGCTGAGCATCGACGAGGCCTTCCTCGACGTCGCAGGCGCGCGGCGCCTCCTCGGCTCGCCACGGCGGATCGCCGAGCTGATCCGCGCGCGCGTCGTGGAGGAGACGGGCCTCACCTGCTCGGTCGGCGCCGCCGGGACCAAGTTCATGGCGAAGCTGGCCTCCGGGCGCGCGAAGCCCGACGGCCTCCTCGTCATCCCGCCGTCGGACACCATCGCCTACCTGCGCCCGCTCCCCGTCGGCGCGCTCTGGGGCGTCGGCGCGAGCACGCAGGCGTCGCTGGAGCGCATGGGGATGCGCACCGTCGCCGATCTGGCGGACGCCCCGATCGCCGTGCTGCAGCGCGCCGTGGGGGATGCGGGCGCCCGCCGCCTCCACGACCTCGCCAACGGCCGCGACACCCGCCGCGTCGTCACGGAGTCCCGCGAGAAGAGCGTCGGCCACGAGAACACCTTCGGCGTGGACGTCGACGACCTGGACACCCTCCGCCGCGAACTGCTGCGCCTCTCCGGCCGCGTGGGGGAGCGCCTGCGCAAACACGCCCTCGAGGGCCGCACGGTCGCGATCAAGGTGCGCTTCTCGGACTTCCGCACCATCACGCGGTCCCGCACGCTCGCCGAGCCGACCAACGTCGGCCGCCGCCTCTTCGAGGAGGCCTGGCAGATCTTCGAGGCGCTCGAGCTCGACGTGCGCCAGACCCCCATCAGGCTCATCGGCATCCGGGCCGAGCAGCTGCTCGACGCCGGCGGCGACGCCCTCGCCCTCTGGGACCCGGACGAGGAGTGGCGCGAGACCGAACGCGCCCTCGACGCGGTGAGCGCACGCTTCGGCCGCGGCACGATCGGCCCTGCCTCCCTCGTGAAACGCGCCCGCGAGGCCGACGACGAGTCGAAGGACGGGCGCAACCCGCGCTGGGTCAGCGACTGACGGCGCGGGGCGACGGGCGGCGGTTCACCGCAGCCCCACCTCGATGCCGCGGTGGTCGCTCCCGTTGGCCGGCAGCACGGTGCTGCTCACCGTGGAGAGGCCGCGGACGAGCGCGTGGTCCAGGCGGGCGGCGGGGAAGGCGGAGGGCCAGGTGAAGCCGAGGCCGAGTTCGCTGTCCGCCTTCTCGCCGAGTTCCGCGAAGAGCGGCGCCAGGGTCCGGTCGGTGGTCGCGGTGTTGAAGTCGCCGACGACGAGCAGGCGGGCGGCGTCGTCGGCGGCGACCGTGCTCGTCAGCTCCTTCATCATCTCGTCGCGCGCGGCGCTCTCGCCAGGGCGCACGGAGGCCAGGTGGACGGCGTAGACCCGCGTCGTGCCGCCGGGGGTGTCGACGTCGACGCTCAGGGCGCGGTCCCAGCCGAGGCCGAGGTCGAGCCGCTGCTCGTCGTGGATCGGATGGGTGCTCCAGAGGCCGACGGTGCCGACGATGGCGCTGTACGGATAGTCGGCGTCGAGCGCATCGGACACCGCGTCCCGCGAGGTCTGGTCGAGCTCCTGCAGCGCGATCAGATCGGGGTCGCGCGCGGCGAGCTCGCGGGCGATCTCGGCGGCGTGGGGATTGCCGGCCCGCAGGTTCTCGCTGACGACGGTGAAGGCCGGCGCCCCGACCGTCGCCGCGGGCAGCAATGCCGCGCCGAAGAGCGACCACCAGACCGCCGCGGCGGCGGCGACCCCGAGACCCGCGAACAGCGAGAGCCGGAAGAGTGCGGAGAGCGCGAGCAGGGCGATGAGGGCGAAGGCCCAGGGGAGGAACGACTCCACGAGGGAGGCAGCCCCACCGAGATCCGGCAGCATCCCGTGCCAGAGCAGGAAGGCCGCGACCGCCAACGCCGCGATCCCGGTCAGCACCCCTCGGGGGCGGCGGCGGGATCGGCTGACTGGCACCCGATCGATTATTCCGGGCCTCTCGCTGAGAACCCGCCGCGAACGCCGGGAGGAGCCTGGCAACCGCCCTGGTCATGCTGGGAGTGCGGCGGGTACGGTGAAGGCATGACCAACATCTCGCTCAAGCTCGCCGAGACCATCAGCTCGTCCGGCATCAAATCCGTCTACGGCGAGCCGGTCGTCATCGACGGCACGACCATCGTCCCCGTGGCCGCCGTGCAGTTCGGCTTCGGCGCCGGCACCGGCTCCGACAGCGAGGACGGTCCCGGCGGCGCCGGCGGCGGTGGCGTGTCCATCCCGTTCGGCGCCTACGTCAGCGACGCCGACGGTGTGCGCTTCCGCCCGAACCTGATCACGCTGCTCGCCGTCGGCATCCCGTTCCTGTGGGTGGCGGGACACGCGTGGTCGCGCGTCATCCGCGCCCTGAAGAAGTGATGTCGCACTAGACTGGTCGCGAACACGGGAGTCCGGTGAGCCGGGCTGAGAGGAAGCTTCTCCAAGCTTCGACCGTCGAACCTGATCTGGATCATGCCAGCGCAGGGAGGCCATCTCACAATCCCGTGCCCTCTTTTCCATTGAGCGAAAGGGCACGAACAGTGCACGCAACCATCACCCCGTCCGCGACGCGCCCGGCGCGCGTCCTCCGCTGGCGTGTCGTCGACATCGTCGTCGCCAGCGTCGTCGCCGTCGCCGCCGGCGTCGTCTTCTGGGTCTGGGGACAGGTCCAGAACCCGATCTCCGGCCCGGTCAGCGCCGTGCTGCCCGGCTTCCAGGGGCTGCTCAACGGCCCCTGGCTGTTCGCGGGAGTGCTCACGGCGCTCATTGTCCGCAAGCCCGGCGCCGCCCTCTACGGCGAGCTCGTCGCCGCGATCGTCTCGGCGCTGATCGGCACCCAGTGGGGCTTCGCGACGCTGCTCTCGGGCGTCGTGCAGGGCCTCGGCGCGGAGATCGTCTTCGCGCTCTTCCTCTACGCCAACTGGAAGATCGTCCCGGCGATCCTCGCGGGAGCGGGCGCCGGGCTCGGCGAATCGATCCTCGACCTCCTCTACTGGTATCCGGGAGCCAAGCCGGAGTTCGCGGCCGTCTACACGATCACCACGACCGTCTCGGGCGCTTTGGTCGCGGGACTGCTCTCGTGGCTGCTGGTGCGCGCCCTCGCACGGACCGGGGCGCTGAGCCGGTTCGCGGCCGGGCGCGAGGCGACGGGGCGGGTCTGACCATCGCTCACGATCCCGTGACCCAGGGACCGCCGGTCCCGGCCGCCGTTCGGGTCGGCGGCTGGGGCTGGCGCTACTCCGGACGGGCGGCCTGGGCCGTCCGCGACCTCACCCTGAGCATCGAGCCCGGGGAACGGGTGCTGCTGCTCGGCGCGTCGGGGGCGGGCAAATCCACCGTCCTCGCCGGCCTGGCGGGTGTGCTCGGCGGAGACGACGACGGCGAGACGAAGGGGGCGCTCGCGGTCGGCGGACGCCCTCCGGCCGACGCCCGCGGCACGGCCGGACTGCTGCTGCAGGACCCGGACGCCCAGGTGATCCTCGCGCGCGTCGGCGACGACGTGGCGTTCGCGTGCGAGAACCTCGGCGTGCCGCGCGACGAGATCTGGCCGCGGGTGCGCGCCGCGCTCGACGCGGTCGGGCTCGACGTGCCGCTCGACCATCCCACCGCACACCTCTCCGGCGGGCAGAAGCAACGGCTCGCGCTCGCGGGGCTGCTCGCGATGCGGCCGGGGCTGCTGCTGCTGGACGAGCCCACGGCCAACCTCGACCCCGCCGGAGTGCAGGAGGTGCGGGATGCGGTCGCCGCCGCCCTCGCCGTCTCCGGCGCGACGCTGGTCGTCGTCGAGCACCGCGTCGCGGTGTGGCGCGACCTCGTCGACCGCGTGATCGTGCTCGCCGCCGACGGCGGTGTGCTCGCGGACGGCCATCCGGACACCGTGCTCGCCGACGCGTCGAGCACGCTGCGCTCGGCGGGCGTCTGGCTGCCGGACGAGACGGTGCCCGCGCCGGAGGCCGTCACCCCCGGCGCCGCGCTGCTGACCGCCCGGGACCTCGCGTTCGGCCGCGGTCCGGCGGTCGCGCGTCGCCGGCGGCGATCCGCTCGTCGCACGCCCATCGGCAGCGCGCTTCCGGAGCGCGTGTCCCTCGACCTCGCCGAAGGCTCCGCCCTCGCGCTGACCGGTCGCAACGGCGCCGGCAAATCCACGCTCGCGCTGGCCCTCGGCGGGCTGCTGCCGGTGCTCGGCGGAACGCTCCGCGCCGAAGCCGCCCTCGCCGGCGACGCGGATCCGCATCCGGAGGCGTGGCGCTCGCGCGAGTTGCTCACCCGGATCGGCAGCGTGTTCCAGAACCCGGAGCACCAGCTCGTCGCCTCCCGCGTCCGCGACGAGCTCGCGGCCGGTCCGCGGGCCCTCGGACTCCCCGAGGCCGAGATCGCCGCCCGCGTCGACGACCTCCTGGACCGCCTCGCCCTCTCGGCCGTCGCCGACGCGAACCCCTTCACCCTGTCCGGCGGCCAGAAGCGGCGTCTCTCGGTGGGGACGGCGCTCGCCACGCGGCCGCGGATGCTCGTGCTGGATGAGCCCACCTTCGGGCAGGACGCGAACACCTGGCGCGGGATGGTGCGCACGATCGCCGAGCTGCGCGCCGCGGGACACGCGATCGTCACCGCCACGCACGACGCCGAGTTCGTGACGGCCATCGGTGCGATCACCCTCGAACTCGGCGCGGGACGGGAGGTGGCGGCATGACCATGCTCGAACCCGTACGCTCCGGTCCGCTGGCGACGCTCAACCCGGTCGCCAAGCTCGGCGCCGCGCTCATCGTCACCGTGGTGCTCCTCGTCTCGATCGATCCCGTGTCGGCGGCGGTCGCGCTCGCCCTCGAGCTCGTGCTGGTCGCCTTCTCGGGCATCCCGGCGCGGACCCTCGTCGTCCGCACCGCGCCGATCTGGATCGCGGCGCCGCTGGCCGGTCTCACGACCGCGCTCTACGGGCGCGCGTCCGGCACGGTCTACCTGCAGTGGTGGGCGGTGGAAGTCAGCGACGGGTCGCTGCAGCTCGGGCTGGCGACGATGCTCCGCATCCTGGCCATCGGCCTCCCCGCGGTGCTGCTGTTCATCACCATCGACCCCACCGACCTCGCCGACGGCCTCGCCCAGCTCCTCCGCCTCCCCGCGCGCTTCGTGCTCGGCGGCCTCGCGGGGCTGCGCCTGGTCGGACTCTTCGCCGAGGACTGGCGGGCGCTGACGCTGGCGCGCCGTGCGCGCGGCATCGCCGAGAGCGGGGCGCTGCGCCGGATGCTCGGACAGTCCTTCGCGCTCTTCGTGCTCTCCATCCGCCGGGGCAGCAAGCTCGCGACGGCGATGGAGGCGCGCGGCTTCGGTTCGCCCACGCCGCGGACGTGGGCGCGGCCGTCGGTGTTCCGCAGGCGCGACTGGGCCGCCCTCGGTGTCGCCGCCCTGGTCGCCGCCGTCGCGGTCACGGTCGCCGTCGTCGTGGGGAGCTGGAATGTCCTGGGCCGCTGACCGCGCGCGGCTCGCCGACGTCGTGCGTGCCGCCGTCGCGAACGCGCACGACCACGCGCCGGTCGTGCTGATCGACGGGCCGAGCGGCGCGGGCAAGAGCTCGCTGGCTGACGACCTCCTGAGCGCCTGGCCGGCGGAGGGGACGCCGCGCCTGGTGCGCATGGACGACCTCTACCCGGGCTGGGACGGCCTCGACGCCGGCAGCACGGCGCTCGGGCGGGAACTGTTGGAGCCGCTGCGCCGCACCGGCTCCGGGCGCTGGCGGCGGTGGGACTGGGCGCAGAACCGGCCGGCGGACTGGGTGGAGGTGCACGGCCGCGAGCCCGTGATCGTCGAGGGATGCGGCACGCTCGCGCGCGCGAACGTCGCCGCGGCCGACCTCGCGCTGTGGCTCGACGCCGACGACACCCTCCGTAAACGCCGCGCCCTCGACCGCGACGGCGCGACCTTCGCGCAGAACTGGGACCGCTGGCAGGCCGAGTTCGACGCGTACCTCCTGCGCGAGCGGCCGCGCGCCGCGGCCTCCCTCCGGCTCGACGTCACCGACTGGCCGCTCGGCCCGGCCCGTGTGCGTCACGCGGGGGACTAACGTTGAGCCATGAGTGATGCACAGGCCCACGACCCCGAGTACATCGTCGAGTACGCCGACGGCCCGCTGGTCGGCACCATCGAGCGCCGCTACCTCGTCGACGGCAAGGTGGACGAGCGGATCGGAGCGGTCGCGGCCGTCGAGGGCCTCGAGTCCCTGTTCTGGTACGTGGCCGGCGACGAGCGCGAGGTCAACGGCGAGAAGCACGTGAGCTACCACTTCGACGCGCCTGACAGCGACCCGGTCGAGGCCGACAAGGACGAAGAGTCCCTCTGAGCCGATCCCGCACGCCGGGCTCGTCGCGCCGTCAGGCCCAGCCGAGCTCGTGCAGGCGCTCGTCGTCGATGCCGTAGTAGTGCGCGATCTCGTGCACGAGCGTGATGTGGATCTCGTCCCGCAGCTCGTCGATCGTCTCGCAGATCGCGAGCAGCGGCTCCCGGTACAGGATGACGCGGTCGGGCATCTCGCCGAACCCGTACGAGTCCCGCTCCGTGAGCGCGACGCCGTCGTAGAGGCCGAGGAGGTCGAGAGAGCCGTCCTCCGGCCGGTCCTCCACGACGAAGACGACGTTCTCGAGGCCGTCGATCATCTCGTCGGGCAGCTCGTCCAGTTCTTCGGTGACGAGCGCCTCGAACGCGTCCTCGTCGAGCAGCAGGGGCACCGTCACCACGCGCCCGCGACGGCGGCGTGCAGGTCGAGCAGACCGGCGGTGCGCTCGCTCGGGCCGCGACCGAAGCCGCATTCGGTCGCGACGCCGAATCGGGGCTGAGCCGTCGACGCGGCGGCGATCCTGCGCTCTGCGCCCTCGGTGCCGTCCTCGTGGTGGAGCAGCCCGAGATAGAGCTCCGTCTCGGCCGGGATCTCGACCTCCGCGAGCGGGGCGAAGTACGCCGCGTCGTCGCGCTCGATCGGCACGGGCAGGTGGATGAACGCCACCGGCCGTCCCGCGCCGTCGAGGATGCCGCTGGTCACGGCCGCGAGCCAGCCGGCGTCGGCCGGCTGGACGAAGTGGGCCTCCTCCACGTCGCCGTAGCAGAGGTGGTAGCCCACCTCCACGTCGGCGGGAACCGCCTGCGCCTGCCGGACGGCGCGCGAGACGACGCCGCCGAGGACGTCGTCGAACCACGGCTCGATGCGTCCCTCCAGCAGACCGAACTCGACGGCGGTGTCCCACTGGATGGCGAGGCGCTCGTGCGGGATAGCGTCGACGATGCGGGCGAGTTCGCCCAGCAGGGCGCGCTCGTAGGCGGGCTCGAAGGCGGCGCGGTCCTGAGGCACGACGAACGCGCCCGCGATCGCCGCGGGAGTGGGCAGCGAGACCTGGAAGCGCGTCCCCGGAGAGAACACGCCCTCGTCGGCGAGTCGCGCGAAGGTGGCGTACGACTCGAGAGCGGCGTCCGCGTAGCCCAGGTCGGGGAAGACGAGGTCGTCGGCGGAGACGCCGTCGTCGAGCTGGAACGGCCGGGCGTCGAACTGCTCGCGCAGATAGAACGGCTCGACGGCGATGCGGGAGATCCCGGACATCGTGTCGAAGCGGCGCGTCTGGAACTGGATCCAGTAGAACCGCTCGCCGACCTCGCCGTCCGGGATGCGGTGCATCCGGTCGCCGAGTCGCTCGCCGACCGCCCGCAGGACGCTCTCGGCATCGGGCAGGTTGACGCTGCCGACGAGGTGGGCGCCGCGGACCTCCGCGGTGCTGGGGCTGGGGGAGGCGGGAACGGTGCTCACCCGCGCGAGTCTACCGGCGTCGCGCGGGTGAGCCGGAGTCGTCCGCTCAGTACCAGTTGACGGACTGCGAGTGCCCCCACGCCGAGCACGGGGTGCCGTACGAGCGCGAGATGTAGTCGAGGCCCCACTTCACCTGCGTGGTGGCGTTGGTGGCCCAGTCCGTGCCGAACGAGGCCATCTTGCTGCCGGGCAGCGCCTGCGGGATGCCCGTCGCGCCGCTCCCGCCGTTGGAGGCCTGGTAGTTCCAGCTCGACTCCTTCTGCCAGAGGCTGCTCAGGCACTGGAACTGGTCGTCGCCCCAGCCGTATTGCGAGGCGGCGATGGAACGCGCCGCGGCCTTCGCTCCGTCGGGGGTGTTGGCGGCGGCGGCAGCGGCAGCGGCGGCTGCGGCGGCCTCGGCGGCGACGCGGTCGGCCTCGGCTCCGGCCGCGGCCAGCGCCGTCGTGGCGGCCGTGGTGCTGTCGATGGTCGTGCGGAGCTTGCTGTCGTCGAGCTTCGCGTACGAGTCGAGCCCGGCGATCGCGGTCTTCGCCGCGGACGCGTCGGTCTTCGTCTCGTTCGCCGCGACGGTGGCCTGGGCGGTGGCGAGGGTCTGCTTCGCCTCCGCCTCGAGGCGGTCGCGCACGATCTTGTCGTAGATGGAGAGCTGCTCGCGGTGCAGTCCGGTCGAGTCGGAGAGTTCGCGGGTCGAGCGCTCGCTCTGCTGCTGAGCGCTCAGGGCCGGCCCGATGAGGCTGGCGGACATGAGGACGGCGGCGGCGCCGGTGACGATGCGGCCGAAGGGGACGTCGGTCTTCTGGATGGCGTTGCGAAGGGTGCTGAGCATTCGGTTCCTGGGTCGGGCTTCCCCGCCTGACGGGCCCGCCGGAGGCTCCGACGGGCCCGTCCGTGCCGCGCGGGGGCGCGGACGGGCGGGCTGGAACCCGCGTCAGCACGCACGGAAGCGTCCGTTGGACCCGTGGTCCGGAAGGGCGCGGCGCGTGGCGCGGGGTGCGACGCGCAGTGCGGCGTCCTGGGTCGGGGGTCGAGCTGGGGGAGGACGCACGCGGCGCGGCACGGACGGCATTCGCTGTCGTCAGCCGACAACGCTAGGCGCTCACTCTGGACGGTTCGGGTGTGCTCCCTGGCAAAGTCGTGTACGTGTCACCTTTCGGCGGCGTGCGCCTCGGGTTCCGTCACGGCGCTCTCCGCCTCGGCCATGCGCTTGTCGGTGACCCAGATCATCCCTGTGAGGAGGCACAGGACGATCACGCCGGCGCCGACGAAGACCGCCTGCAGCCCGAAGACCTGGGCGACGATCCCGCCGACCGCCGCGCCCAGGGGGATGGTGCCCCAGGCGAGCAGCCGGTACGCACTGTTGAGCCGGCCGAGGAGCCGGTGCGGCGTCACCCGCTGCCGGAGGGACACGGTGATCACGTTCCAGATCGCGACGGTCACCCCGCCGACGAAGAAGGCGGCGCCGATGACCCACGGACTGGTCGTGAATGCGGGCGTCGCCACGGTCAGCACCGAGCCCGCGATGCTGACGGTGAGCGCGCGGGAGCGGCCCAGCAGCCGTTCGGCGCCCTCGGCGAGGAAGGTGCCGAGCACGCTACCCAGGGCCGACGCGGTGAGGAGGAGGCCGTAGGCCGGGTCGTCGAGGCCCATCGGCGACGCCGGGCCGACGGCGTAGAGCACGAACACCGTGAACATCGCGTTGCTCGCGAAGTTGAAGCCGCCCACCATGAACGCGAGGACCCGCAGCAGGGTGCTGCTCCAGAGGAAGCGGAGCCCCTCCGCGATGTCGGCGCGGATCGTGGTCGTGCCCGCGTGGTCGGCGCGGAAGCTCCCGCGCAGCAGCAGGAGGAGTCCGATCGCGACGAGCCACAGCGCGACCGGGGCGCCGAACGCCAGCCCGACGCCCGCCGCGACGAGGAATCCGCCGAGCGGCGGCCCGATGAACTGGTTGGCGGCGAGCTCCGCCGCATACAGTCGCCCGTTCGCCCGGGACAGGGCGTCCCGCCCGACCAGCTGCGGCAGGATCGACTGCGACGACGTGTCGTAGACCGTCTCGGCGGTTCCCACGCACACGGCGGCGACGTAGAGCAGCCAGATGGAGCCCGCTCCCGCGACCGCGGCGATCGTGAGCGCGGCGAGCAGGGCGGCGCGGGCGACGTTCGCCCCGATCATCAGGCGCCGCCGGTCCAGGCGATCGGCGAGCGCCCCGGCGGTGAGGGCGAAGAGCAGCCAGGGGAGCGAGAACGCGAAGGCGAGCCCGGCGATCAGGAGCGGCGAGTCGGTGTAGCGGACGGCGACCAGCGGGAGGGCGACCTTCATCACGCCGTCGGCCAGGTTGGAGAAGCCGGCCGAACTCCACAGCGTCCAGAACGGCGCGCCGAGTCGTTTCGAGGTCACGCAGAGCAGCATCGCACACTGATTGAGAGAACTCAATCGATGTGAGAGAACTCGATTCGAGGGGTAGGGTGAGCGGCATGGAACGTGATCCGAGCATCGATCCGGAGGCGAAGCGCCGCCCGGCGACCGTCAAAGAGATCAAGGCGATGTCGCATCCGCTCCGGCTGCGCATCATCCGGCTCTGCGGCGAGCGGGAGCTCACCAACAAGCAGCTCGCCGACCGCCTGGGGGTCGACCCCGGCACCGCGCTCTACCATGTGCGACAGCTGGTGGATGCGGGGTTCCTGGAACCGGCCGCGGCGCGCACGGGGGAGAGCGGTGCGCTGGAGAAGCCGTACCGGTCGACCGGCCGCAGCTGGTGGTTGTCGGTCGCGGTGGACGACCTCGATCCGAGTGAGGAGCTGGCGCCCGTGGATGCGTTCCAGCAGGAGCTGGCCGAGGCCGGCCTTGACTCGATCGCGACCTCTGCGCGCTTCGCTCTGCACCTGTCCGAGGACGACCTCGCCGAACTCGACCGCCGCCTCGTCGCCGTCATCGACGCCTTCGTGGAGACGGACGCGGAACGCGCCCACCTCCCGCTCCACGGCGGCATCTTCCTGATCCACCGCAGCCCGGAGTGAGCGCGGCGCCGTGCGACTGCGCCCTCCTGGTGCGTCTGCGCCCTGTCGGGTACGCGCAAACGTACCGCGACGCCGCACACGCTCAGCGAGGGTAGGCGGCGTATGCGAAAAGCCCCGGTCGACGTGACCGGGGCTTTTCGTTGGGGTGAGTAACGGGGCTTGAACCCGCGACCTCCTGGACCACAACCAGGCGCTCTACCAGCTGAGCTATACCCACCATGTCCTGCGACCGTTTCAGGTGATCCGGCCGAGGCAACTCATCGATTCTAGTACATCCGCGGGGCCCATTTTTCCACCACGGCCGCGGCGACCTCCTGAGTGTGCTCCGTGGTGGGTCCCGGCTCGCCCACGAAGGCTGCTGCGCGGTAGTAGTCGAGCTCGCGGATGGACTCGAGGATGTCGGCGAGGGCGCGGTGTCCGCCGTTCTTGCCGGGCGCGTTGAAGTACACGCGGGGGAACCAGCGGCGCGAGAGCTCCTTGATCGAGGAGACGTCGACGTTGCGGTAGTGGAGGTGGTTGTCGAGGCGCGGCATGTACTTGGCGAGGAACATGCGGTCGGTGCCGATTGTGTTGCCGGCGAGCGGTGCGGTGCGGGCGTTCGGGACGAACTTGAGCACGTACTCCAGCACTTCGTATTCGGCTTCGGCCAGTCCCATGCCGTTCGGGATCTCGTCGATGAGCCCGGAGGTGGTGTGCATGTCGCGGACGAAGTCGTTCATGTTCTCGAACGCCGATGCGTCGGGCTTGATGACGATGCTGAGTCCGGGGTCGAGGACGTTCAGCTCGAAGTCGGTGATGACGACGGCGATCTCGACCAGTTCGTCGACCTCGAGGTCGAGTCCGGTCATCTCGCAGTCGATCCAGACCAGTCGATCCGAGGAGTTAGCCATGTCTTCGATCTTAGTGCGGCCCTCCGACGGCCCACGGCACCGGGCGTGGCACGGGATGCTTGGGGTCGAGACCGTCGCCGGCGGAGATGTGCCGCAGGCGGCGGCCTGCCCAGGGGATGGCGTAGACCCGCAGCCAAGTGCGGAAGGGGATCTCATCGGGCGCCGGATGCGCTGCGGCGTCGGCGGTGGACGACTCGTCGAGCGGCGCCGTCTCGGCGTACGGGACGCCGAGGGTGTGCGCGGCGAGGCTGGCGAGGGCGCGGTGGCCACGGGAGCTGAGGTGCACGCGGTCGGACGCCCACATCCCGGCCTCCTGGAACTCCCGGACACCCCAGACGTCGAGCACGGTCGCCTGGTGGTCGCGGGCGATGCTCCAGATGTTGGCGTTGAAGACGGCGGCGCGCCCGCGGAACGGTTTCAAGAAGAACGCGAACTGCGGGTCGAAGAGGTTCGCGAGCAGGACGTTCGACCCGGCCGCGCGCAACGCCCGGACCCCGGTCTCCAGCTCGGCGGCGAGCGCGTCGGGATCCGCTTTCGGGCTCATCAGGTCGTTGCCGCCGATGAGGACCGACACCAGGTCGGGCCGCATCTCGACGGCGTGCGGCACCTGGTCGGTGACGACGTCGGCGATGCGGCGTCCACGCACCGCGAGGTTGGCGAACTCGAGCGTGTGGCCGGCCAGTCGTGCGTCGCCGTCGAGGATGCCCGCGAGCCGGTCGGCCCAGCCCAGCCAGCTCCCGTGCCGGTTCGGGGCGGCGTCGCACAGCCCTTCGGTGATCGAGTCTCCGAGGGCGACGTACCGAGAGAAGCTGGACCGGCTCACGGGGCGATTCTCGGCCCGCCGGATGACGCGCGGGTGACATCGCGCCGTCGATGGGGCGATCGTCGACACGCGTTCGCCAGACGTACACTGACAGCGTGGATTCGTCACCGTCCGTTGCCCGGGACGTCACCGAGGGCATCGCACTCACCCTGTACACCTCGGCCTTCTGCGAGCCGTGCATGCAGACCCGCGCCGTGCTCGCCGAGGCGGCCCGGCTCGTCCCCGCGCTCACCGTCGCCGAGCTCGACGTGACCCGCGCCCTCGACCGCGCGGAACGCGACGGCATCCGCTCGACGCCCACCGTGATCGTCCTCGGTGCGGACGGCGAGGAGATCTTCCGTGCCGAGGGCGTGCCGACGCTGCAGCAGGTGCTGGTGGCGGCGGCGAAGGCGGTCTGAAGCGGCCCACGACGATTGTTCCGGCACAGTGGTGCCTTGGCAGGAATCGAACCTGTGACCAAGAGATGAGTAGCACCGCGAGAGCTGTTCCGGCACAGTGGCGTCCCCGGCAGGAATCGAACCTGCGACCAAGAGATGAGAAGGTCCAGTCGTTAGTGGTTGTCTGCTCGACAAGCTGGTGCCCCCGGCAGGAATCGAACCTGCGACCAAGGGATGAGAAGCACCGCGAGAGCGCGGGACACAGTGGTGCCCCCGGCAGGAATCGAACCTGCGACCAAGAGATTAGAAGGCTCCTGCTCTATCCGCTGAGCTACGGGGGCGCGCCCACAAGGATAGCGCAGCCCGCCTCCCGCTCCCGCCCGCGGTGAGACGTCGCGACACGCCCTCCAGCGGCCTGAACGGTCGCATAAAAGGGCGTGTCGTGACGCCTCAGCCCCCCGAAGCGCGCGCGACCGGCGCGCGGGTCAGAGGGTGGCGCCGCTCTTTCCCGCGCGTGTCACAATGGCGATGACGGGGCGGCGGCCGCGGAGGCCGAAGCGCAGGCGGAGGCTGGCCTGGCGGGCGATGAGCACGCCGATCACGATCGCGGCGAGGGCGGGCACGATGCCGGAGATCATCATGGCGGTGTGCGGGCCGATCGCCTCCACGAGCCAGCCCATGACGGGTCCGCCGATGGCCTGGCCGCCGAGCAGCACGAGGATGTAGAGCGAGATGACGCGGCCGCGGATCTGCATGTTGGACGACATCTGCACCAGCGAGTTCGCGGCGGTGATGAAGAGCAGGTTGCCCACGCCGATGCCGACGAGCAGGATGCCGAACGCGATCTCGCTGGGTGCGAATCCGGCGAGGGCCTGCACGACGCCGAGGGCGGCCGCCGTGCCGACGACCATCGAAAGCCGAACACTGGTGCGGCGCGTGGAGGCGAGCGCCCCCGCGAGTGCACCGGCGGCGACGAGAGCGTTGAAGAGGCCGTAGCCCTGCGCGCCGACGTCGTAGACGTTGTTGGCGTACGCGGCCAGGAAGACCGGCATGTTGAAGGCGAAGACGGCGATGATCGCGACCATGACGACGGTCCAGAAGATGACGGGCTTGCGGCGCACGTACCGCATCCCCTCGAGCAGCTGGCCCTTGGCGCGGGGAGCGGCGGGGGAGCGGTGCAGCTGGTCCCGGCGGAGCGTGCAGAGGGCGCCGACGACGGCGAGGCACGCGCCGGCGTTGATCACGAAGGACCAGCCTCCGCCGACCGCGGTGATGAGGAGGCCGGCGACGGCGGGACCGATCAGGCCGCCGAGCTGGAAGATCGACGAGTTGAGGCTGATCGCGTTGCGGAGGTACTTCGGGCCGACGAGCTCGTTGACGAACACCTGGCGGGCCGGGTTGTCGACCACGGTCACGAGTCCGAGGAGGAACGAGATGAGGTACACGTGCCACACCTGCACGTTGCCGGTCAGGGTGAGGACCGCGAGCGCGACGGCGAGACCCGAGGCGGCCGACTGCGTGATGATGAGCAGGCGCTGCTTGGAGTAGCGGTCGGTCAGCACGCCGCCGTAGAGGCCGAGGACGAGCATCGGCGTGAACTGCATGAAGACGGTGATGCCGACGGCGGCGACGCTCCCGGAGAGCTGGAGGACCAGCCAGTCCATCGCGATGCGCTGCATCCACACGGCGGTGTTGGCGACGAGGTTGCTCGCGGCGAAGATGCGGTAGTTGCGGACGCGGAGCGAGACGAAGGTCTCCCTCCACGGGGGCCGCGTGCTGAGCACGGGCATGGGGCCGGTCGGCGGTGCTGCTGCTGTGGAGGTCGCCACGAGATTCCTTGCGTGTGTATCGAGATGTCTGGTTCCGTATATGTGCTCCTTCGACTGTACGTCGCGGCGGGGTATTGTTTGGTCCAATCGAAGCTATAACTCCTATTGGCTTTCCGAATGGATGGATGATGTTCGATCCCGTGCTGCTCCGCACCTTCCTCGCCGTGGCCGACACACGCAGCTTCACCCGCGCGGCGGGCCGGCTCGGCATCAGCCAGCCGACCGTCAGCCAGCACGTGCGGCGGCTGGAGGAGGCGGCCAAACGGCAGCTGGTCGCCCGCGACACCCGCGAGGTGCGGCTGACCGACAACGGCGACGCGATGGCCGGGTTCGCCCGCACCATCCTCGCGGCGCACGCGGAGGCCGACCGCTACTTCAGCGGGTCCGCGATGCGCGGCCGGTTGCGCTTCGGCGCCGCTGACGACCTGGCGATCACCACGCTGCCGCGGATCCTGCGGCACTTCCGCCAGCAGCATCCCCAGATCAACCTGGAGCTCACCGTCGACCAGTCGGGTCCGCTGCACCGGCGCTTGAAGGCGGGGCACCTCGACCTCATCTTCATCAAGCAGAACCCCGGGACGACGGAGGGCACGGTCGTCGCGACCGACGAGCTCGTGTGGATGGGGCAGGAGAAGACGGTCTTCGACCCCGACCAGCCCTTGCCGCTGATCGCCTACCAGGGGACCAGCCTCAGCCGTCAGATCGCGATCGACGCGCTGGAGGAGGCGGGGCGCACCTGGCGCATCACGTGCAACACCCGCGAGGTCAACGGGGTGCTCGCCGCGGTGCGCGCGGGGATCGGCGTGGCGGTGTTCCCGCGCTCGCTCATCCCGACCGATCTGGTGAAGGTCACGAACCGCTTCTCGCTGCCGGAGCTGGGGCACGTGGACTTCACGCTGCTGTCGAACCCGGCGGCCGCGAGCGAGCCGATCGAGGCGCTGACGACGGCGATCCTCGCGCGGGCGGTCACACGCGTGCCGTAGCGGTCAGCCGACGACCGGGACGTGGTCCGGGTCGGCCGGGCGCGCGCCGCCGTCGGAGGAGCGCTTGCGCAGCACGAGCGCGACCAGCGGGAAGATCAGCACCGAGAGCATCCCCGCGCCGACGAGGGCGGTCGCGGTCCCGGGTTCGAGGTCACCGGCCGAGACGCCGATCCCGGTGACGGCGACGATGATCGGGAGGCCGGTCGCGCTGAAGAGCGTGATGGACGCCCGATCGGCGAGGGTCGACCCGGGCGGCGCGGCGAGGGAGCCGGGCAGCCCGCGGACGATCAGCAGCAGCACGAGGAAGATCGGCAGCAGGAGCAGCGCGTGCGGGTCCGAGACCAGGGCGCGCAGGTCGAACCCGATGCCGGTGGTGATGAAGAACACGGGCACGAGCACGCCGAACGCGACCGCCTCGAGCTTGCCCTCGATCTGGTGGGCGTCCTCCTCGTCGCCTCCGGAGAGGAGGACGCGGCAGATGACGCCGGCCGCGAAGGCGCCGAGGAGCATGTCTAGCCCGAGGGCGAGGCTGAGGCCGACGAGCGCGGCGATCACCAGGACGACGAACCGCACCGCGAACTGCCCGCTGGTGTGCAGCGTCGCGCGCACCAGCCGATGGAAGCCGCGATGCGCGCCGCGGGACGCGAACCAGACGGCGGCCCCGGCGACGACGGCGAACCCGATGAGCACCAAAGCGGCGGCGAGCGGCTTGCGGCCGCTGAGGAACAGCGAGATCGCCAGCAGCGGGCCGAACTCGCCGACCGCGCCCACGGCGGTGACGGCGCGCCCGAACGGCGTGCGTAGCTCGCCCGCATCCCGCAGCACCGGCATCAGCGTTCCCAGCGCCGTCGACGTGAGCGCGATCCCCACATAGACCGCCGTGACGAACGACGGCGACAGGAGGACGGCGATGAGGACGCCGGCCACCAGGGAGATCAGCCAGCCCAGCGACGCGCGCCGCAACGGCCGGCCCGCGATGGCGGGGAAGTCGATCTCATTGCCCGCCATGAAGAAGAGGAAAGCCAGCCCGAAGTTGGAGACCGCGTGCAGCGCGTCGCTCGCGGGCACCCAGCCGAGCACGCTCGGCCCGACCAGGAGTCCCAGCAGGATCTCGAACACGACCAGGGGGATGGCCGCCACCCGGCCGACGAGCCGCGCCAGGATCGGCGCTGCGACGGCGAGCAGCGGGACGATCACGACGGTGGCGATGTCGGGGGACATGGGCCGATGCTATCCGCCCGCTCTCGCGATCTGGAAGGGCCGTTCACACGACCGAAACGCGCCGGGGATATCGTGGGGTCATGCGCGAACTGCAGGCACGGATCATCGCCGAACTGAACGTCAGCCCCACCATCGACGCGGCCGCCGAGGTCGAGAAGCGGGTGGACTTCCTCATCCGCTACCTCACCGTGACCGGCGCCTCCGGCTTCGTCCTCGGGATCAGCGGCGGGCAGGACTCCTCGCTCGCCGGACGGCTCAGCCAGCTGGCCGTCGAGCGCCTCGCCCAACGGGGCGTGGATGCGGAGTTCATCGCCGTGCGCCTGCCGTACGCGGTGCAGCACGACGAGGACGACGCGCAGCTCGCGCTCTCCTTCATCCGGCCGCAGCGGGTCGTGACGTTCAACATCCAGCGCGGCACGGACGGCGTGCAGGACGAGTACGCCGACGCGGTCGGCGACGCGATGACCGATTTCACCAAGGGCAACGTGAAGGCGCGGATGCGCATGGTCGCGCAGTACGCGATCGCGGGTCAGCGCCGCCTGCTCGTGGTCGGCACTGATCACGCGGCGGAGGCCGTGACCGGCTTCTTCACGAAGTACGGCGACGGCGGGACCGACGTGCTGCCGCTGACGGGGCTGACCAAGCGTCAGGGCAAGGCCCTCCTGCAGCAGCTGGACGCACCGGCCCGGCTGTACGAGAAGGCGCCGACGGCGGACCTCCTGGACCACAACCCGGGGCAGACCGACGAGGACAACCTCGGCCTCAGCTACACGATCATCGACGACTTCCTGGAGGGGCGCGACGTCCCGGAGGAGAACGCCGCGGCCATCGAGGCGCGGTACCTCGCGACGGAGCACAAGCGGCGCGTCCCGGCGAGCATGTTCGACTCCTGGTGGCAGGAGCGCGGCGACTACTCCGAGTGAGGTCGCCCGCGGCGACGCCGCGGAACGCGAGAGGGGGCTCCGGCACGAAGCCGGCGCCCCCTCTCGGTCAGGTGGTGACGCGTCGGAGCAGGGTCAGACGGGCTGACCGAGGCGCGAGGTCGGAGCGGTGTCGTTCCCCTCGCCGGTGGTGGGCGGGGTCGTCAGCACGCTGAGCGGGCCGCTGTCCGGGGTGGTCTGGCCGGTGGCGGCCGGGGTCGCGTACTGCTCGTGGTGCTGCTGGGCGACCCACGCATCCTGCTGCTGGATGACGCTGCGGTCGCCGTCGGTGCTCTCGAAGCGCCAGCGCTCCAGGTCGTTCTGGAAGATCTTGCGCGCGCGTCCCGGCTTGTTCTGCCACTCGATGAGGCGGTCGCGGAACTCCGCGATGGCCGGGTCGAGCTGGTAGCCGAAGGTCGCGGAGGCGCGCTTCATCTCCGCGAGCTGGTGGCCGGCCCAGTTGGCCGCGACGCCCGAGCCCTTGATGGGGAGGAGGCGCACCAGGATGTCGGCCTGGCCGACCGCGCGGTCCGAGAGGACCTGCTCGGCGGGGGTGAGGGAGTTCCAGACGGAGGCCTCGGTCGCGGCGTCGACGAGCGCGGCGATCGCGGAGGCCTTCTGCTGCCGGTCGGTGCGCGAGAGGAGTCCCTTGAGGGCTCCGCGGGCGATCCACGCGGCGAGCAGGCCGGACACGATGACGGCGGCCGCGAGGACGGCGCCGTAGAAGATGACCGGCCGCGTGGCCGGTGCGAGGAACCAATCGACGAAGTCATTCCACCAGTGCATGCGCCGATGGTAACCGCGGGCGGGAGCCGCAGGCCGCAGCCGCCGCGCTGTGTCGCGCATCCGCACGCGGCTCTCCCCAAGACGGACCTTTACGGGGGTTCTCCACGAATCCCGGCCGCCGGCGTCGGGAGTGCTGCGTCCGCGGCAGGCTGGGACCGCGTCCGGCACACGCCGGAGCGGAAGGGAACGGGATGGACGGATCGTTCACGGTTCGCGGAGTCGTCGCCACGCGGCCGCGGCACGTGGTGACGGAGGAGGGGCTGGCGGTCACCAGCTTCCGGCTGCTGGCCGGGGCGTCGCGCGACCGCAGCTGGTTCACGGTCAGCGCGCTGCGGCGGCTGGCGGTGAACGCGGCCGGCTCGCTGGAGGAGGGGGATCCGGTCCTCGTCATTGGGCGGCTGGTCATCCGGGAGTGGGGCGGCGAGCATCCCGGGGCCGCGGCGGAGGTGGAGGCCGCGGCGATCGGCCATGACCTCGCGCGCGGCCGATCGGCATTCACGCGTGTGCGGGTGTCTCCCGACGCATCCCCAGCGAAGGGTCGATAACGTGTACCCCATGACGCGACGCCCCGTTCTCCGCAGCCGGCCCACGGACCGGTCGCGCGCAATCCGGGCGGGCGCAGCGACCAGCGTCCTCGCCGCCGCCGTGCTGGCGCTCGCGCTCACGGGCTGCACGCCGGGCGCGAAGCCGACGGCGAGCCCGACGCCGACGCCGACCCCGACGCCGACCCCCACCGCGACCGGCACGCCGGCTCCGGAGCTCGTGCCGGGCGGCACGGCCCAGGAGAACCTGCCGTTCTTCAACAAGGTCAACCAGGCGACCCTCGCCGCCAACCCGGGCGCTCAGGGCCGTGACTTCATCGACGCGCTCGTGGCCGCCGGCTTCACCAAGGCCGACATGCAGGTGACGGTCGACACCACGACCATCGGCCTCAAGGCGAACAGCATCCAGTTCTCCGTCAAGATGGGGGACACCTGCCTGATCGGCCAGAACGGCGCGGACGCGGGCGGGTACAACAGCGAGGTGACGCCGGTGCTCTCCACCGGAGCGTGCCTCATCGGGCAGACGCGCCCGATCGACTGGTAGCAGGCCGGCCGGCGAAGGCCGGAAGACCCCGGCGCGTCGCAGCCGGTATCCTCGTACAGGGCGGCGATCGGGAAGTTCTCCGACGCGCGCCGAGCGGACGACAGGGAGTTAGAGAAGAAACGTGGCCGAATACATTTACTCGATGGTGCGCGCCCGCAAGGCGGTCGGCGACAAGGTCATCCTGGACGACGTCACCATGGCGTTCCTCCCGGGTGCCAAGATCGGTGTGGTCGGCCCGAACGGCGCCGGTAAGTCCACGATCCTCAAGATCATGGCCGGCCTCGACACGCCCTCCAACGGCGACGCGAAGCTGACCCCCGGCTACTCCGTCGGCATCCTGATGCAGGAGCCGCTGCTCGACGAGAGCAAGACCGTGCTCGAGAACGTCCAGGAGGGCGTCGGCGATATCAAGGGCAAGGTCGACCGCTTCAACGAGATCTCCGGGCTCCTCGCCGACCCCGACGCCGACTTCGACACGCTGCTGGCGGAGATGGGCACGCTGCAGGAGCAGATCGACGCTGCGGACGCCTGGGACCTCGACTCCCAGCTGGAGCAGGCGATGGACGCGCTGCGCTGCCCGCCGGGGGACTGGCCGGTCAACACCCTCTCCGGCGGTGAGAAGCGCCGTGTCGCGCTCTGCAAGCTCCTGCTCCAGAAGCCCGACCTCCTGCTCCTCGACGAGCCCACCAACCACCTCGACGCCGAGAGCGTGCTCTGGCTCGAGCAGCACCTGGCCAAGTACCACGGTGCCGTGCTCGCCGTGACCCACGACCGGTACTTCCTCGACCACGTGGCCGAGTGGATCGCCGAGGTCGACCGCGGCCACCTGTACCCGTACGAGGGCAACTACTCGACCTACCTCGAGAAGAAGCGCGAGCGCCTCGAGGTCCAGGGCAAGAAGGACGCCAAGCTCGCCAAGCGCCTCTCGGAGGAGCTCGACTGGGTGCGCAGCAACGCCAAGGGCCGTCAGGCCAAGTCGAAGGCGCGCCTGGCGCGCTACGAGGAGATGGCGGCGGAGGCGGAGCGCACGCGCAAACTCGACTTCGAGGAGATCCAGATCCCGCCGGGCCCGCGCCTGGGCCAGATCGTGATCGACGCGAAGAACCTCCAGAAGGGCTTCGGCGACCGCACGCTCATCGACGGCCTGACCTTCACGCTGCCGCGAAACGGCATCGTCGGCGTCATCGGCCCGAACGGCGTGGGAAAGACCACGCTCTTCAAGACGATCGTCGGCCTCGAGCCGCTCGACGGCGGCGACCTGAAGGTCGGCGAGACCGTCCAGATCTCGTACGTCGACCAGACCCGCGGCGGCATCGACCCGAACAAGAACGTCTGGGAGGTCGTCTCGGACGGTCTCGACTACATCCAGGACGGCAAGACCGAGGTGCCGTCGCGCGCCTACGTCTCGACCTTCGGCTTCAAGGGACCGGACCAGCAGAAGAAGTCCGGCGTGCTCTCCGGTGGTGAGCGCAACCGCCTGAACCTCGCGCTCACCCTCAAGCAGGGCGGCAACCTGCTGCTCCTCGACGAGCCGACCAACGACCTCGACGTCGAGACCCTCTCCAGCCTCGAGAACGCGCTGCTCGAGTTCCCCGGCTGCGCCGTGGTCATCACCCACGACCGGTGGTTCCTCGACCGCATCGCCACGCACATCCTGGCCTACGAGGGCACCGACGAGGACCCGGCCAACTGGTACTGGTTCGAGGGCAACTTCGAGGCGTACGAGGAGAACAAGGTCGAGCGCCTCGGCCCGGACGCCGCGAAGCCGAACCGCTCCGCGTACCGCAAGCTCACGCGCGACTAGTCACCACCGGAGGAGACCCATGCGACTGCACGTACCGATCAAGCTCCGCTGGAGCGACCTGGACGCGTACGGGCACGTCAACAACGCCGAGATGCTGCGCCTGCTCGAAGAGGCGCGCATCGAGGCGTTCTGGGTCACCGACGACGCCGAGGCGGCGGTCGGAGGATCGACCGCCGTCCTCGACGGACGGCCGGGCGCGGACACGCTCACCCTGATCGCGCGCCAGGAGATCGAATACCTCGCGCCCATCCCGTACCTGCGGCCGCCGCTCGACGTGCAGCTGTGGATCGGGCGGCTCGGCGGCGCCAGCCTCGAGGTCTGCTACGAGGTGTGGTCGCCCGAGGGCACGGAGCCGCGCACGCTGTTCACCCGGGCCGCGACCACCATCGTGCTCGTCGACGCCGGCACCCAGCGCCCGCGCCGGATCAACGAGACCGAGCGCGCCGCCTGGACGCCCTACCTCGACGAGCCGGTGCAGTTCACCAAGCGCGGCTGACCTACGGCGTCGAACTCGTCCCCGGGGTCGGCAGCGGCGTGGGGGAGAACGAGTTCTCCCAGATCGCGCGCGACCCGGCCTCGCCGATCAGCACGACGTCCACGATCGTCCCCGCCGCGAGCACCGCGGCGATCACGGCCAGCACCACGACGGCGATCGTGCGCACCGTCGCCGACGGGCGCCGCGCCCGCCCCGGGCGATCGACGAAGAAGAACCACGCCCACTGCAGCGCCGTGAAGACGAAGAGCGCGACGACCCAGGGATAGAGCCCCTGCCCGAGCGCAGCATGCTCCCGGATGAGCGGCGTCGAGGGGACGCGCGCCTGCAACCACTCGCCGGCGTCCGTCACGATCGGCACCAGCACGACGTTCGCGAGGGCGAGCAGCGGCGTGACGATCCCGAGCCGCCGGCGTGCGGCGGGCCAGAGCGGGACGACCAGCGCGCACAGCGCGGTCAGGGGCACCAGGACGACGACGAAGTGCACCAGGAGGACGTGGAGCGGGAGTCCGTTGACCTCCATGATCGGCTAGCTCGTCACCGTGACCGTGTCGCCGCTGACGGTCGCCGTCAGCTTCGGCAGGGGATCGCGCGCGGGGCCGTTCAGCACGTCCCCCGTCGTGCCGTCGAACCGAGACCCGTGGCAGGGGCAGTCGAACTCCTTGCCCTGCGGCGCGACGGTGCAGCCCTGGTGGGTGCACACCGCGCTGAACGCGACCACCTTTCCCGCGGTCGGCTGCGAGACGACGATCGGCGCGGAGCCGATCGACGCCGAGACCGCCCCGCCGACGGGGATGGACGAGAGCGCGACCGTGGTCTTCCCGCCGCCTCCCGAGCTCCCCGAGCCGGAACCGCCCGAACCGGCCCCTCCCGCACCGTCGGAGGTGCAGGCGGCGAGCAGCAGCGCGCCCGCCCCGGCGGCCGTGACGCCGCCGATGTGGACGAGGGTACGGCGGGTGAGGGGTGTGGCGTCGTTCATGCGTGGTCCTCTCGGTGGCGTAGCGTCTTCTTCACCATAGGCACGGAAGCGCCTGTCGGAAGGTTCATCCCGTCTGCGGATCCGTTGAACTTTCCGGCTCCGCACCCCGTGTCATCACTGACAGCGAGTGGAGGTGAGGCATGCCGGACGACGACGCGCGTCTGCTGCGCGAACTGCACGAGCAGCACTCGCAGGCCGTCTGGCGCTACGTCGTGCACCTCACCGGCGACCGCGCCCTGGCCGACGACGTGGTCCAGGAGACCCTGCTGCGGGCGTGGCGGCGGCCGGCCGTGCTCGACCAGTCGCAGCACTCGGCGCGCGCGTGGCTGTTCACCGTCGCCCGCAATCTGGTGATCGACACCAAGCGCAGCGCGCACGACCAGCACGAGTTCGGGACGGACACGCTCCCCGAGGTGACCACGACCGCCAGCGAGTCCGACGCGGTGCTCGACGCCTGGCTGGTGTCGGATGCGCTGGCCGAACTGTCGGACGAGCACCGCGCCGTGATCGTCCACGCGTACTACGGCGGCCGCTCGATCGCGGAGATCTCACGCGAGCTGGAGGTGCCGGAGGGCACTGTGAAGTCCCGCCTCCACTACGGTCTGCGGGCCCTGCGGCTCGCTTTGCAGGAGAAGGGAGTGACGGAGCGATGACGACGCACGACGAGTTCGCCACCTGGGATGCGGCGTACGTCCTCGGCGCGCTGTCGCCGGCCGACCGGCGGGCCTACGAGGAGCACCTGCGGGAGTGCGACCGGTGCACGGCCGCGGTCTCCGAGCTGGCGGGGATGCCCGGCCTGCTCGGGCTGCTGCCGCGCGAGGAGGGTCTGGCCGCGCTGACCGGCCCCGCGCCCGTTCCCGAGCCCGCCGGCATCGGCGCGGAGGTGCTGCCACTCCTGGTGAAGCGCGCGCGCCGGCACCGCGTGCGCACCCGCTGGCTGACCGCCGGGATCGCGGCCGCCGCCGCGGTGCTCCTGGTGGGCGTGCTCGCCCTCGTCCTTCCGCCGGCGCTCACCGGCTCGGCCCCGGAGGCGAAGCCGATCGCCATGGAGCAGGTCGAGCCCAGCGCGCTCACCGCCGATCTGCGGCTGACCGCCGAGCCCTGGGGCACGCGCATCGACTCCCGGTGCAGCTATGCACGGGTCGGCGGCGACGACGGCTCCCGCTCGTGGACCTATGCGATGGTCGTCACCGACCGCCAGGGGCACGAGACGCAGATCTCCACGTGGTCGGCGCAGGAGGGGACGACGGTGGTTCCGGTCGCGACGACGAGCATCGCGGTCGCCGATATCGCCTCCATCGACATCCGCTCGGCGGGAGATGGGACGGTGCTCCTGCGCAGCACCTTCGGCTGACGCGGGGAGCCCGGAACGCCTCAGTCGCGCTCGTCGGCCGGGACGCGGACCATCGCCTCCTGGGCGACGCTCGCGACCAGCCGGCCGTCGCGGCTGTAGATGCGGCCCTGGGCCAGGCCGCGGCCGCCGCTCGCGCTGGGCGACTCCTGCGTGTAGAGCAGCCACTCGTCCACGCGGGCGGGGCGGTGCCACCACATCGCGTGGTCGAGGCTTGCGGCCTTGAGGCCCGGGTTCGCCCAGGCGACGCCGTGGCGGCGCATGATCGACTCCATGATCGTGTAGTCGCTCGCGTAGGCGAGGGCGGCACGGTGCAGGGCGGGGTCGTCCGGGAGCTCGCCGATGGCGCGGAACCAGACCGCCTGGTGGGCGACGTGGTCGCCCTCGACGCTCAGATACACGGGAGAGGTGACGTGGCGCATGTCGAACGGCCGCTGGCTCGCCCAGTACTGCGCGACGGGATGCCGCACGTCCTCCAGGCTGTCCGCCGACGACGGCAGCGACTCGGGCTCCGGCAGGCCCTCCGGCATCGTGACCTGGTGCTCGAGCCCCTCGTCCTCGTCCTGGAACGAAGCGATCATCGACAGGATCGGGAGGCCGTTCTGGTACGCCTGGGTGCGCCGCGTCGAGAACGACCGGCCGTCGTGGATGCGGTCGACCGAGAACGTGATCGGCAGGTTCACGTCGCCGGGGCGCAGGAAGTAGCCGTGCATCGAGTGGATGCCGCGGTCCTCCGAGACCGTGCGGGTCGCCGCGACGATCGACTGCGCGAGCACCTGGCCGCCGAACACGCGGCCCAGCGGCATCCACTGGGAGGGCCCGGTGAAGATGTCCTCACTGGTGCGCGCACCGGTGTCGGTGAGATCGAGGGCGGTCAGAAGGGATGCCAATGGCTCGCTCACAGTGTCTCCGTCCGATGTCTCTAGTAGTTTAGAGGTCCGATGAACCAGTCGTTTTCCCTCGTTGACAGCCTCGCCGTCGCCGACCTCCAGACCTACCTGTCTCGAGCGGCCCGTGTGGAGGAGGGCTCCGTGCGCCTGATCGCAGGATCGGGCGTGCTGGCGGTCTACACCGCCATCCTCTATCAGAGGGGGTTGCTCGATCAGACCCCCACCGTGCTGGGCCTGCGGACGTTCGCGACGGACGACGAGGTGGCCTTCGACGCGGTCGTCCCGATTCGTTCGCTGCTCGACCGCCTCGCGCGCGTCCGGGAGGCCGCCGAGGCCGACGACGCGCCCGCGGGCCCCGTGGGGGTGCGGCTGCCGCTCGAGGTGTCCACGGTCACCTGGGCGGGCATCTCGCCGCCCCGGGGCGGCTGGCGCCCGGTGGGGGAGACGACGTACGAGCTGATGGAGGCGACCGCCCGCGCCGGCATCGCCGAGATCGCGGACGCCCTGCCGGAGGGCACCGGCGAACAGCTCGTCCAACGCGTGCGCGCCGAGGTGTGGGGCCGCCCGATCGACGGGCTCGAGTACGTCCCGGCCGGCGCCGCGTTCGCCGCGGAGAGCCTGGGCTTCCTCGACCCGGAGGAGCCGGTGACCGTGCTGGAGACCGGCACGTGGACGCGCCTGACGACCCAGCGCGGCCACACCCTCATCAAGCGCCAGGCCTGGTCGCTCCGGATGTGACCCCGTCGGCGGGAGCGGTGCGGCCTCAGACGGCCCGCGCCGCGGCCCGCCCTGCCGTGCGCCCGGAGAACAGGCACCCGCCGAGGAACGTGCCCTCCAGCGCCCGGTAGCCGTGCACCCCGCCGCCGCCGAACCCGCTTGCCTCGCCTGCCGCGTAGAGGCCCGGGATCGGCTCGCCGTCGGCGCCGAGGACGCGGGCGTCGAGATCCGTCTCGATGCCGCCGAGGCTCTTGCGGGTGAGGATGTGCAGCTTCACGGCGATGAGCGGACCGGCCTTCGGGTCCATCAGCTTGTGCGGGCTCGCCACGCGGATGAGCTTGTCACCGCGATAGGCGCGCGCGCCGCGGATGGCCGCGAGCTGCAAGTCCTTGCCGAAGTCGTTGTCCAGCTCGCGGTCCCGCTCTCGCACATGCCGGGTGACCAGGTCGGTGTCGAGCGGCACCTCGCTGAGCCGCTGCATCCCGGCGAGCAGCTCGTCGAGCGTGTCCGCCACGATGAAGTCGGCGCCCTTCTCCTTGAACGCCTCGACCGGGCCGGGTGCGCCCGGAGCGACGCGCTTGGCGAGCAGCCGCACGTCCTTGCCGGTGAGGTCGGGGTTCTGCTCGCTGCCGGAGAGCGCGAACTCCTTCTCGATGATCTTCTGGGTGAGGATGAACCAGCTGTAGTCGGAGCCGATCCGGCGCAGGTGCTCGAGCGTCCCCAGGGTGTCGAACCCGGGGAACAGCGGTGCGGGCAGGCGTTCGCCGCGGGCGTCGAGCCAGAGCGACGACGGGCCGGGGAGGATGCGGATGCCGTGCCGCTCCCAGACCGGGTCCCAGTTCTGGATGCCCTCCGTGTAGTGCCACATCCGGTCGCCGTTGATCAGGTGGGCCCCGGCCTTCTCGGCGATGCCGAGCATCCGGCCGTCCACGTGCGCGGGCACACCCGAGAGCATGACGTCGGGCGGCGTCCCGAGACGCTCGGGCCACGCTGCGCGGACGAGGTCGTGGTTGCCGCCGATACCGCCGCTGCTCACGATCACCGCCGGCGCGCGCAGCTCGAAGTCGCCGGTCACCTCCCGATTGCTCGCGGCTCCGCGGGCCGCGGTGTCGGGTGCCAGGATCGCGCCGCGCACCCCGGTGACCCGGCCGTCCTCGACGATGAGCTCGTCGACGCGGTGCCGGTGCAGGATGCGCGCACGGCCGGCCGCGACGCCCGCCTGGACCCGCGCGATGAACGGCGCGACCACGCCGGGGCCGGTGCCCCAGGTGATGTGGAACCGGGGGACGGAGTTGCCGTGACCGCCGGCCGAGCCGCTGCCGCGCTCCGCCCAGCCGACGACCGGGAAGAAGCGCACGCCCTTCTCGTGCAGCCAGGCGCGCTTCTCACCGGCTGCGAACTGGAGGTAGGCCTCGGCCCAGCGGCGCGGCCAGTGGTCCTCCTCGCGGTCGAACCCGGCGGAGCCGAACCAGTCCTGCCGGGCGAGGGCGAGCGAGTCGTGCACGCCCATGCGGCGCTGCTCGGGTGAGTCGACGAGGAACAGACCGCCGAACGACCACCACGCCTGACCGCCCAGAGAGGCGGCCGGCTCCTGCTCGACGATGGTCACGCGCCGGCCGGCGTCGAGCAGCTCGGAGGCGGCGACGAGACCGGCGAGGCCGGCTCCGACCACGAGGGCGTCCGGGGCGGCGTGCTTGTCGGATTCAGACGGCATGGCGTGTCTCCTTCGGCACGTCGGGCTCGAGGGCTACTCCTCGAATGTGTTGACCATAGCGAACGCGGCGCGCTCCAGGTAGCTCCAGAGCGTCTCCTCCTGCAGCGGAGGCAGGCCGAGCTCGTCCACGGCCGCGCGCATGTGCGCCAGCCAGCGGTCGCGGGCGTCGGGGTTGACCTTGAACGGCATGTGCCGCATCCGGAGACGCGGGTGGCCGCGCTCGGCGCTGTAGGTGCCCGGTCCGCCCCAGTACTGCTCCAGGAAGAGCGTGAGGCGCTCGGCGGCGGGGCCGAGGTCCTCCTCCGGGTACATCGGCTTGAGGACCGGGTCGGCGGCGACCCCGCGGTAGAACGCGTCCACGAGCCGGCGGAAGGTGTCGTGGCCGCCGACCTGCTCGAAGAAGGACGGCCCGGACGGCGGGCCGACGGGGATGGTGGTCATGTCACTCCGCGGGAGGCTCGGTCGGGGGCGTGGGGGAGGTGCGCGGCTTCGGCGACGTGGGAGGCGCGCCGCCGGCGGGCTTGTCGGTGGCCGGCTTGTCGGTGACCGGTTTGTCAGCACCGGTCTTCTCGGCGGCGGGCTTGGCCGTCGGCCCGGTCTTCGGGGCGGGAGCCGCCTTCTCCGCGCTCGGCTGCTTCGGGGTGCGAGGCAGGGTCGCCGCGGACGCTCCCGGCGTGATGCGGATGGCGTTGGGGTTCACGGCGGCGCGCTTGGCGGCGGCGCGCGCCTTGCGGCCGGTGAGCGGCTTCTCCGGCACGGCCTGCACCGGGCGGGTGCGCGGCGGCTTCGCGCCGCTCACGCTGCCGGCGCTGTCGAACCCGCTCAGCACCACGGCGGAGAGCGACGGCAGCTTGACGCCCATCTCGTCCAGCGCCTGCTTGAGCTGGATGCGCAGCTCGCGCGACACGTCGTCCTTCGCGGTCGTGCGTGTCTTCAGCACGATGCGGATGACCATGGCGTCGGCCGAGATCGACTCCAGCCCCCAGAGCTCGGGCTTCTCGAGCACGCGCGAGCGCCACTTCGGGTTGGTCGCCAGCGCCGTGGCGGTGGCGAGCATCTTCTCCTGCACGGCCTCGATGTCGGTGTCGTAGGGCACGGCGAGGTCGATGATGACCCGCGACCATCCCTGCGACATGTTGCCCACCCGCACGATCTCGCCGTTGCGGACGAACCAGAGCGTGCCGTTGACATCCCGCACCTGGGTGATGCGGATGCCGACCGCCTCCACGACGCCGGTCGCGGAGCCCAGGTCGACGACGTCGCCGACGCCGAGCTGGTCCTCCATCACCATGAAGAGCCCGTTGAGCACGTCCTTGACGATGTTCTGCGCGCCGAAACCGAGGCCGGCACCGATCGCGGCCGTCAGCAGGGCGAACGAACCCAGCGCGTCCTTCGCAAAGATGTTCAGGACGAGGATGATCGCGATGATGCCGATCGTCACGTTCACGATGTTGCTGAGCACGGAGCCGAGGGTGCGCGTGCGCTGCACCACCCGGACCGCGGCGAGCGGGGAGGCCACGAGCGCCTGCGTGTCGGTGACGCTCTGCCCCTTCTTCACCCCGCTGACGATCTGCTTCACCACGCGACGGATCAGCACGCGCAGCAGCCAGCTGAGCAGGAACGCGCCCACCACGATCAGGGCGGCGTTCAGGAGGTTCCACCCGGCGGCGACGGCCCAGGCTCCGAGGTCGGTCCAGAAAGTGCTCTTCATGATTCCCATACGCGTCCGAGCCTAGCGAGGGCCGCCTTGGCGCGGGCTGGATCCGGGAGCCGTGTCAGCGATCGATGAGCCCGTTGTCGTAGGCGAAGATCACGGCGTGCACGCGGTCGCGCAGGTGCAGCTTCGAGAGCACCCGGCCGACGTGCGTCTTCACGGTGGACTCGGTCAGGAAGAACTTCGCCCCGATCTCGCCGTTGGTCAGGCCGTCGGCCATCGCGAGCAGGATCTCGCGCTCGCGCGGGGTGAGCGCGGCCGCGGCGTCGTCCGCGTCGGCCACGGGAGCCGCGCCCTCCGGCAGGCGGTCGGCGAACAGCTCGAGCATCGAGCGGGTCACCCGGCCGGTCACGGCGGCGTCGCCTGCAGCGACGGCGCGGATCGCCGCGATCAGGTCGTCCGGGCGGGCGTCCTTGAGCAGGAAGCCGCTCGCGCCGGCACGGAGCCCGCCGAACGCGTACTCGTCGAGGTCGAAGGTGGTGAGGATGATGATCCGCGCGTCGGGGTTGGCCGCGACGATGCGGCGGGTCGCCTCGATGCCGTCCATGGACGGCATCCGCACGTCCATCAGGATGACGTCGGGTCGCGCCTCCACCGCGAGCCGGACGGCCTCCGTCCCGTCGGCCGCCTCGCCGACGACGTGGAAGTCGGGCTCGGCCTCCAGGACCATCCGGAAGCCGAGCCGGACGAGCGACTGGTCGTCGACCAGCAGGATGCGCAGGGGAGTGGGATCGATCATGGCGTCTCCTCGGTGGTGGTGTCGGTCGTGTCCGCGGGGTCCGGGTCGGCCGGGAGGGATGGCGGAGGGGATGCGGCGGGGCCGCCGGTCGGTCGCACGGCGTCGAACTCGGCGTGGAGCCGCCAGCCGACGGGAGCGCGCGGACCGGCGTCCAGCGTCCCGCCGTAGAGGGCGACGCGCTCGCGCAGCCCGAGGAGGCCGCGTCCGGAACCGACGGCCGGCTGCTCGTGCACGGCCGCATCGTCCTCGACGGTGATCGCGATGCGATCCGGCCGGTACTGGATGACGACCTCGACGACGTTCGCGAGGCGCCCGTACCGGAGGGCGTTGGTGAGTCCCTCCTGCACGACGCGGAACACGGTCAGCTGCTGCCCGACGTCGGTCGGCGGCTCCCCGGTGATCGTGACCCGCACGGCCATGCCGGCCGCGCGGAAGCGCTCGACCAGCTCGCTGAGCTCGCCGACCCCGGGCTGCGGCTGGTGCTCGGCGGTCTCCTCCTCGTCCGCACGCAGTACGCCGAGCAGGCGGCGCATGTCGCCGAGCGCGGAGCGGCCGGTCTCCGCGACCATGCGCATCGTCTCGGCGGAACGCTCCGGCGCGGTCTCGGCGAGGCGAGCCGACCCCTCCGACAGCGTGATCATCACGGTGAGGCTGTGGGAGACGATGTCGTGCATCTCGCGGGCGATGCGGCTGCGCTCGGCGGCGGCCGCGATGACCGCCTGCTGGTCGCGCTCGCGGGCCAGCTGGCGAGCGCGGTCGATGAGCGCGGCCAGGTAGCGACGCCGCCCGCCGATGTTGTTGCCCATCAGCACCGCGACGAGCGAGAACGAGAGCACCGTGAACGAGGAGGCCGTGGGGTCCGTGTGGTCGGAGCCGTAGAACCCGGCGTGCTCGAGCAGCGCCAGCACCCACTGGGAGGCGGCGGTCGCGACCGCGGTGATCGCGAACCCGATCCACGCCGACCGGGTCGAGCGGTAGACCGCGAGGGCGTAGAGCGCGAAGAGCAGCGGGATGAAGTCGACGGTCTCGCCGATGACCGTGCTGCCCACCAGGGCGACGGTGGCGACCGCGAAGACGATCCGCGGCCGGTAGCGGCGGAAGTAGAGCGAGGCGCCGGCGAGCACGACGAGCACGATCGCCAGCGCGGCGCCGACCGACGGGGTCGTGATCTGCGTGACGACGGTGAGCAGGATCGACGGGACGAAGTAGACGGTGACGACGGCCGTGTCGAGCAGCAGCGGGTGCGCGGCCAGGAAACGCCGGATGACCCCGGGCGGCCTGGGGAGTTCCAGGCCGGCCGGGGCCGATTCCGTTGCGGGGAGGGGCTGGGTCATGCGTCCCGACGCTGCAGCAGGATCGCGCCGCCGACGAACGACACGGCGGTCCAGACCACGACGGTGAGCACGTTCTGCCACGGCTCGAAGGTGCCGTTCTCGAGGCCCGACATGCCCTGACCGGCGTTGCCGATGAGGTAGTGCGTCGTGTCGCGGATCCACTCCGCCGTGGGCAGGAGCGACTGCACGATGCCCGCGACGATCGGCAGCAGGAAGAGCACGCCGAGGGCGGCGGCGATCCCGCCCGCGCTCGCCTTGACGATCGTCCCGAGGCCGAGCGCGAACACCGCGACCAGCCCGAGGTAGGCCGCCGAGCCGAGGATGGCCCAGACCGTGTGGTCCGAGATCAGGTCGCCCGTGTAGCCCTTGCCCGTCATGAGCGGGACGGCGATCGCCCAGGAGGCAGCGAAGCTGACCAGGCCGACGACGAACGCGGTGAGGAAGAGCACGATGGCCTTCGCCGCCAGGACGGGGAACCGGCGGGGGACCGCGGCGAAGGACGATCGGATCATGCCGGTGGAGAACTCGCCGCTGATCACCAGCACGCCGAGGACGGCGACGACCAGCTGGGCGAACGTGAGACCGGCGGTGGCCGTGCTCGTCACGAGCTGCGAGAGCTGGTCCTTCGGCACCCGCTCGCCGAGCGTCGACGCCTCGGGCACGAACGCGGCGAGCAGGGTCGCGAAGCCCACGACCAGGACGACGACGCTGGCGAGCGTCCAGAAGGTGGAGCGGAGCGTGCGCAGCTTGATCCATTCGGACCGGACGACGCGCGGGAAGGTGAGGCGGCCGAGCGCGGAGTGCTCGTGCGGGCGGATGGGGGCTGTCGTGGTCACTTGTCGACCTCCGTGCGGTACTCGACCTCGTCGTGGGTGAGCTCGAGGTAGGCCTCCTCGAGCGAGGCGCTCAGCGGGGTGAGCTCGTGCAGCACGATGCCCGTGCGCGCGGCGGCCTCGCCGACCTGGGCGGCCGTGAGGCCGGAGACCTCGATGAGCTGGGCCTCCACACCGGTGACGGTGACGTCGGCGGAGGAGATCGCACGGGCGAGCTCCTCGGCCTGCGGCGTGCGCACGCGCACGGCGTTCCTGGCCGCTCCGGCGAGGATCTGGTCGACGGGAGCATCGGCCAGGATGCGTCCGCGGCCGAGCACGATGATGTGGTCCGCGGTCTGCGCCATCTCGCTCATCAGGTGGGACGAGAGGAACACGGTGCGTCCCTGCGAGGCGAGGTGCCGGGCGAACTGGCGCACCCACAGCACGCCCTCGGGGTCGAGGCCGTTGACGGGCTCGTCCAGGATGAGGGTGGCCGGGTCTCCCAGCATCGCGGCGGCGATCCCGAGCCGCTGGCCCATGCCGAGCGAGAAGCCGCCGACGCGCTTGCTGGCGACGGAGTCGAGCCCGGTGAGCCCGATCACCTCGTGCACGCGGCTCTTCGGGATGCCGTGGGTCGCCGCCATGGCGAGCAGGTGCCCGTACGCGGTGCGGCCGGTGTGCACGGCCTTCGCGTCGAGCAGCGCGCCCACCTCGGTGAGCGGCGAGCGCAGGTCGGCGTAGCGCTTTCCATTGACGATCGCGCCGCCGGACGTCGGGCGGTCGAGACCCATGATCATGCGCATGGTCGTCGACTTGCCGGCGCCGTTCGGGCCGAGGAAGCCGGTGACCTTGCCGGGCTGGACGGTCGCGGTGATGCCGTCGACGGCCGTCTTGGGGCCGAACCTCTTGGTGAGGCGGTCGAGTTGAATCATGGTTCCAACGTAGAGGGAGGGGCCCCCGTCCGCCATCGGCCCGTGGTACCAGGCCGGGTCGGACGAGGGTCCCCTCCTCGACGTCGTTCGGTGCGATTACGCCTGCGCGTCACGCTCCTGCGCGGCGAGCGCGCGCTCGACGCCGGCCAGGTTCTCCACGACGAGGCGGCGCAGCGCGGCCGGCTCGGGGTTCGCGTCGAGCCAGGCGCGGGTCGCGTCGCGCAGGGCGGCGTTCGCCAGCGGCGCCGGGTACATGCCCGCCACCAGGTACTCCGCGATCTTGTAGGAGCGCGAGGCCCAGACGTCCTGGAGCGCGGCGAAGTACGGCGCCACGAAGCCCTCGAGCACCGCGGTGTCGGCGGCGCGCTGGAAGCCGATGCCGGTGAAGCGCACGATCGTGTTCGGGAGGTCGTCCGAGCCGAACACCGAGTCCCACGCCGCCTGCTTGCCCGCAGCGGTGGGGATGCTCGCGCGGGCCTGCGCGGCGAACTGGCCGCCGTTGGCGGTGTTGTCCGCCTCCAGGGCCGCGTCGATCTCCGCCGTGCCGGCCTTGCCGCCCGCGACGAGGGCGATCAGCAGTTCCCACGCGAGGTCGGTGTCGACGGTCAGGCCGTCGAGCGACTGCGAGCCGTCGCGCAGCGCGGCGATCTCGGCGAGGTGCTCGTCGGTCGACGCGTAGGCCGCGAAGAACTTGACGAACTGGAACTGGGCGTCGCTGCCGGCCTCGGCCTGCTTCGCGAGCTCCCACAGCGCGGTCGCGACCGCCTGCATCGTCTCCTTCTGGCGCTCCGGGGCGACGTAGCTGCCGGCGGCGAGGCCGAGCTGGTTCAGCGTCGTGCGGAGGGTGGTCGACTCCGTCTCGGAGGCGATGTTGCCGAGCACCAGGCGCACGTAGTCGCTGGCGCTGCTCTCGGCGTCGCGGGTCGCATCCCACGCCGCGCCCCAGACGAGCGAGCGGGCGAGCGGGCTCTCGATCTCGCCGAGGTGCTCGATGGCGACGGCGAGCGACGCGTCGTCGAGGCGGATCTTGGCGTAGGCGAGGTCGTCGTCGTTGAGGAGCACGAGGGCCGGGCGCGCGCGGCCGACCAGCTCGGCGACCTCGGTGCGCTCCCCGTCCACGTCCAGCTCGATGCGGTGGTCGCGCACGAGGGCGCCGTCGCGCAGCTCGTAGAAGCCGATCGCGAGGCGGTGCGGCCGGATGGTCGGGTAGTCGGCCGCGGCCGTCTGCAGCACCGCGAAGGACGTGATGACACCGTCGGCGTCGACCTCGATCTCGGGGCGCAGCGTGTTCACGCCCGCCGTCTCGAGCCACTTGGCGGACCAGTCGGTCAGGTCGCGGCCGCTGGTGGCCTCCAGCTCGACCAGGAGGTCGCGGAGCTCGGTGTTGCCGTGCGCGTGCTTCTTGAAGTACTCCGAGACGCCGGCGAGGAAGTCGTCCTGGCCGACCCACGCCACGAGCTGCTTGAGCACCGAGGCGCCCTTCGCGTACGTGATGCCGTCGAAGTTGACCTGCACGTCCTCCAGGTCGTTGATGGTCGCGACGATCGGGTGGGTCGAGGGCAGCTGGTCCTGCTTGTACGCCCAGCTCTTCTCCATGGCGGCGAAGGTGGTCCACGCCTCGTGCCACTCGGTGGCCTCGGCGGTGGCGAGCGTGGAGGCGTACTCGGCGAACGACTCGTTCAGCCAGAGGTCGTTCCACCACTTCATCGTGACGAGGTCGCCGAACCACATGTGGGCGAGCTCGTGCAGGATGGTGACGACCCGGCGCTCCTTGATGGCGTCGGTGACCTTGGAGCGGAAGACGTAGGTCTCCGTGAAGGTCACGGCTCCCGCGTTCTCCATCGCGCCGGCGTTGAACTCCGGCACGAACAGCTGGTCGTACTTCTCGAACGGGTACGGGACGTCGAAGCGCTCCTCGTAGAACGCGAAGCCCTCGCGGGTCTTCTCGAAGATGTAGTCGGCGTCGAGGAAGCCGGCCAGGCTCTTGCGCGCGTACACGCCGAGCGGGATGGTGCGGCCGTCGCTGCTCGTCAGCTCGCTGTGGACCGACTCGTACGGGCCGGCGATGAGCGCCGTGATGTAGGAGGAGATGACGGAGGTGGGCGCGAAGGTCCACGTCTTCTTCCCGTCGCCGGCCGCGACGGGCTCGGGCGTCGGGGAGTTGCTCACCACGGCCCAGTGCTCGGGCGCGGTGACGGTGAAGGCGAACGTCGCCTTCAGGTCGGGCTGCTCGAAGACCGCGAACATGCGGCGCGAGTCGGGCACCTCGAACTGGCTGTAGAGGTACACCTCGCCGTCGACCGGGTCGACGAAGCGGTGCAGGCCCTCGCCCGAGTTCGTATAGATCGCGTCGGCGTCGACCGTCAGCTCGTTCTCGGCCTGCAGGCCGTCGAGCCGGATGCGCACGCCGTCGGCGACCTGCGCCGGGTCGAGCTCGACGCCGTTGAGCACGACCGAGTGGACCGTGCGGGTGATCGCGTCGATGAACGTCGACGCGCCCTCGGTCGCGGAGAAGCGCACGGTCGTCGTGCTGCGGAAGGTCTCCGGGCCGGTCGTCAGGTCGAGGACGACGTCATAGGCGTGGGTGCGGACGAGCGACGCGCGCTCCTGTGCTTCGATGCGGGTGAGGTTTTCTCCGGGCAACGGTGACTCCTTGAAGACGAGATTCGCGTGGATCGTGTCCACCCGATCCACCTTAGTGACCCGTGCGCCCGGGTCGGTGGGCTTCCCTAGACTTGCTCCATGCGCATCCACATCGCCACCGACCACGCCGGCCTCGACTTCAGCAGGCACCTCCAGGAGCACCTCGCGGCGGCGGGGCACGAGGTCGTGGACCACGGACCGGTCGAGTACGACCCGATCGACGACTACCCGGCGTTCTGCATCAACGCGGCCAAGGCGGTCGTGCGCGACCAGCAGGCCGGCGTGCAGGCGCTCGGCGTGGTCTTCGGCGGCTCGGGCAACGGAGAGCAGATCGCGGCCAACAAGGTGCTCGGCGTCCGCGCCGCCCTGGTCTGGAACGAGAGCACCGCGCAGCTCGCGCGGCAGCACAACGACGCCAACGTGATCTCGATCGGCGCCCGCCAGCACACCGTCGAGGAGGCCACGCGCTTCATCGACGTCTTCATCGCCGAGCCGTTCTCGCTCGAGGAGCGGCACGTGCGCCGCATCGCCCAGCTCGCCGAGTTCGAGGCCACCGGCGACATCGCGGGCCGGAACGTGGACCGCTGATGCCCGAGGGCCACTCCGTCCACCGCATCGCGCGGCAGTTCGCGACGAACTTCGTCGGCCACCGGGTGACGGTGTCGTCGCCGCAGGGCCGGTTCGCCGAGGGCGCCGCGCGGATCGACGGTCAGGTCATGACGGCGGCCAAGGCCGTCGGCAAGCAGATGTTCCTGGAGTTCGAGAACGGGCTCTGGCTGCGCATCCACCTGGGCATCTACGGCGCGTGGGACTTCGCGGGCGAGATCAGCGTCGACCCGACCATCGCCTCCGCCAACGGCCGGATGGGGCAGACGAACCAGCGCGGCACCGACGCCGACGCGGCCCGGGTGTTCGACGACGCGGGGGAGAACTCCCTCCACTCGATCGGCGCGCCGCGGCGCACGCGGCTGCGCATGGCCGAGTCCGAGAAGCTCGAGGCCGAGATCACCAGCTTCCCGCCCGAGCCCGTCGGGCAGGTGCGCGTGCGCCTGCTGACCGACACGGCCGTCGCCGACTTGCGGGGCCCCACCGCGTGCGAGGTGCTCGACCCGGCCGAGGTGGATGCGGTGATCGCCAAGCTCGGGCCCGACCCGATGCTCGACGACGGCCCCGAGGCCGAGGAGCGGTTCGTGTCGACCGTCCGCCGCAAGCCCACGGCCATCGCCCTGCTGCTGATGGACCAGAGCGTCGTGAGCGGCATCGGCAACGTCTACCGCGCCGAGCTGCTCTTCCGCGCCCGGCAGAACCCGCACACGCCGGGCAAGCAGGTCCCGGAGGACACCGTTCGCGAGCTCTGGCACGACTGGGTCAAGCTGCTGCGCATCGGCGTCGCGACCGGTCAGATGATGACGATGGACGATCTCGACGACGAGTCGTACCGCAAAGCGATGGCGAGCCGGGACGACCGGCACTGGGTCTACAAGCGCGAGGGCCTGCCCTGCCGCGTCTGCGGGACCCACATCGTGATGGAGGAGCTGGGCGGCCGCAAGCTGTACTGGTGCCCGAAGGATCAGGCCTAGGAGGCGGCATGCGCCAGAACCCGAGTTTCACCCTCACCGACGCGGAGGAGCTCAAGCGGCTCGTCCGCGAGAACCCGTGGGCGACCTTCGTCAGCCACACCGACGCCGGCCTGGTCGCGTCGCACTACCCGGTCATCCTCGACGACACCCGGGAGGAGATCAGCCTCCTGAGCCACGTCGGCCGACCCGACGAGCAGCTGCACGAGCTGGGGGAGCACGAGCTGATGATCATCGTCCAGGGCCCGCACGGCTACATCTCCTCGAGCTGGTACGACGACAAGCCGGCCGTCCCGACCTGGAACTTCATCTCGGCCCACTTCTCGGGGGTGCCCGAGATCCTGAGCGACGAGGAGAACCTCGAGGTGCTCGCCCGGCTGGTCGACCACTTCGAGCGCGAGCTGCCCGAGCCGCGGCAGATGGCCGGCACGGAGGCCGATTCCGCCTACGCGCAGCGCATCTCCTCGGGGACCGTCGGCCTTCGGCTGACGCCCACGCGGATCAGCGCCAAGCAGAAGATGAGCCAGAACCGGCCCGACCACATCGTCGACCGCATCCTCCTGGAGCTCGCGGGCGACGGCCCGTACGCCAGCGACGGGCTGCTGCGCGAGATGACGATCGTGCACGACCGCCGCCGCGCCGCTCGATGAGCCTCCTGCTGACCGGGGCCCGCATCCCCGGCTCGGACGGCGTGGTGGATGTGCGCATCGCGGACGGTCGTATCGACGCCGTCGACCTCGCTGGACGCCTCGATGCGGCCGGTGCTGAGCAGCTCGACCTCGACGGCCGGTGGCTGGTCCCCGGGCTCTGGGATCAGCACGTGCACTTCACGCAGTGGGCGCAGACCGCACGCCGCCTCGACGTGTCCCGGGCCGCCTCGGCCGCGGAGGCGGCCGACCTGGTGCGGCGGCGCGTGTCCGCCGGAGGTCAGGACGGGGACGACCTCCTCGTCGGCTTCGGCTTCCACGACGCGCTCTGGCCCGACCTCCCGACCCGGGAGCTGCTGGATGCGGCTGCGGGGGAGCGGCCGGTCGTCCTGATCGCCGGAGACCTGCACTGCTCGTGGCTGAACACGGCGGCCGCGCGTCATCTCGGCCTGGAGTCGGACGACGCGGTGCTGCGCGAGGACGCGAGCTTCGCCGTCTCCAGCGCGCTCACGACGGCCGACGACGCGACGATGGACCGTTGGGCGGCCGATGCCGCCACCGTCGCGGCGAGCCGGGGCGTCGTCGGCATCGTCGACCTGGAGTACGGCTGGAACGTGGAGACGTGGCAGCGCCGGCTCTCCGCCGCCGAGCCGCGGCTCCGCGTCGAATTCGGGATCTACGGCGACCATCTGGACCGCGCGGCGGCTCTCGGTCTGCACACCGGTCGGACGATCGACGGGACGAGCGGCCTCCTGACGGCCGGACCGTTCAAGGTCATCTCGGACGGCTCGCTCAACACCCGCTCCGCCCTGTGCAGCCACGCCTACCCCGACGGCGGGCACGGCGTCGCGAATCTGGACGAGCGCGAGCTCGTCGCCGCGATGCGCTTCGCCGTCGACCACGGGATCGAGCCGGCCGTGCACGCCATCGGCGACGAGGCGAACCGTCGCGCGCTGGACGCGTTCGAGCGCGTCGGCGCCGGCGGTCGCATCGAGCACGCGCAGCTGGTCGATCCGGCCGACGTTCCCCGGTTCGCCCGCCTGGGCGTCACGGCGAGCGTGCAGCCCGAGCACGCCATGGACGACCGGGATGTCGCCGACCGGCTGTGGGAGGGGCGGACCGACCGCGCGTTCCCGCTCGCGGACTTCCTGCGGCACGGCGTGCGGCTCGCGTTCGGCTCCGATGCTCCGGTCGCGCCGCTCGACCCGTGGATCGCGATCGCGGCGGCCGTGAACCGGTCGCGGGAGGGGCGCGAGCCCTGGCATCCCGAGCAGCGCATCCCGTTCTCCGCTGCGCTGGAGGCGTCGGCGCGCAGCCGTATCGCCGCCGGAGAGCCGGCCGACCTCGCGGTTCTCGACCTCGACCCCGCCGCGGCGACGGACGAGGAGCTCCGCGCCCTTCCGGTTGCGGCGACGCTCCTGGCCGGCCATTTCACGCACGACACGCTGCGGTAGCCGCGTCTCTGGCCGGTGACGGCGAAGGGCCGCCCTCCGGAGCGGAGGACGGCCCTTCAGGCGCGTTCGTGGCGCGGTGACGTGCTTATTCGCTGATGTGCGCGAACAGGAACCAGCGGTCCTTGTCGAGGCCGCGGGCGATCTCGATGGCGACGTCCTGGCTGGTCTGGTCGAGCTCGTCGAGCTCCTTCACCGCGGTGTTGACGGCCGCGAGGGCGGCGTCGATCTGCGCGATGACCTCGGCGATGGTCTGGTTGGAGGGGCGGAAGCCCGCGGTCAGCTCCGGGGTGGTGGTCTTCGCGGCGACCGTGCCGAGGCGGCCGTCGACCGGGAGCCCCAGGGCGACGATGCGCTCGGCGGCCAGGTCGGCCCACTCCTGCGCGTGGTCGACGATCGTGTCGAGCAGTTCGTGCACGCCGATGAAGTTGGCGCCGCGCACGTGCCAGTGCGCCTGCTTTCCGTTGACGACGAGCGCGGTGAGGTCGATGACCACCGGGCTCAGGAACTGGGCGACTCCGGCGGCGACGTCCGGGTTGGAAACACTCTGGCTTGCGGCGATGTCCGTCATTGTTTGGCGTCCTTTCTCGTGCCTGCTTCAACGCTACTCAGCCCCCGGAATTCCGCAACGAAGCTGAGCCTGCGCTAACTAAGCTGAGGCTCGCCTGGGTGGCGCCCGAACGTCGACCGGCGGGCCGTGCGGGGGATAACCCCCGCCGGGATCCGCCTGCCACCCGCATACCGACGTGAAGCCGCCGACGGGAGGCTGGAGTCATCGTCCCCGACTGGAGAAACCCATGACCTCCGCCTCATCCGCCATGCTGGATCCCGTGACCGCCCGCCCCGCTCCGCCCGCCGACCGCACCACGTACGGCTCCCTCTGGCGCGGCGTCCCGCGCGAGCTCGGCTTCCTGCTCCTGACCATGCCGATCGCCATCGTCGGACTCTCCGTCCTCCAGACGCTGTTCTGGACGGGTGTCGGCACGATCGTGATCTACGTCGGCCTGTTCGTCCTGATCGGCGCGTTCTACACCGCCCGCGGGTTCGGGACGGTGGAGGTCGAGTGCCTGCGCTGGGCGGGCCGCCCGGAGATCCGCCGCCCGCTGTGGGAGCCGGCCGACAAGCCGCGCACGTTCTGGCGCTCCGCCTTCGGCCCGTTCGTGAACGGCCACTACTGGCTGTACCTGCTGCACGGCATCCTGATCAACCCGATCGTCAGCATCGTCTCCTGGACCGTCACGATCGTCTGGGCATCGGTGGCCCTCGGTGGCCTGACCGGCTGGATCTGGGAGGGCTTCATCCCGCACGACGGGCAGACGGTGTTCCTGTCGCGCGTCATCGTGGACTGGGCGTCGCAGTCGAGTTCGACCTTCGACCCGATCGTGGGCGACCGCATCCTGTACTTCATCGCCGGTGCGCTGTTCGCCGCCACGCTTCCGTTCGTGACGCGCGGTCTCACCCTCATGCACGACGCCATCGCGCGCGGCCTGCTGGGCGCGTGGCCGTCGGAGACGCTGCAGCGGGAGGTCGCCGACCTGTCCGCCTCGCGGGGCGCGGCCGTCGCCGCGGAGGACCAGGCGCTGCGCCGGCTGGAGCGCGATCTGCACGACGGCCCGCAGCAGCGGCTGATCCGCCTGCAGATGGACATCGCCGCCGCCGAGCGCAAGCTCACCGACGATCCCGCTGCCGCTGCCGCGCTGCTCGCCGAGGCCCGGCAGCAGGCGGGCGACACCCTCGAGGAGCTGCGGGCGCTGTCCCGCGGGTTCGCGCCGCCCCTCCTGCAGGATCGCGGTCTGATCGCCGCCGCGGAGTCGCTCGCCGCCCGCAGCACCGTCCCGATGCGCGTCGAGTCGTCGCTCGCGCCGGGGGAGCGGTTCAGCCCGGAGACCGAGCGGAACGCCTACTACGTGCTCGCGGAGCTGGCGACGAACGTCGCCAAGCACTCCGGTGCGACCGAGGCGCGCCTGTTCGTGGATCGCACCGCCGACGCGGCCGGTGCGCCGTGGCTGAGCGTGTGGGTGACGGACAACGGCACCGGGGGAGCGGTCCTGACCCCCGGGCACGGGCTGAGCGGTCTCAGCGAGCGCGTGCGCGGGATGCGCGGCGAGCTCGTGGTCGACAGCCCGGCCGGCGGTCCGACGCGGATCGGCACGCGCCTCCCGCTCGCCTGAGCGCAGCCCAGCCCGGACACGACGGAGGGCGGGTGACGGTCGAACCGTCACCCGCCCTCGCGGTGTCTGTCGTGTGCGGCTTCGGCCCTATTCGGTGCCGACCGCCTTGTCCGCGGCGTCGCGTGCGCCGTTGATCTGGTCCTCGAACTTGCCGCCGGTGACCTTGTTGGCCGCGCCGGCGACGCCGTCGAGCAGCTTGTCGCTGATGTCCTCGGCCTGCTCGGACTTCAGCGCGTTCTTGACGTTGTCGTTGTCGAGGAATTCCTTGGCCTTGTTCGTGATGTCGTCCAGTCCTGCCACGGTGCACCTGCTTTCGTCGTCGATGAGCGGTTCACGCGCCATTCTGTCCTCACCGCTGCAGGAACGCCAGTACCGCCAGCACCCGGCGGTGGTCGTCGCCGGAGTCCTCGAGGGCGAGCTTCTGGAAGATCGACGTCACGTTCTTCTCCACCGCGCCCACGCCGATCACCAGCTGCGCCGCGATCGCCGAGTTCGTCCGGCCCTCCGCCATCAGCCCCAGCACCTCGCGCTCGCGCGGCGTCAGCGCGGCCACCGGGTCCACCCGCCGCGTCAGGAGTTCGCGGACCACCTCCGGATCGAGCACCGTGCCGCCCTGCGCCACCCGCGTCACCGCATCCCGCAGCTCGTCGAGCGACGCGATGCGGTCTTTGAGGAGGTAGCCGGTGCCGCCCTGCCCGCTCGCGAGCAGCTCCTGCGCGTACGTCCCCTCGACGTACTGACTGAGCAGCAGCACCGACACGCCCGGGTGCTCGGCCCGTAGGCGTAGCGCCGCGCGCACGCCCTCGTCCCGGAACGTCGGGGGCATCCGCACATCCAGCACCGCGACATCCGGCGCCACCTCTCCGACCTCCGCGAGCAGCGATTCGGCGTCACCGTAGGCGCCGACCGTCTCGAACCCGGCCTCGTCGAACAGCCGGATCAGCCCCTCCCGCAGCAGCACGGAGTCGTCCGCGACGACGAGACGGAGGGGAGCGGAGGCGGTGTTCGGCACGGGGATCAGCCTAGAGGGGAGCGTCACCCTCGTCGCCGGCGACGTAGACGAACGCCTCGACGCCGGACGCGAGCGTCACGACGCTCCGTACGTAGTCGGCGACCTCGTAGGCATCGGTGGCGGCGAGCTCGGCGTCGTCGAGCTCGAGGAAGGCGCCCTCGACCAGATCGCCGGGCTCTCCGCGCCGCAGGATGGGATGCCGATCGGACCCGGAGGTCGCGATCACGTCAGGATCGGTGATGACGAGCCAGTCGAGCTGGTATCCGGGAAGCGTGTCCGAGATCGTCGGCACATCACGTCCGTAGAGCGCTTTCTGCACGTCGGGCTGCCGGAGCGTGCCGTAGGAGAAGACGCGATGCGGGGCGGGAGTCGATGCGGTCATGCAGCCATCGTGGCAGGTGGCGGAAGGGGGTCGATTTGATCGGCCCTCGTCGGCCGTCGGCGAACCCGCGTGGACACGGTGTCCCGACCGGTCGTAGCGTGCGGTCATGGTCGCCGACGCCCCTGAACCTTCCGGTCCCGTCATCCACAGCCACCGCGTCATCGCCGAGTCCTTCGGCGACGATCCGGAACGCTACGACCGCGCCCGGCCCCGCTATCCGCGGGCGCTCGCGGACGCCGTGATCGCTCTCCTGCCAGGCCCGCGGATCGTGGACGTCGGTATCGGCACGGGCATCTCGGCGGGGAATCGAAATTGGGCATCCGCGCGTAATTTAGTCGCGACACCTGCGGCGCTGGAGGACGGTTACCGTAATCGCTTACCCTCTTGCGTGTTGAGTCGGCGTGTTCCGGGCGTGGTCCATTTAGGAACTGTCTCAGTTTGGTAGCACCACTCGTCGGGCGTGTCCGCGTTGAAGACGATCTGGAAGCCGGAGCTGCTGTTCATCTGAGCTGCTGGCGAAATCATTCCTGGCGCCAGGAATGCTGGTAGGTACGCGACCCTCTCATCGTGAACAGAAGTGTCGCGATAATAACGAATATGCGGCGGCACCGTCCAAGGAAACGCTGGCAAGTAAGCGCTCATGATGTCTCGGCCGACGCCACTCTCGACTGAGTTGCCGATAGTTCTTATAGCGCTAACTATCTCAGCCTCGACATCGTCGACATTGAGCGTCCTGTTCTTAGAGCTAAGGCGCGCGTTGATGGTCCCCAAATCGATCAGATCTCCTCGCCCGATGGCTGAGAGCGTCCAGCAACGACTTGGATCTCGGAAACGATAGCGAGTTGTAGAGACGATTCTGCACCGCGCGCCCGGTACGCCGCTGTGGCTCATCGAATAGGTAAACGATGTTGGTCTTTTGCTGTCGCGGGTCACGCGCGGGTAGCCCCAGCCACTGACAATGAGCTCGATACTGTACCGTCGTCCTCTCGGTTGACTCTTCGCAAACTCGGCTTCGATTCCACTAACAATGCGATGTCGAATCTGACCAAGATGAAGAGGCGCAGAACCGCCGAATTGAAATCCGATGGGCGATGCTGGTGAGCCTGTAATCTTGCGGACTAGCCACTCGCCAGTGGGCTCCCCGGAAATGTGCGCGAGACCCGCGTAGCCGATCACAGCGCGCCCGTTCGATGCTTCTACAACGATCGTCTTGTTGGCCGTGGGATCCCAAGGCTCGCCTCCAACAGTCAGCAGACGATCCCCGAGCTGGACAACTATTGATTCGCTCACCAAAGCGATGTGCAGAGTCACAAGCAGAGTGTGGCAGATGCGGGATCTGGAGAGGCATAAGGCTCAGGCTTTTCCAGACTCGGCGAATCGCTCGCCCAGTGTTACAACGGAGGGGATGACGGGAATCGAACCCGCGTAATCAGTTTGGAAGACTGAGGCTCTACCATTGAGCTACATCCCCGAAGCCGTTGCTCTGCGACGGCCGACGACCATCGTAGTACACGCGGGGGCCACCTCGTGTGCAGTAGACTTGCGCGTGGTCTTTCGCACCGTTTTAGCCGGGGCGTAGCTCAGCTTGGCTAGAGCGCCCGCTTTGGGAGCGGGAGGTCGCAGGTTCGAATCCTGTCGCCCCGACGAGGACCTCGTTCCTTGCGAGAAGACCATCGTTCGAACATTCAGGAGAACCCAGACATCGTGAAGACCACGGTCGAGAAGCTCAGCCCCACCCGCGCAAAGCTCACCATCTCGGTGACGCCGGAGGAGCTGAAGCCTTCCATCACCCACGCGTACGAGCACATCGCCGAGCAGGTCAGCATCCCCGGCTTCCGTAAGGGCAAGGTCCCGCCGGCGATCATCGACCAGCGAGTCGGCAAGGCCGCCGTGCTGGAGCACGCCGTCAACGAGGGTCTGGACGGTTTCTACCGTGCGGCCGTCGAGGAGAACGACGTGCGCCCGCTCGGACGCCCCTCCGCCGACATCACCGAGTGGCCGGCCGAGGCCGACTTCTCGGGCGACCTCCTCCTCACCATCGAGGTCGACGTCCGCCCCGAGATCACGCTCCCGAAGCTCGACGACATCACCATCACGGTCGACGCCGCCGAGATCGCGGACAGCGACATCGACGAGGAGCTCGACAACCTGCGCAGCCGCTTCGGCACGCTCGTCACCGTCGACCGTCCGGCCAAGAAGGGCGACTTCGCCCAGATCGACCTGACCGCCGAGATCGGTGGCGAAGAGGTCGACACCGCCGCGAACATCTCCTACGAGATCGGCTCGGGCGAGCTCATCGAGGGCATCGACGAGGCGCTCGACACGCTGACCGCCGGCGAGACCACCACCTTCGAGGCCCCGCTCATGGGCGGCGACCACGAGGGCGAGAACGCGCAGATCACCGTCACGCTCAACGCCGTCAAGGAGCGCGAGCTGCCGGAGGCGGACGACGACTTCGCCCAGATCGCCAGCGAGTTCGACACCATCGCAGAGCTGCGCGACAGCCTCCGCACCCAGGTGGAGCGCTCGAAGGCGTTCGGCCAGGGCACCTCCGCCCGCGACCAGCTCGTCGACACGCTCCTCGAGCTCGTCGAGATCCCGGTTCCGGAGCAGCTCGTCGAGGACGAGGTCCACCGTCACCTCGAGCAGGAGAACCGCCTCGAGGACGACGTGCACCGCGCCGAGGTCACCGAGTCGAGCCAGAAGACGTTCCGCACGCAGATCCTCCTCGACGAGGTCTCCAGCGCCGAGGACGTCAAGGTCAGCCAGGACGAGCTCACCCAGTACCTCATCCAGGGCGCGGCGCAGTATGGCATGGACCCGAACGAGTTCGTCAAGATCCTCAGCGAGAACGGCCAGATCCCGTCGATGGTCGGAGAGGTCGCCCGCAACAAGGCCCTCGCGATCGTCCTCGGCAAGGTGAAGGTCGTCGACAGCAACGGCAAGCCGGTCGACCTCAGCGAGTTCACCGCCGTCGCCTCCGGTGACGACGAGGACGAGACCGCCGACGAGGCGACCGAGGCTCCGGCCGAGGAGGCCGCCGAGGCCCCCGCCGCCGAGGAGAAGCCGAAGAAGAAGGCTCCCGCCAAGAAGGCTCCCGCGAAGAAGCCCGCCAAGAAGGCCGCGGACGCGGAGTAATCCACATCACGACGAAGGCCGGGTGCGCATGCGCCCGGCCTTCGTCGTTTCCAGGACCAGGACGAGGGGACGACGATGGACGAGTGGCAGCGACGCATCGACGCCGTGTGGGACGATGCGGCGACCCGGGGTGAGGAGGCGACGCTCGCCGCGATCCTGGCCCTCGCGGCCGCGCGGCCCGACGACGCGCTCGGGATGTACGAGACCGCCGGCGCCTACGACTTCGCGGGCCGGGAGGCCGAGGCCGAGCCGCTCTACCGCCGCGCCCTCGACGCCGGGCTTGCCGAGCCGGAGCGCACCCGCGCGACCATCCAGCTCGCCAGCACGCTCCGCAACCTCGACCGCCCGGAGGAGGCGGTGGAGCTGCTGCGCGACCTCCTCGCCGCACGCCCGGACGACCCGCTCGCAGCCGACGCGCGCGCCTTCGCCGCCCTCGCGCTCTTCGACCTCGGCCTGCACGCCGACGCCCTGCGGGAGTCGCTGACGGCCCTGTCGCCCCACCTGGGCCGCTACGGTCGCGCCGTCGGGGCGTACGCCGCCGAGCTCGACGACGAGTGACTCCGGCCCCGCACCTCCCGCGCCACGGCTCTCTGCCCAGGGCGAACACCACCGAAATGGCCGTGGCGCTCCGATAGATTCGATTCCAAGCGACAAGGAAACGGAGCGAACATGGCCGACCTGGGTATCCAGCCCAATGTTTTCGACAGACTGCTGAAGGACCGCATCATCTGGCTCGGGTCCGAGGTCCGGGACGAGAACGCGAACGAGATCGCCGCGAAGCTGCTGCTCCTGGCCGCAGAGGACCCGAAGCGCGACATCTACCTCTACATCAACTCGCCCGGCGGCTCGATCACGGCCGGCATGGCGATCTACGACACCATGCAGTTCGTGCCGAACGACATCGTCACCGTGGGCATCGGCATGGCGGCCTCGATGGGCCAGCTCCTGCTCACCGCGGGCACCAAGGGCAAGCGGTACATCACGCCAAACGCGCGCGTCCTGCTGCACCAGCCGCACGGCGGCTTCGGCGGCACCGCGAGCGACATCCAGACCCAGGCCCAGCTCATCCTCGACATGAAGAAGCGCCTCGCCGAGATCACCGCCTCGGCAACCGGCAAGTCGGTCGAGCAGATCAACGCCGACGGCGACCGCGACCGCTGGTTCACCGCTCAGGAGGCGCTCGAGTACGGCTTCGTCGACCACATCCGCGAGTCGGCGCTCGACGTCGCGGGCGGCGGCGGCACCGACCAGGATTCGAACAAGTAGCGCAACGCCGGAAGGACTAAGGACATCACAATGAACATCCCCATGCTCGGCGGCGCCCCCGCCGGCGGCCAGGCCCTCGGCGGCGTGCAGGCGCCCGGCTCGCGCTACATCCTCCCCAGCTTCGAGGAGCGCACTGCCTACGGCTACAAGCGCCAGGACCCGTACGCGAAGCTCTTCGAGGACCGCATCATCTTCCTCGGCGTGCAGGTGGACGACGCCTCCGCCGACGACATCATGGCCCAGCTCCTCGTGCTCGAGAGCCAGGACCCGGACCGCGACATCGTCATGTACATCAACTCGCCCGGTGGCTCGTTCACCGCGATGACGGCGATCTACGACACGATGCAGTACATCCGCCCGCACATCCAGACGGTCGTGCTCGGCCAGGCCGCCTCGGCCGCCGCGGTCCTCACCGCCGCCGGCACTCCCGGCAAGCGCCTCGCCCTGCCGAACGCCCGCATCCTGATCCACCAGCCCGCCGTCGGCGAGGCCGGCCAGGGTCAGGCGTCCGACATCGAGATCCAGGCCCGCGAGATCCTGCGCATGCGCACGTGGCTCGAGGAGACGCTCGCGCGCCACTCGAACCGCTCGCAGGAGCAGGTCAACAAGGACATCGACCGCGACAAGATCCTGTCGGCGGACGAGGCCCTCGAATACGGCCTGATCGACCAGGTGCTCACCAGCCGCAAGACGCTGCCGGCACTGGTCAAGTAAGCAGCTCCACGCCGAAGGGCGGGACGGTCGCAGCGACCGCCCCGCCCTTCGGCGTCTCTGGGACCTGATCTGCTCTGGGCAGAAGCCCGTGTGACGTTATCGACCCGCCGGTGCGCACCATTGTCGTCCGCACAGGTTAGGCTCGTTGAGAAGACACCCGTGTAGTGGGAGGGGACGAGGGATGGCACGAATCGGGGAGAGCGCCGATCTGCTCAAGTGCTCCTTCTGCGGCAAGAGCCAGAAGCAGGTCCAGCAGCTGATCGCCGGTCCAGGCGTGTACATCTGCGACGAGTGCGTCGAGCTCTGCAACGAGATCATCGAGGAGCGCCTCGCCGAAGCCGGCGAAGAGGCCGCGAGCGAGTTCGAGCTGCCGAAGCCGAAGGAGATCTTCGGGTTCCTCGAGGAGTACGTCATCGGCCAGGAGGCCGCCAAGCGTTCGCTCGCCGTCGCCGTGTACAACCACTACAAGCGGGTGCGCGCCAAGCAGACCATCACCGCGGCCGACGCCATCGACGACGTCGAGATCGCCAAGAGCAACATCCTGCTGATCGGCCCCACCGGCTGCGGCAAGACCTATCTGGCGCAGACGCTCGCGCGCCGCCTCAATGTGCCGTTCGCGGTCGCCGACGCGACCGCGCTCACCGAGGCCGGATACGTCGGCGAAGACGTCGAGAACATCCTCCTCAAGCTGATCCAGGCCGCCGACTACGACGTCAAGCGCGCCGAGACCGGCATCATCTACATCGACGAGGTCGACAAGATCGCCCGCAAGGCCGAGAACCCGTCCATCACGCGCGACGTGTCGGGCGAGGGCGTGCAGCAGGCGCTGCTGAAGATCCTCGAGGGCACGGTCGCCTCCGTGCCGCCGCAGGGCGGCCGCAAGCACCCGCACCAGGAGTTCATCCAGATCGACACGACGAACGTGCTGTTCATCGTGGCCGGCGCCTTCGCGGGGCTGGAAGAGATCATCTCGTCCCGCGCGGGCAAGAAGGGCATCGGCTTCGGCGCCCCGCTGCACTCCAAGGGCGACGACATCAACCTCTTCAGCGAGGTCCTGCCGGAAGACCTGCACAAGTTCGGGCTCATCCCGGAGTTCATCGGCCGCCTGCCCGTCGTCACGACGGTCACCCAGCTCGACCAGAGTGCGCTGATGCAGATCCTCACCGAGCCGAAGAACGCCCTCGTGCGCCAGTACCAGCGCATGTTCGAGCTCGACGGCGTGCAGCTCGAGTTCGAGCACGCCGCCCTCGAGTCGATCGCCGACCTCGCCGTGCTGCGCAAGACCGGTGCCCGCGGCCTCCGCGCCATCATGGAGGAGGTGCTCGGCCCGATCATGTTCGAGGTGCCGTCCAGCTCCGAGGTCGCCCGCGTGGTCGTCACCAAGGAGGCGGTGCTCGAGAACGCCGCCCCCACGATCGTCCCGCACCGCACCCGCCGCGAAGAGAAGTCGGCCTAGCCGACTCCGTCCCGCCTGCTCACGCCTCCGGACGGAGTGCGGGAGCGGTGAGTCCGTCGGCGCCCTCGCGCGCGCGGATGAGCCACTGAGGCGAGCGCGTCACCACCAGCCACGCCGGCAGGATCGCCAGGCACAGGATCGGCAGTACCGCCACGCTCTGCGTCACCGCCAGCGCCACGAAGATCGCGATCCAACCGTCCCGCGCGACGGCGACGGTCATCCCGAGCACACCGGAGGCGACGGCGACCGGCAACGGGATGCCCGGCACGAGAGCCGACGCGAGCAGCCCGATCGCCGCACCGATGAAGACCGCCGGGAACACCCGCCCGCCGCGGAAGCCCGCGCTGGCCGCGACGAGCAGCGCCACGACCTTCACCAGCACGATCACCAGCAGCTGCACCGCCGAGTAGTCCGCCCGGTCGTGGATCAGCTCGCCCATCTGCGTCAGCCCCTTGAACAGCGTCACCGGGCCACCGATGACGCCCAGGATGCCGAGCACGACACCGCCCGCGAGCGACACGAGGAGCGGGTTGCGCAGGCTGTGGAAGGCGCGATGCACCGCGGGGAAGGCCCAGGCGCCCAGGACGCCCAGCAGCGCCGCCACGGTCGCGATCACGAACGCGGCGACGACGTCGGGCCAGTGCACGTCGGTGTACGCGGGCATCGGCACCCCGAACTGCGGATGCGACAGCAGCGTCATCGTCTCGGACCCGGCAGCCGCGGCGACGAGCGGCAGGAACAGCCGGTCCCAGAGCGCCCCGCCGCCCGGCGCGGCCGCGACGATCCCGGTGAAGACGAGGGCGGCGGCGACGGGCGTGCCGAACATCGCGCCGATCGTGGCGGAGGCGGCCATCAGCAGCACCAGCTCGGTCGGCACGCGTTTCCACAGCCGGGCCACCAGCGCCACGAGCAGGCCGGCGTTGATCGCGATGATCGGGTTCTCCGGCCCGAGGCTCACCCCGCCGGCGAGGCCGAGCACCGCGGCCAGCGCGAGCGACGGAACGACGGCAGGCGGGAGCGGCGTCGTCACCAGCTCGGTCGTGGCGGAGTCGGGGCCGGCATGGCCGGGGACCAGCCAGACGACGAGCCCGACCGCGGCGCCGGTCACGGTCAGGACGAGGAAGATCCACCACCCCGATGCCCCGTCCACGCCGATCGCGCCCGGCAGGGCCGTCCAGAGCGCCTTCTGCAGCACGTCGGCGAGCTCGTCGAGGAGCCAGAGCGAGAAGGCCGACAGCACCCCGATCAGCAGGGCCGGGATGCTGAGCAGCAGCAGCGTGCGGACCGTGGGCGCCGGCATCGGGCGCACCGGTCCGGCTGCGCTCATGGAGGCCCCCTTCCCGCGGCATCTGCGCCCAGGCTAGGGCCGCCCGCGGGAAGGGGGCTAGTACCGAGTGATCACCGCGCCCGAGTGATCATCGGGTCCGCGTGGTCACGAGGCCCGGCTAGCCGCCGAGGCCGCGCCGCTTCAGCAGCGGCTCGATCACCGCGTCGCGCCCGCGGAAGTCGCGGTAGGCCTCCAGCGGGTCCTTCGAACCGCCGACGCCGAGCAGGCGCGAGCGGAAGCGGTCGCCGTTCGCGCGGTTGAGGCCGCCGTTCTCCTTGAACCACTCGACCGTGTCCGCGTCGAGCACCTCGCTCCAGATGTAGGAGTAGTAGCCCGCGTCGTATCCGCCCGAGAAGGTGTGGGCGAAGTAGGTGCTCGCGTAGCGCGGCGGGATGGCCGGGGCGTCGAGTCCGACCGCGGCGAGGGCCTGCGCCTCGAACGCGGCGACATCCTCCACCGCGTCGTCGGCGGTGATGGAGTGCCAGGCCTGGTCGAGCAGGGCCGCCGCGAGGTACTCGCTGGTCGCGAAGCCCTCGTTGAACGACTCGGAGGCGTGCAGCCGGTCGACGAGCTCCTGCGGCATCCGCTCGCCCGTCACGTGGTGCACGGCATAGTTCTCGACGATCTCGGGCCAGAGCATCCACATCTCGTTGACCTGGCTCGGGAACTCGACGAAGTCGCGGAACACGTTGGTCCCGGCGAACTTCGGGTAGGTGACCCGGGCGAACAGCCCGTGCAGCGCGTGCCCGAACTCGTGGAAGAGGGTGTTCGTCTCGTCGTAGGTGAGGAGGGTGGGCTCACCGGCGGCAGGCTTCGGGACGTTGAGGTTGTTGACGACGACCGTGGGCGTCCCGAGGAGCTCCGACTGCGAGATCAGCGGGTTCATCCAGGCTCCGCCGCGCTTGGAGTCCCGCGTGTAGAGGTCGAGGATGTAGAGGCCGAGCTCGCTGCCGTCCTCGTTGCGCACCTCGAAGACGCGCGCCTCGGGGTGGTAGGCGACCAGATCGGGCCGCTCCGCGAAGGTGATGCCGTACAGGCTGGTCGCGGCGTGGAAGACGCCGTCGTGCAGCACCCGCTCGGCCTCGAAGTACGGCCGCATGGCGGCGAAGTCCACGTCGTACTTCTCCTGGCGCACCTTCTCGGTCAGGTGGGCCCAGTCCCAGCTCTGCACCGTGTCGCCGTCCGGCAGCTGGCGCTCGAGGTCCGCCTGCTCGGCGCGGGCGTTGCGGGCGGCGGGAGGGGCGAGCCGGCCGAGCATGTCGGCGACGGCCTGCGGGGTGCGGGCGGTCTCGTCGGCGGTCACGAACGCCGCGTGCGTGTCGAAGCCGAGCAGGCGGGCGCGCTCGGCGCGCAGCCGCGTGATCTCGAGCACGAGCTCGCGGTTGTCGTTGTCGCCGCCGTGGATGCCGCGCGAGCGGGAGGCCGTCATGATCCGCTCGCGCACGTCGCGGCGGGTGAGCGAGGCGAGCCACGGGTGCCCCGTCGGGAGCACGAGGGTGACGACGTACTTGCCATCCAATCCGCGCTCGCGCGCGGCCTCCGCCGCCGCCGAGATCTCGCCCTCGCCGAGACCGGCGAGCTCGTCGGCCGAGTCGAGCACGACCGCGAGCTCGTTCGTGTCGGCCAACAGATTCTTCTCGAACCGGGTCGTCAGCGTCGACAGGCGCTGGTTGTACTCGCGCAGGCGCTCCTTGTCGGCGTCGTCGAGGCCGGCGCCGGCGAGGGTGAACTCGGTGTGGTAGCGCTCGACGAGGTAGCGGGACTCCGCATCCAGATCGAGGTCGTCGAGCTGCGCGTGCACGGCGGCGATGCGCGCGTACAGTGCCGGGTTCAGCAGGATGGCGTCCTGGTGGGCGGCCAGCTGCGGCGCGATCTCCTCCTCGAGGGCGTTGGTGAAGTCCGTGCTGTCGGAGGAGCTCTTGTTGAAGAAGACCTCGGCGACGCGCTGGAGCACGCCCCCCGAGCGCTCGAGCGGCAGGAACGTGTTCTCGAATGTCGGCGGCTCGGGGGAGGCCGTGATGGCCTCGACCTCGGCGAGCTGCTCCTCGAAGCCGCGGTCGAAGGCGGGCCGGTAGTGCTCGTCCCGGATCTCGGCGAACGGGGGCAGCTGGTAAGGGAGGGTGCTGGGGGAGAAGAACGGATTAGTGTCTGCCATCGACCCAGCCTAGGGCCGAGGGAGGCGGCGGTGCAAAGAGACTTCTGCAAACAGAGCGTTGCAAACAATCACGTGCAAAGAAGTGCTTGCAAAGAAGTCTTTGCGATTGTATCCTCGTTCCATGTCCACCGAAGAAGACCGCGACGCGACCCCGGCTGAGCAGAAGCCGCCGGCGATCTCGCACCCCATGCACGACGCCCTCGGGATGGAGGCGCTGCGCGCCCTCGCCCATCCGCTGCGCGTCGAGATCATGAACGAGCTGTCCGACTTCGGACCGGCGACCGCCAGCGGTCTCGCCGAGCGTCTGGGGGAGTCCAGCGGGTCCACCAGCTACCACCTCCGCCAGCTCGCCAAGCACAACATCATCGTCGAGGACACGGAGCGCGGCTCCGGCCGCGAGCGCTGGTGGCGCATGTCTCCCGGCGGCGTCACCATCGGCTCGCTCGAGACGCTGGCCACCCCCGCCGGACGGGAGGCCAACGAGCTGATCTCGCGCGAGTGGCAGCAGAACAACGAGCGCCGCCTCACCGCGTTCGTGCGCCGCGGTCTCGACGTCTACGGGGCCGAGTGGATGCAGGCGAGCACGCTCTCGACCTCCCACCTCGAGCTCACGATCGATCAGCTCGCCGAGTTCGGCCGCGAGTACTACGCGCTGCAGGAGCGGCTGCGCGAGCAGTGGAAGACCCAGGACACCGAGGGTCGCAAGCGCGTCCAGGTGCAGTTCAACGCGTTCCCGCTGGTGGAGGCCAGCGAGCGATGACCACCGCGCCCGAGCCGCGCGTGCGCCGGTCGCCGATGGGGGCCGGGTTCAACCGCCTGTGGACCGCCGCCATCGCCAGCAACCTCGCCGACGGCATCGGGCGCACGGCGGTCCCGCTGATCGCCACCACCCTCACGCGCGACCCCGCCCTGATCGCGGGCGTGACGGCCGTGACGTTCCTCCCGTGGCTGCTGTTCGGCATCCCGGCCGGGATGCTCCTCGACCGGGTCGACCGGCGCATCGCGATGGCCGTCGCCAACAGCCTGCGGTTCGCTGTGGCGGCCTTGCTCGCGGCACTGATCTCCGCGGACGCGCTCACCATCTGGTGGCTGTATGCGTGCGTGCTGCTGTTCGGTCTGGGCGAGACGGTGTTCGACAACGCGACCACGACGGTCGTGCCGAGCCTCGTCGGCCGCGATCAGCTCGACCGGGCGAACGGCCGGATGCAGTCGGCCGAGATCGTCGTGCAGAACTTCATCGCGACCCCCATCGCCGGCTTCCTGTTCGCGGTCGCACTCGTGCTGCCGGTCTGGCTGACCGGTTCAGGGTTCCTCATCGCGGGTCTGCTCGCACTGACGATCCCTGCCGCCGCCGCCCGGGCGCACGTCCAGGCCACGGAGGCCGAGCTGGCGTCGGGGGAGGCGGTCGCCCGTCCCGGGATGGGCGCCGTCGTGCGGTTCCTCGCCGGGCACCGGTTCCTGCGCACGATGATCGTGCTCACGTCGCTCACGGCGTCGGCGCTCGCGTTCGCGCAGGGGAGCGTCGTGCTGCTGCTCCTGCAGACCTTCTCGGTGCCCGAGGCCCTGATCGGCGTCGTGACCGCCGGTGTGGGCCTCGGCGCCCTGGTCGGCGCGCTCCTCTCGAGCGCCCTCGTCGCGCGCTTCGGGCGCGGGCGGATCATGTTCTGGTCCATCCTCGTCAGCGGCGTCGGGGTCCTCGGGGTCGGCGTCACGGCCAACGTGGTCGTGGCCATCGCCAGCTACGCGGTCGGCGCGTTCGGCGTCGCCGTCTGGAACGTGCCGTGGGGCGCGCTCCGTCAGGCCCTCATCCCGGGCGACATGCTCGGCCGGGCGATGGGCATCGTCCGCACGATCGGCTGGGGGCTCACCCCGATCGCGACCGTGCTCGGCGGGTTCGTCGCCCGCATCGACCTCCGGCTGCCGTTCGTCATCGGCGGCGGCGTGGTCGTCGTCCTCACCCTCGTGTCCATGCGGCTGCTGTTCAGCGCCCGCACCTACGACGGCGGCTCCGCGGAGCCGACGCCCCAGCCCGTCCCGGAAGGATCCGCCTCATGACCGCTTACGTGCTCCCGGCCCGCCGGCCGTGGACCCATCGCACCGCACTCCGCCTCGGCCGCGCGCTCACCGCGTGGGGCGCCCGCCCCGTCCGCCGCTCGCCGGCCTATGCAGAGCGCCTTGCCCTCGTCGAGGCCACGCGCGACAGCGCCGCGCGTGTCGTGGCGGGGCTTCCGCGTTAGAGCGCGCCGACGGAGGGCTCAGACCTCGTCGTAGTCGGTGGCCTGCTGCTCGACCGGCTGCGTGATCGTGGCGGAGTCCTCCTGCGGGTTGTACCGCACCACGGTGCCGTCGTCCAGCTCGACGACCGGACGGCCCTCCAGCCAGGTGAGGGTCCAGCGCCAGCCCTCGGTCGCCACGTCCGTGGCGACCAGTTCCTCCTCGACGGTCGACACCGCGTAGGTGACGACCTCGGGGAGGTTCTCGGGCGGGGTCGCGCCGACGGCCCATCGGGTTCCGAGCTGCATCAGCCCTGACCCGCCAGGTCGATCTCGTAGGTCACCCACGAGGTGCGGGAGGCGACGGCGTCGTAGACGCGCTGGGCGTCCGTGTTGTCCTGGGCGGTGATCCACTGGACGACGCCGAGCCGGCGCTCCTCGGCCAGCGACCGCACGTGGTCGATCAGCGCGCGTCCGATGCCCGAGCCGCGCTCGCTCTCCAGGACGAACAGGTCGTCGAGGAAGAGACCGCGGTCGCCTTCCAGCGGGCGTGCGAACTCGCGCACGTGCGCGAGCCCCACGATGCGGTCGCCGTCGCTGTCGACGGCGACGTAGCCCTGCTCCTCGTGCTCGGGAGCGGTGAGCCACGACCAGAGCACGAGGGCCCTCTGGTCGGTCAGCTCGGTCTCGTAGAACTCCGCGTACTTCGAATACAGCTCAAGCCAGGCAAAGAAATCTCCGTCCCTGACCGGTCGGACCTCGATCGTCATGGGTTACTCCGTTCGCCTTCCCCATACGGCCACGAGAGCCGCCTGCGTGTTCTGACCATATCCCGATCCTGTTCAGGGGACGAGATCGTAGGTCACCCACTTGGTCTTCTGTGCGACGGCGTCGTAGAGGCGACGCGCCGTCTCATTGTCCTTCGCGGTGATCCAGCGCACCACCGACAGGCCGCGATCGCGGGCCGCGTCGCGGAGGAATTCGAGCAGCTGCCTGCCCGCTCCTTCGCCGCGCGCGTCGGGCGAGACGAACAGGTCGTCGAGGTAGAGGCCCTTGCTGCCGTCGAGCGGGCGCACGAACTCGCGGACGTGCGCGACGCCCACCGGGGTGCCCTCGTCGTCGATCGCGAAGTACGCCTCCAGCTCGTTGCCGGGGTCGGTGATCCAGCTCCACACGAGGAGCGCCTTCTGGTCGGTCACGGGGTTCTCGTAGAAGTCCCCGTACCCCGCATAGAGGTCGAGCCAGGTGAAGAACTCGTTGTCCTCCACCTTCCGGACGGTCGCCGTCATCGTTTCTCCTCGTTCGGGGCCTGAGAAAGCAGAATATCGGTGACCGCCAGCTCGTCGGCGGATGCGAAACGCAGTTCGGCGATTCTGCCGACCGAGCGGAGGTCGCCGGCGGCGGACTCGATGGCGGCGATCTCGGCCGCCGGGCCCGCGATGACAGCCGAGTCGACGGGGGTGCGCTGCGAGGCCTTCGCGGCCGTCTTGGCGCCGCGGATGCCCGTCAGGGCGCGCCCGACGATCGCGAGCACCGCGCGCTGATCGGCGGTCTGCGGGGCCACCTCGTCGGCGGTCGGCCACGGCGCGACGTGCACGGAGCCCTCGGCGGACCAGCTCCACGCCTCCTCCGCCGCGAACGGCAGCACGGGCGCCAGCAGGCGCAGGAACGCCGAGAGGGCGACGCGCAGGGCGACGACGGCGGAGACCTGCTCCGCGTTCGCCTCGCCGTACGCACGCTCCTTGACCAGCTCGAGGTAGTCGTCGCAGAACGTCCAGAAGAACGTCTCGACGATCTCGAGGGCGCGGGCGTGGTCGTACGCGTCGAGCGCCGCGGTGGCGTCGCCGATCACGTCGGAGAGGTTCTGCAGCATCCCGACGTCGAGCGGGCTGGTGACCTGCTCGAGATCGAGGGAGGCGGGCGCCTCGAAGCCGAGGATGAACTTCGCCGCGTTGAGCAGCTTGATGGCCAGGCGGCGGCCGATCTTGATCTGCGTCGGGTTCTGCGGGTCGAACGCCGCGTCGGTGCCGAGGCGCGAGGAGGCGGCCCAGTAGCGCACGGCGTCCGAGCCGTGGCGCTCCAGGATGTCGGCGGGGGTGACGACGTTGCCCTTCGACTTCGACATCTTCTTGCGGTCGGGGTCGACGATGAAGCCGGAGATGGCGGCGTTGCGCCACGGCACGACGTCGTTCTCGAGCTGCGAGCGCAGGAGGGTCGAGAAGAGCCAGGTGCGGATGATGTCCTGGCCCTGCGGGCGCAGGTCGAAGGGGTAGACCGCGTCGAACAGCTCGCCGTCGCGCTCCCAGCCGCCCGCGAGCTGCGGGGTCAGGGAGGAGGTCATCCAGGTGTCCATCACGTCGAGCTCGCCGACGAAGCCGCCGGCCTGGCCGCGCTGCGACTCGTCGTAGCCCGGGGCGGGGTCGGACGACGGGTCGACCGGGAGCTGCTCCTCGGTCGGCAGGATGGGCTGGTCGTGCACCGGGTTGCCGTCGGCGTCGAGCGGGTACCAGACCGGGATCGGCACGCCGAAGAAGCGCTGGCGAGAGATCAGCCAGTCGCCCGTGAGGCCGTTGACCCAGTTCTCGTAGCGCACGCGCATGAAGTCAGGGTGCCAGTCGATCTCCTGGCCGAGCTCGATCAGACGCTGGCGCAGCTGCTCGTCGCGGGCGCCGTTCTTGACGTACCACTGCCGGGTCGAGACGATCTCGAGCGGCTTGTCGCCCTTCTCGAAGAACTTGACCGGGTGCTGGATGGGCTTCGGGTCGCCGATCAGGTCGCCGGAGGCGCGCAGCAGCTCCACCACGGCCTGCTTGGCCGAGAAGGTGGTCTTGCCGGCGAGCTCGGCGTAGGCGGCCTTGCCCTCGGCGCTCTCGATCGCCGCGGGCGGCTCGCTCACGATGCGGCCGTCGAAGCCGATGATCGCGCGGTTCGGCAGGTCGAGCTCGCGCCACCAGGTGACGTCGGTGATGTCGCCGAAGGTGCAGATCATCGCGATGCCGCTGCCCTTGTCGGGCTGCGCGAGGTGGTGGGCGACGACGGGGACCTCGACGCCGAAGACCGGCGTGCGCACCGTGGTGCCGAAGAGCGGCTGGTAGCGCTCGTCGTCCGGGTGGGCGACGAGGGCGACACAGGCGGGCAGCAGCTCCGGTCGCGTGGTCTCGATGTAGACGGGGCCGTCGGCGCCGTGGAACGCGACGCGGTGGTACGCGCTCGGCTGCTCGCGGTCCTCGAGCTCGGCCTGGGCGACGGCGGTGCGGAAGGTGATGTCCCAGAGCGTGGGGGCGAGGGCCTGGTACGCCTCCCCGCGCTGGATGTTGCGGAGGAAGGCGAGCTGCGACGTCCGCAGGGACTCGTGCCCGATGGTGCGGTAGGTCTGCGACCAGTCGACGGAGAGGCCGAGCGAGCGCCAGAGCGCCTCGAACTGCTTCTCGTCCTCGACGGTGAGCCGCTCGCACAGCTCGATGAAGTTGCGGCGCGAGATCGGCTTCTGGTCGGCCGCCTTGCTGCTCTTGTTGTCGCCGCCCTCGAACGGCGGGACGAAGTCCGCCTCGTAGGGGAGGGTCGGGTCGCAGCGCACGCCGTAGTAGTTCTGGACGCGGCGCTCGGTGGGCAGGCCGTTGTCGTCCCAGCCCATCGGGTAGAACACGTGCTCGCCGCGCATGCGGTGGTAGCGCGCGACGACGTCGGTGTGCGTGTAGCTGAAGACGTGACCGATGTGCAGCGACCCGGAGGCGGTCGGCGGGGGAGTATCGATCGAGTAGACGCAGTCCCGTCCAGCGGCCAGTGCGGCGTCGCGGTCGAAGCGGAAGGTGCCCTGCTGCTGCCAGCGGTCGCCCCACTTGGCTTCCAGCCCTTCGAGTGCGGGCTTCTCGGGCACGGGGTTCGCGGCGCTCATGGTCCTCCGGTTCGATATGTGCGGCACCGTGTCATCGGGGTGCCTGAGTGTGCGACCGTACAAGCGTACCGGAGGACCGCGGGGAGGCGCTCAGACCTCGTCGACGATAGGCTTTCTGCGCGCGGCGACGAGAGCGGCGACCAGGGTGATCGCGCTCATCAGGGCGAGCACGATGCCCGGGTGCCACCAGGCGTTGCCCGTGGCGCCGCCGAGCAGCAGCGTCAGCGCCGGCACGAACGCCGTCAGCAGGGCGGCGAGGCTGTAGGCGACCGACAGGCCGCTGTAGCGCACCTCGCTCGGGAACAGGTCGGACATGAGGCCGCCGAGACCCGCCCACGAGAGCGTGGGCAGGATGCCGCCGATGATCATGCTGCCCACGAGGATCGGGAACGTCGCGTACTGGAGCAGGAAGTACATCGGGAAGGCGATGATCAGCGTCCCGATCGCACCGATCATCACGACGCGCGCCGAGCCGATCCGCGTCGCCCAGACCCCGAAGAGCGGGATGGTCACGAGCTGCAGCAGGCCGCCGATGGTCGTCGCGACCAGCAGGTCCTGGAAGCTGAAGTGCAGGGTGGCCGTGCCGTAGTCGACCATGTAGGTGTTCATCAGCGAGTAGGAGCCGATGCCGAGCACGGCCGCTCCGATGGCGATGACGAAGCCGGACGGCGCCTTGCGGAACACGTCGAGGACGGGGAAGCGGTCGCGCGTGCCGGTCTCGAGCAGCTGCTTGAAGACGGGGGTCTCGTCGATCGACCAGCGCAGGTACAGCGAGACGAGCAGGAGGGGCAGGGCCGTCAGGAACGGCAGCCGCCATCCCCAGGCCGCGATCTGGTCGGCGGGGATCAGAGCGGTCATGGCGATGAAGACGACGGCGCTCAGGATGGAGCCGACCGGCGAACCGAGCTGGGGGAGCGCGGCGTAGAAGCCACGGCGCTTCGGGTTCGCGTACTCGGTCGCGAGCAGGATGGAGCCGCCCCACTCGCCGCCGAGCGAGAGCCCCTGCACGAGGCGCAGGACGACGAGGGCGATCGCGCCGAACCAGCCGGCCTGCGCGTAGGTGGGGAGCACGCCGACGAGGCCGGTGCCGACGCCCATCATGGCGATGGTGATGAGGAGGGTCGGGCGCCGGCCGATGCGGTCGCCCAGATGGCCGAAGACGATCGCCCCGATCGGGCGGATGACGAACCCGGCCGCGATAGTCAGGAACCCGGCGAGCACGCCGCCGAAGGCCCCGAGCGGCTGGAAGAACAGCGGCCCCACGAAGAACGCGCTGAAGTACGCGAACAAGTAGAAGTCGTACGACTCGAGCGCGGTGCCGACGAACGAGGCGATCGTCACGCGACGGGCCGTGCCGGGTGTGATGCCGGGTCGATCCGTCTCGCTGCGCACGGCGGTGGGGGTGGTAGTCACGGGTGTCCTTCGATTCGTTAATATGTGGACCGGGTCCAATAATAGGCATTCGAAAGGAACACCCGATGACGTCACCGCATTCCGGCTCCGGCCGACCCCGCGCCTCATCGCGGCGGATGCTGGCCGAGGCCGCGGGCGAACTCTTCCTCGAGCAGACCTACGCCCGCACCACCATCGACGACATCGCACGACGCGCCGGCGTCAGCCGCGCCACCTTCTTCAACTACTTCCCCGCCAAGAGCGACCTGCTCTGGCTCGAGGTCGACGAATCCCTCGACCGGTTCGCGGCGGCGCTCGCCGTGGTCGACGACACGCTCGCCCCGATGGACGCGGTGCTGGAGGCCGTGGTGCGTCTGGCGGAGGGCTTCGGCCCCGACCGGCTTCCGCTCGCGGTCACGCAGGTGGAGCTGATGGGAACGGACGCCGAGCTGCAGGCCTCGGGCCTCCCGCGCTTCCTCGAACTGGTACGCGTGGTCGCGGCCGCGATCGCCACCCGCATCGGCGAGGACCCGGACGCGCTGCTCCCGCGGGCGGCCGCGACCGCCGTCGTCGGCGCCGCCGTCGCCGCCGCCACCGTGTGGGCGCGCGCCGGGGTCCGCCGCGGCCCGCTCGCCCCGCTGGTCCGGTCCGCGGTCGAGCCGGTGTGCCGGGGCTACGCGAGTCTGCTCGTAAACGAGTAGAATCGACGGACTGACTACGACCCGGTCATCACCGGCGAGTCTTCGGAAGAACCGCGTCGCTCCGGCGGCGCCCAGTAGAACCGAACGGGGCCGGCCCGTCACAGCCGAAGAAGGAGAGGCCGCATCCGGCGACGCCGGCGGATGGGGCAAGCGGGGTGGTACCGCGACGGGCGTTCACGCGTCCGGCGTCCTCGTGCAGACCAGCGAACCTGCCAGGAGTGAGATGCCGTACCCCCAGTCCGCACCGGACGGAGCCGAGCCCGAGCGCTCGGACGCCCAGAACCGCGCCGATGTCGCGCCCAGCCCGGCCTTCCCCGAGATCGAGACCGGCATCCTCGCGTTCTGGAAGAAGGACGACACGTTCCGCGCCTCCATCGCGAACCGCGAGGGCGCGCCCGAGTGGGTGTTCTACGACGGGCCGCCGTTCGCCAACGGCCTCCCGCACTACGGTCACCTGCTGACCGGCTACGCCAAGGACGTCTTCCCGCGCTTCCAGACCATGCGCGGCAAGCAGGTGCACCGCCGCTTCGGCTGGGACACCCACGGCCTCCCGGCCGAGCTCGAGGCGGAGCGGCAGCTCGGCCTGACCGACAAGAGCCAGATCGAGGAGATGGGCATCGCCGCCTTCAACCAGGCGGCCAAGGAGTCCGTGCTGCGCTACACGAAGGAGTGGCAGGAGTACGTCACCCGTCAGGCGCGCTGGGTCGACTTCGACAACGACTACAAGACGCTCGACGTCACCTACATGGAGTCGGTGATCTGGGCGTTCAAGCAGCTGCACGGGAAGGGCCTCGCCTACGAGGGCTACCGCGTGCTGCCCTACTGCTGGCGCGACCAGACGCCGCTGTCGAACCACGAGCTCCGGATGGACGACGACGTCTACAAGATGCGTCAGGACCAGACGGTCACGGTCACCTTCCCGCTGGTCGGGTCGAAGGCCGAGGCGCTCGGGCTGACCGGCGTGCGCGCGCTCGCCTGGACGACGACGCCGTGGACCCTGCCGACCAACCTGGCCCTCGCGGTCGGCCCGGAGATCACCTACGCGGTCGTGCCCGCCGGCCCGGACGGTGCCGCCGACACGCACGGCGGTGCCGAGGACGACGTGCTGAGCGGCGAGTACCTCATCGCCGCCGACCTGCTCGGCAACTACGCGAAGGACCTCGGCTACGAGTCCGCCGCGGACGCGCAGGCCGCCGTCTCGCGCACCGTGCTCGGCCGCGACCTGGAGGACGTGCACTACGACCGTCTGTGGGACTACTACGCGGACGCCGAGACCTACGGCACGCAGAACGCGTGGCGCATCCTCGTGGACGACTACGTCAGCACCGAGGACGGCACCGGCATCGTGCACCAGGCTCCGGCCTACGGCGAGGACGACCAGCGCGTCTGCGAGGCCGCCGGCATCCCGATGATCATCTCCGTCGACGACGGCGCGCGCTTCCTCCCGGCCGTCAGCGATGTCGAGGGCCTGCAGGTGTTCGACGCGAACAAGCCGCTGACGAAGCTCCTGAAGGACCAGGGCCGGCTGCTCCGTCAGGCGAGCTACGAGCACTCCTACCCGCACTGCTGGCGCTGCCGCAACCCGCTGATCTATAAGGCGGTGTCCAGCTGGTTCGTCCGCGTCACGGAGTTCCGGGACCGGATGGGCGAGCTCAACCAGCAGATCAACTGGGTGCCGGAGAACGTCAAGGACGGCCAGTTCGGCAAGTGGGTCGCGGGCGCCCGTGACTGGTCGATCTCCCGCAACCGGTACTTCGGCTCGCCGATCCCGGTGTGGAAGAGCGACGACCCGGCGTACCCGCGCACCGACGTCTACGGCTCGCTGGAGGAGCTGGAGCGCGACTTCGGGCGCCTGCCGCAGAACGCGGCGGGGGAGCCCGACCTGCACCGCCCGTTCATCGACGACCTCACCCGCCCGAACCCGGACGACCCGACGGGCCGCTCGACGATGCGTCGCATCCCGGACGTGCTCGACGTGTGGTTCGACTCGGGCTCGATGCCGTTCGCGCAGGTGCACTACCCGTTCGAGAACCAGGACTGGTTCGACACCCACAGCCCGGCGGACTTCATCGTCGAGTACATCGGCCAGACGCGCGGCTGGTTCTACCTGCTGCACACGCTGTCGACGGCGCTGTTCGACCGCCAGGCCTTCAAGAACGTGATCAGCCACGGGATCGTGCTGGGCAGCGACGGGCAGAAGATGTCGAAGTCGCTGCGCAACTACCCCGACGTCAACGAGGTCTTCGACCGCGACGGCTCGGACGCGATGCGCTGGTTCCTCATGGCGAGCCCCGTGCTGCGCGGCGGCAACCTGGTCGTGACCGAGGAGGGCATCCGCGAGGGCGTCCGCCAGGTGCTGCTGCCGCTGTGGAGCACGTGGTACTTCTTCTCGCTCTACGCCAACGCGACGGGATACGAGGCCAAGCGCTCCGTGGACTCCACGGACGTGCTCGACCGCTACCTGCTGGCGAAGACGCGCGATCTGGTGGAGGCCGTGACGGCCGACCTGGAGGGCTTCGACTCCACGCTGGCCTCGGCCAAGCTGCGCGACTTCGCCGACGTGCTGACCAACTGGTACGTGCGCCGGTCGCGCGACCGGTTCTGGACCGGCGTGGCGGAGGACGGCAGCGGCAGCGAGGCGTTCGACACCCTGTACACGGTGCTCGAGACGCTCACCCGCGTCGCGGCGCCGCTCCTGCCGCTCGTCACCGAGCAGATCTGGAAGGGTCTGACCGGCGGCCGCAGCGTGCACCTGACCGACTGGCCCGACGCGGCCGAGTTCCCCGCCGACGACGCGCTCGTCGACGCGATGGACCGCATCCGGGCGATCAGCTCGACGACCCTGTCGCTGCGCAAGCAGGCCGGTCTGCGCGTGCGCCTGCCGCTGGCGGCGCTCACAGTGGTGGCCGAGAACGTGGACGCGCTGCGGCCGTTCGAGGCCATCCTGCGCGACGAGCTCAACGTGAAGTCCGTGGAGCTGGTCGAGCTCCAGGAGGGCAGCGCGTCGGCGTACGGCATCACCAGCAAGCTGACCGTGAACGCGCGTGCCGCGGGCCCGCGCCTCGGCAAGCAGGTGCAGCAGGTCATCGGCGCCGCCCGTGCCGGCGACTGGAGCGAGCACGACGGCGTCGTGACCGTCGGCGGCATCGAGCTCGTCGAGGGGGAGTACGAGCTCGTCCTCGAGACCGCCCAGGCCGACGAGGAGTCGTCCAGCGCGCTCGCCCTGCTGGCGGGCGGCGGCTTCGTGCTGCTCGACACCCGCACCACCCCGGAGCTGGAGGCCGAGGGCCTGGCGCGCGATGTCATCCGCGCCGTGCAGGACACCCGCAAGGCGGCCGGCCTCGACGTGAGCGACCGCATCCGCCTCGCCCTGACCTTCGAGCACGAGGACGACGCGCGCGCGCTCGGCCTCGCGGCGGACGTCGACATCGCGAGCGAGACCCTCGCGCTCGAGCTCGTTGTCGGCGCGGCGGCATCCGGATTCGAGAAGGCCTTCACGGCCGGGCAGTTCGCGAACGCGGGCGGGTTCACCGTCGGCGTGACCAGGATGGAGGAGTCGTGAGCGACGACATTCCCGAGGACGAGTGGCGCGACCAGGCGGAGGCCGTCTACCAGGCGCTGCTCGCCCGCGTCGGCGAGGGGGCTCCGGAGCGCCGGCTCGACGCGACCCGCCGCGCCGTCGAGCTGCTGGGCGACCCGCAGCGGGCCTACCCGATCGTGCACATCACCGGCACGAACGGCAAGACGTCGACCAGCCGCATCGTCGAGAGCCTGCTGCGCGCCTACGGGCTGCGCACGGGCCTCCTGACGAGCCCGCACCTGGTGCGCTTCAACGAGCGCATCGTGATCGACGGCCACCCGGTCTCGGACGAGGAGCTCGTCCGCAACTGGGACGACGTGCGCCCGTATCTGGAGATCGTCGACGCCGAGCTGGAGGAGGCCGGCAAGCCGCCGCTCACCTTCTTCGAGGCGCTGACGGCCCTGGCCTACGCGGTCTTCGCCGACTCTCCCGTCGACGTCGCCGTGATCGAGGTCGGGATGGGCGGCGAGTGGGACTCGACGAACGTCGGCGACGGCCAGGTGGCCGTGTTCACGCCGATCTCGCTCGACCACACGAAGGCGCTCGGCGACACGGTCGAGGAGATCGCACGGACCAAGTCCGGCATCATCAAGCCGTCCGCGGACGTCGTGACCTCGGCGCAGACCCCCGAGGCGCTCGACGTGCTGCGGGAGGCCGCGGCCCTCACGGAGTCGAGCCTCGCCCTGCAGCCGCGCGACTTCGACGTCGCGGAGACCAAGGTCGCCGTCGGCGGCCAGCTCGTGACCGTCCGCGGACGCGCGGCCACCTACGAGGACGTCTTCCTGCCGCTCTACGGCGACCACCAGGCGCAGAACGCCGCCGTGGCCGTCGCCGCGGTCGAGACGTTCCTCGGGCGCGGCTCACAGCCGCTCAAGGCCGATCTGGTGGAGGAGGGCTTCGCCACCGCCACGTCGCCCGGCCGGCTGCAGCTCATCGGGATCGAGCCGACCATCCTGGTCGACGCCGCGCACAACCCGGCGGGCGCGGCGTCGCTCGCCGACGCCCTGCGCCGGTACTTCGACTTCGACGAGCTCACCTTCGTGCTCGGCGCCCTCGCCGACAAGGACACCCGCGGCGTCGTCCGCGCGCTCGCGCCCGTCGCCACGCAGTTCTTCGTGACGCAGCCGGCCAGCGAACGCGCGCTGGACGCCGAGGAACTCGGCGACATCGTGCGCGACGAGGTGGGCGACGAGGCGACGATCGTCTACGGCGACGCCCTCGACGCCCTCGAGTCCGCCCGGGAGTGGGCGGGCGAGGGCGGCCGGCGCGCCGTCGTGGTCACCGGTTCGATCGTCCTCGTCGGCGCCGCGATGGCGTACGCCGAGGAGCAGGAGTGGAAGGGGGCCGGCGCGTGAGCGACGCCCCCGGCGTTCCCGAACAGCCCGGAACGCCCGGCGAGCCCGCGGCCCCTGCGCCGCGCGCCCGTCGCCGGCGCAGCCTGCGCGAGAGCCTCGGCTCGATCCTGCTCGCGTTCGAGCTCGTGATCGTCTTCCTCGGCGCGCTCGTGCTCTTCGGGCTCGGCGCGCTGCCCCCCGCGATCGCGCTCGGCGGGGGAGCGGCCGTGATCGTGCTCATGATCCTGGCCGTCGGCACACTCCGCTGGCCGGTCGGGGTCATCCTCGGCTGGATCGTGCAGCTGACGGTCGTCGCCGCCGGATTCCTGGTGCCCGCCTTCTTCATCGTCGGGGCGATCTTCACGGCCATGTGGACCTACTGCATGATCGCCGCCGCCCGCATCGACCGCAACCAACGGGCCGCAACGGCCCACAACGGAACGGAGAACCCATGACCACCGCCGTCGAAGAGACCCTCGTCCTCGTCAAGCCGGACGGAGTCGCCCGCAGCCTCACGGGTGAGATCGTGCGCCGCATCGAGGCGAAGGGCTACTCCCTCGTCGACATCCGGATGCTGCAGGCCGACCGCGAGCTGCTCGCCAAGCACTACGCCGAGCACGAGGGCAAGCCGTTCTACGAGCCGCTCGTCGAGTTCATGGAGTCGGGCCCGATCGTCGCGCTGCGCGTCGCCGGCAACCGTGTCATCGAGGGCTTCCGCTCGCTCGCCGGCACCACCGACCCGACCACGGCCGCGCCCGGCACCATCCGCGGCGACCTCGCCCGCGACTGGGGACTCAAGGTGCAGCAGAACCTCGTGCACGGCTCCGACTCGCCCGAGTCGGCGCAGCGCGAGCTCGCGCTCTGGTTCGGCTGAACCGCAGATCGACGAAGAGAGGGCCCGTGGCGATCGCCGCGGGCCCTCTTGTCGTCGACGGACGGGGTCGGATCAGATGAACGCCCGGTGGATCCAGTCCAGCTGGATCTGCGCCAGGATCGCCACGATCGCGTAGCAGACGATGGTGATCAGGGGCACCCAGCCGTAGGCCGCTCCGAAGAACCGGCGGGCGCGCTCGGGCACCGGGATGTGCCCCTCCTTGAGGTTGTAGAGCGTGACGGCGAGGAAGGTCGGGATCGTGACGACCCACGTGACCATGCACCACGGGCACAGCACGTTCAGCACGGTGAGCGACTGGGTGATCAGGAAGATCACCAGCGCGAGCGCCAGCGCGACACCGACGTTGAACGCGATCCAGTACCAGCGGGCGAACCGGCCGCGCACCGCGAACAGGCCGACGCCGACGGCGATCGTCGCCGTCCAGCCGCCGAGGCCGAGCATCGGGTTCGGGAAGCCGAGCAGGGAGCCCTGCCACGAGTTCAGGTTCTTCGAGCAGCCCACCAGCACGCTGAAGTTGCAGGAGAGCTGGGCGTCGGGGTTCTCGAGCAGGTGGAACTTGTCCACCGTCAGCATGAACGCGGCCCAGAGGCCGATGACACCGGCGACGATCAGGAAGATCGCGAGGACGGTCGGGCGGCGATAGGGCGCCGCGACGGCAGGTTCAGACACCCTCGGATTATGGCATGCGCCACGCGGGTGGTCCTGGGAGCACCGGCATCCGATCCCTCATCATGCGATAATCGTCTCTGGACGTCGATCCGGCCCTGCCGGAGACGGACGAATGAAGGCTTGAGGGCGCCCCCGGCGCCCGGTGAGGGTCGGCCGCGAAGGCCGGCGAAGACAGAGCCGGATGCGCGCCGCGCCACGAGCCGGCCGTGTCCGAGCAAGGATTACGGGGTCGGCCTGGGTCGGCTCCGACGGAAAGTACCCGGTGAGCGGGGAACCGCAGCCGGTCGAGGAGTGCACCAGCGATGGTGGAAAACGAGAATATCGACAGCAATGGCAACGACACGGAGACGGGAGGGCGCAAGCGCAAGGGGCTCTTCGGAGCGCGACGCGCGGTGAAGCGCACCACCGACTCCCCGGTCCAGCAGGCGGGTGCCACGACGCCCCCGCCGGAGCAGGAGCCCTCGGGCGACCGCGGGGGACGTCCCGACGCGGCCGAGCCCGCGGAGGCCACGGAGACGACGCCGGAGGCGGCCACGACGGTCGTCGCCGTCGCCGAGCGCGGCGCGCACGAGCCGCCGGCCCTCCCGGAGCCGCTCGCGGAGACCGAGGCGCCGCTCGCGGGCGTGCCCGGCCTTCCGCCGACGACCCTGCTCTTCCAGGCCCCGGACATCGTCCCCCTCCCGCCGCTCCCCGGCGACGAGGACGAGGAGCCGACCGGTGGCGTCCGCCGCCGCGCCCGCCGTCGCGCGGGCGAGAGCGGCCGCGAGGGGTCGAACGACCCGGCGAACACCGTCGTCAAGGTGCGCACGCCGCGCGAGCCGGAGCTCATCACCGAGCCGCAGAAGGTCAAGGGCTCCACCCGTCTCGAGGCGAAGAAGCAGCGTCGCCGCGACGGTCGCGACGCCGGCCGCCGCCGGCCCGTCATCACCGAGGCCGAGTTCCTCGCCCGCCGGGAGTCCGTCGACCGCCAGATGATCGTCCGCGAGAAGAGCGGCCGCATCCAGATCGGCGTGCTCGAGGACAAGGTGCTCGTGGAGCACTACGTCGCCCGCTCGCAGGAGGCGTCCCTCATCGGCAACGTCTACCTCGGCCGCGTGCAGAACGTCCTCCCGAGCATGGAGGCCGCGTTCGTCGACATCGGCCGCGGCCGCAACGCCGTGCTGTACTCCGGCGAGGTCGACTGGGATGCGGTCGAGACCGGCAACCAGCCCCGCCGCATCGAGCTCGCCCTCAAGCCGGGCGACCGCGTGCTCGTCCAGGTCACCAAGGACCCGGTCGGCCACAAGGGCGCCCGCCTCACGAGCCAGATCTCGCTGCCCGGCCGCTACCTCGTGTACGTGCCGAACGGCTCCATGAACGGCATCAGCCGCAAGCTCCCGGACACCGAGCGCGCCCGCCTGAAGAAGATCCTCAAGGAGGTGCTCCCCGAGAGCGCCGGCGTCATCGTGCGCACCGCCGCCGAGGGCGCGACGGAGGAGCAGCTGACGCTCGACGTCAACCGCCTCACCGCGCAGTGGGCCGACATCAGCAAGCAGGTCGAGAAGCAGCAGGCGCCCGCGCTCCTGCACAGCGAGCCCGACCTCCTCATCAAGATCATCCGCGACGTCTTCAACGAGGACTTCCAGAAGCTCGTGATCGCGGGCGACGAGGCGCGCCAGACGATCGAGAACTACCTCCGCCAGGTCGCCCCCGACCTCCTCGACCGCGTCGAGGCGTACACGGGCGAGCGCGACGCGTTCGACGAGCACCGCATCACGGAGCAGATCGAGAAGGCGCTGGAGCGCAAGGTCTGGCTGCCCTCGGGCGGCTCGCTCGTCATCGACCGCACCGAGGCGATGACGGTCGTGGACGTCAACACCGGCAAGTTCGTCGGCTCCGGCGGCAACCTGGAGGAGACGGTCACCAAGAACAACCTCGAGGCCGCCGAGGAGATCGTCCGCCAGCTGCGCCTGCGCGACATCGGCGGCATCATCGTCGTCGACTTCATCGACATGGTGCTGGAGACGAACCGCGACCTCGTGCTGCGCCGCCTGATCGAGTGCCTGAGCCGCGACCGGACGAAGCACCAGGTCGCCGAGGTCACCTCGCTCGGGCTCGTGCAGATGACCCGCAAGAAGCTGGGCCTCGGCCTCCTGGAGACCTTCAGCGAGGCGTGCGAGGTCTGCGCCGGCCGCGGCGTCGTCGTGCACCACGACCCGGTCGTGAAGCACCGTCAGCCGCAGCAGCAGGCGCCGTCGGGCGAGCGTCGTCGCGGTCGCGGCGGCAACGGCAACGGCGGCGGCTCGTCCGCCTCCGCCCCCGCGAGCGCTCCGTCGCACTCCGGCAACGGCGGCACCCACGCGATCACCGACGACGCGAAGAACGCGCTCGCGCAGATCGCCGCGTCGACGATCCACCCGCACCAGCAGGACGGCGAGGCCGCTCCCGCGGCCGCCGAGCCCGCGTCGGCCCCCGCGCCGAAGAAGCGCCGCCGCAAGGGCAAGGGCGGCGCGTCCGCCGAGCAGGACACCGTGACCGACACCGCCGCAGCGCCGGCGGCCGCGGCCGCCCCGGTGGACGAGGCGGCGGTCGCGGAGGCGATCGTCGAGGAGGCCACCGTCGAGTCGGTCGAGCCGGTCGCAGACGAGGCGGCGGACGACGCGTCCGCCCTCCTCCCGCTGCTCGACCTGCCCGAGCCGCACGAGCCGGCCGCTCCGGCCGCGCGTCCGTCCGCCGAGGAGACCGAGCAGCTGCTCGGCTCGGTGCTCGACTCCCTCCCGCAGCCGAAGGAGCCGGGGCAGGGCCGCAACCGCAGCCGTCGCGCCAGTACCGCGGTGATCGCGGGCGGCGAGATCGCACCCAAGTCCGAGTAACCGCGCCGCAGCCTCCGGGACCGCGTGCGGGAGGTGCTGACCGAGTGTCAGTGCCTCCGCACGCGGTCTCGTGCTTTCACGCGCAGTCCGCTGGCGATCAGGCGTCTGACGAGCTCCGTGCCGGGCACCGCGAGCGCTCCGGCGGCCACCAGCTCGTCGTGACGGCGGTCGGGGACGTCGTAGTGGTCCTGGTCGAACGCACGTCGAGGGACGTCGTTCGCCGCCGCGAAGGCGTGGAGCTCGTCCAGGGACGCGTCGCTGACCAGATGCGACCACAACATGCCGTGGGCGGGCCATGCCGGGGGATCGATCAAGACCGTCATACAATGATTGTAGGAACGGCGCCATCGACGGCGCCGCACGGTCCTGGAGCCCCCGCGTTGAATTGACGTGACGTGCGGCCTCAGGTAAAGTTGACCGCTGGTGTGTGTTGGGCGTCGCCCGCTTCGCCATCATGGTTTTCTGAGAGCCGCTCCCGGTCCCCGGGGCGTCGGACTCGCCAGTGACTTCCGAGAACAGTAAGTAGGACCAGGTCCGGGCCGTCAGGCCGCCGGGAACTGTTCCCCGACGAAAAAGGTACGTGAAAGTGGTTTACGCAGTTGTGCGCGCCGGTGGCCGGCAGGAGAAGGTCGAGATCGGGACCATCGTCACGATGGACCGCATCAAGGCCGACAAGGACGGCAACGTCGAGCTGGCTGCGGTGCTGCTTGTCGACGGTGACAAGATCACGTCCGACGCCAAGTCGCTCGCCAAGGTGAAGGTCACCGCCGAGGTCCTCGGCGACCTCCGCGGCCCCAAGATCGTGATCCAGAAGTTCAAGAACAAGACCGGTTACAAGAAGCGTCAGGGCCACCGCCAGGAGCTCACGCGCGTCAAGATCACCGGCATCAAGTAGTCGACCCGGACCTCCCGAGGAGAAGAAGACATGGCACACAAAAAGGGAGCGAGCTCCACTCGCAACGGCCGCGACTCGAACGCGCAGCGCCTCGGCGTCAAGCGCTTCGGCGGCCAGACCGTCAACGCCGGTGAGATCCTGGTCCGCCAGCGCGGCACCCACTTCCACCCCGGCGTGAACGTCGGCCGTGGCGGCGACGACACGCTGTTCGCTCTGGCGGCGGGCGCGGTCGAGTTCGGCAACAAGGGCGGCCGCAAGGTCGTCAACATCGTGGCAGTCGGGGCCTAGCCTCCACCACCAGCACCACTTTCCGGATGGGCGGGCTTCGGCCCGCCCATCCGCGGTTTAGGACACAAGTAGGGAGCACCACATGGCGACGTTCGTTGATCGCGTGACGTTGCATCTGCGCGCCGGCAACGGCGGCAATGGGTGCGTCTCGGTCCGTCGGGAGAAGTTCAAGCCGCTGGCCGGCCCGGACGGCGGCAACGGCGGCAACGGCGGGGACATCGTCCTCGTCGCCGACCCGCAGGTCACCACCCTGCTCGGCTTCCACCGCGCACCGCACCGATCGAGCGACAGCGGCGGGTTCGGGATGGGCGACCACCGCAGCGGTCACACCGGCGAAGACCTCGAGCTGGCCGTGCCGGTCGGCACCGTCGTCAAGTCGGAGGACGGCGAGGAGATCGCCGACCTGACCGAGCCCGGCATGCGCGTCGTCGCGGCCGCGGGCGGCATCGGCGGCCTCGGCAACGCGGCTCTCTCGAACCAGAAGCGCAAGGCCCCCGGCTTCGCGCTCCTCGGCACTCCGGGCTGGGAGGGCGACGTCCTCCTCGAGCTCAAGACCGTCGCCGACGTGGCCCTCGTCGGCTATCCGTCGGCCGGCAAGTCGAGCCTGATCGCGGCCCTCTCGGCCGCCAAGCCCAAGATCGCCGACTACCCGTTCACCACGCTCCACCCGAACCTCGGCGTCGTCCAGGCGGGCGACGTCCGTTACACGGTCGCCGACGTCCCCGGCCTGATCGAGGGGGCGAGCGAGGGCAAGGGCCTCGGCCTGGAGTTCCTGCGTCACGTCGAGCGCTGCTCGGCGCTGCTGCACGTGCTCGACTGCGCCACGCTCGAGCCCGGCCGGGACCCGCTGAGCGACCTCGACGTGATCCTCGGCGAGCTGGCCGCCTACCCGGTGCCGGAGGGGCAGCTCCCGCTGCTGGAGCGCCCGCAGCTGATCGCGCTGAACAAGATCGACGTGCCGGAGGCCCGCGACCTGGCCGAACTGGTGCGCCCGGACCTCGAGGCCCGCGGCTACCGCGTGTTCGAGATCTCGACGGTGAGCCACGAGGGCCTGCGGCAGCTGTCCTTCGCCCTCGGCGAGCTCGTCGAGACGGCGCGGGCGGAGCAGGTCGCCCTCGAGGAGGCGCGCCCGCGGATCGTCATCCGGCTGAAGGCCGTGGACGATTCCGGGTACGTGGTCAAGGTCGAGGGCGGCAGCGACGGCCCGGTCTACCGCATCCTGGGCGCCAAGCCCGAGCGGTGGGTCGCGCAGACCGACTTCACCAACGAGGAGGCCATCGGCTACCTCGCCGACCGGCTCGCGAAGCTCGGCGTCGAGGACTCGCTCTTCAAGGCGGGCGCCGTGGGCGGCTCGACCGTCGTCATCGGCCGGAACAACGGCGTGGTGTTCGACTGGGAGCCCACGCTCACCTCCACGGCCGAGCTCATGACCGCGCCCCGCGGCACGGACGCCCGACTGGACGCCAACAACCGCCCGACGCGCAACCAGCGCCGCGAGGAGTACTTCGAGCGGATGGATGCGAAGGCGGAGGCCCGCGCGGAGCTCATCCGCGAGCGCGAGTCCGGGCTGTGGCAGGACGACGACTACAACGACGGCGTCGACGGAGGCGCCGGCAGCGAGGAGACGGGCAAGGAATGACCATCGACGACCGCAGCGGGATCCCTGCAGCCAGGCGCATCGTCGTCAAGGTCGGCTCGTCCTCCATCAGCGGGGACAACGCCGGGCAGATCCAGCCGCTGGTCGACGCGCTGGCCGAGGCCCACGGGCGCGGCACGCAGGTCATCCTCGTCTCCTCGGGAGCGATCGCGACGGGCATCCCGTACCTGTCGCTGCAGGAGCGCCCCACCGACCTCGCCACACAGCAGGCGGCGGCAGCCGTGGGGCAGAACGTCCTCATCAACCGCTACCAGGACAGCCTCGACCGGTACGGCATCGTCGCCGGGCAGGTTCTCCTGACCGCGGGGGACATGGAGACGCCGACGCACCGCAGCAACGCCAAGCGGGCGATGGAGCGGTTGCTCGACCTGCGCATCCTGCCCGTCGTCAACGAGAACGACACCGTCGCGACGCACGAGATCCGCTTCGGCGACAACGACCGGCTCGCCGCCCTGGTGGCGCTGCTGGTGGAGGCGGACCTCCTGGTGCTCCTCTCGGATGTCGACGCGCTCTACACGAAGCCCCCGCAGGAGCCGGGGGCCGAGCGGATCGACCGGGTCGCGTACGACGACGAGCTCGCCGGCGTCGAGATCGGCGCCACCGGCCTCTCGGGCGTCGGCACCGGGGGAGCGCTCACCAAGGTGTCCGCTGCGCGGCAGGCCGCCGAGCGCGGGACGGCCGTCGTGCTCACGGCCACGTCGCTCGTCACCGAGGCCCTGCGCGGCGACGCCGTCGGCACGTGGTTCGCCCCCGCGCCCGACGGCGTCCCCAGCGTCACCGGAGCGCTCTCCGCCATCACCCCGGGTGCCGCCGCGTCCTAGACTGGGAGCATGTCTCAGTCCACCGTCGCGCCCGCCGCGCTCGTCGACAAGCTGGCCGCGGCCAAGCACGCCTCGATCGCCCTCGCGACCGCGACCACGCTGCAGAAGAACGCCGCGCTGACCGCCATCGCGGAGGGTGTCGTCGCCTCGGCCGACGAGATCCTCGCGGCGAACGAGCTCGACCTGGCGAACGGCCGCGAGAACGGTCTGACGAGCGGCCTCCTGGACCGGCTCACGCTGTCCACCGCACGCCTGCAGGGCCTCGCGGACGCCGTGCTGGAGGTCGTGGGCCTCACCGATCCCGTCGGCCAGTCCGTGCGCGGGAGCACCCTGCCGAACGGCGTCGCCATCTCGCAGGTGCGGGTGCCCTTCGGTGTCGTCGGCGCCATCTACGAGGCCCGGCCCAACGTGACGATCGACATCGCCGCCCTCGCGATCAAGAGCGGCAACGCCGCGGTGCTGCGCGGCGGCAGCGCGGCCATCGAGACGAACCGCGTGCTGGTCTCGGTCATCCAGGCGGCGCTCGCGACCGCCGGGCTCCCCGCCGACGCCGTGCAGACCATCGACGAGTTCGGCCGCGCCGGCGCCGGTGAGCTGATGCGCGCCCGCGGATACGTCGACGTGCTCATCCCGCGGGGGAGCGCCGACCTCATCCGCACGGTCGTCACCGAGTCCACCGTCCCCGTCATCGAGACGGGCGCCGGTGTGGTGCACATCGTGCTCGACGAGAGCGCCAGGGAGGACTGGGCGGTCGACATCGTCCGCAACGCCAAGGTGCAGCGGCCGAGCGTGTGCAACGCGGTCGAGACGCTGCTCGTGCACCGGGCCGCCGCCGAGCGGCTCCTGCCGGCCGTTCTCGGCGCTCTCGCGGAGTCGGGCGTCACCGTGCACGCCGACGAGCGCGCCTTGCCGTACGCGACGGACGGCGTGCCCGTGACCGAGGAGGACTGGGCGACCGAGCACATGAGCCTCGACATCTCCGTCAAGGTCGTCGACGATCTCGACGAGGCGATCGACCACATCCGCCGGTACTCGACGCAGCACACCGAGTCGATCATCACGAACGACCTGGCGAACGCCGAGCGCTTCCTCGCGCAGGTCGACTCCGCGGTCGTGATGGTCAACGCCTCCACCCGGTTCACCGACGGGGGCGAGTTCGGTTTCGGCGCCGAGGTGGGCATCTCGACGCAGAAGCTGCACGCACGCGGCCCGATGGGCCTCCCCGAGCTGACGAGCACCAAATGGATCGTGCGCGGGTCCGGGCAGATCCGCGGCTGAGCGCCCGCTAGACTGGTCGGCGGGCCAGCGCCCACCGGAAAGGAAGAACCCGAGATGTCATTTCTGACGACCGTCCTCGCTGAAGCCGAGACCCACGTCGACCTGCCGATGCCGACCTGGGCGTACGGGGCCATCGCCCTCGCCATCTTCGCGGTGCTCGCGATCGTGGTCTTCAGCTACAAGGACGTCGCCAACCGGCACAGCCACAAGGCCGCGGCCGACGCCGCGTCGCACGCGGGTGCCCCCGGCGCCACGCACCACGGCAGCGGACACCCGAACCAGGGGCACTGACCCTTCCGGGCATGGAGCTCACGGAGGAGAGCCGGCGACCGCGCATCGGTGTGATGGGCGGCACGTTCGACCCGATCCACCACGGCCACCTGGTCGCGGCCAGTGAGGTCGCGCAGTCGTTCGACCTCGACGAGGTCGTCTTCGTCCCGACGGGGCAGCCCTGGCAGAAGGGCGCCGTCACGGAGGCGGAGCACCGCTACCTGATGACGGTCATCGCGACCGCCTCGAACCCGCGGTTCACCGTCAGCCGGGTGGACGTCGACCGGGCCGGTCCGACCTATACGATCGACACCCTGCGCGACCTGCGCGCGCAGCGGCCCGACGCCGATCTCATCTTCATCACCGGTGCCGACGCCATCGCGCAGATCGTCAGCTGGCGGAACGTCGACGAGCTCTGGGAGCTCGCGCACTTCGTGGCTGTGAGTCGCCCGGGACATGACTTGAGTATTTCTGGATTGCCGTCGGGAGACGTAAGCTTGTTGGAAGTCCCGGCCCTGGCGATCTCGTCGACCGACTGTCGGAGCCGGGTGAGCAGGGGATTCCCGGTCTGGTACCTCGTGCCGGACGGTGTCGTCCAGTACATCTCGAAACACCACTTGTATCGGAGTGTTGCATGACTTCGTGGCCTGAGCAGCCTGCGGATGGCCAGCCGCCCCTGACGCGGCGACAGGCACGTGAGAGCGAGCGCACGGCAGCGCGCCAAGAGTCGCGCCGTGCCGGCACGGCGGAGCCGACCCCGGGCGGCGAGATCCCCGTGCTGACCAACCAGGGGAACTCGGCGACCACGCCGGCTCCTGCGGCTCCCGTCCCCGCGACCCCCGCCTCCGAGCCTCCCGCGATCCCTGCGTCGGCCTTCGCCGATCCAGGCGTGGTCTCGCCGTCGCGCCCGCAGTCGGCGAGCGGCGACGACTTCGACGCGCTCCTCTTCGCCGAGCCCGGTGCGCCGGCCACCGCCGACAAGAACGAGCCCGCGCCGTCCGCGCTCTTCCACGAGGTCTCCGACCCGTCGAAGCCCGAGGCCGTCACCCAGCCCGTCTCGGTCGTCCCGCCCACCGGTGCGGCTCCGGCCGGTTCCCCCGAGCGCACGCTGACCCGCCGCGAGATGCGCGCGATGATGCAGGCGCAGGAGGCCAACCAGCAGGCCAACCACACCCCGCACCTCGCCGAGCCCGTCGTCCCCATCGCGTTCAACGCGCCCGACGCCCCCGCAGCGCAGGAGCCGTCGACAGACGATCGCGCCGAGCAGGCGACCGGCGACGACGCGAAGACGGCCTGGCCGTTCGCGCCGCTCACGCCCTCAACCCCGTCCGGTTCCGCCGAGGACGCGCCGTTCGTCCCGACCCCGGCCGCACCGCCGGTGCAGACGTCTGCCCCGACCTCGCCGTTCACGGCGTTCGGGCTCGCGCCCTCCTCGGCCGCGACCCCGAAGGCCGCCGAGCCCGTCGAGGCCGATGACGCGTCCGCGCAGGAGCGCCGCCCGTTCACCCCGCCGACCGGCCACTGGTCGACCGCGGCCGAGGTGGAGGACACGAGCGAGCCGATCATCTCGCGCAACGTCGGGCAGTCCACCGCGGCGACGACCACCAACGCGCTCATCCTGCCGTCCATCCCTCGCCCGGATGCGACCGCCCCTCTCAGCAGCACGGGGGAGATCCTCGTGACCGGCTCCATCGACCTGCCGCGCGGCGTCGGGTCGACCGGGCTCAACCCGGAGCACCTCGACTCCTCCGACATCGACAACCTGCTCGACGGAGAAGAGAACGAGTTCAACACCTCGGAGGTCGCCCCTGTGCGCGCCTCCCGGGCGATCAGCACCCACACGTCCACGCGCGGCGTCATCACGCCGCCGAAGAAGCGCGGCAACGCCCTGCCGACCGTGCTCATCATCACCGCGGGCGTGCTCGCGGTGGGCGTCATCGGCCTGCTCGTCGCCGCTTACTGGCTGAAGGTGTTCTGATCCTCCGCTCCGCCACCTCGACACCAGACATCGTCACCGCACCGGAGGCACGACCGTGACCGCATCCCCGCACGCCCTCGAGATCCTGCAGATCGCGGCGACCGCCGCCGACTCCAAGGGCGGTGAGGACCTCGTCGCCCTCGACGTCTCGGGCCCGCTGCCCCTGACCGACGCGTTCCTGCTCGTCAGCGGTCGGGTCGAGCGCAACGTCATGGCGATCGCCGGCGAGGTGGAGGACCAGCTCAACGAGGCGGGCGTGCGCACGCTGCGCCGCGAGGGCCGCTCCGAGGGCCGCTGGGTGCTCCTCGACTTCGGCGACCTGGTCGTGCACGTCTTCCACGAGGAGGACCGCATGTACTACTCCCTCGAGCGTCTCTGGAAGGACTGCCCCGTCCTCCCGATCGAGCTCCCCGTCCACGACGCCGCCCAGTAGCCCGCTGCCGCCGTCACGGCGGTTTCCCGGTTGCACATGAGAGTTCTCTCATGTTGGCCTTGTTGACTGTGGCCATGAAGTGTCCCACCGACAACGCGACCCTGGTCATGAGCGAGCGCAACGGCATCGAGATCGACTACTGCCCGGAGTGCCGCGGTGTGTGGCTCGACCGCGGCGAACTCGACAAGATCATCGACCGCGCGGGGGCGGTGACGCCCGCTGCCGCGCCGACGCCGCCGGCTCCGCACTACCAGGAGCCGGCGTACCGCGAGCCCGCGTACCCGCAGCAGCAGGGGTATCCGCAGCAGGGCTACCAGCAGCCCGGCTACGCCCCGCAGGGCCAGCGGCCGTACAAGAAGAAGCGCGAGAACTGGCTCAGCGAGCTCTTCGACTGACGCGTCACTGCACGACGCGCCCGGGGGAGTATCAGGATTTTTTCCTGGGCGCGTCCGTGTAGTACGCTGGATGAGTTGTCGCGGGGAACCGGGGCGGCGAATCTCAAACTGAACATGGGTCTGTGGCGCAGCTGGTAGCGCACCTGCATGGCATGCAGGGGGTCAGGGGTTCGAGTCCCCTCAGATCCACCCACGAAGCCCGACTTCCGCGTGAATACGCCGAAGTCGGGTTTTTTCGTGCGCTCGCAGGCCGTCAGCGCGCGGAGCGCGGCGGCGGGACGTCGGATGTGCCGTCGGTGCCGGTGCCGATGCCGGTGCCGGTGCCGGTGTCGATGCGGGGCTCCGCGTGCCGAGCGGCACTCTCGCGGTTCTCGCTCACAGGCGTCTCCGCCGGGCGAGCGTCGACCGGGCGCGCCGCGTCGGTGCGGGCGGCTTCAGTGCGGGGCGCGTCGGTGCGCTGCTCGTCGATGCGGTTGCCGTTGCGGTCGGTGCGGACGTCCGGGTCGAGCGCGTCGGCCTTGGCCAGCTTCTCGTCGATGGACGAGCGGGCTTCGGCGGCCTCCGTGGCGTGCGCCTCGGCGGAGCGTCGGCGCTGCTCGGCTTCGACCTCCGCCTGCTTGGCGTCCGCGGTCGCCTGGGCGGCCTTGGCCTCACGTTCACGGGCGGCCAGGTCGTCGTCGCGCGCATCGGCCCGCAGCTCCTGCGCGCGCTGGCGGTCGTGCTCCTGCTTGCGGCGACGCCCGGCGGTGAGGGCGACCACGATGATCGCGATGACGATCACCACGATGACGACGATCAGAATGATCCATCCGGTTGTGTTCATGCCGGGTCACGGTACGCCTCCCACGCGGCGGGGGTAGTGCCGAGCGGGCGCCGACATTCGTGCCAAATGTCGTGAAAGCGCTGCTCAAAGTCGACATTCGTGCCGAATGTGGCGCGCGCGTAGCCCCAGAAGCGCGCGGAACGCGAGGGGAGAGGTAACGGCGCGTAAGAACGGACACAGTCGGTAATCCGATGGCGCACGAGGCGCGGGTTCCTGGGGGAATGGGCTCCACCACCTCCACCGCTTCCCCGTGAAAGGAGCCGACATGGGCAGGTACATCCTGCGGCGTCTCGCACAGGCCGCCCTGGTGCTCGCCGTCGCGTACGCCGCGAGCTACCTCGTGCTCTGGGCGCTGCCCGGCGACGCGCTCGCGAGCCTCACCGGCGGCCAGTCCAGCGATCTGACCGCCGACCAGGTCGCGGCGATCCGCTCGGAGTGGGGCCTCGACCAGCCGGTGCTCGTTCGGCTGCTGACATCGGCCGCCCACGCGCTCACCGGCGACTTCGGGAGGTCGTTCGTCTCGGGCCGCCCGGTCTCCGCCCTTATCGCAGAAAGCCTCCCGGCGACGGCGCAGATCGCGGGCCTCGGCTTCGTCTTCGCCCTCCTCCTCGGCACCGGGATCGCGCTGGCGGCCACCCGCACCCGGGCGCGCTGGCTGCGCGGGCTGCTCCTCGGCCTGCCGCCGCTGGGCGTGGCGATCCCGTCGTTCTGGCTCGGACTGCTGCTGATCCAGTTCTTCTCGTTCCAGCTCGCCCTGTTCCCAGCGACCGGCAACGGCCCGGGCAGCGCGGTGCTCCCAGCGATCACGCTCGCCATTCCGACCAGCGCGCTGATCGCGCAGCTGCTCGCCCAGGGCCTCGACCGCGAGCTCGCCCAGCCCTACGCCGACACGGCACGGGCGAAGGGAGCCTCCACCACCCGCGTGCAGCTCGGCCACGCCTTCCGCAACGCCGCGCTGCCGGCGCTCACGATCGCGGGGCTGGTGGTCGGCAACCTGCTGGCCGGATCCGTGGTGACGGAGACGGTCTTCGGCCGGACGGGCCTCGGCAGGACCACCGCCGACGCGGTGGCGGCGCAGGACATCCCCGTGGTGCAGGGCGTCGTCGTCTTCGGAGCGCTGGTGTTCGTGGTCGTCAACCTGATCGTGGACCTGGTGTACCCGCTCCTGGACCCGCGGATCGTGACGGCCCGCGCCCGCGTCCGCATCCCGGCGGTGACCGCATGACCGAGACGCTCGCCCTCGACCGCGCGTCGGCCTCCGGCACTGCCGCGGCCACCGACGCCGACTCCGCCGCTCGCTCGCGCCGCGCGGCCCGTGGCGCCTCCACCGTCCGCGACCTGCTCGGCCGCCCCGGCCTCGTCGTGTCGGCGGTCTGGATCCTGGTCCTGCTCGTCGCGGCCGTCGCGCCGACCCTCTTCACCCCGGTGGACCCGCTGGAGACGACCGGCCCCGTGCGTCAGGCGCCCTCTTTCGCCCACCTGTTCGGGACCGACGCCATCGGCCGCGACCTCTTCTCGCGCGTCGTGCACGGGGCCGGGCTGTCGCTCGGCGCCGCCGCGATCGCGGTGGTCGTCGGGCTGCTCGCCGGCACCGTCATCGGGTTGGTCGCGGGCTACCGCGGCGGCTGGGTGGACGCGGTGCTCATGCGCTTCACCGACGTGCTGCTCGCCATCCCGGGCCTGCTCCTCTCGCTCGCCTTCGTCGTCGCCCTCGGCTTCGGAACGGTCAACGTCGCGATCGCGGTCGGTGTCACCTCGGTCGCGTCCAACGCCCGCGTGCTCCGCTCGGAGGTCCTGCGCGTGCGGTCGAGCGTCTACGTGGAGGCCGCGGTCGCCGGCGGCGCCGGACGGCTGCGGGTGCTGCTGCGGCATGTGCTCCCGAACTCGATCTCCCCGCTGCTCGCACTGGTCGCGCTCGACTTCTCCAGCGCCATCCTCGCGATCTCGGCCCTCAGCTTCCTCGGCTACGGCGCCCAGCCGCCGACGCCGGAATGGGGAGCCCTCGTCGCGAACGGCCGTGACTTCCTCGCGACCGCGTGGTGGATGACGACCATCCCCGGCCTGGTGATCGCCCTCACGGTGCTCGCCGGCAACCGGATCTCGCGCGGGCTGTCGAACCTCGGCACGGCGGGAGGGGCACGATGACCGACGAGGAGCGCACGGAACTGCTGCGGGTCGACGACCTGCGCATCGGATACCGCACGCGAGGAGGTCTCGTCGAGGCGGTGCGGGGCATCGGCTTCAGCGTCGCGGCCGGGGAGCGCGTCGCGGTCGTCGGCGAGTCGGGCTCGGGCAAGTCGACGACGGCTGCGGCCATCGTGCGACTGCTGGCTCCGAACGCGGCGGTCGGCGGGACGATCCGCTTCGACGGAGAGGACCTCTCCGGCCTGCGCGGGGCGGCTTTCCGGTCGCTGCTCGGCCGGCGGATCGGCTACGTGCCCCAGGACCCGACCGTCTCCCTCAACCCGGTGAAGACGATCGGGCAGCAGGTGGCGGAGGTGCTGACCATCCACAAGCTGGCCGACCGGCGCACCGCACTGCTGGACGCGGTGGAGGCGCTGGAGCGTGCGGGCATCGACCGCCCCGAACTGCGCGCGCGGCAGTACCCGCACCAGCTCTCGGGCGGCCAGCGGCAGCGGGTCCTGATCGCGATCGCCCTGGCCGCGCGCCCGGCGCTCGTGATCGCGGACGAGCCGACCAGCGCCCTCGACGTGACCGTGCAGCGCCGCATCCTGGACCAGCTCGATGCGCTGACCGAGGAGGTCGGCGCCTCGACGCTGCTCATCACGCACGATCTCGGGATCGCCGCGGAGCGCGCGGACCGGATCCTCGTGCTGTCGGAGGGCGCGCTGGTCGAGGAGGGGACGCCCGACGCGGTCCTCGGCGACCCGCAGCACCCCTACACCCGGTCGCTCATCGCGGCGGCGCCGAGCCTCAACACGACCGGCGGCACCTTCCTCACCCGCGCTCGGGAGCGGCACGCGGTCGCGCCGACCGACACCGCGCCGGCTCCGGAGGCCCTGCTGCGGGCCGACGGACTGGTCAAGGAGTTCGGCGGGGTGCGCGCGGTCGACGACGTCAGCGTCGCGATCGAGCGCAGGCGCACCCTCGCGCTCGTGGGGGAGTCCGGCTCGGGCAAGACCACGACCTCCCGGCTGATCCTGCGGCTCGAGCAGCCGACCGCCGGACGGATCGTGTTCGACGGGGAGGACGTCACCGCGCTCGCGGGCGGACGGCTCCGGCAGCTGCGCCGCCGCATCCAGGTCGTCTATCAGAACCCCTACGCCTCCCTGAACCCGCGGCTGTCGATCGGCGACGTGATCGCCGAGCCGCTGCGCTCGCTCCGGGTCGGCGACCGCCGCTCCTCGGCCGAACGCGCTCGCGTGCTGCTGGACGAGGTGGGGCTTCCGGCGGGGGCCTTCGACCGCCGGCCGGCCGAGCTCTCGGGAGGCCAGCGCCAGAGGGTCGCGATCGCCCGCGCCCTCGCGCTGCGCCCCGAGCTGATCGTGCTGGACGAGGCGGTCTCGGCGCTCGACGTGCGCGTGCAGGCGCAGATCCTGCAGCTGCTCGCCGAGCTGCAGGCCGAGCACGGCGTCGCCTACCTCTTCATCAGTCACGACCTCGCCGTCGTGCGCCAGATCTCCGACGAGGTGGCCGTGCTCCGCGCCGGCCGCGTCGTCGAGGCCGGACCGGTCGCGACCGTGTTCGGCGACCCGCAGCACCCGTACACCCGCGACCTGCTGGAGGCCATCCCGGGTCGCGACTCCCACTCCCGCCTCCCCGACCCCCACCACAGCATCAGGAGAACAGCATGAGAACACCGACCTTCCGCCGGCTCGCCGCCGGCATCGCGACCGCGGCGGCCGCCGGCCTGCTGCTGTCGGCCTGCGCGGGCACGTCCGCCCCGGGGGCCTCGTCGTCCGCGGCCGCCACCCCCGTCGACGGCGGCGCCCTGACCTTCGCGCTCGGGAACGACCCGATCACGCTCAACCCGACCGCGACGGGCAGCGGCAACGACACTCTCTACGTCGAACGCCAGCTGTTCGACTCGCTGACCGAGCAGGACCCGAAGACGGGCAAGATCCTGCCCTGGCTCGCCACGAAGTGGGAGGCGAACGCCGACGCGACGCAGTTCACCTTCACGCTGCGGAAGGGGGTGACCTTCTCGGACGGCACCCCGCTGACGGCCGCGGTCGTCAAGGCCAACTTCGACGACATCGTGGCGAACGCGACGAAGGCGCTGAACGCGATCACCGCCCTCCCGAACTATGCGGGGACGACGGTGGTCGACGACTCCACCTTCACGGTGAGCTTCTCGAAGCCCAACGGCGCGTTCCCCCAGGCCGCGTCGTCGGTCGCGCTCGGCCTCCTCTCGCCGAAGTCGCTGGAGATCCCGTTCGACGACCGCGCCACCGGGGCGGGGCTCAGCGGCACCGGCCCGTTCGTGCTGAAGAGCTACACCAAGAACACGTCGGTGGTCCTGACCAAGCGCAGCGGTTACTCCTGGGCGCCCGAGGACTACGCCAACCGCGGAGCCGCGCACCTCGACACGGTGACGTTCACGATCGTCCCCGAGGCCGGCGTGCGCACCGGCAGCCTCAGCTCGAAGCAGGTCGACGCGATCGGCGGCGTGCTGCCGCAGGACATCGCGGGACTGCAGGCGCAGAAGACCCCGCTGGTGGTCCGGGCGAACCCGGGCATCGCGTTCGGGCTCTCGACCTACATCAAGGAGGGCTCCGCGCTGGCGGACGTCTCGGTGCGCAAGGCACTGCTCACCGCGCTCGACCGGAACCTGATCCAGCAGTCGGCCCTCACCCCGGAGTTCGCGGTCGCGACCAGCGTGCTCGCCGCCAACACCCCCGGCGCCGTCGACCTCAGCAAGAAGCTCGGCTTCGACAAGAAGGCCTCCGAGAAGCTGCTCGACGCGGCCGGTTGGAAGAAGGGCAGCGACGGCATCCGGGAGAAGGACGGCACGAAGCTCGACCTGAAGCTCGGCTACATCGCCAACTTCAACCCGAACCAGTCGATCATCGAACTCATCCAGCAGCAGCTGAAGGCGATCGGCATCCAGGTCGAGGTCTGGACGGGCACCGTGCCGCAGTACCTCGCCGAGGCGAGCGCCGGGCACTTCGACCTCGCCTACGGCAACCTGTCCCGGGCCGACGGCGACGTGCTCCGCACGCAGTTCTCCTCCGCGCTGCCGAGCAACGCGCCCAAGGGATACACGGACGCGGAGCTGCAGCAGGACCTCACGGACCAGCTCGCGACCGCCGACCAGACGAAGCGCGCCGCGATCGCCCAGAAGGCCAACGCCCGCATCGTCGACCTCGCGTACTACATCCCGGTCGTCGAGCTGACGACGGTGCTCGGGACCGCCACGGACGTGCACGGCATCGTGCTCGGGGCCGACTCGCGCCTCGGCTCGCTGGTCGACGCGTACAAGACCAAATAGCAGGAGGAGACCCCCGTGAAGTTCATCGGACTGGACCTGATCGCCAACCCGCCCGGGAACCCCGGCGAGGAGCCGCCGCTCGCGGCCGAGCGCTTCGGCGAGGTCGTCGACAACGCCGTGCTCTTCGAGCAGCTGGGCTTCGACGGGTTCGCCGTGGGGGAGCGGCACCACGCGCCGTTCCTGTCGAGCTCGCCGACCGTGCTGCTCGGCTACCTGGCGGCCGCGACGAGCCGCATCCGGCTCTTCACGGGGGTCACCCTGCTCTCGGTCCTCGACCCGGTGCGCGTCGCCGAGGACTATGCCACGCTCGACCACCTCTCCGGCGGCCGCCTGGAGCTGATCATCGGCAAGGGCAACGGGCCGGAGCAGGCGGAGCTGTTCGGGATCGGGCGTACGCAGGCGTGGGAGACGCTGCGCGAGAACTACCTGCTGCTGCGGCGGCTGTGGTCGTCGCGGTCGGTGACGTGGGAGCCCGCGCCGGGCGTCCCGAGCATCCGCACCTCGCCGCTGGTGGCGGCCGATGTGCAGCCGCGCCCGCTCCAGGAGCGCATCCGCATCTGGCACGGCTCTGCGACGTCGGAGGCGTCCGTCGAGCTCGCCGCCCGGCACGGCGACCCGATCTTCTCCGCCAACGCCATGAACCCGATCGAGCAGTACGCGGCGCTGGTGCGGCACTACCGCGCCGTGTGGGCGGAGACCGGCCGTGACCCCGCGCAGGCGACGGTGGGCGCCGGGCATGCGCTCTTCGTGGCTCGGACGTCCCAGGAGGCGAAGGCCGCCTACCGGCCGGTGTACGAGGAGTTCGTCGCCGCGGTCGCCAAAGCCGACCACTCCCTCCCGGGCACGCGCACCGACTACGCCGACTACGACGACTACCTCGCCCGCTCGTCCGCCCTCGTCGGCAGCCCGCAGGAGGTGATCGACAAGGTCGGCCGGTACCACGACGCCTTCGGGAACAGCGTGATCTCGGTCGGCGGCCATCCCGGCCACCTCGACCGCACGCAGTGGGTCGACTCGCTCGAGCTCTTCCAGGCGGAGGTCGCACCGACGCTCCGCGAACGCATCGGCGACCCGGCCTGGCCGGCCGCCACGACCCCGAAAGGCCGCGCATGGCAGCCCTCCGCAGCATCTCGTTCCTGACGCCGGGAAACTACGAGGACGACGATCCGGCCGGCGGTCTGGAGCAGACGCTCCGGCTGATCGCGTTCGGGGAGCAGGCCGGCTACGACGGCGCGTGGGTCCGCCAGCGCCACCTGGAGCACGGGATCTCGTCGGCGGCCGTCGTGCTGGGCGCGGCGTCGCAGCGCACGAGCACGATCGAGCTCGGCACGGCGGTCATCCCGATCGGCTACGAGAGCCCGTGGCGGCTGGGCGAGGATCTCGCGACGGCCGACGTGCTCTCCGGCGGCCGCCTGGCGGTCGGCGTGAGCGCCGGGACGCCCCCGCACGCGGAGCTGCTGGGCGAGCACGTGTTCGACGGCGACTGGCGGTCGTACGACCTCGGGCACGGGCGCATCGAGCGCCTGAAGCACCACCTCTCCGGCGCCTATCTCGGCGACGAGGAGACGGTGATCCACTCGCCCGGCAACGTGCAGCGTCCGCGCCTGCAGCCGTACAGCCCCGGGCTCGACAGCAGGCTCTGGTACGGCGGGGGGAGCTCGCGGTCGATCCGCTGGGCGGCCGGGCACGGCCTCCACCTGCTCACAGGCAACGTCATCTCCGGCGAGGGGACCGACGACTTCGTCACGGCCCAGGTGAACCTGATCCGGCTGCATCGCTCGCTCACCACGCGTCCGGACGACCTCCGCATCGCCCTGGGCCGCGTGATCCTGCCGACCGACAGCGCCGACCGCGCCTCCGCCGAGCGCTATCGTGCCTACAAGCGCGAGCGGGATGCCCGCGTCGGCGTCGCGCACGGCGACCGGCGTACCCTCTTCGCGCCCGACATCGTGGGCACGACGGACGAGATCGTCGAGACGCTCCTCGCCGACGCCGCACTGGCGGAGGTCGACGAGCTGCGGCTGGAGCTGCCGTACGAGTTCGCCGAGGCGGACTACGAGCAGGTGCTGCACGACGTGCTCAGCGCGGTCGCGCCCGCGCTGGGGCGGCGCCCGGCGGAGGCTCAGCCCACCGCCGCGTAGAGCGACGCGAGTTCGCGCCCGAGGAACCGGGCGATCTGCCGCGGCCCCGACGACGGGGCCGCGGCTTCGACGTCGGCGTTGTAGTTCGTGTTCGTGTTGACGTCGTAAGTGACGGCACGGCCGTCGACGGTCTCGATGAACTCGATGCCGGCGATCTCGATGCCCGTGCGCCGGGTGAAGGCGCGGTACTGCTCGACGAGGGGATGGTCGAATCCCTCGCGCAGGCTGAACAGCTGCTGCGGCAGCTCGGCGCCGGTGACCGGGTCGATCGCGCAGGCGTCCGCCGGGCACAGCTGGAAGCCGCCGAGCGCGGTGTCGGCCCGAACGGCGTAGACCAGCTCGCCATCGACCAGTTCGACCCGCGTGATGGCCGGCTCGGCCGCCACCAGCAGCTCCTGCAGCAGCACGATCCCGTCGACCGGGGTCTCGAACAGGCCGGCGGCGATCGTCTCCGCGAGTTCGTCGGCCGAGTCGAACCGCTGCACGCCGAGCCCCTTGCCGCCCTGGTTGTGCTTGGTGAGGAACGGCGCCGGGAAGGCGCGCGCGGCCTCCACCAGCCGATCGACGCCGATCACGGCGACGGTGCGCGGGGTGTCGATGCCGGCGGCACGCAGTGCGGTGAGCTGGTCGACCTTGCTGACCTCGAGGTCCAGCACACGGCGCCCGTTCACCGTGCGGCGACCGTGCGACTCCAGCCAGGAGAGCACGCTGCGGGCGTAGTCCTTCGAGAGGTTGTGCCCGCGCGTGTGCGACGACGCGCTGATCCGCGACCAGAACACGCCCTCCGGCGGCACCGCGTCGAGGTCGAGCGTGCCGTCGACCAGCAGCCATTCGACCAGTGGCACGCCCTCGTCCTCGAAGGCCTGCCGGAACGGCTCGAACCAGTCCGGGTTCTCGTGGAGTGCGTAGACCGCGGGGGCGGAGTGCGTGGTCGTCATGAGAAGTACCTTTCGAGGTCGAGCGGGCCGCCGGCGGCGGCGAAGTCCTGCGCGGCCGCGGCGCGGAGGGCGGGGTCGGTGAGGAAGTCGAGCGCGGTGAGGGCGAGCCCGTGCGCGGCGTCCACCGCTGCCCGGTCGCCGGCCTCTCCGCCAGCGTATGCCGCGAACTCGGCGGTGTGCAGCGCGACCTCCGGCGGCGCCACGGCGATGACCGGGTGGATGCCGGGGATGCGGACGCTCACGTTGCCGAAGTCGGTCGATGCCGCGAGCTCGGACGGCACGACGTCCCGTGTCAGGACCCGGCGGCCGCGGACCTCCTGATGCACGGCCCAGCGTTCGTTGAGCGGGCGGTTGAACCGGCTCGGGAGGGTGAAGGGCAGCGGATCCCACTCGAGCTCGACGCCCGTGCCGGTGGCGATCGCGATGCCTTCCGAGATCTCGGTCAGCCGGTCGCTCAGCTCCCGCAGCGTCGCGGCCTCGGGCGAGCGGAGGTAGTACTCGAGCGTCGCCACGGCGGGCACCACGCTCGGCCGGTCGCCGCTCGAGAGCACGCCGTGCACGCGATCGCCCGGTGGCAGGTGCTGCCGCAGCTGCGCGACCGCCTGATAGTGGAGGGTCGCCGCGTCGAGTGCGTTGCGCCCCATGAACGGTGTGGCGGAGGCGTGGGCGGGCACTCCGAGGTAGCGGACGCGCAGGATGCGGCGGCCGATGAAGGGATGGTCCGCCGCGTCGTAGCCGAACGGGTGAGCCATGATCGCCGCGTCGAGTCCGTCGAACGCGCCCTGGCGCGCCATCAGCTCCTTGCCGCTGCTGCCCTCCTCGGCGGGCGTGCCGAGCAGGACCACCCGGCCGTCGAGGCGATCGGCGACGGCAGCGACGCCGAGGAAGGCGCCGACCGCCGCGGCGGCGATGACGTTGTGGCCGCACCCGTGCCCGATGGTGGGCAGCGCATCGTATTCTGCCAGCACGGCGATCGCCGGACCTCCCGACGCGCGGCCGGCAGAGGCGAGCACGGTCGTCGGAAGTCCGAAGCGCCCGATCTCGGCCGTGTGCCCGTCACGCCGCACCTCGTCGGCGACCGCGGCGGCGGAGCGGTGCTCGTCGAACGCCTCCTCGGGATGCGCGAAGATGCGCCGCGAGAGCGCGACGATCCTGGCCTCCCGTGCCGTCACGGTCTCGACGACCGCGGTGCGCAGCTCGTCCGGCGCACCCGCGTGCGGGGAGGTGAGGGGAGCGGCGGCCCGTGCCCGCTCGGCGGTGCGCTCGCGCAGGGCATCGAGGTAGCTGGTGCTGGGCGTGGTCGGGCGGCGGAGGTCGCGGCCGCCCGTCACGCCGCGGGCTCCAGGAGGGCGCGGAGGCGGCCGAGACGCAGAGCGAGGTCGCGCTGCGCCGCGGGCGCCGCCTCCGCGCGCAGGTACCAGTGGATGGCGGACAGATGCGTCGCGCCGTCCTCGGGTGCGAGGGTCAACTCGAGCCGTGACCCGGGCGCGAACGCGGGCGGCGCGTCCGCCGGAGCCGGCTGCGCCGGGTCCCAGGCGATCAGGAGCCGGCGGCCGGGGACGACCTCCAGCACATGGCCGGTCGTCGTCACCCCGGCCTCGGTCGCCGCCACGCGGCCACCGGCGCGGGACTCGAATTGCACGCTGTCGCCGAGCCACCGGCTCAGCCTGGCCGGGTCCGTCAGCGCGGAGAACACCGCAGCGGGGGAGCGGTGCACGTCGATCGCCGCGCGCACCTCAGCCACGGCGTGCCCACTCCCGTGCGATCGCCTCGTGGCTGGCGGCCCGGGCCTCGGGGTCGTGCGTGATGGTCGTGAGCACGAGCTCGTCGGCGGCGGTCGCGTCGCGCAGCGTCTCCAGACGGTCGGCGACCTCGGCCGGCGTGCCGACGAAGCGGGTGCGGACGCGGTCGTCGACGAGCCGGCGGTCCTCGTCGGTCCAGGGGAGGCGGGCGGCCTCCTCCGGCGAGGGGTACGGGATGGCGCCCGCGCCGGTGCGGATGCTGCGCACCCAGGCGGCGTAGCCGGTCGCCAGCTCGTGGGCGCGGTCGGACGTCTCCGCGGCGACGACGTCGGCCGACACGATGACGTGCGGGCGGTCGAGCCGATCGGACGGGACGAAGCTGCCGCGATACTCCTCGACCGAGATCAGGACGCCGCTCGGGGCGCTGTGGTAGTTCGCGGCGAAGGGGAGTCCGAGCCGGCCGGCGAGACGCGCGGTGAGCGTCCCGCTGCCGAACAGCCGGAGTTCGGGACCGGAGCCGTCCACGCCCAGCGCCACGCGCTCGTCGCCGTCGCCGACGCCGGCTCCGAGGAGGGCGAGGATGGTCTCGACCTGGTCGGCGAACGCCGGTCCGCCCTCGCCACGGGTCAGCAGGGCGCCCAGCGTGCGGAACTTCGGCGCGGCGAAGACGCGCTCGAAGCGGAAGGGCTCGGGGATGAGGAGTCCGCCGGTGACGGTCTCCGGAGCGGTCTCGGGTGCGCTCGGGCCGCCGGTCGCGAGTCCGGAGCGGCCGATCCCGAGGTCGATCCGGCCGGGCAGCGCCGCATCGAGGAGCGCGAACTCCTCGGCGATCGTCGCCTCGGTGCTCTGGGGCCCGAGCTGGATGGCTCCCGAGCCGAGCCGGATGCGCTCGGAAACGCCTCCCGCCAGCGCGATGAGCGCCGCCGGTGAGGAGCCGATCACGCCGGGGTTGAAGTGGTGCTCGGCGAACCAGTAGCGCGCATACCCGGCGGCTTCTGCGCGGCGGACGAGTTCGAGCGTGGCCGTCACAGCGTCGCTCGGGCTGGAGCCGCTCGAGACCGGGACGAGGTCGAGGATGCCCAGCGGGATCGCGGTCACGATGCCACCTCCACCCGCGGGGCCGCACCCGTGCGTTCGTCGGGATCGCCGAGGCCCAGGTTCCCGCGCAGCGTCGGGTGCTCGTACTCGGTGCGCAGCACGCCGCGCTCCTGCAGGAGCGGGACGACGCGGTCGACGAACTCATCGATCCCGTGCGGGACCACCGATCCCGAGAGCACGTACCCGTCGGCCGCTCCGGTCTGGGCGGCGTCGTCGAGCTGGGCGGCGATCGAGTCGGGCGTGCCGATGAACTCGTGCCTGGTCGTCTGGCTGACGACGAGCTCCCGGATGCTCCAGCCGTGCTCCTGGGCGAGCGCGTGCCATTCGCGCGCGGCGGCCAGCGGGTCGTCGACGCGACGGGCCTGGCCCTGCGTGAGCTGCTCGCCCGCGGCTGCGGGTGGCGCGGGCACCGGCCCCTCGGGGTCATGCGCGGAGAGGTCTTCGCCCCACACCTGCTCCAGCAGGTGAATCGCCGTCTGCGGGGTCACCTGCTGGAAGGAGATCTCGCGGGCCCGCTCGGCCGCCTCCGCCTCCGTGTCGCCGAGCACCACGCTCACGGCCGGGATGACCAGAATGCTGTCGGGGTCGCGTCCGGCCGCCAGCGCCCGCGAGCGGACGTCGGAGCGGAAGGCGCGCCCGGCCTCCGGCTCGCCGTGGCGGCTGAAGATCACGTCGGCGGTGCGCACCGCGAAGTCGCGGCCGGCGGGGGAGTCGCCCGCCTGCACGAGCACGGGGCGCCCCTGCGGGCCCGGTTCGACCGGGAACCAGCCGTGGGTGTCGAAGAACTCGCCGGCGAACCGGTAGGGCTCCGGGCCGTCGGCGGACCAGCTGTCCCAGAGCAGGCGCGACAGCTCGACGAACTCCTCCGCCCGGCGGTAGCGGTCCTCGTAGGCCAGGTAGCCGCCGCGGCGGAAGTTCGCGCCCGTGAAGGCGTCGGACGACGTGACGACGTTCCAGCCCGCGCGGCCGCCGGAGAGGTGGTCGAGCGAGGCGAGCTTGCGTGCCAGGTCGTACGGCTCGTTGTAGGTCGCGCTGGCCGTGCCGACCAGCCCGATGTGCTCGGTGACGGCCGCGACGGCGGCGAGCACCGAGAGGTTGTCGGGGCGCCCGGCGACATCCAGCTCGTGGATGCGCCCCTTGTGCTCGCGCACCCGCAGCCCCTCGGCGAGGAAGAAGTAGTCGAAGAAGCCGCGCTCGGCGGTGCGGGCGACGTGCTCGAAGGTGCTGAAGTCGATCTGGCTGCCGGCGCCGGGGGCGCCCCAGACGGTCCAGTGGTTGACGCCGGGCACCCCGGCCGCCAGCCGGAGCCGGCGCTTGTTCTGTGCTGTCATGGCTCTCCTCGGGTCACGCGGCGTAGCGGTTGCGGGGGCGGTCGAGACCGAGCCGGTCGCGGAGGGTCCCCTCGCGCGGCTGGTCGGGCAGCAGTCCACGGCGCCGGAGGGCCGGGACCAGCAGGTCCCCGATGGCGGGGAGGTCGCGGTGGACGGAGGCGGGGCGCAGACGGACGCCTTCGATCCCGGCGCCCGCGAGCTCGCCGATCAGGTCGGCGAGCGATTCGGGATCCGTGGCGTGGATCGCGGTGTCGCTCTCGAAGGTCTCCCCGTCGAGCGCGTCCCACTCGGCGAGGCGGCGCCGGGCGTCGCGGGCGTCCGGTTCGAGCACGACCACCAGGTCGGCCAGGACGCGCAGCGGCTCCGGCTCGAACCGCTCGGTCTTCTCGAGCGCGCGCACCTCCCGCACGATGCGACCCGCGTCGTCGACGTCGGCCGGGGTGACGTAGACGACGTCGGCCGCGCGTGCGGCGAGCCGGTACGGGATCGCGGCGTGCGCGAGCACGGTGACGAGCGGCTGACCCTGCGGCGGCCGCGGGGTGATCGACGGCCCGGCGATGCGGAAGGCCGAGCCCTCGAAGTCGACGTGGTGCAGCTTGGTGCGGTCGAGGTAGCGGCCGGTTGCCACGTCGCGGATCACGGCGTCGTCCTCCCAGCTGTCCCAGAGCCGGCGGACGACGGCGACGAACTCGGCCCCCTCGTCGAAGAGCCGGGCGAGCTGTTCGGGTCCGTCCGGCGCCGTGAGGAGGGCCGGCCCGAGCTCGGGAAGCGCGCGCCGGCCGACGTTGGCGCTCTCGCCCGGCCGGCCGAGCTGCACCTTCCAGCCGGCCCGCCCTTCGCTGGCGTAGTCGAGCGTCGCGAGCTGGGTGGAGGCGTGGAACGGCTCCGATTCCAGCACGCTCGTGGTCGGCACCAAGCCGATGCGTTCGGTGCGCCGCGCGACGAAGTTCGCGAGCTGCACGGCGTCGAGCCGACCGCGGATGCGGTCCGCCCGCGTCGGCGTCGCGACGCTCAGCGCGTCCTCGAAGGTGAGGAAGTCGGCGCCGGCGGCTTCGGCGCTGCGCGCCTGCTCCACCCAGTACGACGGCCGGAACACGGTGGACGCCGGGATGCCCGCGTCCCTCCATGCGGCCGGGTGCCATCCCGCTCCCTCGAGCGCGACGGCGAGGATCAGCTGGTCGCTCATGTCTGGAACCACCCTCCTGTTCGACGGTTGCCACGCAGGTTCGCAGAGGCCGCGCGCCGGGGTCGAGGCGCTCCGTCACGCGGCGTCACGACCGTCACCGCGGGTAACGCTGGCTTGCGGATCGGGCGTCGGCACCCCCAGTAACGGGGGTCCGCCGCCGCGATGCGCGGGCGCGTCTCGCAGCGGGTCGAAAGGATTCATCGCTAGTATTTCCCGCATCCCCGTGCTCCCGACCCCGAAAGGCATGGCATGACGGACCTGCCGCGACGGCACCAGCGTGCTCGAGGTCCGCTCCCCGTGCGCCACGGCCAGCTGCGCCGCCGGCGGGCGGTCGGGACGGTGTTCGGGCTCCTCGCCGCCGTGATGGCGGTCGTCCTCGTCAGCGTCGGCGGTGTCGGCGCGTACGCGGTGTGGGATGTCGCGCGCTCGGTGAAGACCGGGGTGAAGCTGGTCTCGGCGCCGGGGCACACACAGCAGGCCATCCCGGACGTCGCCGCCATGGAGGGCGGGATCAACGTCCTCCTCGCCGGCACCGACAGCCGCACCGGGCTGGGCGGCATCTACGAGTCGGCGGACGAGCAGGACGCCAGCACCGGCGAGGGCAACAACGACGTCACGATGCTGCTGCACATCGCCCAGGACCACAAGAGCATGATGGTCGTGAGCTTTCCGCGCGACCTGATGATCTCGATCCCGGACTGCCCGACTCCGAAGGGCGACGGCACGGTCGACGGCAGCGACTACGCCCAGTTCAACACCGCCCTCTCCCGCGGCGGCCTGGCCTGTGTCGTGCTCACGGTCGAGAAGATGACCGGGCTCACCATCCCGTTCGGCGCGGTGATCAACTTCGCCGGCGTCAGCCAGATGTCGACCGCCGTCGGCGGCGTGACGGTCTGCCTGGCGACGCCGGTCTACGACGAGTACACGACTCCGGCGCTCGACCTCCCGGCCGGCAACAACGAGCTCGTCGGCGACGAGGCGCTCTCGTTCCTGCGCAGCCGCCACGGGGTGGGCGACGGCAGCGACCTGGGCCGCATCTCCAACCAGCAGGTCTTCCTCTCCGCGCTGGCCCGCAAGATCGTCAGCGGCGGTGTGCTCTCGAACCCCGTGCAGCTCTACAGCCTGGCCAAGGCGGCGGTCGGCAGCGTCACGCCGTCCGAGAGCCTCAGCAATCCCACGACGCTCGTGCAGATCGCCCTGGCCGTGAAGGACACCGGGCTCGAGAACATGGTCTTCGTGCAGTACCCGACCGTGGCCGACCCCGACAACAAGGAGCGTGTCGTGCCGGCGTCGTCGGCCGCGAAGGCCCTCAACGAGGCGCTGGTGAACGACGTCGCGGTGAAGCTGACGGGGTCGACCGGACGCGCGGCGGAGGATCCCAACGCGACGGCGAGCCCGACGCCGACCGACACGACGGCCCCGGACGCCCCCGCCGCGCCGACGACCGATGCCGCCGCGCCGCCGGCACCGGACCCCTCGCCGACGGCGGTGGAGCTCCCCTCGACCATCACCGGCCAGACGGCCGCGCAGCAGACCTGCACCAAGGGGAACAAGTAGTCGCGCACGTGCGCGCTTGCACCGGTGGTCCCGGGGCCGTTGAATGAGCACATGGCCACCGAACGCATGAGCTCGCTCCAGCTGAGAGTCCTGATCATCGCGATCCTGGCGAGCTTCGTGGCCTTCCTCGACGGTGCGGTCATCAACGTGGCTCTGCCGGCGATCGACAAGGAGCTCGGCGGCGGCCTGCCGCTGCAGCAGTGGGTGGTCGACGGGTACCTGGTGACGCTCGGCTCGTTCATCCTGCTCGCCGGCTCGCTGTCCGACGTCTTCGGCCGCAAGCGCGTGCTCTACGCGGGCCTCATCGGCTTCGGGATCACGTCGCTGCTCTGCGCGTTCGCCCCGACCGGGGTGTTCCTGGTCGTCGCGCGCGCCCTCCAGGGTGTCGCCGGGGCCCTGCTGGTGCCGAGCTCTCTGGCGATCATCATCTCCCGCTTCGAGGGGGCCGCGCAGGCGAAGGCGATCGGCCGCTGGACGGCCTGGACCGGCATCGCGATGATCGCCGGCCCGGTGATCGGCGGGGTCTTCGTCGACACGCTCTCCTGGCGCTGGGTGTTCGTGATCAACGTGGTCCCGATCGCGATCACCCTCGTGCTGATGCTCACGCTCAAGGAGGACGACCACGGCACGGGCGGGCGCGTCGACATCCTGGGTGCGATCTTCGGCTCCGTCGGCCTCGCGGGCACGGTGTTCGCCCTCATCGAGCAGGGCGCGTTCGGCTGGGGGAGTCCGCGTGTCTGGATCCCGCTCGTCATCGGGCTGCTCTCCCTCGCCGCCTTCTTCGTGGTCGAGAGCCGCGTGTCGCAGCCCATGCTGCCGCTGGCGCTGTTCCGGGTGCACAACTTCTGGGTGGGCAACATCGCCACCGCGTTCGTCTACGGTGCGCTGTCGTTCGGGCCGCTGATGGTGACGCTGTTCCTCCAGCAGGTCGCGGGGTTCTCCGCCATCGCTGCCGGGTTCGTGTTCATCCCGTCGACCCTCTGCATGCTCCTGCTGTCGGGATTCTTCGGCGGGCTCGCCGGCAAATACGGGCCGCGGTTCTTCATGGCGGTCGGCCCGATCGTGGCCTCGGTCGGCTTCCTGTGGCTGCTGCTGGCCGACGCCCACGTGAACTACTGGACCGGCCTCCTGCCGGCCGTCCTGCTCTTCGGTGTCGGCCTGTCGATGACGGTCGCACCGCTCACAAGCGCCATCCTCGGCGCCATCCACCCCGCGGAGGCCGGCATCGCCTCCGCGGCCAACAACGCCGTCTCGCGCATCGCCGGGCTGATCACGGTGGCGCTGGCCGGCCTCATCATCGGCGAGCAGCTCGACGTCGACGGGCTGCACCGGGCGATGATCGCGACGGCGGCGCTCCTGCTCGCCGGCGGCATCGTGTCGGCGATCGGGATCCGCAACAAGGAGCCGGTCGCCGAGCCGGTTCAGGCGGTGACGACCGACTGACCCGCGAGGGCCAGCATCACGACGTCGATCAGGGCGCACGTCATGATCAGCTGCATCAGCAGGCGCGTCGGGCTGCGCCGCAGGAGCAGGACGACGCCCGCGACGACGGCGGCCAGACCCAGGAGGAGCCCGACCAGCAGCACCGGCCGGACCGGCCAGCCGGGACCGAACGCGACCAGCGCCGTCGCGACGGCGAGGCAGGCGAACGCGGCGAGCCCGCTGCGGCGCGCGCCGAGCCGGTGCGGCAGGCCACGGATGCCGGTCTCGGCGTCGTCGGCCAGGTCGGGCAGGACATTGGTGATGTGTGCTGCGACGCCGAGCAGCGCGCCCGCGGCCAGGACCCAGGGCGCGGGGAGGGCCGGGTCCTCCTGGCCGAGCGTCGCGATCGCCGGCAGGAGGCCGAAGCTCACCGCGAACGGCGCGAACGACCAGACGGACGACTTGAGCCCGAGGTTGTAGGCCCAGCCTCCCGCGATGGCGACGACGTGGGCGAGCAGGGCGCCGAGGCCGAGGACGGCGGTCACGACGAGCGCGAGCACCAGCGCGATGAAGGCGGCGGACCGGACGACGGGGACGGGGATGTCGCCGCGCGCGGCCGGTTTGTCCGCGCGGGACACCGCGCGGTCGCGGGCGGCGTCCAGCCAGTCGTTCGACCAGCCGATCGACAGCTGACCGAGCAGCACCGCGACGGCGAGCAGGGCGAGGCGGCCGGGCGGATAACCGAGACCCAGCCCGAGGCCCGCTGCGATGGCCGTGACGACGAGGGTCGGTCCGGGATGGGAGGCGAGCAGGAGGGAGGTCGCACGCGTCGCCATGTCCGTCATCGTAGACCGCGGCGGCAGTTGCAACGTACTTGCGCGATTTTGCAACTACTTGCGTAGAATCGGGGCATGTCGAAACGTCTCGCCGAGGTGGCGCGCAAGGTCGGAGTGAGCGAAGCCACCGTCAGCCGTGTGCTCAACGACAAACCCGGCGTCTCCGGTGCCACCCGTCAGGCGGTGCTGACCGCGCTCGACGTGCTCGGCTACGAGCGCCCGACCAAGCTGCGTGGCGAGCGCGCGCGGCTCGTCGGACTCGTCCTGCCCGAGCTGCAGAACCCGATCTTCCCCGCATTCGCCGAGATCATCGGGGGAGCGCTCGCGCAGAACGGCTACACCCCAGTGCTCTGCACCCAGACCGCCGGCGGCATCTCCGAGGCGGACTGGGTGGAGCTGCTGCTGCAGCAGCAGGTGTCCGGCGTGGTGTTCGTCGGCGGCGCCTACGCCCAGGTCGGGGCGTCGCACGAGCACTACGACCGCCTGCGCGACCTCCACCTCCCGACCGTGCTGGTCAACGCGCCCGTCGACGAGCTGCATTTCGCCACGGTGTCGTGCGACGACTCCGTCGCGACCGCGCAGGCGCTGGGCCACCTGCGCTCGCTCGGGCACGAGCGGATCGGGCTCCTCCTCGGCCCGCGCGATCACGTGCCCTCCATGCGCAAGCTGGCGACGGCGCGCCGGCTGTTCGAGGAGTGGGGGACCCCGCTCGACGAGGGCCTGGTCGTCCACTCGCTCTACTCGCTGGAGGCCGGTCAGGCCGCCGCGGCGCGGCTGCTGGCGGCCGGGGTCAGCGCGATCGTCTGCGCCAGCGACCCGATGGCGCTCGGCGCGATCCGGGCCGCCCGTCGGGCCGGGCTCTCGGTGCCGCGCGACGTCTCCATCGTCGGCTACGACGACTCCGCTCTGATGAACTGCACCGAGCCGCCGCTCACCACGATCCGTCAGCCGATCGAGCCGATGGGGCGCACCGTCATCGAGCTCCTGCTGCGGCAGATCTCCAGTGATTCCGCCATCCGCGACGAGCTCTTCTTCGAGCCGGAACTGGTCGTGCGGGGGTCCACCGGACCCGCCTGAGCGCCGCCGCGGAGCGCAACTCCGCGCAAAAGTACGCAAGTGAATTACTCATTGTTGAGTTCTTGCATCATCTTGTCGTGTTAGCTACATTTCGGTGAGCAGCGATGATGCCGAGGGCAGCGTCGCGACCGACGCGGCCCCGACCAGAGGGCCGCCCGATGCGAAGGGCTCACTGTGGACCTCTCCGTGCTGACCGGCTCCGATGCCGGGCACCGCACCGCCGACGCGGCCGCCGCCGGCCTCGCCGCAGCGCAGACGCCGGCTCCGGCGCCCGCGGGCGACGACCCCGCCTGGTGGCGCAGCGCGGTGATCTACCAGATCTACCCGCGCAGCTTCGCCGACGGCAACGGCGACGGCGTCGGCGACCTGGCGGGCGTGCGGCAGCACCTGGACTACCTCAAGGATCTCGGCGTCGACGCCCTCTGGTTCACGCCCTGGTACGTCTCGCCGCTCGCGGACGGCGGCTACGACGTGGCCGACTACCGCCGCATCCACCCGGCCTTCGGCGACCTTGCGGAGGCGGAGGCGCTGATCGCCGACGCCCTCGCGCTGGGGATCCGGACGATCATCGACGTCGTCCCGAACCACGTCTCCGACCAGCACCCCTGGTTCCAGGCGGCGCTGGCGGCCGGGCCCGGCTCGCCCGAACGCGAGCGGTTCTGGTTCCGTCCGGGCCGCGGCGAGCACGGCGAGGAGATGCCGACGAACTGGGTCTCCAACTTCTCCGGCGACACCTGGACCCGTACCACCGACGCCGACGGGACGCCGGGCGAGTGGTACCTCCACCTCTTCAGCCCCGAGCAGCCCGACCTCAACTGGAACCACCCGGACGTGCGCCGGGAGCACGAGGAGATCCTGCGGTTCTGGTTCGACCGCGGCGTGGCCGGGGTGCGGATCGATTCTGCCGCCCTCCTGGTCAAAGACCCGGAGCTGCCCGAGGTGCCGGAGCGGCCCGCAGCGGGGGAGCACCCGAACCAGGACCGGGACGAGCTGCACGACATCTACCGCTCCTGGCGGTCGATCGCCGACTCCTACCCCGGCACGCGCGTGCTGGTCGGCGAGATCTGGCTGCCCGACATCGACCGCTTCGCGATGTACCTGCGGCCCGACGAGCTGCACACCGCCTTCAACTTCGACTTCCTCGCCCGGCCCTGGGACGCCGCGGAGCTGCGCACCTCCATCGACGAGACGCTCGGGGCGCACGCACCGGTGGACGCCCCGAGCACCTGGGTGCTGTCGAACCACGACGTCACGCGGCCGGTGACCAGATACGGCCGGGAGGACTCCTCGTTCGCCTTCGTCAAGAAGCGCACCGGCACGCCGACGGATCTCGAAGTCGGCCGCCGGCGCGCCCGTGCCGCCGCCCTGCTCACGGCTGCGCTGCCCGGCTCGCTCTACCTGTACCAGGGCGACGAGCTCGGCCTGCCCGAGGTGGAGGACCTCCCCGCCGATCGCCTCGAGGATCCGATGCATTTCCGCTCCGGCGGCATCGACCCCGGGCGGGACGGCTGCCGGGTCCCGCTGCCCTGGGGCGGGGAGGCCGCCCCGTTCGGCTTCAGCCCGGCGGGCGCGACGGCCGAGCCGTGGCTGCCGCAGCCCGCCTCGTGGGCCGCACTGACCGTCGAGGCGCAGCAGAACGACCCGGGGTCGATGCTGCGGCTCTACCGCGAGGCGCTGCGGATCCGCCGGTCCGAGCCCGGCCTCGGCGACGGGCCGTTCTCCTGGCTCGACGCGCAGGAGGGCGTGCTCGCGTTCGCCCGCGGCGCCCGGTTCGCCAGCGTCACCAACCTGTCCGCGGTGCCGGTCCCGTTGCCGGACGACGCCGCGCTCCTCCTCAGCAGCAGCCCTCTCGACGACGGCCTGCTGCCTCCCGACTCCACGGCGTGGCTACGAACACAGCATCGGCCGCCGGAGACCAGCACCACTCACTGAGAGAACCCCTCACCACTCACTGGAAGGAACACCGACAATGAAGTCACCACGCACGATCGCGGCCGTCGCCGCGGTCGCCCTCGCCGGGGCCGGCGTCCTGGCGGGCTGCTCGTCCGCCGGATCCGACGCCAACGACGGCAAGGTCCACATCACCGTCGCCAGCCTCATCCCGGGCAGCGACAAGGCCTCCTTCAAGGCCTTCGACGATCGCGTCAAGGAGTTCGAGAAGGCCAACCCCGACATCGTCGTGAAGTCGGAGGAGTACCAGTGGACGGGCCCGACGTTCGCGACCCAGCTCGCGGGCGGCACCCTCCCGGACGTCTTCAACGTGCCGTTCACCGACTCGCAGTCGCTGATCCAGGCGGGGCAGCTCGCGGACATCTCGGCCGAGGTGAACAAGCTGCCGTACGCGTCGAAGTTCAACGAGAACGTGCTCGCGGTCGCGAAGGACGGCGACAAGATCTACGGGATCCCCTACGGCCCGTACGCGATGGGCCTGTCGTACAACCGCGACATCTTCACCAAGGCCGGACTCGACCCCGACAAGCCCCCGACGACGTGGGACGAGGTGCGCGCCGACGCGAAGACCATCTCCGAGAAGGTGCCGGGCGTCGCCGGCTACATGCAGATGACGCAGGGCAACACCGGCGGCTGGGAGCTCACCACCACGGTGTACGCGCGCGGCGGCCGGATGGAGACCACCGAGGGCGGCAAGACCAAGGTCACCACGAACAACCCGGTGACCAAGGAGGCCCTGCAGTGGCTGAAGGACCTGCGCTGGAAGGACAACTCGGTCGGCAGCAACTTCCTGCTCGACTGGTCCGGCATCAACCAGGCCTTCGGCGCCGGGCAGATCGCCATGTACCCGTCCGGCTCCGACGTGCTGACCTCCCTCGTGCAGCAGAACGCGGTCGACCCGAAGAACTACGGGCTGACCATGCTGCCGATCGACACCAGCAACAAGGACGCCGGCGTGCTCGGCGGCGGCAACGTCGCGGCGGTCAGCCCCAAGTCGTCGCAGGCGCAGAAGGACGCGGCGGTCAAGTGGATCGACTTCTACTACATGCAGAAGCTGCTCAACCAGGACCAGGCCGTCGCCGACGCCAAGGTGCTCGTGAAGTCGGGCCAGCCGGTCGGCGTGCCGACGCTGCCCGTCTTCGACAAGGCGACCTACGACCAGAACATGGAGTGGATCAAGGACGAGATCAACGTGCCGCAGGCGAACGTGGCGCCGTTCACGGACAAGATCTTCGACGCCACCCTGGTGCCTGAGCCGAACAAGCACACCCAGGAGCTCTACGGGGCGCTCGACACGGTCGTCCAGGCCGTGCTGACGGACCAGAACGCCGACATCGACCAGCTGCTCAGCAAGGTCGACTCGGACATCCAGAAGCTCGTCGACGCCGACAAGTGACACCGACGGGAGGCCGGCGGCGCGTGCTGCGCCGCCGGCCGCCCGCCCGATCCGAGAGAGTGACCCGCGCATGACCGCGATCGACCGAAACCGCCCGGCCGTCCGCCGAGCCCGGCGCACGCCCCTGACCTGGATCCGCGGCGGCGGCGTGAGCAACCTGCTCTTCCTGCTGCCGATGCTGCTGATCTTCGGCGTGTTCTCCTGGTGGCCCATCGTCCGCAGCGTGGTGATGAGCTTCCAGCACACGAACCTGGTGACGCCGCCGACCTGGGTGGGCTGGGACAACTTCGTCCAGGTGGTGAACGACCCGCTGTTCTGGACCGTCGTGGGGAACACCGCCTGGTTCGCGCTGCTCGCGCTCATCCTGGGCTACCCCATCCCGCTGATCGCCGCCGTGCTGATGAGCGAGGTCAAGCGCGCGAAGGGCCTCTACAGCGCCCTCGCCTACCTGCCCGTCGTGGTGCCGCCCGTGGTGGCGGTGCTGCTGTGGAAGTTCTTCTACGACGCGCGGCCGACCGGCGTCTTCAACACGATCCTCGGCTGGGTGGGCATCCCGCCGCAGCCGTGGATCCAGGATGCGACACAGGCGATGCCCTCGCTCGTGGTCGAGGCCACCTGGGCCGCCGCCGGTGGCACGATCATCATCTACCTCGCGGCCATCACCGGGGTCTCGCCCGAGCTGTACGACGCGGCCGAGGTCGACGGCGCCAGCATCTGGCGCAAGATCTGGCACGTCACCCTGCCGCAGCTGCGCGGGGTGCTGCTGATCACGCTGATCCTGCAGATCATCGGGACGGCGCAGGTGTTCCTGGAGCCGTTCCTCTTCACCAGTGGAGGCCCGGTCAACTCGACCGTGACCATCCTGCTGCTGATCTACCGCTACGCCTTCCAGAACTCGCTCGGAGGCGACTACGGCGCCGCGACGGCGCTGAGCCTGATGCTCGCCGCGTTCCTGGCGGTCCTCTCCCTCGTGTACTTCCGCCTCACCAAGTCCTGGAGCCAGAATTGAGCACGTCGACGCAGATCCCGCCCGAGGTCGCCTCCGTGGTGACCGCCGTCGTCGAGGACGGCGCGAGCCCGGAGCCGCCGCGCCGTCGCCGCCGGCGTCGTCGCCCGCAGGCGGACGCCGACCGCGGCATCCTCTCGATCTCCGACCGACGGCGCCCGGGGGTCCGCTGGAGCTCGCGCGTGATCAACGCCGTGCTGCTGGTGGTGCTGATCGTGGTGGGCCTCGGTCCGCTGCTGTGGCTCGCCAAGTCGGCGATCACCCCGACCGCGGACACGTTGAAGACGCCGATGGCGCTGTTCCCGAACGGCGTCGACTGGGCGAACCTCTCGACGGCGTGGTCGACGGTCCACATCGACGTGCAGTTCGTGAACACCATCTGGGTCGCCGCGGGGTCGTGGGCCGCACAGGTGCTCGTCGCGACGACCGCCGGCTACGCGCTGAGCGTGCTGCGACCGAAGTACGGCAAGGTGCTGTACGGGATGATCCTCTGCACGCTCTTCGTGCCGTCGGTCGTGCTGCTCGTGCCGCTGTACCTCACCATCCTGAACCCGCCGCTGCTCGGGCAGTCCCTGATCAACACGTTCTGGGCCGTCTGGCTGCCCGCCGGGGCGAGCGCGTTCAACGTCGTGCTCGTCAAGCGGTTCTTCGACAACCTGCCCCGGGAGGTGTTCGAGGCGGCCCGCACGGACGGCGCCGGGCCGTTCCGGCTGTTCTGGTCGATCGTGCTGCCGATGTCGAAGCCGATCCTCGGCGTGGTCTCGGTGTTCGCCATCATCGCCGCGTGGAAGGACTACCTCTGGCCGCTGCTGGTGCTACGCGACCCGGGCATGCAGCCCCTGTCGGTGCGGCTGCCCACCCTGCAGGCGGCGATCCAGCTCGACGTGTACCTCGCGGCGTTGGCGATCTCGACGCTGATCCCGATCGTGCTGTTCCTGATCTTCCAGGGCCTCTTCCTGCGCAGCGCCGGGCTCGGAGGCGCCGTCAAGGGCTGACGGTTAGCATCGGGGGATGCGGACGACGAGACGGTGGACGGTGCTGGGCATCGCCACCGCTCTCGTCGCCGGTCTGGCCGGATGCGCGTCCGCCGGAACCGCGTCCGCCGGATCCGCTCCGGCGCACGGAACGCACGAACCGAGAGCAGCCACGGCGACGCCGACCCCGACGACGGATCCTGTCGCCGCCTACGCGGACGCCCGGCTCGCGAACATGACCCTGCGGCAGAAGGTCGCCAGCCTGTTCATGCTGCACGCGCCGGGGACCGATGCCGCGGCCCTCCGCGGGTTCGCCGACCGCTATGGGCTCGGCGGGATGATCCTCATGGGGGACAACATCCCGGGCTCGCCGGAGGCGCTGGCGGCGCAGACCACCGCGATGCGGGCCTCCGACCCCGCGCTGCCGCCGCTCATCGGCATCGACGAGGAGGGCGGTGACGTCACCCGTCTGCCCTGGGACGGGCAGCCCGGTGGTGACGCTCTCCACTCGCAGAGCCCCGACGCCGCCCGGCAGGCGTTCGCCGCGCGGGCCGCGCTCCTGAAGCAGGCCGGGGTGAACGTCAACTTCGGCATCGTCGCGGACGTGACCGCGGACCCCGGCTCGTTCATCGCCGACCGCATCCTCGGAACGGACCCGGCCTCGGCCTCGGCCCGGGTCGCCGCAGCGGTGGCGGGGGAGCACGGGACGGTGCTCAGCACCCTCAAGCACTTCCCGGGTCACGGCGAGACCGACGCCGACTCGCATCACGTCGTGCCCACGACGCCCACGACCCGCGCCGAGTGGGAGGCGCGTGACCTCCCGTCCTTCCGCGCGGGCGTCGACGCCGGCGCGGAGGTGGTGATGTTCGGTCACCTGATCTACAGCGGGGTCGACAGTCTGCCCGCGTCGCTCTCGCCAACCTGGCATCGCATCCTCGCGGACGAGGTCGGCTTCCACGGCGTGACCATCACGGACGACCTGCGGATGCTGCAGGACACCGGCCTCCCGCAGTACCAGGACGCGGGGGAGAACGCTGTGCAGGCGATCGCGGCCGGCAACACCATGGTGCTCGACGTCATCCCGACCGGATCGGCCCCGGACGCGCTGATCGACGCGGTCGTCGTCGCCGTGCAGAGCGGGCGCATCCCGCCCGCCCGGATCGACGCGGACGCGCGTGCGCTGCTCGTGCTGCGGCACTCGATCGCCCTGAAAGAGTGACGCGTCAACTTTTTTTCGCGGAATCGGAATATCCCGGCACTCCATGCACTTGCATGTACCTGAGCGGGGCGTAGCATCGTCCGCCGCTCCGCAAGCGAGACCATCGATCCTCAAGGAGATCAGCGAATGACCATCGACATCCCCGGCTACAAGGCGGGCACCTGGACCATCGACCCCACCCACTCCGAGGTCGGCTTCAGCATCCGTCACCTCATGATCAGCAAGGTCAAGGGCACCTTCGAGAACTTCGACGCCACCTTCGTGACCGCCGAGAACCCGCTCGAGTCGACCGTCACCGCCAAGGCCGACGTCGCGTCCGTCAACACGAAGAACGCCGACCGTGACGCGCACCTGCGCACCGGCGACTTCTTCCTCGCCGAGGAGCACCCCACCATCGACTTCGTGTCGACCGGTGTGCGCCACGAGGACGGCGACTTCCTCGTCGACGGCGACCTGACGATCAAGGGCGTCACCAAGCCGGTCACCTTCGAGTTCGACTTCGGCGGCTTCGGCCAGGACCCGTACGGCAACTACAAGGCCGGCGCGACCGCGAAGACCAAGATCAACCGCGAGGACTTCGGCCTCACCTACAACGCGGCCCTCGAGACCGGCGGCGTCCTCCTCGGCGAGGACGTCACCATCACGCTCGAGCTCCAGGCGGTCCTCCAGCAGGCCTGACCCCGTCCCGCGCGGAACCCGAACCGCCGAGTACGCAGCTCCGTTGCGTGCTCGGCGGTTTTTTGCGGTCTTCTGCTGCTCCGGGGTTCTCGTTCGTCCGGTCAGTCCGTCGCCTGCCGCTTCTCGCGTTGGGCGTCGGCGTGGTCGTCGAGTTCGCGGGCCTGACGTGCCAGCGCCGCCTGGTGCTCCTCTTCCAGTCGCGCTATCGCGGCCGACGCTTCGCGCACATTGCGGTCGATCTCGTCCGTGACGTTCTGGAGCGCTGTGCGGAACTCCGGGTCGTTCGCCGCGTCGTTGCGGGCCGCGAACTCGTAGAAGCTCTCCTGCATCGATGTCATCCGCGACCGGTAGTGCGCGACAGCTTCCTCGGCGTGGTCGATGCGGCGGCGCGCGGCCAGGTTCTCGTCCCGGTGCGCGTCCTCCAACTCCCCGCGGGTGCGATCGTCCTTCGGGATCACGATCGGATGCTGTTCACTGCGCGGGCGTAGTCGGTGTCCTTCGCGAGGTGCGCGAGCCCGTCGGACACCGACTCCTCCACGGCGCCGGCGAGTGCTCCGCTGACGTCTGCGGTGGAGAGCGCGAAGCGTACGTGGGCCGCGGCGTTCTCGATCGGCACCCAGTTCGTGGCGCGCACCGCGGTGTACCGCGCCCGGACCACCGTCGGAAGCGCGGAGTTCAACAGCCCGACGGCCGCCCGATGAACGGCGGCGTCGATGAGCGCCCACGACGATTCGGGCGCGAGCCCGCTCTTCGCCCCGTCGATGACGTCATCCCACCATGACACGATCTCTTCCCCCCTGGTCTAGCGTCCGCTGTAGAGCTGCGCCCATTGCGCGTCCTGCGCGGCCGCATTCTGGACCGTTCTCATCACGCCGTCGCTGATCTTCCCGACGGTCTCCAGGTGGTCGTCGACCAGTCTGTCGACGTGGTCGACGGCGTCTAGGTCGATGTTCTCCCTGACGCCCAGCCCGAACATGGCCACGCAGTTCTCGATGTCCAGCTCCGTGATCGTGGGCAGCAGGGATGCGGCGTTCTTCGACCCGGTCAGCGCGTCGGTCATCGCCGGCACGAGACCGCCGTTCACCCGCTCGATCTCGGCCAACTGGATCGCCGTCTCGCCGACGCTCGCCGCCAACCCGGCCGCACCGACCGTATCCACGGCGACGATGAGGCGCGAGACGACCTGGCCGGCGCCGCGGTAGAAGGAACGCCCGAACTCCGCGAGCTTCGCCTCCAGAGCCGCGAGAATCCGCGGGTCCGCTCCGTCGACGAGGGCCATGGCCTTGATGATCGCGCTGACGTTGAGCGCCAGGTGCGCGCCACCGGTGTTCTTGATCGAGCCATCCGAGTTGAACTCGAACCCGGTGCTCAGATCGTGGTAATCGATGATCCCCCTCCCCGGTTCGTCCTTCACGAACAGCCCGGCACCGGTCCCGTTGCCGAAGAGATTGCCGATCACGTCCAACTGGTTGACGAAGTTCGTGAACGGGTTCTTGTCGGCCGCGATCTGCTCCCGCAACCACTTCTTCGCCTCCGGCGACAGCGAGTCCCACGGGTCCGGCCCGTTGAACGACGTCGACCGCCACCGCATCTCCGCCGCCACCAGCATCGCCAGGAACCCACCCAGCGAATGCCCCACTGTCTCGAACGACGCATCCGGGTGCTTCTTCCGTGTTTCCCACTGCACCTGCGCCGCGAACTCCAGAGCCTGGTCGGCCTGGGTTCCTGGGCCGATCTGGCCACCGACCACCGACTGGGCGTCGGCGAGGATGTCGCCCCGGTCGTCGGGGTTCGTGCCGGCAAAAGAGATGTAGACGGTGGAGAAGTCGGGTGCGCCGTTGACGATCGCGACCACCGCAATCCCCTGGAAGCCGGTCACCGGATCCGACTCGGTGTCGATGATTTCGAACTCCTGCTTGCTTTTGTCGCCGTCGGTACGAAAGCTCGTCCCTACTTCGGTCGGGAACCCATGGAGCAGCGGGTCGGCACCGTACGCCTCGTCCGCGATCGTCGCGTAATCTTGCGCGGTTGTCATTCGATGAGGTCCCGCGTTCCGTCGCTGAGAATCACTGTCGTTTGATTGTGTGCGGAGGGCGGAATGTCAGGAAGAGAATCGCCGCTCAGAATGCTAGGTCCCAACGTCTCTCGATATTCGACTCCATCGATCGTGACGACCGCGTCGGCTCGCCACGATGCGCCCAGACCTGGCTTGCCGCCTTCCTGAGTGAATCGAATCTCCTCTACTCCGCCCTGCATTGCGACGAACCTGATGGCTACCTTCTTCTGGATCGCCAGATTCGTCTCGTGGTCTGTCATTCCTGTCCCTCCAAACACGCACGCACTGAGCCCCAGGGTGAGTGCGACTGCAAGCCCCGCGGCCGCGAGGACTCGTCTGTACACAGCTCGCCTCCCGCGTTCGCGAGTCCCGGCCCGCCGAGTGTCAGACGGTCCCGAACCGAACGCCGTCGCCTCATCCACCTGCGCCGGTGGACCGACCCTGCGCTCGCCGAGGGGCCAAGGCGAAACGGCGGATGCGAAGGATGTATAACTCACGATTGTTAAAGTAACGCATCGTAGGCAACATTTCACATACGGTCGCCAACCTGCGATTAGGAGGCGTCAGACCTGCGCCGCGATGACGAGGAGCGAGCGGGTGACCTTTCGTTATGTCAGTCCGTTGACGATCGGGACATCGCTCATCCTCTGGAGACCCGTCACTGGATCCGGCCACGTCTCAATGACCTGAAACTCTTGCTCACCAGGGCCCATTGAGCTGAAGGGGTCGCCCTTTGGGATCGGGTTCTTCGCGACAATGGGTCAACCGAGTAGGCCTCGTTCGCGAATGACTTGTAGTCCTGATCCGTTGTCATGGCAGAACCTCCGAGGAGCCATCGCTGTAAATGACAGACACAGGCGGCGGGGTCTCTTCTGGCGCGATCGAAGGCAGCGGCTCCGACGAGATCAGGTCAATGCCGAGTATGGCTCGATACTCCTGCCCGCCGATCGTGACGACCGCGTTCACGCTCCATGAAGCACCTAGCCCTGGCTTCCCTCCCTCCTGCGTGAATCTGATCTGCTCCACGCCGCCCTGCTTTTCCAGGAAGAGGAGGGCCGACTCTCTCTGGTTGGCCAGATTTGCTTTGTGCTCGCTCACTGAATCTCCTCCGAAAGCACATGCGGTCAGGCTGAGAACGACCGCGAGCATGATCCCGACCACCAGCGGAGCCCGCCTAGCCATGGGTCTCCTCCACCAGACGCACGGCCCGTCTGCATTTGGGTGCGGTTGTCATTCGCATTCCAGTTCCTCCAAACACGCACGCACTGAATCCTTGGCGCTCGTCACTCGATCACCTCCGACGAGCCGTCACTATAAACGACTGTCGTGGGCCCCGGTGCTGTCCCCGCTGCAACACTCGGGAGGGGATCCGACGAGAGGATCCCTATCCCAAGGATCGCTTGATAGTCCTCTCCGCCCATCGTGATCACTGCGTTTGCCGCCCACGGAGCTCCGAAGCCCGAGGGTCCTCCATCTTGCGTGAAGCGAATTCGATCGATCCCTGGGTGCAGGTCGAGGAAGGCGAGGGCAACCTTCCGCTGATTGATCAGATTCACGTGGGTGCTCTTCTCCTCGCTCACTGCGTTTCCTCCGAACACGCACGCGCTCAGCCCTACGCTCAGCGCAATCGCCAGCACAACGACGCACGGCGCTCGTCGAAGTACGAGGCGCGGTCCGCGTCGCTCGCGTTTGCTTCCGAGCGTGCCGGCGCGCATCATCCCGCCGAAACATGTGTCATACACAGCTACAACGCTAGCGTTTTGCGCGTGAAATACCAGTATTCTCTTGGCGCCCCGGCCTGAACGGGCGTGTATAGCCCCTCAGTGCCCGATGAGCGGGGCAACGGCGCGGGCGACCACCGAGGAGCGACCGGTGAGCCGTTCCTCGAGGTCGGCACCCTCCATCGCGACGAGGCCGGCGTTCGCGCCGAGGAAGCGCAGGGGCTCCGGTTCCCACTCGCGGGAGCGGTGGCCGACCCAAGGGAGGTGGGTGAGGGGGGTGTCGTGGCCGCCGAGGAGGTCGGCGAGGGTGCGGCCGGCGAGGTTCGTCGTGCTGAGGCCGTCGCCGACGTAGCCGCCGGCCCAGGCCTCCTTGCGTGCGGGGTCGAGCCCGACGCTCGCGTGCCAGTCGCGGGGCACCCCGAGGGGGCCGCCCCAGTGGTGGGTGACGCGGGCGCCGGCGGCATCCGGGAACAGCTCGAACAGGGTCCGCACCAGGTGGTCGCGCACGAGGGGGGAACGGTCGTACTCGGTGCGGATGGAGCTGCCGAGGTGGTAGCGGGCGCCGCGGCCGCCGAACGCGAAGCGGTTGTCCGCTGTGCGCTGGCCGTAGACGATCAGGTTGCGGAAGTCGGTGAAGGTCTGCCCGTGCGCGATGCCGATCCGCTCCCAGACGGCGTCGGACAGGGGCTCGGTGGCGATCATGAGCGAGTAGAGGGGGAGGATGCGGCGGCCGACCTGTTCGACCTGCGAGCCGTACCCCTCGGTGGCGTTGACGACGACCCCGGCGCGCACGGTGTGCTCGGCGCCGCCGGACCGTGCGCGGACGATGCCGTGGGACCAGGAGATCACCTCCGTGCCCTCCGCGATGGTGGCTCCGGCCTGCTCCACGACCCGGGCCAGGCCGCGCACGAGCTTGCCGGGGTGGATGCGCGCGCAGTCGGGCGTGTAGGTGGCGGCGATCGCGTCGGGGACGCCGAACCGCGACCGCACCGTCTCGGTGCCCCAGAGGGCCACCCGGTCGACGCCGAAGCGCTCCGACTCTGCGAACTCGGCGCGGGCGGCCTCCACCTGGGGGCGTGAGCGTGCGAACGTCACCGTGCCGCCGAGGCGGTAGTCGCAGTCGATGCCTTCCGCCTCGGCGACGCGGCCGACTTCGTGCACGGTCCCGACCATCGCCCGGCGCTGGGCGACCGCGGCGTCGAAGCCGTACCGCTCCTCGAGCTTGGACGCGGACCACGGGAACAGGGCCGAGCACCAGCCGCCGTTGCGGCCGGAGGCGCCGAAACCGGCGACCTCCTTCTCGAGCACCACGACGCGCAGGGTCGGGTCGGCCCGAAGCAGGTAGTAGGCCGTCCAGAGGCCGGTCAGGCCGGCCCCCACGATGGCGATGTCGGCGGCCACGTCCTCGGTGAGCCCGGGACGCGGCGCGAAACCGCCCTCGGCCTCCGCGATGGAGTCGAACCAGAATCCGGTGCTGCGGTAGTCCATGGGTCTCCCTGTCGAGTGGAACGGCCGTGTCGGGTGGAACGGATCGGCCCGGGTGCGGGAAACGGGCCCGCCCTCCGCTGGTGCGGAGGCCGGACCCGCTTCATGCCGCCGGGTACGGCGGATTACAGGTGGTTGCTCGCCTCGGTGAGGACGGACTCGAGGATCTGACGGATCTCGACGAACTCGTCCGGGCCGATGGTCAGCGGCGGGGCGAGCTGCACGACGGGGTCGCCGCGGTCGTCGGCGCGGCAGTACAGGCCCGCGTCGAAGAGCGCCTTGGAGAGGAACCCGCGCAGCAGGCGCTCCGACTCGTCGTCGTCGAACGTCTCCTTGGTGGTCTTGTCCTTCACCAGCTCGATGCCGAAGAAGTAACCGTCGCCGCGCACGTCTCCGACGATCGGGAGGTCGAGCAGCTTCTCGAGCTCGGCGCGGAAGAGCGGCGAGTTCTCGCGCACGCGCTCGTTCAGGCCCTCCTCCTCGAAGATGTCGAGGTTCTCCATCGCGACCGCGGCCGAGACCGGGTGACCGCCGAAGGTGTAGCCGTGGTAGAACGACGTGTTGCCGTGCTTGAACGGCTCGTACAGCTTGTCGCTGATGATCGTCGCGCCGATGGGGGAGTAGCCGGAGGTCATCGCCTTCGCGCAGGTGATCATGTCGGGCACGTAGCCGTACTGCTCGCAGGCGAACATGTGTCCGATGCGGCCGAAGGCGCAGATGACCTCGTCGCTCACGAGCAGCACGTCGTACTTGTCGCAGATCTCGCGCACGCGCTGGAAGTATCCGGGAGGCGGCGGGAAGCAGCCGCCGGAGTTCTGCACCGGCTCGAGGAAGATCGCCGCGACGGTCTCGGGACCCTCGAACTGGATCATCTCCTCGATGCGGTTGGCCGCCCAGACGCCGAAGGCCTCGATGTCGTCGGTCGGCGCGCCCATCTCGCCCGCACGGTAGAAGTTCGTGTTCGGGACGCGGAACCCACCGGGGGTCAGCGGCTCGAACATCTCCTTCATGGCCGGGATGCCGGTGATCGCCAGCGCGCCCTGCGGGGTGCCGTGGTAGGCGACGTTGCGCGACAGCACCTTGTGCTTGGTCGGGCGGCCCTGCAGCTTCCAGTAGTACTTGGCGAGCTTGAAGGCGGTCTCGACCGCCTCACCGCCGCCGGTGGAGAAGAACACGCGGTTGAGGTCGCCGGGCGCGTAGTGCGCGAGCCGGTCGGCGAGCTCGATCGCGTTCGGGTGCGCGTACGACCAGATCGGGAAGAACGCGAGCTGCTCGGCCTGCTTGGCCGCCGCCTCGGCGAGGCGCTTGCGGCCGTGACCGGCGTTGACCACGAACAGACCGGAGAGCCCGTCGATGTAGCGCTTGCCGTGCGAGTCCCAGATGTGGTGTCCCTCGCCGCGGGTGATGATCGGCACCCCGCCGCCGTCCTCCATCACCGACTGGCGGGCGAAGTGCATCCAGAGGTGGTCCTTGGCCTTGGCCTGGAGCGTCGCCTCGTCGGAGGTGATCGGCTCGCCGAACGTTTCTACGGTTGTCATGGTTATCGTGTTCCCCAGTTGTAGAACTGTTTGTGGAGTTTGAGATACACGAACGTCTCGGTCGACAGCACGCCGTCGAGGGTCCGGATCTCCGAATTGAGCATGGTGATCAGATCGAGGTCGTTCTCGCACACCACCTCCGCGAGGATGTCGTACGTCCCGGCCGTGAGGACCACGTAGTCGACGGCGGGCATCGCTGCCAGCTTGTCGGCCACGATCCGCGTGTCCCCGGAGACCCGGACGCCGATCATCGCCTGGCGGTAGAACCCGAGTTGCATCGGGTCGGTCACGGCCACGATCTGCATCACACCCGACTCGGTCAGCTTCTGCACGCGCTGGCGGACCGCTGCCTCGCTCAGACCGACGGCCTTGCCGATCTCGGCGTACGACTTGCGGCCGTCCACCTGGAGCTGCTCGATGATCGCCTTGGAGACGTCGTCGATCTGCGGAGCCTTCGCGCCGTTCGTTGCCCGAGGGGTACTCATGGAGCGATTCTGTCAGTGCGGATGCGCTCTGGCAAGCGATTCCGCACTTTCCTGGCGTATTCGATGACGAAATCAGTAGACTCCCGGCCATGACCGAGCTGAAGAACTTCGTGAACGGCACGCACGTCGAGGCCCGCGGGGAGGCATCCCTGCCCCTGATAGACCCGGCGACCGAGGAGGTCTACGCGACCTCCCCGGTCTCCACCGCGGAGGACGTGGGTGACGCCTATCGCGCGGCGCAGGCGGCCTTCGAGGGCTGGGGGAGCACGACCCCGGCGGAGCGTCAGCTGGCGCTGTTCCGGATCGCCGACGCGATGGAGGAGCGGGCCGAGGAGTTCGCGGACGCCGAGTCGCAGGACACCGGCAAGCCGCGCTCCACCCTGGTGGACGACGAGATCCTGCTGTCGGTCGACCAGATCCGCTTCTTCGCCGGCGCCGCGCGCAACCTCGAGGGACGCTCGGCCGGCGAGTACATGCGCGACCACACCTCCTTCATCCGCCGCGAGCCGATCGGCGTCGTCGGGCAGGTGACACCCTGGAACTACCCGCTGAACATGGCGGTCTGGAAGTTCGCGCCGGCGCTGGCCGCGGGCAACACGACGGTGCTCAAGCCGTCCGACACGACCCCCCTCTCGACGCTGCTGCTGGCCGAGGTGGCGGCCGAGTTCGTCCCCGCGGGTGTGCTGAACGTGGTGCTGGGCGACCGCACCACGGGCGCGGCGATGACCGAGAACCCGATCCCGCAGCTGATCTCGATCACGGGGTCCGTGCGCGCCGGTATGGAGGTCGCCCGCGCCGCCTCCTACGACCTCAAGCGCGTGCACCTCGAGCTGGGCGGCAAGGCGCCGGTCATCGTGTTCGACGACGCCGACATCCCGAAGGCCGTCGAGGGCATCGTCGCCGCCGGCTACTTCAACGCGGGCCAGGACTGCACCGCCGCGACGCGCCTGCTCGTGCAGAGCGGCATCCACGACGAGTTCGTCGCCGCCCTCGCCGAGTACGCCCGCGCCAACGCCCTCACCGGCGGGCCGCGCGAGGACGGCATCCTGTACGGGCCGCTCAACAACGCGAACCAGCTGGCCCAGGTCAGCGGCTTCGTCGACCGGCTGCCCGACCACGCGACCGTCGAGCTGGGCGGCAAGCGGCAGGGCGACCGAGGGTACTTCTGGGAGGCGACGATCGTCTCCGGGCTGCGGCAGGACGACGATGCGGTGCAGAACGAGATCTTCGGCCCGGTGCAGACCGTGCAGCGGTTCACCGACGAGGCGGAGGCTCTGCGCTGGGCGAACGGCGTGCAGTACGGCTTGGCGTCGTCCGTCTGGACGAAGGACCACGGCCGGGCGATGCGCTTCGCGAAGGGGCTCGACTTCGGCTGCGTGTGGATCAACACGCACATCCCGATCGTCGCCGAGATGCCGCACGGCGGGTTCAAGCACTCCGGCTACGGCAAGGACCTCTCGCAGTACGGCTTCGAGGACTACACCCGCATCAAGCACGTCATGAGCTACATCGGGGAGTGACGCGACACGCGGACGGATTCAATCATCCTGTCCTATAGGTATTAAGCCAGGACCTCCGGTACGCTGCCCCCACACACATCGCCGTGTGGAGCTGATCCGGAAGGCATCCGATGTCCGCAGAACCCTCGACCTCATCGGAGCTCGGGGACGGCGAGCACCTCGCCGTCCTCGGCTACGAGGACTCGTTCAACCGCTCCATGACCCTCTGGGCGAACTTCGCCCTGGGCTTCACCTACCTGTCGCCGCTGGTGGGCGTGTACTCGCTGTTCGCGACCGCGCTGGCGACCGGAGGGCCGCCCTCGATCTGGTGGATCCTCATCGTCGGCGCGGGGCAGTTCACGGTCTCGCTGGTCTTCGGCGAGGTGGTGTCGCAGTATCCGATCCACGGCGGCATCTACCCGTGGGCCAGGAGGCTGTGGGGCCGGCGGTACGCGTGGATGGCGGCGTGGGTCTACATCTGGGCGATGATCGTGACGATCACCGCCGTCGCGTCGTACGGCAGCGGGTTCCTCGCCAGCCTGTTCGGCCTCCCGGTGACCAAGGAGATCACGCTCGGACTCACCGTGCTGCTGCTGATCGTGGCGCTGGCGCTGAACTTCACCGGCACCAAGACGCTGGCGACCGTGGCGAGGATCGGCCTCGCGGCCGAGCTCGTCGGCGTGATCGCGGTCGGCCTCTACCTGCTGATCTTCCAGCGCAAGCAGGAGTTCTCCGTCTTCTTCGACTCGATGGGCGTGCAGGGCGACGGCTCGTACCTCGCCGCGTTCCTCGGGGCGGCGCTCGCGGGGCTGTTCCTCTTCTACGGGTTCGAGGCGTGCGGCGACGTGGCGGAGGAGGTGGCGAACCCGGCCAAGCGCATCCCGATCGCCATGATGATGACGATCCTCGTCGGGGGCGTCTCGGCGCTCTTCGCGTTCGGCGGCTACGTGCTCGCCGCTCCTGACCTGCAGAAGATCGTCGCCGGTCAGGATGTGGACCCCATCCCGGAGATCCTGCAATCCTCGCTCGGGCCCGTCGGCGCGAAGATCTTCCTGGTCGTCGCCGTGACCGCCTTCCTCTCCTGCGTGCTCAGCCTCCAGGCCGCTGCGAGCCGCCTGCTGTTCTCGTTCGCGCGCGACGGGATGGTGCCGGCGCACCGCTGGCTCGCCAAGGTGTCCCCGCGCAGCAAGGTGCCGGTCAACGCGCTGATCGTCGCCTGCTCGATCCCGGTGATCATCAGTCTGATCGTCTACCTCGGGCCCGACGGCCTGATCACGCAGGTGACCGCGTTCGCCGTGCTGGGCATCTACGTCGCGTTCCAGTCGGTGGTGCTCGCGTCGCTGCGCCAGCGGCTGCGCGGGTGGCGGCCCGCGGGGCCGTTCTCGCTGGGCCGCGCGGGCGTCGTCGTCAACGCGATCGCCCTGCTCTACGGCGTCTGCGCGATGCTCCTGCTCGCCTGGCCGACCGCGACCGGGAACGTCTTCAACGACTGGATCGTGCTGATCGGCCTCGGGATCGTGGCGGTCTCGGGCGGCCTGTACCTCGTGATCGCGCGGCCGGACCGCCAGTCCGACGCGCCGGAGGGCGACGCGATCCGGGTCGCCGAACTGCTGCGGGCGCACCGCTCCGGCACCGGGGCTCCGCGGGCCTGACGCGCAGAGAGGTCGCGTCCCGCCGCTCCTGCCTCGGCGGAGCGGGACGCGACCTCTCGTCGTGGCTGGAACGGCCGGTCAGGACTCGCGGCGCGGGATGCCCAGCGGGTTGCCGTCGCGGAGCTCGGGCGGCAGCACCTCCTGCGGCGCGTCCTGATAGGCGATCGGGGTCAGCCAGCGCCGGATCGCCGTCGCCCCCACGGAGGTGTGGACGGAGGCGGTCGTCGCCGGCCAGGAGCCGCCGTGGTGCTGCGCCCAGCCGATGGCCACTCCGGTGGGCCAGCCGTCGAACAGGAGACGACCGGCGATGCAGCCGAGCGACGCGGCCAGCGCGCTGACGTCCTCGCCGGGCGCCCGGTGGATGGTCGCGGTGAGCGAGGGCTCCAGTGCGCCGACGAGGGCGTCCAGCTCCGCATCCCGGTAGCGCACGACCACGCTGACCGGGCCGAAGCACTCGGCGAGGAACGCGTCGGCGTGGGCGAGGAAGGTGCCCGCGTCCGTCAGGACGAGTGCCGGCGCGGATTCGCCCGCCGAGCCCGCCGTGCCGCGCACGACCTCGACGCCCGGCAGATCGCCGAACGCCTCGACGCCGGTGGAGAACGCGTCGGTCATCCCGGCCGTCAGCTGCCGCGACGACGGTGCGTCACGGAGGGCCTCCCGCGCGGCGTCCTCGACAGCGCCGCCGACCGGCACGAAGACGAGCCCGGGCTTGGTGCAGTACTGCCCGGCGTCTCGCGTGAACGTGCCGACCAGGCCCGCGCCGATCTCCGGCCCGCGCACGGCGGCCGCGGCCGGCGTGACGACGACCGGGTTGATGCTTCCGAGCTCCCCGTAGAACGGGATGGGCCTCGGCCGTGCGGAGGCGAGGTCGAAGAGCGCCCGGCCGCCGCGCTCCGAACCCGTGAATCCCGCCGCCGCGATCGCGGGATGCTGCACGAGCGCGACGCCCGCGTCCATCCCCTCGACGAGCGTGAACATCCCGGCAGGAAGCACGGTCTGCGCCAGCTCGGCGGTGCGGCGGGACAGCTCCGGGTGGCCGGGGTGCGCCTTCACGACCACCGGGCAGCCGGCCGCGAGGGCGGAGGCGGTGTCGTTGCCCAGCACGGAGAAGGCGAACGGGAAGTTGGAGGCCGTGTAGACCGCGACCGGGCCGAGCGGGCGCAGCATGCGGCGCAGATCCGGCCGGGGCGGGATGAGCGCGGGATCGGGGGAGTCGAGCGTCGCCTCCAGGTAGCCGCCCTCGCGCACGACGTCGGCGAAGAACCGCAGCTGCGCCGCCGTGCGGGTGACCTCGCCGTCGAGCCGAGTGTCGGAGAGCCCCGTCTCGGCGGCGGCGATGCGCACGAGTTCCGCGCGGTCGGCCTCCAGCTCGAGGGTGAGCGCCTCCAGCCAGCCCGCGCGCTCGGCGCGCGTGGTGACCGAGCGGGCGGCCACGGTCGCGGCCGTCGCCGCGGCGTCGACCGTCTCGACCGCGGCGCTCATGCGAAGGCCGCCAGACCGGTGAGCGCACGCCCGAGCACGAGCGTGTGGATCTCGTCCGTGCCCTCGTAGGTGCGCACCGACTCGAGGTTGGCCATATGGCGCATGACCGGGAACGCGTTCGTGATGCCGTCCCCGCCGAGGATGGTGCGCGCCTCCCGTGCGATCGCCAGTGCCTCCCGCACGCTGTTGAGCTTGCCCACGCTGATCTGGGTGGGCGTGAGGCGACCCGCCTCCTTCAATCGCCCCAGGTGCAGCGCGAGCAGCACGCCCTTCTCGTACTCGACGAGCATGTTCGCGAGTTTCTCCTGAATGAGCTGGGTCGCGCCGATCGGGCGGCCGAAGACCTGACGCGCCGTCGCGCGCGCGATCGACACCTCCAGGCAGTCGCGGGCCGCACCCATCGCACCCCAGACGATCCCGTAGCGGGCCTCGTTGAGGCAGGAGAACGGGCCGGACAGCCCGCGGGCGCCGGGCAGCTGCGCGGACGCGGGCACGCGCACCTCGTCGAGCACCACGTCGCACTGCACGGAGGCGCGCATCGAGAGCTTGCCGTCGATCGCGGTGGCGGAGAAGCCGGGCGTGGTCGTCGGCACGAGGAACCCGCGCACGCCGTCCTCGGTCGCCGCCCAGACCACGGCGACGTCGGCGAGGGCGGCGAGGCCGATCCAGCGCTTGACGCCGGTGATCACCCAGTCGTCGCCGTCGCGCCGCGCTCGGGTGGTCATGGCCGCCGGATCGCTCCCGCCGTCGGGCTCGGTGAGGGCGAAGCAGCCGATCCGCTCGCCGCGCGCCATCGGCGGCAACCACTCGGCCTTCTGCTCGTCGGAGCCGAATTTCGAGATCGCGCTCATCGCGAGCGAGCCCTGCACCGAGACGAAGGTGCGCCAGCCGCTGTCGGCCGCCTCGAGCTCGTGGCAGACCAGGCCGTAGCTGACCGCGCCGGCGCCGGCGCAGCCCTCGTCCGTCAGGTGCATGCCGAGGAAGCCCTGGGCGCCGAGCTCGGCGACGAGCTCCCGGCGGAAGTGCTTGTCCTCGAAGTCCTGCTCGATCACCGGGCGGATGCGGTCGGTTGCGAACGTGCGCGCCTTCGCCGCCCAGCCGCGCTCCTCGTCGCTGAGCAGGTGGTCGATGCTGAAGGCCTCGTCGAGGGAGGATGCGGTCACGGTGTGTCCCTATCGTCGGTGGTGGATGGCGTCGTGGTCGGGGCGGGCGCGTCGTCGCGCCAGTACGGCTCGTGCTCGCCGAGCAGGGGCGGCGGCGTCCGATGGACGGCCGGGGCGGTGTCGAGCCGGATCGGTGTCGCGGGCTGGCGGCTGCTGCGGCCGGAGGCCGGGTCGCGGGTCTCGACCGTGGGGGAGAGCCCGAGGGAGTCGGCGAAGGCGAACGCCTCGGCGACCGAGTTGACCAGGCCGGCGGGCACGCGCGCGCGGCCGAAGGCGCTGACCCAGTCCGCGGCGGGGCGCTCGGCGAGTGCGGGCTCCAGGAGCGACCGCAGTGCGGCGCGGTGCCCGACGCGGGCCTCGTTCGTCGCGAAGCGGTCGTCGCTCGCGAGCGCGGGGAGGCCGATCGTCGCGGCGAAGGCGGCGAACTGCCGGTCGTTGCCGACCGCGACGACGAGCTCCCGGTCGGCCGCGTGGAACAGCTCGTAGGGAGCGATGCTGGGGTGCGCGTTCCCGAGGCGGGGTGGCGGGGTCCCGGTCGCGAGGGTGCTGGACGCCTGGTTCGTCAGGGCCGCGAGCAGCGATCCGAGCAGGTCCACGTCGACCCGGGATCCCCGCCCGGTCTCGTCGCGGGAGCGCAGGGCGAGCAGGATGCCCGCGAGCGCGTTCTGGCCGGTGAGGATGTCCACCAGCGCCACGCCGACCTTGCTGGGCTCTCCTTCTGGTGCACCCGTGATCGACATCAGCCCGCCGACGGCCTGCACGAGCAGGTCGTAGCCGGGCAGGGCGGCGCCGGCCTCCCGTCCGAATCCGGTGATCGAGCAGTACACCACGCCCGGATTCTCCGCCCGCAACGACGCCTCGTCGAGCCCGAACGACTCCATCACACCCGGACGGAAGTTCTCGACGATCACGTCCGCGGTCGTGGCGAGCCGACGGGCGTCCGCGAGCCCCGCCTCCGTGCGCAGGTCGCACACCACCGACCGCTTGTTGCGGTTGACCGAGGCGAAGTACGTGGATTCGCCGGCGGCGTCGACGGGAGGGCGCCAGGCCCGGGTGTCGTCGCCCGCGGGGCTCTCGATCTTCACGACGTCGGCGCCGAAGTCGGCGAGCATCATCGTGGCGTAGGGGCCGGCGAGCACGCGGGAGAAATCCGCGACGCGCACTCCGGCGAGGACTCCGTCGGCCATGCTGCGCTCCGTTCCGCTGCCGGGCGCTCCCGTGCGCCGCGATCGTGAATTCATCCTATACCGAATGATTGCGGCGGGATATCGTGGGCGGGTGACCAGCGCGACCGACCCGACCGGGACGACCGGGCCCGCACGGGTGTCCCCGGGCGCCCGCGATGCGGTGTTCGCGCAGCTCGCCGATGTCGGCCGTGCCGAGCAGGTGTCGCGGCGGATCGCCGATGCGATCGTGCTCGGCGTGCTCGTGCCGGGGGAGCGCCTCCCGAGCGAGGCCGAGCTCGCGCGCCGCTTCGGCGTCGCCCTCGTGACGGCGCGGGAGGGCCTCGGGATGCTCCGGGAGGCCGGGCTCGTCGACACGCGCCGGGGCCGCGACGGCGGGAGCTTCGTCGTCGCTCCGGACGGCGGCGAAGACGCCTTGCTCTCCGCGCGCCTCCACGGCCTCTCGCAGGTCGAGCTCGCGGACCTCGGCGTCTACGTGACGGCGATCGCCGCCGGCTGCGCAGACCGGGCGGCCGAGCGGGCAACGGCCGCCGACGGCGAGCGCCTCGCGGGCTGGCTCGACGCTGCATCGTTCGGCACGCCCGCCGACGCCCGGCGCAACGCCGGCGGCTTCCTCCTCGAGCTCGCCGTGCTCAGCCAGTCCGCCCGGCTGGTGCGCGAGCAGATCCGCCTCCAGGCCGAGTACGGCCCGCTGCTCTGGATCGGCCTGTACGACGCCGCCCCGCGCGAGCGCGCCGTCCTCGCGATGAGAGCCGTCGCCCGCGCCGTCGCCCAGAGCGATCGGGACGGCGCCCGGGAGGCGGTGACCGACCTGGTCTCGTCGGTGACGGAGTGGCTGCTCGCGGCGAAGGCCCGCCTGGAGCGGGGCGGTGTGGCCGATGCCTGAGCCTTCGCCCGACCTCGCCGCCGCGGCCCAGCACGTCGGCGACCTCTTCTCCCGCCTCCAGCAGACGCTGGGGCGCTGGCGCGACGCGGTGCTCGCCGCCACGCCCGAGCGGCCGACCACGGCGGCCCTCGACGCGGCCGTCGGCGCCCTCGTGCTGCCCGAGCTGGACGATCCGGCGGCCCTCGTCATCGGGGCCGGGTTCATCGCGGCGCCCGAGCTGACCGGGACCGACGCCGTCCACTTCTCCTGGTGGCTCGGGCCGCTGGAGGAGAACCCGGTCTACGGCGCCACGACCGGGCCGACGAAGCTCGACCTCGGCACGCGCTCCTACACCGACTATCTGCGGGACTTCCGCTCGCTGGAGTGGTACCGTGTCCCGCAGTCCACCCATCGGACGCACGTGACCGGTCCGTACGTCGACCACCTGTGCACGTGCGACTACATCGTCACGGTGACCGCTCCGGTGGAACGGGAGGGCGGGATGATCGGCGTCGTCGGCGTCGACGTCTTCGTCAAGCGCCTCGAGCACGAGCTGCTGCCCGGACTGCTGGCGACCGGGGTGCCGCTGGTCCTCGTCAACGCGGACGGCCGGGTGGTGGTCTCGACCGACCCCGCCGTGCTTCCCGGGACCGTCCGGCGCACCGTCGCCGACCCCGACAGGGACGTGACGTGCCCCGGCACCCCGTTCCGCCTCGCTCCGACGACTACACTCGGATAGGCCGCCGCGGCAGGCGGCCGCCGTGACGACGAGAAGGGGGCGCCGCGTGAGTTCCGATCCGACGTCGGCCGACGCTCGCGCCGCCGATGCCGCGAACGGCTACGTCCGCTACGCGCCCACCGCCGGCCCCTCCCGCTGGCTCCTGATCGCCGGGCGCCGCTTCGTCGCCGCCGTGGAGAGCACCGTCTCCGACCAGATCATCGACACCGTCTGGTGGCTCGCCGGATCCGAGCTCGCGACCATCGAGTCCGTGGTGGGGGCGTTCCCGCTGGCCGGCCCCGACAGTGTCCGCTCGTTCGCCGTCGCCGAGATCGGCCGGCCCGGCCCGTCCGGCGACGTCGTCGTGACGGCCGTGGTGCGCGGATCGGCCGCGATCGACATCTTCTCCGTCGGCGGCTCCCGCCGGTTCGCATCCGCGGGCGTACAACCGTGGGTCCTCGCCGAGTTCCGCAGCGTGACCGGTCTCGTGCTGGGCGCCGACGACGCGCCGACCGGCCCCGTGGCGCGGCTGTCCATCGGCTCCCTGCCGGTCGGCCTGGGCGTCGTCGACGGCGAGCTGCTGACCTGGTCCCTCTCGCCCATCGAGCGGGTGGAGCGGAGCGCCGTCCCGGAGCCGGACGCCGCGGTGCGCCCGCAGCCCGCTGCGGCCGCCGAGCCCGATGCGGCAGCGGGAGAGACGATCATCCCGCAGCGCGGCGGAAGCCTGTTCGGGCACGCGGTGACCCCCGCGGTATCGCCGGTCGCGCTGGCCGGCGGTGAGGTCCCTCCCGTGCCGGAGCTCCCGGTGGCCCACGAGCTGCCCGGCGCCGTCGACATCGAGGCGCCCCGATCCGGCCGCGACACGCCGGACGCCCTGACGTTCCCGGCGGTGGAGGCCGCGCTGCCCGCCACCGAACCGCTGGTACTCCCGCCCGCCCCGGCCGCCTTCGCGGTCCGGCTCGGAGCGGGGGACATCCTGCCGCTCGACGTCCCCATCGTGTTCGGTCGGCACCCCTCGCCGTCACGCGTCGAGTCGGGCGTGACGCCGCGCCTCGTCCGGGTCGTCTCGGCGACGCAGGAGGTGTCGGGCACGCACGTCCGGATCGAGCAATCGGGGGACGCCGTGGTGGTCACCGACCTCCGCTCCACCAACGGGACGCGCGTGGTCGCGGCCGGGGGTGCCGGACTCCGCCTGCGGCCCGGCGAGTCGACGGTGGCCCTCGCGGGCGCGACCGTCGAGATCGGCGACGGTAATATCATCGAGATCACCGCCGCGCCGGGGGGCACTGGGGGCACGGACGGGCACCGAGACGAAGAGGGACGCGAGTGACCCAGATCGGTCGCAGCAACAGGCGCCACACCGTGGCCGTGCCCGGCAACCCGGACGCGCGCATCAGCCTCGCCTGGGCGGCGCTGAGCGACAAGGGGTACCGGCGCAGCGTCAACGAGGACAGCCTCCTCGCCCGCTCGCCGATCTTCGCCGTCGCCGACGGGATGGGCGGCCACACCGCGGGGGACTTCGCCTCGTCCGCCGTCGTCACCCGGCTCGCCGAGCAGGTCTCCAGCGAGTTCGTCGGCGAGGAGTCGCTGACCGGCGCGCTGCGCTCCGCGGTGGGCGACATGGGCCGCGGCGTCGGGCACACCGACCTCGGCACCGGGACGACCGTCACCGGACTCGCGCTCACGCTCGTCGACGGATCGCCCTACTGGCTGGTGTTCAACATCGGCGACTCGCGGGTCTACAGCTATCGCGACGGCACGCTCGAGCAGCTGACCGTCGACCATTCGATCGTCCAGGAGCTCCTTGATGCGGGTGCCATCACCCCGGCCGAGGCCGAGGTGCACCCGCACAGCAACGTGATCACCCGCGCGGTGGGCTTCAACGAGGACCCGGTCCCCGACTTCTTCCTTTTCCCGATCGTCGCCGGCTCCCGGCTCCTCGTCTGCTCCGACGGGCTGACGAAGGAGCTCACCGAGCACGGCATCCGGTACTTCCTGGGGGAGGGATCCTCCCCGCTGGACGCGGCCCAGCAGCTCATGGACGCGGCCCTCGGCAACGGCGGTCGCGACAATGTGACGGTCGTCGTCGTCGACGTGCTCGCGACCCCGGAGAGCGGTGCGCACCGCGAGGGTTCGTCCCGGCGGGCGGCCCGCCGCCACTGACCCCGTCGCGTGACCCCCGGAGTGGGGGTGCGCGCCGTCGTCGCGCACGGGCCGCAGCCTGCTGACGGCCCTCTGGCGCTGCCTACAATTGGGAAACGCTCGCGTCCGCGAACGTTGTCGACGCGGAACGGAGGAGCCCGTGGCCCGGCGTTTGCCGTCCCAGCCGCCGAACCTCCCCGGCTTCTCGTACGTCCGGGTGCTCGGGTCCGGCGGCTTCGCCGACGTGTTCCTGTACGAGCAGAACATGCCCCGCAGGCAGGTCGCGATCAAGGTCATGCTCGCCGAGGTCGTCACGAGCCAGGTCAAGCAGATGTTCCAGGCCGAGGCCAACCTCATGGCCCAGCTCAGCACGCATCCGTCGATCCTGACGGTCTATCAGGCGAGCGTCTCCGGGGACGGTCGTCCCTACCTCGTCATGGAGCTGTGCTCGTCCGCGATCGGGCAGCGCTACCGCAGCGAGCCCCTCCCGGTCGCCGAGGCGCTCAACGTCGGCGTGCGGATCGCGAGCGCGGTGGAGACGGCGCACCGCGCCGGCGTGCTGCACCGCGACATCAAGCCCTCCAACATCCTCAGCACGGCCTACGGCCACCCGGTGCTGAGCGACTTCGGCATCGCGGCGACGCTGAGCGAGGCCGACGTCACCGAGGCGATCGGCCTCTCGATCCCGTGGTCCGCGCCCGAGGTGCTGCTCGACGAGACCAGCGGCACGATCGCGAGCGAGGTGTGGTCGCTGGGGGCGACCGTCTACTCGCTGATCGCCGGCCGATCGCCGTTCGAGGTCCCCGGCAAGGAGAACACCTCCGCCGAGCTGATCCACCGCATCACCAAGGGGCGCCCGCAGCCCATCGACCGGCCGGACGTGCCGCCGCGGCTGGAGCAGGTGCTGCTGCGGTCGATGGCGCGCAAGCCGTCCCAGCGCCAGCGGTCGGCGCTCGAGTTCGTCCGCGAGCTGCAGGCGGTGGAGCAGGAGCTCGGACTCCCGCAGACGCCGGTCGAGGTCGCCACCGACGACTGGGCGCGCGCGACCGCCGTCGACCCGGAGGACCGTACGCGGGTGAAGGGCGTGGTCGCGGTCGACCCGGCCGGTTCGACCCGCCGCCGGCGGCGTGCCCCGGCGGCGACCGCGGCGACGCGGTCGCCGACCCGCACGATCGTGCGGGAGAGCGCGGGGAGTGCGCCCGGCACCGGCCCGGTGGCGCCGGCGCGTGCGCCTCGGGCGCTCGTCTACTCGCTGGTCGCCTGCGCGGCGCTCGTCGTGGTCCTCGGGGTGATCGCCTCGATCGTGCTCGTCCGGGCCGGAGCCTCGGACGGCATCCCCGCCGTCCGTGATCTCAGCGGCCGGGTCGACGGCAGCACGATCGTCTTCAGCTGGAGCGATCCCGGGTTGCAGTCCGGCGACGTGTACCAGGTGACGGTCGACGATCAGCCGCCCGCGAGTCAGCGCACCTCCGAGTTCCGGGTGGACGCGCGGGCCGGCCAGACGGTCTGCGTGACCGTGACGGTGAACCGCGACGGCAAGACCGGGTCGCCGAGCGGCGAGAAGTGCGTCGAACGGGGCGGCGGGTCGTGAGCCGGCTGGGCGCCGCCTGGACGTGGGTCGCAGCGCACAAGTCGATCGCCGCCACCGCGCTGAGCGGAACGGTGGTCGCGGCGCTCGTCACCACGCTGGCGGTCGTCTCGGGAGGCTACAGCGCCCAGCACCTCCAGCTCGATGACGCGTCGGTCTGGGTGGCCAGCGACGCGAAGAAGGCGCTCGGCCGGGCCAACACCGAGATCGACAAGCTCAACTCGGTCGTGGCGGGCACCGGCGAGGCGCTCGAGGTGGTGCAGGACGGCGAGAACGTCCTGCTGATCGACCGGGAGGCCAACACGGTCTCGGTGGTCGACCCCGCGACCGCGGAGGCCGGCAAATCCGTGGCGCTGCCGCCGCGGTCGCCGGAGGTGTTCCTCGCAGGCGACCGGGTGGCGCTGCTGTCCCAGACGACCGGCCAGCTCTGGCTGACGAGCGTCGGCCAGCTCGACCAGTTCAACTCCGGCTCGGCCGCGACGGTCGATCTGGGCGGACGCACCGTCGCGGCGATGGACCCGTCCGGCGCCCTCGTGACCTATCAGCCGTCGACGCGCTCCGTCGTGCGGATCCAGTTGAGCGGGAGCGAGCCGTCGACGACGACGACGAAGGTGGCGACGAGCGGCGACGGCGCGAACGTCTCGCTCACCACGGTGGCCGGCCATTGGGCCCTCCTCGATCCGGACGAGCGGCGGCTCTGGATCGACGGACGCTCCGTCAGCCTGTCGTCCCGCCTCGGCCAGAACGCGGATCCGGTGCTGCAGCAGCCTTCCGCGACGGGGGATGCGGTCTGGATCGGGACCGCGAGCGGCGTCGTCCGAGTGCCCCTGGACGGGACCGCGGCCTCCACGCCCTTCTCCGCCGCGTCCGGCGCTGCGGCCGCGCCGGTGACGGTCGGCGACTGCACGTACGCCGGCTGGAACGACGGAACCGCCTGGCGTTCGTGCGGGGCCTCGGGGACGGGGGAGCGGTCGGCCCTCGGTGACGTGCCGTCGGGCGCGACGCTCGCTTTCCGGGTGAACGGGGACCGCGCCGTGCTGAACGACACCCGGTCCGGTGTCTCCTGGGCCGTGCAGAGCGGGAACACGCGCATCGACAACTGGGACGAGCTGGTCGCGAAGAAGACGACGCAGGAGCTCGTCGACCAGTCGAAGCAGGACACCGCGCCGCAGTTCGAGAAGCAGGAGCAGCCTCCCGTCGCGGTCGACGACCAGTTCGGCGCGCGTCCGGGGCGTGTCACCCCGCTGCCGGTGCTGCTCAACGACTACGACCCCAACGGCGACGTGCTCACGATCGACTCCTTCACCGCCATCCCGGACCAGCAGGGCACGATCGAGCTGACCAACGCCGACCAGCAGCTGCAGATCTCGCTGCCGGACACCGCGAGCGGAGCGATCGCGTTCGACTACACCATCTCCGATGGGCGCGGCGGGACCGCCACCGCGCACGTGACCGTCACCGTGCGCGGGCCGCAGGAGAACTCGCCGCCGGTCTGCGTGCGCAACGCGAAGGCCGTCGTCCAGACCGGCGGGCGGGTGACCTCCGATGTGCTGGGGGACTGCTACGACCCCGACGGCGACTCGTTCTACCTCGCCGGCGCCACGGTGCCGGCTCCGGACACCGTGACCTTCACCCCGCAGGGCCAGGTGGCGTTCTCCGACCACGGCGAGGGCGGCGACCTCAAGGACGTCGCGCTCGTGCTCTCCGACGGCCGCGCGGAGGGCACCGGCCTGCTCGCCGTCACCGTGCGCGCCCCCGGCCAGGTGCCGATCATCGCGGATCCGTTCGCCGTGCTCGCGTACGAGGGCCAGGAGGTGACCATCCAGCCGCTCGACCATGTGCGCGGCGGCAACGGCACGGTGCGGCTGGCGACGGTGCCCACGAAGGCGGACGCCACGATCACCCCGGACTATCAGGGCGGCACGTTCCGGTTCGACTCCGATCAGCCCGGCACCCACAACATCGAGTACTCGGTGACGGACGGCGTGGTCACGACGACGGGGCTGGTCCGGGTGGAGGTCAAGGCGCCGCCCGGTGCGAAGACCGCGCCCATCGCCGTGCCGCACACGGCCTTCATCCGCGAACAGGCGACGCAGGATGTCGACGTGCTCGCCACGGACATCGACCCGTCGGGCGGCGTGCTGCTGGTGACGGGCGTCAGCGAGCCGGAGGCGAGCACAGGCGTGCACGTCCAGGTGCTGCAGCAGCGCACGCTCCGGGTCACGCTGAGCCGGCCGCTCGCCGGCCCGGTCGACTTCCACTACCGCCTCAGCAACGGGCTCGCCGACACCACGGGCACGGTCACGGTCGTCCAGCTGCCGCCGCTCACGGTGCATCAGCCCCCGATCGCCGCGCCCGACTCGGTGGCGGTGCGGGTCGGCGACGTGGTGGACATCCCGGTGCTGGCGAACGACGTGCAGCCGGACGGCGACAAGCTCACCCTCGACCCGACCCTCGCGGCGCCGCTCCCCGCGGGCGCCGGCCTCCTCTTCGCCAGCGGCGACCACCTGCGCTACCTGGCGCCGACCAAGCCAGGCAACTACACCGCCGCGTACAAGGTGGTCGGCGAGGACGGCCAATGGGCGACGGCCGACGTCACGATCGCCGTGCGCGAGCGCGACGCGGCCACGAACAACCCGCCCGTGCCCAAGACGGTGACGGCCCGCGTCCTCGCCGGCGACGTGGTGCGGATCACGATCCCGCTCTCGGGCATCGACCCCGACGGCGACTCCGTGCAGTTCATCGGCCAGGAGACGAACCCGCAGAAGGGCGCGGTGATCGCCTCCGGCCCCGACTGGATGGACTTCCAGGCCGGCGACTACGCGGCCGGGACCGACACCTTCACGTACGCAGTGGTCGATGCGCTCGGCGCGCGCGCCACCGGCACCGTCCGCGTCGGCATCGCCGCGCGGGTCGAGGGCGCGCGCAACCCCGTGGCGGTGGAGGACGACGTCACCACGCGCCCCGGCAAGACCCTCAGCGTCCAGGTGCTCGCCAACGACAGCGACCCGGACGGCAGCCCGCTGGCGGTGACGGGGGTCACCTCCCTCGACGGCACGGCGAAGGCCAAGGTCTCGGGAGACATCGTGGTCGTCTCGGCTCCGGAGAAGGAGGGCGTCTACGGCTTCCTCTACACGATCCAGAACGAGCGCGGCGGGACCAGCCAGGCGTTCCTCCGCGTGACGGTGGACGCGAACGCGCCGCCCGCCCGCCCGCTCGTGGACGACACGACGCTCGGCCTCTCCGACATCCTGGGCAAGGACCACGTCGACGTGAACGTCCTGGCGAACGTGTTCTTCGCCGACGGGGCCGTCTCGACCCTGAAGCTGTCGGTCGTCCCCGGCTACGGGAACAGCGCCCAGGTCACCGCGGGCAAGCGCGTGCGGGTGACCATCGGCGCCAAGAGCCAGATCATCCCGTTCGCCGTCGCGAACCCCGAGGACACCTCCGTCGTGGCGTACGGCTTCGTGCACGTGCCCGGGTACGACGACGCGCTCCCGCAGGTGAAGCGCGGCGCGCCGAAGCTCTCGGTCGTCAGCGAGAAGACCCTCACCATCCGGCTCAACGACTACATCGTGGCGGTGGGCGGCCGCAAGGTGCGGCTGACCGACGCGGCGACCGTCCGGGCGACCCACGCCAACGGCGACGACCTCGTGGTGAGCGGCGACACCCTGCAGTACACGTCGTCGGCGCGGTACTTCGGCCCGGCCTCCATCTCGTTCCAGGTGACGGACGGGTCGAGCGCGACCGATCCGCAGGGCAACGTCGCCACGATCGTGCTCCCGATCGACGTGACGCCGCGCGAGAACCAGCCGCCGGTGTTCACGGGTGCACTGATCGACTTCGAGCCGGGCCAGAGCAAGACGATCGACCTGACCAAGCTCACGAGCTACCCGTATGCGAAGGACCAGGGCGAGCTCACCTACTCGGTCCAGGATCCGCAGCCCGCCGGCGTCACGACCTCCCTGAGCGGCCAGAAGCTGACGGTCGCGGTCGCGGCCGGCGCGCAGAAGGGATCCACCCCGTCGATCTCCATCGGGGTCAAAGATGCGGTCAACGCCGGGCAGGCGGGGCGCATCGACATCAACGTGGTGCCCTCGACCCGGCCGTTGGCGAGCCCGCAGCCCGATCGCGTGATCGCGCCGCGCGGTCAGACGACGCGGGTCGACGTGCTCGCCAACGACGCCGCGACCAACCCGTTCCCGGGCAAACCGTTGCGGGTCGTCGCGGTGCGCGGCCTCGGCGGCGCCCTCCCGAGCGGGGTGAGCATCGTCCCGAGCGCGGACAACGCGACGCTGGACGTGACCGTGTCGACGACGGCGGCACCGGCGGACACCACGCTGCAGTACGAGGTCGCCGACGCCACCGGCGACCCGGACCGCTACACCTGGGGCACCATCACGATCTCCGTGCAGGACCGCCCGTCGCCGGTGTCGAACGTGCAGATCACGGCCATCGGCGACCGCAGCCTCACGGTGAGCTGGATCCCGGGGGCGTTCAACAACGCGGCGATCACCGGCTTCGAGGTGACCACGACCGCCGCCGCCAGCGGCGCGACGCTGGCGACCACCACGTGCACCACGACCTCCTGCGCCATCCAGACGCCGGGCAACGGACCGGACAACGCCGTGCGGTTAAGCGTGCGCGCGCGCAACGCCCTCGGCCTCTCGGACCCGACCCCCTACGCCGAGGCGACGTGGTCGGACGTGGTGCCGAACGCTCCCGCCGGGGTGGCGGCGACCGCGCTGAACAACGGTCTGCGCGTCACGTGGACGAAACCCGCCAACGCGGCCGGCGCCAGCCCGATCACGTCGTACCTGGTGACGGTGGGCGGCGTGGCCAGCTCGCTGCAGGTCTCGGGATCGGACGCCGTCGGCACCGCGTACGCGCTCAACGTGACCGACGCGACGCTGGCCAACGGGATCTCCGTGGGCATCACGGTCGCCTCGCGGAACGAGTTCTACCAGGGCCGCACCACCTGGAACCAGACGCAGAGCAGCGGCGTCCCGGCGGGAGCGCCGCTCGTCACGGCCGTGGCGCCGGTCGCGTCGCCGAACACGGCCGACGGCAGCACGGCCACGCTCAGCTGGCCCGGCGTCTTCAGCGACAACGGCCGGGCGATCGTCGCGTACTTCGCGGGCGTCTACCAGGGCGGCGCCCAGCCGAGCTGCACGGTCACCGGGGTGGAGAACGGCAGCCCGGTCCTGCACGTCGACCCGCCCTCCGGGTCGTTCAAGAAGACGCAGGGAGGCAGCGTCGACTTCTCCGGGCTGCAGCCGAACCAGACGTACAACTTCGTCGTGTACGCGTACAACGGTCAGGGGTGCACGGCCAGCCCCGTCGTCACGGCCACCCAGCGCCGCGCGCCCGGCCAGGTGTCCGACGTCGCGGTCGACCCGTCCCTGACGACCAGCGCGACCGGCCTGTTCGACTTCTCCATCGGGACCGTCGCCTACGCGGCCGGCAGCGGGACGACGTCGACGGTGTCGTACACGCTGACCTCGGGCGGGAGCGCGATCGACAGCGGCGTCCTGACCTCCACGAACCGGATCGCCGCGGGCGCGAACGGCCCGCACTACGGCATGGACCTCGCGATCACGATCACCCAGATCTGCGAGACCTACCCCGACGGCGCCCAGCTCTGCCACGATCAGTCCGCGAACAGCTTCCCCCTCGGCGTCGCCGTGAGCACCGCGATCGGCGGTCAGCACTACGACGCCGCGACCCGCACGTTCACCTGGACGGCGTGGCCGACGGGGGCGGGCTATTCGGCCGTCCGGTACAGCTGCGGCGGCGCGAACGCGGACATGCCCGCGGTCGGGGAGTCCGCGAGCTGCCAGGCTCCCGGCACCGACCCGGACCCCGCCCTGGTCATCTCGGTGACGCGGAACGCGGGCGACACGTACAGCACCCCCTACAACGCTTCGGGCATGCAATGACGAGGCGGCGTCATACTGATGTCCGGACCGGCTCGCCGCAGTCCGCATCCTGTTCCCCATCCCGAGAGGCCCGCGCATGACGATGACCCCTGAGCAGGCCACCTGGTTCGCGGGTGTGTTCGACCGGCTGGTGCAGAACATCGACGGCGTGCTGCTGGGCAAGTCCCACGTCATCCGCCTGGCGCTGACGGCGATGCTGAGCGAGGGCCACCTGCTGCTCGAGGACTACCCGGGGACGGGCAAGACGTCGCTCGCCCGCGCGATCGCGGAGAGCGTGCGCGGCTCGACCAACCGCATCCAGTTCACGCCCGACCTGCTCCCGGGCGACATCACCGGCGTGAACATCTACGACCAGCGCACCGGCGCGTTCGACTTCCACCGCGGGCCGATCTTCGCCAACATCGTGCTCGCCGACGAGATCAACCGGGCGAGCCCGAAGACCCAGTCCGCCCTCCTCGAGGTGATGGAGGAGCAGCAGGTCACGGTGGACGGCGTGCGCCACACCGTCGCGGCGCCCTTCATGGTGATCGCCACGCAGAACCCGATCGAGCAGGCGGGCACCTACCGGTTGCCCGAGGCGCAGCTGGACCGGTTCCTGATGAAGGCGTCGATCGGCTATCCCGACCACGAGGCGACCCTGCGCATCCTGGAGGGAGCGGAGCACCGCGCCCACGAGGTCGTCGTGCCCGAGGTCGTCTCGGCGGCGACGGTCGTGGAGATGGCGACCATGGCCCGCGGCGTGCACGTCGACGCCACCATCAACGACTACGTCGCCCGCCTGGTCGAGGCGACGCGCGGTGCGGAGGAGATCCGGTTGGGCGTCAGTGTGCGCGGCGCGCTCGCCCTCGTGCGCACCGCGAAGACGCTCGCCGCCTCCAACGGCCGCTACTACGTGACGCCGGACGACGTGAAGGCGCTGGCCGAGCCGGTGCTCGCGCACCGTCTGGTACTCGACCCCGAGGCGGAGTTCGAGGGCGTCTCGGCGTCCAGCGTCGTCGGCCAGCTGCTCATCGAGGTCCCGCCGCCGAGTGACCGGATCGCCGTGTGACCAGCACCGTCACCCGAACGCAGGCCGAGCTCACCAACGCGCGCGCCCGGATCGTGGGCGAGCGCGAAGGCGCGATGGCCGACGCGATCGTGTGGATCGTGCGCACCAGCGCCGTGACGGGGCGCGCCGTCGCCCGGGTCGCGCGCCGGGTCGGCTCGGTGGTCACGCCGCTGGGCTGGTCGCTCGGTGCGGTCGCCGTGGTCGCCCTGGTGCTCGGGTACGTGTTCGGTTGGACCGAGGCCGTCGTGGCCGGCTGGACGGCCGTCGCGCTCGTCGTGATCGCCACGGGCTACCTGGCGGGGCGCATCGGCGTCGACGTGGGGCTGTCGCTGCCCGCCAACCGGGTGGTCGTCGGCGACCGCGCGCCGGGGGAGGTCGCCGTGCGCAACCCCGGACGCCGCCGCCAGTCCGGCCTGCGGATCGAGGTGCCCGTCGGCGAAGGGCTCGCCGAGTTCGCCTCGCCGGCCCTCTCCGCCGGCGAGGAGCACTCGGACGTCTTCGTCGTGCCGACCGCCCGGCGCGGCATCGTCCCGATCGGCCCGGTGCGAACCGTCAGGGCCGACCCGATCGGATTGCTGCGCCGGGAGGTGGTCTGGGCCGACTCGCTCGACCTCTTCGTGCATCCGCGCACGGTCGCCATCCCGAGCATGAGCACCGGTTTCATCCGCGACCTGGAGGGGGCGCCGACCCGCGACCTCACGGCGAGCGACATCGCCTTCCACGCACTGCGCGAGTACCAGCCCGGCGACGAGCGCCGCTACATCCACTGGAAGAGCACCGCGAAGACCGGAAGCTACATGGTGCGCCAGTTCGAGGAGACGCGGCGCAGCCACCTCCTCGTCGCCCTGAGCCTGTCCGCGGCCGACTACGCCTCCGACGAGGAGTTCGAGCTCGCCGTCAGCGCGACCGGCTCGCTCGGCGTGCGCGCCATGCTCGATTCGCGCACGGTGTCCGTCGTGGCCAGTGCCGCGACCCCCGAGTTCGCGAAGCGGATGGTGCTGAGCGCCCGACGCCTCAGCACGGTCAACCGCGGGCGGCTGCTGGATGACCTCGCCGGGGTCGAGACGACGTCCTCGGCCCTCCGGCTGCCGGAGCTGGCGCAGGTGTCGGTGGACGAGGCGGCGGGGACGTCGATCGCGTTCCTGATCGCCGGCTCCGCCCCGACCGCTGCCCAACTGCGGGCCGCCGCCGCGCACTTCCCGCTGGGCGTGGACGTGGTCGCGATCGTCTGCGACGCGGGCGCGGTGCCGTCGCTGCGGCGCGTGGCCGATCTGAGCGTGCTCACCATCGGCTACCTGGAGGATCTCAAGCACAGCCTGGCGAAACGGCTCGCGACATGAGGCGCCGGCTGCGCGCGGGCAGCGCGACCGTCGACACTCTGATCGCGCTGGCCGTCGTCGGGCTCGCTGCATGGTCCTTCTGGCCGGTGTACCAGTCGGCGGCGTTCGTCGTGCTCGTCGCGGCGACGCTCGCCCTCGGCGGCGCGGTGGCCGTGCTGGGTGCGGTGTTCCGCTGGCCCAGCATCGTCGTGGCCGGCGCCGTGCTGCTCGTCTACCTCGGGGCGGGGGTGCAGCTGGCGGTGCCCGCCGAGACCGCCGCAGGCGGGGTCCTGCCGACCGGCGCGGGTTTCGTCGACCTCGTGCAGGCCACCTGGCTGAGCTGGAAGCAGCTCGTCACCATCTCCGTGCCCGTCGGGTCGTACCAGGCGCTCCTCGTCCCCGCGTACATCCTGATCCTGCTGACCACGGTCGTCACGGTGAGCATCGCTCTGCGGGCGCGCATCCCGGAGACCGCGGCCCTCCCGCCGGTGCTGCTCCTGCTCGCCGGCATCGCGCTCGGCCCCGGTACGTCGGCGGTTCCGCTCTGGCTGGTGCTCGGCCTCCTCGCGGTCCTGCTGGTCTGGCTGATCCGGTTCCGTCTGCGCCGCCGGTCCGCGGCGCTGCGGGCGCTGGGGGAGCAGAGCGGGCTCTCCGTCGAGACCCCGCGCGAACGACGCTCGACCGCGCTGCTCACCGGTGTGGGTGCGCTCGTGATGCTGGTCGGGGCCTCGGCCGTCGGGATCGCGGCCGCGGCCGTCGTTCCGCCGGCAGCGGACCGGCAGGTCGTGCGCACGGCCGTCGAGCAGCCGTTCGACCCGCGCGCCTATCCCAGCCCGCTCAGCGGGTTCCGCGCCTACCTCGAGAGCCCGCGCGCCGACGAGCCGATGCTCACGGTCTCCGGGCTCCCGCCGGACGGGCGCCTGCGGATCGCGACCCTGGACACCTACGACGGCGTGACCTACGCGGTGGGCAGCGACGGGTCGACGAGCGCCTCCGGCTCCTTCACCCGTGTCCCGTACCGCCTCGATCAGTCGCACGTCACCGGGACCGATCGCGCGCTCACGGTCACGGTCCGCGACTACCGGGGGCCGTGGGTGCCCGGCACCGGTCAGCTGCAGCAGATCTCCTTCGCCGGCGGCGACGCGTCGACCCTGGCCGGAGCGTTCTTCTACAACGACGTGACCGGCACGGGGGCGGTCACCACGGCGCTGCGGCCGGGGGACAGCTACACCGCCGACTTCGTGGTGAAGCCCACGCTGACCGCGGCTCAGCTCGAGAAGGTCCAGCCGGGCTCCGACGCGGTGCCGAAGCCGACGGTCGTGCCGGACGAGCTCACGTCGGTGCTGCAGAAGTACACCGCCGGCGTGACGGGCGCCGGAGCGAAGCTCGCCGCCGCGCTCCGCGGCCTCGCGCAGGACGGCTACATCAGCCACGGGATCGGGCCGGACGAGCCCGCGAGCCGCTCCGGCCACGGCGCGGACCGGATCACCGAGCTCCTCACCGACGTCCCGATGCTCGGCGACCAGGAGCAGTACTCGGTGACGGCGGCGTTGATGGCCCGCCAGCTCGGCTTCCCGGCGCGCGTGGTGTTCGGCTTCGCCGCCCCCGCGAACGCCGCATCCAGCGCGACGGTCACGCTCACGGGTGCCGACATCTCCGCCTGGATCGAGGTGCAGACGACGGACGGCTGGGTGACGGTGGACCCGACCCCGCCGGTGCGGCCGGTCCCGCCCAAGCAGCCGGAGCAGCCGACCGAGATCTCCCGGCCCCAGACCAACGTGCAGCCGCCCGTCGACGAGAACCCGCAGCAGAACGACGAACCTCCGCAGGCGCAGGTCGACACCACCGACCAGCAGCCGCCGAACCCGCTCGTGGAGACGCTGCTGGCGATCCTCGTGGTCGTCGGCTGGACCCTCCTGATCCTGGCCGTCCTCGCGGCGCCCTTCCTTGCCGTCCTCGCCGCGAAGTGGCGGCGCCGGGCGCTGCGGAGGTCCGCCTCCACCGCGTCGGAGCGGATCGTCGGCGGCTGGCGCGAGTTCGCCGACGCCGCGGTCGATCACGGCTACGACCCGCCGCCCGCAGCGACGCGGGTCGAGTTCGCGCAGACCATCGGCGGCACCCGCGCCGCCGCGCTCGCGAAGGTCGCCGACCGGGCCGTCTACAGCCCCACGGCGCCCACACCTGAGGAGGCCGACTCGGTCTGGAAGGCCGTCGACGAGCTGCGCGGACAGCTCGATCGGCGCGACACGCGCTGGAAGAGGGTGCTGGCGGCCGTCTCGCTGCGTTCCCTCGGATACCGTGGAGGAAGGCGTGAGAGGAGAGACGGGCGATGAACTGTCGGGTGTGCGGAGCCGAGCTGAGCGAGGGGACGCTGTTCTGCGGCCGGTGCGGGAGCTCCGTGACCGCGACGCGTGTGCGTGAACCCGAGGTGGCCGACCCCCGTCCCTCCGACACCACCATCGTCGAACGGCTCCCGAAGCCGGCGGTCGCTGGTGTCTTCCTCGACGAGGACGGCCTGCCGCCGACCGAGGCCATCGCGGTGCTCCCGATCGAGACGGCGCCGCCCGTCGCCACGACCGTCTCGCCGTACACCCTCAGCTTCTCGACCGGGGAGACCGTGACGGTGTCCGGCTCGGGACTCGTCGGCCGCCGCCCGATCACGCAGCCGGGGGAGCAGGTGGACCAGCTCGTCGTGGTCTCCGACCCCGCCCGGAGCGTCTCCAAGACGCACCTCGAGTTCGGCCTGGAGGGCGACGACCTCTGGATCTGCGACCGCTACTCGGGCAACGGCACCATCGCCCGCCCGCTCGGCGCGACCGCCCGGCAGTGCGAGGCCGGCCGCCGCTACCGCGTCACGCGCGGCACCCGCGTGGAGATCGGCGACCAGTGGTTCGACGTCAGCTGAGCTGACTCCCGGGTCGCACCCAGCCCGGCCCGGCCCGGCCCGTCATACGGTCGGCACCGGAGGACATCCCTCCCCCCGACCCAGCACTCTCCTCCGCTCCCTGCGTTTCCTCTCCGCGGCGCCGAAATCTCCTCGGTTCGCCACGCGCGTCCGCCCGGTTGTCAACGGAGGAGATCCGCCGCGCGACGCCGCGGAACGCAGCGAAGGGAGGGGATCGCGCCGGGACCGGGCGCGAACCCCTCCCTTCGGAGCGGTGCGGCGTGGAGCGGCGGCTAGGCCGTGTTGTTAAAGGTGATCTGGCGGCGAGCGGGTGAGGCTTGGGGTCGTGACGCGTGATGTGATCTCAGATGAGGTGTGGGCGCTGATCGGTCCGCTGTTCCCCGGCGCGAAGCCGACGGGTCGGCCGCCAGTAGATCGTCGCGCGGTGGTCGAGGCGACGGCGTGGCGGTTTCGGACCGGTGCGCCGTGGCGAGATCTGCCAGCGCGGTTCGGCAATTGGAACACGATCTACAAGAACTTCAACCGGTGGTCCGAGGAAGGGGTGTGGGCGACCGTGCTCGGGAAGGTGCAGTCCTTCGCCCACCAGACGGGCGAGATTGACTGGGTCGCCTGGCTCGATTCAACGATCGTCCGGGTCCATCAGCATGGCGCGACTCTGCCGCGGGCCACAGGGGGCACTGTCGAACTACAAGAAGTTCGGGCCGGAGCCGTCTGATCACGCGATCGGCCGTTCCCGTGGCGGGTTGACCACGAAGACCCATCTCGTTTGCGACGGCAAGGGCCGCGCTCTCGCATTCGTCCTAACACCGGGACAGGCCGCGGACACAAGCCTGCTGCCTGCCACGCTCGAGCAGATACGTGTGCATGGCGCAGCCGGGCGACCGCGGACCCGTCCGGATCGCGTGCTCGCCGACAAGGGATACCCGTCGAGAGCAAACCGAGCATGGCTGCGTCGGCACGGGATCGCTGCGACGATTCCCGAGAGGGACGACCAGATCGCACACCGGCGCAATCGACCTGGTCGGCCCATCGACTTCGGCGAAGTCCAGCGGATTCGATACCGGGGACGGAACGTTGTGGAGCGGTGCTTCAACAAGCTCAAGCAGTGGCGCGGGATCGCGATGCGCTCTGACAAGACTGCCCGGAACTATCACGCCGGCCTCTGTCTCGCCGCCACACTCCAATGGCCGCCGAGCCAACTTGGCGCCACGACATAGGGGTACATCGCCCCTGTCACTTCGGTGACCGCGTGAAACGAGTCGTGCACCATCATTGATGACATGCTCGTGGAGGAAATTCAGCATTGGGGCGAGGCCGCATTCGGTCCGCCAGCATCCGCAGACGCTATCCAAGCGTGCGAAGCCAGATTGGGGGAGGGACTGCCCGACCATCTCCGGCAACTGCTGGCTGAGACGAACGGCATCGAAGTAGAGTACGGGCTGGGCCTGCTTTGGAGTACACAGCGCATCGCGGACGACAATGTCCACTTCCGGAACGATGATAGTTTTCGGAAGCTCTACATGCCCTTCTCTGGGCTTGTCTTCTTCGCTGACGCGGGCAACGGTGACCAATTCGCGGTTTCTCTCAGCGGGACTCACGACGTGTACGTCTGGAACCACGAGGATGACAGTCGGAAATGGGTGGCGCCGACCGTCATGCGCTACCTCGAGAACTGGATGACCGGGACACTAACGATCTGAAGTGCCAAATGATGTGAACTGCGCCAAGAGCAGCTGGGCCGCTGCGATCGATTAGCAACACGTCCTAGACGAGCGCCTCGGCGATCTCGGCGGCCTGCAGGCCGTGGGCCTCGGCGACGCCCGCGTTGACGACCTGACCGCTGTGCACGTTGAGACCGAGCCCGAGGGAGGCGTCGGCGCGCAGTGCCGCCTGCCACCCGCGGTTCGCGATCGCGCGCGCGTAGGGCAGCGTCGCGTTGGTGAGCGCGTAGGTGGAGGTGTGGGGCACCGCGCCCGGCATGTTCGCCACGCAGTAGAACAGCGACTGGTGCACGGTGAACGTCGGGTCGGCGTGGGTCGTGGGGTGCGAGTCGGCGAAGCAGCCGCCCTGGTCCACGGCGATGTCGACGAGCACGCTGCCCGGCTTCATCCGCGAGACGAGGTCGTTGCTGACGAGCTTCGGCGCCTTGGCACCCGGCACGAGCACGGAGCCGATGACGAGGTCGGAGGCGACGACCGCCTTCTCGATCTCGAAGCTGTTGGAGGCGATGGTCTTGATCCGCCCCGCGTAGAGCGCGTCCAGCTCCCGCAGGCGGGCGATGTTCGTGTCGAGCACCGTGACCTCGGCGCCCAGGCCGACGGCGACCGAGGTGGCGTTGGTGCCGGCGACACCGCCGCCGAGCACGGTGACGACAGCGGGGTGCGTCCCGGGGACGCCCGGGACGAGCAGGCCGGGGCCGCCGTTGGGCTTGAGCATGGTGTTCGCACCGACGATCGGGGCGAGCCGGCCGGCCACCTCGCTCATCGGGGCGAGGAGCGGCAGGGAGCGGTTCGGCAGCTGCACCGTCTCGTACGCGATCGCGGTCACGCCCGAGGCGATCAGTGCGCGCGTCAGCGCTTCGTCGGCGGCCAGGTGCAGGTAGGTGAAGAGCACCAGACCGTCGCGGAAGTAGCCGTACTCGCTCGCGATCGGCTCCTTGACCTTGAGGATCAGGTCGCCGGCGGCCCAGGTCGCCGCGGCGTCCGGGACGATCGTCGCGCCGGCGCTCGCGTAGAGCTCGTCGGGGATGGAGGAGCCGACGCCCGCGCCCGCCTCGACGTAGACCTCGTGCCCGGCGCCGACCAGGTCGTGCACACCGGCCGGGGTGATCGCCACCCGGAACTCGTTGTTCTTGATCTCGCGGGGGATCGCGACCTTCATGGGATTCCTCTCACATCGACGTGGTGATTCACTCTCACCCTAGCCGCCTCGACGGAGGATTTCGATAGTCAATTCGATCAGTCCGTGCTGATTCCGCATTCTGACACGACACGCGACGTGGATATCGTCAGAGCGACGGCGGCGTATGGCGGCCCCGGGCCGCGGTGCGCACAGCAGAACGGGCCCGGCAGCGACGCTACCGGACCCGTTGGGACTGCGGAGGGACGCTCAGACGTACGCGGCGCGGATCTCGCCCACCGGCTCGCCCCGGCCGAGCACCGCGAGATCGAGTCGGGGGAGCAGGGCGTCGACGGCGGCGCGGTCGACCGCACCGGCGTCGGCGAGCAGCGACAGACCGACCACGGTCGCGGCGCGGAGGCTGCCGTCGAGCATCTTCAGCGTCACCGTGGTGCCGTCCGGAGCGGCCATGACCATGACGCCCTCGGCGCCGCCCTTGGCGAAGACGCCGAGCTCGTCGATCACCACGGTGTTCGCACGCCCGGGGCCGTCGATCGCCCAGCCGTCGGCGAGTACCGCGTTCTTGAGCAGCGCCGCATTGCGGTAGAGCGCGAACGGCGAGCCGTCGGACGCCGTGGCGATGCGCTGGATGCCGCGGGCCAGCGCCACGAGCGACATCGCGTGCACGGGGGCGCCGCAGCCGTCGACGCCGGTCGCGACGACCTTCTCGCCGGTGAGGCGCTCGACGGTGTCGCGGATGTGGTGCTGCAGCGGGTGCTGCGGGTCGAGGTAGCTCTCGAGCGGCCAGCCGTTGACCCGGCAGGCGACAAGCATGGCCGCGTGCTTGCCGGAGCAGTTCATGAAGAGCGGCTGCTTCTGCTCGCCGGCGCGGATCGCGTCGTCCCGCGCCGCGGAGTCGAGCGGCCAGTCCGGCGGGCAGAGGAGCGCGTCGGTGCTGAGCTGCGCCTGGGCCAGGATGGTGCGCACGACCGACAGGTGCGCCGGCGTGCCCGCGTGGCTGGCGGTGGCGAGCACGGCACGCGCACCCTCCAGCGCCACCCCGGCCCCGAGGATCGCGACGGCCTGGAACGGCTTCATCGTCGATCGCGGGAAGACGGGCTTCTCCGGTGCGCCCAGCGACCGCGCGATCGCGCCGTCCGGGCCGAGCACGACGGCCGAGCCGACGTGCCGCGACTCCACGAAGCCGCTGCGCTCGACGACCGCGAGCTCCACGGCCTCGGCGCCCGAGAAGACGGCGGGGCTCACGGCCGGGCTCACAGGGCGGCGAACGCGTCGTCGATCACGGAGATCGCGTCGGCGATGAGCTCGTCGGAGACGGCGAGGCTCGGGAGGAAGCGGAGCACGTTGCCGTAGGTGCCGGCGTTGAGCAGGAGCACGCCCTGCTGCGCCGCGTAGGCGACGATCTTCGAGACGGCGTCGGCGTTCGGGAGCTTGGTGGTCTGCGCGGTCCCGGGTTGCACGAGCTCGATCGCGATCATCGCGCCGATGCCGCGCACCTCGCCGATGATGTCGTACTTCTCCTGCAGGCCGCGCAGGCCCGCGGTCAGCGAGGCCTCGATGCGGCGGCCCTCGGCGAGGAGGTCGTTCTTCTCGATCTCGTCGAACACGGCGATCGCAGCGGCCGCGGCGACCGGGTTGCCGCCGAAGGTGCCGCCGAGCCCGCCCGGCTGGGCCGAGTCCATGATCTCGGCGCGACCGGTGACCGCGGCGAGGGGGAGGCCGCCGGCGATGCCCTTGGCGCTGAGGACCAGATCCGGCACGAGGCCGAAGTGCTCGCTCGCGAAGTAGGCGCCGGTGCGGGCCATGCCGCTCTGGATCTCGTCCGCGATGAAGACGACGCCGTTGGCCGTGCACCACTCCTGGAGCGCGGTGAGGAAGCCCTCGGCCGGGACCATGAAGCCGCCCTCGCCCTGGATGGGCTCGGCGACGAGGCAGGCCAGGTCGGATGCGCCCACGACCTTCTCGAGGTAGGCGATGGTGCGGGCCGCGGCCTCGGCGCCGGAGAGCCCGTCGTGGTACGGGTACGAGTTGGGCGCGTGGTAGACGTCGCCGGCGAACGGGCCGAAGCCGGTCGCGTAGGGCGCCGCCTTGTAGTTCATGGCCATCGTGAGGTTGGTGCGGCCGTGGTACGCGTGGTCGAGCACGGCGACGGCGCGGCGGCCGGTGTGCTTGCGGGCGATCTTCACGCCGTTCTCGACGGCCTCGGCGCCCGAGTTCACGAGCACGGTCTTCTTGGCGTGGTCGCCAGGGGTGTGCTCGGCGAGCAGCTCGGCGACGCGCACGTACTCCTCGTACGGGGTGATGGTGAAGAGCGTGTGGATGACGTCCTGCAGTTGCTCGGCGGCGGCGGCGACGACCGCGGCCTCGGTGTGGCCGACCGTCGTGACGCCGATGCCGGCGCCGAAGTCGACGAACTGGTTGCCGTCGACGTCGACCAGGATGGCGCCGTTGGCGCGGGCGATGTACACGGGGAGCGCGGAGGAGACACCCGACGGGACGACGGCGAGGCGGCGCTGGTGGAGCGCCAGGGAGGCCGGGCCGGGGACGGCGGTGACGATGCGGCGTTCCTGCGGAACGGTGTAGACGGGCGCGTTCAGGGTGTCAGTCATGATGGATCGATTCTAACCGTGGTGTCAGAATCGGACCATGAGACTCGAGCACCAGTACGCGATCGACCTGCAGTGGACCGGCAATCGCGGCACCGGGACCAGCGGCTACAAGGACTACGGGCGCGATCACGTCGTCAGCGCCGAGGGCAAGCACCCGCTGGAGGGCTCGGCGGACCGGGCGTTCTTCGGCGACCGGGACCGCTGGAACCCGGAGGAACTGCTGCTCGCGGCGCTCTCGCAGTGCCACATGCTCAGCTACCTCGCCGAGGCCGCCCGCGCGGGCGTGGTGGTCGTCGGCTACGCGGATGCGGCGACCGGCACGATGGAGCAGACGGCGAACGGCGGCGGACACTTCACCGAGGCGGTCCTGCGGCCGCGGGTGACGGTCGCCGATCCGGCGCAGCGCGAGCTGGCCGCCGCCCTGCACGGCCCCGCGTCCGAGAAGTGCTTCATCGCGGCGAGTGTGAACTTCCCCGTGCGGCACGAGCCAGAACTGCTCACACTCGCCTGACGCCGAGAGGCTAGAGCCGCTCCGGGTGCAGCACCCGCTTGACCCGCTCGACCGGGTTCGCGGGCGGCGCCTCGTTGTAGGCGCCCGCGAGCTCCTGCCCGGTGAGGGCGTGGATGGCGGCCATGATCTCGTCGGTCGCCTGACGACGCGCGCGACCCGACTCCGGAGGCCCGTAGTGGGCCAGGTCGAGCGGCTCCCCGAACGCGACCGTCACCCGGCGGACGCGCGGGAACTTCGCTCCGACCGGCTGCATCTCGTCCGTGCCGATCAGTCCGACGGGGACGACCTTCGCGCCGGTGGTGAGCGCCAGCCAGCCGACACCGGTCCGGCCCTTGTAGAGGCGGCCGTCGAGCGAGCGGGTGCCCTCGGGGTAGAGCGCGAACGCGGCCCCGGTGTCGATGATCCGGCGGGACTGCTCGAGCGCCTCCTGAGCGGCCTGACCGGCGCCGCGGCGCACGCCCACGGCGCCGATCGCGGTGAAGAAGGAGCGGGAGATGCGACCCTTCAGGCCGGTCCCCTCGAAGTAGTGCGACTTCGCCAGGAACTGGACGCGCCGCGGAGACATCAGCGGGATCAGGATCGAGTCGATGAACGACTGATGATTGCTGGCGAGGATCACCTTGCCGTGCCGGGGGACGTTCTTGCGGCCGACGACGCGCGGCCGGTAGACGATCTTGGCGATGGGCGCCATGATCCAGCGCCCCAGATAGTAGGTGAAGCCGGGCCGCTGCACCGGGGCCTGCCCGTCGTCGGGTTCGTGGATCGTCACCTTTCGAGGGTAGTCCGACGCATATTCCACTCCGCGCATGCGCGGCGACGGGCAGGCGGGGGAGCTCAGACCGCGGTCGTCGCGAGAGGCTGGGCGGCCTCCAGCTTCCCGTCCACGAGCCGGACCACCCGGTGCATGCGCGGCAGATGGACGACGTCGTGCGTGACGAGGAGGGTCGCGGCATCGCGCTCGGTGCTGAGACGGAGGATGAGGTCGATGATCTCCGCCCCGCGCTCCTGGTCCAGCGCGCTCGTCGGCTCGTCGACCAGCAGAGCGGACGGATCGTTCATCAGCGCCCGGGCGATGTTCACGCGCTGGCGCTGCCCGCCCGAGAGCTGGTGGGGGCGCTTGTCGCGGTGGTCGGCGAGACCGACGGCGTCGAGCAGCTCGTCCGCGCGCCGGGTCGCCGCAGCGCGCGCCCCGGCATGCCGGCGTCCGCCCAGCTCGCCCATCACCCGGAGCTGCTCGCTCGCGGTGAGGGAGGGCAGCAGGTTCGACTGCTGGAACACGATCCCGATGCTGGTCCGGCGCAGGTCGGCGGCCTCCGCCGCGTCGAGGCCGGTCGCCTCCACGTCGCCGATGGTCACGCGGCCGGAGTCGGGGCGGATGAGCGTCGCGGCGACGGCGAGGAGGCTGGACTTCCCCGAGCCGCTGGGCCCCGTCACCGCGGTGACGGTCCCGGGCCGGGCGGTGAGGCTGACGTGGTCGACGGCGGTGACGCGGGTGGCGCCGTCGGGGAAGGTGAGGGTGACGTCGTCGAGCTGGATCATCGGTTGCTCCCGAGTGCGGTGAGGGGGTCGGCGGAGGTGACGGAACGGAGCGCGAACGCGGCCCCGGCGAGACCGAGGGCGATGAGGATCGCGCCTGGGAGGAGGGTGGTGAGCGGACTGAGCAGGAACGGCAGCGCGCTCCCGGCCAGGGCGCCGAGCCCGGCGACCACGGCGAGTCCGACGCCGATCCCGAGCACCAGGACGATCAGCGCCTGGCCCAGCGCGTCCCGGACGAGGGCCGGAGTGCTCGCGCCGAGCGCTTTCAGCACCGCGACATCGCCCTTGCGCTGCATCGTCCAGACCGTGAAGAACGCGCCGACGACCAGCCCGGAGATGCCGAAGAGCAGGGCGATCATCAGCAGCAGCGAACCGATCTCGGAGCGGAACGAGCTCAGGGCCGTGAGCGATCCGATCGTGGTCTCGGACACGGTCCGGTTGGCGGAGTCGGCCGCCGCCCAATCGGGGCTGCCGGTCACGGCGAGCACGGTGGCGTAGGCGTCGGGGTTGCCCGTGCTCGCGGAGTAGTGCTGCCAGTCCGCCAGGGTCATGCGGATGACCGGCGTGTGGCTGTACCAGCCGTCTCCCGCGACGGACGCCACGGAGTACGTCCGGCCGCCGATGGTGACGTCGTCGCCCGCGGCGGCGTCGAGCGCGGAGGCGGCCCCGGTCGACAGTGAGACCGAGCCGTCGGCGAGCGTCCCGCCGTCGCCCGCGTCGGCGGGCATCCCGAACAGCGCGACGGCCGTGCGGGTGCTCCCGGTCTCGGCGCGGGACTGGGTGATGCCGACGGGGTCGACGGCGTCGACTCCGGCCGTCCGGGACCATGCGGCGGACTGGTCGGCGGTGACGGCGGAGTCGGCGAAGGAGGCGCCTGAGTCGCCGGACTGCGGAGCGGAGAAGACGAGCCGGTCGCCGGGGAGGCTGAGGACGGCGGAGACGTTCTGCGTCGCCAGCCCGCCGGTGAGCCCGCTGAGGAAGCCGACGAGCACGGTGATGAGCGCGACGACGGATCCGATGAGCAGGAACCGGCCGCGGGCGAAACGCAGGTCGCGGAGCGCGACGAACATGGGAGGCCTTTCGAACGAGGGAGGGCGGATGGGATGGTGCTTCCAGCCTCGCCGCGCGCCCCGATCCGGGCATCGGCCGCGGGCACAGGCCTGCGCGACCGAGAGGTCGAGCCGCCGCTCCACCTTTCGGACGATGCCGTGGCCCGCGGCTCCCGCGTAGAGTCCAGACATGGCCCATACCGCGCTCACCCCGGTCTTCGTGGGCCTGCGCACGGGTCTGCACGTGCTGTTCGTCGTGCTCGCCGGCCTGGTCATCGTGCGCGCCGTCGTGGTGCCGTCGTCCGCGAGCATCGCGATCGTCGCGGTCGCCGTGGTGCTGATCGCGACGTACTTCCTGGGGGCGTCTCTGGCGCGCGGGTCCGGATCGCGCGGCCGCGCGGCGGGTCTGCTCTGGCTCGCCGTGCTCACGGTCGAGTGGGCGGCGCTGCTGTGGCTGAGCACCGAGGCGGCCTACCTCGTGTTCCCGCTGTTCTTCCTCTACCTCCATCTGCTCGGCGGGCGGTGGGGCGCGGTCGCCATCCTGCTGTCCACGGCGGCGGCGATCGTCGCCCTCGGCCTGCACGGCGGCTGGTCCGTCGGGGGTGTGGTCGGCCCACTGGTCGGTGCGGGCGTCGCGCTGCTCATCGGGCTGGGATATCAGGCGCTGGCGAGGGAGGCCGCGGAGCGGGAGGCGCTGATGCGCGAGCTGCTCGACACGCGCGACCAGCTCGCCGTCACCGAGCACGAGTCCGGAGTGCTCGCCGAGCGCGCCCGGCTCGCCCGCGAGATCCACGACACGCTGGCGCAGGGCCTCTCCAGCATCCAGCTCCTGCTGCACGCCGCCGAGCGTGCCGACCCCGACGGCCCGGGCGTCGAGCACATCCGGCTCGCCCGCGAGACCGCGGCGACCGGCCTCGCCGACGCCCGCCGCTTCATCCGCGAGCTCGCACCGCCCGACCTCGACGACCAGGGTCTCGGGGGAGCCCTGCGCCGGCTCGCCCGCACGCAGTGGGCCGCGCAAGGGCTGCAGGTGGAGGTACGGGTGGCGGACGCCGTCCCGTTGCCGATGCACGTGCAGACCGCGCTCCTGCGCATCGCCCAGGGCGCCATCGCGAACGTCGTGCAGCACGCCAACGCCGCGAGCGCCGTGATCGAGCTGGTCGCGGGCGCCGACGGGCTGCGATTCACCGTGTCCGACGACGGCGACGGCTTCGACCTGCGGACGCACTCGGAGGAGGGCGGAGCGACGTCGGACTCCTTCGGGCTGCAGGCCGCGCGCGAACGGGTGCAGCAGCTGGGCGGCACTCTCGTGGTGGATTCGGCGCCCGGCCGGGGGACGACGCTGACCGTCCTCCTCGCGACCGCGGAGGCCCCGTGATCCGTCTGGTGATCGCCGACGACCATCCCATCGTCCGGGCGGGCCTGGTCGCCCTGTTCTCGTCGGAGGACGATCTGTCGGTGGTCGCCGAGGCGGCGACACCGGAGGAGGCCGTCGCGGCCGCCGAGCGCGAGAACCCCGATGTGGTGCTGATGGACCTGCAGTTCGGCGCGGGGGAGAAGGGCGGAGGGGCGGAGGCGACCCGCCGCATCCGTGCGCTCGACGCCGCACCGTACGTGCTGGTGCTCACGAACTACGACTCGGACGCGGATATCCTCGGTGCGGTGGAGGCCGGAGCCAGCGGCTACCTGCTGAAGGACGCGCCGCCGCACGAGCTGACCGCGGCGGTCCGCGCGGCCGCGGCGGGGGAGAGCGCGCTCGCGCCGGTGATCGCCTCGCGTCTGCTCGACCGCCTGCGCGCACCCCGGGTGAGCCTGAGCGCGCGCGAGATCGAGGTGCTCGGGCTCGTCGCGGCCGGACGCACGAACACCGAGGTCGCGGCGGCGCTCTTCGTCAGCGAGACGACGGTGAAGTCGCACCTCGCGCATATCTTCACCAAGCTCGGTGTCACCTCCCGGACCGCGGCGGTCGCCGCGGCGAGGGAGCGCGGGATCCTGCGCTGAGACCCGTTCAGCCTTGCAGGCCGGGGGTCGGCGCGCAGCCGAATCCGCTGGCGTAGTTCAGGCAGGGCAGCACGAACGTCGGGTAGCGCACGCCGCGTGGATCGCCGAACCACGAGGTGTACAGGCGCGAGAAGTTGAGGTTGCCGTAGGTCGAGCAGTCGCCGGCCGGGCCCGTCGGCGCGGCCAGCGTCTCGTCGTTCGGCTGGTACGGCGTGTAGTTGTAGAGGTTCGCGGTCGCCTGATTCACGATCGTCACCCTGCTGGAGCCGCACGAGGCATCCGGATGGAACTGGATGTCGTTCTTCCCGACGCCGTAGCGCCAGTCGCCGGGGTGCACCGTGTACTCGCGGAACTGCCACGCGGCCCGGTAGACCTGGTTGACGAAGCCGAAGTAGCGCTTGTCGCACTCGGCCGTGTCCGGGCAGGCGTAGCCGGTCGCCTTCAGATAGCCGGAGGCGCTCGGCGCGGTCAGCAGCGACTGCTCCTTCTGCAGCAGCACCAGGAGCACGCGCGGGCTGATCGTGCACGCTTCGGCGACGCGGGCGATGATGCTGCTCGCGCGCTCGCCCTTCTTCGCGGGCAGAGCGGCGCAGCGCCCCGCCGACGCCGGGATGCGCGGCACGTCCGCCCGGAAGTCGGCGAGGCACGGCGACCCGTCCGTCGGCTTGCAGGTCCGGCTCTGGAGGAACGACTGGATCTCGCTCGCCGTCATCGCGTCCGGGTTGAAGAAGCTGTCGTCGCTGATGATGTCACCGGGGTCGAACGCAGCGCGCTCGGCGCCGAGGACGCCCGTCGCCGGCACCAGCGCGAGCGCGAGGGCGGCGACGGCGGCGGCCGCGATCGACCGCCAGCGCCTGATCAGCACGGCGTGGCCCTCAGCCGAGCTTCGCCAGCGCCTCTTCGATGACGCTCGCCGCGTCGTCGATCAGCTCCTCGCTGATGACGACGGACGGCAGGAGGCGTAGCACGCTGTCCCAGCTGCCGGCGTCGAGCGGGATGACGCCGTTGGCGGTCGCGTGCGCGAGCACGGCCTTCAGCGCCTCCGGGTTCGGCTTCGTCGTGCCGGGGACGACGAGTTCGATGCCGAACATCGCGCCCTTGCCGCGCACCTCGCCGACCACCGGGAAGCGCTCGGCCCAATCGCCGATGCGCGCCCAGAGCGCCGCCTCGACGCGGCGGGCCTCGGCGAGCAGGTCCTCCTTCTCGAAGGCCTCGAACACGGCCAGGGCCGCGGCCGTGGAGACCGGGTTGCCGCCGAACGTGCCGCCGATGCCGCCGGGCTGGACCGCGTCCATGATGTCCGCACGGCCGGTGACCGCCGCGAGCGGGAACCCGCCGGCGATGCCCTTCGCGCTCGTGACGAGGTCCGGGACGACCCCGTGGTGCTCGATCGAGTACCACGTGCCCGTCCGGCCGATGCCGGCCTGGATCTCGTCGGCCACGAAGACGATGCCGTTCTCGGTGCAGAACTCGGAGAGGCGCTGGAAGTAGCCCGGCGCCGGGATGATGATGCCGCCGTCGCCCTGGATCGGCTCGACGAACAGCGCGGCGAGCTCGGTCGCACCGATGTGGGTGCGGATGTAGTCGATCGTCCGCTCGGCGGCCTCCTCGCCGGTCATCCCCTCCGGGTCGCGGAACGGGTAGCTGATCGGGAGGCTGTAGATCTCACCGGGGAACGGCCCCATGCCCGCGCGCTCCGGCCAGGGGCGGTACGTCATCGCCATGGTCAGGTTGGTGCGGCCGTGGAACGCGTGGTCGAGCGTCGCGATGGCGCGGCGGCCGGTGAACTTGCGCGCGATCTTGACCGCGTTCTCCACGGCCTCGGCGCCCGAGTTGACCAGGATGCTGCGCTTCTCGAAGTCGCCGGGAGTGATCTCGGCCAGCTTCTCGGCCACGCGCACGTAGTTCTCGTACGGGGTGACCGTGAAGAGCGTGTGGGTCAGCTTGGCGGCCTGCGCGGCCGCCGCGGCGGCGACCTCCGGGTGGGCGTGGCCGATGGTCGTCACGCCGATGCCGCAGCCCAGGTCGATCAGGCGGTTGCCGTCCACGTCGACGAGGATGGCGCCGGAGCCGGACTCCATGTAGATGTTCGCGAGCGTGCCCGCCCCGCGGCTCACCACCGCCTCACGTCGGCGCTGCAGCTCCTGCGAGCGCGGGCCCGGGAGGGCCGTGGCGACGTGGCGGGACTGGGGAACCGAGAATTCGCGCGTCATGCCTTCCATCGTAGGCGGCGACCGGCGGGGATCCGTGCGCCGGGGCCGGGTCTGGCCGGACTGTCAGCGGAGGCAGAGGCGGATACGGCAGACTGTTCCCTCGTGCGCAGATCTCTCTCCCTCCTCACCGCCGCCCTCGTCGTCGCCGGGCTGGCCGCCTGCAGCTCCTCGTCTCCGGCGCCGTCCGCCACGAGCACGGCGGCCGCGGCCACCTGTCAGAACCTGAAGGCGGGCGACGTCTCGAAGTCGGTGAAGGTGGAAGGCGACTTCGACCAGACGCCGACCGTCACCTTCACCACCCCGCTCAAGGTGAAGGACTCGGAGCGATCCGTCCTGATCAAGGGCAAGGGGGAGGTCGTCAAGGCCGGCGAGACCGTCGCGGTCGGGCTCGCCGCCTATAACGGGACCACCGGCAAGGAGGTCGCGCCGGCGGAAGGCTTCGGAACGAGCGACCCGGTCACCATCACCCTCGACGACACCAAGTTCCTCCCCGGCTTCGTCCGCGCCGTGGAGTGCCTGCCGCTCGGTTCGCGCGCCGTCGTGACGACCACGGCGGAAGGCGCGTTCGGCAGCTCGTACTCGCAGCTGGGAGTCAAGGAGACGGACCCGATCGTCCTCGTGGCGGACAGCGTGAAGATCCCGGCGACCAAGGCGGACGGCAAGGCCGTCACCCCGCCGGCCGGTTTCCCGACCGTGAAGCTGGCGAAGTCGGGCGAGCCCACGATCACCATCCCGAAGACCGATCCGCCGACGGAGACCCAGGTCGCCCTGCTCAAGCAGGGCACCGGTGAGACCGTCCTCCCCGGCGACACCGTCACGGTCCAGTACACCGGTGTGCTCTGGCGCACGGGCAAGGTCTTCGATTCGAGCTGGAGCGCAGGCGCTCCCGTCTCGTTCCAGACGACCGGCGTCGTGAAGGGCTTCCAGAAGGCCCTCGAGGGTCAGACCGTCGGCTCCCAGGTGATCGCGATCGTCCCGCCCGCCGACGGCTACGGCTCCGCGGGCAAGGGCGACATCAAGGCGACCGACACGATGGTCTTCGTGGTCGACATCCTGGGAACCACCCGCTGATGACCGGGCGACCGCGACGCGTCGTGCTCCTGGGCTCGACCGGATCCATCGGCACTCAGGCGCTCGACGTCATCGCGGCCAACCCTGGCCTCTTCACGGTCGTCGGCCTGACCGCCGGCCGCGACGCGGACGGGCTCGCGGCGCAGGCGGAGCGCTTCGGCGTGCGCGACACGGCGCTCGGCGCCGACGACTCCGAGCGGCTCGTGCGATCGGTCGACGCCGACGTCGTGCTCAACGGCATCACCGGATCGGTCGGCCTCGGCCCGACGCTCGCGGCCCTGGAGACCGGTGCGAGCCTCGCGCTGGCCAACAAGGAGTCGCTGATCGTCGGCGGCGAGCTCGTGAAGCGTGCGGCCGCCCCCGGACAGATCGTGCCGGTCGACTCCGAGCACTCCGCCATCGCGCAGGCCCTCCGCTCCGGCACGCCGCGCGAGGTCCGCCGGCTCGTCCTGACGGCATCGGGCGGCCCGTTCCGCGGGCGCACCAAGGACTCCCTGCGGGACGTCACCCCGGCAGAGGCCCTCGCGCACCCCACCTGGGACATGGGCCTCGTCGTCACCACGAACTCCTCGACCCTCGTCAACAAGGGCCTCGAGGTCATCGAGGCGCACCTCTTGTTCGACGTGCCGTACGACCGGATCGACGTGACGGTGCACCCGCAGTCGGTCATCCACTCGATGGTGGAGTTCGTCGACGGCTCGACGATCGCTCAGGCGTCGCCGCCGGACATGCGCCTGCCGATCTCGCTCGGGCTGGGCTGGCCGGATCGCGTGGCGGGCGTCGGCGTGCCGCTCGACTGGACCGCCACCCACACCTGGACATTCGAACCGCTCGACGGCGAGGCGTTCCCGGCGGTGGCCCTCGCGAAGCGCGTCGGAACCGCGGGGTCGACGTATCCTGCCGTCTTCAACGCGGCCAACGAGCAGGCGGTCGCCGCCTTCCACGCGGGCGCGATCGGCTACCTCGACATCCTCGACACCGTGGAGCGCGTCGTCGACGCCCACGAGCCCGCCACCGAACTCACCCGCGAATCCCTCGCCGAGGCGGAGCGCTGGGCGAGGGAGGCGGCGGACGCGCTGATCGCGGGTTGATAGTCTCGCCAGAGGGCTCGAACGCAGCCAGGGAATCGGGGGATTCATGAAGAAGTTCGGCGCGCTCATCGGAGCGATCGGCGTCGTGGTCGCCTTGGCGGGCTGCGCCGGGGGAGCCGCTCCGGCCTCGTCGACGCCGCCGGCGTCGGGCACGGGCTCGGCCGCATCGAAGACGATCGCGATCGTGATCGGCGCGGACGCGCTCGGCTTCGTCGACGCGGCGGGCGGAAAACGTGAGGTCGGGTACGCCGACTCCTTCGCGGACGCGCTGAGCGCCGTCGAGCAGGCGGTCGGCCCGCAGACCGGGACGAGCGAGGTGCCGGCGACCAATCACACCGTCGCTGCGACCGCTCACGAGTTCGGGGCGCTCACGATCTCCGAGCAGCACTACTCGGGTGCCGTCGACAACGACGTGCTCGTCGCGCCCGTCTGGCGGGTCTCCACGACGGCCGCGTCCGTCGCAGAGGTGAAGATCGCGACCTCGACGGGGATCGCCGTGGGCTCGGCCGTCGACGACATCCCGGGCCACGCGGACGCCGACCGGCTGGACGTCGTGACGGTGGACGGCTCGTCCTCCGCTTACATCCTGGTCGAGGCCTCGTCCGGCGCGCTTCTGGTCCCCGACGGCGTCGACACCGCCGTCGGCGTGCTCGCGGCAGCAGCGACGTGGCCGGGGCCGATCACCCGGTTGAGTGCTCCGACGCAGTTCGCCGGGGCCTGATCGCGCACATAGCCGGCTAGCGGCTGGCTCCAAGCTGCGCGACAGTACCCTGAGTCCGTGGAATCCGTGCTCCTGTTCATCCTCGGCGTCGTCATCATCCTGATCGGCCTCGCCGTCTCGATCGCGCTCCACGAGATCGGGCACCTGGTCCCCGCCAAGCTCTTCGGCGTCAAGGTGACGCAGTACATGATCGGCTTCGGCAAGACGCTGGTCTCCTTCCGCCGCGGCGAGACGCAGTACGGCATCAAGGCGCTCCCGCTCGGCGGGTACATCTCGATGATCGGGATGTTCCCGCCGGCGAAGGAGGGCGGCGCCGGCCGCAACGCGACCACCGGGTTCATGCAGTCGATGGCGTCGGACGCCCGAGCGGCCAGCGCCGAGACGGTGGCGGTCGGCGAGGAGGAGCGCACCTTCTACAAGCTGGCCGTGTGGAAGCGCGTCATCATCATGTTCGGCGGCCCGTTCATGAACCTCCTCATCGCGGTCGTCCTGTTCGGTGTGCTGCTGATGGGCTTCGGCACGCCCCAGAACTCGACCACGATCGCCTCGGTGAGCCAGTGCGTGCTCCCGGCCTCCAGCACCAGCCAGACGTGTCCCTCCTCCGCGCCGGAGGGCCCGGCCGCCGCTGCAGGGCTGAAGCCCGGCGACACGATCGTCAGCATCGACGGCACCCCGATCACCTCGTGGGCGCAGTCGACGGCGATCATCCGCGACTCGGCCGGCCGCTCCCTCTCGGTGACGCTGCGACGTGACGGCGAGGAGCGCACCGTGACGCTGACGCCGACGACGAACCAGGTGGCGAAGACCGATTCCGACGGTCAGGTCGTCAAGACCTCCGACGGCAAGGTCTCGACGTTCGCGGCCGGTTTCGCGGGGATCGGGGCCGTCCAGGAGCTCGTTCCGCAGCCGGTCACGGCCGTCCTGCCTGCCGTCGGCACCCAGATCGGCGGCGTCTTCAACGTCTTCATCCACCTCCCGCAGCGCATGGTGGACGTCTGGAACGCCGCCTTCGGCTCCGGCCAGCGGGATGCGAACGGCCCGATCGGCGTCGTCGGCATCGGCCGCGCGGCGGGTGAGCTGACGGCGCTCGACGGCGTGCCGGTCGTCGACAAGGCCTACACGATGATCGGCCTGCTCGCCTCCCTGAACATCGCCCTTTTCGTGTTCAACCTCATCCCGCTGCTCCCGCTCGACGGCGGCCACATCGCCGGCGCGCTCTGGGAGGGGGTGCGGCGCAGCTTCGCGAAGCTCTTCCGCCGCCGCGATCCCGGGCCGGTCGACATCGCCAAGCTGATGCCCCTCACGTTCGCCGTCGTGATCGTGTTCGGAGCCATGAGCCTGCTGCTCGCCTACGCGGACATCGTCAAGCCGGTCAACCTCTTCGGCTAAGCGCGGGGAAGCCAGCCCGCGGCCGCGAGGACGTCGCTCGCGACCTCCGTCACCGACCGGTCGTCGGTGGCGATCCGGAACGCGGTGCTCTCGGCGTCGAGACGCACCGCCGCGCGGTTGCTGCGCTCGATGTGCTCCTCCAGCGCCGTCCCGATCTCCCGCTGCGCGAGCCGTTCGGCGGCGCTCGCGTCGGAGGCCGTCAGGAGCACCCCGAACGCGCGCACCTCCGTTCCGAGGGCTGCGGTCAGAGCCGGGAGTTGCAGGACGCTGACGGTGTTCGTGAAGAGCAGACGCGAATCGCCGATCGCCCGGTAGTTCGCCCAGATCGCCGCGAGGTTCCGTTCCGCCAGGTCGATGCCGTCGCGCCACGGCTCGGGGTACGCCTGGTCGAGGTTGTCGCCCTCGATGACGGCGTGCCGGATGCCCGCGCGGGCGAGCAAGTGCGACGCCTCGGCAGCGACGGACGTCTTGCCGACGCCGGACCGGCCGCCGATGAAGATCACCTCCGTGGGGAGCCCGGTGTCCATCCCCCCATCCTGGTGCAGGCGCGCGCCGCCGTTCAGCGCGTCCCTCCGAACGCATCCAGGGCGACGCGGTCCCAGGTCGCGAGGCAGACGTCGCAGGCGTGCTGGGCGAGTTGAACCACATCGAGGTCGGCGAGGCCGGCCACGTCGCCGAGCGGCACCCACACGATCTCCTGGCTCTCCGACGGATCGACCGGATAGGCGGCGTCGCCGTCGGCCAGGAGAGCGTAGGTGAGGTCGAGGTGGAAGTGGTCGTCCGTCCCGACGCGATGCTCGGCGAGCGAGAACGGCATCGGCTGGACCGCGTTGGACTGGATGGTCGACAACCGCGCGGGCGGCTGCAGGAGCGTGAGCTGGTCGAGCCCGTAGCCGGTCTCCTCCCGCAGCTCCCGCACCAGCGCGGTCACCGGCGCCTCGTCGCGCTCCACGTGGCCGCCGGGCGGCAGCATGCGCTGCAGGCGGCGGTGGCGGTGCAGCAGGACCATCGGGTCGCCATCCGCCCGCACGCGGATGAGGATGGCGCTGACCGTCCAGTCGCGACCTCCCGGCTCGGTGTTCAGGTGCATTCCGTCGTCTCCTTCGCGATCGCGTTCAGCCTCTCACGCGCGCGACCGTGCCGGAGGACCCCGGCAGGAGCGGACTCCCTGCCCGCGTCCAGCCGGTTCCCACCGGCCCGCGTAGGATTGCCTGGTGGCAGCAATCAATCTGGGGATGCCCAAGGTCCCCGAGACCCTCGCACCCCGTCGTAAGTCCCGCCAGATCCGTGTCGGCAAAGTCCTCGTCGGAGGCGACGCCCCCGTGAGCGTGCAATCGATGTGCACGACGCCCACGACGAACATCAACGCGACGCTGCAGCAGATCGCGGAGCTGACGGCGTCGGGCTGCGACATCGTCCGCGTCGCCGTGCCGAGCCGCGACGACGCCGAGGCGCTCCCGATCATCGCGAAGAAGAGCCAGATCCCGGTGATCGCCGACATCCACTTCCAGCCCAACTACGTCTACGCGGCGATCGACGCCGGCTGTGCGGCCGTGCGCGTCAACCCGGGCAACATCCGCAAGTTCGACGACCAGGTCGGCAAGATCGCGGCGTACGCGAAGGCCGCCGGCGTCTCGCTCCGCATCGGCGTCAACGCCGGCTCGCTCGAGCCGAGCCTGCTGCAGAAGTACGGCAAGCCCACCGCCGAGGCACTCGTGGAGAGCGCCGTGTGGGAGGCCAGCCTCTTCGAGGAGCACGACTTCCACGACTTCAAGATCTCGGTCAAGCACAACGACCCGATCGTCATGGTGAAGGCCTACCGCCAGCTCGCCGAGCGGGGCGACTGGCCGCTGCACCTCGGTGTGACCGAGGCCGGCCCGGAGTTCCAGGGCACCATCAAGTCCGCGACCGCGTTCGGCATCCTCCTCTCCGAGGGCATCGGCGACACGATCCGCGTCTCGCTCTCCGCGCCGCCGGCGCAGGAGGTCAAGGTCGGCCTGCAGATCCTGCAGTCGCTGAACCTGCGCGAGCGCAAGCTCGAGATCGTCTCCTGCCCGAGCTGCGGCCGGGCCCAGGTCGACGTCTACACGCTCGCGAACGACGTCACGAGCGGACTCGAGGGCATGAGCGTCCCGCTGCGCGTGGCCGTCATGGGCTGCGTCGTCAACGGCCCCGGAGAGGCCCGCGAGGCTGACCTGGGTGTGGCGAGCGGCAACGGCAAGGGCCAGATCTTCGTCAAGGGCGAGGTCATCAAGACCGTGCCGGAGGCCGAGATCGTGCAGACGCTGATCGCCGAGGCCAACCGCATCGCCGCCGAGATGGGCGAAGAGGGCGGCCCGTCGGGCGAGCCCGTCGTCACGGTCGGCGCCCACTAGGCCGCGCGACACCCGCGCGGGCGGTCAGCGCCCGACGCCGCTCGCTCCGTCCACCGCGTCGAAGCGGACCGTCCCGCTCGGGATGTCCGCCGCCACGAGGTGGAGGCGCAGCCGGTCGCCGGGGCGGACGCCGTCGGGCCGGGGGAGCGACGCCGTGACCACGGGATCCGCCAGCTGCACGGTCACGGTGCCGTTGCGCACGGCGAGCACGGTCGCGTCGAACACCGCGCCGATCCGTGAGGCCAGGAGCGCGGCCTCCACCCGGTCGAGTGCGCCTGCGTCGAGCTTGGCCGCGAGCCGGGACGAGGCGCCCATGATCGACGGCAGCGAGCCGAGGGACTCGCGCGCCCAGTCGGGCACCGGCCGGCCGGCGCAGAGGGCCTCGCACGCGACGAGCACCCAGCGGTCGACCAGGCGGCGCAAGGGCGCCGTGGTGTGCGCGTACGGCGCGGCGATCGCGGACTGGGCCGGATCCGCCGGCGCCTCGCCGTCCATCGCGACGTAGCCGGCGCCCCGGAAGAGCCCGGCGGCCGCCTGCAGCACGGCCGCCGCGCGCTGCTCCGTGTGATCGAGGGTGCGCAGATACTCGCCGTAGTCGACGCCGTGCGACCAGGGCAGCCCCAGCGCGACGGTCTGGGCGCGGAAGGCCTCCACCGCCTCCTCGCTCGGCGCGGGCATGGTGCGCAGGATGCCGACCTTCGCGTCGAGCATGAGGCGGGCCGCCGCCATCCCGGTCAGCAGGGAGAGCTGGGCGTTCCACTCCTCGACCGGGAGCGTCGCGCGCCGTTCGATCGCGTAGGCGCCGTCGCGGAAGACGATCTCCTCGTCGGGGCGGTTCAGGCTCGCGCCGCCGCGGGCCCGCTCCTGCGCGATGCGGGCCGGTCCGACCTCTGCAAGGAGGGCGAGCGGTTCGGGCGCGGACCCATCGTCGAGCGCCTCCTGCGCCTCCGCGTAGGACCACTGGCGCCGGGAGCGGATGCGCGCCCGCGCGACCGACGTCGACACCTCGAGGCCGTCGCCGTCGAGGACGATCTCCCAGACATAGGCGCTCCGCAGCGCATCCGGGAGCAAGGAGCCGGCCTCCTCGCCGATCGACGCCGGGTGGAGCGGCACGCGGCCGTCCGGGGCGTACAAGGTCTGCCCGCGACGGCGCGCCTCGTCGTCCACGGCGCCGCTCGGCCGCACCAGGGCGGGAACGTCGGCGATCGCGTAGCGCACCCGGTACCCGACTCCGCTGCGCTCGATGTGGAGGGCCTGGTCCAGGTCGGTCGAGCCGGGCGGATCGATGGTGAGGAACGGGATGCCGGTCAGATCGGCATCGGGGAGCACCTGAGCGGCGGCGGCACGGCGCGCCTCCTCCTCGACCGGGGGAGCGAACCCGTCGGGGAGTTCCAGCGATGCGCGGAGGTCGGCGAGGGAGCGGGCCAGCTCGGTCTGCGCCGCGGACGGGGCGATGGAGGTCCGGCGGTCGGGCATGCCGCCACACTATGCCACCCCTCCGCGCCCTCTAACATGGAACGGTGCCTACACGCCTGACGAACTATTTCCTCCGCACGCTCCGTGAAGACCCCTCCGACGCCGAGGTCACCAGCCACCGGCTGCTGGTCCGCGCCGGCTACATCCGGCGCCAGGCGCCGGGGATCTTCGCCTGGCTGCCGCTCGGTCTGCGGGTGAAGGCCCGCATCGAGACGATCATCCGCGAGGAGATGGCCGCCGCCGGCGCGCACGAGGTCCACTTCCCGGCCCTGCTGCCGCGGGAGCCGTACGAGGTGACCAACCGGTGGGAGGAGTACGGCGACGGGCTCTTCCGCCTGCAGGACCGCAAGGGCGCCGACTACCTCCTCGCGCCGACGCACGAGGAGGTCTTCACCCTGCTGGTGAAGGACCTCTACTCGTCCTACAAGGACCTCCCGCTCACGATCTTCCAGATCCAGGACAAGTACCGCGACGAGGCGCGCCCGCGGGCCGGCCTCCTGCGCGGCCGCGAGTTCACGATGAAGGACGCCTACTCGTTCGACGCCAGCGACGCCGGGCTCGAGACCAGCTACCTCGCGCAGCGCGACGCGTACGAGCGCATCTTCCAGCGCCTCGGCCTCTCTTACGTCATCGTCCAGGCGGACGCGGGCGCGATGGGAGGCTCGCGCAGCGAGGAGTTCCTGCACCCGACCGTGGTCGGCGAGGACACCTTCGTGCGCTCCGAGGGCGGGTACGCCGCCAACGTCGAGGCCTTCACGACCGTCGCGCCCCCCACGCGCGGCTACGAGAAGCTCACCCCGGCCGAGGTGCTGGACACGCCGAACACGCCGACCATCCAGACCCTCGTCGACGTCGCGAACGAGAAGCACCCGCGCCCGGACGGCCGCGCCTGGACGGCCGCGGACACGCTCAAGAACGTCGTGCTCGCCTTGACGCACCTCGACGGCAGCCGCGAGCTGGTCGTCGTCGGCCTGCCCGGCGACCGCGAGGTCGACACCAAGCGCGCCGAGGTCGCCTTCGCACCCGCCGAGATCGAGCCCGCCACCGAGGCCGACTTCGCGAAGCACCCCGGCCTGGTCAAGGGCTACATCGGCCCCTGGTCGCCGGAAGGCGCCGTGCTCGGCGAGGAGGCGGCCACCGGCATCCGGTACGTCGTCGACCCGCGCGTCGTGGACGGCTCGGGCTGGATCACCGGCGCCAACGTCGATGGCAAGCACGTCTTCGGCCTCGTCGCCGGCCGCGACTTCGCCTGGGACGGCGTCGTCGAGGTCGCCGAGGTCAAGGCGGGCGACCCCGCCCCGGACGGCTCCGGCCCCGTCGAGCTCGCGCGCGGCATGGAGATCGGCCACGTCTTCCAGCTCGGCCGCAAGTACGCCGAGGCGCTGGGCCTGAAGGTGCTGGACGAGAACGGCAAGCTCGTCACGGTGACGATGGGCTCCTACGGCATCGGCGTGACCCGCATCCTGGCGATCATCGCGGAGGAGAACAACGACGACAAGGGCCTGATCTGGCCCGAGTCGGTCGCCCCGTTCGACGTGCACGTGGTGGCCGCCGGCCGCGACCAGGCCGCGTTCGACGTCGCCGAGCAGGCCGCGGCCGAGCTCGAGGGCGCCGGTCTCGAGGTGCTCCTCGACGACCGCCCGAAGGTCTCGCCCGGCGTCAAGTTCGGCGATGCCGAGCTGATCGGCGTCCCGCGCGTCCTGGTCGCCGGTCGCGGCGCCGCCGACGGCGAGGTCGAGCTCTGGAACCGCCGCACCGGTGAGCGTCAGACGCTCCCGCTGGCGGAGGCCATCGCCCAGCTCATCGCGTAACGGATCGGGCGTCGGCGGGGCCGCTCAGGCGGCCTCGTCGTCCCCGGTGATCTCCGAGTGGACGCGCCGCAGATCCTCCACCAGGGAGCCGAGCAGCACCCAGTGCCGCGGATCGGGCGTCGAGATCACCAGCGGCGCCGTGAGCGCGGGGATGTTCGCCGTCGCGGTGTCGGGCTCGACGACGGGGGAGTCCGGGTCGCGACTGAGCAGCCGGAGGTCGTGCGCCGCCCGGCGCAGCTCCTCGGCGATCGCGATCATGGTCGGTTCGCCGGTGAGCCCGTCGTCGTAGTGGTCGTGGAACGCCCGCGTCATGCCGATCGCCCGCGTGACGATGGGCTTGAGGCGCGCGAACAGAGCCTCGTCGTGAGCCAGGACGACCCGGTGCTTCCCCTGCCGCGGGTTCAGCGTCAGGCTCTCCTCGGCCGCGGTCAGCGCGGTCGCGGCCTTCGCCTCCATCGGGCGCAGGAGGCGGGCCTCGATCAGGAGGGCGTCGAGCTCTCCCGGCGTGAGCGTGCTCGTGATCGCCTGGGCGAGCCGGTCGAGGGTCGAGGCGAGCTCGTTCCCGAGCGCGAGGACGGCGGTGCGCGCCGGCGCCGTGAGCACGGGAGGGACGACCGCGATGTTGACGATCACGCCGATGACCGCACCGACGATCGTCTCGCCGATCCGGGCGAAGGCGTACTCCGGATTCGACGCCCCGATCGCGAGGACGAGCATGGCGCTGATCGGCACCTGGTTGGCGCTGCCCGGGGTCAGCTTGAGCACCCACGCGAGCAGCACCGAGACGACGACCGCGACCAGCACGATCCAGCTGTTCATCCCGAACGCCAGACCGACCGCGTAGGCCACCAGCACGCCGACGATCACGCCGAGCGAGCGCTCGATCGCGCGGCCGACGGACTGGTTCACGCTCGGCTGCACCACGAGCAGGGCCGCGATCGCGGCGAACACCGGCAGTTCCCCCGGCACGATCAGGCTCGCCGCGAGCCAGGCCAGGATCATCGCGACGGCGGTCTTGAGCACCTGCAGGAACGGCGTGCGGCTCGTCGCGCGGATGTTCGCGGGGAGTTTCAGTGCCACTGCTCCAGGCTAGTCCGCATAGCGGCGGTACCGGTCCGCCGCTCGCTCGACCCCGCGCTCCTGCGCGGCCGTCAGCGGCAGGAACGGGCGCGCTTCGATCGCCTCCCCGTCGCGCCGCCAGGTGCCGGCGACGCGACCGCGCGCGATCACGACGGGGGAGAAGATGCCGTTCTTGCCGGGGACGACGCGCTCGAAGTCCGCGGGATCGATGACGGGGTCGCGGTTCTGATACCCGAGGAGGTATTCGTCGAAGCCGGGCAGGAGGTGCACGGCGGCGCTCTCCGCGCGGGTCTCGGGAGTCGCGGTCGCTGTGTCGGCCAGGCGCGCGGTGACGAGGTACTCGGTGCCGTCGACCTCGAGGGTGGTGAGCTCGTCGCCCAGCACGGCGACGGCGGTGCGCGCCTGCGCGACGGTTCCCTTCGTCCACCAGACGAAGTCCTTCAGGGTGGCGGGGCCGTGACCGGCGAGGTAGCGACGCAGGTACTCGGCGATCGCCTCGTCCGGCTCGAGCGTGCGCGACGCCGAGAGCGGCGCCCACTCGTCGAGCAGCACGAGCGCCTGCTGGGTGCGGTGCGTCGGCCCCCAGCAGATCACGCCGGTCTGCGCGAGGAAGTACAGCAGGTGGTAGCCGCGCTGACCGCCCGTGGCGATGCCCGCGGCCTCCCAGAGCGCCATGACGTCGGCGCGTCCGAGGCTGCGCCCGCCGGAGAGGGCGGCTGTGAGGAGGTCCTGGGCGCGCACGAAGTCGGGCGGCTCGAGCTCCAGATCGCGGTGCCGGCGCGTCAGCCCGGCGACCATGCGGGCGGTGGTGACACCGAGCATCCAGCGGAGGTCCTCCGGCGCGACGAAGTGCAGGGTGCCGCGCATGGGCCACAACCGCACGATCCGGCCGGCATCCAGGTCCGCGAGCACGGCGCTACGTGAAGGGGCGACCGTCCGCAGGGCGAGCGCCCAGCAGGCCGCGCCGAAATCCTGCGCCTGCACCGCCAGCATCCGGCGCGTCACATCGGCGGGACCGACTTCGCGGTCGCCGTCGAGCGCCTGCGCGAGGCGGCGCATCCGGAGCAGGTCGGAACGGCGCGCTGGCATGGGTCCAGTCTGCCGCAGGGCACCGACACGGGTGCGAGGCGCGCTAGGGGAGGATGCCGAGCTCGCTGAGCTGCTCGCTCAGTCCTGCGCCGTCGGGCGCGTACACCCAGGGCGCTCCCGAGATCTCGCTGTGCTTCTCCGCCTTCGAGCGACCGCCGGCGAGCACCGCCTCGCCGCCGGAGAGCTGGCGGATCGCGACCCCGGTCACGTTGTCGGGGTGGGCTGTCGTGAACTCCCCGTAGAGCATCTCATCGTGCTGGCCGTCGTCGCCGATGAGCAGCCACTTGAGTCCGGGGAACTCGGATGCCAGCCGCTCGAGGCTCGTGCGCTTGTGCTCGCGGCCGCTCCGGAAGATCCGGTCGTGGGTGGGTCCCCAGTCGGTGAGCAGCAGCGGACCGGCCGGGAACAGGTTGCGGGAGAGGAACCGGCGCAGCGTGGGCGCGACGTTCCAGGCCCCGGTCGAGAGGTAGATCACCGGCGTTCCGGGATGGGTCGCCGCCAGCCGTTCCAGCAGGACCGCCATGCCGGGAGTGGGGACGCGCGCGTGCTCGTCGAGCACGAAGGTGTTCCAGGCCGCGAGCAGCGGGCGGGGGAGGGCGGTCACCATGACGGTGTCGTCGACGTCGGAGATGATGCCGAACTCGGCCTTCGGGTCCACGATGTAGATCGGCGCTTCGAACACCCGGCTGGACTCGACGGTGGACAGCCGCACCGTGTGCCAGCCGGGGGTGAGCTGGACGGGGACGACCGTGTCGATCACGCCGCCGCGGTCGGGCATGACCGTGTGGGTCTCGCCCTCGATCTCGACGGTGACCGCCACATCCGCCACGGGAACGCTGACGAACGACCGCCAGCCGCGGATGGACTCCTCGCGCTTGCGATGCTTGCGCTCGGCCCGGCTGCCCGGACGGGGCTCCTTCGCCAGGACGACGCGGCCCAGGATGCGCACCCAGGTGGGCGCTCCGTAGCCGGTGTACGGCAGGACGGTCGCGAGATACCCGCGCTTGCGCGCCCGGCGGGCCCGGAACTCGTGGAACGCGTCTTCGATACGCGCGGCCCGGTGCATGATGGGCTCCACGGAGGCGCTGCGCTTGTCCGGAGTTGCGGTCATAGAGATTCAAGTCTCTCATGGAGTGCAGGATCGATTTCGACAGCCCCCAGATCTGGGGGGCGATCACTGAGCGAGTCGGAGCGGATTCCCCGCAATAAGTGAGCTTTCCACGAATATGATCGTTACCAATGGAGTGCGTGACGCGCGGCGTCACGCCCGGGTTGGGGAACCGCAACACGTAACGTAGTCACCGGAAAGAAGGAGTTGCGATCGTGCCCATCAACGACCTCGTCGCTGGACAGAACACCGTCGGAGCCGCGCTCGTGCGCACCGAGCCGATCCAGGAGCGCAGCGCCGCCCGGGTCGACGCGCTGTTGGACGCGGCCGCCGAAGTGGTCGACGAGATCGGCTTCGACCGGCTGACCACGGCGATGGTGGCCGAGCGGGCGGGCGCCTCGATCGGCACCGTGTACCGGTACTTCCCCGATCGCATCGTGCTCCTCCAGGCGCTCCGCGACCGCGCGGTGCTGCGCTATCGCCGCACCGTCGTCGAGGCGATCCACGAGCAGCAGCCCGAGCACTGGTGGAACGCCGTCGAGGCCGCCATCGACTCGTTCGTCACGATGTTCCGCGACGAGGCGGGCTTCCGCATCATCCGGTTCACCGACGCCGAGCGCTCCGGCGTGCCGGGCGAGGAGGTCGTGCGCGACGTCTCGTTCGCCGCCCAGTTCGCCGACATCCTCGCCGACGAGTACAGCCTGCCCGCCGGCGACGACCTGGCCTTCCGGCTCGAGATCGTGGTGGAGATCATGGACTCGCTGATCAACCGCGCCTTCCGCGACGACCCGGCGGGCGACGAGCGCTACATCGCCGAGGCCCGCGTCGTCGCCCGCGAGTACCTCGAGAAGCGCTACGGCAGCGAGGCCTGATCCCGCTCTCCCCTCGTGGGAATGTCGGTGGTCCGCGCGACGCTGACATCCATCGACGGCTGCGCTCCGAAGAAGCGGGGGAGATCGACGATCTCTTCTGATTTCCGCCATAAAGGGACGCATCCGTTGCCAAACGGGCAGAACGCTGTTTGGGTGGAATGGATGGACCTGACCGACAGAAATGGGCCCCTGCGATGATCGAGTTCCGTTCGGTGACGAAACAGTTCCCCGACGGCACCGTCGCGGTCGACGACTTCTCGCTCGTGATCCCGTCGCGCAAGATCACGGTGCTGGTCGGCTCCTCCGGTAGCGGCAAGACCACGATCCTGCGCATGATCAACCGGATGGTGGATCCGACGAGCGGCACGATCGAGATCGACGGCGAGGACGTGCAGAACCTGCAGCCCGTCCAGCTGCGGCGCAGCATCGGGTACGTCATGCAGAACTCCGGTCTGCTCCCGCACCGCAAGGTCGTCGACAACATCGCGACCGTCCCTTTGCTCCGCGGGGTCAAGAAGCGGGAGGCGCGGCAGAACGCCCTCGAGCTGATGGACACGGTCGGGCTCGAGCGCTCGCTCGCCGACCGGTACCCAAGCCAGCTCTCGGGCGGACAGCAGCAGCGCGTCGGCGTCGCCCGCGGCCTCGCCGTCGACCCGAACATCCTGCTCATGGACGAGCCGTTCGGCGCCGTCGACCCGATCGTCCGCGACGAACTGCAGAACGAGCTGCTGCACCTGCAGCGCGAGCTCGACAAGACGGTCGTCTTCGTGACCCACGACATCGACGAGGCGTTCCGGCTCGGCAGCCAGGTCGTGATCTTCCGCAAGGGCGGCATCATCGCCCAGCAGGGCACGCCGTCCGAGATCCTGGCGGCGCCCGCGGACGAGTTCGTCGCGTCGTTCATCGGCGCCGACCGCGGACGCCGTGCGCTCCACGTCGAGCAGACCCCGACCGGCGATGTGCTGGTCGACAGCGAAGGACGGCCGGCCGGTGTGCTGACCCCGTCCGATGAGGCAAAGGCCACGACCCTCCCGGTCGTGGGTGCTTCGGCGCAGGGTGAGGAAGCGTCGTGAGCTGGCTGTGGTCGAACATCGGCCTCGTCTGGGATCTCACGGTCGCTCACGTGACGCTGAGCGTGTTCCCGATCGTCATCGGGTTCCTGGTCTCGATTCCGATCGGCTGGGTCGCGAACCGCTACCGCGCGAGCCGCGGAGTGCTGCTGACGATCGGCGGCATCCTCTACACGATCCCATCGCTGCCGCTCTTCGTGGCGATGCCGGCGCTGATCGGCACGCAGATCCTGGACCCGAAGAACGTGGTCATCGCCCTCAGCCTGTATGCGCTCGCCCTGATGGTGCGCACGACCTCCGACGCGCTCGCGAGCGTGCCCGGTGACGTGCTGCAGTCGGCGTCCGCCGTGGGCTTCAGCACCTGGCGCCGCTTCTGGTCCGTCGAGCTGCCGCTCGCCGGTCCGGTGCTGCTCGCGGGTCTCCGGGTGGTCTCGGTGAGCACGGTGAGCCTCGTCAGCGTCGGCTCCCTCGTCGGCGTGAGCAACCTCGGAACGATGTTCGTGCAGGGGCTGAACCAGTACAACAACGCCGAGGTGGTGACGGGCATCGTCGCGATCGTGATCATCGCGCTCGTCTTCGACCTGGCCCTGGTGCTCCTCGGGAGGCTCCTGATGCCGTGGACCCGGCTCGGCACGACCAAGCGCGCGAGCCGCCGTGCCGCGCTGAGGGCGGTGACGGGCGCATGACCGATATCCTCGCGGCGTTCGCCTGGGTGTTCGACCCGGCCAACTGGGCCGGCCCGAGCGGCATCCTCGCGCGTCTCGGCGAGCACGCCTGGTACTCGCTGCTGACGCTGATCCTGGCCGCGGTGATCGCCCTGCCGATCGGACTGGCGATCGGCCACACCGGCCGGTTCCGCGGGCTCGCCGTCGGCGTCTCCGGCGCCCTGCGCGCGATCCCGACGCTCGGCCTCGTGGTCTACCTGGCCCTCATCACGCTGAACCTCAGCATCATCCCCCCGCTGATCGCGCTGACCATCCTGGCGATCCCGCCCGTGCTGGCGGGCGCGTACTCCGGGCTGGAATCGGTGGACCGGCGCACGATCGACGCGGCGCGCGCCATGGGGATGACGGAGCTCCAGATCCTGTTCAAGGTCGAGATCCCGCTGTCCCTGCCACTGCTCATCGGCGGGATCCGCTCTGCAGCCCTGCAGGTCATCGCGACCTGGACGGTCGCGGCCATCCTGCCGGTCGGCGGCCTCGGCCGCTTCCTGTTCGACGGACTCGCCGTGCAGCGCTACGACGAGATGCTGGGCGGCTCGATCCTCGTGATCGCGCTCGCCCTCGTCACCGACGGCGTCTTCGCCCTCGTGCAGCGCCTCGTGGTGCCGCGCGGCGTCACCGCCGGCAAGATCCAGGACGTGCGCTCGAAGGACCCCTGGCGCCCCATCGGCCCCTCGGTTCCCAACCATCCGGTCGGGAACAGCAGCACCTGACCCCCGAACCCACCAAGATCCATAGCACCCACCGAAAGAGAGAAACCAACATGTTCGCATCCAAGAGAGGCCGCATCGCGGCCGGCGTGGTGGCGGCGGGAGCCCTCCTGGCTCTCAGCGCGTGCTCGTCCGGCGGTGGCGCGCTCGGCGGCAACACCTCGACCTCGTCGAGCGACAGCGTCACCATCGGCTCCGCCGCGTTCGGCGAGTCCGAGATCCTCATGCAGGTGTACGGCCAGGCTCTGGCCGCCAACGGTGTGAAGGTCAACTACAAGCCGAGCATCGGTCAGCGCGACGTCTACCTCAAGGCGCTGCAGGACGGCTCGATCGACCTGATCCCCGAGTACAGCGGCAACCTGCTTCAGTTCTACAAGAAGGACAGCACCGCCACCTCCAGCGACGACGTCTACACGGCGCTCAAGTCGGCCCTCCCCAAGGGTTACGAGGTGCTCGATCAGGCCGAGGCGCAGGACGCCGACTCCTACAACGTCACCAAGGAGTTCTCGGAGAAGTGGGGCGTCACCAGCCTCGCCGACCTCTCCAAGGTCACCGACCCGCTGACGGTGGGCGCGAACCCGGAGTTCGAGACCCGTCCCTACGGCATCCCGGGGCTCAAGTCGGCCTACGGCGTCACCGCGACGCTGAAGCCGATCAGCGACTCGGGCGGCCCGCTGACCGTCACGGCGCTGAAGAACGGCGACGTGCAGCTGGCCGACATCTACACGACGACCCCGGCCATCAAGGACAACGGCTTCGTGACCCTGAAGGACCCGAAGAGCCTGATCGCGGCGCAGAACATCGTCCCGCTGATCAACACCTCCAAGGCGACGGACAAGGTCAAGGAGGTCCTGAACAAGGTCTCCGCCGAGCTCACCACCGATGACCTCATCACGATGAACAGCGAGAACCAGGGCTCCAGCAAGACCGCGCCCGACGTGGTCGCGAAGAACTGGCTGAAGGACCACCCCGTCAAGTAGACGCGGGCGTCATTCTCCGTCGTGCGGCGGCTCGGGAGACCGGGCCGCCGCACCCATGTGCGCCGCCTCGCGCTTCTGCAGGATCTTCTTCACGAGGAAGACCAGCACGATGAAGACCGCGATGATGGCCACGAAGATGTACCCGGCCCAGTGCAGCTCCCGCGAGAGCTCGCGATAGCTCCCGGCGGCCAGCGAACCGACGCTGACGTAGGCGAACGCCCACAGGATGCACGCCGGCGCCGTCCACGTCATGAAGGTGCGGTACCGCATCGGGCTCATCCCCACCGTCAGCGGGATGAGCGAGTGCAGCACTGGCAGGAAGCGGGACAGGAAGACGGCGATCCCGCCGCGTCGCGCGAGATACGCCTCCGCCTTGTCGAAGTTGTCCTGGCCGAGCTTGCGGCCCAGCTTGCTGGCGCGGATGCGCGGCCCGAACCAGCGGCCCAGGGCGAAGCCGATCGACTCGCCGCACAGGGCGCCGATCACGACCGCGACGACCATCGCGAAGTACTCGACGGGGCCCTCGACCGCGGTGCTCGCGACGAGGACGATCGTGTCGCCCGGGACGATCAGGCCGACGAGGATGGACGTCTCCAGCATGATCCCGACGCCGGCGAGCAGCGTCCGCAGAACGGGATCCACGCTCTGGACGAGGTCGAGGATCCAGTTGAGCGCGTCGTTCACGGGGCGGGCGCCGTCCGCACGAGGCTCCAGAACGCCGTGAGCGCGTCCGCCATGTCGGCCGACGGGTCCAGCATCCACTGCACCTGCATGCCGTCGGCGACGGCGATGCCGAGCCGGGCGAGCTGCCGCGCGTCGACCGCGTCGGTCATCCGGCCCGCGGCCTGCTCGGCGCGCACGTGCTGCTCGAGGCCGCCGACGATCCTCGCGTAGCGCTCGACGAAGTAGTCGTGGCCGGGATGCTCGGGATCGGATGCCTCGGCGGAGAGGGTCGCGTAGAGCTGCACGAGCCCCGGGACCTCGGCGTTGTGGCGGATGACGCGCACGAGGCCGTCCGCGGCGTCCGCCCACTGGTCGCCGAGCTCCGCCCCGCCCGTGTCCACCTCGTCGCGCTTGCGCAGCACCTCGGAGAAGAGCTCCTCCTTCGAGGAGAAGTGATGCAGCAGGCCCGCCTGGCTCAGCCCCACGGACTCGGCGATCTCGCGCAGCGACGCCTTGCGGTATCCCTTGTCGGCGAACACCTCCAGCGCGCGCGAGAGGATCTCCTCCCGTTTGGCGATTCCCTTGGCGTACGAGCCCTTCTTCGGCATACGGACGATGCTACTGGGCCGCGCCTGGGAGACCGGAGCGCTCAGCTGGTGAGCACCAGCACCGGCGGCACGACGACGAGGAGGACGGTCACGACGGCGATGGTGAGGCGGAGCGCCGGGCCCACCGTGCGGCGGCCGGCGGTGAGCCGCGCCTCCCGGGCGAGGAGGGCGTCGCGCCGCTGCTCGGGCGTGCGGCGGTCCTTCGGGGCGCCGAGCGCGGAGCCCGCCGTGCCCGTCTCGTCGACGATGCGGATCGCTCCGGCGAGCACGGGGTCGCCCGACGACCGCCGTGCGGTGTCGTCGGCGAGCATCTCGAGCAGCAGCGCGACGGCGTCCTGGGCGCGGGTGGCGATGGGGAACCAGGGGAGGGCGCGCTTCCACGACCGGAACGCGTCCAACAGGAGGTGGTGCTTCTGGCGCAGGTGCGTGCGCTCGTGCGCGATCACCGCGTCCAGCTCCTCGGGGCTGAGCAACGCGATCATCCCCTCGGAGAGCACCGTCACGCTGCGGGCTCCGGGGAGGCAGTACGCCGCGGGTGCGGGATGGTCGATCACCCGTGTGCTGGGCACGTCCGGGAGGGGCGAGCTGAGGAGGCGCAGCAGCTCCATGTGCTGGTGGCGCTGGCGGCGGCTGCGCACCGACGTCAGCGCGAGGTTCAGTACGAGGTGCGCCGTGAGCAGGACCGCCGCACTCAGCAGGAACGCGTTGAGCAGGCTGACGCCGGAGGGGAGCGGGCCCGTGAAGAGGGTGCCCGCCGCTCCCGCGATCCGGCTCCACAGGTCGTCGCCGAACGGCTGCAGGCCGGCGAGCAGCAGGGAGCCGATCATCGAGATGCCACCCGCGAGCGCGATCGACTGCCACAGCGCGACGGCGAGGACGGGAGCGGCCGTCGGCCAGGTCGCCCGCGCGAGGAGCAGCGGCACGGGCCAGGCCAGGGCGATCGCCAGCAGCCCGAGGATGATGGCCGTCTCGTTGACGGGGAGCACGGTCGGACTAGGAGGTGCGCGCGTCGAGCAGGCGGCGCAGCACCTGCGCCTCCGACTCGTCGACGGTTCCCACGAAGTAGGCGAGCGCCTCGGTGCGGTCGGAGGACGACTCCAGCACCTCGCGCATCAGATCGGCGACGTGACCGGCCTTGCTGAGGGCCGCGAAGTAGACGTGCGGGCGGACGTCGCGCTCGCGGTCGACCATGCCCTTCTGCTCGAGGCGGGAGAGCACGGTGAGCACCGTCGTGAGCGCGGGAGTCTTGCCCTCCCCACGGGTGGCCGATAGCTTGTCGCGTAACTCGTTGGCAGTGATCGGGGCGTCGCCCGCCCACAGGGCGTCCATGACAGCCCGCTCCAGTTCTCCGAGATTCGCCACGGATACAGCGTACGCGAAGATGCTGAGAATGTTCTACACTCTGTAGAAGACGCACTTCTACACCGTGTAGAAGACCGATCGAAGGGTGAGACGCCGTGCACGATCTCTTGGACCCGCTGCTGCTGTCGCGGTGGCAGTTCGGGCTCACAACGATCTACCATTTCCTGTTCGTGCCCCTGACGATCGGCGTCGTCACCGTGGTCGCGATCTTCCAGACCTGCTGGTACCGCACGGGCAAGGTCCACTACCTGCAGCTCACCCACTTCTTCGGCAAGATCTTCCTGATCAACTTCGCCATGGGTGTCGTGACGGGCATCGTGCAGGAGTTCCAGTTCGGCATGAACTGGTCGGACTACTCGCGCTTCGTCGGCGACATCTTCGGCGCTCCGCTCGCGCTGGAGGGCCTGCTCGCGTTCTTCCTGGAGGCCACCTTCATCGGCCTCTGGATCTTCGGCTGGGACAAGCTGCCCAGGGGTCTGCACCTGGCGACCATCTGGTTGACGGCGGCCGGCAGCATCCTCTCGGCGTACTTCATCATCGCGGCCAACGCCTTCATGCAGAACCCGGTCGGCTACACGCTCAACCCGGAGCGCGGCCGGGCCGAGCTCACCGACATCTGGGCGGTGCTCACCAACAAGGTGGCGCTCGCGGCGTTCCCGCACACGATCTTCGGCGCGTTCATGGTGTCGGCGGGGCTGATGATCACGGTCGCGGCCTGGCACCTCTCGCGCAACCAGCACCTCGAGACCATGCGCCCCGCGCTGAAGTTCAGCCTCTGGATGATGGTGGTCGCCGGCATCGGCACGGTGCTGAGCGGAGACCAGCTCGGCCTCGCGATGGTGGAGACGCAGCCGATGAAGATGGCGGCCGCGGAGGCGTTGTACAAGACGTCGACGGGAGCCGACGCCTCGTTCTCGATCTTCACGCTGGGCACACCAGACGGCGTGCACGAGCTGTTCTCCATCCGCGTGCCGTATCTGCTGTCGTTCCTCTCGACGCACACGCTGAACGGGACGGTCGAGGGCATCAACGACCTCCAGGCCCAGTACGTGCAGCTGTACGGACCGGGCGACTACACCCCGACGATCTGGGTCACCTACTGGGCGTTCCGCTGGATGATCGGCCTCGGCATGCTCCACGTGCTCGTCGCCGTCGTCGGCCTCTGGCTGACCCGCAAGGGCCGCATGCCGAAGCGCCAGTGGCAGTGGAAGCTCGCCATCTGGGCGATGCCGCTCTCGCTCGCCGCGATGATCGTCGGCTGGATCTTCACCGAGATGGGCCGGCAGCCGTGGATCGTCTTCAGCCTGATGAAGACGGCGGACGGCGTCTCGCCCAACACCACCGGCCTCGAGGTGCTGATCTCGATCATCGCCTTCACCCTCGTCTACGGCGCACTGGCGGTCGTCGAGTTCAAGCTGATCAAACGTGCGGCCCAGAAGGGTCCGGCCCCGGTCGAGGAGCATCTCGACGAAGAGGGCAAGCACGTCCCGGTCGCGACGGTCTACTAGGAGGAGACGGAAAATGGATCTCGCAGTTCTCTGGTTCGGCATCGTCGCCTTCTTCTTCGTCGGCTACTTCGTCCTCGACGGGTTCGACTTCGGCGTCGGGATGGCGCTGCCCTTCCTCGGCAAGGACGACGTGGACCGCCGCGTCATGATCAACACCATCGGCCCGGTCTGGGACCTCAACGAGACCTGGGTCATCGTGGGCGGCGCCGCGCTGTTCGCGGCCTTCCCCGAGTGGTACGCCACGCTGTTCAGCGGGTTCTACCTGGCGCTGCTGCTCATCCTGATCGCGCTCATCCTGCGCGGGGTCTCGTTCGAGTACCGGCACCAGCGCGACAGCACGCGGTGGAAGAAGTGGTTCGACGGCATGATCGTGTTCGGCTCCGCCGTTCCCGCGTTCCTCTGGGGCTGCGCCTTCGCGAACATCGTGCAGGGCGTGGCGCTCGACTCGGGCTACAACTACACGGGCACGCTGTTCGACCTCCTGAACGCCTACGGCCTGCTGGGCGGACTGACGACGCTCCTGCTGTTCTTCACGCACGGGGTCGTGTTCATCTCGCTGAAGACCGACGGCGCCATCCGGGAGCGGGCGCGCTCGCTGGCCGTGAAGTCGGGCGCGGTGACCGTCGTCGTCGCGGCGGCGTTCCTGCTCTGGACCGGCATCGCGCACTTCTCGGTCGTGTTCCTGATCCTGGCCGCGCTGGCCGCCGTCGCCCTGATCGCCTCGTGGGTCGCCAACCTGCGCGGTGCCGAGGGCTGGTCGTTCGCGCTCATGGCGGCGACGATCGCCTTCGCCGTGGTCTCGCTCTTCGCCGCGCTCTTCCCGAACGTGATGCCGTCGTCGCCGAACCCGGAGAACAGCCTCACGATCGCGAACGCGTCGAGCACCACCGCGACCCTCACCGTGATGACCTGGGTGGCGGCGATCTTCCTGCCGCTGATCCTGCTCTACCAGGGCTTCACGTACTGGGTCTTCCGCAAGCGGGTCACCCGGGCCAGCATCCCGGACGAGGCCCCCGAACCCGTGAACGCCTGACCGGTGAAGCCTTTCGATCCCCGCCTCCTGAGGTACGCCTCCGCGTCCCGGGGGACCCTCGCCGCCGGCGGTCTGCTCGCCATCGTGCAGACCGCCGCCGGCCTGGCGTTCGCCTGGCTCGTGACGCAGCTGATCGTGCGCGCGATCGCGGGTGAGGATCTCACGGCCCTCAGCGGCCTGATCGCCGCGCTCGTGTTGGTGGTCATCGGGCGGGGCGTCGTGCTCTGGCTCGTCGACGCGGTCGCCGCGCGCGGCGGCGCACGGGTGATCGGGCAGTTGCGGGAACGGCTCATGTCCGCTGTCGCGACGCTCGGCCCCGGGTGGACGGCCTCGCGCAACTCGGCCGACGTGACACTCGTCGCCGGCCGCGGGATGGAGGCGCTCGACGGGTACTTCGGCAAGTACCTGCCGCAGCTGATCATGACGGCCGTGGCCACGCCGATCCTGGTGCTGGTGATCGGCTGGCAGGACCTCACGAGCGGGATCATCATCCTGCTGACCCTGCCGCTCATCCCGCTCTTCATGGTGCTCGTCGGCTGGGCGACCCAGGCGGCGCAGAAGCGGCAGTGGACCGCGCTCTCGACGCTGTCCCGCGGCTTCCTCGACGTGGTCGGCGGGCTCTCCACGCTGAAGCTCTTCGGGCGGCAGCACCGCCAGGAGGGGCGGATCCGCTCGGTGAGCGAGGACTACCGGGTGCACACCATGAAGGTGCTCCGGATGTCGTTCCTCTCCGGTTTCGTGCTCGAGCTGGCGGCCAGCCTGTCGGTCGCGCTCGTCGCGGTGACCATCGGCCTGCGACTCGTCGCGGGCGACATGGAGCTGTCGGTCGGGCTGTTCGTGCTGCTGCTCGCACCGGAGGCCTTTCTCCCTCTCCGCAACGTGGGCGCGAGCTATCACGCCGCGGCCGAGGGCGTCGAGGCCGCCGAGAACGCGTTCGCGGTGATCGAGGCGGCGGAGAACGCCGACGCGACCGCTCCGGCCCCGGCGGAGGGAGGGGCACCCGCCGAGCCGGGGCTCGCCTTCGCGGGGGTCGTCGTGCGCTACGACGGGCAGCCCGTGGTCGGTCCCTTCACCGCCGTCGTCGCCCCGGGGAGGCTGGCCGCACTGAGCGCTCCGAGCGGCGCCGGAAAGTCGAGCCTCGTCTCTGCGGCCCTCGGCTTCGCGGACGCGGAGGGCACGATCGTCGCGGGACGCCGGAGCGACGCCGAGGGGCGGCGATCCGCGATCGCGTGGGCCGGACAGCGGCCCGGGCTGATCGCCGGCACGATCGCCTCGAACGTCGCGCTCGGCGACCCGCATCCCGAGCGCACCGCCGTGCTCGACGCCCTGCACGACGCGGCCGCCGGCGAGCTCGACCCCGACGCGAGCGTCGATGCCGGGGGAGCCGGACTGTCCGGCGGTCAGGCGCAGCGCGTCGCCGTCGCCCGCGCCCTGTACCGGCTGCGCACCCGCGACTGCCCCGTCCTGATCCTCGACGAGCCCACCTCGGCGCTCGACGCCGCGACCGAGTCCGCGCTGATGGCCAGCCTCCGGCGGATCGCGGACGCCGGGTCGGCCGTGCTCGTCGTCAGCCACCGGGAGGCCGTGGTCGCCGCGGCCGACGTGATCTTCGAAGTGGAGGCGGCCGATCGTGTCCGCTGACGTCCGCCGTATCCTGCGGCTCTCCCTCCCGCCGGCCCGCCGGCTGTGGGCCGCGGTGGCCCTGGGCGCGCTGAGTGCCGCCTGCGCCGTGGCGCTGCTCGGCGTCAGCGCCTGGCTGATCACCTATGCCGCCGAGCAGCCGCCCGTCCTGTTCCTGTCGATGGCCGTGGTCGGCGTGCGTGCGTTCGCCCTCGGCCGCGCCTTCTTCCGCTACCTGGAGCGCCTGGCCGGCCACGACGCGGCGTTCCGGCAGCTGCCGGCCATCCGCTCCTCGCTCTTCGCGCGCCTCGTGCCCCTCGCACCGGACGGCCTGCGCGGCGCGCGCGGCGGCGACCTGCTCTCGCGGATCGCCGACGACGTCGACGAGCTGCAGAACTACTCGCTGCGAGTGGTCCAGCCGCTGGTGACCTCCGGGCTGATCGCGCTGGCGAGCGTGGTCGTCGCCGTCCTGCTCCTCCCCGAGGCGGGGGTCGCCCTCCTGGCGATGCTCGTCCTGGCCGTCGTCGCCGGATCGTTCGTCAACTCGTGGGCCGCGGGAGCCGCCGAGCGCCGGATCGCACCGCTCCGCGCCGAGCTCTCCGACGCGATCCTCGACCTGGTCCGTAACGTCGACGTGCTCACCGCCTACGGGGCGCTTCCCGCCGCGCAGGCGCGGGTGTCCGCGGCGAGCGACCGCCTGACCGGCGCGGTCCGCGCCCGCGCGGCCGGTCTCGGCCTCACCGCCGGTGCTGTCTCGCTGCTCGCGGGCGGCGCGACCGTCCTCGGCCTCGTGTCCGGCATCCCGGCGCTCGGGGCCGGACGGATCGACGGTCCCGTCCTCGCGGTCGTCGCGCTGCTCCCGCTCGCGGTGTTCGAGGTCTTCGGCATGGTTCCGCTCGCGCTGGGCGCATGGCGGCAGGTGCAGGCGAGCGCCCGTCGCATCGCCGAGGCCGCGCCCGCCTCCGTGCCGGGTGGCATCCCCGTCGATGCCGAGGGCGCCGAGCCGCTCGCAGTCGACGGCGTGCCGGTGCTCCGGCTGGCCCGCGTGTCCGCGCACTGGCCGGGCGTCGACCGTCCGGTGCTGCACGACATCGATCTCGAACTCCTGCCGGGGGAGCGGGTGCTGCTGACCGGCCCGACCGGGGCGGGCAAGACGGCGCTGGCCCATGTGCTGGTGCGCTTCCTGGAGCACGACGGCAGCTACTCCGTCGGCGGTGTCGAGACGCGGGACGCGCGACAGGACGATGTGCGCCGGGTGGTCGGGCTGTGCGAGCAGCAGCCCTACCTCTTCGACGCCGACCTGCGGCAGAACCTGCTGTTCGCGCACGAGACCGCCACGGACGAGGAGCTGCTGGCGGTGCTGGAGCGCGTCGGCCTGGCGGACTGGGCGCGCGAGCGCGACGGCCTCGCGACGAGCGTGGGCGAGCACGGAGCCCTGGTGTCGGGCGGTCAGGCGCAGCGGATCGCGCTGGCGCGCGCCCTGCTGGCCGACTTCCCCGTGCTCGTCGTCGACGAGCCCACGGCGAACGTCGACGTGACGGCCGCCGACCGGGTGGTGCGCGACATCCTCCGCACCGCGGAGGAGGACGGGCGCACGGTGCTGCTCATCTCGCACACCGACGTCCCGCGCGAGCTCATCACCCGGAGCATCGCCCTGGAGGACGGCCGGATCACGGACGCGGCGGCAGCGGCCTAGCCAGCGCGGCGAAGCGGGAGCGCCACGCGTCGGTGCGGGCCGGATCCTGCGCGAGCGCGGGGCCGTCCACCCACGCCGTCACCGGGCGGATGCCGTGCAGCGCGTTCACCGCCCACAGCGTCGCACCGTCGAGCTGCGCCGGCCGCACCTCCTCCTCGTCCACCGGAACCCGGAGGGCCGCCGCGATCCCGCGGACGGTCCGGGCGGCGACGCTGTCGACCCGGGCGAGGGAGAGCGGAGGCGCGAACAGAGTGTCGCCGCGCCACCAGAGGAGCGCCGTCGTCGAACCATCGGACACGTAACCCTCGTCGAGGATGACGGCCTCCTGCGCACCACGGCTCTGCGCGCGTTGGCGCAGGACCGAGAGCCGGTCGATGTCCGGCCCCTTGAGGTCGGGAGCGGTGCGCGGGTCGGAGGCGGCGGTCGCCACGACGAGGGATTCGCCGAGCGGCGGGGCGGTCCGCAGCCGGAACCGCAGACGCAGGGCGTCGCGGGTGCGCACGAGCTCGAACCGCGGGAACCACGCGCCCTCACGGGGCAGCGCGGCGACCCCGGCCTCCCAGAACGCCTGGATCTCGGAGCGGTCGGGATGCCCCTGCAGCCGCGCCGACTCCTGGAACCGCGCGGAGTGCAGCGCGAGCGCGAGCGCGGTCCCGTCGGTGACGAGGAAGGAGTCCGCGACGAGGAGCTCGGTCTCGGCCACCTCGCAGGAGTCGCGGGCGACGAGCTCGCCGCCCGCCCAGTCGAAGAGGGTGCTGCTCGCGTCCATTCGCCTAGGCTAGCCCAGTGGTTCTCCCGCTCCGCGCGCTGCCGCTCGACGACTGGGTCGATCCGGCGGATGCCTTCGTCGCGCTCTTCGGCGACCCGTCGGCGACGTCGCGCGCGGCCGACGCGGTGTGGCTCGACAGCGGCCCCGATGCCGTCGACGGGCGGAGCGTCATCGCCACCGGCCGGCGGGTGCTCACCGCGTCGGCGTCCCGCGGCACGGTCACGGTCGACGGCGTCGAACGCGCGGGAGAGGCCCTCGACGCCCTCCGCGCCGAGCTCTCCGGCTGGGAGGCGCCGAGCATCCCGGACGCGCCGTTCGGCTGGGTCGGCTGGCTCGGCTACGAGACCGGCGCGCGCCCGCTGGGGGTCCCGTACCGCGCGGGCGACGGGGCCGATTCCGCGCTGCTGCTCGTCGACCGCGCCGTCGTCTTCGATCACGCCTCCCGCCGGGTGGAGATCATCACTGCGCCGGAAGGTGACGACCGCGAGTGGGCGGAGGAGGCGCGCGCGGCCCTCGCGGACTGCGCGGGCGCAGCGGCGGCGTACGATCGCGCCCATCCCGTGCCCGAGGCGGCAGCCGTCTGGCGTCACGGCGACGACGCGTACCTCGGCCTGATCCGCGACTGCCTCGACGCCATCCGGGACGGCGACGCCTATCAGCTGTGCCTCACGAACCTCGCGACGGCGCGCACCGACGCGGACCCGCTCGCGGTGCAGCTCCGGCTGCGCGCGACGAGCCCGGCGCACCACGGGGGATTCCTCCGGATCGCGGGGGAGGCGCTCGTCAGCTCGTCGCCCGAGCAGTTCCTGCACGTCTCGGCCGCGGGGCGCGTGCGCACGAAGCCGATCAAGGGGACCCGGCCGCGCGGCGCCACCGTCTCCGCCGACCTCGCGCTCCGCGCCGAGCTGGAGGCGAGCGACAAGGAGCGGGCCGAGAACGTCATGATCGTCGACCTGATGCGCAACGACCTCGCGCGCGTCTGCGCGGTCGGCTCGGTGGAGGTCCGGCACCTGCTCGCGGTCGAGAGCTACGCGCAGGTGCATCAGCTGGTGAGCACGGTGGAGGGGCGGCTGCGCGACGGGCTCGGCGCGGTGGACGCGATCGCGGCGTGCTTCCCGGCCGGCTCGATGACGGGCGCTCCGAAGCTCAGCGCCATGCGCATCCTGTCCCGGCTGGAGGACGGCCCACGCGGTGTGTACGCGGGCTGCTTCGGGTTCATCGGGCTGGACGGGTCCGCCGATCTCGCCATGGTCATCCGGAGCCTCCGCTTCCGCGACGGCGGGGTGCAGATCGGCGCGGGCGGCGGGATCACCGCGCTCTCGGTCCCGCTCGAGGAGTTGGAGGAGGTGCGGGTCAAGGCGGCTCCGCTGCTCCGCTCCGCCGGACTGCGCGTCCCCGGCGCTTGACGTCGGCTGGGAACGGACTGGACGCCTCCGACGTTTAGTAGTCTGGAGTCCCGGGCTTGTGCCCGGAGTCTGCTTCGCCAGCCACCCCGCCCGACGGTCCGCCGTCGCGGTGCGGTCGAGCCGGCGGTATCGACACAGCGCTAGCGAGAAAAACAGGAGTCCCGTGGCACACGAGCACGATTCAGGGAGCACGCCCGTCGAGGGCGCGCAGTACGACTTCGCCGCGATCCAGAGCAAGTGGCTCCCGATCTGGGACGAGCTCAAGCCGTTCGCCACGGCCGACCCGGACGACAAGCGTCCGCGCAAGTACGTGCTCGACATGTTCCCGTACCCCTCCGGAGACCTCCACATGGGCCACGCCGAGGCGTACGCGCTGGGTGACGTGATCGCCCGCTACTGGCGTCAGCAGGGCTTCAACGTGCTGCACCCGATCGGCTGGGACGCCTTCGGCCTGCCCGCAGAGGGCGCCGCCATCAAGCGCAACCTCGACCCGCGCGACTGGACCTACGACAACATCGCGCAGCAGAAGGCCAGCATGCGCCGCTACGCGCCCAGCTTCGACTGGGACCGCGTCATCCAGACCTGCGACCCGGACTACTACCGCTGGAACCAGTGGCTGTTCCTGAAGCTGTACGAGAAGGGCCTGGCCTACCGCAAGGCCAGCCAGGTCAACTGGTGCCCCTTCGACCAGACGGTGCTGGCGAACGAGCAGGTCGTCAACGGCCGCTGCGAGCGCTGCGACAACCTGGTCACCAAGAAGAAGCTGACCCAGTGGTACTTCCGCATCACCGACTACGCGGACCGCCTGCTGGACGACCTGAAGCAGCTGGAGGGCGCCTGGCCGTCCAAGGTCCTCAGCATGCAGCGCAACTGGATCGGCCGCTCCACCGGTGCCGACGTGCAGTTCGCGATCGAGGGCCGCGACGAGGCCGTGACGGTGTACACCACCCGGCCGGACACCCTCTACGGCGTGACCTTCATGGTCGTCGCACCGGACTCCGACCTGGCCGCCGAGCTGGTGGAGGGTGCGCGCCCGGAGGTCCGTGAGCGGTTCGACGAGTACCTGGCGGCGGTGCGCGGCACCACCGAGATGGACCGCCTGAGCACCGAGCGCGAGAAGACCGGCGTCTTCCTGGAGCGGCACGCGATCAACCCGCTGACCGGCGAGCGCATCCCGATCTGGGCGGCCGACTACGTGCTGAGCGACTACGGTCACGGCGCGATCATGGCCGTGCCCGCGCACGACCAGCGCGACCTGGACTTCGCCCGCGCCTTCGACCTCCCCGTGCGCGTGGTGGTCGACACCAACCAGCCCGTCACCGGCGTCATCCCCGTCATCCCGGTCGACCCGGAGACGGGCGAGCCGACGATGCCGGAGGACGCCCCGCTGGAGAACCCGTCGGAGACCGGCGTGGCGCTGACCGGTGAAGGACGCCTGATCAACTCCGGTCCGTTCGACGGGCTGAGCAAGTCGAACGCGATCCGTCGCGTGACGGAGGCGCTGCAGGGCTCCGGCCTGGGCGAGACGGCCAAGAATTTCCGCCTGCGCGACTGGCTGATCTCGCGTCAGCGCTACTGGGGCACCCCCATCCCGATCATCCACTGCGAGAAGTGCGGCGAGGTGCCCGTCCCGGAGTCGGAGCTGCCCGTGCTCCTGCCGCCGGCGGAGGGTCTCGACCTGAAGCCCAAGGGCACCAGCCCGCTGGGTGCGGCCGAGGACTGGGTCAACGTGTCGTGCCCGACGTGCGGCGGCCCCGCCAAGCGCGACGCCGACACGATGGACACCTTCGTCGACAGCTCCTGGTACTTCCTGCGCTTCCTGTCCCCGAAGGACGACACCCAGGCGTTCGACCCGCGCGAGGCCGAGAAGTGGGCGCCCGTCGACCAGTACGTCGGCGGCGTGACGCACGCCATTCTGCACCTGCTGTACTCGCGGTTCATCACCAAGGTGCTGTTCGACATGGGCTCGATCAGCTTCACGGAGCCGTTCACGGCACTGCTGAACCAGGGCATGGTGCTGATGGAGGGCTCCGCGATGTCGAAGTCGCGCGGCAACATCGTGAAGCTGTCCGAGCAGCTCGACGAGCACGGTGTCGACGCGGTGCGACTGACCATGGCGTTCGCCGGCCCGCCGGAGGACGACATCGACTGGGCGGACGTGTCGCCGTCGGGCAGCGCCAAGTTCCTCGCGCGTGCCTGGCGCGTGGCGCACGACGTCACGAGCGCGCCCGACGTCGTCTGGAAGAACGGCGACCCGGCGCTGCGCCGCGTGACGCACCGCTTCCTCGCCGACGCCCCCGGACTGATCGAGGCGTTCAAGTTCAACGTCGTCGTCGCCCGCCTGATGGAGCTGGTGAACGCCACCCGCAAGGCGATCGACACCGGCGTCGGCCCGGCCGACGCGGCCGTGCGCGAGGCGGCGGAGGTCACGGCGATGGCCCTCAACCTCTTCGCGCCGTACACCGCGGAGGACATGTGGGAGATCCTCGGCTACGAGGCCTCCGTGGCGCTGGCCCAGTGGCGCAAAGCCGACCCGACCCTCCTGATCGAGGAGTCGGTCACGGCCGTCGTGCAGGTGGACGGCAAGGTCCGCGACCGCGTCGAGGTCTCGCCGAAGATCTCGGGTGACGAGCTGGAGGCTCTCGCGCGGGCGTCGGAGGCCGTGGTGCGTTCGGTCGGTGGCCGGGAGATCGTCAACGTGATCGTGCGTGCGCCGCGGCTGGTGAACATCGCCACGCGGCCGAAAGGCTGAGCTGAGCTGCCCTGCTCTGAGCTGAACGGGTCGGCGGCCCTCCACAGGAGGGCCGCCGATCCGCGTTTCTGACCGGTTCGGGACCGGGCGACGGGTCGCCGTTCGCGCTTCGTAGCGTGGAGCCATGCGACACCGAGCCGATGCCTCCGACGCGGATCCGGTCGCGCGCCGACGGTTGCGGCTGGGGGCGGGCGCGGCGATCGTGCTGCTGCTCGGTGCGTTCGCGGTGGCGATCCTGGTGTCGGTGTTCGCGCAGCAGGGGAGCGAGGTGGAGGTCCCCCCGGCGCACGCCTCGCCCTCGGCAACGGGAGCGGGATCGGGAGCGGAGGAGGTCGACGGGGCCGGCGAACTCTTCGTGCACGTGTCAGGAGCCGTGGTCAGCCCTGGACTGGTCACCCTCGCGGCGGGCGCCCGGGTGGTCGACGCGATCGCTGCCGCGGGAGGGCTCACGCCTGACGGCGATCCTGCCGGGGTGAATCTCGCGCGCCTGGTCTCCGATGGCGAGCAGCTGGTGGTGCCCCGGGAAGGGGAGCTTCCGCCCGCCGGCGTGGTCGGTGGCGGCGGGAGCGTCGGAGGTGCGACGGCGGGTCTCGTGAACCTCAACACGGCAGGACAGGCCGAACTCGAGACGCTGCCGCGCATCGGACCCGCGCTGGCACAGCGCATCCTGGACTGGCGGGCCGCGAACGGGCGGTTCAGCGCGACGACCGACCTGCTGAAGGTCACGGGCATCGGGGACAAGGTCTTCGAGGGCCTCAAAGACCGGGTGAGCGTCTGATGCCCGATCTGCGTCTCGCCCTTCCGGCCGCAGCCGTCTGGCTCGCCTGCGCCGTCGCCATCGGATCGCCCGGCAGCGCCGGGCTCGTCGCCGTGGGCGCGGGGATCGTGGCGGTGGTGGTCGTCGTCGCCGCGCTCCGGCTGGTTCGGCGTCGTGCGCTGGCGGTGCTCATCGGGGTCGTGGCGGCGGGGGTGGCGTTGGGGTGCGGTGTGTCCGCTGTGCGGGCGCCGAGCCGCACGGCCGGAGTGTTCGAGACGGCCGTCGAGGACCGGCGGGAGCTGACGGTGCAGGTGCGTGCGGAGAGTCCGGGCCGTCGGGTGGCCTCCGGCTTCGACGGCGCCGAGCGCTGGAGCTGGGAAGGCACCGCGCTTGCGGTGACCGGTGGTGCCCCAGGTGGCGGCGGCACCGCGCGCGGGCTGGCCGTCCCCCTGACGGTGTTCGCGGCCGCGGCCGCCGACGGGTCCACGGGAGTGCCGCCGTTCGGCGCCGTGGTGGAGGCGACCGGGGCTGTCCGCGCGAACGAGCCGGGGGAGTCCACCAGCTTCCGGCTGTCCGCTACGGAGAGCGCCGTTCCCGTCGCCGACCCGCCCGCGTGGGTGGCGTGGACCGCGCCGGTCCGGTCGGCGTTCGCCGAGGCCGCGCGGAAGACTCCCGGCGACGGCGGGGCGCTCCTGCCCGGGCTCGCGATCGGCGATGAATCCGGTGTCTCGGAGGAGCTCGACGCCGCGATGAAGGCGAGCTCGCTGAGCCACCTCACCGCCGTGTCGGGGGCGAACTGCGCCCTTGTCACGGGACTGGTGTTCATCGTGGCGGCGCGCGTCGGCGCCGGTCGCCGCACCCGGATCGTCGTCGCCGCCACAGCGCTGTTGGCGTTCGTCGTGCTCGTCGGGCCGGGCGCGAGCATCCTGCGCGCGGCGGTGATGGCCGCCGTCGTGCTGCTCGCGCTCGCCCGGGGACGGCCGGCGGACGGTCTGCCGGCGCTCGCGCTGGCCGTGGTCCTGCTGCTGGTGCACGATCCGTGGATGGCGCGCGACTACGGGTTCGCGCTCTCGGTCGCCGCGACCGCCGGGCTGCTCCTGCTGGCCGGGCCGCTGGCGCGCCTGTTCTCGCGGTGGCTGCCGCGCGGGGTCGCCCTGGCGATCGCCGTGCCGGCGGCGGCCCAGCTGGCGTGCCAGCCCATCCTCCTGCTGCTCACGCCCACCATCCCCGTGTACGGGGTCGGGGCGAATCTGCTCGCCGAACCGGCCGCGCCGGTGGCGACCGTGCTGGGCTGCCTCGCGTGCCTCACGCTGCCGTGGGCTCCGGCGCTGGGGGAGCTGTTCGTCCGGATCGCCTGGCTGCCGTCGGCGTGGATCGCCCGGATCGCGCACACGACCGCGGCGCTGCCAGGGGCGGCGCTCCCGTGGGCCGAGGGCGCGGTCGGGGTGATCCTGTGCGTCGGTGTCCTCGTCGCAGTCGGCGTCGTGAGTGCGCGCGGCCGTGTGCCGAGGCCGGTGTTCGTCGCCGCGGCCCTCGCCCTCGGGGGCGTCGTGGTCGCGTACGCCGGTGCGCTCGGCGGCGCCCTGGTGATACGGATGGTGGCCACGCCGGGGGACTGGCAGATCGCGGCCTGCGATGTCGGCCAGGGCGACGCGATCCTCCTCCGCGACGGCGACGCGATCGGGATGATCGACGTGGGACGAGCGCCGGAAGCGGCGGTCGCCTGCCTCGACCGCCTCGGCGTGGCGCGGGTCGACCTCCTGGTGCTCACTCACTTCGACGCGGATCACGTCGGCGGTCTCCCGGGTGTGCTGGATCGGGTCGAGCGGGCGCTGGTCGGGCGGCCGGACCGGGAGGCCGACGAACGCGTCATGGCATCGCTCGATGAGCACGGGGTGACGGTCGAGCAGGCGCGGGCGGGAATGACGGGCGGGCTCGGTCGGCTCCGCTGGGACGTTCTGTGGCCCCGTGGGGGGCCCGGAGCCGCGCCGACGGGCAACGACGGGAGCGTGGTGCTGCGGACGTCGGGCGCCGGTCTCACCGGGCTGTTCCTCGGGGACCTGGGCGAGCGGGCGCAGGACGAGCTGCTCGCCGCGGGTGGACTCGGACGGGTCGACGTGGTGAAGGTCGCGCACCACGGGTCGGCGGACCAGAGCGAGCGCCTCTACGACGTCTCTGCTCCACGGGTCGGTCTGCTCTCGGTGGGTGCGGACAACGGGTACGGGCACCCGACGCGGCGCGCACTGGATCTGATGGACCGCGTCGGGGCGGTGGCCGTCCGCACGGACACGCGGGGGCTCGTCCTCGTCTCGCCGGGTGCGGACGGGCCGCGGGTCTGGACCGAGCGGCCCGAGGCGGCCGATGCCGGTGGTCGCCCGTATCCTGGAGGGGAACGAGGAGGAACGTGGCGACCAGGAACACCGGCCGAAGCAGCGCGAGCCGCTCCGGAGCCAGCAAGGCCCGCGCGGTCGCGGCGGCGATCCCGCAGCTCGCCTGGAACCAGATCCGCTCCGCACCCGTGGTGCTGGTGTCCGGGACGGAGGGATTCCTCGCCGACCGCGCGATCCGCAACCTGCGCGACGCGCTCAAGGCGGAGGACCCGAGCCTCGAGATCAGTGACGTCTCCGCGGCGGACTACGCGCCGGGCGAGCTCATCACGCTCGCGAGCCCCTCCCTCTTCGGGGAGCCGCGGCTCATCCGCGTCGACGCGGTCGAGAAGTGCACCGACGCGTTCCTCACCGAGATGCTCGAGTACCTCTCCGCGCCCGCCGACGGCACCGTCGTCGTGCTGCGCCACGCCGGGGGAGTGCGGGGCAAGAAGCTGCTCGACGCGATCCGGTCCGGCTCGGGCGGCGGCATCGAAGTGGTCTGCACCGAGCTGAAGAAGGACGCCGAGAAGTACGAGTTCACGCAGGCCGAGTTCGCCAGCGCCGGCCGCAAGGTCACCCCGGGCGCCCTTCGGGCGATCACGTCGGCCTTCTCGGACGATCTCGCGGAGATGGCCGCCGCGTGCCAGCAGCTCATCTCCGACGCGGCGGAGCAGATCACCGAGGCGACGGTCGACAAGTACTACGGCGGTCGCGTCGAGACGAACGCGTTCCAGGTCGCCGACGCCGCCATCGCCGGCCGACATGGCGAGGCGCTCATCACCATGCGCCACGCGCTCGCGTCTGGCGCCGACCCCGTGCCGATGGTGGCCGCATTCGCGAGCAAGATCCGCACGATGGCGAAGATCTCCGGAGCGCGCGGCGGCTCAGGACAGCTGGCCCAGCAGTTCGGGCTCGCGCCGTGGCAGGTCGACCGCGCCAAGCGCGACCTGCAGGGCTGGACGGAGGACGGCCTCGGCCGCTGCATCGAGGTGCTCGCCGAGACCGACGCGAACGTGAAGGGCGGCGGCCGGGACCCGGTGTTCGCCCTGGAGCGGATGATCCGGATCGTCAGCGGCCGAGGGCGAGGCTGAGCGGTCCGCTCACGCGGACCGGCCCAGCAGCACGAGCTCCCCGGTCGTGCGGGTCATCGCGACATAGCGGTCGACAGCGGCCTCGAACGGATCGGTCGCCGGCAGCTCCTCGTCATCGACCAGCACCACCAGATCGAACTCCAGCCCCTTGGCCTCCGCGGGCGTGAGTGCACGCACGCGACCGCGCGGCACGAACGCGGGGTCGCCGATGACGCACGCCGTCCCCTCGTCATGCGCCGCCAGCCAGTCGGCGAGGATGCGGTCCCGATCGGCGAACGCGGCGCGCCGCACCGGGATGCCGTTGTCGCGGATCGAGGTGGGGACGTTCGCATCCCGGAGGACGGAGCGGATGACCGGCGCCGCCTCCGCCATGACCGGCGCCGGCGTCCGGTAGTTGATCGTGAGGGACGCGACCGTCGCGTCGCTCAGGCCGACACCGGCCAGTCGTTCCTCCCAGGACTCCACGAAACCGTGCCGCGCCTGGGCTCGGTCGCCGACGACCGTGACGCTGCGCGACGGGACGCGGCCGACCAGCATGCTCCACTCCGCTGCGGTCAGCTCCTGCGCCTCGTCCACGACGATGTGCGCGAACGGGCCGCCGAGCCGGCCCGTGTCCGACACCTCCGGGACGGCGACCGTGTTGAGCACGCCCCGCAGATCCTGGCCCCGCAGCATGGACATGATCTTCAGATCGGAGTCGTCGGTCGCGATCAGGCGCTCGACCACGTCATCCATGACCTCCCGGTCGGCGGCCGCCTCCGCGACCGCACGGCGCCGCCGCTCGGCCGCCTCGGGGTCGCCCGCCCGCCGGTGCGCCGCGTCGAGGAGCGGCAGGTCCGACAGCCTCCACGGTGCGGCGGACGCCCGCTGCAGGAGCGCCGCCTCCGCAGCGTCGAGCCAGGGCGCGCAGCGGCGCAGGAGGTCAGGAGAGGTCCACAGACGACGCACGACCCCAGGCGGGTCGAGCAGGGGCCAGGCCGTGTCGAACAGGCCGCGCAGGGGCGTCTCCCGGATGAGCACGCGCCGGACCGTCTCCGCGTCCGCATCGGGGGCCGTGAGGCCGTACGCGTCGAACTCCTCCTCGTCATCGAAGCCCCACCGTTCCGCGTCGTCGTCCGCGGTGGGGCTCGAGACCTCAGCTCCCGCATCGCCCCAGCCTTCGCCGTCCCAGCGACCGGCAGGGTCGCCCTGGATCGAGGAGCGCGAGGCGACCGCGTCGACGAGGATCGCGAGCAGGGCCTCCCAGACGACCTCGCGCGCCTCGTTGTGCGAGACGGCGGGATCGGCGGCAGCGAACGCCTCCGCCCACTCCGCCGGGCCGAGACGTAATTCGCCCCACGCCGTGTCGATCACGGTGGTGCGCTGCGGCGCCCGCTCGGAGAGCCGGATCGCGGCCTCCACGGCGCCGGGCATACGGCCGTCGGCCTTGAGCAGCGCCACCCGGCGATCGGGCTCTGCCCGGGCGGCCGGGCCCTCGGGGACGAGGTCCGCCAGGGTGCAGGTGTGGACGCCGTCCTCGCCGAGCCCGGGGAGGATGTCGCTCACGAAGTCGGTGTACGCGTGCGACGGCCCCACGACGAGCACCCCACCCCGTCCGCTCGTCAGGCGCGGGTCGGCGTAGAGCAGGTAGGCGGCCCGGTGAAGAGCGACGACCGTCTTCCCCGTGCCGGGGCCGCCGTCGACCACGAGGGCGCCGCGTGCGCCGGCGCGGATGATCGCGTCCTGATCGGCCTGGATCGTCCCGAGCACATCGCGCATGCGCGGTGACCGGCTGGCCCCCAGGCTGGCGATGAACGCCGACTGGTCGTCGAGCGCGACGCCGGAGGTCGCGCTGCCGGGCGCGAACGCCTCGTCCCAGTAGTCCGTGATCCACCCGTCGGTCCACCGGTACCGCCGACGGCTGAGCGCCCCCATCGGGTCCACCACGGTCGCCCCGAAGAACGGCTCGGCGGCCGGCGCGCGCCAGTCGAGCAGCAGCCGCTCGCCGTCACCGTCGACGAGTCCGATCCGGCCGATGTACTGCGTCTCGTGGTCCCCGACGATCCGGCCGATGCAGAGATCGAGCCCGAAGCGGCGCAGTACACGGATGCGGCCGTTCAGCCTCCGGATCTCGAGGTCGCGCTCGTAGGCGTCCTGTCCGCTCCCGAGGGGCGCCCGGAGTTCGGCGTCGAGCCGGCGCTCCAGCTCGTGGAGCTGCGCCGCCAGGCTGCGCTCGATGCGGGCGAAGTGTCGCTCATCGTCCTCGATGAGTGCGGGTGAGGCCTTGGCGGGATGAGCGGAGAGCGCGAACGGGGAGCGTGGGGAATCGGTCAATGCGCGTCCAATCGGGAGGGAGAGGAACCGATTCTGGTGCATGACGGGGGCCTTGCCGCAAGCGGGGTGGGTCCCGTTATCCTGGAAATGCGGGAGGCGTGCAACCTCGGGACGCGTCGCTCCACCCGCGTTCAGATGCAGAAAGCCCCCGCCGTCGGACCGTGGTCCTCGGGAGCGGGGGCTCTTCGCTGCGCGGGATCAGCTCCCGCGGAGGTCATCTGCTCAGAGAGCGGCGACCTGCTTGGCGATGGACGACTTGCGGTTCGCCGCCTGGTTCTGGTGGATGACGCCCTTGCTGGCGGCCTTGTCGATCTTCTTGGACGCGATGCGCAGCGCCGCGGTCGCCTTGTCCTTGTCGCCCGCGACAACGGCCTCACGGGTCGCGCGGATGGCCGTCTTGAGCTCGCTCTTGACGGACTTGTTGCGCTCCTGCGCCTTCTTGTTGGTGCGGTTGCGCTTGATCTGCGACTTGATGTTTGCCACGAATGGTTACTTTCGTTCGAAGTGAGTATCGGATGTGCCGTTCAGCGAGAGAGGGCGCTTCCCGGCGTTCGTGCGGGTACACCCACACGCAAGCCAACAAACAACTTTACCAGCGGGCAACCTCTGCGCCAAATGCGGCGGGATCAGCGGGCGTCGACCGACTCCGGTGCGTACGAGCCGGACGTGATCTCGTCGAGCAGCGTCGGCCCGTTGGGCTCCCAGCCGAGGTCGATGCGGCCCTTGGATCCGCGCGACTGCTGGTCGAGCAGCAGCGCCTCGGTGAGCCCCGCGCCGAGACGCTCGGAGGTCTCCTCGACCGTCTCGGCGACCACGCCGCCGGCGATTCCCGCAGCGGTGGCAGCGGCCTCCCCGAGCTCGCGAACGGTCGGGTTGGCGCCGCTCGCCCCGAGGTACACGGAGCCGGCGTCACCCTGCTCGAGCGCGAGCACGTAGAGGGCGGCGAGGTCGTCGACGTGCACGGTCGCCCAGTGCTGCGCCCCGTCCCCGATCAGGTGCAGCGCCGGAGCGACGCCTTCGCCGCGCGGAGCGTCGACGATCAGGCGGGCCAGGCCGGCACCGCGGCCGTAGACGATGGACGGGACGACGACGATCCCGCGTACGCCCTCCGCGCCGAGGACGCGGGCCTCGTTCGCTCCGCGCCACGCGGTGAGCGCGGGCGGAGCGGCGGGGGAGTCCTCCGTGATGTCGGCGTTGGAGCCGTAGGTCCAGATCCCGCCGGTGTGCACGAACGGCTTGTCGCTGCCCTCGAGGCCCCGCAGCACGGCGGTGATGAAGACCGGGTCGACGTCCTCCCCGGAAGCGAGGTGCAGGACGCCGTCGCTCGCGAGGGCCGTCTCCGCGACCAGGTCGCTGTCGGTCGCGTCGCCGATCAGCGCCGTTGCGCCCGCGGCCTCCACGATCGCCGCCTTCTCGGCGTTGCGGACGAGGGCGGTCACGGAGTGCCCCTCCTCGAGGAGGCGGGGGAGGACGGAGGTGCCGATGTAGCCGGTCGCGCCGGTCAGGAGGATGCTCATGCTCCCATCCAACACTGCCGGCGCCGGCGCATTCCCCGCCTGACGGCGAGCGTAGGCTCGACCCCATGACTGCTTCGACCATCGCCATCGTCAACGCCCGCGTCGTCCCCGTGCTCGGAGAGCCGATCGAGGGCGGCACCGTCCTCATCCGCGACGGCGTGATCGAGGCCGTGGGCGCGGCGGGCGAGGTCGACATCCCGGACGGCGTCCCGACGGTCGACGCGACCGGCAAGTGGGTGCTGCCCGGCTTCGTCGAGTCGCACGGGCACGTCGGCATCCACGAGGAGGCCAACGGACCCGCGGGCGACGACACCAACGAGATGACGACGCCGAACACCGCGGCGGTGCGCGCGATCGACGCCGTGAACATCGACGACGAGGGCTTCCGCGACGCACTCTCGGGCGGCGTCACCTCCATCGTCGTCAAGCCCGGATCCGGCAACCCGATCGGCGGCCAGACCGTCGCGATCAAGTCCTGGGGCGGCCGGACGATCGACGAGCAGGTCATCAAGGCGGCCGTCAGCGTGAAGTCGGCGCTGGGCGAGAACCCGAAGCGCGTCTACGGCGCGAAGAACGTCACCCCGAGCACGCGTCTGGGTGTCGCGATGATCATCCGCCAGGCGTTCGTGGAGGCGCAGAACTACCGCGCCCAGCGCGACGAGGCCGAGCGCGACGGCAAGGCGTTCGCCCGCGATCTCACCAAGGAGACCCTCGTCCGGGTGCTCGACGGCGAGCTCTACTGGGACCAGCACACGCACCGCCACGACGACATCGCCACGGCCCTGCGCCTGGCCGACGAGTTCGGCTACAAGCTCGTCGTGAACCACGGCACCGAGGCGCACAAGATCGCGGACGTGCTCGCCGAGCGCGACATCCCGGTCATCTTCGGGCCGATGTTCACCTCCCGCTCCAAGGTCGAGCTGCGGGACCGCGCCATCGCCAACCTCGCCACCCTCGCGGCGGCGGGCGTGCGCGTCGCGATCACGACGGACCACCCGGTCGTCCCGATCAACTTCCTCGTCTACCAGGCGGCCCTCGCCGTCAAGGACGGACTGCCGCACCAGACCGCGCTCGAGGCGCTCACCGTCAACCCGGCAGCGTTCCTGGGCCTCGACGAGCGGATCGGCGCCCTGGCCCCGGGACGCGACGGCGACGTGGTCGTGTGGTCGGGGGACCCGCTCGACGTGAACTCGCGTGCCGAGCGCGTCTACATCGAGGGCACGGAGGTCTACCGCTGGGAGGACGGCGCCGGCCGGGTCGTGGAGCGCTCCGAGCGCTTCGCCTGACGGGTCGGAGGGGCTCGGCCGTTCATGGGAGAATGGCGGCACGATGTCACCACGAGCTTTGACGGCCCTCGAGCCCGCCGCCACCGATCCCGCGTTCCTGCGCAACTTCTGCATCATCGCGCACATCGACCACGGCAAGTCGACCCTGGCCGACCGCATGCTGCAGATCACCGGCGCTGTCGCCGAGCGGGACATGCGCGCCCAGTACCTGGACCGCATGGACATCGAGCGCGAGCGCGGCATCACGATCAAGAGCCAGGCCGTCCGCATGCCGTGGGCGCACGACGGGTCGACCTTCGCGCTCAACATGATCGACACGCCCGGCCACGTCGACTTCACCTACGAGGTGTCCCGTTCGCTCGCCGCGTGCGAGGGCGCCATCCTGCTGGTGGATGCCGCCCAGGGCATCGAAGCGCAGACGCTCGCGAACCTCTACCTGGCGCTCGAGAACGATCTGACGATCATCCCGGTGCTCAACAAGATCGACCTCCCCGCCGCCGACCCCGAGAAGTACGCGGCCGAGCTGGCGAGCCTCATCGGCGGCCGCCCGGAGGACGTTCTGCGTGTCTCGGGCAAGACCGGGATGGGCGTCGATGCGCTCCTCGACCGAGTCGTGCAGGAGATCCCCGCGCCCGTGGGCGTCGCGGACGCTCCCGCCCGCGCCATGATCTTCGACTCCGTCTACGACAGCTACCGCGGCGTCGTCACCTACGTCCGCATGGTGGACGGCAAGCTGTCGCCGCGCGAGCGCGTGCAGATGATGTCGACCAAGGCCACCCACGAGATCCTCGAGATCGGCGTCTCCTCGCCCGAGCCCACCCCGTCGAAGGGTCTGGGCGTCGGCGAGGTCGGCTACCTGATCACCGGCGTGAAGGATGTGCGCCAGTCCAAGGTCGGCGACACGATCACGACGGCGTCGAAGCCCGCGACGGTCGCCCTCCCCGGCTACACCGAGCCCAAGCCGATGGTCTTCTCGGGTCTCTACCCGATCGACGGCAGCGACTACCCCGAGCTCCGCGAAGCCCTCGACAAGCTGAAGCTCTCCGACGCCGCGCTCGTCTACGAGCCCGAGACGTCGGTCGCGCTCGGCTTCGGCTTCCGCTGCGGCTTCCTCGGCCTCCTGCACCTGGAGATCATCACCGAGCGCCTCTCGCGCGAGTTCGGCCTCGACCTCATCACCACCGCGCCGAGCGTGGTCTACGAGGTCACGACCGAGGACAAGAAGACCATCACGGTCACGAACCCGAGTGAGTTCCCGGGCGGCAAGATCGACAAGGTGGAGGAGCCGATCGTCAAGGCGGCCATCCTCGCCCCCAAGGACTACGTCGGCGTCATCATGGAGCTCTGCCAGAGCCGCCGCGGCACCCTGCTCGGCATGGAGTACCTCGGCGAGGACCGCGTCGAGATCCGCTACACGATGCCGCTCGGCGAGATCGTCTTCGACTTCTTCGACAACCTGAAGAGCCGCACCGCCGGCTACGCGTCCCTCGACTACGAGCCCGCGGGCGAGCAGGAGGCCGACCTCGTCAAGGTCGACATCCTGCTGCAGGGCGAGGCCGTCGACGCGTTCAGTGCGATCGTCCACCGGGACAAGGCGTATGCCTACGGCACGATGATGGCCGGCCGCCTGCGCGAGCTCATCCCGCGCCAGCAGTTCGAGGTGCCGATCCAGGCCGCCATCGGCGCCCGCATCATCGCGCGCGAGAACATCCGCGCCATGCGAAAGGACGTCCTCGCCAAGTGCTACGGCGGCGACATCACCCGCAAGCGCAAGCTCCTCGAGAAGCAGAAGGAGGGCAAGAAGCGCATGAAGATGGTCGGCCGCGTCGAGGTCCCCCAGGAGGCGTTCATCGCCGCGCTCTCGGGCGACACGGAAAAGAAGGACGCGAAGTAGCGGAGGCTACGCGTTCGCCTTCCGGTACACGTTGATCTGCACGCCGGACGCGAGCGTGCGCGTCTCGGCGACGTCGAACGTCGTGCGCGGGAACCCGTCGGGGAAGAGCTTCTTGCCGGTCCCGAGCACGATCGGGTAGACCATCAGCCGGTACTCGTCGACCAGGCCGTGGGCGCCGAGCGTCTGGATGAGGTTCGCGCTGCCCCAGACGCGGATCTCTCCGCCGGGCTGCTCCCGGAGCGCCGCGACCGCGCCGGGCACGTCGTCGCCGAGCAGCTGCGAGTTCTTCCAGCCCAGCTCGGTGAGCGTGCGGGAGGCGACGTACTTCGGCACCCGGTTGTAGCGGCGGGTGAACGCGCCCTGCAGGCCGGGAGCGTCCTCGGGCCACACGCCCCAGGCCTGCGACCAGATGTCGTAGGTGCGGCGGCCGAGCAGCAGGGCCTCGGTGCGCTCCTCCCACTCCACGACGACGTTGTCGTCCGCGTCGCCGCCGCCGCGTTCGCGGTCGAAGTCCATCTGCCACCCGCCGTACGGGAAGCCGTGCTCGTCGTCCTCCGTCGACCCTCCCGGCGCCTGGATGACGCCGTCGAGCGTGATGAACTCCTGCACCACGATGCTGCTCATGCCGAACCTCCTCGGTCGTGCTCGGCCCCAGTGTCGTCGTCGCGGCGGTAGAGCGCCAGACCCGGCCGGGAATCCGCTCCGGTTCGCGCTGGGGCGCGGATTGGCGGAGGATAGACACCATGCGCCGCTCCACCTTCACCGACCAGCCCGTCACGTACGGCGCCGTCGGTGGAACGCAGGCCCCCGACCTGCTCTACTACCCGCCGAAGGGCTACCGGCCTCTGCAGAAGAGGACGCGTCTCGGCTCGGGCGACGAGCGGTTCGAGACGGCGGCCACCGCGTTGATGACGTGGGGCGTGCAGCGCGGCAGCGGCATCCTCGTCACCGAGGTGAGCGAGGGCACCGGCGTGCAGTACGAGGGCATCGAGTACGACGCCGACGGCACGCCGAAGGGGATGCGGGAGCACCGCGTGGAGGAGGACGTCTTCGCCGACGACGGCTCCCCGTACATCCGCAACGGGATGACGGCCGTGCTCAAGGTGCCGTTCGGCCCGTTCAAGGTCTCCGCTCCGATCCGCGTCGTCTACGTGGTGGACGAGCCGGACCGCGCGGGCTTCGCGTACGGCACGCTGCACGGACACCCGGAGAGCGGCGAGGAGGCGTTCTTCGTGGAGCGCCACGAGGACGGCACCGTGTGGTTCGTCCTGCGGTCGTTCTCGCGCCCGTCGACCGGCTTCTACCGTCTCGTCGCGCCGGTGCTCCGGGTGGTACAGAACCGCTTCACGACGAAGTACCTGCGTTCGCTGCTCCCCGCACGGTCGGCCTGATGCCGAGCGCCCTCCCGCTCGGCGACCCCGCGCCCGCCGACGGCATCCTCCCGGAGTCGTCGCTCGACGGTGCGGCGGACCGCGACTTCGGCGTCTACCTGCACGTGCCGTTCTGCCGGGTGCGCTGCGGGTACTGCGACTTCAACACGTACACGGCCACGGAGCTCCGCGGTGTGAGCCAGTCCGAGTACGCCGGGCACGCGGTCTCCGAGGTCCGTTTCGCCGCGCGCGCCCTGCAGGCGAGCGGATTGCCGGAGCGACCGGTGTCGACCGTGTTCCTGGGCGGCGGCACGCCGACCCTCCTGCCGCCGTCGGATCTCGGCGCCATGCTCGGCGCGGTTCGCGACGCATGGGGCCTCGCGCCGGGCGCCGAGGTCACGACCGAGGCGAACCCCGACTCCGTGGACGCGGAGGACCTGCGCCGCCTCGCCGACGCCGGCTTCACCCGGGTGTCGTTCGGGATGCAGTCCGCCGTCCCGCACGTCCTCGCGACGCTGGAGCGCACCCACGACCCCGAGCGCATCCCACTGGTCGTCGAGTGGGCGCGCGACGCCGGCCTCCAGGTGAGCCTCGACCTGATCTACGGCACGCCGGGGGAGTCGCTCGCCGACTGGGAGCGGAGCCTCGACACGGCGCTCGCCTGCGCCCCCGACCACCTCTCGGCGTACTCGCTGATCGTCGAGGCGGGCACCAAACTCGCGCGCCAGATCAAGAGCGGACAGGTCCCGGAGCCCGACGAGGATCTCCAGGCGGACATGTACGAGCTCGCGGACGCGCGACTCGCCGCGGCCGGCTACGACTGGTACGAGGTCAGTAACTGGTCCCGCGACGGCGACCACCGCTCGCGCCACAACCTCTCGTACTGGCTCGGCCACGACTGGTGGGGCATCGGGCCGGGCGCGCACAGCCACGTCGGCGGCGTGCGCTGGTGGAACGTCAAGCATCCCGCCGCGTACGCCCAGCGCGTGCTCGCGGGGGAGTCGCCCGCCGCCGGCCGGGAGACGCTCGACACCGAGACGCGCCGGGTGGAGCGGGTGCTGCTGCTCACGCGCATCCGGGAGGGCATCCGCACGGCCGAGCTCTCCGCCGAGGGTCGCCGGGAGATCGCGGGACTCATCGCCGACGGCCTGATCGACGGAAAAGCCGCCCTCGCCGGATCGGTGACCCTGACCCTGCGAGGACGGCTTCTGGCGGACGCCGTCGTGAGACGGCTGCTCGCCGAGGTGTGATCGGGAGCGTCAGCTCACGAACTTGATGGCGATCGGGTACGTGTAGTACTCGCCGCGGTTCGCCTTGAGAGCGGCCATGATGCTGAAGACGATGTTCACGACCCAGACGGCCAGCAGGATGAAGATCCCGACGACGACGAAGCTCGTGATCCAGCCGACCACGGTGCCGATGAACAGGGTTATCTGGAAGTTCAGCGCCGTGGCGGTGTGGGAGCGCACGAACGGGCCGCGCTCCTTGAGCACGAGGTACCCGATGAGCGCAGGGAGCCATCCGAAGAGGATCCCGCCGACGTGGACGAGCGTCGCCCAGAGCTTCTCGTCGGAGGGGCTCAACTGCTGAGAGGCGCCTCCGTACGGCTGCTGGGGCGGCGGTGGGGGCGTTGCGGACATGGAGTCTCCTTGCAAAGAGCCCGGAGGTCCCGGGCTGATCGGCGGACGATTACCCACACAGCCTAGGGCCGGAGGGCCGAGGCTGAGAAGAAACCGAGAGCCATTCGGCCCGAGACCACCGTTCTACTTGATGAAGCGGAAGTTCACCGGGTACCGGTAGGAGCCCCCTCCATTGACCTTGACGAAGCCGAGGATCGAGAACACCAGGTTCACGATGTAGAGCACCCACGGGATCAGCAGAGTGAAGAGCAGGTAGCCGACGCCGAACGTGAAGCCGCCGATGATGACACCGACGATCAGCGACGCCACCCACACGATGATCCAGGTGATCTGCCAGTTGAGCGCCTCCTTGCCCTCGACGTTCGTCTTCGCGCCGCGGTCCTTGAAGACCAGCCAGATGATGAGGGAGGGGAGGATCCAGAGGATGCCGCCGAGGTGGGCGAACGACGCCCACTGCTTGTCCTGCGCGGCGTCCAGCGGCGCGGCGGGAGCGGCGTACGGCTGCTGCGGAGGCGTGCCGTTGTAGGGCTGCTGGGGAGGGACGTTGCCGTACGGCTGCTGCGGCGGGACGTCGCCGTATGGCTGCTGCGGAGGAACGCCGTTGTTCGGGTCCACAGGCTGATTCGGATCGGACATGCGTGTTGCCCTTTCATGATCGGATGCGACGGAGTCGACCCGGTGCGCATACGGTACCGCCGAGCGCGCCCGCGGACAATAACTCGTGACGGCCGTTCGCGCGATATGATTAGCACTCAAGAACGCTGAGTGCTAAGTGAATTCGCTGTCACAGGGTCGACGGGAGGGTGTCATGGTCTCCGAGCGCAGTCTCGAGGTCCTTCGGGTGATCGTGCAGGACTACGTCGCCTCCCGCGAGCCGGTCGGCTCGAAGAGCATCGTCGAGCGGCACTCGTTCGGCGTCTCGGCCGCGACGATCCGCAACGACATGGCCCTGCTCGAGGAGGAGGAGCTCATCGCGGCTCCCCACACGTCGTCCGGGCGCGTCCCGACCGACAAGGGCTACCGGCTGTTCGTCGACCACCTCTCCGAGATGCGTCCGCTCACCACGGCGCAGCGCACCGCCATCGAGGCGTTCCTCGGCGAGTCGATCGACCTGGACGACGTGCTCGCACGCACCGTCCGCCTGCTCTCGCAGCTGACCAACCAGGTCGCGCTGGTGCAGTACCCGTCGGTCTCCCGCTCCCGCATCCGGCACATCGAGCTGGTGTCGCTGGCGCCGCACCGCCTCCTGAGCGTGCTGATCACGGACTCGGGCGCGGTCGAGCAGCGTGTGATCGAGCTGAACGCCGCGCTGAGCGACCAGGAGATCGCGGAGATCCGCGGAGCGATCAACGGCGCGGCGGCGGGACTCTCGCTCCCCGACGCCACCGCCCGGCTGCGTCAGCTGCCGGACGCCTTGACCGAGCGGACCCGTGAGCTGGTCTCGCCGGTCGCGAGCGCGCTGCTCGACCAGATCGCCGCGAACCGCCAGGAGCGCCTCGTGATGGCCGGGGCCGCCAACCTCGTCCGCACCGAGACCGACTTCCCCGGCACGATCACCCCGGTGCTCGAGGCGATCGAGGAGCAGGTGGTGCTGCTGCGCCTGTTCGACGAGATGGCGCACGACCAGCACGGCGTCGCCGTCAGCATCGGGCGCGAGAACGCCGTCCTCGGGCTGAGCGAGGCGTCGATCCTGTCGAGCGGCTACAGCGCCGCCGGCTCCGACGTCGCCCGCATCGGGCTGCTCGGCCCGCTCCGCATGGATTACTCGGGCAACATGGCCGCGGTCCGCGCGGTCGCCCGCTACCTCTCTCGCCTCCTCGGCGACTAGAACCACGACAAACGAGAAGGAACAGCCTTACGTGGCCGACCACTACGAAGTACTGGGCGTTGAGCGCAACGCCACCCCCGACGAGATCAAGAAGGCGTACCGCCGGCTCGCGCGCGAGCTGCACCCGGACGTGAATCCGAGCTCCGAGGCCCAGGAGCGGTTCAAGCTCGTCACGCACGCGTACGACGTGCTCAGCGACCCGCAGCAGCGCCAGCAGTACGACCTCGGCGGGTCCGGCGGTTTCGGCGGCGGGGGAGGCCAGGGCGACTTCGCCGGCTTCGGGGACATCTTCGAGACGTTCTTCGGGGGAGGAGGGGGCGCCTCCCGTGGTCCGCGGTCCCGGCGCGAGCGCGGGCAGGACGCCCTGCTGCGCGTGGAGATCGATCTCGACGAGGTCGTCTTCGGCACCCACCGCGACCTCGAGGTGGACACCGCCGTCGTCTGCGAGACCTGCAACGGCTCCTGCTGCCAGCCCGGCACCGCGCCGGTCACCTGCGACATCTGCCACGGCACCGGCAGCATCCAGCGCTCCGTGCGCTCCCTGCTCGGCAACGTGATGACGTCGAGCCCGTGCGGCAGCTGCCGCGGCTACGGCACCGTCATCGCCACCCCGTGCGTCACCTGCCAGGGTCAGGGCCGCGTGCGCGCCCGCCGCACCGTTCCGGTGGACATCCCCGCCGGCGTCGACACCGGCCTGCGCCTGCAGATGCCGGGCAGCGGCGAGGCGGGCCCCGCGGGCGGCCCGAACGGCGACCTCTACCTCGAGATCAAGGTCAAGCACCACGATGTCTTCAGCCGCGACGGCGACGACCTCCTCTGCACCCTCGAGGTGTCGATGGTGGACGCGATCCTCGGCACGACGGCGTCGGTCAAGGCGCTCGACGGCGACATCCGCCTCGAGCTGAAAGCAGGCACGCAGAGCGCCGACATCGTGACCGTGAAGGATCGCGGCATCACGCACCTGCGCGGCAGCGGCCGCGGTGACCTGAAGGTCGGGATCCAGGTGGTCACGCCGACGAAGCTCGACCACAAGGAGAAGGAGCTCATCAAGAAGTTCGCGGCGACGCACCACTCGGTGGAGCCGTCGCTCGCGCGCTTCCAGCAGGGGCTCTTCGCCAAGCTGCGCGACCGGTTCCTGAACTTCTGACCCGATGAGCTCGCTCTATCTGCGGGAGGACCTCGAGGCCGTGGACGCCGGGGGCCGCCTGACGCTCACCGGCCCCGAGGCCAAGCACGCCGCGACCGTGAACCGCACCCGCCCTGGCCAGACCGTGCTCATCGGCAACGGCCGCGGCCTGGTCGCCGCGGGCGAGGTGGTCGTCGCGACCGGAGCCGAACTCACGATCGAGGTCGCCTCGGTGCGGCAGGAGGAGCGGCCCGCACCGCGCATCACCCTCGTGCAGGCGCTGGCGAAGGGCGACCGCGACGAGCTGGCGATCCAGGCGGCGACAGAGCTCGGCGTCGATCGCGTCGTCCCGTGGTCCGCGTCGCGTTCGGTGTCCCGCTGGGACGGCGCGAAGATCGCGAAAGGCCGTGACCGCTGGTCGACGATCGTCCGGGAGGCCTCGAAGCAGTCCATCCGCGCCTGGGTGCCGGAGGTCGGTGAGCTGGCCACGACCGCGCAGATCGCCGCCCTGACCGTCGACGCGGACGTGCTGGTGCTGGAGCCGACGGGGGACACCGCCCTGACGGCGTTCACGCCGGGCGAGCGGGACCTCATCCTCGTCGTCGGCCCCGAAGGCGGCATCGCACCGGGCGAGCTCGAGGTGCTCCACGGCGCGGGTGCGCGCATCGTGCGCCTCGGCGACACGGTGCTCCGCACCTCCACCGCCGGCCCCGCGGCCCTCGCGGTGCTGAACGCCGCGCTCGGTCGCTGGTAGACCCCTCAGGGCGGGCGAATAGGATGGACCCCATGGAAAGCGCACAGCCCTCGATCTTCTCGCGCATCGTCGCGGGCGAGATCCCGGCCGACATCGTCTACGACGGCGAGCGCATCATCGCGTTCCGCGACATCGCGCCCAAGGCGCCGGTGCATCTCCTCGTCGTCCCCAAGACCGAGCAGTACCGCGACGTGACGGAGCTCGCCGCCGGCGACCCGGCGCTGCTCGCCGAGATCGTGTCCGTCGCGAAGCGCCTCGCCGCCGAGGCGGGAGGCGACTTCCGTCTGGTCTTCAACACCGGTGCGGGCGCGGGACAGACCGTGTTCCATGTGCACGCCCACGTACTGAGCGCCGGCCCCGGCGGGTCGCTCGAGGAAGGAAGCCTTGCCGACTAGCGAACCGATGCCCGAGGCGGGCGCCGCGTCGAACGGGGCCGCCGAGGCGCGTCTGCACGTCGACGGCGTCCAGATGGTCCGGCTGCTCGGACCGCAGGACCGGCTCCTCACCACGCTGGAGCGGCAGTATCCGCTCGTCAGCGTGCACGTGCGCGGCAACGAGATCACCCTGACCGGGGACGCCACGCAGGTGGAGGCCGCACGGCGGCTGCTGGAGGAGCTGCTGCAGCTCGTCCGCAACGGGCAGGACATCAGCCCGGCCGAGGTCACGACGTCGGCCAAGATCCTCGACAACGACAACGCCACGAGTCTCGCGGACGTGCTGGGCCAGGCCATCCTGACCACGCGCGGAAAGACCATCCGCCCGAAGACGCTCGGGCAGAAGAAGTACGTCGACGCGATCGACGAGAGCACCATCGTCTTCGGAATCGGCCCGGCCGGTACGGGCAAGACGTACCTCGCGATGGCGAAGGCGGTGCAGGCCCTCCAGCGCAAGGAGGTCAACCGCATCATCCTGACGCGCCCGGCGGTGGAGGCGGGGGAGCGCCTGGGCTACCTGCCCGGCACGCTCACGGACAAGATCGACCCGTACCTCCGCCCGCTGTACGACGCGCTCAACGAGATGATGGACCCGGAGCTGGTGCCGAAGCTGCTCGCGGCGGGCACCATCGAGGTCGCTCCGCTCGCCTACATGCGCGGCCGCACGCTGAACGACTCGTTCATCATCCTCGACGAGGCGCAGAACACGACGCCCGAGCAGATGAAGATGTTCCTCACCCGTCTGGGCTTCGGCTCGCAGATGGTCGTGACGGGCGACATCACGCAGATCGACCTCCCGAACGCGGCGAGCGGCCTGCGGCTCGTGACGCGCGTCCTCAAGGACGTCGACGACATCCACTTCGCGCAGCTGACCAGCGAGGACGTCGTGCGCCACACCCTGGTGGGCCGCATCGTCGACGCGTACACCGAGTACGACGCCAAGCAGCAGGCGCGCCTGTACGAGCGCGAGAAGGCCGCCGAGTTCGCGAACCGCGCCGAACGCCGCGGGGCCGCGCGCGACCACCTCCCGAAGCGACGATAGGGCCGCCATGAGCATCGAGATCAACAACGAGTCCGCGATCGAGGTGGACGAGGCCGCCCTCCAGCGCCTCGCCTCGTACGCGTTCGACATCATGCACGTCCACCCGGACGCCGAGCTCGCGATCGTGCTCGTCGACGAGGCCGCCATGGAGCAGCTGCACGTGCAGTGGATGGACGAGCCCGGCCCGACCGACGTGCTCAGCTTCCCGATGGACGAGCTGCGTCCCGGCACCGAGGAGGAGCCGTCGCCGGCCGGACTGCTCGGCGACGTCGTGCTCTGCCCGCAGGTGGCGCAGGTGCAGGCCGAGACGGCCGGGCACACCCTGATGGACGAGCTGCTGCTGCTGACGACCCACGGCATCCTGCACCTGCTGGGCTTCGACCACGCGGAGCCGGCCGAGGAGCGCGAGATGTTCGGGATCCAGCGCGACATCCTGGTGGGCTTCTCCCGCTACGACCGACAGCGCTAGGAGGCACGATGCTCCCGGCGCTGTTCTTCATCGTCGCGTTCGTCCTCGTCGCCTTCGGCGGTCTGATGGCCGCCGTCGACTCCGCCCTGGGCGTGCAGTCGCGCGGCGACATCGCCGACCTGGCGGAGACCTCCCGGTCCAAGAAGGCGCTGCTGGCGATCTCCGAGGACCCGGGCCCGTACCTGAACGCGGTCAACTTCAGCCGCATCATCGCGGAGACCACGGCCGCCGTGCTCGTCACGCTCGCCTTCGAGCAGATCTTCGACGAGTGGTGGATCTCACTGATCCTGGCCGCCCTCATCATGACGGGCGTGTCGTTCGTGCTGGTGGGCGTCAGCCCGCGGAGCGTGGGGCGCGCGAACTCGACCGTGCTGCTGCGCACGACCGCCGGACTCGTGCGCTTCGTGCGCGTCGTGCTCGGCCCCATCCCGGGCGGCCTGGTCGCGCTGGGCAACCGCGTGACGCCCTCCCGCGCGCGTTCGGCCCCGGTCACGAGCGAGGAGCAGCTGCTCAGCATCGTCGACGAGGCGGCGGAGTTCGACGTGCTCGAGGAGGACGACCGGGAGCTCATCCACTCGATCTTCGAGTTCAGCGACACCGTCGTGCGCGAGGTGATGATCCCGCGCACGGACATGATCGCCCTCGACACGTCGGCGGGTCTCGGCACGGCGATGGGCCTGTTCTTCAGCAAGGGCGTCTCGCGCATGCCGGTCATCGACGGGGACCCCGACGAGGTCGTCGGCGTGCTCTACCTGCGGGATGTCGCCAAGCTCAGCTTCGAGCGCCCGCTCGGCGCCGACGAGCTGACCATGGGGGAGATCGCGCGGCCCGCGCTCTTCGTGCCCGAGTCGCAGAAGGCGGACGCGCTGCTGCGCGAGATGCAGCGGGAGTCCAACCATCTGGCGATGGTCGTCGACGAGTACGGCGGCATCGCGGGTCTCGTCACGCTCGAAGACCTCATCGAGGAACTCGTCGGCGACATCTCCGACGAGTACGACCACGAGGTCGAGCTGGTCCAGCCGCTCGGCGAGGGCCGCTACCGGATCGCGACGCGCCTCCCGCTCGACGATCTGGGCGAGCTGTTCGACCTGGAGATCGACGACGACGACGTCGACAGCGTCGGCGGTCTGATCGCCAAGGCCCTGGGCCGCCTGCCCGAGGTCGGCTCGACCGTGTCGATCGAGGGCCTCCGGTTCACGGTCGACCGCATCGAGGGCCGCCACAAGCACGTCAGCACCGTCCTGGTCGAGCGCGACACCGCGCTCCTCCCGGCGCCCGACGACCGGGTGCTCGCGCACCGGTCGGACGAGAAGCGCCAGAAGCACGACAGACACGAGAAAGAAGTACGCCCGTGACCGAGTACCACGCCGGATTCGTGTCGTTCGTCGGCCGCCCGAACGTCGGGAAGTCCACGCTCACCAACGCCCTCGTGGGCGAGAAGGTGGCGATCACCAGCTCCAAGCCGCAGACGACCCGCCGCGCCATCCGCGGCATCGTGCACCAGAAGAACGGCCAGCTCATCCTGGTCGACACCCCGGGCATCCACCGTCCCCGCACCCTGCTCGGCGAGCGTCTCAACACCCTCGTGCAGTCGACGCTCGGCGACGTGGACGTGATCGGGTTCTGCGTGCCCGCCGACGAGAAGATCGGCCCGGGCGACCGCTTCATCAACGAGCAGCTCGACGACTACCCCTCCGCGAAGAAGGTGGCGATCGTCACCAAGATCGACAAGGCGAGCCGCCCGCAGGTCGCGCAGCAGCTGCTCGCCCTCGCCGAGCTGCGGGAGTGGGAGGCGATCGTGCCGATCTCCGCCACCAGCGCCATCCAGCTCGACACCCTCACGGGCGAGCTCATGAAGCTGCTCCCGTCGTCGCCCGGCCCGCTCTACCCGGAGGACGCGATCACCGACGAGGGCCTCGAGGACCGCATCTCGGAGTACATCCGCGAGGCCGTGCTGGAGGGTGTGCAGGACGAGCTCCCGCACTCGCTCGCCGTCACGATCGACGACATCGTGGAGCGCGACGACAAGGATCTCGTCGAGGTGTATGCGAACCTCTTCGTCGAGCGCGACAGCCAGAAGGCCATCGTCATCGGCAAGGGCGGCAGCCGGCTGCGGGATGTCGGCGCGGCCGCTCGGGTGCCGATCGAGGCGCTGCTCGGGCGGCACGTGTTCCTCTCCATTCGCGTGAAGGTGGCGAAGGACTGGCAGCGCGACCCGAAGCAGCTGGGGCGTCTCGGGTTCTGACGCCCCGTACATCCCGAGGATGATTCGCGCGTCAGGATGCGGCTTCGGCGCGCCCGGGACCGTACCGTAGAGGCATGCCCGACCGCACCCGCCTCCTGAGCGCGCTGGCGCCGCACCGCTGGGTGCTGGAGCCGGCCGTCGCGGCGCTGCTGTTCGTCGCGTGGCTGCTGGCCGGTCTGCCGACCGCCCTCTCCGGGCTCGCCGTCCTGTTCTACTGCGCCGGTGTCGCCCTGTCGCGGGTGCTCCCCGGTGCGGCGCTCGGGATCGTGTGGGTGGCCATCCTGCTGGAGCTCACCGAGCCCGATCCGCTGCCGGGCGCGTTCCGTGTGATCGGGAGCGTCGCGGTCTTCGCCACGGTCTTCGGGATCGCCGCCCACGGCGGACGCGTGCTCCGCTGGTTCGCCTTCGGTTCGGCCATCCTGCTGGGCCCGGCGATGGCGTACCTCTTCACGGTGCGCGGGGAGCTCAAGTTCCTGCAGTTCGGGCCGGTGATCGCGGGCTACTACACGAGCCAGGGCGTCGGGCTCCTGCTCATGAGCCTCCTGATGATCGTCGCCTTCCTGATCGCGTGGCTGCTCGGCTACCTCGTGGCCCGTCAGCGCGCGTTCGAGCCGACCAGGGACACTGCGCCGGGCCAGACGCAGCGCGGCTCGGTCCTGGTCTGGCTGGCCTCCTCGGGCGGGGCGACCGTGACCGAGGGGGATCCGGACCGGCCCCGGCTCGTGCGGCGCCTCAGCCGCACCGAGCTGACGTTCGACATCGCCGGCGCCGCGGCGTTCGCGGTGGTCTGCCTGCTGATCGACTCGGCGAACGTGTTCGGCACCACCCTCGACGGCAGCCGCTCCGGCGTGGTGGTGCTGGCGGTGTTCACCGTCGCCGTCGCGCTTCGGCGGATGTCCCCGGCGGTGGCCCTCTCCTTCGCCTGGCTGGGCGCCGTCATCCAGATGACGACGGGCAATACCATCCTGGCGAGCGACCTCGCGGTGCTGCTCGTCCTCTACGCGACGGGCGCGTACGGCGATCGGGTCGTCCGCTGGGTCGGTCTGGTCTCATCCGGTCTCGGCGCCCTGGTCGCGGCGCTCTACCTGTCGGTGACCTCCGCCCTGGCCCAGGGCTACTTCGACCTGCTGTCGTCGTCGATCACGAGCATCGCCCTCCAATTCGCCTTCCTGTTCGTGGTGAGTGCGACCGTCCTCGGGCTGTCCTGGGTGCTCGGCCTGCTCATGCGCACCTGGCGCGCGGCGCGGTTCTCGCGCTACGCGCAGACGATCGCCGAGCTCGACCGCAACCGGGCGGAGGAGGTCGTCGTCGTCGAGCAGGAGCGCACCCGCATCGCGCGCGACATGCACGACGTCGTCGCCCACTCGCTCGCCGTCGTCATCGCCCAGGCCGACGGCGCCCGGTACGCCCGGCACGCCGATCCGGAGGCGGTCGACGAGGCGCTCACGACCATCGCGGCGACCGCACGATCGGCGCTCGGCGACGTGCGCATCCTGCTCGCCGAGCTGCGGCAGTCGCAGCCAGAGGGACCGCAGCCGGGACTCGACGACGTCGTGCAGACCGTGGAACAGATCCGCGCGGCGGGCCTACCGGTCGTGCTCGAACGGATCGGCTCGTACGAGGGGCTCGGCTCCGCCCAGCAGATCGCCGCCTACCGCATCGTGCAGGAGGCGCTCACCAACGCCCTCCGGCACGGCGACACCTCCCAGCCCGCCATCGTCGTCCTGGCGGCCGCCGCTCCCGGCGACGGGGGACCCGGCATCGTCATCACCGTGAGGAACACCATGAAGCACCCGTCCACCGAACAGTCCTCGACCGGCATGCTGCCGCGCATCGGCCACGGCCTGCCCGGGATGCGGGAGCGCGCCTCCCTCGCCGGCGGAACCCTCTCCGCCGGACCCGCCGATGGCGTGTTCGTGGTCTCGGCCTTCCTCCCGGCCGGGGGAGCCGCGTGACCGGCGGCGAGAGCGCGCCGATCCGCGTGCTGCTGGTCGACGACCAGGCGCTGTTCCGCGCGGGCGTGCGGATGCTGGTCTCGTCCCAGCCCGACCTCGCGTTCGTCGGCGAGGCCGCCAACGGCCAGGAGGGCGTGGACCTCGCACGCGCGGTGAGCCCGGACGTCGTCCTCATGGACATCCGCATGCCCGTCATGGACGGCATCGCCGCCACCGGCGCGATCATCGCCGAGGCCGAGCGCGAGGGCCGCACGCCACCCCGCATCGTCGTACTGACCACCTTCGACCTCGACGAGGCCGCCGCGCGCGCTATCCGGGGCGGCGCGAGCGGGTTCGTGCTGAAGGACGCCGAACCCGAGTTCCTGCTCGCGGCGATCCGCACGGTCCACGCGGGGAGCGCGGTGATCGCCGCGGGCGCCACCCGCGAGCTCTTCCAGTACTTCTCCGAGGGACGCGCCGCCGAACGCCCCCAACCCGTCGAGTTCGCCACCCTCACCGCCCGCGAGCGCGAGATCTTCGTGCTCGCGGCGCGCGGCCTCAGCAACGCCGAGATCGCCGGCTCCGAGTTCCTCAGCGAGGCGACGGTGAAGACGCACATCAGCCGCATCCTGTCGAAGCTCGGACTGCGCGACCGGGTGCAGATGGTCGTGTACGCGTTCGAGCACGGGTTGACCGGGGGTGCGGGGGCGTAGTCGCCGAATCATCCTCCAGACGGATGGTGGATAGGCCCCCGGCGCGATCCGCCGCCGCCTGCGCCTTCCTAGCGTGGAGGTATGACTGAGACCACTGCTCCCGTCGCCCGCGTCGAGGCGGCGACCAAGACCTACGGATCGGGGGCCGGCCGGGTGGCCGCGCTCGACGGCGTGACCATCGGGATCCCGGCCGGGCGGTTCACGGCCATCATGGGGCCGAGCGGGTCGGGCAAGTCAACGCTCATGCACGTGATGGCCGGGCTCGACTCCGTGACCAGCGGGCGCGTCTTCCTCGGCGACACCGAGATCACCGCGCTGCCGGACAGGGAGTTGACCCTTCTGCGGCGGCGCCGGGTGGGTTTCGTGTTCCAGTCGTTCAACCTGGTGCCGACGCTCGACGTGCAGGGCAACATCCTGCTGCCGTTCGAGCTCGACGGGCGCAAGCCGACGCCGCCGCAGCGCGAGTGGATCGACCACCTGGTCGAGTCGCTCGGCCTCGGCGCCCGCCTGACGCACCGGCCGCACGAGCTGTCCGGCGGTCAGCAGCAGCGCGTCGCGATCGTGCGAGCGCTGGCGACCCGGCCTGATCTGATCTTCGCCGACGAGCCGACCGGCAACCTCGACTCGCGCACCGGGCGCGAGGTGCTGGCGGTGCTGCGGGAGGCCGCGCACACGTACGGCCAGAGCATCGCGATGGTGACGCACGATCCCGTGGCCGCCAGCTTCGCCGACCGCATCGTCTTCCTCGCCGACGGCCGGGTGGTCGCCGAGCGGGAGCGGTCGTCTGCCGAGGAGATCTCCGCCTACATGCTCGGGATGGAGGCGCTCGCGTGATCCGGGCGTTCCGGGCGAACGCCCGCGAGCACCGGGCGAGTATCCTGGTCGCCGCTCTCAGCTCCGCCTTCGGCGTGGCGCTGCTGGCCTGCACGAACGTCCTCAGCGCGTACATCGCGGCCAGCGACTTCGGGGCGAGCGCGACCGTCCGGATCGCCCTCTCGGTGGTGTCGGGCATCTTCTTCGTCATCGCGGTCTACGTCGGCGCGATCGTGACGACGAACACGTTCGCGACGATCATCGCCGGCCGCACGCGCACGATCGCCCTCCTGCGGCTGATCGGCTCCAGCGCCCAGGCGCAGCGCCGCTCGGTCGCGGGCGAGGGGCTCACCGTGGGCGTGATCGGCGCGGTCGCCGGGGGAGCGGGCGCGGCAGCGCTCTCCCTGCTCGCGACCCGCCTCCTCACGCTCACGGGAACGCTGCCGGATGTGCCGTACCCCGTGCTCACCCCGTCGTTGCTGGTGCCGGTCGTGGTGGTCGTCCTCACGACCTGGCTGGCGTCGTGGATCGGCAGCAGGAGGGTGCTGAGCGTGTCCCCGATCCAGGCGCTCGGCGCGGCGCAGGAGCGTCCCGCCGCGGCCGTCCGCAGCCGTGGCCGCGCGATCGTCGCGCTCACGCTCATCGCCCTCGGTGCGGCGCTGCTCGTGCTGGGCGTGCTCCTGGGGCTCGGGATGTTCGCCGGCGTGCCGGCCCTCGACGGTCTCGCGCCGTACGGGGTGCTCGTGGCGCTGCCCGGCGGCATCCTCTCGTTCACGGGCATCGTGCTCGCGGCCCCGATGTTCCTGCCCGTGGTCCTCCGCGGCGTCGGGATGCTGCTCGGTCGCGGCGCCGCCTCCCGGCTCGCCGCCGCAAACGCGATGCGGAACCCGGAGCGCAGCTCCCGGACCGCCATCGGGCTCGTCATCGGCGTGACGCTCGTCACGATGTTCGTCGTCGCCGCCCAGTCGTGGCTCCAGATGATCCACCGTGCCGCGGAGTCCGAGCCGGAGGCCTATGCGGGTGTTGAGAATATCCTCACCGTCACGATGGTGGTCTTCAGCGTGCTGGTCGGTTTCTCCGCCGTGATCGCCGCGGTCGGTGTGGTGAACAGCCTGGCCCTCAGCGTGCTCCAGCGGGCGCGCGAGCTCGGCCTCCTGCGCGCCCTCGGCTTCACCGGCGGCCAGGTGCGCCGGATGATCTTGGCCGAGAGCGTCCAGATCACCGTCGCCGGGCTTTTGACCGGACTGGTGCTGGGATGCGTGTACGGCTGGGCCGGTGCGCAGTCGCTGCTCGCGGGCATCCCGGGCGGCGGGTTCGTCGTCCCGGTGCTGCCGTGGGCCTATCTCGCCCTCGTGGCGGGGGCCGGAGCGCTGCTCGCGGTGCTCGCCTCCCTCGCGCCCACCCGCCGGGCCACGCGGATCACGCCGGTCGCCGCCCTCGCGGTCGACTAGCCCCCTCCGAATTCCCTGAACCTGAGCACTGCTCCAGCCATGGATCACGTGTGACCCGGATAATGGCAGCGCACCGAGGAGAGGACCCACCCTGAACTGGCTCATGACGCTGAGGATCGACAAGCCGCCGTTCCTCATCACGCTCGACGTGATCGCGGCGCTGCTCGCCCTCTACCTCCTGGTGCGCCCCACCGGCCGGCGGATGGTCGCGGGCCTCATCGCGGCCGTCGGCGGCGGTCTGCTGGGCTGGCTGATCGTGTGGCTCGCCGACGACGTGTACAACGCGTTCGGTGTGGGGCTCACGCCGGTCACGACCTGGTGGGCGGTGCTCGGCTTCGCGGGCGTCAGCCTCGCCATCGCCAACCTGTTCCGCTCGCGCTGGTGGCGCAAGGTCATCGCCGTCCTCAGCATCCCGGTCTTCCTCGCGACCGCCGCGGCGGGCGTGAACGTCGACTTCGGCGCGTACCGTGATCTCAACGATGCGCTGGGGGTCGTGCCGTACAAGGCGCTCGACCTGCACGCGGAGCGGGGGGAGGTGCTCGACATCGGCACGGACTACGCCTCGACGGCGACGCCCGGGCAGACGGTGCCCGCGAAGGGCCAGGTCGGCACCGTGCGCATCCCGGCCACGGAGTCCCGGTTCCCGGCGCGCAAGGCCGTCGTCTACCTCCCGCCGGTCGCCCTCACAGCGAACCCGCCCGCGCTCCCCGTCCTCTACGCCCTCTCGGGCCAGCCCGGCGCACCGGCCGACATGTTCACGGCCGGGCACCTCGCGCCGGCGATGGATGCGTTCGCCGCCGCCCACGACGGCTACGCCCCGATCGTCGTGGCGGCCGACCAGCTGGGCGGCCCCGGCCGCAACCCGATGTGCGTGGACTCGCGCGCGTACGGCAACTCCGCGACGTACCTGCTCAAAGACGTGCGCAGCTGGGTCTCGTCGCATCTCCGCGTGAGCAGCGACCCCGCCGCCTGGGGCGTGTTCGGGTACTCGCAGGGCGCGACGTGCGCCGTGCAGTTCGCCACCGGGCACCCCGAGCTGTTCGGCTCGGCCCTCGCGTCCTCCAGCGAGCTCGGCCCGACGCTCGGCGACCGCGCGCTGACGATCGACACCGGCTTCGACGGCTCCGCGAAGGCGTTCGACGCCGCCCAGCCGCTCGCCATGATGGCGGCGAAGGCGCCGTACAAGGACTCGACCATCGTGTTCGGCGTCGGTCAGAACGACGCGAAGTACACGGCTTACGCACACACGCTGGACGCGGCGGCCACCAAGGCCGGCATCCACAGCGAGCTCCTGATCTCGCCCGGGACCGCCCACGACTGGAACACCGTGCGACACACCCTCACCGACGGCTTCCCGGCCATCGCCCGGCAGATGGGACTGGAACGATGAGCGGGCAGGACGAGAACGGCGTGCCCCCGGAGCGTCCGCGGGAGCCGCTCCCGCTGACCGGCACCCTGGCCATCCAGACCGGGGAGCGCCCGCTCCAGCGCGTCGGCCGCATCGTCGCGCGTTACCCGTTCACCCTCGGCGTCACGGTGCTCGTGCTCGTCCTGGCGCTCGTCACCGGCCCGCTGCACGGCCCCCACCGCCCGCTGCGGATCTGGGTCGGCACGGGAGCCGCGCAGATCGCGGACGGCCACTGGTGGTCGCCCCTCACCTCCGTGCTGTTCACCAGCGACGTCGCGGAGCTCATCCTGAGCCTGGTGCTGCTGGTCCTTCTCGTCGGCGCGTCCGAGCACCTGATGCGCACCTGGCGCACCGCCCTGGCGTTCGTGGTGACGCCGGTCGTCGGGATCGTGGTCGGCTCCGCGCTCCAGCTGATCGGCAGCCAGACGGGGGAGATGTGGTCGCGCAACGTCCACGGCCTCCTCTCGCTCGACTCCTTCACCGCGATCGGCGGCACGATCATGACGGCCAGCGCGTTCGCGGGCGCCCTCTGGCGCCGCCGCATCCGCGTGCTGACCCTGCTGGTCGCCATCATGTTCGTGCTCTACTCGGGCTTCCCGTCCGACCTGGACCGGCTGCTCGCCGTCCTGGCGGGGTTGGCCCTCGGAGCCGTCCTGAACCGCGGCGCCCGCAAGCGCGGCTGGCAGCGCTCGTCCCACCACGAGATCCGGGTGCTGCTCGCCTCAGCGGTGGCGGTCACGGCGATCGGCCCCGTGATCGGGCTGCTCACCCGCTCCCGCTACGGCCTCCTGTCGCCGATCGCGCTGCTCTTCAGCGACGACGTCGCGAACCGCGGCAACGTCCTCGAGCGGTGCCAGGCCTTCGCGGTCACCCGCGACTGCGTCCGCGACATCACGATCGAGCGGATCAACGGCTTCGGACCGGTGCTGCTGTCGGTGCTGCCGCTGCTCGTGCTCCTCGTCGCGGCCTTCGGGCTCCTGCGCGGACGCCGCTTCGCCGTCTGGCTGGCCGTGAGCGTGAACGGGCTGCTGGCCGTGCTGTCCATGCTCTACTTCGGCATCCTGCCCGTCGCCGGCGGTCACCACGTGGCCGCGTCGCCGCGCTACTGGGAGGTCACGGCGATCCTCGCGATCTCGTCGGCGGTCCCTCTAGTCATGGCCATCCTCCTGATCGTGCTGCGCCGGCACTTCCCGGTGCTGCCGACGACCCGGGCGGTGCGCCGCTACGTGCTCACGGTCCTGATCGCCGGGATCGGTCTGGCCGCGCTCTACGTGCTCGTCGGCTGGGTGCAGCGCGACACGGGCTTCACCCGCCCGATCGACATCGGCGACCTCCTCGACGACGTGTTCGAGCGCTTCGTGCCCGTCAGCTTCCTCCGGCGCGAACCGGTCCAGTACCTGCCGACGACCCCGCTGGCGACGATCGTCTACCACAACATCGGAACACTGTTCTGGCTGATCGTCATCGCCGCGGCCATCCCGCCGATGCTCGGCCGCACGGTGACCAGGAGCTCCACCGACGAGGCCAGCCGGGTGCGCGCACTGCTGACCAAGGGAGGCGGCGACGCCCTCTCGTTCATGGCCACCTGGCCGGGCACCAGCCACTGGTTCGACGGGCCGGACGGCGGCGCGATCGCCTACCGCGTCGTGGGTCGCGTCGCGATCACGACCGGAGGGCCGTTCGGCACCCCGCCGCCGCACGACGGCACGATCGAGCGCTTCGCCCGGTTCTGCGACGACAACGGCTGGATCCCGGTGTTCTACAGCGTCGAGGACGAATACGAGCCGCTCTTCGAGCGGATGGGCTGGTCGACGATGACGGTCGCGGAGGAGACGGTCATCCGCCCGCAGAACTGGGCGACGACCGGCAAGAAATGGCAGGACGTCCGCACCTCGATCAACCGGGCGCAGCGAGCCGGGATCCGCGCCGAGTGGACCTCCTACGCGGCGCTCCCGCTCAGCGCGACGGTGCAGATCTCGGACATCTCCGAGCAGTGGGTCGCTGAGAAGGACCTCCCGGAGATGGGCTTCACCCTCGGCGGCATCGACGAGCTGCGCGACCCGGCGGTGCGCCTCATGCTCGCCGTCGACGAGGCCGGCCGCATCGAGGGCGTCACGAGCTGGCTGCCGACGTGGCGGGACGGCGTCGTCATCGGCTGGACGCTCGACTTCATGCGCCGCCGCCCGGGCAGCATCAACGGCGTGATGGAGTTCCTCATCGCCGAGGCGGCCACCCGGATGAAGGCCGACGGGGTCGAGTTCATGAGCCTCTCGGCCGCGCCGCTCGCGCACACCGCGGGCACGCCCGACGCGGAGAAGAGCGGCATGGACCGCATCCTCGGCTACCTGAGCACGTCGCTCGAGCCGGTGTACGGGTTCCGCTCGCTGCTCAACTTCAAGCAGAAGTTCCAGCCCGAGCTGCACCCGCTGATCATGGCGTACCCGGATCCGGTGGCGCTCCCCGAGATCGGCATCGGCCTGGTCCGCGCCTACCTGCCCGACCTCTCGGTGCGGCAGGCGGCGTCCCTCGCCCGCGGGCGCTCCTGAGGCGGCGTGGTACCCTCGTTCCTGTGTACGGTCTGCTCCTTCTTAGCTGCCGCGACGAGTCCTAGTTCCGGGCCTCCCTCGTCGCGGAGTTCGTCGTCGGCTCTCCACACCACCCCGCGAGGAGAAAACAGACCATGAAGAACACGCAGGCGCCGAGCGCCATGCCGATCCACAAGTACCGTCCGTTCCACGAGCAGATCCGCGTCGATCTGCCGGACCGCACCTGGCCGGACAACCGCATCACCGTCGCCCCCCGCTGGTGCGCGGTCGATCTGCGCGACGGCAACCAGGCCCTGATCGACCCGATGAGCCCCGAGCGCAAGCGGATCATGTTCGACCTGCTGGTCCGTCTGGGCTACAAGGAGATCGAGGTCGGCTTCCCGAGCGCCAGCCAGACCGACTTCGACTTCGTCCGCAGCCTCATCGAAGAGGGCGCGATCCCCGACGACGTCACCATCCAGGTGCTGACCCAGGCGCGTGAGCACCTGATCAAGCGCACGTACGAGTCGCTCGTCGGCGCCAAGCAGGCCATCGTGCACCTCTACAACTCGACGAGCATCCTGCAGCGCGACGTGGTCTTCCGCACCGACCAGCAGGGCATCATCGACATCGCGCTGAACGGCGCGCGCCTCTGCCGTCAGATGGAGTCGATGGTCCCCGACACCGAGATCTACTACGAGTACTCGCCCGAGAGCTACACCGGCACCGAGCTCGAGTTCGCCGCCGACATCTGCAACCAGGTCATCGAGATCTTCGAGCCGACCCCCGAGCGCAAGGTCATCATCAACCTGCCCGCCACGGTCGAGATGGCGACGCCGAACGTCTACGCCGACTCCATCGAGTGGATGTCGCGCCACCTGAACCACCGCGAGAACGTCATCCTGTCCCTGCACCCGCACAACGACCGCGGCACCGCCGTCGCGGCGGCCGAGCTGGGCTACATGGCGGGCGCCGACCGCATCGAAGGCTGCCTGTTCGGCAACGGCGAGCGCACCGGCAACGTCGACCTGGTCACGCTGGGCGTCAACCTGTTCACCCAGGGCATCGACCCGCAGATCGACTTCAGCGACATCGACGGCATCAAGCGCACGGTCGAGCACTGCAACCAGCTGCCGGTCCACGAGCGCAGCCCGTGGGGCGGCGACCTGGTGTTCACCGCCTTCAGCGGCTCGCACCAGGACGCGATCAAGAAGGGCTTCGAGGCGATGGCCGCCGAGGCCGCCGAAGCGGGCAAGGACGTCGACGACCTCGTGTGGGCCGTGCCGTACCTGCCGGTCGACCCGAAGGATCTGGGCCGCAGCTACGAGGCCGTCATCCGCGTCAACTCGCAGTCGGGCAAGGGCGGCGTCGCCTACCTGCTGAAGACCGACCACGCGCTCGACCTGCCGCGCAAGCTGCAGATCGAGTTCTCCGGCGTCGTGCAGGCGAAGACCGACGCCGAGGGCGGCGAGGTCACCAGCGAGCAGATCTGGGACGTCTTCCAGGACGAGTACCTGCCGGCTCCCGCGACCGAGGCCGACGCCAAGTGGGGCCGCTTCGAGCTCGGCAGCACGTCGACGACGAACGAGTCCGGCGACCACGTGACCCTCACCGCCACCCTGCGGGACGGCGACACCGTCTCGAAGGTCACCGGGGAGGGCAACGGCCCGATCGCGGCGTTCATCGACATCCTGAACGCACGCGGGATCAACGCCCACCTCTACGACTACTCGCAGCACACGCTGTCGGCGAGCGAGTCCGCTCTCGCGGCCGCCTACATCGAGCTCGACGTCGACGGCGTGCGGCTGTGGGGCGTCGGGATCGACGCCGACACGACCACCGCGTCGTTCAAGGCCGTCGTGTCCGCCGTCAACCGCGCCGTGCGTGCCTCGGCCGGGCAGGCGGAGAGCGCGGAGCTCGTCAGCGCCTGAGCAGCACGCTCCCGGAACGCCGTCCGCCTCGCGGGCGGCGTTCCGTCGCTTTCGGTCGGGCGTCCGGGAGTTCGGGCGGGCCCGGACCGAACGCGTGGCTCAGACGTCGGTGTCGGCGTCCGGCTTGTCGATGCGATAGCGCGGGATGGCCCCGGTGTCGGTGCGCTCGTCCACGTGCGTCTCGGCCGGCCGGCGGGCGAGGAGCGGCCAGCGCACCCGAGGCAGCCGGCCGAGCTCCCGCTGCTCCGGCAGGCTCCAGCCGAAGCGCACCGCCAGCAGCCGGATGATCAGGGTCACGACCACGCAGAGGATCGCCGCGATGCTGAGCGGGACGCCCAGGTCGATCAGCACGACGAGCACGACCGTGCCCGCGCCGGCGGCGACCGCGTAGAGCGAGCCGACGTGCATCAGGGCGATCGGGAGGCTGAGGAGCACGTCGCGCAGGATGGAGCCGCCGACCGCGGCGACCACGCCCACGAAGATCGCGGGCACCTCCGGCAGCCCGAGCGAGAGCGCCTTGCTCGCGCCGATCGCGCCGAACAGGCCGATGGTCAGCGCGTCCAGGAACGTGATGAGCGGGTCGAGCCTCCGGAACAGCCGCACGAGCAGCATCCCGAGCAGCGCCGCAACGACCGTCGCCGGCAGGTACCAGTTCGACTGCAGCGCGACCGGCGTCACGTTCAGGAAGAGATCGCGCAGGAGGCCGCCGCCCACGCCGGTGGCGACGCCGATGATCGCGACCCCGAGCAGGTCGAGCCGCCGGTCCCGGAATCCGGAGGCGAACATCGCGCCCTGGAGGCTGCCGATGCCGACGGCGACGAGGTCGCCCCAGAGGGGGATGGTCAGGGCGGCGGTCGTGCTCACAGTCACTTGTACCACGCGGCGCTGCGCGAGGCTGTCGGCCGGACGAGAGATACTGGAACCGTGCCTGTCTACCGTGATGAAGCCGTCGTGCTGCGCACCCACAAGCTGGGTGAAGCCGACCGCATCGTCACGCTCCTGAGCCGCCAGCACGGCAAGATCCGCGCGGTCGCCAAAGGGGTGCGGCGTACGGCCTCCCGCTTCGGATCGCGGCTCGAGCCGTTCATGGTCGCCGACCTGCAGCTGTACGAAGGCCGCACCCTCGACGTCATCACGCAGGCCGAGTCGCTGGGAGCGTACGGCGCCCTGATCGCGGACGACTACGCGAGCTACACGGCGGCCAATGCGATGGTCGAGACCGCCGACCGGCTGACGGACGCCGAAGCCTCGCTGCAGCAGTACCTCCTGCTCGTCGGCGCCCTCCGCTCGCTGTCGCGGCGCGAGCATCCGCCGACGCTGACCCTCGACTCGTACCTCCTGCGCGCCCTGTCGCTCGCCGGCTGGGCGCCGAGCTTCCAGGACTGCTCGCGCTGCGGGCGACCGGGACCGCACGACCACATCGTCGTCCAGCTGGGCGGCGTCGTGTGCCCAGAGTGTGCGCCGAACGGCGCTCCGCGCGTGGATGCCGCGACGATCGGCCTGCTCGGAGCGCTCCTGACGGGCGACTGGTCCGCGGCGGAGGACGCCGACGAGGCGACCCGGTCCAAGGCCAACGGCGTCGTCTCCGCCTACACCCAGTGGCACCTGGAGCGCGGCCTCCGGTCGCTGCAGCACGTGCATCACGACGTTCCCGCCACAGATGAGAAGGGGAGCGCATGAGCCCCAAGCCGTACACGCACAAGGACGCGGTCGAGTACCGCCCGCTGGACTGGACCGGCATCTACCCGCCGGCCATCCCGGCGGCGGCGGTCCCGAACCACGTCGCGATCGTGATGGACGGCAACGGCCGCTGGGCCAACCGCCAGGGGCTGACGCGTATCGAGGGGCACCGCGCGGGGGAGGCGTCCCTCCTCGACGTCGTCGCCGGCGCCATCCAGCTCGGGGTGAAGCACCTCAGCGTCTACGCCTTCTCGACGGAGAACTGGAAGCGCTCGCCCGATGAGGTCCGCTTCCTCATGGGGTTCAATCGCGACGTGCTGCACCGCAGGCGCGACCAGCTCAACGAGTGGGGCGTGCGCGTGCGCTGGGCCGGCCGCAAGCCGCGTCTGTGGTCGTCCGTCATCAAGGAGCTGCAGTACGCGGAACGGCTGACCGCGGGCAACGACGTCCTCACTCTCACGATGTGCGTCAACTACGGCGGCCGCACCGAGATCGCGGACGCCGTGCGCGGCATCGCGGAGGAGGTCGCCGCTGGGCGGCTCAAGCCGTCCGCGGTGAGCGAGAAGACCATCCAGCGCCATCTCTATCTGCCCGACATGCCCGACGTGGACCTCTTCGTGCGCAGCTCGGGGGAGCAGCGCACCAGCAACTTCCTGCTGTGGCAGAGCGCGTACGCCGAGATGGTGTTCCTCGACACGCTCTGGCCGGACTTCAGCCGCACGGACCTGTGGGAGGCGGTCGACCTGTACGCGCGCCGCAACCGCCGGTTCGGCGGCGCCGTGGACACGCCGACCGCCGCCTCGGAATAGTGGCGGCGGCGCCGGACGTTGGCACTGGTGTGAGCGAACCCATCAAGATCGACATCTGGTCCGACATCGCGTGCCCGTGGTGCTACATCGGCAAGCGCAAGTTCGAGGCCGGCACCGGCCTCTTCGCCGGCGCGGGCGACGGCCGCGACGTCGAGGTCGAGTACCACTCCTTCGAGCTGTCGCCGGACACCCCGGTCGACTTCGACGGCAGCGAGGTCGACTTCCTCGCCGGGCACAAGGGCATGCCGGCCGAGCAGGTCGGGCAGATGCTCGAACGCGTCAGCGGCATCGCCTCGTCGGTCGGACTCGACTACGACTTCGACAACCTCAAGCACACCAACACTGTCAAGGCGCACGAGCTCCTCCACTTCGCGAAGGCGCACGGCAAGCAGCTCGAACTGGCCGAGCGCCTCTTCAAGGCGTACTTCGTCGAGGGCGGTCACGTCGGCCGCGTCGACGATCTGGCTGACCTCGCCGCCGAGGTCGGTCTCGACCGCGCCGAGGCCCTGGCCGCCCTGGAGTCGGAGCAGTACCTCGCCGATGTCCGCGAGGACCAGCGCACCGCCACCGAGTTCGGCATCAACGGCGTCCCCTTCTTCGTCATCGACGGCAAGTACGGCGTCTCCGGCGCGCAGGACGCCGCCACCTTCGCCCAGGTGCTCGAGCAGGTCTGGGGCGAGCGCGAGGCGGTGACCGCGTGAGCGACGCGACGCGCGCGACCCCGGACGCACCCACGCAGAGCGCTCCTGCCCCCTTCACGCTCATCCCGCTCGGCGACACGTCCGCCGCTGCATGCGACGGCGACTCCTGCGCCCTCCCCGCCTGATCTGATCGTCGCAACACGCCGTCACCACCCCGTGGTGAGCGGCGTGTTGCGACGATCAGATGCCAGCGCCGCCCGGATGCGCGCAATGGCCTCGTCGGCCCTGTTCGCGAGATGGACGCGATTCACGCGCACGACGCGCCAGCCCGCGGCCTGGATGCTCCAGAGGCGGTCGATGTCCACCTGGTACTGGCGGTCGTCGGTCCGGTGCTGCTCGCCGTCGTACTCGATCGCGATGCGCGCCGTCGGGTAGGCGAGATCCGCGTGATAGCTGCGATCCGCGGCGTGGATGACGTGGTTGACGTTCGGTTCGGGAAGGCCCCCGCGCACGATCGCCAGTCGCAGCACGGTCTCCATCGGGGAGTCGGTGCGCGGCCTCACCAGAGGCAGTGCCTGGCGCAGACGTCGGATGCCGGGACGGCCCGATGCCGCGTCGACGGCCTCCTGGAGTGCAGGAAGCTCGCTGAGCGGTCGCAGCCGCCGCAGGAGCGCGTCGCCGACGATCACGAGGTCGTCCACGTCCAGCATCGAGGCGAGCTCCACCCAGGATTCGACGGGCTCGGCGACCGGGAGGTCGTCGTGACGGACCGGTCGGACGACATCCAGCTGGTGGCCGACGACGCCGGTGCGGCGCATCGCGCGCGCCGGACGAGGCGCTGACACGTGAAGACGGTCGAGCGTTCGCGTCGGCACCGGGAGCCCGTGGAGCGCGGCCGCCGTCGAGTGGCTGAACATGGCATGGTCGGGGAGAAGCGGGCGCAGGGCGCGGCAACGCGCCGTCAGCTCTCCGTCGCTCGGGCGAGGGTGAGCACGGACGCCGTGGAAGGGTCGCGCGAGGTCAGAGCGCCGGAGGCGGGACGGCGAGACGCCGGCGGTGCGAGCGGACGCGACCGTGAACGGCTGGGTCCGGAATTCGGTGGGCAATGTCGATGGCTGCATCGCGCCACCCTGCCATCCGCGCCGGGACGCCGGGACGGTTCTCCACAGGCCCGCCATCCAGTCGTCACGACATGCCGTCTGTGGAGCGGGTGGGACGGCGTGTTGCGACGACCAGTTCAGGGTGGGGTTCCGGTGGGGGGCTACTCCGGGTCGGTGATGTCGGCGACGGTGGCGTCGTAGGCGCGGATGACGTCGTCGGCGTCGACGAAAAGGGAGTAGCCGTGCTCACCGGCGCCCATGGAGACGCGGCGACCGGCGATGGACGCGTCGGCGACGACGGGCCACGCGGTGGTGCTGCCGAACGGCGTGATCGTGCCGCGCTCGTATCCGGTCGCGGCCAGCGCGACCGACGCGTCGGGGAGCTGGAGCTTGTTCACCTGGAGCAGCGAGCGCAGCTTGGGCCAGGAGATCTTGCGGCCGCCGGGCACGAGGGCGAAGAGGAAGGTGTCGTCGCTGCGCTTGACGACGAGCGTCTTGACGATGTCGGCCGGGGTGATCCCGAGCAGTGCGGCGGCTTCCTGGAGGCTGCGGGCAGCGGGACGCTCCACGATCTCGACGGCGACGCCGCGGGAGGCGGCGTCCGCTTCGACGCGGGTGCGGCCGCTCTCCACAGGAGCGCTCGAAGCGCCGTTCTCCACGGATTCGGGGCTCTCGGCCATGGTTCAGCACGCTTTCTGGGAGAATCGAGTCAGATGTCTACCACTGCCACCCTAAGCCACTCGCCCCAGCTGACCATCGGTCCGCTGGCACTCGACGTCCCCGTCGTGCTCGCACCGATGGCCGGGATCACGAACACCGCGTTCCGGCGGCTCTGCCGCGAGTACGGAGCGGGCCTCTACGTGAGCGAGATGATCACGTCCCGCGCGCTCGTCGAGCGCACCTCGGAGTCGCTGCGCCTCATCACCCATCACGAGTCGGAGACGCCGCGCTCGATCCAGCTCTACGGCGTCGACCCGGTCACGGTCCGCGAGGCCGTCACGATGCTCGTCGCCGAAGACCGCGCCGACCACATCGACCTCAACTTCGGCTGCCCCGTTCCCAAGGTCACCCGCAAGGGTGGGGGAGCGGCGCTGCCGTGGAAGCTCGGGCTGTTCCGCGAGATCGTCGAGGGCGCCGTGAAGGCCGCCGGCGACATCCCGCTCACCGTCAAGATGCGCAAGGGCATCGACAGCGACCACCTCACGTACCTGGAGGCGGGCAAGGCCGCCGAGGGCGCAGGGGTCGCCTCCATCGCCCTGCACGCCCGCACGGCGTCCGAGTTCTACTCGGGCCACGCGGACTGGTCGGCCATCGCCACCCTCAAGGAGACCATCACCTCCACACCGGTGCTCGGCAACGGCGACATCTGGTCGGCGGCCGACGCGCTCCGGATGGTCGACGAGACCGGGTGCGACGGCGTCGTCGTCGGCCGCGGCTGCCTCGGCCGCCCGTGGCTCTTCGGCGATCTGGCCGCGGCGTTCCACGCGCGCGCCGGGCTGATCTCGGCCGAGGAGGCGGAGCGCGCACTCGCGCACCCGACCCTCGGCGAGGTCGCGGCGGCGTTCCGCCGACACGCCGAGCTGCTCGTCGAGTTCTTCGACAGCGAGGAGCGCGGCTGCCGCGACATCCGCAAGCACGTCGCCTGGTACTTCAAGGGCTATCCGGTCGGCGGCGACCTGCGCGCCAGCCTGGCGACCGTCGACACCCTCGCGCACCTGGACGACCTGCTCGCGACGCTCGACGGCGACCAGGAGTACCCGGGCGAGGCTGCGGAAGGCCAGCGCGGACGCGCGGGCTCGCCCAAGCGGACCGCCCTCCCCGACGGATGGCTGGACAGCCGGGAGGTCGACGGCGTGCAGCGTGCCGAGGTCGCCGAGGCGGAGGTGCACAACAGTGGTGGATAGCGTGATCGCCCGCACGGGCTCACCCGTGGACGGGCCGGCCGACGAGCTCGGCTACACCGACCGCGACCGGGAGCGCTGGCTTCCCGAGCAGCACGCCAGCCGCCGCAGCGATTTCGCCCGCGACCGCGCGCGCCTGCTCCACTCGAGCGCGCTGCGACGCCTCGCGGCGAAGACGCAGGTCCTGAGCCCGACGGCCGGGCTCGACTTCGCCCGCAACCGGCTCACGCACTCCCTGGAGGTCGCGCAGGTCGGCCGCGAGCTGGCGGCGAGTCTGGGCCTCGACCCGGACGTCGTGGACACCGCGTGCCTCGCGCACGACATCGGCCACCCGCCCTTCGGGCACAACGGCGAGCGGGCGCTGAGCGCCTGGTCCGCCGACATCGGCGGCTTCGAGGGCAACGCGCAGACCCTGCGCCTCCTCTCGCGCCTCGAGCCCAAGGTGTTCGGCCGTGACGGCCGCCCGTACGGACTCAACCTCACACGCGCGAGCCTCGATGCGAGCTGCAAGTACCCGTGGCCGGCCACCTCTTCGGTCGCCGACCCGAGCGGCCGCGCCAAGTTCGGCTTCTACGCCGACGACGAGCCCGTGTTCGCCTGGCTCCGGGCAGGCGCTCCGGAGCGCCAGCAGTGCATCGAAGCGCAGGTCATGGACCTCTCCGACGACATCGCCTACTCGGTGCACGACTTCGAGGACGCGATCGTCAACGGCTACATCGACGTTGCCGCGCTCGGCAGCCGGGTCGACCACGACGACCTCGTCAGCTCGATGTACGAGTGGGTGGGCGGCGAGATCGGCCACGACGACCTGATCGCGGCGTTCGACCGGCTCGACAGCCTCGACATCTGGCTCGAGACCTGGGACGGCAGCCGGCGTGCGCAGGCGCACCTCAAGAACCTCACCAGCCAGCTGATCGGCCGCTTCGCGCACGCGGCGGTCCATGCCACGAAGGCGGCCTCGGGCAGTAGCGGACTCGTGCGCTTCGGCGCCGACGTCGTCGTGCCGGACGGGATCCGGGCCGAGATCGCGGTGCTCAAGGGCATCGTGGCGACGTTCGTCATGTCGCGCAACACCCGGCAGCCGATCTACGCGCAGCAGCGGGAGATCCTGACCGCCCTCTCCGACACCCTCTACGAGCGCGGCGAGTCCGCTCTCGACCCGGGCTTCGCGGAGGACTGGCGGCTCGCCGGCAGCGACGCGGAACGCAAACGCGTGGTCGTGGACCAGGTCGCGAGCCTCACCGACCAGTCCGCACTCAGCTGGTTCGAACGACTCGTTCAGCGCTGACACGGCGCGCGGGCTTGTATCCCCGTCGTCGGTGCAGAATGCTTGAGGTCACGGCATCGGAAGGACACCAATGAGCACCCCACAGCCTCCGTCGAGCGGAGACCGCCCGGACGAGGCCGACCTGTCCGCACCCGTCGAACCGACCGAGGAGGCCGGCCCCACGGAGACGGCCGAGCCGACGAAGAGGGCCGGACGCGCGGTGAAGGCCGACGCCCCCGCCGTCAAGGCCGAGTCCGCCGCGAAGACTGGGCCCGCTGCCAAGGCCGAGCCCGCCGCTGAGACGGAGCCCCCGGTGAAGAAGGGCCCCGCGCCGCGTAAGCCACCGGTGCGCAAGACGACCGCCGCGAGCGGTGCGGGCGCGACCGCGGCGAAGACCACCACGCCGCGCAAACGGACCACCACGAAGCCCCCGACGCCGTCGCCCATCGGCGAGGCCCCGGACATCATGGACGCGACGCTCGCGGCGTCGACCCCGCTCGCGGCCCCGACGCCGCCCGCGGCCTCCGGCGCCGAATCGGAGCCCGTGCCGTCCACGACCTCGCAGACGGCCACGACGCCGGTGGTGCCCGTAGCGGCCGCGGATTCCGCGTCCGCAGCCGACACCATTACCGCTCCGGAGGTCGTCGAGGAGTCGACGCGGGCCGCGGCGGCTGAGCCGACGGCTGCGCCCGCGCAGGTTGCAGCGTCTGCCGCGCCCGCTGCGCGGACATCGCCCGCCGCATCTGGGGCGCCCGCTGCGTCGCCGTCGGCTGATGCGTCGACGCCGGCCGCTGCCGCCGCCGCGTCTGCGCCGGCCACCGCATCTGCGCCGACCGCCGCGTCTGCGTCCGAGCCGGTCGTCACTCCGACGCCGGCAGCCGCACCCGAGGCCGCCTCCGCCTCTGCTCCCGCCGGTGACCTCCCGCCGACCGAACCGCCGTCCGCAGGCGCGCGGGCGGGCGATGCACCGCGTCGCAGCGTCGTCGAGCTGGCGGACCGGCTCGACGACTCGCGGTTCTTCTCGGCGCTGTTCGACTTCACGTTCACCACCTATGTGACGCGGCGGCTCGCCGGCCCCGTGTACGTGGTCGGGCTGGTGCTGATTGCGCTGGGCGTGCTGGTGGGCTTCTCGCAGAGCCTCGCGATCGCGGTGTCCACGCAGTCTCCCGCGGGCGCGTTCGCGTTCCTGCTGGGCGTGCTCGTGACGCTGGTGGCGGCCGTCCTGGCCGTGCTGCTCCTCCGGGTCGGCATCGAGGTGTTCGTCGCGATCATCGAGATCGCGCAGAACACGCGCGGCCGACGGCGCCCTCCGCGCGACTGAGCGCCTCCGGTTCGCGCCTCCCGCGAACCGGAGTCGGTGCGGCTCACTAGAATCGAGCTATGGCAGGCCGGATTCGACAGAGCGACATCGAAGAGGTCAAGTCACGCACCAACATCGGCGACATCATCGGCGACTACGTCAGCCTGAAGACCGGCGGCGTCGGAGCGCTGAAGGGGCTCTGCCCGTTCCACGACGAGAAGAGCCCCAGCTTCTACGTGCGGCCGGGCGTCGGTCGGTACCACTGCTTCGGCTGCGGCGAAGGCGGCGACGTCTACGAGTTCCTGCTCAAGATGGACCACGTCTCGTTCACGGATGCGGTCGAGCGCCTCGCCGGCCGCATCGGCTATCAGCTCCACTACGAGGAGGGCGGCGGTCCCGCCGAGAGCGGCGGGGGCAACCGTGCCCGCCTGCTCGCGGCCAACAGCGCGGCAGAAGAGTTCTTCCAGGACCGGCTCACCGCTCCCGACGCCGAGCCCGGCCGCCGCTTCCTCGGTGAGCGCGGCTTCGACGCCGCGGCCGCCGCGCACTTCGGCGTCGGCTTCGCTCCGAAGAGCTGGGACGAACTGACCAAGCACCTCCGCGGCAAGGGCTTCACCCAGGACGAGCTCGTCGCCGCCGGCCTCGTGTCCCAGGGCGACCGCGGCGTCTACGACCGGTTCCGCGGGCGGCTCGTCTGGCCCATCCGCGACGTCACCGGGCAGACCATCGGCTTCGGCGCCCGGCGCCTGCTCGACGACGACAAGGGCCCGAAATACCTGAACACCCCCGAGACGGCGGTCTACAAGAAGGCCCAGGTGCTGTACGGGCTCGACCTCGCCAAGCGGGACATCTCGCGCAACGACCAGGTCGTCGTCGTCGAGGGCTACACCGACGTGATGGCGTGCCACCTCGCGGGCATCACGACGGCCGTCGCGACCTGCGGCACCTCGTTCGGCATCGACCACATCAAGGTGATCCGCCGCGTGATGGGCGACGACACCAGCCAGGGCTCCGTCATCTTCACCTTCGACCCGGACGCCGCCGGTCAGAAGGCCGCGGCCCGGGCATTCGGTGAGGAGCAGCGGTTCTCGGCGCAGACGTACGTCGCGGTCGGGCCGGACGGTCTCGACCCCTGCGACCTGCGGCTGGCCAAGGGCGACGACGCGGTGCGCCGGATGATCGACGCCAAGAAGCCGATGTTCGAGTTCATGATCCGCCAGGTGGTCGAGCGCTTCGACCTCGACAGCGTGGAGGGCCGGTCCGGGGCGCTGCGCGCGGGCGCGCCGATCGTCGCGACGATCCGCGACCCCGCCTCGCAGAACGGCTACATGCGCGAGCTCGCCCGCCTCTCCGGCGCGGACCTCCAGGACGCCGTGCGCGCTGTGCGCTCGGCGCAGCGCAGCACCCGCGGCGAGCAGTCGGGCCGTGGGCAGGCGGACCCGTCCGGCCGCGACGACGCCCCGATGCCCGTCCCGGCGGCCGACCCGAACGACCCCACCCAGCGCACCGAGCGCGAGTGCCTGATGGTGCTGCTCCAGCTGCCGGGGGAGATCGGCGCCGAGCGGGCCTCCCGTGCCGTGCAGGTGCGGTTCGTGAACCCGACCCACGCGGTCGTGCGCGACGCCATCGCCACCCAGCTGACGACGATGACCCAGCCCGGCTGGGTGGAGCGCGTGCTCGCCGAAGTTCCGGCGGCATACGCGCCGACGGTCAACGGACTCGCCGTGGCGGCACTGCCGCAGGCAGGTGGCGATGCGGGCCGCTACGCCCGCTCCATCCTCGACGGCCTGATCGACCGCGACCTGCTGCGCGAGAAGGCCGAGCTGACCTCGCGACTCGCCCGCACCGACCAGAAGGAGGCCGAACTGCGGCGCTCCCTCCAGGTCGCGCTCTCGTCGATCGACCAGGAGCGCATGCGCCTGCGCGCGGAATAGCCGCGCCGAACGAGCGCTCCGGGGCCTGCGACGGATTCCGTCCCGGCGCGCGCGGATGAGCGACGAAATGTTGCGCGCACGTAAAGAATTCGGCCCGATCCGCTCCTCGATGCCCGCCTGACGCCCGATCCATGCTAGGAAATGGGTACGCGATTCGGCATCGAGGCTCTCGTGTGCCTCGCCGTGTCGGCTATCCCACACCAGGAAGAGGTATTCGGATATGAGATCCGCACACAACCGCGGTCGGCGCATCCTCGCCGTCTCGGCCGCGTTCGCGGCGTCGGCGCTCGTGCTCGCCGGCTGCTCCGGGAGCAACAGCAGCTCCGGCGGCGGCGGCACGCTGACCATCGGAACGACCGACAAGATCACGTCGATCGACCCGGCCGGCTCGTACGACAACGGCTCGTTCGCCGTCATGAACCAGGTCTACCCGTTCCTGATGAACACGCCGTACGGCAGCCCGGACGTCAAGCCGGACATCGCCGAGAGCGCCTCCTTCACGTCGCCGAACGAGTACACGGTGAAGCTCAAGAAGGGCCTGAAGTTCGCCAACGGGCATGACCTGACGTCGTCGGACGTCAAGTTCACCTTCGAGCGCCAGCTGAAGATCAACGACCCGAACGGCCCGGCCTCACTGCTCGCCAACCTCGACAGCGTGTCCACCCCGGACGCCACGACCGTCGTCTTCAAGCTGAAGGTCCCCAACGACCAGACGTTCCCGCAGGTGCTCTCGAGCCCGGCCGGCCCGATCGTCGACGAGCAGGTCTTCTCGGCCGACAAGGTCACGCCGGACGCCGACATCGTCAAGGGCCACGCCTTCGCCGGCCAGTACGACATCTCGAGCTACGACTTCAACAACCTGATCGCGTACAAGGCGAACCCGAACTACGACGGCCTGCTCGGCAAGCCGGCGACGGACAAGGTCAACGTCAAGTACTACGCGGATTCGTCGAACCTGAAGCTCGACATCCAGAAGACCTCGATCGACGTCGCGTTCCGCAGCCTGTCGGCGACGGACATCGAGAGCCTCGGCAGCGACAAGAACGTCAAGGTCGTCAAGGGCCCGGGCGGCGAGATCCGCTACGTCGTGTTCAACTTCAACACGCAGCCGTACGGCGCCACCACCACGGAGGCCGACCCGGCGAAGGCGCTGGCCGTGCGTCAGGCCGCGGCCGACCTGGTCGACCGCGCCGCGATCGCCAAGCAGGTCTACAAGGACACCTACACCCCGCTGTACTCCTTCGTCCCGGAGGGCCTGACCGGCGCCACCACCGTGCTGAAGGACCTCTACGGCGACGGCAACGGCGGCCCGAGCCTCGACAAGGCGAAGCAGACCCTGGAGGCCGCCGGCGTCACCACGCCGGTCGCGCTGAGCCTGCAGTACAACCCGGACCACTACGGCCCGTCGTCCGGTGACGAGTACGCGCTCGTCAAGGAGCAGCTCGAGAAGGGCGGCCTGTTCAAGGTCAACCTGCAGTCGACCGAGTGGGTGCAGTACTCCAAGGACCGCACCGCCGACGTCTACCCGGCCTATCAGCTGGGCTGGTTCCCGGACTACTCCGACGCCGACAACTACCTGTCGCCGTTCTTCATCAAGGACAACTTCCTGGCGAACCACTACGACAACCCCGAGGTCCAGGCCCTCATCGAGCAGCAGCTCGGGACGACCGACAAGGACGCCCGCACGAAGCTGATCGAGGAGATCCAGGCCAAGGTGGGCGCCGACCTCAGCACGCTCCCGCTGCTGCAGGGCGCGCAGGTCGCCGTCGTCGGCAAGACCGTGACGGGCGCCGACAAGACGCTCGACGCGTCGTTCAAGTTCCGTTACGCGGCCCTCAAGAAGGGCTGAGCCAGACTTCTGGCAACCGGGGGCGGTCCGCCGAGTGCGGGCCGCCCCTCCTTCGAACCACCACGATTGGCTTCCATGACCGCGACAGTCAGCACGCCGGCGCCGGGCACCGCTCCGGGCCCGGAGCGCACGAAGGCGAAGCGACGATCGGGAGGCGGCCTCGGCCGTTACCTCGTGATCCGTGCGCTGCTCATCATCCCCACGATCTTCATCCTCGTCACCGTCGTCTTCTTCCTGATGCGCTCGACGGGCGACCCGATCACCGCCGCTCTCGGCGGCAAGCTGCCTCCGGCGCAGCTCCAGGCCCGCATCCACGAGGCCGGGTACGACCGCCCCCTGATCGTCCAGTACTTCGACTACCTGGGCCAGATCCTCCGCGGCGACTTCGGCACCACCTTCACGGACCACCAGCCCGTCACCCAGGTGCTCATCACCTACGGCGCGGCGACGCTCGAGCTGGCCTTCTACGCCCTCATCGTCGCGTTCATCGTCGGGATCCCGCTCGGGATGGTCGCGGCGTACTTCCGCGACAAGGGCCAGGACGCCGTCCTGCGCGTGTTCGCGATCATCTGCTACGCGACGCCCGTGTTCTTCGCCGGGATGCTGCTGAAGCTCGTGTTCGCCGTCTGGCTGGACTGGCTGCCCGTCGCGGGACGCGCCTCCACCGGCTCCGAGATCGAGATGCAGACGCTCGACAGCAAGACCGGGATCTACCTGATCGACGCCATCCAGACGGGCGATCCGGCGGTGGTGGGGGATGTGCTCTCGCACGCGATCCTCCCCGGCATCGCCCTCGGCCTGCTGACCGCCGGCGTCTTCCTGCGTTTGGTGCGCACGAACGTGATCGGGACGCTGTCGACCGATTACGTCGACGCCGCGCGATCGCGCGGGGTGCGGGAGAGCAGGCTGGTGCGCAAGCACGCCTACCGCCCGGCCCTCATCCCGATCATCACCGTCATCGGCCTGCAGATCGCCCTGCTGCTGGGAGGCGCGATCCTGACCGAGAAGACGTTCGAGTGGAAGGGCCTCGGCTTCCAGCTCTTCCACTACCTGTCGGCGCGCGACTTCGTGGCCGTGCAGGGCCTGGTCGCCCTGCTCGCGGTCATCGTCGCGCTGACGAACTTCATCGTCGACGTGATCGCGGCGCTCATCGACCCGAGAGTGAGGTACTGAGATGACTCAGACCGCACACACCACCCAGCCGACGCGGAAGCCCTCCCTCTGGTCCCGCCTCCCCGTCATCCACCAGCTGCGCCAGAGCGTCGGTCTGCAGCGCGGGATGCTCATCGCCGGCCTCGCGATCACCGGCGTCTTCGTGCTCGTCGCGATCTTCGCTCCCGTCATCGCCCCGTACGGCTTCTCGCAGCTGAGCGGTCCCGGTGGCCAGTTCGGCTCGCAGAATCCGCCGAGCGCCTCGCACATCTGGGGCACGACGGTCGGCGGCTACGACGTGTTCTCGCGCACGATCTGGGGAGCGCAGACGGCGCTGCTCGTGATCATCGTCGCGGTGATCCTGTCGATCTTCGCCGGCGTAGTGCTGGGTCTCGTCTCCGGCTACTTCGGCGGCTGGCTCGACCGCGTCCTCGTCGTGATCTGCGACGCGATCTACGCGTTCCCGTCGCTGCTGCTGGCGATCATCGTGGCCATCGTCGTGAGCGGCGGCCAGTCCAGCCTGTGGGGCGGCATCCTCGCGGCGGCGATCTCGATCACCGTCGTGTTCATCCCGCAGTACTTCCGCGTGATCCGCGCGGAGGCCGTGCGCATCAAGTCGGAGGCGTACGTCGAGTCGGCGAAGGTCGTGGGCGCGAGCAACGCGCGCATCATGTTCCGGCACGTGCTGCGCAACTCCACCCGCACCCTGCCGCTGATCTTCACGCTCAACTCCTCGGAGGCGATCCTCACGCTCGCGGGCCTCGGCTTCCTCGGCTTCGGCATCGAGCCGACCGCCGCTGCCGAGTGGGGCTACGACCTCAATAAGGCGCTGTCGGATGTGACGAGCGGGATCTGGTGGACGTCGGTCTTCCCCGGCGCGGCGATCGTGCTGGTGGTGCTCGGCATCACCCTGGTCGGCGAGAGCCTGAACGACCTGGCCGATCCGCGCCTGCGCGGGCGACGCCGGGCGGCCGCGGCCTCCGGACTGGTGGCCGAGACGTCGGTGGTCGCGGGGGGCCCGCTCACCGCGGGCCCGGCGGGGCTGGATGGACTGGAGGGCGGCGAGTCCTTCGACGAGCACGGAATCGAGGTCAAGCCATGAGCGACGTGGTGCAGATCGACAACCTGTCGGTGACGTTCGCGACCGACGCCGGCCCGGTGAAGGCCGTCGACGACGTGACGTTGCGGGTCGGGCCGGGGGAGGTACTGGCCATCGTCGGCGAGTCCGGCTCCGGCAAGACGGTGACGGCGAAGACCATCCTGGGCCTGCTGCCCGAGACCGCGACGGCCTCGGGCGCCGTGGTCCTGCGCAGCAAGGACGGCACGAGCGAGGCAGATGTCGTCTCGCTCACCAAGCATCAGCTGCGCGCGGTGCGCGGCACGGACGTCGCGATGGTGTTCCAGGAGCCGTCGACGGCGCTGAACCCCGTCTATCCGGTCGGCTGGCAGATCGCCGAGGGGCTGCGCGCCCACGGCCGGATCTCCAAGAAGGAGGCCAGGGCGAAGGCGATCGAGATCCTCGAGCGGGTCGGCATCCCGGAGCCGGAGAAGCGTGTCAAGTACTACCCGCACCAGTTCTCGGGCGGTCAGAAGCAGCGCATCGTGATCGCGATGGCGCTGGTGCTGAACCCCGGACTGATCGTCGCGGACGAGCCGACGACTGCGCTGGATGTGACGGTGCAGGCCGAGATCCTCGACCTGCTGCGCCGCTGCCGCGACGAGTTCGGCGCCGCGATCGTGCTCATCACGCACAACATGGGCGTCGTCGCCGACCTGGCCGACCGCGTGGCCGTCATGTACCAGGGCGAGCTGGTCGAGCAGGCGGATGTGCGCACGCTGTTCGCCTCGCCGCAGGCCGAGTACACCAAGAAGCTGCTGGCCGCCGTGCCGAAGATCGGCCAGGGAGCGGTGCAGACGCGGGAGCGCGCCGCAGCACGGGAGGCCGCGCCCGACCTCGCGCCCGTGGTCACGGCGGACGGCCTGCGCATCCAGTACCCGGGCCGGCTCGGCCGTCCCGGCTTCGTCGCGGTCGATGGCGTCGACTTCCAGATTCACCCGCGCGAGGTGCTCGGGCTGGTGGGGGAGTCCGGGTCGGGCAAGACCACGATCGGGCGCGCCATCGCCGGACTGACCAAGGTGAGCAGCGGCTCGCTGAAGGTGCTCGGGATCGAGATGAACGGGGTCCGCGAGCGCGAGTTCCGGCCCGTGCGCAGTGACATCGGCTTCGTCTTCCAGGACCCGGCGTCGAGCTTCAACCCGCTGCTCACGATCGCCGACTGCGTCGCCGAGCCCCTCGTGGTGCACGGCCGCGCCGACTCCCCGGCCGACGCCCGTATGCGCGTCGACGAGCTCCTGGAGACGGTGCAGCTGCCCCGCAGCTACGGCGACCGGTTCCCGCACGAGTTGAGCGGCGGCCAGCGGCAGCGCGCCAGCCTGGCCCGCGCGCTCGCGCTGGAGCCGTCGCTGCTGATCGCGGACGAGCCGACCTCGGCGCTCGACGTCTCGGTGCAGGCCCGCGTGCTGGAGCTCTTCGCCGAGCTGCAGCGCGAGTTCGGCTTCGCCTCCCTGTTCATCAGCCACGACCTGGCGGTGGTCGACCTGCTCGCCGACCGGATCGCGGTGCTCCACCACGGTCTGCTGGTGGAGGAGGGGACGGGGGAGCAGGTGCTCGGGAACCCGCAGGATCCGTACACGCAGCGCCTCCTGGCGTCGCTCCCGGTGCCCGATCCGATCGAACAGGCCGAGCGTCGCGAGGCGCTGCGCACTTTGCGGGGGCAGACCGCCTAGGGTCGATCTGTGAGTTCCGATCCCGCCGTCCTCGTCAGCGACCTCTCCGTCGAGTACCCCGCGCGGGGCGTCAGCCCGTCGTGCGTCGCCCTGCGCGGGGTCAGCTTCCGCCTGGAGACGGGGAAGATCCTCGGCGTGCTCGGCGAGACCGGCTCGGGTAAGAGCACCCTCGCCGAGATCCTCGCCGGGCATGTGCTCCCGGCGCGCTCGGCCGATCCCGGTCCGCGGATCAGCGGAGGCGAGGCCACGGTGCTCGGCCATCCTCTGCGCAAGGCGCGCAAGCGGGACCTCGCCGAGGTCACGTTCCATGTCGGATACCTGCCCCAGGACGCCGGGAGCACGCTGGAGCCGTCGCTGAGCGTGCAGGACAACGTCACGCTGCCGATCTTCGAGCGCGACCAGCACTACTCGCGCCGGGCGGCGGGGGAGCGCGCCGCGACCATCCTCGACACGGTGCACCTGCCGCTGAGCGTGCTGGCCAAGTACCCCTACGAGCTGAGCTCCGGGCAGCGCCAGCGGGTCGCCCTCGCCCGTGCGCTCGTGCTCGGCCCGCGCATCCTGGTCGCCGACGAGCCGACGGCCGGGATCGACGCGACCGTGCGCGACGCGGTGATCGATCTGCTCGCCCAGCTGCGCGGGCACGACGACTTCTCCGCGGTGATCGTCAGCCACGACCCGGCCGTGCTCCGCCGCGCGACCGACGCCTGCCTCGTACTGCAGGGCGGTCGCACGGTCGGCTACGGTCCGATCGAGGACGTCCTCGCCGATCCCGCCCATCCGTTCGTCGCCGGTCTCGCCCGCGCGCTCGGCACCACCACGCGCCGCACCGAACGCCGCCCCCAGCACACCGCCGACTGAGCACGGCCGGCGCGAACGCGTCGGCGCACACGAATCAGGAGCCCGAGATGCCCACACCGAACACCGGCCGCGGGGCCGGTCAGCACCGCGCCGTCCTGGCCGTCCAGGCCGAGGCGTTGCCCGAGGCCGAGCGGCCGCAGCCGGGACCGATCGCGGTGCTCCCGCGCCCGGAGCAGGCCTTCGTCGACGCCGTGGAGGCGTCCGGCGGGGTCGTCGAGCCGATCTCCGACGCGACGCGCGGCCTCGTCTGGCTCGACTACCGCGACCCGGACGGCTTCGCCGCCGCGCTCGAGGCTTACCCGGGCATCGGCTGGGTGCAGCTCCCATTCGCCGGGGTGGACGCCTTCTCGCGCACGATCGCGGCGGAGTCCCGCCCCGGCCGCATCTGGACGAGCGCGAAGGGCGCGTACGCGCAGCCCGTCGCGGAGCACGCGCTCACGCTGATGCTCGCGCTGCTGCGCGTTATCCCGACGCGGGTGCGGGCGCGCAGCTGGGCGACCGAGCCCGAGGGGCGATCCCTGTACGGGATGGATGTCGTGATCATCGGGGCCGGGGGCATCGCGCTCGAGCTGATCCGCCTCCTGGAGCCGTTCGGCGTGCGGATCACCGTGGTGCGCCGCTCGTCCGATCCCGTCCCCGGCGCGGAGCGCACGGTCCCGACGGCCCGGCTCGGCGACGTGCTGCCGACGGCGGATTTGTGGTGGTGGCGGCCGCCCTCACCGGCGGCACGCGGCAGCTCCTCAGTGCGACGGAGTTCGCCGCGATGAAGGAGGCGGCCGTCCTGGTGAACATCGCCCGTGGCGGACTGATCGACACCGACGCCCTGCTCGCCGCGCTGCGCGAGGGCCGTCTGGCCGGCGCCGGCGTCGACGTGACGGATCCGGAGCCGCTGCCCGACGGGCATCCCCTCTGGGACGAGCCGCACTGCCTGATCACCCCGCACCAGGCGGACACCCCCGAGATGGTCGCGCCGATGCTCGCGGAGCGGGTCCGGCTCAACGTCGCAGCGTTCCTCGGGGACGGTCGCTTCGTGGGTTTGGTGGACCCGGAGGCGGGCTACTAGCGGCCCATCGGCGCGACGCGCGCGAGATGCGGCCCCGATTTCTCAACCGGCCGGATTCCTTGCTACAGTGGCTTCGCTGATCAAGCATTCCTCGATAGCTCAATTGGCAGAGCAGCCGGCTGTTAACCGGCAGGTTCTTGGTTCGAGTCCAAGTCGGGGAGCCACCGGATCCCGGTCACCCGCCCAGCAGGGCGGTGTGACCGGGATCTTTCGCTTTCCATGCCCGTCGCGGAATACATGCGCCGTTCACCGTCCGGGTCTACCCTCCGTGCCAGAGCCGAAAAGAGCAGGGGAGGGTGCCATGAGCGATGCGCGCGATGATGCGACCGCGCCGGACGAGCCCGATCAGCCGTACGAGGCGTTCGAGGACGATGAGGCGTCGGCCAGGGAGGCCGCGGTCGAGGAGGCCGGATTGACCGCTTTCGGCGGTCCGTCGTTCGGAGCGCTGTTCGAGCCGGTCGAGCAGGACGGCGGGTTCGACGCCGAGCACAACCCGTGAGCCGACCGTACGCGAGCCGCGTACTCCCGGGGGAGTAGCCGGGAGTAGCCGGTCCACACCCGCGGGCGCACGCCGCCGCTCGTCCGCGTGATTAGCATGGGGAGATGCCCTTCTCCCCGCGTGACGAGACCCCCGTCGGCACGCGCACGCCGCCCTGGGCGGATCGGGAGCGGCCGCGCGGGACGCGCTGGTTCCCGGTCGTCGTGGCCGCGCTGCTCCAGCTGCCCGGGCTGCTCATCGCCCTGTTCGATGCGGCCGCGCATCCGCTCGTCGCCGTGGCGATGCTGGTCGCCTTCCTGTCGTCCGGCCTCCTCGCGCTCGGGCGGACGCATCCCGGAGCCGTCGTCGTGGCCGTGGCGGTGCTGTGCGTGCCCGCGATCGCGTTGACGAACGGACCGCCGTTGACCGCCCTCCCGCTGGCCATCGCCGTCGTCGGAGCCGTCGTGCGAGGCGCGCGGGTGTGGGCGTGGTGGACGCTCGCGGCGTTCGCGGTGGTCGCCCCGTTCGCCGCCTATGCGCTCACCGCGCGCCCGACCTCGATCATCCGGCCGCTGATCCTCGCCCTCGTGCTCGTGCTGCTGCTGGGCGTGGGGGAGGCGATCCGCAACCGGCGCGACCGCTTCCGCGAGGTGTCGCGCACGCTCGCAGCCCGGCGCGAGGCGGCCGCGGAGGCCGAACGGCTGCGCATCGCCCGCGAGCTGCACGACGTGCTCGCGCACTCGCTCTCGCAGATCAGCGTCCAGGCCGGCGTCGGACTCCACCTGTTCGACTCCCGGCCGGACAAGGCGCGGGAGAGCCTGGAGGCCATCAAGACCACCAGCGGACAGGCGCTCGAGGAGGTGCGGGGCGTGCTCGGCTTCCTGCGCTCGGACGGCTACGCGGACCGGTCTCCCGAACCCGACCTCTCGCGCATCCCGGTGCTCGTCGAGACCTACCGGCGCGCCGGGCTCGATGTCGCCTACGAGAACGCGCTGCCCCACGGCGCGTCCGCGGCCACCGGGCACGCGCTCTACCGGATCGTGCAGGAGTCGCTGACCAACGCCGGACGCCACGCACAGGCGCGCCGGGTGGACATCCGCATCGCCGAGGAGGACGGCTGGTACGTGCTGACGGTCGCCGACGACGGCCGCGGCCGCCCCGACGACGCCGTCACCGAGGGCAAGGGGATGCTGGGGATGCGCGAGCGCGCCGAGCTGCTCGGCGGCCGGTTCGCCACCCACCCGACCGACGGCGGCGGCCTGACCGTCGAGGCCCGCCTCCCGGCCCGGCCGGCGGAGGCCGCATGATCCGCGTGCTGCTGGCCGACGACCAGCATCTCGTTCGGGCGGGGTTCCGCGCGCTGCTGGAAGCGGAGGACGGCCTGGAGGTCGTCGGCGAGGCAGCGACCGGCAGGGAGGCGGTCGAGCTCATCCGGCGCACCACGCCCGACGTCGTGCTGATGGACATCCGGATGCCGGACGGCGACGGCCTGTGGGCGACGGGCGAAGTGGTGCGGGATCCCGCCCTCGCCGGCACCCGCATCGTCATCGTGACGACGTTCGAGCTGGACGAGTACGTCGCGCAGGCCATCCTGGCGGGCGCGAGCGGCTTCCTGGTGAAGGACACCGAACCGGTCGAGCTGCTGCGCGCCATCCGCGTCGTCGCCGAGGGGGACGCGCTGCTGTCGCCGGGAGCCACGCGACGCCTGATCTCGCGGGTGGCGGGCGGTCTCGGGCCCGCACCGGATCTGGAGCGCCTCGCGGTCCTGACGGAGCGAGAGCGCGAGGTGCTCGCCCTGGTCGGACACGGCCTGACCAACACGGAGATCGCCGAACGGCTCTATCTGAGCCCACTCACGGCCAAGACCCACGTCTCCCGCATCATCACGAAACTCGGGGCGCGGGACCGGGTGCACCTCGTGGTGCTGGCCTACGAGACCGGACTGGTGCGGCCCGGCCAGGTTTGACGCTGCTCCCGGGGGAGTAGGCGAGGTCACTCCCGCCGGCGGATTCGCGACGACGGCGCGACGCGGAGGCTGGAGTCACCGTCCGCGAGAGCCGTGGACGGCATCGACCGATTGGACGCACCATGTTCAGCTCCGCCGTCGCGACCGCACTGGCCGCCGCTCCCTGCACCGTCTGGGCCGGCCCCGGCTTCGGGTTCGGCTGGTTGTTCCTCCTCATCCCGCTCTTCTGGATCGCCGTCTTCGTGCTCATCTTCAGCCTCGCCGGCCGGCGGTGGCGTCGTGCCGCGGCCGCCCGCGGTGGCTTCGGCGGCCCCGGATGGGCGCACTCCGCGACCCGCTCCGCCGAGCAGACGCTCGCCCAGCGCTACGCGAACGGCGACATCGACGAGGTCGAGTACCGCGCCCGGCTGGAGGTGCTGCGCGCGAACCGCGGCGACGGCGCCTGATCGACGTCGTCCAGCCCTCGCGCGGCCCGGGATAGGATCATCCGGGCCGCGCCGGCGGCCGAGGAAGGACCGTGATGACCCCGCTCGCCCTGATCGCCGGCGTCGTACTGCTGGTGGCGGCGCTCGCGCTCCTGACCCTCTGGCTGTTCGAGCACCGCCGCTACCGCCGGCTCCGCGACTCCCGGGAGGAGTCGGAGTGGGACCGCATCGACCGCGAGCTCGAGCTCGCCGAGCAGGCGGGGCGCTTCCGGATCGCGGGCGAGCTCGGGGACGTGGCCGTGCAGACCGTCACCCGGCTGGTGGCGCAGGCGGAGGGCATCCGCTACGCCGCCTCCACCGACCCGGCCGCGGCCGCGCGCTCCACTCCGGCGCTCGAGACCGCCGCGCGGGACGCGCTCGGCGACCTCCGCCGCCTGCAGAACGTCGTGCGTGAAGGGCAGGACGCCGCTCAGCCGCAGCCGCGCCTCCACTCCGCCCGCGATCTGTTCCGGATCATGCGCGACGCGGGCATCGAGGTGACGTTCACCGAGACGGGCGAATCGTTCGCCCTGCGCCAGGGCGCCGAGCTCGCGGTCTTCCGCATCCTGCAGACCAGCCTGGAGAACGCGCTCAAGCACGGCGGTCCGGGCACGCGGGTCTCCGTCTCGTTCGCCTGGACGCAGGACGGGCTGCAAGTCAGCGTCGAGGACGACGGCATCCGCGCGGCTGCACGCCGCCAGGGCCTCGATCGCGAGGGTGTCGACGCGGCGACCGCGTACTCCATCGAGGAGGATCTGCGCGCCGTCACCGAGTACTACGAGGGGGCCGGGCTGAACGAGCTGCGCGACCGCGCCGCCCTGTTCGGCGGCGTGCTGAACGCGAAGACCGTCCCCGGCGTCGGCTTCACGCTCGCGGTCGTGTTCCCCGCGCTGCGCCACCACAACGGTGTGCACGGCGTGGAGCTGCGCCGCTAGACGCCGGCGACCGGCGACCGGCGACCGGCCGGAGTCAGTCCTCGAGGTGGTCGCGTCCGGGCAGCCAGCTGAGCCCGGGTACGCCCCAGCTGTTCTTGCGCTGCGTCTTGGCCGCGGTCTTCGCGTACGGGTGCGACAGCCGGTCGACGTAGAGCACGCCGTCGAGGTGGTCGAACTCGTGCTGGAAGATGCGCGCCAGCCACCCCTCGGCCTCGATCTCGAACGGCTCGCCCGCGAGGTCGACCGCGCGCAGGATGACGTACTCGGCCCGGCGCAGCGGGAAGCGCTCGCCCGGGAACGACAGGCAGCCCTCCGACTCCTCGTCCTCGTCCAGCTCGTCGATCGACAGCGGGCTCTGCCAGAGCACCGGGTTGATCGCCACGCCGCGGTGGAGGACGTCGTCGTCGTCCGTCCAGCCGAAGACGAACAGGCGCAGGGGAACGCCGACCTGCGGGCCGGCGAGGCCGACGCCCGGGGCCGCGTCCATCGTCTCGAACATGTCGTCGACGAGCTGTCGCAGCTCGTCGTCGAACTCCGTGACGGGTGCGGCGGGGGAGTGCAGGACGGGGTCACCGGTGATCCGGATGGGGAGGACGGCCATTCGGCAAGACTATCGGCTGCATGTTGGGTAGGGTCGTGGGGTGGGAACGGAACTGATGGACGCGCTCGAGCTGACGTACCAGCCGAGCCAGCTCCTCGGCATCCCCATCGCGCTCGTCGGCGCCTGCTTCCTCTCGATCGGCGCGCAGCTGCAGCATCACGGCGTCGCCAAGGTGGAGTCGCAGACCAGCGACGCGTCGTCGGGGCTGAACCTGCGGCAGCTCGGACTGCTGCTCGCGCGGCCGTCCTGGGTGATCGGCACACTGCTGCTCGGGCTGGCGATCGTCTTCCAGCTCGTGAGCCTCAAGCTGTCCCCGCTGATCCTGGTGCAGCCGCTCGGCGTCGTCGGGCTCGTGATCACGAGCATCCTGAACGCCCGGGTGAGCGGAGTGCGTCTCAACCGGCGCTCCGTCGTCGCGGTGAGCCTCTGCGTGGGCGGTGTCGGCGCGTTCGTGCTGATCGCGGCCGTCTTCGCGCGGGACGTGCCGGTGACGAGCCGGTCGCTGATCATCATCCTGATCATCCTCGCCGTCGTGCTGCTCGTGGCCGGCGGTCTGTTCTTCTTCCTGCGGCACCGGTTCAAGGCGATCATCTACATCGTCGGCGCCGGTGTGCTCTACGGTTTCGTGGCGACGCTGGCCAAGGTTGTCATCGACCGCGTCTCCAACAACGAGTGGGACTGGCTGCTCGTCCTCTGCATCGTGGCGCTGCTCGCGGCCGCCGGTCTCGGCGCGTACTTCGTGCAGAATGCGTACTCCTCCGGGCCTCCGGACCTGGTGATCGCCGGCCTGACCGTCATCGATCCGCTCGTCGCCGTGACCATCGGGATCGTGGTCCTCGACGAGGCCGCGGGGGCGCCGTGGTGGGCGATGGTCGGCTTCGCCCTGACCGGCGCGGTGGCGATGTACGGGGTCTTCCAGCTCGCGAAGTACCACCCGCAGGCCGGTGCCGAGACGCCCGCACCCGCGCGCGTCGCAGAGACCTCGCCGGAATCCGGCCTAGACTAAGCCGTTGAATCGGCCGGAGCGGACCACCGCCCGGCACGCCGAAACCGTCGCCGGACCACCGACCCGGCCCACGACAGTAGGGACCAACCACGTGCCAGATCCGAGCGGAACGAACGACACGCCGCCCGCCCCGGCCCGCAAGCCGCTGACCATCCTGATGGGGTGCGACACCTTCGCCCCCGATGTGAACGGCGCAGCCCGGTTCGCCGAGCGCCTCTCCGCCGGCCTCGTCGAGCACGGCCACGACGTGCACATCGTCGCGCCCGCGGCGAGCCGCAAGCACGGCACGTGGGTCGAGGAGCACGAGGGCCAGAAGGTCACCGCGCACCGTCTGCGCAGCTGGCGCTGGTACCCGCACGACTGGCTGCGCTTCGCGCTCCCGTGGACGAGCAAGGCCAACGCGCGCCGCGTGCTCGACGAGGTGAAGCCCGACGTCGTGCACTTCCAGTCGCACATCGTCGTCGGCCGCGGTCTCGCCTACGAGGCGGAGAAGCGCGGCATCCGCATCATCGCGACGAACCACGTGATGCCCGAGAACATCATCGAGTTCACCCGCCTGCCGAAGTTCCTGCACCAGACCTTCGTCGACATCGCCTGGCGCGACGCGCGCAAGAGCTTCGACCGCGCCGAGGCGATCACCACGCCGACGCAGAAGGCGGCCCAGTTCCTCGAGAAGGCCACCGGGCTCCGCGGCGTGCACGCCGTGTCCTGCGGCATCGACGCGCAGAACTACACCCCCGACTTCACCCCCCGCACCGCGAACCGCATCCTCTTCGTCGGCCGGGTGACCGGCGAGAAGCAGATCGACGTGCTCCTCAAGGCCATCACCCTCCTCCCGGAGGCGCTGGATGCGCAGCTCGAGATCGTGGGCGGCGGCGACCAGTTCAAGAACCTCCAGACCATGGCCGAGACGCTCGGCATCGCCGACCGCGTGAACTTCCTCGGCTACGTGACCGACGAGGAGCTCCGCGCCGCCTACACGCGCGCCACGGTCTTCGCGATGCCGTCGATCGCCGAGCTGCAGTCCATTGCGACGATGGAGGCCATGGCCTCCGGTCTGCCCGTCGTGGCGGCCGACGCGATGGCGCTCCCGCACCTCGTGCACGACGGCGAGAACGGGCACCTGTTCCGCCCCGGCGACGCGCAGGACCTCGCGGACAAGCTCGAGAGCGTCCTCACGCTGCCCCAGGAGCAGCTCGACGTGCTCAAGAACGCGTCGCTCCGCATCGTCGCCTCGCACGACATCCAGCGCACGATCTCGACGTTCGAGAGCCTGTATCGTGGTGAGCCGGTGGCCGACCCGGTGACGGACGCGGCCGACAGCGTGCCCGCCCCGGAGTGACTGGGCGGCACACGACCGGGGCGGTAGCTCAGCTGGTTAGAGCATCGGACTCATAATCCGCCGGTCACGGGTTCAAGTCCCGTCCGCCCTACTGAACGCCGGGATGGCGCTACGGAGATCTGCCATCGACTCACCGGAGGTCGGCGCGCGCGTCCGCGAACGGCTGCGACCTTCGCCAAGATGAACCTATGGTTTCTCTCAACGACCCGATCTCTCCGCAGGCCGAGACAGACTTCGAGGCGCTCATGGACAGCGCCCTCCCGTTCGCGCTGCAGACCGTCGCGAAGCGCGGCGAGCTGCTGCCGTTCGGCTACACGGTCTCGGACGACGGCGCGCTGAACATGATCGGGGCGCTCCCCGACGGCGACGCACCGCTCTCGGATGACGTCCTCACGATGCTGCGGGACGGCGTCCGAGCGAACCGGGCCGCGCTGCGCGCCGCCGTCTACGTGTCCGACGTGCGCACCTCGCAGGGCGACGCGGTGCGTCTCCAGCTCGAGCACTCCGACGGCGCGGCGATCACGTTCGCGTACCCGTACACGCGCAGCCGCTTCCGCAAGACCCTGACCCAGGGCAAGCCGTTCATGGCGCCGGGCGAGCTGTTCGCCTGGTCCGACTGACGCGCGCGGGCGGGCAGCGGACGGTCTCAGCGGTCAGTTCCGGGGCCTGATCGTCAGCAGGGCGCGTACGGGTCGGCCGGCAGTCCCAATCGGGAACGGATCCGCTGGCTGGCCGCCCCGGCGTCATCCTGGGCGGGGAACTCGTTCGCCATGGCTGCGTCCCACGTCGGCGCGGCCGCGATCTGGGCGAGGATCGCCGCTTGCGCGAAGTCGGCATCCCGGACCAGGGCGATGTCCGCTTGCAGCTCCGCCGGCCACATGCCCCGGTCGAGCTCGGTCGCGGTGGCGGAGGTCGCATCGCGGGAGACCGCCGCTGCCTGCCGGAGCCTGTCGAGGTCGCCGGAGCCGGACTGCCAGACGTCGTTGAACGTCTTCCCGACGGTGTTCACCCGGCAGGCGCCGCTTCCGTACACGACTGCGGCCTGCTCCATCGTCATCTCCTGCGGAGCGGGAGGGGGCGTCGGCGTGGAGGTGGGAGACGCTGCCTTGGGCGACGACGAAGGCGCGGACTGCGCCCGGAAGGTCTGCGCCGAGCAGCCGGCGAGCGCGAGGACGAGCAGTGTGGCAGTGGCGGAGCGCGCGGTCCGGACGGTGAGCATCCCTTCAGCCTAGGAGCCCAGGAGCCGGGTTCCCCAGCCCCACAACGGGGCGGCCGGTCGGTCGTCGCGGCCCGGGCGGACCGCAACGCTCAGGCCACGGAGGCGTCTGCGGCATCCTCGTGGCGAGCGGTGCGCAGCGGCGAAAGCGCGACGACGAGGGCGGCGGCGGCGAACGCGATCGCGGCGATTCCGAGCGTGAGGCGATAGCCGGCGACCGTGACGAGCACCCCGGTCAGGAGTGCTCCACAGAAGAACACCACCCGGTTCACCGTGCGGATGGTCGAGTTCATCCGGCCCTGGATCCGGTCGGGCGCCACGGCCTGGCGGTAGCCGATGTCGTTCGCGTCCTCGATGCCCATCGAGAGGCCGTAGAGGAACTGCACGGCGGCCACGACGCAGACGAGCGCGGGGAGGCTGCTCGCTGCGGTGAGCGGCATGATCGCGAGCACGAGCCACGGCACGACGACCAGGGCCCGCCCCAGGAGGATGGCTCGACCCGCCCCGAGCCGTGCTCCGATCCGGGGCGCGAGCACGGCGCCGAGGAAACCGCCGACGCCGCCGAACGCGAGGGCGACGCCGTAGGCCCAGGGCGGGAGCGACAGCTCGCGCAGGACGAAGACGGCGAACACGGTCGCGGCGATGCTGTTCCCGAGGAACCAGAGGTGCACGGAGAGCGCCAGCGGGCGGAGCGTGCGGTGCCGGTAGGTGTACCGCATGCCCTCGACGATATCGTGCCCGATGTGGCGACCGATCGCGCGCGGCTCGGGTCGCGCCTCCTGCACCTCGATGCGGGACTGCAGGATCGCGGCCACCGCGTTCACGACCGCCTCGACGAGGAAGAGGATCGGCGCACCGAGCAGACCGAAGAGCGCGCCGCCCAGCGCGGGCCCCGCCGTCGTGGCGACCGTCTCGCTCTGCCCCAGCCGCGAGTTGGCCGTCACGAGCGAGCGCCGCGGGACGATGGACGGGAGGAAGGGCTGGGCCGCCGAGTCCGCGAACAGGGTCAGCACCCCCAGCGTGAGGATGACGGCCGCGAGCGACCAGAAGTTCAGCGCACCGGTGAGCAGGAGCACGGGAATCGACCCGAGGGCGATCGCGCGCCCCACACTCGTGATGACGAGCGTGCGCTGACGCCGCCAGCGGTCCATGAGCGCGCCGACGATCAGCCCGAGGAAGAGATACGGGACGACGCTGAGCGCGCTCAAGACGCTGATCTCGGCCGGGCCGGCGTTCAGCACCGTGACGATCAGCACCTGGAAGGCGACCCCGGCGATCGCGCTCCCGAAAGCGCGGATCGTGCTGGCGCTCCAGAACAGGGCGAAGGGCCGGAGGCGGAGAACCTCGCTCGGGCGGGCTGACCCTCCTGCGCCATCGCTCATCCGCTCAGTTTAGGACGCGGCTTCCGGCGATGATCCACGGGCCGTCTGGCTGACAAAGGCGCGGACCGACCTCGTAAGCTCACGGTCATGAATCATTTCGGCGTGTACGGCGTGTGGCGCCAGGACGGCCGGGTGGTCGCGATCCGGAAGGCGCGTGGTCCGTACACGGGGCTGCTCGACCTTCCCGGTGGAACGCCGGAGGCGGGGGAGTCCCCGGTGCAGACGCTTCGTCGCGAGCTCCAGGAGGAGTGCGGCGTCGGGCGGGTCGCGGTGCTGTCGTGGCACGGATTCGAGTTCGACTTCGAGGAGTCGAGCTCCGGTGAGCGCGTCGACGGGACCCATCGCGGGCTCATCGCGGTCGTCGACGTCGCGGACGGTGTCGCGGCGATCGAGGACTTCGAGGATGTCGCCGCCGTCGAGCTGATCGACCCGCGTGACACGCCGGTGACGGAGTTCACGCCGCCGTTCCGGTACGCCCTCGCGCTGCTCGACGGTCAGTGATCGGAGGCGGGGTCCGGCCCGGCCGCGAAGTACGCGCCCGGGGTGTGGCCCGCGACGCGGTGGAATGCCGAGATGAAGGCGCTGGGGGTGCTGTAGCCGACGCGGTAGGCGACGCGGGAGACGGTCTCGCCTTCCGCCAGCAGTGCGACGGACGCCTGGAGTTTGGCGTGCGTGCGCCAGGTGCCGAAGCTCATCCCGGTCTCCGCCTGGAACAGCCGGAGGAGCGTGCGGGCGCTGGCGCCGACCTCCCGGCCGAACTCGTCCAGGCTGCGGCGGTCGGCCGGGTCGGCGAGGAGGATGCGGGCGACGTCCCGGGCGCGGGGGTCGGTCGGAAGGGGGACGGCGATGGCGCGCTTGCCGACCGGGCGCAGCGTGTCGACCAGGACATGCTCGGCGCGGGCGCGCTCCTGGGGCGCGAGGTCGTCGCCGAGATAGGCGACGAGGTGCTGACTGAGCGGGCTCATCCGCACGACCGTGGGCGCGGCCCACGTCACCGGGGTGCGGGCGGGATCGAAGTAGATGCCCTCCATGACGGATTCGCGCACGGCGAGCGGGGCGTGCAGCACGCCGGCCGGCATCCAGAGCCCGAGAGTGGTGGGGAGCACCCAGTAACGCCCCTCGACCTCCACGGTCAGCACGCCGGAGGAGGCCCAGATGAGCTGGTGGTGGTCGTGGCGGTGCGGCTCGAAGCCTTCGCCGCGGTCGAGGGCGAAGCGGTGCAGCTCGATGACGTCGGTGCTCACGCCCGGGGCTCCTCTCCTGCGGGAGCCGGGGATTGGCGGTTCCACGCTATGAGATGTCAGCATAGCGCTCAGTCGCCAGAGGAGTGCGCCCGTAGTGTCGAGACGTGCCCAGCTCCTCCACGCCGTCCCGTCCGGCCCCGGTCCCGCGTTCGCCGCGCGCTCTGCTGACCTGGGCCGTCGGGGCGCGCCGCACGGATCTGGCGCTGGCGTGCCTGCTGTACAGCACGCACCAGGTGGGGGAGGCGCTGGTGCCGGTCGTGATCGGCGCCACCGTGAGCGGAGCGATCGACGGCGGGACCCCGCTGGACCTGGGCTTCTGGCTCGCGGTGCTCGCGGCCGACTTCGTGCTGCTGTCGTTCTCCTACCGATTCGGCGCGCGCGCGTCCGCCCGGGCGAAGCAGCACGCGGGCCACGCCCTCCGGATGCGCGTGGTCGCGAGCGTGCTCGGCGCGCGGCCGGGGGCGACGGACGAGCACGCGCCGGGCGAGCTGCTGACGCGTGCGTCCAGCGACGCCGACCGGGTGGGCGGATTCGTCGGCGTCATCGCGTCGGCGCTGGCCGCGGCGGTCGCCCTGGCCGCGGCCGCGACCGTGCTCCTGCTGTCGTCGCCGCTGCTGCTGGGAGCGGTCATCGTCCTCGGGACCGTGGCCGTGCTGGCGGCCAACGCGGCGATCTCCCGCGGCGTGGAGGCGCGCAGCGGTGACGAGCAACGGGAGGCCGGACGAGCCGCGGTGCTCGCGGAGGACCTCGTGCGCGGGCTGCGCGTGGTCAAGGGCCTCGCCGCCGAGACGACGGCCTCCCGCCGCTACACCGAGGCGAGCAGGGCGGCCACGGGAGCCGCGACCCGAGCCGTACGCGCGCACTCCCTGCGCGACGGCGTGACCGTGCTGACCACCGGGCTGTACCTGCTGATCGTCGTGGGCGTCGGCGGCTGGCTCGCGCTCAGCGGAGCGCTGTCCCTGGGCGGCCTGATCGCCTCCCTCGGGCTCGCGCAGTTCCTCGCGGGTCCGTTGCAGACGCTGGCTGCGGTGCCGGCGTCGGCGGCGCGGGCGCGGGCGTCGGCCGCGCGGATCCTCGGACTGCTCCGGGAAAGCGATGGGCGCCCGCACAGTGACCGCGACGGGGAGGCGGAGCACGTGCCCGCGACGTCCCCGCGAGCCGCGCCTGAGCTTGCCGTCACCGGTCCGTCCGGGACGATCACCGTGGCGCCCGGAGCGATGATCGGTATGCCGGCGGGGACGGCCGCGGAGGCGTCGCGGATCCTGCGCTCGCTGCGAGATGCGCGCGGAGCCGGGCCGGGTGATGTCCTCGTGGCGCCGCACGAGTCCGCACTGTTCCGGGGTTCGCCGCGCGACAACGTCGCGGTCGTCGGCCGCCCGGAGGGAGTGGAGGCCGCCCTGCGCGCCGCCTTCGCCGACGAGATCGTGGCGGACGACGTGGGGGAGGGCGGCCTGCGGCTCTCCGGTGGACAGCGGCAGCGCGTGGCGCTCGCCCGCGCTCTGGCGGCGGACCCGCCCGTACTGGTGCTGCACGACCCGACCACGGCCATCGACGCCGCGACGGAGGATGTCATCGCGGAGCGGGTGCGCGCCTTCCGCCGGGGGAGGACGACGATCGTCGTCACCACGTCACCCGCGTGGCTCGCCCGCTGCGACGAGGTGCTCCCGGTCGACGGGGGCGCCACCGCGAGGGCGATCCGATGACGTCGCGGACGCCGCTCCCCGTCGCCGCGCCGCCCGCGGTGCGCCGGTTCGCCGCCGGGGCTCTCGGCCGGTCGCGCGCGACACTGGTCGGCACCGCGCTCGCGCTCATCGTCGGCGCGGTCGCCGGGCTCGGCATCCCGGGAGGCATCGGCTGGATCGCCCAGCTGCTCGCCGACCGGGCCGACCCGCTCGCGCTCGTCGGACCGCTCGCGCTGCTGGCGGCGTGCGCGATCGTCGGCGGTCTGGCCGCGTGGCTGTCGGGCGTGCTGCTCGCGCACGCGGTCCTCCCGCCGCTCGGGCGGCTGCGGGAGGAGGTCGTCGACGCCGCCACGACGCTTCCCCTGGCCGAGGTGGAGGCCGCCTCGGGGGATCTGGTCTCCCGCGTGACGGACGATGTGGAGCAGGTCGCCGAGGTGGCGCAGGGCGCGCTCGGCCGCCTCCTCACGGCGGCCGTCACCATCCTGGTCACCCTGATCGGACTCGCCGGGCTCGACCTCCGCTTCGCCCTGGCCGCGCTCGTGGCCGTGCCGGTGCAGGCGATCACCGTCCGCTGGTACCTGCGCCGCTCCGGGCGCATCTACGCGGAGGGGCGGCGAGCAGCAGGCCGACGGGCGGCGACGCTGCTCGAGACCTTCGCCGCACTGCCCACCGTGCGGGCGTTCGGCCTGCACGACGAGCTGTCCGCGCGGGCACGCGAGGCGTCGGCGGCGGCGGTGGAGGTGGAGCTCGAGGCGACGCGCACGATGACCCGCTTCTACGGGCGGCTCAACCTGGCGGAGTTCCTCGGTCTCGGTGCCATCCTGCTCGTGGCGTTCCTCCTCGTGCGTTCGGCGGGAGCAGACATCGGTCAGGCGACCGCCGCTGCGCTCTTCTTCGCGGGCCTGTTCAATCCGATCAACGACGCGCTCGGGACCGCGGACGACCTCCAGCGCGCCTCCGCCAGCCTGGCGCGGCTGGTCGGGGTGGTGGACGCCGGGGCGCGGACCGTCTGCGGGGCAGCCGAGCCGCCGCGCGCCGGCGCCGTCGAACTCCAGGAGGTGCGGTTCGGCTACGACGGAGTCCCGGTCCTGGGCGGCGTCACCCTCGTGGTCGACGCGGGCGCTCACGTCGCCGTCGTCGGCACGACCGGCAGCGGCAAGAGCACGCTCGCGGCACTGATCGCCGGGGTGCGCGCTCCGGACGGGGGCCGCGTGCTGCTGAGCGGCGTACCCGTGGGGACGATCGACGGCGCGCGTCGAGCGCGGGCGGTCGCGATGGTCTCGCAGGAGACGCACGTCTTCGCCGGAACGGTCGCGGACAACCTCCGGCTCGGGGCTCCCGCAGCGGGGGAGGCGGAGGTGCGGTCGGCCCTCGACGCGGTGGGCGCGTCCGCTTGGGTCGACGGCCTCCCGCAGGGCGCGGCGACGCGAGTCGGCGCCGGCGGACACCCCCTCACTCCTCAGCAGGCGCAGCACCTTGCGCTGGCGCGGCTGCTGCTCGTCGATCCCGCGGTCGCGGTGCTCGACGAGGCCACGGCGGAGGCGGGCAGCGACGTGGCGCGCACGCTCGACGAGGCTGCCCGTGACGCGATCCGCGGTCGCACGGCGATCGTCGTCGCCCACCGGCTCGACCAGGCGGCGGAGGCGGACCTCGTCGTGGTGATGGAGGACGGCGCCATCGTCGAGGCGGGAGCGCCCGACGAACTCATCGAGCGCGGCGGTCACTTCGCCGCGCTCTGGAACGTGGCGGCTTCGCGACACGACGTGTCGGATCGCCGATAGCGCCGACCCCACGCGGTGACATACGCTGACCTCTGGCCCACTTTGGTTAGCCTTACCTAAGTAGCTGGGCCGCCCCCCGACGTCGCCCCCTCAGAGAGTCATCCGTGTCCCTTCGCGCCCCCATCGCCCCCGCCGCGGAGCGACGCGAGCACACGACGCGTCCGTTGACCTGGCGGCTCGGCTGGCTGCTGGTGGGGATCGCGCTCCTCGTCCTGCTGCTGGGCGCGAGCATCGCGGTCGGGGCGAAAGCCATCCCGCTCGACCACGTGCTCCCGGCGCTGCTGAGCCCCGGCCGCTCCGACGACGACCTGGTGATCACCGGACTGCGGGTTCCACGCACCCTCCTCGGCGTGCTGGCCGGCGCCGCGCTCGGCGTCGCCGGCGGAGTCATCCAGGCCTTCACCCGCAACCCGCTGGCGGACCCGGGCATCCTCGGCGTCAACGCCGGCGCGGCTCTCGCGGTGACCCTCGGCGTCGCTGTCTTCGGCATGCACGACATCGGCCAGTACCTGTGGCTCGCGCTGCTCGGTGCCGTGATCGCGACCGTCGTCGTCGCCCTGATCGGTATGAGCGCCCGCGAGGGCGCGACCGCGCTGCGGATGACGCTGGCCGGGATCGGCGTCGCGGCGGTGCTCGGCGGCATCACCTCCGCGATCCAGCTCGCGAACCCGACCGCCTTCCAGCGCATGCTCGGCTGGTCGGCCGGGAGCCTCGTCGCCCAGCCCCTCCAGGCAGCCATCGTCGTCGCGCCGGTCGTCGTGGTCGGGCTGATCGTCGCCGCCATCGCCACCCGCGGCCTCAACGCCCTCGCCCTCGGCGACGACCTGGCCGCCTCCCTCGGCAGCCGGGCCTCGGTCACGCGCACGCTCGCGGTGATCGCCGTCACGCTGCTGGCGGGCGCGGCGACCGCCGCCGTCGGGCCGATCGCGTTCGTCGGCCTGATGATCCCGCACGTCGCCCGAGCCATCGTCGGGCCCGACCAGCGCTGGATCCTGGCCTACTCGGTCGTGCTCGGGCCGGTGCTCCTGCTGGGCGCGGACATCCTGGGCCGCGTCGTGATGAGTCCCGCCGAGCTGCCGGTCGGCTTGGTCACCGCATTCGTCGGGGCGCCCGTCCTCATCGCACTCGTGCGCCGCTCGCGGGCGGTGACCCTGTGACCGCGGAGGCCACCCGGCACGACGCCGCCGACGCCCCGGCCGAGGTCGCGTTCGGCACCCGCCAGGTCGTTGTACGGCGGCGGCGACTGTCGTTCCGCCTGCCCCGGCGCACGCTCGCGACCGTGCTCGCCCTCACCGCGGTCGCCGTCGCGATCGCACTGCTCTCGCTCGCCACCGGGTCGTACGCGCTCGGCGTCGACCAGGTCGTCGGCGCCCTCACCGGTCGCGAGGGCGGGATCGTGCACACCATCGTCGTCGAGTGGAGGCTGCCGCGCGTTCTGCTCGCCGCGCTGTTCGGACTCGCACTCGGCGCCGCCGGCGCGATCTTCCAGTCGCTCACCCGCAACCCGCTCGGCAGCCCCGACATCATCGGCTTCGACACGGGCGCCTACACCGGTGCGCTCGTGGTGATGCTCGGTCTCCACGCCGGCTCGTCGCTCGCCGTCACCGGAGGAGCGATCGCGGGCGGCCTCGCGACGGCGGGCGTGGTGTACGCGCTGGCGTACCGGCGCGGGATGCAGGGCTTCCGGCTGATCGTGGTCGGCATCGGGGTCACCGCCATGCTGACCTCGGTCAACACGTGGATGCTGCTGCACACCGACACGATGGAGGCGATCGGCGCGGCCTTCTGGGGCGCCGGCTCCCTCGACAGCGCGAGCTACTCGCAGCTCCTGCTCGCGGCCGGCCTCTTCGTCGTCCTGTTCCCGTGCGCGGCGGCGCTGGCGCGCGGGCTCGGACTCCTGGAACTCGGCGACGACGCCGGCGCCCAGCTCGGCGTCCCCGTCGAGCGCACCCGGCTGGCCGCCACGATCGTCGGCGTCGCGCTGAGCGCCACCGTCACCTCCCTCGCCGGTCCGATCGCGTTCATCGCCCTCAGCGCGCCGCAGATCGGCCGCCGGCTGGCCGGGACCGCTGGGGTGACCCTCGGCGTCTCTGCCGCCACCGGCGCCGTGCTCCTCCTCGCCGCCGACTGGGTGGCGCAGCACGGCCTCCCCACCGCCGTCCCGGTGGGTCTCGTCACCGTCGTGCTCGGCGGCGGGTACTTCGTCTGGCTCCTGATCGCGGAAGGGCGACGCCGATGACCGAAACCACCTCCGCGGCGGCGCCGCTCGCCGTGACAGGGGCCACCCTCGGATACGACGGCCGCACCATCTCCGAGGGCCTCGACGTCGCGATCCCGGACGGCTCGTTCACGGTCATCGTGGGGCCGAACGCCTGCGGCAAGTCCACCCTGCTCCGCGGGCTCGCCCGCCTGCTGCGCCCCACGGCCGGCCAGGTGCTGCTGGACGGCCGCGACATCCACGCGTACCGGACGAAGGAGGTGGCCCGTCGGCTCGGCCTCCTGCCGCAGACGTCGCGCGCGCCCGACGGCATCACCGTCGCCGACCTGGTGGCGCGCGGCCGGCACCCGCACCAGAGCGCCTTCCGCACCTGGAGCGCGGAGGACGAGTCCGCGGTGGCCGCGGCGTTGCGCGCCACCGGCATCGCCGAGCTCTCCGGCCGACGCGTCGACGAGCTGTCCGGCGGCCAGCGCCAGCGCGTCTGGGTCGCACTCGCTCTTGCGCAGCAGACCGGCATCCTGCTGCTCGACGAGCCGACGACGTTCCTCGACATCGCCCACCAGTTCGAACTGCTCGAACTGTTCCGGGAGCTCAACCTCGAGGGACGCACCCTCGTCGCGGTGCTCCACGACCTCAACCAGGCGAGCCGCTACGCGACCCACATCATCGCCATGAACGAGGGCCGCATCGTCGCCCAGGGCGCGCCCGCGGACGTCGTGACCGCCGATCTCGTCCACGACGTCTTCGGGCTGCCCGCGCACGTGCTGCCCGACCCGATCTCCGGCACCCCGCTCGTCGTCCCCGCTCGGGCCGCCCGGCCGCGTCTTCGCCGACGCCCGTTCCACCGGCTCGCGCTGAATCACCTCCGAACCCGCCCACCCCTCCGCCCCACCGATCGAACGAAGGACACATGACCCAGCACCCCCACCGCCGTCCTGGTCTCCGCCGCGTCGCGCTCGCCCTCACCGGCGCCGCCCTCGCGCTCGCCCTCGCGGCCTGCAGCGCCCCCGCCACCGGAGACTCCGGCAGCAGCTCCGACACGAGGAGCGTCTCGACCCCCGAAGGCACGGTGACGATCCCGACGCACCCGAAGCGCATCGTGTCGGTGCACTCGTGGACCACGGAGTCCCTGCTCGACTTCGACGTGGCCCCGGTCGGCGTCGAGAACAGCGGAGAGCAGTACGTCCCGGAGCTCTACCTCGCCGACTGGAAGAAGACCGACAAGGTCACGGACGGCGGCACCGTCGACTTCGAGAAGATCGCGGCCCTCAAGCCCGACCTGATCATCGGCGTCGACGTGCCGTACCTCAAGGAGGCGTACAAGAAGCTCTCGGCGATCGCCCCGACCACGTTCGCGCCCTTCGACGACGACGCGACCTGGCAGGACTACCCGAAGTACACGGCCGACTTCGCGAACGCCACCGGCCCGTACGACGCGCTGAAGGCGAAGTACGACGACCGGGTGAAGCAGGTCTCCTCCACCTACGCCTCCCCGCTCGCGACCGTGAAGTGGGACGTCATCCAGGGCGGCTTCGACGCCGGCAACTACTGGATCTACAGCGACACCTCGCCCGTCGGCGCCATCCTGAAGCAGCTCGGCGCGCAGTTCGCCTCCGCCACCGCCGGCACCAAGGCCGGCGACAACCAGTCCGTCTCGTACGAGAAGACCGACCTGCTGAGCGACGCCGACGCGCTGATCTACTACACGAACAACGACGGCACCCCGGCCAACAACATCGACAAGCTGTTCGCCCTGCAGAGCTACCGGGACCTGGCCGCCGTCTCCGGCGGCCACGCGGTCGGCACCCCCGACTTCCTGCCCGGTTCGTACTCCGACGCCCTCGGGGTCATCGACGCGATCGAGAAGAACCTGAAGACGTTCACGTAGCCCAGCGGATGCACGGCGCGCGCGGCCTAGGCTGGAGAAGACCCTGTCCCTCCGAGCCAAGGAGCTTCCATGCGCGCTCTCGTCCAGCACGAATTCGGTGACCCTGCCCGGGTCCTCGGTGTGGAGGAGCGACCGCTCCCGGAACCGGGGCCCGGGCAGGTCCGCGTCCGGACCGTGCTCTCGCCCATCCACAACCACGATCTCTGGACCGCCCGCGGCACCTACGGCTTCAAGCCGGAGCTGCCCGCCCAGGCGGGGACCGAGGCCGTCGGCATCGTGGACGCGCTCGGCGAGGGCGTCGAATCCCCGGCGGTGGGCCAGCGGGTCGTCACCGGAGGCACCTTCGGCGTGTGGAGCGAGTACTTCGTGGCGAAGGCCGCGGGACTCATCCCCGTGCCCGACGCCCTGAGCGACGAGACCGCCGCCCAGCTCGTGGCGATGCCGTTCAGCGCGCTGAGCCTCCTCGACTTCCTCGAGGTCGAGGCGGGCGACTGGATCATCCAGAACGCCGCGAACGGAGCCGTCGGCCGCCTGCTCGCCCAGTTCGCCGCCACGCGGGGCGTCAACGTCATCGGGCTGGTGCGGCGGGAGGCCGACGTGACGGTGCTCGCCGAGGCGGGCATCGGCAACGTGGTCGCGACCGGGCACGACGATTGGCGCAGCCATGTCGCCGATCTCACCGGTGGCGCGCCGATCGCGGCCGCCGTCGACTCCGTGGGCGGCGAGTCCAGCGGCGACCTGCTGCACCTGCTCGTCGAGGGCGGCACGCTCGTCTCGTTCGGCGCGATGGCCTCTGACACGATGTCGATCTCGTCGGGCGACGTCATCTTCAAGCAGGCCACCGTGAAGGGCTTCTGGGGCAGCAAGGTGAGCGCCGCCATGCCCGCCGACAAGCGCAACGCGCTGTTCGGCGAGCTGATCACGGCCGCCGTCTCCGGCGGGATCACCCTTCCGGTCGCCGGTGTGTACGTGCTGGACGACATCCACGACGCCGTGCACGCCAGCGACCGCCAGGGCCGGGTCGGCAAGGTGCTGCTGAAGCCGTAGGTCGTAGGCCGTAGGCGTTCGCGGTCCGGGAGGCGCTCAGCCGTCGACCGGGCCGCCCGCCTGCAGCGGCCGCCACGACCGTCCGGACTGCCCGCTCAGCTCACGGTCGAGCGTCTCCTGCGCGACGCGCATCTGCTCCGCGTAGCGCGGCTCCGCCAGGCGGCGCCACATCTCCGCCTCCGGAACGTCCTCGACGACCGTGACGACCCACCAGATGTTGCCCCAGGGGTCGCTGATCCGACCGCCCCGCTGCCCGAACGCGCTGTCGGAGACAGGGGTCACGACGCGGGCTCCGCGCTCGACCGCGCGCTCGATGGCCTCCGTCGCATCCGGCAGGAACACGCGCAGGAGGCTCGGCAGCACCGGCCACTCGGGGCGCCGATCGAACGCCAGCACGACGGTGTCTCCGATGCGGATCTCGGCGTGGCCGATCCCGCCGCCCTCCACGGCGACCCGGGCGAGCTCCTCGCCGTGGAAGACCGCCGCGACGAAGTCGAGGAAGGCGGCGGTGTCGTCGGTCATCACCCAGGGGGCGACGGTGGTGTAGCCCGCGGGCGTGCTGCGGTGGTTCGGTGTCGGCTCGGTCATCGTGGCTCCTTCGCTGGTGTCCTCACCAGCGTGGACCCGATTGCGGTCGGAAACCGGCCGTTTCAGGCGGAGAGCGACGGCAGCCGGGTCTCGCGCAGCCACGCGTCGAAGAACTCGCCGAGCGGTTCCTCCGCGTACTCGGTCGCCAGCGCCTCGAACATCGTGGAGTCGACGGTGCCGAACCGGTTGGCTGCGCACCAGGCGCGGAGCAGGTCGAAGAACCGATCGTCGCCGATCCGCTTGCGCAGCGCGTGCAGCGTGCACGCCCCGCGCTTGTAGACGCGGTCGTCGAACATCGCGTCCGGTCCCGGATCCCCGAGGACGAGGTCATGCGGCTTGACCCGGAGCAGCGCGTGATGCGTGCGCGCCAGCGTGTTGGCGGACGGGCCGCCCGATGCCTCCGACCAGATCCACTCGGCGTAGCAGGCGAAGCCCTCGTTGAGCCAGATGTCGCGCCAGCCCGCGAGGCCGACGCTGTTGCCGAACCACTGGTGTGCGAGCTCGTGCGCGATCAGGCGCTCGGAGCCGCCGCGGCCGTCGACGTGCGACGCCCCGAAGGTGGCCATCGCCTGCGCCTCCAACGGGATCTCCAGCGGGTCCTCGGTGACGACGACCGTGTAGGACGGGAACGGGTACGGGCCGAAGCGCTCCTGGAAGCAGTCGAGCATCCGGGAGAGCGGGGCGAAGTCGGCGAGCACCCGGCGGGCGAGCGCCGGCGGGTAGGCGAGCACGACCTCCACGTCGCCGATGCGCCGCGGTTCGAGCGTGTAGCGGCCGATCTGCACGGCTGCGAGGTAGGTCGCGGTCGGCTCGGCGCGCTCGAAGAGCCACGTGCCCCGGCCGGCGCCGACGCTGTGCTCGACCAGCTCGCCGGTGGCGAGCACGGTGTACGCCGCCTCGGTGGTGATGCGGATGCGGTACGACGCCTTGTCCGACGGCCGGTCGTTGCACGGGAACCAGGTCGGCGCGCCCGACGGCTGCGCGGCGACGATCACGCCGTCCGTCAGTTCCTCCCAGCCGAGCGTGCCCCACCGGGTGCGGCGCGGAGCGGGGGAGCCGTCGTACGCGATCTCGACGCGGAACTCGTCGCCCGCGGCGATCGGGGCGGAGGGCGTCACCCGCAGGTGGGTCTGGTTCTGCGAGAACTTCGTGCGCTTCTCCCCGTCGAGCCGCACCTTCTTGGCGCGCAGGTGCACCAGGTCGAGGACGATCGCGGTGAGCGGCACGGCGGCGCGGCCGGTGATGATCGCGACCGCGTCCAGGCGGTTGTTCGTCACGCGGTAGTCGAGCGTCAGGTCGTAGGAGAGCACCGCGTAGTCGTCGGTGCCGGAGCGCGGGAGGTAGGCGTGCGAGACCGGTCCGGCGGAGCCGCCGGTCATCGGGCCGCCCGCGTCTGGTACTGCCGCACCACGACCTCGCGCCACGGACCGATCGGGTTGCCGCTCCAGCGGCTGCCGGTGGGGACCGTCTCGCCGCGCATGACCAGGGAGGCCGGGCCGACCGTCGCCTCCGCGCCGATCGCGGCCGCCGGGAGGATGACGCTGTGCGGCCCCAGGGTGCCGCCGCGCTCGATGATGACCTCGTCCATGCTCATGATTCGATCATGGAACAGGTGCGTCTGCACGACGCAACCCCGATTGACCGTCGTCGCGTCGCCCAGCGAGACCAGATCAGCCTCCGGGAGCCAGTAGCTGTCGATCCACACGCCGTGCCCGATGCGCGCTCCCAGGCTGCGCAGCCACCACACGAGCGCGGGCGTGCCGGCGGCGGCCCACGCGAACCAGGGGGCGGCGACCATCTCGGTGAAGGTGTCCGAGACCTCGCTGCGCCAGATGAAGGACGACCACAGGGGATGCTCGCCCGCGCGCAGCCTCCCGAGCAGCGCCCACTTGGCCGCGGAGCTGACGGCGGCGGCCGCCGCTCCTGCGGCGAGCAGCACGGGCCCGCTGAGGAGCACGGCCCACCACACGCCCCACGCCTCGACGATCGCACCGAGTCCCAGCACGACACCCAGGCCGATCGCGCACGACACGAGCACCGGGACGATGCGCAGCAACTCCCAGGTCGTGCGGGCGACCCGCAGGCCGGTGGAGGGCGCGTAGGTCCGCGAGACGTCCGCCTCCTGCACCCGCCGCCGCAGCTTGACCGGCGGGGAGCCCAGCCACGACGAGCCCGCCTTGGCCTTGCGCGGGGCGACCGAGAGCACGGCGACGAGACCGTCGCGGGGGACGCGGTTGCCGCCGCCCGCCATCCCGGAGTTGCCGAGGAACGCCCGTTCGCCGATCTCGACCCGGGCGATGCGCACGTAGCCGCCGCCGAGCTCGTACGACGCGACGAGCGTGTCGTCGGCGAGGAACGCGCCGTCGCGGATGCGCGTCATCGCGGGTAGCAGGAGGACGGTCGACGCCTCCACGTCGGTCCCGACCCGCGCGCCCAGCATCCGCAGCCAGACCGGGGTGAAGAGGCTGGCGTAGAGCGGGAACAGGATGGTGCGCGCCATGTCGAGCAGCCGCTCCGTCGACCACACCTGCCAGCCGACCCGGCTGCGCACGGGATGCACGCCCTCCTCGATGCCGATGCCGAGCAGCCGCACGATCAGCACCACGAGACCGGCCAGCACCAGCCCGGCGACCAGCGTCCCGGGAACGAGCGCGGCGAACGCGCGCCCCGCGACCTCCGCCATGGTCGCGGCACCCCGGATCGCCGCCGCGAGCACGAGCGCACCCGCCGCGAACGCGACGACCGGAGCGAGCGAGACGACCAGCGAGGCGACGGCGTACGCGAAGACCCAGCGCGTGCGGCGCGGCGGACGCTCCTTCGGCCACCACTCGTGCGAGCGGCCGACCCGGACGGCGGGGGAGCCGGCCCAGGTCTGCCCGGCCGGGACCCGACCGAACACGGCCGAACCCGGAGCGACCGTCGCCCCCCGCCCGATCTTGGCACCCGGCATGAGCGAACTGCGCGCTCCGACGGTGCTCCCCGCGCCGATGCGCACCTCGCCGATGCGCACGAGGTCGCCGTCGATCCAGTAGCCGGCGAGGTCGACCTCGGGCTCGATGGAGGCGCCGGCGCCGATCCGCAGCATCCCGGTGACCGGAGGGAGGGTGTGGAGGTCGACACCCGGGCCGATCTTCGCGCCCAGCGCCCGCGCGTAGTAGCTGATCCACGGGGCCCCGGCGAGGCTCGCCGCACCGATCTGGTGCGCCACCTGCTCGGCCAGCCACAGGCGCAGGTGCACACCGCCGCCGCGCGGGTAGTCGCCCGGCTTCACCACGGCCAGCAGGAGGCGCGCAGCGACGACCGCGATCGCCATCCGGCCCCACGGGGTGACGAAGACCAGCAGGCCGACGAGCAGCCACACCACGTCGACCTCCGGCAGCGCGTCGAAGCCGCCGAACGGCCGCAGGATGGCCGCGGCCGTGAGCAGGTAGAGCAGCCAGCGCACCCCGTTGAGGATGAACAGGGGGAGGCCGAGCACGGTCTGCAGGATCTGCATGCGCCGCGGCGTACGCGGCACCACGTGGGTCGAGGCCGCCGACGGCAGCGGCGAGCTCTCGGCGAGGGCCTGCGCCATCGCGGTGAACCGCGGATGCGCGTAGACGTCGGCGACGCTGATGTCGGGGTGACGGCGACGCACCAGGGAGACCAGCTGGGCGGCGGCGAGCGACCCGCCGCCGAGGTCGAAGAAGTTGTCGTCGGGCCCGGTCACCGGCAGCCCGAGCACGCTGCGCCAATCGGCGGCGAGCAGCTCGGCCACGGGGTCGTCTCCGGCGGGGGAGGGACCGTCTGCCGTGTCCTCGAGCGGCCACGGCAGGGCAGCGCGGTCGACCTTGCCCGAGGTGCGCACCGGGAGGTCGTCGACCACGGCCAGCAGCGGCACGAGGGCAGCGGGCAGCTCCTCCCGCAATTGCGCGAGAGCTGTCGCCCGGTCGAAGGCGTCGCGCTCGGGGACGGCGAGGTAGCCGACCAGGATGTCGTTGCCCGCCGCGCTCTTCCGCACGGCCGCGGCCGCACCGGAGACGCCCGGCAGCGCCTGGAGCGCCGCCTCCACCTCGCCGAGCTCGATGCGGCGTCCACCGACCTTCACCTGGTCGTCGGCTCGCCCCAGATAGAACAGGCCCGCCGGATCGAAGCGCACCAGGTCGCCGCTGCGGTAGGCGCGCTCCCAGCCCAGCGTCGGCATCGGGGCGTACTTCTCGGCGTCCTTCGCCGGGTCGAGGTAGCGGGCGAGACCCACACCGCCGATGACCAGCTCGCCCGTCTCGCCCTCCGCGACCGGGAGGCCCTCCGCGTCGACGACCGCCAGATCCCAGCCGTCGAGGGGGAGACCGACGCGCACGGGCTCGCCCGCGGTCAGCGCCGTGCCGCACGCGACGACCGTCGCCTCCGTCGGCCCGTAGGTGTTCCAGACCTCGCGACCCTCGACGGCGAGGCGGTTCACGAGCTCGGGCGGGCAGGACTCCCCGCCGAAGATCAGCAGCCGCACGTTGTCGAGCGCCTCCGGGGGCCACAGCGCGGCGAGGGTCGGCACGGTCGAGACGATCGTGATGCGGTGGGCCTCCAGCCAGGGGCCGAGGTCCATCCCGGTGCGCACCAGCGAGCGCGGAGCCGGCACGAGACAGGCGCCGTGGCCCCACGCCAGCCACATCTCCTCGCACGACGCATCGAAGGCGACCGAGAGACCGGCGAGCACGCGGTCCTGCGACCCGATCGGCTCGTCCTGCAGGAAGATCCGCGCCTCGGCATCGACGAACGCGGCGGCCGAGCGGTGCCGGACCGCGACGCCCTTCGGCGTGCCCGTCGAGCCGGAGGTGAAGATGATCCACGCGTCGTCGTCGGCCACCGGCGGGTCGACCAATGGAACAGCGGCGGTGCTCGGGTGCGGAGCATCCACGCCGAACAGCGGGACGGCCTCGTCGGCTCCGGTGGCGCGGTAGCCGTCGTCCCCGATCACGCCGCGCACCGCCGCCTCGCCGAACACCAGGTCGGCGCGCTCCTGCGGGTCGTCCGCATCCACCGGCACGTAGGCAGCGCGGGCGGCGAGCACCGAGAGGATCGCCAGGTACAGCTCGCGCGTGCCCGACGTCATACGCACGCCCACCCGGTCGCCGGGGCGCACGCCCGCGAGCCGCAGGCGTCCCGCGGTGGCGAGGACGTTCGCCAGCAGCTCCCGGTACGACAGCGCGCCGCGGGCGTCCTCGATGGCCGATGCCTCGGGATCGGCGGCCACCGACGCGCGGAGGATGTCGATCAGCGTGCGGGGCGCCGGCGCGAGGGCGGACCTCAGCAGCAGGCCGGGAGCGGCGGATCCGTCGGGGTCAGTCACGGGCGTTCACGCTAGGCCGGTGCGGTTACCGGCCGGTGAACGGCTCAGCCTTCGCCGAGCGCGTGCAGCAGCTGCGCCTTGTTCATGCGCGAGTACCCCTGGATGCCCTGGGCCTTGGCGCGGTCGCGCAGCCCGTGGAACGTCGGGATGCCGCTGGACGGCGTCGCGGCGACGCCGCCGCCGCTGACCGCATCGGCCTGGGCCGCCGCGGTGCGCGCCGTCTTCTCGGTGCGCTTGACCGCCTTCCTCGCATCTTTCGCGGCCTGCTCCAGCCGGGCCGAGAGCTCCTCGGCCGCTTTGCGGGAGCGCTTGTCGAGCTTCTTCACGGCCCGCTCGGCCTCGTCCACCGCGGCGCGGGCGGCGACCAGCAACCGCTCCGCCTCCTTCTCCGCCTTCTTCGTGCTCACGGTTCCTCCTTGCGCGTTTCGGATCCCGGACAGCCCTGTCGCGCTCACCATACGTCCACTCGGGGGTCATGCACCCTCCCCAGTCGCGAGAAGTTCGCGCAGCGCGTCCAGAATGGGCCGCTGTCCCTTCGTCAGTTTCCCCGCGGCGACGTCGAGGGGGAACCACTGCGCGGCGTCGATCTCGGGGAACTCCTGCCGTCTGCCGGAGCGGGGCGGCCATTCCAGCTCGAACGTGTTGCTGCGCACCTCCGCGAGCTCGAAGCCGGGAGCCGCGCCCGCGAACACGACGATCACCTTGCCGGACGTCCGGAAGTCGCCCAGCGGCAGGTAGGCCGCGTCCGGCGCCTCCACGCCCATCTCTTCCGCGAACTCGCGGCGGGCGGCGGCCAGCTCGTCCGTGTCCCCGGCCTCCACGATCCCCTTGGGCAGCGACCACGCGCCGTCGTCCTTGCGCGCCCAGAACGGGCCGCCCATGTGCCCGAGCCAGATCTCCGTCCCGGCGGACGAGGGGCGGTGGAGCAGGAGGGCGGCGCTGCGGACGGTCATAGTGCGACCCTACGTCCGCCTCCGCCCGCCCGGACGGCTAACGTGGAACCGTGAACTCGGGTGACGCATGGGTGGAGGGCCCTCAGGGCGAACGCTTCTGGGGACGGTTCGGCGCGGCCGGGCTGCTGGTGCACGACCTCCAGCGCGGCATCCTGCTGCAGCACCGGGCCGACTGGAGCCACTTCGGCGGAACCTGGGGACTGCCGGGCGGGGCGAGGCACGAGGGGGAGTCCGCCGTCGAGGGCGCGCTCCGCGAGGCCCACGAGGAGGCCGACGTGCCGCCCGATGCCGTGCGCGTGCTCTTCGAGAGCGTGCTCGACCTCGGCTTCTGGTCGTACACCACCGTCGTCACGCAGGCCGTGCGCCCGTTCGAGGCGCGCATGGCCGACGTCGAGAGCATCGAACTGCGCTGGGTGCCGGTGGGGGAGGTCGCCGACCTCCCGCTGCACCCCAGCTTCGGGGCGTCGTGGCCCGAGCTGCGCGCGCGGTTGTCCGGCCTGGCCGACTGACCCCGCCCCGACGGTTCAGGAGGCGAGGCGCGGCCAGAGCAACGCGCCCGCGACGTCCTGGCATCCGGCGGGCAGACTCGCGAACGACGCCGCTCCCGGGTACGCCGCCTGGCCGGGATAGCCCGGCGCCCCGGGATAGCCCGGATCGCCGCGGTACCGGTGGCCGTCCTCGCTGAAGAGGCGGTCGCCACGCACCGTCCCGAGATAGCTTCCGCTCGGGGTCACGACCTCATCGTCGTCCCACGGGAACCACCCGATCCAGTCGCCGTCGGGGTTGAACAGGTACCGCCCGCGCGGGTCGCTGCGGAACGCTATCCAGACTCCCTGACTGTCGTGCAGATATACGGTCATCGTCGATCGCCTTTCGGGTCGGCATCGTCGTCCGTTGAATTATCCTCACCGTGATGCGGTGCGGCAAGCGCCGCGCAGGGGATGTCACCCGCTCCCGGGACAATGGAACCGTGCACATCGTCCTCGAACGCGTCGGCCGCGACATCCGCGCCGTCGCCGTCGCCGTCCCTGCTCCGGGCGACGCGGCACACGCGACGCACGAGGCCGATGCGCTGACCGACGCCGACCTCCCGGCCTATGTCGCCGCTCGGGAGGCCGCACCCGCCGACGGCGAACGCCCCCGCTGGGTCTGGAGCGACACGCGAGCCTGGTACCCGGCTCTCCTCGCGGCGGGCGTGCGCGTCGAGCGCTGCGTCGACCTGACGCTCTCGCACACCATCCTCCGCAACTCGGCGCTCACCGCCGACTCGGCCCTCGCCACGGCTCCGGCCGGGCCGTGGGACACCGCGACCGTGCTGGAGGAGGCCCCCGAGCCCACCCACTCGGCCCTCTTCGACTTCGAGCACGAATCGACCGCCGCAGACGCGGATGCGCTCTCCGCCGTCGCCGAGTTCACCGCGCAGCAGGATGCCATCGCCGGCAGCGCCGACCCCGGCCGTCTGCGCCTCCTCCTCGCCGCGGAGTCCGCGGGTGCGCTCATCGCCGCCGAGATGCGATTCTGCGGCCTCCCGTACAGCGCCGAGCGGCACGACGACCTGCTCACCGGACTCCTGGGCCCCCGGCCCGCCTACGGCCGCCCTGCGGTCCTGGAGGAGCTCGTCGGCCGCGTCCGCGCGGAGCTCGACGCCCCCGACCTCAACCCCGACAGCCCGCCGGCGCTGCTCAAAGCCCTGCAGCGCGCCGGGATGCTGGTGACCTCCACGAGTTCGTGGGAGCTCCGGGAGCTCGACCACCCCGTCATCGAGCCCCTGCTGCGCTACAAGAAGCTCTCGCGGCTGCTCACCGCCAACGGGTGGACCTGGCTGGAGAGCTGGGTGCACGACGGTCGGTTCCGGCCGGACTACGTGCCCGGCGGGGTCGTCACGGGTCGCTGGGCGACACGCGGGGGAGGTGCGCTGCAGCTGCCCAAGCAGGTGCGCGGAGCCGTGGTGGCCGACCCGGGCTGGAAGCTCGTCGTCGCGGACGCCGCGCAGCTCGAGCCCCGCATCCTGACCGGTCTCGCCGGCGACACCGCGATGGCCGCCGCCGGTCGCGGCAAGGACCTCTACGCCGGCATCGTGGAGTCGGGCGCGGTCGACGAGCGCGCGCACGCCAAGGTCGCGATGCTCGGCGCGATGTACGGGGCGACGACCGGGGAGAGCGGGCGACTCATGCCACGCCTGACTCGGGCGTTCCCGCGCGCCATCCGGCTGGTGGAGGAGGCTGCCCGGGCGGGGGAGCGGGGTGCGATCGTCACCTCCCGCCTCGGCCGCAGCTCGCCGCCGCCGAGCGCGGCCTGGCGCACGACGCAGTCCGCCGCCTCCTCGGCCGACTCGACGGCCGTCGACGAGCGCCGCGCGCGCAGCCAGGCCCGCGACTGGGGTCGCTTCACCCGCAACTTCGTCGTGCAGGCGAGCGCGGCGGAGTGGGCGCTGTGCTGGATGGCGGAGCTGCGCAACCGCCTCACCGCCCTGGCGCCCGGCCGGCCGTTGACCGACTCCCCGCACCTCGTCTACTTCCTCCACGACGAGGTGATCGTCCACACGCCCGCCGAGCTCGCGGACGAGACCGCGGCCGCCGTGGAGGAGTCCGCCCGGCTCGCGGGACGGCTGCTCTTCGGCGCGTTCCCCGTCGACTTCCCGGTCACCGCCGCCGTCGTCGACTCGTACGCCGAAGCGAAGTGACGCCGGCACGGAATTCCCGGGTGTCGGAGTTGGTTGTCAGTGGCGACCTGACCGAGGATGGAGACCATGACTGACACCGCCGCCGCCCCCACCGACCCCAACGCCGTCCTGGCCCGGTACCGGCAGCGCCGCGAGCAGGCGGTCACCGCCCCGCAGGGCAACCTGGCGCTCGTGAACACGCAGTGGATCACCGGCGACCCGGAGGCTCCGGCGCAGCCCGTCTGGGGCGTCCCCGGCCTGTGGTCGCCGCTCCCCGCCGGCCAGTCCGGCCTGAAGGTCACCGCGACGCCCGCGGACGGCATCACGGTCGACGGCACGCTCGTCGACGGTGAGGCGATCGTCCGCGGCAAGGACGACGCGAGCCCGAGCGCGATCACCTTCAGCGACACCGTCAGTGGCTTCGTCATCGCCAGCGAAGAGGGCGACTACGCGCTCCGCGTCTGGGACGCGGACTCCGAGGCGATCCAGGAGTTCGGCTCCATCGACGCGTTCCCGTTCAATCGCGAGTGGATCATCCAGGCGACCTTCAGCCCGATCGAGGGCGGCAAGTCCGTCGGCTTCGAGCACCTGAAGGACGACGGCAAGACCCGCGAGATGGTCATCCCGGGCGAGATCACTTTCAGCAAGGACGGCGTCGACTACAACCTCGCCGCGTTCAAGGCCGGTCGCGCGCTGCAACTCGTCTTCGCCGACAGCACCAACGGCGACAGCACGTACTCGGTCGGGCGCTTCCTCTTCGTCGTCCCCAACGAGGACGGCACCGTCACCCTCGACTTCAACCTCGCCGTGCTGCCGCCCTGCGCGTTCAGCTACAACTTCAACTGCCCGCTGCCGCCCGCGCAGAACCGCTTCGCCGTGCCGATCGAGGCCGGCGAGAAGAACGTGCTGAACAAGGAGGGCGCGCTCCTCCACTGAGGCGCGACGCGGCGGGACGGATCAGGCGGACTCCGCCGCCGGCCGGCGCCCACGGCGCGGACGCTCCGGCGAACGCGGCTGGAGTAGCACCTCCGGGTGCGCGCTGAGCGCGGCGGCGACCTCGTCGAGCCACTCGATCGCCGCGTTCGCCCCCAGTTCGGCGGCCCGGTTGGCGGCGAGCAGCGCGCGCGAGTCGGCGTCGTGCGTCAGCTCCCGGATGCGCTCCGCATAGGCGGTGCGGTAGTCGGCGACGATAGCGGCGGGGTCCGACCCGGCGATGGAGGCGGCGATGAGCACCTGGTCCTGCATCTCGTCCCAGTCCGGCTCGGTGTCCCGCGGCCCCGTGGTCAGCCACGCGCGCGCCTGCGTCTCGCCGTCCCCGGTGAGCGCGTGCAGCGGGAGGCCGTCCTCCGTCGCTCCCGCCGGCTCGATCAGCCCCTGGTCCGTCATGCGGTCGAGGGTCGAGTAGACCTGCCCGGCGTTGAGCTGGCGACGGTGGGCTGCGCGCGCCAGGAACTCGTTCTGCAGCTGCGAGCCGTACGCGGCGCCCTGCGTCAGCACGGCGAGGAAACCATTCTGAACGGACATACTCGGTATGCTATTCCGCCTCGGCGCGCGCGGCACGCGGGAATCGCCGAATCACAATCTTGTAACTCCGGCGCGTTGTCCGGCATAATCGTGGCAGAGGTCCCGGTGGGGCCCGCAAACTTCATACGCAGTCATGGCACACCCGCTCGTTGGTCGTTGGGGAAGACGCACCAAGCGATCGGAGGAAACCATGACGGGTCACGCAAGTCGGGGAGTGCTCTACGTGCACTCCTCTCCTGGCGCGCTCTGCCCCCACATCGAGTGGGCGGCCGGACGCGCCCTCGGTCGCGCCGTCAACTTCACGTGGGAGACGCAGCCGGTCTTGAAGGGTGCCCAGCGGGCCGAGTTCTTCTGGGAGGGCCCGCAGGGCACCGGAGCGCGCCTCGCCACCGCCCTGCGCGGCTGGGAGCACCTGCGCTTCGAGGTCACGGAGGACGCCGGTCTCGGCACCGACGGCGGCCGGTGGATGCACACCCCCGATCTCGGCGTGTTCTTCGCCCAGACCGACACCGTCGGCAACATGGTCGTGCCGGAGGACCGCATCCGCTACGCCATGGAGCTCGCGGGCGGCAACGCGCACGAACTGCAGCGCGAGCTGCGTCTCGCCCTCGGCCAGGCCTGGGACGAGGAGCTCGAGCCGTTCCGGCACGCGCACGACGACACGTCGGTCATCTGGCTGCACAAGGTCGGCTGACAGGATCCCGCGGCGGGCCCGGCGAACGCCGCCCGCCCGCGGTGAAACGGGAAAGGCCCCGGTCCAGTGGACCGGGGCCTTCTCACGTGCGCTGGGATCAGACCGAGCGGAACGCGACGACGGCGTTGTGGCCGCCGAAGCCGAACGAGTTGCTGATCGCGAGCTGCGGGCCGTCGCCGAGCGGCTGGGCCGAGCCCGAGACCTTCAGCGGGATCGCCGGGTCCTGCTCGGTGAGGTTGATCGTCGGCGGGGCGACGCGGTCGCGCATCGCGAAGATCGTGAACACGGCCTCCAGTGCGCCGGTGCCGCCGAGGAGGTGACCGGTGGACGCCTTCGTGGCCGACACGGGGATGCTGTGCACCCGGTCGCCGAACACCTCGCGCAGCGCGACGTACTCGGCCGGGTCGCCCACGGGCGTGCTGGTCGCGTGCGCGTTGATGTGGGTGACCTCGTCGGGCGAGGCGCCGGCCTGCTCCAGGGCGAGCCGCACGGCACGGCTCGCGCCGCGGCCCTCGGGGTCGTTCGCGGTGATGTGGTACGAGTCCGCGGTGACGCCGCCGCCGACGACCTCCGCGTAGATGCGGGCGCCGCGGGCGAGCGCGTGCTCCTCGGTCTCGAGCACCAGGGCGCCGGCGCCCTCACCCATGACGAAGCCGTCGCGGTCGACGCTGTAGGGGCGGGAGGCGGTGGCGGGGGAGTCGTTGCGGCGCGAGAGCGCCTGCATCGACGAGAAGGAGGCGATCGTGATCGGGTGGATGGCGGACTCGCTGCCGCCGGCGATGACGATGTCGGCGAGGCCTGCCTGCAGGTGCTCGTACGCGTTCACGAGCGACTCGGTGCTGGAGGCGCAGGCGGAGGCGACCGTGCGGGCGAACGCGCGGGCCTCGAAGTGCATGGAGATCGCGGCCGACGCGGCGTTGGGCATCAGCATCGGCACGGTCATGGGGAGGACGCGGCGCGGTCCGCGCTCGCGCAGGGTGTCCCACGCGTCGAGCAGGGTCCACACGCCGCCGATGCCGGTGGCGTAGTCGACGCCGAGGCGCTCGGGGACGACCTCGGGCGAGCCCGCGTCGGCCCAGGCCTCCATCGCGGAGACGAGGGCGAGCTGGCTCGACGGGTCGAGGCGCTTGGCGACGGGGCGCTCGAGCACGGTGTCGGGGCGCACCTTGGCCTCGGCGGCGAAGGTGACGGGCAGCTCGTACTTTTCGACCCACTCGTGTTCGAGGGTGCGGGCTCCGGACTCACCGGCGAGCAGGCCCTGCCAGCTCTCCGGGGCGGTGCCACCGAGCGGGGAGGTAGCGCCCACGCCGGTGACGACGATCTTCTTGGTCATTACGACAACTCTCCGTTGTTCGGTAACGTCGGACTCGCGCGGGCGCACGAGAACTCGCGCGGGCGGCGGCCGGAGGGCGCGCCGCCCGCGCGGAGGACGATTCTTGCGGGGCCTAGGCGTCCTGCGCCTTGACGATGAACTCGACCGCGTCGCCGACCGTCTTGAGGTTCTTGACCTCCTCGTCGGGGATCTTGACGTCGAACTTGTCCTCGGCGTTGACCACGATGGTCATCATCGAGATGGAGTCGATGTCGAGGTCGTCCGTGAACGACTTGTCCAGCTCGACGGTGTCGGTCGCGATGCCGGTCTCGTCGTTGATGAGCTCGGCCAGGCCGGCAAGAACTTCTTCGGTGGACAATGCCATGGTGTTATCTCCTTGAGGGGTGTCGTTTTGACCGTTGATCAGTCTAGGGCAGGGCCTACGGCAGCACGACGACCTGCGCGCCGAAGACCAGACCGGCGCCGAAGCCGATCTGCAGCGCGAGGCCGCCGGACAGCTCCGGGTGCTCCTGGAGCAGCCGGTGCGTGGCGAGGGGGATGGAGGCGGCGGAGGTGTTGCCCGTCGTCTCGATGTCGCGGGCGATCGCGACGGTCTCGGGCAGCTTGAGCTGCTTGGCGAACTCGTCCACGATCCGCATGTTGGCCTGATGCGGGATGAACGCGGCGAGCTGGTCGGGGGTCACGCCGGCGGCGTCGAGCGCCTCCTTGGCGACCTTGGCCATCTCCCACACGGCCCAGCGGAAGACCGTCTGGCCCTCCTGGCGCAGGGTCGGCCACGGCTTCTCGCCGTCGCGGAACTCGGTGAGCGTGTTGTCCATCCCGACCGCGTCGGCCTTGGACCCGTCCGAGCCCCAGATCGTCTTGGAGATGCCGGGGTACTCGCTCGGGCCCACCACGACCGCGCCAGCGCCGTCGCCCAGCAGGAACGAGATGGTGCGGTCGGTCGGGTCGACGACGTCGGAGAGCTTCTCGGCTCCCACGACGAGCGCGTAGTGCGCGACACCGGTGCGGATGAGGGCGTCGGCCTGGGCGATGCCGTAGGCGTAGCCGGCGCAGGCGGCGTTCATGTCGTACGCGGCGGCGGGGTTGGCGCCGACGCGGTCGGCCAGCACGGCGGCCAGCGAGGGTGTCTGGCGCGGGTTGGAGATCGTGGCGACGATGACCGCGTCGATCAGCTTCGGGTCGACGCCCGACTTCGCGATGGCCTCCTTCGACGCCTCGGTCGCGAGGTCGACCGCGCCGATGTCGTGGCTGGCACGGGTGCGGGTGATGATGCCGGTGCGCTGGCGGATCCACTCGTCGGACGAGTTGATCGGGCCGACGAGGTCGTCGTTGGGCACCACACGGTCACCGCGGGCCGCGCCGATGGAGAGGATGCGGGTGTACTGCGGGCCGTGGGACTGCTGCAGGGTGGGGTGGGTCATCCGGGTCCTCCTAGGCGGCCTGGTCGATGAGGTCGAACGCGGCGGGCAGGTCGTCGGGCGTCTTGATGGCGACGCTCGGCACACCCTTGAGGCCGCGCTTCGCGAGCCCGACGAGGGCGCCGGCCGGGGCGACCTCGATGATGCCGGTCACGCCCGCCTCCTGGAACGACTGCATGGTGAGGTCCCAGCGGACGGGCGAGGAGACCTGGCCCACCAGCAGGCGGAGGAACTCGGCGCCGTCGGTGACGCGGGAGCCGTCCTTGTTCGTCCAGAGCGGCAGCGTCGGGTCCTGCGTGGACAGGGTGGCGGCGAACTGCTCCAGCACGGGCGCGGCCGGAGCCATGTACCGCGTGTGGAACGCACCGGCGACCTGGAGCGGGATGACGCGGGCACGGGCCGGCGGGTTCTCGCTCAGGGCCGCGAGCGCGTCGAGGGCGCCCGCGACGACGATCTGGCCGCCGCCGTTGTAGTTGGCGGGGGAGAGTCCGAGGGTCTCGAGCTGCGCGAGCAGCTCCGCCTCGTCGGCGCCGATCACGGCGCTCATCCCGGTCGGGGTCTCGGCGGCGGCGCGGGCCATGGCGGCCCCGCGCTCACGGACGAACGCCACGGCGTCCGTCTCGCTCAGGACGTCCGCGCCGGCGGCGGCCGTCAGCTCGCCGACCGAGTGCCCGGCGATGCCGCCGACCTTCTCGCGGCGGCCGTCAGCCAGGAGCGCCGACAGCGTCAGCAGGCCGGCCGAGACGATGAGCGGCTGCGCCACCGCGGTGTCGCGGATGGTGTCCGCGTCGCTCACCGTGCCGTGCGCGACGAGGTCGATGCCGACGGCGTCGGAGATGCCGGTCAGCTGGTCGCGGAAGGCCGTCTCCGTCAACCAGGGGTCGAGGAAGCCGGGGGTCTGGGAGCCCTGGCCCGGGCACACGATCACAATCACTTGACTAAGTCTGCCAATCTTCCGCCGTGCGGATGTGTCGAATGGATACGAAGTATCGAGAGAAGCTCTGTGGAAGTCTACAAAGACTCAGGTGCGGCGCGATGCTTCCGGCTCGTTGATCGAGCCGACGATGAGCGCGGCCTGCAGGATGAGCGCCTCGCGGGCTCCCGTCGCATCCCAGCCGATGACGTCCGAGACGCGCTTCAGGCGGTAGCGGACGGTGTTCGGGTGGACGAACAGCTCGCGGGCCGTCGCCTCCAGGGAGCGGCCGTTGTCGAGGTAGCACCACAGGGTGGTGAGGAGCTCCGTCGAGTGGGCCTGCAGCGGGCGGTAGATGCGGCTGATCAGGGTCGCGCGCGCCAGCCCGTCGCCCGCCAGCGCACGCTCCGGGAGGAGGTCGTCGGCGTGCACGGGGCGTGGGCAGTTGCGCCACGCCTTCGCCACGGCGAACCCGGCCAGGGCGGCCTTCGCGCTCTTGGAGGCGTCCACCAGGCTCGCCACCTCGTGACCGAGCACCAGATGACCGGCGCCGAACTCGGGCTCCAGCTGCTGGGCGATCTCGAGGAAGCTGACGGCCGGCGTCGCGCCGATCGCGTCCTCTGGCACGCTGTCGCTCGGCCAGGCGCGGCCGATCACGAGCACGAGCCGGTTGCCCTGCACGCCGATGAGCACGTCCGCCGACATGTGCCGCGCGGTGCGCCGCAGCTGGTCGACGTCGAGCATGCGCGGCGCGGTTCCGACCAGTACGCTGACCTCGCCGTGCCCGTGCCAGCCGAGCGCGGCGATCCGGCTCGGCAGCTCGTCGTCGTACTCGCCGGTGAGGATGCTGTCGACCACGAGGGCCTCCAGGCGCGCGTCCCACAGGCCGCGGGCCTCGGCGGCGCGGGCGTAGACATCGGCCGCGGCGAACGCGATCTCGCGCGAGTAGAGCAGGATCGCCTCCCGCAGCGCCTCGCCGCCGCCGACCTTCACGCGCTCCTCGACCACCTCCACGGTGATCTTGATGAGCTGAAGGGTCTGCTGGAGGCTGACGCTCCGGAGCAGCTCACGAGGAGCCGCCCCGAAGACGTCGGCCGCGATCCAGGGCGTCGAGCGCGGGTCGTCGAACCACGAGATGAACGACGAGATGCCCGCCTGCGCGACCAGCCCGACCGCACTGCGGCGGCCGGGCGGCATGTCGCGATACCAGGGGAGCGTGTCCTCGAGCCGCTTGAGCGTGGTCGTGGCGAGCTCGCCCGAGATCTTGCGCAGCCACGCAAGGGTCTCGGCCTTGGTCCTCTCGACTGAACTCGGCACGGGAGTCGTCAGGACTCGCCGCCCGCGGAGCCGGTGGTGCCGGCGTTCACGTCGTGCAGCAGGTACTTCTCGATCGCCCACGCCGGCGCGTTCGGGTCCACCTGGCCCCGGGCTGCGAGCAGCTCGAGGGTGCGGACGACGAGCGACGGGCCGTCGATCTTGAAGAACCGGCGGGCGGCCGCGCGGGTGTCCGAGAAGCCGAAGCCGTCGGCGCCGAGCGTGGCGTACTCGCCGGGCACGAACTGACGGATCTGGTCCGGCACCGCGTGCATGTAGTCGGTGACCGCGACGAACGGGCCGTCGGAGCCCTCGAGCTTGCGGGTGACGTACGGCACCTGCTTCTCCTGCTGCGGGTAGAGGAAGTTGTGCTCCTCCGCCGCCAGGCCGTCGCGGCGCAGCTCGCCCCACGAGGTGACGCTCCACACGTCGGCCGAGACGCCCCAGTCCTGCGCGAGCAAGTGCTGGGCCTCGAGCGCCCACGGCACCGAGACGCCGGAGGCGAGCAGCTGGGCCTTGGGCCCGGCCACGTCGGACGCACTGAGCTTGTGGATGCCGCGGACGATGCCGTCCACATCCACGCCCTCGGGCTCGGCCGGCTGCACGATCGGCTCGTTGTAGACCGTCAGGTAGTACATGACGTTCGGGTCCGGGTGGTTGCCGCCGTACATGCGCTCGAGGCCGGCGCGCACGATGTGCCCGATCTCGTAGCCGTAGGCCGGGTCGTACGACAGGACCGCGGGGTTCGTCGACGAGAGCAGCAGCGAGTGGCCGTCGGCGTGCTGCAGACCCTCACCCGTGAGGGTGGTGCGGCCGGCGGTGGCGCCGATCATGAAACCGCGCGCCATCTGGTCGCCTGCGGCCCAGATCGCGTCGCCGGTGCGCTGGAACCCGAACATCGAGTAGAAGACGTAGACCGGGATGAGCGGCTCGCCCTGCGTCGCGTACGAGGTGCCGACGTTGGTGAACGCCGCGAGGGCGCCCGCCTCGTTGATGCCGACGTGGATGATCTGTCCCTGCGGGCTCTCCTTGTAGGCCAGGAGCAGCTCGCGGTCGACCGACGTGTAGTGCTGGCCGTTCGGGTTGTAGATCTTCGCGTTCGGGAAGAACGCGTCCATGCCGAAGGTGCGCGCCTCGTCCGGGATGATCGGGACGATGCGGTGACCGAAGTCCTTCGCGCGCAGCAGGTCCTTGAGCAGGCGGACGAACGCCATGGTGGTGGCGATCTCCTGCGTGCCGGAGCCCTTCTTGGCGATCGCGTAGGCGGAGTCGTCCGGGAGGTTGAGCTGCGTGTACTTGGCGCGGCGCTCCGGCAGGTACCCGCCGAGCGCGCGACGGCGGTCGTGCAGGTATTGGATGGCCTCGTCCTGCGGTCCCGGGTTGTAGTACGGGGGCAGGTACGGGTTCTCCTCGAGCTGCGCGTCCGTCACCGGGATGCGCATCGCGTCGCGGAACGTCTTGAGGTTGTCCAGCGTCATCTTCTTCATCTGGTGGGTCGCGTTGCGGCCCTCGAAGCTCGGACCGAGGCCGTAGCCCTTGATGGTCTTCGCGATGATGACGGTGGGCTGGCCCTTGTGCTCCACGGCCGCCTTGAACGCCGCGTAGACCTTGCGGTAGTCGTGGCCGCCGCGCTTGAGGCCCCACACCTGGTCGTCGGTGTAGTCCTCGACGAGCTTGAGGGTGCGCGGGTCGCGACCGAAGAAGTTCTCGCGCACGTAGGCGCCGTTCTCGGTCTTGTAGGTCTGGTAGTCGCCGTCCGGCGTCTGGTTCATCAGGTTGACGAGCGCGCCGTCGGCGTCGCGGGCGAGCAGGTCGTCCCACTCGCGGCCCCAGATGACCTTGATGACGTTCCAGCCGGCACCGCGGAAATAGCTCTCGAGCTCCTGGATGATCTTGCCGTTGCCCCGCACCGGGCCGTCGAGGCGCTGGAGGTTGGCGTTGATGACGAAGGTCAGGTTGTCGAGCTTCTCGTTCGCCGCGACCTGCAGCTGACCGCGCGACTCGACCTCGTCCATCTCGCCGTCGCCGAGGAACGCCCAGACGTGCTGGTCGGAGGCGTCCTTGATGCCGCGGTTGGTGACGTACTTGTTGAGCTGCGCCTGGTAGATGGCGTTGATCGGGCCGAGACCCATCGACACCGTCGGGAACTGCCAGAACTCCGGCATGAGCCGCGGGTGCGGGTACGACGACAGACCGCCTCCGGCGTGCGACTTCTCCTGGCGGAAGCCGTCGAGCTGGTCGGCGCTGAGCCGGCCCTCGAGGAACGCGCGGGCGTAGGTGCCAGGGGAGGCGTGGCCCTGGATGAAGATCTGGTCTCCGCCGCCGGGGTGGTCCTGGCCGCGGAAGAAGTGGTTGAACCCGACCTCGTAGAGGGCCGCGCTCGACGCGTACGTCGAGATGTGGCCGCCGACGGCGATGCCGGGGCGCTGCGCGCGGTGCACGAGGATGGCCGCGTTCCAGCGGATCCACGCACGGTAGCGGCGCTCGATCTCCTCGTCGCCGGGGAACTCCGGCTCGTTCTCGGGAGAGATGGTGTTGATGTAATCCGTGGTCGGGACCATCGGAACACCGAGGTGCAGTTCTTTGGAGCGCTTGAGCAGGCTCAGCATGATTTCACGAGCACGCTCGTGGCCGTGAGCCGCAACCAGTGCGTCGAGGGATTCCTGCCATTCGGCGGTCTCCTCCGGGTCCGAGTCGATGTTGTTCACCGAGTACGGGTCCTGGTCGTTTACAGTCACCCTCGACCTCTTTCTTGTGTCGGATGGATCGTGGACGGCTCGCACCGCTGTCGGTTCACGACAAACGAGCGGGCACCATCGTTCAGCCTAGCCTCACTCCGACCCTCCCCGTGACCGCGTCCTTGGCACTCGCAGCGGACGGGTCTAGGCTGTCTCCTCGTGCGCCGGCGCGAGGCCCTGCTCCTGCGAGGGCGACGCAGGCGATGAAAGGACGACACACACCTCATGGCTCTGGAGAACGACACCCAGGCTCCCGACTTCGAGCTCCTCAACCAGCACGGCCAGACCGTGCGGCTCTCCGACTTCCGCGGCCGCAAGGCGGTCGCCCTGGTCTTCTTCCCGCTCGCGTTCTCCGGCACCTGCACCGGCGAGCTCTGCGCCCTGCGCGACAACCTGGCGCTCTTCGACGACCACCGCGTCGAGCTGCTCGGCATCTCCGTCGACTCCAAGTTCACGCTGCGCGCGTGGGCCGAGCAGGAGGGCTACGACTTCAGCCTCCTGGCCGACTTCTGGCCGCACGGCGAGATCGCCAAGGAGTACGGTGTCTTCCTCGCCGAGAAGGGCTTCGCCAACCGCGCGACCTTCCTCATCGACGAGTCGGGCATCATCCGCGCCTCCTTCATCACCGCCCCCGGCGAGGCCCGCTCCATCGAGGCCTACCGCGCCGCACTGGAGCTGCTGCCCGTCCACGTCGGCTGACGCCGCCGCCGGCCGCCTCCCGCTAGGCTGGACCGGCACCAGGGCCTTTAGCTCAGCTGGTAGAGCGCCACGTTTACACCGTGGATGTCGTCGGTTCGATCCCGGCAGGGCCCACCATCGTCGCGGAGTCGTCGGTTCGATGCAGCGCCGCGAGGCAGGGCCCACCTCACCTCACCTCTCCCGCCGCCCACATTCGTGCCGAATGTCGGGAATGGGGCGCGCTTTCCCGACATTCGGCACGAATGTCAGGCCATTCGGCCGTCCGCGTTCAGCTCGATCGTCGCGTCGATGCCGATCCGCGCGAGGAAGGACTCGTCGTGGCTGATGACCAGGAGAGCTCCCCGGTAGGCGTCGAGCGCCTCCGCGAGCTGTTCGACGCTCGCGATGTCGAGGTTGTTCGTCGGCTCGTCGAGAACGAGGAATTGGGCGGGCGGATCGGCCAGCAGCACCCGGGCGAGTGCGACCCGGAAACGTTCGCCGCCCGAGAGCGTCCGCACCGCGCGGTCCGGGGTGCCCCCGCGCAGCAGCAGGCGCGCCAGCTGGTTGCGGATGTCGCCGGTGGTCGATCGCGGTGCGACGACGCGCACGTTCTCGATGGCGCTCAGGTCGTCGTCCACGCTGTCGAGCCGTTGGGGAAGATATCCCACGCGGCTCGTGAGGAGCTCCGCCTCCACACGCGCTGGCCGTGAGGCGTCGCAGCCCAGTAGTCGCTCGACCAGCGTCGTCTTGCCCGAGCCGTTCGGCCCCACGAGCGCCACGCGTTCGGGCCCCTGGATCACGACACTCCGGTCGGCGTCCCGGAACTCGGCGATGCGACGGCCGCGCGGCACGTCCGGGTCGGGAAGGACGAGGTGGATGTGCTCGTCCTCGCGGACCCGGGCGTCCGCCGCGTCCACGGCCGCCTGAGCGCTCCGCACCTTGTCGTCGTGCGTGCCGCGGAGTGCTCCGGCGGAGGCTTGCGCCTTGCTCGCACGTGCGCCCGCCAGGATCTTCGGAATGCCCCCGTCGCGCTGGGTCTTGGCGCCGGTACGTTCCCTGCGGGCGAGCTTCACCTCGGCCTCGGCTCGCTGCCGCTTCTCGACCTTCAGCGCCTGCTGCGCCGAGCGTGCGGCCTGCTGGGCGGCGGCCTGCTCACCGTCCTGGTGCGCCTTCCATGCGCTGTACGGGCCGCCGAACGACTCCAGGCGCCCGCCGTGGAGCTCGGCGGTGGTCTCCATCCGCTCGAGCAGCTCGAGGTCGTGGCTCACGACGACCACTGTGCCCGGCCACTCGTCCAGGAGCTCGCCGAGCAGCGCACGGGTGGGGCGATCGAGATTGTTGGTGGGCTCGTCGAGGAGGGTGACCGGAGTGCGCGCGAGACGGAGGCCGGTCAGGGCGATCAGCATCGCCTGTCCTCCGGAGACCTCCGCGACACGGCGGTCCAGGTCGTCTGCGGAGAAGCCGATGCGGTGCAGGGCTTCGTCGGCGCGGGCCTCGATGTCCCAGTCGTCGCCGATCGCGTCGAAGTGACGCGGGTCGGGATCGCCGCCCTCGATGGCGGCGATGGCTGCGAGGACGCGGTCGATGCCCAGTAGCTCGGCGACGGTCGTGCGGCGGCTCAGGGTGAGTGTCTGCGGGAGGTAGCCGACGTCGCCGACGGTGTCGATCCGGCCCGCGGTAGGGGTGAGCGACCCCGCGATCAAGCGGAGCAGCGTGGACTTCCCGGCGCCGTTGCGTCCGACCAATCCGGTGCGGCCGGGCGTGAAGGTGCAGCTGACGCCCGAGAGCGCGGCAGCGCCGTCGGGCCAGTCGAAAGCGACGTCGTGAAGGGTGATGGACGGTTTCGTGGACATGGAGCAATCTCTCTGCGCTGCCCGCGGGCGTGCGGCGGGCGAAGGATCGAGTCGGGATGGTGCAGGGCGCCACGAAAGGCGGCGCGCACGGCACGCGAACGCGGCACGGCGGGGCGCACGACGACGGATGGTCGACGCCTGGACAGGCGGACTCGATCCGTGCGTGCGGGCCCGGAGTGGGGACGGTCACCGGGGCGGGAGCAGCCCTCCCGCGCGGAGAAAGCCACCGGCGTGCCGGTGGCTAGATTCTGTCGACCTCGATCTCCATGCGTCCAGCCTAACAGCCGGCCGTCGCTAGACTCGCGGCATGCCCGAGGGAGCGTATCGCTGGTTCGTCTACGCCGAGCTCGCCCTCGCCGCCGTCACGTTCGTGGCGCTCTGCTTCATCGTCGCGCCGTACGGCGGGCGGCACGGCCGCACCGGATGGGGGCCGACCGTGCCGGCGCGGGTCGGCTGGGTGGTCATGGAGGCGCCAGCGTCGATCCTGTTCCTCGGCTTCTACCTGCTGGGGGAGCATCGCGGCGAGCTCGTGCCGTTGCTCTTCCTGCTGCTCTGGCAGGCGCACTACGTGCAGCGGGCGTTCGTCTACCCGCTGCTGATGCGGTCGGGATCGCGGATGCCGGTGGCGGTGATGCTGCTCGCGATCCTGTTCAACCTGCTCAACGCGTGGGTCAACGCGCGCTGGATCTCGGAGTACGGGTCCTATCCCGTCGCGTGGCTCGCGGATCCGCGGTTCTGGATCGGCGTGGTGCTGTTCGCGGTCGGCTACCTGCTGAACGTGTCCTCCGACCGGATCCTGCGGAGGCTGCGCGGCGACGGGACGACCGGCTACCGCATCCCGCACGGCGGCGGCTTCCGCCTCGTGTCGAGCCCGAACTACCTGGGCGAGATCGTGGAGTGGACGGGCTGGGCGATCGCCACGTGGTCGCTGGCGGGGGCCTCCTTCGCCCTCTACACGATCGCGAACCTGGCGCCACGGGCGATGGCGAACCACCGCTGGTACCGCGACACCTTCCCGGACTATCCGGCCGACCGCCGCGCTCTGCTGCCGTACGTGCTCTGACGGGACCGGATGACGGTGGCCGCCCGTAGGGTGGCCGCGTGCCGGAGAACGTCGAGCAGTGGTGGGCGCGCCGCCAGTGGTCCAAGGGGACCGCCGTGCCCTACGCCGTCGGCGCGTACCGGCCCGACTGGGAGCGCTACCCGACCCTCGTGCGGCAATACCATCCCGATCTCAACCACGGCATCGTGCTGACCCAGGTGCCGCCCGCGGCCGACGTCTACCTGCTGTGGGAGTGCGACTCCGGGCACCGGTTCATCGCGACGCCGGCGGAGCAGCGGGCACGTCCGGGCGGCACCCGGCGCCGCTCGGCGTGGTGCCCGTTCTGCTCGGAGGCCGCCGCTCCCCGGCGGGTGCGGCCGGCCGCCGACCCGGAGGCGCGCCCCCACCTCTGCGGGCACCCGCGGGATCCGCGCCGGCTCGAGCACGATCCGGACGACGACCGCTGCTGGCTCTGCCGCCGGCTCGACCGCACGAGCATGACCCGCGAGCAGCTCGTCGCCCTCGCCGCCCCTGGTTCGCGCGTCGCGGTGTCGAACGAGAACAGCTCGGCGGCCACGCACTCGTGGCAGTGCGCCGACGGGCATCCCGCGTTCCGCGCGAGCATCGAGCGCATCATCGACGGCCGCCGCTGCCCGGTGTGCCGGCACGCCAAGGAGGGCGCGGGGCAGCTGCCGGTGGGCACCGCCTTCCACAGCAGGTTCGCGCCGACCCCGGCCTCCGCCGCCGAGCCCGAACTGAAGCAGCGTCTCGCCGAGCGCCTCGACGTGGATCTGAGCCGCAACGCGGTGCGGGTCGCGCGTCCCTTCCACTCGCACCTGGAGGTCTGGCCCGACATCCTCATCCCGGAGCTGCAGGTGGCGATCGAGTACGACACGACCGGCCGGCACGGGCTGGAGCACGTCGGCCCGCGGGAGGCGTCCGACCGCACGAAGGACCGCCTGCTCCGCGCGGCTGGGTGGGAGGTCGTGCGCGTGCGCTGCGGCAAGCTGCAGCCGCTCGGCCCGTACGACATCGTCGCCGGCGGCGTGTCGGCGAAGGTCGTCGACCGCATCCTGGACCGGCTCGGCGAGATCCGCGGCGAGCTGCTCGTCGCCGCCTACCGACGCTGAAACTCCGCCCTCGTGCACGGGCGCGCCGCTGGCTACCCTGGGAGGCGAACCGGACGGACGAAGGAGATCCCGATGTCATCGACGCTCAACCCCTACCTCAACTTCCGCGGCCAGGCCCGGGAGGCGATGGACTTCTACGCCTCGGTGTTCGGCGGCGAGGTCACCCGCAGCACGTTCGCCGAGTTCCAGGTCAGCCAGGAGCCCTCCGAAGCCGAGTGGATCATGCACTCGCAGATCACGACGCCGGCCGGCTTCACCCTGATGGCCGCCGACGTGCCCGCGCACATGGACCTCAAGCCGGGCTCCACCATCTCGATCTCGCTCAGCGGCGACGACGAGGCGGAGCTGACCGGCTACTACGAGAAGCTGGTCGACGGCGGCACCGTGCTCGAGCCGCTCTCCAAGGCGCCCTGGGGCGACAGCTTCGGGATGGCGATCGACAAGTTCGGCACGCAGTGGCTCGTGAACATCGCGGGAGCAGCGGCCGCGCAGAGCTGAGCGACGGCCGCATCGTGACCTCCGCCTCCGCAGCGGGACCGGTCGTCGTGGGTGTGCTCTCCGGGCAGCATCGCGTCGTCGTCCGCGAGGCGGCCGCCCTGGCGGCCGGGTTGGGGCGCGCGCTGCTGTGCGCGACGGTCGCCGCCGACAGCTATCTCGAGGAGTGGGACCCGGCCGACGGCCGCGACCAGGGCTCCCTGCATCCGGCCGGGATGGATTCCGACGATCACGCGATCGCACTGGCGCTGGCCGGGTCGATCCGCGACACGCTCGGCGAGGGCGCGCCCGAGTGGAGCCTCCGGGTGCTCGCCGGGGATCCCCGGCACGCTCTCGCGCGACTGGCGACCGAGGTGGATGCGCGACTCATCGTGGTGGGAGCGCACCCACATGGCTTCGGTCACGCCGTCGAGGGGCTGCTGTCGGGGTCCGTGGCGACCCGGCTGGCGCACGACCAGCAGCGACCCGTCGTCGTCATCCCCGTGCCGACGGGCGCCGCCGTCGACCTCCTCGACTGACACCGGACTCCCGCCGCAACCGACGCCGGGCATTCCCGCGGGCACCGGGCCGGGACTATGGTCGAGCCGACCCGACCGGGAGGTGGTCGTCATGTGCCGTTGGCTCGCATACTCCGGAGAACCGCTCAAGCCCTCCGTGCTCATCCTGGACGCGCAGCATTCGCTGGTCGCCCAGTCCCTCAACTCGCCGCTCGGCGCGGAGACCGTGAACGGCGACGGGTTCGGCTTCGGCTGGTATCCCGAGGGCTCGGTCGCCGGCAGCATGCCGGCCCTGTTCCACAGCATCGAACCCGCCTGGCACGACGAGAACCTGCGGGAGCTGACCGACTCGATCGCCAGCCCGATCTTCTTCGGGCACGTGCGCGCCGCGGCGGGGCCGCCCATCCAGCGCACCAACTGCCACCCGTTCCGGCACGGCAACTGGATGTTCATGCACAACGGGTTCCTGGGCGGCTTCGAGGCGATGAAGCGCGACCTGACCTTCGCGGTCGACGCGTCGCTCTACCCGGAGATCCGGGGGACCACCGATTCCGAGGTGCTGTTCTACCTCGCCCTCACCTTCGGCTTGCAGGACGACCCGGTCGGTGGGATGGCGCGCGCCGTGCGCCACATCGAGAAGGTCGGGGAGGAGAAAGGGATCGCGTTCCCGATGCAGGGGACGATCGCCCTCTCCGACGGAGCCACCCTCTGGGCCTTCCGCTACTCGACGGCGCACCGCACCCGCACGCTGTTCCACTCGGCCGCCATCCCGGAGCTGCGCCAGATGTACCCGGACGCCGATCAGCTGAACCTGTTCGGCGACCACGCGAAGGTCATCGTCTCGGAGCCGCTGAACGACCTCCCTGGCGCGTTCGTGGAGGTGCCGGAGTCGACCGTCGCGATACTGGACGACTCCGGCTACCGTCACGAGCACTTCCTCGACGACGGCGAGTGAGCGCGGCGGCCGCGGCTCAGCCGTCGCCGAGCACGCGCCGCACGAACGCGTCGACCCGCTCGCGGAGGGTGTCGATGCGCTGCCGGCGCGCCGCCTCCACGTCGAAGCCGATGTAGGCGGTGGCCGGGCGCTTGCGCGCGTTCACCGAGCACTCGAACGCCGAGCAGACGAGGGTGCCGACGGTGTTGCCGTCGCGCCCCGCCTTGCCGGCGCGCTTCGCGATGAAGAAGACGACCTCGTTGGGGAGGTGGACGTCTTCGCACCACGAGCACTGCGGCCGCGAGCGGACGGAGCCCTCGGCGCGGCGCAGCAGCAGGCCCACGGGTTCGCCGTCGATCTCGGCGACGACGTAGCCGACGTTCGGGAGCTTGCGATCGCGCCAGCCCAGGAAGTCGATGTCGTTCCAGGCGACCGCGTCGAGGTCGGGGAGGGCGAGCTCTTTGCGCTCGCGGACGGAGGCGTTGACGAAGGACGCGCGGATGCGCGCATCGGAAAGGGGAAGCATGGGTAGGCCTAACGTGTCGAGAATTCTGTCCTGAAAACGGGCGCGCACGATGGCGCACCCGGGGTCACCGAGTGGGGGACAGGGTTATCTCACGCCGGCGCTGAGGGCGCCGACGACCTCCAGACGCCCGATGGGCCGAAGGGGAGGAGTGGAAGACACGAGCCCGAGTCTACGCCCCGAGGCTGGCCGGTGTCGGCGGAGGGGAGGAGGATCGGTGCGATCGACCAGAACGATCTCCAGAAGGGACCACCAGGATGTCCACGCTCCCCACCCCCGTCGACCCGCCCGCGCTCGTGCACAGCCCCGCCTTCGCCCAGGGGATGATCGCCCCCGCCGGCCCGACGCTCTACGTCGGCGGCCAGAACGGCATCGACGGCGACGGTGTGCTCCGCGACGGCCTCGGCCCGCAGACCGAGCAGGCGCTCCGCAACGTGCTCGCGGTGCTCGACGCCGCGGGTTCCGGCCCGGAGTGCGTCGTGAAGCTCACCATCCACCTCGACCCGTCGATCGACCCGACCGACGCCTACGCGGCCACCCGGACGGTGTGGGGCGACCATCGCACCGCCGTGACCGTTCTCGCGGTCGCGCCCGCGAATCCCGGCGCCCTGGTCGAGATCGAGGCGGTGGCCGTGCTGCGCTCCTGAGGAGCGCTCGGCCGCGGTCTACGCCTGGGCGATCGGTGCGGGCGCGGTGACGCGCCCCGGGCGGCACAGCAGGAGCGCACCGACCGCGCCGACGAGCCCGAACACCGCGAGGGCGGCATTCAAGCCGAAGCACATGATGAGGAACGGCGGGGCGGCGGCCAGCAGCACTGCGAGCTGGACGCGCCAGGCGGCGGGGCGCCGGGTCCGCACCGGATCCGCTGCCGGTGCGCGTTCGAACCGCACGAGCACCAGCGAAAGCACCGCGACGAGGACGAGGGCGGCGGCGAGGACCAGCGGCCGCGTCGCCCACCAGGCGGCGCTCCCGGGTGCGGGCAGGGGCAACGGCAGCAGCAGGCAGATGCCCGTCACCGCGATGATGCAGGTGAGGTGCCAGAGGTAGACCGTCATCAGACGGCTGCCGACCGCGAACGTCAGGGCCTGCGCCGCGCGCGTGCGCATCAGGGCGGTGAGTGCCGGATGCAGCAGCGCGAGCACGCACAGCTGCGCGATCCCGAGCAGGCCGAGCGCGAACAGCGGCGGGTACTGGTTGGTCAGCATGTCGGGGGAGTAGAGGCCGGCGGCGACGCCCGCGCCGAGCAGTGCGAGGGAGGCGGCGGCGACGCCGGCGAGCACGCCACGGGAGGCACGCAGCACCACGCCGTCGGCGTACAGGAAGCCGAGCTGCTGGACGAAGAACCACACGAAGAGCACGTTGACCAGGCCGACGGCCTCGACGCCGGTCGCGACGCGCACCGCGTCGACGAGCAGGGCGCTGGCGGCGAGGGCCACCAGCGCCCGCACCGGTGCCCGCTCGTGCAGCCGCGCCATCAGCGGCACGCACCACTGGCAGAGCAGGTACGCCGCGAGGAACCAGAGCGGCGTGCCGACCCCTTGAGCGACGCCGGCGACCAGCGACGCGGGCGCCCCGGCGACCAGGGCGCCGATGATGACGACCGAGAAGAACGCGAAGACCGGGACCGTCGGGCGCATCAGGCGGACGACGCGCGTGCGCACGTAGTCCGCCCCGGTGGCGCCCCGGCGCTGGGACGACCGCCACGCGGTCAACGACGCGAAGCCGCCGAGCACGAAGAACAGCGGCATCACCTGGCCGAACCACGTGGCGAGCGGGAACCAGCTCTGCTCGGTCACGGGCTTGCTGATCGTCAGCGCGCCCGAGGCGTCCACGCCGACGCCCACCATGAGCAGGTGCGCCACGACCACCATCAGCACGCAGAAGACACGCACTCCGTCGACGGCGAGATCGCGGCCGGAGAGGTCGGGGGCGGGCCGGTCGGGGGCGGCGGGACGGGAACGGCGGGAACGGATCGATGCTGCTGTTCTGATCACGGCGGCCTCCAGGTTCAGGGTCGTTCGCGTCAGCCTATGAGGCGGCCGGGAGCCCCAGGCACCGTGCTGTCACGGAACCGTGAACCGCGTTGCCCGCAGTGCGCGCCGCCTGTTCGGCGTAAGGTCGGCGGGTGGACGAAGACGACAGCAGAGCGCGCGACGTCGCGCCGGAGCACCGCTGGCCCGCCGTGATCGCGACGCTGCTCGCGCTGGCCTCCTACGCCTTCCTGCCGAGCGTGGTGCCCGCGCTCGAGCGGTACCTGGTCGTCGGCGTCTGCCTCCTGATGCTGGTGGCGCTGGTCGTCTACAACCCGCACCGGCTGTCCCGCGAGTCGCGGTGGTCGCGCTGGCTGGAGTTCGCGCTGGCCTTGCTCATCCTGGTCGCCAACCAGGTCGCGTTCGTCGAGACGGTCATCCGCCTCCTGAACAAGAGCGGCAACGGCTCGGAGATCCTGCTCGCCTCGGTGCAGGTCTGGGTGACGAACGTCATCGCCTTCGCGCTCGTCTTCTGGGTCATGGACCGCGGCGGTCCGGTCTCCCGGGTGACCAGGGCGCGCCACGCGCTGCCGCTCGCCGACTTCCGCTTCCCGCAGGACGAGGACCGGGACACGGTGGAGGAGGTGTCGCGCGGGTCGAGCCAGGCTCTCGATTGGGTGCCCAACTACATCGACTACTTCTACAGCTCCCTGTCGAACTCGATGGCGTTCAGTGCCACGGACGCCATGCCGCTCTCGCACCGGGCGAAGCTGCTGATGGCGCTGGAGTCGTTCTCGGGTTTCGTGCTGCTGGCCCTCGTGATCGCGCGGGCCGTCTCGCTCATCGGCTGAACGGGTCGACGCGCGCGACCGCGGGGTTCAGTCGGCGAGGCCGTGCGCGACCATGCTCTCGCCGGCCGCCGTCACGGCCTCCTGCCAGGTGCGCGGGCGGAAGCCCAGGAGGCGGCGCGCCTTCTCGCTCGACACCTTCTTGCGGTAGCCCAGCTCGGCGGCCATCGGTCGCATCCCCGGGTTCGCCTCCGCCGCGGCGCGCACGGCCTCGGAGGGCAGAAGGCCCGTCGGCACCTTCGGGGCCCGGTCGCCGAGAGCGGCGCGGAGTTCGGCTCCGACCTCGGCGAGAGGGACCGCATCCTCCTGGCTGGTGAGGAGGAACCGCTCGCCCGGAGCGCCGTCCGCGGTCAGGGCGGAGATGTGCGCGGCGGCGACATCCCGCACATCCACGATCGGCACCGCGAAGTCCGGGTAGCCCGGCAGCTCGCCGGTCAGCACGCGGTGGACCAAGTGGTTGGCGCCCGAGATCCCGTCGCCGAGGAGCGGCCCCACGACCGCGACCGGCAGCATCGTGACGAGCTCGGTGCTCCCGCCCTCCGCGGCGATGAACTCCCACGCCGCGCGCTCGGCCAGGACCTTGCTGCGGCCGTAGGCGTCCATCCCCGGCCCGTCGAGCACCGACCAGTCGTCCTCGGTGAAGGCGCGGTCGAGCGGGGGATGGCCGAAGCCGACCGCGTGGAACGCGGAGGTGACGACGACGCGCGGCACGCCCGCGTCCCGGGCGGCGCGGAGCGCACGGAGGGTTCCCTCGCGTGCCGGCGCGATGACCTGCTCCTCGTCGTCGACGGGGCCGAGGTGCACGGGCGACGCGACATGGAGCACCCCGTCGACGCCGGTCATCGCGTCGGCCCATCCGGCGTCGTCGAGGAGGTCGGCCGCGACGAACTCGAGGGCATCGTCGCGGGTCAGCCCCGCCTCCCGGAGCACCCGCCTCACCTCGGGCTCGCGGTCGAGCGAGCGGAGCGTCGCACGCACGGCGGCGCCGCCGTCGAGGAGCTGCAGGATGATGTGGCCCGCGATGAAGCCGGAGCCGCCGGTGACGAGGACGCGCTGGGTCGACATGGGATGTCCCTTCGTGGGTGTGCTGACCCTCTGATCGTTCCCCGCGGCGCGTGCCCGATCCAGTGCTCCCGTGACACCGGTACCGGCAGGAACAGGCACGGCGACACGCGCGGTGGGTAGCGTGGGCGCATGGACGGCGAGCAGAACCTGTTGGGGGAGTTCCTCCGCGCCCGGCGCGAGCTCGTCTCGCCCGAGACGGTGGGCATCCCGGTGCACGGCACCCGGCGCGTGGCGGGGCTGCGGCGGGAGGAGGTCGCGATGCTCGCCGGCATCAGCGCCGAGTACTACCTGCGGCTCGAGCAGGGACGCGATCGCAACCCGTCCGGCCAGGTGCTCCGGTCGGTCGCGCGGGTGCTGCAGCTCGACGAGGAGGCGACGGCGCACCTCCTGGGTCTCGTCCGGGCCGACGAGCGGCCGCGGCGTCCGCGGCGGCCGCGCGCCGAGACGCTGCCGGCGAGCATCGCCGCCCTCGTGCCGCAGCTGCCGTTCCCCGCGTTCGTGGAGGGACGCTACCTCGACGTGCTGGCCGCGAACGAACTCGCCACGGCGCTCTCGCCGCGGCTCGTCGCGGGCCGTAACCGGATGCGCGACGTCTTCCTCGATCCCGCCGAGCAGGCGCTCTTCCCCGATTGGGAGGCGGCGTCGGCCGTGCTGATCGCCGGCTTCCGGCGATCGGTCGGAGCGGACGCGGACGACGCCCGCGTCATCGAGCTGGTCGGCGAGCTGTCGGTCGCGAGCCCGACCTTCCGCCGGCTGTGGAGCCGCCACGATGTGCGCGAACGGCAGGGCGGCGCGCTGACCTTCGACCATCCCGTCGTCGGCGCGCTGAGCGTGCACCGCGAGAAGCTGCAGGTCACCGGGACGGACGGTCTCGTCCTCGTGCTCTACCACCCGTCGACCGCGGAGGCGGGGGAGAAGCTCGCCCTGCTCGGGTCGTTGCAGGCGCCCGCGACCGCTCCCGCCGCGCGGGAGGACGCCGCGCGCTGATGGCCGCTCCCCCCCGACGGCTATCGTGAAGGGAAAGACGGCTGGGAGGCCTCATGCGGGAGATCGTCGATTTCGTGAACGTGTCCACCACGGGGCTGGAGTCCAGCCCGGTCGCGGAGGCGCTGGCGGGACTGCGCGCCAACGAGGCGCGCTACTACAAGAACAAGTACGACCACGACTTCGCGGTCGGCCCGGCCGACGAGGAGACGGAGGCCGTCGAGCGGCTCACGCGCGTGCTCGCCGAGGAGCGCGACATCCACATCGCCTCCCGTCCGCTGCAGGCGACGACCTTCGAGGTCGACGGGCTGCGGATGGACTACGTCTTCTACGAGTCCGGCCTCGCGATCAACGTCATGTACGCGCTCGACCCGGCGGGCAAGCGCGCGGTCGGGTTCAAGCTCTCGCAGGGCATGGAGGTGCCGGCCGAGCTCGCCGAGCGCTTCAAGTTCGCCCGCCAGAAGTCGAAGCTCGCCGGGGAGATCCGCGGCTCGTTCTTCGTCATCAAGGGCGAGTACTAGGACAGGGTGGTGGTGCAACGAGAGGCACGACGCTGAGCGACCTCTCCGGCGTCGACTGGCCTCCGGTACCCATCCGGACCGATCGACTTGTACTCAGGGCCTCGGAAGGGCAGGATCGCCCGACCTTCCTCGACCTTCTCAGTTCTGCCGATGTGTACGCGTTCCTGGGCGGAGCGCGCTCGCGCGACGAGCTCGATGCGGCGATGCCGATGCTTCCAGGAAGCCGGCCGGGCGCTTTCGTCGTGACGCTCGGGGCTGCCATGATCGGCATCGTCACGATCGACCGTCGCGAACAACCGCGTCCTGGCCACCTGACGGCGGGAGCGGAGGAGCCCGAGCTCGGCTACCTGTTCCTTCCAGAACTCTGGGGCCGAGGATATGCGACGGAGGCGTGTCGCGCGGTGCTCGACTGGACGGAGACGGCGCTCCCTGGAGAGCCCGTTGTCCTGTGCACGCAGAGCTCGAATGCGGCCTCTCTTCGCGTTGCGGCGAAGCTCGGCTTCACCGAGCGTGAACGCTTCGAGGAGTTCGGCGCTGAGCAGTGGTTCGGCGTCCGTGTGCCGGGCCGCACGCCTCGACCGCCGGGGGTCGCACCCGGACAGAGCGACCTCGTCGAGGCAGAGGGAGCCCCGTCACGGCCGCATCGTCAGGGCGATTGTACCGATTCACCCACCGGCGTCCACGGGGACAGCCGCGGCAGCCAGCACCGCACGCCGCTCCGGTAGCGGTCGAACGCGGGGCCGAAGCGCTGGGCGAGGTCGGCCTCCTCGAACGGGCGCACCAGGTGGTTCCAGACCAGGGAGCCGATGAGGGCGTAGAGGACGACCATCCACGACTGCAGGAGGAGGCCGACCGCGACGGCCTGCATGATGCCGGCCAGCGCCATCGGGTTGCGCACCCAGCGGTAGGGCCCGGCGACGACCAGGCGGTTGGGCATCGCCACCGGGAGGGGTGTGCCGCCGCCCCGCGTGGACATCGACACGGCCGACCAGATGCCGAGCGCACTGGCGAGGACGAGCACGACGGCGCCGAGCGCGGCCGCTTCGGGCGGGAAGGGGAGGCGGAAGCCCCAGCGGCTCTCCAGGAAGGCGATCGCGAGTGGGAGGACGGCGAGGAAGAAGCCCCAGAAGACGACGATCTGCGCGAACGTGGCCACGACATGCGCGGCGACGCCGCTCCGGTTCGACGCCGGCCGGAAGCGGAACGGACCCTGCACGATCCACTCCGCCGGGAGCCGGCCCAGGAGGAGCGCGCACAGGGCGAGGGCCGAGCAGCCGGCCGCCGCCAGCATGAGGAGGACGCCCCACCCCGCCAGCGTGCTGACGGTGGCGTAGACGCCGAGGGCGACGGTCACGACGGCCGTCCAGGCGGTGGCGACCACGGCCGCTGCCCGGCTGCCGAGTGCGGCGATCCCCGATGCGACGACGAACAGCGGGATGTCGGCGGCCGCGACCAGCACGGGGTCGAGCGCACCCAGCGTCGCCGCCCGCACGAGCGGCGACGAGAAGACGGCCACCCACCAGGCCGCCCCGGCCAGCGCCTGCAGCGCGAAGTACGCACGCCCCCAGCGGCGCGGCAGAACGAACGAGACCCCCATCGGTCACATTCTGGCAGGAGGTTCGACCGGCCGGCGGGAGGGACGCGGTGGTAGCGTCTGGCTATGCGCCGGTGGGGGAGTGCAGGGCTCGTGATCGCCGTCATGGTGGGTGGCACGGTTCTCGCCGGCTGCTCCACCGTCGGGACCTGCGGGGAGGCGATCACGCCCGGGGCGAGGGTCATCGTCTCGGTGAAACCGTGGGTGACCGAGCATCCCGAGACCAATGTGCGCGTCTGCGTCGGCAGTGAGTGCACCGTGGGGTTCAACGACGTGACCGTCTACGGGGCCATGCCGTCGACTCCCTTCGATCGTGGCAGCACCGTCGAGGTCGAGGCGGATGCGGTGAGCGGCTCGATCGTCGTCCGCTCGATGCGCACGACCGCCTCCGTCGTCCCGGAGGGCTGCGGGCAATGGGGCGCGCAGCTGACCCTCACCGCCGACGGGGACCTGCGGCAGTGAGGGTGCCCGGCGCTCAGGTCGTCCGCGTGCCGAGCAGGGTGCCCGACGCGAGCACGTGACCGGCGAGCGTTCCGGGTAGCTCGGCGGCCGAGGAGAGCGCGGTGAGGTCGATGCGGGTGTCGAGCGCGTACAGATGGAACCGGTAGCGGTGCGTCCCGTGACCGGGCAGCGGGCGCGGGCCGACGTATCTCCCGATGCCGAGGCGGAGGGGCAGGAAGCGGAAGCGCGGATCGTCGGCGCGGAGGGCGCCCTCCACGAGACCGCCGGTCGGCGGGAACGCGACGACCGTGTGGAGGCCGGGCACCGCGGCCGGGACGTCGAGGTCTTCGAACACGAGCAGAAGGTCGACGGTGCCGTCGGGCAGTGCGCTCCAGTCGAGCGCGGGGGAGGTGCTGGTGCCGATCAGTGCGCCGCAGTGCTTCGCCGGGATGACGCCGCCATCGGCGAACGCGTGCGACGTCAGGGTGATCCGCCCGCTCGTCCGCAGTTCGGGGGCGTTGGCGAGACTCAGCGCCTCGTCGGGGCGGCGCTTGCGCATCGCGCGGCCGAGGGGGACGAAGAGGGCTTCGACGGGATGCATGGTGTTCCTGTTCACGAGTCGGCGATGCGGAGGAGGAGGGGAGCGACGCGGGCGATGTCGGCCCGTTCCGCGGCGGTCAGCTGCGCGAGGCGACCGTCGAGCCAGTCCTCGCGGTGTCGGCGGGAGACGTCGGCGGCGATGCGGCCCGGCTCGGTCAGGGTGAAGATCACCTTGCGGCGGTCGTCCGTCGCCCGGGCTTTGGTGACGTGACCGAGCTCTTCGAGTCGCCGGACCGTCTGGCTCATCGAACCGAGGGTGACCCGCCCGGCCTCGGCGAGCTCGCTGAGGCTCATCGGCCCGCGCTTGCCGAGCACCACCAGCACCAGCAGTGCGGCCTCGGAGACCTCGCCCTCCGCGCGCTCCGAGCGGAAGCGGCTGTAGAGCCGGAAGACGGCGCGCCGCAGTTCGGCGCCGATGTCGTCGGCCTCTGCGGTCATCCCGTGCCTCCATGTGCTTAGTACACCTGAGCAATTACTTAGTACACCATAGCATTGTGGGAAGAGCTCGCCGGGCGCGCCGGATCCCGGCGGTAGCCTTGCTCTCATGTCGACCGAGGAGATCCCGCTCGCGGGAGGGAACGCCTCCCTCGGGGTCGTGCGCGTCGGCGCGACCGTGCGCAAGCCGTGGACGGCCGCCACTCCCGCGGTCATCGCGTTCACCGAGTGGGTGGGCGAGCGTGGAGTCGACGTCCCCCGCCCTCTCGGCCGCGACGACCGCGGACGGCAAGTCATCGAGTTCGTGCCGGGCCCGCTCGCCCAGGGGTCCGCGCGACTGGACCTCGACGCGCTCGCCCGGGTCGGGCGCCTGGTGCGGGAGATCCACGATGCCGCCACCGGATTCATCCCGCCGGCCGACGCCGAGTGGGACCTGCTCCTCCCGGCGCCGGGTCCGGAGGCCGACCTCGTCTGCCACAACGACCTCGCCCCGTGGAACCTCATCGTGGGGGAGCGCTGGACCTTCATCGACTGGGACGGCGCCGGCCCCAGCACCCGCCTCTGGGATCTCGCCTACGCCGCGCAGGCCTTCACCCTGAACGACGCGGCGGAGCCCCCCGACGAGGCCGCGACCCGGTTGGCCGCGTTCGTCGCCGGCTACGGAGCCGACGACGCTCTGCGCGCCGCCCTCCCGCGAACGCTGGGCCGGCGCGCGGCGGCGATGCACGCCCTGCTCCGCGATGCCCACGAGACCGGACGAGAACCCTGGGGCACCATGTACGTCGAGGGACACGGCGAGCACTGGCGCGCTGCGACCGCGTACGTCACCGGCCACGAGGAGATCTGGCGGAGCGCCCTCGCAGCGCCCGCCGCCCACCGAGAGGACACAGCATGATCGAGAGGACGGCATGACCGAGAAGGAGGAGCCTCCCGTCTTCCTCTCCGGAGGGATGCGGCCGGGCCTGCCGCCGACACCGGTCGGACTGCCCCCGGCGGAGGATGTGGTGCCGGGATCGGTGATGCTCGACGGAGCCGGGGTGCGCTGGCGCGCCACCGGCGGCGAGTGGACCCGCGTCGTGATCGTCACCGGCCGGGAGCACCGCGCCCTCGCGATCCGCACCGGGGTCGTCGGCGCCCTCACTCTGCTCGCCCTCGTCGGTCTGATCGCGATCGCGATCACGGCACTGGTGGGGAACTCGACGGTTCCCGTCCTCTCCGTCGCGCCCTTCATCATCGTCGGCGCGGCGCTCGGCTCCTGGTGGACGCGGCTCCGCCGGCGCTCGAGGGCGCAGGAGGTCGTCCCCGAGTCGCTGCCGCCGGAGCAACGCGGCCCCGCCTCCCGCTGACCGGTCGGCGGCCGGACGGACGGACTTCACGGCATCTCGCCCTTCCCCCGGGCCCGCCGCACGCGGGACGATGCAGGGACGAACCGAGGGAGGTCGGGATGCTGACGACGGTCGCACCGGGCGTGCTGGTGCACGAGAGCACGTTCTGCCAGAGCAACACGATCGTCGTGCAGGGGGAGAGCGGCGCGCTGCTCATCGATCCCGGCATCCTGGAGGACGAGCTCGCCTGCCTCGCGCGCGACCTGCGGGAGCTGTCCGGGGCGGGTTCGACGGTCGTCGCCGGGTTCTCGACACACCCGCACTGGGACCACCTGCTCTGGCATGCAGGGCTCGGCGAGGGGCCTCGTTACGCCACAGCGCTGGGAGCGGCGACGGCTCGGGAGCGCCTCGCCGGCGGGATCGATGCGAAGTGGTTCGGCATCCCCGACGAGGCCCCGCTCGAACTGCTCGGCGGCACGGTCGGCCTGCCGGCGGACGCGACGCGGTTGCCGTGGGCGGGTCCCGGAGTCCGGATCGTCGAGCATCGCGCGCACGCACCCGGACATGCGGCCCTCCTGATCGAGGAGGGTAGGGTCTTGGTCGCCGGCGACATGCTCTCCGACCTCCTGATCCCGATGCTCGATCTGAACGGCCCCGACGACCCGATCGGCGACTACCTCGCCGCCCTCGACCTGCTCGAGAGCGCCGCGACGGCCGCCGAGGTCGTCATTCCCGGCCACGGCTCGGTCGGGGATGCGGACGCACTGCGCTCGCGGATCGCGCTCGACCGGGAGTACCTGCGCGCCGTGCAGCAGGGCCGCACTCCCGACGACCCGCGCATCGGCCCCTCGGCGAAGCCGGGCTGGGAATGGGTCGCCGAGGTGCACGCGGGCCAGGTGCGGCGGCTTCGCGAGGGGACCGCGCCGCACCGGCCGACGCCCTAGGCGGCCGCCAGGAGGCGTTCGACCCGCGGCTTGACCTCGGTGGCGAGCAGGGTGAGCGACTCCAGGAAGACGTCCTGCGGGAGTCCGCCGAGGTCCATCTGCAGGAAGTGCCGGGCGTGCCCCAGGTGGGAGTGCAGGTCGACGATGCGGGCGGCCACGTCGTCCGGGTCTCCGACGTAGTACGCGCCCGGAGCGTGCGCCTGCGCGAGGTAGGCGCGGTCGTCCGGCGCGGGCCAGCCGCGGCGCGTCCCCATGACGGTGTGCATGTTGCGCCACCCGGGGTAGAACCGCTCCAGAGCCTCGCTCTTGGTGGGGGCGATGAGGCCGAAGGCCGCCACCGATACCTTGATGTCGGGACCCCGGTGGCCGGCACGCTCGGCGGAGGTGCGGTAGAGCTTCGCGAGCGGGGCGAAGTTCTGGGGCGCGCCGCCGATGATCCCGTAGCTCACGGGGAGCCCGAGCCGGCCGGCGCGGGCGGACGACGGAGCGCTGCCTCCGGTGCCGATCCAGATCGGGAGGCGTCCGTTGACCGGGCGCGGGACGACGGAGACACCGTCGATCGGCGGACGGACCGTGCCGCGCCAGGTCACGTCCGTGCTCTCGTTGACGGCGAGGAGCAGGTCGAGCTTCTCCTCGTAGAGGCGGTCGTAGTCGGTGAGGTCATAGCCGAACAGAGGGAAGGACTCGATGGAGGATCCGCGGCCCGCCGTGATCTCCACGCGCCCGCCCGAGATGCTGTCGGCCGTGGCGAACTGCTGGAAGACGCGCACCGGGTCGTCGGTGCTGATGATGCTGACGCCGGAGCCGAGCCGGATCCGCGTGGTCGCCGCGGCGGCGGCCGCGATCATGGCTCCGGGGGAGGAGGCGGGCATGTCGACCGTGTGGTGCTCGCCGACGGCGAAGTAGTCGAGCCCCGCCCGGTCGGCGTGGACGATCGCGTCGAAGAGGTTGCGGATCGCCTCGGAGGTGCTGCGATAGCCGCCCTCGGGGGTGCGTTGCGTGTCGCCGAAACTGTAGGCGCCGAGTTCCATGGGGTGTCCTTTCGTGGGTTGTCAGACTGTGAGGGCGCTGCCCAGCACCTCGGCCACGGCGTCGCGGGCGAGCACGCCGGTGAAGATCGCCGTCCCGGGTTCGAGGGCGGCGCCGTTGCGGAGCGGGCCGGCGTCGACGGGGTCGAAGCCGAGGCGGTCGATCAGAGTCATGGCCGCCTCGACCGCGGCCCGGTCGTCGCCGGCCACGGCCAGCGCCCGTCGCGCGGGCGCCCCTGCGGGCGACCCCGCCTGCGAACCGTCCGGCCGCGCGTGCTCTTCGAGGTCGTGATAGCCGATGTGGTTGAGCGTCTTCACGACCCGGGCGGTGCCCAGGTGCCGGGCGACGACCTCGCTGCTGCCGAGCGCGGCGTCGCGGAACTCCGCGAGCTCGCCGTCCACCGGCTCCCAGTAGTTCATCGCGTCGACCACGATCCGGCCCGCGAACAGCTCGGGGTCGAGCGTCCGGTACTTGTGCAGCGGGATGGCGAGGACGATGACATCCGCATCCGCGACGGCATCGGCCGCATCGCGAGCCCGCGCTCCGGGGATGACGATCTCCGCGAGGAGCGCGATCTCCTCCGCGGGGCCCGAGGCCGCCACGGTCACCTCGTAACCGACGGCCAGCGCGGCGCGGGCGATGGCCGAGCCCACCCGGCCGACACCGAGCACGGCGATCCGATTCATCAGTTTCTCCCTTCGACGGTGCGTCGGATCCATCCTCCGTGGGCCGCCGCGCACTGGCGAACCGAAGATAAGTCGCTTACCATTGGTTAGCGTGACCGCACTTCTTCCCGCTCCCGCAGACACCCAGCCGCCGAGGGCCGCAGCGCCTGCGCTCAGCGCGCAGACCATCGACGAGGAGGCCTGCCGCGCCTTCCAGGACGCCGCCGAGCTGGCGGGCAAGAAGTGGAACGCCGCGATCCTCCTCGCGCTCGCACGGGGCGCGGTGCGGTTCTCCGAGATCCGCGGGCTGGTGGACGGCGTGTCCGATCGCCTTCTCACCGCGCGGCTGCGCGAACTGGAGCAGGAGGGTCTCGTCGATCGCGAGGTCATCCCGACCAGCCCGGTGCAGGTCCGCTACGCACTGACCCGCGGAGGCCAGGAGCTCATCCGGATCCTGCACCCGCTGGTGCAGTGGTCGCAACGCCGGTCGACGGAGCGCGGGCGCCGCTGACGGTCAGGCGGTGATGGCGCGCGTCCCCGCGATGCGGGACTTCACCGCGTCGAGCTCCGCCGCATCCCGGTACCGGCCACCCCGTACCGTGCCGGCGATCCGATGCAGCGCGTCGACGCTCGTGAGGGGATCCGCCTCCAGGAGCACGAGATCGGCGTCTTTGCCCTCGTCGACCGAGCCCTGGCTCGCGGACGTACCGAAGAACTCCGCCGCGTTGGCGGTCGCCGCCCGGAGGACGCTCAACGGCGACAGGCCCGCCGCGGCCAACTCGTCGAACTCCTGGTGCAGGGAGTGGCCCGGGACGACCCAGCCCGCGCCGCAGGAGTCCGTACCCGTGAGGAGCTTGACGCCCTCCTCGTCGAAGATCCTGGTCAGGCGCAGCTGCAGGTCGTACGTGCGGCGGTAGGTCGCGTGCGCGCGCTCGCCCTGCCCGGCGTACTTCGCGTTCGCCCGCTTCCAGGACCGGATGGTGGCCTCGGCGATGTAGCGGAGCTCGGGGTCCGCCGTGTGGCGCGGGTCGTCGGCCAGCTCCTGCGTCCGCACGCGGATGAGCGTCGGGCACTGCCAGGTCTCGTTCCGGACGAACTCCGCCGCCACCGCGCGCGCCTTCGCCTCGTCGAACGTGTCGTCGGCGCGGGCGAGCAGGTCGACGTCCCGCGGCGTGTTCATCGTCACCGGATTGATCACGATCTTCTTCAGCAGCAGGCCCATCAGGCGCGCGGCGCCCGGGAAGGAGAAGGCCGGGACCTTCAGGCTGCGCGCACCCGCCGCCGCCTCGGCGCGGATGCTCGGCTCCGCGTCGGCCGTCGCCGCAGTGATGCCCACGCCCGGGCCGAGGTGCTCGATGCAGCGCATCCCGTGGCGGGACGCCTCACGCACGTCGATGCCGTTGGGCAGATGGCCCGCGACGGGGATGCCCAGCGCCGCCGCCTCGTCCAGCAGGCCCAGCAACACGTCGGGTGTCACGGCGACCACCTTCACGAAGTCGGCACCCGCTTCCTTCTGCTGCCGGATGGTCGCCACCGCCGCCTCGAGCGTTCCGGCGTTCATCGGCATCAACAGGTCGCCCGGCAGCGCGAGCAACGCGGGCCCGTCGTCGGGGAGGCCCAGCTCCGACCGTGCACGCGCGGCGAGCAGCGGTGCCGACCCGCTCATCTGACGGAAGCCGGTGATCCCGAACGCGCCCATCAGCTGCAGGGCGGCGGCCGCGTCGTGCAGCCCGAGCGGATGCGCGTGGGCGTCGACGTAGCCGGGGACGACGTAGCGCCCGCGCACATCGACGACCTCCACGCCGCTGTCGGAGACCGAACCTGCCGGGGCGATGCGCTCGATCACGCCGCCCCGGAGCAGCAGGTCGACCTCGGGGCGCAAGCCGCCGGAGAGCACGTCGACGACGGTGCCGCCGCGGAGGAGCAGTGGGCCGGTGATGCGCATCGTTCCTCCTGGGCAGGGTCGGCTGGCAGCGCGAGCACCACGCACGCTACTCCGGCGGCCGCCTCACACCCACTGCTCGAAGACCAGGAACGGGATGCGGGCGTGCCACGACTGGTACGCCTTGCTCGACCCGAACGTGTCCTTGGTGGAGAAGTCGATGCCGCCGTTCATCCAGAACCAGACGAGGTACCAGTCGTCGCTACTGGCCCAGAAGTAGTTCTGGTTGGGCCAGTAGCCGCCCCCGCTGTCGCTGTGGTCCTCGTACCAGGAGGTGCCGTCGGCCCACAGCTGGTCCCGCGTGTCGAGGATCGTCTCCAGGTCGCCGGGACCACGCCGGTGCTGCACCATCACGCAGAGCTGGGCGCGATTGTGCGCGACCTGCAGGCTGGAGCTGTCGGCCCAGTCGTACTCGTAGTCGACGAGTCCGGAGACGCGCACGTAGGTCGAGGGCGCCTTCGGCTTGAACCACAGCCCGAGGCCGGCACCGGCGTACATCCAGCCGCCCTCCGCCACCGGGCGGTCGACGTAGGTCTCGATGAGGTCGATGAACATGCTCGCCTGCTGCGGGTAGACGCTCGGTCCGTGCGCCTGCGTGCCGGCTGCCCCGGGAGGCTGGAACGTCGACCACGTCACGTCGTAGGGCGGGGTGGCGAACGAGAGGCGGTCGCTCGTGCCCGTGGTGACCAGGCTCAGCGTGTGCAGCTCGCCGGGAGTGGGCTGCGCTTCGCGCGGGATCGCGACCGGCGCCTCCAACCGCCCGATCGCGCGGGTCAGCTCGGCGATGCGCTCGTCGCCCTTCAACGCGTCGGCCACGAGCTCGGCGCGTCGGGATGCGCGGAGGTAAGCGTTGCGGGACGTCCGCAGCTGACGGTCGAAGAGGCGGTCGAGGGCCCGGCCCGCCTCGGGCTCGTCCGGCTTCTCGTCCGATGCTCTGGCGTTCTCCGATCCGGTGTCGTCGGGTCGAGTGGACATGGTGACCTCCACGGAGCTGCGTGCGTGACACGAACAGGCTCGGGTCTTTCGCGCGACACGTTAAGCCCGCGGTGCGCCGTGCGGCAACCGCTGGTTGACGCGCCTCCCACGGTCTGTCAGTTTGGACGTCGTCCGCTCACTCCCGGAGGCTCCCATGACCGTTCGCGTCGATCTCAACATCTCCCTCGACGGCGTCGTCGTGCCGGAGGACCCGATGGGCGCCGAGTGGGGGAGGCTCGTGGCGCACTACACCGCCACCCGCACCTTCCGCGAGCGCGTGTTCCACGACACGAGCGGCGCGGGCACGACCGGCGTCGACGATCGGTACGGTGCGGCCTACTTCGAGGGCATCGGCGCCGAGATCATGGGGGCCGGGATGTTCGGCCTGCACACCTACCCCGACGACCCGGACTGGCGCGGCTGGTGGGGCGACGAGCCGCCGTTCCAGACCCCGGTCCTGGTGCTGACGAACCGGGAGCGACCGCCGCTCGAGTTCGCCAACGGCACGCGGTTCGAGTTCCTCGCCACGACTCCGGAGGCCGCGCTCGAGCGCGCCCGGGAGCTCGCCGGCGACGCGGACGTTCGCATCGGCGGGGGAGCGAGCACCGTCCGCGCCTTCCTCGCCGCGGGGCTCGTCGACCGCCTGCACGTCGCCGTCTCGCCGATCGTCCTCGGCGAGGGCACCCGCCTGTGGGACGGTCTGAGCGACCTCGATCTCGGGTACACGGTCACGTCGGAGCTCGCCGAGAGCGGCGTGGTGCACGTCACGTTCGCGCGCTGAGCGACGCGCGCGCTTCGGCGCCGCGGTGGTCGGAGCGTGCCGGCTCCGGTCGACGCGTCGGGATTTCTTGACGCGTCGGGATTCTCCGACATATAGTCGGACCATGACCACGGACGTCTTCTCGGCACTCGCGAACCCGGTGCGCCGCACCATCCTCGCGGCGCTCCTCGAGCGGCCGCGCACCGTCACGGAGCTGGCCGAGGGCATGCCCGTCGGCCGCCCGGCCGTGTCCGAGCATCTGCAGCTCCTCGTCCGCGTGGGTCTCGTCCGGGACGAGCGGCGCGGCCAGCACCGGGTGTACCACCTCGAGGCGGATCCCCTGCGCGAGATCGGCGAGTGGTTGAACCCCTTCGAACGCTATTGGCGCGACAGGATGCGCGACCTGCGGGCGACCCTCGACGAGCATCCCGACCTCCACAGCACCGAAAGGCGATCATGACCGACGCCCCGCTTCCCGCCGCCATCGAGCACGACGAGTTCCTGCCCTACGAGCCGTCGGCGGTGTGGCGGGCCCTGACCGACCCGGAGCTGGTCGGCCGCTGGTGGGCGGCCGCGGCGGACCTGCGGCCGGAGGTCGGCCATCGCTTCACACTCGACATGGGCGCCTTCGGCGTGCAGCACTGCACGGTGGCGGCCGTCGAGCCCGAGCGCCTGCTGCGCTACACGTTCGCCGAGGGGGTGCTCGACACGACCCTCACGTGGACGCTCGTTCCGGAGGGCACCGGAACCCGGCTCATCCTGCGCCACGAGGGCTTCGACCTCGACAGCCCCCTCGGCCGCCAGGCCTTCGCCGGAATGGGCAAGGGCTGGTCGCTCGTCCTCTCCCGCATCGCGCCCGTCCTGGCCGCATAGGGCGCCCGGGTCGCATCCCGGACGGCGGGCCCGCCTTCCGTGACGAACACGCGCCTCCCGCTCACCGCGATGGGACGGAGTGGTCGTCGCCCTCCGCCGAGGGCGGGCTCCACACGGGCGCGCCGTCGACCGCCTCCGCGAGGCGCCGCGCGATCACGCCGAGCTGGCGCGCCTGGGCGGGCGTGAGGGTGTCGAAGACGAGGCGCTGCACGAGCGCGTCGTGGGCGGGGGAGGAGGCGACCACCTTGTCGTGGCCGTCCGCCGTGAGGACCGCGAGCGTGAACCGCCCGTCCGTCGGGTCGACCTCCCGCCGGACCCAACCCTTCTTCTCGAGGCGCGTGACGGCCCGGGAGAGCCGAGACAGTGTCGAGCTCGCATACCCGGCGAGCGTGCTCATCCGCAGCGTCCGGTCCGGAGCCGTGTCGAGCGCGTAGAGCACGCCGTGCTCGAAGTGGGTGAGGCCGCTGTCGCGCTGCAGCTGGGCGTCGAGTGCCGCCGGCAGCCGCTCCAGCAGTGTGGCGAGGGAGGCCCAGACCTCCAGGTCCTCCCCGCGCAATCCAGCGGGCTCCGGCGGTGTCGACATGTCAGCAGCGTAGGGCCGATTGACTTGCTCAAGCAAGTCACGACGACGACAGTCACTTTCCTGAGCAAGTGAACGGTGCGGATGGAGCGTCGTCCGCGGACAGAGGAGAGCATGGAACTGCAGTTGCACGGCAAGCGCGCGTTCGTCAGCGGGTCGACTCAGGGGATCGGCTACGCCGTCGCGTCGGCGCTCACCGCCGAGGGAGTGGACGTCATCGTCAACGGCCGGGACGCCGCCCGCGTGGAGACGACGGTGGAGCGGTTGCGACGCGAGCATCCCGGGTCCGAGCCGGAAGGGCGCGTCGCGGACTTCGGCGAGCCGGAGCAGGTGGCGCGGCTCCTCGACGGGCTCGCCGACGTCGACATCCTGGTGAACAACGTCGGGCTCTTCGGGCTCGCCCCCTTCGCCTCCATCGACGACGACGAATGGGCCCGCTACCTCGAGGTCAACGTCATGAGCGGTGTACGGCTCTCGCGCCGGCTGCTCGACGGGATGCTCGAGCGCGGCTGGGGCCGGATCGTCTTCATCGGCAGCGAGTCCGGTGTCAACGTGCCGGCGGACATGGTCCACTACGGCGTGACGAAGGCCGCGATGCTCGCCCTCGGCAACGGGCTCGCGAAGCTGACGCGCGGGACCGACGTCACGGTCAACACCGTGCTCGGCGGCCCGACCTACTCCGACGGCGTCGCCGCGACGGTGAGTGCGATCGCCGACGCGCAGGCGCTCCCCGCGGATGCCGTGAAGCAGGCGATCATCCGGCAGAACCGGACGACCCTCCTGGAGCGCTTCCTCGCGCCGGCCGAGATCGCGAACCTCGTGACGTACCTCGCGAGCCCGCTGGCCTCGGCCACGAACGGCGCCGCTCTGCGCGCCGACGGCGGAGTGCTGACCGGGATGCTCTAGCGGCGGTCAGGATCCGGGGGCACGCACATCCGCGGCCCAGACGATGCTGAGCTTCTCCAGCGAGCCGGGCGGGAGCCGGGACGCGGCATCGGAATCGAGACCGTAGACGGCGCGCACGATGACCGCTTTCGCCTGCGCGTCCGCGCGGAGCGAGACGGTGAAGCCGGAGTCGTCGCGTTCGAGGGCGCACTGCGACGACGTGACGCAGTCCACCACGTCCCCGCCGTCGACGGGCGTCCCACCCGGCGAGACCGTGCGGAACTGGCCGATGCTGAGCGTGCGGGGGCGCGAGGCGCCGTCGAGGTGGAGGCGCAAGCGTCCGCCCTCGAACGTGACGGACGGCCGTCCTCCGCTCGACGACTCCACCTGCGGCTTGCCGGCGTGCGGCACGCGGGTGACCTGGGCCGGGTCGATGGCGGTCGTGCCGAGCGTCAACGCGGGCGGGCGATCGGGGAGTGCCTGCGCCCGCGGTGCGCAGCCGGTCGCCGCGACGAGGACCGCGGACGCGACCGCGAGGACCGCGACCGAACGGCGCGGCCTCACGCGTCCGACCAGTCGTCGTCGAATCCGCCGTCGTACCCGTCGTCGCCGAACGTGTCGTCCGCTCCCGGGTCGGCCCGGTGAGATGCGCCGCCGTCGAACAGGCCCGAGATGCCCTGCGCGAGGAGAACGCCGCCCGCGACTCCCGCCGCTCCCGCGGCCGCCGTCTTCAGGAAGCTGCCACCGCCCGAGGCCGCCGGTGCGGGCGCAGTCGCCGGAGCAGGCGACACCGGCGCATCGCCGCGCCGGCCGCCGAAGAACCCGCCGAAGCCCCGGCGCTGCGCTCCGGGCTGCTCGACCGGCTCCGGCGCGGCGGCCCGGGCGCCCTGGCTTCCGCGCTCGGCCGCCTCGAGAGCGAGCTTCTGCACCAGCACGGTCTGCACGAGGAAGTACACGGCGTCGGGCTGCGAGGCGATCAGGTGCGTGATGAGCCCGGCCGACTCGGCATCCTTCTCGACCGGTGAGGCCACACGGATCGACTCCGCGAGGTCGGCGATCATCCTGATGTCGTTGGTGTCCATGAACAGCTCCGATCGGTGACGGGGCGGGCGGTGGGTGCTGGTCCAGCCTCGCCCGCGCGCCCGGCCGCGCACATCCGCCGTTCGGCTGATCCGGGGCCGGGACGATCACCCCCGGCGGGAGGCAGGAACCCGCCGATCGGCGGGTGCGGACGGCAGGCGGGCCGGGTTGCCTGGGAGGGTGACCCGAACGTCCGCCGCCCGCGCGGCCTCCTCCCTGACCGGCCGTGCTGCGCTGATCGCGCTCGGCGCCCTCGGCGTCCTGGCCGTGCTGATCGCCGCGCAGCCCGTCGCGCGGTTCGTCGACGGCCTGTTCGCCGGGACGATCGAGGACGAGTCCGCCCTTGACGACCCGTATCCGAACGAATAGCGCGGGCAGGACGGGTCGCGACCGCCCTCAGTCGGCGACGATCGGGACGGTCATCCGCACGCGGAATCCGCCCTGCGCCGTCGCTCCCGACTCGAAGCCGCCGCCCAGCAGCTCCGCTCGCTCCTTCAGCCCGATGAGCCCGACTCCCGCTCCCGGGAGGGCGAGCGCCGGCCGCGTCGCACGGGTGTTCGTCACCGACACGGTGACGGTCGTGGCGGTCGACGCGAAGTCGATCGTCACGGCGGCGTCGGGAGCGTGCTTGCGCACGTTCGTCAGCGCCTCCTGGACCGTGCGGTAGAGCGCGCGCTGCACGGGAGCGCCGACGCCGTCGGGCAGCTCGCCGCGCACCTCCACCCGGATGCCGCTCGTCTCGATGAGGGAGCGCAGGTCCGACATGGTCGGCTGCGGTGCGAGGCCCGGGCTGGAGCTGCCGGCGACGCGCAGCACCGCGACCATCGACCGCAGTTCGTCGAGGGTGGTGACGCTCAATCGACGGATGGTGCCGCCCGCCTCCCGGGCCTCGGCGCTCGGGCTCGCCACCTGGAGGGCCGCCGCCTGCACCGCGATCAGGCTCACCTGGTGCGACACGACATCGTGCATCTCGCGGGCGAGCTGCGCCCGCTCGCGCGCGAGCACGGACTGCGCGTACAGCTCCCGCTCGTGCTCGCGGGCCTCCTCGATCTCCGCCAGGCGCTTCGCGAGATCCTCCCGGGCCTGCACGAGCTGCCCCAGGAAGACAGGTGCGGCGGCGGTGGCGAGCTGGTAGACGAAGTACACCGCCGTCCCGAACTGGTCGCCGCCGTCGCTCGAGAACGGCCAGGGGAAAACGGTGGAGACGGCGAACGCCCCCGCGCACGCGGCCAGGAGCCAGCGCCGGCGCGAGAGGCGGGAGAGGGTGAACAACGCGATCATCGGAGCCGCGAGCAGGTTCTGCACCAGATTGGAGGGAAGGGTCAGGATGAAGGCCAGCAGCGGTAACCGACGGCGCACGAGCAGGCCGCCGCAGGCGACCGCGGTGAGCACGAGCGTGAGCGGGTCGACGTCGCCTGCGTAGATCAGGGCGTCGGCCACCGCCACGGCGACGGCCAGCAGATCGATCACGAACGGCGGAAGCCGCCGCCAGAGCCGCACGAAGCCGTTCACAGCGCGCCGGGAGCGTCGGCGCCGGCGTCGGTCGCGCCGTCGAGCAGTCCGGCCCGCTGCGCCGCCAGCGCGGCCTGCACCCGGCTGGCGACGCCGAGTTTGGCGAGGATCGAGCTGACGTGGTCCTTGACCGTGCCGGCGCCCAGGAACAGGCGCGCGCCGACCTCGCCGTTGGAGAGCCCGGTGGCGACGAGCCGGAGCACCTCCTTCTCCCGCGCGGTCAGGTCCCGCACCCTGGCGGCCTCCGCGTCGAGCGCCGGCTCGAGCCCGCGGTCGCCGCGCATCAGCGTGGTCGACGCCTTCGGCGACAGCACGACGCCGCCGGCGGCGAGCGCGCGGACGTAGTCGGCCAGCTGCTCCGGCTCCGTGTCCTTGAGCACGAACCCGGCGGCGCCCAGGCGCAGGGCCGTCATGATGTACTCGTCGGCGTCGAACGTCGTCAGCATGGCGACCACCGGTGCGTCCGGCATGCTCCGCAGCGAGTTGAGGACCGCGAGCCCGTCGACGTCGGGCATGCGGATGTCGAGGAGCACGACGTCCGGCCGTTCGCGCCGGATGGTCTGCAGCGCGTCGCCGCCGGTCGCGGTCGCCACCACGTCGATGTCGCCGGCGGCGCTCAGGATGAGGCTGAAGCCCGAACGGACGAGCGCCTCGTCATCGACGACGACGACCCTGATCATGCCGTGCTCCGCTTCCCGGGCCGCGAGGGGCGTCCCGTCCTCTCCGACGTTAGAAGATCCCGCGCCCGCGCGGGGGACGCGCGGCCGGATACCCCCCGATCGGCGGGTGCGGATCCGCCTCCCGGCCGATGCGATCGCGGTGCGGCGGCGGGTTGGCTGGGAGAGTGAACCCGACCATCGACCGAACCGCGCGCCTGCTGCTGCGCCATCCGGTGACCCCCGTCGCCGTCGTGCTGGCGGTCGTCGGTGCGGCGATGTCGGCACCCGCCGCCGCCGAGGGCGATCTCGGGAGCGCGCCCCTCAACATCGTGGCCCTGGTCTCGGCCGTGACCGCGATCGCGCTCTCGGAGCGCGTGGTCGGGACCGCGCGCACGGTCGTCTTCGGCGGCATCGCGGTGATCGCGGCCCTGCTCGTCGGCGACGCCCTGGTGGCCGCCGGCTCGCGCCTGGGCGAGGCCGTCGCCGCGGGCATCGAGGGGGAGCAGCTCTGGGCTCCCTCGCTCGTGACGGCCGCCCTGTTGATGGCGCTGTCCGCACGGCTGCGGCCGCGCCCGCGACAGGCGGTGCGCTGGGGAGTGCTGACCACCTCCGCAGCGCTGCTCCTCTTCGACGGGCACGCCGCCGACGTCGTCCGGCTGCTCTCCGCCCTTGCTGGACTCGCCATCGGCGCCCTCTCCACGCGGACCTCGCGCGATCTGCACGTGCGCACCTCCCTCCTTCCCCGGACCAGGGCGACGGTGTGCGCCCTGCTCTTCCTGATGGGTGCGGGCGCGCTCATCACGCTGCTGCTACCGGAGGCCGACGGCCTGCTCGCTCCCGTCGGGTTCGTGATCGGGCCCGTCGCCAACCTCCTCGTCGGCCTGCTGACCCTGGTGTCGGCCGTCCTGCTGCTCCGCGGGCGGCTGATCGGGGTCGTCCTCGCCGTGGCCGCTCAGACGACCGTGGTCGTGCTCGTCGTGTCGGAGGGCGTCGTCGCGGCCATCGTCAGCGACACCCCTGAGCAGAGCTTCTCGGTCGCCGACCTCGAGTGGTACCTCGGGGCGGTCGTCGCGTGCGCGCTGCCCGCCGGGATGGCGATCGCGCTGATCCTCCTGGCCCGCCGCCTGGTGCGTCGGAGGGCGACACCCGCCGACGCCGACGCCCGCGACCGGATGCGGTCCCTCGTCGTCGAGACGGGCAGCGGCTCCCTCGCGTTCATGGGCACGTGGGAGGGCAACTCCCTCTGGTTCGCGCCGGACGGCGCCGGTGCCGTCGCCTATCGCGTCGGCCGGGGCGTGGCGTTCACGGTGTCCGACCCCGTCGCCCACCCGGGCCGCCGGCTCGACGTGATGCTCGGCTTCGTCGAGCACTGCGAGCGGATGGGCTGGGTGCCGGTGTTCTACAGCGTGCACGACGTGGTCGTCGAGGAGACGGAGCGTCTCGGCTGGGTGCGCACGGCCGTGGGGACCGAGTCCTCGATCGACCTGGCCTCGTTCTCGCTCTCCGGCAAGCGCCGCCAGGACCTGCGGACGGCGGTCAACCGCGCCGGCCGCGAGGGGCTGCGCGCCGAGTGGCGGTCCTTCGCCGACCTGACCGCGCGGCAGCGGGCGGACGTCGAGCGGCTGTGCACGGGCTGGGCCGACCACAAGGCTCTCCCCGAGATGGGCTTCACCCTCGGCGGATTCCCGGAGCTGCAGGACGGCGCCGTACGGCTGATGCTGGCCTACGACGGCGACGGGCGCCTCCACGGGGTGACGAGCTGGCTGCCGGTCTTCCGGGACGGCGCGCTCACCGGCTGGACCCTCGACGTGATGCGGCGGGCCGACGACGCGATGCCCGGGGTCATGGAGTTCCTCATCGCCTCGACCGCCCAGCGGGCCGCCGAGCGGGGCTGCACGACGGTGAGCCTGTCCGGCACGCCCCTGGCCCCGCACGTCGGCGCGGCCGAGACGTTCGTCAACCGGCTGATCCCGCGCCTGGCCACCTGGCTCGAGCCCGCGTACGGCTTCGCCTCCCTCCGCCGGTTCAAGGCCAAGTTCGGGGCGACGGAGCAGCCGCTGTGGATGACCTACCCGACGAGCGGCCAGCTCGCCCGGATCGCACCCGCTCTCGCGGCGGTCTACGTCCCCGACCTCTCGGCGAAGGACCTCGTCCGCCTCGCGCAGCTGCACCCGGCGGATGCGGAGCGATCCGTCTCCGCTCCCCGTCGCTGAACCGGGGGAGTACCGTCGAGGACTGACGGACGGAGGTGGATGTGCCGAGCACCTATGCGGGCCCCGTGCCCGCCGGACTGACGACCGCGGAGTTCGTCCTCCGCCCGATCACGGCGGCCGACGCCGCGAACGATCACGCCGCCCTGATGGACACGCGCGACGACCTGCGGCTCTGGGAGCAGTCGTCGTGGCCCGCGGACGACTTCACCGTCGAGGCGAATCGGGAGGACCTCCAGTCCCTCGAAGCACGCCATGCGGCCGGCCGCGCCTTCACCTACACGGTCGTCGCCCCGGGCACGGGGGAGTGCCTCGGGTGCGTATACCTGTTCCCACCGGACGCGACGTTCCTGACGAAAGCGACGATCACGCCGGTCGGCGCCGATGCGTGGACGGACCTCGACCTCGTCGTCTACTTCTGGACGCGCCGGACGCGGACGCGACCCGGGCTGGACGAGCGCCTCCTCGCCGCACTGCGCGCCTGGCTCGCCGATGAATGGCGGGTCGACCGGTTCGTCGTCGTCACGAACGAGCAGTTCGCCCGGCAGGCGGAGCTGCTCCGTGGCAGTGACCTCCGCCAGCGATTCGAGCTCGTGGAGCCCGGCAAGCCGGGGACCTACCTCGTCTTCGGCTGAGCCTGGCCTCCCGGCCCCGAGCGGACTAGCATCGCGCCATGCCACGCGTCGGAGGCGGGAAGCGGTGAGGCCGTGGGCCTCAGCACTGCAGGCGACCCGATGAGCAGGACGCTGGGGACGACCCGCGACGGTTACGCCGACGCACGGTACCGACCGTCCCCGGCGATCCGGTGGAACGGCTGGTGGTTCCTCCTCGCCATCGCACCGGTCGCCCTCCTCGCCGTGCTCTCGCGCGCCGTCCCCGTGCACCTCCCGTATCCCGTCGCACGTCCTCTGTCCACGGCTCTCGTGGTGATCGTCTACGCCTGGATGGTGGCCACCCTGATCGCCGCGTCCCGCCTTCGCGGGCTGAGGTCGCTCGAGAAGGACTTCGGCTGGGCGATCGAACCCGTCGACGTCGCGATCGGCGCGGGTGCAGCGGTGCTGCTCATCGTCCTCGCCGCGTTGATCGCGCCGCTCGGCACGCCGGAGACCAACCTCCACCTGACGGGGGATCGCGCGTGGGACACGATCGGGGTCTTCCTCCTCCCAACCGTCGTCGCGGCGCCGGTGGAGGAGCTGCTGTTCCGCGGACTGCTGATGCGCTGGATCCGGATCTGGCTCGTGCGGCACCGACCGGCGGCGAACCCGTCCGGTGCGGTGCACGCGAGCGTGCTGCTCTCGGCGGCCGTCTTCGCCGCCGCCCACCTGTACGAGGCGTCCACCCTCGCGGGCGTCGTGAACCTCGGCCTCCAGACCCTGCTGCTCGGGATCGTCGCCGGCTATCTCGCCACACGAACAGCTCGCCTCGGACCGGCCGTGGTCACCCATGGCGTGCACAACGCCATCGTCGGCGTGCTGGCGCTGCTCTCGGCATCCTGAGCCGACGGATGCGACGAGGCAGTTGGACCGGATGAGCGACGAGATGCCCCGACGGACGCGGCGTATGCGGCGCGTAGCCGTCGCGGGCCGCTACCGCTCTACGACCCCGATCGGACGGCGTACTAACTCCGCCCGACCGGGTCGCCGATCATCCGCGATCGCGTCCCTGCGGCGCGAGGGAGGCGATCCACCGCTGCCACCGCACGAGCACCCGCGGCTCGGCGGTGTGCTGGTGCGGGCGGTTGGGGCGCCCCCGGTGTCCTCGGGCGGAATGGGCGTGCTGCTGCGCGGAACGGTCCGCGTCGTGCTCGGGCACACCGGAGATGCGGTGGGTGAGGGTGTGCAGTCGTTCGCTGATCATGATCGGTTCTCTCCTTCGGTGATGCGGTCGGGGACGATGACGAGGCGCGAGCCGCGCAGGTCGGTGCGCTGCCAGGCGTCCGCGATGCGGCTGAGCGGCATCGCGGTGACGTCCACGGTCAGCGCGCCGCTGCGGATCCAGTCGACGACCTGTCCGTAGGCGGTCGCCATGCCGGCGGCCAGGTTGCGGGCGGCGCCGTAGAGCTCGAGGCCGGAGGTGCGGATGGCGTCGGCGGGCAGGGTGATCGCCGACCCCGCGGACTCGCCGATCTGCACGAGACGGGTCGGGGAGGGGAACGTGAACGCGTCGGGCACGAGCGCGCGGACGAGGAGTTCCGTCGGTCGCCCCCACAGGTAGTCGAGCACGACATCGAAGCCGTCGCCCCGCGCAGCGCGATACGCGTCGACCACCTCGTCGTCGGCACCCTCGGTCGTGATGAGCACGTCGGCGCCGAGCGCGCGCAGGCTGTCGAGGGCGGCGGCATCCCGGCCGGTCGCGACGATCCTCCCGGCGCCGAGGAGCTTCGCGATCTGCACCGCGAGCCGTCCGGCCACGCCGGTCGCTCCCTGGATCAGCACCGTCTCGCCGGGCTGCAGACCGGCCGCGGTCCGCATGCTCATCGCGCTGATCGCGGTCGTGAGCACGGCGGCCGTCGTCGCCGGGATGCCCTCGGGGATCGGCGCGGTGAAGCCGGCCGGGACGACGACGTACTCGGCGAGCGCGCCCCGCGGCGGAGTCAGACCGCCGAAGCCGACCAGCGTCCCGTCGGGCAGGCGGCCGATGCCGTCGAAACAAGGGACGGCCGGCAGGCTCGCGGCGAAGGGTCCCGCAGAGAAGTGCGTGCCGGCCACGATCGCCCGATCGACGTTCTCGACCGCGACCGCCTCCACGGCGACGACGACCTCCCGTCGCCCGCCACCGGTGCGGCGACCTCCCGATACTGTGGGGTGCCGCCGATCTGATCGACAACAGCTGCGTACATGTCCACCGTCCTACCGCTGTAAGGATGTTAACCTTACGACGTTAGGATGCGATGTCAAGGAGTCCGATGCCACTCAGCAGAGAAGATGTCGTCTCCGCCGCACTGACGCTCTCGGACGAGCGCGGCGCGGAGTCCCTCACCCTGCGCGCGCTGGCCGCGGTGCTCGGGGTGCAAGCACCGTCGCTCTACACCCACGTGCGAAGCAAGGCGGATCTGTTGGACGCGCTGGGGGACCGGATCATGGACGAGGTGCTCGCGACCGTGGGGCCTCCTGAGGGGGAGACCGGGTGGCGCGAGTGGATGCTGGATGCCGCCCGCGGGCTGCGCGCCGGCCTCCTGCGACACACCGACGGCGCACGGATCGTCGCGAGCGCCCGCTCCTCGCTGCGCCGGGCGGACTTCTCCGAGCGCGCCGTCACCGCATTGATCGACGCGGGCGTGGGCCGACCGGAGGCGCGGCTGACAGTCCTGGCCGTCGAGCGATTCACCGTCGGCTACGTGCTCGAGGAGCAGTCGGCACCACCGGACGACGGGGGAGCGGGGGTCGACCCTGCCGCATTGATGGCGCGACTCCCGAACATGACCGCCGCGATCATCGAGTACTTCGAGCCCGGCCGCACCGCCGACGACCTCTTCGACGACGAGATCCGCCTCATCCTGCGCGGCTGAGCTCCGGGCGGGCGCTGGCGCCACCGGACTTGCACTGCGTGCGTGGTACAAAATTGTGCTACGGTCGTGGCACAAGGCGGGATGCTCCCGCGAGGAACGAGAGGCGCCGATGCTGACTTCCCTGTCAACCTTCCTGTTCGCGATCAAGAGCCTTCTGCCGCTGGAGGTGGCGATCACGTTCGGCGTGATCCTGTTCGCCCTCTCCTGGGTGCGACCGCGGCGCATCGTGTCGTTTCCTCAGGTCGGCCTCCGGCGCTCCATCCTGCTGTGGGCCGGAACCGCGGGCTCGTGTGCGATTGCCCTGACCGCGACGGTCGCCAGCGCGCTCAACGTCGCCGTTCCGGATGCGTCCGGCTTCGACGGCTGGTGGCGTCGTCCCGCGCCGCTGATCGTCGCGACGGTGGTGATCGTGGCTGCGGCCGTGGCGCTGCGCCGCACGCCGCTTCCCGCGCCGGGTGAGCGCGCCATCGCTCCGCGGCGCGCGTGGTACACCTTCGCACCGCCCGCGCTGCTCTGGACCGCAGGCATCGTCGGCGCCCTCACGGCACTGATCGCGGGATGGCAGATCGCCATCGCCACGACCGCGCCCGCGACGGGCCCGTTCTTCGGGAATGTCCCCGACCACTCGACCCTTCCGCTCTACATGAGCTTCAACAGCGGCTTCGGCTACGTGGCTGGCGCCGGGTGGCCGAATCAGCTGGCCACCGTGCTCGCGCTTCTGCTCGCCGCTGTGGTGCTCGTGACCGTGCTGCGGACCGACGCGAATCGCCCTCTGTTCGCCCGCGCGTCGGCGCCGAGCGTGCGGCCCGAGCGGGAATCCACGGCGCGGCTGCTCACTCTGCTTCTGCTCGCCGGGCTCACCGCCACCGCCGGCGCCGTCTTGATGCACGTCGGCGCGGTCGGCACCTCCCTCGTCGGTCTCGAGGGCTCCGTGGTCTCGGGTGACGCGTCGAGCCCGCGTGTGCTGATCGACGGCGGGTACAGCGCCGTGGCTCGACCGATGAACCTCGTCGGCTACCTGCTGCAGGGAGCCGGAGTGGCGCTCGCGCTCCGGCTCGCCGTGGACAGCGTGCGGGCCGCCCGTGCCGGCCGCGCCGCGCCGCCCGTCGCCGCTGCCGCGCTCAGCGGGGCGTCGCGATGACGACGGGTCCGTCGTTCTCGGCCGACGACATCGCCGATCGTTTCCGCGGGGCGATCCGATCCGGCCTCCTCGGCGACGGCGAGCGCCTCCCCACCGTCCGTCAGACCGCGCGGGACTTCGGCGTCGCGCAGGCCACCGCCGCGAAGGCGTACCGCGCCCTCGAACAGGACGGCTTCGTCGTCACGCGGACCGCGGCCGGGACGCGCGTCGCTCCGGGCGCATCCAGTGCCCCGCAGCCGGTCATCGAACGCGCCCGGGCGCTCGCGGAGGCGGCCAGGGAGGCGGGCGTCGCGCTCGACGACCTGCTCGCCATCGTCCGCAGTATCTCGACCCACGAGGCGGTCGCGCACGCGGAGGCGATCGAGCGGGGGACCGCCTCGCGGTCGTGAGCCGCCGAGGTTCAGCCCGTCGGCCGAGCTGGGCCCTCCGCGGACTAGGCTCGAGGACAGCTGGAGGATGGACGACGGGGGAGGGGCATGTCGGCGATCGAATGGGCGCTGCTCGAACTCGCCATGTCGGCCGACCCGGTCGGTCGCGTCTCGGCACTCGTTGTGGTCGCGACGGTGCTCGTGGCCTTCGGCCTCGCCGCCGTCGTCATCGCGGGCGCGGCGCGGACCGTGGTCCGATCGGGTGCGACACCCGCGACGGTGACGCATCCCGGCCGCCGGTTCGCAGCGATTCCCGCGGCGCCGCCCGGTGCGGTCTGGCGTCTCCCGCTCTCCGGCCGTCCTGCTCCGCGTGCTCCCGGCGGCGTGCTCCGCCGGCCCCTGCGCGCGCTCTGACGATCACGTCCGCCCGCAGTGCGGATCGGCACACGACCGATCTTCCACTGAGCACGGACGGACATCATGCACCGCACCTCCCTCTGGCGACGCCTGCACACGCGCGCCACCCTCTTCAGCGGCTGGACCTGGGTCGCCGCCGGATGCCTGATCGGCTTCGAGATGTTGGACGTCGTCTTCGGCGCGTTCATCCTCGCCCCGGAGTTGCTGCCGCTGGCCATCCTCGGCCTCGCGCTCGTCTGGCAGTTCCGCGATCGGTTGCGGCGCGCCCGCGTCAGTCTCCGCGTCCGGGTCCGGCTCGCCCGCGTGCGTCGGCGGACCTCTCAGCGACGCGCGCGGTAGCGCACGTGCAGCACTCCGTCTCCTGGGACGACCTCCTCGGGTCCGCCCAGCAGGTGCTGCGCGTCGACCGAGCCGAAGTACCGGATGCCGGAGCCGATCACGACCGGCACGACATCCATCCGCACCTCGTCGACGAGCCCGGCCGCGAACGCCTGCCCTCCGACATCCCCGGCGGCCACCTCGACGAGACGGTCGCCCGCGAGCTCCTGCGCTCTCGCGATGGCGGCCGCGATTCCGTCGACGAAGTGGAACGGCGCCGCGGGATCCCACCCGTCCGGTGCCGGTCGATGGGAGACGACGACCACGTGGTCGATCCCGCTCGGCGGCGTCCCGTCCCACCCGTCCGTCAGGTCGAAGACGCGGCGGCCGGCGACGGTGACGCCGATCCGGTCCCAGTAGGGCCGCACGTAGTCGTAGGAGGTCTGCGAGACCTTGAGCACACCGCTCTCGTCCAGCGGCACATCGCCGCCGAGCAGCCAGTCGAACAGTACTCCCGGCTGATCCTCGTCGTCGGCGATGAACCCGTCCACTGACACCGACGCGTACATGACGACGTTCCCCACGGATCGCTCCTTCGCTCAGCTGGCCCTACCGTAGCGTGTCGTGCCCCACGCGCCGAGGGCGGGGCCGCGACAACCGGCGCCGTGCGGCGTACTCTGTCGGCCAGGCATCCGACCGGGGCGACCCGCCCCTGACCATCAGGCACGAGGACCCGTGGCAGAGAAGCACTCTCGCAAGCCGAGATCCCTGCGCGGCTGGCGCGCGGCCGGCATCGCCTCCTACGCCATCGGACTCGTGGTCGGCGCGAGCGTCCTCCTCTTCACCCCCTTCCCCCAGTGGGGAGCCCTCTCCCTTGTGCCGTTCACCGCGCTCGGCAGCTGGCTGTTCTGGCGCGGCACCAGTGCCCCGCGTGCGCGACGCCGACTGTGATGGTGGCTCGGGATCGAACCGCCTCTATCCGTCTGGCACGCGATCGGCGATGATGGTGGGGCTGCCGGAGGGGGAGGGCACCATGGTCGCATCCGACATCTCGACGGGCCTGAGCGGGAGGCCACGCGTCCTCGGCCGGACGCTGGCGTCGATCGGCGTCGGCATCCTCGTCGGCGCGCTGTACGACTACGCCATCGCCGTGGCGGCGAGCGCCCCCGTCCCGGGCGGGTTCACGACGCCTCCGCTGACGCTGGCCCTGATCGCCATCGTGGCAGCCCTCGCGGTCGCTACCGCCTGGCGCTGGCCGGTCGTCGGCCTCACGGCCGGCATCGTCGTTCTCGGGCTCGTGGCGTTCGCCGTCGGCGGGCGGATCGGGTGGACTCCGTACGGGTACGACTGGTGGAGTCCGTTCAACGCCGTGGCGTTCGGGGCCGCCAGCGGCTACCCGACGATCGTCGGCGCCACCATGATCACCAGCGCCGCCCTGAGCCTGCGCCGGACGCACCAACCCGTGGGGGAGTAGGTGCCCAGCTCGTGACCGCCTCCGCAGCGGGGTGCTCGCGCCTGTGCTCGGTGCTCGCCACGCGGGTGAGACAATCTCCTGCATGGCGTCCTTCATCTTCATCTATCGGGCTGGCCCCGACCCGATTCCGGCCGAGCGGATGGAGGAGAACCGGGCGGCCTGGCGAGCCTGGAACGCCGCCCTCCAGGAGGACTACGGCATCCACGCCGCCGACGGAAAGCTGGTGGCGCGAGCTCAGGCCTGATCGTCGATTCTCTCGGCGTCGGCGGCGCCCTCTACGGCGGCGGAGGATTACTTGTCGACGCCATCGGAACCGTCAAAGACAGTGGAGGATGCGACTATTGTCCCAAGACCAACAACCAAGTGGAAGTCGATTCGCCCCGCGCAGCGCTCCCGAGCGGTGGGGCGGCAGGCTGAGCGCCGAGGCCCTGGCGCGCTACAAGCAGACGAACGTCCTTCTGACCGTGTTCCTGGTCTGGGGCGTCGCCGGACTGGTCGCCACTGTGGCAGTCAGCCTGGCTCAGGGACACACGAACTACTTCCTCGGCCTCACCTACACGGCAGTCTCGGCCCTCCTCGGGGTCTTGGCGCTCGTCGAGTACCACCGTCTCAAGATCGCCGTTGCAAAGCAATATCAACTAACCAAACGGGACGCGCGACGCCTGAGCATCTGGGATGCGCCTTCCTTCGACCAGTCTCTCCAACGCGTCACTAACGCAAGACAGGACCGCCCGAGCACTCGATAGCACGTAAGTGCTCGTCGACCTCAACCCTCACCCGTCTGGTCCCACCACGACAAGTGAGAATAGATCGGTTACGGGTTGACGGATAGGGGGATGCGGTCCTGGCGGCCGAGCAGGCGGTGGTCAGCAGGGCGATCAGGAGCGGAACGACCGCGGAGGCTCGGTGGATCCTGCGACGCATGGCGGCTCCTTCGGAAGTCGCGGTCCGGGGCTGGGATGACCAGAGGTACGTGGTGTGAGTCTGTCCGCCGTTGCCGAGTGCAGGGATGGCGATGTCTGGCCGGCACGCCCCCGTGCGAGTGCCACCCGGCTACCGCCTCCATGACTGAACCTGTCTTTGGTTGTAGGGCGGTCACTTCCCGACCTGTCAGCGCTCTGTCTGGCTGGAAGCGCCTATGGGAGCGCGCGGGCATTCCTACCTGAGGGCGGCCGCAAGAACGATAATGGCGCATGGCGTCCTTCATCTTCATCTACCGGGCTGGCCCCGACCCGATTCCGGCCGAGCGGATGGAGGAGAACCGGGCGGCCTGGCGAGCCTGGAACGCCGCCCTCCAGGAGGACTACGGCATCCACGCCGCCGGCGGAAAGCTGGTGACCGCCGACGGCGTCAGCGACTACACCGGCGATGTCCGCGGCGCGTCGATGGTGGAGTTCGACTCCCTCGAGGCGGCGATCGAGATGGCCACGAAGAGCCCCAACCTCGCATTCGGCGGCAGCGTCGACGTGCTGCCGGAGTTCTGACAGAGCGCCAGGCACGCGGGAGCGGGAAGGGGAGTCGGCGCGGAGCTGGTCGTCAGGAGCAGTCGCACGGCGGCTCGGCCCCGCCAATGCCAACCGGTACGCCTTCGCCGGCGGCGACCCCATCAACAACGATGACCCGTCGGGCATGTGTTCACATGGTGCCAGTACTACCGCAAACGTGTTCGGAGCCGTCTCCCTCGGGGCCCGCCGCTGTCGGTACTGTCGCGGATGGAGTAGCTGCGGTTGCGGCGGCTCCTGTGACCGGAGGAGCGAGCCTTGCGGCTGGCGCTGCGGGTGCGGTATCCCTTGCCACGGCCGCCCCCGGTGTTCTCATCGGATTCGCATGCGGATAGTGGTGGAACCGGGAGGCGGGAGCAACCGTGACCAAGAGGACAGCGTTCTTCTACGTACTTGGCCTCACCGTTTTGGTGATCGTCGTGACAGTGGTCGTTTTCCTGATACCGCTGCCTCGTGGCACAGGAGATCAGTGGAGCGCGGCCGGCCTCATTGGGGCCGTGGCGGTCCTGCTTGTCGCGCTTGTGTTCCTTTATGTGCTTCGGCCCCGCACATGGCGATAAGCAGAGGTCAGGCAATCGATCTGTTGTCGCGCTGCTCCTAGGCGGAGTGCTGGGGGCGTCGCCGTACGGCCGCTGGGTTCACCCCGTTCGGGGGTCATCCGCGCCGAGTGTCTTGCGCGGGGTAGACCGTCGGGTACGGAATTCGTTCAGCCTAATCCGCCCATCCGGTGCGATTGACGCCAGTCGGTTACGCGATCCTGTCCTATTCGCCAGCCGGAACGGCGACAGCCGATAGCTGGATGCCGAGAGAGTCGTGCGCCGCCTGTTTCACTGCTAGCGGGGAGGAATGAACCCATGCTGAGCAAACAAGCGACGAATCGCATCGTGGAATTGTGGACGCTCGGCATCGGGGCAGTCGTTGCTCTCGTGTGTCTCCTGGTCTCTATTGCGAACATCTCACTGCTCGAAGCAAACGCCTGGTGGGCGATATTGGCGAGTGCCGCGCTGACGCTGTTCTGCTTAGGGATGCTGGCATATCGGCTTCTAGGCCGGCGCCCTGAGGGCCGCTAAAGTCCTCAGGGCGATGCGGATCGTTACCGCAACGCTCCCGCGATTTCTACAGACGATCTGCATATCATGCAGGGCTACAACGTCAACACCAACCAGGCCTACCTGCTCAGCGACCCCAAGACCGGGCAACCGATCATGCTCTCCACCAGCGCCGACCAGGACTGCCTCTACGTCATGGACGGCATCGGCAACCCCGTCGGGCTGATGACCGACTTCGCCCTGAGCTCCTACACGTACACGTTCGACCCCTACGGGGCGGCGAACCTCACCACTGGCGGCACCGGCAACGGGGCAGCACAGAACCCCTACCTGTTCAAAGCCGGCATCCAAGACCGTGCCACCGGCCTGGTCAAATTCGGCCTCCGCTGGTACAACCCGGTGACGGGCACCTGGACCCAACAAGACACCCTCGACACACCGCTCGACCCCGCCAACGCCAACCGATACGCGTACGCCGGCGGCGACCCCATCAACGGCAACGCCCCGGGTGGACTGGATGCCACACTGGGTGACTATGCGGGAAGTTGTTTGGTCAGTGGTGGCGTAGACGTGCTCGTTGGACTGGTGGGACCTGACTGGACGGGCGTAGGGCTCGGCGCAGCGTTTGCGATTGGCTGTGCGCAAGGGGTCGCATCCACCGCCATCGACGAGGCGACCGACTCGTACGAAGGAACTGACGCAGACATCGGCGCTACGGGCATCGAATTGGGCCTCAACCTCGCAGCTCGGTTTCCCTTGTGACCGGCTGGGCCTGGGTCCTCGTCCCCGTCTTCCTCCTCTTGCTCACCGCCGGCGGTTGGTTCGTGACGGGCGGGCTCGGCAGAAGGCAACGAGCAAGAACTGGCCGTGTCAACCGCGGTGGCCCAGTCACGGTCGCCGTCGTGAGCGCGCTCATGCTCGTGGCCATCGGATTCGGGGTTTACCTTCTCCTTCAGGGCCAGTGAGCCGGCCCTCAGATGGACGGCATCGGCAACCCCGTCGGCCTGATCACCGACTTCGCCCTGAGCTCCTACACGTACACCTTCGACCCCTACGGGGCGGCCAACCTCACCGCCGGCGGCACCGGCAACGGGGCAGCACAGAACCCCTACCTATTCAAAGCCGGCATCCAAGACCGCGCCACCGGCCTGGTCAAATTCGGCCTCCGCTGGTACAACCCGGTGACGGGCACCTGGACCCAACAAGACACCCTCGACACACCGCTCGACCCCGCCAACGCCAACCGGTACGCCTACGCCGGCGGTGATCCGGTCAACGGTTCGGATCCGTCAGGCCGGATCGGCGCCGCACTGCTCGCAAAGCTCATCGCCGCGGCATTTGCCGGCGGCTCGCTTCTAACGGTGCTGTCAGGTAGCAATCTAGTCTCCTACGTGGCGGGTAGTGCGATCGAGTTCGCTTGCGATGCGATTGTGGGCGGCGCTACTGCAGGAGTCGGGCTAGTCGTCGGGGCGATCGGTTGCGGTGTTGTAGGCCAACTGGTCAGTGCAGCGATCGACACGTATGTTGATGAGAACTCTTGATGGAGAAAGGATCATGATGGCTGGGCGATCGAGCGGCAACATGCAGTTCCAGAGATTGTTTCTTAGCCTCGGAGCTCTACTGGGCGCGATCGCCACCATATTCCTCGCCGTAACGATCTTCTTCGCCAAGTCGCCCGCAGTCGGAATAGTGTTGACGATCGTGTTCGGGTTAGTAACGGCTTTCTGCGTTCTGCGGCTGGTGGCTTTGCGTGGTAGGTAAGTGTCCCTTAGAGCGCGTCAAGCGCATCGACCTGACATAATGTGCATTATCAGCGCAACACAATCAGGCAGCTCCAGAGCGCCTAGAACGACCCAGAAGCCGACAAGACCCGGCGCTCGACGATCTTCTCGCATGCACAGCACCCGTCATGAAGCACCGTGAGGGGGCGCCTGGCACCGCATTGTCCGAGTCGCAGATCCCGCTGCGAGAATCAACGGCACGCACACCACGCGCAACAACCCAGCCCGTCACACGTCAGCACCGCACCAGCCGCATTGCCGCATCCCGCTCCGCGAACCCCTCAACGCAAAGCTGACATAACGTGCACTGCTCCCGAATGTCACGAAGGATGTACACCCCCGACCCGCCCTCAGCCACCCGGACTCGTAAACTTGATCGAGTTGCGCACGGCCGATCGTCTTCCTGCCGCGGCCAGGGGGGCTCGGTGGATGCGACGAGGGCCGTGTGCAATCCCCTCTCCCCCTCGAGAACGCCTCGTACGGCTTTCCTGACCTTCGCTCAGTTTCCCACGTGCCCACCGCCGGCTGCCGCCTCCATCGCGGCGACCGCGTGGGACCGCTGCCGGCTCTCGTCACGCGCGCCGCGGGCGAGCCGGTGATCGATCCAAGCCTGGTACACCCGCTGCAGCGGCGCATCGCCGACGCGGTCCAGCCAGTCCAGCGCATCGAGGCCGTACGCCTCGAGGTCGTGATCGAAGTCGTCGGGGCCGTCGAGGCGGAACGGCACACCGTGTGCGCGGGCCCACGCGAAGACGGCGAGACCGATCGGCCGGTACTCGTCCCAGTGCGGCCCAGGAACTGATGAGCGGACGATCCGCGGCCACTCCGCGTAGCCGCGCTCGCTGTGGAACATCACCAGCATGCCGCCGCGCTGCACCTCGAGGTGCCACACGGCCATCTGCTCCGGGCCCCACGCGGAGACCACCCGGCTGCCGTCGTCGAGCAGCAGCCGGGCGAATCGCGCCGCCTCGGGACGCTGCTGCGCGTAGTCGTCGAGGAAGGCGGATACCGCATCGGCCGCAGGCGGATCGGCCGTGGTCACGAGAGGGTTCCGCGGAGTGCGCGGCGCTGCCGCTCGCTCGGGATGGCGAACAGCCCCGTCTCCGGATCGACGAGCGCCTCGATGCGGTCCCCGACCTCGTACCCGCGCGCCGCCGCGCAGACGTACTCGACCTGGAACGCCGGAACGTCGAGGTCCGCGAAGCGCAGCGTGAGGGTGACGCCGTCCTCGTCCGCGAACATCGCGGGCCCGATCGCCACGACCTCGCCCCGCGCGAGCCGTCCGCGCTCGCCCAGCAGGGCGGCCTCCCGCTGCTGACGCCCGATCATCCGCCATTTGGCGAGCGCGAACGGGATGACGAACACGCTGAGCGCGGCGCCGACGAGCATCGGGATCCACCAGTCCGCGCCCGCCACGAGCCCGACGCACATGATCGCGGGCCCGACAGCCAGGGTTGCGACCACTCCCCCGTAGGCGAGGAACAGCCCGAGCGCACCGCGCGGTCGCGGCCGCGTCGCTCCCGAAGCGTCCCCCATCTCCATGCGGGGAGACTATCCGCCGCGCGGAGGGAGCGACAAGGTCCGCCAGGGCGCGAACGCACGGCTCAGCCGGAGACGACCCGCACGAGCACGTCCACCGCCAGCACGACGACGACCAGCCCGACGACCAAATCGGTCCACGTCGCGAGCGCCTCCTGCGCGTTCTTGCCCCTCTTCGGCACGTGTATCACGCCCGCGATGAGCAGGAAGAGTCCGCCCGCCAAGCCGGCCGGCAACGCCCATCCCGGCACCAGCGCCAGCAGGCCAGCGAGACCCATCCCGATGTTCGCCATTCCGAGCTCGCGCACGAGCTGCTTCTCCGGCACGGTCGGCGCAGCGGCCCCGAGGATCTCGGTCGTCGGCCCTTTGCCGGAGACCTGGGCGATCCCGGCCACGAGCAAGCGCGTGCCGACGCCCCAGAACACCCACCACTTGCCGAACACCAGCACCGGATCCCCGCCCGCGACGGCGAGCTCCACGATGCCGGAGATGATCGGCAGCGCCACGGTCTGCGCGATGACCAGGATGACGTACCCCACGGCTCCCCTCCTTCGGGTCGGGATCGACGGGAAAACCGTAGCGGGGAACAGCGCCCGCGGCATCCCCCACTCCCCCGCGCCTACTACCCAAACCCCCGGCCGACCGCGATACTCGGGCCGTCGGCGCGGTGAACGACACCGAGTGCGCCGACGGGGAGGTCGCCATGACCGACGCGCAGCGTGCACAGTCAGCCCGACGGGATGCGGCATCCTCCGCTCCCGCGCTCCGGGAGGAGGGTGCGGCGATCATCGCGGGCGCCGCCGGGTTCGTGCTGACCGCACTGGTCGCAGTGCCGTCGTTCTGGGGGCAGACCCTCCCGATCGCCGGGCCGGGATCGGTCTCGCAGTTCGCCGCGATCGCCGCCGGGGTGGTCGCGATCATCGCCTACCCCGTCGGCCGCCTCTGGCGACGCGAAGGCCTCACCCCGTTCGACAGCCGCGCGCCCGGCGTGCCGCGCTCCCGCACCTCCGCCGCCGACGTCTTCGACACCGTCGTGATCGCCTTCGCGCACGGCGTGATCGCACTGCTGCTCTGGATCGTGCTGGGCGCCGTGCTCGCCGACGCGTTCCAGGGGGCCTCCGTGTACGCCCTGGCCGCTGTGGTCCTCGCCGCTGCCGTCGCGGGCGTCACCGCCTACGCCGTGTTCCTCTCCGGAGCCGGGATGGACATCCTCCGCCTGTCGACGGTCCTCGCCGTCTTCGCGGTCGTCGGCATCCTGGCCGCCATGCTCAGCGCCCCCGATCCCGACTGGTGGCGGTTGCACCTGAGCGCCCTCGGGATGACGTCGAGCGTGTCCTCCCTCACCTTCAACCTCACGCTCATCGTCACGGGCGTCATCGTCACCGCGATCGCCCGCTACGCGACGGACCTCCGCGACGTCGACGACCCGCGCCGCCGCCGCGGACTCGTGCGCGTGCGGGTCTGCCTCCTGCTGATCGGCGTCCTACTCGCCGGTGTGGGCGTCTTCCCCCTCAGCGTCTCGCAGCTCCTGCACAACGTGTCGGCGGTCGGGATGGTGCTGGTGTTCGCGCTCCTGGTCTTCTGGGTGCCGGCAGCGCTCCCCCAGGCTCCCCCGGCGTTCTTCGTGCTCGGCTACGTCTTCTTCGCCACCATCGTCGGCGTCCTCGTCTTCTTCGCCATCGGGTACTACGTGCTGACGGCGGCGGAGCTGGTGGCGGGCGTCCTGGTGTTCAGCTGGCTCATCGTGTATCTACGGGTCAGCGGCGCGGCCCAGGTCGGCAGAGCGACGGCCGCCTAGGCCGCGGAGTGTCCGTGGATCCGCGTGGCCCAGCGGTGACGCGCCCGAGAACGGTCACCCCTTCGCAGCGGCGACCCCGGGCGCTAAGGTCATGCACGGGACGCATGGCGCGCCCCCTCCACCGAAAGGGCAACACGATGACGTCCACCGATCCCGTCGACACCGTCCTGCACGACTTCTCCCTCGACGCGAAGAACCTCACCCGCTCCGCGATCAACGGCATCCGCGCGACGATCGGCATCAGCGGCGCCGTGGCGTTCATCCTCGGCGTCGTGCTGCTGTTCTGGCCGGCGAAGACCATCGCCGTCCTCGCCGTGTTCCTGGGCATCTACTTCGTCGTCGCGGGCGTGATGCGTCTCGCGATCGGCATTTTCAGCAAGGGCATCGGCGGCGGGCTGCGCACGCTGAACATCCTGCTCGGCGTGCTGCTCGTCGTCGCCGGCGTCGTCTCGCTGAAGAACGTGGCGACCGCCGCGACCGTCCTCGTGATCTTCGCCATCGCGTTCGTCGGCGTCGGCTGGATCATCGACGGCGTGATGGCGCTGGCCGAGTCGGGCCGCACGCCGAACTCGGGCTGGGCGATCGCCTTCGGCATCCTCAGCATCCTGGCCGGCATCGTCGTGCTCGTCCTGCCGGCGTCGTCGGCCGCGTTCCTGATCCTGTTCTCGGCGATCGCGCTGATCGTGCTCGGCATCATCGGCGTCGTCCGCGCGTTCACCTTCGGTCGCGACGTGCTGGCCGCCGCGAAGTAGCCTCCCGCACACGACGGAACGGCCCCGCCTCGAGAAGAGGCGGGGCCGTTCGACGTCCGGGGCTGCTCGCCCGCTACGCGTGGTTGAGCGCCGACGGGAGGTGCTTCGCCCACCAGTCGAGGATGATGTCGAACCGCTCGCGCCGGTGACGGGGACGGCCGCCACGGCTCAGCTCGTGGTCCTCGCCCGGGAAGATCACCAGTTCGGCCTCCGCCCCGTTGCGCTTCAGTGCCGCGTAGTAGCGCTCGGCCTGCGGCAGCGGGCAGCGGAGGTCGTCCTCCGAGTGCAGGACGAGGGTCGGCGTCGTGACCTGACGGACCACGGCCTGCGGGCTCTGCGACCGCATCAGCTCCGGGTCGGTGCCGGTGTACTCGTCGCCGAAGAAGCTGCCGATGTCGCTGGTGCCGACGAACGCCTCCGGGTCGAGGAACCCGCGCTCGACGATGGCGGCCGCGAAGCGGTGGTCGTGCGCGATCGTCCAGGCGGTGAGATAGCCGCCGTACGAGCCGCCCATGATCCCGACGCGTTCGGCGTCGAGTCCGGGGGTCTCGGCGATCGCGCCGTCGAGGAAGTCGAGCACGTCCGTCAGATCGACCGTGCCCATCCGCTGACGGATGACGCGGCCGTGCTCCTGCCCGTAGCCGGCGGCGCCGCGCGGGTTGCACATCACGACCGCGTACCCGGCGGCGACGTAGACCTGGGCCTCGTCGAAGAGCGCCCCGGTGTACGCCGCGTACGGGCCGCCGTGGATATTGAGGAGCACGGGATGCGGCCCCTCGCCCTCCGGCACGAGCACCCACCCGTGCACCGGGTAGCCGTCGCGCGCGGTGACGGTGATCTCCCGCGGCTCGACGATCCCGGTCGCGCGCAGGGCGGCGGAGAAATCGGTGAGCCGGCGCAGCCCGTGCGGGGTGAGCAGGGCGGCGTCGCCGGCGGTGTCCGCGTCCGCGATGCTCAGCACGACGACGTCCCCGGCGACGCCGACACCGTTCACGACGGTGGTGTCGTCGGTCAGGCGCGTGGAGGCGCCGTCCGCGGTGACCTCGGTGAGCACGAGCGCGCCGCGCGAACGATCGCGCACGAGCACGGAGTCGTCGCGGTACGCGACGATGTCGGACTCGGTGAAGTCCTGGCTCTCGGCGTCCGTCAGCAGGCGCGGAGCCGCGTCGTGGCCATCGATGGCGTACAGGGCGGCGTTGCGGCCGACGAAGTCCCGGCCGCTCTCCCCCACGTCCTGAGCGGTGAAATAGAGCACGCCGTTGAGCCCGTAGGCGAGTTCCCCGATGGAGAAGTCGCCGTGGGCGCCGGTCGCATCCACCGGCTCGCCCGACCCGTCGGCGGGCAGCAGGAAGACGTTCGCCCGGAGGTCGTCGTCGCGCGTCTCGTGCCGGGCCGAGACGAAGGCGATGGTCGCACCGTCGGGCGAGAACGCGAGGGAGCCGTCGTCCCAGGGCCCCGAGGTCAGCTGCAGCGGCTCGGCCACCGTCGGGGCGGGCTCCGTGGAGCCGTCCGGCGCGGCGACGGGGGTCGGGGCAGGTTCGGCCCACACGTCCGGCACCGGCACGAGGAACACGTGCGCACGGCGGTCGGTGATGTAGCCGAGGCCGTTGGCGCGGTAGTTCAGCGTGTCGAACCGGCGCGGGCGCTCGCTCGCGGGGTCGATCCCCTCCACCGTGCCGTAGCGGCCCTGCTCGGGCACCCGGCTGACGAACGCGATCGAGCGGCCGTCCGGCGACCAGGCGAACCCGGAGACGCCGAGCTTGCGATCGGTCACCTGCACCGGCTCGCCGCCGGCGGCATCCACGACGTAGAGCTGGGGTGCGGACTTCGGCACCGACCGCAGGAAGGCGAGCAGCCGGCCGTCCGGGGAGAACCGGGGCGCGCTGTCGCGGAACCCGCGGGTCAGCCGGCGCGGCGCGGCGTGGCCGGTCAGCGGGATGGTCCAGAGCTGGCCGACGGTCGCGTCGGCCGCGAGGGAGGGATGGGTCACCGACACGACCGCGCGCCCGCCTCCGGGATGCACGGTCGGGGTCGAGACGCCGGTCAGCAGGTCGAGATCGCTCGCCTTCATGGCCGCCCCCTACTCGTCGACCGGCGTGAAGCTGGAGACGTCGCCCACGAGCCTCGTGTGGCCGACCGGGACGGGGTCGACGACCGCCGACGCCACCTCGGCCGCGAACTCGCTGACGTTGTAGAGCTTGCCGGCGGCCTCCTTGCGGGCTTCGATCGCGGTGGGGTTGAGCCGGTTGAGGAGGGTCGCCGTGATGGTGCCCTCGATCATGTCGCCGGAGACGACGACGAAGTCGATGCCCTTCTCCTCCAGGGTCGGCAGGAGGTCGCGCAGCGCGTCCTCCCCCGCCCGCTTGCTGAGGGCGACGGCCTCGTACTCGGGCATCGTCGGCGTGGTGCGGATGAAGTGGGCCTGGTGGCTGGTCACGAACACGACGCGCGATCCGGCGCCGAGGAGTGGCAGGGCGGAGGTCAGCACGTTCACCTGGGCGTCGCGGTTCAGCTGCATCGCGTAGTCCTCGGCCATGCCCGACTCCATGCCGCCGGAGGCGTTGAGGACGAGGATGTCGAGACCGCCCCACTCGCTGCCGACGGTGTCGAACATGCCCGCGACGGAGGCGGGGTCGGTGAGGTCGGCGCCGACGACCAGCGCCGTGGCCCCGTTCGCGCGGAGGGCGTCCGCGAGCTTCACCGCGCGCGCCTCCTTGTTGCGGTAGTTGATCACGACGCTCGCGCCGGCCTCGGCCAGGTACTGCGCGGTGTCGGCGCCGATGCCTCGGGACGAACCGGTGACGAGGGCGCGCTTGCCGGCGAGCGAGCCGGGAGCGAGGGGGTTGGACACGAAGACTCCTAGAGTGTGCGGAAAACTGCATCCTGAGACTACCAAGTGGGTTCCGGCCGCACCGGTTCCGCACCTGATACCGTCAGGTAAGGACGCGCAGGGAAGGGGGCCCGATCATGGACATCACATCCTTCGCCTGGATCGCCTGGCTGGTGCTGATCCTGGTCTTCATCATCATCGAGATGCTCACGCTCGACCTCGTCTTCCTCATGATCGCGATCGGCAGCGTCGGCGGCCTCGTCTCCGGCTTCGTCGGCACTCCCTGGTGGGGTCAGCTGATCGTCGCCGCGGTGCTCTCGGTCCTCCTGCTGTTCTTCATCCGGCCGCCGCTGCTCCGCGCGCTCAAGCGCGGCGGCGATCCGGCCAAGAGCAACGTCGCCGCCCTGATCGGCATGGGCGGCCTGGTCGTCTCGACCGTCTCGCGCACCGGCGGCCTGGTGAAGCTCGCGATCGGCGAGACCTGGACCGCTCGTCTCGCCACCGCGTCCGACGGCGCCGTCGTCGTGTCCCCGGCCGCCGAGCTCGTCCCCGGCGAGCACGTCGTGGTCGTGTCCATCGAGGGTGCGACCGCGGTCGTCACCCCTGCCCCGGTGCCCTCGGGCGCCGACGGCATCACCGAGAGGAGTGCGTCGTGAACGATTCCAGTCAGCTCGTCACGACCATCGTGGTCATCGTGATCAGCGCGGTCATCGCGATCTTCGTGCTGGTCACCCTGTTCCGCGCGATCCGCATCATCCCGCAGGCCCGGGCCGGCGTCGTGGAGCGGCTCGGCCGGTACCACAAGACGCTCCTCCCCGGTCTGAACGTGGTGGTTCCCTTCGTCGACAAGGTGCGCCCGCTCATCGACATGCGCGAGCAGGTCGTCTCGTTCCCGCCGCAGCCGGTGATCACCGAGGACAACCTCGTCGTCTCGATCGACACGGTGGTCTACTTCCAGGTGACCGACGCGCGTGCGGCGACGTACGAGATCGCCAACTACCTGGGCGCCGTCGAGCAGCTCACGACCACCACGCTCCGCAACGTGGTCGGCGGCCTGAACCTCGAGCAGGCCCTGACCAGCCGCGACAACATCAACGGCCAGCTGCGGATCGTGCTCGACGAGGCGACCGGCAAGTGGGGCATCCGCGTCTCCCGCGTCGAGCTGAAGGCGATCGACCCGCCCCTCTCGATCCAGGACTCGATGGAGAAGCAGATGCGCGCCGAGCGAGACCGCCGCGCCGTCATCCTGACCGCCGAGGGCAACAAGCAGTCGGAGATCCTCAACGCCGAGGGACGCCGGCAGGCCGCCATCCTGAGCGCGGAGGGCGACGCCAAGGCGGCGGTGCTGCGCGCCGAGGGCGAGGCGCAGGCCATCCAGACGGTGTTCAGCGCCATCCACAAGGGCAACCCGGACAACCTGCTGCTCGCCTACCAGTACCTGCAGACCCTGCCGAAGATCGCCGAGGGCCCGGCCAACAAGCTCTGGATCATCCCGAGCGAGCTGACGGAAGCGCTCAAGGGCATCGGCCAGGCGTTCGGCGAGAAGGGCGCTGCCGCCGCTGCAGCGGCCACGGCCGACGGGACCGCGACGCCGGTGCCTCCGGCAGGCACCCCCGCTCCCCCGGCGTGAGCTTCCTCGACGGCCCGCGGCCGCGCGTGATCGCGCACCGCGGGCTGGCCCTCGACGCGCCGGAGAACACCCTCCTGGCCTTCTTGAAGGCCCTCACGGCGGGTGCAACGCACCTGGAGACGGATGTGCACGCCTCCGCCGACGGCGTCGCCGTCGTCAGCCACGACCCCGAGCTCGACCGCGTCGCCGGCCGGCCCGGTCGCGTCGACGGGATGCTGATGCGGGAGCTGCGCCGGGTGGAACTCGGGCACGACCAGCAGTTCTGCTCTCTCGCGGAGGCGCTCGACACCTTCCCCCAGGCGCGCTTCAACATCGACATCAAGGACGAGCGTGCGGCCGCCTCCGTGGTCACCGCGATCCGGGAGGCGCGAGCCGTCGACCGCGTGCTGATCACGAGCTTCTCGACGGCGCGGCGGCAGGCCGTCGCCGACGAGCTGCCGGGCGTCGCGACCTCCCCATCGGTCCCCGAGTTCGCACCGGCCCTCGCCGCTGCGAAGGCCGGCCTCACGCCCCTGGTTCGGCACTCCCTGCGCGGATTCGCGGCGGTGCAGGTCCCCGAACGTCAGGGCCCTCTGCGCGTCGTCAGCGCCCGCACGGTGCGCGCCATCCAGGCGGCGGGCGCCGAGGTCCACGTGTGGACCGTCAACGACCCCGCCGACATGACGCGACTGCTCGATCTCGGCGTGGACGGGATCGTCACCGACCGGTGCGATCTGCTCGCCGCGCTGGCCGCCTCCCGGGCCGCCTGAGCCTGGGAGTCTTCTGGGAGGCTGTGAGCGTCCTGAGAGATCCGGCGGCCCGGAAAGAGAATCCCCAGCTTGACGGTTTATAACTGTGAGGATTCGCGCGAAGAGGAGACCACACGATGGCAGATCGCAGTTTGCGCGGAATGAGACTCGGCGCCCAGAGCTTACAGAGCGAAGAAGGCGTCGTCTACTCACCGCGTACCCGTTACACCTACCTGTGCCCCGAGTGCGGCAACGAGACCGAGACCGTGTTCTCGTCCGAGGCCGAGGCACCCGACACCTGGGAGTGCCGCCACTGCGGACACGAGGCCAGGAGACTGGTCGGCGACACCCCCGTCGAGGTCGACCACTCCGACGTCAAGGCGCCGCGCAGCCACTGGGACATGCTCCTGGAGCGCCGCACCCGCGCCGAGCTGGAGGAGCTCCTGGAGGAGCGCCTGCAGTACCTGCGTGCCCGCCGCGGCACCGGGGAGCGCAAGCACAGCGCCTGACCCCGTCAGCGACTCGAGGCCGCTCTCACCGCACCGGTGGGAGCGGCCTTCTCGCGTCCGGAGCCGGGTTGCGGCGGGCGCCGGCCGCGATCAGCAGCCCGAAGAGCCCGAGACCCGCCACCAGGAACTCGATCCCCCGGCTCAGCAGCGTGGCCGGCGTCGTCGTGGTGCCCAGCGGCACGTCCGCGATCATGTGGCCGGGAGTGAACGGCGGGATCTCCGAGATCGTCCGTCCGTCGGGCCCGATGATCTGGCTGCTTCCCACGGTGGAGATGTTCACCAGCGCCCGGCCCGCTTCGATCGCGCGCAGTCGGGCGATGGCGAGCTGCTGCTGGTTCTCGTCCGTCTTCCCGAAGTCGGCGTTGTTGGTCTGCGCCAGGATGACCTGCGCCCCGCCCTGCATCATGTCCGTCAGCAGCTGGTCGTCGACGATGTCGAAGCAGATCGAGATGCCCGCGCGCACACCGCCGATGTCGAACACGTTGTCGCGCGTGCCCGGGGTGTAGTCGCGGCCGATCAGGTCGATCAGGTCCGGCGCGAACGGCCGCCAGAACGCCCGATCCGGCACGTACTCCCCGAACGGCACGGGATGCTTCTTGTCGTAGTAGTCGACGGCGCCCTTGCCCGCCTCCCACTGCAGGGAGGAGTTGAAGTACTTGCCGTCGCGATACGTGATGGTCCCGACCACGAAGGTGGCGTCCATCCGGCGGCTGAGGGCGTCCAGGATGGCCGCCGACGAGGGGTCGCGCGTCGGGTCCGGCAGGGCGGCGCCCTCCGGCCACACGACGATGTCCGCCTTCTGGTCGGCGATCTTCAGCGTCTCCGCCACCTGCGCGTCGAGCACCGCGCCCACGGGCGCATCGTCGAAGTAGCCGGCCGGCCCGTTGCCCTGCACCGCTGCGATCCGGGTGGTCCCGTGCGTCGGCGTCGGCCACGCGGGGATCGCCAGCACGAGCGCGATCGCCCCGATCGCCAGCCCGGCCCGCGCGACGGCACGGAGGTCGACCGCGAACGCCAGTTCGACGAGCAGCGCCACCAGCCACACCATCACGAAGCTCAGCCCCGAGATGCCGAGCCACGCCACCAGCGGCGCGAACGGGCTCTCCGACTGCGACTCCGCGACCCGGCCCCAGGAGAAGCCGCCGTATGGCCAGTTGCCCGTCACATACTCCCGCAGCACCCAGAGCCCCGCGACGATCACCGGAACCAGGCCCACACGGCCCCACACGCCCGGCCACGCCCGCGGAACCCAGCGGTAGGCCAGAGTGATCAGGATGCCGCCCACGCCCCAGAACAGCGCCTCCAGGGTCGACAGGGCCACCCAGGGCACCGGGCCGAGGTAGAGCGCGGTCCACGCGACGTGCACCAGGTAGAACGACTCCCCCGCCAGCCAGCCGACGAGGAAGGCGGAACCCGCCCGGCGGCCGCGCTGCGCGAGCAGCACCATCGCGATGCCGAGGAAGGTGAGCGGCCACCAGCCCTTGTCCGGGAACCCGGCGTCGAGCACCGGCCCGGCGGCGATGGCCAGGAGGACCGCGAGCCAGAGCGGGAGCGGAGCGCGCGGGGTTCGGGTCACGAAGGGAGAGCCTAAAGCATCCGGCTCGGCAGGCCGCTCAGGCAACCGCGGAGTACGCGACGATGCCGCGACGGATCGCGTCGAGCGCCTGCCGCGCGGTGCGTCCGACGTTCCCCTGGGCGACGAGGGAGAGCTGGTCGAGCAGGTCGATCGTCTGCTTCGTCCAGCGCACGAAGTCGCCCGCGGCCATGTCGGCCTCCCGCAGCACCGAGTCCAGCGCCGCGCCGCGCGCCCACTGGTACATCGCCAGGGAGAGGGCGGTGGAGGGCGGCTCGCTGCCCGAGAGCCGGTTCTCGCGTTCGAGGTCGTCGAGCCTGCTCCAGAGCTCGATCGTGCGGTCGAGCGCGGGCCGGAACGCGCCGCGCGGGAGGGTGCGCTCGTGCGCGAGCCCCTCGTCGCGGCGCGGCTCGAAGACGAGCGCGCACGCCATCGCGGCCAGGCCGGGAGCGTCGAGCTCCTTCCACGCGCCACGGCGCAGGCACTCCGCGACCAGCAGGTCGCGTTCGCCGTAGATGCGCTTGAGGGTGCGCCCGTGCACGGTGAGCGCGGTGCCGCCCTCCTCCTCCACGAGGTAGCCGAGTTCCAGCAGCACGTCGGAGACGCGGTCGAACACCTTCGCCACGGCGCCGGTGCGCGACTGGATCTGGGCGCTGAGCCGATCGGTCTCCCGCTTGAGCTTCCACCAGCGCTCCGCCCAGCGCGCGTGCTTCTCGCGGTCGGGGCAGCGGTGGCAGGGGTGGTCCTTCATCCGCTTGCGCAGGGCGGCGAGCTGGCGCTGCCGTTTGTCGCGGTCGGCGCGGGACGTGTTGTCCAGCTTGGCGCCCTTGCGCTCGAGGTCGGTCAGTTCGCGGCGGATGCGCGAGTACTCGCGGAAGTCGCCGAGGTGGCACGTCATGGCCTCCTCGTAGCCCGCGAGGGACTCCTCCTGCTGCCGCACCTTGCGCGCCAGGTCGACGACAGCGCGGTCGGCCTGGAACTGCGCGAACGACGACTCCAGGATCTCGCGCGTGCGCGGCCGGCCGAACTGGTCGATGAGGTTCACGGCCATGTTGAAGGTCGGGCGGAAGCTGGAGTTCAGCGGGTAGCTGCGGCGGGAGGCGAGGGAGGCGACCGCCTGCGGGTCGAGGCCGTCCTCCCACTGGATCACCGAGTGGCCCTCGACGTCGATGCCGCGACGGCCGGCGCGCCCGGTCAGCTGGGTGTACTCCCCCGGCGTGATCGGCACGCGCGCCTCGCCGTTGAACTTCTCCAGCTTCTCCAGCACCACCGTGCGGGCGGGCATGTTGATGCCGAGCGCCAGTGTCTCCGTCGCGAAGACGACCTTGACGAGCTTGCGGCGGAACAGCTCCTCGACGACCTCCTTGAAGGCCGGCAGCATGCCCGCGTGGTGCGCGGCGACCCCGCGCTCGAGCCCCTCCAGCCACTCCCAGTAGCCGAGCACGGCGAGGTCCTCGTCGAGCAGGGTGCGGCAGCGCTCCTCCACGATCGCGCGGATCTCGTCGCGCTCGTGCTTCTCGGTGAGGCGGACGCCCGAGCGGAGCGTCTGGCGCACGGCCGCGTCGCAGCCGTTGCGGCTGAAGATGAAGAAGATGGCCGGCAGGAGGTTGCGCTCGCGCAGCACCTCGACGAACGCGGCCCGTTCCATCCGGAACGAGTCCGGCCGCCCGCCGCGCGAGTGGTACCGGCCGACGTCGCGCATCTGGCGGCTGCTGAGCACGCGGCCGCCGTACCGGGCCATCTGCACCAGCTCAGGGTTGACGCGGTTCGTCGTGGCCAGCCCCGACGAGTCGAACAGGTCGATCAGCTTCGACCGCATCAGGATGTGCTGCTCCAGCGGCACCGGGCGCTCCTCGGAGACGATCACGTCCGTCTCGCCGCGCACGGCCTGCAGCCAGTCGCCGAACTCCTCAGCGTTCGACACCGTGGCGCTGAGCGACACCATCCGGACCTCCGACGGGAGGTGGATGATGACCTCCTCCCACACGGCGCCGCGGAAGCGGTCGGCGAGGTAGTGCACTTCGTCCATGACGACGTACGCCAGATCCGAGAGCAGATCGGAGTCGGCGTACAGCATGTTGCGCAGTACCTCGGTCGTCATCACGACGATGCGGGCGTGCGAGTTGATGTTGGTGTCGCCGGTGAGCAGTCCGACCGACTCCGGACCGTAGGCCTCGACGAACTCCTGGAACTTCTGGTTGCTCAGAGCCTTCATCGGCGTCGTGTAGAAGACCTTCGCGTTGGCCTCCCGCATGGCGAGGAAGACCGCGAACTCCGCGACGATCGTCTTGCCCGCGCCGGTCGGCGCGGCGACCAGCACGCTGCGGCCCTCCTCCAGGCTCGCGCACGCCTCCCGCTGGAACGGGTCGAGGTCGAAGCGCAGCCCGGCCCGGAAGGTCTCCAGGATCGGCTGGGTGGCGCGCTGGCGCGAGGCGGCGAAACGCTCGGCCGGAGAGAGCTGCTGGTCGGTCACCCGTCCAGACTATGCCGCCAGCTCGGCCTCCAGCCGATCCGCGACCTTCGCCACGCGCCGATCGTGCAGCCAGGCGACCCCGTAGGCGGCGAAGTACAGGCCGACCATGGGGATGGCGAGCAGGAACATCGAGAGCACGTCGGCGGCCGGAGTAGCGATGGCGGTGAACAGCACGATCAGGATCAGCGCCCAGCGCCACGACGCGATGATCGACTTCGCGCTCAGGATCCCGACGAAGTTGAACAGCACCAGGAACACGGGCAGCACGAAGGCGATCCCGACCGCGAGCACCAGCTTCATGATGAAGTCGAAGTAGGTCTTGGCCCCGATGATCGCGGCGTCCTGCTCCGGCGCGAAGCTGGTGAGGAGGCTGACGATGTGCGGCACCAGCATCCAGCCGACGACGCCGCCGGCGATGAAGAGCGGGACGGCGGTGAAGAAGAAGCCGAAGGCGTACTTCAGCTCCTTGCGCGTCATGGCGGGCACGAAGAACGCCCAGATCTGGTAGAGCCACACCGGGCTGGAGATCACGGCGCCGATCGTCACCGCGACCTGCATCTTCAGGTCGAAGGCGCCGGTGATGCTGTCGTAGTTGAGAGTCGCTTCGCGGCCCTGCTGCGCGGCGATCTGGGTGATCGGGCCGCGGAGGGCGTCCATGACGAAATCGGCGAGGAACCAGCCGACGACGGCTCCCACCAGGAGCGCGATCGCCGATCGGAAGAGGCGTTTGCGAAGCTCGACGAAGTGCTCTGCGAGCGACATCCGCCCTTCGCGGTTCTTGCCTCGCTTGGTGGAGGCCACCGCGTTACGGCTTCGGCTTGGTCTCGGCCGACGAGTCCGTCACGGTCGGCTCGGACGAGGCGTCGGCGTCCTTGCCGTCCTTCTTCATCTCGTTGACCTCGCCCTTGAAGATGCGCATCGACTGACCGATGCTCTTCGCGAGCGCGGGGAGCTTCGGCGCACCGAAGAGGAGCAGGATCACTGCGAGGATGATGAGCAGATGCCATCCGGTGAGTCCACCGAGCATTATGGAGTCCTTCGAGTCACGTATTCAAAGCGCGAGGGGTCCGCTTTGACCAGTAGCTTACCGCGCCGCACCCGCGCATCCCTGCGAGCTTGCTTTGCGAACTCCCGATCGGCACGGGCCTGCGTGCGCTCCTGGCGCAGCTCGGCGGCGTCGGCGAAGACGGCGGGATGGAACGGCTCCTCGCGCAGGTCGTCCACGCGCGACTGCAGGATCTCCGCCTTCTCGAGCAGCGCCGACGCCTCCCGGCCGGCGGCCATGAGCTTGCGGAACAGGCTCCAGGCGAAGTACGCGAGCATGCCGAGCAGACCGAGCACCAGCACGGTCCAGATGACGAGCCACGACCACCACGGCATGCCGGAAGCCTACCGGTACCGGGCTGCGCCGGCGGCGGCCCACTCCCCGACGACCCGGCGGGCCTCCGGCGGGTCGAGCACGGTGAGCACGCCCGAGAGGCCGCCCGCGAGTCGCTTGAGGCCGTGGAAGTGCGCCACCCGCACGCTGGTGCGCACCACGCCGTCGAGCTCCCTGCGCTCGGCGCCCTCGGGGATGTAGTCCTCGATGAGCGGCACCGCGGAGGCGGAGACCTCGACGGTGACCAGCTGGTCGTCCGGCGTGCCCTCGAACAGCGTCTCCGGGAGGGTCACATCCCCCGGGCTGTACGCGATCGGCACGTCGGTCGCGGTGAGGTTCTCGATGCGGTCGAGGCGGAAGGTCCGCAGCGCGGTGCGCGCGTGGTCCCAGCCGCGCAGGTACCAGTCCTGGTCGATCGACTCCACGCGCAGCGGGTCGACGCGGCGGCGCTCCCGCTCGCCACGGGAGTTGCGGTAGTCGAAGTCGAGCCGGGTGCCGGCGATCACCGCATCCCGGATCACGGCCAGCGCCTCGTCGGTCTCGGAGCGGGCCACCGCGACCTCGCTGGGAGCGCCGGAGGCCCCGCGGGCGAGCTTCGCCATCAGGGAGCCGATCACGTCGCGGTCGGCGTTCTCCGGGAGGGCGGTGAGGTACTGGAGGCCGGCGATGAGCGCCGCCGCCTCCCGAGCCGAGAACCGGGGCGAGTCGTCGATGGAGACCTGGTGCGTGAGCACGATCCGGTCGTTGTCCTCGAAGTCGTCCCAGGAGATGTCGAAGAGATCCCCTGGCTGGTACGCGTTCGTCTCGCCCGGCACGCCGGAGACGGCGATCAGCCGCACGGCGTCGCGCAGCTGGTCCGGCTCGACGCCGAAGTGCGCGGCGGCCTCCGTCACGCTCACCCGGTCGCGGTCCATCAGGTACGGCACCAGGGCCAGCAGGAACGCGAGCTTGTCCTGCGCCTGCATCGGCCGGCGGCGGTCAGCCATCGAGCCCCTCCCCTGCTCCGTGGGCGCGCGCCGTGGCGAGCAGCCGGTCCAGCACCTGCTGCCGGAGCTCGGGCGGCGAGACCACCAGCACCTCCGGGCCGAAACTCGCCAGCTGGTCGGCGAGGATGTTGATGTCGGAGAAGTTCACGGTCAGCGTGACGGCCTCCCCGTCGCCGTGCACCGGGACCGCGTCGCCGTACCGCTTGCGCAGGCGCGTGGCGGCGTCCGTCCCGGCATCGACCCGGATCTCCGCGACGTTGGCCTCCCAGATCGCGTCGAGATCGGCGAGGGCCCGCTCGGCGAAGCCGTCGCCCTCCGGCTCGAACGTGCGGTTCGTGACCTTGACCGGGCCGACCATGCGCGAGAGCAGGAAGGTGCGCGAACCCTGCGCGTCCTGGTCGATGCCCTGCAGGTGCCAGCGACCCTGGTGCTGCACGAGCGCCAGCGGCGCGACCGTGCGCAGGCGCGACGCGGTCTCGCCGGGCTTGAGGTACGGGAACTGGACGATCGCGTGCCGCTCCAGCGCCTGGCTGAGCGGCTCGAACGCCGCCTCCCGCACGCGCAGCCGCGGGGCGTAGCCGACGATCGGCTCGTCGGCCTCCACGCCCAGCGAGCGCAGCTTCATCAGCGCGCGGCGCGACTCGCCCGAGAGAGAGCCCTCGCGCCAGACGGTCGCGGCGAGACCGAGCAGCGTGATCTCCTCCGGGGAGAAGACGACGTCCTGCGGGAGGTCGTACGCGCCCTTCGGGATGCGGTACCGCAGCAGCTGGTTGTTGCCGGAGGCCTCCGGGGACTCGACCGTCTCCAGCGGCACGCCGAGTTCGCGGATGTCGTCCTTGTCGCGCTCGAACTGCCGCTCCAGGCTGCTGTTGTCGCCGTGGGCAGCGTAGCGCTGGCGGTAGCCCTGCACGGTCGACAGGATCTCGTTCTTCGTCAGCCCCGTCTCGGTCGCGAGCAGCGCCAGCACCAGGCTGAACAACCGCTCCTCGACAGGGACGCGCGACGGCGAGGACGAGGTTTTCGGCACCCGTCCATCCTAGTCGCGGCTAGCGGACTCCGAGGATGTCGACGACCCACGCGGCGGCCGGGAAGGCGCTGTCCTTGGGGGTCTCGATGACGACCTGCGAGCCGACCTTCTGCCCGACGAGCTCCTTCAGCATGGACTGCGGGAGCACCGAGCTCGACTGGTTCTGCAGCGAGCTCTGGCCGCTCGCGATGTCGACGAGGTCGGGCGAGGTCGTCCAGCTGCTCGTGACGACGTTCTTCTGCTCCCAGCCCACGGCCGTGTACTGGAGGATCGCCTGGCTGTCCTTCTTCACCTCGGCGCCGTCGCCCTGCTTGAGCAGCTCGCTGCGCACCGTCGTGGGCGCCCCGCCCGACGACGGGATGGTGATGCCCGGCTGACCGGTCGGCGCGAGCACGACGGTCGGGAAGCCGGAGACCGACGGGCGCACGGCGCCGTTCGCGGCCGGGAGGAACGCCTTGACGACGTCGATGACGTAGATCGGCGACGGCGAGCCGGAGCCCGCGTCGGCGCCGGAGTCCTTCGGAGAGACCACGATGGCCACGCGCGACCCGACCGGGGCGCAGAGCAGGCCCTTGCTGATCGCGTCGGTGCCCGTCGCGTAGAGCTGCTTGGCCGAGCTGCTGCCCGCGACCTCGCCCGTCTCGCCGTTGACCACGCTGTACGTGACCTCGAGCATCTGGTTGCGCTGCACCTTCTCGCCCGTGCCCTCGGTGAGGATCGTGCGCTGCGAGGTGGTGGTGTCAATCGGCGCGGGGACCTCGATCTTGGGTGTCCCGCCGATCTTCCCGGTCGCGGTGACCAGGTCGGAGGCCTTGCCCGACGGGAGCGCCCCGTCGCAGCTCGCGTTCGGGTTCGACGAACAGCCGGTCAGCGCGACGGCCAGCAGGCCGGCGGCCACGACGAGTGCGGTAGCTCTGCGCACGGGTCCTCTTTCGATGCGAATCGGTGGGGAGGCCGGAGGTACGAGACCTCACGACCTCCTCATGCTAGTCGACGGTCGGGGCGTCCTCGTCCGCGTCGTCGCGGGCCTTGGCCAGCTCGGCGCTCGTCGCGGCCTCCCGCACCCGCTTGCGCAGGCTCTTCGGGCTGGACTGCCGCTCGCCGAGGGCGCCGGGAGTCCAGGCCTCGACGTCCGCGTCGGAGTAGTCGCTCTTCGACGGCCGGCGCTTGAGCTCCGGCAGGACGGTGTCGGGGGCGAGCCGCCGCGCGGTGAGGAGGAAGCCGGTGTGCGCGATCATGCGGTGGTCCGGGCGCACGGCGAGCCCCTCCACGTGCCAGCCGCGGACCATCGTCTCGCTCGACTGCGGGTGCGTGAAGTTCCCGGTCGCCCGGATGGCCTCGGCCACGCGGGAGAGCTGCGTGACGGTGGCGACGTAGCAGATGACCACGCCGCCCGGCTTGAGCGCGGTCGTGACGGCGTCGAGGGTCTCCCAGGGCGCGAGCATGTCGAGCACCACGCGATCGACGGAGCCCGGCTCGACGGCGGCGGGCAGCGCCTCCTGGAGGTCGCCGACGGACACCGTCCAGTTCTCGGGATCGGAGCCCAGGAAGGTGGCCGCGTTGTCGCGCGCCACCTCGGCGAACTCCTCGCGCCGCTCGAACGAGTGCAGGCGCCCCTCCGGGCCGATCGCGCGGAGGATCCAGAGCGAGAGCGCCCCCGAGCCGACGCCCGCCTCGACGACGGTCGCGCCCGGGAAGATGTCGGCCAGGGCGAGGATCTGCGCGGCGTCCTTCGGGTAGACGATCGCCGCTCCGCGCGGCATCGACATGACGAAGTCGGTGAGGAGCGGGCGCAGCGCCAGGTGCTCGACGCCGGCGTTGTTCGTGACGACGGAGCCGTCGGGGAGGCCGATGATGGCGTCGTGCTCCAGCACGCCACGGTGGCTGTGGAACAGCTTTCCCGGGACCAGCGTGATGGTGTTCATGCGGTTCTTGGGTCCGGTCAGCTGCACGCGGTCGCCCGCGCGGAAGGGGCCGGAGCTGCGTCGTGTCTCGTTCATCGGGTGTCTACGCCTTCGGGGTCTGCGTGCGGGCCGCGGCGACCGCGGCGATGTCGTCGGCCGTACGGCCGTCCAGGGTGGTCCAGATGGTGTGCTCGTCCGACGCGGGGATCGGCACGATGTGCGGCACGCCGATCGACATGGCGCCGGAGGCGACCGCCGCGGCGAGGCCGACCAGCGAGTCCTCGATCGCGACCGCGTCGCGCGGGTCGACGCCGAGCTGCTCCGCCGCGCGCAGATACGCCTCGGGGTGCGGCTTCGGCTGCTCGACCTCGTCGCCGCTGACGATCAGGTCGAACGCGTCGAACGGGATGTGCGAGACGATCTGCTCCGCCATCCTCCGCACCGACATGGTCACGAGCGCGGTGGGCACGCCGCGCTCCCGCAGCGACGACAGCAGCTCGCGCGCGCCGGGCCGCCAGGGCACGCCCTCGGTGTCGAGCTTCTGCTGCACTCGGTCGGTCAGCCACGAGACGATCGCGTCAGCGTCCATGTCCACGCCGTGCGAGCGGAGGATCTCCGCGGACGTCCAGAGGCCCTGCCCGACGAGCAGGAGGGCGTCGTCGTGGGTCCAGGTGCCGCCGAACGAGGAGACGAGCTCCTCCTCGGATGCCATCCAGTACGGCTCGGTGTCGACCAGCGTGCCGTCCATGTCCCAGAGCACGGCGGCCGGGAGGAGCGAGCGGTCGGAGGCGGTGGCGGGGATCGGTGCAGTCACGGGCCACAAGTCTATCCGTACGCACTCGGGCCTATTCTGGAGGGACGGCGGTCGAACGGTCGCGTGGAGAGGACCAGGTACAGCTCAAGTGACTGACGCAGACAGCATTCTCGACGGGCGCATCCTCGTGGTCGCCTTCGAAGGCTGGAACGACGCCGGCGAAGCGGCCAGCGGCGCGGTGAAGACGCTCAAGGAGCAGCTCGACGTCGTGCCCATCGCCGAGGTCGACCCCGAGCTCTACTTCGACTTCCAGTTCAACCGCCCGGTGGTGGAGGAGCAGGACGGGCGCCGCCGCCTGGTCTGGCCGTCCGCGATCGTCTACGGTCCCGCGCTCCCCGGGCATGTCCCCGACGGCCTGGCCGACGACGCCGAGCTGAGCGTGACGGGCGACAACGCCGGCAACATCTTCCTGCTCGTCGGCACCGAGCCCTCCCGCAGCTGGCGCAGCTTCACCGCCGAGATCATCGACGTGGCGCTCGCCGCCGACGTCGGCGCGATCGTCTTCCTGGGCGCCATGCTCGCCGACGTGCCCCACACCCGGCCGATCTCGGTGTTCGCGTCGAGCGAGAACGCGACCGTCCGCGCGCAGCTGGGCGTCGAGCGCTCCAGCTACGAGGGCCCGGTCGGCATCCTGAGCGCGCTCGCCGAAGGCGCGGAGGACGTCGGCATCCCGACCATCATGATCTGGGCGTCGGTGCCGCACTACGTGCACAACGCGCCGAGCCCGAAGGCGGTGCTCGCGCTCATCGACAAGCTGGAGGAGATGGTCGACGTGACCATCCCGCGCGGCTCCCTGGTCGAGGAGGCCGGTGCGTGGGAGGCGGGCATCGACGCGCTCGCCGCCGACGACGAGGAGATGGCGGCCTACATCCAGCAGCTGGAGCAGGCGCGCGACACGGTCGACTCCCCCGAGGCGAGCGGCGAGGCCATCGCCCAGGAGTTCGAGCGCTACCTGCGCCGGCGCGACGGCAAGGACGGCCGCGACGGCGGGACCGCCGGGCGCGCGCCGGACGACCCGCGCCGGGGCTGAGAACCGGCCGGGGCCGGCCTCTCGAGGCCGGTCGACGCGGTCAGGCGGCGAGCACGCCCGTGCCGAGCAGGATCATCAGCAGCACGCCGAGCGCGACGCGGTAGATCACGAACGGCAGGAAGCTGCGGCGCGAGATGTAGCCCATGAAGAACGCGATGACCAGCAGACCGACGACGAAGGCGACCAGGGTCGCCGCCGCGGTCTCGGCGGGCCCGAAGACCTCCACCGTGCAGGTGCCGGCCTTCGCCAGCGCCTCCGTGCAGGGCTCCTTGATCGCCTTGTAGAGCTGGTAGAAGCCGCTGCCGAACACCGCGGGCAGCGCCAGCAGGAACGAGTAGCGTGCGGCCGCGCGGCGCTGATACCCCATGAACAGCCCGGCGGTGATCGTGCCGCCCGAGCGCGACACGCCCGGGATGAGCGCGAGCGCCTGCGCGAAGCCGAAGATGATGCCGTGGCCCCAGGTCAGCTCCTTGAGCCGGCGCGTCTTCGCTCCCACCCAGTCGGCGATGCCGAGCAGGATGCCGAACACGATCAGCGTCGTCGCGACGATCCAGAGCGAGCGGAAGGTCGTCTCGATCGCGTCCTGGAAGAACAGCCCCAGCACCACGATCGGCACGCTGCCGAGGATGACGAGCCAGCCCATCTTCGCGTCCGGGTCGTTGCGCGGGATCTTGCCGAACAGCGCCAGGAACCAGCGCGAGATGATCCGCGTGATGTCCTTCCAGAAGTACAGGAGGACGGCGGCCTCGGTGCCGAGCTGGATGATCGCGGTGAACCGCGCTCCCGGGTCGCCTCCGGTGCCGAGCAGCTCGCCGACGATGCGGATGTGCGCGCTCGACGAGATCGGGAGGAACTCCGTGAGTCCCTGGACGAGCCCGAGGATGAGGGCGTTGATGAACTCCATGCGTCGCTTTCGCCAGGTCGGTGGATCGGGGGCCGCGGCTCAGTAGCTGCTGAGCAGGTCCCGGAGCACGGCCCTACCGAACACTAGCGCGTCGAGCGGGACGCGCTCGTCGACGCCGTGGAACATGCCGGGGAAGTCGAGATCCTTCGGCAGGCGCAGCGGGGCGAAGCCGTAGCCGGTGATCCCGAGCTTGCTGAGCGCCTTGTTGTCCGTGCCGCCGGAGAGCAGGTACGGGAGCACGGGCGCTCCCGGGTCGTGGCGCTCCAGCGTGCCGGTGATCGCGTCGATCAGCTCGCCGCCGAAGTCCGCCTCCAGGCCGATGTCGCGGTGCATGATCTGCACCTGCACGTCGTCGCCGATGAGACGCTGCACCTCGGCGAGCACGCGGTCCTCGTCGCCGGGCAGCGTGCGGATGTCGACCAGCGCCTCCGCGGTGTCCGGGATGACGTTGTGCTTGTACCCGGCCTCGAGCAGCGTCGGGTTCGTGGTGGCGCGCAGGGTCGCGAGGATGAATCCCGCGGCCGTGCCGGTGCGGAGGACGACCTCGTCGGGGCCGACGCGCTCGGGGTCGACGTCGAGCAGACGGCCCAGCTCGTCGATGAGGCGGGTGGTGGTCGCGGTCAGCTGGATCGGCCAGTCGGTGCGGCCGATCGCGACGACGGCCTCGGCGAGCCTGGTGATGGCGTTGTCGCGGATCAGCCGCGCGCCGTGGGCTGCGGTCCCGCGGGCGATCAGCTTGATCCAGACGAGGGACTTCTCCCCCGTCTGCAGCAGGTAGGCCCGACGACCCTCGAGGTCGATCGAGTAGCCGCCGACCTCGCTGATCGCCTCGGTGGCGCCGGCGAAGAGCTCGGGGTGGTTGTCGACGAGGTGGTGGGAGCCGCGCCGGCCGCCGTCCTCCTCGTCGGCGAAGAACGCCACGACCAGATCGCGCTCGGGCTGCTCCCCCGCGTTCAGGATGTCGCCGACCGCGGTCAGGATCATCGCATCCATGTTCTTCATGTCGACCGCGCCGCGGCCCCAGAGCAGGCCGTCCTTGATGACGCCGCCGAACGGGTCGACGCTCCAGTTGCGCGGGTCGGCGGGCACGACGTCGAGGTGGCCGTGCACGACGAGGGCCGGCTTCTGCGGGTTGCGCCCGGCGACCCGCGCGACGACGCTGGTGCGCCCGGGGTCGGAGTCGAAGAGCTGCGGCTTCAGGCCGAGGGCGCTCAACCGCGCCTCGACGTACTCGGCGGCGTCCGTCTCGCCGTTGGACTTGCCCTCCCCGTAGTTCGTCGTGTCGAAGCGGATCAGGTCGCGGGCGATGATCGCGGTCTCGTCCAGCGTGGAGTCGTCGGTCATGGCCTCCACGCTACCGGGCGCCGGGCGCGCGACGGCCCCGTCGTGACGGCGAGTGACGCGCCACGCCCGGGATGCTCGGCCGATGTGAATCCGGGCCCGGTATCCGTGCTAATGTCTTTCTTCGGCAGCCGGTTCGTCCGGAAGCCGCGAACACCTGTCCGGGTGGCGGAAATGGCAGACGCGCTAGCTTGAGGTGCTAGTGCCCGTATAGGGCGTGGGGGTTCAAGTCCCCCCTCGGACACAACAGAAGGCCCCGGTCGAAAGACCGGGGCCTTCGTCGTTCCCCGCGACGCCTCCCCCTTCCCGAACATTCGTGCCGAATGTCGGGAATGGCGCTGGCATTCACGACATTCGGCACGAATGTGCGGGGTGGAAACGGGGACTATCGTGGCCGCCATGGCCTCGAAGCGGGAATCGTCCAGCGTCTTCACGGTGATCCTCGCCCTCGGCGCCAACGTGCTGGTCGCGATCGCGAAGACCATCGCGGCGGCGCTCACCGGTTCAGCGTCGATGGTCGCCGAGGCGGCGCACTCCTGGGCCGACTCCGGCAACGAGATCTTCCTGCTACAGGCCGAGCGCTCGGCCGCCCGCCCGCGCGACTCCGCCCATCCGGGAGGCTACGGTCGCGAGTCGTACGTCTGGAGCCTGTTCGCCGCGGTCGGGCTGTTCACCGCCGGCGCCGTCGTGTCGATCATGCACGGCGTCTCCGAGCTCGGCTCGAACGAGCGCGAGGCGGACTACGCGATCGCGTACGGCGTGCTCGCCGTGTCGTTCGTCTTCGAGGGCGTCTCCTTCCTCCAGTCGTACCGCCAGGCACACAAGCTGGCCAGCGAGCGCGGCACGAGCACCGTCGAGCACATCCTCAGCACCTCCAACCCGACACTGCGCGCGGTGTTCGCCGAGGACTCCGCCGCGCTCATCGGCCTCGTCATCGCGTTCGCGGGCATCCTGCTGCACCAGCTCACCGGGCAGGCGGTCTTCGACGCGCTCGGCTCGATCCTCGTCGGTGTGCTGCTGGCGGTCGTCGCCGTGGTGCTCATCGACCGCAACCGCCGGTTCCTGCTCGGCGAGCAGGCACCGGAGCGGGCCAGGCAGGCCCTCCTCGCCGGCATCCTCGCGCATCCCGAGGTCGAGAAGGTCACCTTCCTGCACCTCGAGTTCGTCGGCCCCGAGCGACTGTTCGTCGTCGCCGCGATCGACCTGGCAGGCGACGACCGGGAATCCGCCGTCGCTGCGGACCTCGCCGCCGTCGAGGCCGATCTCGAGCGGGACGAGCACATCACGGAGGTGGTCCTCACCCTGTCCCGGCCGGGAGCGGAGGCTCTCCTCCCGGACGCGGCGCAATAGCGGTCACGATCCGTCCGCATCCCGGTGCACACTGGGGAGCATGGCAAGCACCGGATCGCGCACCCTCCAGCTGCTGTCGCTGCTGCAGACCCACCGCTACTGGCCGGGCAACGAGCTGGCGGACCGGCTCGGCGTCTCCCCGCGCACGCTGCGCCGCGACGTGGACCGGCTGCGCGACCTCGGCTATCCCGTCGACGCCACCCGCGGGGTCGCGGGAGGTTACCAGCTCGCCGCCGGCGCCTCCCTGCCCCCGCTCGTGGTGGACGACGAGGAGGCGGTGGCGCTCGCCGTCGGGCTGCGCACCGCCGCACAGAGCGGGATCGCCGGGGTCGAGGAGGCGTCGGTGCGGGCGCTCGCCAAAGTGGTGCAGGTCATGCCTCCGCGCCTCAAGCGGCGGGTCGACGCCCTGCGGGTGGCGACCCTCGCGACGGCGATGCGCGGCGGCCCCGTCGCCGATGCGACGACCCTGACGACGGTCGCCCAGGCCTGCCGGGACGAGGAACGGCTCGAGTTCACCTACGTCGCCCGCGGCGGCGAGGAGACGCGGCGCACCGTCGAGCCGCACCGGCTCGTGTCCGTCGGCCGGCGCTGGTACCTGGTGGCCTACGACCTGACCCGGTTCGACTGGCGCAGCTTCCGGCTCGACCGCCTGACCGAGCCGCGCGCGACCGGCGCGCGATTCCGGCCCCGCGAGCTGCCCGCCGAGGACGCGGCCGAGTACGTCCGCGCCTCCCTCTCCCCCACGGCCGCTCCGCTGGTCGTCGATGCCGTCGTCAGCGCGCCCTACGACCGGGTGGAGGAGGCCATCGGCCGCTGGGCGACCGTCTCCGCCGCCGACGACGCGACCTCCCGCGTCCGGCTGACGGTGGAGAGCCCCGAGTGGGCGCTCTTCGGCCTCGCGGCGGCGGGCGCCCCGTTCGTGATCGAGGGCCCCGACGCGGTGCGCGAACTCGCCGCCGTCTGGGCGGACCGCTTCCGCGACGCCGCGACGGGGGTCGCCTAGACTTCTCGCGATGACGAGCACCGAGCGCACCCCCACCCCCGCCGACATCCGGCGGTGGCGGCGCTACCTGGCCGACGAGCGCGCCGAGGCCTCGGTCTATCGCGATCTCGCGCAGCGCCGCACCGGCGAGGAGAAGGAGATCCTCCTCGCCCTCGCCGACGCCGAAGGACGGCACGAGCAGCACTGGCTCGACCTGCTCGGCGATCAGGTCGGCAAGCCGCTCCGCGGCGACGTCCGCACGCGCATGCTCGGCTTCCTCGCCCGCCGCTTCGGCTCCGTCTTCGTCCTCGCGCTGGCGCAGCGCGCCGAGGCCCGCTCCCCGTACGCGACCGACGCCGACGCGACGCCGCAGATGGCCGCCGACGAACAGGTGCACGAGGAGGTCGTCCGCGCCCTCGCGGCACGGGGGCGGCAGCGCCTCTCGGGCACGTTCCGCGCCGCGGTCTTCGGCGCCAACGACGGCCTGGTGAGCAACCTCGCCCTCGTGCTCGGCGTGAGCGCGAGCGGAGTGGCGACGCACGTCGTGCTCCTCACCGGCGTCTCCGGGCTCCTCGCGGGCGCGCTGTCGATGGGCGCGGGCGAGTACGTGTCGGTGCGGTCGCAACGGGAGCTGCTGGAGGCCTCCAGCCCCAATCCCGCGACGCGCTCCGCCCTCCCGCACCTGGACGTGGACGCCAACGAGCTGACCCTCGTCTACCGCGCGCGCGGCATGTCGCCCGCGGATGCCCAGGCCCGCGCCTCCGAGACGCTGCGGACCCTGGAGGCGTACACCAGCGAGATCCCCGTCGCGACGCCCGGTGCCGCCACGGCTCCTGCCGAGGACGAGCACGAGGCGGTCGGCAACGGCTGGAGTGCCGCCGTGTCGAGCTTCTGCTTCTTCGCCTCGGGTGCGCTCGTGCCGATCCTCCCCTACCTGTTCGGTCTCGGCGGCACGGCGGCCGTGCTCGTCTCCGCCGGGCTCGTCGGCATCGTCCTGCTCGCCACGGGCGCCATCGTGGGCCTGCTCTCGGGAGGCTCGCCCCTCAAGCGCGCGCTGCGCCAGCTCGCGATCGGCTACGGCGCCGCCGCGGCGACCTACGTGCTCGGCCTGCTGTTCGGGACCGCACTGGGCTAGCCCGCGCTCGGGTGGCTCGCTCTCGCTAGCGGCGGCGCGGCCCGTCGATGCCGTAGACGAGTGCGCCCGAGAGCGGGATCAGCAGGAACCACAGCCAGCTGTACTGGTAGCCCCAGACGCCGCTGGTGACGAAGAACAGGATCACCGCGATGAACGGCATGATCGACACGACCAGGAGGCCCCAGCGGTTGTTCGGCCGATAGCCCTGGCCGGCGTACGGGTCGCCGGGCGGAGCCGCAGCGGGACCGGGCGCGTACGCCGCGGCAGGCGGCACCGGCTGCGCGGGAGGAACGGGCTGCGCGGGCTGCCCCGCGTGGTCGTCGAGTTGCACGCCACCGGGCAGATCCGCGAAGAGAGGCGCGAGGTCGCCCCGCGTGACCGCCGATCGCGCCGACGCGACGCGCGACTGCAGTTCCGCTCCGTCGAGCCTCCCGGCGTTCGCGTGCGCTTGGAGGGCCGCGACCGCGCGCTCGCGCTCGTCCGTGCTGAGGCGCAGCGACGCGCCGGAAGGGTCGTTGAGGTCGGTCATGCGGACAGTATGGCAGGGGCAGGAGTTCTGCCGCAGGGCATCGGGGGGGGTGTGCGCGGGCAGCGAGCCCTCGGGGTCGCCGTTACGCTGCTGGACACCGCCTGCGCACGCTTCGGCTCTTCCCGGAATCTGTCGCTGGTGCTTCACTTCACGTATGCCGATTGCTCCAATATTCGACGGGGCCGCGTTGGTCTCTGAACTCGACTCCCGCCGAGTCCGGTTGGGCCTGGGGTGGCCGGCTTTGGCGGAGGAGCTCACAGAACAGTCGGCCGGACTGAGGGCCGCACTGAACGATCATGCAGTGTGCTCGGGTGCGCTCGTTCGGACGGTGAGACGCGGCTCCATGTCCTGCCAGTACGCGCTCATGCTGCTGCAATGGCTGGACCGTTCTCCTGAGGAGTTCCTGTTCGGGCGAAGTCGAGCGGTGGGAGAAACACGTCTGCCTGCTATCGGGACCGACGTGCGCCTCCGTTGGGATCTTCCCGAGCTGTATGCCGCCGTGAACGATCAGCGACGCGATCGCGAACTCACCTGGGGGATCCTGGCTGAACGGCTGGGATGCACTCCGAGCCGCTTGACGAACCTCCGCACCGCCCGCCTTGCGGACATGGAACTCGCCATGCGGCTGACGCAATGGCTGGGCAGGCCGGCGGCAGATTTCGTGCACCCCGCCACATGGTGAGGGCCGCATCCTCAGGAGAAGTGTCACCACCCGACAGGGCCGACGTGTCACCGATGTCCTGAGGCTGATGTGCAACCGATGTCCTGAGACAGAAAACGTCCCCGGGTCGGTCTACACTCGCATTCGAACATCCGTTCGAATCGAGGAGGTGACGGCGATGACCGAGGTCGACGAAGCGGTCGCCGTGTGGACGACCGAGGAGGGCATCCCGCTGCGGCTGGTCTGGCGGTCGACGCGCTACCGCGTGAGCGACATGCCGACCGTGTGGGCGGACGCCCCGGTCTGGTGGCGTCCGTTCGGCGAGCACCGCTACGACGTCGGCGCGCTGCCGCGCGAGATCGGCGGCTGGCGGTTCCAGGCGACCAGCGACACCGGCGACGCCCACGTGTTCGACGTGCGGCACGACGCCGTCGACCGCACCTGGCGCCTGGTGCGCGTCTTCGACTGAGCGGCGGTCTCCCGGCCGCCGGGGCGTGCCTCCCCCGGACCTCCTGGGGTTTCGCATAGCCTCCTGGGGTGATGGACGACCGCTACGGATCCGATGTGCTGGCACCGGGATGGAAGACGGCCGGGCGCAAACCCGTGCCCGACGTCGAGGCGGTGCGCGACCTGGTGGTGGAGGAGTCCGCCACCGGCTTCTGCGGGGCGATCACCCGCCTGGAGGCGCAGACCGTCGAGCTGGAGGACTACTTCGGCAAGAAGCGCGTCTTCCCTCTCGGCTCGGCGTTCCTGATCGACGGCGAGCCGGTGCGCCTCGTTGTGCCGAAGCGCACGGCGGGAGGCCCGGGACGCACGGCGTCCGGTTCGTTCGCGGTCGGCGAGCAGAAGGCGCGCATCGCCCGCGCGAGCCGCATCTTCGTCGAGGGCCGCCACGACGCCGAGCTCGTCGAGCGCGTGTGGGGCGACGACTTGCGCGTCGAGGGCGTCGTCGTCGAGTACCTGGAGGGCGTGGACGACCTCGACGCGATCGTCCGCGAGTTCGCCCCCACCCGGGAACGCCGGATCGGAGTGCTGGTCGACCACCTGGTCCCCGGCTCCAAGGAGAGCCGGATCGCCGAGACGGTCGCGCGCGGCCCGTACGGCGCGCACGTGCTGGTGGTCGGGCATCCCTTCATCGACATCTGGCAGGCGGTCAAGCCCGCCCGGGTCGGCCTGGAGGCGTGGCCGGCCATCCCGCGCTCGATCGAGTGGAAGCGCGGCATCTGCGCAGCACTGGGTCTCCCCCACGAGAGCCAGGCCGACATCGCGCGCGCCTGGAAGCGCATCCTGAGCCAGGTGCGCACGTTCGCCGACCTGGAGCCCGAGCTGCTCGGCCGGGTGGAGCACCTGATCGACTTCGTGACGGAACCGGCGTAGGGTCCATCCACCGGGCACGGCGTTTGTACCCCAAAATGCATTTGCACTGTTCGAACATGTGTTCGAAAATGGATGCATGTCCCCGGCATCCGCACCCGCCTTCGCCGACCCGGTCGTCGACCGGGCGCAGGTGCACGAGCTGCAGTCGCGCATCCGGCAGATGCAGGCGACGAAACTCGAGAGCCGCACGTTCGAGACGCATCCCGCGCTCGGGCCGCTGCTGCCGGGCGGGGCGCTCAAGGCCGGCGCCGCCTATGCGGTCCACGGCTCCACCACCCTGCTGATGGCGTTGCTCGCGGGCCCCAGTGCGGCGGGCGCGTGGTGCGGGGTGATCGGCATGCCCGACTTCGGCGCCGAGGCGGCCGGCCGGTTCGGGATCGACCTGGAGCGGCTGGTGCTCGTGCCGCATCCCGGCGACCAGTGGCTGACCGTGACGGCGGCCGTGGTCGACGTGCTCGCGGTCGTGGCGGTCGCCCCGCCGACCCGCGCGAAAGACGGGGACGTCGCCCGGCTGGGCGCCCGGCTGCGGCAGCGGGAGTCGACGCTGATCGTCGCGGGCGACTGGCCGCAGGCCGAGGCGACGCTCTCGGTGGCGCGCAGCGGCTGGGACGGCCTCGGCACCGGAGCGGGCTACCTCTCGTCCCGGCGGGTGACCGTGGAGTCCGCCCCGCGCGGCGGATCGGGACCGCGCCGGCGCGCGGAGCTGTGGCTGCCGGCGCCCGACGAGAGCTTCCGCCCGTCCGGCCCGACGCGCCTGGAGGCGGTGGGCTAGATGCGCGAGGTCACCCGCGCGATCGTGCTCTGGTGCCCGGACTGGCCCGTGATCGCCGCCTGCCGGGCGGACCCGGGCCTGGCCGAGGACACCCCGATCGCCCTGATGGAGAAGGGCGTGGTCTTCGCCTGCTCGGCGACGGCCCGCGCCGACGGTGTGCGGCGCGGTCTGCGGATGCGCGAGGCGCAGTCCCGCTGCCCGCAGCTGGAGGTGCTCCCCTACGACCCGGTGCTCGACGAGCGCGCGTTCGAGCCGGTGCTGGCGGCCATCGAGGAGCTCGCGCCCGGCGTGCAGCCGCTGCGCCCCGGCACCTTCCTTCTGCGGGCGCGCGGGCCCGCCCGCTACTACGGCGGCGAGGAGCAGGCCGCGGCCGAGCTGCTGCGCTGCCTGGAGGGGCTGGGGCTGCCGGATGCGCGCGCCGGCATCGCCGACGGGCCGTTCGCCGCCGGGCAGGCCGCCCGCTCCACCGGCGCCGCCCGCGTGCGCGTCATCCCGGCGGGCGGGTCGGCCGCCTTCCTCGCCCCGCTGCCGATCGCCCAGCTCGGGCTGACCGAGCTGACCCCGCTGCTGCGCCGCCTGGGCCTGCACACCCTCGGCGACCTCGCCGCCCTCGACCGGCTCGACGTGCGCGAGCGGTTCGGGGAGCGCGGCGAGCACGCGCACGACCTGGCCGGGGGCCTCGACGGCGCCGCGGTCGTGCCGCGCACCCCGCCGAAGCAGCTGGACCGCACCATCGAGTTCGAGCCTCCCCTCGACCGCGTCGACCAGGTCACCTTCGCGGTGCGCGGCACGGCCGAGCAGTTCGTCGGCGGCCTGACGAAGGCCGGGCTGGTCTGCACCACGCTCCGGGTGGAGGTGACCGACGAGGCCGGCCGCATCAGCGAGCGCAGCTGGCTGCACCCGCGGCTGTTCACGGCGGGGGATGTCGTCGACCGGGTGCGCTGGCAGCTGCAGGGCTCCGGCGCCCTCGACCCCGGGCTCGCCTCGCCGATCGTGCGGGTGGGCCTGGTGCCCGAGGCGGTGGACGACATCGGCCACCACGAGGACGGCCTGTGGGGCGGCGGAGCCGACGAGCGCATCCACCACGGCCTCACCCGCGTGCAGAGCATGCTGGGGCACGAGGCCGTGCTCACCGCCACGATCGGCGGCGGCCGCGGGCTCACCGAGCGGCAGGTGCTGGTGCCGTGGGGCGACCGGCCGGTCGGCGCCTCCCGTGCCGAGCAGCCGTGGCCGGGGTCGCTGCCCGCGCCCGCACCCTCCACCGTCTTCGAGGTGCCGCGGCCGGTGGCGGTGCTGACCGTCGAGGGCGACACCGTCGAGGTGACCGACCGCGGCGACCTCACCGCGCCGATCGCGTTCTTCTCCCCCACCGGCCGCCCGCACGACGCCCGCGAGGTGGGCTCATGGGCGGGGCCGTGGCCGGTGCGCGAACGCTGGTGGGACGCCACGCTCGCCCGCGCGATGCACCGCTTCCAGCTGGTCGACGCCGACGGGACGGCCTGGCTGCTGCGCCTGGCGTCCGGCGGCTGGTTCGCCGAGGCGAGGTACGACTGATGGGCTGGGACAACCCGCCGATCCCGTGGGCCGAGTTCGAGCGCCGGCTCTCCGGCCGCCGCACCGGCGAGCAGGCCGTCGAGCGCCCCTCCTCCCGCAAGCGGCAGAAGTACGTTCCGCAGCCCATCCCGGAGGAGCCGGAGACCGGGCACGTCGCGTACGCGGAGCTGCACGCGCACAGCAACTTCAGCTTCCTCGACGGGGCGAGCTCGCCCGAGGAGCTGCTGGAGGAGGCGACCCGGCTGCGCCTGCACGGCCTCGCCCTCACCGATCACGACGGACTCTACGGCGTCGTCCACCTGGCCGAGGCCGCCGAGGCGTACGAGCGGGTGAAGACGGTGTTCGGTGCCGAGCTCTCCCTGGCGCTCAGCCGCCCGCAGAACGGCGAGGCCGATCCGGAGGGCAGCCACCTCGTCGTGCTCGCCCGCCGGCAGGAGGGGTACCACCGGCTCGCCGCCGCGATCACCGCCGGGCAGCTGGCGGGCGGCGAGAAGGGGCGCCCGGTCTACCGGCTGCCCGAACTGGCCGAGCAGGCCGGCGGCGAGTGGATGGTGCTGACCGGCTGCCGCAAAGGCGACGTGCGCCTGGCGCTGGCCGAGCAGGGCGAGCGCGCAGCCGAGCACGAGGTGGCGCGCCTGGCGGAGCTGTTCGGCCACGACAACGTGCTCGTCGAGCTGATCGACCAGGGCAACCCGCACGACACCACCGACAACGACGCGCTCGCCCGGATCGCCGACCGGCTGGGCCTGCCCGTCGTGGCGACCAACAACGTCCACTACGCGTCGCCCGCGCAGTACCCGCTGGCGACCGCGGTGTCGGCCGTGCGCGCCCGGCGCAGCCTGGACGAGATGGACGGCTGGCTGCCCGCCTCCGCCTCCGCCCACCTGCGCAGCGGCGCCGAGATGGCCAAACGGTTCGCCCGCTACCCCGGCGCGGTGGAGCGGACCGTGGAGGTCGCCGACGACCTCTCCTTCCGGCTGCGCAGCGCCCGCCCGCGGCTGCCCAAGCAGGAGGTCCCGGAGGGGCACACCCCGATGAGCTGGCTGCGCGAGCTCACCTGGCGCGGCGCGGCCGAGCGCTACCACGACCTCGACGAGAACCCGGCGAAGCGGGAGCGCATCGAGCGCGAGCTCGACGTGATCGAGGCCAAGGACTTCCCCGGCTACTTCCTGATCGTGCACGACATCGTGCAGTTCGCCCGCAGCCAGGGCATCCTCTGCCAGGGCCGCGGGTCGGCGGCGAACTCCGCGGTCGTCTATCTGCTCGGGATCACCGCGGTCGACTCGATCAAGTACGACCTGCCGTTCGAGCGCTTCCTCTCCAGCATGCGCGAGGAGGAGCCCGACATCGACGTCGATTTCGACTCCGACCGCCGCGAGGAGGTCATCCAGTACGTCTACCGCAAGTACGGGCGGCACAACGCGGCACAGGTCGCCAACGTCATCACCTATCGGCCCAAGAACGCGGTGCGCGACATGGCGAAGGCGCTCGGCCACTCCACCGGCCAGCAGGACGCCTGGAGCAAGCAGATCGACTCGTGGTCGCACGTCCAGACCACCGACGACCACGACATCCCGGACGAGGTGGTGGAGCTGGCGCAGCAGGTGCTGAAGTTCCCGCGGCACCTCGGCATCCACTCGGGCGGCATGGTGCTCACCGATCGGCCCGTCGGCGAGGTGTGCCCGATCGAGCACGCCCGCATGGAGGGGCGCACGGTGCTGCAGTGGGACAAGGACGACTGCGCGTGGATGGGCCTGGTCAAGTTCGACCTGCTCGGGCTCGGGATGCTGAGCGCGCTCGACTACTCGATGCGCGCGATCGCGTCGGCGCTGGGCGAGCAGTGGACGCTGGAGACCATCCCGAAGGAGGAGCAGGGCGTGTACGACATGCTCTGCCGCGCCGACTCGATCGGCGTGTTCCAGGTGGAGAGCCGAGCGCAGATCGGCACGCTCCCCCGGCTGCGCCCCCGCTCGTTCTACGACCTCGTGATCGAGATCGCCCTGATCCGCCCCGGTCCGATCCAGGGCGGCGCCGTGCACCCGTACATCCGGCGCAAGCTGGGCCAGGAGGAGGTCACCTACCTGCACCCGGCGCTGGAGCCGGTGCTGAAGCGCACGCTGGGCGTCCCCCTCTTCCAGGAGCAGCTGATGCAGATGGCGGTCGCGGTGGGCGACTGCACCGCGGAGGACGCCGACCTGCTGCGCCGGGCGATGGGCTCCAAGCGCGGGGTGGAGAAGATCGGCGCCCTGCGCGAGAAGCTCTACACGGGCATGGCGGGCAACGGCATCACCGGGGACGACGCCGACGCGATCTACGCGAAGATCGAGGCGTTCGCGAACTTCGGCTTCGCCGAGAGCCACGCGATCAGCTTCGCGCTGCTGGTCTACGTGAGCTCGTGGATGAAGCTGCACTACCCCGGCGCGTTCCTCGCCGCCCTGCTGCGCGCGCAGCCGATGGGGTTCTACTCGCCGCGCACGCTCACCGCCGACGCCCGGCGGCACGGCGTGGTGGTGCACCGTCCCGACATCCAGCGCTCCGGCGTGTTCCCGCTGCTCGAGCCGCTCGACGACGCCCGCCCCGGCCCGACCGGCATCGACCCGTGCCTGGCCGAGGAGCAGCCTCCCATCGCCCCCTACGACCAGCGGGTGCCGCTGGACTACGCCGCTCACCGTCGCGACGCCGGCCACGCCGTGCGGCTGGGGCTGGCGGGGGTGACCTCCATCGGCGAGAAGCTCGCCGAGCGCATCGTCGCCGAGCGGGAGGCCCACGGCGCCTACCGCGACCTCTCCGACCTCTCGCGCCGGGTCGGGCTGACCATCGCGCAGCTGGAGGCGCTCGCCGCGGCCGGCGCGTTCGAGGGCTTCGGCCTCGACCGGCGGCAGGCGATCTGGGAGGCCGGCAACGCGGCCCAGGAGCGGCCGGAGTACCTCGCCGGGACCGCGATCACCGTGCAGCCGCCCCTGCTGCCGCTGCTGAGCCCGGCGGAGCAGCTGGCGAGCGACCTGTGGGCGACGGGCATCTCGACCGACGACCACCCGATCCGCTTCCTGCGGCCGGCTCTCGCGTCCCGCGGGGTGCGCACGGCGGCGATGCTCGCGACCTCGGAGTCGGGGCGCCGCATCGAGGTGGGCGGGGTGGTCACCCACCGGCAGCGGCCGGCGACCGCGGCCGGCGTGACCTTCCTCAACCTGGAGGACGAGACCGGGCTGGTGAACGTGGTCTGCCCGGTCGGGGTGTGGAACCGCTACCGGCGGGTCGCCCGGCAGGCGCCCGCGATGATCGTGCGCGGCATCCTGGAGCGCAGCGAGGAGGGCGTGGTCAACGTGATCGCCGACCGGCTGGAGCCGCTGCAGACCGGCATCCGCACGGCCTCCCGCGACTTCCGCTGAGCCCGGCGGCCCGGCTCAGACCACCCCGGACGTGCCGAGCAGCGCACCGATCGCGAACGTCACGGCCAGGGCGATCGCCCCGCCGACGACGACGCGCAGCATCGCCTTGCCGCGCGGGCTGCCGCCGATCCACGCGGCGACGTAGCCCGTGATCGCCAGCGCCAGCAGCACGACGACGAACGTCACCGGGATGCGCACCGCCTCCGGCAGCAGGATCGTCAGCAGCGGGAGGAGGCCGCCGATCGTGAACGCGACGGCGGAGGCGAGCGCGGCGTGCCACGGGCTGACCACGTCGTCCTGGTCGATGCCCAGCTCGACCGACAGGTGGGCGGAGAGCGCATCCTGCGCGGTGAGCTCCAGCGCCACCTGCCGCGCCGTCTCGGGGCGCAGGCCCTTCGCCTCGTACAACCCGGTGAGCTCCTCCAGCTCCGCCTCCGGCATCTCGGCCAGCTCCCGACGTTCCTTCGCGATCAGGGCGTGTTCGCTGTCGCGCTGGCTGCTGACCGAGACGTACTCCCCCAGCGCCATCGAGATCGCGCCGCCGACCAGTGCCGCGACGCCCGCCGTCAGGATGGCCGGTGTCGCCGGTGTGGCCCCCGCCACGCCGACCACGACCGCGGCCACCGAGACGATGCCGTCGTTCGCGCCCAGGACCCCGGCCCGCAGCCAGTTCAAGCGCTGGGCGAGCCCCTCGCGATGCGGCTCGCCGGGATGCTGTCTCGGGTTCGTCGTCTCCGCCATGGCATCCAGCCTAGGGAGCGGCGGCGCCGTCACGCGCCGGAAACGTGAGAGTAGACTCAGAAACCTTGTGCGAAAGAAGGTACGCGTTTGACCACGGCTCTCATCTCCCTGCTCGACGACGTCCTCCGGCGCAACGCCGGAGAGCCGGAGTTCCACCAGGCGGCACGGGAGGTGTTCGGCTCCCTCGGGCCGGTCATCGACCGCCACCCCCGCTACGCCGAGGCCGCGGTGCTGGAACGACTCACCGAGCCCGAGCGGCAGCTCATCTTCCGGGTGCCGTGGACGGACGACCAGGGTCGGGTGCGCGTCAACCGCGGATTCCGTGTGGAGTTCAACTCCGCGCTCGGGCCGTACAAGGGCGGACTGCGCTTCCACCCGAGCGTGACGCTCGGCACCGTGAAGTTCCTCGGGTTCGAGCAGATCTTCAAGAACGCGCTCACCGGCCTCCCGATCGGCGGCGGCAAGGGCGGCAGCGACTTCGATCCCAAGGGCAAGTCCGACGCCGAGGTGATGCGGTTCTGCCAGTCGTTCATGACGGAGCTGTACCGCCACCTGGGCGAGCACACGGATGTCCCCGCCGGTGACATCGGCGTGGGCGGCCGCGAGATCGGCTACCTGTTCGGCCAGTACAAGCGCATCACGAACCGCTACGAGTCGGGCGTGCTCACGGGCAAGGGCGTCGGCTGGGGCGGCTCGCTCGTCCGCACCGAGGCGACCGGCTACGGTGCGGTCTTCTTCGCCCAGCGGATGCTCGCGACCCGCGGCCGCGACCTCGACGGCGCTCGCGTGCTCGTCTCGGGCTCCGGCAACGTCGCGATCTACGCGATCGAGAAGGTGCACCAGCTCGGCGGCACGGTGATCGCCTGCTCCGACTCGTCCGGCGTCGTCCACGACCCGGCCGGCATCGACCTCGACCTGCTCCGGCAGATCAAGGAGGTGGAGCGCGGCCGCCTCAGCGACTACGCGGCCCGCCGCGGTGGCGCCGAGTACCTCCCGAACGGCGACATCTGGGCGCTCGCCGCCACGACGCACGTCGACGTCGCGATGCCCTGCGCGACGCAGAACGAGCTCGACGCGACGGCGGCGACCACGCTCGCCACCCACGGCGTCGCCGCGGTGGTCGAGGGCGCCAACATGCCCTGCACGCCGGAAGCCGTCACCGTGCTCCGCGCTGCGGGCGTGCTGTTCGCGCCCGGCAAGGCCGCGAACGCGGGCGGTGTCGCCACCTCCGCGCTCGAGATGCAGCAGAACGCCTCGCGGGATGCCTGGACGTTCGAGTACGCCGAGCAGCGCCTCTCCGACATCATGACGAACATCCACGACAGCTGCGCCGAGACCGCGGCCGAGTACGGCGAGCCGGGCGACTACGCGCTCGGCGCCAACGTCGCCGGCTTCGTCCGCGTGGCCGACGCCATGCTCGCTCTGGGCGTCATCTAGCGTTCAGGCTCTGCCGCGTTCGCGCGGACCAGCGGCTCGGTCGGCTCAGTGCCGGCCGAGCCGTTTGCGCAGGTACTCGATGCGCGCCTGCAGCTGCGAGACGCTCGCCTGCGCGACGGCCGGTCCGCCGCACACCCGGCGCAGCTCGGCGTGGATGAGGCCGTGCGGCTCTCCCGAGTTCTTCGAGTACAGGCCGACCAGGCTGTTGAGCAGCTGCCGCTGCTCCTTCAGGGTGCGGTGCAGCGGCGCGGGAGGGTGTCCCTCGGCCGCAGCGGGACGCGCCGACGACCGCCGCGACTGCCGCTGCTGCCGCTGGAGCAGCAGCTCGTGCACCTGGTCGGGCTCCAGGATGCCGGGGAGGCCGATGAAGTCGTGCTCCTCGTCCGTGCCGGGCACGGCGTAGCTGCCGAACTCCTTGCCGTCGAACACGACCCGGTCGAAGTTCGCCTCCGAGCCGAGCGCTTCGAACGCGAACTCCTCGGTCAGCGCCTCCGAGGCCCGCTCCTCGCGGTTGGCCTCGGCCATCATCGCGTCCTCGGGGTTCCACAGGTCGCCCTCGGCGTTCTCGTCGGTCGGCCGGTCGAGCGCGTGGTCGCGCTCCAGTTCCAGCGCGTTGGCGAGCGCCATCAGCATCGGGACGTTCGGCAGGAACACGGACGCGGTCTCACCGCGGCGCCGCGCGCGCACGAAGCGGCCGATCGCCTGCGCGAAGAAGAGCGGGGTGGAGGCGCTGGTCGCGTACACGCCGACGGCGAGGCGCGGCACGTCCACGCCCTCCGACACCATGCGCACGGCGACCATCCAGCGCGAGGTGCCCTTCGAGAACTCCTCGATCCGGTCGCTCGCCTCCTTCTCGTCCGAGAGGACGACGGTGACCGACTCACCGGTGATCTGCTGCAGGATGTCCGCGTACGCGCGGGCCGTGTAGTGGTCGGTCGCGATCACCAGGCCGCCGGCGTCCGGGATGGCGCCGCGCACCTCGGTCAGGCGGCGGTCGGCCGCGCTGAGCACGGCCGGGATCCATTCGCCCTTCGGGTCGAGCGCGGTCCGCCACGCCTGCGAGGTGATGTCCTTGGTGTTGCCCTCGCCGAGCCGCGCCTCCATCTCGTCGCCGGTCTTGGTGCGCCAGCGCATGTGCCCGGCGTAGACCATGAAGATGACGGGGCGCACGACGCCGTCGGAGAGGGCGCGCCCGTAGCCGTAGTTGTAGTCGGTGAGCGACGTGCGGATGCCCTGCTTGTCCGGCAGGTAGGTGACGAACGGGATCGGCGCCGTGTCGGAGCGGAACGGCGTCCCCGTGAGCGAGAGCCGGCGCGTGGCGCGCTCGAACGCGTCCCGGATGCCGTCGCCCCAGCTGAGCGCGTCGCCGCCGTGGTGCACCTCGTCGAGGATGACCAGAGTGCGGCTGGCCTCGGTGATGTCCTTGTGGAGGCTCGGCCGCATGGCGACCTGCGCGTAGGTGACCGCGACGCCCTTGTAGTGGCGGGCGTACCGGCCGTCGGCGTTCTTGAAGTCCGGGTCGAGGTTGAGACCGACCCGGGAGGCGGCCTCGGCCCACTGTCGCTTGAGGTGCTCCGTCGGCGCGACGACGGTCACGCGCTCGATCGTGCGGCGGGCCAGCAGTTCGGTCGCGAGCCGGAGGGCGAAGGTCGTCTTGCCTGCGCCCGGCGTCGCGGCGGCGAGGAAGTCACGGGGCTCGTCGCGGAAGTACGTGTCGAGCGCCTCCGCCTGCCACGCGCGCAGCTTTCCGGCGGTGCCCCAGGCGGCGCGCTCGGGGAACGAGGGCGAGAGATGCTCGGCCGCGAAACTGCCCGCGTGTACCCCGATGACATCCGGCTCGTCACCGGATTCGGCGTCCGGTTCGAACCCGGGGAGGGGTGCAGCTGTCGTTTCCACGTGGATCAAATCTACCCGTTCCCTCCGACATCCGCCTGGACGGACGGTCCACCGGATGCAGAATGGAGGAATGGTCGAAGCGCAGCATCCCTGGTCCCGCTACGTCGCCCTGGGCGACTCCTTCACGGAGGGCATCGGCGATCCCGAGCCCGCCAGCCCCGGCGGGCACCGCGGCTGGGCCGACCGCGTCGCCGAGGTGCTGAGCAGCCAGACCGACGACTTCGCCTACGCCAACCTCGCGGTGCGCGGCAAACTCATCAAGCAGATCCTGGACGACCAGGTCGAGCCGGCGCTCGCCCTCCGCCCCGACCTGATCACCATCTCCGCCGGCGGCAACGACGTCATCCGCCCGGGCACCGACCCCGATCAGATCGCCGCCCTCTTCGACCAGGCGGTGTCCCGCCTCAGCCGCGACGGCGCCACCATCGTGGTGTTCACCGGGGTGGACGTCGGCTTCTCCCCCGTGTTCCGCGGCATCCGCGGCAAAGTCGCCATCTACAACGAGAACGTCCGCGCCGTCGCCGCGAAGTACGACTGCATCGTCGCCGACCAGTGGGCGCTGACCGAGATCCAGGACCAGCGGATGTGGGCCCCCGACCGACTGCACCTCGCGCCGCTCGGCCACCACACCGTCGCCCGCATGGTGCTCGCCGCCCTCAACGTGGAGAACGACCTCCAGCCGCTCGACCCGGAGCCGCTGCCCGCCCGCACCTGGCGGCAGGCGCGCTCGGAGGACCTCTCCTGGGCCCGGGAGTACCTCGTGCCCTGGGTGGTGCGGCGCATCCGCCACCAGTCGTCCGGCGACCACGTGCTGCCGAAGCGGCCGGAAGCCGGGCCCTTCGTCATCCGCACCGAGGACTGAGCGACGCCGAATGCCCCGCACCGACCCTGCGGCCGGCGACGATCGCTCGCTCCTGCCCGACGACGTCGACACGTTCGAGGCGTTCGCCCGCGCGCTCGGTGCACTGCGCCGGGACGGCGGACTGCCCTCGTACGAGGAGATCGCCCGGCGGATCGGCCGCGGCCGCGCTGAGGCCGGCCGCGGCGGCCCACCAGCCAAGGTCACGGTCTACGACTGCTTCCGTCCCAACCGCCAGCGTCTCGACATCGACCTCGTCCACGACATCGTGCTCGCGCTCACCGACGACGCTCGGAGGGCGGACGCGTGGCGCCATCTCGCCCAGACCCTGAACGGCGCCCGCCTGGGCGCGCATGTCGTCGTCACGACCATGAGCGCCCCCTCCACTCCTGTGAGCAGTGTCACCGATCCCACGGACGGCGCCGTCACGATCGTCACCGGCCTCCCCGGCGTCGGCAAGAGCACGCTCGCCAGAACGCTCGTGCGCACCGAGTTCGCCGCGGGCACCGCGGACATCGCCCTCGTGATCGAACTGCGCGGCTATCACGCGGTCCTCGCACCGGCCGAACCGGTCGAGGCGCTGCGCGCGCTCGCTCGTGCGGTCGGCGCGCGCGGCGGTTCGTCCGCGGCGCCCAACCTCCTTCGCGACGGTATCGAGAAGGCGCTCGCCGACCGCCGTGCGGTGCTGGTCTTCGAGGATGCCCGCTCCGCGGAGGACATCGTCCCCCTCCTCCCGCGCGGTGTTCGCTCGATCGTCACCAGCCGTTCCACGCTCCACGGCTTCGAAGAGCTGGCCGCCGCCCGCGCGCTGCGCCAGCCGGTCGCGCGCCGCGAACTCGTCCCCCTCCCGGTCGACGAGGCGGCCGCCGCGATCGCCGCGGGTCTGGACGGCCGCACGCTCCCACCTGCGGCGCTCGACCGCCTCGGCCGTGCCAGCGGCGGCATCCGTCTCGCCATCGACCTGATCGTGCGGTTCATCCGCGACCACCCGGACTGGACACCCGACGACGTGGCGGAGCGCTTCGACGTCCCGTCCGCCGGCTCCCCCATCCATCCGCTGCTCGATGCCGTCTACCAGTCCCTCGATGCGAACGATGCGGCAGCGCTCCGGAGGCTCTCGTTGTTCGCAGCGCCGGTACACGTCGGCACGCTCCGACGGGCGTCGCCCGAGACAGCATCGGCGGTGCCGCGGCTCCGCTCCCTGCATCTCGTCGATGCGGGCCCACACCTCACGCTGCACGACGCGGTGCGCGCGCACGCCCGCGAGCGCGCCCTCGACGAGGACCCGCTGTCGAGGCGACGCTCCTTCGCCCGGGCGTTCGCCGAGGCCTCGCGCGCCCGGCTCGAGACCGGCGGCAGGGTCGACCGCGCCCAGGCTGTGGAACTCCACGCCGCGGCGGTCCTCGCCCACGAGCACAGCGCGGACGACGAGTTGGTGGCGCTGGCCGTCGCGGCCGGCGAGCGTCTCGAGGAGGACGGTCACTGGGCCGAGATCGTCTCGGTCCTCGAGCATGCCGACGCGGTCGCCGGTCCGCAGCACCGCGGCGCGCTCGCCGAGCTGATGGCCCGCTCTTACGAGAAGCTGGGCCGCACCGACGACTCGCTCGCGAGCCTCCACCGGGCGCAGCGACTCGGCGACGAGAGGATGCCGGGCCGGCTCTGGAACATCATCGGCAACCTCCATCGCAGCCTCGGCCGCTGGGCAGAAGCCCAGGCCGCCTACCGTCGCGCGGCCGCGGTGGCCCGGGAGGCGGGAAACAGGATCACGGAGGGCCGCGCCGTGGGCAACGAGGCCAACCTCGCGCGGTTGCGCGGCGACCTGGCCGAGGCGTGCCAGCTCTTCGACGCGGCGTGGGCGATCACGGCGGTGGCGGGCGACGCCGGCAACCGGACCATCCTGCGCAGCAACCGCACCTTCCTGCACGCCGCCCTCGGCCGCTTCGCCGACGCCGAGGCCGAGAGCCGGGCGCTGCTCGCCGAGGACCCGCCCGGGATGTCGCCGGCTTATCACACCGTCACTCTCGCCACCGTCCTGCTCGCCGACGGTCGCCCGGCCGAAGCCGTGGCCGCGCTCGAACACGGGCAGCGGATGAGCGACGGCGCCGAGGGGTTCGACGTCCTGCCCGAGATCCGTGCGCTCCGGGCGCAGGCCTTGCAGGCGGTCGGTCGGCTCGATGAGGCAGAACGCGACGCCCGGGCGGCACTCGAGGCGATCGACGGGACCGGATTCGACCTCCCCGTGCCCGACGCACTGGGCACGCTGGCGCTCGTCGCCCTCGATCGTGGGCGGACCGACGACGCCGCGAGCCTCGCCACCGAGGCCCTCGCCGCAGCAGAGCGGTTGGGCGATGTCAACGAGGTGGCCCGAGCCCACGAGATCCTCGGGCGTGCGGCGATCGCGGCCGGCGACGACGAACGCGCCCGCCGTCATCTGCGCGACTCCGTCCGCATTCTCCGCCGCATGGGGCACGAGCGGGCGGGACGCCTCGTCTCCGCTTTCCCGGCCCTCGTCTCCTGAGGCCGGATCCTCGGGTTCCCCTGAGCCGTTCGGATCCGTTCGGACCGTTCGGAGCGTCGTCCCCGACCGGGGAGCATGGACCTCCGTGCGCCGAGAGGCGCACACCGAATCCCGCTCTCCGAAAGGTTCCGATGCCTACCCGCGCGCACAGCACGCTCCCTCCGCCCTCCCGCATCACCGCTGCTCTGCTCTCCGGTGCCGCCGCCCTGCTCGTGCTCGCCGGCTGCTCGGGAGCACCGAGCGCGTCCGTCGGCGACGCGGCGGACGTCGACGTCGTCTACAGCGGGAAGACCCTCCCGTTCGCCGTGACCGTCACCTCGTTCGAAAAGGCTCCCGCCGATGTCCAGGACGGCTTCGCGGGCGACGACACCATCTATTTCGCGAACGTCGACTTCACCTTCACCGGGGAGAAGGGGACGAAGCTCCCGCCCGTCTACGGCAACGTGTATGCAGCCCTGGACGACGGATCCTTCGCGAGCGCCACCTTCACCGGGTTGCCGGAGTGCACCGGCAACCCCGAGCGCGCCACCGACTGGCTCGCCGACCTGTCCGCCGGCGAGACGGTCTCGGTCTGCGTCCCCGTCGCCTCCGCCGACGGCAAGGAGGTCGTCGGCGTCTACGTCGGCAGCGGTGACGTCAACGATGGCGGAACGGTGTGGAAGCCGTGACGACGACCGGACCCGATCCCCGTTCCGCCGCCACGGTAGAGCCGGTCGAGCCCGAGCATCCGGAGACGCCCTGGGGCTGGTTCGGAAGCGCGGCGATCGCCATCGCCATCGCCGTGCTCTGCTTCACGCCCGTCTGGGACGAGGTCACGGATGCCGCCGGCCGCCGTGCCTGGTTCTCCCGGCTGCTCGACACCCTCGGCCCGTTCACGGTCGCGGCCGTTGCCGCCGTCTTCGCCCTGGTCTCGATCGTCGCCGCCGTTCGTGCGATGCGCCGTCACTCATAGTCATCCCTCGAAAGGAACACCCCCATGGGACTCTTCGACAAGTTCGCCTCGGCCTTCTCCGGCCCCGCCGTCGACCACGCGGCCGAGATCGTCTCGGCCGGCGGCGACGCCTCCCTCGCCACGGCCAGGGTGATGCCCAGCGCCTACACGCGCGGCGGTGGCGGGGGCGTGTCGCTCGACGGCAGACTGCTCAACGCCGCCCTCTCGGCCATGCAGAACACCGCATCCGGCTCGAAGCACCTGGGCGGCGAGGCCGGTTCGACCGCCCACCAGCTCCGCCGCGACGCCGACCTCGCCGTGCTCTCCCTCGGCGAGACCGACCTGACCTGGTGGGACTTCGGGATGACGGCGGCCTCCGTTCCGCCCGAGCTGACCCAGCGTGTGCCGCGCACCCAGGTCACGTCGATCGTCGACACCGGCGCGAAGGCGCAGGGCGGCGCACGGGTCGTCCGGTTCACGTTCGCCGACGGCTCGTGGGCGGACTACCGCGTCATCCAGCCGTCGGAGCAGTTCTGGGCGGTCGCAGCGACGTATGGTGCAGCCTGATCGGCGCGATCAGGTCCCGAGGCCGCCGGGATGCGCGAGCCGCCAGCCGAAGCCGGGATCGGGCACGTCCTTCGCGAGCGCGAGTTCGGCGGACTGGCTCTTGCCGTTGGACGTGAACGTCACCTTGCCGACGACGTCGCCGGCGAAACCGGACTGCACCGGACGCGTCTCCAGCGCCACCTCGACCGGCTGATCGGACCACACGACGAACGTCGTCGCGGTCGTGGCCACGAGATCCGAGCTCGCCTTCCACGGCGTGCTGTACGAGCCGAACACCTGGCCCTTCGTGGAGGCGGAGACCTGGTGGAAGCCCGCCTTCACGCTGGTCAGCAGCGCCTTGACGCCCGCCCACAGGTCGTCGTGGGTCGGCGCGCCGAGCACGACGCCCAGCACGCGAACCTTCGCCGTGCCCACGGCCACGTCGGCCGAGAACAGGAGGCAGTTGCCCGCCTCGTCGGTGTTGCCGGTCTTGAGGCCGTCGATGCCCTCCCACCCGAGCAGGGTGTTCGTGTTGTCCTGGGCGCCCGCTCCCGGGAGGGTCGCCGTCTTCTGCGAGACGATCGACGACAGCGTGGGCGAGTCGAGCACCAGCTGTCCGAGGCCCAGGAGGTCCTTCGTCGTGCTCACGTTGCCCGGGTCGAGGCCGTCGGCCGTGACGATCTTGGTGCCCGTGAACCCCTTGGCCGCGAGCCACTTGTTCGCCGCCGTCACGTAATCCGAGGTCGAGCCGTACGCCCAGTTGACGAGCGAGATGGCGTAGTTGTTGGCCGACGGCAGGAGCATCGCGGTGAGCGCCTCCTTCTCCGTCATCGACGTGCCCGCCTGCACGGGGGCCCACGAGCCGCCCTCGGCGATCACCTCATTCCAGATGTCGACGTCCTTCTGCGTGAACGAGATGGTCGGCCCCTGGTCGTCGCCGTTGAGCGGCTTCGCTTCCAGCACGAGCAGCGCGGTGATCACCTTCGTCACGCTCGCGATCGGCACACTGGCATCGCTGCCGTGGTAGACCGTGGCGCCCGAGTAGTCGGGGGCGGTGACGGCGGACGAGCCGTAACCCGGCCAGGCGAGCTGCGCGGCCGGCTGCACGATCGACTTCTCGTGCGTGACGACGGCGGCGGTCGCCGGGATGGGCGTCAGCAGCGAGCCCGCGAGGTAGAGGAAGGCCAGCAGGAGGGTCCCGCCGATCCCGAAGACGACGAAGCGGCGACGGCGGTACACCGTCCGGGACACACGGCGCGACGGATCGACAGGCACTTGCGGGGACACGCTGGAATTCTAAGCGGGACTACTCAGGCATCGCCTGAGAACGCGCCCGCAACGCCCACAGCGCCACGGCGCTCGCCGACGCCACGTTCAGCGAGTCGACGCCGTGCAGCATCGGGATGGTGACCACCGTGTCCGCGGAGGCCAGCGCCCGCCGCGACAGGCCGTCCCCCTCCGAGCCGAGCACCATGGCGACCCGCTCGGGTGGGGCGGCGGCGTACTGGTCCAGGGTGACCGCGTCGTCGGCGAGGGCGAGCGCCGCGATGTCGAAGCCCGCGTCGTGCAGGATCCCGGTCGCCTCGTCCCACTCCGGGATGCGCGTCCACGGCACCTGGAGCACCGTCCCCATGCTGACCCGCACGCTCCGGCGGTAGAGCGGATCGGCGCACCGCGGACTCACCAGGACCGCGTCGGCCCCGAGTCCCGCGACCGAGCGGAAGATCGCCCCGACGTTCGTGTGGTCGACGATGTCCTCCAGCACGACGACCCGGCGCGCGTCGCGGATCAGGTCCCGCGGATCGGGCAGCACGGGCCGGTGCATCGCCGCCAGGGCGCCGCGGTGCAGGTTGTACCCGGTGAGCTGCTCGAGCACCCCGGCCTCGCCGACGAACACGGGCACGTCCGGGTACTGCTCGAGCAACGGCTCCACGTCGGGCAGCCACTGCTCCTGCAGCAGCACGGACCGCGGGCGGTGCCCGGCCGCGAGCGCGCGCGTGATGACCTTGGTCGACTCCGCGATGTAGAGGCCGCCCTCCGGTTCGCTCACGCGCCGCAGCGCGACGTCGGTCAGGCGGGAGTAATCGGCGAGGCCGTCGGCCGTCAGGTCTGTCACACGATGGATCTGCACCCGTCCAGATTGCCAGTCGCCGGAAACAATTCGGAAAACTGGGGTGTTTAGACTCGGGAGGGGACGACCGGGAGGTGCCTGTGGACACGCTGACGACGGAGCTGACGCCCGAGCTCGCGCGCGGGATCGACGAGACCGCCGAGCTGCTCTCCGGCCGGCGCTTCGCCGTGCTCACCGGCGCGGGCGTCTCGACCGACTCCGGCATCCCCGACTACCGCGGCGAAGGCGCTCCCAAGCGCACCCCGATGACGTTCCAGCAGTTCCTCGCCGACGACCGCTACCGCAAGCGGTACTGGGCCGGCAGCCACCTCGGGTACCGGCGGTTCGCCGCCGCGCGCCCGAACGACGGCCACCGCGCCCTCGCGCGCCTGGAGGCGGCGGGCGCGGCCAACGGCGTCATCACGCAGAACGTGGACGGCCTGCACAAGCAGGCGGGCTCGCAGCGGGTCGTCGACCTGCACGGCTCGATGGATCGCGTGGTGTGCCTGGTCTGCGGCCAGGTGTTCGCCCGCGAGGCCATCACCGCCCGCATCGACGCCGCCAACCCCTGGATCGACACCGAGGGCGCTGTCGAGATCGCCCCGGACGGCGACGCGATCGTCACCGACATCGACTCCTTCGTGGTGCCGGACTGCACGGTCTGCGGCGGCCATCTCAAGCCCGACGTCGTCTTCTTCGGCGAATTCATCCCCGCCGAGAAGTACCGCGAGGCCAGCGCGATGGTCCGCTCGTCGGACGCGCTCCTGATCGCCGGCTCGTCCCTCATCGTGAACTCGGGCATCCGGCTGCTGGAGGAGGCCCGGCGCCGCCGCCTCCCGATCGTCATCGTCAACCGCGGCGAGACGAAGGGCGATCTGCGCGCGGCCATTAAGCTGGATGCCGGGACGACGGAGACGCTCGTCGAGCTCTCCCGCCGGTTGGCGTAGCACTCCGCGCCGCGGTCGCGGCGCGTCCTGAAGCGAAAGGACGCGCGTGACCTTCATCTCCCTCGTTCGGCACGGCCAGACCGATTGGAACCTCGCCCGGCGCATCCAGGGCTCCAGCGACATCCCCCTCAACGACACGGGGCGCGCCCAGGCCGAGACCACCGGGCGCGCGCTCGCCGGCGGCCGCTTCGACGCGATCTACGCGAGCCCGCTGGGCCGCGCGTTCGAGACCGCGCGCATCATCTCTTCCCACCTCGGGCTGGGCGAGCCGGGCGCGCTCCCCGCGGTCGCCGAGCGCAACTACGGCGAGGCGGAGGGACTGACCGGCGCCGAGATCCTCGAACGCTGGCCGGAGGGCACCCCGGTCCCCGGCCGCGAGTCGCGCGACGAGGTCGTGGCGCGGGCGCTCCCCGCCCTGCTGGAGCTGGGCGAGAGCCACCCCGACGAGAGCGTCATCGTCGTGAGCCACGGCGGCGTCATCGGCTCGCTCGTGCGCCACGTCACCGACCACGCACTCCCCGGCCCCGGCGAGGTCATCCCGAACGGATCCGTCCACCGGTTCGTCTACGACGACGGCGTCCTGCGCCTCGACCGATTCAACCTCGGCCCGGAGGACCGCGACCTGCTCACCGCGTCCGTGATGTGACCCGGTCCGCGCGTGCGGCCGTCGCGGTCAGCACCGTGAGCAGGTGCTCCGCCGACGCCTCCCACGTGAACCGCGCGGCCTCGGCCCGGGAGGCGACGGAGCGCGCAGCCCAGACGCCGTCCTGCTCCAGGTGGCGCACCCGCTCGGCGAGCTGCTCGGCGGAGTCGGCCTCGAAGAACAGCGCCGCCTCTCCCCCGATCTCGCGGAAGATCGGGATGTCGCTGACCACCACGGGCGTCCCGAGCGTCATGGACTCGACCAGCGGGATGCCGAACCCCTCGTCGCGCGACGCCGTCACCAGCGCCGTCGCGGCCGCGAGCGTCTCCGCGTACTCCTCGTCGCTCGCCCCGTCGTGGAAGACCAGTCGGGCGGCCGGAGCGAGCGCGGCGAGACGCTCCTTCTCGGCGTCGGAGACGCGGCTCATCAGATGCAGCTCGTACTCCGGTAGGAGGGCCGCGGCGCGCACGAGCGTGTCGACGTTCTTGTACGGCATGAACGAGCCCATGTAGACGAGGCTCTTCGACTCGGGCGCCGTGCGGGAGGCACGCGCCTCCGGGATGGCCGGCATGTCTGCCGCGTTCGGCACGACGTACACCGGGCGCTTCGTCAGCCGGTGCTCCGCGATGAGCTGCTTCGTCGTCTTCGACACCGTCACCACGGCGTCCGAGCGGTTGAGCAGGAGCCGTTGCGGCCACCACGCGAGGTGGTAGAGCCGCCACAGACCCCGCACGAAGGCGGGGAGGTCGCGCGGCGGCGTCGGGTGGCGGTAGTAGATCAGGTCGTGGACCGTGAGCACCAGCCGGTAGCGGCGGCCGACGCCGCCCATCGTCTGCATCGGGGTGAACACGACGTCGGGCGCGAGCCGGTTGACCTGACGCGCGACCCACGGCTCGCCCACGGCCGTCGGCGAGCCGATCAGCTCCCACGGCAGGTCCGGGAGCATCTCCAGCTGGCGCCGGTCGCTGATGAGCATCGTGACGGCGTGACGCTTCGCGAGCGCGCTCACCAGACCGGCGGTGTACCGGCTGATGCCATCGTGGCGGCCGATGCGCGTGTACCGGCAGTCGAAGAGGACCTTCACGCGACATCCTCCTCGACGAGGAAGGCTCGGATCGCCGCGGCGGCTTCGAGCGGCTTCTCGTAGTGGATCAGGTGCCCGACGCCGGCGATCTCGACGAGCCGCGCATCCGCGAACAACGTCTGCAGCCGGCGCTCCGCCTCGATCGGCGTGATGTCGTCGTCGACCGCGGCCACGAGCAGGGTCGGCTCCGGGATGCGCGCGGCGAACTCGCTCACGTCGTGCGACACGGAGGCGCGGAACGCCTCCAGCACGACCCGGCGGTCGCTGAAGGCGGAGAAGTAGCGGTGGTGCTGGTCGTGGATCCAGGCCCGCAGCCCGCGCTCCTTCGTCTTCGCCATGGCCTCGCTCATGACACGGACGATCAGACGGTTGCGCAGGAGGGCGAAGCCCAGGCGCTCGGGGAGCACCGACGCCAGCCAGTAGTAGAAGATCGCCAGCCGGGTGAGGATGCCGCGCGGCCCCTTCAGCGCCGGCTGCCCGATCGGGTTCACCAGCACGACCGACTCCGGCCGCAGCGGATCGTCGGGCTGACGGGTCGCCAGCGCGCCCGCCACCACGATCGAGCCGAACGAATGCCCGAGCAGGACAAGGCGGCCCGGGAGGTCGAGCGCCGCGACGAACGCGCGCAGCCAACGGCTGTAACCCTCGATGTCGTGCGCCGCCTCGGTCAAAGCCGTCGACTCGCCGAATCCCGGCAGATCGGGCGAGATCATCCGCAGCCCGGGCAGCTGCGCGACCACCGGCTCCAGCCCGTGATGGTCACCGCGGAAACCGTGCACGACCACGACCGTCGTGGCCGCGTCCGGGTCGCCGTAGTCCCAGTACCTGGTCGTCCCGCCGAGGAGGTCGAACCCGCCCTGGCGCACGGGTATGCGGTCGAGCGCGTCGGCGTATGGTGAGGCTGTGTTCCTCGTCGAGGTGGTCATCGCAGTCAAGTCTAGGCAAGCCGCGGGCATCCACTTCGTGAATGTGCAGTGCGGACTGGACAGGCCACTGCGCAGACCCCCTAGACTTCACTGGTTGTAACCGCTTGCATACGGCCTCGCGCCAGAAGGAGAACCGTGAGTTTCACCGCGCCCATCACGCTGCCCGGGCTCACCCTCGACCCCCAGTGGTACCGCCGCGCGGTGTTCTACGAGGTCATGGTGCGCTCGTTCGTCGACAGCAACGGAGACGGGTCCGGCGACCTGGCCGGGCTGACCTCCAAGCTCGACTACCTGCAGTGGCTCGGCATCGACGCGCTCTGGCTCCCGCCGTTCTTCCAGTCGCCCCTGCGCGACGGAGGCTACGACGTCTCGGACTTCAAGGCGATCCTCCCCGAGTTCGGCACCATCGACGAGTTCCGCGACCTGGTCACCAAGGCGCACGAGCGCAACATGCGCATCATCATCGACCTGCCGATGAACCACACCTCCGACCAGCACGAGTGGTTCCAGCAGTCGCGCTCCGACCCCGAGGGCCCGTACGGCGACTTCTACGTCTGGAACGAGACCGACGACAAGTACCCCGACATCCGCATCATCTTCGTCGACACCGAGGACTCCAACTGGGCGTTCGACGAGGCGCGGCGCCAGTACTACTTCCACCGGTTCTTCTCGCACCAGCCCGACCTCAACTTCGAGAACCCGGCCGTGCACGACGCGATGTACGACATCGTCCGGTTCTGGCTCGACCTCGGCGTCGACGGCTTCCGGCTCGACGCCATCCCCTACCTGTACGAGTCCGACGAGGGCAACGGCGAGGGCGAGCCCCCGACGCACGAATTCATCAAGAAGCTCCGCGCGATGGTCGACCACGAGTACCCCGGCCGCATGATGATCGCCGAGGCCAACCAGTGGCCCCGCGAGGTCGCGGCCTTCTTCGGCAGCGAGGAGGAGCCGGAGTGCCACATGGCCTTCGACTTCCCCGTCATGCCCCGCATCTTCTACGCGCTGCGCTCGCAGCAGGCGACCGAGCTGGTCCGCGTGCTCTCCGAGACGACGGACACGCCAGAGGGCGCCGCCTGGGGCGTCTTCCTGCGCAACCACGACGAGCTCACGCTCGAGATGGTCAGCGAGGAGTACCGCCAGGCGATGTACGGCTGGTACGCGTACGACCCGCGCATGCGCGCCAACGTCGGCATCCGCCGCCGCCTCGCACCGCTGCTCGACAACTCCCGCGCCGAGCTGGAGCTGGCCCACGCCCTCCTCTTCTCGCTGGCCGGCAGCCCGTTCCTCTACTACGGGGACGAGATCGGGATGGGCGACAACATCTGGCTGCCCGACCGCGACAGCTCCCGCACGCCCATGCAGTGGACGCCCGACCGCAACGGCGGGTTCTCGACCGCCGACCCGGGCAAGCTGTTCCTGCCGATCGTGCAGTCGCTGGTCTACCACTACAACCAGGTGAACGTGGAGGCGCAGCTCGCGCAGTCGCGCTCGCTCCTGCACTGGGTCCGCAACGTCATCCACGTGCGCAAGGCGCACCCCGTCTTCGGCCTCGGCGACATGCGCGTGCTCCAGACCGACCACGAGTCCGTGCTCGCGTTCGTGCGGTCGTACGCCGGCAGCGGCACGCACTTCGGCGACCAGGCGGAGGACGTGCTCTGCGTGTTCTCGTTCGCTCACAACCCGATCTCGGTCACGCTCGATGCCCCCGAGTTCGCCGGCCGCACGCTCTACGACATGTTCGGCGGCGCGGAGTTCCCCACCGTCGCCGAGGACGGCCGCTTCACGCTCACGCTCGGCACCCAGAACTTCTACTGGCTGCACATCGAGCCGCGGCGCGACTGACGGCACCGGTCGACGACCCGCCCGGTGTGGCGACCGGGCGGTGTCGGCCCCTCCTCGTACCCTGAACACATGGGTTGGCATCACGAGCTCGGCGTCTTCGATCTGGAGACCACCGGCATCGACGTCGAGACGGCCCGCATCGTCACCGCGCACGTCGGGCTGCTGAACGAGCAGGGCGAGGTCGTCCACGGCCGCTACTGGCTGCTCGACCCCGGGATGGAGATCCCGGCCGAGGCGACGGCCGTGCACGGCATCACCACCGAGCTCGCCCGGGAGAAGGGCATGGCGGCCGCCGCGGGCGTCTCCGCCATCGTCGACCAGCTCCGCCGCCTGTTCGCCCGCGGAATCCCGGTGGTGGCGTACAACGCCCCCTACGACTTCACGCTGCTCGACCGGGAGGCGAAGCGCCACGGCGTCGAGCCGCTCGACTCCCCCGGCCCGATCATCGACCCGCTCGTCATCGACCGCGCCGTCGACAAGTTCCGCCCGGGCAAGCGCACGCTCACCGTCGCCGCGGATCACTACGGCGTCTCGTTGATCGACGCGCACGACGCCGGCGCCGACGCGATCGCCGCCGGACGGGTCGCACAGGCGATGGCCCAGCGGCACGCCGAGCACCTCGCCATCGAGGCCGCCGAGCTGCACCTCAAGCAGATCGACTGGTGCCGCGAGCAGGCCGCCGACTTCCAGGAGTACATGCGGCGCGTCCGCGACCCCGAGTTCACCGCCTCCGGCGACTGGCCGCTGCGCTAGCGCACCTCCCAGGCTGGGGGTTCTCCCCCGCGGGCGGCGACGCTAGTGTCGTCGGCATGAGCGATCCCAACCTGAACCCGCAGCCTCTCCCGCCGCAGCAGCAGCCGCAGTACGCCGCCGCCCCGCCCGCGCAGCCGGGCTACAACACGATGGCGATCGTGGGGTTCATCCTCGCGTTCTTCGTCAGCATCGTCGGCGCGATCCTGGGCTTCGTCGCCCTGTCGCAGATCAAGCGGACCGGCGAGCAGGGCCGCGGCCTCGCCATCGCCGCCGTCATCATCGGCCTCGTGGAGGTCGTGCTCACCATCATCCTCACGATCATCATCATCGCGTCGCTGGGTGTCGCCGCCGCCAACTACAACAACTACTGAACCGCATCCCACCGGATCGACACGAAGAGGCCCCCGTCGTACGACGGGGGCCTCTCACGGTCGCGACGGCCGGAGCCGTGCGGACTACTTGCCGAAGTTCTTGTAGCGCGAGTTGAACTTCTCGACGCGGCCGGCCGAGTCGAGGATGCGCTGCTTGCCGGTGTAGAACGGGTGCGACTCGGACGAGATCTCGACGTCGATCACCGGGTAGCTGTTGCCGTCCTCCCACTCGATCGTCTTCTCGCTCGAGACGGTGGAACGGGTGAGGAACGTCGCACCCGAGGCCAGGTCGCGGAAAACAACCGGAGCGTAGTCGGGGTGGATGCCAGTCTTCATCAGGACTTCCTTGTTGCGTTGGTTTCGGTCGGTCAGGCCCGCACGCCAGAGGCACGGGCGGAAAGCTCTCGGCCGCCACGAGGCAGAATGACTCGGGAGCCAGCTATCGAGTTTAGCAGATGACTCAGCCCGCGGTCGCCTGACGCGCCCGGGCGGTGTAGCGGCCGTCGCTCTCGACGAGTTCGATGTCGAGACCGAAGGTCTCGCTCAGGCTCTCGCTCGTCAGCACCTCGCCGATCGGGCCGTGCGCGGTGACCCGGCCGTCCTTCAGCAGGAGCGCGCGGTTGAAGCCGAGCGGGATCTCCTCCACGTGGTGGGTGACCATCACGATGGCGGGCGACTTGGCGTCGCTGGCGTAGCCGCCGAGCAGCTGCACGAGCTCCTCGCGTCCGCCGAGGTCGAGGCTCGCGGCCGGCTCGTCGAGCAGCAGGATCTCGGGATCGGTCATGACCGACCGGGCGATCTGCACGCGCTTCTGCTCGCCGTCGCTCAGGCTGCCGAAGGTGCGCTTGGCGAGGTGCTCGAGGCGCCACTCGGCAAGCACGCGCAGGGCGCGGCGCTCGTCGATCTCCTCGTAGAGCTCGTTCCAGCGGCCGGTGACGGCGTAGGCGGCGGTCATGACGACGTCGAGCACGGTCTCGTTCCGCGGGATGCGGCGGGCGAGTGCGCTCGACGCGAAGCCGAGCAGCGGACGCAGCTCCGCGAGGTCGCTCTGCCCGAGCGTCTCGCCGAGCACGATCGCCTCGCCGGAGGACGGGTGCAGCGCCGCGGCCGCGATCTGCAGCAGCGTGGTCTTGCCCGCGCCGTTCGGGCCGAGCACCACCCAGCGCTCGTCCGGCTCCACGGTCCAGTCGACGCCTTGGAGGACGGCGGTGCCGTCCCGGGTCACGGACACGTCTGAGAGCTGGAGAACGCTGCTGGCCATGCCTCCTAGCCTACCCACTCGGCGCTAGCTCACCGACCGGTAGACGTCGCGCGTCTGCTCGGCGATGGCCGACCAGCTGAACGACGTCTCCGCGCGCTGCCGGCCCGCCTCGCCCCAGCGGGCGGCGCGCTCCGGATCGCTCACGACCTCCGTCAGCGCCGCCGCGAGATCGCGCACGAACGCCTCCGGGTCCGTCGGCGTGCCCGTGCCGTCCTGCAGCTGCTCGATCGGCACCAGGCGACCGGTGACGCCGTCCACGATCACCTCGGGGATGCCGCCGGTCGCGGTGCCCACGACGGGCAGCCCGCACGCCATCGCCTCCAGGTTCACGATCCCGAGCGGTTCGTAGATCGACGGGCAGACGAAGACCGTGGAGGCGGTCAGCGCCACCCGCAGCTCCTCGTTCGAGAGCAGCCGGTCGATCCACACCACGCCGTCGCGCTCGGACTGCAGCCGCTCGACGAGCCCGCTCACCTCGGCGAGGATCTCGGGCGTGTCCGGCGCGCCCGCGCAGAGCACGAGCTGCACGTTGGCGGGCAGCAGACGGGCCGCGCGCAGCAGGTACGGGAGGCCCTTCTGGCGCGTGATGCGCCCGACGAAGACCACCGCGGGCCGCGTCGGGTCGATGCCCAGCGCGCGGGCGCGCTCGTCGTCCGAGATCGGCGTCCAGCGCTCGAGATCGATGCCGTTGTAGACGACCGTGACACGCCCGGGATCGAGCGACGGGTACGCGTTCAGGATGTCGCGGCGCATCCCCTCGCTCACCGCGATGACCGTGTCGGCCGACTCGAACGCGGTCTTCTCGGCCCAGCTCGACACGCGGTACCCGCCGCCGAGCTGCTCGGCCTTCCACGGCCGCAGCGGCTCGAGGCTGTGCGCCGTGACGACGTGCGGCACGTCGTGCAGCAGCTTGGCGAGGTGGCCGCCCGCGTTGGCGTACCAGGTGTGCGAGTGCACCACGTCGGCTCCCCCGCAGTCCTGCGCCATCTGCAGGTCGACGCCGAGCGTCGCGAGCGCACCGTTGGCCTCCCGCAGCTCGGCCGGCACACGGTACGCGACCGTGTCCGGGGCATCGCGGGGCTCGCCGAAGCAGCGCACCACCACCTCGATGTCCGCGCGCAGTGCGCGCACCAGTTCGGTCACGTGCACCCCGGCGCCGCCGTAGATGTCCGGCGGGTACTCCCGGGTCAGAAGATCAACGCGCATGTCCTGAACGCTAGTACAGCCCTCCGGTTGCCTCTACTGTGGTGGCATGGCAGCAGGCAGGAAGATCTTCGGCATCGTACTCGCGGGCGGGGAGGGCAAGCGGCTGATGCCGTTGACGGCCGACCGGGCCAAGCCCGCCGTTCCGTTCGGCGGACAGTACCGGCTCATCGACTTCGCACTCTCGAACCTCATCAACTCCCAGCTGCGCCAGATCGTCGTGCTCACCCAGTACAAGTCGCACAGCCTCGACCGGCACGTGTCGCAGACCTGGCGGCTCGACGGCATGCTCAACTCGTACATCGCGTCCGTGCCCGCGCAGCAGCGCCTGGGCAAGCGCTGGTTCAGCGGCTCGGCCGACGCCATCCTGCAGAGCCTCAACCTGCTCCGCGACGAGAAGCCCGACATCGTCGTCGTGGTCGGCGCCGACCACGTGTACCGGATGGACTTCGCCCAGATGATCCAGGCGCACATCGACTCGGGCGCCGCGGCCACCGTCGCCGCCATCCGCCAGCCGATCTCCCTCGCCGACCAGTTCGGCGTGATCGAGGTGGATGCCGCGCATCCCGAGCACATCGCCGCGTTCCGCGAGAAGCCGAGCGACCCGGTGGGGCTGCCCGACTCGCCCGACGAGGTGCTCGCCTCCATGGGCAACTACGTCTTCGACGCCGACGCCCTCATCGACGCGGTGATCCGCGACGGCGACCGCCCCGACTCCAACCACGACATGGGCGGCGACATCATCCCGGACTTCGTGGCGCGCGGCGAGGCGGCCGTCTACGACTTCAGCCGCAACGACCTCCCCGGCTCGACGGATCGCGACCGGTACTACTGGCGCGACGTCGGGACGATCGACTCGTTCTTCGAGGCCCACCAGGACCTCATCTCCGCGCTCCCCGTCTTCAACCTCTACAACCGCGAGTGGCCGATCTTCAGCCAGGTGCTCAACTCGCCGCCCGCGAAGATCGTGCGCGACGGGCGCGGCGCCCTGGGCACCACGATCGACTCGATCGTCTCGCTCGGTTCCGTGATCTCGGGCGCCCACCTGGAGCGCAGCGTGCTCGGCCCGTGGGCGAAGGTCGACTCCGGCGCCAAGGTCGTCGACTCGGTCGTGTTCGAGCGCGCCGTCATCGAGCCGAACGCGTTCGTCGGCCGCGCCATCCTGGACAAGGACGTCGTGGTCGCCGAGGGCGCGAGCATCGGCGTGGACCCGGCCAGGGACCGCGCACGCGGCTTCACCGTCACGGAATCCGGGATCACCGTCGTCGGCAAGGGAGTCCACGTCGTTCCATGACGTCCGCACGCACACAACACCCGGCCCCCCAGCAGTCGCTTTCTGAGAATCCTCCACGGTTCGTCGTCGTGCTCGACGCGGACTCGACCCTCATCCACGACGAGGTGATCGAGCTGCTCGCCGAGGAGGCGGGCGCCCGCACCGAGGTCGCCGAGATCACCGAGCGCGCGATGCGCGGCGAGCTCGACTTCGCCCAGAGCCTGCGCGAGCGCGTCCGCGCCCTCGCCGGGCTGCCGGTGTCGGTGTTCGAGCGCGTCGGCGCGCGCATCCGCGTGACCGACGGCGTGCCCGAACTGATCGCCGGGGTGCACGCCGTGGGCGGGCGCGTCGGCGTGGTCTCCGGCGGCTTCCACGAGCTGCTCGACCCGCTCGGCGCCCGGCTCGGCCTCGACCACTGGCGCGCGAACCGGCTCGCGGTGCGCGACGGCGCGCTCACCGGCGAGGTGGAGGGCCCGATCGTCGACGCCGCGGCCAAGGCCGAGGCCCTCACCGAGTGGGCGCGCGCCGCCGGCGTGCCGCTGCGCCGCACGGTCGCGATCGGGGACGGCGCCAACGACCTCCTGATGATGGCGGAGGCCGGCCTCGCCATCGCCTTCAACGCCAAGCCCCGCGTGCGCGCCGAGGCCGACCTCGTCATCGACCGCCAGGACCTCTCCCAGGTCCTCCCCCTCCTCGCCCTCCGCGGCTGAGCGGGCGGCTGGCGATTCCGGTCGGAACCCACAACGCCGCTCGGATCACCGTACGAACGGCGATCTGAGCGGCGTGTCGTGGTCCGGGACCGGAGCTCCGGTCGCGAGCGCGAGCGGCTAGTGCCCCATCCCCAGGCCGCCGTCGACCGGGATGACCGCGCCGGAGATGTAGCCGGCGTCGTCGCCCGCGACCCACGCGACGACCTTCGCGACCTCGCTCGGCGACGCGAAGCGGCCGGCGGGGATGCTCTTCTTGTACTCGGCCTGCTGCGTCTCGGGCAGGGCGGCCGTCATGTCCGTCTCGATGAAGCCGGGCGCGACGACGTTCGCCGTGATGCCGCGGGCGCCCAGCTCGCGCGTGATCGACCGCGCCATGCCCACCAGTCCGGCCTTGGACGACGCGTAGTTGACCTGGCCGGCGCCGCCGAACAGGCCGACGACGCTCGAGATCAGGACGATGCGGCCGAAGCGAGCCTTCAGCATGCCCTTGTTGGCACGCTTCACGACCCGGAAGGCGCCGCCGAGGTTGGTCTCGATGACGCTGTCGAACTCCTCGTCCGTCATGCGCATCAGGAGGGTGTCCTTGGTGATGCCGGCGTTCGCCACGACGACCTCCACCGGGCCGAGCTTCTCCTCGATCTCGGTGAACGCCGCGTCGATCGACGCGGTGTCGGTCACATCCGCGCGCACGGTGAGCGCTCCCTCCGGGCCCTCGCCCGACCGGGCGGTGACGGCGACGCGGTGGCCCTGGGCCACGAACTCCTCGGCGATCGCGTAGCCGATCCCGCGGTTTCCGCCGGTGACGAGCACGGTGCGCTGCGTGGTCATGTGGTGATTTCCTCTCGAATCGAACGGGTACCAGTCTATGGACGTACGCTTGAGGGGAATCCTCATGAAGACCACACGCCCCACGATCACGAACCTCGGCCTCTCGCCCGACGAGGAACGGCATCACCGGATGATCAGATACTCGGTGGCGATGGGCGTCCGCGTCGTCTGCCTGATCGTGGCGGTGCTGGTTCCGGGCTGGTGGGCGGCCGTGCCGATCATCGCGGCGGTCTTCCTCCCGTACATCGCCGTGGTCCTCGCGAACGTCCACGCCGACCCGCGTCGAGGAGAAGCCCAGCGTCCGGGCAATATCCTTCCCATGACACCTCCGCCGGCCGGCGGCGGGGACCCGAAGCAGGAGGGCCAGTGATCGGACTCGGAGAGCCGGATCCTCTGACGTGCTCGCGCGCGGGATGCCGTGAGACGGCGACCTGGCGCATCGAATGGCGCAACCCCAAGATCCACACCGCCGACCGCGTGAAGGTCTGGCTGGCGTGCGACGAGCACGAGGAGTTCCTGCGGGAGTTCCTGGCGGCGCGGGAGTTCCCGGTGGCCGTGAAGCCCGTGGACGAGGCGAGCGCCGCCGCGAGCGAGCGGACGACCGCGTGAGCGGCGGGAACGGCGGCGGCTGGAAGTTCGCCTTCTCGAAGCGCTGGCTCGGCTACCTCGCCTTCGCGATCGCCTTCGCGATCGCCTGCGGGTTCCTCTCCAACTGGCAGCTCGCGCGCAGCAAGGAGGCCGCGGCCGCGAACGCCCTGATCTCCCAGAACTTCGACTCGAAGCCGGTGCCGCTCACCAGCGAGCTCCCGACCCTCACGTCGTACTCGAAGAGCCAGGAGTGGACGCGCGTCACGGTGACCGGCACCTACGAGGCCGACCAGCAGCTCCTCGCGCGCAACCGCCCGTTCAACGGCAACCCGGGCTTCGAGGTCCTGACGCCGCTGCGCACCGCCGACGGGTCGCTCTTCATCGTCGACCGCGGCTGGGTGCCGACCGGCAACGACTCCGACGACCCCGACCACGTCCCCGCTCCCCCGTCCGGGACGGTCACCGTGGTCGCGCGGCTGAAGGCCAGCGAGCCGGCCATCGACGGGCGCACGGCCGTCGGGCGCCAGGTCGGCACCATCCAGCTCTCCGTCGTGAAGCAGAAGATGGACACGGATGCCGTCTACACGGGCGCGTACGGCCTCCTGGACCGCGAAACGCCCGCCCCGGCATCCGCGCCCACCCCCACGGTCACGGAGCCGCCCACGCAGGACGAGGGGCTGCACTGGTCGTACATGATCCAGTGGATCATCTTCGCGCTCATCGGCTTCTTCGGCCTCGGCTACGCGCTGCGCACGGAGTACCGCAAGCTCAACGAGAACGACCCCGCCGAGAAGGCGCGCGCCGCCGAGCGCGACCGCAAGCGGGCGCTCAAGCGCACCGACTCCGACGTCGAGGACGAGCTCCTCGACGCCTCCTCGCGCTGACCCTTCCCCGCACCCACCCGTGCGATTTGTGCCAAATGTCGACTCTGAGCGTCTCAGAGTCGACATTTGGCACAAATCGTTGCGGGGCTAGGCCAGCGAGATGAGGTCGAGGTAGTCCTTGTTCCAGTGGTCCTCGACGCCGTCGGGGAGGATGAGGACGCGCTCGGGGTTCAGCGCCTCCACGGCGCCCTCGTCGTGGCTCACCAGCACGACCGCGCCCTCGTAGTGCGCCAGGGCGTCGAGGATCTCGTCGCGGCTCGCGGGGTCGAGGTTGTTGGTCGGCTCGTCGAGCAGCAGCACGTTGGCGCCCGAGACGACGATCATCGCCAGCGCGAGACGCGTCTTCTCGCCACCGGAGAGCACTCCCGCCGGCTTGTGCGCATCGTCGCCGGTGAACAGGAACGAACCGAGCACCTTCCGGGCCTCGGTCTCGGTCAGGTTCGGCGACGACGACACCATGTTCTGCAGCACCGAGCGCTCGACGTCGATCGTCTCGTGCTCCTGCGCGTAGTAGCCGATGCGGAGCCCGTGGCCCGGCTCGACCTGGCCGGTGTCCGGCTTGTCGACGCCCGCGAGCATCCGGAGCAGCGTGGTCTTGCCCGCACCGTTCAGCCCGAGCACGACGACCTTCGCGCCGCGGTCGATCGCGAGGTCGACGGCCGTGAAAATCTCGAGCGAGCCGTAGCTCTTCGACAGGTCGGAGGCCGTGAGCGGGGTCCGACCGCAGGCGGCCGGGGTCGGGAAGCGCAGCTTCGCCACGCGGTCGACCTGACGCACCTCGTCGAGTCCCGACAGCAGCTTCTCGGCGCGCGCCACCATCTGGTGGGCGGCCGCCGCCTTGGTGGCCTTGGCCCCGAACTTCGCGGCCTGGAGCTGCAGCGCGCTGGCCTTCTTCTCGGCGTTGGCGCGCTCCTTCTTGCGGCGCTCCTCGTCGGCGGCGCGCTGGCGCTGGTAGTTCTTCCAGCCCATGTTGTAGATGTCGATGACCTGGCGGTTCGCGTCCAGGTAGAAGACGCGGTTGACGGTCTCCCCCACGAGCTCGACGTCGTGCGAGATCACGATGAAGCCGCCGGAGTAGCCCTTCAGGAACTCGCGCAGCCAGACGACCGAGTCGGCATCGAGGTGGTTGGTCGGCTCGTCGAGGATCATCGTGCGCGCGTCCGAGAACAGGATGCGCGCCAGCTCGATACGACGGCGCTGACCGCCCGAGAGGGTCTTGAGCGGCTGGTCCAGGATGCGGTCCGGGAGGTTGAGGTTGCTGGCGATGGACGCCGCCTCGGCCTCGGCCGCATACCCGCCGAGCATGTGGAACTGCTCTTCGAGCCGGCCGTACTTCTTCATCGCCGCGGCCGACACCGCGGCGTCGTCGCTCGCCATGTCGAGGGTCGACTGCTGCATCCCGAGCACGATCGACCCGAGGCCGCGGGCGTCGAGGATGCGCGTGCGCGCCAGGTCGTCGAGGTTGCCCGAGCGCGGGTCCTGCGGCAGGTAGCCGAGCTCCCCGCTGCGGTCGACCTTGCCCGCCGTCGGCAGCAGATCACCGGCCAGCACCTTCGTCAGGGTGGTCTTGCCGGCCCCGTTGCGGCCGACGAGGCCGATCTTGTCGCCGTCGGCGACGCGGAAGCTGACATCCTCCATCAGGAGGCGGGCGCCGACGCGCAGTTCGAGGCCCTGGACGCTGAGCACGATGAATCCTTCTCTTTCAGAAATCATCCGCCCCGGACCGCGAGGTCCGGGACGGATGGAGGTGTTGTTGTGTGGTGCGGATCAGATGGCGAAGCCGAGCGCGCGCATCATGTCGCGGCCGTCGTCGGTGATCCGCTCCGGCCCCCACGGCGGCATCCACACCCAGTTGATGCGGAACGCCTCGACGATGCCGTCGAGCGACTCGGCGGTCTGCTCCTCCAGCACATCGGTGAGGGGGCAGCCGGCGCTCGTCAGCGTCATCGAGATGATGAGGGCGTCGTTCTCGTCGTCCCAGCCCAGATCGTAGATCAGGCCGAGGTCGACGACGTTGATCCCGAGCTCGGGATCCATGACGTTCTTCAGCGCCTCTTCGACCTGGTCGAAGAGGGCCGGGCTGAGCGTGGCGACCATGGTGGGAGCCTACGCCTCGGCCAGGTCGCCCGCGGTGGCGCTGGCGGACTCGGGGGCGTCGACGTAGCGGTCGTAGCCCTCTTCCTCGAGTCGGTCGGCGAGCTCCGGGCCGCCCTGCTCGGCCACGCGGCCGGCGACGAACACGTGCACGAAGTCCGGCTTGATGTAGCGGAGGATGCGCGTGTAGTGCGTGATGAGCAGGATGCCGAGACCGGTGTTGGCCTTGGCGCGGTTGACGCCCTCCGACACGATCTTCAGCGCGTCGACGTCGAGGCCGGAGTCGGTCTCGTCGAGGACTGCGAACTTCGGCTTGAGCAGCTCGAGCTGGAGGATCTCGTTGCGCTTCTTCTCACCGCCCGAGAAGCCCTCGTTGACGTTGCGCTCGGCGAACGACGAGTCCATGCGCAGCGCGGCCATGCTCTCGCGGACGTCCTTGACCCAGGTGCGGATCGCGGGCGCCTGGCCGTCGATGGCGGTCTTGGCGGTGCGGAGGAAGTTGGTGTTGGTGACGCCGGGGATCTCCACGGGGTACTGCATGGCGAGGAAGAGGCCGGCGCGGGCGCGCTCGTCGACGGTCATCGCCAGCACGTCCTCACCGTCGAGCGTGATGCTCCCGCCGGTGACGGTGTACTTGGGGTGGCCGGCGATCGTGTAGGCCAGGGTGGACTTGCCCGAACCGTTGGGGCCCATGATCGCGTGGATCTCGCCCTCGCGGATGGTCAGGTCGACGCCGTTGAGGATGGGCTTGGTTCCCTGGTCCGTTTCGACGGTGACGTGCAGGTCGCGGATCTCGAGGACAGACATGGTGTTCAAATCTCTTTCGTAACGTTCGGGTCGATGAAGACGTCGCCGTCGATCAGCTCGACCGCGTAGACGGGGACGGGCTCGTACGCCGGGAGGTTGAGGGGCTTGCCGGTGAGGAGCGAGAACTGGGAGCCGTGCGCCCAGCACTCGAGGGTCTCCCCCTCGACGAAGCCCTCGGACAGCGAGATCTCGCCGTGGGTGCAGGTGTCGCCGATCGCATGGACGTCGCCCGCGGAGTCCTTGACCACCGCGATGGGCACGCCGTCGACGACGACGCGGGAGGCCTGGTTCTCCACCAGCTCCGCCACGGCGAGCACGCGCGACGCGGCCATCAGCCGGCCGCCACGACGGACGCCGTCAGCTCCGCCTCGATCGCCGTCTGGAGGTGCTCCTGCAGGGCGGGCGAGCCGATCTGCTGGACGATCTCGAACAGGAAGCCGCGCACGACCAGTCGGCGCGCCTCCTCCTCGGTGATCCCGCGGGACTGGAGGTAGAAGAGCTGCTCGTCGTCGAACCGGCCGGTGGCGCTGGCGTGGCCGGCACCGACGATGTCGCCGGTCTCGATCTCGAGGTTCGGGACGGAGTCGGCGCGGGCGCCGTCCGTGAGGACGAGGTTGCGGTTCTGCTCGTAGGTGTCGGTGCCGACGGCCTTCGGGCCGATCAGCACGTCGCCGATCCACACCGTGCGCGCGCCCTCGCCCTGCAGCGCACCCTTGTAGGTGACGCGGCTGCGGGTCTCCGCGCCGTCGTGGTGCACGTAGACCTGCTGCTCGAGGTGCTGGTGCGCGTCGGCGAAGTAGGCGCCGAGCAGTTCGGCGTCGGACCGCGCGCCGGCGAGGTGCGCCGACGGGTTGAGCCGCACGACGGAGCCGCCGAGGGTGACGGCGACGTGCTTGAGGCGCGCGCCCTCCTCGAGTCGGGCGAAGTGCGCGGCGATGTGGATGGCGTCGTCGTCCCACTCCTGCACCGAGACGACGGTCACGTCGGCGTTCGCGCCGACGAGGAACTCGACGTTCTCGGCGAGGTGGGCCGATCCGCGGTTCTGCAGGATGAGCGTGCCGCGGGCGCCGGGGGCGATCTCGACCACGGTGTGCGCGCCGCGGGGGCCGCTGCCGAGCGTGGAACGGGTGATCGTCGCCTCGGTGCCGTCGGTTCCGGCGAAGCCGATGAGGAGCGCCTGCTCGAAGCTGCTCCACGCGTTCGCGGAGACGCGGTCCTCGGGGAGGCCGGCGGTGCCGATGCGGGCGTCGTCGCGGGCGATCCACGACGTGGTCACGCCGGGCGCCTCGACGGTGTCGTAGGCGTACGCGGAGCCGTCGAGCTCACCCGTGAGCAGCTCGCTCAGGCGGGCCACCGGGGTGTACTTCCACATGACCTCGCGGCCGGTCACCGCCGGGAAGGCGGTGACGTCGGTCGAGGTGAAGCGCTCGGAACGGGTCTGGACGGGCACGGGGGCGCGCATGTGGGAGGGCGCGACCGCCGTCTGGTCGATCGTGGGGGTGCTGGACGTCATATCAGCCGACAGAGCCTTCCATGCCCATCTCGATGAGCTTGTTGAGTTCGAGTGCGTATTCCATCGGGAGCTCACGAGCGATCGGCTCGATGAAGCCGCGGACGATCATGGCCATCGCCTCGTCCTCCGGCATGCCCCGGGACATCAGGTAGAAGAGCTGCTCCTCGCTGACGCGCGAGACGGTGGCCTCGTGGCCGAGCTGCACGTCGTCCACCCGGATGTCGATCGCCGGGTAGGTGTCGGAGCGGGAGATGCTGTCGACCAGCAGAGCGTCGCAGCGCACGGTGTTCGCCGCGTGGTGCGCGTTGGCGTCGACGCGGACCTCGCCGCGGTAGCCGGCGCGGCCGCCGCCTCGCGCGATCGACTTGGAGACGATCGACGACTGCGTGTACGGCGCCATGTGGATCATCTTGGCGCCGGCGTCCTGGTGCTGGCCCGGGCCCGCGAAGGCCACGGAGAGCGTCTCGCCCTTGGCGTGCTCGCCCATGAGGTAGATCGACGGGTACTTCATCGTCACCTTGGAGCCGATGTTGCCGTCGATCCACTCCATCGTCGCGCCCTCGGCCGCGGTGGCCCGCTTGGTGACGAGGTTGTAGACGTTGTTCGACCAGTTCTGGATCGTCGTGTAGCGAACGCGGGCGTTCTTCTTGACGATGATCTCCACGACCGCCGAGTGGAGCGAGTCCGACTTGTAGATCGGGGCGGTGCAGCCCTCGATGTAGTGGACGTAGCTGCCCTCGTCGGCGATGATCAGCGTGCGCTCGAACTGGCCCATGTTCTCCGTGTTGATGCGGAAGTAGGCCTGGAGCGGGATCTCGACGTGGACGCCCTTGGGCACGTACACGAAGGAGCCGCCCGACCACACGGCGGTGTTCAGCGCGGCGAACTTGTTGTCGCCCGACGGGATGACGGTGCCGAAGTACTCCTCGAAGATCTCGGGGTGCTCCTTGAGCGCGGTGTCGGTGTCGAGGAAGATGACGCCCTGCTGCTCGAGGTCCTCGCGGATCTGGTGGTACACCACCTCGGACTCGTACTGCGCGGCGACGCCGGCCACGAGGCGCTGACGCTCCGCCTCCGGGATGCCGAGCTTCTCGTACGTGTTGCGGATGTCCTCCGGCAGGTCCTCCCAGCTCTGGGCCTGCTTCTCCGTCGAGCGGACGAAGTACTTGATGTTGTCGAAGTCGATCTCCGACAGGTCGGCGCCCCAGGTGGGCATCGGCTTGCGCTCGAAGAGCTGGAGCGCCTTCAGGCGGCGCTGGAGCATCCACTCCGGCTCGCCCTTCAGGTCCGAGATGTCTTTCACCACCTGTGGGGAGATGCCGCGACGCGCGGACGAGCCCGCCGCGTCGGAGTCGGCCCAGCCGAACTCGTACTGCCCCAGGCTGGCGAGTTCTGGCCGGTCGATCAGGATGTCTGACATATCTACCTCGTTTCCTACCACTCGTAACCGGATATCAGTCCGGCTCATTCCTCCCGGACGGACGGCATGCGCCTGCCGTTCGGGCGTCCTGATGGTGCGGGTGGCTGGTGTGCGTACCTAAAATGATCGAGGACGACGGGCGACTGTGCCCCGGCCGCCCTGCGTCGGACTGCCGTTCTCGGCAGGGGCGCAGTGCGGTCACGCGCACAGGGAGCGCGCGTTCTCGAACCCATCGATTCTACAGGTGCGGGCCGGTAAAAGTAGAGACGCGCCCTGCGCGTTGGCCGAGTATCCGATTCACACTGAGAAAGCCCCAAGGAAGACATGAAGCGCATCATCGCCTGGCTGCCCGACCGCGTCGACACCCGGCTGAAGGTGATCGGCTGGGTCTACCTCGTCGGGCAGATCGTCCTGGTGGGCACCGGCGGCCTGGTCCGCCTGACCTCCAGCGGCCTCGGCTGCCCGACCTGGCCCAAGTGCACCGATGCCTCACTGGTGAACACGCCCGAGATGGGCATCCACGGCTTCATCGAGTTCGGCAACCGCCTCCTCGGCGTGGTGCTCGGGCTGATCGCGATCGTCGCATTCCTGATGATCCTCAAGCTGCGGAAGTCGCGCCCCGAGCTCTTCTGGCTCACCCTGCTCGCCGGCCTCGGCATCCCGGCACAGGCGGTCATCGGCGGCATCAGCGTGCTGACCGACCTCAACCCGTACGTCGTCGGCCTCCACTTCGTCATCTCCACCGTGCTGGTCGCGCTGTGCACCGCGTTCCTCATCCGCCTCTACGCGGTCCCCGGCCCGCGCGTCCGCGCCGTGCCCGGATGGTTCGCCGGCATCGCCCACCTGACCAGCTTCGTCGTGGCCGTCACGATCATCGTCGGCATCCTCACCACCGGCTCCGGCCCGCACTCCGGCGACAGCAAGGCGACGCGCAACAATCTGAACCCGGAGATCCTGGAGCACGTCCACGCCATCCCGGCCTACGTCACGTTCGCACTCACCCTCGTGCTCGTGGTCGCCTCGCTCCGCATCCGCACGACGCGCGTGCACCGCTACACGATGTACCTTCTCGCCGTCGAGGTGCTGCAGATCGCGGTCGGCCTCATCCAGGCCAACACGGGCCTCCCCGGCATCCTGGTCGGCATCCACATGATGCTCGCCGCGACGCTTGCGGCCGCGATGACCGCGGTGATCATGTCGCTCAAGGCGCCTGCGCCGCGATCGGACACCTCTACCGAGTCGCTGCACGAAGGTCTTTCAGGTGTTTCACACTAATGATTCAATATCGTATGTGAGTGGATAATCCCCTCATCGAGTCGCTCGGCCGCGCCATTGAGGCGTCGCCGACCGATGTCCCGCTGCGCCTCCATCTGGCGCGCCTTCTCCTGGACGCCGGCTCGACAGACGAGGCGATCGCTCTCTGCGGTGCTGCCCTGCAGCTAGACCCTCAGAACGCCGACGCGCGGGGCCTGATCGCTGAGGCGCTTGCTCCCCGACCCGGGAATGCCTCGACGCTGTCGGGTGCGGAGCCCGGGACTGGCATCCCCACAGTCGAGCCTGGCGATGCCACAGTCCCTGCCGATCGCGCACAGGACGGCTCCGCATTCGATTGGTCCGCCGCCGAAGATCAGGTCGGACACCTTGCTCCGCCGATGTTCGTCGAAGGCGCTCCGACAGGATCCCCCGTTGACGCGTTCGACGCGGAGCGGCCGTCCGTCACGCTCGCAGACGTCGGCGGCATGGCCGCCGTCAAGACGCGCCTCGAGGCCGCGTTCCTGGCACCCCTGCGCAACCCCGAGCTCCGTGCGGTTTACGGAAAGAGTCTCGGCGGGGGTCTCTTGATGTACGGCCCACCTGGCTGCGGAAAGACGTTCATCGCGCGCGCCGTGGCCGGCGAGCTCGAGGCGACCTTCCTCTCCGTCTCTGCGTCAGATGTGCTGTCACGTTGGCTCGGAGACGCCGAGGCCAACATCCACGAGGTCTTCCAGCAGGCTCGTCGCTGCGCACCCTGCGTGTTGTTCTTCGACGAGTTCGACGCCCTCGGTCAACGACGCAGCGACGCCAGGCACTCCGCCCTCCGCACGATGATCAATCAATTGCTGGTGGAGCTCGATGGCGTCGAGTACAGCAACGAGGGCGTGTACGTGCTCGCCGCCACGAATCAGGTCTGGGACGTCGATCCCGCCCTCCGTCGTCCCGGGCGCCTCGACCGCACCGTCCTCGTCCTTCCACCCGACTCGGAGGCTCGCGAGGCGATCTTTCGGACCCACCTCCGCGGCCGGCCCGTCGCCGGCGCCGACCTCGGCGAGCTCGCGCGCCGGACCGATGGCTTCTCAGGCGCTGATATCGCCTACGTGTGCGAAGTGGCCTCCGAACGGGCGCTCCTCGACAGCGTCACGTCCGGCGTCGTTCGCTACATCGCCATGACCGATCTCCTCGCCGCCGTGGCCGAGATCCGGCCGTCGACGGGTCCCTGGCTGAGCACCGCCCGCAACTGGGTGGAGTTCGGCGACGATGACGGCACCTCTGCCGAACTCAAAGCCTTCCTGAAGCGATCCAAACGGCTCTGATCCCCTGAACCCATGGCCGCTCTGCGTCTTACGAAGGAACGAGGATGACCGACGAGTTCCGCGACGTCGACCACGACGGCACGGCGCTGCGAATCGAGGCCCTTATCGATGGCGGTCAATACGCCCACGCGAAGAGCCTCATCGCCGATTACCTGGCGCACACTCCCGACGACGCGACCATCCATGTACTGCTCGCCTACGCGCTTTTGGGCGAGGGTGACGCAGCGGGCGCCGCACGCGCAAGCGCCAGCGCAATCGTCCTCGACCCGACGTCGGCAGCCGCGCACCAGCTGTCCGCCGAGGCTTTCCGGCTGCAGAAGCGGTTCGCTGACGCTCGCCGCATGGCTCATGTGGCCCGTGCCCTCGCGCCCAACGAACCTCAGCCGTACGAGCTGCTGGTGGTCATCGACATCGAGTCGAAGCGCGTCAGACGCAGGACCTGGAAAGCCGGCGCTGAAGCGGTCCGTGTCGCGCCGGATAGAGCGAATGCGCACACAGTTCTCGGCAATCTCTACATGTACGGGAAGCGACCGTTCAAAGCCCAGGCCGCTTTCCGCGCCGCTCTCCGCCTCGAGCCGGACAATTCGCTCGCGCTTCACAACTTGGCCGTGGTCCAGCACTCCCTGAGCAAAGTAGGCACTGCGGCGGCTACCTGGGCCGACCTCCTCGCGACCGATCCCTCATCGACGGAGGCACTTCACAACATCGGAGGCGCCGCGAGAACCTGGCTGCGGCGCTTGAAGGTGGCGATGGTCGTGTTGCTCTTCGTCGGAGGGATCGCCACCGTCCCGATGCATGCCGTGGCTCCGGATGACGGGACGCGGCCCGCTGCGCTCGTGTATCCGGGTCTTCTCATCGCAACGCTCGCGATGGTCGCCGCCAGCGCGGGTGTCTTGTGGCATGTCCGTCGTTCCCTGGGCAGTCGCACCGGGGCATTTCTCCGAGCGCTTCCCCGAGCGGATGTGACGTTGATCCCTCAGGCCATCGGACTCGGACTCATCGTGTTCGCCCAGTTCGTCGTGTTGTTCCTCCCCTCCCCGCTCGCCCTCCCCACCTCCGGACATCTCACCGATGGCCTTTTGATTCTCATTGCAATCTCGTGGATAGCATCGCGGCTGATCAGGGCTTTTCGAAAACGGTGATGGGCAGCTGTCCGGGTCGCGAAATCGCGTTCCGGCTGGCGGCGCCTCCTCCCGTCCGCGGCTCGGGCTCGGGCGTGATCCCCTCGATCACCATCGTCGACCCTGTGCTTCTAGGCGCCTGTCCCCGGCGAGCCCGCCGCCGCGGACTCAGCCGTCAGCGGGGCCGTCGCCGCGTAGCAGCACGCCCACGAGGGCGTCGCGCTCCTCGTCGTGGAAGCGGACCGGGTGCGGGACCGCTCCCGCGAAGTCGAAGCCGGCGCCCTCCGCCAGTCGCCTACTCTGTTCGTTGCCCGGGAGGTACTCCCAGCGCAGCCGCGCGAAGCCGAGCCCGTCCGGGGCCAGCGCGTGGGCGGTGACCGCGAGGAGCGCCTCGTGCATCACGCCGCGGCCGCGGGAGCCCGGTTCGAGCCAGCACCCCAGGGAGGCCGATCCGGCGGCTTCGTCGCGGCGCACCTCCACGACGCCCAGCAAGGGGGCGTCCTCGGCGGGCCGGATCGCCCAGACGGCGAACTGACCGCTGGCCAGCCCGTGCGGGCAGTAGCTCCGCACGAAGAACTCGGCGCTCGCGAGCGTGTAGGGATGCGGCAGTGGCACCCAGCGCTGGATCTGCTCGTCCTGGCAGGCCGCGAGCACGGCAGGGATGTCACTCTCCCTGGGCGCGTCGAGGACGAACCGCGGCGTCCGGAGGGTCAGCACCCTGCCGACGCTAGCAGCGCGCGGTCAGCGGGTGCCAGACCGTGTCGGAGCAGCCGTAGCGACGCTCCCGAGCGATCAGAACGGCAGCAGCGGGTCGATCGCCACGGCGAGGAAGATCAGCGTCAGGTACGCGATCGAGCCGTGGAAGACGCGCATCGGCGACACCGACTCGTGCCGGATGGCGAGGTTGTAGAGGCGGTGGGACTCGTAGAGGAACCAGCCGCCGGCCACCAGCGAGACGGCGATGTAGAACAGGCCCATGTGCGCGACAGGGATGAGCAGCAGCGAGCAGGCGACCATCGCCCAGGCGTACAGGATGACCTGGAGGCCGACCGCGGCGCGTCCGCGGACGACGGCGAGCATGGGCACGCCCGCGTCCTTGTAGTCGGCGCGGTACTTCATCGACAGCGGCCAGTAGTGCGGCGGCGTCCACAGGAAGATGATGCCGAACAGGATGAACGGCGCCCAGTCGAGCGAGCCGGTGACGGCCGCCCAGCCGATGAGGACGGGCATGCAGCCCGCGATACCGCCCCAGACGATGTTCTGCGGCGTGCGGCGCTTGAGGATCAGCGTGTAGAAGACGACGTAGAGCAGGATCGCGACGACGGACAGCGCAGCGGCCAGCCAGTTCGTGAACACCGCGAGCACCACCACGGACGCGATCCCCAGCGCCCACGAGAAGACGAGCGCCTCGCGGTCGCTCAGCTCGCCGGTGACCAGCGGACGGTTCTTGGTGCGCCGCATGACCCGGTCGATGTCGCGGTCGATGTAGCAGTTGAACGCTCCGGCCGATCCTGCGGACATGTAGCCGCCGACCACGGTCGCGAGCACGAGCCACAGGTTCGGGATGCCGTTCGCGGCGAGGATCATCGTCGGGACGGTCGTGACGAGCAGAAGCTCCACGACGCGCGGCTTGGTCAGCGAGATGTACGCCTTCACCTTGCGCGCGAAGCCGATGCGGCCCGGATCGACACGGCTCTCTACAGCGACGTCCATTGCTCCTCGTGATGTTTCGCTCGGTGCGGCTGCGGGCGGCGCCCCTGAGCGGGCATCCGGCTCTCTGATCGCAGTCCTCAGCAAGTCTACGACACCTCTGCGGCGCTACCCCGCTCGGAGCCGGCGCACAACCCGCTGGGGGAAGGCGGCACGTTTCGTGCGTGTTACCTATACTTGGAGGTGCTCGCCAGCCGGAGCCCGTTACCCGTGCGGCCGTTTGTAGGACTCATCACGCAGACGAGGGCCCGGCGCCGATGACGTCCACGGCGCGCACTACCTCAACCGGTGCGGGTTCACGACGACCCTCACCACATCTACGAAGGGTCAGTTTTCACGTGGCAGCTCTGCAGTGGGATCCCATTGACAACAAAGCAGTAGACACGGCTCGCGTCCTCGCGGCCGATGCGGTGGAGAAGGTGGGCAACGGTCATCCCGGCACGGCGATGAGCCTGGCCCCGGCCGCATACCTCCTGTTCCAGAAGGTCATGCGCCGCGACCCGCACGACCAGCACTGGCTGGGCCGCGACCGCTTCATCCTCTCGGCCGGACACAGCTCGCTGACCCAGTACGTCCAGCTCTACCTGGGCGGCTACGGCCTCGAGCTCGACGACCTCAAGGCGCTGCGCACCTGGGGCTCGCTCACCCCGGGACACCCGGAGTACGGCCACACCGACGGCGTCGAGATCACCACGGGCCCGCTCGGCCAGGGCATCTCCTCCTCGGTCGGCTTCGCCTACGCGGCCCGCTACGAGCGCGGCCTGTTCGACCCGGAGGCCGAGGCGGGCACGAGCCCGTTCGACCACTTCGTCTACGTGATCGCCGGCGACGGCGACCTGCAGGAGGGCGTGAGCTCGGAGGCGTCGAGCCTCGCCGGCCACCAGCAGCTCGGCAACCTGATCGCGATCTACGACAGCAACCAGATCTCGATCGAGGACGACACCAACATCGCCTTCACCGAGGACGTCAAGGCCCGCTACGAGGCCTACCACTGGCACGTCCAGGTCGTCGACTGGAAGAAGACCGGCGTCTACACCGAGGACGTGCAGGCGCTCAACGACGCGATCGTCGCCGCGCAGGGCGTCACCGACAAGCCCTCGCTGATCATTCTCAAGACGATCATCGGCTGGCCGAGCCCGAAGAAGCAGAACACCGGCAAGATCCACGGCTCCGCCCTGGGCGCCGACGAGCTGCGCGCCGTCAAGGAGGTGCTCGGCTTCGACCCCGAGCAGACCTTCGAGGTCGCGGACGAGGTCCTCTCGCACACCCGCAAGGCCGTCGAGCGCGGCGCCGAGCAGCGCGCCGAGTGGCAGAAGGGCTTCGACGCCTGGGCCGCCGCCAACCCGGAGCGCAAGCAGCTCCTCGACCGCCTGCTGACCGGCGAGCTGCCGGAGGGCGTGGAGGATGTCCTCCCGGTCTTCGAGCCCGGCAAGGACGTCTCCACCCGCGCCGCCAGCGGCAAGGTGCTCAACGCCATCGCGCCGATCATGCCCGAGCTGTGGGGCGGCTCCGCCGACCTCGCCGAGTCGAACAACACCACCATCGAGGGCGGCGCGTCGTTCGTGCCGACCGAGCACTCGACCCACGAGTGGACCGGCAACCCGTACGGCCGCGTGCTGCACTTCGGCATCCGCGAGCACGCGATGGCGGCGATCCTCAACGGCATCGTGCTGCACGGCCCGACCCGTCCGTTCGGCGGCACGTTCCTGATCTTCAGCGACTACATGCGCCCCGCCGTGCGTCTCGCCGCGCTCATGCAGGTGCCGTCGATCTTCGTCTGGACCCACGACTCCGTGGCCCTCGGCGAGGACGGCCCGACGCACCAGCCGATCGAGCAGATGTCGACCCTGCGCGCCATCCCGCACCTCGACGTCGTGCGCCCCGGCGACGCGAACGAGGTCGCCTACGCCTGGAAGACCATCCTGGAGCGTCGCAAGGGACCGGCCGGCATCGCGCTGACCCGTCAGAACATCCCGGTGTTCGAGCGCGGTGAGGGCGACGCCAGCGGCGACACCCTCGCGTCCGCCAAGAACGTCGCCAAGGGCGCCTACGTCCTGGCCGAGGCGCCGAACGGCACCCCGGACGTCCTGTTCATCGCCACCGGCTCCGAGGTGCAGATCGCACTCGAGGCCCGCGAGGTGCTGCGCGGCGAGGGCATCAACGCCCGCGTCGTCTCGGCCCCGTCGCTCGAGTGGTTCCACGAGCAGCCCGCCGAGTACCAGGAGCACGTCCTCCCCGCATCGGTGAAGGCCCGCGTCTCGATCGAGGCCGGCCTCTCCCTCAGCTGGGACAAGATCGTCGGCGACCACGGTCGCAGCGTCTCGATCGAGCACTTCGGTGCCTCGGCCGACTACAAGACGCTGTTCCGTGAGTTCGGCATGACCACCGAGCACGCCGTTGCCGCCGCGAAGGAATCGCTCGCGTCGCTCTGAGCGCGGGCATGAGGAGATAGAAGAGAAATGACCGACACCACTCCTACCGCACAGCTCTCCGCCGGGGGCGTCAGCATCTGGCTGGACGACCTCTCGCGCGAGCGGATCGCCACGGGCGGCCTCCAGAAGCTCATCGCCGAGAAGAACGTGGTCGGTGTGACCACCAACCCGACGATCTTCGCGGCCGCGCTCTCCAAGGGCGAGGCCTACGCGGACCAGGTGAAGAGCCTCGCCGCCGCCGGCACCAGCGTCGAGGACGCGATCTTCGAGATCACGACCGACGACGTCGCCGCCGCCAGCGACATCTTCCACGACGTCTACGAGCAGACCGAGGGCACCGACGGCCGCGTCTCGATCGAGGTCGAGCCGGGCCTCGCGCACGACGCCGCCGGCACCATCGAGGCGGCCAAGAAGCTCGCCGCCAAGGTCGACAAGCCGAACGTGCTCATCAAGATCCCCGCGACGGTCGAGGGCCTCGAGGCCATCACCGAGACCATCGCGGCCGGCATCAGCGTCAACGTGACGCTGATCTTCAGCCTCGAGCGCTACCGCGCCGTCATCGACGCGTACCTCACCGGCCTCGAGAAGGCCAAGGACGCCGGGATCGACCTCTCGGGCATCCAGTCGGTCGCCTCGTTCTTCGTGTCGCGCGTCGACACCGAGATCGACAAGCGCCTGACCGCCATCGGCACCGACGAGGCGAACGCCCTCAAGAGCAAGGCCGGCATCGCCAACGCCCGCCTCGCCTACGAGGTCTACGAGCAGGCCTTCGCCACCGACCGCGCCAAGGCCCTCGTGGCCTCCGGCGCGAACGAGCAGCGCCCGCTCTGGGCCTCGACCGGCGTCAAGGACCCGAGCCTGCCCGACACGCTCTACGTGACCGAGCTGGTCGCGCCGAACACGGTCAACACCATGCCGGAGAAGACGCTCGACGCGACCTTCGACCACGGCGTCATCACCGGCGACACCGTCACCGGCAACTACGCCGACGCGCAGGGCGTGCTCGACGCGCTGGCCGGCCTCGGCGTCGACTACGACGACGTGACCGCCACCCTCGAGCGCGAGGGCGTCGACAAGTTCAACGTCTCGTGGTCCGAGCTCGTGGAGACCGTGAAGACGGCTCTGGAGGCGGCCAAGTGACGTTCCGCATCCACGTCACCGGCGCCGCCGCCGACGCGGTCGCGTCCGTCGTCCCGCAGCTCGTGGCCGACAAGGTCGCGTCCGGCATCACCGCGCTGGACCCGGCCCTCTGGGGCCCCGACGCGGAGGCCGAGGCGTCGAAGCGCCTCGGCTGGACCGAGGCCGTCGCGATCTCGCGGCCGCTCGTCGCCGAGATCGTCGCGCTCCGCGAGGAGCTGCACGCCCGCGGCGTCGACCACATCGTGCTCGGCGGCATGGGCGGCTCCTCGCTCGCGCCCGAGGTCATCACCCGGACGGCCGAGGCCGAGCTCACCGTGCTCGACTCGACCGACCCCGGCCAGGTGCTCGCGGCCCTCCGCGACCGCCTCGACCGGACCGCCGTGGTCATCTCGTCGAAGTCGGGCTCCACGCTCGAGACGGACAGCCAGAAGCGCATCTACGAGAAGTGGTTCCGCGACGCCGGCATCGACCCGACCGAGCGCATCGTCATCGTGACCGACCCGGGCTCCCCGCTCGACCAGTCGGCGCGGGAGGCGGGCTACCGCGTCTTCAACGCCGACCCGAACGTGGGCGGCCGCTACTCGGCGCTCACCGCGTTCGGCCTCGTGCCGTCCGGCCTCGCCGGCGTGGACATCGCGGAGCTGCTCGACGAGGCCGAGGCCACGTCGCTCGAGCTCGCCGTGGACCGCGAGGACAACCCGGGCCTGGTGCTCGGCGCGGCCATCGCGGGCACGAACCCGCTCAAGGACAAGCTCGGCATCGTCTCCGACGGCACCCACATCGTGGGCTTCGCCGACTGGGCCGAGCAGCTGATCGCCGAGTCCACCGGCAAGGAGGGCACCGGCCTCCTCCCGGTCGTGCTCGACAAGCTGGCCCCCGAGCTCGACTTCAAGCCGGCCGACCTCCAGATCGTCCGCCTCGTCGCCAACGCGGAGGCGCACCACCTGTTCCCGGCCGACCGGCACGAGGGCGAGATCCTCGTCTCGGGCAGCCTCGGCGCCCAGCTCCTGGTCTGGGAGTACGCGGTCGCCGTCGCGGGTCGCCTGCTCGGCATCAATCCGTTCGACCAGCCCGACGTGGAGGCCGCCAAGGTCGCCGCCCGCGCGCTGCTCGACGACCGCCCGGAGGCCGCCGCACCGGTGTTCACCGCCGGAGGCATCGAGGTCCGCCAGACCGGCGACTTCCTGGCCGGTGCCGGCACCCTCGACGCCGCCGTGGACGCACTGCTCGCGCAGCTCGGCCCGGACGGCTACGTCTCGGTGCAGGCCTACGTCGACCGTCTCGCGCTCCCCCAGCTCGAGGGCGTGCGCGACCTCCTCGCCGCCAAGGCGAAGCGTCCCGTCACCTTCGGGTGGGGGCCGCGGTTCCTGCACTCGACCGGCCAGTTCCACAAGGGCGGCCCCGCCGTCGGCGTGTTCCTGCAGATCACGGCGACCGCCCCGGAGGACCTCGAGATCCCGGACCGTCCGTTCACGTTCGGCCAGCTCATCCAGGCCCAGGCCGCCGGCGACGCCAGCGTCCTCGGCGAGCACGGCCGCCCGGTCCTCACCCTCACGCTCACGAACCCCGAGGCGGATGTCGTCTCGCTGTTCGAGGCCGTCAACTGATCATCGGCGCCCCGCGCCGACCAAGGAGATCGATGTCCCCGGTGGAAATCACCCCGGAGTTCAACCCGCTGCGGTTGGCCTCCGATCGACGCCTCAACCGCATCGCCGGACCCAGCAGTCTCATCATCTTCGGTGTGACGGGAGACCTCTCCCGCAAGAAGCTGATGCCGGCCGTGTACGACCTCGCCAACCGCGGCCTCCTGCCGCCCGGGTTCTCGCTCGTCGGGTTCGCCCGGCGCGACTGGGAGGACCAGGACTTCGAGAAGGTCGTCCACGACGCGGTCAAGCAGTACGCCCGCACCCCGTTCGATGAGGACGTCTGGAAGCAGCTCGCGCAGGGCATCCGGTTCGTCCCCGGCGAGTTCGACGACGACGACGCGTTCGCGCGCCTGAAGGAGACCGTCGAGGAGCTGGACCGTGAGCGCGGAACGATGGGCAACCACGCGTTCTACCTCTCGATCCCGCCGAAGGCCTTCCCGATCGTGACCGAGCAGCTCAGCCGCTCGGGCCTGGCCGACCAGTCCGGCGACGGCTGGCGCCGCGTCGTGATCGAGAAGCCGTTCGGGCACGACCTGCAGTCGGCGCGCGAACTGAACTCCGTCGTCGAGTCGGTCTTCCCGCCCGACTCGGTGTTCCGGATCGACCACTACCTCGGCAAGGAGACGGTCCAGAACATCCTGGCGCTGCGCTTCGCGAACGAGCTGTACGAGCCGATCTGGAACGCCAACTACGTCGACCACGTGCAGATCACCATGGCCGAGGACATCGGCGTGGGCGGCCGGGCCGGTTACTACGACGGGATCGGCGCCGCGCGCGACGTCATCCAGAACCACCTGCTCCAGCTCCTCGCCCTCACGGCGATGGAGGAGCCCATCTCGTTCGACGCCGCGGACCTCCGCGCCGAGAAGGAGAAGGTGCTCGCCGCGGTGCGGCTGCCCCAGGACCTCGCCACGGCGACGGCCCGCGGGCAGTACTCCAGCGGATGGCAGGGCGGCGAGAAGGTCGTCGGCTTCCTGGACGAGGACGGGATGAACCCCGAGTCGACCACGGAGACCTACGCGGCCATCAAGCTCGACATCGGCACGCGCCGGTGGGCGGGCGTGCCGTTCTACCTCCGCGCGGGCAAGCGCCTCGGCCGCCGCGTCACCGAGATCGCCGTGGTCTTCAAGCGCGCCCCGCAGCAGCTGTTCGCGGAGTCGCAGACCTCGGCCCTCGGCCAGAACGCGCTCGTCATCCGCGTCCAGCCGGACGAGGGCGTGACGATCCGCTTCGGCTCCAAGGTGCCGGGCGCCGGAATGCAGGTGCGCGACGTGAGCATGGACTTCGGCTACGGCCACGCCTTCACCGAGGCGAGCCCGGAGGCGTACGAGCGGCTCATCCTGGACGTGCTCCTCGGCGACCCGCCGCTGTTCCCCCGTCACGAAGAGGTCGAGCTCTCCTGGAAGATCCTCGACCCGATCGAGCAGTTCTGGGAGACCCAGGGCCAGCCCGAACAGTACCGCCCCGGGACCTGGGGCCCGAAGTCCGCCGACGAGCTCCTCGCCCGCGACGGCCGCGTCTGGAGGCGCCCATGATCGTCGATCTGCCCGACACCACCGTCAGCAACATCTCCAAGACGCTGGTGAAGATCCGCGAGGAGGGCGGCGCCGTCGCCCTCGGCCGCGTGCTCACCCTCATCATCGCCACCCACCTCGGTCAGGAGGAGGAGGCCATCGAGGCCGCCAACGACGCCTCCCGCGAGCACCCGATGCGCGTCATCGTGGTCTCGACCGAGGAGGAGCGCAGCCACAACGGTGAGGGACGTCTCGACGCCCAGATCCGCGTGGGCGGCGACGCCGGCGCGAGCGAGGTCATCGTCCTGCGCGCCTACGGCGAGACGGCTAGCGACGAGGAGGGACTGGTCACCGGCCTGCTCCTCCCCGACGCCCCCGTCGTGGTGTGGTGGCCCGGCATCGCTCCGGCGAAGGTCTCCCACTCCCCGCTCGGCCGCATCGCGACCTGCCGGATCACGGATGCGTCCGCGCAGCCGAACCCGCAGGAGGCGCTGTACCACCTGGCCGAGACGTACGCGCCCGGCGACACCGACTTCGCCTGGACCCGCCTCACCCTGTGGCGCGCCCAGCTCGCAGCGGTGCTCGACCAGCCGCCGTACGAGCCGATCACGTCGGTGGAGGTCGCCGGTGCGGCGGACTCCCCCAGCACCCTCCTCCTCGCCGCGTGGCTGCGTCTGCAGCTGCAGGTGCCCGTGCAGTACGACCTCGCCTCGCGCGCGGTCGGCTCGGGCGGCATCCACGGCGTCCGCATGGAACGTGCCTCGGGCACCATCGAGCTGGAGCGCGAGGTGCCGAACGTGGCGCGTCTCTCCCAGCCCGGTCAGCCGTCGCACGATCTGGCCCTGCCGCGCCGCAGCCTCCGCGATTGCCTCGCTGAGGAATTGCGTAGGCTGGACCCGGACGACCTCTACGGCGAGGTGATCACCCAGGGTCTCGGACTGCTCGAGACCTCTGACGAAGGAGCGGGCGCGCGCGCATGACGAACGAACGGCGGGTGCTTGTGCACCCCGACAAGGAGGCCCTCACGGCTTCGGTGGCCGCACGGTTCCTGACCAAGACCATCGACATCCTCGACGACCTCGACGGGGCGAACATCGCACTCACCGGCGGGACCATGGGCATCGCGGTGCTGGAGGCGGTCAACGCCTCCCCCGCCCGCGACACGATCGACTGGTCGAAGGTCCACTTCTGGTGGGGCGACGAGCGGTTCGTCGAGAAGTCCAGCGCCGACCGGAACGAGCGCCAGGCCCGCGAGGCCCTGCTCGACCACATCGCGGTGCCGCCGGAGAACATCCACCCGTTCCCGGCGTCCGACGAGATCGCCGATCTCGACGAGGCCGCGAGCGTCTACGCGGCCGAGCTCGAGGCGTTCGCGTCGGAGGGTCTCGAGTTCCCGCGGTTCGACATCATGTTCCTCGGGGTCGGGCCGGACGGGCACATCGCGTCCCTCTTCCCGGACCGGGCGGGCATCCGCGAGACGGAGGCCACGGTGATCGCCGAGCGCGAGTCGCCGAAGCCGCCGCCGGAGCGGCTCAGCCTCACGCGACCGGTGATCAACGCATCGGACCGCATCTGGCTGGTCCTGTCAGGCACCGACAAGGCGAGCGCCCTGGGCCTCGCCCTGGCCGGCGCGAGCTACACCGAGGTCCCGGTCGCCGGGGCCAAGGGCCGCAAGCGCACCGTGTTCTTCGTGGACAAGGATGCCGCCGTCGACGTTCCTGAGAACCTCATCGCGCCGAGCTACTGACGCCACAGCACTGACGCGACACCACGAGGCCCCGCCGGTTGTTCGACCGGCGGGGCTTCGTCGTATGCGGTGGCGAGGCCGCGCGCTACCGGGTATGCAGAAGGGCCGCTCACGAGATCGTGAGCGGCCCTTCGTGACGCGGTGCGTCAGTTGCTGGTGGGCTTGCCGCGGCGGGTGCGGAGCTGGTTGAGGGCGTCCTCGAGCAGCTGCTCCGCCTCCTCCTCCGAGCGACGCTCCTTCACATAGGCGAGGTGCGTCTTGTACGGCTCGGCCTTGGCGACCGACGGCGGGTTCTCCTTGTCGCGACCGGCGGGGAGCCCGCTGGACGGCGAGTCGATCGTCTCGGGGATCTCTTCTTCGGGCAGGTTCGCCGCGAAGTAGCGGACGGTCTCGTTGCCGAGAGCGTCCCAGTACGAGACGGCGACGCGGTCCGCGTGGAAACCGCGGTCCTGCTCGCCCATCGGGCCGGCGCCGACGCGCGACCCACGAATTGCACTTCCTCCGGAAGCCATGGTTCTCCTCTGATGAAGAGCGCTGACTAAGCGCTGAACTTGGTGATCAGCCCGAGCACGACGATGCAGGTGATCCAAATGATCCCGAGAACGACCGTGATCCGGTTGAGGTTGCGCTCAGCCACGCCCGAGGCGCCGAGGTTCGAGGTGACGCCGCCGCCGAACATGTCGGAGAGACCGCCGCCGCGCCCCCTGTGCAAGAGGATGAGCAGGGTCAGCAGGAGGCTGGTGATGCCCAGCAGCACCTGCAGGACGACCTGGAGAATCTGCACGAGTTACCTTTCGCGTAACAACTCCCGGGAGAATGCCCGGGGAAAGCCAACGACCAGTATATCCGGCCGGGCCGAGAACGACGGAACGCGTCAGATGCCGACGTGCTTCTGGTAGCGGATGATGCTCGAGAACTCCGCGACGTCGAGGCTCGCGCCGCCGACGAGTGCGCCGTCGACGTTCGGCTCGCGCATGAACGCGGCGATGTTGCTCGACTTCACCGATCCGCCGTAGAGGATGCGCGTCTTGGCCGCGACGTCCTCGCCCAGGAGCTCGACGATGACCGCGCGCAGCGCGGCCGCGACCTGCTCGGCCTGCTCGGGCGTCGCCGCCTGACCGGAGCCGATGGCCCACACGGGCTCGTACGCGACGACGAAGTCCGCCGCCGAGTCGACCTGCGCGAGCGCGGCGCGGAGCTGCGCGACCGGGACGGCGCTGGCGCCGTGGACCTCGAGGTCCTCCGCGGTCTCGCCGACGCAGATGATCGGCGCGATGTTGTGCGCGATCGCCTGGGCCGTCTTGGCCGCGACCTGCTCGTCGGTCTCACCGTGGAGCGTGCGACGCTCCGAGTGGCCGATGATGACGTAGCGGCACTCGAGCGCGGCGAGGAACGCCGCCGAGATCTCACCGGTGTAGGCGCCGGAGACGTGCTCCGAGACGTCCTGACCGCCGAAGGCGATCGGGAGCTTGTCCGCCGACACGAGGGTCTGCACGCTGCGCAGGTCGGTGAACGGCGGGAAGACCGCCGCCTCGACCGCGGAGAAGTCGTGCCCGGCGTCCTTCAGGGTCCAGGCGAGCTTCTGGACGACCGCGATGGCCTGGAGGTGGTCCAGGTTCATCTTCCAGTTGCCGGCGATGAGCGGGACACGCCGCACCGAGGGGCTCACTGCTGCCATCCGAGGACCTCCAGACCCGGGAGGCGCTTGCCCTCGAGGAACTCGAGGCTCGCTCCGCCGCCCGTAGAAATGTGACCGAACTGGTCATCCGAGAAGCCGAGCGCGCGGACCGCGGCGGCCGAGTCGCCGCCGCCGACGACGCCGAGGCCGTCGACCTCGGTCAGCGCCTGAGCGACGGCCTTGGTGCCGGCCGCGAAGGGGGCCAGCTCGAACACGCCCATGGGGCCGTTCCAGAACACGGTGCGCGCACCGCGGACGTACTCCGAGAACAGCTCGGCGGTCTCGGGTCCGATGTCGAGCCCGAGGCCCGAGGAACCCCAGTCGGTGTCCTCGATGCCGTCGATCGGGCGCACGACGTGCTCCGCGTCGGCGCCGAACTTCGAGGCGACGACCACGTCGCGCGGGAGCACGATCTCGACGCCGCGCTCCTTCGCCGTGGCGAGGTAGCCCTTCACGGTGTCGATCTGGTCGGCCTCGAGCAGGCTGGAGCCCACCTTGTGGCCGAGGGCCGCGAGGAAGGTGAAGAGCATGCCACCGCCGATGAGGAGCGAGTCCACGCGCGGCAGGAGGTGGCCGATCACGCCGAGCTTGTCGGAGACCTTCGAGCCGCCGAGCACGACCGCGTAGGGCCGCTCGGGGTTCTCGGTCAGCCGGTCGAGCACGTCCAGCTCGGTCGCGATGAGGAAGCCGGCGGCGCTCGGCAGCGCCTGGGCGAGCTCGTAGACGCTCGCCTGCTTGCGGTGCACGACGCCGAAGCCGTCGGACACGAACGCGTCGCCGAAGGCGGCGAGCTTCGCGGCGAACGCGGAGCGCTCGCCCTCGTCCTTGCTGGTCTCCCCCGGGTTGAACCGGAGGTTCTCGAGCAGGGCGACGTCGCCGTCGTTCAGACCGGCGACGGCGGCTTCCGCCCCGGCGCCGACGGTGTCCTGGGCGAAGGTCACCGGCTTGCCCAGCAGCTCGCTGAGCCGCTGGGCAACCGGTGCCAGGCTGTACTTCGCATCGGGAGCCCCCTCAGGGCGCCCGAGGTGGGAGATGACGACCACCTTCGCACCCTGATTGATCAGGGCGTTCAGGGTGGGAATCGACGCTCGCACACGGCCGTCGTCCGTGATCGAGCCGTCCTTCAGAGGGACGTTCAGATCACAGCGGACGACGACGCGCTTGCCGGCGAGCGAACCGAGTGAATCAAGGGTGCGGAGCGTCACGTCGGTTCCCTGGGGTTAGAGGCGCTCGGCCACGTACTCGGTCAGGTCGACGAGACGGTTGGAGTAACCCCACTCGTTGTCGTACCAGCTCGAGAGCTTGACCTGGTCGCCGAGGACGCGCAGCAGACCGGCGTCGAAGATCGACGAGTGCGGGTCGCTGACGATGTCGCTGGAGACGATCTCGTCCTCGGTGTACTTGAGGATGCCCTTGAGCTCGCCCTCGGCGGCCTCCTTGTAGGCGGCCTTGATCTCGTCGACGGTGACCGGGCGCGAGGCGGTGACGGTCAGGTCGGTGATCGAGCCGGTGGGCACGGGCACGCGCAGCGCGAAGCCGTCGAGCTTGCCCTTGAGCTCCGGGAGGACCAGGCCGATCGCCTTGGCGGCGCCGGTCGAGGTCGGGACGATGTTGATGGCGGCGGCGCGGGCGCGGCGGAGGTCGCTGTGCGGGCCGTCCTGGAGGTTCTGGTCGGCGGTGTACGCGTGGACCGTGGTCATGAGACCGCGCTCGATGCCGAACTTGTCGTTGAACACCTTGGCGAGCGGCGCGAGGCAGTTCGTGGTGCACGACGCGTTGGAGATGATGTTGTGCGCGGCGGGGTCGTACAGGTGCTCGTTGACACCCATGACGAACGTGGCGTCCTCATCGGTCGCCGGAGCGGAGATGATGACCTTCTTGGCGCCGGCCTCGATGTGCTTCTTGGCGTCGGCGGCCTTGGTGAAGCGGCCGGTCGACTCGATGACGATGTCGACGCCCAGGTCGCCCCAGCCGAGGTTGGCGGGGTCGCGCTCCGCGAGGACCTTGATGGGCTTGCCGTTGACGACGATGTTGTCGCCGTCGAGCTCCACCGTGGCGTCCAGGCGGCCCGTGATCGAGTCGTACTTGAGCAGGTGTGCGAGCGTCTTGTTGTCGGTGAGGTCGTTCACCGCGACGATCTCGAGGTCGCTGCCCTTCGCGAGGGCCGCACGCAGGTAGTTGCGACCAATGCGACCGAACCCGTTGATTCCGATCTTTACGGACACAGATGTCTCCAGTTACTTGATGGGCGCCGGACGGCGCTGATGTGGGTGGGTGAAGCGGACGGCGGCGTCCCGGGAGGTGTCCTCCCGGGACGCCTCGCCTGATTAAGACAGTAGCAGCAGGCCCGACGTCTTTTCGCGCGCCTTCACGAAGCGCTCCTGGACGTCCGCCCAGTTGGTGATGTTCCAGAACGCCTTGACGTAGTCGGCCTTCACGTTGACGTAGTCGAGGTAGAAGGCGTGCTCCCACATGTCGAGCAGGAGCAGCGGGACGGTCGCCGCGGCGAGGTTGCCCTGGTGGTCGTACAGCTGCTCGATGATGAGCTTCTGGCCGAGCGAGTCCCACGCGAGGATCGACCAGCCGGAGCCCTGGATGCCGAGCGCCGACGCGGTGAAGTGGGCGCGGAACTTGTCGAAGGAGCCGAAGAACTCGTCGATCGCGGAGGCGAGCTCGCCGGTCGGCTTGTCACCGCCGTCCGGAGACAGGTTGTTCCAGAACACCGTGTGGTTCACGTGCCCGGCCAGGTTGAACGCGAGGTCCTTCTGGAGCTTGTTCACGTTGCCCAGGTCGTCCGCGTCGCGGGCCTCGGCCAGCTTGACGAGGGCGGTGTTCGCACCGTCGACGTACGCCTTGTGGTGCTTGTCGTGGTGCAGCTCCATGATCCGACCGCTGATGTTCGGTTCCAGCGCCGAGTAGTCGTACGGAAGGTCTGCGAGCGTGTAGTCAGCCATTACTCATCTCCTCAGGTGTGTCCCGGCGCGAATGATCCGCCGGGAGCGGGCGACTTTTCCAGTCTAGTGACGGCAACCCCGGCGGCGTCCGGATGCTTCCCGGTCTGCGCCGTACGCCACGGAACCTACACCTCGTCGAGGTCCGCCGGGAGGTTCGCGTCGGTTCCGGGGATGCCGAGGTCGGAGGCGCGCTTGTCCGCCATCGCCAGGAGGCGGCGGATGCGGCCGGCGACGGCGTCCTTCGTCATGGGCGGGTCGGCGTGGTGGCCGAGCTCGTCGAGGCTCGCGTCGCGCTGCGAGAGGCGCAGCTCGCCGGCATAGCGCAGGTGCTCGGGCACGTCGTCGCCGAGGATCTCGAGCGCGCGCTCGACGCGGGCGCAGGCGGCGACGGCGGCCTGCGCGGAGCGGCGGAGGTTCGCGTCGTCGAAGTTGACCAGGCGGTTCGCGGTCGCCCGCACCTCGCGGCGCTGACGGAGCTCCTCCCAGTTGGCGACGGTCTGCGCTGCGCCCATCTGGACGAGCATGGCGCTGATGGCCTCGCCGTCGCGGATGACGACGCGGTGCACACCGCGGACCTCGCGGGCCTTCGCGGCCACGCCGAGCCGGCCGGCCGCTCCGACAAGGGCCATGGCCGCCTCGTTGCCGGGGCAGGTCACCTCGAGGGCCGCCGAGCGCCCCGGGTCGGTGAGCGAGCCGTGCGCGAGGAACGCCCCGCGCCAGACGGCCGCGAGCTCGTCGCGCGAGCCAGTGGTGAGACGGTTCGGGAGGCCGCGGATCGGGCGGCGGCGGGCGTCGAGCAGGCCGGTCTGGCGGGCGAGCGTCTCGCCGCCGTCGAGCACGCGGACGAGGTACTGCGGGCTCCGGCGGATGCCGGACGCCGAGATGACGGAGCCTTCGCTGCGGACGCCGTACAGCTCCGCGAGGTCCTTCCGCACGCGCGTGGCGAGCTCCGGGGTGTCGAGCTCGCTCTCCACCGCGATGCGGCCGCCGATGAGGTGCAGGCCCCCGGAGAAGCGGAGGATGGTGGCGAGCTCGGCGGCGCGGACGGTCGTCTTACTGACCTGCACCTTCGTGAGCTCGTCCTTGACGTCGGCGGTGAGAGCCAATCGGATTCCTAACTGTTGAGCGACGGCGTGGATGGCGCCGTGAAGCGGTCGACCGGCGTCATTCACGGCCGAGGTCGCGGTGTTTTGTGTTCACCGCGAGACCCGGGAAATTGCGCAACCGTGCCGCGAGCTCTTCCGCAATCGCGACGGACCGGTGCTTCCCTCCCGTGCAGCCTATCGCGATCGTGGCGTGTCGTTTGTTCTCCCGCTGGTAACCCTCGAAGATCGGGCGGAGCGCGGTGACGTAGGCGGAGATGAATTCTTCCGCGCCGTTCTGGGCGAGGACGTAGTCGCTGACGACCTCGTCGAGACCCGTGTGCGGGCGCAGATCCGGGATCCAGAACGGGTTCGGGAGGAATCGCGCGTCGGCGACGAGGTCGGCGTCCGGCGGCAGCCCGTACTTGAAGCCGAAGCTCAGGACCGTGACCTGCACGCCGGCCGTCCCCTCGGCGGCGAACGTCTCGGTGATGTTCATCGCCAGCTGGTGGATGTTGAGGTCGGAGGTGTCGACGATCAGGTCGCTGGCCTCGCGGATCTCGCGCAGCCGGGCGCGCTCGGCGCCGATGCCGTCGAGGATCGTGCCGTCGCCCTGCAGGGGGTGCGGCCGCCGGACCTGCTCGAAGCGGCGCACGAGCACCGCGTCGGCCGCCTCCAGGAACAGCACGCGCACCTTCGTGCCCTCGCGCAGGCTCTGGATCATCTCACGCAGGTCGACGAAGAAGTTGCGGCCGCGCACATCCACCACCGCAGCGATGCGCGGGAGGCCGGACTCGGCCCGGTTGGCCAGCTCGATCAGCGGGCGGAGCATCTGCGGCGGGAGGTTGTCGACCACGTACCAGTCGAGGTCCTCGAGCGCGTTGGCGACCGTCGAACGGCCCGCCCCCGACATGCCCGTGACGATCAGCACTTCCTGCTGCGCGGTGTCGGTGGCCACCTGTTCTCCTCCTTGCGATGCGTGTCCGCCCAGCCTACCGAGTGACGGCGCCCGGCAGGTCCGAACTCCGCAGAATCCGCAGCGCGAGCGCCGCGAGGCCGGCCGCGGCCACCCAGGACGCGATGGAGGACCCGGCGAGCAGGACCAGGAGCACGCCCGCGGCGCCCGCCGCTGCGGAGCTGAGGGCTCGGGCACGGGCGGGGGCCGGCGACGGCCGCAGACCGCGTCCACCGGCCTCCCAGCGCCCCACCAGGGCCACCGCGCCCGCAACCGCCACCAGCACGGTCGCGAGCCACGCCGGGCGCGTGAGCCACCACTCGGCGCTCAGCGGGACGGGCAGTGCGGTGCCCGCGAGCAGCAGCACTCCCCCGGCGAGCACGATCAGCACGGGCATGTGCCAGAGGTAGACCGTCATGGCGCGTGCGGAGATCCAGGTCACGGCGCGCTCCACCGGCGGGAGCGTAGCGGCCGTGCGGAGTGCGGGCGCCGCCAGGCGGAACAGCGCGAGCTGCACGACCGCGAGCAGGAGCAGCGCGCCGGTGGGCGGGTTGAGGTTGGCGAGCATGTCGAACGACCAGACGCCCGCCGTGCAGAGCAGGGCGAGGACGCCCGCCGCCGTGGCGGCGAGGACGCCGAGCGCCCGCCGCGAGAGCCCGTCGAGCCGGCCGGAGGCGAGCCAGAACCCGAGCTGCTGGACCGTGAGCCAGACGAAGAGCAGGTTCGCGAACCCGATCGCCGTCACCCCGGTCGCTCCGCGGAGCACATCGACCGCGACCGCGAGGGCGGCCGGAGCGGCCAGCCCGACGATCGGCGCGCGCCGATGCAGCGCCACCAGCGGCGGCACGGCAACCGTGCAGAGTACGTAGACACCGAGGAACCAGAGCGGCTGGCTGATCCGGAACCCCGCCACCGCGACGAGTGAGGTGGGGACGCCCGCGAGCGTGAGGGTGCTCAGCAGGACCGCCACGGCGACGAGGGCGGCCGCTGCCGGCACGAACAGCCGGCGCATGCGTCCGGCCAGGTAGTCGCCGTAACCGGCTCCGCGCTCCCGCATCCGCTCCCACTGCGTGTGGGCGGAGAAGCCGCCGAGCAGGAAGAACAGCGGCATGATCTGCACGACCCAGCTCAGCGCGGCGAACCCGGGCCAGCCCTCCAGCGCGTTCTCCAGGACCGGGCCCGTCGCTCCCACGCTCACGCCGACCATGAGGCCGTGGAGCAGGACCACGACGACGAGACACGCCGACCGGGCGACATCCACCGCTGGATCGCGCCGGGCGGATGCAGGCCCGGCGGCGGTGCTGCGGGTGCCGGTCCGCGGCGCGGAAGCGGTGCGCGGCGCTCGGCTGCTGACGAGGGACAGGGACATCGTGGCTCCTTCCGTGCGGCCCGGCGGGCCGACGACCAGAGCGTCTCAACGAGGTTCCGCGGTCCGCGTCACCCCCGGGAGCCAACAGAGCCCCCTACCGGGGTAGGGGGCTCTGTGCGACTCGGGGCGAGGGCCAGGAGTCTGACTCGGCGGCAAGGATCACGGGCTCGGCTCGACCAGCCCGGCGTCGAAGGCGAGGATGACCGCCTGCACCCGGTCGCGCAGGCCGAGCTTCGCGAACACGCGGCTCACGTGGGTCTTCACCGTCTGCTCCGCGATGAAGAGCTCCGCCGCGATCTCGGCGTTCGAGAGCCCCCGCCCGATCAGCACCAGGATCTCCCGCTCGCGTTCGGTGAGGTCGGCCAGCCGCTGCGCCTTCGCACCGCCGGCCGGGCGCAGGGAGCCGAACCGTTCCAGGAGTCGCTTGGTCACGCGCGGCGCCAGCAGAGCGTCTCCGGCGGCGACCACCCGCACCGCCTGCACCAGATCGGCGGGCGGGGCGTCCTTGAGCAGGAAGCCGCTCGCTCCGGCGCTCAGTGCGTCGTAGACGTACTCGTCAGCGTCGAAGGTCGTCAACACGAGGACGAGCGGCCGGTGCGGGTCTCCCCGCGTCGGCCGCACGAGTTCCCGGGTAGCCTCGATGCCGTTCATGACGGGCATCCGGACATCCATCAGCACGACGTCGGGCCGCAGCCGGCGGGCGAGCTCCACCGCCTCGGCGCCGTCCGCGGCCTGCCCGAGCACCTCGATGCCGTCCTGGGCGCCGAGGATCGCGGCGAAGCCGGCGCGCACCATGGCCTGGTCGTCCACCACGAGCACGCTGATCGTCATGAGCCCTCCCCGTGCCCGGCGAGAGGCAGGACGGCGCGCACGCGGTAGCCGCCCTCGGCTCGCGAGCCTACCTCCAGGGAGCCGCCGAGCAGCTCGGCGCGCTCACGCATGCCCCGGATGCCGTGGCCGCCGCTCTCGGGCGCGGGAGCGGACGCCGGCCGTCCGGGGGCCCGCTCGTTCTCGACCGTGACCACGAGCCCCTCTGCCGCACGCTCGATCACGACGTCCGCCCCGGCTCCGGTCGCGTGGCGCGCGATGTTGCTCAGCGACTCCTGCACGATGCGGTACACCGCGAGCGACACGACGGGCTCGAGCCGCGCGGCGGTCTCGGCGTCCAGGCGGTCGTCGAGACGGACGGTGCCGCGCCGTCCCGCACCGGTGACGAGCGCGCGCACGTCGGCGATCCCCGGCTGGGGCGCCGTCTCGGCGGCCACGTCCTCGCTGCGGAGCACGCCCAGCAGCATCCGCATCTCCCCCATCGCGCTGCGCGCCGTGGCCGCCAGCTCGTCGAACTCGGCGACCGCTTCGGGCGACAAGTCCGGGAGGCGGTAGCGCGCGCTGGACGCCTGCACCTGGATGGCCGACATGCCGTGGGCGACCACATCGTGGAGTTCCCGTGCGATCCGGGTGCGCTCCTCCGCGACCTCCCGCAGCGCCTGCTCGGAGGCCGAGATGCCCTGCTCGCGCAGCAGCTGGCGGCGCACGTCCTGCCAGCGGGCGACGAGCAGACCGCCGAGCAGGGCCGCGGCCGTCACGGCGGCGAACACCACCAGGTCGGCGGTGACGGCTCCGGCCGTCGCCGGCGGACGCACGCCCGTCGACCCGACGATCGTGACGGCGGCCACGGCGACGGCCCACACCGGCACCGCCGCCCGCCACGCGGATTGCGCCACGGCGATCGCCAGGGTCGCCGCGAACGCGATGGTCGAGGGCACGGCGACCGGCCACGGGCTGCCCGACGCCGGAGAGCCGAGCAGCGCGAGCAGGATCACGGCGGCCGCCGAGAGCGCGACGGCGGCCGAGGGGCGCACGACGGCGACCGGGATCGCACCGCCCAGCGCGAGCGAAATCAGCAGGGCGAAGATCACCGGCACTCCGTAGAGGGCGGACGACAGCACCGAGGAGATCACGAGGATCGCGACGCCCGCCGTCGTCGTGGCGCCCCACAGGAGCACGCGGGCCCGGTCGAGGTGCAGCGTCGACGTGGACGGTGCGGACGGTGTCGACGTGGCGGTCATCGGACGACCTCCTCTGCGTGGGGAACGGACTGCGGGGCGGCCGAAGCCGCCTGCATAGCGAGCGACGCCGCATCACGGCGCTCGCGGCGTCGGGCCGCGGCACGGAGGACCGCGTCGATGACGACGCCCGTGGAGACGCCGAGCGCGATCCCCACGATCATCGCCAGGAGCGCGTTGCCGCCCAGCCACTGCGCCGCGATCACACCCACAGTAACCGAGTAGAGCGCCCAGGAGGCGCCCGCCACCGACGACAGGAGCAGGAACCGCCGCGGGGCGACTCCGGACGCCCCGGCCATCAGGTTCACCGCGACCCGCCCGACCGGGACGTAGCGCGCCGAGAGCACGAGGACTCCGGCCCGCTTGTGGATGCCCTGCCGGGCTCGCGCCAGTGCGGCGCTCATCCGCGGTCCCCGGAGGAAGCGGATGCGCTCCAGCGGCACGCGCCTCCCGATCGCGTAGGTGAGGTTGTCGCCGGCGATCGCGCCGGCTGCGGCGCACGCGATCACCAGCGGGAGGTTCGGGGTGCCGATGGCGACGGCCGCGGCCGCCGCGGCGATCACCACGGACTCGCTCGGCACCGGCGGGAAGAAGGCGTCCACCAGCACGACGGCGAAGACGACCAGGTAGACCCACGGCGACGCGGCGGCCTGGGCGATGAACTCGTTCACGGCATCCATACCGGCGACGCTACGGACGCACGGTACGGTCGCGCGTCACCCGGTGGTACCTTCCGCCCCCTACCGCGGAGGGAGATCCCGGGGAGGGAGACCCCGCGACGGCGGATCCGCGCTCAGCGGTCCCCGAGGCGCTCGTGGATCGCGGTGGCGAGCGTTGGCCCCACCCCGCGCACCTCGGCGATCTGCTCGGGGGTCGCCTGCTTCAGCTGCGCCACCGACCCGAAGTGCTTGAGCAGCTCCTTGACGCGCGACGGCCCCAGACCCGGGATCTCGCCCAGCACGGTTCCGATGTCCCGCTTGCGGCGTGCACGCTGATACGTGATCGCGAACCGGTGCGCCTCGTCGCGGAGACGCTGGATCAGGAAGAGGGCGTCGCTGTTGCGGGGCAGGATGACCGGGAAGTCCGAGTCGGGCAGCCAGATCTCCTCGAGCCGCTTGGCGATTCCGGCGAGCTGGATGCCCTGCACCCCGGACTCCTCCAGCGCACGCTGCGCCGCCGCCACCTGCGGCTGGCCGCCGTCGACGAGCAGCAGATTCGGCGGATACGAGAACTTGCGCCGGCGCTTCTCCGTCGCCTCCGCGAGCTCGGCATCGACGTCGATCGTCGGATCGTCGCCGCCGTCCTCCGCCGGCGCGACGACGGGCGCGCCGCCCTCGACGGCCGGGACCTCGCCGCTCGGGTCCTCGCGGAGGTACGCGAGACGGCGGGTGATCACCTGGTAGATCGACTCCGTGTCGTCCGTCGACTCCGGGATACTGAAGCGGCGGTACTGGTCCTTGCGGGGCAGGCCGTCCTCGAAGACCACCATCGACGCGACGATGTTCGTGCCGCTCAGGTGGGAGACGTCGTAGCACTCCATCCGCAGGGGCGCCTCGTCCATCCCCAGGGCCTCCTGGATGTCGGCGAGGGCCTTCGACCGGGACACGAAGTCGGCGCTGCGGCGGGTCTTGTAGAGCACGAGCGCGTTCTTCGCGTTCATCTCCGCCGTCTGCGCGAGCGCCGCCTTCTCGCCGCGCTGGGCGGTCCGCAGCTCCACCCGGCCGCTGAGGCGGCCACGGGTGGCGGACGGGTCGCTGACGCTGCCTCCGCTGGTCTCGTGCCGTCGGGCCGTGAGCCACTGCTCGAGCTCGGTGGCGTCGTCCGGCAGCTCGGGCACGAGGATCTCGCGCGGCGGGACATCGGCGCCCTCGTACGCGTTCTGCAGGACCGTCTCGACGAGCTCGCCGAGATCCATGTCGAGCTCCTTGTCGACCACCCAGCTGCGCACACCACGGATGCGGCCGCCGCGCACGATGAACTGCTGAACCGCGGCCGCGAGCTCGTCGTGCGCGATGCCGAACGCGTCCAGGTCCACATTGTCGTGCAGCACGACGGCGCTCTTGCCCATCGCGGACTCGAGCGCCTGGATGGCGTCGCGGTGCCGAGCCGCCGCCTCGTAGTCCATCGCGCTCGCGGCCGTCTTCATCTGGTCCGTCAGCTCGCGGATGTACTTGGTGTCGTTGCCGGCCATGAAGGAGACGAAGTCCTCCGCGAGGCCGCGGTGGTCCTCCGGCGAGATGCGCCCGACGCACGGGGCCGCGCACTTGCCGATGTCGCCCAACAGGCAGGGGCGGCCGGTCAGCTCCGCCCGCCGGTACACGCCGTCGGAGCAGCTGCGCATCGGGAACGCCTTGAGCATCAGGTCGACCGTGTCGCGGATCGCCCAGACCTTCGTGTACGGGCCGAAGTAGCGCGCGTCCTTCACCCCGCGGTTGCGTGTGACCATCACCCGGGGGATGCGGTCGCCGAGCGTCACGGCGAGGTACGGGTACGACTTGTCGTCCCGGAACTGCACGTTGAACGGCGGGTTGAACTCCTTGATCCAGGTGTACTCGAGCTGGAGGGCCTCGAACTCGCTCGCCACCACGGTCCACTCGACCGACGCGGCCGTCGTCACCATCCGGCGGGTGCGCTCGTGGAGGCTCCGGAGCGGCTGGAAGTAGTTGCTCAGCCGCGCGCGCAGGTTCTTGGCCTTGCCCACGTAGAGCACGCGACGGTTCTTGTCGCGGAAGCGGTAGACGCCCGGTTGCGTCGGGATCTCGCCGGCCTTCGGCCGGTAGCTGACGGTGTCGGCCACGCGCTCCCCCTACGCGGCGCCCTGGGCGCTCTCGCCCTGCAGGATCTCCTTGAGGAAGTAGCCCGTGTGGCTGCCCGGGGCCTCCGCGACCTGCTCGGGCGTGCCGGTCGCGATGACCTCTCCGCCGCCCGCGCCGCCTTCCGGTCCCATGTCGATCAGCCAGTCCGCCGACTTGATCACGTCGAGGTTGTGCTCGATCACGATCACGGTGTTGCCCTTGTCGAGCAGGCCGTTCAGCACCAGGAGGAGCTTGCGGACGTCCTCGAAGTGCAGACCGGTGGTCGGCTCGTCGAGCACGTACACGCTGCGGCCGTTCGAGCGGCGCTGCAGCTCGGTGGCGAGCTTGACGCGCTGCGCCTCGCCGCCCGACAGCGTCGTGGCGCTCTGACCGAGCCGCACGTAGCCGAGGCCGACGTCGACGAGGGTCTTGAGGAAGCGGTGGATGGCCGAGATCGGCTCGAAGAACACCGCCGCCTCGCTGATCGGCATGTCGAGCACCTCGGCGATGTTCTTGCCCTTGTAGTGCACGGAGAGGGTGTCGCGGTTGTAGCGCGCTCCCCCGCACACCTCGCACGCGACGTAGACGTCGGGCAGGAAGTTCATCTCGATCTTGATCGTGCCGTCGCCCGAGCACGCCTCGCAGCGCCCGCCCTTGACGTTGAAGCTGAAGCGGCCGGGAAGGTACCCGCGCATCTTCGCCTCGGTGGTCTCCGCGAAGAGGTTGCGGATGCGGTCGAAGACGCCGGTGTAGGTCGCCGGGTTGGAGCGCGGCGTGCGGCCGATCGGCGCCTGGTCGACGTGCACGACCTTGTCCAGGTTGTCGAGCCCCGTGACCGTGCGGTGCTTGCCCGGCAGCTTGCGGGCGCCGTTGAGCTTGTTGGCGAGCACCCGGTACAGGATGTCGTTGACGAGCGAGGACTTGCCCGAGCCCGAGACGCCGGTCACCGCCACGAACGCGCCGAGCGGGAAGTCGACGGTCACCTTCTTGAGGTTGTTCGCCTCGGCGTCGACGACGCGCAGCACGCGCTTCTTGTCGATCTTGCGACGCTTCGCCGGGATCGGGATCTCGCGGCGGCCGGCGAGGTAGTCGCCCGTGAGCGACTCGGTGTTCGCCAGCAGCTCGTCGTACGAGCCGGAGTGCACGACGTGACCGCCGTTGACGCCGGCGCCCGGGCCGATGTCCACGACCCAGTCGGCGGTGCGGATGGTGTCCTCGTCGTGCTCGACGACGATCAGCGTGTTGCCGAGGTCGCGGAGGGCGACCAGGGTGTCGATCAGGCGGCGGTTGTCGCGCTGGTGCAGGCCGATGCTCGGCTCGTCGAGCACGTACAGCACGCCCGTCAGGCCGGAGCCGATCTGGGTCGCCAGGCGGATACGCTGCGCCTCGCCGCCCGAGAGCGACGCCGCGGCGCGCGAGAGGTCGAGGTAGCTGAGGCCGACCTGGATGAGGAAGTCGAGGCGGATCTTGATCTCGCGCAGCACCTGCGCGCCGATCTTCTGCTCACGCTCGGTGAGGTGCAGCTTCTCCATGAAGGCGCGCGCGTCGCTGAGGCTCAGCTGCGACGCGTCCGCGATGCTCGCCCCGTGCACGAGCACGGCGAGCACCTCGGGCTTGAGGCGCTTGCCCTTGCAGACCGGGCAGGGCACCTCGCGGAGGTACTCCGCCCAGCGGGCGCGCTGGGTGTCCGTCTCGGCCTGGAGGTACTGGCGCTCGATGTACGGCACCACGCCCTCGAAGCCGGAGGTGTAGGACATCTCGCGGCCGTAGCGGTTCTTCCAGCGGACCTTGACCTCGAAGTTGTCGCCGTGGAGCACGGCCTCCTTCACGGTGTCCGGCAGCTTCTTCCACGGCGTGTTGAGCGAGAACTTGAGATCGCGGGCGAGGCCGGCGAGCAGCTTCTCGTAGTAGTTGAAGAGGCCCTTGCCCTGCGTGGTCCAGGGCACGATGACGCCCTCGGCGATGCTCTGCGTGTCGTCGCCGAGCAGCAGGTCGTCGTCGACGGACATGCGCGTGCCGAGACCGGAGCACTCCGGGCAGGCGCCGAACGGCGCGTTGAACGAGAACGTGCGGGGCTCGATCTCGGTGAGCTGGATGGGGTGGCCGTTCGGGCAGGAGAGCTTCTCGCTGAACGACTGCCACGCCTCCGTGCCCTCGCGGTCGACGAAGTTGACCTGCGCGAGCCCGTCGGTGAGGCGCAGCGCCGTCTCCAGGGAGTCCGTGAGGCGGGTGAGGATGTCCGGCCCGGCGACCAGGCGGTCGACGATCACCGAGATGTCGTGCTTGTACTGCTTCTTGAGCGTCGGCGGCTCGGAGAGCTGGATCATCTCGCCGTCGACGAGGGCGCGCGAGTATCCGCTCGCCGCGAGCTCCTTGAAGAGGTCGACGAACTCGCCCTTCTTCTGCGACACCACCGGGCTGACGACCATGTAGCGCGTACCCGCCTCGAGCTCCATGAGCTGGTCGGCGATCTGCTGCACCGTCTGCCGCTGGATCTTCTCGCCGCAGACCGGGCAGTGCGGCACGCCGATGCGCGCCCACAGGAGGCGCATGTAGTCGTAGATCTCCGTGATCGTGCCGACCGTCGACCGCGGGTTGCGGTTCGTCGACTTCTGATCGATCGAGACGGCCGGGCTCAGGCCCTCGATGAAGTCGACGTCGGGGCGGTCGACCTGGCCGAGGAACTGGCGCGCGTAGGCCGAGAGCGACTCCACGTAGCGGCGCTGGCCTTCGGCGAAGATCGTGTCGAACGCGAGCGACGACTTGCCCGACCCGGAGAGGCCGGTGAAGACGACCAGCGAGTCGCGCGGGATGTCGAGGTCGACGTCGTGCAGGTTGTGCACGCGCGCGCCGCGAACGCTCAACTGCGACCCCGTCACTCTGGCGATGCTCCCCTGCACGTGGGTCGCGTGACCCTGGAGGTTCTGCCCCTGATTGCCCTGCGCCTGAATACTCACTCGTCCCATTCTCCGCTACATCCCTCGCGCGGCGGGCGGTGTTCGCCGTCCGCGCACGCGCACCCCGCGTTCGAAGCTGTGTTCGATTCTATCGTGTGCGCGACGGACTCCGGTCCGCACGCGCGAGTCTAAGCTCGACCACCGACATCGTCGACGGCCTCCTCGCGTTCAGCGTTGCGGACGGCGCAGGAGGAGCACGCCGAGGAGCGCTCCCAGCGCGAGCACGGCGGCTCCGGAGGCGACCGCCGGCCACCCTCCCGCGATCGGCTGCCGCAGCGCCAGCACCGCGACGGCCACCGCCTGCACGGGCACCTGGATCAGGACGAACCGCCGCAGGCCGGGGAGCAGGACGGCGGGCTCCAGCCGCGCCCGGGCCGGGACCGCCAGCATCCACGCCGCCAGGATGTGCAGCGCGTGCGCTCCGGCGACCAGCGCGAGCACGCGGACGGAGAGACCGCCGGCGGGCTCGAGCAGCACCGAGAACGCGAGGACCGCGATGAGCACCCACGCCGTCCGCCACCGCGGGACGGCGACCGAGACGCCCGCCAGGGCGACGCACAGGATCGGCCACGGACCGTTCGGCGCGGAGGTCAGGGCCAGCACGACGGCGACGACCGCGAAGGCGACGTGGAGCGCCCAGCCCGGCACGGTCCACGGCAGGCCGGGTAGTTCGTCGGCGCGGCTCATGCCGGCCGTCCCGAGGTCGCGCGGCGCTGCGGTGCCGCGAGCCTGCGGAGCTGGACGTCCCGCTCCGCCGAGGCCCACTGCAGCCGCTCCGCGCCCGACACCCGCAGCCGTTCGAACCGCACGTCGCGCTCGGCGAGCACGAGGCGGAGGGCGATCCGGTCCCGCGACGGCAGGTCGGCGGTGGCGAGCGGCGGGAGCACGTCCACCGCGATCACGCGGTGCCCGGCCGCCCGCCACGCGAGGGCGAGACGCACGGGCTGCTCGTCGAGGAAGGTGGACAGCACGTACACGAGGGCGCCCGGGGCGAGCCGGGGGACGCGGATCCGGTCGGTGACCGACCCGCGCGCCGCCGTGGTCTCGATCGCGCGCAGCACCGCCTGGCGGTGGCGAGTGCCCGAGCGCGGCGGGAGCGCCCGCGCCGCGTCCGCGAGGTCGTCGAAGCCGACGCGGTCGGCCATCCCCGCGTACGCCGCCGCCAGCGAGGCGGCGGCCTCCCGCGCGATGTCGAGGGACCGCAGCCCCGGGCGGGGGTACGGCACCGCCCAGTCGGCCACCTCCCCCGGGAGGTCGTCGCGCGCATCGAGGACGAGGTGGACCGCCGCGTCCGACGTCGCCGTCGTGCGCCGCACGTAGAGCTCCCCCGGACGCTGTCCGCGCCGCGCCGTGGCCTTCCAGTCGATCCGGCGCAAGCGGTCGCCCGCGCGGTACCGGTCGACATCCCGGAACTCGCCGCCGTCGCCCGGCCGTACGGACACATGCTGGCCGGTCAAGCCGACCAGTCGGGCGGGAAGCGGGAGGCTGCGGAGCGGGACCGGCACCGGCCGGACGATGCGCTGGACCTCGGTGGGCGATCCGGACGCGTCGGGATCGCCGGCCCACGAGGCGTCCGCGCCGATCGCGCGCGCCTCCGCGGTCAGGATCCGCTGCGGCCCCGAATGGCCGACGGCGATCCCGAGACGCAGCGGCGCAGCGCTCCGCGGGGCGAGCACCGCGTCGAACGGCGGACGGTCGACGGTGGCGAGACGGAGGTGGAGGGCGTCCGCCGCCGACTCCCGCTCGATCTCCGCCGAGAGGATCGCCGTGACGGCGGAGGTGGTCCCCTCCGCGGGATCCGCGATCTCGACCGCCAGGTCCACGGCCGCGCCCGCCGACGGCCGACGGGACCGGTCCACCAGCGCGGCGATCAGCAGCGGAGCCGCGATCAGGACCAGCTCGGCCCGGCTGAAGACGAACGCCGCGACCAGGCACACCACGGAGACCAGCGCCGCTGCGGCCTGGGCGGGGCTGCGCACCCACCCGCCGCCCGCGTCGCTCGCCGACGGCGTCGCGCCCTCCTGCGCTCGTGGCGTCGTCACGCCTGCGCCGCCTCCCGTTCGCGCGCGCCGACCGCGGGCGGCCCCGGCACCGCGCCGACGACCTCCGCCACCACGTCCTGCGGGCTCACACCGCTCGTCCACGCCGCGACCGTCAGCGTCAGACGGTGCGCGAGGACGGCGACGGCGACCCGCTTCACATCGTCCGGGAGCACGAAGTCGCGGCCCGCGAGCACCGCGAGGGCGCGGGCGACCAGCAGGAGACCCTGCGACCCGCGCGGCGAGGCGCCGACCTCCACCGACCGATGCCGCCTCGTCGCGGCGGCGAGGGCGACGCAGTACGCGACGATGTCGGGGTCGACGTCCACCTGCTCCACCCCGGCCTGCATGGCGAGCAGCGTGTCCGCGTCGGTCGCCGCCTCCACCGTCGCGACCTCGTGACGGCGCGCGACGCGGGCCAGGAGCACGCGCTGCTCCCCCGCCTGGTCCGGGTAGCCGACGCTCAGCCGCACCATGAACCGGTCGAGCTGTGCTTCGGGGAGGGCGTAGGTGCCCTCCGACTCGATCGGGTTGGCGGTCGCCACGACGTGGAACGGGCGCGGAAGCGCGAAACTGCTCCCCTCCACCGACACCTGCCCCTCCGCCATCGCCTCCAGCAGGGCCGACTGGGTCTTGGGCGAGGTGCGGTTGATCTCGTCCGCGAGGAACAGCCCCGTGAAGACCGGCCCCGGCCGGAACTCGAACTCCGCCGTCTGGGGCAGGTAGACGAACGAGCCCGTGATGTCGGAGGGCAGGAGGTCCGGCGTGCACTGCAGCCGCCGGAACCCGAGCCCGACGGCCGACGCGATCGACCGCGCGGCGAGCGTCTTGCCGAGACCGGGGACGTCCTCGAACAGCACGTGGCCGCCGGCGAGGATCGCGGCCAGCGCCAGGGTGAGCGGCTCGCGCATCCCGACGACGACGGACTCGACGCGTTCGAGGACGGCGGCGCCGAGCCGGGCCACATCGGCGACGGGCAGTGCTGCGGGGGTGGCGGTCATGGTGCTCCTGTGATCGAGGGTGGGACGGGTGGGATGTGGCGGACGTGGCGTCCGGTCAACCGCCGCCGCGGTCGATGGCGCCGACCAGCCCCTCCACCCGGCCGAGCAGGGCGACGAACTCGGCCGTGCTCGGAGACGCGGCGCTTCCGCGGCGCAGCAGCACGGGAGCCGCGTCCCCGAGGAGTCGCCGCACGTCGTCCTGCGCCGCGGGATCGTCGAGGTCTACCCCGCGCACCGCGAGCGCCCCCGCCGCTGCGGTCCGCAGCCGACGGACGGCGTCCGACGAGACCCATCCTCCGCGGAGCCCGCGTGACCGCGCGCCGACCGACCACGCGAGCTGGGCGACGTCGCGCCGCGAGCCCGGTCGCAGGGCGGGGTCGGGAGGCGGCCAGCCGACGTCCGCCTGCTCGCCGACGAGGGAGAGGCAACCCGCGAGGGCGATGACCACGCCGCCGAGACCGACCGCGTGCGGCGCGTCCATCCCGAGCCACCAGGCCAGGAATGCGACCGCGATGCCCAGCACGGCGCTCCCGATGAGGCGCCGCAGCATCCGGCCCCGGGTCACCGCGACTCCCCCGACGAGTTCGTGGCCGGCTCGCCTCGCCACGACGCACGGAGCGAGGCCAGCGCATCCCGCGCCACCTGCACGTCGGCCGCGGTCACGGGACCGTCGCCGAACCGGACCCGCTGGTAGACCTCGAGAAGGGACCGGGCGGCGGTGCGGTCGGGGGCGACCCGGGCGATCACCCGGGTGACGAATTCGCCCGGGGTCTCGGCGGGGAGCCGGCGCACACCTGAGTCGGCAGCGCCCTCCTCGAGTCCGAGCCAGGCGCGCTCGATCGCGCCGCGCGGCTCACGGGGTGCATCGAGCGCGTCCAGTGCGCGGTCGAGTCCGCGCCGCACCGATTCCGGGCGCGGTTCCTCCGGGGCCGGCAGGAGGTCGCCCTCCGTCACGGCGCCGAGATCGGCGACCGGCGGAGCAGCCCGAGGCTGGAGACGGCGGCGCATGTAGCGCCAGAGCACCGCGAGCGCGACCGCGACCGCGATGGCGATGAGCGCGATCGCCAACCACGAGAGATCCAGGTGGAGGGTGTGGGGCGGCTCCTGGGGCTCAGGACTCCCCGACATGACATCGGCGCTCTGGGGAGGCGGCGTCACCTCGACGTCCGGCAGGAGGACGCGAGGCGGGCTGAACGTCGGCGCGCCCTGCGTCGCGATCGCCACGGCGGCGATGGCGAGCAGCGCGCCGGCCGCGGCGGGAGCGACCCACCGCTGCCACGCCTTCTTCGAGCTCACCCTGCCACCGTAGCGTCAGCCCAGGTGCCCGGCCTTCTCCATCTGCCGCAGGTCGCGCTTGAGGTCGGAGAGCTCGTCGCGCAGTCGTGCCGCGAGCTCGAACTTCAGTTCGCCGGCCGCGGCGAGCATCTGCTGGTTGAGGTCGGCGATCAGCCCTTCGAGTTCGGCCGCACCCTGCGCCGCGATCCCGCCGTTGCGCAGGTTGGGGGTCGGGCTCTTGCGCTTCTGCTCCCGGCCGGCGAGCATCCGGGCCGTGTCGGCCTCCTCGCGGGCGAGGACGTCCGTGATGTCCGCGATCCGCTTGCGCAGCGGCTGCGGGTCGATCCCGTTGACCCGGTTGTACTCCACCTGCTTCTCGCGGCGCCGGTCGGTCTCCTCGATGGCGCGCTTCATCGAGTCGGTGAGCACGTCCGCGTACATGTGGACCTGCCCCGACACGTTTCGCGCGGCGCGGCCGATCGTCTGGATGAGCGACGTCGACGAGCGCAGGAAGCCCTCCTTGTCGGCATCGAGGATCGCGACGAGCGACACCTCGGGCAGGTCGAGGCCCTCGCGCAGCAGGTTGATGCCGACGAGCACGTCGTAGACGCCGGCGCGGAGCTCGGTGAGCAGCTCGACGCGGCGGAGGGTGTCGACGTCCGAGTGGAGGTAGCGCACCTTCACCCCCGCCTCGGCGAGGAAGTCGGTCAGCTCCTCCGCCATCTTCTTCGTGAGGGTCGTCACGAGGATGCGCTCGTCGCGCTCCACGCGCACCCGGATCTCCTCGAGGAGGTCGTCGATCTGGCCCTTGGTGGGCTTGACGACGATCTCGGGGTCGACGAGACCCGTCGGGCGGATGATCTGCTCCACGACTCCGTCGGCGATCCCCATCTCGTACTGTCCCGGCGTCGCGGAGAGGTAGACCGTCTGGCCGACGCGGTCCTTGAACTCGTTCCAGCGCAGCGGCCGGTTGTCCAGGGCGCTCGGCAGGCGGAAGCCGTGCTCGACGAGCGTGCGCTTGCGCGACGCGTCGCCCTCGTACATCGCGCCGATCTGTGGGACCGTCACGTGCGACTCGTCGATCACGACGAGGAAGTCGTCCGGGAAGTAGTCGAGGAGGCAGTTGGGCGCTTCGCCCGCCTGCCGGCCGTCGATGTGCCTCGAGTAGTTCTCGATGCCGGAGCAGAAGCCGATCTGCTCCATCATCTCGAGGTCGAACTGGGTGCGCATGCGCAGCCGCTGCGCCTCCAGGAGCTTGCCCTCGCGCTCGAGCTCGACGAGTCGGTCGTGGAGCTCGGTCTGGATGGTGCCGATGGCGCGCTGCATGGTGACCGGGCTGGCGGCGTAGTGCGTCGCCGGGAAGACGGAGACGGCGTCGAGCTTCGCGATGACGTTGCCGGTGAGCGGGTGCAGCGAGTACAGCGCCTCGATCTCGTCGCCGAACATCTCGATGCGGATCGCGTGCTCCTCGTACACCGGGATGATCTCGATGGTGTCGCCGCGCACGCGGAACTTGCCGCGGGAGAAGTCGACGTCGTTGCGCTCGTACTGCATGTTCACGAATCGGCGGATCAGGGCGTCGCGGCCGATCGTCTGGCCCACCTGGAGCGCGACCATGGCCTCCAGGTACTCCTCCGCCGCACCGAGTCCGTAGATGCACGACACGGTGGAGACGACCACTACGTCGCGCCGGCTCAGCAGCGAGTTGGTGGTGGAGTGGCGGAGGCGCTCCACCTCCGAGTTGATCGACGAGTCCTTCTCGATGAAGGTGTCCGTCTGCGGCACGTAGGCCTCGGGCTGGTAGTAGTCGTAGTACGAGACGAAGTACTCGACCGCGTTGTTGGGCAGCAGCTCGCGGAACTCGTTAGCGAGCTGCGCGGCGAGCGTCTTGTTGTGCGCGAGGACGAGGGTCGGCCGCTGCACCTGCTCGATCAGCCAGGCGGTCGTCGCCGACTTGCCGGTGCCGGTGGCGCCGAGCAGCACGACGTCGGTCTCGCCGGCGTTGATCCGGCCCGCCAGCTCGGCGATCGCCTGCGGCTGGTCACCACTCGGGGTGTACTCGCTGACGACCTCGAAGGGGCGGACGGCGCGCGTGGGTTCCATGCTTCAAGCCTAGGCCGGACCACCGACACCAGGACCGGCTCTCGCTCAGAGCGGAACGCGGGTCAGCGGCGCGAGCGCAGCTGCTCCCAGAGCAGGTCGACCTGCTGCCGGGTGTGCTCCAGAGATCCGTCGGTGTCGATCACGACGTCCGCGACGGCGAGGCGCTCCTCGTCCGTCGCCTGCGAGCGGATACGGCGCTCGGCCTCCGCCCTGTCCATCCCGCGGAGCGCGACCAGGCGCTCGACGCGTGTGGCCGCGGCGGCGTGCGCCACCACCACGAGTTCGAACGGGTACTCGTTCGCCGACTCCACGAGGAGCGGCACGTCGTAGACGACGATCGCGTCGGGATCCGCCGCGCCCGCGGCCTCGAAACGGGCCGTCGACTCGGCGAGCACCGCCGGGTGCGTGATCGCGTTGAGAGCGAGACGGGCCTCTTCGTCGGCGAAGACGATGGCCCCGAGAGCGGGCCGGTCGAGGCTCCCGTCCGCCGCGATCACGTTCGGGCCGAAGCGCTCGGCGATGGCGGCCAGGGCGGGCCGGCCGGGCTCGACGACCTCCCGGGCGATGCGGTCGGCGTCCACGACCACGGCGCCGTGCTCGGCGAGGCGGGACGCGATGGTCGATTTGCCGGAGGCGATCCCGCCGGTGAGTCCGATCAGCTGCACCCGACCAGCTTAACGGCCGAACGGCCGGCCCCCGAGGGGACCGGCCGTTCGCTGAGACGTGCTCCGAGGAGACGGGACTCAGTTGTTGGAGCTGAGCTTCTCGCGCAGGGCGGCGAGGGACTCGTCGTCGGCGAGGGTTCCGCCGTTGCCGGTCTCGCTCGAGTAGGTCGAGGTGCCGCTGTCGGCAGCAGCCTCTTCCAGGCCCTTGGCGACCTGGCGCTTGTGCGCCTCCCAGCGAGCCTGAGCGGCGGCGTACTGCTGCTCCCACTCCTCGCGCTGGGTGTCGAAGCCTTCCTTCCACTCGTTCGTCTCCGGGTCGAAGCCCTCGGGGTACTTGTAGTTCCCCTGGTCGTCGTACTCGGTGACCATGCCGTAGAGGGCCGGGTCGAACTCGGTGCCCTCGGGGTCGACGCCCTCGTTGGCCTGCTTGAGGCTGAGCGAGATGCGGCGGCGCTCCAGGTCGATGTCGATGACCTTGACGAAGACCTCGTCGCCGACCGACACGACCTGCTCGGCGAGCTCGACGTGCTTGCCGGAGAGCTCGGAGATGTGCACCAGACCCTCGATGCCGTCCGCGACGCGGACGAAGGCACCGAACGGAACCAGCTTCGTGACCTTGCCCGGCGCGACCTGACCGATCGCGTGGGTGCGGGCGAAGACCTGCCACGGGTCCTCCTGGGTCGCCTTCAGCGACAGCGAGACGCGCTCGCGGTCCAGGTCGACCTCGAGGATCTCGACGGTGACCTCCTGGCCCACCTCGACGACCTCGGAGGCGTGCTCGATGTGCTTCCAGGAGAGCTCCGACACGTGGACGAGACCGTCGACGCCGCCGAGGTCCACGAACGCACCGAAGTTGACGATCGAGGAGACGACGCCCTTGCGGACCTGGCCCTTGTGGAGGTTGTTGAGGAACGTGGTGCGCGACTCGGACTGCGTCTGCTCGAGCAGGGCGCGGCGCGACAGCACGACGTTGTTGCGGTTCTTGTCCAGCTCGAGGATCTTGGCCTCAATCTCCTGGCCCAGGTACGGGGTCAGGTCGCGGACGCGACGCAGCTCGATGAGCGACGCCGGGAGGAAGCCGCGCAGGCCGATGTCGACGATGAGACCACCCTTGACGACCTCGATGACCGTACCGGTGACGACACCGTCGGCCTCCTTGATCTTCTCCACGTCGCCCCACGCGCGCTCGTACTGCGCACGCTTCTTGGACAGGATGAGGCGGCCTTCCTTGTCCTCCTTCTGGAGAACGAGGGCTTCGACCGTGTCGCCGACCTCGACGACCTCGGTGGGGTCGACGTCGTGCTTGATGGAAAGCTCGCGCGAGGGGATGACACCCTCGGTCTTGTAACCGACGTCGAGGAGGACCTCGTCGCGGTCGATCTTGACGACGGTGCCCTCGATGAGGTCTCCGTCGTTGAAGAACTTCAGCGTCTTTTCGACCGCGGCAAGAAAGTCCTCTGCGGACCCGATGTCGTTGACGGCGACCTGCTTCGGCGCCTTGTCGGTCGTTGCGGTTGTCATGTAGTGGATGCTCCGTAATGGACAGAAATCAGGCCGGACGCGAACTCGAAGTCGTGTTTCCCGCGAACGGCAGGTGGATGTGGATGTCACACAAGTGACGGTCTAGTCTACCCAGCCGACGCCTCGTGCAGCAACCCGCGGTCTCGACGCGGGAGGGCCGGGGCGTGCGCGCACGTCCCGGCCCTCCTTTCGACGCGCTCCCACTCAGTCGAGCAGAGCGGACTTCAGCGTGTCGAGGCCGACCCCGCCGATGTCGAGCGCCTTCTTGTGGAACGCCTTGATGTCGAAGGACGCCCCCTCGCGGCGCGCGTACTCGTCGCGCAGCTGCTCCCAGATGCGCTGACCGATCTTGTACGACGGCGCCTGACCCGGCCAGCCGAGGTAGCGGTTGACCTCGAAGCGCACGAAGCCGTCGTTCATGTTGACGTTCTGACCGAGGAACTCGAAGGCGTACTCCCCCGTCCACGGCCCCGAGCCGTCGGGCAGCTGCTTCTCGAGGTGCACGCCGATGTCGAGCACGACGCGCGCCGCACGCATCCGCTGGCCATCGAGCATGCCCAGGCGGTCGGCCGGGTCGTCGAGGTAGCCGAGCTGCTCCATCAGCCGCTCCGCGTAGAGCGCCCAGCCCTCGGCGTGGCCCGAGGTGCCGGCGATGCGGCGCCACGAGTTCAGCTGCGCCTTGTTGTAGGTCGCCTGGGCGATCTGCAGGTGGTGGCCGGGGACGCCCTCGTGGTAGACGGTCGTCAGCTCGCGCCAGGTGTCGAACTCGGTCACGCCCTCGGGCACGCTCCACCACATCCGACCGGCGCGGGCGAAGTCGTCGCTGGGGCCGGTGTAGTAGATGCCGCCCTCCTGCGTGGGGGCGATCATGCACTCGAGGCGGCGGATCTCGGTCGGGATGTCGAAGTGCGACTTCCCGAGCTCCTCGATCGCGCGGTCGCTGGTCTCCTGCATCCACTTCTTCAGGGCGTCCGTGCCGTGCAGCTTGCGGGCCGGGTCGCCGTCGAGGAAGGCGATGGCCTCGTGGACGCTCGCGCCGGGCTTGATCTCCCTGGCGATGGCCTCCTGCTCGGCGACCATGCGGCTGAGCTCGTCGATGCCCCACTCGTAGGTCTCGTCGAGGTCGACGGTGGCGCCGAGGAAGTCGCGGGAGGCGAGGGCGTAGAGCTCGCGGCCGACCGCGTCCTTCTCGGGCGCGTGCGGGGCGAGCTCGTTCTGGAGGAAGTCGGCGAGTTTCGCGTACGCGGCCGCGGACTCCTTCGCACCGGCGCCCAGGTCGGACGCCAGCGAGTCGGGAAGGGCCCCCTCGGCCGTCTTCGCACCCGAGGCCAGCTCGAAGAAGAATCCGGTGTCCGCGACCTGCTTGTTGGCCTGTGCGAGCACCTCGCGCACCTGGCGGATGGCGGGCACGTTGCCCGCGGCGATGCCGCTGCGGAGCGTCTCGATGTAGCCGTCCATCGCGGCCGGGAGGTTGTGGAGCCGCTTCGCGACGTTGCCCCAGTCGTCCTCGGTGTCGGTCGGCACGAGGTCGAAGATCTCGCGCAGGCCCTGGGCCGGCGACGCGATCACGTTGAGGTCGCGCTGGGCGAAGCCGGCCTCGTGCTTCTCGACCGTCAGCTGCAGTTCGCGGGTGAGGTCGAGCTTGGTGATCCGGTCGATCTCGTCGACGGGCTCGGCGGCCTCGATGGCGGCCAGCGCCTTCTTCACCTCGGCGATGGTCTGCTCCGAGCCGGCCGGCGAGTAGTCCGAGTACTCGCCCTCACGGCCGGGTCGGCCGAGCCAGACGTGGAACTCGGGGTTGAGCTCGAGTTGGGTGTCGACCCATGCGTCAGCGATCGTGTCGATCGGCGTGGGTTCGCGCTTCTCTGCGTTCGTCATGCTCCGAGCCTATTCCGAAGCCCGGGTCGCGCGTCGGCCATCCACGGCCCGGGTCGGGGTCAGTGCCCGGCGGCGTCCCAGTTCGGGCCGCGGCCGACCTGCACGTCGAGCGGGACCCGGAGGTCGGCCGCACCGGACATCCGCGTGCGGACGACGGCCGTGAGCGCGTCCCATTCGCCGGGCGCCACCTCGAAGATGAGCTCGTCGTGCACCTGGAGGAGCATGCGCGACTCCAGCTGCTGGTCGATGAGGTCGCCCGCGATGCCGAGCATCGCGATCTTCATGATGTCGGCGGCGGAGCCCTGGATCGGGGCGTTCAGCGCCTGCCGTTCGGCGTTCTGGCGCAGGACGCGGTTGGTCGAGTTTAGGTCGCCGAACGGGCGCCGGCGGCCGAAGATCGTCTCCGTGTAGCCGTCCACCCTGGCCTGGTCGACCACGTTCATGAGGTAGTCGCGCACGGCGCCGAACCGCTCGAAGTAGCCGTCGACCAGCGACTGCGCCTCGGTCGTCGTGATCCGGAGCTGCTTGGAGAGGCCGAAGGCGCTGAGGCCGTAGGCGAGGCCGTAGGACATCGCCTTGACCTTGGTGCGCATCAGCGGCGTGACGTCGGCCGGCTCGACGCCGAAGACGCGCGCGCCCACGAACCGGTGCAGGTCTTCCCCCGCGTTGAAGGCTTCGATGAGCCCCGGGTCCTCGGAGAGGTGGGCCATGATCCGCATCTCGATCTGCGAGTAGTCGGCCGTCAGCAGGGTGTCGAACCCCTCGCCGCGGACGAACGCCGAGCGGATCTCGCGCCCCTCCTCGGAGCGGATCGGGATGTTCTGCAGGTTCGGGTCGTTGGACGAGATGCGGCCGGTGGAGGTGCCGGTCTGGTCGTAGGTGGTGTGGATGCGGCCGTCGCCGTTCACCGAGCGCTCCAGCGTCTCGACGATCTGCTTGAGCTTCGTGGCGTCCCGGTGCTGGAGGAGGAGCCCCAGGAACGGGTGCGGGTTCTTCTCCTGCAGGTCGGCGAGGGAGGCGGCGTCGGTCGAGTACCCCGTCTTCGTCGACCGCGTCTTCGGCATCTGCAGCTCTTCGAACAGCACCTGCTGGAGCTGCTTGGGCGAACCGAGGTTGATCTCGTGGCCGATCTGCGCGTACGCCTGCGCCGCGTAGTCGTTGGCCTTGTCGGTGAGCTCGCCGCGCAGCCGCGCGAGGACCGTGGAGTCGATGGCGACGCCGTTCAGCTCCATCTCGGCGAGCACGGCCACGAGGGGAAGCTCGATGTCGTCGAGGACCGCGCGGGTTCCGGCGTCGAGGGCGATCATCTGCCCCTCGGCGACGCGGCGCAGGTACCAGGCCTCGGTCGCCGGGCTCACCGCGTCGGTGAGCGGCACGAGCTGGTTCGGGTCCGAGACCGGGAGGGTCTCGCCGAGCACCTCGTACACCTGTTCGGCGAGCGACTGCGGCGCGGCGCCCGGCTTCACGAGCCAGGAGGCGACGCGGGTGTCGAATGCGATGCCGTCCACGATGAGCCCGGCGCGGCTGAGCGCCTTGTACTGCGGCTTCGCGTGGAAGAAGTACTTCGGCGCGGTGCTCGCGAGCCACTGCTCGAGGGCCTCGTAGTCCTTGCGGTCGGCGGCCCACGGCACGTACACCGTGTCATCGGCGGCCGCGAGCCCGAAACCGGTGATGCCCGCCGGTCCGAGCTCGAGCTGGACGGCAACGGGTGCGCCGTCGGCGGAGGCCTTCGACAGCCAGTGCGCCAGTTCCTCGTCCACGAGTGTCCGGACGACCGGGGCGCCGACCGCACCCGCGTCGCCCGCATCGGCGACCGACGTCGACCCATCGAGCAGTCCCTCTTCCGCCGCGGTCTTCATCAGGCGGTCGAGCAGGGTCTTGAACTGGAGGCGCGCGAAGATGTCGCGCACGGCGCCCTCGTCGAGCGGCTTGCGCTCGAGGTCGGCCGGGCCGACCGGCAGCTCGACGTCGTCGAGGAGCTTGTTGAGGCGGCGGTTGCGGAGGGCGTTCTCCTGCTGATCACGGAGGTTCTGCCCCACGACGCCCTTGATCTCGTCCGCGTGCGCCACGATGTTCTCGACGGTGCCGTACTGCTGCACCCACTTGACCGCGGTCTTCTCGCCGACCTTGTCGATGCCGATCAGGTTGTCGCTGGTCTCGCCGACGAGGGCCGCGATCTCGGGGTACTGGTGCGGCTCGATCCCGTAGCGCTCGCGCACGGCGGCGGGGTCGTAGATCTTGAGCTCGGAGACGCCGCGCACGTTCGGATAGAGCAGCGTGACGTCGTCGTTGACGAGCTGGATCGTGTCCCGGTCGCCGGAGACGACGAGCACGCGGAAGCCCTCCTCGGCTCCGCGGCGGGCGAGGGTCGCGAGGATGTCGTCGGCCTCGTAGTCCTCCTTGGCGATGGTGGTGATGTTCATCGCGTGGAGCGCCTCTTCGAGCAGCGGCACCTGGCCGGCGAACTCCGGCGGCGTCTCGCCGCGGGTGCCCTTGTACTCGGGGTACTCGCGGGTGCGGAACGAGTAGCGGGAGATGTCGAACGCCACGGCGATGTGGGTCGGCTTCTGCTGCTGGAGCAGGTTGATCAGCATGGCGATGAAGCCGTGGATCGCGTTGGTGTGCTGACCCTCGCGGTTGACGAAGCTGTCCACCGGGAGGGCGTAGAACGCCCGGAAAGCCAGCGAATGGCCGTCGATGATCAGAAGGGTAGGCTTTTCGGAGTCTGACACCGGACCAGCCTACAAGCCGCCGGTGACACTCCAGGCGACGACCGACGACGGTGAGGGAAAGGCCGAGATGACCGAGGACGCGCTCGCGTACGTGCAGCAGAGGGGGCTCGGCGCACTGGCCGAGAAGATGGGCATCGAGATGGTGGAGTTCACCGTCGAACGTGCCGTCGCGCGCATGCCCGTCGCGGGCAACACGCAGCCCGCCGACCTCCTGCACGGCGGCGCGTACGTGGTGCTCGGCGAGTCCCTCGGCTCGATGTCCGCGAACCTGTACGCCGGCGAGCACCGCCTCGCGGTCGGCATCGAGATCAACGCCTCGCACACGCGTTCCGCGACCAGTGGCTACGTGACCGGGGTCTGCACGCCGGTGCACCTCGGGCGCACGCTGACGACCCACGAGATCGCCGTCACGGACGATCAGGGCCGCCGCTGCTCCACCATCCGCATCACGAACCTCATCAAAGAGCTCCGCTGAGGCGAGCGGGCGACTCGCCCGCGTGCGGCTCGCCTACTTCTTGGAGGCGAGCTGCTCGATGATGGCCTGGGCCACGTCGTGCATGGTGAGGCGGCGGTCCATCGACGCCTTCTGGATCCAGCGGAACGCCTCGGGCTCGGAGAGGCCCATCTTCTCGTTGAGGAGGCCCTTGGCGCGGTCGACGAGCTTGCGCGTCTCGAACCGCTGCACCATGTCGGAGACCTCGGCCTCAAGGGCGATGATCTGCTGGTAGCGGGCGAGGGCGATCTCGATCGCGGGGAGGAGGTCGTTCGGGGTGAAGGGCTTGACGACGTACGCCAGCGCGCCGGCCTCGGTGGCCCGCTCGACGAGCTCCTTCTGGCTGAAGGCGGTGAGCAGCACGACCGGGGCGATGTGGCCCTTCGACAGGCGCTCCGCGGCCGAGATGCCGTCCAGCTGCGGCATCTTGACGTCCATGATCACCAGATCGGGGCGCAGCTCGGTCGCCAGCGCGACGGCCGTCTCGCCGTCGCCGGCCTCCCCCACGACCTCGAATCCGTTGTCGCGCAGGGTCTCGACGATGTCGAGGCGGATCAGCGATTCGTCCTCCGCGACGACGACGCGACGGGGAGCGCTTGGGGTGGTTTCCTGGTCAGTCACGCATGAAAGCCTACGGTATTGTTCAGGTGTTGTTGTGCGCCGCTGTGGCGGAATGGCAGACGCGGAGCACTCAAAATGCTTTGTCCGAAAGGGCGTGTGGGTTCGAGTCCCACCAGCGGCACGACGAAAAACCTGGCGACGGTCGGCCGGGAGGCCGGCGGACCTCAGATGCGGGCGCCCACCACGGTCGCTGCGAATCGGCGCGCGCGCTCGGCGAGGCCGGCGATGCGGTCGGCGATCACGGCCTCCTGGTCGAAGCCGATGAACTGCGGCGGCGGGGTGCGGCGCACGTTGACGCTGCACTCGAACTCGCCGCAGACGTGGGTGCCGACGGTGTCGCCGTTGCGTCCCGCCTGGCCGGCACGGCGTGCGGACCAGAAGTAGACGTCGCGGGGGTAGTGGATGTCCTGGCACCACCCGCACATCGACGGCGTGTGCGAGCGCATCGACGCCTCGGACGCGCGCAGGAGGATGCCGACCGGTCCATCGTCGGTGGGGATGACGACGTAGCCGCGCTGCGGGAGGCGCGGGTCGCGCCAGCCGAGGTACTCCCGCCGCGACCAGTCGATCTCGTGCATCCCGGGCGGCAGGGGCATGCCGTCGGCCTCGCTGCGCGTGATGTTGACGAACGACTCGCGGATCTGCTCTTCGGTCAGGCTCTCCATGTCCACCTCCGCGTTCCATGCTCGCACAGGTTGACCTTGCCGCCGGGGGCAGGGCTTAGCGTGCGGACATGACAATCATCGACAGCGTCACCGACGCCTCCTTCGCCGACGAGGTCCTCGCGGCGCCCGGCATCACCCTCGTCGAGTTCTGGGCCGAGTGGTGCGGACCGTGCCGCGCCCTCACCCCCGTGCTCGCGCAGGTCGCGCGCGAGCGCGAGGGGGCCGTGAGGATCGTGAAGATCAACGCCGACGACAACCCGCGCACCGCGGCCGAGTACCACGCGCTCGCGCTGCCGTTCATGAAGGTGTTCCGCGACGGTGAGCCGGTCGGCACGATCGTGGGGGCGAAGCCCAAGCCCGCGATGGACATGGCGCTGGCCCCGTATCTGGGCTGAGACCTCCTGGTCAGGTGAGATGGTCGTACGCCCCGCTCACCCAGCCGATGTAGCGTTCCGCGGAGCGCAGCACGGCCTCCCGCGCGTCCTCCGGGATGCGGTTGCCCAGGTTGCCGTACATCCGGTCGAAGGGCCGGTCGCACACCGTGTCCGCCACGCGGCGGACCACCGCGGCCGACAGGGGGATGTCGTTGGGGAAGCTGCGCTGGAAGGTGACCCAGCGCTGCGAGGGCCCCGGGAAGACCGTGTCGCCGCTGAGCACGACGCCACGATCCCAGTGCACGACGGCGCTGCCGGGGAAATGGCCGCCGATCGTCCGCAGCAGCACGCCGGGGAGGACCTCGCGCTCGCCGCTCCAGGTCTCGATGCGGGGCGACTCCCGCTGCACCCAGTGCCGATCCGCGTCGTTGACGAGCACCGGGACGTCGCCCAGCATCCGGGACCACGTGGTCTGGGCGCCGAACATGTGCGGGTGGCTGGTGGCGATCACGGCGGCGCCGCCCAGATCCTGCACCGCCGCGGCGGCCGCCTCGTCGACGTACCCCGTCGGATCCCACAGCAGGTTGCCGTCCGGGGTGCACAGGAGGAGCGCCTGCTGGCCGATCCCCACCTGCGGTTCGCTGCGCAGACCGTAGAGGCCGGGTTCGAGCTCGGTGACGACCACGTGCTCGCCCGCACGCTGCAGCTGCTGCAGGCTCGTCCAGCGCTGGCCGCCGGGAGGGACGTACTGCCGCTCGTCCTCGCAGATGGGGCAGGAGGCGGGCGGCGCCTCCCCCTCGGGCTGTTCCACGGCGCACGCGGCGCACAACCAATCGGCCATGCCGCGGACTGTAGCCGGAATACCGCCGGCCCGCCACGCCTTGCACACCGGTGTGAAGAAGATCGGATTCCTCTCGTTCGGCCACTACCAGGAGGTGCCCGGCTCGGTCGTGCGCACCGCGGGCGACGCCCTGCGGCAGAGCATCGACCTCGCCGTCGCGGCGGAGGAGCTGGGAGCCGACGGCGCGTTCTTCCGCGTGCACCACTTCGCGCCGCAGCTGGCCTCGCCGTTCCCCCTCCTGGCCGCCATCGGCGCCCGCACCAGCCGCATCGAGATCGGCACCGGCGTGATCGACATGCGCTACGAGCACCCGCTCTACATGGCGGAGGACGCCGCGGCGGCCGACCTCATCAGCGAGGGGAGGCTGCAGCTCGGCGTGAGCCGCGGGTCACCCGAGACCGCCCTGCGCGGCTACGAGTCGTTCGGGTACTACCCCGACGACGAGGAGTCCGACGCCGACCTGGCCCGCCGCCACACGGAGCTCTTCCGCGCCGCGATCGCGGGCGCGGGCATCGCCCAGGCCAACCCGCAGATGACCGGCCGCACCGGGGCACTCGCCATCGAACCCCAGTCCCCCGGCCTCGGCGACCGCATCTGGTGGGGCGCCGGCTCGCGTGCGACGGCGGTCTGGGCCGCGGAGCAGGGCATGAACCTGATGAGCTCCACCCTGCTCACCGAGGACACCGGCGCGGCGTTCTCCGACCTCCAGGCCGAGCAGATCCAGCTCTTCCGCGACGCCTGGACCGCCGCCGGCTGGGAGCGCGAACCGCGCGTCTCGGTCAGCCGCAGCATCATGCCGATCACGACCGACCTCGACCGCCGCTACTTCGGCGCCTCCGCCCAGGCGGACCGCCGCGACCAGGTCGGCCACCTCGACGGCGGGATCGCCCGCTTCGGCAAGAGCTACGTCGGCGAGCCCGAGGCCCTCATCGAGGAGCTGCGCACGGACGCGGCGGTGGAGGCGGCCGACACCCTCCTGCTCACCGTCCCGAACCAGCTCGGCGTCGACTACAACGCGCACCTGCTCGAGACCGTCGTGACGCAGATCGCGCCGGCCCTCGGCTGGCGGTAGCGTTCCGCTCGCGATGGAAGACTGAGACGATGCGCGACATCGACCCCGGACCGACGATCAGGCCGGGCCACGGCCCCGCGGAGTACCCGGAACTGATCGCGATCTGGCGCAGCGCCGTCCGCGCCACGCACGACTTCCTCCAGGAGGAGGACTTCCGCAGGATCGAGGACGGCCTCGCCTCGACCTACTTCCCCGCGGTGTCCCTCATCGTCGCTGAACGCGACGGGCGGCCGGTGGGATTCGCCGGCGTCGCCGAGGGCGGACTCGAGATGCTGTTCGTCTCGGACGACGCGCGCGGACACGGGATCGGCACGGCCCTGCTCGATGTGGCCACGTCCGAGCACGACGTGACGCGGGTGGATGTGAACGAGCAGAACGCCGGTGCCCGCGGGTTCTACCTCAGCAGAGGGTTCGAGCAGGTCGGGCGCAGCGACCTCGACGGCGACGGACGGCCGTACCCGATCCTCCACCTGGCGCTCGCCGGGCGGGGCTCGCGGTCATCCCTGGAACCGGACGAACGACCGTAGCGGCTCCGGACGCACGTCGTGCGCCTCGGTGAAGCCGAGCGATTCGTAGAACGCGCGCTGTCCCGGCTCGGCGTCCGTGAGCAGGACGTGCTGCCGGACGTCGTCGAGGGCCGCGAAGACCAGCTCGACCAAGCGCCGCCCGATCCCGCGGCGCTGGAAGCGCGGGTGCACGAGCACATCCTGGAGGTACGCGATGGTCACGCCGTCACCGACGACACGCGCCAGCCCGACCAGCGAGCCGGCGGACCAGCAGGTCGCGACACCCAGATCGGGCGTCTCCGGCAGGGCTGCGGTATCGAAGGCGAGGCCGCCGTCGGTCTCGGAGGCGGAACTGCTCATCCCGGAACTGTACCCCGGCCAGATGTACCCCGAAGAGAGGGTGTGCACGTCCCACGAATACTGAAATGATTGCATCGCTGCACACCCGAATCTGCAGCGCATCAGTGTTCCGTGCGAAGGGTGTGCCATGCGTATCGAGCGACTCCGATCCTCTCTTCTCGGCGGCGCCGTCGCGCTCGCGCTGGGAGGATCGCTGATCATGACCGCCACCCCCGCCGCGGCCGCCGACCTCGCACCGAAGACCACGACCTCCTCCTCCGCGATCACGGGGATGTGGGCGTGGGGCAACCCCATCGACCCGGCCGTCGACGCGCGCGGCGAAGGCGACCCGGAGTTCGCCCCGAAAGCGCTCGCCGCGTTCGCGAGCGCGCACAAGCTCAAGACGGTCTACCTCTCGGTGCCGTGGGCGGCCGACGAGGGTCCGTTCTCGAGCTGGCTGAAGGCCGCCATCACCGCCCTGCACAAGGCCGGGGTGAAGACCGTGGCGGCCCTGGGCGGCGACCCGGCGTGGGCGGACCAGCCCGACCTCGCCGCCACCTGGACGCGCTCGGCGCTCGCTGCGGCCCCGTTCGACGCGATCCAGTTCGACGTGGAGCCGTGGGTCGGCGCGGAGGAGAGCGAGCTCCCGGGCATCGCCGACAAGCTCGGCGCGCTGTACGACGCGGCCACCGCTGTCGCGGGGCCGGTCCCCGTCGGCGCCGACCTCCCGTGGTGGCTGGCCGCCAAGCAGAGCCCCGCCGGCGGCACCCTCTTCGACGCCCTGCTCCCCCACCTCGACTCGGTGGCGATCGTCGCCTTCGTCGACCACGCGCGCGGCGACGACGGCATCCTGGCGCTCGCCGGCCCCGCCGCCCGTGCGGCGAGCGCCGCCGCGGTCCCGTTCAGCGTCGGCGTCGAGACCGACACCCCCGAGGTCGCCGGCGGGCCGAGCGCCACGTTCGGCGACGACAGCGCGAGCCTGCTCGAGTCGGAGACCGCGATCGTGCGCTCGACCTTCTCGAAGCTTCCGGGCTACGGCGGCGTCACGGTCGAGCACCTGCTCAGCTGGCAGAAGCTGATCGCCCAGTAGCAGGATCCGACCCCTGCTCAGGAGGCGTCGGCCGCGGCCTCCAGGGCGGCGATGTCGATCTTCGCCATCCGCAGCATCGCCTCGTTGGCGCGGCGGGCGCGCTCCGGGTCGGGATCGTTCTGCAGCTCGAGCAGGCGCGCGGGCACGATCTGCCAGCTCAGCCCCCACCGGTCCTTGAGCCAGCCGCACTGGCTGGGCTCACCGCCGTCGGCGATCAGCGCGTCCCAGAGCCGGTCGACCTCGGCCTGGTCGTCGCAGAGCACCATGATCGACGCCGCCTCGGTGAAGGGGAACTGCGGCCCGGCATTCATGGACTGGTACTCGGTCCCGGCGAGGACGAAGCGCACGAGCGTCACGCCGGCCGCCCGGTTCACCGAGAGGATGCGGGAGTCGGGCAGCAGCGACACGTACAGTGCCGCGGCCTCCTCCGCCCCGTCGTCGTACCAGAGGAATGTGGTGACCTTCTGCATGGTGCGGGCTCCTTCGCGTCGCGTGCCGCCCATGCTACGCGCGGCGGGTAGCGTAGCGGTGTGTTCACCTCCTACATCGCGATCGGGGACAGCTTCACCGAGGGCGTCGGCGACGACCTCCCCGACGGCCGGGTGCGCGGCTGGGCCGACTTCGTCGCCCTCGGTCTCGCGGCGGCGTCGCCCGAACCCGTCCGATACGCAAATCTCGCGATCCGCGGCCGCAAGCTCGGCCCGATCGTCGCCGAGCAGATCGACCCCGCGATCGCCCAGCATCCCCAGCTCGTGAGCCTCAACGGCGGCGGCAACGACATCATGCGTCCACGGGTCGCCATCCGGGATGTCGCGCGCATCCTGGTGGACGCCGCCGATCGCGTCACCGCGTCCGGCAGCCACATGCTGCTCCTCAGCGGCGCGAACCCCTCCGCCCACCTCCCGCTCGGCGGCCTGGTCCGCAAGCGCGGAAACGAGCTCGCCCGGGAGGTGCGCGCCATGCTCCCCCGCGACGGCATCACCTTCGTGGACAACTGGGCCGACGAGGGCCTGGAGGACATCCGCTACTGGTCGGAGGACCGCCTCCACCTCAACGCCCTCGGCCATGCCCGCGTCGCGAGCAACGTGCTGACCGCGTTCGACGTCCCGGTGCCCGAGGAGTGGGGCGTCGAGGAGGTCGCGGCTTCCCCCGGCGGCGAGCGCAGCCGCCGCACCGCCGAGTACTACCGCCGGTTCGTGCTCCCGTGGATCGGACGCCGGCTCACCGGCCGCTCCTCCGGCGACGGCCGGCAGGCGAAGATCGCCGAACTGACCGTCGTCGACCCGGCGTCGGCGCAGCCGCTGTAGCCGCCCTCAGTCGTTGTCCCCGCCGGTCGTGTCGAGCCGCACGCCCGTCGTCTCTCCGCCCCACGTCCACTCGGCGACCACGGGGATGTCCTCGCCGTGCTCGCGCGTGTACTGGCGGGCGGCGAGGCGGGCGTCCTGCATCTCCTGGCGGAAGACCGTCTCCCGTGCGGCGAGCCCCGGCACGCGGTCGAGGACGTCGATGACGAGGTGGTACCGGTCGAGGTCGTTGAGCATGACCATGTCGAACGGCGTGGTGGTGGTGCCCTCCTCCTTGTAGCCGCGCACGTGGAGGTTGCTGTGGCCCTCGCGACGGTAGGTCAGGCGGTGGATGAGCCACGGGTAGCCGTGGTACGCGAAGATCACCGGCTTGTCGGTCGTGAAGAGCGCGTCGTACTCGCGGTCGTTGAGCCCGTGCGGGTGCTCGCCCTCGCTCTGCAGGCGCATCAGGTCGACGACGTTCACCACGCGCACCTTGAGCGACGGGAGGCGGTGGCGCAGGATGTCCGCCGCGGCGAGCACCTCCAGTGTCGGGATGTCGCCGGCGCAGCCGAGCACGACGTCCGGCTCCTCGCCGTCGACCTCCGTGCCCGCCCAGTCGAAGACGCCGATGCCGCGCGTGCAGTGGGCGATCGCCTGGTCCATGGTCAGCCAGTTCGGCGCGGGCTGCTTGCCGGCGACCACGACGTTCACGTAGTCGGTCGAGCGCAGGCAGTGGTCGTACGTCGACAGCAGCGTGTTCGCGTCGAACGGCAGGTAGACGCGCACGACGTCCGCCTTCTTGTTGACGACGTGGTCGATGAAGCCGGGGTCCTGGTGGGAGGCGCCGTTGTGGTCCTGCCGCCACACGTGCGAGCTCAGCAGGTAGTTGAGGGAGGCCACCGGGCGCCGCCACGCGATGGCGCGCGACGACTTGAGCCACTTGGCGTGCTGGTTGAACATCGAGTCGACGATGTGGATGAACGCCTCGTACGACGTGATCACCCCGTGCCGCCCGCTGAGCAGATAGCCCTCCAGCCAGCCCTGGCACTGGTGCTCGCTCAGCATCTCCATCACGCGGCCGCTCGGGACGAGGTGGTTGTCCTCGTCGATCGGCCAGTACTCGGCGTTCCACTGCTTGCCGGTGACCTCGTACACGGCCTGCAGGCGGTTGGAGGCCGTCTCGTCCGGGCCGAAGAGCCGGAAGTCCTCCGGGTTCGCGCGCATGACATCCCGGAACCATTCGCCGAGCACCCGGGTCGCCTCCGCCACGGAACCGCCGGGGCGCGGCACGTCGACGGCGTAGTCGCGGAAGTCGGGAAGCCGCAGATCCTTGCGGAGCAGGCCGCCGTTGGCGACGGGGTTCGCGCTCATCCGGCGGTCCCCCTCGGGCGCGAGGGCCGTCACGAGCGCGACAGGGGCGCCCGACTCGTCGAACAGCTCCTCCGGGCGGTAGGACGCGAGCCAGCTCTCCAGCAGCCGGGTGTGCGCCTCGGTGTCGCGCGCGTCGGCGAGCGGCACCTGGTGGGAGCGCCAGTTGTTCTCGGCGGGATGGCCGTCGATCACGGCGGGACACGTCCAGCCCTTCGGCGTGCGCAGCACGAGCATCGGCCAGGCGGGGCGCCCGTCCAGCTCGCCCGCGAGGGCCGCGCGCTTGATCTCGGCGATCTCGTCCAGGATGACGTCGAGCTCGACCGCCATGCGCTTGTGGACCTCGCGCGGGTCCTCCCCGTCGAAGCCGCCAGAGACCAGGTGCGGCGTGTAGCCGTAGCCGCGCATGAGGTCCATCAGCTCGGACTCGGGGATGCGCGCGAGCACCGTCGGGTTGGCGATCTTGTACCCGTTGAGGTGCAGGATCGGCAGCACGACGCCGTCGGTCACCGGGTCGAGGAACTTGTTCGAGTGCCAGGCCGTGGCGAGCGGGCCGGTCTCGGCCTCCCCGTCCCCGACGACCGCCGCGACGAGCAGCTCCGGGTTGTCGAAGGCCGCGCCGTACGCGTGCGAGAGCGAGTACCCCAGCTCGCCGCCCTCGTGGATGGAGCCCGGCGTCTCCGGGGCCGCGTGGCTGGGGATGCCGCCCGGGAACGAGAACTGCCGGAACAACCGGCGCATCCCGTCCACGCTCTGGTCGATGGCGCTGTAGACCTCGCTGTACGTGCCGTCGAGGTAGGCGCTGGCGACCACGCCCGGACCGCCGTGGCCGGGGCCCGCGATGAAGATCGTGTCGAGGTCGCGCTCGCGGATCGCGCGGTTGAGGTGCGCGTAGACGAAGTTGAGCCCGGGCGTCGTGCCCCAGTGGCCCAGCAGCCGCGGCTTGATGTGGTCGCGCGAGAGCGGCTCCCGCAGCAGCGGGTTGTCCAGCAGGTAGATCTGCCCGACCGAGAGGTAGTTGGCGGCACGCCACCACGCATCCAATCGGTCCAGGGTCTCCTCGCTCGGCTCGAGACGGTCGATGGATGCAGCGGATGCGTTCACGGTGTCTCCCCTCGCGGCAAGCCTACGGGGGCACCGCTCCGAACAACAGGCATGGAGACGACGATGGTGAACACCCGGTGCGGACCGGTCGCGGTCCGGCACACGGAACGGCACAGCCGCACCGCGACCGTGCTCCTGCACGGCGCCGCCGGATCGTGGACGACGTGGAACGCCGCCATCGCCGCCGCCGAGAGCGGTGGGGACGTCTCCGATCTCGTGGTGCCCGACCTCCCCGGCTGGGGCGACTCCCCCGCCGACGCGTCGCACCTGGATGCCGCCAGCCTGGCCGCGGCGGTCGTCGCGACGGTCCGGGCCCTCGGCTACGACCGGTGGCGGCTCGTCGGGCACTCGCTGGGCGGTTTCGTGGCGCTGGAGCTCGCCGCGCAGGAGCCGGAGGCCACGGAATCGGTCGTCCTCGTCTCCGGCACGACCTTCGGCGGGCGCGGCGACCGGATGGGCCTCCCCCAGCTCCTGCTCCGCTACGCGCCGCTCATGGGGCTCGTGGTGGCCATGCGGGTGCTGATGGCGCTCGGGCCGGGTCTCGCCACCCGCTTCGTGGCGGCGCTCGACCGGATGCGCCTCCTCGGCCTCCTCACGGCCCCGCTCTTCGGCCGCCACGTCCCCGAGGCGGTCAGCGATCTCGCGCGCGACCTCCGCCCGTCCGCGTTCGTGCGGGCGGTCGCCTGCGCGCGCGTGTACCCGGCCGCGGAGCGCTGGCGTCTGGTGCGCTGCCCGGTGATCTCGGTCCACGGCGACCACGACCTGTTCTCCCCCGCCTCCGACGACGCGCCTCTGGCACGGATCATCCCGCAGCTGCGCTCGATCACCGTGCCGGCGACCGGGCACTTCGCGCACGTCGAGCACCCGAGCCTCCTGGCGGGAGCGCTGCACGCGCGGTAGCGTCGAGCCCATGGTGGACGACGTGGTCATCCGGTCGGTCGACGCGGACGCGTGGGACGACATCAGGACCGTCTTCGGCACGGTCGGCGATCCCAGCGGGTGCTGGTGCCAGTGGTTCAAACTCCCGCGCTCGGCGTGGGAGGGCGGAACCCGCGACGACAGGGCCGCGCTGCTCCGCGACCAGGTCGAACAGGGCTCGCCCGGGGTGCTGGCCGCCCTCGACGGCGAGCCGGTCGGCTGGGCGGCGGTCGAACCGTACTCGACCTACCCGGCCCTGGGCCGCTCGCCGATCACGCGCCGCCGCGACGACGACCCGGCCGACCCGTGGGCCGTCACCTGCTTCGTGGTCCGGCCGGAGTACCGCCGGCGCGGCATCGCCCGCGTGCTGCTCGCGGGAGCCGTCTCCCACGCGCGCGATCGCGGCGCGACGGTGCTGGAGGGGTACCCCGTCGACCCCGAGCAGCGCCCGTCGCTCTCCGCCGCGGAGCGGTACCACGGCACGGTGTCGTTGTTCCGCGACGCGGGGTTCGAGGTGGTGCGGCGCCCGTCCGCGACCCGGGCGATCATGCGGCGCGGGCTAAGCTCGACGGAGTGAACTCCCGACGCGATCGCGCCATCGGCGCCGGCACCCAGGTCGCGACGGAGGTCAGCATCAACTTCGGCTCGTCGATCGCCGGGCTCCTCATCCCGGTCGTCGGATCGATCGTCGTCGTCGCCGCGCGCCAGCTGGTCACCGCGATCGCGGTGCTCCCGTTCTACCGGCCGCGCCGCGCCGAGCTCACGTGGCGACGGCTCTGGCCCGCGCTCGCTCTCGGCGTCGTGCTGGCCGCGATGAACCTGAGCTTCTACGAGGCCGTCGGGAGGCTGGGGCTGGGCATCGCCGCGACCATCGAGTTCCTCGGCCCGTTCGCGCTCGCGCTCCTGGGCTCGCGACGGGTGCTCGACGGGCTCTGCGCGGTGGCGGCCGCGGCCGGCGTCCTTCTGCTCACCATCACCGAAGGCGCGCTCGACCCGGTCGGCGTCGTGCTGGCGCTGACCGCCGCGGCGGCCTGGGCGGCGTACATCCTCCTGACCCGGCGCGTCGCGACACGTCTGCCGGGACTGGAGGGGCTCAGCGTGGCCAGCGTGGTCGCCACCGTGCTCACGGTGCCGATCGCCCTCGTGGTCATCGACTATGCCCGCCTCGACTGGGGCGTGCTCGGACTCCTGCTCGCTCTGGGCGTGCTGTCGTCGGCGCTCCCGTACAGTCTCGACACGTTCATCCTGCGGCGCATCTCGCCGCGTCTCTACGCGATCATCACGAGCTTCGGCCCGGTCGTCGCGACCGTGTTCGGCGTGCTCGTGCTGCGCGAGTCGTTCACGATCGTCCAGCTGGTGGGCATCGTGATCGTGTGCGTCGCCGCGGGTGCCGCCATCGCCACGCAGCGCGAACGACCGCGCTCCGAGCTGGAGGCGGCGGCCGAGTCCATCCCGTGACCGGCGGGCAGCGCTAGGACAGGACGTCCTTCGACGTGAAGCGGCCGATCGCCAGCGCCCCGAACACGGCGACGTAGCCGAGCTGCAGGAGCGCGTTCTGACCGAAGGCGTCCCACGAGATCGGGTCGCGCAGCAGGTCGCCGAAGCCGAGCCAGTAGTGCGAGAACAGCCACGGGTGCAGCGCCGACAGCTGCGGCAGCTGGTCGAGCACCTGCGAGACGACCGCCAGCACCGCGGTCGCCGCCATGGCGCCGACCGGGACGTCGGTCAGCGTCGACAGGAACAGCCCGATCGCGCAGAGGCCGAGCAGCGAGACCACCACGAACGCGGCGATCAGCAGCAGGCGCAGCAGGGCCTCCCCGACGCCGACCGTCGTCCCCGACAGCAGGGTCACCGGACCGATCGGGAAGAGCACCGCACCGACCCCCGCGCCCGCGAGCGCCACGACGAGAGCGCCGGCGATGCTGAACGCCGCCGCCCCCGCGTACTTCACCGCCAGCAGCCGCAGGCGACCGGCCGGCGCGATGACCAGATAGCGCAGGGTGCCGTGGCTCGCCTCCCCCGCGATCGTGTCCCCCGCCACGACGCCGATCGTCAGCGGGAGGAAGAGCGGCATGCACACGACCAGGGCCGTGAACGCGACGAACAGCCCGTTGTCGGTGATCTGGCTGAGGAACCCCGGGCCCCGGCTCGATCCGCCCGTGATCCGCACGGCGACCGCGATGAGCACCGGCACGGCCGCCAGCGCGGCGAGCATCGCCCAGGTGCGGAGGCGGCGGAACAGCACCGCCAGCTCCGAGCCCAGGAGCGCCCAGCCGGCCGAGGCACGGGACCGGCGGACGGTCAGCGCGGCGGCCACGGGAGGGGCGTCACTGCTCGACATCGAAGCCCTCCCCGGTCAGCTCCACGAACCGCTCCTCCAGGCTCGACGACCGCACGGCGAGACCGCGCACCCGCACATCGCCGCGCACGAGCGCGGCCGTCAGCTCCTCCGGCTGCGGTGCTCCCGGCGAGAGCGGCGCCTCGACCCCGTCGGCCGTGTGCTCGGCCCCGAGCCCGAGCCCGGCCAGCACCGCCACGGCGAGGGACGCATCCGGGGTCTCCACCACCAGGCGCGGGCCGGACCCGCCGCGCAACTCGTCCAGCGAGCCCTGCGCGACCAGCCGGCCGGCACGCATGATCGCGGCGTGCGTGCACATCTGCTCGATCTCGGCGAGCAGATGGCTCGAGACGAAGACGGTCGTCCCGCCGGCGGCGAGCGACCGGACGAGGTTGCGCACCTCGCGCGTCCCCTGCGGGTCCAGGCCGTTCGTGGGCTCGTCCAGCACGAGCAGCTCCCGATCGGTCAGCAGAGCGCCCGCGATGCCGAGCCGCTGCTTCATGCCGAGCGAGTACGCCCGGACGTGCTTGGCCGCGGCATGGCTCAGCCCCACCCGCTCCAGAGCGGCCTCCACGCGGCGTGTGCGGGTCTCTCCGGGCGCGTACCGGTCGGCGGTGTCCCGGCGCACCAGGTTGGCCGTCCCGGACAGGTAGGGGGCGAATGCGGGCCCCTCGACCAGTGCGCCCACCCGGGGCAGCACGCTCGCGCCACGGTCGGGCATCCGCTCCCCCAGCACGCGCGCTTCCCCGGCCGACGGCGCGACGAGGCCCAGCAGCATCCGGATGGTGGTCGTCTTGCCGGAGCCGTTGGGGCCGAGGAAGCCGAAGACGGAGCCGCGCGGCACCTCCAGGTCGAGCCCGTCGACCACCGCGCGCGACCGGAAGCGCTTCGTCAGGCCGCTCGTCGCGATCGCGGCGGCATCGCTCACTGCGCGGCGGCCTGCAGTGCCGAGACGGGGACGGCACCGGCGAGCACGCGCCCGTCGGACGTGACGAAGACGGAGACCAGCGACGTGCTCAGCGCGCGTCCGCCATCCACACTCGTGGTCAGCTGCGCGAACAGCGGGTCGCTCGTGAGGGAGGCGGGAGCGGAGCCGGCCGGGAGAGTGACGATGCTCGCCCAGCCCTCGCCGGTCACCTGCGGCTTCGGGTGGTCGCCGGCGGGCGCGCCCTTCTGTGCCGAGCGCTCGGGCAGGGTCTGCTCCGTGACCTTCGCGCCCTTCGGCGGGGTGAAGGCGAACACGCTCGCGTCCGGCCGGTCCGTGCTGAAGGTGGTGAAGCCGGCCTCGAACGCCGGCGCCGAGGCACCGCGCGCGAAGACCTGCACCTGCAGCGGGATGCCCGTCGCTCCGTCCACCGCGATCCGCACGGACCCGACCAGGGTCGCGTCGGTGCGCGGGGTGAGCACGAGGGTGTACGCATCGCGTCCGGCGACGCTCGACGCCGCCGCGAGGGTGACCTTCGTGGTCGGATCCGCGGCGGCGATCAGCTTCTCGGCCAGCGCCTGCGGCGTCGTGGCGAGCGGGGTCGGCGTGGCGGCGCCGCCGCCGGACTCGCTGCGGGCCGGGAGGGTGACATGCGTGGCGCTCTGCCCCTTCGAGTCGTACAGCCACACCTCGGAGCCGTCACGCACCGCGTCGCGCTCCGCCAGCTGGTCCAGGACCTGGACGCGCTGCTTGGTCGCGCCGTCGACGTAGACCTTGGCCGTGTGATCGCCGGTCAGGAGTTCGAGCTCGCTCTGCTCGTCGGAGGACGACGAGCTCGCGGAGCCGCCGCCCGACAGTCCGGAGACGTCCGGCAGTCCGAGCTCCGAGCTCTGCTCGACGGTTCCCGAGAACGTCTTCGTGTCGCTCGCGGCGACGAGCCGGACGACATCCTCCGGGGTCTTCACGGGGAGGTCGGCGGCCCCGGCGGCGAGCGGGACGACGATCGCACCGGCGGCGATCGCCGCGGGCACGACGACCGCGGGAACCCAGCGGATCCATCGGTGCTTCATACCGTCAGGATACGCTCCGGCCCTCCGAACCACCCTGCGAGCTCACCGGGAAAAACGCCCCGGGCACGCGGAAGGCCCCGCGTCCGATCGACGCGGGGCCTACCTCCATCCGGACCTAGATCACGTCGCCGACGCGGTGGACGCGGATGTCGTTGGTGGTGCCGGGGATTCCGGGAGGGGAACCCGAGATGATGATGACCTTGTCGCCGTTCACGGCACGGCCGGTCGACTTGAGCGCCTCGTCCACCTGGGCGACCATCTGGTCGGTGTGGGTGACGCGGTCGACCACGAAGGACTCGACGCCCCAGTAGAGCGACATCTTGCGACGGGTCGACTCCTCCGGCGTGAAGGCCAGGATCGGGATCTTGTTACGCAGGCGCGCCATGCGACGCGCCGACTCGCCCGACTCGGTGAACACGCAGAGGTACTTCGCCTCGACGAAGTCCGCGACCTCCACGGCCGCCAGCGTGATCGCGCCCGACTGGGTGCGGGGACGCGTGCCGAGCGGGGCGATGCGGTCGAGACCGTGCTCCTCCGTGGAGGTCACGATGCGGGCCATGGTCTGCACCGTGACCGTCGGATACTCGCCGACGCTGGTTTCGCCCGAGAGCATGACCGCGTCCGCGCCGTCGAGGACGGCGTTGGCGACGTCGGAGGTCTCCGCGCGGGTCGGGACCGGGCTGGAGATCATCGACTCGAGCATCTGCGTGGCGACGATGACCGGCTTCGCGGCGCGGCGGGCGAGCTCGACGGCGCGCTTCTGCACGATCGGGACCGCCTCGAGCGGCAGCTCGACGCCCAGGTCGCCGCGGGCGACCATGATGGCGTCGAACGCCTCGATGATCTCCTCGAGCGCCTCGACGGCCTGCGGCTTCTCGATCTTGGCGACGACGGGGACGCGGCGCCCCTCCTCGGCCATGATCTCGTGCACGCGCTGGATGTCGCTGGCGTTGCGCACGAACGACAGCGCGATGATGTCGGCGCCGAGCTTGAGGCCCCAGCGCAGATCGGCCTCGTCCTTGTCCGAGAGCGCCGGCACGTTGACCGCGACGCCCGGGAGGTTGATGCCCTTGTTGTTGGAGACCGGACCGGCGACGATGACCTCGGTGGTCACGACGGTGCCGTCGGTCTCGAGGACCTTGACGCGGACCTTGCCGTCGTCGATCAGCAGGAAGTCGCCCGGCTTGACGTCCTGGGGCAGGCCCTTGAACGTGGTCGAGGAGATCTCCTTGGTGCCGATGATGTCCTCGGTGGTGATCTTGAAGATGTCGCCCTCGGCGAGCTCGTAGGGACCGGCCTCGAACTTGCCGAGGCGGATCTTCGGTCCCTGCAGGTCCACCAGGACCGCGACCGGCTTGCCCGCGTCCGCGGCGGCCTTGCGCACGTTGGCGTAGACCCCTTCGTGGACCTCGTAGCTGCCGTGGCTCAGATTCATCCTGGCCACGTCAACACCCGCGTCGATGATCGCGCGGATGTTGTCGTAGCTGGACGTCGCCGGCCCGAGGGTCGAGACGATTTTCGCCCTTCTCATGCTTTCGTTCGCTCCGTTGTTCGTGCGCCCCTGACGGCGCGCGGTTCGTGGTGATGCCCTGGTCGGGTCACCTCAGACGAGGATGCCCCGGTCGGTCGGACGGACCGGAGACGGCAGCTGCGTCTCTCCTTCAAGATACCGGTCGACGGCGGCTGCCGCCGCCCGGCCCTCAGCGATCGCCCAGACGATGAGCGACTGGCCGCGCCCGGCGTCGCCCGCGACGAAGACGCCCGGCTCGCTGGTCTGGTACTGCCCGTCGCGCTGCACGTTGCCGCGCTGGTCGAACGGGAGGTTGAGCTGCGCGGAGAGGTCGTCCTGCTCCGGGCCCGTGAAACCGAGGGCGAGGAGCACGAGGTCCGCGGGGATCTCGCGCTCGGTCCCGGCCTTCGGCACGCGGCGGCCGTCGAGGTACTCGGTCTCGGCCACGCGCAGCGCGCGGACCTCGCCGAACTCGTTCGCGAGGAACTCGACGGTCGACGCGAGGTACTCGCGCTGGCCGCCCTCCTCGTGCGCCGACTGGATCTCGAAGAGGGTGGGGGTGGTCGGCCACGGCTGGTGGTCCGGACGCTCCGCGGGCGGCTGGACGCCGATCGCGAGGTTCGTCACGCTCGCTGCGCCCTGACGGTGCGCCGTGCCGATGCAGTCCGCACCGGTGTCGCCGCCGCCGAGGACGACGACGTGCTTGCCGTCCGCCGTGATCTGGCCGGAGACGTCGTCGCCGGCGCCGGCCTTGTTCTGCTGGACGAGGTACTCCATCGCGTAGTGCACCCCCGCCAGGTCACGGCCCGGGATCGGGAGGTCGCGCGGCACCATCGCACCGGTCGCGACCACGACGGCGTCGTAGCGCGCACGCAGGTCGTCCCAGGTGATGTCCACGCCGATGTTGACGCCGGCGCGGAAGCGGGTGCCCTCGGCCATCATCTGGTTCAGACGCGCCTCGAGGTGCTTCTTCTCCATCTTGAAGTCCGGGATGCCGTAGCGCAGCAGACCGCCGATGCGGTCGTCGCGTTCGTACACGGCGACCGTGTGGCCGGCGCGGGTGAGCTGCTGGGCGGCGGCCAGACCGGCCGGGCCCGAGCCGACGACCGCGACCGTCTTGCCGGTGAGGCGCTCCGGCGGGTGCGGCTGCACCCAGCCGTTCTGCCACGCCTGGTCGATGATCGAGACCTCGACCTGCTTGATCGTGACGGCCGGCTGGTTGATGCCGAGCACGCACGAGGACTCGCAGGGGGCCGGGCAGAGGCGGCCGGTGAACTCCGGGAAGTTGTTGGTCGCGTGCAGGCGCTCGATGGCCTGGCGACCCTCCCCGCGCCACATCAGGTCGTTCCACTCCGGGATGAGGTTGCCGAGCGGGCAGCCCTGGTGGCAGAACGGCACGCCGCAGTCCATGCAGCGGCCCGCCTGCCGGCGCAGCTGCGCCGGATCGCCGGCCTCGTAGACCTCTTTCCAGTCCATGAGGCGCACGGAGACCGGGCGTCGCTTCGGGAGCTCCCGCTCCGTGGTCTTCAAAAAGCCCTTAGGATCAGCCACCAGTCACCTCCAAGATTCGGTTCCACACAATGTCGCCGTCGGGGTCGAGGCCCTCGTCGACGGCTTCCTGACGCATCTGCAGCACGGCCGCGTAGTCGCGCGGCAGCACCTTGACGAACTTCGCGACCGTCGTGTCGAAGTCGGCGAGGAGGCGCTCGGCCAGCGCCGATCCCGTCTCCGCCCGGTGCTTCTCGAGCAGGTCGCGCACGATCTCCACGTCGGCGCTGCCGAGCGGCAGCAGCTCCAGCTCACCGGTGGCGAGCGAGTCGCGGTTGACGCGGTCCTCCTTGAGCTCGTACACGTAGGCGGTGCCGCCCGACATGCCAGCGCCGAGATTGCGCCCCGTTCCGCCGAGAATGACGGCGAGCCCACCGGTCATGTACTCGAGCGCGTGGTCGCCGACCCCTTCGACGACCGCGGTCGCCCCGGAGTTGCGGACCAGGAAGCGCTCGCCCACGATGCCGCGGATGAACATGCTGCCCTGCGTCGCGCCGTAGCCGATCACGTTGCCCGCGATCACGTTGCGCTCGGCCGCGAACACGGCCTCCTTCGGCGGGCGCACGACGATCTGACCGCCGGAGAGGCCCTTGCCGACGTAGTCGTTCGAGTCGCCCTCCAGCCGCAGCGTGATGCCGCTCGGGAGGAACGCGCCGAGCGACTGGCCGGCGGAGCCCGTGAGGGTGATGTCGATCGAGCCGTTCGGGAGGCCGTTCTCGCCGCGTGCGACGGTGACGGCGTGGCCGAGCATGGTGCCGACCGCGCGCTCCGTGTTGCGGATCGGCAGGGACAGCTCGAGGGTGCCGCCGTTCGCGAGCACGTCGCGGGAGGCCTCGATCAGCTGGTTGTCGAAGTGCAGCTCGAGCTCGTGGTCCTGGGCGCGGCCGTTCTTGCGCGGCGCGGTGTCCGGGAACTCCGGGCCGTTCAGGATCGGCGACAGGTCCATGCCGGACGCCTTCCAGTGCTTCACGGCGCGGTCGACGTCGAGCAGCTCGGCGTGGCCGATGGCCTCGTCCAGGCTGCGGAAGCCGAGCTCGGCGAGGTACTCGCGCACCTCCTGGGCGATGAACTCGAAGAAGTTCACGACGAACTCGGGCTTGCCCGAGAAGCGCGAGCGCAGCTCGGGGTTCTGCGTGGCGACGCCGACCGGGCAGGTGTCGAGGTGGCAGACGCGCATCATGATGCAGCCGGAGACCACCAGCGGCGCCGTCGCGAAGCCGAACTCCTCGGCGCCGAGCAGGGCGCCGACGATCACGTCGCGGCCGGTCTTGAGCTGGCCGTCGACCTGCACGACCACGCGGTCGCGCATCCCGTTGAGCATCAGCGTCTGCTGCGTCTCGGCCAGGCCGAGCTCCCACGGGGTGCCCGCGTGCTTGAGCGAGTTGACCGGGGAGGCGCCGGTGCCGCCGTCGTGGCCGGAGACCAGGATGACGTCGGCGAGGGCCTTCGCGGTGCCGGCGGCGACCGCGCCGATGCCCGACTCCGAGACGAGCTTCACGTGGACGCGTGCGCCCGGGTTCGCCCGCTTCAGGTCGAAGATGAGCTGCTTGAGGTCCTCGATCGAGTAGATGTCGTGGTGCGGCGGCGGCGAGATGAGGCCGACGCCGGCCGTCGCGTGCCGGGTGCGGGCCACCCAGGGGTAGACCTTGGTCGGCGGCAGCTGACCGCCCTCGCCGGGCTTGGCGCCCTGCGCGAGCTTGATCTGGATGTCGTCGGCGTGCGTGAGGTACATGCTCGTGACGCCGAAGCGGCCCGACGCGACCTGCTTGATCGCGCTGCGGCGCTCCGGGTCGAGCAGCCGGTCGAGGTCCTCGCCGCCCTCACCGGTGTTCGACTTGGCGCCGAGCCGGTTCATGGCGATCGCGAGGGTCTCGTGCGCCTCCTTCGAGATGGAGCCGTAGCTCATCGCACCCGTGGAGAACCGCTTCACGATCGACTCGACCGACTCGACCTCGTCGAGCGGCACCGGGGTGCGCTCGCCCGTCTTGAGGGCGAACATCCCGCGCAGCGTCATGAGCGACTCGGCCTGGTCGTCGACGAGCTTCGTGTACTCGCGGAAGACGTCGTATCGGCGCGTTCGCGTCGAGTGCTGGAGGCGGAAGACCGTCTCCGGGTTGAAGAGGTGCGGGGCTCCGTCGCGGCGCCACTGGTACTCGCCGCCGGTCGCCAGGCGCTCGTGCGCGACGATGGCGCTCTCGGCCGGGTAGGCGCTCTCGTGGCGCGAGAGGTTCTCGGCCGCGATGACCTCGATGCCCACGCCGCCGAGCTTGCTCGTCGTGCCGGTGAAGTAGCGGTCGACGAAGGCCTGGCTGAGGCCGACGGCCTCGAACGCCTGCGCCGCCGCGTACGACGACACGGTCGAGATGCCCATCTTCGACATGATCTTCAGGACGCCCTTGCCGAGCGCCTTGATCACGTTCTTGACCGCCTTCTCGGGCGTCACGCCCGGGATGAAGCCGGAGCGGACGAGCTCCTCGCAGGTCTCCATCGCCAGGTACGGGTTGATCGCGGATGCGCCGTAGCCGATCAGGAGCGCGACGTGGTGCACCTCGCGGACGTCGCCCGCCTCCACGATCAGACCGACCTTCATGCGGTTCTCAGCCCGGATCAGGTGGTGGTGCACGGCCGCCAGCATCAGCAGCGACGGGATGGGCGCGAGGTCCTTGTTGGAGTCGCGGTCGCTGAGCACGATGAACTGCGCGCCGGCCTCGATCGCCTCGTCGACCTCGTCGCACATCTCGGCGAGCCGGCGCTCCATGGCGTCCGTCCCCGCGTCGAAGCGGTACAGGCCGCGGATCGTCGTGGTCAGGCGGCTGCCGGGCGCCGGATCCATGTGCTGGATCTTGGCGAGCTCGTCGTTGTCGATCACCGGGAAGTCGAGGACGACCTGGCGGGCGTGCTCGGGGCCGGCCGAGAGCAGGTTGCGCTCCGGACCGAGGCCCAGCTTCAGGGAGGTGACGACCTCTTCGCGGATCGAGTCCAGCGGCGGGTTCGTCACCTGCGCGAACTGCTGCGTGAAGTAGTCGAACAGCAGGCGCGGCCGCTCCGAGAGCACGGCGACCGGCGTGTCCGATCCCATCGCGCCGAGCGGCTCCGCACCCGTGGTCGCCATCGGCTTCAGGAGGATGCGGACCTCCTCCTCGGTATAGCCGAAGGTGCGCTGGCGGCGCGTGATGGAGGCCGGGGTGTGCACGATGTGCTCGCGCTCGGGCAGATCCTTGAGGTTGATGCGGCCCTCGTCGAGCCACTCGCCGTAGGGCGCGCCCGCGGCGAGCTCCGACTTGATCTCGTCGTCCTCGATCAGGCGCCCGGCGACGGTGTCGACCAGGAACATACGGCCCGGGCGCAGACGGCCCTTGCGCACGACGCGGCTCGGCTCGATGTCGAGCACGCCGATCTCCGAGGCGAGCACCACGAGGCCGTCGTTCGTGACGACGTACCGGCCGGGGCGCAGGCCGTTGCGGTCCAGGGTCGCGCCGACGACCGAGCCGTCGGTGAAGACGATCGCGGCCGGGCCGTCCCACGGCTCCATGAGCATCGAGTGGTACTCGTAGAAGTCGCGGCGGACCGGGTCGATCTCGGTCTGGTTCTCCCAGGCCTCCGGCACCATCATCATCACCGCGTGCGGGAGCGAACGCCCGGTGAGCGAGATGAGCTCCACGACCTCGTCGAACGAGGCGGAGTCGCTCGCGCCCGGCGTGACGATCGGGAAGACGGGCGACAGGTCGCCGAGCAGCTCGCTCTCGAGCTGCGACTGGCGGGCGCGCATCCAGTTGCGGTTGCCCTGCACCGTATTGATCTCGCCGTTGTGCGCGATCATCCGGAACGGCTGCGCGAGCGGCCAGGAGGGGAACGTGTTCGTGGAGTAGCGCGAGTGCACCAGCGCGAGCTTGGAGGCGAAGCGCTGGTCGGAGAGGTCCGGGTAGAACGGCTCCAGCTGCAGCGTCGTGACCATGCCCTTGTAGACCAGGGTGCGGCTCGACAGCGACGAGAAGTAGAGGTCCAGCTCGCGCTCGGCCCGCTTGCGCAGGAAGAACGTCAGGCGGTCGAGCGCGATCCCCGCGAGCGGGGCGCCGTTCTCGTCCGTGCGGGTGCTCGACACGTAGAGCTGCTCGATGACCGGCATCGCGTCGCGGGCGAGCGTTCCGAGCTCGTCCGGGCGCACCGGCACCTCGCGCCAGCCGAGGACGGTCAGGTCCTGCTCGGCCGCAATGGTCTCGACGGCCGCCTTGACGGCCGCGCGCTCGCCCTCCGCCGTGGGGAGGAAGGCGTTGCCGACCGCGTACCGACCGGCGGCCGGCAGCTCCACGCCGGAGACGGCGCGCAGGAAGACGTCGGGCACCTGCGTGATGATGCCCGCGCCGTCGCCGGTGCCGGCGTCGGAGCCGACCGCGCCGCGGTGCTCGAGGTTGCGCAGCGCCTGCAGCGCGGCGTCGATGATGTCGTGCCCGGCGGTGCCGCGCAGGGTCGCCACCATGGCGAGGCCACAGGCGTCCTTCTCGTCGGCGGGGTCGTAGAGACCTTGCTTCGCAGGGAGGGTGCTGAACCGGGTTCGGGGAGGCGTGAACGCCATCTTTCGACCGTCCTCACAGTGTCGTGGATGTGGGGATGTAAGTGCGGGGACGCCATCGGCCCTGGGGAGGAGGTGGATCCGCCGCGCTCACCGGGCTGTGTGCGGCCTGGTGACTCGGTGCGGTCGGTGATGCTTTCGGGATTGCCTCGACAGACGTTGCGGGTGGTTCGAGCCGACGGGGTTCAACCGTTCGTTGGGCTTGTGGCCTTGGCTCCTGAGGATCCGGCGGGTACCCCGTCGTCCTCGTCGGGGACCTCGTCATCCGAGTCCGTGTCGTCAGAGTCTACCTCAGCATCGGGTCGCACCCATTCACGACCCGGGCGGTACACGCTCGGCTCGAGTCCGGGGTGGCGGCGGGTCTGCACCACGAAGATCACGATGCCGAGGATGACGGCCAGGAACGCCGCCCACACATTGGTCGGGATGCCCAGGATGTTGAACTCGCTCGGGTCGATGCGGATCGACTCCAGGTAGGAGCGGCCGAGGCCGTACCAGATGAGGTAGACGGCGAGGGTCTTGCCCCAGCGCAGCTGGAACTTGCGCTCCAGGAAGAGGATCACGACGACGCCGATGACGTTCCAGATGATCTCGTAGAGGAACAGCGGCTGGAAGAGCGTGCCGTCGGGCAGCCCCACCGGGATCGCCTTGTTGCCGGCGTCGATCTGGAGGCCCCACGGCAGGTTGGTCGGCAGGCCGAACAGCTCCTGGTTGACGTAGTTGCCGAGGCGGCCGATCGCCTGGGCGAGCAGCAGGGCCGGGGCGAGGGCGTCGGCGAACGACCAGAACCGCACGCCGGTGATGCGCGCGGCGATCAGCACACCGACGGCACCGCCGATCAGCGAGCCGAAGATGGCGTTGCCGCCCTCCCAGATCGCGAAGACGTTCCACGGGTTGGCACCCGCGTAGAAGTAGTCGCCCGGGTGGGTGAACACGTGGTAGAGGCGGGCCCCGATGATGCCGAGGACGACGGCCCACAGGGTGAAGTCGAGCACCACGCCCGGCTCGCCGCCGCGCTTGCTCAGCCGGCGCGAGGTCCACAGCACCGCCACGACGATCCCGATGAGGATCATGATCGCGTAGGTCTGGATGCGCCAGTGCCACCCGAACAGATCGATCGGGATGTTCTGCCATTCGGGCCCCGGGCTCGGGATGCTGGCGTACCAGCTGCTCATCGTCGCAAACACCCGAAGACTCACCTTTCGATTCGGATCAGGCCGCCGCGGATCGCCGCGCAGCCTCCATAGTCTAAGACGACGGCGCTACCGCGCCGCGCCACCCGCCAGTTCGGCCGCCGTGCGGGCGACCGCCTCGACCCCGCCGTCGGCGAGGGCCTTGACCAGGGCGGAGCCGACGATCGCGCCGTCGGCGTACTCGAGCACCTCGCGCACCTGGGCGCCGGTGGAGATGCCGACGCCCACGCATGCACTCGTCGCGCCGGCCTCGCGGAGGCGGCCGATGAGGGTGCGGGCGGCGGCGTCCACGTCGGAGCGCGCACCGGTGATGCCCATCGTCGAGACGGCGTAGACGAAGCCGCGGCTCGCCTCCACGGTGCGGCGGAGGCGCTCGTCGGTCGACGTCGGCGCGGCGAGGAACACGCGGTCCAGTCCGGCCCGGTCGGAGGCGGCGAGCCAGTCGGCGCCCTCGTCCGGGATCAGATCGGGCGTGATGAGTCCCGCACCGCCCGCGGCCGCGAGGTCGTCGGCGAAGCGGTCGACGCCGTACTGCAGCACGGGGTTCCAGTAGGTCATCACGAGCACGGGGATGTCCGCGCGCTTCGTGATCTCGCGCACCGCGGTGAAGCCGTCGCGCAGGCGGAAGCCGCCCGCGAGCGCCTGCTGGGTCGCGGCCTGGATGACGGTGCCGTCCATGACGGGGTCGGAGTACGGCAGGCCGAGCTCGATGACGTCGACGCCGTTCTCGGCGAGGGCCACGGCGGCCTCGATGCTCGTCTCGAGATCGGGGAACCCGGCGGGCAGGTAGCCGATGAGCGCGCCGCCGGCCTCCCGGTTGCGCTGGGCGATGGTGTCGGCGACCCGGCTCACGACTGCACGGCTCCTTCGTCGATCAGGCCGAAGTAGCGTCCGGCGGTCTCCATGTCCTTGTCGCCGCGGCCGCTGAGGTTGACGAGCACGATGCCGTCGGGGCCGAGCTCGCGCCCGAGCACCAGCGCGCCCGCGAGGGCGTGCGACGACTCGATCGCCGGGATGATGCCCTCGGTCAGGCTGAGCAGGCGCAGCGCCTCCATCGCGTCCGCGTCCGACACGGGCCGGTACTCGGCGCGGCCGATCGAGGACAGCCACGAGTGCTCGGGGCCGACACCCGGGTAGTCGAGCCCGGCGGAGATCGAGTGCGACTCGATGGTCTGGCCGTCCTCGTCCTGGAGCAGGAGGCTGCGCGCGCCGTGCAGGACGCCCGGGCGGCCCTTCGTGATGGTGGCGGCGTGGCGGGGCGTCTCGGCGCCCTCTCCCCCGGCCTCGAAGCCGACGAGACGCACGTCCTCGTCGTCGAGGAACGCGTGGAAGATGCCGATGGCGTTGGAGCCGCCGCCGACGCACGCGGCGACGGCGTCGGGCAGACGGCCGGTGAGGGCGAGCACCTGCTCGCGCGCCTCCTCGCCGATGATCTTCTGGAGGTCGCGGACCATGGCCGGGAACGGGTGCGGCCCGGCGACCGTGCCGAAGATGTAGTTGGTGGTCTCCACGTTGGTGACCCAGTCGCGCATCGCGTCGTTGATCGCGTCCTTGAGGGTGCGCGAGCCGGTCTTGACGGCGATGACCTCGGCGCCGAGGAGGCGCATGCGGGCGACGTTGAGCGCCTGGCGCTCCGTGTCGACCTCGCCCATGTAGACGGTGCACTCGAGGCCGAACAGCGCGGCCGCGGTGGCCGTGGCGACCCCGTGCTGGCCGGCGCCGGTCTCCGCGATGACCCGCTTCTTGCCGATGCGCTTGGTCAGGATGGCCTGGCCGAGCACGTTGTTGATCTTGTGCGACCCGGTGTGGTTGAGGTCCTCGCGCTTGAGGATGACGCGCGCGCCGCCCGCGTGCTCGGCGAACCGGGGCACCTCGGTGATGATCGACGGGCGCCCGGTGTACGACCGGTGCAGCTCGTCCAGCTCGGCATGGAACGCGGGATCGGCCTTGGCCTCCTCCCACGCCGCGGACAGCTCGTCCAGCGCGGCGACGAGCGATTCGGGCACGAAGCGGCCGCCGAAGTCGCCGAAGTAGGGACCGGTCTCGGAACGGAGGGACATCAGACTCCCAGGAACTCGCCGAGCGTGGCGACGGGGTCGCTCGTGACGAGCGCCTCGCCGACGAGCACGACGTCCGCGCCCGCCGCCCGGTAGTGCGCCACGTCGGCCGCCGAGAGGACGGCGGACTCCGCGACGCGGATGGTGCTGGACGGGTACCGGTCGGCCAGGCGGCCGAACAGATCGCGATCCAGCTCGAACGTGGAGAGGTTGCGGGCGTTGACGCCCACGAGCTTCGCGCCGGTGTCGAACGCCCGGCTCAGCTCGTCCTCGGTGTGCGCCTCGACGAGCGGGGTCATGCCCAGCTCGACGATCAGGTCGTGCAGCGAGACCAGGGTCTGCTGGTCGAGCGCGGCGACGATGAGGAGCACGAGGTCGGCGCCCGCGGCGCGCGCCTCGAAGATCTGGTACGGCTCGGCGACGAACTCCTTGCGGAGCACGGGGATCGAGACCGCGGCGCGCACCGACTCCAGGTCGGCGAGCGAGCCGCGGAAACGGCGCTCCTCGGTCAGGACGCTGATCGCGCTGGCGCCGCCGCTCTCGTACGCGGCGGCCAGGGCGGCCGGATCCGGGATGTCGGCGAGGGCGCCGCGCGACGGGCTCGCCCGCTTGACCTCCGCGATGACCTTGATGCGGTCCGCGGGGGCGAGGGCGGAGAGGGCGTCGAGTGCGGGGGCACGATCGAGGGCTGCTGCCTCGACGACGGCGAGCGGACGCTCGGCGCGCCGCCGTTCAGCATCCTCGAGCGCGCCGGCGACGAGGTCGGCGAGCACGCGTCAGTGACCCTTCGGGGTGTACTTGGAGCCGCCGACTCCGTAGCCCGCGCGCTTCATGATCCAGCCGACGATGAGACCCACGATGGCCAGACCGGCCGCCGCCCAGACGATGACCGGCGCATCGAAGAAGAACGCCACAGCGCCGATGGCGAAGGCGACCAGCATGATGATCACGGCCGTCCACGCCGCCGGCGAATGACCGTGGCCTGGCTCGACTGACTCGGTGCTCATGGGACTCCTGCACGTCGGGTGCGCGCCGACGGCACGCACGGGAATGGGAACGGATCAAGTCTAGTGGCTCAGCGCGTGGGATCGTCGCCGCGGCTCAGCTCGTCCCAGCTGTCGATCGCGGTGTCCCGATCGAGCGTCGCGGGCTCCGCGGCGGTCTCGCCCTCGGCCACCGCGCGCGCCTCCTCGTCGTCCGATTCGGGCGTGTCGGCGATTCCGAGCGCGGCGGCGGCGTCACGGCCGTCCGCCCCGGCGAACCGCGTCTGGTACTTGCGGGACGAACCCGGCCAGAGCCGGGAGAAGACGATGACGGCCGCGTTCGCGAGCACGATCAGCGCGCCGCCGACCACGGCGAGCCACGGCCAGAACTGCACGTCGACCGCGTCGACCAGGCGCCGGATGGAGGCTTCGCCCGCGACCCCGGTCGCCGTGGTGATGACCGAGGAGGAGGCGCGCAGCGCATCCGCCAGGGCGCTGCCGGCGGAGATCAGCACCGAGACGCCCAGCAGCATGCCCAGCAGCGCGAGCACGATGCGGAAGATCGGGCCGGCGATCGCCAGCGCCGCGGTCAGCGCCAGGCCCGCGAGGGCGAGGGCCGTCAGCGCCGGAGCGGCGGTCGAGCCGGGCACACCCAGGATGCCGACGTGACTCCCGACATCCGTGAGGTGCACGCTGAACCAGGTCTGCGTCGCCGACAGGAGGGTCAGTCCGCTGCCGACCACGAGGGCGAGCAGCGCGACGTACTTGGAGCGGCGGTTCACCGGGCGGGAGGCCTTCTGCTCCGTCGCCGTGTCGTCCGGGTTCTCGGCCGTCATCGCGATCAGCGCCCGCCGTCAGCGGCGCCGGTCACCCGGCGCATGGCGTTCGCCACGGCGACCGCGCGCAGCGGCGCGGCGGCCTTGTTCTGCGACTCCTGGAACTCGCTGCGCGGGACAGAGTCGGCGACCAGTCCGCCACCCGCCTGCACCCGCGCGACGCCGTCCATGATGGTGGCGGTGCGGATGGCGATGGCGAGATCGGCGTCGCCTGCGAAGTCGAAGTAGCCGATCACTCCCCCGTACACGCCGCGCTGAGCCGGCTCGAGCTCGTCGATGATCCGCAGCGCCATCGGCTTCGGCGCACCCGACAGGGTCCCCGCGGGGAACGTCGCGCGGAACACGTCGATCGCAGAGGCGTCGGGCAGGAGGTCGCCCTCCACCGACGAGACGATGTGCATGATGTGGCTGAACCGCTCGATCCGCATGAACTCCGTCACCTCGACGGACCCGGCGGCGCAGACCTTCAGCAGGTCGTTGCGGGCGAGGTCGACCAGCATGAGGTGCTCGGCGCGCTCCTTGTCGTCGGCGAGGAGGGAGGTCTCCAGGTCGAGGTCCTCCTCCGGCGTCGCGCCGCGTGGGCGCGAACCCGCGATCGGGTGGGTGAACGCGCGCCCCTCCTGCACCTTCACGAGCGCCTCGGGCGACGAGCCGACGATCTGGTAGGCGCCGCCGTCGGGACGCTCCAGGGACAGCAGGTACATGTAGGGGCTCGGGTTGAGCGCCCGCAGCACGCGGTAGACGTCGAGCGAGGAGGCGGTGCACTCCAGCTCGAAACGCTGCGAGATGACGACCTGGAAGATGTCGCCCGCGACGATGCGCTCCTTGGCGACCTCCACCGACGCCAGGAAGTCCTCTTCGCGCGTGCGGGACCCCGGGTGGGCCGGGGTGTCGAGGTCGACCTCCGCCAACCACGCCTCCGACGGCTGCGCCAGCTCGCGCTGCATGCGGTCGAGACGGGCCTGGGCGTCGGCCCACAGGGCGTCGGCGGATTCCGCGCCGTCGGCGAGGGCGTTGGCGATCAGCTTGACCGTGCCGGAGCGGTGGTCGATCACGGCGAGGTCGGCCGCGAAGGCGAGCGCCTGCCCCGGCATGTCGTAGTCGGCCGGCGGCTGGTCGGGCAGCCGCTCGATCTGGCGGATGGCCTCCCAGCCGATGAAGCCGACCAGTCCGCCGGTCAGCGGCGGCAGGCCCGGGATGCGCGGCGTCTGCCACCGCTCGTGCAGCGCGGCGAGAGCGGCGAGCGGACGCAGGGCGGTCTCCCCGCCGAGAGCGCGCTCGGCGGACACGCCGTAGTCAAGCCAGCGCACATCGTCGCCCTGCTGGGTGAGCACGCCGAACGAGGCGGCGCCGACGAAGGAGAAGCGGGACCAGATCCCGCCCTGCTCGGCCGACTCCAGGAGGAACGTGCCCGGGCGTCCGGCGGCGAGCTTGCGGTAGATGCCGACCGGGGTCTCGCCGTCGGCGAACAGCTCGCGCACGACGGGCACGACGCGGTGGCTGTCGACCAGCGCGTCGAAGTCGTCGCGCGTGGTGGTGGAGGCGGCGGTCGTCGCGATCACAGGTCGGACCTCATCTCGTCGGAGTCGGCGGCGCCGTCCCCGACCACGGGGTCGAGCTGGTCCGCGTCGAAGCAGGTGCGGGTGCCGGTGTGGCAGGCGGCGCCGATCTGGTCGACGGTCACCAGGAGGGTGTCGCCGTCGCAGTCGAGCGCGGCGGACTTCACGAACTGCACGTGGCCGGACGTGTCGCCCTTGCGCCAGTACTCCTGCCGGGAGCGCGACCAGAAGGTCACCCGCCCCTCCGTCATCGTGCGCCGGAACGCCTCGGCGTCCATCCAGCCCATCATGAGCACCTCGCGGGTGTCCCACTGCTGGATGATCGCCGGGACGAGCCCGGTCTCGGTGAAGCGGATGCGATCGAGCACCGCGCGCTGGTCGTCGCTCATGAGCGGACCTCCCGTCCTGCCTGTGCCAGGGCCTCCTTGACGTCGCCGATCGTCAGCTCGCCGGAGTGGAAAACGCTCGCGGCGAGGACGGCGTCGGCGCCGGCCTCGATCGCGGGCGCGAAATCGGCGACGGCGCCCGCGCCGCCCGATGCGATGACGGGCACGCTGCTGATCGCCCGCATCTCCCGGATGAGCTCCAGGTCGAAGCCTTCCTTGGTGCCGTCGGCGTCGATCGAGTTGACCAGCAGTTCGCCCGCGCCCAGCTCGATCGCCCGTCGCGCCCAGTCGAGCGCGTCGAGCTCGGTCTCGGTGCGGCCGCCGTGGGTCGTCACGACGAAGCCCGACGGCGTCGCCGCGGACCGCTTGACGTCGAGCGAGAGCACCAGCACCTGCGCGCCGAACCGGTCCGCGATCTCCGCGATCAGCTCGGGGCGCGCGATCGCGGCCGAGTTGACGCCGATCTTGTCCGCGCCGCTGCCGAGCAGCCGTGCGACGTCCTCCGCGCTGCGCACGCCGCCGCCGACGGTGAGCGGGATGAAGACCTGCTCGGCCGTCGCCTGCACGACGTCGTAGGTGGTGGAGCGGTCGTCGACCGTCGCCGTCACGTCGAGGAAGGTGAGCTCGTCGGCCCCCTGCTCGAAGTACTTGCGCGCCAGCTCGACCGGGTCGCCCTGATCGCGGAGGTTCTGGAAATTCACCCCCTTGACGACGCGGCCGGCGGCCACGTCGAGGCACGGGATGACGCGGACCGCGACGGACATCAGATCCGCGCCGCGTGGATGGAGGTGACCAGGATGGCCCGCGCGCCCAGCTCGTAGAGGTCGTCCATGACGCGGTTGGTCTGGTCCTGCTTGATCATGACGCGCACGGCCACCCAGTCGGGCTCGCCCAGGGGCGACACCGTCGGGGACTCGACGCCCGGGGTCAGGGCGACGGCGCGGTCGAGCAGAACCGCGGGCAGGTTGTAGTCGACGAGGACGTACTGGCGCGCGACCATGACGCCCTGCAGCCGGCGCAGCAGCGTGTCGACGCCCGCGGCGCGCGTGGGCGACGAGATGAGCACCGCCTCGGACTCGAGGATGACCGGGCCGAAGATCTCCAGCCCCTGCTTGCGCAGCGTGGAGCCGGTCTCGACCACGTCGGCGACCGCGTCGGCGACGCCCAGCCGCACCGCGGACTCCACGGCGCCGTCGAGCTTGATGAGGGCGGCATCCACCCCGCGCTCGGCGAGGAAGGCGCCCACCAGGCCCGGGTAGCTCGTCGCGACCCGCTTGCCCTGGAGGTCGGCCAGGTCGGTGAAGCCGTTCGCCGGGGCGGCGAAGCGGAAGGTGGAGGCGGCGAAGTCGAGGGAGGCGATCTCGCTCGCGGGCGACCCCGAGTCGAGCAGGAGGTCTCGGCCGGTGATGCCGACGTCGAGCGCGCCGGAGCCGACGTAGGTGGCGATGTCGCGCGGGCGGAGGTAGAAGAACTCCACCCCGTTGCGCGCGTCCGTGACGATGAGCTCCTTGGGGTCGCGGCGGCCGACGTAGCCCGCCTCGTGGAGCATCTGCGCCGCGGTCTCGGAGAGGGAACCCTTGTTGGGGACGGCGATCTTCAGCATGTGCGATGTCTTTCCTGGTGCGACGGGTGCGGGATGCGCCTCACGGCGCGTTCGAGGGCAGCGTCACAGATGTCGGTAGACGTCGGCCGGCGTCAGGCCTTTGGCCAGCAGGAGCACCTGGAGGTGGTAGAGCAGCTGGGAGATCTCCTCGGCCGTCTCTTCGTCGGACTGGTACTCCGCGGCCATCCAGACCTCGGCGGCCTCCTCCACGATCTTTTTTCCGATGGCGTGCACGCCCGCATCCAGCTCGCGCACCGTCCCGGATCCCTCCGGACGGGTCGCGGCCTTCTCGCTGAGCTCGGCGAAGAGGTCGTCGAAGGTTTTCACCATTACAGCGTAGCGGTCGCGGGGACCCCTGTGCGCCGCCGTCAGTGGGAGTGCGCGGCGACGGCCGCCCGCAGGCCGGCGATCTGCTCGGCCGGCTCGCCGCGGAACACGCTGGATCCGGCGACGAAGGTGTCCGCACCGTTCTCCGCGGCGGTCACGATGGTCTCGGCGGTCACTCCCCCGTCGACCTGCAGCCAGACATCGAGGCCGCGCGCCTCGACCGCCTCGCGCAGCGCGCGCAGCTTCGGCATCGTCTCCGGCATGAACGACTGGCCGCCGAATCCCGGCTCGACCGTCATGACGAGCACCTGGTCGAACTCCGGCAGGAGGTCCAGATACGGGGCGGCGTCGGTGCCCGGCTTGAGGGCGATGCCCGCGCGGGCGCCGATCGCGCGCAGCCGTCGGGCCAGCGCGACCGGATCGGCCGCGGCCTCGGCGTGGAACGTGACCGAGTAGGCGCCCAGCTCCGCGTACCCCGGCGCCCAGCGGTCGGGGTCGTCGATCATCAGGTGCACGTCGAGCGGGATGGCGCTCACGGCCTGGATGCGCTCCACCATCTGCGGGCCGAACGTGAGGTTCGGCACGAAGTGGTTGTCCATGACGTCGACGTGGACCAGATCCGCCGTGGCGATCCGGTCGAGGTCGCGCTCCAGATTGACGAAATCGGCGGCGAGGATGCTCGGGTTGATGCGGGCCATACGTCCAGCCTATCGAGCGGGCGCACACCCTTTCGCGAGACGTGAGCAGTCGTGGGTGCGGAGAGCCACGCACCCACGACTACTCACCTCTCGCGGCGCTCAGCGCTTGGCGAGCAGGGCGATGAACATGGCGTCGGTGAGCTGCCGGTGCGGCCAGAGCTGCACGACCTCCGGATCGCCCGCCAGGTCGAGGGGCGCTTCCGCCAGTCCCTGCACGACCTCGGCGGTGCCGACGGCCTCCAGCTCGGGATGCCGGTCCAGCGCGCCGGCGACGATGCTCCGGGTCTCGGCGATGTGCGGCGAGCACGTCACGTACGCGAGGAGCCCGCCGGGCGCCAGCGCGCCGACCGCCGAGTCGATCAGCCGGTTCTGCAGCGCGCTCAGCTCGGCGACGTCCTTGGGCTCCTTGCGCCAGCGGGCCTCGGGCCGCCTGCGCAGCGCTCCCAGGCCGGTGCACGGCGCGTCGAGCAGGATGCGGTCGAACGCCTCCGGATGCTCGTCGCCGAACGTCGTGCCGTCCTCCTCCCACACCGGTACCTCCAGCGGCACCGCGGCGAGGGCCTTGCGCACCAGCTCGGCGCGCGCGGGCACGAGCTCGTTCGCGACCAGCTCGGCGCCGCCGGCGAGGGCCTCGGCCGCGAGCAGGGCGGCCTTGCCTCCCGGGCCGGCGCAGAGGTCGAGCCAGCGCTCCCCCGGCCGCACCGGGCGCGCCCGGGTGAGCGCCAGGGCGGCGAGCTGCGAGCCCTCGTCCTGCACGCGGAGGCGCCCCTTCGACGATTCCACGAGACCCAGCGGGTCGCCGCCGTCGCCGGTGAAGCCGACGGGCGAGTAGCGGTCGGGACGCGCGCCGGACGGTGCCTCGGCCAGCCCCGGGAGGGCGACGAGGTTCACGCGCGGGGCGGCGTTGTCCGCCTCCAGCAGCGCCTCCAGCTCGTCCCCGCGCCCCTCGGCGGCCAGCGACCGCCGGAACGCCCGGATCACCCAGGTGGGGTGCGACGTGAGCGCGGCGAGCCGGTCGTCCTCGTTCCTGGCCTCTGCGGCGACGCGCTCGCGCCACTCCTCGGGCGTGTGCCGGCCGATCTCGCGCAGGACGCCGTTCGCGAAGCCGGTCGCGGACCGGCTGCCGACCAGCCGAGCCTGGGCGACGGACTCGTTGACCGCCGCGTGCGAGGGGATGCGGGTCGAGAGCAGCTGGTGCGCTCCGAGCCGCAGCACATCGAGGATCGGCGGGTCGATGCGGTCGACGGGACGACCGGCGGCATCCGCGATCACGCGGTCGTAGTAGCCCTGCATGCGCAGGGTCCCGTAGGTCAGCTCGGTCGCGAGGGCGGCGTCGGCGGGCGACAGCCGGGCCCGGGCCAGACGCGTGGGGAGCAGGAGGTTGGCGTACGCGTCGGAATCGCTCACCGCCGCGATCACGTCGAGGGCGACCCGGCGAGCGGGCTGCACCGCCGGCTCGGCCGGACGGCTGTCGCGGGGGCGATCGCCACGGGGCCGGTCGCCACGCGGGCGGTCACCGCGCTGGCGGTCGTCACGGCCACGGTCGTCACGGGGGCGACGGTCGGTCATGAGAGCACCGCCGTTCCGCCGGCGCCGCGCCACCAGTCGGCGGCTGCCATGGCGCGCTTGCCCGCGGGCTGCACGGCGACGAGTTCGAGGGGGGAGGTCGCCGTGCCGACCAGCACGCGCTTGTCATGCAGTTCCACGCGGCCGGCCTCGAGGGGTGCGGCGTCGAGGGCGGGACGGGCCTCGGCGATCTTGAACCGCTCGCCGTCCAGCAGGGCGAACGCGCCCGGCTCCGGAGTGACCCCCCGCAGCCGCGCGTAGACCTCCGGCGCCGGCTGCCCGAAGTCGAGGTGGGCGTCGGCGAGGGCGAGCTTCGGGGCGAGCGTCGGCTCGCCCCGCTGCGGCTGCGCCACGGCCGTCCCCGCCTCGAGAGCGTCGACCGTGTCCGCGAGCAGGGCGGCTCCCGACACGGCCAGCGCGTCGAGCAGCTCTCCCGCGGTCTCGTCGGCCCCGATCGGGCGGCGGAGCTCCGAGAAGACGTCGCCCGCGTCCAGTGCCGGGACGAGCTGGAAGACCGCGGCACCCGTCTCCGCGTCGCCCGCGATGACCGCGTGCTGCACCGGTGCGGCCCCGCGCCAGCGAGGGAGGAGCGAGAAGTGGAGGTTGATCCAGCCGAGGCGCGGCAGCGACAGCAGCGGCTCCCGCACCAGGCCGCCGTACGCGACGATCACCCCGAGGTCGGGGGCGAGTGCGGCCACCTGCTCCGTCACCTCCTCCCCCAGACGGTTCGCCTTGATGACGGGGAGGCCGAGGTCGGCCGCCGCGGTGGCGACCGGCGACGGCGTCAGGACGCGCTTGCGGCCGAGCGGGGCGTCCTCCCGTGTGATCACGGAGAGGATGTCGTGCCGTTCGGCGAGGGCGTGGAGGGACGGGAGGGCGACGGCGGGTGTGCCGGCGAAGACGAGGCGCATGCGAAGGTTCTTCCGGAGGGTGTGGAGCGGGTGGGACCGCGGTCGAGTCTACCCGCGGCCGCTAGAGGATCTCGGGGTCGTCGAAGCGCACCCGGAGAGCCGGCGCCGGACGGAAGCCGCCGCGCCCGGCCGGGGCTTTGCGCCGTTTGGTGGCGTTGCGCACGACCGCCGCGCGCACGGCTGCGGCGACCTCCGCCCCCCGCGCGTACTCGAAGCGCAGGATGCCGCGGACCAGCCGGTCGTCGACGGGCGCCGGTCCGAGCACGTCGATCAGGAGGCCCGGGTCGACCGCGCCGATCACACCCTGGACGGCCTCCTCCGTACCGGTGACGGAGGCGAGCCGGACCGCGGGCGGGAAGCGCAGCTCACGACGGTCGGTGAGCTCGGCCCGCGCGAAGTCCACCATCCGTCCGGTCGCGAAGGCGCGGGCGAGCGGCCCCGACACCCCGACCAGGATCGTGGGCGCTCCGGGCGCGGCGAGCGTGGCCGCGCTCGCCCACCAGCGCAGGCAGTCCTCCGCGACATGGAGGGTCTCCCGCGCGAGCATCCGCTCCCCGTCGAGGAGCAGCACGGCCTGGAACCCGCCCTCGGCGATGGGCTCGGCGCCCCGGGTCGCGACGACGAGCGCGGGAGCCGAGCCGACGCGCTGCACGGGGTGGTCGCCGTCTGCCAGGATCACCCGCGTGCCGGGAAAGGCACGGCCCAGCTCCTCGGCCGTGCGCCCGGAGCCGAGGCTGACCATCCGGAACCGCCGGCCCTCGCACCGCTCGCACGTCCAGTCGGTCGCGAGCGCTCCGCACCAGCCGCACGACGGCGTCGCACCGGAACGCGTCTGGCCCAGCGGTCCCTCGCACCGGTTGCAGCGCGCGGCCTGGCCGCAGCTCACGCACGCCAGCTGGGGGACGTAGCCGGGCCGCGCCACCTGCACGAGCACCGGCCCCTTCGGCCGGCCGCTGTCGCCGCTCAGCGCGTCCCGCGCCGCACGCCAGGCGATCGACGGGATGCGGGCGGCGCGCGCCGCGTCCTCGGTGGCCTGCTGGTTGGCGGTGAGAACGACCTTCGGCGTGACGATGCGCTCGGGACCGACGTCGCGGAGCCAGCCGAGCTCCACCAGGCGCTGCGCCTCGGCGCTGCGGACCAGGCCGGAGATCACGAGCGCGCACCCTGTGAGCTCCTGGCGCACCAGGGCGGCGTCGCGCGTGTGCACGTACGGGCTCAGCGGTTCGGCGTGCAGCGGGTCGCTGTCCTCCCAGACGGCGATCATCCCGAGGCGCTCCGCCGGCGCGTAGACGACGGAGCGGTTGCCGATCACGATCCGGGGACCGCTCAGGGCCGCGAGGAAGGCCCGATAGCGGTCGGCGTTCGCCTGGGACGCGTCGGCCCGCACGACGGCCTCCGCCGGGGCGACGGCCGCGAGGGCGACGGCGAGCTGATCGAGGTCGCGGTGGTCGGGCACGGCCACGATCGCCGTGCGGCCGCCCGCCCAGCAGGAGGCCGCGAGTGCGGCCAGGGTGATGGCCCACTCGCCCACCCACGTGCCGTCCGGGAGCGGGCTGAGACGGGGAATGGCCTGCACCGCCATCCGCTCGTTGCGCGCGACGGCCGCTTCGAGCGTCCCGTCGCCGTACCCTCTGACCCCGAACGCCGGTGGGGTCGGCGAGGGCGACCGCTCCTCCTCCGGCAGCGCGAGCCAGGCCTTCTCGGCGCGCACCATCCGCGACGGCACGGCGAGGCGCAGGATGTCGCTCGCCGTCCCCGCGCTCCGATCGGCGAGCTTGCGGGCGAGCGTCCACACCCCGGGCGTCAGAACGGGCACGGGCGACACGACGGCGTCGATCGGGCTCAGCGAGCCGTCGTAGCCCTCGCCGGGATCGGCGAGCTCGACGAGGTAGCCGTCGGCGATCCGGCCCGCCGTCCGCAGCGGGACGCGCACGCGCACCCCGGGCACCGCCTCGGCGGCGAGCTCCTCGGGGACGGCGTAGTCGAAGAAGTGATCCAGCTGCGGGAGCGGCGAGTCGAGGACGACGCGGGCGACCCGGCCGGCCGCCGCCACCGTTACAGCCCCGCGGCCGACCGCAGGTCGTCGACGCGGTCGAGCCGCTCCCAGGTGAACTCCGGGAGCTCCCGGCCGAAGTGGCCGTACGTGGCGGTGCGGGCGTAGATCGGCCGCAGCAGGTCGAGGTCGCGGATGATCGCGGCCGGGCGCAGGTCGAAGACGTCGCGGATGGCGGCGATGATCCGCTCGTCGGGCACCGCGCCGGTGCCGAAGGTCTCGACGTACAGCCCGACCGGCGCGGCCTTGCCGATCGCGTACGCGACCTGCAGTTCCAGTCGGTCGGCGAGACCGGCCGCCACGGCGTTCTTGGCGACCCAGCGCATCGCGTACGCGGCGGAGCGGTCCACCTTCGACGGGTCCTTGCCGGAGAACGCGCCGCCGCCGTGCCGGCTCGCGCCGCCGTAGGTGTCGACGATGATCTTGCGGCCCGTGAGGCCGGCGTCGCCCTTGGGGCCGCCGATCTCGAACCGTCCGGTGGGGTTGATGAGCGTGCGGATGTGCGAGGTCTCGAGCCCGGCGTCGTGCAGCACCGGCGCGATGACCTCCTCGATCACCTCGGCCTGGAGGCGCTCGTTCGTCACCGACGGCGCGTGCTGGGTCGAGAGCACGACGGTCTGGACCGACTTCGGGACGATGCCCTCGTAGCCGACCGTCACCTGCGTCTTGCCGTCCGGGCGGAGGTAGTCCAGCGTCCCGTCCTTGCGGACGGCGGCCAGACGCTCCGACAGGCGGTGCGCGAGCCAGATCGGGAGGGGCATGTACTGCGGGGTCTCGGTCGTCGCGTAGCCGAACATGATGCCCTGGTCGCCCGCGCCCTGCCGATCGAGGTCGTCCTCGCTCTGCTCGGAGCGCGTCTCGAGCGCGTTGTCGACGCCTTGCGCGATGTCGGGCGACTGGGCGCCGATGGAGACGGACACGCCGCACTGGGTCCCGTCGAAGCTGACGTCGGACGAGTCGTACCCGATCTCGACGAGCTTCTCGCGCACGAGCGCGGGGATCTCGACGTAGCCACGGGTCGACACTTCACCGGCGACGTGGACGAGTCCCGTGGTGACGAGGGTCTCGACGGCGACGCGACTGTGCGGGTCGACCGTCAGGAGCGCGTCGAGGATGCTGTCCGAGATCTGGTCGCAGATCTTGTCCGGGTGTCCCTCGGTGACCGACTCGGACGTGAAAAGGCGCAGATCTGCCATTGTTCTCCTTGGGTCCAGCGAGGTGTCGCGACGGGCGTCAGGCGATGACGTCGAGGATACGATCGGCCACCGACAGCTTGGTGCCCGAGGCCTCCATCACTATATCTCCGCCCTTCCGCAGGACGACGACCTCATTGCTCTCCGTTGCGAAGCCCTGGGTCCAGCCGACCTGGTTCAGGACGAGGAAGTCGCAGCCCTTCGCGGCGAGCTTGCCGCGGCCGAGCTCGATCAGGGCGGACGGGTCGGGCTCGGTCTCGGCCGCGAAGCCGACCAGCACCTGCCCGTCGCGCTTGTCGTGCGCGAGTCCGGCGAGGATGTCGGGGTTGGCGACGAGCTCGAGGGTGAGGGTCTCCCCCGCCTCGGACTTCTTGATCTTGGCGTCGCGCGTCTCGGCGGGCCGGTAGTCGGCCACGGCCGCGGTCATCACGACGATGTCGGCGGAGCGCGCCGCCTCAGCGACGGCGCTCTGCAGCTCGAGGGCGGTCTGCACCTCGACGAGTTCGACGCCCTCGGGAGGATCGACCTCGAGGTGCGCGGCCACCAGCACGACCTCGGCGCCACGAGCCAGCGCCGCGCTCGCGAGGGCGACGCCCTGGCGGCCGCTCGAGCGGTTGCCGAGGAAGCGGACGGGGTCGAGGGGCTCGCGGGTGCCGCCGGCGCTGATGACGACACGGCGCCCGGCGAGGTCGACGCCGCCGCGCGGCAGGCGCGCCGCTTCGTTCGCGCGACGGCGCTCCGAGAGCACCACCACGTCGGCGACGGGCTCCGGGGCGGGAGTCGCGGCCGGGCGGGGCGAGACGCCCGCAGCGCGCAACGCGGCACGGGCGATGACCTCGGGCTCCTCCATGCGGCCGGGGCCCGAGTCGGCGCCGGTGAGCTGGCCGCTCGCCGGGCCGACGATGTGGACGCCGCGGCCGCGGAGCGTCGCGATGTTCGCGACGGTCGCGGCGTTGCGCCACATCTCGGTGTGCATCGCCGGGGCGATGACGAGCGGGGCGGTGGAGGCGAGGACGGTGTTGCCGAGGAGGTCGTCGGCGATGCCCGCCGCCAGCTTCGCGATCGTGTTCGCGGTGGCGGGGGCGATGACGATGAGGTCGGCGGACTGCCCGAGGGCGACGTGCCGCACCTCGGCGACGCCCTCGTAGAGGTCCGTCGCGACGGGGTTGCGGCTGATCGCCTCGAGCGTCGGGCGGCCGACGAACCGCAGTGCGGCCTCCGTCGCGACGACGTGCACCGAGTGCCCGTCGAGCACGAGCGCCCGGATGACACCCACCGCTTTGTACGCGGCGATGCCCCCGGTCACTCCGACGACGATGGTCAAACGTGCGCTCACGGCGCCACCCCCCTCAACGGCAGAGTCCAGCTCGGGCCGGGCCGTGCCCGGCGGTGTCGTCGCTCGTTACTCGACGATCGGCTTCAGGACGAGCTTGTCCTCGTTGATCTCGTGCATCGCGACGGACAGCGGCTTGTCGTCGACCGAGGAGTCGACGAGCGGGCCGACGTTGTCGAACAGGCTGCCCTCGTGGAGGTCGGCGTAGTAGTCGTTGATCTGGCGGGCGCGCTTGGACGCGAAGATCACCAGGGCGTACTTCGACTCGACCTTGGCGAGCAGGTCGTCGATGGGCGGGTCGATGATGCCGTTGTTGCTGGTTGCCATGCGGAGGGACTCCTTCAGCTGTTCTGTGGAAAGACCGTGGCCGGCCTGGTCGTTCTGGGCGGCCGACGTGCGTCGGCCGGCGCCGGGTGCGGCGCGACGATGGCGGTCTACGGACGCGACGGCGCCGCGCGGACCTTCATCAAGTCTACGACCTCGCGGGCGGCCTCGGCGACGTCATGGTTCACGACGCGGTGGTCGAACTCGTCCTGGGCGGCCAGCTCGACCTTCGCGGTCTCGAGCCGGCGGGCCTGTTCGGCGGAGTCCTCGGTGCCCCGGCCGATGAGCCGGCGCACGAGTTCCTCCCAGGTGGGAGGCAGCAGGAAGATCAGTCGCGCCTCGGGCATGCTCTCCCGCACGCTCCGCGCGCCCTGCAGGTCGATCTCCAGCAGCACGCTCTTGCCGGCGTCGAGCGCCTTCTCGATCGGACCGCGCGGCGTGCCGTAGCGGTACGCGTTGTGGACCGTCGCGTACTCGAGCAGCTCACCTTCCTCGATCATCCGGTCGAACTCGGCGTCGTCGACGAAGTAGTAGTTCACGCCGTCGACCTCGCCGGGCCGCGGGGCCCGGGTGGTCGCCGAGACCGAGAGCAGGACGTCGGGGTAGTTCTCGCGGATGTACGTCGAGACGGTGCCCTTGCCGACCGCCGTCGGACCGGCGAGGACGACCAGCTGGTTGCGCTGGCGCCCGGCCTTGTTCTCGCGCTCGATGAGGAAGTCGCGCAGGCGCAGTCGCTGGTGGCGGCCGAGGCCGCCCAGCCGCTTGGCCGGCGAGATGCCGAGGGCGGTGAGCGCCTCGTTCATCTTCGTCGTGCCGATGGCGGGGACGCTGAGCAGGAACTCCGTGACCCGGAGCCGCCCCTCCACGCCGTCGGGATTCGCGGTGGCGTGGTCGAGCACGGTGAGCGGCGACACCTCGCGGGAGGCGATCGACTTCTTCACCGCGGCCCGGGCGCGGCGGGCGGCGACGGCGGCCTCGGAGGCGGCGCGGCGGTCGACGTCGGGCGGGGCGGGACGACGGGAGGCGGTCTCAGCCATGGCTGACGCGCACCTCCTCCGCGCGGCGCGCGACGGCGTCGGCGAGGCCGTCCGCACCGGCGCTCAGCAGGCCGCGGGACTCGCTCACGATGACGCCGGGAGCCAGCGTGCCGAACAGACGCGGAGCGTCCTCGACGCGCGCGCCCTGGTGGCCGAAGCCCGGGGCGAGGACGGGGAACGCCGGCGTGACCGGGGCGCCGTCCGTGTCGATGCCGTACGCGGCGAGGTCGACGGTCGCGCCGAGCACCAGCCCGACGGTGCCGAAGGCGTGCGCCGGCTGCTGCTGGTTGAACTCGTGCACGTCTTCGATGATCGCACGCGCGACGGTCATCCCGGCACGCGGACCCGAGGCGACGACCGCCTGCTGCACGACGGCGGCCTCCGGGTTGGAGGTCGCGGCGAGGACGAAGAGCCCCTTGCCGTGCTCCTCGGCGAGGCGCATCGGCTCGGCGATCGACCCCACGCCCTGGAACGCGGAGACCGTCAGGGCGTCCGCTTCCAGCGGCGACCCCGGCGTGAGCCAGGACTCCGCGTAGGCGGTGACGCTGGTGCCGATGTCGCCGCGCTTCGCGTCCGCGATGACCAGGAGGCCCGCGGCGCGCGCGGCGGCGATGACCTCCTCCAGCGCGACGTAGCCCGCCGCGCCGAACCGCTCGAAGAACGCCACCTGCGGCTTGACCAGTCCCGCCCGGCCGGCCGCGGCCTCCACTGCGATCAGGCCGAACTCGCGCACGCCCGCCGCCGAGGCGGGGAGGCCCCAGTCGGCGAGCAGGTGCGCGTGGGGGTCGATGCCGACGCACAGCCGGCCGCGTTCGGCGAACGCCTGCGCGAGGCGGTCGCCGAACGCTGCGCCGACAGCGGTCATGCGCGCGACGCCCGCTGCAGCGCGTACTCCTGCAGCGAGGTCACCTCGAAGCCCTCGCGCACGGCGTCGAGGGAGGCGACGGCGGCGCTCAGCTCGGCGATCGTGGTGAACAGCGGCTTGTCCCCCGCCACCGCGGCCGCGCGGATCTCGTACCCGTCGGCGCGCGAGGTGCCGCCGCTCGGGGTGTTGATCACGACATCCACCGCGCTGCGGGTGATCAGGTCGACGATCGAGTCGTCCGGCGACTCGCTGTACTTGCGGACGACGCGGGCCTCGATCCCGTTGCGGTTGAGCACCTCCGCGGTGCCCTCCGTGGCCAGGATCTCGTAGCCGAGCTGCTTGAGCCGCAGCACGGGCAGCACGATGGCGCGCTTGTCGCGGTCCGAGACGGAGACGAAGACCGTCCCGGTGAGCGGCATGCCGCCGTAGGCCGCGGCCTGGCTCTTCGCGAACGCGGTCGGGAAGTCCTTGTCGATGCCCATGACCTCGCCGGTCGAGCGCATCTCCGGCCCCAGCACGGAGTCGACGATCTTTCCGTCGCGGGTGCGGAAGCGCTTGAACGGCAGCACCGCCTCCTTGACCGCCACCGGCGAGTCCATCGGGATGACCGAGCCGTCCTGCTCCGGGAGCATGCCCTCCGCGATCAGGCCGTCGACGGTGTCGCCGACCATGATCCGGGAGGCCGCCTTGGCCAGCGGGATGCCCAGCGCCTTCGAGACGAACGGGACCGTGCGCGACGCGCGGGGGTTGGCCTCCAGCACGTAGAGCACCCCGGCGCCGATCGCGAACTGCACGTTGAGCAGGCCGCGCACGCCGATGCCCTCGGCGATCTTGAGGGTCGCCTCGCGCACGCGGTCGATCTCGCGGCGGCCGAGCGTGATCGGCGGGAGGGTGCAGCTCGAGTCGCCGGAGTGGATGCCGGCCTCCTCGATGTGCTCCATCACGCCGCCGATGTAGAGCCGCTCGCCGTCGAAGAGCGCGTCGACGTCGATCTCGATCGCGTCGTCGAGGAAGCGGTCAACCAGCAGCGGGTGCGACGGTCCGACGATGCCCTGGCCCGCGACGCGCTCGAAGTAGTCCGCGAGCGACGCGGTGTCGTAGACGATCTCCATGCCGCGGCCGCCGAGCACGAAGCTCGGGCGCACCAGCACCGGGTAGCCGATCTGCTCCGCCGCCTGGGCCGCGCTCGGGAAGTCGATCGCGGTGCCGTTGCGCGGGGCCAGCAGGCCGGCGTTGTCGAGGATCTCGGCGAACAGGCCGCGCTCCTCCGCCAGGTCGATCGCCTCGGGCGTGGTGCCGAGGATCGGCACGCCGGCCGCCTCGAGCCCCTTCGCCAGGCCGAGGGCCGTCTGGCCGCCGAGCTGCACGACAACGCCGACGAGCTCGCCGGACTGCGACTCCGCGTGGATGACCTCCAGCACGTCCTCGAGCGTCAGCGGCTCGAAGTACAGGCGGTCGCTGGTGTCGTAGTCGGTCGAGACCGTCTCCGGGTTGCAGTTGATCATGATCGTCTCGAACCCGGCGTCGTGCAGCGCGAACGACGCGTGCACGCAGGAGTAGTCGAACTCGACGCCCTGCCCGATGCGGTTCGGGCCGGAGCCCAGGATGACGACCTTGCGCCGATCGCTCGGTGCGACCTCCGTCTCCAGGTCGTAGCTGGAGTAGTGGTACGGCGTGAGCGCGGGGAACTCGCCCGCGCAGGTGTCGACCGTCTTGTAGACCGGGCGGACGCCGAGGATGTGGCGCACCTCCCGCACGTCGGCCTCGCCGAAGCCGCGGAGCTCGCCGATCTGAGCGTCGGAGAAACCGTGGTCCTTCGCGTAGCGGAGCGTGTCGGTGTCGAGGGTGTCCGCGTCGCGGATCTGCTCGGCGACCTCGTTGATCAGCACGATCTGGTCGATGAACCAGGGGTCGATCTTGGTCGACTCGAAGACCTGCTCGGGCGTCGCGCCGAGGCGGAGCGCCTGCTGCACGTCGACGATGCGGCCATCGGTGGGCGTCCGGATGGACTCCAGCAGCTCCTCGACGGTGCGCGTCTGCGTGCCCCAGTGGAACGACGAGCCGCGCTTCTCGAGCGAGCGGAGCGCCTTCTGCAGCGCCGAGGAGAAGCTGCGGCCGATGGCCATCGCCTCGCCGACCGACTTCATGGTCGTGGTGAGCGTCGGGTCGGCGGCCGGGAACTTCTCGAACGCGAAGCGCGGGACCTTGACCACGACGTAGTCGAGGGTCGGCTCGAAGCTCGCCGGGGTGACGCCGGTGATGTCGTTCGGGATCTCGTCCAGGCGGTAGCCGATGGCCAGCTTCGCCGCGATCTTCGCGATCGGGAAGCCGGTCGCCTTCGACGCCAGCGCGGACGAGCGCGAGACACGCGGGTTCATCTCGATGACGATGATGCGCCCGTTCTCCGGGTTCACCGCGAACTGGATGTTGCAGCCGCCGGTGTCGACGCCCACCGCGCGGATGATGTCGATGCCGATGTCACGCAGCTTCTGGTACTCGCGGTCGGTGAGGGTGAGCGCCGGCGCGACCGTGATCGAGTCGCCGGTGTGCACGCCGACCGGGTCGACGTTCTCGATCGAGCAGACGACCACCGTGTTGTCGGAGGTGTCGCGCATGAGCTCGAGCTCGTACTCCTTCCAGCCGAGGATCGACTCCTCGAGGAGCACCTCGCTGGTGGGGCTCTGGTGGATGCCGTCGCCGACGATGCGGCGCAGCTCCTCCGGCGTGTAGGCGAAGCCCGAACCGAGGCCGCCCATGGTGAACGACGGGCGGACGACGAGCGGGTAGCCGAGGTCCTCGGCGTACTCGAGCGCCTCCTCCACGGTGTGGGCGATGTGCGAGCGGGCCACCTCGGCGCCGGCCTCGATGACCAGCTCCTTGAAGATCTGGCGGTCCTCGCCCTTCTGGATCGCCTCGAACTTCGCGCCGATGAGCTCGACGCCGTACTTCTCGAGGATGCCGTGCTCGTGCAGCTGCATGGCCGCGTTGAGCGCGGTCTGGCCGCCGAGGGTCGGCAGGATGGCGTCCGGCTTCTCCTTGGCGATGATGGTCTCGATGACCTGCCAGGTGATCGGCTCCACGTAGGTGGCGTCCGCGAAGTCGGGGTCGGTCATGATCGTGGCCGGGTTCGAGTTCACCAGGATGACGCGGACGCCCTCCTGCTTGAGCACGCGGCACGCCTGGGTGCCGGAGTAGTCGAACTCGCAGGCCTGGCCGATGACGATCGGGCCGGAGCCGATGACCAGGACGGATGAGATGTCGGTGCGCTTCGGCATCAGGCGCCGGCCTCCTTGGTGGGCTCAGCGTCCGCGGTCTCGCGACCGGTGATCATGCTGAGGAAGCGGTCGAAGAGGTAGTTGGCGTCGTGCGGGCCCGCCGCCGCCTCCGGGTGGTACTGCACGCTGAACGCGTTCAGGTCGAGGCAGTTGAGCCCCTCCACCACGTTGTCGTTGAGGCTGAAGTGGCTCACCTCGACGCGGCCGAAGCCGGCCGGGGAGTCGAACTCCGCGTCGATCGGCGCCTGCACGGCGAAGCCGTGGTTCTGCGCGGTGATCTCGACCCGGCCCGTGCGCTTGTCGAGCACCGGCTGGTTGATGCCGCGGTGGCCGAACGGCAGCTTGTAGGTCGAGAGCCCGAGCGCACGGCCGAGCAGCTGGTTGCCGAAGCAGATGCCGAAGTACGGCAGCCCGGCGCGCAGCGTCTCCTGCAGGAGCGCGACGTGGCGGTCCGAGGCCTGCGGGTCGCCGGGGCCGTTCGAGAAGAACAGGGCGGAGACGCCGAGGTCGAGCACATCCTGCGCCGACACCTGCTGCGGGAGCACGTGCACGTCGAGGCCGCGACCGGCGAGGTTCTCGAGGGTCGACTTCTTCACGCCGAGGTCGAGCACCGCGACCGAGCCGACCTTCTCGCCGACGGCGGGGAGGGTGTACGGCTCGACGGTCGAGACCTCGGCGGAGAGGTTGCGGCCGCTCATCGCGGCGGCGTTGCGCACCAGCTCCAGCTGCTCGCTGTCGGAGAGCTCGGAGTCCGCGCCCGAGAAGATCCCGGCGCGCATGGCGCCTGCGGAGCGGATGTGCCGGGTCACCGCGCGGGTGTCGATGCCGCTGATGCCGACGACGCCCTGGGCGACCAGGTCGTCGTCGAGGCTGCGCTGCGCGCGGAAGTTGGACACGACCCGGCTGGGCTCGCGCACGACGTAGCCGGCGACCCAGATCTGGCGGGACTCCATGTCCTCGTCGTTGGTGCCGGTGTTGCCGATGTGCGGGGCCGTCATGAGGACGATCTGACCCGCGTACGACGGGTCGGTGAGCGTCTCCTGGTAGCCGGTCATGCCGGTCGAGAAGACCGCCTCGCCGAGCGTCCGCCCGATGGCGCCGTAGGCCTTGCCCACGTAGCGCTTCCCGTCTTCGAGGACGAGGACTGCTTGATTCGCCGCCACGTCACACCTCCTGATCTTCCGGGCCCTCGGGGCCCGTCGTGCTCCCCGACGACGTCGCGCCGGGGAGGATGTCCTGAATGGCCGCGGTCACCGTGTCGCGGCCGGCCGGGTCGACGACCCGGAAGTAGCTGTCGGCGGGAACCCCGCCGCTGGTGGTCCAGCCGAACCGGAGCAGTCCATCCCGCTCCACCACCCGGTCGATGGTGAAGGTGGCCGCGCCGACGCCGGTGAGCGTCGAGGCGGGGACGAAGACGGGCTGCTCGCCGGCGACCCGGATCGAGATCCCCTCGGGCGAGACGCTGAGCGAACCCTTCCCGCGGTAGGTCAGACCCGGCAGGACGAGCCGCTCGAGCTGCTCCCCCGCCTTGGTGGTCGCGACGTAGAGCACATCGGCAGCGGCGGTCGGTGCGCCGAGCTGGGCGGGGGCCGGGTGGCCGCCGCCCGCGGGCACGTCGCGCCGCACGCGTCGTCGCCAGCCCCAGAAGGCCAGCAGCAGGATGAGGACGAGGACGATCGCGACGCCCAGGGTCGGCAGGAACTTATCCACGGGCGGCCTCCAGATCGACGACCGTGCCGTCGAGCACGGTCGCGTAGCCCCGGTGGAACGTCGCGACGACGCGCCCCGGGAGGGTCATCGACAGGTAGGGCGAGTTGACGCCCTTCCCGGCGAGGTCACCGGTCGCGAACGAGCGCGACGCGGTGGGGTCGTAGAGGAGCAGCTCGGCGGGCGCTCCGGCCTCGATCGGCGTCCCGTGGCCGGCGAGCCGGCCGATCCGCGCGGGCGTCGACGACAGCACGCGGGCGACGTCGGCCCAGTCCAGGAGGCCGTTGCCGACCACCGACGCGTGCACAACCGAGAGGGCGGACTCCAGCCCGACCATCCCGAACGCGGCCGCGTCCCACTCGCAGTCCTTCGACTCCACGGGGTGCGGGGCGTGGTCCGTCGCGACGATGTCGATGGTGCCGTCCGCGAGTCCGGCGCGCAGCGCCTCCACGTCCTCCGCGCGGCGCAGCGGCGGGTTCACCTTGTAGCGCGCGTCGTAGCCGGCCGCCAGCTCCTCGGTCAGGAGGAGGTGGTGCGGCGTGACCTCGGCCGTCACGTCGATGCCGCGGGCCTTGGCCCAGCGGATGACGTCGACCGACCCGGCGGTCGAGACGTGGCAGACGTGCAGCCGCGAGCCGACGTGCTCGGCCAGGAGCACGTCCCGGGCGATGATCGACTCCTCGGCGACCGCCGGCCAGCCCGCGAGTCCGAGCTCGCCCGAGAGGGCGCCCTCGTTCATCTGGGCGCCGACGGTGAGCCGGGGCTCCTGCGCGTGCTGGGCGATGACGCCGTCGAATGCCTTGACATACTCGAGGGCCCGGCGCATCAGCAGCGGGTCGGAGACGCATTTGCCGTCGTCGGAGAAGACGCGGACCCGGGCGCGGGAGTCGGCCATCGCGCCCAGCTCGGCCAGGCGCTCGCCCTCCAGTCCCACGGTCACGGCGCCGATCGGGCGCACGGTCGCGTACCCGGCGGACTCCCCCAGGCTCAGCACCTGCTCGACGACACCCGCGGTGTCGGCCACCGGGGAGGTGTTCGCCATCGCGAAGACCGCGGTGAAGCCTCCCGCCGCGGCGGCGCGCGTCCCGGTCAGCACCGTCTCGCTCTGCTCGTAGCCGGGCTCGCGCAGGTGGGTGTGCAGGTCGACGAGGCCCGGCAGCGCCAGGAGCCCGTCGGCGTCGATCCGCGACGCGCCCGCGGCGGAGAGGCCGGAGCCCACCTCCGCGATGCGGCCGTCGTCGATCAGGAGGTCGGCACGCGTGCCGTCGGCGAGCGTCGCGCCCGCGATCACATACTTCTCGGCCAGTTTCTCGTCCATCGTCGTCTTACGCCTCCCGCTCGCCACCGGACAGCAACAGGTAGAGCGCCGCCATCCTCACGGACACGCCGTTCGCCACCTGCTCCCTGACCGTCGAGCGGGGCGAGTCCGCCGCTGCGGCGGAGATCTCCAGCCCTCGGTTCATCGGGCCCGGGTGCATCACAATGCTATCGGTGCGCAGACGCCCGAGCCGTTCGTCGTCCAGGCCCCAGCGCCGCGAGTACTCGCGTGGGTTCGGGAAGAAGGCGGCGTTCATCCGCTCGCCCTGAATGCGCAGCATCATCACGACGTCCGGATCCGCATCGATCGCGGCGTCGAGGTCGTAGCCGATCGCCGCCGGCCAGCCGGTCACGTCCACCGGCAGCAGGGTCGGCGGCGCGACGAGCGTGACCTGTGCGCCGAGGGTGCGCAGCAGCCACACGTTCGACCGCGCGACGCGGGAGTGCAGGATGTCGCCCACGATCGTCACGGTGACGCCGTCGAGATCGTGCCCGCGCGACGCAGCACCGTGGAGACGCCGCCGCATGGTGAAGGCGTCGAGCAGCGCCTGCGTGGGGTGCTCGTGCATCCCGTCGCCGGCGTTCACGATCCCGGCGTCGATCCAGCCGCTCGTCGCGAGGGTCTGCGGTGCGCCGGAGGAACCGTGGCGGATGACCACGGCGTCGGCTCCCATGGCCGCCAGGGTCTGGGCCGTGTCCTTCAGGCTCTCGCCCTTCGAGACGCTGGAGCCCTTGGCGGAGAAGTTGATCACGTCGGCGGAGAGCCGCTTCGCCGCCGCCTCGAACGAGATGCGGGTGCGGGTCGAGTCCTCGAAGAAGAGGTTCACGACGGTCTTGCCGCGGAGGGTCGGGAGCTTCTTGACCTCGCGCTCCTGCACGTCCGCCATGTCCTCGGCGACGTCGAGCAGCCGGATGGCGTCCTCGCGGGAGAGGGTCTTGGTCGACAGCAGGTGCCTCATGCGCCGGCCTCCGCACTGTCGGCGGCGGTCGCATCGGCCGGCGACTCGATGGTCACCGACTCCTGGCCGTCCACGCCCTCCAGGCGAACGAAGATGCGCTCGGAGGCGGCGGAGGGCAGGTTCTTGCCCACGTAGTCCGCGCGGATCGGCAGCTCGCGGTGACCGCGGTCGACGAGCACCGCCAACCGGACGGCGCGCGGGCGCCCCAGGTCGTTCAGCGCGTCCAGCGCGGCGCGGATCGTCCGCCCCGAGAAGAGCACGTCGTCCACGAGCACGACCGTCTTGCCGTCGATCGGCCCGGGCAGCGACGTGGGCTGCGGGGTGCGGATCGGGTTGCGGGACAGGTCGTCGCGGTACATCGTCACGTCGAGCGCGCCGACGATGTCGGCGGGCGAAGCGACGGCCTGCGGCTCGATGCGCTGGATGGTCTCGGCGATCCGGCGGGCGAGTTCGACGCCGCGCGTCGGGATGCCGAGGATCACCAGGTCGTTCGTTCCCCGGTTCGACTCCAGGATCTCGTGGGAGATCCGGGTCAGTGCCCGGGCGATGTCAGCTTGTTGCAGCACGGTGCGCACTGTCATGCCGACCTCCTTCCCCGCCTCACAGGACGGCTCATTAAAGGATGTCTACCGAGATCCGAGCATATCAGCCCGGCACCGATCACTTGTCGTTCAGGAACTTCTCGAACGCGGTCGCGTCGCTGATGCTCCCGGTGAACTGCTTGCCGTCGACCAGGACCGTCGGGGTGCCCTCGATCTTGTCGAGGGCCTTCTTGCCGTCCACCACGATCGGGCCGCTCTGCGAGTGCGCCGTGTTGGCCTGCGCCCACGCCTGGTAGGAGCCGCTGCGCTCGAGGCAGCCGGAGATGTCGGTGATGCCGAGATCGGTGGCCCGCTTCGCGAGCTCGTCGTCGGTCAGACCCTTCGAGTTCTCCTCGGGCTGGTCCGTGAACAGCGCCTGGTAGTAGTCCAGCACGCGCGCCTTGTCGTGGACGCCCACGCAGGTGAGCGCCGCGGCCGCGCGCGTCGAGTAGCCGGTCCCGCTGGAGGCGGCGTCGAGGAAGGTGAGCGGGTGGAGGCGCAGCGTGATGGAGCCGTCCTTCACCGCCTTCTCGATCGTGTCGCCGTTCGCCTTCTCGAAGGCGCCGCAGACCGGGCACATCGCGTCGAACCAGAGGTCGACCTTCTTCTGGCCGGTGCCGGCCGAGATGTAGCGGTCGTCGAAGTTGACGGCACCGTCGACGCCGGTCGGCGCCTTCGCGGTCGCGACCGGCACCGAGGTGTCGGCGAACACGGAGCAGGCCGAGACGCCGATCGACAGTGCGGCGGCCAGGACGGTGGCGGCGAGGATGCGGCGGGTGCGCTTCACGTCGTCCCTTCGGTTGGAGCGGTGGATCTACTTGGTGGTGTCGCGCTACTTGGTCGTGTTGCTCTGGGCGATCTTCGCGAGCAGCCCGTTCACGAAGCCGGCGGAGTCGTCCGTCGAGAGCACCGTGGCGGCCTCGACGGCCTCGGAGATCGCGACGCCCTCGGGCACGGCGTCGTTGAACAGCAGCTCCCACACGCCGATGCGCAGGATGGCGCGGTCGACGGCGGGCATCCGCGCGAGGGTCCAGCCCTGCGCGTAGGTCTCGATCTGCTCGTCGATCTCGTCCTGGTGGTCGATCACGCCGTCGACGATCTCGCGCGCGTACAGCCAGGAGGCTTCACGCGCGGGCTCGATCGCCGCGCGCTCGGCCTCGGTCGCGAGGGCCTGCCGGAGCGGGGTCTGACGCAGGTCGGCGCTGTAGAGCAGGTCGAGCGCGCGCTTGCGGGCTTTGGTCCGGGCGCTCACTAGTCGTTGACGCGGCCGAGGTAGTCGCCGGTGCGGGTGTCGACCTTGACCTTGGTGCCGGTCTCGAGGAACAGCGGGACCTGGATCTGGTAGCCGGTCTCGACCGTGGCGGGCTTGGTGCCGCCGGTCGAGCGGTCGCCCTGCAGGCCCGGCTCGGTGTAGGTGATCTCCAGCACGACGGAGGCGGGCAGCTCGACGTAGAGCGGCGAACCCTCGTGCAGCGCGACGGTCACGTTCTGGTTCTCGAGCATGAAGTTGGCGGAGTCGCCGACGATCGGGCCCGGGATGGTGATCTGGTCGTAGTCGCTGGTGTCCATGAAGACGAAGTCGGCGCCGTCCTGGTACAGGTACTGGTAGTCGCGGCGGTCGACGTTGGTGATGTCGATCTTGGCGCCGGCGTTGTACGTGCGGTCGACGGTCTTGCCGGTCGTGACGTTCTTGAGCTTCGTGCGGACGAACGCGCCACCCTTGCCCGGCTTCACGTGCTGGAACTCGATGACGCTCCAGAGCTGTCCGTCGATGTTGAGGACGATGCCGTTCTTGATGTCAGCGGTCGATGCCATGCGCGAGATCCATTCAGTTTGCGAAAGAGTTCCGGGTGGATGCCGCGGGCGTCAGCGGTCCACATCGCCGCGCGCGAAGCAGCGGCCCGGGAAAGATTCTAGACGTCAGCGCCCGTTTCGGCGAATGTACGCCAGCGCGAGCCGGTACGACTCGAAGCCGAAACCCGCGATCACGCCGGTCGAGACGGCCGTGATCACGCTCGTGTGGCGGAACTCCTCGCGGGCGTGCGGGTTCGAGATGTGCACCTCGATCACCGTGCCCCCGGCCGAGGTCACCAGCGAGACCGCGTCGCGCAGGGCGTACGAGTAGTGGGTCCACGCGCCCGCGTTGAGGATGACGGGGGCACCCGTGTCGGCGGCGTCGTGCAGCCAGCCGATCAGCTCCGCCTCGGCGTCCGTCTGGCGGAGGTCGATCCGCAGCTCGGGCGCGTCCTCCTGGAGCTGCCGGCCCAGGTCGTCGAGGGTCTGCGACCCGTAGACGTCGGGCTCGCGGGTGCCGAGCCGGCCGAGGTTCGGGCCGTTCAGGACGAGGACGCTGCTCATGCCGTTCACCCTACCGGTGCCTCGGCGTCCGTCAGGGGGCGGACGCGCACCGCAGACCAGACGTCGTCGACGGAGACGTTGCTGATCGGTCGCCAGCCGAACGCCCCGGACTCCGCGATGATGGTGTCGCGGTTGAGGTCGGCGCGGTTGCCTTTCGGGTACACGAACCAGACGGCACGGGCGCGGCCGAGCTGCGGCAGCTCCGTGCCGAACCGCTCGAGCAGTTCGGCACGGGTGCTCACGAAGACGACCGCGACCGAGGCGTCGGCGGCAGGGCCGTCCGTCACACCCGCGGGCAAGGGCTCGACGAGGGCCGCGAGCTCGGGCGTCGCACCGCCGAGGTGGAGGACGTCGCCCTCCTTCACCAGCAGCTTCTGCGCGACGCTCCGCTCGGCCATCAGGACGCGATCTCCTGGTACGCCGCGAAGAGCAGGCTCTGGTCGGGGCCGGCGAGCACGGTCGGGCGGCCGATGTCGTCGAGCACGATGAAGCGCAGGAGGTTGCCGCGCGCCTTCTTGTCGCGCTGCATGGTCGCGAGGAGCGTCTGCCAGCGGCCGAGCGGATACGTGGTCGGCAGCGTGAGGGACTCCAGGATGCGGCGGTGGCGGTCGACGGCCTCGTCCGACAGGCGCCCGCTCAGGCGGCCGAGCTCGGCGGCGTAGACCATTCCCACGGCCACGGCCGCGCCGTGCCGCCACTGGTAGCGCTCGGCGTGCTCGATCGCGTGGCCGAGGGTGTGGCCGTAGTTGAGGATCTCGCGCAGGCCCTGCTCGGTGAAGTCCTCCCCCACCACACGCGCCTTGATGCCGATGGAGAGCTCGACGAGGCGGCGGAACTCGGGCGACTCGGGATCGGTGGCGACGGCGACATCCCGCTCGATGATGTCCAGGATCTCCGGCTCGGCGATGAAGCCGTACTTCACGACCTCGCCGAACCCGGCGAGGATCTCGTTGCGGCCGAGGGAGGCGAGGGTGTCGAGGTCGGCGACGACCGCGGCGGGCGCGTAGAACGCGCCGACGAGGTTCTTGCCCTCGGCCGTGTTGATGCCGGTCTTCCCCCCGACCGCCGCATCCACCATCCCGAGCAGCGTGGTCGGCACCTGGACGAGCTTCACGCCGCGCAGCCAGGTCGCGGCCGCGAAGCCGGCGAGGTCGGTGACGGCACCGCCGCCGAAGCCGACGACGGCGTCCGACCGGGTGAAGTCGGCCTGGCCCATGATGCCCCAGAGGAACGCGGCGACCTCCACCCGCTTCGCGGCCTCGGCGTCCGGCACCTCGGCGAGGAGCACCTCGTACCGGCCGAGCAGGGATTCACGGAGCTCGGCGGCCGCGGCGCCCAGCGTCGGCGGGTGCACCAGGAGCACCTTGTTGACCCCGGAGCCCAGGTGGTCGGCGAGGTCGAAGCGCACACCGCGCCCCACGACCACGGGGTACTGGTCGTCCCCCGCGACGAGGATCTCGGTGGGGGTGTCGGCGTCGGTCATCGGTGTCCTTCCTCCTGCTCGACCCATTCGGCGATCTCCTCCACGATGGCGTCGATCGGACGGGACGAGGTGTCCGCGGTGTAATCCGCGAGCGATGCGTACAGTTCGGCGCGCTCGGCGACGAGCCGCTTCCACGATTCGATGTCGGACACCAGCGGGCGTTTGCCGCCGGTGATCCGCTGCGCGATGGCCTCCGGCTGCACCGTGAGCAGCACGACGCGGCGACGGCTGAGATCGGCCCGGGTGTCGGTATCGAGCACCGCCCCGCCGCCCAGGGAGACCACCCCGCCCTCGCCCAGCGCCGCGGCGACCGCCGCACGCTCCAGGGCGCGGAAGTGCGGCTCCCCGTGGTCGGCGAAGATCTCCGAGATGGGGCCGTGGTCGGCGACGACGCGCGCGTCGGTGTCGATGAACGTCAGGCCGAGCCGCTTGGCGAGGCGTTTGCCCAGCCGGGTCTTGCCCGCCGCCGGCGGGCCGATCAGGACGATCGTCACGGCGTTCAGGCGTAGGGCGCGCTGACGCGCTCGGTCGCCAGGTTCTGCGGGATGGCGTCCAGGTAGCCGCGCAGGTTGCGGGCGGTCTCGGGCAGGGAGTCCCCGCCGAACTTCTCGAGGACCGAGTTGGCGAGCACGAGGGCGACCATCGCCTCCGCGACCACGCCGGCCGCCGGCACCGCGCAGACGTCGGAGCGCTGGTGGTGCGCCGCCGCCGCTTCGCTCGTCGCGATGTCGATGGTGCGCAGCGCGTGCGGCACGGTCGCGATGGGCTTCATGCCGGCGCGGACCCGCAGGACCGTTCCCGTGCTCATCCCGCCCTCGGTGCCGCCGGCCTTGTCGCTGGTGCGCACGATCGTGCCGTCCTCCGCGAGGAGCTCGTCGTGGGCCTCGGAGCCGCGGCGGGTGGTCGTCAGGAAGCCGTCGCCGACCTCCACACCCTTGATGGCCTGGATGCCCATGAGCGCGGCCGCGAGCTGGCCGTCGAGCCGGCGGTCCCAGTGGACGTGCGAGCCGAGGCCCGGCGGGACGCCGTACGCGAGCACCTCGACGACGCCGCCCAGGGTATCGCCGTCCTTGTGTGCGGAGTCGACCTCGGCCACCATCCGCTCGGACGTGGCCGGGTCGAAGCAGCGCAGCGGATCGGCGTCGAGCGTGTCCACGTCCGACGGCGTCGGCAGCGGCGACCCCTCGGGGACCCGGACCGGACCGATCGAGAGCGTGTGGCTGACCAGGGTGATCCCCAGCTCGGCGAGGAACGAGCGCGCGATGGCGCCGAGCGCGACGCGGGCGGCGGTCTCCCGGGCGCTCGCGCGCTCCAGGACCGGGCGGGCCTCGTCGAAGCCGTACTTCTGCATCCCGACCAGGTCGGCGTGCCCGGGGCGCGGACGCGTCAGCGCCGCTCCACGGCCGCCGGCGAGCTTCTCGGGCTCGACGGGCTCGGCGCTCATGACGTCGACCCACTTCGGCCACTCCGTGTTGCCGATGCGCAGGGCGATGGGGCTGCCGAGGGTGGAGCCGTGGCGGACGCCGCCCGAGATGTCGAGCGCGTCCTGCTCGAACTTCATCCGCGCGCCGCGACCATAGCCGAGTTTGCGGCGCGCCAGATCGGCGCGGATGGCGTCGAGCGAGACCGGGACCCCGGCAGGGAGACCCTCCAGGACGGCGATGAGTTCGGGGCCGTGGGATTCCCCGGCCGTGAGCCAACGAAGCATGCTTCGATTGTGGCACAGCGACCGAGGGCGTCCGCGCCCTGTGACGGCCGTCGGGCCTCCGTCAGGCCTCCAGCGGAACGCCCGCCGCATCGATGCCGACCGCGTCGAGCATGGCCGCGAGCACGGCCTCCTCGTCCGGGAGCGGCTCCAGCGGATCCCCGGAGACGAAGATGCGCACCTGCAGGAGCGCCTGGTGGGCGAGCATGGCGAGCCCGGAGACGACGGTGCCCCCGACCGCGCCCCACGACGCCGCCAGCGGGGTCGGCCACGGCTCGTACGCAACGTCGAGCAGCACGGCCCGCCGGCGGGTGGAGTCGGTGTAGAGGACCTCGGGACGCGTGCCGCCCGGGAGGGTGCTGATGACGAGTTGCGGGACGTCGAGCGAGCGGTCCGCCTGGGCGAGCGAGCGCAGCCGCACCATCAGGCCGAGCTCGTGGGCCAGCGGCTCGAGCCAGACGCTGCGCGTGAGGTCGCGGACGTGCACGTCCACGCGCTCGGCCCCGAGTTCCGCGGCCGCGACGAGAGCGGACGCCGCGGTCGCGCCGCCACCCAGGATGTGGACGTAGTGGGCGGAGGTCACTCCGGCGCCGGCGAGGGCACGGACGATGCCCGACACGTCGGTGTTGAAGCCGCGCACGGACTCCCCGTCGAAGAGCACGGTGTTGGCGGCGCCGGTCTGCTCCGCCACCCGGTCGATCTCGGTGAGCAGCGGGACGACCGCCTTCTTGAGCGGCATCGTCAGGGACAGCCCGCGCCACTCCTCCCCCAGACCGTCGACGAACTCGGCCAGGGCGTCCTCGGTCACCTCGACGGGCTCGTAGGACCAGTCCAGGCCCAGCACGCCGTACGCGGCCGCGTGCAGCGCCGGGGACTTCGAGTGCGCGATCGGCGAGCCCAGCACGGCCAGGGAGAGGCGGGCCGGTCGTGCGGCCTTCTTCGCCTCGGCCTTCGCGGGTACCGCCTTCTTCACCGGAGCCGACTCGAGCTCCGGTGCGGGTTCGACGTCCTCGGACTCCGCAGCCTCCGGCTCGTCGTCCTCCGGTTCCTCGCGCTCGGCCGCTTCCTCGGCCTCGGCGACGGCGGCCTCCTCGGCCTCCGCCTCGCGTTCGGCCTCGACCAGGGCGGCGATCGAGGCCTCCGCACCGGCCTCCGAGACGCCGTCCTCGAGCGACGCGCCGCCCTCGGGCTCCTCGTCGTTCGTGCGCGGGGTCTGCGGGGTGTCACTCATAACCGGGGTTGTCCTTCATCCATTGCTGCCATTTGGCCACGGCGGCCTCGTGCTCGGCCTCGGTCGTCGAGAAGATCGTCTCGCCGGTCTGGAGGTTCCACGTCACGAAGAACATCCACGGGCCGTCCGCCGGGTGGACGACCGCGTTGATCGCGAGGTCTCCCGGGTTCGAGATCGGGCCGACCGGCAGGCCGGGGTGCACGTAGGTGTTGTAGGGGTTGCTCGCGTCCGCGCGCTCGGCGTCGGTCGTCTCGACCCGATGGGTGTTTCCGGTGCCGTACGCCACCGTCGCGTCCGACTGCAGGTCCCAGCCCTGGTCGAGCCGGTTCAGGAAGACGCGCGCCACCTTGGGATAGTCGTCCTTCAGGCCCGCCTCGCGCTGCACGATCGAGGCCAGGACGATGGTGTTCCAGCGGTTCGCCGGTGCGACGCCCGCGGCATCCAGCGACTGGAACATCCGGTCGACCATGGTCTTGATGGCGTCGTGGGCCGTGATGCCGGGAGGGAACGTGTACGTCGCGGGGAACAGGAAGCCCTCGAGGGTCTTCGCCTCCGCCGGCACTCCGTAGTCGGCGGGGGTCGCCGCGGCCGCCTGGAGGTCCGCCAGCGGGATCTTCGTCGCATCGGCCACGGTCTGCAGCACGTCGGCCTCGGCGGTGCCCTCGGGGATGACCGCGGTGTTCTCGACGCGGTTCGCCGTGTCCTGCAGGGCGACGAGCGCCGCGTTCGCGCTCATCTGCTTCTTCAGCTTGAAGACGCCCGGCTGGAACTCCGGCTCCGGCTTCTGCCGCAGCAGCAGCGTGTAGAACGCGTCGTACGACTTCGTGACACCCGCCTTGTGGAGGTTGGTCGCGATGTCCGAACCCGTGTCACCGGACACGATGCTGAACATGACCTCGCCGGTGCCGTCACCCGGGTAGTCGTCGTCCTTCGGCGTCAGCGCGTTCACCAGCTGCGCCACCTGGGGCTGGAAGATCGAGTACGCGGCGCCCACCATCCCGCCGAGCACGGCCAGGATGACGACGACCACCACGAGCGGCTTGATCCAGCGTCGCTTGCGCTTCGGCTCCTCGTGCGAGAGGTAGTTCTGCTGCCGCCAGGCGAGCGGGGACTCCCCGGTCGGCGGCGCGGGATCGTCCCCGGCCGGCTCGCTGTCGAGCGCGCCGAAGAGGGCCCGCGCAGGATGGTCGGCCTCGAAGTCGTCCGCACCGTGACGGACCGCGGCGCCCACGGTCTCCCGCTCCGGCTCCGGCTGCTCGACCCGGGCGATCGGGCCGGTGATCACCGCATCGAAGTCGAGGCGATCCAGCGCGTCGCGCTGCTCAGCCTCGGGAGCGCGCACGTCCTCGTGCGGCACCGCCTGCTGCGCATCGCCGTTCTCGCCGGCGCCGTTCGCCTCCCGGGCCGCCCGCGCTTCGCGACGGGTCATCGGCTGCCGGTTGACGGCCGGGAAGACGGGGGGCTCCGGCCGGTCCTCGGGGTTCTTCGACAAACTCAGGGTCCAATGCTCGATTCGACGGGTTGGCCCGGCGGACGGCCGGAGGCGCGCTCCGCGTCGAGGGCATGCTGCAAAATTATCGTGGCGGCCACCTGATCCACCACCGGACGCGCGCTTTTCGAATTCTTGCCGGACGCGCGGAGGGCCGAATGGGCCGACACGGTCGACAGCCGTTCGTCGACGAGGCGCACCGGGACGTCGATCTCGGCGTCCAGTGCCTCGGCGAACGCGACCGCGTCCTGGGTGGATGCGGTGTGAGCGCCCGAGAGCGCCAACGGCAGTCCGACGATAATCTCGAAAACTCCGAGTTCAGTCACAATGTCGGCGATCCTCCGCCGATCCGCAGCATCCTCGGAGCGGGCGACGGTCTCCACCGGCGTCGCGATCATGCCGTGCGGGTCGGACCGGCTGACGCCGATCCGCACCTTGCCGACGTCGATGCCGAGCCGGACACCGGTGCGCATCCGGCTATCCGATCGCCGAGACGACCGCGCTCAGCGCCGCCGGGATGGCCGCCGCGTCCGTGCCGCCGCCCTGCGCCAGGTCGGCCTTGCCGCCGCCGCCGCCGCCCAGCACGCCCGCGGCCGACTTCGCCAGCGCACCGGCGTTCGCACCGGCGTCGCGAGCGGCCTGGTTGGTCGCCACGATCACGACCGGCTTGCCGCCGGCCTGCGCGGCCAGCGCCACGACGGCCGGGTCGGAACCCAGACGCTCGCGGACGGTCGTGACCAGCAGGCGGAGGTCGTCGGCCGAGCCCAGCGTGCCGGCGTCCTCGGCCACCACGGTGAAGGACCCGCGACGCGACGACGACTCGATGAGCGCCGGCACCTTGTCGAGCACCGCACGGGCCTCGAAGGCCTGGATCCGCTTCTCGGCGGCCTTCAGGTTCGCCAGCAGGTCGGCGATCTTCTCGGGGAGCTGCTCGCGCGGGGTCTTGAGAGCGCCCGACAGCTGCGACACGATCGTGCGCTCGACCGCCAGGTCGCGGAACGCCTCGAGGCCGACGAGGGACTCGACGCGACGGTTCGTGGAGCCGACGGACGACTCGCTGACCAGGTTGATCATCCCGATCTCGGCGCTGGCCGCGACGTGCGTGCCCGCGCAGAGCTCGCGCGACCAGGGTCCGCCGATGTCGACCACGCGGACGACGTCGCCGTACTTCTCTCCGAAGAGGGCCATCGCGCCCAGCGACTTCGCCTCGTCGAGCGGCAGCTCGCGCGTCGTCACCTCGAGGTTCTGCCGGATGGCGTTGTTCGAGATCTCCTCGATCTCGCTGCGCGTCTCGGGCGAGAGCGCCTGGTTCCAGGAGAAGTCGAGGCGCAGGTAGCCGGCCTTGTTGTAGGAGCCGGACTGGTGCGCGTTGGAGCCGAGCACCTGGCGCAGCGCCGCGTGGATGATGTGGGTGCCCGAGTGCGCCTGGCGCGCGCCACGGCGGTACTCGTGGTCGACGAGGCTCGTCGCCGGCGCGCCGACCCCGACCTCGCCGCTGCGGACGAGCACCTTGTGGCTGATCAGGCCCTTGACCGGCTTCTGCACGTCGAGGACCTCGAGCTCGTAGCCCGGCCCCACGATCGTGCCCGCGTCGGCGTCCTGACCACCGGACTCGGCATAGAGCGCGGTCGCCCCGAGGATGATCTCGGCCACCTGGCCCTCGACGGCCTTGTTCACCGAGTTGCCGTCGACGATGAGGCCGAGCACGCTCGACTCCGTCTCGAGCTCGGTGTAGCCGGTGAAGACCGTCTCGCCCTGAGCGCGGAAGGCGCTGTAGACGGAGAGGTCGGCCAGCGCCGTCTTCTTCGCCTTGGCGTCCGCCTTGGCACGCGAGCGCTGATCGGCCATCAGCGTGTCGAAGGCGGCGCGGTCCACGCTCAGACCGGCCTCCTCCGCCATCTCGAGCGTGAGGTCGATCGGGAAGCCGTAGGTGTCGTGCAGGAGGAACGCCGTGTCGCCCGCGAGCTGCTTCTTGCCCGCGTTGCGGGTGTTCGAGACCGCGGTGTCGAGGATGCTCGTGCCGGAGGCCAGGGTGCGGAGGAAGGTTTCCTCCTCCGCGTAGGCCAGCTGCGAGACGCGGTCGAACTCGATCGCGACCTCCGGGTACGCCGCCTTCATGGCGTCGCGCGAGGCCGGGAACAGCTCGGGGAAGGTCGCGCTCTCGACGCCGAGCAGGCGCATCGCCCGCACGGTGCGGCGCAGGAGGCGGCGGAGGACGTAGCCGCGGCCCTCGTTCGACGGGGTCACCCCGTCGACCATGAGCATCAGCGCGCTGCGGACGTGATCGGCCACGACGCGAAGGCGCACGTCGTCCTCGTGGGACTCGTTGCCGTACGGCTTCTCGGCCAGCTGCGCGGCGCGGTCGAGCACCGGGCGCACCTGGTCGATCTCGTACATGTTGTCGACGCCCTGCTTGATGAACGCGACGCGCTCCAGGCCCATGCCGGTGTCGATGTTCTTCTTCGGCAGGTCGCCGAGGATCTCGAAGTCCTTCTTGCCGTCGCCCTCGCCGCGGAGGTACTGCATGAAGACGAGGTTCCAGATCTCGACATAGCGGTCGTCGTCCGTCGCCGGGCCGCCGTCGATGCCGTAGGCCGGGCCGCGGTCGAAGAAGATCTCGGAGCAGGGGCCGGCGGGGCCGGGCTGGCCGGTGGACCAGTAGTTGGTGTCCTTGCCGAGACCCTGGATGCGCTCGGGCGGCAGCGTGGAGACGCGGCCCCAGATCTCGCGGGCCTCGTCGTCGTCCTCGTAGACGGTCACCCAGAGGTCCTTCGGGTCGAAGCCGAGGCCGCCCTCGTCCTCCGACGTCGTCAGCAGGTCCCAGGCGAACGTGATCGCCTGCTCCTTGAAGTAGTCGCCGAACGAGAAGTTGCCGCACATCTGGAAGAACGTGCCGTGGCGCGGCGTCTTGCCGACCTCGTCGATGTCGAGGGTGCGGATGCACTTCTGAACGCTGGTCGCCCGCGGGAACGGCGCCGGCACCACACCGGTCAGGTACGGCACGAACGGCACCATCCCGGCCACTGTGAAGAGCAGCGACGGGTCGTCGCTGACGAGAGAGGCGGACGGGACGACGGTGTGGCCGCGCTGCGCGAAGAAGTCGAGCCAGCGGCGGTGGATTTCAGCGGTCTGCATGGGTTCCGGTCGGTCGAAGCTGCGGGGGTGGGTGTTGGGCGCTGGTCAGTCGCCGTCGATCGCGGAGCGGATCTCCGCCTCGCGCTGACGGTAGCCGTCCGAGACGGCCTCGCCGAAGTCGCGCGCCTTGCGGTCGAGCGAGCTGAAGAACTCCCGACCCTTCGCAGTCTCGTTGACCTGGTGGGCGACGGCGAAGCCGATTCCCACGCCGACGAGGAGCCACAGGAAACTCTTCATTGCTGTTCTTCCCTCCGTGTCCGGTGCGCGAGCACACCTGAACGAGTCTAATGGCAGCGGGCGGAGACGGGGCGGCTCTACTTCGAGCGCGCGCGCCTGCTCCCCCGCGCGCCGCCGACGGCCCCGAAGGCCGCCTTCACAGCGGCGCTGAAGCCGGCGAGTTTGATGAGAGGACCGCCGACGGTCGCGGCGAACAGCGACACCAGCGCCGACACGTTGCCGGTCACGTCGGCGACGTTCCTGGTGATGACGTCGACGCGGGCGAGCTGCTTGTTGGTCTCGCGGATCGTGGTGGCCGTCTCGTCCAGGATCGGGGTGATCCCGTCGCTGGCGTCCTTGATCGAGTCCCTGGTCTGGTCGAGCACCCGGCCGAATTTGAGGAGAGGCACGGCGATGAAGCCGACCAGGACGGCGAACACGCCCGCCGCGATGAGTCCTGCGATGTCGCCACCAGACACGAGTCGTCCTTCCATTCCGCCACCGGCATACTCGTCCAGCGTAGTCCCGACCCGGCCCGCGTACAGTGCCCGGGACGACGGAACGGGGCCGCGGCCGAAGCCACGACCCCGTTCCGGGAGTCTCGCGGAGCCTTAGCGGGCCGCGTAGTACTCGACGACCAGCTGGACCTCACAGGTCACGGGGACCTCTGCGCGCTTGGGGCGACGCTCGAGGCGGGCCTGGAGCTTGTCGATCTCGACGTCGAGGTAGGCCGGGACCTTGGGCAGGACGTCGACGTGTCCGCCGGCGGCCGCGACCTGGAAGGGCTCGGTGCCCTCGGAGCGGGCCTTGACGTGGATGAGCTGACCCGGCTTCACGCGGAAGGAGGGACGGTCCACGATCTTGCCGTCGACGAGGATGTGGCGGTGCACGACGAACTGGCGGGCCTGCGAGATCGTGCGGGCGAAGCCGGCACGGAGCACGAGCGCGTCGAGACGCATCTCGAGGATCTCGACCAGGTTCTCACCGGTCAGGCCCTGGGTGCGGCGGGCCTCTTCGAAGGCGATGCGGAGCTGCTTCTCGCGGATGCCGTACTGGGCGCGCAGACGCTGCTTCTCGCGCAGACGCACGGCATAGTCGGAGTCGGCCTTGCGCTTGGTGCGGCCGTGCTCACCGGGGGCGTACGGGCGCTTCTCGAGGTAGCGCGCGGCCTTCGGGGTGAGCGCGATGCCGAGGGCACGCGACTCGCGGGTCTTGCTGCGGGAACGTGAAGACACGGTTTCCTTTCAATGGTCTCTCTAGTACATGGACTGCGGGACGCGACAGAGGCGCCCGCGCGCACGACGAGTGCGCTGAGAGAGGGATTATCTGCCAGGGGCGCCCGGCTACAGGACTATCCCCTTCGAGAACGTGGTGGGCGCAGCCGCACGCCGTGCACGCTTCTAGGCCCATCGAGTGTATCAGAATGCGGTCAGCGTCCGCGCACGATGCGGCGCAGCTTCGCCAGGCGCGCGGAGAGGTCGCGCTCGTTGCCGTGGTCGGTCGGCGTGTAGTACGTCGTGTCCTTCAGCTCGTCCGGCAGATACTGCTGCTCGAGCACGCCGAGGGCGTCGTCGTGCGGGTACTTGTAGCCCTTGCCGTGGCCGAGTCGTTTCGCCCCGGGATAGTGCGCGTCGCGCAGGTGCTTCGGCACCCGCCCGATCTTGCCGGCGCGCACGTCCGCGATGGCCGCGTCGAGCGCCATGTAGGCGGCGTTCGACTTCGGGGCCGTGGCCAGGTGCACGACGGCCTGCGCGAGCGGGATGCGTCCCTCCGGCATCCCCACGAACTGCACCGCGTCGGCGGCGGCGATCGCGACGACCAGCGCCTGCGGGTCCGCCATCCCGATGTCCTCGGAGGCGGAGATGATGATGCGCCGGGCGATGAACCGCGGGTCCTCCCCCGCCTCGATCATCCGGGCGAGGTAGTGGAGCGCCGCGTCGACGTCCGAGCCGCGCACGGACTTGATGAAGGCGCTGATGACGTCGTAGTGCTCGTCGCCGTTGCGGTCGTAGCGCAGGAGGGCGCGGTCGACCGCCTGCGCGACGATCTCCGCCGTGATGACCGGCTTCTTCTTCGACGTCGCGGGGGTGGCGGAGGCCGCCGAGACCGAGGCGGCCTCGAGCGCCGTCAGGGCGCGTCGCGCGTCACCGGAGGCGAGCCGGATGATCGCCGCCCGCGCCTCGTCGGCGAGCGTGTAATGGCCGCCCAGCCCGCGGTCGTCGGCCACGGCGCGGTCGACCACCACGCCCAGGTCGTCGTCGCTCAGCGTCTCGAGCGTCAGCAGCAGGGAGCGCGAGAGGAGGGGCGAGATCACCGAGAACGACGGGTTCTCGGTGGTCGCCGCCACGAGGATCACCCACCCGTTCTCCACGCCGGGGAGCAGGGCGTCCTGCTGGGCCTTGGTGAACCGGTGGATCTCGTCGAGGAACAGCACGGTCGAGACGCCGTAGAGGTCGCGGGTCGAGAGCGCCTCGTCCATGACCAGGCGGACGTCCTTCACCCCGGCGGTCACGGCGGAGAGCTCCACGAACTTGCGGCCGGACGAGTGCGCGATCGCCTGCGCGAGCGTCGTCTTGCCGGTGCCGGGAGGCCCCCAGAGGATGACGGAGACGGAGCCGGTCTGCCCGGACTGGTCGGACGCGAGCGCCACCAGCGGGGAGCCGGGACGCAGCAGATGCCGCTGACCCGCCACCTCGTCGAGCGAGGTCGGCCGCATGCGCACAGCGAGCGGCGTCGCTCCCGTACGGAGCCCGGGTTGCACATCGACCATCCTACCAGGCTACCGGCCGCCACTGACACCGCCCTCCGCCCGTCCAGGACCCGCCGCGCGCTGGTTTGGCGTCCATAGGCGTGCCGGATAGGGTTCTCCTGACCCGCGGACCGGTCTTCCTCGGGACACCGACTCCCCGCTCGACGGCGCCCCTCGGAGGACACACGTGGCACCCAACAAGCCGAACGACCGCGAAGCGCGGCAGGCGCGAGAGCGCCTGCGCGCCTACCAGGCGCGGCAGACCGTGCACGAGACGAAGGTCAAGCGCCGCAAGCGCGACAACTGGATCGCCGGCATCGCCGTCGTCGTGGTGGTCGGCCTCGCGGTCGCCACCCAGCTCCTCTACTTCACGGGAGGCCCCGGCGCCGCCACCGCGTCGTCCTCCGCCTCCCCGTCGGCGACGCCCACCCCCACCCCCTCCGCGACCGGTGCGAACAGCGGCGACGTGCCGTCCTCCAGCATCGCCGAGGGCCGCGACTGGACGGGCTCGCTCGTCATCAACGGGATCGACCTCGGCGTCACCCTCGACGGCAAGCAGGCCCCGCAGGCCGTGTCGTCGACCATCTCGCTCGCGAAGAAGGGCTTCTACGACGGGCTGAGCTGTCACCGCCTGACCACCGACGGCATCTACGTGCTCCAGTGCGGCGACCCCAACGGCGACGGCACCGGCGGCCCCGGCTACTCGTACGGCCCGGTGGAGAACGCCCCGAAGGACGGCGTCTACCCGGCAGGGACGATCGCGATGGCCCGCCAGAGCGGCAACGGCTACAGCCAGGGCAGCCAGTTCTTCATCGTCTACAAGGACAGCCCCATCCCGTCCGACGCCGCCGGCGGCTACACCGTCCTCGGCACCATCGCGAGCGGTCTCGACACCCTCACCTCCGACGTCGTCGCCAAGGGCGTCGACGGAGGCGGAACGGACGGCAAGCCCGTCGTCGCGACCAAGATCGACAGCTTCACGCTGCAGTGATGCGGCGTGTGCAATAGGCTGATTCCACCGTGGGGCGGGCTCTCCGCCCTGACCGCACAGCAGCAAGGTGAGACTCTTGGCTACTTCTGAACAGCACCCCTGGGGCCGCGTCGACGAGACCGGCACCGTGTACGTCCGCGAGGGCGACGGGGAACGCACCGTCGGCCAGTACCCGGACGGCACGCCCGAGGAGGCGATCGCCTACTTCGAGCGCAAGTACACGGATCTCGCCGGGCAGGTCTCCCTGCTCGAGCAGCGCGCCCGGCGCGGTGCCCCGGCCGGCGACGTGGCGAAGTCGGTCGCGAACCTCCGCTCGGCCGTCGAGGGCGCGAACGCCGTCGGCGACCTCGCCTCGCTCCTCACGCGTCTCGACGCGCTGGGCGGCACCGTCGAGGAGCTGACGGAGCAGCAGAGCGCCGAAGCCAAGGCCGCCGTCGAGGCCGCCATCGCGGAGCGCACCGCCATCGTCACCGAGGCCGAGTCCCTCGCCGCGCAGGATCCCGAGCGCACGCAGTGGAAGCAGACCACCTCCGCGCTCGACGAGCTCTTCGCCCGCTGGCAGGCCCACCAGCACGACGGCCCGCGCCTGCCCAAGAACGAGGCGAACGAGCTCTGGAAGCGGTTCCGTGCCGCGCGCTCCACGATCGAGCACAACCGCAAGGCGTTCTTCGCGGAGCTGGACAACCAGCACCGCGATGTGCGCAGCCGGAAGAACGCCCTCATCGAGCAGGCCGAGCGCCTCATCCCCCAGGGCGCCGACGGCGTGCCCGAGTACCGGCGTCTGCTCGACCAGTGGAAGCTGGCCGGCCGCGCGGGCAAGAAGAACGACGACGCCCTGTGGGCGCGTTTCAAGGCCGCGGGAGACGCGATCTACTCGGCGAAGGCCGAGGTCGACGCGCGCGACAACGTCGAGTACGAGGCCAACCTGCAGGCGAAGCTCGCGCTCCTCGACGAGGCCGAGCCGCTCCTGAAGGAGACCAACCGCGACACGGCACGTACCGCGCTGCTGTCGATCCAGGAGCGCTGGGACGCGATCGGTCGCGTGCCGCGCGAGCAGGTCCGCCCGATCGAGGACCGCCTCCGCAAGGTCGAGACCGCCGTCCGGCGCCTCGACGAGGAGCACTGGGAGCGCAACAACCCCGAGAAGAAGGCCCGGTCCGAAGGGCTCGCCAGCCAGCTCAACGCGGCCATCGCGAAGCTGGAGGAGGAGCTCGCCGAGGCGAAGGCCGGCGGCGACGCCGCCAAGGTCAAGGCGGCGCAGGAAGCCCTCGACGCCCGCAAGATCTGGCTCGACGCGCTCGGCTGATCCCCCACAGCCGGGCTCGGCACCCGACTTCTCCACAGATCTCCGTCCCGGCCGTCTCCCCGGCGTCGCACCCGCCACGCTGGGGAGATGACCGAGACACTGTGCCCCGCCCTCCTCGACCGACACGTCCTCCCGCTCGCCGAGTTGCTCTCGCTGTGCCTGGACGGTCACCTGTACCGCGTCGGGGAGTCCTTCGCTCCCACGGACACCCCTGACACGCCGGTGCTCCGCGCGCGTGCGCTGGCCGCGACCGTTCCCCGTCGCGCGATCGCCGAACGGGCCACGGCCGCGTGGATCCACGGCACGCGCGGCGCTCCCCCGCCACGGCCCCAGGTCTGCCTCGACCCGTCACGTCGCGGGACACGCCTCCCCGTGAGCGTCGACGGCCGGCAGCGCACGTTCGAGCGCGGGGAGACGCACCCGATCGGTCCACTGGAGGTGACGACTCCCCTCCGCACCGCCGCCGATCTCCTGCTGTCCACGACGCGGTTCGACGAGCCGGAGGCGCTCGAGGTGCGGCACCTGCTGTCGCTCGCCGCGGTCTCGCCCGAAGCGCTGCGCAGCTATGTGCCGCGCACACGCCGCGGCGGTTCCACGCGCGCGTTACAGCGCATCCGGGTCGTCGAGCAGTCCCGGCTTCCGCTGGTGGAGACCGGGAGCGGCGATGTCAGCCCGCGCTGACGCGGTACACGTCGTAGACGGCGTCGATGCGACGCACCGCGTTGAGCACCCGGTCGAGGTGGGTGGTGTCGCCCATCTCGAACACGAACCGGCTGAGCGCGAGGCGGTTGCTCGACGTGGTCACGGTCGCCGACAGGATGTTCACATGGTGCTCCGAGAGCACCCGGGTGACGTCCGACAGCAGCCCGGCGCGGTCGAGCGCCTCCACCTGGATCTGCACGAGGAAGACGCTCTTCGAGCTCGGCGCCCACTCGACGTCGATCATGCGCTCCGGCTCCTGCAGCAGGGACTGCACGTTGTGGCAGTTGGCCTGGTGCACCGAGACGCCCTGACCGCGTGTGATGAAGCCGACGATCGGGTCGCCGGGGACCGGCGTGCAGCACTTCGCGAGCTTGACCAGGATGTCCGGCGCACCGCGCACCAGGACGCCGGAGTCGCTGTTGCGCAGCTGGCGGCGGCCCTTCACGGGGATGTCGATCTCGCCGTCCGACTCGACGTCGCTCTGCAGCGATGCCACGACCTTCTCGATCACCGACTGGGTGGAGACGTGCCCCTCGCCCACGGCTGCGTACAGCGTCGACACGTCGGCGTACTTCAGGGACGAGGCGACCTCGACGAGGGCGTCCTGCGTCATCAGCTTCTGGAGAGGCAGGTTCTGCTTGCGCATGGCGCGCGCGATCGCGTCCTTGCCCTGCTCGATGGCCTCGTCGCGGCGCTCCTTGGTGAACCACTGGCGGATCTTGTTCCGCGCGCGCGGGCTCTTGACGAAGTTGAGCCAGTCCTGGCTCGGGCCGGAGTCCGGGTTCTTGGAGGTGAAGATCTCGACGACGTCGCCGGTCGCCAGCGTGCTCTCGAGCGGGACCAGCCGGCCGTTGACCTTGGCGCCCATCGTGCGGTGACCGACCTCGGTGTGCACGGCGTAGGCGAAGTCCACCGGCGTCGCGCCCGCGGGCAGGCCGATCACACGGCCCTTCGGCGTGAATACGTAGACCTCTTTCGCGCCGATCTCGAATCGGAGCGAGTCGAGGAACTCGGACGGGTCCGCCGTCTCTGCCTGCCAGTCGGAGATGTGCGCGAGCCACGCGAGGTCGGTGTCGGGGGTGGCCGGGCCGCCGGCGCTCTTGCCGGTGGTCTGCTCCTTGTACTTCCAGTGCGCCGCGACACCGAACTCGGCCCGCTGGTGCATCTCCTCGGTGCGGATCTGGATCTCGACCGGGCGCCCCTGCGGGCCGATCACGGTCGTGTGCAGCGACTGGTAGAGGTTGAACTTCGGGGTCGCGATGTAGTCCTTGAACCGCCCCGGCATCGGCGTCCACCGGGCGTGGATCTGGCCGAGCACTGCGTAGCAGTCGCGCACCGTGTTCACGAGCACGCGGATGCCCACGAGGTCGTAGATGTCGTCGAACTCGCGGCCGCGCACGACCATCTTCTGATAGATCGAGTAGTACTGCTTCGGCCGGCCGGCGACCTTGCCGCGGATGCGCGCGGACTTCAGATCGTCGTTGATCGCGTCGATCACCTGCTGGACGAGGCGCTCGCGCTCCGGGGTCCGCTGCTTCACCAGGCTCTCGATCTCCGCGTAGAGCTTCGGGTACAACACCGCGAACGAGAGGTCTTCGAGCTCCCACTTGATCGCCTGGATGCCGAGCCGGTGCGCCAACGGCGCGTAGATCTCGAGGGTCTCCGTGGCCTTGCGGGTCGCGTTGGCGGCGGGGACGAAGCCCCAGGTCCGCGCGTTGTGCAGGCGGTCCGCCAGCTTGATGATGAGCACGCGGATGTCCTTGGACATCGCCACGATCATCTTGCGGACGGTCTCGGCCTGCGCGCTGTCGCCGTACTTGACCTTGTCGAGCTTGGTGACGCCGTCGACGAGCATGGCGATCTCGTCGCCGAACTGGTCGCGCAGCTCGTCGAGCGTGTACTCGGTGTCTTCGACGGTGTCGTGCAGGAGCGCGGCGGCGATGGTCTTCGCGCCGATCCCCAGGTCCGCGATGATCTGCGCCACCGCGACGGGATGCGTGATGTACGGCTCGCCGGAGCGCCGCTTCTGGCCGCTGTGGGCGCGTTCCGCCACCGCATAGGCGCGCTCGATGAGCGACAGATCGGCCTTCGGGTGGTGCATGCGGACCGTGCGGATGAGCGTGTCCACCGCGCCAGCGGGCTGCGCACGCGAGAAGATGCGCGGCACGAGGCGGCGCAGCGAGGCGGACTGCGGTGTCGATGTATCAACCATGTGCGCGCCTCCTGTGCTCCATTATCGCCGCATCACGGGGCCGTTCCGGCCACGATCCGCTCGCAGCGATCAGCTGACGGTCCCGGAGGGGCTCGCGCCCCGCTCGACCGGCGCGCCGCTGGACTCCCAGGCGATCATGCCGCCCGCCACGTTCGCAGCGGGGAAATCCGCGCGGACGAGGGCGTCCGTGACCATCCGGGAGCGGGCTCCCGAGTGGCAGATCACCAGGATCTGCCGGTCCTCGGGGAGCTCGTCCTGACGCTCCTGGAGCTGGGACAGCGGGATGAGATGCGCGTCCGGAGAGCGCACCTCCTCCCACTCGTACGGCTCGCGGACGTCGAGGAGGTACGCCTCGCCCGCGGCGATGAGCTCGCGAGCGCGGGCAGCGCTCACCTCGTCTTCGGAGAGATAGGGGCCGCCCATGCGCTCGCGCTACTCCGCCGCGACCGCTTCGGCAGCCGCCGTGGCGGCCTTCGGGCGGATGGCGCGCACCTTCTGGTCGTGCTTCTTCACCGCGGCCTCGCCCTCGCGGAACTGCGAGTACATCGGAGCGGCCAGGAAGATCGTCGAGTACGTGCCGACGATGATGCCGATCAGCAGTGCGAGCGAGATGTCGCGCAGGGTGGCCGCACCGAGCGCGTAGGCGCCGATGAACAGGATGGACGCGACCGGCAGCACCGCGACGACGGCGGTGTTGATCGAGCGCACCAGCGTCTGGTTGACGGCGAGGTTCACCGACTCCGCGAATGTCCGCCTGGTGAGTTCCATCTCCTCCCGGGTGTTCTCCCGGACCTTGTCGAAGACCACCACGGTGTCGTAGAGCGAGTACCCGAGGATCGTCAGGAAGCCGATCATCGTCGCCGGCGACACCTCGAAGCCCACGAGCGCGTAGATGCCCGCCGTGATGATCAGGTCGTGGAACAGCGAGATGATCGCCGAGGCCGACATCTTCCAGGTGCGGAAGTACAGGGCCATGGCGATGAACGCGAGCAAGAGGAACACGACGAGACCCTGGATGGACTGCTGCGTCACGTCCGCACCCCAGGACGGGCCGATGAAGGTCGACGCGACCTCGGTGTCCGGCACGCCGTAGGCCTTCGCCAGAGCGTCGGCGACGGCCTTCGTCTGGGTGTCCGACAGCTGGTCGGTCTGCACCTGCACGGCGTTGGCGCCGACGACGCTGACGTGCGAGACGGCGTTCGGCACGACGCTCGTCACGGCGGACTGCGCCTTCTCGGTGTTGGTGTCCTCGACGTTCGTGATCTGGAACTGCGAACCGCCACGGAACTCGATGGAGAAGTTGAACCCGCCCTTGACGATCGGGATCAGGATCGACACGATCACCATCACCGCTGCGATGACGTACCAGATCTTGCGCTTGCCGACGAAGTCGAACGAGCGCGCACCGGTGTAGAGGTCGTTGCCGAACTTGGTGAGACGGCTGGCGGCCATCAGGAGTCCTTCCCATCGGTCGAACGATCGGAGGAGGTCGAGGCGCCGGTCAGCTCCGCAGCCTTGCGCTCGGCGATCGTCTGGCGGCGAGCCGCCTCCTTGCTGCTGCGTGCCGCGGTGCCCGCGCCGACCTTCGCCGCGCTGGGCGAACGGAACTGGGCGGCGCCGCGGTACACGGCGCCGAGCGCCTCAGGGTCCAGACCCGACCACGCGTGGCCGGTGCTGAAGAAGCGTGTGCGCCCCAGCAGCTGCAGCGTCGGGTGGGTGAAGAGCAGCACCACGATGACGTCGATGATCGTCGTCAGACCCAGCGTGAACGCGAAGCCGCGGACGTTCGCCGCCGCGAGGACGTACAGCACGATCGCGGCGAGGAGGTTGGTGGCCTTCGACGCGTAGATCGTCCGGCGGGCACGGCCCCAGCCGGCCTCGACCGCCGACTCCAGACTTCGGCCGTCGCGCAACTCGTCACGTATTCGTTCGAAGTAGACGATGAACGAGTCCGCTGTGAAGCCGATCGCGACGATGAGTCCCGCGACGCCGGCGAGCGACAGGCGGTACCCGTAGTGCCACGACAGCAGCGAGATCGTGAGCCAGGTGAGCACACCGGCCACGACGAGCGAGAAGATCGTGACGAGGCCCAGCAGGCGGTACTGGAAGAAGGTGTAGATCGCGACCAGGATCAGGCCGATCAGGCCGGCGATGAGGCCGGCGATGAGCTGGGCCGAACCGAGCGTCGCCGAGATCGTGTCCTGGCTCTGCACCTTGAAGCTGAACGGCAGTGCGCCGAACTTGAGCTGGTCGGCGAGGGCCTTGGCGCTGGTCTCGGTGAAGTTGCCGGTGATCTGCGGCTTGCCGTCGGTGATCGCGGCCTGCGTCGTCGGGGCGGAGATGACCTTGCCGTCGAGGACGATCGCGAACTGGTTCTGGGAGCCGGTGAGGCCGACCAGGCGGGTCGTGACGTCGGCGAACTGCTTGGTGCCGGTCGAGTCGAAGACGATGTTGACCGCCCACTGGCCGGTGCTCACGCCCTGCGAGCTCTGCACCAGACCGGCGCTGGCGTCGCTGATGTTCTGGCCCTTCACCTCGACCGGGCCGAGCAGGTACTTGACCTGGCCCTGGTCGTCGCAGGTGATGAGCGGCTGATCGGTCGGCGCGGCACTCTCGTCCTGCGACTTGTTCGCCGAGCACGAGTACGCGTTGAAGTCCGCCTGGAGCTTCGGAGTCACCCAGGCGAGGTCGCTGCCGTTCGTCGGCGAGGTCGACGGGGTCGACTCCAGACCGGGCGCAGGGGTCGGTGCCGGCGTCGACTTGCCGTCGGCCCCTACGACCTCGTTGGTCGGGCCTCCGGCGACGAGCACCGGACGGAAGTCGAGGCGGGCGCTCGACTTCACCCGGTTCAGCGTCTCCTCGTCGGGCTTGCCCGGGAGCGAGACCACGATGTTGCGCGAGCCCTCGGTGGAGATCTGCGCCTCGGAGATGCCCGAGGCGTCGATGCGCTGACGAATGATCGAGACGGCCTGGTCCAGCTGCTGCTGCTGGATCTGCTGCCCGTTCTCGACCTGCGGCGTCAGGATCACCTGGGTGCCGCCCTCGAGGTCGAGGGCGAGCTTCGGCAGCCACGTCGCGTTGCTGAACAGCACGCCGGCGGTGAGAGTCCCGAGGAGGACCACCACCAGCACGCCGAGCCATGTCAGGGAACGCCAGGCTTTCTTGGCCGGAGTCGACTTTGCCACCTAGGAACTCAGCTTTCTACGAGTGTTCCGCGCGCGCCGAAGCGCCGCGGCCCACGGGTCGGGAGTTAGTCGTCGCTCTTCGCGCCGGGCTTCTTGGAGGTCTCGTCGATCCGCTCGCCGTACTCCGGCTCGTCGTGACGGATCGCGTGGTCTGCGTTGAGCTCGGCCGCACCGGTGGTGAGCTCCGCGTCGACGTCCGTGTCGGCCTCGGCCGGCTCGGCGACGGTGGGCTCCACGACGCGGGCGAGCACCTGGCGGTGCACCTTGAGGACGTGCCCGGGGCTCGTCTCGACGAGCGCGGTGTTGTCGTCCTCGTTGACGGACAGCAGCGTCCCGTAAAGACCGAAGTTGGTCATGACCTCGGCGCCCGGCACCATCTTCGAACGCGTCTCAGCCTGCTCCTTCTGGCGCTTGCGGCTGTTGCGGAACATGAAGAAGATGAGGGCCGCCAGGATGACGACCATCACAATAGTCAGCGGATCAATGGCCATGAATTTCTGCCGAACCTTCCGGTGGGGAGTTTGAGGGGCCGAACGGCCACCTCACATCATAAGTCATCGATCAGGGAAGGTTGCTCCGAACGGCCTTGGTGCGGGCCGGGAATACCGAAATGCCGCCACGCGGCGGGAGTCGCGACCCGCCCTCTGGGGGTCCGGGAGAGCAGTCCGATGCGGACCAGGAAGGGCTCCACGACCGACTCGATCGTCTCCGCCTCCTCCCCGACCGAGACGGCGAGGGTGTTCAGGCCGACCGGTCCCCCGTCGAACCGTTCGAGGATCGCGTGCAGCACGGCGCGGTCGAGGCGGTCCAGTCCGAGCGGGTCGACGTCGTACAGCTCGAGCGCCGCGCCGACCGCGGCCAGGTCGGCGTCGCCGCCGTGCACGAGGGCGTAGTCGCGGACCCGGCGCAGCAGCCGGTTGGCGATCCGCGGGGTGCCGCGGCAGCGCCCGGCGATCTCGGCCAGCGCCTCCCGGTCGATGTCGAGCTCGAGCATCGTGGCCGCGCGGGCGAGCACCTGCGTCAGCTCGGACTCGTCGTAGAACTCCAGGTGAGCGGTGAACCCGAAGCGGTCGCGCAGCGGGTTCGGCAGCAGGCCGGAGCGCGTGGTCGCGCCGACGAGGGTGAAGGGGGCCAGGTCGAGCGGGATCGAGGTAGCACCCGCTCCCTTGCCGACCATGATGTCGATGCGGAAGTCCTCCATCGCCAGGTAGAGCATCTCCTCCGCGGATCGCGCCATGCGGTGGATCTCGTCGATGAAGAGCACCTCGCCCGGCGTGAGCGACGACAGGAGGGCGGCGAGGTCGCCGGCGTGCTGGATCGCCGGGCCGCTCGACAGGCGCAGCGGCCGGCCGCTCTCGTGCGCCACGATCATGGCGAGCGTCGTCTTGCCGAGTCCGGGAGGGCCGGCGAGCAGGATGTGATCCGCCGTCCGGTCCTGCATCTTCGCCGCGGTGAGCAGCAGCTGGAGCTGCCCGCGCACCTTGGCCTGCCCGACGAACTCCGCGAGCGACCGCGGACGCAGCGCGCCTTCGAAGGCGAGCTCGGACTCGGACTCGAGCTCCGGGGCGGTCAGGTCGTCGCTCATCGGGCGCCCTGCGCGGCCGGGCCGAGGTGGGCGAGCGTCAGGCGGAGCAGCGTCTGCACGGAGTCGCGCGCGGCCTCGTCGGTGTCGGCGACGACGTCGGCGATGGCCTCGCCCGCCACCTTCTCCGGCCAGCCGAGGCCGACGAGGGCGATGAGCACGCTGTCGGCGACGGACGACGGCGCGCCGGCGGACCTGACGGCGGGAGCGACGCGGCGGGTGGCCACCAGTTTACCGGTCAGCGACACCACGATCAGCTTCGCCGTCTTGGGACCGATCCCGGACACCTTGCGGAACGGCGCGTCGTCGTCGGCCGCGACCGCGTCGGCGATCTGGTCGGGCGAGAGCACGGAGAGGACGCCGATGGCGGACTTCGGCCCCACGCCGGTGACGCCCGTGAGCAGCTCGAAGACCTCCAGCTGCTCGCGGTCGACGAAACCGAACAGCTGCAGGGAGTCCTCCCGCACGATCATCGACGTGTGGATGAACGCCTCGTCGCCGGTGCGGAGGGAGAGGACATGGTCGGGGGTCAGCTGCACGGCGAAGCCGACGCCACCGACCTCGATCACGGCGTTGCCGCCGGTCGCGGAGAGGACGGTGCCGCGGAGAGAGGAGATCACCTGGCCAGCCTACGGGGCGCCGCCGACGCCCGGGCGGACCGCTCCGCGGCGAGCCATGCGGCCTGGGCGGGAGTCTGCGTCCCGGTCCCGGCGGCCGGCTGCGCCGCTCCCCCGCCGGCTGCCCGCGGCGCGGGAACGGGTCCGCCGCGCCACGCGTGGCAGATCGCGATCGCCAGGGCGTCCGCCGCGTCAGCGGGCTTGGGCACCTCGGCCAGGCCGAGGATGCGGGCGACCATCGCCTGCACCTGCTTCTTGTCCGCCGACCCATAGCCCGTGACGGCGGCCTTCACCTCGCTCGGCGTGTGCAGCGCGACCGGGAGTCCTCGCTTGGCGGCCGCGTGGAGGGCGACACCGCTGACCTGCGCGACACCCATCACGGTGCTCAGGTTGTGCTGCGCGAAGACCCGCTCGATCGCGACCGCGGCGGGGCGGTGCTCGTCCAGGAGCCGTTCGATGCCGTCACCGACCGCGAGCAGGCGCTCCTCGATCGGCATCCCGGGCGGGGTGCGGATGACCGTCACCTCGACCAGGACGGCGCGGCGGTCGGATCGCACGTCGACGATCCCGACGCCGCACCGCGTGAGTCCGGGGTCGATGCCGAGCACCCGGATCGACATGGCCGGTCTCTTACTCGTCGTCCTCGTCGAGCTGCGCCTGGACCTCGGGGGTCAGGTCGAGGTTCGTGTAGACGTTCTGCACGTCGTCCGAGTCCTCGAGAGCGTCGATGAGTCTGAACACCTTGCGGGCCACGTCGGCGTCGGCCTCGACGTTGACGGTCGCGACGAACTCGGCGTCGGCCGAGTCGTAGTCGATCCCGGCCTCCTGCAGCGCGGTGCGCGCCGCCACGAGGTCGGTCGCCTCGGTCAGCACCTCGAAGCTCTCGCCCCGGTCGGTGACCTCTTCGGCGCCGGCGTCGAGGACGGCGGTGAGCACCGTGTCCTCGTCCACGCCGTCGGCGTGCGGGACCACGATGACGCCCTTGCGGTGGAAGTTGTACGCCACGCTGCCCGGGTCGGCCATGGTGCCGCCGTTGCGGGTCATCGCGGTGCGGACCTCGGCGGCCGCGCGGTTCTTGTTCTCGGTGAGGCACTCGATCAGGAGGGCGACGCCGCCCGGGCCGTAGCCCTCGTACATGATCGTCGTGTAGTCGATCGTCTCACCGGTGAGCCCGGCTCCGCGCTTGATCGCGCGGTCGATGTTGTCGTTGGGGACCGAGGTCTTCTTGGCCTTCTGGACGGCGTCCACCAGGGTCGGGTTGCCCGACATGTCGGCCCCGCCCGTCTTGGCCGCGACCTCGATGTTCTTGATGAGCTTGGCGAACGACTTGGCACGGCGTGCGTCGATGACCGCCTTCTTGTGCTTGGTCGTGGCCCACTTGGAATGCCCGGACACTGCTGCTCCCTCGAGTTACGTTCTGAACCTGTCTATAGTAATGCGGCCCGTCCGTCGCGCAGGACCATTCCCCGCTCGGCGTGGAACCGGGCGAAGGTCGGCACATCCGCGGTCGCGTCCGCCGCGGTGGCGCCGATCCCGGACGGGTTGTGGAAGACGAACCGGTCGCCGTCGCGGCCGTGCACGAGGACCAGATGACCGCCTCGGCGCTCGTTGGGCCGCTCTGGCCAGCGGATCTCCGGCGAGACGGAGGCCAGCACGACCTGGCCGGGCCGGACGAGCGGGAGGAACTCCGCCGTCGCCGTCCGCTCGACGACCTCCCCCTCGATCCCGAACGCGTCGGCGATCCAGGAGAGGAAGGGACGGTAGTACAGACCGTCGACCGTGTCGTCGCGGCGGACCAGCGCGCCGGCCTCCACCGCCCCGTCGATGACCCGCGCCATGGGCACGACGCCCAGCTCTGGCCGCCACGCCCGCAGGACGGAGCGCAGGCACGCGAGCCCGCAGACGTGCGCCGCCCAGAACTCGTACTCGGCCTGCGACGCGTAGCCGTCCGCCGCCCAATCGTGATGGAGCGCCGGCGACTCCCCGCGGACGATGAGCGGTTCGTTGCACCGCAGATCGCCCCACTGCGACTCGTAGGGGAAGACGGGCGGCGTCGGAGCGGTCACCCGTGCGATCGTAGCTTCCGCAGGAAGTACTCGTGGAAGCGGGTGTCCCCCGTCATCTCCGGGTGGAAGGACGTGCCGAGCAGGTTGCCCTGCTCCACCGCCACCACGCGGCCGTCGGCGACGCGCGCGAGAGCAGTGGCCCGCTCCCCCACGGACTCGACGATGGGCGCGCGGATGAACACCGCGTGCATCGGTTCGCCGCCGATCGCCGGGATGTCGAGGTCGGTCTCGAACGAGTCCACCTGCGAGCCGAACGCGTTGCGGCGGACCGCGACATCCAGTCCGCCCAGGCTCTGCTGCCCGGCGATCCCGTCGACGATCGTGTCGGCGAGCATGATCAGCCCGGCGCACGTGCCGTAGACGGGCAGGCCGCCGGCGATCGCCTCCCGCAGCGGGTCCGCGAGCCCGAAGGCCCGCGACAGCTTGTCCATGACGCTCGACTCGCCGCCCGGGATGACGAGCCCGTCGATCGCCGCGAGCTCCTCGGGGCGTCGCACCGGGACCGTGTCGGCGCCCAGCCCGCGGAGGACCGCGATGTGCTCGCGGAAGTCCCCCTGCAGGGCCAGGACGCCGACGCGCGGCGCCCGCTGGTCGCCCGGCACTTACCAGCCGCGCTCGGACAGGCGGTGCGGCGCCGCGAGGTCGGCCACGTTGATGCCGACCATCGCCTCGCCGAGTCCGCGCGAGACCTCCGCGATGACCTTCGCGTCGTCGTAGAAGGTGGTGGCCTTGACGATCGCGGCGGCCCGCTGCTCGGGGTTGCCCGACTTGAAGATGCCGGAGCCGACGAACACGCCGTCCGCGCCGAGCTGCATCATCATCGCCGCGTCCGCCGGGGTGGCCACGCCGCCGGCGGTGAACAGCACGACGGGGAGCTTGCCGGTCTCGGCGATCTCGGCGACGAGCTCGTAAGGGGCCTGCAGCTCCTTCGCGGCGACGTAGAGCTCGTCCTTCGACATCGACGAGAGCGCCTTGATCTCCGAGCTGATCTTGCGGATGTGCTTCGTGGCCTCCGAGACGTCGCCGGTGCCGGCCTCGCCCTTGGAGCGGATCATCGCCGCGCCCTCGTTGATGCGGCGCAGGGCCTCGCCGAGGTTGGTGGCGCCGCACACGAACGGCACGGTGAACTTCCACTTGTCGATGTGGTTGACGTAGTCGGCGGGCGACAGCACCTCGGACTCGTCGATGTAGTCGACGTCGAGCGCCTCGAGCACCTGGGCCTCGACGAAGTGACCGATACGGGCCTTCGCCATGACCGGGATGGAGACCTCGGCGATGATCGCGTCGATCAGGTCGGGGTCGCTCATCCGGGCGACGCCGCCCTGCGCGCGGATGTCGGCGGGGACGCGCTCGAGCGCCATCACGGCGACGGCGCCGGCGTCCTCGGCGATCCGGGCCTGCTCGGGGGTGACGACGTCCATGATGACGCCGCCCTTCAGCATCTCGGCGAGCCCGCGCTTGACGCGGCTCGATCCGGTGGCGCCGCCCTGGTCCTTGTCTGTCATGATCGCCCTTTCGTGCGGAACGTAATTCTTTTTGGCCTATGCCGAACGATAGCATCCCGCAAACCGCTCACTAGACTCGGTTGCGACATGGACGAACTGAGCATCACCGGCACGACGGCCGCCGAGATCGCCGCGAGCGTGCGCGCCCTCCACGAGCGCGGCGCGCTGCGCAGAGGCGACGCGCTCCCCCCGGTGCGGGAGCTCGCCGGGCGGCTCGGCGTGAACCGCAACACGGCCGTCGCCGCGTACCGCCTGCTGGCGCAGGCCGGCGTCGTCGTCGCACGGGGACGCGCGGGCACGGTCATCGCCGGACTGGAGGCCGTGGCGCAGGAGGGCTACGCGGCCGACAGCGTGCTCCACGACATCGGGACCGGCAACCCGGACCCGGGCCGCATCCCGGACCCGTCCGCCGCGCTCGCGGGCGCCATCGGGCGACCGGTGCTCTACGGCGAGCCCGTGATCGACCCGGCCCTGGAGGAGCGCGCGCTCGCCTGGGTCAGGGACGGCCTGCCGGACCAGGACATCCGCATCACGATCACGAACGGAGCGGTGGATGCCGTCGAGCGGCTCCTCGCCCAGGCCTTGCTGCGCGACGACGCGGTCGCCCTGGAGGATCCCTGCTTCCTCGCCAGCATCCACACGGTGCGGCTCGGCGGCTATCGCGCCGTGCCGGTCCCCGTCGACGCCGAGGGGATGACCGTCGCCGGCCTGCGCGCCGCGCTCGACGCTGGTGTCCGGGCGATCATCTGCACGCCGCGCGCCCAGAACCCGACCGGGGCGACGCTCACGTCGCGCCGGGCGAGCGAACTCCGGGCGGTGCTCGCCGACCACCCGTACGTGCTCGTCATCGAGGACGACCATTACTCGATGCTCTCGCAGCGGCCGTACGAGACGCTGATCGGACCGGGCCACCGCCGGTACGCACTGGTCCGCTCGGTCTCGAAGTTCCTCGGGCCCGACATGTGCCTCGCGGTCGCCGCGACCGATCCGGAGACGGCCGAGCGCCTCTCCTTCCGCCTCAGCCCCGGCACGACCTGGGTCAGCCACATCCTCCAGCGCCTCGTCCTCGCGCAGCTCACCGATGAGACCGCCCTCGCGACGATCGCCGCGGCGGGCCGCCATTACGCGGAACGCAACGCCGCCTTCGCCGCCCGGCTCGCCGATCGCGGGCTGCCCACCGAGGCCGCGGACGGCCTCAACCTCTGGGTCGAGCTGCCGGTCGAGGCCCGGCTCGTCGCCGATCGGCTGATGCGGCGGGGCTGGCTCGCGCGCACCGGCGACGAGTTCCTCCTCGCGGAGCAGCCGGCACCCTCCCGCCACCTCCGCCTCACCGTGCACGACCTGACCGAGGAGGAGACCGCCCGACTCCTCGACGATCTCGTCGACGCGGCCGCCGCCACCGGGCGCACAGGGCAGTAGTCCGGAGGTGAGAGGATCGAGGGATGAAGATCCTCTCGATCCAGTCCGCGGTCGCCTACGGTCACGTCGGCAACTCCGCCGCCGTCTTCCCGCTCCAGCGCATCGGCGTCGAGGTGCTCCCCGTCTACACGGTGAACTTCTCCAACCACACCGGCTACGGCGCCTGGCGCGGCCCGCTGATCTCGCCGGACGACGTGCGCGCGGTGATCACCGGCATCGAGGAGCGCGGCGTGCTCGGCCAGGTCGACGCCGTGCTCTCCGGCTATCAGGGCGGCGAGGGCATCGGGGACGTCATCATCGACGCGGTCGCCCGCGTCAAGGCCGCCAACCCGAACGCCGTGTACGCGTGCGACCCGGTGATGGGCAACGCGAAGTCCGGCTGCTTCGTCGCTCCGGCCATCCCCGACCTCCTCCGCGACCGCGTCGTCCCGGTCGCCGACATCATCACGCCGAACCAGTTCGAGCTCGGCTTCCTCACCGGCACGACGCCCGACACCCTGGAGTCGACGCTGGCGTCGGTGGATGCGGCCCGCGCGATGGGGCCCCGCACCGTCCTGGTGACGAGCGTCGAGCGTCCGGACCAGCCCGCGGACACCATCGAGATGCTCGCGGCCGACGACACCGGTGCGTGGATCGTGCAGACGCCGCGACTGCCGATGAAGGCGAACGGCTCCGGCGACGTCACCGCCGCCCTGTTCACGGCCCACTACGTCCGTACCGGCAGCGCCGAGATCGCCCTCCGCAAGACGGTGTCGAGCGTCTTCGATCTGCTCACCCGCACGCTCGAGTCCGGCGACCGTGAGCTGCAGCTCGTCGAGTCGCAGGAGTCGTACGCGCACCCGCGCGAGCAGTTCGCGGTGCGCCAGGTGCGCTGACCACGCGCACTTTCGTGCCGAATGTCGACTCCGCGTGCGCGAGAGTCGACATTCGGCACGAATGCGGCAGCCTCAGGCCGTCGGCCAGGCCGCGGCGAGGGAGGCGCGCACATCCCCGAGCAGCTGCGGGAGCGCCTTCGTCTTCGCGATGATCGGCAGGAAGTTCGCGTCCTGCGCCCAGCGCGGCACGATGTGCTGGTGCAGGTGCGCCGCGATGCCGGCACCCGCGATGGCGCCCTGGTTCATGCCGATGTTGAAGCCGTCGTTCTTCGACACCTCGCGGATCACGCGCATCGCCGTCTGGGTGAGGGAGCCGATCTCGGCGACCTCCTCCGGCGTCGCCTCGTCGTACGTGGCGATGTGACGGTACGGGCAGACCAGCAGGTGACCGCTGTTGTACGGGAACAGGTTGAGGAGCGCGTAGGCGTGCTCACCGCGCGCGACGATGAGGGCATCCTCGTCGCTCATGCTCGGCGCGACGCAGAACGGGCAGTCGTCCTTGCCGGGCTGCTGCCCGTGCTGGATGTAGACCATCCGGTGCGGCGTCCACAGCCGCTGGAACTCGTCCGGCACGCCGACGAGGTACGAGGGGTCGTCGACGCGGACCTCGTCCGCGCCGACGCCCTCGTGACCGTCGCCCGGCTCGTGGGCGGCGTAGTCGTCGAGACTCAGGCGAGCCATGCCGTGTCGACCAGCTCGTGGCTGCGGATGCTCCCGACGATGCGCTCGATCGCGTCGGCGACCGGCACCCCGTTCAGCTGGGTGCCGTCGCGGAAGCGGAAGCTGACCGTGCCGGCTCCGGCGTCCTCCTCGCCCACGATGAGCTGGAAGGGCACCTTGGCCTTGGTGTGCGTGCGGATCTTCTTCTGCATGCGGTCGTCGGAGTGGTCGACCTCGGCCCGTACGCCCTGGGCACGGAGCTGGGCGATCACGTCGTCGAGGAACGGGCCGTACGCGTCGGCGACGGGGATGCCCACCACCTGGACCGGCGACAGCCAGACCGGGAACGCGCCCGCGTAGTGCTCGAGCAGGATCGCGAAGAACCGCTCGATCGAGCCGAGCAGCGCCCGGTGGATCATCGCCGGCTGCTTGCGCGTGCCGTCGGCCGCGTTGTACTCCAGCTCGAACAGCTCCGGCTGGTTGAAGTCCAGCTGGACGGTCGAGAGCTGCCAGGTGCGGCCGATCGCGTCGCGTGCCTGCACGGAGATCTTCGGGCCGTAGAAGGCGGCGCCGGCCGGGTCGTCGACGAGCTCGAGGCCGGACTCGATCGCCACTTCGCGCAGCGTCTCGGTCGCGGTCTCCCAGCTCTCGTCGCTGCCCACGTACTTCTCCGGGTCCTTCGTGGAGAGCTCGAGGTAGAAGTCGGTGAGTCCGTAGCCGCGCAGCGTCTCCAGGACGAACTGCAGCTGGCTCGCGACCTCGTCCTTGATCTGGTCGTCCGTCACGTAGATGTGGGCGTCGTCCTGGGTGAGGCCGCGCACGCGGGTGAGGCCGGAGAGCGTGCCCGACTTCTCGTACCGGTACACCGTCCCGAACTCGGCCAGGCGGAGCGGGAGCTCGCGGTAGCTGCGGCCGCGCGCCCGGAAGATCAGGTTGTGCATCGGGCAGTTCATCGGCTTGAGGTAGTAGTCCTGCCCCTGCCGGGTGATGTTGCCGTCCGCGTCATGCTCCTCGTCGAGGTGCATGGGCGGGAACATGCCGTCCTTGTACCAGTTGAGGTGCTGGCTGGTCTCGAAGAGATGCGCCTTGGTGATGTGCGGCGTGTTGACGACCTCGTAGCCGTTCGCGATGAGCCGCTCGCGCATGTAGTCCTCGATCTCCTTGCGGATGATCCCCCCGCGCGGGTGGAACACCGCGAGACCGGAGCCGATCTCCTCGGGGAACGAGAACAGGTCGAGCTCGGCGCCCAGCTTGCGGTGGTCGCGCTTGGCGGCCTCCTCCATGCGGGTCTGGTAGGCGCGCAGTTCGTCCTTGGTCGGCCAGGCGGTGCCGTAGACGCGCTGCAGCTGCGGGTTCTTCTCCGAGCCGCGCCAGTAGGCGGCGGCCACGCGGGTGAGCGCCCAGCCGTTGCCGATCATGCGGGTGTTCGGGAGGTGCGGGCCGCGGCAGAGGTCCTTCCAGACCGTCTCCCCCGACTTCGGGTCCACGTTGTCGTAGATGGTCAGCTCGCCGCCGCCCACCTCGACGTTCTCATTGTCGCCGCCGTCGGAGGCGGAGCCCTTGAGGCCGATCAGCTCGAGCTTGTACGGCTCGCCGGCGAGCTCGGCGCGCGCCTCGTCGTCGGTGACGACCCGACGCACGAAACGCTGGCCCGCGCGGACGATCCGCGACATCTCCTTGTCGAGGGCCTTGAGGTCCTCCGGGGTGAACGGCTCGGCGACATCGAAGTCGTAGTAGAACCCGTCGGTGATGGGCGGGCCGATCCCGAGCTTGGCCTCGGGGTTGACCGCCTGCACCGCCTGCGCGAGCACGTGCGCGGTGGAGTGGCGCAGGATGTTGAGGCCGTCGGGCGAGTCGATCGTGACCGGCTCGACGACGTCGGTCGTAGTGACGGTCGTCGCGAGGTCCTTCAGTTCGCCGTTGACGCGCATCGCGACAACGGAACGGTCGGTGAAGAGCTCGAAGCCGTCGGCCACCTGTCCACTCCTTGATTCGTCGGTATAGGGAACGGACCAACTCTATCGGGGCACGGGCAGCCCTCGGCACCGATCGCGCCCCTCGCACGGGGGTGAACGCGGCGTGTCGGGAAAACAGCACCTCCCGGCTAAAACATCCTCCGCGTAGACTCCAGACATCTCCCTGCAGAACAGGGATCCGGACGGACCCGAACGAACGGACACCTCAACTCCCCCGATCAGAGCGGATGTCTCCGATGAAAACCGGCCTTGCCATCACCGCGGCGCTCGCGATAGCGCTCGTCGGAGGCGTGCCAGCGCACGCCGCCACGACGCCCACTCCGGAGCCGACGGCGACCGCCACGGCGACTCCGGACGCGACGCCCAGCCCGACCGCGACACCGTCGCCGTCCCCCTCCTCGCCGTCCGCCTCCTCGGCCGACGATTCCGACGCCAACCCGAGCCTCGCCGAGCAGACGGCTGCCGGCGACCACGCGATGGGCTCGACGATCGAGGCCGCCGAAGGCCCCGCCGTGAGCCCGTTCCGGGTCAACGCGAACGCGGCCTCCCCGCTCCTGGGCGTCGGCGGCGTGCTCGGCATGGACGTCAGCGGCTGGCAGCCGTCGATCGACTGGAACGCGCAGTGGGCGAACGGCGCCCGCTTCGCGTACATCAAGGCCAGTGAGGGCACCTACTACACGAGCAGCTACTTCCCCGCCCAGTACGCGGGCTCGTACAACGTCGGAATGATCCGCGGCGCGTATCACTTCGCGACCCCCAACACGACCGACGGCGCCACTCAGGCGCGCTTCTTCTACAGCCACGGCGGAGGCTGGTCGCCCGACGGCCGCACCCTCCCCCCGCTCCTCGACATCGAGTACGCCACCGACGGCAGCGGCACCTGCTGGGGACTCTCCCAGGCCGCGATGTCGGCGTGGATCTCCGACTTCGTGACCACGATGCGCAGCCTGACGGGCGTCAACCCGGCGATCTACTCGACGGCCAACTGGTGGAACCAGTGCACCGGCTCCAACAGCACCTTCGGCGCCTACCCGCTGTTCGTCGCCCGCTACGGCACCAGCACCCCCGGCGCGCTCGCGGCCGGCTGGCTCGACTGGACCATGTGGCAGTACGCGAGCTCCGGCGTCTTCGCCGGCGACCAGGACATCTTCAACGGCAACCAGGCGCAGCTCCAGCTGTTCGCCCTCGGCGGCCGGGCGCACCCGCCGATCGGCGCGTACGACGCCGCGACCGTGAGTTCGGGAGGACCGTTCTCCGTCTCCGGCTGGACGTTCGACCAGTCCAACATCACCGCGTCCACCCAGGTGCAGATCACCTGGAACACCCCGGCCGGGATCACGAATCAAACGGTCGCCGCGAATCTGTCGAGACCGGATGTGGCGGCCGCGTATCCGGGGGCTGGGGCCGCGCACGGCTACTCCGTGCAGGCGCCATGGAGCGGCTACGGGCAATACGGAGCCTGCGTCACCGCCATCGCTCTCCCCGGGAACACGGGCGGCAACGCCTCCCTCGGGTGCAAGACGGCCTTCGTCTCGGCCGCGACGTCGAGCGCTCCCGCGGCGCAGCGTCTCGCCGGCGCCGATCGGTTCGGCACCGCGGTCGTCGTCTCGCAGCACGCCTTCCCGAGCGCCGGCGTCCCCGTCGCGTACGTGGCCTCGGGTCTCGACTTCCCCGACGCCCTCTCCGCCGCGTCCGCGGCCGGCGCCCAGCACGGTCCGGTGCTGCTCACGATGCCCGGTGCCGTGCCGGCCACCGTGCTGACGGAGCTGCAGCGGCTCAAGCCGGGCAAGATCGTCGTCGTGGGCGGCGCGAACGCCGTCGCCGACGCCGCCTTCAATCAGCTGACCTCGCTCGGCTTCCCCGTCACCCGCATCGGCGGCGCCGATCGCTACGAGACGTCCCGGCTCGTCGCCGCCTCCGCGTTCCCGACGGCGACCGCCGCCTACGTCGCCGCGGGGAACAGCTTCCCGGACGCTCTGTCGGCCGCACCGGTCGCCGCCAAGCAGAACCGGCCGCTCATCCTCGTGAACGGCGGCGCGCTCGACCCGGCGACGCAGTCGTACCTGTCGTCGCACAGCATCCGCTCCGTCACCATCGTCGGCGGCGTGAACGTCGTCGCCGACAACTGGGCGGCGCAGGCGCAGAGCTCCGGTTCGGCCATCGCGCGCGTCGGAGGCGGCGACCGCTTCGGCACGAGCGCCCTGCTGTCGGCGTCGGCGTTCGGCACCAACAGCGCGTCCTCCGTGTACGTCGCCTCCGGGCTGGCCTGGCAGGACGCCCTCGTCGCATCTGCCGCGGCGGGTTCGGCCACTCAGCCGCTCCTCCTGTCGAAGCCCGGCTGCGTGCCGCGCTCGATCGGCGACCAGATGGTGCGCCTGGCGACCACGACCATGCAGATCGCGGGTGGCACCGATGTGCTCACGACCGACGTGAACTCGCTGCAGGTCTGCTACTGACCGACGCGCCGCCCCTGCGGCGCTGACGGGTTCCGAACGGCTCCGCCCCTCCTCTCCGGGAGGGGCGGAGCCGTTCGCGTGCTCAGTCCAGCGTGCGCGTCATGAAGACGCTGTTCGGGTCGGGGACGTAGGAGGCGAACGGCTCGCACTCCGAGAATCCCGCCTGGGCGTACAGCCGGCGGGCGGGGGCGAAGAACTCCTGCGACCCGGTCTCCAGCGACACGCGCTCCACGTCGCGGTCCTGCGCGTCGACGAGGACGTGCACCAGGAGGCGGGCGGCGATCCCCTCGCCCCGTCGCTCCGGGGCGGTCCGCATGCTCTTGAGCTCCTCCCAGCCGTCCTCGATGGGTGCGAGGGCCGCGGTGCCGATCACCGCGTCTCCATCGACCGCCGTCCAGACGCGCACGCCCGGCCGCTGCAGGCCCGCGAGATCGAGCGCGTGCCGGCTCTCGGGCGGGGCGGTCGGCTCCATGTCGTCGAGGTGGGCTTGGAGGAAGTCGCGCAGCGCGGTCGAGTCGAAGTCGGCGGGGACGATGGTGAAGCTCATGCATCGACTCTAGAGAACGCGTGTGTCCGCCGTGTTTCGACGCCGCTCGGCCAGCACCGGTAGGGTGCACGCATGAACGCGCGCAGGCGGGTGATGGCGGTCATGGCCGTGGCGGTCGCCACGGCCGCGGTCAGTGGATGCGCGTCGCTCGTGGAGCGCTCGTATCCCGGGGAACCGCCGGAGTCCCGCCTCCCGGCGACGTCGCTCTCACCGTCGCCGTCGCCGGGCTCCTTCGGATTGCCGGACCCGGATCTCGGTCCGCGTGCGCAGTGGGCGGACGACGGACGCCTGCTGGCCGTCACCCTGGGTGGCTCGTCGACGTGCCCGACGGAGCCGAAAGCGCTCACGGTCGAGGCGCCCGACCGGCTCCTCGTCGAGGTGAGCCAGCGCGGCGGGTTCTTCGGGGCGTGCACTGCCGACCTGGCGTTCGTCACCTACGAGGTGCGGGTGCCGGACGAGCTCGCGGCCTCCCTCCCCGTGACGGTGACGGTCGGCGACACCTCCGTGGACCTTCCGCCGCGACGGGGAGGGTGACGGGCCGAGCGGCGTCCGCTCAGCGTCCCGTCAGGCGGGCCAGTCTGGTGAGGTTGCGGGCGGCCATGGCGACCGTGAGGGGTCCGACGCGCGGCACGAAGACGCCCGCCCGCTCCTTGGCCGACTCGTCGAAGTTGGTGAACTCGGCGACATCGACGCAGATCGCGCCGGCGCGGATCTCGTCCCCGCGGATGAGCTCGAAGTCCCGGGAGGGCACGGCGGAGATGACCACGTCGGCGTCGGCCAGTGCCGCTGCGCGGTCGATCCCGGAGGTGCGCACCTCGTGGGTGTGGCGCCCGATGGCCGGCTCGTACGTCACGGCTCCGGCGATGTCGAGCGAGTGGACGCGGGCGCCGTCGTTGGCCAGCATCGCCGCGAGGGGACGACCGACCACCTCGCTGCGATTGATCACGCACGCCGTCACGCCCTCGAGCGGGGCGTTCTCCCGGGTGCCGCGCATACCGGCGCGGTCCAGCAGCTTCAGGATGGCCAGGGGCGTGCACGGGAGGATCGCGCGCTGAGTCCGGTCCGCGTCGACGAACCGCTCGTTCTCGTACAGCAGGCGGCTCCAGAAGGAGTGCATGCCCTCGATGTCCTTGCGGGGGTCGACCAGCTCCCGGAGCCACCGGTCGCCGCGGCGATCGGTGAGCGGGTAGTAGAGGAAGATCCCGTCCACGTCGGGGTCGACGTTCGCGGTCGCGACGGCACGCTCGGCCTCCTCCGGCACCACGTGACGGAGGTCGAACTCGATCCCGACATCGTCGAAGCCTCGGCGCGCGAACCGCGCATACGTCGCGGCAGGACCCTCGTCCTGGCCGAGGAGGCCGACCACCCGCAGTGTGCGACCCTCCGCGCGGAAGCGGTCCACATCCTGGCGGACCTCGTCGCGGAAGGACGCCGCCACCGGCGACGGGTCGAGAATGATCGCGGTCATGAGGCCTCCTGGAGACGATGGGCGAGCTCGTCGCGCGTCGCCCGCAGTTCCGGCGCGCGCACGGAACTCGAGCGGTCGAGCTGAGCGATGTTGACGTCGACGGTGCGGATGGCCGCCCACGCTGCGCCGACGACGATGTCGCGGCCCGCGATCACGTCGCTGACGATTCCCGGCTTCACCGCCGACTCGGCGTCGTGCGACGCGACGAGGGCGTCGATGAGGGCTGCGACGAGCTCGAGCGGACGCTCCGTCGCCGCGACGGTCGCCGCCTCGATCAGCCGCCGACGCTCCTCGCGCTCGGTGTCGGTCGACCGGGGCGCACGATACGCGGCCATCAGGTTCTCGAAGTCCGCCACGTCGGCATCCGCTCCGGGGACGATCCGCTCCCGGATGGCGTCGAGCCGCCCGCTCAACGGCCCCAGCTCGGGGTCCGCCGTCACAGCCAGAGCCATCTGGACGAGGCCGACACCGAGCGCGCCCGTGATCGCCGCGATCGAACCTCCGCCCGGCGTCGGTTCGGACGATGACGTCCGCGACAGCAGCTCCGACGTGGGGAGCGCCCACAAACCCTCTTGCACCCACTCAGCCTATCCGGGGCGGCCGTGCGGCAGCGCACCGCCGTGTCGGCGGCAAAACGAAGAAACCCCCGGTCTCCCGGGGGTTTTCATTCTGTGGGCGATACTGGGATCGAACCAGTGACCTCTTCCGTGTCAGGGAAGCGCGCTACCGCTGCGCCAATCGCCCAGAGCCTGAACCAGGTTCAGGATCGAGGTGGATACGGGATTCGAACCCGTGTATACGGCTTTGCAGGCCGCTGCCTCGCCTCTCGGCCAATCCACCGAAGCCAACAACACGGAAATAACCGTACCGTATCGAGAGGCCCGGGATCCGAAGACACCGGGCCGACTCGAGCGGATGACGAGACTCGAACTCGCGACCCTCACCTTGGCAAGGTGATGCGCTACCAACTGCGCTACATCCGCATTTCGTTCCGCAGTTTCCCGCGGCACTTGAATGACTTTAGCCGATCCTTTCGCCGAAACCAAAACCGGACACGCCACCCGGGTGTGTCGCCGCGCCCGGGCCGCCCGATGTGCATTCCGCGCCCCGCGTCGGCTAGTATCGAATCTCGCAGCCGGGTGACCGGGTGCACATCCCACGGGCGATTGGCGCAGTTGGTAGCGCGCTTCCTTCACACGGAAGAGGTCATCGGTTCGAGTCCGGTATCGCCCACCAGATCACGAAAGCCCCCGGTACGCCGGGGGCTTTTCCATTTGCGGAGATGACTGCTACGCGCAGGGACGAGCGCGGCCCGGCGCCGCGGCGCAGTCGTCCCGGGAGGCAGCACTCGCGTCTACTCCGTTACGTGCCGACACGAGGATCCTTCTGTGGGATGAGCCGCATCCGTTTTCCGACGGACGACGGATGCACGGCGGTCGGCTGAACTGGTCGCATGACGACGACTCGCCGCCGCGCACCGGGCCCTCCCTGCATTCTCCTGTCGGCTCTCGTGGCGTCCGCGCTTCTCGTGTCCGCGTTGACGGGGTGCTCGCTGTTCCCGGATCCACCCGAAGCGCTCGTGCAGCAGGCCGCTCGTGCGGCCGCCGAGATCGGCGCGCTCTCCGGCGTCGCATCGGCGACGTCCGATGTCGTCGCGCGCGACGAGAAGGACCACCCGGGCGATTGGATTGTTTCGATCCGCGTGCTCACCAACACCGTCGAGGGCCTCACCACGGCACCCGAACCTGTGCTGGACGCGGTGCATCGAGTCGACCTCCGGCGCGCCTACCGCGTGAACGTCACTCTCGACGTTCCGGGAGGCGCCGGGCTCGCGCCCGTGCGGATCTCCGGTCTCGGAGAGGAGCAGCCAGCACGTGCTGCTGGACCGGACGTCATCGAGGCAGCCGACCTCCTGCGGAGGCTTCCGCTGGCGAAGCGCGTCACGTTCGAGTCGGGCACGGGCACCGTGTCCCTGACCGATCCGGCCGCGCACGGGTCGTCCCCTCTGGCCGCGGCAGCGGGCGCCCTCCGCAGCGTCGCCGGCCTCGGCGGCGGGGCACTCACCGTCGTCGCCGTCCTCTGGCCCGACGGAGACCAGCGAATGTCGCGCTCCATCGAGGTGACGCCGGCCGCTCCGTCCGAGGCTCTGGCGGCGGTCCTCGACCACCTCGCGAGCCGGGACGACGTGACCTGGATCACCAGTGACGACAACCGTCCGGACGTGAGCGGGACGCATTCCTCCGTCGACCCGCAGGGATCCCGGCCGACGCTGTCGATCGAGACCGCCCACCCCGAGGCCGACGCACAGGCCGTCGCGAGCGCTGTCGATCCTGCCGCGGATCGCGGCGAGCGGCCTCGGACCGCGTTCGACCTGCACGACGCGAACCGCTCGCACTCCGTTCAGGGCTTCGTGGGGCTTCCGGTCGGGTCTGCGGCTCCCGGACAGACCTGGGACGAACTCCTTGCTCCCGCTCCCGACCCCTCTGCGACGGAGGACCAACGGGCGCAGTACGAGGACGATGTGCGCGGCTTCCTGCAGCGGGCGGCGAGCGTTGCGTCGGCGCCCAGCGATCTGCAACCGAGCGTGCAGCCGGGCGCCTGCGTCGGCGGAGGCGGGGAGGCCGTCCACGGCTCGGTGTCGCTCCCCCTCTGGCACGACCCGACCTCCACCGACGAATCCGTCGGGAGGGCGTTCGCAGCGATCACCGCGGACTGGGCGCGTGCAGGACTCGCACCTCGCGATCGTGCGATGGGAACCGACTTCTGGGCTCCGGACGGCAGTCGCCCGGCTTCCGCGGGCATCGCTCAGGCCAGCATTCGAGGAACGATGGACGGCCTCCGGATCGAGGCCGTCTCGCTGTGCGCGGAATGACCCGGGGCAGCTATGGGCTGCGGCAGACGCGGTTCGAGAAGCTCGGCCGAACGCTCGCCGACGACTGCGGCGCGCCGGGACGATTGCGGCGCGGCGACGCCGCGCAATGGTCCCGGGAGGCGGCGCTCGCGGTTTGCTACGCCCCGTGACACCGGCGGTCGCGCGCCGCCGCATCCTGAGGCACCCTGAACTGCATGAGCTTCGGACCGGCACGTCCCCTGGAGCAGCTCTATGCGACCAGGTCGAGTATCAAATGGCGCCGCTACCCGGCGGACGTCCTCCCTGTCTTCGTCGCGGAGATGGACTTCGACGTGGAGCCGGCCGTGCTCGACCGGGTGGCGGAGACGCTGCGCAACTCGGACACGGGCTATCTCGACTCGGCGGGGCCGCTCGCGCCCGCGTTCGCCCGGTTCGCGGATGAGTCCTGGGGGTGGGAGGTCGACACCGACTGGGTGCACCTAGCGACCGACGTCACCGTGGGCGTGGTGGAGGCCCTGCGTCTCGCGCTGCCGGAGGCCGGCGGCCGGGTAGTGCTCACTCCCCCGGTCTATCCGCCGTTCTTCGAGATGATCGAGGAGGCGGACGCGATCGCCGTGACCGTGCCCCTGCTCGAGCACGAGGGCTGGGCGCTCGACCTGGCCGGCATCGAGGCGGCCTTCGCTGCCGGCGTGGACGCGCTGCTGCTGTGCAACCCGCAGAACCCGACGGGCCGATGTCACAGCCTCGCCGCCCTGGAAGCGCTCGCCCGCCTCGCCGCCGCGTACGACGTGTTCGTCGTCAGCGACGAGGTCCACGCTCCCCTCGCCCACCCGGGCACCGTCTTCACCCCGTTCGCCCCCGTGGCCCGCGCCGCGGGCGCCCGTGCCGTGACCGTGACCTCCGCCAGCAAGGCGTGGAACCTCGCCGGCCTCAAGTGCGCCGTCGTCGTCGCCGCGGAGGAACGCTCCGCCGCGCTGCTGACCCGGCTGCCCGAAGAGCTCGCGGCACGCACCAGCATCCTGGGCCTGCACGCCAACGTCGCCGCCCTCTCCTGCCTCGACTGGCGGGACGGCCTCCTGGACCTCCTGGTCGCCAATGTGCGGCTGCTGGAGGCCGAGCTGGCCGTCCACGCGCCGTCGGTCACCGCGATCCGGCCGGACGCGGGATACCTCGTCTGGCTCGATTTCCGCGCCACCGGGCTCGGCGACGACCCGGCGCGCGTGCTCATCAACGAAGGGCGCGTCGCGCTCAACTCCGGGCTCGCGTTCGGCGAGCCGGGGCGCGGGTTCGCGCGCCTCAACCTCGCCTGCGACCCGTCGACGGTCGTCGAGGCGGTGCGGCGCATCGCCGCCACGGTGGACGCCCGCGCCGCGGCGGCCTCCACGCCGCTCCTCGTCCGCGCGGTCTGAACCGCACGACGGGAGAGGCGACCCGGGGTCCGCAGGAGGCGACCCTCAGACCCCCGCGGCGTCCAGCCCGCGCTCGAGGTCGGCGATGAGGTCCCGCGGGCTCTCCAGGCCAATCGAGAGACGCACCAGGCCCGGCGTGATGCCGGCGTCCGCGCGCTCCTCGGCCGTGAGCTTGGCGTGGATGGTACTGGCGAGGTGGATGGCGAGGCTGCGCACGTCGCCGATGTGCGTCATCGGGGTGACGAGCTGCAGGGCGTCGATGAAGCGGCGAGCCGCCTCCCGCCCACCGGCGAGCTCGAAGGACACGATCGACCCGGGACCCTTGGGGAGGTACTTCTGCGCGAGCGCGTGGCCCGGGTCGTTCTCCAGTCCCGGATAGAAGGTGTGCGCGACCTCGGGGCGGCTCGCGAGCAGCTCGGCGACGGCCTGCGCGTTGGCGACGTGGCGGTCCATCCGCACCGAGAGCGTCTCGATGCCGTGCAGCAGCAGGAAAGTGCTCGACGGCGGCACGGTGGGGCCGTACTCGAGCACGATGACGGTGCGCACGTAGGCGAGGTAGGCGCTGGCGCCGAACCGCTCGACGAACGACGGGACGCCCGCACGCGGCGGCTCGGTCAGCTGCGGGAACCGGTCGGCGTGGGCCGCCCAGTCGAACCGGCCGGCGTCGACCACCGCTCCCCCGAGCACCGCGCCGTGACCGGCCAGCCACTTCGAGGTCGAGTGGATGACGATGTCGGCGCCGTCCTCGATCGGGCGCCACAGGTACGGGGTCGGGACGGTGTTGTCCACGACGAGCGGGACGCCGGCGGCGTGCGCGATCCGCGCCAGCCGCTCGATGTCGACCACCTGGTTGAGCGGGTTCGGCAGCGTCTCGGTGTAGACCGCACGCGTCGAGGGGCGCACGTGCGCCGCCCAGTCCTCGTCCGACGCGTCGTCGTCGACGTACTCGAACTCGATGCCCTGCCGCGCGAGCACGCCGCGGAACATCTCGCGGGTGCCCTCGTAGAGGGAGCGCGTCACGAGCACGTGGTCGCCCGCGGCGGCCAGCGCGGTGAGCGCCGCGGCGATCGCGGCCTGCCCGCTGGCGACGACGATCCCGTCGACCCCGCCCTCGAGGTCGGCGATGCGCCGCCCGGCGACGGCGTTGGTCGGGTTCTCATTGCGGGAGTACGCGCGGTAGGCGCTCCTGCCTGCGAAGCGCGCCTCACCGTCGTCGAAGTCGTCGAAGACGTATCCGGCGGTCTGGTAGATCGGCGTGACCCGCGAGCGCGTCTCGGCGTCGATCACCGCCCCGGCGTGGATCTGGCGCGTCTCGAAGTCCCAGCTACAGTCCTCTGGCATGCGGCCACACTAGTGTCCGCATCCCGGCACGGCACGTCCGCGGTTCACAGTGCGACACACGGCGGCGGACGGTGTCGGCCGCGCCGCTCAGCGCCAGCCGTAGCGCCGGCGGAGCTCCGCGCGGACCGCGTCGAACGGGGCGCGCCCGAGCGCGGCGGCCTCCCGCCGCATCCCGCCCTGGTGCAGGCGGTAGACGCGGTCGACGCGCGCGTAGCTGGGCCGGTGCTGCCCGTCCCACGCGCCCGAACCCACGGGCACGTACTCCGGGCGCCCCGGGTGCTCCTGGCTGGTCAGGGCGACCGCCAGGACGCTCCCGCCCGACTCCGCCGCCACGACGAGCACCGGTCGATCCTTGCCGCGCCCGTCCGCCTCCTCGTAGGGCACCCAGGTCCAGACGATCTCCCCCGGGTCCGCGTCGCCGTCGGTGCTCGGCACGTACGAGGTGCGGATGGCGCCGAGCCGCCGCGGATCGACCTGCACGGTGGCCGAGGCGCCGGTCCGGCCTGGCTCAGCGGTCGGGGCGGAGGGAGGTGTCCGCGCGCTCGGGCGGAACAGCCGGCCGAGCGCCGTCAGGAATCGTCGAGGGGATGCCACGTTCGGCACCATAGCGGACCCGGGTCAGTCCGACGGTGAACCGCAGCAGGAGGGCGAGCAGCAAGGCGACCAGGAACGCGTAGACCAGCACCGCGACCGTGGCGACGCCCTGGGCGATGAAGAGGTCGAAGTTGCCGCTCTCCACCATCCCGCCGCCCGCGCCGAACAGGCCGACGAACAGGAGGCCGACGGCGCTGCCGACGATCACGATGACGCAGAGGGCGAGCGCCGGCCCGAAGCGTGCGCGCGCCGCGACGTCGACCATCGTGGCGCAGGCGAGCGCGGCGAGGGCGCCGAGCAGGAGCGCCCAGCCGATGGTCAGGACCCCGGAGGCCGGGGTGATCGCGACGAGGCCCGAGAACGCCCCGCAGAAGACGCTGACGAGCGTCGGCCGGCGCAGCAGGATGCGGTCGACGAGCATCCACATCAGGCAGCCCGCTGCGGAGGCCACGAACGCGTTGATCGCGATCGGGGCGGTGTACTGGTCGACGGCGCCCTCCGAGCCCGTGACGAGCCCCAGCCAGCCGACCCAGACGAGCGTCCCCCCGAGGGCGACGACGGGGAGGCTGCGCCCGGTCTGCGCGGGATGCTCTCCGCGCCCGCAGGCGACGATGACGCCGACGGCGGACGCACCGGCCGCGAGCCCGACCGGCAGGGCGCCGCCGTAGTCGACGACGCCGAGGAGCGACACCGCCCAGCCGTCGCTCAGCGCGAACACGGCGTATCCCACCGGGAAGAGCACGAGCACGCTCCACAGCGCGCAGAAGGTCAGCCACGCCCTCACGGTGATCCGGGACGCGACGGCGGCCCCGACGATCGCCACCGCCACCGCGCTCGTCGCGATCAGCGCCCCGGCGCGAGCGAGGGGGTAGACGCCGTGCTGCGTGGCCAGGCCGGGGTCCGGGATGCCGACCAGGTGCGGGATGAGCGGTGCGCCCGCCATCAGGCCGTAGCCGCCGAGCACCCCGAGGACCACGACGACCGCTGCGCCGGCGAACACGAACAGCAGTGCGCGCCGTGCGCGGGCCCGGCCGGCGAGGCCGCCGACGAAGAAGGCCAGCCCGGGCACGATCAGGAGCGTCAGCGCTCCGCAGAAGAACAGCAGGAGGGCGTCCACCTGCTCGCTCGTCGCCGTGCCCATCCCGCCCCTTCGCTTCGAAATGCCAGCATCACCCTACCGAGCCGGGACGTCCGCCGCGGACGCCGAACGGGGCGCCGCCCGCAGGCGGCACCCCGTTCGGCGTGCTGTGTTACCGGTCAGGCAGGTCAGACCGTCTCGAGGGCGTAGCCCTCTTCGCCGTGGACCACGGTGTCGACGCCGGCCAGCTCGTCCTCGTTGTTGATCCGGAAGCCGATGGTCTTCTGGATCGCCCAGCCGATGGCGTAGGCGAGGACGAAGGAGTAGATCAGGACCGCGGCGGCGCCGAGGGCCTGGACTCCGAGCTGCTGGAAGCTGCCGCCGTAGAGGAGGCTCGAGAAGGGCTTGCTGGCGTCGCCGTCCACGTGGGTGAAGCCGAAGAAGCCGATCCACAGGGTTCCGATGATGCCGCCGACGAGGTGGATGCCGACCACGTCGAGCGAGTCGTCGAAGCCGAGCTTGAACTTCAGGTCGATCGCGAGGGCGCAGACCGCGCCGGCCACGACGCCGAGGAGGATCGCCCAGCCCGGGGTCAGGATGTTACAGGCCGGGGTGATCGCGACGAGACCCGCGACCGCTCCAGAAGCGGCGCCGATCGACGTGGGCTTGCCGTCCTTGAGCTTCTCGACGATCAGCCAGCCGATGGTCGCCGCGGCCGGGGCGGCGAGGGTGTTGACCCAGGCCAGAGCGGCGACGCCGTCGACCGCGGCCTCCGAGCCGGCGTTGAAGCCGAACCAGCCGAACCACAGGAGTGCGGCGCCGAGGAGGGTGAGCGGCACGTTGTGGGGCTTGCTCATGCCCTTCTGGAAGCCGACGCGCTTGCCGAGCACCAGGGCGAGGGCGAGACCCGCCGCACCGGCGTTGATGTGCACCGCGGTGCCGCCGGCGAAGTCGTTGACGTGCAGGCCGGCCGCGATCCAGCCGTTGGAGAGGTTGAAGACCCAGTACGCCACCGGGAAGTAGACGACGGTGACCCAGATGCCCGCGAAGATCATCCAGGAGCCGAACTTGGCCCGGTCGGCGATCGCGCCGGAGATCAGGGCCACGGTGATGATGGCGAAGGTGGCCTGGAAGCCGGCGAAGGCGAGGCCGCCGAGGTCGGGGGTGAGCCCGTCCTTGCCCATCAGGCTGCCGAGGAACCAGTCCGGCGTGCCGAGGAGGCCCTTGATGGACTCGGGCCCGAAGGAGAGGCCGTAGCCGTAGACGACCCAGAGGACGCCGACCAGCGCCATCGCGCCGAAGCTCATCATCATCATGCTGATGACGCTCTTGGCTCGGACCATGCCGCCGTAGAAGAAGGCGACACCGGGGGTCATCAGCAGGACGAGGGCTGCGGCGACCAGGAGCCACAGGGCGTTGACCGTCCCGGCTTCTGCGTAGTCCGCTGCTGTGTGGAGCACCATGCGAATTGTCTACCTCTCTGTGCGTGCCCCGGCTCACGTGCGCTCCCATTCGGGGCGGGAGCGCTTCGGGGTGGAGCCAGTCTGAACGCGAGAGGTTTCGGTGGGAGGCTGCGCGTGTTTCGCGAGTGTTACGCATCCGACGCGTGTGTAAACACTGTGTTTCCGCCGGGTCCCGATCTGCCGGGCGGCAGGTGGGAGGTCGCCTAGCCGTCGTGCGGAGGCAGTTCTCCCGCGGTGAGCGCGATCATGCGGGAGACCGAGCGCAGGTACTTCTTGCGGTAGCCGCCGCCGAGCATGTCGTCGTCGAAGATGTCGTTGAGCGGGATGCCGGTCTGCACGATCGGGATCTCCGCGTCGTACACGCGGTCGATGAACGCGACGAGCCGCAGGGCCGCCATCTGGTCGTGCAGCACGTGCACGCCGTCGAGCCCGATGACGTCCACGCCGTCGATGATCTTGATGTAGCGGGAGGGGTGGACCGTCGCCAGGTGGGCGATGAGGTCGTCGAAGGAGTCGGACGTCGCCGTCTCGCCCCGTGCGGCGAGCGCCTCCAGGACGCGGGTGTACTCCGCGGGCTCGACCGTGATCGCGCTGCCGGTGGTGTCGCGGCGGCGGTAGTCGAGGCCGTCGATCCGCAGGGTCTCGAAGTTGGCGGAGAGCGACTGGATCTCGCGGAGGAAGTCGCTCGCGGCGAAGCGGCCCTCGCCGAGAGCGTTGGGCGGGGTGTTGCTGGTGGCGGCGATGCGGGTGCCGGAGGCGACGAGCTCGCCGAGCATCCTGGTCATCATCATGGTGTCGCCCGGGTCGTCGAGCTCGAACTCGTCGATGCAGATGAGGGTCGAGCCGCGGAGCAGGTCGACGGCGCCGGCGTAGCCGAGGGCGCCGACGAGGGCCGTGTACTCGATGAAGGTGCCGAAGTACTTCGGTCCCGGCGCCTCGTGCCAGAGCGCGGCGAGGAGGTGGGTCTTGCCGACGCCGAACCCGCCGTCGAGGTAGACGCCCGGCTTCATCGCCGCGACCTTCTTGCGGTTGCGGCTGAACAGGCCGGCTGGTCGCTGCGGCTCCCACGACTTCGCGAACAGCTTGAGCGTCGAGACCGCGTCCGCCTGCGACGGGTAGTCGTGGTCGGGGCGGTAGTTGTCGAAGGAGGCGCGCTCGAACTGCGACGGCGGCACCAGGCTCGCGGCGATCTCCGTCCCGGTGATCTGGGGCGAGCGGTCCGCGAGGCGCGGCAGCGCGCCGGTCTGATCGAGGGTCATGGCGGGAGGGGCACCTTCGTGGTCGGGAGCGGAGCGAGTGGATGTCGCAGTGTTTCGCTCTGCGCGCGATCGCCTGTTCGGGTCGTTCCGCGCCGCGTAGCCTGAGACTGCTTTCCCTGCTTTTCGCAGGGTCCCAGCCTATCCCGGAGGAAGAACAGCATGGCCATCGAGACCGACCCGTCGACCGACTTCGCCGACTACGCCCACCCGGAGCGCCTCGTCTCCACCGAGTGGCTGGCGGAACACCTCGGGGAACCGGGGCTGGTCGTCGTGGAGTCGGATGAGGACGTGCTCCTCTACGAGACGGGGCACATCCCCGGTGCCGTGAAGATCGACTGGCACACGGATCTCAACGACCCCGTGGTCCGCGACTACGTCAGCGGCGAGCACTTCGCCGAGCTGCTCGGCTCCAAGGGCATCGCCCGCGATACCACCGTGGTGATCTACGGCGACAAGAACAACTGGTGGGCGGCGTACGCGCTGTGGGTCTTCACGCTGTTCGGCCACGAGGACGTCCGCCTGCTCGACGGCGGCCGCGACAAGTGGATCGCCGAAGGGCGCGAGCTGACCCGGGAGGTCCCGTCGCCGACGCCCGTGGAATATCCGGTCGTCGAGCGCGACGACAGCCGCGTCCGCGCCTTCAAGGAGGATGTGCTCGCCCACTTCGGGCGGCCGCTCATCGACGTCCGCTCCCCCGAGGAGTACAGCGGCGAGCGCACCGAGATCCCCGGCTACCCGACCGAGGGCGCGCTGCGGTCGGGGCACATCCCGTCGGCGGCGTCGGTGCCGTGGGCGCGTGCCGCCGCTCCGGACGCGACGTTCAAGCGCCGCGCGGAGCTGGAGTCGATCTACCTGGGCGACGCCGGGCTGAAGGCCGGGGACGACGTGATCGCGTACTGCCGCATCGGCGAGCGGTCGAGCCACACCTGGTTCGTGCTCACCCACCTGCTCGGGTTCGAGAACGTGCGCAACTACGACGGCTCGTGGACCGAGTGGGGCTCGGCGGTTCGGGTGCCGATCGCGACCGGCTCCGAGCCGGGCGAGGTCCCGGCGAAGTAGCCTGGACGCATGACCGAATTGACCGGCGTCCTGGCCGAGATCCGCGACGACTTCCTGGCGCTGGAGCAGCCCGACCGGCTGCAGCTGCTGCTGGAGTTCTCGGACGAGCTCCCCGCCCTGCCGGAGCGCTACGCGGACCACCCCGACCTGCTCGAGCGGGTCGAGGAGTGCCAGGCGCCGGTCTTCATCTTCGTGGAGGTCGACGAGGCGAACGTGGTGCACCTGTTCGCCACCGCCCCGCCCGAGGCGCCCACGACGCGCGGCTTCGCTTCCATCCTGGTGCAGGGCCTCGCCGGTCTCACGGCCGACGAGGTGCTCGCCGTTCCGGACGACTTCCCGGGGACGCTGGGACTGACGCAGGCCGTCTCGCCGCTGCGCATCCGCGGCATGTCGGCGCTGCTCGGCCGCACGAAGCGCCAGGTGCGGGCGAAGCTGGCCGCCTAGCCTCCCGGGCGGCTCCCGCTCAGTGGAGGGTGGCGGCGAGCCAGTCGGAGATCGCGCTGCTCCACTTGCGCTCGTCGTAGTTCCACAGCTTGGTGTGGAGGGCGACGGTGAACGGCACGAGGGTGACGATGTCGCTGCGCGCCTCCGCGAGCGCCCGCGACGACGTGGACGGCACGAAGCCGTCGTCGTCGCTGTGCAGGATCAGCGTCGGCAGCGTCAGGTCGGTCGCGCGCGCGACGAAGTCCATGCTGGCGAGGTCGATCGGGGCGCCCTGACCGGTGATCGGGCCGCTCCAGGTGGACTCGATGAGCCGGATGGCGCCCTGTGCGATCGGATCGGGCAGGCGCAGGAGGTGCGCCTGGTACTCGAGGGTGTCGACCCAGTCGATCACCGGGGACTCGAGGACGAGGCCGGCGACGATGTCCGCCTTGTCGGAGCGCGTGATGGTCTGCAGCACGACGGCGCCGCCCATCGACCAGCCCATGAGGACGACCGACCGCGCGCCGTTCGCGATGGCGTAGCCGAGCGCGGCGTCGATGTCGTGCCACTCGGTTCCGCCCAGGCCGTAGCGCCGGTCCGCACTGTCGGGCGCATCCCCGTCGTTGCGGTAGGAGGCGAGCAGGCAGGTGTAGCCGGCGTCGTGGAACGTCTGGACGGCGCGCAGGCCCTCCAGACGGCTCGCACCCCAGCCGTGCACCTGGATCACCCAGCGGCCGTCGTCCGCCGCGTCGGCCGCGGCCGGGAACACCCAGGCCGGCGCCTGCCCCAGCTCGGTCGGGATCTCGGCGCTCGTGACCGGCAGGCCGAGCTCCTCCGGCTGCAGGTACCAGGAGCCGCTGATGCGCCCGCGGCCCGGCTTCAGCTCGCCGAACTCGACGCGCTCGAGCTCGCGGGTGACCGTCTCCTCGTCGACGGCGAGCAGGCCGCCGACCTTGGCGTAGCCGGTCTCGCTGCCGAACCAGACGCCGAAGCGGCCGGGCATCCTGGCGTCCGGGGTGGAGGCCATCGTGATCGTGCCGAGCGCGGGGTCGACCGCGCGGATCGTCTGGTTCTGCGGGCGCCGGCGCACCGGCGTGAGGACCGTCCTGGCGACCCGGCTGATCACGTACCCGGCTCCCGCCGCGGTCGCGAGCGCCAGCCCGCCGGCGACGACCGCCGTCACGGCGAGCGCCTTCACGAATCCTCTTGCCCTCTTGTCCCGCGCCATGCCCGTCAGCGTACCCGGCGCCGCCTGGAGCGCACCCTCAGGAGTTCTTCAGGCGGCGTGCCTTACCGTCGCGGACCCGCAAAGGCTTCTAGTGTTCGTAGCGTGTCGACTCCACCCGCCACCCCGCACGTGCCGGCCGCGTTCGCCGCTGCCCTCGCGTCCGTCCGTGCCGCCCCGGCCCGTCCGGAGCTCACGGTCACCGAGATCCCCGCGCCCGCTCAGCTCGCGCCCTACGCGGTCGCACTGGCCGCCGACGTGCGCCCTGCGCGGCACGGCGACGACTCCGAGCTCGGCACCGGCCGGTTCATCCTGCTCTACGACCCCGACGAGCCGGAGGCCTGGGGCGGCCCGTTCCGCATCGTCTGCTTCGCGCAGGCGCCGCTGGAGACCGACATCGGCCTCGACCCCTTCCTCGCCGACGTGACGTGGTCGTGGCTGGTCGACGCCCTCGACGCGCGGGAGGCCCGCTACACGGCGGCGAGCGGCACCGCCACCAAGATCATCAGCACCGGGTTCGGCGAGCTGGCCGCCCAGGGCGACGGCTCGCAGATCGAGCTGCGCGCGTCGTGGAGCCCGCTGGAGACCGACATCACCGCGCACGTCGAGGGATGGGGCGAGCTGCTCTGCATGCTGGCCGGACTGCCTCCGACGGGCGAGGGCGTGAGCCTCCTCACGACGAGACGGAGTCCGCGTGGCTGAGCGCTCCGTCATCGACACCCGCGCCGGTTACCTCGACGCCGTCGACCTCATCGCCGCGGGCACCGGCCCGATCGCCGTCGACGCCGAACGCGCCAGCGGCTTCCGATACTCTCAGCGCGCGTATCTGATCCAGGTGTTCCGCCGCGGGTCGGGGACGTTCCTGTTCGATCCGCCGGCGGTCGGCCGCTTCGACGAGCTGAACGCCGCGATCGCCGACGACGAGTGGGTGCTCCACGCGGCGACCCAGGATCTGACCTGCCTGCGCGAGGTCGGCCTCGACCCCTCGCGCATCTTCGACACGGAACTGGCCGCCCGGCTGCTCGGGATGCCGCGCGTCGGCCTCGGGACGGTCGTGGAGGAGCTGCTCGGCGTGCACCTGGCCAAGGAGCACAGCGCCGCCGACTGGTCGACCCGGCCGCTCCCCCAGCCCTGGCTGGTCTACGCCGCACTCGACGTCGAGCTGCTGCCCGACCTGCGCGACGCCATCGCCGCCCTCCTCGACGAGTCGGGCAAGACCGAGATCGCGCAGCAGGAGTTCTCCTCCGAGCTCACCCGCGAGCTGACCGTGGTGCGCAGCGAACCGTGGCGCCGTCTCTCGGGCATCCACTCGATCCGCGGCCTGCGCAACCTCGCCGTGGCGCGGGAGCTGTGGCTCAGCCGCGACGCGCTCGCCCGTGAGCTCGACACGGCGCCCGGCCGGCTCGTGCCGGACTCGGCGCTGACCGCCGCGGCGAAGGCCCTCCCCGACAACAAGCGCGCCCTGGCCGCGCTGCGCGAGTTCACCGGCCGCGCCAGCCGCACCGAGCTGGACCGCTGGTGGGGCGCGATCGAGGCCGGGCGCACCACCGAGGACCTCCCGGTGCTGCGCGGCAACGGCGACACGCTCCCGCCTCCCCGCGCCTGGGCGGACCGCAACCCGGAGGCCGACGGCCGGCTCAAGGCCGCTCGCGCGGCGCTCACCGCGCTGTCGGAGGAGCGGAGCATCCCGCTGGAGAACCTCCTGACGCCCGAGACGCTGCGGCGCGTGGCGTGGACCCCGCCCGCCGAGATCACCGCCGAGACGATCGCCGACGCGCTGACGGCGCACGGAGCACGGCCGTGGCAGGTTGAGGCAACCTCACAGTTGATCGCCGATGCCTTTGTGGAAAGTAGCCAAACGCCCGACGAGTCGCCCGAAACGGATTCGTAGAAAGAATCAAACGATTCCCGTCCGCCCAGACAGGCTCCCTAGGATCGATACGGACCTGAAATGGGAGGCACTGTGGCCGAAAGAACCGAAGTCGTTTTCGTCGACGGAGTCCGGACTCCGTTCGGACGGGCCGGCGAAAAAGGGCAGTACTGGAACACCCGGGCGGACGACCTGGTCGTCAAGGCGATCATCGGCCTGCTCGAGCGCAATCCGAACGTGCCCAAGGACCGCATCGACGACGTGGCGATCGCCGCGACGACCCAGCAGGGCGACCAGGGCCTGACCCTCGGCCGCACGGCGGCACTGCTCGCCGGACTGCCGAAGTCCGTCCCCGGCTTCGCCATCGACCGGATGTGCGCGGGTGCGATGACGAGCGTCACCACCCTCGGCTCCGGCATCGCCTTCGGCGCCTACGACCTCGCGATCGCGGGCGGCGTCGAGCACATGGGCCGGCACCCGATGGGCTTCGGGGCCGACCCGAACCCCCGCTTCCTCACGGAGCGCCTGGTCGGCGAGGACGCCCTCAACATGGGCAGCACCGCCGAGCGCATCCACGACCGCTTCCCCGCGCTCACCAAGGAGCGCTCCGACCGCTTCGCGATGCGCAGCCAGCAGAAGACCGCAGCGGCCTACGAGAACGGCAAGCTGCAGCCCGACCTCGTCCCGGTCGCGATCCGCTCCGAGTCGGGCTGGGGACTCGCCACCCGCGACGAGGGCATGCGCCCGGAGACGAACATGGAGTCGCTCGCGACCCTGCGCACGCCGTTCCGGCCGCACGGCCGCGTCTCGGCGGGCAACTCGTCGCCGCTGACCGACGGCGCGACCGCGAGCCTGCTCGCCTCGGCCGACGCGGTGAAGGAGTTCGGCCTCACCCCGAAGATGCGCATGGTGAGCTTCGCGTTCGCCGGCGTCGAGCCCGAGATCATGGGCCTCGGCCCGGTCCCCTCGACCGAGAAGGCCCTGCGCAAGGCCGGCCTCTCGATCGACGACATCGGCCTGTTCGAGCTGAACGAGGCGTTCGCCATCCAGGTGCTCTCGTTCCTCGACCACTTCGGCATCGACGACGACGACCCGCGGGTCAACAAGTGGGGCGGCGCCATCGCGATCGGCCACCCGCTCGCCGCCAGCGGCGTCCGCCTGATGATCCAGCTCGCCCGCCAGTTCGAGGAGCACCCGGAGGTCCGCTACGGCGTGACCGCCATGTGCGTCGGCCTCGGCCAGGGCGGCACGGTCATCTGGGAGAACCCGAACTTCGACAAGCGCGCTGCACGGAAGGCCTGAGAACGAGTGACCGACTACACCACGATCGACTTCTCCCCGCTCGTCGACCTCTCCTCCGACGAGGTCGTGACCCACTCCCCCGTGAAGGACGTGCCGCTGCCCAGCGGCAAGACCCTCGCGCTGGTCACGCTCGACAACGGGCGTGACCACACGCGGCCGAACACGATGGGGCCCGCCACGCTCCTCGAGCTCGGGAAGACCTTCGACGCACTGACCGAGCGGGCCAAGCGCGGCGAGATCGACGCCGTCGCCGTCACCGGCAAGCCGTTCATCCTCGCCGCCGGGGCCGACCTCAGCCGGGTCGGCGACATCCCGAGCGTCGAGGTGGCGAAGCTGCTCCCCCAGCTCGGCCACTACGTGCTCGGCAAGCAGGCGACGTTCGGCGTGCCGTCCTTCGTCTTCACGAACGGCCTCGCGCTCGGCGGCGGTGTGGAGATCGGCCTCAACGCCGACTACCGCACCATCGACCGCAACGCCGCCGCGTTCGCCCTGCCCGAGGTCTTCCTGGGCCTCATCCCGGGCTGGGGCGGCGCGACCATCCTCCCGAACCTCATCGGCATCGAGAACGCCCTCAAGGTGATCATCGAGAACCCGCTGAAGCAGAACCGGATGCTGAAGCCGCAGGAGGTCTTCGACCTCGGCATCGCCGACGCCATCTTCGACTCGGCGAACTTCCTCGAGGACTCGCTGGTCTGGGCCGACAAGGTGCTCACCGGCCAGGTCGAGGTCAAGCGTCCCAACGTGCCGGGCAAGGTCGAGCGCATGGTCAAGTGGGATGCCGCCCTCGGCATCGCGCGCAAGATGCTCGAGAGCCGCATCGGCACCGTCCCGAAGTCGCCCTACAAGGCGCTCGAGCTGCTCAAGGCCGCCAAGTCGAACGACCGCGCCGCCGGCTTCCAGCTCGAGGACGACGCGCTGGCCGAGCTCATCTCGGGCGACCAGTTCCAGGCCAGCATCTACGCCTTCAACCTGGTGCAGAAGCGGGCCAAGCGCCCCGCCGGCGCCCCGGACAAGAAGCTCGCGAAGAAGGTCACCAAGATCGGCGTCATCGGCGCCGGCTACATGGCGAGCCAGTTCGCGCTGCTGTTCGTCCGCCGTCTGCGCGTGCCCGTGGTCATCACCGACCTCGACCAGGCGCACGTCGACAAGGGCGTGGCGTACATCCACGACGAGATCGGCAAGCTGCAGGAGAAGGGCCGCATCTCGCCCGACGAGTCCAACCGGCTGCGCGCGCTCGTCACCGGCACGACGGACAAGGCGGACTTCGCGGACTGCGACTGGGTCATCGAGGCCGTCTTCGAGGAGCTCACGGTCAAGCAGAACGTGTTCGAGGAGGTCGAGCAGTACCTCTCCGACGAGGCCGTCATCGCGACCAACACGTCCTCGCTGTCGGTCGAGCAGATCGGCGCCAAGTTGAAGCACCCGGAGCGCCTGGTCGGGTTCCACTTCTTCACGCCGGTCGCCGTCATGCCGCTGATCGAGGTCGTCAAGACCCCGCACACCGACGAGGCCACCCTCTCCACCGCGATGGTCACCGCCGCCGCGCTGAAGAAGAACGCGGTCATCACCGCCGACACCCCCGGGTTCGTCGTCAACCGTATCCTGGCGAAGGTCCTCGGCGAGGCGATGCACGCCGTCGACGACGGCACCTCGTTCGAGACGGTCGACGAGGCGTTCGCGCCGCTCGGCCTCCCGATGCCGCCCTCGGCCCTGCTCGACCTGGTCGGGCTCAAGGTCGGCGCGCACGTGCTCGACACCCACCACGCCGCGTTCCCCGAGCGGTTCTACCGCAGCGAGAACCTCCACAAGCTCGCCGAGTACGGCACGCTCCTGGAGAAGGACGGCAAGGGCAAGATCAAGGGCCTCGACAAGGGCGCGGCCAAGATCATCGCCGGCGGCAAGAACCCGTGGACGAAGGACGAGATCCTCCGCCGACTGGAGGACGGCCTCGCCGACGAGATCCACCGCATGCTGGTCGACGACCACGTGGTCGAGGCGCCGGAGGACATCGACCTCTGCATGATCCTCGGAGCGGGCTTCCCGTTCCAGATGGGCGGCATCACGCCGTACCTGGATCGGGTGGGCGCCTCCGAGCGCGTCTTCGGCGACACGTTCCAGCACCCGCCGGTGAAGGGCGTCGCCTGACCCTCGGGATCGGACCGACCCGATCGAACGCCCCGCTCGCCGTGAGCGGGGCGTTCGTCACGTCAGGACGAGGTCGAGGTAGGAGCGCAGGGTCTTCGCCGCGTCGATGCTCTCCGGGGTGTAGAGCCACTGCAGCTGGATGCCCTCCCACAGGGCGACGATCGTCGCCGCGGCGATCGCGGGGTCCACACCCTCGCGCAGCCGTCCGGCATCCCGCAGCACCGTGAGCTCGGCGGCGTAGTCGGCGCGGAGCAGGTCGTAGCGGCCGAGGAAGTAGTCGCGGCCCGGGTGATCGGCGGTGACCGCCTCGGCGGAGAGCACGCTGTAGAGGGCGATCAGTCCCGGGATGTCCTCGTTGCGCTCCGCCTGCGCGACGATGTGGTCGGCGAACGAGCCGGCGCCGGGCGGCACCGCCGCTCCGCTGCTCAGCTCGTCGCGGCGGGCGAGCACGGCGACGAGGAGGTCGTCCTTGCTCCCGAAGTGGTACTGGAGGCTGCCGAGACTCATCCCGGCCGCCGCCGCGATCTCCCGTAGGGAGCTGCCGTGGTAGCCGCGGGTGGCGAAGAGACGGTACGCCTCGTCGACGATCTGCTGCCGACGCTCGGCGGTCTTCGCGTACGGCCCGCGCCGGGTCGGGCTCGCTTCGCCCACGTCGCCCTCCTTCGGGTCGGACCGCATCAAATTAGGTCACCTGCATTACTTTCGGCTAACGTCGATCGTAACCGATTCCCGCCACGACGAAGTGAAGGAAATGACGGACCTCACACGACGATCCCTGCTCGGTCTCGGCGCCGCTGCCGCGACCACGGCGCTCCTGTCCGCGTGCTCCACCCCGGGCACGACGTCGGTCAACACCGCCCCGCCCATCCGAGCGGCTGCCCGCGGCGAGAAGATCACCCTCACCTACTGGGCCTGGCTCAAAGACCTCCAGAAGGTCGCGGACGTGTGGAACGCGTCGCACCCGGACGTCCAGGTGGAGGCGGTCTGGATCCCCGGAGGCAACGCCGGCGGCTACCAGAAGCTCTACTCGGCCCTCGCCGCCGGCGGCGGCCCGGACCTCGCGCAGATCGAGCTGCGGAGCGTCCCCGAGTTCATGCTCGTGAACGGCCTCGTCGATCTCGCCCGGTACGGCGCCGCCGACTACGCCACCCGCTACGACCCGACGCTGTGGAGCCAGGTGAGCTACGTGGGCGGCGTCTACGCCATCCCCCAGGACTCCGGCCCGATGGCGCTCTACTACCGGCCGGATCTGTTCGAGAAGGTCGGCGCGGGCGCACCCGCCACCTGGGACGAGTGGGCGGAGACGGGCCGGGAGCTGAAGAAGGCCGGGATCTTCATCGACGCCTTCAACTACTCGGACCCGTCGTGGTTCGCGGCGCTGGCCGGGCAGGCCGGCGCATCCTGGCTGCGTGTGGACGGCGACCGCTGGCTGATCGACATGACCGACGACGCGACGCTGCAGACCGCGCGGTTCTTCGACACCGCCATCGACGCCGGCATCCTGCAGACCGGCTACGGCGACTTCTCGACCGGCTGGTTCGCGGCGGCGGCGAAGGGCACGATCGCCGGCTGCGCCAGTGCGAGCTGGGGCGACGCCCTGCTCCAGGGCGTCTCGGGCGGCGAGGGCAAGTGGCGGGTCGCTCCGCTCCCCCGGTGGGACTCCGGCTACGGCTCCAGTGCCCTCGGCGGCTCGACCGCCGCAGTGCTCGCGAACAGCAGGCACCCGAAGGAGGCGATGGAGTTCGCCGTCTGGATGACGACCAGCCCGGAGGGGATCGACGCGATGATCAAACACTCGGGCATCGGCTGGTCGCCGGACGCCGACTACATCGGGGCCGAGCGCACGAAGCCGTCGGCGTGGTTCGGCGGCCAGAGCTACAACGAGGAGGTGTTCCTTCCCGCATCCACGGAGCAGAACCCCGACTGGTCGTGGTGGCCGATCACGCAGCAGTCGTTCAACATCCTGGCGGACGGCTTCCGCAAGAAGCCGGGCGGCCAGACGCTCGTGGACTCCCTCGCGCAGAGCGAGAAGTCCATCATCGACGCGTTCCGCAAGAAGGGCCTGACGATCGAGAAGGCCCGCTCGTGAAGGGCACGCGCACGACCTGGGCGCCGTGGACGCTCCTCGCCCCCTTCCTGGCGCTGTTCGTCCTGACCTTCCTGCTGCCCATCGTGGTGGCGATCGGTTCGAGTTTCACCACGGTCACCCGCTCGGGCGTCTTCGGCGAGAAGGGCGTGACGACCCAGTTCGCGTGGTTCGCGAACTACGCGCAGGCGCTCGGCAACCCCAACTTCATCGCCTCCATCGGCCGGATGCTGCTCTTCGGCGTCGTGCAGGTCACGGTGATGATCGCGCTCTGCACCGTGCTCGCCCTCCTGCTGGAGTCGGCCTCCGTCCGCTGGCCCGGGCTGTTCCGCGCGGTGTACTTCCTGCCGTACGGGATCCCGGGCGTCATCGCGACCATCCTGTGGTCGTTCCTCTACGTGCCGGGGCTGAGCCCGCTGGTCGACCTCGGCTCCGCGTTCGGGCTGCAGCTCGACTTCCTCGGGCCGAACACGGTGCTCTGGTCGATCGCGAACATCGTCACGTGGACCTACACCGGCTACAACATGATGATCATCATCGCGCAGCTGAAGTCCATCCCGACCGAGGTGTACGAGGCGGCGAAGGTGGACGGCGCCGGGCCGTTCCGGGTCGCCCGCAGCATCCAGCTGCCGCTCATCCGGCCCGCGCTGACGCTCACGATCGTGTTCTCCATCATCGGGACGCTGCAGCTCTTCGCCGAGCCGCAGGTGCTGCAGTCCGTCGCGCCGGCGATCGACAGCGAGTACACCCCCAACCTCAGCGCGTACACGACGGCGTTCGCCTACAACGACTACAACGTCGCGGCGGCGCAGTCGGTGCTCATCGCACTCGTGGCCTTCCTGCTATCGTTCGCCTTCCTGCGCCTGTCCAACCGGAGGTCCCGATGACGACGACCGACACCACCGACCCCACGCCCACGTTCTCCGTCGGCGCGCAGGCACCGCGGTCGGCGCACGACCGCTCGGCCGGGCGCCGGTCCGGCACGCGCATCCTGGTCACCGCAATTCTCGTCGTGGTCGCGGTGTACTTCCTGGTCCCCGTGTACTGGGTCGTCGTCGCCGCGACCAAGACCACGCAGGATCTGTTCGCGACCAACGGGTTCGTGTTCTCCGGGAACTTCGCCCTCTGGCACAACCTCGCCGAGGTCCTGAACTTCCAGGACGGCATCTTCCTGCGCTGGTTCCTCAACTCGGTGCTGTACGCGGGAGTCGGCGCCCTGCTCGCGACCTACTTCGCCGCGGCCGGGGGCTACGCGCTGTCGAAGTACGCGTTCCGGGGGCGCGGCTTCGTCTTCGGGCTGATCCTGGGCGGCGTGCTCGTCCCCGGCACGGCGACGGCGCTCCCGCTGTTCCTGCTGTTCAGCGAGCTCGGTCTGGCGAACACCTACTGGGCGGTGCTGCTGCCCTCGCTGGTGTCACCGTTCGGGCTGTTCCTCTGCCGCATCTACGCCGACGCGACGGTGGACACGGCGCTCCTGGAGGCGGCACGGCTCGACGGAGCGGGCGAGCTGCGCATCTTCCACACCGTCGGGCTGCGCGTGATGACGCCCGCCCTCGTGACCGTCTTCCTGTTCCAGCTCGTCGGGATCTGGAACAACTACTTCCTGCCGCTCGTCATGCTCTCCGACGAGCGGCTGTACCCGATCACGCTGGGCCTGAACTCCTGGCGCTCGCAGACCGACCGCCTGCCGGAGTTCTACGAGTTGACCACCGGCGGCGTGCTGCTGTCGATCATCCCCCTCGCCATCGCCATGATCGTGCTCCAGCGGTTCTGGCGCGGCGGCCTCACCGAAGGATCCGTGAAATAGTGCTCGCACCCGCCTACCTCCACGACACCGCACCCGGGAGCGGGGCGCGCGTGGCTCCGCGCTCGTGGCTGCAGAGCGACGCCCCGGCCCTGTCGCTCAACGGAGCCTGGCGGTTCCGGCTCTCCCCCACGGCCGCGCTGCCCGACGACGTCGCCGAGGTCGGGCTCGACGACAGCGGCTGGGACGAACTCCCCGTCCCGGCGCACTGGGTGCTGCAGGGAGACGGCGCGTACGGCCGGCCGATCTACACGAACGTCCAGTTCCCCTTCCCACTCGACCCGCCGCACGTCCCGGACGAGAATCCGACCGGCGACTACCGGCGCACGTTCGAGCTGCCGGGCGACTGGCCCGCGGGTGCGCGCGTCGTGCTGCGCTTCGACGGGGTGGAGTCGCTGTACCGGGTGTGGCTGAACGGCACGGAGGTGGGGATCGCCACGGGCAGCCGGCTCGCGCAGGAGTTCGACGTCACCGACGTCGTGCAGCCCGGCACCAATCTGCTCGCCGTGCGGGTGCACCAGTGGTCTCCCGCGAGCTACCTCGAGGACCAGGACCAGTGGTGGCTGCCGGGCATCTTCCGCGATGTGACGCTGGTCGCGCGTCCCTCCGACGGCCTCCGGGACGTCTGGCTGCGCACCGGCTGGGCGGACGGCGCCGGCTGGATCGAGCCGGAGGTCACGGCGGACGACAGCGCCTTCCCCGTCGCTCTCCGCATCCCGTCGCTCGGCGTGGAGGCGGTGTGGGCCGGCCGGAGCGAGGTCGGGCGGATCGAGGTCGGGCCGGTCGAGCCCTGGACCGCCGAGAACCCGCGCCTCCACGACGCGACCGTCGCCTCCACCGGCGAGACCGTGAGCCTGCGGCTCGGCTTCCGCTCCGTCGAGATCCGCGGCGACCGGTTCCTCGTCAACGGCGAGCGCGTCGTCTTCCACGGCATGAACCGGCACGAGGCGCACCCGGTGCGCGGCCGCGTCTTCGACGAGCCGCACGCGCGGGAGGACCTCGCGCGCATGAAGCGGTTCAACGTCAACGCCATCCGCACCAGCCACTACCCGCCGCACCCGCGCCTCCTCGACCTCGCCGACGAGCTGGGGTTCTGGGTGATCCTGGAGTGCGATCTGGAGACCCACGGCTTCGAGAAGAACGGCTGGATCGGCAACCCCAGCGATGACCCGGCGTGGCGCGACGCCTACCTCGACCGGATCGAGCGGACGGTGGAGCGCGACAAGAACCATCCCAGCATCGTGATGTGGTCCCTCGGCAACGAGTCGGGCACCGGCGCCAACCTCGCAGCCATGTCGGCCTGGGTGCACGCGCGCGACACCGGCCGCCCCGTCCACTACGAGGGCGACTACACGGGCGACTACACCGACGTGTACTCGCGGATGTACTCGACCGTGCCGGAGACCGAGCAGATCGGCACCGACGGCTCCACGGCTCCCCTCCTGCGCTGCACGCCCGCCCAGGGGGCCCGCCAGCGCACGAAACCCTTCATCCTCTGCGAGTACGCGCATGCGATGGGCAACGGCCCGGGCGCTCTCGACCAGTACGAGGCCCTCGTCGACGCCCATCCACGCCTGCACGGCGGTTTCGTATGGGAGTGGCGCGACCACGGCATCCTGACCCGCACGGCCGACGGGACGCCCTACTACGCCTATGGCGGTGACTTCGGCGAGGTGGTGCACGACGGCAACTTCGTCATGGACGGCATGGTGCTGAGCGACGACACCCCCACCCCGGGACTGTACGAGTTCGCCGAGGTCGCCGCTCCCGTGCGGTTCGCGTTCGACCGGACCGGTGGGGTGACCATCGAGAACCGCCGGCACAGCGCGCCCACCGATGACCTGCGCTTCGACTGGCGGGCCGAGCACGACGGCCGGGTCGCCGCGAGCGGCGTGCTCGCCGTGCCGTCGATCGCGGCCGGCTCGTCCGTGCGCGTCGAGCTCCCCGGCCTCCCCGTCGCACCGGACGCGGAGACCTGGCTGACGGTCGAGGCGGTCCTCGCCACCGCGACCCCGTGGGCGCCCGAGGGGCACGTCGTGGCCTCGGCCCAGGACGACCGCACGCCTCGGCCGCTGAGCAGCACGGCACCGACCGCTCCGCGGGTCACGGGCTGGCGCGACGCGGAGGGCACCCTCGCCCTCGGCTCCGCCGTCTTCGAGGGCGGGCGCCTGATCGAACTCGCCGGTCGCGCCGTGAGCGGGCCGCGACTCGAGCTGTTCCGCGCGCCGACCGACAACGACGAGGGCGGCGCCTACAGCGACCCGGCGGGCAGCGACGGCGCGGTGCCCGGCGTGTCGAGCGCCTCACTCTGGCGTGCGCACGGCCTCGACCGGCTCGTGCATCGGCAGGTCGCGGTCCAGGAGGCGCCCGGCGCCCTCCGCACGCTCACCCGCGTCTCCGCGGCCGATTCCGCCCTCTCGCTGACGGTGGAGACGCTCTGGACCCTGGTCGGCGACCGGCTGGAGCTGCGCGTCGAGGTCGAGCCGTCGGCCGGCTGGCCGACGGTGTGGCCGCGCGTCGGCGTGCGTTTCGACCTCCCCGACGACGGCGAGCCGATCACGGGCGCCGAATGGTTCGGGCTCGGGCCGCGGGAGTCGTATCCCGACAGCATCCGGTCGGCGCGGCTCGGGCGCTATGCAGCGACGGTCGACGACCTCTCCGTGCCCTACGCACGGCCGCAGGAGACCGGCCACCGCTCGGCCGTGCGGGAGCTCACCGTCGGCGGTCTCGCGCTCCGCGCCCTCCCGGACGGCCGAGGACGCCTCCCGGGCTTCGTGCTCACGCGCCACACCCCGCAGCAGATCGCCGCGGCGGCGCACCCGCACGAGCTTCCCGCGTCCGAGACCACGTATCTCTTCCTCGACGCGGCACAGCACGGCCTCGGCTCGCGCGCGTGCGGCCCCGACGTGTGGCCGGAGTTCTCGCTGCGCCCCGAGGCCCGCACCCTCCGCGTCCGCTTCGGCGGCTGAGGGCGCGCCACCTCCGAAAGACACGGAACGCCGCCTCGCACCGGGCGAAGCGGCGTGCCGCGTCCTGTCGGTCGAAGGGTCAGCGGTTGAGCGGCGTCATGTCCGCGTAGCGGTCGCCGACCGGGGCGGCGACGGCGTCGAGCCGCTCGAGCTGCTCGGGGCTCAGCTGCACATCCACCGCCTCGACGTTCTGCTCCAGGTTCTCGACACGACGCGTGCCCGGGATGGGGACGATGTCCTCACCCTTCGCGAGCAGCCACGCGAGCGCGACCTGCCCGGCCGTCGCCCCCGCCTCCCGCGCCACGGCGTCGACCTGCTCGACGATGCGGATGTTCGCCTCCAGGTTGTCGCCCTCGAAGCGCGGGTTGAACCGGCGGAAGTCGTCCGGCGAGAGCTCGTCGAGCGAGCGGATGGTCCCGGTGAGGAACCCGCGGCCGAGCGGCGAATACGGCACGAAACCGATGCCGAGCTCGCGGACGGTCGGCAGCACGCCCTCCTCGGGGTCGCGCGTCCAGAGCGAGTACTCCGTCTGGACGGCGGTCACGGGATGCACGGCGTTCGCCCGGCGGATCGTCTCGGGTGCGGCCTCCGAGAGACCGTAGTGGAGGATCTTGCCCTCCTCGATGAGCTCCTTGAGGGCGCCCACCGTCTCCTCGATCGGCGTTCCGGGGTCCATCCGGTGCTGGTAGTAGAGATCGATGCGGTCGGTCTGGAGGCGCTTCAGCGACCCCTCGACCGAGAGGCGCACGTTCTCCGCGGACCCGTCGAGGCCGCGCTCATCGTTCTGTCGGTGCAGGATCGTGCCGAACTTGGTCGCGATCACGACCTGGTCGCGCCGGCCGTCCGCGAAGGCGCGGGCGAGCAGCTCCTCGTTGGCGTACGGGCCGTAGATCTCGGCCGTGTCGAAGAACGTGACACCGAGGTCGATCGCGCGGTGCAGCGTCCGGATCGAACCCGCGTCGTCCTGACCGGCGCCCGTGTAGAACGCGGACATGCCCATGCAGCCGAGGCCCAGGCGTGAGACCTCGAACTTCTCGGTTCCGAGAGTGGTCTTCTTCATGCGTTCGACTTCCCTTTCTTAGCGTGGAGACAGTCGTGCGGAGACGGTGTCTTCGTAGAGACCGATCTTGTAGTCGATGGCGGCGAGGCTCGCCGTCATCTCCTCCAGCTGCCGCGCGACCGCACCGCGGTGCAGGAGCAGCAGCTCCAGCCGTTCGGCGGTGGTGGACTCCCCCAGCCGGGCGAGCTCCACGTAGCGGCGCATCACGGCGATGGGCATCGCGGTGGAGCGCAGCTTCGTGAGGAACAGGACCCAGGTGAGGTCGGCCTCCGAATACCGGCGGTGAGAGGAGGACGCGCGCTCGACGGGGCTCAGCATGAGACCCTCGCGCTCGTAGTAGCGCAGGGTGTGCGTGGAGAGCCCGGTGCGCTCGGCGATGTCGGAGATCGACATCGCCGTGATGCTGTCGGTCATACCGCCACGATAGGACTTCGAGTGCGCTCGAAGTCAACCTGCGCCGGCCGGATCGTGTCAGGCCTCCGAGTTGCGGCGCGTGAGCTCCTGCTCCGGCAGGGGACGCGCAATGGGCACGCGACTGCCGAGGACCTGCGCGACGAGGTCGCGGGCGATCTTCTGCGCCGTGAGTCCGGCCTCCTCGAGGATCTGCTCGCGGGTCGCGTGGTCGATGAACTCGTCGGGCAGGCCCAGCTCGTCCACGGCGGTGTCGATGCCGGCTTCGCGCAGGTCCTGGCGGACGCGCGTGCCGATGCCGCCGACGCGGATGCCGTCCTCGATGGTGACGACGATGCGGTGGTCCGCGGCGAGGGACAGGACGCTCTTCGGTACCGGGACGACCCAGCGCGGGTCGACGACGGTCGCGCCTATGCCCTGCGCGGCCAGCCCGTCGGCGACCTTCAGCGCGAGGTCGGCCATCGGGCCGACGGCGACAAGCAGCACGTCCTTGCGCTCGTCGTCGCGCAGCACGTCGACGCCGTCCTCCAGCCGACGCACGGCGGGGATGTCCGGCTGCACGCTCCCTTTCGGGAACCGCAGGACGGTCGGCCCGTCGTCGACGGCCACGGCCTCGGCGAGCTCCTCGCGGAAGCGGGTCGCGTCACGCGGTGCAGCCAGACGGATGCCGGGCACGACCTGCAGGATCGCCAGATCCCAGATGCCGTGGTGGCTCGGGCCGTCCGGTCCGGTCACACCGGCGCGGTCGAGCACGAACGTCACGCCCGCCTTGTGCAGGGCGACATCCATCAGCACCTGGTCGAACGCGCGGTTGATGAAGGTCGCGTAGATCGCGACGACCGGGTGCAGGCCGCCGAAGGCGAGGCCGGCAGCGCTCGTCGCGGCGTGCTGCTCGGCGATGCCGACGTCGTGCACGCGGTCCGGGAAGCGCTCGGCGAACTTGTGCAGACCGGTCGGGCGCAGCATGGCGGCCGTGATGCCGACCAGCTTCGGATCCTTCTCGGCGAGCCGGACGATCTCGTCCGCGAACACGCCGGTCCAGCTGGGCTTGCTCGAGCTGTCGATCGGCTCGCCGGTCTCGGGGTCGATCTGCCCGACGGCGTGGAACTGGTCCGCCGCATCCCGGAGCGCGGGCTCGTAGCCGCGTCCCTTCTGGGTGATCGCGTGCACGATCACCGGGGCGCCGTAGTTCTTCGCCTGGAGGAGGGCCTCCTGCATGGCCTGGATGTCGTGGCCGTGCACCGGCCCGATGTACTTGATGTCGAGGTTCGAGTACAGCGCCTCGTTGTTCGAGAACCGGCTGAGGAACCCGTGCAGCCCGCCGCGGACGCCGCGGTAGAACGAGCGCCCCGGGGCGCCGAGCTTGTCGAACGCGCGCTGGCTGGTCAGGTAGAGGTTGCGGTAGGCACGGCGCGTGCGCACCGTGTTCAGGAAGCGCGCCATGCCGCCGATCGTCGGGGCGTAGGAGCGGCCGTTGTCGTTCACGACGATGATCAGCCGGCGGCTGTTGTCGTCGGAGATGTTGTTGAGCGCCTCCCACGTCATGCCGCCGGTGAGGGCGCCGTCGCCCACCATCGCGATGACGTGCCGGTCGTTCTGGCCGGTCATCTGGAAGGCGCGCGAGATGCCGTCCGCCCAGGAGAGCGACGAGGAGGCGTGCGAGCTCTCGACGATGTCGTGCTCCGACTCCGAGCGCTGCGGGTAGCCGGCGAGGCCGCCCTTCTGGCGCAGCTGCGAGAAGTCCTGACGCCCGGTGAGGAGCTTGTGCACGTACGACTGGTGACCGGTGTCGAAGACGATCGCGTCGCGCGGGGAGTCGAACACGCGGTGGATGGCGATGGTCGTCTCCACAACGCCCAGGTTGGGCCCCAGGTGCCCGCCCGTCTTGGCCACGTTGGCGATCAGGAACGCGCGCACCTCAGCGGCGAGCTGGACGAGCTCCCGGTCCGTGAGCCGATCGAGATCGCGCGGCTCGTGGATCGTTTCGAGGATGCTCATGAATTCGAGTGTAGGGCCGCTGAATCGAGAGGAGGCTCGGAACCGGCGATTCCGAGCCTCCCCTTGACAACGGTCTGGTTACACCAGGCTCCGGAGCACGTACTGCAGGATGCCGCCGTTGCGGTAGTAGTCCGCCTCACCCGGGGTGTCGATGCGGACGACCGCGTCGAACTCGATCGTCTGCTTGCCCTCGGGCGAGTCCGCGCTGGGCTCGGCGACGACGTGCACGGTCTTCGGGGTGCGGCCCTCGTTCAGCTCCTCCAGGCCCGAGATCGAGACGACCTCGGTGCCGTCGAGGCCGAGCGACGCCCAGCTCTCCCCGGCGGGGAACTGCAGCGGGACGACGCCCATGCCGATGAGGTTCGAGCGGTGGATGCGCTCGAAGCTCTCGGTGATGACCGCGCGGACGCCGAGGAGGCTGGTGCCCTTCGCCGCCCAGTCGCGCGACGAGCCGGAGCCGTACTCCTTGCCGCCGAAGATCACGAGCGGGGTGCCCTGCGCCTGGTAGTTCTGCGACGCGTCGTAGATGAACGACTGCGGGCCGCCCTCCTGGGTGAAGTCGCGGGTGTAGCCGCCCTCGACGCCGTCCAGGAGCTGGTTCTTCAGGCGGATGTTCGCGAAGGTGCCACGGATCATCACCTCGTGGTTGCCGCGGCGCGAGCCGTAGGAGTTGAAGTCCTTGCGGTCGATGCCGTGCTCGTCGAGGTAACGGCCGGCGGGGCTGTCGGCCTTGATGTTGCCGGCCGGGCTGATGTGGTCGGTCGTGACCGAGTCGCCGAGCTTCGCCAGCACGCGGGCGCCGGAGATGTCGGAGACGGGGGTCGTCTCGAGCGTCATGCCGTCGAAGTACGGGGGCTTGCGCACGTAGGTCGACTTCTCGTCCCACTCGAAGACCGAGCCGGTCGGGGTCGGCAGCGACTTCCAGCGCTCGTCGCCCTCGAACACGCTCGCGTACTCGTGGGTGAACATGCCCTCGTTGATGGAGGAGTCGATCGTCTCCTGCACCTCGGCGGCGTCCGGCCAGATGTCCTTGAGGAAGACGTCGTTGCCGTCCTGGTCCTTGCCCAGGGCGTCGACCTCGAAGTCGAAGTTCATCGACCCGGCGAGGGCGTACGCGATCACGAGCGGCGGGCTCGCGAGGTAGTTCATCTTGACGTCGGGGTTGATGCGGCCCTCGAAGTTGCGGTTGCCCGAGAGCACCGCGGTGACGGCGAGGTCGTTCTGGTTGACGGCCTGCGAGATCTCGTCGATCAGCGGGCCCGAGTTGCCGATGCAGGTGGTGCAGCCGTAGCCGACCGTGTAGAAGCCGAGGTCCTCGAGGTAGCCGGTGAGGCCCGCCTTCTCGTAGTAGTCGGTGACGACCTTCGATCCCGGCGCGAGGGTGGTCTTGACCCACGGCTTGGAGGTGAGGCCCTTCTTCGCCGCGTTGCGGGCCAGGAGGCCGGCCGCCAGCATCACGGACGGGTTCGACGTGTTGGTGCACGAGGTGATCGCCGCGATCGCGACGGCGCCGTGGTCCAGCGTGAACGAGGCGCCGCTCTCGGCGATGGTCACCGGCGTCGGGCTCGACGCCGTCTTCGGCGCGTGGCTGTGGTGGTGGTGCTCGTGGGTGCTCCGCGTGTCCTCCGGGCTCAGCTCGCCGGGGTCGGAGGCCGGGAACGACTCCGAGATCGTCAGGTCGACCAGGTCGTGCGAGACGTCAGCGTAGTTCGTCAGGTCCTTCTCGAACTGGTCCTTCGCCTCGCTGAGCTCGATGCGGTCCTGCGGACGCTTCGGCCCGGCGATCGACGGGACGACGGTGGAGAGGTCGAGCTCGAGGTACTCGCTGAAGACCGGCTCGGTCTCCGGGTCGTGCCACAGGCTCTGCGCCTTCGAGTACTCCTCGACCAGGGCGACCTGCTCCTCGCTGCGGCCGGTGAGGCGCAGGTAGTCGAGGGTCACGTCGTCGATCGGGAACATGGCGGCGGTCGAGCCGAACTCGGGGCTCATGTTGCCGATGGTGGCGCGGTTGGCCAGCGGGACCTCCGCGACGCCGGCGCCGTAGAACTCGACGAACTTGCCGACCACGCCGTGCTTGCGCAGCATCTCGGTGATGGTGAGCACGACGTCGGTCGCGGTCACACCGGTCGGGATGGCGCCGGTCAGCTTGAAGCCGACGACCTTGGGGATGAGCATGGAGACAGGCTGGCCCAGCATGGCCGCCTCGGCCTCGATGCCGCCGACGCCCCAGCCGAGCACGCCGAGGCCGTTGACCATCGTCGTGTGCGAGTCGGTGCCGACGCAGGTGTCGGGGTAGGCCAGCAGCTCGCCGCCGACCTCGCGGGTCATGGTGACGCGCGCCAGGTACTCGATGTTCACCTGGTGGACGATGCCGGTGCCCGGCGGGACGACCTTGAAGTCGTCGAACGCGGTCTGGCCCCAGCGCAGGAACTGGTAGCGCTCGCCGTTGCGCTCGTACTCGATGTCGGTGTTGCGCTCGAGCGCGTCCGCCTGGCCGAAGAGGTCGGCGATGACGGAGTGGTCGATGACCATCTCGGCCGGCGCGAGCGGGTTGATCTTCTTGGGGTCGCCGCCCAGGGCGGAGACCGCCTCGCGCATCGTGGCGAGGTCGACGATGCAGGGCACGCCGGTGAAGTCCTGCATGATGACGCGGGCCGGGGTGAACTGGATCTCGGTGTCCGGCTCGGCGGCCGGATCCCACGACCCGAGGGCGCGGATGTGATCGGCGGTGATGTTCGCGCCGTCCTCGGTGCGGAGCAGGTTCTCCAGCAGAACCTTGAGGCTGAACGGCAGCCTCTTGTAGCCGTCCACGGTGTCGATCCGGAAGATCGTGTAATCCTTCGAACCGACCGTCAGGGTGCTCTTCGCACCGAAGCTGCCGAACGCGGAACTTGTAGTCGCTGACACGTTGCCCTCTCCTTCATCGGCAGGCGATGTAACGCGAGCCTCATCCATCTTGGTTGTCCGTCGAAGCGTGTTTCCAGCAAGGTAAGCCTAAGTCGTCGGCGCCGGGATTTATCTTGACGTCAAGATAAAATCTACCACGTTCACTGCCGGTCGAAGACCAGTTCGCGGCGCTTCGCGAACCGGTAGAAGAGCTCGATCCCCGCCGCGCCCGCGGCGCCGACCGCGAGGCCCCAGAGCAGCCCTCCCGAGAGGCTCAGGTGCATCTGGAAGAACTCCGCCGTGAACGGGATGACGCAGACCAGGACGAAGGCGGCCGCGACGGCGCCGAGCAGCGCCCACCGCGCGCCCGTGAGCGGCCTCGTCAGCACGCAGAGGATCCAGAGCGAGACGCAGAAGAGCGTCACCGTGGTGATGCTGCGGGCCTCGTGCAGCGGCAGGGACCGGTGGATCGGCGCGTACGAGACGATGGCGGCGACGCCGGCGATCACCCCCGTCGGGACCGAGTACTTCAGGATGCGCGGCAGCACGCCGGGCGTGTAGATGCGACGGTTGGGCGCCAGCGCGAGGAAGAAGGAGGGGATGCCGATCGCCAGCGACGAGACCAGCGTCAGCTGCCGCGGGAGGAACGGGAACGGCCACAGCAGCACGGCGCTCACCAGGGCGAGCAGGATCCCGTAGACCGTCTTCGCGAGGAAGATGTTCGACACCCGCTCGACGTTCGCGATCACCCGGCGACCGGAGGCCAGCACGCCGGGGAGGCGGTCGAACCGGTTGTCGAGCAGCACCAGCCGCGACACCGCCTTGGTCGCGGCCGTCGCCGATCCCATCGCGATGCCGAGGTCGGCGTCCTTGATCGCCATCGCGTCGTTCACGCCGTCGCCGGTCATCGCGACCGTCCGGCCCTGCGCGCGCAGCAGTCCGACGGCCGTGCGCTTCTGCTCGGGGCTGACGCGCCCGAGCACGTCGGCGGTGCGGAGCGCCTCGTCCAGCTGCTCGTCCGTGGTGAGCGTGGAGGCGTCCACCGCCGTGCCGGAGAGGTGGAGCTCGCGGGCGATCGCGCCGACGGTGACCGGATTGTCGCCGGACATCACGACGACGCGCACGTCCTGCTCGGCGAAGTAGCCGAGGGTCTCCTCGGCCTCGGGACGCAGGGTCTCCCCCAGCACCACGAGCTTCGCGGGTTCGAGCGCGAGACCGGCCAGCTCGATCTGCGCCCCCTCGGGCAGCGGAGCCGCCGCGCGTGCCAGGGCCAGGGTCCGGCGGCCGGTCGCGGCGATCCCGGTGGCGCGCGCCAGCTCCGCCGGATGGTCGGCGAGCACCCGCTCCGGTGCGCCGAGCACCCACGAGCTCTCCTCGCCGCCGACGCGGACCACCACTCCGCTGTACTTGGTGGCCGAGCTGAACGGGATGCGCCGCAGCACCGTGAACGCCTCGCTCCGGAACGTGCCGGCCAGGATCCCCGCCGTGGCGTTGCCCGCGTCGTCCGAGCCGAACGCCGCCAGGGCGACGTCCGCCTGCTCGGCGAGCGCGTCGTCGCCCAGAGCCTCGGTGCGCTCCAGCGCCAGCTCCCCGTTCGTCAGCGTCCCGGTCTTGTCGAGGCACAGGACGTCGACGCGGGCGAGCACCTCGACCGCCGCGAGCTCCTGCACCAGCACCTTGCGCGACGCGAGCTGGATCGCGGCGACGCCGAACGCGAGGCTGGTGAGCAGCACCAGACCCTCCGGGATCATCCCGACCACCGCGGCGACCGCGTCGACCAGGGCACGGCGCCAGCGGTCGTCCACGAAGAGCGTGCGGAAGCCGCCGTAGGCCAGCACCCGCCCGACGAGGGTGATGAGGATGACCGGCCCGAGGATCCACGAGAGGTAGACGAGGATGCGGTTGGTGGCGTCCCGCAGCTCCGAGCGAACGAGCGAGTGCTTCTTGATCTCGCTGGTGAGCTTGCTCGCGTACGAGTCGGCGCCGACCGCGGTGACCACCGCGTATCCCGTGCCGGTCGCGACGTGGGAGCCCGACAGCAGCTGCGCACCGGCGTCCTTGAACACCGGGTCCGACTCGCCGGTCAGGAGGGACTCGTCGAGGGAGAGCCCGGTGCTCTCGGCGACCACCGCGTCGGCGGGGACCTGGTCGCCGGGCCGCAGGACGAGCAGATCGTCGAGGACGACGTCCTCCAGCGGCACCGCGACCACCTCGCCGTCGCGGCGCACGCGGCTCTCGGGCGCGGCGAGCAGGGCGGCGCGGTCGAGCACCAGCTTCGCCCTGACCTCCTGCACGATGCCGATGAGGGCGTTGGCCACGACGACGCCGTAGAAGAAGCCGTCGCGCAGATCGCCGAGCAGCAGCACCGCCACGAAGCAGACGGTGAGGATGCCGTTGAACAGCGTGAAGATGTTCTCGCGCAGGATGTCGCCGATCGACCGCGAGCTGGACTGCCGCTGCGCGTTGTGGCGGCCGTCCGCGCGACGCTCCGCCACTTGGGCCGCCGTGAGGCCCGCGCTCATGCGCGCATCGGTCATGCGTCCCCCCGGATCAGCGGCCTACGTGCCGGCCGGCTTCGGCGGCGTCTTCTGGGGCGGCGTCTGCTGCGGGAACTGGCCGCGGACGACGAAGTAGGTCACGAGCAGCAGGGGCGCGTACAGCGGGACGCCCATCAGCAGCTTGGTGAGGGCGAGCGCGCTCGTCGCCTCGGGCGTGTGCGCCAGGTAGAGCGGGACCTGCACGAGCAGCCGGGCGGCGAAGAGCAGGAACCAGAGGAACGTGAGCGCCTGCATCACGCGGAACTTCGAGCGGACGCTCCGCCACGCCAGTCCGTCGCCCATCAGGTAGCCGGCGGCCAGGCCGATCAGCGGCCAGCGCACGACGATGGAGATGAGGAGGGCGGCGCCGTACGCGGCGTTCGTCCAGATCCCCAGGAGGAAGTTGTCCTCGCCGCGACCGGTGATGAGGGCCAGGATGGCGGAGACGCCGACGCCGATGAGGCCCGCGACGGCCTGCGTCACCGGGGTCTTGCCGACGATCCGCACCACCGTGAAGATCACCGCGACGAGCACCGAGCACCCGATCGACAGGGGCACGTTCTCCGTGAACGTGAAGAGGATCAGGAAGACGAGGCCGGGGAGGATCGTCTCGGCGAGCCCGCGCACGCCGCCCAGAGCGCCGAGGAGGGCGGCACCGGTCGGGGCGTCCCCTTCGGTGAGCTGTCCGAGGCCTGACTTGCGGGCCGCACGGGCGAGGCTCTCGCCGACGCTCGCCGCGACCTCGTCCTTCTGGGCGTGGTCGTCGTGCTCGACGTGCTCCGGCTGCTGCGGCTCCTGCTCTGCCATGCGCGCCTACAGCGAGGTGTAGCCGTTGTCGGCGCCCGCCGACGGTGCGGCCGGCATCCGCAGCGGGATGAGGTCGCGCGGGGGCATCGGGACCGAGCCGCGGACGACGACGATGCTGCGGAAGAGGTCCTCCACCAGCGCGGCGGCCTCCGGCTTGATGGCCGCGTCGCCCGCGATCACGCCGCGGAGGAACCAGCGCGGTCCGTCGACGCCCACGAAGCGGGCGACCCGGGTCTCGCCGGGCTTGCCTTGCGGGGCGGCGACCGGGATCTCCGCGATCAGCTCGGGACCGAACACGCCGTCGCGCTCGCTGATGCGGCCACCCTGGCGCTCCACCTGATCGGCGATCTGCGCGCGGATCTCGTGCCAGAGGCCGCTCGACCGCGGCGCTGCGAACGGCTGGACCTGGAGCGTGGAGTTCGCGTAGTCGAGGCCGACGGCGACGACGCGCTGCGACTCCTCCTCCACCTCCAGCCGCAGGTGCAGGCCCTCGCGCGGCAGGATCTTCACGCCCCCGAGGTCGACGTAGGGGCGGACGGGGTTGGCCTCGCTCTCGTCGAGCGGGCCCTCCGTCTCGCGGTCGTCCGGAGCCGACTTGGCGTCGTCGGGGGCGTCCTGCGTCTCCGGAGCGGACTCCTCGGCGTCGACCTCGGTCGCGTCGATCTTCTCCGGGGTGTCGCTGGTGTCGCTCAAGCGTGGTCTCCTGACTGGGTCACGGTGTATCCGGACGAGCCGAATCCCGCGGTGCCGCGGTGGCTGTCCGGCAAGGTGTCGACGGGGATGAACCGTGCGCGCGTGACCGGCATGACGATCAGCTGGGCGATCCGGTCGCCGACGGCGATATCGTACGGCATCGACCTGTCCGTGTTGAGCACGGTCACGCGGATCTCCCCGCGGTAGCCGGCGTCCACGGTTCCGGGCGAGTTCACGATCGTGATGCCGTGCCGCATGGCGAGTCCGCTGCGCGGGACGACGAACGCCGCGTACCCGTCCGGCAGGGCGATCGAGACGCCGGTGGCGACCGTGTGGCGCTCCCCCGGGCCCAGCGTCACGGCCTCCGCCGCGCAGAGATCGGCCCCGGCGTCGCCCGGGTGGGCGTAGGTGGGGAGGAGCTCGGCCATGATCGGGACGTCGACGGAATCGGTCACGTGTCGAGGGTAGTGCAGAAGTCTGATCGAATAGGGACCATGGACCTCTACCGTGAGCGGCTCTGGGCGACGCCCTGGCTCTTCATCTCCACCCTGCTCGTCATCCCCGCGGTCATGCTCGTGTTCGCGCCCATCAACTTCACGGTGGGCGTCGTGCTGGCGATCGTGTTCTACGTCGCGATCGCCGTGGCGCTGATCGTCTCCGCCCCGTCGCTGCGGGTGACGAAGGACGAACTGATCGCCGGCCGCGCGCACATCCCGCTGTCCCTCACCGCCACGCCCTCGGCGTACACCGGCGACGCCGCGACGCTGGAGCGCGGTCAGCGCCTCGACGCGCGTGCGTGGCTGCTGATCCGCGGCTGGATCAAGCCGGTCGTCAAGGTGCCCGTCGCCGACCTCGACGACCCGACCCCGTACTGGCTCCTCTCAACAAGAAACCCGGACCAGTTGGTCCGGGTTCTCGAGGAGGCTCGCCAGAGTTCGGGGGAACACTGACGTTCGTGCGTGCGTCGCTCAGGCGGCGCACTCCACGCAGATCGGTCCGAGCTTGCTCTCGTGGTCGATCTGCGAGCGGTGCTTCACCAGGAAGCAGTTCACGCAGGTGAACTCGTCCGCCTGCGGCGGGAGCACCACGACGTCGAGGTCGAGATCCGAGAGGTCGGCGCCGGGGAGCTCGTAGCCACCCGGGTTGTCGGCATCCTCGACGTCGACGACACCGGACATCTTGTCCGGAACTCGCTCCTTGAGGGCCTCGATCGACTCGGAGTCGTCCTCGGTCTTCCGCGGTGCGTCGTAATCCGTTGCCATGCCCATCCACTTCTCGTACGTAACGGCCGATTCTCGCAATCGGCGGCGATAGTTTGCATCAATCGCCAAGGAATAGCAAAACCACTCGGGAGCCTCTCAGCGATTGCGGAGGTATCAACTTCCGGCACGCCCGGCGTATTCCCCGACCCACCTCCGTTCCCGTGGCATCCTGGCCCGGTACGCACGCGAGCTCGGAAGGCATCCACATGCAGGATTTGAAGGTCATCGGGGTCGAGAACGGCGCGATCGTCGCCGTCGGCGACGACGGTGAGCGATTCCGCATCGCCGTCGACGACGCCCTGCAGTCGAAGATCCGCCAGGTGCGGCAGCAGACGTCCACGGAGGGGGTCAAGCTCTCGCCGCGCGAGGTCCAGGCCCACATCCGCTCCGGCATGTCGGCGGAAGACGTCTCAGCGGTCACCGGCGCCCCCCTGGAGTACGTCCAGCGCTTCGAGGGTCCCATCGTCGCGGAGCGCGAGCACATCGTCGCCAGCGCCCTCAGCGTCCCCGTCCGCACCGCGGCCGAGGTCGACCCCCTGGGCGAGCCGGACACGTTCGGCTCGGTCATCCGCGACCGCCTCGCCTCCCTCGGCGTCTCGGGCGAGCGGTGGGCGAGCTGGAAGGACTCGGAGACCGGCTGGATCGTCAAGCTCGAGTTCACGGCCGACGAGATCGACCACGACGCGCGCTGGTCGTACGACGCGCGCAAGCACGGCCTCGCGCCCCTGAACTCGGAGGCGACTACGCTGTCCCAGGCGGGCGAGCTCCGCGGCGGGACGCTGATCCCCCGGCTGCGCGCCGTGCTGCCCGACGAGGGCGAGCCCGACACCTCCCGCTTCGACAGCGGTGCCTTCAGCTTCCCCGAGCCCGTCGCCGACCTGCTCGGCCCGGAGATCACCACGCCGATCGAGCCGCTGACCGCCGGCCGCACGGGTGCCAGCAACTCCATCACCGTCTCCGCCATCAACCGCGCCGACGACGAGACCCCGCGCGACCTGCACCAGACCGCCGACCTGCTGGAGGCGCTCCGCCGCCGCCGGGGCGAGCGCGAGGCCGCGACCTACGACGAGAAGCCCGAGGCCCCCGCCGCCCCGACGCCGCCCGCGCAGCCGGAGGGCGGTGCTCCCGCTTCCGCCCCGACGCCGTTCCGCATCGTGGACGAGGCGATCGCCGCCGCCGATCCGTCGGCCCTCGAGGGCGCGACGGTCGCCACCACGACCGAGCAGAGTCCGAGCACGGGAGGCCGCCGCAAGGGCCGCGCCTCCATGCCGAGCTGGGACGAGATCGTCTTCGGCGCCCGCACGGACGACGACCTGGCCTGAGGCGCTAGGCCGCCGCGCCGAACCGCAGCAGGGGCACCCTGGTCTCCTCCGCGGTGAGCGAACCGTGCTGGCCCACCATGTTGCGACCGCTGCGGGAGAGGTCCCGCGAGTCGTAGTAGGCGATGCGCTTGCGCGTGGCGACGAGCACGTCGCCGATCCGCGGGGCCACCCCGGGATCCACCGCGGGTCCGAACCAGCCGGCCTCCACGGCCGCGGCCCGCGTGGCGATCCAGGAGCGCTCGCCCTCGACGCCGCGCCAGCGATCGGCGACCGTGTCGGGATCGGCGCCCGCCTTCGTGTAGAGGTGCAGGAAGCGCGGCTCGCCGCCGATCGCGTCCACACCCTCCAGCAGCTCCGGAGCGGTGTCGAACAGCACGTGGCCGCTCTCGGGAACGTCGATCACGCCGTGGTCGGCGGTGAGGAGGGCGGCGCGGCCCGGGCCGAGCCGCCGGGCGAACCCGGCGACGAGGGCGTCGAGCGTCTCCAGCGCGGCCGTCCACTCCGGCGACTCCCAGCCCTTGGCGTGGGCGAGCTGGTCGAGCTCGGCGACGTACAGGTAGGTGATGCCGGGCCCGGCGCCCGCGACGACGGACTCGGCGAGCTCGAAGCGCTCGGCCATCGTGCGGCCGCCCACGAACTCCGCGCCCCGGAGCGCGGCGGCGGTGAAGCCCGACTCGGCGTACTTCGGCAGGCCGATCGCGCGGGCGGCGACGCCCTGCTCGGTCGCGCGCTCGAAGATCGTCCGCGAACGCTGCCAGGTCGCCGGATCCATCCGGTCGTCCCACCCGGACAGCTGGTTGGTCAGCCGGCCCGCGCCGTCGCGCACGCGGTAACCGACCATCCCGTGCTCCCCCGGCAGCGTGCCGGTCGTCAGCGTGGTCAGCGCGGCCGCGGTGGTGGTGGGGAATCCGGCGTCAATCGTGGTGGTCTTGCCGAGCAGCGGCGCGAGCGTGCGCGCGTGCCCGGAGCGGGCGCGGAGGGAGGAGGCGCCGAGTCCGTCGACGACGATCACCACGACGTGCTCCAGTGCGGGCAGCCCCAGGTCGTTCGCCTCCCCCTGCACCGCGGCGAGCGAACTCGGCAGAACCGCGGCAAGGCTCGTCCTCGTCGTGAACGCGGCCGGTAGCATGGGGGACATCCGGCCCAGTCTGGCACACGCAGGCGGAGCCCCACCGCCCTTCCCGAGAATGCACGAATGACTCCAGCAGACGACCAGACCCCCGCCGGCATCACCGAACGCATCGAAGACGTCGACGTCACGACGGAGATGCAGGGCTCGTTCCTCGAGTACGCCTACTCGGTCATCTACTCCCGCGCGTTGCCCGACGCCCGCGACGGCCTCAAGCCCGTCCAGCGCCGCATCCTCTACATGATGACCGAGATGGGTCTGCGGCCCGACCGCGGCCACGTGAAGTCCGCGCGCGTCACCGGCGAGGTGATGGGCAAGCTCCACCCGCACGGCGACAGCGCCATCTACGACGCGCTCGTCCGCATGGCCCAGGACTTCACCCTCCGCGTCCCCCTCGTCGACGGGCACGGCAACTTCGGCTCGCTCGACGACGGCCCGGCGGCCGCGCGGTACACCGAGGCGCGCCTGACGGCGGCGGCGCTGGCCCTCGCGGAGGACCTCGACGAGGACGTCGTCGACTTCGTCCCCAACTACGACGCCCAGCTCATGCAGCCGGATGTGCTGCCCGCGGCCTTCCCGAACCTGCTCGTCAACGGCGCCAGCGGCATCGCGGTCGGCATGGCCACCAACATGGCCCCCCACAACCTCATCGAGGTCGTCGGCGCCGCACGGCATCTGCTCGAGAACCCCGACGCCACGCTCGACGACCTGATGGCGTACGTGCCGGGGCCGGACCTCCCGTGCGGCGGGACCATCGCCGGTCTCGCCGGCGTGCGCGACGCCTATGCCACCGGACGCGGCAGCTTCCGGATGCGCGCCAAGGTCGCCGTCGAGGCGATCACCGCCCGCAAGAGCGGCCTCGTCGTCACCGAGCTGCCCTACATGGTCGGCCCCGAGAAGGTCATCGAGAAGATCAAGGACGGCGTCGGCGCCAAGAAGCTCAACGGCATCTCCGACGTCACCGACCTGAGCGACCGTCAGAACGGCCTCCGTCTCGTCATCGGCATCAAGACCGGCTTCAGCCCCGACGCGGTGCTCGAGCAGCTCTACCGGCACACGCCGCTGGAAGAGGGCTTCTCGATCAACAACGTCGCCCTCGTCGAGGGCGGCCCGCAGACCCTCGGCCTGCGGGAGCTGCTCTCGGTCTACCTCGACCACCGCGTGCGCGTGGTCACCCGCCGCTCCGAGTTCCGCCTGGCGCGCCGCAAGGAGCGCCTGCACCTCGTCGAGGGCCTCCTCATCGCGATCCTCGACATCGACGAGGTCATCCAGGTCATCCGTTCGTCGGACGACACCGAGCAGGCCCGCACACGCCTCATGCAGGTGTTCGACCTCAGCACCCTGCAGGCCGACTACATCCTCGAGCTGAGACTGCGCCGCCTCACCCGCTTCTCCCGCATCGAGCTCGAGACCGAACGCGACCAGCTCCGCGCCGAGATCGCCGAGCTGGAGGCGCTGCTCGCGAGCCGCCAGCGCATCAACGAGCTGGTCTCGGACGAGCTCGAGCAGGTCGCCGCGAAGTTCGGCACCCCGCGTCGCACCCTGCTGACGGAGGCCAAGCCCTCCATCGCCAGCGCCTCCGGCCGCGGCAAGGCGGCCCAGGTGCAGCTCGAGGTGGCGGACGTGCCGTGCCGCGTGTTCCTCTCGACCACCGGGCGCATCCTCCGCGTCGACGAGCCGGCCCCGGCCGAGGGCGTCGAACCGGGCGCACTGGCGCGCATCCAGCCGCCGGCCCGGCGCAGCAAGCACGACGCCATCCTCTCGCAGCTCGACACGACGAGCCGCGCCGAGATCGGCGCCGTCACGAACACCGGTCGGCTCATCCGCTTCTCCCCCGTCGACCTGCCCGCCGCACCGCTCAACTCCATCCAGCTCGGCGCCGGCGTCAAGGTGGGCGACTACCTCGCCCTCGCCGACAAGAAGGAACGGATTCTCGCGATCGTCTCCCTCGACGACGCCCGCACCATCGCTCTCGGCACCCGCCAGGGCGTCGTGAAGCGCGTCGTCGCCGGCGACTGGGCGAACAAGCCCGAGTTCGAGATCATCGCCCTCAAGCCCGGCGACGAGGTCGTCGGCGCCGTGCAGGTCCAGGACACGGACGAGTTCGTGTTCGTCGCCAGCGACGCCCAGCTGCTCCGCTTCCCCGCCTCCGCCGTGCGCCCGCAGGGCCGCTCGGCCGGCGGCATGGCCGGCATCAACCTCGGCGACGGCGCGCGCGTGCTCTCCTTCGGCGCGGTCCCGGCCGACGAGAAGGAGGCCTCGGTCGTCGTCACGATCGCGACCGGTGGCCAGACGCTCCCCGGCACCGACCCCGGCAGCGGCAAGATCAGCGATCTCGCGGAGTTCCCCGCCAAGGGACGCGCCACCGGGGGCGTGCGCGCCCAGCGCTTCCTCAAGGGCGAGGCCGAGCTCTCCCTCGCCTGGGTCGGCCGCGGCCCGGCGCTCGCGGTCGGCACCGACGGCGCCGCACGCACCCTGCCCGAGGGCGGCGCCCGCCGCGACGCCTCCGGCACCCCCCTCGACATGGTCGTGGGCTCGGTCGGCCGCCAGATCGGCTGACCCGCACCCCCGCACCCCCTCGCCACCTCGCGAGACGTGACTCGTCGCGAGTCCGCGCCGACCCGCATCCGCAACAACTCACACGTCGCGGGCCGGGCGCGATCCCCCATTCGCGAGAGGTGAGTTGTTGCGGGTCACGGGAGGCCCACACCCGCAACAACTCACGCCTCGCGAACCAGACGCCAACCAACACCCGCGAGAGGTGAGTTGTTGTGGGTGCGGGCAGACCCACACCCGCAACAACTCACGCGTCGCGAACCAGACGCCAAGCACCACGCGCGAGAGGTGACTCGTTGCGAGTCATGGGAGGCCCGCACCCGCAACAACTCACTTCTCGCGACCAGACCCCAACCACCAGCCGCGAAAGGTGACTTCCTACGCGTCACGGGAAGCCCACACCCGCAACAACTCACGCCTCGCGGACCAAAGGCTCGCCAGGCGCCAACCTCCATCCGCGAGAGGTGACTCGTTGCGGGTCAGGGCGGGTCCCCACCCGCAACAACTCACATCTCGCGAACCAGACGGCAGCCAGACGCCAACCACCACCCGCGAGAGGTGGCTCGTTGCGGGTCAGGGCAGACCCGCACCCGCAACTACTCACGTCTCGCGGGCGCGGCGCGCGGCGCGCGGCGCGCACGGAGGCTACGCGTCGATGCGTGCGCGGCTGAGGTCGTCGGCGCCGGCGATGATGAACTCCTTGCGGGGGGCGACGTCGTTGCCCATGAGCAGTTCGAAGACGCGGGAGGCGGCCTCGGCGTCGGGGACGCGCACGCGGCGCAGGGTGCGGTGTGCGCGGTCCATCGTCGTGGTCGCCAGCTGGTCCGCATCCATCTCGCCGAGACCCTTGTAGCGCTGGATCGGCTCCTGGTGCTTCTTGCCGCGCTTGGCCAGGTCGGCGAGCACGGCGTTCAGCTCGGCCTCCGAGTACGTGTAGATCGTCTCGTTCGGCTTGGAGCCGGGGTTCTGCACGATGACGCGGTGCAGCGGCGGGACGGCCGCGAAGACGCGCCCCTCCTCGATCATCGGCCGCATGTAACGGAAGAACAACGTGAGCAGGAGGGTGCGGATGTGCGCGCCGTCCACGTCGGCGTCGCTCATGATGATGACCTTGCCGTAGCGCGCGGTCGCGAGGTCGAAGCTGCGCCCCGAACCGGCGCCGATCACCTGGATGATCGCGGCGCACTCGGCGTTCGAGAGCATGTCCGACACGGACGCCTTCTGCACGTTCAGGATCTTGCCGCGGATGGGCAGGAGGGCCTGGTACTCGCTGTCGCGGGCGCGGCGGGCGGTGCCGAGGGCGGAGTCGCCCTCGACGATGAACAGCTCGCTGTTGGCGACGTCGCTCGAGCGGCAGTCGACCAGCTTCGCCGGCAGGGAGGAGGTCTCGAGCGCGTTCTTGCGGCGCTGCGTCTCCTTGTGGGCGCGGGCGGAGATGCGGGACTTCATCTCGGCGACGACCTTGTCGAGCACGAGCGCGGCCTGCGCCTTGTCGTCGCGCTTCGACGAGGTGAACCGCTCGGTCAGGGTCTTCTGGATGACCTGGGCGACGATGTTGCGGACGGCGGGGGTGCCGAGCACCTCCTTCGTCTGGCCCTCGAACTGCGGTTCGGGCAGGCGCACCGTCAGCACGGCCGTCAGACCGGCGAGCACGTCGTCCTTGTCGAGCTTGTCGTTGCCGACCTTGAGGCGCCGGGCGTTCTGCTCGACCTGGGCGCGGAGGAACTTCAGCAGCCCTTGGTCGAACCCGGTCTGGTGGCTGCCGCCCTTGGGGGTGGCGATGATGTTGACGAAGCTGCGCATGACGGTGTCGTAGCCGGTCCCCCAGCGCAGGGCGATGTCCACCTCGCAGGTGCGGGTCAGCTCGGTCGGGATCATCGCCCCGGTGTCGGAGAGTACGGGCACGGTCTCGGTGAACGTGCCCTCGCCCTGCAGGCGCCAGGTGTCGGTGATCGGCGCGTCGGGGGCGAGGAACTCGACGAACTCCGAGATGCCGCCCTGGTACTGGAAGGTGGTGCGCTCGCCCTCGGGCGTCCGCTTGTCGTCGATGGTGATCGCGAGGCCCGGCACCAGGAAGGCGGTCTGCCGGGCGCGGCCGACCAGGTCCTCGACGGAGAAGGCGGCGCCCTTTGTGAAAATCTGCCGGTCGGCCCAGTAGCGCACGCGCGTGCCGGTCTTCGCCTTGGCGACCTTGCCCGCCACCCGCAGCTCGCTGCCGCTCACGAACGGCGAGAAGGCCGCATCCGGGCTCGGGCCGCCCGCGCCGTCGGCGAACACGCCCGGCTCGCCGCGGTGGAAGGACATGGCCCACGTCTTGCCGTCGCGGTCGACCTCGACGTCGAGCCGCTCCGAGAGGGCGTTCACGACCGAGGCGCCGACGCCGTGCAGGCCGCCGGAGGCGGCGTACGAGCCGCTGCCGAACTTGCCGCCGGCGTGCAGCTTGGTGAACACGACCTCCACGCCGGTGAGGCCGGTCTTGGGCTCCACGTCGACCGGGACGCCGCGGGCGGTGTCGCGCACCTCGACGCTGCCGTCGGGATGCAGGATGACGTCGATCGCCGTGCCGTGCCCGGCCAGCGCCTCGTCGACCGAGTTGTCGATGATCTCCCAGAGGCAGTGCATGAGGCCGCGGGAGTCCGTCGAGCCGATGTACATCCCGGGACGCTTCCGGACGGCCTCGAGCCCCTCCAACACCGACAGATGCCTGGCCGAATAGTCTGAGCTCGCCACGAGTGCTCCTTGCGTTCCGGGTGCGCCCGGAGGATGCGGGCGTCGTGCTCTCTCCAGCGTAGACAACACCGGGGACACCCTCCGCCACCGACACCCAGCGCCCGCGAGGCTACGCGTTGAGCGAAATAGCAGGCAATGCGCGATGGATTACCCGCCGGGCGTGGTTCTATAGAGGTACCGAGTTCACCGGTTGCGACTGAAAGGAGCATCACATGTCGACGATCACTTCGGAGAACGATGCGGTTGACGAGCTCGCTTCGGGGCCGCAGCTGACTGCTGCCGATCGGTGCGACAGCTGCGGAGCGCAGGCCTACATCCGCGTCGTCGTGAACAACGGCGAGCTGCTGTTCTGTGCGCACCACGGCAAGAAGCACCAGGAGAAGCTCTCGGAGATCGCCCACAGCTGGCACGACGAGACCGCTCGCCTGTTCGAAGAGCAGCGCGCGTAACGCGGCCGCGTCGACCGCGAGGCTGACCGGACGATGACAGCAGGGCACGGCGTGCACAGGCGCGCCATGATCGACCTCGCCGTCGTCCGCTCCACCGCAGCTGCACTCAGCGCCTCCCTCCACGACTCCACCGCCGATCTCCGCGCGGACGCGTACGGTCACGGGCTCATCCCTGTGGCACGTGCGCTGTCCGCCGCGGGGGTCGGCGGTTTCGTCGTCTCCCGCGTCGAAGACGCCGCCGCGCTCGCGGATGACGGCATCGACACCCGCGTCACCGTCGGCGGGCCCGGTCCCGGCTCCGGTGCGCTGCTCGGACCGGCGCTCTTCGGCCTCGACCCGGTCACGCCGACCGCCCCCGCGATGCGTCTGACGGGCGAGATCATCGCCGTCAAGCACGTGGAGGCCGACCGCGGCGTCTCGTACGGCTACACCTACCGCACCGCCCGGCCGACCACGCTCGTGCTCGTGGCGCTCGGCTACGCCGACGGCATCCTCCGCGTGGCATCCAACAAGGCACCCGTGCAGGTCGGCGTGACGCGCGGCCGGGTGACCGGGCGGATCGCCATGGATCAGTTCGTCGTCGACATCGGCGACGGCGCTGCCTCCCCCGGCGACCCCGTGGTCCTGTTCGGCGACCCGGCCCGCGGCGAGCCGACCGTGCTCGACTGGGCGGACGCGATCGGCGTCGCCGCCCCGGTCATCACCAGCCGGCTGGGCCGGCGCATCGAGAGGGTGCACAGCGCATGACGATCGTCGACGCCATCGCCGAGCCGCTGCCGCGCGCCGTCATCGACCTCGCCGCCCTGCGACGCAACGTCGCCCGTCTCGCCGCGATCGCCGCGCCGGCGGAGGTCATGCTCGCCGTCAAGGCCGACGCCTACGGGCACGGCCTGCTCCCCGTCGCCGAGGCCGGGCTGGAGGCGGGAGCCACCTCCCTCGCCGTGCTCGAGGTCCCAGCCGGACTCGTCCTGCGCCGCGCCGGTGTCACCGCTCCCCTCCTCGCCTGGCTGCACGGTCAGGACACCGATTGGCGCGCCGCCATCGAGAACGACATCGAGCTCGGCGTCTCCGCCCGCTGGCAGCTCGACGCGATCGCCGCGGCGGCCGCGGACCGTCCCGCCGTGGTCCACCTGAAGGTCGACACCGGGCTCAGCCGCAACGGCGCCACCCGCGCCGACTGGCCGGGGCTCGTGGATGCCGCTCTCGCGCTGCAGGACCGCGGCGTCGTGCGCGTCCGCGCCGCCTGGTCCCACCTCGCCGACGCCTCCCTCGAGGAGGACCGTCGCGCTCTCGCCGAGTTCCACGAGGCGGTGGCCGAGGCGACCGACCGCGGCGCGCGCTTCGAGATCCTGCACCTCGCCGCCAGCTCGGCAGGGATGCGCATGCCCGAGGCCCGCTTCGACCTCGTCCGCTTCGGGATCGCCGCCTACGGCTTCTCCCCCTTCGACGACGCCACCGGCGCAGAACTCGGCCTCGAGCCCGTCATGCGCCTGGAGGCTCCCGTCACCGAGGTGCATGTGGACGGCACGACGCACGTCCGGATCGCGATCGGCTACGGCGACGGCGTCCCGACGCTCGGCATCGCGAAGGTGTCCGTTCTGCTGGACGGCCGACGCTGCCCGGTCGTCGCGGTGGGCGTCGACTCGATGCTTGTGGACGCGGGCACCGCCCGCGTGCGCGCGGGCGACTCGGCCATCCTCTTCGGCCCGGGCGTCGACGGTGAGGCGACGGCGGAGACCTGGGCGGACTGGGCGGAGACCATCGCGGACGAGATGATCACGGGCGTCGCCGCGCGGGTTCCGCGCGTCTACGTCGGCTAGAGCGGCAGCGGCCAGAGCGGTAGCGGCCGAAGCAGCGTCGGCTAGAGCGAGACTCCGAGCCGCTCCGCGATCGCTCGGCGCGCGTTCGTCGCGTAGCGGTCGACGCGCTCGGTCTGCGGCACCGCCGGGAGCTCGGCCCGCAGGGCGGTCGCGAGGAGGCGGTCGGCCAGCACGGGGTTCATCGGCAGCACCGGTCCGTGCAGGTGGGTGCCGATGGAGGCGCCGACGGTCACGCCCTCGGATGCGCCGTCGTTGCCGGTTCCGCTGAGCACGCGGCCCAGCGGCTCGCCGCCCTCCAGCTCGGTGCGGGCGGAGTGGTTCTCGAACCCGGCCAGGCTGCCGAGCTCGGTGCTGCGCACGACGATCTCGCCCACGTGGCGGGCTGCGCCGAGCACGGCGCGGCTCGGGAAGACGCCGGCGCCGGCGAGGGTCTCCCCCTCGGGCGTCACCAGTTCGCGGCCGAGCAGCTGCCAGCCTCCCGCGATCGCCAGGATCGGGACCCCGGCGTCGCGCCAATCGCGCAGGCGGTCCGCGATGCCCAGCACATCCGCGTGGACGGCGCGCTGAGCGGAGAGCGGGCCGGAGCCGATGTGGACAATGTCGGCACTCGCGGGCAGCTCGCCGCCGGGAGCGTGGGACACGACCTCCGCCTCGATACCGCGCCAGCGCGCGCGCTCGGCGAGGGCCAGCACGTTGCCGGCGTCGCCGTTGATGCCCAGCTCGCGCGGGTACAGGTGGAGGATGCGCAGAACGCTCACCGCTCGCCGCCTTCGAGGTCGAGGAACCCGAGCTGTTTGCGGATCAGCATCATCTGCTCGTAGTTCACGATCATGGTCTTGGTGCCGTGCGCGGGCTTCGGCAGCGCCAGGAACGCGGCGAGGGCCGGCTTGAGCTCGGGGACGACCTGGTCGACCTGGATGCCGGCGTACGCGAACCGGGTCGCGAACTGCCACGCCTTGGTGCCCGACACGATGTGCACCTGCTCCAGCTTCGACAGGTCGATGTCGTAGACCCAGGACGGGTCGGGGGTCCCCTCGTCGACGGCCACGAACACCTGCTCGGGCGACGCGGCCAGGTAGTCGAGGTTCAGCTGCAGGCTCGGCGGGTTCTTCATCATGATGATCTCGATGTCCTCATCGCCCACCCGCAGGGTCTCGCCCCGGCCGTAGACGGTGCGCAGCGAAGCCATCGCGGCGACCACCGCGCTCGACCGGAACCGGTCGCCGAGGAGCCGGCGCGCCATCGCCGTGGCGCCCGCCGCGTCGACGGCGTAGTGCAGACCGCGCGCGGGGAGCCCGATGCGCACGCTCTCGCCGCCGATCGTGAGCTGGGCGCTCTGCACCTCGAGCGCGGACACGAAGACCGAGGGCACGGGGAGGGCGCCGGCGGCGACGCCGGTCAGGTCCTCCACGTTGGCCAGCCCGTTCGGGGCGGACTCGATGAGGGAGGGTGCGACGGCGAAGGTGGACACGTCGCGTCCCGCCGCGGCGAGGTCGGCGCCGACGCGCGCGAGGCTGTCGTCGTCCGCGTTCACCACGACGAACTCCGACGAGGTCTCCGCGATGGAGCGCAGCATCCCGACGACACGTGTGGGCTCGAAGAACCGGTTGAGCTGGTCGATCTGCACGTTGAGCAGGAGGGAGCCGCGCGGCTTGAGCAGGGTGGCGAGGTCGACGCCGTAGGCCTCGTCCACCTCGATCACGCCGACGTCGCCCCGCACGTATCCGTCGAGCGGGACGTCGGCGAGGAGCGCGGACGCGATCCCCTGCGGCAGGTTGCCGCCCGAGGGGTTCGTGAAGACCTCGAGCCCGTGCTCGCGCAGGATCGCGGTGAGCATGTTGGTCGTGGTCGACTTGCCGTTCGAGCCGGAGACGAACACCACGCCGAGCGGAAGCCGGCTGACGGCACGCTCGAGGAACGCCGGAGCGATCGCGAGCGCGACCCGGCCGGGCACCGCCGACCCCCCGCCCCGCAGGCGCAGCAGCCAGCGGGCGAGGCGGCCGGCGACGACCGCCAATCGATACCGCACCGGTTTACTCGAGGTAGTCGCGCAGCGACTGCGAGCGGGACGGGTGGCGCAGCTTCGCCATCGTCTTCGACTCGATCTGGCGGATGCGCTCGCGCGTCACGCCGAAAGTGTCACCGATCTGATCCAGGGTCTTCGGCATGCCGTCGCCCAGGCCGAAGCGCATGCGGATCACGCCCGCCTCGCGCTCGGACAGGGAGTCGAGCAGGCTCTCGAGCTGCTTCTGCAGCATGGTGAAGCCCACCGCGTCGGCCGGGACGACCGCCTCGGTGTCCTCGATCAGGTCGCCGAACTCGCTGTCGCCGTCCTCGCCGAGCGGGGTGTGCAGCGAGATGGGCTCGCGACCGTACTTCTGGACCTCGATGACCTTCTCGGGAGTCATGTCGAGTTCCTTCGACAGCTCCTCGGGGGTGGGCTCGCGGCCCAGGTCCTGCAGCATCTGGCGCTGCACGCGGGCGAGCTTGTTGATGACCTCGACCATGTGCACCGGGATGCGGATGGTACGCGCCTGGTCCGCCATGGCGCGGGTGATGGCCTGACGGATCCACCACGTCGCGTAGGTGGAGAACTTGAAGCCCTTGGTGTAGTCGAACTTCTCGACCGCGCGGATCAGGCCCAGGTTGCCCTCCTGGATCAGGTCCAGGAACTGCATGCCGCGGCCGGTGTAGCGCTTGGCCAGGCTGACCACGAGGCGCAGGTTGGCGCCGAGCAGGTGGCTCTTGGCGCGCTGGCCGTCACGGGCGACCCAGCGGAGCTCGCGCTCGAGCTCCTTGGGCATGTTCGGCGTGTTCGCGAGCTTGTCCTCGGCGAAGAGTCCCGCCTCGATGCGCATCGCGAGCTCGACCTCCTCCGCCGCGTTCAGCAGGGGGACCTTGCCGATCTGCTTCAGGTAGTCCTTGACCGGGTCGGCCGTCGCACCGGTGATGGTGGTCGAGTAGACCGGGATGTCGTCGTCCTCGTCGACGGCGCGCAGCACGAGCGCGTCGGTCGGCAGCGGGGCGGCCGCGACAGCCGCGGCAGCGATGTCGGCCGGCTTCTGGGCGGCCTCGTCGGAGTCGTCCGCCTCGTCGGTGTCGGTGTCGGCGGCCTCGTCGGCATCCTCCTCGACCTCGACCTCGGCGTCCTCGTCGACCTCCTCGTCGTCGTCCGCCGCACGTCCCTTGGGCTTGGTCGCGCCCTTCTTCGCCGCCGGCTTCTTGGCGGCGGTCTTCTTCGTCGTCGTCTTCTTCGCGGTCGTCGTGGTGGCCGCGCCCTCGGCGCCCGTCACCGTCTCGTCGACCGTGTCGGCCTCGGGGGCCTTCGTTGCTGCACGGGTTGCCATGTGAACACCTTTCAATACCAAGCGGAGGCCGGATTCCTCGGGGCTCCACCGTGGCTCAGGGTTGCGTGCGGACATTACTAAGACCCATGTCAAGTCCTGGGGGGAACGTCGGGCATCGTCGAATGCTCCGACCCAACAGGATATGAACGGGTCCAGACATCAATTATTGCACGATTCACGCGTTCTTCCGACCACGTCCACCGTCGCGCACGAAGGGGATCCTCTGCTCCTGAGCCTCGGCGTCAGAACGGCTCGCGTCCGCTCCGCCTCCGCCATGCGTCAGAGAGTGCAACCCAGATCGGGGCCACTTCTATTCCCTCCTCCTCCTGCAGCCGGCGGCGCGTCCGCCGTCGTGCGCGCACCAGGAAGACGACCCCGGTCCCGATGATGAGGTACTGGATCGCGAACGCCCAGCGGAACGAGTCGAGCGCGTAGAGATCGGTCGCGGCGCCCGCCGCGACCCGGGCGCCGTTCTGGAGGTCGAGGGAGACTCCGATGAGGAACATCATCACGAAGCTCGCCAGGAAGCCCCCGACGTTGACGATGCCGTTCGCCGAGCCGAGGCTGTGCAGCGGATTGGAGGTGCGCGCGAAGTCGAAGCCGATCAGCGACCCCGGGCCGCCGATGCCGATGGCGACGAGGAGCACCACGAGGAGCCAGACGGGAGGGACTCCCGGCCAGAGGAGCACGACGGCCCACACCACGCCCATCATGGCCACGATGCCGAGCACCAGATTGCTGCGCCGCAGGGGGTGGCGCGCGGTGAGCAGGCCGAGCAGCGGACCCGCGATCAGGCCGGCGACCACCGACACGATCAGGAGGGCCGAGGCCTCGGCGGGATCGATCCCGAGCGCGAACGCCATGAACGGCAGGCCCCACATCAGGCTGAAGACGGTCCCGGACGACTGGGTCACGAAGTGCGACCAGAAGCCCAGCTGCGTGCCCGGTCGGGCCAGGCTGATCCGCAGCTGCCGCAGCGAGTCGCCCCAGGTCGCGGGGCGCGGCCCCTCGGACGAGCCGACCGGGCGGTCCGTGATGGCGACCGCGATGGCGATCAGCGCGATCACCGAGAGGGACGCCGCGGCGAGGAAGGCGGTCGTCCACCCCGCCAGGTGCAGGACGAGGGCGAACGGCACGGCGGAGAGCACCTGCCCGAGCTGGCCGATGTTGCCGATCCACTGCGAGAGCTGAGGGACGATGCGCCCTCGGAACCACGAGTTCACCAGCCGCATCACGGAGGTGAAGACGGTGGCGTCGCCGGCGCCGACGAGGATGCGGCCGAGGATGGCGATCGAGATGGTCGGCGCGAAGGCGACGGCGATCTGACCCGCCACCATCAAGGCGGTGCCGATGAGCATGAGCCACCGGGAGCCGATCCGGTCGATCAGCACGCCGACGGGGATCTGCATCGCGGCGTAGACGATCAGCTGGACGACGGCCAGCGTCGAGAGCACCGACGCGGAGACGTGGAAGCGGTCGGTCGCCGCGACGCCCGCGACGCCGATCGTGGTGCGTTGCGTCACCGCCACGAGATAGGCGAAGGCGCCGATCCCGAAGACGAACCAGGAGCGCCGCGAGTTCACCCCACGAGTCTAGGCCGGATGGACCGGAGGGGCCGGGAGGTCGGGCGGCTCAGCGGTCGCCGTTCTCCTCGTCGCCGTGGCGGCGGAAGGCCAGGAAGTTCTCCAGCTCGGCGGCGATCTCGTCCGCGGAGGGCAGTTCGCCGTCGCGGTCGGTGAGCGGCGACCGCGGCTGGTTGTCCTCCATGTACGTGTCGTGCCGCTCCTCGAGCGTGCCGACGAGCTTCGCGAGCTCCGCATTGCCCGCGACCTGCTCGTCGATGTTCGCGATGAAGTCGCGGTCCTCCTGGCGGAGGCGGTCGCTCGGGAAGATGAGGCCGGTCGCCGCGCTGATCGAGTCCAGCCCCGCGATCGCCGCGGCGGGGTACTCCGTGTCGGCGAGGTAGTGCGGGATGAGGAGGACGAAGCCCGCGGTCGGGTGGTTCAGGTGCTGCAGGCGGTACTCGAGCAGGTGCAGGGCGTTGCCGGGCACCTGGGTCTGCGGCTTCCACACGGACATCGTCTCGATGAGCTCGGACCGGTTGCCGCTGACGGTCACGCCGATCGGCCGGGTGTGCGGCACCGGCATCGGGATGGCGTGCACCCAGGTGACGCTGCGCACCCGGTACTGCTCGATCAGGCCGAGCACGGCCTCCGTGAAGGCCTCCCAGCGGAAGTCGGGCTCGAAGCCCGACAGCAGCAGGAACGGCTGGCGCAGCTCGTCGTAGGCGAGGTACAGCTTCAGCGTCGCCGGCTGGTAGTCGGCCAGGTGGTCCTGGTCGAAGTAGATGATCGGCCGGCGCGCGCGGTAGTCGAGCAGGATGTCCGCGTCGAAGGTCGCGACGACCTCGCTGTCGAGCGTGCCAAGCAGATACGTGCCGAGCTGGCTCACGCCGGCGCCCGCGTCGGCGAATCCGGTCAGCCCGGCCACGAGCGGGAGGCCCTCCGGGACCTCGACGGCCGGGTTGAGCTCGAACAGATCGGCGGGGTGTCGCATGCATCAACTCTAGGCCGACCCCGGGCGCCCGGCCCGTGCTGACGGCCGCCTCGCAGCACGCCCACAGCGAACAGGCGGACGCAGCGGCGGGTTAGGGTCGGATCATGACGGTTCCCGCTCTCACGCTCGCCTCCGATTCCTCCTCCCTGACCTCCTCCGACGTCCTCGTCGTCGGTGCCCGCGTCGCCCGCGACGAGATCGCCGTGCTGTCCGGACCGGATCGGGAGGCGCTCGCGGAGCAGCTCGCCGCCGTCGGCTTCGGCGGCGGCCGCGACGAGCTCGTTCGCCTCCCCGGCGCCGCAGGCGGCCCCGCCCTCGCGGTCATCGGCCTCGGCGACGACCTCGACGAGGACGCCCTGCGCTACGCGGCCGGCAGCGCCATCCGCCAGCTCGCCGGCACGGCCCGTGTCTCGGTCGACCTGCCCGCCGACGGGGACTCCCGCCTCGGCGCCGTGATCGAGGGGGCCGCGCTCGGCTCCTACTCCTACACCGAGTACCGCGAGAAGAGCACGGCGAAGACTCCCGTGCCCGCGATCACGGTGATCGGCACCCCGGCCGACGCGACGGCGGACGACCTCCTGGCCCGCGCCGCGGCCGTCGCCGGCGCCGCCTCGCTGGTCAAGGACCTCGTCAACATGCCTCCGCTCGACCTCTACCCCGAGACCTTCGCCGAGCGCGCCCAGGAGGCCGCGGCCGGCCTCCCCGTCGACATCACCGTCTGGGACGAGGCCGCTCTGGCCGAGGGCGGCTTCGGCGGAATCCTCGGCGTCGGACAGGGCTCGACCCGCCCGCCGCGCCTCGTGAAGGTCGACTACGCGCCGGCCGGCGCGAGCCGCCACCTCGCCCTCGTGGGCAAGGGCATCACGTTCGACTCGGGCGGCCTCTCGCTCAAGCCGGCCTCCGGCATGGTGGGCATGAAGTACGACATGACGGGCGCTGCGACCGTGCTCGCCGTCGCTCTGGCCGCCGCCCGCCTCGCCCTTCCGGTGCGGGTCACGGCGTGGCTGTGCCTCGCCGAGAACATGCCGTCCGGCTCGGCGATCCGCCCGAACGACGTGCTCCGCATCCGCGACGGGCGCACGGTCGAAGTGCTGAACACCGACGCGGAGGGCCGCCTGGTCCTGGCCGACGGCCTGGCCGCCGCGAGCGAGGAGCACCCGGACGCGATCGTCGACGTCGCCACCCTGACCGGCGCCGCCATGGTCGCGCTCGGCACGCGCTACGCCGCCGTCATGGGTTCCGACGACCTCGTCGACGAGGTGCTCTCGGCCGCGCGCGCCAGCGGCGAGCTGCTCTGGCCGATGCCGCTCTCGGGCGAGCTGCGCGCCACGATCAACTCCGACGTCGCCGACATCGCGAACGCCAACCCGGGCCAGACCGCGGGCGGCATGCTGCTGGCCGGCGTGTTCCTGCAGGAGTTCGTCGGACGCACCGGCGACGCGGACGACGCGCCGCGCATCCCGTGGGCCCACCTCGACATCGCCGGACCCGCCAAGGGGCCCGCGTCGCCCTACGGCTTCACCGGCAAGGGACCGTCCGCCGTCAGCGTACGTGCGCTCGTCCGTTTGGCCGAGGACTTTTCGCGGAAGTAGTAGGGTCGTATGGGCGAGAAGATCTCGCCCGTTCAACGCCTGCCCGGAGTCACCCCTCGGGGCAGGATCGTGTCACGAATCCTGATGCGCGAGGGAGTAACTGGGTGTCTGAGCAGAACTTTGACATTGTGGTGCTCGGCGGTGGGAGTGGAGGCTACGCAGCAGCGCTGCGTGCGGCCGAGCTCGGTTTCACCGTGGGCATGATCGAGAAGGACAAGGTCGGCGGCACCTGCCTGCACCGCGGCTGCATCCCGACCAAGGCGCTGCTGCACGCGGCCGAGGTCGCGGACTACTCCCGTGAGTCGGCGAAGTACGGCATCATCACGGAGCTGCAGGGCATCGACATCAACGGTGTCACGGAGTACCGGCAGGGCATCATCGCCAAGAAGTACAAGGGCCTCCAGGGCCTGGTGAAGGCCCGCGGCATCACCGTCATCGAGGGCGAGGGCCGCCTCACCTCCCCGACGACCGTCCAGGTCGGCGAGGACACCATCGTGGGCAAGCACGTCGTGCTCGCCACCGGCTCGTACTCGCGCAGCCTCCCCGGTCTGGAGATCGGCGGCCGCGTCATCACGAGCGAGCAGGCCCTCGAGCTCGACTTCGTGCCGAAGAAGGTCGCCGTGCTCGGCGGCGGTGTCATCGGCGTGGAGTTCGCGAGCGTCTGGAAGTCGTTCGGCGCCGAGGTCACGATCATCGAGGCCCTCCCCCACCTCGTCCCCAACGAGGACGAGTCCATCAGCAAGTCGCTGGAGCGCGCGTTCCGCCGCCGCGGCATCGACTACCGCCTCGGCGTCCGCTTCGCCGGCGTGACCCAGAACGAGAGCGGCGTCGTCGTCTCGCTCGAGAATGGCGACACCGTCGAGGCCGAGCTGCTGCTCGTGGCCGTCGGCCGCGGCCCGCAGACCGCGAACCTCGGCTACGACGAGGTCGGCATCACGATGGACCGCGGCTTCGTCATCACCGACGAGCGCCTGCAGACCAACGTGCCGGGCGTCTACGCCGTGGGCGACATCGTCCCCGGCCTGCAGCTCGCCCACCGCGGGTTCCAGCAGGGCATCTTCGTCGCGGAGGAGATCGCGGGCCTGAACCCGATCGTCGTCCCCGACGTCAACATCCCCAAGGTCACCTACTGCGACCCCGAGGTCGCCTCCGTCGGCCTCAGCGAGGCCAAGGCGGTCGAGCAGTACGGCGCGGACCAGGTCAGCAGCTACGACTACAGCCTCGCCGGCAACGGCAAGAGCGAGATCATCGGCACGAGCGGAACCGTCAAGGTCGTCCGCGTCAACGACGGCCCCGTGGTCGGCGTGCACATGATCGGCGCTCGCGTGGGCGAGCTCATCGGCGAAGCCCAGCTCGCCGTGAACTGGGAGGCGTACCCGGAGGACATCGCTCCGTTCATCCACGCGCACCCCACCCAGAACGAGTCGCTCGGCGAGGCCTTCCTGTACCTCGCGGGCAAGCCGCTGCACACCCTCTAAGTCCGTGCTGCCGCCGATGCGGCTGCAATAAGCTACTGAACGATCAGGTTTTGAAGGAGAGAAGCTCATGAGCGAATCCGTCAGCCTCCCGGCACTCGGCGAGAGTGTCACGGAAGGCACGGTCACCCGCTGGCTGAAGAACGTTGGCGACCGTGTCGAGGTGGACGAGCCCTTGCTCGAAGTCTCGACCGACAAGGTCGACACCGAGATCCCGTCGCCGGTCGCCGGCGTCATCGAGGCGATCCTGGTGCAGGAGGACGAGACCGTCGAGGTGGGCACCGCGCTCGTGACCATCGGCGATGGCTCCGGCGCGGGCGCCGAGTCTCCGGCCGCCCCCGCCGAGGCCGCACCGGCCGAGGCCGCGGCTCCGGCCGCTGAGGCGCCTGCCGCTCCGGCTCCGGCCGCTGCTGCTCCGGCTGCCGAGGCTCCCGCTGCTCCGGCTCCGGCTGCCGAGGCGCCTGCCGCCGAGGCTCCGGCCGCTCCGGCTCCGGCCGCTGCTGCTCCGGCTGCCGAGGCGCCTGCCGCTCCGGCCCCCGCTGCTCCGGCACCGGCCGCTGAGGCGCAGGCTCCCGCCGCTCCGGCACCGGCCGCTCCGGCCGCCGAGGCGCCCGCCGCTCCGGCCCCCGCCGCAGCGCCCGCGCCTGCCGCCGCTCCTGCTGCTGCTCCGGCACCCGCCGCTGCTGCTCCGGCCGCTGCTGCCCCGGCTCCGGCTGCCGCGGCTCCGGCCGCCGGTGGCGCGCACGCCGGCAACGCCGGCTACGTCACCCCGATCGTCCGCAAGCTCGCGAACGAGCAGGGCGTCGACCTCGCGAGCATCACCGGCACCGGTGTCGGCGGTCGCATCCGCAAGGAGGACATCCTCGCCGCGGCGCAGCCCGCTGCAGGCGGCTCCGCCTCCGCTCCCGCCGCGGCCCCGGCCGTCGAGGTCTCGCCGCTGCGCGGCACGACCCAGGCCATGTCGCGTCTGCGCAAGGTCGTCGCCGAGCGCGCCGTCGTCTCGATGCAGTCGACCGCTCAGCTCACCTCCGTGGTCGAGGTCGACGTCACCAAGGTCGCCGCGCTGCGCGACAAGGTGAAGGGCGACTTCCTCGCCAAGAACGGCGTGAAGCTCTCCTTCCTGCCGTTCTTCGCCCTCGCGGCCTCCGAGGCGCTGAAGACCTACCCGGTCATCAACGCCACGGTCGACGGCGACAACATCGTGTACCCGGACCACGAGAACCTCTCGATCGCCGTGGACACCGAGCGCGGTCTGCTCACCCCGGTCATCCGCGACGCCTCCTCGCTCGACCTCTCCGGTCTCGCGAAGGAGATCGCCGACCTGGCCGAGCGCACCCGCGACAACCGGCTGAAGCCCGACGAGCTCGCCGGCGGCACGTTCACGCTGACCAACACCGGTTCGCGCGGCGCGCTGTTCGACACCCCGGTCGTGTTCCTCCCGCAGGTCGCGATCCTCGGCACCGGCATCGTGACGAAGAAGCCGGTCGTCATCACGGCGGACGGCACCGAGTCGATCGCCATCCGTTCGACGGTCTACCTGGCTCTCTCGTACGACCACCGCATCGTGGACGGTGCCGACGCGGCCCGCTTCCTGGTGGCCGTGAAGAACCGCCTCGAGGCCGCCGACTTCGAGGGCAGCCTCGGGATCTGATCCGCCTCACGAGTACACCGCTCGTATCCGCCAACCGGCCTCGCCCCTCACCAGCAGGAGCGAGGCCGGTTCGCTGTCCGGGCTCCCCTGCGGGTCGGGTTCGACCCGCACCAGCACGGCCTCTCCCCACCGCTGGGTGATCTGAGCCTGCGCACCCCGGTAGCCCGTCGCCCCGTCCCGCGACGACAGCCACTCCACGGCGGCAGCAACCGGGTCTTCTTCACTCGGGCAGCCCGTGCCCGAGGAACCCTCCTCCGGCATCTCTCCCGCTCCCGGATCAGGCGCTCCCTCCCAGGTCAGCTCGAAGACGTCCTGGCCGGATGCCTCCTCGCCGGATGCGTGTTGCCCGGTCGGGTGCTGCCCTGGCGCGTCCGGGCCGGAGCACCCCGCCTCGGCGATGGGCGCACCCGACACACCGGACATGCCCGACTCACCCCACACGCCCGGCGCGCCCGTATTGGACCCCTCGGACATCGGCGGAGCCACCGGCTCACCACCACCCGTCGTCCCCGGCCGTGACCCTGACGACCCGCCCTCACCGTCGGCAGGCGACCCCGACGGCAGCCCGACGAAGGCCACCGTCGCCGCGACGAGCGGCACCAGCCCGACGAGGATTGCCTTCGGCCGCCGCCGGACCAGCCGCACCACGGCCGCACGCGCCTCCCGCAAGGGCCGCCCATCGAGCAGGACATCCCACGCCGCCCACCCCTTCGGCTCCCTCCCTGCAGGGCTGCCCTGGGGTCTGCTCGGCGCCGCTGACCGTCGACCGCGCCCGCGAGCCACGGGCACGTCGGCCGACACGTCGCCCGTCGCGCGCGCGTCTCCGCCGGGGTCCAGCCGAACCGCAACGGGCGGCGCCACGCCGAGGAGCGCCTCGCGCACGCTGCCGCTGCCTCCGCCTCCACCACCTCCCCCGGGGATCACGCCCTCGAGGCGTGACAGCAGCACCACACCCGGGCGGCCGGGCACGGCGCGCGCCACCTCCCGGACCAGTGACAGGAACGCCTCCGTGTCCGCGCGTGCCAGTTCCTCTGTCAGCGGCCCGATCGCGGGCAGCTCCGAGACGACCGGACAGCCGTCCGCACGAAAGCGGATACGGTCGACCCGCGGCTCCACGCCGCCGAGACCGGCGTGGTGGGCCAGCCGCAGGACGTCCAGCACGGCCAGGAGCACGGTGACGGCCTCGCCGACGCTCAGCGATCCGCCCTCCAGCCGTCCGCGCAGACTCCCACCCGCGAGGTACTCGACGAGCCGCGCAGCGATCGGCCGACCACGCACCTCCCGTGGCGGGAGCTCGCGCACCTCAGCCAGATGCTCGGACGCGATCGTTCGCCGCGCGTCCGCGTCCGCATCCGGGAACCCGGTCCCCTCCTGCACGCACAGCACGGCCGGCCGGAAGAGGTCCGGCCCCTCCACCACGACCCGATGGACGCCGGGCGGCGAGCGAAGGACTTCCCCCGCGCTCAGGCCCAGCGCGTGCGCGATCACCGCTGACTGCTTGCCGAGATCGAGTTCGCGCCGCCGGCCCCACCGAAGAGTTCCCATGCGTCCATCCCAACGCCGGGCGCCCTGCCGTGGGCAGCGACGTCGGAATCGGTGGATCGTCGGAGCATGAACGACGGGTGTGGAGAACACGGTGACCCCCTCGACGCGATTAATGGACTGAGTCCATATATGCTGACGAGGTGACTACGTACGACGTCACGGGGCTAAGCGCCAACTCCGTGCCGTATGACGAGGCCCTTCAGCGACAGCGTGCCCTGCACGCCGCCGTCGTCGCCGGCCGGGCGCCCGACACCGTCCTCCTCCTCGAGCATGCTCCGGTCTACACGGCCGGCAAGCGCACCGAGCCCGACGAACGGCCCACCGACGGCACGCCGGTGATCGACGTGGACCGCGGAGGCAAGATCACCTGGCACGGGCCGGGCCAGCTCGTGGGCTACCCCATCCTGCGCCTCCCCGACCCGATCGACGTGGTCGGCTACGTGCGCCGCCTGGAGGGGATCCTCATCGAGGTCCTGGCCGGCCTCGGCGTCCACGGCGAGCAGGTCGAGGGCCGCTCCGGCGTCTGGATCCGCGCGGACGGCCGGGACGAGAAGATCGCCGCCATCGGCATCCGCGTCGCCGAAGGGGTCACGATGCACGGCTTCGCCCTCAACTGCTCCAACGACCTCGAGCCGTACGACCACATCGTCGCGTGCGGCATCCGGGATGCCGGAGTCACCACGATCTCGCGCGTCCTCGGTCGCACGGTCACCCCGGCCGACGTCGCTCCGCTCGTCGTCGCCGCGTTCGACCCCTCGGCCGCCGCCCAGCCCTCCCGCACCGCCACGACAGGAGCCGCCGCGTGAACGCCGTCCCCGAGGGGCGCCGCATGCTGCGCCTGGAGGTCCGCAACGCCGAGACCCCGATCGAGCGCAAGCCCGAGTGGATCAAGACGCGCGCGAAGATGGGACCCGAGTTCCGTCAGCTCCACGCGCTCGTGAAGACCGAGGAGCTGCACACGGTCTGCCAGGAGGCGGGCTGCCCCAACATCTACGAGTGCTGGGAGGACCGCGAGGCCACGTTCCTGATCGGCGGCTCGCAGTGCACCCGCCGCTGCGACTTCTGCCAGATCGACACCGGCAAGCCGGCGGAGTTCGACCGCGACGAGCCGCGCCGCGTGGCCGAGTCGGTCTTCCGCATGGGGCTGCGCTACTCGACCGTCACCGGCGTCGCGCGCGACGACCTGGAGGACGGGGGCGCGTGGCTCTACGCCGAGACGATCCGCGAGATCCACCGGCAGAGCCCCGGAACGGGCGTCGAGATCCTCGTCCCGGACTTCAACGGCCGGCCCGATCAGCTCGGCGAGGTCTTCTCCGCGCGACCGGAGGTGTTCGCGCACAACGTCGAGACCGTGCCGCGCATCTTCAAGCGCATCCGTCCCGCCTTCCGCTACGAGCGCTCGCTCGACGTGCTGACCCAGGGACGCGCCGCGGGCCTGATCACCAAGTCAAACCTCATCCTCGGGATGGGCGAGGAACGCCACGAGGTGAGCCAGGCCCTGCGCGACCTCCACGACGCCGGCACCGACATCATCACGATCACCCAGTACCTGCGCCCCAGCCCCCGGCATCTGCCGGTCGCACGGTGGGTGCACCCGGACGAGTTCGTGGAGCTGAAGGAGGAGGCGGAGGCGATCGGATTCCTCGGCGTCCTCGCCGGTCCGCTGGTCCGATCGTCGTATCGCGCGGGCCTCCTGTGGGCGCAGTCGATGCAGGCGAAGGGGCGGCCGGTGCCGGCGCAGCTGCAGCATCTCGCCGACGCGTCGCTCGGGTTCGCGCAGGCCGTCTCCTGAAGGCGAACGTCGTCTGCCGAAGGCCGTCCGGGACGGTATCCTTATGCGTATGGCACGCAAGGACAAGTCCAGCAAGGAGCCCGGTCGGCTGAAGCAGATGTGGCAGGTCTTCCAGATGACCCGCCGCTACGACGACCGCGCGCTGCTCTACATCATCCTGGGCTTCGTCCTCCCGATCATCGCGGGCGTGCTCCTGGCGATCTTCGTCTCCGGCGGCAACGTGTTCACGATGGTCCTCTGGATCATCGCGGGCGTCTTCGGCGGCGTGCTCGCGGCACTCCTCATCCTCGGCCGCCGTGCCGAGCGGGCGGCCTACTCGCAGATCGAGGGCCAGCCGGGCGCCGTCGGCGCGGTGCTGCGCAGCTCGCTGAAGCGCAGCTGGCGCGGCTCGGAGATGCCGGTCGCCGTGAACAGCAAGACGCAGGACGCGGTCTACCGTGCCACCGGCCGCGGCGGCGTCGTGCTCATCAGCGAGGGCCCGAAGACCCGCACGCAGCGGATGGTCGACGAGGAGCGCCGCAAGGTCACCCGCGTGCTCCCGAACGTCCCGGTCACCGTCATCAGCGTCGGACCGGATGCGGACGCCGTGCGACTGCACCGCGTTCCCCGCACCCTGGCCAAGATCAAGCCGACCCTGACCAAGGCCGAGGTCCTCGCGATCAGCAACCGCCTCCAGTCGCTCGAGAACTCCCTGCCGATCCCGAAGGGCATCGACCCGATGAAGGTCCGCGCCCAGCGCGCACGCTGACGCCTCCGCCGTCGCCACTGCTTCGACACGAACGCGCCGCCCCCTCGGGGACGGCGCGTTCGTTCGTTCGGCGGCTCAGCCGCGCAGCAGGATGGTGCCGGCGATCTTGTCGTGGAAGCCGCGCTGATCCGAGTCCCACACCAGGGCGGGGATGACGAGGCACAGCAGGATCGTGCGCACGACCGGGCGCCAGACCCCCACCCATCCCCCGCGGACGGCGACCAGGCGCAGACCGAAGATGCGATGGCCGATGCTCCCGCCGATGGTCGGGATGAACACGATCTGCAGCACCGCGAACACCGCGATGTTCGCCCAGGCGTCGTAATGGAAGAACGCGAACGAGATGAACGACGCGATCGCCCAGTCGATCACGATCGCCCCGAATCGACGCCCGAGCCGTGCGACCGAGCGCGGCCCCGCCTCCGGAAGTCCGAGGCGTTCACCGGGATAGCGGCTGGGGGCGATGTCGCCGGAGCGGTTCGTCGGGGGGTTCTGTGGCACCCGATGAGTTTACCCGGGGCCGGTACACGTAACATGCCGGAAACATTTGCGTCACCCCGGGGAAACGGCCTCCCCCTACCGTTGGTGTGGGACTGCACGCGCAGTCCGGTCACCGCAAGCCATTGGGAGTCCTCCGTATGTTCCGTGATTCTTCCGAGGTGCTCAAGTTCATCAAGGACACCGACGTCAAGTTCCTTGATATCCGCTTCACCGATCTGCCCGGTGTGCAGCAGCACTTCAACATCCCCGCCTCGACGGTCGACGAGGAGTTCTTCTCCGTCGGCCAGCTCTTCGACGGCTCCTCGATCCGCGGGTTCGCGTCGATCCACGAGTCCGACATGCAGCTCATCCCCGATGTCTCGACCGCCTACATCGACCCGTTCCGCGTCGAGCGCACGCTGATCATGGTCTTCGACATCTACAACCCGCGCAACGGCGAGATCTACTCGAAGGACCCGCGCCAGGTCGCCAAGAAGGCGGAGAAGTACCTCGCCTCCACCGGCATCGCGGACACCGCGTTCTTCGCCCCCGAGGCGGAGTTCTACATCTTCGACGACGTGCGCTACGAGGTGAACCAGCACTCCTCCTTCTACGCGGTGGACTCCGAGGAGGGCGCGTGGAACACCGGCCGCGTCGAAGAGGGCGGCAACCTCGCCAACAAGACCCCGTACAAGGGCGGCTACTTCCCGGTCAGCCCGGTCGACAAGCAGGCCGACCTGCGCGACGACATCTCGCTCAAGCTGATCGACGCCGGCCTCATCCTGGAGCGCGCGCACCACGAGGTGGGCACCGGCGGCCAGGCCGAGATCAACTACCGCTTCGACACGATGGTCGCCGCGGCGGACGACATCCTCAAGTTCAAGTACATCGTGAAGAACACGGCGGAGCAGTGGGGCAAGGTCGCCACGTTCATGCCGAAGCCGCTCTTCGGCGACAACGGCTCGGGCATGCACACCCACCAGTCGCTGTGGAGCGACGGCAAGCCGCTCTTCTACGACGAGTCGGGCTACGGCGGCCTCTCGGACATCGCCCGCTGGTACATCGGAGGCCTGCTCAAGCACGCCCCCGCCGTCCTGGCGTTCACGAACCCGACGGTGAACTCGTTCCACCGCCTGGTCCCCGGCTTCGAGGCCCCGGTCAACCTGGTCTACTCGGCCGGCAACCGCTCCGCGTCGATCCGCATCCCGATCACGGGCACCAACCCGAAGGCCAAGCGCATCGAGTTCCGCGCGCCGGACGCCTCGGGCAACCCGTACCTCGCGTTCGCCGCCCAGCTCATGGCCGGCCTCGACGGCATCAAGAACCGCATCGAGCCGCACGAGCCGGTCGACAAGGATCTCTACGAGCTCCCGCCCGAGGAGGCCAAGAACATCCCCCAGGTGCCCGGCACCCTGGCGGAGGCGCTCGACGCCCTCGAGGCCGACCACGACTTCCTCACCGCAGGCGGCGTGTTCACCCCGGAGCTCATCGAGACCTGGATCGAGTACAAGCGCGAGAAGGAGATCAAGCCCCTCGCGCAGCGCCCGCACCCGTTCGAGTACGAGCTGTACTTCGGGGTCTGACGCTCGGCGTTCCGACACGAGAAGGGCCGCATCCCACTGGGGATGCGGCCCTTCCGCGTTGCACGGCACGTGACCGCCGCGGCGGACCTCAGCCCGTGGGCGCCGGGCGCTCCTGGATGCCGTAGAAGGAGCGCTCGAAGACGGCGCGGGCCCGGCGGGTGACGGCGAGGTAGTCCTCCTCCAGCCGCGACGCTGAGCCGGGCGGGTACTCCATGAGCCGGGCGACGCCGTCGAGGGCGACGCGGTCGGAGGGGAGGACGTCGGCGGTCTTGTTCGTCCAGAGGGTCATGGCGGAGCGGGCGCGGGAGGCGAAGACCCACGCCTCGTGGAGTTTGGCCGCGTCCTCTTCCGTGACGAAGCCGTTCGCCGCGGCGACGGCGAGGGCGTCGAGGGTGCTGGGGGTGCGGAGCTCGGGGATGGCGGCCGCGTGCTCCAGTTGGATGAGCTGCACGAACCACTCCACGTCGCTGAGCGATCCGCGGCCCAGCTTGAGGTGGCGCGAGGGGTCGGCGCCCTGCGGGAGGCGTTCGTTCTCGACGCGCGCCTTGATCCGCTTGACCTCGCGGATCTCGCGCTCCCCGATCTCCGCCGGGTAGCGCACCTCGTCGGCGAGGGCCTCGAAGTCCGCCAGAAGCGACGCATCCCCCGCGACGCCTCGCGCGCGCAGCAGCGCCTGCGCCTCCCAGGTCAGCGACCAGCGCTGGTAGTAGGCGCGGTAGGAGTCGAGCGAGCGCACGGGCGTGCCGTTCTTCCCCTCCGGGCGCAGGCCGATGTCGAGGTCGAGCGGGAGGATGTTGTCCTCGGTGAGGCGGCCGAGATCGGACACGACGGCGAGAGCGGCGCGGTGGGCCTCCTCCTGCTCGGCGGTCGTCGGGCGGAAGACGTACATGACGTCGGCGTCCGATCCGAATCCGAGCTCGCGGCCGCCGAACCGCCCCATCCCGATCACGGCGAACTCGAACGCGTCGGCGTCGCCGCGCGCGCTCCGGATGGCGGCCAGGACGCCGGAGATCACGTTCTCGGTGACGGTGGTGAGCCCGTGGGCGAGCTCCTCGATGGTGGCGAAGCCGAGGATGCCCGAGAAGGCCAGCCGCAGGATCTCGCGCCGGCGCACCGCTCGCAGCGCGGCCGAGGCCGTCTCGGGCGAATCGTGCCGGGCGAGGATCGCGGCGGTCTCGTCGCGCAGCAGCTCGGCGGAGCGTGGCCGCAGCTCCTCCTCCGATTCGAGCCACGCCACCGACTCCGGGATGCGCCCGAGCAGGTCGCCGGCGTAGCGCGAGCCCGAGAGCACGCGGGTCAGCCGTTCGGCGGCGCCAGTGGAGTCGCGCAGCATCCGGAGGTACCAGTGGGTCGAGCCGAGGTCCTCGCTGAGGCGGCGGAAGGTCAGGAGGCCGTAGTCGGGGTCGGCGCCGTCGGCGAACCACTGCAGCATCACGGGAAGCAGATGGCGCTGGATCGTCGCGCGGCGCGAGACGCCCGACGTGAGCGCGCCGATGTGCGCGAGCGCGCCCCGCGGATCCCGGAAGCCGATCGCGGCGAGACGGGCCTCGGCCTGCGCACTGGTGAGGGCGAAGTCCTCACTCGGCATCGAGGCGACGGCGCTCAGCAGCGGGCGGTAGAACAGCCGCTCGTGCAGCCCGCGCACCCGGTGCTTGATCTCGTTCCACCGCGCGAAGAGCTGCTCGGCGCTCGGGGCCAGCCCGGTGGCCCGCGCGAGGATGCGCTGATCGCCCTCGTCCCGCGGCATGAGGTGGGTGCGACTCAGGTGCCGCAGCTGGATGCGATGCTCCATCAGGCGCAGCGTGCGGTAGTCCTGCGAGAAGGCCGCGGCCTCCTCCCGCCCGATGTAGCCCTGCGCAGCGAGGGCAGCCAGCGCCGAGAGCGTGTCGCGCTGCCGCACCTGGTCGTCGGTCTGGCCGTGCACGAGCTGGAGCAGCTGCACGGTGAACTCGACATCGCGCAGGCCGCCCGGCCCCAGCTTCAGCTGATAGTGGACCTCGTCGTCCGGGATGTGCTCGGTGACGCGCTCGCGCATCCGCTGGACGGACTCGACGAAGTTCTCGCGGGAGGCGCTGCTCCACACCTTCGGGGCGAGAGCGGCGAGGTAGCGGTCGCCGAGCTCCCGGTCGCCGGCCAGAGGGCGCGCCTTGAGCAGTGCCTGGAACTCCCACCCCTTGGCCCACCGGTCGTAGTAGGCGATGTGCGACTCGAGCGTGCGGACCAGCGCGCCGTCCTTGCCCTCGGGCCGCAGGTTGGGGTCGACCTCCCACAGCCCCGGCTCGATGGCCGGCTCGTGGATGCCGCGCATCGTCAGCATGGCCAGCCGGGTCGCGATGTCGACGGCCCGCCCGCCGGTCAGCCCGGCCTCCTCGTCGCCCTCGGTCACGAAGATGACGTCGACGTCGCTGACGTAGTTGAGCTCGCGGGCGCCGGCCTTGCCCATGCCGATGATGGCCAGCCGGGTCGCCCGCACCTCGGCTTCCGGGAAGCGCCCGGGGCCGCTCCCGCTGGTCTGCCGCCGGGCGACGGCCAGCGAGGCTTCGAGCGCAGCGGCGGCGAGATCGGAGAGGGTGGCCGCGACGGAGTCGAACCCGGCGACCGGATCCTCCTGTTCGAGGTCGTAGCTCGCGAGCTGGACGAGACGGCGCCGGTAGCGCACGCGCAGCGCCGTCCACGCCTCCTCCTCCGTGACGGCGGCGAAGCCGTCGACCGCACCGACGGAGTCGAGGAGGTCGGCGCGCAGCTCGTCGGCCGTCGGCAGCGCGGCGACGGGATGGTCGAGCGCCGAGAGCTCGGCGGGCTGGCGCAGGAAGAACTCGGCGGCGCCCTCGGAGGCGCCGATCACGCGGAGCACGCGGCGGGCGTCGTTGCGCGACGGGACGTACCGAGCGGCCTGCACCGGCGCATGCTGCAGCAGCCGCAGAGCGAGCGCCAGGGCGTTGTCGGGATCCGCTGCCGCGCCGAGGGCGGGCAGGAGGTCGTCGACGGGGAACCCCGTCAGGCCCGCGAGCTCGTCGAGCTGTGCCCGCACGGAGCTCAGCCCGACGAAACCGGCGCGCGCCAGCGCGGTCAGGGAGAGCTGCTCGCGCGTCACGACCCGGTCAGAGGATCTCGAGGTTGGTCCGCAGCTCGTACGGGGTGACCTGCGCCCGGTACTCCGCCCACTCCTTGCGCTTGTTGAGGAGCACGTAGTTGAAGACCTGCTCCCCCAGCGTCTCGGCGACGAGCTCGGAGTCCTCCATCAGGGAGATGGCGTGGTCGAGGCTCGCGGGGAGCTGGCTGTAGCCGAGGGCGCGCCGCTCGGTGTCGCTGAGCGCCCACACGTTGTCCTCGGCCTCCGGCGGCAGCTCGTACTGGTTCTCGATGCCCTTGAGGCCGGCGGCCAGCATGAGCGAGAACGCGAGATACGGGTTGGCGGCGGAGTCGATCGCGCGGTACTCGACGCGCGAGCTCTGGCCCTTGTTGGGCTTGTAGAGCGGCACGCGGACGAGCGCGGAGCGGTTGTTGTGGCCCCAGCAGACGAAGCTGGGCGCCTCGTCGCCGCCCCACAGGCGCTTGTAGGAGTTGACGAACTGGTTCGTCACGGCCGTGATCTCGGGAGCGTGCTTGAGCAGGCCCGCGATGAACTGGCGGCCGACCTTCGACAGCTGGTACTGCGCACCGGCCTCGAAGAACGCGTTGGTGTCGCCCTCGAAGAGCGACATGTGGGTGTGCATCCCGCTGCCCGGGTGGCCGGACATCGGCTTCGGCATGAACGTCGCGTAGACGCCCTGCTCGATCGCGACCTCCTTGATGACCGTGCGGAAGGTCATGATGTTGTCGGCCGTGGTGAGGGCGTCCGCGTAGCGGAGGTCGATCTCGTTCTGGCCGGGGCCCGCCTCGTGGTGGCTGAACTCGACCGAGATGCCGAGGTCTTCGAGCATGCGCACCGAGCGGCGCCGGAAGTCGTGGGCGGTGCCGCCGGGGACGTTGTCGAAGTAGCCGGCGGAGTCGACGGGCTCGGGGCCGTCCTCGCCGAACGCCGACGACTTGAGCAGGTAGAACTCGATCTCCGGGTGCGTGTAGAAGGTGAAGCCGCGGTCGGCCGCCTTCTCGAGGGTGCGCTTGAGCACGTTGCGCGGGTCGGAGACGGACGGCTGGCCGTCGGGCGTCGTGATGTCGCAGAACATGCGCGCGGTCGGGTCGATCTCGCCGCGCCACGGGAGGATCTGGAACGTCGTCGGGTCCGGGTGCGCGAGCAGGTCGGACTCGAACGCGCGCGTCAGCCCCTCGATCGCGGAGCCGTCGAAGCCGAGGCCCTCGGCGAAGGCGCCCTCCACCTCGGCGGGGGCGATGGCGACGGACTTGAGGGTGCCGACGACATCGGTGAACCACAGCCTCACGAACTTGACGCCACGCTCCTCGATCGTGCGAAGAACGAAGTCGCGCTGCTTGTCCATCCTGCCCCTTTCGTCAGCGTTCCCAGCGTACTGGGTCGGGGGCTCGATCGTGGCCGGTCGCGCGCCCGAATCCCGTCACTAGACTGAGCCCATGAGCGAGCAGTCACCCGTTCCCAGCGTCCACCCCGCGACCCCGTCGATGCAGTCGCTGAAGCGGGTGCGGACCCGCCACTTCCAGGCCGCCAAGGAGGAGGGCTCCACCTTCACCGGCCTCACCAGCTACGACATGCTGACCGCGCAGATCTTCGACGAGGCGGGCATCGACTTCCTGCTCGTCGGCGACTCCGCCGGCAACAACGTCCTCGGCTACGACACCACCCTCCCGGTCACGGTCGACGAGCTCATCCCCCTCACCCGCGCGGTGGCGAAGGCCGTCAAGCGCGCGTTCGTCGTGGCCGACATGCCGTTCGGCTCGTACGAGACCGGCGCCCTCGAGGCGCTGCACACGGCCGTGCGCTTCATGAAGGAGACGGGCGCGCACGCGGTGAAGCTGGAGGGCGGCGAGCGCAGTGCCGACCAGATCCGGCGCATCGTGGATGCGGGCATCCCGGTCATGGCGCACATCGGCTTCACCCCGCAGAGCGAGCACGGCCTCGGCGGCCACCTGATCCAGGGCCGCGGCGACAGCGCCGAGCAGCTCCTCGCCGACGCGCACGCCGTCGAGGACGCCGGGGCGTTCGCCGTCGTGCTCGAGATGGTCCCGGCCGCCGTGGCGCAGCGGGTGACGCAGGAGCTGCGCATCCCGACCATCGGCGTCGGTGCGGGACCGCACGTGGACGGTCAGCTGCTCGTCTGGACGGACTGGGCCGGCTTCACCACCGGACGCGTCCCGAGCTTCGTCAAGCAGTACGCCGACCTCAAGAACGTGCTCGCCGGCGCTGCGGCCGCGTACAAGGCGGACGTGCAGGCCGGCACGTTCCCCGGCCCGGAGCACAGCTTCTAGAGCCGTCGGCCTCGCGGCCGGAGGGACGTGGAGCGGGAGCCGCCTAGCGGTTCTCCTCCGCGTCCTCCTCGGCCCACTTGGCGCTGTTCTCGCGCAGCTTCTCGAGCGCGTGCTCGGCCTCGACACGGGTGTCGAAGGGGCCGACGCGGTCGGGCGACGGCGAGAGGAATCCCTGCTCCACCGCGCCGGTCTTCATGTTGTACCAGTACTTGTGCTCCGCGTCCTGCGTGATGCCGTACTCGTTCTCACCGGTCATAAGCTTGATCCTATGCCCAAGGATTCCGCCGGTCATCTGATCCCCGGTCGTGTCAGCGCGATGCGTCCCGTCCCGTCGCACATCGCGCGCCCGGAGTACGTCGGCAAGCCGTCGCCCGCCCCGAACACCCGCGGCGACGTGTACACGCCGGACGAGATCGCGCTGATCCGGGAGTCGGGCCGGATCGCCGCGCAGGCGATCGCGCTCGTCGGCGAGGCCGTGCGCCCGGGGGTGACCACGGAGGAGCTGGACGCGATCGGGCACGAGTTCCTGATCGCCAACGACGCGTACCCCTCCACCCTCGGCTACCGGGGCTATCCGAAGTCGATCTGCAGCTCGGTCAACGAGGTCGTCTGCCACGGCATCCCGGACGACACGGTGATCGACGACGGCGACATCGTCAACATCGACATCACCGCTTACAAGAACGGCTTCCACGGCGACAGCAACCAGACCTTCATCGCGGGGACGGCGAGCGAGGAGGTCGCCCTGCTGGTCGAGCGCACCCGCGAGGCGTTGAACCGCGGCATCAAGGCGGTGGCGCCGGGCCGCCAGGTCAACGTGATCGGCCGGGCCATCGAGTCGTAGGCGAAGCGGTTCGGCTACGGGGTCGTGCGCGACTTCACCGGGCACGGCGTCGGGGCGACCTTCCACTCCGGGCTGATCATCCCCCACTACGACTCCGCGCCGGTCTACGACGACGTGATGGAGGTCGGGATGGTCTTCACCATCGAGCCGATGCTCACGCTCGGCACCCACGAGTGGGACATGTGGGCGGACGACTGGACGGTGGTCACGCGCGACCGCAGCATCACCGCCCAGTTCGAGCACACCCTGGTGGTCACCGAGCGCGGCGCCGAGGTGCTCACGCTCCCCTGACGGCCGTACCCGGTTCGACCACGGGCTCCGGGACGGGCTGCGCCGCCGGAACCGCCGCGGCACGCTTGGGACCGCCCGGGAGAACGAAAGCGATGGCGACGCCGAGCACAGTGACGCCGACCGCCACCCAGAACGCCGACTGGAACGCGCCGCCGAGCGTGGAACCGCCCAGCACCGCCGCCTGCAGCAGCACGGCGAAGATCGCGGTGCCGAACGAGCCGCCGAGCTGCTGCGCCGTACGGGTCAGGATGCTGGAGTGCGCGATCTGCTCGCCGCTCAGCCCCTGATACGACGCGACCATGAGCGGCATGGTCACGGCGCCCAGCCCGAAGCCGCGGACGAAGAGCGCGACGAGCAGCAGCGGGTCGGCCGAGGCGGGCAGCCCGAACGCGAACGGCACCGTCGAGACCGCGACGATGGCGAACCCGACGACGGTGATCCAGCGGGCGCCGATCCGGTCGATCAGGCGACCCGCAAGCGGCCGGCAGGCGAGCGTCCCGAGCCCCTGCGGCACGAGCAGGAGGCCCGCGCCGAGGGCGTCGGTGCCGCGCACCTGCTGGAAGAAGAGGGGCAGCAGGAGCATCGCACCGTAGAGCGCGACGCCGGAGAGGAAGAGGAGGGTGGAGGCGGACCAGACCGAGCGCACCTTCAGCAGCCGCACGTCCACGAGCGCGTCGCCACGGCGGTGCAGAGCCCAGAAGGCGAAGGCGGCGACGAGCGCAGCGCCGGCGACCAGCGGGATCCACGCGTCCAGGCGCGCGAACCCGCCGTCGAGGACGGAGTCCGACAGGCCGAGGAGCAGACCGGCCAGGCCGGGCACGAGCAGCAGCACGCCGACCACGTCGAGCCGGCGGCGCGGGTCGCGGCCGCGGTCGGCGGGGAGCATCCGCCAGGCCAGGATCAGCCCGGCCACGCAGAACGGGATGTTGACCCAGAAGATCCAGCGCCAGTCGCCGAGGGCGAGGATGGCCCCGCCGAGCACCGGCCCGAGGACGGGACCGGCCATCGCGGGCAGCCCGATGACGGCGGAGACGCGGCCGAGCTGCTTGCCGCCGGCGACCTCCATCACCATCGTGGTCATGACCGGCAGCATCAGGCCGCCGCCGACGCCCTGGAGCACCCGGAAGGCGATGAGGCTGTCCGCGTTCCAGGCGAGTCCGGAGAGCACGGAGCCGACCAGGAAGATGGCGAGGGCGACCATCCACACCCGCTTGCCGCCGAATCGCGCGAGGCACCAGGCCGACAGCGGGACCGTCGCCGCGAGGGCGAGCAGGTAGCCCGTCGTCACCCACTGGATGTGCGCGACATCGGTGTGCAGATCCGTCGCCAGCGAGTGGAGGGCGATGCTGAGGATGGTCGTGTCGAACACCACCGCCAGCGCGCCGACCACCAGCGCGGTCGCGGTGCGCACCACGGTTTTGTCGAGTTTCTCCGCTGCCATGGGCCCGGCTCCTTAAGATGCTTGCCTGTATCTAAGCGCCGACGATACGCCGATCCGATAAGATGCGCAAATGGACTCTAATTCGACTCCGGCCCGCCGTCGCCGTGGCGCGGAACTCGAGAGCGCCCTCCTCGACGCCGCCTGGGAGGAGCTCGACGCCAACGGCTACGTCGGCCTCACCATGGAGGCGGTCGCCGCCCGGGCCGGCACCAGCCGCCCGGTCATCGCGCGCCGCTGGCCGGGGCGCAGCGACCTCGCCGTGGCCGCGATCCGGCACCACTTCGACGACGACCCGATCGACGTGCCCGACCACGGCAGCCTCCGGGAGGACACCCTCGACCTCCTGCGCCAGTTCACGGAGCGCCGGAGCGGCCTGGTCGCCCTGATCATGCTGCGCTACTCCGGCATCCTCGGGGAGGCGGAGGGCGGCATCGCCGGACTGCGCGAGCGCCTGCTCTCCCCGGGCCCGTCGATGCTCGACACCATCCTGGATCGCGCCGACGCGCGCGGGGAGATCGACCGCAGCAGGATGCCGGAGCTGGTGGCCGGACTGCCGACCATGGCCCTGCGCCACGAGATGCTGATGACCCTCCGCCCGGCGGACGAGGCCAGCCTGGTCGCGATCGTCGACGACCTCTTCCTCCCCCTCGCCACGGCCACGCGCACGACTCCGGGAGCCGACCCGCGGTAGATTCGTGGGCATGAGCGGTCAGAAGCACGCAATCGGCATCGACATCGGCGGAACCGGCATCAAGGGAGGGCTGGTCGATCTCGAGACCGGCGAGCTCCTGAGCGACCGGATCAAGCTGCCCACCCCGGAGGGCGGCGAGCCGGACGGCATCGTCGAGGTCACCAAGAAGATCGTCGACCAGCTCGCGGCGGAGGAGCCGGACGCCCCGGTGGGCATCTGCTTCCCGGCCATCGTGAGCCACGGCGTGACCCTCTCGGCCGCGAACGTCTCCAAGAAGTGGATCGACCTGCACGCGGAGGACCTCTTCGAGAAGGCCCTCGGCCGCGACATCCACTTCGTCAACGACGCCGACGCCGCGGGCTACGCGGAGACCAGCTTCGGCGCCGCGAAGGGCAAGGACGGCCTGGTCATCATGACCACCCTCGGCACCGGGATCGGCTCGGCACTCATCTACGACGGCGTCCTCATCCCGAACGCCGAGCTGGGACACCTCGAGATCGACGGCCACGACGCCGAGTCCCGCGCCGCGTACTCGGCGAAGGAGCGCGAGGACATGAGCTGGGAGAAGTGGGCGAAGCGCCTCCAGAAGTACTACTCCACGCTCGAGTTCCTCTTCACCCCCGACCTGTTCATCGTCGGCGGCGGCGTCTCCAAGAACTACCAGGAGTTCCTGCCCCTCCTCGACCTCAAGACCCCGATCGTCCCGGCCGTGCACCGCAACAACGCGGGCATCCTCGGGGCCGCGGCGCTGGCGGTGAAGGGCTAGCGTCAGCAAGCCGCAAGGATTCCGCAGCGGGGCGTTAGGGATGCGTTAGGACCAGCGCCCCGCGGGGAACGCGGGTGTGGACTCTCTTCTGCCGCGACCGACCGGTCGCGGCATCCTCACGGATGGAGAGAGTCTTGCTGGACGTCGTCTACCTCCTCGGAGTGGTCGTGCTCGCGCTTGTCGTGGGCCTGGCCGGCCGGGGGGTCGAGAAGCTGTGATCGTGATCAATGTGGTCGCGGCGCTGCTCGCTGTCGCCGCGATCGCCTACCTGGTCGTCGCCCTCGTGAAGCCGGAGCGGTTCTGAGATGGGCTCCGACTCCATGACGGGCATCTGGCTGTTCGTCGCCCAGCTGGCGACGCTCGTGCTCCTGCTCGCCGTCGCCTACCGTCCTCTCGGGGACTACATGGCGCGCGTGTACACCTCCGACCGCGACCTCGCCGTCGAGCGCGGCGTCTACCGCCTCATCGGCGTGGACGCCCGTGCCGGCCAGACCTGGCCCGCCTATCTGCGCGGCGTGCTGGCGTTCTCGGTGATCGGCGTCCTGCTCGTCTACGCCCTCCAGCGCCTGCAGCAGTTCCTGCCGTACTCGCTGGGCATGCCGGCCGTCCCGGAGGGGACGTCGTTCAACACGGCGATCTCGTTCGTGACGAACACCAACTGGCAGTCCTACTCCCCCGACGCGACCCTCGGCTACACCGTGCAGTTCGCCGGCCTGGCCGTGCAGAACTTCGTGTCCGCCGCCGTCGGCATGGCGGTCGCCGTCGCCCTGGTGCGCGGCTTCGCCTCCCGCTCCAGCGGGACGATCGGCAACTTCTGGGTGGACATGCTGCGCGGCACCGTGCGCATCCTGCTGCCGCTGTCGCTCATCGCCGCGGTCGTGCTGATCATCGGCGGCGCGGCGCAGAACTTCAACGGCTTCGACCACGTGACGACCCTCACGGGCGCGGCGCAGTCCCTGCCGGGCGGGCCCGTCGCCTCGCAGGAGGCCATCAAGCTGCTCGGCACCAACGGCGGCGGGTTCTTCAACGCGAACTCGGCGCACCCGTTCGAGAACCCGACGGCCTGGACCAACCTGGTCGAGGTGCTGCTGATGCTCATCATCCCGTTCTCCCTGCCGCGCACCTTCGGCCGGATGGTCGGCGACAAGCGCCAGGGCTACGCGATCCTCGCGACGATGGCCACGCTGTTCGTCGTCTCGCTCATCGCCATGACGCTGTTCGAGGCGTCGAGCGGATCGATGGAGGGCAAGGAGACCGCGTTCGGCGTGCTCGGTTCGACGCTGTTCAACACCACCAGCACGACGACCTCCACCGGCGCCGTGAACTCCATGCTCGACAGCTACAGCCCGCTCGGCGGGATGATGGCGCTGATCAACATGATGCTGGGCGAGATCGTGCCCGGCGGTGTCGGATCGGGTCTCTACGGAATCCTCGTGATCGCGGTCATCGCGGTGTTCGTCGCGGGCCTCATGGTCGGCCGCACGCCGGAGTACCTGGGCAAGAAGCTCGGCCCGCGCGAGATCAAGCTGGCCAGCCTCTACATCCTGACCACGCCGACGCTCGTGCTCCTCGGCACCGGCCTGAGCTTCGCCATCCCCGCGGTGCGGGCGGACATCGAGAAGACGTCGATCCTGAACCCCGGACTGCACGGCTTCAGCGAGGTGCTCTACGCGTTCACCTCGGCCGCGAACAACAACGGATCGGCCTTCGCGGGCCTCACCGCGGCGACGCCCTGGCTCAACACGGCCCTCGGGGTCGCGATGTTCCTCGGCCGGTTCCTGCCGATCGTGTTCGTCCTCGCCCTCGCCGGCTCGCTCGCCCAGCAGGGCCGCGTCCCCGCGACCGCAGGCACCCTGCCCACCCACCGGCCGCAGTTCGTCGGCCTGATGATCGGCACCGTCCTGCTCGTCTCGGCACTCACCTATTTCCCCGTTCTCGCGCTGGGTCCCCTGGCGGAAGGGCTGCAGTAACACCATGACAACGCTCACACCACAACGCAGCGCCCGCGCTCCGAAGGAGAGTGCGACCAGGGCCGGCGCCTTCAGCGGCGCCCAGCTCGTCGCCGCGCTCCCCGGCGCATTGCGCAAGCTCGATCCGCGCCAGATGTGGCGCAACCCCGTCATGTTCATCGTCGAGGTCGGCGCCGCGCTGACGACCATCGTCGCCATCGCCCAGCCGTTCCTCGGCGCGGGCGGCACGGGACCGGCCACGCTCGCCTTCACCTGGAGCATCGCCGTCTGGCTCTGGCTCACCGTCGTCTTCGCCAACCTGGCGGAGTCGGTCGCGGAGGGCCGCGGCAAGGCGCAGGCCGCCACCCTGCGCTCCACCCGCTCCACCACGCTCGCCAACCGCGTCACCGGCTACGACGAGACCGCGGACCCGGATGCGGTGCGCGCCTCCGTCGCCGCGGTCGCGTCGAGCGATCTGGCGCTCGGCGACGTGGTGGTCGTCACGGCGGGCGAGCTCATCCCGGGCGACGGCGACGTGATCCGCGGCATCGCGACCGTGGACGAGTCGGCCATCACCGGCGAGTCGGCCCCCGTGGTGCGGGAGTCGGGCGGCGACCGCAGCGCCGTGACCGGCGGCACGCGCGTCCTCTCGGACCGCATCGTCGTGCGCATCACGTCGAAGCCGGGCGAGACCTTCGTCGACCGGATGATCGCGCTCGTCGAGGGCGCCTCGCGGCAGAAGACCCCGAACGAGGTCGCGCTGAACATCCTGCTCGCGAGCCTCTCGATCATCTTCGTGATCGTCGTGCTCGTGCTGCAGCCGGTCGCGGGCTACTCGGACGCCGCGCCGACCGTGCCCGTGCTGATCGCCCTGCTGGTGTGCCTCATCCCCACCACCATCGGCGCCCTCATCTCGGCCATCGGCATCGCCGGCATGGACCGCCTCGTGCAGCACAACGTGCTCGCGATGTCCGGGCGTGCGGTGGAGGCCGCGGGCGACGTGACCACGCTGCTGCTCGACAAGACGGGCACGATCACGTACGGCAACCGGCGTGCGAGCGAGTTCACCGCCGTCGGCGGCGCCGATCGCGACGCCCTCGTCCGGGCCGCCGCGCTCTCCTCCCTGAGCGATCCCACCCCCGAGGGCGTCTCGGTCGTGGAGCTCGCGGGGACGCTCGGCTACGAGCGCCCGACCGACGCCCGAGGGGAGATCGTGCCCTTCACCGCCCAGACGCGGATGAGCGGGCTCGACCTGCCGGACGGCTCGCAGGTGCGCAAGGGCGCGGCGAGCGCCATCGTGACCTGGGTCCGCGAGCAGGCGACGGAGGCCGGCACGGCCGCGCCGTCGACGAGCGCGCTCCACGAGCTGGACGCGGAGGTCGAGCGAATCTCGCAGATGGGCGGCACGCCGCTCGCCGTCGCGACCCGCGCCGCGGACGGCGTGGCCACGGTGCTCGGTGTGATCTACCTCAAGGACATCGTCAAGGAGGGCCTCGCCGAGCGGTTCGCCGATCTGCGCCGGATGGGCATCCGCACCGTCATGGTGACCGGTGACAACCCGCTGACCGCCAAGGCCATCGCGGCCGAGGCGGGCGTGGACGACTTCCTCGCCGAGGCGAAGCCCGAGGACAAGCTCGCGCTGATCCGCCGCGAGCAGGAGGGCGGGGCTCTGGTCGCGATGACCGGTGACGGCACGAACGACGCGCCCGCGCTCGCTCAGGCGGACGTCGGCGTGGCGATGAACACGGGCACGTCGGCGGCGAAGGAGGCCGGCAACATGGTCGACCTCGACTCCGACCCGACGAAGCTCATCGACATCGTCCGCATCGGCAAGCAGCTGCTGATCACCCGCGGCGCGCTGACCACGTTCTCGATCGCCAACGATGTCGCGAAGTACTTCGCGATCATCCCGGCGATGTTCGTGGCCGCGTTCCCCGGCCTGTCGGCGCTCAACATCATGGGGCTGCACTCCCCCGCCTCGGCCATCCTGTCCGCGGTGATCTTCAACGCGATCGTGATCGTCGCGCTGATCCCGCTGGCCCTGCGCGGGGTGCGCTACCGCCCGGCGGCGGCCTCGTCGCTGCTCGGCCGCAACCTGCTGATCTACGGCCTCGGCGGGATCATCGCCCCCTTCATCGGGATCAAGCTGATCGACCTCCTGGTCGCGCTGATCCCCGGATTCTGACAGACACGAAAGGTCGCACGACAATGAACCGCCTCCGCGGCGCCTGGCGCCAGTACTGGGTCGCCCTGCGCGCGATGATCGTCCTGACGGTCGCGCTCGGCATCGGCTACACCCTCGTCGTCACCGGGATCGGGCAGCTCGCGCTCCCGGCCCAGGCGAACGGCTCGATCATCTCGGTGGACGGGAAGCCCGTCGGCTCGGCCCTCATCGGGCAGAGCTTCACCGACAAGGACGGGAAGGCGCTGCCGCAGTGGTTCCAGTCCCGTCCGTCCGCGGCCGGCGACGGGTACGACGGCGCGTCGTCCTCCGGCAGCAACCTCGCCGCCTCCAACCCGGCCCAGCAGAAGGCCGTGAAGGAGCGCACCGAGGCGATCGAGAAGTCGGACGGCGTGCGCGCCGGCAGCATCCCGAGCGACGCCGTCACCGCCTCGGGCTCTGGGCTCGACCCGCACATCTCACCGGCCTACGCCCTGCTCCAGGTCGACCGCGTCGCCGCGGCTCGCGGCCTCTCCACCGACAGCGTGCGGAAGCTGGTCGAGTCTAGGATTCAGGGACGGGACCTCGGATACCTCGGGGACCCGACCGTGAACGTGCTCCAGCTCAACCTGGCCCTTTCGGAGATGGACAAGTAGACATGCCACGTGGCCGCCTGCGGGTGATGCTCGGAGCAGCGCCGGGCGTCGGCAAGACGTACGCGATGCTCGAAGAGGGCAAACGACTGCAGGCGCTCGGCAAGGATGTGGTGGTCGCGGTCGTGGAGACCCACGGCCGCGCCGCCACCGCCGCGATGCTCGACGGGCTGGAGGTCGTCCCCCGGCTGACCGTCGAGCATCGCGGCGTGCAGCTGACCGAGATGGACCTGGCGGCCGTGCTCGCCCGCGCCCCGCAGCTCGCGCTGGTGGACGAGCTCGCGCACACCGACGCCCCCGGCACGGCACACGCGAAGCGCTGGGAGGACGTCGACGCGATGCTCGACGCGGGCATCGACGTGATGTCGACGGTCAACATCCAGCACATCGAGTCGCTGAACGACGTGGTCGAGCAGATCACCGGCGTGCAGCAGCGCGAGACCATCCCGGACGCCGTGCTGCGCCGCGCCGACGTGATCGAGGTCATCGACCTCGCCCCGCAGGCGCTGCGCGACCGGCTCACCGAGGGCAACGTCTATCCCTCCTCCCGGATCGACGCCGCCCTCTCGAACTACTTCCGGCTCGGCAACCTCACCGCGCTGCGCGAGCTCGCCCTGCTCTGGCTGGCCGACGAGGTCGACAGCGCCCTGCAGAAGTACCGCGCCGAGCACGGCATCGCCGGCAAGTGGGAGGCCAGGGAGCGCGTCGTGGTCGCGCTCACCGGCGGCCCGGAGGGCGAGACCCTGCTGCGCCGCGGCGCGCGGATCGCCGCACGCTCGGCCGGCGGGGAGCTGCTCGCCGTGCACGTGACGAGCGAGGACGGGCTGCGCACCGGGGCGCCGGGCACCCTCGCCGCCCAGCGCGCCCTTGTGGAGCAGCTCGGCGGCAGCTACCACCAGGTGGTCGGCAGCGACATCCCGCGCGCCCTCGTCGAGTTCGCCCGCGGGGAGAACGCGACCCAGCTGGTCATCGGCGTCTCCCGCCGTAGCCGGCTCGCCGCGCTGCTCACCGGGCCCGGCATCGGCTCCACGGTGATCCGCGAGTCCGGCGACATCGACGTGCACATCGTCTCCCACTCGCGGGCGGGCGGGCGGTTCTCGCTCCCCCGGCCGCGCGGCGGCCTCACCGTGCGGCGGCGGGTGCTCGGCTTCGCGCTCGCCCTCGTCGGCGGGCCCCTCCTGACGCTGCTGCTCACGAGCGTCCGCTCCGGCGACTCCATGACCGCGGACGTGCTGAGCTACCAGCTGCTCGTGGTCATCGTCTCGCTCGTCGGCGGCATCTGGCCGGCGCTGTTCGCGGCGCTGCTCTCCGGCATCACGCTGGACTTCTTCTTCGTCGCCCCGCTCTACACGATCACGATCAACGAGCCGCTGCACCTGCTCGCGCTGGTGCTCTACGTCGTGATCGCCGCCCTCGTCAGCGTGGTCGTCGACCAGGCGGCCCGCCGTACCCGCACCGCGCAGCGCGCCGCGGCCGAGGCGGAGCTGCTGGCGACGATCGCGGGAGGCGTCATCCGCGGGCAGGACGCGCTGCAGGCCCTCGTCACCCGCACCCGCGAGGCGTTCGGGCTCACCGGTGTGCGCCTCCTGGACGGCGGCGAGGTGGTGTCGACCGACGGCGAGCCCGCCGACTCCGACCACACGCAGCGCCTCCCCGTCGGGACCCGCGGAACGCTCGAGCTCTCCGGCCGCGACCTGGAGGCGAGCGATCGCCGGCTGCTCGGCGCGATCGTCGCGCAGCTCGACGCCGCCCTGGAGCACCGCGACCTGTCGGCGACCGCCTCCGAGCTGGGGCCGCTCGCCGAGGCCGACCGGGTGCGCAGCGCCCTGCTCGCCGCCGTCGGCCACGACCTGCGACGCCCGCTCGCCGCCGCGACCGCGGCCGTCACCACCCTGCGCCAGGCGGACCTCGCCCTCAGCGAGACGGACCGGGAGGACCTGCTCGAGACCGCGGAGGACAGCCTCGCCGGCCTCGCAGGCCTGGTGACCAACCTCCTCGACGTGAGCCGCGTCGAAGCCGGCGTCCTGGGGGTCTCGATCGCGCCCACCGAGCTCGACGACGTGATCTCCCCCGCCCTCGACGAGCTGGGCGTCGGGCCCGCGGACGTCGAGCTGGACATCGCCCCGGAGCTGCCCCTGCTCGCCGCCGACGGCGTCCTCCTGCAACGGGTCGTGGTCAACCTCCTGGGCAACGCGCTGCGTTACAGCCCGGTCGGACAGCGCCCCGTGCTCGCCGGGAGCGAGTTCGGCGGCACCGTGCAGGTGCGCGTGATCGACCGCGGGCCCGGCATCCCCGGAGAACGCAGGGAGGCGGTCTTCCTGCCGTTCCAGCGCCTCGGCGACACCGACAACGACACCGGGATCGGTCTCGGCCTCGCCCTGTCGAAGGGCTTCGTCGAGGGGATGGGCGGCACGCTCGACGCCGAGGACACCCCCGGCGGCGGCCTGACGATGGTGGTGTCGCTCCCCGCGGCGACGGAAGGGACACGCGCGTGAAGATCCTGATCGCCGACGACGACCGGCAGATCCTGCGCGCCCTGCGCATCCTCCTGACCGCACGGGGGTACGAAGTGTTGACCGCGAGCACCGGCGCGGAGGCGCTGTCGGAGGCCGTGGAGCACCACCCCGACCTGGTCATGCTCGACCTCGGGATGCCGGAGCTCAACGGCATCGAGGTGATCGAGGGACTGCGCGGCTGGTCGACCGTCCCGATCCTCGTCGTCTCGGGCCGCACCGGCTCCGCCGACAAGGTCGACGCGCTCGACGCGGGCGCCGACGACTACGTGACCAAGCCCTTCGCTGCGGACGAGCTGCTCGCCCGCATCCGCGCGCTCACGCGGCGGCAGACCGGCGGCACCGACGAGCCCGTCGTGACGTTCGGCGGCGTGAGCGTCGACCTCGCGGCGCACCAGGTCACCCGCGCCACCGCCGAGGGGTCGGAGCACGTGCGCCTGACGCCGACCGAGTGGGCGATCCTGGAGGTGCTGCTCCGCAATCCTCGCCGGCTCGTCACCCGGCAGGCGCTGCTCACCCAGGTGTGGGGACCGCAGTACACGAGCGACACCGGCTATCTGCGGCTGTACCTCGCGCAGCTGCGCAAGAAGCTCGAACCGGAGCCCTCGCGCCCGCGCTTCCTGCTCACCGAGCCCGGGATGGGCTACCGGTTCTCGCCCGACGAGGACTGAGCCAGCTCGCCCAGGGCGCTGAGCGTCCGGCACGCGGGACGATCCGGGCGGAACGCTCCTCCATGCCGTGCTCCCCCTCGACCGGTGAATCCGTGTGCAGGGAATGGGCCGGCTAGTACGCCGGGTTCTGTCACGACACCGGAGTGTCGCGGACGGCCATCTCTCTCGGGGCGACGTTGCCGCCGCCCTCCAGCGGTCTACCCGGGGACTCGGCGAGCAGCCTCATCGTCCCCTGTCTGACCTTGCTCCGGGCGAGGTTTACCGAGCCGACCGGGTCACCCCGGCCGCTGGTGGTCTCTTACACCACCGTTTCACCCTGACCACCGGCCGAAACCGGTGGCGGTCTGCTTTCTGTTGCACTGTCTCGCGGGTTGCCCCGGGTGGGTGTTACCCACCACCCTGCTCTGTGGAGCCCGGACGTTCCTCGGCGGCCCGCTTGCGCGGACCGACGCGACCGTCTTGCCGACCCATTCCGCGGTCAACGATAGCGCAGGGCGTCTGTGCGCCCGGTCAGAGTCGGCTCAGAGCCCGGACTCCTCGTTGCGGATGAGGATGGCGCTGCTGTCGGGGCACAGCACGACGTCGTCGGCGGCGGCCCGGCGGATCTCGGCGAGGTCGGATTCGGTCAGCTTCACGTTGGAGCCCATCGACACGCCGCGCACGAGGAGCGCCGCTCCCAGGCCGTAGCGGGCGCGCTGGCGCTCGTACAGCGCGACGAGGTCCTCGGGGAGCGCCCCCGCGATGGTGTGCCGGTCGGCCGCGAGGGCCGTGCGCTGCACCGCGAGCTTCTCGGCCTCGGCGTCGCGCGCCGCCTCCAGCACCTCGGTGCGCGCGGTCAGCTCGGCGCGCTCGGCGTCGACCGCGGCGAGCGCCTTCTCGAGCCCCTCGACCCGCTCCATGACGGTCAGCTCGATCTCTTCGAGGTCGCCCTGACGCTTGGCCAGGGAGGCGAGCTCGGCCTCCAGGGCCTGCACGTCCTTGACGGAGGCGGTCTGCTGCACCCGGTCGTTGTCGCGCTTGATGCGCGCCTCGACGACCGCGACGTCGGACTCGATGCGCTTCAGCTCGGTGCGGGCGTCCTCCAGCTCTCCGGTCGCGGTGATCCAGCGCGCGCGGAGGGACTCGATCTCGGGCTGCAGGGCGGCGAGCTCCTTCACCTGCGGCAGCGTGGTGACGGCGTGGTCGAGCTGCGCGAGGCGGGTGTCGGCGGACTGCAGGCGCAGCAGTTCGTTCTGGTCGGCGGGGCTGGCTTTCACGTGTGGTGCTCCATCTTCGTGGGTGACGGTCTCTCCAGGGCTACTGGAGGATGGCGAAGTCCCAGGGGTCCGTGCGCAGGTCGCTCACGGCGACCTCCACTCCCGGGAGGGCGGCGCGCAGCTGGTCGGCGGCGGTGTCGAGCCAGAGCCATTCGCTCGCCCAGTGGGAGACGTCGAGCAGCGCGGGGCCGCCGCCGAGGATCGCCTGCTCCCGCGCTTCGGAGGCGGGGTGGTGGCGCAGATCGGCGGTGATGTAGACGTCGGCCGATCGGACGGGGTCCGAGCCGAGCAGGGAGTCCCCCGCTCCCCCGCAGACGGCGACCCGGGAGACGGGCTGGTGGTAGTCGCCGGCGGCGCGCACGCCTCCGGCGGTGGGCGGCAGGAGGTCGGCGAGCGCGCGAGCGAGGGCGCCGAGCGTTGTCGGCTCCGGCAGGGTGCCGACGCGGCCGATGCCGGTGACGCCGTCGGGGGCGGGCGAGATCGGCGCGGTGCCGGTGAGGCCGAGGCGCGCGGCGAGCACGGCGCTGGTCCCGTCGGCGACGACGTCGGCGTTGGTGTGCGCCGCGATGAGCGCGCAGCCCCCGCGGATCAGGCGCGCCAGGAGCGCGCCCTTGTAACGGTCCTCGGCGACGCTCGTCACCCCGCGCAGGAGGAGCGGGTGGTGCGCGAGCAGGAGGTCGGCGCCGGTGTCGACGGCCTCGTCGACCGTGGCGGCGACGACGTCCACGGCGAGCAGGATGCGCTCGACCGGAGCGGCCGGGTCGCCCGACAGCAGACCGGGGGCGTCCCAGCCCTCGGCGCCGGAGAGCGGCCAGAGTCCCTCGACGGTCTCGCGGACGGAACGGAGGGTGTGCTGCACGGGATAGAGCCTACGGGATCAGGCCGCGCCCTGCTCCTGGCGCCGGACCGCCCGGGAGCCCGCGACGAGCGGTGTGAGCAGCCCGAGCGCCAGCGCGACGATGACGCCGATGTTGCTCGCGCCGATGCCCGCCTGCGGGTCGATGCCGAGGAGGCGGAACAGGTACCCCTCCCACGCCAGCCACGGCAGGTCCGAGCTCACGAGACCGAGCCCGATGACCGACGCCGCCACCAGCATCCCGAGGTTCAGCCAGCGCCAGTCCGGATAGACGCCGCCGGAGACGAGGAGCGACGGCTGGTGGAAGCGGCGCACCCGCAGCATGGTCTCGGCGCCGAACAGCCCGGTCCACGCCGCGACGGGGACCGAGAGCGCGGTGGGCACGCCCCGCACCACGCTGTCGAGGTCGGTGACGGTCAGCGCCAGGACGATCCCGGCGAGCGCGATCGGACCGCCGGCGGCGACGGTGCTCCAGCGTCGGCCGATGCGCACGCCGAGCGCGTCGAGCGTGAATCCGGCGGAGTACATGGTGAGCACGAGGGCCGAGATGAGGCTGAGCCCGACCGCGAGGAGCAGGGGGACCGGGTACCAGCCCGGCAGGCCGAGGCGCACGAAGCCGGCGACGGGGTCGCTCGCGAGCTGCTCCGCGAGCCCGGGATGCGACGCCGCGAGGAGGCCGCCGTACGACACGAGCACGAACGGCGGGACGGCCGCGCCGAAAGTCGCCCAGAGCATCGCCGCTCCCCCCGACGATCCCGGGCGCTGGTAGCGCGCGACCTCCGCGCTGCTCATCGCCCACGCCAGGCCGAGGTAGCTGAAGACGAGCACGGCCCCCGTCACGACGTGGGTCCAGAGGGCGTCCGGCACGGCGAGCGCCCGCGCCAGGTCGACGTGCCGCCAGGTCGCCGCGACCAGCACCGCGATGAGCAGCGCGGACGCGACCGTGAGGACGAGCTGCACGCGGGCGACGAGCGCGTAGCCGTAGAACGCGATCACACCGGCGACCAGGATCGCCACGAGCAGGGCGACGGCGGTCGGAGTGGCGCGGCCCTGCGCCCATCCCCCGGACACCGCCAGCGACCCCGCGGCGGATCCCGCGAGCCAGAGCAGCACGGACCCCCAGAAGAGCTTCGTGATGAGCGCGAGCACGGTCGGGATCACGTTGCCGCGCACGCCGAACGTGGCGCGGGAGACCACCATCGTCGGCTGTCCGCTCCACTTGCCGGCGAGCGTCCCGAGCCCGAGCGGGAGGAACGACAGCGCCACGCCGACCAGCGTCGCCACGAGCAGCTGGCGCAGGCTGAGGCCGAGCGTGAACAGCGTGGCCCCGACCCCGAGCGAGATGAGGGACGACGTGCCCGCGAACCACAGCCAGAACATCCGCGCCGCACGGCCGACGCGCCGGTCGATCGGGGTCGGCTCGAGGTCCGCCTCCTCCGGTTCGAACAGCGGGGCGGCGACCGGCTCGGCCCCCAGCAGCACCGTTTCGTCCACGGCCACTCGGGGGGACGAGCGCGGCGTCGGCGCGGTCCCCCGCACGTCGTCGGCGTCGTCGTGGAGGTCCGTGTCGATGTGGTCGGAGGGCGCGTCGATCGGTCCGAGGTGGTGCGTGATGACGGGACCGGTCCCGGGCAGCGGCAGCAGCACGGGGGCCATCGCGATCACCGGCACGATCGGCGGCGCGGGCTCAGCCGGCGCGTCCCGGGGCGCGGTCGGCGGTTCCTCCGTGATGAGCGGAACCGGCTGCGAGTCCCGCGGTGCCAGTTCGGGAACGACGTACGACAGCGGCTCCGCGCGCGTGGGGGCAGGAGCGACGGGCACCCGTCCGGGCGCGGGAGGCTCGGGTGCGGGAGGCTCGGGTGCGGGAGGCTCGGGTGCGGGAGGCTCGGGAACGACAGGCGGCGACGCAGGAGTCTGGGGCGCGGGCGGCTGGGGCGCGGCCGCCCCCACCCAGGCGCTGAACGTCGGCTGCGGCCCCTCCATCCGCCGACGCACCGGGAGGTCCTCGAAGCTGATCGCCTGGGTCGGCGGCCCCACCCACTCCTCGTCCTCCGGCGCAGGCTCCGACGGCGACGACTCCGGCAGCGCAGGCCCCGGTCGCGACGGCTCCGGGACCGGCTCCGCCGGGGGAACCGGCGACGGCTCGACGGCGACCACGGGGATGGCCATGGTGATGCGCGCCACCTCCTCCTCGAGGGCGGTGGCGAGCTCGTCGTCGCTGTGACGCTCGCCGCCGGGGCCGGTCTCCATGTCGAAAGACTACGACTCGCGCCCCACGGGGGTCAGGGGTGACCGAACGGAAGTACCATCGACTCGATGAGCGAGACGATCCCGACCCCGTACGAAGACCTGCTGCGCGACGTCCTCGCGAACGGCAGCCGCAAGTCGGACCGCACCGGGACGGGCACGCGCAGCGTGTTCGGCCGGCAGCTGCGCTTCGACCTCGCCGAGGGCTTCCCCCTCATCACGACCAAGCGCGTGCACTTCAAGTCGATCGCGTACGAGCTGCTCTGGTTCCTCCGCGGCGAGAGCAACGTCGGCTGGCTGCGCGAGAACGGCGTGACCATCTGGGACGAGTGGGCGGACGAGCGCGGTGAGCTCGGCCCGGTCTACGGCGTCCAGTGGCGCTCCTGGCCGGCGCCGGACGGCTCGCACATCGACCAGATCCAGCAGGTGGTCGACACGCTCCGCAGCGACCCGGACTCCCGCCGCATCATCGTCTCGGCCTGGAACGTCGCCGACATCCCGAGCATGGCGCTCGCGCCGTGCCACGCCTTCTTCCAGTTCTACGTCGCCGACGGCAAGCTCTCCTGCCAGCTCTACCAGCGCAGCGCGGACATGTTCCTCGGCGTCCCCTTCAACATCGCGAGCTACGCCCTGCTGACGCTGATGGTCGCGCAGCAGGTCGGCCTCGAGCCCGGCGAGTTCGTCTGGACGGGCGGAGACTGCCACATCTACGACAACCACGTCGAGCAGGTGGAGGAGCAGCTCTCGCGGGACCCGTATCCCGCACCCGCCCTGCGCTTCGACCGCGCGCCCGAGAGCATCTTCGACTACCGCTACGACGACTTCGTCATCGAGGGCTACCAGCACCACCCGGCCATCCGCGCCGCCGTGGCCGTCTGACCCCGGCATGGCACTCGCACTCATCTGGGCCGAGGCCCACGACAGCGTGATCGGCGCCGACGGCGGCATCCCGTGGCACCTCTCCGAGGACATGCGGCACTTCCGCGAGCTCACCGCGGGGTCGCCCGTCGTCATGGGGCGGCGCACCTGGGACTCGCTGCCCGAGCGGTTCCGTCCGCTGCCCGGGCGCACGAACATCGTCGTGACCCGGCAGGCGGACTGGTCGGCACCCGGTGCGGAGGTCGCGCACAGCGTGGAGGACGCGCTCGCCCGGGCGGGCGCCGCCGAGACGGTGTGGGTGATGGGCGGCGCTCAGCTCTACGCGGCGGCCCTCCCCCTCGCCGACCGGGTGGAGGTCACCGAGGTCGACCTGGACGTCGCCGGCGACACCCGCGCGCCCGAACTGGGCGACGGATGGACGGTCCGCGCCGGCGAGTGGCTCGAGTCGGCCTCCGGGCTGCGCTACCGGTTCACGACCTACCTCAGGTGAGGCCCGCGACGAGGTTCACCGTCGTCGCGAGGATGACCGACCCGAACAGGTAGGACAGCAGGGTGTGCCGGAGGATCGCCATCCGGATGTACGAGCTGCTGATGTTCGTGTCGGAGACCTGGAACGTCATCCCGAGCGTGAACGCCAGGTAGGCGAAGTCGCTGTAGCGCGGCGGCTCCTTCTGGTTGAAGTCGATCCCGCCGTCCTTGCGGTAGTACATGCGGGCGTAGCGCAGCGTGTAGACGGTGTGGACGAGCGCCCAGGAGAGCCCGACGCTCAGCACGGCGAGCAGCGCCACGAGCAGTTGCGGCGCCCCCTTCAACTGCCGCGCGTCCACGACGATGTAGACGACCGCCACGACGGAGGCGACGGAGGCCGCGAGCAGGATCCAGTCGCTGACGCGACGGCCCGGGTCCTCCAGGGTCGCGTGGCTGCGGGTCTGCTCGCCGTCGAGCCGCCAGACCTTCGCCCACACCCACACGATGTAGACGATGCACGCGCCCGCCCAGCCCGCGATCACCGCGTAGTGCCACGCGTCGAGCAGGCCGACGACGACGCCGGTCAGCACACCCACGCCGAGGGCCACGAACATCCTCGGGCGCGACAGGGCGCGTCCCTTCTGCACTTCGTCGGTCACACTCAGGATGTTCGCACACGCTGTCGCCGCGTCGCCCCGCCCGCGCCGCTACGATCGGAACGTGACTCCTGCGACTCCTCTCACCGACCTGGACACCGAGGCGCTGCGCGCCGCGCACGCCGAGTTCTCGCGTGCGTACGACGAGCTGAAGGCCTCCGGCCTCGCCCTCGATCTCACCCGCGGCAAGCCCTCGGCCGAGCAGCTGGATCTCTCCGACGACCTGCTGCACCTGCCGGACGGCGAGTACCGCGACGCCGCGGGCACCGACCTGCGCAACTACGGCGGCCCGAACGGGCTCCCCGAGCTCCGTGCGATCTTCTCCGACGCCCTCCGCGTCCCGGTCCCCCAGCTGCTCGCGCTCGGCAACGCCAGTCTGACGATCATGCACGACGTCATCGTGCAGGCCCTGCTCTACGGCGTGCCCGGCGGCGAGCTCCCCTGGGCGGGCCAGTCGATCAGCTTCCTCGCCCCGGTCCCCGGCTACGACCGGCACTTCACCATCTGCGAGCGCTTCGGCATCCGCCTCATCCCCGTCCCGATGAACGACGACGGCCCCGACATCGAGACGGTGGCCTCCCTGCTCGCGACGGACGACAGCATCAAGGGAATGTGGTGCGTTCCGGTGTACTCCAACCCCACCGGCGCCGTGTACAGCGAGGAGGTCGTGCGCGCCCTGGTGTCGCTGCCGGCCGCCCCCGACTTCCGCCTGATCTGGGACAACGCCTACGCGGTGCACCACCTGACGGACGAGCGCCCGGAGCCGATCGACGTGCTCGCCCTCGCGGCAGAGGCCGGCAACCCCGACCGCCCGCTGGTCTTCGCCTCCACCTCGAAGGTCACCTTCCCCGGTGCGGGCGTCGCCTTCGTCGGTGGGTCCGAGACGAACATCGCGTGGCTCCAGCACAACCTCGGCGCCCAGAGCATCGGGCCGGACAAGATCAACCAGCTGCGTCACGCGCAGTTCCTCCGCGACGCGGAGGGCCTCGCCGCGCACATGGAGAAGCACCGCGCGATCATCGCCCCGAAGTTCGACGTCGTCGAGGAGACGTTCCGCGCCCGGCTCGCGCCGTGGGGCGGCGGCACCTGGAGCGCGCCCAAGGGCGGCTACTTCGTCAGCCTCGACGTGCTCGACGGCACCGCCGCACGCGCCGTCCAGCTGGCGAAGGAGGCCGGCATCGGCGTGACCCCGGCCGGCGCCACCTTCCCGTACGGCGAGGACCCGCGCGACGCCAACATCCGCATCGCTCCGACGTTCCCGCCGATCGACGAGCTGCGCACCGCACTCGACGGGTTGTGCACCGCGATCCTGCTCGCCGAGGCCGAAGCGCTGCTGGCCGAGCGGGGCTGACCCGGCCGTGACCCGCGCGAGCGCGTCCGACGCCGCTCGGACGGACTGGACGGTCCGTCCGAGCGTCGAGGACGACTGGCCGGCGTACCGCGCCCTCCGGCTCGAGATGCTGGAGGACGCGCCGCTGGCGTTCCTCGAGACGCTCGCGACGGCGCGGACGCATCCCGACGAGCACTGGCGCCGGCGCACCGCGGGAACCTCCGCCTCCACCCGGTTGTTCGCGGCGGTCGCCCCGGACGGCCGCTGGCTGGGCAGCATGGGCGGCCACCAGGCGCCGGGAACGCGCGACCCGTATCTCGTGGGCGTCTACGTGACCCCGCGGTACCGGGGGCGGGAGGCCGGGATGACGGACGCGCTCCTCGTCGCCGTGATCGACTGGGCGCAGGGACGCGGCGAGCAACTGCTCCTGGATGTCCACGAGCACAACCCGGCGGCCATCCGCTACTACGAGCGACGCGGGTTCGTCTTCACCGGGCGCACCCAGCCGTATCCGCTCGACCGGACGACGCTGGAACGGGAGATGGCGCTCCCCCTGTAGCGCCGCCCGGTCCCGGACGCGGAGAAGGGCCGCACGGACGGCTCCGTGCGGCCCTCCCCGCGAGCGTCAGACCTCGCCGAAGCCCGTCTCGACGAGCGCCACGAGGGCGTCGACCGCTTCGGATCCGGCCGGATCCTCCGAAGCGATGCGGGCGGTGGACCCGGCCGTCAGACCGAGCGACATCACCCCGAGCAGGCTCTTCGCGTCCTTGCCGTTGACGGTGACCTTCACCGGGAAGGTGCTGGCCAGCTTCACGAAGTCGGCGGCGGGGCGTGCGTGCAGCCCCTGCGGGTTGCGCACGAGCACCTCGCGTTCGTACGGTCCGCCCGGCGCGGCGGGGGCCGCCGGAGGGGCGTCGGCAGCGACCGGAGCCGCCGCCTGCTCCGTGGCCTGTTCCGCCGCCGGCCACGCCGCACGGGCGCTCTCGGCCGCCTCGGCGACCTCGGCCAGCTCGGCTCCGGTCTCGGCGGCGACGGAGGCGGCGATCCCGCCCTCGACGTACGGCACGTCGACGACGCGCACGCGGGCGCGCTCGTCGTCGGACAGCATGTCGAGAACGGTCTCGGCGGTGAGCAGAGCGGAGCCGAGGTCGCTGATGACCACGACCCCGGCGCCCGAGTCCGCCTCGCCGACGCCCGCCATCACCTTGGCGAAACTGGTCCCGATCCCGTCGTCGTCGGTGCCGCCGGCCGCGATCAGGCGCACGGACGGCGCCATCTGGCCGGCGAGAGCGACGGCGCCCTCCGCGAGGAGGACGCTGTGCGAGACGAAGACGATGCCGACGCGGTCCGTCATCCCGCCGCCTCCGCCGCGGCGCGCAGCAGCAGCGCCGTCGACTGGGAGCCGGGATCCCGATGTCCGGCGGAGCGCTCACCGAGGTAGCTCGCGCGTCCCTTGCGGGCGACGAGCGGTTCAGTGGCCGCGGCGCCCTGCTCCGCGGCGTCCGCCGCGGCGGCCAGGATCTCGGCCGGGGAGGCGCCGGACGCCTCGGCCGCGATCGCCGCGTCGACCGCAGGGGTCCACGCGTCGACCATGGTCTTGTCGCCCGGCTCCGCCTTGCCCCGGGACACGATCCCGTCACGCGCGGCGGCCAGCAGCGCCACCAGGGTGGCGCCGTCGATCTCCGTCCGATCGCCGACCGGCTCGGCCGCCTTGAGGAACGCGGTCCCGTACAGCGGACCCGACGCACCTCCCACGGTCGAGATGAGGGTCATCGCGACCGACCGCAGCGCGGCGTTCGGGGTCGCGTCGTCGGGGAGCTTGCCCAGGGCGTCCACCGACGCGCGGAGGCCGCGGTCCATGTTCTCGCCGTGGTCGCCGTCGCCGATCTCCCTGTCCAGGGTGTTCAGCTCCTGCTTGTGCTCCCCGATGGCCGCGGCCCCGGCCGTCAGCCAGGCCGAGACCCAGTTCGTGTCCAGCGCCATCTGCGCCTCCTCCTCGTGTCGTGTCGTGTGGCTAGAGTCCCCAGCGGAGCGCGGCCGTGTGCACCGGCGCGTCCCAGAGGGAGGTGAGCTCGTCGTCCAGCTTCAGCACCGAGATCGACGCACCCTGCATCTCGAGGGAGGTGACGTAGCTGCCGACCAGCGACCGCGACAGCGTGATCCCCTTCTCGTCGAGGATCTCGGCCGCGCGGCGGAACAGGATGTAGAGCTCCGACAGCGGCGTGCCGCCCATCCCGTTGACGAACAGGAGCACCTGGTCGCCCGACGAGAACGGCAGGTCGGTGAGGATCGCGTCCATCATCCGGTCCACCAGGCGGTCGGCCGGCTCGATCTTGATGCGCTCGCGACCGGGCTCGCCGTGGATGCCGACGCCGAACTCGATCTCGTCCTCCGGCAGCACGAAGCCCGGCTCCCCGGCGTGGGGTACCGTGCCGTCGGTCAGCGCCAGGCCGATCGACCGCACGTTCGCATTGACCCGCTCGGCGATCGCGGTGACGCCGTCGAGGTCGTCGCCGCGATCCGCTGCCGCGCCCGCGATCTTCTCGACCAGCACGGTGCCGGCGACGCCGCGGCGACCGGCCGTGTAGAGCGAGTCCTGCACCGCGACGTCGTCGTTGGTGACGACGGCGCGCACCTGGATGCCTTCGGCGCCCACGAGGTCGGCGGCCGTCTCGAAGTTCAGGACGTCGCCGGTGTAGTTCTTGACGATGTGCAGCACGCCCGCTCCGCCGTCGGCGGCCTTGGTGGCCTCGACGATCGGCATCGGGGTCGGCGAGGTGAAGACCTCGCCGGGCACGGCCGCGTCGAGCATCCCCTTCCCGACGAATCCGGCGTGGAGGGGCTCGTGGCCGCTGCCGCCGCCGCTGACCAGGCCGACCTTGCCCCGCACGGGGCCGTCGGCCCGCGAGACGAAACGAGGATCGTCCGACACCGTCACGATGTCGGCGTGAGCTCGGCCGAACCCCGCGAGGGACTCCGCCACGACGTCGGGTACGTCGTTGATGAGCTTCTTCATCGAAACCCTTCCTTCCACTGCTGTCAGTGCGTCGCCGCCACCCATTCGTCGAGCTTCGCGGCCGCAGCCCCGGAGTCGATGGCCTGAGCGGCGACCGCCATTTGCGAACGGAACCGATCCAGGATGGAGTCCTGGACCCTCGACGGGTCGGACGCGAGCTCGTAGGACACGAGCCCGGCCGCCGCGTTGAGCAACACGATGTCGCGCACGGGGCCCTCTTCGCCCGCGAGCACGGCACGCACGACAGCCGCGTTGTACGCGGCGTCCTTCCCGAGCAGGTCCTCGATCTTCGCGCGGGGGATGCCCAGATCGCGCGGATCGATGTCGTGCTCGGTGACGAGGCCCCGAGAGACCTCCCAGACGTGGCTGTGACCGGTGGTCGACAGCTCGTCCAGTCCGTCGTCGCCGCGGAAGACCAGCGCGGTCGCACCGCGGGTCTGGAACACGCCGACGATGAGCGGGATGCGGTCGAGCGTCGCCACGCCCACCGCAGACGCCTCGGGACGCGCCGGGTTGCACAGCGGTCCGAGGTAGTTGAAGACGGTCGGCACGCCGAGCTGCGAGCGCACCGGGCCGGCATTGGCGAAACCGGGGTGGAAGGCGCTGGCGAACGCGAACGTGATGCCGGTCTTGTTCAGGACCTCCGCGACACGCTCGGCCGGGAGGGCGAGATCGATGCCCAGCGCCGCCAGCACGTCCGACGATCCGGACGAGGAGCTCGCCGCCTTGTTGCCGTGCTTGATCACCGGCACGCCAGCCGCCGCGGCGACGATGGAGGCGGTCGTCGAGACGTTCACGGTGCCGAAGCGGTCGCCCCCGGTCCCGACGATGTCCAGCGCCATCGGGTCGACGGGCAGCGGGACGGCGTGGTCCAGGATCGCGTCGCGGAAGCCCACGATCTCGTCGACGGTCTCGCCTTTGACCCGCAGGGCGATGAGGAATCCGGCGAGCTGGGCGTCGGTCGCCCGCCCGGTCATGACCTGGTCCATCGCCCACGCGGCGTCCGCCACGCTGAGGTCCTCCCCGGCGAGCAGGGAGGTGAGCACGGACGACCAGGACTGTGATTCCGTCATGAAACGATCCTATTGCGAGGCGGCGGGGCGCGGGGAGCCACCCGTCTTCGAGCCCAACTAAGGGCAGCCTAACCAGTCTGGGGGCGAATTCAGACCCTTCAGGTGAGAAAACCACGGCTTCTTTTCAGCCATAATGGGTACGTGACGAGCACCTCAATTTCCCCTGCACCGAGTGCGCCGGCGATCAACCGGCCCAACGTCGTGGCCGTCGGCACCATCGTCTGGCTCGGCTCGGAGGTGATGTTCTTCGCGGGACTGTTCGCGATCTACTTCACCCTCAAGTCGACTTCGCCGGACCTCTGGGCAGCCGAGACGGCGCACCTCAACATCCCGTACGCGGCGACGAACACGACCATCCTCGTGCTCAGCTCCGTCACGTGCCAGTTCGGGGTGTTCGCAGCGGAGCGGCTGCAGGCGCACCGCACGGGCGGCCTGTTCCAGTTCTGGAAGTGGGGCCTCGTCGAGTGGTTCCTGCTCTCCTACGTCCTGGGCGCGATCTTCGTGTCGGGCCAGATCCTCGAGTACGCCACGCTCGTCACCGAGGGAATCTCCATCCACTCCAACGCCTACGGCTCGGCGTTCTACCTCACCACCGGCTTCCACGGACTCCACGTGACCGGCGGCCTCATCGCCTTCCTCCTCGTCATCGGCCGCGCGTTCGCGGTCAAGCACTTCGGCCACAAGGAGGCGACGAGCGCCATCGTCGTCTCCTACTACTGGCACTTCGTCGACGTCGTGTGGATCGGACTGTTCGCGGTCATCTACATCATCCGTTAGTAGAAATCAGGAGCTGACCTCACCCCATGCGTCCGAACACCCGCAGCAAGGCGAAGCCCGTCCGTAAGACCGGTCGCCGTCACCCCTTGGCCACCGTCGCACTCCTCGCGATCGGTCTGGGCCTCACCGGCGGCGCCTACGCTGCTTTCACCACCACGACCGCCTCGGCCGAGACGACGCCCGCCGTCGCCTCCCAGGCCACGGTCGACGAGGGCCAGAAGCTCTTCCAGGCCAACTGCGCCACCTGCCACGGCATGTCGGCCCAGGGCACCGCCGAGGCGCCGAGCCTGATCGGCGTCGGCTCCGCCGCCGTCGACTTCCAGGTCGGCACCGGCCGCATGCCCATGCAGATGCAGGGCCCGCAGGCGCAGGAGAAGCCGGTCCAGTTCACCGACGAGCAGGTGTCGGCGCTGGCCGACTACGTGGCGTCGCTGGCCCCCGGCCCCTCGATCCCCGAGCAGAAGTACCTCGACGGCAAGGGCGACGCCGCCAACGGCGCCGAGCTCTTCCGCATCAACTGCGCCATGTGCCACAACGTGGCCGGCGCCGGTGGTGCGCTCACCGAGGGCAAGTACGCCCCGCCGCTGACGGGTGTGAGCGCCAAGCACATCTACGAGGCCATGGTCACGGGCCCGCAGAACATGCCGGTGTTCAACGACCTGAACATCAACCCGCAGGGCAAGGCCGACATCATCACGTACCTCATGTACATCCAGGAGCACCCGTCCCCGGGCGGCTTCGAGCTCGGCTCGCTCGGCCCGGTGGCCGAGGGCCTGTTCCTCTGGATCTTCGGTCTCGGCGCGATCGTCGCACTGACCGTCTGGATCACGGCGAAGTCCAACTAGCCGGTACTGAGCGTAGAGAAAGCGTAAGAAGGAGAACCATGGCACAGGACGAGAACGGCGGTCACGAGCTGACGCCAGCCAGTTCGTCAGATGTCGACGTGCACCGCGCGGGCGACGCCGGGACGGCCATCGTCGTCCGCGACGCGCCCGAGAACCCCGGCTTCCCGCCGCACCGGCCGCGCGTCACCGACCTCGACCCCAAGAAGGAACGGCGCGCCGAGCGCACCGTCTACACGCTGTTCTACCTCTCGATCGCCGGCAGCATCTGGGCGGTCGCGGCGTACATGGCGTTCCCGATCCACGACAGCGACCCGAGCTCGGTCCGCCTGAACAACCTGTTCATCGGCGTCGGCATCACGCTCGCCCTCCTCGCCATCGGCATCGGGGCCGTCCACTGGGGCAAGGCGCTCATGCACGAGAAGGAGGGCGTCGACCTCCGCCACCCCGTGCACGGCAGCGAGGCCACCACCGAGCGGGCCGTGGAGATCTTCCGCCAGGCCGACGAGGAGTCCGGCTTCAACCGCCGCACGCTCGTCCGCAACAGCCTCATCGGCGCCCTCATCGCCTTCCCGCTCCCCGCGGTCGTCCTGTTCCGCGGTCTCGCGCCGCAGGACCTCGACCCGGTCGAGGAGCTCTCCCAGACGATGTGGGCCAAGGGCGTCCGCCTCACCCGCGACCCGTCCGGCACGCCCATCAAGGCGGCGGACGTCACGCTGGGCAGCGCGTTCCACGTCATCCCGGAGGGCCTCAACGAGGCCGAGGACATGCTCGAGCAGAAGGCCAAGGCCGCCGTGCTCCTCATGCGCCTCAAGCCGGAGGACCTGCACGTCTCGAAGGGTCGCGAGACCTGGAACTACGACGGCATCGTCGCCTACTCCAAGATCTGCACGCACGTCGGGTGCCCGGTGGCACTCTACGAGCAGCAGACCCACCACCTGCTCTGCCCGTGCCACCAGTCGCAGTTCGACATCACGCACGAGGCCGAGGTCATCTTCGGACCGGCCAAGCGCCCGCTGCCGCAGCTTCCGATCACCGTTGACGCCGATGGCTACCTGGTCGCCCGTAGCGACTTCCACGAGCCCGTCGGCCCGAGCTTCTGGGAGCGCCATTGAGTACCACGACCGCCGCACCCGCGGCACCTGCCCCGGTCAAAAAGGGCGGCTTCACGGCAGCGGCCGCGAACTACATCGAGGACCGCACCAGCATCTCGGGCGCCGTCAAGGAGTTCGGTCGCAAGATCTTCCCCGACCACTGGTCGTTCCTGCTCGGCGAGGTCGCGCTCTACAGCTTCGTCGTCATCCTGCTCTCTGGCACGTTCCTGACGTTCTTCTTCCAGGCGTCGATGGCCGAGGTCGTGTACCACGGCTCGTACGTGCCGCTGAAGGGCATCCACATGTCCGCGGCCATGGAGTCCACGCTCAACATCTCGTTCGAGGTGCGCGGCGGTCTGCTCGTCCGTCAGATCCACCACTGGGCGGCGCTGCTGTTCGTGGCGGCCATCGGCCTCCACATGCTCCGCATCTTCTTCACCGGCGCGTTCCGCAAGCCGCGTGAGCTCAACTGGGTCATCGGCTTCGTCCTCTTCATCCTCGCGATGGCCGAGGGCTTCACGGGCTACTCCCTCCCGGACGACCTGCTCTCGGGCAACGGCCTCCGCATCATCGACGGCCTGATCAAGGGCCTGCCGGTGGTGGGCACCTGGATCTCGTTCCTGCTGTTCGGCGGTGAGTTCCCTGGCACGGCGATCGTCGGACGTCTCTACACGTTGCACATCCTGCTGCTGCCGGCGATGGTGCTCGCCTTCATCGCCCTGCACCTGATGTTCGTGGTCATCCACAAGCACACGCAGTACGCGGCTCCGGGCCGCACGCAGGGCAATGTGGTCGGCTATCCGGTCCTCCCGGTGTACGCGGCCAAGGCCGGCGGCTTCTTCTTCATCGTGTTCGGTGTCATCGCGGCCATGGCCTCGTTCTTCACCATCAACCCGATCTGGAACTACGGCCCGTACGACCCCTCACCGGTCTCGGCGGGTACCCAGCCGGACTGGTACATCGGCTTCGCGGACGGCGCTCTGCGTCTCGTGCCGCCGGGCTGGGAGTTCGTCTGGCTGGACCGCACCTGGTCGTTCAACATCATCGTCCCGGTCGCGATCCTCGGTCTCTTCATCGTCACCGTGCTGATCTACCCCTTCATCGAGGCGTGGGTCACCGGCGACAAGCGTGAGCACCACATCCTCGACCGCCCGCGCAACGCCGCGACCCGCACGGCCATCGGCGCTGCCGGTGTCACGTTCTACGCCGTGTTCTGGGCCGCTGCGAGCTCGGACCTCATCGCGACGCACTTCAAGCTGACGATGGAGGGCGTGATCCACACGCTCCAGGCGCTCCTGTTCCTGGGCCCGCTGATCGCCTACGTCCTCACGAAGCGCGTGTGCATCGCCCTGCAGAAGAAGGATCGCTCCATCGCCCTGCACGGCTACGAGACCGGCCGCATCGTGAAGCTCCCCGGTGGCGAGTTCATCGAGGTGCACGAGCAGCTGAGCGACTACGAGCGCTGGCGTCTGGTGAGCTTCGAGGCCTACGAGCCGCTGATGATCCGCCCGAACAAGCAGGGCAAAATCACCATGGGCAACCGGATGCGCGCGAGCCTCTCGCGCTGGTTCTTCGAGGACCGCATCGTGCCGCCGACCAAGGGCGAGCTCGAGTCGGGCCACGATCACCACTGATCCGAGCCTCCTGCAAAGCGCCGGCGCGTCTCACGCGCCGGCGCTTTCGCGTTCCCAGCCCCTTTTCCCTCAGCCCGCGGAGGAAGCCATGACCGATCTCGAACGCCTCGCGTCGTGGCTGCGCTGCCCGGTCTGCGGTGCCGACCTCTCCCCCATCGACCGGCTCGTCCTCGGCTGCCCGTCCGGGCATCGCCACGACGTCAACAAGCGCGGCTACATCAGCCTGCTCGGCGGTTCCAAGCATGTCGGCGACAGCCCCGCCATGCTGGACGCACGCGACGCCGTGCTCGAGAGCGGCCTCTACGCACCGATCGCGGCCGCCGTCGCCGCCGCCGTCCCTCCCGCCGTCTCCCGCGTCCTGGACGCCGGTGCGGGAACCGGCCACTACCTCCGCGCCGTCCTGTCCGCGTGCCCGCGCGCCACCGGCCTCGCCATGGACCTCTCCCCCGCCGCCGTGGGCCGCGCCTCCCGCTCCTCGGACCGCATCGACGGCCTCGTCGCCGACACCTGGCGCCCGCTCCCGATCCGGGATGCCGCGTGCGATGCGGTGCTCGACATCTTCGCGCCCCGCAACCTGCCGGAGTTCGCGCGCGTCCTGCGCCCCGGCGGCTCGCTCGTCGTCGTCGTGCCTCGCGGCGCGCATCTCAGCTCGCTCCGCGCCGCAACCTCCATGCTCGACGTCCCCGCCGACAAGGCGGACGACGTCATCGCCTCCGCAGAGCCCCTGTACGCCCTCCTGACGCGCGAACACGTCTCGGAGCCCCTCCCGGTCGACGACGCCATCCGAAACGCTCTGATCGGCATGGGGCCCTCGGCGCACCACGTCGACGCCGAGACCGGTGCGGGCGGCCAGGAGCTCCCCACCGAGACGCGCCTGGACGTGGACGTCCTGCACTTCACCGTCCGGGCCGGCGTCCGGTCTCTCTGATCGACCCCGCGTCCGGCTCGGCGACATCCACGCCTGCCCTCCGGAGGTGTTCACGAACTCCGTCGACGCCCGCGAAGTGGTGCGTTCGCATCGAGAGGCTGTCAGCGCCCGCGAGCTTCGACGCGGAGTCGTCGGTGAAGAACACCTCCTCGGCCCCGACAGCGAGCGCGTCGAGGACGTGGCGGAAGGCACGGACGTCGGGCTTCACGAACCCGATCTCGGCCGAGTTGAAGAACGCATCGAAGCGGTCGCCGATACCCATCGAGGCGATCTCGGCGGGGATGGTGTCCGTCCCGTTGGTGAGCACGGCCGTCCGCAGCCCGAGGCCCCGAAGCTCGTCGGACAGCTCCAAGACACCGTCATCGACGACGGTCGGTTGAGTGCCCCACTCCCCCACGGCCGCCGCGCTGCCGACCGTGTCGCCGACCTGGCGAAGCCATTCAGCCCGGCTGATTCGACCCGTGGTCACGTCCTCGATCAGCGGTTTCGCGAAAGCGATGCTCTCGAGCGTCCCCGCTGCAAGCCCGTGCCGTTGCTCGATGGCCGCGGCGTGCGCGGGATCGAAGTTTCGAATCACGCCGTCGAGGTCGAAGAGCACTACGCGTATCATCCAACGATCCTCTCCCAGCGGGCCGAATCCGCGAAACGCTCACGGGGCTCGGCGACGACGAACCACACGGGCGAGCGCTGACTTCAACTCGGAGCCCGACCCTTCGGCGGCGTCGGCCGGTTCTCGATCGAGACCCGGACGCCCGCTCGGCGTAGCCCGATGGCCACGGCGGCAGCCGCCGCGACGGCGAACACGGCCGCGACGCCCCAGGAGAGCGCGCCCGCGGGGTTGTCTCGCATCGTCGCGACGTACCACCCGCAGACCCACGGCGCTGCGGCGATGGCGAACACAGGAATCGCCGCCGTCCTGCGGGCCAGCAGGAGGACCACCGCCACCACCGTCAACGCGACGACCATCACGGCCGGCGGGATACGAGCGGCGAAGACGAGCCAGAACTGCCGGTCGGAGGGAAAGTCGGGCACCAGCATTGCATTCCAGCCGAACACGCCGACCAGAAGCAGGGCCCAGAACGGCACGCCGACGAGGAGCGCTCGGCGGAGTGGCGCTGCCGACGCGGCGATCAGGGCGGCGAAGCCGAGAAAGAGCAGGTTGGTCGTGCTCGGCCCGTCCCAGCCCCCGATCCATCCGTTGACCGTCGGCAGGATCGCGGCGACGACCGCACTCGCGACGAGCAGGACCCGTGCCGACCGGACGGCACCCGCGAGAACCAACGCGAGCGCCAGCACCCATAGCGCGGCGAGGACGACCCCAGGACTGAGAAACGGCCCGAAGGTGCTCACCGAGGGCGCTTGCTCCCTCAGGTAGCGCCGACCGGACGATAACGGAGCCCACCAGCTGCTCCAGAATTGCAGGGTCGCGAACACGGTGCCGTAGCCGAGGGCGAGCGTCGCGGCTCCCGCACGCACGTCCCGGGGAACGACGACCGCAAGACGAGCGGCACTGCCCTGGACGGCCAGGTCGAGCGCTTCGCCGCGCGCCGGCGCCGAGCGGCCCTCCTGCTCAGCGCGGTCGAGCAGGATCCCCACGACGGCATCCGCATGCCGGCGGCGCCACGAATCCGGATACCAGCGGAGAGCGCGCCGGTACCGCGCTTCGAGATCGTCGCTCATTCCGCACCTCCCGCGATGGCGATGCCCGGACGCCGCCGGAGCCGCTCCGTCGCCAGCCGCGCATTGGCGGCGAGTCGCGCGACCTCCTGCTCCAGCCGTTCCCGGCCGGCGTCCGAGAGGGCGAAGTAGCGACGCAGTCGGCCCGCGACCACCTCATCGCGCTGGTGGACGACGAGCCCTCCGGCCTCGAGGCGTTCGATCATCGCGTAGAGCGATCCCACCTTGAGGCGAAGGCGCCCCTCGGACAGCTCGCTCACCTCCGAGAGGAGGGCGTACCCATGCTTCGGCCCATCGGCCAACGCCGTGAGCAGAAGGAACGACGGCTCGCGCAGCTCTATAGTCATCTCCGCATGATACTCATGCAACGCGACTATTGGCTAGAGCGGGAGAACTGCCCCTCCGTCGAGCCACGACTGAAATCCGGGAGCCGCCACGATCCGTCGAACGCTGCCGGCTCCGGGCCGTAGATGCGGAAGTAGACGAACCATCCGACGCCGGGCTTGGTTTTGATCCACCGGGTGGCGTCGCCCGGGTCGGTCGGCGGTTCCGGCGCGAAGTGGAGTCGCACCGTGTCGCCGGTGAGGTCCTGGAGCTCGTACATGGAGCGCAGGGCTGCGGCGTTCTGGTCGGTGAGGATCTCGCTGCGGGTCTCGGCATCGTAGACGGTGATCGACCAGAACAGCGTCGCCGGCACCGGCAGCGGGACATCGAGGACGTACGCGTTCTCTCCGTATAGGTAGTCGCCGTCGGCGTCCCGGAGCCCGAGCCAGTACAGCGAGCCGGCCCCGGGCGCGCGGGCGAACATCGCGGGCGACTCGACCTGGGCCTGGTAGAACCACTTCTCGCGGGCGTAGAGGTCGGTGTAGTCCGGCGCGTCGAATGTCCCGTTGTCCGACTGCAGGACGGCCCACTCCCACTGCGTGCCTGGCCAGACCTGCTTTTCGGGGCTTCGGTCGGCGAACGACTGGGCGAGCAGATGGGCGTGGCCGATCGCGGCGGCCTTCTCGAGGATCGCCGTCGACCGGGCGTCCGGCTCGAACGGGATGCCGCGCGCGATGCCGAGCTGCGCCAGCTCGCCGTATTCGTAGCGGTACGCGGGGTTCGGCGGCTCCTCCTCGAGCGTGTCGTGGAGCACGCGCCAGTAGTCCAGACCGGTCTCCCAGCGCACAGGAGTGAAGTCGGCGCCATCCAGGAGGGAGAGGTCGACCCAGGTGGTCTCCGGCCAATCCTCGCGCGGCTCCAGCGGATACACCTTCACGGACTGCATGAGCCGGTCGGCGGCCTCCATGTCACCGCCGATCGGCATCGCCCGGATGAGGCCGAGAACCCGGTTGGTCGTCGAGCGCGCCGAGTACATCCCGTTCGGGACCTCGCCGTCCCAGCCGGGAGGGAGCACCACGTGCTTGCCCCCCGCCGCCTTCGCGGGGCCCGGGAGGCCGTAGTCCATGATCCACAGCTGGTTGAGGTCGTTGAACGTCCCCATGATCGGCCCGGGCGGGACTTCGAGGACGATGGGTCCATCCGAGAGGTCGAGCGCGACGGCACCGTACGGAGTGTCCGAGTTCGGCGTGAAGACGAACTGCTTGGGCGTCCCCTTCAAGGCGGGGAACACTTGGTTGGGGACGACCCCACCGTCCCGGTTGCCCCGCCAGGTCGCTTCGAACGAGACGGTCGGATAGAAGAACCGGTACGCATGCAGCGCCCGCACCAGGTCGGCCTCATCGAACGCGAGCGCCGCAGTGTCACCGGTCGGGAATCCACCTCTGATCACGTACGCGGACTCGTCGAACATGGCTGATTCCCCTCGTCGGGACCGCCACACCGCCGTGGCGGACTCTGGCGCCAAGCTACCGCGCACGACCCGCCCCGCCTAGCACCGGCCGCACAACGCGACAGGACCGCCTCCCGAAGGAGGCGGCCCTGTCGTCGAGCAGTGCTCGGTGGGTGAGGCTCAGCGGGCGAAGTAGCCGCGGTAGTACTCGAAGACCCAGCCGACGATGCAGATGAGGCTGAACGCCACACCGATGAAGCAGATCCAGAAACCGACGGCCAGGCCGAGGATCACCAGAGCGGCACCGGTCGCGAGGGCGATCGGCCACCAGCTCCACGGGCTGAAGTGCCCGAGCTCCGGGTCGCCGTCGTCGATGTTCGCGTCGAGGCGGTCCTCCGGCAGTTCGCCGCCCTGCGAGGCGTGCGTGCGGCCGATGTAGAACGCGATGAACGCGGCCAGGATGGCGCTCAGGACGAGCGCGACCGTTCCGACCCACTCGACCTTCTGGTGCATCGGGTCGAGCAGGCTCCACACGGTGTAGACCACCGCGGAGAGGATGAAGAAGATCGAGAGGATCCAGAAGAGGATGGCATTGGCTCTCATGGGTTACTTCACCTCGTTGTTCGCGACGTCGAGCACGGGGGCATCCGGAGCGTCCTTGGCGCCACCGACGCCGATCGGGATCCCGGCCTCCGGGTGGTTCAGGTCGAACGCCGGCGACTCCGAACGGATGCGCGGGATCGACGTGAAGTTGTGGCGCGGCGGCGGGCAGCTCGTCGCCCACTCGAGCGAGCGGCTGTAACCCCACGGGTCGTTGACCGTGACCTTCGGAGCATTGCGCGCCGTGAGGTACACGTTCACGAAGAACGGGATCATCGAGATCGCCAGGATGCCCGCTCCGATGGAGGAGATCTGGTTCATCCAGGTGAAGCCGTCGCTCGGAAGGTACGTCGCGTAGCGTCGCGGCATGCCGACGACACCCAGCCAGTGCTGCACGAGGAACGTGGTGTGGAAGCCGATGAACAGCAGCCAGAAGTGCCACTTGCCCAGACGGTCGTTGAGCATCTTGCCCGTCCACTTCGGCCACCAGAAGTAGAAGCCGGCGAACATCGCGAAGACGACGGTTCCGAAGACGACGTAGTGGAAGTGCGCCACGACGAAGTAGGTGTCGGAGACGTGGAAGTCGAGCGGCGGCGACGCGAGGATGACACCGGTCAGACCACCGAAGGTGAAGGTGATCAGGAAGCCGATCGACCACAGCATCGGCGACTCGAACGTCAGCGAGCCTCGCCACATCGTGCCGACCCAGTTGAAGATCTTCACGCCGGTCGGGACCGCGATGAGCATCGTCATCAGCGAGAACCACGGCAGCAGGACCGATCCGGTCACGTACATGTGGTGCGCCCAAACGGTGACGGAGAGGGCCGCGATCGCGATCGTCGCGTAGATGAGGGTCTTGTACCCGAAGATCGGCTTGCGGCTGAACACCGGGAAGATCTCCGACACGATGCCGAAGAACGGCAGCGCGATGATGTACACCTCGGGATGTCCGAAGAACCAGAAGAGGTGCTGCCAGAGCAGTGCCCCGCCGTTCGCGGCGTCGTAGATGTGGGCGTCGAACACGCGGTCGGCGGCCAGGGCGAACATCGCGGCGGCGAGCACCGGGAAGGCCATCAGGACGAGGATCGACGTCACCAGGGTGTTCCAGGTGAAGATCGGCATGCGGAACATGGTCATGCCCGGGGCGCGCATCGTGATGATGGTGGTGATGAAGTTCACCGCACCGAGGATGGTTCCGAAGCCCGAGAGGCCCAGGCCGAGGACCCAGAGGTTACCGCCGATCCCTGGCGAGAACGTCGTGCTCGAGAGTGGCGCGTATGCGAACCAGCCGAACGAGGCCGCACCCTGCGGGGTGAGGAAGCCGGCGACCGCGATGAGCGAGCCGAACGAGTAGAACCAGTAGGCCAGCGCGTTCAGACGCGGGAACGCCACGTCGGGGGCGCCGATCTGCAGCGGCATGAGCACGTTGGCGAAGCCCGCGAAGAGCGGCGTCGCGAACATGAGCAGCATGATCGTGCCGTGCATCGTGAAGAGCTGGTTGTACTGCTCCTTGGTGGCCACCACCTGCAGGCCCGGCTCGAAGAGCTGGGCTCGGATGATGAGCGCCATCACGCCGCCGATCAGGAAGTACACGAAGGACGAGATGAGGTACATGTACCCGATCGTCTTGTGATCCGTCGACGTGATGTAGTTCACGAGGATGTTGCCCTTGCGCTCGATGCCGTTGGCATTGAGGATCGTGGGCTTCGGCGCGGGAGCGGTGGTCGCCCCAGGCGCCGGTGCTGTCGTCGTCATCGGTGTGTCCTACTCGTTGCCCTTGGGAGCGCCCGTTCCGGGCAGGTTCTGGTTGCGGTCGTACTCGGAACCGAGCTGACCCTCGTAGCCCTGGTCGCGCAGGCTCTTGATGTGAGCGTCGTACACGTCCTGCGGGACGATCTTCACGTTGAAGAGCATCGCGGAGTGGTACTCGCCGCAGAGCTCCGCGCACTTGCCGACGAACGTGCCGGTGCGGCCCGTCGTCTCGAAGTACATGTAGTTGGTCTTGCCGGGGATGACGTCCTTCTTGTAGAGCATCGCCGGCACCCAGAAGGAGTGGATCACGTCGCGCGAGTCGAGCTGGATCGTGATCTTCTTGTTCTCCGGGAGGTACAGGGTCGGGATCGACCCTTCCTGCACGGAGCCCGGGGTGGCGTTGGCGTCATCCGGCTGCACCTGGATGCCCGGGTCGTAGACGTTGTCGTCCACGTAGTTGAAGTCCCACGCCCACTGCTTGGCGTAGACCTGGATGGTGAGGTCCGGGTGGGCGTACGGCTTCTCGATCGCGTTCTGGTCGCGGGCGGTGAAGGCGAAGAAACCGAGCACCAGGATCAGCGGGACGATCGTGTAGAAGATCTCGATCGGCATGTTGTACCGCAGCTGGACCGGGAGACCGGTCTGGCCCTTGCGGCGACGGTAGACGATGACCGCCCAGACGATGAGACCCCAGACGATGACGCCGACGATCAGGAGCACGATCCAGCTCGTCACCCACAGGCCGCTGATGCGCTCCGTGTGGTTGGTGACGGGCTGCTCGCCCTCGACGAATCCCGGGAGGAATCCGTTCAGCTGTGCTTGCGTGCAACCCGCGAGAACGACGACGAGCGTCGCTGCGATCGGGATGGCAGCCCATCGGAGACGGCGATTGTGACGCACCGGTGACCTTTCGAGTGACTTCTGGGACAGTTCACATCCAAATGTATGTGGCTCTCCCTACCCTACTCCGCCGGACACCCTGATTCGAACACAATGGGCCGCCCACAAGGGGCGGCCCACGGTGTTTTTCTGTGCTATGCGAGGCTCAGTGGAACGAGTCCCCGCAGGCGCACGAGCCCGTCGCGTTGGGGTTGTCGATGGTGAAACCCTGCTTCTGGATGGTGTCCTCGAAGTCGATCGCGGCGCCGTCCAGGTACGGGACGCTCATCTTGTCCACGATGACCTCGACGCCGTCGAAGTCGACCGTCGCGTCCCCGTCGAGCATGCGCTCGTCGAAGTACAGCTGGTAGATGAGACCCGAGCAGCCGCCGGGCTGGACGGCGACGCGCAGACGCAGGTCGTCACGGCCCTCCTGCTCGAGCAGGCTCTTGACCTTGCCTGCTGCGGCCTCGGTCAGGCCGACGCCATGGGCCTTCGGCGCGGTCAGGGTTGTGTCGGTCATGGAACTCCTCACACGGAAAAAATGGACTTCGGGATGCGAAATCTGCGTCGATTGTACGTCGGAAACCCGGGAGGCTGTCCAGACGTTCAGACGGCGCTCAGCCCTCGCGGCGGTCCAGCCGGGCGAGCAGGAGCGCCTCCGAGAGGATCGCACGGGTGAAGACGCCGAGGTGCAGCGACTCGTTGGGGCTGTGCGCGCGCGAGTCCGGGTCCTCCACGCCGGTGACCAGGATCTGCGCGTCCGGGAACTCCCGGACCAGGTCGGCGATGAACGGGATGGACCCGCCGATGCCGGTCTCGACCGCCTCGTTGCCCCACGCGTCGGTCATCGCGCGCTTGGCCTCGGTCGCCGCCCAGCCCGCGGTGTCGACGAGGAAGGCCTCGCCGGTGTCGACGTCGCTGATGTCGACGTGGGCGCCGAACGGCGCGTGTGCGCGGAGGTGGCGCTCGATCGCCGCGTAGGCCTCCGCCGCCGGCTGACCGGGCGCCACCCGGGCACTGAGGCGCACCGCGGCGCTCGGGAGGAGCGTGTTGGAGGCGTTCGCGACCGAGGGCGCGTCGATCCCGGTGATCGTGATGGTCGGCTTGGACCACATGCGCGACAGGATGGGGCCGCTGCCGATGGGCGTCACCCCCGGCAGGAGGGCGGCCTCCTCGCGGAACTGCTCCTCGCTGAGGTGCGGCGGCTCGGCCGCGTCGTCGTAGGAGAGGAAGCCGTCGACGGCGACCTCGCCGTTCTCGTCGTGCAGGGTGGCGAGCAGCTTGACCAGCGCCATCATCGCGTCCGGGGCGGCGCCGCCGTACATGCCGGAGTGCGAGGCGTGCTCGAGGGTCGACACGGTCAGGCGGAAGGTCACGTTGCCCCGGAGGGAGACGGTGAGCGCCGGCGTGGCGATGTCGACGTTGTCCGAGTCGGCGACGACGATGACGTCGGCGGCGAGGGCGGCCTTGTTCTCGTGCAGGAAGTTGGCGAAGGAGCGCGAGCCGAACTCCTCCTCCCCCTCGATGAACACTGCGAGGCCGAGGTCGAAGTCCGGGCCGAGCGCCTCGACGAGCGCGCGGATGCTCGCCACGTGCGCCATGACGCCGGCCTTGTCGTCCGCCGCGCCGCGGCCGTAGATCCGGTCGCCGCGCACGGTCGGCTCGAACGGCGGGGTGTCCCAGTCGTCGTCCGATCCGGGCGGCTGCACGTCGTGGTGGGCGTAGAGCAGGACGGTCGGGCGGCCATTCCGCGCGGCGCGCGTGGCGAGCACCGCCGGCTGGCCGAGCTGCTCGCCGTCGATCGGCGCCTGCTTGACCTCGACGCTCTCGAACACGCCGGTCTCGCGCAGCAGCGCGGCCACGGCGTCGGCGCTCGCGCGGACGTTCGCGGAGTCGAAGGCGGACCAGGAGACCGACGGGATCCGGACGAGGCGGGACAGGTCGGCGACGGTCGACGGCAGGCCGCCCTCGACCGCGGCGCGGACCCGTTCCTCGGCCGCCGGATCGTCGGCGGGCTGCGAATACTGGCCGGAAGACGGCTGGGAGTCTGTCATGCGGGTAATCTTAAGTGACCCCACAACCGAAGGCTGAGCGTTGGCGAAACGAGACCACCCGGCGACCGAGGCGGAGACGCCGATCGCCGAGACACCCGAACAGACGGCAGAGCGCCTGAACCAGGGCAAGGGCGCACCGACGCCCTCCCGTCGCGAGCAGGAGGCCGCCCGCAAGCGCCCCCTGGTCCCCGGTGACCGCAAGGAGGCGGCCCGCAACGCCCGCACCAAGCAGGCCGAGGCGCGCGAGAAGGCCCGTGTCGGCATGGCCAACGGCGACGAGCGCTACCTGACGCAGCGCGACCGCGGCCCGCAGCGCCGGTACGTGCGCGACTACGTCGACGCGCGGTTCAGCATCGGTGAGTTCCTCATCCCGGTGATGCTCGTCATCATCGTCCTGAGCTTCCTGCCGTGGCAGTTCCTGCAGGTCTGGGCGCTCTTCGCGCTCTGGGCCTTCTTCCTGATCTCGGTCCTCGACTGCATCGTCCTCGGCTTCCTCGTGCGCAAGCGCATCGCGGCGAAGTACGGCGCCGACAAGGTCGAGCGCGGCCTGCGCTGGTACGCGGCCATGCGCGCGCTGCAGCTGCGGGTCATGCGTCTGCCCAAGCCGCAGGTCAAGCGCGGCCAGTACCCCGCCTGACGTGACGATCGTCGCAGCGGCCGACGGCTCCGCCCTCGGCAACCCCGGCCCCGCCGGCTGGGCCTGGTACGTCGACGACGACCGCTGGTCCGCCGGCGGCTGGCCGCACGGCACCAACAACCAGGGCGAGCTCATGGCCGTCATCGACCTGCTCGAGTCGACGGCCCACGTCGACGACGACCTCCGCATCCTCTGCGACAGCCAGTACGTGATCAACGCCGTCACCAAGTGGATGGCGGGCTGGAAGCGCAAAGGCTGGCGCAAGGCCGACGGCGCCCCGGTGCTCAACCGCGAGCTGCTGGAGCGTCTCGACCGCGCCCTCCAGGGGCGGCGCTACACGTTCGAGTGGGTGAAGGGCCACGCCGGCCACGACCTCAACGAAGCCGCCGACGTGCGCGCCCGCGCCGTGGCGACCGCGTACCAGAAGGGCGACCCCATCCCGATCGGACCGGGCTGGCCCCCGGCCACGCGGCAGGCCGATCAGCCGGTCGAGGAGGCCGCTCCCCCGGCTCCGCGGGTCGCTGAAAGCGCTCCGGCCGCAGCATCCGCACCGGTCGCTGCGCCGACTCAGGCTGCGGCCGAGGACGCCCTCGAACTGGACATCTTCGGCGACCTGGCCGTCGCGGAGAGCGACGAGGAGATCGTCGCCCGGCTGGAGCGCGAGCTGCTCGACCCGGCGGTCCGCTCCGACGCGTCACGCGTCGCCGGCCTGCTGCACCCCGAGTTCGCCGAGATCGGCCGTTCCGGCCGGCTCTGGGGTCGCGACGACACCCTCCAGGCCCTCGCGGGCGAGGAGGCCGAGGCCGTGGAGCTGGACGTCCTCGCCACCGAGGTGGTCGCGGACGGCGTCATCCTGCTCACCGCCCGCACGAGCGACGCGCGCGGCGGAACCCTGCGCAGCTCGCTGTGGCAGCGCAGCGGCGGCCGCTGGCGCCTACGCTTCCACCAGGGCACGCCGGAGGCGTAGCAGCCCGCGGTTGATCTGCCGCGCCCACAGCGGGCCGCGGTAGAGGAACGCGGTGTAGCCCTGCACGAGCGTGGCCCCGGCGTCGAGACGCTCCTGCACGTCCTCCGCCGTCTCCACGCCGCCCACCGAGATCACGCAGAGCTCGGGCGGGACGGTCGCGCGGATCAGCTTCAGGACCTCGAGCGAGCGGGCCGCGAGCGGTGCGCCCGACAGGCCGCCTGCCCCGGCCGCGTCGACGCGGGCCGGGTCGGTGCGGAGCCCCTCCCGGGAGATCGTGGTGTTCGTCGCGATGATGCCGTCGAGACCGAGGCGCACGACCAGCTCCGCGATCCGCTGCACCTGCTCGTCGGTGAGGTCGGGCGCGATCTTGACGAGCAGCGGCTTCCGGCCCGCGACCTCCTGGACGGCGGTGAGCAGCGGAGCGAGGAGGTCGAGCTCCTGCAGCCCGCGCAGCCCCGGCGTGTTCGGCGAGCTGACGTTGACGACCAGGTAGTCGGCGACCGGCGCGAGGGCTCTGGCACTGGTCAGGTAGTCGGCGGTGGCGTCCTCCACGGCGACGACGCGGCTCTTGCCGATGTTCACCCCGAGCACCGGGCGGTGGCGTGTCCGGATGACGCGCAGGAGCCGATCCGCCGCGACGCCCGCACCGCGGTTGTTGAAGCCCATGCGGTTGATCACCGCGCGGTCCGGGATGAGGCGGAACAGGCGCGGCTTGTCGTTGCCGGGCTGCGCGATCGCGGTGATCGTCCCGACCTCCACGTGGCCGAAGCCGAGCGCGCCGAGCCCGAGCACCGCTTCGCCGTCCTTGTCGAAGCCGGCCGCGACACCGAACGGCGACTCGAACCGCAGTCCGAGCGCATCGACGGCGAGGGACGGGTCGGCCGCGGTGAACCGCCGGGCGACACCGCCGAGCCCCACGAGGGGCAGCGCGCGGATCGCCACGAACGCGAGGTGATGGGCCCGCTCGGGGTCGAGCTTGGAGAGGACGAGGGAGAAGAGTGTGCGATACATGCCGGTACGAGAATACCGGTCGGCGTCAGGCCTGCACGTCCGCGGGCACGATGTGGTGGGCGACCCGCAGCTGCTGGATGGCCTCCTCGAAGTCGTCGAGGGAGTCGAACGCCTGGTAGACGCTGGCGAACCGCAGGTACGCGACCTCGTCCAGCTCCCGCAGCTCGGGCAGGATCGCGAGGCCGACCTCGTTCGCCTCGATCTGGGAGGCGCCGGTCGAGCGGATGGTCTCCTCGACCTTCTGCGCGAGTACGGCGAGGTCGGAGTCGGTCACCGGCCGCCCCTGGCAGGCCTTGCGCACGCCGAGCATGATCTTCTCCCGGCTGAACGGCTCCGCCACCCCGCTGCGCTTGATCACGCTGAGGCTGGCCGTCTCGGTGGTCGAGAAGCGGCGGCCGCACTCGGGGCACTGCCGGCGGCGGCGGATCGAGAGACCGTCGTCACTGGTCCGGGAGTCGATGACACGGGAGTCCGGGTGGCGGCAGAAGGGGCAGAACATACCCCGATTCTACCGGTCTCCCGGCCGTCAGCCGCGGAAGCGGACGGTGACCGCCTCGCCGTGCGCGGGGAGGTCCTCGGCGCCCGAGAGCGCGACGATGCGGTCGGCGACGTCGCGCAGCGCATCCCGGTCGTACCGGATGACCTGCTGCGGGCGCAGGAACGAGTACGCGCCCAAGCCCGACGAGAACCGCGCCTGCCCTCCGGTCGGCAGCACGTGGTTCGACCCGGCGAGGTAGTCGCCGAGGCTGACGGGCGCGCTCGGACCGATGAAGATCGCACCGGCGTTCTGGATGTCGGCGAGCACGGCGTCGTCGTCCGCGGTCTGGATCTCGAGGTGCTCCGGGCCGTAGGCGTTGCTGAACGCGGCGGCGGCGGCGAGGTCGTCGACGAGCACGATCGCGGACTGCTGGCCGCCGAGGGCCGTGCGGACACGCTCGCTGTGCCGGGTCGCGCCGGCCAGCTGGTCCAGCTCGGCGGCGACGCGCTCGGCGAAGGCCGGGCTGTCCGTGACGAGGAGGGAGGCGGCGGCCTCGTCGTGCTCGGCCTGGCTCACCAGGTCGGCGGCGACGTACCGCGGGTTCGCGCTGTCGTCGGCGATCACGAGGATCTCGGTGGTGCCGGCCTCGGAGTCGATGCCGGCCTTCCCGCGCACGACGCGCTTGGCGGCGGCGACGTAGATGTTGCCGGGACCGGTGATGACCTGGACCGGCTCGAGCCCGATCTCCTCCACACCCCAGGCGAGCGCGCCGATCGCGCCGGCGCCGCCCATCGCGTAGACCTCGTCGATGCCGAGCAGCCCGGCGGCGCCCAGGATGACGGGGTGGACCCTGCCTCCGAACTCGCGCTGGGGCGGGCTCGCGAGCGCAATCGACGAGACACCCGCGATCTGGGCGGGAACCGCGTTCATCACGACACTGGACGGGTAGACGGCCTTGCCGCCCGGCACGTACAGACCCGCTCGCTCGACGGGCTGCCAACGCTGCACGATGGTCGCCCCCGGGCCGATACGGGTCTCGGCGGGCGGCGGCACCTGCGCAGCGGTCGCCTCTCGGACCCGCGCGATGGTCTCCTCAAGAGCCGCTCGGACGTCGGAGGGCAGCGCCTCCACGGCGGCCGCGATCTCCTCGACGGGGACGCGGACCGCGGGCGGCGCGACGCCGTCGAACCGTTCGGCCTGCTCCCGAAGAGCTGCGGCCCCGCGGGCGCGCACGTCGTCGATGAGCTCGGTCGCTACATGCATCGCGACCTGCACGTCCACGACGGGACGGGGGACGAGGCGCTCGAAGGCGACGCGAGTAGGCTGGACTCCGCGGAGATCGATGGTCTGCATCATGGCGCGACAAGCCTATCCGCTCCCCCGCGATGGTTTCCCCGCGCGGAATTCTCGATGTCGATTGGTGCTTGCAGTACACGTATGAACAACGCATCCCCCGACCCCACCGACGGCACCGTCTCCGACGTCACGCCGGACCTGTCGGCCTTCCGCCAGACGTTCCGCCGCCACGCCGCCGGTGTCGCCATCATCACCGCTCTGCGGGCCGACGGCAGCCCCGTCGGGTTCACGGCGACCTCGCTCGCCTCCCTGGCAGCGGTGCCGCCACTCGCGACGTTCAACATGGCGCTCTCGGCGTCCAGCTGGCCCGCCATCGCCGAGACGGATCGCGTCGTCATCCACACGCTCGGCGTGCGCAACAAGGCTGCCGCCGAGAAGCTCGCCGGAGACAACGCCCGCCGGTTCGAGGGCGAGCACTGGTACCCCGGTCCGTACGGCCTCCCCGTCATCAAGGACACCACCGCGTGGGTGGTCGGCCGCATCGTCGAGCGCTTCACCGTGCACAACAGCGCGGTCGTGGTCGTCCAGATCGAGCGTGGAGAGCTCGGCGCCGAGGACGAGCCCCTGCTCTACCACGAGCGCCGCTACCACCGGCCCACCGCGCTCGACTGACGGCGCCGGCGGTCCGGCCGTCGCTCAGTCCAGTTCGCGGAGCTGTGCCGTCCGTTCGCCGCCGGCCGACCCGGTGTTCACCGTGCCCTGCGGCTCGAACAGGACCGCCTCCACCTCGGCGTCCGCTCGCGGGCAGTGCTCGACGCCCCGCGGGACGACGTAGACGTCGCCCGGGCCCAGCACGACGTCGCCGTCGCGCAGCTGGATCGTCAGCTCACCGCTGAGCACCACGAACAGCTCGTCGGTGTCGGGATGCTCGTGCCAGACGAACTCGCCGAGCAGCCTCACCACTTTCACGTCGTAGTCGTTGACGCTCGTCAGGCGGTGCGGCTGCCAGTGCTCGCCGATCCGTGCGAGTGCCTCGTGCAGGTTGCGGACGCCGTCGCTCATGACCCCACGCTAGACCAGGCAGTTCGGGCCGAGGAGGCCCTTGAGCTCCCCGTACAGATCCGGGCTGACCTTCACCTGCTTGGGCACGCCGAGCACGCGGACACGGCCGCCCGTCACCAGATGGATCCGCACTTCGTTGTCCCCCGGGTGCCGCGAGAACGTCTCGCCCAGGCGGGTGACGACGTCGGGGGTCGCCCGGCGGTCCTGGATCGTGATCTGCAGCGGGCTGCTGTCCTCGATGGGGCCGAGGTCAGGATTCATCAGGCTGAAGGCGTGGAGGTTCATGCCGTCGTCGCGCAGGCTGACGCGCCCGCGCACCACGACGATCGCGTCGCCCGTGAGCATCGGCGAGAACTCCTGGTACGCCTTGCCCATGAACATGACGGTCATCTCGCCGCCGAAGTCCTCGACGGTGATCATGCCGTACTGGTTGCCGGACGCCTTCGCGACGCGATGCTGCACGCTCGTGATGAGCCCGGCGATCGTGACCGTCTCGCCGTCCTGGATGTTGTCGGAGCCGACCAGGTCGGCGATGGACGTGCTCGCCATCTTCGCCAGCTGCAGCTCCAGGCCGGCCAGTGGGTGGTCGGAGACGTACAGGCCGAGCATGTCGCGCTCGAACGCGAGCTTGTCGCGCTTGCCCCACTCCGGCCGGTCCGGGATGTTGTGCTGGGCCTGACCCGGCTCGTCGGCCTCCCACAGGCTGTCGAAGTCGAATCCGACGTCGCCGTTGGCCTCGTTGCGCTTGATCTTGACCGCGGACTCCACCGCGTCCTCGTGCACCTCGACCAAGGCCCGGCGGGTGTGGCCGAGCGAGTCGAACGCGCCCGCCTTGATGAGCGACTCCACGGTCCGCTTGTTCGCGGCGTGGATCGGCACCTTCGACAGGAAGTCGTGGAACGACTCGAACCGCCCCTTGCTCTCGCGCGCCTCGCGCACGCCCTCGACGACGTTCGCGCCGACGTTGCGCACGGCGCCCATCCCGAAGCGGATGTCCTCGCCGACGGCGGCGAAGTACAGGCTGGACTCGTTGACGTCCGGCGGGAGCACCTTGATGCCCATGCGGCGGCACTCGTTCAGGTAGAGCGCCATCTTGTCCTTGGAGTCGCCGACGCTGGTGAGCAGCGCCGCCATGTACTCGGCCGGGTAGTGCGCCTTGAGGTAGGCGGTCCAGTACGAGATCACGCCGTAGGCGGCGGAGTGTGCTTTGTTGAACGCGTAGTCCGAGAACGGCAGCAGGATCTCCCACAGCTTGTTCACCGCGTCCATCGAGTAGCCGTTGTCGTTCATGCCCTGGGCGAAGCCGGCGAACTGCTTGTCCAGCTCGGACTTCTTCTTCTTGCCCATCGCGCGACGCAGGATGTCGGCCTGTCCGAGGGAGAAGCCGGCGACCTTCTGCGCGATCGCCATCACCTGCTCCTGGTAGATGATGAGGCCGTAGCTGGTCGACAGGATGTCGGCGAGCGGTTCCGCCAGCTCCGGATGGATCGGCGTGATGTCCTGCTGGCCGTTCTTGCGCAGCGCGTAGTTCGTGTGCGAGTTCGCGCCCATCGGGCCCGGGCGGTACAGCGCGATGAGTGCCGAGATGTCTTCGAAGTTGTCGGGGCGCATCAGGCGCAGCAGGGAGCGCATCGGGCCGCCGTCGAGCTGGAAGACGCCGAGGGTGTCGCCGCGCGAGAGGAGCTCGTAGGCCGGTCGGTCGTCGAGTTCGAGGTCTTCGAGCACGAGCTTCTCGCCGCGGTTCGCCTCGATGTTGTCGAGGGCGTCGTTGATGATCGTCAGGTTGCGGAGGCCGAGGAAGTCCATCTTGATCAGGCCGAGCGACTCGCAGGCCGGATAGTCGAACTGCGTGACGATCTGGCCGTCCTGCTCGCGCTTCATGATCGGGATGATGTCGATCAGCGGGTCGGACGACATGATGACGCCGGCCGCGTGCACACCCCACTGGCGCTTGAGGTTCTCGAGGCCGAGCGCGGTATCGAAGACGGTCTTGGCCTCCGGGTCGCTCTCGACGACCGCCCGGATGTCCACCGCCTCCTTGTAGCGCGGGTGGTTCTTGTCGAAGATCCCGGTGAGCGGGATGTCCTTGCCCATGACGGGCGGCGGCATCGCCTTCGTGAGCTTCTCACCCATCGAGAACGGGAAGCCGAGCACACGGCCCGAGTCCTTCAGCGCCTGCTTGGCCTTGATGGTGCCGTAGGTGACGATCTGGGCGACGCGCTCGGAGCCGTACTTCTCGGTCACGTACTTGATGACCTCGCCGCGGCGACGGTCGTCGAAGTCGACGTCGAAGTCGGGCATGGAGACGCGGTCGGGGTTGAGGAAGCGCTCGAAGATCAGGCCGTGCTGCAGCGGGTCGAGGTCGGTGATCCGCATGGCGTAGGCCGCCATCGAGCCGGCTCCCGAGCCACGGCCCGGGCCGACGCGGATGCCGTTGTTCTTGGACCAGTTGATGAAGTCGGCGACGACGAGGAAGTAGCCGGGGAAGCCCATCTGCGAGATGACGCCGATCTCGTAGTCGGCCTGCTTGCGCACCTCCGGCGTGATGCCGTTCGGGTAGCGCTCCGTGAGCCCCTTCTCGACCTCCTTGACGAACCAGGTCTGCTCGGTCTCCTCCGGGGGCACCGGGAAGCGGGGCATGAAGTTGGCCTGCGTGTCGAACTGCACGTCGCAGCGCTCGGCGATCGCGAGCGTGTTGTCGCACGCCTCGGGGTAGTCGCGGAACAGCTGGCGCATCTGCTCGGCCGACTTCAGGTAGAACTCGTCGGCGTCGAACTTGAACCGGTTGGGGTCGTCGAGCGTCGACCCGGACTGAACGCAGAGCAGAGCCGCGTGGCTCTTCGCGTCCTCGGCGTGCGTGTAGTGCAGGTCGTTGGTGGCGACCATCGGGATGCCGAGGTCCTTGGCGAGGCGGATGAGGTCGCTCATGATCCGGCGCTCGATGCCGAGGCCGTGATCCATGATCTCGGCGTAGAAGTTCTCCTTGCCGAAGATGTCGCGGAACTCCGCCGCCGCCTTGACGGCCTCGTCGTACTGCCCGAGACGCAGGCGCGTCTGCACCTCGCCCGACGGGCAGCCGGTCGTCGCGATGATGCCCTTGCCGTACTGGCTGAGCAGCTCGCGGTCCATGCGGGGTTTGAAGTAGTACCCCTCCATCGACGCCTTCGACGACATCCGGAACAGGTTGTGCATGCCCTCGGTCGTCGCCGCGAGCATGGTCATGTGCGTGTACGCGCCCGAGCCCGAGACGTCGTCACCGCCGCCGTCGCCCCAGCGGACGCGGGTCTTGTCGGTGCGGTGCGTGCGCGGCGTGAGGTACGCCTCCGTGCCGATGATCGGCTTGATGCCGGCGTCCGTGGCGGTGCGCCAGAAGTCGAACGCGCCGAACATGTTGCCGTGGTCGGTGACGGCGACGGCGGGCATCTGCTGCTCGACGGCGGCGTCGATCAGCGGCTTGACGCGTGCCGCCCCGTCGAGCATCGAGTACTCGCTGTGGACGTGGAGGTGGACGAAGGAATCGCTCATGTCGAGGACAAGCCTACGTCGTGGGACCGACGTCGCGGGCCTCGCGCGCGGGCTCCTGAGGACATTTTCCGGACCCCGGATCGGATCTCCTCCGTAAGCCGCCGGTCATCCCTCGGGAGCGCCGGAACTCCTCCGTTCGCGACGCCCGTCGACGCCCGAGTCAGGACGCGCGGAGGACGTCGAGAGCGTGCTGGAGGTCGGCGGGATAGCCGGTCGTGAACGTGACCCACTCCCCTGTCGCCGGGTGCTCGAACGCCAGCTGCACGGCGTGCAGCCACTGCCGCGTGAGGCCGAGGCGGGCGGAGAGCGTCGGGTCGGCGCCGTACATCGAGTCGCCCACGCACGGGTGCCGCTGCGCCGCCATGTGCACGCGGATCTGGTGGGTGCGGCCGGTCTCGAGGTGGATCTCGAGCAGGCTCGCCGCCGGAAACGCCTCGATCGTCTCGTAGTGCGTGACCGACGGCTTCCCGTCGGCGACCACGGCGAACTTCCAGTCCGACTTCGGGTGACGGCCGATCGGGGCGTCGATCGTGCCGGTGAGCGGGTCGGGATGCCCCTGGACGACGGCGTGGTAGATCTTCTCCACCGTCCGATCGTGGAACGCGCGCTTGAGCACCGTGTAGGCGTGCTCGGACTTGGCGACCACCATGAGACCGCTCGTGCCGGCATCCAGCCGGTGCACGATCCCGGCCCGCTCGGCCGCACCGGAGGTCGAGATCCGGAACCCGGCCGCCGCGAGGGCACCGAGCACGGTGGGGCCCTCCCAGCCGACGGAGGGATGCGCGGCGACGCCGACCGGCTTATCGATCACGACGATGTCGTCGTCGTCGTGGACGATCGTGAGCTCGGGGACCGCGATCGGGACGATCGTGACCTCCTCGCGCGGCTTCCACGACACCTCGAGCCAGGAGCCGGCCGTCAGCCGGTCGGACTTGTCGACGTCGCGGCCGTCGACCGTGACGCCTCCGGCCTCCGCGATCTCGGCCGCGAAGCTGCGGGAGAAGCCGAGGAGCTTCGCGAGCCCCGCGTCCACCCGCGCCCCGTCGAGCCCGTCGGGGATGGGGAAACTGCGCGACTCCATCTACGGCTGCGGCTTCTCGGGGTGCTCGGCCTCCGTCGGCGCGTCGGCAGGAGCCTCCACGACCGCGTCGTCCGCGACGGGGGCGTCCGCGTCGTCGAGCGCGTCGGTGTCGGCGTCGACATCCTCATCCTCGCCCGTCCGGCGCCCGTCGAGACCGACGCCGCGGATCGTCAGGATCAGGAAGAGCGCCATGCTCGACACGATCGCGACATCGGCGAGGTTGAAGATCGCCGGCAGGAGCGGGATCTGGAGGAAGTCGACCACGTGGCCCACGCCGAAGCCCGGCTCCCGGAAGAGGCGGTCCGTGAGGTTGCCCAGCAGGCCGCCGAGGAGCAGACCGAACAGGATGGCCCACGCCGTGGACTTGATCCGCGGGGCGTACCAGACGACGAAGCCGAGCACGCCGACGCCGACGATCGAGAAGATCCAGGTGGATCCGCTCCCGATCGAGAAGGCGGCGCCGGCGTTCTTGACGAAGTTGAACTGCAGCAGCTGGCCGAGCACCTCGACCCGCTGACCCTCGTAGAGGTTGGCGACGACCAGGACCTTGGCGATCTGGTCGACGAGGTACACGCAGAGCGCGACCACCGCCAGGATCACCAAGGCCCGGACGCTGACCGAGGGCCGGGAGGTATTAGCCTCCAAAGCCGGGGAAGACCGGGGGCTGGTTGCCCTGGTCCGAGGAGCTGGAGGCGTCCGCGGCGACGGGGGCCGGGATGCTGGCGCTCACGGGAGCGGCCGCGCGGTTCTGACCGAAGCCGGCACCGCCGGCGGCGGGCTGGGCGTCGAGGTCGCGGAGCTGACCCTCGATGTAGCCCTTGAGGCCCTGACGGTAGTCGCGCTCGAACGTGCGGAGCTCGTCGATGCGGCGCTCCAGCTGCGTGCGCTCCTGGTCGAGGGCGCTGATCTGGGCGCGCTGCTTCGACTCGGCCTCGGCGACGATGCGCGCGGCGGTGGCGTGACCCTCGGCGATGAGCGAGTCGCGCTTCTCGACGCCCTCGCGCACGTGCTCCTCGTGGAGACGGCGCGCGAGCTGGAGGAGGTTGTTGGTCGCGTTGGGGTCGTTCGCGCTGTCGGCGGCGAACGCCGGGGCGGCGGCAGCGGCGGCCGGTGCCGCAGCGGCGGCGGCCGCGGACTCCTGCTGCGCGGCGGCGAGGCGCTGCTTGAGCTCCTCGTTCTCCTGCTGCAGACGGGTCAGCTCGCCGTTGTCGACGGCAGGCGCGGCCGCGACGGGGGCGGGCGTCGCAGCGGACGAGCCGGAGCTGCGCTGCAGCTCGGCGATGCGCGAGTCGGCGGCGACGAGGCGCTGCTTCAGCTCCTCGTTCTCCTGACCCAGACGACGGAGCTCGACGACCACCTCATCGAGGAAGTCATCGACCTCGTCCTGGTCGTAGCCCTCACGGAACTTCGTCGGTTGGAACCGCTTGTTGACTACATCTTCCGGAGTCAGCGCCATGGCAAGCCACCTTAGATCTTGAAAGAGACGAACAGATATCGCGTTCAGCCAACGCTAGCAAAGTGGGCCGGTAATGCGCACTCCGCCGCGCTCGCTCGTCGGCTCGACAACCCTATAACGGGGCGGCCGCCGGTTCCGCGATCGACGCTCAGCTGAATCCCAGCGTCACGTACAAAAGGATGATCACGACGAGCATCGTCAGGCTCCACCCGAAGTCGAGCGCGACCGGGCCCATCGACAGCGGCGGGATGATCCGGCGGAAGAACTTGATCGGCGGGTCCGTGACCGCGTAGGTCGCCTCGGCCAGCAGCAGCACGAGGCCCTTGGGCCGCCACTGCCGCGCGAAGGTCCGCACCAGGTCGAGCACGAAGCGCGCCCACATGACGAAGAAGTAGATCAGGAGGAGGTAGTACGCGATGGTCGCGACTATCGAGACGACAAGCACACCCCCAGTATGACGGAGAGCGCACGCCCTCCCTGACGAGGGGGCGTGCGCTCACGTCGTGTCGGCGGCCGGAGCCGCACGTTTCAGTTCTGGGCGAAGAAGGAGGCGTCGACCTCGGAGTCCGCACCGCCGTGCTCGCCGGAGACGACCACGTGCGACGGGGAGAGGAGGAAGACCTTCGGCGTCACGCGCTCGATCTTGCCGTAGAGGCCCTGGGAGAGCCCGCTGGCGAAGTCGATGAGGCGACGCGCGTCGCCCTCGCTCATCTGCGAGAGGTTGATGATGACCGGGATGCCCTCCCGGAACGACTCGGCGATCGCCTGGGCATCGCGGTACTGGCGGGGGTGGACCGTGAGGATCTCGTTCATTTCCTGTACCGAAACATTCCGTGCGGTGGACGATTTGCGCAGCGGGGTGACCGGAGCGCGGCCGGCCACGGGGGCGACCGGTGCGGGGTGCGGGACGGGCTGGACCGGCGCCGGGGCGGGAGCCTCGCGGCGCGGCTGGTGCTGCGCCTGCTCGGGCTGCTCGTCGAACTCCAGCTCCTCGTCGGCGAGGCCGAGATAGACCATCGTCTTCTTCAGCGGGTTGGCCATGCGCTTCCTCCGTGTAGAACTGTGCGCCGACGCCTCGCACGCACGTATTGCGAACCTTCTTCTCCTTCGAGATTAACGAAGGGTGGGCCGATTCCCGGTAATGGCCGTCCCGATCCGAAGGTGTGTCGCGCCGGCGGCGATGGCTTCGCGGTAGTCCTGGGACATCCCGGCGGAGATCGCGGAGGCCTCCGGGGCCAGCGAACGGACGCGCTCGCTCGAGGCCCGTACGCGCTCGAAGGCGCGTGCCGGCTCCTCGTCGAGAGGGGCGACGGCCATCACGCCGAGAAGCCGCAGGCCGGGCGTGGCAAGGACGTGCTCGACGAGCGGCTCCAGGTCGCGGTCGGCGACGCCGCCCCGGCCCGGGTCGTCCGTGAGGTTGAGCTGCACGAAGGCGTCCACCTCGGACTCGTCGGAGCGCAGGGCGTCGACGAGCGAGAAGCGGTCGATCGAGTGGATGACCGAGGCGTAGCGCCGCGCCTGTCGCGCCTTCTTGCTCTGGAGCTGCCCGACGAAGTGCCAGGCGAGATCGAGGTCGGCGAGCTCTGCCGCCTTCTCCTGCGCCTCCTGGTGCCGGTTCTCCCCCACGTCGCGCACGCCGAGTGCGGCGAGTTCGCGCACCAGGGAGGCCGGGTGGAACTTCGTGACCACGATCGTGGTCAGCTCGTCCGGCGAGCGCCCCGCCGCCCGGGCGGCATCGTCGATGCCGTCCCGGACCGCGGCGAGGCGCTCGGCGAGCGGGCTACTTGAGGAAGTCGGGGATGTCGAGGTCGTCATTCTCGTCGTCGAACGCAGGGTCTTTGGGAGCGGCGGTCTCGGCGACCGGGGTCTCACCGGTCCAGGTCTCGGCGACCGGCGCCTCGACCTCTCCGGCCTCGGTCACGGCGGAGGAGGTCGCGGCATCCTCCGCGCCGGCCTCGACGAACGTCGAGCGACGGGTGTCGACCACCGGCTTGGAGCCGGGCTCTCCCCCGTCGAAGCCTGCGGCGATGACCGTGACGCGCACCTCGTCGCCGAGGGTGTCGTCGATGACGGCACCGAAGATGATGTTCGCCTCGGGGTGGACGGCTTCCTGCACCAGGCGGGCCGCGTCGTTGATCTCGAAGATGCCGAGGTTCGATCCGCCCTGGATGGAGAGCAGCACGCCGTGCGCGCCGTCGATGCTGGCCTCGAGCAGCGGCGAGGCCACGGCGAGCTCGGCGGCCTTGATCGCGCGGTCGGCGCCGCGCGAGGAGCCGATGCCCATGAGGGCGCTTCCCGCGCCCTGCATCACGGACTTCACGTCCGCGAAGTCGAGGTTGATGAGGCCCGGGGTCGTGATCAGGTCGGTGATGCCCTGCACACCCGCGAGGAGCACCTGGTCGGCGGTGGAGAACGCCTCCAGCATGCTGATGCCGCGGTCGCTGATCTCCAGCAGCCGGTCGTTCGGCACCACGATGAGGGTGTCGACCTCTTCCTTGAGCCGCTGCACGCCGGCCTCGGCCTGCTGCTGGCGGCGCTTGCCCTCGAAGGAGAACGGCTTGGTGACGACACCGATGGTGAGCGCGCCGATCGACTTGGCGATGCGCGCGACGACGGGAGCGCCGCCGGTGCCGGTGCCGCCTCCCTCGCCCGCGGTGACGAAGACCATGTCGGCGCCCGCGAGGGCCTCCTCGATCTCCTCCGCGTGGTCCTCGGCGGCGCGACGGCCGACCTCGGGGTCGGCTCCGGCGCCCAGGCCGCGCGTGATCTCACGACCGACGTCGAGCTTGACGTCGGCGTCGCTCATGAGCAGCGCCTGCGCGTCCGTGTTGATGGCGATGAACTCGACGCCGCGGAGGCCGAGCTCGATCATGCGGTTGACGGCGTTGACGCCGCCTCCGCCGATGCCGACGACCTTGATCACGGCGAGGTAGTTCTGATTTGCTGTCACGTCCGGCCTCCACGGGAACCTTCAACCTCAAGTCGAGGCTTAAAGTTATGCTGAGTATGCAATTCCTTTTTTCGACGTTAGGTGCGCGCGGGCCGTGGCGGTGGAACCGGCCAGGCGTGTCGGGAAAGTGCGTCCCGAAGCCGTCGTCCGCACGGCGTCATCCGGTCGTCACGCTGTGCGGCGACGACACGTCGTAGTGGTTCGCGCCGGCGGCTCCGACGAGCAGCGCCGCGAGGTCGGCGGCCTTCAGCTCCGAGTCCTCGGCGCTCCCCCAGACGACGGTCGCACCGCTGCCGCGGAGGGTGAAGGAGACGTCGTCCTTCGTCGTTGCCGAGATGGTGTCCACCTGCGCGAGGGTCGCGGCGGGGAGGGCGCTCAGCACGCTGGCGGCCGCCGCGAACGCCGAGTCGGCGTCCTTCTCGGCCGACGCGCCGCCGGCCGCGATCAGCGGGAACCCCTCGGGCCGGGCCGCGCTCGAGGCGATCGGCACCTTGGCGGCGTCCACGAGGGTGAACGCCGCACCCTTCTGCACCACGCCGATCGGCTGGCGCTCGACCACGCGGACCACGATGGTGTCCGGCGGATGGCTCTCCACCGTGTAGCTGCGGATCAGCGGGAACGCGGCGAGGTCGTGCGAGATGCCCGCCTGGTCGAGCAGCGGGAGCGGCTTGCCGAGCTGATCCCCCAGCTTCGCCTGGATGTCCTTGGGGTTCAGCCGCGACGCCCCGGTGACCTCGATGTGCTTGAGCGCGAGCACCGGGGAGAAGGCGAGCAGGGTGACGCCGAGGACGAGCGCGACCACCACTCCGCCCGCTCCGAGCCAGGCCTGACGCCGCCGGCGCGACCGCTTGGTGAACCGGCGGACCTCGCCGCGCTCCACCTTCTTGCGCTCCTTGCGCGCGGCCCGAAGCGCCTTGCTGATCTCGCGGTTGCTCGGGAGGCGGTCGTACGGCGACGTGTCGGCGGCGGCAGCGGCCTCCGGAGGTGCGCTGTGCTGCCGGCGCGCGGGCTCGCGGTCGCGGGATGGAGCAGACGCCGGCGCCGAGGGCGTCGGCGTGGGCGTGGGCGTGGGCGCCTGGATGATCGGGATCGGCTCGGTCACCGCCGGTCGCGCGGTCGCGCGACGCTCGGGCTCCGGCGCGTTCGCGGGCGGGCCCGCCGCGGGCGGCGGCGTCTGCCCGGGCGACCGGTCGTGACCTTGAGGGCGCTTCACGGGCGGCTACTCGCGGACGCGGCGGAGCGAGTCCAGCAGCTGGGGCACGATGCGGTACACGTCGCCGCACCCGAGGGTGATGACGAAGTCGCCCTCGCGCGCGATCTCGGCGGTGTGGTCGGCCGCGGCCTGCCAGTCGGCGATGAACGCGACGTGCTCGGGATGCGCGAACCGATCGGCCACGAGCGCGCCCGTGACGCCCGGCTCCGGATCTTCGCGGGCGCCGTAGACGTCCAGCACGACGGTCTCGTCGGCGTACGTCTCGAGGGTCTCGGCGAACTCGTTCGCGAAGAGCCGCGTGCGGCTGTAGAGGTGGGGCTGGTGCACCGCGATGATGCGGCCGGAGCCGACGACCGTCCGCGCCGCGGAGAGTGCGGCGGCGACCTCGGTCGGGTGGTGGGCGTAGTCGTCGTAGACGCTCACGCCGCCGACCGTCCCGTGCAGCTCGAAGCGGCGCTCCGTGCCGCCGAACTCGGCGATGGCGGCGAGCGACGCGGCCGGCTCGAAGCCCAGGCCGGTCAGCACCGCGAAGGCGCCCGCGGCGTTGATGGCGTTGTGGCGGCCGGGGACCCGCAGCTGCGCGGCGTACTCGTCGCCCTGGTAGCTGATGCGGAAGGAGACTGGTCCGTCGGTGACGACCGAGTGGACGCGCACGTCGGCATCCTCCGCCTCGCCGAAGGTCACCACGCGCTTGTCGGGGGTGGACTCCAGCAGGCGGGCGGTGACGTGCTTCGCACCGGCGTCGTCCGACGACACGACGACCAGCTCGCTCGACTCGCGGGCGAACGTGACGAACGCCTCCTCGAAGGCCTCGAGGGAGCCGTAGTGGTCGAGGTGGTCCGGGTCGACGTTGGTGATGAGGGCGACCGCGGTGTCGTAGAGCAGGAAGGTGCCGTCCGACTCGTCCGCCTCCACGACGAACAGGTCGCCGCTGCCGGTCTGCGAGCTCTTGCCGAGCGAGGCGATCACGCCGCCGTTGACGAAGCTCGGGTCCTCGCCGATGCCGAGCAGGCCGGTGATGATCATGCCCGTCGACGTGGTCTTGCCGTGCGCACCGGCGACGGCGACGAGCCGCTTGCGGTTGATCAGCCACGCGAGCGCCTGCGACCGGTGCAGCACCGGGAGGCCCTTCGCGAGCGCGAGCTGGTACTCGGGGTTGTCCTGCCAGAGCGCGCCGGTGACGACCAGCGTGTCCGCATCGCCGACGTTCGCGGCGTCGTGGCCGACGGCGATGGTCGCGCCGAGGGCGCGCAGGGTGTCGATGTTCGCGGAATGGCGCACGTCTGAGCCGGTCACCGTGTAGCCGGCCTCGAGGAACAGGCGGGCGATCCCGCTCATCCCGGACCCGCCGATGCCCACGAAGTGCAGGGCGCCGAGGTCGTCGGGGATGGTCATGGTGAGGTCGGGCTTGATCACGGGCACTGCTTTCGGTTCACGAGGAGTAACTCCATCACGGCTTCCTCCATCTTCTCACGGGGCTAGGCGCGGCCGAGGGAGCGCCGGACGAGTGCCGCCATGCGGTCGGACCCGTCGCGGACCCCCGCCGCGGCGGCCCTGGCGGACATGCCGGCCACGCGTTCGCGGTCGTTCAGGAGGGGCAGGAGCTCGGCGTCGACCCACTCGGGGAGGAACGCTGCGTCGTCCACGAGGATCCCGCCGCCCGCGCCCACGACGCCGGCGGCGTTGTAGCGCTGCTCGCCGTTCCCGATCGGGAAGGGCACGTAGACGGCGGGGATGCCCAGCGCGGCGAACTCGCACACCGTCGCCGCACCGGCGCGGGCCACGGCGAAGTCGGTGAGCGCGAACGCGAGGTCCATGCGGTCGCAGTAGTCCAGCAGGCGGTAGTGCTCGACACCCGGGTCCGTCAGCTCGCCGCGGCCGCCCTGGATGTGGAGCACCTGCCAGCCCGCCGCGGTCAGCTCGCGGGCGCGTGCCGAGATCGTGCCGTTCAGCCGGCGGGCGCCGAGCGAGCCGCCGGTGACGAGCAGCGTGGGCCGGTCGTCGGCGAGGCCGAACTCGGCGAGGGCTTCGGAGCGCGACGCCGCGCGGTCCAGCTCCTCGATCTCGACCCGGAGCGGCATGCCGACGAAGGTCGCGTGGGGCAGCCGGGTACCCTCGAATGCCACGCCCACCCACGGGGTGTAGCGCGCTCCGAGGCGGTTGCCGAGGCCGGGGCGGGCGTTGGCCTCGTGGATCACGAGCGGCACGCCTGCCTTGCGGGCGGCCGAGTAGGCCGGCGCGGCGGCATAGCCTCCGAAGCCCACGACGACGTCGATCCCCCGCTCGCGGATCAGCTCGACGACGGTGCGGATCGCGCGCCGGTACGCGCCGGGGAACCGCAGCGCGGCGGCGTTGGGGCGCCGCGGGAAGGGCAGCTTCGGGATGGTGACGAGCTCGTACCCGCGCGCGGGCACCAGTCGTGCCTCCAGCCCCTCCTTCGTGCCGAGCACGACGATCTCGGCCGCGGGGTCGTCGCGGCGCAGGCGGTCGGCGACGGCCAGCAACGGGTTCACGTGGCCGGCGGTCCCTCCGCCGGCCAGCAGGTACCGCGTCATGCGCGCGGACCGGCCGATCGGGAGGCGGACGGGTTCGCGTGCGATTCCTTGCTCGACTCGCGCGCGAACGAGAGGACGATTCCGATGGCGATCATGGAACTGATCATGGCAGTCCCTCCCGCAGAGATCAGTGGGAGCGGTACGCCGAGCACGGGTATGACGCCGAGGACGACGGCGATGTTCACGAACGCCTGGCCGATCAGCCAGACCATGATCGCGGCCGTCGTGACGCGGGCGAACGGGTCGGTGGACGCGTGGATGATGCGGAGGAACACGATCGCGAGCAGCACGAAGAGCAGCAGGACCACGATCGCGCCGATCAGCCCGAGCTCCTCGCCGATGATCGCGAAGATGAAGTCGGTGTCGGCAGCGGGCAGCCAGGACCACTTCGAGTGGGAGTTGCCGAGCCCGACGCCGAACACGCCGCCGGACGCGAGCGCGTAGAAGCCGTTCTTGATCTGCCAGTCGACGTCCGGGTTGGCGGCGCTGCTCCCGCCGAAGAACGCGGCGATGCGTCCGACGCGGCTGGCGCTGGACAGGGCGACGGCGACCGCGATCGCGGCCATCCCGACCGTCCCGATGACGAGGTAGCGCATCCGCACGCCGGCGTAGAACAGGGCGCCCAGGACGAGTGCGGCCATGATGACCGTCGTGCCCAGGTCGCCGCCGAGCAGGACGAGCGCGATCGCGCCGCCGGCGATCGGCACGACCGGTACCGCGACGTGCTTCCACTGGTCGAGGACGTCCCGCTTGCGCGCGAGCACCACGCCGAGCCAGACGACGAGGGCGACCTTGATCGCCTCCGACGGCTGGCCGGTGAACGATCCGATCCGCAGCCAGTTGCGGTTGCCGCCGATCTCGACGCCGAGCGGGGTCAGGAGCACGAGCACCTGGAGGAAGCACGCGGCGGCGAGCAGGAACCAGATCGACTTCTTCCAGAACCGCGCGGGCAACCGGGACACCAGGAACATCAGCGGCAGGCCGATGAGCGCGAACGCCCCCTGCGACCAGAACCGCGAGAAGAAGTTGTCGCTGTCGCTGTGCGACTCCACCGAGGAGGACGACAGCACCATCACCAGGCCGAACATCACCATGAACAGCGTGACGCCGAGCAGCATGAAGTAGTTGGCCGACTCCGCGGTCACGTTCTTGCCGAGCGAGATCCGCGCGGTCAGGCCGGCCAGGCGTGACGAGGTCTCGGACGAGGCGGCGCCGCGGGAGGCGGGAGTGGGGCGCTCAGTCCTCGTCGGGACGCGAGGCGGAGAAGTCATCCGCCTCACCTCCCAAGTACTCGTTGACGGCCGCCTGGAAGAGGCGTCCCCGTTCCGCATAGTCGGCGAACTGGTCCATGGACGCCGCGGCCGGCGCCAGCAGAACGGTGTCGCCCTCGCGGGCGAGACCGCCGGCCGAGCGGACAGCCGTCGGCATGACCCCTTCAGTTTCGTCGGCCTCGACCTCGACCACCGGAACCGTCGGCGCGTGTCGCCGGAATGCCTCCCGGAGCGGCTCACGGTCGACGCCGATCAGCACGGCCCCGCGCAGGCGGGAGGCGTGGCTGCGGACGAGCTCGTCGATGTCGACGCCCTTCAGCAGGCCGCCGACCACCCAGACGACCGACGAGTACGCGCGCAGCGACGCGTCCGCGGCGTGCGGGTTGGTGGCTTTGGAGTCGTCGACCCAGCTCACGCCTGCCTCGACCCGCACCAGCTCGATGCGGTGCGCGTCCAGTCGGAACGCGGTCAGCACGTCGCGGATGGTCTGCGGCTCGACCCCGTACGAGCGCGCGAGCGCACTGGCGGCCAGGATGTTGGCGACGACGTGCGGCGCCGACAGTCCCGCTTCCCGCAGCTCGTCCAGCGTGGTCAGCTCCAGGGCGGTCGTCATGCGGTCCTCGAGGAACGCGCGGTCGCACAGGATGCCGTCGACCACGCCGAAATCGCTCGGGCCGGGCACGTCGAGCCCGAAGCCGATGGCCCGGGCGCCGTCGACGACCTCCGCCTCCTCCACCATCAGGATGGTGTTGGCGTCGGCGCGGTTGTAGACGCACGCGACCTGCGTGTTGTCGTAGACCTTCGCCTTCGCGGCGATGTACGCCTCCAGCGAGCCGTGCCAGTCGAGGTGGTCGTCCGCGATGTTGAGGCAGGCCGACGAGTAGGGATAGAGCTCGCCGCCCGCGTTGCGGTTGATCCAGTGCAGCTGGTAGCTCGAGAGCTCTACGACGAGCACGTCGAAGCCCTCGGGGTCGCGGATCGCGTCGAGCACCGGCACGCCGATGTTGCCGCACGGGGCCACCCGGCTGCCGCCGGCGAGGAGCATGGTCGCGGTCAGCTGCACCGTGGTGGTCTTGCCGTTGGTCCCGGTGACGCAGATCCAGTCGGCGGGGGTGTTCCCGCTGCCCGGCGCCGCCACCTTGTCGCGGAGCCGCCACGCGAGCTCGATGTCGCCCCAGACCGGGGTCTCCCGCTCCTCGGCCCACACCAGCAGCGGGTGGTCCCAGTGGAATCCGGGCGAGACGACCACGAGCTCCGGATCGAACTCGACCAGACGCGCCGGCGCCGACGAGAGGTCGGACTCCTCGAGCAGCTCGGCGCCGATGACCTCGAGCAGCATCGCCCGCTCGGAGTCGGCCGACGCCGTGACGACGAGGACCTCCGCGCCGAGCTCGGCGAGGGTGTCCGCCACGGAGAAACCGGTGACGCCGAGGCCGTAGACGGCGACCCGCAGGCCGCGCCAGTCGGCGTGCCAGCTGGTCAGGGTCGAGAGCCGCTCCCCCGCACTCACGTGGCGAGCCATTCGAGGTAGAACGAGCCGACGCCGGCGGCGACGAGCAGACCGCCGATGATCCAGAACCGCACGACGACCGTCACCTCCGCCCAGCCTTTGAGCTCGAAATGATGATGGATGGGGCTCATCAGGAAGATGCGCCTGCCGTGGGTGAGCTTGAAGTACGCCCGCTGGACGATCACCGAGCCCGCCTCGATCACGAAGAGGCCGCCGATGAGCACGAGCAGGAGCTCGGTGTGGCTGAGGATGGCGAGGGCCGCCACCGCGCCGCCGAGCGCGAGCGAACCGGTGTCGCCGAGGAAGATCTGCGCGGGCGACGTGTTCCACCAGAGGAAGCCGACCACGGCGCCGACGATCGCCGTCGCCACGATCGCGAGGTCGAACGGATCGCGCACCTCGTAGCACTTGGCCACGTTCTCCGGGTTCAGGTTGGAGTTCGCGCACGACTGGATGGACTGCCAGAAGCCGATGATGATGTAGGCGCCGATGGCGAGGATCGACGCACCCGAGGCCAGGCCGTCGAGCCCGTCGGTGACGTTCACGCCGTTCGACGTCGCGGCCACGATGAAGTTGATCCAGATCAGGTAGAGGCCGTAGCCCACCACGAGCCCGATCGCCCCGAACTGGGTGAGGTGGCCGAAGTCGATCGGCAGGTCGCGGATGAACGACACGTTCATCGAGGCCGGGGTGTCGCCGTTGCCGTTCGGGAACGAGATCGCCAGGAACGCCCAGACGGTCGCGACGATCACCTGGCCGGCGACCTTCGCCCACCCCGTCAGGCCGAGACTGCGCTCGCGCCGGGTCTTCAGGAAGTCGTCGACGAAGCCGACGATGCCGAGCCCCACCATGAGGAACAGCACCAGCAGTGCCGAGACGCTCGTCTCGTCGCCGGTGAGGAGCAGGGCGGTGAAGTAGCCGAAGAGCGTGCCCAGGATGACGATGATGCCGCCCATCGTGGCGGTGCCCCGCTTGGCGTGGTGGCTCTGCGGCCCGTCGTCGCGGATGAACTGCCCCCACTGCAGGCGGCGGAACAGGCGGATGAACAGCGGCGTCAGGAACAGCGAGAACGCCATCGACAGTGCACCGGAGGTCAGCAGGGCTCTCACGAGAAGAATTCTCCCAGTCGGTCGCCGAGGAAGCGCAGTCCCGCGGAATTGGAGGACTTCACGAGCACGGTGTCCCCCTCGCGGAGGTCTCCCGTCAGGTGCTCGTACGCGGCGTCCTGGGTGTCGAAGTAGAGGGACTCGCCGTCCCACGATCCCTCGTTGATGGCGGTGATGTGCATCCGCCGGGCCGAGGGACCGACGACGACGAGCTGGCCGATGCCGAGACGGACGGCGAGCAGGCCGATGCGGTCGTGCTCCTCCCCCGAGAACTCGCCGAGCTCGCTCATCTCGCCCAGCACGGCGACGGTCCGGGAGCCCGGCTCCGCGATCTGCGCGAGCGTCTTGAGCGCGGCGGACATGGAGTCCGGGCTCGCGTTGTACGCGTCGTTGATGACCGTCACGCCACGGGCGCCGCCCAGGACCTCCATCCGCCACCGCTCCGCGCGCTGCACGGTCTGGAGGGCGGAGACGATCGCGTCGATGCCGACGCCGAGCGTGTGCGCCGCGGCCGCGGCCGCGAGGGCGTTCATCACGTGGTGCTCGCCCAGCACCCGGAAGCGGACCTCGCTCGAGGTGCCGTCCGGCAGGTGGAGGGTGAACGACGTACCGCGCGCGCTGGAGACGATGTGGGTCGCGCGCACGTCGGCGCGGCCGTCGAGGCCGAACCACAGCACCCGGGCGGCGGTCTTGTCCGCCATGGAGGCGACGCGCGGGTCGTCCAGGTTCAGGACGGCGACGTCGGATTCGAGCAGGTCGCTGACCATCTCGGTCTTCGCCGCGAGCGTCTTCTCGATCCCGCCGAACTCGCCCGCGTGGGCGAGGCCGACCTTGAGCACGATCCCGATGTCCGGACGGGCCATGCGCACGAGGCGGGCGATCTCGCCCACGCCGCTCGCGCCCATCTCGGCGACGAGGTAGCGCGTCTCCTCGGTGACCTCGAGCATCGTCACCGGGGCACCGACCTCGTTGTTGAAGGAGGCGCGGGGGGCGATGGTCGGGCCGACCTGCTCCAGGATCTCGCGCAGGAGGTTCTTGGTGGTCGTCTTGCCGTTGGAGCCGGTGACGCCGACGATCTTCAGCCGGCCGAGGGCGCGCACGCGGGCGATGACCTCGGTCGCGAGGTCGCCGAGGGCGACGACGGTGTCCTCGACGAGCAGCTGCGGCACCGGGAGGTCGAGCGCGTGGTCGACCACCAGGAGCGCGGCGCCCGCCTCGGCCGCCTGCGGCGCGAAGAGGTGCCCGTCGGTGAACTCACCGGGCTTGGCGAAGAAGAGCGTGCCGGGCACGACCTCCCGCGAGTCGGTGGTCGAGAGCCCGCTGACGACGGTCTCGGGAGTCGCGGGCGCGCCGTCGACCAGCGCGCCGTCGAGCAGGAGGGTGCCGCGGGTCGCCGCGGCGACCTCGGCGAGGGTGAGGGCGATCATCAGAGCCACCCGGCCTCTCGGAGGGCGAGCCGGGCGTCGTCGCGGGCGGAGTACGGCAGTCGCTGGCCGGCGACCTCCTGGTAGTCCTCGTGGCCGGGGCCGGCGTACAGCACGACGTCGCCGTCGCCCGCCAGCGAGAGCGCCTTGCGGAAGGCGGCGCGCGGGTCCGGCACCTCGTAGAGCTCGCCGTCCGGGACGGCGGCACGGGCGCCGGCGAGGAGCGCCTCGCGGATCGCGGCCGGGTCCTCCCAGCGCGGGTGGAAGTCGGTGATGACCACGGCGTCGGCGCCGCGGGCGGCGATCGCGCCCATGTCGGCGCGCTTGGTGGTGTCCCGGTCGCCGTCGGCGCCGAAGACCATCACCACGCGGCCCGAGGTGACCCGGCGGAGCGCCGTCAGGGTCGAGAGGAACGCGTCGGGCGTGTGTCCGTAGTCGATGAAGACGACCGGACCGCGGTCGCCGGAGAGCCGCTCGGTGCGTCCGGGCACGTAGGCGTCGATCCCGCCGTCGCGGTCGAGGGCCGCGCCGATCGCGTCCAGGTCGTAGCCGGACTCCACCAGCATCACGATCGCGAGCGCGGCGTTGGCGGCGTTGTAGGCGCCGATCAGCGGCACCGAGGACTCCAGGCGGCGGCCGTCCGGTCCTTCGATCGCGAACGCAGTGTCGGAGAGGGTCTCGTCGAGGATCGTCAGGGTCCAGTCGGCCTCGGTTCCGGGCGAGCTGGACAGGGTCGTGACGGGGATGCGCGACTGCTGGACGAGCGAGCGGCCCCAGTCGGAGTCCACCGTGACGACCCCGCGGCGGGCGCGGTCCGGCTGGAACAGCTCCAGCTTCGCCTCGAAGTAGTCGTCCATCGCCGTGTAGTCGTCGAGGTGGTCGTGGCTGAGGTTGGTGAACCCGACCACGTCGAACTCGATGCCGTCGACGCGGTGGCGGCTGAGGGCCTGCGCCGAGACCTCGAGCGCGACGGCGCGGACGCCCTCCTCGCGCATCCGGGCGAGGAGCGCGTGGAGCTCGCTGGCCTCCGGAGTGGTCAGCTTGCTGGTGATCGCCTGCTCGCCGATGCGGCGCTCGGCGGTCGAGCTGAGCCCGGCGACGACGCCGAGCTGCCCGAGGATCGCGTAGAGCAGGTAGACCACGCTGGTCTTGCCGTTGGTCCCGGTGACGCCGAACAGGGTCGCCTGGTTCTCGTCCGTGCGGTAGATCCAGGCCGCGACGGCGCCGAGGGCGGCGCGCGGGTCCTGCGTGACGATGACGGGGAGTCCCGAGGCCGCGGCGAGGTCGGCGCCCGCCTCGTCGGTGAGCACCGCGACCGCGCCGGCCTCCGCGGCCGCAGCCGCGTAGCTCGCGCCGTGCGCGTTCTTGCCGGGCACGCCGACGTAGAGATCGCCGGGCTCGACGGCGGAGCTCGCGAGAGCCGCACCGGTCACCTCGACGGCGTCGAGGTCGCCTCGGCAGTCCAGCCCGAACTCCGCGACCAGCTGGGCGAGCGGACGGGCGACGGGATGCTCGGGGCGCAGGGAGGAGGGCGCCGGTCCTGTCACGGGGCTCACTTTCAGTAGTACGGAGGGTAGTCGGCCGGGCTGGTCGTCGACGGCTTCACCCGGTAGGTCTTCAGCACCTGGCTCATGATCGTGTGGAACAGCGGAGCGGCGGCTGCCGACGAAGTAATGGTAGTCGGGTATCCGAGGTTGACCGAAACGACGTACTGGGGGTCGTCGACCGGGGCCACGCCCATCACCGAGACGTAGTACGAGGGCAGGTACCCTCCCTTGCCGTCCGGCTGCTGGGCCGTTCCGGTCTTGGCGGCGACGCGGTAGCCGGGAATCTGGAGCTGCTTCGCGAGCTCGCCCTTGGTGACGACCGACTCCATCATCCCGAGCGTGGTGCTGGCGGCCTCCGGCGAGACGACCTGGGTCGCCTTGGCCGACGGGACCTGGGTGACCTTGCCGTCGGCGTCGGTGCAGCTCTCGACCAGCGAGAGCGGGATGCGCGCGCCGCCGTTCGCGAGCGCCTGGTATGCGTCCACCATCTGCAGCTGGGTCGCCGAGACGCCCTGGCCGAACATCGTAGCGTACTTCGTCTGGTCGTCCCAGCTGTCGACCGGGTGCAGGATGCCGTCGGACTCCCCCGGGTACGGCAGGCCGGTGCTGTCGCCGATCCCGAACTTCTTCAGGTAGTCGTAGCGCGTCTGATCGCTGAGCGCGCGGCCGAGCTGCGACATGCCGGTGTTCGACGACATCATCAGCACGCCGGTGAGCGTCAGCCGCAGCGGGTCGTGGTAGCTGGAGTCGTGGAGGTCTGCGCCGTTGCCGGACTTCCACTCGTAGGGGGCGAGGACCTGCGAGGTCGGGCTCGCCTTGCCCTGGTCGATCAGCATGGCCGCCGTCAGGGCCTTGAACGTCGAGCCGGGCTCGTACGGGTCGGTGAGCGGCCGCAGGTTCCAGTACTTGGGGTCGGTCCCGTCGAGGTTGTTGGGGTCGGCGGAGGGCCACTGGGCCACGGCCTTGACCTTGCCCGTCTTGGCCTCCACGACCGTCACGAAGCCGAACTGCGATCCGGTCGCTTGGACCTGCTGGGCCAGCGTCTGCGTGGCGAACCATTCGAGGTCGCTGTCCAAGGTCAGCTTGACCGTGCCGCCGTCCTTCGCCTGCTTCTGCACGACGGTGCTGCCCGGGATGGCCACGCCGTCGGCGCCCTGCTGGTACGTCTCCGAGCCGTTGCGCCCGGCGAGGCAGGTGTTCTCGCTCTCCTCCAGGCCGCCGTTGCCGGAGTCCGACATGTAGCCGAGCAGGTTGCCGGCGACCGCGCCGTTCGGGTAGCTGCGGGTCTGGACCTTCGAGAAGGTGAGCCACGGGTAGGGCAGCGCGTTCAGCTTGTCGAAGGTGCCCACGTCCATCCCGGATTTGATGAGCACGTATTTCGACTTCGGGTTCTGGGCGAGCGCGTCGTCGAAGAGTTTCGCCACGGCGTCGGCGCCCTGACCGGTGATCGCGCCGATCTTCGCGGCCGCCGCCAGCATCTTCGCGTGCCCGTCGGCGCCGGCGACCGCGTCCGAAGGGGAGGCCGCGGCCGTGTACTTGTAGATGGTGGTGGCCAGGACGGTCCCGTCGTCGTCGACGACGTCGCCGCGGTTGCCGTAGAGCGTGGTCGTCCGCTCCTTCGCGTCGACCGACTGCGCCTGCAGCGCGTCCGCGCGGACCACCTGGATGTCGACGAGCTTCGCACCGAGGATGCCGACGGTGACGGCGACGGCCGCCACGGTCACCGCGGTCCGCCGCCGCAACATCTTCTTGCTGGTCATGCGTGCGTCCGTCCCGTCGTCAGTGCGTCACCGGCGTGGGCAACGCTCCCTGCAACGGTACGGTCGGCGCGGTGGTGGGCGGGGTAGCGGCACCCGTGCTTGCGGAATTCCCAGCTTGGGTCGCGGGCGGCGTGGCCGGCTGCTGCGTGTTGGCCAGTCCGACGCCCGCCAGGAGCGAGTTCGGCACGAGGTTGCCCTGGCCGCCGGTGACCGTGCCCGCTGCACCGGTCGCGGCGATGGGCGCGCCGAGCACGGCGCCGTCCGAGAGGCGCAGGTAGGCGGGGTTGCTGTTGCTGACCATGCCGAGGGAGTTGGCGTTCGCCGCGAGGTTCTGCGGCGACGACACGCGGGTGAGGTCCTCCGAGGCCGCTTGCAGCGAACGCTGCAGGCTCGTCTGCTGGGTCTGGAGGGTGTTCAGCGTGTACGCGCCCTGCGAGATCGCGATGCTCAGCAGCAGCTGGGCCACGACGATGACCAGCAGCGAGCCCACCGCCACCACGGCGTAGAGAGCGCGCGGGCGGGCGCGGCGCTGGGAGCGCGAGGGGACGACCTCGAGGTGGCCGCGCCGCTCCTGCTCGGCCGGGGCCGGGAGGACGCCCCCGGTCCAGCCCGCGGCGGGACGGCGTCGTGCGGTCGATTCAGCAAGACTCGTGCTCACGAGGCCCTCCTCACGCGTTCGGCCGCCCGCAGGCGGACCGGGGTGGCTCGCGGGTTCGCGGCCTTCTCGTCGTCGTTCGCGAGCTCGGCGCCGCGGATCAGCAGCTTCAGCTCGGGGCGGTGCTCCGGCAGCTCCACCGGGAGCCCCGGAGGCGCGCTGGAGACGGAGCGCGCCTGCAGCTCGCGCTTCACGATGCGGTCCTCCAGGGACTGGTACGCCTCGACGACGATGCGGCCGCCGACGCGCAGCGAGTCGATCGCCGCGGGGATCGCGTGCTGCAGCACGGACAGCTCCTGGTTGACCTCGATCCGCAGCGCCTGGAAGACGCGCTTGGCGGGGTGGCCCTGGCGCTGCACCGCGACGGGCGTGGCCTTCGTGATCACGTCGACCAGCTGCCCGGAGCGGACCAGCGGCTCCTGCTCGCGCGCCGCCACGATCTTCTGGGCGTACCGCGCGGCCAGCTTCTCCTCGCCGTACTCGCGGAAGATGCGGCGCAGGTCGGCCTCCGAGTAGTCGCGCAGGATGACCTCGGCGGTCAGGTCGCTCGTGCCGTCCATCCGCATGTCGAGCGGGGCGTCCTTGGAGTACGAGAAACCGCGCTCGACCCGGTCGAGCTGCAGGGAGGAGACGCCGAGGTCGAAGAGGATGCCGTCGGCCGCGTCGAACCCGAGCCCGTCGAGGGCCTCGCGGATGCCGTCGTACACGGTGTGGACGAGGTGAACGCGGTCGCCGAACCGTGCGAGCCGCTCCCCCGCGATGGCGAGCGCCTCGGGGTCGCGGTCGAGCCCGACCAGGATCGCCTCCGGGAACCGCTCCAGCACGCCCGCCGAGTGGCCGCCCATGCCGAGGGTGGCGTCGACGAAGATCGCCCCGGGGCGCTCCAGCGCGGGCCCGAGCAGCTCGATGCACCGCTCCAGGAGGACCGGGGTGTGGATCTCGTCGTGATTCGTCGGTTCGCTCATCGTGAAGAGGGCCCGTGCCCCTGATTCCGGATCCCCATCCATTCCGACCTGACACCGGGGAAGTGCGTCAGGGCGTATGGCTGGGAGTCCGGCGTCAGGCGCTAGAACAGCCCTGGGATCACCTCCTCGTCGGTCTCTGCGAATGTGGATTCCTGTTCGGCCAGGTAGGTCTCCCAGGCCTGGGCGTCCCAGATCTCGGCGCGGCTGCCCGCACCGATCACGACCAGGTCGCGGTCGAGCCCGGCGTACGAACGCAGCGTCTGCGGGATGGTCACCCGGTTCTGCTTGTCCGGCACCTCCGCGCTCGCCCCGGAGAGGAAGACGCGCAGGTAGTCGCGGGCCTGCTTGCTCGTCACCGGCGCCTGGCGGATCTTCTCGTGCAGCGCCTCGAACTCGCGCTGGCTGAAGACGTACACGCAGTGCTCCTGACCGCGGGTCAGGACGAGACCGGACGCGAGCTCATCGCGGAACTTGGCCGGCAGGATGATGCGCCCCTTCTCGTCCAGTTTGGGGGCGTGAGTACCGAGGAACATCGGACGCCTCCCCACTCTTCCGGCCCAAGGTTGTGGTGCGCCTCCACTTTACTCCACTTCCATCCACAAAATCACGCACATCGGGAATATTGGCCCGAAAGGGGGTGTTCGAGCCGCGGAAAATCAAGGATTTTCGCGGTGGAGCAAAGTGGAGCAATCCTACGCGCCCGGGGAGGAAAATGGGCATGAAAAAAGGCCGATCCAAAGGATCGGCCTGGTGCTGCCTACGAAGGGAGCGGGGTGGGGCGAAGTGGAGGGAGGGTCAGCCCTGACCGTCCTGCCGCTTGTCCCAGCGGTCGTTGAGCTTGTCCATGAAGCCGGCCTGGCTGCCGCCGCGACCCGCCTTGGCCTTGCTCGGCGTGGTGGGGGCGTCGGGGTCGACCGCGACGCGCTTGCCGGGGGCGATGGCCAGGAGCACTCCGCCGAACATGACGACGAAGCCCAGGATGCCGACGAGCGGCTGCTGGACGAAGACTCCGGTGATCAGCACACCGACGCCGACGACGGCGATCAGGATGCCCAGGACGATCGAGCGGTACGCGGGTCGCACCCGCTTGCCGCCGACCTTCGCCACGAAATCCGCGTCGTTCTGATAGAGGCTGCGCTCCATCTCTTCGAGGAGGCGCTGCTCGTGCTCCGAAAGCGGCATCCGTTTCCCCCTCTTTCTCGTGGGTTCAAGCCTTGTGTGGCTGATTGTAGCCGTGCGTCTCTGACTAGGCTAGGCATGTGTCTGAAAGCATCCGATTCGTCGACCTTATCCAGTCCAGAATCGATGGATTCTTCGATGTCCGTGCATCTATTCTCGTCTCCATCGCGGACGAGCTCTCCCCGATCGCGGGTTTCTCAAGGGATTTTCTCAGCGGCGGCAAACGGTTCCGCGCCCTTTTCTGCTTCTGGGGCTGGCAGGCCGTGCGCACGGCCGGTGACGAAGCCGCCGAGTCGCCCGTCACCACCGGCGGTCCGCTCGACGCCGTGGTCTCGGTCGCGAGCGCGCTGGAGCTGTTCCACGCCGCGGCCCTGGTCCACGACGACCTGATCGACAACTCCGACACGCGCCGCGGCGCACCGTCCGCGCATCGCCGCTTCCAGAGCCTCCACGACCAGGAGGGCTGGAAGGGCTCGGGCGAGACGTTCGGCCACGGCGCCGCCACCCTGCTCGGCGACCTCCTCCTGATCCTGAGCGACGAGCTGTTCGACGAGGGCCTCACGCAGGCGGTCAGCCCATCGGCGCGCCGAGCGGCCCGCGCCGAGTTCAACCGGATGCGGATCGACGTCACCGCCGGCCAGTACCTCGACATCTTCGAGGAGATCGGCTGGGCCGGGCGGCCGGACTCCGACCAACTCGCCCGGGCGGAGCGCGTCATCGTCTACAAGTCGGCCAAGTACAGCATCGAGTCGCCACTGCTCATCGGGGCCAGTCTCGCGGGCGCCACCGTCGGCCAGCTCGACGCGTTGCGCGGCTTCGGCCTCCCCCTCGGGATCGCGTACCAGCTGCGCGACGATCTGCTCGGCGTCTTCGGCGACGCCGACGTGACGGGGAAGCCGAGCGGGGACGATCTGCGCGAGGGCAAGCGGACCGTGCTGATCGCCCTCACCCGGGAGGCCCTCCCCTCCGGTGCGCGCGCCACGCTCGACGAGCTCCTCGGCGACCCGGAGCTCACGCCGCAGCAGATCGCGATGCTCCAGTCGACCATCCGCGAGTCTGGCGCGGTCGACACGGTCGAGAAGATGATCGCGGACAACGTGCGGCGCGCGATCGACGCGCTCGAGGCCGCGCCCATCGGCGATCAGGCGAAGGCGAACCTGCGCGACCTCGCCGTGACGGTCACCCGCCGCGCGGCCTGAACGGGCTCAGGCGAGAGCCTGGGCCACCCGGCGCACCTCGGCCTTGCGGCCGCTGCGCAGCGCCTCGATCGGCGAGGTGCCCAGCGACTCCTCCTCCTCGATCATCCAGTCGACGGCCTCGTCGTCGTCGAAGCCCGCATCGGAGAGGACGACCAGCGTCCCCCGCAGCTCCGGCAACGGCTCGCCGTCCCGCAGGAACAGCGCCGGGACCTTGATGACGCCGCCGATCCGCTTCGCGGCGAGGTGGCGGTCCTCGATCAGCCGGCGAACGCGGCTGACGCCGATGCCCAGCTGGTCGACGAGGTCGGGGATGGTGAGCCACTCGGTGGCCTGCACGCGCTCATTCACGTCATCAAGGGTGCCACGTCCGGAGCGGGCCCGTGTGCGGGACCGATTGTTACGATCAGGTAAACTGCTGTCACACCCGTCACTTTGGTTGACTCCCTCTACATTCTGTGTCAGCGTGGGGTCCGGCGTGTCACTCGAAAGGGGGGTCCCATGTCCGTGCGAGACGACGAAGCCGCCGCGGAGCCGACGACCGTGCAGGAGCGCGGCCGGCACTGGACGCGGTCCGTGCTCGGCACCGTCCCGATCGCCGTCGCCGGCTCGATCGCGGTGGCGCTCAATCTGGTGACCCCCGCGCAGGCCGTGCAGCCGCAGACGGCGGAACAGCCGCGCGAGAAGACGCCGACGACCGGGTCGACCCGGATCGCCGTCGATCCGTCCGCCAGCACGACGACGTCGACGGCGCTGACCTCCGTCGCGGGCGCCCCGACCAGCTACACCGTGGCCTCCGGCGACACGGTCAGCGGGATCGCCTCCCGCTTCGGTGTCTCGACGGCGAGCATCCTCGCCCTCAACGGGCTCAGCTGGAAGAGCCTCATCTTCCCCGGGCAGGTGCTCGCGCTCGGCGGAGCGGCCGCCCCCGCACCGGCGCCCGCGGCCCCGTCCGCCCCGGCGGTCACCAAGTACTCCGTCGTCTCCGGCGACACCATCAGCCGCATCGCGAGCCGGTTCGGCGTCTCGACCGCGTCGGTGCTCAGCGTGAACGGCCTCAGCAGCTCCAGCCTGATCTTCCCCGGGCAGCAGATCACCATCCCGGGCATGACGACCGCGGCGTCCGTGACCCCGGTGGCCGCTCCGGCGCCGGCTCCGGCTCCGGTCGCGGCTCCCGCTCCGCTCCCGAGCGCGAGCGCCGGCCAGGTCGTCGCGCTCACCGACGAGATGCGCGGCAACGCCGCTCTCATCGTGCGGATCGGCCGCCAGGAGGGGGTGAGCGATCAGGGCATCGTCGTCGCGCTGGCCGCCGCCGCGCAGGAGTCGGGCCTCCGCAACGTCCGCTACGGCGACCGCGACTCGCTCGGCCTGTTCCAGCAGCGGCCCAGCACCGGCTGGGGCACCGCCGCCCAGGTCCTCGACCCCGAGCGCGCCATCCGGGCGTTCTACGGCGGTGCGGGCAACCCCAACCCGGGGCGCACGCGCGGCCTCCTGGACATCCCGGGCTGGACCTCGATGAGCGTCACCCAGGCCGCGCAGGCCGTGCAGATCTCCGCGTTCCCCGACGCCTACGCCAAGTGGGAGACCTCGGCGCGCGCGTGGCTCGTGCAGCTCGGCTGACCCGCGTGGGCCGCAGAAGGTCACAGCCGGATCACAGCCCGCGCCGTCACCGGTGTTTTGCAGGGTTCACGCACCCGTCGTTCCCTAGACTCGACTCGTGACCACGAGCCAGACCGACCCCTTGATCGGCCGTCTCATCGACGGCCGGTATCAGGTGCGCTCGCGGATCGCCCGGGGCGGCATGGCGACGGTCTACCTCGCCACCGACCTCCGCCTCGAGCGGCGGGTCGCGATCAAGGTCATGCACGGCCACCTCGCCGACGACAGCACCTTCAAGAGCCGCTTCGTTCAGGAGGCCCGCTCGGCCGCGCGCCTCGCCCACCCGAACGTGGTCAACGTGTTCGACCAGGGCCAGGACTCCGACATGGCGTACCTGGTCATGGAGTACCTCCCGGGCATCACCCTGCGCGACCTCCTCAAGGACTACGGCAAGCTGACCCCCGAGCAGACCGTCGACATCATGGAGGCGGTCCTCAGCGGTCTGGCGGCCGCGCACAAGGCCGGCATCGTCCACCGCGACCTCAAGCCCGAGAACGTGCTGCTCGCCGACGACGGCCGCATCAAGATCGGCGACTTCGGGCTGGCGCGCGCCGCGAGCGCGAACACCGCCACCGGCCAGGCGCTGCTCGGCACCATCGCGTACCTCTCCCCCGAGCTCGTGACCCGCGGCGTCGCGGACGCCCGCAGCGACATCTACGCGCTCGGCATCATGATGTTCGAGATGCTCACCGGCGAGCAGCCCTTCAAGGGCGAGCAGCCGATGCAGATCGCCTACCAGCACGCCAACGACGCCGTGCCCGCCCCGAGCAGCAAGAACCCGGCGGTGCCCGCCGAGCTCGACGAGCTGGTGCTCTGGGCGACCGAGAAGGACCCGGACCGCCGACCCAAAGACGCCCGCGAGATGCTCGACCGGCTGATCGAGGCCGAGAAGTCGATCCGCGGCGAGGCCGTGCTGCAGCCGACCATGGTCCTCCCGCCGGCGTACAGCGCCGACGAGGGCGACACCCAGATCATCAACCCGGCCATCCGCCAGCAGGTCGCGGCCAACACGCCGAGCTCCGCCGACGCCCTCGCGGACTCGGCCAAGCGGCGCCGAGGCAAGGGCTGGTGGCTGTTCGCTCTCATCATCCTGCTCGCGGGCGTGGCGGGAGGCACCGGCTGGTACTTCGGCTCGGGCCCCGGCTCCCTCGTGCAGGTGCCGAAACTCGTGAACGTCGCGCCGGATGCGGCAGCCGCACAACTCAAGGAGCTCGGCTTCCAGACCAAGGAGGCGCCCGAGTACAGCACCACGGTCCAGAAGGGTCTCGTCTCCAGCACCGATCCGGGCGAGGGCGCGTCCGCTGCGCGCGGCAGCCTCGTCACGGTCCGCATCTCGCAGGGACCGGCGCCGATCACCCTCGGCGCCCTGGCCGGCACGACCCTGGATCAGGCGAAGGCGGAGATCAAAGCCAAGAAGGCGAACGTCGGCGCCGTCGCGCAGCAGTTCGACGCGAAGGTCCCCTCCGGCACCATCATCTCGGCCTCCGGCGCTCTCGACGGTCGCGACCTCTCCCAGGGCGGCGAGTACTTCGAGGCGGCGACCGTCGATCTGGTCGAGTCCGTCGGCCCCATCCCGGACGTCGCGGGCAAGTCCGTCGACGATGCCACGGCCACCCTCGCGAAGGTGAACCTCAAGGTCGGCGCCGGCCCCGAGAGCTACAGCGACACGGTCGAGAAGGGCGACGTCATCGCGGCGCACCCGCAGAGCGATGTCGTCAAGCCCGGCGACACACTGCTGCTCGAGACGTCGAAGGGGCCGGAGCCCGTCGCGGTGCCCGACGTCGTCGGCAAGACATGGGACGTCGCCAAGAAGGCCCTGCAGGCCGCCGGCTTCCAGCTCAAATACAGCCCGATCGCCGACGTCGCGCCTCCCGCATTCGTGGTGTCGAAGATCTCGCCCGCCGCCAACGAGCAGGTCCCGAAGGGCTCGACGATCACCGTCAACTTCGCCGGGTTCTGAGCGGCCCCGCCGGTCGCACGCCCGACAGGCGAAGAGCCCCCGCCGTCCGAGGACGACGGGGGCTCTTCGGCGTCGGCGCCGGGATCAGGCGTTGGCGAGCTCCTCGGCCACCAGGAACGCCAGCTCCAGCGACTGCATGTGGTTGAGGCGCGGGTCGCAGAGCGACTCGTAGCGCGTCGCCAGGGTCTCCTCGTCGATGTGCTCCGAACCGCCCAGGCACTCGGTGACGTCGTCGCCGGTGAGCTCGACGTGGATGCCGCCCGGGTTCGTCCCGACGGCGCGGTGCGCCTCGAAGAAACCCTTCACCTCGTCGACCACGTCGTCGAAACGACGGGTCTTGTAGCCGTTGGGCGTGGTCAGCCCGTTGCCGTGCATCGGGTCGGTGACCCAGAGCGGCAGCGCGTCGGCGCCCTTGATGGCCTCCAGCAGCGGCGGGAGGGCGTCGCGGATCTTGCCCGCGCCCATCCGCGTGATGAAGGTCAGGCGGCCGGGCTCGCGCTCCGGGTCGAGCTTGTCGATCAGGCGCAGCATCGTGTCCGGCGTGGTCGTCGGGCCGAGCTTGACGCCGATCGGGTTGCGGACCCGCGAGAGGAAGTCGACGTGCGCGCCGTCGAGGTCGCGCGTGCGCTCCCCGATCCAGACGAAGTGCGCCGACGTGTTGTACGGCGTGCCCGTGCGGGAGTCGATGCGCGTCATCGGCCGCTCGTAGTCCATCAGCAGGCCCTCGTGGCTGGCGTAGAACTCCACCCGCTTGAGCTCGTCGAAGTCGGCTCCCGCCGCCTCCATGAACTTGATCGCCTTGTCGATGTCGCGGGCGAGGCCCTCGTAGCGCTGGTTGGCCGGGTTGGCGGCGAAGCCGCGGTTCCAGCTGTGCACCTCGCGCAGGTCGGCGAAGCCACCCTGCGTGAAGGCGCGGATGAGGTTCAGCGTCGAGGCGGCCGTGTGGTAGCCCTGCACGAGGCGGCGCGGATCGGCCTGGCGCGACTCCGGGGTGAAGTCGTAGCCGTTCACGATGTCGCCGCGGTACGCGGGCAGCGTGACGTCGCCCCGGGTCTCGGTGTCGCTGGAGCGCGGCTTGGCGAACTGGCCCGCCATCCGGCCCATCTTGATGACCGGCACGGAGGCGCCGTACGTCAGCACGACCGCCATCTGCAGGATGGTCTTCACCCGGTTGCGGATCTGGTCGGCGGTCGCCCCGGCGAAGGTCTCGGCGCAGTCGCCGCCCTGCAGCAGGAACGCGTTGCCCTCCGCCGCGCGCGCGAGACGCGTGCGCAGCTGGTCGACCTCGCCCGCGAAGACGAGCGGCGGGAGGGTGGCGATCTCGGCCGACGCGGCGGCCGCGGCCTCGGCGTCCGGCCAGGTCGGCTGCTGCTTGATCTCGAGGGTGCGCCAATAGTCCAGGCCCTCGATCACGGACTCGTCTGGTCGCACGACGGGATCTGTGGTCTGTAGCACTGGTCTTCCGCTCATTCGGGGGCGCGCCTGCACTCGGCAGCGCCGGTGGGTTTGGTGGATACCGAGCCTACCGTGCTGCGCCTGCCCCGCGTGACAGATGACGACGGGGCGGGACGCGCGGCGTCAGCGGGCGAGCGCCGCGCGCTTCTCCTTGACCGTGCTGGCATAGACGTCCATGTACTCCTGGGCGCCCAGCGCGTGCAGCTCGTACATGATCTCGTCGGTGACCGAGCGGAGGATGAAGCGGTCGCCCTCCATCCCGTCGAAGCGCGAGAAGTCGATCGGCTCGCCGATGACGATGCCGATGCGCCCGATCTTCGGCAGCCGCTTGCCGATCGGCATGATCTCGGCGGTGTCCACCATCGCGACGGGCACCACCGGCACGCCGGCCTCGAGGATCATCCGCGCGACGCCGGTGCGTCCGCGATACAGCTTGCCGTCGGGGCTGCGTGTGCCCTCGGGATAGATCCCGAGGATCTCGCCCCGGGCCAGGACGCGCAGACCGGTGTTGAGCGACGCCTCCGACGCCTTGCCGCCCGAGCGGTCGATCGGCAGCTGCCCGGTCGCCTTCATGAAGGTCTTGGTCGCCCAGCCCTTGAGCCCCTTGCGGGTGAAGTAGTCGCTCTTGGCGAGGAAGGAGACGTGCCGGTCCACGATGAGCGGCAGGAAGATCGAGTCGATGAACGAGAGGTGGTTGCTGGCGAGGATGACGGCGCCCTCGGCGGGCACGTTCTCGACGCCGACCACCCACGGGCGGAAGATCCCGCGCAGGATCGGGCCCACGACGACGTATTTCATCAGCCAGTAGAACATCGCTCTGGAGCCTACCCCTCCCCGAGCGCCTCAGAGGGAGGCGTGCAGGCGCGCCAGGTCGGCGGCCCCGACCACGCCCGCGTCGTTCACGAGCTCGGCGATCTTGAACTCCGGCTCCGGGTGGTAGCCGCGGGCGGGGAGGTTCTCCAGGTAGGCCAGACGGATCGGCTCCAGGAGGAGCTCGCCGGCCTGGGCGACACCGCCGCCGAAGACGAAGAGCTGCGGGTCGAGCACGGCACCGAGGCTGGCGCAGGCCTGGCCGAGCCAGTCGCCCAGCTGGCGCAGCGCCGCGAGGGCGCCCGGGTCGCCCGCCGTGATCAGGGCCGAGATGTCGGTGCCGCTCAGCGAGCCGTTGCGCGAACGCACGTCGGCGAGCGCCTGGCCGATCCCGCCGGCATCCGCCAGCTCGTTCGCCATGCGCTGCAGCGCGCGTCCCGAGCCGTACTGCTCGATGCAGCCGTGGGCGCCGCAGCCGCACGGCAGGCCGCCGGGGACGACCCGCATGTGCCCGATCTCGGCGCCGGCGCCGAAGCCGCCGCGGAACAGGCGGTCGTTGCTGACGATGGCGCCGCCGACGCCCGTGCCGATGGTCAGGATCACCATGTCGCTGACGAGACGGCCCGCGCCGAAGCGGAACTCCGCCCATCCCGCAGCATTGGCGTCGTTCTCGATGAGGACGGGCAGATCGATGCGCTTCTCGAGCTTCTCCCGGAACGGCTCGTGCCGCCAGTTGATGTTCGGCGCGTAGTACACGGTCGACTGCGCGGCGTCGATGAATCCGGCCGCCGCGACTCCCGCTCCCGCGATCTCCTCCGGGCCGTCCGACAGACGCTCGATCATCGCCACGACGGCGTTCTCGATCTCCTCCGGACGGGTGGCGTCGGTCGGGACGCGGTCCTCGCGGACGATGACGCCGAGCTCGTCGACGACGGCCCCCGCGATCTTCGTGCCTCCGATGTCGATGCCGATCGCGTGCACAGGCAGAAACCTTCCAGGAGGAGGCGGGTGGGGAGAGTGGTGGAGAGGGGGCGCCGAGGGCGACTCCCGCCACACCATCTAGAGTGTAGTTAACCAGTCCGGCCGAAGCCATTCGGCCGGGCCCGCGCCCACCGGTATCGAAGGAGCTGCCGTGATCAGTTTCGAAACACCCGCCGTCGTCCCCGCCGACCCCGAGGCCAACTCGACCGATCTGCTCGTCCAGCGCGTCGCCGCGACGCCCGACGCACCGCTCTTCAGCCTCCCGGACGGCGACGGCTGGCGGGACATCACCGCAGCCGAGTTCCACCGCCAGGTCATCGCCCTCGCCAAGGGTCTCGTCGCCGCCGGCATCCAGCCCGGCGACAAGATCGGCCTGATGTGCAAGACCCGCTACGAGTGGAGCCTGATCGACTTCGCCACCTGGTTCGCGGGCGCCGTGCTCGTCCCGATCTACGAGACCTCCTCCCCCAGCCAGATCCAGTGGAACATGGCCGACTCCGGCGCCATCGCGGTCATCCTGGAGAACGCGGAGATGTACTCGCGCTTCGACGAGGTGCACGCCGACCTCCCCCTGATCGACAACGTGTGGCAGCTGCATCTCGGCGACCTGGACAAGCTCGCCGCGGCCGGGACCGAGATCCCGGACGGCGAGATCGAGCGCCGCCGCAACCTCGCCCGCGGCGACGACATCGCGACCCTGATCTACACGTCGGGCTCCACCGGACGGCCGAAGGGTTGCGTGCTCACGCACTCCAACTTCGTCGAGCTCTCCCGCAACTCCGCCGAGGCGCTCACCGAGCTGGTCGACCAGCCCGGCGGAGCATCCACCCTGCTCTTCATCACGACCGCGCACGTCTTCGCCCGGTTCATCGCCGTGCTGTGCGTCACCGGTGGTGTGAAGGTGGGGCACCAGGCCGACACCAAGCAGCTCCTCCCGGCGCTCGCGAGCTTCAAGCCCACCTTCCTCCTCGCCGTGCCGCGCGTGTTCGAGAAGGTCTACAACTCGGCCGAGCAGAAGGCGGAGGCCGGCGGCCGGGGCAAGATCTTCCGCGCCGCCGCGGCCGTCGCGGTCGAGCACTCGAAGGCGCTCGAGGCCGGCTCCGTGCCATTCGGGCTCAAGCTCAAGTTCGCCCTGTACGACCGGCTCGTGTTCAGCAAGCTCCGCGCCGCGATGGGCGGCCGCGTCCGCTACGCCGTGTCCGGCTCCGCGCCGCTCGGCTCGCACCTCGGCCACTTCTTCCACAGCCTGGGCATCAAGATCCTGGAGGGGTACGGGCTCACCGAGACCACGGCTCCCGCGACGGTCAACCTCCCGGACAAGTTCAAGATCGGCACCGTCGGACCGGCCCTCCCGGGCATCGGCGTGCGTCTCGCCGACGACGGCGAGATCCAGGTGCGCGGCATCAACGTCTTCAAGGAGTACTGGAAGAACCCGGAGGCCACGGCGGCCGCCTTCGACGACGGCTGGTTCAAGACCGGCGACCTCGGCTCGTTCGACGCCGACGGCTTCCTCTCCATCACCGGCCGCAAGAAGGAGATCATCGTCACCGCCGGTGGCAAGAACGTCTCCCCCGCGGCCCTCGAGGACCCGATCCGCGCCAATCCGCTGGTCGGACAGGTGATCGTCGTCGGCGACCAGAAGCCGTTCATCTCGGCGCTCGTCACCCTCGACACCGAGATGCTGTCGACCTGGCTCGCGAACAACGGCGAGGACAAGGACATGACCCTCGCCGAGGCGTCCGTGAACCCGGCCGTCAACGCCGAGGTGCAGCGCGCGATCGACGCGGCCAACGCCGGCGTCTCCCGGGCGGAGAGCGTGCGCAAGTTCGTCATCCTCGCGACCGACCTGACCGAGGCGAGCGGCCACCTGACGCCCAAGCTCAGCATCAAGCGCAACGTCATCCTCGCCGACTTCGCCGACGTCATCGACGGCATCTACAGCGACAACCCCAAGACCCAGGGCATCTCCCTCGCCTACTGACCCGCACGCATTCGTGCCGAATGTCGACTTAGGCTCTCTCAATGTCGACATTCGGCACGAATCGTTGGAGGCGCTCCACGAAGCCAGCGCGCTCGTGGAAGAGGTCCCGCGCGGTAACGCGGACGACCCGCCACCCTTCGGCCTCGAGTAGCTCGCGTCGTTCGATGTCGAGGTACCACTGGCGCTGATCCACGCGATGTCCGTCCCCTTCGTACTCGAACGCCAAGCGGAGCTGCGGGACGCTGAGATCGGGATGCAGGACGAGTCGGCCGCTGCTGACGGTGACAGGCGCATTGACGTGCAGTCCCTCCAGTCCCAGACTCTCGAGCAGCAACCGCAAGAGCGACTCCGGCCGAGAGTCCGCACCGAAGCGGATGCGCTGAAGCGCCCAGGTTCGCGACCGTGCTCCCTTGGTCCGATGCAGGTCAGCGGCGAGTGCCGCGAGATCGTCATCCGTGACCAACGGGCTGCGAGTGCGAGCGCCCACCAGAAAGTCTCCGGCGGCAACCAGATCGTCTCTCTCCAGAACTCCGGAGAGCTGGCACCACACGTGAGCCGGCTCCGAGATCGGTAGGTCGCCCACCACGAAACCCTCGACGCTTCCGAGGCTGTGCCCGATGATGCCGCGTCCTCGCGGGGGTGTGCGCGGAAAGGAGACCGACACATGGAGGTGGTCGTCTGCAATTCCGGGAGGAAGGGGAACTCCCAACAGCGCCGCGGCGGTCTGATGGCTGAAGAACGCGTAATCGGGCATCACGCGCAGATACGCGAGACAGCGCGCGATGACATCGCTCGGCGGTCGCGACGCGTGCACGCCGTGAAACGGATGCTGGAGGTCGCGTGCACGCAGCCGCGACGCACTGACACCTGCCCGACGAGCATGCGCCGAGGTGAACGAGGTTCCACTGAGTGCGGAGGGAAGGGGCGGAGGAGTTCGCATGCCTCATCGTGACAACGCGATGCCGCCGCAGGACGCCTCCCCGTCGGTTCTGTGGAGAACCGCCGCAGGCACGTCCTCCTGGGGAGGACACATTCGGCACGAATCGCGGGAAAGCGGCGCGCTAAGTCGACATTCGGCACGAATGTCGGGGGGGGGGTCAGCGGGGGTCGCGCCAGGAGTGTTGGGGGGCGTAGCCGAGGAGGCGGCGGGCCTTCGCGATGGAGAGGAGGGAGTCGTGCTCGCCGAGGTCGCCCTTCAGCGGGACGCCGGGGAACACCTCCGCGACGAGCTCGGCGTTGGGGCGGCTCATGACGCTGTCGCCGGCCGCGATGATGAAGCGGTCGAAACCGGTCGTCTGCCAGTCGAGCGCCCGCTTGACGGCCTGAGCGCCGTCCCGTGCGTCGATGTAGCTCCAGAGATTCCACTTGCGCTTCTGCGCGTCGTCGTCGAAGCCGGGGAAGGCGTCGTAGTCGGCCGGCTCCATGACGTTCGAGAAGCGCAGCGCCACGATCTTGAGCGCGGGATCCCAGCGCACGAGCTCGATCGCCATCTGCTCCTCGAGGTGCTTGACCAGGGAGTAGGTCGACTCGGGTCGGGCGGGGTAGTCCTCGTCCACGGGGATGTACGGCGGCGGCACGTCGAACGGCAGCCCGAGCACGGTCTCGCTCGACGCGTAGACGATGTTCCGGATGCCGGCCCGCCGCGCGGCCTGGAAGACGTTGTAGGTCGCGCGGATGTTGTTGTGGAAGGTCGCGACATCGCTGAGGATGCCGGGCGCCGGGATGGCCGCGAGGTGCACGATCGCGTCGAACCCGTCGTGCTGGTCGTCGACGCCGAGGATCGCGTCGAGCGTCTGGCCGTAGTCGGTCAGATCGACCCTCACGAACCCGGGGCCGCGCTCCCCCGCCGCGTCGAGGTTGACGACGTCGTCGCCGCCCGCCCTCAGCTCGCGGACGACGGTGCGTCCGAGCTTGCCTGATCCTCCGGTGACCGCGATGCGCATACGGTCAGTCTAGGAGGCGGGCGTCAGAACCAGTCGCTCTCACGGACCTGCTTCATGGCCTCGCGCCGTGTCTCCTTGTCGAGCCGGTCGAGGTAGAGCGTGCCGTCCAGGTGGTCCGTCTCGTGCTGGAGCGCCTGCGCCATGACCCCGGTGCCGGACACCTCGATCTCGTTGCCGTCGACGTCGATCCCGCGCACCCGGGCGAACGGGTAGCGCAGGGTCTTGAACCACAGGCCAGGGACGGAGAGGCAGCCCTCGTCGACGAGCTCGGGCTCGCCGGACACCTCGACGAGCTCGGGGTTGATGACGTAGCCGACCTCGCCGTCCACGTTGTAGCTGAAGGCGCGCAGGTTGACGCCGATCTGCGGCGCCGCCACTCCGGCGCGGCCGGGCGGGAGGACGCTGTCGACCAGGTCCTCGACGAGCCCGTGCACGCCCTCGTCGAGCTCGCCGACGGGCAGGGACGGGGTCTTCAGGACGGGGTCGCCGAAAATGCGGATCTGACGCTCGGTCACAGGTACTACTCCTCGGTGGTGCGGACGGGGCGGTCGGGCTCAGTCGCGCTCGGCGGGCAGGCCCTCGACGACGAGCGCCGCGAGCGTGCGAGCGGAGAGCTTGGTCAGCGGCTTGAGCGCCTTCCACTGCACCACCGAGCCGGCGGCGAGCTGCGGGTCGTACGGGATGCGCACGATCTCGCGCACGCGGGAGCGGAAGTGCGCCTCGATCTCCTCGAGCTTGACCAGGTTGGTGCCCTGCGTCGCGGTGTTGAGGGCCACGATCGCGTTGCGGACGAGCTCGCCGTAGCCGTTCGCGTCGAGCCAGGTCAGGGTCTCGGAGGCGAGACGTGCCTCGTCGACGCTGCCGCCGGAGACGATCACGAGCGAGTCGGCCCGCTGCAGCGTCGCGCGCATCACCGAGTGGACGATGCCGGTGCCGCAGTCCGTCAGCACGATCGAGTAGAACCGGGCGGAGAGGTCGGCGACGACGTTGTAGTCGTTCTCGTCGAACGCCTCCGAGAGCATCGGGTCCGTGTCGGACGCCAGGATGTCGAGGCGCGTCTCGTCGCGCGAGACGAGGGCCGAGAAGTCGGTGAAGCCGGTGATGCTGGCGGCCTTGTGGACCACGTCGCGCACGGTCGCCCTGGTCTGCTTCGGCACGCGCTCGGAGAGCGTCCCGCGGTCCGGGTTCGCGTCGATGGCGACGATGCGGTCCTCGCGGGCGTCGGCCAGCGCCATCCCGAGCAGCGTGGTGACCGTGGTCTTGCCGACGCCGCCCTTGCGGGTGAGCACCGGCACGAACCGGGTGCCGCCCTCGAACTGCTTCTGGATGCGGTGGTCGAGCTCCTTGCGGGCGCGCACCTTGGCCGAGTCGCCGAGGTTCACGGTGCGGAAGGTCGCGTTGTAGACGAAGCGCTGCCACGGCCCCTCGGGGCCGGGACGCGTCTTGCGGTTGACCTCGAGCAGCCGGTCGGCGGTCAGCATCGCCGCCGGCTCGGGCTGCGTCGAGTGCTCGCCGCGCATCCGGTCGCGCCGCGACTGCCCGTACTGCTCTTGCCGGGACGCGTCCGCGCCCGGGAGCGGGACGACCGGCTCGGCCGCGGCGGCTGCGGCCGCCTCGGCCTCCGCCGTCGCCGCCGCCAGCCGGGAGGCGACGATGGCGACCGACATGGTGTTCGGCTCCGTCGGCGACGCGACGAATCCCGGGTCGACCGGGACGTCGTCGATCGCCACGGCGGCCTCGTCGTCCGGCACCTCGCGCGGAGGGGTCGGCGGAAGGTCCACCGCGATGCTCAGCGTCTCGGGCGTGGTGAGCGTGAGCTCCTCGTCCAGGGGCGCGAGGTCGCGGCGTTCCGGCTCCTCCGGCTTCTGTGCCACGTTCTTCGGTCTCCTTCTGCCTCCGGTGGAGGCGACTGCGTCATTGTACGGCGCTCAGGCGGGGGTGATGACGACCAGGAGATCGCCGGCGTCGACCTGCTGGGTCTTCGGCACGGCCAGCCGCTCGATCGTCCCGGCGATGGGAGCGGTGATGGCCGCCTCCATCTTCATGGCCTCGATCGACGCCACGGCCTGGCCCGCCTCGACCCGGTCGCCGACCGCGACCTGCAGGGTCACGACGCCCGAGAACGGCGCGGCGACCTGGCCCGGCTTGGCGGTGTCGGCCTTCTCGGCCGCCTTCGCCTCGACCTCGATGCCGCGGTCGCGCACGAAGACGGGGCGCAGCTGGCCGTTGAGCGTGGTCATGACGGTGCGCATGCCCTTCTCGTCCGCCTCGCCGATGGCCTCCAGCCCGATGTAGAGGCGCACGCCCTTGCTGAACTCGATGACGTGCTCCGAGCCCTGCTTGAGGCCGTAGAGGTAGTCGAGGGAGTCGACGACCGACAGGTCGCCGAACAGCTCGCGCATCTGCTCGTAGATGCGGGTCGGGGCCGGGAACAGCAGGCGGTTGAGGGCGGCGCGGCGTTCGGTGCTCGAACCGTCGAGCGCGGCGGCGTCCTCCGCGGGGACGTCCTCCACGCCGACCTTGACGGTCTTGCCGGCGAGGACCTTGGTGCGGAAGGGCTCCGGCCAGCCGCCGGGCAGCTCGCCCAGCTCGCCCGCCATGAACCCGACGACCGAATCCGGGATGTCGTAGTTCTGCGGGTTCTCGGCGAAGTCGGCCGGGTCGGCGTGGACGGCCGCGAGGTGCAGCGCCAGGTCGCCGACGACCTTCGAGGACGGGGTGACCTTGGGGATGCGGCCGAGGATCTGGTTGGCCGCGGCGTACATGTCCTCGACGAGCTCGAAGTCGTCGGCCAGGCCCAGCGCCTTCGCCTGCTGGCGCAGGTTCGAGAGCTGTCCGCCCGGGATCTCGTGCTTGTAGACGCGTCCCGTCGGGCCGGGCAGGCCGGACTCGAACGGCGCGTACACGTGGCGCACGGCCTCCCAGTAGGGCTCGAGGTCCTCGACGGCGGTCAGCGAGATGCCGGTGTCGCGCTCGGTGTGCGCGAGCGCGGCGACGAGGGCCGAGGCGCTCGGCTGGCTCGTGGTTCCGGCCATCGGGGCGCTGGCGACATCCACCGCGTCCGCTCCGGCGCGTGCGGCCGCGAGCAGGGTCGCGAGCTGGCCGCCCGGGGTGTCGTGCGTGTGCACGTGCACCGGGAGGTCGAAGCGCTCGCGGAACGCGGCCACGAGCTTCTCGGCGGCGGACGGGCGGAGCAGGCCGGCCATGTCCTTGATGGCGAGGATGTGCGCGCCCGACTCGACGATCTGCTCGGCGAGCTTCAGGTAGTAGTCGAGGGTGTAGAGGTCCTCGGCCGGGTCGAGCAGGTCGCCCGTGTAGCAGACGGCGACCTCGGCGATCGCGCTGCCGGTGGCGAGCACCGACTCGATCGCGGGACGCATCTGCGACACGTCGTTCAGCGCGTCGAAGATGCGGAAGATGTCGACGCCGGTCGCGGCGGCCTCCCGCACGAACGCGTCGGTCACCTTGGTCGGGTACGGCGTGTAGCCGACGGTGTTGCGCCCGCGCAGCAGCATCTGGATGTTGATGTTCGGCAGCGCCTCGCGCAGGGTGGCGAGCCGCTCCCACGGGTCCTCGGCGAGGAAGCGGAGCGCGACGTCGTAGGTCGCGCCTCCCCAGGCCTCGACCGAGAGCAGCTCGGGGGTCATGCGTGCGACGTACGGCGCGACGGCCACGAGGTCCTTGGTGCGGACGCGGGTCGCGAGCAGCGACTGGTGCGCGTCGCGGAAGGTCGTCTCGGTGACGGCCAGCGCGGTCTGCGCGCGCAGCGCCTCCGCGAAGCCCTTCGGGCCGAGCTCCAGCAGGCGCTGACGCGAGCCGGCCGGGGCGGGCGCGCTCAGGTCGATGCGGGGCAGCTTGTCGGTGGGCTCCGCGGTCTCGGGGCGAGCGCCGTTCGGCTGGTTGACGGTGACGTCGGCGAGCCAGTTGAGCACCTTGGTGCCGCGGTCCTTCGAGACGCGGCCCTTGAACAGCTCCGGGCGCTCCTCGATGAACGAGGTGGAGACGTTGCCGGCGATGAAGTCCGGGTCTTCGAGAACGGCCTGGAGGAATGGGATGTTCGTGGCGACACCGCGGACGCGGAACTCGGCCAGGGCCCGGCGGGCGCGCGACACGGCGGACGGGAAGTCGCGGCCGCGGCAGATCAGCTTGGCGAGCATCGAGTCGAAGTGCGGGCTGATCTGCGATCCGGGGCTGATGGTTCCGCCGTCGAGGCGGATGCCGCCGCCGCCCGGGGAGCGGTAGGTCGTGATCTTGCCGGTGTCGGGGCGGAAGCCCGCGGTCGGGTCCTCCGTGGTGATGCGGCACTGCAGGGCGGAGCCGCGGACGTGCACCGTCTCCTGGCTGAGGCCGAGGTCGGCGAGGGTCTCCCCCGCCGCGATGCGCATCTGGGCCTGGACGAGGTCGACGTCGGTGATCTCCTCGGTGACCGTGTGCTCGACCTGGATGCGCGGGTTCATCTCGATGAAGACGTGCTCGCCGGCGCGCTCGCCCGCGGTGTCGAGGAGGAACTCGACGGTGCCGGCGTTCTCGTAGCCGATGGAGCGGGCGAAGGCGATCGCGTCGCGGTAGAGCGACTGGCGGATGTCCTCCGACAGGTTGGGGGCCGGCGCGATCTCGACGACCTTCTGGTGCCGGCGCTGCACCGAGCAGTCGCGCTCGAACAGGTGCATGGTGTCGCCGGCGCCGTCGGCCAGGATCTGCACCTCGATGTGGCGCGGGCGCAGCACGGCCTGCTCCAGGAACATGGTGGGGTCGCCGAAGGCGCTGTCCGCCTCGCGCATGGCCTCCTCGAGCGCTCCGCGCAGCTCGCCCTTGGTGTTGACGCGGCGCATCCCGCGACCGCCGCCTCCTGCGACCGCCTTGGCGAAGATCGGGAAGCCGATCGCGTCGGCCCCGGCGAGCAGCTCGTCGATGTCGCGCGACGGCGGGGTGGACTTGAGCACCGGGACGCCCGCGGCGATCGCGTGCTCCTTGGCGGTGACCTTGTTGCCGGCCATCTCGAGGACCTCGGCGCGCGGGCCGATGAAGGTGATGCCCGCGGCGCGCGCGGCCTCGGCGAGCTCCGGGTTCTCGGAGAGGAAGCCGTAGCCGGGGTAGATGGCGTCGGCGCCGGACTCCTTCGCGACGCGGATGATCTCGCTCACGTCCAGGTAGGCGCGCACGGGGTGACCCGGCTCGCCGATCTGGTACGCCTCGTCGGCCTTCAGGCGGTGCATCGAGTTGCGGTCTTCGTACGGGAAGACGGCCACGGTCTCTGCGCCCAGCTCATAGGCGGCGCGGAACGCACGGATGGCGATTTCTCCGCGATTGGCGACGAGGATCTTTCTGAACATGGGAACCTTTCGAGCAGGGGTCGACACCACACAGCAAACGGTTAGGTTCTCTAAGACTAGTGAAGGTAACGTGGCTCTCGTGCACGTACTCAGCGTTAGTTCCCTCAAGGGCGGTGTCGGAAAGACCACGGTGACGCTCGGGCTGGCCTCGGCGGCGTTCGCGAAAGGTCTGCGGACGCTGGTCGTCGACCTCGATCCGCAGTCCGACGTGTCGACCGGCATGGACATCCAGGTCGCGGGCCACCTCAACGTGGCCGACGTGCTCGCGTCCCCGAAGGAGAAGATCGTGCGCGCCGCGATCGCTCCCTCCGGCTGGACCCGCGGCCGCTCGGGCAAGATCGACGTCATGATCGGCAGCCCGTCCGCGATCAACTTCGACGGCCCGCACCCGAGCATCCGCGACATCTGGAAGCTCGAGGAGGCCCTCGCCAACGTCGAGCACGACTACGAGCTGGTGCTGATCGACTGCGCCCCCTCGCTGAACGCCCTCACGCGCACCGCGTGGGCGGCCAGCGACCGCGTGGCCGTCGTGACCGAGCCCGGCCTGTTCTCCGTCGCCGCGGCCGACCGCGCGCTGCGCGCCATCGAGGAGATCCGCCGCGGTCTCTCGCCGCGCCTCCAGCCGCTCGGCATCATCGTCAACCGCGCTCGCGTGCAGTCCCTGGAGCACCAGTTCCGCATCAAGGAGCTGCGCGACATGTTCGGCCCGCTCGTGCTCGCCCCCCAGCTGCCGGAGCGCACGTCGCTGCAGCAGGCGCAGGGCGCGGCCAAGCCGCTGCACGTCTGGCCCGGCGAGAGCGCCCAGGAGATGGCGCACAACTTCGACCTGCTCCTGGAGCGGGTGCTGCGCACCGCGCGCATCGGCGAGTACGCGACCGCGGGCTCCTGACCAGCGCCTCCTGACCAGCGCCTCCTGACCGCGCAAAAAGGACGGCCCGCGTCAGCGGACCGTCCGGCGGATGGGGTCGGGCGTCAGGACGCCTTGGACTTGCTGGCGCGACGCTGGGCGAGCTCGTCGAGGGAGTCGCCCTGGGTGTCGAGCTCGACCAGGCTGGACTCCACCTCGCGGAGGACCTTGCCGACGGCGATGCCGAAGACGCCCTGGCCGCGGCTCACGAGGTCGATGACCTCGTCGTTGGAGGTGCAGAGGTACACGCTGGCGCCGTCGCTCATCAGGGTGGTCTGCGCGAGATCGCTCACGCCGGACTCCCGGAGCTGGTTGACGGCGGTGCGGATCTGCTGCAGCGAGATCCCGGTGTCGAGGAGGCGCTTGACGAGCTTCAGGACCAGGATGTCGCGAAAGCCGTAGAGGCGCTGCGAGCCGGAGCCCGCCGCTCCGCGGACGGTCGGCTCGACCAGGCCGGTACGGGCCCAGTAGTCGAGCTGGCGGTAGGAGATGCCGGCTGCGCGTGCGGCGACCGCTCCGCGATAGCCGTTGGCGTCGTCCATGTCGGGGAGGCCGTCGGTGAACAGGAGGCCCAGGTCGTACCGGGCGGCGCCGTCGTCACGACTCGCTTCGCTCATGATGTTCGCCTCTCGCCCGTTCTCGGATCCTGCGCCGACGGTGGGGGCGCTTCATCCACGGTACCCATGCCGGAGGCCCCGGGCAACGACATCCGCCCATTCACTGTCGGCGTGTCGAGCGGATCCGTCAGTTACGGGCGGATCCGATCGAGGGAGGAGCGGATGATGCTGCCGCGGACGACGTCGAGCTGACCGGCGATCTCGCGGGCGAGCTCGGCCGTGCGCGCCTTGCTGGAGACGTCGTTGCGGCGGGCGATCGGGACCAGCGCGGTCTCGATGAGCCCGATCTCGCGTTCGGCGGCGGCGCGGAAACCGCGCAGGTGACGCGGCTCGATCCCGGTGCGGCCGAGCTCGACGAGGGCTCCGAGAACGGCCAGCGCCTCCTCCCCGTACACGTCGGCGGGGGCGATGAGGGAGGCGCTGATCGCCTGCTGCAGCAGGTCCGGCGTCGCACCGGTCCGGCGGAGCAGCTCGTCACGGTCGAACCGTCGCTCGTCGCCGAGCATGGACGGTGCCGCGCCCCCTCCGGGCAGCGTCGGCTCGAGACCGGCGTCGAGGTCGGCGAGGTACGCCTTGATGACCTTCAGCGGCAGGTAATGGTCGCGCTGCATCCCGAGGACGGTGCGCAGACGCTCGACGTCGGCCGGGGAGAACTTGCGGTACCCGGATGCCGTGCGGGCGGGCGACACCAGCCCGCGCTCCTCGAGGAAGCGCAGCTTCGACGACGAGAGGTCGGGGAACTCCGGGGTCAGCCGCTCGAGGACCTGGCCGATGCTCAGCAGGGCGCGCGAGGCGGCGGGCGCCCTCGCCGCTTGCCGGGCCACTAGCCGTTCGCCGAAGCGGCGAGGTCTTGGCGCGAAGCGTAGAAGGTGAGGCGGAACTTGCCGATCTGGACCTCGGCCGAGTCGGAGAGCAGGGCGCTCTCGATGCGCACGCCGTCGTAGTACGTGCCGTTGAGCGACCCCAGGTCGCGCACCTCGAACGCCGTGCCGCGGCGCGTGAACTCCGCGTGGCGACGCGAGACGGTGACGTCGTCGAGGAAGATCTCGGCGTTGGGGTGACGCCCCGCCGTGGTCACGTCGGCGTCGAGGAGGAACCGCGCGCCGGCGTTGGGGCCGCGGCGGACCACCAGCAGAGCGGAGCCCGAGGGCAGCGCGCCGATCGCCTCCACTTCCTCCGGTGAGATCTCCCCGTCGAGCGGGTACATCTTCGACACGAAGTCCTCGCCGAAGCGGGCCGTGGTGTCCTCATTCCCCGACGCGGCATCACGCAGGGGGTTGTTCTCGGCGTCGTCCGCCGGTCCGGTCAGGTAGTTCTCGTCAGGCACCGTCAACCTCCTCGTGATCCAGCGTATCCGATCGAGCGCCCCCGTCATCGGCCGGAAGTCGTATTACCCGGGCGGTTTCGCGGATATAGACGATCCCGGCCCACCAGTAGAGGAAGGCGCCCCACAGGGCGAAGGCCCAGCCGAGCGGCAGGGAGAACGGCGCGAGGGCCGAGAAGGCCTCCCCCAGCATGAGCAGCGGGAGGGCCCAGAACAGGCAGAACGTGGCGACTTTGCCGAGGTGGTGCACGGGCAGCGGGCCGAAGCCGTGGTTCGCGAGGATGACGCCGAGCACCGCGAGCATGACGTCGCGGGCGACGATCACGGCGACCAGCCACCAGGGGATGACCTCGCGCCAGGCGAGGCCGATCAGCGCGGCGAAGATGTAGAGCCGGTCGGCGGCGGGGTCGAGCAGCTGGCCGAGACGCGACACCTGGTTCAGGCGGCGGGCGAGGTAGCCGTCGAGGAAGTCGGTGACGCTGGAGACCACCAGCACGAGCAGCGCGAGCGCGTCGAGTCCGGCGATCACGAACGCCAGGAAGACCGGAACGAGGGCGAGCCGGACGAAACTCAGGATGTTCGGGATCGTCCAGACGCGGGAACTCACCTCGCGTGCGCCGACTCCATCCACCCCTCCACTCTACTGACCGATGGGCCACGGCCTAGGATGACGGCGTGGAGCCCTTCATCGTCTGTCTCTGGATCCTGGCCGCCGTCTGTCTCGTGACGTGGGTCCTGTCCCTCATCACCAACGAGCACTCGTGGGTCGACCGCATCTGGTCGCTGGTGCCGCTGGCCTACGTCTGGGTGTTCGCCGGCGCCGCCGGCCTGCAGGATCCGCGCCTGAACCTCATGGCCGGGCTGGTCACGCTGTGGGGCGCGCGCCTGACCTTCAACTTCGCGCGCAAGGGCGGCTACAAGCCGGGCGGCGAGGACTACCGCTGGGAGGTGCTGCGCGGGCGGATGGGCTCGGCGGCGTTCCAACTGTTCAACCTCTTCTTCATCGTGATCTACCAGAACGTGCTGCTGCTCCTGATCTCGCTGCCCGCGTGGACGGCCTACGACCACCGGACGCCGCTCGGACCGCTGGACATCGTCCTCGCGGTCGTGTTCCTGGCGTTCCTGGTGGGCGAGACGGTCGCCGACCAGCAGCAGTGGGACTTCCACGGCTGGAAGAAGGCGGAGATCGCCGCCGGCCGCACGCCGTCGCCGCGGTTCCTGCAGACCGGTCTCTTCCGGGTCTCGCGCCACCCCAACTTCTTCTTCGAGCAGGCGCAGTGGTGGGTTCTCTTCTTCATCGGCTGCGCCGCGGCCGGATCGGTGCTCCAGTGGACCGTCATCGGCCCGGTGCTGCTCACCGGGCTGTTCATCGGCTCCACCGTCTTCACCGAGAGCATCTCGCGCTCGCGCTACCCGGAGTACGCCGACTACCAGCGCCGCACCTCGCCGATCGTGCCGTGGTTCCCGCGTCGCGGCGGCGAGCAGCCGGTCACCGCTCCGTAGCGGTCAGGAGGTCGCGGCGACCGGGCGCCCCGGCTTCGGGAACACCGAGCGCATGTGGTCGGAGTCGAGGTAGTCGGCCACGCCGATCAGCAGGAGGCTGAACAGGATCTGCTCGCTCACCATCCAGAGCGGGTAGAGGCCCGGGATGGCCGCGAGCACCAGGGTCACCACGGGGAAGATCTTGGAGAACAGCCGCAGGCGCGAGTACGCCCAGTAGTAGCCCTTCTGCGCCCGCCAGGCGAAGTAGAAGAGCGTGGCGGTCATGGCGAGCACGATGAGGGCGCGCATCCACACGGCGAACGGCAGCGTCTCACCGCCCACGGTCAGGACCACGGCGACGACGACGGCGGCCAGGCCGATCAGCAGCTCGGCGACGAGCAGCCAGAAGATGACGACGAACGCACGGCGCGTGCGCGGGTGGTCGCGCCCCTCCGCGGGCACCACGTACTCCGCGTGGCGGCCGCCCGCGAGGCGGTCGAGCCGCTTCAGCAGTTGTTCCATGCATTCACGGTACCGCGAGCGGCGGATCGCGGCGGGTGATCCGGGCGCTGCCGCCCGCGAGCGCGTACCGTGGAGGCATGTCGTGCATCCGGTTCAACACCCCTGCCCAGCGCCAGGCGATGCGTGAGCACAGCCCGGCGATGCTCACGGCCGAGGAGGCGGCGGCGCTGCATCCCTCGCCCGAGGTGACGGAGAGCAAGATCCGCCGGCTGCGACTGCTCGCCACGGACAAGAACCCGAAGATCCGGGAGGCCGTCGCGAGCAGCTACAACACGCCCGTCGATCTCTTCGAGACCCTCGCGAAGGACCCCGACGAGGGCGTGCGCGGCTGCGTGGCGAAGAACGAGGCGACGCCCTGCGACATCCTCCGCGCGCTCGCGGACGACCGCTCCGAGACGGTGCGCGGCTGGGTCGCGGTGAACTACTTCGTACCGGCGGACGTGATGGAGAAGCTCGCGACCGATCGCAGCCGCACCGTCCGCAGCCTGGTGAAGTGGAAGGCCGAGCTGGCCGAGGAGGCCGCGGCCGAGGCCGCCGCTCCCGTCGCGGTCTGATCGTGCCCGAGCCGTCGAGCGTCCGCGTCGACTCCTGGGCCTGGGCTGTGCGCCTGTTCAAGACCCGCTCGGCCGCGTCGGACGCGTGCAAGGCCGGACACCTGAAGGTGAACGGCGACCGCGCGAAGCCCTCGCAGCCGGTCAAGGTCGGCGACGAGGTGCGGGCGTTCGTCGCCGGGTCGGAGAAGATCTACATCGCGCGACGGCTCATCGTGAAGCGGGTGGGCGCCGCGGTCGCCGCGGACTGCTTCGAGGACCGGACGCCGCCTCCCCCGCCCAAGACCGAGGCGCCAACCGACGTGACCCGCGAGCGCGGAGCCGGGCGGCCGACGAAGCGCGACCGCCGTCTGATCGAGCAGCTGCGGGGGCACTGATGGCGGCCCCGGCGCGCGGGACGGCCCGGGTCGGCATCGCCGGCTGGACCTACGCGCCCTGGCGCGGGGTCTTCTACCCGAAAGGGCTCCCCCACCGCGCCGAGCTCGCGTACGCCGCCGAGCGCCTCGACTCGATCGAGCTCAACGGGAGCTTCTACTCCCTGCAACGGCCGACGAGCTGGCGCAAATGGGCGGCGGAGACCCCGGACGACTTCGTCTTCGCGGTCAAGGGCGGCCGCTACATCACCCACATCCTCCGGTTGAAGAACACCAGGGAGGCGCTCGCCAACTTCTTCGCCTCCGGGATGCTGACGCTCGGCCCCAAGCTCGGGCCGCTCCTCTGGCAGCTGCCGCCGAACCTCCCCCTCGACGAGGAGGCGCTGGACGCCTTCCTCGGCTCGCTGCCGCGCACGACCGCCGAGGCGGCCGCCCTCGCGGGCGAGAGCAGCCTCGAGGAGGACAGGCGGGACGCGTCATCACCGGTCGACCGGCCGCTCCGCCACGCGGTGGAGGCGCGGCATCCCTCCTTCGCCGACCCCGCGTTCGCCCGGATCGCGCGGGAGCACGGGGTCGCCGTCGTGGTCGCCGACACCGCCGGCCGCTACCCGCTCCTGCGGGAGGTCACGACCGACTTCGTCTACGTGCGCCTGCACGGCGACGAGGAGCTCTACACCAGCGGCTACACCGACGAGGCCCTCGACCGCTGGGCGGCGGAGGCGCGTGACTGGCTCGACGCCGGCCTGGACGTCTACGCCTACTTCGACAACGACGTGAAGGTGCGCGCGCCGTACGACGCGATGGGGCTCCGGGAGCGGCTGCGGGACTAGTCCTGCAGCACCGAGAGGACGTTTCCGGCCGGGTCGCGGAACCACGCGATGTCGGGTCCGCGGTCGTGGCTGCGCCCGCGCAGGATCCCCTTCTCGTCGGTCGGCAGCTGGTCGTCGTCGTAGATCGTCGTCGAGACGCCGCGCGCGTTCAGGTCGTCGACGGCCGCGTCGATGTCGTCCACCACGAGGTTGAGGATGGTGAACGTCGCCGGCTCGTGGTCCGGCTTCGGGTACACGAAGATGTGCGAGCCGGCCGGCAGCGCGATGTCGAGGTTGCCCATCGGGCCGTCCGTGACGGCGAGGCCGAGGGTGTCGCGGTAGAACGTGCGGGCCGCGTCGATGTCGCTGACGCTGAAGCCGCTGAAGATCTCGAGTGGTGTGACCATGCGCCCACTCTGCTCCTCCGCGGCACGCGCGTCTAGACGAAGCGGATCGACTCCTGCAGGCGCGTGCGCAGCTCGAACGCGCGGTCGACGCTCTCGCGCGCGGCCGCGTTGGCCCCGTCGCGGAGGATCGTCGGCAGCAGGGAGCGGCGCACGACGAGCGAGCCGGAGAGGCGTCCGCGCTGCACGACGTCGAACGGGACGGCGAGGGCGTCGTCCGGCACCACCACGATGAGCGTGGTGAAGCGCACCCCGGCCTGCCGCCCGAAGCTCTTCGCGGCGCGGTGGAGATCGTGGAATGGCTCCTCGCCGTCCGCGATCCCCGGGCCCACCAGCTCGCCCTTGGCCAGCTTCACCTCGGTGCCCCAGTCGGCGGACCGGAGGGCGAACAGGCCGGCCGGGCCGAGGACGATGTGGTCGATCTTGGCGTCCGACGACGGGTGCACGGCCACGTCGTTCCAGATGGTGAAGCCGATGCCGAGGCCCGAGACCGCGCGGGCGGTGGCCTCCTCGGCCAGCGCCTCCGCGAGCAGCCCGCGGATCTCGCGCGGGGCGGAGCGCACGAGCGCGGGGTCGTACGGGTCGTCGAGCTCGGCGCCGCGGCCGACCCACTCGCGCAGCAGGGTCAGGTAGCGCTCGCGCGCGCGTCCGCCCGGGTGGCCGTAGCTGCGGGCGCGGACCGTGGCGCCGCGCGTCGAGCGCGTGGAGTGGAAGGTCGCGCTGAAGCCGCCGCCGTCGCCGTCGTAGCCACCGGCGACCGCGTCGACGGTGACGGTCTCGCCGCGGTCGTAACGCGCGCGGTCCTCGGGGTCGCCGACCAGCTCCCACGCCTCCTGCACGGCCTGGAACGCCGCGGCCGTGCCGCCCGTGTCGGGGTGGGTCTGCCGCGCGAGGCGGCGGTACGCGCGCCGCAGCTCCTCCTGGGTCGCGGTGGAGCGGACGCCGAGCACCTCGTACGGGGTGGCTGCGGCGGGGCTGTCGCTCATGCGGTCGGAGATCCTTCGGTCGTCTGGGAGGGTCGGTCTCCGACGATAGCGCGCCGGACCGGGCGTTTGCTCGATATCCGATTGCGGACGGAATCTGACCGCAAGCGTGCCTAGCCTGGTGACACACCGGAAGACACGGACAGAAAGGCAGATCATGGCCATCAGCGACTGGCGCATCGAGCTCATCATCCTCCCCGTCGGCGACGTCGACCGCGCGAAGGCGTTCTACGTCGACACGCTCGGCTGGAACGCCGACCACGACCAGCGCGTCTCCCCCACCCTGCGGTTCGTGCAGGTGACGCCTCCCGGCTCCGCATGCTCCATCGCGTTCGGCGAGGGGCTCTCCGAGATGACCCCCGGCACCATGCAGGGGCTGCAGATCGTCATCCCGGACGCCGACGAGGCACTCGCGCACCTGCAGGAGAACGGCGTCGACGCGCAGGGCGTCGCGGACCTCGCCTGGGGCCGGTTCGTGACCTTCACTGATCCGGACGGCAACGCCTGGTCGCTCCAGCAGCTCCCGGCGCGCTCTTAGGAGCGCGCGGCGGCGCGGGCGTCAGCGGAGGGCGTAGCCGATCAGCAGGAGCGTCACCGCGAAACCGCACGCGTAGTTGATCCAGAGGAAGCGCCGCCAGCCCCGGTTGGCGGCGCTCGACCGCGCATCCGGCACCGACCAATAGGGCGCGGCCGCGAGGATGTAGGGCACGGCCAAGATCGCGGCGAGCGGTCCCGGCCAGGCGGTGAACAGCACGCAGACGCCGGCGAGCGCCCACGCTCCAATGGCGAAGCGGGTCGTGCGGGCCGCGCCGAGCACGGTGGCGATGGAGGCGATGCCGCCGTCGCGGTCGGGCACCACGTCCTGCACGGCGCCGAACGCATGGCTGCCGACGCCCCAGAGGAAGAACGCCAGGAGCAGCAGCCAGAGCTGCGGGGTGAAGACCGCGCCGGCCAGCACCAGGCCGTAGAGCGCCGGGCTGCTGAAGTGGAAGCTGGAGGTCGCGGAGTCCAGGAACGGGACCTCCTTGAACCGCAGCCCGCGCACCGAGTAGGCGAGGACGGCGAAGACGCTCGCCGCGAGGACGAGCCACGACAGCGGCGACCCGACGATCACGAGGTACAGCAGGAACGGGACGCTGCTCACCGCGGAGGCGACCAGCGTGCGCCGGTGCATCCCGCGGTCGAGGAGCGCGCCCTCTGCTCCGCCCTTGCGCGGGTTGCGCAGGTCGGACTCGTAGTCGAAGACGTCGTTCACGCCGTACATCGTGAGGTTGTACGGGATGAGGAAGTAGAGCGTCCCGATCACCAGCGTCAGGTCGACGTGCCCGGTGGCGAGCAGGTACGCGGCGGCGAACGGGAAGGCGGTGTTGATCCAGCTGACGGGCCGGGACGCGATCAGCAGCTGCCGCCAGGGCGCGGGTGCGGTGGCCGTGGTCATCCCTCCTCCCCCGATCGCCGGCGGAGCAGGAGCCAGACGGCCGGGAGCAGGAGGAGCCCGGCGAGGGGATACGCGAAGTCCTCGATCGGGACGAGCCCGAGCCGCAGGCCGGTCAGGTGGGCGCCGCCGTAGGTCATCAGGCCGATGCCGATCATGAGGTTGTCGAAGACCGCGGTCAGCACCGCGATCAGCACGCCGGCGATCGTCACAGGCAGCCACCAGCGCCGGACGAGGCTGCGGCGATCGCGCGCCCGCGTGAGGGCGACGACGAGGACCACCGCGGCCACGGCGAGGAAGGCCAGGCTGAGCCACAGGTAGGTCACGAGCGCTCCGCCTTCCGCCGGTCGAGGAGGGTGCGGCCGCCGAACACGAGCACCAGTGTGAGGTAGCAGAGGAAGAGGAGGAAGAAGATCTCCTCCAGCGGCAGCTCCGGCGCGACCTCGATGCCCGTCATGTAGCGGGATCCGCCGCGGGCGAAGATGCCGAGGGCGATGCCGGCCGCGTCCCAGGCGAGGAAGAACGCCAGGCCGACGGCGAGGGTGATCGCTGCGCGTCGGGCGTCCCGCCAGAAGACGAGCCGGAACCGGCGGTCGAGCAGGACCATGGCCGCGAGCGAGACCAGCAGGGCGCCCAGGTAGATCAGGCTCACGGCACGCGCTCCGACCGCGAGGCCGTCGCGACGAGCGGCTCGGGCAGCGGGGTGGCGGAGACGTCGCCGCGCATCCGCTTCACGACGAGCTCGGCACTGATCAGGCACATCGGCAGCCCGATGCCCGGGATGGTCGAGCAGCCCGCGTAGAACAGCCCGTCGACGCGCGCCGAGGCGTTGCCCGGGCGGAAGAAGGCGCTCTGCCGCAGGGTGTGCGCCGGTCCGAGCGCGCCGCCGCTCCAGGAGTTGACGTCCCGGGCGAAGTCCCCGGGCCCGACCGTGCGGCGGACGACGATCCGGTCGGCGAGGTCGGGGATGCCCGCCCACGCCGCGACCTGCGCGATGGCGGCGTCCGCCGTGCGTTCGACGAGGCGGTCGCCCGCGCCCTCCAGGCCGCCCGAGCCGATGGACTCGTCGGCCGGGACGGGGACGAGCACGAAGAGGTTCTCGTATCCCTCGGGCGCGACCCCCGGATCGGTCTCGCTCGGCATGCAGACGTAGAGGGAGGCGGGGTCGGGGATGCCGGGCTCCGACCCGTAGATGCGCTCGAAGTTGGCGGCCCAATCGGTCGTGAAGAAGAGATTGTGGTGCGTCAGCTGCGGGAGCGTGCCGCGCACGCCCAGCATGACGAGCACGGCGCCTGGTCCGGGGTTGCGCTTCTCCCAGACGCGCTCGGGATGCGTGCGCAGCTCGGGCGGGAGCAGCCGCGTCTCGGTGTGGTGGAGGTCGGCGGCCGAGACCACGACGTCAGCGTCGAGCTCGCGGACGGCGCCGGAGGCGTCGATGAAGGAGACCCCCGTCGCCCGCGCCCCGGCACGGCCGCCCGCGGTGCGGATCGCGGTCACCCGCGCGCCGGTGACGATGCTCGCCCCGGCCTCCGTCGCGAGTGCGGCGACCCGCCCGATCAGCGCGGTGAAGCCGCCCAGCGGATAGCGGACCCCGTCGTCGAGGTCGAGGTGGCTCATCAGGCTGTACATGCTCGGCGCCCGGTCGGGAGAGGTGCCGAGGAACACCGCCGGGTAGCCGAGGATCTGCCGCAGGCGCACATCCCGGACGAAGCCGGCGGCGTACCGGTCCAGCGGTTCGAGCAGCAGCCGGAGCAGCCGGCCGGAGCGGCGCAGCAGCGAGCGGGTCAGCAGAGGGCGGAAGGACGCGAAGGTGCCGTAGAGGAACGAGGAGACGGCCATCCGGTAGGTCTCGCGCGCGCCGGCGAGGTACCGGTCGAGGGCCGCGCCCGCCCCCGGCTCCACGCTCTCGAACAGTGCACGGTTGGCGGCCCCGTCCGCGCGGACGTCGAGCGGCGGCCTCCCGTCCTCCGAGAAGACGCGGTACCCGGGGTCCAGGGTGACGAGGTCGAGCTGCTCGGCCGTGCTGGTCCCCATCAGGGCGAAGAAGTGGTCGAAGACCTCCGGCATGAGGTACCAGGAGGGACCGGTGTCGAAGCGGAACCCGTCGTGCTCCCACGAGCCTGCGCGTCCGCCGACGACGGCGGACTGCTCGAGCAGGGTCACGTCGTGGCCGTCGCGGGCCAGGAGCGCCGCCGACGCGAGTCCGGCGATCCCACCGCCGATCACGACGACGCGCTGCGGCGCGGTCACCGCCAGGACCCCGCGCCGGCCCGGACCAGGATCGCGAGCTTGGTGCGCGTCGGCACGCTGACGCGGCGGGCGAGCAGCTCGTTCGCCGGCGTCGAGCGGATGCGGTCGCTCAGCTCCGCGAACAGGCCGTGGGCGGCGAGCACCGCGCGGCGGCAGTTGTCGGGCAGCTCGGGGATCACGTCGGCGGCGGCACCCAGGTCGCAGTCGATGTCGACCACGAGGGCGAGCTTCTGCCGCTCGGTCAGCCGGGAGGGGTCGATCCCCGGGAAGTAGCTGCGCCCGAGCTCGGCGTAGTCGACGGCCAGATCGCGGAGGAAGTTGATCTTCTGGAAGGCCGACCCGAGCCGCTGCGCACCCAGCTCCAGCCGGCGCCGGGTGTCGTCGGCCACGGGACGCCCCGCGAGGAAGGCGGCGAGGCACATCAGGCCGATCACCTCGGCCGAGCCGTAGATGTAGGCCCGGAGCTCCTCGGCCGTGAAGTCCACGGGGCTGAGGTCCCGTCGCATGGACGCGAAGAACGGGCGGGTGAGCTCGGCGCCGAAACCGGAGGCGCGGGCGGTCGCGGCGAACGAGTGGACGACCACGTTGGCGCTGTAGCCGGTCCGCATCGCCCGCTCCGTGTCGGCCTCGAGGGCGTCGAGGAGGTCGCGCTGGTCGGCCACGGAGAGACCGGCTTCGGCGGCCGCGCCGTCGACGATCTCGTCGGCGACCCGGACGAGCGAGTACACGTCCTCCACCCGCGGGCGCACCTCGGCGCCGAGGAGCCGGGTCGCCATCCCGAACGAGGTCGAGTACTCGCGGATGATGGTCGCGGCGCCGGCGTGGGCGGCGCGCGTGTAGAGCGCGAGATCGGTCGGCTGTGCGGCGGCCGAGGGCGTGGAGGCGACGGGTGTGCGCGTCATCGGATCCTCCCGACGCAGCTGCGGGCGATGGTGGTGAGCTCCGCGGCGAGCGCCGACGGCACCTCGGGCACGTCGATCGCGTCGACCGCCTGCTCGACGTGGTCGGCGATGAGGCGCTCGACGAAGCGGCGGGCGCCGCAGCGCTCGAGCGCGGCCGCGAGCGCGGCCGCCTCCTGCGCCGTCAGGTCGTCGCGCCCCAGGTCCGCGTCGATCTCGGGCCAGCCGTCGGTGGTGCGGGCGAAGGCGATGAGCGTCGTCTTCTTGCCCTCGCGCAGATCACTCAGCACGCTCTTCCCGGTGCTCTCCTGGTCGCCGTAGACCCCGAGGAGGTCGTCGCCGAGCTGGAACGCCGTCCCGACGAGCCGGCCGTAGTCGGCGAGCACCGCGAGCAGCCGGTCGTCGCCGCCGGCGAGGATCGCGCCGGCCATCACGGGGCCGGCGACCGAGTAGGCGGCCGTCTTGCGCTCGGTCATGCCGAGCACGGCCGGCAACGACGGGGTGGTCAGTCCGATGGCGAGGCCGACGTCGGCCAGCTCACCCGCGGCGGTGACGACGACCGAGTGGTCGAGGACGTCGAGAAGGCGGCCGCGCGCGGCGGCGGGGATGTCGAGGCGGCCGACGAGCGCCGTCGCGGCGTGCAGCAGCAGGTCCCCCGCGAGGATCGACGCGGACTCGCCCCAGAGGCGCGCCTGCGGACGTGGCGTGCCCTGTGCTGCGGCGTCGGCCGCGAACTCGCCGGAGAGGTTCGGCCTCCCCCGGCGCACGGTGTCGCCGTCGATCACGTCGTCGTGGAGCAGGAAGGCCGTGTGCAGGAGCTCGAATGCCGTGGCGGTGTCGATCGCGGCGGCGTCCACCTCCCCGCCGAGAGCGGCGAGGGCCGCGAGCACGAACCGCGGGCGCATCCGCTTGCCGCCGTCGGCGGCGGCGCGGGCGCTCGACCACAGGTGCTGGTAGTCGTCGCCGTAGGCGGCCGAGGCGGCGATGCGCTCCGCGAAGAAGGCGGCGAGCCGGCCATCCACCGCGGCGAGGCCGCCCTCGATGTCGGCGGGCGGGATCCGGACGGGCCCCGGCCGGTCGATGCGGGAATCGAAGCGGGTCATCCGGACCTCCTCGTGTGCGAACGACCATAATAGCTAGCCAAGATAGAAAATAACTTAGCACGCATCTTACTCGTCGCATAAGATGTCGGCATGAGCTCCAGGGACGATGCGCGCCGCATCTCCGGGTCGATGATCGACCCGCGCGTCATCGACCCCCGGCAGGAGCTCGTCCGCCACGACGACCTCTCGGAATCCGAGCTCACCGAGATCGTGGGCGTGCTGAGCGCGATCCGCGGCTGGCGCGAGGCGGAGCAGCGGCTCAGCTTCGAGTCCCGCAGCAAGATGCGGCTCAACGAGACCGACATGAAGGCCCTGCGGTACGTCATCGCCTCGATGAACGCGGGCGTCGCGGTGACCGCGGGCGCGCTCGCCGAGCACCTCCACATCTCCACCGCCTCCACGACCAAGCTGCTGGACCGGCTCGAGGCGTCGGGCCACGTCGTGCGCCGCCCGCATCCGACGGACCGCCGGGCCGTGACCGTGGAGATCACCCCGGAGACGCATCGCGAGGTGCGCCGCACGATGGGTCTGCAGCACGCGCGGCGCTTCGAGGTGGCGCGATCGCTGACGCCCGACGAGCGTGCGGTGGTCACACGGTTCCTGACGGAGCTCAGTGCGACCACCGTCGTCACCCCGCCGCCGGCCGAGGACTGACGACCGACCGCAGCCGGTCGGGCTCGGTGACGATGCGGTTCGCCATGCCGTTGAAGATCACGCCGTGGAACGGCAGGATCGAGTACCAATAGAGCCGCCCCGCGAGTCCCCGCGGGAAGAACACCGCCCGCTGCCGGTAGCGGGAGCCCCCGTCCGGCCCGGGAGTGACGGTCAGCTCGAGCCACGCCCGCCCCGGGACGCGCATCTCGGCCCGCAATCGCAGGTCGCCGCCCTCGGGGCCGCGCGAGACGCGTTCCACGCGCCACCAGTCGAGCGCGTCACCCGTGGAGAGACGGTCGGCGTCGCGCCGCCCCCGTCGCAGCCCGACGCCGCCGACCAGCTTGTCCATCCAGCCGCGCAGCGCCCAGGCGAGCGGGAACGAGTACCAGCCGCGCTCCCCGCCGATGCCCTCGACCACGCGCCAGAGCTCCGGCGGGGCGGCGTCGGAGGTGCGCTCCCGCACATCCGTGTACACGGTGTGACCGGCCCACTCCGGGTCGCTCGGCAGCGGATCGCTCGGCGCGCCCGCCACCGACGAGTTGCGCCAGGTGGTCTCGACGTCGCCGTCGCGCATGCGCGCCAGCGCGAGCCGGACGGCCGTGCGGTAGCCGGTCAGGCCTCCCTCGGGCGGCGGGATGACGCCGTCGATGTCGTGCTCGTGCATCACGCAGTCGTACTGCAGCGACTCGATGATCGGCACGGCGAGGCTGCGCGGGATGGGCGTCACGAGGTTCACCCACTGCGACGCGAGCCACGGCGTGAACACCGGCAGCGAGGCGATCGGCCGCTGCGGGAGCCCCGATTCGACCGCGAAGCCGTTCATCATCTGCCCGTAGCGCAGGATGTCGGGTCCGCCGACGTCGAACGCGCGCGACACCTCGGGCGGCAGGTCCGCGGCCGCGACGAGGTAGTGCAGCACATCCCGGATCGCGATGGGCTGGATGCGGTTGCGCACCCACTTCGGCGCCGGCATGTACGGCAGCACCTCGGTGAGGTGGCGGATCATCTCGAACGACGCCGAGCCCGACCCGATCACGACCCCCGCCTGCAGCACGATCGTCGGAACGCCGGAGTCCAGCAGGATGCGGCCGACGGCGACGCGCGAGCGGAGATGCCGCGAGAGCGGCCCCTCGGGATGCAGCGCGCCGAGGTAGACGATGCGGCGCACGCCCGCCTCCTCGGCCGCGGTCGCCACCGTGCGGGCCGCCTCCGACTCCTCGTCCTCGAAGTCGCCGCGAGCGCGCATCGAGTGCACCAGGTAGTAGACGACGTCGATCCCCTCCATCGCCCGGGCGACGGAGTCCGGATCGCCGAGATCGCCCTGGACGACCTCGACGTCGCCGGCCCAGGGCACGTCGGCCAGCTTCTGCGGCGAGCGCGCCAGCACGCGCACGGTGTGGCCGCGGTCGAGCAGTCGCGGGACGAGCCTCCCTCCGACGTACCCGGTCGCTCCGGTCACGAGTACGCGCTGCGGGGTCATGCGCCGACCATACGCCGAGGCGCGCGACCCGCAACCGGGGCCGGTGCGGTCATGACGCCGGCGTCATGTACGGTTCTGGCATGGGCAAGCTCGTATACGCCGGCACGACCGAGATCGGCTTCGAGGACCGCGTCCTCGCGCACCTGCAGATCGTGATCGGTCTGAAGCTCCGGCGCAAGGAGGGGTTCTTCTTCTCCTGGCGGGATGAGCAGAGCGTCGGCGACGGCCGGAGCGCGATCTGGATCGACCCCGCCGTCCCCCTGCTGTTCCGCTACAGCGGCGGCCGTCAGCCGAAGATCAACAAGACGTGGCTGGAGGCGCTGACCATCTCGTCGAACAGTTCGGCCGGCCTGCAGCTGACCGAGGAGATCGGGGCGCTCGGCGCCGACGAGGTCGACTCGGACTCCCCTCCCGGCAAGTAGTCCCCCGCAGACGACAGGACCCCGCGCTCGACGGAGCACGAGGTCCTCGTCTCGTGTGCGCGCGCTCAGCGCAGGTACTCGAGCAGTTCGGGGCTGCGCAGGCGCTTGAGGCTGCGCGTCTCGAGCTGACGGACGCGCTCGCGGGTGATGCCGTAGACCTCGCCGACCTCGTCCAGCGTCATCGGCTTCTGGCCGTCGAGGCCGAAGCGCATGCGGACCACCTTGGCGTCGCGCGGCGGGAGGTCGCGCAGGCGCTCCTCGAGGTCGCGGTGGCGGAAGACGACCTCGACGGCCTCGGGGGGCGTCGGGAAGTCGTCGTCCTCGATCAGGTCGCCGAGCTCGGCGCCCTCGTTCTCGCCGACCGGGACGGCCAGCGAGACGGTCTCGGAGTCGCTCATCTGCAGCTTGTGCACCTCGGCCTCGGTGAGGTTGGCGGCCTCCGCCATCTCCTCGAGGGTGGGCGTGCGGCCCAGCTCGCCGCCGAGGTCGCGGCGGATGCGGTCGAGCTTGTCGATCTTCTCGACCGTGTGGACGGGGATGCGGATCATGCGCGCGGTGTCGGCGATCCCGCGGAGGATCGACTGGCGGATCCACCACGTCGCGTAGGTGGAGAACTTGTTGCCGGTGCGGTAGTCGAACTTCTCGACCGCGCGGACGAGGCCGAGGTTGCCCTCCTGGATCAGGTCCATCACGGGCAGGCCGCGGCCCGAGTAGCGCTTGGCGATGCTCACCACCAGGCGGAGGTTCGCCTCGATGAAGCGCTCGAACGCGCGCTTGCCGTCGTCGGCGAGGTACTGGAGCTCGCGCTTCTCTCGGGCGGTGAGTCCCGGTCGCTTGCTCAGGCGCTCTCCGGCGAGGACTCCCACCTCGATGCGCTTGGCGAGCGCCACCTCTTCGTCGGCGGTCAGCAGTCGCGTCCGTCCGATCGAGTTCAGGTAGTCGCGTACCGGGTCGCTGGTCACTTCGAGCACAGTCATCGTGTCATCCCATTCAGCTCGTACTGTCGTGCGTTGCCTCGGTGTTTCGGCTGCGGCTGCCGGGGTCATCCGGGATCGCCGCACACTCAGAGTAGGCAGGGGCCCCTGTCCCCCAACAAGGGGTTGACAGGGTACGCGGCGATGCGCTAATCGCCAACCCCCTGCTCTCTTTCGCCGGTCGTGTCAAGGTCCTCCCGGGAAATACCCACGGATCGTACGGTGACCTTCGTGAGTACACGTACACCGGGTTCCCAGCAACCGACACTGTCCACGATCCGCACGCTCATCCCCGCGCGGATGGACCGCCTCCCCTGGTCCCGCTTCCATTGGCTCGTCGTGCTGGGTCTCGGCACCGTGTGGATCCTCGACGGCCTCGAGGTGACCATCGTCGGCGCGATCGGCAGCCGGCTGACCGAGCAGGACAGCGGTCTCGGCCTGACGACCGCCCAGGTCGGTCTGGCCGCGGCGATCTACGTCGCCGGCGCGTGCGTCGGCGCGTTGGTGTTCGGGTACCTCACGGACCGATTCGGCCGGAAGAAGCTCTTCATCCTCACGCTGGGGCTCTACCTCGTGGCGACGGTGCTCACGGCGTTCTCCGTCGCCCCCTGGATGTTCTTCGTCTTCCGCTTCTTCACGGGCGCCGGAATCGGCGGCGAGTACGCGGCGATCAACTCCGCGATCGACGAGCTCATCCCGGCCCGCCGCCGCGGCCTCGTCGACCTCGCGATCAACGGCTCCTACTGGCTCGGCACCGCCTTCGGCGCGGTGCTCACCGTCTTCCTGCTGAACGAGCAGCTCTTCGCCGCCGACATCGGCTGGCGCATCGCGTTCGGCCTGGGCGCCGTGCTCGGCCTCGTGATCCTGCTCGTGCGCCGCAACGTGCCCGAGTCGCCGCGCTGGCTCTTCATCCACGGTCGCGACCAGGAAGCCGAGAAGCTGGTGGACGGGATCGAGCACGACATCGAGAAGGAGAGCGGCGAATCCCTCCCCGTCGTCCCCGACGACAAGGGCATCGACATCCGCCAGCGCCGCTCGACCGGCTTCGGCGAGATCGTGCGCACCGCCGTCACCCGCTACCCCAAGCGGTTCGTGCTGGGGCTGTCGCTCTTCATCGGCCAGGCGTTCCTCTACAACGCCGTCTTCTTCACGTACTCCCTCGTACTCACGAAGCTCCTCCACGTGCCGGACGACGTCGCGCCGTGGGCGCTCGTGCCGATCGCGATCGGCAACTTCCTCGGCCCGATGATCCTCGGCCACCTCTTCGACACCGTGGGCCGCAAGTTCATGATCACGCTGTCGTACGTCGGCAGCGGCATCCTCCTCGTCGGCACCGCCCTCCTGTTCGACTCCGGCGCGCTCGACGCCTTCTGGCTGACCGCGTGCTGGATGGTCGTCTTCTTCCTCGCCTCCGCCGGCGCCAGCAGCGCCTACCTGACGGTGAGCGAGATCTTCCCGATGGAGACCCGGGCCATGTCGATCGCCTTCTTCTACGCGGTCGGCACCGGCCTCGGCGGCATCATCGGCCCGATCCTGTTCGGGAACCTGATCGAGGGCGGCATCCACTCCGTCGTCATCGGCTACTACATCGGCGCCGGCCTGATGATCGCGGCCGGCCTCGTCGAGCTCTTCCTCGGGATCGCCGCGGAGGGCCGCTCGCTGGAGGACATCGCGCAGCCGCTCTCGGCGGAGACGAAGGCGCAGCCCGCGAAGTGACCGGCGTCGGCGCTGCCGGTCAGCTCGCGAGGAGCTCCAGCAGCGCCGGCTCGGGCACGCGACCGCCCGCCGTGTCGATGACCTCGCCCTGGCGGTAGCGGTCGAAGACGCGCGGGTCGATGTAGCTGTTGCGGGCGATCGCGGGGGTGTTGCCGAGAGCGGCGGCCGCCTCGTTCACGGCCGCGGTGACGCGCTTCTTGCGGCGCGACTCCGTGTCGCTCGTGCCCAGTGCGGCGAGCGCCTCCGCCGCGACGATCGTGCCGTGGAGGGTGCGGAAGTCCTTCGCTGTGAACTCGCCGCCGGTCTGGCGGCGGATGTACTCGTTGAGGGAGGCCGGGCGCAGGGTGTGCCAGGTGCCGTCCTTCCAGGAGAGCAGCCGGGAGCGCTGGCCGCGCAGCGACTGGATCTGGGTGAGGAGCTCGGCGAGGTCGGCGTCGACGATCGTGCTGGTCCACTTCTGGGCGGACTTGGCGGGGAACGTCAGCGTGATCTCGTCGCCGTCGACGCGGGCGTGCCGGCAGAGCAGGGTGGTGAGGCCGCGGCTCCCGTTGGCGTGCAGGTATTCCTCGCTGCCGATGCGGACGCTCCCGAGGTCGATGATGCGGAAGGCGGCGGCCAGCACGCGGTCGCGGCCGAAGCCCTCCTGGCGGAGGTCCATCGTCACTTTGCGGCGGGCCGACGGCAGCGTCTCCGCCAGCTGGGCGGCGCGCTCGAACTTCACCCGGTCCTGGTGGAGGCGCCAGGAGTCGTGGTAGCGGTACTGCCGGCGCCCGGCCTGGTCGGTACCGACGGCCTGGATGTGCCCGCGCGCGTCGGGCGAGATCCACACGTCCTCCCACGCGGGCGGGATCACGAGCGAGCGGATGCGCTCCAGCTCGCGCTCGTCGACGATGGGATTGCCGGCCTCGTCCTCGTAGACCGGACCCTTCTTGCTGGCACGACGGTGATATCCCGGACCGGACGGATCGCTACGGCGCAGGCGCGTCACGCGGGCTTCTTCGCCTTCTTCGCGGGAGCGCTCTTGGCGACGGAGCTCTTGGCGGCCGCTTTCTTCGCGGGGGCCTTCTTCGCGGGCTCCTTGGTCGACCGGCTGCGCTCGACGCTGCGCTGCAGCGCCTCCATGAGGTCGATCACCTCGCCGCCGCCCTTCGCCTTCTCCGGCTCCTCGCCGAAGGTCTCGGCGGTGTCCATGCTCTCGCCCTGCTCGAGCTTGGCGTCGATGAGGCGACGCAGCTCCTCCTGGTACTCGTCGGTGAACTTCTCCGGCTCGAAGTCGCCTGCGAAGCTCTCCATCAGGGCGGCCGAGAGCTTCAGCTCGCGCTCGGTGATGCGGGGCGACGTGTCGAGGGCCGGGAAGTCGGCCTCCCGGATCTCGTCGTGCCAGAGCATGGTCTGCAGCACGAGGACGTTGCCCCGCACGCGCAAAGCGGCCAGCCGCGTCTTCTGGCGCAGGGCGAAGTTCACGATCGCGGTGCGGTCCTCGTCCTCCAGCGTCTTGCGCAGGAGGGCGTACGCCTTGAGCGACTTGGAGTCGGGCTCGAGGTAGTAGCTGCGGTCGAGCATCATCGGATCGATCTGCTCGTTCGGCACGAACTCGACGACGTCGATCTCGCGGCTGCGCTCCGCCGGGAGCGACGCCAGGTCGTCCGGGGTGAGGATCACCGTCCGGTCGCCGTCGTCGTACGCCTTCGCGATGTGCTCGTACGGGATGACCTTGCCGTCGATCTCGCACCGGCGCTGGTACCGGATGCGCCCGCCGTCGGCGTCGTGCACCTGGTGCAGCGCGACGTCGTGATCCTCCGTCGCGCTGTAGACCTTCACCGGCACGTTGACCAGCCCGAAGGTGATCGCACCCGTCCATATGGCCCTCATGCGCTCTATCGTGTCCGCGCATCGCCCTGATTTCAACCAGTGATCGAAGGATGTTCCCCGGCGTACGGTGGGCGCATGGCTGCGGACGACACCGAGACCGTCTCGATCGACGGTCACCGGCTGAAGCTCACGAACCTCGACAAGGTCATGTATCCGGAGACCGGGACGACCAAGGCGGACGTGATCGGGTACTACCACGCGATCGCGGAGGCGATGATCCCGCACGCCCGCGACCGCATCGCCACCCGCAAGCGGTGGGTGCACGGGGTGGGCACGGCCGACCACCCGGGCGAGGTGTTCTTCCAGAAGAACCTCGACCCCGCCTCCACCCCGAGCTGGGTGAAGCAGCGCACCATCACGCACAAGACCAGCGAGAACACCTACCCGCTGGTGAACGACCGGGCCACGCTGGTCTGGCTCGCGCAGATCGCGTCGCTGGAGATCCACGTGCCGCAGTGGCGCGTCGGACGCGGTGACGCGCGGCGCAACCCGGACCGCATGGTGCTCGACCTCGACCCGGGCGAGGGCGTGACGCTGGCCGACTGCGCCGAGGTCGCCCGTCTGGCGCGCGGCATCCTGACCGACATGGGGCTCGACCCGCTGCCGGTGACCTCCGGCTCGAAGGGCATCCACCTCTACACCCCGCTCGACGGGTCGCAGACGAGCGATCAGATCTCCGCGGTCGCCCACGAGCTGGCGCGGGCGCTGGAGGCCGACCATCCCGACCTCGTCGTCAGCGACATGAAGAAGGCGCTGCGCGCGGGCAAGGTCCTCGTGGACTGGAGCCAGAACAACGGCGCGAAGACCACGATCGCGCCCTACTCTCTGCGCGGGCGGCTCCGGCCGACCGTCGCGGCGCCGCGCACCTGGCGCGAGCTGGCGTCCAAGGACCTGCGGCACCTGGAGTACGAGGAGGTGCTCGAGCGCGTGAAGAAGCACGGCGACCCGCTGGCTGCGCTCGCGACCGGCGGGACGGCGGAGGCCGGGCATCCGGACGCCGAGCAGCTGCCCGACAGCGGCGGCGACCGGCTCACCACCTACCGCTCCAAGCGCGACGCGGCGAAAACGCCGGAGCCGGTGCCGGAGGTCAGCCCGGATGCGGTGGACGGCCGCTCGTTCGTCATCCAGGAGCACCACGCCCGGCGACTGCACTGGGACTTCCGCCTGCAGCACGACGGCGTGCTCGTCAGCTGGGCGCTGCCGAAAGGCCCGCCCGTCGACCCGAAGCAGAACCACCTCGCGGTGCACGTGGAGGACCACCCCCTCGAGTACGGGACGTTCGAGGGCGACATCCCGCACGGCGAGTACGGAGCCGGCCATGTCGACATCTGGGACCACGGCGAGTACGAGCTCGAGAAGTGGCGGGACGCGGAGGTGATCGTCACGCTGCACGGACAGTCCGACGGCGGCCTGGGCGGCGAACCGCGGAAGTTCGCGCTCATCCGCACGGGGGGCCGCGACGGCGACGAGAAGAACTGGCTCATCCACCTGATGAAGGACGACGGGGAGGGCGCGGAGAAGAAGCCGGCGGCGACGACGAAGAAGGCTGCGGCGAAGGCGAAGCCGGACGCGGCGAAGACGAAGACCGCGACGACGGAGCGCATCACCGAGACGCCCGTCTCCCCCATGCTCGCGACCCTCGGCTCGGAGAAGGACGTCGACGACGAGGACGACTGGGCGTTCGAGATGAAGTGGGACGGCATCCGTGCCATCGCCGTCGTGCGCGGCGACCGGTTGCGGCTCACCACCCGCAACGGCAACGACGTCACCGCGACCTATCCGGACCTCGCGGGGCTCGTCGCGCTCGCGGGCGGCCACGACCTCGTCGTCGACGGCGAGATCGTCACCCTCACGCCGCGCGGACGCCCGGACTTCGGCCTCCTGCAGTCCCGGATGGGGCTGACGCGTCCCGCAGAGGTGACGGCGGCGGCCGAGCGGGCACCCGCCCACTACTTCGTGTTCGACATCCTGGAGCGGGACGGGCACGACCTGCGCCGCACGCCCTACGACGAGCGGCGAACCGCCCTGCAGGACGCACTGCAGCCGCCCAGCGGGGACCCGATCCAGGTCCCTCCCGCGTTCGCCGGCGATCTCGCCCACGCCGTCTCGTCGTCGCGCGAGCTGGGACTGGAGGGCGTGATGGCCAAGCGCCGCGACAGCACGTACTCGACCGGGCGCCGGTCCCGCTCCTGGATCAAGATCAAGCACCATCTGGCCCAGGAGGTCATCATCGGCGGCTGGACCCCGGGAACGGGCCGGCGCGCCGGGACCCTCGGGGCGCTGCTCCTCGGCATCCCGGACGGAGACGAGCTGCGCTACGTCGGCAAGGTCGGCACGGGCTTCTCGGACGCCGACCTCGACCGGCTGGCCGCCCTGCTGGCCGCGCACCCGCGCAAGACGAGCCCGCTCGAGGGGGTGCCCTCCGCCGACGCCCGCGGCGCGAACTGGGTGCGTCCCGAGCACGTCGGCGAGGTCGAGTTCGCGGAGTGGACCGGCACCGACCGCCTGCGTCAGCCCTCCTGGCGCGGCCTGCGGCCCGACAAGTCGCCGGAGGAGGTCGTGCGGGAGGTAGGGTAGTCGTCGTGAGCACGAACGTTACCGCCCCCACCGCGGCCCACACCGAGGCCGTCACCGCCGACGACGAGCACGGCCCGCTCGTCCGCAGCCTCAGCGCCACCCTCCCCGGTGCGCTCGGCTCGGTCATCGCCACCGTCGTGGTCCTGGCGACCATCGTCTTCGGCATCTGGAGCCTCATCGCGACCTGGAGCGGCAACCCGGGAGCGGGCCTCCCGCTCTTCCAGGTCTTCGTCGCCGGCACGGTCGTCGCGATCAACGCCATCGCCGCCCGCAAGACCTTCAGCTACGTGATCACCCTCATCGGCGCCGTGCTCTGGCTCTGGGTGTCCGTCACTCCGTTCGAGCCGTTCTGGCAGACCGTGCTGCAGGCGGTGACCTTCACCATCATGGCCGCCGGCGTCGTCTTCTCGACCGCCGCCGTCGCGCTCAGCAAGAAGCCCCGCTTCTGAGTCCGGACGACGCTCCGGCTACGAAGGAGCCCGACGATACGACGCTGGCCCGCCGGCGCCACTTCGTCGATCTCACCCCGCTGAAGGAGTCCCCCGCGTTCGCGCGGCTCTGGCTCGGCGGTGCCATCTCGGGCATCGGCGGTCAGATGACCATCGTGGCCGTGGGCCTCCACATCTACGACCTCACCGGCTCGACCCTCGCGGTGGCGCTCGTCGCCCTCTTCGCGCTCGGCCCGATGATCGTCTTCGGCCTCTACGGCGGCGTGCTCGCCGACGCCTTCGACCGCCGCCTCGTGGCGCTCGTCACGGCGATCGTCGCGTGGGCCTCGACCGCCGGCATCGCCGTCTTCGCCTGGCTCGACATCCAGGTGGTGTGGCCGCTGTACGTGCTCACCACCATCAACGCGGTCGCATCCGTGATGATCGGCAGCACGCGGCAGGCGATCACGCCGCGCCTCCTCCCCACCCGGCTGCTGCCCGCGGCGAGCGCCCTCGGCGGCATCAGCATGGGTGTGATGGTGACCGTCGGCCCCGCCCTCGCCGGTGTGCTGGTCGCGACCGTCGGCATCGCCTGGACCTACACGGCCGACGTGCTCCTCTTCACGGCGGCCTTCCTCGGGATCTTCACGCTGCCCTCCATCGTCCCCGAGGGCGAGCGGCAGAGCGCCGGACTGGCCTCCGTGCTCCAGGGCCTGCGCTTCCTGCGCTCTGCCCCGAACCTGAGCATGACGTTCGTGCTCGACCTCATCGCCATGACCTTCGGCCAGCCCCGCGCACTCTTCCCCGCCGTCGGCGCCCTGCTGATCGGCGGCGGCCCCGTGACGGTCGGCATCCTCACCGCCGCAGGCGCGGTCGGGACCCTCGTCTCGAGCGTCTTCTCCGGCCGACTGGGGCACGTCCGCTGGCAGGGGCGCGCCGTGGAGCGCGCCATCCTCGTCTACGGCGCCAGCATCCTGGGCTTCGGGATCGTTCTGGCCGTCGTCGCGATCGGCGGCTGGAACGGCGGCGGCACCTCCATCGCCCAGGCCAACCTCCCGGCGCTCGTGCTCGCGACCCTGCTGCTCGCGGCCTCCGGCGCCGCCGACAACATCAGCTCCATCTTCCGGATGACGATCCTCCAGGCGTCCGCCCCCGACACGATGCGCGGCCGCCTGCAGGGCGTGTTCACCGTGGTCGTGACCGGCGGCCCGCGCCTCGGCGACCTCTACATCGGCCTCCTGGCCCTCACCGGCGCCCTCTGGTTCCCGCCGCTGCTGGGCGGGCTGCTCATCATCGTGCTCGTCGCGACCGTCGTGCGGGTGCAGGGCGCGTTCCGGCGCTACGACGCGCTCGACCCGACCCCGTAGCGTCAGCGGCTGCCAACAGGCTCAGCGGGTGCGGGTGCGGATGCGCCGGGCGAGCCGCGGGTAGTCGATCACGAGGCCGTCCTCGTCCACGCCCAGATCGGCGACGAAGTCCCGGTCGGCGCTCCGGTAGCGCACCACGCCGCGCCCGCTCGCGGGGTCGAACGGCTCGATCGTGCTGTAGACCTGCCGGCTCGCCCGCACCTCCAGGCTCGGGAGGTCGACCCACGCCATCGTGAGCTCCGTCTCCTCCACGCCGCGCAGTGCTCCGAGCCGCAGGATCGGCATCGTGTTCGTGACCGGGCAGAGAGCGAGATCGCAGTCGAGCGCCCCGTCGACGCCGCCGGGCTCGGCCAGACCGGGCTCCGCCAGCGGCTCACCGTGGAAGGCGGTCACCCCGTGCGCCCAGCTCTCGCTCACCCACCGGCCTCGGTCATCCCGCGTCAGCACGAGCCAGCGGGTGAAGCCGCGACCCGTCACCGAGACGTCCAGCCGGGTCGTCACCCAGTCGGGACCGGTCTCGAGCGACCAGCTCGTGACGTAGTCCGTCGTGCGCGAGACGCCGAGGGCGTCCAGCCGGTCCGGCGCCAGCGTGACCGTCGCCGCCTCCAGCCGCTCCGGATCCTCGTCGCCGACCCACTCCACGTGCCGCACCGCTCCGCGCATCGCCATCGCCTCCGTCCACCCGGCACGATACGCTCGCCGCATGGACGCAGCGACCTCGATCGACCGCCGTCGGGGTGACGGCGCGCGCCGGTCGCAGATGAGGAGACGTGTCGTGCAGGCCTCCACCGTGGACCCGCGAACCATCAGCCTGGAACTCGAGCCGGACGCCTACCGCGTCTATTTCCACGATGCCGATGGCGCGTCCGACGAATGGCGGCTCACCGAGGCCGCCTCCGTCGTCGAGTGCCTCGAGTGGGCAGATCGGCACGCCGACGACCGCACGTACGTCCTGTATGTCGAGATCCCCCGGGCTGGAGGCGAACGCCTCCTCGCCCGGCTCTCCGGCACGGATCCCAACGAGACATAGCCGCGCCACGAACGAAGTCGCCGGCCACGACCCGCGCGACGCACCGAGCGGCTCCGCGCATCGCCATCGCCTCCGTCCACCCGGCACGATACGCTCGCCGCATGGACGCAGCGACCTCGATCGTGACCGGGCTGGCCGCCCTCGCCACCGCCGTGGCGGGCGGTGTCTACGTCGGCTTCAGCGCGATGGTGATGCCCGCGCTCGGGGACACGCCACCAGCGGAGGCCGCGTCGGTCATGAACCGCATCAACGTGCGCGCGCCGCGGTCGTCCTTCCTGCTGTTCTTCCTCGCATCCCCCGTGCTGGCCGTGGTCGCGGCCGTCCTCACGCTCGGGAGGCTGCCGGAGGCCGACGCGGTGCTCGCGCTCGTGGGTGCCGTGCTCGCGGTGGCCGCCTTCCTGATCACCGGCGCGGTCAACGTCCCGCTCAACAACCGGCTCGCCCGCGACGGCGACTACGCGGCGTTCGCGCAGCGCTGGCGCCGGGCGAACGGTCTGCGCGGCCTGGTGTCGCTGGCCGGCGGCGCCGCCCTCATCGGAGCACTGGCGGTCTGACCGGCTCGGGTCCGACGTAGCGGGCGGAGGGGCGGAGGATCTTCCCGTCCGCCGCCTGCTCGAGCACGTGCGCCGACCAGCCGACGACGCGCGCCGCGGCGAAGGTGGGCGTGAACATCGCCCGCGGGATGCCGCACAGCTCCATCACGATCCCGGCGTAGAACTCGACGTTCGTGTGCAGCTCGCGGCCGGGCTTGAGCTCGGCGAGGAGCTGCTGCACCCGCTCCTCCACCCGCACCGCGAAGTCGACGCGCGGTCCGCCGAAGCCGAGGGCGACCTCCCGCAGCATCCGCGAGCGCGGGTCCTCGGTGCGGTACACGGCGTGGCCGAAGCCCATGACGCGACCACCGGAGGTGACCGTCTGCGTGATCCACTCGTCGATGCGGCCGGGGGTGCCGATCGCGTCGAGCGTGTCGAGAGCGCGGCTGGGCGCGCCGCCGTGCAGCGGGCCCGAGAGCGCTCCGAGCGCGCCCACGACCGCGGCGACGAGGTCGGCGCCGGTGGAGGCGATGACCCGGGCCGTGAAAGTGGAGGCGTTGAAGCCGTGGTCGATCGCGGCGGTCATGTAGGCGCTGAGGGCGCGGACCCGCTCGGGATCCGGCTCGGCGCCGGTGACGAGATACAGGTAGTCGGCCACGTGGCCGAGGTCGTCACGCGGCTCCAGGGGCACGCGCCCCTCGGCGAGGGCGTGCAGGCTCGCGAGCAGCACCGGCGTCACGGCCGCCGCACGTATCGCGTCGGTGAGCCGCGCCTCCGGGTCCTCGTCGTACACCGGGCGGATGCCGTCGGCGGCGGCGACGGCATCCAGCGCCATCCGCAGGCCGGCGAGGGCGTCCCCGGCGGTCAGGCGGGCGATGGCCGGGAGGAGTTCGCGCACCGGGCCGGGGATGCGTCGCGCCTCCGCCGTCCGCGCGCGGAACGCCGCGAGCTGCTCCGCATCGGGCAGCTCGCCGTTGAGCAGCAGGTACCAGGACTCCTCGAAGGCGTGATCGCGCGCCAGCTCGATCGCCGGGTACTGGCGGTAGTGGTAGAAGCCCTCCTGCCCGCGCACGTCGCCGAGCGCGGTGCTGGCGGCCACCACATTGGTGAGTCCGCGCGGGACGTCGATCAGGGTGTCGTTCATCCGGTCCATGAGGGTAGTGTGAGCGTGGATTTTCACTACGTCAACGTTGATCGGATCAACATGGATGCCCTCCCCCGCCTGACCGCCGAGCAGACCGCCGAACGCCTCGGGGTCAAACTCGAGACCCTCTACGCCTACGTGGCCCGCGGCAAGCTCGCGCGCGACCGCACGGCGGACGGCTCGTCGTTCGACCCGCTGGAGGTCGAGCGGTTCGCGGCGGGGCGCCGGCGCCGCTCCGCGCCGGGCAGTCCGGCGACCGGGCGATCGGACGGCCGCCCGCTCATGGTCATCGAGACGGGCTTCGCCCTCATCGAGGACGGCGACCTCTTCTACCGCGGGCGCCGCGCCGTCGACCTTGCGGCCGAGCCGTTCGAGACCGTCGCGCGGTGGGCGCTCACCGGTGCGTGGGACGCGGAGGCGAGGTTCTCCCCCGGTGGCGGGATGGCGGCCGCGCGTCGAGCGGCCGACGCGCTGCCCTCCTCGGCGGCGGACCGCGATCGCCAGCTGATCGCCGTGACCGCACTCGCCGCGGCCGACCCGCTGCGGACCTCCCTCGACCCGACCACCGTGGCGGGAGCCGCCGAACGGATGGTGGCGGGGATGGTCGCCGTGCTGCCTGTCGTGGCGCACGACGACGCGAGTGAGACCGAGGACGACGCACTCGCACTACGCCTCCACCGCCGGCTCGCCGCGACGCCTCCGACCCCGGATGTGGTCGCCGTTCTGAACGCCGCCCTGGTCCTGCTCGTCGACCACGATCTCGCCGTATCGACGCTCGCGGCCCGGGCGGCCGCCTCCGCCCGGGCGACCCCGTACGGCGTGGTGGTCGCCGGGATGGGCGCCCTCGACTCCCCGTTGCACGGCAACGCCAGCCGCGCGGCGCACCGGCTGCTGGCCCGGGTGGTCGACGGAGAGGACCCCGCCCGCGTCGTCGCCGACGCCGTCGTGGGAGCGGCCGGGCCCGTCCCCGGCTTCGGCCAGCCGCTGTATCCCGACGGCGACCCCCGGGCCCGCGCCCTGCTCGGCAGGCTGGCCGCCGAGGCGGGTGCGACGCCGGTCCTCGCGGCCGTGGAGGCGGTCTCCGCCCTGCTGCGCGACCGCGCCGGGGCGCTCCCCAACGTCGACCTCGCGCTCGGCGCGATCACGCTCGCGCACGGGATGCGCGACGACGCGGGCGAGGTGATCTTCGCCACGGCGCGCGCGGTCGGCTTCGTGGTGCACGCCCTCGCCGAGTACGGCGAGCCGGCCCTCCGCCTGCGTCCGGTCGGGCGCTACACCGGACCGCTGTAGGGATGCGTGTGCTGCATCCCGGGACGTCTGCGCTTGCGCGCGCAGGCGCAGACGTCCCGGGAGGGCGCAGCGGCTAGCGGCGCAGCGCCTTGCGCGCCAGCCAGTTGCCGAGGAACTGCGCGGCCTGCACCAGGATCACGATGGTGATGACCGCGATCCAGGTCACCGCCCAGTCGTAGCGCTGGTAACCGTAGGCGATCGCGAAGTTGCCCAGGCCTCCGCCGCCGATGCTGCCCGCGATGGCCGACAGATCCACGATGGCGACGAAGATGAACGTGTAGCCGAGGATCAGCGGCCCGAGCGCCTCCGGGATCAGCAGGGTCGCGATGATCCGCAGGGGGTGCGAGCCCATCGCCCGCGCCGCCTCGATCACACCGGGCTCGATCGTGACGAGGTTCTGCTCCACGATCCGCGAGATGCCGAAGGTCGCGGCGATCGTCATCGGGAAGATCGCCGCCGGCGTGCCGAGGAACGTGCCGAGCACGGCCTGCGTCAGCGGGGCGATCGCGGTCATGAAGATGATGAACGGGATCGGCCGGATGAAGTTCACCACGATGTTGAGCACGGTGAACACGGCCGGGTTCTCGAGCAGTCCGCCCTTGCGGGTCGTGTACAGCAGCACGCCGAGCACGAGGCCGAAGATGCCGCCCAGCACCAGGGTGACGACGACCATCCAGAGCGTCTGGCCGATCGAGTCCAGGTAGACGGGCCAGAGAGTGGACCAGTCGCTCATGCGGACACCTCCTCGACGTCGGTGACGGTCCGGAGCTCGGCGATCAGCGCATCCACCGCGGCGGGCTCGCCGATCAGTTCGAGCGTGAGGCTGCCGAACGACCGGCCCTGCAGGGCGGAGATGCCGCCGTAGACGATCTCGAACCGCACGCCGTGCCGGCCGACCGCGTCGGAGAGCACGGAGCCCAGGCGGCCGTCGTCGGCGACGCGCGCCGAGACGATGCGACCGGAGTGCTTGCCGCGCAGCCGCTCGATGTCCGCCGCGCCGGGCTGGTTGCGCAGCACCGTGCCGACGAACCGCTGGGCGGTGGAGGTCTGCGGGTTCGAGAACACCTCGAACACCGTCCCCTGCTCGATGACCTTCCCGGAGTCGAGCACGGCGACCCGGTCGGCGATCGAGCGGACGACCTCCATCTCGTGCGTGATCACGACGATCGTCACGCCGAGCTCGTCGTTGACCCGCTTGAGCAGCGAGAGCACGTCCGCCGTCGTCTCTGGGTCGAGCGCGCTGGTGGCCTCGTCGGCGAGCAGGATGTCCGGGTTCGTCGCGAGCGCCCTGGCGATGCCGACCCGCTGCTTCTGGCCGCCGGAGAGCTGGTCGGGGAACGACCACGCCTTGTCGGTCAGGCCGACGAAGGCGAGCAGTTCGGCGACCCGCGCCTTGCGCTTCTCGGCCGGCCAGCCCGCCACCTTCAGCGGGTAGGCGATGTTGCCGAAGACGGTGCGCGAGCGGAACAGGTTGAACTGCTGGAAGATCATCCCGATCCCCGCGCGCACGCTGCGGAGGTCGCGCTCCTTCAGAGCGGTGATCTCCCGGCCGTCGACCACGATCGTGCCGCTCGTGGCGTGCTCCAGCGCGTTGATGAGCCGCAGCAGCGTGCTCTTGCCGGCGCCGGAGTAGCCGATGATGCCGAAGATCTCGCCGCGCTCGATGGCGAGGTCGATCCCTTCGACGGCCGCGACCGTGGCGTCACCCGAGCGGAAGCTCTTGGTGACGCCACGGAACTCGATGATGGGGCTCACCGGGCTACTTCGCCGCCTCGATGTTCTTCTTCAGCTTGTCGAGCACGGCGATGAGGTCGGCCTGCGGCTTCTCGACGACCACCGCGGTGTTCTTCGACTCCGCGAGCACCGCGTCCGTGACCTCCTTGGAGTGGTAGAGCTCCGCGATCTTGAGGTAGGTCGCGTTGTCCTTGTCCTTCTCGCGGGAGACGAAGGCGTTGATGTAGGGCTCGGCCGTCTCGGACTTCGGGTCGTCCTGGAAGATCGCGGACTTCGGGTCGATGCCGGCGGTCAGGGCGAAGTTGTTGTTGACGATCGCGCCGTCGGCCGAGTTGAGCGCCGGGGCGGTCTGCGCGGCGTCGACCGGGATGACCGTGACCTTCGAGGCGGAGGCGTCGATGTCGGCGGGGGTGGCGAGCGTGTTGCCGCCGTCCTTGAGCTTCAGGAGGCCGGCCTTCTGCAGCACGAGCAGCGCACGGGCCTGGTTGGTCGCGTCGTTCGGGATGGCGATCTGGGCGCCCTGCGGGATCGCGTCGACCGAGTCGTACTTGTGCGAGTAGAGCGGCAGCGGCACGACCAGCGTCGAGGCGATCGGGACCAGGTTCTGCTTCGCCTGCACGTCGTAGTTCGCGAGGAACTGGAGGTGCTGGAACAGGTTGAGGTCGATCTGGCCGTCGGCGAGCGCCGGGTTGGCCTGGGTGTAGTCGCTGAAGCCGACGACGTCGATGGTGATGCCCTCGGCGGCAGCCTTCTTCTTCAGGATGGCCCAGTAGGGGGCGGCCTGCTCGGTGGTGCCGATCTTCACGGTGACGTTCTTCGAGCCGGCGGCCTGCGAGGAGCCGTCGGCGGCGACGTTCACGGCGATCAGCACGGCGGCCACGATCACGACGACGACCGCGACGGCGATGCCGGCGATCCAGCCGACCTTCGACTTCTTCGGCTTCTCGGGCAGCGCCGGCGTCGGGGAGCCGGCAGGAGGGGTGGCGTCGGGCATGGCTGTGCCTCTCTCTTGTGAAGGGGGGAATGTGATACCGGTGTTCGTCCGCCGGTGGAACCAGCCTCGCAGCCGCGCGGTGGAGGGTCAAAGTGCGTTCCGAAATGTGACGAGCGCGCGTAGTGTGGCGAGCACCGAGCGAAGTGGAGGCCCACATGGGCGCGATCGACGACGACGACATCACCACGAACGCCAGCGGCGGCGGCGAAGGCCCCGCTGACGGCGGAGCGAACCCCAATGGCCACGACGGAGGGGCCGACGGATCGGCGGGCGAAGGCCCGGCCGACGGCGGAGCGAACCCGAACGGCCACGACGGAGGAGCCGACGGATCGGCGGGCGAAGGCCCCGCCGACGGCGGCGCCACCCCGAACGGGCACGACGGCGGAGCCGACGGGTCCGCTTGATGGCGACCGACGAGCGCGGGCCGGGCGACCGGCCCGCGCTTTCGCGCTGCACGGCGATCCCGCGTGACGCGTTCGCGTCGGAGTACTGGTCGCGGCGCCCCCTCTTCACCCGCGCCGCCGATCTCGGTGGTGACTTCTCCGACCTGTTCAGCAGTGAGGACGTCGACGAGCTCGTCGCCGCGCGTGCCCTGCGCACGCCGTTCGTCCGGATGGCGAAGGAGGGCGACGTCCTCCCTCCCGCGCGCTACACGTCCGGGGGCGGGTTCGGCGCGGAGGTCGGCGACCAGGTCGCCAGTGAGCGCGTGCTCGCCGAGCTGGCCGCCGGAGCGACGCTCGTCCTCCAGGGGCTGCACCGCACCTGGGAGCCGATCGCCGCGTTCGCGCGGGCGCTGTCGGCCGAGCTCGGCCATCCCTGCCAGGTGAACGCCTACATCACCCCCGCCTCGTCGCGCGGCTTCGATCCGCACTACGACGTGCACGACGTGTTCGTGCTGCAGATCGCCGGCGAGAAGCACTGGCGCATCCACGAGCCCGTCCACCCGGACCCGCTGCGGGACCAGCCCTGGACCGACCACCGCACCGCCGTCGCCGCTCGCGCGCAGGAGACGCCCGCGATCGACGAGACGTTCCGGCCCGGCGACGCGCTGTACCTGCCGCGCGGCTGGATCCACTCCGCCACCGCGCTCGGCGAGCTCTCCATCCACCTCACGGTGGGCGTGGCCGCCTACACGCGCACGGACATCGTGGAGGCCGCGGTCACGAGCGCCGCGGACATCCCGTCGCTCCGCGCCTCCCTCCCCCTCGGCTTCGACCCGGACGACGCGTCCCTGCTCGACCCCGAGGTCGACGCCGCGCTCGACGCGCTGCGCGACGCCCTCGATGATCCGGCACGCCGCGCGCTCATCGCCGACGCGGTGGGGCGGCGGCTGCGGGCGCGTCGGCGGCGCGACTCCCCGCCCGCAGCCGTGCGGCCGCTGGCGACGATCGAGGCGGCCGGCGCACTGGACGGCAGCACGGTCGTCACCGCGCGCGCAGGTCTGCGGCCGACGGTCACGGTCGAGGTGGAGACGGTGACGGTCCGCCTCCCGGGCCGCACCGTCGCGCTGCCGATCGCCGCCCGCGCGGCCGTGGAGCGACTGCTCGACGGCACACCGGTCGTGGTCGGCGAGCTTCCCTCCCTCGACCCGGAGTCCGCCGTCGTGGTCGCGCGCCGCCTGCTACGGGAGGGTGTCGTCGTGGTCGACGAGCCGTGACGCCGGCGCCCGGCTGGCTGCCGTGCAGCGACCGCGCCCGCGAGCGCGGCGACCCGCTGCCGGGAACGGCCGGATTCGGCGAGCGCTGGCTCCTCGTCGAGATCGAGAGCGGCTGGGGGCGCCACGCGTTCTTCGACTCCGCCCTCGACCCGGCGGTCGGCGCCGCCCTCGTCTCCCGGGCGGAGGAGGCGGGGATCCGGCCTCTCGCGATCCGGCGCACGGGTCTGCGCGCCGGAGAGCGCCGGGCCCAGGAGACCTGGCGCTGGGCCCTGGTGGATGCGCGGCCGGGGCGCACGTCCATCCGGTGGGGACGGGTGGACGACCCGCGCGACCTCCTGACCCTTCCGCTGGACGGGACGGCCGGGGAGCCCAGCGAACGGCCGGTCTACGCCGTCTGCACGCATGCCCGGCACGATCAGTGCTGCGCGGTCCGCGGCCGCCCGGTGGTGGAGGCCCTCGCGAACGCCTTCCCCGAGGAGACGTGGGAGTGCTCGCACCTCGGCGGCGACCGCTTCGCCGCCACGATGATCGTCTTCCCGCACGGGCTGCTCTACGGAGGCGTCCCCGCCGCCGACGCCTCCGAGGTGGTCGCCCGCTACGCCGACGGACGCGTCGACCCGCGTTTTCTGCGCGGCCGGACCTCCCTCACCACGGTCGCGCAGGCGGCGGAAGCCTTCGCGCGGGATGTCTCGGGCGACGACGCGATCGACGCCTACCGGGTCGTCTCCGAGCGCCCGCACCCGCACGGCTGGACCGTCGAGCTCGCGCACGACGGCGGCACGGTGGTGGTGGAGGTCGCCGAACGGCTCTCCGAACCGCTGCTCAGCACCTGTGCGGCCACGATCGCGCACCCGGTGCGAGAGTTCGTGCCCGGGTCGGTGCGCCCGGCCTGAGCCGGCGCTCCGAGGTCGCGGCGGATCGTTACGCGGTCTGCGCCGCGTCCACGCCCCACTGCTGGATCTTGACCAGGTTGCCGGACGGGTCGCGGAAGGCGCAGTCGCGCGAGCCGTAGAACTGGTCGATCGGCTCCTGCAGGACCTCGGCGCCGAAGGCGCGCACCCGCTCGAAGAGCCCGTCGACGTCGTCGGTGCTGAAGACGACGCCGGGCAGGGTGCCCTTGGCGACCAGCGCCGCGAGGGCGTCGCCGTCCGCCTGGGGGCGACCGGCGTACGGGTCCGAGATGACGATCTGCGAGCCGGGCTCCCCGGCCACGCCCATCGTGATCCAGTGGTGGCCGTCGTAGGCGACGTCGTTGAGGACGTCGAGGCCCAGCGCGTCGCGGTAGAACACGAGGGACTCGGCGGGGTCGGTGGCGATGATGTCGACGAAGTGGACTGAGATACTCATGGCTTCACTCTAGAAAGCGGTGCCACGGCCCCGCTTCTCCAAAACTGCTCGACTCAGCCGTGCTGGTGGGTGCGCACCGGGCGGACGCGCTGCTTGACGATGCAGTCCGGCATCACCGCGACCGACAGGTGCTCGCGCGATCGGTAGCTGGTCGGCGTCTCCCCCACGAGCTCACTGAATTTGGCGCTGAACGAGCCGAGCGAGGTACAGCCGACCGTCATGCACGCGTCGGTCACGCTCATCCCCGCGCGCAGCAGCGCCATCGCCCGCTCGATGCGCCGCGTCATCAGGTAGCTGTAGGGCGTCTCCCCGTAGGCGGCGCGGAACTGTCGCGAGAAGTGCGAGGCGGACATGAAGGCGTGCGCGGCCATCGTCGGCACGTCGAGCGGCTTGGCATAGTCGCGGTCGATGAGGTCGCGTGCGCGCCGGAGCGCGACGAGCGTCTCCAGCTCCTCGGGACTCATGGGTCCACCGTAGCCGTCTCAGTCGCCCTCGACCAGACGGATGAACGCGCTCAGCTCCGTGACGCCGGTCGGGGTGGTCGGCAGGAACTCGGCCAGCTCCGGCGAGTGGACGAGGTATGCGGCCCACTTGGCGCGCGAGATCGCGACGTTCAGCCGGTTCTTCATCAGCAGGAAGGACATGCCGCGCGGGGCGTCGGCGGCGCTGGAGGCGGCGAGGCTCACGATCGCGACCGCGGCCTCCTGGCCCTGGAACTTGTCCACGGTGCCGACGCGCACCGCCGGATGGCCCGCCGCGTCGAGGGCCGCGCGCACCTCCACCAGCTGCGCGTTGTACGGGGTGACCACGATGACGTCCTCCGGGCCGAGCGGCTGGTCCTCGACGCCCGCGGACGGATCGCTCCACGACCGGCCCAGCGCTCCCCGCACCAGGTCGACGACCACTGCCGCCTCCTCCGGCGACGCCGTCGCGTTGCCGACGTGCACGACCGGGACCGGATGCATCCCGGGGTCGACACCCGCCAGCAGCCGCCGGCCCGCATCCGGGTGGGCGTGCAGGCGGCCCTCGTACGAGAGCACCGACACGGCCTCCGCCAGCGCCGGATGCATACGCCGGCTCTCCGCGAGGAAGTAGCCGTACTCCGCGGGCAGCACGTCGTGACCGTCGCTCACCCAGCCGAGCGCGGACCCGTCGACGGGCTCGGGATGCCGCCCCTGGCTCACCTGCGGCAGCTGCTGCGGGTCGCCGAGCAGCAGCAGGTTGGCCGCCGCGACGCCGACGGCGATGGTGGAGGCCAGCGAGAACTGCCCGGCCTCGTCGACGACGAGCAGATCGAGGCTGTCGCGCGGCACGCGGGCCGGGTTCGCGAAGTCCCAGGCCGTGCCGCCGAGCACGAAGCCGCCGGCGGCGTTGTCCTCGGCGAAGAGCAGCTGGCCGTCCGGCGGCAGCACGGTGTAGGCGCGCTCCTCGTCCGGGGCGGCGGAGGCCGACGCCACCTTGCCCACGCGCGCCGGGTCGAGGCCGGCGGCGACGACGCGATCGAGGAGGTTCTCCACGACGGCGTGCGATTGTGCCACCACGCCCACGCGCCAGCCGTGCTCGGCGACGAGGCGCGCGATCACGTGGGCCCCCAGGTACGACTTGCCCGTCCCGGGCGGCCCTTGCACGGCGAGGTAGGAGCGGTCGAGGTCGAGGAGGCTGGCGACGACCGCGGCGATCCGCCCGCTCCCGTCGCTCGGCCCCTCGTCGGCGAGTGCGGCCGACACGGTGCGCGGCGGGGTGCGGCGCAGGAGGTCGACGGTCGCGTCGACCGGCCAGGTGCCGGCCTGGAGCGCGGCGAGCAGCCCGGTGCCCCACTCGCGGATGGCCTCGCCCAGCCGGCGCGCGTCCGGCGGCGCGGCGGGGGTCAGCGCCGTCGGCGCGTCGCGGTACGGCAGCACGTCCCGCGGCAGCGTCTCGCGGACGACGACCGATCCATCCTCCGTCGCGCCGATCACGGCGACCGTGCGCGCGGTGCGCGAGCCGGGCTGGGCGCGCGGCTGGCGGAACGGGCCGGGGAACTCGTAGAGCAGGAAGGGTCCGCCGCGCTCGCTCACCCGCACGGCGCTCCCCGGGCCCCAGCGACCGCTCAGGAGCAGCTCGCGCCGTTCGACGCGCTGCCCGTCGTCCTGGTACCAGTCGCGCACCACGCGGACCGTGTCGACGGCGAGCACATCGCGGGTCTCGGCCCATTCCTCGATCGGCTGGATGAGGCGGGCGTAGTGCGACTGCCAGAAGCTCTTCTGCTCGCGCCGGTGGAAGTCGATCGCGGCGGCGGCGAGCGCGACGGCCGCGCGGTCCGGGGTGCGGTGCGGGTCGAGCGGGTCGCCCGCGTAGCCGAGGAGCGCCGCGCGCAGCGGCGACTCCTCCGGCGGGGCCTCCAGCTCGTCGGCCGGCGCCGTGCCGACGGGGATGCCGTTCTCCGCGGCCCGGGCGAGCAGCCAGTCCCGCAGGCGCAGCGTGCTGACGCAGTCGTACCGGTTGTAGTCGCCCAGCGCGTCGAGCAGCGGCTGCGCCTCCTCCTCGCGGCCGAGGGCCAGGAGGTCGCGGGCATTGGCGTACTCGGTGATCGAGTCGGCGCCGTTCGTCACCTCGCTCTCGCGCAGCTCGGTGCCCATGTAGAGCGGTTCGAGCTTCTTGATCGAGTACGAGCGCGATCCGACGCGCACGGCCTTGCGCACCAGCGGGTAGAGGTCGACCAGCACGCCGTCGCGCAGCAGGCCGTCGACCTCCTCTTCGCCGACGCCGTGCCGGGCGGCGAGCGCGAGCAGGTGCGTCTGCTCGTAGGCGGCGTAGTGGTAGATGTGCATGCGCGGGTACCGGGCGCGCCGCTCCTTCACGAACGCGAGGAAGGCCTCCAGCGCGAGCCGCTCCTCCGCGAAGTCGTGGCCCCAGAACGCGGTGAACTCGGCGTTCACGTCGACCATGCCGAACAGGTAGTCGAGCCCCCAGCGCTCCCCCGCACCCTCGGTGTAGAGCGGGTCGCCCTCGAAGTCGAAGAAGAGGTCACCGTCGTCGGGGTGCGGCAGGGCGGCGAGCACCGGTGCGTTGTAGACGCGCACGGGCGGCACCTCCCCCGGCGTCGCGCGCAGCTGCAGCCGCGCCTGCTCGCGCAGGCCGTCGAGCGTCCCCTCGGGGATCCCCTCCACCGGTCCCGTGGAGTCGGCGAGGGCGTCGATGGTGTTCAGCCCCGTGGCGATCAGGTGCTCGCGCTGCGTCACCCGCATCCCGGCCACGAGCAGCACGTCGCGCGCCGCCTGCACCTCGGCGTCGCAGGTGTCGCACCGCCCGCAGACCGTGAAGCGCGGGTCGCCCCAGGCCACGGGCCCCTGATCGGCGAGGTGCGCGTCGATCACCCTCAGCAGGCGCGCCCGCCGCTTGCGGTAGACCGGCTCGATGTCGGAGAGGCGGTGCTCGCTCACCGACCCGTCGCCGAGCAGCAGCTCGACCGTCTCGTCGGTGTCGACGCCGAGCCGCCGCAGCTGGTCGGCGTACGCGGCGAGCTGGAGCAGCGCCGTCACCCGCGCGCTGCGGGCGAGCTTGGAGTCCTGCACGCGGTAGCGGCCGTCGGGACGGCGCACGACGAAGTCCGCGAACCCGACGAACGCGCCGTCGAAGAAGGTCGCCTGGAAGACGACCTCGGCCCCGCCCTCGAACGCCGCCGAGGTCTCGGCCACGGCCGCGGCGAGCGCGTCGGCCGTGAGCGACTCCGGCCGCTCGATCTCGGCGACCTGCGCGCCGAAGCGTTCGCGGTAGCGCTCCAGGATGTGGTGCTCGTGCTCGTCGCCGAGGCGCGACGACCGCACGTACATCGGATCCTCGATCTCGGGCGCCTTCTCGATCCGCCCCAGCTTCACGTCGAGTGCGCGCAGGAAGGCGAACTCGCACTTCGACGCCTCGGTCAGGTCGCTGGCGCTGGTGACGATCACTCCGTCGAGCACGAACACGCGCAGCCCCTTCCGTCGAGTCCCCTCAACCTATCGGGAACCACCGACACCACCGTGCCGGCCCAGCGGCGGACGGGCCCGCCGGTCAGCCCTTGGCGGCGGCCTTCATCGCGCGCTTATGCTCGCGCACGCGGGTGAGCGAGTCGGCGTCCACGATGTCCGCGACGGAACGGTAGCCCTCGGTGCCGTAGTCGCCCGCCGCCTCGCGCCAGCCCGGCGCCTGCAGGTCCTTCTGCTTGCCGAGCAGGGCGAGGAAGATCTTCGCCTTCTGCTCCCCGAAGCCCGGCAGCGCCTTCAGGCGGCGCAGGACCTCCGCGCCCGAGGGATCGTCGCGCGTCCAGATCGCGGCGGTGTCGCCGCCCCAGTCGGAGACGATGGCGGCGGCGAGCGCCTGCACGCGCCCGGCCATCGACCCCGGGAACCGGTGCACGGCCGGCGTCTGCTTCATCGCCGCGGTGAGCGTGTCGGGATCGAGCGCCGCGATCTGCGCAGGGTCGAGCTCACCGAGACGGTCGCGCAGCTTCGCCGGGCCGGCGAAGGCGGTCTCCATCGGGACCTGCTGATCGAGCAGCATCCCGACGAGGAGGGCGAACGGGGAGCTGTCGAGCAGGGCGTCCGCGGCCGCGTCGCCCGTGATGTTCACTGCCATGCCCTCATCGTCCCACGGCGTCGGCGGCGGCGCACGGTCGCCCGGCCACGGGTCAGGCGACGAGCAGCAGGACGCCCGCGACGGCGGAGAGCACCGCGAGCAGCAGCGCCACCCCGAGGAGCACCGCGTGCACCACGAGGAACGGCGTCGCCTTGCCCGCGGCGTCGCGCGCACGCGGGTCCTTGCGGACGCGGGTGAAGAAGCGCGGCCACGCGAACACGTTGAAGAGCGCGTTGAGGAACAGGACGAGGGCGGCGAAGACGGTCATCGTCCCTCCAGCGTACGGGACGGCGCGAACCGCTCCGCCACGAGGTCGAGCAGGGCCGCGGCGGCCGCACTCGGGCGCGGCCGGGCGATCGTCCCCAGCCGCCACTCGATCCGCTCCCGCAGCGGGACCACGACCGCCCCCTCCGCCGGGATGACCGTCAGCTCGGGCAGCGCGGCGACGCCGAGGCGGGCGGCGACGAACCGCGGGATCTCACCGAGGTCGGAGAGCTCGGTCGGCACATGCCGCACGATCCCGCGCGCGGCCAGCTCCCGGTCGAGGGTGACGCGGTTGCCGAAGCCTTCGCGCGCATCCACCCACTGCTCCTCCGCCAGCTCCGACAGCGACACCTCCGCACGACCGGCGAGGGGATGCGACGCGGGCAGCAGGGCGACGAACGGCGAGACGGCGAGCTCGTGCTCGAGCAGACCGGGCAGCCGGTCGGGCAGACCGACGAAGGCGATGTCGAGCCGGCCCTGGCGCACCTCCTCGGCCAATCCGGTCGAGCCGCTCGGGGAGGGACCGAGCCGGAGGTCGACCAGGGGGTGCCGCCGGTGGAACGCGCCCATGATCCCGGGCAGATCCATCATGGTGAGGTTGGTGAAGATGCCGACGCGCACGATGCCGCGCAGTTCACCGTCCCCGCGGGCCGCATCGCGCATCCGGTCGATCGCGTCGACGGCGCCGCGCGCCTCCCGCAGCACCGCCTCGCCGACGGAGGTGAGGCGCACCCCGTGGGGGTCGCGGTCGAACAGCGGGGCGCCCAGTTCGCGTTCGAGGGCCTGGATGCCCGCGGACACCGTCGACTGCGCGGCGTACACGCGGTCGGCGGCGCGGGTGAAGTTCAGCTCCTCGGCGACGGCGACGAGGTACTCGAGCTGTCGGATGTCCATGCGGCAATCGTATCCATCGATCGCAGGTATCGACGTTATCCGTTGGACTCGATCATGGATCGGGGGCATCCTCGGAACCATGAGCACGATCCGCGAACCCGAGACCTCGTCCCTCCCCGCCTCCCCCGTCCGGCGCTGGCGGTTCCGCCACGGGACGGGCTTCTGGGTCATCGCCGCCGCGTTCCTCACCGTGATGGCCTTCTCCACCGTGCCGACGCCGCTCTACTCGCTCTACCAGGCGCGCGACGGGTTCCCCACCTGGGTCGTCACGGTCGTCTTCGCCGCGTACGCCGTCGGAGTGATCGCGAGCCTGTTCCTGATCGGCCACCTCAGCGACTGGGCCGGCCGGCGGCGGATGGTGCTGATCGCCGTCCTCGTCGAGGTGCTGGCCGCGGTCGTCTTCCTCGTCTGGAACGACGTCTCCGGACTGATCGTCGCCCGCATCCTCTCCGGGATCGGCGTGGGGGCGCTGACGGCGAGCGCCACCGCGCACCTGAGCGAGCTGCGCGCGGTCGCCCGCCCCGCCGAGGGCCCGCGACTGGCGGGGACGGTGTCCACGGTCGTCAACACCGGCGGCCTGGCACTCGGGCCGCTGATCGGCGGCGCCTTCGCGCAGTTCCTGCCGGCGCCCCTGCTGCTCCCCTACGTCGTGTTCCTCGTCCTGCTCGCCGTCGCGGCGCTGGCCGTCGCGCTGGTCCCCGAGACGGTCGAGCGCGCTGAGGAGCGCCCCGCCTACCGGCCGCAGAGGGTGTCGCTGCCGGCGTCGGCTCGCGGCGCCTTCTCCGCCGCCGCGATCGCCGCGTTCGCCGGATTCGCGGTCTTCGGCCTGTTCACCTCGCTCGCGCCGAGCGTCGTCTCCGGCGTGCTGCACCAGTCGTCGCATCTGCTGGCCGGCGCCGTCCCGTTCACGGTCTTCGCCGCGTCGGCCTTGTCCCAGATCGTGTTCGCGCGGCTCCGGATGCGGGCCCAGCTGGTCCTCGCCCTGGTCCTGATGCTCACCGGCCTCGTGGGCCTCGCGGCCGGCGTCCTCCTCGCGTCGCTGGCGGTCTTCCTGGTCAGCGGCGTGCTCGCGGGGGCCGGGGTCGGCCTGCTGTTCCGCTCCGCGATCGCCGCCACGGCCGCCCTGGCCGCGCCCGAACGTCGCGGGGAGGTCCTGGCCGCGATCTTCCTGGTCGCCTACGTGGGGCTCGCGCTGCCGGTGCTGCTGGTCGGCGTCGCCCTGATCGTCTGGCCCCTGGTCCCCGTCCTCGTGGTGTTCGTCGGCGTCGTCGGGGTGCTCGCACTGTTCGGGCGCCTGCGGATGCTGCGGACGGCCTGACCCCGCGCCTGCGAGGGCGCGTCAGCCGCGGCGGTCCACGATCCGGACCGCCGTGGCGCGCGCGTATCCGCGCTCGACCAAATCGACCTCGAAGCCGGCGAGCCGCTCCAGGTGCCGGGAGGTCCGCAGAGGGCCCACGTCGAACGGCTCGCACCCGATCTCCGTGACGAGACCCGCCACGAGTTCCTTGGCCGGGTCGTCGTCGGAGGCGAGCAGCACCTGGACCCGCTCGTCCGCATCGTCGGCGAGCAGCTCGGCATAGACGGTGTTGAACGCCTTCACGACGCGCGCCCCGGGAGCCGCCTCCGCCATCCGCTCGGCGAGCGACGGACCCGCGCCGTAGCGGCTCTCGAAGTGCGGCGGGTCGATCGGGTTGCCGATGTCGATCAGCACCCGCCCCTCCAACTCGGCGGCCAGCGATCGGACGAGCTCGAGGGCCACGGCATCCTGCACCGCGACGATCACGGCGTCGGAGGCGGCCGCCCCGCGGTGATCGGTCCCGTCGAGGGCCCCGATGGCGCGCGCGAGCCCGCGGGCCCGCTCCGGATCGCGCGAGCCGACCACGACGTCGTGACCCGCCCGGGCGAGCCGCCGGCCGAGGGCCTCCGTCATCGCACCGGTGCCCAGAATGCCGATCCTCACGGCGTCTCCCTTCCACGGTGACGGCGACGGCACGGGACGTCCGCGGCTGCGCGCGCAGCCGCAGACGTCCCCGGCCGCAGCCGTCGCTCAGCAGTACTCGTAGCGGTACGCGCTGTCGCCCTTGGCGACCACATCCCGGTCGCGCAGGATCACGGAGATGTTCTTGCCCTGCGCGGCGCACGCCTGCGTGTACGCCGAGCGCGGGTTGTCCGTGTACTCGATCTCGATCACATTGTTGCCGTAGACGGAGGTGTAGGCGCTGCACTCCGTGTTGAACTGGCACTCCTCCGCGATGGCGAAGTCGAACCCGATCGTGTTCTTGCCCGCCGAGCCCAGCTCGGTCGTGTTCTTCTGGGCGATGGCGAGCCCCTTCTGGTGCGCGTGGGCGGCCAGCAGAGTGGCGAGATCGATGTTGTTCTGCTTGGTCAGGAGCTGCGTGCCGCCGCTCTTCGACCGCGTCCAGGAGTCCAGGTTGTCGGGCTCGACCGCCTGGAAGCCCTTGGTCGCGCAGGAGTCGATCCAGCCGTTGACGATGGCGGCGATCCGGGTGCGCTTGGCCGGGGTCGAGGTGTCGAGCAGGTACTCGTTCCACTCCGGATCGCCGACCTTCACGCCCTTCGCGTTGCGGAGGATGAGGTCGCTGTTCGCGCCCGCCCACGTCGTGGTGTCGTCGGGCTGGGTCTGGTACGCGTTCACGTAGCAGACGTTGTACTTGCCGGCCACGGGCGACGCGGTGTGGTCGCGGTCGACGATGCCGACCGACGCCGCCGGTGTGTAGGCGCCGCCGATCTGGTAGTCGAACTGCGCGTTCACCGGCGGCGGTGCCGGGGTCGCCGCCTGCGCGGCGGTCCCGCCCGCGACGATCGACAGGGCGATCGCTCCGGCGGAGAGGAGGGTGGTCAGGGCTGTACGGGATGAGGCACGCATCGGTGCTCCGATCTGTGGATGCCCCGCCTCGAGCTTCATCTCTGGCGTCACGCCCGGCGTTCGATCATTTCGGCGACCGGTAGGGCTCTCCACGGCGCGTTCAGACTACGAGAGCGCGGGGAGGCGATGCAAGACGGGTCTTCGACCGGTCGTCGCTAGTCCGCCGCGACCAGCTGCACGCGGAGGGAGTCCACCCGCGTCGCGATCACGTCGTCCGCCGCCCAGCGCTGGGCCAGCCGGGCCAGGATGGCGTCGAGCTCCTCCCGCGTCAGTCCGCTCGCGAGCGCGAGCTGCACGACGAGCTCCTCGCCCGCGAACCGGTGCCCGGGATCGCCTGCGGCGAGACGCACGGCGTGCACACCCAGCTCGGTGGCGATGGACGCGTCGAACGCGGCGAACACCTCGGGATCGCGGTCGCTCGGCAGCCACCGCTCCCCGCGCGCGACGGCCCAGACGGCCGGGCGGCGCAGCACGAACTCGGTCTCGCTCGTCGGATCGAGGACGACGATCTCGGTCTCCTCCGAGGCGGCGGCGAGAGCGACCCGCCGTCCGTCGGCGGGGACCGGACGCGCGGCCGGGTTCCAGGTCTGCATCGCGGTGACCGACGAGAAGACGGGCAGGACGCTGCGCCCGTCCGGGCCGGAGACCGTCACGATCGACAGCTCCTGCGACTTGTCGACGGTGAGGCCGGCCTCCGTCGTGCCCTCGTCGCCGAGCTCGGCCACCAGCGGGATCAGGAGCCGGGAGGCGCGGAGCGCGTCGACCACGGCCTCCGGTCCGACCTCGCCGGCGCGGAAGGCCGCCAGTGCGCCGAGGAGCGCAGGGGGCGCCGTCCCGTCGTCGTCGCCGAACGGGTTGTCGTCGAACTCCCGGCCCTCCCACGGCTGACCCGCGGAGTCGCCGAGCGACGCCGCGAAGTGCTTCAGCCGATCGGCGCCCTTCTCCGTGGGCCGCCCGGGCGCGCGGCCGGTGCCGCCCGCCGCGTCGCCCGTCGCGTCGCGGCCGTCCGCCGGGTCAGTATCCCGCGACATCCAGCGCCTCGGGCAGCGTGAACGCCCCGGAGTAGAGCGCCTTCCCCACGATCGCGCCCTCGAGGCCCAGGGAGACGAGCTCGCGCAGGGCGGCGATGTCGTCCAGGCTCGCGATGCCGCCGGAGGCGACCACGGGGCGCTCGGTGCGGTCCATGACCTCGCGGAGCAGATCGAGGTTCGGCCCGCGCAGGGTGCCGTCCTTCGTGACGTCGGTGACGACGTAGCGGGCGCAGCCGGCGTCCTCGAGGCGCTCGAGGACCTGCCACAGGTCGCCGCCGTCCTGCGTCCAGCCGCGGGCGGCGAGCGTGGTGCCGCGTACGTCGAGCCCGACGGCGATGGCCTCGCCGTACTGGCCGATCACGTGCGCCGCCCACTCCGGGTTCTCCAGCGCCGCAGTGCCGAGGTTGACGCGGGTCGCGCCGATCTCGAGCGCCTGCTCCAGGGACTCGTCGTCGCGGATGCCGCCGGACAGCTCGATGTTGACGCCGCGCACCTGGCGGATGACCTTCTTCAGCAGCGAACGGTTCGAGCCGCGCCCGAAGGCGGCGTCGAGGTCGACGAGGTGGATCCAGTCCGCACCCGCGTCCGCCCACTCGGCGGCCGCGTCGACCGGGTCGCCGTAGCTCGTCTCGCTGCCGGCCTCGCCCTGCGTGAGGCGCACGGCCTTGCCGTCCGCGACGTCGACCGCCGGGAGCAGGACGAGCTTGGGCGTGTTGTTGAATTCGCTCACTGTGTTTCCTCGTTCGGGTCCGCGACGGCGGACGGGGTGACGCGCTCCGGCGTCGGTCAGAGAGTGCCGAGCCAGTTGCGCAGCAGCTGGATGCCGGCGGTGCCGGACTTCTCGGGGTGGAACTGGGTCGCGCTCAGCGGCCCGTTCTCCACCGCCGCGATGAACGGCGAGCCGTGCTCCGCCCAGGTCACGTGCGGCTTCGGGAAGGGGCCGGTCACCTCGAGGGTCCAGTCCTGCGCGGCGTAGGAGTGGACGAAGTAGAAGCGCTCGTCGTGGAGCCCGGCGAAGAGTCGCGAGCTCTCGGGAGCCTGGATCGTGTTCCAGCCCATGTGCGGGACCACGTCGGCCTGCAGCAGGTCGACCGTGCCCGGCCACTCGCCGAGCCCCTCGGTCTCCACGCCGTGCTCGACGCCGCGCTCGAACAGCACCTGCATCCCGACGCAGATCCCGAGCACGGGGCGTCCGCCCGCGAGCCGGCGGTCGATGACCTCGTCGCCGTGGGACGCACGCAGCGCGTCGATGACCGCGGCGAACGCTCCGACCCCGGGGACGAGCAGGCCGTCGGCCTCCAGCGCCCGCTTGCGGTTTCCCGTCAGCTCGACGTTCGCGCCGGCGGCCTCGAGCGCCTTGACGGCGGAGTGCACGTTGCCCGAGCCGTAGTCGAGGACCACGACGTCCGGGGTGCCCGAAACGCTCACAGCGCGCCCTTGGTCGACGGGATGCCCGACACCAGCGGGTCGAGCGCCTTCGCCTGGCGGAACGCGCGCGCGAACGCCTTGAACTCCGCCTCGGCGATGTGGTGCGGGTCGCGACCGCCGACGACGGTGATGTGCGCGGTCATCGCGGCGTTGAACGCGATGGCCTCGAAGACGTGCCGCACCATCGAGCCGGTGAAGTGGCCGCCGATCAGGTGGAACTCGAACCCAGCCGGCTCCCCCGTGTGCACGAGGTAGGGGCGGCCGGAGAGGTCGACGACGGCCTGCACGAGCGCCTCGTCCAGCGGCACGAGCGCGTCGCCGTACCGGGAGATGCCGCTCTTGTCGCCGAGCGCCTGGCGGATCGCCTGGCCGAGCACGATGCCCACGTCCTCCACGGTGTGGTGCACGTCGATCTCGGTGTCGCCGTTGGCGCGCACGCGCAGATCGGTCAGCGAGTGCTTCGCGAACGCCGTGAGGAGGTGGTCGTAGAACGGCACGCTCGTGGCGATGTCGGCCACGCCCGTCCCGTCGAGGTCGAGGCTCAGCTCGATGCTCGACTCACTGGTCTCCCGCTGCAGGCTGGCGGTGCGATTCGTCATGACTGCGAGTTTACTGGGGCGGAGGAGCCGGACGGGCGCCCGAGGGCGGCCAGCGCCTCCAGGAAGGCGGTCGTCTCGGCCTCGGTCCCCGCGGTGACCCGCAGGTGGTTCGGGATGCCGACGTCGCGGATCAGGATGCCCCGCTCCAGCAGCGCCTCGAAGACCGCGTGCGGGTCCGCCACGCCCCCGAAGAGCACGAAGTTACTCCCGCTCCGGTGGGGCGCGTAGCCGAGGCGCGCGAGCTCGGTCACCAGGCGGTCGCGCTGCAGGCGGATCTCGCCCACCATCGCGAGCATCTCGTCCGAGTGGGCCAGGGCGCCGAGCGCGGCCGCCTGGGTGAGCGCGGAGAGGTGGTAGGGCAAGCGCACGAGGCGCAGAGCGTCGACGACGGCCGGGTCGGCGGCGAGGTAGCCGACGCGGGCGCCCGCGAAGGCGAACGCTTTGCTCATGGTCCGCGAGACGAGCAGGCGGGGCCGGCCGTCCAGCAGGGTGAGGGCCGACGGCTCGCCGTCGGGCATGAACTCGGCGTACGCCTCGTCGACCACGACGATCCCGCGCGCAGCATCGTAGGCGGCCTCGATGGTCGCCAGGTCGAGAGGGGTGCCGGTGGGGTTGTTCGGCGAGCAGAGGATGACGATGTCCGGATCGGCGCGACGGATCTCGGCGGCGGCGGTCTCCGGCGTGAGCTCGTAGTCGGCGTCGCGCGCCCCGGCGATCCAGCTCGTGCCGGTGCCGGAGGCGAGCAGCGGGTACATCGAGTACGTCGGGGCGAAGCCGAGCAGGCTCCGGCCCGGTCCGCCGAAGGCCTGCAGGATGTGCTGCAGCACCTCGTTGGAGCCGTTCGCCGCCCAGATCCGGCTCGCGTCGAGGCCGTGGCCGAGGTAGCGCGCGAAGGCCTCGCGCAGCTCGGTGAACTCGCGGTCCGGGTAGCGGTTGACGCCGGTGATGGCGACGGCGACGCGGGCGACGATGTCGGCCGCGACGTCCTCCGGGACCGGATGCGTGTTCTCGTTCACGTTGAGGGCGACGGGAACGGACTTCTGCGGGGCGCCGTACGGCGTCCGTCCACGCAGATCGTCACGGATCGGGAGGTCGGAGAGGGAGGTCACCCATCCATGCTAGCCATGCGCCGGTGCAGCTCATCCCACATGACGAACGGCTGCGGGACGGTCACCGCCGCGAGCGTCAGCGGCGCGCGAGGGTCAGCGCCGCGCGAGGGTAAGTGCCGCGCGACGTTCACCGCCGCGCGAGCGTCAGTGCGCGTACTGCGCCGGGATGGCGAGCTGCTGGCCGGGCGAGACGACACCCGACGCGTCGAGGCCGTTGAGCTGGACGAGAGCGGCGATGACATCGCGCGGGTCGGCGCTCGGCGCGACGCGCTCGGCGACCGACCAGAGCGAGTCGCCGGACTCAACCGTCACGTGCTGGAAGCTGACGTGCGTCTGCTCGCTCGTGGCGACCGCTCCCCCGCCGTTGAGAGCGAAGGCGAGGGCGCCGATGACGAGGGGAAGGGCGACGAGCGCCGTCAGGACGGCGCGACCGCGCCGCGTGAGACGGAGCCGCGTGCGTGCACCCGCGGGGAAAGCGGGAATCGTGCTGCTCACCATCGCCGTCGTGCTCATGGCTGTGACCTCCTCGTGCAACGCGGATGCGAAGCTTTGTTCCGAATGTATCTTCGAATGTTCGAAACCGCAAGAGCCGATGCGGTGGAGGAATTCGCCCACGGATTTCGAGACACACTCGAACACATGTTTGTTTCCGGCCGTATCGTGGATACAGTTTCGATTGTCTGGACTTCACCTTTCCAGGCACCACCGACATTCGAGACGAGCGGATGCGGTCGAGGTCACGAAGGGACGAGCGTGTCGAACGAGAACCAGGCTCCACGAGGGGGCACGCGCCGCCGCAAGAACCTCAGCGAGAAGCAGCTCGCGATCCTCGACGTGATCCAGAAGTCCGTCAGCCAGCGGGGCTATCCGCCGAGCATGCGCGAGATCGGCGACGCGGTCGGGCTCTCCTCCCTCTCGTCGGTGACCCACCAGCTCAACCAGCTGGAGCTGAGCGGCTACCTCCGCCGCGACCCGAACCGTCCCCGCGCCCTCGAGATCCTGATCGACCTGCCGTCCCCGTCCTCCGAGTCGGTCGACTACGAGAACCAGACCCCGGTCGGCGACGCCGCCATGGTCCCCCTCGTCGGGCGCATCGCCGCGGGCGTGCCGATCACGGCCGAGCAGCAGGTCGAGGAGGTGTTCCCCCTCCCCCGTCAGCTCGTCGGCAACGGCGACCTCTTCATGCTGAAGGTCGTGGGCGAGTCGATGATCGACGCCGCCATCACCGACGGCGACTGGGTCGTGGTCCGCCAGCAGAACACGGCGGAGAACGGCGACATCGTCGCGGCCATGCTCGACGAGGAGGCCACCGTCAAGGTGTTCCGTCAGCGCGATGGCCACACCTGGCTGCTGCCGCGCAACTCCAACTTCGAGCCGATAGTGGGCGACTTCGCCCAGATCCTCGGCAAGGTCGTCGCGGTCCTCCGCGCCGTCTGACCCCCACATTTGTGCCAAATGTCGCTTATAGCGGCGTCATAACCCACATTTGTGCCAAATGGCGCGAAAGCGCGCCTCACAAGCCACTTTTGTGACGAATGTGCGGCGGGCCCTCACGCCCAGCCGAGCTCCTGCAGCTTCGCGTCGTCGAGCCCGTAGTAGTGGCCGATCTCGTGCACCAGCGTCACGCGCACCCGCGCGCGCAGCTCGTCCAGGCTGGAGCAGCTCGCTTCGAGGTTGTTGCGGAACAGGGTGATCCGGTCCGGCAGCTCGCCGAAGCCGTACACGCCGCGCGTCGTGATCGGCCGCCCGCTGTACAGCCCGAACAGCCGCGGCCGGTCCCCCGACGGCTGATCCTGGATGAGGAACGCCACGTTGTCGAGCTTCCCGACGATCGCGTCCGGCAGCGCGTCGAACACCGCGCCCACCAGTTCCTCGAACTCAGCGTCCGTCATCTGCACCATGCGCCCATCCTGACGCACGGAGACGGGGTCGCGTCCCGCCGTCCGCCCACGGCGGAACCGGCGGGGCCGCGACCCCGGAGTCCTAGCTACGCGTCGACCGAGGCCCGCTCGCGCACGGCGCGCGTCGCCTCCAGGATGTTGCGCAGCGAGGCGACGGTCTCGTCGTAGCCGCGCGTCTTGAGACCGCAGTCCGGGTTGACCCAGAGCTGGCGGCCCGGGATGGCGCTGAGCGCGGTCTCGAGTAGCTCGGTGACCTCGGCGACCGACGGCACGCGCGGCGAGTGGATGTCGTAGACGCCCGGGCCGATGCCGTGCTCGAATCCGGAGGTCTGGATGTCGTGGACGACCTCCATCCGGCTGCGGGCGGCCTCGATGCTGGTCACGTCGGCGTCGAGGTTGCGGATCGCGTCGATCACCACGCCGAACTCCGAGTAGCAGAGGTGGGTGTGGATCTGCGTCTCGTCGCGGACACCCGCGGTCGCCAGGCGGAAGGAGCCGACCGACCAGTCGAGGTAGTCGTCCTGTGCCGCACGCTTCAGCGGGAGCAGCTCGCGCAGCGCGGGCTCGTCGACCTGGACGACGCGGATGCCCGCCGACTCCAGGTCCTCGATCTCGTCGCGCAGCGCGAGGGCGACCTGGCGGGCGGTCTCGCCGAGCGGCTGGTCGTCGCGGACGAACGACCACGCGAGGATCGTCACCGGGCCGGTCAGCATCCCCTTGACCGGCTTCTCGGTCAGGCTCTGCGTGTAGGTCGACCAGTCCACCGTGATGGGCTTCGGCCGCGAGACGTCGCCCCACAGGATCGAGGGCCGCGTGCAGCGGGAGCCGTAGGACTGCACCCAGCCGTTCTGCGTGACCGCGAAGCCGTCGAGGTTCTCGGCGAAGTACTGGACCATGTCGTTGCGCTCGGGCTCGCCGTGCACGATGACGTCGATCCCGATCTCCTCCTGGAGGTCGACGACGCGCTTGATCTCCGCCTGCATGCGGGCGAGGTACTCCGCCTCGGTGATGAGGCCCTTCACCAGCTGGGCGCGCGAGCGGCGGATGTCCCCGGTCTGCGGGAACGAGCCGATGGTCGTGGTCGGGAGGAACGGCAGGCCGAGGGCCGCGTCCTGGGCCGCCAGGCGGTCCTCGTACGCGCCGCGGCGGAAGTCCGCCTCGGTGAGCGCCGCCTCCCGGGCCCGCACCGCGTCGACGCGCACGCCGGGAGCGGAGGCGCGGTCCGCGAGGGAGGCCGTGGCCGCCGTCAGGTCGTCCTGGATCGACTCGTGGCCGTCGACCAGCCCGCGGGCGAGGATCGCGATCTGCGCGACCTTCTGGTCGGCGAAGGCGAGCCAGCTCTTCAGGCGCCCGTCGAGCTCCGGCTCGTCCTCGACGTCGTGCGGCACGTGCAGGAGCGAGGTGGAGGTGGACACCGCGACGTCCGGGCTCAGCGACAGCAGTTCGGTCAGCGAGCCGAAGGCCGCCTCCAGGTCGCCGCGCCAGATGTTGTGGCCGTCGACCACGCCGCCGACGATGGTCTTCGTCGCGAGCGAACCGGCGGTCTGCGCGTCGAGCCCCGTCGGCAGGGAGCCGCGGACCAGGTCGAGGGAGATCGCCTCCACCGGCGACGCGGCGAGCACCGGGAGGGCGTCGTCCAGGCTGCCGTAGGGCGCGGCCACGAAGAGGGCCGGCCGCTCGGCGACGGCGCCGAGGTCGGCGTACGCCGTGCGCAGCGCCTCCAGCACCTCCGCCCGCGGCTCCTCGATGCTCTCGCTGACGAGCGCCGGCTCGTCCAGCTGCACCCACGGTGCGCCAGCGGCGCCGAGCCGGGTGAGCAGTTCGCGGTACACCGGCAGCAGGTCCGCCAGGCGCGAGAGCGGACGGAAGCCCTCGGGCGCCTCGTCCGACGCCTTGCTCAGGAGGAGGAACGTCACCGGTCCGACGATCACCGGGCGGGTGACGAAGCCGGCGTCGCGCGCCTCCTCGAACTCCCGCACCAGGCGGTCGGACGCCAGGCGGAAGTCGGTCTCCGGTCCGATCTCGGGCACGAGGTAGTGGTAGTTGGAGTCGAACCACTTCGTCATCTCGAGCGGCGCGTTGTCGCCCTCGCCGCGCGCGATGGTGAAGTAGCCGGCGAGGTCGACGGTGCCGTCCGCCCCGACGAGCCCGGCGAACCGGGTCGGCACGGCTCCGACGGCGACCGCGGCGTCGAGCACCTGGTCGTAGTAGCTGAAGCTCTCCGGGATGGCGGCGTCGTCGCGTCCCAGGCCGAGGGCGGCGAGGCGCTCGCGCGTCGCAGCGCGCAGGCCCGCGGCGGTCGCCTCCAGCTCGTCCGCCGTGATGGCGCCGGCCCAGAAGGACTCGACGGCCTTCTTGAGCTCGCGGCGGCGCCCGATGCGCGGGTAGCCGAGGATCGTTCCGGCCGGGAAGGCGGCGCGGGAGGTGGAGGTCATGCTGGTTCCCTTTCGGTTGCGGAGGAGGTGGAGTCGGGGGCGGGCAGCGCGCCGATCCGGTCGAGGACCGACAGCACCGCCTCGCTCTGGTTGAAGGTGTAGAGGTGGAGGCCCGGTGCGCCGCCGTCGAGCAGCCGGCGGCCGAGGCGGGCCGCCCACTCGATGCCGATCTCGCGGCGTCCCTCGTCGGTCGGCTCGACCTCCAGCTGGATCGCCAGATCGCTCGGGAGGTCCTCGCCGCTCAGCTCGAGCATCCGGCTCAGGCGGGCGGGCGAGGTCACGGGCATGATGCCGGGCAGGATCGGGAACGCGACGCCCGCATCCTTCGCCTTCTGCGCGAACGACAAGTAGTCCTCCGCGTGGAAGAAGAGCTGCGTGATGCCGAGATTCGCGCCGGCCGCCTGCTTCGCGAGGAGCGCGTCGATGTCCTGGGAGATCGAGTGCGAGGCCGGATGCCCGTTCGGGAAGGCGGCGACCGCGATCTGCACGTGCTCCCGGTGCGCGAGCACGGCCTGAGCGGGCAGCCCCGGCACCGGCAGCTCGCCGTACGGGACCCGCTCGGCCTGCACCCGGTGGATGAGCTGCACGAGCTCGGCCGAGCTGTGGATGTCGCCGATACCGTCCTCGCCCGGCGCCGCGTCCTCCGGCGGATCCCCGCGCACCGCGAGGAACCGGCGCACCCCCGCGTCGAGGAACTCGCGGATGAGGCGGTTGGCCTCCTCGTGCGAAGATCCCACGCAGGTCAGGTGCGCCATCGGGCTGACGTCGGTGCGCTCCAGGATGTGGCGCAGCACGTCGAGCGACGACGTGCGGGAGGAGCCGTTCGCCCCGTAGGTCACGGAGATGAAGTCCGGGCGCGCAGCGGCGAGCCGGTCGATGGTGGCGGGCAGCGCGGCGGCCGCCCGCTCGTTGCGCGGCGGGTAGAGCTCGAAGGAGTACCGCGCGGTGGTACAGCTCATGAGGTCCTCAGGTGGTCGATCAGCGGCACGGACACCCCGCCTCGGACCTCACGGCCAGGGGCAGGGTTTCACGGGCGGGTGCCGGGCTCGGCTGTCGCACCACCGAGCGGTCGTCCGCTGCGGTTGAGTGCCGAATCTAGCAACGGGAAAGGCCGGACGGAATCGCGGGTGTCATCATTCGACACACGCGCTCCGTCCGGCCTTCCGACGAGATCGGATCAGTCGTTCAGATGCTGCACCGCATAGTCGGCTTCCTCCGGCGTGAACTTCTCGCCGTACTCGCTCACCAGCTGGTCGCGGATCGCCTCGGGCGACATGCTCATCTGGCTCTGGTAGCTCTTCGCCTTCGCCAAGGCGTTCGCTCCCCAGTCCGCCGCGACGTTGTCGATCGCGTACTGGGCCGCTTCCGCGGAGAACTTCTCACCGTACTGACTCGTGAGCTGGTCGTAGATGCCGGCCTTGCTCATGTGCATCATGCTCGAGTAGGAGCCGGCCTTCCTGAGCGCCGAGGTGAACTCGGCGGGGACAGCCGGAGCCGCCGGCGCGGGAGGGGCGGGCGGAACCGTGGGGGTGGGCGCAGGGGGCGTCGTCGCGGTCGGCGACGGCTGCGCGGGCGGCGTCGCCGTCGGCTCGACCGTCGACTGGGCCACGAGGGGAGCATCCGCCGAGATCCGCGGAGCCACGCTCGCGACGCCGACCGTCATCCCGAGGGAGGCCACGACAGCGAGCGAACCGAGCACGATGCCGGTGACGCTCTGCCCCTTCGACAGGCGAGCGCGCAACGCGAGCACGGCGAAGACGATGGCCGCGGCCCCGAGGAGGGCGCCGAGCACGGGGACGAGGCCGAGCAGGATCGCCACGATGCCGGCGATGAGGGCGAGGAGCGCCCATGGTGCGCCCTTGGACGCGACGGCGGTGGGGGCCGGAGCCACGTTCGCGGTCAGCGGCCCACTGATCGTCTGGTCGTCGACCGCCTGGTTGTCGATCGCCTGGTAGTCATCGGTCCATCGGGTCCCATCCCACCAGCGCAGACGGCCGGAGCCGTCGTCGTACCATCCTGCTGCTGCGCTTGTTCCTTCGTTCACAGCGCAAACCTAGCAAAAGCTGAGCTTTCTCAAAGGAACCAAAACTGGGGGCGGGCCGCCACCGCGAGGCGGCGGCCCGCACCGTGCTCAGACCGCGAACGGCTCGAACACCGCCGTGTACTCCGGCATGATCTTCGCGTGCACGCGGGTGCCCTCCTCCACGTACTCCGTGGAGAGGACGCGTCCGCGCTCGTGCAGGGCCGAGATCAGGTCGCCGCGGTCGTACGGCACCACGAGCTCCACCTCCACCGAGAGGTCGGGCAGCAGTCGTGAGATCGCCGCCAGCACCTCGTCGATGCCTTCGCCCGTACGGGCGGAGGCGAAGATCGCTCCGGGCTCCAGGCCGCGCAGCACGAGCCGCTCGTCCGGTCCGATCAGGTCGGACTTGTTGAAGACCACGATCTCCGGGATGTCGCGGGCACCGACCTCGCCGATCACGTCGCGCACCGTCGCCAGCTGCGACGCGGGGTCGGGGTGGGAGCCGTCGACGACGTGCAGGATGACGTCGGAGTCGGCCACCTCCTCCAGGGTCGAGCGGAACGCCTCCACCAGCTGGTGCGGCAGGTTGCGCACGAAACCGACCGTGTCAGCCAGCGTGTACAGCCGGCCGTCGGCGGTCACCGAGCGGCGCACGGTCGCGTCGAGGGTCGCGAACAGCGCGTTCTCGACGAGCACGCCCGCCTTGGTGACGCGGTTCAGGAGGCTCGACTTGCCTGCGTTGGTGTAACCCGCGATCGCGACCGAGGGCACCGAGTTGCGGTTGCGGTTCGCGCGCTTGGCCTCACGGGCCGGCTTGAACCCGGCGATCTGCTTGCGCAGCTTCGCCATCCGCGTGTGGATGCGCCGCCGGTCCAGCTCGATCTTCGTCTCACCGGGACCGCGCGAGCCCATGCCCGCACCGGCCCCGCCGACCTGGCCACCGGCCTGGCGCGACATCGACTCACCCCAGCCGCGCAGGCGCGGGAGCAGGTACTCGAGCTGCGCGAGCTCGACCTGCGCCTTGCCCTCGCGGCTCTTGGCGTGCTGGCTGAAGATGTCGAGGATCACCGCGGTGCGGTCGATCACCTTCACTTTCACGACGTCCTCCAGCGCGCGCCGCTGGCTGGAGGCGAGCTCCGTGTCGGCCACGACCGTGTCCGCGCCGAGGGCGGCGACCACGCTCGCGAGCTCCTCCGCCTTGCCGCGGCCCAGGTACGTGCTCGGGTCGGGGTGCGGGCGGCGCTGCAGCAGGCCGTCGAGCACCACGGCGCCCGCGGTCTCCGCGAGGGCCGCGAGCTCGCGCATGGAGTTCTCGGCGTCCTGCAGGCTGCCCTGCGAGTACACGCCGATCAGCACCACGTTCTCGAGCCGCAGCTGCCGGTACTCGACCTCCGTGACGTCCTCGAGCTCGGTCGAGAGGCCGCTGACGCGGCGCAGGGCCGCACGCTCCTCCCGGTCGAACTGCTCGCCGTCGTGCGAGCCGTCGGCGGTCGCCGTCGACTGCAGCGCCTGCGCCCCTGTTCCGAACAGGGTCACGCTCGCGCGGTTCTTCTCGGTCGCCAGCACGCGCGCGACGACATCGTCGGCCTCGTGTTCTTCGATATTCGTTCGTTCAGTCATCGTTCGTCCCCGTTCCGGGTCCATCCCAGTTTGTCAGTTCGTCTGCGTCCTGTACGGTCCTCTTATGGCGAGCGGAGACCACTACTTTTCCACGGCTCCCGAGAGCGAGATGAACCTGCGGCCGATCACCGTACGACTGGCCGGCCAGACGTACGAGCTGACGACCGCGAACGGCATCTTCAGCCCCGAGCGCATCGATACGGGAACGAGAGTCCTGCTCGACCATGTCCCCTCGGCGCCTCCGGGCGGTCAGTTCCTCGACCTCGGCTGCGGCTGGGGGCCCCTGGCTCTCACACTTGCTCTCGAATCCCCTCATGCGACGGTCTGGGCCGTCGACGTCAATACCCGAGCGTTGGACGTGGTGCGCCTGAACGCGCAGAAGCTCGGTCTCACCAATGTTAACCCCGTCACCCCGGATGATGTTCCCGACGACGTGATGTTCACCACGATCTGGTCGAACCCGCCCATCCGGATCGGCAAGGACGAGCTGCACAACATCCTGACCCGCTGGCTCCCCCGGCTCGAGCCGGGCTCCGACGCGTGGCTGGTCGTGCAGCGCAACCTCGGCAGCGACTCGCTGCAGCGGTGGATCGAGGCAACCATGCCGGAGCTCAAGACCACCCGCCAGGCGATCTCCAAGGGCTACCGCGTCCTCCGCTCGCACCGCCCGGCGTGACCCCGGCGCGACATTCGTGCCGAATGTCGTGAATGCCCGCGCGAAACCCGGCATTCGTGCCGAATGTCGGGAACGCTCGCCCGGTCAGGCGAGCTCGAGGGTGCCGGTGTAGACGAGTTCGGCCGGTCCGGAGAGGGCGACGTGCTCGCCGTCCTCCGTCGCGAACATCCGCACGCCGACCGTGCCGCCCGGCACGTCGACGCGCCACTGGTTCGGGGCGCCGCCGCCGGCCCAGTATCGCACCGCGAGTGCCGCCGCCGCCGCCCCCGTGCCGCAGGACAGGGTCTCGCCGCTGCCGCGCTCGTGGACGCGCATGCGGATGCGGCCGACGCCGTCCTTCACGAGCGGCTCGTGCGGAACCACGAACTCGACGTTCGCGCCGTCCTCCGGGGCGGGCTCGAGGTGCGGGATGTACGTGAGGTCGGCCGCCTCCAGCTCGCTCTCGTCGGCGACCGCGACGACGACGTGCGGGTTGCCCATGTCGATGCCGAGACCGGGACGGGCGACGGGCAGCTCCTTGGCGCGGACCAGCGGCTCCCCGCCGTCGAGGGCCCACCGGCCGAGGTCGACCTGGAAGCCGGTGAGGTTGCGCTGCACGTCGCGGACGCCCGAGCGGGTACCGATCGCGAGCGTGTCGCCGTCGGCGAGCTCCACCAGCCCCGACTCGATGAGGTAGCGGGTGTAGACGCGGATCCCGTTGCCGCACATCTCGGCGGCCGAGCCGTCGGCGTTGTAGTAGTCCATGAACCACTCGGCGCCCTCGTCCTCGGCGAGGGCCTCCGCGCCCTCGGGGAGGTGCTTCGACTTCACCGCGCGGATCACGCCGTCGGCCCCGACGCCGAAGTGGCGGTCGCAGATCTCGGCGATCTGCGCGGCCGTCAGCGGCAGGCTGCCGTCCGGGTCGGAGTAGAGCACGAAGTCGTTCCCGGTGCCCTGACCTTTGGTGAAGTGGAGTGTCGCCATGCTCACAGCCTACCGAGCGCCGCGTCGACCAGACCGGGGTCGTCGTAGTCGAGCCAGTGCAGGTCGGGGTAGCGCTTGAACCAGCTCACCTGCCGCCGCGCATAGCGCCGGGTGAGCTGCTGCGTCTGGGCGATCGCCTCGGCGCGGGTCAGCTCGCCGCGCAGTTCGGCCAGCGCCTGGGCGTACCCGATGGCCCGGCCGGCGGTCACGCCGCGTTCGATGCCGAGCGGGAGGAGGCCACGGACCTCGTCCAGGAGGCCCGACTCCCACATCTGGTCGACGCGGGCGTCGAGCCGCGCGACGAGCTCCTCGCGCGGTGCGGCGAGGCCGAGGACGGTCACGGGCCGCCACGGCACCGGGGCGTCGGGGAGCGTCCCGCTGACGGGCTCTCCGGTCAGCTCGGCGACCTCGAGCGCCCGGACGATGCGGCGGCCGTTGCTGGAGCCGATGCGCGCCGCGGCCTCCGGGTCCACCTCGGCGAGGCGGCGGAACAGCATCCCGGGGCCCTGCTCGGCGAGCTCGGCCTCGAGGCGGGCGCGCAGCACGGGGTCGGTGCCCGGGAACCGGAAGTCGAAGATCACGCTCGAGACGTACAGCCCGGAGCCGCCGACGAGGATCGGCACCGCACCCCGGCCCTGGATCACCTCGATCGCCGCGCGCGCTTCCGGCTGGTACCGGGCGACCGTCGCCTCCTCGGTGACGTCGAGCACGTCGAAGAGGTGGTGCGGGACGCCGCGCCACTCCGCGGGCCGGATCTTCGCCGTGCCGATGTCCATGCCGCGGTAGAGCTGCATCGCGTCGGCGTTGACGACCTCGGCGGCCTGTCCGCGGTCGCGCAGCCGCTCCGCGAGCGCGAGGGACAGGTCCGTCTTGCCGGTGCCGGTGGGGCCGACGATCGCGACGATGGACGGCGCCTCGGCGCCCGGGGCGTGGGCGCTCAGCGCTGTCCGTCCGTCGGGTCGTAGATCGGCATCGTCCCGACACCCGGGGAAGTCAGCGGCTCGCGCGTGCGGAGCGTGGGAAGGCCGAGCGAGACGGGGCCCGCTCCGCTCGCTGCCGTGCCCGATCCGTGCGCAGGGACGGCGCAGGACTCGGCCTCGGCGCGGTCCCACGCGTCGCCGGCCTGCGTGCGGCGGACGCGCAGCGGCGTGCCCGGGTCGGCGTCGGCGATGAGGTAGTGCGGGGCGGCCTGCGTGACGCGCACGGTGACGATGTCGCCGGGTCGCGGCGTCTCCGAGCCCTCGGGCAGTTCGAAGTGCACCAGGCGGCTGTCGCGGGCGCGCCCGCTCAGACGGCGGGTGTCGGCGTCCTTGCGGCCCTCGCCGTTGGCGACGAGCAGCTCGACCTCGCGACCGACCAACTTCTGGTTCTCCTCCAGGGAGATCCGCTCCTGCAGCGCGATCAGGCGGTCGTAGCGCTCCTGCACGACCTCCTTCGGCACCTGGTCCTCCATCGTCGCGGCGGGCGTGCCGGGGCGGATCGAGTACTGGAAGGTGAAGGCCGACGCGAAGCGGGCCGCCTCGACGACGCGCATGGTCTCGAGGAAGTCCTCCTCGGTCTCGCCGGGGAAGCCGACGATGATGTCGGTGCTGATCGCGGCGTCCGGCAGCTTGGCGCGGACGCGGTCCAGGATGCCGAGGAACTTCGAGGAGCGGTACGACCGGCGCATGCTGCGGAGGATACGGTCGGAGCCGGACTGCAGCGGCATGTGGAGCTGCGGCATCACGTTCGGGGTCTCGGCCATCGCGTCGATGACGTCGTCCGTGAAGGCGGCCGGGTGCGGGCTGGTGAAGCGGATGCGCTCGAGCCCCTGGATCTGGCCCGCCGCGCGCAAGAGCTTGCTGAACGCCTGACGGTCGCCGAACTCGACGCCGTAGGAGTTGACGTTCTGGCCGAGGAGGGTGACCTCGATCGCGCCGTCGTCGACGAGCGCCTGGATCTCCGCGAGGATGTCGCCGGGGCGACGGTCCTTCTCCTTGCCGCGCAGCGACGGCACGATGCAGAACGTGCAGGTGTTGTTGCAGCCGACGGAGATCGAGACCCAGCCCGAGTAGGACGAGTCGCGCTTGGTGGGCAGCGTCGAGGGGAAGGTCTCCAGCGCCTCGAGAATCTCGATCTCGGCGGCGTCGTTGTGACGCGCGCGCTCGAGCAGGCTCGGCAGCGCACCCATGTTGTGGGTGCCGAAGACGACGTCCACCCAAGGCGCCTTCTCCAGGATGACGTTCTTGTCCTTCTGGGCCAGGCAGCCGCCGACGGCGATCTGCATGCCCTCGTGCCGGCGCTTGACCCCGGCGAGATGGCCGAGATTGCCGTAGAGCTTGTTGTCGGCGTTCTCGCGCACGGCGCAGGTGTTGATGACGACGACGTCGGCTTCCTGGCCGTCGGCGGGCACGTAGCCGGCCGCCTCGAGGGAGCCGCTCAGCCGCTCCGAGTCGTGGACGTTCATCTGGCAGCCGAAGGTGCGGACCTCGTAGGTCCGGGCGCGTCCGTCGGTGCTGAGGGCCGCGTCGGAGGGCTCGATGATGCTGCGCTTCTCGAGGACGCTGCGCAGTTCGAGGTCGGTGCGCTGTTCGGTGATGCTCATGATGCCGACAATTCTACGTTCGCCTCGGCGTGGATCCGAACGGCTACTGGAAGCGCACGCCGCCGCGACGGCGGGACGCGAAGGCGGCGTCCATCGCCTGCCGCACGATGCTGGAGCTGTAGCCCTTGCGCGCGAGGAAGCCGTGGAGCCGGCGACGCGCGGTCTCCTCGTCGTACGACGACAACTGCCCGATGCGTTTGACGGCCAGCTCGGTGGCCCGCTCCAGCTCGTCCTCGTCCGCGATGTCGGCCAGGGCGATCTCGATGAGCTCGGGATCGATGTGCCGGCGCTTGAGGTCCTGCTCGATCGACGATCGGCCGAGCCCCTTGCGGCTGTGCTGCGTGAACGCCAGGCTGACGGCCAGCGACGCGTCGTCGATCACGCCGAGCGTCTCGAGGCGGTCGAGCTCCGGACCGAACACCTCCGGCTCGATCTCGCGCTTGATCAACACCTGCTCCAGCTCCCAGCGCGACATGCCGCGGCGGGCGAGCTGACGGATGGTGACGGCCGAGACCTTCTTGCTCTGCCGGTCCGCCTCGTCGTCCTCCGGCTCGGTGGGCGTCGACCGGGTCTCAGGGCGCGACGCCGCGGGACGACCGTCGTCGCCCCAGGTGTTGTTCCAGCGCGTCGACCCCGGAAGCTCGACGACCTCACCCGCGGGTTCCGGCTTCGCAAGCGCAGCAGCACGGCCGGAACCCGCCGGGTGGCGCGAGCTCTGCGTGCCACCGCCTCGGGGCGCCGTCGGGCGCCGGAGCGGTGTCACCGGGGCGAGGTGCTCTCCCCCGGTGACACCGCTTTCGTCCGTGCGGGCATCGCCCTGCTCGCCCCCGAAGGGATCGGACGGGAACCTCACGACCATGCGGATCTCCTCGTGCGACGAACGGATGGACGGTCGACGGGCGATACGCCCGCGGCCCGGGTCAGGCGCCCTTGCGTGCGCGCAGCTTCTCCTCGATCGAGCCGACCTCGGCGTCGGCCTCGGGGGCCGCCACCGGGTTCGGGTCGGGGATGATACCGAGCTTGATCTTGATCTTGTTCTCGATCTCCGCCGCGATGTCCGCGTTGGTGATCAGGAAGTTGCGCGAGTTCTCCTTGCCCTGGCCGAGCTGGTCGCCCTCGTAGGTGTACCAGGCGCCCGACTTCTTGACGATGCCGTGCTCGACGCCGAAGTCGATCAGGCTGCCCTCGCGGGAGATGCCGACACCGTAGAGGATGTCGAACTCGGCCTGCTTGAACGGCGGGGCCATCTTGTTCTTCACGACCTTGACGCGGGTCCGGTTGCCGACCGCCTCGGTGCCGTCCTTCAGGGTCTCGATCCGGCGGATGTCGAGTCGGACCGACGCGTAGAACTTGAGCGCCTTACCACCGGCGGTGGTCTCGGGGCTTCCGAAGAAGACACCGATCTTCTCGCGGAGCTGGTTGATGAAGATCATGGTGGTGTTGGTCTGGTTGAGCCCACCGGTGAGCTTGCGGAGCGCCTGCGACATGAGGCGCGCCTGCAGACCGACGTGGGAGTCGCCCATCTCGCCCTCGATCTCGGCGCGGGGCACGAGCGCTGCGACGGAGTCGATGACGATGAGGTCGATGGAGCCGGATCGCACGAGCATGTCGGCGATCTCGAGCGCCTGCTCACCCGTGTCGGGCTGGGAGACGAGCAGGGCGTCGATGTCGACGCCGAGCTTGCGGGCGTACTCCGGGTCGAGCGCGTGCTCCGCGTCGATGAAGGCCGCGATGCCGCCCGCGCGCTGCGCGTTGGCGATGGCGTGGAGGGTCAGGGTCGTCTTACCCGACGACTCCGGGCCGTAGATCTCGACGATGCGGCCGCGCGGGAGCCCGCCGATGCCGAGCGCGACGTCCAGCGCGATCGAGCCGGTCGGGACGACCTCCACCGGTGCGCGCTCGTCGCTGCCCAGTCGCATGACCGAGCCTTTTCCGAACTGACGGTCGATCTGCGCGAGTGCGGTCTCGAGCGCCTTCTCGCGGTCTGCGGGTGATGGCATGTGCGGTTCTCCTTCTTACGCTTCGCTGACGAGTTCGACTGTACGAGGAACGTCCGACACGGGGCCGTCGTCCGGAAGATCGGTGGACAACTCGTTTTCGATTGCGGTTGTGAAGCGAGTCTAGCCACATCCGAACATATCTTCGAGTCGTTCGAATCGGCGTGTCGGGGTCAGCTCTTCGGCGCCGGGCGACCCGCACCGTGCCAGTGCGACATCGGGACTCCGGCCTCGCGGCACAGGGCGAACCACACCTCGCGCGGGGCGGCGCCGGCGTCGAGCGCCTGCTGCGCGGTCCTACCGCCGAGCTCACCGAGCACGAGGTCGGACAGGAGGGCCTGGCCGTAGCCGCTGCCGAACTCGTCGACGACGGCGCGCTGGAATTCGCTGAGCTTCATGGATCCATTCTCACGGGTCGGATACGACGAAGGACGCCCCGCTCACGCGGGGCGTCCTCGAGTCTTGATGGATGAACGGTGTCAGCGCGAGACCAGCGGCGCTTCCATCGCCGTGACGAACTCGTCGGGGACGGTGTCGGGGATGACCGGCTCGAGGCCCTCGAGGACCGCGATGCGATCTCCGACCTCGCGCATGATGACGGACACCGGGGTGTCCAGAGCGTCGGCGACCGAAGCGAGGATCTCGCTCGACGCCTCCTTCTGTCCGCGCTCGACCTCGCTGAGATAACCGAGGGCGACGCTCGCCTTGCTGGCGACCTGCCGCAACGTGCGGCCCTTCTGCAGGCGGAAGTCCCTGAGCACGTCGCCGATTTCCTGACGTACAAGAATCATTCGGAGCCTCCTTCTCTACCCTGCCGACCGATCGATCGGGATGCAACTGTACCGCATCCGTGATGTTCACGATATCGGCGACGACTGGGCTTTTCTTGTGAATGCAGCAGTTGTAACGAGACGGAAACAGTCTGTATTCCCGGGCCTCAGGCGCCCGTCTCCGCGACGAGTTCCGCGATCGCCCGCTCGACCGTCGCCCGCCGGATCGCCGCCCGATCGCCCTGCAGCGCGAGCTCGACCACGCGCGTCCCCGCCGCGGTCGCGATGCCGAGATAGACGGTGCCGACGGCGCGGCCGCCCTGCGGGTCCGGGCCGGCCACGCCGGTCGTGGCGACGCCGACGTCCACCGCGCGTCCGTCGACGGCGAGTCGGCTCCGCACGCCCTCCGCGAGCTGGGCGGCGACCTGCGGATGCACCGGCCCCTCCGCGTCGAGCAGGGCGGCGTCCACCCCGAGGAGCGAGTGCTTGAGCGCGGTCGCGTAGACGACCGCTCCCCCGACCACGACGGCGGACGCCCCGGGCACACGCGTGAGCTCGGCCGTGAGCTCGCCGCCGGTCAGCGACTCGGCGGCGGCGATCGTGCGCCCCGTCTCCCGCAGGCGGGCGATCAGCCGCGCCGTCGCATCGCCGGACCGGCCGGCGTCAGGCAGCGGCACGCTTGGCCCGGTGGCCCTTCCAGGCCTGCCAGAGGTAGTCGAAGCCGGTGACGACCGTGAGGATCACCGCGGCCGTCATGAAGACGCCGTTGACCCAGTACACCCAGTCGCCGAAGACCGCCCAGAACGGGAAGAGGGCGAGCGAGATCGCGATCGACTGCACGATCGTCTTGATCTTGCCGCCGCGGGAGGCGGCGATGACGCCCTGCCGGATCACGACGAACCGGTAGAGCGTGATGCCGACCTCGCGGACCAGGATGACGATCGTGACCCACCACGGCAGCTCGCCGAGGATGGAGAGGGCGATGAGGGCGCCGCCCGTCAGCACCTTGTCGGCGATCGGATCGAGCAGCTTGCCGAGGTCGGTGACGAGGTTGTTGCGCCGGGCGATGGCACCGTCCACGCCGTCGGTCGCGATCGCGAGGACGAACAGCACGGCCGCCGCCCAGCGCAGCCAGCCGTCGGCGCCGGCGTCGGCCAGCAGCATCCACACGAACAGCGGGGCGAGCAGGATGCGCACCACCGTGATCACGTTGGGCACGTTCCAGTTGCTGGGCCGCGGGACCGGGGCTCCCGCCAGCGGGGGTGTCTCGGACGCCATCGCGCTCATCTACTCCCTGCCGGTCAGTTGCCAGGCGTCCTCGCCGGAGTCGCCGTCCACCTCAGGATAGCCCTCGGTCATCGCGGCGACCGGGTCGGATCCGTAGCGGTCGTCGTCGGCAGCGCCGCCCGACGGCGCGGCGACCGTCGTGGACGGGGATGCCTCCGCCGCGGGCGCGGCCGGTCGCGCTGCCGGCTCCTCGCCGCGCAGCCGCCCCATGACGTCCGCCAGCTGCTCGACCGTGACGAGCACGTCCCTGGCCTTCGACCCCTCGGAGGGGCCGACGATCTCGCGGGACTCGAGCAGGTCCATGAGCCGGCCCGCCTTCGCGAACCCGACGCGCAGCTTGCGCTGGAGCATGGAGGTGGAGCCGAACTGCGACGAGACGACCAGCTCGGCGGCCGCGAGCAGCAGCTCCAGGTCGTCGCCGATGTCGGAGTCGATCTGCTTCTTCTCGGCGCCGACCGTGACATCCTGCCGGTACTCGGGACGCGCCTGCCGGGTGACGTGCTCGACGACCTTCTGGATCTCGTCCTCGTTGACCCACGCGCCCTGCACGCGGATCGCCTTCGAGGCGCCCATCGGCAGGAACAGGCCGTCGCCCTGGCCGATCAGCTTGTCGGCGCCGGGCTGGTCGAGGATGACGCGCGAGTCCGTGACGCTCGTCACCGCGAACGCGAGCCGCGACGGCACGTTGGCCTTGATCAGGCCGGTCACGACGTCGACGGACGGGCGCTGCGTCGCGAGCACCAGGTGGATGCCGGAGGCGCGGGCGAGCTGGGTGATGCGCACGATCGAGTCCTCGACGTCGCGCGGGGCGACCATCATCAGGTCGGCGAGCTCGTCGACCACGACCAGGAGGTACGGGTACGGCTTGAGCTTGCGCTCGCTGCCGGCGGGCAGAACGATCTCGTCGTTGATGACGGCCTTGTTGAAGTCGTCGATGTGGCGGAAGCCGAAGCTGGCCAGGTCGTCGTAGCGCATGTCCATCTCTTTGACGACCCACTGCAGCGCCTCGGCAGCCTTCTTGGGGTTCGTGATGATGGGCGTGATGAGGTGCGGGACACCGCCGTAGATGGTGAGCTCCACGCGCTTCGGGTCGATGAGGACCATGCGCACCTCGGAGGGCTGCGCCCGCATGAGGAGGCTGGTGATCATCGAGTTGACGAAGCTCGACTTGCCCGAGCCGGTCGAGCCCGCGACGAGCAGGTGGGGCATCTTGGCCAGGTTGGCGACGACGTAGCCGCCGCCGACGTCCTTGCCGACGCCGATGGTCATCGGGTGGACGCTCTTGGTCGCGGCCGGCGACCGCAGCACGTCGCCGAGCGACACGATCTCGCGGTCGGAGTTGGGGATCTCGACGCCGATCGCGCTCTTGCCCGGGATCGGGGACAGGATGCGGACCTCGTTGCTGGCGACGGCGTACGAGAGGTTCTTGCTGAGGGCGGTGACCCGCTCCACCTTGACGCCCGGGCCGAGCTCGATCTCGTACTGCGTCACCGTCGGGCCGCGCGAGTAGCCGGTGACCTTGGCGTCCACGCCGAACTGGGTGAGCACCTCGGTGATCGCGGCGACGATCTCCTCGTTGGCGTTCGAGCGCACCTTGGCGGGTGTGCCCGCGGAGAGCATGGAGGCGGAGGGGAGGTGGTAGGGCGCGGCGGGCTGACCGTCGGACGGCAGCGCGGTCGTGTCGTCGAAGTCGTCCGCCGTTCCCGCTTGGAAGCCCGGCAGGACGGCGGGGGCGGTCGGGACCGCGGTGGCCGCGGCAGCGACCGCCGTGGCCGGGACCTCGCCGGTGAACCGCTTGAGGGCGTCCTCCGCGAGGGCGAGTTCCCCGAGCACCTCGGTGTTGTAGTGATCGCTGGAGGGATCGGGCTCGAGCGGGGTGGCGAACTCGCCCTTGCCGCGCTTCGGCTCGCCGAAGACCTCGGTGAGGCTGTCGCGCGCGGCGGGGCCGTCGTAGTCCGGGTCCTCCTCGCGCTGCGACTTGTTGCGGCGCCACCAGGGCAGGTTGCCCTCCGGCTCCTGCTCGTCGTCGTCGACGCCGTCGAGCGGGACCTGCTTGGTCTTGGCCTCCTTGGCGGCCTCGCGGGCCTCCTGACGCTCCTCCTCGGTCGGCAGCTGAGCGCCGAAGAGGTAGGCGTACAGCTCGCGGATGCGGGAGGGGAGCTTGTTCGGCGGGGTCTTCGTGATGATGAAGAGGCTGAGCAGCAGCAGCAGGATGATCACCGCGCCGGCCCCGTACGGCGTGATGAGCATCGACAGCGGCGCGGCGATCAGCCAGCCGAGCACTCCCCCGGCCTGGGCGAGCGCGGCGATCCCGTCGGTCGGGGTCGGGTGGTGGCTGAACAGGTGGCAGAGCCCCGACACCATCAGGAGCAGGATGCCGACCCCGATGCCGATGCGCGTGTTGTCGTGCACGGAGCTCGGGTGCCGGAAGAGCCACGCGGCGAACATGACCATGACCACCGGGAGGGCGAAGGCGACACGGCCGAAGAGCATGCCGAAGGTCCAGGAATCGAGCGTGCGGGCGACCTGGTCGTTGATCAGGAACCACTCGATCACCGCGCCGGCGACCGCGAGCAGGACGAGGAAGAAGGGGAAGCCGTCGCGGCGCTCCTCCTTGCTCAGCTTCTCGGGGCCGAGCGCGCGGAAGGCGCCGCCGGTGAGGTGGGCGAGGCCCATCCAGGCGCGCACGAGAGGGCTCGGCGCGGCGTCGGCGGCCGGGTAGGCCACCGTCTTCTGGGCGGCCGTCTTCGACGCCGGCTTGCGCGCGCTCGAGCCGCCGCGACCGGAACCGCCGGAGCGCGCGTTCGACTTGGTGCTCGTAGCCATGGGCTCAACGGTACTTCGCGCCCGCGACACCCCGCGGATCCCGCGCCTGGAATGCCGAAATCCGAGCGCTCAGCGCAGGGCGCGCACCATGATGTCCGCGCGGTCGTCCGACGCGACCGTCACGTAGCCCTCGCTCACGTAGAGCCGCTGCGCGAAGTTCGAGCGTTCGACGCTCAGGCTGAGCCGTGCGACGCCGCCGGCCGCCCCGCGCCTCCCGACCTCCTGCAGCAGCGCACGTCCGACACCGCGGGCGCGCCACTGCGGGTTCACGCCGAGGGTGAGCTCGGGGACCCCGGGGGCGACGAACCCCGTGCCAGGAGCATCGGCCGGGAAGAGGCGCGCCCAGCAGGCGCCGACCGGGGTACCGCGCAGGTCCTCCGCGACGCAGCCGAAGTCTCCGGGGCGCATCCAGCCCGCGATGTAGCGGGAGACGACCGGATCCTCCAGGACGGTGACGCGCGGTCGCATGCGCACGGCGTTCCAGTTCACGGCCTCGACGAGCATGTCGGCGATGGTCCGTGCGTCTGCGCCCACGGCCGGGCGGATGCGGTACCCGCTCATGGGGGAACGCTACTCGCCCCCGTGTTTCGGGCAGGTTACGGATGCACGGGCGCGCGCGTCAGTAGCGGATCGCGTCGATGACCTTGACCCGCACCGCGACGAGCGCCGGCAGCAGGCCGGCGATCGCGCCGACGGCCGTCGCGGCCACCAGTCCCAGCACCGCCGCCTCGGCCGGGAACGGCGGAGGGTCGGCGACCATGCCCCGCCCGACGAGCTCCTCGACCCACGGGCTCTTCACGATCAGGATGGCCAGCGCGACGCCGGCGGCCCCGGCGACGCTGGTCGCGACGACGCTCTCCATCATCACGGCGAAGAAGACGCGCGCACTGGTCGCGCCGACGCTGCGCCGGATGCCGATCTCGCGGATCCGCCCGCGCACGGTGACCATCGCGATGTTCACCAGGCCGAGGGCGCCGAGCAGCAGGATGAGCCCGGCGATGCCGCCGACCAGCAGCTTGAGGAACAGCAGCGGGTCCTCGGTCTGGTACGCCTGGTAGTCCGACCGGTTCACGCTCACCACCCCCGCGCCGAGCGCCCGGTCGAACTCGGCGGTGATCGCCGCCGCCATCGCGTCGCCGGTCTCCGGCGGCACCCACGCCTCCAGGGTGGGCGAGCCGTACATCTCGGGGTCGGACGCGAGGAGCGCTGGAGCGCCCGCGCCGAGGACCATCGCCATGGGCTGATCGCTCGACTCGGGCGTGCGGACCACGCCGACGACGACCGCCGTGACCTTCTGCTCGCCGCGGAGCACCGTCGCCGTGGGATGGGCGTCCAGCGACGGCTGGCCGAGGCGCGACCAGAAGTCCTCGTTCACGACGATCGACGGGGCCAGGTTCGCCGCATCCGCGTCGGTGAACCAGCGCCCCTGCTTCATCACGGTGCGATGCATCTGCGCGTACGGCTGGTCGACCGCCTGCGCCGGGACGTCCATCGCGCCCATGCGGAACTGCACGCGCATGGCACCGCTCTGCACCTGCGAGGTGTAGCGGATGCCGTGCCGCTCGACGATCTGCGCCCAGACGGCCTCGCTGCGTTCGGTGCTCGCCGTGCCCTCGCCCGGGTAGATCGAGATGAGCGCCGGACGGCCGCCGTAGCGCTCGTTGTTCTCGCGGAGCGACTGCTCGGCGATGTTCGCGAGCCCGACGACCGAGCTCAGCGCGCAGACCGCGACGCCGACGCCGATGAGCGAGAGCAGCACGCGGGTGCGGTGGATGCGCAGTTCCTGCCAGGCCTCGAGGATCGCGCCCCAGACCGCCTCGACCGCCCTCACGCCGCGACCTCGGACGTGCTGTGCAGGCGCCCGGCGTCCAGCCGGTAGCGCGTCGCCGACCGCGCGGCGACGGCGGGATCGTGCGTGATGACGACGAGGGCCGCGTCGCTCTCGGCAGCGACCTCCTCGAGCAGGTCGATCACCGCCGCCCCGGTCTCGACGTCGAGGGCGCCGGTCGGCTCGTCGGCGAGGATCAGCCGCGGTGTGCGGACGAGCGCGCGGGCGATCGCGACGCGCTGCTGCTCGCCGCCGGAGAGCACCTCAGGCCGGGCGTCGAGCCGGTGCCCGAGGCCGACGCGGTCGAGCATCCCGGCCGCGATCTCCCGCCGGCGCCAGAACTGGCGCCCCGTGGCGTAGAGCAGCGGGGTCACGACGTTCTCCAGCGCCGTCCGGCCCGAGAGGAGGTTGAACTGCTGGAAGACGAAGCCGACGGCCGCTCCGCGCAGCCGATCGCGGGCGCCGCCGCCCAGCCGCTGCACCGGGGTGCCGTCGAAGAAGAACTCGCCGCTGCTCGGGGAGTCGAGCAGCCCGAGCATGTTGAGGAGGGTCGACTTGCCCGAACCGGACCGCCCGACCACCGACACCCGCTCCCCCGCGCCGACCTCGAGGTCGACGCCGTGCAGGATGGTGAGCGGCTCGGCGTCGGGGATGCGGACGGTCTTCGTGACGCCCTCGAGTCGCAGCAGGCTCACGACGCCGCGGTCCCGGAGCAGATCATCCCGCCGCCCGGCCCCTGCATGCAGCCGTCGCCGGTCGGTGCGGGGGCGCCCGGCACGAACTCGAGGATGGTGTCGCCCTCGGCCAGGCCGCCGGTGATCTGGACGGAGGTGCCGTCGGTGAGGCCCAGAGTGACCGGGATCTCCTTCGGGTCGCCGCCCTTCTCGTCCGGGACGAAGACGACGCCCTTCTCGGCCGACCCCTTCACGGCGGTGGTCGGGACGGTGAGGACCCCCTCCGCCTTCCCCGCCGAGATCGTGATGTCGGCGGACAGGCCGGCGAACACGGTGACGTCGGCCGGGACGGCGCAGCGCAGGGTCGTCGTCGAGGCGGTTCCCGACCCGGAGGCGCCCGAGGACCCGCCGGTACTGGGAGCCGCGCCGGAGGGGGCCTCCGAGGCCGTCGCCGGCGGCGTCGTGATGGACAGCGCGGTGCAGGTGAACGGAGCCGGTCCGCCCTTGACCGCGACCGACGCCGAGTCCGGGCGCGCGACGAGGCGGTACTGCTGCTCGGGCGGCAGGGAGGCGGTGGCCGAGAAGGTCGGCGGCGCGACCGCCCCCGCCTTGTCGCCGATCGCCACGGTCTGGCCGCTGAGAACGGGCAGCTCGCTGACGGTGCCCGCGATCGGCGCGGTGACGGCCGAGTAGGTCACCAGCGGCTTGCGCTCGGTGACCGTCTGCGACCCGTCGGGCCCGGTGGTGACCACCGGGTCGCGCGGCGTCTCGATCTTCACGTCGAAGAGCACGTCCCCGGCCTCCACGTGCGTGCCGACCGCGGTCTGCACCTCGTTCACCGTGCCGGCCGCGGTCACCCGCGCCGGCACGGCGTCGTCCGCGACGATCGATCCGGTGACCCGCACGTCGTTCACGATCGTGCCGGTCGCCACGGCCGTGACGGGGTCGCTCAGCTCCCCCGTCGGGACGGCCGGGTCGGCCGCCGTCGCCTCGCCGCTCGGGAAGAACGCGAGTTTGACGAGTGCGACGGCGATCGCCGCCATCACGACGATTCTGAGGACCGGGAACACCCAGCGCCGCATAACCCCCATCTGCTGCTGCCTTTCATCCGCCGGGCCCCTCGCCCGGAACTGCTCAGTGCGCGGTCGCGCCCTCGGTCGTGCCTGCGGTCACGCCTCGATGACGAGCGGGACGATCATCGGGCGACGACGGTAGCTCGTGTTGACCCAGCGGCCGACCGTGCGGCGCACGACCTGCGAGAGGGCGTGCGAGTCGCGCACGCCGTTCTGGGCGGCCTCCGCCAGCGCGGCGGCGACCTTCGGCTTCACCGTGTCGAACACGGCGTCGTCCTCCGCGAAGCCGCGGGCGTGGATCTCGGGACCGGTGACGATGCGACCGGTCGCGGCCTCGACCACGACGATGATGGAGATGAAGCCCTCCTCGCCGAGGATGCGGCGGTCCTTGAGGTCCGCGTCCGTGATCTCGCCGACGCTCGACCCGTCGACGTAGACGAAGCCGAGGTCGAGCTGGCCGACCACGCGGGCGAGGCCGTCGCGCAGGTCGACGACGGTGCCGTCCTCCGCGAGGATCGTGTTCCTCTCCGGCACGCCGGTGTCCATCGCGAGCTTCGCGTTGGCGACGAGGTGCCGGTACTCGCCGTGCACCGGCATCACGTTGCGCGGCTTGAGGATGTTGTAGCAGTAGAGCAGCTCGCCTGCGGCCGCGTGGCCCGAGACGTGCACCTTCGCGTTGCCCTTGTGCACCACGTTGGCGCCGAGCTTCGTGAGGCCGTCGATGACGCGGTAGACCGCGTTCTCGTTGCCCGGGATCAGGCTGGAGGCGAGGATGACGGTGTCGCCCGGGCCGACCTCGATCTGGTGGTCCATGTTCGCCATGCGGGCGAGGACGGCCATCGGCTCGCCCTGCGAACCCGTCGACATGTAGACGATCTTGTCGTCCGGGAGGTCGGACGCCTTCTTGTAGTCGATCAGCACACCCTCCGGCACCTTGAGGTAGCCGAGCTCGGCGGCGATGGTCATGTTGCGCACCATCGAGCGGCCGAGGAGCGCGACCCGGCGGCCGTTCGCGTGGGCGGCGTCGAGCACCTGCTGCACACGGTGCACGTGGCTGGAGAAGCTCGCCACGATCACGCGGCGCGGGGCGCGGGCGATGACGTTGTCGAGCACCGGGCCGATCGAGCGCTCGAGCGGGGTGAAGCCGGGGACGTCCGCGTTGGTGGAGTCGGCCATGAAGAGGTCGACGCCCTGCTCGCCGAGACGGGCGAACGCGCGCAGGTCGGTGATGCGGTCGTCGAGCGGCAGCTGGTCCATCTTGAAGTCGCCGGTGTGCAGCACGACGCCGGCGGGGGTCTTGATGGCGACCGCGAGCGCGTCCGGGATGGAGTGGTTGACGGCCACGAACTCCAGGTCGAACGGGCCGAGCTGCTCGTGCTGACCCTCCTTGACCGAGAGCGTGTACGGCTGGATGCGGTGCTCCTTGAGCTTCGCCTCCACCAGCGCCAGGGTCAGGCCGGAGCCGATCAGCGGGATGTCGGCCCGCAGCTTGAGCAGGTACGGGACGGCGCCGATGTGGTCCTCGTGGCCGTGCGTGAGCACGACGCCGAGCACGTCGTCGAGGCGGTCGCGGACCGGGGCGAAGTCCGGCAGGATCAGGTCGACGCCGGGCTGGTTCTCCTCCGGGAAGAGCACGCCGCAGTCGACGATGAGGAGCTTGCCCTCGTACTCGAAGACGGTCATGTTGCGGCCGATCTCGCCGAGACCGCCCGTCGGGATGATGCGGAGCGTTCCGGGTTCGAGTGCGGGCGGTGCGGTGACGAGGTTGGGCATATGCCCTCCTAAAGGTGTTGCGAATGAGTCGGGGGCGCGTCGCGCCCGGGCCGTTTGGTGACGGCGGCCCCTACCGCGTTGTCCCGGCGATCCTGGGGAGCGCTCCACCGGCGGCCGCGTTGCGGTCCGGCCGGAAGTTGGAGAAGTCCACACCGGGGATGTCCTTGACGAGGTCGAGCTCGTCCTCGATCTGCGCAGCCTCCCACTCCTCCGGGCCGACGAGCGGCAGCCGGACGCGAGGGCTGGAGATGCGGCCGAGGCCGTGGAGGATGTACTTGGCGGCGACGGTGCCGGGGACGTGGGTCATGACGGCGCGCACCAGCGGTTCGAGCTTCTTGTGCGCCGCGGTGGCCGTGGCGAGGTCGCCGGCGTTCACGGCGTCGACGATCTGGCGGTACGGCGTCGGGGCGATGTTCGCCGTGACGCCGATCAGGCCGCTGGCGCCGATCGCGAGGTGCGGGAGCACGTTCGCGTCGTCGCCCGAGAAGTAGAGCAGGTCGGTCTGGTTGAGCACGCGGCTGACCTCGCTGAAGTCGCCCTTCGCGTCCTTGATCGCGAGCACGTTCGGGTGCTTGGCGATGCGCAGGATCGTCTCGTACTTGATCGGGACGCCCGTGCGGCCCGGGATGTCGTAGAGGATGACGGGCAGATCCGTGGAGTCCGCGATCATCCGGAAGTGGGTCAGGATGCCGGCCTGCGTCGGCTTGTTGTAGTACGGGGTGACGACCATGACGCCGTCGGCCCCCGCCTTCTCGCTCTGCTGGTAGAGCTGGATGGCGTGGGCAGTCTCGTTCGAGCCGCCGCCGGTGATGATCTTGGCGCGGCCGGCCGAGACGGACTTGCCGACCTCGACGAGCCGCAGCTTCTCCGGGTCGGTGAGGGTGGAGGTCTCGCCCGTGGTCCCGGTGACGACGATGCCGTCGGCCCCCGCCGTGATCACGTCGTCGATGTGCTTCTCCGCGCCGGCCCAGTCGACTTCGCCATCGGCGGTGAACGGGGTGACCAGGGCGACGAGGACCTGGCCGAACGGGTTCGCAGAGGAAGACATGGACCCAGGTTATCGGGTCGCGCCCGGGCGGCGCCTCCCCGGGCGACCCGTCATCTTCCGACACAAACCGCGCGGGCCGGGCGCGCCCGCGCGTAGGGTCGGCGCACCATGAACGGCATCGCGGCGCTCGGCGTCCTGCTCGCACTGGTGGCCGCGGCCACCGCCGCAGGACTGGTCTGGCGCGCGACCACCGGCCGCGCCCGCGCCGCACGCCGGGCGGAGACCGTCCGCGCCGAGGAGGTCGGCGCCGCCGCGTTCGGCGAGCGCGCGACACTCCTGCAGTTCACGACGGAGTTCTGCGCCCTCTGCCCCGCCACGGCGCGCGTCCTCGGTGCGGCCGCCCGCTCGGAGCAGGGTGTCACGCACGTGGAGGTCGACCTCACGCAGCGCCCCGACCTCGCGCACCGCTTCTCCGTGCTCCAGACCCCCACCACCCTCGTGCTCGACGGCGCCGGATCCGTCCGCGCCCGCATCGGCGGCGCCGCCCGGCCCGCCGACGTGCGCACCACCCTCGACCGCATCCTCGGGAGCGACCATGTCTCAGCCTGACCGTCCCGCCGGCATCGACCCGCGCTCGCCGCGATTCGGCGCGGGCATCACCGCCGTGCTCCTCCTCGTCGACGTCTTCCTGGCGCTCGTGGGTGCGACGACCGCGGCCGCGCTCCTCCTGCTGGCCATCGCGCTGCTGTTCGCGTGGGGCGCGTTCGCGGGCATCCGCCGCCACCCGTACGGCGTGCTCTACCGGCGCCTCGTGCAGCCGCGCCTCGCGCCGCCCACCGAGCGCGAGGACCCGGCGCCGCCGACCTTCGCGCAAGGCGTCGGCCTCGTCGTGACCGGCCTCGGACTGCTCCTGCACGTCCTCGGCGTGCCGTTCGTGCTCCCCATCGCCGCCGGTCTGGCCTTCGTCGCGGCGTTCCTCAACGCGGTCTTCGGGTACTGCCTGGGCTGCCAGATCTACCTGCTGCTGGTGCGGGCCGGCCTGGTCCGCCGCCACGCGGCGGTGGGCGGCCCGGCGGTCTGACGGGCCAAACCGGGAATCCCCCGGACGCCCGCGAGCACGGTTCCGCCCGCCAGTAGTCTGGACGGACCCGCCGTGCCCGCGGCGACCGAACAGGAGTACTCATGCCCGTCACCAGCGAATCCACCACCGTCTGGACCGGAGACCTCACGTCCGGCTCCGGGAACGTCAGCCTCGACTCCTCCGGCGCCGCGAGCCTCCCCGTCACCTGGAAGGCCCGTTCGCAGGGCGGCGGCGACGTGACGACGCCCGAGGAGTTGCTCGGCGCGGCGCACGCGGCCTGCTTCTCGATGGCGTTCTCCAACATCCTCGCGGGCTTCGGCTCCGCTCCCGGGAGCATCCGCACCACCGCCGCCGTCACCTTCGACCCGGCCGAGGGCATCACCGGCAGCCACCTCACCGTCGAGGCAAGCGTGCCCGGCCTCTCCGACGAGGACTTCCAGCGCCTCGCCGACGAGGCGAAGCGGACCTGCCCGGTCTCGCGCGCTCTGGTCGGCATCCCGATCACCATCGACGCCGCGCTGGTCTGAGCGATGCGGGTGCTCGTCGCCGGGGCGTCCGGCATGATCGGCACCGAGCTCACCCGTCAGCTCGCCGAGGCGGGGCACGAGGTGCGCCGGCTCGTCCGCCGGCGTCCGCAGTCCGCGGATGAGTTCCACTGGTCGCCGTCCACCCGGATGATCGACGTCAACGTGATGGAGGCGGCCGACGCGGTCGTCAACCTCTCGGGCGCGTCGCTCAACCACTTCCCGTGGACCGGCGCGACCAAGCGCCGCATCCTCTCCTCGCGACTGGAGGCGACCGGGACCCTCACCGACGCGATGCGCCAGGCGTCGCGCTCCCCCGCGGTCTTCCTCAGCGGCTCGGCGGTCGGCTACTACGGCGACCGGCCCGGCCAGAAGCTGACCGAGGATTCGGCGAAGGGCACCGGCTTCCTCTCCGACGTCGTCGAGGCGTGGGAGACGGCGGCGCGGCTCGCCCCGGAGAAGACGCGCGTCGTGCTGCTACGCACCGGTCTCGTCATCGGCCGCGGCGGCGCGATGAAGCCGCTGCTACCGGTCGCGCGCCTCGGCCTCGCGGGCCCGATCGCGGGCGGCGGGATGCACTGGCCGTGGGTGAGCCTGCACGACGAGGCCGCGGCGATCGTGCACCTGCTCACGTCCGCGGTCGAGGGCCCGGTCAACATCGCCGGCCCGACCCCGGCGACGGCGGGCGGGGTGCTCCGCGCGCTCGCGGCCGCGGTTCACCGGCCGTACGGCCTCCCGGTGCCCGAGAAGGCGGTCACCCTCGCGCTGCAGGAGGCCGGCCGCGAGCTGCTGCTCGCCAGCCAGAAGGTCCTGCCGACCCGGCTGCTGGACGACGGCTTCGTCTTCCGCGACTCGACGGTGCGCGACGCGATGGAGCGCCTCGTGGCGGCGAAGTCGGCCTGACCCGGGAGCAGCGCCCCGCTCAGGACCGGGCGGCGCGCGCCTCGGAGCGGTAGAGCCGGATGGACCGGCGGAGCGCCTCCCGCGCGCGCCTCCGGTCGCCGGACGCGTCGTACGCGAGCCCGAGGCGGAACCACGCCCGCCAGCTCTCCGGTGCGGCCTCGACCTCGGCCTTGTACGTCGGGAACTCGGCGTCGGCCGCATCCCGCAGCGGCCGGCCGCTCGCCCGGTGCGGCAGATCCTCCACGGGGAGGCCGCCCTCCGCGTCGAGGATGCGGACGAGCTTCTCAGTCTGCGCGCCGAACAGCAGCTCGCGGCCGATCGCCCAGGCGGCGATGATCGGCAGCAGGACGAGCGCGACGCCCATGGCCACCCCGACGGGTTCGCCGGTGGCGATGAGCATGATCGAGCGCTGGAAGACCAGCACCAGATAGACCAGCAGGATGATCGCCATGACGATGGCGGCGATGCGGTTCTTCACGGGCGCCTCAGCGTTCGCGCACGGTGGGCCGCGGAGGCTCGCCGTCCGGGCCGGAGATGCCGAGGTCCACGAGCGCGTCGAGCCCGACGGTCACGCCGGTCGCGGTCGCGGCCGCGCGCAGGGCGAGCAGGATCCCCGTCTCGTACGCCTGCGGGCCGATGGTGTCGTGCCGGATGGTGAGGGTCTCCCCCGCGCCGCCGAAGATCACCTGCTGCTCGGCGACGACACCGCGCATCCGGAGGCTGTGGATGGGGACGCTCGCCACCTGCTGACCGCGGGCGCGCTGGTCGGTGTGCGGCGCCTCCACCGGGCCCCGGCCCGCGCGGGCGGCGCCGATCAACTCGGCGGTGCGCACCGCGGTCCCCGACGGGGAGTCGATCTTGGTCGCCCCGTGCGTCTCGATGATCTCGATCGAGTCGAAGAAGCGGGCGGCGACGGTCGCGAACGCGGTGCCGAGTGCGGAGCCGAGCGAGAAGTTCGGGATGACGACCGCGCCGCCGCCCTCGTGCGCGGCGACACGGCGCTCGAGGTCGAGGATGCGGTCGGCCGACCAGCCGGAGGTGCCGATCAGCACCTTCAGGCCGTTGTCGACCGCGAAGGCGACGATGCCGGGGCTCACCTGCGGCAGCGTCATGTCGACGAGCACGTCCGCACCGAGCATCTCGTCGAGCGACGACGAGGAGCCCAGGGTCGCGACGAGCTCGAGGTCGTCGGCCTGCTCGATGAGCCGGACGGCCACGCTTCCCAGTTTTCCGCTCGCCCCCGCGACGGCCACGCGAATAGTCACCCGCCCAGCCTACCCGGGCCCGCGCACCCTCCTTCGCGTCGCGCCGGGGCCGTGCGGGCACGCGGGGCTACTCTGGGGCGATGGTGTCTTTCGCAGATGTCGCCGTCACCGACGCGACCGCCCACCGGATGCTCGCGGACTACTTCGCCGAGCGCGCGTCGACGTTCCCCGCGACGCAGGGCGCCTACCGCACCACCTTCCCCGACCCGGGCCAGTTCGTCGCGCCGGCGGGCGTCTTCCTGCTCGCCTACGACGAGGACGGGGAGGCGGGCTGCGGCGGCGTCCGCGAGCTGCGCCTCCGCCCGGGCGACGCCGAAGAGGGCGACGGGGTGGTCCGCTATGAGATCAAGCACCTGTGGGTGTCGCCGACGCACCGGGGACGCGGCCTCGGCCGCGCCATCCTGTCGGAGCTGGAGCACCGCGCCCGCGGCTTCGGCGCCACCGAGGTCGTGCTCGACACGAACGCCAGCCTGGAGGCCGCCGGTTCGCTCTACCGCTCGCACGGCTACGAGGACATCCAGCCCTACAACGACAACCCGAACGCGACGGACTGGTTCCGCAAGGCGCTGACCGACTGACCGGCTGCGCGCAGCCTCCGGGTCGCCGGTCGCCGGTCGCCGCTCGGCCGCTCAGACCGGCTGCAGCTCCGGGAGGCCGGTGCGCAGCTCGACCGGCAGGTGCCCCAGGTCGTTGTGCACCACGAGCACGGGCGGCTTCGCCGAGCGCACGCGGATGATCGTGAGGCCGCAATTCGCCTGGTTGAGGCCGAGCCACCGCCACGCGGGCGCGTCGAAGACGTGGCGCACGAACCAGCCGATGACGAAGTTGTGGGTGACCAGCAGGTCGTGGCGGTCGCCCAGCGCCGGGGTGAGGAACTCCCCCACGGCGTCGTCCATCTGCGCGCGCCCGGCCTCGATCTCGGCCTCGGTCACCGAGCCGAAGAACGACTCGAACGCCTTCGGCATGTCGGGCGTGGGGCCCGACGGGATGCAGTCGAACAGCAGGCTCGACGGCTCCGGCTCCAGGGCGGGCATCCGCTCGGCCATGATCGACGCCGTCTGCGCCGCGCGCACGAGCGGCGAGTGGTACATGGCGGTGAAGGGGATGCCGCTCAGCCGCTCGGCGATGAGCTGCGCCTGCCGCTTGCCCCGCGGGGAGAGCGGGCCGTCGGGGAGGCCGTGCTCGGCATCCTGTTGCTCGCCGTGGCGCACGAGGTAGAGGTAGTGGGGCACCGGTGGACCTTTCGGAAGTGACTGTCGGAGGCGGGGGTCAGGAGGCGAGGCCGGCGAACACGTCGTCGGTCACGCTCCCCACCGCGGAGACGGAGATCGGGCGGTCGGCCAGATCCCGTGCGAGGTCGCGCACATCGTCGGCGGTGACGAGGTGCAGTCGACGGAGGCTTTCGTCGAGGTCGGCGAACTCGCCGAGGGTGATCTCGGCGCGGCCGAGGCGGGACATCCGGGTGTCGGAGTCCTCGAGGGCGAGCGCGGCGCCGCCGGACAGCTGACCGACCGCGCGCCGGAGCTCGTCGGGCGTGATCCCGCCGTCGGCGAGGCGGTGCAGCTCGTCGAGCATGAGGTCGGCGACCTGACGGGCCTTGGCGGGCGCGCAGCCCGCGTACAGCCCGAAGACGCCGGCGTCGGAGTAGGACCCCGAGAACGAATAGACCGCGTAGGCGAGCCCGCGGCGCTCCCGGATCTCCTGGAAGAGCCGGCTCGACATCCCGCCGCCCAGCACCGAGTTCAGGACGCTCATGGCGGTGCGGCGCGGGTCGGTCGCGACGATGCCCGGGAGGCCGATCAGGAGGTTGGCCTGCTCGGTCGGGCGCTCGACGGTGACGAGGGCGGCGCCGCGCTCGATCGTCGCGGCCGTGGCGGACCGGCGCGCGACCGGCGTGGCGGTGACCTCGGGATCCCAGCCGGCGGCCGCGAGGGCGCGGACCACGCCCTCGACGAGCAGGTCGTGGTCGACGGCGCCCGCGGCGGTGATCACGAGGTCCTGCGGGCGGTAGTTGGCGCGGTAGTGCTCCCAGACCGCGTCGCGGGAGGCGGCGCGGATCGTGTCCGGACGGCCTCCGATCGGGCGACCGAGCGAGTGGTCGCCGAGCACGGCGGAGAACAGGCGCTCGTTGGCGACGTCGGCCGGGTCGTCCTCGGCCATCGACAGCTCCTCGAGGATGACCCCGCGCTCGTTCTCGAACTCGACCGGGTCGAGCAGGGAGGAGGTGAGCATGTCACCGATGACCTCCACGGCCATCGCGAGGTCGCGGTCCTGCACCTTGGCGTAGTAGCAGGTGTACTCCTTGGCCGTCATCGCATTGTGCTCGCCGCCGACCGAGTCGAAGGAGATCGCGATGTCGAGCGCGGTGCGCTCGCGCGTGCCCTTGAAGAGCAGGTGCTCGAGGAAGTGCGTCGAGCCGAGGCTCCCCGGCTCGTCGGTCTCGTCGCGGGAGCCGACGGCGACCCAGTACCCGAGAGTGGCGCTGCGGGCGCCCGGGACCTGCTCGCTGAGCACGCGGATGCCGCTGGGGAGGACGGTGCGGCGGACCAGCGCATCGCCGGATGCGGCGAAGGAGAGGTCGGCCAGACCGAGCGGGAGGTCGACTGCGCTGTTCATCCCCACCACCCTACGCCAGTGCCTTCGGAATCCCTGGGACTCTTCAATGAGGACAAACAGACTGGTCTGTCTACCTATATACTGGACTCACCACCCGGACCGGTCGCACCCCCCTGGACCCCGTCCCGACCGGTCCGGTGGTTTCCATCCCCCGAGGGGGCGGCCTACCGCCTCCCGTGACAGAAGGAGTCGCGCCCGATGGTGGTTAGCGCCCGAGCGACGATCCGGCCTCCAGCGCCGTCGAAGATCAAGATCCTCGCGACAGCGGATGAGCTGTTCTACCAGGAGGGCATCCACACCGTCGGCGTGGACCGCATCATCGCGGGCGCCCGGGTGACGAAGGCGACCTTCTACAAGCACTTCCGATCCAAGGACCTCCTCATCATCGCGTATGTCGAAGGCCGCGACCGCCAGGTGCGCGAGTGGTTCACCACCCGCGAGCAGGCGGGCGACGACCCCCGCGCCATCGCGCGCGCCCTCGTCGACTCGATCAACGAGGAGGCGATCCGCCCCGGATTCCGCGGGGACCCCTTCATCAACGCCGCCGCGCAGTTCGCCGACGAGAACCACCCCGTGCGCGTCGCCGTGACGGCGCACCGCGACTGGTACGCGAAGCGGATCGAGCAGCTCTTCCGCGACCTCGGCCACCCGCGGCCCGGCGACGCGGCCGACGACCTCATCCTCGCCCGCGACGGCGCCCTCGCCGGCGGCTACGTGGGCGACCCGATCGCCGCGGGCGCCGCCCTGCACCGCTCCCTCGACCGCATCCTCGCCGAGAAGTAGGCCCCGCCGGCCGACGCGGCCTCGACGCCGTCGTTCCGGTCTTCCCGCGCGCCACGCCGCTCCATTCTCCGGAACTCCGGCCTGCGGCCCGGAGGGAGCCCGGATCACCGGAATTCCGGAGGGTCGCGTCGCGGGGGTCAGCGCGCGGTCCTGGCCACGACATTCGTCACGAATGTCGCGAATGGGGGCGGCTTTCGCGACATTCGTGACGAATGTGCGCGAGCGTGAGCGGGCTACTCGGAGACGCGGTCCAGGTCGAGCATCTGGGCGCGGGTGAGGCGGATGCCGGCGGCGGCCATGAGGGCGTTGACCTGGTCGGGGCGGCTGGCGCTCGCCACGGGTGCGGCGACGCTGCGCTTGGCCAGGAGCCACGCGATCGCGATGCTCGCGGGCTCGACGCCGTGCTCGGTCGCGATGCGGTCGACCACGGCGAGCACGCGCTGGCCGCGGCGGTTGACGTACGCGGAGGCGCGCACGCTCCTGGCGTCGGCGGTCAGGTCGCCCTTCGAGCGGTACTTGCCGGTCAGGAAACCGTTGGCGAGCGCGTAGTACGGCATGACGGACAGCCCCTGCGCGGCCGCGACGATGCGCAGCGCGCTCTCGAATTCGGACCGGTGCATCAGGTTGTACTGGGTCTGGATGGCGACGAACTTGGGCAGCCCGGACGACGCCAGGATGCGCGCCTCGATCAGGCGGTCGGCGCTGAAGTTGGACGCGGCGAGGTAGCGCACCTTGCCGGACTCGATCAGCCACTCGGCGGTCGCGAGGCTGTCCTCCAGGGGCACGTCGGGGTCGTCGTCGTGGAAGTAGAGCAGGTCGATGCGGTCGGTCTGCAGACGCTCGAGCGACGCCTCGACGGCGCGCACGATGCTGACCGAGCCGAGGCCCGGGTTCTCGTGGTGCCGGCCGACCTTGGTGGCGACGGTGACGTGGTCGCGGTTGCCGCGCTCGCGCATCCACTTGCCGATGAGGACCTCGCTGCGGCCGCCGACGTAGCTGTCGGCGGTGTCGACGAAGTCGCCGCCGAGTGCGGCGAAGCGGTCGAGGATGTCGAGCGACGTGTCGCCGTCGGCCGTCCAGCCGAAGACGCTCGCGCCGAGCGACAGCGGGTAGACGGTGAGGTCGCTCTCGCCGATGCGGCGCGGGGCGATGATCGAGAGGGGCCCGGTGCGCTCCAGGGCGGGGTCGAAGTCGAGCGGGCCGCCGGTGTCGGTCGACGGCTCCACGATGGGAGTCGCGACGGGGGCGGTGCGCAGACCGACCGTCTCGAGCAGGCGCAGGGGAAGCAATTGCGGCATCTCATCCCCCTGCACCCGATCCTGCCGCTGACCGGCCGGATCGTACTGTCGAATCGATTCGAGAATGATCTACTCCCGAACTCTATGTGAAGGCTACGTCAAACCCACGACACGCCGTCGGGGAAACGGGTGAACTGCGACAGAAACCTAGATCACGGTTTCATCACGGCTCGCCCGGACCGGCGGCCGCGGACGCCCGGCGGACGACCGCGCGGGCATGGGCCAGCACCGGCCCGTCGACCATGCCGCCGTCGAAGCGGAAGACCCCTCCCCCTGCCTCCTCGGCCGCGGCGAGCAGCTCGCGCGCCCTGGCCGCCTCCTCGGGCGTCGGACGGTAGGCCGCCCGGACGGTCTCGACCTGCCCGGGATGGATGCACGCCGTCGCCGCGAATCCCACCGCGACGGCGTCCTCCGCCTCCGCGCGCAGGCCGTCCAGATCCGCGATGTCGAGGTGCACGGTGTCCACGGCGTGCACCCCCGCCGCGCCCGCCGCGAGCAGCACCGCGGAGCGGGCGTGCCGGGCGACGTCGCGATAGGTGCCGTCCGCGTGCCGGCTCGACGTGCCGCCCAGCGACGCGACCAGGTCCTCCGCGCCCCACATGAGCGCCAGCACGTTCCGGGCGCGCGCGAGCTCGGGCGCCGCCAGCACCCCGTCCGCGGTCTCACACAGGGCGATGACGGCCAAGCCGTCGAACGCCGCGAGGTCGGCGGGGCGCTCCGCCTTGGGGAGCATCACCGCCCGGTAGGGCGTCAGCTCCAGCGCGGCGAGATCGGCGTCGTGGTCACTGCTTCCCGCCGGGTTGACCCGGACGATCACCCGGGCGGGATCGAGGCGCGACGCGGCCAGCGCCTCCCGTGCCGCCGGACGCCGCGCGGGGTCGACGGCGTCTTCGAGATCCAGGATGACGGCGTCCGCCCGGTCGAGCGCCTTGGCGTAGCGATCGGGCCGGTCCGCCGGGCAGAACAGCAGGGCGGGTCCCCACGGGAAGGCGCGGCCGGTCACGTCGTCGACCGCTCGTGCGCCTCCCGGCACCACACCATGACCTGCCGCGTCGCGGTCGCGACGACGACGCCGTCCTGGTTGCGGCCGGTGTGCTCCAGCGTGACGATCCCCTGCCCGGGGCGGGAGGCGGAGAGCCGCTTGGCGGTGACGACCGTCTCGGCGTACAGCGTGTCGCCGTGGTGCATCGGGTGCGGGAACGCGACCTGCTCGAAGCCGAGGTTGGCGACGATCGTGCCCTGCGTGAGTTGCGCCACCGACGAGCCGACCAGGGTGGAGAGGGTCAGCATCGAGTTGACGAGCCTCTCGCCGAACGGCTGGCAAGCCGACCATGCGGCGTCGAGGTGCAACGCCTGCGTGTTCATGGTCAGGGTCGTGAACAGGACGTTGTCGGCCTCGGTGAGCGTGCGCCCCGGCCGGTGCAGGTAGCGCGTCTCGAGCTCCAGCTCGTCGTAGTAGAGCCCGCGCTGCTCCACCTCCTTCACGGCGCCGCCTCCAGCTCGACCGCGAGCGGCGCGCCGGTGGCGGCGACGACCTCGTCGACGGTGACGCCCGGCGCCAGCTCGCGCAGCACCAGCCCGTCCGGCGTGACGTCGATGACGGCGAGGTCGGTGATGATGCGGTCGACGCAGCCGGAACCGGTCAGCGGGAGGGTGCACTCCCGGAGGATCTTCGGGCGGCCTTCGCGGTCCACGTGCTCCATCATCACGATGAGCCGTTTGGCGCCGAACACGAGGTCCATCGCACCGCCCATCCCCTTGACCATCTTGCCGGGGATCATCCAGTTGGCGAGGTCGCCGGTCTCGGAGACCTCCATCGCGCCGAGCACCGCCACGTCGACGTGCCCGCCGCGCACCATCCCGAACGACAGCGCCGAGTCGAAGTAGGCGGCGCCGCGCTCGACGGTGACCGTCTCCTTGCCGGCGTTGATCAGGTCCGGATCCACGTCGGCGTCCGCCGGATACGGCCCGACGCCGAGCACCCCGTTCTCGGAGTGCAGGATGACCTCCACCCCGTCGGGGATGTAGTTCGGGATGAGCGTCGGCATGCCGATCCCGAGGTTGACGTACTGGCCGTTGCGCAGCTCGCGCGCCACGCGGGCGGCGAGCTCGGTGCGGGTGAGGCTCATGACCGGCTCCCTTCGGCGACGGTGCGCCGCTCGATCCGCTTCTCGACGCCGGGCGCGTGGACGACCCGCTGGACGAAGATGCCCGGGCAGTGGACCGCGCCGGGATCGATCTCCCCCGGCTCCACCAGCTCCTCCACCTCGGCGATGGTGATGCGCCCGGCCATGGCGGCGAGCGGGTTGAAGTTCATCGCCGCGGCGTGGAACACGAGGTTGCCGTGCCGGTCGCCTTTCGCCGCGTGCACGAGGGCGAAAGCGGGGCGGAGCGACTCCTCCAGCACGTAGTCGGCGCCGTCGAAGGTGCGCACCTCCTTCGGCTCGGAGGCGACCGCGACCGAGCCGTCCGGCGCGTACCGGCGGGGCAGGCCGCCCTGCGCGATCTGGGTGCCGACGCCGGCCGGGGTGTAGAAGGCGGGGATGCCCGCCCCGCCCGCGCGCAGCTTCTCGGCGAGCGTGCCCTGCGGGGTGAGCTCGACCTCCAGCTCGCCCGAGAGGAACTGCCGGGCGAACTCCTTGTTCTCCCCCACGTAGGAGCTGATCATCTTGCGGATACGTCGCTCGGCGAGCAGCAGCCCGAGGCCCCAGTCGTCGACGCCGCAGTTGTTGCTGACCACCTCGAGGTCGGTCGTGCCGGCCTCCATCAGCGCTCCGATCAGGGCGCTCGGGATGCCGCACAGGCCGAAACCGCCGACCGCCAGGCTCGCGCCGTCGCCCACGTCCGCGACGGCCTCCGCCGCCGTGGCCACCGTCTTGTCGATCACGGGATGCCTCCCTCTCTCACCGTCGAGCCTCTGTCATTGTCGCGCACCGCGGCCCGGCTCAGGCGGTGAAGCCGAGAGCCCGGGAGATGACCATGAGCTGGACCTCCGAGGTGCCTTCGCCGATCTCCAGGATCTTCGAGTCGCGGTAGTGGCGGGCGACCGGGTTCTCGTTGAGGAACCCGTAGCCGCCGAAGATCTGCGTGGCGTCGCGGGCGTTGTCCATCGCGGCCTCGCTGGCGGTGAGCTTGGCGATGGAGGCCTCCATCTTGAACGGCTTGCCGGCCATCAGCTTGAAGCAGGCGTCGTAGTAGGCGAGCCGGGCGGTGTGCACCCGGGCCTGCATCCGCGCGAGCTTGAAGGCGATGTGCTGGTTGGAGCCGATCGGACGGCCGAAGACGTTGCGGGTCTTGGCGTAGGCGAGCGCCTCCTCCAGGCAGCCCTGCGCGGCGCCCGTGCAGAGCGCGGCGAAGGCGACGCGCCCCTCGTCGAGGGTGGCGACGAAGTTCGCGTAGCCGCGGCCGCGCTCCCCCAGCAGGTTCTCCTCGGGCACGTGGACGTCAGTGAGCGTCAGCGGGTGGGTGTCGGAGGTGTGCCAGCCGACCTTGTCGTAGACGGGCTCGGCGACGAAGCCGGGGGTGCCGCTCGGCACGATGATGGCCGACAGCTCCTTCTTGATCGAGCCGTCGGCGCGGCGCTCCTCGCCGGTCACGGCGGTGATCGTGACGAGAGCGGTGATCTCGGAGCCGGAGTTGGTGATGAACTGCTTGGTCCCGTCGATGACCCACTCGCCGTCACGGAGCACGGCGGTCGTCTTGGTGCCGGAGGCGTCCGACCCGGCGTCCGCCTCGGTCAGCCCGAACCCGGCGAGCGCCTCCCCCTTCGCGAGCATCGGCAGCCAGCGCTGCTTCTGCTCCTCGCTGCCGCTGCGGAAGATCGGCATGGCGCCGAGGCCGACGCCGGCCTCCAGGGTGACGCCGATCGACTGGTCGACGCGCCCCAGCTGCTCGACCGCGAGGCACAGCGAGAGGTAGTCCTTGCCCTGGCCGCCGTACTCGACGGGGAACGGCAGCCCGAACAGCCCCATCCGGCCCATCTCGGCGATGATGCCGTACGGGAGGCTGCGCTTGGTGTCGTACTCGTACGCGGCGGGCGCGACGACGGTGTCGGCGAACTCCCGCACCTCGTCCCGCAGGGCGCGCTGCTCGGCGGTGAGCTCGAAGCCGGCGACGTCGCTGTCGGCGGCGGGGGCGGTCCGCCCGGTCATCTGCATGGTCATGGGGTTCCTGTCTCTCGTGGTGACTGTCCATGGGGTTCCGCGTCGTCGGGCGATGGTGTCGCGTCGACGCGGGCGACGAGCTGATCGAGCCGCACGAGGTCGCCGGTGGCGACCTGCACGCGGACGACGCCCGAGATCGGGGCGAGGAGGCGGTGCTCCATCTTCATGGCCTCCACGACGGCCACGGTGTCTCCCGCCGCCACCGCGTCCCCGTCGGCGACCGGCACGGCCACGACGGTCCCCGGCATGGGCGAGCGCAGCTCGGGATGCGCGGCCGCGTCGCCGCGCTCGACCGCGGCGAGCGCCTCGGCCAGCCGCTCCTCCCGCGTGCGCAGCCGCAGGCCGCGGGTGCGTCCGCCGCTCGCGAGCCAGAGGGTGGGGCCGTCCAGCGCGATGTCGTATCCGGCCGTGATGCCGTCGAGGGTGAGGAGGGCGTGGTCCGGCTCGCCGTCGCGGCCGGGGTGCACCGTGAGCTCGGTGGTGTGCTCCGCGTCGCCGAGCAGCACGCGAGCGCCGTCGTCGGCGACCGCGACGGTCGTCCCGTCCACGTCGTACGACACCGGGCGGGGGCTCGCCATCCGCCAGCCCGAGGGCGCGGACCACAGCGCACCGGCGCCGTGCGGGGCGACGGCCTCCCGGGCACGATGAGCGAGCAGCGCCGCCAGCACGACCTCCGAGACCGACGACGCCGCGGGTTCGCGCTCGGAGTGCCGGCGGTCGATGAGCGTGGTGTCCATCGTCCCGTCCACGACCTCCGGGTCGGCGAGCAGGTCGCGCAGCCAGCCCACGTTGTTCGTCGCGCCCAGGATGCTGGTGCGCGCGAGGGCGGCGTCGAGCCGGGCCAGAGCGGAGGGACGGTCCTCGCCCCAGGCGATCACCTTCGACAGCATCGGGTCGTACTCGGTGACGACCTCCAGCCCGGCCGCGAGCCCGCTGTCGACGCGGACGCCCTCCCCGGTCGGCTCCCGGAGCGCGAGGACGCGACCGCCTCCGGGGAGGAAGCCCCGGTCTGGGTCCTCGGCATAGACGCGGGCCTCGACGGCGTGCCCGTCCAGGCGCACGTCCCGCTGCGCGAAGCCGAGCGGCTCCCCCGCGGCGATGCGCAGCTGCCACTCCACCAGGTCGAGGCCGGTGACCAGCTCGGTGACGGGATGCTCGACCTGCAGCCGGGTGTTCATCTCCATGAAGAAGAACTCGTCCGGCGCCTCCGCCGAGACGAGGAACTCCACGGTGCCGGCGCCGACGTAGTCCACGCTCTCGGCCACGCGGCACGCGGCGGCACCGATCCGCGCCCGGGTCTCGCCGTCGAGCAGGGCGGAGGGGGCCTCCTCGATCACCTTCTGGTGGCGGCGCTGGAGCGAGCACTCGCGCTCGCCGAGGTGCACGACCGTGCCGTGCGTGTCGGCCAGCACCTGCACCTCGATGTGGCGGGGCGCGTCGACGAGGCGCTCCAGGAAGAGGGTGTCGTCGCCGAAAGCGGAGGCGGCGACCCGTCGGGCGGTGCGCAGCGCCTCCGGCAGGTCGGCCGCGTCGCGCACGGCCTGCATCCCCTTGCCGCCGCCGCCCGCGGACGGCTTGACCAGCACCGGGAAGCCGATCCGCCGGGCGGCGGCGATCAGGGCGCCGTCGTCGAGCTCGGGTTCCGCGATACCCGGGATGGTCGGCACGCCGTGCGACTCCACCTCGCGCTTCGCGGCGATCTTGTCGCCCATGACCTCCAACGCGTGGACGCCCGGGCCGACGAAGACGACGCCGGCGGCCGCGCAGGCCTGGGCGAGCTCGGCGTTCTCGGAGAGGAACCCGTAGCCAGGATGCACGGCTCCCGCACCGGTCGCGGTGGCGGCGGCGACGATCGCGTCGACGTCGAGATAGCTCTCGCGGGCGGGCGCCGGGCCCAGCCGCACGGCGACGTCGGCGAGCGCGACGTGCGGGGCGTTCCGGTCGGCGTCGCTGTAGACGGCGACGGAGCGGATCCCGAGGCGGCGCAGGGTGCGGATGATGCGGCAGGCGATCTCGCCGCGGTTGGCGACGAGCACGGAGTCGAACGGGAGGGTCACGGCGATCACATCCGGAAGAGCCCGAAGGCGGTGTCGGGCAGCGGGCTGCGGGAGCAGACGTCGAGCGCGAGGCCCAGGACGGTGCGGGTCTCGGCGGGGTCGATCACGCCGTCGTCCCACAGGCGGGCGGTCGAGTAGTAGGGGTCGCCCTGCTCCTCGTAACGCTCGGCGATGGGAGCACGGAAGGCGGCCTCGTCCTCGGCGCTCCACTCCTCGCCGTTGCCCTCGAGCTGATCGCGCTTCACGGTCGCGAGCACGCTCGCGGCCTGCGCTCCCCCCATCACGGAGATGCGCGCGGCCGGCCACATCCACAGGAAGCGGGGCGAGTACGCGCGACCGCACATCGAGTAGTTGCCGGCGCCGAACGAGCCGCCGATCACCACGGTGAGCTTGGGCACGCGCGCCGTCGCGACGGCGGTGACCATCTTCGCGCCGTTCTTGGCGATGCCGCCGGCCTCGTAGTCGCGGCCGACCATGAAGCCGGAGATGTTCTGCAGGAACAGCAGCGGGATGCCGCGCTGGTCGCACAGCTCAATGAAGTGGGCACCTTTCAGCGCCGACTCGCTGAAGAGCACGCCGTTGTTGGCGACGATGCCCACCGGGTGGCCGTGGATGCGGGCGAAGCCGGTGACGAGCGTCGTGCCGTACTCGGGCTTGAACTCGTGCAGTCCCCCGGCGTCCACGATCCGGTCGATCACCTCGTGCACGTCGTACGGCGCTTGCACGTCCACGGGCACGACGTCGTAGAGGCCGGCCGGATCGGCGGCGGGCTCCAGCGCGGGCACGACCTCCCAGGCGGGCGCGGCGGGCTGCGGCAGGGTGGCGACGATGTCCCGCACGATCGCGAGCGCGTGCTCGTCGTTCTCGGCGAGGTGGTCGACGACGCCGGAGGTGCGGGCGTGGAGGTCGCCCCCGCCCAGCTCCTCGGCCGTCACGATCTCGCCGATCGCCGCCTTCACCAGCGGAGGCCCGCCGAGGAAGATCGTGCCCTGGTTGCGCACGATCACGGTCTCGTCGCTCATCGCCGGGACGTACGCGCCGCCCGCCGTGCACGACCCGAGCACCGCGGCGATCTGCGCGATCTTCGCCGCCGAGAGCCGGGCCTGGTTGTAGAAGATGCGGCCGAAGTGGTCGCGGTCGGGGAACACGTCGTCCTGCATCGGCAGGAATGCTCCGCCCGAGTCGACGAGGTAAATACACGGCAGGTGGTTCTCGAGCGCGATCTCCTGCGCGCGCAGGTGCTTCTTGACCGTCATCGGGTAGTAGGTGCCGCCCTTGACCGTGGCGTCGTTGCACACGACCATCACGTGCCGGCCGTGGACCAGGCCGATGCCGGCGATCACACCGGCGGCCGGGCTCTCGTCGCCGTACATCCCGGTCGCCGCCAGCGGCGCGATCTCGAGGAACGGGCTGCCCTCGTCGAGCAGGGTGTCGATGCGGTCGCGCGGGAGCAGCTTGCCGCGGGCGAGATGGCGCTCGCGGGAGCGCTCCGGACCTCCCGCCGCCGCGACGGCGAGACGCTCGCGCAGCTCGGCGACCAGCTCGCGCTGGGTGGTGGTGGCGGGCATCGTGCTCCCTGTCGTCGTCGACATTCGGTTAGTGTTCGCTAACCCAGTTTTAGGTTAGTGTTCATTAACCCAAATGTCCACCCTCTCGGGAGACCGCATGACCGATCTCGACGCCCCCGGCCGGCCCACCCAGCGCAGCCGCGCCAAGGCCGACCGCCGCGCGGCCCTGCTCGACGCCGCCGCCGGGCTGTTCGCCGAGCGCGGCTACAACGGGGTCTCGATCGAAGACCTCGGATCGGCGGTCGGCGTGAGCGGCCCCGCCGTGTACCGGCACTTCCCCTCCAAGCAGGCGGTGCTCGCCGCCCTGTTGGTCGACGTGAGCCAGGGGCTCCTCGACGGCGGCACGACCGTGCAGGAGGAGAGCGGGGATGCGGCCGGCGCCCTCCGCGCCCTGATCGCCTTCCACGTCGACTTCGCGCTCGGCGCGCCCGACACCATCCGCGTGCAGGACCGCGATCTCGACGCCCTCCCCGGCGACGACCGGCGCGAGGTCCGCCGCCTCCAGCGCCGCTACGTCGACCTGTGGACCCGCGTGCTCGGCGAGCTCCACCCCTCCCTCGCCCCGGACGAGCTGCGCGTGCGCGTGCAGGCGACCTTCGGTCTCATCAACTCCACCCCGCACTCCGCGCGCGTCGGCTCGGCGCACGCCGACGAGGCCGCCGTGCGCCCGGTCCTGGAGCGGATGGCGTGGGCGGCGCTCACGGCCCGCTGACCCGCTGCCGCCACGTCACCGGCGTGCGTTAGGGTCCAAGGAAGGCACCGAGCACGAGGAGGGACGTGGGCGACGACACCCCCAGACTGCGACGGCACCATCGGGTCCTGCGCGCCGTGGGCGGCATCCTGGCCGTGCTCCTGGTCGTGGCGGCGATCGCCGGCGGCGTCGGCTTCTGGACCGTGACGCGCTCGTTCCCGCAGACCTCCGGATCGCTCGACGTGCCCGGCCTCCAGAAGCCCGTGACCGTCTACCGCGACGGCGCCGGCATCCCGCAGATCGTCGCCTCCACCGCGGACGACCTCTTCCGCGCGCAAGGATTCGTGCACGCCCAGGACCGCTTCTGGGAGATGGACTTCCGCCGGCACGTCACCGCGGGCCGGCTCTCGGAGATGTTCGGCGCGAGCCAGGTGCCGACCGACATCTTCATCCGCACCCTCGGCTGGCGCCGCGTCGCCGAGCAGGAGGTGAAGCTCCTCGACCCGACGGCGCTCCGCTACTACCAGGACTACGCCGACGGGGTGAACGCGTACCTGGCCGCGCACTCCGGGGCCGAGCTGAGCGTCGAGTACGCCGTGCTCGGCCTGCAGAACCCCGGCTACAAGCCGGAGAAGTGGACCCCGGCGGACTCCATCGCCTGGCTCAAGGCGATGGCGTGGGACCTCCGCTCCAATCTGGAGGAGGAGGTGGACCGCGGGCTGCTGGCCGCCTCCCTCACCCCGCAGCAGATCGCCGACCTCCACCCGGGCTACGACTACGCAGCGCACCCGACCATCACCGCGGAGGGCGGCGGGGACCCGGCACGGACGACACCCGACACCCCGAGCACCGCCTCCGCGGCGGATGCCGGGGCCGCCGCGTCGAACGGGACGGACGCGCAGGCGCTCGCCGCCGCACCGCCCGCGGACTACCGCGCGCAGCTGGAGCAGGTGTCGGCCAGCCTTGAGTCCCTCCCCCGCCTGATGGGTCCGGCCGGCAGCGACATCGGCTCCAACTCCTGGGTCGTCTCCGGCGCCCTCACCGCCACCGGCAAGCCGCTGCTCGCCAACGACCCGCACCTCGGCGCGTCCATGCCGTCGGTCTGGTACCAGGTCGGGCTGCACTGCGCGACCGTGAACGCGGAGTGCCCGTTCGACGTCAGCGGCTTCGGGTTCTCCGGGTTCCCCGGCGTCGTCATCGGGCACAACGACCGCGTCTCCTGGGGGTTCACCAACCTCGGCCCCGACGTCGCGGACCTCTACGTCGAGAAGGTCACCGGCGACACCTACGAGTACGACGGCGCGCAGGTGCCGCTCGAGATCCGCCACGAGACGATCAGGGTTGCGGGCGGCAAGGATGTCGACCTCACCATCCGCTCCACCCGTCACGGTCCGCTCATCACCGATCTCAGCGACGACTACGCGGCGATCGCGAAGGACCAGGCCGGCAAGCTCGGGGTGCCCGCGCAGGAGTACCAGCTCTCGCTGGAGTGGACCGCGCTCACGCCCGGCCCCACCGCGGGCGCCATCTTCGCCTTCGACACCGCCACCGACTGGGCGAGCTTCCGCGCCGCGGCCGCGGACTTCCAGGTGCCGTCGCAGAACCTCGTCTACGCCGACGTGGACGGTCACATCGGCTACCAGGCGCCGGGCTCCGTCCCGATCCGGGCCGCCGGGGACGGGACCGTGCCCGTTCCGGGCTGGACGAGCCAGTACGGCTGGGTGGGCACCGTTCCGTACGACCAGCTCCCGTCGGTGCTCGACCCGCCCAGCGGGTACATCGTCACCGCCAACAACGCCGCGGTCGGCCCCGACTACCCCGTCATGATCACCCGCGACTGGGAGTACGGCTACCGCGCCAACCAGATCGCCGTGCGAGTGCAGGCGCTCGTCGCCGCCGGCGCGAAGATCACCGCCGCGCAGATGGCCGCCATCCAGGGCGACACCTACGATGCGAACGCGGCAACGCTCGTCCCGCTGCTGCGGACCGTCGGCGAGGCCGCAGAGCCGGGCTCCGGGGCCGCGCGCGGTGCCGCGCTGCTCGCCGGCTGGGACTTCCACGACGACGCCGACAGCGCCGCCGCCGCCTACTTCAACGTGTTCTGGAAGAACCTCCTGCACGACGCCTTCGGCCGCAAGCTCCCCGCATCCGCCCCGCCTGCGGGAGGGGACCGCTGGTTCGCCGTGGTGCAGAATCTCGTCACCCAGCCCGACTCGGCCTGGTGGGCGGACTCCGACCTCGGGACCAGCGACCGCGACGGCATGATCGCCCGCGCCGCCGACCAGGCCTGGACCGAGGCGCGCTCACTGATGGGCGACGACCCCGCGCACTGGCGCTGGGACCGCATCCACACGCTCACCCTGACCAACGCCAGCCTCGGCAGCTCCGGGATCGCGCCCGTGGAGTGGCTGCTCAACCGCGGCCCCTACCCGGTCGGCGGCGGGTCCAGCGTCGTCGACGCCACCGGGTGGGATGCATCCGTCGGCTACGGAGCCGACCGCGTCCCGTCGATGCGCATGATCGTCGACCTGGCGGACTTCGACCGCAGCCGCTGGATCAACCTCGCCGGCTCCTCCGGCCACGCCTTCGACCCCCACTACGCCGACCAGACCGACCTCTGGGCCGTGAACAAGACCCTCCCCTGGCCCTTCAGCCGCACCGCCATCGCCGCGTCCGCCACGCAGACGCTCACGCTGCACCCGTCGTCGCGCTGAGCGCGACGCGGCGCGCGCGGCCGCTGAACGGTCACAACACGCCCTTCTCGCGCCGCGTGGCACACGCACGAGGGCGTGTCACGACGAGTGAGCCGCGCTCATCCACAGTGCGCGCGGGGAACGTGCGTGCGGGGCGACGCGCCGCATTCGCGGCGCCCTCCCGCACCGCTCACCCGCGAACGGCCGCAACACGCCCTTCTCGCGCCGCGCGGCACGCGCACGAGGGCGTGTCACGACGAGTGAGCCGCGCTCATCCACAGTGCGCGCCGAAGCCGGAGCGCGAGAGCGCTAGCCCGCGGGTCTCGCGGGAGCAGCAGCGCGAGAGCGCCATCCCACCGAGCGCGCGCGTACGCGCGCCCGCTCGCGCCCCGCCGGCGCTCAGCGGCTGGTCGGCCAGGAGCGCTCGGGGCTGCCCGTGTAGAGCTGCTGCGGGCGGCCGATCTTGGTGGCGGGGTCGAGGTTCATCTCGCGCCAGTGGGCGATCCAGCCCGGGAGGCGGCCGATCGCGAAGAGGACGGTGAACATCCGGGTCGGGAAGCCCATCGCCTTGTAGATCACGCCGGTGTAGAAGTCCACGTTGGGGTACAGCTTGCGGTCGATGAAGTACTGGTCGGCGAGGGCGACCTCCTCCAGCTCCTTGGCGATGTCGAGGAGCGGGTCGTGCACGCCGAGGGCGGCGAGCACCTCGTCCGCCGACTGCTTGACGAGCTTGGCGCGGGGGTCGAAGTTCTTGTAGACGCGGTGGCCGAAGCCCATGAGCTTGACGCCGGACTCCTTGTTCTTGACCCGCTCGACGAACTTCTGGACGCTCTCGCCCGAGTCGCGGATGCCGGCGAGCATGTCGAGCACGGCCTCGTTGGCGCCGCCGTGCAGCGGGCCGTAGAGGGCGTTGATGCCGGCCGAGACGGAGGCGAAGAGGTTGGCCTGCGTCGAGCCGACGAGGCGGACGGTCGAGGTGGAGGCGTTCTGCTCGTGGTCCTCGTGGAGCATGAGGAGGCGCTCGAGCGCACGCGACAGCACGGGGTTGACCTCGTACGGCTCGGCGAGGGTGCCGAAGTTGAGGCGCAGGAAGTTGTCGACGAAGCTCAGCGAGTTGTCCGGGTACAGGAAGGCCTGGCCGAGGCTCTTCTTGTGCGCGTACGCGGCGATGACCGGCAGCTTCGCGAGCAGGCGGATGGTCGAGAGCTCGACCTGCTCGGGGTCGGAGACGCTGAGCGAGTCCTGGTAGAAGGTCGACAGCGCGGAGACGGCGCTCGACAGCACCGACATGGGGTGCGCGTCGTGCGGGAGGGCGCTGAAGAAGCGGCGCAGGTCCTCGTGGAGGAGGGTGTGACGGCGGATGCGCTCGTCGAAGTCGGCCAGCTCGCTCGGCGTCGGCAGCTCGCCGTGGATGAGGAGCCACGCCGTCTCGAGGAAGGACGAGTTCTCGGCGATCTGCTCGATCGGGTAGCCGCGGTAGCGCAGGATGCCCTGGTCGCCGTCGATGTACGTGATCGCCGACCGGGTCGCCGCGGTGTTGACGAAGCCGTAGTCGAGGCTGGTCAGCCCGGTCTGCTTGGTGAGGCTGGAGAGGTCGATGCTCGACGCGCCGGACGTGCTCGGCAGGATGGGGAACTCGGCGACACCGCCCGGGTAGCGCAGTTCGGCGACGGCCGCCTCGCCATCGGTGGAGCCGACACGCTCCGCCGGTGCATTCTCGGTGCCGAGTCCAGTCACAACGCCTCCAGGTCTTGGGTACGGGCATAACCACGCGCGCCGATCGTGGCAGCGCTGCAATCATTCGTGCGGGTACAGCCTAACGAACGCGCACGGCTACTGTCGCATCACGCAAAGCCGCGCGCATCGCGTTAGAGGGAGTCTCCAAAAGCGCGCAGCCGGGAGGCCGCCGCGGCGATCCGCTCGTCGGTCGCCGTGAGCGACAGCCGCACGTGCTCGGGGAAGGAGTCGCCGTAGAAGTGCCCGGGCCCGGCGAGGATGCCGAGGTCGGCCAGCCGGCCGATGCTCTCCCAGGCGTCGCGGCCCTCGGTCGCCCAGAGGTACAGGCCGGCCTCGCTGTGGTCGATGCGGAACCCGGCGGCCTCGAGGGCCGGACGCAGCAGCTCGCGGCGCGCGCGGTAGCGCTCGCGCTGCTGCGCGACGTGCTCGTCGTCGCCCAGTGCGGCGACCATCGCGGCCTGCAGCGGGGACGGCAGCATGAGCCCGGCGTGCTTGCGCACGTTGGTCAGCCTCCCGACCACCGTGCGGCACCCCGCGACGAACGCGGCGCGGTAGCCGGCGAGGTTCGACTGCTTGCTCAGCGAGTACACGGCGAGGATGTTGCGGCGGTCGTCGCCGATCACGCGCGGGTCGAGGACGCTCGGGATGCGCTCCGCATCCCACGGGGCGTCCCACCCGAGCTCGGCGTAGCACTCGTCGCTCGCCAGGTAGGCCCCCAGCTCGCGGGCGCGGGCGACGGCGGCGCGGAGCTCCTCCACCGACAGCACCCGGCCGTCGGGGTTGCCCGGGCTGTTCAGCCAGATCAGGCGGGTGTTCTCGGGCCACTCGGCCGGGTCGTCACTGGCGAGGGCGTCCGCGCCGGCCATCGCCGCGCCGATCGCGTAGGTCGGGTAGGCGGCGCGCGGATGCACCACCACATCCCCCTCCCCCAGCCCGAGCAGGAACGGCAGGAACGCGACCAGCTCCTTGGAGCCGATGGTCGGCAGCACGTTGTCGACGGTGAGCCCGGGGACGCCGCGACGGCGCGCGAACCACTCGACGATCGCCTCGCGCAGAGCCGGCGTGCCGACGGTCTGCGGGTAGGCGTGCGCGTCGGTCGCCTCGGCCAGCGCCGTGCGGATCAGCTCGGGCGTCTCGTCCACGGGCGAGCCGATGGAGAGGTCGACGATCCCGTCGGCGTGCTCGCGGGCGCGGGCGGCGTACGGGGCCATCAGATCCCAGGGGTAGTCCGGGAGCTCCTTGAGGGCCACGTCAGTGCGCCTGGGGCGGCAGCGCGGCGATGACGGGGTGGTCCTTGGCGATCACGCCGACCTTGGCCGCGCCGCCGGGCGAGCCGATGTCGTCGAAGAACTCGACGTTGGCCTTGTAGTAGTCGGCCCACTCCTCGGGGAGGTCGTCCTCGTAGTAGATGGCCTCGACCGGGCAGACCGGCTCGCAGGCGCCGCAGTCCACGCACTCGTCCGGGTGGATGTAGAGCGACCGTTCACCCTCATAGATGCAGTCGACCGGGCATTCGTCGATGCAGGCGCGGTCTTTGACGTCCACGCACGGGAGGGCGATGACATAGGTCACGGTGTTTCTGTTCCCTTCGCGAGAGCTTCGAGAGCTACTCGACTAGCTTATTCCGAAACGCGGGTGACGGATTCCGCCGACGGCACCGGGGCGGGTGCGGGGGCGACGACAGCGGGGCGCGCGTCGCGGCGGCGCAGATCGGGCCACGCGATCACGACGGCGGCGATGAGCAGCGGAGCGACGAGCCAGATCTGGCCGGCCAGCGTGTTCGGGATGAGCACGGAGCCGCCGGGGCTCTGCTGCGTGAAGAGCAGGATGGTGGCGATCGCGCCGAGCGCCGCGAGGATCGCGGGGACGCGCGTCGAGGCGAGCAGCCGCAGACCGACCAGCAGCAGCGTGAACGCCAGCAGGGAGCCGATCAGGCCGAGGGGGATGCTCACACCCCAGGTGACGTCGATCTGGTGCGCCACCGTGCCCACCGCGCCGACCAGGATGCCGGCCAGCACGAGCAGGACGGCGTTGAGGATCCGGCTGAGCATTCTCGCATCTTATCTGGACAGATCGAGAGGGCAGGACGTACCCTCGATTCGGTAAGGTTAGCCTTACCAACCCCCTCCCCTCTCCCAGCAAGGTCCTCTGTGCTCGCGAACTACCTGATCGGCCTCCGCGAAGGCCTCGAGATGGCGCTCATCGTCACCATCCTCATCGCCTACGTCGTCAAGGTCGGCCGGAAGGACGTGCTCTCCAAGCTCTGGATCGGCGTCGGCATCGCCCTCGTCGTGCCGCTCGGGATCGGCGCCCTGCTGACCTGGGGCCCGTACGGGCTGAGCTTCCAGGCGCAGGAGATCGTCGGGGGCGGCCTCTCGGTCGTCGCCGTCGCCTTCGTGACCTGGATGATCTTCTGGATGGGCAAGACCGCCCGCTCGATGAAGTCGCTGCTGCACGAGAAGCTCGACTCCGTGCTCGTCGGCGCGGGCTGGGGCGTCGTCATCCTCGCCATGCTCAGCGTCGGGCGCGAGGGCATCGAGACCGCCCTGTTCGTCTGGGCGACGGTCGACAGCGTCGGCGGCGGCTGGGAGCCCTTCGTGGGCGCCCTGCTCGGCCTCCTGACCGCGGCCGTGCTCGGCTTCCTGCTCTACCGCGGCATGGTCCGCATCAACCTCGGGACGTTCTTCGCCTGGACGGGCGCGTTCCTCATCCTCGTCGCCGGCGGCGTGCTCGCCTACGGCATCGGCGACCTGCAGGAGGCCGGAGTGATCCCCGGCGCCGGCATCCACGCCTACGACATCAGCGCCGCCATCCCGGCGTCGAGCTGGTACGGCACGGTGCTCGCCGGCGCGGTCAACTTCAACCCGTCGCCGACCTGGTTGCAGGTCATCGCCTGGTTCGGCTACATCATCGTCGTCTCGTTCTTCTACGTTCGCGCCCAACGCACCGCGCACCGCAAGCCCGCGAAAGCGGAGGCGCCCGGGGCGACGAACAGCACGCCCGTGGCCTCCTGAGGCGCCCCGGAACCGCACCGCAGCACCGCACCACTCGCACACACTCCCCGCACCCCGAGAGAAAGCACAGCACTCCCATGGCTCGATACCGTCCGCTCGGCGTGATCGCCGGCAGCATCGCCGGCGCCGCCGCCCTCGCCGCCGCCCTGACGGGCTGCGTCCCGAACAAGGCCACCGCCGAGGCCGAGGCGATCGCGGTGACCCTGAACGACGACAGCTGCACCGTGTCGGCCGCGTCCGCGCCGTCGGGGCCGGTGACCTTCCAGGTGACCAACAAGGGCTCCGACGTCAACGAGTTCGAGGTGCTCGCGAAGGACAAGCTCCGGATCGCGGGCGAGAAGGAGAACATCGGGCCCGGCACGACCGTCAACTACGTCGTGCAGCTCGCCGAGGGCGACTACTTCACCGCCTGCAAGAAGGGCATGGTCGGCAGCCCGACCTCCGTCACCGCGTTCAGCGTGAGCAAGGGCGCCGCCGACACGAAGTCCGCGAGCGAGAGCAAGCAGGTCGCGCAGGCGGTCACCAACTACACGAGCTACGTCAAGGACCAGGCCGGCCAGCTCCTCACCGCCACGAAGGCGTTCGCCGCCTCGTACGAGAGCGGCGACGACGCGGCCGCGCAGGCGCAGTACCCCGCCGCGCGCATGTTCTACGAGCGCATCGAGCCGACCGCCGAGCAGTTCGGCGACATCGACCCCGCACTCGACCTCCGCGAGGCCGACCTCGAGCAGGGCCAGAACTGGACCGGCTGGCACCGCATCGAGAAGGACCTCTGGGCCCCCGCCGGCTTCACCCCCTCCGACGCCGCCGGACGCAAGCAGCTCGGCGACCAGCTCGTGGCCGACACCCAGAAGCTCTACGACCTGGTCTACGCCAAGGACTTCACCCTCACCCTCGACCAGATCTCCAACGGCGCCAGCGGCCTGATGGAGGAGGTCTCCCGCAGCAAGATCACCGGCGAGGAGGAGACCTTCTCGCACACCGACCTGTGGGACTTCAAAGCGAACGTGGAGGGCGCCGAGGTCGCGTACGGAACCGTCCGTGACATCCTGTTGGAGAAGGGCAGCACCGGAACGAGCACTGCGAAGAAGCTCGACGCGGAGTTCGCCGCGATCGACAAGCTGCTCGCCCAGTACACCTCGGGCGACGGCTACGTCAGCTACACCCAGCTCACCACCGAGCAGGTGAAGGAGCTCTCGGACGAGGTCAACGCCCTCAGCGAGCCGCTGAGCCAGCTGACGTCGATCCTCGTCAAGTAGGAGGCGCGTGAGCGAGGAAACACCGGCCGAGCGCCCGGAGCCCACCGAGGACCCCGGGCGCTCCGGCCTGTCGCGGCGCGGCCTGCTCGGTCTCGCCGGGCTGGGCGTCGGTGCCGGAGTCGTCGGATTCGGTGCCGGCATCGCCGTCGACCGCGCGGTCACGGGCACGCAGGCCGCGGCCGCCGTCCATCCCTTCTACGGCGAGCACCAGTCGGGCATCACCACCGCCGTCCAGGACCGCCTGCACTTCGCCGCCTTCGACGTGAACCCGGGTCTCGATCGCGAGGGTCTGATCGACCTGCTACGGGACTGGACCGTCGCGGCGGCGCGGATGACGCAGGGCAAGCCGGCCGGCAAGTACGGCCCCGCCTCCGGTCCGGCCGACCAGCCGCCGGACGACACCGGGGAGGCGCTGGACCTGCCGCCGGGCGGCCTCACCCTCACCTTCGGCTTCGGCCCGACGCTGTTCACCACCGCGGACGGTCAGGACCGCTTCGGGATCGCCGCCAAGCGGCCGGCGGCGCTGGTCGACCTCCCCCACTTCCCGGGGGACGCGCTGATGGACGCGATCAGCGGAGGCGACCTCTGCATCCAGGCGTGCAGCGACGACCCGCAGATCGCCGTCCACGCGATCCGCAACCTGTCGCGCATCGCCTTCGGCCGCGCGTCGATCCGGTGGTCGCAGCTCGGCTTCGGCCGCACCTCCTCCACCTCCCGCAGCCAGGTCACCTCCCGCAACCTGTTCGGCTTCAAGGACGGCACCGCGAACATCAAGTCGGAGGACCAGACGGTCGTCGAGGACCAGGTGTGGGCGTCCGGTTCGGACGGCGCCGCGTGGATGGCCGGCGGCTCGTACCTCGTCGCCCGAAAGATCCGCATGGTCATCGAGACCTGGGACCGGCAGCAGCTCGGCGAGCAGGAGCGCATCGTCGGCCGCGACAAGGGCGAGGGCGCTCCCCTCTCCGGCGGCACCGAGTTCAGCGACCCGAACTTCCTGGCGCTCGCTCCCGACGGCGGCACGAAGATCGACCCGGACTCGCACGTCCGGCTGGCACACCCGACGATGAACGACGGCGCGCAGCTGCTGCGCCGCGGCTACAACTTCGTCGACGGCAACGACGACCTCGGCCGCCTCAACGCCGGGCTGTTCTTCATCGCGTTCCAGCGGGATCCCCGCAAACAGTTCATCCCCATCCAGTCGCGGCTGGCGCGCAGCGACCTGATGAACGAGTACCTCAAGCACGTCGGCTCCGGCATCTTCGCCGTCCCGCCGGGCGCGAAGGAGGGGTCGTACGTGGGGGCCGGGCTCTTCGCGTAGCGGTCGCCACATTCGTGCCGAATGCGCACAAAAGGGAGGGGATTCGCCACATTCGTGACGAATCCCCTCCCTTTTACGGAGCGGTGAGGCTCAGGCGTCCTGGCGCTTGAGGCGCGCGGCGGCGCGGCCGCGGGCGGTGGCGTCGAGCTCGACCTTGCGGATGCGCACGGCCTCCGGGGTCACCTCCACGCACTCGTCCTCGCGGGCGAACTCCAGGCACTCCTCGAGCGTCAGCTGACGCGAGGGCGTCATCGACTCGAAGTTGTCGGCCGTCGACTGACGCATGTTGGTCAGCTTCTTCTCCTTGGTGATGTTCACGTCCATGTCGTCGGCGCGCGAGTTCTCACCGATGACCATGCCCTCGTAGACCTCCTCGGTGGGGTTCACGAAGAAGGTCATGCGCTCCTGGAGCGCGATGATGGCGAACGGGGTGACCACACCGGCGCGGTCGGCCACGATGGAGCCGTTGCTGCGGGTGACGATCTGGCCGGCCCACTCGTCGTAGCCCTGCGAGATCGCGTTCGCGATGCCGGTGCCGCGGGTGGTGGTCAGGAACTCGGTGCGGAAGCCGATCAGGCCGCGCGACGGGACGATGAACTCCATGCGGACCCAGCCGGTGCCGTGGTTCGCCATGTTCTCCATGCGGCCCTTGCGGGCGGCGAGCAGCTGAGTGATCGCGCCGAGGTACTCCTCGGGGGCGTCGATCGTGAGGTGCTCGTACGGCTCCTGCAGCTTGCCGTCGACGCGCTTGGTGACCACCTGCGGCTTGCCGACGGTGAGCTCGTAGCCCTCGCGACGCATCTGCTCGACGAGGATGGCGAGCGCGAGCTCGCCGCGGCCCTGCACCTCCCACGCGTCGGGACGGCCGATGTCGAGCACGCGGAGCGAGACGTTACCGATCAGCTCGCGGTCGAGGCGGTCCTTCACCATGCGGGCGGTGAGCTTGTGGCCCTTGATCTTGCCGACCAGCGGCGACGTGTTCGTGCCGATGGTCATGGAGATCGCGGGCTCGTCGACGTGGATGGCCGGGAGGGCGCGCACGTCGTCCGGGTCGGCGAGGGTGTCGCCGATCATGATGTCGGCGAAGCCGGCGACGGCGACGATGTCACCGGGGCCCGCGCTCTCGGCCGGGTAGCGGTCGAGCGCCTTCGTGATCATCAGCTCGGTGACGCGCACGTTGTGCACATCGCCGTCGTGACGGACCCACGCGACGGTCTGGCCCTTCTTCAGGGTGCCGTTGAAGATACGGAGCAGCGCGAGACGGCCGAGGAACGGCGACGCGTCGAGGTTGGTGACGTGGGCCTGCAGCGGCGCCTCGGGGTCGTAGCTCGGCGCCGGGATGTGCTCGAGGATCGCCTCGAACAGCGGCTCGAGGTCGTCGTTGTCGGGCAGCTCGCCGTTCGCGGGCTGGTTGCGGCTGGCGGCGCCGGCGCGGCCGGACGCGTAGACGACGGGCACGTCGAGGATGGCGTCCAGGTCGAGGTCGGGGACGTCGTCGGCGAGGTCGCTCGCGAGACCGAGCAGCAGGTCCTGGCTCTCGCTCACGACCTCCTCGATGCGGGCGTCGCCGCGGTCGGTCTTGTTGACCGCGAGGATGACGGGGAGCTTCGCCTCGAGCGCCTTGCGCAGCACGAAGCGGGTCTGCGGCAGCGGGCCCTCGCTCGAGTCGACGAGCAGCACGACGCCGTCGACCATGGACAGACCGCGCTCGACCTCGCCGCCGAAGTCGGCGTGGCCCGGGGTGTCGATCACGTTGATGGTGATCGGACCGTTGGTGGCGTGCTTGCCCTTGTACGAGATCGCCGTGTTCTTGGCGAGGATCGTGATGCCCTTCTCACGCTCCAGCTCGTTGGAGTCCATCGCACGCTCTTCGACGTGCTCGTGGTCACCGAACGAGTTCGTCTGGCGCAGCATGGCATCGACCAGCGTGGTCTTGCCGTGGTCGACGTGGGCCACGATCGCGACGTTGCGCAGATCGTCGCGGTGGGCGACGGCGTTCTCGGACATGCGTGAAGGCTCGACTCTCGTCAGGTGGTTTTCGGGGAACGGTCCATTCTATCCCCATCGACTACCACAGAACGCCGCACGCACATGAACGGGAGGGCAATTGCTCACGCTCCCAGCTGAATCGTCGCCCCCGGAGGCCCCGCAAACGCAGAAGGGCCCGTACGGCGCAACGCCGACGGGCCCTTCTGACGAACGCTACTTCTCGTCCGAGCCGGCCGAGAGGATCTGCGCGCGCAGTTCGCGGCGTTCGCGTTGCACGTCGGGGTCGGGAAGCGGCACCGCGGCGATCAGGCGCTGGGTGTACGGGTCCTGCGGGTTGCGGAGGATCTCGTCGCGCGTGCCCACCTCGGCAAGCCGGCCGTGGTGCATCACGGCGATGCGGTCGGCCAGGATGTCGATGACCGCGAGGTCGTGGGTGATGAACAAGCACGCGAACTGGAACTCGGCCTGCAGCGCCTTGAGCAGCTCCAGCACCTTGGCCTGCACCGAGACGTCGAGCGCGGAGGTCGGCTCGTCGGCGATGAGCAGGTCGGGGCGCAGCGACAGGGCGCGGGCGATGCCGACGCGCTGCTTCTGGCCGCCCGACAGCTCGTGCGGGTAGCGGCTGTAGTAGGAGTGCGGCAGCTCGACCGACGAGAGCAGGCTCTTCACCTCGCGCTCGAGGCCGCGTCCGGACGCCTTCTTGGCCAGCAGGAGCGGCTCGCCGATCGACTGGCCGATCGTCATGCGCGGGTTCAGCGACGACGCCGGGTCCTGGAAGACGATCCCCGCGTTCTTGTGCACCTGACGCACCAGGCTGCGGGTGGGCCGCGACAGGTCCGTCCCGACCACGTTCAGGGTGCCGCTCGTGATCGGGAGGAGGCCGATGGCCGCCCGGCCGAGCGTGGTCTTGCCGGACCCGGACTCGCCGACGAGGCCCATGACCTCGCCGGCGTGCACCGTGAGGTCGACGCCGTCGATGGCGCGGAACGCCTTGACCCGGCCTCGGCCGGGGTACTCGATCACGACGTCGGAGAACTGGAGCACCGCGGGACGCGAGGCCAGCTCCTCGGCGATCTCGTGGGCCTCCTGCAGCGCCTCCTCGTTCACGGCGATCTGGCGGAGGACGTCCTCGCTGACCTCCACGTCCGCACCGCTGGCGGCGATGAGGGAGGCGGTCACGTCGATCGCGTCGTCGCCCGAGCCGGTGCCGAGGTGCGGCACGGCCTCGAGCAGGGCCTTCGTGTACGGGTGCTTCGGCGCGCGGAAGATCTCCTGCGTGGTGCCCTGCTCCACGATCTCACCGTGGCGCATGACCGCGACGTGGTCGGCGAGGTCGGCGACCACGCCCATGTCGTGGGTGATCAGCAGCACGGCGCTGTCGAGCTTGTCGCTCAGGTTGCGGATGAGGTCGAGGATCTCGGCCTGCACGGTCACATCGAGCGCGGTCGTCGGCTCGTCGGCGATGAGCAGTCCGGGGTCGCAGGCGATCGACTGCGCGATCATCGCACGCTGCCGCTGACCGCCCGAGAGCTGGTGCGGGTAGGAGTTGAACGCCTTCTCCGGGTCGGGCATCTCCACCATGCCGAGGAGGACGATCGCCCGCTCCCTGGCCTCGTGCGGCGAGATCCCGAAGTGGATGCGCAGCGTCTCGACGATCTGGAAGCCGACCGTCAGCACGGGGTTCAGGGCCGTCATCGGCTCCTGGAAGATGACGGCGACCTCCTTGCCCCGGATGCCGCGCATCTGCTGCTTGGAGAGGTCGCGGAGCTCGCGGCCGTTGAGCTTGATGCTGCCGCTCACGCGGCTGTTGCCCGGGAGGAGGTCGAGCACGGACATCGAGCTGACGCTCTTGCCCGAACCGGACTCGCCCACGAGGGCCATGACCTCGCCGCGGCGGATGCGGTAGCCGAGGTCGCGCACGGCGGGCACCCAGTAGCCGTCGACGGCGAAGTCGACGTTGAGGCCCTCGACTTCGAGAACGGGCAGATCTTCGGTCACTGTAGCCATCAGCTAGCAACCCTTTCCCGGCTCAGTCGAGCCGCAGGTGACACAAGTGAGTTGGGGCTGCGAAACAGGTCTGCCACGATTGGACCATGGCAGAGTTCGGAACCCGGGTCGTCTTCGTTTCCACGTTCAATCGCGGACTGGCGATCACCGCCTGGGCGCTCGACGCCTTCGCCCTGGTGAGCTACATCGCCGTGCACGCGAGCCTGCGGCAGCCGCTGGTGCTGGTCCCGGTCGCCTTCGTCGCGCTGGCGGCGTGGGCCGTCCTCTGGCGCCCCCGCCTCGTCGTGGACGACGACGGAACCGAGCTGCGGAACGTGTTCCGCACGGTGTTCATCCCGTGGGAGGCGCTGATCCAGGTGGATACCCGCCACGCTCTGACGCTGTTCACGCCGGGACGGCGATTCAGCGCCTGGGTGGCCCCCGCGCCCGGCCGGGCCGCGGCCTCGCGGGCCGCTCGTGCCGAGCGCCGTGGCAAGGTCGGCCCCGCGCCGACCCGCGACGACGGAACCGTGCGCCCGGGCGACCTGCTCGGCACCGACTCCGGCCAGGCCGCGTACCTGGTGCGCGACCGCTGGAGCGAGCTGCGCGACAGCGGCCGGCTGGAGCTGGGCGTCGCGGACACGGCCCCGGTGCGCATCCAGGTGCACGTGTGGCTGAGCGCCGCGCTGCTCGTGCTGCTGGTGGCCAGCTTCTTCGTGCTTCTGGGCTGAGCCCGCCATGGCTGCTGCGGCGGTCATGATCCGGCCGCTCGACCGGCCGACGCGGTCTCGGCCGGCTCGTCCGGCTCGGGCACCGGCTGATCCTTGGTGTGGCGCAGGCTGAATCGCTGCTGACGCGGGTCGAAGGCCTCGCGCAGACCGTCACCGATGAAGTTCACGCAGAGCGCGAGCAGCACGATGAACACGGCGGGCCACCAGAACAGCCACGGGCGCGTGGTGAACGCGCTCTGGTTCGAGCTGATGAGCAGGCCGAGCGACGAGTCCGGCGACTTGATGCCGAAGCCGAGGTAGCTGATCGCGGTCTCGAGCAGGATCGCCGAGGCGATCAGCAGGGTCGAGCTCACGATGATGACGCCGATCGCGTTCGGCAGGATGTGGCGGAAGATGATGCGGATGTCCGACGCGCCCGCGACGCGGGCCGCCTCGACGAACTCGCGTTCGCGCAGCGCCAGGAACTCGGAGCGAACGAGTCGCGCGATCACCATCCACGACACGAGGCCGAGCAGCAGCGCGAGCACGAAGGCGTTCAGGCCGTTGGCGGTCTGGCCGACGATCACGCCGATGACGAGCACCGGGATCACGATGAAGATGTCGGTGATGCGCATCAGGACCGAGTCCACCCAGCCGCGGAAGTAGCCGGCGAGAGCGCCGACCACGACACCGATGACGGTGGCGAACAGGCCGATGACGATCATGACGAGGACGGAGTTCTGGATGCCGCGCATCGTCAGCGCGAAGTAGTCCTTGCCGATGCGGTCCTGGCCGAACGGGTGCTCGCCGAGGCTGAACGGCCACAGCGTCAGAGTGGGAGCGCCCTGGTTGAGCTGCGCGTTCAGCTGGCGGTACGAGTAGTGCCACCAGCCCGGGATGGGGCCGAGGCCGATCGCGGAGATCGAGAAGATCAGGATCAGCAGGAAGATGATGATGGCTGCGACGGCCACCTTGTTCTTCATGAAGCGCCGGAAGATGATCCGGCCCTGGCTCTCGCCGCGCGCGCCGTCCCCGGCGTCCGCCGTCTCGAGGTCGCGGCCGAGGTTCGGTTCCGGCAGATTGCCCTGAAGGGTGCTCATCGAGCCACCTCCTCCTTCATGGTCGCGAAGACCGTCATTGCCGTCCTCATCGCACACGCACCCGGGGGTCGAGCACCGAGTAGGTGAGGTCGGCGAGGAAATTGAACACGATGGCCGTGATCGCGATCACCAGGAAGTACCCCATGACGGGGTTCACATCGGTGCGGAACAGGCCCGTGATGAACAGCTGGCCCATGCCGCTGATGCCGAAGACGTTCTCGGTGATCACCGCGCCACCGAGCAGCGCACCGATGTCGGTGGCGACGAGGGTGGTGATCGGGATCAGCATGTTGCGGAAGGCGTGGCGCACGACCACAGTGCGCTCCGGGAGGCCCTTGGCCCGCGCCGTGCGGACGTAGTCCTGGTTGAGCACCTCGAGCATGCCGGAGCGCGCGTACCGGGTGTAGCCGGCGAAGCTGATCGCCAGGAGGCTCAGCGTCGGCAGCAGCAGGTGGGTGAACGAGTCGAGGCTCGTGATCCAGACGTCGCCCTCGAGACCGGGGGTCTGCGACCCCACGGTGGCGATCGGGCGGCCGTTCGTGATGTCGAGGTAGGCGGGCCACGAGCGCATGAGGCGGTCGATGACGATGACGCCCGACGTGAAGAACGCCGTGATGGCGCCGATCCGCATCATCAGGCCGCGGTCGTAGCCGCCGACGAAGAAGCCGACGAGCAGGCCGACCACGATCGCGACGACGCCCAGGATGACCAGGGTCGCGAGCGAGGACACGTTGAGGAGCCCCTGGAGCGAGAAGTAGCAGATGATCGCGACGACGACGTTGATGCCCGCCGTGAGCCACGCCTTGCGGTTGTTCAGTCCGGCGAGCAGCGCGACGACCGCCAGGCCGATCGCGACGCAGAACACGATGACGACCACCGGGCCGAGGGAGGGCTTGAGGAACCAGTCCGTCGCCGACATGTAGGCCAGGATCCCAGCCGTCAGCACCGCAGCGATAAGGAACACGATGCCGCGCCGGCCCCAGGTGCCTCCGGTGATCAGCTGGACGATCAATCCGACGATCACCGCTATCAGGATCAGCGAGGGTATCCCGATGACGGGGTCCGCCAGGAAGTTGTTGTAGCCGATGGCCACGAACGTCTTCAGGAGCACGGCCACGAGGAAGGCCGGCAGGGAGAACAGGAAGAAGCTCACCAGGGTGATCGAGTAGTCGAAGCCCGAGTAGGCGCGGAGCGCCGTGACGATGCCGAGCGCGACGCCGAGGATGACGGCGAGCACGAAGGCGAGCACGACGAGCTGCAGCGTGGCCGCCATGGCCTGCGGGAGCAGCTGGGCGACCGACTGGTTCTGGAAGGTCGTGCCGAGGTCGCAGGCGCCGCCGAGCGGGACGATGCATCGTGCGACACCGCCGAGCCACAGCAGCCAGCGCACGGGAGACGGCAGATCGAGGTGCTGAGCGTGCACGCGCGCGTCGATGAGCGCCTGCTTGTTCGGCGACGAACTGCCTTGAAGGTCTTGGAGGGGGTTCCCCGAGCCTGCGGTCAGGACATACATGATGAACGACGCGGCGACGAGGATCAGGATCGAGACGCCAACGCGTCTCGCAATAAAACTCACCATAGAAAACGAGCACCTCAGGCTAGCGTGGGCAGCCGTGACGGCCTGCCGCCCGGACAGGTGCTGTCCGGGCCGGCAGGCCATCGGTGACGGGTCGTCGAGTGGCCGCCCATGGATGGGGCGCCGGATCCAGGATCCGGCGCCCCGAGTGATTGAGTGATTCTAGCGTGTCCGGGAGGACGAGGTAGGTGTTACTTCTTCCAGTCCCAGACGTTCCAGAAGATGCCGTTCTGGCCACCGAAGTAGCCGATGCCCGTCACCTTGCTGGTGTTCGCGAAGAGGCCCGGCAGCTGGAACAGCGGGAGGCCGTACGCCTGCTCGAACGAGATCTTGTCGAGCTGCATCTTGATGTCCTGCAGCGCCGACGTGTCCAGCGTCACCTGCGACTTCACAGCAAGGTCACTCGCCTGCTGGTCGTTGAAGTTGTTGTAGTTGCTGCCGTTGCCGATCTGGAAGAGCTGCGGGAGCTGCGCGTTGCCGGCACCCGGGTTGGCCCAACCGAACAGCGACGCGTCGTAGTCGCCACCGGCGAGGAGCGAGCTCCACTGCGGCGAGCCACCGTCGACGACCTTGATGCCGGCCTTGGCGGCCGACGCCTGGATGGCCTGGAAGGAGTCGACACGGTTCGGGTTCTGCGAGTTGTACAGGATCTTCACCGTCGGCGTCTTGCCCGCGAGGAGCGTCTTCGCCTTGTCGATGTCGACCTTGTCGTAGGCCGAGGAGCCGTTCGCCTTGACCGACTCGTCGTAGCCGTCCTGACCGGGCAGGAAGATCTGCGAGTCGAGGACCTTCGCGTCCGGGTTGATCGGGGTGACGATCGAGTTCAGGATGTCCTGACGCGGAACGGTCAGCAGGAAGGCCTCGCGCACGGTCGGGTCGGTGAAGGTCGGCGACTTGAAGTTCAGGTCGAGGTGGTCGTAGGCGACCTGGCTGCCCTGCTCGAGCTTGATGCCCGAGGCCGCCTTGAGCGCCTTGACGGTGTCCGCGGACGCCTGCGGCTGGATCGCGTCGACCTCGCCGTTCTGGAGCGCGGTGACCTGAGCGTTCGCGTCAGCGATGAAGCGGACGACCAGCTTGCCGAACGAGACGGCGTGCTTGCCCTTGTACTCCGGGTTCGGGACGAGGGTCATCGACTGCTTCGGCGTCCAGGCGGTGACCATCAGCGGTCCGCCGGAGACGTAGAGCTTCTTGTCCTTCGGCAGCGAGGTGGTGTCGAAGCCCGTGTTCACGAACTTCGCCGCCTTCTCGAGGACGGGGTTGGCCGGCGCCGGGTTGTCCTTGTCACCCTTCGGGGTGTCCAGGATCGCCTTGCTCAGGTCCTTGGTGGTCGAGCCGATCTCCGCGGCCACGACGTGCGCGGGGAGCTGGATCGGGCTCATGATCTCCCAGTCCACGTAGGGCTGGTCGTAGGTGATCGTCATGCTCTTGTTGTCGCTGCTGACGGTCGGCAGGCCCGTCGAGAAGACGCAGCCGCTCGCCGTCGAGAAGTACTGCGTGCCCTTGGTGACGTTGCCCTGGTCGTCGGTGGTCGACGAGTCGTGGTAGCACGAGAGCTGGTCCCAGCCGAGGAGGAGGTCGTCGGCGGTCATCGCTGTCCCGTCCGACCACTTCGCGTCGCTGTTCAGCGTGTACTCGACCTTGAGCGGGTTGTCGCTCAGCTTCTTGTACGTGCCGAGGTCCGTGTTGTGGACGACCCGGTAGTTCTGGTCGAGGGTGTAGAACGTCGGCTGCGTCATGTAGTTGAGCATGCCGTTCATGTCGAGGTTGCCCTGCGGCGTGTTGTAGTTGAACGACGTGACCTCGTTCACCTGCGCCACAGTGACGGTCTTGCCCCCGGTGCCGCCCTCATTCGACGAGCCGCTCGTGGTGCAACCGGACAGAATCAGTCCGGCTGCAGCAGCGACAGCGACGGCCCCGACGACGGGGCGCAGCCGCGATCTGCGTGTCTTCAATGTTCCTCCTGTGCGAAGTGTGCGCAGCACGGGCATGCGAGAGTGCCCGGTCCGCGCTCGATAAGAATGACCCTAGGTAGCGCACGCCGCCAATGCAAAATGAGGCCCGGAAACGTTACACAGTGGTAACTCAGTCGGCGGATTGTTGCGCACTCTGCTCGAAAACGTCCGGAATGCATCGCCCGGCGCAGGATTTCAAGCGCTTGCGCCCGATTCGAGTGCTCTCAGACGCTCCGGGCCACTGCACGCCGGGTGGCTCGCCGCCTGGCAGGATGCACATATGAGCAGCGCACCGACCTGGTCCGGCGAGACCCCCGTGGAACGCACCGGGCGAGCCCGGCTGTGGTGGGAGATCGCCCTCGTCCTGGGGCTCTCGCTGGGGCAGTCCGCGATCTACTCGATCGTCGACATCATCGACAAGAGCACGCGCCCGCAGGCGCTCGCCGACCAGGTCGCGCAGGTCAACCCGTCGCAGTCGAGCCGCGAGCTCTTCGACTTCCTCTACCAGGTGCTCGGCAACCTGTTCCCGTTGTTCGCCGTGGCGCTGACGATCTTCCTGCTCTGGCAGCCGGCGCGCAGCGGCTTCCGGCGGATCGGCCTCGACGCGACCCGGCCCTGGGGCGATCTGGGACGCGGCGGGCTGCTGTTCCTGGTCATCGGCATCCCGGGCATCCTGTTCTTCGCCCTCACCCGGCTGCTCGGGATCACGGTGGAGGTCCAGGCGTCGTCCCTGACCACGCACTGGTGGACGGTGCCGGTGCTGGTCCTCGCGGCGCTGCGGGCCGGCCTCCAGGAGGAGGTCATCGTCGTCGGCTACCTCTTCACCCGGCTGCGTCAGCTCGGCTGGAGCCGCTGGTCGATCATCCTGGGCGCCGCCGTGCTCCGCGGCAGCTACCACCTCTACCAGGGCTTCGGGCCGTTCATCGGCAACGCGATCATGGGCGTCGTGTTCGGCTGGTGCTACACCCGCTGGGGCCGCGTCATGCCGCTCGTGGTGGCGCATGTCGTCATCGACATCGTGTCGTTCGTGGGGTATCCCCTCGCCGTCGCCTGGTGGCCGTCGATCTTCGCGTGAGACGGCGAATGCGGCCCCCCGGTACGACCGCGCCGCGTCGGACGACGGCGGACGTGCCGGGAGACCGCACTCGGTCAGCGGCGGGCAGGGCTCAGGAGAAGGCCTCCGGAGGCGGGCAGGCGCAGAACAGGTTGCGGTCGCCGTAGGCCTGGTCGATCCGGCGCACCGGCGGCCAGTACTTGCCGCGGACGAGACCCGGGACCGGGTAGACCGCCTGCTCGCGGGTGTACGGGTGGCTCCAGTCGGCGGTCACGACGGACTCGGCCGTGTGCGGCGCACCGCGCAGCGGGTTGTCGTCGGCCGGCCACGCACCGGCGGCGACCGCGTCGGCCTCCGCCTTGATCGCGATCATCGCGGTCACGAAGCGGTCGAGCTCGGCGAGGTCCTCGCTCTCGGTCGGCTCCACCATCAGGGTGCCGGCGACCGGGAACGACATCGTCGGGGCGTGGAAGCCGTAGTCGACGAGACGCTTGGCGACGTCGTCCACCGTGACGCCCGTGCGCTCGGTGAGCGGACGCAGGTCGAGGATGCACTCGTGCGCGACGAGCCCGGCGTCGCCGGAGTAGAGCACCGGGAAGTGGTCGCGCAGGCGGGCGGCGACGTAGTTGGCGGCGAGCACCGCGGCGCCGGTCGCGTCGCGGAGGCCCTCCGCGCCCATCATCCGCACGTAGGCCCAGCTGATCGGGAGGATGCTCGGGCTGCCGTACGGCGCAGCCGACACCGGGGCGCCGCCGTGCTCGACGCGTCCCCCGCCCGCGAGCGGGTGGGTCGCGTCCTGCGCGAGCGGGTGGCCGGGCAGGAACGGAGCGAGGTGCGCCTTCGCCGCGACCGGTCCGACGCCGGGACCGCCGCCGCCGTGCGGGATGCAGAACGTCTTGTGCAGGTTGAGGTGGCTGACGTCGCCGCCGAAGTCGCCGAACCGGGCGTAGCCGAGCAGCGCGTTGAGGTTGGCGCCGTCGACGTAGACCTGTCCCCCGGCCTCGTGGACCGCGGTGGTGATCGCGACGACCTCGTGCTCGTAGACGCCGTGCGTCGACGGGTAGGTGATCATGAGCGCGGCGAGGGCGTCGGCGTGCTCGGCGATCTTGGCCCGCAGGTCGTCGAGGTCGACGTTGCCGAGCTCGTCGGTCGCCACGACCACGACGCGCATGCCGGCGAGCACGGCCGAGGCCGCGTTGGTGCCGTGCGCGCTCTGCGGGATGAGGCAGACGGTGCGCTGGTCGTCGCCGCGCGAGCGGTGGTAGCCGCGGATGGCGAGCAGACCGGCGAGCTCGCCCTGGCTGCCCGCGTTCGGCTGCAGGGAGACCGTGTCGTAGCCGGTGACGTCGGCGAGCCAGGACTCCAGCTGGTCGATGAGCGCCAGCGACCCCTGCACGTCCGCCGCGGGGGCGAACGGGTGGAGGGCGGCGAACTCGGGCCAGGTGACGGCCTCCATCTCGGTGGCGGCGTTGAGCTTCATCGTGCACGACCCGAGCGGGATCATGCCGCGGTCGAGGGCGTAGTCGCGGTCCTGCAGCTGGCGCAGGTAGCGCATCATCGCGGTCTCGGAGTGATGGGTGTTGAACACCGGGTGCGTGAGGTAGGCGGAGGTGCGGGCGAGGGCGCCGTCGAAGGCGTCCTCGGCGGGGAGCACGAGCTCCGGCGTGCCCTGCAGGGTGCCGCCCAGCACCGCGACCAGGTCGGCGAGCGGGAAGTCGCCGTCGCGGAGGTCGGCGGCGACCTCCTCGTCCACGCTGAGCGAGACGAGGCCGGCGTCGGTGGCGTGCAGCAGCAGGCCGCGCTGGTGGGCGCGCTCCGCGACTGCCGCAGCATCGTCGACGGCGACCTGGAGGGTGTCGAAGTACGAGTTCGAGACGACGTCCACACCGGAGGCGCGCAGGAGGTCCGCGACCGCGGCGGTGGTCAGGTGCACCTGACGCCCGATCGCGCGCAGCCCCTGCGGGCCGTGGTAGACGGCGTACATGGCCGCCATGACGGCCAGGAGCACCTGCGCGGTGCAGATGTTCGACGTGGCCTTCTCGCGGCGGATGTGCTGCTCGCGGGTCTGCAGGGTCAGGCGGTAGGCGGGCTTGCCCACGGCGTCCTGCGAGACGCCGACGAGCCGGCCGGGCAGCTGGCGTTCGAGGCCCGAGCGCACGGCCATGTAGCCCGCGTGCGGACCGCCGAAGCCCATCGGGACGCCGAAGCGCTGGCTGGTGCCGACGGCGACGTCGGCCCCCAGCTCGCCCGGCGAGCGCAGCTGGGTCAGCGCGAGCAGGTCGGCGGCGACCACGACGACCGCGCCCGCGGACTTCGCCGCGGCGATGGCGCCCGCCGGGTCCCAGACGCGGCCCGAGGCACCCGGGTACTGCACGAACAGGCCGAAGGCGTCGGTCAGCTCCGGAGCGTCGGCCGGGGTGGCGGCCAGGTCGCGCACGACCAGCTCGATGCCGACGGCCTCCGCGCGGTTGCGGAGCAGGGCGAGCGTCTGCGGGAAGGTGTCCGCGTCCACGACGAACCGCGAGGAGGCGGCCTTGGAGGCGCGGCGCGCCAGCAGCATCCCCTCGACGACGGCGGTGCCCTCGTCGAGCATCGACGCGTTGGCGGTGTCGAGCCCGGTGAGGTCGGCGACCATGGTCTGGAAGTTGATCAGTGCCTCCAGGCGGCCCTGCGAGATCTCCGGCTGGTACGGCGTGTACGCCGTGTACCAGCCCGGGTTCTCGAGCACGTTGCGCTTGATCACCGCGGGGGTGATCGTGCCGTAGTAGCCGAGCCCGATGAGCGAGCGGTTGACCGTGTTGCGGGAGGCGATCGCGCGCAGCTCCCGGAGCGCGGCGCGCTCGCTCGCGGGCGACGGCAGGGCCGGCCGGTAGGCGGGATCGACGCGGATGCCCGCGGGGACGGCCGCCGCGACGACCTCCTCGACGGAGCCGTACGCGCGGGCGTGGGCGTCGCCGAGGGCGGACAGCATCGTGCGCTGCGCGTCGCCGTCGGTGCCGATGTGACGCGCCTGGAAGAGTTCAGTCATGTGCGGGGGTTCGCCTCACTCGCCCGTGAGGGCGGTGTACTCGTCGTAGCTGAGCAGGGTGGGGAGCTCGGTGAAGGAGACCTTCACCAGCCAGCCCTCGCCGAACGGGTCGCTGTTGACCAGCTCGGGGGCGTCGACGACGGCGTCGTTGACCTCGGCGACCGTGCCGTCGACCGGTGCGAAGAGCTCGCCGACCGACTTGGTGGACTCGATCTCGCCGACCACGCGGCCGGCGGCCACCGTGCTGCCGACGGCGGGCAGCTCGACGAACACGACGTCGCCCAGCTTCTCCGCCGCGTAGGCGGTGATGCCGACGGTCGCGACGTCGCCCTCGACGAGCAGCCACTCGTGCTCGGCGGTGTACTTGAGGTCCTGCTCTGCGGCCATGGTCAGTGCTTCTTTCTGCTGTAGAAGGGGAGGGCGGTGACGGTGAACGGGAGGCGGCTGCCGCGCACGTCGACGTGCAGCTCGGTGCCGGGACGGGCCAGACGCGGGTCGACGTAGGCCATCGCGATGGGGACGCCGACGGTCGGCGAGAGGGCGCCGGAGGTGACGACGCCGACGACCTCGTCCGCGCCGTCCGCACCGGGCACCACGACGGGGTAGCCGGCCCGCGCCGCGCGCTTGCCCTCCCCCATCAGCCCGACCAGGACGCGCGCCTCGGGGTGCGGGCCGTCCTCGCTGGCGGCGCGGCCGACGAAGTCGGTCTCCTTGGCGAGGTTGACCACGCGGCCGAGCCCGGCGGAGGCGGGCTTGGTGTCGAGGCCGAGCTCGTGGCCGTACAGCGGCATCCCGGCCTCCAGGCGCAGCGTGTCGCGGCTCGCGAGACCCGCGGGGACGAGGCCCTGCTCGGCCCCGGCCTCCAGCAGCGCGTCCCAGAGGGTGCGCGCCTCGTCCGGTGCGAGGTAGAGCTCGAAGCCGTCCTCGCCGGTGTAGCCGGTGCGCGCGATGAGCACCTGGTGGCCCTCGAACTCGGCGGGGATGCTCCAGTAGTACTTGAGCGCGGCGAGGCGCTCGCCGATGTCGCCGCCCTCGACGCTGAAGCCCGGAGTGGCGAGGAGGATGGAGAGGCTCGCGGGGCCCTGCACGGCGATGAGCGCGATGTCGTCGCTCTCGTCGTAGACCTCGACGTCGAACGGGGAGGTGCGGTCGCGGAGCTCCTCGGCGACGACCTCGCGGTTGCCCGCGTTGGCGACGACCATGTAGCGGTCCTCGCCCGTGCGGTAGACGACGAGGTCGTCGACGATGCCGCCGGCCCGGGACAGGAGGAGGGAGTACTTGGCCTGGTCGATCGCCAGGCTCGAGAGCTTGCCGGCGAGCGCGTAGTCGAGGGCGACCCCGGCCTCCGGGCCGATGAGCACGATCTCGCCCATGTGGGAAAGGTCGAAGAGCCCGGCGGCGCTGCGCACCGCGTGGTGCTCCGCCAGATCGCTCGAGTAGCGCACCGGCATCTGCCAGCCGGCGAAGTCGGTGAACGAGGCGCCGGCCGCGGCGTGGGCGTCGTGAAGGGGAGAGAGGCGGCCGCTCTGCTGCGGCGCGCTGTCCTGCGAGGTCATGAGTTCTCCGATCGCCGGCCGTCGGCCGGGGGCTGCAAGGAGCGGTCACCCGCCCCGGGAAGAACTCCCCCTCTGTCATCCGGCCTGAGAGCTTCACCGGCGCCGCCCGTCGCGGGCATCGCCGATTTTCACCTTGGGCGAGGACGGCGGTCGCCGTCCTGCTTTTCAGAGTGGCCAGTCCGATGCGGTACGCGTACCTGAGAGATTGTCGGGGAGGATTGCTCCTTCGGTGTCGCACGCACGCGCGCGACTCTCCCGCATCGACCTCGTCGGCCCTGTGTTCAGTTGATGGTCGTCAGCATAACGGAGTCCGCCGCGCGTCACCTCCTGTTCACCTCGGCTTGGCGTTCTGGTCCGCATGACACTAAGATGAAGCCACGTTAGAGTCACGATGACTTTTAGGGCACCATCCACCAGCCGGGAGCGGCCATGACGACGGAGCACACGAGAGCGAGCGCGATCCTCGCCGTCTCGACCGTGATCTTCGCCCTGCGCAAGGACGACGAGACGGGCGGCCTGCCGCAGGTCTGGCTCCCCCTGGTGCGCCGCATCCGCGAGCCGTTCGAGGGCCGCTGGGCGCTCCCCGGCGGACCGCTGCGCGGAGACGAGGACCTCGCGTTCGCCGCCGCCCGCACCCTGAACGACACGACCGGGCTGACGCCGCGCTACCTGGAGCAGCTGTACGCCTTCGGCGACACCTCCCGCTCCCCCGCCGGCGACCGTGTGGTCTCCATCGTCTACTGGGCGCTGGTCCGCTCCGACGAGGCCGAGCGCGCCAGCGTGGGCGAGAACGTCCGCTGGTTCCCCGCCGACGACCTCCCGCCGCTGGCCTTCGACCACCAGCTGATCGTCGAGTACGCGCTCTGGCGCCTCCACACCAAGATGGAGTACTCGCGCATCGCCCACGCCTTCCTCGGCGAGCGCTTCACCCTCGCCCAGCTGCGGGAGGTGCACGAGGCCGTGCTCGGCCGCGCCCTCGACCCCGCCAACTTCCGCCGCACCATCGAGGCCTCCGGGGCCGTGGTCGCGACGGACGAGTACCTCACCGGCACGCCCCACCGGCCGCCGCGCCTGTACCGGTACAACGACTCGATCGACCTCGCCGACGCGGGCCCCCTGCCGCGCCAGCAGCACCCATTCGGAGGAGAGAAATGACCACGATCGCCTCGGTCGACACGACCATCCAGCTCATCGCCAGCGGAGAGCTGGACGGCGCGACCTGCACCCCCGACCTCGTGGAGGCGCCGTGGAACTTCGACGCCGCGCCGCCCTCGTACGGCCCGGGCGCCTCCATGGCCGACCCCATCCCGGCGTTCACCCCGCGCCAGGGAGAGCTGCCCGAGGAGTACCGCACGGCGAGCGCCGACGAGCTGCACACGCGCATCCTCGACGCCAAGGCCGCGCTCGGCGACCGCGTCGCCGTGATGGGCCACTTCTACCAGCGCGACGAGGTCGTGCAGTTCGCCGACTTCGTGGGCGACTCGTTCCAGCTGGCCAACGCCGCCAAGGCGCGCCCGGAGGCCGAAGCCATCGTCTTCTGCGGCGTGCACTTCATGGCCGAGACGGCGGACATAGTGTCGCGGACTGACCAGCGCGTCATCCTCCCGAACCTCGCCGCCGGCTGCTCGATGGCCGACATGGCCGACCTCGACTCGGTGCAGGAGTGCTGGGAGCAGCTCGAGGAGCTGTACGGCACCGAGCCGGACGCCGAGGGGCGCGCGCCGGTCATCCCCGTGACGTACATGAACTCGTCGGCGGCGCTCAAGGCGTTCTGCGGCGAGCACGGCGGCATCGTCTGCACGTCGTCCAACGCGGCGACCGTGCTGGACTGGGCGTTCGAGCGCGGTCAGCGCGTCCTCTTCTTCCCGGACCAGCACCTCGGCCGCAACACCGCCAAGGCGATGGGCGTGCCGCTGGAGCAGATGCCGCTCTGGAACCCGCGCAAGGCCTGGGGCGGGACGGACGAGCAGACCCTGCAGGACGCCCGCGTCATCCTCTGGCACGGCTTCTGCTCGGTGCACAAGCGGTTCACGGTCGGCCAGATCGAGAACGCCCGCGCCGAGTTCCCCGGCGTGCGCGTGATCGTGCACCCCGAGTGCCCGATGGACGTCGTCGACGCTGCGGACGAGTACGGCTCGACCGACTACATCGTGAAGGCCATCCAGGCGGCGCCCGCCGGCTCGACGTTCGCGATCGGCACCGAGATCAACCTCGTCCAGCGGCTCGCCGCGCAGTTCCCGCAGCACACGATCTTCTGCCTCGACTCGGTCGTGTGCCCGTGCTCGACGATGTACCGCATCCACCCCGGCTACCTGGCCTGGGTGCTGGAGGGTCTGGTGCGCGGCGAGGTCTACAACCAGGTGAGCGTGCCGGCCGAGGTCGCCGAGCCCGCACGGGTGGCCCTCGAGCGCATGCTCGCCGCCCGGCCGGACACCACGATGGCGGCCTGACATGACCCGCGTGGTCGTCGTCGGCAGCGGGATCGCCGGGCTGATCGCCGCGCTCGGGGCCTCCCGCGACCACGACGTCGTCCTGGTCACCAAGGGCGAGCTCGCCGAGAGCAACACCCGGTACGCGCAGGGCGGGATCGCCGCGGCCCTCTTCGCGGACGACAGCACGGCGGCGCACGTCGACGACACACTGCGCGCCGGCGCCGGGCTGGGCGTCCGGGAGGCCGTGGAGGCGCTGTGCGGCGACGCCCCGCAGCGCATCCGGGAGCTGATCGCCCTCGGCGTCGCGTTCGACCGCGACGGCGACGGGCTCGCCCGCGGACTGGAGGCGGCGCACTCGAGCCCCCGCGTGCTGCACGCGGGCGGCGACGCGACCGGGGCCGAGATCGAGCGGGCGCTCGTCGCCGCGGCGCGGGCCTCCGCGGTCGAGATCGTGGAGCACGCGTTCCTGCGGGAGGTCGTCGTGCGCGACGGCGCCGCCGCCGGGGTGCTGGTGCGCACCGAGCAGGATCCCGAGCGGGGGATCGCGGCCGACGCCGTCATCCTGGCGACCGGCGGCTTCGGGCAGCTCTACGCCCACACGACCAACCCCGCCGTCGCGACCGGGGACGGGGTCGCCGCGGCGTGGCGGGCCGGAGCCGCGGTGGCCGATCTGGAGTTCGTGCAGTTCCATCCCACCGCGCTGGCGATCCCGGGGTCGTTCCTGGTCTCGGAGGCCGTGCGCGGCGAGGGCGCCGTGCTGCGCAACGCGCGCGGCGAGCGGTTCATGGTGGATGTGCATCCCGACGCCGAGCTGGCGCCGCGCGACGTGGTCGCCCGGGGCATCGCGATCGAGATGGCCGCGCAGGGAGGACGGCCGGTCGTGCTCGACGCGACCGCGCTCGGCGCGGAGTTCCTCGCCCGCCGCTTCCCGACCATCGACGCCGCGTGCCGCGCGGCCGGCATCGACTGGGCGCGCGAACCCGTGCCGGTCACCCCGGCGGCGCACTACGTCATGGGCGGCGTGGCGACCGACACCAGTGGCCGCACGACCCTCCCCGGGCTGTTCGCCGTCGGCGAGGTGGCGTGCACCGGCGCGCACGGTGCGAACCGGCTCGCCTCCAACTCGCTGCTCGAAGGGCTGGTCTTCGCCCAGCGCGCCGTGCAGGCGCTCGGCGCGCCGTGGGAGGCCGCGCCGGCGTGGCTGACGGATGCGGCGGTCGCCGAGCCCGCGGCCGATCCGCGGGCCGAGCGGGCCGAGGCGCTCGGCGGGACCGAGCGGCCCGTCGAGGCGACGCTCCCCTTCGACCGCGACGGCCTCCGCGCCCTGATGTGGGAGGCGGCCGGCGTGCACCGCGACCGCGCCGGGCTCACCGCCGCGGCCGCCCGGTTGGCCGCGACGATCGAGCCCGCCCCCGGCGAGGACCGCGACCTCCTGCAGGTCGCCCGCCTCGTCGTCGCCGCCGCCCTCGCCCGCGAGGAGTCGCGCGGCGCCCACTACCGCTCCGACTTCCCCCTGACCTCCGCCGGAGCAGCGCGCCACACCGTGCTCGCCCCGGCCGCCGACCTCCAGAAAGCCGCCGTCGCATGCTGACCCGCCAGATCATCGAGACCGTCGTCCGCGCCGCCCTCGTCGAGGACGCTCCCTGGGGCGACCTCACGAGCCAACTGCTCATTCCGGAATCGGCATATGCCACCGCGCGCCTGGTCGCGCGGGAGCCCGGGACGTTCGCCGGCGGCGAGGTCTTCGCCGCGGCGATGACCCTCACCGACCCGGCCATCGAGGTGGTGCTCGAGCGCGCCGACGGCGAGGAGTTCGCCGCGGGCGACACACTCGCGACCGTCAGCGGCCCGGCCCGCTCGGTGCTGCAGGGCGAGCGCGTGGCCCTGAACTTCACGCAGCGCATGAGCGGCATCGCCACCCTCACGGCCGCGTTCGTCCGGGAGGTCGATGGCACCTCCGCGCGCGTCGTCGACACCCGCAAGACGACGCCGGGCCTCCGTGCGTTCGAGCGGCACGCCGTCCGGGCCGGCGGCGGCCACAACCACCGCTACTCCCTCTCGGACGCCGTCATGGCGAAGGACAACCACCTCGCCGTGCTCACCGCGCAGTCGGGACTGAGCGTGACCGACGCCCTCCTCGCGGTCCGCGCGCAGCTGTCGCACACGACGCACCTCGAGGTGGAGGTGGACCGCATCGACCAGATCGAGCCGGTGCTCGCCGCGGGCGTGGACACGATCATGCTGGACAACTTCACCCTGGACGAGCTGCGGGAGGGCGTCGCGCTGATCGCCGGCCGTGCGATCGTGGAGGCCAGCGGCAACGTGAGCCTCGCCACGGTGCGCGCCATCGCCGAGACCGGCGTCGACGTCATCTCCTCCGGCGCCCTGACGCACAGCGTGCGCTCGCTCGACCTCGGCCTGGACGTGGTGGTCGAGACGCCATGACCGGCGGCCTGTACCTCGACGCGGCGGCGACCTCCGCGGTCCGCCGCGAGGTGCTGGAGGCGATGTGGCCGTACCTGACCGGCGACTTCGGCAACCCGTCGAGCCATCACGCCGTCGGTGAATCGGCGGCGCGAGCTCTGGCGGAGGCCCGCGCAGCCGTCGCCGCGTGGCTCGGGTGTCGCGCGTCGGAGGTCGTCTTCACGTCGGGCGGAACCGAGGCCGACAACCTCGCGATCAAGGGGATCGCGCTCGCCTCTCCGCGCGGCCGGCACATCGTCACCACTCCGATCGAGCACGAGGCCGTGCTGGAATCCGTCGATCATCTCGTGCGGCTGCACGGCTTCGAGGCGACGTTCGTCCCGGTCGGACCCGACGGCCTGGTGGACCCGGCCGCGTTCGCCGCGGCGCTGCGCCCGGACACGACGCTCGCCAGCGTGATGCTGGCCAACAACGAGGTGGGCACCATCCAGCCGATCGCCGCGCTGGCGGCGCTGGCGCACGAGCACCGCATCCCGTTCCACACCGACGCGGTGCAGGCGGCGGGCTGGCTGCCGCTCGACGTGCGCGAGCTCGGCGTCGACGCGCTGAGCGTCTCCGGCCACAAGATCGGCGCCCCGAAGGGCATCGGCGCGCTGTTCGTGCGCGGACGCATCCCACTGGAGCCCGTGCTGCACGGCGGCGGCCAGGAGCGCGGCCGGCGATCGGGCACGGAGAACGTCGCGGGTGCGGTCGCCCTGGCCACCGCCGCACGCCTCGCGACCGCGGGACGGGCGGCGAACGCGGCAGCCGCCGCCGAGGCGCGCGACGGGTTCGTCGCCGCCGTGCTCGCGGCCGCTCCGGGGGCGCAGTTGACCGGGCACCCGGGGCAGCGCCTCCCGGGCACCGCCTCCTTCGTCTTCCCCGGCACCAACGGCGAGGCCGTGCTCCTCGAGCTCGAGCGCCACGGCATCGTCTCGTCGAGCGGCTCGGCGTGCGCCGCCGGGAGTGAGGACGCCTCGCACGTGCTGCTCGCGCTCGGCTACCCGGAGGACCTCGCGCGCACGGCGGTCCGGTTCTCGTGGGGTCCGGAGGTCGGCGCGGCCGAGCTCGCGGCCGTCGCCCCCGCGGTCGGCGAAGCCGTGCGGACGGTGCAGGCGCTGGGCCGCTGATCCGCGCCCGTTCTATTCCCGGTTTCGCGGTCAGTGAACGGCGCGATCGTTTACCCGCGCGAAACCCCCGGTGTCGCCCGTCGTCGGTACTGTTGACCGGTGACTGAGCAGACCTCACCTGTGCCCGCCGTCCTCGCCGACCCCGCGACGACGGACACCGCCGCCGAGAGCGGCCGCATCGAGCGCCGCAACAACCGGGTGATCTGGCTGCTGCTCGCCGCCACGTTCGTCGTCATCCTGAACGAGACGATCATGACGGTCGCCATCCCGAAGCTGATGGACGACCTGAAGATCGACGCCCTGGCCGCCCAGTGGCTGTCCACGGCGTTCATGCTGACGATGGCGATCGTCATCCCGATCACCGGCTTCCTGCTCCAGCGGTTCACGACGCGCGCGATGTTCATCACCGCCATGTCGCTGTTCTCGCTCGGGACGCTGACCGCCGCCCTCGCGCCCGGCTTCGCGGTGCTCGTCGGCGCCCGCGTCATCCAGGCGTCGGGCACCGCGATGATGCTCCCGCTGCTCATGACGACCCTGATGACCCTCGTCCCGCCGGCGAAGCGCGGGCGCACGATGGGCAACGTCTCGATCGTCATCTCGGTCGCGCCGGCCATCGGCCCCACGATCTCGGGCTTCATCCTCAACTACCTCGCCTGGCGCTGGATCTTCCTGATCGTGCTGCCGATCGCGCTCATCATGCTGCTGATCGGGATGCGCTTCGTCGAGAACGTGACCGAGACGCAGAAGGTGCGGATCGACGTGCTCTCGGTCGTGCTCTCGGCGCTCGGCTTCGGCGGCCTCGTCTACGGCCTCACCCTCTCGGGCGAGTCGGGCAGCGCGTCGGGCGGCCCCGGCGCGGCGCTCTGGATCTCGCTCGCGATCGGCGTGGTCGGCCTGGCGGCGTTCATCCTGCGCCAGCTGATCCTGCAGCGGCGGGATCGCGCACTGCTCGACCTGCGCACCTTCCGCTCCCCCGTCTTCACCGTCTCGATCGTGCTCATGGCGATCAGCACGGCGGCGATGTTCGGCGTCATCATCGTGCTCCCGCTCTACCTGCAGCACGTGCTGCACCTCGACACGCTCTCGACCGGTCTGCTCCTGCTGCCCGGCGGCCTCGTCATGGGGCTGGCCGCGCCGTTCGTCGGCCGCCTGTACGACCGGTTCGGGCCGCGCGTGCTCGTCGTGCCCGGCTCCATCCTCGTCAGCCTCGCGCTCTGGTCGCTCACCCTGGTGAGCGAGACCACCCCGGTCGGGATGGTGCTGGCCGCGCACATCGTGATGAGCCTCGGCCTGGCCCTGATGTTCACGCCGCTGTTCACGGCCGGTCTCGGCGCCGTGCCGCCGCACCTGTACTCGCACGGCAGCGCGATCGTCGGCACCGTGCAGCAGGTCGGCGGGGCCGCGGGAACGGCACTGCTGGTCGCCGTGCTGTCCGCGCAGACGGCGGCGCTCACCGCGGGCGGCGCTCCGCTCGACGTGGCGACCGCCGGCGGCATCAAGGTGGCGTTCCTCGCCGCCGCGATCATCTCGCTCTTCGCCGTCGTCGGCTCCTTCTTCATCAGCAAGCCCGCCGACTCCGTCCCCGACGGCGCCTTCGCGCACTGACCCGCCTGCTCCGCGAGCTGCGAGACGTCGCAACACGCCCTTTTCCGAGCTGAAACATCACGGAAAAGGGCGTGTTGCGACCGTTCGCGGCCGGCGCTAGGGTCGCGGCATGGCGCGCGGAGTGGAGGCGGACACGGTCGACGAGTACCTCGACCGGATCGGCGAGCCGTTCGGCACCGCGCTGCGCACCGTGCGGGACCGGATCGTCGCGATCGTCCCGGAGGTCGAGCAGGTCATCAGCTACCGCGTCCCGATCTTCCGCCTGAACGGGAAGGGACTGGTCGGCCTCTCCGCGACGGCGAAGGACTGCAGCCTCCTGCTGATGAGCCCGCCGGCCGCCGCCGAGCTGACCGGGACGCTCGCCGAGGGCAGCATCACCGGCGCGACCCTGCACTTCCCGCCCGCAGCGCCCCTGAGCGAGGAGACGCTGCGGGCGGTGCTCGCCGTGCGGCTGCGCGAGCTCGGCGCCTAGCGCTGCAGCGCCGAGCGGACCACGTCCGCGAGCGTGCGCGGCGGCCTCCCGAGCAGCTCAGCGAGGTCGTCGGACCCGGTGGCGAGACGTCCGCCGGCGGCCAGCGCGTGCAGCGGGCCGAAGGCTCTTGCCGCTTCGACGTCGACGCGCTCGTGGACGATCGGCCTGCCGCGCTCGGACGAGAGGAGGGCGGCCAGCTCGTCGTAGGTCCACGCGGGGCCGCGCAGTTCGAGCACAGCGCGCGCAGGCGGTCGGGTCGCCGCGAGCGCGGCCGCCTCGGCGAGGTCGACGAGCGACGCCGTCGCAAGAGCTCCCCCACCGGCTGCCGATGTGACGCGACCGACGACGGCCTCTGCCAGGGCCCGGTCGACGAACGGCTCGGTGTAGAAGCCGTTGCGCAGGATGGTGGCGCCGGAGTCGTCGCCGTGACCGAACCGCTCGGCCAGCAGAGCCTCCGTCGTCGCATGCCCGGGATCGTGCGCGGCGCGGAACGCGCTCGTGTAGACGACCCGGCGCACGCCCGCGGCGACCGCGGCGGACACAACGGCTCGGTGCTGCGGCACCCGGATCGCCGGATCGTGCACCGGACTCGAGACGAAGACGAGGCGGTCGACGCCGGCGAAGGCGTCCACCAGGGATCTTCGATCGGCGTAGTCGCCGAGCCGGGCTGTCACGCCTCGGGCCCGGAAGGCGTCCGCGGCGGGGGTGGTGCGAACGAGCACGCGAAGCCGCTCGCGCGGGATCCGCGCGGCGAGGGCGGCGACGATCGCGCCGCCGAGGCGCCCGGAGGCGCCGGTGATGAGGATGGATTCCATGTCTGCTCCTGATGAGGGGGTCGTGCGGACGGACGGGAGCCAGGAGGCTCCCGTGGTGTCACGACCCGGTCACAGGCGCGCCGAACGTGCGGACGGTCAGGCCCGTCGGAGATCGCGCAGCAGAATCGGCATCTGCCCGCGAGCATAGTGCAGCCTCCCCCGATCCGCACTGGCCGCGGCGCGGGACGGATGGCATCATGGGCGCGTCGGGGCGTCACGAGGAGGCAGCCGTGTCCATCATCCAGACCACTGAACCTGACGAGGCGACCGGGGTCGTCGCCGAGATCTACGCGGACGACCAGCGCCATCTCGGCTACGTGCCGGAGCACACGCGCGTCATGGCCGTGAATCCCGAGGCGTATCTGGCGTGGGAGCAGCTCGCGCGGGCCATCGCCGCGCAGCTGGGACTGCGCCGCTACGAGCTCGTCACCCTGGCCGCCGCGCAGGGCGCCCACTCGGAGCACTGCCGGCTCGCGCACGGCGCCAGGATGCTGACGCTCGTCGACGAGGAGCCGCTGGAGGCCATCGCGCGCGACTACCGTCACGCCGATCTCAGCGAGGCCGAGGTGGCGATGATGGAGTACGCCGAGCGCATCAGCACCGATGCGGCCGGGATGACCGACGCCGACACCCTGCGGTTGCGGGAGCTGGGCTTCACCGACCGGGAGATCGTCGACATCACGCTCGCCGCGGCGGCCCGCAACTACTTCAGCCGGGCGATCCAGGCGCTCGGGGTGGCGGTGGACGTCCCGCCGGGGCTGAGCGACCGGCTGCGCGGCGCCCTCCTGGCCCCGCTGTGAGCGCGACGCCGGATCGGGTGGGCGCGTTCCGGGTGCGACGGGTCTACGACGACCCGTCGCCCGACGATGGGTTCCGCGTGCTCGTCGACCGGCTGTGGCCGCGCGGCGTCTCGAAGGAGCGGGCCGGGCTGGACCTCTGGCTGAAGGAGATCGCGCCCTCGACCGAGCTGCGGCAGTGGTTCCACCACGAGGACCCGCCGTTCGAGGAGTTCCGCGCCCGCTACGAGGAGGAGCTCGAAACGAATCCCGCGGTGGAGGAGCTGCGGGAGGTCGGCCGCGCGCATCCCGTCGTCACCCTGCTGGTCGGGGCGCGCGGCGAACAGAACCACGGGGTGGTGCTCGAAGGATTCCTCGAGCACCACCCCGGATGACCGGCGAGCGGTCAGCCGGTCAGCCCGCCAGCGCGAGCCGCTCGGGCTCCGGCGCGTCCACGAGGTGACGGGCGTACGCCGGGATCGTCAGGAAGGTCGGGAACTCCTCCCCGAGGGAGACCTCGCGCAGGATGTCCGCGGCCTCGGCGAAGCGGTCGTCGCCCTCCGGGCTGCGGAGCCGGTCGAGTTCCTCGTCGAGGATCCGCTCGACGAGAGCGCGGTCGACGGCCGTTCCCTCCTGCGTGGCGACCCGGTTGTCCATCCACTGCCGGAGGAGCGAGCGCGAGATCTCGGCGGTCGCGGCATCCTCCATCAGGCCGTCGATCGCGACAGCGCCGGTGCCGCCCAGCCACGCCTCGATGTAGCGCAGCGCGACGGAGATGTTCGAGCGCACGCCGGCGTCGGTGACGGTGCTGTCGGCGGACGTCACGTCGAGCAGGTCGTCGGCGGTGACGTGCACGTCGGGCCGCTGCCGCGACAGCTGGTTCGGGCGGTCGCCCAGCACGGCGTCGAACTCCGCGAGCGCCGTCGGGATGAGGTCGGGATGGGCGACCCAGGTGCCGTCGAAGCCGTCGCCCGCCTCCCGTCGCTTGTCGTCGGCGACCTTCGCGAGGGCGCGCTCGGTGGCCTCCGGGTCGCGGCGGTTCGGGATGAACGCGCTCATGCCGCCGATCGCGTGCGCGCCCCGCTTGTGGCAGGTCGCGACGAGCAGCTCGGTGTAGGCGCGCATGAACGGGACGGTCATAGTGATGCGGTCCCGGTCGCCGAACGCGAACCGGCGGCCCCGCCCGAGGAAGGTCTTGATGATCGAGAAGATGTAGTCCCAGCGGCCGGCGTTGAGTCCGGCGCAGTGGTCGCGCAGCTCGTAGAGGATCTCCTCCATCTCGAACGCGGCCGGGATGGTCTCGATCAGGACGGTCGCGCGCACCGTGCCGACGGGCATCCCGATGCGCTGCTGCGCGAAGACGAAGATGTCGTTCCAGAGCCGCGCCTCCCGGTGCCCCTCGAGCTTCGGGAGGTAGAAGTACGGTCCGCGGCCGCCGTCGACGAGCGCCTGGGCGTTGTGCCAGAAGTACAGGCCGAAGTCGGTGAGGGCGGCACTGGCGGGCGCGGTGCGGCCGGCGCGGTCGGTGAAGGCGAGGTGCTTCTCGACCAGGTGCCAGCCGCGCGGACGCATGACGATGGTCGGGGTGTGCTCCTGCGGCGTCGTGACGCGGTACTCCTTGCCCTCCGGGCTCGCGAACTCCAGCTCTCCGCGCACCGCGGCGCGCAGGGTGCGCTGACCGCCGACGACGTTCGTCCAGGTGGGGCTCGTGGCGTCCTCCTGGTCGGCGAGCCAGACGCGGGCGCCGGAGTTGAGCGCGTTGATCGCCATCTTCGGGTCGGTCGGCCCGGTGATCTCGACGCGGCGGTCCTCCAGGCCCGGGCCGGCGCCGGCGACGCGCCAGGTCGGGTCCTCGCGGACGGCGGCCGTCGCGCTCAGGAACCGGGGGTCGCGGCCGTTGCCGGCCTCCCCGCGGTGCTGCTGCCGTTCGGCGAGCAGCTCCTGCCGCCGGGCGGCGAACGCCTGGTGCAGGTGGTCGAGGAAGCTCAGCGCCTCCGGGGTGAGGATCTCGTCCGAGCCGGGAACGGTCGGACCGGTGATCTCGATCATGGTCGTGTCTCCTTGGTCAGTCGGTGCGGCCAGTCCGTCAGAACTGGTGCTGTTCGGTGGATCCCACGAGGGCGAGGGTGGCGCTGTCGGGGTTGAGCGCGGTCGCGACGCGGTCGAAGTAGCCCGTGCCGACCTCCCGCTGGTGGCGGGTGGCGGTGTAGCCGTCGGCCTCGGAGGCGAACTCGGCCTCCTGCAGGTCGACGTAGGCGCTCATCTGCCGCGACGCGTAGTCGCGGGCGAGCGTGTACATCGAGTGGTTGAGGGCGTGGAAGCCCGCGAGGGTGATGAACTGGAAGGCGTATCCCATCGCCGCGAGCTCCCGCTGGAACCGGGCGATCGTCTCGTCGTCGAGGTGCTTCTTCCAGTTGAACGACGGCGAGCAGTTGTAGGCGAGCTTCTTGCCCGGGAACCGTGCGTGCACGGCCTCGGCGAAACGGCGGGCCAGCTCGAGGTCCGGCTCGGCCGACTCGACCCAGAGGAGGTCGGCGTACGGCGCGTAGGCCAGCCCGCGGGCGATGACCGGGTCGATGCCGTTGGTCACCTCGTAGAAGCCCTCCGCCGTGCGCGTGCCGGTCAGGAACGGCCGGTCGCGCTCGTCGTGGTCGCTGGTCAGCAGGGTCGCGGCCAGCGAGTCGGTGCGGGCGATCACGATGGTGGGCACGCCCGCGACGTCGGCGGCGAGGCGCGCGGCGTTGAGCGTGCGGATGTGCTGGCCGGTCGGGATGAGGACCTTGCCGCCCATGTGACCGCACTTCTTCTCGCTCGCGAGCTGGTCCTCCCAGTGCACGCCCGCGGCGCCGGCCTGGATCATCCCGTGCATGAGCTCGTAGGCGTTGAGGGGGCCGCCGAAGCCGGCCTCCGCGTCGGCGACGATCGGCGCCATCCAGTCGCGCACGGCGCCGTCGACGCCCTCGATCTGCCCGGCGCGCAGCAGCGCGTTGTTGATGCGGCGGACGACCGCGGGCACCGAGTTGGCCGGGTACAGGCTCTGGTCGGGGTAGGTCTGGCCGGAGAGGTTCGCGTCGGCGGCGACCTGCCAGCCGGAGAGGTAGATGGCCTCGAGGCCGGCGCGGACCTGCTGCACGGCCTGGTTGCCGGTGAGGGCGCCGAGGGCCGAGACCCAGCGGGCGCCGGATCCGCTGCCGTCGCGCTGGATCAGCTCCCAGAGGGTCTGCGCGCCGCGGCGGGCGAGCGTCTGCTCCTCGCGGACGGGACCGCGCAGGGCGACGACGTCGGCGGCGGTGTAGTCGCGGCGGATGCCGGACCAGCGCGGGTCGGCGTCCCATTCCAGCTGGAGCTCGGCGGCGGTCTGCACGGTGTCGCCGGGGCGGGGCTCTGGGTGGGCTGCGGTGCTCATCGTGACCTCCATCGGTCGGTTCGGTTGAGACGATCCTGTGCCCGGCGCGCGCCGTCCCGAACGGATCCGCCGACAGAAATCCGGCCGTTCTTCTGTTTGCCAGAACTTCCGGCGGGTGTCAGCATGGCCTGCATGACAGACACGGTCGACGACGACCTGGCGGCGGACGCGCTCACCCTGGGGCGGCGCATCCGGGCGGCGCGCGTGCAGCGCGGCATGACCCTGGAGGCCCTGGCCGCGGCGATCGACCGCGCCCCCTCGCAGGTCTCCACCATCGAGAACGGCAACCGCGAGCCGCGCCTCCCGCAGCTGCGCGCCATCGCCACGGCGCTCGGCGTCACGGTCGACGACCTGCTCGCCCCCGAGGCGCCCGACGAGCGCGCCGCCCTGGAGATCGCGGTGGAGCGAGCGCAGCGCGGCACGGTCTTCAACGCGCTCGGGATCGATCCCGTGCGGGTGTCGAAGGCGGTGCCGGACGCGACGTTGCGGGCCATCCTGGCGCTGCACCAGGAGGTGGAGCGGCTGCACCGCGAGCGCGCCGCGACCCCGGAGGAGGCCCGCCGCGCGAACGCCGAGCTGCGCGCGACCATGCGCGCCCGCGACAACTACTTCGCCGAGCTGGAGGCCATCGCGGCCGACCTGCTCGCCGCCGTCGGCCACGCCGGCGGCCCGGTCTCGCAGCAGACGGTGGCCGACATGGCTGACCACCTCGGCTTCTCGCTGCACTACGTCGGCGACCTGCCGCACTCCACCCGCTCGGTGACCGACAAGCGCAACGGGCGCATCTACCTGCCGACGGAGCAGTCGGCCTCCCGCGACTCCCGCTCCCCCATCCTGCAGGCCTTCGCGTCGCAGCTGCTCGGCCACGACGAGCCGCGAAACTACGCGGAATTTCTGCGGCAGCGGATCGAGACCAACTACCTCACGGCGGCGCTCCTCCTGCCCGAGAAGGACGCCGTGGCCGTGCTCACGGAGGCCAAGAACTTCCGCCGCATCTCCATGGAGGACCTGCGCGACGCCTTCGCCGTGTCGTACGAGACGGCGGCGCACCGGTTCACGAACCTCGCGACCGCGCGGCTCGGCATCCCGGTGCACTTCATGAAGGTGCACGAGTCCGGCACGATCATCAAGGCGTACGAGAACGACTCGGTCGCGTTCCCGTCCGACGCGCTCGGCGCGATCGAGGGCACGCCCGTCTGCCGCAGCTGGACGGCGCGCACCGTGTTCGACGTGGAGGACCGGTTCAGCCCGTACTACCAGTACACGGACACGCCCCGCGGGACGTTCTGGTGCACCTCCCGCATCGAGAAGGCCAAGGAGGGCGACTACTCGGTGAGCGTCGGCGTGCCGTTCGAGCACGTGAAGTGGTTCCGCGGCCGGGAGACCCCGCACCGCGCCCTCTCGCGCTGCCCGGACGAGAGCTGCTGCCGCCGCCCCTCCGGTGCACTGGCGGAGCGGTGGGAGGGGCAGGCCTGGCCGGCCGCCCGCACACCCACGTCGCTGCTCGCTGCGCTGCCGACGGGGACGTTCCCGGGCGTGGACACCACGGAGGTCTACGACTTCCTCGAACGCCACCAGCCCTGATCAGCCGGGCATCTGTCGCCGCTCGTCGGACGGAATGGATGGAATGCGGCCGGATTCGGTACGGAATCCGTCGTTCTGTCGGGGTCGCAGGGAGCAGAATGTCACAAACCCAGCAGAGAGGCGCGTGAGTCGAGTGGGCAGTACGGTTTTCGAGCGGAGCCGACCGGACGCGTCCGTCGTGAGGCACAGCCTCGCAGGCACCCGGCAGTCCGTCTTCTGGATCGAGGATGCGCCGGGCGACGCGTATCCCACACTCACCGGCGATCTCGCCTGCGACCTCGCCGTCGTGGGCGGCGGCTACTCCGGACTGTGGACCGCGCTGCTCGCCAAGCGCGAGAACCCGGCCGCCCGGGTGGTGCTGCTGGAGGGCCGCCGGATCGGCTGGGCGGCCTCCGGCCGAAACGGCGGCTTCTGCGAGGCCAGCCTGACCCACGGCGACGACAACGGCCTCAGCCGCTTCCCGCAGGAGTTCGACCAGCTCCAGCGGCTCGGGATGCGGAACCTCGACGAGATCGAGGCGATCATCGGGGAGCTCGGCCTCGACGCCGACTTCGAGCGCAACGGGGCCATCGACCTCGCCACCGAGCCGCACCAGGTCGAGTGGCTGCGCGAGGCCGCGGACGGGGAGCACGCCGTCTTCCTCGACACCGACGCGGTGCGCGCCGAGGTTCACTCCCCCACCTACCTCGCCGGCCTCCTCCGCACCGCCGACTCGTCGCTGGTGCACCCGGCCAAGCTGGCCAGGGCCCTGGCGCGGGCGTGCGCCGACCTCGGGGTCGAGATCTTCGAGCACTCCCCGGTGGAGAGCATCGGCGACGGCACCACCCTCGAGACGCCGCGCGGCGTGGTCCGCGCCGAGCGCACGGCGCTCGCGACGAACGTCTTCCCGAGCCTGCTGAAGCGCAACCGCCTCCAGACGGTGCCGGTGTACGACTACGTGCTCATGACCGAGCCACTGTCGGACGCCCAGCTCGCCTCGATCGGCTGGAGCGGGCGGCAGGGCCTCGGCGACTCGGCGAACCAGTTCCACTACTACCGGCTCTCGGCAGACAACCGCATCCTCTTCGGCGGCTACGACGCGATCTACCACTACGGCGGGCGCGTGCGCGAGGAGTACGAGGACCGCCCCGAGACCTTCGCCCGGCTCGCGAGCCACTTCTTCACCACCTTCCCGCAGCTGGAGGGCGTGCGCTTCGCGAACAAGTGGGCGGGCGCGATCGACACGTGCAGCCGGTTCTGCGCGTTCTTCGGCTCGGCGCGCGGCGGCCGGGTCGCCTACGCCACCGGCTACACCGGCCTCGGCGTCGCCGCGACGCACTTCGGCGCGCAGGTCATGCTCGACCTGCTCGCCGGCCGCAGCACCGAGCGCACCGAGCTCGCGATGGTCAAGAGCCGCCCGCTGCCCTTCCCGCCCGAGCCCGCCGCCTCGCTCGGCATCAACCTGACCCGCCTCTCGCTCGACCGCGCCGACCACAACGACGGCAAACGCAACCTGTTCCTGAAGACCCTGGATGCGGTGGGGCTCGGCTTCGACAGCTGAGCACCTCGCCCGCCGCCTCCGTCCGATCACGAGGAGAACATCGACGATGACGCCCACCCCACCGGCATCCGACGGCTCCGTGCAGCTGCGCGGAGTCACCAAGCTGTTCGGATCGCAGATCGCGGTCGACCACATCGATCTGGAGGTGCGCAGCGGCGAGTTCATCTCCCTGCTCGGGCCCTCCGGCTGCGGCAAGACCACGCTGCTGCGCATGATCGCCGGGTTCGAGCATCCCGACGAGGGCGACATCGCGGTCGGCGGGACGAGCGTCGTCGACACGCCGCCGCACAAGCGGCCGGTCAACACGGTCTTCCAGTCCTACGCGCTCTTCCCGCACATGACGGTCGCCGAGAACGTCGCGTACGGGCTCCGCCAGAAGCGGGTGCCCCGCGCGGAGATCGCCGAGCGGGTGCGGGACGCGCTGGACCTCTCCCGGATGGGCTCCTTCGCCGACCGGAGCCCGCAGAAGCTCTCGGGAGGCCAGCAGCAGCGCGTCGCGCTCGCCCGGGCCCTCGTCAACCGGCCGCGCGTGCTCCTCCTGGACGAGCCGATGTCCGCACTCGACCGCAAGCTGCGCGAGGAGATGCAGATCGAGCTGAAGCTGCTGCAGCGGCAGCTCGGCATCACCTTCGTCTTCGTCACCCACGACCAGCAGGAGGCGCTCTCGATGAGCGACCGCATCGTCGTGATGCAGGGCGGCGCGGTGCAGCAGATCGGCACGACGGAGGCCGTGTACCTGTCGCCGGCGAACGCGTTCGTCGCCGGCTTCATCGGCAAGCAGAACTTCATCGACGCGACGGTGCAGCCCGACGCCTCGCTGCTCGCGGCGGACGGCCGGGTGGGCACGGCGACCGGGTCCGACGCCCGCAGCGGCGAGCGCGTGCGGGTCGCGGTGCGGGCCGAAGCCGTCACCGTCGGCCGGGAGCGTCCCGCCGGGACGGGCGTGCAGGGCACGCTCGCCGGCATCTCGTTCCTGGGCGACGTGATCCAGTACGTCGTGGTGACCGCCGCGGGGGTCGAGCTGCTCTCGCGCCGGCCACCGAGCCAGGTCGAGCAGCTGAGCACCGGCGACACCGTCTGGTGCGGCTGGGACGACGGCGACCTCCACGTGTTCGCGGCCGACGCCGAGCCCGACGCCGACGCCGAGGCCGCCTGAGATGCGGCGCACCTCCCGCACCGCCCGCCCGGGCGGTGCCGCCGACGTCGTCGCGCTGATCCCGCAGGCGGGGGCCGCCCGCATCACCCGGCGCGCGCTCCTGGGCGGCTTCGCCGTCACCGCGGCCGGGCTGGCCCTCACCGCGTGCACCAGGGAGACCGCGTTCGGCGCCTCCGTCGCACCCGACGGCAAGCTCGAGAGCCAGCTCAACGTGTACAGCTGGGGCGACTACGACGACCCGTCGAACATCACGTCCTTCCAGAAGAAGCACGGCGTCACGGTGCAGCTCGACAGCTACGGCTCCAACGAGGAGATGATCGCCAAGCTCGGCGCCACCCGCGGCACGAGCGGCTACGACATCGTCGTGCCCACCGGCAGCTACATCCCGATGATGTCGGCCAACGGGCTCCTCCAGAAGCTCGACCACTCCCGGCTGCGCAACCTGGGCAACATCGACCCGCACTACCTGGACCAGTCGTGGGACCGCGGCAACGTCTACTCGGTCTGCAAGGACTGGGGCACCACCGGGTTCGCGTACAACACCGACGTGATCCACCGGCCGATGACCTCCTGGTCCGACTTCCTCGACGCCGCCCAGAAGGAGGCGAGCAAGAACGTCGCCGTGCTGGAGGACCCGTGGGAGGTCGCGAGCATGTACTTCGCCTCCCACGGCATCGACCCCAACACGACCGAGAAGGCCGACCTCGACGCCGCAGAGGACTTCCTGGTGAACACGCTCGCCCCGCACATCAAGGCGTTCAACTCGACGGCGGTCACCAGCGGCATCCCGGAGGGCACCTTCGCCCTCGTCCAGGCGTTCAACGGGGACGCCCGCCAGGGCATGCTCGCGACGGACACGATCCCGAAGAACTGGAAGTTCGTCTATCCCACGCCCACGGCGAACCTGTGGATGGACACCTGGGCCATCGCGACCGGTGCGCAGCACCCCGACGCGGCCTACGCGTTCATCGACGCGATCCTCGAGCCGGACGCGTCGTACCGGGAGGTCGACTACATCGGGTACTCGACCGGGGTGAAGGGGCTGCGCGAGCGGGCGCAGAGCGAGGACTTCGCACTCCCGGAGCTCGTGTTCCCCTCCGACGACGTGATCGCCCGGCTGACGCCGGCCCAGCTGAACGGCGCGGCCGAACGGCTCGTGTCGATCGTGAACCGCATGATGGCGAAGGCAGGTTCCTGATGACCGCGACAGCGACCGCATCCCGCGCCGGCGAGCGCGACACCACGGGCTCCGGCGCGGCGCCCGGCCCGCAGCGCCGCCGCCCGCGCACGCGGATCTCGGGCACCACGATCGCCGGGTTCCCGACCTGGGCGTTCGTGCTGTTCTTCTTCGTCGTCCCGCTGGCGCTCGTGCTCTGGTACAGCTTCGGGTACAAGCCCGATCTGTTCTCCGCGCACGCCAACGACAAGCTCTCGTTCGACCGGTACGGGGAGGCGCTCGACGCGACCTTCCTCGGCACGTTCGTCAACACGCTCCGGATCGGGCTGATCGGCACCGCGATCTGCCTCGTGATCGGGGTGCCGTTCGCGTACTGGCTGGCGGTGAAGCTGCGCCCGCAGTACCGCGCCCTGGCGCTCGCCCTGGTGCTGGTGCCGTTCTGGACGAACTTCCTGGTCAGGACGCTGGGCTGGCAGATCGTGCTGTCCCCGCAGGGGTTCCTCTCGGACGCCCTGCAGAGCCTCGGCATCATCCACGGCGACCTGAACGTGCTCTACACGCAGGCGGCCGTGCAGCTCGGCGTGGTCTACAACTACCTCCCGCTGATGATCCTGCCGCTGTACGTCGCGATGGACCGCGCCGGGCAGCCGTTGCGCGAGGCGAGCGCCGACCTCGGCGCGAACCGGGTGCGGACGTTCCTCCAGGTGACGCTGCCGCTCGCGGCGCCGGGGATCGCGTCCGGATGCCTGCTGGTGTTCATCCCGCTGATGGGCGACTACGTCACGGCGTCGGTGCTCGGCGGCGCGCAGGGCAACATGGTCGGCCAGCTGGTCGCCAGCCAGTTCAACACCGCGCAGAACTGGGCGCTCGGCTCGGCGATGGCAGTGCTGCTCATGCTCTTCATCGCGGCGGCGGTCGTCATCGTCGGCGGCGTCGCCCTCATCATCCGGTTCCTCGTCCGGCGGTCGCGCCGGGTCGATCTCGTGAAGGGAGCGGGCGCATGACCACGCAGACCGCAACTGAGGCCATGCTCGCCGTCCGCAGCGACACCGGTCACAACGCGCGACGCCGCACGGTGCGCCGCCGGCGGCGCCCCGACGGCGTGCGCATCGGGCTCACCGTCTGGGGCGTGCTGGTGTTCGCCTTCCTGTTCCTGCCGATCCTCGTGATGCTGGTGTACTCGTTCAACACCGGCCGCCTCCTGGCGACCTGGCAGGGCTTCGGCTTCGACGCCTACGCGGCGGCCTGGGCCAGCCCCGTCATCCGCTCCTCCGTCATCACCTCGCTGGAGGCCGCGGTCGGCGCGGCGGTGCTCTCCACCGTCCTGGGCACGCTCGGCGGCCTGGCCCTCGCGCGGTCGAAGGCGAAGACCTCCTGGGTGCTGTGGGCGACGCTCCTGCTGTCGATCACGCTGTTCACGCCCGAGATCGTCGACGCCGTGTCGATGCTGCCGTGGTTCGTGAGCCTCGGCACCGACTTCGGCATCGGCATCTTCAGCAACGGCATGGTGCGCCTCGTCGTCGCCCACGCCGTGCTGTCCGTCGCGGTGGTCACCTTCATCGTCCGCGCCCGGATGCAGGGCATGGACGAAGCGCTGGAGGAGGCGGCCGCCGACCTCTACGCGCCCCCGCTGAAGCGCTTCTGGCAGATCACGCTCCCGGTCGCGAGCCCCGCGATCTGGGCCGGTGCCCTCATGTCGTTCACGCTCAGCCTCGACAACACCATCGTGTCGAGCTTCGTGCAGGTGCCGGGATCCACCCCCTGGCCGGTGTACATCTTCAGCTCGCTGCGCGTCGGCCTGCGCCCGGAGATCGCCGCCGTCTCCGCGGTCATGTTCGTGCTGACCCTGTTCGCGCTCGCCGTCGTCGGCTTCGTGCTCCGCCGCAGCGGGGCGTCGACGGAGGAGATGGCGAAGACGTTGGCGAGCGCGTGAGCGACGGGAGCGCGGGGAACGCCGCGAACGCCGGAGACGCCGGGGACGCCGCCGCCGATCGTCTGGCCGCGACCGGGCGCGTGAGCGCCCTGGCTCTGCCGCTCGCTCAGGAGGACGTGCCGGACGCGCAGCGCGTGGCCGGCGCGCCCCGCACGGGGCTGATCGAGCTGGGCTCCTTCGGCGGCTCGGAGGTCGGCGTCTGGGAGATGACCCCCGGCACGATGAGCGATGTGGAGTCCGACGAGCTCTTCGTGGTGATCGCGGGCCGCGCGAGGGTCGAGTTCGTCGCGACCGGCGACGTGATCGACATCGGGCCCGGCGACGTGGTCCGTCTCACCGCGGGCGACGAGACCTTCTGGACCGTGACCGAGACGCTCCGCAAGGTCTGGCTGGCCTGAGGCGACCGCTCAGCCCAGCTCGCAGCCCAGCGCCAGCTCGGCGTACGAGAGCACGTTCCGCCTGCTCTGCGCCCGGTCGAGCTCGACTCCGATCAGCGGGTAGAGGTCGTAGGCGTCCTCCAGGGCGACGATGTTGCGGGCGATCGTCGCCCCGTCCGACGCGAGCCGGAAGACGCCCAGTCCCGCACCGATCTCGATCGTCGTGCGGTACAGCATCACCTGGCGCTCCACGATCGACCGGTGCAGCGGCTTGAGCTGGGGCTGCTCGCGCAGCAGCGGGATGCTCTCGTACACGATGCGCAGGTCGTCGCTGATGTCGTCGGGCACGCCCGCCTCGACCAGGGCGACGATGCGCTGCCGCGGGTCCTCCTGCCGCTCGGCGATGGTCCGGCGGCGCTCGTAGAACTCCTCGACCACGCCTTCGACCGCCGCGAACATCAGCTCGTCGAACGTCTTGAAGTAGTAGAGCACCGCGCCGGCGCTCACCTCGGCCTCCGCGGCGACGGCGCGGACGTTGGTCGCCGCGATGCCGCGCTCGCGCGCCACCTTGCGGGTGGCGGAGACGAGCTCCTCCCGTCGCCGGGCCTGGCGTGTGGTCGTCGTCACCGTTCTCCTGTCACCAGCCGCGAGGCCGGGTCCGTGTCCGTCACCGCTCCCGGGTCCCCGTCGTCCCCGGTCGCGATCGTCGTGAGCGCAGCGTAGCGCGCGGGGGCCCGCCGCCGCATGACGAGGCCGGCCACGATGCCGGCGATGAACAGGATCGGCGTCGGGAGGAGCAGGATCCAGTTCACCGCGCCCTCCATCCCGGTGACCACGTCGAAGTTGACCACGATGAGCAGCAGCCCGACGATGAGGCCCAGGCCGCCGAGGGCCGGGGCGATGAGCGCGCGGAACACGCTGTGCCCGCGCCGGTCGCGGGAGAAGAAGCCGACCACGGAGACGGCGGCGACCGCCTGCGCGAAGACCAGCCCGGCGACCCCGGTCGCGTACGTCCAGATCGCTAGCTGAAGGAACGGGTCGGCCCCCGTCGCGATGCACACCACGACGGCGATCAGGCAGATGACCGACAGCACCAGACTGGCGCGATAGGGCGAGCGGGTGACGGGATGCGTGCGCCCCAGCGCCCGCGGCAGCAGCCCCTCCCGGCCGAGCGAGAACAGGTAACGGGAGCACGCGTTGTGGAACGCCAGCAGGCACGCGAAGAAGCTGGTGACGATCAGCACGCGCATCGCGATCGTGGCCCACTCGCCGAGATAGCTCCCGGAGGCGTGGAACACCATGTCCTGGAAGTCGTCGCCGCGCGCCATCGCGAGCACGCCTTGCGCGCCGAACGCGACGGTGAGGATCCAGAACGTGAACGCGTAGAAGATCCCGAGGAACGCGACCGCGATGTAGGTGGCGGCCGGGACGGTCCGCTTCGGATCCTTCGCCTCCTCGGCGTAGATGGCCGTGCCCTCGAAGCCCAGGTACGCGCCGAAGCCGACCACGAACAGGCTCCCGGCGCCGGCGGCGAAGAAGACGTTGGACGGGTCGAAGGAGGCGAACGAGATCGGCTCGGGGCCGCCCTGGATGAGCACCGCGACCGCCAGGACGAGCAGGATGGCGACCTCGAGGGTCAGCAGCACGCCCAGCACCTTCGCGCCGACGTCGATGTGGCGGTAGCCGAGCAGGCCGACGATGACGAGCGCCACGAGCGAGTACACGCCCCACGGCAGGTCGATGCCGAACAGGTCGGCGAAGGTGGAGTGCCCGAAGAAGCCGATGAAGCCGTAGAAGCACACGCAGAGGAACCCGTAGGCGAAGACGGTGACGAAGGCGACGCCGATACCGGCCGGCTTGCCGAGCCCGCGCGACGCGTAGATGTAGAACGCTCCGGTGTTGCGGACGTGCTTCGACATGGCGGTGAAGCCGACGGAGAACAGGATGAGGATGAGCCCGCAGGTCAGCATCGCGCCCGGCGCGCCGATGCCGCCCATCCGGAGCGTGGTCGGCCCCGCGCTCACCACGACGGTGAGCGGCGCGGCGGCCGAGATGACGAAGAAGACGATGCCCCAGACGCCGAGGCGGCCGGAGGCGAGCGCACCGCCGCCCCCGGCCTCCCCCGCCGTCGGATCCGCGTTCTGCTGGTGCTGCGTCATGGTGCTCCTCTGGTCGATGCCTCGTTGCTCGATGGGATGCTGCATTGAACACGGATTAAACGCAGACCGCCGCGCCACTGTCAAGCGATCAGGCGAATCCGACCCAAATACTTGAACAGGCGTTCAGTTCTGTGTGTATGCTGCCGCCATGACGCAACCGACCGCAGTCCCCCGCGCTCGCGACCTGGGGATCCCCTTCGACGGCACACCCGGCGCGGCGAACGCGATCACCGACGTGCCCGGTGTCGAGGTCGGCTACGTGACGCTCTCCGCGGGCGAGGTGCAGACCGGGGTCACGGCGATCCTCCCCCGCGGGCGGAGCGGTGTCGGCACCGCCTGCGCCGCCGCGACGTACTCGCTCAACGGCAACGGCGAGCTCACCGGGCGCAGCTGGATCGACGAGTCCGGCTCCCTCGCCCTCCCGGTGCTGATCACGAACTCGCACGCCATCGGCACCGTGCACCGCGGCACGATCGACTGGGTCGCCGACGCCCACCCGGCCGTCGCCGCCCAGTGGATGCTCCCGGTCGTCGGCGAGACCTGGGACGGCTACCTCAACGACATCAACGGCGCGCACGTGCTCCCCCGCCACGCGGCCGAGGCGATCCGGGAGGCGCACGCCGGCCCGATCGCCGAGGGGTCCGTCGGCGGCGGCACCGGGATGAACTGCTACGGGTTCAAGGGCGGCTCCGGCAGCGCCTCGCGGGTGGTCGGCCACGGCTCGGGCCGCTACACCGTCGGCGTCTTCCTGCAGGCCAACTTCGGCAAGCGCTCCGAGCTGCGCCTCGCGGGCGTGCCGCTGGGCCGGCGCTCAGCCGCCCCGAACCCGATGGAGGAGACCGACTGGTTCACGCGCGACGGCACACCGCAGCCCGCCGTCGCGGGAGCGGGGTCCGTCATCGCGGTGGTCGCGACCGACGCGCCGCTGCTGCCGAGCCACCTGTCGGCGATCGCCCGCCGAGTCCCCCTGGGGCTCGCGCGCACCGGCACCACCGGCAGCCACTTCTCCGGCGACATCTTCCTCGCCTTCTCCACCGCCAACGCGGGCGCCTTCGCGTCGCGCATGCCCGCGGGGCCGGCGACCGACGCCGACCTCGACACGGTCACCGCGCTGCCCTGGGGCCACCTCGACCCGTTCTTCGAGGCGACGGTGGAGGCCGTCGAGGAGGCCGTGGCCAACGCGCTCGTCGCGGCACGGGATGCGGTGGGGCGCGCCGGTCACGCCAGCTACGCCCTCCCGCACGCCGAGATCCGCGCGGCGTTCGGGGCGCGCTGACCGCGCGGCGACGGGTGGGCGACCGCTGACGACCGCTCAGCCGCGGGCGCTGCGGGCGAGCAGTGCCGCGTGCAGGGCGCTCAGCGTCTCGCCGTCGTCGAGATCCATCCCGAGCAGCTCCTCGATGAGGGCGATGCGCTGGTAGAAGACCGAGCGGGAGAGATGGCTCGCGGCTGCCGCCTTGGTGCGGTTGCCGGGGTGGGACGCGTAGGCGCGCAGCACCTCCAGCAGGTCGCCGCCGTTCGCGAGGTCGTAGTCGATCAGGGGCCGCAGCATCAGCTCGCTGTGCTCCTGCATCCGCGGGTCGGCGCCCAACGTGGTCACGAGGCGCAGCAGCGGCCGGTGCTCGGCGCGCAGGACGGTGACGCCCTGCGAGCGGCGGGGATCGGCGCGGGCGAGGAGCTGCCCCGCCTCCGCGACGGAGGCGAGGAGACCCGGGATCCCCGGCGCTTCCGACCCGAGGGCGACGGTGACCGCTCCCCCGGCCCCCGGTGCCGCTGCGGCCGCGCGGGCGACCGCGCCGCCGATGGCGACGAGGGCCGCATCCGTGACCGACCGCTCCGGCCGCGAGGAGATCGCGAGCACGAGCATCCCGGACGCCCGGTCGGGATGCTGCGACACGAGCGCGTCGAGCCCCTGCGCCCGCGCCTCGGCGCTCGCACCGGCGACGAGCGCCGCGACGTCCGACGCCTGGCCGGCGGGAGCGTGCAGCCCGATCGCGACGCCGCTCAGGACCCGGCCGGCGACCGGCAGGCCGGACGCCTCGAAGCGGGCGACGAGGCCGCTCTCGGTGGCGAACCGACGACCCAGCAGCGCCCCCAGCAACCGGTCGTGGCTCTGCCGCGTCCACTCGTCCGCATCCCGGTCGGCGAGGCGGCTGAGGGCGAGGGCGACGGCGGCCTGCTCGAGCACGTTCGACCGGCCCGCGGGATGCGCGCGGCCGGGCAGGGCGACGAGGTGGCCCCACCGCATCCCGCGCGCCTCGATCGGCGTGATCAGCCAGCGCTCGCCACCGGTCCCCCGGTGCTCCTGCCGCGAGCGCTGCTCCCAGTCGCGCAGCGCCTGCTCGTCGCCGTCGATGCCCGAGGCGGCGATCACGCGGTGGTTGAGGTCTTCGAGGACCACCGGGGCGTCGAGCGCGCGGGCCGCCTGGGCGACGATGAAGTCGGCGGGGCTGCCGCGCAGGCTCAGCTCGGTGAAGAGCGCGTGGATCTCGTCGCGGGCGCGCAGCGCGCCCATCTGGTCCGCGATGATGCGCGAGTGGACGGCCTCGGTGATCGCGATGAAGCGCACCTCCCGGTGCAGCACCACGAACGGCAGGCCCGCGGCGCGGAAACCGGTGACCAGCGCGGCGGGGGCGGCGGGCATCCGCTCGCTGAGCTCGAGCACCAGCCCGGCGATCCCGCCGCCGGCGAGCTGCTCGGCGAGACCGCGGAGCCCCGCGTCGTCGGTCGGCCAGCCGGCGCCGGTCGAGAGGAGGAGCTCGCCGCCGCTGAGCAGGCGGGCGCTGGAGGCGGTCTCGGAGACGTGCACCCAGCGCACGGGGCGGTCGAGCGCGTCGTCGCCGGAGAGCACCTCCGGCAGCGCCGCCGCGACCTCGTCGAACCGCAGCACCTCTCGGATGCTGGGCAGCACGACGGGCGACACCGACTCCGGACGATCTGTATCAACTGCGATCAAGCCCCGACGATCTGGCATCACTCGGTCGCCTCGCTCTCTGTAACCATTGGGAGGTAAGCCTATTGTTCCATCCGGGCAGTTCGTCCGGAACCACGCAAGGAGAATGCCCGTGGCCCTCATCCGCCATCTGATCGACGGGACCGAGACCGGCGAGCCCGCCCGCACCGGAGCCGTGTACGACCCCGCGACGGGCGAGCGCCAGCACGAGGTCGTGCTCGGCAGCACGGCCGACGTCGAGCAGGCCATCGCCGCCGCGCGCGCCGCCCTCCCCGCCTGGCGCGCCACGAGCCTCACCAAGCGCGCCGACGTGCTGTTCCGGCTGCGCCACCTGCTCACCGAGCGCCGCGACGACCTCGCCGCGATCGTCACGAGCGAGCACGGCAAGGTGCTCTCGGACGCCGCCGGCGAGATCGGCCGCGGCCTCGAGAACGTGGAGTTCGCCTCCGGCCTCATCAACCAGCTCAAGGGCGAGTACAGCGAGCAGGTCTCCACCGGCATCGACGTGCACAGCGTCAAGCAGCCCGTCGGCGTCGTCGGCTGCATCACCCCGTTCAACTTCCCGGTGATGGTCCCGCTCTGGATGGTCGCGAGCGCGATCGCCTGCGGCAACACCGTCGTGCTCAAGCCCAGCGAGAAGGACCCGAGCGCCTCCGTCTTCCTGGCCAAGCTCTTCCTCGAGGCCGGACTGCCCGCCGGGGTGCTCAACGTCGTGCACGGCGACAAGGAGGCGGTCGACGCCCTCCTCGACAGCCCCGACGTCGCCGCGATCAGCTTCGTGGGCTCGACGCCGATCGCCCGCTCGATCTACCAACGCGCGAGCGCCAACGGCAAGCGCGTCCAGGCGCTCGGCGGGGCGAAGAACCACATGGTCGTCCTCGAGGACGCCGACATCGAGGCCGCGGCCGACGCCGCCGTCTCGGCCGCCTACGGCTCCGCCGGCGAGCGCTGCATGGCCGTCAGCGTGCTGGTGGCCGTCGGCGACGTGGGCGACCGCCTCGTGCCGGCGATCGAGCGCCGCCTCGGCGCCCTCGCCATCGGCCCTGGCACCGACCCCGCCAGCGAGATGGGGCCGCTCATCACCCGCGAGCACCGCGACAAGGTCGCCTCGTACGTCGCCGGAGCGACGGCCGAGGGCGCGACGGTCGTCGTCGACGGCACCGCCCGGCAGTTCGAGGGCGACGGCTTCTTCGTCGGCGTCAGCCTGATCGACGACGTGAAGCCCGGCACGAAGGTGTACGACGACGAGATCTTCGGCCCGGTGCTGTCCGTCGTCCGCGTGGACACGTTCGAGGAGGCCGTCGCCCTCGTCAACGCCAACCAGTACGGCAACGGCGTCGCCCTCTTCACCCGCGACGGCGGGGCCGCCCGCCAGTTCGAGTTCGAGATCGAGGTCGGCATGGTCGGGATCAACGTCCCGATCCCGGTGCCGATCGGCGCGTTCTCGTTCGGCGGCTGGAAGAACTCGCTGTTCGGCGACTCCCACATCTACGGGCCCGAGTCGTTCCATTTCTACACGCGGAGCAAGGTCGTCACGACGCGGTGGCCCGACCCGCTGCACTCGAAGATCGAGCTCGCCTTCCCGGGCAACTCCTGAGCAGGACAGGACGGACATCCGCATGACCGACACCATCGAGACCCCTCTGACGACCGCGGACCGGGCCGGCTACACCGACCGGCGGGGCGTCGACCACTCCTTCGGCGACGTCGACGCCGAGACCCAGGTGCGCAGCGACGACCGCAGCCACGTGTTCCACTCCTGGAGCGCGCAGGCCCAGATCGACCCGCTGCCGATCGCCGCGGGCGCCGGCTCCACCTTCTGGGACTACCAGGGCAACGCCTATCTCGACTTCAGCTCCCAGCTGGTCAACCTCAACCTCGGGCACCAGCACCCGGACCTCGTCGCCGCCATCCAGCAGCAGGCCGGTCGCCTCGCGACCATCCAGCCCTCGATGGCGAACGACGTGCGCGGCGAACTGGCGCGCCGGATCGCCCGGGTCGCCCCCGGCACCCTCGACAAGGTGTTCTTCACCAACGGCGGCGCCGACGCGAACGAGTACGCGGTGCGGATGGCCCGCCGCGTGACGGGGCGCCGCAAGGTGCTCTCGATGTACCGCTCGTACCACGGCGGCACCTCGACGGCGATCTCGCTGACCGGCGACCCGCGACGCTGGCCGAACGAGCCGAGCGACCCCTCGGTCGCCCACTTCTTCGGCCCGTACCCGTACCGCTCCGCGTTCCACGCCGCCACGCCCGAGGAGGAGACGCAGCGCGCGCTCGAGCACCTCGAGAGCGTCATCGTGCTGGAGGGCGCCGCCACCGTCGCGGCGATCATCATCGAGACGGTCGTCGGCACCAACGGCGTGCTCGTGCCGCCTCCCGGCTACCTCCCCGGCGTGCGCGCCCTGTGCGACAAGTACGGCATCGTGTACATCGCCGACGAGGTCATGGTCGGCTTCGGCCGCCTCGGCGAGTGGTTCGCGGTGGACGCGTTCGACGTCGTGCCGGACCTCATCACCTTCGCGAAGGGCGTGAACTCGGGCTACGTGCCTCTCGGCGGCGTCGTCATCTCCGAGCCGATCGCGTCGTACTTCGACGACGTGTCGTTCGCCGGCGGGCTCACCTACTCGGGCCACCCGCTGGCCTGCGCCGCGGGCGTCGCGACGTTCGAGGTGTTCGAGCGCGACGGCATCCTGGAGCGGGTGCGCGACCTCGGCGAGCGCGTCGTCGAGCCGGAGATCACCTCCTGGCTCGACAAGCACCCGTCCCTCGGCGAGGTGCGCGGGCGCGGGCTGTTCTGGGCGCTGGAGCTCGTGCGCGACCGGGAGACGCGGGAGCCGCTGGTCCCGTTCAACGCCGCGGGCGCTGACGCGGCCCCGATGGGCGCCGTCGCGGCCGCGTGCAAGGCGGCCGGCGTGTGGCCGTTCACGCACTTCAACCGCGTGCACATCGCCCCGCCGCTGGTGATCGAGGAGGACGAGCTGCGCCGCGGCCTCGCCGCCATCGACGCCGCGCTCGACGTCGCGGACCGCTACACCGCCTCCTGACCCCCTCCGCATTCGGCCCAAATGTCGGGTATGCCGCGCGCATTCCCGACATTTGGGCCGAATCTGCGAGGGGCCGGCACAGGGAGGGGACGGGCGCGCGGGATATCGTGGGGCCATGAGTGAACCTGGGCACGGCCGCGTCGCGGTCTACATCGACTTCGACAACATCGTCATCTCCCGCTACGACCAGGTGCACGGACGCGGGCAGTTCATGCGCGACCGGCAGAAGTCGTCCGGCGACAAGCCGAAGCCGGCCTTCGCGGCCAAGCTCGAGGAGGCCAGGGTCGACCTGGGCGCCATCATCGACTTCGCGTCGTCGTTCGGCACCCTCGTGCTCACCCGGGCGTACGCCGACTGGTCGGCGACGGTCAACGCGGACTACCGCGGACAGCTCGTCGGGCGCGCCGTCGACCTCGTCCAGCTCTTCCCCGCCGCCGCCTACGCCAAAAACGGCGCCGACATCCGCCTGGCCGTCGACGCCGTCGAAGACCTCTTCCGCCTGCCCGAGCTGACCCACGTGGTCGTCGTGGCCGGCGACTCCGACTACGTGCCGCTGGCCCAGCGGATCAAGCGCCTCGGCCGCTACGTGATCGGCATCGGCGTCGCGGGCTCCACCGCGAAGTCGCTCGCCGCCGCGTGCGACGAGTTCGACAGCTACGACGACATCCCGGGCGTCGCGCACGACGAGGTCGCGGACGACTCCGCGGACGACGTCGTCGAGGAGGCCGCGGCCGAGGAGGCCGCGACCGGAACCGCCGCAGCGGACGCGGCCGGCACCGACACCGTCGCCGCCGAGCCCGAGGCCGACGGCGACACCGCGAAGACCGAGCCCTCGGCTCCGGCTCGCGGGTCCCGCTCGCGCCGCAAGCGCGCCCCGGCCGAGCAGCCGGCCGACGCCGCCGAGGCCGCCGAGCCCACCCCGGTGGAGCAGGCCGACGCCGAGCTCCAGGCCGAGGCCACGCGCCTGCTCACCCGCGCCCTCCAGCTCGGCCACGAGAAGGACGACACCGAGTGGCTGCACAGCTCCACGGTGAAGGGGCAGATGAAGCGGATGGACCCGTCGTTCAGCGAGAAGGCCCTCGGCTTCCGCTCGTTCAGCGATTTCGTGAAGTCGCGGAGCCCGATCGTCGAGCTCGACGACAGCTCCACCGCCCAGATGGTGCGGCTGGCCCCCACCCGGTCGCGCCGCGCCCGCCACAGCGGCCGCGCGACCGACACCGTCTCGGCCTGACGCCCGCCGTCAGGCCCGGATGCGGGGCCGCCGCTCGGCCGAGACGCTGAGCCGGCACACAGCATCCGGGCGTTGACTGGCCCCATGGCACGACAGTGGATCGCGACGCAGTGGGGTGGACCCGAGGACTGGGAGCTGGTGGAGCGGGAGGTCGCCGCGCCGGGCCCGGGAGAGGTCACCATCCGGGTGCGCGCCGCCGGGGTCAACCCGGCCGACTACAAGCACGTCTCCGCTCCCCGCTCCGGCGTGGAGCTGCCGGTCGCCATCGGCTACGAGGTCGCCGGTGTGCTGAGCGCCATCGGCCCGGGCACCGAGATCGGGTCCGGCCCGGCGGAGGTCGGCGACGCGGTCGTGGCCTTCCGCATCCAGGGCGGCTACGCCGACGAGGTGACCGTGCCCGCGAAGGACGTCTTCGCGAAGCCGGAGCGCATCCCCGACGAGGAGGCCGCGAACCTCCTCCTCGCGGGCACCACCGCGGCGCAGATGCTGCACACGGTCGGCGCGCGGGCGGGCGAGACCATCCTGGTGCACGGGGCCTCCGGCGCCGTCGGGGTCAGCATCCTGCAGCAGGCCGGGGAGCTCGGCGTGCACGTCGTCGGCACGGCGAGCGAGGCCAGCTTCGCGCGCGTGCGCCGCTTCGGCGGGGTGCCCGTGCTCTACGGCGAGGGTCTCGCCGAGCGGGCGCGTGCCGAGGCGCACGGCCCGATCGTGGCCGCCCTCGACACCGTCGGGACCGACGAGGCGATCGACGTCTCCCTCGAGCTCGTCCCCGACCGCGCCCGCATCGTGACGATCGTCGCCGCCGCCCGCGCGCAGAAGGAGGGCTTCGCGGCCGTCGCAGGAGCCCAGCCCGAGAGCCAGGCCTACCGGGACTCCGTGCGCGCCTCCCTGCTCGAGCTGGCCGGGAGCGGCCGGCTCCAGGTGCCGATCGCGCGCACCTATCCGCTGGAGGAGGCGCCGGAGGCCCTGCGCTTCCTCGCCCAGGGCCACCCGGGCGGGAAGATCGCGCTGCTGCCCTGAGCGCTGAGCCCCGGTCCCGCGGAGCGCACTCCGCTCAGCGCTCGCTGCCCTCGGCGGTAAGCGCTCAGTGTCGGGCGGTCACTCGACCTGCAGCTGCGTGCGGGCCGGATACGGGCACAGCAGGTAGGCGTGACCGTGATCGCGCTGCCTCCCGTGCTCCTCGATCCGGGATCCGCAGAGCGGACACACCGCCGCCTCGGTCCTCGGCGCCTCCGGCCCGTAGGGGCCGAGCGGGGGCGGTCCGAGCACCGGGAGCAGTTTGGCGTCGAGCCACTCCGCCGCCCGTTCGGCGCGGTGGCCGCGCCGTTCGTGCACGTTCTCCATACTCCGGATGGTAGGCCGGTCCGACGCGGCCGGCGCCGTCTCCGATGCGACTGCCAGACCACCTTCAGACGGGACGCCGGCCGCGCGCGCTACTCGCTGAAGTGGCCGGCCTCGGCCTCCTCCTCGGTCATCACGACCATGCCGCCGGTGCGCTGGCTGGAGTGCAGCAGCGCCTCCATCCACCGCTCGTTGAGCACGGGAGGGCGGCTGCCGGCGAAGACGAACGCCATCGGGATCTCGCGGCTGATCCAGAGGCTCATCCGGCCGCCGCCCTGCTCGGGCGGGATCTGCCAGTTGAGCAGGAAGCTCTCGTGCCGGCGCAGCTTCGTGACCAGCGCGATCTTCACGTGCGAGAGCGTGCGGTCGTCGAACTCGTACTCCTGCGCGTTGCCGTAGAGCAGCTTGCCCATCGTTCAGCCCTCCTTGCGCTGCTGCGACCGCGCGGCCTTGTAGGTGCCCTCCGGCACCTCCTCCCGGATCTCGGCGCGCAGGGCGTCTTCGAGCACGAGGCCGCCGTTGCCGTTCGCGCGCTCGGTGAGCAGCCCCAGCCACTCCCGGTTCAGCTCGGGGAACTCGGGATGCGAGAAGACGAACTGCAGGCTGATCGCCGGGTCGAGCCAGATGGAGCGCAGCGTCCCCTCGGCGCCCACGGTCGTGTCCGTCCAGATCAGGAGGAATCCCTCCCGCCGCCGGAGCTTGGTCGCGATGACCGCCTGCAGGTGCGCCAGCACGCGGTCGTCGAATGCGAATCCGTCCGTGCCGTCGTAGATCAAAGTGCCCATCGTTCCTCCGCGTCCCACTTTCGCGTCGGGCGGGCGCGTCGTCAAGTGATCCACGGGCCGCGGCGTAAAGTCCGGGCCATGGACGCTCTCACGCGAACCATCAAAGCGGCCCTCCTCTACGAGGACGGCCGGACTCTGGACAGCGTCGTGGTCGTGCCTCTGATCGGCGGATGCCCGCCGGGCGAGATCCGCGTCGCCACCCTCTTCGCCGGTGCACTCGCGTACGACGTGTACGAGCTGGCGGACGAGGAGGAGTACGCGGGCGTGCCGGCGTATCCCTACCGTTCCACCATCCCCGTCACCACCGACGACCTCCAGGACTGACCGCCGACCGGCCGGCCCTGATTAGGCTGGGCGGGTGACCTCTCCCGCCCCGGCTCCGCGACCCCGTGGGAGCAGGGTGGGCGCCGCCGTCGCTGCGCTCAGCATCGGCACGGTGCTCAACCCGCTCAACTCCTCGATGATCGCGGTCGCGCTCGTGTCGTTGCAGCGCGACTTCCGGGTGGATGTGACCACCGTCACCTGGGTCATCACCTCCTTCTACCTGGCGTCCGCGGCCGGCCAGCCGCTCATGGGGCGGCTCGCGGACCGGTTCGGTCCGCGCCGCCTGTTCCTGTTCGGGATGGTCGTCGTCGCGATCGCCTGCGCGGTGACGCCGTTCGTGCAGTCCTTCGCCGCCGTCTGCGCGGGCCGGGTCGCCCTGGCGATCGGGACGGCGACCGCGTTCCCCTCCGCCATCGCCATGCTGCGGCCCCTCTCGGCCGGGTCGGACGTGGGCACGCCGCGGCTGCTCGGCCGCCTCCAGATCGCCAACACGTCCGGCGCCGCGATCGGCCCGGTGCTCGGCGGGGCACTCGTGACGTTCCTCGGCTGGCAGTCGATCTTCTGGGTGAACGTGCCGCTCGCCGCGCTCGCGTTCATCGGCGTCTGGGTGTTCGCGCCGCCCGACGCCGAGCGCGAGCGCGTGCCGCTGTCGCGCACGCTGGCCGAGTCGGACATCCCGGGCATCCTGCTCTTCGTCACGACACTGAGCGCGCTCCTGGTGTTCCTGCTCGACCTCTCCCCCGCGCCGCTCTGGTGGCTGCTGCCGGTGTTCGCCGCCGCCGGCATCGCGTTCGTCTGGCGGGAGCTGCGCACGCGGCACCCGTTCCTCGACCTGCGCCTGCTCGCCGCCAACCGCCGCCTGATGATGGTGTACCTCTGCTTCGCGATCTTCAGCGTGGTCTACTACTCGGCGTTCTTCGGCCTCCCGCAGTACCTGCAGGCGCACGCGGGATACCCGGCGGGCATCGCGGGACTGCTGATGTTCCCGCTCGCGGCGGTCACCATCGTCGCCACGCCGCTCGCCGCGCGCGCGATCGAGAGCGTCGGGCTGCGCCGGACCCTGCTCTGGGGCGCGTCGTCCCTCATCGTCGGCGCCGGCCTGCTCGCGGTCGCCGCCGTCTCGACCGCGCCGTGGGTGGTGCTGCTGCTGACCGCCGCCCTCGGCATCCCCTACTGCGTCGTCAGCATTTCGATGAACCAGGCGCTCTACGCGTCGGCCCGGCCGGAGGACAGCGGCGTCGCCGCCGGCATCTTCCAGACCTCCCGCTACGTGGGCGCGATCGTCGCCACGACCCTCCTCGGCCTGCTCTTCGCCGGAGGGACGACCGCCGGCAGCTGGCTCACCGCCGTCGCCGTCGCGGCCGGGCTGGCCGTCGTGCACCTCGGCCTGCTGGTCTTCGTGCGGCCGCAGGGGCGCGCCGCGGCGGCCTGAGCGGCTCCCGCCTCGCAGACACGGGGCTCCTGCGACAACGGTGCGTGGGACGTCCGCCCGAGGTCGCCCCACGCACCTCCTCCGTGCGAGTGCACTCTCGTCATCATCTCTCCGCCGCCCGGGCGGAATCCGTGGTCGCGCGATACTCGGAGCGCGCTCCCATCACGCCCTCAGGGAGCCGCTGTCGCGCGGTCCGGGAGGCCCTCGGCCAGCTCGGCCATGACGTCAGCGGCGTCGCCGTGGCGGGCGAGGGCCGCGCTCTGCCCCATCCACAGGGACAGCAGTTCGTCGTCGTCCCGCTCGCTCGCGGCGCGGCGGAACACCCCGGTGAGCGCATTCTGCACGGGGAACGGCGCGACCGTGCCGCCGTGCTCGATCTCGCGGACCGCGCGGTTGGGCAGACCGCGCGCCAGCCGCCCGCTCATCGCCCGCGTCAGGACGGTGTCCGCCGCCTCCGCCGCGCGGATGCGCGCCCGGTGCGCCTCGGGGGCGGCCGACTGCCGGGTGGCGAGGAAGGCCGTCCCGATCTGCACGGCATCCGCCCCGAGGGCGAACGCTGCCGCAACGCCCCGCCGGTCCGCGATGCCGCCCGCGGCGACGACCGGCACCTCCACCGCGTCCACCACCTGCGGCACGAGGGCGAGCCCGCCGACGAGGCTGTCCTCCGCGGGCGCCAGGAAGGAGGGGCGGTGCCCGGCCGACTCGGAGCCCGACGCGACGATCGCATCCACCCCGCCGGCCGCGAGCGCGCGGGCCTCGGCGACGGTGGTGGCCGTGCCGACGACGACGATCCCGCGCTCGTGCGCGGCCGCGACGACCTCCGCCGAGGGGACCCCGAAGATGAAGCTCAGCACGGCGGGTTCGGCGGCGAGCGCCGCCTCGAGCTGCTCGTCGAACGAGGGCGGCAGCGCGATCGGCCAGGCGGGGCGCTCCGCCACGGCCGCGTCGAACAGGGCGCCGAGCGCCTGGACGTACGTCGCGTACTCGTCGCGTCCGACCGCGTGCTCGCCGGGCAGCTCGAGCGGCAGCCAGAGGTTGAAGGCGAACGGACGGTCGGTGCGGGAGCGGAGGGCCGCCGCGGTGGCCCGGATGCGTTCGGCCGTGAAGCCGTAGAGCCCGAACGACCCGAGGCCGCCCGCCGCGCTGACCGCCGCGGTCAGCTCCGCCGACGAGAGGCCGCCGAACGGCCCCAGCACCAGGGGGAGCTCCACTCCGACGAGCTCTGCGAAACGCATTCCGGCCTCCCGACGGTCCTGTGCGCGAGCGCGATCATCCGCCCCGTCGATCCTAGCCGCGCCGCCCCGGCGCAGACCGGGTACCGTCGAGGCGATGGATATCACCGCCCCCACCTCGCTCGGCCCGGGCCGCCTCGTCGTCGCGGAGGCGGACGCACCGCGCGGCCTGCTCTGGCTCGGCCACGGCGCCGGGGGCGGCATCGACGCCGTCGACCTGGCCGCGCTCGCCCGCGCGCTGCCCGAGGCGGGCGTCACCGTGGTCCGCTACGAGCAGCCCTGGCGCGTGGCGGGCAAGCGGGTCGCCTCCCGGCCCGAGGCGCTCGACATCGCGTGGCGGGAGACGGCGCCGCTGGTGACGGACCTCGCGGCGGGCCTCCCCCTGCTCGTCGGCGGTCGCAGCGCCGGCGCCCGGGTCGCCTGCCGAACCGCGACGGAGGTCCGAGCGGCCGCCGTGGTCTGCCTCGCCTTCCCCCTGCATCCTCCGGGGCGTCCGGAGAAGTCCCGGCTGGCCGAGCTGCTGCTGCCGGAGGCGCCGGTGCTGGTGCTGCAGGGCGACCGCGACACCTTCGGGACGGCGGAGGCGGTTGCGGCCGAGACGGCGGGCCGCGACGGGATCCGGGTCGTCCCGGTGCCCGGCGTCGATCACGGCATGAAGACGCTCGCCTCGTCGGCCCTCGATCCCGCGGGCGTCGCGGAGCTGATCGTGGCCGCGGTCGGTGGCTTCGTCGACGAGCTCGTCGGCCGACGCGCCTGACCACGGCGTGAACCGCGCGGCCCCACCGGCCGCGCACACCCGTCTCCGACCATCTTGCTATTCAGTGTTGCTATCTACCGGTACTCGGCGATACTATCTACCAGTACCAAGCAACACTGAGTAGCCGGAAGGAGAGTCCATGAGCAAGCAAGCGACCGAGATGCTCAAGGGGACCCTCGAGGGCATCGTCCTCGCCATCCTCCAGGCCCGGCCCGCGTACGGCTACGAGATCACCTCGTGGCTGCGGGATCAGGGCTTCACCGACATCGCCGAGGGCACGATCTACGCGCTCCTCGTGCGCATCGAGCAGCGCGGCCTCGTGGACGTGGAGAAGGTCCCGTCCGAGAAGGGCCCGCCGCGCAAGGTGTACTCGCTCAACACGGCGGGACACGAGTACCTCGACGAGTTCTGGAGGACGTGGAGCTTCCTCGCAGAACGACTGGAACAGCTCCGACACGAAGGGGAGAACTGACATGGCGGCCAAATGGGTCGAGGCGATCACCGGATCGCTCGAGCAGAAGAAGCAGTACCGGCAGTACCGGGCGCGGCTGGAGGCCCTGCCCGAGCCCTACAACGCCGTCGCGAAGGCCGTGCAGCGGTACTTCATGTACAACGGCGGCGTCGAGGACGGCGACACGCTCGTCACGATGATGGGCGACTTCGTAGACCTCTGGGAGGGCGCCGCGGCAGACGGCACCCCCGTCCGCGACATCGTCGGGGAGAACCCGGTCGAGTTCGCGGAGGCGTTCGCCGAGGCCTACACGGGCAAGCGCTGGATCGACAAGGAGCGCGCCCGCCTGAACGCCGCCGTCGAGGCGGCCGAGACGAAGCAGGAGGCGGAGGAATGACCACCGCGACCGTCGAGCGCGGGCCCGCCATCCAGGTCCGCGGGCTCGAGAAGTCCTACAAGAAGGTCAGCGTCCTGCGCGGCGTCGACTTCGACGTCGAGCGCGGCAGCATCTTCGCCCTGCTCGGCTCCAACGGCGCCGGCAAGACGACGGCGGTCAAGATCCTCTCGACGTTGCTCAAGGGCGACGCCGGGAAGGCCGTCGTCAACGGCTTCGACGTCGCCACCAAGGCCGCCGAGGTGCGCGACTCGATCAGCCTGACCGGTCAGTTCGCGGCGGTCGACGAGATCCTCACGGGGCGCGAGAACCTCATCCTTGTCGCCCAGCTGCGGCACCGGAAGAAGCCGGCGGCGATCGCGGACGAGCTGCTCGCCCGCTTCTCGCTCACCGACGCCGGCTCCCGCAAGGTCGCGACCTACTCGGGCGGCATGCGCCGCCGGCTCGACATCGCCATGAGCCTGATCGGCGACCCGCCGGTGATCTTCCTCGACGAGCCCACCACCGGTCTCGACCCGCAGGCGCGGATCGAGGTCTGGGAGGCCGTGAAGGAGCTCGCCGGCCGCGGCACCACGGTGCTGCTCACCACGCAGTACCTCGATGAGGCCGAGCAGCTCGCCGACCGCATCGCCATCCTCCACGAGGGCCGCATCATCGCGAACGGCACCCTCGCCGAGCTGAAGCAGCTGCTCCCGCCGGCGAAGGTCGAGTACGTCGAGAAGCAGCCCAGCCTGGAGGACGTCTTCCTCGCCATCGTCGGCGATGGCACGACCTCGAAGGAGTCATGATGTCCACCGCGACCTTCCTCAGCGACACCGCCGTCCTCACCGGGCGGTCCATGCGCCACATCACGCGCAGCCTCGACACCATCATCACCACCGCGCTCATGCCGATCGCGTTCATGCTGTTGTTCGTGTTCGTCTTCGGCGGCGCGATCGACACCGGTTCGTTCTCCGGCTCGTACGTCGACTACCTGCTGCCCGGGATCCTGCTGATCACCGTCGCGACGGCCATCTCGTACACCGCGTACCGGCTGTTCATGGATCTGCAGGGCGGCATCTTCGAGCGCTTCCAGTCCATGCCGATCGCCCGGTCGAGCGTGCTCTGGGCCCACGTGCTGACCTCCCTCGTCTCCACGATGGTCTCGGTCGCACTGGTCGTGCTCGTCTCCCTGCTGGTCGGCTTCCGCACCGGCGCGAGCGTGCTCGCCTGGCTCGGCGTCGCCGGCATCCTGGTGCTGTTCAGCCTGGCGCTCACCTGGATCGCCGTCATCGCCGGCCTGTCGGCGAAGACCGTGGACGGTGCGGGGGCCTTCGCCTACCCGATCATCTTCCTGCCGTTCATCAGCTCGGCCTTCGTCCCGACCGAGAGCATGCCCGGCCCCGTCCGCTGGTTCGCCGAGAACCAGCCCGTCACCTCCATCGTCGACTCGATCCGCGCCCTGTTCGCCGGCCAGCCCGTCGGCACCGACATCTGGGTCGCCCTCGCCTGGTGCGTCGGCATCCTGGTCGTCGCCTACGCCGTCGCGATGGCCGCCTACCGCCGCCGGGTCACCGCGGGGTGAACCCTCTCCCGCCGGCCTCGTCCGGCACCGGCTTCCGCCACCCCGCCCGGGGCGGCGGCGGTCGCGTTTAACCGCGGAGGCGTCAGCCCAGCGTCCGCCGCATCACCCAGCGGTCCGCTCCCCCGGAGTGCGCGCTCGTCTCCGCGTACCGCTCGAAGCCGTGCTTCTCGAACAGCGCCACCGTGCCGACGTAGCCGCTGATCACATCCACCTTCTCGCCGCCCGTGTCGACCGGGTAGCCCTCGACGATCGTCGCCCCCGACGCCCGCGCGTGCTCCACCGCCCCGTCGAGCAGCTGGTGCATCACACCCCGCTTGCGAAAGCCTCCCCGCACCACGAAGCACACGATCGACCACGGGTCGAGCTCCTCGTCCAGGTGCGGGATGGTGCGGGAGTTCAGCAGCCGCCGGTACGTCGACTTCGGCGCCACCGAGCACCAGCCCGCCACCTCGCCGTCGAGGTACGCCAGCACCCCAGGCCCCGGCTCGGACTCGCACTCCGCGTGCATGTACTCGATGCGCGCGGGCATGTCGAGCCGCGCATCCCGGTACGACATGCACACGCATCCCCCGCCGCCGGGCTTGCGCGGCACCATGAACGTCGCGAAATCATCCCAGCGGCCCGTCGCCGGCAGCACTTCGATGGACATGCCGGAAGCGTAGCGGGAGGCGGCGACATCGGTGGCAGCATGGGCGCATGCCCGGCGACCTCCTCATGCGCATCCACAGCCCCGAGTTCCAGGCCATGTCGGAGCGCGTCCTCGAAGCGACCGCCCTGACCTCCCGGCTCAACGTCCTCCCGTTCGACGACGACGCGGGCAAGGCCGAGCTGCTCGCGAGGATCCTCGGCCGCCCGGTGCCCGACCGCACCACCATCTACCCGCCGTTCTTCACCGACCACGGGCTCAACCTCGAGCTGGCCGAGCGCGTCTTCATCAACCAGAACTGCACCTTCCTCGACTACGCCGGCATCCGCCTCGCCGAGCGCGTCATGATCGCCCCCAAGGCCACCTTCATCACCGTCGGCCACCCCGTCGACACCGACGACCGCCGCATCTGGCTCACCGGTGGCCCCATCGTCGTCGAGGAGAACGTGTGGATCGGCGCCGGCGCCACCATCCTCCCCGGCGTCACGATCGGCCGCGACTCCGTGATCGCGGCCGGGACCGTGGTCGCGGAGGACGTGCCGGAGGCGAGCCTGGTCGCCGGCCCGAAGGGCGCGATCAAGCGGCGGTGGTGAGAGGCGACGCCGCGCCTGACGCACATTCCGCGCTGTGACTGCTCCGCCACGGGACACCGGCGCCCGGGCGCCGCACCGCAAACGTCCCGGCGCATGGCAGACGCCTCTGCGGCGAGCGCCGAGGCGGCCTCACCCCAACCGCTCGAACACCATCGTCGCCTGGATGCGGTCGCCTCCGCCGATCCCCTTGCTCCCCGATGCGGCTGTCGAGATGGTGTGCAGTCGATAGCCGAGCGCGGCCTGCGCGTTGATCGCCCGCTCGAGCTCGGTGAGGTTGCCGGATCCGGTCCCCCACAGTTTCTCCTTGAGGATGACCTGCAGCACCACGTAACTCATCCCGGTCGGCGCCGGCCTCGGCTTGCCACCCGAGACCGCATCCGCCTCGATCCGGTCGATCATCCCGCCGATGCCCCCGGCGCGTGGAGGCGGCGGCTGCACCTTGTCCGTCCACACGGCGCCGTCCCACCACCGCATCGTCCCGGAACCGTCGTCGTACCAACCGGCCTGTGCCGCAGCTGCCATGTGTCTCGCCTTTCTCGAATGTCTCTGCCGATCTTGGCGGAGCCGCAGGCACGCCGCATCAGCCCCGAAGAGGTGGCACACCCGTTGTGGCGGGGAAGATCCGGCAGCGGGAGTACCCTCAGCCGCAGCACCCGCACCAGCCGAAAGGACACCCATGCCGCAGTACGCCGTCCTCATCTACACGGGCGATTCCGCGCACCGCCTGGACGCGACCGAGGAGGACCTCGCGGAGCCGAACTCCCACGGCGACGCCCTCGCCGAATCCGGCGCCCTCCGCACCGCCTACGCGTTCACGCCGCGCGATCTGGCCCGCTCCGTGCGCGAGAGCGGCGTGACCCACGGCCCGTTCGTCGACGCGCCCGTCGCGGTGGCGGGCGTCTACGTCATCGAAGCGCCGGACATGGATGCCGCCCTGGCGATCGCGCGCACCAACCCGGCCATCCGCGGGGATGCGGGGGTCGAGGTGCGGCTGGTGCACAGCGGTGGGGTCGTCGGGCAGTAGGGGTTGGTAGCGGAGGAGTTCTCAGACGACGCGCCGGGCAGAGGCAGGGTGCGGAGGGGATCCGTCCGGATACCGGCCGGGATCTCCTCCGTTGGCTGCGAGTGGGCCCTCGACCGGGACGCGGGACTCGGGACGCCACGACGTGATGCCGCCGCATTGACTCCGCGCCTGCTGCCTCACCCCGCGGACCAGAGCTCCTCCGCCTCCAACGTCAGATCGATCACCTGCCGCAGAAGACCTCCCACCGATGTCGACTTCAACAGGGTGTACCTGTCGTACTCCCCCAGCGGGGCGATCGCCGCCAGCTGCCACGCCGCCGCCACGGGATCGTCCGACAGCTCGACATCGGCATCCGCCCGCGGCTCCGCGACGCGGGCGATCGAACGGCGGACGACCGCTTCCGCCTCGGCCCGCAACGGTGCGAGCGCGTCGGACCACTCCAGATCCGGCAGCATCGCGAGCTCGGCCCGGGGATACGGGTCCTCGTCGACCCAGCGCTCGACCGTGAACCGCCGTGTCCCCACGCCGACGATGAGCAGGTCGTCGGCTCCCGCAGCGGCACTCACAAGACGCGCCATCGTCCCGACCGCGGCGCGCTGGTCCCCACCTCCGGCTTCGGATCCGCGCTCGATGAGGACCACGCCGAACTCGAACCCCGGTTCGACCTCGTCGAGCAATCGGCCGACCAACGTGAGATACCGCGGCTCGAACACCCGCAACGGGATCGGCACGCTGGGGAACAGCACGGATCCGAGTGGGAACATCGGTGAGGCGGCCATACTCCAGTCAAACACCGCTGACGTAGGCTGAACAGGTGCCCCGACCGCGCCCCGAGATCCCAGGACCGGGACAGGAGTCCGTCTGGGACTACCCCCGGCCGCCGCGCATCGAGCGCGTCCACGTGCGTGTCACCATCCGCCTGGGCGGGCAGCTCATCGTCGACACCCGAGACGTCGTCCGGGTGCTCGAGACCAGCCACCCACCGGTGTACTACCTCCCGATCACGGACTTCGCGGCCGGCGCGCTGGCCGACGCCGACGGTTCGTCGTTCTGCGAGTTCAAGGGCACCGCGCGCTATCTCGACGTGCGCGGCGGAGGCGAGGCCCGGTCCGCTTGCGCGTGGAACTACCCGCATCCGTCGCCCGGGTACGAGCCACTCCAGGGCCGCGTCGCCGTGTACGCGCAGCAGATGGACGAGTGCACGGTCGACGGCGAAGTCGTCACGCCGCAGCCCGGAGACTTCTACGGCGGCTGGATTACGAGCGCCGTGGTCGGGCCGTTCAAGGGGGTGGCGGGGTCGCTGGGGTGGTGAGGGCCGCCGCGGATACACACACGTCGAACCGGAACTCACGTGCCTTGGACAGTGTCGGCAACGGAGGAAACCACCGGCGACGCGCCGGCCAGAAACAGCTAACGGAGGGGATCCGACCGGGAACCGGCCGGGATCTCCTCCGTCAGCGACGAGCGGGCGCGAGGCCGGCCCGCCTACACGTTGAACCGGAACTCCACCACGTCCCGTCGAATTTGAACGTCTCTTCCGATAACGGCAAGGACCACCTGTTTCACTTGGTGAACCCTGCTCGAGCACCTCGCCGCACACTAGACTCGGCCGTACCCGGTAGCAGGACCGCGTATGCGCGACGATTGCGTCCCCGTCGATGCGAGCGTCAACGCATATCCTCGGAGGCAACAACGGTTGGAGTCGCGGCCCAACGAGGGTGGCCGTCTCGCTCGAGGAGGGAAACGGACTCGAAGTAGTTCCCATCGGGATGCGGGTTCAACCGCAACGTGACGTCAGCGTCCACAGTCGGCTATCCAGGCCCAATCTGCGTCGGTCAGGAGGAACACGCTGCGCGACGGGTCGGGCTGCACGAGGCCCGCTCCGGCCCCCTGCAGCTCCGACAGAATGTGCCAACTGACTCGCTCGCGACGATGTTGGACCAGCCAGTCACGTGTAGCGGGCGAGACGTTTGCCCACCATGTCGGTTCGTCGGCCATCCGGCGAGCATAACCGAACAGGCACCTCGCCAGGACGGCAAACCCCAGGGCAGCTAGACATTAAATCTGAACTCCACCACATCCCCGTCCTGCATCACATAGTCCTTCCCCTCCATGCGGGCCTTGCCGCGGGAGCGGGCCTCGGCGACGGAGCCGGCTTCGATGAGGTCGTCGAAGGAGATGACTTCGGCCTTGATGAAGCCCTTCTCGAAGTCCGTGTGGATGACGCCGGCGGCCTGCGGGGCCTTGGCGCCCTTGGGGATGGTCCATGCGCGCGACTCCTTGGGGCCGGCGGTGAGGTAGGTCTGCAGGCCGAGGGTGTCGAAGCCGATGCGGGCGAGCTGGTCGAGGCCGCTTTCGGTCTGGCCGGTGGAGGCGAGCAGCTCAGCGGCGTCGGCGGCGTCCAGGTCGATGAGCTCGGACTCGAGTTTGGCGTCGAGGAAGACGGCCTGGGCCGGGGCGACGAGGGCGGCGAGCGCGGCGCGGCGGGAGTCGTCTGTGAGCACGTCCTCGTCCACGTTGAAGACGTAGATGAAGGGCTTGGCGGTCAGCAGGCCGAGCTCCTTGATGGGCTCGAGGTCGATGCTGGAGGTGGAGAGCGGCTTGCCCTCGTTGAGGTACGCGGCGGCCTCGCGGGCGGTCTCGAGCACGATGGGCTCGAGCTTGCGGCCCTTGACCTCCTTCTCGTACCGCGCCTCCGCCTTCTCGAGGGTCTGGAGGTCGGCGAGGATGAGCTCGGTGTTGATGGTCTCCATGTCGCCGGCGGCGTCGACCTTGCCGGCGACGTGCACGACGTCGGGGTCGCTGAAGCCGCGGACGACCTGCGCGATGGCGTCGGCCTCGCGGATGTTGGCGAGGAACTTGTTGCCCAGGCCCTCACCCTCGCTGGCGCCCTTGACGATGCCGGCGATGTCGAGGAACGACACGGGCGCCGGGAGGATGCGCTCGCTCCCGAAGACCTCGGCCAGCTTGTCGAGCCGCGGGTCGGGGAGGTTCACCACGCCGACGTTCGGCTCGATGGTCGCGAACGGGTAGTTCGCGGCGAGCGCGTCGTTCTTGGTCAGCGCGTTGAACAGGGTGGACTTGCCCACGTTGGGGAGTCCGACGATACCGATAGTGAGAGCCACGGTCGTCCATTCTACGGGGCGGGCGTCACGCTTCAGCCCGCGAGCGCCGCCCGGTAGGCGCGGGTCACGTACGGCAGCTCGATCGTCGCCGCCCCGGCGAGCTCGGGATGCTCGGCGTGCAGCCGCCGCACGGAGGCGATGACGGTCGCCTGCGCGTCCGGGTCCTTGGTGATGAAGTAACTGCGCGATCGCACGAGGTCGAGCAGCCCGTCGAGGTCGAGCCGCTGCGTCCATGGCACGTCGCGCCGCTCCAGCTCGCCGAAGGGAGGCCCGACGACGGGCTCCTCCTCGTCGCCGGAGTACGCATCCCCCGCGCCGATCAGCTCGCCCAGGCGGCGCACCCAGTCGACGCGCTCGTCGCGGTCGTTCCACAGCAGGCCGAGCCGACCGCTGGGCCGCAGGACGCGCGCGACCTCGGGCACGGCACGCTCGGTGTCGACCCAGTGCCAGGCCTGCGCGGCGACCACGAGGTCCTGGGAGGCATCGGGCACCGGGAGGCTCTCCCCCGTGCCGAGACGCGCCTCCACGCCGGGCAGCCGCTCGCCGAGCACGCGCAGCATCTCGGGCGACGGGTCGACGGCGGTCACGGTCAGCCCGGCTTCGACGAGGGAGGCCGTGAGCTTGCCCGTGCCGGCGCCGAGATCGAGCACGGGCCCCGTGACGCCCTCCGCGATCCAGGCGACGGCCTCGGCGGGATACCCGGGCCGGGAGGCGTCGTAGACCTCCGCGGCACGGTCGAAGGAGGCGGCGAGGAGGTCGCGGTCGTGACGCTGGCGCATGCTGCGATCGTACGCGCGGGAGGCGGAGCGAGGCCGGGCGTCGCCGATGCGGCGGCGCGCCCGCCTCGTGCGCCGGCGGTGTCGGCGGGCCGTGCGAGCATGACGACGTGACACTGGACTTCACCGCCATCGACTTCGAGACCGCGAACTCCTCCGCGGCATCCGCCTGCTCCGTCGGGCTGGTGAAAGTCAGGGACGGCCGGGTCGTCGACCGCGTCGGCTGGCTCATCCAGCCGCCGTTCGGGCACGACCACTTCCAGGAGTGGAACGTCCGCATCCACGGCATCCAGCCCGAGGACGTGATCGGCGCTGCGGGATGGGTGGACCAGCTCGCCGACCTCGTCGAGTTCGCGGAGGACGACCACCTCGTCGCCCACAACGCCGGCTTCGACATGGGCGTCATCCGGGCCGCGTGCGCCGCGACCGCCGTCGCCTGTCCCGAGTACCGCTACCTGTGCAGCCTGCAGGTCGCCCGCCGCACCTACTCCCTCGACTCGTACCGCCTCCCGGTCGCGGCGATGGCCGCCGGCTTCGAGGACTTCGCCCACCACGACGCCCTCGCCGACGCGGAGGCGTGCGCCGCCATCGTCATCCACGCGGCGAAGCGCCACGAGGCCGCCACGATCGACGACCTCTCGGCCCTCACCGGCGCCCGGGTCGGCCGGATCGGGATGGTCGCCGCGGCCTGACCCCCGCCCCGCCGTGCGTCGCCTCCCGGCACGTCGCCAACGGTGCGTCGCCAACGGAGGAGATCCGCCCGCCACGCGCCCACATCTCCTCCCGAACCTGCGCAAACCGGCCGCACCGCACCGCATCCCCTCCGCACGCCACCGGCCGTTCGCCCCTCCGCCGCGCGGGAGCACCCCAGTGTCGGACCCCCCTGTCACACTGGCGGCATGGACATCCTCGCCCTGCTCCTCGGTCTCCTCCTGGGCCTCGTCGTCGGCGCCGTCGGTGCCGGCTTCGCCGTCGCGAAGCTGCTGCGCGACCGGGCGGCGAACGCCGCTCCGGCGACCCCCGCGGTCGACCCGGCGGTGATCGAGGCGCGGCATACCACCGCGCTCGCGGAGCTGCGGGCGGCCGAGCAAGCCGTGCAGGCGGAGATCCGGGCCGACCTGGCCGGCGCGCAGTCCCGGGTCGACGCCCTGGAGGAGCAGCTGCGCGCGGCGCAGGAGCTGCAGCGCGAGACCGTCGAGCGGCACCGTGCCGAGGCGCTGGCGCAGACGGAGCGCGAGCGCGCCGAGAGCAAGGTCCTGCAGGCGCTCGCGCCGGTGCGCGAGAGCCTCACCGACATGCAGCGCAAGGTGGTCGCGCTCGAGTCGCAGCGCAGCGAGCAGCACGGTCAGCTGACGCAGCAGCTGCGCACGGCGGCGGAATCGGAGGAGCGGCTGCGCAGCACCGCGGAGGCCCTCGCCTCGGCGCTCCGCTCCAACAGCACCCGCGGTGTCTGGGGCGAGACCCAGCTGCGCAGCGTCGTGGAGGCCGCGGGCCTGCTGGAGCGCGTGGACTTCGACGTGCAGTCGAGCATCCACTCGGAGGCCGGCGCCGGCCGCCCGGACATGATCGTCCGCCTCCCGGGTGGCAAGAACATCGCGCTCGACGCGAAGGTGCCGTTCAACGCGTACCTCGAGGCGAGCCAGATCCCGGCGACGGCGACCGGTGCGGAGGGCGCGCAGCGCCAGGCGCTGATGAAGCAGCACGTGAAGGCCGTGCGCGACCACATCACGGCGCTGGGCAGCAAGGCGTACTGGACCGGCCTCGAGTCCTCCCCCGAGCTCGTCATCGCGTTCATCCCGAGCGAGTCGCTCGTGTCGTCGGCGCTGGAGGCGGACCCGTCGATCATGGAGTTCGCGTTCGGCAAGCGCGTGGCCCTCGCCTCCCCCGTGACCCTGTGGTCCGTGCTCAAGACGGTGGCGTTCAGCTGGCAGCAGGATGTGCTGACCCAGGAGGCGAAGCAACTCTTCGACCTCAGCCGCACCCTCTACAGCCGGCTCGCCACCACCGCGACCCACATCGAGAAGCTCGGCCGTTCCATCGAGCGCACGGTGAAGGACTACAACGGCTTCGTCGGCTCGTTCGAGCGCCAGGTGTTCCCGGCCGCCCGCAAGCTGGGCGCCCTCGACGAGTCCAAGGTCATCGGCGTGATCGAGGGCATCGAGGAGTCTCCCCGCGAGCTCACCGCCTTCGAGCTGACCAGCGAGCTCACCGTCGAGATCGAGCCCGAGCCCCGCGACATGCACGGCATCGACAAGCTCGCACTCGACGAGCAGGAGCGCGCCCACGCGCGGGCGAGCGACGAGCGCGACGAGCGCGACGAGGAGTCCGGCGCGGCCTGACGCGACGGCCCCACCTCGCTACATTCGTGCCGAATGTCGACTCCGGCACCGCCAGAGTCGACATTCGGCACGAATGCGTGTGGGAAAGCCTCCCCTACAGCTGGTCCGGCTCCAGCCACTTCGCGGCGAGGTGGTCCGCGATGACGCGGCGGATGGTGCCCGACTTCGACCGCAGCACGATGGACTCGGTGCGGATGATCGGTCCCTTGCGGCGCACGCCCTCGACGAGGCCGCCGTCGGTCACACCGGTGGCGACGAAGAACGTGTTGTCGCCCTGCACCAGGTCGTCGGCGCCGTAGATCCGGTCGATGTCGAGACCCGCGGCGATGCCGCCGGCGCGCTCCGCATCGTCCTTCGGGGCGAGCTTGCCCTGCATGAACCCGCCGAGCGCCTTGACCGCAGCGGCGGTGATGACGCCCTCCGGGCTGCCGCCGATACCGACGCACATATCGATGCGCGACTCGTAGCGGGCCGCGTTGATGCCGCCGGCGACGTCGCCGTCGAACAGCAGGCGCGTCCCGGCGCCTGCCGCGCGGATCTCCTCGATCAGCTCCGCGTGGCGCGGCCGGTCCAGCACCGCCACGCGGATCTCGCCGACCGGCTTGTCCTTCGCCTTCGCCAGCGCCCGGATGTTGTCCCCGATCGACTGCGAGAGGTCCACGACCCCGGCACCCTCCGGGCCGGTGACGATCTTGGACATGTAGAAGACGCTGGACGCGTCGAGCATGCTGCCGCGATCCGACACTGCGATCACGGAGAGCGCGTTCTGGCGCCCCGCGGCGGTCAGCGACGTGCCGTCGATCGGGTCGACCGCGATGTCGCAGGCCGGCCCGCGGCCGTTGCCGACGTGCTCGCCGTTGAACAGCATGGGAGCGTTGTCCTTCTCGCCCTCGCCGATGACGATCAGGCCGTCGAAGTTGACCGTGCCGAGGAACTTGCGCATCGCATCCACCGCAGCACCGTCGGCGAGGTTCTTCTCGCCCCGGCCGATCCACGGCGTCGCACGGATCGCGGCCGCCTCCGTCGCTCTCACCAGTTCCATCGCGAGGTTCCGGTCGGGATGCAGGAACAGGGATGCGGTGTCGGTGCTGGTCATGATGGGTCCTCCCGGACGGAATCGAACGACATTGTCTTGGGCCGCCCGCGGCGACGCTGCCAGTGTATCCACGCCGTGCGCAGGCGCGGCAGGATGCGCACGAACGTTCACCTCCGATGCGCGTTCGGAACACCCCACGCCGGGCGCCGGGGCGTCGTCGGTATGATGAGACCCGTTCGACACCCTGATTCCCAAGGAGCTGCAATGCCCATCGCCACGCCGGACCAGTACGCAGAGATGCTCGACAAAGCGAAGGCCGGCGGGTTCGCCTATCCCGCGTTCAACGTGTCGTCGTCGTCGACGATCAACGCGGTGCTCCAGGGCCTCACCGAGGCCGGCAGCGACGGCATCATCCAGGTGACCACGGGCGGCGCCGACTACTTCGCGGGCCAGACCGTGAAGGCCCGCGCGACCGGCGCGCTCGCGTTCGCGAAGTTCGCGACGGAGGTCGCCAAGAACTACCCGATCACCGTCGCGCTGCACACCGACCACTGCCCGAAGAACGCGCTCGACGACTTCGTGCTGCCGCTCATCGCCGCCTCCGAGGAGGAGGTCCGCGCGGGCCGCAACCCCATCTTCCAGTCCCACATGTGGGACGGCTCGGCCGTGCCGCTGGACGAGAACCTCGAGATCGCGCAGGAGATGATCAAGCGCACGAAGGCCATCAACGCCATCCTCGAGGTCGAGATCGGCGTCGTCGGCGGCGAGGAGGACGGCGTGCGTCACGAGGGCTCCAACGAGGCCCTCTACACGACCCTCGCGGACGTGGAGAAGGCCGTCGAGGCGCTCGGCCTCGGCGAGAACGGCCGCTACATGGCCGCGCTCACCTTCGGCAACGTCCACGGCGTCTACAAGCCGGGCAACGTGAAGCTGCGCCCGGAGCTCCTCAAGGAGATCCAGGACGGTCTCGCCGCCAAGTACGGCACCGGCCCGAAGCCGCTCGACCTCGTCTTCCACGGCGGCTCGGGCTCGACCGACGAGGAGATCGCCGAGGCGGTCCGCAACGGTGTCATCAAGATGAACATCGACACGGACACGCAGTACGCGTACACCCGCGCGATCGCCGGCTACATGCTGTCGAACTACGACGGCGTGCTCAAGGTCGACGGCGAGGTCGGCAACAAGAAGCTGTACGACCCGCGCGCGTGGGGCAAGGTCGCGGAGACGGCGATGGCCGCCCGTGTGATCGAGGCCACCCAGCAGCTCGGCTCGGCCGGACACTCCGGCAAGTAACCCGCCCGGCGGCGGTCGGCTACGGCCGGCCGCCGCTTCGCGTATCCCGAAGGAGGCGGCCGGCATGGCCGACGAAGACCCGAAGCCGGACGAACGGCCGCGGCCGCAGTTCGGCGAGCTGGCCCCGCCCGGGTGGGTGTGGAAGCCGCCGGAGGACGTCGACCGGCTCGACACGGCCCGGCCGAATCCCACGGTCGACGACGAGACGGCGCCGGCACCGGAGGCCCCGCGTGCGCCCTACCGGCAGGCACCGCCTCCCACGACGCCCCCGTACCCCGGCGCCGCGCCGGGGGCCGCAGCCGGCCGGACCCCGGCGCCGCGCTGGAACCTCACGCTCACCATCCTGCTGATCGGCTTCGGCTTCTTCGGGATGTCGTACTCCGTGGCCATCCTGCAGGCGTTCCCGACCTCGATGCAGCTCCTGCACTCGACCCAGGGGCTCGGCGACTTCTCGCCCGCCCCGGTGGTGGGCACGCTCATCACGGCGGGGACCGTGACGATGACCGGGCTCTGGGCCATCTCGACGGGGCTCGCCGTGTGGCAGCTCGTCCGGCGGCGGATGTCGTTCTGGATCCCGCTCACGGCCGGCGTGGTCGCGCTGGTGGTGCTGTTCGTCTTCCTGGCCGTCATCCTGTCGACGGATCCGGCGCTGATCGACTTCTACAGCGGCGTGATGCCGGCGTCGCCGATGCCCACGGCACCGGCGACGCCCTGAGCCCCCGACGATCCGGGGGCGACGGTCAGGCCGCCGCCTCCTCGCGCGACTCGGCGAGGCCCTGCGCCAGCGGTGTGGTGGGCCGGCCGATGAGCTCCGCGAGCGTGCTGGTCGCGTCGGCGAGCTCGCCGTCGCGGATGTTGCCGTCGAGCGCCACGACGAACCCGGCCGTGCCCTCGTCGAGGCCGGCGCCGGTCAGGATGCTCGTGTGCTCCTCCGGCGTCACCGACCGGTAGACGACCTCGCGGCCGGCCAGGGCTCCGACGGCGGAGGCGAGCTCGTCGAAGGTCCAGGCGACGTCGCCGCTCAGCTCGTAGACCGCGCCCTCGTGGCCGTCGGTGGTGAGCACGACGGCGGCCGCCTCCGCGTAGTCCTTGCGCGAGGCGCTGGCCACGCGGCCGTCGCCCGCGCTGCCGACGATCTCGCCGGTCGCGGCGGCCTGGTCGATCAGCCCGGTGTAGTTCTCCGTGTACCAGTTGTTGCGCAGGATGGTCACCGGCAGCGACGAGGCGGCCAGCAGCTCCTCCGTCGCCTTGTGCTCCGGCGCAAGGACGAGGGCGCCGTCGGTCGCGTGCGGCGCGCTCGTGTAGACGAGACGGCCGACCCCGGCGGCCTCGGCGGCCTCGATGGCGTTGCGGTGCTGCGGGACGCGCTTGCCCACCTCGGAGCCGGAGACGAGCAGCACGGCGTCCGCGCCGGCGAAGGCGGCGGTCAGCGTCTCGGGCTTCTCGAAGTCGATGACGGCGGTCTCGACGCCCTGCGCGGCGAGCGGTGCGAGCCGCTCGGCGGAGCGTCCGAGCGCCCGGATGTCGGAGGCGGCGACGCCGCGGGCGAGCAGGGAGTCGACGGTGAGGCGGCCGAGGTGGCCGGTGGCGCCGGTGACGACGATGGTCATGAAGGGGTTCCTTTCGATCGGACATCGAGGTGAACCGGCGTCTCCACCCATTACTTCCCGATCGAAGGTACCCACTTTTTGGTAAGTTACTGACGTGGACACCAGTCTTGCGTCACTCAATGGGTTCGGCTTCACCGACGGCGTGCTCCCCTCGGCCTGCCCGACCCGCATCGTGCTGAATCACGTCACGAGCACCTGGGGCGTGCTCGTGCTCGTCGCGCTCTCCCAGAGCGATCTGCGCTGGGGCGAGCTGCGGCGCACCGTGCAGGGGATCAGCGAGAAGATGCTCGCACAGACGCTCCGCACGCTCGAGGCGGACGGCTTCGTGCTCCGCACGGCCCAGCCGACCATCCCGCCGCGCGTCGACTACAGCCTCACGCCGCGCGGGCACGACCTGACCGAGCACCTGCTGCCGCTGATGGAATGGATCGCCGGCAACGCCGACGCCATCCTCTCCGGCGAGCCGGCCGCCCCTCCCGTGCCGCTCGGGTTCGCGACGGGCCAGGCGTCGACCCGCGGGGACTACCGCGACGGCAACGAGGACTCCCTCTACGCCTCCGCGTGGTCCGCGTTCGTCGCCGACGGCGTCGGCGGCCACGCGGCCGGGGAGGTCGCGTCCGCGACGGTCGCGATCCGGCTCGCGTCGATGCTGGATGCGACGGGCGGGCGCGTCCCTTCCGAAGACCGGCTCCGCGAGCTGATCGCGGTCGCGAACGCCGATCTCGCGCTCCGCGTGCGGGTCGACCCCGCCCTCGCCGGGATGGCGACGACCTTCGCCGGGCTGTTCGCCGACGGCGCGCGGATCCAGGTGGCGCACACCGGCGACTCGCGCGCCTACCGGCTGCGGTCCGGACGGATGGAGCAGGTGACGCGGGACGACTCGCTGGTCGCCGAGCTCGTCGACTCCGGCGCCATCAGCGAGGCCGACGCGCCCCACCATCCGCTGCGTTCGGTCGTGACCCACGTCCTCGGCGGCGATCCGGAGGATGCGGCCGCGCTCCACGTGACCGCGGAGCCGGCGCGGCGCGGCGACCGCTGGCTGCTCGCCAGCGACGGTCTGACCGATTACGTCGCGCGCGAGACGATCGCTGCGGCCCTCGGGTCGGGGACGCCTCAGGAGGCGGCGGACGCCCTCCTGGAGATCGCCCGCACCCACGAGGCGCGCGACAACGTGTCGGTGATCGTCGCGGACGTCGTCGAGTATCCCGAGTCCCCGGCCTACACCCCGGTGTTCGGCGGCTCGGCGGCCGACGACCCGGCGTCCTCCCGCTCGGTGTAGGTCCCGCCGCGGCGAACCGTCACGACGCGCCCTTCTGGCACCGGAATAACGGCGGGAAAGGGCGTGTCACGACCGCCGAGGGCGGTTCATCGGCTCAGCGGCCGCGGCCGCCGATCGCGCGGGCGTCCTGCTTGCCGGTGATGTCTTTCCGGAGCTCCTTCGGCAGGGAGAACATGAGGTCCTCCTCGGCCGTCTTGACCTCTTCGACGTCGCGGTAGCCGGCGCCGGAGAGGTCCTCCAGGACCTCCTGCACCAGCACCTCGGGCACGGACGCGCCGCTGGTGACGCCGATGCTGGCGACGCCGTCGAGCCACTCCTGCTTGATCTCGCTGGCGTAGTCGATGCGGTACGCGGCCTTGGCGCCGTACTCGAGCGCGACCTCCACGAGGCGCACGGAGTTCGAGGAGTTGGCGGAGCCGACCACGATCACGAGCTCGGCCTGCTCGGCGACCTTCTTGATCGCGACCTGGCGGTTCTGGGTGGCGTAGCAGATGTCGTCGCTGGGCGGGTCCTGGAGGTTCGGGAAGCGCTCGCGCAGGCGGCGCACCGTCTCCATGGTCTCGTCGACAGAGAGGGTGGTCTGGGAGAGCCACACGACCTTGTCCGGGTCCTTGACGACGATCCGGTCCACATCCTCCGGGCCGTTGACGAGCGTCACGTGCTCGGGCGCCTCGCCCGCGGTGCCCTCGACCTCCTCGTGGCCCTCGTGGCCGATGAGCAGGATCTCGAAGTCGTCGCGCGCGAACCGCACCGCCTCGCGGTGCACCTTGGTGACCAGCGGGCAGGTCGCGTCGATCGCGTGCAGGCCGCGGTCGGAGGCAGCGTTGACGACCGCCGGCGAGACACCGTGCGCCGAGAAGACGACGTGGGAGCCGGTGGGCACCTCGTCGACCTCGTCGACGAAGATCGCGCCCTGCTTCTCGAGCTCGGAGACGACGTGCACGTTGTGCACGATCTGCTTGCGCACGTAGACGGGCGAGCCGTAGTGCTCGATCGCCTTCTCGACGGCGACCACCGCGCGGTCGACGCCGGCGCAATAGCCGCGCGGGGCGGCCAGCAGCACACGTTTGCTCCCGGCGACCGGGATATCCTGAAGCCGGCCGCGCGCACCCGGGGTCCGCGGGATCCGGGGCATCGGCAGGCTGATAGTCGCGTCGCTCACCCCTCGATCCTACGGGTGAGCGCTGAGGAACGGATGGGAGGCTCCCGAACGGTGACGGAGACCACGAACGCGCCCACGTTCACCCCCGGACCGTCGACGCTGGACGCGCCCTGGCCCGTCTCGGTGCTGGCGGGCAAGATCAAGGGCTGGATCGACCGGCTGGGCACGGCGTGGGTCGAGGGCGAGATCACCCAGTGGGGCGTCTCGGGCGGCAACGTCTACGGCAAGCTCAAGGACCTCGACGGCGACGCCACGATCAGCTTCACGATCTGGTCGTCGGTGAAGGCGCGCATCCCGGCCGACCTCAAGCAAGGCGATCGCGTCATCGCGGCGGTCAAGCCGAACTACTGGGTCAAGGGCGGCACCCTGACCATGCAGGTCTCCGACATGCGCCACGTCGGCATCGGCGACCTCCTCGAGCGCCTCGAGCGTCTTCGCCAGCAGCTGACGGCGGAGGGGCTGTTCGCGCCCGAGCGCAAGAAGCGCCTCCCGTTCCTCCCCCACACCATCGGCCTCGTCACCGGCCGCGACTCCGACGCCGAGAAGGACGTGCTCCGCAACGCGCAGCTGCGCTGGCCGCAGGTGCGGTTCCGCACCGTCTACTCGGCCGTGCAGGGCGAGCGGACCGTGCCGGAGGTCGTCGCCGCGATCCGGACCCTGGACGCCGATCCCGAGGTGGAGGTCATCATCGTCGCCCGCGGCGGCGGCGACTTCCAGAACCTGCTCGGCTTCAGCGACGAGGCCCTGGTGCGCGCCGCGGCGGCCGCCAGCACCCCGATCGTCAGCGCGATCGGCCACGAGGCCGACCGCCCGCTCCTCGACGAGGTCGCCGACCTCCGCGCCTCCACGCCGACCGACGCCGCCAAGCGGGTCGTGCCGGACGTCGCCGAGGAGCTCGCCCGCGTGCACCAGGCCCGCGCCCGCATCGGCGCCCGGCTCACGCACATGATCCGCAACGAGGTCGACCGGATCGGCCATCTGCGCAGCCGCCCGGCCCTGGCCTCCTCGACCTGGATCGTGGACTCGCGCGCCCAGGAGCTCACCCGCTACGTGGCGCGCGGGGTGGAGCTGGTCGAGCGCGGCGTCGAGCGGGAGACCGCGCGGATCGCCGAACTGCGCGGCCACCTGCGCGCCCTCTCGCCGCAGGCGACCCTCGACCGCGGCTATGCGATCGTGCAGAACGGCGACGGGCACGTCGTCTCGGCCCCGGCCCAGGCGGTGCCCGGCAGCGCGCTGCGGGTGACCGTCTCGGGCGGCGCGTTCGCCGCGACGGCCGGCGAGGAGCTCCCCTCCCCCGCCCGGTCCGACGCGGACTCAGCGGGCACTCGGCCGGGCAAATAGAATGGATGCCATGCCGACCTCCCAGACCACCTCCGGCGTGGACCCCCTCAGCGATCTCAGCTACGAGGAGGCGCGCGACGAGCTGGTCCGTGTCGTCACCGAGCTCGAGCAGGGATCCGCGACGCTCGAGGAGTCGATCGCGCTCTGGGAGCGCGGCGAGGCGCTGGCCCGGCACTGCGAGGAGTGGCTGATCGGGGCGAAGGCTCGCCTGGACGCCGCGCGCGCCGGGTCCGCCGCAGCGGGAGCCGCTGACAGCGAATGAGCCCCCGAGAGAAGCCGCCGGCGGTCGTCGCCGAGCTCGGCCGCCCCGAGACGCCCGAGGAGACCGCCGCCCGCAAGGCGCAGAACTCCGCGAACCACCGCAACCGGCAGACGATCAACAACCTCGTCTACTCGCTGATCGCGACGGTCGCACTGGTCGTCGTGATCGTGCTGGTCGTGCCGCGCGGCAACCCCACGGCCTCGCAGCCTCCCGTCGACTACGCCAGCGTCGCCCAGGAGGCCCAGGGCAGCCAGGCGGACCGCCTCCTCGTGCCCAAGCTCCCCGCCGACTGGAAGTCGAACAGCGCCGAGCTGCGCACCAAGACGGCGGACGGCGTCGACTCCTGGTACATCGGGCTGATCACGCCGAAGGGCGAGTACATCGGCATCACGCAGGGCTTCAACGCCAACGACAGCTGGGTGGCTGACCAGGTGAACAAGTCCCGCATCGCCGGCACGCGCGACATCGACGGCGTCCGCTGGGACGTCTACGACAACCGGAAGTCCTCCTCCGACGTCGGCGACGTCGAGTACGGGCTCACCACGAACGCCGGCCACAGTTCCATCGTCGTCGTCGGCACCGCCGACGACGCCGAGTTCCGCACCCTGGCCGCGTCGCTCGCCGACCAGATCACCGCATTGAAAGGCGAATAGATGCCCACGACCCGCCCCGGACGTATCTGGAACGCCATGCTCGCGGGCAACGAGCGCTTCATCGCCGGCGCCCCGCAGCATCCCCGCCAGGACGTGGAGCGGCGCGAATCGCTCTCGAACGGCCAGACGCCGGTCGCCGCCATCTTCGGCTGCGCCGACTCGCGGCTCGCCGCCGAGATCATCTTCGACATGGGCCTCGGCGACGCGTTCGTCGTGCGGAACGCCGGCCAGGTGGCGTCGGAGTCGGTCATCGGCTCGCTGGAGTACGCCGTCGCCGTCCTCAAGGTGCCGCTGATCCTCGTGCTCGGCCACGACTCGTGCGGCGCGGTCGCGTCGGCGATCGCCTCGCAGGCGCCGGACGCCGAGCCGCTGCCGCCGCACATCGCCAACCTCATCGCGCCGATCGTCCCCGCCGTCCACCGCGTCAGCGGCACCCGAGACGCCGAGCCGGTCGCACCCGGCGCCGCCGACCCGATGGAGGTCGGCCGCGAGCACCTGCGCGACACCGTCGCCGAGCTGCTCGCCCGCTCGGAGATCATCAGCACCGCCGTGGCCGACAACGTCCTCGCCATCGTCGGGGCGAACTACCGTCTCCAGGAAGGTCGGGTCGTCCCCGACATCGTCGTCGGCATGACCGATCCGGTCGCCGAACAGCAGCCCGAACGCTGACCGCAGCGTCTTCGGCATCAGAAAGGAAGAACACACCGTGGTGGACACCCAGGCGGACGCCGAGTACCGCATCGAGCACGACACGATGGGCGAGGTCCGCGTTCCCGCGGCCGCGCTCTACAGCGCGCAGACGCAGCGAGCCGTCGAGAACTTCCCCATCTCGGGATCGGTGCTCGAGCCGACCCAGATCGCGGCGCTGGCCCGCATCAAGAAGTCCGCGGCCCTCGCCAACGCGCGCCTCGGCGTCCTCGACCAGGAGATCGCCGACGCCATCGCCGCCGCGGCCGACGAGGTCGTGAGCGGAGCGCACGACGCCGAGTTCCCGATCGACGTCTACCAAACCGGGTCGGGCACCTCGTCGAACATGAACATGAACGAGGTCCTGGCGACGCTCGCGTCGCGTCGCCTGGGCAAGCCGGTGCACCCGAACGACCACGTCAACGCGTCGCAGTCGTCGAACGACGTCTTCCCGACCTCGGTGCACATCGCCGTCACCGGCGCGCTCATCGACGACCTCATCCCCGCGCTCGACCACCTCGCGGTGTCGCTGGAGGCCAAGGCCGCCGCGTGGGCGACCGCCGTGAAGTCGGGCCGCACCCACCTCATGGACGCCACCCCCGTGACCCTCGGCCAGGAGTTCGGCGGCTACGCCGCGCAGATCCGCTACGGCATCGAGCGCGTGCGGTCGGCTCTCCCCCGCGTCGCCGAGGTCCCGCTCGGCGGCACCGCCGTCGGCACCGGCATCAACACCCCGCTCGGCTTCCCGCAGCTGGTCATCGAGCTGCTCACCGCCGAGACCGAGCTGCCGATCACGGAGGCCCGCGACCACTTCGAGGCGCAGGCCAACCGCGACGCGCTCGTCGAGGCCTCCGGCGCCCTGCGGACCATCGCCGTCAGCCTGACCAAGATCTGCAACGACCTGCGCTGGATGGGCTCCGGCCCGAACACCGGTCTCGGCGAGATCCACATCCCGGACCTGCAGCCCGGCTCGTCGATCATGCCCGGCAAGGTCAACCCGGTCATCCCGGAGGCCGTGCTCATGGTCGCCAGCCGCGTCGTCGGCAACGACGCCACCATCGCGTGGAGCGGCGCATCGGGTCTCTTCGAGCTGAACGTCGCCATCCCCGTCATGGGCACCGCGCTGCTCGAGTCGATCCGTCTGCTCACGCAGGCGAGCCGTGTGCTCGCCGACAAGACCGTCGACGGTCTCGAGGCCAACCTCGACCGCGCCCGCGCGTTCGCCGAGTCGAGCCCGTCCATCGTCACGCCGCTGAACCGCGTGATCGGCTACGAGGCCGCCGCCAAGGTCGCCAAGCACTCGGTCGCCCAGGGCATCACGGTGCGCGAGGCCGTCATCGACCTCGGCTTCGTCGACCGCGGCGAGGTCACGCTGGAGCAGCTGGACACCGCCCTCGACGTGCTGAGCATGACCCACCCGGGCTGAGCCCGCCACCGCACCACCCGCACCACCCAGTTGTCGCAACACGCCGCGCCCGGCACCTCCGGCGCGGCGTGTTGTGACGACCAGTTCGGTCGCCGCGCCCTCTACACGGCGATCACCACCATCCAGAACGCCCCGAGCATCGCCGGCCCGAAGGCGACCTCCCGCCGCCGGCTCCCCGGGCCCTCACTCCCCGGTGCCTCGTTCCCCAGGGCCTCACTCCCCCGGCTCTCACGCCCCAGGGCCTCACGCCCCAGGGCCTCACGCCCCCGGCTCCAGCGCCGCACCACGCCCTCGATGACGCCGTGCAGTGCGGCCGCGAGGAACACCGCCACCACCCACACCAGCACCGGCACCGCCATGCCCAGCGGCACCACCGCGTCCAGCGGACCCGCTGGCACCGCAGCCCCCGCCACGCCCACCGCACCCAACGCGCCCGCCGGCACCGCAGCCCCCGCCGCGCCCACCGGCGCCACCGCCCCCAGCGCGATCGCGAGCAGCCCGGCGAGCTTCGCATCCCCCATCCCGAGCCCGCCGGTCCACGCGAGCAGCACGAACAGCCCGAGCACGCCCACTCCCACGGCGACCACGGCAACCACGGCAACCGCCCCCGGCCCCGCGGCGACCACGGGCACCACGCCGACCACCGCCGCCCCCGCGTCAGCCCCCGGCGAGCCGCGCGCCAGCGCGTCCCACGCGAGCCCGAGCGCGGCGAACGCGTACCCTGGCAGCACGAGCGCGTTCGGCAACCTCTGCTCGCGCACGTCCGTGACGACCAGCGGCACCGTCACGGCGGCCACGTAGAACGCGGCCACCGCGGCCGGGCCGACTCCCCGCACTCCCCCCAGTGCGACGGCCAGCCCGACCGCGGTCAGGATCCGGATCCCTGTGTTTCCCCCCATGCCTCCACGCTAGGAGGCGGCCACTCTCACGGGAGAAACGCACAGAACATCTCGGTATCCCGCGACGATCCACACGCTGGGACGAGCGGCGTGCTCAGCGGGCGCCGGTCCGCTCACGCCAGCTCGTTGGCCTCCAGCATCTCCGTCACGAGCGCCGCGATCGCCGAGCGCTCGGAACGGGTCAGGGTCACGTGGGCGAACAGCGGGTGCCCCTTGAGCGTCTCGATCACCGAGGCGACGCCGTCGTGGCGGCCCACCCGGAGGTTGTCGCGCTGGGCGACGTCGTGGGTGAGGACCACGCGCGAGTTCTGCCCGATGCGGCTGAGCACCGTGAGAAGCACATTGCGCTCCAGGGACTGCGCCTCGTCGACGATCACGAACGCGTCATGCAGCGAGCGGCCGCGGATGTGCGTGAGCGGCAGCACCTCGAGGATGCCGCGGTCGAGCACCTCGTCGAGCACGTTCTGCGAGACGAGCGCGCCGAGGGTGTCGAAGACCGCCTGACCCCACGGGTTCATCTTCTCGCCCTGGTCGCCCGGCAGGTAGCCGAGCTCCTGGCCGCCGACCGCGTACAGCGGGCGGAACACCATGATCTTCTTGTGCTGCTGCCGCTCGAGCACGGCCTCGAGGCCGGCGCACAGCGCGAGCGCCGACTTGCCGGTTCCGGCGCGCCCGCCGAGGGAGAGGATGCCGATCTCGGGGTCGAGCAGCAGGTCGATGGCGAGCCGCTGCTCCGCCGAGCGGCCGTGGAGGCCGAAGACGTCGCGGTCGCCGCGGACGAGCTTGACCTCGCCCTTCGCCACCACGCGGCCGAGCGCCGAACCGCGGTCCGAGTGGATGACGAGACCGGTGTTGACGGGGAGGGCGTCGACGAGAGGGGTGCGCATCCCCTCCTCCTCGTAGAGGTCGCTCATCTGGTCGCTGCCGAGGGAGATATCGGCGAGCCCGGTCCAGCCGGAGTCGACGACCTGCTCGTGCCGGTACTCCTCGGCGGCGAGGCCGACCGAGGCGGCCTTGACGCGCAGCGGGAGGTCCTTGGAGACGACCGTGACGTCGAGTCCGTCGTTCGCCAGGTTGAGGGCGACCGCGAGGATGCGGGAGTCGTTGTCGCCGAGCTGCAGCCCGCTCGGGAGCACCGCCATGCTGGAGTGGTTCAGCTCCACCCGCAGCGAGCCGCCCTCCCCGATCGGGATCGGGAAGTCGAGCCGTTCGTGCTCCACCCGCAGGTCGTCCAGGTTGCGCAGCGCCTGCCGTGCGAAGTACCCGAGTTCCGGGTCGTTCCGCTTGCCCTCGAGTTCGCTGACGACGACCACCGGGATGACCACGGAATGCTCCGCGAACCGGTGGATCGCCTTGGGATCCGACAGGAGGACCGAGGTGTCGAGCACGTACGTGCGCTCGGCCTGCTTCGTTCCGTCGGGTGCCGCCTCGAACTGCCGGGTCTTTGATTCAGCCACGACCACTCCCACCCCGCCGCCCCCGCGAGGGCTGCGGATCAACTTGGCGAGTCGGCCGCTGGGTTCCGAAACGAACTTATGTGGCCGTCTCGACCGGGCGCCATGCCCGATGCCTTGAACCTACGCCGCACCTCCGACACGAAACGCCGGACGACCCGCGTGTCGCGTTTCCATCAGGTGAACAATCGCCCCCAGTAGTGGAGGCTGGACGCGCGCCTGAACGCGCGCGTCAGATCGCCGACGCGTACGAGGTGAAGGCCGCGCGCAGCATCCCGAGCGTCTCCTCCGTGGTCCCCGCGTGCACGCTGAACCGCACGGACGTCGGGCGCACGGACGCGGTCACGCCGTGGTTGAACAGGGAGGCGCTCAGCGCGGTCAGGCTCTCCGGCGGCTCCACGACGACGATCCCGGCGCGCTCGGCCGGGTTGCGCGGGGAGATGACCGGCAGGGCGAACTCGTCCGCCAGATCGATGACCCGCTCCACACCGTCCGCGACGGCGTCGGAGATCGCGGGCACGCCCGCCGCCGCGATGTCCTCGAGGGCGGCCGCGAAACGGGACTGCGCCACCGGGTCCGGGTTGGAAATGGAGAACGCCTTCGCACCGTGCGCCGGCTCGACGACCTCGTCCCAGGTGAGTCCCTCCGTCGTGCCCGTCCAGCCGCTGAACACCGGCGTGAGGTGGTCGATCGCCCGCTCGCTCAGCGCGAGGAAGCCGGTCCCCCAGCCCGCGCGCGCCCACTTCTGACCGCCGGCGAGCACGACGTCGGCGACCTCGTACGGCGCATCCACCACGCCGAAGCCCTGGATGGCGTCGACGATGAGCAGGCGATCGCCGATGACCTGCCGGATGCCGTCGATGTCGGCCAGGTAGCCGGTGCGGGAGTCGACGAGGCTCACCATCACGGCGCTCGTCGCCGGGGTGATCTGCTCGCGGATCTGCGCGGGCGTGACCCGGCCGTGGTCGGTCTCGAGCCAGGTCGGCGTGATGACGCGCATCGCCTGCGCGGCCCGGACGGCGGCGTAGGTGACCGAGGGGAACTCCGCGCGGGAGAGCAGGACCTCGCCTCCGGTGAGCCCGAACGCGGCGTGCATCAGGCCGATGGATGCGTTCGGCTGGAAGGCGATCCGGTCGGCGGGGAACCCGGTGAGGGCGGAGACGGCGTCGCGCACGCGGACGTCCTCGGCGTGCAGCCGGTCGACGGTCCCGTAGCGCGCCCGCGCGAGGAGCTCGTACTGGGCGGACGCCTCCACGCGCACCGCCTGCGAGATCGGGCCCACCCGGCCGTAGTCCAGGTAACCCGGCTCCTCGCCGAACCCGTGCGCGAACTCTTCGACAGACGTCATCCGAACCTCCCGTACGATTCTGCCGGTCGACGGGGCCCGCGGCGAGTCCGGCGGCGGCGCGCCGTCGGCCACGCGCCGTCGAGAGCGGAGGACCTGTCCGCGCGAGCGCCGGCCGCATCCTCCGTTCCCTGCTCGTTCACGGCGTGGCGGGGTGGATCTCCGCCCCTCGCCACCGGGCGGCCGGCCTGTCGGCAACGGAGGAGTTTCGGGGCTGCGCGCGGCGTGGCGGCAGGGAAGGGAGGGGAGTCCCGGATGGGAGCCGCGAATCTCCTCCGGTGGCGACAGCGCCCGGACATCGGCGCCCGGGATATCGGTGCCCGGGACATCGGTGCCCGGGACGATCTCGCTCAGCCGCCGAAGCGGCGCTGGCGGCGGGAGTAGTCGCGCACGGCGCGCAGGAAGTCGACCTCGCGCAGGTCCGGCCCGAGGGCCTCCACGAAGTAGAACTCGGAGTGGGCGCTCTGCCAGAGCATGAAGTCGCTGAGCCGCTGCTCGCCCGAAGTGCGGATGACGAGGTCGGGATCGGGCTGGCCGCCGGTGTAGAGGTGCTCGCCGATCATGTCCGGGGTCAGGAGGTCGGCCAGCGTCTCGAGGCTGCCGCCGTCGGCGTGGTGGGCGGCGACGATGCTGCGCATCGCGTCCGTGATCTCCTTGCGTCCGCCGTAGCCGACCGCGAGGTTGATGTGCATGCCGGTGTTGCCGGCCGTGCGCTGCTCGGCGGCCACGAGGGCGGCGACGAGGGGCTCCGGGAGGCCGGCGGTCGAGCCGACGTGTTGGACGCGCCAGTCGCGGTAGCGGGAGAGGTCGTCGGCCAGTTCGGCGATGATCTCGATGAGCGCGGACAGCTCCGTGCTCTCGCGGTTGGTGAGGTTGTCGCTCGACAGCAGGTACAGCGTGGCGACGGAGACGCCCAGGTCGTCGCACCATTCCAGGAACTCGCGCATCTTCGCGGCTCCGGCGCGGTGCCCGTGGGCCACGGTGGTGAGCCCGGCCTGCCGCGCCCAGCGCCGATTGCCGTCGATGATCATGGCGACATGCTTCGGGAGTGCCTGCTCGCCCAGTCCCGCCAGCTCACGGCGCAGCCGCTTCTGGTAGAGCCCGTAGAGCAGCCCGCTCCCCGGGACGGTACTGCGTTTGCTCACGGGGATACGTTAGCGCCCCGCACTTGGTGCGGCTCTCAGCATCCCGCCACCGGATTCCCCTACGCTTGGGCCATGTCGCCCCGTAACCGCCACGAACCCGAGGATGTCGCCGAGCTGCTGCACGAGCCCGCCTCGTCGCTCGACGCGTCGGACGCGGCCGTCCAGGCGGACGACGCCGCGGCGCGCGATCAGGGACGAGACCTGCCGAACATCCCGCTGCTGGATGCCTCCCCGGCCAATCCGGGCGAGATCAAGCCGACCTGGCGCGGCTGGATCCACGCGGGCACCTTCCCGTTCACCATCGCTGCGGGCATCGTGCTCATCTGCCTCGCGCAGGGCGCTCCCGCCAAGTGGGCGTCGGCCGTCTTCGTGCTCACCTCGATGCTGCTCTTCGGCAACTCGGCGCTGTACCACCGCTTCAATTGGAAGCCGCGCACCAAGGTCATCCTGAAGCGCATCGACCACGCCAACATCTTTCTGCTGATCGCCGGCACCTACACGCCGCTCGCGGTGCTCGCGCTCCCGCCGGCGAAGGGGGTCCTGCTGCTCTGCTTCGTCTGGGGCGGCGCCCTGCTCGGGATCGGCTTCCGGGTGTTCTGGATCAACGCCCCGCGCTGGCTGTACGTGCCGATCTACCTGCTGCTGGGCTGGGCGGCGATGATGTACATCGTCGACCTGGTGAACGCCAACGTCGCCATGATGGTGCTCGTGCTCGTCGGCGGCGTGTTCTACACGGTCGGCGCCGTCATCTACGGCGTGAAGCGGCCCAACCCGTTCCCGGGAAAGTTCGGCTTCCACGAGATCTTCCACACGCTGACCGTGCTGGCGTTCCTCTGCCACTGGACGGCCACGCTGCTGATCGCCCTGCACCCGGCCTACAACGTCGGCTGAGCGGAGCGGGCTGAGCGGAGCCGGCTGAGCGGGCTACGCCCGGTCGTCGTCCTCGGCGGCCTGCGCGGCACTCTGCTCGCCCGCCTGCTCGGCGTCGAGCTTCGCGGCGATCTCGGCGCGGTAGCGCACGCGGCGGATGCGGCGGACCATGTCGATCACCAGGAGCACCACGGCGACCGCGACGAGGAAGGTGACGACGAATCCGACGACGCCCGGGGTGACCTGATCCTCACTGGGGCCGCTCGACGGGGTCGGGGTCGGCGTCGCGGCCAGCCAGACGGAGGCGTGCAGGAGGGCGTCGGCGATCATCGTTCGGGGATCTCTTCTCTCGAGTCGGGAGGAAGCCGCGATTCTCAGCTTCGTCTCCTAGTCTTGACTCAGCCTACCGCCGCCCCGACGGCAGGCCTGAACGTGTACCGAGAGGCGGAACCGGCGAGCATGGCCGTGACGGAGACCATCGATCGCCGATACGGGCGTACCCCGCAGCGCAAGCGCCGCGACCGCTGGTTCCTCATCGGCGGGGCGGTCGCCGTGCTCGTGGTCGTCGTCGCCTGGGTCTTCTGGGCCGGCTGGGACAACAACCAGTCCGATCTGGAGGCCACCGACACCGCGTACACCATCACCGACGCCCACCACGTCGACATCAGCTTCACGATCAACGCGCCGAAGGGGACGCCCGTCACCTGCGCCATCCAGGCGCTCAACGAAGACTTCGCGATCGTCGGCTGGCGCATCGTCAGCTACCCGGGCTCCGACCTCCGGGTCACCCAGCACACCGAGACGATCCGCACCATCCAGCAGAGCAACACAGGTTTGATTAACACCTGCTGGCTGACCTAGCATTCTGTGGATACGCCCCGACCGAGGTCGGGGCGTCTACTTTACCCACCGGCCCCGGCCGGCCTATCTGCCCACGCGGCCATCGCCGCGGGCGCAAAGGAGCTCACCATGGCCCAGGAGACACCGGTCACCTTTCTGACCCAGGATGCCTACGACCGCCTCGCGGCGGAACTCGAGGAGCTCAGCATCAACGGCCGCAACGAGATCGCGAAGCGCATCGAGGCGGCCCGCGAGGAGGGCGACCTCAAGGAGAACGGCGGCTACCACGCCGCCAAGGACGAGCAGGGCAAGATCGAGGCCCGCATCGTGCAGCTGACCAACCTGCTGCGCTCCGCCACCGTCGGCGACGCACCGGAGAGCCACGGCGTCGTGGAGCCGGGCACGGTCGTGACCGCGACCATCGCGGGGGACGAGAGCGTCTTCCTCATCGGCAACCGCGAGATCGCGGCCGGCAGCGAGCTGCCCGTGTACAGCGAGCAGAGCCCGCTCGGTGCGGCCATCCTCGGCCTCAACATCGGCGACAAGACCGAGTACACGGCCCCGAACGGCCGTCAGATCGCGGTGGAGATCACCCAGGTCGAGACCTACGCCGGACAGTAACGACGTCTCAGCATCACGACGGGCCCGCGAGAGATCGCGGGCCCGTCGTCGTTTCGCCCGCGCGGCTCAGAGCGCGCCCTGCAGCCGTGGACGCGGCGGCAGCGGCCGATGCGCATCCGAGGCGCGGAACGCGTCGATGGCCAGAGCGGCGAAGCGCCGGGCGGCGGCCGCGCGGCCCTCGACCGGCGTGGTCGACAAGGCCCGACCGGTGAGCAGCACCAGCACGAGGTCGTCGAGAACGAAGTCGGGTCGCAGACTCCCTGCCGCCTGCGCCCGGAGTGCCAGGTCGGAGAGCATCTGGAGGAGGGCCGTCCGGTGGCCGGTGAAGCTCTGGTCCGCGGGGCTCGCGGAGAGGAACGCCTCGACGAAACCGTGGTTGCGACCGTTGAGCACGCTGATGCTCTCGATGATGGTGCAGAACCCGCGCCACGGGTCGGGATCGGCGCAGCCGTCGATCACGATCCCCCGGCACGCGCGGAGTTCCTCCGCGAACGCCTCGTCGACGAGGATCTGCTTGGTCGGGAACCGCCGGTAGAGGGTGGCCGGGCCCACGCCGGCGTGCCGGGCGACCTCCCGCATCGTCACGTCGATGCCGCGCTCGGCGAAGAGCCGGCGCGCCGCCTCCAGCACCCGGTCGCGATTGTCCTGGGCGTCGGCTCGGAGCATCTGAGGCAATCGTCCCGTCCTCGTTCTCACTTCGGGTAAGTGGACGGGGGCGTCCATTACCGTGGCTCTCAGTATCGCAGAGCGCGAGCAGGACGAGGAGACCACGATGCGAGCAGTGTCCATCCGCCGATTCGGAGACCCGAGCGGGATGGAGGTCGTCGAGGCGCCGTCACCGGTGGCCGCGCCCGGGCAGGTCGTGCTGCGCACCGAGGCGATCGGCGTCGGCGGGGTGGATGCCGTCATCCGACGCGGCACGCTCGGCGGTTTCGGGTTCCGGGAGGGGTTGATCCCCGGCAGCGAGGTCGCGGGCGTCGTGACGGCGACGGGCGACGGCGTGGCGGCGTCGTGGGTCGGTCGGCGCGTCTGGGCGTTCACGGGAACGGGCGGCGGCTACGTCGAGGAGGCGGTCGCGCAGGTCGATGACATCGTCGCCCTGCCCGACGGGCTCACGTCGATCGACGCGGTCACCCTCGGCAGCGCCGGCCCGGTCGCGCAGTTCGCGCTCGCCCACGCGCACCTGGCGCCCGGCGAGTCCCTGCTCGTCCGCGGCGCCGCCGGCAGCATCGGCATCGCCGCCGTGGAGCTCGCGGCGCGCGACGGCGCCCCGGCGATCGCCGTCACCACCTCCTCCCCCGCGCGCGGGGAACGGCTGCGCGAGCTCGGTGCGACGCACGTGCTGGATCGCAGCGGCGCGGGCGACGCCACCGCACCCGCGGCGTTCGACGTGATCGTCGACATCGTCGGCGGCGAGGACCTCCCCCTGTTCCTCGACCGGCTCGCCCCCAACGGCCGTCTGGTGCTCGTCGGGGCGGTCGCGGGGTTCCCGCCCGCCGACTTCGGCGCGCACCTCCTGCGCTCGTTCCAGCAGTCCCGCTCGTTCGCGACCTTCAGCCTCGACTCGGTGCCGCGGGATGCGCTGCGCACCGCGCGCACGGAGCTCTTCGCGGCCGCGACGCAGGGCGCCCTGCACCCGGTGGTGGAGGCCGTGCTGCCCCTGGATCAGGCGGCGGAGGCCCACCGGCTGATGGATGCCGGGCGGGTGTTCGGGCGGATCGTGCTGACCCCCTGATGGCCGACCGGCGGCGTCCCTGACCGTCTACTCGTAGTCGACGACGGCGTCGTAGCCCGCCGTGCGGAGCGCCTCGATGACCTGCTGACGGTGCTCGGTGCCGCGGGTCTCGACGCTCACGTCGAGACCGACCTGGCTGATCTGCAGGCCGCGGCCGTGCCGGGTGTGCAGCACCTCCACGACGTTCGCGTTGACGCCGGCGAGGATCTCGGCGATGCGCGCGAGCTGGCCGGGGCGGTCGGGCATCATGATCGAGAGCTTGAGGTAGCGGTCGGAGGCGGCGAGGCCGTGCCCGATGACGCGCTGCATGAGCAGCGGGTCGATGTTGCCGCCCGAGAGGATGGCCACCGTGGTGCCGTCGGCGGCGACCTTGTCGGCGAGGATGGCGGCGACCGCTGCCGCTCCGGCGGGCTCGACGACGAGCTTGGCGCGCTCGAGGAGCACCAGCATCGCTCGGGCGATGTCGTCCTCGGTGACGGTGACGACCTCGTCGACCGCGTCGCGGATGATCGAGAAGTTCAGGAGGCCCGGCTTGCTGACCGCGATGCCGTCGGCGATCGTCGGCACCAGTGAGATCTCGGTGGGCTCGCCGGCGGCGAGCGAGACCGGGTAGGCCGCCGCATTCGCCGCCTGCACACCGATCACGCGGATCGTGCGTCCCTCCAGCAGTGCCCGCTGCTTGACCGCGCTGGCGACGCCGGAGATGAGGCCGCCTCCGCCGATCGGGATGACGATGGTCGTCGCCTCCGGAGCCTCGTCCAGGATCTCGAGGCCGAGCGTGCCCTGCCCGGCGACGACGTCGCGGTGGTCGAACGGCGGGATCAGGACGGCGCCGGTCTCGGCGGCGAAGTCGGCCGCGGCGCGCAGCGTCTCGTCGACGATGCTGCCGCTCAGCACCACGTCCGCGCCGTACGCGCGGGTGGCCTGGAACTTGGGGATGGCGACGCCCACCGGCATGAAGATCGTGGCGTGGATGCCGAGCTCGCGGGCGGCGAAGGCGACGCCCTGCGCGTGGTTGCCCGCGGACGCGGCGACGACGCCGCGGGCGCGCTCCTCCGCGTCGAGCTTCGACATCCGGTTGTACGCTCCGCGGATCTTGTACGACCCGGTGCGCTGCAGGTTCTCGCACTTGAGCAGCACGGGGGCGCCGAGCACGTCGGTCAGGTAGCGCGAGCTCTCCATCGGCGTCGGCTGCGCCACGCGCGAGACGATGGCGCGCGCGGCTTCGATCTCGTCCAGGCCGGGGCCGGCGAAAGGAGTGCGCGTGGAGTCGGTCACGGTAGCCACTCGCACAGCCTACTCGCCGCCATATTCCGCACGGTGTATGCGGTGGAGCCGGGCGTTCAGGCCCGCGGGCGGCGCACCGCGCGCGGGACGGTCTCCCAGATCGCGCCGGCCGGCGGACTGTATTCGGCCCGCTCTTCACCGCGCCACGTCCCGCTGGAGATGTAGTGCACCATCACGTTCAGCACGGCGACGAACGGCACGGCGAAGAGGGCGCCCGGGATGCCCGCGAGCAGCGAGCCGCCGGCCACCGCCAGCACCACCGCGAGCGGGTGGACCTTCACCGCGGTGCCCATGATGAGCGGCTGCAGCACGTGCCCCTCCACCTGCTGCACCAGCAGGACGACGCCGAGCATGATGAGCGCGAACACCCAGCCCTTGAAGACCAGGGCGATGAAGACGGCGAGCGCACCGGTGACCACGGCACCGACGATCGGAATGAACGAGCCGAGGAAGACGAGCACGCTGATCGGGATGACCAGCGGCAGGCCGAGGAAGAACGCGCCGAGCCCGATGCCCAGGGCGTCGATCGAGGCGACCAGGATCTGCACCTTGGCGAAGTTGCGGAGCGTGACCCAGCCGGCCTGGCCGGCGCCGTCGAGCGCGGCGCGGGCGTTGCGCGGGAAGATGCGCACGATCCAGCCCCAGATGCTCTTGCCGTCGATCAGGATGAACAGGACGCTGAAGATCGTCAGCAGGGCGCCCGCGAGCACGTGGCCCAGCGTCGAGCCCAGGGACAGCGCGCCCGAGATGAAGACCTGGCTGTCCTGCTGGATCGAGGTCCAGAGCGACTGGAAGGCGCCGTCGATCTGACCCTCGCTGAGGCCGAGCGGGCCGGTCGTGAGCCAGGAGCGGAACTGGTCGAACGCGGCGACCGACTGCGTCCGGAGTTCGTGGCTCTCGCGGCTGACCTGCCAGATCGCCAGGTAGAGCAGGCCGCCGACCACGATCACGAGGGCGATCAGCGCGGCGACGATCGCCAGCCAGCGCGGCCAGCCGTGCCGGTGCAGGAAGTCCTTGAACGGCACGAGCAGGGCGGCGAGCAGCACCGCGATCAGCACCGGGATGACGATCAGGCGCAGCTGGACGATCAGGAAGACGACGACGGCGATGACGGCGCCGATGACGAGCAGGCGCCATGACCAGGCCCCGGCGAGCCGCACCCCGCGGGGCAGGGACGCGTCGACGGGTTCGAGGGTCTCGAGCGATTCCCCGAGCTCGCGCCGTCTGCGGAGGAACCAGGACCGCGCGGGTGCGCGATTCTCACCGGCGGGAGGGGGGACGGAGGTCTCGCTGTCGGCCATGCCCGCCAGTCTAAGCGGGGCCTTCCCGCTTCCTCAGGGTGCTCTCAGGAGGCGTCGTCGAAATCACAGGAAGCGCCCAGAGTGCCGCCTCCGCATCCCGTGAGATGGCTGGGGGCGCGGAGGGTCGCCCGGCGCGGCCGCGCTGCTCCTCTACCGTCGGAGGACAGCGACCGCCCTCGATCACAGCGAACAGCACCACATGACAGCACCTCCCTCCCCCGCGCCCGCGAACGGCGCCGGGCCCCGCCGCGTCCTCATCCGCCTGAAGGAGAGCGTCGCCCTGCCCTCCGCGTTCGGCACGCTGCTCGCCGCCGTCGTGCTCTTCCTCGTCGTGTTCGGCCTCGTGATGGTGCTGTCGGCCTCCTCGGTCGAGTCGTACACCGACGGCAACGGCTTCTTCGGGCGGTTCGGCTCGCAGGGCGGCTACGCGGTGTTGGGCGTCGTGCTCATGGTGATCGTCGCGCGCCTGCCGCGGCGGACGGTGCAGCGGGTCGCCGTCGTCGTGCTGGTGCTCTCGTGCGTGCTGCAGATCCTCGCCCTCGCGACACCGCTGGGGGTGAAGATCGGCGACAACACCAACTGGATCCGGATCGGCCCGATCGCCGGTCAGCCCTCGGAGGGCATCAAGCTCGGCCTCGTGATCTGGCTCGGGATGGTGCTCGGCCGCCGGCCGGAGGAGCTCCAGGACTGGCGCCTCCTCGCGCGCCGGATCGTCCCCGTCGCCGGCCCCTCCATGCTGCTCGTCGTGCTCGGCGGCGACCTGGGCACGACCGTGGTGATGGCGGCGTTCACGCTGGGCGCCCTCTACTTCGCGGGCGTCCGACTCAAGCACCTGGGCGTCGTGCTGGGCGCCGGCGCGTTCGCCGCCATCCTGATCGCCCTCTCCAGCGCCACGCGCCGCGGCCGGATCTCCGCCTTCTTCGGCGGGACCAGCGCGGTCAACCCCGATGTGAACTGGCAGGTCGACAACGCGCACTACGCGCTGGCGTCGGGAGGCCTGTGGGGCGTCGGGCTCGGCAACTCGCACGCGAAGTGGTCGTGGCTGCCCTCGGCCGACACGGACTTCATCTTCGCCGTGATCGGCGAGGAGCTCGGGCTGCTCGGCGCGTGCGTCGTGCTGCTGCTGTTCGCGATGCTGGCGGTGCTGATGGTGCGCCTCGTGCGGTCGACGCCGGATCCGGTCGTGCGCATCACCACCGGCACGGTGCTCGTCTGGCTGATCTTCCAGGCGTTCGTGAACATCGGGGTGGTGCTCGGGCTGATCCCGACCCTGGGCGTGCCGCTGCCGTTCATCTCGGCCGGCGGCACGGCGCTCATCGCGTCGCTGGTCGCGATGGGCGTCGTGCTGTCGTACACCCGGCGTCCGCCTCGGCAGCTCGACGGAGTGCACGTCGCCGCGTCGCGCGCGGGCGGCGACGTGCCCCCGTCGCTCAGGCGCTCGGGGAGACGGTGGCCGGCGCGCCGCTGAGCGCGATGCCCACCCGGTCGCCGAGGGCGAGCACGTCGCCCGCGGCGTGCTGCACGGCTAGTTCGGTGCCGTCGGCCAGCCGCACGGTGGTGCGGCGGAGCGCGCCGAGGAAGCTGGAGGTCAGCACCTCGCCGGGCAGCCCGGTCGCGGCGAACACGACGTCCTCGGGACGGATGTAGGCGGTGACCGGTCCGTCGGCGGCGGCCGACGCGAGCGGGACCTCCTGGCCGAGGACGGTGAGCCTCCCGCCCGCGACCGTGGCGGGGAGGCGGTTGGTGAGGCCGACGAACTCGGCGACGAACGCGGAGGCGGGCCGGCGGTAGAGCTCCTCCGGCCGGCCGATCTGCTCGATGCCGCCCGCGCGCATGACCGCGACGCGATCGGCGACCGCGAGCGCCTCCTCCTGGTCGTGCGTCACGAAGAACGTGGTGATGCCGAGCTCGGTCTGGATGCGGCGGATCTCCTCCCGCAGCTGCACCCGCACCTTGGCGTCGAGCGCCGAGAGAGGCTCGTCGAGCAGCAGCACGCGCGGCCGGGTGACGAGGGCGCGGGCGAGGGCCACACGCTGCTGCTGGCCGCCGGAGAGCTGGTGCGCGTAGCGCTGGCCGTGCTGGCCGAGCCCGACCAGTTCGAGCGCCTCGGCAGCGCGGCGGCGGCGTTCCGCGGCGGGGACCTTGCGCATCCGGAGCCCGAACTCGACGTTCTGGCCCGAGGTGAGGTGCGGGAAGAGCGAGTACGACTGGAACACCATGCCGAGGTCGCGCCGGTTCGCGGGTTCGTCGGTGACGTCGCGGCCGTCGACGAGGATGCTCCCCGCGTCGACGCGCTCGAGCCCGGCGAGCGCACGCAGGGCGGTGGTCTTGCCGCAGCCGCTCGGGCCGAGCAGGGCGATGAGCTCGCCGGGCTCGGCGGCGAGGTCGAACCCGTTCAGGCCGGCGCCGCCGCCGAAGTCGCGGACGAGGCCGCGCAGCTCGACGGTGCTGCCGTGCCCGGCGGCGAGGGTGGGGGCGACCGCCTCGACGGTCGACGGGAGTGCGGACATGGCTACCCTTTCGCGGTGCGCCGGCGGGCCGCCACCAGGCGGTCGACGACGACGAGGAGGACGAAGGCGAACACCAGCGCGAGGAGCGCGAAGATGACCGCGACGAACGGATCGGACTGCGAGACCAGGAGCAACGAGGTCTGCAGGTTCACGCGGCTGAGCAGCGACGCGATGGTGAACTCGCCGAGCACGACGGCGACCGAGAGGGCGGAGGCGGCGAGGATGCCGCGGCGCAGGTTGGGGACGATCGCGCGCCAGAACACGGTCCCCCAGCCGGCGCCGAGCGACCGCGCGGCCTCGCTTAGGGTGATGAGGTCGACGGCCGCGACGTTGCTCTGGATCGCCCGGTAGGCGTAGGGCAGCACCGTGATCCCGTAGGCGAACGCCAGCGTCCACGTGCCCGAGCCGAAGAGCTGCGTGACCACCGCGTAGGTCGGGGCCAGGCCGACGACCATCACGATCGCCGGGATCATGATCGGCAGCAGGCAGACGGCCTCCAGCACCCTCCGGAGCCGGGCGAACCGCAGCTCGACCAGCACCATCGTGGGTAGGAGGACGAGGAGCACGATCGCGACCGTCACGACCGCGAGCACCAGCGAGTTGCCGAGGCCCTGGTAGACGCGGTCGTAGCGGGTGGTCTCGCCGCTGAAGACGGCCTCCCAGCGGTCGAAGCTGTAGACACCGGGCTTCGCGGTGCGGAGGGTGAACTCCAGCATCGAGAGCAGGGGGATGAGGAAGAAGAGGCCCAGCAGGGTCCAGATGATCGTGCGCGCGACGGGGCCGGGGCCGAGCCGCAGCTGCGCGGCGCGCCGGCTCACCGCTGCCACCGGGCGGTCCGGCGCACGAGCGCCGAGTACGCGAGCATGACGACGACCATGACGATCAGCATCCCGAGCGCCATCGCACCGGCGAGATTGGACCGGCCGAGAACGGTCTCGCTGATGAGCGCCTGGCGGATCTGCAGGGACACGATGTTGTTCGCCTGGCCGACGAGCGCCGCCGCCGTCGCGTACGACGAGAAGGCGTTGGCGAACAAGAGCAGCAGGCTGCCCAGGAACGACGGCAGCAGGATCGGGCCGCCGACGCGGAGCCAGTAGGTCCAGCGGCTGCCGCCGAGCGTGGCGGTCGCCTCCAGCCACTGCGGGCGCAGCCCCTCCAGCGCCGGGAGGAACGTGATGACCATGAGCGGGATCTGGAAGTAGAGGTACGGGAGGATCAGGCCGGGCACCGTGTAGAGCCACACGCCGTTCTCGTAGATGTTGATGTGGAACTGGTTGCGGAGCAGCACCGTGACGAGGCCCTGGGCGCCGATCGTCGCGATGAACGCGAACGCGAGCATGACGCCGCCGAACTGGGCGAGGACGCTGCTGGCCGAGTCGACCAGGGAGCGGCCGAAGCCGCCTGGGCGCGAACCGAGGAGCGCGAAGCAGAGCGCGGCGCCGGCGATCGCGCCGACCACGGCGGTCACGGCGGAGAGCCAGAAGGCGCCGAAGAACGAGCCGGCGATGGCGGGCTCGGCGAGGCCGCTGAGGTTGGCCCAGGTGAACCGGCCCTCCCCGTCCACGAAGCCGCTGCCCACCGCGACGAGGGTCGGCACGGCGAGGAAGATCACGACGTAGAACGCGAAGGGGGTGAGCCCGAGCGCCGCGACGAGGCCGCGCGGCCGGCGGCGGGGACGCTCGGGCCGGGGGCCGGACGGCGGCTGCCGCCGGGTCGCCCCGGCGGCAGCGCTGTCGACCGCCGACGCCGGGGCGTCAGCGAGGGTGCGGGTCATCAGCCGACCGCGTTGGCCCAGGTGGAGTTGAGGAGCGTGCCGGCGTCGGTGGCCTGCTTCTCCGTCATCACGGCGACCTCGTCGAGCTTGCCGGGGAACTCCTTGGTGTCGAGCGTCTTGGCCTTCTCCATGGCGTCGACGCGGGCCGGGTACGCGCCGCCCTTCAGCCACGCGTTCTGAGCGGCGTCGCTGTAGAGGTACTCCTCCCACAGGCGCGCGGCCGCCGGGTGCGGGGCGTCCTTGTTGATGGCCTGGTTGTAGTAGCCGACGTACGCCTTGCCCGGGAGGACGACGTACTTCCAGTCGATGCCGCCCGACTTGATCGTGTCGGAGGTGGTGTAGCCCTTCTGGTTGAACGACCAGTCGAGCAGGACCGGGGTCTCGCCCGAGGCGATGGTGTTCGGCTTGCCGTCGGCGGCGTTCCAGTTGCCCGCGGCCTTCAGCTTGGAGAACCAGTCGACGCCCGTCTTCAGGTCGTCGAGGCTGCCGCCGGCCTGGAGGGTCGCCCACGCGACCGCACCGGCCGCGGCGGCCGCCTGGGTCGGGTTGCCGTTGAGCGCGACGGCGCCCTTGAACTCGGGCTTGAGGAGATCGTCGAACGACTTCGGCGGGGTCTTGATCTTGTTGGCGTCGTAGCCGACCGCCATCACGCCATAGTAGCCGACCTTCCAGAGGCCGTCCTTCTCCTTCTGGTCGGCGGGGATGTCGTCCCAGCCGGTGGGCTTGTACGGCGCGAAGTACTCGGTGTTGGCGAGCGCGACGGACGAGCCGATGTCGAAGGTGTCGGGCGCGGTGTCCTGGCCCTTGAGCTTCTTGGCGGCGTCGATCTCCTCCTGGCTGGAGGCGCTGTCCTGGCTCGGGTTGATCGTGATGCCGTACTTCTTGGTGAAGCCGTCGAAGATCTCCTGGTAGTTCGCCCAGTCGCCGGGAGTCGCGATGATGTTGAGGCTCCCCTCCTTCTTCGCGGCGGCGACGAGTGCGTCCATGCCGCCCGCGGAGGCGACGTCGGTGGCGGTGGCCGCCTTGTTGCTGTCGGCGGTGCTGCTTGCGTCCGCTCCGCCCGAGCAGGCGGCGAGCGAGAGGGCGACCACGGTGGCCGCGGCCGCGAGGCCGGCGACGCGTGCGCGCTTGTTGATCACGGAATATCCTCCAGTGCACGGGTTCGACCGGGCGTGCGCCCGGACCGACTGTCACGGTATGCAGCGCGGGAGACGCGCCGGCCAGCGAGCGGTGACGCGCAGGTGAACTCATGGTGTCGGCCGTCCTCGATAGGGTCGACCCGTGGTCGCACTGGTCTCCGCCGAACTCCGTTCCCCCGACGTCGTCTCCCCCGCCCTCGCGCGGCGGATCGCGCTCGGCGCCCAGGGCTTCGGGCGTCCCCGACCGGCCGTGGTCGGCACCCGGCAGCTGAACGGCCTCGTCGACCGGCTCAACCTGCTGCAGATCGACTCGGTGAACGTCTTCGAGCGCAGCCACTACCTCCCCGCCTTCGCCCGGCTCGGCGCCTACGACCGTTCGCTGCTCGACCGGCTGACGTTCGACGCCCGCGGCCCGCACACGGAGTACTGGGCGCACGAGGCCGCGTTCCTGCGCAAGGAGGACTGGCCGCTGTTCCGCTGGCGGATGGAGGCGTACCGCCGGCGGTACGGCGCCGCCGACGGCTGGTTCGAGGCCAACCGCGAGACGGTCGAGTGGCTGCGGCGGGAGCTGGCGGCGAACGGCCCCCTCGCCGCGAGCGAGATCGAGCACGACGCCAACACCCGCACCGGGCCGTGGTGGGGCTGGTCGGCGGTGAAGCGCGCGCTCGAGTACCTCTTCCTCTTCGGCGAGGTCGCCATCGCGGGCCGCACCCGCTTCCAGCGCCGGTACGGGCTCGTCGAGGATGTGCTCGACGCGCGCGTGCTCGACCGGTCCGTCCCGACCGAGGACGCGGTGCGCGAGCTCATCCGCCGCTCCGCCGTCGCGCACGGCATCGGCACCGCCAAGGACTTCGCCGACTACTACCGCATCAAGGTCGCGCCGGCGATGGCGGCGATCCACGACCTGGAGGACGCCGGCGAGCTGATCCCCGTCCGCGTGCCGGGGTGGGAGTCGACCGGCCGGCCCGCGGCGGCGTGGATGCACCGGGACGCGCGCAAGCCTCGGCACGTGGAGGCCGCGGCCCTGCTCTCCCCGTTCGACCCGGTGGTCTGGTACCGCGACCGCGCGCTGCGGATGTTCGGCTTCCACTACCGCATCGAGATCTACACGCCCGCGCCGCAGCGGGTCTTCGGCTACTACTCGCTGCCGATCCTGCTGGACGACGCCCTCGTCGGGCGCATCGACCTCAAGAGCGACCGTCAGGCCGGCGTGCTGCGCGTGCAGTCCGCGTGGACCGAGCCGGGAGCCCCGGAGGCCACGGTGGAGCGGCTCGCGCCGCTGCTCGCCGAGACCGCGGCCTGGCAGGGGCTCGGCGGCGTGGAGATCTCCACGGAGGCGCGCGGCGATCTCGTCCCCGCGCTCGCGACGGCGCTCTGACGCGTGACTCGCGCCGAATGTCGGCGGAGTTAGAAGCCGGCGCCCATCTTCTCGAGGCGCTCGACGCGCTCCGGGATCGGCGGGTGGGTGCTGAACAGGCGGCTCATCAGGCTCGGCTTGAGCGGCTCGGCGATCCACAGGTGCGCCATCGAGGTGTTCTGCTTGCGCATCGGCTGCGCGTACGTCTCCAGCTTGAGCAGGGCGCTGGCGAGGGCGTCCGGGTGACGGGTGGTCATCGCTCCCGTCGCGTCGGCCAGGTACTCGCGCTGACGCGAGACGGCGAGCTGGATGAGCGTGGCGAGCAGCGGCGCGACGATCGCGGCGATGAGGCCGAAGACGAGGATGACCGGGTTGCCGCCTCCCCCGCCGCCGTTGTTGTTGTTGCCGCCCCGGTTGTTGCCGCCGATGGCGCCGAAGAACGCCATGCGCATGAAGATGTCCGCGACGAGGCCGATCGCGACGGTCAGCCCGAAGACGATCATCGAGAGCCGGATGTCGTAGTTGCGCACGTGCCCGAGCTCGTGCGCCATGACGCCCTCGAGCTCGGCGTCGGTCATGATGTCGAGCAGCCCGGTGGTCGCCGCGACGGAGGCGTGCGCCGGGTCGCGGCCGGTGGCGAAGGCGTTCGGTGCCGGGTCGTTGACGATGTAGACCGCCGGCATCGGCGTGCCCGTCGTGATCGACAGGTTCTCGACGACGTTCCACAGGCGCGGGTTGTCGGCCTTCGTGATCTGCACGGCCCCGGACATGCTGAGGGCCTGGCTGCTCGCCATGAAGTACTGGAACACCGAGAACAGCACGGCGACGATCACGATGACGATGAAGATCGTCCAGCTGTTGTAGAGATAGGCGGCCAGCCAGCCGAGCGCGCCGATGATGATCAGGAACAGCAGGATGATGAAGACGGTGTTGCGCTTGTTCCTGGCGATCGCCCTGTACATCGAGACCCTAGAACTGGACGCGCGGAGGTTCGGCGATCGCGGCGAGGTTCTCCACCTCGAAGAAGTCGCGCTCGCTGAAGCCCAGGCGGCGGGCGAAGAGGTTGTTCGGGAACACCTTGATCTTCGTGTTGAACTCGCGCACGCCGCCGTTGTAGAACCGGCGGGACGCCTGGATCTTGTCCTCGGTGTCGACCAGGTCGGCCTGCAGTCGGAGGAAGTTCTGGCTCGCCTGCAGCTGCGGGTACGCCTCGGCGACCGCGAAGATGCTCTTCAGCGCGGACTGCATGTGACCCTCGGCCACGGATGCGTCGGCCGGTCCCTGGGCGGACAGCGTCTCGGCACGCGCCTGCGTGACCGCCTCGAAGACGCCCTTCTCGTGCGCCGCGTAGCCCTTGACCGTCTCGATGAGGTTCGGGATGAGGTCGGCACGACGCTTGAGCTGCACCGTGATATCGCTCCACGCCTCGTCGACGCGCACCTTGAGGGTCACGAGGGAGTTGTACGTGGCCCACAGGTAGATCCCGATGATCGCGACGATCACGACGACGATGATGACCGGAATGAGCCATTCCATTTTCGGGTACTCCTTGCGTGGGGGCGCGGACGGTTCAAGCGCACGATCATCCTAACGGCGCTCCGGGGGCCTCTCACCGCCTTCCCATGACTCTCAAAGCTAGGTGGCGGCCACCTCCGAGATCGCGGCGGCGGGATGCGCGCCGGGGTGCACAATGGACGCGTGAGCGAGGTGGCCGAACGGCGCGGCAGGGGCCGTCCGCGCAAGGTGCGCGGTGCGGCGTCCGCGCGGGACGCGATCGTGCGCGCCGCGGCGGAGGAGTTCGTCGAGCGCGGCTACGAGGCGACCTCGCTGCGGGCGGTCGCCCGGCGGGCGGGCGTCGACTCCGCCCTGGTCCACCACTACTTCGACGGCAAGGCCGACCTGTTCGCCGCCGCTCTGGAGGCTCCGCTGCGGCCGGACCGGGTGCTGGACGTCGTGCTCAGCGCCCCGCGGGAGGAGATCGGCGAGCGGCTCGTCCGGTACCTCTGCGAGCAGCTCGACGACGGCCCGGCCGCGGGACGGATGGTCGTGGTGCTCCGCACGGCGCTCGGCAGCGGACCCGGCACGCGGATGGTGCGCGAGTTCCTGACCCGCGAGGTGTTCTCCCGTCTCGCCGCGCTCAACGACGGCGCCGCGGACGCCGAGCTGCGCGCCGATCTGGCCGCCGCGCAGATCGTCGGCCTCATCATGACCCGCTACGTGCTGAAGCTGGAGCCGGTGGCCGCCGCCTCGGCCGACGAGCTGGCGCACCGGGTGGGGCCGGTGCTGCAGTGGCACCTGTTCGGGACGCCGCTCGACTGAACCGGGCTCTTGACCCGGCAGTGCGCGCAGGCGAATAATTCACCACATGATGAATTACTCGTCCGGCGGAGACCCGAGGGCGGACGCCGCCGTCGTCGTGGACGGGCTGCGCGTGAAGCGCGGCCGGAGGATGGTGCTCGACGGGCTGTCGATCAGCGTGCCGCGCGGCCAGGTCGTCGGGCTGCTCGGGCCGAGTGGATGCGGAAAGACGACCCTCCTGCGCTCGATCGTCGGTGTGCAGCGCGTCGCCGGAGGCGTCGTGACCGTGCTCGGGCAGCCGGCCGGGACGGCGGCGCTGCGGCACCGCGTCGGCTACGTGACCCAGGCCGCCAGCGTCTACGACGACCTGACCGTGACGCAGAACCTGCAGTATTTCCGCCGCGTGCTGGGTGCGGGCGCCGACGACGTCGCGCGGGCGATCGAGGCCACCGACCTCGGAGCGAACGCCGCCCAGCTCGTCTCCACGCTCTCCGGAGGGCAGCGCAGCAGGGTCTCCCTCGCCGCTGCCCTGCTCGGCTCCCCCGACGTCCTCGTCCTGGACGAGCCGACGGTCGGCCTCGACCCGCTGCTCCGCGCCGACCTCTGGGACCTGTTCCACCGGCTGGCGGAGGGCGGCACCAGCCTCCTGATCTCCAGCCATGTGATGGACGAGGCGACCCGCTGCGATCGGCTCCTGCTGATGCGCGAGGGCGCCGTCATCGCCGACAGCACGCCCGCCGAGCTCCTCGCCGAGACCGGTGCGGTGGATGCGGAGGGGGCGTTCCTCGCGTTGCTGCGCCGTCGGCATCCTCGCCACCAGCTGCCGGACGGGGACCACCGATGAACCCGACCCGCACCCTCGCGACCACCGGCCGCGTGCTCACGCAGATCCGGCACGATCCGCGGACCGTCGCCCTGCTCGTCCTCGTCCCGGCCCTGCTGACCGGGCTCGTCGCGTGGATCTTCACCGACACGACCGTGTTCCAGACCATCGGCCCGGCGCTGCTCGCGCTCTTCCCCTTCATCGTGATGTTCCTCGTGACGAGCATCACCACCCTGCGCGAGCGGCGGACCGGAACGCTCGAACGCCTGCTCTCCATGCCGCTCGGCAAGGGCGACTTCCTCCTGGGCTACACGCTCGCCTTCGCACTGCTGGCGATCGTGCAGTCGTGCGTCGCCGTCGGGTTCGCCGTGTGGGTCTGCGGGCTGGACATCGCGGGGAGCGTCTGGCTGCTGCTCGCCGTCGCGGTCGCCGACGCCATCCTGGGCACGACGCTCGGGCTGTTCGTCAGCGCCTTCGCGCGCACGGAGTTCCAGGTGGTGCAGTTCATGCCCGTCATCGTGTTCCCGCAGATCCTGCTCGGCGGGATCTTCCTCCCGCGCGACCAGCTGCCGGACGTGCTGCGCGCGATCAGCGACTGGCTCCCCCTCTCCCACGCCATCGACGCCCTGAACGCCGTGGCGACCGATTCCCACGACGCGGCGTACGTCGGCGGCGAGCTGCTGATCATCGGCGCCTGGGCTGCGGGAGCCGTGGTGCTGGGCGCGTTGACGCTCCAGCGCCGAACACCCTGAACCGTGCTGGCACGGATGGGCAGCGCCCGAGGCTCCGGTCTAGGGTGAGAGACGTGAGCGTCGAGTACGGAATGCAGCTCGGCGGCATGGGGGCTCTTGTGGACAAGCTGCGCTCTGCCGTCCGGGACATCGAAACGGAACTGTCCACCCTGGACGAGGAAGCCGCGCGGCTCCGCTCCTCCTGGACCGGCGAGGCCTCGGCGGCCTACGACCGGGCGCACGCCGAATGGACGGCCTCGTTGAGCGCGCTGAACGCGGCGCTCGACCGGTCCGCCTCCGCCGCGGAGAACGCGGTCAACCGGCACCTCGCCGCGCGTGCGGAGGTGGCGGCCCTGTGGAAGTGAGGCCCGGACTCGACACGGACCCGGCGGAACGGGCCCGGCGACTGCTCGCCGAGGCGCGCGCCGTGCAGGCCGACCTCACCGCCTTCCTGGCGTCGTCGCGCGCCCAGCTCGCCGAGGGCTTCGGCCCGCCGGCGGTCTCCGCCGAGTACGGCGAGGACGGCGTGCTCGCCTACCTCCGGATCGACAGCGAGGTGCGCAAGCAGCTCACGGAGGCCCAGCTCCTCGCCCAGCTCGAGGCGGCGCTCATCGTGAGCCCGGCCATCGGGGTCAGCGGCGACCCGCGCGCGCTCGCCGCCCGGCTGAACGCGCTCGTCGCCTCCGCGACCGCACACGCGCAGCGTCGACCGCGCGACGAGTTCTCGACCCGCGACGGCGCCCTCACGCTGCAGAGCGTCGACGGCCGGCCCGTCGGCGTGACGACCCGGCCCGGCTGGGTGCTGTCCGAACCGTCGACGGAGCTCGGCTCGGCGATCGTCCAGCTCGCACGACAGGCGGCCGTGGCCGCAGAAGACGAAAGGGGGACGGTGTGACCGACACCGTGGTCATCAACGGGGCCGTTCTCGAGAAGGACGCCGAGGCGGTGTGGCAAGCCGGGGCGGACAGCCTCAAGGGCATGTCGGACGCGCTGCCCGTCATCGCAGCGCCCGATTTCTCCGTCATCCCCGGCGGGCAGGAGGCCGCGAAGCTCTACGAGACCGCGCGGCAGGCGCTCGCCGACTACATCGACGGCGGCCGGGACGAGTTCCTGACCTTCGAGCACCTGCTGCTCCAGACCGCGATCACCTACGGCAAATCCCACGGCGCCACCGTCGAGGACATCACCCGCATGGAGAAGGAGCTCGAGTCGTGAGCTACGTCGACACCATCCGCGATCAGATCGAGGAGCAGCTGAAGTCGGGCAAGGACGGCCTCGACTGGATCGACAAGAACGGCCCGGGGATCATCCGGACCGTCATGAACGTCTACCTCGACACGATCCTGCACCTGCCGATCCCCGGCTTCATCTCCGACAAGTTCGCCGATGAGGCCATCTCGAAGCTGCACGAGGGGACCGCCGAGCTCCGCAAGGCGCTCGACCAGGCCGAGAGGGGCATCGCCTACGTCGGCAGCCCCGACAGGCTGCGGCAGGCGGCCTCCCTCATCGGCGACAAGGTGGTCACGCCCTCGCGCGACCTCGCCACCACCGTGACCCTCGGCAAGCTCCCCTCGACCCTCTCGTCGAACTGGGACGACGGCGAGGCGAGCGAAAGCTATGTGCACGCCGTCGATGGACGCGATGACGCCGTCACGGCGATCGCCACCTACGCCGACCCGATCTCGTCGGCGCTGGGCGACATGGCCGACGCCATCGAGAACTTCTACCTCTCGTTGCTGGCCGCGGTCGTCGGAATCGTGGTGGTGATCGTGAGCGTCGTCGAGCTGATCATCACGCTCGCGGGCGTCGTGACCGCTCCGGCCGCGATCGTCGGCGTCATCGGCACGCTGCTCGGCGGCGTGACCGCCGCGATCGCGCTCTTCCAGCTGTTCGTCACGGCCGAGCAGACGCAGCGCTCGATCAGCGGCAGCCTGAGCGGCGCGATCCCGGAATGGCCCCGGGCGCTGGCGTGAGCGCCGCCATCGTGTCACCCAGGAAGCCAGGAGGTCGCGACCGTGCAGCCCGCTAGCAGCGGCGTCTCCCTGCCGGACCGGCAGGGATCCGCCATCGTGACCTGGAAGGCCATCGGCATCACCGCTCTGGCCCTGGGTCTCGTCGCCTTCCTCTCGTTCTTCGCGCTGATGTTCGCCGCCCTCTACGGCGGCGGCACCGTGGGGACGGCGACGATCCTCCTCGTCCTCGCGGCGGTGCTGATCATCCTCGGCTTCGTCGGGGTCGCGATCGTCTACAACCAGCAATCCGCTCAACGCAACGATCTCGCCGACGCCCTCACGCGTGCCGGGCATCCCGGGGTCGACGTGCGTCGGCTCCAGGTCGGACGCCCCGTCCCGTCGCCGCAGGGCGTCGAGCTCCGCCTGCGCAAGGCGCGCGACGACAGCGGCGCCCGCTGGCTGCTCGTGGACGCCTACGCGTACGCGGCACCGCCCGCGCGCTGACCCCTACTCCCCCAGCACCCGCCGCAGGTAGGTGTTCTCGAAGCGGCGCTGCGGGTCCAGCCGATCGCGCACGGCGAGGAAGTCGTCGAAGCGCGGGTACACGGTGCGCAGCGAGTCCGCGTCGCGGTAGTGCATCTTGCCCCAGTGCGGGCGGCCGCCGTGCGCCATCATGATCTCCTCGACGGCGTGGAAATACGCGGCCGGGTCCTCCCGGTAGTACCGGTGCACGGCGATGTAGCCGGTCTCGCGGCCGTACGCGGTCGAGAGCCAGTTCTCGTCGGCGGCGGCCGAGCGCACCTCGATCGGGAACGAGATGCGCCAGCCGCGCTTCTCGATGAGGGCCTTCACCTCGGCGAGCGCCTCGGGGACGGCCTCGCGCGGGATCGCGTACTCCATCTCGCGGAAGCGGACGGTGCGGTTCGTGACGTAGACCCGCGGCGAGTGGTCGGTGAAGTCGCGGTTGCCGGTGAGCTTCTGCGCGAGCCCGCTGAACGGCGGCACGATGGCGGGCACCACGGTGCCGACCGCGCACACGCCGCGGTAGAGGCCGTTGGCGAGGAGCTCGTCGTCCATCCACCGCCCGACCGCGGAGAGCGGGGCGCGCCGCTCGGTGAGGGGCAGCCGCGTATTGGTCTTGGTCAGCGCGGTCTCGGTGTGCGGGAACCAGTAGAACTCGAAGTGGTCCTCGCCGGCCGACCGTTCGAGGTAGCCGTCGATCGCGTCCTGCAGGGGCTCGGGCCGCTCGACCGCCTGGAGCAGGAACGCCGGGACGCACTGGAGGGTGAGGTCGAGGATGACGCCCAGCGCGCCGAGCCCGAGGCGTGCGGCCGGCAGCAGCTCGGCGTTCTCGGTCTCGCTGATGCGCAGCACCTCCCCCTCGCCGGTCACGAGCGTGAGGGCGACGATCTGGGTCGCGAGGCCGCCGAACGACCCGCCGGTGCCGTGCGTGCCGGTGGAGGTCGCACCGGCGACGGTCTGCCGGTCGATGTCGCCCATGTTCTGCAGGGCGAGGCCGTGCGGGCGCAGCAGTGCGGGCAGCTGGTGCAGGTGCGTCCCCGCGGCGAGCGTGACGCGGGCGCGCTCGAGGTCGACGTCGAGGACGCCGCTCAGCGCCTCCAGGTCGAGGAGCACGCCGGGGGCGGCCGAGATCGCGGTGAAGCTGTGCCCGGCGCCGATCGCCTTGACGCGCATCCGCTGCTTCGCGGCGGCCGCGACGGCCCGCTGCACCGCCTCCGGGGTCGCGGGGCGCTCGATGCGCTGGGGGCGGATGGACTCGCTGCGGCCCCAGTTGCGCCAGACGCCCGTGCGCGGGTCGACCGCCGTCACAGGAACACCTTGCCCTCGCCGCGGTAGCTCGGGGTCTCGCCGACGACCGTCGCGCGGCCGTCCACGACGTCCACGAGGTGGAAGACGTCGACGTGCTCGCTCAGCTCGCCCGACTTGGTGTGGCGCAGCCAGACGCGGTCGCCGACGCGCATCACGCTGGCGGCGGCGCCGGTGAGCGGCGTCTGCACCTCGCCGGCCATCTCGCGGTCCACCATCGTCAGGCCGGTGGGCCAGACGACCTTCGGCATCCGGTCGGCTCCGGGAGGCCCGGACGCGATCCAGCCGCCGCCGAGGAGCGTCGCGATGTCCGGTCCCGGACGACGAACGACCGACAGGGCGAAGGAGGCCGCCGGCGCCGGCCGGAACCCGCGATAGGTGTCGAACAGGTGGCCGCCGAACAGCCCGCTGCCGGCGGCGATCTCGGTGACCGCGTCGTCGCGGGAGGTGAACTCCAGCGAGCCGGTCCCGCCGCCGTTGACGAACTCCAGGTCGGCGAGCGCGCGAACCGCTGCGACGGCCTCCCCGCGGCGGGTGAGGAGCTCGTCCTGCGAGTTCTTCTGCATCCAGCGCAGGGTGGCGCCCCAGGCGGGACGCCCGGCCGGGTTGTCCCCCTGGCCGGCGATCTGCGCCTCGTAGCCCATCATCCCGACCAGCTGGAAGCCCGGGCGGCGCACGATCTCCTCGGCGACCGCCCGCACCTGCTCGACGGTGTGCAGCGGCGACCGGAAGACGCCGATGTGGCCGAGCACCGGGGCGTCCCACGAGGAGTCGAGCTCGAGGCAGAGCCGGATGCTCTCGCGGTCGGCGGGCGGCACGACCGCGTCGATGAAGTCGAGGTGGGCGACGGAGTCGACCATCAGCGTGACGCGCGCAGCGAGCTCGGGCGACTGCGCGAGCCGGGCGATGGCACCGCGGTCGGCCGTCGGGTAGCCGACGACGACGTCCTCGATCGGCGGGTGCTCGGCGTCCCCCTCGGCCAGCCAGAGCGCCTCCGGGAGGGTGTAGGCCAGCACGCCCGCGTAGCCGGGCAGGGCGAGCACCGCGTCCAGCACCGAGCGCACGCGCACCGATTTGGAGGCGACGCGGATGGTCTTCCCGCCCGCTCGCCGCAGCATGTCGTGCGTGTTGTGGCGCAGCGCCGGGAGGTGCAGCACGGCGAGCGCCGGGTCCAGCCGCGTGGTGGCGGCGGAGAGGGACGGCCAGAACACGTCGGGCGTGGTCCAGGTGCGTTGGGCGGGGGTGGGCGGGGTGGTCAGATCCATCAGCGCACCGCTTTCACTCGGGCGACCGCGAGAGCACCCGCGAACGCGAACAATCCGGACAGGATGAAGAGGCCCATGAACCCGCCGAGCGCGGCGACGATGCCGGCGCCGATCAGCGGCGCCATCGCCTGGGGGACGGCGGTGGCGATGTTCATGATGCCGAGGTCTTTGCCGCGGCTCTCCGGGTCGGGGAGCACCTGGGTCGCGAGCGCCTGGTCGACCGACAGGAAGCAGCCGTAGCCGAGTCCGAGGAGGCCGGCGGCGATCATCGCGGCGGTCAGCTCGGGGACGAACGCCAGCAGCAGCGCGGCGACGCCCTGGATGGCCGACGACAGGAAGACGAACGCCTTGCGCCGCCCCAGCCGGTCCGACAGCCGCCCGAAGACGAGCGACGCGATGATGACGAACACCATGTAGATGAGGATCAGGATGAGGAGGTCGTCGTCGGCGTCCGGATCCTTGAGGCCGAACTCGAGGAAGTAGAGCAGCAGCGAGGTGCCGAAGGCGTTGCCGAAGTTCACCAGGATGCGGCTCAGCAGGGTCCAGCCGAAGTCGGGGTGCTCGCGCGGGCTGATCCAGAGCCCCTCGATGAGGCTGCGCGCCGTCATCGCCTGGCGCAGCTCCTTCGGCAGCACGGCGTCCGGCAGGAAGAGGAACGGCAGCACCAGGACGAGCAGGAGCACCGCCATCGCCGCGTAGCCGACGACCGCGCCCACGAACACGTAGGTGACGAGCGAGACGCCGAGGATGATGCCGATGGCCTGCGGGGCGCTGATCCAGCCCGAGACGTAGCCGCGCTGGGCGACGGGGACCTGGTCGCTGATCGTCGCCGTGAGCGCCGCGGTCAGCACGCAGAACCCGGTGAGGGCGAGGGACCAGAAGACGCCGATGCCGACGATCGAGGTCTGCAGCCCGAGCAGGAGGAGCGAGGCGGCGAACAGCAGTGCGCCGCCCGCGATCCAGGGGCGCCGCCTCCCGAACCGGCTGGTCGTGCGGTCGGAGAGGGCGCCGGTCAACGGGTAGGCGATGATCGCGCACACCCCGGAGATGCCCGAGATGATGCCGAAGACGACGACGTTGTCGACCCAGTACGTGGTGTGCAGCTGCGTCTGCACCTGGTCGGGCAGCAGCTTCTGGATGGGCGCGAGCTGCGCCATCCACACCCCCAGCCAGGCGATGGCGAAGAAGGCGATCCAGCGGCCCGGAATGCGGCGCGTGGGTTCGGCGAAGACCGCCGGGGTGGATGTGTCGGTCATCGGGCACCTGCGTTCGGGAGGAGGGATGCGGAGGGTGACGCGGGTGGTGCAGGCGGTGCGGATGGTGCAGGCGGTGCGGATGGTGCGGTCGTCGCGAGGGCGGCGAGCGCTCCGGCGGCGAAGTCGATGGTGGCGGCGGCAGCGCGGTCGTCGCGGGTGGCGAGCCAGGCGACGGTGAGGCCGTCCGTCAGGGTGACGAGCAGACGGGCGACGTCCGCGGTCGGGAGGGACCAGGTGCTCCCGGTGAGCCGGGCCGCGTCGACGGCGGCCCGCTCGGCGACTTCGTAGTAGCGCTCGTACTGCCGCCCGGCGAGGGGCGCGAAGGCCGCGTCGCGCAGCGCCCACTGGGTGAGCTCGAACATCGCCTTCTCGCGGTCCGGATCGGCGCGGACGCCCTCGAAGTAGTGCTCGAGCCCGCTGCGGATCGCGTCGCGCAGGTCGGCGGGCGGCGGGTCGAACGCCGGCTCCAGGTCCGACTGCTCCCCCGCCACCGCGAGTTCGACCAGCTCGGCCATCAGCTCGTCGCGGGAGGAGAACACGTAGTGGAAGCTGGCCAGCGGCATCCCGGCCTCGGCCACGATGCGTCGGGTGGTGGCGGCGGCCACGCCGTCCCGGGCGACCACCCGGAGGGCAGCCTGGACGAGGGCGGTACGACGAGCGGCGGGCGGGATGCGCGTCATCGGAGTCTCCTCGGGATGCCTCGTGCGACGGTGCGCGAGAAAGTGGGACGGTTGACCCAGATGTCAGTATGCCCCAAATCCGGCCCGGTGGTTTGACACGCCCCGGCCCGGCCCCCTGGAATGGGGTGGAATGCGGGTGTACTTCTCTGATACTTCTCCTCCAGTCCGGTCGCGGGGGGCGACCGGACTGCGCCGCCGTGCACTCGCCTCCACCACCATCGCCGCGATCCTCCTCGCCGCCGCGGGCGTCCTGGGCCTGGCCCTCCCCGCGACGGCCGCCCCGGACGGCACACCGGCCCCCGATCGGCCGTCCGCGACGGTGCCCTCATCCGGCACCCCCACCCCGCCCGCGTCGCCCGTCACCCTCGACGCCCCGGGCACCGACCTCGTCACCCGCTTCCCGTTCACCGTCCGCGGCAGCGGCGAACCCGGGGACACCATCGCCGTCTCCGCCGGTGGCGCCGGTTCGGCCGCGAACCGGTGCGAGGCGACCGTCGATCCGTCCGGCCGGTTCTCCTGCGATCTGCGCGCACTGCCTGACGGCCCCAGCGTCACCATCCGTGCCGAGTCGGCCGCCACCGGGCAGGCCGACACGGCGCGCGTCGCCGTCCTCTCCCCTCCGGTGCTCCTCTCGGACGGCTCCCCGTCCGGCGGAGGGGTGCGCGGGACGGCGTACCCCGGCGCCCGGGTCACGGTCACCGCCGACACCGGCGCGACCTGCCAGTTCCCCGCCGACTCGACCGGGGCCTGGGGATGCGTGCTGACCGGTTCGCTGCCCGACGGCCGGCACACCGTCACCGCCACCCAGGTCGCCCCGTTCTCCGGCACCCGCAGCGCCGCGAGCGCGCCCGTGGCCATCACGGTCGACACGTCCGCGCCTCCCGCGCCCACCATCACGTCGCCCGCGCCCGGCACCACCGTGAACCCGGGCGAGTCGATGACGTTCGGCGGAGCCGGTGAGGACGGCGGAACGGTCACCGTCTACGCCAACACCTCCGCGGGCACCAGCGTCGCCTGCACGGCCCCGGTGGCGGGCGCCGCGTGGTCGTGCACCGGGACCCTGCCCGAGGGCGGGTTCCTGATCACCGCGCTCCAGCGCGACGCGGCCGGGAACATCAGCGCGGGCAGCAACTCGGTGGCGATCACCGTCGCCCCCGCCGGCGCACCCGCCGCCCCGCCGGCCACGCGTAAGCCCAAGCCGACGCCGACTCCGACGCCCGCACCGACCACGGTGGTTCCACCCGGGACGACCAACCCGGTGCCGCCCGCGGCCGGCGGCCAGCTCCCCGGCGCCAAGGACTGGATCGACACCCCGTTCAGCACGGCCTCCGCCCCCGTGGTCTCGGCCGAGGCCTTCCCAGGCTGGCTGCGGTCCGTGCTGCTCGCGCTCTCGGCGCTCGTGCTGCTGGTCCTTCCCGCGCGCCTGCTGGCGGCCACCATCTCCCGCAGCCGTGCCGCGCGGGCAGCCGCCGGTGACGTGCCCCGCGCGCGCTCCTCGATCTTCGGCCGCAACCGGGCGCGCGGCGAACTGGGCGAGGCCGAAGCCCTCCTCGGCCGTCGCACGGCGGACGCGGAGCCTGCTGCGCCGGCCGCTCGCCGGCCCGTCTGGCTGGTGCCGCTCACCGGCGTGCTGGCCGCCGCCCTCGTGACCCTGTCCACCTCGGTCCGGGATCCGGGCGCCTACGTCCGCCTGCTGATCGCGGTCGTCATCGCGATCGTGGTCGTCAACGCGGTCTGGGTGCTCTCGGCCCGCGGGCTCGCCCGACAGCTCCACCTGGCGGTCCCCCCGGTGGTCGTGCGGCCCGGGATGTTGGTGCTCGTCGCCGTCGCCGCCCTCGGTTCGCGGGTGTTCGGCCTGGAGCCCGCCCTCCTGTTCGGGCTGGTGCTCGGGGTGACGATCGCTCCCGAGCTGGGCCGCGTCGCGCGCGGACGCATCTCGGCGGTGCAGGTCTCCGCCACGGCCGCCCTCGGGGTGCTCGCCTGGCTGCTGACCGGTGTCCTCCCGGCGCCGTCGGGCGCGGTGTCGGCGTTCGTCGTGGAGTGCGCCAACGCTCTCGCCATGGTGGGCCTCGGGTCCAGCGCGATCGCCCTGCTGCCGCTGGGCGGACTGGCCGGCCGGGCGATCTTCCAGTGGAGCCGCCTGATGTGGACGGGGTTGAGCCTCGTCGTCTACACCCTGCTCTTCGCGCTGCTTTTGCCCGTCGCCTCGCTGGTCGAGACCGGCGGGGGGATGATCGCCGCGACCGTCGTCGCCCTGGCGTTCGCCGTGCTCAGCGTGTCGGCGTGGCTCTGGGAGCGGTACGTGGAGCCCGCGCGCTAGGAGCGCTCCTCACAGCGGCCCGAGCACGCGCTCCGGGTCGGCGTCCAGCGCCAGCGTCTCCAGCACCGTGAGCAGCCGGCGCTCCTCGTAGCGGAAGTGGTTCTCCATGATCGCGGCGATGCCCTCGACGTGCCGCTCGAGCTCCTCCTGGGTGGCCGCGGCGTCGACGGCGGACTGCAGCCCTCCGATGAGGTGCGCGATCATCGTGTGATCGTGCGTCAGCTGCGCCAGGGTGTCGCGGAGCTCCGGGTGCGCGGCCGCGATCGCCGGGAAGAGCTCGCGGTCCTCGCCCTCGTGGTGCCCGGTGAGCGCCGTGCAGAAGCCGTGGCAGTACAGGAGGAGGTCGCGGCTGGCCGCCTGCGCGGGCTCCCCCGCCGCGAGCGCATCCTGCACGACGGACAGGGTCCGGCGGAGCCGCGTGTGCACGCCGCGCAGTTCGTCGGTCCAGGCGATCAGCCGGTCCGTCTCGCCGCCGCCCACGCTAGAGCGCCTCCACGTAGAACCAGTCCCGCCCGTCCTTCACGAAGCGGGAGGTCTCGTGCAGCTCGCCGCGCTCGGAACCGCGGTAGAACGCGCGGAACTCGACCACGCCCTCCCGGTCGAACGGTCCCCCGCGCTCGGTCCGCTCGATGTCGAGCCGGTACCAGCGGAGGCCGTCGTCGAGGTCGAGCTCGTCGGGCCGGGTGGAGGGGTGCCAGCTGCGCCGCAGATAGGGTGCGTCGCCGAGCGCGAAGGCGCTGAACCGGGACCGCATCAGGCGCTCGGCCGTCGGGGCCGGCTCCCCGCGATGGAGAGGCCCGCAGCACTCGTCGTACGTCTGGCCGCTCAGGCACGGGCACCGCTCGGAAGTCACCCGACGAGCCTAGCCGGGCCGCGCTCCCGGCGCCGGAGACGGAGAACCCGGCCGAGGCGGGAAATCGGGGGATCGCAAGCCTCGGCCGGGGGGAGGACACCTCACCAGAAAGGGTGCCTGCGAATAGTGTGCGACGCCCACGTGAGTGTGAGCTATGGACGGCCTGAAGGACCTCTCACAACGCTCGTCGCACGCCCGCGCGTGTCGCCGCCCCGCCGCCGCTCAGGCCGGTTCGCGGGCGGCGGGCCCGGCCGCCACCACGCAGAACCGGTTGCCGTCCGGGTCGGCGAGTACGACGTAGTCGGCGCCGTCCTCGTAATCCCACTCCACCTCGGACGCGCCCAAGCCGATCAGCCGAGCGACCTCCGCCTTCTGATCGTCCGCGTACAGATCGAGATGGTGGTGCGGCGACCGGTTCGTCTCGGTCCCGACCTCCTTCAACGCCAGCCGGGGACCGTGCCCCGCCACCGGCGCGAGCAGCGCCCAATCCGTGTCCGGCTCGTACACCGGCTCATAGCCGAGCACCGCCGTCCAGAACGCGATCCCGCGCTGCACATCCCGCACACCCCACACCACCGAGCCGATCCGGATCATGCGCCCACCCTCCCCCGCCGGCGTGCCGCTGGCAAGGCCCGCGCGGGTGTACCGTTGACCTCATGTCAGGCGTTCTCATCGGAATCATCTCGCTCGTCGTCCTCGTCGGTGGCATCACCGCGCTCGCGGCGATCGTGCAGATGGTCAAGTCGCCGTACCGCGGCAAGTAAGGCCGCCTCTTCTCATCCGCACGCCGCCTCCGCGGCGCTCGCTACGATGGTCGCCGGGCCCCCATAGCCCAATTGGCAGAGGCAGGCGACTTAAAATCGCCTCAGTGTGGGTTCGAGTCCCACTGGGGGTACGCGCCTCGATGCCGATCTCCCCTTGAAAAAGCTTGTGGGTGGAAGGTTGCCGTGTTAGTCGACGGACCAGATCGCCCGCAAATCGCACGCTATTGAACTAGCCCGTGCGTCATCGAGACCCGTCGAAACGGAGTAAAGGTCGTCGCCGAACGGGTGCCGTCATACGTCGAGGGTCGTAGCCGCGGAGGCGTGACCGAGCATCCGCTGTCACAAGTGGACAGAGCAGCGTGGCCCCGCTGGCACAACGGGGCACGTGGATGTGTAGCTCAGCAGAGTAGAGCGCCCGCCTGTCGAGCGGGAGGCCGCGGGTTCGATCCCCGTCACGGCCGCCACCCTCGCGCGCGTTCCGCCGGTCTTGTCCTGTCGCCCGTTAGGGACGCCCACAATCGCGTGGCTTCTCCACTCGAGGCGCACCTGCGCGCGGAGGACCTCCGTCGCCCTGGAGCTGGACCGGCTCCTCTTCCCAGGCAAGGGCGGCAGCGCGGAGATCCAGGTCACGCCGAGTTCCCCTCGACGTAGCAGTCCGATCCCGAGAAGGACGCCCGCGTGGTCAGCCTCCTCGACGCCGCTAAGGCGATCAACCTCGACACGAAGGTGCGCCGCGCGAACCCCGACTGGGGCGAGCCACGCATCGCCGAGGAGGTCGCGAAGCTGCGCGCCGAGCACGGCACGCCTGCGCCCGACCCGGCGCACTTCGACGGCATCGGCGACGAGGAGCCGGCCGCCTAGGTTAGCTCGCGGTCCTCCGGTTGTCCTGCCCCGGTGCGCCAGGGGACCCCAGCGTCCTCGCTGGTGTCCCCGTAGCGAACGATCATCGGCATAAGCAGCCGCCATCCGGTTCCGGGAAACCGCCCGGTGTACGTGAGCGAGAACTCGTCGGTACCGCTGATTCGGCCCGGGCTCGGGATGAGCACAGGATCGTAGCTGCTGCTCGGGTTCCCGAAGAGAAGGTTGGGGACGTGGGGTGCGGCGTCGAGCGGGCCGAGCACGCGCGAGCCTTTGGAGCCGTCGCGCAGCCGCCAGCGAAGCTCGGCGCTCTCCACGCGGTGCGGCGATGTGTTCCGCACGAGAACGCGGACCTGCTCAGTGTGAGGCTCGTCTACCCAGACGATCTGTGGCTCCACGATCAACTGCGGCTTGGTGGAGAGCGCCAATGCGCGTGAGGCGTCACGTGCGGTCGAAGAACTCTGAACCGCGGCGACCATGGCGGCAACGGCAGACACCGCACCAGCGGTCGCCGAGACCGCGCCAGCGTCAACCCCGAGCGGGGCCAGGAGCGCCGGTAGACCGAAGATCGCGAGCACGCCGGCGGCGACCAACGTGACTGGCTTCCAGTTCCGCCTCAGCCATTGCTTCATCCCTGGAGCGTATCGGCCCACCACTCTTCTCGGCACGACGCCGGGCAGGCCGCGACATGCGGCGAAGACAGAAGGGGCACCATGCCCAACGAACAGATCAACCACGGTCAGCCGGTCCTGCTCACGCCGCCCGCCTACGAGGGGCTCCCGTCGCCTCTCAGAACGAGCCCTACGAGGACGGCGAGCCGCCGGCCGGTTCCGTGATCGTCACCGAGCCAGAGCTGTACGTCCACTGGACCCGCCGCGACCACGAGGTCGCCGCCCCCTGTCACGCCCAGGTCAGCCTTACCCTCGACCGCGCTGACCTTCTCCGCATCGCGGCCGAGGTCGACGCGGACCAGGCGATCACTCGCCGCGGCGTATTCACGGGAAGCCTCGGCCGCGCCGAGCTGAACCACCTCATCCGCACGCTCAAGCGGGCGCGGGATGCCGCTTACGGGAGGACGAGTAGATGGCCGTCGAAATCGGAGAACTCCAGGTCAGCTTCAACGTCGACATTGTGGGGTCTCTGGCGGAAGGCATCCGCCAAGCGCTGACGCCCGAAGGGGGTGCGCGAGCTTGCGTCCGCGCTCACCCGGTTCGACGACGAATTGGGCGACGCCGCGGTTACGACCAGTGAACTGGCGGCCGTGCTCGCCGAGCCCGCCGGCGACGAGTAGCGAGAAGGAAGCACCCATGCTCACAATCATCGACTGCTCCATGCCTGGCGGCGACGCGTCCGTGAGGACGCCGCCCGCCCCCCAGGACGCCGTCGACCGCGCGCAGGCGGCGCTCGCTCCGAGCACCCTCTACGCCGATACCATCCCCGGCCGGACGGTCGAGTCAGCGGCCGCGAGTTCGTTATCGTGCATCACGCCTACGACAAGGAGCTGCGCACCGTGACGCTCTCTGTGCGGAGTCAGCTCGGCGGCCGGTCGGCAGGAGAGTGATCGGTCGTCTCTGCGGGCAGCGGCTCGTCGATTCCGTGATCGCGACCGATCGCGCACGTGCACACGAACTGCTCGCGTTCTCCGTCCTGGCCGAAACGATACAGCCAGTGCGGGGCTTGGTCCTCGCTCATGACGAGAAGGTACCGCCCGTGGAGGCATTGCAGCAATGCTGACGCTCGCTCCTAGATCGACCGTCGGGGGTCGTCACTCTATGCGTTGACTCGACTCGATCAAGACCTTCGCTGACACTTCATGGAGCCGGCCGCCTTCGTGCCACGACACGGTGGCGCTCCCAAGAGACCAGAACACGTCAGCCATTGGCGGCGCATCCCGCGCCGCCTTCATGACCAGTCGCCCATGCCCGTTGAGTGCTCCCGAGCCGGCGAGGCTGTATGTCTCGCCGAAAGGCCCTTCCACACGCGCGGTCGGGGTGAGAATCGACCCCTCGCCTGCGTTATGGAGAGTCCAGAGTTCCTCCGTGCGGGTCCGAGGCGATGAGCGCGAGAACACCTCCACCAGGGAGCCGACCAGCACCAGCGAAACGCGCTTCTTGTCCGCCCGGTTCCACCAGTTCACCAGAGCCGAGATGCCGGTGAATAGGGCGGCGCAGATCGACACCCCCAGCGCGATCCAGGCCACGACCGAACTCCCCGACGACGCGGACGTAATGACGTCTGGCGCGGGCGATGGCGTGGTTGCAGTGAACACGACCAGAGGCTATCGAAGGGGTTTCCCGATGGCCGCTGTCGACTGCGACGCTGGCGCTGCTGAGATCCACAGTGCTACGAGCGCGCGTCGCCCCCTCCGCGTTCGCGACATTTCGATGATGTGCCGCTCGCGACGGACACGGAGCAGGTCAAGGCTGCTGAGCACACTCTCCGCCCTGGTCTCAAACCGAAGTCCGTACATCATCCCGAGAACTATCAAGAAGAAGAGCACGCCAAGGGCGAGCGCGACCATGTTGGTGCTGTCCGCAAGCTTCGGCACCGAGACAGAGATCGCTAGCAGGCCCACGAGGACCGTGACGATTAGCCCGGCTAGGACTGACGCCGCGTCGGCGATGTTGCGTCCCTGGCTTGCCTCGCGAGTGAACGCTGCGGCAATCGCCTCCAGCTCCATCTCAGTCAGCCGCTCCGGCTCTGCTTCGTAACGCAACAGCAGCGATAGCGCCACTTTCGGCGACTGGATCGCTTCGCCCAGCTCGGCCTCGCGCAGTGTCATTCCCCCCATGGCGAAGATCCTATCGAGAGAAGCAGCCGTGCCGGTCTACCTCCAGGACCCGGACGTCGCCGCAGCGACCCTCGTGGAGGAGCTCGGCGCGATCATCGCCGACACCTACAACGGCATCGAGATCCGCCCGCAGCAGTACCTCGCCCGTTGCATCCGGCGCGCCATGGACGTCTACCCCGACCTGCCCGAGCGTCTCCGCGCCATCACCGAGCTGCAGCAGCCCGCCGCCGACCAGATCGCACGGTACCCGCCTCCACAGCTCGCCGAGGAGCTGATCCGCCTGGTCGCCGGGTCTGGCACCGCGGCCGCCCTCGCCCGCCTCGCGCTCGCACCCCGTCTCTCCCGCTCGCTCGGCCTCGCGGTGCCACTGCCGTCACGGAACCGAGATCCGGCGCTACCACCCGACAGGGTCCGTTAACTGATTCTGTGCGGGAGGTGGGACACTGGCAACGGTGGCGGCGGCGCGGCCGCCCGTTATCCGGCTTCACCCGCCAGGAGCGGGGACTAGGGTGAGTGCTCCTGACCGACTGCGGACAAATGGGCGAGCAATTCCTTGCGGACTCGCTGTCCCAACCTGGAGCTCCCAGCCCCGGCCCCCATCCCCGCCCGTTTCGCGGGAGTAGGGTGGCGCCGTGGACGTGCTGATATCGGTCGATCTGGAGGGTGTCGCGGGGATCGCCGCGCGGCAGCAGCTGCATTCCGGCGGGCGTGACTATCCGGCCGCCCGCGCGCTGATGACGGCCGAGGCGAATGCGGCGGTGGCCGGTGCGTTCGACGGCGGCGCCACGTCGGTCGTGGTGAACGACAGCCACGCGGCGGGCGACAACCTGCTCGCCGAGGAGCTCGATCCGCGGGCCGAGTTCGTGATCGGGGACCCGAAGCCGCTCGACATGCTGCAGGAGCTCTCACCGCAGACCGGGGTCGTGCTGTTCGTCGGCTACCACGTGGGCCCGGCGAGCCGGACCGGGGTCCTGGGGCACAGCTTCAGCGGCGCCGCGTTCGCGGATGTGCGACTCAACGGCGACTCGCTCAGCGAAGCGGAGCTGAACGCGCTGGTCGCGGCCGAGCTGGGTGTCCCGGTCGGGCTGGTGACCGGCGACGACGCGATCTGCGCCCTCGCGGCCCGGACGTTCCCCGGGGTGGTGACGGTGCCGGTGAAGACGGCCGTGGGCCGGACCGCGGCACGCAGTCTGCATCCGGCTTCAGCGCGGACGGCGATCGCGACGGGAGCCCGCGACGCCGTGAGGAACGCCGCCGACGGCCGGCTCGCACCGGTCGCCATCCCACCGGAGCTGGTGGTCGAGGTCGAGCTGCGGGTCAACGGCGCCGCCGACCTCGCCGCACTGGTCCCCGGGACGGAGCGGACGGACGCCCGCACGATCCGCTACCGCGCGAGCACGCCCCGCCAGGCTTTGGACCTGCTCATCGTCTGGTCGACGCTGGCGAGCCAGTACGCGGCCCGGTAAGGCGCAGCCGCGCGCGACCGCCGGGCGCTCGGACCCTCCTACGCCCGCTCCCCCGCCGTCTCGCGCGGGATGCGCCGATCCAGCCCCGTGATCACGAGCAGCGCGACGCCGATGCCGGCCATCACCCAGGCGAGAGTGTGGAGGCCGGCGTCGGTGGCGGCCTCGCCGAAGGTGATGCCGATGAGGCTGGAGGAGAAGATCGCGCCGATGTACGCGAAAGTGCGGTAGAGGCCGGAGGCGACGGCGATCTCCCCGGCGGGGGCCTGCACGTAGAGGCTGGCCTGGTTGGCGAAGCCGGTGAGGCCGTTGGCGACGCCGAGCAGCGCGGCCATCAGGAGCAGGAGCCAGACGCTCGTGTGCGCATCCATGAGCAGCAGCAGCGTGGCGGCCGCCGCGATGGCGAGGGCGCCGAGCAGGAGGGGGCTGCGCACCCAGCCGCGGTTCGACACTATGCGGGCGAGCACGATGCTGATGCCGGAGAGCGGCAGCAGGATGAGACCGACCTGCGTCGGCGTGTATCCGGCCGACTGCTCCATCCACTGGCTCACGCCGTACAGGGTGGAGTAGCTCACGAGGGCGGAGAGCGTCTGCCGCAGGTAGGTGCGCTGGAGCGGGCCGTTGCTGCCGAGCATGCGCACGTCGATGAGCGGGCGGGACGCACGGCGCTCCCAGAGGATCAGGAGGGCGGCGCACACGACGACGATCGGGAGCAACCACCAGATCGGCGCGGAGAGGCTGGAGAGGAAGAGCAGGAGGCTGACGATCGTCGCGGCGAAGAGGCCGATGCCGGGCAGATCGACGGAGACGAGCAGCGACCGCACCCCACCGCGCTCGCGCGGCGCATCCTTCTCGACCCCGAGCAGGGTGAAGGTGAGCACGATGAGCGCGAGCGGGACGTTCACCAGGAACAGTGCACGCCAGCCGAACGCGCCGGCGAGGATGCCGCCGAGCGGGAGCCCGACGACCGCCGTGATCTGCGCGGCGATGGAGAAGTTGCCGAGCACGCGCGACGGGACGCCCACGCCCTGCTCGTCGGCACGCCGCCGGACCATCGCCATCGCGGTCGGGTAGGCGGCCGAGCTACCGATCCCGATCAGCGCGCGCGAGACGAGGAGGAAACCGAAGTCAGGAGCGGCGGCCCCGACCACGCCCGCGATCAGCAGGATCACGATGCCCGACACGAACACCCGGCGCGGCCCGAACACGGTCGACAGCTTGCCCATCGTGGGCTGCATGATCGCACTGCACAGATACAGCACCGAGATCAGGCTCGCCGTCTTGCCCGGCCCCAGGTGGAAGTCGAGGCCGATGGCGAGCAGGCCGGTGGCGAGCATCGAGCTGTTGATGGGGTTGAGGGTGGACCCGAGCAGCAGGGGTGCGGTGAAGCGCCAGCCGAAGGGCTTGGTGGCGGCGGCGGTGCGGTCGGTGGTGGCCGTGAGGACTCCCGAGATCATTCAGACGTGTTAACTACTTCTTTAGGTATACTAAAGACTTATGGAGGCAGACGCAACCGGCACCGACGCCCTTCGGGATCTCGACGAGAAGCTCACCCGCGCGGTCGCCCGGATCTACCGGCGGTTCCGCACCGAGCGCGCGAACGGCGAGCTGGGCGACGCGGCGATGTCCGCGCTCAGCCACCTCCATCGCTCGGGTCCGACCTCCCTCGGCGGTCTGAGCGAGAACGATCGCGTCACCCCGGCCTCCATGAGCCAGACGGTGAATCGCCTCGTCTCGCTCGGCCTCGCGGTGCGCACGCCGGACCCGGAGGACGGCCGCCGCGTGCTGTTCGCACCGACCGAGGAGGGGCACGCGCTGGCCGCGGTCGCGCGCGAGGAGCGGCACCGGTGGTTCCGCGAGCGCCTGGCCGCGCTCACCGATGAGGAGCGGGACGTGCTGCGCCGTGCGGCCGACCTCCTCGGCGGCATCGCCGAGGACTGACGCCCGGCCCCATCCCGTAGCGTGGAGGCATGCCGCACACGCTCGCCGCTCCCGCCCAGGCGGTGCTGGAGGTGCGCCGCAGCCGGTTCCTCGCCTTCGCCCTCCCGGTGGCGGGCCGGGACGAGGCGGCCGAGCAGATCGCCCTGCTGCGCGCGCAGCATCCCGGCGCCACGCACGTCTGCTGGGCGCTGCTGGCCGGGGGCCACTCCGGGATGTCAGACGACGGTGAGCCGAGCGGCACGGCAGGCCGCCCCATCCTCGAAGTGCTGCGGCATCACGACCTCGAGGGCGTGCTCGGCGCGGTCGTCCGGTACTTCGGCGGCGTCAAGCTCGGGGCGGGTGGACTCGTCCGCGCTTACACCGACGCGATCGCCACCGCGCTCCTCGACGCCGAGGTGATCGAACGCATCCCGGAGACCACGCTCGCCGTGACCGCCGACTACGCGGACGCCGAGCGCATCCGGCGCTGGGCGGACGGTGAAGGTCTCACCGTGCCCGACGTGGCCTACGGCGAATCGGTGCGCCTCACCCTCGTGCTGCCGGAGGCGCGGAGCGCCGAGGCCGTCGACGCGATCCGCGACCTCACCGGCGGACGCGCGCAACCCGAAGATTGACGGAACCAACGCCGAAGGCCCGGCCCCGCAGCTGCGGGAACCGGGCCTTCGAGACGAGACGGGTCGTGCTACTTGGCGGCGACCTCGGCCGGCTCCTTGGCGGGAGCCTTCGCGGCCGGGGCCTTCGCGGGCTCGGCCGGAGCCTCGACGGCCGGCTTCGGACGGGAGGCGAACTCCTCGAAGACCGCACGCGGGGTCTGCACGGCCTCGAGCGACACGATGTCGCGACCGAGCCAGAAGTTGTTCCACCAGCCCCAGATGACGCGCCACTTGCGCTCCCAGCTCGGCATGGCGAGACCGTGGTAGCCACGGTGCGCGAGCCAGCCCAGGACGCCCTTGAACGCGAGCTTGCCGGACTGGAGCACGCCGATGCCGAGACCGAGGCCGGCGACGGCGCCCAGGCTCTTGTGGACGTACTGGCGGGGGAGCTCGCCGCGGAGGTCCGCGACGATGTTCTTGGCGAGCAGCTTGCCCTGGCGGACGGCGTGCTGCGCGTTCGGCACGCAGTAGCCGCCGACGCCGGCGCCGGTCAGGTCGGGGACGGCCGAGACATCGCCGGCGCCCCAGGCGTCCTTGATGATCTCCTCGTCGGTGCCGACGCGCAGGTCCGCACGCACGCGCAGACGGCCGCGCTCCTCGATCGGGAGGTCGGTGTGACGCACCACGGTCGGGTTCGCCATGACGCCGGCGGTCCAGACGATGAGGTCGGTCTCGAACGACTCGCCGGTCGAGAGCTGGATGACGCCGTCGACCGCGCTGGTGAGCTGCGTGTCGAGGTGGATCTCGGCGCCGCGCTCGGCGAGGTTCTTGATGACCCAGTGGCTGGTCGGGAGGCTGACCTCCGGCATGATCCGGCCCATGGCCTCGATCAGGTGGAAGTGGGTGTCCTCGAAGGACAGCTCCGGGTAGTTCTTCAGCAGCGCGCTGGCGAACGAGCGCAGCTCGGCGAAGATCTCGATGCCGGCGAAGCCGCCGCCGACCACCACGGTGGTGAGCAGGCGGTCGCGCTCGGGGCCGGCCGGGAGGGTCGCGGCCTTGTCGAAGTTCGTGAGCATCGTGTCGCGGATGTACACGGCCTCTTCGATGGTCTTGAGACCGACGGCCTGATCGGCGACGCCCGGGATCGGGAACGTGCGCGAGACCGCGCCGGCCGTGACCACGACGACGTCGTACGCGAACTCGTACGCCTCGCCGACGGGCGGCTGGATGGTGGCGGTCTTCTTGGCGTGGTCGATGTAGGTGACCTTCGCCGTGATGACGTTCGTGCTCTTCAGGTGGCGGCGGTGCGCGACCACGGCGTGACGCGGCTCGATGGAGCCTGCCGCGACCTCGGGGAGGAAGGGCTGGTACGTCATGTAGGGCAGCGGGTCGACCATGGTGACCTCGGCTTCACCCTTGCGCAGCTGCTTCTCGAGCTTCCACGCCGTGTAGAAACCGGCGTAGCCTCCGCCGACGATCAGGATTTTGGGCACAGTGATGCGTCTCCTCAACACGAAACAATGGGTGTTAATCTACCCCCTGCGCACCCTTCGCCTGAAATGCAGCCACGCGCCCGTGCCGCCGAGGGCGACGAGGGCCACGAAACCCGTGATCAGTGCGAACGGAATCCAGAAGGTGGTGAGGACGCTCCATTGCGGCCAAAAGAACCGCGTCCATTCTACCGCGCGTTCGGGTGCGAGCTTCGCCGGGGCCGGAATCGCCTGCGGATCACTGGTCGGGGCGGGTGTCGTCGGCATCTCCGCCCGGCGGTGCACGCGGATCCACTCGCTCAGATCGCCCATCGGATTCGCCGTCACATGCGGCACGGAGGCGGTCACGGCGGCCGCAGCGTCCAGCAGCCCGAACCCGTAGATCGGGCTGGGCACGGCTCCCGCGACCGGGCGCGCCGTCTTGATGATCCGCTCGATGACGTCGGCCGCCTTCAGCTCGGGATGCGCGGCCCGCACGAGCGCGACGGCGCCCGACACGAGGGGCGCCGCCCCGCTCGTGCCCGCCCACTGCACGTACCCGCCGCCGGGGTTCGCCCCGACGAGCTGCTCGCTCGGCGCGGAGACCCCGATGGTGATGCCCTGCGACGACGCGTCGAAGCTCGCCTGCCCCTGCCGGTCGACGCCCGCCACCGTGAGGACGCCCGGGATGGTCGCGGGCGCGCCGACCTCGGTCGTCCCGCTCCCCCGGTTGCCGGCCGCGGCGACGATCACGACGTCGTGCTGGAACGCGTACTGGAAGGCGTCGTCCCAGCTCGTCGGCCAGTCGAGGGTGTTGCGGGTGAGGGACATGTTGATCACGCTGGCGCCGTTGTCCACCGCCCAGCGGACCGCCTGAGCGATCTGGTCGTCGCTGCCGATCGATCCCATCGCCTTGCCGAGCGCCACCGACGCCGGGAGGATCGTCGCCTCCGGGGCCGCGCCCAGAACGCCGTTGCCGTCGCCAGTGCCGCGCCCCGCGAGCAGCGAGGCCACCCAGGTGCCGTGGTTCGCGGCGTCGCCGTCGCCGAGCGGTTTCTGGCCGTTGGCGGCGCCGACGCCGGAGACGTCCGTCCCGGCACCCAGCGCTCCGGCCAGGTCGGGGACGCTCCCGTCGACGCCGGTGTCGATCACGGCGACCTTCACCCCGGCGCCGCGGGTGGTCTGCCACGCCGTGGTGAATCCGTAGTCGGAGAGCCAGTACTCGAGATCGCGGACCTGATCGGCCTGGGCCGGCGCGGGCGCGACCAGAGTGAGCGCCACGGCGGCCGCTACGGCCGCGAACGAGCGGCGCGCCCGCCCCGCCCCGCGCGTGCCGCGTCGCGCCCGTCCCCGGCGCGTACGGCCTCCCCCCAGGCCTGCGCTCATTCCGTCACGTCGACCTGACACTCGCAGACCTCGGGCGACCAGTCGCCGCGGGCGAGCGCGAGATCGCCGATCGGGTTCACACCCGGGCCGGCCGCGAGCGCGTGCGCCGCGAGCGCGTGGAGGCACTTCACCCGGGTCGGCATGCCGCCCGACGAGATGCCCGCGATCTCCTCGACGACGCCGATGGACTCCCGGTCGGCGAGGAACTGCTCGTGCGCGGCGGCGTACCGGGCGCGCACCTCCTCGTCCTCGGCCAGGAGGTCGTTGTACTCGTTCATCACCTGCGTCGCCTCGAGCGTCGACATCGCCGCGGTCGCCGCCGGGTGGGTCAGGTAGTAGAACGTCGGGAACGGCGTGCCGTCGGCGAGGCGCGGAGCGGTCGACACGACGGTGGGGCGCCCGCAGACGCAGCGCGCGGCGATGCCGACGACGTCGCGGGCGGGCCGGCCGAGCTGGCGGCTGACGGTGGCGATGTCCTCGTCGGTCACGGGGTCGAACGGCGGTCTGGTCATGGTGCGGTGCTCACTTGGTCGGGGTGGGTGTCGGGGCCGGGGTGCCGGTCTGGCCGCTCAGCTGCGCCGGGGTCGCCTCGGTGAGGCCCGCCCCCATGAACGAGCCGAACAGGGAGCCGGCCCAGTCGGTGTGCGTCTGCTGGATCTTGGAGCTCACGGGCGCATCGGTCGACGCGGCGGCGGGCGGGCGGTCGTCGATGACCAGGTAGCTCGTCTCGCCGGGCATCACGTAGTAGAGCCGGTCGCGGGCCTGGGCGCGGATGTAGCTGGGGTCGTTCCAGCGGGCGCGCTGCGCCTTCGCCGCATCGACCTGGCTGTTCAACGTGTCGACGATGGCCTGCTGATCGGCGATCTGCGACCGCTGCTGCGCGAACGCCTGCAGCGTCGGGGCCAGGATCACGACCGCCAGCACCAGGATGCCCATCATCACCAGCGAGAACGCGGAGAAGTGGATGCCGCGCAGCCAGCGGCCGGTGCCGGTCGGCGCGGACATGACCGGGGCGACCGTGTGCGTCGTGGGCTTCGGCGCGGACGACCGGTTCCGCGGCGCCGTGGATGGCTGAGCGGCCTTCGCCTGGGCGGAGCGTTTCGCCGGTTTCGTCGGTTTCGTCGGCGAACCCGCCGACGCGGCCTTCGCGGTCGGGGCCGTCGCGGGCGCCGGGCGCTTCTCTGGCGCGGGCGTCGTGTTCGGGAGCGTTGGCCGCTTCGGCATGGCACCTCCCGGCTGGACGGACGACACGGACGCGGAGCCTGCCGGCCCCTCATTCATCGTAGGCGATCACCTCCCACCACCCCGTGCGCGCCCCTCCCGCGTCGCCGCCTGTGAGCAACTCCACAGTGAACGCACGAGGGCCCCCGTCTCGCGACGGGGGCCCTCGGGTGCTGCGGGTGCGTTACGCGGTGAAGCGCGGGAAGGCGCTGCGGCCGGCGTAGACGGCGGCGTCGCCCAGCTCCTCCTCGATGCGGAGCAGCTGGTTGTACTTCGCGACGCGCTCGGAGCGGGCCGGGGCGCCGGTCTTGATCTGGCCGGCGTCGGTGGCGACGGCGAGGTCGGCGATGGTGGTGTCCTCGGTCTCGCCGGAGCGGTGCGAGAGCACGGCGGTCATGCCGGAGCGCTGCGCGAGGGAGACGGCGTCGAGCGTCTCGGTCAGGGTGCCGATCTGGTTGACCTTGACGAGGATGCTGTTCGCGGCCTTCGCGGCGATGCCCTGGGCGAGGCGCTTCGGGTTGGTGACGAAGAGGTCGTCGCCGACGAGCTGCAGCTTGGAGCCGATCTCGGCGTTCAGGTGGGCCCAGCCCTCCCAGTCGTCCTCGGCCAGCGGGTCCTCGATGGAGACCAGCGGGTAGGCGGCGGCGAGCTCGGCGTAGTAGGCCGACATCTGGGCCGCGGTGCGGTCCTGGCCCTCGAAGCGGTACACGCCGTTCTCGAAGAACTCGGTGGAGGCGACGTCGAGGCCGAGCGCGATGTCGGTGCCGACGGTGAAGCCGGCCTTCTCGATCGCCTCGGAGATCAGGTCGAGCGCGGCACGGTTGTGCTCGAGCTCGGGCGCGAAGCCGCCCTCGTCGCCGAGGCCGGTGTTGAGGCCCTTCGACTTCAGCAGCGACTTGAGCGAGTGGTAGGTCTCGACGCCCCAGCGGAGGGCCTCGGAGAAGGTCTCCGCGCCGATCGGCAGGACCATGAACTCCTGGATGTCGACGCCGGTGTCGGCGTGCGCGCCGCCGTTGATGATGTTCATCATCGGCACCGGGAGCACGTGCGCGTTCGGGCCGCCGACGTAGCGGAAGAGCGGCAGGTCGGCGGAGTCCGCGGCGGCCTTGGCGACCGCGAGGCTGACGCCGAGGATGGCGTTGGCGCCGAGGCGCTTCTTGTTGTCGGTGCCGTCGAGGTCGATCATGGCCTCGTCGACGAGACGCTGGTCGCTGGCCTCGAAGCCCTCGATGGCCGGGCCGATCTCGTCGAGGACCGCGTCCACGGCCTTCTCGACGCCCTTGCCCAGGTAGCGGTCCTTGTCGCCGTCGCGAAGCTCGTAGGCCTCGAAGGCGCCGGTGGAGGCTCCGGACGGGACGGCGGCACGGCTGACGGTGCCGTCCTCCAGGAGCACCTCGACCTCGACGGTCGGGTTGCCGCGCGAATCCAGGATCTCGCGAGCGCCTACAGCTTCGATCTGAGCCACAACAGTCTCCTCAGTGGTAGTTCATGGGTTTCATCGCAAGTCTAGTGAAGCCGGGTGAACAGCCCGTGCCCGCGGCTGGATGCTTGCGATGAATGGCGGGACCGCCGGAGCGCCGCCGCCCGGAGCGGCTAGTGGAGGGACGGGTCGGCCGGCCCGATCGTCCACGACGCGAAGCGCACGACGAGACCGGCGCGGGTGGGTGCGCAGAGCATCGGGCCGGCCTCGGCGGTGGCGTCCGGGTCGAGGTAGGCGACCCGCACGAGGCGGAACGGCTCCTCCCCCGAACGCGCCCGGATCGTGAGCGCGTCGCCCGAGCGGCTGACCCGCACCGTGATGGGCGCTCCCGACCACGCCGCGACCGGAGCGACCGACCAGTCCGAGAACCGGTGCGTGACGACCGCGCCGAGCTGGAGGGCGCCGTCGGCGAACTCCACGCCCGCCTTGGTCCACTCCTCGTCGGAGACGCGCACGAAGAGCCCGGCCTGGTCGAACTGCTGGGAGAAGTCGCCGGTGAACGACACCTCCATCGCCGTTCCGGAGGGGAAGGGCGCGAGGAGGGCGTGCTCGGTGTCGTGGACGAAGCCGTACGAGGTGGTGCGCCACGCGTCGCTCGACTCGACGGCGGTGACGACGAGGGCGTCGCCGTCGTGCTCCACGGCGGCGGGCGGCGTGGTCCACGCTCCGTCGTCCCAGGCGACCGGATGCATCGCGAGCGGGCTGTCCGCCTCCCAGCCGCTCATCCCAGCGGCTTGATCTCGAGCGCCGCCGCGTCGGCCGTGTCGGCGTTCACGAACGCGAAGGAGCGGTATCCCGAGGCGGCGGCCCGGTCGAGCACGCCCTTCAGGTTCTTCGCGCGCCGGTCGAGCCGCACCCGGCGTCCCTCGGCGACGAGGGCCGACTTGACCGCCATCAGCCGGTCCAGTGGGACGGCCGCGTCGTAGACGAGCACGACCGAGTCGGCGCCCTCGTCGTCGGGCAGCTCGATCAGGTCGACGACGCGCTCGAACCCGATCGAGAACCCGCACGCGGGCACGTCGGTGCCGAGGAACCGCCCGATCATGCCGTCGTAGCGTCCACCGCCGCCGACGGAGCTGCCGGAGCCGGGGTGCGCGATCTCGAAGATCGTGCCGGTGTAGTAGCCCATCCCCCGCACGAGCGTCGGGTCGAAGCGCAGGCGCACGCCGTCCGGGAGGGTGTCGAGCGCGTGGGCCAGCGCCTCCAGCGCCGCGACGGCATCCGCGTCGACGCCCGTCGGCAGGATCTGCGAGATCGCCTCCACCGTGAGTTCCACGCCGCCGTCGGCCAGGTGCGGTTCGAGGCCGGCGAGGATGCCGCCGAGCACGGCCGCCGCGTCGGCGCCGCCCTCGCTCAGCTCGGCGACGACGCCCTCGGCGCCGATCTTGTCGAGCTTGTCGACCGAGATCAGCACCTGCGGCCAGCGCGACTCCTCGAAGCCGCAGTACTCGAGCAGGCCGTTCAGGATGCGGCGGTCGTTGATGCGGATGGTGCAGTTCTGCAGACCCAGGGCGTCCAGCGTCGCGGCGGTCGCCGTGATCAGCTCCACCTCGGCCAGCTGGGAGCCCTCGCCGATGATGTCGATGTCGCACTGCACGAACTGCCGGTACCGGCCCTTCTGCGGCCGCTCGGCGCGCCACACCGGCGCGATCTGGATGGAGCGGAACACCGGGGGGAGCTCCCCGCGGTGCGTCGCGTAGAAGCGGGCGAGCGGCACGGTCAGGTCGAAGCGCAGCCCGAGGTCGCAGAGCGCGAGGGTGTCGCCCGACTCGAGCGCCGCGCGCAGGTCGTCGGCGTCGAGGCCGCGCTTGAGCACGCTGAAGGCGAGCTTCTCGTTGTCGCCGCCGAGGCCGGAGTGGAGGCGCGCCGCATCCTCGACGACCGGCGTCTCGATCTCGTCGAACCCGTGGGAGGCGAAACTGCGGCGGATCACGCCCAGCGCGTGCTCCCGTCGTGCCTTCTCGGCGGGGAGGAAGTCGCGCATGCCACGGGGCGGGGTGATCGGTGAGGCCATGCCTCGATTCTTCCACGAGCGGCACGGCGACACCTCCCGGGGGGATGGCCGGGCGAAGGGGCCCGGACGTAGACTCCAGGCGTTGCCACCCTGATGCCGCGCCCCCGGCGCGACTCGGTGGTGTCCCGCTGGACCTGGCATGAGCCGCATCCGTCCGACCACGGTCGCGATGTTCGCTGCCAGACACGACGAGGCTGGCAACGCGTCCCCGCTCGCCGGTCGAGACCCAGGCCAGGAGTGGAGCCGATAGGCGCCCTCACCCGAGTGGCAGCCGGCACCGGGCGGGACGCGCTGCCGGCTACGCCGAGCCGTTCCGCACTCTGCCCGCGCTACACGCGGTGGTGCCGCCCGAGCGGGACGACGAGCGGCGTGGCCGTCACCGGGTCGCTGGCGATGACCGACTCCACGCCGAACACGTCCCGCACGAGCTCCGCCGTCACGACCTCGGACGGGTCCCCCGCGGCGACGATGGAGCCGGCGCGCATCGCGACCAGGTGGTCGGCGTAGCGGGCGGCGAGGTTGAGGTCGTGCAGCACCATGACGACGGTCGCACCGCGAGCGGCGTTCAGGTCGAGCAGCAGGTCGAGCACGTCGATCTGGTGGCTGATGTCGAGGAAGGTCGTCGGCTCGTCGAGCAGCAGGATGTCGGTCTGCTGCGCGAGCGCCATCGCGATCCACACCCGCTGGCGCTGGCCGCCGGAGAGCTCGTCGACGGAGCGCTCCGCCAGCTCGGTGATCCCGGTGGCGGCCATCGCCTCCGACACCGCCGTGTCGTCCTCCGCCGTCCAGCGCCGGAACCAGCCCTGGTGCGGGTAGCGCCCGCGCGACACCAGGTCGGCCACGGTGATCCCGTCCGGCGCGACCGGGGTCTGCGGCAGCAGCCCGAGCCGGGTGGCGACCTGCTTCGTCGGCAGGGAGTGGATGTCGGCGCCGTCGAGCAGCACGGATCCCCCGGCCGGCGCGAGCAGCCGGGAGAGACCGCGCAGGAGGGTGGACTTGCCGCAGGCGTTGGGCCCGACGATCGCCGTCACCCGCCCGGGCGGGATGGTCAGGTCGAGGCCCTCCACGACGACGCGGCCCTCGTACGAGAGGGTCAGGTCGCGAGCGACGAGCTCGTGTGCAGCGGTCATGTCAGCCTCCTCGGCCGATTCGGTTGGTGCGGGTGAGCAGCCAGAGCAGGTAGGGGGCGCCGACGATGCCGGTCACGACCCCGACCGGGAACACGACGCCGGGCACGGCGAACTGGGCGACGATGTCCGAGAGCAGGAGCACGAGGGCGCCGACCAGCGCCGACGAGACGAGCGCCAGGGAGCCGCGGCCGACGAGCCGCCGCGCGATCGGGGCCGCGAGGAACGCGACGAAGCCGATCGGCCCGGCGACGGAGACGGCGAGCGCGGCGAGCGCGACCGCCACCGCGACGACGAGCAGCCGGGTGCGCTCGGCGCGCACGCCGATCCCGGCGGCGGTGTCGTCGCCGAGGCCGAGCGCCGCCAGCGGCCTCCCGAGCAGCAGGGCGCACGGCAGGAGGATCACAGCGCCGACGGCGAGAACCACGAGGGAGACGCCGCCGACGGTGTTGAGGCTGCCCGTGATCCAGACCAGCGCGCTCTGGACGTCGCTGAGGTCGGCCTTGGTGAGCACGTAGGAGACGACGCCGGAGGCGATCGCGGCGAACCCGATGCCGACGAGCACGAAGCGGTACCCGCTCACGCCGCGGCGCCAGGCGAGCGCGTAGATCAGCAGGGCGGCCACCAGCGTCCCCACGAGGACGACGCCCGACAGGGCGAGGCCGGTGAGGCCGAACCAGACCAGCGCGACCGAGCCGACCGCACTGGCGCTGGCGGTGATGCCGATGATGTCGGGGCTCGCGAGCGGGTTGCGGGCCACGGACTGGATCAGCGCACCCGACACGCCGAGGCAGGCGCCGACCAGCGCGGCGGCGAGCAGGCGTGGCAGACGCAGGTCCAGGATGACGAAGGAGGTGAGCCGGTCCGCCCGGCCGACGAGCGCGGCGAGCACGTCCTCCGGCGCGACTCCCGCGTCCCCGAGGGTGAGGGAGACGGCGGCGGCGACGAGCAGCAGCGCGCCGAGGATCACGGCCACGCGGGTGGCGCGACCGGCGCGGCGGCGCCGGTCGACGGTGACGGCGCTCACAGGCTGACCAGCTTGCGCCGGCGCACCAGGGCGATGAAGAGCGGGGCGCCGACGAAGGCCATCACGACGCCGACCTGCAGCTCGCCCGGCATGGCGACGACCCGGCCGATGATGTCGCACGCCAGCAGGAGGGTCGGTGCGACGACGGCGGAGAAGGCGAGGATCCAGCGGTAGTCGCCGCCGACCGCCCACCGGGCGATGTGCGGGACGACGAGGCCGACGAAGGCGATCGGACCGACCGCCGCGGTCGCCGACCCGCACAGGAGCACGATGGCGACGGCACTGGCTCCGCGCGCCACCCCGACGCGCTGGCCGAGACCGCGGGCGACATCGTCGCCGAGCGCGAGACCGTTGAGCACGCGGCCGAGGCCCAGGGCGATGACGGCGCCGACCAGGAGGGTGGGCAGCACCTGCCAGAAGACGTCGAAGCCGCGACCGGCCAGGGCGCCGACCTGCCAGAACCGCATGGCGTCGAGCGAGACGCGGCTGGTCAGCAGCACCGCGGTGATCAGCGAGCCGAGCGCCGCCGACACCGCGGCTCCCGCGATCGCGAGCTTGATCGGGGTCGCGCCTTCGCGTCCCGCCGAGGACACCGCGTAGACGAGCGCCGAGGCCAGCGCCGCCCCGGCGAACGCGAACCAGACGTAGCCGGAGGCGCTCGTGACGCCGAGGTACGCGATCGCCACCACGACGGCGAGGGAGGCGCCGAAGTTGACGCCCAGGATCCCCGGATCGGCGAGCGGGTTGCGCGACAGCCCCTGCATCACGGTGCCGGAGAGCCCGAGGGCGAGACCGGCGGCCAGGCCGAGCAGGGTGCGCGGGAGCCGGCTGCCGATCACGACGAGGTGCTCGGGGTCGCTCGCACGGTAGTGGAACAGCGCGTCGAGCACGTCCGCCGGCGCGATCGTGCGCGCTCCGACCATGAGGCTCAGCACGCTCACCGCGACCAGGGCGACCGCGGCGACGACGAAGCCCACGAGCAGACGCCGACGGCGCCGGCCGTGCGAGGAGATCCCCTCGGCACGGCCGGCGCTGGCGGCGATGACGCTCGCGGGCATCCGCCTACTTGACCTTGTCGGCGGCGGCGGCCAGCTGCGGCACGTACTTGTCGAGCATCCACGGGATGGCGAGGACGCTGGGCGCGCTGGTGGCGGCGACGAACGACTCGCCGACGATGGGTGCGAAGCGGCCCTCCTTGATCGTGGGCATCGCGGCGACCAGCGGGTCGGCCGTGAAGGCGTCGACGGAGGACTGCTTGTCGAAGTACATCACCAGCAGATCCGTGTCGATCTTCGAGAGGTTCTCGTAGCTGAGCTGGAAGAAGAAGCTGCCGTCGTCCTTGGTCGTGTCCAGCGCGGCGATGCTCGGCGAGTTCTTCAGGCCGAGCTCGTTGAGCAGCTGCACGCGCGGGTCCTCGGCGCGGTACACGTTGAGCAGGCCCGGCTCGTTGGCCGCGGCGTAGAAGAACGTCTTGTCCTTCAGCACCGGGTACTTCGCGGCGAGCGACGACACGTTCTCCTTCGTCTTCGTGACGAGGGCGTCCGCCTTGTCGGAGAGGCCGAGCGCCTTGCCGACGATGGCGGTCTGGTCCTGCCAGCTGGTCGCCCACGGCTTGTCCGGGTACGCGACGACGGGGGCGATCTTGCTGAGCGTGTCGAACTCGGTCTGGGTCAGGCCGGAGTACGGGGCCAGGATCACGTCGGGCTTGGCCTTCACGAACGCCTCGAACGGCACCTCGCCGGTGTCGGAGGCGATGATCTGCGGGGTCGTGCCCTTCAGTTCCTTGATCTTGTCGGCGTCCCACGGCAGCACGCCGTCCTTGTCGCCGCCGTACGTGAACGCGGGCATGGCGACCGGGACGATGCCGAGCGCGAGCACCACATCCTGCGCACCCCAGCCCCACGTCGCGACGCGCTTCGGCTTGGAGTCGATCGTCGTCTTGCCCAGCGCGCTGTCGATGGTGACCGGGAAGGCTCCCGCGTCGCCGCCGGAGGTGCTCTCGGTGCCGGAGCTGCCGGCGCTGCAGCCGGTGAGGACGAGCGCGGCGGAGGCGACGACGGCCGAGGCGATCAGGGCGACACGCGACCGGCGACGGCCGCGGCGAGCGGTTTCGAGCATGGCTCTCCTGGGTTCGGGAGGGGTGGAAGGCGTGTCGATCGACACATTAGGGAAGCCTAACCTAAGCATCCCGCCGTCACCACCCGAGGGCGGCCGATTCAGGCGTCGAGCGCCTCCTGCTCGCGGATCTCGCCCTGCAGATCCCGCAGCGTCGACCGCAGCGCCCGCTCGGCGTCGAGGCCCTGCGCCTTCGCCGACGCGACGATGGCGAGCAGCAGCGGGCCGAGCTCGTCCTCGCTGCTCACCGGCACTCCCCCGCCCTCGGCGAGATCGATGAGCCCGACCTTCTGTGCGCGGCCCAGCAGCTTGTCGGCCAGGGCCAGTGAAGGCATCGCCTGCGGGATGCCGTCGAGCACGCTCGTGCGGCCCGGCTTCTCGGCCTTCTTGAGGTCGTCCCAGAACCCGACGACGTCGTCCGCCGTCTCGGCCGTGCGTTCGCCGCCGAACACGTGCGGGTGACGGCCGACCATCTTGGCCGCCATCTGGGCCGCGACATCCTGCAGGTCGAAGTCCTCACCCGGGGTGTGCGCGGCGATGTCGGCGTGGAACAGCACCTGGTAGAGCACGTCGCCGAGCTCCTCGATCATGTCCTCGCGGGTGCCGTTCTCGATGGCCTCCACCAGCTCGTACGTCTCCTCGATGAGGTACTGCACGAGCGATTCGTGGGTCTGCTCGGCATCCCACGGGCAGCCGCCGGGAGCGCGGAGCCGTGCCGTCACCGCGACGAGCTCGTCGAGTTTGCTGGGGGCCGTGTCGGTCATCGGTGCTCCTCCTCAGGACTCCCCCATCCTCTCACCGTCGCGCCCGGACTACGCTGACGGCATGGCCAGCCGCATCGCCCGCGTCACCGTCTCCGTCACCGACCTCGCCGCCTCGCTCGCCCTGTACCGCGACGTGATCGGCCTCGCCGAGCTCTACGCCGCGGACGACCTCACGATGCTGACGACCGACCCGGACGACACGACCGGCGCGGCGACGCAGGTGCTGCTCCACCGACGCACGCCGACGCCCGGCGACGCCGGTGTCGCCGTCAGCTTCGGGGTGCCGGATGTCGACGCGGCGACCGAGGCCGCCGTCGCGGCCGGAGCCACCGTGCTCGACCCGCCGGCCGACCAGCCGTGGCGCGAAAGGCAGTCCGTGCTGCGGGACCGCGACGGCCACCTCCTCTGCCTCGTCGCGCCCCTCCGGTAGACTCGGGGCCTGGTGTGCCGGGAAGTCTGGTCGGCGGGTGACGTGATCGCGTCGCTCCTCCGCCCCACCCACCCCGCACCCGGTGCGAGAAGGGCCTCACCCCGATGAGCATCATCCGATCCGAACGCACCGCCGCCGGCCTCCTGCTCGGAGCCGCCGCCCTCGGCCTCCTGCTGGCGAACACCGCCGCCGGCCCCGCCCTCGTCGACCTCCAGCACGCACACCTCGGCTTCGGCCCGGTCGACCTCAGCGTGGGCCATTGGATCAGCGACGGGTTGCTCGCGATCTTCTTCTTCATCGTCGCGGTGGAGCTGAAGCACGAGCTGGTCGCCGGCGAGCTCAACTCGTTCGCGAAGGCGATCCATCCCGCCATCGCCGCAGTGGCCGGCGTCGCCGTGCCCGCCCTGGTCTACCTCGCGTTCAGCGCGGGCAGCGGGCTGGAGGCGGGCTGGCCCATCCCCACCGCGACGGACATCGCGTTCGCGCTCGGGGTGCTCGCCGTGTTCGGCCGCGGGCTGCCCAACCGGCTGCGCGTGTTCCTGCTGGCCCTCGCGGTGCTGGACGACCTGATCGCCATTCTGATCATCGCCGTCTTCTTCACCACCGACCCGAACATCCTGGAGCTCGTGCTCGCGGCCGTCACCGTGACCGCGTTCGGGCTGCTGAGCCGGATGCTGCGCGGCCGGATGCGCGGACCCGTCGCGGTGCTGATGGTGCTGATCGCCGTGCTCACCTGGTGGCTGGTCTACGACTCGGGCGTGCACGCGACGATCGCCGGCGTCGCCCTCGGCCTGGTGATGGCCCGCCGGCCCGCCGGCCGGGTCACGCACGCGCTGGAGCCGTGGTCGAACGGGCTGATCCTGCCGCTGTTCGCCTTCTCGGCGGCGCTCGTCGTCATCCCTTCGGTCGCGCCGTCGGAGCTCTCCCCGGCCTTCTGGGGCATCCTGATCGCCCTGCCGGTCGGCAAGCTGATCGGCATCACGCTCGGCGGCTGGCTGGGCTCCTTCACCCGCAGCAAGGAGGAACGCGCCCGCATCTCCCTCTTCGGCCTGGTGGCGATCGGCGCGCTCGGCGGAATCGGCTTCACCGTCTCGCTGCTGATGAACGAACTGGCGTTCGCCGGCGACGACCTCGTGCGGTCGGAGGGCACGCTCGCCGTGCTCCTCGGCTCCGGCGTCTCGATCGTGCTCGCCGGCATCCTGGTGTCGCTGCTCGCACGCCGCTACCGCCGCCTCCACCCGCGCGCGTAACCCCGTCCCGCGCGCAACCCCGTCCCGCGCGCAACCGGAGCCGCGCGCAACTCCGGCCCGCGCGCAATTCCGGCCCGCGCGCAATTGCGGCCCGCGGCGCAATTCCGGCGATTCCGGCGATCTAGGCGCGGAACGCCGTCGGAACGGCGAACTGAGCGGCGCGCCCTCCCGAATCTCCGGAGTTGCCGGGCGGCTAGCCTGGGAAGTGGGACGTGCGTGGCGATTTCCGGAACTCCGGTCACCCGGCCGGACGCGCCGCTCATGTCGCCGGAGTTCCGGCGATCTGCGGGTTTTGGCCGCAGATCACCGGAATTGCTGGCGCGGGAGCGGGCGCGCAGCGCGGCAGCGGTCGGGTGCGCCGGTCAGGCGGCGGGCTCGGTGGCGGGTTCGGGGACGGGGAAGAGGGCGCCGAGGAGGGTGGCGACCCACTCGATGAGGTCGGCGTCGTCGACGGGCTCGCCGTTGACGCGGGGCAGCGGGACCATCGCGACCTTGGGGGCCGCGTGGTACTTCGACCCCGGGTACATCCGCTGCAGCCGCACCTGGAGCGAGTCGGGCAGGAGCGCGGGCGCGAGCCGCAGGTTGGAACCCATGGCGACGACCTCTCCCAGTCCGGCCTTCTGTGCGGCACGGCGGAGGCGGGACACGGCGACGAGGTTGAGCACCTGCACGGGCGGCTCGCCGTAGCGGTCCGTCATCTCCTCGAGGACGAGGTCGATCTGGCCGTCCTTCGAGGTCGGCGCGCTCGCGGAGGACAGCTTCTGGTAGGCCTCGAGGCGCAGGCGCTCGCTGTCGACGTACTCCTCGGGGATGTGCGCATCCACCGGCAGCTCGAGCCGCAGCTCGGTCTGCCCCTCCGCGACCTCACCGCGGAACGTCGAGACGGCCTCGCCGATCATCCGCAGGTAGAGGTCGAAGCCGACGCCGGCGATGTGGCCGGACTGCTCTCCGCCCAGGAGGTTGCCCGCGCCGCGGATCTCGAGGTCTTTGAGGGCGACCTGCATGCCGCTGCCGAGGTCGTTGTTGGCCGCGATGGTGGAGAGACGGTCGTGCGCGGTCTCGCTGAGGGGCTTGTTCTCGTCCCAGAGGAAGTACGCGTACGCCCGCTCGCGGCCACGGCCGACGCGGCCGCGCAGCTGGTGGAGCTGGCTCAGGCCGTACTTGTCGGCGCGGTCGATGATGATCGTGTTCGCGTTCGAGATGTCGAGTCCGGTCTCGATGATCGTCGTCGAGACGAGCACGTCGAACCGGCGCTCCCAGAAGTCGACCACGACCTGCTCCAGGGCGTGCTCGTTCATCTTGCCGTGGGCGACGCCGATGCGCGCCTCCGGCACCAGTTCGGCCAGCTTCGCCGCGGTCGCCGAGATCGAGCCGACGCGGTTGTGCACGAAGAACACCTGGCCCTCCCGCAGCAGCTCGCGCCGGATGGCGGCCGCGACCTGCTTGTCGGAGTACGGCCCGACGAACGTGAGGATGGGGTGGCGGTCCTCCGGGGGCGTCGCCAGCGTCGACATCTCGCGGATGCCGGTGACGGCCATCTCGAGCGTGCGCGGGATGGGTGTCGCGCTCATCGCCAGGATGTCGACGTTGGTCTTGAGCTTCTTGAGCTGGTCCTTGTGCTCGACGCCGAAGCGCTGCTCCTCGTCGATGATGACCAGGCCGAGGTCCTTGAACGTCACCCCCTCGGCGAGGATGCGGTGCGTGCCGATGACGATGTCGACGGTGCCGTCGGCCATGCCCGCCAGCGTCTCCCGCGCCTCCTTGTCGGTCTGGAACCGACTCAGCTGGCGCAGGTGCACCGGGAAGCCGGCGAAGCGCTCGAGGAACGTCTCGGCGTGCTGCTTGACGAGCAGCGTGGTCGGCACGAGCATCGCGACCTGCTTGCCGTCCTGGATGGCCTTGAACGCCGCCCGCACCGCGATCTCGGTCTTGCCGAAGCCGACGTCGCCCGAGATCAGCCGGTCCATCGGGATGGGCCGCTCCATGTCGGCCTTCACCTCGTCGATGGTCTGCAGCTGGTCCAGGGTCTCCGCGAACGGGAACGCCTCCTCCAGCTCGTGCTGCCACGGGGTGTCGGGCCCGAACGCGTAACCCTTGCTGGCCATGCGCGCCGAGTAGAGCTTGACGAGCTCGACCGCGATGTCGCGGACGGCCTTGCGGGCGCGCCCCTTCGCGGCCGACCAGTCGCTGCCGCCCATCTTGCTCAGCTGCGGAGCCTCCCCGCCGACGTAGCGGCTCAGGAGGTCGAGCTGATCGGTCGGCACGAAGAGCTTGTCGCCAGGGTAGCCGCGCTTGGAAGGGGCGTACTCCAGCACGAGGTACTCGCGCTTGGACTTGACCGCGTTGCGACCGCCGCTCGACACCTCGCGCTGCGTCAGCTCGACGAACTTGCCGATGCCGTGCGTCTCGTGCACGACGTAGTCGCCGGGCTTGAGCTGCATCGGGTCGACGACGTTCTTGCGGCGCGCGGCGAGCTTCTTCACCTGGCGCGAGTCGTAGCCGATGGTGCGGCCGTAGAACTCGCTCTCGCCCACCACCGCGAGCTTGATCTCCGGCACCTCGAAGCCGTGCTCGACATTGGCCTTCAGGAGGTACGCGATACCGGGCTCGGGATCGACCGGGAACTCGTCGACCGGGCGCGCGGGCAGCTCGGCCTCGCCGAGCACCTGGGCGGCGCGTTCGACCAGGCCGTTGCCCTCGGCGACGACGGCGACGCGCCAGCCGTCGCGCAGCCGCGCGGCCACGCGGCCGACCGCGCCGGAGACGTTGCCCTGGAAGCTCGGGACGGCCTCCGCCGCGATGCGGACCTGGAGGTGCTCCTCGATCTCGCGATGCTCGGGCAGGATGTCGTCCGCCTGGAACCCGCTCATCGTCCACCACGGGTGGTCCTGCGCGGGCGCCCCGGGACGGCTGAACTTCACCGAGTCGTGCAGCTTCTGCAGCGTGAGGAAGTCGCCCGCGGCCAGGTCGATCGGGGCCGCGGCGCCCACGGTCGCGGCGCTCCACGCGGCGGAGAGGAACTCGCGGTTCGTCTCCGCGAGGCTGACGGCACGGGAGGCGACCCGCTCCGGGGAGAATACGGCGACGGCCGCGCCGTCGGGCAGGTAGTGGGTGAGCGGGACGAGCCGGTCGACCAGGGCGGGAGCGAGCGACTCCATCCCCTCGACCGGGATGCCCTCGCCGATCTTGGCGAGCATCCCGGACAGGCTCGGGAACTCGTGCTCCATCTCCCGCGCGCGCTGGCGGACCGACTCGCTGAGCAGCAGCTCGCGGCTCGGCGGCAGCGCCACCGACGGGATGGGCTCGGGCAGGGAGCGCTGGTCGGCCACCGAGAAGGCGCGGATCTGCTCCACCTCGTCGCCGAAGAAGTCGACGCGGTAGGGGTGGTCGGCCGTGGGCGGGAAGACATCGAGGATGCCGCCGCGCACCGCGAACTCGCCGCGGCGCGTGACCATGTCGACGCGCGCGTAGGCGAGGTCGACCAGCTGCGAGGCGAGGCCCGCGAGGTCGAAGCCGCGGCCTCCCGCGACGAGGTCGGTCGTCGCATAATCGGTCAGGTTGTCGGCCAGCGGCTGCAGAGCGGCGCGCACCGAGGCGACGAGGACGAACGGCTTCGTGCGGTCCCCGGTGCCCCAGTCGGCGAGGCGGCGCAGGGCGGTGAGGCGCTTGCCGACGATCTCGGCGCTCGGGCTGAGGCGCTCATGCGGGAGCGTCTCCCAGGCGGGGAACTCCACGATCTCGGCCTCGGGCAGCACGCAGGGCAGCGCGGCGCGGACGGCCTCCGACTCGCGGCCCGTGGCGGTGATCACCAGGACCGCCTGCGACGCGTTCTGCTCGGCGCGGCGGCGCACGAGACCGGCGAGCAGCGGGGCGCGCAGTCCGTCCGTGAGCGAGAAGTCGGCGTCGCGGCCGGCGTACGTGAGTGCGTCAGCGAACGTGGAGGCGCGCTGAAGCGCCGTGATCAAGCCCTGGAGTATCACTCGGCAGAGTCTACGCGGCGCCCCCGACAGTGCCCTCGGGCAGCGGCGTGAGGTGCCCGGAGTCGTCGATCGTCCGCCACAGCGCCGGTTGCGGCGTCGCGGCCGACGCGGTGGAGCCGGAGAATCGGCGACACGCAACGGCGAGGCCGCCGTGGCGCGGAACGACCTCCCCGTCGCCCGCGAGGACGGTCAGCGCGGCGAGCGCGTCGAGGTCGGCGGCCCCGGCCTTCACCAGCGCCTCCTTCGCCGTCCAGGCCAGGAGGAACACGGCATCCGGATCCGCGGACGCGGCCACGATCCGGCGCTCGGTGGGCGAGAGCGTCTGCGCGAGCAGCGCGCCCGACGGCCGGACGGGAGCGTCGACGTCGACGCCGAGCCGGTCGAGCGCCGCGGCGGCGGCCACCCGTCCGTGCGCGTGCGACCAGGAGAGGTGGATGCCGACGGCGCTCGGCAGCGGGCGCCCGTGCGGGCCACCGCACGCGTCGCACCGCTGCACGATGTCCCCGGCCGCGAGCGGCGCGCCGGTCAGAGCGCAATGGGCGACGGCGGCCAGCAGGCGCGCGGCGGTGAAGTCGGCGCGGTCGCCGGCGTGGCGCAACCGGGCGCGGCGGTCGTCAGCCTCCCGGCCGAGCGGCTCGTCGGGAATCGCCGCGAGCACGCGCGCGGTATCCGCGACGAGCACGAGGGCAGAACCGGGCCGGACCACGCCTTCACTGTAGGCGAGCGTCAGATCCAGCCGTCGAGCGCGCGCATGAAGCCGTCGTGGTCGTCGCGATTGATGACGTGCCCCGACCCGGCGACCACCCGCACGTCGAAGCCGGTGTCGCGGAGGCGCTCGGCGACCTCCGGCTTCACCAGGTGGGAGTTGTCGGCGAGCATCACCAGCGACGGCACCATCATGGTCGTCGGCGCGCGCATCACGCTCGGCGCGAGCACGCTCGGGATGGCGGCGCGGTCGAACGCGCGGAACGACTCGACCTCGATCGCGACGTCGGCCGGATCCCACCGCGGGTTGCGCTTCGCGATGCGCGCGGCGGACTGCCGGGCGAGCGTCTTGAGGAAGGCCGGCGCGAGCATCAGCTGGAACCAGTTCGCCGCCGGGCAGGAGAAGGCCGGGTCCACGTAGACGACGCGCTCCGGCCGCAGCCGCTCGACGGCGAGGCTCACCGTGAGGCCGCCGAGCGAGTGGCCCATCACGAGCTCGGGTTCGGCCGGGACCGTGTCGACGATGTCCTGCGCCATCAGCTCCGCCGAGTACTCCCCGGTGCGTGGGCTGTGGCCGTGACCGCGGAGGTCGACGGCGATCACGTGGTACCCGTGCTCGGCGAGCACCGGGCCGACCCGGCGCCAGGTGCGGGAGTCGGACATCACGCCGTGGACCAGGACCGCGTAGCGGTCTCCGTGACCCCACTCGCGAGTGAACAGCTCCATGGCCGACACGGTACGACCGCGCGCTGTGCGGCGACTGAGCGAGTACCGCGCGCGACCTGTGACCCGCCGGACGCGAGCCCGACGCCGGCGTCCGCTATTCTTCGGCTCGACGGCGCACCAGACGCCGCGCAGAGGAGCCAGAATGTCCGACATTCCCGAGCAGCACGCTGCTCCCCCACAGCCGTTCGTCCCGCCGGTCGCGCCGCCGCCGGTCGCCGCCCCGCTGGCGGCCCCCGCGCACCCGGTGCACCCGCCGGCGCAGGCGTACCCGCAGCAGGCGTACCCGCAGCAGGAGTACCCGCAGCAGCTGTACGCGCCTCAGGCGTATCCGCAGCCCTACCCCGCAGCCGGCGGATTCGGCTGGGCTGCCGCACCGGAGCCCGCACGATCCCGGGCGCTCGGCATCGTCTCGATGGCGCTCGCGCTCGTCGTGTTCCTCCTGTCCGTCGTCGCCTCGATCATCGTCGGGTCGGCGGCCGGACCGCTCGCGCAGCGCAGCGCCGACAGCTTCTCGTTCGACTCCGGCTCGCTCTCGCCCGAGCAGGCGGAGTCGTTCGCGCCGGTCGCCGTGCTCATGGGGGCGCAGATGCTGTTCGGCACCGTCCTCGGGCTCGTCGCCCTGGTGCTCGGGATCGTCGCCGCGGCCACCAAGCGCGGCCGCGCCTTCGGCGTCGTCGGGATCGTCGCCGCAGCGGCGGCGCCGATCGTGTCGTTCATCGTGTACACCGCGGTGCTCGCGGTCTCCGCGCCGGGGCTGTAGCCGCCGCACATTCGGCACAAATGTCGGGAATGCGCCGCGCTTTCCCGACATTTGTGACGAATGTCGGAGGGAGCGGAGCCGTCAACGGGCGGTGTGGAACCGGTTCTGCGCGGCCGTGAGGCCCTCGCTCGCGATCTGCTCCACGGCGTCCGCGGCGTCGCCGACGAGGATGGGCAGGTTCTTGCGCTCCTCGGCGCTGAAGGCCTTGAGCACGTGGTCCGCCGCGGCCTGCGAACCGGGAGGGCGGCCGACGCCGACGCGCACGCGCGTGAAGTCGCCGCTGCCGGTCGCCGCGATCACGTCGCGGACGCCGTTGTGACCGCCGTGGCCGCCGCCGTGCTTGAGGCGCACGGTGTCGAACGGGATGTCGAGCTCGTCGTGCACCACGATCAGGCGCGAGGGATCGAGCGAGTAGAAGCGCAGCAGCTGCGAGACCGGCCCGCCGGACACGTTCATGAACGTGTTCGGCTTGGCCAGCACGAACCGCGGCCCGCCCGGGGCGAGTCGCCCCTCGGCCACGGTGGAGTTCGTCTTGTGGGTCTTGAAGGTGAGGCCGCCGCGCGAGGCGAGCTCGTCCAGCACCATCTGACCCACGTTGTGACGGGTGGCGGCGTAGCCGGGCCCGGGGTTACCGAGCCCGACCACGAGCCAGGGTCCGTCCGTCGGACGGGATGATTCCATCGGGAGTGACTACTCCGCGGCCTCGGCGGCGGCAGCGTCGTCCGCAGCCTCGGCGGTCTCGTCGTCGTCGGCGCGCACGGCGGCCGGGACGAGCACGTTGAGGATGAGGAGGTCCTCGTCCTCGGCCAGGGCGGCACCCTTCGGCAGGGTGAAGTCCTTGGCGTGGAACTGCGTGCCCTCGGCGGCGCCCTCCACGTCGAGAACGATGTTCTCGGGGATGTGGGTGGCCTCGACCTCGAGACGGAGGGTGTTGACCTCGAGCACCGCGATGGTGCCCGGGTAGGGCTCGCCCTGCACGTGCACGGGGACCTCGACCGAGACCTTCTCGCCGCTCTTGATGACGATGAGGTCGAGGTGCTCGATGATCTGGAGCACCGGGTCCTTCTGGACGTCCTTGACGAGGACGAGCTGGTCCGTGCCGGCGATGTCGAGCTGGAGGACGGCGTTCGCCTTGCGGAGCAGCAGGCCGACCTGGTGCGCCGGCACGGTGACGTGCTGCGGGTCGGTGCCGTGGCCGTAGATGACGGCGGGGATCTTGCCGGCGGCGCGGATCTTGCGGGCAGCGCCCTTGCCGAAGCTGTCGCGGACCTCTGCGACGACCTTGTTGGACTCGTCAGCCATGTTGTTCTCCTTGCCGGCCGGGGCCGGGGATCGGGGCGAGCGGTGCTCGCAGTGTGGGATTGTCGACTCGAGCGCATCGAGGTGCGCGAGGAAAGACTGCGAAGCCTGCTCCACCGCGTCGATCACGGAAGCCTGCGGAACACCGCCCGCTTCCCTCGCCGAAGTTCAGTGACCGAGTCTACCGGAATTCTGCGCGGGCGCGGTCCGCGATCGTCGCGGCCAGCGCCTCCGGGGTCTCGGCGACGTCGAGGCGCAGTCCGGGCTCGTCGTCCTGGAGCGGCTGGAGGGTCGCCAGCTGCGAGGCGAGGAGGGACGGCGGCATGAAGTGCCCGGGCCGCACCATGCGCGCGGCCAGCTCCGCCTCCGTGCCGTCGAGCTCGGCGAACAGGGCCGTCGGTGCGTGCGAGCGGATGCGGTCGCGGTAGGCCCGCTTCAGCGCCGAGCAGGCGACGACGAGCCCCTCTGCCCGCGCATCGGCGAGCGTGCGCCCGACCGCGTCCAGCCACGGCTCGCGGTCCGCGTCCGTCAACGGGATGCCGGAGGCCATCTTCGCGACGTTGGCGGCGGGATGCAGCGCGTCCCCGTCCACGAAGACCACGCCGAGCTCCGCGGCGACGAGGGCGCCGACCGTGCTCTTGCCCGAGCCCGAGACGCCCATGACCACCACCAGCGGACCCACGGTCGCCCCTTCCGTTCGCGATGCCTCCAGTATGGTGCCGCGCGACGGGAGGCTCTGCGCGGCGCTCATCCGGCGACGCCGTCGCCGTCGCTCACGGCTCCGAACCGCAGCAGCACCTTGCCCGAGACGGACGCGTCGCGGGCGATCCCGAAGGCGTGCAGCGCCTCCTCGGCCGCGAACTCGTGCGTCACGATCGCCGAGACGTCGAGGGAGCCATCGGCGAGCGCGGCGATCACCTCGTCGATCTCGTCGGTGAACCGGAACGAGCCGACCAGCTCGAGCTCGCGCGCGATCGCCCGCGCGACGGGCACGGGCTGGTCCCCGGGTGGGAGCAGGCCGACGAGCACGATGCGGCCGCCGCGGCTCGCGCCCGCGATCGCCGCGGCGAGGCCGGGGACGGTGCCCGAGGATTCGATCACGATGTCGGCGTCGACGGCGGCGACGGCCTCCCCGTCCCGCGCGTCGATGGTGCGCGTCGCCCCCGCAGCCGTGGCGATCGAGCGCGGCAGCTCGTGCAGGTCGGTCGCGACGATCTCGGCGGCTCCGGCGCGGTGCAGGACGGCCACGGCGAGCGCTCCGATGGGCCCGCTGCCGATCACGAGCACCCGCTTGCCGCGCACCTCCCCCGCCCGGCGCACGGCGTGCCACGCGACGGCCGCGGGCTCGGCGAGGGCGGCGGTCCGCAGCGGCAGGTCCGTCGGCAGCGCCCGGAGCATCCGGGTCGGGAGGACGACCCGGTCGGCGAACGCGCCGGCGGTGTGCGGGATGCGCGCCGCGCTGCCGAGGTAGGTCGCCCCGGGCGCGAGGTTCGGCCGGTCCTGGGGATAGCGGGAGCCGTCGCCTGGCAACGGCGTGGCGGGATGCACGGCGACCGGAGTCCCGGCGGCGGGGCCGGATCCGTCCGCCGCGGCGACGTCGACCACCCCGACGACCTCGTGGCCGAGCACCATCGGCGCACGGAGGATCGACTCCCCCGCCGCGCCGTGGGTCCAGTAGTGCAGGTCGGAGCCGCAGACACCGCCGTAGGCGATGGCGATGACCGCCTCGTCCGGCGCCGGGGCCGCGAGGGCGATCTCCTCGACGCGCAGGTCGCCCGCGCCGTGGGCGACGACGGCCCGGGTGGCGCCGGTCGTCCCCACGGTCACACCACCACCGTCATGCCGCCGTCGACGAAGACGACCTGGCCGTTCACATAGTCGGAGGCCGGGGACGACAGCCACACGGCCGGGCCGACCAGATCGGCGACCTTTCCCCAGCGCCCGGCGGGCGTGCGCCCGACGATCCAGTCGTTGAACACGGCGTCGTCGACGAGGTTCTGCGTCATCTCGGTGTGGATGTAGCCGGGAGCGATCGCGTTGATCTGCAGCCCGCTCGCCGCCCACTCCGCCGTCATGGCGCGGGTCAGGTTGCGCAGCCCGCCCTTCGCGGCCGTGTACGGCCCGATGGTCCGTCGGGCGAGGTCGGCCTGCACGGACGCGATGTTGACGATCTTGCCGTGGCCGCGCTCGATCATCCCCCGCGCGACGGTGCGCCCGACGAGGAACGCGCTGGTGAGGTCGGTGCGCAGCACGCGGTCCCAGTCCTCGCGGCTGACGTCGAGGAGCGGCTCGCGGTGCTGGACGCCGGCGTTGTTGACCAGGATCTCCAGCGGCCCGACCTCGGCCTCGATGCGGTCCACGGCCGCCACGACAGCGCTCTCGTCCGTGATGTCGAAGGGGACGGCGTGGATGCGGTCGCCGTGCTCGGCCGCGAGGGCCTCACGGGTCGCCGCGAGGCGGTCGGGGTCGAGCCCGTTGAGCACGACGGTCGCGCCGGCCGCGGCGAGGCCCTCGGCCAGCGCGCGTCCGATGCCGCGGCTCGAACCGGTCACGAGCGCCACGCGTCCCGTGAGATCGAAGGGGTTGCCTGTCATTCTGATCCTCTCTGCAGCACTCCGGCGGCGACCACCGGGTTGGCCAGTTCGCCGAGCCCGTCGATGCGGAGGCGCGCGGTGTCGCCCGCCTCGATCGGCACGCCCGTGCCGGGGCAGCCCGTGAGCACCACGTCTCCCGGGCCGAGTTCGAGCACGCCCGTCAGATAGACGAGCAGCTCGACGACGCCGCGGGCGAGCCCGTCCACGGAGCCCGTCGCGACCCGGTCGCCGGCCTCGGCGCGGATGCCGAGCGCCTCCGGGTCGAGGTCGGTCTCGATCCACGGCCCGAGCGGGGTGAACCCGTCGCCGTTCTTCGCCTGGGTCAGGAGGGAGTCGCGGCCGAGCTGGTCGACCGCCGTGACGTCGTTGCCGATCGTGAAGCCGAGCACGTGGGAGGCCACGTCCTCCGCCCGCAGATGGCGAGCGCTGCGGCGCACCACGACCGCCAGCTCCCCCTCGGCGACCACCGCGCCGACGGCCAGGTCGAGCACGATCGGCTCCCCCGGCCCGACGACCGTGCGGGCGGACTTGGCGAACGCCTGCGGCGGCAGCTCGGCGTCGGCGGGACCGGAGTTGTGCGCCATCCCGAGCACGATGCGCGGCTCGACGGGGGCCGCGAGCGGGGCGTCGGCGGCGAAGCGCTCGCCGGTGCGGCGCGGAGCCTCGGCGAACAGGTCGTCGATCGCGTGCCATTCCCCTCCCGACCACTCGGCCGGGACGGCCCCGCGATCGGTGCGGACGCGGGCGAGCCGCATCAGCGGGTGCGCGTCGCGGCGAGCGTGCGCTGGTGCTCGCGGCGCGACACCGTCGGCGAGGGCCGGCTCGTGACGTCGACGTACGAGTCGTCGATGGCGTCGGTGAGGAGGTTGAGGTCGCGGGCCCGCGTCTCCGGCGTGACGAAGGTCGCCCAGAGGGTGATCGCGGTCAGCACCAGCACGTAGATAGCGAGGGGCCACCAGGAGTTGCCGAAGGCCCCGAGGAGCACGGCGCCGATCAGCGGCGCGATGCCGCCGGCGAGCACGGCGCTGAACTCGCGCGAGATCGCGACGCCGATGTAGCGGCGGCGGTTGCCGAACAGCTCCGGGAGGGTGGCGCACTGGGCGCCCAGCATCACGTTCACGCCGACGCCGTAGGTGATGGCGAGCACCGGGATGATCAGCCAGACCGAGCCCATCGACATCAGCCACCAGGCCGGGATCGCCAGGACGAGCTGGATGATCGCGCCGACGCGGTAGACGCGCATCCGGCCGAACCGGTCGCTGAGCGAGCCCGCGAACGGGATGACGACGATGCCGAGGGCGGCGCCGATGGCGATCGCGAGCGGCCCCATCCACGGCTCGGCCCCGACCACGGTGGTCACGAAGGTCACCGCGAGGGTCTGGTACAGCGCGGATCCGCCGTTCTCGGCCATCCGCAGGCCGATGCCGCGGATGATGGTGCGCCACGACTTCGTGAACGCCTCGCCGAGCGGGTTCTTCGCGACCTGCTCCTGCGCCTCGAGGGTGATGAAGGCGGGCGACTCGCGGAGGCGGAGGCGGATGAAGATGGCGACGATGATCAGCAGCACCGAGGCGAGGAACGGGATGCGCCACAGCCAGTCGTGCACGATCTTCGGGTCCACCAGCCCGAGGAGGAAGAAGACGACCGAGGCGAGGATCGTGCCGATCATGATGCCGACGAACGGCAGCGAGGCGAAGTAGCCGCGGCGGCGCACGGGCGCGTACTCCGCCATCAGCGTGGTCGCTCCGGCCTGCTCGGCGCCGGCCCCGAAGCCCTGCAGCAGGCGCAGCAGGACGAGGAGGATGGGCGCCCAGACGCCGATCTGCTCACCGGTCGGCAGCACGCCGATCAGCGTGCTGGCGCCGCCCATGAGCGCGATCGTGACGATCAGGACGGCCTTGCGGCCGATCTTGTCGCCGAGCGCGCCGAAGAACAGCCCGCCGAACGGCCGGGCGAAGAAGCCGACGGCGTAGGTGGCGAAGGCGGCCGCGACGGCGGCGCCGGGGCCGAGCGCCGGGAAGAAGAGCTGCCCGAACACCAGGGCCGATGCCAGCCCGTAGAGGGCGAAGTCGTAGTACTCCAGCGCGCTTCCGACGCTGGAGGCCAGGGTGGCGCGGCGCAGATTGGCCGCGTAGTCGGGATCGTTCGAGCCGCGCAGTTCGCTCGCAGAGCGGTCAGTGCTCATCGGGGTGTCCTCCTGCACAGGACCCCCTCGGCTCGTCGCGTGACGTGGTCGCGTGACGTCGTCGTCCGGGGGTCGGCTTGCACGGGCGTCGTCGCCCGCTGACGTCGACCATAACACTCTGCTGAACGCGGTTCAACCCACTGAACACATTTCTCGCGGTCGAGACACCGGTTCAGGTGACGATGTGGCCCGTCAGCGCCTCGGTCGCCAGGTTCATCGGGTTCGACATCCGGCGCCCGACGATGTGCAGCTCCGTGAGCAGCTGGGCGAGCACCTCGTCGGTGAAGGCCGACTCCAGCAGCGAGGCGCCCAGGGCGAGCGAGACCTCGCCGCTCGACTGCGGCGGCACGACGATCGCGAACCCCGCGAGCCCGGGATAGACCTCGCCGTGGTCGAGGCTGTACCCGCGTTCCCGCGTCGCGTCGATCTTCGCGATCAGCCCGTCGAGGGAGGTCGTGGAGCGGTCGGTGAACCCCGGCCGCGTCTCGTCGGCGGCGAAGCGCCGCGCGATCTCGTCGTTGTCGAGCTCGGCGAGCAGCGCGTTGCCGACGGCCGTGATCGAGGCCGGGTAGCGGGAGCCGATGCCGGCCGAGAGCCGGAACGGCGCGCGGCCCACGTGCGCACCGACGTAGATCACGTGCGTGCCGTCCAGCACCGCGAGCTGGGTGCGCTCGTGACGCAGGGTCTCCGACTCCGAGCAGGCGCGGTAGAACTCGAGCACCGGGTCGAAGGCACGGAGGTAGGCGCCGCCGAGCTCGACGACCTTGCGCCCGAGCACGTACCCGGTGTCGTTGCGGCGCACGAGGCCGCCCTCCTCCAGCGCGGAGATCACGTTGAGGGTCGACGACTTCGCGGCGCCGAGGCCGCGCGCCAGCTCGCTCAGGGTCAGCGGCTCACCGAGCGCGTCGCCGAGCAGGTCGAGCACCCGCACGGCCCGCGCGACCGCGGGAGCCTTCTCTGCGGCATCGGACATGTCGGCTCCTCATCGGTCGTCGCCGCGTCAGTAGAAGTCGACGGTGTCGACCCGGTTGCGCAGCGGGCGCCCATCCAGCAGGCGCGTGGCGTTGTCTGCGAACAATTCTGCGATGCGCCGCTCCTCGCCGGTCGTCAACGCGGCCGTGTGCGGGCTGATCAGCACGCGCGGGTGCGTCCAGAGCGGGCTCTCCTGCGGCAGCGGCTCGACGGCCGTGACGTCGAGCGCGGCGAAGCCGACCCGCTCCGCGTCCAGGGCGGCGAGCAGGGCGTCCTCGTCGATCACGGTGCCGCGGCCCACGTTCACGACGGTCAGCCCGGGTCTCGCCGCCTCGAAGAACGAGGCGCCCAGCATCCGCTCGGTCGCGGCCGTCCCCGGCAGGGCGACCACGACGGCGTCGACCCGGGAGGCGACCTCGGCGATCGCGGACGGGCTCACCACCTCGTCGACGTCGGCCACGGCACGCTCGTGCCGGGAGGTCCCGATCACGTGGGCGCCGAACGCCTTCAGCAGCCGGGCGACCTCCGCTCCGATGCCGCCGAGGCCGAGGACGAGCACGCTCTGCTCGGCGAGCTGCCCCATCCCCCAGCGTCCTGGCCACCGGCGGTCGCGCTGGTCGCCCAGGAGGCGCGGAAGGTTCTTCGCCCCGGCCAGCAATCCGAACAGGGCGAACTCGGCGAGGGGGCCGCCATGCACGCCGGCGGAGGTCGTGAAGGCGACGCGCTCCAGCTCGGCCGCGGTGAGGCCCGCGGCCTTGACGCTTCCGCCGCCGCCCGCCGCCATCGTGTGCATCCAGCGGAGGCCGGGGTTCGCCCGCACGGTGCGGGCGATCTGGGCGGCGTCGAGGTCGGGCACGCCGTAGACGGCGTCGGCGGCGTCGATCATCGCCTCGAAGCGCTCCTGCTGCTCGGGCGTCCGCCGGAAGGCGGGGTCGCCGCCGAAGTCGGCCGGATGCCGCATCGGCGGCAGCAGCTCGGGGTCGTAGTCCAGGCGGATGCGCGGCTCGCGCTCCACCAGGAGGTCGGCGTGCTCGGGCTTCAGGGGCGTCGCCACGGCGACGCGGAGCTCGGAGATGGTCACCTTCGTCCTCACTGTCTGCGGGTAGAGTCCGGTAGACGGACCCAGTCTATCAAGGATTCACTCTGCTGAACCATGTTCACTATACTGATCACATGACGAGCCAACGACAGCCTCGCTCCACCGTCGGCGTACTCGGCCTGGGCAACATGGGCCGGCCGATGACGCTCAACCTCCTCCGCAGCGGAGTCGCCTCCGTCGTGGTGCACGGACGCACGCGCGCGACCCTCGACGAGGCGCAGGCCGCGGGCGCGACCGTCGCCCCCACCGTCCGGGAGCTCGCCGCGCAGAGCGACATCGTGCTCTCGATGCTCCCCGACCTCCCGCAGCTGCGCGCCCTGCTCGACGGCCCGGACGGCCTCCTCGCCGGGGCCGACCATCCCCTGCTTCTCGTCGTCGGCTCCACCTCCGCCCCCGATGGCATCCGCGCACTCGCCGCCGAGCTCGCCGACCGCACCGACGGGCTCGTCCGCGTGCTCGACGCCCCGGTCAGCGGAGGCACGGACGGCGCCGAAGCCGCAACGCTCGCCATCATGGTCGGCGGCGACCCCGACGACTTCGCCCGCGCGGAGCCCGTGCTCGCGACGATCGGGACGCCCGTCCTGCTCGGCCCGCTCGGCTCCGGCGAGGTCGCCAAGGCCTGCAACCAGATGATCGTCGCCTCCACCATCGTCGCCCTCAGCGAGGCCACCGTGATCGCCGAACGCGCGGGCCTCGACGTAACGCGACTGCTCGACCTGCTCGGCGGCGGCTACGCTGGAAGCCGTCTGCTCGAGTCGCGCAAACAGCGTCTGGCCGAGAAGGACTACTCGGTCTCCGGGCCGGCGAAGTTCATGGTGAAAGACCTCGGCTTCGCCCGCGCGGAGGCGGAGCGCACCGCGACGGCCACTCCCCAGCTCACGACGCTGCAGGACTTCTTCCGCCGACTGGTGGAGGCCGGCCTCGGCGACGACGACATCACGGTCGCGCAGGGCTTCATCGCCGCCTCCTCCCCCGCCACGGAGCACACCCTCCCCTGACCTCCCGTCGCGGCACCCGCCGCAGCAGACCACCGAGCACGAAGGAGCACCACGTGTCACAGGAAGCAACCGCCAACATCGGAGTCGTCGGACTGGCGGTGATGGGGTCCAACCTGGCCCGCAACCTCGCGTCCCGCGAGGGCAACACGGTCGCGGTCTACAACCGCACGTACGCCCGCACCGAAGAGTTGATCGGCGCCCACCCCGAGGCCGGGTTCGTCGCCTCCGAGTCCATCGACGACTTCGTGGCCTCGCTGGCGAAGCCGCGCACGGCGATCATCATGGTCCAGGCCGGGAAGGGCACCGACGCCGTCATCGACCAGCTCGCCGAGCGCTTCGAGCCGGGCGACATCATCGTCGACGGCGGCAACGCCAACTTCCTCGACACCATCGAGCGCGAGAAGCGGATCAGCCCCTCCGGCATCCACTTCGTCGGCACCGGGATCTCCGGCGGCGAGGAGGGCGCGCTCAAGGGCCCGTCGATCATGCCCGGCGGTTCGGCCGAGTCGTACGAGACGCTCGGCCCGATCCTGGCGTCGATCGCCGCGGTCGCCGAAGGCGAGCCGTGCGTGACCCACGTCGGCACCGACGGCGCCGGCCACTTCGTGAAGATGATCCACAACGGCATCGAGTACGCGGACATGCAGCTCATCGCCGAGGCGTACGACCTCCTGCGCACCGTCGGCGGCCTGGAGCCGGCCGCCATCGCCGACGTGTTCACCGAGTGGAACAAGGGCTACCTCGAGTCGTACCTGATCGAGATCACCGCCGAGGTGCTCCGCCAGGTGGACGCCGAGACCGGCAAGCCGTTCGTCGACATCGTGCTCGACCAGGCGGGGTCGAAGGGTACCGGCGTCTGGACCGTGCAGAACGCCCTCGACCTGGGTGTGCCCGTCGGCGGCATCGCCGAGGCCGTCTTCGCGCGCGCCGTCTCGTCCAAGCCGAACCAGCGCGCCGCCGTGCAGGCGACCATCCAGTCGCGCCCGGAAGTGCAGAAGGCCGACGACGTCGCCGCCTTCGCCGACGACGTCTCGAAGGCGCTCTACGCGTCCAAGGTCGTCGCCTACGCCCAGGGCTTCGACGCCATCATCGCCGGCGCCGAGAAGTACGGCTGGGACATCAACAAGGACAAGATCGCCAAGATCTGGCGCGGCGGCTGCATCATCCGCGCCCAGTTCCTCAACCGCATCGCCGACGCGTACGACGAGAACCCGGACATCGCCACGCTGCTCGAGGCGCCGTACTTCGCCGACGCCGTGCGCGAGGGCGAGGCCGCCTGGCGCCGCATCGTCGCCACCGCCGCGCTCTCGGGCGTGCCGGTCCCCGGCTTCGGCGCCGCGCTGTCGTACTACGACTCGCTCGCGTCGAAGCGCCTGCCGGCCGCCCTGGTGCAGGGTCAGCGCGACTTCTTCGGCGCGCACACCTACAAGCGCGTCGACAAGGACGGCACCTTCCACACCCTGTGGTCCGCCGACCGCACCGAAATCGAATCCGAAGGCTCCAGCCACTGACGCCCTGACCCCCCAGCCGTCGAGCACAGGAAAAGTGCTCCGAATCCGCCCGATTCGGAGCACTTTTCCTGTACTCGGGGGCTGCGGGCGACGAGACTCGGTAGGTGACGTTCGATGAGCATCCGGAGCTGGCCGAGTATGAGCCGCTCGACCGCTCGCCGCGGCAGCGGCGGGTCGTCCTCACGCGCGTGTTCGTCGTGCTCGCGCTGTCGGCGCTCGTGCTGCCCGGCATCCTGCTGACCGTCGGGATGCAGACCGCCACCGCCGAGAACACCTGCGCCGTGTACGTGCGCCACTACGAACCGAACGCGACGGACTCGTCGGCGCGGTTCGAGTTCACCGGCCCGACCGGACCCGGCTGGCAGTGCTACGCGCTCAACACCGAGGGGGACGCGACGTACGTGGCGCCGCTGGGCCTCATCCCCTCGACGCCGCACCGGCTTCCCTGACGAGCAGCCGCACGGTCGCGAGCAGCCAGGACGCGTAGCGCTCGAAGGTCCACCCGCTCTCGCCGACCAGCTGCTGATGCCCCTCCGGCGACATGACGAACGAGAGCGCGTCCGCCAGCTCGCGGCGCCCGGCCTCGTCGAGGGCGCCCGCACCCTCCGCTCCGCGCGCGGCCAGCAGCTCGACCAGGCGCCCGTAGTCGGCGTGGCGACGCTCCAGAAGGCCGGCCATCGCCGCTCCCACCTCGGCGTCGTCGCGCGCCGCCGAGGTGAAGGCCGCCCACAGGCCTCCCGTGCGGGCGTTCGCGTCGGCGATAAAGGGGACGAGCTCGCCGAGCATCCGGTCGGGGTCGTCGAGAGCGGCGATCGCGGCCACCTCCGGGCGGTCGGTGAGGGACTCCTCCCCCGCCTCCCCGGCGAACGTGCGCTCGAAGGCCCCCAGCAGCAGCGCGCGCTTCGGCCCGTGCACCTTGACGCTCTCGACGGAGACGCCCGCGGTGGTCGCGATCTCGGCGAGGGAGGCTCCGGCGTAGCCGCGCGCGGCGAACACGGCGGCGGCGGCGTCGAGGATGCGCTCGCGCGTCTGACGGGCCTGTTCCTGCCGCAGAGACGAGCGGTACGGGCGCGTGGTCGGCTCCGGCACTATTGACTACCTTTCACGTGTAGTGAATACTGTTGACGTTTACTCGACTCTAACCCGAAATGCGAGCACCCATGAACATCCTTCTCTGCAGCACCCCGGTCCACGGCCACGTCACCCCGCTCCTCGCGGTCAGCGCGGCTCTCGTCGAACGCGGCCACCGCGTCTTCTTCCTCACCGGCGCGCGCTACGCCGGCCGGGCGGCCGACACCGGCGCGACCGTCCTCCCGCTCCCGGCCGAGGCCGACTACGACGACACCGACATGGATGCCGCCTTCCCCGGACGCGTCGGCCTCACCGGCCCCGCGGGCATCCGCTACGACATGCGCGCCATCTTCCTGGCGCCTGCCCGGGCCCAGCTCGCGGCGGTCGACACCGCGATCGCACGGCACGGGATCGACGTCGTGCTCGCCGAGAGTCTCTTCCTCGGCGCCGCCCTCCTGACCGCGCGCCCGCGCGCATCCCGCCCGGCGGTTCTCAACCTCGGCATCGTCCCGCTCGGCCTCAGGAGCCGCGACACCGCGCCGTTCGGCCTGGGGGTCGCGCCGAAGCCCGGCCCGACCGGCCGCCTTCGCAACGCCGCGCTCACCCTCGTCGCCGAGAAGGCGATCTTCGCGCCGGTGCAGAAGGAGGCTGTGCGGATCGCCCTCGAGGCCGGCGCGCCCCTCGGCGGCTTCATCCTCGACTGGCCGTCCCACTCGGACGGCGTCGTGCAGTTCACGGTGCCGTCGTTCGAGTACCCGCGACCGGACGTCACGGTCCCCGTGCACTTCGTCGGCCCGGTCTCACGAACGCAGCGCTCGGACACTCCGCTCCCCGCCTGGTGGGGCGACCTGGACGACGGCCGGCCGATCGTCCACGTCACCCAGGGCACGGTGGCGAACCGGGAGCTCGGCGACCTTGTCCTCCCCACCATCCGGGCCCTCGCGGACGCGGACGTCTGGGTGATCGCGAGCACCGGGGGCCGCCCCGTGCTCGATCTCGGGGAGAGCCTGCCTGCCAACGCGCGCGTGGCGCCGTACCTCCCGTACGACGATCTCCTGCCGCGCACGGCGGTGTACGTCACCAACGGCGGATACGGCGGCGTGCACTACGCCATGGAGCACGGCGTCCCGATCGTCATCGCCGGGACCACGGAGGACAAGACGGAGGTCTCCGCCCGCGTCGCGTGGACGGGCGCGGGAGTCAGCCTCCGCACCAACCAGCCGACGCAGGAGGCGATCGCCGCCGCGGTGCGGACGGTGCTCGCCGACCGCCGCTACGCCGAGGCGAGCGCGCGGATCGGCGCGGACATCCGTTCGTCGTCGGGGCTCGACGGCGTCGAACGAGCCGTGGTGGAGGCGTGTGCTCCCGGGGCTACGCGGCCCCGTCGAACATCGACGTCACCGAGCCGTCGGTGAAGACCTGCTCGATCGCGTCCGCCAGCAGCGGTGCGATCGGGAGGACCGTGAGCTTGTCCCAGCGCTTGTGCTCCGGGAGGGGCAGCGTGTCGGTGACGACGACCGAGTCGATGACGTCGGACTGCAGCAGCTCGACGGCCGGGTCGCTGAAGACGGCGTGGGTCGCGGCGACGACGACGCCGGTCGCGCCGGCGGCCTTGAGGGCCTCGGCGGCCTTCACGATCGTGCGGCCGGTGTCGATCAGGTCGTCGACCAGGAGGCAGACGCGGCCCTTCACGTCGCCGACGATCTCGTGCACCGAGACCTGGTTCGGGACGAGCGGGTCGCGGCGCTTGTGGATGATCGCGAGCGGCGCGCCCAGCTTGTCGCTCCAAATGTCGGCGACGCGCACGCGGCCCATGTCCGGCGAGACCACGGTGAGGGTGGATGGGTCGAGCTCGCGCTTCATGTGCTCGAGGAGCACCGGCATCGCGAAGAGGTGGTCGACCGGGCCGTCGAAGAAGCCCTGGATCTGCGCGGCGTGGAGGTCGACCGACATGATGCGGTCGGCTCCCGCCGCCTTGAACAGGTCGGCGACCAGACGGGCCGAGATCGGCTCGCGGCCGCGGCCCTTCTTGTCCTGGCGGGCGTACGGATAGAACGGCGCGACCACGGTGATCCGCTTGGCGGAGGCGCGCTTGAGCGCGTCCACCATGATCAGCTGCTCCATGAGCCACTCGTTGATCGGCGACGTGTGCGACTGGATGACGAACGCATCCGAGCCGCGCACGCTCTCGTCGAACCGGGCGTAGATCTCGCCGTTGGCGAAGGTGCGGGCGTCGGTGGGGACCAACTCGCTGCCGAGGCACTCGGCGATCTCCTCGGCCAGCTTCGGATGAGCGCGCCCCGAGATGAGGACGAGACGCTTCTGGCCGTTGGCGGTGATCCCAGACACTTATTCTCCGCTTTCTTCCGCAGCTCGGGCGGCGTCGGTGCCCGGTCGCTTCTGCGCGACCCAGCCTTCGATGTTGCGTTGCGGGGCGACCGTGATGGCGAGCGAGCCCGCCGGGACGTCCTTGCGGACGACCGTGCCTGCACCCGTGTACGCTCCGTCACCCATCCTAACGGGCGCCACGAAGACCGTGTTGGTGCTCGCACGGACGTGCGACCCGATCTCGGTGCGGTGCTTGTTCACGCCGTCGTAGTTGGCGGTGATGACACCCGCGCCGAGGTTCGACTTCTCGCCCACCTCGGCGTCGCCGACGTAGTTGAAGTGCGCCAGCTTGGTGCCCGCGCCGATGGTCGCGTTCTTGGTCTCGACGAACGTGCCGATCTTGCCGCCCTCGCCGAGGACGGTGCCGGGACGGAGGTAGGCGAACGGGCCGACGGTGGCTCCCGCGCCGATGACCGCCAGGGTGGCATCCGTCCGCTTGACGGTCGCGCCCGCACCGACCTCGCAGTCGAGCAGGGTGGTGTCCGGGCCGATGACCGCGCCGGTCTCGACCACGGTGGCGCCGCGCAGCTGGGTGCCCGGGAGGATGGTGACGTCGGGCGCGAGCTTCGCCCGCACGTCGATCCAGGTCGTCGCCGGGTCCTGCACGGTCACGCCGGCGAGCTGCCAGGTGCGCACGAGGAGGGCGTTGAGCTTGGCGGCCATCTCGCTGAGCTGGGCGCGGTCGTTGATGCCCTCGACCAGCCAGGAGTCGGTCACCGGTAAGGCGTCGACGTCGAAGCCCGCCTCGCGGAGCAGGCCGATCACGTCGGTGAGGTACTTCTCGCCCTGCGCGTTGTCCGTCGTGATCGCGGCGAGCTCGTCGCGCAGCGCCGCCGCCCCGAACAGGTAGATGCCGGCGTTGATCTCGCCGATGGCGCGCTCGTCGTCGGTCGCATCCTTGTGCTCGACGATGCGGTCGAGGGTGCCCGCGGCGTTGCGGACGATGCGGCCGTAGCCGGTGGCGTCGGCCGGGAAGCTGGAGAGGATGGTCGCCGCCGAGCCGCTGTCGCGGTGGGCGGCGATGAGCTCGCGCAGGGTGGCCGCGTCGAGCAGCGGCACGTCGCCGTTCACGACGAGCACGTCTCCGGCGAAGTCGGCGGGCAGCGCCGCGACGGCCTGCTCGACCGCGCGGCCGGTGCCGGGGACCTCGTCCTGGTCGACGATCACGGCCTCGGGGAGGTCGGCCTCGATGACCGCGGCGAGGCGGTCGCGCTCGTGCCGCACGACGGCGACGACGTGCGCCGCGTCGAGCTCACGGGCGGTCGCCAGCACGTGGCCGACGATCGGGATGCCGCCGAGCTCGTGCAGCAGCTTCGGGGTCGAGGACTTCATCCGCGTGCCCTGGCCCGCCGCCAGCACGACGATGGCGAGATTCTGGTCGGTCATGTCCCTCCCGGGGTCGGTTCGGCCTGTGCCGCTCCGCCTCCAGGACTCGAACCTGGACCTAACAGCTCCAAAGGCTGTCGTGCTGCCATTACACCAAGGCGGAACACGCGGAAAACGCGCACGTGACAGTCTGCCAGACGCGTCGTGTGCGGACGGTGAACAGGTCCGGCGGTGCATACGATGGAGGGATGGGTGACGCACGCGACGGTGGACCGCGCGACGAAGTGGACCGCATCGTCGGGGCCTGGCTGCGCGAGCGCCCCGATCTCGACTTCTCGCCACTGCAGGTGCTCTCCCGCGTCGACCGGCTCTCCCGGCACCTCGACCGCGCCCGCCGCGCGGCGTTCGACCGCTCGGACCTCGACTCGTGGGAGTTCGACGTGCTCTCCGCGCTGCGCCGCGCCGGGTCGCCGTACCAGCTGAGCCCGAAGTCGCTCCTCCAGCAGACCCTCGTCTCCAGCGGCACGATGACGAACCGCATCGACCGGCTCGTCGCGCGGGGCCTCGTGGAGCGTCGCACCGACCCCAACGACGGCCGCGGCATCCTGGTGCAGATGTCGGCGCAGGGCCTCGCCCGGGTGGACGCCGCGATCACCCGCCTCGTCGACGCCGAGGCCGACCTCCTCGAGGCGCTCTCCCCCTCCGACCAGGAGCGCCTCGCCGCCCTGCTGCGCAAGCTCAGCCTCAGCTTCGACTCCTGACCCCTCCCACATTTGTGACGAATGTCGCGAAAGCGCGCGCCTATCGCCACATTTGGCACAAATCTGCGGAGCATCGCACGCAGGGAGCTCGTGTCGCACTCCCAGGAGACCGTTATCCCGCTCTCATAAACTGGCAGCGATGAGACTCTCCCGACTGAAGCGCCTGCCGTCGCGGGTGAAGCGCGCCGCCCGTTTCGAGATCCACGCGCACTGGCGCCGTCAGCCGCTGGTCGCCGGCAGCGTCTTCTACGAGTCCTTCTCGGGCAACGGGATGCTCGACAACCCCGAGGCCGTGTTCCGCGCGCTGCTCGACGCCCCCGACCTCCAGGGCCTGACCCACATCTGGGCGCTCTCCGACCTCGAGCTGTACCGCGCGGCCGTCGAGGAGTTCGCGGGCGACAGCCGGGTGAGCTTCGTCCGCTACGGCTCCGCCGCCTACTACCGCGCGCTCGCGACGAGCGAGTATCTGGTGAACAACGCCACCTTCCCGCCCGACTTCTCCAAGCGTCCCGGCCAGGTGTACCTGAACACCTGGCACGGCACCCCCCTGAAGCGGATGGGCTACGACATCGAGGACGGCGCGCTCGGCACCGCCAACATCATCCGCAACTTCGTGCAGTCCGACTACCTGCTCTCGGCCAACCCGTTCATGAGCGAGCAGATGTACGAGACCGCGTACAAGCTGACCGGCATCTACCGGGGCGCCATCGTCGAAGAGGGCTACCCGCGCATCGACCGCCAGTTCCTGGACGACGCCGAGCGCGAGGCCGTGCGCGGCCGGCTCGTCTCCGCCGGCATCCCGCTCGGCGACCGCAAGGTCGTGCTCTACGCGCCGACCTGGAAGGGCGCCACCTTCGGCCGGCCCACGGACGACCTCGACGAGCTGCTGGACCACATCCACCGCATCGAGGAGCAGATCGACACCAGCCGGTACGCCGTGCTGCTCAAGACGCACCAGTCGGTGCACAAGCTCGCCGCCGACCGGCCCGAGCTGAAGCGCCTGCTCGTGCCCAACGAGATCCCGACCAACCTGGTGCTGGGCGCCTCCGACCTGCTCGTCTCGGACTACTCGAGCATCTTCTTCGACTTCCTCCGGACCGGCCGGCCGATCGTGTTCTTCACGCCCGACCTCGCCGACTACGCCGGAACGCGCGGGCTCTACTTCGAGCCCGAGGAGTGGCCGGGCCCGGTCTACGAGTCGGCCCGCGAGGTCGGCGAGCAGATCGCCCGCATCGCCGCCGACGACGACCGCGTGCCCGAGGAGGCCCGCGAGCGGTACGCCGCCATGCAGGAGCGCTTCACACCCTACGAAGACGGCCACGCCGCCGAGCGCGTCGTCGACATCGTCTTCCGCGGCGCCCGCGACGGCTACCGCCTGCGCACCGGCCTCGACCAGGACGGCCGCCGGAAGATCCTGCTCTACCTGGGCGGCATGCGGCCGAACGGCATCACGACCTCGGCCCTCAACCTCCTGAACAACATCGATCACGACCGGTACGACGTCTCCGCGCTGTTCTCGCAGAGCCGCTCGGGTGCGTCGATCGCCAAGCAGAAGCAGATCAACCCGGCCGTGCGGCAGTTCCCGCGGGTGGGCGGGATGAACGGCGCGAAGCTCCTCCACCTCGCCCGGCACCTGCACTTCCGCCGCGGCCGGATCGCGGAGCACGCCGACATCCCGGCGCAGAACCAGCTGTGGGACGACGAGTGGTACCGCTGCTTCGGCGACAGCCGGTTCGACCACGTCGTCGACTTCTCGGGCTACGGCCCGTTCTGGGCGGCCCTGCTGCTGCACTCCCCCGACGCGCAGCGCGCCATCTGGCTGCACAACGACCTCGCCTCCGATGCGCACCGCGAGGTCAACGGCGAGAAGAAGATGCTGCACAGCCTCACCCAGATCTTCACGCTCTACGGCCAGTACGACCACCTCGTGTCGGTGTCGCCGACCCTGTCGGACATCAACCGGGAGGCGCTCGCCGAGTACGCGGCGCCGGAGAAGTTCCTCTCCGCGCTGAACACCGTCGATGCCGCGCACATCCTCGAGTACGCGCAGGCCGACCTGCACGAGATCACCTTCGACGAGGAGACGGGCAGCATCCCGGACTGGGCGGAGGCGCTCCTCGCCGACGACGACGTGACCACGTTCGTGAACGTCGGCCGGCTCTCGCCGGAGAAGAACCAGGGCCGTCTCGTGCGCGCCTTCGCCGCCGTGCACGCCGAGAACCCCAACACACGTCTGGTGATCGTCGGCGACGGTCCCCTCGCCGGGGAGCTGGAGGCGCTGGTCGCCGAGCTGGGGCTGGCCGGCTCCGTCTTCCTCACCGGGATGCAGCGCAATCCGCACGCGATCATGGCGAAGGCCGACTGCTTCGTGCTCTCCAGCGACTACGAGGGGCAGCCGATGGTGATCCTGGAGGCGCTCGTGCTCGGACTCCCGATCGTGACGGTCGAGTTCGCGTCGGCGAAGAACGCCCTCCCCGCCGGCAGCGGTCTGGTCGTTCCGCAGACGGACGATGGCGTCGCCGCCGGGCTGCGCGCCTACCTGGCGGGCGACGTGCCGGAGAGCCGGTTCGACCCCGAGGCGTACAACCGCAAGGCCGTCGGCGAGTTCTACCGCGCCATCGGCGCCGCCCCCGTCCTCGCCGAACAGACCCCGTAGCCCGCGAGCACAGGAAAAGGGCTCGATCCGCGCCGATTTTCGAGCACTTTTGCTGTGCTCGGCGGCGGGGAACGGCTCAGGCGCGGGCGACGATGGCGGCGGTGTCGAGGCCGGGCGGCAGCTCGCCGTAGAGCGAGCCGCGGTCGGGGCCGAGCCGCGCGGCCACGAAGGCGTCGGCGACCGCGGCCGGAGCGTGCCGGAGGAGCAGCGACGCCTGGAGCGCGACGGCGAGCGCCGCGACGAGCGGGCGCGCCGACGACTCGTCGGCCGTGGCGAGAGCGGCGCGGAGGCGGTCGTGGTGGACGTCGTAGGCGGCATTCGTACCGCGCGCGGCGGACAGCTCGCCGTCGAAGGCCTCGCGACTGGCGGGCTCGCGGCCGAGCGCGCGCAGCACATCGAGGGCGATGACGTTGCCGGAACCCTCCCAGATCGCCATCACGGGCTGCTCGCGGTACCGCCGGGCCAGCGGGAACGCTTCGGTGTAGCCGTTGCCGCCGAGGCATTCGAGCGCCTCGTAGGCGTGGCCGGGGCCGCGCTTGCACACCCAGTACTTGGTGACCGCGGTGGCGAGGCGGCGGAAGGCGACGTCGGTGTCGGGGGCGTCGGCGTCATGGGCGCGCGCGAGCCGGAGCGCGACGGCGGTCGCGGCCTCCGACTCCAGCGCGAGGTCGGCGAGGACCGCCGTCATCGCGGGCTGGTCCACGAGCCGGGCGCCGAAGGCCGAGCGGTGGCGCGCGTGCCAGGTCGCCTCGGCGACGGCCTGCCGCATCCCCGCCGCGCTGCCCAGGATGCAGTCGAGCCGGGTGCGGTTGACCATCTCGAGGATGGTGCGCACGCCGCGCCCCTCCTCCCCCAGCAGGTATCCGACGGTCCCGTCGAACTCCACCTCGCTCGACGCGTTGGAGCGGTTGCCCAGCTTGTCCTTCAGCCGCTGGATGAGGAACACGTTGCGCGTGCCGTCCTCCAGCACGCGCGGGACGACGAAGCAGCTGAGGCCGCCCGCCGTCTGGGCGAGCACCAGGAACCCGTCCGACATCGGCGCCGAGCAGAACCACTTGTGGCCGGTGAGCAGCCAGCGCCCGTCGCCCGCGGCGATCGCCTGGGTCGTGTTGGCGCGGACGTCCGAGCCGCCCTGCTTCTCGGTCATCGCCATCCCGAACAGCGCCGAGGTCTTGCCCGCCTCGAGCCGTCCGTCGTATTCGCGGCTCAGGAGGCGCGGCACCCAGGCCTCCGCCAGCTCGGTGTTCGCGGCGAGGGCCGGGACGGCGGCGTGCGACATCGAGATCGGGCAGGCGTGGCCGGGCTCGACCTGCGCGAACAGCATGAAGGTCGCGGCGCGGGCGACGTTCGCTCCGGGGCGCGGCTCCGCCCAGGCCGCGGTGTGGGCGCCGGCGGCGACGGCCGAGCGGATGATGCGGTGGTAGCTCTCGTCGTAGTCGACCTCGTCGACCCGGTTGCCCCAGCGGTCGAAGGCGCGCAGCTGCGGCTCGCGCACGTTGGCGCGCTCCGCGTCGGCCTGGAACGCGGCCGTGCCGACGTGCCGGCCGACCTCCCCGAGGTCCGCCGCCGCCCAGCCGGCGTCGTGGCGTTCGACGGCCTCCTGCAGCGGAACGTTGGCGGCGTACTCGTCGAGGTCGACGCGCGCCGGAGGCTGGTTCACGACGGTGTGGGTGCCCATGCGGAGGGAGTCTACTGCGCGCGTCTACGATGATCCGGTGCGCATCCCGGACCTCAACACCGACCGCCTGCTCCTGCGGCGGTGGAGCCCGGACGACGCGCCGTTCGCGTTCGCCCTCTATTCGCAGTGGGAGGTTCAGCGGTTCCTCGGCCGTGCGCCGCGGGTGATGACCGACCCCGCCGAGGCCGAGACGCTCGTGCGCCGGTTGCGGCGCCGGGAGGACGCGCACCGGGCGTACCGCGTGGTCGCGCTCGCGGACGGCGGGGAGGCCGTCGGCACCGTCATGCTCCAGCCGCTGCCCGCCTCCGGTCCGGCCGAACCCCTGCGGCCCAGCGGGGACACCGAGATCGGCTGGCACTTCCACCCCGTCCACTGGGGCCACGGCTACGCGAGCGAGGCGGCCGGCGCGCTGCTGCAGGCCGCCCTCGACGGCGGGCTCCCGCGCGTGCTCGCGGTGACGTATCCGGACAACGCCGCGTCCCAGCGCGTGTGCGAGCGGATCGGGATGCGCAGCCTCGGTAGCAGCGACGCGTACTACAACAGCACGATGGAGTTGTTCGAGCGGACCGCGTGACCCCGTCGCCTCGGTACCCTTGAGAGGACATGGCACATCTTCTCGGGGCCGAGGCCCTGCATCTCGAATATCCGACCCGTGTGGTCTTCGACTCCGTCTCGCTCGGCGTGAACGAGGGCGACCGCATCGGCATCGTCGGCCGCAACGGCGACGGCAAGTCCAGCCTGCTCGGGATGCTCGCGGGGCTGCGCTCCCCCGACTCCGGCCGGGTCACCGTGCGCAGCGGCGTCCGGATCGGGGTGCTCGACCAGGCCGACACCCTCGACGACGACGACACCGTCGGCCACGCCGTCGTCGGTGACGCCCCCGAACACGAGTGGGCGGGCGATCCCCGTGTGCGCGACGTCATCGCCGGTCTGCTCGGCGACCTCGACTGGGAGGCGCGTCTCGGCACGCTCTCGGGCGGCCAGCGCCGCCGCGTCGCCCTCGCGCGGCTGCTCGGCGGCGACCACGACATCCTCGCGCTCGACGAGCCGACCAACCACCTCGACGTGGAGGCCATCACCTGGCTGGCCGAGCATCTGAAGCGCCGCTGGGCGGCCAGCTCCGGCGGCCTCCTGGTCGTCACCCACGACCGGTGGTTCCTCGACGAGGTGTGCACGATCACGTGGGAGGTGCACGACCGCGTCGTCGACGCCTTCGAGGGCGGCTACGCGGCGTACATCCTGCAGCGCGTCGAGCGCGACCGGCAGGCGGCCTCGATCGAGCAGCGCCGCCAGAACCTCGCCCGCAAGGAGCTGGCATGGCTGCGCCGCGGCGCCCCTGCCCGCACCTCCAAGCCGAAGTTCCGCATCGACGCGGCGAACGAGCTCATCTCCGACGTGCCCGAGATCCGCGACCGGGTCGCGCTGCAGTCGCTCGCGGTCGCCCGTCTCGGCAAGGACGTCGTCGACCTCCTCGACGTCTCGGTCTCGTACGGCGAGAAGCCGGTGCTGCGCGACGTGGAGTGGCGCATCGCCCCGGGCGAGCGCACGGGCATCCTGGGCGTCAACGGCGCCGGCAAGTCCACCCTCCTGGACCTGGTGTCCGGGACGCTGGAGCCGTCGAGCGGCCGGGTCAAGCGCGGCAAGACCGTGCGGGTCGCGACCCTCACCCAGCGGCTCGACGAGCTGGAGCAGCACCTCGACGACCCGGTGCGCGTCGTGATCAGCAGCCTCCGCACCGAGTACACGATCGGCACGGGGTCCAAGGCGCAGGCGCTCACGCCGGCGCAGCTGCTCGAGCGCCTCGGTTTCTCCTCCGCCCAGCTCTCCACGCCGGTGAAGGATCTCTCGGGCGGCCAGAAGCGCCGCCTCCAGCTGCTCCTCATCCTGCTCGACCAGCCCAACGTGCTGATCCTCGACGAGCCGACCAACGATCTCGACACCGACATGCTGGCGGCGATGGAGGATCTGCTCGACTCGTGGGCCGGGACACTGATCGTCGTGTCGCACGACCGGTACTTCCTCGAACGCGTCACCGACCAGCAGTTCGCGATCCTCGGCGGGCACCTGCGCCACCTCCCGGGCGGAGTGGACGAGTACCTGCGGCTGCGCAAGCTGGAGGGGCAGCACGCGGGCTCCGGCGCGGCCCCCGCTGCGGGCGCATCGGCAGCGAGCGGTTCGGCCGCTCCCGCGCTCGGCGGCGCCGACCTGCGCGCCGCCCAGAAAGAGGTCTCGGCTCTGGAGCGCCGGCTCGGCAAGCTCCAGCAGCAGATCGACAAAGCCCGCACGGCGCTCGCCGACCACGACCAGGCCGACTACGTCGGACTCGGCGCGAAGATGGAGGCCATCAGCGCCCAGGAGCGCGAGGTCGAGGAGCTCGAGACCCGCTGGTTCGAGCTGACGGAGGCGCTGGGATAGTCGTCCCGTTCAGGTCGTGAGCGTGACCTTCCGCAGCCCCTCCGGCTGATCCGGGTCTTTGCCCGACGCGATGGCGAGCACGAGGGCCAGCCGCTGCAGGGGAACGATCTCGGCGAGCGGAGCCCACGTGTCCTCGACGGCCGCCACGGGCAGACGCACGCGAGCGGACGGGACGATCCCCGGGCCGACCTCGACGACGACCGCACCGAGGTCCGCCGCGCGCTCCCCGAACTCCAGAACGGACGCCCGTCCGGCTTCGGCGCCCGTAAGCAGCACGACCGCCGTTCCGGGGACGACCTGCCCCAGCGGTCCGTGGATCGCGTCGGCGGCGCTCCAGCCCGATGCCGCGATCGCGTTCGTCTCCATGAGCTTGAGCGCTGCCTCCTTGGCCGAGGACATCGAGAGCCCCCGCCCCGCGACGAGCACGCGGTCGCGCCCGGTGAGCTCGTCGGCAGCGGCGAGGATGTCCGCATCCTCCCGCAGGTCTGCAGCCACACCGTCCGCGAGCCGGTCGATCGCGTCGTCCAGCTCGGACCAGTCGCGGCCGGCTGCGCGCAGGATCGTCAGGGCCAAGGCGAGGAGTTCGGCCGTGTAGGTCTTCGTCGCTGCGACGGCGAGTTCCGTGCCGGCAGCGAGGTCGACCGAGACGTCGCCCGAAAGCGCGAGGGCGCTGGTCCGGTCGTTGGTGTAGGACACCACCGGAACGCCGGCATCGGAGATCGCGTGGACCGTCGCCAGGAGGTCCGGCGACCGGCCCGACTGCGAGACCGCGAGGGCGACCGTTCGTGGGTAGCGCAACCGCGCCCCGTGCACGGTCACGCTGGCCGGCGTGGTGAGCGCCGCCGGAACTCCGAGCACCGTGTGGACCAGATATTGCGCGTACATCGCCGCGTGGTCGCTGGACCCGCGCGCCGCGAGGAGGATCAGCTCCGGATCGACGCGTGCGATGACGGCAGCAGCTGCGTCGATCTCGTCGCGCCGGGCGACGAGATCGCGCCAGCGGGCGGGCTGCTCCGCGATCTCGGCCCGCATCCACTCTCCCCCGGTCACGAGCGCAGACCGGTGATCATGGCGACGAGCTCGTTGTGCGAGACATCCGCGACGTCGTGCGTCGCCACCTGGGTCCCTCGTCGCAGCACGGTCACCCGGTCCGCGATCCGGAACACCTGCTCCATGTTGTGGCTCACGATCAGCACGGCTGCGCCGCGCTCCTTGAGCTTGAGGATGAGCTCCTCGACCTTGGCGGTCTCGGCGACGCCGAGCGCGGCGGTCGGCTCGTCCATCAGCACCAGGCTGCTGGCCCAGTGCGTCGCGCGGGCGATCGCGATCCCCTGACGCTGGCCGCCCGAGAGATCGCTGAGCGTGGCACGGGCCGAGGGGATGCGCACGTCCAGCTGATCCACGAGGGTCTGGGTCTCCGCGGCCATCCGCTTGCGGTCGAGCGTGCCGAACGGCGGTCGCCGCAGCTCACGGCCGAGGAACATGTTCATGTAGACCGGCTGCAGGTCGACGAGCGCCAGATCCTGATACACGACCTCCACGCCCTTCGCTCGGGCGTCGGACGGGTCGCGGAACGCGGTCCGCTCGCCGTTCAGCCGGATCTCGCCCGCCGTGGGCTGGTAAAGGCCGGAGATGATCTTCACGAGGGTCGACTTGCCGGCCCCGTTGTCGCCGACGAGGGCCACGATCTGACCGGCCTCGACCTCCAGGTCGAAGCGCTTGATCGCGACGATGCCGCCGAAGTGCTTGGTGATGCCGTCCAGACGGAGCGGTGCGGGTGCGGTCATGCTTTCCTCCCGGTGCCGGCGAGAGCGTCGCCGATGGTGAGCGGTGCGGAGCCGTCGGCCGACCAGATGCCGGCGACGGAGGGGGTGCCTGTCGAGAGGCCGGCGATCCCGGCGGTGAGACCACGGGTGACGAAGACCTGCGGACGGAAGCCGAAGAGCACGGTGTCGCCGGGTACGACGGCGCGACCATCGAGCGGCACCGTCGCGTAGTAGTCGATCGCCTCGGCCGCGGGCATGTCGACCCGCAGGGCGGGAGCGTCCACCGGGTCGACGCCGTCGCCGACGAGGAGCGCGTCGGTCCTGCCGTCTCCGAGAACGGGGTCGACGTAGAGGCCGCCACCGAACACGTAGGCATCGCCCTGGTAGAGGTGGGAGACCTCGGAGACGTAGGCGATGGCGGGGTCTTCGGCGAGATCCTGCACCGCGTGCAGCGGAGTCGTTCCCGTGAGCCCGTGCCCCGGCTCCACTTGGGTCGCCCCCGCCTCCGCGAGTGAGGAGAGGATGCTCGCAGAGGTGGTGCCGGGTGCGTTCACCTGCACGCCGGTGCGGCCCGCGGCCTCCAGTGCCCGAAGTGCCCGCGTGAGGGTGCCGAGGTTCGGGGTCGGCCGGGCCGTCCCCGAGCCGGCGTCGAACAACGTCGCCGGGAAGGTGGTGACGCCGGCGAACCGGATACCGGGCACCGCGTCGAGCCGATCCGCGACGGCCACGATGTCGGCCGCATCGAAGCCGCCCTCGTGCCCGCGGTAGAACCGGTCACCCGGGGCCGCGATGCGGGCCAGGACGTCCTGCTCGCGCCCCGAAGCCAGGGCGGCCGCGCCCGCTTCCGCGGCCTTCCGGTCGTCGAAGACCGTCCAGTAGAGCGGTGCCAGCGCATCGGCTTCCCGGGCGCGGTGCCGCGGGATCTGAACCAGATGCCCGAGGTGGCCCGTCCGCAATCCGCCCGCTGCCGCAGCCACGGCGCACTCGAGGTCGACCCCGACAGCGTGGTCGATGCCGCCCGCAGCGATCGCGCGCGACGCATCGGGGTTGCGCCCGATCTGCTTGGTCATCGCGAAGGGGGTCAGGTCGAGCCGAGCGGCCTCGGCCGCGAGCACGGCGCTGTTGCGAGTGACGGCATCCAGGTCGATGACGTAGGTGTTCGGCGGGATCTCGCCGGAACGGTGGAAGCGGGCCGCGGCTCGGAGGAGGTCTGGGTTGCGGCGGCGGAGGAGGTCGAGGAACATCCTGCGGTCCTAACTGCTCTTCTTGGCGCGGAGCGACAGAGACACCGCGATGAGGATGATGACGCCGCGCACGATCATCTGCTGCGCCACCGTGAGACCGCCGAGGAGGAGGCCGTAGTTGATCATGCTCATGAACAGACTGCCGACGAGGGCACCGATCATCGAGCCTTTGCCACCGGTGAGGGCCGTGCCTCCCACGATGACCGCGGCGAGCACGCTCATCAGGTCGGACCCGCCCAATGTGTACGTGGCACCCGAGAGACGGCCCGCGTAGAGCAGACCGGCCAGGCCGGCCGTCGCACCCGAGATCACGAACACGATCATCGTGATGCGTGTCGTCCGGATGCCACTGACCGACGCCGCAGCCGCCTTGTTGCCCACCGCCAGCACGTGCGCGCCGAACCGCCGCTGCCGGAGGACGTGCCAGCCGACGGCCACGACCGCCGCGCTCCACCACACCAGTATCGGGATGCCGAGCAGCGTGCCGCCGCCGAAGATCCAGGTGAACACCGGCTCGGTCACCGGGACGGACTGCAGATTCGTCGCCTGCTGCGCGAGTCCGGCGACGAGCCCCATCGTCGCGAGGGTGACCAGGAACGAAGGCAGACGCACCAGCGTGACGAAGATGCCGTTGACGAGCCCGACCACCGCACCGGTGGCGAGTCCGGCGAGCGCAGCGAGCCACCACTGATGGGTGCCCTGCAGGGTCACCGCCGCCGCGAGCGCCGCCAACGCGACGACCGACCCGATCGACAGGTCGATCTGGCCGAGACTGAGGACGAAGACCGCGCCGACGGCCATGACGGTGATCGGTGTGGCCTGGGTGACGATGTTGACGAGGGTCGTGGCGTTGAGGAAGTTCGCGCCCTGGGTGACCGCGAAATACGCGAACACGACGACGAATCCGATATAGACGACGTACTGCCGCCAGTCCGTACGACGGAGCCGCTCGGCTACCGCCGGTTTCCCATCGCGCTGGGTCACGGTCATGATGCTTCTCTTTCTGTGCTGGTCACGAGGGTGTCGATGGCGAGTCGGACGGCCCCGAGGATGGGGGCGGCCGACCCGAGCGCGCTGACGCGCACGCGGAGCGCGGGGCGGCCGAGGCGGGCGAGCCAGGTGTGGAGCGGAGGGAGCAGCTCGACCCGGCCGCCGATGCCGCCTCCGAGCACGAACAGGCCGGGGTCGACGACGGCGTCGAGGGCGACGAGTGCATGGGCCAGCCAGCGGGCCTCCTCATCCAGGGCCGCGAGCGCGTCCGGGTCTCCTGCGCCGGCGCGCTCGAAGACGTCGTGGGCCGTGATCTCCCCCGTCGCGCCCGCGGCCTCCGCGTAGCGGCGGGCGAGCACGTCGCCGGCGAGTTTCTCCTCGAGCGCCCCGCGACGCTGGTTCCGGGGGTCGAGCGGGTCGGTCCCGATCGGGAGGTACCCGACCTCCCCCGCTCCGCCCGACGCACCGCTCCAGAGTCGGCCGTCGAGCACGAGTCCGACCCCGATCCCGGTGCCGACGGCGACGAACGCGAAACTGGACTCGCCCCGGCCGACCCCGTCGGTCAGCTCGCCGAGGGCGGCGATGTTCACGTCGTTCTCGATCACCACAGGGTGGCCGAGCCGGGCCTCCAGCTCTCCGACCAGACCGACGTCATCCAGCTCTCCGAGGTTCGGTGCCAGGCTGAACGTGCCCTCCTGGTCATCCGGGACTCCGGCACCGCCGATCGCCGTCGCGACGACGCGTGCACCGCCGACGGATCCGGCGAGCCGCTCCACCAGCCGCTCGAGTTGGCCGAGCAGTTCCGGGCCGCGCCGGGTCGGCTCGACGAGCTCGTTCAGCACCGCTCCGTCGACTCCTGCGATCCCGGCCCGGACCTTCGTGCCACCGAGGTCGATGCCAACCACGACCTCGCGTGCGCCGCCCGCGCTCATGCCGCTCCCAGCACAGTCGCCGGGTTCACCGCGGTCAGCTGATCGATGGCGTCCTCCGCGACGCCGCGTTCTCGCAGCAGCGGCAGGAACACGGCGCCGAGATAGGAGTAGCCGTGCATGCCGTGAGTGCCGGGATTCAGCCAGACTTCGGCCCCGGTGAGGTCCTGCGCGAGCAGGACGCGGTCCGCCAGGCCGTCCTCCACGAGGCCGGCGACGAGGTCGGCACGCCCTGCGTCCGAGCGGTGGAAGGAGCGCTTGCCGTACTCGCCGTCGGCCCGATCCCCATCCGGACCCAGGAAGAAGTCCCAGTCCTCTTTGCCGATGGTGTCGACGGCGATGCGTGCACCCGCGTCGATCACCCGGCGCGGAAGCTCGGTCGTCAACTGCGTGTCGACATGACCGACGACGACGCGATCGAGGTCGACGCCCTCCTCGCGCAGGATGTCCAGCTGCTCGATGGCCTGCGTCCCATGGGTGGTGTGGGTCATGATGGAGAGCCCCGTCTCCCGCTGCGCGCGGGCCACGGCCCGCAAGCACTTCTCCTCGTGCGGGGTGATCTCGCCGAGGCCGGTCGCCTGTTCGCCGAAGACTCCCGCTCGCACCCCCGAGCGCCCGATTCCTGTCGTCGCGTCGGCGACCAGTCGTGCCGTCAACTCGTCGATTCCCGCCTCCCGTGCCCAGGCGGGCGCGTAGGACTGCAGATACAGCGCCGTCCCCGAGACGATGTGGAGCCCGGTGCGCTCGGCGATCTCGACGAGGAGGGAGACGTTGTCCCCGTCGGCGTCGCGGCCGACGACGTTGTAGGGGCTGAGGTCGACGACGGTGCGGAAGCCCAGCTCGGGGAGGCCGGCCAGGGCCTCGACGGCGCGCTCGACGGCATCGGGCCGCGTTCCACCTGTCAGCCAGGGGCCGGGGACGAGCGAGAGCAGATGTTCGTGGGGCATGACCCGGCCGAGCTGGTCGGCGGGGACGGGCCCGAGGACGGTGGTGACGTACGTCATCGGGTTCTCTTCCTGTGGTGCGGAGCGTGCATGTGGGAGAAGAAGGCGGGCGGCCGACGGGGGAGATCGGCCGCCCGCCGGTCGGTCAGCCGCCGGTGACGGACGACGGCGGCTTCGTGCCGTAGTCGGCTTCCCAGCCCTTGTCCAGATCGGCCTTGGTGACCTTGGTCGGATCGGAGGCGACGAGTTCGGGGGCGGCCTTGCCGATCACGCCGTATGCTCCGGCCAGCGCGAGGCCCTTGCCGATGCCGAGCGATCCGTTGCCGACCATGCCCGCGACGGTGTCTCCAGACACCATCGCCGCACCGAGGGTGGTGTCCAGGTCGTTGGTGACCACCTTGATGTCGGTGCGCCCGGAGGCCTTGATCGCGGCGACCACTCCCTGGGCGGCGGTCGCCCACGAGACGTAGATCCCCTTGAGGTTCGGGTGCTTGGCGATCATGGCTGCGGCGATGCTCTGGGTCGCGGTCTCGTCGGCGAATCCCTCGTCGTCGACGATCTTCACGTCGGGGTACTCGTAGGCGAGCCAGTTCTTGAAGGAGGTGTCCCGCTGGTTCGTGAACCAGAAGTTCGCGTTGTACGAGAGGTAGCCGATCTCGCCCTTCTTGCCGAGTGCGTCACCGAGGATCTCGGCGTTGTCGCGCCCGGCCTTCGCGAGATCCTCGGTGACGATCGAGACGAAGTCCGTGCCCGCCTTGTACCCTGCCGGCGGCGTGGTCATGATGACGAGCTTGATGCCGGCGTCGACGACCGGCTTGAACGCCGTCGCGGCCGACGTGGGGTCGACGGCGATGGCGACGACGATGCTCGGGTGCAGGGCCAGCACGGTCTGGACGTTGTTGGCCTGGGTCGCAGCGTTGAACCCGGCCTGCGTGCTGGCCACCACCTTGATGCCGAGCTTCGCGAACTCCTGCCGCGCGCCCTTCTCGACCGCGGTGACGAAATCGGACGACGTGTGCCAGACGAAGGCGGCCGTGTACGTTCCCGCCTTCACCTTCGCCTCCTCGTCCGGCGTCAGGGTGAGGTCCGAGAGCGGGCCGGGCTTCTCGCCATTCGGACCGGTGAATTCGAGGCTCGGCTTGGCGGCCGGGGTGGAGGAGCCGGCCGGGGTGTCGGCTGCCGAGCAGCCGGAGAGAGCGAGGATCACGGTGACGGCGCCGACGAGCGCGGCGCGCAGGCCGCGTCGTCGCAGGGGGTGTGCTGTGTTCATGGGTTACCTTCCGGGAGCGGTTTGTGGACTCCTGTCGCGGTGATGTCCCCCGGGTAAGCGCACCCCGTCACCGTTGACTTGTTGAATCATTTTGATTTCAACAAGCAATCAAAGTCAAGAGGAATTTTGTGTCAGGCGTGTTTCGGGGGCGTGAAATGCGAATTACCATCCCTCCGGGCGCGAATTCGGCTAGATTTGAGTTCACTCTGACGAGAATGGGGATGGTGAATGGTGCAGGACACCCGTCAGCTCAATCGAGAAGCCGTGCTCACGGCACTTTTCGCCTCCCGCCCGGCCAGCCGCAAACTCATCGCCGAACGATCCGGCATCTCGCCCGCCACGGTCACCCGCTCGGTCGAGCAGCTCCTCGCGGAGGGCATCGTCACCGAGACGAGCGAGATCATCTCGGAGTCACGCGGGCGACGGGCCGTCGAACTCGACATCGTCGCCGACCGCCATTTCGCCATGGGCATCGACTTCGGAGCGACGAACACGCGCATCCTCGTCATCGATCTGCTGGGCCGCACGATCGTGCGCCGGTCCGTGCCGACGCCGACCCACGAGGACGTCGAGCTCCTCACCGAGTGGCTCGCCCGCGAGGTGACGGCGACCGCCGGGGACGCCTGGGATCGGGTCGCCTCCGTCTGCCTCGGCATGCCGGGCGCCGTCGGGCGGCAGCGGACCGTCTCCAATGCCCCGAATCTGCCGCAGGTCGAGACGCCGGGCTTCCTCGACGGCGTGGAGGAGGCCCTCGCGCGCCCGATGGGATTCGACAACGACGCCAACTACGCCCTCCTCGGCGAGCTGCACTACGGCGCGGCGACGAACTCTCCGAACGCCGCCATGCTGACGATCGGATTCGGCCTCGGAGCCGGCCTCGCGATCGACGGTCGCATCCTCCAGGGCGAGCGCGGGCTCATCGGCGAGTTCGGTCAGCTCCCGATCGGTCCGCTCGGAGCGCGCCTCGAGCACATGGTCACCGGGAGCGGGATCATGCGGCGCGCGGCGGAAGCCGGGGTGGCTCTCGCCGAGCCGGCCGAGCTGTTCGCCGCCGACGCACCGCCTGCCCTCCTCGGCCTCCGCGCCCAGTTCGATCAGGCCCTGAGCATCGTGCTCGCAGCGGTGACCGTCGCGTGCGATCCCCAGACCATCGTGCTGGGCGGCGGGATCGCGACCTCGCTCGCGCCGGCACTGGATCGATACCGGATCGCACTCGAGCAAAGTCTGCGGGTGTCGCCGGCGATCGTCACGGCCCGCCTCGGCGCCTACTCGGGCGCCGTCGGCGCAGCGGTCGCCGCCGTCCACCGGATCTACGCACAGCTCGGAGTCCATCCCGACACCATCGTCCGCTTGCCGGGCGGGGACGCGATCGTCGTGGATCTCCCTCCCCTCGGCGGGTGATCGCCCCCTGGACGGGTGATGCTGAGAGGCTCTCACGATATGGGAGGATCGAACAGATCGGCTGTCCCGCCCCGACCCGCCCGCGGCAGCCGGTCGGAGACGGGGACCCACGTGAGCAGCGACGATCAGCCGGTGGCCACCAGGCCGCTCTTCGGCCGTGAGCGCGCCCGCGAGACCGTGCTGCTGGTCGCCCACCGCGCGATGGACCGCGGCGGCGCCGTGCTCGTCACCGGGGAGGCCGGTCTCGGCAAGACGACCCTCCTGACCGACATCGCGGAGCGGCTCGCCGGCTGGACGGTGCTGCGGGTGCACGCCGACTCCTTCGAGTCCGACCTCGCCTACGCCACCGTGGAGACGCTGGTGCGCGGGCTGAACACCATCAGCGGTGCGCGCATCCGGCCGCCCGCGCCCGGCGACGACCCGCTCACCGTCGGGCGTCTGCTGCTCGACGCGATCGACGGCGTGTCCGGGCCGGTGTGCCTGATCGTCGACGACTCGCAGTGGGTCGACGAGCCCTCGGCCCGCGCGCTGCGCTTCGTGGTGCGCCGCCTGACCGACCAGAGCTTCCTCTTCGCCGCCGCGACCCGGCCCCAGCCGAACAGCGTCGTCGCCCTGTTCGACGACGTCGCCGCGTCGACCGTCAACCACGCCCGCGTGGAGCTCACCCCGCTGACCGTCGCCGACACCCAGGACCTCGCTCAGCACCTCCTCGGCCACGCGATCTCCCGCCGCACCGCCACCCGCCTCACCGAGGCGACCCAGGGCTCTCCGCTGCTGCTCAGCGTGCTGCTCGGCCAGCTGCGCGACACCTTCGCGCAGGCGCTGCACCCGGCGGGCTGGGACCTCCCCGTCGCCGCGATCACCCCGCTCACCACCGCCATCTCGTCGGCGCTCGAGGGCGCCGACCCGGCCGTGCGCACCGCGGCCGAGATCGTCGCCGTGCTGCGCGATCCGCTCCCGATGCCGGTCGTCGGGACGATCGCCGACCGCCTGGGCGTCTCCGCCGACGTGCACGGGGCCGTGTCGCGCGGGCTCGTCCTCGCCGCGCCCCGCGACGGCGTGGTGTGGGTCGAGCCGGCGCACGCCATCCTCGCCGACGCGCTGGCCTCCGAGCTCACGCTCGACCGCCGCGTCGCCCTGCACCGCATCGCCGCCGACGTGCTCACCGGTCACCGCGCGCTGCGGCACCGGGTGGAGGCGGCCGACCGCACCGACCCGACCCTCGTCGACGAGCTGCTCACCGCCGCGCTCGACGCCGCGGAACTCGGTCGCGCCGAGCAGGCCCTCAGCTACGCCCGCTCGGCCGTCCACCTGGCGACGGGTGCGGAGCGCGATCGCGCCCTCCTGGAGATCGGGCTGCTCGCGATGCGGTTCCGGATGCACGAGCGCGTGCTCGACCTGCGCGACGCGATCGAGGCCATCCCGCCGTCTCCCGTGCGCGACGCCGTGCTGCTGGAGCTGCGGACGCTCTCCCGCGACGCCCCCGGCGCGCTCGCCCTCGGGCTCGCGCTGGAGGCCGCCCCGGCGACCACCCCCGACGAGCGCGCCATCCGCACCCATGTCGCGGAGGCGCTCCCGAAGGTCTACATGGCGATGGGCGACTTCGCCTCCGTCCTCGACCACCTGGACCGCGCCCGCGAGCTGATCGCCGACTGCCCGCTGCCCGAGGAGGTCGCCGACCGGGCGCTGCGCTGGATGGCGCACCCCGAGGAGCACCTCGTGCGCCTCCTGGGCTGGTCGCTCAACTCCGCCGCTCACGCCGGGCGCCCCGACCTCTACGGTCCCCTGACGCAGGAACTCGACGAGCTCCTGGCCCGCCACGAATCCCCCGCCGCGGTGGACGCCCTGGTGTCGCGCTCGCGGGTGTCGGTGCTGGGCGGCGACATCGAGCGCGCCCGCGTCGACCTCAGCGCCGCGAACGAGCTCGTGCGCCGCTACCCGTCGAGCTGGACCGCCGGCTTCGCCCGCACGATCTTCGCCCACATCCTCTTCCTCGTCGGCGAGTGGGAGGAGTCGGTCACGCTGGCCGACACCGCGGTCGCGCTCGCCCTGGACGAGACGGACCTCTCCTGCTGGCCGATCGCACTCTGGGCGTCCGCCCTCATCCGCGCCGGCCGCGGCGAGACCGAGGCCGTCGAGGAGCGGCTGCGTGCCGCGGCGCAGGCCGACCCGCGCATCACCGGCTCGTACGACGGCGACCTGCCGTTCATCGCCCGCGCCGAGCTCGCCCGCGCGACCGGCCGGCCCGAGGACCAGCTGGTGGCGACCGAGGACGCCGAGAAAGCCGCGACCCGCGCCTCCACCCTCGGCTGGCTCACCTACCGGGTCGACGCGCTCGCCGCCCTCGGCCGGGCCGCCGACGCCCGCTCCGCCTACGAACGCTGCACGGTGGCCGCGCTTTGGAGGCCGTACTACGGCTCCCTGCGCTGGCTCGAGGGCCGCGTGCTCGAGGCGGAGGGGCACCCGGACGACGCGGTCGCCGCGTACATCGAGAGCGTCGGCGACCCGGCCGCCGCCACCTTCCCCTTCCCGCGCGCCGTCGCCTCCCTCGACGCCGCCCGCCTGCTCGTCGCCTCCCGCGCCGACGACGATCGCGCCACTCGCCTGCTGAGCGACGCCGCCGCGACCTTCCGCCGGCTCGGCGCGGCCGGCTACCTCGCCCGCTGCGCCCACCTGCTCGACGCGCTGCAGGCTGCGGCTCCGGCGACCGAGGCGGCCGACCCGCTCGCGGCGCTGACGACGCGCGAGCGGCAGGTCGCGCACGCCCTCGCCGCCGGCATGACCAACAAGGAGATCGCCGAGCGCCTGTACGTCTCGGTGACGACCGTCAACTTCCACGTCCGCAACATCCTGTCGAAGCTGGGCCTGCGCTCACGCCGCGACCTGCGCTCGCTCGGCATCGCGCGACGCCGCCCGACCCGCACGAACAGCGGCGGCGGCACGGCCAGCACCGTGCGCGGGTGACCCGTCAACTGTTGACGGTTTCCGCCGCTACCCCTCGTTCTCGGGTCGTCGCGCCAGTAGGTTGAGGGGACCCGGGATGCCCGGTCCGGGTGCGTGGATACGTTTCCGTCCGACGAATCGTCTCAACCCGACATGCGCACGGCCGGGCATCCTCGGGCGCCGCTGCGCCCGTTCTCCGCGATCGTTCAGTCGCCCATGATGCGCGCGCCGTGAACCGGCCCGGTCGCCCGTACGGCGGTGATGCGGGAGGCGCTCAGCGCGATCTGCAGGTCGAGCGCCGAGTCGAGGTCGGCGGCGAGGAACGCCACGGTCGGCCCGGAGCCGGACACCATCCCGGCGAGGGCGCCGTTCAGCTCGCCCAGCTCGAGCACGTCGGCGATCGGCGGGGCGAGGTGGATGGCCGGAGCCTGGAGATCGTTGGCGAGCGCTTCCGCGAGCATCGTCGGATCCCCGGCCCGCAGCGCCTGTAGCACCTGCGCGTCCACGCTCGGGGCGAGCTGGGCCGGGGCGATGTCGCCCGCGTGCCGCTCCCGGTGGCGGTCGAGCTCGCTGTAGACCTGCGGGGTGCTGAGCTCCGTCTCGGGGAGGGCGAGCACCCAGTGGAACGTCCCCGTCGCCAGCGCCGGGCTGAGCCGGTCGCCGCGGCCGGTGCCGATCGCGGTGCCGCCCACGAGGGCGAACGGCACGTCGGCGCCGAGGCGGGCGGCCAGGGCCAGCAGCTCGTCGCGGCCGACGTCGGTCCCCCAGAGCGCGTCGCAGGCCACGAGGGTCGCAGCGGCGTCGGCGGAGCCCCCGCCCATCCCCCCGGCGATGGGGACGCGCTTGTCGATGCGCAGCCGCACGCCGCCGGTGTAGCCCGTGCGCTTGGCGAGCAGCCGGGCCGCCTTGATCGCGAGGTTCGAGCCGTCGGTGCGCAGGCCGCTGGTGTCGATCGGACCGCCGAAGCTCACCGAGAAGTCGTCGGCGGGATAGGCGCGGACGTCCTCGTACAGCGACACCGCCTGGTACGCGGTCGCGACGTCGTGGTAGCCGTCGTCCATGACAGCGCCGACCCGCATGAAGACGTTGATCTTGCCGGGCGCCCGCACGTGCACGGCGTCCCCGTCACCTCCGCGTTCGCGCTCGACCATGCCTCCAACCTACAGGGGTGCGACGGCCTCTCAGAGCACCGGCCCGGCCGATCGGGTCAGGCGCGTGCGGCGCCCAGCCGGGCGAAGTCGTCGAACGACAGCTGCTCGCCCCGGAGCGACGGGGAGAGGCCCGCAGCCTCCAGCGCCTCGGCGGCCGAGGTCGGGTCCCCGTAGACGCGGGAGAGCGACTGACGCAGCGTCTTGCGGCGCTGCTGGAAGGCCGCATCCACGAGCTCGAACGTGCGCTTGCGCAGCTCCTCGTCGCCCGGGGGCGTCTCGTGGCGGTCGAACGCGACCAGCACGGAGTCGACGTTCGGGATCGGCCAGAAGATCTGCCGGCTGACGTTGCCCGCGGTGCGCCAGACGCCGTACCAGGCGGCCTTCACGCTCGGAGCGCCGTACACCTTCGACCCCGGCTGCGCGGCGATGCGGTGGCCGACCTCGGCCTGCACCATCACGACGCCGGAGCGCAGCGACGGGAAGTGCTCCAGCAGGTGCAGCAGCACGGGCACGGAGACGTTGTACGGGAGGTTGGCCACCAGCCGGTCCGGCTGCTCCGGGAGCTCGGTGATCGCCAGCGCGTCGCGGTGCACGACCGTGAGCCGCTCGGCGGCGGCGGGCGCCATCTGCGCGACCGTCACCGGCAGCTGCGCGGCCAGGCGGCCGTCGATCTCGACCGCGACCACGCGCGCGCCCGCCTCCAGGAGGCCGAGCGTCAGGGAGCCCAGGCCCGGGCCGACCTCGACGACCACATCCCCCGCCTCCACTTCGCCGACGCGCACGATGCGGCGCACGGTGTTGCCGTCGATGACGAAGTTCTGGCCGAGCTTCTTGGTCGGCGTGACGTCGAGCAGCTCGGCCAGGTCGCGGATCTCGGCCGGGCCGAGCAGGCGCAGGTCGCTCACGCGATGCGCCCGATCGGCGTGGTCGGCGGCGCGGAGACGGGCTCGCTGTCCCAGCGGCCGTAGACGAGCTCGGTGTTCGAGTTGATCTGTGCGGCGAGGGTGGAGGCGTCGGTGTCGATCGTCTCGGCCATCGCGCGCAGCGTGAGCGGGATCAGGTAGGGCGCGTTCGGCCGGCCGCGGTACGGCGACGGCGTGAGGAACGGCGCGTCCGTCTCGACCATGATGAGGTCGCGCGGAGCCGAGCGCAGGGCCTCCCGGAGCGCCGGCGCGTTCTTGAACGTCACCGTGCCGGCGAACGACATGTACCAGCCGTTCTCCGCGCAGACGCGCGCGAGCTCGACGTCGCCGGAGAAGCAGTGGAAGACCGTCCGCTCGGGGGCGCCGACGCGCTTGAGCGTGGCGACGACCTCGGCGTGGGCGTCGCGGTCGTGGATCTGCAGGGCGATCCCGTGCCGATTGGCGATCTCGATGTGGGCCTCGAAGGAGCGGAACTGCGCGTCGCGGCGCGGCCCCTCCTCGGTGCGGAAGAAGTCCAGGCCGGTCTCGCCGACGGCGCGTACGCGCGGCCGGCCGGCCAGCTCGTCGATCACCGCGAGGGCGTCGTCCAGCTCGCCGCGCTCGGCGTAGTCCGGGGCGTCGTTCGGGTGCAGCGCGACGGCGGCCAGCATCCGCGGCTCGACGGCCGCCATCTCCGCCGACCAGCGGGAGGTCTCCACGTCGTTGCCGACCTGGACCACGCCGCGCACGCCGACGCTCGACGCCCGGTCGAGCTGCTCGCGGTAGTCGAGCGGGTCGTCCCCGTCGGCGATCTCGAGGTGCGTGTGGTTGTCGTAGACGGGGACGACCAGCGCCTCCGGGAGCGGCGGGTACGCCAGGTCGCGGCCGTCGGTGACGTGCCGCTGCCGGATGAACGCCGGGTCGGTCATGCTCCGGGCACCGCGTCCGCGTCGATCCGGGGGAAGAGCGCCTCCAGCCCGTTGACCGTCGTGCCGGGCGGCAGCTGGCCCCAGTCGCCCGCGCGCCGCAGCGGCTGCGCGGTCACCGGGCCGAGCTCGCCTGCGACGCCCAGCGCCTCCCACAGCTTCGCCGTCGCCTGCGGGACGACCGGCGAGAGCAGCACGGCGAGGGCGCGCAGGCCCTCCGCCGCCGTGTAGAGCACCGTGCCGAGACGCTCGCGCTGCGCGTCGTCCTTCGCGAGGCTCCACGGCTCCTGGAGGGTGATGTAGCCGTTCAGCTCGTCGACCACCGTCCACACCGCGGTGAGGGCGTCGTGGATCGCGAGCCGCTCGATCGCCGCATCGGCGTTCGCCGTCGCCTCGGCGACCGTGCGCCGGACGCGCAGGTCGGCCTCCGCGTACTCCCCGGCGGCCGGCACGACACCCTCGAAGTAGCGGGTGACCATCGCGATGACCCGGGACGCCAGGTTGCCGAAGCCGTTGGCGAGCTCCGCCTGGTAGCGGGCCGCGAGGTCCTCCCAGCTGAACGAGCCGTCCTGGCCGAAGTTGATCGCGCGCATGAAGTAGTACCGGAACGCGTCAGAGCCGAAGGTGTCGGTGATCTGCGTCGGGGCGATGCCGGTGAGCTTCGACTTCGACATCTTCTCGCCGCCGACGAGCAGCCAGCCGTGGCCGTACACGCGGTGCGGGACGTCGACGCCCGCGGCCATCAGCATCGCGGGCCAGATCACCGCGTGGAACCGCAGGATGTCCTTGCCGACGATGTGGGTGGCCGGCCAGCGCCGCTCGAAGTTCTCCGGGTCCTGGCCGTAGCCGACCGCGGTCGCGTAGTTGAGCAGCGCGTCGAACCACACGTAGACGACGTGCGACTCGTCCCACGGCACCTTGATGCCCCAGTCGAAGCTGGACCGGGAGATCGACAGGTCGCTGAGGCCCTGCCGCACGAAGCTCACGACCTCGTTGCGGGCCGACTCCGGCTGGACGAACTCCGGCCGCTCCTCGTAGAGGGCGAGCAGCTTGTCCGCGAACTGGCTCATCCGGAAGAAGTAGTTCTTCTCCTGCAGCAGCTCCAGCGGCTTCGAGTGGATGGCGCAGACCTTCTGGCCCTCGTACTCCCCCGTGCCGTCGACGATCTCGCTCTGCGGCTTGAACTCCTCGCAGCCGACGCAGTACAGCGCCTCGTACTCGCCCGCGTAGATGAAGCCGTCGTCGTACAGCTTCTGCAGGAACTTCTGCACGTTGGCCTCGTGACGCTCGTCCGTGGTGCGGATGAAGTCGTCGTTCGCGATGTCGATCGTCTTCAGCAGCGGCAGCCACTCGTTGGTCACCAGGCGGTCCGCCCACTCCTTCGGCGTGGTGCCGTTGGCGGTCGCGGTGCGCAGGATCTTCTGGCCGTGCTCGTCCGTCCCGGTCAGCAGCCAGGTGTCGTCGCCCGCCTGGCGGTGCCAGCGCGCGAGCACGTCCGCGGCGACCTCCGTGTAGGCGTGGCCGATGTGCGGGACATCGTTCACGTAGAAGATCGGCGTGGTGATGTAGAACGAAGAGCCGTCGGACATGCTGACCATCCTACGGGCGCGGGAGGGTGTGGCTCGTTGTGTGTCGGCGTTCATGGCCGATCCGGCTCACGGAGGAGCCACGGCGCCTCTGCGGCGTCGCCGACGCTCGCGAAGCGGTGCCGTGCCTCGTTTTCCCCGGGGCCGGAATGGTGGATATGTTCATTGAGACCGGCGAGGTGACGCAGTCTCCAGTCTTCGGTCGAAGGTCGATCGGACGGTAGGAGCTCGTACTCATGTCCCACGCTGGTGCTCGCGGTGACTTCCTGAGCAGTGACGAACTCTCCTCGATCGCCGAGAGGAACACGGTTCTCGACCTGCACTCGGTGCTCGTCAGCCGGTTTGCGACCCTTGGCGAGGGGAACACGCTGTACCCGGGGGTCGTGATCCAGGCGGATGATCGCTCCGAGCTCACCATCGGTTCCGACAACGTGTTCTATCCCGGTGCCTTTCTGCTCGCCGAGTCAGGGGGTCGCCTCCGGATCGGCTCCTCCGGTGACTACGGTCCTGGCGGTGTGCAGGTCAAGGCCAACGCCGGCTCGTCTGAGATCCGTATCGGTGACGGAGTGCGAATCGCGAATGGTCCTGAGATCGTCGGACTCACGTCGATCGGCGACGGCGGTCAAGTCATCGGCCCGATCCGCGCGCAATCGGTGCAACTCGCCGGCGGCGGTGATCACCAGGAGCCCGATCCGGACCGCAGAGCCGGTGTGCTGAAAGGCGTCGGGCTCGCTCGCGGGCTCGTCGTCGGTGTGGGTGAGGTCGTCAACGGCCTGGGCGACTTCGCCGTCGCCCCCATCGAACGTCAGCGGTTCTACCACCCGGGCGCGTAATGGAGGCACGGCCGGCCGAACGTGAGCCGGCAGCCGGTCCGGTTCAGCGCCACTCCCAGCTCAGGAGGTCGCGCAGCGCGCGGACCGCCTCCGGCGCGAGGTCGCCCGACTCCGCGGCGACGGCGGTCGCCTGCCTGTCCGCCCAGGTCAGCAGCTCGCGCGCCGTCTCGTCGGGCCGGATCGCGTCGAGGCGATGGATGACCGCCTCGACCCGGGTGCGCAGCTCGGCGTCGGGCACGCGCTCGGGATGGCGGCCGGGGAGGGCCGTGCCCTCGTCCCGGATGTAGGCGACGATCGCCGCGCTCAGTCGACGATCCATCAGCGGAGATTGAGGAAGGCCCAGCGCCAGCCGAGCGCCTCCACGGCCGTGGGTCCGAGGTACGGGAGGAGTGCGCGGAGGCGCTGGTAGAGACGTTCCCGCAGCTCCGTGTCAAAGGGGGCGACCTCGTCGAAGGTGATCGTTTCCGAGACACGCGCCGCCTCGTTCACCGCGTCCAGGAGGGCGGTGCCCACGGTGGGGCTCAGAGCGAGAACCGCCTCCTGATCCGCCGTGGGGATCTTCCGCCGTCCGAAGCCGGTGAAGGCGACGACGGCGCCGTCGAGGTTCGCCTGGAACTCTGCCCACCGTCGGTGGACCTCGTCACCGGCTGCCACGTCACGGGCCCGCTGGTCCGGGTCCATCGGTGGACGGGGTGCGCGCGCCTCCTGGATCTTCTCCCAGGCCCACTCGCAGGCGGAGTCCTCGTCCGGGAACCGGAGCTCACGGCCCTCCGCATCCGTCACGGGCGTCGTCTTCTCTCGATTGTCTCCGTACGTCGCCGTGTAGGTGCCGCCGCGATGTGCCACCAGCCCGAGAGCGGAGGGACTGGGATCACCCCACCGTGATCGCGTGATCAGGTACGGCACCGACGCTCGATCCATCCCCGGCATGGCCGCGACCCTGTCGACGAGTTCCTTGTACTTCACGACCGGGATCCCGTCCCCCGCCGGGGCTCGGTCCGGAGGACGGTGCCCTGGATCTCGCCGGGAGCGAGGGACGTGATCTGCCAGTCGATTCCGCGGCCGAGCAGCAGGATGCCGGCTCCGGATTCGCCCGGGCCGGGCGGTGTGTACAGCGCTGGGGTGCCCTTCGTGACGCGGAGGATCAGCGTGATGGGGGCGTCGATCCGCGTCTGGCCCGTCAGGAAGGTCGAGGTCAGGAAGGTGGGCTCGTGCACCACCGTCCCGACCGCGGCCCCGGCGGGGAGGGTCGCGGGATCGTAGGCGAGAGCGACGAGGACGTCCTCGGGAGCAGTGCGCACCTGCGTGGCCTCATCGAGGGCGGCGATGCGCGCCTGGATCGCGGGAGTGGGGCGGGCCCGGCCGCGCAGGACGGCATCGATCTCGTCGCGCGTTGGTCCCGCGCCCGGGTTGAGACGTTCGACGATGGCATCCGTGTTCTCGAACCGCTCGGTCTGGGCCGACACTCGACCTGCACCGTCCGGGCCCTCCGTCCCGAGGAGCGCACGGAAGGCTTCGTGAGCCGGAACCCGCTGGGCTCCCGCGCGGGCGATCCGGTCGCGCCAGAAGCGCGAACCGTCGTTGAAGTAGTCGGAGTCAGACGCCGAGGTGAAGAGCTTGAGCACGTTCTCGGCGGCGTCGACCGAAGTCGCGAGATAGCCGACCAGATCGGCGCCGACGTGAACCGGGGCCGCGTCGACCGGATGGTCGCTCCGCCAGCCGTACTCCGGGTCGCCCGACACCACCCGCGGCGCGAGGTCGAAGTCTTTCCAGCTCACGGGATCACCTCCATGGCAGCCGTGGCGACACCCGCACGCTCCTGTGACGATTCCGTCATCGTTCCTCCTCGATGAGACGACGCGCGCGCTCATCATCGATCTGCTCCGGAAAGCTGAAGGCGTTCTCGAGCCAGTAGCTCCCGCAGTGCCGGCAGCGCCGAAGGGTCAGTACGCCATCCTCGAACGCGGCGACCACGTCGGGCGCGTCGTTCGACCAGGCATAGTAGAACCCACGACACCAGCCGCACCCCTTCTCCGCAGGGGTCGGCGCGGACGCGTCATCCGACGAGTGCGATGACATCCCGCACACCTCCCTCCAGAAGCTGGAACACGATCGTCCTTCGGCCGTTGACGGTGAGACGTCAGTCTCGGTCGGCGGCTCGGCTCCTGTCGAGTATGGCTTGTACGCGCTCCATCTGCGCCCGCCCGCTACGCAGGGCTCTCTCCGTCTGCTCCCTGGTGTAGTGCGGCGAGTACGTCAGCGACGGCGCAAGATTCTCCCAGGCCCAATCGCACGCCTCGTCCTCGTTCGCGAACACACGGATGCTCCCGTCCTCGTTGGTCAACGGTTCGGCCTTCTCGCGCAGATCGCCGACCGTGGCCGTGACCGTGCCGTCTTTCTGAGGAATCAACGCGACGAGGGTGGGGCTCGGTCGACCGCTGGGAACCCAGGCGATCGCGTAGCGCACGAACGACTCGCCGCTTTTCGCCGTCGCCGCCACCCGCTGCTGAAGCTCTGCGTACTTCATCGTCGAACCTTTGTCTCGAGCGGACCCGCTTCGCGATCCCGACGGAGGACGGTGCCCTGAAGCTCGCCGGGAGCGAGGGAGGTGATCCGCCAGTCGATCCCACGGCCCAGGAGCAGGACGCCGGCACCGGATTCACCCGGGCCGGGCGGTGTGTAGAGAGCAGGGGTGCCCTCAGTGACGCGCAGGATCAGCGTGGTGAGCGCGTCGATCCGCGTCTGGTCCGTCAGGAACGTCGAAGTCAGAAAGGTGGGCTCGTGCACCACCGTCCCGACCGCAGCATTTGCGGGCAGCATCGCGGGATCGTAGGCGAGAGCGACCAAGACATCCTCCGGAGCGGTGCGCACCTGCGTCGCCTCATCGAGTGCGGCGATGCGCGCCTGGATCTCCGGAGTCGGACGAGCCTCACCGCGCAGGACCGCGTCGATCTGGTCGCGCGTTGGCGCCGGGACGGCGGCTCCCCGTTCGGCACGTTCGGCACGAGACGACTCCTGAGCGCGACGACGGGCGACGTCCGGGTTCAGCCGGGCGAACACGGCATCGGTGCTCTCGAACCGCTCCGTCGTCGCCGAAACACTCCCGGCTCCAGCCGGCCCCTCCGCCCCGAGAAACGTCCGGAAGAGGTCCACTGCGGGCACACCCTTCTCCGCGCCGCTGTTGATCAGGCCGGTCCAGTGCCGGGATGCACCGTTCACATAGTCCTCGTGCTCGTAGGACAGCGTCAGAGCGAGGACGTTCCGAGCGGGGTCGAGCGCCGTCACCAGATACCCCATGACGAGACCGTCCCGCAGGACGGCTGCGGCCAGAACCGGCTCCGCGGAGCGCCACTCGTAACGGGGAGGCCCTCCCACGACGTTCAGCTCGAGGTCGAAGTCATTCCATCTCACGGGATCACCTCTTCCGGATTCCGATCTCGTGCCTGGATCCTCCGCCTCTGCCGCTCGGCGCTGCGCGCGTCCTGCTCGTCCTGCTCGGGCGTGTAGTGGGGCCTGTCGGTCAGGGATGGCGCCAGGTGATCCCACGCCCAATCGCACGCCGCGTCCTCGTTCGCGAACACGCGGACACTCCCATCGGCGTTCGTCACCGGTTCGACCTTTTCCCGCAGGTCACCGACCGTGGCCGTGACCGTACCGTCACGGTGCGGAATGAGGGCGACAAGCGTCGGCTCGGCCTGCCGTCGGGGACCCAGGCGATCGCGTAGGGCATGAACGACGGGCTCACCGCGGGGAGCGCAGACTCATGATCAGACGCTGAGGCGCGATCGAGGGTGGCCTGAGCCCTCCGCAGCTGGTCCTGAGCACTGCGCTGCGCCCGCTCATCTTCTTCCGGCGAATAGTGCGGCGAGGTGGAGAGCGAAGGCGCAAGGCGCTCCCACGCCCAGTCGCATGCAGCATCCTCGTTCGCGAAAACACGGATGCTTCCGTCGTCGTTCGTCACGGGCTGGACGTCCAGCCGGAGGTCGCCCACCGTGGCGGTGACCGTACCGTCCCGATGTGGAATCAAGGCGACGAGAGTCGGGCTCGGTCTGCCATCGGGTACCCAGGCGATGACGTACGGCAAGAACGATGTGCCCACCTTCGGAAGTGCAGCGAGCCGCTGCTCGAGTTCTGCGTAATTCATCGAGAGATCATCCCCTTCCCCTCTTCCGTCGATCCCACACGCCGCAGGCCGTGACCGTGCCGCCTTACTGAGGAATCAACGCGACGAGGGTGGAGCTCGGTCGACCGGTGGGAACCTAGGCGATCGCGGCGGGCGGCAATGAGGTTCACACTTTCGAGAGCGCGGCGAGCCGCTGCTGAAGCTCTGCGAACGTCATGGTCAAACCTTCCCGTGACCGGACTCTCCGTCGCCGCGCTCGCTGGACGTGGTCTGGCTGCGCACGAACTCGTCCCAACGGCGCTGTACCTCGGCGCCGGCCGCCTCGTCGCGGGCCCGCTGGTCGGCGTCGTACGACGGAATTCGGCCGCGAGCCTCCTGTAGGTATTCCCACGCCCAGTCGCACGCCGAATCCTCGTCGGGGAAACGGAGCTCGCGCCCGTTCGAATCCGTCATCGGGGAGGCCTTGGTTCGGAGGTCGCCATGGGTCGCCGTGTAGGCACCATCAGGGTGGGCGATCAGCGTCAGCAAGGACGTGTTGGGGTGACCGCCGAACACGCGCGTGACAAGGTACGGCACAGACGCGCGATCCATGCGCGGCAGGGTCGCCGCTTTCTCGACCAACTCGTCATATTTCATACGACCATCCTCCTATGACACGGGCTTCAAGTAGTCCAGCCATCGTGAGATCCCGCCCGGGAAATGAAGCTGCGTCCCGCCACCGGGTTGTTGGAAATCACGCGCGATGTTGCCCACCTGCACCTCGGGCGGAAGAGGCTTGATGATCTCGTAGGTGTATCGGTTGAACGCCGGCCCCAGCCGATCAGGCGGGAGGCTCTGGGCGGGAAACCGCGTGCCCACGGGCGAAGCGAACTCCCCCGAGTCCTCGATCCCCTCGGCGACGGAGATCCGATCGATCCGTGTGCCGGGGGGAAAGAACTCTGCGGCCGGCTTGACAGGCAGATCCATGTCGAAACCGTTGTCGTGGGGCCAACGCCAATCCGCATACCCTTCCGGCGTGAAGCGCTTCAGATGCGTGTCGATGAAGTCCGTGCCGCTCAGGTCGCCGAACGGCTTGTATCCCGGTATCCCCGCGTCATCCGCCCATTTCTGCATGTTCGCGATGAGCTCGTCCCGGCGGGGATCCAGCCGGCGGATGCCCGGAAGGCCGACCACGCCCTCCTTGGCGTTGTGCAGGCCGGTGGCCGCGGCCTCCTTCCCACCCGACAGCACCGACGCGAACAGGTCGTCCGCCTGCCGCAGCAGGCCGCGCAGCTCGTCGAGGAGCTTCGAGAGCGCCTTGACCGAGCGCACGAGGGCGGTCATCTTGGAGCCGATCTTCGCGACCCAGGAGGCGACGCGGGTCGAGACCTGCTCGACGATCCACGGCGTCGCGAGTCCCAGGGTGAGCACGGCCTCCGATGCCCACGAGATCGCCGAGCCGACGAGCTGCGAGAGCACGTCGCGCACGATGTCGTGCACCACCTGCACGATCGTGGACGCGACGCTGAGCCCGGTCGCCATCGCGCCGGCCCAGGTCGCCGCACCGTGCAGGTGCTGCGCGGAATCCTGCTGGAACCGCCGGTAGGCGTCCATCGCCTCGCCGGTCAGCTCGTCGACATCGCCGAGGATGCGCGTGAGCTCGTCGCCCGACTGCTGCAGCTGCGTCTGGATGTTGGTCCAGGTCTGCGCGAAGGCCTGCACCTCGCCCGCGTCGCCGGTGAGGTCGTCGAACCATCCCTTGAGCGGCTCGAAGTGGTCGATCAGCCAGCCGAGACCGGCCGCGATGAGCGAGCCGAGAGGGTCCGAGACGGTCGCGATCGTGTCGGCGGCGGCCGAGAACGCGGCCATGCCGCCTTCGACCCAGTCACCGGATTCGATGGCCGAGACCAGCTGCGAGCCGGAGTCGAGGAGGCCCGCGCCGCTGAACGGCGTCGCTGTGTCGACCGGGGCGGCGACGAGTGCGTTCGTGGTCACCGGCGCGTCACCCCAGCCCCTTCTCGAGCGCGCGCACCGCCTGGACGATGTCCTCCTCGACCGCGGCCATGTCCGTGGCGACCCCGCGGACCTCCCGCGCGCTGCGCGTCAGCATGCCTTCCGCGGCGCCGATCGCCGAGGCGGCCATGGAAGCCGCGAGGGTCGCCGGCGGCACGAGGAAGGCGCAGATCACGCCGAAGGCGCCCCCGCCCATGTTCGTGGCGGCCGCCGCCTGCCTGGCCACCCCCACATCGGCCGCGACCCGCTCGACGCGTGCGGCGTGCGCGTGGATGAGCTCGGCATCCACCGCGATCTTCTTCGCCATCGCTGCTCCCCCCCCCCCCCCCCCCCCCCCCCCCCCCCGCCCCCCCCCCCCCCCCCCCCCCCCCTTCAGCGCCGGATCTCAGTCCTGGATCCGCGTCCCGACACCCGTTCCCCCGGCGGCTGGACGCGTCGACCGCTCGACCTCGTCGCGCAGGTGCGCCACGATACCGGACTCCTCGCCGAACGCCTCGCTCGCCAGCTCGACGGCCTTGGCCCCCGCCTGGCGCTGCGCGGCGTTCGCCGTCTCGACGATGAGCCAGCCGAGATCGCGCGGGGACAGCCGGTAGGCGGCGTCGTCCACGTCCACGGCGACGAGCCGGCCGCTCGCATCCACGGTCACGGTGAGCTCCCGGCGGGGCGACGTCGCCGAACCGCGGAGCGCATCGATCTCCTGCCGGACCTCGCCGGCCCGCCGGGCACGTTCCTGCGCCTCGGCGATCTGCTCCTCGATCCGCGCAACGGCGAGATCGGCATCCGCATCGGCTGAGAAGAAGTCGGTCACCGGGTCAGCATAACCGCCAGGGCGGACCTCCTGTCCAGGAGCACCGCACGCACATACAGTGGGGGCGAGAGGCGATCACCGTGTTGCTCGCACGATGATGGATCGACATCAGGAAGGCACCGGGATGAGGCCGCTGCGATACTCCATCAATGTCACGCTGGACGGATCCGCGTCCCACGAGGTCGGGTTGCCGCCCGATGCCGAGTCGATGGCCTACTGGGCCGCGCAGCTGGAGCGGGCCGACGCGCTGCTGTTCGGCCGGGTCACCTACGAGATGATGCAGTCGGCGTGGCGGAGGCCGGCGTCGGGCGCCTGGCCCGACGGCATGCCGGACTGGCAGATCCCCTTCGCCGAGGCGATCGACAAGGCGAAGAAGTACGTCGTGTCGAGCACCCTGCGCGAGGTCGACTGGAACGCCGAACTGGTGGGAGCCGACCCGGCCAAGGCGGTGCGGCGACTCAAGGAGGAACCCGGGGAGGGCCTGTGGGTGGGTGGCGTCACCCTGCCGACCGCTCTCGCCGGGCTCGGGCTGATCGACGAATACGAATTCGTCGTGCAGCCGGTGCTCGCCGGTCGCGGCCCGACCCTGCTCGCCGGTCTGCACGACAGCATCCGGCTCGACGCCGTGCACCGACAGGAGTTCCGTTCGGGCGCGGTCGCCGTGCGGTATCGGCCGACTCCGACCTGACACTGCCTGGCCGGGTCCCGCAGCGGACCGCCGGATCAGCGGCCCTTGCGCTCCAGCGCGGCCTGATACAGGTCGCGGCGGCCGAGACCGGTGGCCTCCGAGACCTCGGCGGCGGCGTCCTTGAGCCGGGTCCCGGCGGCGACGAGGGCGAGCACCTGCTCGAGCGCGGACTCCGGGTCGACGGCGCGGGCCGGCGCGCCGGCGACGACGACCGCGATCTCGCCGCGCACCCCCTCGGCGGCCCAGGCGGCGAGCTCGGCGGCGGTGCCCCGGCGCACCTCCTCGAAGAGCTTGGTGAGCTCGCGGCAGACGACGACACGACGGTCGGCGCCGAGCTCCTCCGCCATGGCGGTGAGGGAGGCGGCGATGCGGTTGGGCGACTCGAAGAACACCATCGTGCGCGGCTCCGCGGCGAGCGCGCGCAGCGCCGACGACCGCTCCCCCGGCTTGCGCGGGAGGAAGCCCTCGAAGGTGAAGCGGTCCGTCGGCAGGCCGGACACGGCGAGCGCCGTCAGCACCGCGGAGGGTCCGGGAAGGGCGGTCACGCCGACGCCCGCCGCCGCGGCCGTCTCGACCAGATGGAACCCGGGGTCGGAGACGGTGGGCATCCCGGCGTCGGAGAGCACCACGACATCCTGCTCGCGGGCGAGCTCCACGAGCTCGCCCGCCCGGTCGCGCTCGTTGTGGTCGTGCAGGGCGATGAGCCGCGGGCGGTTCTCCACCCCGAGGCCCGCCAGGAGCCGCTGCGCGACCCGGGTGTCCTCGGCGGCGACGATCGGCGCTGCGGACAGCACCTCGACCAGGCGGGCGGAGGCGTCGCCGAGGTTGCCGATGGGGGTCGCGGCCAGGATGATCATGTCCTCAGTCTGACAGGCGGCGCGGTCGGCGCCCCGCGCGGCCGCTCCCCGTACGATTGCCTGGTGAGTTCGCTTCCCGTCACCGATCCCGTCCCCGCGCACGCCGCGCCCGGGCCGATCGGCAGCCGCATCGACGACTGGTGGGCGCGTGTGCTGCGCACGCCGACCCGGTTGCGGATCTGGTACTGGGGGGCGCCGATCGGCGTGACCCTGCTCGCGGCGGTGCTGCGGTTGTGGGACCTGGGATCCCCGCACGCGCTGGTGTTCGACGAGACGTTCTACGTCAAGGACGCCTGGTCGCTCTCGCACCTCGGCTACGAGGGCAGCTGGCCGGACAAGGCCGACCAGCAGTTCGCCGCCGGCAACACGGACATCTTCACGTCGTCGCCGTCGTTCGTCGCGCATCCCCCGCTCGGCAAATGGATCATCGCGCTCGGGATGGCGGCGACGGGTGCCGGCAACTCGTTCGGCTGGCGCGTGTCGACCGCGGTCGTCGGGATCCTCGCCGTGCTGGTGGTCTTCCTCATCGCCCGCGCCCTGTTCACCTCGACCGTCATCGCGGCCATCGCCGGCTTCCTGATGGCGATCGACGGCCACGCGATCGTGATGAGCCGGGTGGCGCTGCTCGACAACTCGGTGATGTTCTTCGGCCTCCTCGCCTTCGGCTGCATCCTCCTGGACCGGCGATGGCATGCGACCCGGCTCGCGGCGGCGGTCTCCGCGGCACGCTCGGCGGGTCGGGATCCCGCCTGGGGGCCGGTGCTCTGGTGGCGGCCCTGGCTGATCGCCGCGGGCATCCTGTGCGGGCTGTGCGCGGGGGTCAAGTGGAGCGGCTTCTACTTCCTCGCGTTCTTCGCCGTCTACACGGTGGTGGTGGATGCGGTGGCGCGCCGTCGCGCCGGCCTCGCCTTCTACCTGAGCGGCGCCGCCCTCAAGCAGGGCCCGGCGACGTTCGTGCTCATGGTCCCGATCGCGTTCGTCGTCTACGTGTCGACGTGGACGGGGTGGATCGTCACCGACGGCGGCTACTACCGGCACTGGGCCGAGTCGACGCATATGCAGTGGACGGGCCTGTTCAGCTGGGTGCCGCTGTGGGCGCAGAACCTCTGGTACTACCAGACCCAGATGTACAACTACAGCATCAACCTGCACGTGCCGCACCCGTACCAGTCGAACCCGCTGACCTGGCTGTTCATGATCCGCCCGACGAGCATGTACTACGTCGGCACCACGCAGGGGCAGGGCGGCTGCGACGTCTCGAGCTGCTCGGCCGCGATCACCTCCCTCGGCAACCCCCTCATCTGGTGGGCGGGCGCTGCGGCGGTGTTCTACCTGATCTACCGGTTGGCGCGGTACCGGGATTGGCGGCTCGGCCTCATCCTGACCGGACTCGCCGCCGGCTACCTTCCGTGGCTGCTCTACATCAACCGCACGATCTTCCAGTTCTACTCGATCGCGTTCGAGCCGTATCTGATCCTGGGCCTCGCGGCCGCGATCGCGGTGGTCCTCGGCAGACGCACGGATCCCACGCCACGACGGCGGCGCGGGATCGCCTGGGTCACCGTGTTCCTGGTGGCGTCGGCCGTGCTCAGCATCTTCTTCTGGCCGATCTGGACCGGCGAGCAGATCCCGTTCTGGTTCTGGCAGATGCACATGTGGCTGCCGAGCTGGGTGTAGCGACCGGTTTTCGCCTCCTCGCCCATGGGCACTGTCGGCCGGCGGGTGTAGACCGTGGGTATGACCGACGCGGAGCTGCCCGGCGATGACCGGCTCGACCATCTCGACCTCGTCCCCCTGCCCGGGAGCGAGCGACCGGAGCGCCCGGGCTACCGTGCCCACGGCGCCCTGGACCCGGACGCGGTGGTGTCCGCGACCCTCGTGCTGCGCCGCCGCGCGGAGCTGCCGGAGAGCGCCTTCACCACCCGGCTGAGCCGCGACGAACTGGCCGAGCGCTACGGCGCCGACCCGGCCGACGTGGAGCTCGTGAGCACGACGCTGAGTGCGCTCGGGCTCTCGGTCGACGAGGCGGATGCCGCCCGGCGCACGGTGCGCGTGAGCGGTCCGGCCCGGATCGTCGCGCGGGTCTTCGGGACGGATCTGGCGCGCTCCGCGCCCGCCGATTCCGGCGACGAGGCGGGGGCTCCGTACCGGCAGCGCTCCGGCGGCCTCAGCATCCCGCGCGCGCTCGGCGGCGTGGTGAGCGCCGTCCTCGGCCTCGACGACCGGCCGCAGGCGCGGGCGCAGTTCCGCATCGCTCGCCCGGCCGCCGTGTCGGTCAGCTACACGCCTCCCGAGCTCGGCACCGTCTACGACTTCCCCGCGGGGACGGACGGCAGCGGGCAGACCATCGCGATCATCGAGCTCGGCGGCGGCTACGAGCAGGCGGATCTCGACACCTACTTCACGGGCCTCGGCCTCCCGACGCCCTCGGTGACGGCGATCGGGGTGGACGGCGGCGCGAACCAGCCGGGGGCGGACCCGAACGGCGCCGACGGCGAAGTGATGCTCGACATCGAGGTCGCGGGAGCGCTGGCGCCGGGCGCCTCGCTCGTCGTGTACTTCGCCCCCAACACCGACGCCGGGTTCTTGGACGCGGTGACGACGGCGGCGCACGCCTCCCCCACTCCCGCCGCCATCAGCATCAGCTGGGGGCAGGCCGAGGACCAGTGGACGGCGCAGGCCCGCACCGCCTTCGACGAGGCGCTGCAGGATGCGGCGGCACTCGGTGCGACGACCACCGTCGCGGCCGGCGACGACGGCAGCAGCGACCGGGTGGGCGACGGCGCGGCGCACGTCGACTTCCCCGCCTCCTCCCCGCACGCCCTCGCCTGCGGCGGCACTCGGCTGGAGGCGAACGGCTCCACCGGCGCGGTCAGCAGCGAGACGGTCTGGAACAACGGCTCGGGAGGCGGTGCGACCGGCGGCGGCGTGAGCGCGGTCTTCCCTCTCCCCTCGTGGCAGGGCGGTGTCGGGGTGCCCGCGGGCGCGGGCGGCGCGGACGCCGGCGGCAGCGCGAACGGGCCGGGCGGACGCGGGGTGCCCGACGTCTCCGCGGTCGCGGATCCGCAGACCGGCTACCGCGTGCGGGTGGACGGGAAGGACACCGTCATCGGCGGCACCAGCGCGGTCGCACCGCTCTGGGCCGCCCTCGTCGCCCGGCTCGTGCAGAAGACGGGCAAGCCGCTCGGGCTCGCTCAGCCGGCGCTGTACGACTCGGTGCGGGCCGGGCAGGTGGCAGCGGGCTTCCGCGACATCACGCAGGGCGACAACGGCGCCTACACCGCGGCGGCGGGCTGGGACGCCTGCACCGGGCTGGGCGTGCCCGACGGGGCGCGGCTGCTCGGCGCGCTGTGAAGGCCGCGCCGCGGGGGGCGCTGTAAGGCGTGCCCGCCGGGTCAGTGGTCGACGAGCTTGAGGCCGACCACGCAGCCGACGAGGCCCAGGATGAGCAGCACCTTCACGAGGGAGAACCCTTCGCCGCCGAAGATCGAGGCGTAGAGGACGGTCAGCGCCGCGCCGATCCCGACCCAGACCGCGTACGCGGTGCCGGTGGAGATCTCGCGCATGGCGAAGGCGAGACCGCCCATGGAGGCGAGGAGGCCGACGCCGAAGATCACGGACGGCCAGAGGCGGGTGAACCCCTCGGTCTTGCCGAGGGCGGTGGCCCAGACGGCCTCGAGCACACCGGAGAGGATGAGGACGATCCACGACATGACGACGGTCTCCCTGGCCAGTCTTGTCGCGCACCGGGTACTGAACCGTCGTCCGGGATCGCGCTCGCGGCGATCTAGTACGAGTGTACCACAACGGGGTGGCAAGGCTCCGTTTCGCTCTGTTACGACTGTTACGGCGGCGCCTCCGGCTGCGTCGGGAGGGTCCGGTAGCGTGAGCGCATGGCAGATCGCGAATACGGTTTCCGCACGCGTGCGATCCACGCGGGCAACATCCCCGACCCCGTGACGGGAGCCCGGGCGCTGCCGATCTACCAGACCAGCGCGTTCGTCTTCGACGACACCGCCGACGCGGCAGCGCGCTTCGCGCTGCAGAAGTACGGGAACATCTACTCCCGCCTGGCGAACCCGACCGTCGCGTCGTTCGAGGAGCGCATCGCGAGCCTGGAGGGCGGCCTCGGCGCCGTCGCCACCGCCTCGGGACTGAGCGCCCAGTACATCACCTTCGCCTCGCTCGCCGGCGCGGGCGACCACATCGTCGCCTCCGCCAACCTCTACGGCGGCTCGATCACCCAGCTCGACGTCACGCTGCGCCGGTTCGGCGTCGAGACGACGTTCATCCAGAGCTCGGACCCGGCCGACTACGCCGCCGCGATCACCGACAAGACCAAGGTCGTCTTCGCCGAGACCGTCGCGAACCCCTCCGGCGAGATCGCCGACATCGAGGGCCTCGCCGACGTCGCGCACGCCGCCGGCGTGCCGCTCGCCATCGACTCCACCATCGCCACCCCGTACCTCAACCGGCCGATCGAGTGGGGAGCCGACATCGTCATCCACTCGGCCACCAAGTTCCTCGGCGGCCACGGCACCACCCTCGGCGGCGTGGTGGTCGAGAGCGGGCGGTTCGACTGGCACTCGGAGCGCTTCCCCCTCTTCGCCGAGCCGGTCCCGTCGTACGGCGGGCTGCAGTGGTCGGGCAACTTCGGCGAGTACGCGTTCCTGACCCGGCTGCGCGCGGAGCAGCTGCGCGACATCGGCCCGTCGCTCGCCCCGCACTCCGCCTTCCTGCTCGCACAGGGTGTCGAGACCCTGCCGTACCGCATCCAGGCGCACGTCGACAACGCGCGGAAGGTGGCGGAGTGGCTGGAGGCCGACCCCCGCATCGAGCACGTCTACTGGGCGGGCCTGCCGAACCACCCGCACCACGACCGCGCTCGCAAGTACCTCCCCGCCGGTGCAGGCAGCGTGTTCAGCTTCGTCGTGAAGGGCGGCCGCGCGGTCGGCCAGAAGCTCATCGAGTCGGTGAACCTGGCCAGCCACCTCGCCAACATCGGCGACGCCAAGACGCTGGTCATCCATCCCGCCTCCACCACCCACGCGCAGCTCACCGAGCAGCAGCTGCTCGACGCGGGCGTGCTGCCCGGCGTCGTGCGCATCAGCGTCGGCATCGAAGACGCCGACGACATCATCTACGATCTCGATCAGGCCCTCACCGAGGCCGTCAAGGAGGCGTGAGCATGAGCGCGACCGACACCACCGAGGTCCAGCTCGTCAACGGACTGAGCTGCTCCCTCCCCGCCGACTCCCCGCTGGCGAAGCTGCTGAAGTCGCAGCGCACCTGGATCGGCCCCGACGCCAAAGAGCGTCTCAAGATCCTGCGCGGCGCGAAGTCCGTCGCCATCGTCGGCGCCTCGCCGAACCCGGCGCGCTCCAGCTACTTCGTGGGCACGTACCTGCAGCAGTCGAGCGACTTCCGCGTGTACTTCGTGAACCCCAACGCCGACGCCATCCTGGGCCGGCCCGCCTACCCTGACCTCGCCTCGCTGCCCGAGGTGCCGGACATCGTGGACGTGTTCCGCAAGCCCAGCGACATCCCCGCCGTCATCGACGAGGCCATCGCGGTCGGCGCGCCGACGGTGTGGGTCCAGCTGGGCATCTGGAACCAGGAGGCCGCCGAGTACGGCGAGTCGAAGGGCCTCACCGTGGTCATGGACCGCTGCATCAAGATCGAGCACGCCCGCTTCCACGGCGGCCTGCACCTGCTCGGCTTCGACACCGGCCAGATCACGGCGCGCAAGACCCTGCGCTGACGCGCCGCGCGTGCCGGGATACCGGTGCGCGGGGTCGAGGGGCGTCGCTCCCCCGCACATTTGTGCCGAATGCGGGGTATCGCCGGCGCATTCGCGACATTTGGCACAAATGTCGGGCGGGCTCACAGCCCCGTCGCGAGGCGGACTCCGGCACCGATCTGGTTCAGGAGGTAGCCGGGGAGACGCCCGACAGGATACGGATCCACGAAATCCCGATCCACCGGTCCGATCTGCGTCACCAGCGCCACCGAGTCCTTGTCGAGGCCCACGGCCTCGGCCGGGATCAGGACGTTGCCGGGGAATCGTTCCAGCGCCGTATTCGACGTCAACGGAACCACCAGGACGGTGCTGATCGTCGAAGCGAGGAGCCAACCGTCCTGGATGACGACCGCGGGCCGGACCTTCGCGGGCTCCGAGCCGCGCGGGTAGCCGAAGTCGACCCAGACGACGTCACCACGCCCGATCACCAGTCGGCGCCCTCGCCGACCACCCGGGCTGCCTCACGAGTGAAGAGCCCGTCGCCGGACGGCTGTCCCGCCTCAGCGATCGCACGATCGGCCAGGCGGGTGAGATCGCCGGCGCCCTCCAACTCGTCGGCGAGCCGCTGCCCGGCCAGGCGGTAGAACGCCGACCGGTTCAGTCCGTGCTGCGCGGCGACCTTCTCGAATCGCTCGAAGTCGCCGTCCGGGAGGGAGATCGCGGTCTTCATGCTCCGAGTATAACTCGTATAACCGCGTCGCTCCCCCGCACATTTGTGCCGAATGCGGGGTATCGCCGGCGCATTCGCGACATTTGGCACAAATCGCGAGGGGGGGGTCAGGCGCGGGCGATGACGTGGAAGACGTGCCAGTGCTTGGGGCCCTCGAACGACATCCCGCGGCGGTCGTCCTCGGCGAGCTGGAGGACCTCCATGCCGGCGAGCATGCCCGTCACCCCGGCACGATCGTGGAAGTTCATGCCGGGGCGGCCGAACCAGTCGTCGTGCGGGCCGAAGAACTCGCCCGCGAACAGTGCTCCCGGGCGCAGGGAGTCGCGGATGTCGGCCCAGACATAGGGGAAGCGGTCCGCGTCGCAGAACGGCAGCGCGAAGCCGGCGTAGACGAAGTCGGCCGGCGGGAGGTCGCCGAGCGACTCGAACGGGGCCGAGCGCACGTCGAGCAGCAACGACTGCTCCGGGGTGAGGCCGACCACCACCCGCTCCTCCACACCGGGGTCGGAGTCGATGGCCAGGACGCGCCAGCCGCGGCTCGCGAGGTGCCGCGCCTCCACGCCGTCCCCGCACCCCAGGTCGATCGCGTCGCCGGGCTCCCCCGTCCACGCGCCGAGTGCACTCGCGAACGTGGGGCGCACACTGCGGCCGCCCTGCTGCTCGTAGAACTGCGACCAGTCGAACGCCATGAGGCCGAGCCTACGCGCGTGCGCACCCGTCGGGCCCCCTCGGCTGGCTAAACTCGGCGGGTGGAGTCCGCGCCTTCGTCCCCCCGCGTCGCCGTCCTCGGCCCCGTGCTGGTCGAGGGTCGCACCGGCACGCTGACCGAGCCGTCCGGCGCGCGCTCCAAGCGGCTCCTCGTCGCGCTCACCCTCGCGCACGGCCCGGTGTCGGTGTCGTCGCTGGTGGCGGACCTGTGGGACGACGCTCCGCCGCGCCAGGAGCGGGCGGCCCTGCAGACCCTTGTGTCGCGGCTGCGCACCTCCAGCGCCGACGGCCTGGTGGAGTCGACACCCGGCGGCTACGCGCTGGCGATCCGCGCCGCGGAGACCGACCTCGGGCTCGCCCGCGAGCGTGCGGCTGCGGCCCGCGAGCTGCTGGCCGCCGGCGACGCGCGAGCGGCCGTCCGGGAGGCGACGGCCGCCCTCGGCCTGTGGCGCGGCGACCCCGGCGCCGAGCTCGGCGACGCCCCGCTGGCCGACGATCTGGCGCGCACGGCCGCGACCCTCCACGACGAGCTGCTGCTCGTGCGGTCCCACGCGCTGCGCTCCGCGGGCGACCCGGACGCGGCGCTCGACGACCTCACGGCTCTGCTGCAGACGCATCCCCTCGACGAGTCGCTGCAGCTCGAGCGGATGGCCGCCCTCGCCGACGCGGGCCGCCGCAGCGAGGCGCTGCTCGCGTTCGCCGAGCTCAAGGAGACGCTGCTCGACCGGCTCGGCACACGGCCGGGCCCGGAGCTGGTCGCCTACAACGCGCGCCTGCTCGCCGAGGAGGACCAGCCGGAGCCGAACGCGGGCAAGCAGGTCCGCATCGGCCTGCGCAGCGCGCCGAACGCCCTCCTCGGCCGCGAGTACGACCTGCAGGCGCTCGAAGACCTCATCGCGACCTCCCGGCTGACGACCATCCTCGGCGCGGGCGGCCTGGGCAAGACGCGGCTGGCGCAGGAAATCGGGCGCCGCGCCATCCACACCCCGGCCGTCGTCTTCGTGGAGCTGGCGAGCGTGCGCAGCGCCGAGGACATCGAGCTGGCCTTCGCCTCGACCCTCGGCATCCGGGAGGCACGCAGCACCCGCTCCGGCGACCCGGGCGCGCTCGTCGACATCCACTCCCGCATCCTGGGGCTGCTCGCCGAGCGCGAGACGCTGCTCATCGTCGACAACTGCGAGCACATCGTGGATGCGGCGGCGGCGTACATCGCCGACATCCTGGACGCGACGACCACCGTGCGCGTGCTGGCCACGAGCCGCTCGCCGCTGGCGATCGGCGCCGAGCGCGTGTACCCCCTCGACTCCCTGCCGAGCGCCGAGCGCGGGCCGGCGGTCGAGCTGTTCGTCGAGCGGGCGCGCGCGGCCCGCCCCGGCGTCGTCCTGCCGCTCGACACGGTCGCGCGGCTCTGCGACCGGCTCGACGGCCTCCCGCTGGCCATCGAGCTCGCCGCCGCGCGCACCCGGTCCCTCTCGGTCGAGGAGATCGAGCGGCGGCTGAGCAACCGTTTCGCCCTGCTGACCGGCGGCGAGCGCACCGCGCCCGAGCGGCACCGCACCCTCTTCGCCGTCATCGACTGGAGCTGGAACCTGCTCGCGGGTTCCGAGCAGGCGCTCCTGCGGCGCCTCTCGGTGTTCCCCGACGGGTTCAGCGCCGAGGCGGCCGAGGCGGTCGCCGGCCCGGGTGCGAGCTCCGTGCTCGACGACCTCGACGCCCTGGTCGCCCAGTCGCTCGTGACCGTGACGGAGGACGCGACGACCGGCCTCCTGCGCTACCGGATGCTCGAGACCGTCCGCGAGTTCGGCGACCGCGAGCTGGCCGAGGCCGGCGAGGGCGACGACGTGCGGGACGGCATGGATGCATGGGCGGTGGCGTTCGCCCACGGAGCCATGGAGACGATGCACGGCCGCGAGCTGGTGCAGACCTTCAGCCGGGTGACGGCCGAGCAGGACAACCTCGTCGGGGTGCTCCGCTCGGCCATCGACGGCCCGCGCCCGGCCACCGTCGCCGCGGTGTTCGGCCTGCTCTCCTACTACTGGTCGCTGCGCAGTGCGCACTCCGAGGTGCTCGGGTTCGGCCCGACGGTGCTGGCGGCGCTGGAGGGGTGGGAGCCGGTCGACAGCGAGCGCGAGGACGCCGCCGTCTGCTTCACCATCATCGGCGGCACCTTCCTCTACGTCGACCTGCGGACGGCGGTCCGCGCGATCGCGCGACTCAAGCGCCTCCGACGCGAGCGGGCCTTCACCGACCCGCGCCTGAACGCGATGTCGAGCCTCATCACCGTCGCAGGCAAGGTCGAGCCCGGGATGCGGATGCTGGCCGAGTATGCCGCCTCGAGCGACCCCGAGGTCGCCGTGATGGGCAACCTCCTGCTGGCCCAGCTGCACGAGAACGCCGGCGAACTGCAGGTGGGACTCGTCGAGGCGCGCCGGGCGTACACGCTCGGGCAGGAGGTCGAGGACGCCTGGTCGACCGCCTCGGCCGCGCAGGCGCTCGCGCAGCTGCACAGCCAGCTGGCGCACCCGGAGGAGGCCCTGCGCTGGGCCCAGCGCGCCCACGACGGGCTCGCTCCCCTGCAGGCGGCGGGCGACCTGCGCCAGCTCGACTGGCTCATCGCGATCAACTCCATCACGGTGGGCGACACCGCGCGCGGCCGCGCGCTGCTCGACACCTACCTGAGCGTGGACGTCGACCGGACCGGCTTCGACTACGTCGACTACTACGGCATCGGGTACGGCGGCATGGCCGAGATCGCTCTCGCGGAAGGCGACCTGGCCGAGGGGCTGCGCCGCTACGCGGAGGCCGTCGGCGTGTTCGTCGACGACGGCGCCGCCCAGCGCGAGACCCTCACCAACCCCTGGATGACGATGCTGGGCGCGGCCGAGCTGGTCGTGCACGTGCGCGCGCACTCCGCCGGCCCCGAGGAGATCGCCCCGGGCACGGTGACCTGGCAGGCCACCGACGAGCTCGCCCGGCGCCTCCGGGTGCGCGTGCTCGTCTACACCCGGCTGAGCACGTGGTACGTCGACAAGCCCGTGCTGGGCAGCGGTCTCCTGGGCTACGCCGTCTGGATGCTCGACCCGCGCACGGCCGCCGGTCGCGACGACCGGTGGGTGGCGACCGGCCTCGAGCTGGTCGGGCTGGCCGCGCGGCTGAACTCGCGCCAGGACTTGGCGAGCATGCAGCGCAAGCGTCTCTCCGCTCCGATCGTCGCCGCCTGGGGTGCGGAGCGTCTGGAGGCGGCCGTGGAGGCGGCCTCGGGGCTCTCGCTCGAGGAGGCGTCCGCGCGCGGCCTGGAGCTCCTGCGCTCGGCGAAGCCGGCCCGCTGAGGCGGCCGCGGGCCTCCCCACGAATCGCGGCACGCTCAGCGCACGCGGGCGTGTACGCACGCCCCATGCCCCCACGCCCCCACGCAGCAAGCGGCCGCCGCACCCCTCCACAGGGTGCGACGGCCGCTGTCCGTGAGCGCGGGGCCTAGGCCTTGCGCATGTACGCCCGCACGGTGAGCGGGGCGAAGACCGCCACGATCACCGCCGCGCCGAGCAGTGCCCACCAGCCGTCGGCCGGGAACGTGCCGTTGTTGGCGAGATCCCGCACCGCGGTGACCAGGTGCGACACCGGGTTGATGTTCACGAAGGTCTGCAGCCAGTCCGGGAGGGTGTTCGCCTGCACGAAGGCGTTCGAGAAGAACGTCAGCGGGAAGAGCACGAGGAACGAGATCCCCTGGACAGAACCCGCGGTGCGGGCGATCACGCCGAAGAAGGCGAAGATCCAGCTGATCGCCCAGGCGCAGACGATGACGAGCAGGCCGGCCAGGATGACGAAGCCGACCCCGGCAGCGGGGCGCCAGCCCATGACGAACCCGGTGAGGAACGTGATGGTCGTCGCGATCGCGTAGCGGAGGGTGTCCGCGAGCAGGGCGCCGGAGAGCGGTGCGATGCGGGCGATCGGCATCGACTTGAACCGGTCGAACACGCCCTTGTCCATGTCCTCCCGGAGCTGCACGCCGGTGACGACCGAGGTCGTGATCACCGTCTGGGCGAGGATCCCGGGGATCAGGTAGGGCAGGTACGCGCTCACCCCTCCGGCGAGCGCGCCGCCGAACAGCAGCGCGAACATGATGGTGAAGATGATCGGCTGCAGCGTGACGTCGAACAGCTGCTCGGGCGTCCGCTTGATCTTCAGGAGGCCGCGGCGGGCCATGGTCAGCGTGTTGGCCAGGGTCTGGCGCACGCTGACGTGGTTCTTCAGGTTCCGCTCCGAGGGCGGTGTGATGGTGGCGATGGCGCTCATGCCCGGACTCCTTCTGCTGCTGCGGCCTTCTCGGCGGTGTCGGTGGGCTCCGCGCCCGCGTCCTGCTCTTCGACGCCGTGGCCCGTGAGGGTGAGGAACACCTCGTCCAGGGTCGGCTTCTGGACGGACATCTCCGCCAGGTGGATGCCCGCCTCGCGGAACGTGATGAACAGGTCGGTCACCGCGTCCGCGTCGCGCATCGGGGCCGTCAGGCGTGCGCCCTCCGGGGAGACGACAGCCTCCACACCGAGCACCGTGCCGATGGCCCGGCGGGCGTCCTCGACGTCCGCCGCGTCGGCCAGGCGCAGCTGCAGCGACGACTCGCCGACGGAGGCTTTGAGCTCGTCGCTCGTGCCCTCGGCGACCACGCGGCCGCGGTCGATGACGGCGATCCGGTCGGCCAGCTGGTCGGCCTCGTCCAGGTACTGCGTGGTGAGCAGCACGGTGGAGCCGGTGGAGACGAGGCGCCGGATGGTGTCCCACATCTGCGAGCGGGTGCGCGGGTCGAGACCCGTGGTCGGCTCGTCGAGGAAGATCAGCGGCGGCTGTGCGATGAGGCTGGCGGCCAGGTCGAGCCGGCGGCGCATGCCTCCGGAGAACTTCTTGAGCGGGCGCTTGGCCGCGTCCGTGAGCCCGAACTCCTCGAGGAGCTCGGCGGTCTTGGCCTTGGCCTCCCGGCCGCTCAGCCCGAGCAGCCGGGCGAAGATCATCAGGTTCTCGTTGGCCGACAGCGTCTCGTCGACGGACGCGAACTGCGCCGTCACGCCGAGGAGCTGGCGCACGATCTGCTGCTCCTTGCGGATGTCGTGGCCGAAGATGGTGGCGTCGCCCGCGTCCGGCTTCAGCAGGGTGGCGAGCATGGAGATGGTGGTGGTCTTGCCGGCGCCGTTCGGCCCCAGCACACCGTAGACGGTGCCGGCGCGGACGTTCAGGTCGACGCCGTCGACCGCGCGGTTGTCGCCGAAGACCTTGACGAGCCCGTGGGCTTCGACCGCCCATTCGGAGCTGCGAGTCATGGTGGTCCTTCCTTTCGGATCGGTTGATGTCTCGATGGTGCCGCTGCCCGCTTGCACCGCGCTTACGCGGCGCTTACAGCCCGGCGCCGGCGATGAAAGGGGCTGTGCAAGCACGGCGACGGTCGTGGCCGGCGATGCGTCGGCGCGCACGATCCCTGCGCCGTTTCCCGCCCGCACGCCGATTCCGTGCGCACAGCCCGACGTAGACTGGGGATGTGACAGCGTACGTCTCGGCCTTCGACCTCTTCTCGATCGGTATCGGTCCCTCGAGTTCGCACACCGTCGGACCCCTCCGGGCCGCCCGCGCGTTCGCGGTGAGGCTGCACGACGAGGGCATCCTCGACCGGATCGACCAGGTCACCTGCACGCTGTACGGCTCGCTCGGCTCCACCGGGATCGGCCACGGCACCCCCGACGCCGTCGTCGCCGGGCTGCGCGGCCTAGAGCCCGAGAACTGCCGCCCGGAGGACGTCCGGGGCGCCTGGAGCGGCCTCCCCGACGGCGCCACCATCGCACTCGCCGGTTTGCGGGAGATCCCCTTCGCGCGCGACGACATCGACTTCGAGCCGCGCACCCGGCTGCCCGGCCACCCGAACGCGCTGACGCTGCGCGCGTGGGGCCGCGGCGAGAGCGGCGAACGCGAACCCCTCCCGCTCCGCGAGGAGACCTACTACTCGATCGGCGGCGGCTTCATCCGCCGCGACGGCGAGGAGGCCGACCTGGCCGCGCGCGCCTCCCACCCCCTCCCCTACGACACCGCTGTGGAGCTGCTGGCGATCTGCGAGCGGCTCGACATCCCGATCTGCGAGGTCGCCCGCCGCAACGAGGCCGCGCTGCACAGCGAGGAGCGCACCGTCGAGCGGCTGGACCTGATCTGGGAGGCCATGGCCGAGTGCGTCGCCAACGGCCTCGCCGGCACGGGCACGCTGCCGGGCGGCCTGCAGGTGCCGCGCCGGGCCGCCGCCATGCGCGAGCACCTCGAGCGCGTGCAGGACGACCCGGGCCGCGCGACCGCGCTCGAGTGGCTGCACGCGTTCGCGCTGGCCGTCAACGAGGAGAACGCATCCGGTGGCCGCGTCGTCACCGCGCCGACCAACGGCGCGGCGGGCATCGTCCCGGCCGTCGCCCACTACTACCTGCGGTTCGTGCCCGGTGCGACCGCCGACGGCATCCGCCGCTACCTGCTCACCGCCACCGCGATCGGCTCCCTCTTCAAGGCGAACGCCTCCATCTCGGGTGCAGAGGGAGGCTGCCAGGCCGAGGTCGGATCCGCCTGCGCGATGGCCGCGGGAGCCCTGTGCGCCGTGCTCGGCGGCACGCCCCGCCAGGTCGAGAACGCCGCGGAGATCGCCATGGAGCACCACCTCGGCCTCACCTGCGACCCCGTCGGCGGCCTCGTGCAGATCCCTTGCATCGAGCGCAACGCCATCGCCTCCTCCACCGCGGTCTCCGCCGCCCGCCTCGCCCTCCACGGCGACGGCTCCCACCTCGTCTCGCTCGACACCGTGATCGAGACCATGCGTCAGACCGGCATCGACATGTCCACCAAGTACAAGGAGACCAGCGAGGGCGGCCTCGCGGTCAACGTCATCGAGTGCTGAGCGCCGCGCCCCGCGCGCCTGGCTCGCGAAGCGCCTGGCTCGCGAAGCGTGAGTAGTTGCGGGTATCCCGCGCCGCACACCCGCAACAACTCACACCTCGCGAAGCCGCGGACTCCCCCACGCGCGAGAGGTGAGTAGTTGCGGGTATTGCGGGCCAAATACCCGCAACAACTCACACCTCGCGAGAAGCCATCCACACGACGGCCGCCGCCCGCCCGCGAAGGGTGAGTAGTTGCGGGTATCTCGCGCCGCATACCCGCAACAACTCACACCTCGCGAAAATGGCCCGCTCACCTCGCACCGCTGGCGCGGCCGCGCACTCCCGCGCTCGCGCGCCCGCGCGCTCACGCACTCGCAAGGGCGAGTAGTTGCGGGTGTTCCGGGACGAATACCCGCAACAACTCACACCTCGCGAGAAGCGCCGCCCGCCGAGCGCCAAGCGCCATCCACCTCCGCCACTCGCGCGAGCGCGCGAAGGGTGAGTGGTTGCGGGTATTGCGGGGCGAATACCCGCAACAACTCACGCCTCGCGAGAAGTCATCCACACGTCGGCCGCCGCCCGGCCACGAAGGGCGAGTAGTTGCGGGTATTGCGGGGCGGATAGCCGCACCTGCTCGCACCTCGCGAGACCGCGCGAGCGCCGCGCGAGCGCGGCTCGGCGCGCGAGCCGGTTACGTCGCGTTGCGCGCGGGGTGCCGGGCGTCGGTGGCGCCGCCTAGCGTGGTCCCGTGAGCACGACACCCGCATCCGACGCCGACCGTTCGACCGCGCTGGGCGCCGCCCTGGCGGGGCCGCTGGTGTCCACCCAGTGGCTGTGCGACCACCTCGGTTCCGAGGGGCTGGTCGTGCTCGACGCGACGGTCGTCCCGGCCACCGGGGCCGACGGGCGCCCGACGTTCGTCAGCGGGCTCGACCAGTACCTGGTGGAGGGGCACATCCCGGGCGCGGTCTTCGCCGAGTTGCTCGACGGGTTCAGCGACGCGACAGGCCCGTACCCGTTCACGCGCCCGGATGCGGCAGCCTTCGCCGCGGCCGCGGAAGCGGTCGGCATCGACGCCGGAACCACGGTCGTGATCTACGACGCGGCCGCCGGCCAGTGGGCCGCGCGGCTCTGGTGGCTGTTCCGCTCGTTCGGCCACACGGGTGTGGCGGTGCTCGACGGAGGCGCGACCGCCTGGCGCGCCGAAGGGCGCCCCGTCTCTCGCGGCCACGTCGAGCCGCGCACGGGGTCCGGCTTCGCCGCCGCCGAACAGCCGGGCTTCTGGGCCGACAAGTCCACGGTCGCCGAGATCGCCGCGGGCGACCGCACCGCCACGCTGCTCTGCGGGCTCCCGGCGCGCGATTTCGCCGCCCGCCACATCCCGGGCAGCCTCAGCGTGCCGGCCGGGCGCCTGGTCTCGCGGGAGACCAACACGTTCCTGCCCGCGCGGGAGCTGCGCGAGCTGTTCGCCGACGCGCTCGCGTCGCCGGATCCGATCGTCGCGTACTGCCGCAGCGGCATCGCCGCGACCGCCGACGCCCTCGCGCTGGCCGTGCTCGGCCGCACGGACGTCGCCGTCTACGACGCGTCGCTCAGCGAGTGGACGGCCGACCCGCAGGCGCCGCTGGCCTCGGTCGCGTAGCCTCCTCGACGACCTCCAGGATGTGGCGGTACCGCTGGCCGGTCGCCCGCGACATCCCGAGCTCGCAGGTGCGGTTGGCCGACGCGTAGGCGGTGACGGTCCCAGCTGCCGCCGCCTCCGCCGCCAGCGCGCCGACCTCGGCCGCCTCGCGCTCGGTGGCGGAGGCCGTCAGCTCGGGATGCAGCAGCCCGCGGTCGCCCGCGAACGCGCAGCACCCGGCGTCGATGGGCACCGTCACGTCGGCGGCGACGGCCTCGGCGACGCGTCGCAGCGCGCCGTCGACGCCCAGCCGCTGGGTCGAGCAGGTCGGGTGCAGCACCAGCGACGGCAGCTCGTCGACGACGTCGAGGCCGGGCAGGAGGGCGGTCGCGGCGAAGTCCACGGAGTCCACGAAGCGCAACCGGGCATAGTCGCCGCCCGCCGTCACGGCCGCGTCGCGCAGTGCCTCCAGCCCCTCGGTGCAGGAGGCCGCGTCGCAGACGATCGGCAGCTCGCCGTCACGGGAGGCCGCCAGCAGCGCGGGCAGGACGCGCTCGGACATGCGCTCGTGACCGTCGTGGAAGCCCTTCGACTTCCACGGCGTCCCGCAGCACATCGACGAGATGCCGTCGGGCACGGTCACTTCCACGCCCGCGCGCTCGCAGAGGGCGAGGAACGCGGCCGTCGAGCCCATCCCGCCGCCCTCCGCGCCGAACATCGTGCCGATGCAGGCGGCGAAGAACACGGCCTGCGGCTCGGCGGCGGCGCGCGGCGACCGGCGTGTGCCGCCCCGGGGCAGCCCGGCGTCGTAGCGGGGCACGGTGTCCGAGCCGAGCAGCGCCCGGCCGACGTCCGTCGCCGCGCGCACCAGCGGCGCGGGGAGCGCATCGGCGACGGTGAGCGCCACGCCGCCCCCACGGCTCACGGGTCCCCACGCGGCGGCCGCAGCGTCCCACGCCCCGGCAGCGACGCGGGAGGCGGATTCCCCGCGGAGGCGGCGCACCAGATCGCCGGTGTTGATGTTGACCGGGCAGGCCGTCTGGCACATCCCGTCGACCGCGCAGGTCTGCACGCCCGCGTACTCGTAGTCGTCCCGCAGCTCGGCGGCGAGCGCCTCGTCCCCGGCCAGCTCGGCGGCTCGCAGCTCGCGCCGCAGCACGATGCGCTGCCGCGGGGTGAGGGTGAGGTCGCGGGAGGGGCAGGCCGGCTCGCAGTAGCCGCACTCGACGCACCGGTCGACCTCGTCCTCGACCGGCGGCGCGGTCTTGAGATCCCGCAGGTACGAGTCGGGGTCGTCGCTCAGCAGCACGCCCGGGTTCAGGATGCCGTGCGGGTCGAACAGCCGCTTGACCTCCTGCATCACCGCGTAGAGCTCGTCGCCGTACTGGCGGCGGACGAACGGCGCCATGATGCGACCGGTGCCGTGCTCGGCCTTGAGCGAGCCGCCGAGGCCGAGGATCAGCTCGACCATATCGTCGGTGAAAGCGCGGTACCGGTCGACGCCGCTGGGCTCCCCCAGCCGCTCGCTGAGCATGAAGTGGATGTTACCGTCCTTCGCGTGCCCGAAGATCACGCTGTCCTCGTAGCCGTGGGCGGCGAACAGGTCGCGCAGGCCGGCGCAGGCATCCAGGAGGGTCGGCACCGGCACGACGACGTCCTCGAGCAGCGCCGTGGTGCCGGGCGCGCGCGCTTCGGCGACCGTCGTGTAGAGGCCCTTGCGGATGTGCCAGAGGGCCGCGCGCTCGGCCGCGTCGGTCGTGAAGCGCAGCGGGAGGCTGAGCGGCAGGGCGTCGAAGACCGCAGCCGCGTCGGCGCGAGCGGCCTCGGCGGCCTGCGCGTCGGGCCCGTGGAACTCGACGAGGAAGGCGGCGTGGTCGTCGATCGCCAGCTCCCGCAGCTCCGTCGGCGCGTCGTCGGCGCGGGCGGCCAGTCGCAGGGAGGTGGAGTCCATGAGCTCGACGGTCGCGGCGCCGGTGGCCACGATCGCGGGCAGGGCGGCGGTCGCCTCGCGCAGCGTCCCGAACACGGCGAGCGCCGTGGTCGCGGCCGGGTGCAGCGTCACCGTGCGGAAGACGGCCTCGGCCACGAAGCCGAGGGTGCCTTCGCTGCCGACGATGAGATGGGTCAGGATGTCGACCGCGGTGTCGAAGTCGAGGAAGGCGTTGATGCCGTAGCCCATGGTGTTCTTCATGGCGAAGAAGCGCTCGACGGTCGCCACCGAGGCAGGGTCGGCGCGCACGCGGTCGCGCAGCGCGAGCAGCCCGGCATGCAGCTCCGGCTCGGCGGCGCACAGGCGCTCGTCGGCGTCGGCGAGGGAGGTGTCGAGCACCGTCCCGCTCGGCAGCACCACGACGAGCGATTCCAGCGTCCGGTAGGTGTTCTGCTCGATGCCGCAGGCCATGCCGCTCGAGTTGTTCGCGACGACGCCGCCGATCGTGCAGGCGATCTCGCTCGCCGGGTCGGGCCCGAGCTTGCGCCCGTGCCGGGCGAGGCGGGCGTTCACCTGGCGGACGGTCATCCCGGGCTGCACCCGCACGCGCGCGCCGCCGTCGAGCACGTCGGCCGTGCGGAACGCGTGGCGCGTGTCGGCGAGGACCCCGGCCGTCACACCCTGGCCGGACAGGCTGGTGCCGCCCGAACGGAACGTCACCGGCAGACCGCGGTCGCGCGCGGAGACGAGGAGGTCGGCGACCTCCTGGGCCGTGCCCGGGCGGGCGACCTCGGCGGGGACGAGCAGGTAGTGCGACGCGTCGTGCGCGGCCGCGTGGCGGTCGATGGCTTTCGTGGACGCGGTCACGGGCGGTCTCCTGCGGGGTCGATGGTCAGGTAGGGCGGGTGTCCACCCGCGGGCAGGCCGTCCGCGTCGGCCAGCAGCAGCGCGCCGTCGAGCGGGCGCACCGCCGGGGTCAGCAGCTCGACACCCGGAGCCGTCCGAGCGAGACGTTCGCGCAGCGGGTCGAGCAGCAGCGCGCCGACGCCGGTCACGCCGCCGATCACGGCGAGCCGCCTCGGGACGTGAGCGGCGAGCAGCGCCCCGGCCGTCGCGGCGAGCGCCTCGGCCGCCTCGCGCCAGATCCCGAGCGCGACCGGATCCCCCTCGCGGGCGGCCTCGGCCACGGCGGGAGCGAAGGAGGCGAGGACGCCGGCGCGGTCGTCGCGGGTGTACAGCCGCGACGGGAGGCTCTCCGCCGGCCCGAGCAGGCGCTCCGCGGCGGCCAGCAGCGCGGCCGATCCACCCGCGCGGCCGTCGTGCTCGCGCACCGCCGCACGCAGCCCGGCGAGCCCGATCCAGGCGCCGCCGCCCTCGTCGCCGAGGAGGTGGCCCCAACCGTCCGCCCGGCGCCAGACCTCGTGGAAGTCCGTCGCGAGCCCGACCACGCCCGTCCCGACCGCGAGCACGGCGCCGCCGTCGAGGCCGAGAGCGGCGGCCGCCGCCGTGACGGCGTCGGAGGCGAGCAGAATGCGCGCGCGAGGCCAGCGCCGGCGCAGCTCGGCGAGCACGGCGTCGGGCGGGGTCAGGCCGAGGAGGCCGCTCATCCCCACCGAGACCGTCGCCGCGGCGGCCACACCCTCCGGCGGCAGCGCCGAGAGCAGGTCGTCGAGGAGCGGCCCGACGCGGATGCCGTCGGGGCCGACGCTGACACCGGGCCCGGTGGCCGGCTCCTGCCCCGTCAGCGCCGCGCGCGAGCCCGTCCCGCCGATGTCGATCGCGAGCACGCTCACGCTCCGCTCACCCCGTCGATCCCTCGGCGCACGTCCGCCTCCTTCGTCGCACCCGCCGGTCCGCTCGGACCGCCAGGAAACACCATGACGCAAATTTACCGCCGATTCAATTCGAAGGAATATCGTTTACATGTCGCGTTCTTCCGGAACGGGCGGAGAGGATGCCATGAACGTGGACGCCGTCGCCCGCATCGGGCAGGCCCTGCCGGGGCTGCGCCCGTCGGAGCAGCGGGTCGGCCGGCTGGTCCTGGCCGAGCCCGCCGCGGTGGTGGACCTGCCCATCACCGGTCTCGCCGAGCGCTGCGAGGTCTCGGTCGCCACGGTCGTGCGGTTCTGCCAGGCCGTCGGGTACGCGGGATACGGCGCGCTGCGGCTCGACCTGGCCTCGACGCGGGGGCGAGAGGAGGTGTCGCTCGGCCGGTTCGGCGTGGCCGACGCCGAGATCGCGCCCGACGACGACGGCCGCGACGTGCTCGCCAAGATCGCCTATCACGAGGCCCGCGCCATCGAGTCGACCGCGGCCAGCGTCGACGTCCCCACGCTCGACGCGGTGGCCGACGCGGTCGTCGCGGCCGACCGGGTGGAGATCTACGGCGCCGCCTCCAGCAGCCTCGCCGCGATCGACCTGCAGCAGAAGCTGCACCGCATCGGCGTCATCGCCTTCAACACCAGCGACATCCACCTGGCGCTCACCGGTGCGGCCCTGCTCACCGAGCGCTCGGTCTCGATCGGCTTCTCGCACTCGGGGCTGACGCTGGAGGCCGTCGACAGCCTCCGGACGGCGCAGCGGGCGGGAGCGACCACGGTCGCGGTCACCAACTTCCCCGCATCGCCGATCGCGCAGCACGCCGACCACGTGCTCGTCACCAGCGCGAGCGAGACCCGCTACCGGCCGGGTGCGATGTCGAGCCGGATCGCCCAGCTCGCGGTCGTCGACTTCCTGTTCGTGCGCATCGTCCAGCGCCTCGATCCCGACTCCCTCCCCTCGCTGCAGCTGACCTACGACGCGGTGCAGACCCACCGGCACCCGCACGGGTCCGAGTGAGCCGCCCGTCCCGCCGCTGAGTCTTCGCTGTGGACCGCCGTCCGGCGCCCCGAGCGCCTCGGCGAAGTCTTACGCTCGCATCATGAGCCTCATGGACATCCCCTTCAGCACCATCGACGGCGCTCCCGCCTCGCTCGCCGACTACTCCGGCAAGGTGATCCTGATCGTCAACGTGGCCTCCCGCTGCGGCCTGGCGCCGCAGTACGAGAAGCTCGAGAAGTTGCAGGAGACCTACGGCGACCGCGGCTTCACCGTGATCGGGTTCCCGAGCAACCAGTTCCTCCAGGAGCTGAGCTCGACCGACGCCATCAAGGAGTACTGCTCCACCACCTGGGGTGTGACCTTCCCGATGATGGAGAAGGTGCGCGTGAACGGCCGTTCCGCCCATCCCCTCTACGCCGAGCTGACCACGCACCCCGATCAGGCGGGCAAGGCCGGCAAGGTCAAGTGGAACTTCGAGAAGTTCGTCGTGACGCCCGACGGCGCCGTGCACCGCTTCCGCCCGACGACCGAGCCGGACGACCCGGCGATCCTCTCCCTCATCGAGGAGACGCTGCCCGCTGCGGCCTGACGGCGCACCCCGGTGGCGGGAGGCCGCCTCACGCCCGGCGGAACCAGCGTCCGCCGACGCGCTCGGTGAGCCGCCATCCGGTCGTCTCGGCCATCGCCCGCACGCTCGCGAGCGTGTGCTCGGCGACGGCGAGCGCCTCCGGCACGGACTCGGCGACGAAGCGGACGGTCAGCCGGGCCTCCCGGGCGACCACGTCGACGCTCGAGGCCTCGACGACGGTCCATTCGGCAGCGGCGGCGGCAGCAGCGGGCTCGACGTCCTGAGGGGCGACCCCGGCGCGCAGAGCGCCGACGGACACGATGACACGATAAGAAGGCACGGCTCCGAGCCTACGGGCGCAGCCGGGGTTACCCTCTGACGGGGGGAAAGGAGTGCGCCGATGCACACGACGGACACGGGAACGATCGATCTCTACGGCGTGAGCGGTCTGAGCGAGGACGAGCTCGAGGAGTTCGCCGCCGTGCTCGACCGACGCCGCCACGACGACATCGCCGAGGGCGAGCACATCGCCGAGACGCTCGGCACGCTGCTGGCATCGCGGTCGGAGTCGACCTCGGACGACGAGCACGACCCCGAGGGGCCGACGCTCAGCTCGGAGTGGAGCCGGCTGCAGGCGCTGCGCTCCGACACCGCCCAGGATCTCGCCGCCGTCGACGCGGCCGGGGAGCGCCTCCGGCTCGGCACCTACGGCATCTGCGCCCACTGCGGGCGGCCGATCGGCGCCGACCGCCTCCGGGCCCGCCCGACCGCCGAGTTCTGCATCCACTGCGCGATCGCCTCCGAACGCTGAGAACGGGCCGGCGCACGCGGCGCCGAGCAGCACGGGCTAGCGCACGCTCTGGCCCGCCCGGTAGACCGCCTCGGTGCGGGAGGATGCGCCCACTTTGCGCAGGATGCTCGACACGTGGACGCTCGCCGTCTTGGCACTGATGAAGAGCCGTTCGCCGATCTGCTTGTTGCTGAGGCCCTGCTCGATCAGCGCGAGCACCTGCTCCTCGCGCTCCGTCAGCGGCGCGCCCGGACCGGACACCCCTGCCGGCGCGCGCGTGCCGCGCGGGGAGGTGAGGGCCGCGGCGGCCGCGGAGATCAGGCCGTACCCGAGCGCGTCGGCGGCGGCTCCCGCCTCCGCCGCCAGCCGGTCGGCCGCGGGCCGGTCCCCGGCGGCGATGGCCACGCGAGCGGCGCGGGCGAGCGCGTACGGACGCAGCTGCGCGGGCGCGAGCGGTGACGCCGTGGCCTCCACGGTCTGCCGCCAGGCGTCGACCGCGGCGGCGAAGGCGGCGTCACGATCGTCCGTCGCGACGGCGGCGCGCGCTGTCGCCAGCTCCGCGGTGGTCATCGCACCCCACACCGGCGCGGTGGGCCAGTGGGCGAGCCGGCCGAGAGCCGCCTCCACCGCCTCCGCGGAGGCCAGGACGTCGGAACGTTCGCCCGCCGGGTCGGCCAGCGCGCGGTCGGCGAGCGCGCGGGCCGCGGCGGCAAGGACGGGGAGGTCTTTCGCGGGGATCGAGCGATGGCTCTCGTCGAGCACCACCCTGGCCTCGCTCCACGCGTGCGCGGCATCACCGCGGGCGAGCGCGATCTCGGCTTCGATGCGCGCCACCCCGAGGAACGACTGCGCTTCGAGGTCGCCCTGCAGCCGCAGGCCCGTCCGCCAGCGGCGGAGAAGCGCGTCGGCCCCCTCCACGTCGCCGTGCCACAGGGTCAGCCACAGCTTCAGGTGCTGGAGGTGCGCGCGGAAGCTGGGCGGCGGGTCGAGCGCGAGCGCCGGGTCGAGCAGCGCCTCCGCCCGGTCGAGCTGGCCGAGCGCGAGGAGCGGCTCGATCGTGTTCGACGACAGGATGACGCCCGAGGTGCGCTCGACGCCGCGTTCCCGCGCGCGGGCGGCGCCGGCCTCGGCGATCCGCACGGCGTCGGCGTAGCGGCCCAGCCCGTTGAGGGCGTCGGAGGCGTTGACCGCGTGCCGGAGCAGCGCGGCGATGTCGCCGCCGGCGACGACGCGCGCCCGCTCCAGCTCGGCGAGCCCGCGCTCGATCTCGCCGGTGGCGACGAGCGCGCAGCCCCGGATGTTGTGCGCGATGGAGAGCCGGGGGTCCGTCGCATCGCCGAGCTCCTCGATGGCCTCGGTCGTGGTGTCGATCGCCTCGTCGAAGCGTGCGGCGAGCATGAGCCGGGCCGCCAGCTCGGCCAGCAGCTGCGGGCGGAGGGCGTCGCCGGGGCCGACCGAGCCAGCGGGGACGAGCTCGAGTGCCTGCCGCAGGAGCTCGATGCTGCCGGGACGATTGAGGTTGGTGAGGTACTGGGCCTTATCGCGCAGCAGCCGCGCGTGCCGGGCGGGCGCGAGCCCCGACGCGTCCTCGAGGGCGACGGAGACCATCGCGAGGGCGCGCTCGCTGTCGCCCGCGTTGCGGAGCGCCGAGGCCGTCCGGGCCTGGAGGTCGACGCGACTCAGCCCGCCGAGCGCCTCCGCGTCGGGGACGCGCTCCCAGAGCTCGAGCGCACGGTCGCCCATCGCGGCCACGGTGGCGTAGGCGTAGGAACGGCGTGCCTCGTCCATCGCCTCGACGGACGAGGTGAACGCGCGGCGCAGATCGTGCGCCGCCATCCAGTGGGTGGAGAGCTGGATGGCGGAGTGCTGCGGTCCGGCCTCCAGCGCTTCGGCGTACCGGGTGTGGAAGCGAGTGCGCTCCCCCGGCAGCAGGTCGGCGTGGACGGCCTCCCGCACCAGGGCGTTGCGGAAGACGTACTCGGTCGTGTCGGCCACCAGCACGTTGGCGACGATCGCCTCGCGCGCCGCGGCGTCAAGCTGCTCGGGGGTTCCGTCGAAGACGGCGGTGAGGAGGTCGTGCTCGACGCACACGCCGCCGGCCGCCACGATGCGCAGCAGGCGCTGCGCCGGCTCGCTGAGCCGCTCGTAGCGCGCCAGCAGCAGTTCGCGCAGGGTCTCGGGGAGGTCGTCGCCGGTGACCAGGCCGTCGATGCCGGCGAGCTCCTCGACGAAGAACGGCACGCCCTCGCTGAAGCGGTTGACCTGGTCGACGGTGGCGGCGTCGGGGACGCAGCCCAGGAGCAGCTCCAGCTGGCCGGCGACCTGGGCGCGCGTGAGGCGCCCCAGCTCCCAGCGGGTGACCCGGCGGGTGCGCTCCAGCTCGGCCAGGTAGGCGCGCAGCGGATGCCCGCGCGTGACCTCGTCGCTGCGGTAGCCGAGCAGCACCAGCACGCGGCCGCGCTCGCTCATGCGCACGACGAAGCGCAGCAGCTCCAGGGTGGAGGTGTCCGCCCAGTGGATGTCGTCGATGGCCAGCACGATCGGGCGCTCGGCCGAGAGGTTCTCGAAGAGCACGGTCACCAGCTCGTAGAGCCGCTCGGCGCCGGTGCGGGCCGGGACCGACGTGTGATCGCCGAGTTCCGGCAGCAGGGCGGAGAGACCGCCGGCGCCGGGGCCGGCGGCCGCCAGCACGGCGTCGAGCCCGACGAGCTCGATGAGGCGGCGCAGCGCGGCCGCGAACGGCCCGAACGGCGCCCCGTCGCTGCCGAGGTCGACGCACCGGCCCAGGAGCACGGTCGCCGACGACTCCGCCTGCTCGAGGAACTCGGTGATCAGCCGCGTCTTGCCGATGCCCGCTTCTCCGCCGATGACGACCGCGCGGGTGCCTCCGGCGGAGACCGCCCGGAGCTCGTCGTGCAGCGCCGTCAGGTCGGACTCCCGTCCGATCATCGTGGGGCTCGACGCCGGTGATCGCATACCTCCATGCTGGCACGCTCCACCGACATCGGTGAGTGGTCCCGTGACCGCTCTGCGGAGGGCAGAAGCCCGCTCACCGAGCGGTACGGGCCAGGTCGCGCGCGGCCGCCTCGGCCGACGCCTCCGCGCCCGCCGCCTCCGGCGCTCCGGCCGGGTGCGTCGCCTCGTCGACCCGGCGCGCGCGACGCGACCCGCGCACGATCCGGCGCGCCTCCCGCGCCTCGCGCCACCGCACGACGATCGCGCGCTCGCGTACCTGCCGCAGGAGCTCGCGCTCCGCCTGCCGGCGGGCGTCCTCCGCGGCGTTGACCCTGGCGTTCACATATTCTTCGAGCAGCAGCATCCGTCCATCCCTCTCGTCGATCCGACCACCTCAGACTGCTCGCTAAGGCAGGGGCCGAGCATCGGGCAGATGCCCTATTCCGGTCTTCCGCTGCGGCACGACCGGGTGCAGTCTGGCGGCATGGCAACCATCAACGTCCTGCAACCGCCCTACCGGGTCGGCTACTTCGTGGGCAGCCTCTCCACGAAGTCGATCAACCGGCACCTCGCCCGCGCGCTCATCCGCCTCGCGCCGGCCGAGCTCGAATTCACCGAGATCGAGATCGGCGGCCTCCCGCTCTACAACCGCGACCTCGACGGCGACTTCCCCGCCTCCGCGCTGGAGTTCAAGGCGACGATCGCCGCCCAGGACGCCCTCCTCTTCGTGACGCCGGAGTACAACCGCTCCATCCCGGGCGCCCTCAAGAACGCGATCGACTGGGCGAGCCGTCCGCACGGCGAGAACGTGATCGCCCGCAAGGCCTCCGCCGCCATCGGCGCCTCGACCGGCGCGATCGGGACGGCGGTCGCCCAGCAGCAGCTGCGCAGCGTGCTCAGCTTCCTGCAGGCGCCGCAGATGAACGCGCCGGAGGCCTACCTCCAGCTGAAGCCGGGGCTCATCGAGGAGGACGGCACGGTCACGAACGAGGGCACCGAAGCCTTCCTACGCGGCTTCATGGTCTCGTTCTTCGAGTACATCGAGCGCGTGCTCACGGTCGTGCCGAAGCCCGCCTGACCGGCACGAGCCGCACGTCGGAGAGCGCCCCGTCGGAGACGGTCGCGGTGAGGTACGTGCACTCGGGCTGCCGCCGGCGATCGGTCGGCGAGCCCGGGTTCAGGAGGCGCAGCCCGGCCGGCGACACCGTGTCCCACGGGATGTGGGAGTGACCGAACACCAGCACGTCCGCGTCCGGGAAGTCGCGGTCGGCCCGCGCCTCCCGCCCGCCGGCCGGCCCGGTCTCGTGGATGACCGCGAACCGGAGCCCTCCCAGCTCGGCCCGCGCCACCTCCGGCAGCCGCCCGCGCAGCTCCGGACCGTCGTTGTTGCCCCAGACGCCGATGAGCCGGCGCGACCGCTCCTCGAGCACGTCGAGCGTCGCCGCATCCACCCAGTCGCCCGCGTGGATGACCGCATCGGCGGAGTCCACCGCGGCCAGCACCTGCTCGGGCAGCGCCCGCGCGCGCTTCGGGACGTGCGTGTCGGAGATCATCAGCAGCTTCATCCCTCCGAACGGTAGGCGGGAGCGCCGCTCAGGGCTAGCTTCGCGGGTATGGAACTTCGCAACCTCGGAAACAGCGGGACCATGGTGTCGGAGCTGGCGCTCGGCACGATGACCTTCGGAGCGGAGGCGGACGAGCAGTCCTCCCACGCCATCCTGGAGCGCTACCTCGACGCCGGCGGCAATTTCGTGGACACGGCCGACGTGTACAGCGCGGGCGTCTCGGAATCGATCATCGGGCGCTGGCTGGCACGCAACCACGGCCGCCGCGACGGCATCGTGCTCGCCACCAAGGGCCGCTTCCCGATGGGGGCCGGCCCGAACGACCTCGGCCTGTCGCGCACCCACCTCCGCCGCGCCCTCGACGACTCGCTGCGCCGCCTCGGCGTCGACCACATCGACCTCTACCAGCTGCACGCGTGGGACGGCCTGACGCCGCTGGAGGAGACCCTGCGCTTCCTCGACGACGCCGTCTCGGCGGGGAAGATCTCCTATTACGGCTTCTCGAACTACCTCGGCTGGCAGCTCACCAAGGCCGTGCGGCTCGCGGCCGAGCACGGGTGGGCGCCGCCGGTCACCCTGCAGCCCCAGTACAACCTCCTCGTCCGCGGCATCGAGCACGAGATCGTGCCCGCCGCGCTCGACGCCGGGATGGGCCTGCTGCCGTGGTCCCCGCTGGCCGGCGGCTGGCTGAGCGGCAAGTACCGCCGCGACGAGTCCCCCACCGGCTCCACCCGCCTGGGCGAGAACCCGACGCGCGGCATGGAGGCGTGGGAGGCCCGCAACGCCGACCCGCGCACCTGGGAGGTGGTGGACGCGGTCGCGGCCGTCGCCGCCGAGGTGGGGGCGAGCCCGTCGCAGGTGGCGCTCCGCTGGCTGGCGGACCGGCCGGCGGTGACGTCCGTCATCCTGGGTGCGCGGACGATCGAGCAGCTGGACGAGAACCTCGGCGCGGCGGAGGTGGTCCTCCCGGATGACCTGCGCCGCACCCTCGACGACGCGAGTGCCCCGCGCGCGGAGATCTACCCGTACGGCGAGCAGGCGGTGGCGCAGCGTCACCGCAAGCGCGAGGGCGGCCGGTAGGGCGAGGCACGCGCCAAGGGAGGACATCACGGCTCATCCAGGCCTGATCTCCTCCCTTCCCTGCCTTCTCGGCACCTCGCGTCCCGAATCTCCTCCGTTGTCCGCGCCGTCGGTACGGGAGGAGGTTCGGCTCGTGCAGCCGTCGAATCGCGGTGAACGGAGGGGATCGCAGGGCCGACGGACAGGATCCCCTCCGTCAGCGACGCCGCGGGCGCAACAGCCCGACCCACAACTTGTCAACAAGCCGCGGCGCGGATTAGAGTCGGCAGGCCTGTCACCGCGAAAGGATGGCGCCCGATGACCACCGTCCTGCCCCAGACAGACCAGCCGCAGACCGGTCCCCGCGCCCGCATCGACGAGTCGTGGATCCGCGCCCTGCCGAAGGCGGAGGTGCACGTGCACCTGGAGGGCCACTTCACCCTGGTCGACCTGCTCGACCTCGCGAAGCAGGCGGGAGAGCCGCTCCCCGGACCGGCGGCGACGCTTTTCGACGTCACGACCCACCACGACTCCGACGGGGCAGGCGACCTCGGCGCCTTCCTCCGCTTCCTCGACTGGGAGTGCGGGCTGATCCGCACCCCGGAGCAGGCGGCGCGCCATGCCTACACGTTCGCCGCCCGCCAGACGGCGTCGGGCATCCGCTACACCGACGCGATCATCAACCCGACGCACTGGAGCGCCTGGGCGGGTCGCGTTCCCGAGCTGTTCGACGCGCTCGCCGCCGGGATCGACGAGGCGGAGCAGGACGGACTCGCCCCGGTGCGGCTCTGCTACTCGCTGCTGCGCCAGCAGAGCGCGGCCGAGGCGCGGGAGGCCGCCGAGTGGCTCGCCGCCGCCCGCCCCCGCCACGTGGTTGCGCTCTCGATCGACGGCGACGAGCGCGCCGCGGGACGGGTCAGCGCGCGCTTCGCGGACGCGTTCGCGATCGCCCGCGATGCCGGCCTGCACCGCACCGTACACGCGGGCGAGTCCAGCGGGCCCGAGGGGGTGCGGGATGCGCTCGACCTGCTGCACGCCGAGCGCATCGACCACGGCATCCGCTCCATCGAGGACCCGGCTCTCGTGCGGCGCCTGGCCGACGAGCAGATCCCGGTGGGCGTGTGCCCGCGCTCCAACATCGTGCTGGGTCTCTCCGACGACTGGGCGCAGCATCCCCTGCTCGCGCTGCGCGACGCCGGCGTGAACGTGACGATCAACACCGACGACCCGGCACCCCTCGGGACGACGCTCGAGGCGGACTGGGCGGTGTGCGCGGAGGCGTTCGCACTCGGCCACGACGACCTGGCCGGGTTCGCGGCGGCGTCGATCGCGGCCTCCTTCGCCGACGACGACACGAAGCGCCGGCTGGCGGCGGAGCTGGCCGCGACCCTCGACGCCCGCTCGGTTCGGTGACTGTGACCGACCGAGGCGACGCCAAGGCGCAGGACGACCGGCGTCTGCACAACGAGCTGCTGCGCGAGGTGCGGGAGGCGGCGGCGGCGAACGCGGCGCTGCCCGGCGAACTGGAGCTCACGGCCCGTCTCGGCTGCACGCGCCAGCAGCTGCGCAACGCGCTCGCCGAGCTCGAGCGCCAGGGCATCCTGCGCCGACGGCAGGGGGCCGCGACGACGGTCGACCACGTGGGCCTGCGGATGAGCGTGCGGCTGGAGGACCAGTTCGAGCACACCGTGCTCCTCTCGCGCATGGGCTACCAGGCCGGGGTGGAGGTGCTGGAGTCCGCGGTCGTCCCGCTGCCGGAGCACGTGGCCGCGCTGCTCGACGTGGAGGTCGGGCATCCCGCGCTCCGCAGCGTCAAGCGCTGGCGGGCCGACGGCGAACCGGCCATGCTCGCCTCCGGCTACCTGCTGCTCCCCGACGACTCCCCGCGCGAGCTCGACGAATCGGTCTTCACCGCGGTCGGCCAGGCGTGGGGCGAATCGCTGGTCTGGGAGGTCGCGACGCCCGGCGCGGCGGTGCTCGCGGGATCCGACGCCGAACGGCTCGACCGCCCAGAGGGCACGCCGGTGCTCACCTTCGAGCTCATCGGCGTCTCGGTGAGCGGCCGCCGCCTGTTCTACGCGTTCGAGCACCACCTCCCGGAGGTCGTGCGCTACTCGTTCGTGCGCTCCGTCCGGCCCCCGTGGGACGCGGTCTGACGCACTGATCCGCGGGCGTCGAGCGGGGATGGCCGGCGTCTGTGGCGTTTCGTTACGGCCGGCATCGCGGTTGGGACGACCTCCCGTGCACACTTGTCGACAAGTTGCACCTCACCCGTTCCGCACCTCTCCCGCGACGTCGCGATCCCCGCGATCCCCGCGTCCCCCCGAAAGGCCCCCACCCCCATGAAGCTGCGCTCCCTGCTCGCCCCGCTGCTCGCCGTGTCCGTCGTGGCCGTGCTCGCCGCCTGCTCGTCCGGCGCCACCGCCGGGTCCACCTCCGCCGCCGACAAGCCGAAGGTCGCCGTCGTGCTCGGCGGCCTCGCCAACGACGGCGGGTTCAACCAGTACGCGGCCGATGCCGCGCACGCCCTCGAGAAGAAGGGCGAGATCACCGCCCAGATCCGCGAGTCCGTCACCAGCTCGTCCGACGCCGAGGCGGCCTTCCGCCAGTACGCGTCGCAGGGCTACGACCTGATCATCGGCTGGGGCCTCGACTTCAGCAACTCGGTGTTCACCGTCGCGAAGGAGCTGCCGAAGGCGCACTTCGTCGCCACCGGCTCCGCCGACATCCTGGACAAGGCCACCGCCAACGTCGAGACCTGGACCTATGCGAGCGACCAGCAGGGCTACCTGACCGGCTGGGTCGCCGGCAAGACCGGGCTCTCCCCGATCGGCGTCGTGGACGGGCAGCTCGCCCCCTTCAACGAGACGTCGTACAAGGCGCTGTCGGTCGGCCTCAAGGCCGCGAACCCGTCGGCCACCGAGCTCGAGCCGATCTTCACCGGCAGCTGGGAGGACCCGACCCTCGCCAACCAGGCCGCCAAGGCCCAGATCGCGGCCGGCGCGAAGCTGATCGTCACCGGCGCCGAGGGCTACACCTCCGGCGTGCTCTCCGCCGCCAAAGCCGGCGGCATCGCGACCCTCGGCGCGTCCAGCACGTCCTCGTCCGACGCGAAGGCCGTCAACGTCGGCCTGGTGAAGCTCGACTTCACGCCCACCCTCGAGGAGGTCGTCGGGCACCTGAAGAAGGGCGACTTCGGCAAGCACTCCTACACCTCCACCATCGCCAACAAGGGTCTGATCTTCGCCGACATCAACGCCGTCGACGCCGCACCGGACCTGCCGAAGGACATCAGCGCGCAGGTCGACGAGCTCGCCGCGAAGCTCGCGAGCGGCGAGCTCACCATCCCGGCCATCGGCTAGAGCCGACCCCACCCGCACCCGGAGCCGCAGACCGCGATGACCGCCTCCCTCGCCCTCCTGGGCGCCTCCAAGTCGTACGGAGGCGCCCAGGTGCTGCACGCCGTCGATCTCGCCGTGCAGCCGGGCAGCATCCACGCCCTCGTCGGCGAGAACGGCGCGGGCAAGTCCACGGCGCTCAAGATCCTCGCCGGGCTGGAGCAGCCGACCGCCGGAACCGTGACGGTCGACGGCGCGCCCGCGGTCTTCTCGGGTCGCGCCTCCGCGATCCGGCACGGGATCGGGCTGGTCCCGCAGCAGCTCAGCCTCATCCCCGAGCTCACCCTCGCCGAGAACCTCGTGCTCGGCCAGCCGGAGCGGCTCGCCCGCCGGCGTCGCGCCGGCCGTCTGCTGCGGGAGGCCGCCGGCTCGGCCGGTCTCCCCGTCGAGCCGGACGTGCGCGTGCGCGATCTCGGTCTGGCGCAGCGGCAGCTCGGGGAGCTGGCGATCGCGCTCGCGCAGGGCGCGCGCATCCTGCTGCTCGACGAGCCCACGTCGGCACTCGGCCCGTTCGAGACCGCGGCGCTGTTCGAGCGGGTGCGCTCGCTCGCGGCCGCCGGGTACGCCGTACTCCTCATCACCCACCGGCTCGACGAGGTGCGCCTCGTCGCCGATACGGTCACCGTGCTCTCGCACGGCCGCGTGACCCTGTCCTCCCCCGTGGCCGACGTCTCCGACGAGGACCTCGTCCGGGCGATGGTCGGCAGCGTTCCCCCGGTGCCGCGCCGCGAGCACACGATCGCCGGGGAGGCGCGTCTCGAGCTGCGCGAGGCATCGACGGGCTCGACCGGCACGGGCATCGACGGCGTCAGCCTGAGCGTGCGCGGCGGCGAGGTCGTCGGCGTGCTGGGCGTCGCGGGCAACGGACAGACCGCGCTCGCGGAGGCCGCCGCGGGCATCCTCCCTCTCCGTTCCGGCACGGTCTCGGTCGACGGCGCCACGGTCACCGGTCGGCCGGACCGCGCCGCCCAGGCCAGTCTCGCCTATGTGCCCGAGGTCCGCATCGACGCCCTGCTGCCGGATGCCCCGCTCACGCGGTCCGCTGTGCTGCGGACGCTGGGGCTGGGCGGCCGGTTCCTCCGCCGCGGACGCATCGACACCCGCGCCGTGCGCAGGTTCACCACGGAGCTGCTCGAACGCCACGACGTGCGCCCGCGCGACCCGGACCTCCCGGCGCGCGCCCTCTCCGGCGGCAACCAACAGAAGCTCCTCGTCGGCCGCGAGCTCGACGGAGCCCCCGCCGTCGCCGTGCTACACGGCCCGACGCAGGGCCTCGACCTGCACGCCAGCGCCGTGATCCGCGGCGAGGTGCGCGCGGCCGCCGCCGCCGGGACCGCCGTGCTGCTGGTGAGCGCCGACACCGACGAGATCCGCGACCTCGCGGACCGCATCCTCATCCTCTCGAAGGGACGCATCGTGGACAGCCTCGACGCCGCCGACTTCGACAGCGCCCGCATCGGGCGCGGCATGGCCGGGCTCGGCGGGGAGGTCAGCGCGTGACCGCCCTCCCCACCTGGCTGCACCGCCGCCGCGGACCGCTGATCGCCGCCCTCTACGTTGTCGCGGGCTTCGCCGTCGTCTTCGTGCTCGTCGTCGCGACCGGCGGCGACCTGGGCGCGGCGCTCGGCGGGTGGTTCACCGGCGCCTTCGGCGACGGCTACAACCTCACTCAGACCCTCTCGAACGCGACTCCGCTCGCACTGGTCGCGATCGGCGTCTCGGTCGCGCTGCGCGCGGGCGTCGTCACCGTCGGTGCGGAAGGGCAGCTGATCGTCGGCGCCATCCTGTCGACGGTGGTCGCCCTCCTGCTCGGTCCGGATGCCAGCCCGGCCGTCGCCCTCCCGCTCGGCGCGGTCGCGGGCGTCATCGGCGGGATGCTGTGGGCGCTCCCGGCCGCGGTCGCCAAGATCCGCTGGAACGTCAACGAGATCCTCTTCACCCTGCTCGCCAACTACCTCGCCGTCTCGCTGCTGACCTACCTGCTGCGCACCGTGCTGCGCGACCCGGAGACCAACGCCAGCCCGCAGTCGCCGCCCCTGCCCCTGCCGTCGCAGCTCCCGCAGCTGCCGGTGAGCGGCCGCATCCACGTCGGCATCGTCATCGTCGCGCTGATCCTGCTCGGCGCCTGGTGGTGGTCCCGCACGCGGCAGGCGTTCGTGCTCGAGGTGTACGGGTCGCGCCCGGTGCTCGCCGCGCGGCTCGGCCTGACGCCACGCTCCGCCGTGCTCACCGCCCTCCTCGTCTCCGGCGCCGCCGCGGGTCTCGCGGGGTGGATGCAGGTGGCCGGCGTCACGCAGCGGCTCGAACCCTCCGTGTCGGGCGGCATCGGCTTCGCCGGGCTCGCCGTCGCCGTGCTCGGCCGCGGCAACCCGCTCGGGATCGCCCTGGCCGCGATCGTCTACTCCGCGCTGGGCACCGGAGCCGCGGGCGTGCAGATCGCCACGGGGACGACCCCGACCGCGATCGGCACCGTCACGCAGGGCATCCTGCTGCTGACCGCGGCGCTCGCGCTCGCGGCCCTGCAGCTCAGCCGCATCGAGAAGGCGGACACCATCGCCGCGAAGACCGAGACGGTGCCCGCATGAGCCCCGTCGAGTTCTGGACCGTCGTCCTCGCGGGTGCGCTCGCCCTCTGCGCGCCCATCGTCATCGCCGGCCTCGGCGAGATCTTCCTGGAGCGCACCGGAGGCTTCAACGTCGGCATCGAGGGGATGATGCTGGTCGGCGCCGTCTTCGGCGTGCTCGGCGCGCACGTCGGCGGCGTGTGGGTCGGCGTGCTCGCCGGGATCCTCGCCGGGCTCGTCCTCGGGCTGCTGATGGGCGTCGCCTCGGCGATCGCCAAGGCCGACATCGTGATCGTCGGCATCGCCATCGGGCTGCTCGGCGCGGGCCTCAGCGTGTTCCTGTTCCAGGCGCTCAACCCCGCCGGCTCGACCAACCAGACCGTCCAGACCCAGCCCCCGCTGCACCTGCCGCTGATCGAGGGCATCCCGGTGATCGGCCCGGGGCTCGCCCACGCAGGGACCTTCTTCTACCTCTCGCTCGTGCTCGTCGTGCTCTCCTGGCTGGTGCTCGACCACACCCGGTTCGGGCTGCGGCTGCGCGCCGTCGGCGACGACGAGTCCGTGGCGAAGACCCGCGGCATCTCGCCGACACGGTTCCGTCTCGGCGCCGCCGTGATCGCGGGAGGCTTCGCCGGGCTCGCCGGAGCGACCGTGCCGCTCGCGAGCATCGGGACGTTCTCGCCCGGGATGACGGGAGGCGCGGGCTTCGTCGCCCTCGCCGTCGTCATCATCGGCCGCCGCACCCCGTTCGGCCTGATCGCGGGAGCGCTGCTCTTCTCGTTCTTCAACTCGCTCGCGCTGCTCGCCCAGACCCAGAGCCTCGGGCTGCCGGTCGAGCTGTTCCAGGCACTGCCCTACCTGGCGACGCTGGTGGTGCTCTGCGTCGTCTCCCGGCGCGTTTGGCGGCGCGGCCGCGTCGTGCGGCGAGCCTCCACGTCCCCCACACCCTCCCCCGAACCCGAAGGAGCCCGATGACCGCCCCGACCAGCCTGCACGATCTCCCGGACGCCGAGCGCGCCCTGCTCGAGAGGGTCGGCGCGCTCGCGGCCGGCTTCGAGACCGAGGCCGCCGCGCACGACGAGCGCGCCGAGATCGCCGTCGACAGCCTCACCGCGCTGCACGACGCCGGCCTCAGCCGCGCGACCCTCCCGGAGCACCTGGGCGGCGAGGGCCTCAGCTACCAGGCCTTCGGCGAGGTCGTGCGTGTGCTCGCCGCCGCCGACCCGTCGATCGCCACGATCGTGACGATGCACACCGGCGCCGGCGTCGGGCTCGCCGAGTTGACCCGGGAGAAGAAGGGCTCCTTCTTCGCCGACGAGTTCCTCGCCGGCAAGCGCTTCGCCAACGCGCTCTCGGAGCCGACCAGCGGCAACCGCTTCCTCAACCCGCAGCAGGCGGCACGGCCGACCGAGGGCGGCTGGCTGCTCGACGGCGCCAAGCGCTTCGTCTCCGGCAGCGAGATCGCCGACTACCTGCTCGTCAACGCGCTCGTCGACGACGCCCCCACCTTCTTCGCCGTCATCCCCGACGAGACGGTCTCGATCATCCCGATCTGGGACACCCTCGGCCTGCGCGCCACCCGCAGCCAGCTCCTCTCGTTCAGCGACACCCTCCTGAGCGCGGAGCACCGCGGACGCGCCCCCGGCCCGGGCGACTTCGCCGCGGTGCCCGCCGGACTGCCCGCGATCTCGCTCGGGATCGCCGACGCCGCGCTCGGTGCGCTGGTCGACCACGCCAAGAACCGCTCCATCCTGGGCAAGCCGCTCTCGCACCAGCAGTGGATCCAGCACGAGGTCGCCGACGCGCAGTCCCGGCTCGAGGCGGTGCACGCGTTCTACCAGCGCACGCTCGCCGAGGCGGACGCCGGCCGGCCCGAGTTCTTCCCGAACCTGTCGCGCTCCAAGTACTTGGCGAACAAGATCGCCGTGGAGGTCGCCCAGCTCGGTGTCCGCGTGGGCGGCGCCTCCGGCTACCTGAAGCAGTCCCCCATCCAGCGCCACCTGCGCAACGCCCAGGCCGGCCAGCTCATGGCGTACTCGACCGAGGTGCTCGCCGGCGAGATCGGCAAAGAGGTGCTCGGCGTCGTCGAGTCCCCCGCCGAGAACGAGCAGGTGGCGTGACCATGGCCGACCGTCAGCGGATGATCTTCAACGCGTTCAACATCTTCTCCGTCTCGCACCACGACCAGGGGATGTGGGCGTGGCCGGGCAGCAAGCAGCTCGACTACAACTCGATCGACTACTGGGCCGACATCGCCCGGCTGCTGGAGCGGGGACGCTTCGACACCCTGTTCTTCGCGGACGTGCTCGCGCCGTACGAGGCGTTCGAGAACTCGCGCGAGCGCGCGGTCTACAGCGGCATGCAGTTCCCGATCAACGACCCGGGCGAGCTCATCCCCGCGCTCGCCTACGCGACCGAGAACCTCGGCTTCGTGCTCACGCAGAACATCCTGCAGGAGCCGCCCTACGCGTTCGCCCGCAAGATGTCGACGCTGGACCACCTGACCCGGGGCCGCATCGCCTGGAACATCGTCACCACGTTCCTCCCCGGCGCCGGGCGCAACCTCGGCCTCGCCGGCCTCCCGGAGCACGAGGACCGCTATGCGCGCGCCGACGACTACGTCGACGTGGTCTACAAGCTGTGGGAGGCGAGCTGGGAGGACGACGCCGTCGTGCGCGACCTCGCCCGCCAGCAGTACACCGACCCGGCGAAGGTGCACGAGATCAACCACGTCGGCCCGTTCTACGACGTGGTCGGCCCGCACCTCACCGAGCCGTCGCCGCAGCGCACGCCCTTCCTGATCCAGGCGGGCGTCTCGCCGCGCGGTCGCGACTTCGCCGGGCGCAACGCCGAGGGCCTGTTCATCAACGCCCTCAGCCCGGCCGAGGCCGCCCCGGTCGTCGCCGACGTGCGCGCCGCCGCCGTGCGCCACGGGAGGCGGGCGCAGGACGTCAAGCTGTTCGGCATCCTCGGCTTCGTCGTCGGCAGCACCGAGGAGGAGGCCAAGCGCCTCCACGAGGAGATCACCGACTTCCAGAGCATCGACGCCAACCTCGCCAAGCAGAGCGTCTTCCTCGGCTACGACTTCGGGCAGCTGGACCCGAAGGAGCCGATCCACGAGATCGCGAAGCGGCCGGAGGGCCAGGAGGGCATCGTCGGCAAGCTCATCGCCATGTCGCCGAACCCGCAGTACACGATCGGCGAACTCGTCCGCTGGTTCGGCAATCTGCGCGTCGTCGGCACCCCCGAGCAGATCGCGGACCACGTCGAGGCCTGGCAGGACGCGGGCGTCGACGGGATGAACGTGCAGTACGTCGTCTCCCCCGGCTCGTTCGAGGACTTCGTCGACCACGTGACCCCCGAGCTCCAGCGCCGCGGCATCATGCAGACCGAGTACCGCGAGGGCACACTGCGCGAGAAGGTCTTCGGCAACGGCCCGTACCTCCCCGACGAGCACCGCGCCCGCGGCTTCCGCCGCGCCGCCTTCGGCGCGTAGCCCCGCGTCGCCTCGCATCGATTCGGCAAGGGAGGAGATCACGGCTCGTTCGGGCACGGATCTCCTCCCTTCCCCGCGATCGGCCAGCTCGCGCCCCGAATCTCCTCCGGTGCCCACCGTGTCGGTATAGGAGGCGATTCGGCGTGCCGACCTGGCCGATCGCGGTGAACGGAGGAGATTCCTGGCCCTATTGCGAGAATCTCCTCCGTCGCCCACGCGCTCAACGGGGTCGAGCAGGAATGGAGAAGCGCGCGGGCGGGGGATGCGGGAGGCTGGACCCGTCAGCATCCAGAACTCCGGGAGGACCACCATGAGCCCCGCCACGACCGCCGACGACGGCTTCACCGCCGAGGAGCGCGCCGCCATGAAGGAGCGCGCGCAGGAGATCAAAGCCAAGCGCGCATCGAAGAACCTCTCGAAGGAGGAGCAGGCCGCCGCCGACGCCGCCGAGGTGCAGGCGAAGATCGCCGAGATGACGGAGGACGAGCAGGCCATCGCCCGGCGCCTCCACGAGCTCGTCGCCGAGCACGCCCCGTCGCTCGCGCCGAAGACCTGGTACGGGATGCCCGCCTACGCGAAGGCCGGCAAGACCGTCGTGTTCTTCCAGCCGGCCACGAAGTTCAAGGCGCGGTACTCCACGATCGGGTTCAACGACCCCGCGCAGCTCGACGAGGGCACGATGTGGGCGACCGCGTTCGCCGTGGTCGAGCTGACCCCGGCCGACGAGAAGATCCTCGCCGCGCTGCTGGAGAAGGCGGCGGGCTGATCCTCAGTCCTGCGGCGGGACCGTGAGCAGCCCGTCGACCAGCATCCCCCGCACCGCGGGCAGCAGGTCGTCGCGCAGCGCGGCCTCGTCGACCTCCAGCAGTTGAGCGAGCGCACCGACGATCGCCGCGACGCTGAGCTCGCCGTCGCTCGCGCCGGCCAGGGCCGCGAGTCCGGTGTCGGCCGAGACGGTGCGTCCGAAGCCGCCGCCCTGCCGGAGCAGGATGGCGGTCGGCGCGTCCGAGCCGGGCCAGAGGTGCCGCTCCTCGGTGACGTCCCCGGCCACCGCCAGCCGCAGCGCCGAGAGCGCGTCGTCGTCGAGAGCGGCTTGGAGGTCGTGGGCGGCCAGCGCCGCATCCAGCGCCACGCCCAGCCCGGCCTCGTTCGCCCCGAGCGACCCGTGGATGCGCTCGAACCGCCGCAGCGTCGGCACCCCCTCCGCGCGCCGCAGCAGGAGGTAGCCGAAGCCGACCTGCCGCACGCCGCGGGCCTCGAAATCGTCCAGCCACGCGCCGAGCAACTGGTCGAAGGCCGCCGTGCCGGGCCGGGTGCCGCCGTCGCGGATCCACGTCTCGGCGTATCCGGCCGCATCCTCCGTGTCGCGCTCGATCACCCAGGCGTCGAGCGGCGTCGCGGAGCCGTCCACCCAGCCGCGCACGCGATCGAGCGCGTCGGCGTAGCCGTGGTACTCCCAGTTGCCGAGCAGTTGCGCGACCCCGCCGGGCTCCAGGTGCTCGCCGCAGCCGTCGATGAACGCCGCGACGAGGGCGTCGCCGACCATCCCGCCGTCGCGGTACTCGTAGGCGGGCACGCCGTCGACGCGCGGGGTGATGACGAAGGGCGGGTTGGAGACGATGTGGTCGAACCGCTCCCCCGCGACCGGCTCGAACATGCTGCCGAGCCGGAACTCGATCCCGTCGACGCCGTTGAGCTCGGCGTTCAGCGCGGCCAGCTCGAGAGCACGCGACGAGATGTCCGTCGCGACGACCCGCTCGGCGTGGCGACGGGCGTGCAGCGCCTGGATGCCGCATCCCGTGCCCAGGTCGAGGGCCGTGCCCGCCGGGCGCTGCAGCATCAGCCCGCTGAGGGTCATGGAGGCTCCGCCCACGCCGAGCACGTGATCCTCCGGGAGCGCGTGGCCCAGCGCCAACTCGCCGAGGTCGGAGACGATCCACCACTCGGCCGGGCCCAGCGCGTCGACGAAGGAGTAGGGGCGCAGGTCGACCGCCGGGGTGACGCGTGCGTCGTCGCGGCGCAGGAGGCCGAGCTCCTGCGCCCCGTCGAGCCCCAGCGTCGGGAGGGCGGCCTCCGCCGCCTCGACGGTCGCCGGGCGGCCGAGCACGAACAGCGACGCCAGCGTGCCGAGTGGCGACGTCTCGCGGCGGGCGAGCGCCCGCTCCGCCGGAACGCGCTGGCCGCGGTGCAGCGCCTCCGCCGCCTCCTCGCCCCACAGGTCGGTGAGGGCGGAGACGGCGAACCCCGCCCCGGTCAGGTCGGAACGGAGTGCCGCGATCGATGCGGCGCGGTCGGCGGGTGAGCTCACCGGACCATTCAAGCAGGAGCAGAATGGGCGTGTGATCCGCAAGAGAGCGATCGTGACCGGGACGGTGCAGGGCGTCGGCTTCCGCTGGGCGGCGCGCGAACAGGCTCAGGCCATCGGCGTGGCCGGCTGGGCGCGCAACCGCGCCGACGGCAGCGTCGAGGTGGAGGTCGAGGGCGAGCCCGCCACCGTCGATCGGATGCTCGCGTGGCTGCGGGAGGGGCCTCCCGGGTCCGAAGTGGCCGCGCTCGACGTGACCGACGCCGCGCCTGACGGCGACGACGGCTTCCGCATCCGCCAGACCGTGTGAGTGGTCGGAGCGTGTAGCGCTGACCGGGGCGCGCGGGGGCGCGGGGGCGCGCCACGATTGCGGCGCCCCGGCGCGTCTGCGGTAGCAACTGCTACGGCTCGGGACGTCTGCCGTAGCAACTGCTACGGCTCGGGACGTCTGCCGTAGCAACTGCTGCGGCTCGGCGCGTCTGCGGTAGCAACGGCTACGGCTCGGCGCGTCTGCGGTAGCAACGGCTACGGCTCGGGACGTCTGCGATAGCAACTGCTACGGCTCGGGACGTCTGCGATAGCGGCGACGCGGCGCACATGTCCCGCCACAGCGCACTCGGCAAATGCATCGGCCGCCGCGTTGCCGCAGGCGGGGCGTCGGGGCTCGCGTGTTGGGAGCGGGCGACGGCGACGCGGCGGGACGTCTGCGGCGCGGCGACATGTCAGGAACGTCCCGCGAGACCGCCGATGCACCGCGACTCCACGCGCGCGCACGGGAATGGGCACACGCAGGCGCTCGGCCCTGTGCCGCGGCGCCGAGCGGTGGACAATGGGGGCATGACCCGCGCCACCTTGCTGACCGTGACCGCTCCGACCGTCTCCGACCCGGCCGCGACCCGCGCCGACGGCGACCCGGGCTTCGTGCTCGCCGATTTCGGTGCCCCGCAGGCCCGGATCACCGACCTCGGCATCACGCGCGGCGACGGCGTGTTCGAGACGATCGCGGTGATCGACGGGCACCCGCAGGCGCTCGAGCCGCACCTGGAGCGGCTGGCGCACTCGGCGGCGCTCCTCGACCTCCCGGAGCCGGATGCCGCGGTGTGGCGGGAGGCCGTGCTGGCCGGGGTCGCCGACTACCGGTCCCGCAACGGCGACGGCGGCGAGCTCTTCGCCAAGCTCATCCTGACCCGTGGAGTCGAGGGCGAGGGCCGGGCGAGCGGCTGGGTCTTCGTCGACGAGGGCGAGGACTTCGCGGCCCAGCGCCTCGGCATCCGCGTGGTGGCGCTCGACCGCGGCTGGCGGCACGACGTCGCCGAGACCTCGCCGTGGCTGCTCGCCGGAGCGAAGACGCTGTCGTACGCGATCAACCGGGCTGCGGGCCGGGAAGCGGCGCGCCGGGGAGCCGACGACGTCATCTTCATCAGCTCCGACGGCTATGCGCTGGAGGGGCCGACCTCCAATGTGATCTTGCTCTCCGACGGGGTCGTGCGCACCCCGCAGACCGATCAGGGTATTCTCGCCGGCACCACGCAGGCCGCCGTGTTCGCGTTCTTCGAGGAGCGCGGCTACCCGACCGAGTACCGCCGCATCACCGCCGACGAACTGCGCGATGCCGACGCCCTCTGGCTGGTGTCGAGCGTCCGCCAGGCGGCGCCGATCACGACGCTCGACGAGCGCGACTACCCCGTCGACGACGCGCTGACCGCCGACCTGAACGCGTACCTCCTGTCGCGCACGGACTGAGTCGCGCGCAGGCCTGAGTCGCGCGCAGGCCTGAGTCGCGCGCACGGCCCGACCGGGCCGGTCGTCTGCCCCGATGCTTTCATCGTTCGGCTACTGCGGCGGAGCGGATGGATTCTGCGCCGGCGGCGCGCTGGCGGGCGGCGCACTCGCGGGCGGCGCACCCGCGGCTGCTTGCGAATCAGGTCGCCCGGATCCCGGGTAGGGAGGGAACGACCCACCCGAGGGCGGGGAGACCAGGCCGGACTGCCCTCCGTCGTGCGGTAGGTGCGCGTACCCCGGGGGCCGGTATCCGGCGGGAGCCGTGTCGCGCCCGGCACGCGGAGCACGCGGTTCGAAGGCGCGCACGACGAGGGGGATCACCGCGAGCACGACGGCGACGAGCGCGGTGGCGCCCGCTGTCCGCATCCACCAGTCCGGCCAGTCAGGTTCGGGGAAGGCGGCCGTCGCGGCCAGCAGAAGGGCCGTCAGCCAGAGGAAGGCCAGCGTGACCAGAGCGGAGGTCCTCGCGATCGTCCGCGTCGCCCTGACCACGAAATAGAGTCCGTAGAACTGCGTGATCAGCAGTGCGAGGCGGAGAAGGACCACCAGGGCGAGGAACAGGAAGAGCTGCTGCGTCCAGACCCGCGCGTCCGCCGTGTCCGCCGGTTGCAGCCAACCGTTCCAGATCTTCATGAGGCCGAGGGCGACCAGGACCACGTTCGTCATCACCGAGGCCGGCGTGTACCAGCGGTTCGGACCGTCGCCGTAGGTCGCGTCGAGGAGCACGGCTCCCGCGAACCCGGCGACGAGGACCAGCGTCAGCCAGGCACGTCCGGCGACGTTCGCCTGATCCCCGACGATGATGAAGAACCCGCCGAGCAGCGCGGCCCCGACCAGCATGCCGATCGCGAGCGCGAGCGCCAGCGTTCGGGTGCGCGTCGGATGTTCCGCCATCGGTTCGGTGCTGGTCATCGGTTCCTCCTCGGGGAACGACGCCCCTCATCCGATCGCACGGTGAGCGTCGGCGAGGGCTGCCCCCACGCCGACGACTCGCTGTCGCCTGACATTCAATCACGCTTGACGTGAAGCATCAAATACACCGTTTTTTATATGGCAATGGCCGGCGGGCTCGGGAGGGACGACCCCTCGCCTGCGAGCGGCCCGGCCCCCACGGGGGCGGTAGACCTCTCGTTACGCCCCGATTCGCGAGCGTCGGCCGTGCCGTCTAGGCTGAACGCACCGTTCCGGCGACGAGGCCGGATCCACCGTCAGCGGAGGGAGGTCGCCCGTGACAGAACACGTACCCCGGAGCATCGAAGTGCTCCGTCAGCAGGCGCGCGATGAGCTCTCCGCGATCATCGAGCACCGCTGCCGCGCGGGCGAGGACCCGTGGCACTTCATCCCGGACCTCCCGAGCGTCGACGAGCAGGTCGTCATCTCGCTGCGGGCGACCGCGATCGAGGCGTTCGACCTCGGCGAGCAGCAGTCGCGGGCCCACCATCCGGCCGCGGGCCGCGAGATCTTCACGCGCTTCGAGTACTCGGTGCTGCGCCGCATCGCACTGGAGCATCCCGAGCTCAGCGAAGCCGTCTGGGGCATGCTCGACAAGCTCGAGCGCGCCTGACGGCCGGCGCCGCCGGCGCCGATCGCGGCGCCAACTCCGGCGATCTCGCGGCATCCCGGCCCGTTCTCCGTTCGAACGGAGAACGGAGCGGCGTTGCGTGGCCGATTGCCGGAGTCACGCGCCCGCGCCCGTGCCGCCGGCACGACGGCCAGCGCGGTGCCAACTCCGGAGATCCTCCACGACACGCCGACGAGACCGCCGTTGGTCCGGCGATTCCGCGCCGATCGCGCGACATCACCGGAGTTGCGCGGCCAGACGCGCACCCGCCCGGCTCACGCGCCCGCGGCCTCCCGCAACTGCTCCGGCCGCGTGACCGGCAGCCGGCACACGAAGTCGCGGCAGAGGTACGCGGTGGGGAGCCCGTCGTGCGCCGTCCGCCCGGCGAACAGGTCGAACCCTTCGTCCGCGAGCGCCGCGGCCTGCGCCTCCCCGACGACGGCGACCACGGCTGCGGGATGGGTCCGCACCGCTCCCAGCAAACCCTCCGGATCCGCCGGGCCCGAGGGATGCGCGCCCGGTTCGGCCCCGGCTGGCAGCACGGTCACGAGCTGCACGGCGTCGGCGTCGAGGCGCGACATCAGGGCGAGGGAGGCGCCGAACCCGGTCGGGCTCTGCACCGCCTGCGCGGCGACCAGCCGCATCCCCTCGCGCGCGGCCCGCTCGTAGCGCCGCTCGCCGGTCAGCAGGAAGAGCGTGTGCGCGGCGCTCGCCATCGACGACAGGCCTGAGGGATACGCACCCTCGGAGGGATCGACGCGCACGGACAGCCCCGTTGCGGCGAGCACCGGATCGCCGCCTCCCGGCGCTTCGAACGGCCCCGACCCCGGAGCAGCACCCGACGCTCCCGAAGCACCCGCCCCACCTCCGGCGTCGAGGCAGATGTCGACGAGGTCCCGCGCGGCGACCGCCATCGCCGGGTCCCCCGACGCGAGCGACAGCTCCAGGAGGCCCGCGGCCAGCGCGCCGTAGTCCTCCAGCGTCGCCTCCGCGTCGGAGAGCCGGTCGTCGAGCGACATGCGCAGCAGCGTGCCGTCGGCGCGGCGATGCCGCTCCAGCAGGGTGTTCGCCGCCGTGGTCGCCGCGACGATCCACGCGGGCCGGTTCAGGATGCGCGCCGCGCGGGCCAGCGCGCCGATCGCCAGGCCGTTCCAGCCGGTCAGCACCTTCGCGTCGACCGGCGGCGCCTCCAGCAGTCCTCGTTCGGCGGCCGGCCGCTTGTAGTACTCGCCCTCGACCCGGGCGCCGTCGATGACGCTCTCGGAATCCTGGGCAGAGGCGAAGCCGCCTCCCGGCCGGCGCAGCACGCCGAGCAGGAACGCCGCCACACCGTCGGCGGTCTGCTCCGCCCACGGCTCGCGCGTCTGCAGCCACGCCGTCGCGTAGGCGTCCAGCAGCAGGGCGTTGTCGTAGAGCATCCGCTCGTAGTGCGGGTCGCCCCAATCGCGCCGGGTCGCGTAGCGGAAGAACCCGCCGTCGACCGGGTCGCGGAGCGGGGAGTCCGCCATCCGCCGCAGCGTCCGGTGCGCCAGCTCCTCCCCCGAGGGGCGGCCCAGCAGGAACCCGAGCACTGGCGCGACCGGGAACTTCGGGGCCGCGCCGAACCCGCCGAACTCCTCGTCCTCCGCCCGCGCCAGCAGCGCGACCACCGTGTCGAGCTCGCGGCCGTCCGGGAGGTCGTGGACCGCGGTCGCGGACGCGGAGGCCGCGGCGAGCGCCGCCACGACGCGCCCCGCATCGGTCTCCACCTGCTCCCGCCGCTGCTCCCACGCGTCCGCGACGGCGTCGAGCACCTGGCGGAACGACGCGCGGCCGCCGACCGGGATCGGCGGGAAGTAGGTGCCGGCGAAGAACGCCCGCCCGTCGGGGGTGGCGAAGACGGTGAGCGGCCAGCCTAGGTTGTCGGTGAAGGCGCTGGCGGCGGAGAGGTAGGCGGCATCCACCTCGGGATGCTCCTCCCGGTCGACCTTGATCGGCACGAACCGCGCGTCGAGCTCGGCGGCGAGCGCGGGATCGGAGAAGCTCTCGCGCGCCATGACGTGGCACCAGTGGCAGGTCGCATAGCCGATGGAGATCAGGACGGGCACGTCGCGCCGCCGGGCTTCGGCGAACGCCTCCGCTCCCCACGGCCACCAGTCGACCGGGTTGTCCGCGTGCGCGCGGAGGTAGGGACTGATCGCGTCCTGCAGCCGATTCGCCATGGCCACACCCTACGACCGCTGACCGCGGCCGCAACGGCTGGTAGCGTGGTGGATATGGTTGCAAACGCAAATACTCCGACCCTGACCCTCAACAACGGAACCACCATCCCGCAGCTGGGCTTCGGTGTCTTCAAGGTCGACCCGGCCGAGACGACGCGGATCGTCACGGATGCGCTCGAGGTCGGCTACCGCCACATCGACACCGCCGCGATCTACGGCAACGAGAAGGGTGTGGGCGACGCCCTCGCCTCCTCCGGCATCGCCCGCGACGAGCTGTTCGTCACCACGAAGCTCTGGAACGACCGCCAGACCGACGCGCAGGCCGCGTTCGACGAGTCGCTCGAGAAGCTCGGCCTCGACTACGTGGACCTGTACCTCATCCACTGGCCGACCCCCGAGAAGGACACCTTCGTCGAGGCGTGGAAGTCGCTCGAGACCATCTACGCGTCGGGCCGCGCGAAGGCCATCGGCGTCTCGAACTTCCTCGTCCCGCACCTGGAGAAGCTGCTCGCGAACACCGACATCGTGCCGGCCGTCAACCAGATCGAGCTGCACCCGGCGCACCAGCAGCCGGCCGTCACCGCGTTCGCCCGCGAGCACGGCATCGAGATCGAGGCGTGGGGACCGCTCGGCCAGGGCAAGTACCCGCTGTTCGAGCTGCCCGAGGTCGCCGGCGCCGCCGAGGCCCACGGCAAGACCCCGGCCCAGGTCGTCATCCGCTGGCACCTGCAGACCGGCAACATCGTGTTCCCGAAGTCGAACCGCCGCGAGCGCATGGCCGAGAACTTCGACGTCTTCGACTTCGAGCTCACCGACGCCGAGGTCGCCGCGATCACCGGTCTCGAGCGCGAGGGCCGCGTCAGCGCGCACCCGAACGAGGTCAACTGACCCCCGCCGGATAAGCTCTCCCTCGTGAAGTTGAGGATCACGACGGCAACGGGCAAGGTCGCCTACATCATCGGGGGCTACGGCCTCCTGCTGGCGTTGAACGTCTTCCTGTTCCAGCAGCTCGTCGACGCGACCGCCGACGTGCTGATCGTGGCCGTCCTCAACCTGCTCTACGTCGGATTCGGCGTCCGCATCTTCCGCGGCGCCGGTGAGAACCGCGAGGACCCGCGCCCCTGGTGGCGCGCGACCGCCCGGCCCGCCGCCGGTTTCTGGATCGGCGGCGGGTTCACGGCGGCCGCCTTCGTCTCGTGCGTCGGCGCCCTCGCCAGCCGGCCGGAGAACGCGTTCATCCCCACCGTGGCGTGCATCTGCTACGCGGTGCTGGCGGCGTTCTACCTGCACTCGTCGGTGCGGCTGGTCACGATGGACATGGCGTCCTGACACGGCGCGCCGCGGCGCTCGGCACCGCAGCGCCCGGCGTCCGCGGCGCCCGGCACCGCAGCGCCCGGCACCCGCATCACACGGTCGCGGCCGCCTCGTAGCGCGCGACCAGCTCCCGCTTGAGCACCTTCCCGCTCGGTCCGAGCGGGAGCGCCTCCAGGATCTCCACCCGTCGCGGGAACTTGTACGCCGCGACGTGCTCCTGTGCGAACGCGACGAGGTCCTCCCCGGTCGCCTCCGCGCCCGGCATGAGCGTGACGGCGGCCATGACCTCCTGGCCGTGCGTGTCGTGGGCGACGCCGAACACGGCGACCATCGCGACAGCGGGATGGGTGGAGAGCACCTCCTCCACCTCGCGCGGGTACACGTTGTAGCCGTTGCGGACGATCATGTCCTTCTTGCGGTCGACGATGGTGATGTAGTCGTCGTCGCTCTTCGTGCCGAGGTCGCCGGTGCGGAACCACCCGTCGACCACCGCCTCCGCGTTCGCCTGCGGGAGGTTGAGGTACCCCTTCATGAGGTTGTGCCCGCGCACGACGATCTCGCCGAGCTCGCCGCGGGGCAGGAGGTCGATGCGGTCGTCGACCTCGGCGTCCGCGATCTCCACGTCCACGCCCCAGATCGGCGTGCCGACCGTGCCGACCCGCGTCGGGCGGCCCCGGTGGTTGAAGGAGGCGACGGGGGACGTCTCGGTGAGACCGTAGCCCTCGTGGACGTCGATGCCGTAGACCTCCTTCATCCGCTCGATCACGGCGACGGGGATGGCCGCGCCGCCGCTCATGCCGTAGCGCAGCGGCGGCCGTTCGGGATTCGTCTTGGCGGCCTCCAGGAGCGCGATGTACATCGTCGGGACGCCGGTCATGATCGTGCAGCCGTGCTCGTTCAGGAGCCGCAGCGCCGTGGCGGGGTCGAACTTGGGGACGAGCACGACGGTCGCGCCCGCGCGGAAGCCCATGTTCATCACGCAGGTCTGCCCGAAGGTGTGGAACAGCGGCAGGCAGCCCAGGATGCGGTCGCTGGGCTCGATGTCGAGCGTCCCGGCCAGCAGCACGTTCACCTGCTCGATCAGCGAGAAGTGGCAGCCCTCGGCGCCCTTGGGCTTGCCGGTGGTGCCGCTGGTGTAGAGGATGGTCGCCGTGTCCAGCGGGTCGCGCGGCACATAGGTCAGCACGGGCTCAGCGGCTGCGGCCTCCACTTCGAGCCGGGGGAACGGCAACTGCTCCGCCAGTTCGTCGGGCACGAGCACGGAGAGCACCGGGATGCCGGCGAGTGCCGCTCCCTTCGCACCCTCGCCGAGCAGCGGGGCCGCGCAGATCAGCAGGGCGGCGCCGGAGTCCTGCAGCACATAGGCGATCTCCTCCGCCTTCAGCAGCGCGTGGATGGGGACCACCGTCGCGCCCAGCGCCAGCGCGCCGTAGTAGACACGCGGGAAGTCGGGCACGTTCGGGATCATCAGGGCGACGCGGTCGTCCGGCCCGATCCCCCGGTCGCGCAGCGCCCCGGCGTAGTGGAGCGTCTGCTCCCAGAGGTCGCCGTAGCTGATCTCGGTGCCGTCGAAGATCAGCGCGACGCTCTCGGGGCTGCGATGCGCCGTCTCCGCGAGGATGCTCGCGACGGACATGGTGGCGAAGCCGTGGGACATGGGGTGGTCTCCTTCATCGTCGTTGACAAGGACCGGGTGAGGGAAACCTACTCCATTCACCCCCCGATGATGCTGCGAAGTGCCGCCGTGTAATCCTCGAATGCGCGGCGGCCGGTCGTCGTGAGGGCGAGGTAGGTGACGGGGACGCGGCCGCGGTGCGTCTTCTCGACCGTGATGTAGCCGGCATCCTCCAGTTTGCGCAGGTGGGTGGCGAGGTTGCCCGCGGTCAGGTCGAGCAGCTCCTGCAGCCGGAGGAAGGACATGCTGCCGTCCTCGGGGACGGTCGCGAGGGTGGCCGTGATCTTCAGACGCGCGGCCGCGTGGATGACCGGGTCGAGCTCGTCCACGGGCCTCAGCTCCGCAGCGAGCGGGCCGTGACGACCGCTCCGGAGCCGAAGATGACGGCGGCGGCGATGGCGAGCACCAGGAGGTTCGGGCCGAGACCGAGGAACGGGACGACCGCCCCGACCACCAGCAGTGCCAGGCCGAGGACGAGCTGCACCGTGTCGTGCCAGAGCGCCGCGCCGCCGAGATAGAGCGTGCCGCACATCAGGGCGTACGCGCTCGGGAAGTAGATCCCGGCGAGGTCGTCCGGCATCCCCTGGGCGAGGAGGCCGGTGCCGAGCAGGGCGAACGCGATCGAGCACACCGACCACGAGATGCCGTAGACCGTGCCGGCGAACTGGGACTGGCCGCGCAGCCCGCGCCCGATGCGCGAGCCGATGACGGCGGACGCGACGATGGAGGCCACGATCAGCACCGCGAAGACGATGCCGGCGGCCACGGGGTCGAAGACGCCGAGCACGGCGAGGTAGAGCGCGAGGAACCCGACCAGCCAGGCGAACGCCCAGATGGAGTAGAGCCACACGACGGGGAGGCGGAGTCCGCGGTCGACGCGACGTTGCTGACCATCGATCAGGTCGAGCATCTCCCGGGCGTCGCCGGAGTTGTCATCGTTCATGGTTAACTTTGTAGCACAAAGTACTCTGCATCCACAACGATTTTGTGATCGCTGCGCCGGATAGAATGGAGGGCTCATGACTGCGACCTCCGCCCTCCCCCGCATCACGTTCCCGCCCGAGCTGCCGGTCAGTCAGAAGCGGGACGACATCGCGCGCGCCATCCGGGACAACCAGGTCGTGATCGTGGCCGGCGAGACGGGCTCGGGCAAGACGACGCAGCTGCCGAAGATCTGCCTCGAGCTGGGCCGCACCTCCATCGGCCACACCCAGCCGCGCCGCATCGCGGCCCGCACGATCGCCGAGCGCATCGCGGAGGAGCTGGGCCAGTCCGTCGGCGAGCTGGTCGGCTACCAGGTGCGGTTCACCGACCGGGTGTCGGCCGAGACGCGCATCAAGCTGATGACCGACGGCATCCTGCTCAACGAGATCCACCGCGACCGGCTGCTGCGCAAGTACGACACGATCATCATCGACGAGGCCCACGAGCGCAGCCTCAACATCGACTTCCTGCTCGGCTACCTGCGCGAGCTGCTGCCGAAGCGGCCCGACCTCAAGGTGATCATCACCTCGGCGACCATCGACCCGGAGAGCTTCGCCGCGCACTTCGCGGCGGCCGACGGCTCCCCCGCGCCGATCGTGGAGGTCTCCGGACGCACGTTCCCGGTCGAGGTGCGCTACCGCCCGCTGGTCGCCGAGACGCTCGAGGACGAGGACGACCCCGATCCCGTCCCCACCGCCGACCGCGACTATCTGCAGGGCATCAACGACGCGCTGGACGAGCTCGCGCGTGAGGCTCCCGGCGACGTGCTCGTGTTCCTCTCGGGCGAGAACGAGATCCGGGATGCGGCCGACGCGATCCGCGGACGCAACCTCCCGGGCACCGAGGTGCTGCCGCTGTACGGGCGCCTGTCGTCCGCCGAGCAGCACCGCGTCTTCCAGCCGTCGTCCACGCCCGGCGTCCGCCGCCGCGTCGTGCTCTCGACCAACGTCGCCGAGACCAGCCTCACCGTGCCCGGGATCAAGTACGTGGTGGATGCCGGAACCGCCCGCATCAGCCGCTACAGCACGCGCGCCAAGGTGCAGCGCCTCCCGATCGAGGCCGTCTCGCAGGCGAGCGCGAACCAGCGCTCCGGCCGCTCGGGCCGCACCAGCGACGGCATCGCGATCCGCCTGTACTCGCAGGAGGACTTCGAGAAGCGCCCCGAGTTCACCGAGCCCGAGATCCTGCGCACCAACCTCGCGGCCGTCATCCTGCAGATGATCTCGCTCGGCCTCGGCGACATCGCCGCCTTCCCGTTCCTGACGCCGCCGGACTCCCGCGGCATCAAGGACGGGCTCGACCTGCTCACCGAGCTCGGCGCGATCACGACGGCGCGGGGCGGGGATCCGGCGCTCACGAAGGTGGGGCGCTCGCTCGCCCTGCTGCCGATCGACCCGCGGTTCGCGCGGATGGTCGTCGAGTCCAAGCGTCACAGCACCTCCCGCGAGGTGATGGCCATCGTCGCCGGGCTCACCATCCAGGACCCGCGCGAGCGCCCGGTCGAGAAGCGGGGCAGCGCGGACGAGAAGCACGCCCGCTTCGCCGACCCGACCAGCGACTTCCTCACCCTGCTGAACCTCTGGAACTACCTCGAGGAGCAGCAGAAGGAGCTCTCCTCGAGCGCGTTCCGCCGGCTCTGCAAGGCCGAGTACCTCAACTTCCTGCGCGTGCGCGAGTGGCAGGACGTCTACCGCCAGCTCCGCCAGCTCGCCAAGCCGCTCGGGCTGACGATCGGCGACGCGTCGGTGAACCCGGACGGCATCCACCGGTCGCTCCTCGCCGGCCTGCTGTCCCACATCGGGTTGAAGGATCTGCGCGAGTCCGGCAACAAGGGCGGCGCGCGCACCCGCCAGTCCGAGTACCTCGGCGCCCGCCAGGCGCGGTTCGTGATCTTCCCGGGCTCCACGCTCGCCAAGAAGCAGCCGAACGCCCTGATGAGCGCCGAGCTGGTCGAGACGAGCCGGCTGTTCGCGCGGATGAACGCCGCGATCGACCCCGCCTGGGCCGAGCCGATCGCCGGCGACCTGTGCAAGCGGCAGTACAGCGAACCGCACTGGGAGAAGAGCCAGGGCTCCGTCGTCGCGTACGAGAAGGTGACGCTGTTCGGCGTGCCGATCATCCCGCGCCGCCGCATCCAGTACTCCCGCATCGACGCACCGCTCGCGCGCGAGCTGTTCATCCGGCACGCCCTCGTCGACGGCGAATGGGACTCGCACCAGGCCTTCGACCGCGCCAACCGCAAGCTCCGCGCCGAGCTGCGCGAGCTGGAGGAGCGCACCCGCCGCCGCGACATCCTGAACGACGACGAGAGCGTCTTCGAGTTCTACGACCGGCGCATCCCGGCCGAGGTGGTCTCCACCCGCACCTTCGAGGGCTGGTGGAAGAAGGCGCGCACCGAGACGCCCGACCTGCTCACCATGACGCCGGAGTCGCTCCTCGACGAGGACGCGGCCGAGATCGACGAGGAGGCGTTCCCGCCGGTCTGGCGTCAGGGCGACCAGCGCCTCACGCTGCGCTACCGGTTCGAGCCGGGCGCCGAGGATGACGGCGTCACCGTGCAGGTGCCGCTCCCGCTGCTCGCCGGGCTCGTCCCGGACGGCTTCGACTGGCAGGTCCCCGGCCTCCGCCACGAGCTGGTCACCGCGCTCATCAAGTCGCTCCCGAAGGCGATCCGCCGCCAGGTCGTCCCCGCCGCCGACTGGGCGCAGCGCTTGCTCGGCGAGCTCTCCACGACCGCGGGGATGCGCGCCCACGAGGGCGAGCGACCCGCCGCCTCCCTCACCGACACCCTGGCCGCGACCATCTCGCGGCTGACGGGCTCGCGGGTGAGCGGCACGGACTTCGACACCGAGCGGCTCCCCGCGCACCTGCGCCCCACCTTCCAGGTGATCGGCGAGCGCGGCCGCCCGCTCGCGAGCGGCAAGGACCTCGGTGCCCTGCAGGAGAGTCTGCGGTCGCGCGCCCGCGACTCCGTCGCCCGCGTCGCCGAGGCGCGCACGCCCGACGCGATCGAGCGCACCGGTCTCACGACGTGGGACCTCGACGAGCTCCCTCGCTTCCTCGACAGCACGCACACCGGTCCGGGAGGCTCGACCAACACCATCCGCGCCTACCCCGCCCTGGTGGACGACGGGCAGAGCGTCTCCATCCGCCTCATGAGCACGCCCGCCGACCAGGCGAAGGCGATGCCGGGCGGGGTGCGGAGGCTGCTGCTCGCGAGCATCCCGTCGCCCGTCGCGTACGTGCAGCAGCACCTGACGGCGAACGAGAAGCTCACCCTCGCGGCGAGTCCGTACCCGAACACGAAGGCGCTCTTCGACGACTGCCTGCTCGCGGTGATCGACTCGGTGCTCTACCGGATGAAGCCGGACGGCCAGGTCTTCATGCGCGCCGAGTTCGAGGCGGTGCGCGACCGCGTCTCCGCCATCGTGATGGACTCGATGTTCGAGACGGTCGCGCTCGTCACCCGCATCCTCACCGCCGCCCGCGCCGCCGAGAAGGCGATCGGCGGGGCGACCTCGCTGGTGTTCCTCGCGTCACTCAACGACGCGAAGGCGCAGCTCGCCGGGCTCGTCTATCCGGGCTTCGTCTCGGCGACGGGCGTCGAGCAGCTACGGCATCTGCCGCGGTACCTGGCCGGCATCAGCCAGCGCATCCAGGCGCTGCCGGTCAACCCCGGCCGCGATCGCGCCTGGCAGACCCAGGTGGAGACGGCCGTGGCGCTCTACACCGATGCCGGCGGCCGCATCCCGCTCGCGCCGGACAGCCCGCCGAACGTCGTGCACGCCCGGTGGATGCTGGAGGAGTTCCGCGTCTCGCTCTTCGCCCAGTCGCTCGGCACCGCCGAGAGCGTCTCCCTCCAGCGCATCCGCAAAGTCCTCGCCGGCTGAGCCGCCGAGCACAGCAAATGTGCTCGTTCGCGACCTGTTTTCGAGCACTTTTCCTGTGCTCGGGGGCTTCAGACGCCGAGGTTGAAGCCGCCGTTGGAGTGGAGCAGCTGGCCGTTGATCCAGCCGCCGGCGTACGAGAGCAGGAAGGCCACGACGTCCGCCGTGTCCTTCGGCGTGCCGAGCCGCCCGAGCGCCGTCTGCGCGGCCAGGTCGGCGGCGAGCTCGGGAGTCATCCATCCCGTGTCGATCGGCCCCGGATTGACGAGGTTCGCGGTGATCCCGAGGGGTGCCAGCTCGACGGCGGCCGCCTTGACGATGCGGTCGAGCGCGCCCTTGCTCGCGCCGTACGGGACGTTGTGGGCGGTGTGATCGCTCGTCAGCGCGACGATGCGCCCCCAGCCGTGCGGTCCCTCGTACGCCTCGGCGAACGCCTTGATCAGCAGCCAGCTCGCGCGGGTGTTGACCGCGAAGTGGGCGTCGAAGGCGGCGACCGATGTGTCCAGGATGCCGCTGTCGACCGAGTGCGCATGACTCAGGACCATCGCCCGCACCGGGCCCAGCTCGTCGCCCACGCGGGCGATCAGGGCCGCGGGCGTCTCCGGATCGGCGAGATCCGCCTCCAGAGGCAGCACCCGTGCCCCGGACGCGCGCAGCTGCTCCGCCAGCTCGTCGTGGAACGACGGCTCGCTGCCGAACGGCATCGTCGCGTCGTAGCCGTCCCAGTACGAGAACGCCACATCGTACGGCCCGGCGAGGTACCGGGCGATCTGGGCCCCGATGCTCCGCGCCCGGCCGACTCCGGTGATCAGGACGACCGCGCGCCGCTCGTCGTCCTGCCTCGCCTCGTCACGCATCCCCCGATGCTAGCCGTTCCGGACTTCCGCACGCGACACGCGATGCGTGGGCGTGCAGAAGTCCGGAACGGAGGGCGGGAGGCTAGAGCACCTTCGAGAGGAAGGCCTGCGTCCGCTGGTGCTGCGGGTTCGCGAGCACCTCGCGCGGGTCGCCGGACTCCACCACGACGCCGCCGTCCATGAAGACCAGCTCGTCCGCGACCTCGCGGGCGAAGCCCATCTCGTGCGTCACGACGACCATCGTCATGCCCGACTGCGCCAGGCCCTTCATGACGTCGAGCACCTCGCCGACCAGCTCGGGGTCGAGCGCGGAGGTCGGCTCGTCGAACAGCATCAGCTTCGGGTCCATCGCCAGCGCACGGGCGATCGCCACGCGCTGCTGCTGACCGCCCGAGAGCTGCGACGGGTAGTGGCCGCCCTTGTCGCTGAGGCCGACCCGCGCCAGCAGTTCCGTCGCCCGCTCGACCGCGCGGGCCTTCGGCAGGCCCTTCACCCGGATGGGCGCCTCGATGATGTTCTCGAGGGCGGTCATGTGCGGGAAGAGGTTGAACCGCTGGAACACCATCCCGATCTCGCGGCGCTGCTTCGACGCCTCCTTGGGCTTGAGCTCGTAGAGCTTGTCGCCGTGCTGGCGGTAGCCGACGACCTGGCCGTCGACCGACAGCCGGCCGGCATCCACCCGCTCGAGGTGGTTGATGCAGCGCAGGAAGGTGGACTTGCCCGAGCCGGAGGGCCCGATGATGCAGAGCACCTCGCCCTGCTTCACCGAGAGGGAGATGCTCTTGAGCACCTCGTTGGAGCCGAAGCTCTTGGAGACGCCCTCCGCGAGCACCATCGGCGTCGTGGATGTGCGTGCGTTGGTGTCGGTCATCCCTTGCCTCCGAGGTCGTTGCCGTCCGGTGCTCCCGCTGCCGACAGCGCGCCCGTGGCGAGCGCCGGCTCGCGGTCGGGGCGGCGTGCGTTGACGCCGCGCGAGAACCGCTTCTCGAGGAAGTACTGCCCCACCATCAGGATGGAGGTGAAGAGCAGGTACCACAGCGAGGCGACGATGAGCAGCGGCACCGGCGTGTAGGTCACCGCCGAGATGTCGCGAGCGACGCCGTACAGGTCCGTGGTGAGCGGGATGGCCGCCACCAGCGAGGTCGTCTTCAGCATCGAGATGACCTCGTTGCCCGTCGGCGGGATGATCACGCGCATCGCCTGCGGGATGACGATGCGGGTCATCGTCTGCCACCAGGACATGCCGAGGGCGGTGGAGGCCTCCTCCTGGCCCTCGTCGACCGAGAGCAGACCCGCGCGCACGATCTCCGCCATGTAGGCGGCCTCGTTGAGGGCGAGGCCGATGACCGCGATGAGGAACGCGTTCTGCATGAAGCCGAGATCGAACGAGACGTGGAACTCGGTCCACGGCACCCCGAGCACGACCTGCGGGTAGATCAGCGAGAACAGGCCCCAGAAGACGAGCTGGACGTAGACCGGCGTGCCGCGGAAGATCCACAGGTACAGCCAGGCGACCGACTTGACGACGGGGTTCGGCGAGAGGCGCATGACCGCGAGCACGAGCCCGAGGATGACGCCGATGACCATCGAGTAGATGGTCAGCTGGAGGGTGACGAGTGCAGCCGCGCTGATGCGCTTGTCGAAGACGTACTTGCCGACGTACTCCCAGCCGTAGGCGCTGCGCTGCGCCGCGTCGACGAGGAACCAGACGAGCACGAGGATGAGCACGACGGCGAAGACGATCCGCCACGGGTGCTTGAGTTTGACGGCTTTGAGCGGCTCGGAGGCCGGGGCGCCGGCCGGCGGCGGGGTCGCCCCCGCCACCGGTCGGCCCGGGTTGCCCTGGGACATGCGGGTCAGCCCTTCGACGCGGCGTTGACCTCGGCCTTGGTGACGGCGCCGTCGGCGACGCCCCACTTGTCCAGGATCTTGCCGTAGGTGCCGTCGTCGATCAGCGCCTGCACCGTCTTCTGCAGCACGGGCGTCAGCGCGGAGCCCTTCGCGACCGGGAGACCGTACGGGGCGACCTCGAACGCCTTGCCCGCGGCCTGCAGCTTGCCGTCGGTCTTTGAGATCGCGTACGCGGTGACCGGCGAGTCGGCGCTGAGTGCGTCGGCCTTGCCGAGGATGACGGCGTTCGTCGCGTCGTCCTGGGTGTCGTAGCGGAGGATCTGGATGGCGGCCTTGCCGGCGTCGGTGCAGGCCTTCGACTTCGCCGGGACCTCGTCGGTGTCCTCGACGGTGGTCGACTGGACGGCGACCTTGAGCCCGCAGGCGTTGTCGGGGTCGACCGTCTTGCCCTTGGCGGACGCCCAGGAGATGCCCGCCGTGTAGTAGTTGACGAAGTCGACCTGCTGCTCGCGCTCGGCGGTGTCGGTGAACGAGGACATGCCGTAGTCGTTCTGGCCGCCGACGACCTTCGGGATGATGTTGTCGAACTTGGCGATGGAGAACTCGGTCTTGACGCCGAGCTTCGCGCCGATGGCGTTGGCCAGCTCGACCTCCCAGCCGACGGGCTTGCTGTTGTCGTCCTTGTACTCGTTCGGCGGGTACGTGTTGTCCATGCCGACGACGAGCGTGCCGGCCGACTTGATCTTCTCGGGCAGCGAGGCCGCGAGAGCGTCGTCCTTCTTCACGTCGATGGCGGCGGCGCTCGACGTCGAGGTGCCGCTGCTGGACGGGGTGGAGTTGTCGACACAGCCGGTGAGGGCCAGCGCGGCGACAGCGGCGAAAGCGGCCACCGGGGCCACGGATCGGATACGCATGATGGTGATGGTCCTTCTTCCTGGATGCAAGGGTTGCAGGAGGTATGGGGAGCATACCCCAGCGCTCGGGCGCAGTCCTCACACTAATTTGCGCGTGAAACGGCGTTTTTCCTGCAGGTTTCGAACAGATTTCGCGTTTCGTTGCGTGGAATCCGTTGCGAATGACGATGTGTGACCCCGTTGCCGCGCGTGTCGCGGCGCTGTCGTATGGTCGATGCGTGACCGAACCGAGATCCGGCGACGCGCCGGAGAAGACTCTGGCCGCGACCGCCCGTGTCGTGGTCACCCGCCCCGACGATCCCCGCGCCGCGCCGCTCGTCGAGGAGCTCTCGCGGGAGTACGACGAGCGCTACGGCCTGAACGACGGCATCCCGTCGTCCGTCGAGCTCAGCCGCTATCCCGCCGAGCGGTTCACGGCCGAGGAGGGCGGGACGTTCCTGCTGCTCGTCGACGACGAGGGCCGTGCCGTCGCGGGCGGCGCCTTCATGCGGGAGGACGCCGAGACCGTCGAGGTCAAGCGGGTCTGGACGCACTCGGCGCACCGCAGGCAGGGCCTGGCGCGTCGCGTGATGGCCGAGCTCGAGGCGGAGGCCGCCCGGCGCGGCCTGCGCTCCATCGTGCTCACCACCGGCGCCCGCCAGCCCGAGGCCGTCGCCCTCTACCTCTCGCTCGGCTACGCGCCGCTCTTCGACCTCGACGACGACTGGGAGGCGGTCTCCTACCTGGGGTTCCGCAAGGACATCAGCACGACGTGAGCTGCTCCACCGCGGGTGCGAGCGAGTTCGGACCGCCGATCACGGTCACGGCCATGGAATGCCAGGCCGCCATGGACGACGTCACCGTCTGAGGGACGCAGCCCCCGGTGGTGAGGAGCAGGGGCTGCTTGACGGCGGCGGCGAGTCCGGAGCCGGTGAGCGCGTCGGGGAAGTCGATCCCCGACGCGAGGTACACCGTCTGCGCCGTCGGGTAGACGGATTGCGCGACGAGCTGCGAGGTCCCGAACCGGTCGCCTCCCCCGATCCGCACGGTCGTCGCGATCCCCGACAGCTGCGAGTAGATCCCGCCCGACACCGACGCCGCTCCGCCGACGACGGTGATCTTCGCCGGATGGAGCGAGCGGATGGTGCTCACCGTGTCGGCGTCGAGCGAGGCCGCCCCGCCCAGCACGGTCAGCACGGGCGTGCCGGTCGCTCCGGCGGCGGCCGAGGCCGACAGCGAGTCGGGGAACCCGACGCCGCTCGCGATGTAGAGGTTGCTGACGGAGGAGCCGCCGAAGGCGTCCGTCACGATCCGGCGGGCCGTGTCGAACCGGTCGCCGCCGGCGATGCGCGTGATCGTGGGGGCGAGGCCGGTGAGGCTCTGCAGCAGCTCGGGGCCGAGTGCGACCGGACCGCCGACCACCACGATCCGGTCCGGCGCCAGCCGCTGGATCTCGGCGCGCACCCCTGCCGAGATCCCCCACGCCGGGGCGAGCAGGACCGGGCCGCCGAGCTTGGCCGCCGCGGCCGTCGCGACGAGCGCGTCCGGGAAGTTCCAGCCGTTGGCGAGGTAGACGACGCGCGCGCCGTCCGGGAAGGCCTGCTTCGACACCTGGACGGAGGTGTCCTGCCTGTCCCCGCCCGCGACCCGGGAGGTGGTGATCGCCACGGGCAGGTAGGCGGTCGCGGAGGGCGCTGACCGGTTGTAGGAGCCGTACGAGGCGGTGACGGAGACGGTGTGCACGCCGGCGCTCAGACCGGTGGGGGCGAAGGACCAGCTGCCGTTCGCCGCGACGGGCGCGGTGGCGGCCGCCGTCGTCGAGCCGTCGATGTACAGCGAGACCGTGGTCCCCGTCGTCGCGTTCGGCACCGTTCCCGACACGGCCGGAGTGGTCCCGCCGCCGGTGGACGAGATGACCGGGGTGTCGATCGCGACCTGGAGCTGCCAGCCGGGCTGCTTCTGCGTCAGGCTGTCGGACGAGCCGCCGAGCGGGTAGATCGCGGAGTACCCGTTGCGGTCGTTGCAGGCCGCGGTCGACCAGGTGCCGGACGAGTTCACGCCGACCGCGAAGGCGCCGATCATCGCGGGTCCGCCGCTGTCGCCGTGCCACATGCACATCGAGGTGAGCACGGAGTTCACCGAGACGATGCCCCCGCCGTCCACCAGGATCTGCTGGGCGTAGTTGACCTTGAGGACGGTCCCGCACGTCCAGCCCGTGGTGCGGCCCGACTTGCAGATCGGGGCGCCGACTGTCGCGTTCGTCATCCCGCGGACGGCGACGGTGGAGCCGTTCCAGGTCGAGACCTGGCCGCGCGGCGTGAGGTTCGCCCCCGTGACGGGGACGAGGCCGGAGTCGTTGCCGCTGCCGAACATGAACGTGGACGATGCGAGGGTTCCGATCGCCGCGCTGCTGGCCGTGCCGTCCTGACCCGGCGCCGTCTGCAGGTAACGGTAGGCCACGGCCGGGTCCGGCGGCACCGGCGAGTTGCCCAGGAGGCAGTGGCCGGCCGTCGCCATGGTCGGCGCCCCGCCCGCACCGAACCCGTTGAAGCCCGTGGAGCAGATGGAGATCGTCGAACCGCCGGTCCGCAGGTACCAGCCGGTGCCGTTGTCCAGGTTGTCGTACGCGGCGGCCTTCTGGTCCGGAGCAGGGCCGGAAGGCGGCGTCGCGGTCGTCGGGGTCGCGCCGAGCGAGGTGGCGAGGCGCTCCTGCGCCGCCGTGGTGGTGTGCACGTTGATGGTGGAGCCGTCCATCCACACCTGTGCGGGGTCGATGCCGCCGGTCGTCAGGTCGGGGAGGATGTCGGAGGCGTGCCCGGCGGCGGCAGCGTCGGCGAGGTACTGCTCCGGCGTGATGCCGAGATCGCGGCGGACGGCGGCATCGAGCCCCTGCGGCAGGTCGCCCGCAGCCGTTCCGCCGTCGGCGTCGTCGCCGGCGGGGGCCTTCTGCTCCGGCGCGGGATTCGCCGACGACGCTCCGGTGCGCGGCGCGGTCGTCATCGTGGCGGCCGCCCCCTTCGCCGCTCCCGCGGACGGGGTCTGCGCAGCGGCTGCGCATCCCGTGAGCAGCACGGCGACGAGCACCGCGGCCATTCCTCCTGCGGACGCACGACGCATCGGCTGACACCTTCCTCGCCCGACGATCGAGCCCCAGGGAGAAACTAGCGGAGTATGGCCGCTGCGTCGTGAACGAGATTCCGAGCGGGCGCTCCGGAGGCGATCAGCTCCTCCAGGCGCACCGCCAGCGGACCGGTCACGGCACCGGCCGGGAGGGCTCCGTTCACGTGGAGGAGCTCGGCGGCGTGCAGCGCCTCCGCGGCGAAGACCTCGGCCGCCAGCGCGAGCGAGCGCTGAGCGAGACGCAGCGCGAGCGGTGCGAAGGAGGAGTGGTCCTCCACGCCGGAGAGCGTCGTGCTGCCGAGGGTGGCGGGGACGGCCAGCTGCTTGAGCTCGGCGGCGGCGGACGCGGCGGAGTACAGCAGCAGCCCGGCGACGCGCGTCCGGCCGTCGGCCCGCGCCGGTGCCAGCGCGACGGAGTGCGCGGCGGTGCGCCGTTCGGACGCCGCCGCGACGTGCGCGATCGCGAGGCGCAGGCCCTCGAAGGCGAGCGCGAGCGGGAGGGCCTGGAAGTTGCCGCCCGAGACCAGGCGATCCGACGCGATGTCCACGACCGGGTTCTCGCTGCGCGCGGCGAGCTCCACCTCGAGCTCGGTGCGGACGCGCTCGACGGCCTCCCGGAGCGCTCCGTGCAGCTGCGGTGCGCTGCGGAAGGCGAGGGGATCCTGCACGGTCACCGGGCGCGCGGAGTCGTGCAGCACGCTGCCGTCGAGCGCCTCGCGGATCGCGGCGGCCGAGTCGATCTGCCCCCGCCCGCCGCGGGCCTCGGCCACAACGGCCGTGTACGGGCTGGGGTTGCCGGCGGGGCCCGCCGCGGCGGCGGCCTCCAAGGAGAGCGCGACGGCGTGGTCGGCGACGACGGTCAGCGCCTCCGCGTCGAGCAGCGCGAGGGAGCCGACGCCGATGCTGTAGGCGTTGGAGCTGAGGGCGGCGAGGGCCTCGTGCGGGGCGGGGTCGAGCGGCTCGAGCCCCGCGGCGGCCAGCGCGTCCCCGGCCGGGGCTCCGGCCGCCGTGCCGTCGAGGACGGTTCCGTCGCCGGTCACCACGGCCACGACCTCCGCCAGCGCGGTCAGATCCGCCGCGCCGACCGAGCCGCGCGACGGGATCAGGGGCACCACCCCGGCGTTCAGGAGGTCGGCGTAGGCCTGGGCGAGCACGGGGCGCACCCCGGCTCCCCCGCGCGTGAAGCCGGCCAGCCGGGCGGCGACGACGGCGCGCGCCTCACGCGCGGAGAGCGGATCGCCCACCCCGCCGCGGTGGTTCGCGATGGTGCGTCGCTGGAAGGCGGCGAACCCCTCCGGATCCACCGCGTCGTCGCGGCCGGCGCCCAGCCGACGGTTCAAGCCGTAGACCGGCTCGCCCGAAGCGATGGCGTGCTCCACGACGGCACGGGAGGCCGCGAGCGTCTCGCGCGCCTCGGGCGTCAGCTCCACCACCGCACCGTCGGCGACGGCCGCGATGTCCTCCGGCCGCGGGGCCGGGGCGCCGAACCGGATCGCGGCAGCAGCCATCAGAAGTCCTGGAGGTTGCGGCGCAGCCCGCCGTCGCCCAGCTCGCTGCGCAGCAGGCCCCGACGCCGGAGCGCGGGCACGAGCGGGTCGAGCGTGCGGTGCACGTTCGCGGGATGCACCTGACCGGTGAAGAGGAAGCCGTCGCCGCCGACCGCCTCGCCCAGCTCGCCGAGGTGGTCCGCGATCTCGTCGGGCGTGCCGACGATCGCCAGACCGTCCTTCTTCGCCCGGGTCTGCAGGATCTCGCGCAGCGTGGAGCCCGCCGGCGCCGAGCGGACGAAGTTGTCGAGCGTGCCCTGGTTGCTGTTGGTCGTGAGCTCGGGGAGCGGCGCGTCGAGGTCGAACGTCTTGAAGTCGACCCCGGTGAGGTACGAGATCGACTGGAGCTGCTCGTCGATCGCGGCCTGGGTCAGCTCGGCACGGGCGGCCCGCACGGTCCTGGTCTCCTCGGCGTTCGCGGTGACGATCGGCTGCACCACGAAGAGGACCTTGATGGCGTCCGCGTCGCGGCCGTTCTCGACCGCGACGGCGCGGATGCTGTCGCGGTACTCCTTCATCCGCTCGGCCGTCGAGGCGAGGGCCAGCACCACGTCCGAGTTCTTGCCCGCGAAGTCGCGCCCGCGGCCGGACGCACCGGCCTGGACCATCACGGGCTCCTCCGCGGCGGGAGCGGTGTTCAGCGGACCGCGCACCCGGAAGAACCGGCCCTCGTGGTCGATGGTATGCACCTTGCGGAAGTCGGCGAACACGCCGTTCGCGGCGTCCTCGACGATCGCGTCGGGCTCCCAGCTGCGCCAGAGCTTGCGGACCACGTCCACCCACTCGTCGGCGCGGTCGTAGCGGAGGTCGTGATCGATCTGCTTGTCGAGCCCGTAGTTCTGGGCGGCGAGGTCGGAGCCGCTGGTCACGACGTTGAAGCCGAGCCGGCCTCCCGCGAAGTGCTGCAGGGTGCTGAGCAGGCGCGCGGCCGTGAACGGCTCGTAGAAGCTGGCGCTCAGCGTCGGGACGATGCCGAGCCTGCTCGTCGCCCCCAGGAGGTACGGGACGAGCGGGAGCGGATCGTGCTTCGGGACGAAACGCGCGGCCGAGAGGTTGACCTCGGCGCTGCCGCCGTAGGTGTCGGGGACCGCGACGCCGTCCTCGATGATGAACAGGTCGAGCCCGCTCGCCTCGAAGGTGCGTGCCGCATCCTGGTAGATCGGCGGCTGGCGCCAGTCGTACCCGACGCCGTACGTCGGGTCGCCCCAGCCTTGCACGCCGAAGCCCGCACCGAGGAACCAGCCGAAATGGAGGAGTGCCATGTGTCTCTTTCGTCCGCGTCGTCAGTCGGCGTCGACGCCGGCGGCCTGCAGCCACAGCGGGTCGAACGCCTTCGTCAGGTAGTTGATGCCGCCGTCCGGCGCGATCGCCACGACGACGGATCCCGCAGGAGCCCGCTCGGCGATGCGCAGGGCGGCCGCGACCGCCAGCCCCGACGAGGGGCCGAGCAGGAGGGCCTCCTCGGCCGCCAGACGGCGCACCGTACGGTACACCTCGGCGTCCTCGACGGTGTGGACCTCGTCCACGACCGCGTGATCGAAGGTCTCCGGCCAGAACTCGCGCGGCCACGCGCTGCCGACGCCGTCGACGAGGATGCGCCCGGCGGGGCCGCCGCCGTAGGTGGAACCGACCGGGTTGGCGCCGTAGACGCGCACGGCGCCTCCGGTGACGTCTTTGAGGAAGCGGCCGGTGCCGCTGACCGTGCCGCCGGTCCCGATCGAGGCGACGAAGTGGGTGACCTGGCCGCCGGTCTGGCGCCAGATCTCCGGGCCGGTGCCGCGGTAGTGGGCGTCCGGGTTCGCGGTGTTGGCGAACTGCGCCGGCCGCCAGGCGCCGGGCGTCTCCGCGGCGATCCGGTCAGCGAGGGCGCGCGGGTTGGCCGGGTCGTCCGGTGCGGCCTCCCAGTCGGCCTCCACCAGGCGGGCGCCGTACGCCGCGAGCACCTTGCGCTTCTCGTCCGAGATGTCCGCAGCGTGCACGATGACCACAGGATGCCCGGTCAGCCGGCCGATGAGCGCCAAGCCGATCCCGGTGTTGCCGCTCGTGGCCTCCACGATTGTGGCACCGGGCGCGAGGGCGCCAGACGCCTCCGCGGTGCGGATCATGTTGAGCGCGATGCGGTCCTTCGACGAGCCGCCGGGATTGCGGCCCTCGAGCTTGACCAGCACCCGGGAGGCCAGCCCGCGGGTGAGCGTGTGCAGCTCCACCACGGGGGTGTTCCCGATGAGCGCCGCGACGGAATCGCAGACCTCGACCTCCGGCAGGGCGCCGGGGAGGTCGGAGGGGCGGACGTCGAGCGTGGTCATGGAGGGAGACTAGGCGCTCCCGCTGGGAGGGCGCTCGCCTGTTGCCGCGTATTACAACCGAGCGGGTCGCCTCGCGGGCGGCCGTCCCGGATTCACTCCCCGGTCGCGACCGGCCGGGAGGGGTCGTTGGACCAGGCGGAGAACGATCCCGGGTACAGCGCGGGCGTCGGCAGGCCGGCGGCCTCCATCGCGAGCACGGTGTGGGCGGCCGTGACGCCGGAGCCGCAGTAGACGGCGACCGCCGCACCGGGCACGGCGCCGAACGCGGCGAAACGCTCGGCGAGCCGGTCGGGCGGCAGGAGCAGGCCCTCGGCGTCGAGCGAGTCCACGGTGGGAGCGCTCCGCGCGCCCGGGATGTGGCCGGCGCGCGGATCGACGGGCTCGACCTCCCCGCGGAACCGCTCCCCCGCACGGGCGTCGAGGAGCACGCCGCCGGCCGGGAAGTCCGCCGCACGATCCGCGTCGATGGTCGGGAGACTGCCGAAGGCGAGCGAGACGCCTCCCGGCTCCGGGACGGACGCCCCGGTCTCGACGGCGCCCCCGGCCGCCCTCCACGCGGCGAGACCGCCGTCGAGCACGCGGACGCTGCTCACACCCGCGTGACGGAGCAGCCACCATGCGCGGGAGGCGGAAGTGCCGGAGACGTCGTCGTACACGACGACCGCGTCCCCGTCGTCGAGCCCCCACCGGCGCGCGGCGGCCTGGAACTCGTCCTCGTCGGGCAGCGGATGCCGTCCGTCCGTCGGCGCGCCATGGCCGGCGAGCTCGGTGTCGAGATCGACGTATACCGCTCCGGGAATGTGGCCCCGCTCGAACTCCTCGGCCCCGGGAGGTCCGCCCAGTATCCACCGGACGTCGAGCAGTCGCGGAGGGGTGGAGGAGGCCAGTTCGGCGGCGAGGTCGGAGGCGGAGACGAGAGGGCGCATGAGCCGATTCTCGCATCCACGCCCCGACCATCGGGCGTGTGTGGGTTGTGCTTTGCGAAAGAGTGAGTGTACAGTCACTCACATGGCACGAACACTCTCCACCGCCGACGACCGCCGCGAGGCGGTGCTCGCCAGCGCGATCACCGCCTTCGCCCGCACCGGCTACCTCGGCACGCCCATCGCCGCCGTCGCGACGGATGCCGACATCTCCCCCGCGTACGTCTTCAAACTGTTCCCCGGCAAGGAGAGCCTCTTCGTCGCCGCCCTCGACCGCTGCTTCGAGCTCATCGAGGAGGCCCTCGAACGCGGAGCGCGCACGGTCTCCGACGGCACCCCGGACGAGATCCTGGACGCCATGGGCCTCGCCTACGCCGAATTGATCGCCGACCGCTCGCTCCTCATGCTGCAGGTGCACGCGCAATCCGCGGCCGACGTGCCGGAGATCCACGACGCGCTGCGCCGCGGCCTCGCGCGAGTGACGCGGTTCGCCGCCACGCGCTCGGGCGCGGACGGCGCCGCCATCCAGCACTTCATCGCATGGGGGCAGTTGTGCCACCTCACGGTGACCCTCGGTCTCGACGACCTCCCCGACGAGTGGGCGCGCACGCTCACCCGCGGCATCCGTCACCCCTGACGGAGCCGGCCCGCTTCCCTCCTCGCCCGACCACCCGTTGCTCCACCCCTCAAGAGTGATTGATTGATCACTCACAGTGAAAGGATCGCCCTCATGGTCACCTCCACCGGCACAGACGCCTCGGCATCGTCCGTCGGATCCACGCCTCCGGCCCGGTCCGCCCATCCGTGGTGGGCCCTGACGGTGCTCGCCTTCGCGCAGTTCCTCGTCATCCTGGACGCGTCGATCGTGAACATCGCCCTCCCCAGCGTGGGCGCCGCCCTCCAGCTCGACACCTCCGCCCTCACCTGGGTCGTGACCGCGTACGTGCTGCCGTTCGGCGGCCTGCTCCTGCTGGGCGGCCGGCTCGCCGACCGCTTCGGCCACCGCCGCGTCTTCCTCGTCGGCGTGACCGGGTTCGCCGCTGCGTCGCTGCTCGCCGGACTCGCGCCGAGCGGTGGGATGCTGCTGGCCGCCCGTGCCCTGCAGGGCGGGTTCGCCGCCCTCCTGGCCCCGGCCGCGCTCGCTCTGCTCACGCTCCTCTTCCCCGACGGCGCCGCACGTGGCAAGGCGCTCGGCGTGTGGGGCGCGGTCGCCGGGATGGGGAGCGCCGCCGGTGTGCTCCTGGGCGGCGTGCTCACGGCCTCGTTCGGCTGGCCGTCGGTGTTCTTCGTCAACGTCCCCATCGGGATCGCGGTCGTCCTCGTGCTGCCGCGCCTGCTCTCCCGCGACCCGCGCACGAGCGGTCAGCGGATCGACCTGGCCGGCGCCGTCACGGCGACCCTCGGCCTCGCGGCGGCCGTGGCCGCCCTGAGCGAGGGAGGGGTCCTGGGCTGGACGCACCCGATCGTCATCGCCCTCGCGGCCGGCGCCGTAGTGCTGCTCGCGGCGTTCGTCCTCGTGGAGCGCCGCGTCGCGCATCCGCTGCTCCCGTTCGGGTTCTTCCGCAATCGGGACGCCGCCGCGGGCAACGTGGCCATGCTGCTCGTCGGCGGGTCGACCGTCGCGCTGTTCTTCGCGCTCTCGGTGTACCTGCAGGAGGTGCTCGGGCTCGACGCCCTCAGTGCCGGACTGAGCCAGCTGCCCCTCGCGCTCGCCCTCGTCGCGGTGGCGGGCGGCATCCCGGCGGTCGTGGCGCGGGCCGGGCTCCGGCCGACCCTGGTCGGCGCGCTCGTGCTGCTGGCGGTGGGCGTCGTCTGGTTCGCCCTGGCCGGACGGAGCGGGCTCGTGACCGGCTTCATCCTCCCGAGCGTCGTCATCGGGGTCGCCCTCGGGGCGACGTTCGTGACCGCCACGCAGCTCGCCGTGCGCGGAGTGGGCGAGGCCGAGTCGGGGCTCGCGAGTGGATTGGTGAACACCAGCCAGCAGATCGGCGGCGCCCTCGGCCTGGCCGTGCTCGGCGGGATCGCGGCGGCCCAGACGGCGTCGCTCGTGGCCTCGGGATCCGCACCGGCGGACGCGACGGCGGGCGGATTCCAGCTGCTCTTCCTCGGCGTGGCCGCGCTCGCGGTCGCCGGCGCCGGCGTGACGGTGCTCCTGCGGGCTCGCCGCTGACCGGCGCTGACCGGCGCTGACCGCCGCAACGCCGAAGGGGCGGACCGGATGTATCCGGTCCGCCCCTTCGGCGTGTGCGTTTCGGCGCGCGTGCGCCTGCGCGCGAGTGCGTCAGTGTCCGGTGGACGCCTTCGCGTTCGACTCGTACGAGGTGTTGGTCGACTCGAAGAAGTTGACCAGCTCGAGCGTGTCGTTGGCCGTGGCCATCCACTTCGCCGGGTTGGAGACCTTGTACTCGGCCTCGAAGCCCAGCTCCTCCAGACGACGGTCGGCCAGGTAGCGGACGTACTGGTTGATGTAGTTCGCGTTGAGGCCCAGGATGCCGCCCGGCAGGAGGTCGCGGTTGTACTGCTCCTCCATCTCGACGGCGTCGAGGATCATCTGGCGGATCTCGTTCGCGAACTCCGGCGTCTGCAGGTCGGGGTTCTCCTCGAGGACCGTGAGGATGAGGTTGATGCCGAACTTCAGGTGCAGCGACTCGTCGCGCACCACCCAGTCGATCAGCGAACCGAAGTTGCGCAGCAGGTTCCGCTGACGGAACGAGAGCGCGACCATGAAGCCCGAGTAGAACCAGATGCCCTCGAGGATCACGTTGTACGCGACGAGGTTGCGGATGAAGTCCTGCTTGCCCTCGGTCGTCGTGATGTCGAGGGTCTGCTCGGTCATCCGCTTGATGAACTGGACCTCGAACTCCTCCTTGCGGGCCATCGACGGAACGTCGACGTGGGAGTTGTAGGCCTGCTCGCGGTCGATCGGGAACGTCTCGAGGACGTACTCGAACGACATGCAGTGGTTCGCCTCCTCCCACATCTGCTTGGCGAGGTAGAGGTGCGCCTCGGCCGCGTTGATGTAGGGGTAGACACCGAACGCGAGCGCCTTGTTGACGAGGAGCTCGTTCGGGTTGAAGTAGCTCATCAGGAAGGTGACCGCGTGACGCTCCTCGTCGGTCATCTTCTTGAAGTCGGCGATGTCCTCACCGAGCTGGATCTCGTTCGGGAACCAGGTGTTCGCGACGGCCTGGTCGTACAGGTCCATCGCCCACTGGTACTTCACCGGCTTGAGCAGCAGGCCCTCTTCGATCCCGGTACCCAGGATGCCCATAGTTCTGTTTCTCCTCTTCAGACTCGACGGCGCGCGCAGTGCGTGATTACTGGCAGGACTCGCACTGCAGGTCGTCCATCGGGTCGACCGGCACGTAGTACTCCTCGATCTTGGTGGCGGTGTTCATTACTTGTCACCTCCCGAGAGACCTCCGAAGCCGAACCCGCGGCGAGCGGGTGCGGCGGGAGCCGGAGCGGCGGCGGGCTCGGCCGCGGCGGCCGGCGCACCGGCGCCGACGGTCGCGAAGCCCTTGCGGCCGCCCGAGATCTCCTCGGACTTGTTGACCTTGACCGTCGACTGCTCGGCCTGGTGACGCGGCTTCATGTGGAGGTAGTACGTCGTCTTGACGCCCTTCTCCCAGGCCGCGTAGTAGATGTCCATCATGTCGCCGATGTCCCGGGTCTCCAGGTACATGTTGCGGCTGATGGCCTGGTCGATCCACTTCTGGGCGCGGGCCGCGACCTCGATGAAGGCGTGCGGCGAGAGCTGGAAGCTCGTCTTGAACGTCGCCTTGACCTCGTCCGGGATCGCCTCGATGCCCTGGATGTCGCCCTGCGAACGGAGGATGGACTCGCGCACGTCCTCCCACAGGCCACGCTCCTGGAGCGCGGCGACCAGGTTGCGGTTGACCTCGAGGAACTTGCCCGACGAGGTGGACCGGCTGAAGATCTGCGAGAACTGCGGGTCGAAGCCGGGGGTCGTGCCGGCGACGAGGCCGATCGACGCGGTCGGGGCGATCGCCATCAGGGTGGCGTTGCGCATGCCCCCCTTGACCTTCTCGCGCAGGCGGTCCCAGTCGAGGCGGATGGTGCGGTCCACGGTGATCGGGATGCCGCGGTCGGCCTCGGTGAGGGCGATCGAGTCGTAGGGCACGAGGCCCTTCGACCAGCGCGAGCCCTCGAAGTTCGGGTACGCGCCGCGCTCCTGGGCCAGGTCGGCGCTCTCGTCGATCGCCGCGTACGAGACGTGCTCCATGATCTCGTCGATCAGGGCGTACGCCTCCTCGCTCTCGTAGCTGAGGCCGAGGCGCTCGACGATGTCGGTGAAGCCCATCACGCCGAGACCGATGGCGCGGTTCTGCTGGTTCGAGAAGTCGGCCTCGTCGACGCTCGACACGGTGATGTCGATGAGGTTGTCCAGCTGGCGCACCGCCTGGCGGGCGCTCTCCTCGATGCGGGCGAAGTCCATCTTGCCGTCGACGATGTGACGGGAGAGGTTGATCGACGCCAGGTTGCAGACCGAGACGTTGTCGCGGTCCTGCGGCAGCGTGATCTCGGTGCACAGGTTCGACAGGTGGATGGTGCCGGTGTTGTTGTTGAGGGCACGGTTGTTGATCGTGTCCTTCCAGGTCAGCCACGGGTGGCTGGTGGTCTGGAGGCTCATCAGGATGTCCTTGAACTGGGCGCGCGCGCTCATCTTCTTGAACATCACGATGCGGCCGGCCTCGGCCTCGTCGATGTAGTGCTGGTAGCGCTCCGAGAACTCCTTGCCGTAGAGCTCGTTGAGGTCGGAGACCTCCAGCGGGTCGAACAGGTACCAGTCCTGGTCGTTCTGGACGCGCTTCATGAACTCGTCGCTGATCCACACCGCGGTGTTGGCGGTGCGCGTGCGGCGGTAGGGGTCGCCCGAGTTCTGGCGCAGGTCCAGGAACTCCGGGAAGTCCATGTGCCAGTTCTCCATGTAGAAGCACAGGGCGCCGAACTTCTTGCCGCCGCGGCTCACCGCACGCAGCACCGAGTCGATCGTGTGCATGAACGGGATCGGGCCGGTGGAGGTCGTGTTGTTGGAGCGGATGGGCGAGCCCTGGGCGCGCAGCTTGGTGACCGAGAGGCCGATGCCGCCGGTGCCCTTGGTGAGCCACATGACGTCGCGCACCGACTTGGCGATGTGCTCGATGTCGTCCTGCATCTCCATGACGAAGCAGTTGGAGAGCTGCGGGTAGGCGGTGCCGGCGTTGACGAGCGTGGAGCCCGCCGCCAGGTACTCGAGCTTCGACATCTTCTCGTAGAAGGCGAGCGCGTGGCTGGTCGGGTCGGCCTCGTTGAGCGAGAGGCCCATCGCGATGCGCATCCAGAAGTACTGGGGCACCTCGAGCGAGTCGCCGTTGCGGGCCTTGATGCCGTAGCGGTTGTTGAGGGTGACGACGCCGATGTACTTGAGCAGCTCGTCGCGGGACGGGTCGAGCGCGACGGAGAGACGGTCGAGGTCGAAGAGCTGGGTGAAGCGGGAGTCGAGGAGGGTCTCGGAGACGCCCCGCTCGATGTACGCGCGGAAGTGCGAGCTGTGCAGGGAGACGAGCTCGTCGAAGTCGGCGTAGTCGCCGAGCACGCGCTTGTAGATCGTCTTGAGGAGGAGGCGCGCGGCGACGGTGTCGAACGCCGGGTCGTCCTTGACGTTCTGGAGGGCGACCTGGATGACCGCCTCGTCGAGCTGCTGCGTGGTGATGCCGTCGAAGAGAGTGAGCTCGAGCTCGCTCGCGATCTGGGTGACCCACGTGATGTTGTCGTCCAGGCCCTGGGCCGCCGTCTCGATGGCCAGGTTGATCTTGTTGGCGTCGTACGGCTCGCGCTCGCCATTCCGCTTCACGACGGTGATTGGCACGTTCTCTCCCTCTTCGCACTGCCGTCAACCCGAGTGGCGGCATGGTCGTGCACCGGCTCCCTCGAAGGGCTGGTCCGGCGCTGTTTCCCCGTGGATCGAGCCGCAGCAGGACGATTTCCGTGTGCTGCGGCGATCCGTGTTTGACCACTATATAGCGGGGTGCCGACATTTCCATCCCCCCACATCTAGTGGGCGTGTCGTCCACAGATGTGCATGAGTTATACACATTTCCACAGCCCCGAACGCGGGTGGTGCACCGGCCGTGGACCCTCGTGGAACGTCGTTCCCTCCCGATAGAGTGATCGGATTGTGAGCAGTTACTCGAGCCTTCTGAAGACCCCCGGCGTCGCGCGGATCATCGCCGCCCAGCTGACGGCGCGGTTCCCCTTCGGCATGCTCTCGCTCGCCTTCCTGCTGCACATCGAGCGCGTCCACCACTCCTACGGGGCCGCCGGTCTCGTCCTCGCCGCCATGAGCATCGGCCAGGCCATCGCCGGCCCGATGACGAGCCGACTCATGGGCGTGCTCGGGATGCGCGTCGTGCTGTGGACGACGCTCGCCTTCTGCGCCGCCGCCGTCGCCGTGATCGGCCTCGTCGTGATGCCCATCCCCGTCACGATGGCCGTCGCCTTCTTCGCCGGCCTCAGCATGCCGCCGATCCAGCCGGCCGTGCGCACCATCTACCCCAAGATGGTCAACTCGCGGCAGCTCACCCCGCTCTTCTCGCTCGACGCCTCCGCGCAGGAGATCATCTGGATCGCCGGTCCGGTGGCGATCACGTTCGTCTCCACCCAGATCGGCACCGTCGAGGGCATCCTGATGTCGGTTGCGATCATGCTGCTCGGCGGCTTCTGGTTCATCGCGTCGCCCGAGGTCGGGCGGGTGCGCATCCCGCGCAGCAAGCGGCGCTTCGGCGTCGTGCTCACCCGGCCGCCGGTGCTGCTGGCGACCGTCGTCGGCTTCCTGCTCATCGGCTCGTGCGCCGCCGTCGAGGCGGGTGTCGTCGCCACCTTCGACGAGGGCTCCCCGCTTTCGGGCATCGTCCTCGCCATCTGGTCCGTCGGCTCGCTCGTCGGCGGTCTCGCGTTCGGGCACGTCCCGATCGGGCCGTGGGCCACCGCCCGGCGCATGCTCCTCGTCTTCATCGGCGTCAGCCTGTCGAGCTTCATGCTGTGGTCGCCCTGGGCCCTGTCGGCCACCCTGCTCATCGCGGGCGTGGGCATCGCGCCGGCCCTCGCGGTGCTGTTCGCGATCGTGTCGGCGAGCGTGAAGTTCTCCGACACCGCCGAGGCGTACGGCTGGGTCGGCACCGGCCAGCTCATCGGAGCCGCCCTCGGTTCGGCCCTCGCCGGCTTCCTCATCGACGGTTTCGGCGCCCTCGGCGCCTTCTGGGCCGCCGCACTCTTCGCCCTCGTCGGATTCGTGGTCGCCGCCCTGGCCCACCGCATCCACCCCGACCTCCGCGGCCGCGACGCCTCCCCCATCCCCGACACCGAACCCGTCCCCGTCCAACCCTCCTGATCGGCTCCGCGAGACGTGAGTTGTTGCGGGTGTGGGGCGCTCCCCACCCACAACAACTCACCTCTCGCGAGAGTGGGGTGTGGATAAGGGACCGGACGAGAGGAATGTCCGGGCAGGGTGTGGGGATGGTACGGATCACACCCCTCCCGGAGGCACTCCGCGGGCCCTTCCACGTGCAGGATGCGCTGCGGAGCGGCGTGAGCTCGGGGCGTCTCCGAGCGTCCGATCTGCACAAGCCCCTGCGCGGAGTGCGAATCGCGGCAGTCTCGACGACGCTTCACGAGCGCTGCGCAGCCCTGCTCTGCCACCGGGACGAGCGCATCGTGTTCAGTCATGTCACGGCGGCGCGGCTCTTCGGCGCCCCGCTGCCGCGCCGCTGCGAGGAGGACGACGCGCTCCACGTCAGCGTCCCGGCGGGCGAGCGGTCACCGCAGATCGCGGGCATCCGCTCCCACACGATCGCGGCCTGGTCGCCGACCCTGGTCGGCGACCTGCCGGTGACCTCTCCTGCGCAGACATGGCTCGATCTGGTGCCACTGCTGGATCGCCCCTCGTCGATCGCCGTGGCCGACTACCTGGTCTCGGGGACGGCACCGTGGACGACGCGAGATCACCTCGAGGCGATCGTGGCGGCCTCGCCAGGGCGTCGCGGAGTGAAGCACGCCCGAGCCCAGCTCCCAGCCATCCGGACCGGCGTCGACTCTCCCGGCGAGTCACGGCTGCGCCTGCTCCTCACCGACGCGGGGCTTCCCGAGCCCGCAGTGAACTTCACGCTGCTCGACCGCGCCGGGACGGCCCTCGCTCGGGCCGATCTCGCCTATCCCATCGAGCGGGTCGCGCTCGAGTACGAGGGCGACATCCATCGCGTCGACCGACAGGTGTGGATGAAGGACCTCCGGCGGCGGGAGCGCGTGGAGGATCTCGGCTGGCGGATGGTCCGCGTGACCGCGTCCGACCTCCACGAGCCCGCCGCGCTCCTCACGCGCATGCGAAAACTCCTCGCGAAACGTGACAACTCGTGGGTGTGAAGCCCCGCGAACCCACAACTACTCACGTCTCGCGGCACGGGGCGGGGGCGGGGGGCTACCAGCGGGGGTGGATGGTGGGGCGGAAGTGGGTGTCGTAGATGGCGTGGACGGCGGGGTCGAGGTCGGGGAGGTGCGGGAAGCGGGCGGCCTCGGCGTTGGCGCGGGCCTGCTCGGCGGAGCGGGCGCCGGGAATGACGGTGGAGACGCCGGGCTGGCCGATGATCCAGGCGAGGGCGGTCTGCGCGGGGGTGAAGCCTTCGGGGGTGAGCGCGGCGAACTCGCGCGCGGCGAGCACGCCCTCGGCGTAGTCGACGCCGGAGAAGGTCTCCCCCACGTCGAAGGCCTCGCCGTTGCGGTTGTAGGAGCGGTGGTCGTCGGCCGAGAACTCGGTCTGCTCGGTGTAGCGGCCGGTGAGCAGCCCGGAGGCGAGCGGAACGCGGGCGATGATCCCGACGCCGGCCGCGCGCGCCGCGGGCAGCACCTGATCGAGAGGCTTGAGGCGGAACGCGTTGAGGATGATCTGGACGCTGGCCGTGCCCGGGCGAGCGATCGCGGCGAGCGCCTCGTCGCAGGTCTCGACGCTGACGCCGTAGTTCGCGATGGCGCCGTCGGCGACCAGGGTGTCGAGCGCGTCGTACACGGCGTCGTTCGAGAAGACGGGGGTGGGCGGGCAATGGAGCTGGACGAGGTCGAGTGTGTCGACGCCGAGGTTGCGGCGCGAGCGGTCGGTCCACTCGCGGAACTTCGCGAGGGTGAAGTTCGCGGGGTCCTGCGCCTCCCGGCGACCCATCTTGGTGGCGACGGTCAGCGGGAGATCGGGACGGGCCGCCCGGAACCGGCCGATGAGCTGCTCGCTGCGCCCGTCGCCGTAGACGTCGGCCGTGTCGAAGAAGGTGACGCCGGCCGCGGTCGCCGCGTCGAGGACCTCGAAGGCATCCTCTTCGCGCACGTCGCCCCAGTCGGCGCCGAGCTGCCAGGTTCCGAGTCCGACGACCGAGACCTCGCGGCCGGTCCTGCCCAGGGTCCGTTGCTCCATGCGCCCACCCTATCCGGGTCGGTCAGCGCCGGGCCCGCTTCCCGCCGGACCAGCTCCCGTCGGCCCGCCTCCGGCCCGCCCACGTCCAGCCGACCCGCCTTCAGTCGGTCCACCTCAAACAGGCCCGCCTCCCGCAGGACCTCCCACGCCGCCGGACCACCCCTCAGACGGGGACCGCGGCACCGGCCGGCTCGACGGACGCCGCCCGCTCGGCCTCACCGGTTTCCGCGGAGCCCGGCGCGGCCGCAGCGACGACCCGCTGGTTGCGGAAGTGCCCGACGGTCATCCCGATCAGTCCGAGCACCGCCCAGCCGAGGAGGATGAGCCACGAGCCGCTCGCGTCGGCGTCGGGGAAGTACGACAGGTCGCGCAGGAGGGTGACCGAGGCGCCGGGCACGAACCACTGCCCGATCTCGCCCCACGGTCCGGCGATGAACTGCATCGGCTGGGCGGCGGCCGACAGGGGGTTGCCGACGAGGATGGTCAGCACGGCGCCGACAGGGATGCCCGCCGTGCCGATGAGCGCGTTCATCCCGACGATGAAGGCGGCGGTGGCGAACATCGAGAGGCCGACGGCCAGGGCGTTGAGGGCGTAGTCGCCCTGGAGGATGCCGAATCCGGCCTGCAGCACGGCGGCGACGCCGAGTCCGCCCGCGACGGCGTAGACGACCACCGCGGTGAGCCGTCGCCAGCTGCCGGCCACGAGGAGCGCGATCAGGACGCCGCCGAGCATCCCGCCGAGGACGAGCGGGAAGGAGGCCGCCGAGAGCCCGAGTCCGCGGGCGTCGGTCGAGGCGAGGGGAACGACGTCGGTGACGGCGACCGTGATGGTGGGCGCGACGGTGCCTGCCGGCGCCTGCCCAGCGGCCACGGCCTGGGCGACCGCGGCGGAGGCCTGCGCGTTCGCCTGCTTCTGGATGGTCGCGGCGACCTGGCCGAGCAGCTGGCTGACCGCGGCGCCGTTCGCGGAGGCGGTGAGCACCTCCGGCCGGTCGCCGAGCACGATCGCTCCGTCGACGGCGCGCGTGCGGATGAGGTGCACGGCGTCGCCCCGGGAGGCGACCGTCGTCAGGTCGAAGACGCCGTGCGCGGAGGAGGCGAGCTGCTTCTCGACCTGCGCGGCGGCGGCCGAGTTTCCGGCCACGGCGACGGGGAGGTCCTTCACCGTGGAGGTCATCGTCGGCCAGAGGAAGGCGAGGACGACGATGAGGACGGCGACGGCGGCGCCGACGGCCAGGAGGACCGAGCGCAGCCAGGGCGTGTGCGGGGTGAGGGTGCTGCGGGACATGACGCCTCCAATAAAAACGAATGATCGTTCTTTATAGTGAGCCTCCGGTCCGCTATTGTCAAGAACGAGCATTCGTTTTGACAGCGCGGGAGGAGGCACCGATGCCGAAGGTCACCGAGGAGCACCGCAAGGCCCGTCGGGAGCAGATCACTCGCGCTGCCCTCCGCCGCTTCGCCCGCTCGGGCTTCGCCGCGACGTCGATGGCCGACATCATCGAGGAGTCCGGGCTCTCGGCCGGCGCGATCTACGGCCACTACAAGAGCAAGGACGAGCTGATCCGCCTCGCGGTCGCCGAGATCATGGACGCGCGGTTCTTCGACATCGCGACAGCGCGGGACAGCGACCCCATCCCCTCACCCGGCGACGTCGTCCGCCTGCTGGTCTCCGGCCTCACGGAGCAGGTCGGCGAGCTGCAGCTGCTGCTCCAGGTCTGGGGCCAGGTGCCGATCAATCCCGAGCTCGCCACGGTGGCGGCCGAGATCGGCGACCGGATCACCGGGATGCTCCGCGACTACCTGACCCACTGGTACGCGAGCGCTCACGGCGTGGATGCGGACCATGCCGCGACGCTGGCCCAGCGCTATGTGAGCATCTACGTCGGCCTCGTGCACGGCTACGTCACGCAGTCCTCGCTGTTCACGGGCTTCGACGGAGCGGCCTACCTCGCCGCCATCGACGCGATCGCGCTGCCGACCGACTGACGCGGATCACGCGTCCGGCCCGACCACCCGCACCGCGTACCCCGCACCCGCCTCACCCGCACGCCGTGGCGACCACCCGCGCGAGCCGCTTGCGGATGATGTGGTCGTTCGCCTCCACCCGGTGCATGGTCACGTTGCGCAGCGCCTCGACCACCGCGAGGCTGCCCGGCGCGATGAAGGCGTCCAGCGTCCCGTAGACGACGTGCACCGGAACGCGCACCCGGGCGAGATCGCTGACGACGGTCTGCTGCTCGATGCAGTTCTCGAGCGAGCGGACGAACGGCGTCCAGTTGCGCTCGGTGATCTCGAAGACCCCTTTGATGGGCAGCGTCCGGGCCAGGATGGTGGCGTTGCGCATGGTGAACTCCTTGTTCGCCCGCAGGAACTCGTAGGCGCGCAGGTAGGCGCTGACCCGAGTGCGGACGCGGCGGTCACCGATGGCGGCGGGAGGCCCGTAGACTGGCGGCCCGACCAGCACGAGCCGAGTGAGGGCGGCGGGATGGTCGGCGGCGTAGCGCGCGACGATCAGGCTGCCGAGCGAGTGGCCGACGAGCACGAACGGCGCGCGGAGCCGCAGCGAGCGCAGGGTGCGGTGCAAGGCGTCGACGTGCTCCTCGAGCGTGTACCGCGCATCCTCCGGGGCCGGCGAGCGGCCGAAGCCGAGGATGTCGATCGAGATGACCCGGTGGTTCGGCTCGAGCAGCGGGACGAGGTTCTGGAAGGTCACCGAGGACGACGCGATGCCGTGCACGAGGACGACGACCGGCCCCTCTCCCTCGTCGCCGGCGACGTTGAGGAGCGGGGCGCGGCGGAACCAACGGTCGAGGGTGTCGCGCAGCCGGCCCATGCCTCCATTATCCGTGCGGGCCTCTCAGGAGGCTGGGGAGTCGCGCGGCGGCACCGGCCGGTCGGGCCACCACGCCGGGGTGAGCCGCCCGATGAGGTCGAGCAGGCCGTCCACGTCCCGCGGCCGCGGCCGGCTCAGCCAGACGTCGATCGCGCCGATGGTCCCGTCGGCGAGGTAGCGCGCGATGGTGCGCCGCTGGACGTCGTCGGCCGCGGGCACGTCGACGCTGTGCTGGTCGAGCAGCAGCTCGATGGAGCCCTCGAAGTGCTCGCTCAGGAGGGCGTGGAGGCTGGAGCTGCCGCTCTCGGCGCCGAGCCCGCGGCGGTAGATCACGTCGTGCGCATCCACGTGCTGGAGCACCGCGCGCGTCACGCCGCGCACGGCGGCGGCCGCATCCTCCGGGGCGATGTCCACGAGGTACGCTGCGCGCAGTTCGTCGAGCTCGGTGCGCAGCACGCGCTGGAGCAGGTCGACGGGCGACGCAGCGTACGTGTAGACGGTCGAGCGGTGGACGCCCGCCGCCGTCGCCAGCGCGGAGACCGACACGTCGGCGACCGGTCCGGCCGTCGCGAGATCGAGGATGGCCGCCGTCAAGCGGCCGAGGGTCTTCTCCTGGCGTGCATCCACTTTTCGATCGTACAATGGAGTTATCCGACAGGTGTCGGATATCTGAAGGGAGATTTTCATGGCTCAGTACGACGTCGCCGACCGGTCCGCGATCGTGACCGGAGGCGGCTCGGGCATCGGGCGCGCCGTGGCGCTCACTCTGGCGGCGAGTGGCGCAGCCGTCCTCGTCACCGACCTGAACGAGGAGCACGCGCAGGCGGTCGTGGCCGAGATCGAGGCCGCGGGCGGAAAGGCCGCCGCTCTCGCCGGCGATGTGACCGACCCCGCGTTCGGCGAGGCGAGCGTCGCCGCGGCGAACGCTCTGGCGCCGCTGGGGATCGCGGTCAACAACGCGGGCATCGGTGGCGAGGCCGCCACCGTCGGCGACTACTCGCTCGACAGCTGGCGCAAGGTCATCGAGGTCAACCTCAACGCCGTGTTCTACGGGATGCAGCCGCAGCTGAAGGCCATGGCCGCGAACGGCGGCGGCGCGATCGTCAACATGGCGTCCATCCTGGGCAGCGTCGGCTTCGCGAACTCGTCGGCCTACGTGACCGCCAAGCACGCCCTGCTCGGCCTCACGCAGAACGCCGCGCTCGAGTACGCCGCCGACAAGGTGCGCGTCGTCGCGGTCGGCCCCGGCTTCATCCGCACGCCGCTCGTGGAGGCCAACCTCTCCGCCGACGCGCTGGCGTTCCTCGAGGGCAAGCACGCCCTCGGCCGCCTCGGCGAGCCGGAGGAGGTCGCCTCCCTGGTCGCGTTCCTCGCCTCCGACGCCGCGAGCTTCATCACCGGCAGCTACCACCTGGTGGACGGCGGCTACACCGCTCAGTGACCGGGCGACAGCCCGTATCGTGCACGGTCGCGCTCCCCTAGGCTGAGGAGCGTGACCGAGCACGAGCTGTTGGGCGACGACCTCCTGGAGCGGTTCCGGGGCCGTGCGGCCGTCTACGACGCCGAGAACCGCTTCTTCGACGAGGACTTCGCCGAGCTGGTCGAACTCGGGTACCTGCGTGCGCTGGTGCCCGTCGAGTTCGGCGGCCTGGGTCTCGGCCTCGAGCAGACCGCCCGCCTGCAGGTGCGCCTGGCCGGCGCCGCCCCGGCGACCGCCCTCGCGGTCAACATGCACCTGGTCTGGACGGGCATCGCGAAGACGCTGCACGACCGCGGTGACGACTCCCTCGACTTCGTGCTCCGGGAGGCCGGCGCGGGCGAGGTGTTCGCCTTCGGCCTCAGCGAGGCGGGCAACGACCTCGTGCTGTTCGGCTCGACGACGGAGGCGCGGCCCGCGGACGACGGCTCGTACACCTTCCACGGCCGCAAGATCTTCACCTCCCTCTCCCCGGCGTGGACGCGGCTCGGCACCATGGGGCTCGACGCGACGAGCCCCGACGGCCCCAAGATCGTCTACGGCTTCGTCGACCGCGACGGCGGCGGCTTCGAGATCCGCGACGACTGGGACACCATCGGGATGCGCGCCACGCAGAGCCGCACGACGATCCTCGACGGCGCCCGCTCCCCCGCCGACCGGATCGTGCGGAGGCTGGACCCCGGCCCCAACCCGGACCCGCTGGTCTTCGCGATCTTCGCCAACTTCGAGATCCTGCTCGCGTCGGTCTACACCGGCATCGGCGCCCGCGCGCTCGACCTCGCCGTCGCCGCCGCCCACCGGCGCACCAGCCTGAAGGACGGCGGCCGCAGCTACGCGAGCGATCCGGACATCCGCTGGCGTGTGGCCGAGGCGGCGATCGACCAGGACGCGCTCCTCCCGCAGCTCGACGCGCTCGCCCGCGACATCGACACCCAGGCGAACCATGGCGCGCTCTGGTTCCCGAAGCTCGTCGGGCTCAAGGTCCGCGCGACCGAGACGGCCCGGCGCGTGGTCGACCAGGCGATCCGGGTCTCGGGAGGCTCGACCTACTTCTCCGGGAACGAGCTCGGTCGGCTCTACCGCGACGTGCTGGCGGGCATCTTCCATCCCTCCGACGCCGAGTCCGCCCACAACACCGTGGCGAACGCCTGGCTCGGCCCGGCGGAGAGCTGACCGGCCATGCAGCAGCTCACCGCGCAGCACTTCACCGAGCGGCTCCGGCGGGGAGCCGCACAGGCCCGGGTCGCCGGGTTCGACGCCCTGCTCGTCGCCCCGGGCCCCGACCTCGCCTACTTCGCCGACTACCTCCCGATCGCGACGACCGAGCGCATCACGCTCCTCGTCGTCCCGGCGGAGGGCGAGCCGACGATGATCGTGCCCGTGCTCGAGCACGACAGCGCTGCGGCGACGCGCGCGACCGGTGCCTTCCACATCGTCGACTGGTCGGACGGGGAGGACGAGTACGTGCCGACCGCGGCGCTGCTCGAGCCCTCCGGCCGCTACGCGGTGTCGGACGCGCTCTGGGCGATGCACCTCCTGGGCCTGCAGCAGAAGCTCCCGGAGGCGCGGTTCGCGGCCTTCTCGCGCGCCCTGCCGATGCTGCGGGCGGTGAAGGACGCCGATGAGATCGACCGGCTCGCCGCTGCGGGCGCTGCGGCCGACGCGACCTTCGAGGACATCCTCGGCGTCCGCTTCGCCGGGCGCACCGAGCTCGAGGTCGCGGCCGACCTCGACCGCCTGCTGCGCGAGCACGGCCACTCCCAGGTCGACTTCACCGTCGTCGGCTCCGGCCCGAACGGCGCCAACCCGCACCACGAGGCCGGCGACCGCACGATCGCCGAGGGCGACATTGTCGTGCTCGACTTCGGCGGGTTGATGGACGGCTACGGGTCCGACACCACGCGCACGGTGCACGTCGGCGAGCCGACCGACGAGGAGCACGAGGTCTTCGAGATCGTGAAGCGCGCCCAGCAGGCGGCGTTCGAGTCCGTCGCCGTCGGTGTCCCGCTGCAGGAGATCGACCGCGTCGCGCGGGCCGTCATCCGGGATGCGGGATACGGCGACTTCTTCATCCACCGGGTCGGACACGGCATCGGCACCACCACGCACGAGCCGCCCTACCTCGTCGAGGGCGAGGAGCTGCCGATCGAGGCCGGGATGTGCTTCTCGATCGAGCCGGGGATCTACCTGCCCGGGCGGTTCGGCGTGCGCATCGAGGACATCGTGGTCGCGGCGGAGGACGGCGCGCACCGGCTGAACAACACGAGTCGCGAACTGCACCTGGTCCAGTGACGCCCGCACCCGAGGTCCTCACCCCCGCGGCGGAGCACGATGCCGAACGGCGGCGCGCCCTGCGGCGGATGAAGCTCCTCGCGACCTCGCTGCTCATCGTCGCCGCCGTGATCTTCACGGTGGCGTTCGCGCTGCAGGACCGCTACCCCTGGCTGGGCTACGTGCGGGCGGCCGCGGAGGGGGCCATGGTCGGCGCGCTCGCAGACTGGTTCGCCGTGACCGCGCTGTTCCGGCATCCCCTCGGCCTGCGCATCCCGCACACGGCGATCATCCCGACCCGCAAGGACGAGATCGGCGAGAGCCTCGGCGAGTTCGTGGAGACCAACTTCCTCGCCGATGACGTCGTCGCGGGCAAGCTCGCGTCGATCGACATCGCGGGCGCCATCGGCGGCTGGCTCGCCGAACCGGAGAACGCGCGCCGCGTCGTGGCGGAGGGCTCGGCCGCGATCGTCGGGCTGGCCGGGCTGCTCGACGACGAGCGGATGCGGGACGCGATCGAGGCGGTCGTGCGGACGCACCTCATCGAGCCGGAATGGGGCCCGCCGCTCGGCCGGCTGGGCGAGAAGGTGCTCGCCTCCGGCGGGCAGCGCGAGGTCGTCGACCTGGTGCTGGACCGGGTGGACGAGTGGCTCGCCGGCCATCCCGACGCCTTCGCCACCCTCGTCTCGCGCCGGCTGCCCTCCTGGGTTCCGTCGTTCGTCGACCGGATGGTGGACGACCGGCTGCACGCGGAGGCACGGCGCTTCCTCGGCGATGTGCGACGGGACCCCGAACACCGGATGCGGCACGCGATCGACGACGCGCTCGGCCAGCTCGCCGACCGGCTGCAGCACGACCCGGACACGATCGCCCGACTGGAGGGCGCCAAGGAGCGCGCCTTCGACGACCCACGCATCCGGGAGCTCGCCGCTTCGGCGTGGGAGGCCGCCCGGAACGCCGCGGTCGGCGCCCTGTCGGACCCGGAGAGCGAGCTGCGCAACCGTGCCGAGATCGCCCTCGCCGACGCCGCCCGTCGCGTCGCCGCCGACCCGGCGCTCCGCGCCTCCCTCAATGCCAGGATCACCGATGCCGCCCTGCACCTCGTGACCGCCTACCGGCACGACATCGCCGGGGTCATCAGCGAGACCGTGCGCGGGTGGGATGCGGCCGAGACGACCGACAAGATCGAGACGCAGGTCGGGCGCGACCTGCAGTTCATCCGGATCAACGGCACCGTCGTCGGCGCCCTCGCGGGCCTCGCGATCTACACTGTCGCCACCCTCATCGCCGCCGCGGTCCGCTGACCGTTCTCGCGCTGCGCGATTCGTGCCGAATGTCGTGAATGGCGGCGCTATTCGCTACATTCGGCACGAATGTGCGGGGCCGTCAGGCGGTGCAGCGCAGCGCGCGGCGGCGGAGGAACGGCATCGCGACGAGCCGCCAGCCGACGAGGAAGACGCCGAGCACCACGAACGCGACGGCGATGAAGCTCGGCTGCACGCCCTGCCCCGCGGAGGTGCGGATGAGCATCCCGAGCGCGACCGTCATCAACCAGATCGGGATGCCGGGCCACACCACGGCGAAGGGACGGCGCCAGGCCCAGGTCACCAGCCAGCCGGCGATCAGCGCGACGAGGAACGGCCAGAGCGTGGTCATGAGCCCGGTGAACCCGGCCGTCTCGCCGTGGCTGCGGCGCCCGACCAGCACGAAGATCAGCACGAAGGCGACGTCGACGACGAATGCCACGAGGGCCGACCTCCAGGGTTTCACGCGTCGATGCTACGCGCCGATCCCCGTGCATTCGCTGGGTGCTGAGCGCGCCGACCCCTTCACTAGACTGGCGTCAGCCCGCCGACGAGCCCTGGAGCATCCGTGCCGAACTTCGCCTTCCTCGACCAGCCATCGCTTCCCCGACCGGACATCACGCCGAGCGACGCCGGCGCCATCGCGTCCGGGCGATTCGGCCTGGACGGCACGGTCACCGAGCTCGGCAGCCAGCAGGATCGCAACTTCCTCATCGACACCGGCGACGCCCGCTATGTGCTCAAGATCGCGAACCCGGTGTTCACGGCCGACGAGCTGCTCGCACAGAACGCCGCGCTCGCGGCCCTCGCCGATTCGGGCATCCGCGTGCCCGCGGTGGTCCGCACGATCGACGGCGAGGAGCTGGTCGCGGTCGACGTGCGCGGCGTCGACCTGCACGCCCGCGTCCTGACCTTCCTCGACGGGGAGCCGCTCACCGACGTCGCCCGCCCCAGCACCGATCAGCTGCGCACCCTCGGCGCCCTCGCCGGCGGCATCGCCGCGGGTCTGGCCGGTCTGCGGCACCCCGGACTCGACCGCTCGACGCAGTGGGATTCGCGGATCGGCGGGGAGGTCGTCGACCTCCTGCTCGACCACGTGGAGCAGCCCGCCAAGCGCCGCGTCGTCCGCGCCGCCGCCGACACCGCGCTCGCCCGGCTCGAGCCGCTGCGCTCGCGCCTGCGCGTCCAGGCGACGCACGGCGACGTGACCGACGACAACATCGTGCTCGGGGAGACCGGTCCGGGCGTCATCGACTTCGGCGACGTCGCGGACGGCTGGCTCGCCGGCGACCTCGCCGCCACCGTCACGAGCGTGCTGCACCACGTGCCGGAGGAGCCGATCGCAGCGGTCCTCGACGTGGTAGCCGCGTTCCACGAGCGCTCGCCGCTCGACGACGCCGACCTGGCCGCGCTCTGGCCGCTGGTCGTGCTCCGCGGCGCCGTGCTCGTCGTCAGCGGCGAGCAGCAGGTGGCGCTGGATGGCGACAACCGCTACGCCGACGAGAATCGCGCCCACGAGTGGCTGGCCTTCGACGTCGCCCGCCGCATCGACGCCGACGAGCTGGAGGCGCTCCTCCGCCACCGTCTCGCCGACAGCCGCCCGCTCCCCCGGCTCGGCCGGCTGATCGCCGTCGAGAGCACGCCCGCCAACCTCGCCGATCTGTCGGTGCTCGGCCGCGATCAGGATGCCGGCGCGTGGACCACGGCGTCCGCCGAGGACGAGGTGCTGGCGCGGGTCTGCCGCGAGGCCGGTCACGCGATCACCCGCTACGGGGAGGCCCGGCTCACCCGCGCGGTGCGCGACCGCTCCGACGCCACGGCCACCATCGCCCTCGGCGTCACCTTCGACGCCCCCTCGGGTGTCCCCGTGCTCGCCCCGTTCGCGGGCGAGCTGTCGCTGGTCGAGGGCGCCTGGGCGCTCCGCGGCGACGGCGTGGACCTGTGGCTGGACGGCCTGACCCGTCCGTTGACGACCACGACGGTCACGGCCGGCGAGGAGATCGGCACGACGATCCGGCTCACGGCGCAACTCGATCGCACCGGCGGTCCGCGTCCGCCGGCGTTCGTCACCCCCATCGCGCCGTTCGCGCTGTGGACGGCCGTCTCCCCCGACCCGTCCGACCTCTTCGGGCTCGACGTCACCGCGTCCACCCCGGATCCGGCCGGGGCGCTCGCCCGCCGCGACGACACGTTCGCGCGGGTCCAGGAGCACTACTTCGCCCATCCCCCGCTCATCGAGCGCGGCTGGCGGCACCACCTCTTCGACACGGGCGCGCAAAGCTACCTCGACATGGTGAACAACGTGACGCAGATCGGCCACGGCCACCCGCGGCTCGTGGAGGCGGTCCGCGACCAGTGGGCGCGTCTCAACACCAACTCCCGCTTCCACTACGAGGAGCTCTCGCGCTACACCGAGCGCCTGGCCGAGCTGGCTCCGGAGGGGCTCGACACCGTCTTCCTGGTCAACTCCGGCAGCGAGGCGGTCGACCTGGCGCTGCGGCTGGCGCAGACCCACACCGGCCGCCGCACCGTGCTCGCCGTGAAGGAGGCGTACCACGGCTGGACGGTCGGCTCGGACTCCGTCTCCTCGTCGCTGGGTGACAACCCGCGCGCGCTCGAGACGCGGCCCGACTGGGTCAAGCTCGTCGCCGCGCCGAACTCGTTGCGCGGGACGCACCGCGGCCCCGACTCGGCGGCGGCCTACCTCGCCGATCTCGACGACGACCTGGCGGCGCTGGAGGCGGACGGCGTCGAGGTCGCCGGGTACATCGCCGAGCCTGTGTTCGGCAACGCGGGCGGCCTCATGCTGCCCGACGGCTACCTCGCCGGGGTCTACGAGCGCATCCGCGCGCGCGGGGGCGTCTGCATCGCCGACGAGGTGCAGGTCGGCTTCGGCCGTCTCGGTCACTACTTCTGGGGCTCGCAGCAGCAGGGGGTCGTCCCGGACGTCATCACGATCGCCAAGGCGGTCGGCAACGGCCAGCCGCTCGGCGCGGTGATCACCCGCCGGGAGATCGCGGAGTCGTTCGCGGCGGAGGGCTCGTTCTTCTCGTCCGCCGGCGGCAGCCCGGTCAGCTCCGTCGTCGGGCTCACGGTGCTCGACGTCATGCGCGACGAGCGTCTGCAGGAGAATGCGGTCACCGTCGGCGACCACCTCGCCGACCGGCTGCGCGCGCTCGGCGACCGCCACCCGGTCGTCGGTGCCGTGCACGGGATGGGGCTCTACCTGGGCGTCGAGCTGGTGCTCGATCGTGCCGACATGACCCCGGCCACCGCAGAGGCGAGCCTCGTCTGCGATCGGATGCTCGCCGAGGGCGCCATCGTGCAGCCCACCGGTGACTTCAAGAACGTGCTGAAGATCAAGCCGCCGCTCTGCATCACGCGCGAAAGTGCGGACCGCTTCGCGGACGCGCTCGACCTCGTGCTGGCGACACTGTAGTCACGACCGGCTCGGCGTCCGCAGCTCCGCCGCCGCCCGCGCCGCGATGGCGCCGGCCACAGCGGTGAGCGCCGCCGACCGCATGGACCACTGGTGCCAGTGCAGGGCGACCGCCTCCTCCCCCGTCTCGTCGAGCACGATCAGCCGGCCGTCGGCGAGGTGCCCGGCGGTCTGGAGGTCGGGCAGCATCCCCCAGCCGAGGCCGAGCTCGGCCGCGCGCACGAACTCGGTCGAGGCGGGCACGTACTGGCGCGGCGGGCGCGCTCCGGGCGCGAAGCGGTCCAGATAGCGGTCCTGGAGGGCATCCTTGCGGTCGAACACCAGCATGGGCGCACGGGCTGCCGTCGCAGGACCCCACCCCTCGGGCGCCCAGCGCTCGACGAACGCGGGGCTCGCGACCGGGCGGTAGACCATCGCGCCGAGCGGCGAGACCGTGCAGCCCTGCACCGGTTCGGGGTCCGAGCCGATCGCGGCCATCGCCGTCCCGTCGCGCAGCCGGTCCAGCGTGTGCTCCTGATCGTCGAGGGTGAGGTCGAAGACCAGGCCCGGGAGGCTCGCGAGCGCCGGCAGCACCCACGTCGCCAGCGAGTCGGCGTTGACGACCAGCGGGATGATCGTCGCGGCCCCGCCCGCCGCATCCAGTTCGGCCGCGGCCTCCGCCTCCAGCAGCGCCACCTGCCGGGCGAGGCGGAGCAGCACGCGCCCGGCCTCCGTCGGCTCGATCGGCTTGCTGCGGCGGACGAGCACCCGGCCGGCCTGCTCCTCCAGCGCCTTCACCCGCTGGCTGACCGCCGACGGCGTCACGTGCAGCGCCGCGGCGGCGCGCTCGAACGTGCCGTGGTCGATCACGGCCGCGAGGGTCCTCAGCTGCTCGGTATTGGCATCCATCAACAGCGATGCTAATGCTTCGTAAGAAAAGCAAGCTGTACTGAACACGCGTTCGGCCCATAAGGTCGATCCGTGTTCGCGATCTTCCTCACCGGCCTCGGCTCCGGCGCCTCCCTCATCGTCGCCATCGGCGCGCAGAACGCGTTCGTGCTGCGCCAGGGGCTGCGCCGCGAGCACGTGCTCCCCGTCGTCACGATCTGCGTCCTCAGCGACGCGCTCCTGATCGCGGCCGGCGTCGCCGGGATCGGGGCGCTCGTGAAGGCCGCTCCCCTCGCCCTCGAGATCGTGCGCTGGGTCGGCTTCGCGTTCCTGCTCGGCTACGCCGTGTTCGCCGCCCGGCGCGCTCTGAAGCCGTCGGCGCTCACGGCGGCATCCGGCGTCGCCCCCTCGCTCCTGGCGACGGTCGGGATGTGTCTGGCGATCACCTGGCTCAACCCGCACGTGTACCTCGACACGGTGCTGCTGCTCGGCTCCCTCTCGGCCGACCACGGCGATCCCGGCCGCTGGGTCTTCGGTGCGGGGGCCGCGACCGCGAGCCTCCTCTGGTTCGGCGTGCTCGGCTTCGGCGCCCGCTTCGCCGCCCCGCTCTTCGCTCGTCCGATGTCGTGGCGGATCCTGGATGCCGGGATCGCGGTCCTGATGGTCGTGCTGGCGGTGCTCCTGGTCGTGTGACGACCAACGGGAATCCCCCGGCCGCCGCGACGGTTGCGCCTCTCGTGAGCATCATCGAAACGGACGCCCCCGTCGCCCCCGCCCCCGTGGCCTCCGGCGCGCTCACCGAACGCACGGCCCGGATGCTGGAGCAGATGCTCGCGGCGATGGACTGGACGCTCGTGGACTTCGCCCGGCACCGGCTCTCCGCCGGGGAGGCGATCGGCGGGAACGTGCGCGAGGTGCCCTTCTTCCTAGTGCTGAGCGGCGACCTCGACCTACGCACGGACGGCGACACCACCCGGCTGCGCGGCGGGGACTTCGTGCTCCGCACCCGGCCGACCTCGTACCGCATCCACGCGCGCGAAGACACGGAGATCGTCGCCGGCTCGCTGCGCCTCGCCGCCGGCACCGAGCATCCCCTCGCCCGCGCGCTGCCCGACGCGCTCATCGCGTGCCAGCTGCTGCGGCGGGATGCGCACCTCAACGCGCTCGCGGAGGCGCTCGTCGCCGAGGTCGCCAGCGCGCGTCCCGCGTCGTGCGCGTTCGCCGGGCGGCTCGTGAGCGTGCTCGCCGCCTCGGCGGTGCGCGCGTGGGTCGAGAACGGCTGCGCGCCGGACGGCTGGCTGCTGCCCGCGAGCGACCCGCACATCGCCCGCGCGGTCGACGCCATCCGGGACGATCCGGGAGGCGCGTGGACGCTCGAGCGTCTCGCCCGCGTGGCCGCCACCTCCCGCACCGCGTTCGCCGAGCGCTTCCACACCGTCGTCGGGGAGCCGCCGGCCCGGTACGTGCTGCGCGTGCGGATGGAGCGGGCCAAGTCCCTGCTCGCCGACGACCGCGTCAGCATCGCCCAGACCGCGGTGTCGCTCGGCTACGGCTCGGAGGCCGCGTTCAGCCGCGCCTTCCGCCGCCACACCGGGACGAACCCGTCCGCGTGGCGGCGGCTGGCCGCGACCGCCTGAGGCTTCCCGCCGGTCAGCCGCAGCCGGTCAGCCGCAGCCGGTCGGCCCGTCAGCCCCGGCGCGGGAACCAGCGCCGGGTGGAGGCGATGAGCAGTCCGCCCAGCACGGCCGAGATCCCGCCCGCCACGAACACCACGCCCACGCTCGTCGCGTCGATCAGCACGCCGCCGACGACCGCGCCGGTCGAGATGCCGAGCTGGAACGTCGCGACGGTCAGACCGCCCGCGCTCTCCATCCGCTCCGGCTCCACCCGGGCCGACCAGGTCTGCGCCATGGTCGGCACGCCGCCGAACGCCATGCCCCAGACGGCCGCCGCGATGAACGCGAACACCACGGAACCGGTCGAGAACGAGAAGAAGATGACGGCCGCGCCCAGGATGGTCGGCAGCACGACGAGAGTGGTCGCGAGGCGCTTGTCGACCACCGAGCCGGTCACCAGGTTGCCGATCAGGCCGCCCACGCCGTAGACGGCGAGCAGGATCGCGATCCCCCCGGCCCCCAGTCCCGAGACGCTCTCGGCCGCGGGACGGATGTAGGTGAAGCTCGCGAAGTGACCCGCGACGATCAGCAGCACGCCGACGAGCCCGACGATCATCGCCTTCGAGCGGATGGTGGCGACCAGCGCCCGCAGGCCGGTGGCCGCGGCGGCCGGGACGGACGGCATCACGATCGCCATCACGACGATCGCGATCACGGTGGCGCCCGCGACGGCGAAGAAGACCACCCGCCATCCGGCGAGCGAACTGATCAGCGCTCCCAGCGGCACCGCCGCCACCGTGGCCGCGGACACGCCGGTGTTGACGACCATCATCGCCCGGCCGAGGTGCCGCGGCGGCACCAGGTGCGCCGAGACCGCGAGCGCCATCGACCACGTGCCCGAGATCGCCATGCCCAGCGCGATGCGGGCGATCACGACGATCCAGAAGGCCGGCGCGATCGCGGTCACCAGGTTGGCCGCCAGCGCCAGGACGAGCAGCCCGATCAGGAGGCGCCGCCGGTCGAGCCGCGGGAACACCAGGGCGGTCGCCGGGCCGGCGATCACGCCCACCAGAGCGGTCGCGGTCACCACCTGACCGGCCACGCCCTCGGTCACCCCGAACTCCGCCGCCATCGACGGCAGCAGGCTGGCCGGGAGGAACTCACTGGTCACCAGCACGAACACGCCGACGAGCAGCGCGACGACGCCGCCCCAGCGGGCGGTCTCGCCGCCGCCCCCGGATCCCTGGGCGGGCACGGCGGCGGTCGGAGAGGTCGGAGCGGTGTCGCTGAGTGTCATCCCACCATCGTGACGGCGCGGCGCGGCGTGCACCTGATCGGTCGTCCGGAAGGGATGACTCTGCGTCCGGGATGCGGTGGGCTCGGGCGGGACGAGCCGAAGAAACAGCCCGAACAAGCAGAAGGGCCGCTCTCTCGAGCGGCCCTTCTGGTGCTTTCCGGTGGAGCTAAGGAGATTCGAACTCCTGACCTCTTCGATGCGAACGAAGCGCGCTACCAACTGCGCCATAGCCCCGGGGAACTGCTCTGAAAGCCTAGCACCCCATCCGTGCCGAGTTGAAATCGAGCACCGCTCAGCTCGCGGCCCGGCGGCGGCGGAGCACCGCGTCGAGGTCGATGGTGCCGTCGGACGCGTCGCCGACGATGCCCATGCTCGCGTAGCGGCTCGGGATGGGCTCCGGGCCGGGAGCGGCCGCGGCGATGCGCGGGACGGAGGCGGCGGGCGTCTCGGCCACCGCGACCGGGCGCAGGGGCACCGGAGGGGCGACGGGCGCGGCCGGCGCGATCTCCGAGGCCTTGCGGTCGAAGTCGGCGCGGGCGGCGGCGCGGCGCAGCTCGGTCGCCGCATCCACGGACGCCATGGCGGCGGCCGCGACGGTCCCGGGCGAGAGGTGGAGGGGCTTGGGGAGCGGACGCGGGGTCCAGCTCTGGCGCAGGCGCTCCTGCACGGGCAGGTCGTGCTGCGCGTCGTCGTAGAGGGCGGGCGCGGCCGGGATGGTCACGGCGCGCGCCGGCACGGCCGGAGCCTCCTGCGGCTGCGCGAGGCGGCCGAGCATCCCGAGGGCCGCGACGGACACGGCCGCGGACAGGGCAGGGACGATCCAGGCGCCGGTGGAGAGCATGACGCCGGTGCCGGCGATCACGCCGATCACTCCGGCGACGAGGACGAGCGTGCTGAGGGCCCGGGCGCGGCGCAGACGGCGGCGACGCTGCGGGGAGAGGGCGGGGCGGCGGCTCTCGGCCGTCGCGATGGCGCGCGCACGCTGGGCCGCTGCGGCGCGGGAGGCGCGCTCGACGGCGATGGCGGCGGTCGCGGCGCGCTCGGCCTCCTCGGCGGCGATGCGGCGCTCTTCGGCGATGGCGTGCTCCCGGCGGGCGTGGGCCGCGGCCTCCGCACGCGCCTCGACGAGCTGGCGCTGCTCGGCCCGGCGCAGCACGCGCTGCTGCTCGGCGACCGTGCGGGCGGTGGCCTCCATGCGCACCTCGTCCGGCAGCTCGCTGGTCTCGGCGAGGATGCGCAGGGTCTGCTGCAGCCGGACGGCGTTGCGCTCGGTGGCGATGTATTCGCGGCGGCGCAGCCAGACCGGGACCAGATAGGCGAGCCAGAGCACCGCCGCGATCGCGACGACGACCCCTCCGCCCATCACATCCCCGTTCATGTCTCTACGCTACGGGGCGGCACCCGCGCGGCCGGGGCAGTCGGTGGGTGTGTCTCAGCGGATCCGGGCGACCGGGAGGGGCAGCGCGGCCGCCGCGACGTCCTCGGCGGTGACCGTCGCGGCGTCCGGGGGGACGGCGCCGTCGCGCCAACGGCGCAGCACCCCCTGCGTCAGCTCCTCCGAGACGAGGCCGAAGCAGAAGTGGTCGCGCCAGTCGCCGTTGATGTGGATGTAGCGGCGGCGCAGGCCCTCGTAACGGAAGCCGAGCTTCTCGACCACGCGCAGACTGGGCTTGTTCTCGGGCCGGATGCAGATCTCCATCCGGTGCAGGCCCAGCTGGTAGAAGCAGTAGTCGGTCGCGAGCGCGACCGCGGTCGGCGTGATGTCGCGGCCGGCGAACTCCTGCGCCACCCAGTAGCCGATCGTCGCGCTCGAGAGCGACCCGTAGGCGATCGACGAGACGTTCAGCTGCCCGGCGAGCGTGCCCTCGTACTCCACGATGAACGGGAGGCCGTGCCCGGCCCGCGCGTTCGAGAGCAGCGAGCGGATGCTGGCACGCGTGTCGAACGAGCCCGGCGCGTAGGGGCTGGTCGCCTCCCACTGCCGCAGCCACCCCCGGTTGTCGAGCAGGGAGCGTTCGAGCGCGCGGGCGTCGCGCAGCCGGATGGGGCGCAATCCCACCGGCCCCTCACCGAGGGTGGGGACGACGATCGCCACGGGCATCTCTCCTTCGTGCGGGCTGCTGTGCAGTTGCGTTCTGCAGTGGGTGCGTTCGAGCGGCGGCTAGGCGATGGGCTCGCCGACGGGCTCGGCCGGCATCTCCTCGATGACCTCGTCCGGGGTGTCGTCGAGACCCTTGGCGAACTCCTTCAGCCAGGGGCGCAGGTCGGGGCCGAGGTCCTCGCGGTCGGCGGCGAGCTGCACGATGGCCTTGATGTAGTCGAGCCGGTCGCCCGTGTCGTAGCGGCGGCCGCGGAAGACGACGCCGTAGACGCCGCCGGTCCAGTCCGGCGCGTGCGCCATCGACTGCAGGGCGTCGGTGAGCTGGATCTCGTTGCCGCGGCCCGGCTCCGTGCGCTCGAGCACGTCGAAGACCTCGGGGCGCAGGATGTAGCGGCCGATGATGGCGTAGTTGGAGGGGGCGTCCTTCTTGTCCGGCTTCTCCACCAGACCGGTGATGCGCACGACGTCGTCCTCGTCCGTCGGCTCCACCGCGGCGGCGCCGTACAGGTGGATGCTGTCGGGGTCGACCTCCATGAGCGCGATCACCGTGGTGTTGAGCTCGAACTGGACCTCGAGCATCCGCTTCAGCAGCGTGTCGCGGGAGTCGATGATGTCGTCGCCGAGCAGCACGGCGAACGGCTCGCGACCGACGTGCATCTTCGCGCGCAGGACGGCGTGGCCGAGGCCCTTGGGGTCGCCCTGGCGCACGTAGTGCATGTCGGCGAGGGCGGTGGAGTAGTTGACCTTCTCGAGGCGATCGGTGTCGCCCTTGGCCCGCAGGGTGTCCTCGAGCTCGGCGTTGCGGTCGAAGTGGTTCTCGAGCGCGTTCTTGTTGCGACCCGTGATCATGAGGACGTCGTGCAGGCCGGCGTCGACGGCCTCCTCGACGACGTACTGGATGGCCGGCTTGTCGACGACGGGCAGCATCTCCTTCGGCATCGCCTTGGTGGCGGGAAGGAAGCGGGTGCCGAGGCCCGCCGCCGGAATGACAGCTTTGGTGACGTGGTTAGCCATGCCGCCTACAGTATCCGCATTTCCTCCGGGGTCAGGGCCCCATCTTCTAGGATTGCGCTATGGACCCGGATACTGCCGCCCACCGCAAACGCGCCTTGCGCGCCGAACTGCGGGAGCGGCGACAGAACCTCACCACCACGGAGCGCGCGAGCGCGACCGCCGGTCTCACCCGCCATCTCGTCGATCTCACGACCGACCTGAACGTGCGATCGGTCGCCTGCTTCCTCTCCACCACCATCGAGCCGGACACGCGCCCGTTCCTCAACTGGGCGCACGCGCAGGGACTGCGAGTGCTCCTCCCGATCTCCCGCGAGGACGGCCTGCTCGACTGGACGACCGGCGACGGCGAGACCGAGACGGAGGGGCTGTTCGGGATGCCGGAGGCCGTCGGCGAGCTGCTCGGCCCGATCGCGATCAACGACGTCGACCTCATCCTCGTGCCGGCCGCGGCGGTCGACGCCTCGGGCATGCGGATGGGCTGGGGGCGCGGCTATTTCGACAAGACGCTCGGGAGCATGGAAAAATGTCCCCCTGTGTACGCCGTCCTCTTCGACGGCGAGCTCGTGGACGAGGTCCCGCGCGAGCGCCACGACCAGCCCGTCGACGGCGTCGTCACCCCGACGCGCATCCTCCAGTTCACCTGACACACCCGACCGACCGACGCACGTGAAATAAGCGGAGCCTGATGCCCACCTACTCCTATGCCTGCCGCGACTGCGGCCACGCCTTCGACATCCAGCAGGCGTTCACCGACGACGCGCTCACGGTCTGCCCGAACTGCGGCGGCCAGCTGCGCAAGGTCTTCGGGGCCGTGGGCGTGACCTTCAACGGCTCCGGGTTCTACCGGACCGACTCGCGTGGTACGAAGAGTTCGGGAGTGTCGGGCGGCTCGTCGTCCGGCGGCTCGTCCACGGGGGGCTCGTCGTCGGGTTCGTCGTCGTCGGGCGGCTCGTCGTCGGGCGGCTCGTCGTCGGGCGGCTCGTCGTCCGGCGGTTCGTCGTCCGGCGGTTCGTCGTCCGGCGGTTCCTCGTCGGGCGGCTCGTCCTCCGGCGGCTCCGGCTCCTGAGCTCCGACCCCACCCGCGCACCACCCCTGGCGAAAGGATCGATCGTGATCAAAGGCTTCAAAGAGTTCATCCTCCGCGGAAACGTGATCGATCTGGCGGTCGCCGTCGTCATCGGCGCCGCATTCACCGCGGTCGTGAACTCGATCGTCGGCAACATCTTCAACCCGATCATCAGTGCGATCTTCCAGGCCGACAGCCTGGACAACGCCCTCACCGTCAAGATCGGCGACTCGACCATCAAGTTCGGCGCCGTCGTCGGGGCGATCATCAGCTTCGTCATCGTCGCGGCCGTCGTCTACTTCGTCTTCGTATACCCGCTGAACCTCGTCAAGGAGCGCGCCGAGCGCCTCCGCAAGAAAGGCGTCGTCGAGCCCGACGCGCCCGTCACCGACCTGGACCTGCTCACCGAGATCCGCGACATCCTGCAGGCCCAGCAGTCGCCGCCGCAGGCGACCGGCAAGCACTCCGACCCGCAGGTCTGACCCGGGCCGCGGCGCGCCTCAGTAGTGCGGCGGGACGTCCCGCCGCAGCTGCTCGTCGTTCGACGAGAACGACGGCGCATGGTCGGTGTCCTCCTGAGCGGTCTCCACGCGCACCTGCGGCGTCGGATCCGCACCGGGAGCCCCCGCTCGCTGCACGCGCCGGTGACGGCGCGCAGGCGGGCGCTCGGGAGTGCTCTCGGTCATCCCTCCAGCGTAGCCGCCGGTCACAGGGAGAGATGGAAGCGGAGGGCGTCGTCGACCTGGTGCATGATCCAGGCCGGCGTCTGCCCGCGATAGCGGCCGATCCACCCGCGCCCGAGCGTGCGCACCTGCTCGGCCTGGATCTTCGAGGCGCGGTCGAGTCCCATCGCCGTGATGTCGTCCGGGTCGCCGACCAACACCTGGAACTCGTGGACGATCGTCACGTTGGACGTCAGCGGCACGAAGGTGAGCGCGCCACGACCGCGGCGCGTGACCACGGCGTTGACGCCTTCGTTGCTCACGATGATGCACGGTCGCAGCCGCCCTGCCTCCCCGTCGACGACCGGGTCCAGCTGAACGTCGTAGACCTCCCCGCGTCTCACGCGTCCAAGCCGTCCCCTGCTGTCTGGTCCCAGAGCTCCTGCTCCCCGGACGCCTCCCACTCGTCGTACGCCTGCTCGTACGCGCCCTGAGCGTCGAGTTCCCGCTTGAGGCGGATCAACCGGTGGATCGCTGCCGACCGGTTGCCCGCGAAGTCGGCAGCGACCGTGTCGAGGTACGCGACATCATCCTCGGAGAGGCTCACGCTCAGCTTGGTCATACCGCGATGCTACCACGGTGGCATCGCGCTCAGGCGGGGATGGTGATGGGCGCCGTCTCGGTGCCCGGTTCGCCCGCGCCGATGAGGCGGGCGATGCGCACCGCGACCGCGTCGGGGTCGGCGAAGAGCTCGAAGCTGTGCACGCGGAGGTAGTGCCAGCCGAGGCGGCGGAGCACGTCCGGGCGCAGGCGCAGCGACTCGCGCAGGCTGCCGGTGTTCACGTCCTCGTCGGTCTCGACCACGACGGCACGGCCCTCGTGCGAGGCGATCAGCGTGAGCTTGCCGCGGTAGCCGAGGTGCACGTCGAGTCCGCGGCGGGCGAGGCGCTTGGCGAGGTCGATGATCATCGGGTCCGCGTCGGGGCTCAGGTGCTCGGGCGCCGCCGCCTGGATGTCGTCGGCCTCCCCCAGCACCTGGGCGAGCGCGGCGATGCCGTGACGCATCCGGGACTCGTCGATGTCGTCCGGCTTGAAGCAGGAGACGATGTCCATGCCGCGGCGGGCGCGGGTCATGCCGATCGCGAGCAGGCGGTCGCCGCCCGGCTCGGCGAGGGCGCCGAAGTTCGAGAGCAGGCGCCCGTGCGGCGTGCGCCCGTAGCCGATGGAGAAGATGACGCGGTCGCGGCTCTGGCCGACGGACTGGTCGAGCGTGACGACGGTGAACGGCTCCGCCCGGTCGCCGAGGATGAAGTCGGCGAGGTCGGTGCGCTTGGCGAACGCCGCGAGCACGGCCTGGTTGACCCGCACAGCGTGGCGGTCGCTCGCCGAGATGACCATGAGGGACTCGCGCGGGCGCTCGATGGCGTGCTGGAGGACCAGCTCCACCACCTTGGCGACCTCGGCGTCGGTGCTCTCCACCGCTCCGGTGTCGCTGTCGGGCATGCCCTGGCCGCCGGTCACGTAGTGCAGCGCGAGGCTGCCGTGGCCGAGGTAGGTGCCCGCCCAGGGCAGCGAATCGATCATCCCGCCGTAGAAGCGGCGGTTGACGAGCTCGGCGAGGTCTTCGCCGCCGGCGCGGTAGCTGCGCTTGAGCGTGTAGACGGGGAGCAGCTCGGCGAGGCGGGCGAGCGCGGAGTCCGCGTGCATCGCATCCACGTCCTCCAGGACGCCCTCGAACGAGGTGCCGTACTCGTGCACGCCGATGTCGAAGCGCGACGGGGTCTGGGTGACGGGGTCGCCGAACGCGACCAGCTGCTTCGCGCGGCGGAGCACCGGGATGTTCTCGGCGAGCGTCGACGCACCCGCGTCGACGAGCACGACCGCGTCGAACGGCAGGTCGGAGCCGAGCTCGGGCACCTCGTACGGCGAGATCAGCCACACGGGTGCGAGCGGGCGCGACAGGTGCGGCGCGGCGGCGTCGAGGGCGGCGGCCGTCGGCTGACCCGACTTGAGCAGCCGCTTGAGCGCGGTGGCCTCCTCCGGCCAGTCGACGATGCCGATCTTCCAGGTCTCGGCGAGCAGCCATGCGAGCTGCTTGCCGGTCGCGGAGGCGTGCGCCTCGTCGACCAGGCGGAAGTCGGCCTCCAGCCGGTCGAGCACGCTGGTGTTGGCGCTCAGCAGGGCGCGGTCGGCCGCGAGCAGCGACTCCAGCACCGACTGCCACCAGGCGAGCTCGAGCTCGGCGCTGACCTGCGACTCGGGCACGTGGCGCACCGAGAGGTCCTGGATGAGCGGGTCGAGATCGAGGTCGCGCAGCTGGCCGAGCAGGGCGGTGCGCTCCTGCAGGTTGGCGAGCACTTCTGATTCGGCGGCGAGCCCGGCGATCTGGCGCGTGAGCACCTCGATCGGCAGGGCCGCGAGCGACTGCGGCGTGCCCGTGCGGCGCAGCGGGATGTCGAGGCGGGCGAGGTCCTCCGCGACGCGCTGGTAGGCGACCTGCACGTCGGCGATGCCGACCGGCACCTCCGGGACCACGCCGGCGACGGCGAACCGGTTCCACAGGATGCGCTGCTGCTGGATGCGGCGCAGGCTCTCGTTGAGGTCGGTGACGTGCACGCCCGGGCGCACGTACTCGAGCGCCAGCTTGCGCAGACGGCGGCGGTTCGCGCTCGTCATCGTGGCGGACTCGCGGCGGGAGGCGGTGGCCGCGATCAGCTCGGCGAGCGAGCGGTCGAACACGGCGGGCGTGAAGCGGTCGAGCGTCTCGCGGATGTCGAGCAGCAGGCGCAGGTACACGCCGAGCTCGGCGATCGACTCGAACGGGCGCATCCTGGTCTGGCCGATGAGGGCTCGAGCCCGGTCGATCAGGCGCGGCAGCTCGGCGCGGTTGAGCTTCTTGGCGAGGTCGTGGGCGGCCTTGCCCTCCTCGGTCGTGGTGAACGACGCGCCGTACCAGGGCGAGTCGTTCGGGCCGTAGCGGAACTCGCCGAGCCGGGCGGCGCGGATGAGAGCGTCGGAGGCGGCGTCGCGGTCGGTGGCGAGCGCCTCGATGGAGGTGCGGCCGAGGCGGGCCGTGGTCGACGGCGGCGACGGCAGGAGCGCGAGGCGCGAGAGCTCCCGCAGCGCATCCAGCACCGACACCTTCAGCACGGGGTCGCGGCGGCCGAGGGCGGAGCGGTAGTCGAGCAGCACCTTGCGCAGGCGCACGAGCGCCTCGTCGACGTCGGTGACGCGGGGCTGCGTGGCCTTCTCGTTGCGGCCGATCGACTGGATGAGATCGCGGCGCAGCGTGCGCGGGGTCACCGCCAGCCCGGGCAGGCCGACGCGGGTGAGGCGCTGGGCGATGTCGTCGAGGCTGGAGCGGCGCGGGCTCACCACGAGCACGCGCTTGTGCTGCGCCACGAGCGCGCCGATCGCATTCACGACGGTCTGCGTGCCGCCCGTACCGGGGAGGGTCTTGACGACGAGCGAGTTGCCGGCGGCGATCTGCGCGACCACCGTCTCCTGCTCCTCGTCCGCGTCGAGCAGGAGGGTGTCGGTCGCGGGCGGCCGCTCGTCCTGGCGGATCTGCTCCACCGGGTTGAAGGCGCTCTCGATGGTGGTGCGCGCCGACGGGTTGCCCGCGAGGGCGTTCAGCAGCGTCGTGTCGAGGTCCTCGGCCTCCGCCCGCAGCGCGGGGGCGACGTCGGCGAACGACGACACGACCAGGCGCGGCTGCACGTTGAACCAGGGCAGGTGCGAGGTGAGGCCGCGCAGCCGGTCGATGACGGGCTGCGGCTTGAAGACGCCGTTGTTGAGCGCGAGCGCGACGAACGCGTCCGCGTCGAGGGTGATCTGGAACTGCTCCGCGAGCGCGCGCGACAGCTCCGGGTTGAGGAACGGCTGGCCCTTCAGCTTCAGCTCGAAGTCGCGGCCGTAGCGGCGGATCGCCAGCGGGCGCAGCAGGATGGGCGCGGTCAGCTCGTCGCCGCCGTGCCGCCACTGCGCCAGGCCGATCGCCAGGTGCACCGACTCGATGCCGCGCACCGTGCGCAGCTCGATGCCCTTCGTCGTGATCGCGTTCGCGGCTGCGCGGGCGGTGCGCAGCGCGAGCTCGTCGCGGATCAGGCTCGACAGCAGCGTGCTCTTGCCGGTGATGAACTGCGGCAGGCCGCCCGGGTGCGTCGTGCTCAGCTCGATGCGTGCACGGGGGCTGTCCTCGAAGTGCAGGAGGGGCGAGACGCCGCCGATGGACGCGATCTCGTCCTGCCACCGCTTGCGGACCGGGTCGGCGATGTTGCCGGCGACGAGGGACGGATCCCCCAGGCTCAACTGATGCGGAGCGGTCGAGTTCGCGACCGGATGCAGGGCGTCGTCGTCCGCGAGGCCGGACCCGACCAGGTCGTCCTCGTTCTTCCTATCCAGTCGCCACACACGGACACCCTACGTGCGAATCCCGGAAACATCCCGCAACCCGGGCGGGTTTCGCGGCAATACGGGGGGCGGGGGACGCAGCGCCAGCACGGCGACGACGCCGCACAGGAGGTACAGCGCGGCCTGACCGTCGAGGATGGCCACCACGTCGAACCGCTCCGCGAGCAGGCCGCCGGCGAGCAGGCCGACGCCCTGGGCCGCTCCCGAGACCGTGGTCATCGCGGCGATGACGCGGCCGAGCGCGTGCGGCGGGGTCCCGGTCTGCACCAGGGTGATCTCGCCGGTCGCCGTGGCGACGGCCGGGATGCCCATCGCGATGAACAGTCCCGCGTAGACCCCGAGGGCGGTGGTGAACGGGGCGAGGTTCCAGGTGAGGAGGGACAGGAGGCCGAAGACGAGGTAGCCGCCGCCCACCAGCATCCGCGGGCTCAGGCGGCGCACGAGCATCCCGGACAGGAGGCCGCCGAGCACCCCGCCGATCGCCTGCACGCCGCGCAGGAGGCCGACCCCGGCATCCCCCGCGCCGAGATCCTGCGTGACGTAGACGATGAAGAGGACCAGGAAGAGGCCCTGCGAGACGCTGCCGAGGGCGGCGATGGCTGCGAGGGTTCGCAGGGTCCCCGAGCGGCCGATCAGGCGGAGCCCTTCCGCCCACTCGTGCAGGAGCCGGCGTTCGGCGACGATCGCCGGGGCCTCGGCCTCCCCCGCCACGGGCACGGGATGCCTCCGCATCGCCGCGACGAGACCGGCGGTCACGAGGAAGGTCGCCGCGTCGGCCACGACGACGCCGGGCAGGCCGCCCGCGGCGAATGCGATGCCGCCGAGCGGGGAGCCGACCAGCCGGGCGATGCTGTCGCTCACGGCGATGAGCGCGTTGCCGCGCGCGAGCTGGTCGGGCTCGACCAGGCTCGGGACCAGCGCCTGACGGGCGGGGTTGATGACCGCGCCGAGCACGGCCTCCACCGCGGCCACCGTATAGACGATCCACATGCGGTCGGCTGAGGCCACCAGCAGCGGGAGCAGTGCGAGGGCCTGCAGCAGCGCCGTGACGATGATCGTGCGGCGGCGATCCCAGCGGTCGACGAGCACTCCGAGGAAGGTGCCGAGCAGGAGCATCGGCACGAGCTCCACCAGGAAGACGGTGGAGGCGCCGAGCGCCGAGCCCGTCGCACCGAAGGCGAACAGGGGCAGCGCGATCATCAGCAGCCAGTCGCCGGTGTCGGAGACCAGGCCCGCCGACCAGATCAGCGCGTAATCGCGACGAAGCAGCGGGGAGCGGGAGGTCACGACGACTCCCCCGCGCCGCTCGCCCGCTGCGCGTCCGGGTGGCGGAACGCGCTGAGGTGCAGGGCGACGACGTCGGCGCCCTCGGGGGCGTCGGCGCGGGTCAGGCCGATGTAGGGGCGGATGAGGGTATCCAGCTTCGCGGCGAGATCCTTCAGCTCTGCGGGGGTGAGCCGGAGGGCGTACCCGGTGAGCAGGGAGGCGTCGCGCCACTCCTCGGGCTGGTCGTCGCGCTGAGCGACGGCCCGGTGCGCGAGGGCGGCCTCGTCGTCGATCTGGCGATCGGCGAGCAGCCGCTCCGCGGTGTCCTCCCCGAGGCGGAAGCCCGGGTCCTCGGTGCGGCCGAACGTGAGCCCCGTCGCCGTGGACTGCCAGGGCCGCTCCCGCCCGTCCTCGGCCTCCACCGCCTCCACCAGCCCGAACCGGGCCAGGGCGCGCAGGTGGTAGCTGCAGTTCGACGGGGTCGAGCCGACGATCTCGGCGCACTCGCTGGCGGTGCGCGGGCCGAACGTCATGAGGTGGTCGAGGAGCGCCAGGCGCAGGGGATGCGCGAGCGCGCGGAGGGCGCGCGGGTCGGTGACGGTGCGGCGCTCGGGCGGTCTGAAAGCCATGTTTCAGATTGTCCGCGCCCTTTTCTTTCACGTCAAGCCGGGCTTTCGCGCCGCATCCGGGAATGGCTCAGGGCGCGAGACGTTGTTCACACGTGTGAACCAACCAACCCGTGCCAGCGTCGGCTTCCGCTCCGAGCGCGGCCCCGTCCTCATCGCGCTCATGCTCACCACCGGGCTGGTCGCGATCGACTCGACGATCCTCGCGACGGCCGTGCCCTCGATCGTGTCCGACCTGGGCGGGTTCTCGCAGTTCCCCTGGCTGTTCTCGGTGTACCTGCTGGCGCAGGCCGTCTCCGTCCCCGTCTACGCGAAGCTCGCCGACACCGTCGGGCGCAAGCCGCTCGTGCTCATCGGCATCGGGCTCTTCCTGGTCGGATCCATCCTCTGCGGCGTCGCCTGGTCGATGCCCGCGCTCATCGCGTTCCGCGTCATCCAGGGTCTCGGCGCCGGCGCCATCCAGCCGATCGCGATCACCATCGCCGGCGACATCTACACGATCGCCGAGCGCGCCAAGGTCCAGGGCTACCTCGCGAGCGTGTGGGCGATCTCCTCGGTCGTCGGCCCGACCCTGGGCGGCGTGTTCTCGCAGTTCACCTCGTGGCGCTGGATCTTCTTCGTCAACATCCCTCTTTGCCTCCTGGCCGCGTGGATGCTCGCGCGCAACTTCCACGAGAACGTCGAGCGCCGCCCGCACCGCATCGACTACGCGGGCGCCACGCTGCTGACGCTCGGGATGAGCCTCCTCATCCTCGCCGTGCTCGAAGGCGGCCAGGCCTGGGCGTGGGGCTCGGCCTGGAGCATCGGCGCGTTCGTGCTCGGCGGCCTGCTGCTGATCGCCTTCCTCCTCGTGGAGCGCCGGGCCGCCGAGCCGATCCTGCCGCTCTGGGTGTTCTCGCGCCGGCTGCTCGTGACCACGACCCTCATCTCGCTCGGGATCGGCGCCATCCTGATCGGACTCACCTCGTACGTGCCGACCTACCTCGAGTCGACGACCGGCGCCTCGCCGCTGATCGCCGGCCTCGCGGTCGCCGCCCTCACGATCGGCTGGCCGATCGCCGCCAGCCTCTCGGGACGCTTCTACCTGCGCATCGGCTTCCGCAGCACCGCCCTGCTCGGCACCTCCATCGCCATCGTGGGCGCGATCGCGCTGGCCGTCACCTCGGTGCACCCGAGCGTCGCGTTCGTCGCGATGAGCTGCTTCGTCGTCGGGCTCGGGATGGGCCTGGTCGCGACGCCCACGCTGATCGCCGCGCAGTCGAGCGTCGCCTGGAACGAGCGCGGCGTGGTCACCGGCACGAACATGTTCTCGCGCTCCATCGGCAGCTCGGTCGGCGTCGCACTGTTCGGCGCGATCGCGAACGGCATCATCGCCTCCTCCGCGGGCGGCGCCAAGGACCCCGGCACCGTGCAGGCGGCCTCCACCGCCGTCTTCGTCGCCGTCGCGATCGCCGCAGCCTTCACGATCGTCGCCGGCATCGCCATGCCGCGCTCCCGCGTCGAAGACGTCGAGCTGCGCCGCCCGACGCCCGCAGCCGAGTAGCCCGGCGCTCGCTCGCTGAAACCTTCGGAGTTAGGGCGATTCACGCTTCCCCGGCTCGCTTCTCCGGAGTTCCGGCGAGCTGAGCGGCGAGCCGCGGTCAGCTTCCGGCGTTGCTGAGATCGCCCCACTCGCGGTGCCCCGTGCCGTTCCTCCGGCGACTCCGCGCACCGCGCCGCTCATCTCTCCGGAGTTCCGGCGTTTCGCCCGCTTGCGCACATTTATCCGGAGAACCCAGGGGCGGCCTGCCGTCTCAGCGGCCGCACGCCTGCGCGTGCTACTGTGGTCCGACCACATGGTCTGACCACAGGAGGCGCGATGACCGCGGAGCCGCGGGCGTGGGAGGGCGTGCTCGCCCACATCGAGGCGCGTCTCGTCGACGGCCGGTTGCGCCCCGGCGACCACCTCCCCGCCGAGCGCGCGCTGTCGGCCGAGCTCGGCGTCGCGCGGTCGAGCGTCCGGGAGGCGATCCGGGTGCTGGAGGCGATGGGCCTCGTGCGCACGCAGACGGGGTCGGGCCCGACCTCGGGCGCGATCATCGTCGCGCGGCCGGTCGGCGGGATGCAGGCGCTCATGCGTCTCCAGGTCGCCGCGAGCGGGTTCCCGGTCGCCGACGTCGTCCGCACGCGCCTCCTGCTCGAGACCGCCGTCGCGGAGGACCTCGCCGAGCGACCCTCCACCGTCGATCTCGCCGACGCCCGCCAGCTGCTCGACGCGATGGACGACGCCTCCCTCGCGCCGCAGGAGTTCCTCGCGCTCGACGCGCAGTTCCACCTCGCCCTCGCCGAGGCCTCGGGCAACGCGGTGGTGGCCGCGATGATGGCGGGCCTGCGCACGTCGATCGAGGGCTATGTGATCGCCGGGCTCGCACGCATCCCGGACTGGGAGGCGATGGCGGCCCGGCTGCGCTCCGAGCACCGCGACGTGGTCGCCGCGATCGGCGCCGGCGATGCGACGGCCGCGCGCACCCGCATCCACGACCACATCAGCGGCTACTACCGCGACGCCTCCCCCGACCCGCTCGACGACTCCTCCCTCCGCCCCTCCTCCGCCCACGAACCCAGATAGGCAGCCGCCCATGGTCACCCGCCAAGTCCCCAAGCCCGCCGAACTGCTCGACCTGATGAAGTTCAAGAAGCCCGAGCTGGACGGCAAGAAGCGCCGCCTGCAGGGCGCCCTCACCATCGAGGACCTGCAGCGCATCGCGAAGCGCCGCACCCCGAAGGCCGCCTTCGACTACACCGAGGGCGCCGCGGAGGGCGAGCTGTCGCTGGCCCGCGCCCGCCAGGCGTTCCAGGACATCGAGTTCCACCCGTCGATCCTGCGCGACGTCTCCGTCGTCGACACGTCGTGCGAGATCTGGGGCGGCCCGTCCGCCCTCCCGTTCGGCATCGCCCCTACCGGCTTCACCCGCCTGATGCAGACGGAGGGGGAGGTCGCGGGAGCCGGAGCCGCCGGGGCCGCGGGCATCCCCTTCACCCTCTCGACGCTCGGCACAACGTCGATCGAGAACGTGAAGGCCGCCAATCCAACCGGCCGCAACTGGTTCCAGCTGTATGTGATGCGGGAGCGCGAGATCTCGTACGAGCTCGTCCGCCGTGCCGCGGCGGCGCAGTTCGACACCCTCTTCTTCACCGTCGACACCCCCGTCGCCGGTGCGCGCCTGCGTGACAAGCGCAACGGCTTCTCCATCCCGCCGCAGCTCACGCTCGGCACGATCGTCAACGCGATCCCGCGCCCGTGGTGGTGGTACGACTTCCTCACCACGCCGAAGCTCGAATTCGCCTCCCTGTCGTCCACCGGCGGCACCGTCGGCGACCTGCTCAACGCGGCGATGGACCCGTCGATCAGCTTCGAGGATCTCGCCATCATCCGCGACCTCTTCCCCGGGAAGATCGTCATCAAGGGCGTGCAGAACGTCGAGGACTCGAAGAAGCTCGTCGACCTCGGCGTCGACGGCATCGTGCTCTCCAACCACGGCGGCCGACAGCTCGACCGCGCGCCCATCCCGTTCCACCTGCTGCCGAAGGTGGTGCAGGAGGTCGGCCACCACACCGAGGTCGCGATCGACACCGGCATCATGAACGGCGCCGACATCATCGCCGCGTATGCGCTCGGCGCGAAGTTCACCCTCATCGGCCGCGCCTACCTGTACGGGCTGATGGCGGGCGGCCGAGCGGGCGTCGACCGCACCATCCAGATCCTCTCCGACCAGATCGTGCGCACCATGCAGCTGCTCGAGGTCTCGTCGCTGGCCGAGCTGACCCCGGCGCACGTCACCCAGCTGCAGCGCCTGGTGCCGGTCGCCACGACGAGCCCGGTGAACGTCGGCTAGTCCCTCGTCCCTCGTCCGTGCCTCCGGACGCGGCCGCTACTCGCAGCCCACACCGTCGCCGTCGCGGTCCAGGTCGTAGATGTCGGTTCCGACGACCTGGACCGGGCCGCGCACGTACGCGGGCCCGTTGCCGCTCCCGCCCGCGCAGTCCACATCGCTCGCGATCGGGACGCAGGCCCCCGCGTAGTTGGGGTCGCACCCGCTCTGCGCCGCGGCCGGAGGTGCGGCGGGAGGCGCAACGGCCACAGGAGGGGGCTGACGCGTTCCCACACTCGTGACCCGATCGACCGGCGGCGTCGTGACCGTCTCGGAGACCAGGGTGCGGCCCGTCTCGACGCCGCCGACCAGCGTGACGCTGTACCTGCTCGTCTTGACGCCGTCGCGGCCCTCCGTCGTGACCGCGCTGGTGCCCGCATCCCGGCCGGGATCGTCGACGCTGGTCTCGGCGAACGGGATCGCCGTGTCGACGTCGACCGTGGTCACCTCGGTGGCGGGGGTCTGCGCGGCCGTGGCGGTCGGGGCGGCCGCGACGGACGCCGCATCCGTCTCCGCCGACTCGCTGGGAGCCTGCCCGCCCGCCGCATACGCCGACACGGAGACCAGGACCGCGAGAGCGGCGGCACCCGCGATGACCGACCAGCCGCCTTTGCCCAGCCTGGGTCTCGCCACGTTCGCTCCTTCGGGTCGTGCTCGCAGCAGTCTGGCGAGCACGGCGCCCCGCGGCAAGGGACCCGAACGAGGGGTGGACGGGGCTGACTACGCGGCGGGGATGCGCGAGACCATGACGAACTCGTTGTAGACGAACACCTTCCCCGCGGCGCGCGGGAACGGGAACGAGTAGTGGCGCTCCGGACGCAGCCCCAGCTTCTGGCTGAGCCGGGCCAGCCCGTCGAAGTCGACGAAGGTGACGTGCGTCGCGTCGCTGCGGTAGCCGACCGCCTGGGGCGTGATGAAGCAGACACGGCCCCCCGGCTTGATGTAGCGCAGGTAGTCGCTGAGCAACGACACCGCGAACTCCGGGTCCAGGTGCTCGACGAGGTGCGCCGCGAGCATGGAGTCGAACGTGCCGGGCACGGCGTACTCCGTCCGCGGGAACTCCTCGGAGGTGAAGGCGGTCAGGCCCCGCGCCCGCGCGATCTCGATGGATGCGGCGTTGTGGTCGACGCCGACGCCGTTGTTGCCGAGATGCGCGAGATTGCGTCCGAGGCCGCAGCCGACGTCGAGCACGCGGCCGAGATCGAGACGCCGGATGTTCCACCGGTACGGGGCCTGCACGTTCAGCGTGCGGCGCCACCACGACCCGTCGAGCCGGCGGAGGCGTTCCGCGTAGTCGCCGCCGGCGGTCCCCTCGCCCGTTCCGGGTTCCGGGGTCTCGTCCGTCATCTGCTCACGCCCTCGTCTGTTCGCATGCCCTAACGCTAGCGTCGATACCACCAGCCCTCTCAAAGGAAATTACCCCTACGATCGGTGGGGGAATGTCCACATGTCGAACGGGATGAACTGAATGGCAACGGGTAGAGGGGCCTCCGGCCCGACCAAGCGCGATCGTCGGGAAGAGGCGCGGGAGACCGCGCGACTGATGCGCGAAGAGGCCGCGAAGAAGGCGAAGCGCCGCAAGATCGTCATTCAGAGCTCCGTGATCGTGGGCGTGATCGCCGTGCTCACCGTGGTGGGCCTCATCGTCTACTCGGGCGTCAGCGCGTCCAGCAACGTCGCGAACCCGAAGAACATGCTCAGCGGCGGCATCCTGCTGACCCAGTCCGACCAGGCGGTCACCACCGCGGCGATCTCGGGCGGCGACGCTCCGACGCCGACGACGCAGAAGCTCGACGGCAAGACCGCGCACATCCAGATCTGGCTCGACTACCAGTGCCCCTACTGCGACCAGTTCGAGACGACCAACAGCGCTCAGATGAAGCAGATGATGGCCGACGGCACCGCGACGCTCGAGATCCACCCGGTCGCCATCCTCGACTCCGCGAAGAACAACAAGTACTCCACGCGCGCGGCGGCCGCGGCCTCCTGCGTTGCGAATTACGAGCCGGACAAGTTCTTCGACATCAACAGCGCCCTGTTCGCCAACCAGCCGGACGAATCGACCGGGAGCGGGCTCACCAACGCGGAGATGCTCAAGCTGTTCAAGGACGCCGGGGTCGAGTCGAAGCAGATCACCGACTGCGTGAACAACCAGACGTACGCGCAGTTCGTGACCAACCGCACCAAGGACGCGACCACCAACAAGCAGCTGGTCAACGCGTCCACCGGTGGGTTCGGCACCCCAACGGTCTTCGTCAACGGCGAGCGCTACCAGGGCGGCTTCACCGACGCCACCCAGTTCGCCTCGTTCGTCGCCGCGGCGGTCAAGGACGCCGGCGACAGCGGTTCGATCACCTTCCCGAAGGCGAGCTGACCCTCCCGCGCGCACCGCTCACGAAGGCGGCCGGTCCTCGGACCGGCCGCCTTCTGCGTTCCCGGCGGCGGGTGTAGGTTCGCCGCACACGCACACGACAGCACGAGGAGACCGCCATGGACCGCATCCCCGAGGACGGCGTCGAGGACGAGCAGTACGGCGACGGCGACGCCGGTGACACGGCCGGCTGGGTCGACCCCGCCGACGGCGATGTCGACTACGCCGCCGACGACCCGATCGCCGAGGCCGACTTCGCCGACGAGCTGGTGACCACCGACGGCGTCGCCGGCGAGACCGTCTGGGGCGGGAGCGCCGGCAACGAGGCCTCCCCCATCGAGGACGAGCACGACCCGCTCGACGACCCCGACGAGGGCGTGCTCACGGAGGAGGACGTCGAGGAGGAGGGGATCTAGTCCAGCGCGGCCACGACGGCGCGCGCACTCCGCTCGAGGAAGGCGACGATCTCGTCCGCCGAGAGGTCGGTGCCGAGCGCGCTCTCGACCAGCGCCTCCTCGGCGAACGCGACCCACGAGCGCAGGGCGATCCGCAGCAGCGGCGTGTCAGGAACCCCCAGCTCGAGGAAGGCGGCGACGACCCGGCCGGCCTGCTCCTCCCGCGCCTCCTCGACCACAGCCCGCACCTCGCTGTCCCCGCTCGCGACGCCGCGGACGAGCGAGTAGAACGTGCCGCCGTGCTCGCGCACGAAGCGGACGATCCGGACGAGGGTGTCGTGGAGGCGGTCCAGCGGCGGCAGCTCCGGGATCGGCTCGGTCGCGTGGAGCATGCTGTCGCGGGCGGTGCGGACGACCTCCCGGTGCAGTCCCTGCTTCGAGCCGAAGTAGTGGAAGAGCAGCGCGCGCGAGACGCCGGCCCGCTCCGAGAGGGTGTCGATGGTGAGCTCGTCCAGCGGGCTCTCGGCGAGGAAGGCGACCCCGAGCGCCACGAGCTGCGCCCGGCGCTCGTCCGGGGTGAGCCGAGTGCGCCGGTCCGTGGACATGCTCCGAGCCTATCCGGCGAGCCTGTCGACCTCGTCCCGCAGCACGGCCAGCGCCCAGCCGGGATCGCCGCCGCGGACGAGCAGGTGCACCGCGAGGCCGTCGACGAGCGCGTGGAGGCGGAGGGCCTCCTGCCGCAGGGCGTCGTCGGCCGCGCGCCCGGCGAGCCGCTCCACCAGGCCGAGGCAGGCCCCGGCGAGCGCGCGATCGGCCTCGTCGCGGATGCGGGCGAGCCCGGGGAGCGCGGGCGCCTCGGCGATCAGGGCGATGTTGACCTCCAGCTCCGCGCGGCTGTCAGGGGTGAGGGGAAGCAGCTGGCGGAGCACGTCGAGCGCGTGCTCGCGCGGATCTCCGACGGGCAGCGCCAGGATACGCGCGGTCGCGCGGTCGACCATGAGCTCGGCCGAGAACTCGAGGAGCTCGGTGCGCGTGGGGAAGAGGTGGCGCAGGGAACCCACCGCGACGCCGGCCTCGGCGGCGACCGTGCGGACGGACACGGCGCCGATCCCGCGCTCGACGATCACGCGCCAGACGGCCTCCGCGAGCTGGGCTTTGCGGGCGTCCCGGTCGATCGTGCGCGGCATGGTCGGAGGCTAGCACGGGCGTGCTAACCTCCTTCGTAGCACACTCGTGCTAACAAAAAGGAGGGCAGCCGTGATCGTGGTCGTCATCGTCGCCTGCGAGATCCTGTTCTGGGTCTTCCTCGCGGTGGGGCTCAGCGCGCGGTACCTGCTTCGACGCCGCCGTGCGGGCGCCGTGCTGCTGGCGCTCTCCCCCCTCACCGATCTCGTGCTCCTCGCCGCGACGGCGCTCGATCTCGCCGGCGGCGGGACGGCGACGCCCGCCCACGGCCTCGCCGCCCTCTACCTCGGGTTCTCGGTCGCGTACGGCCATGCGATGATCCGTTGGGCGGACGTGCGCTTCGCCCACCGTTTCGCGGGTGGACCGGCTCCGGTGAAGCTCACGGGACGCGCGTACACGCGGGCGTGCTGGCGCGACCTCCTGCGCACGATTCTCGGCGCCGCCGTCGCCGCCGCGGTGATCGGGCTGCTCGTCGCGATCGCCGGAGACGCCGGGCGCTCTGCGGCCGTCACGGCGTTCCTCCCGGCGCTCGGGATCGTCGTCGGAGTCGACCTCCTCTGGGCCGTCAGCTACACGATCTGGCCGCGCGCGACCCCTCGAAAGGGTGCCAGCTATTGACAAACGGTCAATAACGTCTAGGTTTGCTCCTGGACTTGGCTGCACTGGCGCGTCAAGCCCCCGAACAGGAGGATCGATGTCGTTTCGAAAGTTCGCCGGCACGCACACAGGCCGCATCGTGCTCGCCGCGGTGCCCGTCGCCGTGGTGTCGACGCTGCTGATGGCCGGGGTGGCGCAGGGCGCCGTGCCCGTGTCGTTCGCGGTCTCGGGCAGCCAGTTCCAGATCAGCGCCTCGAAGCTCGACGGCAGCGGATTCTCGCAGTACGCGGGCGTCGCCCCCGACACCGCGGGCACCGAGCACCAGGTCGCGATCGCCAACATCAAGTCCGCGACGCTGGCCGACCTCTGCCAGTCGGTCGTCACCGACACCCCGCTCGGCAAGGTGGGCATGCTCATCACGGCCGGCGGCGGCGGCAACCCCGCCTCGGCCTCCGACCTCCAGATCGGGATGACGGACCTCAAGGGCGACTAGAAGTTCGGCAACATCCGCATCGGCGTCGACGCCTCCGCCGTGAACACCGCCGCGAAGGGCACCGCGGGCGACTTCGCCCAGGACGCCGACACCGTGACGATCGACAACCTGCAGCAGACGGCCTGGAGCACCCAGGCCTCCGTGTTCACCCTCACCGGGATGCACGTGCAGCTGACGGACGGATCGAAGGGGTGCTTCTGAACGCGGCGACCGCCGGTGCCGCGGGCGGCACCGGGGCGGCAGGCGACACCGGCGCGGCCTCCCTCGGCAGTGACGGCGGCACCCGACGCGAGCGCTTCCGCGCCTGGCGCCGCAGCCGCCCCTTCGTCGGCGGCCTGCTGACCGCGCTCGGCGGCGTGGAGCTCTTCTTCTCCGGCCAGCTCGACATCGGCAAGATCCACGTGCAGCTCGGCATCGAGGGCCTGCAGGCGACGATCATCCCGATCGTGCTCGTCCTCCTCGGCATCCTGGTCATCGCGATGCCCGCCCACCGCGTGTTCTACGGCGTGATCGCACTGGCCGTCGCCGTCTACTCGCTCGTGGGGGTGAACCTCGGCGGCTTCTTCGTCGGGATGCTGCTCGCCAGCGTCGGCGGCATCCTCACGGTCGCGTGGATCCCCAAGGACCGCGCGGCGAAGGGACGGGCGACGAAGGGCCGCGCAGCGACGGGCTCGGCGCCCGACCGGACGGCGCCGACGGAGAGCGCGGAGCGATGAGCCCGCGACGCGCCCGCAACCGCCCCGGCACCGTCGTCGGTGCGCTGTTGGCGTGCGTCGTCGTGGCGGTCGCCGGCCTCGGCGCGGCGCGCGTGCCCTCCGCGGTCCCCGCGCAGCTCTGCATCCCGATCCTGCTGCCGTGCGCGTCGCCGACGCCCACCCCGACGCCGACACCGACACCGTCCTCGCCGGGCTCGGGGACGCGGGGCTCACCGCTGGACCCGCTCGTCCCGACGTCCACCCCCACCGCGCCGGGAGCGACCCCGGCGCCCGCGCCGACCGACGACGCCGGAGCGCCGGTGTTCACCCAGCCCCCCGCGCAGCTGGGCAGCCAGTCGCTGTCGTTCACGGGGCTCTCGGGCATCAGCATCGTGAACGTCCCGCTGGCCGACGGGAGCCGCGTCCCCGCACTCAGGATCTCCGCCGAGAGCATCACGATCGGCGGCTTCAGCCTCACCGTGCGTCACGACACGGGACCGTCGCTCGCCACCACGGCCGACTCGATGACGCTGCGCGGCCACGTGCAGGTCTACCTGAACTCCATCACCGCGACGACCTCCGACGGCCACTCCCTCACGCTCGGCGCAGACACCCCGCCGCCGGCGGACGGCGTGCCGAACGATCTGCTGCGCGTGACGCTCGGCCTGGTCGGGGCGACCGCGGACTCCATCGTCTACACGAACACGAAGCAGCACCTGTCGGAGTGACGGGCTAGCGTCCGCGCTTCCTCCGCCGCCGTTCGCGCCAGGTGAGGGAGGCGAGGGTCTCGGCCTCCGCCCGGCGCCGCTCCTCCGCCTCCCGGAGCCGCGCCGTGCGGCGGTCGAGCCACGCCGCGACCTCCGCGTCGGCGTCGCGCATCGGCGTGACGACCGGCGGACCGCCCTGCAGCTGGCGGCGGGCCTCCCGCACGCGCCGGTTGAAGTCCTCCACGTGCTCGCGCACGGCGCGCTCCGAGCCGAGCCGGTCGAGGCGGTCGGCGAACTCCTTGTCCTCCGTGCGGAGCGTGAGCGCGGGAGGCCCGAGCCCGGTGAGCTGCTCGCGTTCGATCTTGCGGCGGATCCACCAGTCGGGGTCGTGCGTCCCGGTGAGACCGGGGAGCGGCTTGCCTGCGCCCGGGAGGTCGTCGAAGTCGCCGCGGCGGATCGCCTGCTGGATGGCGTTCTCGATCACATGCGCGCGCTGGTCCATGCTGGGCTGGCCGGCGTTGGTCTCCTCGACCTCTTCGCCCCGCTCCTCGGCCTCGCGGCGGAGGCGGTAGCGGACCGCCTCGACACGCGCGTCCCCGGGCTGCGATGCGGCGGGCTCGCGCGTCTCGGGCATGCATTCAGCCTACGCTCGGCGGGCCGCCGCCTGAAGCTCGCCGTCGGTGGTCCGCCGTACTCTCGGCCCATGGAGGACTTCCGCATCCACGTGACCGACGACGAGCTCGCCGACCTCGACCAGCGCCTCGAGAACACGATCCTGCCCGCGTCGCGAGCGGGCGCGGACCCCGGCGACTGGAGCCGCGGCATCCCGCCCGCCGTGCTGGCCGACCTCGTCGAGTACTGGCGCACGGTGTACGACTGGCGGTCGGTCGAGCGACGCCTCAACGGGTTCGAGCAGCACACGGTCGAGGTCGACGGTTGCCGCATCCACGTCGCACGGGTCGGGGAGGCTCGGCCCGGGCGGCTGCCGATCGTGCTGACGCACGGCTGGCCGTACACATTCGCGGCGATGCTGCCTCTGGCGGAGGCGCTCAGCGGCGAGCTGGAGGTCGTCGTGCCGTCCGTCCCCGGGTACGGCTTCTCGTCGCCCCTGCCCGGCCCGTACGGCAGCCGCGCGGTCGCCGAGCGCTGGAACACCCTCATGACCGACGTGCTCGGCCACGACCGCTACCTCACCTACGGCGAGGACGTCGGCGCGGAGGTCAGCGACTACCTGGCGGCGACACATCCGGCTTCCGTGGCCGGCATCGTGGCGACGCACGCGTCGTTCTCGGCCCGTGAGCGGCCGGGCGTGGAGCTGGACGACGCCGAGCGCGCCTTCCTCGCGTCCGTCGCGCCGGCGACGGAGTCCGGCTACGCGCACCTCCAGGCCACCCGGCCCGACACGCTCGCCGCCGCACTGCTCGACTCTCCCAGCGGCCTGCTCGCCTGGATCACCGAGAAGGTCGCGGGCTGGAGCGACGGCGCCGCGCTCGAGACGTTCGACGTCGACGACGTGCTGACCAACACGATGCTGTACTGGATCTCCCGCTCCATCGGCACCAGCTTCCGGCCGTACAGCGATGACGCCGGGGATCCCCTGCACCCGCTGATCGAGGTGCCGGCGGCCATCGTCGTCCAGACGCACGAGGCCGCGTACCCGCGGTCGCTGGCGGAGAAGAGCTACACCGACATCCGCTCGTTCGAGCGTCTCGAGCACGGCGGCCACTTCACCGCGTGGGAGGCGCCGGGCGCCGTGGCCGCGACGGTGCTGGCGCTCGAGGCCCAGGTGCGCGGCTGACGTCCGCCCCCGAGACCGGGCGGCCCAGCGCTCCCGCACGATATGGTGTCGGCAGAACCGTCACACGAATGGGGGGCGACGATGCTGGATGGGTTGGCCGGATGGCACGCGCTGATGCTGATCTTCTGGGTGGTGCCCTTCGTCCTCTGGGTGATCGCCCTGGTGCAGGTGGCGCTGAGCCGCACGACCGCCGCGTACGTCATCGCCTGGATCGCGGTCACGACGCTCGTCCCGCTGATCGGGCCGATCCTGTGGTTCACGCTCGGCCGGACGAACGCGTCCCGCAACCGGAACGCGGCGGGCGCGGCATGAGCACCGTCGACCCGACGATCGCCCGGAAGGCGCGGCTGGCGAAGCGACCCAGCACGGCGCGCGTGGTGTTCTTCGCGCTGGTGCAGCTCGTCGGCGGGTTCGGCCTCGGCTACGGCTGGCGCGCGTTCGGGATGTTCGAGGCCTACGGCGAGCCGCCGTGGACCGCGATCGTCGGCATCATCGGGGGCCTGCTGCTCACCATCCTCGGTTCGATCGGCTGGGCCGGGATGCTGCTCAAGCGCTCCGACATCGGCCTCGGCTACGGCGGGGCCGCCGTCCTGCTCGGCGCGGGGACGGGGCTGCTCGTGGCCGCCTCCCCGAACGGCTTCCCGGCGGTGGGGGTCGCGATCGCCGTCGCGCTCTACGCCCTCGGCGCGCTCTTCCTCGTGATCGGCGTCGTCGCCGCCACGAAGCGCCGGCGGCAGCGGGCGCGCGACGCACAGACCGCAACCTCGGGCACGCTCACCACGGCGACCGTGAGCGACAAGGGCTACGACTTCTTCCGCGAGAGCTCCCGCATCATCACCGCCGTCACCTTCACCTTCCGCGACCTGCAGGGCACGCAGCGCTGGGTGCAGAAGACGATGGTGATCGAGCAGTCCGATCCGATCGTCGTCGGTCAGGAGACGCGGCTCTGGTACGACCCCACGAACCCCGGGGACACCCGCAGCATCGTGGTCGAGCTCGCGCGGGACCGCGCGCTCCGCCGGTAGACGCGGGTCGCGCCCACCGGCGGAACGCTCACCGGGTCACGACCAGAACGGCGCGAGCCGCTCGGCCAGCGCTCTGCCCTGGGCCGCGCCGGCACGAGCGGCGGGCACGCGGGTCGACAGGTCCATCATGTTGTCGCCGAACGCGTCCAGCGCGGCGGCGTCCGGGAACACCGTCTCGACCGCGCTGCCGCCGGCGCGGAGCTCGTCGAGCTGCGCGGCGAGCTGCATCCCCCACTCCAGCGGATGCCGCGTGCGGCCCCCGAACGGCGACAGCACCAGCACACGCGCGTATCCCGCCGCCAGGTCGGCGTTCTCGTTGCGCCGGTAGCCGCCGTCGAGATAGCGCTCCTCGCCGATGCGGTACGGCGGCACGCCGAACCCGTTCGAGGTGCTCGCGGCGACGGCATCCACCAGCTCGATGCCGCTGTCCCGGTCGAACACGACCCCGTCGCCGGTGCGGGCGTCGATCGCGGTGATCGCGATCGCCCGGTCCGGCCAGTTCGGGTCGGGGAGCCGGCCGGCGACGATCTCGCGCCAGCGACCGCCGGCACCGTCCGCGTCCTCCAGCTCGAGGGCGGCGGCGCCCATCCGGCGGCGCATGTCGGCGGCGTCGGAGGACGCGGCGATGATGCGATCGGTCCGCTCCATGTGGTTGACGACGGAGACGCCCGTCGCGAGTCCGCCCGGTGGGCGCCCGCCGGGACCGGCCGCGCGGGGACGCTGCGGCGGCACGGCGGTGAGGATCGCCTCGAGCAGCCGGGGCGGGGTCGCGCCGCCGAGCTGCGCGGCGACCGTCGCGCCTGCGGAGGTGCCGATGGTCAGATCGGCGTCGGTCACGTCGAGCCCCGCGTCGAAGAGACCGGCGAGCACGCCGATCTCCCACGCGTTGCCGGCCGAGCCGCCGCCGCCGAGGACCAGCGCGCGGTCGCGCCGGCCGGAGGCGGGCTGAGAAGAAGAAGGTGAAGTGTTCATGGAGTCGCCTTTCGCGAAATGCCTGCCGGGCGCTCCCTGTGACGACTACCTCAGCCGCGCGATCGTGGACTGCAGGGGAGCACCCGATGTGGATACTGCGTTCATGGGTCTCACCTCCTGCCGACGGATCACGATCGGCAGCGACGCTAACACGCGGCGATCCGGCGCGCAACAGGCCGTCACACACCCGTGGCCGTTCGCGCCGGGCTCGGTAGAACGGTCGGATGGCATCCTCGCGCGAGCGCTTCGCCCTGGCCGCGTGCGTCGGCGCCGGTTTCGCGACCCTCCTGGACCAGTCGGTCGTGACGTACACCATCCCGTCGCTCGGGCCGGAGCTGGGCGCCACGGCGGGCGGGGTGCAGTGGTTCCTCGCGGTGTACTCGCTGACCTTCGGGGTCGGGCTGGTGCCGGGCGGGCGCCTCGGCGACGCCTACGGGCGGCGCGGGATGTTCGTCGGCGGCCTCCTGCTCTTCCTCCTCGGCGCTGCCCTCTCGGTCTGCGCTCCCGGCATCGGTTGGGCGATCGCCGGGCGCGCCGTGCAGGGGTTCGGCGCGGGGGTCGTGAGCGCACAGGTCCTCGGCGTGATCCAGGACGTGTTCACCGGTCGGTCGCGGATCCGCGCGCTCGCGGCGTACGGGATGGCGGCCTCCGCCTCGGCGATCGTCGGACCGCTCGTCGCCGGCGGCATCCTGGCGACCGTCCCCGCGGAACTCGCCTGGCGCGTCATCCTCGCCATCAACGTGCCGTTCATCGTGGCCGTCGCGGTGCTCGCCGCACGCTTCGTGCCGCGCGGCGGCCGGGCGCCGGGCCGTCCCTCCCTCGACCTCGTGGGCATCGGCGTCACCGGTGCCGTCGTGCTGCTGGCGACCGCTCCGGTGATCGATCCCGGCCTCGGACCCGTGCGGACCGGCCTCGCGATCGGCGGGGTGGCGACCGGAGCACTCCTCCTGATCTGGTGGGAGCGCCGGTACGCCCGGCGCGGCGGGCGCCCGCTGTTCTCCCCCAGCCTCCTGCGTTCGCGCGGCTTCACCGGCGGCAGCGTGATCGCCCTGCTCTGGTTCGGCTCCGCGGTCGCGCAGTCGGCGATCGTCACGGTGTTCCTGCTGCAGAGCCTCGGGATGCCCGCTCTGGTCGTCGCGCTCCTCCTCGCGCCGGGTGCGGCGGCACGCATCGCGACCTCCGCGCTCAGCTCCCGCCTGAACGACGCCCTGGGGCGATGGACGCTCGTGGCCTTCCTCGGCCTCCAGACGCTGTGCAGTGCGCTCCTCGTCGTGCTGGCCGGGCTCACCGACGCGACCGCGCTCGTCCTGGCGATCGTGCTGCTCGAGACTCTCATCGGGGCGGCCAGCGGTGCGTTCGAGCCGCCGATGCGGGCGCTCACCCTCTCGTACGCGCGGCCCGGCGAGTACGGGCTGGCCGCGTCGTTCCTGCAGCTCGCCCAGCGACTGTCGGCGACGTTCTGCGTGGCGCTGGTGACCGGCGCGGCGTTCGGGGGCGCCGGCATCGCCGTGAGCCGGGACGGCCTCCAGACCGGCCTCGCCGTCTGCGCCGTGCTGCTGGTCGCCGCGGCGTCCGTCGCGCTGGGGATGGTGCCGGACCTTCTCGGCGTGCGGCGCCGAGCCGGCCGCCGCCTCCCCGTCGACGCGCCGGCGGACGACGCGCAGTGAGCTCTTGTGCCGCTCGCGGGACCCGTGATGGGCTGGGGCGGTGAGCTTCTTCCCCCTCGACCCGCCGGCCGACGACGATCCCCCGCTCGAGCAGGAGCGGAATCCACGCTGGCAGCCGTCGGATGAGGAGCTGCCCCGCGTGTTCCCGATCAGCGAGGTGCTCGCCGCCACCGACACCGTGGCGATCGTCGTCATGGAGGCTCGCGTCTACAGCGACGGGATCGAGTTCCTGATCGAGCGCCGCCTCCGCCGCGGCGACCGGTCGGAGCAGGAGTTGCAGCTCGCCCACTGGGGTGCGCACGGCCTGCACGGCGGACCGAGCGCGGGTCGCCTGCGCTACGGGGTCGCCCTGAGCGACGGTCAGCAGGTGCTGCTCGATGCGTTCGCAGGCCCGCCCGACGGCGACCCGCACGACGCGTCCTGGCACAGCCTGTTCCCCACGAACGGCCACGGGAGCGGCTCGGGCGACTACCAGCGCTTCGAGGACGGGCTGTGGCTCTGGCCGCTCCCGCCGAGCGGCGCTCTCGAGATCGTCGCGGAGTGGCCGGAGCAGGGGGTCCCGGAAGCACGAGTGGTGCTGGACAGCGCCCCGCTGCTCGACCTGGCGGTGTCCGTGCGACCGCTCTGGACGTAGCCGCGGCGTGCGCTCAGTCGTAACCGAGGATGACGACGTCCTCGTCTCGCATCCGATCGATGTCGAGTTCGTCTTCGATGGCGACGCTGGCAGGCATGCACTGGATGCTACGGCGGCCACGACGGGGCGATGAATGGACGCGCTGGCCAATCGCGCGGCGATCGAGGACAGCGCGTACAAACCGGCCCGGGCCGTCCACGCCCGCCGACACGACGAAGGCCCCCGCTCGGTGAGCGGGGGCCTTCGCTGGTGAGGTGCGTTACGCCTGGGTGGCGCGACGGCGACGCGAGACGAACACGCCCGCGGCACCCAGCAGGACCAGGAGACCCGCGAGGGTCGCCGGGATCACGTTGTCGTCACCCGTGGCGGCCAGGGCCGCGGTGGTGGTGACGGCGGCGACGCTCAGCGCCACGGCCTGGACGCCGCCCGAGGTCTGACCCACGAGCACGAGGGTGTGCGAGCCGGCGGCGAGCTTGGCGAGCACGGCGGCGCTCAGCGTGACCTGGACCTTGCCGTCGACGACCGGGAAGGTTCCGAGCAGGACCGGGGTCGAGTACAGGTACACGTCGACGAAGCCGTCGTTCGCCGTCCACTCGACCGAGGCGGTGTAGCCCTTGGTCGGGTCCAGGGTGGCCGGGAGGCCTGCGGAGAGCGGGGTGCCGGGGGTGACGCCGTTGTTCTGGAGGTACGCCGCGAGAGCGGACGAGTCCGCGACCGGAGCGGCCGCGGCCGGCTTCTGCACGAACGGGATGACGTCCGTCAGGTTGCTGTAGACCTCGGCGGCTGCGAAGCCCGCGAGCTTCGCGGTGACGATGACGCCGATGCGGGTGCCCTCACGGCTGTCGGGCACGGTGAAGCTCGTGCCGTTGGCGCCGTCGATCGGGCCGCCCTGCTGGCCGCCATTCCAGTACCACTCGTACGAGAAGGTGGTGCCCTGGGGGAAGCCGGCGGTCGCGACGGTGAGCACCGAACCGGTGGCGGGGGTCCCGGACAGCGTCGCCGTGCCCGCGGCCGCGAACGTGTAGGTCACCCCGTCGAACGAGATGGAGTCGACCCACGCGGTCGGGCGGGAGTCGGTGGAGGAGTAGACACCGTCGGTGAGAACGCCGAAGCCGATGAGCTCGGGTGCGTCAAGGGCGCCCAAGAGGTCGCGGAGGGACGCGGTGGCGTCCTTCTCGAAGACGATCCCGCCCTCGTCGTTCGTGATCGGGCTGCTGGTCGCCCACGTGTCGTCCAGCGACACCGTCTTCGTGCCCGTGGCGGCCTCGGCCGGACGCAGGGTCGTGAAGCTCTGCGACGACTGGCCGCCGTTGTAGAGGAAGGGAAGCTGGAAGTAGGAGGCGCCCGACGACGTCGTCCACGATCCGCTCGTCACAGCACTCTCGAGGGCCTCGCCCGAGATGTACTGGTCGGCGGTGAAGCCGTTGAGGACCTGCGACTGCTTGGTCAGTTCGAGGCTGCTCTCGCCCACGACGGCGCGGTCGGCCGCGTTGTCATAGCCCTGGTGCCAGCCCGGGTAGCTGTCCTCGTTCGAGCGGATCTCGTTCTGGTGGACCGTCTCGGTGGCGGGCGCGGCCTGCGCCGGCGCGGCGGCCACGAGGGCTGCCCCGCCCGCGATCGCCACACTCAGACCGAGGGCCGCAGCGCGTGCGGCCCAGGTGGTGTTCTTCTTCGAATTCACGTTGTCGATGACCTATTCACGTCGGTGGCGCTCGTCTGGTGAGAAGGGGCGCGCGCACGAACATGCGATCCCCCGTGTTATTCATTCGACTCTAGGGTTGGTTGACAGATGCAACTATCCCCCGCACGGGGGTGATTTTCACGATTCGGGGGACGGCGCGGGGGCCCGGCGTCCGAGGAGGGCCGCCAGCACGATCCCCACCGCGCTGATCGCCGCGCCGACGCCGAAGGCGGTGCCCACTCCCCCGGCGAGAGCCGCCCGCATCCCCTCTGCGGCGCCGGAGGTCGACGCCACCGAGAACAGCGTGATGAACAGTGCGATCCCCGCCGCTCCGGCGACCTGCTGCAGCGTGTTCACGATCGCGCTGGCGTGCGGATAGAGGTTGGGGGTCACCGATCCGAGTGCGGTGGTCATCAGCGGCGTCATCATGAGGGCGGTGCCGACGTTGAGGAGCAGGTGCATGGCGATCACGAGCCAGACCGGTGTGCCCGTGCCCAGGGTGGAGAAGGCCAGCATCGCCGCGGTCACGATCACGGCGCCGGGGAGGACGAGGGTGCGGGCGCCGACCTTGTCGAACAGCACGCCGACGAAGGGTGCGAGGACGCCGGAGAGGATGCCGCCGGGCAGCAGCATGAGCCCGGCCGCGTACGCCGGCTCCCCCAGCACCTGCTGGATGTAGAGCGGCAGGAGGATCAGCGAGCCGAACAGCGCGATCGAGACGACGACGATGGTGAGGGTCGCGACCGTGAAGACGCGCCCGCCGAAGACGCGGACGTCGAGCAGGACGCGGTCGGTGTCGCGCAGCGCGAGCTGGCGCCCGACGAGGCCCGCGAGGGCGACGCCGCCGACGGCCAGCGGGATCCACACGGGCACCCCGGCGTGGTCGCCCGCGTTCTCTCCGATGGCGGCGAGACCGTAGATCACGCCGGAGAAGCCGACGGCCGACAGCAGCACCGAGAGCGCGTCGAACCGCGCCTCCCGGGTGGGCGTCGCATTGCGGAGCCACACCGCACCGGCTGCGAGGGCGAGGAGGGCGACCGGGAAGACGAGGAAGAACACCCAGCGCCAGCCGAGCGAGGAGACGATGACGCCCGAGACCGTGGGGCCGAGGGCGGGCGCCGCCGCCGTGACGATCGTGACCAGCCCCATCGTGCGGCCGCGGCGCTCGGGGGCGACGAGCTGCATGACGGTGGTGAACAAGAGCGGCAGCATGATCGACGTGCCGAGCGCCTGGACGATGCGCGCCACGAGCAGCACCTCGAAGCCGGGCGCGAGGCCGGCCAGCAGCGTCCCGGCGGCGAACAGGCCCATCGCCGTGAAGAAGTTGCGGCGCAGGGAGGAGCGCTGCAGCAGCACCCCGGTCACGGGGATGGCCACCGCCATCGTCAGCATGAAGGCGGTGGTGAGCCACTGCGCCGAGGCGGCGGAGACCTGGAGGCCGTCCATGATCTGCGGGATGGCGACGCCCATCGCCGTCTCGTTGAGCACGACGACGAACGCCGAGACGAGCAGGAGGGGGATCGCCGGCCCGCTGCGGGGCCGCGGTCCGGCGTCGGGGACGGTGGAGGGCGATGCGGTCGTCATGGAGACTCCTGGGTTCGAGTTACAACTTGGTACTGAGTACCATGTGGGTACAGCGTGCTAACGTAGCACCATGACTCGCAGTGAGCAAACGCCCGTCCCGGCACCCGACCTCCGGGAGCGACGGCGCCGTGAGATGACCCGTGCGATCGCGATCACCGCGGTCGAGCTCTTCGAGCGCGACGGGTTCGCGGCGACGACGGTGGACGACATCGCCGCCGCCGCGGGCATCTCGCGCACCACCTTCTTCCGCCACTGCGCGACCAAGGAGGCCGCGGTCCTGGTCGACGACGCCGGCCTCGAGGCGCACCTCCTCGACATCGCGCGGGACGCCTCCCCCGCCCACCCCCTGCGGGATCTCGAAGAGGCGTGGAGCGGGATGACCACGATCTTCGACGCGGACCCCGACGGGTACGACCGCTTCCTCCGCGTCCGCCGCCTGATGCGCGAGAACCCGCCGCTCCACGCCGCCGGGCTCGAGCGCGACGCGCGCCTCACCGCCCAGGTCGCGGCGGCCCTCGCGGACGGGCCGGGACTCGCCCCGGTCGACGCGCACGCCGTCGCGGAGACCTTCGCGCTCGGGATGCGGCTCACCTTCGACGAGTGGGTGCGACGCGCGGATCACGCCGAGACGCACATCCCGCCACTCGGCGACATCTACGCAGACGTGCGCCGCGCTCTGGCGCGCGCCGCCGCCGGGACCGGGCGATGACGGAGACCTTCGGCGCCGAGTACTGGCGCGCACACTGGGCCGAGGCCGGCCACGGCGCTCCGCCACCGCATCCCGCCCTCGACACCGAGGTCACCGGTCTCGCCCCGGGCACGGCGCTCGACGCCGGGAGCGGGGAAGGCGCGGAAGCCCGCTGGCTCGCCGCCCACGGCTGGACCGTCACGGCCGTCGACCTCGCGGCCCGCGCGGCCGGGCCCACCGGCACGACGCCCCTCGACGACGCGATCACGTGGATCGAATCCGACCTGACCACGTGGGAGCCGCCGGATCCGTTCGCGCTCGTCACCACCTTCTACGCGCACCCGACCATCGGCCAGCTCGCGTTCTACGACCGGATCGCCCGCTGGGTCGCGCCCGGCGGAACCCTGCTGATCGTGGGGCACGCCCACGACGGCGGGCACGCCCGGGGCCACGCGCACCCCGACGGCGCGACGGCCGACGTCGAGGGCGTCCGCGCCCTCCTCGCCGCCCCCGCGTGGACGATCGAGACGGCCGAGTACCGCGACCGCGCGCTCGCCGACCGGCACGGCCGCGCGATGCCGCTGCGGGATGTCGTGGTGCGCGCCCGCCGAAGCGACCGGTAGGGGCGGCCCCTCAGGCGTCGTCCTCAGGCGTCGCCCGCCGGCGCCTCCCCGAACCACGCCCCGAGCCGCCCATCGAGCTCGTCCTGGTCGTCACCGATCCAGGCGACGTAGCCGTCCGGTCGCAGGAGCACCCCGGGTGCGTCCAGCTCGTCGCTGACGTCCGCGAGGCGGTCGACGCGCTCCGCCCATCCCCCGACGGAGAGCGCACCGGTCTGGTCGAGCAGCAGCCCGCGCCCCGTGCGCAGGTGCTCGTAGAGGCGACCGCCCTGCGCGAGCGGCAGGTCGCGCAGCCGCCGGCCGAGCGACTCCGGACCGGCGCCGAGGTCGTAGCGGATGCCGATGCCGCTCACGCGCTCCGCCAGCAGCCGGCTGACGACGTCGAACGCCATCAGCTCCCCCATCAGCCGGCGCACCGCCTGCGGCCCGGGTTCGGGAGAGATGAGCACGCTCTGCGCGCGCGTGATCGTCAGCACGCCGTCGGCGACAGGGTGGCGCTCGGTGAAGTAGGTGTCGAGGAGGTCGCTGGGCGCCCATCCCGCGACCGCGGCGGCGAGCTTCCAGCCGAGGTTGAACGCGTCCTGCACGCCGAGGTTGAGGCCCTGGCCGCCGAGCGGGGGATGCACGTGCGCAGCGTCGCCCGCGAGGAAGACCCGACCATCCCGGTACCGCTCGGCGAGCCGGGTCGCGTCGGTGAAGCGCGAGAGCGCGCGCGGCGAGTGGATGCCGAAGTCGGTGCCCGCGTACGCCCGCAGCTGCGCGCGGAACTCCTCCAGCGTCGGCGGCACCGCGCGATCCTCGGCGACCGTGGCGGCCGGGACCACCGCGCGGTACAGCCCGTCGCCGGTGGGCCCGATGCCGAACCCGCGATGAGTCTTGCGCACCTCCTCGCCCACCGAGGCGATCTCGTCGGCGGAGGCCGTGGCCTCCACCTCGCCCAGCAGCCACTCGGTCGTCGCGGCCTCGCCGGGGAAGCCGATCCCGAGCCGCTTGCGCACCAGGCTGCGGCCGCCGTCGGCGCCGACCAGCCAGCGTGAGCGCAGCCGCGAACCGTCGGCGAGCTCCACCGTCACGCCGTCGTCGTCCTGCTCGAATCCGGCCAGCTGCGCCCCGCGGCGGATCTCAGCGCCGAGCTCGGCGGCATGCTCCGCCAGCAGCCGGTCGGTGAGGGGCTGCGGGATGCCCAGCAGGTAGGCGTGCGCGCTGTCGAGCACGACCGGCCGAGGCCCGGCGATGCCGGCGAACGAGCCGACGCCTCCGGGATACTGCGTCCCGTGCGCGAGGAACCGCTCCAGCAGTCCGCGCTGGTCCATGATCTCGATGGTGCGCGGCTGCAGCCCGAGGGCGCGGACCGCGGTCGTCGGCTCCGCATCCCGCTCCAGCACGAGCACCTCGACCCCGTGCAGCCGCAGCTCGGCCGCCAGCATCATCCCCGTCGGGCCGCCTCCGCTGACGATCACGTCGTACGTCTCGGAATCCATCCACTCCCCTACCTCGACGCGACCTGAATGCGGCCGCGACCAGCAATTCTGCTCCAGACCGGGGCCCTTGCCGCAAGCCCCCGCCCCTCCGGTATCCTGGAAATGCGGGAACGGGGCGCACCGGCCGGGCGGTCACATGGTCTGGCGCATCCCGCCGTCGATCACGACATCGGCACCGGTCAGGTTGCCGAGCAGCGGGCTCGCCAGCATCGCCGCCAGGGCGGCGACCTCCTCCGGAGTGGTGAACCGCCCCGTCACCATCGCCTGCTCCGCGCCGTGCCGCACCTCGTCGGGCGAGCCTCCCCCGGCCGCGGACACCGTCTGCGCCACCCCTCCGTCCCCGAGCCATAGCGCGGTCGCCACCGGCCCCGGGCTGATCGAGTTCACGCGGATGCCGCGCGGGCCCAGCTCCTTCGACAGGCTCTTCGAGAAGCTCAGGGCCGCGGCCTTCGCGGCGCTGTAGTCCATGACCAGCGGATCGGCGAGCATCGCGTTCTCGCTCGCGATCGTGATGATCGCGGCACCCTCCGACACGAGGTCCAGGAGCGCGCGCGTGACCCGCACGCTCGCGAGCGCGTTCAGCTCGTACGTCCGCATCCAGTCCCCGTCGGTGATGGAGGCGAACCCACCGGGCCGCGGCGGTGCCGACCCGACGTTGTTGACGAGCACGTCGACACGGTCGCCGACTTCGCCGCGCAACCGGTCGATCTGGGCGGGATCGGAGAGGTCGGCCGCGACGAAGCGGAACCGCGGATCCGCGGCGAGCGCGGTGGTCTCGTCGGTCGCGCTGCGGGCGACGCCGACGACGGTCGCACCCTCGGCCAGCAGCGCGCGGACGGTCGCGAGACCGATCCCCCGGCTGGCTCCGGTGACGACGGCGGATTTTCCTGTCAGGTGAAGGTCCACGTCGCGACTATGGCGCGCGGGAGGGGGTGCGCACCAGGGGCGATCGCGTGGAGGGACGACATCGGACAGGTCCATCTGGGCCCCCCATGCCATAAGTTCGCGCCGCTGTCGAGCATTGCCGTGCCCTCCCGGCCCGTGGCAGGCTCGCCAGCACAGCGGTCAGGACCTGCCGCACGGGCATGTTCGTTCCGCGAGCGAGGGGTGGAGCATGTCAGAGGTGTTGCCCGGATCCGTTCTTCCGACGCCCGATCAGACCTATGTGGGGCCGATCACGGTGGACGAGAAGAAACTCGACGTCAAGCGCGATCCGATCGAGGTGAAGCGGCCCCCGAAGCAGGCGCCCAACGTGCTGCTCGTGCTGCTCGACGACGTGGGGTTCGGTGCGTCGAGCGCGTTCGGCGGCCCGGTCCCGATGCCGACGGCGGAGCGCATGGCGGGTGCGGGACTGCGGTACAGCCGGTTCCACACCACCGCCATCTGCTCGCCCACCCGCGCGGCCCTCCTGAGCGGCCGCAACCACCACCAGGTCGGCATGGGGCAGATCACCGAGACGGCGACGCCTGCGCCCGGCTACCGGTCGACGCGGCCGAACTCGTGCGTCCCGCTGCCCGAGATCCTCCGGCAGGCCGGGTACAACACGGCGCAGTTCGGCAAGTGCCACGAGGTGCCGGTGTGGGAGAGCGGGCCGACCGGGCCGTTCGACCACTGGCCCGCGTTCAGCGGCTTCGAGAAGTTCTACGGGTTCATCGGCGGCGAGACCAACCAGTGGACGCCCGCCCTCGTCGACGGCGTCTCGCTCATCGAGCCGCCGGACGACCCCGACTACCACCTGATGCCCGACCTGGCCGACAAGACCATCGAGTACATCAACCAGCAGAAGGCGCTCACGCCCGACAAGCCGTTCTTCGTCTACTTCGCGCCCGGCGCCACACACGCGCCGCACCACGTGCCCCGGGAGTGGATCGCCAAGCACCAGGGCAAGTACGACCAGGGCTGGGATCAGCTCCGCGAGGAGACCTTCGCCCGGCAGAAGGAGCTGGGCATCGTGCCCGCCGACGCCGAGCTGACCGAGCGCTCCGAGGGCATCCCGGCGTGGGACGACGTTCCCGCCGAGCGCCGCCCCATCCTGGCGCACCAGATGGAGGTGTACGGCGCGTTCCTGGAGTACGCCGACCACCACACCGGTCGCGTCATCGACGCCATCGAGGGCCTCGGGATGCTGGACGACACCCTGGTGATCTACATCATCGGCGACAACGGCGCCTCCGCCGAGGGCGGCCTCGAGGGCGCGTTCATGCTCTCCACCGCGGCCAACGGCGGCGCCGAGTACGAGACCGTCGAGTTCTGGCAGGAGAACCTGGACAAGATCGGCGGCCCGGAGGCGTACAACCACTACGCCGTCGGCTGGGCGCACGCCATGTGCACGCCCTACCAGTGGACCAAGCAGGTCGCCAGCCACTACGGCGGCACCCGCAACGGCACCATCGTGCACTGGCCGAACCGCATCGCCGCCCGCGGCGAGGTGCGCAACCAGTGGCACCACGTGATCGACATCGCGCCGACCATCCTGGAGCTGGCCGGCCTCGCCCAACCGCACACCGTCAACGGCGTCACCCAGGTGCCGATGCACGGCGTCTCGATGACGTACACCTTCGACGACGCGGCGGCCGACGAGCGGCACCTCACCCAGTACTTCGAGATCATGGGCAACCGCGGCATCTACCACAAGGGCTGGACCGCGCAGACGCGCCACCGCACCCCGTGGGACGTCGTCAGCGCCGCCCCCGACTTCTCGGACGACGTGTGGGAGCTCTACGACACCACCGTCGACTGGACCCAGTCGAACAACCTGGCGAAGTCGAACCCCGAGAAGCTCGCCGAGCTGCAGCAGCTCTTCCTCATCGAGGCGACCCGCTACAACGTCATCCCGATGGACGACCGCGCGGCCCAGCGGATGAACCCCGAGTTCGCCGGTCGCCCCACGCTCGTCTCCGGCACCTCCCTCCGGCTCTACCCCGGCATGGTGCGCCTGAACGAGAACGTCGCGATCAACGTCAAGAACCGGTCCTGGTCGGCCACGGCGGAGATCGTCGTGCCCGAGAGCGGCGAGGTGGACGGCGCGATCCTGGCGCAGGGCGGCCGCACGGGAGGCTGGTCCTTCTTCGCGGAGGGCGGCAAGCTCGGGTTCCACTACAACTTCTGCGGCCTCATCCGCAGCACCGCGCTCTCGGAGAAGCCCATCGGCGCCGGGACGCACCAGGTGCGCGCCGAGTTCGCGTACGCGGGCGGGGGCATCGGCCGCGGCGGCACGGTGACGCTTTACATCGACGGCGACGCCGCGGGCACCGCCGAGGTGAAGCGCACCCACCCGATGTACTTCTCGTTCGACGAGGGCCTGGATGTCGGAACCGACACCGGCATGCCCGCCTACGAGGGCTACACCACCCCGCACGGCACCTTCACCGGCACCATCGACTGGGCCCAGATCGACCTCGGGCTCGACGATCACAGCCACCTCCTCGATCCCGAGGAATGGCTGGCGGCCGCGATGCGCCACCAGTAGGCGGGACCGGCGGGCGGCCCCCGAGGGCGCGCTCTACGCGGACTTGTTCTTCGAGGCCGCCCGCCGCACGAACCCGAACACGATCGTCCCGACGAACAGGATGATCCCGATGATCGCGAGCCAGAGCAGCCCCTTGATGGCGAAGCCGACGACGGCGAGGATGGCCCACACCACGAGCAGAATGACGATCGTTGCCACCATGGTGACCTCCAGAGTCCCGGACGCAGTGGCCCGGGCTGCTCCGACCCTACGTCCGGCGGCGCCCGGTTACTAGCGGCCCGGCTGGATCAGCGGGCGATGCGCAGGCGGCCGGTCACTCGTCCCGCTCGTCGGGCCCGTCGAACTCGTCGAGCTGGTCGACGCCCTGCGGCACCTCGACCTCCACTTCGACGCCGCTCACCGCGTCCCCCTCGCGGAACGCGCCGGTCCCCTCGTCGAGCGTCCCCTCGCCGTCCGGGTAACCCGCCTCGTCCGGATACTCGACGCCGCCCGTGTTCGTGCTGTCCATGTCCCGCTCCTTCCGCTGGTCCGATCCTGCACCCGGAGGCAGGGGCGAGGCCAGGACGGTGTCCCCGGTCGCGCTCACCGCTCGCCCCCTGCTCTGGGGCGAGTCGGACGGGAACCGCATCCGTTACCGTCGGGCGACATGGGGGATGACACGGCCGGGCTGCCGCCAGACCCGGCGACACGGGTCGATTTCGCAGGCATCAGTGCGCTGTCGTCGCGACCGGCCGGCTACGCCGTCGCGCTGAAGTGCTTGCAGGTGCAGGCGGCGGCGGTCGAGGGTGAGCCGGCGCTGCGATCGCAGAAGCAAGAGATCCTGCACGCGGACGCGTGGTCGTGGTACCAGGGAGCGCTCGGCGAGATCGAGGTCGGAGCGATGCTCGACGGCCTCGGCCCGGAGTGGTTCGTCCGCCACTCGGTTCCGATCGGCGCGGCGACCAAGGATGTGGACCATCTGGTGATCGGCCCCGGCGGCGTGTTCGCCATCAACACGAAGCACCACGCCGACGCCTCCGTGTGGGTCGGCGACCACGTCCTGCGGGTGAACAACGCGAACACGCCGCATCTGAGGGCCGCCCGGAGCGACGGCCTCGACGTCGCGCGACGCCTGGCGGCGAAGACGGGCTTCCCCGTCCCCGTCACCCCCGTGGTCGCGATCCTGAACGCGCGCTCGTTCAAGGACGCCCGCCCATCCATCACCCGCGAGGTCGCCGTGATCCAAGCCTCGGCGCTCATCGCCTGGCTGCGGGCGCAGCACTCCCCGCTGGGCGCGACGAAGACCGACCTCATCGCGCTCGCCGCCGAAGAGCCGGGCACGTGGCATGTCGACCCGCGGGCCGCCGACACCCTCCGCGTGATGCAGCGGTTCGAGCGCCTCGTCGCGCGGGTGGAGGCGCTGCGGCCGCCCGCCGCGTCCACCGCCTCGGGCGCCGCACGCCGGAAGCCCGGCCCGACGACGACGCGCACGAAGACGACCACCCGCCCGCGCTCCGTGCGCCCCGGGCTGTTCCGGCTGTGGCTGGCGACAGCGTTTGTGATCGGCGCGATCCTCATCTTCCGCGGGATCGCCAACCAGCCGTGCGCGACTCCGCTGGCCTGCCTGATCCCGGCCTACTACCTGGCGTGGAAGCCGCTGTTGATCGTCGGCGCGGTGGCGGTCGTCGGTCGCGCGGTGTTCCTCACCTTCACGAAGCCGAAGCGAACGACCGCGTCGAAACGAACGTCCCGGTGAAGAAGACGACGGGCCTCACACCCGATTGACCGGAGCCTCCGGCACCCCGCCCAGGACCGCGCTCACCGCGTTCTGCGCCTGCACCCGCACGTACTCGACCTCGGTGAAGCGCGAGAAGTACGCGATGTGCGGGGTCAGCACGACGTCCTCGCGGCCGACCAGGGGGTGCGCGGGAGAGGGCGGCTCCTCGTCGAGGACGTCGAGGGCCGCACCCGAGAGACGGCCGCTGTCGAGCGCGTCGACCAGGGCCTCGTTGTCGATGAGGCCGCCGCGGGAGACGTTGAGCAGGATGGCGCCAGCCGGCATGTCGGCGAGGAAGGCGGCATCCACCATTCTGGCGGTCTCCGGGGTCAGCGGCACGTGCAGGGAGAGGGCGTCGGAGGTGCGGCGGACATCGTCCAGGCTCGTCCGCTCGATGCCGAGGCGCTGGAGGTCGGCCGTCACCTCGGGGGTGTCCGGCAGCATCGGGTCGTACCCGAGCACGCGGCCGAACAGCGGGCCGGCGAGCCGGGCGAACGCGCGGCCGATCTTGCCGAGGCCGACGATGCCGAGGGTGCGCTCGCTGAGACGCGGCGGGGCCTCCGGAGCACGCTCGTTCCAGCGCTCCGCCGTGGCCGAGGCGGTGTAGAAGGGGAGCTGCCGCGCGCTGGCGAGCAGCAGGGCGAGCGCGTGCGTCGCGACCTCCTCGGTCGCGGCGCCGGGCACGTTCGTCACCCAGACGCCGTGCTCGGTCGCGGCCTCCACATCCACGTAGTCGAAGCCCATCGACATGAGCGCGATGACCTTCAGGTGCGGGAGGGAGGCGATGACCTCCCGGGAGATGGCGGCGTAGCCGGGGAGCAGCGCGTCCGCATCCTGTGCGCCCGCGATGATCGCGGCCGGGTCGCGGGTGCCGAGCACGCGCACCTCGAAGCCGTGCGACTCGAGCAGTGCGATGCCGGGCGCGGGATCTGTGTCCTCGACGTCGGTGTAGACGGCGACCGGCCGGCGGGCGGCGTCAGTCATCGGCGCCGGCTTCGCTCGGCCCGCCGTCGACGCCGCGCGGGTGGGCGCTGCCCTCGCGCACGATCACCTGCGCCATGGCGGTCATCAGCTCGTACGCGACGTGCGCGGCGGCGATCCCGGTGACCTGGGCGTGGTCGTAGGCGGGCGCGACCTCCACGACGTCGGCCCCGACGATGTTCAGGTCGGTCAGGCCGCGGAGCAGACGCAGCAGCTCACGGCTGGTGAGGCCGCCGGCCTCGGGCGTCCCGGTGCCGGGCGCGTGCGCGGGGTCGAGCACGTCGATGTCGATGGAGATGTAAAGGGGCCGGTCGCCGACGCGGCGCCGGATGCGGTCGAGGGCGGCGGGGATGCCGTTCTCCTCGATGTACTCGCTCGACACGATCGAGAAGCCGAGGCGCTCGTCGTCCTCGAGATCCTGCTTGCTGTAGAGCGGGCCGCGGGTGCCGACGTGGACGGACGCGGTGCGGTCGAGGAACCCCTCCTCCGACGCGCGCCGGAAGGGCGTGCCGTGCGTGATCGGCTCGTCGAAGTAGGTGTCCCAGGTGTCGAGGTGTGCGTCGAAGTGCAGCACCGCGACCGGTCCGTGCTTCTCGCTGATGGCCTTCAGCAGCGGGTAGGCGATGGTGTGGTCGCCGCCGATGGTCAGGATGCGCTGCACGCGGCTGCCCAGCTCGCTCGCCGCCTCCGCGATCTCGCGCACGGCCTCGTCGATGTGGAACGGGTTGACCGCGATGTCGCCGGCGTCGGCGATCTGCACGGCCTCCCACGCCGAGAAGTCCTGCGCCGGGTTGTACGGGCGCAGCAGTCGGCTGGAGGCGCGCACGTGCTCCGGACCGAAGCGGGCGCCCGGGCGGTAGCTGACGCCGGTGTCGAAGGGGATGCCGACCACGGCGAGGTCGACGGCCGGCACGTCTTCGAGGCGCGGCAGCCGGGCGAAGGTGGAGAGCCCGGCGTAGCGCGGGGTCTTCGATGCGTCGGCGGGGCCGATGGGAGGTGTGCTCATGGTGGTTCCTCGTGCCTGTTCCGTGGTCGGTTCGGTGCGGGTCGGTTCGGTGGCGTCAGTTCGTGAAGGTGGACTGCGGGAGGTGGATGACGTGCAGGCCGCCTGCAGCGCCCGCAGCCGTCACCGCCTCGGCCAGCTCGGCGGACGTGCCGACCCGGTGCCCCGCGCCGCCGAAGGCGTCCGCGACGGCCGCCCAATCGGGCTGCACCAGGTCGACGCCGATCGGGGCGATGTCCGCATCCACCTCGTTCTGCTTGATCTCCGCGTAGCCGCCGTTGTCGACGACGATCACGGTGACGTCCAGCCGCTGCTCGACGACGGTGATGAACTCCTGCAGCGAGAACATCAGCGCGCCGTCGCCGACCACCGCGAACACCGGGCGGTCGGGCCGCGCGACCCGCGAGCCGATGGCGGCGGGAAGGCCGTAACCGAGCGTCGCGTAGGTCGCCATGTACGGGGTCGAGTTCGGCGTCGCGACCTGGAGACGGTTCAGGAGGCCCCAGTAGGCGACCTGCGACGAGTCGGTCGTGACGATGGCGTCGTCCGGGAGGGCCGCAGCGATCACGTCGGCGAGGGCCGTGTTGATGGCGGAGAGCTCGGCGCACTCGGCGGCGACCGCCTCCAGCGTCTCCGGCACGCGGGCGTCGCGGCTGGGCGCGTCAGCCGACGCGTCCCCCAGCGCTGCCACGATGGCGGCGAGCGCGACCGGCGCATCCGCGACGATCCCGACCTCCGCGGCCTGGTTCTTGTGGAGCTGCGACGCCACCCGGTCGATGCGGATGACGTGGCCGCGAGCCTCCAGCGCCTCCACCCACAGCTCGGCCTCGCCCAGCTTCGAGCCGACGACCAGCAGTACGTCGGCATCCCGCGCCCGGTTGCGCGCGGCCGCCAGCCGGAGGTTGGACCCGAGGGAGAGCGGGTGCCGCTCGTCGAGCACGCCCTTGGCGTTGAGCGTCGTGACGACCGGTGCGCCCAGGCGCTCGGCGAGCGCACGGAGCTCGTCCGTCGCGCCGCGCGAGCCGCCGCCCGCGAGGATGACCGGATCGGTCGCTCCGGCCAGCAGCCGCGCGGCCTCGGCGACCGCGGCCGCCTCGGGCGCCGTCGCAGCGGCAGGAGCGCGAGCCGCGAGCGACTCGGCAGGCAGCTCCGTCTCCTCCTCCAGCAGGTCCAGCGGCACCTCGATGTAGACGGGGCGCGGACGGCCGGTGGCGAACAGCGCGAACGCGTCGTGGACGGCCTGCACGGCCTCCTCGGCCGACTGCACCCGGCGCCCCCACTCGACGATCGCCGAGGCGGCGCCCAGCTGGTCCTTCGTCTCGTGCAGCGTGCCGACGTCGGCGAACTCGCGCCCGCGGGCCGGGCCCGGCGAGAGCACGATCATCGGCCGCGACTCGCAGTACGCGGTCCCGGCGGCCGAGAGCGCGTTGAGCAGTCCCGGTCCGCTCGTCGTGATGACGACGCCCGGCTTGCCGGTCTGCAGCGACCACCCGTCGGCCGCGTATCCCGCGCCCTGCTCGTGCCGCGTGGTCACGGGATGCACGCCGAGCGCGGTCAGCGGCCGGTAGAACTCGAGGTTGTGGGTGCCCGGGATACCGAACACCGTGTCGACGCCGTAGTTGCGAAGGGTCTCGATGAGCACCCATCCGGTGGTGCGGGCGGCGCGTGTCTCCATGCCTGTGCGTCCTTTGCGAGTCGGGGTCAGTTGGCGGCGGCGAAGCGGGGCGAGCCGTCCACCCAGGTCGCCTGGACCGGGATGGTGGCGATCGTCTCCGCCTCCACCGTCAGCGGGTTCGCGCCCAGCACGACGAAGTCGGCGCGCTTGCCGGCGGCGAGGGAGCCGAGCTCGTTCTCGCGGCCGAGGGTGATCGCGCCCTCCAGCGTGTGCGCCCGGAGCGCCTGCTCCGCGCTGATGCGGAGCGAGTCCGGGCCGAGCTTGTGCCCGCGCCGCGTGACGCGGGTCACCGCGGCCTGGATCGCCTCCAGTGGGCGCGGCTCGGCGACCGGCGCGTCCGACGAGATCGTCACCGGCACTCCGGCCTCGATGAACTCGCCCAGCGGGTTGAACCGCTCGCCCGGGGTGCCGATGGCCTGCTCCACGCCCTCGCCCCAGTTGTAGTAGTGCTGCGTCTGGTTCACCGGGCGGATGCCCAGACGCGCCATCCGCTGGATCTCCTCGACCGCGGGGAGGCCGCAGTGCTCGATCCGGTGGCGTGCGTCGGCGTCGGGGCGCTCGGTCAGCACCTGCTCCACCGCATCCACCACCATCGCGATGGCGGTCGGCGACTGCGCGTGCGTCGCGGTCTGCAGCCCGGCGGCGTGCGCCTTGGCCACCAGCCCCGCGTACTCGGCGGGCTCGTGGTAGAGCTGGCCGGTGCGGCACGGGTCGCCGACGTAGCCCTCGGGGAAGTAGGCCGTCCATCCGCCGAGCGTGCCGTCGGCGTAGAGCTTGATGCCCGCGACCGACAGGAAGGCGTTGCCGAACGGACCCGTGAGCCCGAGGTCGATGACCTGGTCGAGCAGGTGGGAGAGGAAATACATCGAGACGCGCACCGAGAGCTCGCCGCGGTCGGCCATGGCCAGGTAGGCCGCGAACTCCCGCTTCGAGACCTGCGCGTCGCCGAGCGCGGTCACGCCCGCCGACAGGAACTCGCGCTGCGCGATGTCGAGCTGCCGCTGGTGCTCGGCCGGCTCGTCGCCGAGGTGGAAGTTCGGGCCGTGGTGGCCGATCTTCACGCCGTGCAGGCCGGTGAGCACGTTGCAGGCCGCGTCGGAGAGCTCGCCCGTGAGCTCGCCGTCCGCATCCCGGAAGAACTCGCCGCCCTCGGGGTTCGGGGAGTCGCGGGTGATGCCGTACTTCGCGAGGGTGAAGCTGTTGACCACTCCCCCGTGGCCGGAGGCGTTCATGATGTACACCTCGCGGTCGGTCGCGATCCGGTCGAGCTCCTCCTTCGTGGGGTGGCGCCGCTCGGCCAGGTTGCGCTGCTCGTAGCCGTAGCCGCGGAGGGGAACGCCGGCGGGCAGCCGCTGGGCGCCCTCCCGCATCAGCTCCACGATCTCCGGGATGGACGCCGCCTTCGCAGGGCTGACGTCCACCCAGGTGAGCAGCTGCCCGTACATCAGGGGGTGCGCGTGTGCGTCGATGAAGCCCGGGACGATGGTCGCCCCCGGGAAGTCGGCGCGCTGCGGCTCGATCCCCGCCTCGCGCGCCTGCTCCTCGACGTCGGCGAGCGTGCCGACCGCGAGGATGGTGCCGCCCGCGGTGAGCAGGGCCTCCGCGTGCGGGTTGTCGTCGTCGATGGTGAGGATGACGTCGGCCGTGACGATGGTGGGGGCGGAGTCGCGGGCGTCGTAGGTGGCGAGGTGTCGCATGGGTCAGATCCTTGTGGTCTTGATGGCCGTGGTGTCGAGGCGCGGGTTGAACGATCCCGTCGCCGGCGCGGAGTCGGAGTGCTGCGGCGCGAACCAGGTGCCGACGATGGCGATCAGTGCGAGGGCGCCGAAGAACCAGATCGCCGACCAGAAGGTTCCGGTGATGGCGATCAGGCCGGTCGCGATGGCCGGCGACAGGCCGCCCCAGACCGCCGCGCCGATTCCGTACGAGAGGGACATCGACGTGTAGCGCGCCTGCGGCCGGAACATCTGCGTCATCACCGTCGACAGCGGAGCCCACGCGCCGCTCAGGGTGATGCGGATCACGCTGACGAAGATGTAGATGAGCGTCACCTGGTGGTTCTGGATGACCAGCACCAGCGGGATCACGGCGATGAACGAGAGCAGCGATCCGAGCATGATGACCCGCTTGCCGCCCCACTTGTCGCCGAGCAGTGCCAGCGGCAGGGTGACCAGCGCCTCGATGAAGGAGGCGACCGTCATGGCGCCGAGGATGACGCTCGCGTCGAGGCCGACCTCCGGGCTGGTCGCGAAGTTCTGGACGAAGACCGTCGCGATCACGTAGCCGCCGGACGACATCGCGATGATGCAGAAGCCGAGGATGATCGCCAGCCAGTTGTTGCGCAGCGCGAACAGGATCGGGGTGGACTGCGTGTGGCCCTCGATCTTCTCCTCGAAGACCGGCGTCTCCTCCACGCGGTACCGCACCCAGATGCCCACGCCGATCAGCACGATGCTGAACAGGAACGGCACGCGCCAGCCCCACGTCAGGAGGACTTCGTCGCCCATCCCGGACAGGATCCAGAACGCGCCGGAGGCCATCAGCGCGCCGAGCGGGTTGCCCAGCTGGGTGAAGCCGCCGTAGAAGTTCTTGAACTTCGGCGGCGCGCTCTCCACCGACATCAGGCTCGCGCCGCCCCACTCGCCGCCGACCGCGAGGCCCTGGGCGACGCGGAGGATGATCAGCAGGATCGGCGCCATGATCCCGATCGTGTTGTAGCCCGGCAGGCAGCCGACCAGCACGGTCGCGACGCCCATGATGAAGAGGGTGATCGTCAGCGCCCGCTTGCGGCCCAGCTTGTCGCCGATGTGGCCGAAGATGATGCCGCCCAGCGGTCGCATGAAGTACGCCACCGCGTAGGTGCCGAACGAGGCGAGCGTGCCGAGGGCGTGGTTGATCTCGGGGAAGAACACCTGGGGGAACACGATGGCGGCGGCCGTCGCGTAGACGTAGAAGTCGTACCACTCGATGGTCGTGCCGACGACGGACGCCAGGCCGGCCTTCAACGCACGGGCATGCCCTGGGGGTTGCGTTGCGGTTACAGACACACAAAGCTCCTTTGCTCGTATTGCCTTGTTCGATTGTCGTGCTCGTTTCGACGTGAAGTCTCACTCCGTCGCCGAGGATGCGCAAGCGCAGTTCGGCGTCGGGCGCGGCTGTGCGCCGTCGATTTGTCAGGGGATGAGGACAAAACTATCGCGATTCGTCCGCTGCGCTTGTTCGCGACGACGGATTTGCGGTCGCGGGCGGGCGTTTCCGGGTATTCTGCGGATGTGCCGATCCGTCCCGACCGAACCGTCCCCGAGCGCGACACCGACGCCCTCGACAGCAGCCTCGTCCGCGCCCTGCAGGCGGACGGCCGCGCCAGCATCCACGAGCTCGCCCGCACCCTCGGCGTCTCCCGCGATCTCGTCTCCCGCCGCCTCGGCACCCTCATCGGGAGGGATGGCCTCCGCGTCGTCGCCGCCCTCGACCCCGGCTTCGCCGGCCTTAACGTCTTGATTCACGGTCTCGTCGCCGTCGACGGCCGCGCCCGCCCCGTCGCCGAGCAGCTCGCCGACCTCCCCGACACTGTATTCGTCTCGCTGGTCGGCGGCTCCTCCCCCGTCGTCTTCGAGTCCCGCCACGGCGACCTCGACGAGCTGCACGCCACCCTCTCCGCCATCCGCGAGATCCCCGGCGTCCGCGGCCTGCGCGTCAGCACCTACGACGCCCTGCTCAAGGAGTTCATCACCGCCGCCTCCGTCACCTCCGTGAAGCTGGATCGCCTCGACCACGAACTCATCGCCGTGCTGCAGGACGACGGCCGCGCCAGCTACCGCGAGCTCGCCGACAAGGTGCGCCTCTCCCCCTCCTCAGCACGCGCCCGCGTCCGCCGCCTCCTGGACGCCGGCGTCATCCGCATCGCCGCCATCGACGCCGGCGGCCTCTCCCGCAACCGCGTCGCCGTCGGCGTCGGGATCGGCCTGCGCGGCTCGGCCGAGCCGGTGCACCGGTACCTCGTGGACGCACGCGCGGTCGACCTCGCCGCGGATGCGCACGGCGCGTACGACGTCATCGCGACCATCGTCGGGACGACGCGGACCGGGGTGCTGTCGGTGATCGAGGATCTGCGGGCGCTGCCGGAGGTCGGGTCGCTGGAGACGTGGGCGCACCTCGACATCATCAAGGAGGACTACACGCGGACGCTGGGGCGGATCGTGCGGGGGTGAGGCTTTGAGGGCCTAGCGCCCCTGCCGCTTCTTATACGGCTTAGGCTGCCCCTTGACGGCCGGCGCGCGCCCCTTGCCCTTCGACGCCTTTGCCTTGCCGCCGGCCGGAACGACCGGCTTCGCCGCCGGTGCGGGCGCCGCAGCGATCTCGTCCTTCGCCGTGGTGAGGAAGAGCATCCCGGCATTCGTCAGCCGCGTCTCCGCGGAGTCGCGGACGAAGAGCGGAGTTCCCACCTGCTCCTCCAGCTTCGCGATCGACGAGTAGAGCGACGCCAGCGGGATGTTGAGCGCCTTCGCCGCCCGCGGAAAGTGCAGCTCCTCGGCGACGGCGACGAAGCGCACGAGCAGGGTGATGTTCACGGGAGGCCCTTCATGGATGGTGGAACAGGCGCTCTACTAACCGTACGGAAGCGGACCCCTACGCGCGAGCGAGTGCCGGTTCCGTCACGGGCAGACGCGAACGCTGCGTCCCTCGAACGTCACGATGTCACCGAGCTGCAGCTGCCGCCCGCGACGCCGATCGACCTCGCCGTTCACGGTCACGTAGCCATCGATGATGGCCTCTTTGACATTCCCGCCCGAGTCGAGGAGCCCGGCGAACTTCAGGAACTGGCCGAGGCGGATGCCGTCGCCGCCGATCGGGGTGTCGTCGATCGGGGGCGAGGGGGTCATTCTGGAATGGTAGCTGACCTCGGTTCGCGAGGTCGCACCGGCTCTCCAGATGTGTCCGCAATATGAGGCCCTGGCGATCTTGAGCGAGCGGGCGGCTTGTGACTGCGAACGCCCCGGTCGAAGCACACGTTCGACGGATGGTGCCCCTGGAGGGACTCGAACCCCCAACCTTCTCCTTAGGACGGAGCAGCTCTTCCATTGAGCTACAGAGGCCAGCCCATCGAGTCTAGCGAAAACGAAAACCTGTCATGCCGCCGGCGCGAGGTAGTCCTGCCAGTCGGGTAGGGGCGCCTCCGAGCCGCGCACGACCCAGGAGGCGTCACGTGGGGCGCGAGGGGTGATGTTGAGGGTCCAGCCCATCTCGGCGGGGGTGCGGTCGCTTTTGAGGTTGTTGCAGCGGAGGCAGCAGGCGACGAGGTTCTCCCAGCTGTCGCGGCCGCCGCGGGAGCGGGGCAGGACGTGGTCGATGGTGGTGGCGGACTTGCCGCAGTAGCCGCAGCGGTGGAGGTCGCGGCGGAGGACGCCGCGGCGGCTGACGGGGACGGTGCGGCCGTGCGGGAGGCGCACGTAGCGGGTGAGCAGGATGACGGATGGTCTCTCGTAGCTGCCGGAGATGCTCCACACGGGGTGGGCGCCGTCGCTGGCGAGCACGGTCGCCTTCTGGTTCAGGACCAGGACGATGGCGCGCTTGTAGGAGACGACCGCGAGGGGTTCGTAGCCGGCGTTGAGGACGAGAGTCTTCATCTGCGACCTTCCGGGAGGGCGAGAGAGGGGATGACGGGTGCCGGGCAAACAAAAAGGGCACTGTCCGTGCGGACAGCGCCCAATGAAGGAACGGCATGGTGGTGGTGACGCACCACGTGATGGTGGAGGCAGGGCTCCACGTGGTGACGGCACAGCAGGAAATCGCGTTGGCGCTCGACCGGCAGAAGGCCGCGCTTCGCCCGCCGGGTCGCTCGCGGCGACCTGACTCCGGGCACGACGTCAACCGGATGAAGCGGCATCAGGGGATCAGAGTAACGCAGAAACGGCGCGCCTCCTATTCGAGGCGCGCCGTTTCACAGCCGGGCCGGGAGGAGTTCACCGGCCGGACACGAATCAGATACCGAGGCGGACGATGTAGAAGTCGCTCGTCCAGATGGGGCGCACCGAGATGGACCGGCCGACCTCGGGGGCGTCCATGATGTTGCCGTTGCCGGCGTAGAAGCCGTCGTGGCCGGACATGATGACGATGTCGCCGGGGCGGGCGTCGGCGATGGAGATGCGCTTGCCGGCCGCGGCCTGACCCGACACGGAGTGCGGGAGGGAGACGCCGAACTGGGCGTAGACGAACTGCACGTAGCCCGAGCAGTCGAAGCCCGCGGGCGAGGCGCCGCCGAAGACGTACGGGGTGCCGATGTACTGCTGCGCCACCGAGAAGACGGAGTCGAGGCTGAAGTTGGGGTAGGGCGGGTTGGCCAGGAAGTCGGAGACCGACGGGCCGGAGTAGCTGTTCGCGTAGTTCGTGAGGCTGACGGCGGCGCGCTGGCGGGCGGCCTCTGCGGCAGCGGAGGCGGCTGCAGCGGCCTTCTGCGAGGCGAGCTGCTCCTCGGTGGTGGCCGAGGCGGCGTCGCGGGCGACGGCGGCGGAGGCGACGGTGGTGCCGACCTCGACGCTCTGCGACTGGGCCTTCTTCATGCTGTCGGCGGCGGAGGGGCCGAAGGCGGAGTTCTCGGCGTTGTCCGGGTTGAAGGCGAAGGCGGGAAGAGACATGGTGGCGATGATGCCGGTCGCGACGGTCATGACCGCGACGTTGATGGCCCAGCCGCCCTTGCGCTTCTTGGCGGGGGTCTTCTTCACGACGGCGGTGGAGCCGGTGGAGGCGGAACCGCCGGACGACGATGCGGTGGGCTTCGCCGGAGCGGCGGCACGGGCAGCGGTGCTCGTGCGCTGCGGGGCGGCAGCCTGCGTGGTGCGCTCAGCGCGGAGCGAGCGGCGGGAGACCGCTGCGGAGGAGGCGGGGATGCCCGTCTCGGCGGTCGTCGGTGTGGCTTCGGTGCTCGTGCGGTCCTGGGCAGGGCCGGGCGTACTCGAGTGGGCCAAGTGCATCCTCCTGCGCTCCGGCAACCCTAGGGTGGCTGCCCCCGCCCGATGCGAATTGGCTTCGGCTTCACGAACCGGGAGACGGGTTCAGGGGGTGTGGAGCGTCCCGGTTCGGGTCCTGGTGGGCCGGTTGTGGCCCGTTCGGACTCGTAAGAGACTACGGGACGCTCACCCGTTTGTCACATCTTTTCGGAGCTTTTTTAACGAAAAGGTAACGGAACTCAGGCCTCGACGAAGATGTGGGCGGCGAGCTCGTTGGGCAGCTCCAGGCCGGTCTCGAAGCCCTCGATCTGCACGCCGACGTACGAACCGGCGGCGGAGAAAGTGCCGGTCGAGCCGGGGAAGACACCGGCCTGCTTGAGCTGCAGCAGCAGCTCGGGGTCGACCTGCGCCGGCTCGCCGAGCCGGCGGATCCTGGCAGTCACCCCGGAGTCGGAGCCGCGCACGACGTCGACGAGGTTCACGAGGTTCTGCGTGGCCACCTCGGTCGTGCCGAGGTCGCCGAGGTCGCCGAGACCCGGGATGGGGTTGCCGTAGGGCGACTCCGTCGGGTGCCCGAGCATGGTGAGCAGCTTGCGCTCGACCTGCTCGCTCATGACGTGCTCCCAGCGGCAGGCCTCTTCGTGGACGTACTCCCACTCGAGCTCGATCACGTCGCTGAGCAGGCGCTCCGCGAGGCGGTGCTTGCGCATGACGTTGACGGCCTTGCGGCGGCCCTCCTCGGTGAGCTCGAGGTGGCGGTCGCCGGAGACGACGACGAGGCCGTCGCGCTCCATGCGGCCGACGGTCTGCGAGACCGTGGGGCCGGAGTGCCCGAGGCGCTCGGAGATGCGCGCCCGCAGGGGGACGATGTTGTCCTCCTCGAGCTCCAAGATGGTGCGAAGGTACATCTCGGTCGTGTCGATCAGATCGGTCATGAACCCCTCCACTTGCAGGCACGCGAATGTCGCACTAGAGCCTACTTGCTGCCGATGACAGAAATGTGCAGGCGCGTCGATGGGGCCCGTGCGGCCCTCCGCGCTATCCAACAGCCAATACACTCTCTTTATGCCGGATGTGACCATTCCCACTGACCTCCTGCCCGCCGACGGCCGCTTCGGTTGCGGCCCGTCCAAGGTCCGCCCCGAGCAGCTCGCCTACCTGGCCGGGCCGGGCGCGGCGCTGCTGGGCACCTCCCACCGCCAGGCACCGGTCAAGAACCTCGTCGGCAGCGTCCGCCAGGGCCTCTCCGACCTGTTCCGCCTGCCGGAGGGCTACGAGGTCGTCATCGGCAACGGCGGCTCCACCGCCTTCTGGGACGCCGCGGCGTTCTCCCTCATCGAGAAGCGCAGCCAGAACCTCGTCTTCGGCGAGTTCGGCGGCAAGTTCGCCAAGGCCGCGGCCGCGCCGTGGCTGGAGGCCCCGCACGTGATCGAGGCGGCCGCCGGATCCCGCAGCGCCGCCGAGGTCGTGGAGGGCGTGGACGTCTACGCCTGGCCGCACAACGAGACCTCCACCGGTGTGATGGCGCCGGTCACCCGCGTGAACGGCGACGCCGGCGCGCTGACGGTCATCGACGCGACGAGCGCGGCGGGAGGCGTCGACATCGACGCGTCGCAGGCCGACGTCTACTACTTCGCGCCGCAGAAGAACTTCGCGTCCGACGGAGGCCTCTGGCTCGCCCTCTTCTCCCCCGCCGCGATCGAGCGCGTCGAACGCATCGCCGCGAGCGGCCGCTACATCCCCGAGTTCCTCAGCATCAAGAACGCGATCGACAACTCGCGCCTCAACCAGACGCTGAACACCCCGGCCGTCGCGACCCTCGCCCTCCTCGACAACCAGATCGAGTGGATGAACGGCAACGGCGGCCTCGCCTGGGCCGACGCCCGCACCCGCGAGTCGTCCGACGCCCTCTACACGTGGGCCGCGGGCGTGGACTACGCCACCCCGTTCGTCGCCGACCCGGCGCACCGCTCGCAGGTCGTCGTCACGATCGACTTCGACGACCGCATCGACGCCGCCGCGGTGGCCAAGACCCTCCGCGCCAACGGCGTGGTCGACACCGAGCCCTACCGCAAGCTCGGCCGCAACCAGCTGCGCATCGCGACGTTCACGGCCATCGAGCCGTCGGACGTGCGCGCGCTCATCGGCTGCGTCGAGTACGTGGTGGAGCGGCTGGGCTGAGCACCGCCATGCGGCTCTGGCTCCGAGACGACGAGAGACGGCCCGATCCGACACCCGCGAAGACGGATGATCGGCGGGCCGTCCTGGTCGGTCTCGCGTTGTGGGTCCTAGCGTTCGTCCCCGTGCTGCTCTTCGCCCCGGACGTCTGGATCTGGACCGTGGTCGTCGGCCTCGCCCTCGGCGTCGCCGGACTCGTCTACCTCACCGTCACCCGGCGCAAGCGCGGCTGACTCGGCCTCGGCCAGCGCCGTCGGCTCCTCGAGCGCGGCGGCCTCCTCGGCCGGGAGGTCGAGATCGGCGTCCACGTCGGCGTCGTCGTCGACATCGTCGGCGTCGTCGGCGTCGTCGGCGTCGTCGGCGTCGTCGGAGTCGTCCGCGTCATCGTCGCCGGAGTCATCCGCGTGGAGGCTGTCGATGTCCACGCCGTCGAAGTCGTCGTCGCCGTGCAGGTCGTGCACGTCGCGGTCGTCGTCGTCGTCATCGGACTCGTCGTCGAAGTCGTCGTCGTCATCCTCGTCGGAGGCGTCGTCATCCGACTCGTCATCGTCGGACTCGTCCTCGTCGGACTCGTCGTCGTCCTCGCCCTCACCCGCAGCGGCGGCCTCGGCCGCGAGGGCCTCCTGCGCCGCCTGGTAGTCGGCGAGACGCTCGGACCACGGCACCCAGTCGGGCGCGAGCAGCGCGCCGTCGGCCGGCATCAGCTCGGCCTCCAGCACGGTCGGCTCGGCGTCCTCGTCGGCACGGCCGACGGTGACGGTCCAGCGCCATCCCGGGTAGCCGGGGAGGGTGCACTCGAACAGCAGGGAGACGACGCCCTCGCCCTCGACGACGTGACCGATGGCAGCGCCGACCGTCGACTCGGGTGTGATCTCCGCGAGCGCGCGGCGGGCGAGCGGCTCGGCCGCCAGCAGATCCTCGATGCCGGTGTCAGGCATCCAGGTCGTCCGCAACGCGCCGCAGCACAGCGGCGATCTTCGCGCCGTGCTGCTTGTCGGGGTACTTGCCGCGACGCAGGTTGGAGCCGATCCCGTCGAGGAGCTTGACCAGATCCTCCACGATGATCGCCATGTCGTCGGCCGACTTGCGCTTCATCTTCACGAGGCTCGGGGGCGTCTCGAGGACGCGCACCGACAGCGCCTGCGCACCGCGCTTGCCGTCGGCGATGCCGAACTCGAGGCGCGATCCCGCCTTGACGACCGCGCCGGCGGGCAGCGCGGAGGCGTGCAGGAAGACCTCCTGACCGTCGTCGGCGCTGATGAAGCCGAAGCCTTTCTCATCGTCGTAGAACTTGACCTTGCCGGTTGGCATGGGAACCTCACTTCACATGGGGGATCGAATGACCAACCTCAATTATCCTTGATTTCGTGACCCAGCAGACCCCAGCGCCCGCATCTCGTGTGCAGCGCGTCCTCTCGTACATCATCGCGGCGCTCGTGATCGTCTCTCTGGTCTGCATCGCGGCCATCCTGATCGGCACCGCTGTGGGCGGATTCGCGCAGCAGGGATCGGGTGAGGGGCTGTGGCCGGCGGTCTTCGTCTTCCCGCTGATCGCCCTCCCGATCGCGTTCGTGCTCATCATCGCGCTGATCATCGTCGTCGGCCGCCAGCGCAGCAAGGCGGCGAAGGCCGCCAAGGCCCTGGACACCAAGGGCCGGCGCTAGGCGGGCGACCGCGGACCGCCGCGATGACGACGACGCTCGCTCTGGCGGCGCGTCTGCGAGCGCTCGGCGACGACGCGCTCATCTCCTCCCTGCACCGCCGCAGCATCCGGCGTGCGGGGGTCTCCGACTTCTTCGACCTGGCCGAGGCGCTGCTGGACGCCGAATCGGTCCAGCGGGCACTGGTCGGCCTCGACCGCACCCGCCTCGCCGTGCTGATCGCGCTGGGGCACGCGGATGAGCCGCTCGGCGTGGAGGCCATCGCCGCTCTGCTCGCCGACGAGCCGGCCACCGCGGGGCTGAGCGTCCCGGCCGTGGAGTCCGCGCTGGAGGCGCTGAGCGCGCTGCTCCTGGCGCAGCCCGCGGCCGCCGAGGACGGGAGCGATGGCGGCGAGGGCGCGGGCGGCGGAGACGGCGCGGGCGACGCGGACGACAGCGGCTCCCGCCCGGCTCCCCACGGCTTCACGACCTACGACGCGGTCTTCGCGCGGCTGACCGCGTGGCCGGAGGCGACCCTCCCATCGCCCGACGACCTGCTGCACACCGCGCCACCGCCCGCCCTCGCGCCGGTGCCGGACACGGAGCGCCGCTTCACCGACCGCCTCGCCGCCGACCGGGCGTTCGACGCGGTCGTCGCGGTCTCCGAGCTGCTGGCCGAGCTCTCACGGGAGGGTGCCCGCGAGTTGCAGCGCGGCGGCCTGGCCCTGCCCGCGGTGAAGCGGCTCGCCGAGGCCCTCGCGGTCGACGCGTCCGCCATCCCGACCGTGCTGTCGGTCGCCTCCCGTGCCGGGCTCGCCGCGCTGGAGGACGGCGTCTGGCTGCCCACCGAGCCCGCGGCCGAGTGGCTCCACGCCTCCACTCCCGAGCGCTGGCGCGCCCTCGTGGCGGCCTGGCTCGACGCACTGCCGGACGACCTGCGCGCCCTCGTGGCCGCCCGCAGTCGCGCCTCGTGGGGCGACAGCCTGCGCGAGCACGTCGCCTGGCTGTACCCGGCGGCGCCCGAGCAGGCGCAGCAGCGGGTGGATGCCCACCCGCGCGACGCGGAATGGCTCGGCGTGACCGCCGCCGGAGCCCCCTCCAGCGCCGGGACCGAGCTGGTGGAGCACGGGCCCGAGGCCGCGGCCGCGTTGCTCACGCCCGCCTTCCCCGCCCAGGTGCGCGGCGTCTACCTGCAACACGACCTCACCGTCATCTCGCCCGGACCGCTCGCCCCGGACCTGGAGGCGCGCCTGCGCGGGATGGCCGACCTCGAGAGCCGGGCGCTGGCGTCGACCTTCCGCTTCTCCCCCGCCTCGATCGACCGCGCGATCACCGCCGGCGAGTCGGCGTCGAGCATCCGGGACTTCCTGGCCGGGATCTCGCTCACCGGCCTCCCGCAGCCGCTGGACTACCTGATCACGGATGTGACCGAGCGGCACGGGCGCGTGCGGGTGCGGGCTGTGGACGACGGGGATGCCCGCAGCGCCATCCACTCGGCCGACGCCACCCTGCTGCGCACGATCCAGGTCGACCAGTCGCTGTCGTCGCTGCGGCTGGCCCCGGTGCACGCCGACGAGCTGCGCAGCCGGTTCCCGCGGGATGTGGTGTTCTGGGCCCTCTCAGATGCCCGGTACCCCGTGGTCGCCGAGGACGACGACGGCGTTCCGGTGGCCCTGCGGAGGCAGCGGTACGCGCATCCGCATCCCGTCGCCTCCCGCGACCAGGACCGCGAGCTGGTCGAGCGGCTGCGCGCGGTGGACGAGGCGACGACGGACGACACCGGTGAGCAGTGGCTGGCCCGCCAGCTCGACCAGGCCGTGCGCGCCCGGCAGACGGTGATCGTGGAGGTCGCGATGCCCGACGGGCGCACGGTGGACTACCTGCTCGAGCCGACCGGGGTCGGCGGCGGGCGCCTGCGCGGGCGGGATCGGGCGGCCGACATCGAGCGGACGCTGCCGCTGTCGAGTGTGAAGGGCGTGCGGCCGGCGTGACGGGCGGCGGGCAGCGTGGCGAGCGCGCACCCAGCCTGACGGCCAGCCGCGCGGCGTAGACTCAGCCGTTATGTCCGATGGCCCCCTGATCGTCCAGAGCGACCGCACCGTCCTGCTGGAGGTCGCCCACCCCGATGCCGAGGACGCCCGCCACGATCTCGCCGTCTTCGCCGAGCTGGAGCGCGCCCCCGAGCACATCCACACCTACCGGATCACCCGGCTCGGGCTCTGGAACGCGCGCGCCGCGGGCCACACGGCCGAGGACATGCTGGGCACGCTCGAGCGGTACTCGAAGTTCCCCATCCCGCAGACGGTGTCGGTGGATGTGGCGGAGACCGTCGGCCGCTACGGGCGCCTCGCGATCGCGCGCGACGACGAGGGCGAGCTGGTGCTGCGGTCGGACGACCTGGCCGTGCTCACCGAGGTGGCGAGCGCCAAGCGCATCGCGCCGTTGCTGCTCGAGCGCCGCGGGGACACGACGTTCGCCGTGCAGGCGTGGGCGCGCGGGCAGCTCAAGCAGGAGCTGGTGAAGCTCGGCTGGCCCGCCGAGGACCTCGCCGGCTACACCCCCGGCACCCCGCACGACATCGGGCTGATCGAGGACGGCTGGGCGCTGCGCGACTACCAGCGCAAGGCGGTCACCAACTTCTTCGACGGCGGTTCGGGCGTGGTCGTGCTGCCCTGCGGCGCGGGCAAGACGCTCGTCGGCGCGGGGGCGATGGCGACCTCCAAGACCACGACGCTGATCCTCGTCACCAACACGGTGTCGGCGCGGCAGTGGCGCGACGAACTGCTCAAGCGCACGACCCTGACCGCCGACGAGATCGGCGAGTACTCCGGGCAGGTGAAGGAGGTCAAGCCGGTCACGATCGCGACCTACCAGATCCTCACGGCCAAGCGGAAGGGCGAGTACGCCCACCTGGCGCTGCTCGACGCGCTCGACTGGGGACTCGTGGTCTACGACGAGGTGCACCTCCTGCCCGCGCCGGTGTTCAAGCTGACCGCCGAGCTGCAGGCCCGCCGCCGCCTCGGTCTGACCGCGACGCTCGTGCGCGAGGACGGCCGCGAGGGCGATGTCTTCAGCCTGATCGGTCCCAAGCGCTTCGACGCGCCGTGGAAGGAGATCGAGGCGCAGGGCTTCATCTCCCCCGCCGCGTGCTACGAGGTGCGCATCGACCTCCCCGCCTCCGAGCGGCTCAGCTACGCGGCCGCCGCGGACGACGAGCGCTACCGCCTCGCGGCGACCGCCCCGGCCAAGCTGGACGTCGTGCGGCAGCTCGTCGACCGGCACGCGGGCGAGCGCATCCTCGTGATCGGCCAGTACCTCGATCAGATCGACGAACTCGCCGAGGCGCTGGGCGCGCCGCAGCTCACGGGCGCGACGCCGGTGGACGAGCGCGAGCGGCTGTACCAGGAGTTCCGCGACGGGCGCACGCAGGTGCTGGTCGTCAGCAAGGTCGCGAACTTCTCGGTCGACCTCCCGGAGGCGACGGTCGCCATCCAGGTCTCCGGCTCGTACGGCTCGCGGCAGGAGGAGGCGCAGCGTCTCGGCCGCCTCCTGCGCCCGAAGGAGTCGGGGCTGTCGGCGAACTTCTACACGCTGGTCTCCCGGGACACGGTCGACCAGGACTTCGCGCAGAACCGGCAGCGGTTCCTGGCCGAGCAGGGGTACTCGTACACGATCCTGGACGCGCACACGCTGCAGGCTGCCTAGGGGCGTCGCCGGAACTCCGGAGATCTCCGGCGACACGCCGCTCGGTTCGCCGTTGTTCCGGTGATCCGCGTGGATTCGCGCCAAATCGCCGGAGTTGCTGGAGGGCCAGGTGGCCGGGACGGGTCAGGCCGGGTCGGTGAGAAGGCGGCGCAGCGTTGTGCGGGCTGCGGGGTCGGTGGGGTGGTCGCGGAGGGTGATGGCGGACTTCCAGAGGGCCCAGCCGCGGGCGCGCGCCCAGGTGGCGTCGTCGAGGGCGACGGCGTCGCGGAACGCGGTGCGTGCGGGGTCGTCGAACATGGTCCAGGCGAGGACGAGGTCGCAGGCGGGGTCGCCGACGCCGGAGGTGCCGAAGTCGATGACGGCGCTGAGGCGGCCGGAGTCGACGAGGAGGTTGCCCTCGGCGACGTCGCCGTGGAACCAGACGGGCGCGGCCTCCCAGCGCGACGCGGTGGCCCGCTCCCAGATGGCGCGCGCGGCGGGCGCGTCGTCGCCGAGCAGCGCGATCGCCGCGACGGCCTCGTCGGCGTAGACGCCGGGCGGGGCGCCGCGGAAGAAGTTGTGCGGGCCGGGCGCGGGGCCGTCGGTCGCATCGACTCCGCGGAGGGTGACGAGGAACGCGCCGAGGTCCTGGGCGAGCACGACGGCGTCGACGGCGTCCACGTCATCCACCCCGTCCGCCCCACCCACCTCGCGCCGCGCGAGCGCGAGCGCGAGCGGCCGGCCCGGGAGCCACCGGTACACCGACCACGGAAACGGATACCCGTCGCCGGGCACGCCGACGGCCACGGGTTGCGGGATGGGCAGCGGCAGCCGGGAGGCGAGACGCGGCAGCCACTCCTGCTCCTTGGCGACCTGCCCCGTGTACCCCGCGGCGCTCGGCAGGCGCACGCTCAGCTCGCTCCCGAGCCGGAAGGTGCGGTTGTCCCAGCCGTCGTGCTCCACGGGCGCGATGGGGAGGCCGCGCCACTGCGGGAACTGGGTGTCGACGAGCCGGCGCACCAGTGCTGCGTCGATGGCGGGCCGCACCTCGGGCGCCGTGGCGGGGTCAGGGGCGGACATAGCGCAGCAGCAGGGTGCTCTCGCTCTGGAGCACATGGGCCAGGCGCAGCTCGCGCGGGACGGGCGGGGTGGCGCCGGTCGCGATGCGGGAGGCGGTGCCGGCGACGAGCTCGGGACTGACGGTGAGGCAGAGCTCGTCGACGGAGTCGGCGGTGATGAGGTCGCCGAAGAGGTGCGGGCCTCCCTCGCAGTGGATGCGGGCGAGACCGCGCTCGCCGAGAGCGGCGACCATGGCGGCGGGGTCGACCCGGTCGACGCCGCAGACGAGGACGTCGGCCACGGCGGCGAGGGCGTCGCGCTTCTCCGCGGGGGCCGTCTCGGTGGTGACGACGATCGGCAGCACCGGCGCGTCCGTGAAGATCGGGCTGGCCGGGTCGAGATCGAGCCCGGCCGAGACCAGCGCGAACACGGGCTGCTCGGTCAGGCCGGCCGCGACGCGGGCGCGCTGGGCGGCGCGGTCGACGCGCATGGGGCCGTACCCTTCGGCGCGCACGGTGCCCGCGCCGACCACGACGACGTCGCACAGGCGGCGCAGGAGGTCGAAGACGCGGTGGTCGGCGTCGCCGCCGAGCCCGGCGGACAGGCCCTGCACGGTGGCGGCGCCGTCCACGCTGCTCACGAAGTTGACGCGCACCCACGGCGAGCGCGTCGGGAGGTCGTAGAGCGCGGTGAGGTCGGCGTCGCTCAGGGCGTCCTGCGCGGGCGCGGGAAACAGGCGTCCGATGGCGGCGTCACTCATTCACGTCTCCCATGTTGTGCTTCAGGTAGGCGGGCGCGCGCAGGCCGAGGATGGCCTCCGTCATGCGGGCGGCGGCGACCGAGGCATGCACGTCGTGCATCCGGATGATCCGGGCGCCGTTGACGATCGAGACGACGGCCGCGGCGAGCGAACCTTCGAGGCGCTCGCTGCGCGGAGCATCCAGGGTCTCGCCGATGAAGTCCTTGTTCGAAACGGCGGCGAGCACCGGGTAGCCGAGGTCGGCCAGCTCGGAGAGGCGGCGGGTGAGCTCGAGCGAGTGGAGGGTGTTCTTGTTCAGGTCGTGCCCGGGGTCGATGATGATCCGCTCCTCCGGCACCCCGGCGGCGAGCGCCCGGTCGACGCGGTCGAGCAGGAAGGCGGAGACCTCGGCGACGACATCCCCGTACTGCGGGCGCGGGTAGACGGTGCGCGGCTCGGCGAGGCTGTGCGTGATGACGAGGGTGGCCGCGCTGTCGGCGACGACGCGGGCGAGGTCGGGATCGCTGAGCCCGGTCGTGTCGTTGATGACGGTGGCGCCGGCGTCGATGGAGGCGCGCGCGACCCGCGCGTGGAAGGTGTCGACCGAGATGACGACGTCGGACCCCTCCCGCAGCCGGCTCACGACGGGGGTCACGCGCTCGATCTCGTCCTCGACCGGGACGGGGTCGCCGGGAGCGAACGGGGCGCCGCCGATGTCGACCCAGTCGGCGCCGAGCGCGACGGCCTCGAAGCACGCGTCGACGGCGGCCTCCAGGGCGTACGTGCGCCCCTGGTCGTAGAAGGAGTCGGGGGTCCGGTTCACGACGGCCATCACGGCGACGTGCCGCGAGAAGTCGAAGGTGCGCGCGCCGATGGTGCGGACGGGCACGCGGAGCGGGGGCAGGTAGGGCTCAGAGCGCGGCAAGGTCCACGCTCTCGTCCGTCAGGCGGGCGGGGTCGAGGCGGTCGCCGGAGCGGATGAGGCGCTGGATGTCGTCCTGCACGTCCCACACGTTGACGTTCATGCCGGCGACCACGCGGTCGTCGCGCAGCCAGAAGGCGACGAACTCGCGCGCGTCGACGTCGCCGCGGAAGACGACGCGGGCGTTCGCGGCGAGCGGTGCGTATCCCGAATACTCCATGCCCAGATCGTATTGGTCGGAGTAGAAGTACGGGATGTCGTCGTAGCTCGCGCGCTCGCCCAGGATGCTGCGCGCGGCGACGGTGCCGCCCGCGATCGCGTTGGCCCAGTGCTCGTTGCGCAGGTGCCGGCCGATGGCGGGCAGGAAGGGGTTGGCAAGGTCGCCGACGGCGAAGACGTCCTCCGCGGAGGTGCGCATCCCCTTGTCGGTGAGCACGCCGTTCTGGATGGTGAGGCCGGAGCGCTCGGCGACCAGCACGTCCGGGGTGGCACCCACGCCCGCGACCACCAGGTCGGCCGGGATGCGCTCGCCCGAGGCCAGCACGACGGCGTGACCGGCGCCTCCCTCGACCGCCGCGACGGCACCGGTCACGAACCGCACGCCGTGGTCGCGGTGCAGCCGCTCGAAGACGCCGCCGAGCTCGGCACCGATCGCGCCGGCCAGCGGGACGCTCTGCCGGCCGACGACGGTCACGTCGTTGTCGTAGCCGCGGGCGGCGGCCGCGACCTCCATCCCGATCCAGCCGGAGCCGACGATGACCACGCGCCGGCCGCCGACCTCCAGGGCCGCGTAGAGCCGTTGGCTGTCCTCGATGGTGCGCAGGCGCAGCACGTCGCCGCCCCCGCTGCCGGGCACGTCGAGCGAACGTGGCCGCGCGCCGGTCGCCAGCACGAGGCTGTCGTAGGTGAGCCGGGCGCCGCCGGTGAGGAACAGCTCGTGCGCGCCCGGGTCGAACGAGCCCGCCTCGGTGCCGGGCAGGAACTCGACGTCGTGCTCGGGATACCACTCCCCCGGCTTCACGTACGTGTCGCCGACATCCCCCTCGCCCTTCAGGTACTCCTTCGAGAGCGGGGGCCGGATGTACGGGTGGTGCTCCTCGGCGCCGAGCAGCAGGATGCGGCCGGCGAACCCGCGCTCGCGCAGCTCGACCGCGGTGGTCGCGCCCGCGAGCCCGGCCCCGGCGATGACGACGGTGGGATTCGACATGTCCACAGCATCCACTGATCGCACGGTCGGCACCAGACCCTCGCGTAGGGCGCACCCCAGCCGCTCACAGCTAAGCCACAGCCGCCGCGCAGATACTAGGCACCATGAACGCAGGACCACGCATTCTCATCGTCGACGACGAGCCGAACATCCGCGATCTGCTGACCACGAGCCTCCGTTTCGCCGGCTTCGCCGTGCGCGCGGTCGGCAACGGTGCGCAGGCCATCTCCGCGGTCCTCGAAGAGGAGCCAGACCTCATCATCCTCGACGTCATGCTGCCGGACATGAACGGCTTCGGCGTCACCAAGCGGCTCCGCGGCGCGGGCTACACCGCGCCCATCCTGTTCCTCACCGCGAAGGACGACACCGAGGACAAGATCACCGGCCTCACGGTCGGCGGCGACGACTACGTCACCAAGCCGTTCAGCCTCGACGAGATCGTCGCGCGCATCAAGGCCATCCTCCGCCGCACCATGCAGGCCGACGAGGACGCCGTCATCCGCGCCGGCGAGCTGACGATGGACCAGGACACCCACGAGGTGTTCGTGGGCGACACCCCCATCGAGCTGAGCCCGACCGAGTTCAAGCTGCTGCGCTACCTGATGCTCAACCCGAACCGCGTGCTGAGCAAGGCGCAGATCCTGGACCACGTCTGGGAGTACGACTTCAACGGCGACGCGGGCATCGTGGAGTCGTACATCTCATACCTGCGCCGCAAGGTGGATGCGCACTCCAGCGAGCCGCTCATCCAGACCAAGCGCGGCTTCGGCTACATGCTCAAGGCCGCCAAGGCGTGACCTCCGCCTGCGCTCCGGCGCACCGGGGGCACACAGAATGCGCTGCGTAGACTGACGGCCTGATGCACTCACGCCTGCTCGACCGCTGGAACGCGATCTCCCTGCGCACGAAGATCACGGGTGTCACCGTGCTCATGCTGACGCTCGGGCTGCTCGTGACGGGCATCGGCACCATGTCGATGCTCAAGCCGGTGCTGCTCGACCAGCTGGATGCGCAGCTCTCGGCGGCGTCGGGCGCGTCGTACCTGAACACGTACCTCTACGGCACGTCGTCGGACAGCGAGAAGATCGCCTCCGACGCGAGCCCCTCGGACTACTTCGCGGCGCTCTACGACGCGGACGGGAACCTGGTCAAGACCAACTGGACCAACATCCCGTACTCGCACCGCCCCGCCGTGCCCGACACCCTCAGCGTCGCCGACGGCAAGAAGCTGCCCGCGGGCGGCTACCCGCTGCAGAGCAACGACGGGCGCACCACCTACCGCGCCCTGGCGCAGACGGTGACGCTGACGAATCCGCCGGGGGCCCTCGGCACGGCCATCGTGGCGACGACCACCTCGCAGATCGACACGGTGATGGCCAGCTTCCTGGCGATCTTCCTGGGCTTCGGCGTGATCGTGATCATCGTCGGCGCGGGGCTCACCCGGATGCTCGTGACCACGACCTTCCAACCGCTGCGGGAGGTGGAGCAGACCGCCGCGCGGATCGCCGACGGCGACTTCAGCCAGCGCCTCGGCGGTGCGACCCCGAACACCGAGGTCGGCCGGCTCAATCGCTCCCTCAACACCATGCTGAACCGGATCGACCGCGCCTTCAGCGACCGCGCGCGCACCATCGACCAGATGCGGCGCTTCGTCGGCGACGCCTCCCACGAGCTGCGCACGCCGCTCGTGTCAGTGCGCGGCTACGCCGAGCTGTACCGGATGGGCGCGCTGCAGACCCCGGAGGACGTCGCGCAGGCGATGGAGCGCATCGAGAAGGAGGCGATCCGGATGGGCATCCTCGTGGAGGACCTCCTGGAGCTCGCCCGCCTCGACGAGGCGAAGCCGCTCGACCTGCACGCGGTCGACCTGGTGCGCATCGCGCAGGACGCCGCGATGGACGCCATGGCCGGGTCGCCGGGCCGCATCGTCACGGTGCTGACTCCCGATCCCGTGCCCGCGGCCGCGCCCTCCACCGACCCGGACGAGCCGACCCTGGACACCGTCCCGATGCCGCTCTCGGAGCTGCCGTCCTCCGCCTCCGCCGGCAAGGTCTCGAACGCCACCGGCCCGATCGCCTTCGCCGGCTCGGCCCTCGCACGTCTGCGCCGCAGCCGTCCGCGTCGCGGGACCGAGCCGATCCCGATCACGACGACGGAGAAGGTCGTGCTGGCCAACCCGGCGCCCGCCGAGCCCGCCATCGTGCTCGCGGAGGAGAACAAGCTGCGCCAGGTCGTCACGAACCTGATGGGCAACGCCCTGCGCTACACGCCGGTCGACACCCCGATCGAGATCGCCGTGCAGATCGACCACCGCACCGAGCGTGCGTCGCTCGAGGTCCGCGACCACGGCGAGGGCATCCCGCCGCAGATCCGCGAGAAGATCTTCCAGCGCTTCTGGCGCGCCGACACCTCCCGCGCCCGCGAGACCGGCGGCAGCGGCCTCGGGCTCGCGATCGTCTCCTCGATCGTGGCGGCGCACAACGGCACCGTCGACGTCTCGGAGACCGAGGGAGGCGGCGCCACGTTCCGGGTGACGCTCCCGCTGGCGGGCTCCCCGGCCGCGCCGAAGCCGCTGCAGCCGTAGGGGGCCGCTGTCCGCCAGGCCCCGTCGAGGTCATGCGCGTCCGCAGCGCATGGCAGAATTGAGGCCGGATCGTCGATCCGTGTCATGGGGGTTCCGAACACAATCCTGGGGGTGGAGTGCGCGCGCTGGTCGTGATGCCGACGTTCAACGAGCGTGAGAATCTCGAGACGATGGCGGGGCGCGTCCGCGGCGCAGGCCCCGACGTGCATCTCCTCGTGGTCGACGACAACTCCCCCGACGGCACCGGCGAGATCGCCGACCGTCTGGCCCACGACGACGACACCGTCCACGTGCTGCACCGGACCGGGAAGGCCGGCCTCGGCGCCGCGTACCGGGCGGGCATGCGCTGGGGACTGGACCACGGCTTCGACGTCATCGTCGAGATGGACGCCGACGGCTCCCACCGGCCCGAGCAGCTCCACCGGCTCCTCGACGCGGTCGAGGACGCCGACGTGGTCGTGGGCTCGCGCTGGGTCGCCGGGGGCGCCATCGAGAACTGGCCGAAGCGCCGCGTGCTGCTCTCGCGCGGCGGGAGCCTCTACTCCGGTCTCGCCCTCGGCCTGCCCGCGCGGGATGTGACCGGCGGCTACCGCGCCTACCGCGCGGACGCCCTCGAGCGGATCGCCTTCGAGGACGTGACCAGCCGCGGCTACTGCTTCCAGATCGACATGCTCCGGCGGGCGTACGCCGCCGGCGAGCGGGTGGTCGAGGTGCCCATCACCTTCGTCGAGCGCGAGTACGGCAGCTCCAAGATGACCGCGTCCATCGTGGTCGAGGCCATGCTGCGCGTCACCGGCTGGGGCATCGCCGGGTTGCCCGGCCGGCTGCGCCGACGCCCGGCACGCCGTGTCTCCTCGGGAAGCACCCCGACCCGATGACGACCGTGACGGAACCCCCGGCGCACGCGGCGCCTCCCGGCCCCGGACCCCTCGCGCGGTTCGCCGACCGCCCGGCGGTCCGCTGGACGGCCCTCGTCGTCGTGTTCGTGTGGGGCGCGTACCAGTCGCTCTGGAACATCCTCGCGGCGAACTTCAACGCGGACGAGCCCCAGTACATCCTGGTCGGCCGCCTCTACCTCAGCGGCGACCTCACGGCGAACCACGAGCAGCCGCCGACGGCGAAGTACCTGTTCGGCGCCATCCAGCTGCTCTTCGGCGAGGGCCCGCTCGCCCCGCGCCTGCTCGCAGGGTCGCTCACGGTGCTCGCGGGCGCGATCATCTTCCTCTGGCTGCGCCCGGAGCTCGGGTGGATGCCTGCCCTGGTGCCGACGGCGTTCTGGCTGCTGCTCCCGCGCGGCGTCTCCGGCACCTTCGAGTTCCGCCTGGACCGCTTCGCCGTGCTCGACCCCGTGATGGTCTTCTTCGCCATCGCCGCAATGGCCGCCGCCTGGCAGTGGCATCGCGGTCGATCGATCGTGTGGATCGGGATCGCCGCGGTCAGCCTGGGGCTCTCGGCGACCAGCAAGCCGACCACGGCCGTCATCATCCCCGCCTTCCTGCTGCTCATCCTGGTCCGCAGGCCGTGGAAGGACGCGCTCCTCGCGCTGGCCGTCGCCGTGCCCGCCCTGGCCCTCACCGTCGTGCTCGTCTACTGGCCCATCGGAGTCGTGTCCGGCATCTCCGACCTCGTCGCGTTCCAGGGCGCCCAGAACGCGACGGGCCACCTGATCGATCTGGCCGGGACCGCGACCGCGCATCCGCCCTGGTGGGCGAACCTCTACTTCGCGTGGAAGGGCGTCGGCCCGGTGGCCGTCGTCGTCTTCGCGATCGGCACCGTGGCGGCCCTGTTCGATCGCCGCCATCGCTTCCTGGTGGCCTATCTCGCGCTCGCGCTCGCGCTGCTCGTGATCTTCTACCTGTTCATCGCCAAGAACGCGCTGCCGTCGTACTACTACGCGTGGATGTGGGCCATCTGCCTTCTCGCCGGCATCGGCGTCGTGTGGCTGCTGAGAGCGCCGGTCGTGCGCGGCGTGCGGACCGTGCTGCGCGTCATCGGCGCCGCCGCGCTCGCCCTCGCCCTCGTCTCGGCCGTCACCACCTCCCTCCTGGTGTGGAACGACGGGCCGACGGGCTTCGGCCGCATCGACAGCACGCTCCGCGAGGACGGCATCACGTCCGGCCTGATCCTGGTGAGCGGCGCCGCGCCCTGGGAGTGGGACGAGACCATCGGCGATCGCGCGACAGCGGATCCGACCGCGGCCTGCATCGTCGCCGTGGCGACCAAGGTCTCGCCCCGGTCGCCGATCTCGCCCGCGGTCACCGCCTTCATCGACGCGCACCGGGCGGAGCTGCGGGAGACGATGCTCAACGAGGTGACGTTCTACGCGTTCGATCGCGCCACCGCGGCCGCCAACTGCCGCTGACCCCGGCTACAGCGTCGCGGCCACCCACTGCACGATCGCGAGCGAACGGCTGTCGTCGGGATCGGTGGAGCGGAACTCGACCCAGCGCGTCCCGATCATCGCGTCGACCGAGGTGAACGCCGTGTCGTCGGCCGTGACACCCCAGACGAGGGCCGGGACCTGCTCGCCCTTCACCGTCATCATCTCGCTGTGCGCGCTCGGGTCCTGGGCGAGGACGGCGGCGCGGAGCTGTTCGTAGGCGGCCGCGGTGCCCGGGAGCACCGACAGGCTGCCGAGGTAGCCTCCGCTGCCATCCTCGTTCGGCTGGAACGCGCAGAGCGTGGCTCCCGGCGCGACGATCACCGCGTCGGCGATCCGGAACGTCGGTTCCGTGCCCATCGATGTCACGGCGGGCAGAGCGAAGGTCTGCTGCAGCTCGGCGCGCAGGCCCGGGTCCGCGCAGTCGAACGCCTTCGCGGCCGGGACCGGGCTCGGGGCCTTCGCGACCGCCGCCGCGACCGACGGGAGCGCGCGCTGCACGATGTCGTGGAACCCGGCCTCGGTCAGGCCGGGAGCGGCCGCCGCGGTGAGCTCCACGGCGAGCCAAGCCTCCCCGACCAGGACGTTCGTGCGGCAGATCACGGTCGGCGTCAGCGTGCAGTCGCCGCCGAGGGACACCCCGCCGTCGTAGTCCGCTCCCGGAGTGGCGGCGTTCGGGTACGCCGCGGCGAGGGTCGTCCAGGCGGCGGCCGCGTGCGGGAGGACCTGCACGACGAGCGTGTCCGTGCCGTGTTTCCAGCGGCAGGCTGCTCCGCCCACCGCCGGGAGCGCCAGGGGTCCCGCCGCGGCCGCGGACGCGAGGATGCCGGGAGGCGTCGTGACGGCGGTCGCCTGCGCGCCGAGCACCGACGCCAGATCCGCAGCGCCGACGGTCGCCGGGCAGTCGAGCGCGAACGCGGGCGGCGCGGCCGGCCCGGTCGGGGTCGCCGTGCCGGTCGGCGTCCCCGGCAGCGGGAGGCCGAGCTCGGCACAACCGCTCACGGCGAGGAGGACGCTCGCGGCGAGTGCGACGGTCACGATCCGCCTGATCGGGGGCACGACGTTCCTACTTCACCCAGCTGCTCGCGAGGAGCTTCTGGGCCAGGTTCACCGTCTTGGCGGTGTCGTCGGTGTTGTAGGTCTCGACCTGCAGCCAGCGTCCGCCGTCGGCGACGTCGACGATCGTGCGCTCGGAGTCCACGGTGGGCTCGTAGAGGCCCGACGCGTCGCTGCCGAGCGCCGACACGTCCACCGGACGACTGTCGGGGTGGTCCGTGCCCGACCGGTAGGCCGCCACGAGACTCGGCGGCGCATCGTCGAGGACGGTGACGAACGTCTCCCAGCCCTTCGCGCCGGACGACGAGTCGAAGCGGCAGGCGGTGAGGTACCCGGCTCGAGCCAGCGCGTCCTTGAGAACGAACTGCGGGGAGCCGTCCGGACCGACCAGGTCTCCATCGCCGAAGACGCTCTTCACGGCGCTCTGCAGGGCCGGGTCGTCGCAGGACCGCGGATGCGGCTGGCGCACCGTCGGCGCCGGGAGCGCTCGATAGCGCGTGACCACGCCCTGGACGAACCCGTGGAAGGCGGACTCGCCGAGGGCGCTCTCCCCCTCCGCCTGAACATGCAGCCACGCGCCATCGACGAGCACGTCGGTCAGGCAGAGACCGCGATCGCAGTGGCCGCCCAGTGAGACGCCGCCGTCGTACGGGCTGCCCGCGCTCGGGCTGCTCTCCTGGGCGAGAGCGTTCCACGCGCTCTCCAGGCCCGGCACGACCTGGAGCAGGACCGTCCCCGGCATCGGCTGCTCGATCGACTGATCAGCACCCCGCTCACCCCAGCCGCAGACGGCACCGTTCGCCGTCCAGATGCTCCATGCGGCGTCTCCGTAGATCCCGCCCGGCTGGAGGTGCTCGAACTTCTGGGGCGTTCCCGAGCCTCCGACGAGCGCGGTGATCACTCCCGGGTCCGCGAGGTCGGCACAGGCCGGTGCGGGTGTCGTCACCGCGGTCGGTGAGGAGGAGGCCGTCGGGCGCGGGGAGGCGGTCGACGTCGGGCCGCCCTCGGCCCCGGGCGTGCATCCGCTCAGCGCGAGCAGCACGCCGGCTGCGGCGACGATGGTCCAGTGTGACGAGCGCATGGTTCCTCCCCGATTCCGCGTTCGCGCGGCGGCCCCCGCGAGCGCATTCCCGATGCGGCATACGCCGCATCCCCCTGCCGAGAAGACTATCCGCGAGCGCGGGCCGGGCGCGGGCGCCGCGCATAACGGTGCCGTATCGAAACGACGAGAGGGCGCCTCCCCGAAGGGAGACGCCCTCTGCGTCAGTGCGTGAGAAGACTCGACGCGGTGGGACTCAGAAGTCCATGCCGCCCGTCGGGTCGCCGACCGGAGCCGGGTTCTTCTCGGGCTTGTCGGCGACGACGGCCTCGGTGGTGAGGAAGAGGCCGGCGATCGACGCGGCGTTCTGCAGCGCCGAGCGGGTCACCTTCACCGGGTCGTTGATGCCCGAAGCGAGCATGTCGACGTACTCCCCGGTCGCGGCGTTGAGGCCGTGGCCGACAGGGAGGTTGCGGACCTTCTCGACCACGACGCCGGCCTCGAGGCCCGCGTTGATGGCGATCTGCTTCAGGGGCGCCTCGATGGCGACCTTGACGATGTTCGCACCGGTGGCCTCGTCACCGACGAGCTCCAGCTTCTCGAAGGCGAGCTTGCCGGCCTGGATGAGGGCGACGCCACCACCGGCGACGATGCCCTCCTCGACGGCGGCCTTCGCGTTGCGGACGGCGTCCTCGATGCGGTGCTTGCGCTCCTTGAGCTCGACCTCGGTGGCCGCGCCCGCCTTGATGACGGCCACGCCGCCGGCGAGCTTCGCGAGACGCTCCTGCAGCTTCTCGCGGTCGTAGTCGCTGTCGGTGGCGTCGATCTCGTTGCGGATCTGGGCCACGCGGCCGGCGATCTGCTCCGGGTCGCCCGCGCCCTCGACGATGGTGGTCTCGTCCTTGGTGATGACGACCTTGCGGGCCTGACCGAGCAGGTCGAGGGTGACGTTCTCGAGCTTGAGGCCGACCTCCTCGGAGATGACCTGGCCGCCGGTGAGGATCGCGATGTCCTGCAGCATGGCCTTGCGGCGGTCGCCGAAGCCCGGGGCCTTGACGGCGACGGACTTGAAGATGCCGCGGATCTTGTTGACGATCAGGGTCGCGAGGGCCTCGCCGTCGACGTCCTCAGCGATGATGAGGAGCTGCTTGTTGGCCTGGATGACCTTGTCGACGATCGGGAGCAGGTCCTTGATCGAGGAGATCTTCTGGTTGGCGATGAGGATGTACGGGTCCTCGAAGACCGCCTCCTGGCGGTCCTGGTCGGTGACGAAGTACTGCGACAGGTAGCCCTTGTCGAAGCGCATGCCCTCGGTCAGCTCGAGCTCGGTGCCGAAGGTGTTCGACTCCTCGACGGTGACGACGCCCTCCTTGCCGACCTTGTCGATCGCCTCGGCGATGATGTCGCCGATGGTGCTGTCGCCGGCGGAGATGGACGCGGTGGCGGCGATCTCCTCCTTGGTCTCGACCTCCTTGGCGCTGGAGATGAGCTCCTCGGTGACGGCCTTGACGGCCTTCTCGATGCCGCGCTTCAGCGTGATGGGGTCGGCGCCGGCGGCCACGTTGCGGAGGCCCTCCTTGACGAGCGCCTGGGCGAGGACGGTCGCGGTGGTGGTGCCGTCACCGGCGACGTCGTCGGTCTTCTTGGCGACCTCCTTGACGAGCTCCGCACCGATCTTCTCGTACGGGTCGTCGAGCTCGATCTCCTTCGCGATGGAGACACCGTCGTTCGTGATGGTGGGAGCGCCCCACTTCTTCTCGAGGACGACGTTGCGGCCGCGCGGGCCGAGGGTCACCTTGACCGTGTCGGCCAGGATGTTCAGGCCGCGCTCGAGGCCGCGACGCGCGTCCTCGTTGAAAGCAATGATCTTTGCCATGTGTTTCTCGTCCCTCCCGGACGTCTGCGAAAGATTCGGTCTATTAGCACTCGATCAGATGGAGTGCTAAAGCGATTCTGGCACTCGCTGCGGTCGAGTGCAAGACGAGGGAGGGAGGCGCCGCGACGCTGCGGCGCGCAGACGACGGTGCGCGGGGCGTCGATGCCCCGCGCACAGGAGAGCGCCGCCCTTGCGGGGCGGCGCTCCTCTCGTCGAATCGCTGGGTTCTAGGCCAGGCGCACCGACTCGGCCTGGGGACCCTTGTTCCCCGAACCGACCTCGAACACGACCTGCTGGCCCTCCTCGAGGACCTTGTACCCGGACATGTCAATTGCGGAGTAATGAACGAAAACGTCCTGCCCCCCACCATCGACGGTGATGAATCCGTAGCCCTTTTCAGCGTTGAACCACTTCACGGTTCCGTTCGCCATGCATTACTCCCATTGCTGTGTCGCAAGCGCGGTCCAGCGCCGCGCGTTGGACCGATAATAATGCGTGCAATACGGGTAATTGCCAGCTTTTTTGTGAAACCGTTACGAATTCCGCCGAAAGTTAAACACGCCGGAAACAAAGGGCTCGCGCCCGCTCCGGCAGCACCGGCGATCGGGTGGCGGGGTCAGCCGGTGTAGTCGGAACCGACGACCACCGTGATGTCGGCGCCGGTGTCTGCGAAGTCCTGAGTGTTCTGGATGGTCGCGCCGGGCAGCGACTGGGCGACGCCGAGGGCGGCCGCCTCCTTCGCCGGGTCGGAGTAGTAGACGACCGTCTTGGTCAGGTTCGTCATGTCGGCGTTGGCGACCGCGCCCACCTTCCAGCCCGCCGCCGTCAGCACGTCGCCGACCTTGCCGCCGAGTCCGCTGGTCGCGGTGCCGTTCAGCACGTTGACGGACAGGCTGGGGTCGACCGTGGGGACGATCGTCGGCGTGGGGGTCGGCGTCGGGGTGGGGGTGGCCGAGCCGGACGGGGTCGAGCCGTTGAACGAGATGGCGCCGTTGACGAGTGAGAGGCCGAAGATGCCGGCGCCCACGAGGACGACGGTCGCCAGGGCGGCCCAGCCGACGGCGATCCAGCCGCGACCGCGGGGACGAGGGGCACGGTGCGCGCCGACGCGCTGGATGTCGCCCGGGATCTCGTCGAACCGGTCGCGGGGGAACTTCTCTGCCATCTTGGGGTGGTTTCCTCGGGGGTCAGTCGTCGGCGGGCAGCGCCCTGGTCCGACGGGCGGCCTGCCGCGTCTCGCGGAGCCGGAGCAGCCGCTTGACGAGCATCGGGTCGTGCGTGAGAGCGGCCGGACGGTCGATCAGGGCTCCGAGGAGCTGATAGTACCGTGCGGCGGAAAGACCGAACTCCTCGCGGATGGCCTGCTCCTTGGCGCCGGCGTGCCGCCACCATTGGCGTTCGAAGGCGAGGATGGCGATGTCGCGCTCGCTCAGGCCAGGGCGACGGGGCTCGGCCCCGTGGTGCTCTGCAGCCTCGGCCACGCGCGTGCCGCCTTCCCTCGAACCGCCGCCTTCCGTTGAACGCTCGCCGCTCATCCTAGGCGGGAGGTCCTGTGTGTTGGCCGTTTGGCCCCGGCACGTCGCGTCTGAAACAGGGAACAGGACGCGCCCGCCGCCCGTTTAGGGTGTAGTCAGACCACCGAACCCCCATGGAGGCACCCCCGATGGATTACCAGGTCTCGAAGACCGACGACCAGTGGCGCGAGGAGCTCAGCGACGAGCAGTACGCGGTGCTGCGCGAAGCCGGCACCGAGCGGCCGTGGACGGGCGAACTGCTCGACGAGGGCCGGGCCGGTCTCTACACCTGTGCGGCGTGCAACGCGGAGCTGTTCAAGTCGGGCACCAAGTTCGACAGCGGGTGCGGCTGGCCGAGCTTCTACGAGTCGGTGCGCCCGGAGGCCGTGCAGCTGCTCGAGGACGACAGCCTCGGCGTCGTGCGCACCGAGGTCCGCTGCGCGAACTGCGGATCGCACCTCGGCCACGTCTTCCCCGACGGCTTCGGCACCCCCACCGGCGACCGCTACTGCATGAACTCGATCTCGCTCAACTTCACCCCGGACGCCGGATGAGCGACCTCCCCGCCCGCGTCGGCGCGCGTCGGTCGTACTCCCGCGTGACGGAGGCCGCTCCGACGCACGAGGAGCTGCTGCCGCTCGTCGCCGCGGCGGGACGCGTCGCCGACCACAGCGCTCTGCACCCCTGGCGGGTGATCGAGCTGCGCGGCGACGCCCGTCTGCGTCTCGGGCGCGCGTTCGCGAAGGACGCGAAGGCGCGCGGCTCGGAGGCCGAGAAGATCGCGACGAAGCCGCTGCGCGCCCCGCTGCTGCTGGCGATCGTGGCCGACCGCAAGAAGAGCAGCAAGGTGCCCGGCTGGGAGCAGGACGCGGTGGCGTCCGGCGTCGCGCACATCCTGAGCCTGCTGCTGCACGACGCGGGCTGGGGCGTCATCTGGCGCACCGGGCACCAGACCCGCGCGAAGGCCGTCCATCAGATGCACGGCCTGAAGAAGAACGAACGGCTGCTCGGCTGGCTCTACGTGGGCGGCATCCCGGCCGGCAGCAAGGAAGGGCACCGCAAGCCGCTGGCCGCGGAGCGCTTCCTCAGCGTCCTCGACTGAGGGCGCCCCAGCGGACGCTGGCGACGCCGACCGCCACGATGGCGAGCAGCGTGCCGCCGATCGTCGAGAACGCCACCGGCGCGCTCGAGGTCGGTGCGAGCAGGTCGAGCAGCAGCGCGGTCAGGAGCTGGCCGGCCACGGTCGCGAGGCCGAGCAGCAGCACGCCGGTCACCCGCACGAGCAGCGCGGCGCCCGCGATGAAGACACAGCCGATCGCGCCGCCGAGATAGAGCCACGGCTCCGTCGGCAGCGGCTTCGGCAGCCCCGCGAGCGCCCAGTGCACGAGCATCAGGATGACGAGCACGGTGCTGCCGACGAGGAAGTTGATGAAGGTCGCGGTCAAGGCGCTCTCGGCGACGACGCGCACCTGACCGTTGACGGCCTGCTGCCACCCCATCCCGAGCCCGGCGATGAGCGGGAGGAGCATCATCCACACCGGCACGCTGCCGCCGAACTGCGCGGAGACCGCCCAGGTGACGGCGAGGAGGGCGATGACCGCTCCGGCGATCCGGGCCGGCGTGAGCGGGCGACGGCCACCGGGACCGAGCCCGATGCGGTCGAGCACGAGGCCACTCACTGTCTGACCGGCGACGACCGAGACCGTGAAGAGCGCGACGCCGAGGACGGCCGCGGTGAGGCCTTGCGAGAGCACGAGGAACGCTCCTGCCGCGCCGCCGCACACGTACCACCAGCGCAGCTCGCCGCCGCGGAGCGCGTCACGGACGCGGCCGAGGCCCCGCCGGCCGGCGGGTGCGATGGCCAGGGCGACGAGCAGGATGACGAGCCCCGAGCCGAAGGAGATCGCGGCGGCCGTGAACCCGTCGCCGAGCCTCCGGCCGAGCTCCCCGTTGATGCGGGACTGGAGGGCGACGCCCGCACCGCAGACCATCGCGATGACGAGCGCCAGCCACAGGGGGAAGGTACGAGGGGTCACTCCCCCAACACTATCCGCGCGGGCGTGCGCGGTCGCGGGTCAGGGAGCGGGGGCTTCGCCGTCGGTGGGCTCCGGGTGAGGGAGCCAGTCGATGTTCTCCTCGGGGGCGACCAGCTTCTCGTCGGAGAGGTCGTAGTCCTCGCCGTTCTTGTCGGTGTTCTTCTCGTCGGTCATGGCTTCACCCTATGCCCGGTGCCGGAGCGCCCGGCGGCGGCGCGTCGGCCAGTACACCGAGGGGCGATTCGATCGCGTCGGCGATGTCGCGCAGGAACCCGGCGGCGACCCCGCCGTCGGTCACCCGGTGGTCGAAGACGAGCGAGAGCTGCGCGATGCGGCGCGGGACGATGGCGCCGTCGACGACCCAGGGGCGCTCGATCATCCGCCCGACGCCCAGGATGGCGACCTCGGGGTGGTTGATGATGGCGGCGCTGCCGTCCACGCCGAGGCTGCCGTAGTTGTTGATCGTGAAGGTGGAGCCGGTGAGCTCGGCCGGCCCGAGGGAGCCGTCGCGCGCGGCACGGGCGACGCGGTCGAACTCGGCGTCGAGCTGCCGCACCGAGAGCAGGTCGGCGCGGCGGACGGCGGGGACGACGAGGCCGCGCGGGGTGTCCACCGCGACGCCGAGGTTGACGCCGTCGAAGAACTCCAGGCCGGCGCCGTCGGCGGTGACGCGGGAGGCCAGCTCGGGGCGGCGGGCGAGGGCGGCCAGCGCGAAGCGGGCAATGAAGGAGAGCAGCGAGGGGGTGCGCCCGTCGAGCTGGAGGCGGCGGCGGCCGTTCCAGAGGTCCGTGGCGTCCACATCCACCCACACCGTCGCCTCCGGGATCTCGGCCCGGCTGCGCGACATCGTCTCGGCGACCGTGCGGCGGAAGCGCGAGAACGGCTCGGTCGCGCGCACGGCGAGGCCGGTGCGGGAGTCGGGGGCGGGATGTGCGTCGGGCTGTGGGAGCGGCGGGGCGGTGGCTGCGGCGGGGGCCGGAGTCGGCGCCGAGGAGGCGGCGAAGGCGGCCTCCACGTCCGCGCGCGTGACGACGCCGCCGTCTCCGGAGGCGCGGAGCGTCGCGAGGTCGATGCCGTGACTCCGCGCGAGCGCTCGGATGACCGGCGAGACCACCGGGACGATGTGCGGGGCGACGGAAGCGGCCGAGGCGGTGGGAGCGGTGGAGGCGACGGCGGTGGTCGCGGCCGTCGCCCCGCGGGTGCCTGCCGTGGCGACCGCGACGCGGGCCCGGCGGCCTCCCGTCACGTCGGTCGTGCCGTAGCCGACGAGCACCTGGCCGGAGCCCCCGGACGACGCCGCGGCCTCCGGGATGCTGGTCGGCGGCTGCTCTGCGGGCGCTCCGGCCTCCTCGACCTCCAGCAGCGGTGCGCCCACCGCGATCGTCTCGCCCTCCTCGCCGTGCAGGGCCGCGACGATCCCGGCGAACGGCGAGGGGACCTCCACGACCGACTTGGCGGTCTCCACCTCGGCGATGGGCTGGTCGACGACGACCGCGTCGCCGCGCGCGACCAGCCAGCGGACGAGTTCGGCGTCGGTGAGGCCCTCGCCGAGATCGGGGAGGGCGAAGACGCGGGCGGTCACGCGTCCTCCCACTGCAGGGTGTCGATCGCGTCGAGCACGCGGTCGACGTTCGGCAGATAGAAGGACTCGAGCTTGGGCGGCGCGAACGGGGTGTCGAAGCCGGTGACGCGGCGCACGGGCGCGAGGAGGTGGTGGAAGCAGCGCTCCGAGACCCGCGCGGCGATCTCGCTCGCCATGCTCGCGAATCCCGGCGCCTCGGCGATCACGACGGCGCGACCGGTGGCGCGCACGGCCGCGCACACCGTCTCGTCGTCGAACGGCACGAGGCTGCGCAGATCGACGACGCCGATGCTGCGACCCTGCTCGGCGGCCGCCTCCGCCGCGGCGAGCGCGACGGGGACGGAGGGGCCGTAGGCGATGAGCGTCGCATCCGTACCCTCCCGGGCGATGCGGGCCCGGCCGATCTCGGGCAGAGGCGCGGCGGTGTCGACCTCGCCGGTCGCCCAGTACAGCTTCTTGGGCTCGAGGAACACGACGGGGTCGGGATGGCGGATGGCCGCGCGCAGGAGGCCGTACGCGTCGGCCGGGGTCGCGGGCGAGACGACCGTGAGGCCCGGGGTGTGCGCGTAGTACGCCTCGGACGAGTCGGAGTGATGCTCCACGCCGCCGATTCCGCCCGCGTACGGGATGCGGATGACCAGCGGCAACCGGACGGCCCCGCGGGTGCGGTTGCCCATCTTGGCGACGTGGTCCACGATCTGCTCGAACGCCGGGTAGGCGAAGGCGTCGAACTGCATCTCGACGACGGGGCGCATCCCGTTCATGGCCATGCCGACCGCGGTGCCGACGATGCCGGCCTCGGCGAGCGGGGTGTCGAAGCAACGGTCCTCGCCGAAGCGGGCGGTGAGGCCGTCGGTGATGCGGAAGACGCCGCCGAGGGGCCCGACGTCCTCGCCGAAGACGAGGACCGCCGGGTCGGCGGCGAGTTCGTCGGCGAGGGCGCGGTTGAGGGCCTGCGCCATGCTGAGGGTCAGGCGGCCGGTCGCGTCGGCGGAGCCGGCCGGGTCGGCGGAGCGGTCGGGCTCGCCGGCGGAGCGGTCGGCGGGCGCGTCGTGCATGAGCGTCATCGGGCGGCCTCCTCGGCGGCGAGCTGCTGCGCCTGTTCGCGCAGCTGCGGGGTGGGTGTGGAGTAGACGTAGGCGAAGAGGTCCTCGGGATGCGGCTCCGCCTCCGCGACGAGCTGCGCGCGGACCCGCGTGGCGACGCTCTCGGCGTGCGCGTGGGCCTCCGCGTCGTCGCCGTCGGTGAGCGCTCCCTGCGCCTGGAGCCAGGTGCGCAGTCGCAGCAGCGGGTCGCGGGCGAGCCACGGCTCCACCTCGTCGGAGGTGCGGTAGCGCGTGGCGTCGTCGGCGTTCGTGTGCGGCTTGACCCGGTAGGTGACGGCTTCGACCAGCGTCGGGCCGCCTCCCTCGCGCGCCTCGTCCACGGCCTCCCCCAGCAGGGCGAGCAGTGCGGCGAGGTCGTTGCCGTCCACGCGGCGCCCGCGCATCCCGTAGCCGATGCCCTTGTGCGCGAGGCTCGGCGCGGCGGTCTGGCGGCTGAGCGGCACGGAGATCGCGTACCCGTTGTTCTGCACGAGGAAGACGACCGGGAGGTGGAACACCGCGGCGAAGTTGAGGGCCTCGTGGAAGTCGCCCTCGCTGGTGGCGCCGTCGCCGCACATGGCGAGCACGACCGTGTCCTCCCCGCGCAGGCGGGCGGCGTGGGCGAAGCCGACGGCGTGGAGCAGCTGGGTCGCCAGCGGTGTCGCCTGCGGCGCGACGTTGTGCTCGCGGGGGTCGTAGCCGGAGTGCCAGTCGCCGCGCAGCATCAGCATCGCCTCGAACGGGTCGACCCCGCGGGTGATGACGGCGACGGTGTCGCGGTAGGTCGGGAACAGCCAGTCCCGCTCGCCGAGCACGAGCGCGGCGGCGACCTCGGCGGCCTCCTGCCCGTATGACGACGGGTAGACCGCGAGCTTGCCCTGACGCACCAGGGCGTCGGCCTGCTCGTTGAGCCGTCGGCCCAGCACGAGGCGCCGGTAGCCGTCGACCAGCCGGTCGGCGGTCGGGAACGGGTGGTGCTCGTGCGGGTGGCCCGAGCCCTCCTCGTCGATGAGCCTCAGCGGGGTGTCGCCGGGCAGCAGATCGTCCGAGTGCATCGTTTCTCCTTCGAAAGACGTCGCTCACTCTCAGGATGACTTCACTGGACCGCTCGCGCCACCGATCCCCCGGTATCGAGACGAACAGTGCCGCCGCCCCGATCTTCGTGGCAGGATGTCTCCCACCATGGACGACATCGACGTACGCATCCTGGACGCTTTGCGCAGCGACGGCCGCGCCTCCATCACGGCGGTGGCCGAGTCCGCCCACGTCTCGCGGGCGAACGCGTACGCGCGGGTGGCCCGGCTGGTCGAGGAGGGCGTCATCACCGGCTTCACCGCCAAGGTCGACCCGCGCAAGTCGGGTCGCGCCTCCTCCGCCTACGTGACGCTGCGGGTCGACCAGGCGGAGTGGCACGCGCTGCGCGACACGCTCGGCAGCATCCCGGAGGTCGAGCACTTCGCCCTCGTCGGCGGGGACTTCGACGTGATCCTGCTGGTGCGGGCCCGCGACAACGAGGACCTGCGGCGCGTGATCCTGGAGGAGCTCACGAGCATCCCCTCGGTGCGCGACACGAAGACGTCCCTCGTCTTCGAGGACCACGACCTGCGCTGAGCGCGCTGGCCCCCTCTGCCTCCCCCTCCGCCGGATGGGCGCGGGTTGCCAGGGGCGCACGGCTCTGCGACTATTTACTCACTGAACGTTCGTTCGGTAATTCGCGATTCGAGGGAGAGGCGCGATGGAGACGCTGCGGGTCGCCGAGACAGCGGACCGCGTGGTCGTGACGCTCGACCGGCCCGAGCGGCGCAACGCGATCGACCAGCGGATGGTGGATGAGCTGCACGAGGTCTGCGAGACCCTCGAACGCGATCCGCGCATCCTGGTGCTGACCGGTTCGGACGGGGTCTTCGCCTCGGGAGCCGACATCGCGGAGCTGCGCGAGCGCACCGCCGTCGACGCCCGACACGCGATCAACGCCACGATCTTCACCCGCATCGCCGAACTGCCGATGCCGGTCATCGCGGCCCTCGACGGCTACGCCCTGGGCGGCGGAGCCGAGCTCGCGTACGCGGCGGACTTCCGCCTCGGCACGCCGCGGCTGCGGATCGGCAACCCGGAGACGGGGCTCGGGATCATCGCCGCGGCCGGCGCGCTGTGGCGCCTCCCCCGGCTCGTCGGCGAGCCGCTCGCGAAGGAGATGGTGCTCGCCGGACGGGTGCTCTCCGGGGAGGAGGCGCTCGCCGCCCGCCTGGTCTCCGACCTGTTCGAGCCCGATGAACTGCTGGCGGGCGCTCACGCCCTCGCCGACCGCATCGCCGCGAACGATCCCCTCGCGACGCGGTACACCAAAGAGGTGCTGGCGGCTCCCGAGAGCGACCATCCCCGCGCGGAGCGGGAGGCCCAAGCCGTGCTGTTCGATTCGCCCGAGAAGCATCGGCGGATGACGGCGTTCCTCGAGCGGAGGCGACGGTGAGCGCGGGCGGCGCGCCCGAGCGGGTCGGCGTGGTCGGCGGCGGACGGATGGGCGCCGGCATCGCGCACGCCTTCCTGATGGCGGGTTCTCGGGTGGCGGTGGTCGAGCGCGACCAGGCGTCCGCCGACGCGGCACGCGAGCGCATCCTCCACTCGGTCGCGGTGAGCATCGAGCGCGGCGAGACGGCTCCCGACGACGACGCGCTCGTCGTCGGCACCGCGTGGGAGGCGCTGGCCGGCTCGCAGCTCGTCGTCGAGGCGGTGCCTGAGCTCCCGGACCTGAAAGCGGAAGCGCTTCGGCGCGCCGAGGAGCTGCTCGACCCCACCGCGGTGCTGGCGACCAACACCTCCTCCCTCTCGATCGACGCGCTGGCGGCATCGCTGCGCCGGCCGGGCGGGTTCGCCGGGATGCACTTCTTCAACCCGGTCCCGGCCTCCGCCCTGGTCGAGGTCGTGGCCGGATCGGCGACGGCGCCGTCCGCCCTCTCGGCGGTCACGGGATGGGTGCAGGCGATCGGCAAGACCGCGATCGTCGTGCGCGACTCTCCCGGCTTCGCGTCCTCGCGGCTCGGCGTCCTGCTCGGCCTGGAGGCGGTCCGGATGATCGAGGAGGGCGTCGGCTCGCCCGAGGACATCGACGGCGCGATGGAGCTCGGCTACCGGCATCCCGTCGGCCCGCTGCGGCTGACCGATCTGGTCGGCCTCGACGTGCGCCTCGACATCGCCGAGTACCTGGCGCGCGAGCTCGGCCCGCGGTTCGAGCCGCCGGAGCTGCTGCGGCGCATGGTCGCCGAGGGGATGCTGGGCCGCAAGTCGGGCCGCGGGTTCTACTCCTGGCCCGATGCCGGTGGCGCTGCGGCTAGCGGCCCGGGGCGTCCACGATGAGGTTGGTGATGCGCGCCGTGCAGAGCCGGTCGCCGTTCTCGTCGGTCACCACGATCTCGTGCGACGCGATGGTGCGGCCGAGCCGGATGGCCGTCGCGACCCCGGTGACCAGCCCCGAGCTCGCGGACTTGTGGTGCGTGGCGTTGATGTCGACGCCGACCGCGCTCCGGCCGGGACCGGCGTGGATCACCGCAGCCCACGAGCCCAACGCCTCGGCGAAGGCGACCGACGCTCCACCGTGCAGCAGCCCGAACGACTGGCGATTGCCCTCCACCGGCATCGTCGCGACGACACGCTCCGCCGACTGCTCCAGGATGCGCACACCCATCTTCTCGTCGAGCTCACCGAGCTCGATCGTCCATCCACTGCCCGTGTCTCCGTCGACCATGCGGCCAGCATACGTGCCGGCCGGGTCCGCTCTCCGAGGAGGAATCCGATGACGCCACCCAGCGACGCATCCCCCAGCACCGTGCTGCCCAGCTTCGTGCACGGGGAATGGTGGACGCCCGCCGACGACACCGCCGCGACCGATGTGCTCGACGCCTCCACCGGCGAGCTCGTGACCCGCGTCGGGGCGGTCGGCCTCGACCTCGCCGCCGCGCTCGACCACGCCCGCACCGTCGGGCAGGCCTCCCTCGGCGCGCTGACCTTCCACCAGCGCGCGCTGCTGCTCAAGGCGTTCGCGCAGGCGCTCACCGAGCGCAAGCAGGAGCTGTACGACGCGTCGGCCCGCGCGGGCGCCACCCGGGCGGACGCCTGGATCGACGTGGACGGCGGCATCGGCGCCCTCTTCACGTACGGGTCGAAGGGGCGGCGCGAACTGCCGAACGCGCAGGTCGTGGTGGACGGGCCTCCCGAACCCCTGTCGAAGGACGGCTCGTTCTCGGGCCAGCACATCTACACCCGGCTGCCCGGGGTGGCCGTGCAGATCAACGCCTTCAACTTCCCGGTCTGGGGGCTGCTCGAGAAGCTCGCGCCGTCGTTCCTGGCCGGGATGCCGACGCTGGCCAAGCCCGCGACGCCGACGGCGTACGTCGCCGAGGCGATGGTGCGCATCCTCGTCGAGAGCGGGCTCCCGCCGGACGGGTCGCTGCAGCTGGTCTGCGGAGCGGTGCCCGGCCTCTTCGACGCGCTCCGGCTCGGCGACCTGGTGGCGTTCACCGGGTCGGCCTCCACCGCGCAGGCGCTGCGCGACCATCCCGCCGTCCAGACCGGCGGCGTGCGGTTCACCAGCGAGACCGACTCGCTCAACGCGTCGGTGCTCGGCCCGGACGCCGTGCCGGGCACGCCCGAGTTCGACGCGTACGTGAAGCAGCTGGTCGTGGAGCTGACGGCCAAGACCGGTCAGAAGTGCACGGCCATCCGCCGGGCGATCGTGCCGGCCGGAGTCGAGGACGCGCTCGCGGATGCGGTACGCGCCCGGATCGCGGAGCGCGTCGTCATCGGCGACCCGCGCGCCGAGGGCGTGACGATGGGGCCGCTGGCCTCCCGCGCGCAGCGGGACGAGGTGCTGCGACAGGTCGGCCGGCTGCTGGAGGCGGGCGGGGAGGTCGTGGTCGGCGAGCTCGGGGATCCCACCGTGCAGCTCGCGGACGGCAGCACCGGCGTCGTCGCGGACGGGGCGTTCGTCTCGCCGCTGCTCCTGCGGTTCGCCGACCCACGCACGCCCGCCGTGCATTCCGTCGAGGCGTTCGGTCCGGTCGCGAGCATCCTGTCGTACGGCTCGCCCGCCGAGGCCGCCGAACTGGTCGCGCTCGGCGGCGGATCGCTCGTGACGAGCGCCGCGACCCACGACGCCGGCTTCGCGCGGGACCTCGTGCTCGCCTCCGCCGCCTACAACGGCCGCATCCTGCTGCTCGACCGGGACGACGCCCGCACCTCCACCGGCCACGGCTCGCCGATGCCGCACCTCGTGCACGGCGGCCCCGGTCGCGCGGGAGGCGGCGAGGAGCTGGGCGGGATCCGGGCCGTGCTGCACCACATGCAGCGCACCGCCATCCAGGGCTCGCCCGACATGCTCACCGCCGTCACCGGGGTGTGGCACGAGGGAGCCGTCTCGTCGGCGGACGGGCCGCATCCGTTCCGCAAGTCGCTCGCGACCCTGCGGATCGGCGACCAGGTCGCCTCCCCCTCCCGCCGCGTCACGCTCGACGACATCGAGGCATTCGCGACGTTCACGGGCGACACCTTCTACGCGCACATGGACGAGGAAGCCGCCGCGGCCAACCCCTTCTTCCCCGGCCGAGTGGCGCACGGCTACCTGCTGGTGTCGTGGGCGGCGGGCCTGTTCGTCGACCCCGCGCCGGGGCCGGTGCTGGCCAACTACGGACTGGAGGAGCTGCGGTTCCTCACCCCGGTGGTCCCCGGCGACAGCATCCGCGTCACCCTCACCGCCAAGCAGATCACGCCGCGCGAGACCGACGACTACGGCGAGGTGCGCTGGGATGCGCGCATCCGCAACCAGCGCGACGAGCTGGTCGCGAGCTACGACGTGCTCACGCTCGTGGCGAAGGAGGACTGAGCCTCCGCCGAGGTTCACGTTGTGGCGCTCATTCCGCCCCGAATGACCGCAACGTCGTGAACCTCGGCGGGAGGTCAGAGCGCGAAGGCGAGGATGACGTCGGCGAGGGTGTCGGGTGCGACCGGGCCGGCGGGGTCGTACCACTCGGTCAGCGAGTTGATCGTGCCGAAGAGGAGGCGCGCGACGACGACCGGGTCGGCGTCGGTTCGGAGCGCGCCCTCGGCCTGGGCCTCGGCGACGAGGTCGGCGACGGCGCGGTCGAAGGCGCGGCGGCGCGCGAGTGCGGCCCGCTCGACCTCGGTGTTGCCGCGCACCCGCAGCAGCAGGGTGACGTAGGGCTTGCGCTCGGCGAGCACGTTCACCGCACCGCGAAGTACCGCTGCGAGCCGGGCGGCGGCGGGACCGTCGGTCGCCTCCGGCGAGCGCAGCACGCCTTCCAGCCCGTCGAGGGCTTCGTCGAGGGCGAGCGCGAGCAGTTCGTCCTTGGACGCGACGTGGTGGTAGATCGCGGATTTGGAGAGGCCGAGGCGCGTGGCGAGCATCCCGATCGAGGTGGCGTCGTAGCCGTGCTCGTTGAACGCGGCGACCGCGACCTCCAGGATGCCGCGCTGGTCGTAGCCCGGGCGGCCGCGGCGCAGCCCGTCGGAGCGCGGCCCCTCGGCACGCAGTCCGTCGGTCGGCAGCGTCTCGGTCATGCGCCCCAGTGTGGCACGACTGGCGGCGACGAGGATATACTGAACGAACGATCAGTCAGTTAATGAGCGTCGATGGAGACGGAGGGACTGATGACCACGATCGACACCCCGGTGGAGCACGGCGAGCGCGAGGCCCAGGCCCGCTTCGACGAGCTCATCGCGTCGGACGCGCGCATCGAGCCGCGCGACTGGATGCCCGACGCCTACCGGCGCACCCTCGTGCGGCAGATGTCGCAGCACGCGCACTCCGAGATCATCGGCATGCAGCCGGAGGCCAACTGGATCACGCGCGCGCCGAGCCTGAAGCGCAAGGCCATCCTGATGGCGAAGGTGCAGGACGAGGCGGGGCACGGCCTCTACCTCTACTCCGCGGCGCAGACGCTCGGCGTCACCCGCGACGAGATGACCGAGCAGCTCATCGCGGGCACGGCCAAGTACTCCTCCATCTTCAACTACCCGACCCTCAGCTGGGCCGACATGGGCGCGATCGGCTGGCTGGTCGACGGCGCCGCCATCTGCAACCAGGTGCCGCTGTGCCGGTGCTCGTACGCCCCGTACGGCCGCGCGATGGTGCGCATCTGCAAGGAGGAGTCGTTCCACCAGCGGCAGGGGTTCGAGATCCTGTTGACGCTGATGCGCGGCACCCCGGAGCAGCGAAAGATGGCGCAGGATGCGGTCGACCGCTGGTACTGGCCGTCGCTGATGATGTTCGGGCCACCGGACGAGGAGTCGCCCAACTCGGCGCGCTCGATGGGCTGGAAGATCAAGCGCTTCTCGAACGACGAGCTGCGGCAGCGGTTCGTCGGGATGCTCGTGCCGCAGGCCGAGGCGCTCGGCGTCACCCTCCCGGATCCGCAGCTGCGCTGGGACGAGGAGCGCCAGGCGTACGAGATCGGGCCGATCGACTGGAGTGAGCTGCACGAGGTGATCGCCGGCCGCGGGCCGTGCAACGCGCAGCGGATGCAGCGGCGGCGCGAGGCGCACGAGGACGGCGCCTGGGTGCGGGAGGCCGCCGCCGCGTACGCCGCGAAGCGCGCGGAGGCCGCCGCGTGACCGCCGAGACCTGGCCGCTGTGGGAGGTGTTCGTCCGTGCCTCCCGCGGGCTGAGCCACGTGCACGTCGGCTCGCTGCACGCGCCCGACGAGGAGATGGCGGTGCGCAACGCCCGCGACCTCTACACGCGACGCAGCGAGGGCGTCTCGATCTGGGTGGTGCGCTCCGACGCGATCACCGCGAGCGACCCCGACGCCAAGGAGGCGTTCTTCACCTCCCCCGAGGGCAAGAACTACCGCCACGCGACCTATTACACGGAGAGCGAAGGGGTGAAGCACCTGTGACCGCCGTCCCGGGCGCCGACGCCGATCCGCACGGCCACGTCGAGCTGAGCACCGTCACGCTGTCCGCCGAGTTCGTCGCGTCCGACACCCCGGCCTCCCCCGACGTCGCCGAGTACGCGCTCTGGCTCGGCGACGACGCGCTCGTGCTCGCCCAGCGGCTCGGGATGTGGATCTCCCGTGCACCCGAGCTGGAGGAGGATGTAGCCCTCGCCAACATCGCCCTCGACCTCCTGGGCCACGCCCGTTCCCTGCTGCGCTACGCGGGCACGGCCTCCGATCGCACCGAGGACGACCTCGCGTACTGGCGCGACGAGGACGCCTTCCGCTCGGCGCACCTGTTCGAGCTGCCCAACGGCGACTTCGCGCACACGATCGTGCGGCAGTTCGCCGCCGCCCACTACTTCGCCGAGCTGTACGACCGGCTGCGCGCCTCCACCGACCCGGTCCTCGCCGGGGTCGCCGCCAAGGCGGTCAAAGAGGTCGACTACCACCGCGACCACGCCGACCAGTGGATGCGCCGCCTCGCGCTCGGCACGGACGAGTCCCGCCGCCGCACCGTCACCGCCCTGGCGGACGTGTGGCCGAGCGTGGCGGAGCTGTTCCAGGACGAGCCGCTGATCGACCGGCTGGAGGGCGTCGCCGTGCGCCCCTCCACCCTGCGGCCCGATTTCGACGAGAGCCTGCGACCCGTGCTCGACGAGACCGGGCTGGAGCTGCCGGGCACGTTCGCCTCGGCGGGCGGCGGACGGCGCGGGCGGCACTCCGAGCACCTGGGGCCGCTGCTGGCGGAACTGCAGGTGCTCGCACGACAGCATCCGGGGGCGACATGGTGAACCACTTCGCGGAGGCCGACCGGGCGTGGGAGGCGGCGGCGGCCGTGCTCGACCCCGAGGTCCCCGTGCTCACGATCGACGACCTCGGCATCCTGCGCGCGGTCACCGTCACCGACGACGGCGTGGAGGTCGTGATGACGCCCACGTACTCCGGCTGCCCGGCGATGGAGACAATCCGCGAGGACGTCGTGCGCGCGCTGGCCCGCGAGGGGTTCGACGCCGTGCGGGTGCGCCTGGAGCTGTCCCCGGCCTGGACGACCGACTGGATCAGCGCGAGCGGCAAGGCCGCGCTGGAGGAGTTCGGGATCGCCCCGCCCACCGGGGTCGCGGCTGCGACCGGGCCGGTGCGCCTCACCCTCGCCGTGAAGTGCCCGCAGTGCGGTTCGCTGAACACCCGGCAGCTGTCGCGGTTCGGCTCCACCTCGTGCAAGGCGCTCTACGTGTGCGAGGGATGCGGCGAGCCCTTCGACCACTTCAAGGCCCTGTGAGGACCGGCTGATGGCCCGGGCGCGCTTCCACACGCTCGCGGTCGCCGAGGTGCGGCCGCTGACCGCGGCCAGCGTCGAGGTGACGTTCGCCGTGCCTCCCGAGCTGCGCGACGCGTACGACTATCTGCCCGGCCAGCACGTCGCCCTGCGGGCCGAGGTCGACGGACGGGAGCTGCGCCGCAGCTACTCGATCTGCCGGCCACCGCTGCCGCCGTCGGTCGACCGCGACGGCCGGATCAGCGTCGCGATCAAGCGCGACCTCGGCGGCGCGTTCTCCACCTGGGCGACGAGCGAGCTGAAGCCGGGCGACCGGATCGACGTGATGAGCCCGCAGGGCACCTTCACCGTCGATCTCGGCGCGCTCGACGGCCGGCACATCGCCGGGATCGCGGCGGGCTCCGGCATCACGCCCCTCATGGCGCTCGCCACGAGCGTGCTCACCGCCTCCCCCTCCGCTCAGTTCACCCTCGTGTACACGAACCGCACGGCGATCGACGTGATGTTCCTGGAGGAGCTCGCCGACCTCAAGGACCGCTTCCCCGCCCGGCTCGCGCTGCACCACGTGCTCTCGCGCGAGCAGCGCTCGGCGCCGCTGCTGTCGGGCCGGATCGACGAGGAGCGGCTGCGGCGGATGCTCGACGCCCTCCTTCCGCCGAGCACCGTGGACGAGTGGTTCCTGTGCGGGCCGTTCGAGCTCGTGCAGCTGTGCCGGGATGTGCTGGAGACCTACGGCGTCCCCCGCACGTCGGTGCACTTCGAGCTGTTCACGACCGGCGAGCCCGGCGAGGTGCGCGGCGACGTCGGGCATCCGGTGGTCGTGCACGACGGCGAGCGCACCGCCGAGATCGAGTTCACCCTGGACGGCACCACCTCCACCGTGACGACGCCGGTGGACGCGAACGAGTCCGTGCTGAACGCCGCGCTCCGGGTGCGCGCCGACGTCCCCTTCGCCTGCACGGGCGGCGTCTGCGGCACCTGCCGCGCCCGCCTGCTCGACGGGGAGGTGCGGATGACCGAGAACTACGCCCTCGAGCCCGAGGAGCTGGAGCGCGGCTACGTGCTCACCTGCCAGTCCCATCCCCTGACCGACCGGGTCGTCGTCGACTACGACGTGTGAGGAGCGAGCGCATGATCGAGCTGAGCATCGACGACGGGGTCGCCCGGGTCACCCTGAACGCCCCCGAACGGCTGAACGCGCTCGGCGCCGACGACCTCCGCGCCCTCGATGCGGCGTACGCGGAGGCCGAGGCCGCCGGCGTGCGCGCACTCGTGCTGCGCGGCGAGGGCCGCTCGTTCTGCGCGGGCCGCGACATCGCCGGCGTCGACACCGCGACAGACGACGTCAGCGGCTACCTGGACGGTCTCGTCACCCCGCTGCTGCGCCGGATGAGCGCCTTCCCCGCCCCGACCTTCGCCGCCGCGCAGGGTGCGTCGCTCGGCGTCGGCCTCGGCCTCCTGCTCGCCACCGACGTCGTCTACGTCGCCGAGGATGCCAAGATCGGCTCCCCCTTCGCCACGCTCGGCGCCGCCCTCGACTCGGGAGGTCACTGGCTGCTCGTCTCCCGCCTCGGCCCGCACCGCGCCCTCGACCTGATCTACTCGGGCCGGCTGCTCTCCGGCACCGAGGCGGTGGCGGGCGGGCTGTTCAGCCGCGCGCTGCCCGCGGAGTCGCTGCAGGAGGCGGTGGAGGCGGCTGCCACGACCGCCGCGACGGGCGCCACCCAGGCATACCTCGCGAGCAAGCGCATCGTCGCCGGCCTGCGCGACGGCACGCTCGGTCTGTGGGACTCGATGGCGGCCGAGAACGCCGCGCAGGCCGCCCTCCGCGACACCGCCGACTACCGCGAGGGCTTCACCGCCTTCCAGGAGAAGCGGCGGCCGCGGTTCACGGGGCGATAGCATGTATTTCAAGCTTTATACGCTGTTGTTATACGTTCTGAATTCTTTCTAAGATTTCCGCACGCGGTCAACGACGATCGCAGGGATGAGGGAAGATCGTGAGAATTCTGTCCATTCGCAACAGGAACGCGGCAGCAGTCGCGATCGCCAGTCTCGTCGCTGTGATGACGAGCGGCGCGGCCGCAGCGGGTACATCGAATACGGATCCAACGGCGGAGTTCGTTGTATTCGTCAATGAACTCCACGTCGACGCACCAACCGCAGCCGCACTCACCTCTCGATTCGACGCCCTAAGCGCTGACGAGCAGCGAGCGTTTCTCGAGACCGCAACGACGAATCCGCTCGCCGTCGTGGAATTCGAGGACGACGTTGAACCGACCGTAAAGCCAGCGGCTCCCCCGACCTATGCCGGCATCCAGACGTGGACCGCGACCTACCCGGTCACGGTGAGCGTTCTGGGAATCGACACGGGCACGTTCTCCTTGAGCTACACATTCCAGGGGACGTCCATCTCAACGACGAAGAATCTCGAATGCCGCGGATGGTTCTCGGGATTCGCCGGCTTCTGGTCTATTTCGAGCACGAGTTCGAACTACATCTCGGGCTCGAAAGGCACCTGCAAAGTCGTCCATCGAATGAGTGCGGTGTACAAGGGTTCATTCGTCACGGCCAACAAGGAGCAGTCGATCACGTTCGCGGGACCGACATTGATCGAGAAGTACACCCGGAACGTGTGACCTTGTGAGCGGAGGCGCCTGGAAAAGGTCCGTGCAACGTAGCGAATGGTGGCTCTGCGCATCCGCAGCCGTCTCGGCCCTGGCAATGCTCATGCATCCGGTTGCGTGGTTGGTCGGGCTCGGGACGGCTGTGGTCGCGCTGGTGCTCCTCTTCCGGAGGGGCGAGAGGCGACGAGGGCCCCTCGTCGCTGCCGTGGGTTTTGTCGCCGCCGCGACCTCGATCCTCGTGATCGTCGGCATCGCGACGCAGGAGCTCGTTTCAACGACGGACGATGAGGTCACGGTCGTGCGGATCGAATGACGCCGGCCGTGCGACGTTGATTACGCACGATGACGCCGGGGGTGCGCCCGCCTCCCGCGTCCCGCATCCTGGACCGCATGACCCGTCAGATCCGCTTCAATGCCTTCGACATGAACTGCGTCGCCCACCAGTCCTCCGGGATGTGGCGCCACCCCGACGACCAGGCGTGGCGGTACAAGGACCTCACGTACTGGACCGAGCTGGCGAAGCTGCTGGAGCGCGGGCGGTTCGACGGGATCTTCATCGCCGACGTGCTGGGCACCTACGACGTGTACGGCGGTGACAACGAGGCAGCGATCCGGCACGGCGCGCAGGTGCCGGTCAACGACCCCATCCTGCTGGTGTCGGCGATGGCGCTGGTGACCGAGAACCTGGGCTTCGGGATCACGGCGGGCACCGCCTACGAGCACCCGTATCCGTTCGCGCGCCGCATGTCGACGCTCGACCACCTGACCAAGGGACGCGTCGGCTGGAACGTCGTGACCGGCTACCTGCCGTCGGCCGCGCGCAACATGGGGCACGACGACCAGCTGGAGCACGACGACCGCTACGACCACGCCGACGAGTACCTCGAGGTGCTCTACAAGCTGTGGGAGGGGTCGTGGGAGGACGACGCCGTCGTCCGCGACCGCGAGACGGGCGTGTTCACCGACCCGGCGAAGGTGCACGAGATCGGGCACAGCGGCAAGCACTTCACCGTGCCGGGCATCCACCTCTCCGAGCCGAGCCCGCAGCGCACCCCCGTCATCTACCAGGCGGGCGCGTCCAAGCGCGGCATCGGTTTCGCGGCCGAGAACGCGGAGGCCATCTTCGTGGCCGCCTCCACGAAGGAGGGGCTGAAGGAGACGGTGGCCAAGCTGCGCGACGCGCTGGAGGCCGCGGGCCGGGACCGCTACGCCGCTCGCATCTACACGTTGCTTACCGTGATCACCGACGAGACGCCGGAGAAGGCGCAGGCGAAGTTCGAGGACTTCCTGCAGTACACCAGCGACGAGGGCGCGCTCGTGTTCATGTCGGGCTGGATGGGCGTCGACCTGTCGCAGTACGACCTCGACGAGCCGATCGGCCATGTGCAGAGCAACGCCATCCAGTCGGCGGTCGCGAACTTCCAGCGGCCGAACGAGGACGGCGGCGAGTGGACGGTGCGCGACATCGGCCGCAACGGCGCGATCGGCGGTCTGGGGCCGTTCATCGTGGGCTCGGGCGCGGAGATCGCCGACCAGCTGCAGGAGTGGGTGGAGGAGACCGACGTGGACGGGTTCAACCTCGCCTACGCGATCACCCCCGGCACGTTCGAGGACATCGTGGAGTTCGTCATCCCGGAGCTGCAGAAGCGCGGCGCCTACCCGACCGACTACGCGCCCGGGTCGCTGCGCAACAAGCTGCACGGCGCCGGCGACCGCGTGCCCGAGACGCATCGGGCAGCGAAGTACCGGGTCGGGGCGCCGGCGCAGGGGTGAGCCGGCCGCCTTGCACGCAAGCTTGCATGCAAGGCGTACACTGAAGGCATGATCCCCGCCGCCGAGCACGCCTACAGTCACGCCAAACGCCTCATCCTCTCGGGCGAGGCGCCCGGCGGGACCCTGCTCAGCGAGGCCCAGCTCGGCGCGGAGATCGGCGTCAGCCGCACCCCGGTGCACGAGGCGTTCCTGCGGCTCGCGGCGGAGGGCCTGCTCACCCTCGAGCCGCGCCGGGGCGCGATCGTCGTGCCGATGTCGCCCCGGGAGGCGCAGAACGTGCTCGACCTCCGCGAGGCGATCGAGGCCACGGCCGCCGCCCGCGTGCGCGACGGCGGGGGCGCCGACGAGGCGCTGCGGTCCGCGCTGGAGGAGGCCCTGGCCGAGCAGCGCGCGGCCATCGCCGAGGGCGACGTCGAGCGGTTCGTGGAGGCCGACCAGTGGTTCCACGCGGCCGTCGTCGACGCGTCCGGCAACGACCTCGCCGGTCACTTCTACGGGCTGCTGCGCGACCGGCAGCAGCGCATCCGGCACCAGCTGTTCCGCGTGCGGCCCGAGACCCTCGGCGACTCGCTCGCCGACCACGAGGCCCTGCTCGACGCGCTCCGCAGCGGCGGTGACTACCCGGGGCTGCTGCGCACGCACATCGCGCGCAACCAGGGCGCACTGTGAGCCGCCGGATCGCGGGTTCCCCCTGGCGCGGCGTCTTCGCCGTCATGTTCGTCTGCTCGTGGTGCGGCAACCAGTTCAGCCCGCTGCTGCTGATGTACAAGGACGTGCAGCACTACTCCGAGCTCACCGTCAACATGTTCCTCGGCGTCTACGTGCTGGGGCTCGCGCCGGCCCTCCTCGTCGCCGGAGCGCTCTCCGACCGGCACGGCCGCCGCCCGCTGATGCTGGCGGGCGTCATCACGGCCGTGCTCGCGAGCGCCGCGCTGGCCCTCGGCGCGCTCGGGCCGGTGCCGATCTACGTCGGCCGGCTGCTGTCGGGCATCACCGTGGGCATCGCGATGGCGGTCGGCACCAGCTGGATGAAGGAGGTGTCGTCGAGCCGGTTCGAGCCGGGCGTCGACGGCGCGGCCGGAGCGCGCCGCGCCTCCCTCGCCTTCACCCTCGGCTCGGCGGCGGGTGCCCTGGTCGCGGGAGGCATCGCGCAGTTCACCGCCTTCGGCGAGGAGCTCCCGTTCCTCGTCCACATCGCGCTGACCCTCCCGCTCGCGTGGATCGTCCTGCGCATCCCCGAGACGGCGACGACCGGCGGCGAGCGCGGACCGCTGCTCGCCCAGCTGCGCATCCCGGCGGCGGGCCACAAACGGTTCCGACGCGTGGTGCTCGTCGCCGCGCCGTGGATCTTCGCCGCGGCCGCGCTCGCCTACGGCTACCTGCCCGTGCTGCTCGGCGCGCAGACCGGCGAGTGGGGGCTCGGCTACGCGACGCTGCTCACCGTGATCGCGCTCGGCGTCGCCTCCCTCGTCCAGCCGATCGCGAAGCGGCTGCACTCGGTGTCGAGCGCGCGCGGTCTGGTCGCCGCCCTCGCGACGATCGCCGGCGGGCTCATCGTGCTCACCGGCGCGGTCGTCTCCCGCTCGCTCGTCCTCGGCGTCGTCGCGGCCGTGATCCTGGGCGCCGGGATGGGCATCGCCCTGGTCTCCGGGCTGCTGGAGGTGCAGCGGATCGCCACGCCGCGCGATCTCGCCGGGCTCACGGGGGTCTTCTACGCGGTCGCGTACGCCGGCTTCCTGGTCCCGACGATCATGGCGGCGCTCACCCCGCCGCTGTCGACCGTCGGGCTGTTCCTGGCGCTGATCGTGCTCGCCGCGCTCTCGGCGGTCGCCCTGCTCGCGTCCTACACGAAGCACCTGCCGCGCACGGCGGAGGCGTAGGAGCGGCCGCCGGGGCGTCGCGGGTCAGACCCGCGTCGCCAGCAGCCGCTCGACCGCCCGCAGCGGGATGGGGATCCACGCCGGACGGTGCCGCGCCTCATAGGCGATCTCGTAGACGGCCTTGTCGAGCTCGAACGCGTCGAGCAGCGCGTGGTGCTCGTCCAGCTCCGCACCGGCCACCGACGCGTACCCCTCCAGGTACGCATCACGGGCGCGGGAGGCCCAGGCTTCGGCGTCGACGGGTGGATGGCGCTGCGCCAGCGACCCCGCGACGTAGTCGAACGAGCGGAGCATGCCCGCCACATCCCGCATCGTCGAGTCGGGGAGGCTGCGCTCGGCCAGCGGACGCAGCGGTTCGCCCTCGAAGTCGATGAACTGCCAGCCGCGGTCGGGCGAATGGAGCACCTGGCCGAGGTGCAGATCGCCGTGGATGCGCTGCAGCACCGGGAGCGGGGCCGCCGCGGCCGCCTCGTAGACGGCGGCGATGCCGGGCCGCAGGAGCCCCACCTCGGGGACCTCGGTCGTGGTCACGGTCAGCCGGCGGAACATGGCGTCGAGCGCCTGCCGCACGTCGTCCGTGCCCGCCGGACGGGTCGGGAGGGCCTCGGCGAGCTGACGGTGCAGCTCCGCCGTGCCGCGGCCCAGGTCGAAGGCGCGATCGGCGAAGTCCTCCGCGTGCTCGGCGGCCGAGACGGCGAGCTCCCAGCCGTCCTCGGCCCCGACGAGGAAGTCCTGGATGAGCGCGAGCTCTCCGCCCGCACGGCCTCCGCTCGCCGACGGCCATTCGCCGGTCAGCCAGCCGAGCAGGGCCGGGGTGCGACGCGAGCCGCCCGAGGTGAGCGCCGCGAGCGTCGAGACGTCGGGGTTCTCGCCGTCCTGGACGACGCGGAACACCTTCACGAGTGCGAGGCGGTCGCCGGCGAGCTCGGCGACGATGGAGGTGTTGGACTGCTCACCGGTCAGGCGGCGCGAGGAGCGCACCTCGATCGGCTCGCCGAGCGCGTGGCCCTGCGCGTGGGCGTCGCGCCCCTCCGACCGCTGGGCCCCGGTCATCAGGCCGATGAGGGCGGCGACGTAGGCCTCCTCCGTCGGTCCGTCGTAGAGGAAGCGTCCGCCGGCCTCGCCGATGAGCGCGGCGGCATCGCCGTCGCGGTCCGGGCGCGCGACGACGGGCACCTGATAGACGCGTGGCGTGCGCGGCGCATCGTCGCAGAAGAAATGGGTGACGATGCGGAGGCCGGGTTCGGCGGGTTCGAGCTCGAATGAGGCGAGGAGGCGCAGTCGCGGCTCGACGCTCTTGGTCGAATACCACCGTTGGCGCCGCATCCATGACCCGACGAGCTCCGTGAGTTCGGTCATGCTCTGCACGGTACGCCCACCCGGCGACCTCGCCGAGAACAACCGGCGAACGCGCAGGATCCGTGCGCGGGGAGGCTCGTCAGCGGGTGCCGATGGTCACGCCGCGGGCCGCGAAGAACGGCATCGGGTCGATCTGCAGCCCATTGACCCGCACCTCCAGGTGCAGGTGGCAGCCGGTGGAGGCGCCCGTCGAGCCCACCTGCGCGATGGCCTGCCCGGCGGCGACGACCTCACCGACCGTCACGCCGATCCCGCCGTCGCGGATGTGCCCGTACGCCGTCTCCACGCCGCCCCCGTGGTCGATCAGGACGAAGTTGCCGTACGACCCGTTCGGCCCCGCCTCCACGACCGTCCCGGCCGCGGCGGCGACGATCGTGGTGCCGCACGCCGCTCCGATGTCGTCGCCCGGGTGGAAGAGGGCGGTGCCGGCCGGCCGCGAGGGGCGCGGCCCGAAGCCGTCGGTCAGGGGGCCGTGCACAGGCAGCGTCCAGCCGTCCGGGATGAGGGACGGATCGACCGTCAGTGTCTGCCAGCCCGTGTCGGCCGAGAGCACCGTCGGCACGGCGGCGAGGGCCGCGACGGCGAGGTCGACGCGGGACTGCGCGTCGGCGACGGCCTGCTCGGAGCCGGACACGTCGACGGCGGTGACGGCCTGCGCCGCCCGGTCGGCCTTCGTGCGGGCGGCGGCGGCGGCGCGGGCGTCGGCGCCGGCCGCGCGAATGGTGCGCTCCCCGTCGGCCGACAGCGAGCGCAGCCGGTCCACGGCGCCGAGCTTGCCCAGCAGGTTGCCGGGGCCGTCCAGGACGGCCGCGAGCGGATCCTCGGTCGGGGCGCGCGAGACCGCCGCGCGGACCAGCGCGGCCGCCGCGGCAGCCGACGACGCGGCGCGCTTCTCCGCCGCCTTCGCCTGGGCCTTCAGGGCGTCGGCGACCGTCGTCGCCTGCTCCTGCTCGCTCTGGGCCTCCCGCGACTGCTGGGAGGCCGTCGCCAACTGCTCCTGCGCGGCGGCGAGGTCGCTCGCGAGCTGCGCGGCCTGGGCGACCTCGGCCGTGTCGACCACCGGGCCGGAGCCGAGGTCGGGCACCGCCAGCGGGATGTCGTCCGTCGGGGCCGGAGCGGGCGCCCCGCTCGCCGGGGGCGCAGTCGTCGGGGTGCCGGACGGAGTCGGGGTGGGCGTGGGCGTGGGAGTCGGCGTCGACGTCCCGGTCGGATCCGGCGTCGGCGTCGGGGTCGGGGTCGGGGTGGACGTCGGCGTCTGCGTGGGCGTCGGCGTCTCGCTCTCCCCGCGGGTCGGCGACGGCGTCGGCGTCGCGCATCCCGTCGCCACGCAGTCCTCGGCCGACGCGGCCGTGACCGGCGCCGCGAGCACGCCCAGACCGCCGAGCGCGAGCGCCGAGACGAGGGCCAGCGCGTTCGCGGCCCGCAGGGGACCAGCGCGGCGCGGTGTCCCGCGTCGTGACCCCACCCGCCGACTTCGCTGCGCGCTCTGCATGATCACGCGGGCCCACGCCGAACGCGGCAGCGCCCGCCCTCCGATGCTCCCACCGCGCCGGGGTCCGGGACAAGACTCGGCCGTCAGGTCGGATGCGGCTCACAGCCTCCGCACGGTACGGTGAACCATTGTGACCGACAGCACCGCCACGACCCGCCCTCGCCGCGCCACTCGCAAATCCGGGTGGAAGTCGCTGCTGCGGGATGTCGTCGTCATCTTCGTCGTCGCGGTGCTCGTCTCGTTCCTCATCAAGACGTTCGTCGCGCGCTCCTTCTACATCCCGTCCGGGTCGATGGAGAACACGCTCCAGATCAACGACCGGATCATCGTGAACGAGCTCCAGCCGCGCGTCTTCCCGCTGCAGCGCGGTGACGTCGTCGTGTTCAAGGATCCGGGCGGCTGGCTGCCCGCGCCCGCCCCGGACAACAGCAACGCGCTCCAGAAGGGCGTCGGCGCGGTGCTCGACTTCGTCGGCCTCGGCGCCTCCGACAGCGACCAGCACCTCGTGAAGCGCCTCATCGGTCTGCCGGGCGACAAGATCAGCTGCTGCAACGCGCTCGGCCAGATGAGCGTCAACGGCGTGCCACTGAAGGAGCCGTACGTGCTCCTCCCCGCCGGCGTGCAGCAGGTCTCCGGCAAGCCGTTCTCCGTCACCGTGCCCGCGGGCAAGGTGTGGGTGATGGGCGACAACCGCTACAACTCGGCCGACTCCCGCTACCACATGGACGACCCGGGCGGCGGCTTCGTGCCGCTCGACGACGTGGTCGGCAAGGCGTTCGTGGTGAGCTGGCCGCTCAGCCACTGGTCGTGGCTCAGCGACTACCCCGAGACCTTCGCCGGGGTCGAGGACAAGAAGAAGTAGCTCAGTTCTCGGCGCGGCCCCGTCGCCAGTAGCCCATGAACGCCACGCGGTGCCGGTCGATGCCGTGCCCGCGCACCAGCAGGCGGCGCAGGGTCTTGACCGCGGCGGACTCCCCCGCGATCCACGCGTAGAAGCCGGTCTCGGTGTTCTCCGCCAGCTCCCAGAGCACGTCGCGGTCGACATCCACCCTCGCCAGGGGCTGCCGTCCGTCGGCCGCGGCCCGGGCGACGACCTCGGGATGCTCGCCGAGCCACCGCTCGACCGCGGGCACCAGCGCGCTGCCGCTCTCCGCGTCCCCGCGCGCGAGCCAGGTGATGGTCACTCCGCTCGGGGCCTCCAGCGCGAGCGCGTCATCGGCCGAGGGCACCTCGAGGAACACGTGCGCGGTGCAGTCGTCGGGGCGGGAGGCGAGGATCGCGGCGATGGCCGGGACCGCGGTCTCGTCGCCGACGACGAGCAGGTCGGTGCAGCCTCCCGGGTGCCAGTCGATCCCGACGCCCGTCGTCGTGCTCCGGGCGTCCGGGCCGACGATGACGAGCTCGTCACCGGGCGCGGCCGCGAGCAGCCAGCGGGCAGCGGGGCCGCCGTCGCCGTGGGAGACGAAGTCGATGTCGACGCGGCGGTCGGCCGGATCGGAGACGCGCACGGTGTAGGTGCGGAACGGATTGCGCCGGTGCTCGGGCAGGGCGCGCCACCGCTCGTACCAGTCGCCGGCCGCGATCGAGTCCTCGTCGTCGAACCCGAGGTCGGAGAACGTGCCGTCCGCGAGCGGGAAGAGCAGCTTGATCCGTTGGTCGAGCCCCTCGGTCCCGAAGTGCTCGAAGTCGTCGCTGCGGAAGCTGACCCGGGTGAAGTGCGGGCTGAGCGGCTGGACGGCGGAGACGCGGGCGCGGTACGGACGGTAGGCGGGGCGGTCCGTCCGGGTCGGGGCGGTGGTGGACACTCGGGTGCGGATCCTCTCGAACTTTCAGCAGAATTGAAAATTAAACTAAGGTAAGGCTACACTAACCAATCGTTTCGCCTCGCGCGACCGAAAGGACCCCATGCCCCGCCGCCCCCGCCGTCTCCGCACTGCCCTCGCAGTCGTCGGAATCGCCGCTTCCGCCCTCCTGCTCAGCGCCTGCTCGAGTGGAGCCACCGGCTCCACCTCCGCCGACGACGGCTTCGCGCCCGTGACCATCACCCACGCGCTCGGAAAGGCCGTGATCGACCACAAACCCACGAGGATCGTCACGCTCGGGATGGGCTCGGCCGAGACCGCCATCGCGCTCGGCACCGTCCCGGTGGGCGTCGAGGAGTACCCCTGGGGCAGCGACGAATCGGGCTACCTGCCCTGGATCCACGACGCCGTCCAGAAGTCCGGGGAGAAGCTCCCCGAGCAGTTCACCGGCGGCACCGAGCTCGACGTGGAGGCGATCGTCGATCTCGAGCCCGACCTCATCCTCGCCCCGTGGTCCGGGGTGACCCAGGCGCAGTACGACGTGCTGAAGGACATCGCCCCCACGGTGGCGTACCCCGAGCTCCCCTGGACGATCACCTGGCAGGACCAGATCACCACGATCGCGAAGGCGATGGGCGAGCCCGGCAAGGCGGCCGGCCTGATCGACGGCATCGAGAAGCGGTTCGCGGACGCCACCGCCGACCACCCCGAGTACGCGGGGGTGACGTTCTCGTACGTCTACAACACCGGCCCGGGCACGCTGGGCGTCTTCTTCCCGGACGAGCAGCGCGTGGCGATGGTCAGGGCCCTCGGGCTCACCGTCGACCCGGTGGTGACCACGTTCGACGAGACCGAGGGCACCGACTCCGCGGTGATCGGGCTCGAGAACGCCGACAAGCTGAAGGGCTCCGACCTGATCTTCACCTTCTACTCCGACGAGGCCAACCGCGCCGAGGTGGAGGCCCAGCCGCTCTACCAGGCCATCCCGGCGGTCTCGCGCGGCGCGGTCGTCGCGCCGACCGACCAGCCGTTCGTGACGGGCTCCTCGATCATCAACCCGCTGACGGTGCCGTGGGCGCTCGAGCGCTACGTGCCGATGATCGACGAGGCGCTCGCCCGCGCCGGCCGGTGACCGTCACCGCCGACGCACGTCGCGCGCGGCCGGCGTCGCTGCGAGGGATCGTCCTCGTCGCGGCGGCGGCCGCGCTCGTCGTGGTCGCCGTCGTCAGCCTGTTCGCGGGCAGCAAGGCGACCGGCGTCGGCGACGTCCTCACGGCGCTCGGTGGCGGCGGCGACGCGTTCACCCGGGAGGTCGTGGCCGCCCGCATCCCCCGCACCGTGCTCGGGATGCTCGTGGGCGGCGCACTCGCCGTCGCCGGGGTCATCGTGCAGGGCGTCACGCGCAACCCGCTGGGCGATCCCGGCCTGCTCGGCGTGACCGTCGGCGCCTCCGCTGCCGTCGTCACCGCGGTCGCGCTGTTCGACGCGACCGGCGGCGCGCTCGTGCTGGCCGCCCTGCCCGGTGCCCTGCTCGCCGCCCTGCTCGTGGTCGCGATCGGCGCACGGTCGCGCGGCATGGTCACGCTCATCCTGGCGGGTGCCGCGCTGAGCGCCGTGCTCGGGGCGTACATCCAGGCGATGACGCTGCTGCAGCCGAAGGTCTTCGACTCGTTCCGGCACTGGGTGGTCGGCTCGCTCGCCGGCCGCGGCCTCGACACCGCCGCGCAGGTCGCGCCGCTGCTGGTGCTGGGCTTCGTCCTGGCGATCGTGCTGGCGCCCGGGCTCAACTCGCTCGCGCTCGGCGACGACGTCGCGGCGGCGCAGGGCGTGCGCGTGCAGCGGGTGCGCTGGGGCGGCATCGGCGCGGCCGCGCTGCTCTGCGCCGCCGCGACGGCCGCGGTCGGGCCGATCGCGTTCGTCGGCCTCGCCGTTCCGCACGTCGCCCGCGCACTGGTCGGCCCCGACCACCGCTGGCAGCTGCCGGCCGCCCTCCTCCTCGGCGCAGGGATGCTGCTGGCGGCCGACATCGTCGCCCGCGTCGTCGCTCGCCCCGGCGAGCTGATGGTCGGCATCGTGACCGCCTTCGTCGGCGCGCCGTTCCTGCTGGTCGCGGTGCGGCGCGGGAAGGCGCTCACGTGACCGGCACGACGGCGGTCCGGCCGGTTCGCAGCCCGGCTCGACGCTCCCTGCGGGCCCGGCGGACACGACGCGTCGTCGTCGCCCTGACCGCCGTGCTGCTCGTCGCGGCCGTCGCGACGCTCACGCTCGGCCGCCTCGGCATCCCGCTGCCCGAGCTCCCCGCCGCCCTGCTCACCGGTTCGTCGGGCAAGACCGCGTTCGTGCTCGAACGGCTCCGGGGCCCGCGCCTGCTGGCCGCGGCCGGGGTGGGCGCTGCGCTCGGCCTGGCGGGCGCGCTGTTCCAGACCGTGACGCGCAACCCGCTGGGCAGCCCCGACATGGTGGGGCTCGCCTCCGGGGCGGGCGCCGGCGTGGCGATGTGCGCCCTGTTCGCGCCCATCGTGCCGGCACCCGTCGGAGCAGTGGCCGGCGGCGCGATCGCGCTGGCCGTCGTGTGGATCGCGACCGGACGCGGCTTCTCCTCCCCCGGCCGCGTGCTGGTGGCGGGCATCGCCGTGACCGCGATGGCCGCCGCCCTCACGCAGTACGCGGTGAGCGTCGTGCTCCGCGACCAGGGGTCGCAGCTGGCGGCGTACCTCGTCGGCTCGCTCAACAGCACCGGCGTCGCCGACGTCGCCGTGATCGCCCTCACCTTGGCGCTCGTGGTGCCCGCCGCCGCCGTGCTCCGCCATCGCATCGCCGTGCTCGAGCTCGGCGACGACGTCGCGGACGGCCTCGGCGCCGCCTCCGGACGCACCCGCACCGCGGCGATCGTCGTCTCGCTCGTGGCCGCCTCCGGTGCGGTGGCGGTCGCCGGGCCGATCTCCTTCGTCGCCCTCACCGCCCCGCCCATCGCGAGGATGCTGCTCGGGCGCAGCGGCGCGAACCTCGCCGTCTCCGCCCTGGCCGGCGCCGCGATCGTCGTGCTCGCCGACCTGGCGGTCCAGCAGGTGGGCGCGCTCGGCGGTCTCCCGGTCGGCGTGCTCACCGCGGCCGTCGGCGGAGGCTACCTGGGGGTGCTCCTGGTCAGCCGGCTGCGTCGCGGGCGGCTTTGAAGGCCTCCCACCGCTCCGGCAGCACGCCCTCCTCGACGATCCAGCCCATGTAGTCCCGCATGTTGCGCAGCCGCTCGTGCGCGCGCCCCTGCTCCGGCACGACGGCGAGCGCCCGCTCGGCCAGCACGCGCTGATCGCGCAGGTAGTCCTGCTCGGCGCGGAGGAACCCGCCCCAGACGTCCAGATCCATCACGAAGTAGTGGGTCCGCTCGCCCTCGCGCCGCACGCGCTGCACGAAACCGGCCTCCACGAGCCGGCGCGTGTAGGTCGAGACCGAGCCGCGGCTGGCGCCGAGCACGGCGGAGAGCTCCTCCGCCGACACGCCGCCGGAGTCGTCCAGGAGCAGGTAGCCGGCGATCCGCCCCTCGATGTGCGGAGCGCCCCGCGACCCCCAGTAGGCGGCGAACCGCTCCACGAACCAAGTGCGGAACTCGTCCGGGATCGTGTTGTCGATGGCCGTCTCCTCTCGTGCTCCTGGAATCGTAACGGCAGAATGTCGACCGAGCGGACGCCCGTTCGACCTCCGGGTGTGAACGTCCCCGATCGAAAGGACAGGACGATGAAGTACATGATGTTCGTGGTGACCTCGAACACCCCCGACAGCCCGCAGGACGACTCCGATGTGGAGCTGTGGGTCGACCAGTACGACGCCTCCGGAACGCGCGTCATCGGCGATGCCCTGGAGCCGCCGGCGGAGTCGAAGGTCGTGCGGGTGCGCGGCGGCAAGCGCTACGTGACCGACGGCCCGTTCGCGGAGTCGAAGGAGTGGATCTGCGGCTTCGACGTGCTCGAGTGCGACTCCATGGAGGAGGCCGTCGAGGTCGCCGCCCGGCACCCGATGGCGCGGAACGGCCAGCTGGAGCTGCGACCGTTCATGACCTGGGAGTGATGCGGTAGCGGTGCTCCGGTCGTCCGGTCGCGCCGTACTGCAGCGAGACCTCGGCCAGTCCCCGTGCCGCGAGCGCAGCGAGATAGCGCTGCGCCGTGGCACGGGAGACGCCGACGGCCGCGGCCACGTCCGTGGCCGTCCGCTCGCCGTCGCGCAGTTCGGCGAGCACCCGGTGCTCCGTCGCGGACCGCGAGCCGGTGGCGACCGCGTCACCGGAGTGGAGGATGCGCAGCGCCCGCTCGACGGCCTCCTGATCGGCTCCGCGGTCGTCCGCCAGGACGTTGCGGTACCGCTGGTACGCGTCGAGCCGCTCCTCGAGCAGCCGGGCGTCGAAGGGCTTGATCAGGTACGCGAGCGCCCCGCGCCGGAGCGCTCTGCGCACGGTCGAGCCGTCCGTCGCGGCGCTGATGACGAACGTGTCGACGTCGAGCTCCGCCAGCAGGTCGAGGCCGTCGCCGTCGGGCAGGTAGACGTCGAGCAGGACGAGATCGGGGGCGAGGTCGCGGACGGCGGTGCGCGCCGCCCGCGCGGAGACGACGGGGTTGAGCGCCGAGAACCCGCGGCGCGCGGCCACGATGTCGCGGTGCAGCCCGGCGACGCGGAAATCGTCGTCCACCACCAGCACCCGGATGTCGGGGATCATCCCGGACCGCCGCTCGTCGAGGAGGCGGCCGCGACGATCGTGCCGGGCAGCCGGGCACAGAAGACCGCACCGTGCCCGCCCCCACCGGAATCGACGACCCACACGTCGCCGCCCCGTCGTCGGGCGATGTCGCGGCTGAGCGGCAGGCCGAACCCGTGCCCGTGCACCGCGTCGGCGCCGAGGGCCACGCTGTCCGCCTCACCGGTCGCGCCGTCCGGAGCCGGGCGCAGGCCGCGTCCCGAGTCGCTGACCGTCGCATAGAGCGTGTCCGCGTCGTCCAGTAGCTCCACCTCCACCCAGCGCGGCTCGTCGCCCTCGACCGCCGCGCGCACCGCGTTGTCGACGAGGTTGCCGATGACGGCGGCGACGTCCTCCGCGTCGGCGACCGCGCCCAGGATGAGCGTCTCGGGGCCCAGCGAGAGCAGCACGCCGCGCTCGGCGGCCTCGACCCCCTTCGCCCCCAGCAGCGCCTGGAGGTACGGCTCCTGCAGCCGGTCGGCGTGCTCGATCGGGAACTTCAGCGGCCCGCGCGCGACCACGTCGCCGACGAAGGCCCGCGCGGCCTCCGTGCGGTCCGAATCGATCAGTCCGGCGATGACGTGCAGCCGGTTCGCGAACTCGTGCCGCTGGGCGCGGAGCGCGTTCGTCATCGACGCCACGGCGTCCAGCCGCTCCGTGAGCGAGACGAGGTCGGTTCGATCGCGGATGACGGCCACCGCGCCGAGGTCGCGACCGTCGCGCTCCACCCGGCGGAGGTCGACGTAGAGCACGCGCCCGCCGACGACGAAGGTCTCGCCCACCACCGGTGCGCCCACGACCAGGACCGCGGCGACCCCGGGATGCACGCCCAGCTCGGCGATCGGCAGCCCGACCAGCGCGTGAGCGGCGCCGCTCACGCCGAGCAGCTCGGCGGCGCGCCCGTTGCAGACGCTGACCACCCCGTCCGCGGTGACCGCCAGGACGCCTTCGCCGACGCCGTCGAGCACGGCGGCGCGGTCCTGGACGAGGGCGGCGAACTCCTCCGGCTGCAGTCCGAGCGTCACCCGCGTCAGCCGTCGCCGGAGCAGCCACGAGGCGCCGACGCCGATCGCGAGCGCACCCGCCGAGGCCGCCCCGATCGCCGTGAGCAGCCCGGGCAGGCTGCCGAAGACGCTCGCGCTCGCGAAACCGACGCTCACCTCCCCGACCGGGTCGCCGCCGTCGACGTCCCGCACCGGCACCTTGGCCCGCGCGGACTCCCCCAGCGTGCCGGATTCCCACGCCACCGACTCGCGACCGGCCAGCGCGTCGGCGAAGCTCGTGCTGACCTGCTCGCCCAGCCGGCCGGCGTCCGGATGCGCGAGCCGGATGCCGTGGTCGTCGGTGATCACGACGAAGAGCGCGCCCGTGCGTGCGCGGACCTGCTCGGCGAGCGGCCGGAGCGGACCCGTCGCCAGCGCCGAGGCGTCGGGGGTGCCCGGGTCCGCGCTGTAGCGCGCGACGGCCGACCGGACGTCGGAGTCCTCGGCGACCGTGCGGGCGATGGCGAGGGCGGAGGCCTCGGCCTCCTGGCGCAGCTGCAGGACGCCCAGCCACGTGAACGCCCCGGCGCACACGGCGACGACGGCGGAGACCGTGGCGACCTGCAGGAGGAGGACCTGGCTGGCGAACCGCACGCGGCGCCTCCCTCCTGTCTCCGTCGTCCGGACCAGCGTAGGCGGACCGGCTCCCGCACGGCGAATGAGCAGAACGCGCAGAACCTGCTGATCGCGCATATCGCCGAGGAATGCGCGATACCGCGACCCCGCGCGCGGCGATCCCTACCGTGTGGGGAAGTCCATCCCACTCGACGAAGGAGTCGACGTGCTCGTCATCCTCGGATTCACCATGATCCTCGCCTTCATGGCCCTCATCATGACCAAACGGCTGACGCCGATGGTCGCCCTCATCATCGTCCCCACGGTCTTCGGCCTGTTCGCCGGCGCCGGTCTGGGCCTCGGCGACATGATCGTCGATGCCCTCAAAGACCTCGCGCCGACCGCGGCCCTGCTCATGTTCGCGATCATGTTCTTCGGCATCATGATCGACGTCGGCCTGTTCGATCCGCTGATCCGCTTCATCGTGCGCTTCCTCGGCGACGACCCGGCCAAGGTGGTCCTGGGCACGGCGCTCCTCGCGGGGGCCGTCTCGCTCGACGGCGACGGGTCGACCACCTTCATCATCACGACGTCCGCCATGCTCCCGATCTACCTCCGGCTGGGCATGAGCCCCGTGGTCCTCACCTGCGTGGCCGGGCTGGTCAACGGCACGCTGAACATCGTCCCGTGGGGCGGTCCGACCGCCCGGGCCGCCGCCGCGCTCAAGGTCTCGCCGACGGACATCTTCGTCCCCATGCTCCCGTCGCTCGCCGTCGGGCTCGTCGTGGCCTTCGCCCTGGTGTGGGTGCTGGGCGTGCGCGAGCGCAACCGCGTCGGCAGCCTGGCGCTCTCCGAGCCGTTCGCGACGGAGCGCGGCGGAGAACCGCGGCGCCGGTTCGCGCTGTTCCAGGGCGGCCGTCTGGTCCGCGGCGCGCAGGCGGCTCCGGGAGCGCGCGGCTCGGTCGACACGCGCGGCATCGTCACGGTCCGCGGAGGCGCCGCGACGGCGACCGTCGACGCCCCGGCGGAGACGCTCGCGGGCACCGCGCTCGACCCGGGACGCGCCACCCTGCGCCCGCGTCTGATCTGGGTGAACCTCGTCCTCACGCTCGTCGTGATGGTGCTGCTGGTGATCGACGTCCTGCCGCTCGCCTACATCTTCATGGTCGGCTCGGCCGTCGCCCTGATCGTGAACTTCCCGAAGCTCCGCTCCCAGGCCGACGAGATCGTGGCGCACGCCCCCAGCATCGTCGGCGTGGTCTCGATGGTGCTCGCCGCCGGCGTGCTGGTCGGCGTCCTCAACGGCACCGGCATGGTCACGGCGATGGCGAACTGGGTCGTCGACATCGTCCCCGCGTCGATGGGCCCGTTCCTCGCCGTCATCACCGGCCTCCTGTCGATCCCGATGACGTTCTTCATGTCGAACGACGCCTTCTACTACGGCATCCTCCCGATCCTGTCCGAGACCGCGGCGACCTACGGGATCAGCCCCGTCGAGATGGCGCGGGCGTCGATCATCGGACAGCCCGTCCACCTGCAGAGCCCTCTCGTGCCCGCCATCCTGCTGCTGGTCTCCCTCGCCGGCGTCAACCTCGGCGACCACCACAAGAAGGTGCTGTGGCGGGCGCTCCTGGTCTCGCTGGTCATGCTCGCGGTCGGCGTCCTGCTGGGAGCGGTGCCCTTCGGCTGAGACGACGGAGGGCCGGGCGTCACGACGACGCCCGGCCCTCCTGCTCGTCCGGCGGGGTCAACCGCAGTACGAGCCGAGCGTGTCGAACTGGTCGCTGATCGTGTCGACGTCCGACTCGAGCAGCGTGGAGTCGCGGTCGGCCTCCGGCGTCGCGACGTAGGTGTTCAGGTCGGCCTTGAGGGTCTCGACGTCCGCGTTGAACGCGTCCACCTCGCTCGCCAGGTCCGGGTCGCTCAGGTCCGAGGTCGAGGCCGTGAACGCGTCGAACGCGGCCACGATCTGCGCCTGCGCCGTGGCCGGGTCGGTGGCGAGGTTCGGGATCTGCTCGTTGAGCACCGGGATGAGGCTGCTGGCCGCGGCGTCGAGCCGCGCGCAGTCGACGGTGAGCGCGGCGTCGCTGGACGAGTCGCTCGGCACGTCGGTCGGCAGGTTGCGCACCGCGTTGGCCACGGCGAGGCCGCTGGCCACGGAGGCGATGATGACGAAGACGATGCTGGCGATCGTGATCGCGACGCTGACGTAGCCGATGATGAGGCCGGCCAGCGCGAAGCCGCGGCCCTTCTCGCCCGTGCGCTTGATCTGGCTGAGGGCGATGTGGCCGCAGACGATGCCGACGATGTTCACGAAGAACGACGCGACGAAGGCGACGATGGCGAGCACGTTGGTCGTGCCGCTCGACGGCGCCGGCGCCTGGTACGGCTGGTACGGCGGGACGCCGGGGCCACCAGCCGCGGGGGGCGCGGGCGGTGCAGCGGCGTAGCCGGGAGCGGGCGCGGCCGCGTACGCGGGAGCCGGCTGCTCGGCCGGCTGCTGCGGGGCGTCGGGAGCCGGGTTCGGCTGGGCGTCGTTCGGTTCGGGAGGGGTCGTCGTCAAGGGAGTCTCGCTTCTGGTGAATGGGACGCACGGACCGCCGAGGATGACGTGACCCCCGGCACGGCCTTCCGAGTCTACGGAGAAGGGGCCCTTCCCCGAAACCCCGGGCGGCGCGCCGTCGAAGGCCGCGGCCGTTTTCTGCGAGACTCCCGCAGGCGGCCCGGCACGGCCGCCTGCGTCGGGGAGGGACAGATGAGCGGTCACGAGACCACCGGTACCGGCACGGCCGCCGAGGCCGTCGTCCGCATCCGCACGGGCGCGGTCCGCGGCGTCGCCGGCGAGCGCGCGAGCGTCTGGAAGGGCATCCGCTACGCCCAGCCGCCGATCGCCGCCCGCCGCTGGCGCGCTCCCGTGGCGGCCGAGCCGTGGGAGGGCGTGGCCGACGCGACGGCGTTCGGTGCGGCCGCCCCGCAGCAGCTCAACCCCGGCATCTCGCTCGGCCCGGACGCCGAGCTCGACGAGGACTGCCTCTTCCTCAACGTCTGGCGGCCGAACGGCGGCGGCGCGGGCAAGCCCGTCATGGTCTGGATCCACGGCGGCGCGTACACCTACGGCGCTGCCAGCCAGCCGCTCTTCGACGCCGCCGGACTCGCCACCACGGGCGACGCGGTCGTCGTGACGATCAACTACCGGATCGGTGCGCTCGGCTTCCTCGACCTCACGTCGTTCTCGACCCCGGAGCAGGTCTTCGACTCCAACCTCGCGCTGCGGGACGTGCTGCTCGCCCTGGAGTGGGTGCGCGACAACGTCGCCGCCTTCGGGGGCGACCCCTCCCGCGTCACCGTCTTCGGCGAGTCCGCCGGCGCCGGCCTCGTGACCACCCTGCTCGCGACCCCCGCGGCCGCCGGGCTGTTCCAGGCCGCCATCGCGGAGAGCTCGCCGGCGAGCTCGATGTACGGCCCCGCACGGGCACGGGCGGTCGCCGACCGCTTCCTCGCGGCGGCCGGAGTCGAGCACGCGGACGCCGCCGCCGTGCTGCGCCGCCTGCCCGTCGACCGGATCGTCGACGCCGCCGCCGCGGTCTACAACGACGTGCCGAGCAGCATCCCGGGCACCCTGGCGTTCGCGCCGATCGTCGACGGCGAGCTGGTGCCCGAGCACCCGATCACCGTGCTGAGCGAGGGGCGCGGCCACCCGGTCCCCCTGCTCATCGGCACGAACCACGACGAGGCAACCCTCTTCAAGTACATGAAGTCGCCGCTCATCCCGATCACGCGGGACGCGATCGAGCGGATGTTCGCGCTCATGCTCGAGGACAACCCGGGACTGCGCGCGCCGAGCCGCGACCAGGTGCTCACCGCCTACCGCCGCGGCCGGGCGAAGTCGCGCGGGCTCGACATAGCGACCGACATCGGATTCCGGATGCCGGCCGTCTGGACGGCGTCCGGGCACTCCCGCGTCGCCCCCACGTACCTCTACCGGTTCGACTTCACGACGCCGGCCCTGCGGCTGGTCGGCATCGGCGCGGCCCACGGCACGGAGCTGCCGTACGTCTGGGGCGTGCTGGGGCTCGGCCCCACGGACCCGACGTTCAAGCTGGGCGGCCGGCGCGCCGGCGCCGCGCTCTCCGCTCGGATGATCCGCCGCTGGACCGACTTCGCGCGCGACGGAACGCCCGGCGACGACTGGCCCGCGTACACCGACGCCGACCGCGCCACCCTCGTCATCGACGCGCAGGACCGGGTGGCCCCGGACCTCGACGGGCCGCTCCGGCGGGCGTGGGGCGACGTCGTGCTGTCCTTCCGCTGAGGGCGGCCTCCGCAGCGGCCCAGCAGGCACGCCACCCCTAGACTCGGGGCATGGTGCTGGTGTTCCTGGCCGTGCTCGTGATCACGGCGATGTCGCTCTACGACATCCTGTCGCGCGACCCGGCGCTCGTGCGCCTGGCTCCGAAGGCGGTCTGGCTGTTCCTCGTGATCGTGCTGCCGCTGATCGGCGCCGGCCTCTGGTTCTTGATCGGACGCCGGCCCGAGCCCGCCGACGGCGGCACCGCCGAGGGTCGGACCGGACGGACCGTGGTGGTGCGCGAATCCCCCACCGCATCGCCCGCAGCGCCTCCGGCAGCTCCCGCGCCGCGCCACCCCGGCGCCCCGCTCAGCACCGAGGAGCAGCTGGCCGCCCTCGAGCGCGAGATCGAGGAGGACCGCATCGCCCGGCGCATCGCCGAGCTCGAGACGGAGCTCCGCCGCCGCCGCGGCGACGACGGCGAGCCCGCGTGATCAGAAGTCGGTGTGACCCAGCCGTGGCTCGGCCACGAACTCGGCCGTCGCATCGGCGGCCGATTCCAGCTCCAGGATGATCAGCTCGTTGTGCCCGGCGCGGACCACCGGTCCGGGCACGTGGAGGGTCTCCTGCGGCCCGCGGGTCCAGTAGCGGCCGAGGTTGAAACCGTTGATCCAGGCCACGCCCTTGCCGAGGCCGGTGGTGTCGAGGAACAAGGTCCCCGGCTCCTCCACCTCGAAGGAGGCGCGGGCGAAGACCGGGCCGGCCAGGCGTTCGGGGGCGGGGTCGCCGGCGGCCACGGAGGCGTCCAGCGCCGCGCGCACGGCGACCAGGGACGGCAGGCGCAGCGGCAGCACGCTCCAGCGCTGCAGCTCCTCGCCGTTCAGGTGCACCGGACCGATGAGTCCTTTGGACTCGCCGATGCGCGGCCCGTAGTCGACGCGGCCCTGGTCCTCCACGAGCACCGTCAGGGTGCCGCGGCTCGGCGAGAGGGTGATCGCGCGGTCGTGGTGGTCGCGCGCGAGCACGCCGACGCGGGTGGAGCCGACGAAGACGTACGCGCGGTCGCGCACCTCCCCGAACTCCAGCACGGCCGGCTCCTGGGTGTCGATCTCGGTGCGGTACAGCCCGAATCCCGAGTAGTGGCCGAGCTCGTCGAAGGTGGAGACGTCGTCGGTGTGCGCCCACTCCCCCAGCTGGCCGGCGACCGCGAAGAGCGGGACGGCAGACTCGAAGGCCTGCGAGAACGCGGGAGCGGAGGCGGCCACGACGGGCTCCTCCACCGGCACCGGCGCGTGCTTCGCGATGACGTCCCGGAACGCCCAGAACTTCTCGGTCGGCTCGCCGGCCTCGTCGAGCGGGGCGTCGTAGTCGTAGCTGGTGACGATGGGCTGGTACACGCCCTTGTCGTTGGCCCCGTTGGTGAAGCCGAAGTTGGTGCCGCCGTGGAACATGTAGATGTTGACGGACGCGCCGAGGGCGAGCAGGTCGTCCAGGTCGGCGGCGGACTGCTCCACCGGCGTCGTGTGGTGGTGCGCGCCCCAGTGGTCGAACCAGCCGTCCCAGAACTCCGAGCACATGAGCGGCCCGGTCGGCTGGTGCTCGCGCAGGGTGGCGAGGCGCTCCGTCGAGCGGGAGCCGAAGGAGGCGGTCTTCAGCAGCTCCGGCAGCGAGCCGTTCTCGAGCATGTCGGGCTGCGGCTGGTCCACGGTCGTCAGCGGCACGGTGATGCCGGCGCCGCGGAACACCTCGACGAGGTGGCGCAGGTACTCCTTGTCGTCGCCGTAGGCGCCGTACTCGTTCTCGACCTGCACGAGCAGCACGGGGCCGCCCCGGTGGACCTGGAACGGCTCGACGATAGCGAGCACGCGCTCCAGGAACGCAGTGACGGCGGCGACGAATACCGGCTCCGAGCGGCGGATGCCGACCGACGGGTCGGTGAAGAGCCAGGCGGGCAGGCCGCCGTTGTCCCACTCGGCGCAGATGTAGGGGCCGGGGCGCACGATGGCGTGCATCCCCTCCTCCTGGATCGTCCGCAGGAAGCGGGCGAGGTCGAGCGCGCCCTCGGCGGAGAACGCGCCGGGCTGCGGCTCGTGCGCGTTCCACGGGACGTACGTCTCGATGGTGTTCAGCCCCATGAGCCGGGCCTTGCGGATGCGGTCCGCCCAGTCGTCCGGGTGCACGCGGAAGTAGTGGATCGCTCCCGAGAGGATGCGGTACGGCTCGCCGTCGAGGACGAAGTCGTCGCCCGCGATCTCGAACGTGGTCATGAGGTGGGTTCTCCTGGTGGATCGGTGCAGACGCGTGGCCGGCCGCGGTGAGCGACCGGCCACGCGGGGCGGTCACTTGCCGGTGACGGTGAAGCCCTGCTTGTTGCCGTAGTCGACGATCGACTGCTGCCAGGCCTTCAGGCCCGTGTTCAGGTCGCTGTTCGACGCGTAGGACTGGCCGACCGAGTCGGCGTAGATGCTGTTCGCGTAGACCTGGTAAGGCAGGTACTGCCAACCGGTCGACACGTTCTTCGCGCCGTCGGCGAGCACCTCGTTGATCTTCTGGCCGCCGAAGTACTCGGGGGCGTCGGAGAGGAACGCGTCGGAGCTGAGGTCCTTGGTGGTCGACGGGAAGCCGCCCGACTTCAGGAAGACCTTGATGCTCGACTCGTCGTTGTTCAGCCACTTGAGGAAGCCGGCCGCGAGCGCCTGGTTCTTGCTCTGCTTCAGCACGACCTGGCCGCCGCCGCCGTTCTCTGCGTTGGCGGGCTTGCCGTCGTACGTCGGGATGGGCGCGACGCGCCACTGGCCGGACGCCTCGGTGACCGACGACTCGAGGGTGCCGGGCATCCACGCGCCGGTGATCAGGGTCGCGATCGAGCCGTTGCCGAGCGCCTTGTACCACTCGTCGCTCCAGCCGGGAACGGAGGAGAGCAGCTTGCCCTCGACCAGCTTGTTCCAGGTGGCGGTCCACTTCTTGGTGCCCTCGTCCTGCAGGTTGACGGTCACCTTGGTGCCGTCGACGCTGAACGGACGGCCGCCGGCCTGCCAGATCATGCTGGTGGTGAAGCCGGAGTCACCCGAGTCGCTGGTGATGTAGGCGTTCGGGTCCGCGGCGTGCAGCTTCTCCGCTGCCGCCGTGTACTCGTCCCAGGTGGTCGGCACGGCGATGCCGTACTTGTCGAAGACGGTCTTGTTGTAGAACATCGCCATGGGGCCCGAGTCCTGCGGGAGGCCGACGAGCTTGCCGCCGACGTTCACCGAGCTCCACGGGCCGGCCGTGTAGTCGCTCTTGAGCTTGTCGAAGCCGAACTGGGTCAGGTCGACGAGGGAGTCGGAGAGGGCGAACTGCGGGATGGCGTAGTACTCGACCTGGGCGACGTCGGGGGCGCCGGAGCCGGCCTTGATCGCGTTCTGCAGCTTGGTGTACTCGGTGGTGTTGGTGCCGGCGTTGACCAGCTTGACCTTGACCTTCGGGTACTGCTTCTCGAAGGCGGCGACCTGGGCCTCCGCCGAGGGGGTCCACGACCAGTACGTGATCTCGCCGCCCGCCTTGAGGGCGGCGTCGACGTCGGAGCCGCTCCCGGACGAGTCGGAGCCGGAGCCCGACGAGCACGCGGCGAGCGAGGCGCCGACGACGGCCGTGGCGACGATCGCCGTGGCGACCCGCCGGAGCGACCGTGAACGCAGGATGCGCTTCATGGGTGTTCCTTTCACTTCATTGGGATTCAGGGTGATGCGGTGATGCGGTGGTGCGAGGGAGGAGCGATGGGTCACTGCTTGACGCTGCCGGCGGCGAGGCCCGACTGCCAGAAGCGCTGCAGGAAGAGGAACGCGATGACGATCGGGACGATCGTGAGCAGCGATCCGGTGATGACCAGGTTGTAGATCGGTTGTGCCGCGACCCCGGTCGCCTGCGCGCTCCACTGGCTGAGGCCGACCGTGAGGGGGTACCAGGTCGGATCGCTCAGCATGATGAGCGGCAGGAAGTAGTTGTTCCAGGTCGCCACGATCGCGAAGAGGGCGACGGTGACGACGCCCGGTGCGAGGAGCCGCAGCGAGATGGTGAAGAAGGTGCGGAACTCGCTCGCGCCGTCCATCCTGGCCGCCTCCAGCAGCTCGGTCGGGATGGCCTCGGTCGCGTACGTCCAGACGAGGTACAGGCCGAACGGGCTGACGAGCGAGGGCAGGATGACGGCCCACGGCGTGTTCGTCAGGCCGACCTGGCTGAACATGAGGAACGTCGGCACCGCCAGCGCCGTGCCGGGGACCGCGATCGCGCCGAGCACGATGGCGAACACCGCGCGCTTGCCGGGGAAGTTGAATTTCGCCAGGCCGTAGCCGGCGACCGTGGCGAGCAGGGTCGCCCCTCCCGCGCCCACCACCACGTAGAGGAGGGTGTTGCCCAGCCACTTGAGGAAGATGCCGTCGCGGTAGGTCAGCGTGTCCGCGATGTTCTGGAAGAGGTTGAAGTCCTTCCCGAACCAGAGGCCGAACGACGAGAACAGGTCGGGCTGGGTCTTCGTCGCGTTGACGAGCAGCCAGGCGAGCGGCACCAGCGAGTAGACCGTGAAGAGCACCATCACGATCGTGAGCACGATGGAGCGGCGGGGGCGGCGTCCTCCGGTGGAGAAGGACTTCGCTGCCCGGCGGTCCGCCTTGCGGACGGCCGCACGGTCGGCGCGGGTGGGGGCGATGTCGGTGAGCGTGGCCATCAGCGGACCTCCTTGCGGGAGCCGCGGAGCTGGACCACGTAGGCGATCACCGCGGTGATCACTCCCATCACGATCGCCACCGTGGCCGCGTAGTTGAACTGCTGCCCGGCGAAGGACAGGTTGTAGGCGTACATGTTCGGGGTGAAGTAGCTGCTGATCGCGTTCGGGGCGATCACCTTCAGGAGGTTCGGCTCGTTGAAGAGCTGGAAGCTGCCGATGATCGAGAAGATCGTGGCGATCACGATCGCACCGCGCACGGCGGGGATCTTGATGCTCCACACCTGGCGGAACGCGCCGGCGCCGTCGATCTCGGCCGCCTCGTACAGCTCGCCCGGGATGACGCGGAGGGCCGCGTAGAAGATGAGCATGTTGTAGCCCATGAACTCCCAGGTGACGATGTTGCCGATCGAGCCGAGGATCCACGACCCGCTGAGCGGCGCGAGGCTGGTGCCGAGCAGCTGGTTGACGCTCGCGGTCAGGCCGAACTGGTCGCCGTAGATGAAGCCCCAGATGAGGGCGGCGACGACGCCGGGCACCGCGTAGGGGAGGAAGAGGGCGATGCGGAAGAAGCCGGAGCCGTGCAGGCGCGCACTGTCGAGGGCCAGCGCGGCGATCAGCGAGATCGCGAGCATGATCGGCACCTGGATGACGAGGAAGACCGACACGCGGCCGAGCGACTCCCAGAACTTCGCATCCTGGAACACCGCGATGTAGTTGCCGAGGCCGACGAAGGCGTTGCCGCCGATGAGCTGCTGCCGGAACAGGCTGAGGTAGATCGCGTAGAGCACCGGCGCGATGATCATCGCGGCGAAGACGACCAGGAACGGGGCGACGAAGGCCCAGCCGCGCCAGTCGCGACGCGCGCGGCGCTTGCGGGGATTCGGGGAGACGGCCTGCCGGGTGGCCGGCGGCGTGAGAGACGTCGTTGTCATGGCCTTCCTTGGATGGTTCGGGGGCGATGCGCGGATGTTTACGTCAACATCCGCGGGCATACCCTAACATGTTGACGTCAACATCGTGCAAGTCCGATGCGCATCTCCGCGCGGACCGTGCGGGTTCAGCAGAATGGGGAGCTATGACCGAGTCGATCGCCGAGCCCGCACCCGGCACCGCGCCGCGCGGCCGGCGCAAGCGGGGCCCCTCCCTCGGCGACGTCGCCGCGCACGCCGGCGTCTCGACGCAGACCGTGTCGCGCGTGGCCAACGGCCTCACCAATGTCGAGGCCGCCACCCGGGAGCGCGTGCTCGCCTCCATGCACGCCCTCGGCTACCGCCCGAACCACGCGGCGCGCGCCCTCCGCTCCGGCCGCTTCCGCAACCTCGGCGTCGTGATGTTCACCCTCTCGTCGTACGGCAACATGCGCACGCTCGACGCCATCGCCGTCAACGCGGCGACCGCCGGGTACTCGATCACCGTCGTCCCGGTCGAGCGGCCCACGCAGAAGGACGTCAGCATCGCCTTCTCGCGCCTCCTGGAGCAGGCCGTCGACGGCATCATCATCGTCATCGAGGCCCACATCGTCGACGGCGCCGACGTGGAGCTGCCCGAGGGCCTCTCGGTCGTCGTCATCGACTCCACGCAGCGCCCCGACTACCCGCAGGTCGACAACGACCAGGCGCTCGGCGCACGCCTCGCGACCGAGCACCTCCTGTCCCTGGGCCACGAGACCGTGTGGCACATCTCCGGCCCCACCGAGTCGTATTCCGCCGGCCGCCGCGAGGAGGCCTGGCGCGAGACGCTGGAGGCCGCGGGCGCGCCCGTGCCGGAGGTCCTGCACGGCGACTGGTCGACGGCCGCCGGCTACGAGCACGGCCTCGCGATCGCCGAGCGCCCCGAGGTCACCGCCGTCTTCGCCGCCAACGACCGCATGGCGCTCGGGGTGCTGCGTGCGCTGCACGAGGCCGGCCGGCGCGTCCCGGCCGACGTGAGCGTCGTCGGCTTCGACGACATGGCCGAGTCCGACTCGTTCTGGCCGCCGCTCACGACCATCCACCAGGAGTTCGAGGCCACCGGCCGCCGCGCGGTCGAGCTGCTCATCGCCGAGATCGAGGGCCGGCCCGAGCCGGTCACCTCCACCGTCGTCCCGACCCGCCTGGTCGTGCGCGCGAGCACGGGCCCCGCCCCGCACTAGCCCGCCCGCTTCTCGCGAGACGTGAGTAGACGCGGGTGCGGAGACCGCATCACCCGCGTCTACTCACGTCTCGCGGAGCGCTCCGCTCGCTATACTGCGAGAGTCCGGCGGGCCCTCCCGTCGGTGCTCGAAAAAAGGGCACGAGGCGCGCGCGGGGATGCGCGCGCGAGACACATACGGAAGCTCACCATCCGTCCTGTCTCGAAAGGCTCCGCCATGCCCTCCGTGTCCGCCCACGTCGCCGCCACCCTCGCCGCCCACGTCCAGCACGTCTTCGGGGTGATGGGCAACGGCAACGCCTACGTCCTCGACGCGCTGGAGCGCCAAGGCGCCGTCCCGTACACCGCGATGCGGCACGAGGGCGGCGCGGTGGTCGCCGCCGATGCCTTCCACCGGGCGTCCGGCGGCCTCGCCGCGGCGACCGCCACCTACGGCGCGGGCTTCACGAACACGCTGACCGCGCTGGCCGAGGCCGTGCAGGCGCGCATCCCGCTCATCCTGCTGGTCGGCGACGAGCCCACGTCGGGCCCGCGGCCGTGGGGCGTCGACCAGATCGCCCTCGCGTCGGCGGTCGGCGCCCGCACCTACACGGTGGGCCGGGCGGATGCGGCGGCGACCACCATGATCGCGGTCGAGCACGCGCTGACCTATCGCGTGCCGACGGTCCTGGCGATCCCCTACGACATCGCGACCCGCGAGGCGGGGCCGATCCCGGCCGCGCCCCAGCCCGTGCTGCCCGCTCCGCTCGCCCCGGCGGGACCGTTCGCCGCCGGCGCGGTGCGGGCGGCGGCCGATGCCCTCGCGCGGGCGGAGCGACCGCTCCTCCTCGCGGGACGCGGCGCCTGGATCGCCGGTGCGAGCGAAGCCCTGGGCGCCCTGGCCGAGGCGACCGGCGCGATCACCGCGTCGACGGCGCTGGGTCGCGGCGTCTTCCCCGACGACCGCTACGACCTCGGCGTGACCGGCGGGTTCGGCGCGGACGGCGCGATGGAGCTCCTCCGGGAGGCCGACGTCGCCGTGGTCTTCGGCGCCTCCCTCAACCAGTTCACGATGCGGTTCGGCGAGCTGTTCGCGCCGGGCACCCGCATCGTGCAGGTGGACGTCGCCGCCGCCGCGACGCACCCGTACGTCGGCAGCTACCTGCGCGGGGACGCGCGGGTGGTGGCGGAGGCGCTGGTCGCCGAGCTGCGCGAGCGCGGCGGCCGCCCGTCGGGCTGGCGGGAGTCGGTGGACGTCGGCGCGCTGCGCGCACGCGAGCTCGGCCGGGCGGACGGGCTCGCCGACGACGGCCTGCTCGACCCCCGCGCCGCCGCCGCGCGCATCGGCGAGCTGCTGCCGGAGGATCGCGTCGTCGTCTCCGACGGCGGCCATTTCATCGGCTGGGCGAACATGTACTGGCCGGTGGCCTCCCCCGACCGGATGATCATGGTCGGCACCGCCTATCAGTCGATCGGCCTGGGCTTCCCCAGCGTCCCGGGTGCGGCGGTCGCGCATCCCGAGTCGACCGTCGTACTGACCACCGGCGACGGCGGCGGGCTGATGGCCCTCGCCGATCTGGAGTCCGCCGTGCGCGTCGCGCGAGGTCACGGCCTGGCCGTCGTCTGGAACGACGCCGCGTACGGAGCGGAGGTGCACGTCTACGGCCGCAAGGGCCTCGCGCAGGCGCCCATGCTCATCCCGACCGTCGACTTCTCCGGGCTCGCCCGCGCGGTCGGCGCCGAGGCCGCGATCGTCCGCACCCTCGACGACCTCGCGGTGCTCGCGGAGTGGGCCGCGCGCCCGGCGGACGAGCGGCCGTTCCTGCTCCTCGACCTGCGCATCTCCCCCACGGTCGTCGCGCCGTACCAGCAGGAGATCTACCGCGTGAACAGCTAGCCCCGCAGGGGTTCACGACGTGGCGCCCATTCCCTGCGGAATAGGCGCCACGTCGTGAACCTCGCGTGCGGACGGCCTCAGCCGCGGGCGCCGTAGATCGGCGAGCGCGCCTGCGCGGCCTCGTTGTCCGGCCCGAGCGGGATGCCGGTGCGGTCGCGCAGCAGCAGGGTCGCGATCAGCCCGATCACCGTCATCCCGGCCAGGTAGAGCGTCACGGCGAACGTCGACCCGGTGGCCTGCACCAGCGCCGTCGCGATCGTCGGTGCGAACGCCCCGCCCAGGATGGCGCCGATCGCGTACGAGATCGACACCCCCGAGAAGCGCACCGATGCCGGGAAGAGCTCGGCGTAGTACGCGGCCTGCGGGCCGTAGGTGAAGCCGAGCCCGATCGTCAGCACCGCGATGCCGAGGAACAGCAGCCACACGCTGCCGGTGTTCACCAGCGGGAAGAGCGAGAACACGCCGACGAGCTGCAGGATCCAGCCCGCGATGTAGGTCGTGCGGCGCCCGATGCGGTCGCTCAACCTCCCCGCGTACCAGGTGGAGAGCAGCCAGGTGACCGCCGATCCGGCGACCGCCCAGAGCACGGGGCCGCGATCGAGCGCGATCGGCCCGTCCGGGTTCGTGGCGTAGTTCTGGATGTAGCCGCCGGTGGTCATGTACCCCACCGCGTTGTTGCCGGCGAAGATCAGGGCGGCGATCACCACGAGCAGCGCGTGCTTGCGGAACAGTTGCACGATCGGGGTGCGGGTCTGCTCCTTGCGCTGGGCGATCTCGAGGAAGACCGGGCTCTCCTCGACCCGCCGGCGCACGTAGTAGCCGATCAGGATGAGCACGATCGACAGCAGGAACGGCACGCGCCAGCCCCACGCGAGGAAGGCGTCGCCCGGTGCGATCACTGCCATGAGCGCCATCGTGCCCGACGCGAGCAGGAGGCCGAGCGGCACGCCGATCTGCGGCGACGCCCCGAAAAGGCCGCGGCGCGCGGTCGGCGCGTGCTCGACGGCCATCAGCACCGCCCCTCCCCACTCGCCGCCGGCCGAGATGCCCTGCACGATGCGCAGGAGCACGAGCAGGATCGGAGCCGCGATGCCGATGGCGGCGTACGTCGGAAGAAGGCCGACGAGCGCGGTCGTGGCGCCCATGAGGATGAGGGTGATCATCAGCACGAACCGGCGCCCGTACTTGTCGCCCAGGTGCCCGGCGACGAAGGCGCCGAGCGGGCGGAACAGGAAGCTGACGCCCACGGTGAGGAACGACAGGATGGTCGCGAACTGCGGTCCTGCCGGCTCGAAGAACAGCTGGCCGAAGACCAGGGCGGCGGCCGACGCGTAGATGAAGAAGTCGTACCACTCGACCGTGGTGCCGACCACGGTGGCGAAGACGACCCTCCGGCGATCCGTCCGGGCCGCGAAGCTCCCGGTCGGGGTGAAGGTGGCGGGCGGGCGGGGCTGCGACGTGCTCATGCGGGGTTCTCCTTCGATCGACGTCATCGTCAGCACCGAGCAGCGAGGCTCGGAAGGGGATCACGATAGTATATGATACGATTTCGGATATTTCGAGCCCGCAGCACACTCGGATATATGATCGCCTTTCGATGGCGACGGACGAGAAGACGCAGAGCAAATCGCGGGCCGCGTACGACTGGGTCAAGGCGAAGATCGCTCGACGCGAGTACACCCCCGGCTACCGGCTGGTGCTCGGTTCGATCGCCGCCGAGCTCGACATGAGCGTCGTCCCGGTGCGGGAGGCGCTGCGCCAGCTCGAGGCGGAGGGGCTCGTCACCTTCGAGCGCAACGTCGGCGCGCGCGTCTCGATGGTGGACGAGTCGCAGTACGCGTTCAGCATGCAGACCCTGGCCATCCTGGAAGGGTCGGCGACGGCGCTGGCGGCCCGCGCCCTCACGGCGGACGACCTGCGGCGCGCCCGCGACATCAACGACCGGATGGTCGCGAGCCTCGACCACTTCGATCCCGGCGCGTTCACGGCGCTCAACCACGAGTTCCACGCGACGCTCTACGCCCCCTGCCCCAACGCCCGCCTCCTCGACCTCGTGAACGCCGAGTGGGGACGCCTGGGCAACCTCCGCAACTCCACCTTCGCCTTCGTGCCCGGCCGCGCCCAGGAGTCCGTGCGCGAGCACGAAGGCATCGTCGGGCTCATCGAGTCGGGCGCGCCGCTCGACGAGATCGAGTCCGCCGCGCGCCGCCATCGCTCGGCCACCCTCGACGCCTACCTGGAGCACGAGCACACCTCCGCCTGAGCACGCGGACTATTCGCCGCCTCGGGGAGGCGGACCGTCCCAGCCGGCCGCCGCGCGAACGCGTCGCGCGATCTCGTCCGGTGCCGCGTCCGTCGCGTCGACGACCAGGCCGTCGAGCGCGGCGGCGTCCAGGATCGCTGCGAGTTCACCCGCGCGGTGGAGGTGCCAGTCGAGACCCTCGGGATCGGCGGAGTGACGCGCCCGCAGCCGCCGCTCGACGACCGCGGGATCGGCGACGAGCCGGCAGACCAGCATCCCGTCGGCCTCCAGCGCGGCGGTGTAGCGCGCCACCTCCGCAGCCTCCTCGATCACCCCGGCCAGGATGAAGCGGCGCGCGCCCGCCGCCCGGTAGTTCGCCGCGAGCGCGCGGAGGTTGCGGAGCTCCAATTCGTGGTTGAACACATCGCTCGCGGGCGCGGGATGCAGGCGTCGCACCGCGTCGAGGTCGATCACCGCGTGCGGCGCGGGCTCGAGCGCGCTGATCGCGTCCGCGACCGTCGTCTTGCCGACGCCGACCGTCCCGTTGAGAAACACGCCGTCCATCCCCTCATTCTTCCCCGCGAGGCGGCACAGACTGCACGCGAATCCGCCGAGGCGGCGAACCATTCCCCGTCTCGGCGCACTGACCATCCCGTGTGAGCCGCCGATAGTCGGCAGGGACGGCATCGGCCGTCACCGAGTGGAGGTTCCCCGTGATCGACTCCCCCCGCACCGACTCCGGCCCCACCGACGCGCGCTCCGCCGACTCGCCCCGCCGCCGGCGGTCCGCCCTCGCGGCGGCGCTCCTCACCGCCGCGCTCGTCGTCGGCGGTGCCGTCGCCTCCACCGCGGCGAGCGCCGCCGCCGATCGCGTGGACGTGACCTGGACCACCACCAACTCGTGGACGACGGGATTCCAGGCGTCGGTGGATGTCGCCAACGGCTCGACGACGAAACTGTCGCCCTGGCAGGTGCGCTTCACCTTCCCGCACACCCTGGTGAGCATCTGGTCGGCGGTGCAGCAGCCGTCGGAGGCGGGCACGCTCACCGTGGGGGCACCGTCCTGGGCCACGACCCTGACCCCGGGCGCGAAGACGAACTTCGGGCTGACCGCCACGAAGGCCGGAGCGGCGGCGATCGTGCCCACCGGCTGCACCATCGTGGGGCTGCCCGCCGGCACGTCGGTGCCGTGCTCGGTGAACGGCGGCCCGGTCGGTGGCGGCAGCACGTCCGGACCGACCGCCCCCACCCCGACTCCGACGCCGACGCCGACCGTCACGACGACGCCCACGCCGACCCCCACGCCGACGCCGACGCCAACCCTGACGCCCACGCCGACCCCCACGCCGACGCCGACGCCCACCAGCGCCGGCCTCCAGGTCACCTGGAGCACCACGTCCGAGTGGACGGCCGGGTTCCAGTCCGCCGTGCGCGTGCGCAACACGTCGGGCACGGCGCTCAACCCGTGGCGGCTGTCGTTCACCACCGGCACCACCGTGGTGAGTCTCTGGGACGGCACGGCCGGCGCCGCTCCGGACGGTTTCACCGTGGCGGCGCCCTCGTACGCGACGTCCCTCCCCGCCGGCGGCGAGGTCTCCTTCGGGCTGACGTCGAACAAGGCGGCAGGCGCCGGTCTCGTCCCGACGGCGTGCCGCGTCGTCGGCGCCGACCTCCCCTGCACGATCAACGGCTCGACCAGCACCCCCGAGCCCACGCCCACCCCGACGCCCACGCCGACCCCGACCCCGACCCCGACCCCGACCCCCACCATCCCGGCCCCGTCCGGCCCTCTCGTCGTCGCCCCCTACGTCGACCTGGGCCTCTGGCCGACCGCCGACCTCACGGCCTTCAGCCGGGCGAGCGGCGTCTCCGCCGTGACGGCCGCGTTCGTCGTGGCCGACCGCAGCAGCGCCTGCTCCCCCACCTGGGCCGGCTACACCGCCTACGCGATCGGCGGCAGCCAGGACTTCCAGCCGAACATCGCCGCGTTCCAGGCGGCGGGCGGTCGGGTCGTCGCCTCGTTCGGAGGCGCCGTGAACGACGAGCTCGCGCGGGTCTGCACCGATCCGGCGAAGGTCCTCGCCGCGTACACGACGGTCGTCACCCGCTTCGGCCTCGACCGGGTGGACTTCGACATCGAGGGCGCCGACGTCTCGGACTCCGCGGCGAACCAGCGGCGGGCGACGGCCGTGGCCGCCCTCCAGAAGCAGCGCGCGGCCGCCGGGCATCCGCTGGAGGTCACCCTCACCCTCCCGGTCATGCCGTACGGGCTGCTCGACAGCGGTCTGCGCACGATCCGCGAGTTCACCGCGGCCGGCGTCCAGCTCTCCGCGGTGAACCTCATGACGATGGACTACGGCACGGGCGTGACCGACATGGCGAAGGCCGCGATCGACGCGGCCACCGCGACCGCCACGCAGTTGAAGACGGTGAGCGCCTTCGCCGGCCTCTCCGACGCGCAGCGGCGCGCGCTCGTCTCCGTGACCCCGATGATCGGGGCCAACGACACGGGCGAGGTCTTCACCCTCGCGAACGCCACGACGGTCGCGGCGTACGCGAAGGCGAACGGTCTCGCGGGCCTCGGCTGGTGGGAGCTCACCCGCGACCAGCCCTGCACCGGCGGCATCCCGGCGTACATGTGCACCGGGACGTCGGCGGCCCGGTGGTCCTACTCGAAGGCGTTCGTCGCGGCCGCGCGCTGACCCGCGCCGATCACGGTGGGACCGGTGCCGTGCCCGGCGCCGGTCTCACCGTTCAGCACCGCCCAGGTCCCGAATCCGACGAGGGCGATCGCGACGAGCGCCAGGATGATGGCGACGACGACGGTCGCACGCTTGTGACTCACGAACCCTCCCCCGGGTGGACAACGGTGTCCACCCTACGGGGAGAACGGTAGGTTTCAGAATCGAGCGCCCGGGTGTCAGACCCCGGCCGTGCTGCGCACCCCGAGAATCGGCATGAAGAACCCGGCGAGCGCCTCCGTCGCCGCCAGCGGGAGCACGTCGGCGACGTACTGATCGGGGCGCACCACGACGATCGCACCGCCGCGATCGATGCCGCGCGCCTCGAACACGTCGTCGGCCGGATCCGCCGCGTAGACCTTCTCCTGGTCGATCAGCGCGAACGGCCCCACCCGCGGACGGAACACCGACGGCACGGCGCCGAGATCCACCTCGGTGTGCGGCTGCTGGTAGACGATCTTCACGTCGAAGTGCGCATCGAGGTCGGCGCCCTCCGGGGTGGAGACGACGATCGGAGACGTCGGTGCGTGCTCCAGCCAGTCAGCCAACTGGGCGACCACGGCGGACTCCCCCGGCCGCGCCGCGTCGGCGAACACGTAGATCCGCCAGCGGCCGTCCGCCTTGGCGTGATGGCCGAGGTGCACGGGGTTGCCGTCGCACACCCGCGTCGCCATCGGGGACTTGAAGCGCTTGCCCAGGGGGAACCCGCTCGCGAGCTCCTGGTGCGCCGGTTCGCCGACGAGGAGGCTGGGCGGGTACTGCGTCATGAAGCCGGCCGGGAACTCCGCCGTGCGCACGTAGAAGTCCTCCAGCTCCGTGGGGTCGCCGAGCTCCTCCGGCTTGGCCGCCATGAGCGAGGACCACTCGCGGTCGAAGTCGATGAGGTTCTGGGCGATCACCTGACGCTCCGCCGAGTAGGTCGCGAGCAGGCTCTCGGGGCTCCGGCCGTCGAGCACGTGCCCGAGCTTCCAGCCGAGGTTGAAGCCGTCCTGCATCGAGACGTTCATGCCCTGGCCGGCCTTGGCGCTGTGCGTGTGGCAGGCGTCGCCGGCGATGAACACGCGCGGGGTGCGGGTGCCCAGGTCTTCGGCGACCACGTCGTCGAACCGGTCGGTCAGCCGATGGCCGACCTCGTAGACGCTGTGCCAGGCGACGTTCTTCACGTCGAGCACGTAGGGGTGCAGGATCTCGTTGGCCTTTGCGATGATCTGCTCGATCGTCGTCGCCCGCACCGCGCCGTTGTCGCCCTCCCTGACCTCGCCGAGGTCCACGTACATCCGGAACAGGTGACCGCCCTCGCGCGGGATGAGGAGGATGTTGCCCGCCTCCGACTGGATCGAGCACTTCGTGCGGATGTCCGGGAAGTCGGTGACGGCGAGCACGTCCATCACACCCCAGGCGTGGTTCGCCTGATCGCCGGCGAGCGTGCAGCCGATGGACTCGCGCACCTTGCTGCGCGCGCCGTCGGCGCCCAGCACGTACTTCGCCCGGACGACCCGCTCCTCGCCCTCGTGCTCTCCCGCGGTGCGCACGAGGCGCACGCTCACGGGGTGCTCGGCATCGTCGTCCACGGTGAGCCCGGCGAACTCGTAGCCGTAGTCGGGGTGCATCCGCGCGGGGGCGTTCGCCATGTACTCGGCGAAGTAGTCCAGCACGCGCGCCTGGTTGACGATGAGGTGGGGCCACTCGCTGACACCGGTGGGGTCGTCCACGGCGCGGGCGGCGCGGTGGATGCGCGAGGGATCGGCCGGGTCCGGCTTCCAGAACGCCATCTCGGTGATCCGGTACGCCTCCGAGATGATCCGCTCGGCGAAGCCGAAGGCGTCGAAGGTCTCGACACTGCGCGCCTGGATCCCGTCGGCCTGTCCGATCGCGAGGCGGCCGGGGCGGCGCTCGACGATGCGGGTCGTGACGCCCGGGAACTGCGAGAGCTGCGCCGCGGTGATCATGCCGGCGGGGCCGGTGCCGACGATGAGCACGTCGACCTCGTCGGGCAGCTCGTCGGGCCGGTCGATGCCCGTCCCGGCCGCGGGCTGCACTCGCGGGTCTCCGGACACGTAGCCGTGGTGGTGGAACTGCACGGGTTCTCCTCACTTCGCTGTGGGGTGCGGTGTTCGATTATCGAACAGCGGGTTCTGATATCGCACACTGATCATAGGCATGCGACGGCAGCGCGACAAGAGCGCGACGAAGGGAGGGGGAAGGAGGAGGGGAAAATGGAGCCGGCTGCGGGACTCGAACCCGCGACCGCTCGCTTACAAGGCGAGTGCTCTACCAACTGAGCTAAGCCGGCGACGACGGCTGGCCCGTCGCGCACCATCCTAGAGGATGGCGTGAGGATCGTCCGGAGGGGTCAGCCGGCGGACGGGGTCGGCGAGGGCGTGGGGGTCGAGGTCGAGGAGTACTCGTCGCCCTGGGCCTGCAGGATGAACGCCTTGAAGTCGTCGGCGCTGGTGAGCGAGCCCGTGTACGGCTTGCCGTTCACCAGCACGAGGAGCGCGTTCGTCATCTTCTTCACATCGGAGTTCGGGATGGGGCCGCTCAGGGCGCGGTCGCTCGCCGTGGTCACCCAGGTCTTGAACCGGCCGTCGTCGATGCACGAGTCGATGCTGGAGACGCTGGCCGCCTTCGCGGAGGCGACGCGGGACTTCAGCTGCTGGTCGCTGAGACCGGGGCTGCCCTCCTTGGGCTGCTTCTCGAACAGCGACGAGTTGAACGCCCAGAAGGCCTCCGGCGAGTAGTTCGCCACGCAGGCGGCGGCGTTCGCCGCGCGGAGCGAGTATTTCGTGCCGGCCGAGTGGCTGGTGTAGATCGCGACGGGGTGCATCTCGACGGTGACCGCGCCATCCTTCACCAGCGGCTCCAGCTGCGAGAGGTTCGTGCGCTGGAAGTCGCCGCAGAGGTCGCACAGGTAGTCGGCGTAGATGCGGATGTCCACGGCCGCGCCGTCCGGGTCGGGCGTGCTCGCGACGGGCTTCGAGTCGGCCGCGAGCGCCGGAGTGGTCGCGACCTTGAGGCCGGCGCCGACCACGACGCCGTCGCTGGCCATGTTCTTCGGGCCGGGCACGGTCGGGCGGATGGCGCCGACGATGACGACGGCGACGATGGCGATCACGGCGAGCACGCCGATCGCGATGCCACCGCCGATCAGGGCCCGGTTGCGACGGTCCTTGCGCTGCTGGGATGTGCGGAGCTGCCGGGCTTTCTCCCGTGCGGCCGCGCGGACATCGCCGCTCTCGTCGGGATCGGTCATGGGGGAATCACACTCTCGGGGTCGATCGGGGCTGCGCAGGGGGACGCAGCGGCGTCGTCGTGCGCCGGGACGCACGCAACCGGACGATCGTATTCCGCCAGTCTGGGAATAGGCCAGACGGTCGCTGGACGTACTGGGGCACGGCTTGGGCGTCCCGACCCAGGGACGGTCGTCGACACCCTCGCCGATGCCATATTATGGGGGATTGCGGCGCCGATGCCCAACGGACGTCGACGCCACGTTCATCCATCACAACGGATCGTCCGGCACGTACCTGCCGGTGAAGGAGAAAAGAAAGAAATGGCGACTGTCACTTACGACAAGGCGACCCGGCTCTACCCGGGTTCCAACCGTCCCGCCGTGGACGCGCTCGACCTCGACATCGCGGACGGCGAATTCCTCGTCCTCGTCGGCCCGTCCGGCTGCGGCAAGTCGACCTCCCTCCGCATGCTCGCGGGTCTGGAAGAGGTCAACGACGGCAACATCTTCATCGGCGAGCGCAACGTCACCGACGTGCCGCCGAAGGACCGCGACATCGCGATGGTGTTCCAGAACTACGCGCTGTACCCGCACATGACCGTCGCCGAGAACATGGGCTTCGCGCTCAAGATCGCGGGCGTCGGCAAGGAGGAGCGTGCACAGCGCGTCCTCGAGGCCGCCAAGCTGCTCGACCTGGAGCCGTACCTCGGCCGCAAGCCGAAGGCCCTCTCCGGTGGTCAGCGTCAGCGCGTCGCCATGGGCCGCGCGATCGTCCGCTCCCCCCAGGTGTTCCTCATGGACGAGCCGCTGTCGAACCTCGACGCCAAGCTCCGCGTCCAGACCCGTACGCAGATCGCGTCGCTGACGCGCCGCCTCGGCGTCACCACCGTCTACGTGACCCACGACCAGACCGAGGCGCTCACCATGGGCGACCGCATCGCGGTCCTCAAGGACGGCGTCCTGCAGCAGGTCGGCACCCCGCGCGACCTGTACGCGCAGCCGAAGAACGTCTTCGTCGCCGGCTTCATCGGCAGCCCGGCCATGAACCTGTTCACGGCCGACGTCACCGACGGCGGCATCAAGTTCGGCAACGCGGTCGTCCCGGTCGAGCGCGACATCCTCGCCGCCGCCGGCACCGCCGTGACCATCGGTGTCCGCCCGGAGGACGTCGTCGTGTCGTCCACCGAGGGCAGCGGCCTCAAGGTGACGGTCGACCTCGTCGAGGAGCTCGGCGCCGACGGCTACCTGTACGGTCACTCGGAGGTCGACGGCAAGCGCACCGACATCGTCGGCCGCGTCGACGGCCGCGTGCACCCGAACGCCGGCGACACCGTCTTCATCACCCCGAAGCCGGGCCACGTCCACGCGTTCCACGCGGAGTCGGGCGAGCGCCTCGGCGGCGCCGTCGTCGACTGAGGTCGCACGCACTAGGCTCCAACAGGAATCACACTCTGCCGCAGTCCGGTTCCCGGGCTGCGGCAGAGTGCTTTTCCCCTCAGCACCGACACCGGAAGGCACTCTCATGCCCGGCTCCGTCAACATCACCGCCGCGACCGTCGACCCCGCGCTGCTCGACCTCCCGTGGAACATCCCGCTCGATCAGTGGTCGGCCGAGCACATCGCACTGTTGCCGAAGGGCATCAGCCGGCACCTCGTGCGTTTCGCCAACCTCTCGGGCTACGTCATCGCCATCAAGGAGACGACGGCGGAGATGGCGCAGCGCGAGTACGACATGCTCCGCACCCTGCAGCGCCTCGACGTGCCCTGCGTCGACCCGGTGGCGGTCATCAAGAACCGCACCGACGACGACGGCAACGAGTTGAACGCCGCCCTCGTCACCCGCCACCTCAAGTTCTCGCTCCCCTACCGCGCCCTGTTCTCGCAGACGCTGCGCCCCGACACGGCCACGCGGCTCGTGGATGCACTGGCCGTGCTGCTCGTGCGCCTCCACATCGTCGGCTTCTTCTGGGGCGACGTGTCGCTCTCCAACACGCTCTTCCGCCGCGACGCCGGTTCGTTCGCCGCGTACCTCGTCGACGCCGAGACCGGCCAGCTGTACGACGGCCTCTCGAACGGCCAGCGCGAGAACGACCTCGAGATCGCCCGCGTCAATATCGCCGGCGAGCTGATGGATCTGGAGGCCGGCGGCCGCATCGACGAGGAGCTCGACCCGATCAGCGTCTCCAACGGCATCGTCGCGGCCTACCGTTCGCTCTGGAAGGAGCTGACGGGCAGCGAGTCCTTCTCGTCGTCCGAGCGCTGGCGCATCAGCCAGCGCGTCGAGCGCCTCAACGAGCTGGGCTTCGACATCGAGGAGCTCGCGATCAAGACCTCGGATGCGGGCACCACCGTCCGCATCCAGCCCAAGGTCGTCGACGCCGGGCACCACCAGCGCCGTCTCCTGCGCCTCACCGGCCTCGACACCGGCGAGAATCAGGCCCGCCGCCTGCTGAACGACCTCGACTCCTACTCGGCCACGCTGGGCAAGCAGGGGCTCGACGAGGAGGCGATGGCGCACGAGTGGCTGCTGCGCGTCTTCGAGCCCGTGGTCCGCGCCATCCCGGCCGACCTGAAGGGCAAGCTCGAGCCGGCGGAGGTGTTCCACCAGCTCCTCGAGCACCGCTGGTTCATGTCGCAGCGGGAGGGCCGCGACGTGCCGCTCGCGGAGGCCCTCACGTCGTACATCAACGACGTGCTCCGCCACCGCCGCGACGAGGCCACCGTGATCGCACCGCCCACGGACACCATGAGCATCCCGACCATCCGGCGCGCCGCCGGCCTCGACGACGACGAGGACGACGACGACGACTGGCGCTCGAAGGTCTGACGCCGCTGCACGACGAAACCGCCGAGTGCGCAGATTCTCTGCGCACTCGGCGGTTTTCGTCGGACGTTCCGCGTACTCGGCGGGTGCCCGGCTGCTACTTCGCGGACTCCGCGCGCAGCTTCGCGATCTCGTAGAGGGTGACGCTGACGGCGATGCCCGCGTTGAGGGACTCGGTCGCGTCGCTGATCGGGATGGAGACGACGGCGTCACAGGTCTCGGTGACGAGGCGGGACAGGCCCTTGCCCTCGCTGCCGACGACGATGACGACCGGCCGGTCGGCGAACGACAGGCCGGGCAGCGAGAGGTCGCCGCCGCCGTCGAGGCCGAGGACGAAGACGCCCGCCTGCTTGTACGCCTTGAGCGTCTGGGTCAGGTTGGCGGCCATCGCGACGGGCGTGCGCGCCGCGGCGCCGGCCGAGGTCTTCCACGCGGAGGCGGTCATGCCGACCGAACGACGCTGCGGCACGATGACGCCCTGGCCGCCGAACGCGGCGGTCGAGCGGATGATCGCGCCGAGGTTGCGCGGGTCGGTGATGCCGTCGAGGGCCACGAACAGCGGCGTCTCGCCCTTGCGCAGGGTGAGGTCGAGCAGCTCGCCGGGGTGGGCGTACTCGTACGGCGGCACCTTGAGCGCGACGCCCTGGTGCACGGCGTCCCGGCCGGCGAGGCGGTCGAGCTCGGGGCGCATGATCTCGAGCACGGGGATGCCACGGCCGGTCGCGATGGAGAGGATCTCCTTCATCCGGTCGTCCATCTCCACGCGCGCGGCGATGTACAGCGTCGTGGCCGGGATGCGCGCGCGCAGAGCCTCGAGCACCGAGTTGCGACCGGTGACGATCTCGCTCTCGTCCCCGGACTTGGCGCGACGGGCAGCGCCCGAGGCACCACGCGGTGCGGCGTCACGACCGCCGCGCCCCGCATGCTTGGCCGCGGCGCGCTCGCGCAGCACCTTGGCCTTGTGCGCGACGTGGTACTCGCGGTCCTCCGCCTTGGGCGTCGGCCCCTTGCCCTCGAGCGCCCGGCGCCCGTTGCCTCCGCTGCCGACCTGGGCGCCCTTGCGCCCCTTCCTCACGGCGCCGCCGCGGGACTTGCCACCCGAACTCTTCATGCTTCGATACTCCAATGCGACCCCGTCGGGGTGTCTTCGATGGTGATGCCCGCGCCGATCAGCTCGTCGCGGATGCGGTCGGCAGAGGCGAAGTCGCGCGCCTGCCGGGCGGCCTGACGGTCGTCGAGCAGTCGCGAGACGAGCTGGCCGAGCGCCGCGTCGGCGGCGGACGAGCCCGAACGGCTCCACTGCGGGGACAGCGGGTTGATGCCCAGGACCTCGGTCATCGCGAGGGCCTGACCGCGCGCGGATGCGGCGGCCTCCAAGTCTTCCGCATCCAGCGCCGCGTTTCCTGTGCGCACGGTGTCGTGCAGCACGGCGAGCGCCTGCGGCACGGCGAGGTCGTCGTCCATCGCCGCGGCGAACGCGTCGGGGACGACCTCTGCGCCGCTGCCGGCGAAGCGGGTGCCGGCGAGCCGGCGGTCGACGCGCTCGAAGAAACCGGCGATGCGGTCGAGGGCCGCCTCCGCCTCGGCGAGCGAGCCGTCGTGGAAGTCGATGGTGGAGCGGTAGTGCGCCGAGCCGAGGTAGTAGCGGACGACGAGCGGGCGCGCGGCGCCGAGCAGGTCGGCCGCGTAGACCGAGTTGCCGAGCGACTTGCTCATCTTCTGCCCGTTGACGTGTACCAGGCCGTTGTGCACCCAGTAGTTGGCGAACGCGTCGCCCGCCGCGGTCGACTGGGCCAGCTCGTTCTCGTGGTGCGGGAAGCGCAGGTCGAGGCCGCCGCCGTGGATGTCGAACTGCGGCCCGAGGTAGCGCCGCGACATCGCGGAGCACTCGATGTGCCAGCCCGGACGTCCGTCGCCCCACGGGGAGGGGAACGCCGCCGACTCCGGCTCGTCGGCCTTGCGGCCCTTCCAGAGGGCGAAGTCGCGCGGGTCGCGCTTGTCGCGCGGGTCGGCGTCGGCCGCCGCCTCCATGTTGTCGATGCTCTGCCGGGTGAGCTCGCCGTAGGCGCTCCAGCTCTTCACGTCGAAGTAGACGTCGCCGGAGCCGTCGGCGGCGGCGTATGCGTGCCCGCGCTTGATCAGCCGAGCGATGAGCTCCTGCATCTGCGGGATGCTGGCGGTCGCCCGCGGCTCGTACGTCGGCGGCTGCACGCCGAGCGCCGTGTACCCGGCGGTGAACTCCAGCTCGAACCGGTAGGCCAGGGCCCACCACTCCTCGCTGCCGCCGTCGGCCTGCGCGGCCGCCGCGTTGATCAGGATCTTGTCGTCGATGTCGGTGACGTTGCGCACGAGCGTGACATCCAGCCCGCGGTAGGTGAGCCAGCGGCGCAGCTGGTCGTAGACCAGGGCCGAACGCAGGTGCCCGATGTGCGGCGACGACTGGACGGTGGGGCCGCACACGTACATCCCCACGGCGCCGGGGCGGAGGGGGACGAAGTCGCGCAGGGCGCCGGCCTTCGTGTCGTAGAGTCGCAGAGTCACGGCATACAGCCTACGGGCCGCGCGCCTCCGCCGCTCAGCGCGGGAGCAGCAGGGCGGTCGCGAAGACGGCGACGCCCTCCCCGCGGCCGGTGAAGCCGAGGCCGTCGGTGGTCGTCGCGCTGACCGAGACCGGGGCTCCGAGCACCGCCGTGAGCGCCTCCTGCGCCTCCGCCCGCCGCGGCGAGAAGATCGGCCGGTTGCCGACGATCTGCGCGGCGACGTTGCCGATGCGGTAGCCGGCCTCCTCGACCAGGCGGCGCGTCTCGGCCAGGAAGACCTCGCCGCGCGCGTCGGCGAAGCGCGGGTCGCCGGTGCCGAAGACGCTCCCGATGTCGCCGAGGCCCGCCGCCGACAGCAGGGCGTCGACGATGGCGTGCGCGACCGCGTCGCCGTCGCTGTGGCCGGCGAGGCCGCGCTCCCCCGGCCAGTGCAGCCCGGCGAGCCAGAGCTCCGCGTCGGCGTCGAAGGCGTGGGTGTCGCTGCCGAACCCGGTGCGCGGGACGGCGGAGGCGCCGAGCAGCTCCTCGGCCCGGCGCAGGTCCCACGGCGTGGTGATCTTGAACGCGTGCGCGTCGCCGGGCACGACGGAGACGGGATGGCCCGCTGCGGCGACGAGGCCGGCGTCGTCGGTCTCGTCCCGCTCGGCGGCGGCGTACGCGGCCAGCAGCTGGTCCCGCGGGAAGCCCTGCGGGGTCTGGATGGCCGAGAGCTCCGAGCGGTCGACCGTCTCGTGCACGGCGCCGTCGACCGACACCCGCTTGATCGTGTCGCTCACCGGCAGGCCGGGGATGACGCCGTGCCCGGTCGCGCGGACCGCGGAGACGACCGCGTCGAAGAGCGAGGACGGTGTCAGCGCGCGTGCGGCGTCGTGGACGAGCACGACCTCCACCCCGGACGCGAGCACAGCGAGTCCCGCGGCCACCGACTGCTGCCGGGTGTCCCCGCCCACGACGACCGCCACCGGAGCGAGGTCGCCGAGCGTCGCGCCCGCGATCCCCTGCGCCTCGTCCAGGAGGTCGGCGGGGGCGACCACGATCGTCTGCACCGGCTCGGCGAGGCCGCGCACGGCCGCGAGCGAGCGCTCGAGCAGGGTGCGGCCGGCCAGCCGCACGAACGCCTTGGGGAGCCCGGCGCCCAACCGGGTGCCGCTCCCGGCGGCGACGACGACGACGGCCACGCGCGGGTCCGGGATGCTGCTGTTCACCCCACGAGACTACCGGGGCGCCCCTGCCGCGCGGCCCGCCTCAATAGGCGAAGTGGATCTGCGCGCGGCGACGCGTCGGATGCTCGATCTCGTCGAGCACAGCTGTCGCGAAGTCCTCGCCGCCGATCGTCGACTCCCCCGCAGCGTCGAACAGTGCGACATCCTCGCCGACGCGGTACTCCCCGCGCCGCTCGCCCTGCGGGGCGTACGCGCCGTAGGCGGCGGCCGGGCTGACGAACAACCAGTCGAGCTCGTCCGGGGTCGCGCCGAGCGCGGTGAGCACGTCGTTCATCTCCCGCGCCTCCTCGACGAACTGGGGCGGCAGGTCGTCGCCCTCCGCGAACCGCGGAGCGCCGGGAGCGGGGCGCAGCGAGCTGAAGCCGCCCACCACCACCAGCCGGGCGCCGGCGCGTGCCGCCGCCTCCCCGAGCTGCGAGTAGACGCCGACCAGGGTGCCCGCCGTGTTACCGCGCGGCGACAGGGCGCCGACGACCACGTCGGCCCCGTCGACCAGCGCCGACGCATCGGCCGCGGCTCCCGCGACGTACTCGACGCCGTCGACCTTCTCCTCCGGCACAGAGCGGCTGAGCGACACGACTTCGTGCCCCCGCCGCGCGGCCTCGCGCACGATCCGCGATCCGGTGAATCCCGTTCCTCCGACGACGACCACTCGCGCCATGGTTGCACCCCGCTTCCGCTCGGGCGGCGGATGCCGCCATCGACTCGAAACGCTAGTCCCACGCCGGCCGTTCCGCGAGGATATGCCCGTGAACGTATGCGGCCCCGCGACCAGAAGGTCGCGGGGCCGCAGGAAAAAGCAGGTGAGTCGCTAGGACGCGAGGACCTCGTCGAGCAGGCTGGACGCCTTCTCGTCATCGGTCTTCTCCGCCAGCGCGAGCTCGGAGATCAGGATCTGGCGAGCCTTCGCCAGCATGCGCTTCTCGCCGGCCGAAAGGCCGCGGTCCTGATCGCGGCGCCAGAGGTCGCGGACGACCTCCGAGACCTTGATGACGTCGCCCGACGCCAGCTTCTCCAGGTTCGCCTTGTAGCGGCGGGACCAGTTCGTGGGCTCCTCGGTGAACGGAGCACGCAGGACCTCGAAGACGCGGTCCAGGCCCTCTTTGCCGATCACGTCGCGGACCCCGACGAGGTCGACGTTCTCAGCGGGGACCTCGATGGTCAGGTCGCCCTGGGTCACGTTGAGCTTGAGGTACAGCTTCTCTTCACCCTTGATGATTCGTTTCTTGACCTCGGTGATCGTTGCAGCACCGTGATGGGGGTAAACGACGGTTTCGCCAACCTCGAAAAGCATAGATATGTTGTCCCTTCAGCAAAGAATAGGATACCACACGAGGCACATGCTAAGGTTCGCTCCCGCACCTTCCGGGGCCCCCGAAGCGCCCTCGCGCATACGCTAAACTCGACTCGAATCTCCGCTTTCTGACAAGGCTGCACCGCGCCGTCGAGCGGAACGATCGGGAGGGTCATCCAGTGAAAGCTCGAGTCGCGGCGTCCGTCGTCCTCGCCCTGACGGTTGCATTCGGCACCGCGGGCTGCGGCCTCATCGCCCCGCAGGCCACCACGAAGCACTACGACGCGAGCGACGGCGTCAGCGGCAGCGTCGGCAGCGTCGACGTCCGCAACGCGATCATCGTCACCGACGCCTCCGGCGGCACGGTCGGCAACCTCGTCGTGACCCTCGTGAACACCGGCTCGACCGCCCAGCGCGTCGCCGTCACGGCGGGCGACAAGAGCACCGAGCCCGCCTACGTGACCGTCGACGCCGGCCAGACGAAGAAGGTCGGCACCTCGCCGAAGTCGACCTCCGGCAACGTCTTCTTCTCGCCGTTCTCCTCGCTGCCCGGCAGCCTGTTCCCCGTCTACTTCCAGTACGGCGACCAGACCGGCGTGCAGCTTCAGGTGCCCGTCCTCGACGGCGCGCTCCCCGAGTACGAGAGCCTCGTCCCGCCGCTCCAGCTGCCGACGTCCACGCCGACCGCCGTCCCGACGCCGACCGAGACGCCGACTCCGACGGAGACCCCGGCGCCGTAGCCCGGCCCCACGACACACGACGAAGCCGCCCCTCACTGCGAGGGGCGGCTTCGTCGTTCGCGACGGGGTCGCGGGTCAGGCGTTGAAGCGGTAGCCCAGGCCGCGCACCGTCACGAGCATCTGCGGCTCGGAGGGGCTCTCCTCGATGCGCGAGCGGATGCGCTTGATGTGCACGTCGAGCGTCTTGGTGTCGCCGAAGTAGTCGCTCCCCCACACCCGGTCGATGAGCTGACCGCGGGTGAGCACGCGTCCGGCGTTGCGGAGCAGCAGCTCCAGCAGCTCGAATTCCTTCAGCGGCATGGAGATCTCGGAGCCGTTCACGGCGACCGTGTGGCGGTCCACGTCCATGCGGACGGTGCCGGCCTCCAGGATGCCGTCGTCCTCGAGCTCCTCCGCATCCACCCGGCGGCGGAGCACGGCGCGGATGCGGGCGAGGAGCTCCCGCGACGAGTACGGCTTGGTCACGTAGTCGTCGGCCCCGAGCTCCAGGCCCACCACGATGTCCACCTCGGAGTCCTTGGCGGTCAGCATGATGATCGGCACGTTCGAGCGCGAGCGGATCTCGCGGCACACCTCCGTGCCCGGGATGCCCGGGAGCATCAGGTCGAGCAGCACGAGGTCCGCGCCGCCCTTGTCGAATTCGGCGAGGGCGGTCGGGCCGTCCTCGGCAACGGTCACCTCGTAGCCCTCACGGCCGAGCAGGTAGGCGAGCGGCTCGCTGAGCGCGGCCTCATCCTCGACGAGCAGGATGGATGTCACGGGTTCTCTCCTATCGGGGGACGAACGGTGGAGGCTTCGGGCAGCCGGATGGTGAAGGTGGAGCCGCGTCCCGGCTGCGACCAGACGCGCACCTCGCCACCGTGGTTCTGGACGGCGTGCTTGACGATCGACAGGCCGAGGCCGGTGCCGCCGGTGTTGCGCGACCGGGCCTGATCCACGCGGAAGAACCGCTCGAAGACGCGGTCGAGGTCGTCCTCGGGGATCCCCTCGCCCTGGTCGGTGACCGCGATCTCGACGACGCCGTCGAGGGTGCGGACGCCGATGCCGACGCGGGACTCGTCCGGCGAGTACTGGATGGCGTTCGAGATGAGGTTGTCGACCGCGGTGACGAGCAGGCTCTCGTTGCCGAGGACCTCCGCCGCCTTCTCGCCGCGCATGGCGATCTCGATGCCGCGCGCCTCCGCCGCCACCCGGTTCTGGTCGATGGCGGCCTTCACGATCTTGGCGGCGGACAGGGTGCGGGCGTCGCCGAGCGCGTCCGTGGCCTGCAGCCGGCTGAGCTCGATGATGTCGCGGGTGATGCGGGCCAGCCTGTCCGCCTCCTCGCTCAGCCGGTGCGCGAACCGGCGCACCTGCTCGGGGTCGTCGGAGGCGCCGTCGAGCGCTTCGGCCAGCAGGCCCACGGCGCCGATCGGGGTCTTCAGCTCGTGGCTGATGTTCGCCACGAAGTCGCGGCGCACCGAGTCGAGCCGGAACGACTCCGTGCGGTCCTCCGCGAGCAGCAGGATGTAGCGGGAGCCGAGCCGCGCCACCCGCACGCTCAGGTGGATGTTCGCGTCGCCGAACGGCCCGCGCGCCAGTTCGCAGTCCTCCGTGACCGGCTCGCCGGAACGGCGCACGCGGTCGACGAGCTCGACGAGGTGCGGGTGCACGAGCGTCCCGCCCCAGACGAGCCCGATGGCGTGGGCGCCCGGGGAGGCCTTGATCACGTTGTTCGACGGGTCGATCACGACACCGGCCGACTCCATCGCGTCGAGCACCTGGTCGACGCCGTCGGGCACGGCGGGGTTCACCACGGCCGCGGCATGGTCGCCGCGCCGGGCGGCGACGTGCAGGATCCACACGAATCCGGCGCCGACGGCGAGGCCCAAGCCCAGCGAGAGCAGCACCAACCAGGCGGAGTCCATGCGGCAAGCGTATGGGATGGCGGAACACGGGTTGGCCGCGTGCCCCGTTCCGCCGCGTGTTTTCGCGGGTACGTTAGACAGTGTTCGAGCTCAGGTCACCCACTGTTAACCTGATGCGGCGAACATGCTGAGCGGGGTCAGTCGACCCCCGCATCCCGCGTGCCCGCGCACGCCCAGGAAGGATCCCACCCCCATGCGCGAAGTTTTCCAGCAGGAGCTGGCCGAAGTCCAGGACCGCCTCGTCGAGATCGCCGAGCTCGTCGTCCGCTCGATCCAGGATGCGACGCGGGCCTTCAACGAGTCCGACGTCTCGCTCGCCGAGGACGTCATCGCGAACGACAAGAAGATCGACGAGCTCACCGTGCTCCTCGACGAGCTCTCCATCCAGATCCTCGCCCGCCAGCAGCCGGTCGCGCGCGACCTGCGCATCGTCGTCAGCGCCCTGCGCATCAGCGCGTCGCTCGAGCGCATGGGCGACATGGCCGAGCACATCGCCCAGCTCTCCCGCTACCGCTTCCCGGACAAGGTGGTGCCGAAGGGCCTGCGCGCCACCTTCGCCGAGATGGGGCGCCTCGACGTGGCCATCGCCGAGAAGCTCGCCGAGCTGCTCCGCTCGCAGGACATCCGTCTCGCGGACGAGATCCGCAACGACGACGACGACGTCGACGAGCTGCACGCCAGCGTCTTCGACAAGGTCCTCGGCGAGACGTGGAAGGGCCAGGCGGTCGACACCGTCGACGCGACCCTCGCCTCCCGTTACCACGAGCGCTTCGCGGACCACGCCGTCTCGATCGCCAAGAAGGTCCAGTACCTCGCGACCGGCGACTGGGCCCCCGAGCTCGCCTCCTGACCCCACCGCTCCGTAGCCGCCGAGCACAGCAAAAAGGCTCCCGAATCGTCGATTCGGGAGCCTTTTTGCTGTGCTCGGCGGCTGGCGGCTACTTCTTGCCCTGCGCGGCGACGGCGGCGGCGCCGGCTGCGGCGGCCTCCGGGTCGAGGTAGTAGGCGGGCTCGGTCGGGCGGAAGTCCGCGTCGAGCTTGTAGACGAGCGGGATACCGGTCGGGATGTTGAGCTCGGCGATGTCGTCATCGGAGATGCCGTCGAGGTGCTTCACCAGCGCCCGCAGCGAGTTGCCGTGCGCGGTGACGAGCACCGTCTTGCCCTCGGCGAGGCTGACCGTGATGTCGGACTCCCAGTACGGCAGCATCCGCTCGATGACGTCCTTCAGGCACTCGGTGCGCGGGAGGTCGTCGCCGAGCCCCGCGTAGCGCGGGTCGTGCGCCTGCGAGAACTCGCTGTCGTCGTCGAGCGGCGGCGGCGGGACGTCGAACGAGCGGCGCCACAGCTGGAACTGCTCGGGGCCGTACTTCTCGAGCGTCTCGGCCTTGTCGAGACCCTGCAGAGCGCCGTAGTGGCGCTCGTTGAGGCGCCAGGAGCGCTTGACGTCGATCCAGAGCCGGTCGGAGACGTCCAGCGCGTAGTTCGCGGTCTGGATCGCGCGGGTCAGGACGGACGTGTAGAGGATGTCGGGCTGCAGCCCGGACTCGGCGAGCAGCTCGCCGGCACGCTTGGCCTCGGTGACGCCCTGCTCGCTGAGCCGGACGTCCACCCAGCCGGTGAACAGGTTCTTCTGGTTCCACTCGCTGTTGCCGTGGCGGAGAAGGATCAAAGTGTAGGGCGCGGACATGGCTCCTAATCTACCGTGCCGGGTACGGCAGACTGGAGCGATGGCTTCCGGTGCGATCGGCACGGTGACGCGTGGCACGACCAACACCAACCGGCTGCGCCGCGTCGACCGCTGGGTCGCGGCCCAGCCGGTGCTTCGCCGCGCCTCCGACCCGCTCGTCGTCGACCTCGGCTACGGCGCCAGCGGCGTGACCGCGCTCGAACTGCACCAGCGGCTGGCGAAGACGCGTCCAGACGTGGAGGTCGTCGGGCTCGAGATCGAGCCCGCCCGGGTGCGCACCGCCGACGAGCAGCTCGCCGCCGTGCGGGCCGGTCGGACCGGTTTCGCCGCCGACGCGCGCATCCGCTTCGCCTTGGGCGGGTTCGAGGTGCCGCTGCCGGACGGGCGACGCGCGGCGGTGATCCGCGCGTTCAACGTCCTGCGCCAGTACGACGAGACGGAGGTCGCCGGCGCCTGGAACCGGATGCTCTCGCGCCTCCAGCCCGGCGGCCTCCTGGTCGAGGGCACCTGCGACGAGATCGGCCGCATCGCGAGCTGGGTCGCGCTCGATCCCGGCGGACCGGTCTCCCTCACGGTGTCGCTGCGTCTGCGCGGGCTGGATGCGCCCTCCATCGTGGCGGAGCGACTGCCGAAGGCGCTCATCCACCGCAACGTCCCCGGTGAGCGCGTGCACGCTTTCCTGACCGAGCTGGACCGGCTGTGGCGCATCCACTCGCCGCTGGCCGCCTACGGCCCGTCACAGCGCTGGATCGCGGTCGCCCAGGGGATGCGCGACGCCGGCTGGCCCGTCATCGGCGGTCGCTCGCGCTGGCGTCTCGGCGAGCTCACCGTCGCCTGGAGCGCCGTCGCACCCGCCTGACGCGTCCACCCCTCCCCACATTTGGCCCAAATGTCGACTCCGGGCGCCGCATTCGCGACATTTGTGACAAATGCTGGCTGAGGGCACCGCATTCGCGACATTTGTGACGAATCTCGCGGCAGGGAGGTGGGGTTCAGGCGCGGGGACGGCGCGTGACCGCTCCCAGGCGCGGGAGGTGCGGGATCTGCGCCTCGGCGCCGGCGCCGGGAGGCACGACGACCTCCTGCGCGGCCGCCACGAGCGTGCCGTCGGCGTCGACCGTGAGGGTCTCGTCGGGTGCCGTGCTGCGCTTGACCACGGCGAGCGCGATCGGCCCGAGCTCGTAGTGCAGGGCGGTGGAGGTCACGGTTCCGACCTCCTTCTCGCCCAGCGAGACGGCCGCTCCGCGCACAGGATGGGCGCCTTCGGAGCCGTCCAGGTGCAGCATCACGAGGCGGCGCGGCGGGTGGCCGAGGTTGTGGACCTTCGCCACCGTCTCCTGCCCGCGGTAGCACCCCTTGTCGAGGTGGACGGCGCTGCGCAGCCAGTCGAGCTCGTGCGGGATGGTGCGCTCGTCGACCTCGGTGGAGAACCGCGGCCGCCAGGCGGCGATGCGCAGGGCGTCCGCCGCGGAGGCGCCCGCGACGACCAGCTCGCGGCTCTCGACCCGGGCGACGATCGACTCCAGCGCATCGCGCGGGACGATCCGCTCGCTCCAGGTCCAGCCGGCTCCGGGATGCTCGCCCTGCGCGTACTGGTGGCCGCCGACCGCCACGGCCCGCCACGGGTCGTGCCAGATGAGCGGCACCCCGTTCGGTGCGGCGATGGGGAGGGGCGGGTCGCCGAGCGTCCCGATCGTCGCGAGGTCGTCGCTGCGGTCGGCGAGCTCGACGCGGAGCATGAAGCGCATCCGGTCGAGCCACGACAGCAGGCCCTCGGCCTCGGGGCGGTCGACGAGCAGCCAGAGGGTCTCGCCGTCCTCGATGAGGCGGACGGCGTGCTCGACCCGGCCGGTCACATCCAGCAGGAGGGTCTCGGAGGACTCCCCGGGCTGCAGCCGGGTGAGCGCCTGGCTGGTGAGGGAGTTGAGCCAGCTCAGCCGGTCCGGGCCGGTGATGGTGAGCACGGCGCGGTCGGAGAGGTCGACGATGGCGCGGCCCTCGGCGAGCGCGCGCTGCTCCCCGAGCGGGTTGCCGTAGTGCGCGGGGACGCCGGCCTCGGCCGTCGTTCCCGGGATCGAGGCCGCGTCGACGGCGCCGGGAAGGCGGAGGAACGGGGAGGAGGCCATCACTCCGCCTTGGCGAGGCGCGCGGACGCGTGAGTCCGCAGTTCCTGACCGAGCGCGGCGATGTCCCACGCCCAGAGCAGGTGGTTCTCGACCAGTCCGTAGAGGCGGGTGGCGGCCGTGTATTCCTTGGCGCCCGCGGTGCGGACGACGGCGTCGGTCGCCAGATCGATGCGCGGACCGCTCACCTGGCCGAGGTAGAGCTCGCTGACGCCGTCGGGGTGGATGACGGAGACGTCGATGTCGAACGCGCCGTTGGAGTTGCGCAGCGTCTCGACCGCCTGCGCCGTGCCGAACGGGCGCGGTCCGGAGCCCGGCAGCATCGCCGGCCCCTGGTCGCCCTCGATCAGCTTGCGGCTGAGCCGCCAGTAGCCGGTCTCGGCCGCGAGCGGGGTCTTCTCCTCGTCGAGGATCCAGGAGGTCGACGAGTAGTTGAGGTACGGCTGGCCGTCGTGGCTGAAGCTCACGCGCTGGCCGAACTCGAGTTCCGTGTGCTCGTCGCCGATGGCGTAGTCGAGCACGCCGGTGCCCTCCCAGACGCCGATGAGCCAGGAGAGCGGGACCAGCTCGGAGGGGAGGTCGGTCGGGATCTCGATCATGGTGACCGCTCCCCCGCCTAGCGCTGGCCGCGGAAGAGGTTGTAGACGACCAGTCCGGAGACGCCGAGGATCGCGAGGGTGGCCAGGCCCAGCAGGCCGACGAAGAAGAGTTCGAGAGCGACGAGCATAGGGAGAGTCTATGTCAGCTCGCGGCCGAGACGATGGCGAGGACGGCTCCGGTGACGCCGAGGATGATGAAGCTGCCCGTCAGCGTGGCCGCCAGCCGGTTGACGAAGCCGTCCTTGCGCTGGGTCGCGAGCTGCGCCGCGAAGGCCAGCAGCACGCTCACGCCCAGGGCGAGGGAGAGCCAGGAGGCGTAGGCGCCGTGCGGGGAGAGGATGCCGATGAGCACCGCGAGCACGATGGAGACGGCCCAGACCGAGCCGACGCTGCCGTAGAGAGCGGGGCGCGGCATCGGCTCCGGCGGCTCGACGGCCGCGGCAGGCCCCTGCGGATGCGGACCGGGACCGGGCAGATCGGGCCCGGGCGCGCCGTTCGCGATGTCGCTCATGAACCCATTGTGCCCTGAGCGCGGAGTCCGCGGACGGCCGGGGCATGCATTTCGGGTAGCATTGCGGCACCGAGAGGGTGGAGGACCTGGGTGGCGCAGCTGTTGATCCTCACCTCTGCGCCCGACGTGGAGGTGCTGCCTTCGCTCGCCCTCCTCAGCCATCGCACCCGCCAGATCCCCGCGGAACCGGCGGCGCTCGTGAACGCACCGAGCTGCGACCTCATCTTCGTGGACGCCCGCCGCGACCTCGCCAGCGCCAAGTCGCTCTGCAAGATCCTGACGACGACCGGTGTGACCGTGCCGCTTCTGCTCGTCCTCACCGAGGGCGGCCTCACCGCCGTGAGCGCCGACTGGGGCGCGAGCGACGTGGTGCTCGACTCGGCCGGCCCTGCCGAGGTGGATGCGCGCATCCGCCTCGCGATCGGCCGTCAGACGCAGGAGCACTCGCAGAGCAAGATCCAGGCGTCCGGCATCACCATCGACGAGGCGAGCTACTCGGCCAAGGCGCACGGACGCCAACTCGACCTCACCTTCAAGGAGTTCGAGCTCCTCCGCTTCTTCGCGACGCACCCCTCCCGCGTGTTCACCCGCGAGCAGCTGCTCAGCGAGGTGTGGGGGTACGACTACTTCGGCGGAACCCGCACGGTGGACGTCCACGTGCGGCGCCTGCGCGCGAAGCTGGGCGACCTGGAGTCGCTCATCGGCACGGTGCGCAACGTCGGCTACCGGTTCAACGTGTACGACGACGACAACGACCGGGTCCCGTCCAGCGTCCACCACTGAGCGGCGCTCACCGCGTGCCTGTGGAGGGGGCGTTTATCCACCGTTAACCGGAGCCCGTCCCCGACGTCGTGGGCGAGTGCCAAGATGGGGACATGGACTCCGACGACATCCTTCTCGACAACGGGCTGACCGGAAGCCTGGGCAGCGATTTCGACGACGACTTCGCGCCCTTCATCTACGAGCCCGATCCCGACCTCCCGGACGATCGCTACCTCGACCGCGAGATCAGCTGGCTGGCGTTCAACCAGCGCGTGCTCGAGCTCGCCGAGGATCCGCTGCTCCCCGTCCTGGAGCGCGCCAACTTCCTCGCCATCTTCGCGAGCAACCTCGACGAGTTCTTCATGGTGCGCGTCGCCGGCCTCAAGCGCCGCATCGCGACCGGTCTGGCCGTTCCCACCAACGTCGGCCGCGCCCCGCAGGACGTCCTCGCCGACATCTCGCTGAAGGCGCACGAGCTGCAGGAGCGGCACGCCCGCGCCTACCGCGAGCTCGTGGAGCCCGACCTCGACGCCGCCGGGATCTCCGTCGTGCCGTGGGACCAGCTCGACGAGGCCGATCGCGCCCAGATGCGCGAGGTGTTCTCGCAGCAGATCTTCCCGGTGCTGATGCCGCTTGCGGTCGACCCCGCGCACCCGTTCCCCTACATCTCGGGCCTCTCGCTCAACCTCTCCGTGCGGGTGCGCAACTCGCGCACGGGCAAGGAGCAGTTCGCGCGCCTCAAGGTGCCCCAGATGCTCCCCCGCTTCGTGCGCATCGACCAGCGCGAGGGTCTGGGCGAGGTGAGATTCATCCCCCTTGAGGACCTCATCGCGAACCACCTCGGCGACCTCTTCCCCGGTATGGAGATCCTCGACCACCACGTGTTCCGCGTCACGCGCAACGAAGACGTGGAGGTCGACGAGGACGAGACGGAGAACCTCATCCAGGCGCTCGAGCGCGAGCTGCTGCGCCGCCGGTTCGGTCCGCCGATCCGCCTCGAGGTCACGGACGACATGGACGACGTGACGCTGGGGCTGCTCGTGCGCGAGCTCGACGTCACGGAGCAGGAGGTCTACCGCCTTCCCGCCCCGCTCGACCTCGGCGGCCTGTTCGACCTGGCCCGCATCGACCGGCCCGACCTGCACTACCCGAACCACGTGCCCACGACCGCGGCGCAGCTCATGCCGACGGAGCCGAACGCCAAGCCGAACGTGTTCGCGGCGGTCTCGCGCGGCGACATCCTGCTGCACCACCCCTACGAGTCGTTCGCGACCAGCGTCCAGGCGTTCCTGGAGCAGGCCGCCGCCGACCCGCACGTGCTCGCCATCAAGCAGACGCTGTACCGCACGTCGGGCGACAGCCCCATCGTCGAGGCCCTCATCGACGCGGCGGAGGCGGGCAAGCAGGTCCTGGCCCTCGTCGAGATCAAGGCGCGCTTCGACGAGCAGAACAACATCTCCTGGGCCCGGAAGCTCGAGAAGGCCGGCGTGCACGTCGTGTACGGCCTCGTCGGACTCAAGACCCACTGCAAGCTCGCCCTCGTCATCCGCGAGGAGAAGGGCGTCCTCAAGCACTACAGCCACATCGGCACCGGCAACTACAACCCGAAGACCTCGCGCATCTACGAGGACCTCGGCCTGCTGACGGCCGACGACCAGGTCGGCAAAGACCTCACCCGGCTGTTCAACGAGCTCTCGGGCTACGCGATCGAGAAGAAGTTCAAGCGGCTCCTTGTCGCGCCGCTCCACCTGCGCAAGGGGCTGCTCAAGCGGATCGACACCGAGCGCGCGAACGCCGCCGCGGGCAAGCCCTCGGGCATCCGGATCAAGCTCAACTCCATCGTCGACGAGGCGATCATCGACGCGCTCTACCGCGCCAGTCAGGCCGGCGTCCCGATCGACCTGTGGGTGCGCGGCATCTGCGGGCTGGTCCCGGGGCGCGAAGGGCTGTCCGAGAACATCCGGGTCCGCTCCGTGCTGGGCCGGTACCTCGAGCACTCGCGCGTGTTCTCGTTCGTCAACGACGGCGACCCGCAGGTCTACATCGGCAGCGCGGACATGATGCACCGCAACCTCGACCGCCGCGTCGAGGCGCTCGTGCGCCTGACCTCGCCCGAGCACCTGGCCGAGCTGGACGGGCTGTTCGACCTCGCGTTCGACGACCGGACCGCCGCGTGGTCGCTCGCCGAAGACGGCGACTGGACCCGCCACCACCTCGACGAGGACGGCAAACCGCTGATCGACCTGCAGAATAAGCTCATGCAGCAGATCAGCCACCGTCCACGGAGCCAGCGCACGGGAAGCAGGCGGTGAGTCCGGCCATCTACGCCGCCGGCGCCCTGTGCTGGCGGGTGGTGGACGATCGCATCGTCGTGCTCGTCGTGCACCGCACCAAGTACGGCGACGTCACCATCCCCAAGGGCAAGGTCGACCCCGGCGAGACCCTGCCGCAGACGGCGATCCGCGAGATCCACGAGGAGACCGGGCTGAAGGTGGGCCTCGGTCTCCCGCTCGGCGTCTCCCGCTACCCGCTGAGCAGCGGTCGCGAGAAGATCGTGCACTACTGGGCGGCCGAGGTGTCCCCGAAGGCGATCGAGCAGTCGACGTTCGTCCCGAACAACGAGATCGCGGCCGTCGAGTGGGTCACCATCAAGAAGGCGCGCGGCTACCTGACCTACGAGCGCGACGTCGAGATCCTCGACGCGTTCGACGGGTTCCTGCGCCAGGGCATCACCTCGACGTTCTCCCTCATCGCCCTGCGGCACGGCAAAGCCGAGCCGCGCGGCGGCTGGGACGGCTCCGACGCTTCCCGCCCCCTCACCGACCGCGGCGTCAAGCAGGCCGCGGGCGACGTGCCGACACTGGTCGCCTGGCGGCCGAAGCGCATCGTCACGAGCGACGCGGTCCGCTGCATTGCGACGGTCGCTCCCCTCGCCGCAGCGACGGGCATCCAGCCGCATCGCACGCACGACATCAGCCAGGAGGCGTACGAGGAGGGCCAGGGCGACGTGCGCTCGGTCGTCGGCAAGCGCATCCGTGCCGGCAAGAACGCGGTGCTGTGCAGCCACGGCCCGGTGCTGCCGGAGATCCTTCGCGAGATCGCCCTCGCGACCGGCACGATGCCCGGCGCGTACCTGAACGATGCCGCCGACCTCGACACCGGCGGCTTCTCCGTGGTGCACCTGTCGTCGACCAATCCGGCCTCCGGGATCATCTCGATCGAGACGTACGCGCCCGCCGTCGCGTGATGAGGTGACCTCCCCTTCCCCCGCATCGCACCCGTCCTGGCGGGACGCGGTCGCGCGGCTCTCGCGCCCGACGACGGAGGAGACCGTGGGAGAGGCGGCTGCCGCGCTCCACTTCGACGTCCGGCAGCTCGATCGTCGTCCGGCCGACCGCTGGCAGCGCTCGAACTCCCGCACCGTGCGGGCCGATCCGGCCTCGGACGCGCCGATTGTCCTGGCGGTGCGGCCCGCGGTGCTCAGCGCCTCGGGGCGCTGGAAGACGTCCGGCATCAGCTGGGGCACCATCCAGTACCACGTGCATCGCCTGGCCCTCTCGCGCCGCCAGACCCGCTGGTTCCACCAGGTGTCCGCCCTTCGGCGTTCGACGCCCCCGGGGCTCGGCGACGACCCCGACCGCATCCTGCTCGACGACTACGAGAGCCCGCTGCTCTGGGAGCTGCTCGCCCAGGCGGGCGATGCCGGGGTGGAACTCGTCACCGGCCCCGGCGGCTCCGTGCAGCTCGGGACGACGGCCGACGCGCTGCTCGACGCGAGCGCCGTCGACGACGCGCTGGGCCTGGAGACCGTCGTGCTGTTCGACGGCGAGCGCCGGCCGGTCGAATCGGTGGGCCGCATCGGCGACCACGGTCTCTACGCGGTGGACTGGGCTCCCGCACCCCGGATCCTGCTCGCTCCCAGCACCGGCCCGCTCACGCCCGAGCAGCGGGCCGTTCTCACGCATCCGCTCCCCCGCGTGCCGGCCGCGGAGGCCGACGAGTTCCTCCACGAGGTCTACCCGGTGCTCCGGCAGGCGATCTCCATCGTGAGCTCGGACGAGACGGTCGCCTTCCCGGCCATCGATCCGCCGAGCCTCGCGCTGGTGGTCGAGCACCGGCCGAACGCGTCCGTCGAGCTGCACTGGGAGTGGCTGTATCGCGTGGGCGCGACCCGCACGCGCCGGGCGTCCGACGTCCCGCCCGAGGCCGGCCAGTACAGCGACCCCGCGGCCGAGGCCCAGCGTCTGGCACTGATCGGCCGCGACCCGCTCCCCGGCGGTCTCGTCGCCGGCGTGCCCGCCGCGCTGACCGGCCTGGACGCGCTCGAGTTCGTGGAGGAGACCCTCCCCCGGCTCGCGGGCCGCGGCGACCTCCGTATCCGGGAGGTGGGAGCGCGTCCGGCCTTCCGCGCGATCACCGACGCCCCCGAGCTGACGCTCACGGTGATGCCGGCAACGGAGGCGGACTGGTTCGACCTGGGCGTGATCGTCCGGGTCGACGGCCGCGACATCCCCTTCACCCCGCTCTTCGCCGCCCTGACGCGCGGCTCGAAGAAGCTGCTGCTCGTCGATCGCAGCTATCTGCCGCTCGACCTGCCGGTCTTCGATCGGCTGCGGGAGATCATCCAAGACGCCTCGACCTTCCCCGAGTGGGAGACCGGCGTCCTCCGCCTCAATCGCCGCCAGGCCGCCGTCTGGGAGGAGCTCGCCGAGCTCGCCGACCACACCGAGCAGGACGAGAGCTGGCGCGAGACCGTCGAGGGGCTCCTCGCTCTCGCGGCAGCCGGCGAGGGCCCCCTCGACGACGTCCCGGCACCGGCGCCCTCCGTCACGGCCGAGCTCCGGCCGTACCAGGAGCACGGCCGCCGCTGGCTGCACTTCCTCTGGCGCCACCGGCTCGGCGGGATCCTGGCCGACGACATGGGGCTCGGCAAGACGGTGCAGACGCTCAGCCTCATCGCCGACGTGGTCGCCGCACGCCCGGACGACGCCTCCCCGGCGCCCTTCCTGGTCGTCGCTCCCGCCTCCGTCGTCTCCAACTGGGGTGCGGAGGCCGGACGCTTCACGCCGGAGCTCACCGTGGCCACTCTCACCTCCGGCGTGCGGAGCGTCGCGCAGCTGCGGGAGGCGATGGCGGGCGCCGACCTGGTCGTCACCTCCTACGCCCTCTTCCGCCTCGACACCGACCGTTACGCGGCGCTGGACTGGGCGGGGCTCGTCCTCGACGAAGCGCAGGTCGTGAAGAACCGCCAGTCGCTCGTCCACCGCGCCGCCCGCGACTTCCCCGCCCCGTTCAAGCTCGCCATCACCGGGACGCCGCTCGAGAACCACCTCCTGGAGCTGTGGGCGCTGTTCGCGATCGTGGCACCGGGGCTGCTGCCGCCGGCGCACCGCTTCACGCAGCACTACGCCCGGCCGATCGCCGCGGGAGACGATGTCGCCGCGGCGCGGCTGGAGACGCTGCGCCGCCGGGTGCGCCCGCTCCTGCTCCGCCGCACGAAGGAGCAGGTCGCACCCGAACTGCCCGCGCGCCAGGAGCAGGTGCTGACCGTCGAGCTCTCGCCGAGCCACCGGCGCGTCTACGACGCCTACCTGCAGCGGGAGCGCCAGAAGGTCCTCGACCTGGTGGACGACCTCGACCGCCAGCGGTTCACCGTGCTCCGCTCGCTCACGCTGTTGCGGCGCCTGAGCCTCGACGCCTCGCTCATCGACACGTCCGACGATCCGCACGGGGAGTTCGACGACATCCCGTCGAGCAAGCTGGACGCGCTGCTGGAGCAGCTCGCCGACGTGATCGCCGAAGGGCACCGCGCGCTCGTGTTCAGCCAGTTCACGACCTATCTCGCGAAGGCGGCCGAGCGGTTGACCGCCGCGGGCATCCCCTTCGCGATGCTCGACGGGTCGACGCGACGCCGCTCGAAGGTCATCGACGGCTTCCGCACCGGCTCCGCGCCGGTCTTCCTGATCAGCCTGCGCGCGGGCGGGGTGGGGCTGAATCTCACCGAGGCGGACTACGTGTTCCTGCTCGACCCGTGGTGGAATCCGGCGGTCGAGCAGCAGGCCATCGACCGCACCCACCGCATCGGCCAATCCGCACCCGTCATGGTCTACCGCCTCGTCGCCGCCGACACCATCGAGGAGAAGGTGATGGCGCTGAAGGCCGAGAAAGCGCGCCTGTTCGACGCGGTGTTGGACGGCGGGACCGGCTTCGACGCGGCCCTGACCGCCGAGGACATCCGCGGCCTGCTCGCCTGATCGGGCCGCTCGGGACAGCCAAGACAACACCCCTCGTTCACCTTCCGTTTACCGTTGCGGGGGACGCTGGTCAGACACCGGGAATAGCGTCACACGCGGGTCGCACCGACCCCGTCCTGTTGTTACTGATCCCCGGAAGGGACAACTGTGAAACTGAAGCGTCTTGGCGCTCCTCTGGTCATTCTGGCCGCTGCCGCCATCTCTCTGACCGCGTGCGCGTCGAACGAGGGCAGCACCCCGTCGACCACGTCGGCCGCGCCTTCCAACCTCTCCGGCACGCTGAACGGCATCGGTTCGTCCGCTCAGGGCGCTGCGCAGACCGTCTGGGCAGCCGGCTTCCAGGAGGCCAACCCCAAGGTCACCGTCAACTACGACCCGCAGGGCTCCGGCGCCGGCCGCAAGTCCTTCATCTCGGGCGCAGCCGACTTCGCCGGCTCCGACGCCGCGCTCAAGACCGAGGAGCTCGCCTCCGACTTCGCGGGCTGCGCCGCCGGCAGCAAGGGCATCGACCTCCCCGTCTACATCTCCCCGATCGCCATCGCCTACAACGTGGACGGCGTGAAGGACCTCAAGCTCGACGCCGACACGATCGCCGGCATCTTCTCGGGCAAGATCACCACGTGGGACGACGCGAAGATCAAGGCGCAGAACTCGGGCGCGACCCTCCCGTCCGCCGCGATCACCGTCGTGCACCGCTCCGACGACTCGGGCACCACCCAGAACTTCACCGAGTACCTCGCGGCGAACGCTGCGGACGTCTGGACCGCCCCGGCTTCGCAGACCTTCCCGTTCCAGGTCGGTGACGCCGCCAAGGGCACCTCGGGTGTCGCGGATGCCACGAAGAACGCCAAGAACTCGATCACGTACATCGACGAGTCCGGCTCGGCCGGTCTCTCCATCGCGCAGCTCAAGGTGGGCGACACCTACACCAAGCTGAGCGCCGACGGTGCCGCTGCGGTCGTTGCCGCCTCGCCCATCGCCGACGGCCGCACCGCCAACGACCTCGCCATCGCGATCGACCGCAAGGCCGACAAGAAGGGCGACTGGCCGCTGGTCCTCGTCTCCTACGTCGTGGCCTGCCAGGAGTACAAGGACTCCGCCAAGGGCGACCTGGTGAAGGGCTACGTCGACTACATCGTGAGCGCCGACGCGCAGAAGGCCGCCGCCGAGCAGGCCGGCTCCGCCCCGCTCTCGTCCGACCTCGCCGCCAAGGTGAGCAAGGCCGTCGCCAGCATCAAGTAACACCTCGCCGCTCGGCCTGGGCTGTCTGCAGCCCGGGCCGAGCGGTGCGTCTCCCCTCACCCGCCTCGAGCGGGAAACCCGATGAGAGAAAGCAACGAATGACCGCCGGAACCGCAGGAGCAATCAGACCGAAAGCGAAGGTCCGCCTCGGCGACCGCGTCTTCTCCACCAGTACCGTCGTCGCGGGATCGCTGATCCTCGCCATCCTGGCCGCGGTCGCGATCTTCCTCGTCGTCCAGAGCATCCCGGCCCTGTTCGCCGGCGCCGGCGAGCTGCCGAACAACGCCACGAACTTCTGGTCGTGGGTCTGGCCCCTGGTGTTCGGCACCATCTGGGCCGCCCTCATCGCCCTCCTCATCGCGACGCCGCTCTCCATCGGCATCGCCCTCTTCATCTCGCACTACGCCCCGCGCCGGGTCGCCCAGACCCTCGGCTACATCATCGACCTCCTCGCCGCGGTGCCATCCGTGGTCTTCGGCCTCTGGGGCATCGCGACGCTCGCCTCGTTCGTGCAGCCCTTCTACGCGTGGCTGAGCACCTACCTCGGCTGGATCCCCTTCTTCGCCCCGCCCGTGTCGGGCACGGGCCGCACCATCCTGACCGCCGCCATCGTGCTCGCCGTCATGGTGATCCCGATCATGACGGCCATCTGCCGTGAGATCTTCCTGCAGACCCCGCGCCTCCACGAGGAGGCCGCGCTCGCCCTCGGCGCCACGCGCTGGGAGATGGTCCGCATGGCGGTCCTGCCGTTCGCCCGCAGCGGCATCATCTCGGCGATCATGCTCGGCCTCGGCCGTGCGCTCGGCGAGACCCTCGCCATCGCGATGGTGCTCTCCCCCGCCCTGGTGGTGAAGTTCGCGGTGCTGCAGGCGCAGAGCCCGAACACCATCGCGGCCAACATCGCCCTGCAGTTCCCCGAGGCGACCGGTGTGGGCGTCAACGCCCTCGTCGCCTCCGGCCTGGTGCTGTTCGTCGTCACCCTGCTGATCAACATGCTCGCCCGCTACATCGTCAACCGCCGCAAGGCCTTCTCGGGAGCGAACTGATGGCCGCCACGACCACGACCACCGCCACCGCCGCTCCGCGGCCCCTGGCGAACTCCTACACCGCGGGCAAGCTGCCCCGCTGGTCGCCGTGGACGATGCTCGTCGTCTCGTGGATCGTCTTCGGGGCGATCTTCGCGATCCTGGCCGCGAGCGGCATCACCAAGGACTTCAACATCGTCGGGGCGATCTTCTTCGGCACCGTGCTGTTCGACGTCGCGATCTACACGACGTCGCTGCTGGTCGAGGGGCGCCGCAAGGCGACCGACCGCCTGATCACGTCCCTCGTGGCGACCGCGTTCATCATCGCGCTGCTGCCGCTGATCTCCCTCGGCTGGACCGTGATCGCCCAGGGCCTCGCGCGCTTCGACATCGCGTTCTTCTCCGAGTCGATGCGCAACGTCATCGGCGCCGGCGGCGGCGCGCTGCACGCGATCACCGGCACCCTGCTGATCACCGGCATGGCCGCCCTCATCTCGGTGCCGATCGGCCTGCTCACCTCGATCTACCTCGTGGAGTACGGGCGCGGGATGCTCGCCCGCGGCATCACCTTCTTCGTCGACGTGATGACGGGCATCCCGTCGATCGTCGCCGGCCTGTTCGCCTACGCCCTGTTCGCCCTCTTCTTCGGCCCCGCCATCCGCAACGGCTTCATGGGGTCCGTCGCCCTCTCGGTGCTGATGATCCCGGTGGTCGTGCGCTCGAGCGAGGAGATCCTCCGGATCGTCCCGAACGAGCTGCGGGAGGCCTCCCTCGCGCTCGGCGTGCCGAAGTGGCTGACCGTGCTCAAGGTGATCCTCCCGACGTCCCTCGCGGGTCTCGTCACCGGCATCATGCTCGCGATCGCCCGCGTCATCGGCGAGACCGCGCCGCTGCTCATCGTGGCCGGGTTCACGACCAGCATGAACTACGACCTGTTCTTCGACCGCATGATGACCCTGCCGGTGTTCGTGTACACCCAGTACACGCAGGCCGCCGGGCTGCACGCCCAGGACTCGATCGACCGCGCCTGGACCGGCGCGCTCGCGCTGATCATCATCGTCATGCTCCTGAACCTCGTCGGCCGCATCATCGCGAAGGCCTTCGCCCCCAAGTACGGCCGCTGACCCCGGCCTCCCACAGCTTCTCGAACCAACGCAGACAAGGAAAAACGTGTCCAAGCGCATCGAAGTCAACGACCTGAACGTCTACTACAGCAAGTTCCTCGCTGTGGAGGGCGTGTCGCTCACCATCGAGCCCCGGACGGTCACCGCGTTCATCGGCCCGTCCGGGTGCGGCAAGTCGACCTTCCTCCGCACCCTCAACCGGATGCACGAGGTGATCCCGGGTGCCTACGTCGACGGCGAGGTGCTGATCGACGGCAACAACCTCTACGGCACGGGCGTCGACCCGGTGCTCGTGCGCCGCCAGGTGGGCATGGTGTTCCAGCGCCCCAACCCGTTCCCGACCATGAGCATCCGCGACAACGTGCTCGCCGGCGTGAAGCTGAACAACCGCCGCATGTCGAAGCCGGAGAGCGACGACCTGGTCGAGAAGTCCCTCCGGGGCGCGAACCTGTGGAACGAGGTCAAGGACCGGCTGAACCTCCCCGGCTCCGGACTCTCGGGCGGCCAGCAGCAGCGTCTCTGCATCGCGCGCGCGATCGCGGTCTCCCCCGACGTGCTGCTGATGGACGAGCCGTGCTCGGCGCTCGACCCGATCTCGACGCTCGCGATCGAGGACCTCATCGAGGAGCTCAAGAACGACTACACGATCGTGATCGTGACCCACAACATGCAGCAGGCCTCGCGTGTCTCGGACCGCACCGCGTTCTTCAACATCGCGGGCACCGGCAAGCCGGGCAAGCTCATCGAGTACAACGACACGAACCAGATCTTCTCCAACCCCAGCGTGCAGGCCACCGAGGACTACGTCTCCGGCCGCTTCGGTTGATCCCGCGCCCGGCCGGCCGACCAGCCGCCGAGCACAGGAAAAGTGCGCCGTTTCGAGGGGAATCGGCGCACTTTTCCTGTGCTCGGCGGCTGATTGCTAGGAGGGGATGGCCACGATCGGGTTGGTGGTCGGCTGCGGGGAACCGCCGCTCGGCTCGACGGTGACGCCGACGGTGTCGCCCGCCTTCATCGTGCCCGCGAGCACCTTCCAGGTGGAACCGGCGCCCGCCGCCTCCATCGTCCCGGCCGGAGTGGCCTTGCCGTCGCGGATGTACCAGAGCTCGTAGGTCTTGTCGTTCGGGAGGTTCGGGAGGTCGTTGGCGATCAGCGCGGACGTCCCGAGCTGAGCCGACCACACGAGCGTCGCCGTGCCGCCGCCGGTGACCGCCGCACTCGCGCGCTGCGCATCCGGTGCCGCGTTGATCTGCGCGAGAGCGGATGCCTGCTGCTGCTGAGTGGAATCGTGACCGGCGATGGCGCCGCCGACGATCGCGCCGCCGAAGAAGAGGACGACGGCCGCGGCCGCCGAGGCGGCGATGGTCGCAGGGCGGGTGAACCACCGGCGCTGGGCCTTGCGCTCGGCCGGGGTGGCCTCGGGGGCCGGCGCTTCCGGGGCAGCGGGAGCCGCGGGAGCGGACTGTGCGGCCTCCGGGGCCGGCACAGGCGCGAGCGTGGGCGCCGGAGCAGCCTCGGGCTCGGCCGGGAGCTGCGGGGTCGTCTGGATGGCCGCGAACAGCGCCGCTTTGAGCTCGGGACGCGGTGCCACCGGTTCGGCGGCGAGGCCGAGCTGCGCCGCGACGTCTTCGAAGTCGCGGGCCTCCTGCTCGTTCTCGGCCCCCAGTTCGGCGCCGAGGCGCGCGGAGGTGTTCCGGTTCTCGTCGGTCATCGTGTCACCCCCAGTTCCTCTCGCAGCCGTATCATCGCATCGCGTAGCCGTGTCTTCGCTGTGCCCAATGGAATGCCCAGTTCCGCCGCGACCTCGCTCTGGCTGAGGCCGCCGTAGTAGGCGAGCGTGATCGCTTGACGATGCGCCTCGCTCAGCGTCGCCATGGCCACCTCCACCCTCTCGCTCTCCATCCGGACCTCGACGGTCTCGGCCACCTGGTCGTACGCCGTGGGAAGGTCGCGGATGCCCACGGCGGTGTCCCGGTCGCGGGACGCCTGGGACGCCCGGATCCGGTCGATCGCACGACGGTGGGCCATCGTCATGATCCACGTCATCGCTCGACCTTTGTTCGGATCGAAACGCGAAGCGGATTGCCATGCCTCGAGAAAGACTTCCTGGGCCACTTCCTCGGACTGCGCGGCGTCGATGAGGACGCGGCGGATCAGGCCGAGGACGCGTGCGGCCGTGTGGTCGTAGAGCGTGGAGAACGCTTGTTGGTCACCCGTGGCGGTTCGAACGAGGAGGGCGTCCAGATCCGGCGCCGCGGCGTCGTCCACGTCGTCTCCGCTCTTTCGGCTGCCCGGTCGGGGGGACAGTAGTGCCGGGCCGCAGAACGCCTCTCGGCGCGAGGCCGCTCGGAGCGGCAAGTTTTGGAGCCCGGGGTTACTGCGGCCCGGCTCCATCAATAGTACACAAGGCGCGCCGGACCTCCAGGGCGTGTCGTTCGCCGCCCGAGAACGGGGAATCCGCCGGGAACGCCCGTCAGTCGAGCGAATCGGACCGCCAGAGGCGCGCGCACGCGGTGAGCTCCTCGGCCGTGGTGGTGAAGCGGAGCGCCCGCGTGGTCAACTCGGCGGCGCGGTCCGAGTCGAGCACGACGTCGCGGTCGTCGGCGATGGCGGCCGCTCCCGCAGCGGTCACCCGGCAGAAGGCCGCGGCCCGGTCCAGCGCACCGGCGAAGTCGCCCTCGAAAAGCCCGCGCAGGATGCGGTCGGCCAGCTCGGTGATCTCCGCCGGTCCCGCCGGTGCAGGCGCGCCCGCGACGACCGGGTCGATGGAGGTCAGCACCTCGGTGCCCCGCTGGTACAGCAGAGCGGTGCCCTCCGCGTCCTGCCGGATCAGGAGCCGCAGCAGATAGATGCGCCAGAGCGCGCCGGGCAGACTCTTGGCGTTGGACCGCGACCAGAGCTCGGCGAGCGCGTCGATCCCGTTCGCGTCGGTGTACGAGACGAGCCGCTCCACGACCTCGGGATCCGGGTTCTCCCGCACCCGGGCGAGCAGGGCGCGGGCCGTCTCGTGCGCGACGCGGCTGATCTGCGCGGGATCCTCCCCGCCCAGGAACGCCTCGAACATCCCGCCAGGGAACGTGACCGGCTTGTGGTGTCGTTCAGCCATTGCCCCATTCTCCCCCGTGCACGGGACGGTGGCGATCCACGGTAGATTAGTGAGCGATCGGGCCTGTAGCTCAGTTGGCAGAGCATCGGACTTTTAATCCGCGGGTCGTGGGTTCGAGCCCCACCGGGCCCACTCGATCGTCTCGCGCGTGCGCTCAGCAGCGCGCCCTCATCCCCCGATTCCGCGCACCCGTTTTTCATACTGCCGTGTGATATACAAGCCTCAGGTGTACTACGATCATGCCTTGATGTAGAAATACAGTCAATCGAGGGGATCAATCACATGGCACGCCCGCACCGTGGCCCGCGCAGGAGATCGAAGGGTCTGCGCTTCGCTTCCGCAGTCCTGCTGGCAGCGGTGCTGGTCGTCGGCTTCGCCATCGTGAACAACGACCTCAACCGACGAGCCCGGGTGTTCAACCCCACGGTGGCCCTGGTGAACGAGGACCTCCCCGCCGACTTCAACGACGCCTCCTACACGTTCGGCACGAACTTCGTCGACCGCGTCTCGAAGGACTCCGACTACAACTGGACGGTGCTCTCGCGGCCGATCGCGGAGAAGGCCTACAAAGACGGATCCGTCGACGCCATCGTCACCCTGCCGCAATCGTTCTCGCACGACATCCTGACCCTCCAGAACATCGACCCGACCAAAGCGACGATCGAGTACAAGCTGCGCCCGCAGCCGGACGAGACATCCGATCGGGTGCTGCAGAGCCGGATCGTCGACATCGTGACCGTGTTCAACCAGAGCGTCGTCAAGATGTACTACGCCTCCATCGCCGACAACGTCGCGGAAGCCGACGGCTCCATGCACGCTGCGCTCGACAACCAGGGCGCCCTCATCGCCGCGTTGACCTCGGACGTCGAGGAGCCGTTCTCCGGCACGATGCCGAACTTCGAGGGGTTCCTCTCGAGCGCGAGCGGCCTCAAGGACATGAATGCGTCCACCGTCGAGGCTCAGAACACCTTCACCGGGTCCGTCACCGACACCCTCACCAGGACGAGCGAGACGTTCTCGGGCACGCTACCCGAGATCGACGAGTACGCGAACCGGCAGAAGGACATCGCGCAGATCAACGCGGCGAACAGCAACGAGGGGATCGCCACCCAGGCGGACTCCGACCGAACCTTCTACGGCAGTCAGTTCGACGCGCTCAAGACCAGCATGGCGTGCGCGCTGAGCGGCGTCGATCCCACCGAACTCGCCGCCCCGTGCGCGCGTCCGGACGGCACGGTTCCGCCCTACCTCGCCGGAGAGCTCGCCTCCCTGCGGCAGTCGATCGCCGACTACGCCACCGAATACACCGGCGCCGTCGACACCCTCCAGACCACCATCGAACGCACTCGAACCACCCTCGACGAAAGGATCGCCACCCTGAAGGCTCTCGCGGCCATCCTCGAGCCTCACGTCATCCCGGCCCAACCTGGCCAACCCGGCGGGTCTGGCGGGCCTGGCGGCTCCGCAGGTTCCGGCGGCTCCGGCGGTTCCGGCGGGTCTGGCGGTTCCGGCGGTCCCGGCGGTCCGAATCCGATCACCCCGACGCTCGATCCCGCCGTGCTGGAGACCCTGAATGCGGAGATCGACGCACTCCAGGCCTCCAAGGATGCCCTGAGCGTGACCACTCCGCCCGCTCCGCACTTCGAGGTCCCGCTCTCGAGCCTCGACGCGTGGTACCTCCGCACGCTGACAGTCCTCACCGGTTCCACGCTGACGACGAGCGCGGTCAACACCCTCGAGGTCGCGGACTGGACGCGCTTCGACCCCGACCGTCTCGGCCTGTACATCGACAACAGCGACGACCTGCATCGGACCATCTCCGGCCTAGTGACCCAGACCGCGCAAGCCAGCAGCTCGATCGCCGCCGGCAGCACGACCGTCCCGGACAACTCCCCACTGTTCGACGCGCTCCTGAGAAGCGCCGACGCGACCTTCCAGGGCGCCGAGACCGTCCACAACGGGGTGAGCGGCCTGCTGTCCACGGGAAGCGCCGACCTGCGCAAGAACCAGCAGTACTACCAAGGCTTCTCAACCGTGCTGGCGAACACCAGGACGCAAGGCGCCGACACCGGCAAGATCCACGACTTCTTCTCCGCCCCCATCGCCGCCAAGAACATCACCCCCGAGCGCGTCGCCGTTCCCAGCACCCTCGATCTGCAATGGATGGCGATCTTCGCCGGCGGCCTGCTCGCCGGTGCGCTGGTCACCATGCTCGGGCGTGTGTTCCGCCGCAGGAAGAGGGCGTAGGGCGCCTGGGGGCTGGGCGGAGTTGCGACCGTCAGTCTTCACAGCGAAGCGGGAGGACAGAGGGACGCCCCCCTGCTGACGCGCATCGCATCACCCGGACGGACCGGCCGGCCTTTTCGCGGATCGAGGCGCACTCCGTCGACGGGAAGGCGGCTCACCTGCTTTCGCTCACGACCAGCAACGAAACGGTGCTTCGATGGACAAGAACCTGCGCGCGACCTTCGCACGAAAGATGGTCCACGCCGACTACTGGCTCGACGACCCTCTCTTCGGACCGGTTTTCGGAGTACGCGATCGCTATCACAATGCGAGACTGTATTTGCGGCAGGCCAAGGCAGGGCGCAGCAGATTCATCGGCAACAGGGTGCTGGCCTTCGTGAACAGCAGCGTGGCGGCCATCAGCGTCGGCGGGCTGGGTGCGCTCGGTCTGCGGGACGCGATCGAAGGGAGCGCCACCGATAACCAGACGTTCGGCGTGATCCGCGTCGTCGTCTTCCTGCTCCTCGGCTGCAGCTTCACGTGGAGTGCACTGAAATCGCACTCGTGGATCCGCTGGATGGCGCGCAACTGGAATGCCCCGACGGTCGCGCCACGAAGTGGCATCACGTCGAGGAAGCGGTCCGAGCGAAAGCAGGAACGAGCACTCCGATCGGTCACACGAGCAGCCTCTTCCGAAGTTCGTTTGATCGACCTTCTCGACATTGCGCGCGAGTGGTTCGTCAGCGAGTTCATGCGCAAACACGTCCGGGCGAACTACCAGCCAGGCGACAGTTTGCTCGCCGGCCAAAATCTGCAGGGATGGATTCGGCAGTATCCGGAGGAGTACCTCAGTTCCGCGAAGTGGTGGCGGGCATTCATGATCGGCTCGAGACTCGTGTTTCTGGGCCTGGCGTTAGCGATCCTCGACGTGCTCCGCCCATCGAACTTCGAAGGCGAATTCACGCTGATCGACTACTACTCTGCCGCCGTCGTCGGTTACATCGCGTTGGGAGTGAGTGTCGGCTCGCAATCGTTCCTTCGGTGGATGATCCGCAATTGGAACGCAGATCGCGAGACATACGGCTGAAGCCGTGGACGGAATGGCCTTGTCGGCCGAAAGCTCCTGCGCCATGGGCGAGCAGCTTCCCCGGCTCTCTGCGCCGTGAACTGCCCGACATATAGCCAAGGCAATCGCCCGAGGATGGCGAACCGCATGCGGTCATCGCCGAACCGGGAGCAGCCAAGCGCCAGCCTTATCGCTACACCGAGTCGAAGAGGACTTTGGCTCCCGCGCACCGGTCATCCTCGTGAGCGCTATCTCCTCCCGGGCTGAGGGCAACACAATGCGAGAACTCAACGAGGTTGACGTCGTCGCCGCGTCGCCAGGACCGATGGCCATTATTTCGGTTCTGGCACCAGAGCCGCGGATGTTGTCCTCATCGTTGCTCGGCGCACCCGCTACGACAGCCTCGGGCGGAACTTCTCCGCGAGCCTTGTACGCCGATCGATCTCATACGTCCACGCCATCAGTGTGTGGCCCACTCGATCACGATCGGGCACGTCCGGTAGAAGAAGTAGTTGCCGTCTCGCAGATCGCGTTCGTCTGCCGGGAAGGACGCTCGCAGGTCCCGGATCAGCCCGTCGGCGCTTTCGTCGGCATCACTCGCATCCCGGCGCCTCAGACACGCGTGACCGTCCGAGATCAGCTTCCGCACCACCCAACAGAACCCATCGATCCGTTCGTGGTAGCTCTCACACCAGAGCGGGACCTCCGGATACCCCCCGGGCGCAAAAAAAGCCCCAGATCTCCGCCAGGCCCCACCCACCGACGGCAGCAATCAGGTATGTGAGGTGTTCCGGCGCCAACACGTCGGTCGAACCCGGCTCGACTCGGCCAACGCCCGGAGCTCTCAGAAGCCTCCGCATCGGATCCCGCCCCTTCGGAGACGACGACTCTGCACCTGGGGCAACGAACGGGACAGGTTTCGTACGGTTCGGCCACCACCAACTCGACCCCATTGGGCATTCGGGGAAGAAGAACCACAACCCGTCCTGCATCCCGTCATCATTCGCCGGAAACGCCTCGCGAAGGGCCGCCAGCTTCTCATCGATCGTGCCCGGGAACGGCACCCCGCCATTCCGATTCAACTCGATGAACCCGTGCTCGAACAATTGCTTCACCGTCCACAAGAACCCCTCACGCCGCTCCTCGAAGCTCTCCATCGAGTGCGGGAACCCGGGATCGCCACCGGGTGTCTCGAAGTAGATCCACAGAGAGTCGAGGTCGCGGTCCTCGCATTCAGCAGCGATCTGTCCAAGCTGTTCCGCCGTGATCGGATTCATACCGGCTTCCTCGCTACTCGAATTTGATCTCAAAGCCACCCTTTGGCCACCCCCATGCTTCGTACTGAGACTTGTTGAGGATGTCGATGGTCCAGGTTGCTTTGTTGGCACTGCCGGCGACCGGCGAGCTTGACACGTTTCGGAGGTTGATGCTTGTTCCGTCGTCGAGTTTCACGTTCCATACTTTTGGAGGGTCGTAGACGCCGACGGGGCGGCCTCCGGCCTGCCTATCCACGAGATCCCGCACCAGGTTTTCGAGTTCGCTCGGCGACAGTCCTGTGGTATCGAACACCTTTGTGGAACCGATCTTGTTGCTGGCGCCGGTTGGCAGATAGAGGCGATCACCCAGACGCAATCCCTCCGAGCCGGGATTCGTGAACGGGGTCCGGCGTCGCTGGCCCTGTCGCGGCCGGAGTCAGTGACGGGGTAGAGCCGAGTTAGCCCTCTCCGTCTGCGGGAAGCGCTAGCCAGATCTGAGGGTTTCCTGGTGCAGGAACATCCCACGCCGCACGTTCGCGTAGGTCAATTGCTTGATCCAGCGCCATAAGCGGCTTCATGCTTCCACCGGGTTGATCGAGAGTGTAGGCCTCCACAGCGCCGCTCTGGACAAGAGAGTGGATCACTTCCGCGACCTCAGACTGGATCTCTGTCGAGCTCATTCCCAAGGTGCCGCCCAAACGCCACCCGATCTCCCATAGTCCGAAACAATCTTCATCGAGAAGCTCGATAATCTCGCGCGCGATTTCTTCTCTGGTCATAAAGTTGGGTTCCCTTGCAGAGGTATGGGGTCCGAAACAGTTCCGTTGCGGCTGATTCGAACGTACGGGCCTTGCTTGGCAGGATTCGGGTCGGTTGCTTTTCCTGGCATGATCCGGACTTGCTCCCCCAAACGTTCCGGGTTGGAGTACCGAACTCCTGTTCCACCCTTGTTTGCGTTGGTGGTGGATTTTGACCAACCTGATGGAATCAGTGCTTCCACCTCGTTCCAGCTCGCTCCACGAAGGGAGTTGACATCTCCAAGGTCCAGCTTTGGCTTCGGTAGTTCGGCAACAGCGGCCGGTGTGTTGGCTTTCTCGAGGGGTTTTGCCGTCGGGGTGAATATCTTGCTGACCTTGGCCCCGGCCGTCCCGGCCCATCCTCTCGCGAGGTTGAGGGCGCTGGTGGCCAGGCTGGGGGTGGTGATGATCGGGGGTTGTTTGACCAGGCCGGGGATCTTGGCGGCCTTGGCGGTCTTGTTCAGCAGCCCACCGACACCGCCGGCCACGGCGGGCAGCACGTTGCCGGCCAGTTGTCCGATCACGAACGCGTCTCCGGCGAACACCTGGCCGACGGTGCCGGTCAGTTGATTCCACAACGCCGAACGCGCACTCTCGTCCAGCACCAGTGATTGCAGGCTCAGGCCGATCTCGTGGACGTTCAGCTGGGCGGCCTCGTTCAGTGCCTGCCCCAACCCGGAACCCACACCAGCCAGAAACTGCAGCCCCCAGCTGCCCGAATCAGCGGCCCGCTGTGCGACGTTCACGTCGTACCATTGGCCGATCGCCTCGGCCGCCATCCCGACCAGGTTCAGCTCCTGACCGGTGGTTGCGATCGAGACGTGGTTGATCGCGTTGTTCACCCCGCCGATCAGCAGCGACCCGCCGAGGACCGTCAGCCCGAGGGAGAATCCGCCGGTGAACGGGGTCAAACCCAACCCGATGACCGTGATCACCGCCCCCGCAGCGATCTGCAACGCATCCCACAACAGATCCCAGCCGGCCTGCTCGCGGCGGGCCGCCTCCACATCCTCCGCATATCCGGAGAACATGGCCTCCCACCCGGCCGTGGCGACCTTCTGGTTCTGCTCGCAATACGTCAGCATTCCGGAGGTCAACTCACCCAGCTGCTGCAGAGTCAGAGAGAAACTCCCCGCCGTATAGGTGCGCCCCCGCCCCACCGTCAACGACCCGACGTTCTTGACGATCCGGCTCAACTCGGCGATCAGGTTCTGCACCTGCCCGAACCCGGGATCGGACGCCTCGAACGCTTCCCAGGCCTCCTTCTGCCCCTTGGCGATCGAATGCATCTGCTGCAGATCCTCCGCCGTCTGCTCCGCGGCCGCCGCTCCCGCTCCCCCGAGCGACACCAGATGGGAGGCATCCGCCGCGATCTGCCGCAGCTGGGCGCCGAACCCACGCAACTGCCCCATCCCGCCCTCCAGCTGAGACAGATGCGCGTCGTACTCGTCCTTCACCAGCCGGAAGTCGCCGTCGGCGTCGACCTGGGCATATCCGTCCCAGTACACGCCGACCGCCGTCTGGAACGTGGACAGAGCGATCAACAACGACTGCAGGATCGGCACATGCACTTCACGGACATACGCGCGCATCCCATCAGCACCCGCCCCGCTGACATCCCCCGACGCCGCCAGAGCATCCAACCCCTGAAGGAGATCACCCACCGCCTCGATCCGATTCGCAAGACCCCCCTGCAAACCCGGCGACGCGGCCTGCCACGCATCCGCAGAGAACTCCACCACACTCACTGCTTCGCGTCCTCGCGATCCTGCACCTCGATGTTCACCGCGAACCGGTCGAACTCCTCGGTGTCCTTCCGTGCCAGCTCCCCGTACGTGGCGATCAGACTGGACAGATCCGCATAGATCTTCGACACCGTCCGTGCCCCGGGAACGTTCAGCGGCTCTCCCCTGTCCCACCCGTCCTTCGTGCTTGCAACCCGAGACGTCAACGTGGAGACCTTCTTCGTCTCCTCGTGGAAGCCGTCCCTGACACTCCGCGTAGCCATCTCTACCCCTCCAGTCCCCTCAGTCGATTCAGGTCAGCGCTATCGCCACGGCCTGAGCCGAAAGGAGCGGATGCTCGACGGGATTGATCGAGAACGCCAGGCTGCGCTGCTTGCTCTTGCAGTCGCTGATCGCCTGACCGATCTGGTCGCCGATCCGCGAGTGGCCCGTCTTCGCCACCTCATAGCTCTCCGTGAAGCGGTTGCGCTTCTGTCCGGCCCACAACGCCCCGCCTGCCTTCTCGTACGCACTGATGCTGAGTTCGTTCACCGCGTCGCGGACGCTCTTGAGCCGGTCGATCACGCCCTCCAGTTCCCGGACGCGCGCCAGGGCCTGCTCATCACGCATCGTCGCCCACCAGGTCACGGACGCTCGCGAACGGATCCGCGTCCTCGACGGACGGCAGGGCCGACGTCGCCGTCGCGGCCGCGCTCGTCTGCCGCTGGAACCGGGCGTAGGCGTCATCCAAGATCTCGAGGACGAGATCGTTGTCCTCGTCTGCGTAGCCTTCGTGCACGATCTTGAGGATGTCGTCGTGGTTGAAGTAGGCGATGTTCGCGTCGATCATGCCCTCCGGGTACATGAACGCGCCGTAGTCGAAAAAGGCGTCCTCGACGATCGACCCGCGAGAGACGATCAAGAGCTTCTTCACGGAGCCCCTCAGAATCACGACGCTCCCCAGAGGAAGGAACGTTCGGTGATCGCCGAGCTCCTGCTGTTCCTGACTCATTTCCGTTTTCCTTTGCTGCGTAGCTCACTGAAGGGGTCGTTCGGGTTTATCGCCGCACCGCCGGGCGAGGCCGGCTCCGACGTCGGCGGCGCAACGGCGGGGAGGACGGCGGGTTTCGAGAGATCGACCGTCAGATCCGGTTCCGCATCGGACGGCTGCCGCTCGGGCGGCGCTTTCGCGTGTTCGAGCTGGTTCTTCGCGAACACGGCATCGTCGGGGTTCTCGAATCCGCGATGCACGACCTCCGCGATCTGCGTCTGTCTGATCACGACCTCTTTCACCCCGCCGGCCGCCCCCTGCGGATGCGGCACCGCTTTGTAGCCGGCCAGGAATCCCTCGGCGGGCTTCTGGAAGCCCCGCGCGACGATGATGTAGACGCCGTCGTCGTCTGCGATCGTGACGGCGCTCCCCAGCGGGAGCAACTCCGGAGTCTCGCTCACGCCGTCACCTCCTCCGAGCGCGGGAGCCTGATCTTCTCGAAGCCGCCGCCGCCGCGCAGCACGAAGAACGGCTCGTCGCTCCTCGGCTCGGCCTCGGCCGAACTCCCCATGCTCTTCACGAGTGGGCTGTCGTAGGCTCGTGCCCCGACCAGACCCGCGAACTTCAGCTCCCGGACGAGCTTGGGCACCGCGTCGAACGATTTGGCGACATAGTCGTGGCGGCTGAAGATCATGAAGTCCAGTCCTGCTTTGGACGTGTTCTTCACGGCGAGTGCGAAATCCTCGGCCTTGACATCCGTCTTGGCGATGAAATCCGCCAGGTTGGCGATCACGAGCACCATCGGGGCGCCCTGGGCCTTCTGCTTGTTGAGGGCGAGATAGGCGACCATGCCCGCGACGACCTGGCTGGCATCACCGGCGCTGGTGATGTAGCTGAAGTTCGAGGGGAGCGGGGTCTTGTCGAGCGCTTCGTCGAACGAGCCGTCGAAATCGACGATCATGAATTCCGTCTGCACCCGGCTGCCCTGCGCGAGCAGGACATCCTGGAACAGGAGCTCTTGCTCGTCATCCCGGGCCGCGAGCAGGAAGAAGGGCTGCGCCCGCGGGAGGAAGCCGACCGCCGTGGTGGTCGCTGTGGACAGCCCGAACGCGAGGCCTCCGGCGTCTTCGAGCCTTCCGACCGTTGCGAAGGAGTGGAACATCGCCGGCGTGAGCTCCGGCGGAACCATCGGGATCCGCGGCGGCCGCGCGCCCGTCCAGCCCGCGTCCAGCGCTGCGATCCGGTGTTCGAGTGCGGCGAGCGTCTCGGAGCCGTCGGCGCCGGGGGCCGGGAGGTAGAACTGGATCGCGGTGGGGACGTCGAGGAGCACCTGGCCGCGGCCGGGGAGGTCGACCTGCAGCAGCCGTTCCCGTCCCATGAGTTGCGCGAGTTCGCTCTCGTCGTTGAGGTAGAGGCAGAGTTTGGTCGAGATGTTGCTCAGCATGTTCACGCGGACTCCGCCGACGCGGCTCGCGCTCAGCACGAGTGTCACGCCGAGGGCGGATCCTTCGCGCAGCACCTGGAGGAGGAGGGAGTCGATCGCTTCCTTCCGCCGGTCGTTCGCGGTGAGGTTGTCGTACCCGTCGAGCACGTTCAGGACCATCGGCAGCGCCTGGCGGGTCTTCGCCCGGTACTGCTCCAGGTTCGCGACCCCCGCCTCCTTGAACAGCTGCTTGCGGGTGGCCAGCACGCCCCCGATCGACTCGAGCATCTTGCCGAGCTTCTCGGCCTCTTCGAGCGTGACGATGTCTGCGACATGCGGCAGGTCCGCGAGCGGCAGCAGACCGTTGTTCCCGAAGTCGATGAGGTTCACCTGCACCTGATCGGGAGTGCTGGCCGTCGCGAGGTTCACCACGAGGGTCTGCAGGACGGTCGATTTGCCATACCCCGGGCTGCCGAACACGGCGGTGTGCCCGTCGCGTGCGAGATCGAACGCGTAGTTCTCTTGCGCTTGCCGCGCCGGGATGTCCAGCATGCCCAGAGGGACGCCCAACCCGCTCCCCGGAGCCGGCGGCGGCGTGGGGATGCTCTCGGGCAGGTTCGGCAGCCACGGTCGATCCGGAGTCGTCAACGCATCGTCGCAGTGGAAGATGGTCGCGATCGTGTCGATGACGGCTTCCAGCTGCGTGGGAAGGTCGCTCGTGTCCTTGCCCTGCTCGACCTCTTCGTCGGGATCGTGGAACAGCTCGTACTGACCGACCTCGTTGATCTTGTAGATGCGCTCGTCGACCCGCTCGGTCACGGTCGCATCCGGGTCGTAGGGCACGCCCGCGTATCCGCTCTGGAAGAGCTCGTAGACCTCGTTCTGACCGACCTTCAGATAGCCGCGGCCGGGGTTCGTGATGTGGGCTGCATCGGTGGTCTTCAGCAGCTCGTTCGAGTCCTGCTCGCCGGCCATCTTCAGCGCGATCTTCGAGGTCGAGTTCGCCTCGATCTGGTCGTTCACGACACCGCTGGGTTTCTGCGTGGCGAGAATCAGATGCACACCGAGACTGCGGCCGATGCGAGCGACGGAGGTGAGCTCGTCGAGGAACTCGGGCACGTTCGCCTTGAGCTCGGCGAACTCGTCGGAGACCAGCACCAGGTGGGGCAGCGGCTTCGTGGGGTAGGTGACCTCGGGTTTCGGGTCGTGCCGCTGCTTGTACAGACTCATGTAGGCGTTGATGCTGTTCACGCCGTAGACGGCGAACTCGCGCTGGCGCTTGTTGAGCTCCGCTTTGATGCTCGCGAGCGCCCGCGCCGTGCCGGCACCGTCGAGGTTCGTGATGGCGCCCATGAAATGCGGGAGCTGGTCGAGGGTGTTCGCGATCCCCCCGCCCTTCCAGTCGATGATGAGCATGCCCACGTCTTCCGGCGAGAAGTTGATCGCGAGCCCGATGAGGTAGGTGGTCAGGAACTCCGACTTCCCCGAGCCCGTCGTACCTCCGACGAGGGCGTGCGGGCCGTGCGCGCGCTCGTGCAGATCCCAATGCACGTAGTCGGCCTTGCCCCGCCACCCGATCAGCGACGCGATCGATTTGTTCGGCTCGGCCCGGCTCCACCGTTCGGCGATCTGCAGGTCGTCGACGGAGGTGACCTCGTACTGCTCGAGCAGGCTCAGCGCCTCGGGCACGGCGTTCTTCTCGACCTCGAGGTGGTTCAGATTGGAGAGCCTCCGGAGCGAATGCTCCAGATCATCCGGCAAGGCGTACGGCGTGAACGGGGTCGCCACGTACACGTCGTTGTTCGTGACGAGTTCCCCTCGCACCCGATGCGGGCCCTGGATGAGAGCCGTCACCGTCTCCGGGAGCAGCTTCGCGTCCTCGCTGCACCAGATCACCGTCACGCCGAGATCGCTCATGTCCTCGGCGAGCAGTTCATTGATCCCGTGTCCAGCCAGGAGGCGGTCGTCGGAGATCGTGAACACGTAGTGCGGCGCGAACTGCGGCTTCTGAGTGCCCGCATCCTTCAGGAGCTGCCGGCGCTTCTGGAGGAGCTGATAGAACGTGTTCAGCACCACGTCGCGCAGCTTCTCCGAGTGGATCAGGCCGCGCATGTTGAGCTCCCTGAGCGTGAAGTGCGGCAGCAGCCTCCACGCGTTCCACGTCTTCGCATACGACTCGCGGGACAGCACGCTCACGAAGTTCAGGTCACGATACGAGTGGAAGAACGCGGTCTGGAACAGGAGCGACTGCAGGTAGTCGTCGACGACATCGGGCGGCCCGACGAGCCCGACCGTCTGCCCCGACAGACCGATGGTGGTCGGCACGTCGCGCTGCGTCTGGAACTCCGCGGCGAGGTCCGTCACGTGCTGGCCGTGCACGCTGGCGTCCTTCTCGTTCACGCCCGAGGAGACCTTCACCGCGGAGGGGCGGTCGGACAGCCCCAGCGACACCTGCAGGAAGTCCTTGTTGAAGCGCTGACGCTCGTAGATCCTCGGGTCGTACCGCTCGACCATCTCGGCGAGCGCGTGCGGGCTGGGCTGCTGATACAGCAGCACCTGGCGTTCGCCGGCATACGCGCGGGACACGTCGGCGATCGTGCGCACCAGGTAGCGGGTGTAGTCCTCGTCGGCCTGCGTCGCGGCCGCCTTCGCCTCCTTCTTGTCCGCGATGTACTGCGACACCGTGAAGGACGCGGTGAGCACGCTCGCGAGGCCCATTCCGATCAGCATCAGCGGGTTGTTGCCCGTGATGATCGTCGTCATGCCCGTGGCCGCGATCATGGAGAAGGGCGGCACCAGCATCCGCACGATACGGCTCTTGGGCTTGCCACCCGGCTTGTCCGGGCCCTGCAGCGTGAACTCGGCGTCCTCGACCTCGAGATTCATCTTCGGGGAGCGTCGGTAGTCGGGGAAGTCCGGCGGGAACTCGCTCACCGCCGGCTGGGTCAGGAGCCTCGTGTGATCGAGCACGAGGTCGGATCGAAGGTGCGTGATCTTGAACTGTCGAGGTCGCCTCTCGAGCAGGAACGCCTCGGTCAGCACCACCGTCCCCGCGGCGAGCTCGAAGATCCGACGGCCGGAGACCGCCGCACCGTCGACGTACACGAGCCGCTCCTGCGCGTCGACGATCAGCGAATCGCCGCGGATGATGAGAAGCGGTGCGGCCGGTGCCTGGATCCCGGCGTAGGCCACGTCGCCGATGACGAACTCCGCGCTCTGATCGATCGTGAAGGCCTCGGTGCGGGCACGGCTCGCCGAGACCACGAGGCAGGCGAGATCGCCCACCGTCTGCAGTCCATCGCTGAGCCTGTCGCCATCCGCGTAGACGGCGTCATTGACGACGCTCAGCTTGTGACCGCGATGCTCGACGAACGGGCGCTCTTCTGTGAGGGACAGCTTGATCGCCTGCTGTCCGTCGAGCACGTACACGAGGTACCGCAGCCGGCCTGCGTCGAGCCGGGAGTCGAGCGCGGCCTGGCGACGTTCCCCGACCACGTCCGTGGCGAACACGCTCATCCCTGCACCGCCTCGCCGGCCGAACCCGTGAGCTTCGCCGTCAGCTCGTCGATCGCCTTGGCGTACTCGTCGAGGAGCTTCTGCTTCTCACCGCCGGGCATGCGGGTATTGAGCTTCGTCGCCTGGTACAGGTCGGTGTAGGCCAGTAGCGTCAGCTGGTCGTCGCCGAGGTTCTGCGCGAGATCGAGCGCCTGGTCGAACTCGCCGCGACCGATCGCGATCCAGTAGTTCAGCGTGACGTCGTCCGATTTCTCGGAGACGTTGTTGAGGATCGCCTGCTTCTGCGTCGCCGTGAGGTCGTCCAGGTTGATGCTCGACACCGCGAGCACGTACTTCGCCGATGCCGGGAGCGATGCCGCCGCGTAGCCGTCCAGCTTTCCCAGGGCCCCGGAGTAGTCGCTCGCCAGGAACCGCGCCTGGGCGTCGACCACGGCGGTCTGCAGACGGTTCTGACTCTGGGCCTGCCACGCGAACACGCCGGCGACCAGACCGACGGAGGCGCCGACGATCCCCAGCACGCGGTACCAGGAGTAGCGGCGCTTGGAGACGCTCACCTTGGTCGCCGCTGCCGCCGCCTGCTCCGCTTTCAGCTGCGCGTCGATCAACGCGAAGAGCTCGTCCGTCGTGGTCGTCTGCCACACCGAGGTCGAGAACGAGTCCCGGAGGCCCTTCGCGCCGTCGAGAAGCTGCTCGAAAGCCAGCTTCGGGCGGTGGGTCTGGATCACCATCGCCTGCAACGACCGGAGGAACAGCGCCTCGTCGAACGACATCGGAGCGAGCATGCCCTGCAGGCCGCAGTGCACGACCCGGAGCCGGTCCGCGTTCAGGTACACGTTGTCCGGGTGGATCACCGGCACCCTGAAACCGCCCCGGTACGTGACACAGGCCGCGAGTTTCTGCGCCAGCGCCAAGCGGTCGAGGCGGGTCGTCGCCCGGCTCACGGCCTCGCTGAAGCCGATGTCGCCATCGCCGAGCGCGTACGCGATCTCGAGGCCGGAATCGGCCTCGCTCGCGTCGACATACCGACGGATGACGTCGAGGCACGCCTCGTCATAGCCGTTCTTGGACACTCCGACACGGAGGAGTCCCCCACCGGCATCGAACTCGAGGTCGGTGCCGTCGATCTGAATACGCATTGCTCAACTCTTCGTAGTGATTCGTAGACGGTCGCCGTTGCCGACACCGAATGATGCGATGACGTCGTGCCCGCCGAGGACGAGAGCCTTCCCGTCGAGCGCGAGCTCGTAGCCCTCCGGCAGGACCATGCCCTTCGCCGCGAACGCATCGCCGATCAGCCGCCGCAGCCGGTCGAACGTGACTTCGCCGGGCACGAGGAGATCGATCTGCTTCCCCCGGAACTCCAAGGTGATCTCGATCAATGGGATGCTCGCCTTCTTCTCGCCCAGAACCGCCCCAGGAACACGCCGACCAGGATCACGAGCGGGACGCCGATCACCAGTGCCAGGGTCGGGAGGATCGCCGACTCTTCGCGGGCTTCGACGGCCTGCGAGTGCACCTCGGAGGAGTAGCCGCCGAACAACCCGGCCCGCACCGCCGCATAGGCCTCGGTTTCGGAAGCAGACGGCTCGAAGGTCAGGGTGCCTGCGACGTCCAGCCGCTCGGCGCTCGCCTCCCGTTGCTCATCCGCACGAGCGGAGAGCTCCGGGGAGAAGAGCCGGCCGCGGACGGCGAAATCACCGACGGCCCCCGTTCCGACCGATTCGTCGACCAGGATGTCGGCGTTCAGGTTCAGACTCCCGTCGCCCGAATCATGCGGATCCCCCAGGGCGGGCGACGCCACGAGGACGCCCGCCGTCAGACCGACGGCAAGCGCCCACGTGACGCCCCGGGCGGCGGAACGCGACCGCCGTCGCAACTGCTCGCGCTCGTGCGGAAGGGGACTAGAAGCCGAAGCTCTGGGCGTCCTGTGCATCACGCTCGGCGATGGTGTCGGCGTACTTGTTCAGCTGCTCGTTGATGTTCACGAGCAGCTCCTCGAACTTCTTCACGCTCTCGTACATCTGGTTGTACTGCTCGAGGTACGCCTGGAAGGCCTGGCCTTTCCACTGCTCGGCGATGGTCGAGTTCATCTGATTGACCTTCTGGATCGCCTGCTCGATCTCTTCCTTCGAGCGGGTGTAGACCTGAGCCTGCTGCTTCAGTTCTTCCGGGGTGACGCTGATCTGGCCCATGGTGGCTCCTGTCTCCTGTAGAGTGCGAATGGTGACGCCAGAAATACTGCACGTGTATTCGGCGCATTACACACATAGAAAACATATCGGTTTTACGGGACGCAGATCAAGTCGGAGTCGGCTGGCGCCGTGGATCGGTCGAGCCAGGCGTGGCTCAGCGCCGCGCGAGACGTCGGGAACGGCCGGTGACGGCTAGGCGACGCCGGTGACCCGGCCGCGCTCCATCAGGTAGCCGACGGCGACGGCTCCGGCGATGCAGAGCATGAGCGGGGCGAGCAGCTGGAGGCCTTGATCCGTGAACTCCATGACCAGCACGAGCGCGGTGAACGGCGCGCGCATCGTGACGGCGAGGAACGCGGCGGCGCCGATGAGCGCGAAACCGGCGAGCGGGGCGCCCGGCCACACGAGGTCCCAGACGGCCCCGACCGTCAGACCGAGGCCGGCGCCGATCGCGAGGGAGGGGGTCAGAGTTCCGCCGGCGGCACCGGCGCCGATCGTGCCGACGGTCGACGCCGTCTTCACGAGGGTGATGGCGAAGATCAGCAGCACCGGCATCGCGGCGGTGAACGCCAGCTGCCCGAGCGACCGCCCGTTGCCGAGGATGGCGGGCAGCCACAACGAGACCACCCCGACGGCGGCGAAGACCAGCGGCATCACGATGAGGATGCCCCACGATTTCGGGCGGTGGCGCTGGGCGAACCCTGCGAGCTTCACGAACCCGACCGCCGCGAATCCGAGCAGGGGGCCGGCCAGCACGGACCACAGCACGATCGTCGGGGTGAGCGGCACCTGCTCGACGGCGTACAGCGGGTTGGCGGGAACGACGATGCGGGCGACGAGCGCGGCGATGGCGGAGGTCGCGAGGGCCGGGAGGATGGTGGCGAAGCTCACCTCGGCGAGCAGGATCTCGACGGCGAAGACGGCACCGCCGAGCGGCACGTTGTAGACGGCCGCGAGGCCGGCGCCCGCTCCGCACGCGACCAGGATGCGGCGCTCCCTGGCCGTCACGCCCGCACGGTCGGAGAGCCAGCCGGCCCAGAGCGCGGCGACCTCGCGCGGGGCCACCTCCCGGCCGATGGACGCGCCGAGGCCGACGATCACGATCTGCAGCGCGGCGTTGACGAGCGTCACGATGCCGGGCATCCGGCGTCCGCCGACCGACGCCTCCACGGAGACGACGGCGTGATCGGGCCGACGCCGGCCCCACAGCCGGAGCAACCACCAGCCGACGCCGCCGATGACACCGGCGACGACCAGCGCGACCACCCGGCTGACCGGCGGAGCCTCCTGCAGGCCTTCGAGGAACGTGCCTTCCGAGTAGCCGAAGGCGAGGTGCTGGATGGCGTGGAGGGCGAGGTAGACGAGCGCGCCGCCGATGCCGCCGCCCACCCCCACGAGCGCGGTGACGACGACGAGGCGGATCACCCAGGAGGGGGTGCCGGGGCGACGCACGGCTCGGGCGGAAGGCACGGCTCCAGCGTAATGGAGCAGGCCGTCGCGATAGCGCGGGTCAGGCTCCCGGGACGAGGGCCTTCACCGTCAGCAGGGAGACGGAGCTCGACTGGCAGGCGGTCACGTCCGCGTCCTTCACGAAGAGCGACTCGGTCGACCCGGGCGGGTAGACGCGGAAGCCGTCCGCCTGCTTCGGGTTGCAGTCGGACTGCGAGTAGTTCAGGGCCTGCACGATCTTCAGCGCCGCCTGAGCGGTGCCTCCCGGCTTCAGGGTCACCGTGTCGTGCGGCGAGCTGCGGTCGAAGTCGGCCGGGGCACCGAGCTGGGTCCCGTTGCCGTCGCCCACGAACGAGACGCCCGGCCAGCCCTGCAGCGAGCACTCCGCCGTGCCGCCGTTGGTCAGCACGAGGGTGACCTCGCTGCTGCCCGCCGCTCCGCCTCCTCCGGGCTGGATGCTGCCGGTGAGGCTGCTCGTGGCGCACTGCCCGTCGACCGGCGCCGAGGTGCTGGTGCCGGTGGGCCGCGAGGTCGGGCCGGGAGAGGACGAGGTGGTCGACGTGGACGAGAGCGGGGTCGACGTCGGCGAGCCGGACGAGGAGCACCCCGCCACGGCGAGCGCCAGGGCGCCGGCGGCGAGCGCGACGGCGGCCAGGCGCGAGGCGGCGGGACGGGACGAGGGAATCCGTGAGCGGGCCATGCGTCCATCCCACCAGCCGGAGCGCCCCGCGCCGTGGCAGCGCGCCGGGAGAGGTCCGGATCGGCCGCCGGACCGAGGCCACCCATGTGGTGTGGAGACGCACCCTGGCAGGATGGACCCATGAAAGCGATCGCATCCTGGCTCACACGCTATTGGGCGGTCGTCGTCCCGATCATCGGCGTCGTCCTGCTCGTCGCCTTCTGGACGGTCGAGCTCCAGCCGTGGGCGGTCGTGCTGATCGCCCTGGTGCTCGGCGGCACCGTCCTGGCGGCGGTCCAGCACGCGGAGGTCGTCGCCCACCGGGTCGGCGAGCCCTTCGGCTCCCTGGTGCTCGCGGTGGCGGTGACCGTGATCGAGGTGGCGCTGATCGTGACGCTGATGACCTCGGGCAAGGACTCCGAGACGCTCGCCCGCGACACCGTCTTCTCGGCCGTCATGATCACGATGAACGGTATCGTCGGCCTCTCGCTGCTCCTCAGTTCGAGCCGCGGGTCGATGACCTCGTTCAACCCCAAGGGCAGCAGCGCCGCGCTCGCGACGGTCACCGCGATGGCGACCCTCACGATGGTCGTGCCCACGTTCACCGAGACGCCGGGCCCGCAGTTCTCGCCGAGCCAGCTCGTGTTCGCAGCACTGGCCTCGATCTCCCTGTATGCGATGTTCGTCTTCACGCAGACCTTCGCGCATCGCGACTTCTTCCTGCCGGTCGCTCTGAAGCCCTCGGAAGGAAACGGCAACGAGGACGACGAGGACAGCCACGCCGAGCGGCCGTCGAACCGCACCGCGCTGATCAGTCTCGGCCTCCTCCTGGTCGCCCTGGTCGCGGTCGTCGGCCTCGCGAAGCTCGAGTCGACACCGCTGGAGCGCGCGGTCACCGCGGTCGGGCTGCCGCAGTCGTTCGTCGGTGTGATCATCGCGCTGCTGGTGCTGCTGCCGGAGGGCATCGCGGCCGCGAAGGCGGCGAAGCTCAACCGGATGCAGACGAGCCTCAACCTCGCCCTCGGCTCGGCCATCGCGAGCATCGGCCTCACCATCCCGGTGATCGCCGTCGCCTCGATCTGGCTCCCCGGCGCACTGCACCTGGGTCTCGGCGCCAGTCAGATCGTGCTGCTGGCCCTCACCGTCGCCGTCAGCATCCTGACGCTCATGCCGGGACGCGCGGTGCGGATGCAGGGCGGCATCCACCTCATCCTGTTCGCGGCCTTCATCTTCCTCTCGGTGGCGCCGTAGCCTGGCCCCATGGGTTCCCGGGATCCGCGCGTCGACGCCTACCTCGAGCCGCTGCCGGATCCCGACGGGCTGATCACGGCGGGGCACACGAACACCACGGCCCGCACGATCGGGTTCCGCGAGGGAGACCCGATCGCGCGGGAGGCGCTGCTCGCCTTCCTGCGCCGGCTGATCGCGGACAACCGCGCCGGCGGCTGGCGGGCGATCGCGAAGCGAGGCTAAAGGCCGTCAGACCGCCGTGCGGGTGCGGCGACGACGCAGCACCAGGACGCCGAGCCCAAGGACGAGAGCGCTCGCGGCGAGCGTGCCACCGGTGACGGGGTCGACGAGCGGCGTGCTCTCGGATTCGCTGACGATGGTGAAGTCGGCGTCGAACGACTTCGAGCCCTGGGTGAAGGTGATCGTCGTCGGGCCCTGAGCCAGATCGCTGAGGGTCGCCGACCAGGTGCCGTCCTGGCCGACGACGGCGCTGCCGACCGGCGAACCGTCAGCGGTGCGCACGTCGACCTGAGCGCCGGGACTTCCGACGCCGGTCACGACCGCCCGGTCGACGGGAAGCCCCTCGCCCGCACCCGGCGACCGCAGCTCGAACGGGTTGTCCATGGTGTAGAGATTGCCGCCGCTGACCGTGTCGTGGCAGAAGAAGACGAGGGTCAGACCGTCCGCGACGGCTCCCGTCGCGGTGATCTCGAGCGCTCCCCCGGGGCCGACCGTGCCGGCGCCGATCTGGATGCCGTCATCGCAGACGGCCGAGCCGCCCGAGAAGAGAGGCATGGCCATCAGCCGCACCGGATCTCCCTCGACCGCGAGATCACCCACGTTCCCCGCATACACCTGACCGGGCGCGACCGTACTGCTCGCCACCGGACTCGTCATCGCGAAGTCGTCCGCGGCGCGGTCCTCGATCAGGGCGGCCGACGCCGCGGCGGGGACGGCGACGACCGCGCCGACGGCGACGGTCGCGGAGATCAGGAGGGTGCGGAGAGAACGATTCATGGGCGATTCCAACTCTGGTCGGGGGAAATAACACAAGCGCCAGTCGGCCGTGCTCTGATGGCCGGCGGGGATGAGGAATATTAGAACGGTCAGTACACCCCTTTTCCGAGGCTTCCTCAGGGAGACACGTAGTGCAGCACACGACGAAGCGCGTTCCCGGCACATGTGATCAGTAGTCGCAGCTCGCGAGCTCAGCAATCACCCGCTGAAAGCTGGGTAGGACAACGACGTTCGCTCAGCGGCTGCGGGCGACGGCCGCGTCGAAAAGCTCCTCTGCCGCGAGACGGGCAGCGATCGGGGTCCCCCCGCACAGCGCCGCGCTCGCGGAGGCGCCGTCGAAGAGCAGCGTCAGCTGCACCGCGAGAAGGTGTGGCTCCGAGGCTCCCGCGGCGACCGCCTGGCGCTCGAAGAAGGCGGTGAGCTCGCCCTTGAAGTGCTGCGCCACCTGCGCCGCGGGATGCTCGCGGTCGCGCAGCTCGGTGGCGACGTTGACGAACGGGCAGCCGAAGAAGTCGCTCGCCTCGGCCGCCGCGTGCAGCGCGTCGTAGACGTGCAGGACGCGCTCGCGCGGGGGGAGGTCGTCGCTCTCGGTGAAGTAGCCGGCCACGACGCGCGGTCCGTACTCCCGCAGCATCTCGGCGACGATGGCGTCCTTGCCGTCGAAGTGCTGGTAGATCGAGCGTTTGGAGACCGCGGCCTCCTGGGCGATGCGATCGACACCGACCGCGTTGACGCCTTCGCCGATGAAGAGCCGGGCGGCGGCGGCGAGCACCCGCTCGCGCGGCTTGGGCCGGGGCGCGACGGCGGAGGTGGTCATGCGCCGATTCTACGGGCGGCGATGGACAAAGTAAACCGATCTGTGTACATTGCGAGTACACCGATCTGTTTACTTTTGGAGGAACCCATGACCGACCTCACCGGCCGCATCGCCCTCGTCACCGGAGCCAACCGCGGACTGGGAGCCGCCTTCGTCGCCGGGCTGCTCGAGCGCGGCGTCGCGAAGGTCTACGCGGCCGCCCGTCGCCCCGAGACCGTCACGAGCGATGACCCGCGGGTCGTCCCGCTCGCGCTCGACGTGACCGACCCCGAGAGCATCCGGCGCGCTGCCGAGGTCGCGAGCGATGTGACCGTCCTGGTCAACAACGCCGGCATCGCCGTGAACCAGTCGCTCGTCTCGGGAGACCTCGACGAGATCCACCGGGAGTTCGACACGAACTTCTGGGGGCCCGTCCTGGTCACCCGCGCCTTCGCACCCGTCCTGGCGCAGAACGACGGCGGCGCGATCGTGAACATGCACTCCGCGCTGAGTTGGCTCGCGCTCGGCTCGTACAGTGCGACCAAGGCCGCGCTGTGGTCGGCGAGCAACTCCGCGCGCGTCGAGCTGGCGCCGCAGGGCATCCAGGTCGTCGGCGTGCACGTCGGCTACGTCGACACGGAGATGGCCGCCAACGCCGAGGGCGTGAAGGTCCCGCCGGCGCAGGTCGTGGACGAGGCGCTGGACGCGGTCCTCTCCGGAGACGCGGAGGCGATCGTCGGCGACGTGGCCCGCCAGGTGAAGTCGAAGCTCCACGAGGACGTGCGCGCCCTCTACCCCCAGCTGGCCAAGTAGGACGAGGCGGCGAAGCCCTCGGGCCGGATGCCCCAGCTCGCCGTCCACTCCTCGCCGGGCGCGATCCAGTGGAGCCCCTGCCCGGTGTTGAGCGCGTTGGCGGGCGCGGTCATGGGCTCGACCGCGAGCGCGACCTCCCCCGGCGCCTTCGTGGCGAAAGCGCGGTGCGTGAAGACCTGCACGTAGGCGAAAGCGGGATCGGTCCAGAGGATCACGCGCCGGCCGTCGTCGGCCGCGAGCACGTGCTCCGGCCGCTCGGCGAGCCCGCCGAAGCCGTCGTTCACGTCCAGGTCGCTCACGCGCGCGCCCGCCGAGAGGTCGAAGCGCGTACCGGCGACGGGGACCTCCCCGGTCACGTTGAGCCGGTCGTCGGTCTCGAATCGCGTGGCCGCGGTCACCGTCAGCGTGAGCTGCTCGGCGGGCATGTCGCCGATCCGGAGGTAGGGGTGGGCGCCGACGGCGACGGGCGCGGGACGCTCCCCGCGGTTGGCGATCGTGTGCGTGACGGTGAGGCCCTCGGTGTCCAGCTCGTGCTCGACCGTGGTGTCGAGGAGGAACGGATAGCCGGCCTGCGGGTAGATGCTCGCCGCCTGCGTGACCGACGAGTCGGTGCGGGCGACGAGGGTGTACGGCTGGTAGCGCAGGAGGCCGTGACTGGCGTTCCCGAGCTGCGGCTCGGTGAGGGCGAGCTGCTGCACGACGCCGTCGAGCTCCCAGCGGCCGTCTTTCACGCGGTTGGGCCACGGGACGAGCGCGATGCCATCGGCGGAGGGCGGGGTGGACTCCTCCGGGAACGGCTCCGTGAGGTCGACACCCGCGTAGCGCAGGGTGCGGATCCCCGCCGCCACCTGGGTGATGGTCGCGCTCAGGTCGCCGAATTCGATGTCGTACTGGTCGCCGGTGGGTGCACGCATGGCCACAGCCTAGGCCCCGGCGACGGTGACCGGCAGACCGGTTTCGCGCAGCGCGGACAGCTCCTCCGGAGCCGCCGAGACACCGGTGATGAGCGCCGAGATTTCGTCGACGGCGGCGATGCGGCCGAGGTGGGTGCGGCCGAGCTTGGAGCCGTCGGCGACGACGACGGCGCGCTCCGCGGTCGTCACCATCGCCCGCTTCAGGTCCGCCTCGGGCAGGTTGACGTTCGTGATGCCGCCGACGGGATGGACGCCGGTGCAGCCGATGAAGGCGAGGTCCGCGTGCACGCGCTCCAGCAGGCTGGAGGCCAGCGGCTCGACGAGCGAGTGCTGCAGCGGGCGCAGCGTCCCGCCGGTCACGACGACCTGGAAGTGCGGGATGGCGCGCTCCAGCTCGAGCGCGATGGTCAGACCGTTGGTGATCACGGTGACGTCGGTGAGGTCGTCCCGGTCGGCCAGGGCGCGCGCGATGGCGGCCGTCGTGGTGCCCACGTCGAGCAGGACGCTGCTGCCCGGCACCACGAGCGCGGCCGCGGCGAGCGCGATGGCGCGCTTCTCGTCCGCGGACGCCTCCAGCGCCTCCTCGAAGCTCGCCTCGCGCATCCCGGTGCCGCGGAGCACGGCGCCACCGTGCACGCGGCGGATGGCCTGCCGGTCGTCCAGCGCGTCGAGGTCGCTGCGCACCGTGACGTCGGAGACCTGGAACTCCTCGCTCAGCTCGCTGACCCGGACGAAGCCGGCGCGGCCGATCCGTTCGAGCATGCGCTCCCGGCGGAGGGCGGCTGGTAGCGGTTCGCTCATACGCACCATCGTGTTCCGCTTGCGTTTGCTTGTCAATGCGAAAGCGAATGACTAGATTTGCTTTCGGAAACGAAAGGCTGGCATGGCTTCCATCACCAAGCGCCCGCACGTCCTCTCCGACGGCCGGGACCTCATCTACTACGACGACGCGGACTCGACGCTCGCGCCCGACCGCGCGCCCGACCTGCGCGAGCCCGCGCCGCGCCCGGCGACGGCGACCATGCGCCAGGATCCGCTGACCGGCGAGTGGGTGTCCATCGCAGCCGCCCGCCAGAACCGGGTGATGCTGCCGCCCGCCGAGCTGGACCCGCTCGCCCCGGCCACGCCGAGCAATCCGTCCGAGATCCCGAGCGTCTACGACGTGGCGGTCTTCGAGAACAAGTCGCCGTCGTTCGGGCCGCTGCTCGAGGACCCGAACGCCCCCCTCGGCCTCGACGACCTGGCCGAGGTCGGTCTCGGCCGCACGCGCACCTCCGTCGGCCGCTGCGAGGTCGTGTGCTTCAGCCCCGCGACGAGCGGCTCCTTCGGAAGCCTCACGCCCTCCCGCGCCCGCACCGTCATCGAGGCCTGGGCGGACCGCACCGCGGTGCTCTCCGCGCTGCCCGGCGTGCGCCAGGTCTTCCCGTTCGAGAACCGCGGCGAGGCCATCGGCGTCACCCTGCATCACCCGCACGGCCAGATCTACTCGTACCCGTACATCACCCCGCGCACCAACGCCCTCATCCGCTCGCTCGACTCCTACGGGCCGACGCTGTTCGCCGACATCCTGGAGCGCGAGCGCGCTGCCGAGCGCGTCGTGCTGGCCGGCGAGCACTGGACGGCGTTCGTGCCCTTCGCCGCCCGCTGGCCCATCGAGATCCACGTGCTCCCGCACCGTCACGTCGCCGACTTCGCGGAGACGAACGACGCCGAGCGCGACGAGCTCGCGACGCTCTACCTCCGCGTTCTGCGCGGTGTGGATGCGCTCTACGACTCCCCCACGCCCTACATCGCCGCCTGGCACCAGGCTCCGGTCGACGTACGGCGCGACGAGATCCGCCTGATGCTGCAGATCACCTCTCCGCGTCGTGCCGCGGATAAGCTGAAGTTCCTGGCCGGTTCCGAATCCGCGATGGGTGCGTGGATCGGCGACGTCCCTCCCGAGAAAGCCGCAGTGGCTCTCCGCGAGGCCGTCGCCCGCGCCGATCGCGAGAACCCCGTCGGCGAGCTGCCTTCGGGCATCTCCGGCCTCGTCACCGTTCCCCCCGCCCCTTCCGACCGAAAGGCCGACCGATGACCGATCTGCGCTCCGGCGTCCGCGACGACTTCGCCGAGGTGTTCGGGCGCCAGCCCGACGGCGTCTGGTCCTCCCCCGGCCGCGTCAACCTCATCGGCGAGCACACCGACTACAACGAGGGATTCGTCCTCCCGTTCGCGATCAACCGCCGCACCGTCGCCGCTCTCGGTCTGCGCGACGACCGCACCGTCCGCGTCGGCAGCACCTTCGCCGACGAGCTCGTGGAGATCGACCTCGACGCGATCGGCCCGGACGCCCTCTCCGGATGGTCGGCCTACCCGCTCGGCGTGGCCTGGGCGCTCGGTGAGTTCGGGGCCGACCTGGCCGCCGTGCCGGGCTTCGACGTGCTCATCGACTCCAACGTCCCCGTCGGCGCCGGCCTGTCGTCGTCCGCCGCGATCGAGGGCGCCGTCGCCCTCGCGCTGAACGACGTGTGGCGGCTCGGACTCGACCGTCAGACGCTCGCCCGCGTGGGCCAGCGCGCCGAGAACGTGGCCGTCGGAGCCCCGACCGGCATCATGGACCAGTCCGCCTCGCTGCTGGGCGAGCCGGATTCCGCCGTGTTCCTGGACTGCCGCACCCTGCACTCCGAGGTCGTGCCGCTGGGGCTGGCCGAGGCCGGGCTGGAGATCGTCGTGATCGACACCGGCGTGGAGCACGCGCACGCCACGGGCGGCTACGCGGAGCGTCGCGCCTCCTGCGAGGCCGGAGCCGCCGCGCTCGGAGTCGAGTCGCTCCGGGATGTCTCGGTCGCCGATCTGGACCGCGCCCGTGAACTGCTCGACGATGTGACCTTCCGCCGCGTCCGCCACGTCGTCACGGAGGACCAGCGCGTGCTCGACACCGTGCGCACCCTGCGCGAGCAGGGCCCGACCGCGATCGGGGAACTGCTCGACGCCTCCCACGCCTCCATGCGCGACGACTTCGAGATCTCCGTGCCCGAGCTCGACCTCGCCGTCGAGACGGCGCAGTCCAGCGGGGCCATCGGCGCGCGCATGACCGGCGGCGGCTTCGGCGGCTCGGCGATCGCGCTCGTGCCGTCCGACGCGGTCAGCCGCGTGCTCGTGGCGCTCGACGGCGCCTTCGCCGAGCACGGCTTCGGCCAGCCGAACCTCTTCACGGTGGTCCCGTCCGAGGGCACGCGCCGCGAGAGCTGACCTCCGACGGTCGCCGGCGTTAACCTCCCGGCAACCGCGCGGGAGGAAGATGGCGGGGATGACGGATCCGGAGATCACCTGGCTCGACGCCGACACCGTGCAGCTGCGACAGCCGAAGTCCTCGCACTGGGAGGCGCCGTTCCTGTTCCTGCTCTTCGGCCGGCGGCGCGCTTTGCTCCTCGACACCGGGGCGACCGCCGACGAGTCCGTCTTCCCCCTCCGCGCGACCGTCGACCGCCTCACCGACACCTGGCTGCGACGCAACCCCGCGGTGTTCCTGCGGCCGTATCCGCTGGTCGTGGCGCACACGCACGCGCACCGCGACCACATCGCCGGCGACCCGCTCCTCGCCGTGCGCCCCGCGACGACGGTCGTCGGGACCACGCCGGCGCAGGTGATCTCGTTCTTCGGGTTCCACTCCTGGCCGGACGAGGTCGTGGAGTTCGACCTCGGCCAGCGCCCGATCGACGTGATCGGCGGCCCGGGCCACGAGCCGTCCGCCGTCGTGTTCTTCGACCGCCGGACCGGCATCCTCTTCACCGGCGACACCGTGCTGCCCGCCCACCTCTACATCCGGGACCGGGCGCAGTACAGCGCGACGATCGACCGGCTGATCCGGTTCCGCGACACGGCCCCCGCGCGCGTGCGCGAGCTGCGGGGCGCTCACATCGAGATGACCCGGGAGCCCGGTGTCGCCTACCCGCCCGGGACGATCGACCAGCCGGCGGAGCCCGCCCTCGAGCTGCCCCCGCGCATCCTCAACCGGGTGCGCGCGGCGCTCGACGACCTGCCGGACTCGCCGGACGGGCGCGTGGTGCGCAAGCGTTTCATCGTCGTCGACGAGAGCCCGGAGAGCGCCGCGCGCGCTGGCTAAGCTGACGGGATGAGCACCCTCGTCACCCTCGCCGACGGCTCGGCGCCGACCATCGCTCCCGATGCCTTCATCGCCCCGGGCGCCGTCCTCGCCGGGCGCGTGCGCCTCGCCGCCTCCTCGAGCGTCTGGTACAACGCCGTGCTCCGCGCCGAAGCGGAGGACATCGTGCTGGGCGAGCGCAGCAACATCCAGGACAACGTCTCGTGCCACGTCGACGCGGGCTACCCGCTGACGATCGGAGCGGACGTGTCGGTCGGCCACAACGCAGTCCTGCACGGCTGCACGGTCGAGGACGGAGCGCTGATCGGGATGCACGCGACCGTGCTCAACGGCGCGGTCATCGGGGCCGGGTCGCTGGTCGCGGCCGGGACGGTCGTGCTCGAGGGGACGATCGTCCCTCCCGCGTCGCTCGTCGCGGGCGTTCCCGGCAAGGTCCGCCGCGCACTCACGGAGGAGGAGCGGGCCGGTCTCGTCGGCAACGCCTCCGCCTACCTGCGCCTGGTGGAGGCGCACCCGCGGGGCTGACTCAGCGCTCGGTCGCGCCGGAATCCGTGGCGGACGGCTCCACCGCGCCGGGCTCCCCACCCGTCAGCCGCACCAGCTCGGCGAACGTCGTCGGGAACACCGTGTGCGGGTGTCCCGCCGCGGCCCACACCTCGGGGTAACCGGCCAGCGCGACATCCACGATCGTGCGCAGCGGGGCGGGATGACCGACCGGAGCGACTCCGCCGATCGTCTGCCCCGTCGCGGACTTCACCGTCTCGGGATCGGCCCGGCGGATGCGCCCGCCGAGCTGCTCGCCGAGGAAGGCCGTGTCGACCCGGTGCGCGCCGGAGGTCATCACCAGCAGTGGCTCGCCGTCGATCGTGAACACGAGCGAGTTCGCGATCGCGCCCACCTCCACGCCGAGCTCGGCGGCGGCGGACACGGCCGTCGGCGTCGCCGCCTCGAACCAGCGCACCCGCGGCTCGACGCCGGCGGCGAGCAGGGCGGACTCGACCCGCTCCACGGCGGGGTGCGTCCGCCCGGCGCCCTCCCCGCTCATGCCAGCACCCGCTCCGCGGACTCGACCACGTTCTGCAGCAGGAGCGCCCGGGTCATCGGGCCGACGCCTCCCGGGTTCGGGGAGATCCACGCCGCGACCTCGGCGACATCCGCCGCCACGTCGCCGGCGACCACGCTCGTGCCGGTGAGCGGGTCCTCCACGCGACTCACGCCCACGTCGAGGACGATCGCGCCGGGCTTCACGTTCTCGGCCGAGACCAGGCCCGCGACGCCCGCGGCGGCCACGATCACGTCGGCGCGCTTGAGGTGCTCGTCGAGGTCGACGGTGCCGGTGTGCGTGAGCGTCACGGTCGCATTGTATTCGCGACGGGTCAGCAGCGCGCCGATCGAGCGGCCGACGGTGACGCCGCGGCCGACGATGACGACGTGCTTGCCGTTCAGGTCGATCCCGTGCCGCTCCATCAGCTCGACGACGCCACGCGGGGTGCACGGGAGGGGCGTCGTGATCGGGCGGTTGACGTTCAGCATCAGGCGGCCGAGGTTCGTGGGGTGCAGGCCGTCCGCGTCCTTGGCCGGCTCGACGAGTTCGAGGACCGCGTCGGTGTCGAGGTGCGGCGGCAGCGGGAGCTGGACGATGAACCCCGTGCAATCGGGGTCGGCGTTCAGCTCCTCGATCACGGCCTCCAGCTCGGTCTGCGAGATGTCGACGGGGAGGTCGCGGCGGATGGAGGCGATGCCCACCTCCGCGCAGTCGCGGTGCTTGCCCGCGACGTACCACTGCGAACCCGGGTCGTCGCCGACCAGGATCGTGCCGAGCCCGGGCACGATGCCCTGCTCGCGCAGGCGCGCCACGCGTTCGGCCAGTTCGCTCTTGATCGCGGCGGCGGTCGCCTTGCCGTCCAGAATCTTCGCCGTCATCGTCTCTCCGTCATCGAACCGTCGAGTACGCGAATACTGCGCGTACTCGACGGTTCTCGCCCGACTCTTCGTGTACTCGAGGGTGCGGAGCGGTCAGATCGAGGAGGGGAGCTCGACCGGGAACGCGTCCTGGCCGGAGGGGGTCAGGCCGGGGTAGAGCGGGAACGCCGCGGTCAGCGCGTCCACGCGCGAGCGCAGCGCGGCGGTGTCGGCGCCGGGCACGAGCGCACTGCCGATGATGTCCGCCACCTCGGTGAACTCGGTGTCACCGAAGCCGCGGGTCGCAAGGGCCGGCGTGCCGATCCGGAGGCCGGAGGTGACCATCGGCGGGCGCGGGTCGAACGGCACGGCGTTTCGGTTGACGGTGATGCCGACCTCGTGCAGCACATCCTCCGCCTGCTGACCGTCGAGCTGCGAGTTGCGCAGGTCGGCGAGCACCAGGTGCACGTCCGTGCCGCCGGTGAGCACGTCGACGCCGGCCGCGCGCGAGTCGTCGGCGGTGAGGCGGGAGGCGAGGATCTGCGCACCGCGGATCGTGCGCGCCTGGCGGTCCTTGAACTCCTCGGTCGCGGCGAGCTTGAACGCGGTCGCCTTCGCGGCGATCACGTGCATGAGCGGGCCGCCCTGCTGACCGGGGAACACGTTGGAGTTGAGCTTCTTGGCGAGCTCGGTGTCGCGGCTGACGATGAAGCCGGAGCGGGGGCCGCCGATGGTCTTGTGCACCGTCGAGCTGACGACGTCCGCGTAGGGCACGGGCGACGGGTGCAGCCCCGCGGCGACGAGGCCGGCGAAGTGCGCCATGTCGACCCAGAGCTTCGCGCCGACCTCGTCCGCGATCTCGCGGAAGGCGGCGAAGTCGAGGTGGCGGGGGTAGGCCGACCAGCCGGCGATGATGACCTGCGGCTTGTGCTCGCGGGCCTTGTCGCGCACCACGTCCATGTCGACGAGGAAGGTCTCGGGGTCGACGCCGTAGGAGACGGCGTTGTAGAGCTTGCCCGAGAAGTTGAGCTTCATGCCGTGGGTCAGGTGGCCGCCGTGGGCGAGCTCCAGGCCCAGGATGGTGTCGCCGGGGGTCGCGATCGCGGAGAGGACCGCGGCGTTGGCGGAGGCGCCGGAGTGCGGCTGGACGTTCGCGTACTCGGCGCCGAACAGGCTCTTCGCCCGGTCGATCGCCAGCTGCTCGGCGATGTCCACGTACTCGCAGCCGCCGTAGTAGCGGCGGCCGGGGTAGCCCTCGGCGTACTTGTTGGTGAGGACCGAGCCGACGGACTCCAGCACCGCGCGCGGCACGAAGTTCTCGGAGGCGATCATCTCGAGGTAGTCGCGCTGGCGGCCGAGCTCGAGCTGCAGCACCTCCGCGATCTCGGGGTCGACCTCCGCGAGCGGGGCGGTGAAGGTCGAGGGCAGGGTGTCGGTCACAACGGGCTCCTTCGGACAGGGATGGACAGTGTACGTATCGACCCAGGCGCGCGGCCGAATCCACCCATGCTTTCGAGGTACCGTCGTCGCTCCCCGATGGTGACCATCTGAGCGCCAGTCGCGACGTCGCCCAGCATAGCAAAGGCGGCCGGGTCCCGGGCCCTTGCTCATTAGTTAGGAGGCCTGCGATACTCGCTGGTGGCCGTCCGACGGGGTGGACGGACATGGCCGATCACCCGAAAGAGCCAGCCGCGTTAGGAGCCTCCGTGGTCGTACCCCGCCCAGTCGAGCTCGAGAGCACGACCGATGCACCGTTCGTCCTCGGGCCGACGGCCCGGATCAGCGTCGCCGGCGCCGGAGCGGAGGCCGTGGCCGCGCTCCTGCGCGACGCGCTCCGCAGCGACTGCCGCCGCGAGCTCGTCGTCGTCATCGAACCGCCCGAGTACGGCGACATCGCCATCGTGGTCGCCGACGACGAGGGGCCGGACGGCCACCGCGAGGAGGGCTACTCCCTCGACATCGCGGCGGAGGGCGTGCGGATCGGAGCGGCCACCGCGGCCGGCGCCTTCCACGGCGTGCAGACGCTGCGTCAGCTCGTCCCCGCCTCCTGCTCCGACGACCCGCTGACGATCGAGGCGGTGCGCGTGCGGGACCATCCGCGATACGCCTACCGCGGCGCGATGCTCGACGTCGCCCGCCATTTCTTCCCCGTGCGGGATGTCGAGCGCTTCATCGACGCGATCGCGCTGCTGAAGGTCAACCACCTCCACCTGCACCTCACCGACGACCAGGGGTGGCGGCTCGAGATCGCGTCGTGGCCCGAGCTGACCCGCGTCGGCGGGTCGACGGCGGCGGGAGGAGGCGCGGGCGGCTTCTACACGCAGGACGAGTACCGCGGCCTCGTCGCCTACGCGGCGGAGCGGCACATCACGATCGTCCCCGAGATCGACATGCCGGGACACACGAACGCCGCCCTCGCGTCGTACCCGGCCCTCAACCCCGACGGAACGGCACCCGCGCTCTACACGGGCACGACCGTCGGGTTCAGCACCCTGATGACCGGCGACGCGACGACGGAGCGGTTCCTGGCGGACGTCATCGGCGAGGTCGCCGCCCTGACGCCGGGGCCGTTCCTCCACATCGGCGGCGACGAGTGCCTCAGCACGTCGCGCGAGGACTTCGTCGCCTTCATCGAGCACGCCGCGCGTCTCGTCGCCGAGGCGGGGAAGACGCCGGTGGGCTGGCACGAGATGGGGGCCTGCGACGCGCTCCCGGACGGGACGGTGGGCCAGTACTGGGACTACCGGACGCCGCGCGGATCGGCCGCCGACGACATCCTGTCGTTCGTCCGCCAGGGCGGCGCGGCCATCCTCTCCCCCGCCGACGTCGCCTACCTCGACATCGTCTACGAGGAGGGCGACCCGATCGGCCAGGACTGGGCGGACGGCCCCACGACCCTGCGCGACGCCCTGACGTGGGACCCGGCGCGCATCGTCCCCGGCCTCGCCGAGGCCCACATCCTCGGCGTCGAGGCGCCGCTGTGGACCGAGACGGTCACCACCATCCAGGAGGCCGAGGAGATGGTGTTCCCCCGCCTCGCCGCGGTCGCCGAGATCGGCTGGTCGCCGGCGCCCGCCGACACCGAGCCCGTGGAGGCCGCGCGCGACTTCCCGGAGTTCGCCGCGCGTCTCGCCCGGCTCGCGGAGCACTGGGATGCCGCGGGCACCTCCTATCGCCGCACCGCCGACGTGCCGTGGCCGGAGAACGCCCCGAGCTGATCGGCACCGCCCGCCGGAGAACCGATCAGGGGTAGCCGAGGAACCACAGCAGGATCAGGGCGACCGGCTGCAGCGCGACGCCCGCGACCAGCACGATGGTCCGCGCCCGCGGACTGTGCGTGAGTCCGCGGGCACCGCCCAGCGGCGCGAGCGGGAGCAGGAGGCGGAACAGGCTCTGCTGCGGCAGGAACACCGCCACCAGGTAGAGGCCGTAGCTGGCCGAGTAGGCCACCACCTCGGTGCCGAGGTCGCGTACGCCCGGCCGGCGCAGCAGCCAGACGAAACCGGCGATCACCGCGACCACCAGCAGCACCCCGGCGATGCCCGCGTACTTCCAGGTGAAGAGGAACCACGGCGTCAACGGCACGAACGACACGTGCCCGACGAAGCCGGTCCACCATGAGAGCTCGGTGGAGACATAGGCGTCGGGCGTCCCGGTCGCCTGCGACGCGATGAGCGGCCAGGCCAGACCGGCGACCGCGGTCACCGCCCCGGCGACGAGCACGGCGACGCGCTCGCGCATCCCGAACGCGCCGGCGCCCCGGCGGTCCTGCACGAAACGCACGACGAACACGACGGCGAGCGCCAACGGGATCGCGAGCGCCCCCGGTTTGGCGAACGCCGCCGCCACGGTGAAGGGGATGACGAGCCAGTATCGTCGCCGGATCATCGCCAGGAGCGCGGCGAACATCAGGAAGAAGAACATGCTCTCGGCGTAGGTGATCTGCAGCACGAACGAGAGCGGCCCGAAGCAGAAGAACACGGTCGCCCAGAGGGCGGAGACCGTTCCTCCCCTGGCGTTCACGATGCGGTAGAGCACAAGGGCGGCGCCGGCGCCGAAGAGCGTGGCGACGACCACGCCGGCGGGGGCGAACGGAAGGCCGGTGACGGTCATCAGCCCGCGGACGACCAGCGGGTAGAGCGGCAGGAACGCCCACGGGTTCTGCTGCACGTCGCCGCCGCCATCGGTCGGGAGCGTCGTCGGATACCCGCCGGAGGCGATGCGCTGGTAGAACGAGCCGTCCCAGGACGACGAGAAGGTGAAGAAGGTCGGATCCTGCCGCGAGCTGGCGAACGGCCAGTGCCCGACGGTCGCCGCGACGTACAGCGAGAGCATGAACACCGTCGTGAAGATCCGCGAGGAGGCATAGACGATCAGGATCGCGCCCCACCAGGGGAGGTCGCGACCGGCCAGGCGCACCCGGTCTCCGCGTACGCGCGTCCCGGCTCCCGGCGTGGGCGCTGTGCTCGTGATTCCCGCTGACATGCTCAGCGGGATACTACTCCGGTGCGCATGCGGCGGCGCCGGGGATGGGATCCTGTACATGTGAACGTACTCACCGACCTCTCCTCCGCTCCCCTGGGTCCCGGTGCGCCGGTGCTCGCCGTCGATGTCGGCGGGACGGACATGAAGGCCGCGCTGATCGACGCAGACGGGCGGATCGTCGAGATCCAGCGCCGCCCGACCCCGCACGAGGGCGCCGGCACGGCGGACGCCGTCGTGGCGGCCGTGGCCGCGATCGCGGGCGGGTTCCGGGAAACGCATCCGGAGATCGAGCCGGCGGCGCTCGGCCTGCTGGTGCCGGGTCATGTGGACGACGCGCGCGGAGTCGGCGTCTTCGCCGAGAACCTCGGCTGGCGCGAGTACCCGTTCCGCGACCGCGCGGCGGACGCGCTCGGCGTGCCCGCCTCGTTCAGCCACGACGTGCGCGGCGCCGGCCAGGCGGAGAAACGGCTGGGCGCCGCGGCGCCCTACCGGGACGTGGTCTTCATGGCGATCGGCACCGGGATCGCCGGCGCCGTCTTCCTCGACGGGCGCCTGCTGGTGGGCGGCGGCCTGGTGGGCGAGATGGGTCATTCCCGGGTCGCGGACGGACCGGTCTGCGCGTGCGGCGGCATCGGCTGCCTCGAGGCGGTGGCGTCGGCGGCGGCGATCGCGCGCCGGTACAACGCGGCGACGGGAGCGAGCGTTCCGGGAGCCCGGGAGGTGCTCGAGCGCGCCTCCGCGGGCGACGCCGACGCGATCACCGTCTGGGAGAGCGCTCTGGATGCCCTCGCCCTCGACATCTCGCACACCGTCGCGCTGCTCTCGCCCGAGGCGATCGTGATCGGCGGCGGACTCTCGCAGGCGGGCGACGCCCTCTTCGTGCCGCTCGCCGAGCGTCTCGAGGGCATCCTCACCTTCCAGCGTCGCCCGGCGCTGCTCCCGGCGAGCATCGGCGAGAACGCCGGCGTGATCGGTGCCGCGCTCCGGGCCCGCGACCTGCTCGACGCCGCGGTCCCCCAGCCGGTCGCCTGACCGGGTGCGGGCGACGGTATCGTCGATGAAATGACCGCGCATGTGATCCATTCCGCCCGTCTCGTCACCGACGGCCACGTCGTCCACAACGCGTGGGTGCGGTTCGAGGGCAGCACGATCGCCGCCACGGGCACCGGAGACGACTGGCGCGCGGCGGTCGTCGCCGAGGACACGGTCGCGGTCACGGACGCCGACGGCGCGTGGCTGACGCCCGGTTTCGTCGACATCCACGGGCACGGCGGCGCGACCGCGAGCTACGACGACGGCCCGGAGAGCATCCGGCGGGCGCTCGATCTGCACCAGCGCCACGGCACCACCCGCGCGGTCGTCTCGCTGGTCACCGCGCCCGTCGACCGCCTCGCCGAGAGCGTGCGCGCGATCGCGGCGCTCAGCCGCGAGGACTCCCGCGTGCTCGGCTCGCACCTCGAGGGCCCGTTCCTCGACGTCGGCCACAAGGGCGCCCACGAGCCGAGCCTGCTGCGCTCGGCGACCCCGGACGACATCGGCCGCCTGCTCGACGCCGCCGACGGCACCCTGCGGCAGATCACCCTCGCCCCGGAGCTGCCCGGCGGCCTGGACGCCGTGCGCGCCTTCCGCTCGGCCGGCGTCGCCGTCGCCGTCGGCCACACGGCGGCCGACTACGCGCAGACGATGGAGGCGTTCGAGGCGGGCGCGAGCATCCTGACCCATGCCTACAACGGCATGGACGGCGTGCACCACCGCGCTCCCGGACCGGTCGCCGCCGCCACCCGCACGCCCGGCGTCACTCTCGAAGTCATCAACGACGGCGTGCACGTGCACCCCGAGGTCGTCCGGATGCTGTTCGCCGCGGCTCCCGGCCGCGTCGCGCTCATCACCGACGCGATGGCCGCCGCGGGAGCGGAGGACGGGGACTACCTGCTCGGATCGCTGGCGGTGGAGGTCCGCGACGGAGTCGCGCGTCTCGCCGAGGGCGGCTCGATCGCCGGTTCGACGCTGACGCTCGACGACGCCCTGCGGCGCGCGGTGCAGGAGGTCGGCCTCCCCGTGGAGGACGCGGTGCTGGCGCTCACCCAGACGCCCGCGACCGCGATCGGTCGCGGCGACGAGCTCGGCCGGCTCGCCCAGGGGTACGCGGCGGACGCCGTGCTGCTCGACGACGACTTCCGGGTGCTCCAGGTCTTCACGGACGGCGACCCCGTCGCCCGCTGAGCGCGGAAGCACGTCCGCGCGGGGGCCGGCGGGGCTCGGGGCCGGATCCGTGTGCTGGATCCGGCCCTCGAGGATCCCCTCGACGATGCTGATCGGCGTTCGGGTCGTCGGTCATCACCGTGCTCGTGCCGGTTCGGGTCCGGCACGGGCGTGGCGCGGACGCCCCCTGTGCGGCGGCCACGTCTTGAGAGACCGGCACCTCCTCGATCCATGACGCCGGTTCGGTGAAATATTTCGACGACTCCCGTCGGCGGCTTCCGCACAGCCCTTTCGCGGCCCGAATGCGGGAGAATCGTGGGATGCCCGACGTGTCCGATCTCTCCGACCTCCAGCTGGTCGACGCGACGCGTGCGGGCGATCGGGACGCCTTCGCGGAGCTCTGGCGTCGGCACGCCCGCGCCGGGCTCACGGTGGCCAGGGCGCACAGCGATCTGGACGCCGACGACCTCGTCGCCGAGGCCTACGCGAAGATCTACCAGGCGATCGCCAACGGGCACGGGCCGACCTCCGGGTTCCGGGCCTATCTGTTCACGACGGTGCGCAACGTCGCGGCCTCGTGGGGCCGCCGTTCGCGCGAGACCCCGATCGAGGACGCGGACGCCATCGAGGATCCGGCTTTCAGCGAGGCAGCCGGCTTGGAGGCCCTCGACCGCTCCCTGACCGCGACCGCCTTCCGCACCCTGCCCACCCGGTGGCAGGAGGTGCTCTGGTACTGCGAGGTCGAGGGCATGAAGCCGGCCGACGTCGCGCCGCTGCTCGGCATGTCGGCGAACGCCGTCGCCGCGCTCGCCTACCGCGCGCGGGAAGGTCTGCGCCAGGCGTGGATCCAGGCGCACCTCGCGGCCGTTCCCGAAGACTCGGACTGCCACTGGACGACCGAACGGCTCGGCTCGTACGCCCGCCACGGACTCGGCAAGCGCGAGACCGCGAAGGTGGAGGCGCACCTGCTCGACTGCGCCCGCTGCAGCATCGTGGCGGAGGAGGCGAAGGACGTCGGCTCGAGGATGGCCCTGGTGCTCCTGCCGCTGATCGCGGGTGTCGGCGGCGCGACGGCCTACACGGCGTGGATGCAGAGCGGCGCGCACACGGTGCCCTACGCGCTGGGCGCAGCCGGGGCCGCGATGCCCGCTGCCGCCACCGGGAGCGCCGGCACGACGACGCTGGGTGCGTCGGCCGCCGGTTCGACCGCGGGTGCGTCGGGCGCGGCCTCGGGAGGCTCGGCCGGCGGTGCGGGCGGTGCCGGCTCGGGCGCGAGCGCCGCCGCCGTCACGTCCCTCGCCGTGGGCGGCGTGCTCGTCGCCGCCGCGGTCGCGGGGGCGTTCGTCTTCGGCCCCGCGCTCTTCGCGTCGACGCCCGCACCGACCAGCGCCGCCGTCGCCGATCCCGCGTCGCCGTCGGCTCCCGGTCCGTCCGTCCCCGCCGATGCGGTGGACGCCGCACCGCAGGCACCGGCAGCGCCCGCCCCCGCCTCCCCCGCACCGGTCACCCCTGACCGCCCCTCCACGGTGGTCTCTCCGGCCTCCCCTGCCCCCGCCGCTCCCGGCGCGACGGCTCCGACCTCGCCCACCGACCCGACGACGCCGGTCACCCCCACTGCGCCGCGCCCGCAGCCTCCCGTGCTCTCCGGCGCTTTCCCGGCCGACGGCTACGCCACGAACGCCCAGGCCCTCGACGCCTCCGGCACCGGAGCGCCGTCAGCCGCCATCGCGGTGACCGCAGCGCGCGCGCCAGGCTCGGACGTCGGCGCGGACGTCCCGGCGGTCGCCGCGGCGGCGCTCTCGCTCGGCACCACGACCGCCGACGCGCACGGCTCATGGGACCTCGCCGTCGATCTGTCGGCTCTGGGCGACGGGAGCTGGACGCTCTCCTTCACGCAGACCACGGCCGGCGGCACCTCCGACGCCGTCGCACGCACGCTGGTCGTGGATCGCACGGCCCTCCCCCCGCAGATCGCGAACGTCGACACCGGCTCCGGCGCGTCCGCCGGCTCCGCCGCGCCGATCGTCTCCGGGACGGCGGAGCCCGGCGCGACCATCGACGTCTCGGACGGCGATGTGCTGCTGGCGACCGTCACCGCCGACCCCGCCGGCTCGTGGACGACGCCGGAGCTCGTCCTCGCCCCACCCTCGTTCGCGCTGACCGCCCGTCAGACCGACGTGCTCGGCAACGTCTCGGACCCCTCCGCGCCCGCGACGGGCACCGTGCTGGCGCCGTCGGTGACGGCCATGTCCGCGGGCATGTCCATCACGATGACCGCGTACGGGCTGCCCGGCACGCGGCTCCTCCTCTACGTCGACGGCCGCGCGAGGGACCAGTGGCTGGAGACGGGCGCCGACGGCACCGCCTCGCAGGAGTATTCGTGGACGGGCGCGCCCGGCACCTACCGCATCGGGTTCGGCTACGACTTCGGCGACCGCCACGGGGTCGTGGTGGACGCTCCGGTCATGCTGCCCGGGCTGCTCTGACGGACATCCTGCCGACGACGAGCACCAGCACCAGCGAGACCGCCAGCAGCACGATGTAGACGATCGGCAGCAGCATCAGACCGCCCGCGTCGAAGATCAGCGAGCCGAGGAGCGCTCCGCCGCCGATGCCGATGTTGAACGAGGTCGTGTAGAGCGCGCTCGCGGTGTCGCGGAACGCGGGCGACGAGGTGTGCAGCAGGCGCGTCTGCAGGAGCGGAGGGAGCGCCCCGAAGGCGAGCCCCCAGATCACGAAGGCGATCAGGGCGAGCACCGGCTGGCCCGCGAACGCCGCGAGCCCCGCGACCGCCACGCCGGTCACGACCAGGGCGAGCAGCAGCCCGAACTGCGGGCGCGGGCCGAGGACGGATCCGGCGAGCACGAGGCCGATCGCGCCCGCGATGCCGTAGATGAACAGCAGGCCGCCGACGTCGCCGGGCGCGATGCCCATCGGGCCGGTGAGGAACGGCACCACGAACGTGTAGAACGAGTAGTGCCCGATCATCGTCACGGCGGCGATGAGGCAGACCATGATGACGGTCGGGATGGTGCGGTCCTTCGGGCGCGGGATGCTGCGATCGCGGCGCCCGGCCGCAGCCTCGTCGCGCTCGACCGCCGGGAGGAAGCGCCAGACGAGCAGGGCGCCGACGAACATCAGCCCGGCGAGGATCCCGAACGAGAGGCGCCAGCCGAAGAGGTGCCCGGCGAAGGTGCCGAGCGGGACCCCGAAGACGAAGGCGAGCGTCCCGCCGCCGAGGGTGATCGAGACGGCGCGGCCGATCTGCTCCTTCGGGACGAGGTGCCCGGCGTACGCGCCGACGATCGACCAGAACATGCCGTGGGCGACGCCGCCGATGATGCGGGAGGCGACGACCCAGATGTAATCGGGCGAGAAGGCGGTGAGGAGGTTCGAGAGCCCGAGCACCACGAGCACGCCGACGATCATGCCGTGCCGCGGCCAGCGCCGGGTGAGGGCGGTGAGCGGGGTGCTCGTGACGACGACGGTGAAGGCGAAGACGGTGACCAGGAGGCCGACCTGCGCCTCGCTCACACCGAGCGACGCGCTCATGTCGGGCAGGAGCCCGGTCGGGATCATCTCGCTCGTGACGGAGAGGAACACGGCGGCGGCGAGCGCGAGCAGGCCCACCCAGGGGAACTTCGGAACGGTTGCCAGTGGCGACGTTGAAGAGGCAGTCATGGAGGTGCTGTCCAACGAACGGCGTTTCCCCCTCGATCCGGCCGATGCGTCGGCGAGAGAGGAAGAGAGGGTCGACTACGCGCTGATGTGCGCGCCCAGGGCCGTGCGGGAACCACCGACCGCAGAAGAGTCTACCGGAATGTCCCGAGGATCGACTCGGTGGTCTCGATCCGGATGAGGGGTGCGTAGAGCGCCATCGCGTCGAGCGCACGCTGGTGGTCCACCTCGGTGAGCCCGGCGCACGCGTCGGCGGCCACCCGCACCCGCACCCCGGCGTCCGCGGCGGGGAGAGCCGTCGACAGCACGCAGCAGTCGGTCGAGACGCCGGCGAGCACGATCTCGTCCGCGCCGCCGATGGCCTCCCGCAGCCCTCTCCCCCACTTGCCGAAGGTCGTCTCGGTCACGTCGGTGTGCCCGCTGTCGCGGAAGGCGGGCACGAGGTCGTAAAGCGGATCGTCCGGCGGGACGAGCGCGAAGGGCCAGTCCTCGTAGTAGCGCGCCCAGGCGCCGTGCGGCTCGGCGGGCGCCGTGAAACGGGTGAAGACCACGCGGTCGCCGAAGGCGGGCAGCAGCCGGGCGACCCCGACCTCCGCATCGGGGAAGCCCGGCGTCGACCAGGCGCTCGCGGGGCTCGCGAAGACCTCCTGCATGTCGATGACGACGAGCACGGGAGCGCTCACCGCTCCTCCTGCCGCCGGATCGCGCCGCGCGAGAAGAGCCCGGTGCCGGCGAAGCCGATCACCAGGGCGATGAGCACCCCGAGGTTCGCGGCGGCCCAGGCGCCCGTCGTCCCGCCGAGGCCGAGCGGGCCGAGCAGGTAGCCCTGCCAGCTCAGCCAGGACGCGGCGCTGTTCGTGACGAGCCCCCAGCCGATCGCCGTGCCCAGCACGATGAGCGCGATCGGCAGCCAGCGCACGGATCCGTACCGGCCGCGCGGGTCGTAGAGCTCGGCCTCCGCGTAGTCGCGGCGGCGCAGGGCGATGTCGGCGATGAAGATGCCGCACCAGGCCGCGATCGGCACGCCGAGGGTGATGAGGAAGCCCTGGAACGGCACGAGGAAGTCGCCCGCGAAGAACACGACATAGATCGCGCCGGCCGTCATGATCACCCCGTCGATGCCCGCGGCGACGTACCGGGGCACGCGCACGCCCACGCTGAGGAGGGCGAGCCCGGACGAGTAGATGTCGAGCACCGCGCCGCCCACCAGGCCGAGCACCGCGACGATCACGAACGGCACGAGGAACCAGGTCGGCAGGAGGGATGCGAGCGCGCCGATCGGGTCGGCGGCGATGGCCTCCGACAGCGAGCTCGACGAACCGGCGAGCAGGATGCCGAAGACCAGGAGCAGGACCGGCGCCAGGGACGAGCCGAAGGTCGTCCATCCCACCACCCCGCCGCTGCGCGTCGAGCGGGGCAGGTAGCGCGAGTAGTCGGCCGCCGCGTTCACCCAGCCGAGGCCGAAGCCGGTGAGCATGAACACGAAGCCGCCGATCACATGCGGCGCGTCTCCGACGGGCAGCGCCCCGACCGCACCGAGGTCGATGTGGCCGAGCGCCAGCGCGATGTAGAACAGCGTGAGCACTCCGGTGACGATCGTGATGACCATCTGCATCCGCATGATCAGGTGGAAGCCGATCACGCCGCCGACCACGACCAGCGCGACCACCACGATCAGAGCGACGAGCTTGGTGACGACCCCGCCCTCCCAGCCGAGGCGCTCGAACACGGTCGCGGTCGCCAGCACCGCCAGCGCGGTGAGCACGGTCTCCCAGCCCACCGTGAGCAGCCACGAGAGCAGCGACGGGACGCGGTTGCCCCGCACGCCGAAGACAGCCCGGCTCAGCACCATCGTGGGCGCCGAGCCCCGTTTGCCCGCGAGCGCGATGATGCCGCACAGCAGGAAGGAGGCGACGATCCCGACGACGCCGACGATCGTCGCCTGCCAGAACGAGATCCCGAACCCGAGCAGGAAGGAGCCGTAGCTGAGCCCGAACACGGACACGTTGGCGCCGAACCACGGCCAGAAGAGCCCGCTCGCGCGGCCTGTGCGCTCGCTCTCGTCGATCGTGTTGAGCCCGTTGAGCTCGACGCCGAACGCCGAGCCGGGCGCGGGGAGGGAGGCGGGCGCCCGGTCGGGCGCGTCCTCGCCGGTGCTGGTCATGCACCGATCCAAGTGCACGCGCCCCGCCCCGTCAACAGCGGTCGGCGACACGGAGCAGCCCTCGCGGGACGATATCCTGAGCCGATGACCGCGACCTCCGAGACCCCCGGCCAGGCCAATCACTGGGTGCTGACCTTCAGCTGCGCCGACCAGCCGGGGATCGTGCACGCCGTCAGCGGGGCGATCGTCTCCGCGCGCGGCAACATCACCGAGAGCCAGCAGTTCGCCAGCCTCGACACCGGCCGCTTCTTCATGCGGCTCCAGGTGGAGTCGGGCGCGAGCCGCGAGGAGTTCGAGAGCGCCCTCGCGCCCGTCGTCGAGCGGTTCGGGATGTCGCACAACGTCGACTACGTCGGTCGCCCCCTGCGCACCCTCGTGCTCGCGTCCACCGCCGCGCACTGCCTCAACGACCTCCTCTTCCGCCAGCGCGCGGGACAGCTGCCGATCGAGATCCCCCTCGTGCTCTCCAACCACGGCACGCTGCGCGACCTCGCCGGCTTCTACGGCGTCCCGTTCGAGTCGCAGGCCGTGACCGACGCGGAGTCCAAGGCCGCGTTCGAGGCGCGCGTGCTCGCCGCGGTCGAGGAGCACGACATCGAGCTCGTCGTCCTGGCCCGCTACATGCAGATCCTCTCCCCCGAGCTGTGCGAGAAGCTCGCCGGCCGCGCGATCAACATCCACCACTCGTTCCTCCCCGGCTTCAAGGGCGCCAACCCCTACCGCCAGGCGCACGCGCGCGGCGTGAAGCTGATCGGCGCGACCGCGCACTTCGTGACCAGCGACCTGGACGAGGGCCCGATCATCGAGCAGAACGTGGTGCGCGTCGATCACTCGCAGACGGTGCAGCAGCTCGTCGCGATCGGCCAGGACGAAGAGAGCCGCACGCTCACCCAGGCGGTCAAGTGGTTCGCGGAGGACCGCGTGCTGCTCGACGGCGCCCGCACCATCATCTTCCGCTGAGGCCCGCCGGTAGAATGGCGTGGTGACTTCCGCGCAAGACCAGCAGGCCCGCCTCCGGATCGGACCCAACGACATCCTCCGGTTCGTGCTCGAGCTCTTCGCCGTGGTCTCGCTCGGCATCTGGGGATTCGTCGCGTGGCCGCTGCCCTGGAACATCGTGTTCGGCATCGCGACACCGGTCGTGGCCATCCTGCTGTGGGCGCTCTTCCGCTCCCCCAAGGCCGTGCTGCACGTCGACGTGTTCGTCAAGGCGCTGGTCGAGGTGCTCGTGATGGGCGCGGCGGCGTTCGCCTGGTGGGACCTCGGTCAGCCGATCGTCGCGGTGGTCTTCGCGGTCATCGCGACCGTCAGCGGCGTGATCAACGGGCGACGCGAGCTCTCGTGACCGCGCTCGTCGTCCATGACGCCCGCAAAGTGGATGCGGACGGGCTGGTCGACGAGTTCTGGCTGGTCGCCGACGGCGGCACGATCGTCGCCACCGGTTCCGGCACGGGGTGGCACGAGGCGGCCCGCGCTCCCGGCGCGACCGTGATCGACGCGGGCGGGCATTGGCTCACGCCCGGCTTCATCGACCTCCACTGCCACGGCGGCGGCGGTCACCCGTACGACGACGGCCCGGAGGAGATGCTCGCAGCCCTGGCGACGCATCGCGCGCACGGCACGACGCGCTCCCTCGTCTCGCACGTCGCCAATCCCCTCGCCTCGCTGCGCGAGAGCCTCTCGATCGTCGCCGACCTGGCCCACGCGGACCCGCTCGTGCTCGGCTCGCACCTCGAAGGCCCGTTCCTCGCCGTGGAGCGGCGCGGTGCGCACGACGCCGACTTCCTCCGCGAGCCGGGGCCGGCCACCGTCGAGGAGCTGATCGGCGCGGCCCGCGGCACGCTCCGCACCGCCACCATCGCTCCCGAGCTGCCGAACGCGCTGGAGGCGATCGGCGTGCTGATCGAGGCGGGCGTCGTCGTCGGCGTCGGCCACACCGCCGCGGACTACGACCAGGCGGCGCGCGCGTTCGAGGTGGGCGCGCGCCTGCTCACGCACGCGTTCAACGCGATGAACGGCATCCACCACCGCGCGCCGGGCCCGGTCATGGCCGCGATCGACAACCCCGAGGTGACGCTGGAGCTCATCCTCGACAGCCTCCACGTGCACCCCTCGGTGGCGCGGCTGCTCTTCACCGCCGCCCCGGGCCGGGTCGCGCTGGTGACCGACGCGATGGCCGCAGCGGGCGCGTCCGACGGAGACTACCGGCTCGGCGGGCTGAACGTCACCGTCAAGGACGGTCTCGCCGTGCTCTCCGGCACGTCCACCATCGCGGGCTCGACCCTGACGCAGGATGCGGCCCTGCGCGTCGCCGTCGGCCAGGTCGGCCTCGACCCGGTGCACGCGGTCACGGCGCTGACGCACACGCCGGCCACGGTCCTCGGCGAGGGCCACCGCTTCGGGCGCCTGCAGAGCGGCTACGCCGCCGACGCGGTCGTGCTCGACCACGAGTGGCACGTGCGCACCGTGGTCGCCGACGGCCGCATCCTGAGCTGACCCCGGCCCGCACCGGTTCTGCAACACCGGCTCGAAACGCCGGAACTCCGGAGGCCGGTCACGACACGTGGGGCGCTCCCCGTTCGAACGGTGGATCGCTGCGTGCCGGGTCCGATCTCCGGAGTTCCGGTGGACGCGGGTGCGTCCTACAGCTTCTGCCAGGCCGGCTTGTTCGCGTAGGCGTAGCGGTAGTAGTCGAGGTTGCGCAGGTGCGAGGCCGCGGCTTCGTCGACCAGCACGGTGACGCGCGGGTGCAGCTGGATGGCCGAGCCCGGGTTGGAGGCCGAGATCGGTCCCTCCACCGCATCGGCCAGCGCCTCCGCCTTGCCCTCGCCGAACGCGAGGAGCAGCAGGTGGCGGGCCTTGAGGATGGTGGAGAGGCCCTGCGTGATGCAGTGCATCGGCACGTCGTCCTCGGAGTCGAAGAAGCGGGCGTTGTCCTTGCGGGTCTGCTCGGTCAGCGTCTTCACCCGGGTGACCGAGGCGAACGACGAGCCGGGCTCGTTGAAGCCGATGTGACCGTCGGTGCCGATGCCGAGGATCTGCACGTCGACCCCGCCCGACTCGGCGATGGCCTTCTCGTAGTCGGCGCCGGCGTGCTCGATGGTCTCCCGCGCGCCGTTGGGCACGTGGATGAGGGAGGGCGTCAGGCCCAGCGGCTCGACGACCTCGCGGTGGATGACCGACCGGTACGACTCGGGGTGCCCGGCGGGCAGGCCCACGTACTCGTCGAGCGCGTACCCGCGCACGTGCGAGACGTCGACGCCGCGCTCGGAGATCAGCGACGCCAGCGCCCGGTACACGGGCAGCGGTGTCGACCCGGTCGCGAGTCCGAGCACCGCGTCCGGCTTGCCGGAGATCAGGTCGACGATGCTCTCGGCGGCCAGGGCGCCCGCGGCGGCCTGATCCTTGACGACGACGACTTCAGCCATTCGTTCCTCCTACGATCGCGGCCCCGAGGGCGGCGATGGGTGATCCTGGTGGGACGAGGCGCACACGCTTGGGCAGCGCGAGCGAGGCGAGGAACGGCGATGTCCGCTCCCAGTCCTCGAGCACCTCGTGGACGTCGCCGAGCAGCGGGTCGCCCAGATGACTGAGGCCGCCACCGATCACCACGGTGTCGACGTCGACGGCCAGCACCAGGACGCGCACTGCGGCAGCGATGCCCTCGGCCAGCCTATCCTTGATCGCCTGCGCTTCGCCGTCCCCGGCGGCGGCCGCCTGGAACAGCGAGCGGGCCGGCAGCACGTCGTCGGTGCGCCACTGGCGGGCGATGCCCGACCCGCTGGCCACGGTCTCGAGGCAGCCGCGCTGCCCGCACGCGCACTCGGCGCCCGCGGGGTCGATCGGGATGTGCCCGATCTCGCCGGCGATGCCAGAGGCGCCGCGCCACAGCCGGCCGTCCACGACGATCCCGGCGGCCATCCCGGTGCCGAGGTTGAGGTAGGCCATCGTGCCGTTCAGGCCGAGCACGTCGTAGGCGCCGAGCGCGGCGGCCTTGACGTCGTTCTCCACGCGAACGCGCACCCCGAGCCGCTCGGCGAGCTCGCCGCCGAGGGGCAGGCGGTCCACACCGAGGTTGACGGCGTGCGCGACCTCCCCGGACGCGGTGTCGACCAGCCCGGGGATGCCGATGCCGATCGAGGCGAAGCCGGGGGCGTCGATGCCGGTCAGCTCCCCGATGCGCGCGACGGCCGTGAGGGCCGTCTCCACGACGGCGGGGCTGCCGAAACCGGTGACGAGCCGGATGCGATGAGCGAGCACACCGCTCTCGTCGACGGCGACCGCGTCGGTCTTGGTGCCGCCGATGTCGATCCCGAGCCTCATGAGCCGGGGCCGAGGAGGTCGAGGAGGGCGCGGCCGAGCAGACGGGAGGCGCCGAACGTCGCGATGTCGGCGTAGCGGCGGTCGTCGGCGGGCCAGCCCATGTCGACCACGAGCACGTCGCCGCGTTCCGCGCGGAGCCGGTCGATCGTCTCGCGGGCGAACGCGTGCCGGTGGTTGTCCTTGCCGATCACGATCACCGGGCCGTCGGGGAGACTCGTCGGCGCGGAGTCCTCCTCGGTGACCTCGACGACGGGCAGCGCGGCGAACGCAGCGGCGGCCCCGTCCTCCGCACCGGTCGCGGTCTCGGCGAAGGGGCCCCACGGGGCCGTGCCGACCGCGATGTTCGCGACGGTCTCGAGCCGGACGACGCCCGAGGCCCTGCGGCCATCCCGGAGCCAGGAACGCGCCGCATCCGACAGCTCGAAGGCCGGGACGATCGCGCGCGCTTCGACCGGATCGATCACGAGCGCGCCGGACGACGCGGAGCCTGCCTGCGCGGGCTCCACGTCCGCACGGAGTTCTGCGGCCAGGCCGATCACACGACCGGCCGCCTCCTCGACGCGCTCGACGGTCAGCCGGCCTGCGGCGATCGCGTCCGCGACCGCCTCGACGATGGCCGTCAGCTGCTCGTCGGTGTTCTCGGTGCCGAGGCACAGCAGGTCGCAGCCGGCGGCGAGCGCCAGGACGGCGGCCTCCGGGATGCCCCGCTCGCCGCTCGCGCCGAGCATGTCGAGCGCGTCCGTGACGACGAGTCCGTCGAATCCGAGCTCTCCGCGCAGCAACCCCTCGACGATCGGGTGGCTGAAGGTGGCGGGCAGGGCCGCGTCCAGCTGCGGCAGGAGGATGTGGGAGGTCATGACGGTGCGGGTGCCCGCCTCCACCGCGGCACGGAACGGCACCAGCTCGCGCTCGCGCAGCTCGGCGGCCGACAGATCGACCACGGGCAGCGCGAGGTGCGAGTCCTGCGCGGTGTCCCCGTGACCGGGGAAGTGCTTCGCGCAGGCCGCGACGCCGGCCGACTGGAGGCCGCGCACCCAGGCGGCGCCCTGCTCGGCCACCACGGCCGGCGAGACGCCGAAGCTGCGCACGCCGATCACCGGGTTGTCCGGGTTGGAGTTGATGTCGACGTCGGGGGCGAAGTCGAGGTTCACACCGACCGCGCGCAGCTCGGCCCCGACACGGGCGGCGACCTGCTCGGTGCGCTCGGCGTCGCCGAGGCGGCCGAGCACGGCGTTGCCCGGGTAGGGCGATCCGGTGGCGTAGTAGAGGCGGGTGACGTCGCCGCCCTCCTCGTCGATAGCCACGATCGCCTCGGGGTTCGCCGCGTAGATCGCGTCGGTCAGTGCCCGCAGCTGCTCTGCGGACACGATGTTCGGGCCGAACACGCACACGCCGCCGAGGCCGTCCCGCAGCCGTCGCTCCAGCCAGCCCGGCAGTGTCGTGCCGACGAATCCGGGGAGGAGGGTCGCGGCGATGCGGCGGGCGAGGCGGGGGTCGAGGAGGCGGGGTTCGGCGGCGGCCGTGCCGGTCACCCCTTCACCGCCCCGCTGACGAGCCCGCTGGTCATCCGGCCCTGCACGATGAGGAAGAAGATGATCACCGGCACCGCGACGAGGGTCGAGGCGGCCATGACCTGGCCCCAGTCGGTGGCGCGGGAGGCGGACTGCTGGATGAAGCCGCGCAGCCAGAGCGGCAGCGTCTGGCTGCTGTTCTCCTGCAGGATGACGAGGGCGACCGTGAACTCGTTCCACGCCTGGAGGAACGCGTAGACGCCGGAGGCGACGAGACCCGGGGCGAGGAGCGGGAAGGTGATCCGCAGGAACGCCTGGGTGCGGCTGAGACCGTCCACCATGGCGGCCTCCTCGAGGTCGGCCGGGATGCCGGCGACGAAGCCGCGCAGCATCCAGATCGTGAACGGCACGACGGCCGCGATGTAGAGGATGCTGACGCCGATGACGCTGTTCAGGAGGCCGAGGCTCCCCATCAGCTTGTACTGCGCGATGAACAGGCCCTCCGCCGGCAGCATCTGGATCAGCAGCACGGCGAGCACGAACGACGTGCGGCCGCGGAAGCGGAACCGGCTGATGGCGAGTGCGGCGAGGAAGGCGAAGGCGAGGCACACGACGACCGTGATGAGCGCGATGGTGAGGCTCATCCCGAGCGCCGGGAAGAACGTGCCCCCGTCGATGACCGCGGTGAAGTTGTCGAACGAGCCGCCGAACGGCAGCCACGTGGGCGTGGAGTTCTGCAGCACCACGTTCGGCAGGAGGGACGAGTTGACCATCCAGTAGACCGGGAAGACCCAGATCAGGGCGAGGACGATTGCGACGACGCCGAGCACGATGCGGGAGGGCCGCACCTTCTGGCGCAGCTTGCGGGCGGGTGCCGCGGTGGCGGCGGTGGCGGATGCGGTGGACGCGGTGGTCACGACTCGTCCTCCTTGATCAGCGAGCGGACGTAGAACCAGCTCAGGGCGACGGTCAGGATCAGGACGAACACCGAGACGGCGCTGGCCATCGCGAAGTCGCTCGATCCGACGCCGAGCTGGTAGATGTAGGTGCCGAGCAGGTTGGTCTCGCTGGCGATGGAGCCCTTGTCCTGCAGGAGCTTGATCTGGGTGAAGACGCGCAGGTCCCAGATGATCTGGAGCAGCAGCACGATCCCGAGCACCGGCCGGATCATCGGCAGGATGATGTAGCGCAGCCGCTGGAAGCCCTTGGCGCCGTCCATCTGCGCGGCCTCGAGCACCTCGCCGGAGACCTGGGTCAGGCCGGCGTAGACCGAGAAGGCGACGAACGGGACGCTCATCCACACCACGATGATCATGGCGACGAAGAAGAACGAGAGCGGGTTCTGCAGCCAGTTGTGACCCTGGAAGTCGAGGCCCCAGGAGCTCAGCACGTTGTTGATGAGGCCGCGGCGCCAGTCGAACAGCCAGTTCCAGACGGTCATCGCGGCGACGACCGGCATGGCCCAGGCGAGCAGCAGGGCGATCTGGAGGATGACGCGAACGACGGCGTTGACACCGGTCATCAGCAGGGCGAGCCCGACGCCGATGATCACGGTCACGGCGGCGGTGACGAGGCAGAACGCGATCGACCGGCCGACGACGATCCACATGTAGGGGTCGGAGAACAGGGTGATGTAGTTCTGGAACCACACGAACGGGGCGGGCTGGCCGAACTGCTGGGCGAGCCCGAAGTGCTGCATCGAGGTGATGACCTGCCACACGATCGGGTAACCGAGTGCGAGCAGCAGGATGGCGATGGCCGGCAGCAGCAGCATGTAGGGCGCGAGCTGGCGCTTGCGGGGGCGGGGGGCTCCCTGCTTCGGCGAGCGCGCCGGGCGGGCCGGGCGGCCGGTCGCCGCGGGGGTCTGCTGGGTGGTGGTCACGTCGGTCCTCCTTCCGAGAATCATGGGGGCAGGAGCGAGGGCGCGGAAGGGGTGCCTTCCGCGCCCTCACCTGCTAGGTGTTGCGAGAGGGAACGACTAGTTCTTCTCGTTGAGGAGTGCGTCGATCTTCGTGTCGTACTCCTGGGCGAGCGCCTTCAGGTCGGACGCGTCGCGGATCTTGGAGAAGAACTCCTCCATGACGTTCGCGGCCTCGACCTTGGCCCAGCCCGGCGCGGCCGGGGTGAGCTTGGAGTTGGACGCGGACTCGATGAGCGCCTTCGCGAACTGGTCGTCGCCGAGCGAGGACATGTAGTCCGAGTTCGCCGGGCCGAGGCCGTTCTTGCCGAGCATCTCCTGGTACTCCTTCGAGAAGATGATCTTCAGGAGGGTCTTGGACAGGCCCGGGTTCTTGGACTTGGCCGAGATGCCGATGTTCGATCCGCCGGCGAAGACCGGGGCGGGCTTGCCGTCGTTGCCCGGCAGGACGAACGTGCCGAACGTCTGGTCGTTCCAGGTGCGGACCGGCTTGCCGTCCTTCTCGGACAGGTCGCCGATCGACCAGTGCGCCCATCCCGGCGCCATGATCGTCGCGGCGGCGAGCGACGTGTCACCGGTCTTGTTGCCGGTGGCGTCGACCGTCTGGTCGCTGTCGTTCAGGTAGATGTACTGGTTCGAGTCCTTGGCGTCGTTCGGCGCCTTGGAGGCGTTCTTGTAGATGTCCTGCAGCTGCTGCAGGCCCTTCAGCGAACCCTCGGAGTCCAGCGTGGCCACCCACTTGTCGCCCTGCTTCTTGGCGATGTCCCCGCCGTTGGCGAAGATCCAGGAGATGCCGTCGCGCCAGTCCTGACCGCCGAGGAAGAAGCCGGAGAAGTTCGGGATCGCCTTCGGGTTCTTCGCGGTGATGTCGGCGACCGTGGTGTTGAACTGGTCGAGCGTGGTCGGCACGGTGGCGCCGGCCGCGGAGTAGACGTCCTTGCGGTAGAACATGTAGCGCGAGCCGAAGTAGTACGGCAGCGTGTAGTTCTTGCCGTCGACCTTTCCGGCGTCGACGAAGGACTGCAGCAGCTTGTCGCCGCCGAGGTCCTTGTACTCGTCGGAGATGTCGAGGAACGCGCCGACGTTGGTGAACGTCGGGGACTGGGTGTTGCCCATCTCGGTCACGTCCGGGGTGTTGTTCGCGTCCGGGAGGGCCGTGGTGAGCTTGGTGACGATGTCGCCCCAGTCCTGCTGCTCGATCTTGAGCGTCGCGCCGGTCTCCTTGTTGAACTCGGTCTTGAGGTAGGTGCGCAGCGCATCCGGGGTGTCGGAGCCGACCAGCCACAGGGTGACCGTCTTGCCCTTCCCGTCGGTGCTGGGCGCCGATGATCCGCCGGAGGCGCATCCCGCGAGCACGAGAGCGGAAGCTGTAGCCACAGCGGCGAGGCCGACGAGCTTTCTCTTCATTGCACTGTCCTTTCAAAAATGATCGGGCTTTGTTCAGGTGGTCAGTGTGTGCGGTTGCCACACCGTGGTGCAGGGGTCGGTGGATCCGGATTGCTGTGTTACGAGACCCCGAGCCGTCCGGAGAGGACGAGTACGGCCGCGCCGCGCAGGACGATGTCCTGCCCCTGCGTGGTCATCCGGAGCGCGAGGTCGGCGTGGTTCTCGGCCATCGTCCGGCTCCGGAGCGTGTGGATGGTCGCCTCGGCGAGGGGACCATCGAGAAGGTCGGTCGGGCCGCTGAGCACGATCTCCGACAGGTTGAGGGCGCCCACGACGGGGGCGAGGGCGATGCCGAGCCGCTGGCCGGCCTCACGGAGGGCCGGTGTGACGTCCGCACCGGAGGCCTGGGCCTCGGCGATGCCGTTGCGCAGCTGCGGGACGCTGAGCCAGTGCTCCAGCACCTGGTCGCGGCTGTAGGTGGCCTCGAGCCCGAGGTCCGTCCCGACCATAACCTGACCGATCTCGCCCGCGGCGAAGTGGCTGCCGTAGACGAGGGCACCGGCGACGATCAGCCCGGCGCCGATACCGTGGCCCACGCGGATCAGCATCAGGTCGCCGGTCGCTCCGCCGTAGCTGTGCTCCGCGAGCACCGCGGCGTTGGCGTCGTTGGCGACGATCACGGGGAGGCCCGTCGCAGCCTGGAGCTCCGCCTGCAGGGCGAGACCGTGCCAGCCGAGGTTGGGGGCGGTGAGGATGGTGCCGGCGAGGTCGACCACACCGGGCGAGCCGACGCCGATGCCGAGCACCGGCGCGGTCGCGAGCCGGACGAGGTCGTCGACGAGCCGCCGGACCTTCGCGGTGGCCGCGTCGCCGGTCGCGCCTTCCAGCGGCACCTCCGCCGAGGCGAGGATCGCGCCGTCGAGGTCCATCACCGCGCCGCGGAAACGGTCGTGGTCGCTGAGGTCGACGCCGATGATCTGGTGCGCGGTCCGGTTGATGTCGAGGAGCACGGCGGGCTTGCCGGGACGGGCGGACTCCCGCTGCCCCAGCTCGACGACCAGCCATTCGGCGATCAGCTCGGCGACCAGGTCGGACACGGTGACGCGGGTCAGGCCGGTCTCGCGGGCGATGTCGGCGCGGCTGAGCTCCCCCGAGCGGTACAGCGTCTGGAGGACGAGCGACCGGTTGTGGCTGCGGGCGTGCTCCGGGAGCACCTTGGCCCGCGGTCGCAGCGCGCGTCCCGGGACGAGCCCCGCGCCGGTGACGCCGGCACCGGTCGCGCCGGTCGCGGTGCCGGCGACGGGCGCACCATGCACGGCCACGACCCTCGGGACCACGGTCGATTCCGCGGTGGCGGAGGCAGCCGTAGCGGCTCCCGTTCCCTGCGTCTTCGTCGTGGTCATGTTTGTTAGTAAAGCTTACGAACAAAAGAAATGCAAGCAGAACTTCGGACGGAATTCACGTGGTGTTCGCCGGAGGGCGAGCTGCTCGGGTGCAGCTCGCCCTCCCCCTCAGAACGCCCAGTCCTCGTCCTCCGTCTCCACCGCCGTCCCGATGACGTACGACGACCCCGACCCCGAGAAGAAGTCGTGGTTCTCGTCGGCGTTGGGCGAGAGGGCGGACAGGATGGCGGGGTTCACGGCGGTCGCCGCGGCCGGGAAGAGCGCCTCATAGCCGAGGTTCATCAACGCCTTGTTCGCGTTGTAGGCGAGGAACTTGGTCACGTCGTCCGTGAGCCCGACGCCGTCGTAGAGGTCGGCCGTGTACTCCAGTTCGTTCTCGTACAGGTCCTGGAGGAGCGAGTAGGTATAGTCCTTCAGCTCCTGGCGCTGGCGCTCCCCCACCCGCTCCAGCCCGCGCTGGTACTTGTAGCCGATGTAGTAGCCGTGCACGGCCTCGTCGCGGATGATCAGCCGGATGAGGTCGGCCGTGTTGGTGAGCGTGGCCCGGCTCGACCAGTACATCGGCAGGTAGAAGCCGGAGTAGAACAGGAACGACTCCAGCAGGGTCGATGCCACCTTGCGCTTCAGCGGGTCGTCGCCGGTGTAGTAGTCGAGCACGATGCGCGCCTTCTTCTGCAGCGCCTCGTTCTCGGTCGACCAGTCGAACGCCGCGTCGATCTCGGGAGTGGAGGCGAGGGTGGAGAAGATCGACGAGTAGCTCTTGGCGTGCACCGACTCCATGAACGCGATATTCGTGTAGACGGCCTCCTCGTGCGGGGTGAGGGAGTCGGGGATGAGCGAAACGGCGCCGACCGTGCCCTGGATGGTGTCGAGCAGGGTCAGCCCGGTGAACACCCGCATGGTCAGCGTCTGCTGCTCGGGGGTGAGCGTCGCCCAGGACTGCACGTCGCCCGAGAGCGGTACCTTCTCGGGCAGCCAGAAGTTGGCGGTGAGGCGGTTCCACACCTCGACGTCCTTCTCGTCCTCCACCCTGTTCCAGTTGATGGCGTCGACGCGCCGGATGAGCGCGACCTTCTCGGTCATGGTTCTCCTCGTTCGTTGGTGTGGATCGTGTGATTCGTGCCGGCCGCGCACGACGCGCAGGGGTCAGAGCATGCAGCTGACGCAGCCCTCGACCTCCGTGCCCTCCAGGGCGAGCTGCCGGATGCGCACGTAGTAGATGGACTTCACCCCCGACCGCCAGGCGTGGATCTGCGCCCGGTTGATGTCCCGGGTCGTGGCGGTGTCGGGGAAGAACAGGGTGAGCGACAGCCCCTGGTCCACGTGCTGGGTGGCCGCGGCATAGGTGTCGATGATCTTCTCGGGCCCGATCTCGTACGCGTCGCGGTAGTACTCGAGGTTGTCGTTCGTGAGGAACGGCGCCGGGTAGTAGACCCGGCCGAGCTTGCCTTCCTTGCGGATCTCGACCTTCGAGGCGATCGGGTGGATGGAGGACGTCGCGTTGTTGATGTATGAGATCGAGCCGGTGGGCGGCACGGCCTGCAGGTTCTGGTTGTAGAGCCCGTGCTCGCGCACGCTGTCGCGCAGCGCCTCCCACTCCGCGATCGTCGGGATGCTCACGCCCGCCTCCGCGAAGAGCGCCCGCACGCGATCCGTCGCCGGCTCCCACGCCCGGTCGGTGTACTTCTCGAAGAACGCGCCGGAGGCGTACGCCGACTCGGCGAAGCCGCCGAACGTCTCGCGGCGCTCGATCGCGATGCGGTTGGAGGCGCGGAGGGCGTGGAACAGCACCGTGCAGAAGTAGATGTTCGTGAAGTCGATCCCCTCAGCGCTGCCGTAGTGGATGCGCTCCCGCGCCAGGTAGCCGTGCAGGTTCATCTGGCCGAGCCCGATGGCGTGGGCGCTGTCGTTGCCGCGCTCGACCGACGGCACGGCCGACAGCCGGCTCTGATCCGAGACGGCCGAGAGAGCGCGGACCGCGGTCTCCACGGTCAGCCCGAAGTCGGGCGAGTCCATCGCCATCGCGATGTTCAGGGAGCCGAGGTTGCACGAGATGTCCGTGCCGACGTGCTGGTACGAGAGGTCGTCGGAGTAGGTGCTGGGGCTGTTCACCTGCAGGATCTCGGAGCACAGGTTCGACATGTTGATGCGCCCTGCGATCGGGTTCGCGCGATTCACCGTGTCCTCGAACACGATGTACGGATAGCCGGACTCGAACTGGATCTCGGCCAGCGTCTGGAAGAACGCGCGCGCGTCGATGGTGGTCTTCCGGATGCGCGGATCGGCGACCAGCTCGTCGTACCTCTCGCTCACCGCGATGTCGCCGAACGGCACCCCGTAGACGCGCTCCACGTCGTACGGGCTGAACAGGTGCATCGGCCGGTTGTCGCGCGCGAGCTCGAACGTGATGTCGGGCACCACGACGCCGAGCGACAGCGTCTTGATGCGGATCTTCTCGTCCGCGTTCTCGCGCTTGGTGTCGAGGAAGCGCAGGATGTCGGGATGGTGCGCGCTGAGGTACACCGCACCGGCGCCCTGCCGCGCACCGAGCTGGTTGGCGTAGCTGAACGAGTCCTCGAGCAGCTTCATCACGGGGATCACGCCGGAGGACTGGTTGCGCACCTGCTTGATGGGAGCGCCCGCCTCCCGGATGTTGGAGAGCAGCAGGGCGACGCCGCCACCGCGCTTGGAGAGCTGCAGCGCCGAGGTGATCCCGCGGCCGATGGACTCCATGTTGTCCTCCATGCGCAGCAGGAAGCAGGAGACCAGCTCGCCCCGCTGCGCCTTGCCCGCGTTGAGGAAGGTCGGCGTCGCCGGCTGGAACCGGCCCGCCATCATCTCGTCCACGAGGCGCCCGGCGAACTCCTCGTCCCCGGCCGCGAGGGTGAGCGCGACCATCACGACGCGGTCCTCGAAGCGCTCGAGATAGCTGCCGCCGTCGAAGCTCTTGAGGGCGTAGGAGGTGTGGAACTTGAACGCGCCGAGGAAGGTCGCGAACCGGAAGCGGTGCGACTCCGCACGGGACGTGAGGCGTTCGACGGCGGCGACCGGATAGCGGTCGAGCACCTCCGGGTCGTAGTAGTCGTTGTCGACCAGGTAGGCGAGGCGCTGCGCGACGGAGTCGAAGCGGAGGCTGTTCGGCAGGATGTGCTGGCGGAAGTACTCGCGCGCCGCCTCGTGATCCCGCTCGAACTGGATCCGTCCGTCCTCGTCGTACAGGTTCAGCATCGCGTTGAGCGCGTGGTAGTCGGCCGCGGGAGCGTCCGCGGTCAGCGCGTCGGCGGTCAGGGTGTCGGCGGTCAGTGTCGCCACAGTGTCTCCAATCCGTTCTGGACCGCGGCGACGTCCTCGGCGGTGCCGAAGAGCTCGAAGCGGTAGTGGTGGGGCACGCCGCATTTCGCCGCGACGATGTCGCCGGCGATGCCGTAGGCGGCCCCGAAGTTGGTGTTGCCTGCGCCGATCACGCCGCGCAGGAGGCGACGATTGCCGTCGTCGTTGAGGAAGCGGATGACCTGCTTGGGAACGGCCGCCCGGTCCTCTCCCCCGCCGTAGGTGGGGAGGACGAGCACGAACGGCTCGGTCGCGTGCAGGCTCGGCTCGTGCGCCCGCAGCGGGATGCGCTGCGCCGGCACGCCGAGCTTCGTCACGAAGCGGTGCGTGTTCTCCGACACGGACGAGAAGTAGACGAGACCGCTCACGGCACGGGTCACTTCCCGAGCTTCGTCGCGACCCGTCCGATCAGATCGGGCCGGAAGCCGGACCAGTGCTCGTCGTCGGTCACGACGACGGGCGCCTGCGCGTAGCCCAGCGCGCGCACCGCGGCGAGCGCGGCGTCGTCGGTGGTGACGTCGACCACCCGGTACTCGATGCCCTTCCGATCGAGGGCCGTGTAGGTGGCTGTGCACTGCACGCACGCGGGCTTGCTGTAGACGACGATGCTCATGTCCTGCGCCTTTCATGTCAACGGGATGCCGGAGCGTTAACACTACATATAGGGGCGGCGCGACACGCCGAACACTAGATGATGTGGTTATTTCCGGCGTTGACCGGCACGGAGCGGGAACGATGTGAGGCAGGATCCGGCCGCGGGGACGCGCAAGGGCCGGGTGGACGACGTCCACCCGGCCCTCGTGCATCCCGCGCCCGGGATCAGCAGTGTTCGAGCGTGTCCAGCCCGGGATGCATGACCGCCGGGCCTCCCACGACCGTGACGGCCGTGACCGTGCCCGCCGCGAGCTTCGCGCGCAGCGGCCCGGAGACACAGCCCCACGGCATCGGGTAGATCGGCGCCTTCTGCTTCGCAGCGAGGACGACGCCGCTCAGCGCGTCGGCGAATCCGGAACCCGACGCCAGGAGCGCGCTCGTCGACTCCGGGAAGGCGAAGTCGGCCACGGCCGCGGCGGTCGCGAACCGATCGGCTCCGGAGACCCTGGTCGTGGGCGCGAGGGAGCCGAACGCCGCCACCAGGCTGTCGGGCATCACCGTCGGGCCTCCGACCACGACGATCCGGGACGGCTTGAGCGTGGCGATGACGGCGGCCGTCGAGGCGGGGACGGTCGACGAGCGCGGGTTCGCCAGCAGGAGCGGGTCGCCCCCGGAACCCGCCGCAGCACCGGCACCCAGTGCGTCGGGGAAGTCGGCTCCCGATGCGATGTACAGCGTGTGCGCTTCGGTGAAGGACGCTGCGACGAGCTGATTGGCCGTCTCGAACCGGTCGCCTCCCGACCGGCGCTGGACCACGACACCGGGGAGCAGGCTCTTCACCTCGCGCTCGACCGCGGGGGCGATGGAGGCCGGACCACCCACCAGCACCACCCGCGTCGGCTTCAGGGCCGAGAGCTCCTCCGCGGTGGCGCTCGGCAGTTCGCCGGGTGTCGTGAGCAGCAGTGCCGCCCCGTCGGCCGCCGCGGCCGGCCCCGCGGCAAGCGCGTCCGGGAAGTTCATGCCCGAGGCGAGGTAGACCACATCCGCGCCGTCGGGGAACGCCTTCTTCGTCACTTCGACGGCGGTCTGGAACCGGTCGCCGCCCGCCAGCCGTGTCGAGGTGGCCGGTCGCACGAACGATAGGGCACGATCGCCGTCCGGCACGATGAACTGCACCCAGGTGCGATCGCCGACGACACCCCACGCGTAGATACCGATCAGGCGATCACTGAACGTCAGGCGCGACAGCAGCGTCCCGTCCGCGGCGACATGCACGTTGGCCCCCAGCCACACCGAGCCGTCCGCAGCGAGCTTGGGCGGCCGGGTACCGGACGGGAGCTCCGTCACCGTGCCGTCCTCGGCCACAGCGACCGCCACTGCCGGGCTGGTCTTCGTCCGTCCACCCAGCCAGAGCGAACGCGTGGAGGGCACCCAGACCCCCTGAATCGCCGTCAGTCGCGGGATGACGGCCTTCCAATCCGGCGCTCCGACACGGCGCAGGACATACTCGCCCGCCACCATGGCGGCGTAATACGCCTGCCCGTCGGCGAGAACGAATTCCGGGGCGCCGGCGACGACGGTCGTGAGCGACCCGTCCGGCCCGATCTCCCGGATGGAGCCGCCCGCCAGCTTGATGTACGTCGCACCGTCGACCTGGAAGACCGCGTGCCGGCGCCCCGCGTCCTTCGCGTCCAGCGAGACGGGGACGGACCGGCCGTCCGGGTACAGCCCGAGGAGGATCCTGCCGTTCTCTCCGGCGGAGAACCAGACGCTCCCCTCCGGTCCGGCGATCGGCGTCCCGCTGCTCGTGTCCCCGTCGGCGGGCACGGTGACGCCGGCCTGAGGGAACGTCGTCACGGTGCCGTCGACCGCACGCCGAAGCGCGTTCCAGGTCCCAGCTCCCGGCTCGCCGACCTGCTGGACGAACCAGGTGCTCCCATCCTCGGCCGGGGCGGCGCCGCCGATCAGGCCGGGGCCGTCGAACCGGAAGCGGTCGATCGAACCGTCGGCCAGGACGTGGTTGACGTCGCGTCCATCCGCGCCGCCGCCGGAGATCCAGAGCGAGCGGTCGGGCGCGACGACCGGTGCGACGGAGGTCCAGTCGGTCCCCGGCTGCAGGTGGTGGGAGAGCACAGTGCCCTCCCCGGACAGGGACTTCAGGCCGCCTTCATACTGCCACCACGGCAGGCCGTCCGGCCCCTCGATCACCGGCGTCCGCGCATCCTCGTCGGTCCCCGGGATCTCAGAGAGGAAGCCGATCTCCCCGGGCCGCTCCGGTTCGGCGGCGACCGCCTGCGGTGCCGGCGTCGGCGCAAGCACCGCGGCTGCCCCGAGGGACACGGTCAGAAGGACGGACGTCAGGCATCGACGCAACATCGCACACGCTCTTTCTCTTCACGGCTCACGTCGTGAACCCCCTGAGAGAACATACAGGAAAGGGCCCGGCGGACCGAAGTCCGCCGGGCCCTTCCCGGTGCGCGTGGAGGCTAGGCGCCCATGCGCGTCTTGAGGTTCTCGCTGATGGACTCGAGGAACTCCTCGGTGGTCTGGAACGCCTGCTCCGGGCCGACGAGGAGCGCGAGGTCCTTGGTCATCTTGCCCTCTTCGACCGTCTTCACGACCACGTCCTCGAGGGTGTGGGTGAAGTCGATGAGCTCCTGGTTGCCGTCGAGCTTGCCGCGGTGCGCGAGGCCGCGCGTCCAGGCGAAGATCGAGGCGATCGGGTTGGTCGAGGTCGCCTTGCCCTGTTGGTACTGGCGGTAGTGGCGCGTGACGGTGCCGTGCGCGGCCTCCGCCTCGACGACCTTGCCGTCCGGCGTGGTCAGGACCGACGTCATCAGGCCGAGCGAGCCGAAGCCCTGCGCGACGGTGTCGGACTGCACGTCGCCGTCGTAGTTCTTGCAGGCCCAGACGTAGCCGCCCTCCCACTTGAGGCTGGAGGCGACCATGTCGTCGATCAGGCGGTGCTCGTAGGTGAGGCCGGCCGCGTCGAACTTCTCCTTGTACTCGGTGTCGAAGACCTCCTGGAACAGGTCCTTGAACCGGCCGTCGTAGGCCTTGAGGATCGTGTTCTTGGTGGAGAGGTACACCGGGTAGTTGCGGTCGAGGCCGTAGTTGAACGACGCGCGGGCGAAGTCGCGGATCGACTCGTCCTGGTTGTACATCGCGAGCGCGACGCCGGCGCCGGGGGCCTGGTAGACCTCGAAGCTCTTGGCCTCGCCGCCGTCGGTCGGCTGGAAGCTGAGGGTCAGCGTGCCGGGGCCGTCGAAGGTGAAGTCGGTGGCGCGGTACTGGTCGCCGAACGCGTGGCGGCCGATGATGATCGGCTTGTTCCAGCCCGGGACCAGGCGGGGGATGTTCGAGATGATGATCGGCTCGCGGAAGACCACGCCGCCGAGGATGTTGCGGATGGTCCCGTTCGGGCTCCGCCACATCTTCTTGAGGCCGAACTCCTCGACACGGGCCTCGTCGGGGGTGATCGTGGCGCACTTGACGCCGACGCCGTGCTTCTGGATGGCGTGGGCCGCGTCGATCGTGATCTGGTCGTCGGTCTCGTCGCGCTTCTGGATGCCGAGGTCGTAGTACTCGAGGTCCACGTCGAGGTACGGGTGGATGAGCGAGTCCTTGATCGCCTGCCAGATGATGCGGGTCATCTCGTCGCCGTCGAGTTCGACGACCGTTCCTTCAACCTTGATCTTGTCCACTGGTTCTCCTGCTTCTCTGCCGTTTTCAGCCGGATACAGCTTACCTGAGCCGGATAACTATCTTGACATCGAGACACTTTGCCTCCGCCGACGCCCCGGGAGGAGGCGACTATGCCAGTGTCCCCCGCGCAGGTTACCCTTTCGTCATGGCTGAGTTGAGACTGGAAGAGTTGAGCGCGCGGACCGTCGTCGCGGCGAACGCGCTCACGTTGAAGCCGGGGCAGGAGCAGTTCATCGCTCCGGTCTCCTACTCGGCCGCGGCCGCCGTCGCCGACCCCACCACCTCGTGGCAGCGCGTCGTGCTCGACGGCGACGAGGTCGTCGGCTTCATCATGGGCGACTTCAATCCCGAGGCCGAGCACGACGAGTTCAAGGCGATCCTCTGGCGCATCAACGTCGACGCCGACGACCAGGGCCGCGGCATCGGCACGTTCGCCGTGCGCAGCCTGGCCGACGAGGCGCGCCGGCGCGGCCACGAGCAGCTCTTCGTGATCTGGGAGTCGGGCGAGCTCGGTCCCGAGCAGTTCTTCCTGCGCAGCGGCTTCCAGCCCGTCGGCGAGACGCAGTACGGCGAGACGATCGGTGCCCTCGCGCTCTGAGCCCGGTCCGGCGCGGCACGACGCGGCGAACGGGGCCGACTCGTTCGTCGAGCGGGTGCTCGCCGTCGTCGACGACATCCCGCCCGGCCGGGTGATGACCTACGGAGACGTCGCAGCCGTGCTCGGCTCGCGCGCGGCCAGGATGGTCGGGCAGATCATGGCGTACTACGGCTCGACGGTGCCGTGGTGGCGCGTCGTGCGCGCCAGCGGGCATCCTCCCGTTGACCACGAGCAGATCGCGCTGGAGCACTATCGCACGGAGGGCACTCCCCTGCTCGGCGGTCCGCGCGCGGACGGCGCCACGACGACGTACCGCGTCGACCTGCGCGCCGCACGCCACGAGCCGCGCTAACATCATCCTTCCGGCCGATGAAGCGCCCAGCTTGATGGTGTTGACTGGCCAGGATCGCATTCGCCACATCCACAGGAGCTACCCGTGCCTCGTCCCCGAACCGTCGGTCTGATCGCTGCGGCATCCGTCGCGGCCCTCGCCCTGTCCGGATGCTCGGTCGTCGAAGCCTTCACCCCCCACGTCGACGCGCAGATCTTCGACTCGGCGAAAGAGTTCAAGGCCGCGAAGGTCTCCACGTTCGGGTCGCCCACGTTCGTCCCCGACGACGCGACCGTCATCCGCGTCGACTACGACACGCAGACCGGCGCCGCGATCCTGACCTACACGTCCCCCACGCTCCTCGCGAAGGACGTCTGCACCGCGCAGACCACGGCTCCCAAGCCGGCCATCCAGGACAGCTGGTGGCCGATCGACGGCGTGCCCGCGACCGCCTCCAAGTGCCCCGGCGGCTGGTCGGCGTTCGCGATCGGCCAGCAGGTCTACGCCGCGCTCCCCGCGAAGACCAAGTAGCCGGGCACTCAGGCCGGTTCGGCCTCCGCCGCCACCGCTTCGGCGCGCGGCACCGGGATGGTCAGCTCCAGGATCGTCCCCAGCCCCTCCACCGACCGGAGTTCGGCGCGCCCGTTGACGGCCTCGACGCGGTCGCGGATGCCCTCCAGCCCGCCGCCGGGCTCGAAGCGCGCGCCGCCCTTGCCGTCGTCCTTGACCACGACCGAGACGGTGTCGTCGCGGCGGGTCACCAGGACGGCGCAGTTGCGCGCCCCGGCGTGCTTGGCCGCGTTGGCGAGGCACTCGGAGACGCAATAGTAGATCGTCTCCTCGATGACGTTGGCGAACCGGTCCTCGGTCTCGACGCGGACCTCCACCGGCAGGTGACTGCGCTGGCCCAGCTCCTCCAGCGCCGACGTCAGGTCGCCGTCGGTGAGGACGGTCGGGTGGATGCCGCGCGCCAGCTCCCGCAGCTCGCGCAGCGCGTCCGCCAGCTGCGCCGATGCCCGCTCGAGGTCGCCGGCGACCTCCGCGTTTCCCGCCGTCTCCGCCTTGGCCGTGGCGATGCGCAGGCTGATCGCGAGCGAGACGAGCTGCTGCTGCGAGCCGTCGTGCAGGTCACGCTCCAGGCGCCGCCGCGCGAGGTACCCCTCCTCGACGATGCGCAGACGCGACTGCCGGAGCTCCTGGATGGTGCGCTCCAGCCGGCCGCGCAGGCGATCGTTGTCGACCGAGAGCAGCAACGCCGAGGAGACGGCGTCGAGCAGCCGGTCGTCCTGACTGAGGGCGATGTCGTGCTCGATGAGCGCGATGGGGCCCTGATCGGAGTCGATCGCGAGCGTCGAACGGCCCGGACGCTCGCTCTCCCCGTCGGGGACGCGTTCACCGTCGCTGGTGAGGAACGCCCTGCCCTGCTCGTCCCACCAATAGACGCGGACCGAGCTGTCGTGCAGGGTCCGGGCCAGGCTCGTCTCCCACAGCGCCCGGTCGACCTTGTCGCGCGCGACGATCACCAGGTCGGCGACGCGAGAGCGCAGGCCGCGCGCATAGAAGACGCCGCCGATGAACGCCGGCGGGATGAGGGCGATCGCGAACGGCGGGATGAACTGCAGCCAGCCGCCGTCCCAGCCGAGCGTGAAGCTCAGCGAGTCCTGCACGGTGCCGTAGCACCACAGCACGATCGCCAGCGGCATGACGAAGGAGACGCGGCGGGCGGGGAGGGAGCTGGTGAACCAGCGCACGGCCAGCCGCACAGCGATCGTGAGCATCAGCGCGAGCCCCACCGCGCGCCAGGCGACGCCGAACCAGAAGTCGGCGTCGTCGCTCGGGAGCACGGCGTAGGCGTTCTGCACGCAGCCGCACGCGGCAGGCGCGGGCGACGTGAACAGCAGCGTGCTGATGAAGCGGACCGCGATCGCGCCGGTGCCGACCAGCAGCACGACCCGGTCGAACCGCGAGAACCTCCCGGTCGGGTAGCACAGCACGACCGCGCCGACGAAGATCGCCCAGAGGTCGGTGACCCCCATCAGCACCGGCCAGAGCCAGCCGATCCCGCGCGCCAGCGGGTACCACGCGCCGGCCGACCAGAAGAGGGCTGCGCCGACCATCAGCCAGCCGGGCACGGGGCTGCGCACCACGCGCCAGGCGACGACGGCGCAGACCACGTACACCACGGCCACCGCGACGAACACGATCGCCCAGCCCAGACCCTCCGGGCGCGGCCCGTAGTTGCCGGTCAGGCCGCTGACGACCTGGGCCAGCACGTTCGACGCGATCGTGGCGGTCACCGCGAGCGCGCGGAGCCACGTGCGCGCGGCCGTCATCGGGCTCAGCCGTCCTTGCCGAGGAAGCGCAGCACGGCGAGCACCCGGCGGTGCCCCTCTGCGGAGTCCTCGACGCCGAGCTTCGCCATGATGTGCCCGATGTGCGACTCGACCGTGCGCAGGCTGAGGTGCAGCTCGGCGGCGATGCCGGCGTTCGACTTGCCCTCCGCCATGCGGCTGAGCACGTCGAGCTCCCGGGTCGAGAGCGTCTCCACCGTGCGCTCGGAGGAGCGGGCCGACACCAGCAGCTGCACGACCTCCGGGTCGACGACGGACCCGCCGGCGGCCACGGTGCGGACGGCGTTGACGAGCGATTCGCCGTCGGCGACGCGCTCCTTGAGGAGGTAGCCCGTGCCGCTGCCCGCCGTCATCGCGCGGATGGCATAGGCGGCGGTGGTGTACATCGACAGCAGCAGGACACCGACCGTCGATCCGTCGGCGCGGAGGGTCTCCAGCGCGCGCAGACCCTCGTCGGTGTGGGTGGGCGGCATCTTGATGTCGAGAACGATGGCGTCGATCGCGTCGCCCGCCACCACGTCGAGCACTTCCTCGGCCGTGTCGACGGAGGCGACCACATCCACCCCGCCCGCGCGCAGGATCTGACCGATGCCTTCGCGGAGCAGAACCGCGTCGTCGGCGATCGCGACCCGAAGCGGGCGGGATCCAGAACTCTCTCCCGCTGCCACGGGGATTACCGTAGCAGACTGCGGATCGCCGGGCCGGTCAGGTCGCCTTTCGTGATGAATCCCTCTGCGCCGCTGTCGGCCACCCGGCGGCCGTAATCGCGGAAGGAGCGGCTGGAGGTGAGGACCACCGCGGCGCCGGTCGCGTGCATGTCCGCGACGAGGTCGAAGCCGCTGGCGTCGGGGAGGCCGACGTCGAGCAGCACGACGTCGGGAGCGAGGCGGCGGCTGAGCTCCACCCCGCGGGCCCCGGTATCGGCGTCGCCGACGACGGCGAAGTGCTCCAGCTGCAGCAGCTCGGCCGCCTGGGCACGGAAGCGCGCGTGGTCGTCGACGATCACAACGCGCAGGTACATGCATCAATCCTCGCCGGTCGCCGACCGATCATCATCCGTGGACGCACGCAATCGGTTCGGGTGGCCCCCCGGATGCGGGGCAATCCGGCGCACGAGGATGATCTGAGGCAAGCTCAACAATCCCGAGGAGAACCCGATGCCCGCCGTCACCCGAACCGCCGACCCGACCGGTGCCCCTGTGGCGCCGGCGGCGGGGACGGCGGGCGACTCCGGCGATCTCCCCCTCGTCGTGATCGACGTGGAGCGGGCGGCCGAGCGCTACCTCGACCTCCGCGCCGCCTTCCCGTGGGTGGATGTGCACTACGACGTGAGCGCCCTCTCGCATCCCGCACTGCTCGACGCCATCGCGGCCGCGCAGGGCGCGTTCGAAGTGGCGCAGCCGGCCGCGCTCGACACGCTCATGCTCTGCGAGGCTCGCCCCCGGCTGCTCCACACGGCGCCGATCACGAGCCCGCGCGACGTCGCGGCGGCCTATCGGGCGGGTGTGCGGCGCTTCGTCGTGGACGACGCGGCCGAGTTGGCCGCGTTCGCCGGAGCTCCCGACGACATCCGCCTACTGCTCCGGCTCCGGCCGTGCGCAGACTCCTCCTCCGCGCACCGTGCAGGGCGCGGCTTCCGGCCCGACGAGATCGTCCGCGCCGTGCGCGCGGCGGCCGGACAGGGGGTGTGCGTCGGCGGCTTGTCCCTCCAGCCGCCGACGCACTCCTCCCCCGCCGACTACGTCGCCGAGATCGTCCATGCCGCGGCCGTCACCGCCGACGTGCGCGTCGCCACCGGAGCGCGTTTCGACGTGCTGGACCTCGGCGCCGGGTTCCCCGGACGCGCGGCATCCCGCCCCGTCGAGCAGGCCGAACTCGCACGGGCGATCCGCGCCATCGTGGCTCCGGCCACGTCGCACGTCACGATCATCGCGTCGGCCTCCCGCGCGGTGACCGCCGGATGCCTCAGCGTCGTCACCGGAGGCGACGAGCGCGACGCCGACCCGGCCTCCGCCAGCGCGTGCATCGACGCCGGCGCCGACGTGCTCGTGCTGGCGCACGACCCGCGCTCCGGGATCCTCGGGCGCTTCTCCTTCTTCCGCGGCGGCGCGGAGCGGGGACATCGCGTCCTCCGTCCGCGCCGGTCGCGCACGACCTGGTCGCCCGCGGGCTGACAACCCCTACCGCGGGTGATCATGGCGGAGGGGCGACGCGTACCGATTACGCGCCGCCCCTCCGGAACCACGGCAGAACCTAGACCAGCGAGTCCCGCCAGGCTGCATGCAGCTGGGCGAACCGGCCGGTCCCGGCGATCAGATCGTCCGGTGTGCCGTCCTCGACCACCCGACCGTGCTCCATCACGAGCACGCGGTCCGCGATGGCGACCGTCGAGAGCCGGTGGGCGATGATCACCGCGGTGCGGTCGGCGAGCAGCGTCTGCAGCGCCTCCTGCACCAGGCGCTCGCTCGGGATGTCGAGCGAGCTGGTGGCCTCGTCCAGGATCAGCACCGCCGGGTCGGCGAGGAACGCCCGGGCGAACGAGATCAGCTGGCGCTGACCCGCGGACACCCGGCCGCCGCGCTTGTTCACGTCGGTGTCGTACCCGTTGGGCAGCCCCTCGATGAACTCGTGCGCCCCCACGGCCTTCGCCGCCCGGACGATCTCGTCGCGCGACGCGTCGGGCTTACCGAGCGCGATGTTGTCGGCGACGGAACCGCTGAACAGGTACGCCTCCTGCGTGACCATCACGATGGCGCGGCGCAGGTCCTTCGGGTGCAGATCGCGCAGGTCGACGCCGTCGATCGAGACCTCGCCGTCACTCGGGTCGTAGAACCGCGAGATCAGCTTGGCCAGGGTCGACTTGCCCGCTCCGGTCGAGCCCACGAGGGCGATCGTCTGCCCCGCCGGGATGTCCAGGCTGAACTCCGGCAGGATGACACGGTCCTCCTTGTAGGCGAAGGTGACGTCGTCGAACCGCACGTGCCCCTCCGCCGTCCACAGGTCGACCGGCTTCACCGGGTCGGGGACGCTCGGCTCCTCCTCCAGGACGCCCGAGATCTTCTCGAGCGCGGCCGCGGCCGACTGGTAGGAGTTGTAGAACATCGCCATCTCCTCCATCGGGTCGAAGAAGCGCCGCGTGTAGAGCAGAGCCGCCAGCAGCACACCGATGGCGAGCTGCCCCTCCGCGACGCGGAACCCGCCGACCAGGAGGACGACGCCGACCGTGAGGTTGCCGATCATCACGAGGCCCGGGTCGAAGATCCCGAACAGCTGGATGACCCGCGCGTTGACGTCGCGGTAGTCCTCGACGAGGCCGCCGAACTCCTTCTCGTTGCGCTTCTCCTTGCGGAACGCCTTGACCGCGCGGATGCCGGTCATCGTCTCCACGAACTGCACGATCAGCTTCGCCGACGCCACCCGCGAGATGCGGAACAGCACCTGCGAGCGCTTCTGGAACCAGCGCGTAAGCAGGTAGAGCGGCACCAGCGAGACCAGCAGGACGACGCCGCTCACCCAGTCCAGCGCGAACAGGGCGATCGCGATGAACAGCATGTACAGGAAGCCCTGCACGAGCTGGTTGATGCCGGAGTCCAGGAGCTCGCGGATCGAGTCCAGGTCGCTCGTCTGGCGCGAGATGATGCGTCCGGACGTGTACGACTCGTGGAACTCGAGCGAGAGCTTCTGCGTGTGCAGGAACACCCGCTTGCGCAGGTCGATCAGGATCGCCTGGCTGATCCGCGCGCTCAGGATGGTGTACCAGGCGATCAGGACCGCGCCGATGATGCCGGTCACGAGGTACGCGACGCCCGCGGCGGCGACGGGCAGCCAGTTCTGCGACTGCAGGGCCGAGATGCCGTTGTCGATGCCGAAGGCGATGATCGCGGGGCCTGCGACCTGCCCGGCCGTGCTGATCACGACGACGACCGCCGTCAGGATCAGCCGGAGCCGGAGGGGTCGCATGAGCGAGCCCAGCAGACGCAGCGAGCGTCTGCGGACCTGCCTGCTCTCCTCCTTGGTGAGGTCGTTGCGCTCTTCGCCTTCGACGCCCAGGACGGTTGCGGTGCTCACAGGTTCACCTCCTGCAGGATCTCTTCGTTCTCGTCGTCCTCCAGGCTGGAGATGACGAATCGGTAGTGCTCGCTCGTGGCGAGCAGGTCGTGGTGCGTTCCGACGGCCGTGATGCGGCCGTCCTCCAGAAGCGCCACCCGGTCGGCGAGCGTCACCGTGGAGGGGCGATGCGCGACGATCAGGGCGGTGGTGGAGGCGAGGACGCGCCGCAGCGCGGCCTCGACGAGCGCCTCGGTGTCGACGTCGAGCGCCGACAGCGGGTCGTCCAGCACGAGCACGCTGGGTGCGGCGGCGACCGCACGCGCGAGCGCGAGTCGCTGACGCTGTCCGCCGGAGAGGCTGAGCCCCTCCTCGCCGACCTTCGTCTCGACCCCCTCGGGGAGGTCGTACACGAAGCCCGCCTGCGCGATCTCGAGCGCCTCGGTGAGCACGCGCTCGGCCTCCGGGGAGGCCGGGTCGAGTTCGTCGCGGCCCAGCAGCACGTTGTCCCGCACGGATGCCGAGAACAGTGTCGCGTCCTCGAAGGCCATCGCGATGGCCTTGCGCAGGTCGTACCGGGTCAGGTCGCGCACGTCCACGCCGTCGATGCGCACGGCACCGCCGGTCACGTCGTACAGGCGGGTGGTGAGCGCGGTCAGGGTCGACTTGCCGCAGCCGGTCAGGCCGACCAGCGCCATCGTCTCCCCCGGCTCCACCGTCAGGCGGATGCCGTCCAGCAGGTCGGGGAACCGCTCGGGCGAGTCCTGGTAGCGGAAGTGCACGTCGTCGAAGACGAGCTCGCCCTTCGGGTCGACGATCCGCTTCGGCTCGGCCGGGTCGGTGATCGTGTTGACCTCGTCCAGGACCTCGAAGAAGCGGTCGGCCGCGGTGCGCGTGTCGAACGTCATCGAGAGCAGGAAGCCGATCGACTCGATCGGGAACCGCAGCACCGTCGCGGTCGCGAAGAACGCGACGAGCTCGCCGACCGACAGCTGCCCCTGCGCCGAGAGCCACACGCCCACGACGAGGCTGATGCCGAACGCCACGTCCGGGATGAGCAGGAGCCACAGCCAGATGCCGGCGATGGCCTTCGCCTTCTCGATCTCCGTGCCGCGCAGCTGCTCGGCCTGCGACGCGAAGTTCTTGAGGGCGTGCTTGCCCCGGCCGAACGCCTTGAGGACGCGGATGCCGTGCACCGACTCCTCCACCGCGGTGGCGAGGTCGCCGGCCTGGTCCTGGCTGCGGCGGGCGATGATCGAGTACTTGGCCTCGAACACGAACCCGTAGATCCACAGCGGGATGGAGCAGACCAGGAAGATCAGCCCGAGGATCCAGTTCCAGCTGATCAGGATCGCGAATCCGACGATGATCGTGACGACGTTGACGACGAGCAGCACGATGCCGAACGACAGCCAGCGGCGGATCAGCCCGAGGTCGCTCACCGCGCGCGAGAGCAACTGCCCACTGGGCCACCGGTCGTGGAAGGCGACCGGGAGGTCCTGCAGCTTGGCGTACAGACCGTTGCGCATCCGCGCCTCGACGTGCGTGCCCGGGGTGAGCACGAACCAGCGTCGCAGCGAGATGAACACGGCCTCCGCCGCGCCCAGCCCGACCACGAGCAGTGCCGCCGGCCAGACCGCGGAGGCGTCGCCAGTGGACAGCGGACCGTCGACCAGCCAGCCCAGCACCTGGGGGATGCTGAGCGCGACGAGGCTCGCCAGCAGCGCGGCGACCATGCCGAGCACGATGCGCGGCGCGGCCGACTTCGCGAACGGCAGGATGCGCAGCAGCGTGCGGATGGTGCCCGCGCGCTTGATGTTCTGTTCTCTTTGAGGTGGATGCTGATGTGTTTCAGCCATGAGACTTCCGTTTTCTTGTGATTTTCCGACTTCTGCGGCGGGTCACCGAGGACCCGCGGGAACAGTGCTGAGAGGTCGCCGCCGAGGGTCGCCGAAGGCACACCGAAGTATGCTCGACCCTCGAGAACAGTGCTGTCAGAGCGGCGACAGTCAGCCGGAGACGCAGACCTTCCTGGGACCTACCAGGTGGGGGCCGGCTCCGAGGACGCGCGCGCGACAAGTCCGAACACCGTCACGATTCGTGCGTATCCAGTCTTTTTCATTGCGTCCTCCCGGCCTCGATGCGTTCACGTAGTGCCGCGACAAGGCAGCCCTACAGCTTATTGCCAGGTTCGTCTGGATCGCAAGGACTTTTTCGGACGCGATCAGCCGGAGTGCGCGTTCGGCCGCCACAGGGTCGCCGACGGGCGGCGGCGTACCCTGGCGGCCATGCGTCGCGGATCCGTGCCCGTCCTGTGCCTCGTCCAGTTCGTCGATGTGCTCGGGGTGACCAGCGCGACGACCGCGATTCCCTCGATCCTGCGAGGCGTGCACGCCGACGCCGCGTTCGCCGGTCCCCTCGCCACCGTCTACGCGATGTTCTTCGGCGGCCTGCTCGTCCTGGGCGCCCGCCTCGGGGACCGCTTCGGCCACCGGCGCATCCTGCTGACGGGGATCGCGCTGTTCGGCGCCGTCTCCGTGCTCGGTGCGGCAGCGGGTGCGCTCGGCGACGCGGCGATCGGCGCCGTGCTGCTGTCGCGCGCTCTGCAGGGAGCCGCCGCCGCGATCTCGGTCCCGTCCGCGCTGCGGCTGCTGCTCGAGGCCGCGCCTGCCGGCGACGCCCGCCGTCGCGCCGTCGCGGCCTGGAGCGCGACGGGAGCGGCCGCCGGCGCCTCCGGGTTCCTGGTCGGCGGCCTGCTGGTGCAGGCGCTCGGCTGGCCGGCCGTCTTCTGGATCAACCTCCCGCTCGCGGCAGCGCTGTTCGCCGGTGTCCTCCTCGCCGTGGCTCGCTCGTCGCACCCCCGCGACGAATCGCCGCTGGACGTGGCCGGCGCTGTCCTGCTGATCGCCGCCGTGATGGCGGTCATCGCCGGCGCCGCGCTGATGGAGTCGCCGCCGACGCTGCCCGCCGGCATTCTGCTCGTCGCCGTCGGAGCGGGACTCGCCGCCCTACTCGTGGTGCGGCTGCGCACCGCACGCTACCCGCTCATCCCTCGCGCAGCGTTCGCGTCACGGCCGCTGCGCCAAGGCACGGCGATCTCGTTCGTGAACACGGCCACGACCAGTTCCTCCGCCGTGCTCGCCACCCTCTTCCTGCAGCAGACGCTGAAGATCGGCCCCGTCGCCGCCGGACTGACCCTCATGGCGTTCAGCGTCGCGGTCATCCTCACGTCGTCGACCACCGGCACGATCTTCCGCAACTGGGGAGCGCACGCCCTCGCGGCCACCGGTCTGGCGACGATCGCGATCGGACAGCTGGTGCTCGCCACGACGACGGGACCCTGGTGGGGAGTGCTGGTCGGCGTCGCGCTCGCGGGCGCGGGCCTCGGGCTCTCGTCCGTCGCGGGAACCTCCATCGGCACCTCCGTGCCCGGCTCGCTGGAGGGCAGCGCCAGCGGAATCCTGAACACCGGCGCCCAGCTCGGAACGGCGCTGGGGACCTCCGTGATCGTGTTGATCGCGGCGTTCGGCGGCGTGACGGCCGGCTGGCTGACGGCTGCGGTGGCTGCCGCCGTCACGGCGGCGTGGTGCGCGCTTCCCCGGACGCGTGCGCATGGATCCGGATCCACAAGCACGTGAAACCCGCGAGAACTACCGCACGCTACCTGGTAGCGTACCGACCGTGTTGGGGGATGCGGACGAGGCGATCGCCGGGGTCCAGGCCTGTCCAAGTTCCTTCGGCCGAAGAGATAGCTCGGACGGACGAGATTACGGCCGACTATCTGAGGGCGTACCTCGATGGAAGAATCGACGCCCCTCCCCGACACGCAAGCTGAGCGCCTGATCTCAGCCTGGCGCGGTCCGGCCCGTCTCGCCTGGAGCACGTCCGCGGGATTTCGATCGGCGTCGCCAACAGGGGTTGGCTGTCTCGTCAGCCACGGCTGCCACTACGACCCGGCGACGATGATCGCTTCCCTGCTCCGTCAGTTATCTGATCAAGATGGGTTTGATTCGTGAACTATAGAAGGGCGACAACGTAGTGACGCGACAAGAAGCCTTGGACATCATGCAGAACGAAGATCTCGAGCAATTCGCCTTCTTCGGCCTTCCGTATCACCCCAACCGTGTGCTGATTTACAAACGCGGCGCACAGTGGATCGTCGAGAACACCGATGAGCGCGCGGCACCCGGCGCCACCCGCACTTTCGTCAGCGAGGAAGGCGCTCTCGACCTCTTCGTCGAACGGCTTCGACTCTCAGCGGTCGAATAGATCGAACCGGAGCAGACGATGACGCGGACCGAAGCACTAGCCACGATCGAGGCCGAATCGCTCGGCACCCACGCCTGGTTCGGTTTCCCCGAGAACGTCACCGATCGAGTGGCGATCTATCAGACGCCCGACGGATGGGTCGTCGTGAACACCGACGAGCGCGCGGTTCAGGGAGCAATTCAAACGTTCACCGACGAGGACTCTGCGCTCGACCTTTTCGTCCGTCGGCTCCGGCTCTACAAATGACCTTCAGCGTTGCCGTCATCCTCGCGTCCTCGACCACCGGCACGGTTTTCGGGAGGTGGGGAGTGCACGCCCTCGCAGCCACCGGCCTGGCGACGCGTCGGGATGGGGAGGACGCGAGCCGGGGCCCAGCGCGATCCCACGCTGGCCAGACGGCAGACCGACCGAAGGAGGTCTCCTCATGGCACGGCTGATCTACGGGAAACTCGTGGAGCTCACTGACCAGGCAGTGAGGTACCGCTTCGCCGAGAATCAGGACGAGCAGTGGGATGGCACCCTGGTGATCCCGCGCGCCGATCCCGAGGCTTGGTATGTCGACGGCGCAGAGGAGCGCTCAAGCTCCGCTGCGGCGATCGTGGCCAAAGCGCGCCGCGCATTTGACCGGACGGGCGAATGGCCCGAGGGAGTCGCATTCCAGTCGTAGGTCACGGCACCAGAAAGCACCGAGGGGCACGTCGTGGCGCTCATTCCCTGCGGAATGGCGACCACGACGTGCCCCTCGGCAACGGTCAGGTCGGGCGGATGCGGCTCAGCGGATCCGGATGGACAGGCAGGTGACGCAGCCCTCGAGCTTCTCGAACTCGGAGATGTCGACGGCGATGGTCGTGTAGCCGAGGTCTTCGAGGAGCGCCGCGGTCTGGGGCGCGGCGGACGAGATGAGGAGCGTCTCGTCGTCGAGCACGACGACCGCGGTGCCGTGGGCCTCGGGGACGGGCAGGAAGCGCTCGAAGATGCGCGGCTCGTCGACGAGGGGCTCGTAGCCGATGACGGTGCCGTCGGGCAGGGCGGTGACGGCGGTCTTGAGGTGGAGCGCCTTGGTGACCGGGACGCCGACGACCGTGTAGCCGAGCGGTGCCACGAGGGCGCGCAGCTGACGGATGCCCTCGCCATTGGTGCGGCCGCCGCGGCCGACGTAGACGGTCGAGCCGACCTTGAGGACGTCGCCGCCCTCCAGGGTTCCCGGCTCCTCGATGCGCTCGAGGCGGAGGCCCTGCGCGCGCAGGGCGGCCTCGGTGCCGGCGACCTCGGGCTTGCGGGAGTCCGCGCCCGGGCGGGTGATGACGGCGGTGTCGCCGAAGACGACGGCGGTGTCCTCGACGAAGACCGAGTCGGCCAGGGAGTCGGCGGAGGCGACCTCGACCGTCTGCCAGCCCGCCTGCGAGAGGGCGCTCACGTAGCCGTCCCACTGGGTGTCGGCGAGCTCGGCGTCGACGGCGGTGCGGTCGATGTGGGTGACGAGGCCGTCCTGCAGGTTCTTGGCCGGGATGCGGACGAGTGCGACCTTGCGCTCCGTCTCGAAACGGCTGCGCACGCCCTCGATGATGCGGAACAGCCAGCGTCCGAAGGTCGGGGTGAGCACGGCGACGCTGACGCCGTAGAGCAGGTTGATGCCCAGGAGGGTGCCGAGCACGGCGACGACGAGCTGGCCGCTGAACGGCGAGCCGCCCGAGGTCGCCGTGACGAGCGTGCCGATCGCGGGCGAGAGGAAGCCGACCAGGAGGCCGGCGATCAGCGCCGTCCACCAGCGGTCGAACGCTCCGACCACGCCCGCGACGAAGAGCAGCACGAACGCGAGCACGCTCGTCAGCGAGAAGTAGTTGCTGACGGCGACGATCAACGCCCCCGATGGAGCCGACGACCCGGCGAGGCTCCCCACGTAGAACGCGGCGATCATCGCCGCGTGCACGACGAAGGCCACCACGAAGGCAACGACAAGGGATGCGATGAGCCGGCGGCCCCACGAAGACGTCATGGGAACCAACCCTATCGGAGCGTTTCTATGCGTTGGCTGGTTCGCGCAGCCGGGCGAGCGCGAGCTCGTCGGCGGCCTCGAGCGTGGTGATCCCGCGCTGCTCCGCGACGGCGAACACCTCGGCGACGATGTCGCCGATCCGCTCCACCCGCTCGGCCGTCGCCTCAGCGGACGGCTGCTCCTCGTTCATCATGGCCAGGAAGATCACGCCGCCCGCGTTGACGACGAAATCGGGGGCCCAGAGGATGCCGCGCGCCGCGAGCCTCCCGGCGCCCGAACGGCTGGCGAGCTGGTTGTTCGCCGGACCGACGACCGCCTTCACGCGCAGCTCGTCGATCACGGTGTCGGTGAGCACCCCGCCGACGCCGGCGGGAACGAAGAGATCGCCCTCGACGCGGTGCGCCTCGCCCGGCTCGACCCAGGTCGCACCGATCGCGTCCGCGAGCGCGCGCTTGGCCGGGTTGACGTCGGTGACGGTGAGCACGGCGCCCTCGCTCGCGAGCCGCATCGCCAGCAGCGAACCGACGTGGCCGAGGCCGAGCACGGTGATGCGGCGGCCGGCGACCGACCGGGTTCCGACCGCGCGCTCCAGCGTCGCGAGCAGGCCGGCGTAGACGCCGGCGGCGGTCGCGTCGCTCGGCTCTCCGACGCCGCCGTCGGCGGAGGGGAGCCCGCAGACATGCGCGGTTCGGGTGGCGACGACGGCCATGTCCTCGGCACTCGTGCCGACATCCTCCGCCGTCATGTAGCTGCCGCCGAGGCTCTCGATCGCGTCGCCGAGGTCGAGCATCGCCTGGTAGCGGAGCGTCGGCGTCAGCTCGACGTCACGCGGCACGTAGACGACGGTCTTGCCCCCGCCGCGGTTGAGCCCCGCAGCGGCGTTCTTCAGCGTCATCCCCTCGGCGAGGCGCAGCGAGTCGACGACCGCCTCGAGCCAGGAGTCGTACGTCCACACCCGGCAGCCGCCGAGGGCGGGGCCGAGCACGGTGGAGTGGACCGCGATGCTGATCGTGAGACCGCTCCGCCTCCCCTTGACCACGTGCAGTGTTTCGTGCGGCAGGTCGGTTCCGGTGGATTCGACCAGGGTTGCGGGCAGGACGGACATCGGTGTCTCCTCGTGGGATCGCGGTGGTGGCTGAGCGGTCTTGTGGACCGCCCTCCATTCTCCCGTGACCCCACGAGGGACGCAATGTCAGTGGAAGAAGTGGCGCTCGCCCGTGAAGTACATCGTGACGCCGGCGGCCTTCGCCGCCGCGATCACGTCCTCGTCGCGGATCGAGCCGCCGGGCTGCACGATCGCGCGCACGCCCGCGGCGATCAGGATCTCGGGACCGTCGGCGAACGGGAAGAACGCGTCGGACGCGGCGACCGAACCGGACGCCCGCTCCCCCGCCCGGCTGACGGCGAGGTGGCAGGAGTCCACGCGGTTGACCTGTCCCATGCCGACGCCGACGGAGGCGCCGTCGTGCGCGAGCAGAATGGCGTTGGACTTCACCGCGCGGCAGGCCTTCCAGGCGAACTCGAGGTCGGCGCGGGTCGCCGCGTCGGCCTCCTCGCCCGAGACCAGGGTCCAGCTCGAGGAGTCGAACTCGTCGAAACGGTCCGCGTCCTGCACGAGCACGCCGCCCGAGATCTGACGGAACTCGGTCGTCGCGCGGGCGTAGCCCTCCGGCAGCTGGAGGATGCGGAGGTTCTTCTTGGTCTGCAGCAGCTCCAGCGCCTCCGGCTCGTACCCGGGCGCGATCAGGACCTCGGTGAAGATGCCCTTGACCGTCTCCGCCATCGCGAGGGTGACGGTGCGGTTGGCCGCGATCACGCCGCCGTAGGCCGACACGGGGTCGCACTCGTGCGCCTTGCGGTGGGCGTCCGCGATGTCGTCTGCGACCGCGATGCCGCACGGGTTGGCGTGCTTGATGATCGCGACGGCGGGCTCGGTGAAGTCGTACGCGCTGCGCAGCGCCGCGTCGGCGTCCACGTAGTTGTTGTACGACATCTCCTTGCCGCCGAGCTGGGTCGCCTGCGCGATGCCGCGCCCGGTGGGGTCGGTGTAGATCGCGGCGGCCTGGTGCGAGTTCTCGCCGTAGCGCAGCGTGTGCGCGAGTTCGGCGCGCACCTCGAAGCGCTCCGGGAAGTCATCGGTGCTCGGAGCCTCACCGGCGAACCAGGCGGCCACGGCGCCGTCGTACGAGGCCGTGTGCGCGAAGGCGCGGGCCGCGAGCTCTCGACGCTGGTCGAAGGTCGTGCCGCCCGCGGCGACGGCGTCGGCGATCGCCGCGTAGTCGGACGGCGAGACGACGATGGCGACGTTAGCGTGGTTCTTCGCCGAGGCGCGGACCATCGCCGGGCCGCCGATGTCGATCTGCTCGACGACGTCGTTGCCGACGGCTCCCGACGCCACGGTCTCCACGAACGGGTAGAGGTTGACGACGACCAGCTCGAACGGCTCGATGCCGAGGTCCTTCAGCTGCTCCTCGTGCGAGGCGAGGCGGAGGTCCGCGAGCAGACCCGAGTGGATGGCGGGGTGCAGCGTCTTCACCCGGCCGTCGAGCGACTCCGGGAACCCGGTGACGGTCGCGACATCGGTGACGGCGTGGCCGGCGTCGCGGATGGTCTGGGCGGTCGAACCCGTCGAGACGATCTCCACGCCCGCCTCGGCGAGCGTCTGCGCGAGGTCGAGGAGGCCGGTCTTGTCGCTGACCGAGATCAGCGCACGGCGGATCGGGACGACATCCCGTTCGCGGTAGAGGCTGGAGTCGTGACGGGGTCCGCTCATGCTCGGGAAAGCTCCTTGAGGTCGATGTGTCCGTTGGCGATGTCGAGGACGGCGTCGATCAGAAGCCGTCGCTCCACGGGTTTGATGCGCTCGTGCAGGGCGGCCTCGGTGTCGCCCGGCAGGATCGGCACGCGCTCCTGGCTGATGATGGGGCCGGCGTCCACGCCGTCGTCCACCACGATGAGGCTCGCGCCGGTCTGGGTGGCGCCCGCGGCGAGCGCGTCGCGCACCCCGTGCGCCCCGGGGAACTCCGGGAGGTACGCGGGGTGGGTGTTGATGAGGTTCGGCGAGAAGGCCTCGACCACGCGCGGCGGCACGAGGCGCATGAACCCGGAGAGGACGACCAGGTCGGGCTCCCACTGGCGGATCTGGGCGAGCAGCTCGTCGCCCCACTGCTCCCGGTCGTCGAACGACGAGAACGGCACCGTGAAGGACGGGATGCCGAACTCCTCCGCGTGCGCGAGTCCGTCGGCGTCGCGGTCGGCCCCCACGGCGACGACCCGGGCGGGGAACTCCGCGTCCTGGGACGCCTCGAGCAGTGCGCGGAGGTTCGAGCCTCCACCGGAGATCAGCACGACAATCGAGAGCACGCGACCAGCCTACCGGCGCTCGGATGAGCAGGCCGACCAGCCGGAGGGGTCAGACCAGGCGGAGCTTCCAGCGGGCGGGGGCGATCGTGTAGATCTGCCGGAACAGCGCCGTCCCGACCAGCACGCCGAGGGCGATCGAGACGATGGAGCCGAGGAGGTTCGGGACGCTGCTGGCGTCGAAGTCGACCCCGGTGGCGCTCTGCGTGAGGCGGATGAGCCCGGTGGCGCCCGGGACGAGCAGCCAGAACGCCGGCAGGAAGCAGACGACGGCCGGAGGGGCGCCGGGGACCGACTGCACGAGGTAGGCGACGACGGTCAGCGCGAACGCGCCGAAGAACCCGCTGAAGACGTTGCCCATGAGCAGGGCGCCCACCACCTGCCCGCCGTAGGCGACCAGCAGCACGAAGGTCAGGAAGTACAGGGACCGGCGCGGGCCGCAGTAGTAGAAGAAGATGCCGACCGAGAAGAGCAGGACGCCCACCCACGGCTGGAAGGCGCCGAGCGGCGGCTGCGTGCTCAGCAGGGCGGCCGAGGCGGGGACGCCGGTGATGGTCAGTGCCGCGAGGATCCCGATGGCCAGGAAGCCGAGCTGCGCGATCCCGGAGACGAGACGGCTCGCCCCGGCGACCATGTCGCCCGCGGCGAGCTCCTGGATGCCCGTCGTCAGCAGCGCGCCCGGCAGCAGCGTCACCAGCGGCGGGATGAGCACCTGCAGCGGCTCGCCGATCACGACGGTCTTGCCGAGGGCGAAGACGAGGAGGGCGAGGAGGAAGGCCGTGGCGACGGGCAGCAGGATGGCGGCGTACGTCCCCGGCCGGACCAGCAGCTTCGCTGCGCCCACCAGCATCCCGAGCACCAGCGCGTACAGCATGCTCGTCGTCTCGGCCCCGAGCAGCACCAGGGCGACGCCGGCTGCCGCGACACCGTGGCCGATGACGCGCACCACTCGGTTGAAACGCGGTTTCGTCGCGATGACCTCCCGTACGGCCGCTGAGCCGTCGGCCGCCGTGATCTTTCCGGCGAGCGCGAGGTCCACGATGCTGTAGATGCGCGCGGCCCGGTCGAACCGCACCTCCCCGCCGGTGGGCATCGCGACTTCGAACCGGGTCTGCGACTCCCCCGGCATGCCGACGAAGATCAGCGTCGGGAACACGATCAGGCTCGCCTTGCGCGAGCCGAGCGCGATGGCGACGCGCGTGAGGGTCTGCTGGATGTCCGTCGCGGCGGTGCCGATGGCGAGCAGCGCGCTGCCGAGCAGCACCAGGAACTCCTGCAGCTGGGCGGACGGCGTCTCGACGATCTGCTCCGCCTCGATCGACCGCCGGCGGAGCGTGACCCTCGGGAGGTGGAACCGCGGCAGCCAGGAGCTCATCTGCGCGCCCGTCCTCCCGCCATGAGCCCGATGACCGCCGCGACGGCGACCTCCACCGTCACGATCGCACCGACCAGCCACGGGTTCGGTCCCACATCGTGCAGCCGGCCGGGGCCGAGCGCACCGGAGGACCACCAGGCCAGCAGTCCGAGCTCGATGCCCGTAACGATACCGATCGCGAGGGCGGTCAGGAAGAGCGGGAGCGGTCCCTCCGGGAGCCGCATCCAGGGCCGCGAGCGCAGCAGGGCGGCGGCGAGGAAGCCCGCGATCAGCGGGACCAGCACGCCGACGAGGCCGAAGGCGAAGCCGCCGGGCGGGATCACGCCGAAGAGCGGGAGCGCCGGCAGGGGGCCGAGCTCGGTCCCGATCGGGCTCACCGACGAGCCCGTCCCGATGGCGAAGCCGGGGCCGACGAGCCAGGAGGCCATCCAGATCACCAGGTTCGGGAGGAACGCCAGCTGACCGAGGGTGAGGGCGACGCCTCCGAGCGCCCCCGCCTGGAGCTGCTCGTACATGGTGATGATCGTGCCGTAGTTGCCGAAGATGAGCAGGGCCACGATGAGCGCGGCCGCGCCGATGACGATCGCGGTGGCGGCCGACCCGGCGCGCATCGCGGCGAGCACCCCCGACCGGACGCTTTCCGGTATGGCGGCCAGCCGGTCCCGCACGACCGCGACCAGTGGAGGCGCGGCGACGGCCTCCCCGTCCTCGTCCGTGGTGGCGCGAGCCGACCGCAGGGCGGCGAACCCGAAACCGGCCGCGATCCCCACCGCGTAGACGAAGGGCGGGAGCACGATCCCCTGCCATACCGACGGACGCACCACGTCGCTCCCTGCCGTCAGCGTGACGAGTGTCGCGACCGCGGCGAACGCGGCGAGCGCGCTCAGCGCCCCCGCGAAGCGGAAGGGCGTCTCCGCCGCGCGCGATCCCGTGCGCACGCCGAGCCCGGCGGTGAGCACGGCGAACCCGAGCAGCGCGATGGTCACCTGGAAGGGTGTGGCTGCGCCAGGCAGCCCCAGCGTCGCAACGGTCTGCGCGTCGAGCGTCACCGTCAGGTTGGTGCCGTGACCGACCAACCAGACGTCCGCGGCCGCGCGCCAGACCACGATCCAGTCGGCGCCGAGCTGGTACTGCACCGCCCAGAGGATCGTCAGCGGGACCAGGGCGATCGCGAGCCCGATCGCGGCCACGATGACCGCCTCCAGTGCGGCGAGCAGGGCGACGGTTGTGCGAGTCATGACCGGATGGAGCCTACCGGCCGCGGGTCGCCGCCCGCCCGCGACACTTCGGCGGTCAGGAGACGGTCATGACCGGGGTGTCCTCGCCCGCGTTCTCGGGCACCGTGATGACCGGCCGCTGCACGAGTTCGAGGATCGCGATGACGAGCGCCGCGAGCACCAGCGTCCAGATGATCAGCGGCGGCGTGAGCGGACGGACGAACAGCACCAGCGCGGCGGCGACGAGGGCGACGACCGCCCGCAGCAGCGCCCGCTGGGCGTAGATCCACTCGCCGGTCCGTCCCGTGGTGATGCCGTGCCGTTCGGCCGCCTCCCGCACCCAGGCGATGCCCGAGCCGAAGAAGCCCCGCAGCTTGCGCGGCACGGCGAACGGCCCCGAGTACCAGCCGACCACCGCGACGACGATCGCCAGCACGAGGACGGCTACCCCCGTGTCTTGCATCGCCGTGGTCAGCGTGCGGTAGACGGTGTTCGCGACGCCGGCGGGCAGGAGCGAGGGCGAGACGGAGCCGACGAAGACCAGCCGGCCGATGCCGATGCCGGCCACCACCACGACCATCGACAGCGCGAGCGCGACGGCGGCCCACACGAGCGCGAGGGCTCGGCGGCGCGCCACGACCACGCCCAGCACGAGGAACGCCAGCGCGATCCACTGCAGCCACGCCCCGGCCGCCACGGCCACGCCGTAGAACAGTTGGATGGTCGGGATGGACGAGTTCTGGGCGACCGTGATGGTCCGGTCGATCGTCGGGATCTGCGACGCGAACGTGAGGCCCTGATCAACCAGCAGCTGCTTGACCCGGTCGATGATCGGGCCGAGCTGGATGCCGACCGAGCCGTCGGCTCCGACCGCCACCGCCGCCTTCGGGTCGTTCTGCATCGTGGCGACGAGCTGCGTGTGCGTGGTGCGCAAGGCCTCCTGCCACACCTGCGCGAACGCGTCCGACGAGACGAAGTTGCCGACGGTCGTGTGGATGAGCGAGACGATCCCCTGCGCCAGCGGCCCCTTCAGCGCGTCGAGCGCCTTGGTGGCGACCGGCCCCGTGCCGAGCTCGGTGATGCCGTCGACGACCTGGGAGGTGACCTGCGGGATGTCGACGTTCTCCTGGATGACCTTCACGGCCTCGTCGGTCACGTACGCCTGCACGGCCGGGTCGTGGGCGAGCGGGGCGTAGGTGTCGACGAAGCTCTGCGTGTCGGTCAGCTGCACCTTGGCCCAGGAGGCGACGACGGCCACGGGCGCGAGGATCGCGCCGATCACGATCAGCACCGTGGCGAGGAGGGTCCACGCCCAGCTGCGCGTGTGCGTGCGCGCGGGGACGGCGGCCGCGTCGGCCGGGAGAGGCACGGTCGGGTTCTCGCCCAGACCGTCGCGGAGGGACGCGTTCTCGGCCTCGAGCGCCGCGATGCGCTGCAGCAGCTCGGCGTTGGTCGTTCGTGGCATGACGGCCCCTTCGTCCCGGACGGATACGGCTCCGATCGTGCTCACTGTATCGCCGGGCCTGCGCGAGGCGTCAGGGGGCGTTTTCGCAGCGGGACGGCCCCGGAGACGCCGACGAGGCCGGACCCCGATCGGGATCCGGCCTCGTCGTCGCTCGTGGTGCGACCCGCGACTAGAGCGCGGCGTACACCTCGCGCAGGAGGTCGGCGGTCTCGGACGGGGTCTTGCCGACCTTCACGCCCGCGGCCTCCAGGGCCTCCTTCTTGGCCTGAGCCGTTCCGGCCGAGCCGGAGACGATCGCGCCGGCGTGGCCCATCGTCTTGCCCTCGGGCGCGGTGAAGCCCGCTACGTAGCCGACGACCGGCTTGGTGACGTTCGCCTTGATGAAGTCGGCCGCGCGCTCCTCGGCGTCGCCGCCGATCTCGCCGATCATGACGATCGCCTTCGTCTCCGGGTCGGCCTCGAACGCGGCGAGCGCATCGATGTGCGTGGTGCCGATGATCGGGTCGCCGCCGATGCCGATGGCGGTCGAGAAGCCCAGGTCGCGCAGCTCGTACATCATCTGGTAGGTCAGCGTGCCGGACTTGGAGACCAGGCCGATCGGGCCCTTGCCGGTGATCGTCGCCGGGGTGATGCCGACGAGCGACTCGCCTGGGGTGATGATGCCGGGGCAGTTCGGGCCGATGATCCGGGTCTTGTTGCCCTTCTCCTTGGCGTAGGCCCACGCCTCGGCGGCGTCCTGCACCGGGATGCCCTCGGTGATGACGACCAGCAGCGGGATCTCGGCGTCGACCGCCTCGACCATCGCGTCCTTCGCGAACGCCGGCGGCACGAAGATGATCGACACGTCCGCGCCGGTCTTCTCGATCGCCTCGACGACGGTGCCGAAGACCGGCAGCTCGACGTCGCCGTGGGTGACGGTGGTGCCCGCCTTGCGCGCGTTCACGCCGCCGACCACGTTGGTGCCCGCCTTCAGCATCAGGGCGGTGTGCTTGGTGCCCTCGCCGCCGGTGATGCCCTGGACGATGACCTTGGAGTCCTTGTTGAGGAAGATAGACATTCTGATTCGCGCCCTTACTTCGCAGCCAGCTCGGCGGCCTTGTCGGCGCCTTCGTCCATGGTGAGTGCGAGGGTGACCAGCGGGTGGTTCGCCTCGGTGAGGATGCGGCGGCCCTCGTCGACGTTGTTGCCGTCGAGACGCACGACCAGCGGCTTGTTGGCCTCGTCGCCCAGGATCTCCAGGGCCTTGACGATGCCGTTCGCGACCGCGTCGCAGGCGGTGATGCCGCCGAAGACGTTCACGAACACGCTCTTGACCTGCGGGTCGTTCAGGATGACGTCCAGACCGGCCGCCATGACCTCGGCCGACGCGCCGCCGCCGATGTCGAGGAAGTTGGCGGGCTTGACGCCCTTGTGCTTCTCGCCGGCGTACGCGACGACGTCGAGGGTCGACATGACCAGTCCGGCGCCGTTGCCGATGATGCCGACCTCGCCGTCGAGCTTGACGTAGTTGAGGTCGGACGCCTTGGCCTTCGCCTCGAGCGGGTCGGCGGCGTCCTTGTCCTCGAGCGCCTCGTGCTCGGGGTGACGGAACGCGGCGTTCTCGTCGAGCGAGACCTTGCCGTCGAGGGCGATGATGTCGCCCTCCTCGGTCAGGACGAGCGGGTTCACCTCGACGAGGGTGGCGTCCTCGCCGGTGTAGACCGCGTAGAGCTTCACGAACACGTCGGCGACCTTCGCGACGAGCTCGTCCGGGAACCCGGCGGCCTTCGCGATCTCGGTGGCCTTCGCGATGTCGAGGCCGCCGCGCGGGTCGACCTCGATGCGGGCGAGCGCCTCCGGCTTCTCGACGGCGAGCTGCTCGATCTCCATGCCGCCCTCGACGCTGGTGAGCGACAGGTAGGAGCGGTTGGCCCGGTCGAGGAGCACCGAGAAGTAGAACTCGCGTGCGATGCGGGCGCCGCCGGCGACCATCACGCGACGGACCACGTGGCCCTTGATGTCCAGGCCGAGGATGGCCTTCGCAGCGGCTTCGGCCTCGTCAGGGGTCTTGGCGACCTTGACGCCGCCGGCCTTGCCACGACCGCCGACCTTCACCTGCGCCTTCACGACGGTCACCCCGCCGAGCTTCTCCGAGGCCGCGCGCACCTCCTCCGGCGTGTCCGCGACGATGCCCGGAAGGACCGGGACCCCGTACTTCTCAAACAGGTCTCTGGCCTGGTACTCGTATAGATCCACGGTTATCCAATCCGCTGCTGGTCCGGGTTCGCTGTAGCGATTCCGGTTGTCATCTGCCGGGCGGTCGGCGCGAGAGAATAGCTCGACGCCGAGATAAATTCGCCAGTGAGAACCTTAGCGCGTCCGACTGTGCGTCCCGTAAACGGGAGGCGTCGCGTTCTCCCCAACTCGAGCGCGGGACGCGCATTCCACTGGTTTCACGGATCCCCGATCCTGGCCCCGGCTCCCGGCGAGGGTGGGGGCATGACACACCGGATATCGCATCTCCTGACCGCCACCGCCCTCGCCGGGCTCGCCGTCTTCCTCGGCGTCCTGCAGGCACTCGTCCCCGCCTCGAGCGCCCATTCGCTCAGCGGCGTCGGGCATGGGCCTGGCTACCTGTCGTCGGACGGCTGGTGGCTCGGCACCTACCGTCTCGACGACGGAGCCCAGGGCTTCTGCCTCAATGCCGGCAAGAAGAGCCCGACCGGCCACTCCCTCGAATACGCCGACGGCGACGCGCTCGGCTGGTTCTCCCCCGAGCAGGCGGCGCGGCTGGCGTACATCTCCCGCACCTGGGCCGGCACCGACGACCGTCTGACGGCCGCCGCCGGCCAGATCGCCACGTGGATGGTCTCGGGCCTGAACGGCCACTCGGCCGAGAGCTACGCGGCACGCGCCGGAGCCGACGCCGGGGCCGTCCTGGCGCTGGCGAACGCGATGGCCGAGGAGTCGGCACGCCTCGCCTCGACGGCCGTCCGGGCCGAGGCGGTCGTCGAACTCGCCGAGACCGGGCCCGGCCGCGTGCGGGTCGAGCTCACGGCCGACCGGCTCTCCGGGAGCGAGCTGCTCCCCGCCGCGGCGCACTCGGCCGTGGTGGCCCTCGACGGCGCCCGCTTCGCCGACGGAAGCAGCACGGCGACGGTCGAGACCGGCCGTGACGTCCCGATCGTCCCCGATGGCCGGGAGGCCAGTGTCGCCGTGATGGCGACGGCCTCCCTCGACCGCCTCCCCTACGGCACGGGGCTGCGCGTCGCCGTTCCGCAGGGGGACGTGCAGTCCCTCCTGATGGCCGTCCCCGCGAGCACGACGGCGAGCGCGGGTGCGAGCGTGTCCGGGCCGTCGCCCCTCCCGTTCCAGCCGACCGTGGAGACGACCACGAGCGCGTCCGTCGTCACGGTCGGCGACCGGATCACCGATCAGCTGCGGGTCTCGGTGGCGAGCGCCGACGGGCTCCTCCCGACGTGGGGCGTCCACGCGTCGGAGGAGGGCTTCCTGCCGGTGGAGGCGGTGGTCGAGAGCAGCCTCCTCGGACCGTTCCCCGAGCCGATCCGCGCCGCGGATACCATCCCGGACGGCGCACCGGTGGTGTGCACGGTCGAAACCGTCGTCGACGGTGTCGGCGAGTACGAGACCCCGTCCTGCCTCCTGTCCGAGCCCGGCTACTACGTCTGGACCGAGCGGATCGACCCGGAGCGCGTCGCCCCGGAGCTCGGCGGGATGCGGATGCTGCCCTGGCGCTCGGCGTTCGGTGTCGCGTCGGAGATCACCCACGCCGTGCCGCTCCCTGCGCCGGTGTCCGTGCCGGCCACCGCCCTTGCCGAGACCGGAGCCGACCCCGACGTCGCCCTCGGGTGGGGCGCCGCCGGGATCGCCGCCGTCGGACTCGGGGTCGTGACCCTCATCGGCGCCCGACGCGTGCAGCGCGCTGCGCGCTCGCACCGCGCCGTTCGCGGGACGCACGGCGCATGACCGGCGGCTCTTGCGCTCTCTCGCAGGCGCGGCAGGCAGGATGGCCGGGTGGCCAGACGAACGCGAGATCGACGCACGACGCGCCAGCCGGTCGACCTGCGGACGGTCGCCGCCGAGGCGCTGCCGCTGGTCGGCGGCGGCCGGGCACTCCTGCTGCAGGTGGCACAGCCCGCCGTGGGGCGGGGTGTCGCCGACCACAGCGACTTCGCCGAGCGGGCGATGGATCGCCTGCACGCCACCATGACGTTCATGTGCGCAGCGGTGTTCGCGACGCCCGAGGAGTTCACGGTCGTGCGGCGCCGGGTCAACCGGGCGCACGCTCCGGTGCGGGCGGACGCGGCCGGGAGCGCGCCGGCTTACAACGCCTACGACCCACGGCTCCAGCTCTGGGTGGCGGCCACGCTCTACCGCACGATGATGGACCTCCACGAACGCGTCTTCGGCCCGCTCTCCGCCGCGGAGCAGGAGGGTGTCTATCAGGAGTACACCCGGCTCGGCGCCAACCTGCAGGTGCCTCCGTCGAGCTGGCCGGCCACGCGCGACGCGTTCGAGGTGTACTGGGCGGAGATGCTCGACCAGACCGCGGTGAACGACAGCACACGCGCGCTGGCGGCGCAGATCCTCTACCCGAGGAACGTCCCGCTGTGGATCCGCATCCTGCTGCCCGACGTGCGGCTGGTGACGGCCGGGCTGCTGCCGGAGGCGGTGCGCGAGCAGTACCGACTCCCGTGGAGCGAGCAGCACCGGCGGCGGTACGAGCGCTGGATGCGCCGCCTGGCGCGGTGGTACCCGCGCATGCCGCGCCGACTCCGGTACGCGCCGCGCGACGCCTATCTGCGACGGGTGAGGCGGATGGTGCGGGAGGAGCAGGCCGCGCGCCGCTAGGCCGCGAGACCGCGCGCCCGCTCGATCCCGCGCGCCAGCAGCACGAGGACGATGCCGATCCCCGCTCCGAGCACCGTCTCGAGCACCCGGTCGCCGACGAGGGCGCCGAGCGGCGCCGGACTCGCGAGATGCGAGACCGCCAGCGCCATCGGCGTGATGAAGACCAGTGCCGAGCCGTAGTGGCGGCCGACGAGCATCTCGGCGCAGAACTGGCACACGACGATCACCAGGATCACGACCAGAGCGGGCGGCGACCAGAACAGCAGCCCCGCGGTGACGACCACACCGGCGATCGTCCCGAAGATCCGGTGCAGCGAGCGCGAGATCGAGTGCGCGGCACGCGCCGGTGGGATGACCGCCACCACGCTGACGACGGCCCAGTACGCGTGCCCGAATCCGAACGACAACGCGATGCCGCCGGCGACGACGACACCGACGACGTTCTGCGCGACCGTCAACCAGACGCGGGGGTCACGCAGCACGGTCCGGTCGACCGCCGGGCGCCTGCGCAATTCCTTGAGCAGCACGGAGTGCCGATCTCCCGCCAGGCGGCGCACGAGCCAGCCCGACATCGTCAGCAGCCAGGAGAAGACGGCCACGACCGCTGCGAGCCCGATCCTCGGCCACGCCTCGGCCGCCGTGGTCGGGATGTTCGCGCACACCAGGAGGGAGAACACGAAGAACAGGGGCTGCGAGGGCAGCAGCTGCAGCGCGGTGACGAAGAGCGTGCCGCCGGCCACGATCACGACGAGTGCGACGGAGAGGAAAGCGAGCGGCTCCCCCAGCACCGCCAGCCACACGCCCAGGGCGATGCTGGCGAGCAGGGCGACGCCGGCCACCGACACGCTCCGGATGCGCAGCCGGTACGGCTCATTGCGTCCGTACAGGGCGGTGAACGCGCCGAAGGTCGCGTACGCGGCGAGGTCCAGGCGCCCCATCGACCACAGGATCAGCAGAGGGACCGCGACCGCGGCCGCCGCCCGGAAACCGACCTCGACGCTCACCGAGGCGAGCCCGGTGGGCTTCACAGCTTGTCGATCGGCGCGATCTTGATGAGGAGCTTCTTCGCGCCCACCTTCTCGAACTGGACGTGCGCGACGCGCTTGGCGCCCTCTCCGGTGACGGCCGTGACCCGTCCCTCGCCGAAGTCGGCATGGTTGATCCGGTCGCCGGGAGCGAGCTCCAGGTCGCCGTTGTCGCGGACCTTTCCGGTCACGCGGTTGGGCCATTCGGTCTTCGGCCGTTCGGGGGCCGAGAACCCGCCGGAGGTGAAGCTCTCGTTCCACCGGCCGCCGCCCGAGCCGGAGCCCAGACCCGGCTTGCGCGCGTTGAGCGCCCGCGACTGGCTGCCGCCGCGTCCGTTCGCCGATCCGGGCGACTGGCGCCACTCGACGAGATCGGAGGGGATCTCTTGCAGATAACGGCTCGGCATGGCGACCGCGGTCTCGCCGAACTGGGCGCGCGTCATCGCCAGCGACAGGAACAGGCGCTTCTTCGCCCGCGTGATGCCCACGTAGAACAGACGACGCTCCTCCGCCGGCCCACCGGGCTCGTTGGCCGACATGCGGTGCGGGAGGAGGTCCTCCTCGACCCCGGTCAGGAAGACGGCGTCGTACTCGAGTCCCTTCGCCGTGTGGAGGGTCATGAGCGAGACGGATCCGCTCGAGTCGTCGATGTCGTCCGCCGCCGCGACCAGGGAGACCTCGGTGAGGAAGTCGACGAGGGTGCCATCCGGATTGTTGCGCGCGAACTCACGGGTGACCGCGACGAGCTCCTCGACGTTCTCGGCCCTGGCCTCGTCCTGCGGGTCGCGGCTGTTGCGCAGCACGTCGAGCAGGCCGCTGCCGTCGAGGAGGAACGTCAGCACGTCCGCGACCGCGGACACCCCGGCAGGGTTCTCCGGGTCGGTCTTCGCGGCCGCCTCGTCGAGCAGCGTCGAGAGCTGCAGGATGGCGGCCGTCACCTTGGGGCCGAGGCCGAGGGAGCCGGCGTCGCGCATCGCGTCGCGGAACGTCATCCCGTTGTCCTCGGCGTAGCTCGCGAGCTGCGTCTCGGTCGCCGGGCCGATCCCCCGCTTGGGCGTGTTCAGGATGCGGCGCAGGGCGAGCGTGTCCTGCGGGTTCGCCACCGTCACGAGGTACGCCATCGCGTCCTTGATCTCGGCGCGCTCGTAGAACTTCGTGCCGCCCATCACCTTGTACGGCAGCGCCGACCGGATGAAGATCTCCTCCAGCGCACGCGTCTGCGCGTTGGTCCGGTAGAAGACGGCGATGTCCTTGTAGTCCATGCCGGCGCCGTGCAGCTTCTCGATCTCGTCCGCGACGAACTGCGCCTCGTCGTGCCCGGAGTAGCCCGTGTAGCCGACGATCTTCTCGCCGTCGCCGACGGCGGTCCAGAGGTTCTTGTCCTTGCGGTCGAAGTTGTTCGCGATCACGGCGTTCGCCGCGCTCAGGATGTTCTGGGTCGACCGGTAGTTCTGCTCGAGCAGCACCACCTTCGCCCCCGGGAAGTCGCGCTCGAATTCGACGATGTTGCGGATGTCCGCACCACGGAACGCGTAGATCGACTGGTCGGAGTCGCCGACGACCGTCAGCGAGGCGCCGGGGATCACGCCGACCGCGTCGCGCATCCGCTCCACGTGGTGCCCCTGCGCCTCCAGCTCGTCCGCGATGTCCGGCGCGATCGGCATCGTCAGTTCGCGGATGAGCGAGTACTGGGCGTGGTTGGTGTCCTGGTACTCGTCGACCAGGATGTGGCGGAAGCGTCGCTGATACAGCGCGGCGACCTTCGGGAACGCGCGGAACAGGAACACCGTCTCGGCGATGAGGTCGTCGAAGTCGAAGGCGTTGGCCGTGCGCAGCGCTCGCGTGTACTGCCGGAAGATCTCGAGGAACATCACCTCCTGCGGGTCGCTGAGGTTGGCCGAGCGGGCGAAGGCCTCGATGTCGGTGAGCTCGTTCTTGAGCTTCGAGATGCGGCCGGCCGCGCCCGCCACCGTGAAGCCGAGCGTGTCGGCCGACAGCTCCTTGATGATCCGCTTCAACAGGGCCCGGGAGTCGCCGGAGTCGTAGATGGTGAAGCTCTGGGTCTTGCCGATGGTCTCGGCCTCGCGGCGCAGGATGCGCACGCACGCGGAGTGGAACGTCGAGATCCACATCCCCTGCGCCTTGCCGCCGAGCAGCCCCTCGACCCGCTCGCGCATCTCGTTCGCCGCCTTATTGGTGAACGTGATGGCGAGGATCTGGCTCGGCCACGCCTCGCGGCTCTCGATCAAGCCGGCGATGCGACGCGTGAGCACGCTCGTCTTGCCCGAGCCGGCGCCCGCCAGGATGAGCAGGGCGGACCCCCGGTACTCGGCGGCCTCCCGCTGCTGCGGGTTCAGGCCGGCGAACAGCCGCTCGTTCGGATTCGAGGCGCCACCGCCCGCTGCGCCGGAGCCGCCGCGGGCGCCGCCGGAGCGGTCGTCGCCCTCCCAGCCGTCGAGGATGATCGGCACGGAGGAGGAGGTACCGGTGGGGGCGTCGGGAAGGCTCGTCATGTCTCCATCGATTTTAGCCGCCCCCACCGTCATCCGGGTCCGACCGTCGGACGGGAGCGGGAGGTCAGCGCCCGTCTCGCACGGCGACGGCCAGATCGGGCTGGTCCGCGAAGACTCCGTCCACCCCCGAGTGCAGCAGGATCGAGAACAGCCGGCGCCAGTCGCCCCACTCGTCGTCCCTGCCCTGCGTGCGGAACTCGGGCTGCAGCATCGCGTTCTCGGGCCGGAGGGTCCAGGTGTAGACCGAGAGCCCCGCCGAATGCGCGAGGTCGACGAGATCGGAGGTCACCGCGCCGATGTCGATGCCGCCGTCGTCGTCGTCGAAGAGCGAGACGGCGACCGACCCCGACGCGAGCACGAGGGAGCTCTCCACGCTGATGCCGTCGACGCGCGCACTCGTCGACGGGGCCCCGAAGCCGAGCGCGTAGAGACCGCGCAGGGTGAGGTCGGTGTCGTATCCCGCTGCCGCCGAGCCGTCGGACGCGACGCGGTCTGCGGGCGCCCCGGTGTCCTCCAGCAGATACACCCGCTTGCCCGGGAACCCCCGGTCGTGCAACTGCCGGAGCACCGTCGGCTCGAAGCTCTCCACGACCAGGCCGGCCCGGTCCGTCCAGCCGGCGTCGGCGAGGTCGCGCACCACGAGCTCGTCGAGCGGCAGACCGGCCGCCGCGAAGTGCGTCGCGTGCTTGACCTCCGCGACGACCCCGAGCGCGCGCCCGCTGTCGTCGGAGACGCGATCGACGAGGTCGAGCAGATCGCGGAAGCGGAGGATCGGGTAGCGGTCGTCGAAGGTGGCGCTCGCCTGCCGCAATCGGGGCAGGCGCTCGCGCGCATGGAGGGTCGAGAGCTCGGCCCAGGTGAAGTCCTCCGTGAACCACCCGGTGAGCGGCTCCCCATCAACCTCGCGCGTCGTGCGACGGGCGGCGAACTCCGGGCGGTCGCCCACGTCCGTCGTCCCCGAGATCTCGTTCTCGTGACGCACCACGAGGACGCCGTCCTTCGTGGCGACCAGATCGGGCTCCACCGCATCGGCCCCGAGGGCGAAGGCGAGCGCGTACGCCGCCTCCGTGTGCTCCGGGCGGTAGCCGGGCGCGCCCCGGTGACCGATCACGAGAGGGGCGGGACGAGCACGCATGGAGCGATCCTAGCCCGCGCTCGGGGGCTGCCCGCGACCCCACGTCGGATGGCAGAATCGACGGGTGCCCGCCGCCGAGAGCGCTCCCCGAACCGCCCCGTGGCGCGAGCCCGCCTCCCTGCTCCCGCTGCGCTGGGGCTCCTACCGGGCGCGGCTCGTCACCGGCCTCGCCCTGCTCGTCGTCGGCACCGGCTGCATCCTCGTCACCACCGCGTACAGCCTCCCGTTCCTGCTCGTCGGCTCCCTGATGCAGCCCGCCGCCTGGGCGGTCATCCCCTCGACGATCGGCCGTCGCGTCGCCGTCGCCGTCCCCGTGCTCGGCTTCACCTGGCTGATGCTCGGCGGGTCCGGGTTCGCCTGGTGCTACGCGGTGACGCTGGCCGCCTGGCTGCTCATCCGTCTGCGCCCGCTCATCGCCTTCACCGCGCTCCTGCTCCCGATCGCGTCGAGCATCGTGCTGCCGAACGTCGTCACCACCTACGAGCAGGGCTGGATCACGGTGCTCGTGAGCACCCTCGCCGTCGTCGCGGGAGCTTGGGCCGCTCGAGCCATCGCCGTGAGATGGGATTCATGGCAATCTGTCAGAACTCTCAGAAAATCGACCGGCTAGATTGGAGGGACGGCGATCTTCGCCGCAGTCCCCGATCAAGCGAGGAACCCATGGCAACGTCCAACCCGGCCTTCTCTCAGAGCCCCGCCTTCCAGAACGGAAGCAAGGCGAACCTGAGCGCCGAGAGCCTGCAGGAGATGTACGAGTCTCCGTCCGCGACCTCGGTCGACACCGACCGCATGACCGTCGAGGACACCATCCGCAAGACCGCGATCGGCTTCGGCGTCCTCGTCGCCTTCGCCGTGGTGGGATGGGTCGTCCCGTTCCTCTGGATCGTCGGCGGCATCGCGGGCCTGGTGCTCGCGTTCGTCAACATCTTCCGCAACCGCAAGAAGCTCCCGTCCGCAGGACTCACGCTGGCCTACGCGGCCGCCGAGGGCGTCTTCATCGGCGGGATCTCCGCGTTCTACGAGGCGTTCGCCGACGGTGTCGTCATCCAGGCGGTCATCGGAACGATCGTCGTCGTCGGAGTCACGCTCGCGCTCTTCGCCAGCGGCAAGATCCGCGCGTCGGCCAAGGCCACCAAGGTCTTCCTGATCGCGATGGTCGGCTACCTGCTCTTCTCGGTCGTCAACCTCGTCCTGATGATGACCGGCGCGGTCGACGACCCGTGGGGTCTGCGCGGCTCCTTCCAGATCTTCGGCATTCCGCTCGGTCTCGTGATCGGCGTCCTGGTCGTCATCATGTGCGCCTACTCGCTCGTGCTCGACTTCGACGCGATCCAGCAGGGCGTGAAGAACCGCGCACCGCGGGCCTACGGCTGGGCGGGCACCTTCGGCATCATGGTCACCGTCGTGTGGCTGTACCTGGAGCTGCTGCGCATCTTCGCGCTGTCGTCGCGCAACTAGCGCCACCCCGACCAACGGGAAGAGCCCGGGATGCGTTCGCATCCCGGGCTCTTCTCACGTGGTGGGGATCACTCCCACTCGATGGTTCCCGGCGGCTTCGACGTGACGTCGAGCACGACGCGGTTGACGCCGTCCACCTCGTTGGTGATCCGGTTCGAGATCTTGGAGAGCAGGTCGTACGGCAGGCGGGTCCAGTCGGCCGTCATGGCGTCCTCGCTGGAGACCGGGCGCAGCACGATCGGGTGGCCGTAGGTGCGGCCGTCGCCCTGCACGCCCACCGAGCGCACGTCGGCCAGCAGCACGACAGGGCACTGCCAGATCTCGCCGTCGAGGCCCGCTGCCGTGAGCTCGGCGCGCACGATGGCGTCCGCGTCGCGGAGCAGGTCGAGCCGCTCCTGGGTGACCTCGCCGACGATGCGGATGCCGAGACCGGGGCCGGGGAACGGCTGGCGGCCGACGATGACCTCCGGGAGGCCGAGCTCGCGACCGATGGCGCGCACCTCGTCCTTGAAGAGGGTCCGCAGCGGCTCGACGAGCTCGAACTGCAGGTCCTCCGGGAGGCCGCCGACGTTGTGGTGGCTCTTGATGTTCGCGGTGCCCGAGCCGCCGCCCGACTCCACCACGTCTGGGTAGAGGGTGCCCTGCACGAGGAAGCGGATGGGGTCGCCCTCGCCCGCGGCCTCGGCGATCAGGTCGGCCTGCGCCTGCTCGAACACGCGGATGAACTCGCGGCCGATGATCTTGCGCTTGGTCTCCGGGTCGCTGACGCCGGAGAGTGCGTCGAGGAACTGCTTCTGGGCGTTCACGGTGACGAGACGCACCCCGGTGGAGGCGACGTAGTCGACCTCGACCTGCTTGGCCTCGTCCTTGCGGAGCAGGCCGTGGTCGACGAAGACGCAGACGAGCTGGTCACCGACGGCCTTGTGGACGAGCGCCGCGGCGACCGCGGAGTCCACGCCGCCGGACAGGGCGCACAGCACGCGGCCGGTGCCGACCTGGGCACGGATCGCTGCGACCTGGTCGGCGATCACGTTGCCGCTGTTCCAATCGGCGGGGATGCCCGCGGCGCGATGCAGGAAGTTCTCGAGCACGGCCTGGCCGTACTGGGAGTGCTTGACCTCCGGGTGCCACTGCACGCCGTAGAGCTTGCGCTCCTCATTGGCGAAGGCGGCCACCGGGGTGTCCTCGGTGGAGGCGAGGACCTCGAAGCCCTCGGGAGCGCGGGCGACCGAGTCGCCGTGGCTCATCCACGCCGTCTGCTCGTCGGGCTGACCGGAGAGCAGGCCGTTCTCATCCCCGGAGGCGGCGTCGACGACGCGGACCGCGGTGGAGCCGTACTCGCGGCGGCCGGTCTTCGCGACCTCGCCCCCGAGCGCGGTCGCCATCACCTGGAAGCCGTAGCAGATGCCGAGCACGGGCACGCCGAGGTCGAAGATCTCCTCGTCGAGGCGCGGGGCGCCCTCCTCGTACACGCTCGACGGGCCGCCCGAGAGGACGATGCCGGCGGGACGCTTCGCGGCGATCTCGGCGGCCGTCACCGTGTGCGGCACGATCTCCGAGTAGACGTTCGCCTCGCGCACGCGGCGCGCGATCAGCTGCGCGTATTGCGCGCCGAAGTCGACGACGAGGACGGGACCGGTCGGGTTCGCGGCATCGGCCGCCCCCAGCAGATCGGAGAAAGTTGCGTCGGTGCTAATTTGTCGCCTCCACGAGGTTCGCGGCCTCGGCCTCGCGGCCGGCCAGATAGGTCTTGACCTGCTTGGTGATGCGGGCCTCCACGAAGAACGAGAGGAACGGCACGACGCCACCGAGGGCGATCATGACGAACTTCGTGAAGGACCAGCGCATCAGACTCCACAGGCGGAAGTCGGAGAAGAGATACACCACGTACAGCCAGCCGTGCGCGATGAGGATGCCGGTGCTCAGGTCGACGCCGGTCGGCGCGACGGCCGTCTTCACCGGGACGAAGGTGAGCACGCCGTAGTTGCTGAAGGCGAAGAGCTCGTAGCCCATGCCGTACTTGACGATCATCTCGGCGCAGAGCAGCAGCAGCATGATGCCCGTGACGTACGCGAACACCTGGTAGAACCGCAGGGCCCCCCGGATCTTCGGGAAGTCTTCGAGTTTGGGAGCGAGGGGCATGGGGCTATTCTACTTTGCCCGCGACGGCCGACGACCCGGCCTCCGGGGAGGCGGCGGCCTCCTCCTCGGCGAGCGCGCGGAGCTCGTCCTCGCGCTCCTTGGCGTCCTTCACGAGCCGGTACCAGAGGAAGATCGCGAAGCCCGCGAAGACGACCCATTCGGCGGCGTAGAAGATGTTGAGCCAGTTGAGCTCGGTCTGCGCGATCGGCGGTGGCGAGTAGATGGCGTCGAGGCCGTCGACCCCGCCGCGCTGCACGACGTACGCCGAGTAGACGTCCATCCCGTCGACGCCGGTCCACAGGTTGTAGAGGGCGCCGATGCCGACGGTCTGCATCTGCGTCGGGTCGCTCTTGTCCTGCGGGACCTCGGGCTGCTCGTCCGGGAGGATGCGGCCGACGATCCGCACGGGGGCCTCGGGCTCGGCGGCCAGACGCGCCCGGGCGGACTCGGCGGTGGCCTTGTCGGGCGCCCAGCCGCGCGCGACGGCCATCGCCACCTCGGTGCCGTCCTGCTCCGTGAGGTTGACGTGGCCGATGACCCACCAGCCGCTCTTGCCCTCGTTGAGCCGGCCGTCGAGGAGCTGGTAGTCGCCGGGGACGTACGTGCCGGTGAACTCCACGAGCTGTCCCACCGCCTTGTCCGTGATGGGTCCGCCCGGCTTGGCGATCTGAGCGAGCGGGAGCACCGTCTCGCTCGGCGCCTCGACCGCCTTGCCCGATTCGAGCGCGCGCTCCAGCTGCCACTGACCGAGCGCGGCGAAGGCCGCCGCCAGGGCGAGCGCGAAGATGAGCGCTCCGATCCAGCGCGGTCGGAGCATCATCTGGAACAGCGTGGTCTCGCCCGTCGTCGACGGGCGGCCGGGGGTCGTGTCTATGGGTCAGTCCCGCTTTCGGTCGCCGCTGATGTCTTCTTGTCCCATGGCCTGCTGCTGCATGGCCTGCTCGACGACCCGGTCGATCGACGTGCGCGTGCGGTCGGCGCTCGTGTCGTCGCGGCGGGAGTCGGAGTCGAGGTCGGCCGTGGCCGCCTCCACGAGTGCGATCTCCTCGTCGAGCATGGGATCGCGCTTCTTCTTCCGGTCGCGTCGCTTCGACTTCTTCCCGGTCCGTAGGATCATCGCACCGATCCGCTCGGAGTTCGCTGCGAGGATCGGGCCGAGGATGGCCATGATCAGCACGTAGAGCCCGGCGAAGGGCTGGATGCGCTCGTCGAGCCCCGCACTGAGGGAGAGGGTCGCGAGGATCAGGGCGAACTCGCCGCGGTTCTGGAGGATGACCGTCGTGTTGATGCCCGCCTGGGCGCCCATCCCGTTGATGCGGGCGACGAACTGGCCCGCGAGGATGTTGAGCACGATGGTCATCGCGACCGCGATCAGCACGGGGCCGAGTACGGACGGGAACTTGGCCGGATCGAGTTCGAGGCCGAAGTTCAGGAAGAAGAAGGCGGCGAAGACGTCCCGCAGCGGGATCGCGATGTGCTCGATCTTGTTGCGGTACTTCGTGGCGCCGAGCACCAGACCGATCAGGAACGCGCCGATCGCGTCGGTCACGCCGAGAATCTCGCCGACGCCCGCGAAGAGGACCGCGAGGCCGAAGAACAGGATGGTGAAGAGCTCGTCGTCCTTGGTCCGGAACAGCCGGGAGACGAACTTCCCGCCCCAGCGGGCGAGCGTGAACATCACCACGAGGAACGTGAAGGCGATCGCGAGCTTGGCGACCACCGGCCAGAAGTCCGTCTCGCCGCTCAGCACCACGGAGACGATCGCGAGGTAGATCGCGATGAAGATGTCCTCGACGACGGTCACGCCGAGGATCATCGGAGTCTCGGTGTTGGGCAGTCGCCGCAGCTCGATCAGCAGCTTGGTCACGATCGCCGACGACGACGTGGCCGTGATGCCGGCGATGATCAGGGCCTCGCGGGTGCCCCAGCCGACCCAGAAGCCGAACGCGAGCCCGACGCCCATGTTGATGAGGATGTACGAGCCGCCGGAGATGATGAGCTTGCCGAAGTTGCCGAAGAACTCGTCCTGGTCGAACTCCAGCCCCAGATTGAACAGCAGCAGGATGAGCCCGAAGACGGCGATGAGCTCGATGTAATGGCTCTCGAAGTCGAGGGGGAACCATCCGGTATGCGGGCTGGCCAGCAGCCCGACGATCATGTAGATGGGTATCGCGGGGAGACCCACCAGCTTGCCGAGTCGGCCCAGCACGTACGCGACGAGCAGGAGGAGGCCGAGAACGATCAGGTCTTCGCCGAGATGCATCGGATCAGCCTCCCGGCGGAGCGTCGGCGGTCACACGGACGGGCATCTCCCCGGCGCGGAAGAACGCGAACGCCTTCGCCACCTTCTCGGGAGTCCCCGCGACGACGAGGGTGTCGCCGGGGAAGACCTTGAAGTCGGGCGCGGGAGCCGGGTTGGCGGAGTCCCCGCGCACGACGGCGACGACGGTGAGGCCGGCGAAGCCGCGGTCGGCGGGCGCCCCGAGCTGCTGGCCCGCGATGTGGTCGTCGTAGTCGACCGTGAACCAGTCGATGCTGAGGCCCGGGATCTGGTCGAGCGCGGTCAGCGACTCGGTGATCTGGGTGCCGCCGAGGAGCTCGGCGAGCGTGTGCGCCTCGTCCTCGTTGAGGCGGAGGGACACCTTGGTGACGTCCGCGCCGTCCTCGTCGTCGGAGAACGTGATCAGGTCGCTGTGGCCCGAGCGGTGTGCGATGACGCCGACCTTGCCGCCGTCGTCCGTCACGAAGGTGTGGAGCACCCCGACCCCGGGTAGTTTGACCCGTCGAACGTCTACCATCGTCCGTCTCCATCCGCTTGAGGCGATGCTTCAAGCCTACCCGAGGCCGTCCGGCCGCCGGCCCGCGGTCGCGGAGAGCGAACGCCCGATCAGCGGGTGACGAGGGCCTCCAGGTTGTCCAGTTCGTTGGCGCGCCCGGCGAGCAGCCGCTCCGTCCAGACGGCGTCGTGCATCGGCTCCACCCGCATGATCACGCGGGTGCCTCCGTCGACCGGTTCGAGGTCGACGACCGTGAGCTGCTCGTACGGACCGTGGTCGGGCACGAAGTCGACGAGCGACCGGTAGGCGATGCGCCGCGGCCCGTCAAGCTCGGTGAACACCTTGCGGGACTCGGTCGACAGCGGCATCCCGTACTGCTGCATGAAGGCGATCTGGTCGGGAGCGACGGCGGTCATCGTGTAGACGAGGTCGCCACCGGGGCGGAGGTCGAGCTGCGTGACGTCCGTCCGGAAACCCTCGGGGGCCCACCAGGAGGAGATCCCCTCGGCGGTGGTCCAGAGTTCCCAGACCCGGGTCGGATCGGCGCTGATGGTCCGTTCGATGGTCTCCACGATCGTCTCCTCCTCGATGGCGCACCTGGCGGTGCAGATGACCACACGATATATTCGTCTAGACGAATGTGTCAACCACTAGTCTGGAGGCATGACGATGGACGCGCAGCAGGCCCTCGCGGCCATCGGCGAGCCCACGCGCTATCGCATCGTCCTGCTGCTCGCGGAGGCGCCGCGGACGGTCGGAGAGGTCGCGGAGAGTCTGGGCGCCCTCCAGCCCCAGACGACCAAGCACCTCCAGGCGCTCGAGGCCGCCGGAATCGTGCGCATCCACCGGCTCGGCCGCCGCCGCGTCGCGAGCCTCGACCGGGCTGCGCTCGCCCGGCTCGCCGACCGGCTGCAGACGCTCGCCGCGGAGACGGCGGACACCGCGACCGACGACGACACCCTCGCCGCCTACGAGCAGGCGATCACGGAGGAGGCGGGACGCGGCGACGCGAGCGGAAGCCGTGCGGTCCGGCTGGAGCGCCTCCTCCCCGCCGCGCCCGCGGATGTCTGGGCGGCGTGGACCGACCCCGCCCTCGCCGCGCAGTGGTGGGCGCCCCGCCACTTCACGGTCGCGGCGTGCGAGATCGCACCGACCGCGGACGCACCGGTGCGGCTCGTGCTGCGGGAGGGCGACGGGGCGGAGTACACGTCGATCGGACGCGTCGTCGAGGCCTCCCCCGCCACCCGGCTCGTCTACGAGCTCGCACCCGTCGGCGCCGCGGGCGCGCCGCTGTTCCGGGCCGTGCACACGGTGGAATTCACGTCGGTTCCGGGCGACAGCGCGGCCACGCGGGTCACGCTCGACATCGACGTCTCCGCCGTCGAAGAAGGAGCCGCTTCCGCCGTCGCCGGGCTCGAGCCGGGCTGGGCCCAACTGCTCGAGGGGTTGGCCGCTGTGCTCGCCCGGCCGTAGGTCGCGCCCGTGGGGGATCCGATGCGGTCAGCGGGTGTCATACTGGTCGGCTATGTCCGAAGCCGCTGAACGTGCCGCCGCGCAGGTGCTGAACGCTGCGCAGTCGGCTTCCGGCTACATCCGGGAGGCGGCGGTGCGGCAGCTGACCGCGATGCCGGACGACATCGCGGTGCCTGCGCTCGCGGTCCGGGCGGCGGACTGGGTGCCCGGGGTCAGGCGTCTCGCCCGGGAGGACCTCCGACGCCGCTTCGATCGCGATCCCGAGGCCGTGCTGCTCGCCGCCCCCGCCGCCCTGGCCTTGTCCCGGCGGGAACAGGGCGCCTGGCTCGTCGATCGCACGATGATCCTGCTGGCGCAGCTCGACGACACCGCCCTGCGTCGCGCCTTGGCGAGCGAGCAGGTCTCCGTCCGCCGAGTGGCCCTCGACCTCGTCGCCGCGAGCGGACGGGTGAGCACGGATACCCTCGTCGCCCTGGCCGAGCGCGATCCGGACACTCGCATCCGGGACCGTGCCGCCGTCACCGTCTTCGGCCGCCCGGCCGCGGAGGGCGATGTCCGGCGGTTCCTCCGCAGCCGCGCGGCCGGGCTGCGCGCACACGCGATCGCCGTTCTCGCGGACGCCTGCGATCTCGACCCCGCCCGGGTCGGGCTGCTGGACAAGACGAGCCGGGTACGGAGCGCGGCACGGGCAGCGCTGCAGAAGGCGGGAGAGTCGCCGGCGCCGCACTATCGCCGGGCACTCACGACGGGAGTGGCGCTCCCGGTGGCGCTCATAGGCCTCGGCGAGACCGGCTCGCCCGACGACGCGTCCTTCGCCCGCCCTCTTCTCGAACACCCGACTCCGCGCGTCCGATCCGCCGCCCTCCGCTGCCTCAGCGCCCTGGGCGCCGCCGGCACCGGCACGCTGATGCCCTTCCTGACCGACCCCGCGCCGGGCGTCGTATCGTGCGCCGCGCGGCTGCTCCTGCCGTCGGCGCGAGACCTCGCACTCCACGATCTGCAGGCCCTTCTCGACGCAGCCCAGCCCGCCCCCACACGCCGCGCTGCCCTTCGGCTGCTGGTCGCGCGGGATCGGGAGACGCGACTCCTCGCCGACCTCGCGCTGACAGCCGACCCGCTCCTCGGCGAACGGGCGCGCGACGACCTGCGCACGTTCGTCGATCAGGACCTCCCGCGCTCCTATCTGCGGCTCGACCCCGACCAGCTCGACGCAGCGCGCGCGTACCTCGCCCAGGACACGCACGGGCTCACCAAGCGGGGAGAATCCGCACTGCGATCCGCCATCGGACTCCCGCCCGTCCACGAGCCGGAGCCGGAGCCGAAGCCGAATATCCTGCTCATGACCCGCATCGGAGGAGTGCTCCACCGGTTCGACGGGAGGTCGAACCGGCGGTGACTCAGTTCTTCCCCGCCCGCGGCGCCGCCTTCGTGGTCGGCGCCGCCGCGTTCGCCGCGGCTGCGGCCTTGTCGACGTCGACGATGTCCGGCGCCTCCAGGCGCACACGGTCGGCCGACTGGTCGTCGGGCTGCAGCTGGCTCTCGCGCTCGGCGATGACGCGCTTGAGGTAGGTCTGCACCTCGCGCTCCTCGCGCGCCGCATCCCAGCCGAGCACGCCGGCCATGAGGGAGGCGGCGACCGGCGCGGCCGAGACCCCGCGGTCCCACGCCTCGATCGAGATGCGCGTGCGGCGGGCGAGCACGTCCTCCAGGTGCAGGGCGCCCTCGTGACTGGCCGCGTAGACGACCTCGGCGCCGACGTAGTCGTCCGCGCCCGGGAGCGGCTCGGCGAGGGAGCGGTCCTGCCGGACGAGCGCCAGGATGTCCTCGGTCATCGTGCCGTAGCGGTTGAGGAAGTGCTCGACGCGGGCGATGTGGAGGTCGTTGTCGGCGGCGATCCGCGCGCGGCGGTTCCACGCGGCCTGATACCCCTCGGCGCCGACCAGGGCGATCTCGTCGGTCGTGCTCTCGGGGATCTTGCCGTCGAGGGCGTCCACCGCGGCGTCGATGGCGTCCTTGGCCATGATGCGGTAGGTCGTCCACTTGCCGCCGGCGATGACGACGAGGCCGGGCACGGAGTGCGCGACCAGGTGCTCGCGCGAGAGCTTCGACGTCTGCTCCGACTCGCCCGCGAGCAGGGGGCGCAGACCGGCGTAGACGCCTTCCACGTCCTCCCGCGACAACGGCACGTTGAGCACTTCGTTGACGTGCGCGAGCAGGTAGTCGATGTCGGCGGCCGTCGCGGCGGGGTGCGCCTTGTCGAGGTGCCAATCGGTGTCGGTCGTGCCGATCAGCCAGTGCCGGCCCCACGGGATGACGAAGAGCACGCTCTTCTCCGTGCGCAGCAGCAGGCCCATCTTCGACTGGAAGCGGTCGCGCGGCACGACGAGGTGGATGCCCTTGGACGCGCGCACCTTGAACTGGCCGCGCTCCCCCACCATCGACTGCGTGTCGTCGGTCCAGACGCCCGTGGCGTTGACGACCTGCTTGGCGTGGATCTCGAACCGCTCGTCGGTCTCCAGATCGCGCGCCTGCACGCCGACGACCCGCTCGCCGACCTTGAGGAAGCCCTCGACGCGGACGCGCGGCGCCACGTGCGCGCCGTAGTGCGCGGCCGTGCGGGCGAGATTCGCCACGTACCGGGCGTCGTCGACCTGCGCGTCGTAGTAGGTGATGCCACCGACCAGGGCGTTCGGGGCGATGCTCGGGATGGCCTTCAGCACCTGCCGCCGGCTGAGGTGGCGGTGGTGCGGGACCCCCGGCGGGCGCAGGCCCGTGTAGGAGAAGATGTCGTACAGCATCATCCCGGCGCCGATGTAGAGACGCTCGAAGACGCGCTTGTGCAGCGGGTAGAGGAAGCGGACGGGCTTCACCAGGTGCGGGGCGACGCGCTGCAGCAGCAGGCCGCGCTCGATGAGCGCCTCCCGCACCAGCCGGAAGTCGAGCTGCTCGAGGTACCGGATGCCGCCGTGCACCAGCTTGGAGGAACGGCTGGAGGTCCCGGCGGCGAAGTCGCGCGCCTCCACCAGCCCGACCGAGAGGCCTCGCGTGACCGCGTCGACCGCGCTGCCCGTGCCGACGATGCCGCCGCCGACCACGAGGATGTCGAGCTCGGTCTCCTTCAGCGCCGCGATCGCGGCTGCTCGCTCGGCCGGTCCGAGCCGTGACGGGTATGTCACAGCCGGGTCGGACGTGGATCGTGATTCAACCATCGTTGCCTCCCTCTCCTCGGCCGCCTTCGGCCGCGGGTCTAGTGCGCTTGGTACGGTGCGACGACCACCTCGACGCGCTGGAACTCCTTCAGGTCCGAGTATCCCGTGGTCGCCATGCTGCGGCGCAAGGCTCCCACCAGATTCGCAGTCCCTTCGGCCACGGGTGCCGGGCCGTACAGGATCTCCTCCAGGGGCGCGACCTGCCCGACCTGCACGCGGTTGCCGCGCGGGAGGTGCGGGTGGTGCGCCTCGGCGCCCCAGTGCCAGCCGCCGCCGGGCGCGTCGGTCGCGCGGGCGAGCGTCGAGCCGAGCATGACGGCGTCGGCGCCGCAGGCGATCGCCTTGACGATGTCGCCCGAGCTGCCGAGGCCGCCGTCGGCGATCACGTGCACGTAGCGGCCCCCCGACTCGTCCATGTAGTCGCGGCGCGCGCCGGCGACATCGGCCACCGCGGTCGCCATCGGGGCGTGGATGCCGAGCGTCGAGCGCGTCGTGGAGGCCGCGCCTCCGCCGAACCCGACGAGCACGCCCGCCGCGCCGGTGCGCATGAGGTGCAGGGCCGCGGTGTACGTGGCGGCGCCGCCGACGATGACGGGCACATCCAGCTCGTAGATGAACTTCTTGAGGTTCAGGGGCTCCACCGTCTTCGAGACGTGCTCGGCCGAGACCGTGGTGCCGCGGATGACGAAGAGGTCGACGCCGGCGGCGACGACGGTCTCGTAGAGGTCCTGGGTGCGCTGCGGCGACAGGGCGCCCGCGACGGTGACGCCCGCCTCGCGGATCTCGGCGAGGCGGCGGGTGACGAGCTCCGGCTTGATCGGCTCGGCGTAGATCTCCTGCATGCGCGCGGTCGCCTTCGCGGCCGGGAGCTCGCGGATCTCGGCGAGCAGCGGCTCCGGGTCCTCGTAGCGGGTCCACAGGCCCTCGAGGTCGAGGACGCCCAGACCGCCGAGCTGGCCCATCATGATCGCCGTGGTGGGCGAGACGACCGAGTCCATCGGGGCGGCGAGGAACGGGATGGAGAACTGGTAGGCGTCGATGCCCCAGGACACCGAGACGTCCTCGGGGTCGCGGGTGCGCCGGCTGGGCACCACCGCGATGTCGTCGAAGGCGTACACGCGGCGAGCGCGCTTGGCGCGCCCGATCTCAATCTCCATGCTCACCAGCCCAGTCTATGGCCCGCCCTCCACCCGGCCCACCTGCCGCTTGTCGGACGGGCCTGGCAGAGTGGAGGGATGACCGTCGACGCCGAGCCTCTTGACCGTCTCCGCGAGCGCACCAGCGAGAAGTGGCGCGCCTACCCGTCCGACGTCCTTCCGCTGTTCGTGGCCGAGATGGACTATCCCCTCGCCGCGCCGATCGCGGCCGCCCTGCACGCGGCGATCGACCGCTCCGACACGGGCTACGTCGGCCCCGACCGCGGGATGGAGACGGCGTTCGCCGACCATGCCCGCGACTCCTGGGGGTGGGAGGTCGATCAGGCCCGGGTGCGCACCTCGACCGACATCGGCGTCGTGGTGGTGGAGGCGCTGCGCCGGCTCATCGCGCCCGGCGACCGGGTCGTCATCACGCCTCCCGTCTACCCGCCGTTCTTCGCGTACGTGCCGGAGGCCGGCGGCGTGGTCGAGGAGGTCCCGCTCGTCGACGACGGCACCACGTGGTCGCTCGACCTGCCGGGGCTGGAGCGGGCGTTCGCGGAGGGGGCGCGTGCACTCCTCCTGTGCAACCCGCACAACCCGCTCGGCCTGGTGCACCCGCGGGAGGACCTCGTCGCCGTCGCCGAGCTCGCGGAGCGTTACGGCGTCCGTGTCGTCAGCGACGAGGTGCACGCCTCCCTCACGCACCGGGACGCGGCCTTCACCCCGTTCCTGAGCGTGTCGGACGCCGCGCGCCGGGTCGGCATCGCGGCGCACTCGGCGAGCAAGGCGTGGAACCTCGCCGGACTCAAGTGCGCCTTCTTCGTCGCGGCCGGCGACGACATGGCGGCGCTCGTCCAGGGCCTCCCCGTCGAGGTCGAGGAGCGCACGAGCCTGTTCGGCCGCATCGCGACCGAGACCGCCTATCGCGAGGGGATGCCGTGGCTCGACGGCGCGCTCGACGCGATCGAGGGCAACCGCCGGCTGCTCGCGGAGCTGCTCGCCGAGCACGTCCCCGCGGCGCGCTACCGCGAGCCGCGCGCGAGCTATCTGGCGTGGGTCGACCTGAGCGCGCTCGGCTGGGGCGACGACCCGGCGCAGCGCATCCTCACCGAGACGAAGGTGGCGCTCGGCAACGGCCCCGCGTTCGGCCGGCCGGGCATCGGGCACGCGCGGATCAACCTGGCGTGCTCCCCCGAGGTGCTGACCGAGGCCGTGACCCGGATCGGGCGGATGCGCGACTAGCGCGCCCGCGCGACCCGGGTCTCGTCCCAGACGGGCTCGTCCGCCTCGTAGACCTCTCCGTCGGAACCGAACACCAGGAACCGGTCGAAGCCGCGCGCGAACCAGCGGTCGTGCGTCACGGCGATGACGGTGCCCTCGTAGCCGGCGAGACCCTCCTCGAGCGCCTCCGCCGACACCAGGTCGAGGTTGTCGGTCGGCTCGTCGAGCAGCAGCAGGGTCGCACCCGACAGCTCCAGCAGGAGGATCTGCAGGCGCGCCTGCTGGCCGCCCGAGAGCGACTCGAAGTTCTGCTCGGCCGACGCGGCGAGCCCGTAGCGGTCGAGCACGCGGCTCGCCGCCTCCCTCGGCATCCCGTCCCGCCGGTCGTCGCCGCGGTGCAGGATGTCGAGGAGGGTGCGCCCGACCAGCTCGGGATGCTCGTGGGCCTGGGCGAAGAGCCCGGGGGCCACACGGGCGCCGAGCTTCGCCGCCCCGGTGTGCGGCACCGGCGCGCCCGCGTGCTCAGCAGAGGCGAGGTGGCCGGCGCCGGGATCCGGATCGGTGCCGCCCGCGGCGAGGAGGCGGAGGAAGTGCGACTTGCCGGAGCCGTTCGACCCGAGCACCGCGACCCGCTCGCCGAACCAGATCTCGCCGTCGAACGGCCGCATGAGTCCGGTCAGCTCCAGGCGGTGCAGCTCGGCGACCCGGCGGCCGGTGCGCGCGCCGGTGAGGCGCATCCGCACATTCTGCTCGCGCGGGCGCGCCTGGGGCGGACCGGCGGCCTCGAACTTCGCGAGCCGGGTCTGCGCCGCCTGGTACGCGTTCGCGAGGTCGGAGTTGTACTTGGCCTTCTCTTTGAAGCGCAGCACCAGCGCCTTCAGCTTGACGTGCTCCTCGTCCCAGCGCCGGCGCAGCTCTTCGAGCCGGGCCATCCGCTCCTCCCGGGCCTGGTGGTAGCCGCCGAAGCCGCCGCCGTGCGTCCAGGTGCTGTTGCCCGCTCCCCCGAGCTCCAGGGTCACGATGCGGTCGGCCGCGTTCGCGAGCAGCTCGCGATCGTGCGAGACGAGCAGCACGGTCTTGGGCGTGGCCCGCAGCTGCTCCTCCAGCCAGCGCTTGGCCGGCACGTCGAGGTAGTTGTCCGGCTCGTCGAGCAGGAGCACCTGCTCCGGGCCGCGCAGCAGCGCCTCCAGCACCAGGCGCTTCTGCTCGCCGCCGGAGAGCGTGCGGACGGACCGGTACTGGGCGCGCTCGAACGGGAGCCCGAGCGCGGTGACCGTGCAGTTGTCCCAGACGACCTCCTGGTCGTAGCCGCCGGCGTCGGCGTACTCGGCCAGGGCGTTCGCATAGCGCAGCTGGGTGTCGGTCTCGTCGCGCTCGATGATGGCCTCCTCGGCCGCCGCGAGCGCCTCGGCCGCCCGGCGGACCGCGACCGGCGCGACGCCGACCAGCAGATCGCGCACGGTGCGGTCGTCCCGCACGTGGCCGACGAACTGGTCCATCACGCCCAGACCGCCGTCGATCACGACGCCGCCCGACTCGGGACGCAGCTCCCCGCGGATGATGCGCAGGAGGGTGGACTTGCCGGCGCCGTTCGCGCCGATCAGCGCGGAGACGGTGCCGTCGCCGACGCGGAACGAGACGTCGTCGAGCAGCGGACGCCCGTCGGCGAGCGTGTACGAGACGCCGGAGACGTCGATGTGACCCACGGTGATGCTCCTGGAGACTGGTGATGGTGCGCCTCGCCGGTGGGCAAAGCCTTCCAGGATAGACGAAGCCGCCGCCCGCGTCGAGCGCGGGCGGCGGCTTCCGGAGGTGTGTCTAGCGGCGGTAGTTCGGCGCCTCGGAGACCATCTGGATGTCGTGGGGGTGCGACTCCTTCAGCCCGGCCGGGGTGATGCGGACGAACTTGCCCTTCTCCTTGAGCTCCGGGATGGTGCGCGCGCCGACGTAGAACATCGACTGGCGCAGCCCGCCGAGCAGCTGGTACGCGACCGCGGAGAGCGGTCCGCGATAGGGCACCTGGCCCTCGATGCCCTCGGCGATCAGCTGCTCGTCGCTCGGCACGTCCGCCTGGAAGTAGCGGTCGCGCGAGTACGAGGTCTTCTTGCCGCGGGTCTGCATCGCGCCGAGCGAGCCCATGCCGCGGTAGTTCTTGTACTGCTTGCCGTTGACGAAGACGAGGTCGCCGGGCGACTCCGTGGTGCCGGCGAGCAGCGAGCCGAGCATGACGCTGTCCGCACCGGCCACGAGGGCCTTGGCGATGTCGCCCGAGTACTGCAGGCCGCCGTCCGCGATGAGCGGGACGCCCGCGGGACGCGCGGCCAGCGAGGACTCGTACACCGCGGTCACCTGCGGCACGCCGACACCGGCGACCACGCGGGTGGTGCAGATGGAGCCGGGGCCGACGCCGACCTTGATGGCGTCCGCACCGGCGTCGATCAGGGCCTGGGCGCCGGAGCGCGTGGCGGCCTGGCCGCCGATCACGTCGACGTGCGAGGCGCGGGGCTCGTGCTTGAGCCGGCTGATGATGTCGAGCACGCCGCGGCTGTCGCCGTTGGCGGTGTCGACGACGATGACGTCGACCCCCGCGTCGATGAGCGTCATCGCGCGGTCCCAGCCGTCGCCGAAGAAGCCGATGGCCGCGCCGACGCGCAGGCGGCCCTCGTCGTCCTTGGTGGCGAACGGGTACTTCTCGCTCTTGTCGAAGTCCTTCACCGTGATGAGGCCGCGGAGCTTGCCGTCGGCGTCCACCAGCGGGAGCTTCTCGATCTTGTGCTCGGCGAAGATCGCGACCGCGGAGTCCGGGTCGATGCCGACCGGCGCCGTGATGAGCGGCTGCCGCGTCATGACGTCGCGCACGAGGGTCGTGGAGCGCTCGAACGGCGAGACGAACCGCATGTCGCGGTTCGTGATGATGCCGACGAGCGACCCGTCGCTCTCGACGACCGGGAGGCCGCTGACGCGGAACTGGCCGCAGAGCAGGTCGACCTCTTCGACGGTCGCGTCCGGCGTGGTCGTCACCGGATTGGTGATCATGCCCGACTCGGAGCGCTTCACCTTGTCGACGTGCGCCGCCTGGTCCTCGATGGAGAGGTTGCGGTGGATGATGCCGATGCCGCCCTGACGTGCCATCGCGACCGCCATGCGGGACTCGGTGACGGTGTCCATCGCGCTCGAGAGCAGCGGGGCGGCCAGTGAGATGCGCTTGGTCAGGCGCGTCGAGGTATCAGCCTCGCTCGGGATGACGTCGGTGTGCCCGGGGAGCAGCATGACGTCGTCGTAGGTCAAACCGATGAATCCGAACGGATCCGCCTGGTCCATTTCACCCCTATCAAGATGCGCGTATGTGGATGTCCCATGGTAACGGCTGCGCCTGGTCCTCTATTCCGAATCCGCTGAGCGACGGCTCAGAGCACCCGGGAGAGGAAGTTGCGCGTGCGCGGGCTGGTCGCTCCGTCGACCGTGAGCCGGTCGGAGGCGCCCGTCTCGACGATGCGGCCGTCCTCCATGAAGACGAACCGGTCGCACACCTCGCGGGCGAAGCCGATCTCGTGGGTGACGATCACCAGGGTCATGCCGGTGGTCGCCAGACCCTTGATCACGTCGAGGACCTCGCTGACGAGCTCGGGGTCGAGCGCGCTGGTCGGCTCGTCGAAGAGCATGAGCTTCGGGTGCATCGCGAGGGCGCGGGCGATCGCCACCCGCTGCTGCTGACCGCCGGAGAGCTGAGCAGGGTACGCGTCCGCCTTGTGGTCGAGCCCGACCTGCCGGAGGAGGTCGTGCGCCTCCGCGATCGCCTCGGCCTTCGGCCGCTTCAGCACGCCCACCGGCGCCTCGATCACGTTCTGCAGCACCGTCAGATGGGAGAACAGGTTGAAGCTCTGGAACACCATCCCGATGTCCTGGCGCTGGCGCGCCTCGGCCCGGCCGGAGAGCTCGCGCATGACGCCCTTGCGGGGCTTCCAGCCGAGCTCCTCGCCGTCGAGCACGATACGGCCGCGGTCGATGCGCTCGAGCATGTTCATGCAGCGCAGGAGGGTGCTCTTGCCGGCGCCGGAGGGACCGAGCAGCACGACGGTCTCGCCGCGCTCGACCTCCAGGCTCACGTCGTCGATGACGGTCACGTCGTCGTAGCGCTTGGTGACGTCGGTCACCTGCAGGAAGGGGCTCATGCGCGGTTCTCCTTCGGCGTCGTGCCTGCGTCCGCCGTGCGCTCGGCGGCGATGTCGTCCGGGGTGGCGGAGTCCGGGAGGACCGGATCCGCCTCGATGGTGCGCCGGCCGACCCGCGACGGCGACGACCGGAGCGCGCGCTCGATGAAGTACTGCCCGACCGACAGGATCGAGACGACGATCATGTACCAGAGCGTCGCCACGATCAGCAGCGGCACGATGCGGAAGTTGGACGAGTAGATCTGCTGCACCGAGTACATCAGGTCCGGCACGGCGATGAAGGCGACCAGGGAGGTCGACTTCAGCAGGTTGATCGTGTCGTTCGCGATCGGCGGGAGCGCCACCCGGAACGCCTGCGGGAAGACGATCTTCATCATCGTGCGGGTGCGCGTCATCCCGAGCGCCACCGCGGCCTCGCGCTGACCGGCCGGCACCGACTGGATGGACGCGCGCAGCACCTCGGACGTGTAGGCGGCCTGCTGCAGCGAGAACGTCACGATGGCGGCGACCATCGGATTGATGAGCTCCTGCGTGTTGACCGAGACGAACACCGGGCCGTACGGGATGCCGATGTCGATCGTCGGCCAGAGCAGCGACAGGTTGAAGGTCAGGACCAGCAGCACCAGCAGCGGGATCGACCGGAAGAACCAGACGTAGAGCCAGGCGAGCCCGCGCAGCACCGGGTTGTCGGAGAGCCGCATCGTCGCGAGCAGGGCGCCCAGGACGACGGCGACGACGATCGAGACCGCGGTGATGAGCAGCGTGCGGCCGAGCCCGGCCAGCACGTCGTAGTTCAGGAAGTACTGCCCGATGGTCGGCCAGTCCAGGGCCTGGTTGAACGCCAGGCCCTGAAGCCAGCCGAGCAGGAGGAGCACGAGCAGGGCGGCGACCACCCAGCGCATGATGTGGCGGTTGGGGATGTGCGGCGCGAGGGCCGCCGATCCCTGTTCGTGTTCGGGCATGAGGGTGCTGCTACTCTCCGACGTTCGGGTCCGGGTTGACTTCTGCCTTGTCGATGGCGTCGCCCTCGACCCCGTACTTCTTGAGGATCTTGGCGTATTCGCCGTTCGCGATGAGCTCGTTGATGGAGTCGGCGAGCGCCTGCGCCATCCCGTTGCCCTTCTTGGTGGCGATGCCGATGAGGACGAACTGGTACTTCGGGCCGCCGATCGCGAACTGACCGGTGGACTGCTTGGAAATGTACCCGAGGTTGGTCAGCGTCGCGGTCGTCGCGTCGACCTGCTTGCTGCTGACCGCGAGGGTCGCGGCGCCCTGGTCGGCGAAGGTCTGGACGCTGATCTCCTTCTTGCCGGCGGCGGTGCACTTCGCCGACTGCGCCTGCAGCACCGGGATGGCGCTGTCGGCCGCGACGACGGAGATCTTCAGCCCGCACAGGTCGTCCATGCTCGTGCCGAGGTCGGCGCCCTTGAGGCCCATGAACTGGTAGTGGTCCTCGAGGAAGGAGACCTGGTCGAACGTCTTCTCGCGCTCGGCGGTGACGTCGGCGCCGAACGCGCCGAAGTAGTTGCCGCTGTTGACGCCGAGGAGCGCGTTCTCGAAGGAGTCCTGCTTGAGGGTCACCTTGGTGCCCCACGGGCCGCCGACGGCGGTGGCGAGGTCGGTGCTGATGCCGACGATCTTGCCGCCGTCGAGGTAGGCGTAGGGCGGGTAGCCGGTGACGGCCGGAGCCACCAGATCCTTGCCCGCGAACGAGGACGGCAGTTTCACCGTCGCTGTCGAGGGCGTGGAGGAGGCGGAGCCGGACGAGGCGGCGGGGGTGCTGCTGCAGCCGGTGAGCAGCGCGGCCGCTGCCGCCGCGATGCCGATGCCCGCCGCGAGGGGGCCGCGGCGGAGGGAACGTGTGATCGTCATTCGATTCTCCCGATGGTGAGTTTCTTCAGTCCGATGGTGCGGGTCTCCTGGCACGCCGCGGCGAACTCCTCGAGTCCGCTGGTGATCGACGCCCAGATGGTGCAGGGGGTCCAGCCGAGGGGGCCGAAGATCCGGCCGCCCTTGCCGTAGAAGATGCCGACCTCCCACAGCTCGAAGTCCAGCCCAGCCATGAGCTCCTTGGGCTGGAAGAACCAGACCAGGTCGCCCGCGGCGGGGATGACCTGCTGGTTCTCCGCCGGGAGGGCGGTCGGGTCGAACGTCTGCGCGCTCTGCGGCAGCCCGAACATGATCTCGGGTCCGGCGTACATCGCGTGCATGACATCGTCGCTCACGGGCGACGCGAGTGCGCTCCAGATCGCTTCGGCGGTCTTCGGCGCGGCGTCGAGCAGCAGGGTCGCTTCGGCGCGCGGGCCGCCCTCGAACTCGAGGAAGATGCGCTTGGGGGTCGTGCTCACACGAACTCCTTGTCTGTAGAGGTGGATGGAACTCTCGGTGTGGAGGCGGCGCGACGGCGGTAGTCGTCGGCGGCCGCGATGAAGGGCGCGAGCAGGCGCGTCGCGTGGGCGCGCCCCTCCACGCCCGGCATCTTCTCCGGGTGCCACTGCACCGCCCGGAGAAAACGCGAGGTGTCGGTCCCGGCCACCGCTTCGACCGTGCCGTCCTCGGCGCGGGCGGCGATGGCCAGCCCGGCGCCGAGGCGGTCGATCGCCTGGTGGTGGATCGAGTTCACGACGCCGTCGTCGGGGAGGGAATCCGCGACCCAGCCGGCACCGTCCACGATCCGGTGCCGGCTGAGCCGCTCCTCCCCGCTCCCGACAGCGGGGTGGTCGGGGGTGTGCGGCAGGTCGGCGACGAGCGTGCCGCCGCGGTGGACGTTGAGGAGCTGGAGGCCGCGGCAGATGCCGAAGACGGGCATCCCGATCCGCTGGGCCTCGGCGAGGATCGCGTGCTCCGTGGAGTCGCGTGCGCCGGAGGCGACGTCCTGACCGCCGGAGAGGAGCACGCCGTCGACGCGCGCGAGGAGCGCCGGCACGTCCGGGTCGACGACGTCGGGGACGAGCAGCGGGATGCCGCCGGCCGCCTGGACGCTGTCGGCGTACTCGCCGCCGAGCGTGTAGAGGTCCGTCTGCGCGCCGAGTCCCGTGGCGAGCGCCCGGCGCCAGGCCGTGACGGCGATGATCGGGCCGGTCATGCGCCCAGCTCGATCCAGGTGCTCTTCACGTCGGTGTACTTGTCCACCGCGTGCGCGCCCTTGTCGCGGCCGAAACCGCTCGCGCCCACGCCGCCGAACGGCATCGACATGTCGCCCTCCTCGTAGCAGTTGACCCAGACGGTCCCGGCCCGCAGGCGCCGGGACACGCGATGGGCGGCCGAGAGGTCGCGGGTCCAGAGGCCGGCTCCGAGGCCGAACGGCGTGCCGTTCGCCACCGCGACCGCCTCGTCGACGCTGTCGACCGCGAGCACAGAGAGCACGGGGCCGAACACCTCAACCTGGGCGATCTCCATGTCGGGCCGCACGTCGGTGAGCACGATGGGGGCGACGTAGCTGCCGCGTCCGGTGCCGATGTCGTGGCGGGAGGGGGAGCCTGCGGCGAGCGTCGCGCCGTCGGCCAGAGCGCGCTCGACGAAGCCCAGGATGCGTTCGAGCTGCCGCTCGCTCACCACCGCCCCGCTCGGCGCCTCCCCGCTGAGCGGGTCCGCGGGCGCCATCGCCGCGGCCTGGGCGACCGCCGCCTCCACCGCCCGGTCGTGCACGTCGCGGAGGACGACCATGCGGGACGACGCGCTGCACATCTGGCCCTGGTTGTAGAACGCGCCCCACGCCGTCGAGCGGCCCGCCGCCTCCACATCGGCGTCGCTCAGGATCACCGAGGCGGATTTGCCGCCGAGCTCCGGCCAGACGCGCTTGCCGTTGGACTCCGCCGAGTAGACGAGGAAGCGCCGGCCGACGCCCACCGACCCCGTGAACGTGAGCACGTCCACGTCGGGGTGGCGGCCGAGGGCCTCGCCCACCGTGTCTCCCCGGCCCGGGATGACGTTGAGCACGCCGGCGGGCAGCCCCGCTTCGAGCGCGAGCTCGCCGAGCCGCAGCGCCGAGACACTGGTCTGCTCCGCGGGCTTGAGCACGACGCTGTTGCCGGCGACGAGCGCCGGGCCGAGCTTCCACGCCGTCATCGTGAGGGGGAAGTTCCACGGGACGACGGCGCCGACCACGCCGGCGGGTTCGCGGGTCACCAGGGCGAGCGCGTCCGCCGTGGTCTCCGGGGCCTCCCCCGGCAGCTTGTCGGCGAGCTGGCCGTACCAGCGCAGACACTGCGCGACGGCGCGCAGCTCGACGGCAAGGGCGTCCTGCACGGGCTTGCCCATCTCGAGCGCGATGCGCAGCGCGAGCTCGCGGGCGTTCGCCTCGACGAGGTCGCCGAAGCGCGTCATCGTGCGTCCGCGCTCGATCGGGGCCCGGCGCGACCAGACGCCGCTCTCGAAGGCGGCCCGCGCCGAGCGGACGGCGGCGTCGACGTCGGAGGCGGTCCCGTCGGCCACGACGGCCAGCACGGCGCCGTCGCGCGGGCTGACGAGGTCGAACCCGGTGGCCGCGTCGGAGAGGAGCCGGCGGCCGCCCACGAGCGGCGCGGTGTCCCACGTCAGCGTCTGCGCCTCGTGCTGCCAGGTGTCGCCCATTGCCGCCCTCTCTCCATTGGTTGAAGTGAGGTTATGCGTTAACGGCCACTATCGCAATCATTAATTTAGGTTTCGGCCACTTCTGCAACAAGATGTTTACAAATCAGCCACATCCGGAAGGTCGGCGACGAGCATCGGTCCGCGGCGGACGGGGGCCAGGACGACGGAGGTCTGAGCGGCGGTGACACCGAGGGCGGCGACGTCCTCGGTCAGGAAGCGGTACAGCGCGTGCTCGTCCTCGACGACGCAGTCGACCAGCAGTTGCGTGGCTCCCGTGCAGGCGGCGCAGAAGCGCACGGAGGGGTGCCGCCCGAGCGCCTCCCCCACCGCCTCCACCCGATCGGGAGAGACCTGCAGCCAGGTGAGCGCCTCGACCCGCAAGCCGTGCAGCGCCGGGCTGATCTCGGTGCGCACGTGCAGCACACCGGCGCCGAGCAGCGCGTCGAGCCGGCGCTTCACCGTCGGCGGCGTGACGCCGATCCGTTCGGCCACGTCGCTCGCCGTGGCGCGGCCGTCCTCGGCGAGCACCGCGACCAGCCGGTCGTCGTCGGCGGAGAGCGGCACGCGCCCGTTCGCGCGCGGCACCGCCTCCTCGCCGTTGCGCAGCTGCGCCAGCACGGCCGGCGGGAGCGGGATGGCCGTCCAGTCGAAGCCGGAGCGGAAGAACTTGAGCACCGTCCCGACGCGCACGGAGACGAGGTGGTCGAGCTCCGGGAGCTCCTCCACGACGAGACGGGCGCTCTCCTCCGGGGTGCGCGGCATCAGCTGGCAGATCACGTCGGCGCCGCTCTCGAGCACGGAGACGCTGGACGCGTCCGCGCGGGTCGCGAGGGCCTGCGCGACCGCGACCGCCCGGCCCGGCCGCGTGCCGATCTGGATGACGAGCGGACGGGCATCCCCCACCATCGTAGTGTCGAGGTAGGTCGAGACGCGCACGGCGCCCACGTCGAGCAAGCGCTGCCCGCGGCGCGCGATCGTGCGCACCGGTGCGTCGATCACCTTGGCGATGAGCCCCCAGCTGGCGCGGCCGTTCGCCTGGAGCGCCGCCGCGATGCGGGAGTCGAGTTCGTCGAATTCGGTGGAGATGGCCACGCCCCTACGCTAGCCGGGCATCCCGGCGCACGCCGCGAGCGGACGCGATCATGTCCACGCTGAGCACGACGAGGGCCAGCCAGACGATCCCGAAGCCGAGCCACCGCTCGGGCGGCATCGCCTCGTGCAGCACGAAGACGCCGACCATGAACTGGATGAGCGGCGTCACATACTGCACGAAGCCCATGTAGACGAGCGGGAGGCGCCGGGAGGCCGCGGCGAAGAACAGCAGCGGCACCGCCGTCACCACGCCCGCCCCGGCGAGGGCGATCGTGTGCCACGTGCCGTATGCGCCGAGGGTGATGCCCGTGGTCATGCCGACCACGACGAGCTGCACGATCGCGACCGGGGTGAGCCACATCGTCTCGAGGGTGAGCCCGGAGACGGCGTCGACCGAGGGCCCCACGCGCTTCTTGATGAGCCCGTAGAACCCGAACGAGAACGCCAGCACCAGCGCGATCCACGGGAAGGCGCCGTAGCCGACCGCGAGCACGATCACCGCGACCGCGCTCAGCCCGACCGCGACCCACTGGGCCGTCCGCAGGCGCTCGCGCTGCACCAGGACGCCGAGGAGCACCGTGACGATCGGGTTGATGAAGTAGCCGAGGGCGGCCTCCACCACGTGCCCGGTGACCGTGGCGAGCACGTAGGTCTGCCAGTTGACGTAGATCAGCGCCCCGGCGAGCGCCATCGTGAAGAGGATGCGCGGCGAACGGATCAGCGCGGCGAGCGGGCGCCACGCCCGCGTGACCGTGATCAGCAGGGCGCAGAACACCAGCGAGAAGACGACGCGCCACGCGACGATCTCCCACGCCGTCGTGGGCGCCAGCGCGATGAAGTAGAGGGTGAGGACGCCCCACAGCACGTGCGCCGAGAGGGCGAAGACCAGTCCGGAGGTGCGGCGGTCGGTCGTGGGAGCAGGCGGTGTCACCCGACAGACTCTAGCGACCCCGGCCGACAGACGAGAACGGCCCGGATGCCAGAAGGCATCCGGGCCGGTCGCGAGACGGGGTGCGTCAGCGGACGACGACCGCGAGCACGTCGCGGGCCGAGAGGACGAGGAGGTCCTCGCCGCCGAACTTGACCTCGGTGCCACCGTACTTGGAGTAGATGACCTTGTCGCCGACGGCGACGTCGAGGGGGATGCGGTTGCCGTTGTCGTCGATGCGGCCGGGGCCCACGGCGACGACTTCGCCCTCCTGCGGCTTCTCCTTGGCGGTGTCGGGGATGACCAGACCGGACGCAGTGGTCTGCTCAGCCTCGACCTGCTTGATGACGATGCGATCTTCGAGCGGCTTGATGGAGACCGACACGTTGACCCCTTTCCTATGACGAACGGTGTCTTGACAGAAGACGTGAGTTAGCAGCCTCGCACTGCGAGTGCTAACGAGAGTCTAGAGGGTGCGTTAGCAGTCACGCAACGTGAGTGCCAAGAGGTAGCGTGAGGGGCATGGAACGGTCCGAATTCGTCGAACTGCTGAGCTCGGAAGGGCTCCGCCTGCTCGACTCCCTGCCCCCGTACCGGACCGAGAAGGACGTGCTGCGCCTCGTCACCGACCTGCGCAAGCAGGGGCACTCCCCCGGCCTCGTCGCCGCGGTGCTGACGCAGTCGAAGCTGCGGCGCAAGGCCGTCGCGAAGTTCGGCGACTTCGCGTCCCGGATGCTCTTCACGGAGGCGGGCCTCGAGCAGGCCACCCGGCTCTCCGTGGCCGCCCGCCACGCAGGCCGCTTCCGCACCGCGGGCATCAGCCGCGTGGCCGATCTCGGCTGCGGGATCGGCGGCGACGCCCTCGCCTTCGCCGCGATCGACCTGGAGGTGACCGCGGTCGAGGCCGACGAGGTCACGGCCGCGATCGCCGCCTACAACCTCGCACCGTTCCCCACCGCGACCGTCGTGCACGGTCGCGCGGAGGAGACCGACCTGCGCGCCGTGGACGGCGTCTTCCTCGACCCGGCCCGGCGGACGGCGGGACACGCCCAGACGGAGCGCCTCACCGATCCCGACGACTACACGCCGTCGCTCGGGTTCGCCTACGAGATCGCGACCGGCCGTTCCGTCGGGATCAAGCTCGGTCCCGGCTTCGATCGCGATCTCATCCCCTCGAACGCCGAGGCGCAGTGGATCTCGTCCGACGGCCAGGTGGTCGAGCTCGGCCTGTGGTTCGGCGCGCTCGCGCGGACCGGGACGCGCCGGGCGGCGCTCGTCCTGCGCGGCGACGACGCCCACGAGCTGACGGCGGAGTCCGACAGCGAGGACGCCGAGACCGGCGAGCTCGGGGAGTTCGTCTACGAGCCGGACGGCGCGGTGATCCGCGCCCGGCTGATCGGCGATCTCGCCCGCTCGCTCGGCGGTCGCATGGTCGCGGACGGCATCGCCTACATCACGGCCGACGCCGCCGTGGAGACGCCGTTCGCCGCCGGCTTCCGCGTGCTGGAGACGCTCCCGTACGGCGAGCGCGATCTGAAGCGCGCACTGCGGGAACGCGGCATCGGCACGCTGGAGATCAAGAAGCGCGGCGTGGATGTCGATCCCGCCGCGCTCCGCAAGCGCCTGGCGCTCAACGGCGACCGCTCGGCGACCCTGATCCTCACCAGGATCGCCGGACGGCACACCGCGCTGCTCGCCGAGCGGCTCTGACGCCGCCGGCGAGTCGGCGCCCGATCAGTAGGTGTTGTAGTTCGCCGAGAAGCTCGCGAACAGGATGGCCAGGCCGATCCAGACGATGATGGCGATCGCGATGCTCACGAAGCCCAGGATGAGGCCGGTGAGCCAGAAGCCCTTCGCCTGCGGCTCCTTGCTGCGGCCGAGGAAGCCGAGCACGACCGCCGCGATGCCGAAGAGCACGCCGATGCCCCAGGCGATGTTGAGCACGATGCCGACGATGCCGCCGATGAGCGAGAGGATGCTCAGGATCGGCGTCTTCGTGGGTGCGGCGTACGGCTGGGCGTAGCCGGGCGCGGGCTGTCCGTAGGCGGGAGCGCCGTATCCGGGAGCCGGCGGCTGCTGGCCGTACGGCTGCTGGGGCTGGCCGTAGGGCTGCTGCGGCTGACCGTACGGCGCCTGCGGCTGCTGGCCATAGGGCTGCTGCGGCTGGCCGTACGGCTGCTGCGGCTGCTGACCGTACGGCGCCTGCGGCTGGCCGTAGGGCTGCTGCGGCTGCTGGCCGTAGGAGGGGGCGGCCGGCGGGGTCGGCGGCGGGACGGCGCCTGCGTCGGGCGCGGGTGCGGCCGGGGGCACCGGCGGGGCTGCGGGAGCCGACTCGGCGGCGGCCGGAACGACGGGCTCCGCGGGCGGGACCGCTCCGTTCTGGGCGTCGGGGTCCGTGGGGCCGGCGGGCGCGTTCGGATCGGTCATGTTCCGCATCTCCTTCTAGCTACGGGAATTTCTGGGAACTCCCTGGGCCATTCCATCGTCCCAGCGGGGCCGCGGAGTGTCAACGACTAGCGGGCCACCTGGATCTCGGTGACCGGCAGGGTGGAATCCGCACCGAAGGTGAGCTCGCTCGGCTCGTGCCCGGCCATCACGAGTTGCGCGCCGAGGGCGGCGATCATCGCCCCGTTGTCGGTGCAGAGCGAGAGCGCCGGGATGCGCAGCTCGATGCCCGCCTCGCGGGTCCGCTCGGCGGCCAGCTGGCGCACGCGCGCGTTCGCGACGACGCCTCCGCCGAGCAGCAGCCGCGGCACGCCGTGGTCGCGGCACGCGGCGACGGCCTTGGTCAGCAGCACGTCGACGACCGCCTCGCGGAAGGAGGCGGCGACGTCGGCGACGGGCACCTCCTCTCCCGCATCCTGCCGCTGCTCGACCCAGCGGGCGACGGCGGTCTTCAGGCCGGAGAACGAGAAGTCGTAGCGGTGATGCTCGAGGTCCTTGGGCTTCGTGAGCCCGCGCGGGAAGCGGATCGCGCGCGGATCGCCGTCTGCTGCGACCCGGTCGATCTGCGGGCCGCCCGGATACGGGAGCCCGAGCACCCGCGCCACCTTGTCGAACGCCTCGCCCGCCGCGTCGTCGATGGTCTCGCCGAGCAGCTCGACGTCCGAGACCAGATCGCGCACGAGGAGCAGCGAGGTGTGACCTCCCGAGACCAGGAGGGCGATGGTCGGCAGCTCGACCGGATGGCCCGGGCCGCCCGACGCGTCCAGCAGGTCGGCGCCGACGTGGCCGACGAGGTGGTTCACCGCGTAGAGCGGCTTGCCGAGCGACACCGCCAGCGCCTTCGCCGCGCCGACGCCGACCATCAGGGCGCCGGAGAGCCCGGGTCCGCTGGTGACGGCGATCGCGTCGACGTCCGCCAGGTCGATCCCGGCGTCCGCCACGGCGGTGCGGAGGGTGGGCGTCAGCGCCTCCAGGTGGGCGCGCGCGGCGACCTCGGGCACCACGCCGCCGTAGCGGGCGTGCTCCTCCATCGAGGAGGCGATGGTGTTGGCCAGCAGCGTCGTGCCGCGCACGATCCCGACACCGGTCTCGTCGCAGGAGGTCTCGATGCCGAGGACCAGGGGTTCGTCGCGGTTCATGCGATCGTCGTCTCCGGGGTCGGGACGGTGAGGCGCATCACGATCGCGTCCACGCCGTCCGGCTGGTAGTACTGCGGCCGCACCCCGATCTCCTCGAAGCCGAGCGAGACGTACAGCGCCTGCGCGCCGGGGTTGTCGGCGCGCACCTCGAGGAAGATCTCGCGGGCGCCGCGCGAGCGGGCCTCGCCGATCAGGGTGTGCATGAGCGTGCGGGCGAGCCCGTGCCGGCGGGCATGGGGTGCGACCGCGATGGTCTGGATGTCGCCCTCGATCGCCCCACGCGGCGCGAGGAGTCCGGCGTACGCGTCGATCCGCTCCGGCTCGCCGGGCGGGAACGCCACCAGGTAGTAGCCGTGCTCCCCGGTCACCTCGGAGCGCATGGACTGCTCCGACCAGGCGTCGTTGACGAACAGCGCCCGCTCGAGCTCCATGATCGCCGGGACGTCGGACTCGGCGGCGCGGCGCAGCTCCCAGGCGGTCACGCGCTCACCCGCTTCGGGCCGGCCGACAGGGTGACATCCGGCGAGCGCAGGTACAGCGGCTCGTCCGGATCGAACGGCCGCGTGTTCGCGTAGCGGATCTCGGCGATCATCCCGAGGCGGCCCGCGCTCACCACGGTCGCATCCCCGCGCGTGAGATCCGCGTGCGGCAGCTCGTCGGGCTTGCCGAGCCCCGGGCCGTCCAGCCGGATCGGCAGTCCCAGGTCGTCGACCCCGCTGTAGGCCGTCCAGTAGCGCTCGCGGCGGCGCGCGTCGGTCACCACGAGGAGCGGCCCCTCCTGGCCCGCGGCGAACCGCTCGGCGGCGATGGCGTCGTGACTGACCACGGGCACCAGGGGGCGCCCGGCGCCGATCGCGAACGCCTTGGCCGCGGCGATGCCGACGCGCAGCCCGGTGAACGGGCCCGGCCCCATCCCGGCGACCACGCCGGAGAGGGCGGACACCGGCACGCCGGAGAGCTCCAGCGCCTCCCGGATCAGGGTGCCGATCACCTCGGCGTGGCGCATCGTGTCGGCCTCGCCGACCTCGGACAGCACACCGGCGTCCCGGTCGACCACGGCGACGCTCGTCCCGGAGGAGGTGTCGATGGCGAGAAGCATGCCTCCAGCCTAGGCGGACCGGCCGGCGGCGGGCGCGGCTCTCACGCCCGGCGGGCGGCGATGGTCATCACCCGACCACCTGCTCGTCGGTCAACGTGCCGACGTCGCCGAGGACGCAGAGCGACGTGCCGTCGATGTAGTAGTCGCCTGGCGCGGTCGAGAAGCTGAGTGCTTTCACCGGGCCGCCGGTCCCGAAGACGACGGGATCCGGCTCGGTGACGACGCGGACGGTCATGCCGAGCGTCTTCCAGTAGGCGGCCACCTTCTCGGCGTCGGCGAGATGCTCCGTTCCCGATGGTGCTCCATATCCGTACCCGTACGCCACCGACGGCTCGGCTGCGTCGCAGCGTGCGACGTCCGGCGCGCTGTCTTCGTTCCACCCCGCGACGGCGAGCCGGGCCGCCGTGTCGTGGATCGTCTTCACCAGAGCGTCACGCGCCTCGTGCGGTGTGTCGGCAGCGTTCTCCTTCGCGTCCGGTGTGCATCCGGCGAGCAGGACGGCCGCTGCGAGCGCCACTGCTGCGGCTGCTGCTGCTGTTCGTCTACCAGGCATCTCTCGATCCGTCGCTCAGGCCGTGCTGCACAGCGGTGGGTGCCCGCTCAGGCCGTCCAGCGCGGGCCGAACCCGGTGATGGTGACGGTACGGGGCTCGTCGGCATCGAGTTCGTCCTCGTCCTCGGCGGCGGCGGCGTCCGACGCGTCCGCTCCGGTCGGCCGCTCGATGACGACCTCCAGCCACGATTCGGCGACGCCGTCCAGCATCCCGCTCCCCCACTCCACGACGACGACCGATCCGGCGAAGTCGATGTCGAGGTCGTCCAGTTCGAGCGCGCTCGACAGGCGGTAGGCGTCGACGTGGACCAGCGGTACGCCGCCGACCAGACTGGGATGAGTGCGGGCGAGGACGAACGTGGGGCTCGTGACGGGCCCGCGCACCTGCAGACCTTCGCCGATCCCGCGGGTCAGCGTCGTCTTGCCGGCGCCGAGCGGACCGGTCAGCACCAGGAGGTCGCCCGGGCGCAGGATCGCCGCCAATTGGATGCCGAGCTCGTGCATCTCCTCGCGGGTCGCGACGACCCGTGTCGTCGGCGGTGCGAGAGGCGCGGCGCCGGTCATCGTCCGCCCCGGAACGTGCGCTCCACCCGCCCGTCGAGCCGGGTCACGATCTCCCAGCTGATGGTGCCGCACGCGTCGGCCCAGTCGTACGCCGACGGGACGCCGGTCGCGGGATCGCCGAACAGCACGACCTCGTCCCCCACGGCCACCGGCAGATCGCCGACGTCGACGACGAACTGGTCCATCGCGACGCGCCCCGAGACGGTGAAGGGGCGGCCGCCGATGACGACCGGCGCGACGTTCGACGCGCTGCGCGGGATGCCCTCCGCGTAGCCGAGCGGGACCAGCGCGAGTGTGGTCTCCCGCTCGGTCCGATACGTGTAGTCGTACGAGACGCCCTTGCCCGCGGGCACGCGGCGCACGGCGGCGACGCGGCCGCGGACGGTCATCACCGGACGCAGGCCGAGCTCGCGCCCCGAATCCGCCCCGTAGGGCGACAGACCGTAGATCGACAGGCCGAGCCGCACGAGGTCGTAGCGGGACTCCGGCAGCGCGATCGCCGCGGCGCTGGCCGCGATGTGGCGCAGCTCCGGCACGACGCCCGCCGCGGCGGCCCTGGCCAGACCGCGCTCGAACACGGCGATCGCCGCCCGATCGTCATCGTCGGACGCGTTGGAGAGATGGCTGAAGATGCCGCGGACGCGGATCACACCCTCCGCCTCCAGCTCGTGCGCGCGGGTGAAGACGGCGTCCCACTCCTCCTCGGCGACGCCGTTGCGGCTGAGGCCGGTCTCGACCTTGATGTGCACGGCGAGCGGCGCGACCGAGCGCGCGGCGTCGGCCGCCGCCTCCAGCTGCGCCAGGGACGAGATGCCGACGTCCACGCCCGCGTCGGCCGCCAGACGGAAGTCCTCGTCGGGATCGTGCAGCCACGCCAGCACGGGGGCGTCGATCCCGGCGTCGCGCAGTTGCAGGGCCTCCGCGAGGTCGGCGACACCGAGCCAGTCGGCGCCGCCCGCGAGCGCCGCGCGCGCGGCCGCCACGGCCCCGTGCCCGTACGCGTTCGCCTTGACGACCGCCATGACGTGCGGCGTGCCCACGTGCGCGCGCATCCGCTCGACGTTCGCGGTCAGCGCGTCGAGATCGACCTGGAGCTCGCGGAACCCGCTCACGCGGCCGTCTCCGCGATCACGAACGCCGTCGCGATCCCCGCGTCGTGCGACATCGACACGTGGATGTGCGCGATCCCCCTCTCGCGCACCTGGCGTTCGACCACGTTGTGCAGCACGAATCCGGGGTTCCTCTCCTCATCGGGGACGATCTCCATGTCGTGCCAGCGCACGCCCTCCGAGCCGCCCAGCGCCTTGATCAGCGCCTCCTTCGCCGCGAAGCGGGCCGCGAGCGAGTGCACGGGAAGCCCGCGCTCAGCCTCGGTGAAGAGGCGCTCGCGCAGTCTCGGCGTCCGCTCGAGCGACCGGGCGAACCGCTCCAGGTCGACGACGTCGACCCCGATCCCGGCGATCACGTTGCGACCGCTTCCGCTTACTCGACGGTGACGGACTTGGCGAGGTTGCGCGGCTGGTCGACGTCCAGCCCCTTCGCCGCCGACAGCTCCATCGCGAAGATCTGCAGGGGCACCACGGCGAGCAGCGGCTCGAAGAGCGGCGCGGCGAGCGGGATGCGGATGACCTCGTCGGCGAAGGGCAGCACGGCGGCGTCCCCCGCCTCGGCGATCGCGATGACGCGGGCGCCGCGCGCGCGGATCTCCTGGATGTTCGAGACGACCTTCTTGTGCAGCTCGTCCGACCAGCGCGGGCTCGGGACGACGACGAAGACGGGCTGGCCCGGCTCGATCAGGGCGATCGGGCCGTGCTTCAGCTCGCCGGCGGCGAAGCCCTCCGCGTGGATGTACGCGAGCTCCTTGAGCTTGAGCGCGCCCTCGAGCGCGATCGGGTAGCCGACGTGGCGACCGAGGAAGAGCACGGAGCGGGTGTCCGACATCCAGCGCGCGAGCTGCGCGATGGTCTCGTGCGACTCCAGCACGGTGGCGATCTTCTCGGGGACGGCCGCGAGCTCCTCCACCGCGTCGCGCTGCTGCGCGTCGGAGAGGGTGCCGCGCACGCGCGCCAGGTGCAGACCGAAGAGGTAGAGCGCCGTGATCTGCGCGACGAACGCCTTGGTCGACGCGACCGCGACCTCCGGGCCGGCGTGGGTGTAGAGGGCGGCGTCGGACTCGCGCGGGATGGTCGCACCCTGCGTGTTGCAGACGGAGATGGCCTTGGCTCCCGCCTCGCGGGCGTACTTCACGGCCATCAGGGTGTCCATGGTCTCGCCGGACTGGCTGATCGAGATGATCAGGGTGCCGTCGGAGATGACCGGCTCGCGGTAGCGGAACTCGTGGCTGAGCTCGACCGTGACGGGCACGCGCGCCCACTTCTCGATCGCGTACGAGCCGACCAGGCCGGCGTACGCGGCGGTGCCGCAGGCCACGACGGTGATGCGGTCGATGCCGGTGAAGAACTCGTCGCCCAGCGCGTCCAGCTCGGGGATGTGCACCTCGCCATCGACGACGCGGCCGCGCAGGGTGTTGGCGACGGCGTCCGGCTCCTCGGCGATCTCCTTCGCCATGAACGAGGACCAGCCGCCCTTCTCGGCGGCGGACGCGTCCCACGCGACCTCGAACGGCTCGACCTCGACCGGGGCGCCGGCGAAGTCGGTCACGGTGACGGCGTCGGGGGTGATGGTCACGATCTGGTCCTGGCCGATCGCCATCGCGCGACGGGTGTGCTCCACGAACGCGGCGACGTCGGAGCCGAGGAAGTTCTCCCCGTCGCCCAGACCGATCACCAGCGGGGAGTTTCGGCGCGCGCCGACGACGACGTGCGGCTGGTCCTTGTGCAGGGCGAGGAGGGTGAACGCACCCTCGAGGCGCGACACGACGCGCTGGAACGCCTCGCCCAGGTCGCCCGTGGCGCGGTACTCGCGGCCGAGCAGCACGGCGGCGACCTCGGTGTCGGTCTCGGACTCGAACTCGAAGCCGTCGGCGAGCAGCTCGGCCTTGAGCGTCGCGAAGTTCTCGATGATGCCGTTGTGGATGACGGCGAGCTTGCCGTCGTCGCCCAGGTGCGGGTGCGCGTTGCGGTCGGTCGGGCCGCCGTGGGTCGCCCAGCGCGTGTGGCCGATGCCGGTGCTGCCGTTGGGGATGGGGTGCGCTTCGAGGTCGCCGGCGAGGACGGCCAGCTTGCCGGCCTTCTTGGCGGTGCCCAGACGTCCGTCCGGGCCGATGACGGCGATACCGGCGGAGTCGTATCCGCGGTACTCCAGACGCTTCAGACCGCCGAGAAGCACCTCGAGGCTCTTATCGGTACCGACGTACCCCACGATTCCACACATGGACCCGATTCTAACCTGGGGCACGGCCTAGACTTGTCGCCTATGCGTGACAACGGCGCCGGTCGCGGCGAACCCACAGGCGGCGACTCCAGCACCCCCTTCGTCGAACTGGACCGGGCCGATTGGGCCGAACTCGCCCAGAACACGCAGCTGCCGTTGAAGGAGACCGAGATCGTGCAGCTGCGCGGCCTGGGCGACCCGCTCGACATGCGCGAGGTCGAGCAGGTCTACCTGCCGCTCAGCCGGCTGCTCAACCTCTACGTCGGCGGCGCGCGCCAGCTGCACCGGGTGACGAGCGACTTCCTCGGTGAGCGGTCGCAGCGCACGCCGTTCGTGATCGGGGTGGCGGGCTCCGTCGCCGTGGGCAAGTCGACCATCGCCCGCCTGCTGCGGGAGCTCCTCTCCCGCTGGGACGACACCCCACGCGTCGAGCTCGTCACGACGGACGGCTTCCTCCTCCCGAACGCCGAGCTCGAGCGACGCGGTCTGATGGAGCGCAAGGGGTTCCCCGAGTCGTACGACCGGCGCTCCCTGCTGCGTTTCGTGACCGAGATCAAGAGCGGCGCCCCCGAGGTGCGCGCTCCCTTCTATTCGCACCTCAGCTACGACATCGTCCCGGACGCCGAGATCGTCGTGCGCCGCCCGGACGTGCTGATCGTGGAGGGGCTCAACGTGCTGCAGCCGGCGGGCGGCGGCAACCGGCTCGCGGTGAGCGATCTCTTCGACTTCAGCGTCTACGTCGACGCCCGCACCCGCGACATCGCCCGCTGGTACCAGGAGCGGTTCCTGAAACTGCAGCGCGGCGCGTTCGCGAACCCGCAGTCGTACTTCCACCGCTTCGCCGACCTCACGGAGGAGGAGGCGCGGGCACGCGCGACCTCGATCTGGTCTCGGATCAACGAGCCGAACCTCCTGCAGAACATCCGGCCGACGCGCTCGCGGGCCAAACTCGTGCTCCGCAAGGACGCGGACCACACGGTGAGCTCCGTCCTCCTGCGCAAGCTCTGACGCCACGCCTGAGGCACGTGATCCTCAGGCGCAGGATGCTGACGTGCGCGCACTCTGGTCCGGGAGGTTCGTGTCGCGTAGTCATGAGGTATGGCAGCACCTCGATCACAGGCCGCACGTCTGTTCGGCGAGCGCGTCCGCGCGGCACGTCTGGCCCTCGGACTGAGCCAGGAGGACATCGCGAACCTCGCCGAGATGCACGTCACGAACTACGGGCGGATCGAGCGCGGCGAAGCGAACTCCGAGCTGCACACGATCGTCCGGCTCGCCACCGCGCTCGACTCCGATCCGGCGGTCCTGCTGGCAGGCCTGTACGGCGACGGGATGCTCCCCGAGCGGGAGCGCGCCTACTCCGTCGCCGACTTCATCGCCGCGCGCCGGAAGCAGGAGGGCTGAGTCTCTCAGGCATGAAAGCCTCAGGCGCACAGGCATGATGCGTGCATCCACTGGTCTGCAAGATCAGGGGAGCGGATGCTGAGAGCATGTCACGCGCGCGCTCCGAGGCCTCCCGTGTCTTCGGCGAGCGTCTCCGCGCGCGACGCATCGAGCTCGGCTGCTCGCAGTACGACATCGCGCACCTCAGCGGGGTCGACCTCGCCAATTACGGCCGGCTCGAGCGCGGCGGCGGCAATCCGACGCTGACGACGATCGTCCAGCTCGCGATGACGCTCTCGCTCGATCCGGCCACGCTGATGTCCGGCCTCGCGGACGCGGGGATGCTCCCCGAGAAGGACCGGCCGTACTCGGCACTGGACTACATCGCGGCGCGACGGCAGCAGGACGGCCGCTGACGCGCTCTCTCGGCTCCGGTCAGACCGTCAGGCGGTCGCGGACCACGTCGGCGAGCTCGTTGGCCAGGCGCTCGGCGGTCGGCTGGTCGGCCGCCTCCACCATCACGCGCACGAGTGGCTCGGTGCCGGACGGGCGGAGCAGCACGCGGCCGGTCTCGCCGAGGCTCTCCTCGACCGACGCGACAGCGGCGCGCAGCTCTTCGTCGGTGTGGACGGCGTGGTGGTCCACACCCTTCACGTTGATCATCACCTGCGGGTAGACCGTCATGGCCTTCGCCAGCTCCGAGAGCGGCTTGCCCTGGCGCGCCATCTCGCTGAGGATGTGCAGGCCGGTGAGGATGCCGTCGCCGGTGGTGGCGAACTCGCTCATGATGACGTGACCCGACTGCTCACCGCCGAGGGAGTAGCCGTTCCTGTTCATCTCCTCGAGCACGTAGCGGTCGCCCACTGCGGTCTCGACGACCCGGATGCCGGCGTCGCGCATCGCGAGCTTCAGTCCGAGGTTGCTCATCACGGTGGCGACGAGCGTGTCGTCCTTGAGCTTGCCGCGCTCCTTCATGCCGAGCGCGAGGATCGCCATGATCTGGTCGCCGTCGACCACGTTGCCGTCGGCGTCGATGGCGAGGCAGCGGTCGGCGTCGCCGTCGTGGGCGATGCCGACGTCGGCACCGGCCGCGAGGACCGCCTTGGCGAGGTTGTCGAGGTGGGTCGAGCCCACCCCGTCGTTGATGTTCATGCCGTCCGGGGAGTCGCCGATGACGGTGACGCGTGCGCCCGCGTCGGTGAAGACCTCGGGCGAGATGCCGGCGGCGGCGCCGTGCGCGCAGTCGAGCACGACGTGGATGCCGTCGAGACGGTGCGGGAGGCTGCCGAGCAGGTGGACCACGTAGCGGTCCTCGGCGTCCGCGAAGCGGCGGATTCGGCCGACGTCGGCGCCGGTAGGGGTCAGCTTCTCGAGGCCGAGGTGCTCCTCGATGCGGTTCTCGACCTGGTCGGGGAGCTTGGTGCCGCCGCGGGCGAAGATCTTGATGCCGTTGTCCGGGGCCGGGTTGTGCGAGGCCGAGACCATCACGCCGAAGTCGGCGTCGAAATCGGCGATGAGGAAGGCCGTCGCGGGGGTCGGGATGACGCCCGCGTCGAACACGTCGATGCCGGAGCTGGCCAGTCCTGCGGCGACCGCCGCAGACAGGAATTCGCCCGAGACGCGAGGGTCGCGGGCGACGATCGCCGTCGGCCGTTTGCCGGCGGCGCGCCGCTCCTCGGCGCTGCGGCCTCGCGTCAGGACAGCTGCTGCTGCCTGAGCGAGGCCGAGCGCGAGGTCGGCGGTGAGGCTACCGTTGGCGAGTCCGCGGACTCCATCGGTTCCGAAAAGACGTGGCATGTCGGCAGCCTAAACGCTCGGAGTCGTTAGCGCTTGGAGAACTGCGACGCCTTGCGGGCCTTCTTGAGACCAGCCTTCTTGCGCTCGGTGACGCGGGCGTCACGAGTGAGGAAGCCGGCCTTCTTGAGGGTCGGACGGTTGTTCTCGCGGTCGATCTCGTTGAGAGCGCGCGCGATGGCCAGGCGCAGAGCGCCGGCCTGGCCCGAGGGGCCGCCGCCGGTGATGCGGGCGACCACGTCGTACGAGCCGAGCAGGTCGAGGACCTTGAACGGGTCGTTGATCAGCTGCTGGTGCAGCTTGTTCGGGAAGTAGTCGGCGAACGCACGGCCGTTGACCGTGATGGTGCCGGAACCCGGGACCAGGCGCGCACGCGCGATGGCCTCCTTGCGACGGCCAACGGCCGCGCCGGGAACGGAGAGGACGGCGCGCGGGGCGGCCGGGGCCTCAGTGGCCGGGGTCTCGGTCGAGTAGGACTCGACGTTCTCGACCGGGGCCGACTCGATGCTGTCTGCGATCTTCGCCACGATGGTGATAATCCTTTGTCTCTGTCAGTCGTGAAGGTCTGGAATCGCCTACTGGGCGACCTGGCCGAGCGTGTACGGCTTCGGCTGCTGGGCGGCGTGCGGGTGCTCGTTTCCGGTGTAGACCTTCAGCTTGCGGAGCTGGGCGCGACCGATGGAGTTCTTCGGGAGCATGCCGCGGACGGCCTTCTCGACGGCGCGGATCGGGTTCTTCTCCAGGAGCTCGGAGTAGGTGGTGGCCTTGAGGCCGCCCGGGTAGCCCGAGTGGCGGTACGCCTTCTTCTGCTCGGCCTTCTGGCCGGTCAGGGCGACCTTGTCCGCGTTGATGATGATGACGAAGTCGCCCGAGTCCAGGTGGGGGGCGAACGTCGCCTTGTGCTTGCCGCGCAGGAGGGCGGCGGTGTGGCTGGCGAGACGGCCGAGCACGACGTCGGTCGCGTCGATGACGACCCAGTCGCGCTGGATCTCGTCTGCCTTCGGGGAATAAGTGCGCGTCACAGTAGTGGCTGCTTTCTGTATCGAACGGAGGAGTTCGTGAATCCCACTCCGATGGGGGTTCTCGTCTCGATGAGGCGGGAACCGTGCCGGTGGAGGGCTCACGTTCGTATGCCGCGCCGCAGGAGGCGCGGACACCAAAAGTCAATACTACGCGACACGCCCGGGGGCGGTCAAACCGGTGCGCCCGGTGGGCGGGGCGTCTCCGCCCTGAGGAGGATTTCGCGCCGAAACGCGGGTGCGTCGCCTCGTCGCACCCCTAGGTTGGCACACATGATCCCACTCCTCCGACGCAGCCGCCCGTTCCTCGAGCCCGTCGTCGCGCTCCTGCTGCTCCTCTGGTGGGCGATCGCGGAGACGGGCAGGCACCCACTCCCCGGCGACCTGCGCTCCGCCGTGCCGTGGTGGGCGGCGCTCGTCGGTGTGACCGTCGCGATCGCCCTGTGCCGGCGGCTGCCGTTCGTCGCGATGTCGATCGCCGCCGCCGTGCTCGTCGGTCAGCTGCTCTTCCCCGCCGGGGCCTTCACCGACTCGGCGACACTCGTCTACGCGGGGCTCCTGATCGTCGTGGGCACCGCCGCGTACCGGGTCGGTGCGCCCTACCGGATCCTGCCCGCGCTCTTCGCGCTGTTCGTCGGTGTGAGCGTGGCCGGGCTGCTCGCGCGTGCCAGAGCGGACTACTGGTGGCCCGGTTCGGCGCTGACCCCCGACTCGGACACGGTCGACGCCGCTGTGGTGTGGTCGAACCGGATCACGCTCTTCGCGGTGTGGATCGCGCTGTCGCTCGCCGCCTGGGGCGCGGGCGTCGCCGTGGCCCTGTGGCGGGACAACCGGCGGGGATCCGCCGCGCTCGCCCGGACGGCGGCCGAGCTCGCGGCCGCCGAGACCGAGGTGACGATCGCGAGCGAGCGGGAGCGGATCGCGCAGGACGTGCACGACATCATGGCCCACTCCCTGTCGGTGATCCTGGCGCAGGCGGAGGGCGCCCGCTCCCTGGCGGAGGAGCGGCCGGAGGCGATGTCCCGGTCCCTCGCGACGATCGCCTCCTCCGCCCGGACCTCCTTGACCGAGGTCCGGATGCTGATCGAGACGCTGGTGGCCGAACCGGACGGTCGCTCCGCACCGGCGATCGACGATCTCGATCCCCTCGTCGAACGGATGCGCGACGCGGGTCTGACGGTCGCGGTCGAACGGTACGGGTCGCCGGACGGCCTGACGACGACCCAGGAGCTCGCCGTCTACCGGATCGTGCAGGAGGCGCTGACCAACGCGCTGAAGCACGGCGGCTCCGGCGCGAGCGCCCGCGTGGTCCTCGACGCCCGCGGCGGCGGGATGATGATCTCCGTCGCATCGAGTGGGGGCGAACCGGTCCGCACCGCAGCACGCGACGCGGGAGGTGGTCGCGGTCTGCACGGGATGCGCGAGCGGGCGCGTCTCGCCGGCGGCTGGGCCGAGGCCGGACCCGACGACGAGGACGGCGTCGGAAGCTATCTCGTCACCGCCTTCATCCCCGCGGCGCAGTCGGTGCTCGCGTGAGCATCCGCGTCGCCGTGGTGGACGATCAGCCGCTGTTCTGCTCGGGCATCGGGATGCTGCTGGAGTCGCAGCCCGACCTGGAGTTCGCGGGCGCGGCGCACGATGGCGAGGCCGGCGTCGCGCTGGCCGAGCAGGAGCTCCCGGACGTCGTGCTGATGGATCTGCGCATGCCGCTGCTCGACGGCATCGGCGCCACCGAGCGCATCCGCTCGACGATCACCGGCGACCAGGCTCCCCGGATCATCGTGCTCACCACCTTCGAGCGCGACGAGGCCGTCACGCGAGCGATGCGCGCCGGTGCCGACGGCTTCGTCATGAAGGACACGACTCCCGACTTCCTCCTCGCCGCCATCCGCACCGTCCACGCCGGGCACGCGGTGATCGCACCGAAGGAGACGGCCGCGCTGTTCGGCGGCGAGCGCGTCCGCCCGCCGCGCACCGAGGCGATCGCCGCCCTCTCCGCCCGGGAGAAGGAGGTCTTCCTCCTCGCCGCGCGCGGACTCAGCAACGCGGAGGCGGGGCAGGTCGCCTTCATCTCCGAGACGACGGTGAAGAGCCACATGCGCAGCATCCTGCAGAAGCTCGGGCTGGCGTCGCGCGTGCAGCTGGTCGCGTTCGCGTACGAGAACGGGCTGGTCCGCTGAGGGCCGTCCGTCAGCCGCGGCGGTCCTCGGGGGTGAGGATCGCGCTGCCGGAGGCGAGCGCGGTCTCCAGGTGCGGGGACTCGTGGATCGCCCGAACGGTCGCCGAGTCGGCGCCGATGTAGACGCTCCGGGCGTAGATGTCGTTTCCGAGCGCCCAGGCGCGGTCGCGTGGTCGCCAGTTCATGGGCCGACGGCCGTGTTGCGGCTGCACCGCGGCGGTGATGGGACCAGAGAAGACAGCAAGGTCCGTCCGGTATCCTGCCCGGATCACCGGAGCGCTTTCGAGCGAATCGACCTCGGCGTATCCGGTCCAAAGGAGGAACGCGCATTCGTCCGGCGTCGTGGTGTGCCCGCCGAGAATGCTGGCGAGTCGAACCGCAACATCGGTGTCGAGATCACCCATGGTCGGCGCATCGAGCACCGGGTCAACCTGGAGGTCGTTCCATTGCGTGTCAACCGTGACAACCGTCGCCGGAATGCTGGCTCGTGCCCAGCTTCGGGAGTCGGCGCCTGGGGGCGCTGTCGGATCATGCGCGGGGTTGAAGACGCGGATGTAGCTCTCGAAATCTCCGAGGAGGTCGTGAAGCGTTCCGTCGAAGTTGATGTCACTGAAAGAGCCGACTGCCCAGGACGAGTCAACCGTCGACATTCAATCCTCACCGCCTTGAATCAGCCGGACTCCCCAGGATGCGCTATCAAGGGTCAGGTCGGCAGTTGTTGGGCTGTCGTCCCAATATGCCACGTGGACGACCAGGATTTTGGTCCGGTCCGGCAGAGTTGGCCGCATTTGGATCGATACGCCGCCGATGCTGATGCGACACGGATCTTGTGGGTGAAGACAATCGAGTTCGTGACCCTCCGAATCGATCGGTGCCCCATTGGTCGGGTCGAGATTCGAAAACGATGTGATCACTAGTTGCGACGGGCGCGCCGAGCTTCCAAGAATTATCACCAGAGTGTTCCCCAGCACGAGGATGTCTCGGAGGTCGACATTGTTCTGGTCGGCCGCTGCTCGAAACTTCTGTAGTTTGCCCCCGATCATCCATTCGTAGGTTGCCGGCGCGATTTCCACGTTGTTAATCGAAAGAAAGGGCACGGTCGGTGGCGCCGGCTCCTTTTTGCCGAGCCGTTCACCGTAGTTCGTCGACGGTCCGGCAGCGCATCCGCAAAGGGTGGCAGCGACGCAGACGGTGGCTGCCACCCTCCTGGCTTGGCGAACACGCGAATTTCGGCGCACCGGCTTCCTAACAGGCGAAGCGATTTTCGGCTCCACTTGTCTCCGCCGTATATAGCCCAGACGCTTCTCGAGAGTAGTGAGACGAGATTCCTCGATAGTTTTGGCTTCCCCATCCTCCACAGGCCCAGTGGGGATGAGCATCTTGCGAGTTGTTGGAATTCGCACGGCTCGAGCTGTCAGTCTGCACGGTTTCCCAGTAGAGCCACCCTTGCTTCTGTAAAGCAGTGGTGACTCCGAGGGCGGACACGATGCCGCCGCTACACGTCGTGCGACCATGCACGGAAGCCTCTCGGTTGCTCCAATGGGCCGTATCGGTCTTTCCCACGCACCCCGCTGGGCTGAAGCCTCCCCTGCCCCCGCCCGAAGGTGCCAATTGTGCGCTTGGGTGCGACGGTAGCCCCGTCTCAGTCGCCGTCGGGACTGGGGCTTTGGGGGGACTTTCGGGGTCACCCGGCCAAGCATCTACGGCGACGGCCGGCCCTCCGAATGCCAACACCATCACGAGAGCAATCGATGAGGCTGTCCCTGCGATTCGAGCTGATCGGTTCATCGTTGAATCCCTTCAGTAAGTCGATCTCCTTTGGTGTTTAAATTGAGAATATAAGATTTTCCATTCATAATCTACCCTCTCGCCTCTGAGCGCATCGCGCCTGCTCTCCGATGCGGGAGGTTCCACCCGTGCGTCCTCGAACGTTCCTGAACAGTTCCAAAGCCGAGCGTCGGGCGTTCCTGTAGTGCCCTTCCGCCGGACTGGCGGTTCGAGCTCTCGCCATCGCCACCCTGACGGCGGCGAGCCGCGATCAGTCGCGCGCAGCGTTCACGGGCTCGACGAACGGCTCGTACCCCTGTCCGCGACCCGCCGTAGGTGTTCAGCGTCGACGTCGTCGTGGAGCGCGTCCGCACCGACCCGCCGGACGTCGTCCTGGTCGCGACGCTCGGACCGGTGGCCGAACTCCTCATCGACCAACTCCATCGGCGGTGCACCGACGCCTGGTGATCCTCACCGGTCTGCCCGACATCTCCTCCCCGGCGGAGACGCTCGACACCGGCCCGACGGACGCTCATCTCGACCGCGCGCTGGCGCTCGTCACCGTGAGCTCCACCGCGATGATCGAGGCCGTCGGGCGCGGCGCCGCGCTGACACTCACCGGCCTCGGCGTCTCCCGAGGACTGATCAACGACGTCTTCGTGGGCACCGGCACCCGAGGGGACGGCGGCGGACCTGATCGCCGGACACGTCGGGTCCGGCAGCCGGAGTGGCGCGACGATAACTACTTCCATCCGCCCGCCGCAGTCGTGCCGGAGCGCTCCGGCGAACCAGGGAGCGCAAGGGCGCCCTCGGCCCGCACGACAGAAGCGTTTTCGGCGGGTGGCGCTCGTCATCGGCCCTCCCCGCCGCTCGGGCAAGTGAGCGCTGCGGCGGATGCGGCGCCTCAGAGCGAGCGCAGCGCCCGGGTCTGCTCGGCGCGCAGGGCGAGCTCGGCTGCGGCCGGATAGCCGACCTCCATCAGGGTCAGGCCGCGCGCGGGCATGACCTTGAACGCGTTGGTGCGGCGCTGCTCGTCGCGGAGGCCGATGAGGTCGCCCGGCTCGAGCTTGCCCTCCCCCACCTCCACGCACGCCCCGACGAGCGCCCGGACCATGCTGTGGCAGAAGGCGTCGGCGACGACCTCGCCGGCGAGCACGCCGTCCGCCTCCCGCCGCCAGGAGAACGCCTGGAGGGTGCGGATCGTCGTCGCACCCTCCCGCGCCTTGCAGTAGCTCGCGAAGTCGTGCAGGCCGAGCAGGCCGTGCGCCGCGATGTCCATCCGGGTGACGTCGAGCTCCGACGACACCCAGGCGATGCGGTGGCGCTGCAGCGGATCGCGGAAGGCGTGGCGGTCGGCGACGCGGTACTCGTACCGGCGCCACACGGCCGAGAAGCGCGCGTCGAAGCCGGGGAGGGCCTCGCCCGCCTCCCGCACGATCACATCGGCCACCGGCCCGAGCACGCCGTTGAGGCGGCGAGCCAGTGCTTCGTGCGCCGGGAGCGGGGGCCGCTTGCCGTGCGGGCGGCGCAGTAGCGCGACCTGCGCGGGAGCGAGATCGACGTGGGCGACCTGGCCGAGCGCGTGCACACCGGCATCGGTTCGGCCGGCGACGGTGAGCACAGGAGGCTCGCCGGCCCGGCGGAAGATGGTCGCGAGGGCGTCCTCGAGCACGCCCTGCACCGTGCGGAGCCCGGGCTGCCGCCCCCACCCGTTGAAGTCGGTGCCCTGATAGGCGATGTCGAGCCGGAAGCGCGTCACCAGGTCGGTCATCCCTCGATTCTAGGGAGGGCTCGGACCGCCCGGCGCGCCCGCCGGCCTGAGCCGGATGTCAGCCGCGATTGCTATCGTGGGCGCTTCCGCGGCCCCTGCGGCCCGGCCTGATCCGCACCCGCCTCCGACCGCCTCTGTGACTGAATTGCCTCTCCTCACCGTCCAGCCCGCCGTGACCGTCGATCCGTCGGCCGCCCCCGCCTCCCGGCCCTCCCCGGCCGGGCCGGTGCGGTACGCGGGCCTCGACGGTCTCCGCGCGTTCGCCGTCGCGGTCGTGCTCGTCTACCACCTGTTCCCCGGCGTGCTCCCGGGTGGCTTCATCGGCGTGGACGTCTTCTTCGTGATCAGCGGGTTCCTCATCACCAGCCTCCTCGTGCGGGAGCGGCGCGCGAGCGGCCGGATCGACCTGCGCCGGTTCTGGGTGCGCCGCGCCAGACGGCTCCTGCCGGCCATCGCCGTGCTGGTGGTCGTGTGCTCCACCGTCGCCCTCGCGCTCGGCGGCGACGTGCTGGTGGGCCTCCCCCGCCAGATCCTCGGCGCCTTCACCTTCAGTGCGAACTGGCTCTCGGTCGCCGCCGACACGAGCTACTTCGCGCAGGGCGCACCCGAGCTGTTCCGCAACCTCTGGTCCCTCGCCGTCGAGGAGCAGTTCTACCTCGTCTGGCCCCTGATCCTGCTCGCCCTCGCCCTCCTCCGCCACTGGTGGGCGCGGTTCGCGATCGTGTTGGCGGCCGCCGTGGCCTCGGCGACCTGGATGGCCGTGCTCTATGTCCCCGGCGAGGACCCGACGCGCGTCTACTTCGGCTCGGACACCCACAGCTTCGGGCTCGCGCTCGGGGCGGCGCTGGCTCTCCTGGTGGTGCGGATGCGGCCCCTCGATCTCGACAGCGGCGAGAGCGCGCTGCAGACGTTCGTGCGGCGGTGGCTTCCCCCGTTGGGCGCCGCCTCCGTGCTGGGACTCGTGGTGTGCGCCTACGCGATGGCCGCCGACGCGGCCTTCACCTATCGGGGCGGCCTCGCGCTGGTGAGCCTGCTGACCGCGGTCGCGATCTGGGCGGCGATCGTCCCGCGCTCCTCCCTCGGCCGCACGCTGGATCTGGCCCCGCTGCGCTTCGTCGGAGCGCGATCCTACGGTCTGTACCTCTGGCACTGGCCGGTGTTCGTGCTGGCCTGCGCGTTCGTGCCCGATGAGAACGAGCCCGTCGCGGCGTTGCTCGTGGGCGCCGGATCGCTGGCCGTCACGGGCGCGACGGCGCTGCTGTCGTACCGCTACCTGGAGCAGCCCATCCGGGCGCACGGTCTGCTGGGCGCGCTGCGGCGCGCTCGGGTCCGGATGCGCGCCTCCCGTTCGACGAGGATCGCCGGTATCGCCGGGCTCGCCGTCACCGGGCTCCTCGTCGCCGGCACCGTCACGGCGATGGCGCTGGCCCCGTCGGCCACCGCCGCGCAGCGGATGATCGAGCAGGGCGCCGCATCCCTGCGCGGCACGACGCCCGCCACAGCTGACGGTTCTCCCCCGGCGCTGCCGGGAGCGCCGTCGGATCCGTACTCCCTCGCGAAGGGCCCCGGCATCTCCGCCTTCGGCGACTCCGTGATGCTGGCCTCCGCCCCCGCCCTCCAGGAGACCTATCCCGGCATCTCCGTCGACGCGGTCGTGTCACGGCAGATGAGTAAGGCGCCGGAGGCGATCGCCGGGGCCGCCGCGTCGGGTGGCCTGCGCGGCGTGGTCGTGATCGGCCTCGGCACCAACGGGCCGGTCTCGCCCGCCACCCTCGGATCCGTGCTCGACGCGATCGGTCCGCGCCGTCAGCTGGTGCTGGTGAACGTCCAGGCGCCGCGTCCCTGGACGGACGGCGTGAACGCCACGCTGGACCGATTCGCCGCCGACCACCCCGGACGCGTCGTCGTCGCCGACTGGAAGGGTGCGATCGCGGCGCATCTGGACCTGCTCGCCGACGACCAGATCCACCCCGGCCATCAGGGCGGGTTGATCTACGCGCAGGCGCTCGGCAGGGCGCTCGGGATGCTCGCCGAGCACTCCGACGTGCGCCCCGACCTCCCCTGGTACCAGCTCCCGCCCGGTGCGGCCTCTCAGTAGGCGCGCACCAGCCCCGTCTCCCGTGTCGCGGTCACGAACCCGAGGCGGGTGTAGAGGCCGAGCGCGCCGGTCGGGTTCTCGGCGTCGACGTCCAACGTGACCTTCTCCCAGCCTCGCTCCGCGCACGCCGCGAGAGTGGTCGACAGCAGGGCGGGCGCGATCCGCTGCCCGCGGTGCGCCCGCGTCGTGCCGAGCATCGCCACGTAGGCCCCGGTGAAACCCTGCGCGGTCCAGTCCTCCTCGTTCACCTGGGCCAGCACGCATCCCGCGACGCGCTCCCCCTCCGCTCCCGGTGCGAGGGCCACGAACGACAGATCCGGCCGGAAGGTCCCTCCGATGAACGCCTCCCACTGCTCGTCGCTCATCGGCTGGCTGCCCCAGTGGTCGCCGAACGCCTCGTCACGGGCGCGATGCACGGCCTCCGAGAGCTCGGGCGCATACGGCACGATGCGCACCTCGCCGACCGGCAGGACCTCCGGCACCGGCTCGGCGAGATCGCGCTCGAGGCCGAGGAAGTACCGCACGGGCTCGAGCCCGGCGGCGCGCAGAAGATGCTCCCGGTGCGGCGCGCGCTCGTCCGCGTAGCCGACGAGCCATCCCGGCAACCGCGCGTCCGACGCCGCCAGCTTCTGCTCGCCACGCGCGACCTGCCACTCGAGCAGCTCACGACCGATCCCCCGGCCCGTGAACTCGGGATGCACACCGCCGTTCAGGAACTCGCGCACGAGCGTCTCCTGGCCCGGCGGCTCCACGACGACCCCAGCCGCGACCACGCGGCCGTCCGCGGTCTCGGCGAGCAGCGTGTCCGTCTCCAGCTCCACGAAGCTGTAGCCGAGCTCCTCGGCGACCTCGTCGCGCGTGGTGATGTAGTTCGGGTGGTCCACGGCGTCCATCGCCTTCACGACCTCCCACACCGCATCCACATCGTCCGGTGTCGCTGCACGCCACCGGGTGATCAGCGGATGCCGCGGCGCGGGGGTCGGCGGTGCCGTCACCCGGTCGGACAGCGGTGGCAGGGACTGGTCGTTCTGCTCCATCCCACCACCCTATGCAACGCAGGAGGCCCCGCATCCGAATGGATGCGGGGCCTCCTGAACAGGATGCGAGGGCGTTACGCCTTCTCGGCCTCCGCCTCGGCGGTGGTCTCGTCGGCGCTGACCTCGGCGTCGCCGGTCGACTCCTCGACGACCTCGGCCTCAGCGGCCGTGGTGTCCTCGGTGGTCTCCTCGGCCGGGGTCTCCTCGACCGGAGCAGCCTTGGGGGCGGCGGCCTTCGAGGACTTGGCCGGCTTGGCCTTCGGGGTGACGGGCTCGAGCACGAGCTCGATCTGCGCCATCGGCGCGTTGTCACCCTTGCGGTAGCCGAGCTTCGTGATGCGGGTGTAGCCGCCCTCACGCTCGGCGACCAGCGGCGCGATCTCGGTGAAGAGCTCGTGGACCACGGACTTGTCGCCGATCACGGCGAGCACGCGACGGCGGGCGTGCAGGTCGCCGCGCTTCGCGAACGTGATCAGACGCTCGGCGTAGGGACGCAGACGCTTCGCCTTGGTCTCGGTGGTCTTGATGCTCTTGTGCGTGAACAGCGCGGCAGCCAGGTTGGCGAGCATGAGGCGCTCGTGCGCGGGACCGCCTCCGAGGCGGGGGCCCTTGGTGGGCTTAGGCATGATCGGTTATCTCCAGTTGTGAAACGTCGAAAGGCTTGTCGGGAACGACGAGGCCTCAGATGGTGGTCTCGTCCTCTTCGTACCCGCTGTAGAAGTGGGCACCGTCGAACCCGGGAACCGAGTCCTTCAGCGACAGACCCATCTCCGTCAGCTTGTCCTTGACCTCATCCACCGACTTCTGACCGAAGTTGCGGATGTTCATGAGCTGCGTCTCCGACAGCGAGACGAGCTCGCTCACGGTGTTGATGCCCTCGCGCTTGAGGCAGTTGTACGAACGGACCGACAGGTCGAGGTCCTCGATGGGCATCGAGAGCTCGGAGCTGAGGACCTGGTCGACCGGCGCGGGGCCGATCTCGATGCCCTCGGCGGCGCTGTTGAGCTCGCGCGCCAGACCGAACAGCTCGACGAGCGTGCGGCCGGCCGACGCGATCGCGTCACGAGGGGTGATCGCGGGCTTGCTCTCGACGTCGACCACGAGGCGGTCGAAGTCGGTGCGCTCGCCGGCACGGGTGGCCTCGACGCGGTAGGTGACCTTCAGGACCGGGGAGTAGATCGAGTCGATCGGGATCTGGCCCGCCTCGCTGTACTCGTTGCGGTTCTGCTGGGCCGACACGTAGCCGCGGCCGCGCTCGATGGTGAGCTCGACCTCGAACTTCGCCTTGTCGTTGAGGGTCGCGATGACCAGCTCGGGGTTGTGGATCTCCACACCCGCCGGAGCCGAGATGTCCGCCGCGGTGACCTGGCCGGAGCCGGTCTTGCGCAGGTAGGCGGTGATCGGCTCGTCGTGCTCGCTCGACACCACGAGACCCTTGATGTTCAGGATGATCTCGGTGACGTCTTCCTTCACGCCCGGGACGGTGCTGAACTCGTGCAGCACGCCGTCGATGCGGATGCTGGTGACTGCGGCACCGGGGATGGACGAGAGCAGGGTGCGACGAAGCGAGTTGCCGAGGGTGTATCCGAAGCCGGGCTCCAGGGGCTCGATGACGAACCGCGAGCGGAACTCGGAGATGTTCTCTTCGGTGAGCGTAGGACGCTGTGCAATGAGCACTGTTGATTCCTTTCGGCTAAGTGTCCGCTATATGACACTTGCGTTGAGTGAGGTGGGGTTCGTCACGCCGACAGGCGGCGGCCCGGGTGGACCGCCGCCTGACGGGCGACGTGAAGAGAACTAGACGCGGCGACGCTTGGGCGGGCGGCAACCGTTGTGCGCCTGCGGGGTGACGTCGTTGATCGAGCCCACCTCGAGGCCAGCGGCCTGGAGCGAGCGGATCGCCGTCTCGCGTCCCGAGCCCGGGCCCTTGACGAAGACGTCGACCTTCTTCATCCCGTGCTCCTGCGCCTGGCGGGCGGCCGACTCGGCGGCCAGCTGCGCGGCGAACGGGGTCGACTTGCGCGAGCCCTTGAACCCGACGCCGCCGGACGAGGCCCAGCTGATGACCGCACCGGTGGTGTCGGTGATCGAGACGATCGTGTTGTTGAAGGTGCTCTTGATGTGGGCCTGGCCCACAGCGATGTTCTTCTTTTCCTTTTTGCGCGGCTTGCGAGCGGCCGACTTGGGTGCTGCCATTTTTTCTCCTGAATCCTAAGAGCTTCGGGCCGCGGGCCTTAGCGCGCCTTCTTCTTGCCGGCCACGGTGCGCTTCGGACCCTTGCGGGTACGAGCGTTCGTCTTGGTGCGCTGGCCGCGGACCGGGAGGCCCTTGCGGTGGCGGATACCCTCGTAGCTGCCGATCTCGACCTTGCGGCGGATGTCGGCGGCGACCTCACGGCGGAGGTCACCCTCGACCTTGAAGTTGCCCTCGATGTAGTCGCGGAGTGCGACGAGCTGCTCGTCGGTCAGGTCCTTGACGCGGATGTCGCCCGAGATCTCGGTCTCGGCGAGCGTCTTGAGCGCACGCGTGCGCCCGACGCCGTAGATGTAGGTGAGTGCGACCTCCACGCGCTTCTCGCGCGGGATGTCGACGCCTGCTAGACGTGCCATGTGTTGGCTTCTCCTGTGATGAGTGGAGGTCTGCAGCGATCCCGGTGCCCCGGCCTCCTCCGAGGGTGTCCCCCGCGCCGGCTGGCGGCGCGGGATCTGGGATCGCCTGTATTCGTTATTCGGTTATGAGAGCTGCGATCAGCCCTGGCGCTGCTTGTGGCGCGGGTTCTCGCAGATGACCATGACCCGTCCGTTGCGACGGATGACCTTGCACTTGTCGCAGATCTTCTTGACGGAAGGCTTGACCTTCATGTTTCTTTACCTTTGTTCGCTGTCCTCGTACTCCGCCAGGGGCTACCCGATGGTGGAGCCGTTACTTACAGCAGACCCTTACTTGTAGCGGTAGACGATCCGGCCGCGGGTCAGATCGTAAGGACTCAGCTCCACGATCACGCGGTCCTCGGGGAGGATGCGGATGTAGTGCTGACGCATCTTGCCGGAGATGTGGGCAAGAACCTTGTGGCCGTTGGTCAGCTCGACGCGGAACATCGCGTTGGGCAGCGCTTCGACAACAGATCCTTCGATCTCGATGACACCGTCTTTTTTGGCCATAGCCTCACTGTCGCTAAAAGTAGTGGTTTGCTGGTCGTGCGTTGAATGGAGTCAGGCATGCAAAAAACGTGCCCAAGACACCAAGGATCAATCTTATGGGATGCACCGGCATTTCGCCAACTCTGGGCTATCATCTACGCCCGCTCAGAGCGAACGGGCCTCAGGCGATGGGCGCGGGAGTGATCCCGAACGGCGCGAGACCGGCCGCGCCGCCGTCCGCTGCGGTGAGCACCCAGATGCCGCCCGCGTGCACGGCGACGCTGTGCTCCCAGTGGGCGGCCGCGGTGCCGTCCTCCGTAGCGACGGTCCAGCCGTCGTCCTTCACATACGTCTCCTGGTCGCCCAGCACCACCATCGGCTCGATGGCGACGACGAGTCCCGGCTTGACCTCCGGGCCCTTCGCGCGGACGCGGTAGTTGAAGACCGGCGGGTCCTCGTGCATCCGGCGCCCGATCCCGTGGCCGATGTAGTCGGTGAGGATGCCGTAGTCGCCCTGCGAGACGATGTAGTCCTCGACCGCCTCGCCGACCTCGTTGAGGTGCCGTGCGGTCGCGAGACGGGCGATCCCGTGCCACAGCGACTGCTCGGTCACGTCGGAGAGGGTCTGGCGCTCGGCCACGACCTCCGGCCGCGTCGGGTCCGGGATGACGAACGTCCGGGCCGAGTCGCCGTTCCAGCCGTCGAGGATGGCGCCGCTGTCGATCGACACGATGTCGCCGGGCTGCAGCACGCGCGAGCCGGGGATGCCGTGGACGACCTCGTCGTTGACCGAGGCGCAGATCGTGTGGTGGTAGCCCTGCTCGAGCTTGAAGTTGGGCTTGCCGCCGGCGGCCTCGATGGCCTGCTCGGCGAGGGCGTCCAGTTCCAGCGTGGTGATGCCGGCGGCCATCGCGGCGGCGACGGCGTCCAGAGACGCGGACGTCGCCCGGCCCGGCGCCACCATGAGGCGGAGCTGGGCGGGCGACTTGTAGAGCGACCGCTTGAAGACCATCGGAGCTGCTACGCCACCGACTCGTCGGCCGAGCCGTCGACCGGCTCGATGCCGCGCTCGGCGAGAGCCGCGCGCACGCGCTCGGCCACCTCGTCGATCTCGCCGAGGCCGTCGACCTCGACGAGCAGACCGCGCTTGCTGTACACGTCGACGAGCGGGGAGGTCTCGCGCACGTAGACGTCCTGGCGGTGGCGGATGGCCTCCTCGGAGTCGTCGGCGCGGCCCTGCTCGAGAGCGCGCTTCGTCAGACGCGCGACGATCTCGTCCTGGTCGGCCACAAGCTGGATCACCGCGTCGAGCTTCTGGCCCTGCGCCGCGAGCATCTCGTCCAGGTAGTCGACCTGGGCGAGGGTGCGGGGGTAGCCGTCGAGCAGGAATCCGTTCGCGGCGTCCTCCTCGGACAGGCGGTCGGTGACCAGCTGGTTGGTGAGGCTGTCCGGAACGTAGTCGCCCGCGTCGACGATGGCCTTGACCTGCTTGCCGAGGGGCGTCTCGTTCTTGATGTTGGCCCGGAAGATGTCGCCCGTCGAGATGTCGGGGATCCCGTACACGGAGGTGATGCGGGAGGCCTGAGTGCCCTTGCCCGCTCCGGGAGGTCCGACGATCAGTAGACGGGTCAACGCAGAAGCCCTTCGTAGTGTCGCTGCTGGAGTTGAGAATCGATCTGCTTGACCGTCTCGAGACCGACACCGACGATGATCAGGATGGACGTGCCGCCGAACATGAAGTTCTGACTCGCCCCGATCAACGCGAAGGCCGCGAGCGGTATCAGGGCGATCAGGCCCAGGTAGATCGAACCGGGCAGCGTCACGCGGGTCAGGACGTAGTCGAGGTACTCGGCGGTCGGGCGTCCGGCGCGGATGCCCGGGATGAAGCCGCCGTACTTCTTCATGTTGTCCGCGACCTCCTCCGGGTTGAAGGTGATCGCCACGTAGAAGTACGTGAAGCCCACGATGAGGAGGAAGTACAGGAGCATGTAGAGCGGGTGATCGCCCTTGGTCAGGTAGTTCGTGATCCAGGTCACCCACGGCGCCGGGGCCTTGCCGGCCGCGGGCTGGTTGAACTGCGCGATCAGCGCAGGCAGGTACAACAGCGACGACGCGAAGATGACGGGCACGACGCCGGCCATGTTCACCTTGATCGGGATGTACGTGTTGTTGCCGCCGTACGTCCGCCTGCCGACCATGCGCTTGGCGTACTGGACGGGGATGCGGCGCTGCGACTGCTCGACGAACACGACGGCCGCCACGATGAGCAGTCCGATCGCGATCACGACGATGAGGATCTCGACGCCCTGCGCCTGGGCGATGGCCCAGAGCGAGTTCGGGAACTGCGCGGCGATCGAGGTGAAGATCAGGAGCGACATGCCGTTGCCGATGCCGCGCTCGGTGACGAGCTCACCCATCCACATGATGAGGCCGGTGCCGGCGGTCATGGTGATGACCATGAGCATGATCGCGTACCAGGAGTCGTCCGTGATGAGCTGCGTGCACTGCGAGACCGAGGTCGTACCGAACAGTGCGCCGGAGCGGGCGACGGTGATGAGGGTCGTCGACTGGAGGACGCCCAGCGCGATGGTGAGGTAGCGCGTGTACTGCGTCAGCTTGGCCTGACCGGCCTGACCCTCCTTGTAGAGGGTCTCGAAGCGCGGGATGACCACGCGCAGGAGCTGCACGATGATCGACGCGGTGATGTACGGCATGATGCCGAGCGCGAAGACCGAGAGTTGGAGCAGGGCACCGCCCGAGAACAGGTTCACCAGGGAGTAGAGGCCCGAGGTGTCCTGGTTCGCGTTCAGGCAGGTCTGCACGTTGCCGAAGTCGACGAACGGCGCGGGGATGAACGACCCCAGCCGGAACAGGGCGATGATGCCCAAAGTGAAAGCGATCTTCCGGCGGAGGTCCGGGGTGCGGAAGATCCGCGCGACGGCGCTAAACAAAGTGCGTCCTGCTTCCTGTAAGAGTCAGTCGGGTGGCCGGTCCCCCGGCCACCCGACTGCGCTGCTTTACGGGTGGTTACTTGATGGATCCACCAGCGGCGACGATCTTCTGCTCAGCAGAGCCGGAGACCTTGTCGACCGCAACGTTCAGCTTAACCGCAATGTCCCCGTTACCGAGAACCTTGACCTTCTCGTTCTTGCGAACGGCACCCTTGGCGACCAGGTCGGCGACGGTGACGTCACCGCCCGAGGGGTACAGCTCGGCGAGCTTCTCCAGGTTCACGACCTGGTACTCGACCCGGAACGGGTTCTTGAACCCGCGCAGCTTCGGCGTCCGCATGTGGAACGGAAGCTGGCCACCCTGGAAGCCGGGGCGGACCGAGTAGCGGGCCTTCGTACCCTTGGTACCGCGACCGGCCGTCTTACCCTTGGAACCCTCACCGCGTCCGACGCGGGTCTTGTCCTTTTTGGAACCGGCGGCCGGACGGAGGTGGTGCACCTTCAGGACCTGCTCGCGGGGAGCCGCGACGTCCTTCTTGGGCGCAGCCTTCTTCGCGGCGGGCTTGGCGGCGACGGTGTCGTCGCCCTTGGCGGCAGCAGCCTTGTCGGCAGCGGCCTTCGCCGGAGCCTTCTTCGCGGTGCTGGCCTTCTTCTCGGCGGCCGGCTTGTCGGCGGCAGCCTTGGTGGTCGCCGCCTTGGTGGCGGGCTTCTTGGCGGCCGGCTTCTCGGCAGCCTCAGTGTTCGGCTTGTCGTCAGCCATTAGTCAATCTCCTCGACCTTCACCAGGTGAGCGACGGTGTTGACGTACCCGCGGTTCTGCGGGGTGTCCTCGCGGACGACGACGTCACCGATGCGCTTGAGTCCCAGACTGCGCAACGTGTCGCGCTGGTACTGCTTTTCGCTCACTTTCGACTTGATCTGCGTGATCTTCAGACGCGCAGCCATCAGGCACCTGCCTTCGCGGTAGCGGCGGCCTCAGCCGCACGGGCCTCGATCTGCAGCAGCTTCTCGGGCGCGACACGGTCGTAGTCCAGACCACGACGGGCGGCCACCGCACGCGGCTCTTCGAGCTGCTTGAGGGCTGCCACGGTCGCGTGGACGATGTTGATCGTGTTCGACGAGCCGAGCGACTTGCTGAGAACGTCGTGGATGCCGGCGCACTCGAGAACGGCGCGCACCGGGCCACCGGCGATAACACCGGTACCGGCGGCGGCCGGACGGAGGAGGACCACACCGGCGGCGGCCTCACCCTGCACCGGGTGCGGGATGGTGCTGCCGACGCGCGGGACGCGGAAGAAGTTCTTCTTCGCCTCCTCGACACCCTTCGAGATCGCGAGCGGCACCTCACGGGCCTTGCCGTAGCCGACGCCCACGAGACCGTTGCCGTCGCCGACGACGACGAGAGCGGTGAAGCTGAAGCGACGACCACCCTTGACGACCTTCGACACACGGTTGATGGTCACGACGCGCTCGAGGAACTGGCTCTTGTCGGCGTCACGGCTACCGCGGTCGCGGTTCGGGTTGCGCTCCCGGCCACCCCGACGAGGCTCACGCTCGTTCGAGTTCTTGGTCGAGGCTGCGGTCTCGACCGGCTGCGCGGTCTCCACGGCCTGCTCTGCCACGGTCTGCTCCTTGTTGTTTTCGTCGCTCACAGGTTCAATCCACCCTCTCGAGCTCCCTCGGCGACAGCAGCGACGCGACCCGCGTACTTGCTGCCACCACGGTCGAACACGACGGCGTCGACGCCGGCGCTCTTCGCGCGCTCGGCGACGAGCTCACCGACCTTGCGGGCCTTGGCGGTCTTGTCGCCGTCGAAGCCGCGCAGGTCCTGCTCCATGGTCGACGCGGACGCGAGGGTGTGACCCTGCGCGTCGTCGACGATCTGGACGAAGACGTGGCGAGCGGAACGCGTCACGACCAGGCGCGGACGAGCCGCGGTGCCCTCGATCTTCTTGCGAAGGCGGGTGTGACGGCGGTCGCGAGCGGCCGCCTTGCTCTTTCCTCTGGTACCCAGAGCCATGATTACTTACCAGCCTTTCCGGCCTTGCGACGCACGACCTCGCCGGCGTAGCGCACACCCTTGCCCTTATAGGGCTCGGGCTTGCGGATCTTGCGGATGTTGGCGGCGACCTCACCGACGGCCTGCTTGTCGATGCCGGTGACCGTCAGCTTGTTGTTGCCCTCGACCGTGAACGTGATGCCGGCCGGCGGCTCGACCGTCACCGGGTGCGAGAAGCCGAGTGCGAACTCGACGGCCGCACCCTTCTGCGCGACGCGGTAACCGGTTCCGACGATCTCGAGGCCCTTGGAGTAGCCCTCGGTGACGCCGACGATGTTGTTGCTGATCAGGGTGCGGGTCAGGCCGTGGAGCGAACGCGAAGCGCGCTCGTCGTCCGGACGGGTGACCAGGACCTGGCCCTCCTCGAGCTTGACCTCGATGGGGGTGGCGACGGTGAGGCTGAGCTCGCCCTTCGGTCCCTTGACGGTGACGGCCTGGCCGTCGATCTTCACATCAACGCCCGCGGGGACGTCGATGGGCAGTCTTCCAATACGCGACATGGCGGGTTACCACACGTAGGCGAGGACTTCCCCACCCACGCCCTTCTTCTCAGCCTCACGGTCGGTCAGAAGACCGGAGGAGGTGGACAGGATGGCGACGCCGAGCCCGCCGAGCACCTTGGGGAGCTCCGTGGACTTCGCGTAGACGCGGAGGCCGGGCTTCGAGACGCGCTTGATACCGGCGATGGAGCGCTCACGGTTCGGACCGAACTTGAGCTGCAGGGTCAGGGTCTTGCCGACGCGGGCGTCAGCGACGTCCCAGCCGGAGATGTAGCCCTCGCTGGTGAGGATCTCGGCGATGTGGGACTTGAGCTTGGAGTGCGGCATCGACACGGTGTCGTGGTGCGCCGAGTTCGCGTTGCGCAGTCTGGTCAGCATGTCTGCGACCGGATCTGTCATTGTCATTGCGGTTTTCCTTCGTACACCAGGTTTCGTTCAGCCGTTACACGACTGACGACCTGTGGTGGAAGTGGGCCGGCCGGGTCGGCCGGCCCACAAAGAGACAAGGCTACTAGGTTTTCGCTAGTTCGCCGTCTCGGCCGAACGGAAGGGGAAGCCGAGCTGCTTCAGAAGCGCGCGACCCTCCTCGTCGTTCTTGGCGGTGGTCACGACCGTGATGTCCATACCGCGGACGCGGTCGATCCGGTCCTGGTTGATCTCGTGGAACATCGACTGCTCCGTGAGACCGAACGTGTAGTTGCCGTTGCCGTCGAACTGCTTGTCCGAGAGACCGCGGAAGTCGCGGATACGGGGCAGAGCGAGCGAGAGCAGGCGGTCGAGGAACTCCCACATGCGGTCGCCGCGCAACGTGACGTGCGCGCCGATCGGCTGACCCTCGCGCAGCTTGAACTGCGCGATGGACTTGCGGGCCTTGGTGACCTGAGGCTTCTGGCCGGTGATGAGGGTGAGGTCTGCGACCGCACCATCGATGACCTTGCCGTCACGAGCCGCCTCGCCGACACCCATGTTGACGACGATCTTCACCAGACCGGGCACCTGGTGCACGTTGGTGAAACCGAAGTCGCCCTGGAGCTGCTGGGAGATCTCGTTCTTGTACTTCTGCTTCAGGCGCGGCTGGATTTTGCCAGCAGCGGTTGCAGTGTCCGTCATTACAGGTCCTTACCAGACTTCTTGGCGTAACGAACGCGGACCGTCTTGGTGACGCCGTCCTTCGTAACGGTCTCGGTGCGGAAGCCGACGCGGGTCGGCTTCTTGGTCTCGGGGTCGACCAGGGCCACGTTCGAGACGTGGATCGAGGCCTCGTGGGTCTCGATGCCGCCGGTCTTCGTGCCACGCTGCGTCTGGCCGACGCGCACGTGCTTGGTGACGAAGTTGACGCCCTCGACGATCACGCGGTTCTTCTCGACCAGGACCTCGATGACACGACCCTGCTTGCCGCGGTCGCCACCGCGGGCCTGGGTACGGCCCGTGATGACCTCGACGAGGTCGCCCTTCTTGATGTTCGCCATGGCTTACAGCACCTCCGGAGCGAGCGAGATGATCTTCATGAACTTCTTGTCGCGGAGCTCGCGACCGACCGGTCCGAAGATGCGGGTTCCACGGGGGTCGCCGTCGTTCTTCAGAATGACGGCGGCGTTCTCGTCGAACTTGATGTAGGAGCCGTCCGGGCGGCGGGTGTTCTTCCGCACGCGGACGACGACCGCCTTGACGACGTCGCCCTTCTTGACGTTGCCGCCGGGGATCGCGTCCTTGACCGTGGCGACGATGACGTCACCCAGGCCGGCGTAGCGACGGCTCGAACCGCCGAGAACACGGATGGTGAGGAGCTCCTTGGCACCCGTGTTGTCGGCGACCTTGAGTCGGGATTCCTGCTGAATCACTTGGCCTTCTCCAGAATCTCAACCAGGCGCCACCGCTTGCTGGCGCTCAGGGGGCGGGTCTCGTTGATGAGAACCAGGTCGCCGATGCCGGCGGAGTTGTTCTCGTCGTGCGCCTTCACCTTGGAGGTGCGGCGGAGGACCTTGCCGTACAGGGGGTGCTTCACGCGGTCCTCGACCTCGACGACGATGGTCTTGTCCATCTTGTCGCTGGTCACGTAACCACGGCGGGCCTTGCGGTACCCGCGGACGAGGGCCTCGTCGGCCGCCGTCTCCTCGGCCTTGGCGGCCTTGGTGGACTCAGCCATTACTTGGCCTCCTCAGTCTCGTTCTCGGCGACCTCGGCGACCGCGGGGGCCTCCTTCTTCGCCTTCGTCTTCTTGGCGGCCTTCGCGTCAGCGACCTCGGCCGGAGCCGGGGTGGCGCGGATGCCGAGCTCGCGCTCGCGGATGACCGTGTAGATGCGAGCGATGTCGCGCTTCACGGCACGCAGGCGGCCGTGGCTCTCGAGCTGGCCGGTGGCCGACTGGAAGCGCAGGTTGAACAGCTCTTCCTTGGCCTTCTTCAGCTCGTCGACCAGACGCTCGTCTTCGAAAGTGTCGAGCTCGCTCGAGGCGAGCTCCTTGGAACCGATCGCCATTACGCGTCGCCCTCCTCGCGCTTGATGATGCGTGCCTTGAGGGGCAGCTTGTGAATTGCACGGGTCATCGCCTCACGGGCGAGGTCCTCGGAGACACCCGAGACCTCGAAGAGGACGCGACCCGGCTTGACGTTGGCGACCCACCACTCGGGCGAACCCTTACCGGAACCCATTCGGGTCTCGGCCGGCTTCTTGGTGAGCGGACGGTCGGGGTAGATGTTGATCCACACCTTGCCGCCACGCTTGATGTGACGCGTCATGGCGATACGAGCGGACTCGATCTGACGGTTGGTCACATAAGCGGGGGTCAGGGCCTGGATGCCGAACTCGCCGAACGACACCTTCGTGCCACCGGTCGCCTGGCCGCTACGGCCGGGGTGGTGCTGCTTGCGGTGCTTGACTCTACGTGGGATCAACATGGTTATGCCTCAACTCCTGCTGCGGCCGGCGCGGTCTCCGCGGCAGGGGCGTTGCCCCGGCCACCGCGACGCGGACGGTCGTTGCGCTCGCGCGACGGCTTGGCGTTCGCCTGCTCGCGAGCGAGTTCCTTGTTCGTGATGTCGCCCTTGTAGATCCACACCTTGACACCGATGCGACCGAAGGTGGTCTTGGCCTCGTAGAAGCCGTAGTCGATGTTGGCGCGGAGCGTGTGGAGCGGCACACGACCTTCGCGGTAGAACTCCGAGCGGCTCATCTCGGCGCCGCCGAGACGGCCGGACACCTGGATGCGGACACCCTTGGCGCCGGCGCGCTGTGCGCCCTGCAGGCCCTTGCGCATCGCGCGGCGGAACGCCACACGTGCGGCGAGCTGCTCGGCGATGCCCTGGGCGACGAGCTGAGCGTCGGCCTCGGGGTTCTTGACCTCGAGGATGTTCAGCTGGATCTGCTTGCCCGAGAGCTTCTCGAGGTCGGCGCGGATGCGCTCGGCCTCGGCGCCACGGCGACCGATCACGATGCCCGGACGGGCGGTGTGGATGTCGACGCGGACGCGGTCGCGGGTGCGCTCGATCTCGATGCGGGACACGCCCGCGCGGTCCAGCGACGTCTTGAGCAGCGTGCGGATCTTGACGTCCTCAGCGAGGTAGTCGCTGTAACGCTGACCCTTCTTCGTGCTGTCGGAGAACCAGCGCGACACGTGGTCGGTCGTGATTCCCAGACGGAAGCCGTACGGGTTGACTTTCTGACCCATTAGTTGCTCGCCTTCTTCGTAGCCTTGGCGTCCTCGACCTCATCCGGCGTCGCGAGGACGATCGTGATGTGGCTGGTGCGCTTGTTGATGCGGAAGGCCCGACCCTGTGCTCGCGGCTGGAACCGCTTGAGGGTGGTGCCCTCGTCGACGAAGGCGCGGCTCACGTAGAGGTCCTGCTCGTCCAGGTAGGTGTTCGACTGGTCGGCCTTGACCCGCGCGTTGGCGATCGCCGAGGCGACCAGCTTGTACACGGGCTCGCTCGCGCTCTGCGGCGCGAACTTCAGGATGGCCAGGGCCTCCTGGGCCTGCTTGCCGCGGATCAGGTTGACGACGCGGCGGGCCTTCATGGGGGTGACGCGGATGTGTCGCACGCGTGCGATCGACTCCACCATTTCTCTCCTCCTTTTCGCCTCCGCGTTAGCGGCGGCGACCCTTCTTGTCGTCCTTCACGTGGCCGCGGAAGGTACGGGTCGGCGCGAACTCGCCGAGCTTGTGACCGACCATGGTCTCGGTGACGAACACCGGGATGTGCTTGCGACCGTCGTGCACCGCGATGGTGTGACCCAGCATGGCCGGGACGATCATCGAGCGGCGCGACCAGGTCTTGATCACGTTCTTGCTGTTGGCCTCGTTCGCGGCGACCACCTTGCGAAACAGGTGCTCGTCGACGAAGGGGCCCTTCTTGAGACTGCGTGGCATCTTCTCGAACTCCTACTTGCGCTTCTTGCCGGCGTTGCGGCGGCGAACGATGAGCTTGTCGCTCTCCTTGTTGGGGTGACGCGTGCGGCCTTCCTTCTGGCCCCACGGGCTGACCGGGTGGCGACCACCGGAGGTCTTGCCCTCACCACCACCGTGCGGGTGGTCGATCGGGTTCATCGCGACACCACGCACGGTCGGGCGCACGCCCTTCCAGCGCATGCGGCCGGCCTTGCCCCAGTTGATGTTCGACTGCTCGGCGTTGCCGACCTCGCCGATGGTTGCGCGGCAGCGCGCATCGACGTTGCGGACCTCGCCGGAGGGGAGGCGCAGCTGGGCGTAGGGGCCGTCCTTCGCGACGAGACGCACCGAGGCGCCCGCCGAACGAGCCATCTTCGCGCCGCCGCCCGGCTTCAGCTCGATCGCGTGGATGACCGTACCGGTGGGGATGTTGCGAAGGGGCATGTTGTTGCCCGGCTTGATGTCCGAGCCGGCGCCCGACTCGACGATGTCGCCCTGCTTCAGGCCCTGCGGCGCCAGGATGTAGCGCTTGGTGCCGTCGAAGAAGTGCAGCAGCGCGATGCGCGCGGTGCGGTTGGGGTCGTACTCGATGTGAGCGACCTTGGCGTTCACGCCGTCCTTGTCATTGCGACGGAAGTCGATGACGCGGTACTGGCGCTTGTGGCCACCACCGATGTGACGGGTCGTGATGCGGCCCTGGTTGTTACGGCCACCGGTCTTCGACAGCGGACGGAGAAGGGACTTCTCCGGCGTCGAGCGGGTGATCTCGGCGAAGTCGGCGACCGAGGAGCCGCGACGACCCGGGGTCGTGGGCTTGTAATTGCGAATAGCCATGTCTGTTTTCCTCTAGTCCTTCGCTCAGCCGACGGCCGTGAAGATGTCGATGGAACCGGACTTCAGCGTGACGATGGCACGCTTCGTGTCCTTGCGCTTGCCGAGGCCGAACTTGGTGCGGCGGGTCTTGCCCTGACGGTTCAGGGTGTTGATCGACGCGACCTCGACCTTGAAGATCGACTCGATGGCGAGCTTGATCTCGGTCTTGTTCGAACGCGGGTCGACGAGGAAGGTGTACTTGCCCTCGTCGATCAGGCCGTAGCTCTTCTCAGAGACGACCGGGGCGATGATGACGTCGCGCGGGTCCTTGTTCAGGGAGGCCATTACGCGTCCACCTCTTCCTTCTTCGGCGCCGTCTTCGCGGCGATGAAGCCCTCGAGCGCGGCCTGGGTGAAGACGATGTCATCGCTCACCAGCACGTCGTAGGCGTTCAGCTGGTCGTAGGTCAGCACGTGCACGTTCGGCACGTTGCGGACGCTCTTGAAGCCGTTCAGGTCGTCGCGCTCGAGCACGATGAGGACGTGCTTCGAGGTGGCGACGCCGTTCAGCAGCTCGACGACGGCCTTGGTCGAGGGGACCTCGCCGACGGTGAGCGCCTGGAGGGCGTGGATGCGGCTGCCGCGGGCGCGGTCCGAGAGAGCGCCGAGCAGAGCGGCGGCGATCATCTTCTTCGGGGTGCGCTGCGAGTAGTCGCGGGGGTTCGGTCCGTGGACGATGCCACCGCCGGTCATCTGAGGGGCGCGGATCGAGCCCTGACGAGCGCGACCGGTTCCCTTCTGCTTGAACGGCTTGCGGCCGGCGCCGGAGACCTCGCCGCGGCTCTTCACCTTGTGGGTGCCCTGACGCGCTGCGGCGAGCTGGGCGGTGACCACCTGGTGGATCAGCGGGATGTTGGTCTGGACGTCGAACAGGGCCTCGGGGAGCTCGATGGAGCCGGCCTTCTTGCCCTGGAGGTCGAGGACGTCAATCGAGGTAGCCATTTACCTAGGCCCCCTTCACTGCGTTGCGGACGAAAACGATGCGGCCACGAGCGCCGGGAACGGCGCCCTTGACCAGCAGCAGGCCCTTCTCGGCGTCGACGGCCTGCACCTTGAGGTTCAGGACGGTGACGCGCTCGCCACCCATGCGACCGGCCATGCGCATGCCCTTGAAGACACGGCTCGGGGTCGAGGAGGCGCCGATGGAGCCCGGCTTGCGGTGGTTGCGGTGCGCACCGTGCGAAGCGGAGACGCCCTGGAAGTTGTGGCGCTTCATGACACCGGCGAAGCCCTTGCCCTTCGAGGTGCCGACGACGTCGACCAGCTGGCCGGCCTCGAACGTGCTCTCGACGGTGAGCTCCTGGCCGGCGCTGTAGTCGGCCGCGTCCGCGGTGCGGACCTCGGTGAGGTGACGGCGCGGCGTGACGCCCGCCTTGTCGAAGTGGCCGGCGGCCGGCTTGTTCACCTTGCGCGGGTCGATCTGGCCGTAGGCGATCTGGACGGCGTTGTAGCCGTCGGCCTCGGGGGTGCGGACCTGGGTCACGACGTTCGGCGTGATCTCGATGACGGTCACGGGGATGAGCTTGTTGTTCTCGTCCCAGACCTGGGTCATGCCGAGCTTCTTGCCGAGGAGGCCCTTGGAGGACTTGTGCTCAGCGGCTGCTTTGTTGACGTTAGGCATGGCACTCCCCCTTAGAGCTTGATCTCGATGTTGACGTCCGCCGGCAGGTCGAGACGCATGAGCGAGTCGACGGCCTTCGGGGTCGGGTCGATGATGTCGATCAGCCGCTTGTGCGTGCGCATCTCGAAGTGCTCGCGGCTGTCCTTGTACTTGTGGGGCGAACGGATGACGCACACCACGTTCTTCTCGGTGGGAAGGGGCACCGGGCCGACGACGGTCGCGCCGGCACGGGTCACCGTGTCGACGATCTTGCGCGCCGAGGTGTCGATGACCTCGTGGTCGTACGACTTAAGCCGAATGCGGATCTTCTGTCCCGCCATGTCTGACTCTCTCTCTTGTTATGGCGTCGTACGAGTCGGATCCTCTCGGAACCGATTCGCATTGGACGCGGTGCGACGAACGCAGGGGAACGCCACTATTCTTCTGTCAACTCTCCGACCCCCGCGCTCGGGCGTGTCGCCTGAATCGTGGACAGAGATAACCCCTGGTCCCCGAGGGTGGTCGTTGTGAGCGTGTCCTGCTGCCTGCGGCCTAACCATCTTCCCGCCGGCCTCGAGAGGCCTCGCGGTGGGTTATGCACTGCCTGGCAGTGATCCGGCCGAGACACGCGTGAGCGCAGTCGTCCGGAATGTTGAACTAGACAAGTTTGCCAGATCCCGGGCCAAGCTGCAACCCGGGCGTGTCGCGCGGCGTGGCGCGCCCTGGCGCCGACCCGATTGCGGCCCTCTGGTACGTCTGCGCACGGTCGCCGCACCGCAATCGTACCTAGGCGCAGCACTCACTCCACGAGGTTCGACGGCCGAAGGGGAGACCTGCGGAGGCCAGGTGGGTCTCGAGGGCGCGGGAGTCCATCGCGGTCGTCCAGCGCCAGCGCACGACCCGCAGTCCGAGTGCCCGCAGCCGGTCCTCCCGGACCTTCTCGTCGAGCACGACGCGCTCTGCCGAGCGGCCACCGCGAAGACCAGCGTCGAGGTACTTGGCATCACCGTCCGCCTCGCCGACCACCCCAAGCGCCGGCCACGCGAAGTCGACACGGCCGATCGGCCCGGCGCTGTCGGAGTACGGCACCTGGAGGGCGGGCTGCGGCACTCCCCCGGCATGCATGCTGACCCGACTCACGGACTCGAGCGGCGACTCCGCCCGCCCATCCGCGAACGCGATCACCTCCTGGGCTCGCCGGTGGCCGCGCATCGGCTGGGCGCGCAGCCAGGCTTCGAGGAGGGCGAGTCGGGGCACCCCGTTGCGGACGATGGCGTCGGCCACCACGACCGCGTCGGGCCGTGACATCGTGGCGGCGAGGTCGATGCCCGTGCGGAGGAGAGACGTGGAATGGAGGCCGTCCACCTCGACGATGTCCTCGGACCCCACTTCGCGGGAGTGTGCGACCACACCACGCGCCGAGCGACCTCCACTCGTCCTCCCTACGCTCACGTGGATGCGCTCCGGGATGCTGCCGATCATCGGAAGGCCGTGCAACACCGCCGCCGATTGATGGGAGAACAGTGGCGGCCGCTTCCGGGTGCGAGAGAAGGCGATCAACCGGAGGCGGTAACGATCGAGAGCATCCAGCTCGTCCCACACCCCTCGACGGACGTACGCGCCTCTTCCGACACGGACCTCACTGCCCGCGACGGCGGCCCGTGCGTGCTGGTGGCGGGTGTCAGCCAGGTCGCGCAGCTCGCAGGTGAGGACAAGGGGCGTGTGCGCATGTTCGATCGTCATCGATCTGGTCTACCGGCGGATGGTGGTGTGCGGCCCCTCCCGCTGCGCTCTGTGGAGAACCGTCCACCGGCTCCGCCCTGTGGGCGATCCGGTATCTGCTACGCCGCGGTACGTTCGCGTCACGGCGAACGGGGGCAGACGTACCAAGCGGGCGCACTCACCCGGGCACGAAGGAGCGGGGCCGGCGTATCGCCGACCCCGCTCGAGCAGCGCCTCGCGCCGCTGCTCCGTTGGTTTCAAGACCGCTTACGCGGTGTCCGAACTCTCCGTTCGTGATCCGGTCAGCGGTTCGAGCTGGTTTGCGAGGTCTTGGATTGCCATAGGCGTCTCCCTCCGTCGACGGATCCGTCCGGTTGGAACGGTGAGTCCATCTTGCGCCTCCGGCGAGCCGAGGTAAACCCCGCGTTAACGAAAGAGGGCCGGGCCCGAAGGCCCGACCCTCTTCCGAGTCAGTCGAAGAAACGACTACTTGATGATCTTGGTCACCGTACCGGCGCCCACGGTGCGGCCACCCTCACGGATGGCGAAGCCGAGGCCCTCCTCCATGGCGATCGGCTGGATCAGCTCGACCGTCATGTCGGTGGTGTCGCCGGGCATGACCATCTCGGTGCCCTCGGGCAGCGAGATGACGCCGGTGACGTCGGTGGTCCGGAAGTAGAACTGCGGACGGTAGTTCGTGTAGAAGGGGTTGTGACGGCCACCCTCCTCCTTCGAGAGGATGTAGGCAGTGCCCTCGAAGTTGGTGTGCGGCGTGACCGAACCCGGCTTCACGACGACCTGACCGCGCTCGACGTCCTCGCGCTTGGTGCCACGGAGGAGCAGACCACAGTTCTCGCCGGCCCAGGCCTCGTCGAGCTGCTTGTGGAACATCTCGATACCCGTGACCGTGGTCTTCTGCGTCGGGCGGATGCCGACGATCTCGACCTCGGAGTTGATGGCCAGCGTGCCACGCTCGGCGCGGCCCGTGACGACGGTTCCACGACCGGTGATCGTGAAGACGTCCTCGATCGGCATCAGGAACGGCTTGTCCTTGTCGCGCACCGGGTCCGGGATGGACTCGTCGACGGCCTCCATGAGGTCGAGGACCGACTGCACCCACTTCTCGTCGCCCTCGAGAGCCTTGAGGCCCGAGACGCGGACGACCGGAGCGTCGTCACCCGGGAAGTCCTGGCTGGAGAGGAGCTCGCGGACCTCGAGCTCGACGAGCTCCAGGATCTCCTCGTCGTCGACCATGTCGGCCTTGTTCAGGGCGACGAGCAGGTACGGCACGCCGACCTGCTTCGCGAGCAGCACGTGCTCACGGGTCTGAGCCATCGGACCGTCGGTGGCGGCGACCACGAGGATCGCGCCGTCCATCTGAGCGGCACCGGTGATCATGTTCTTGATGTAGTCGGCGTGACCCGGGGCGTCAACGTGCGCGTAGTGGCGCTTCGGCGTCTCGTACTCGACGTGCGAGATGTTGATCGTGATACCACGCTGACGCTCTTCCGGAGCCGAGTCGATCGACGCGAAGTCGCGCTGAACGTTGGTCGCCGACGGGTACTTGTCAGCAAGCACCTTGGAGATCGCCGCGGTGAGCGTCGTCTTGCCGTGGTCGACGTGACCGATGGTTCCGATGTTGACGTGCGGCTTAGTCCGCTCGAACTTGGCCTTAGCCACTGGGTCCTCCTCAGGACTCTCGTGTAGATGTCCCGGTCGATGGATTTCGACCGGCAGACCTACGGGATTGGTTTCTTATGTTACGGGATGTTCCGAAAGGGAGCGACCGAGGTCACTCGCCCTTGCTCTTCTGAACGATCTCGTCAGCGACGGCCTTCGGGACCTCCGCGTAGCTGTCGAAGGTCATCGAGTACACCGCGCGGCCCGACGTCTTGGAACGCAGGTCGCCGATGTATCCGAACATCTCCGACAGGGGGACGTTGGCGCGGATGACCTTGACGCCACTCGCCTCCTCCATCGACTGGATCTGACCACGACGGGAGTTGAGGTCACCGATCACATCGCCCATGTACTCCTCGGGCGTGCGCACCTCGACCGCCATGAGCGGCTCGAGGAGCACGGGGTTCGCCTTGCGAGCGGCCTCCTTGTAGGCCATCGATCCGGCGATCTTGAACGCCATCTCCGAGGAGTCGACGTCGTGCGAGGCACCGTCGACGAGCGTCGCCTTGACGCCCACCGTCGGGAAGCCGGCGAGCACGCCGACCTGCATCGCGTCCTGGATGCCCGCGTCGACCGAGGGGATGTACTCGCGCGGAACGCGACCACCCGTCACGGCGTTGACGAACTCGTAGGACGTCTCGGGGGTGACCTCCATCGGCTCGAGGGAGATCTGCACCTTTGCGAACTGACCGGAACCACCGGTCTGCTTCTTGTGGGTGTAGTCGTACTTCTCGACCGGGCGACGGAGCGTCTCGCGGTAGGCCACCTGCGGCTTGCCGACGTTGGCCTCGACGTTGAACTCGCGCTTCATGCGGTCCACGAGGATGTCGAGGTGCAGCTCGCCCATGCCCTTGATGACCGTCTGACCGGTCTCCTGGTTCTGCTCGGTGCGGAACGTCGGGTCCTCTTCGGCGAGCTTCTGGATCGCGGTGCCCAGCTTCTCCTGGTCGGCCTTGGTCTTCGGCTCGATGGCGACCTCGATGACGGGCTCCGGGAACGTCATCGACTCGAGGACGACCTGGTTGTCCGGGTCGCACAGGGTGTCGCCGGTGGTGGTGTCCTTGAGGCCGATGACCGCGTAGATGTTGCCGGCGGTGACGAAGTCGACCGGGTTCTCCTTGTTGGCGTGCATCTGGAAGATCTTGCCGATGCGCTCCTTGCGGCCCTTGGTCGAGTTCACGACCGCGGCACCGGAGTCGACACGGCCCGAGTACACGCGCACGTAGGTCAGACGACCGAAGAACGGGTGGACCGCGACCTTGAACGCCAGAGCCGAGAACGGCTCGGTGGCGTCGGCGTGACGGAGGATGATCTTCTCCTCGTCGCGCGGGTCGTGCGCCTCGATGGCGGGCACGTCGAGCGGCGACGGGAGGTAGTCGATCACGGCGTCGAGCATGGGCTGCACACCGCGGTTCTTGAACGCCGAGCCGCAGAGGACCGGGTAGATCTCGCTGTTGACGGTGAGCTTGCGGATGGCGCCCTTGATCTCGGCGACCGTGAGCTCCTCGCCGCCGAAGAACTTCTCGAGCAGCGCGTCGTCGGACTCGGCGACGGTCTCGAGGAGGGCCTGACGGTACTCCTCGGCCTTCTCGACGAGGTCGGCGGGGATCTCCTCGATGGCGTACTTGGCGCCCATCTGCACGTCACCCTTGGCGTCTCCGCGCCAGGTGAGCGCGCGCATCTCGACCAGGTCGACGACGCCCTCGAAGGAGGACTCGGAACCGATCGGGAGCTGGAGGACCAGCGGCTTGGCGCCGAGGCGCTTCACGATGGTGTCGACGGTGAAGTAGAAGTCGGCGCCGAGCTTGTCCATCTTGTTGACGAAGCAGATGCGCGGGACGTTGTACTTGTCGGCCTGGCGCCAGACGGTCTCGGACTGGGGCTCGACGCCCTCCTTGCCGTCGAACACGGCGACCGCGCCGTCGAGGACGCGGAGCGAACGCTCCACCTCGACGGTGAAGTCGACGTGACCGGGCGTGTCGATGATGTTGATCTGGTTCTTGTTCCAGAAGCAGGTCACGGCCGCGGACGTGATGGTGATGCCGCGCTCCTTCTCCTGCTCCATCCAGTCGGTGGTCGACGCGCCGTCGTGCGTCTCACCGATCTTGTGGTTGACGCCCGTGTAGAACAGGATGCGCTCGGTCGTGGTGGTCTTGCCGGCATCGATGTGGGCCATGATGCCGATGTTGCGGACCTTTGTCAGGTCGGTGAGCACGTCCTGTGCCACAGGGTTCCTCCGAAAGAGTAGAGAGTGGAAGGGGCGCCGGCCGGGCGCAGCCCCAGAGGGTGCAACGCCCGGACGGCGGAAAGTGTTACCAGCGGTGCAGCATTACCAGCGGTAGTGCGCGAAGGCCTTGTTCGACTCGGCCATCTTGTGCGTGTCCTCGCGACGCTTCACAGCGGCGCCGAGGCCATTCGAGGCGTCGAGGATCTCGTTGGTGAGACGCTCGGTCATCGTCTTCTCGCGACGACCCTTGGCGTAGCTGGTGAGCCAGCGCAGCGCGAGGGTGTTCGCGCGGTGCGGCTTGACCTCGACCGGCACCTGGTAGGTCGAGCCGCCGACGCGGCGGCTGCGGACCTCGAGGGTCGGGCGGATGTTGTCGAGAGCCTTCTTGAGCGTGGTGACCGCGTCATTGCCCGACTTTGAGGAGACGCCCTCGAGCGCGTCGTAGACGATGCGCTCGGCGAGGCCCTTCTTGCCGTCGAGGAGGATCTTGTTGACGAGCTGGCTGACGACCGGCGAACCGTAGACCGGGTCGGCGACGACGGGACGCTTCGGAGCGGGACCCTTGCGAGGCATTACTTCTTCTCCATCTTCGCGCCGTAGCGGCTGCGAGCCTGCTTGCGGTTCTTGACGGCCTGGGTGTCCAGGGCGCCGCGGACGATCTTGTAACGGACGCCGGGAAGGTCCTTCACACGGCCGCCGCGGACGAGCACCATCGAGTGCTCCTGCAGGTTGTGGCCCTCACCGGGGATGTACGCGGTGACCTCGGTCCCGTTGGAGAGCTTCACACGGGCGACCTTGCGGAGCGCGGAGTTCGGCTTCTTCGGGGTGGTGGTGTAGACACGGGTGCACACGCCGCGCTGCTGGGGGTTGGCCTTCAGGGCGGGAGCCTTGGTCTTGGTGACCTTCGGCGTCCGGCCCTTTCGAACCAACTGCTGAATGGTAGGCACTGAACTTCTCCTTTTATGGACTGCACGGTGACAGTTGTTGCTTGTCCCATGACCGATCAGCCCGTCTCCGGGCGTCTCAGTCGTCTGGGGAATCGACCGACGATCGAAAGCTCGCCGCCGATATGCCGTGGGGGCTGGAATCCCGTGCGGTCTTCCTGCCCATCGGATGAGTACGTGCCAGCTCGCCCGCTCCTCCATCGCTGGTCCCATTTCTGGGCACGGAACGAGCGCGCAGCAGAGCGCACACCCGATAAATGTTATCGCCCGCGCCCTTCCCGGTCAAATGAACGGGGCTGTGGTAGGCCGCCGTCCGCGCAGGGCGAAACCGCGCGGGGCCTCACTCGCCGTCGTCCCCCTCCCAGGGCCAGCGCGGGCGGCCCCGTTGCCGGAAGCGGCCCACGAGGACGAGCTGGTAGAGCAGCGTGACGACGAACGCCGCGATCCCGACGAGCACGGCGTACCAGCTGGCGAACTGGCCGGCTGCGAAGAGCACGGCGCGCAACGACTGGGACGGATCCCCCGCGATCCCGGCGACCGCCCCGGCCACGACGTACACGAGGTAGCAGATCAGGCCGATCAGGAGCGCGGTTCCGGGGGCGACCCGTTGGCGATCGGCGGGGACCCGCGTCCCGATCCCGATCAGCGCGAGGAGCAGGGCGAGCACGGCCGCGCCGACCATCACCGGCCCCACGAGCGAGCCGATGTCGGGATCGGCGACGACCTCCGTGTTCGTCGCGAGCGACAGGACGCCGAACCCGGCGACGATCAGCGCGAGGTACAGGCCCGCGGCGAACAACGCCACGATGGTCGCATACGCGCGTTCGTCACGCATGACCGCCGGCTCAGTACCCCTGCTGCGAGGCGTACGCCGCGACGGCCTGGTTCTGGGCGTCGGCGACCTGCTGCTCGTAGTCCGCCTGGGCCTCCGCGTTGCGGGCCTTCAGCTTGCGGCCGCGCGCAGCCAGCCAGGCGCCGGTCCAGACCGAGATCTCCCGCGCGATGACGCCCGCGAGGACCGCGAACGGGTTGAGCCACGCGCTGCGGAGCAGGATGGCGAACTCCCCCGGCGTGCGCTCCCAGTAGTGGGCGTCGATGAGGTACGCGCCGACGAACGCGAAGTAGACGAACACCGCCACGACGAGACCGCCGAGGATGTACGCCCACCAGCGCGCGCGGTTCAGGATCTGCACCAGGACGACCATGCCAACGAAGAACGCGATGATCGGCACCCAGCCGGCGAACACCTGGGTGAAGGACTCGAGGAGCACCTTCAGCAGGTCGTTGCTCGGCGTCAGGAGGGAATCGACCACGACCACGGCGACGCACCACAGCAGAGCGAACGCGACCGTGCCGACGAGCACGATCAGGATGCCGGTGCCCCGGTTGCTCTTGCGCTTGGGCGGCTCGGGACGCTGCAGGAAGATCGGCGCCACCGGCTGCGGCTGCAACGGGACCGGCGCACCGGTCTGCTCAGGAGCCCACGCGCCTCCCGCCACGGGAGCCGTGCCGTAGGCGGCGGTCGCGGCCGGAGCGGTCTGCGCCTCCGCGGCGGCGGCAGCGGCGACGATCGGCGCGGCGGCCTCGGACGGCGATGCGGTGTCGACGGTGGCGGAACCCGCGGCGGTGGCCCCGGCCTCCCCCGGCTGCGCGGCGGTGCGGGCGACCGCGGCGGCGATGTCGTCCTCGGTGCTCACGATCGGCTCGGGCTCGGTGACCGCCGCGGGAGCGGATGCCACCGGCGTGACGGGGACGGCCGGCGTCGGAGCCGCAGCCTGCGCCGCAGCATCCGCCTCGGCGTCGGCCTTGGCGTCGGCGGCCGGCCGATTCACGTGCCCCCGCGCCGAGACAGGACTCGACGGCGGGTCGACGACCTCGGGATCGGTGTCATGCGCCTCCGCAGCAGCGGACGCGGCCGCACCCGTCGCGGGCTCGACGGGCGTGGCCCGCTGCTCCCCCGTGTCCGCAGACGCGGGATCGGGTGTCGTGTCGCTCATCCTGGCACCTCCAGAGGCCCGGCGGGCCCGTCGTGAGGCCCACTGTAGCAACGGGGCGGGGGATGTCGAGGGAGGCGGAGCGGGGGGCGGTCAGGTCATTTCGAGGCCTGGGCGGGTGAGCCGGCGCTCGTTCCCGGCGTCTGGGATGTCCCTCCTCCTTGGCCTTCGGGGGTGAGGGAGAAGACGTAACCGGAGACTTTCGCGTCCAGCGTCCCCGCCGGAGCAGCGGTGTCGGCTGTGGGTACGGTGCTGAACGACGTCACGAGGAAGAGCCGGGCACCTGACTGCAGCCCGCTGACGAAGTTCAGGATGTCGCCGTACTGTCCACGAACCGTCACCGAGACAGGGCGGGCCGCAAAGTTCGTCGCCGTGATCAGCGAGCTCACGACCGGCGGCATCCCGGCTTCCGTCGGGGCGGCCGACGGCGTCGGCGCGGGCGTCGCACCTGACGTCGGTGCTGACGTGGCCGCCGGCGTCGCGGCGGCCGGCGGGGCGACGGGAGAGTATGCGACAGCGTCGGAGAAGGCCTGGTCGACGCACACCACGTTCGATGCGGTGTAGAGCGCGTTCAGTTGATCGATGAAAGCAGGGATGTCGGACCCTTCGGGCACCGAGGCGGCGAGGGACGCGAGCTTGGCCTTCAGCGCCGGCAGGTTCTCGGAGTCCTTCTTCAGCTTCGCGAGCGTCTGCGCGTACTTCTCGTTGGTCTGCTGCACGGATGCGGTCTGCGCTTCGGCATCGGCGAAGGCCCCGAGCTGCGGCTGGACCCCGAGGAACCAGCCGCCCGCGACGACGAGCGCCATGACGAGGACGCTGCAGATGATCCAGAGGCGGTTCTTGTCCACGGTCACTTCTCCTGGGGGTCGAACCGCCGGTCGAAGGCGGTCTCGTTGATGTGCATCGTGATGTCGACCGCATAGGTCGCCGTCGTCGGATCCAATGTGACCGACCCCGGCGTCGCGTCGGCGAAACCCGGGAGCGTGGCGAGCGACTTCAGCCACGTGGGCACCACCGGGAGGGTCGGGCTCGATGCCTGGAAGGTCAACGTCGCGACGCGGGACCCTTGCAACGGGACGGTCGGCTGGGCGTAGGTCGCGAGCGGGGTCGCGGAGTCGATGGTCACGGTCGCGAGTGTGACGTCCGCCGGGAGTGTGGCCTGCACTTTCTGCAGATAGTCCTTCCAGTCGATCTCGGTGGACGCTCCGACCTGCTGTGCAGCCTCTACGAGCGTGACCTGATCCTGCACGGTGCGCACCTCGCGGAAGCGAGTCTGCTCGGCGAGCAGCGAACCGGTCTGTGCTTGCGCTGCCGCGAGATCCAGCTGCGCCCGGAAACCGAGAACCGCCGTCCCGCCGACGGCCGCGAGGACGAGGAGCACGACACCGAGCACGCCCCAGAGAAGCGACCGGCGCATGCGCTTGCCGCGCCTCCCCGCGAGAACCTCCGGCGGCATCAGCGAGACCTGCGGATCACCCCCGACCGCGATCGGCGGCACCGGCGGCTTCGGTCCGCTCTGCTTCACGTCTCGCGCAGTGCGGCCCGGCTCAGCAGCCTGCGGCGGCACCCCCTCCGTCGAGCCTGGTGCGCGCTTCCGCTTCGCCGACCCGCCGATCGGTCTGGTCAGCCAGCTCGTCTTCGGCGCGGGCGTTCCGGCGCTCGACGTCGAGGTGGTTCCGGCGGCGCTCATGCGGCACGTCCGATCGCGAGTCCGAGCGCCACGGTCAGGCTCGAGCGCCTGGCTCTGAGGTCATCGGAGTCGAGCGTGCGCGACAGCCCGACCGCGAGGTACGGGTCTCCGGCCGCGACGGGCAGCCGCGTCATCTCGGCCAGCGCTTCCGCGAAGCCGGGAAGCTGCGCGCCTCCGCCGGTGAGGACGATCCGCTCGAAGCGCGCATCCGGTCGTGTGTTCACGAAGTATTTGATGGTGTTCCGCAGGCTCGAGAGCAGCTCACCGGCCGTCTGGTAGATGATCTCGACAGCGCGTTGGTCCTCCATCGTGGACACCTGCGTCGCGAGACCGAGCGACCGTTTCAGCTCCTCCGCCTCATGGGGGGCGATCTCCAGACCGTCTCGGAGCGCCTGAGTCGTATCGGCGCCGCCGGTCGGGATGATGCGCACGAACTGCGGGACACCGGCGGACGCGATCACCACCGTCGTGGTGTTCGCTCCGATGTCGATCACGGCAGAGAACCCGGTGAGGCCCGCTCGGGCGCCGAACACACGGCTGAGCGCGAAAGGGATCAGATCGACGTCGACCGGCGTGAGGCCGGCCAACTCGGCAGCGCGCACGTTGGCAAGCACCGCCTCTTTCACCGCGGCGATCAGGAGCCCGTTGACCGTCGGACCGCTGTCGCTCTGGCCGTATGACACCGGGTAGAAGTCGAGAAGCGCTTCGGCGACCGGGACGGGGAGCATGTCCTGGACGTGGAACGGCAACGATTCGCGGATTCGTTCCAAGGACATGAGCGGCATGCTCAGGTCGCGGGCGAGGACCCGCTGGTTGCCCATCCCGAGAACGATGTTCCTGGTCTTGAAACCACCCTTGCGCCACAGTTCGCGAAGGGACGCGGCGACGGTGTTCGGCTCGAGCACTTCGCCGCGGCTCACCGCCCCTTCGGGCAGCGGCATCTCCGCGTGCCGCAGGATCGTGGGCTTCGGTTTGGCCGGATCCGCGACTTCGACGGCACGGAGCATCCCGTTGCCGATGTCCACACCAACGATGCTGGTCGCCATCTTCTCCTCCTCCCCGGCCTCAGCCGAGTCCGATCAGTCGCAGATAGGCCGCCCAGAGCGGCCCGCCAGCGAGAATTCCGAGCCATGCGCCCGCGATCATCCACGGGCCGAAGGGGATGCCGCTCGTACGCGTCGCACGTCTGGTCATCGTGAGCACGATGCCGAACACGCCGCCGAGCACGAAGGCCGCGAACACGCCGATGGCGAGCTGAGCCCAGCCGAGCGAACCGAGATAGAGGCCGAGCACGCCCGCCAACTTGACGTCCCCGAACCCCATCCCCCCGGGGCGCGCGAGCGCGAGCACCAAGTAGAAGAGGAACGCGCCGGCGCAGCCCACGGCGGCCGAGAGCAGACGCGTCCACTCGCCTTCGATCACGAGTGCCGTACCGAGGAGCACGGCGCCGACGAGGTAAGCGGGGATCACGATCCGGTTCGGGAGCGTGTGCGTGTCGATATCGATCACGGCCAGCGCGACGCTGATGGCCGCCAGATAGAGGAACGCGACCAGGGTGAGGGAGGAGGGAAGAGGGGCGCGCGTCGAGAACTCCGGCAGGAAAGCGACCGCGACCACGACGAACAGGACGCCGGTCGCCCCTTCGACCAGCGGGTAGCGCCAGCTGATCGGCTCACGGCAGTCCCGGCACCGACCGCGCAGCACCAGCCAGGAGACCAGAGGGATGTTGTCGTACGGACGGATCGCGGAGCCGCATCCCGGGCAGGCGCTCGGCGGGCTCACGAGAGAACCGCCGAGGGGGAGCCGATAGGCGACGACGTTGAGGAACGACCCGACCGCGAGTCCGAGTGCCCCGCCGAGGACGACGAGGAACCCGAGCAGTGCCGGTGTGACGGTCGCGCTCATCCGGGCGCGCTCCCGTCAGGGTTGAACGCCTTCGGCACCTCGACGAGCGTGCTCACGCCATAGCTCGTGGAGACCGGCGAGAGGAACTTGGGCGGAGCCGTGTATTTGAACCGCGGGTCGTAGTTGTAGTTCTTGTCGTAGCCGGTGCCCGGCGAGCCGACCGTGCCGACGGTCCCGCGGTACTCCTGGGCGATGGCTCCGTAGATGTTGAGCGTGCCGCGTTTCGCCGTTCCCTTGTCGTAGTTCTGCACCATGAAGGTGTGCGCGACGGAGAGGATCGCGGCGTAGATGGTGCGGTCCTTCGCGAGCATCGGGGTGTTTCCGTTGAAGGGGTTCCAGACCCAGACGGCGTTGTTGCCGACCAGGCCGAGGATGTCCTTGGTGCTGTCCTGGTAGGTGATGTCACCGGTGATGTACACGTAGTCCTGCGCGGCGATCGTCACCTGCCCGTGCACCACCCCTTGGACGTAGACGTCACCCTTGCGACAGCTGTAGTGGGACGGGTTCGCGGTCGGGACCGTCTCGTTCGCGAGCGGGAACTGGAGGGTGCCGATCTTCCAGCCGACCCCGGTGGTCGGCTTGTCCAGGCAGGCGAAGTTGGTCGGCGACTGAGTCGACGTCCAACCATTCGCATCGCCCGTGCTCGAGGGCACATCCTGCACGTAGACCAGGTTCTGCGGGATGACGTCGATCGTCGCGCCCTCCACGGAGCCGAGCTGGCCGGCTCCGTCTCCGGGATTCCCGCACATGGGATCATTCCTCGAAGCGCTCGTCGCCGGGTCGCCGGAGATCTGAGTGAACTTCGTGAAGGGCGACTTCACATTCATCTTGCCGCCGGACAGGAACGTGATCACAGTCGGTCCCGTGTAGAGGCAGCCGGGCCGTTTGACGGAATCGACATCGATCCGTGTCTCGGTCTTCATCTGGAGGTTCGTCTGCGGCATACCGATCGTTCCGTCCAGGGTGGGGGTCCCCTGTTTGAAGGTCGGGTTCGACGAGCAGTCGTCAGGCTTCTTGTAGAACGGCGCCTTCGGGTTCGAGGTCGTCACCGGGCCGTTGAACGTCGACCCGCAGATCAGCAGGGTGTCGTTGGAGTGCAGCGGACCGTTGATGGTGTCGTTCGGCCCGAACTGGATCTCGGTGCAGCTGCTGCTGTGTGTGTTCGACGAGTAGAACCATGCGTAATTGGGCTTGCCCGTGGAGGTCGCGCACGCCGTGTTCGACTGGTCGGGGTCCTTCACCTCGAAGTCCGTGAAATAGAGGAAGTCGATGAAACCGGTCTGGCGGACGTTGACGACGATCGTCCGAACTTCTGTCCCCACCTTGCCGGTCGAGCGCAATCGTACGACGCCGGTCGCCGAGTACTGCGAGTTGTCCACCTCGTACCGGAAATAGCTGCGGGAGGGGCTTGCCTGTTCGCCGGATGGCACCTGGGTCCACCCACTGAACGCCGGGTTGGTCGTCGGCGGAAGACCACCGGTGCTGGTGGAGGAGAAGGGCGATGCCGGGTTGCGGTACTGCACGTAGGTGGTGTCGTTCGCCAGGCGCGCCTTGTAGTCCTCGAGGCCGGCGTACGCGGCGGCCATCGCTGCGTTCCAATCGTCGTCGGTGCGGGATTTCATCGCCCCGCTGCCTGCGAACGCCGCGGCCGTCGCCACGAGCATGACGAGTACCGTGCCGAAGATCACGACGGTGATCAGCGCCATCCCGTCGTCCCGCCCGCGACGGATCGCACGGAACCAGGCATCGATCCTGAGCATCATGAGATCGTCCTGTTCTGGCCGAGGTTCGGGAGGCCGACCGTGTTCTGGAGGGTCACGGAGTGGTCCGTGACCCCGGCCTTGGTGAGCACGGTGAGCGTGACCTGGACGGCCGCGATCGTGGCGAGCGTCGCCTTGACATTGGCGACACCGCCGGTGGCTCCGACGCTCGTGGCGATCGCCGTGTTGGTGGAATCCAGGTACGTGAAGGTCCAGGGAGCGGTGCCGACCCGCGGTGCGATGGGATCGGCGAGGATGCGCGTGCGCTGGGGCGTCGTCGTCTCGGCCGGGAACGACCAGTACCCGTTGCCGAGGCTCGTCGCCGGCCAGATGTCCTCGACGAGCTGACGCGTGGTCTGGTCGACGCGGATGCGCACCTGAATGGGCTGTTGGGTCGTGCCGGTCAGGTTCACGAAGGCGTAGAAGAGCGCCGCCTCATTGCGCGCGTAGACGAACGCGGGATCGTTCGGTGGCGGCGTCCCGAATCCGGTCGCCTGGATCGGGTTGTCGGTGCCGGCGCGGAGCATTCTGGCGGTCTCGTTCATCGCGTTGGACGCGGAGCGGGTGTTCTGGTTCGTGTTCTGCGCGTTGTCCATCGCGCGCGTGGTGCTGACGTAGAGGTTGGCGATGAGGGTGATGACGATGCCGAAGACGAACATCGCGACGAGCCACTCGATGAGGCTGATGCCGGCTTCGTCGCGGCGCAGAGCCGCAAGCCGCCGCCGGAGCATCACGGCTTCACCACGCGCGGATCGAGGGTGAACGCGCCCCCGGAACCGACCGTGACTCCGGTGGCGCCTGTCGGGATGGAGAGCCACGAAGCGGGCACCGACGTCGTCGGTGTCGTCGACGTCCCGTACTTCAGCGTCCACGCCCCGTAGGGAAGGACGATCGTCACCTTGCTGTTCGCGGACTTGCCGAGGACCCCGGGGGCGAAGTCGATCGTCTGCGGCGTGCCCGTGCATCCCGGATCGCCGGTGACGAAAGGGGTTGTGCTCACGGCACGGAGGCTGAGGTTCGCGGACTGCGACGAAGGGTTCGTGACCGTGATCGAGCCCATCGGCAGGGTGCCGATGTTCACGGCAGGGGTCTGCCCGGGTGCGACGGTCACCGTCGGGGCGGCAGGGGCCGCGTAGACCTTCCCCGCGGAGGTGTACTGCGGCCAATCCCCTGGATTCGGCGACCGGCAACCAGGGTTCGCATCGGTGGAGGCCGCGTAGGCCCCGGCGACGATGTCGTACCCGGTCGACGGGAACACCTGCGCGCTCGTCGGCGCCGTCGCTGGTGTGCTCCAGACTCCGTACGTTCCGAGAAAGCTCACCGCCGCTGTCGTGGGGACCTTCACCCCGTTGCTCGACGGCCAGGACCAGCCGACGGCCCCGGCCTTGTCGTAGGTGAAGCCCGCCGATGTGCTCTGCCCCGCTTTGACGGTCACGATCTTGCTGGGGGCCGGGTTCTGAGTGGGATCCAGATAGGCGGACTGAGACGCCGTGACGGTGTATGTGCCCGCCGGCACTTTGAGCACGTAGCTGCAGCCCATGAGGTCGGTGGCGGAAGGTACCGAGCCCGGGTCGGGCGAGACGGAGACTCCGATACCGGCGACGGGAGTGCCCGCTGCGGATCGGGTGGAGACGAGGATCGTTCCGAGCGCGTCCACGCTGATCTTGCTGCTCGGTGCGATCACGGTGTCGGAGACGACGGCCGGACCGATCATGTTCGGCCATGTGACGGATACACGCACGCGTTTGTAGAGGATGGAGGATGCGGCCGACGCGTTGCAGTCCACATCGCTGCCGGAGGCATAGGCCCAGCTGACGACGCGCTTGATCGAGTACACCGCGCCCGTTCCGGGTGGAACCTGCACCTGCTTGTCGGTATCGGTGCTGAAGAGCTGGAAGAGGTTGCCGCCCGATCGGTCGAGGTCGATCTCCTGGGCGGCGAGGTTGGTCGCGACGGCGCGAGCGCGGGAGTCGCCGGTGAGGGTGAACGCGGACAGCAGGGAGTACGCGACGCCGACCGAGATGATGGCGAAGATCATCATCGCGACGATCACCTCGATGAGGCTGACGCCGGACTCGGAGGTCCGGATGCTGCGGAGTCGCGCGAGCAGTGCTGACATTGCGTTCACCTCCCCTGGGTCGGGTTCGGGATGGTGGTGGGTTGAGGCGTGAAGGGGGCGTCGCGCACGCGACACCCCCTTCATACGGGCGTGGACCTTACGGTGCGGTGTCCGCACCGCAGGTTGCGCCGCGCTTCGTACCGGTGTTGTCCGTGATGTTGAACGAGGGAGCCGACGAGCTCTTGCTGACACCCACCAAGCAGAACCCGTTCGTGGTCGTCGAGAATGTGACGCTTGTGGTGTTGTCGCTCAGGGTCGCTCCGTACTTCGCGGCGTTGGTGCCAAGGGTCGTCGAGCTCGAATAGATGGCGGCGCCGGCATCGCTGTAGGTCTTGCCGGGGTTGTCGTTCATCCACCCGACGATCGCGGTCTTGCCGTTGGTGAGATCGGACTTGGTGGCGGAGTCCTTGGCCCCGTCCTGGATACCCAGGTACACGGGGATCGCGATCGCGGCGAGGATGCCGATGATGATCACGACGACGAGGAGCTCGATCAGGGTGAAGCCCTTCTCGCCCTCTTCGAGGAGGCCCTTGCGGCGGGCGTTCAGCTTGCCCATGAGACGGAAGTACATTGCGTGTCCATTCGGTCGGGGATGCGGGGTGCGGATGGGAGCGAGACCCGTCCGATGGGCTGATGGTATTTCCGAGCAAATTCTCGGCAGAATCCCACAAAAGGGGGCAATTTCTTTGATAAACCACCCCAGTTATGGGGAGCCCTCGTTCAGGGGATGTACAGCGGATGAACGCTCACTTGACGAGGCTGGAAATCTGGAAGATGGGCATGTACAGGGCGATCACCATGCCGCCGATGACGACGCCGAGGAAGGCGATCATGAGCGGCTCGATCATCGCCGTCAGCTGCTCGGTCGCCGACGCCACCTCCTGGTCGTAGAAGTCGGCGATCTTGTTCAGCATGGTCTCCAACGAGCCGGAGTCCTCGCCGACCGCGATCATCTGGGTGACCATGGCGGGGAAGACCGGCTGCTGGGCCAGCGGCCCGGCGATCGACTCGCCCTGCCTCACCGACTCGGCCACCTTGGTCAGGGCATTCTCGATCACCCAGTTGCCGGAGGTCTCCCCCACGATCTTGAGCGCCTGCAGAATCGGCACGCCTGCGCCGATCATGTTCGCGAAATTCCGGCTGAAGCGCGCGACCGCGATCTTCTTCAGCAGCTGTCCGAAGACGGGCATCTTGAGCTTGATCGGATCGACCCGCATCCGCACCTTCTCGGTGTTCTTGTTGCGGGACCACCAGATGCCCCCCGCAACGCCGCCTACGAGCAGCACAGGGGCTATCCACACCATCGCGTGCGACAGCTCCACCAGGATCATCGTGGGCAGCGGAAGCTGCCCACCGAGACCTTTGAACATGTTCTCGAAGACCGGGACGATGAACAGCAGCATCGCGATCACGGCGACGAGGGACATGACCAGCACGATCACGGGGTAGGTGAGCGCCGACTTGATGGTGCCGCGGAGCTTTACCTCCTTCTCGAAGTTGAGCGCCACTGCTTCCAAGGAGGAATCCAGGAATCCGCCGGTCTCTCCCGCTCGAATCATGTTGACCATGAGGGGCGGGAAGACGTCTCCGTGCTTGCGCATGGCGTCCGAGATCGCCACGCCGGCCTCCACGTCATCGCTGACCTTGCCCATGATCGTGGCGAGCTTCTTATTCTCGGTCTGCTCGGCGATGATGTTCAAGGTCCGGAGGATCGACAGGCCGGAGCCGATCATGGTCGCCATCTGCCGGCTCATGATCGCCAGGTCCTTGAGCTTGACACCGCTGCCGAACCCGATGTTGATCTCGCGGTTGAGACCCGTGGCCTCGGCGGACTCCTCGATCGAGATCGGTGAGATGCCCATGGTCCGCAGACGCGACGCCACCGCGGCCTCGCCTGGCGCATCGATGCGGCCCTTGACGACCTTGCCGTCGCCGTTCCGCCCGCGATAGGCGAAGGTCGTCGCCCCGGCCATCAGCGCACCTGCCCGGAGAAGCTGTCACCGAAGTCGGGTTCGCTGGCGGCGATGGCCTGCGACGACGAGTCGGTCAGAGTGTCGACCCGCTGAATGAGCCGCGCGATGCCCTCCAGGTCGTGCGCCTTCTCCAGGGCCGCCTTGCGCGTGATCGCCCCCACATTGACCAGCTCGGCCAGATGCTGGTCCATCGTGTGCATCCCGTCGCCGCGGCCGGCCTGCATGGCGGAGGCGATCTGGTAGGTCTTGCCCTCGCGGATGAGGTTGGCGATGGCGGGGGTCATCATCAGGACCTCGGTGGCGACGACGCGGCCTCGGCCGGAGGCGCGTTTGACGAGGGTCTGGCAGACGACGCCCTGCAGGGTGGCGGCGAGCTGGGCGCGCACCTGGTCCTGCTGGTGGGGCGGGAAGACGTCGATGACACGGTCGATGGTCTGCGGGGCGTCCTGGGTGTGCAGGGTGGCGAAGACGAGATGGCCGGTCTCGGCGGCGGTCAGGGCGACGGAGATGGTCTCGAGGTCGCGGAGCTCGCCGATGAGGATGACGTCGGGGTCCTGCCGGAGCACGTGCTTGAGCGCGTTGTTGAAGCTGTGGGTGTCGTGGCCGACCTCGCGCTGGTTCACGATCGAGCGCTTGTGGGTGTGCATGAACTCGATGGGGTCCTCGACGGTCACGATGTGGTCGGCGCGCGTCGCGTTCACGAGGTCGATGAGGGCGGCGAGGGTGGTCGACTTGCCGGAGCCGGTCGGGCCGGTCACCAGGACGAGGCCGCGCGGCAGGGTGGAGAATCCGCCGATCTGCTCAGGGACGCCGAGCTCCCGCAGCTGCTTGATCTCGGTGGGGATGAGGCGGAACGCGGCGCCGACGGAGCCGCGCTGCTGGTAGAAGTTGACGCGGAAGCGCGAGTTGGCCGAGATGGTGAAGGCGAAGTCGAGCTCCAGCTCGCGCTTGAAGATCTCGGCCTGCCGCTCGCTGAGGAGGCTGGAGAGCGCGGCGAGGGTCCGCTCGTGGCCCCAGGGTTCGGCCGGGCCGGCCGGGGTCAGCGCGCCGTCGATGCGGACCATCGGGGGCGCTCCCACGGTGACGTGGAGGTCGGAGGCGCGCTGCAGGACGACCTCGCGGAGCGCGGCGACGAGTTCGGGGTCCGCCTTGGCGAGCGCCTCCCGCTCGGGGGCGGTGAGGGTGGCGACCTCGGCCTCGTAGTCCGTCGGCTGCACGGGCGCGGTGTGGGAGCTCGGCGTCGGCTCGGGCTGCACCGCCGCGCGCCGGCCGGCGGGGACGAGGCGAGGTGCGGGCGTGACATCGTCGAGCGAGTACACCGGGACGGCGGGCACGACGTCGTCCAGCGCGTACACGGGGGTGGTGGGCGGCTGCGCGACCGCCGGCTGCGCGACCGCCGGCTGCGCCTCCGCCGGTGCGGCATACGCCGGGGCTTGGGCCGGCGGAAGCGGAGACGGCGCCACCGGCGGCACGTACGTCGGCGGCTGCAGACCGGTCTCCCCCAGCGGCGCACCCGCCAGCGGCACGCCGGCCCCGGGCGCCCACCCGTCCGCGGTGGCCCCCGGCGGGATCACCGGGATCTCGTAGAGCGGCTTCGCCGTCGGTGCGGGGTACCCGCCCCAGGCGTTGTCGTCGATCGTCATGTGCCCTCCTAGGCGACCACTCGCAGGATCTCTTCCACGGACGTGAGGCCGAGCTTGGCCTTCTCCCAGCCGTCCGCGCGCAGCGTGAGCATCCCCTGCTCCTGCGCGGTCCTGGCGATCTCGGCGCTCGACGCGCGCTGCACGGCGAGCCGTTCGATCTCCTCGGTGACGGCCATGACCTCGTGCACGGCGATGCGGCCGCGGTAGCCGGTGTTCGAGCAGGTCGGGCAGCCGACCGGCATGAACACGGGCGGGACCGGCTGGTCGGCGGGGATGGGGAAGCGCAGACGGCGGAGGTCATCGGCCGTGTAGGTCGCCGGCTGCTTGCAGCGGTCGCAGAGGCGGCGGGCGAGGCGCTGGGCGACGACGCAGTCGAGGGCGGAACCGACGAGGAAGGGCTCGATGTCCATCTCGGTCAGACGGGTGACGGCGCTCGGGGCGTCGTTCGTGTGCAGGGTGGAGAGCACGAGGTGGCCGGTCAGCGAGGCCTCGATGGCGATCTGCGCGGTCTCGTGATCGCGGATCTCGCCCAGCAGCACGACATCCGGGTCGCTGCGCAGGATGCTGCGGAGAGCGCTCGCGAAGGTCAGGCCGGCCTTGGGGTTCACCTGCACCTGGTTGACGCCCGGCATCCGGTACTCGACCGGGTCCTCGACGGTGATGACGTTGATCTCGGGCCGGGCCACGGCGTTGAGCGTCGTGTACAGGGTGGTGGACTTGCCGGAGCCGGTGGGGCCGGTGACCAGGATCATCCCGTACGGCTTGGAGTAGGAGGCGCGGTAGGTCTCGAAGTTGCGCTCCAGCAGGTTGAGATCGCGCAAGGTCATGCCGGTGTTCGTGTTGTCGAGGATGCGCATGACGACCTTCTCGCCCCACACCGTCGGCAGGGTCGCCACGCGCAGGTCGATCTGGCGCCCGCCGTGCACGACGGACATGCGGCCGTCCTGCGGCTTGCGCCGTTCCGCGATGTCGATGTCGCTCATGATCTTCAGGCGCGAGATCACACCGTTCTGGATCGCCTTCGGCGCGCTCTGCATGGCGTGCAGCACGCCGTCGATGCGGTAGCGGACACGCACGTCGTGCTCGGCCGGCTCGATGTGGATGTCGGAGGCGTGGTCCTGGATCGCCTGGCTGACGAGCAGGTTCACGAACCGCACGATCGGGGCGTCGTCGTCGCCGGACTCGACGATGGCGCTCTCGGCGACGGGCGCGCTCTCCTCCTCCAGCGTCGTCGTGAGGTCGCTGAGTTCGTCGTCGGCGCGCACGTAGCGGTCGATCGCGGCGAGCAGGTCCGGGATGTCGGCGACGGCGGGCGCGACGCTCATCCGGGACGCGGCGCGCACGTCGTCGATCGCGAACACGTTGCCGGGATCGGCCATCGCGAGGATCACGGTGCCGTCCTGCACCCCGATCGGCAGCACCACATGGCGGCGGCAGAGCGGGCCGGGGATGAGGCCGACGGCCGCGCGGTCGACGGGATAGTCCCCCAGCTCGACGAACGGGAGCCCCGACTGCGCGGCGCGCGCCCGCGCCACCTGCCCCGCCGTGATCGCCCCGCGCGCCAGCAGATCGCGCACCGTGGACTCGTCGGCGGCGGGCTCGCCGGAGACCGAGTCCAGGTACTCGATCGGCAGGTGGCCGTGGAGGATCAGGATCTCGGTCATGGACGCCACGGGGACCTCCTCGTGCGGGGGCTGCCGTCGACGGGTCGGGCGCGTCGGCGGGCCGCGCCGTCACCGGGCGAGATCCGGAAGGCGGCGAAGCGATGTCACCGTATTCCCGCCGGTCGCGCGGGTGACAGCCCCGCTTACAGGTGCCCCGCGCAGGGGTGCCACGCACGCGGGGGTCAGCCGCGGGCGGGGAGGATCAGCGGCGGGTCAGCGGCGGCGCAGGTCTCCGCGGCGGCTGGCGAGGTAGATGAGCACGCCGGCGACAACCGCGCACCCCATCGTCGTCAGCCAGTACGGGAGGGAGCCGGCGGCGTTGCCGGAGGTCGCCTGCACGATGCCGAGGACGAAGCTGACGATGGCGACCACGAACACGACGCCGGCGCAGCCGACCATCGCACGGCCGGTCGAATCGGTGTACTCGAGGAGCTGACGCCACATGCTCCCATTCTCCCCCACGCGCAGCGGCCGGGATGACGCCCGCCACAAACGAGGAAGGCCCCCGGCGCAGTGCGCCGAGGGCCTTCGATCGTACGGAACCGTTAGTTGTAGGTCCCGGGGGTGTAGTCGTCCGAGCTGAAGCTGTCGAAGTCGACGAAGCTCAGGTCGTTCTCGCTGAACGCGGAGTCGTCGGCGAAGATGCGGTTGGGGTACCGCTCCGCCTTGGCCTCCTCCGTCGCCTCCACGGTGACGTTCCGGTAGCGCGACAGGCCGGTGCCGGCCGGGATGAGCTTACCGATGATGACGTTCTCCTTGAGACCGATCAGCGGGTCGGACTTGCCCTCCATGGCCGCCTGCGTCAGGACGCGGGTGGTCTCCTGGAAGGACGCGGCCGACAGCCACGACTCGGTCGCCAGCGAGGCCTTGGTGATACCCATGACCTCCTGACGTGCGGAGGCCGTCTTCTTGCCCTCCTGCAGCGCGGTGCGGTTGATCTCGTTGTACTTCGACCGGTCGACGAGCTCACCCGGCAGCAGGTCGGTGTCGCCGTGGTCGACGACGGTGACCTTGCGGAGCATCTGGCGGACGATGACCTCGATGTGCTTGTCGTGGATCGGCACACCCTGCGAGCGGTAGACGCCCTGCACGCCGCCCACCAGGTGCTTCTGCACCTCGCGGACACCCTTGACCCGGAGGACCTCCTTCGGGTCGACCGTGCCGACGATCAGCTGCTGGCCGAGCTCGACGCGCTGTCCGTCCTCCACCAGGAGGGTCGAACGCTTCAGCACCGGGTAGATGTGCGGCTCGTCACCGTTGTCGGGGGTCAGGACCACCTTGCGGGACTTGTCCGTCTCCTCGATGACGATGCGGCCGGCGGCCTCGGCGATCGGGGACGCACCCTTGGGGGTACGGGCCTCGAACAGCTCCTGGACGCGCGGCAGACCCTGGGTGATGTCGTCCGCGGAGGCCGAACCACCGGTGTGGAAGGTACGCATGGTCAGCTGCGTGCCAGGCTCACCGATCGACTGGGCGGCGATGATGCCGACCGCCTCGCCGATGTCCACCAGCTTGCCGGTCGCGAGCGAACGGCCGTAGCAGGCGGCGCAGACGCCGACCGCGGACTCGCAGGTCAGGACCGAGCGGACCTTGATGTCGGTCACGCCGGCCGCGACCAGCTTGTCGATGAGCACGTCGCCCACGTCGTCACCGGCGGCGGCGACCACGGTGCCGTCGGGCGAGACCGCGTCGGCGGCCAGCGTCCGGGCGAACACCGAGTTCTCCACGTTCGGGTCACGGGTGAGCGTGCCGTCCTCGCCGACCGTCGCGATCGGGAGGTCGAGACCCTTGGTCGTGCCGCAGTCGTCCTCGCGGATGATGACATCCTGCGAGACGTCCACCAGACGACGGGTCAGGTAGCCCGAGTCGGCCGTACGGAGAGCCGTGTCGGCCAGACCCTTGCGGGCACCGTGCGTCGCGATGAAGTACTCCGCCACCGACAGACCCTCGCGGTACGAGGAGATGATCGGGCGCGGGATGATCTCACCCTTCGGGTTGTTCACCAGACCACGCATACCGGCGATGTTGCGCACCTGCAGCCAGTTACCACGGGCACCGGAGGTGACCATGCGGTTGATGGTGTTGTCGACCGGGAAGTTGGCGCGCATGGCCTCGGCCACCTCGTTGGTCGCCTCGGTCCAGATCTTCACCAGCTCCTGGCGACGCTCGAGGTCGGTCGTGAGACCCTTCTCGAACTCCGCGTTGATCTTGGCGGCCTTCTTCTCGTAGCCGGCCACGATCTGCGGCTTGTTCGGCGGCGTGAGGATGTCGCTCAGCGCGACGGTCACTCCGGAGCGCGTGCCCCAGTAGAAACCGGCGTCCTTGATCCGGTCGAGCGCCGCGGCGACCTCCACCTTCGGGTACCGCTCGGCGAGGGCGTTCACGATCGACGAGATCATGCCCTTGTCGGCGACGGCCTCCACGTAGGGGTAGTCGGCCGGGAGCGCCTCGTTGAAGAGGGCGCGACCCAGCGTGGTCTCGACGATCGCGGTGATCGGCTCGGCACCCGTGTCCGCCGCGTCGGACGGCACGTAGTTGTCGAGACGGATCTTGACGGTCGCGTTGAGGTGCAGCGAACCCTGGTCCTTCGCGAGGATCGCCTCGGAGACCGAGGAGAACGCGCGACCCTCGCCCACAGCGCCCTCGCGGACGGTGGTGAGGTGGTGCAGACCGATGATCATGTCCTGCGAGGGCAGGGTGACCGGGCGGCCGTCGGACGGCTTCAGGATGTTGTTCGAGGCGAGCATCAGGATGCGGGCCTCGGCCTGGGCCTCCACCGACAGGGGCAGGTGGACAGCCATCTGGTCGCCGTCGAAGTCCGCGTTGAACGCGGCGCAGACGAGCGGGTGCAGCTGGATGGCCTTGCCCTCGACGAGCTGGGGCTCGAACGCCTGGATGCCGAGACGGTGCAGCGTGGGCGCGCGGTTCAGCAGCACGGGGCGCTCGCGGATGATCTCCTCGAGCACGTCCCACACCTGCGGACGCGAACGCTCCACCATGCGCTTGGCGGCCTTGATGTTCTGAGCGTGGCTCAGGTCGATCAGGCGCTTGATCACGAACGGCTTGAACAGCTCCAGCGCCATCTGCTTGGGCAGACCGCACTGGTGCAGCTTGAGCTGCGGGCCGACGATGATGACCGAACGACCCGAGTAGTCGACGCGCTTGCCGAGCAGGTTCTGGCGGAAGCGACCCTGCTTTCCCTTCAGCATGTCGCTGAGGGACTTGAGGGCGCGGTTGCCGGTACCGGTGACGGGGCGACCACGGCGGCCGTTGTCGAACAGGGCGTCGACGGCCTCCTGCAGCATCCGCTTCTCGTTGTTCACGATGATCTCGGGAGCCCCGAGGTCGAGCAGACGGCGCAGACGGTTGTTGCGGTTGATCACGCGGCGGTAGAGGTCGTTCAGGTCGCTGGTCGCGAAGCGGCCACCGTCGAGCTGCACCATCGGGCGCAGCTCCGGCGGGATGACCGGGACGACGTCGAGCACCATCGCGGCCGGCGAGTTGCCGGTCGCGAGGAACGACGACACCACGCGCAGGCGCTTGATCGCACGGATCTTCTTCTGGCCCTTGCCGTTGGCGATCTGCTCGCGGAGCAGCTCGGCCTCGGTGGCCAGGTCGAAGGCCAGCAGGCGGCGCTTGATCGACTCGGCGCCCATGTAGGCCTCGAAGTACAGGCCGTAGCGGTCGACGAGCTCGTTGAAGTCCGCGTCCTCGGGCTTGAGGTCGCCGACCTTGAGGGTGCGGAAGGACTCCCACACGCGCTCCAGACGGGCGATGTCCTCGTCGAAGGACTTGCGGATCTGGCCCATCTCCTTCTCCGCCGCGTCCTTGACGCGACGCTTCTGGTCGGCCTTGGCGCCCTCCTCCTCGAGCGCTGCGAGGTCGACCTCGAGGCGCTGGAGGCGCTCGGCGACCCGGGAGTCGCGCTGGTCGGACAGCGTCTTGACCTCGAGGCGCAGCTCGTTCTCGAGTCCGGGCATGTCGGAGTGACGGCCCTCCTCGTCGACGCTGATCACCATGTAGGCGGCGAAGTAGATGACCTTCTCGAGGTCCTTCGGCGCCATGTCGAGCAGGTAGCCGAGACGGCTGGGCACGCCCTTGAAGTACCAGATGTGCGTGACCGGGGCCGCGAGCTCGATGTGGCCCATGCGCTCACGACGGACGGAGGACTTGGTGACCTCCACGCCGCAGCGCTCGCACACGATGCCCTTGAAGCGGACGCGCTTGTACTTGCCGCACGAGCACTCCCAGTCGCGCGACGGGCCGAAGATCTGCTCTCCGAAGAGACCGTCCTTCTCCGGCTTCAGCGTGCGGTAGTTGATGGTCTCCGGCTTCTTGACCTCGCCGTAGCTCCAGCGACGGATGTCGTCAGCGGTGGCCAGTCCGATACGCAGCTCATCAAAAGTTGTTGCGTCGAGCAATGTTCACTCTCTCCTGTAAAGAATTCGTCAGGTGGGTCTGGCTACCGGGTCAGATCTCGTCGATCGACGAGGACTCGAAGCGGGAGGAGATGTTGATGCCGAGCTCTTCCGCCGCGCGGAAGGCCTCGTCGTCCGCGTCCCGCAGGCTGACCTGCTGGCCGTCGGCCGAGAGCACCTCCACGTTCAGGCAGAGCGACTGCATCTCCTTGATGAGGACCTTGAAGGACTCCGGGATGCCCGGCTCCTGGATGTTCTCACCCTTGACGATGGCCTCGTAGACCTTGACGCGGCCGAGGATGTCATCCGACTTGATGGTCAGGAGCTCCTGCAGCGCGTACGCGGCACCGTAGGCCTCGAGGGCCCACACCTCCATCTCACCGAATCGCTGTCCACCGAACTGCGCCTTACCACCGAGCGGCTGCTGGGTGATCATCGAGTACGGGCCGGTCGAACGGGCGTGGATCTTGTCGTCGACCAGGTGGTGCAGCTTCAGGATGTACATGTAGCCGACCGAGATCGGGTCCGGGTACGGCTCGCCGGAGCGGCCGTCGAAGAGCTGCGTCTTGCCGGAGGAACCGATCAGGCGGTCGCCGTCGCGGGTCGGGAAGGTCGAGTCGAGCAGACCTGCGATCTCCTCCTCCTTCGCGCCGTCGAACACCGGGGTCGCGACCTTGGTGCCGGGGGCGGCGCTGAACGCGGCCTCGGGGAGCTCGGCGGCCCACTTGGGCTTGCCCTTGACCTCCCAGCCGTTCTGGGCGATCCACCCGAGGTGGATCTCGAGCACCTGGCCGAAGTTCATTCGACCGGGCACGCCCAGCGGGTTGAGGATCACGTCGACGGGGGTGCCGTCCGCGAGGAACGGCATGTCCTCGACGGGCAGGATCTTCGAGATGACGCCCTTGTTGCCGTGACGGCCGGCGAGCTTGTCGCCCGCGGTGATCTTGCGCTTCTGGGCGATGTAGACCACGACGCGCTGGTTGACGCCCGAGCCGAGCTCGTCGTCGCCGTCCTGCGAGTCGAAGACCTTGACACCGATGATCGTGCCCTCTTCACCGTGGGGAACCTTGAGCGAGGTGTCGCGCACCTCGCGGCTCTTCTCGTTGAAGATCGCGCGGAGCAGGCGCTCCTCGGCCGACAGCTCGGTCTCGCCCTTCGGCGTGACCTTGCCGACGAGGATGTCGCCGGGGCGGACCTCGGCGCCGATGCGGATGATGCCGCGCTCGTCGAGGTCGGCCAGGAGGTCCGGGCTGACGTTCGGGAGGTCGCGGGTGATCTCCTCCTTGCCGAGCTTGGTGTCGCGGGCGTCGACCTCGTACTCCTCGATGTGGATCGAGGAGAGGGTGTCGTCCTTCACCAGGTTCTGGCTGAGGATGATCGCGTCCTCGAAGTTGTGACCCTCCCACGGCATGAACGCGATGAGCAGGTTCTTGCCGAGCGCGAGCTCGCCGTTCTCGGTGGCGGGGCCGTCGGCGACGACCTCTCCGGCCTCGATGCGGTCGCCCTCGTCCACGATCACGCGGTGGTTGTACGACGTGCCCTGGTTGGAGCGGTCGAACTTGCGCAGGTAGTAGGTCTTGATCGTGCCGTCGTCCGCCTGGACGGTGACAGCGTCGGCCGAGACCTCGGTGACGACACCGGACTTCTCCGCCGTGACCACGTCACCGGCGTCGATGGCCGCGAAGCCCTCCATACCGGTACCGACGACCGGGCTCTCCGAGCGGAGCAGCGGCACCGCCTGGCGCTGCATGTTCGCACCCATGAGGGCTCGGTTGGCGTCGTCGTGCTCGAGGAACGGGATCAGGGAGGTACCCACCGACACCATCTGGCGCGGGGAGACGTCCATGTAGCCGATCTCCTCGGCGGGGACGAGGTCGACCTCGCCGCCCTTCTGCCGGGCGAGGACGCGCTCCTCGGTGAAGTGGCCGTTCGGGTCGAGCGGGGCGTTGGCCTGCGCGACGACGAAGTCGTCCTCCTCGGAAGCGGTCAGGTAGTCGATCTGGTCGGTGACCCGGCCGGAGACGACCTTGCGGTACGGCGTCTCGATGAAGCCGAACGAGTTGATGCGCGCGAACGACGCGAGCGAGCCGATCAGGCCGATGTTCGGGCCTTCCGGGGTCTCGATCGGGCACATGCGGCCGTAGTGCGACGGGTGGACGTCGCGGACCTCGACGCCGGCGCGCTCACGGCTCAGACCACCGGGGCCGAGGGCCGAGAGGCGGCGCTTGTGGGTCAGACCCGCGAGCGGGTTGTTCTGGTCCATGAACTGCGACAGCTGCGACGTTCCGAAGAACTCCTTGATCGCGGCGACGACGGGGCGCACGTTGATCAGGGTCTGCGGCGTGATCGCCTCGATGTCCTGCGTGGTCATGCGCTCGCGGACGACGCGCTCCATGCGGGAGAGGCCGGTGCGGACCTGGTTCTGGATCAGCTCGCCGACCGCGCGGATGCGACGGTTGCCGAAGTGGTCGATGTCGTCTACGTCCAGGCGGATCTCGGCGGGCTGGCCGCCGCGGAGGCCCGAGAAGGTGGAGCGGCCGTCGTGCAGGGAGACCAGGTACTTGATCGTCGCGATGATGTCCTGGACGGTCAGCACCGAGTCCGACAGCGGGGCCTCGAGGCCGAGCTTGCGGTTGATCTTGTAGCGGCCGACCTTCGCGAGGTCGTAGCGCTTCGGGTTGAAGTAGAAGTTGTCGAGGAGCGCACGCGCGGCCTCGGCGGCGACCTGCTCGCCCGGACGCAGCTTGCGGTAGATGTCCTTGAGCGCCTCCTCCTTGGTGAGGATGGCGTCCTTCTCCAGGGTCAGCTCGATCGACTGGAAGCCGGCGAACTCGGAGAGGATCTCCTCGCTGGTCAGGCCGAGCGCCTTGAGGAAGACGGTGACGGACTGCTTGCGCTTGCGGTCGATGCGCACGCCCACCTGGTCGCGCTTGTCGATCTCGAACTCGAGCCACGCACCGCGGCTCGGGATGATGCGCGCCGAGTAGATGTCCTTGTCGCTGGTCTTGTCGGCCGTGGCCTCGAAGTAGACGCCCGGCGAGCGGACGAGCTGCGACACGACGACACGCTCGGTGCCGTTGATGATGAAGGTGCCTCGCTCCGTCATGAGCGGGAAGTCGCCCATGAAGACGGTCTGAGTCTTGATCTCACCGGTGAGGTGGTTCATGAACTCGGCCTCGACGTAGAGCGGGGCGGCGTAGGTCTTGCCCTTCTCCTTGCACTCGTCGATCGAGTACTTCTTCTCCTCGAGGAACGGGTTCGTGAACGAGAGCTGCATGGTCTCGCCGAGGTCCTCGATGGGAGAGATCTCCTCGAAGATCTCCTCGAGGCCGGTGCTACCGGGCAGATCCTGGCGACCCTGGGCCTCGGCTTCGGCGACGCGGGCCTTCCACGCGTCGTTGCCGACCAGCCAGTCGAAGCTCTCGGTCTGCAAAGCGAGCAGATCGGGAACCGTCAGGGTGTCCGTGATCTTGGCGAACGAGAGACGGGATGCGCCTCGTCCGTTCTTGGGTGTCTTGTCAGTGTTGGTTGCGTTGCGCGCAGCAGCCAAGGAAATAACCTCCGTGGACCCCGCCGGGCCCGTTACTGTCGGTCAGTGATGATGTCGGTGTGAGGACGAGTGTTGAATGAACAACCACTCCCAGAGATCGCGGCGCCGTATCTGACCCGGTGACGGGCCCAGACGCGCGCGGGGAAAGACGAAGCCGACCGCAATATGAAGGCGAAAGATCTGACTGGGAGCGCAAAGAACAACTATATGTCAAAAGGGCGCGCCGTGTCCAGTCTTTTCTTGACCCGAAGTGGGAATGTGCTGTATAACCCCGCGCGGACGGCTCCTATTCCGTCGGGATCCGCGGAATCCCGGGGTTCTCAGCGCCGGGCCGGGAGGGTGTCGACCGTCGCCGCGAGCGCCGTCTCGCGCGATCGGGGCTCCCAGCCGAGCAGCGTCCGCGCCTTCTCGGAGGTCGCCCGGCGCCGCACGCCGATGTCGGGCAGGGCGTCGCGGACGGTGCGGCTGACCGGTGCAGCGACGCGCAGCATCCACTCGGGCATGACCTTCGTCGGGACGCGCCGGCCGGCCTCCTCGCCGAGGCGTCCCCGGATGAACCGCGCGACCTGGGGCGCGCTCATCACCTCCCCCGCGATGGCGAGGAAGCGCTGACCGACCGCCTCGGGCCTGGTCATGGCGAGCAGGTGAAGGGCGGCGACGTCGCGCACATCGACGATGCCGAACCAGACGTCGGGCAGACGCGGGAGGCGGCCGTCGCGCACCAGCCGGATCAGCTCGATCGAGCTCGACACGTCGGGGCCGAGGACGGGTCCGAGGATCCCCACCGGGTTGACGGTCGCGAGCTGCAGCGCTCCGCCCTCCCGTCCGGCGAAGTCCCAGGCCGCGCGCTCGGCGATCGTCTTGGAGCGGGCGTAGGGGCTCACCGGCCGGCCGCTGTCGAGCTCGGTCCAGTCCTCCTCGGTGAAGGCGCGCTCCGTCGGCTCGTGCCCGTAGCCGATCGCCGCGAAGGAGGAGGTCTGCACCACGCGTTCCACTCCGGCGTCCCTGGCGGCCCGGAGCACGCGCAGGGCGCCGTCGCGGGCGGGGACGATCAGCTCGCCCGGGTCTTTGGGCTGGCGGGTCGGGAACGGGGAGGCGACGTGCAGCACGTACCGGCATCCCGCCACCGCCTCGTCCCACCCCGCGTCCGCGGTCAGGTCGGCGATCGCGAAGGTCAGGCGCTCGTCGGGCTCGTCGATGCCCGCGACGGCGAGCTGGGCGCGGACGTCGGCCGCCCGGGCCGGCGAGCGGACGGTGGTGCGCACGTCGTAGCCCGCCTCGAGGAGGGTCGCCACGCAGTGCGCGCCCACGAACCCCGATCCGCCCGTCACCAGCACCCGGTCCACCATGGGCCCATCCTCCTCCCGTGGCGGGGGGAGCGGTAGCGGGACGGAGCGGCGCGACCGGCCGCGTCAGGAGCGGACGAGGGCGATCGCCTGGGCGCGGTCGCGGACGGCGAGCTTCGCGAAGATGGCGTTGATGTGGGTCTTCACGGTCGCGACGCTCACGAACAGGGCGGCCGCGATCTCGGGGTTGCTCTTGCCGTCGCCCACGAGCGCCAGCACCTCCGCTTCGCGCGGGGTGAGGGAAGGAAACCGCGCGACGAGGGCCGCACCGCGTGCGATGCCGGGAGCCACGGCGGCAGCCGCAGCGGGAGCGGGCGGCGCCGAGGTGAGGGAGCTGACGATGCGCGCGCCGACCTCCGGCGCGAAAGTGGACTGCCCGCTCGCGACGGCGCGGACCGCGGCGGCGAGCTCGGCGCGGCCGGCATCCTTCGTCAGGTAGCCGCGCGCGCCGGCCCGGAGCGCGGAGAGGATGGACTCGTCGTCGGCGTACGTCGTGAGGACGAGGACGGCGGTGGCCGGTGCGTCCCGCGCGATGCGCTCGGTGGCGGCCACGCCGTCCACGCCCGGCATCCGCAGGTCCATCAGGGCGACGTCCGGGCGCTGCGCCACGGCGAGCGCGACCGCCTGCTCGCCGTCGGCGGCCTCCCCCACGACCTCGATGTCGGGCAGCAGCCCGAGCACGGTGACGAGGCCGTCGCGGATGATCGCCTGGTCATCCGCGACGATCACCCGGATCGTGCGCTGCGGGTCGCTCACGCGAGCCTCGCCTCAGCCGTCACCGCGAAGCGGTCGCCTTCGGCGCCGGCCGTGGCCGTGCCGCCGAGCGGGAGGGCGGCGAAGCGCTCGCGCATCCCCTCGAGGCCGTGCCCGCCGCCGCTGCGGGCGAGCGCCGCGCCGGTCCCGGCCGTCGGCGAGCCGGTCAGCGGGTTGGTGATGCGGAGGGTCACCCGGTCATCTTGCCAGGCGAGGTCCGCCTGCACCGGTTGGCCGGGCGCGTGTTTGCGGGCGTTGCTGAGGGCCTCCTGCAGCGCGCGCCGGAGTGCGGCGGCCTGGGCGGCGGAGAGTCGTCTCGGGCTGCCGGTGGCCGTGAGGGCCGCCGCGCCGCCGAGAGCACGGTGCGCGCCGATCAGGTCGGCGAGCGACACGGCGAACGCCTCCGGCTCCACCGGTGCGGCGACGACCGCGTCGGGATCGCGCAGCGCCGCCACCGCGCGGCGGGCGTCGGCGAGCCCGTCTGCGGCGAGCCCCCGCGCCTCGATCACCCGCCGCCGTGCCGGTTCGGTCTCCCCCGCCTCCAGCAGCGCGTCCACCGCGTCGAGCTGGATGACCAGGCCGCCGAGGCTGTGCGCGAGCACGTCGTGGAGGTCGCGGGCGAGGGTGATCCTGGCCGCCTCCTCGCGCATGGTCGCCTCGCGTTCGCGCAGCAGCGCGGCCTGCTCGTCCGACCGGCGGAACTGGCGCCGGCTGAGGCCGGCGAACACGGCCAGCAGCACGCCGGCGAGCTCGCTGAGCACGGCGACCACGGGGGTGTCGAAGGGGAGCGCCCCCACCACGATCAGCGTCACGCTGCCGACCGCCACGGCGATCCCCAGAGCGAGCGGGTAGCGGAGGTCGCCGACCAGCACCAGGATCGCGACGATCACCGGCACGACGGCGATCCCGTCGGTGGCCGGGGTGACGATCGCGCCCGCTGCGGCGGAGACCAGCCCGAGCACCAGCGCGGTGCGGCGGGCGTCGAGCACGGCGCACACGCTGCGCGCCACCCAGGCGGCGACCGCGATCAGGCCCAGCACCAGCGCCCACGCCGGGCGCTGGGCCGAGTGGGAGCCGATGATCGAGTACGCCACGAAGCCGGCGCCCACGACGTTGAGCGTGAGCGCCAGCCATCCGGGCCAGGTCGAAGAGGTCACAGCACCATCATGCTGCGAGCGCGCGGTGCCGATCGAGACGCGCCGCGAAGACCGCGGTCCGCGCCGCGCGGTTCGCCGCGAAGACCAGCAGGATGATGCCGGTCGCGGCGGCGAGGTGCGAGCCGGCCTGCGCGGCCACGACATCCACCCCGACGCGCACCACGATGACCCCCACCCACAGCAGCAGGCCCAGCACGCCCGTCCGCGACTCGTACTCGGCGATGTCGCGCCCGTCCTTGCCCGTCGCCATCGGCTGCGCGAGGGGCCGGAAGTGCGCGATCGCGCCCATCCACGCCCCCACTCCGAGCGACAGGAGGACCTCGCCGACGACGATGGCCAGGTCGAGCGCGGTCAGTTCCGTGGGCTTCACCTGCTGCACCAGCAGCACCGCGCCGACGATCGCCAGGATCGCCGGACCGCGCCACATCCGCGCGACCACGACCGGCCGCCACACGAGCTGCTTGTACCCCACCCATCCGATGAGCAGCAGGATGAGCACCGCGTTCCCGAGCGTCTGAACCGTCATGACGAGCCTTCCCGGCCGGAGCCTCCGACCTACCTCTCCAGCGTGACGCGGCGCTCTCGGCGGCGGCACCGCCCTGGGGTGGAGAGCGGGTGGAGATCGCGCGGGTGGACGCCGGAGCCGGACTACGCTGGACCGCGTGCCAGAGAACCCGTCGGTCGTCCTGTCGGAGAGCGGCTTCACCGCCAGCGTGGAGCCGGACCGGTTCGTGCCCGGTGCCTACCAGCTCGTGGTGGACGGGACGCCGCAGTCGCACGTGAACCTCGACGACCCGTCGCAGCTGTTCTTCGAGTACGTGCAGCGGATGGGCAACGTGATCGACCTGATCGGCGAGCCGGGGGAACCCATCACGGCGGTGCACCTCGGGGCCGGCGCGCTCACCCTCCCCCGCTACGTCGCCTACACGCGGCCGGGATCGCGGCAGCAGGTGGTGGAGCTGGAGAGCAAGCTGGTGGAGCTGGTGCGCGAGGAGCTGCCCCTCCCCCGCTACGCGCAGATCCGCATCCGACACGGGGACGCCCGCGAGGTGGTGGGCAAGCTCCCCGCCGGGCTGCGCGGTGAGGTCGACCTGCTCGTGATCGACATCTTCAGCGGCGCGCGGACGCCCGCGCACGTCACGAGCATCGAGTTCTACCGGTCCGCCGTCTCGCTGCTCAAGCCCGGCGGGATCGTGCTGGTTAACGTCGCCGACGGGCCGCCGCTCGCGTTCGCGCGCAGCCAGGTCGCGACGCTGGGCGCGGCCGTGGAGCACGTGGCCGCCCTGGCGGAGACGCAGGTACTGAAGGGGCGCCGCTTCGGGAACGTGGTGCTGGTCGGGTCGAACACCGCTCTGCCGATGGAGTGGCTGCCGCGCCTGCTCGCGAGCGGACCGCACCCGGCGAAGGCGGTCGCGGGCAGCGAGCTGCGCGCGTTCGCGGCGAGCGCGCCGATCGTGACGGACGCGACGAGCGTGCCGTCGCCTCCCCCGGCCCGGAGCATCTTCCAGACCGGCAACCGCCGCGACTGACCTCGCCGGGTCGCGTGCCGCCCTACGCGCGGCGGAAGGTCACGGTCTGACCGGGTCGCGCCTGCGCCAGGAGGTCGAGCGAGGCCTCCGCGACGACGGCGATCACCGGGTACCCGCCGGTCACGGGATGATCGGCGAGCAGCACGGTCGGCCGGCCGTCGGGCGACACCTGCACGGAACCGGCCCCCATCGGCTCGCTCGGCAGCTCCGCGGTGACGCGGCGCTCCAGCAACGGCGCGGCGTGCCGGCCGGCGGCGGGCGGATCGAGGCGGACGCCGACCCGGTTGCTCTCGGCGCTGACGGTCCACTCCGCGTCGTGGAACGCCTCCACGGCCGCATCGGTGAACCAGTCCGCGCGCGGCCCGTGGTGCGCCCGCAGCTCGACGGCGCCGAGCGTGGGAGCCGACACGGGCACGAAGTCGACGGGAGGCACCGGGGCGCCGGGGTCGCCGAGCAGGAGGACGTCGTCGGCGCGGAGCGGCTCGGGCCCGAGCCCGGAGAGCACGTCGCGGGAGCGCGAGCCGAGCACCGGGAGCGCGGCGATGCCACCGCGCACCGCGAGGTAGGAACGCATCCCACGTCCGGGGCGCCCCACACGAAGTACCGCACCGGCCGGAGCGCGTACGGCGCGGTGGGTGTCGACCGGCTGCCCGTCGAGCTCCGCCGGGCCGTCGGCGCCGGTGAGCGCGAACCACGTCTCGGTCTCGAAGCGCGCGGCGAACCCGCCGAGCAGCAGCTCCACGCCCGCGCTGCCCTCGTCGTTGCCGAGGAGGCGGTTGCCGAGGCGCAGCGCGGCGCGGTCGAGCGCCCCCGACGGGCTGACGCCGAGGGCCGCCCAGCCCGGACGGCCGAGATCCTCGACCAGCGCGAGCGCACCCGGATCGAGCACGCGGAGGCTCATGGCACCTCCCGGAACCGCACCAGCGCGCCCGGCCGCAGCAGTGCGGGCGGGTCGGCGGCGGCATCCCACAGCACCGCGTCCGTCGTGCCGATCAGCTGCCAGCCTCCGGGGCTCGCTCGCGGATAGACGCCGCTGAACTCGCCCGCGAGGCCGACCGCGCCCGCCGGGACGGAGGTCCGCGGGGTCGCGCGGCGCGGCACGCGGAGCCGATCGTGGTCGGTGACCAGATAGCCGAAGCCGGGTGCGAAGCCGCCGAAGGCGACCCGCCAGACGGAGGACGTGTGCAGGTCGATCACGTCGCGCACCCCGAGGCCCAGGATGCCGGCGACCTCGGCGAGGTCCGCGCCGTCGTACCGCACCGGGAGGTCGACGGGGACCTCGTCCGCCGGCGGCGAATCGATCGGCCGCGTGCGCTCGACCCACGCCTGGGCGGCGCTCAGCGGCAGCACGGCGGGGTCGACCACGACGCCGATCGTCCGTGCGGCGGGGACGAGGTCGACCACACCGGCCGGACGCGTGGCATCGAGTGCGCGGTAGAGGGACAGCACCTCCTCCAGGCCGCCCAGCTCGGCGAGCAGCGCACGGTCGCCGGAGGGGAGGATGCGCAGGCTCACGCGAACGCCTCCACCGCGATCCCGGCCGCATCCAGGCGTGCGCGCACGGCGCGGGCCATCCCCACCGCGCCGGCCGAGTCGCCGTGCACGCAGAGCGAGTCCACCTGGACGGCGATGTCCGTGCCGTCGGCCGCGATCACCCGGCCCTCGGCGACGAGGCGGAGCGCCCGCTCCGCGATGCCCGCGTCATCGTGCAGCACGGCACCCGGCTCGCCGCGCGGGACGAGGGTGCCGTCGGCGCGGTACGCGCGGTCGACGAAGGCCTCGCGCACGAAGCGCAGCCCGGCCGTCGCGGCCTCCCGCTCGACCTCCGAGCCGGCGAGGCCGAGCAGCGCCAGCGACGGGTCGAAAGCGGCCACCGCCTCGGCGACGGCCCGGGCCTGCGCGGTGTCGCGGACGATGCGGTTGTAGAGCGCGCCGTGCGGCTTGACGTAGGAGACGCGGGTGCCGGCGACCCGGGCGATGCCTGTCAGGGCCGCCAGCTGGTAGAGGGTCTCGGCGCGGAGCTCATCGGGCGGGACATCCATCGCCCGGCGTCCGAATCCGGCGAGGTCGCGGTACGACACGTGCGCCCCGACGGCGACGCCGCGATCGGCGGCCGTGCGGCACGTCGCGAGCATCGTCGCCGCGTCGCCCGCGTGGAAGCCGCAGGCGACGTTCGCGCTGGTGACGACCGCCAGCAGGGCGTCGTCATCGCCCATCGTCCAGGCGCCGAACGACTCGCCGAGGTCGCAGTTGAGGTCGACGGAGCGTGCCATCCCCCTATTGTGGCGTGCGCGCTCCTGCACGTGCGCGATGCGCGCGCACCTTGGCCCGGTTGCCGCAGCGCTGCATCGAGCACCAGCGGCGGTTGCCGCTGCGGGACGTGTCCAGGTAGACGAGGTCGCAGTCGTCGGCCGAGCACTCGCGGATGCGGCCGTCGGCCTCCGGTCCGAACAGCCGCACGGCATCGCGGGCGACGGTGCCGAGCGCCTGGTGCGGGCGGGCGTTCGTCCGGCCCGCCTGCCGACCGCCGCCGGGCAGGACCGGCGGGATGTCGGGCGTCGCGGCGAAGAGGTTGACGACGTCCACGTCGTCGGGCGCGAGGGTCTCGCCCCGGCTGGCCTGGCGGGCGAGCCGGCCGATGGCGGAGCGCAGAGCGGTCGCGTCGCGGAACTCGCGCTCGCCGGCGGTCGGGGCGACCTCGGGGAAGCGCTCGACGAGCCAGTCGTTCAGGGCCGCGGCGTCGGCGACCGGCTGCGACTCCTCCGGGCGGTCGAGGCCGCCCGTGTAGGCGAAGTCGAGGGCGAGGGATCCGGAGTCGAACCACCAGCGCGGACCCTCGGCGTCCTCCATCCACTGTCCGGTGCCGCGGGGGAGGATCGAGTCTGTCGCCATGTAACCAATATAGTCGGTTAGCTGCGGGCGGGAAGCCCGCTCGGGCCTCCGAAACCCTATCGCACGCCCCGGCTGCAATACTGGCCCGATGACCGCTCGCCGCCCCGATCCCGCCGCCGTGCTCGAGGGAGCCACCGTGCGCCTCCGCGCGCTCACGCTCGACGACCTGCCCGACCTGTTCGACGCCATCGGGCACCCCGAGGTCTTCGCGGGAGGCTGGGGAGGCGGACCGGCCGCGTACCGCGACACCTACGAGGACTGGCGAGCGTTCATCCTGGGCTACCTCGCCTGGGAGACGGGCAACGTCTACGCCGTGACCCTGCGCGACGGCGACCGGATCGTCGGCACGACGACGCTCGGCGACCTCGACCTGACGAACGGCTCCGCCCACATCGGCTGGACCGCCTACGCCCCCGAGGCCTGGGGCACGCGGGTCAACGCCGAGGCCAAGCGTCTGCTCCTCGGCAGCGCGTTCGACCATGGGTTCGAACGGGTGAAGCTGCAGGCGGACGTGCTCAACGAGCGCTCCCGGACCGCGATCCTGCGCCTCGGCGCGCAGTTCGAGGGCGTGCTGCGGCACACCCAGCCCCGCGCCGACGGCACGTGGCGCGACACCGCGGTGTACTCGATCCTGCGCGAGGAGTGGCCTGCCGTGCGTGCGGGTCTCGACGAGCGGCTGGCCGCCCAGACGGCCTGACGGCTCGGCCCGGACCGGCTCTACCGCAGCGCGCGGGTGGAGGCGCCCTCGGCCGCGCTGGCGGCGGCCGTGCGGCGCTGGGCGGGCGTCACCTCCCGGTGCTGCCAGGAGATGAGGTTCGCGGCGTCGAACCGGCGGCTGCACGCCCCGCACGCCAGCGCGCGGGCGGGCTTGCGATAGCGGTAGTGCGTGTGCCCGTTCGGGCAGGTGCCGACCCACGGCGCCAGCTCGTCGGCGATGGCCCCGCCGTGCAGGCGCTTGCCCTCGTAGCCGAGGTCGAGCGCGATCGCGCGCCAGCGCGGGCCGTGACCGGCGCGCGACCCGGCGAGCGCGTGCGCCACCTCGTGCAGCAGCACCTGGTGGATCTCGTCGTCCTCGTACCGGGTGGCGAGGTAGCGGGAGACGGTGATCTTCTTCGTCGTGTAGTTGCAGAGCCCGGCTCGGGTCTTGGCGTTGTCGAAGTCGAAGCTCCACACGGCCGGGTCGAGATGCAGGGCGATGAGGGCGTCTGCCCAGCGGCGCACGCGGTCCAGCTCCGCCATCAGTGCGCGACTCCCCTGACGGCGACTCCCCCGACGGCGGGGTGGGCGGCGCATCCGGTCATGCCCGGAATCCTACGCGGGCCGGGGTGCGCCTTCCAGGTGCAGGGGCGACCGTCACGCCTGATCGTCGCGGCCGGCCGCGCCGTGCTGGGCCTCGGACAGGGACTGCACCACGGCGACAGCAAGCAGGGCGCCCTCGATCTCCGCGGGGGACGCACCGAGCTTCTCGCGCAGGAACACCGCGGCGGTCATGTCGGAGAGGGCGTTGTCGTAGTCCTTCATGTCGAAGTAGACCTTGCCGCGGCTCTGGATCGCGAACGCCTCGAGCGCGGTCCACTCGCGACCGCGCGCCTCGGTGACGCAGTCGCTCAGCTCCACGACGGCGTCGTCGTACTTGCCGATGTACTGGAGCACCTGGGCGCGGCGGATGCGGGCGCCGATCAGCTGCTCGCGGTCCCCGGTGAAGCGCGCCTGGCGCACGGCCTCGGTGCCGATGGTGAGGGCCTCGTCCAGCCGGCCGAGCAGGCGCAGCAGAACCGTCTTCTCATTGAGCGCGCTCATGCTGCGCAGGTTGCCGAGCTCGTCCAACCGGTCGCCGGCGGCGCGCAGGTCGACGCGCTCGCGCAAGGTGGACGGATCGTATCCGAGGATGATGTTCAGGGTTCTGCTCCCGAATCGTGCGGTTCGGGATCCAGACTACCTGCCGCGACGCCGCCCGCGGCCCCATCGCGGCGGGTTCAGCCCGGGAGTCGTGCGGGATCCGCGGGGGCGAGGGCGACCTCCAGGAGTCGGTCGTCGCCGGATCGGGGATCGCCGCGCCCGTCGGTGTTGTTCGTGAGCACCCAGAGGCGGTCGCCGTGGGCGACGACATCCCGCAACCGCCCGTAGGTGCCGTCGAAGAACGCCTGCGCCGTCACCGGCGCGCCGCCCGCGGTCGACCAGACCGTCCAGAGCCGCTCCCCCCGCAGCGCGGCGATGAAGATCGTGTCGCCGACGATCGCGAGACCGCTGGGGCTCGCCTCGGAGGTGCGCCACTGCTGCACCGGGTCGGTGTACGTCGGATCGCCCGCGATGCCCTCGACGACCGGCCAGCCGTAGTCCGCACCGGGCCGGATGATGTTCAGCTCGTCCCAGGTGTCCTGCCCGAACTCGCTCGCCCACATCGTGCCGTGCGCGTCCCAGCCGATGCCCTGCGGGTTGCGGTGCCCGAAGCTCCACACCGGCGACCCCGGGAAGGGGTTGCCCGCGGGCACCTGGCCGTCGGGCGTCACCCGCAGGATCTTGCCGCCGAGGGACGAGAGGTCCTGGGCGCGATCCGTGTCGCCAGCGTCGCCGACCGTGACATAGAGCATCCCGTCGGGCCCGAAGGCGATGCGGCCGCCGTTGTGGTTCGTGCCCTTCGGGAGGCCGGACAGCACCGTCTCGGGGGCGCCGATCGCGTAGCTGCCGGGCACGCCGTCGAGCGGGAGGCGGACGACGCGGTTGTCCTCCGCCGTGGTCTCGTACGCGTAGAGATGCGTGGGAACGGACCCGGCGGGGACCGCGAGGCCGAGCAGGCCGCCCTCCCCCGCGTGCACGACGCCTGGGACGGTGCCCACGTCGCGCAGGCCGCCCTGCGGCAGCCGTTCGCGGACCAGCCCCGAGTCCCGCTCGCTGATCAGAGCGGATCCGCTCGGGAGCGGGACGATCGACCAGGGCGCGTCGAGCCCGGTCTCCAGCACGGTGGCGTCGCCCGCCGGCTGCAGGGGCACGGCCGCCACGGCCGACGACGTGCCCGTGGGGCGCGGCTGCGGCGTGGGACTGACCGAGCGGATCGCGGTCGGCGGGGACGCAGGAGGCACGCAGCCGGACAGCGCGACGAGAGCGGCGGCGGCCATCGCCGCCACGCCCGTGGTGCGCGCTGCCCGGGAGCTGCTCATGCCGATCGCGCCCGCGTCAGGTCACTCGACGACCTGGACTTCCTTCCAGAAGGCCACGTAGTCGCTGAAGTCCTTGCCCACGCGGTCGAACGCGGTCGGGTACGGGGTGGGGTACGACCAGGCGCGGTCCTGCAGGAGCGCGCCGCCGTCCTTCACGGAGAAGTACTGGCACTCGCCCTTCCAGGGACAGGTGTACGGAGTGGCGCTCTCGACGAGGTACTCCTTGTTGACGCTCGCGGGCGGGAAGTACCAGTTGCCCTCGATGCGGATCAGCTCCTCCTCGGGAGCCTCGGCGATGACGGTGTCGTTCAGGACTGCTTTCATGATGCAACCTCCTCGCAGACCGGAACGCGCGGTGCGGACCGATCATTCCGGGAGGGTACTCCCCTCCGCCGCGAGAGCGCCTGTCAGTCGGCGGGAGCGCGCAGCACCTCGACCGCGTCGACCGTGCCGAGTCGTCCGGCGGGGGCGATCTCGGCCGGAGCGATGCCCGCCGCCACCAGCTCCTGACCCGAGACGGAGGCGGTGAGGAGGTGCGCGACGGCACCGCGCAGGCCCGTGAACGCGGCGCACGCGGCGGCCGCCTCGGGCGAGCTGTAGTCGATGCCGAGCGCGGCGAGCGCGTCGATCACGGCGCCGGCGGCGAGGAGGTCCTCGACGGCGAAGCGCGTCGATCCACTCGCGGTCGAGCCGCCGGCCGCGACGACCGCGATCATCGCGCGGCGGCCGAGGCGCACCTGCTCCGCCAGCGCCCAGGCGGCGACGGCGGCCGGATTGGTGAGACCGGCGGCCACGACGGCGCCCTGCCCGGGAACCGCCGCGAGATCGGGTGCCGCAGCGGCGATCGCGCCATCGCCGAGCGCATCGACCCAGATCACGATGTCGGCGTCGCCGGCGACCGCCCGGGCGCCGTCGGCGGCCCAGTCGAAGCGCACCTGGTACTTGGACTGGCGGTGCGCGGCGGGGGCGTCGGAATCGGTCGTGGGCGGGAGGGTGCTCGGCTCGGTCACCGGGACATCGTAATGCGGGGCGCCGGTCGCGACGGCCGTGTTTCGCCGGGTGACGGGCGCATCTGACGCCGGATCAGCTCGAAGTCGTGGCGGGTGATCTCGATCACCCCGCGCCGCAGCTGGTAGCCCCAGTCGCGGTTGTCGCGCGTGAAGTCGAGCGACGGGAGCAGGGGCCGGATCGGGGTGGGGATGGCGTCGTGGTCCCACTCGATCCGCCGCCGCCACGGGCGGAAGTCGCCGGCCGGACCGCGCATCGACTCCCCCTGCGTGACCTGGAACGCATCCCCGTCGGCGACGCGGCCGACGGCGGTGAACTCCTTGAGCGGGTCGCCGTCGGGGTAGGTCGTCTTGGGCGAGTAGTACACGAACCCGTCGGCCGGGCCCATCCACTCCAGCGGACCGCGCGCGCCGTGGTTGACCTGCGCGAAGCCGCCCGCGACGCCACGGAGCACGTGGTCGCGCTGCACCACGCCCAGCCAGTAGCGGATCGCCATGCTCCCGTTCTAGCGCATCCCACCGACACCCTGCGCCAGGCGGAGTCGGGAATGCGCCGGGAACTCGGCCCGGACGACGCCCCACGGGACGACACTGGGAGGATGCGCGTGCTCCTCAAGTTCCTGCTCGACTGCGACCCCGACGCGGCCTGGCGCGCCCTGCAGAGCCCGACCGCGTTCCGGGAGGTCGCCCTGCCGTGGCTGGACTTCCAGCCCGATGGCGACACCTCCTTCCCGACCGTCTGGGGCGGCGGCGAGCACCGGGTGCGGGTGCGGGCGCTCGGGGCGTTCACGGTCGGGACGCAGGCCATCCGGCTCGACACTCTGCGGCCGGCCGGGGAGGCCGAGCACGCCACCCGCATCCTGCGCGACAGCGGCGGCGGCACCGGAGGCGTGCTCTCCGCCCTCCCTCACCTGGACCACCGCATGGCGATCGCCCCCGACCCGGCCGGGCCGGACGCGGACGGACGCCTGCGCACGCTCTACCGCGATCAGCTGATCGTGCGCGCCGGAGCGCTCACTCCCCTCGCCTGGTACACGCTGTGGGCGTTCTGGCAGTGGCGCGGGCACCGGCTCCGCCGCCTCGCGCCGACCTGGGCATACGACCCGCCAGCCGCTAGCGTGACGGAAGAGCTGGACGAGCCCGGCCGAACGGAGGAGACCGCATGAGCACCGTCGAGGACGACCCGGCCACCGGAGCCGCCGGCGCACCCGCCGTCCCCCGCGCGGTCACCGCGCTGCAGACCGCCGACTGGCGGCGCCGGGTCTTCGCGCTGTACGCGTCGGTCCGCCGGCTGGCCGGCTCCGACCCGGTCGCGGCGCACGCCCACTGGATCTCCTGCCGCGACGACCTGTTCTCGTCGCACCCCGCCTCCCCGCTGCTCGAGGAGGACCGCGCCCGCTTCACCGGGCTCCCGGTCGCGGCCTACGACCCGGAGTGGCGGTTCGAGCTGCCGATCCACGCGCCCGCGGAGCCGCGACGGATGGAGGTCGAGACCGGCACCGACGGCGTCGTGCCGTTCGAGCTGCTGGGCACCGTGCGCATCCCCCTCGCCGGCACGCTCGACGTCTGGCGGCTCTCGTCGTACGGCGGCGGGATCTTCGTCCCCGTGAAGGACGCCCTCGCCGGGCGCCCCGGCGGCACCTACGGCGGCGGCCGCTACCTCATCGACACGATCAAGGGCGCCGACCTGGGGCTCGACGCGGACGGCGACGAGGCCAGGATCGTGCTCGACTTCAACTTCGCGTACAACCCGTCGTGCGCCTACGACCCGGCGTGGGCCTGCCCGCTCGCGCAGGCGGGCAACACGCTCGCGACCGAGGTGCCCGTCGGCGAGCGGTACTCCGGGACCTACGCGTAGGTCCCGGAGGCCGTCCGGATCACGGGGCGACGAGCGTCAGGCGCTGGGTCGGCCGGGTCATCGCCACGTACAGCGTGGCCGCTCCGCGCGCGGTCTCCGCGGCGAGCGCGCCGGGATCGGCGAGCACGACCGCATCGAACTCGAGCCCCTTCGCCTCGTAGCCGCTGAGCACCGCGATCGGGCGGTTCAGGCCGGCGGCGCCGCGGCCCGCGTGCTCGCCGTACCGGGCGGAGACCGCGGCGGCGACCGCCTCCACCTCCCGCACCGGCGCGATCACCGCGAGCGTGCCCTGGGTGTCGATGCCGCGATCGTGCTCGACCGCCGCGACCACGGCGTCCGGCAGGGTCGCGCCGTCCGCGTTCACCCGGCGGATGGGCCAGTCGCCCTCGCGCACGGAGCGCGTCGGGGTGATCGGCAGGCCGGCGCTCTGCGCCATCCGCTCCGCCTCCTGGGCGATCTGGGCCGGGGTGCGGTAGTTGACCGTGAGCTCCTCCAGGCGCCAGGAGTCCTTGAAGTACGGCTGCAGCGCAGCGGCCCAGCTGGTCGCACCGGCCGGGGACGACACCTGCGCGATGTCGCCGACGATCGTGAAGGAGCGCATCGGGCAGCGCCGCACCAGCACGCGCCACTGCATGGGCGAGAGCTCCTGGGCCTCGTCGACGACCACGTGCCCGTACGTCCACGAGCGGTCGGCGGAGGCGCGCTCGGCGGTCGTGCCGCGGTCGTCCTGCTCCGCGAAGCCGTCGGCCAGCTGCTCGGCGCTGACCAGGCCCTCCACCCCCATGTTGCGGATGGCGGCCTTGGCGTTCTCGATGTCGCGCTTGCGCTGCCGGTCGCGTTCGCGGGCAGCGGGATCGGGCCGGCCCGGGAAGTCGCCGAGCAGCTCGGCGGCCTCGTCGAGCAGCGGCACGTCCGAGACGGTGAACGGCGCCGAACGGTCGCGCTGGAGGGCGGCGCGCTGCGCGTCGGTCCACCGCGGAGTCAGCTCCGCGAGCCACGCCGGACGTGCGTACAGGTCCTGCAGGAGCTTCTGCGGGGTGAGCGGGAGCCAGGCCGTGTTGAGCAGGACGCGGATGTCGTACGAGGTGCGCAGGTCCTCCCGCAGCACCTTCAGATCCGCGTCGTCGAGCGTGGAGCCGGACGCGCGCAGCTGGGCGGCGAGCTGGTCCGTCAGCTCGGCGAGCGCGTGCTTGACGAACGTGACGCGCGCGACGTTGTGCGGCTTGCCGGAGCGCTGGGCCTTGGCGATGGCGCGCTGGATGAGATCGGGCTGCACCACGAGGCGCTCGTTGTCGACGACCACGGTCTGGGGCTCGTCGGGCGCCTTCTGCCGGGAGCGCACGGCCCGCGAGAGCAGCCGCGCCATCTGCGCCGAGCCCTTCAGGCGCGCGGCCTCGGCCTCGTCGTCCGTCGTCGCCTCCACCCCCGGGAACAGCTCGCCGAGCGTCTGCAGCACGACGCCGGTCTCGCCGAGGGAGGGCAGCACGGCCTCGATGTAGCGCAGGAACGCGGTCGACGGGCCCACCACGAGCACACCGGACGACCCCAGCCGCTGCCGGTTCGCGTAGAGCAGGAAGGCGGCGCGGTGCAGCGCGACGGCGGTCTTGCCGGTGCCGGGGCCGCCCTGCACGACGAGCGCGCCACGCAGGTCGGAGCGGATGATGCGGTCCTGCTCGGCCTGGATGGTCGCGACGATGTCGCCCATGCGGCCGGTGCGCTGCGCGCTCAGGGCGGCGAGGAGGGCGCCCTCGCCCTGCACGCTCTCCCCCGCCTCGCGGTCGCCGGAGAGCAGGGCCTCGTCGAAGACCTCGTCGTCGATCCGGACGACCTCCCGGCCGGTCATGGTGAGGTGGCGACGTGCGCGCACGCCCATCCGCTCGTTCGCGGTCGCCTGGTAGAACGCGCCGGCCTGCTGCGCACGCCAATCGACCAGCAGGGAGCGCTGGTCGTCGTCGCGCAGACCGATGCGGCCGATGTACCGGTGGGCGGAGCCGTCGACGGGCTCCTCCAGCAGCAGGCGGCCGAAGACCAGGCGGGCGTCCACGTCGCGCAGCTGGATGAGCTGATCCTCATACAGCCGGGCGAACGCGTCCCGTTCGCTGCGGGCCTGGTGGTTGCCGCCGACCGATTCGCGGCGCACGCGGGTCAGCCGATCCGCCGTCTCGGCGCGGAGCGCGTCCAGACGCTCGTACAGGCCCTCGACGACCGCGCGTTCGCGATCGAGTTCCGATTCGTGCACCCGATGACCGCCTCTCGATTCCGGGCCGAAAGTCTACGACCTCCACCCGGGACTGCGCTCTCAGCCAGACACGGTAGGATGGAGTCACTGCGAGCCATCCGACGGCTCCTGCGTCGTAGAACGCACCGCGCAAGCGACGGGCCCCGCCCCGCCTGCGCCACTTTCTCACGGCGAACGAAACGTGCATCCCGCACCTTCGCCACTACGTCCCGTGCGTCCGACAACCCGCGCCGGGGCCTTATGCCCGAAAGGCACCAGTGACCACCACGACCTTCGCCGATCTCGGCGTGCCCGCTCCCCTCGTCGCCGTTCTCGCGGCCGACGGCAAGACCGAGGCGTTCCCCATCCAGGCCGACACCCTCCCCGACACCCTGTCGGGCCGCGACGTGCTCGGACGCGGCAAGACCGGCTCCGGCAAGACCATCGCGTTCAGCCTCCCCCTCGTCGCCCGTCTCTCCGACGGCGCGCCGAGCCGCGGCCGCAGCAGCCGCCCGCGCGGCCTCGTGCTCGCCCCGACCCGCGAGCTCGCCACGCAGATCGCCGCGACCCTCAAGCCGCTCGCCGACTCGGCCGGCCTCGCCATCACCACGATCTTCGGCGGCGTCTCGCAGAGCCGTCAGGTCTCGGCGCTGCGCGCCGGCGTCGACATCGTCGTCGCCTGCCCCGGCCGCCTCGACGACCTGATGAAGCAGGGCGAGATCTCGCTCGACCGGATCGAGATCACCGTGCTCGACGAGGCCGACCACATGGCCGACCTCGGCTTCCTGCCCGTCGTCACGCGCATCATGGACAAGACGCCCACCGGCGGCCAGCGCATGCTGTTCTCCGCCACGCTCGACAACGGCGTGGACAAGCTCGTGAAGCGGTTCCTGCAGAACGAGGCGATGCACTCCGTCGACGAGGCCACCAGCCACGTCGCGGCGATGACCCACCACGTCTTCGAGGTGCGGGACGCCGACGCCAAGAAGGACCTCGTGACGGCCCTGGCCTCGGGCCGCGGCCGCCGCATCCTCTTCACCCGCACGAAGCACCAGGCCAAGCGCCTCGCCAAGCAGCTCACCTCGTCGGGCGTGCCCGCGGTCGACCTGCACGGCAACCTGTCCCAGCCCGCCCGCGACCGCAACCTGGCCGCGTTCGGCTCGGGCGAGGTGCGCGTGCTCGTCGCCACCGACGTCGCCGCGCGCGGCGTGCACGTGGACGACGTCGAGCTCGTCGTGCACGTGGACCCGCCGGCGGAGCACAAGGCGTACCTCCACCGCTCCGGCCGCACCGCGCGTGCGGGCAGCGCGGGCGACGTGGTCACCGTCATGCTCACCGAGCAGGCCGGCGACGTGAAGGTCCTCCTGCGCAACGCCGCCATCACCGTGACCCCGCAGAAGGTCACCGCCGACTCCCCCGCCGTCACCGACCTCGTCGGCGAGCGGGCCGAGCGCATCGCCCCCGCCGACGCCCCCGCGGCGTCGGGTGGCGGACGCCAGGGCGGCGCACCGGCCGGCGGCGGACGCTCCGGCGCGCAGAAGTCGGGCGGCCAGCGCCGCACGCAGGCGCCTTCCGGCGAGTCGGCCGGCGGCGGCGGTCGCCGTCGCCGCGGACGCGGGAACGGCTCGGCCGGTGACGGCGCGGGCGCGGTCGCGGGTCAGCAGCGCGACGGTCAGCAGGGCGGCCAGGGGCGTCGCCGCGGCGGCCAGGGCGGCCAGGGCCAGAACGGCCAGGGCGGTCAGGGTCGCGGCGGTCAGTCCGGCAACGGCTCGCACGGCGGTCGCGGACGCGACGCGGTCGACGGCGGCCGTCACGGCACCGAGCGTTCGTCGGCGAAGCAGTCGCCGTCGCGCGGTGGCGACAACCGTCGCTCCGGCGGGCAGATCCGCATGGGCGACCTGGTCAACGGCAGCACCAGCCGGGGCCTCGGCTCGCGCCGCGCGCGCGGCTGAGCCCGGCACCCGGCACTCCACGCAGAGCGGGGTCGCGACACGCCATCCGGTCATCACGACCGGGGCGCGTCGCGGCCCCGCTCTCGTTCGTCTCCGGCCGCTTCGGCCGCTACGCGGGCCGCGGCTCCGCGGCCCGCTGTCCGGCCATCGCCTCCAGGCCCGCCACGAGCACGTCGACCAGACGGTCGAACGTGCGATCCAGGTCGTCCGGGAGGCCGAATCCGCCACCCAGCTCCAGACTGACGAAGCCGTGGAGGGAGCTGCGCAGGATGCGGATCGCATCCACGTTCGAGTCGTCCGGCAGCCCGAAGGCGCGGAGGGCGGCCGAGAGCACCCGCAGGGTCTCCTCCGCCCGGGAGGCGAGCTCGGCGTCCGCCGGGTCGGCGAGGTCCGGTGCGATCTGCGTGGCGGCGTACCGGCCGGGATGCACGCGCGCGTAGCCGCGGATGGCGACGGCCGCCGCACGCACCGCGTCCACGCCCGACCGCCCGATGGTGGCCGCCGCGAGCGTGCGGGTGAGCTCGGACACGGCCTCCGTCGCGACCAGCCGACGCAGGTCGTCGAGGGAGGAGACGTGCTTGTAGAGGCTCGGCACCGCGACGCCCGCACGCGCGGCGACGGCAGCGAGGGTGAGGCGGTCGAAGCCGTTCACCCCGCCCTCGTCGACGAGGTCGAGCGCGACGGCGGTGACCGCGGAGCGGCTGAGGCCGGCCCTAGGCACGCGCGCCCGCCCATCCCGCCGCGCGGCGCTCCTGCAGGAACTCCAGAGTGGCCGGGACGGTGACGTCCGGGCGCTGCGCGTGCGGATAGTGGGCGGCGTCGGAGACGCGGACGACGCGGGCGCCGAGCGACTCGATCCAGTCGGCCTCCGCCGCCGCGTCGGGGAAGTCGGGATCGAACTCGCCGACGAAGGCGATCATCGGCGCCTGCACCTGGGGCAGGCGCGGCTCGACGACGGAGTGCGTCAGCTGCAGGGCGAGCCGCCGGAAATCGCGCAGCCGCCCGGGCTCGCGCAGGTTCGCACGGATGGCGGCGACGTGCTCGTCGAGCCACGGCGCCGCGTGCCCTTTGTTGAGGGGCTTCTTGTAGTAGCCGGCCCAGAATGCGGCGCCCCACGGGCGGGCCAGGACGACGCCGAACAGCGCCTTCTGGAACGCGGCGGTCGCCCGGCTCGCGGCGGGATCGCGCAGCAGCGGCCCGTAGAGCGCCAGCCCCGCGATCGCGTCGGGCCGCTCGGCCGCGGCCCAGGCGGCGGCCGCCGCGCCCATGGAGTTGCCCAGCACGACCGCCGGGCCGCCGAGCTCGTCGATCAGCGCGATCAGATCCTCACCCGTCGCGATGTCGCCGAACGTGCGGAATCCGGTGTCCGAGTCCCCGTGCGAACGGAGGTCGGTGACGGCCACGCGGTAGCCGGCCTGGACCAGGGGTCCGAGCAGCTCGCGGTAGCTGGAGCGCAGGTCGCCCATCCCCGGGACGGCGACCACGAGCGGGCCGGAGCCCTCGACAGTGTAGCTGATGCGTCCCTCGGGGCGCTGCAGGAAGTGGACCTGCGAGGCGATGGAAGTGTTCATAGCCGTAAAGCTAATGCCATTAGCCACGGAGCGCAAGAGCTGATTCCGTGGTCGCGGCTTCCGCGGGCCTCAGCGGGCTTCAGCGGGCTCGGCGGCGCTCAGCTGCGCCCCGTGCCCCTCAGCGGCGCTCAGCGGACCTCGCCGGCGAGCGGGACCGGGTACTCCTCGCCGGGGAGCGGGACCGGGTACTCCTCGCCGCTGTCGGCGGAGATGCTGACGTCGCTCCAGGCCCGCGCCTCCTCCAGCTGCCGCTCGGAGTAGTCGATCGCCATGGCCTGCGCCGTGCGGCCGAGGAGCAGATGCGATGGCTGCTCGTCCGCGTGCGCCACCCGCACCAGGATCTCGGCCGCGCGCACCGGGTCGCCGGCCATGACGCGCGTGCCGCGCATCGCGCCCATCGCACCGACCGTCTGCTCGTAGTCGGCGGGGATGTCGTCCACACCCATGGATGACCCGGCCCAGTCGGTCGCGAACCCGCTGGGCTCGACGACCATCACCCGCACGCCGAACGGGGCCGTCTCCGCGGCGAGCACGCGACTGAAGCCGTCGACGGCGAACTTCGCCGCCTGGTAGGAGCCGATGCCCGGCGACCCGCCGACCCGGCCGCCGACCGACGAGAACTGCACGACGAGGCCGCCTCCCTGCTCGCGGAGCAGCGGGATGGCCGCGGTCGAGACGGTGTAGACGCCCCAGAAGTTGGTCTCGAACTGGGTGCGGAAATCGGCGGGGGAACCCGTCTCGATCGGAGCGACATTGGCGTAGCCCGCGTTATTGACCAGCACGTCGATGCGGCCGAAGCGGTCGCGGGCGGCGGCGAGCGCGGACGCGGCTGCGGCGGGATCGGTGACGTCGAGGGGCAGGGCGACGACGCGGTCCGCGCCGTACTCGGCGACGAGGTCGGCGAGCTGCTCGGGGGTGCGCGCCGTGGCGGCGACGCGGTCGCCGTGGCGCAGGGCGGCCTCGGCGAGGGCGCGGCCGAAGCCACGCGACGAACCGGTGATGAACCAGGTGAACTCAGTCATGCGAGTTAGTACAACACTGTTTCGTTAATAACGCAACCTCGTTGCGCTAGGATGGCACCATGACGACGGCACCGTTCGAGCGAGCGCGCTCCGCCGATGCCAAGCTGGCGCGCGAGGAGGCGATCCTGGCCGCCGCGCGCGCGGAGGCGGAACGCCGCGGCACCCGGGAGGTCACCCTCACCGACATCGCCGACGCCGTCGGCATGCACAAGTCCGGGCTGCTGCGGTACTTCGAGACCCGGGAGCAGATCTTCCTGCGCCTCACCGCGGAGGAGTGGCGGTCGTGGGCGGGCTGGCTCCTGCCGCTGCTGTCGTCGTGGCGCACCGCGTCGCCGCTGCGTCTCGCGTCGGCGCTCAGCGACACGCTCGTGGCTCGCCCGCTGTTCTGCGACCTCCTGGCCCACACCCCGCTCAACCTCGAACGGAACGTGTCGGTCGAGACGGTACGCGACTTCAAGCTCGACGTGCACGTGCACGTGGAGGCCATCGCCGGCGAACTGCGGCGCCTGCGGCCGGGACTCACCGAACTGCAGGCGATCGACGTGATCGCCACCGCGACGAGCATGGCCGGCGCCCAGTGGCAGATGGCGACGCCCGGGCCGGAGCTGGAGGCCGTCTACCGCAGCGACCCGCGGCTCCGCCACGCGATCGTCGAGGTCGGCCCACGGCTCACCCGGGTGCTCACCGCGCTGCTGGCGGGCATGGACGCGGACGCCTGAACGGACGTCCGCGCGCGGAGGCTACGGCGCGACGCACCCCACCGACGCCATGGCGGTCTTGACCAGGGCGCCCCGGCCGCCCTCCATCTCTTCGGCGACCGTCGGCGACACGGCCTCCTCCGGCGTCATCCAGGTGAGCTCGAGCGCATCCTGACGCGGCTCGCAGGTGCCGGTGACGGGGACGACATAGGCCAGCGACACGGCGTGCTGACGCTCGTCGGTGTAGGCGGTGACCCCCGGCATCGGGAAGTACTCCGCCACCTGGAACGGCACGGGGCTCGCCGGCAGCAGGGGGAACGCCATCGGGCCGAGGTCCTTCTCGAGGTGCCGGAACAGCGCCTCCCGCAGGGTCTCCCCGTACATGACGCGCCCCGAGACGAGCGTGCGCGTCATCTCCCCCATCGCGTTGGCGCGCAGCAGGATGCCGACCTGCGTCACTTGGCCGAGCCCGTCGACGCGCACCGGCACCGCCTCGACGTAGAGCAGCGGAAGCCGGCGCCGGATCTGCTCCAGCTCGATGTCGCTCAGCCAGGCCGGGCCGGGCTGGCCGCCGTTGCCCGGCAGCGGATCGGGGGTCGGATCGGGATCCGGGGTGCGCACGCTCATGGGTCGATAGTACGGAACGCACGCCCGCACGGCCTCCCGGACCCGAGGATCTGTGGACAAGCGGCACGCGATCGGGGGCTGTGAAGCGATTCGGCAGGGGGACAGAATGGTCGGTGTGCCGATCCCCACACCCGACCTCCACATCGACCGCGATGCCGTGCTCTGGTCCGCCGGTGAGAAGGACCGGGAGGGCCGGCCCCTCCTGGTGCTCCTCCACGGCTACGCGTCGGACGAGGCGGACCTCTTCGGGATCGCCGCCTACCTGCCGCTGGAGCCGGTGATCGCGTCGCTGCGCGCCCCCATCCCCGAAGGCCCCGGCTTCGCCTGGTTCTCCCGCTTCACGAACGTGCCGAGCGATCCTCTCGCCGGCAACGCCGACGCCGCCGCCCGCGCCGTGCTCGCGTGGCTCGACGAGCAGCCGGCCGCCCCGACCGGCCTGCTCGGCTTCTCGCAGGGCGGCGCGATGGCGCTGCAGCTGCTGCGGCTCGCCCCGGAGCGCTTCGACTACGCCGTGCAGCTCTCGGGCTTCGTCGTGCAGGGCGCGCAGGAGGGCGACGCCGCACTCACGCGCGACCCCGTCCCCGTGTTCTGGGGGCGCGGGACGATGGACGACACCATCCCCGCCGCCTCCATCGACCGCACGGCCGCGTGGCTGCCCGGCCACTCGGCGCTCGACGCCCGCATCTACGAGGGCCTCGGCCACGGCATCTCCCCCCTGGAGCTCGGCGACATCTCCACCTTCATCCGCGCGCAGCTGCCCCGCTGACGCTCGCGCCTGCCCTTCCTGCCTCCCGACATCCGGGACGCGACCCGGGATACGGCCCGCGCCCCAAGAGCCGGCGAGATTTGGTACAAATCGCGGGAAACGGCGCGGCAAAGGCGACATTTGGCACAAATCGCGAGGGGCGGTGCGCGCCACGCGAGCCCACGAGATTCGGCTCGAGTAGTGGAAGGCGGCGCACCCCCACGAGAGCCGGCGAGATTTGGAACAAATCGCGGGAAACGGCGCGGCAAAGGCGACATTTGGCACAAATGTGGCGGAGGGGATCCGGGTGTCGGGGGTCGGGGGCAGGATGGAGGGGATGGGCGACGTGCTCGAGCGGTTCTCCCCCGCGACCCGTGAATGGTTCCGCGGGGCGTTCGCCGCGCCCACTCCCGCGCAAGAGGGAGCCTGGGAGGCGATCGCGCACGGCCGGCACGCCCTCGTCATCGCGCCGACCGGTTCGGGCAAGACGCTGGCGTCGTTCCTCTGGGCGATCGACCGGCTCGCGAGCGAGCAGCGGGCTCCCGACGCCCCGAAGGGCACGCGGGTCCTCTACATCTCGCCGCTGAAGGCGCTGGGTGTCGACGTGGAGCGCAACCTGCGCGCGCCGCTCGTGGGCGTGACGCAGACGGCGAAGCGGCTCGGGGCGGAGCCGCCGCATGTGACGGTCGGTGTGCGCTCGGGCGACACTCCGTCGTCCGACCGACGTGCGCTCGTGACGAACCCGCCGGACATCCTGATCACGACGCCCGAGTCGCTGTTCCTCATGCTGACCTCGCAGGCGCGCGAGACGCTGACGTCGGTCGAGACGGTGATCGTCGACGAGGTGCACGCCGTCGCGTCGACCAAGCGCGGGGCGCACCTCGCGCTGTCCCTGGAGCGCCTCGATGCGCTGCTGCCGAAGCCGGCGCAGCGGATCGGGCTCTCCGCGACGGTGCGGCCGCCCGAGGAGGTCGCGCGCTTCCTCGGCGGGCGCGGACCGGTGGAGGTCGTGGCGCCGCCGTCGGGCAAGCGGTTCGACCTGCGCGTGGTCGTGCCGGTCGAGGACATGAGCGAGCTCGGCACCTCCACCTTCGCCAGTGGCAACGACGACGGTTCGCCGCCGCAGGCCGGGTCGATCTGGCCGCACGTGGAGGAGGCGATCGTGGACCGGGTCGTCGAGCACCGCTCCTCGATCGTGTTCACGAACTCGCGACGGCTGGCCGAGCGGCTGACGGCGCGCCTCAACGAGATCTACGAGGAGCGCGTGCTGGGCGGCGAGCTCGACGCGGGAGCGCAACGGCGCCCGCCGGCCGAGCTGATGGGCGGTTCCGGGCAGACGCGCGGCGCGCAGGCCGTCGCGGACGACGCCGACGCCCTCGTGCTCGCGCGCGCGCACCACGGCTCGGTCAGCAAGGAGCAGCGCGCGCTCATCGAGGACGACCTCAAGACCGGGCGCCTGCGCTGCGTCGTGGCGACCTCCAGCCTGGAGCTGGGCATCGACATGGGCGCGGTCGACCTGGTCATCCAGGTGGAGGCCCCGCCGTCCGTCGCGAGCGGGCTGCAGCGCGTCGGCCGCGCCGGCCACCAGGTGGGCGAGGTGAGCCGCGGCGTCGTCTTCCCGAAGCATCGCGCCGACCTGATCCACTCGGCCGTCGCCACCGAGCGGATGACCGCGGGGCTGATCGAGACGCTCCGGGTTCCGGCGAACCCGCTCGACATCCTGGCCCAGCAGACCGTCGCGGCCTGCGCGCTCGAGCCGATCGACGCGGACGACTGGTTCGACATGGTGCGCCGCAGCGCACCGTTCGCGACGCTCCCCCGCAGCGCCTACGACGCGACGCTCGACCTGCTGGCCGGGCGCTATCCGTCCGACGAGTTCGCCGAACTGCGGCCGCGCGTGGTCTGGGACCGCGACACCGGCGCGATCACCGGGCGCCCGGGCGCGCAGCGACTCGCGGTGACGAGCGGCGGCACCATCCCGGACCGTGGCCTCTTCGGCGTCTACATGGTGGGCGAGAAGGCCAGCCGCGTCGGCGAGCTCGACGAGGAGATGGTCTACGAGTCACGTGTCGGCGACGTGTTCGCGCTCGGCTCGACCAGCTGGCGCATCCAGGAGATCACCCACGACCGCGTGCTGGTGACCCCCGCATTCGGCGAGCCGGGGCGCCTGCCGTTCTGGAAGGGCGACGGACTCGGCCGCCCGGTGGAGCTGGGGCGCGCGGTCGGCGCCTTCCAGCGCGAGCTGAGCACGGCCTCCCCCGCCGACGCCGAATTGCGCTGCGTGGAGGCGGGGCTCGACGCGTGGGCGACGAACAACCTCCTGTCGTTCCTCGCCGAGCAGAAGACGGCGACGGGTTATGTGCCGACCGACCGCACGCTGGTCGTCGAGCGGTTCCGCGACGAGCTCGGCGACTGGCGCGTCATCCTGCATTCCCCGTACGGCATGCAGATCCACTCGCCGTGGGCGCTGGCAGTGCAGGCGCGCGTGCGGGAGCGCTACGGGATCGACGCGGGCGCGATGGCCGCGGACGACGGCATCATCGTGCGTATTCCCGACACGGAATCCCAGCCTCCGGGCGGCGAGCTGTTCGTCTTCGACCCGCAGGAGCTCGACGAGCTGGTGACCAACGAGGTGGGCGGCTCCGCGCTGTTCGCCTCCCGCTTCCGCGAGTGCGCGGCCCGCGCCCTGCTGCTGCCCAAGTACAACCCGGGCAAGCGGTCGCCGCTCTGGCAGCAGCGGCAGAAGGCGTCGCAGCTGCTGGATGTGGCGCGCAAGTACCCGAGCTTCCCGATCATCCTCGAGACCATCCGCGAGTGCCTGCAGGATGTGTACGACCTCCCCGCGCTGGACGAGATCGCCAAGCAGATCGAGCAGCGGAGCATCCGGATCGTGGAGGCCGCGACCGAGATCGCCTCGCCGTTCGCGCGGTCGCTGCTCTTCGGCTACGTCGCGGCGTTCATGTACGAGGGCGACAGCCCGCTCGCCGAGCGCCGCGCCGCCGCGCTCTCGCTCGACACCGGGCTGCTGGCCGAACTGCTGGGCCGCGCCGAGCTGCGGGAGCTGCTCGACCCCGCGGTGATCGACCGGGTCGAGCTGCAGCTGCAGCGCCTCGACCCCGAGCGCCGCGTGCGGGGAGTGGAGGGCGTCGCCGACCTGCTGCGCCTGCTCGGACCGCTGAACGCCGAGGAGGTCGCGGCGCGTTCCGAGAGCGAGAGCCTCGCCGAGGCGTCCGCGCATCTGGCCGCGCTGGTCGACACGAAGCGCGCCCTCGCCGTGACGATCGCCGGCGTCGAGCGCTACTCCGCCATCGAGGACGCCAGCCGGTTGCGGGATGCGCTGGGCGTCCCCCTGCCGATCGGCGTGCCCGTCGCCTTCATCGAGCCCGTCGACGACCCGCTGGGCGACCTCGTCAGCCGCTTCGCGCGCACCCACGGGCCGTTCGAGACGTCGGACGTCGCGTCTCGGTTCGGCCTCGGCACCGCCATCGTGCACGACGCGCTGCGCCGGCTGGCGCACGACGGCCGCGTGGTCGAGGGCGAGTTCCGGCCGCACGCGCACGGCAGCGAGTGGAGCGACGCGGAGGTGCTCCGGCGGCTGCGGCGGATGTCGCTCGCCGCGCTGCGCCACGAGGTCGAGCCGGTCGACACCGCCACGTTCGCGCGGTTCCTGCCCGACTGGCAGCACGTCGGGTCGACGTTGCGCGGCGTGGATGCGGTGGCCTCGGTGATCGAGCAGCTCGCCGGGGCGCGCATCCCAGCGTCGGCGTGGGAGTCGCTGATCCTGCCGAGCCGCGTCGCGGACTACAGCCCGACCATGCTGGATGAGCTCACCGCGACCGGCGAGGTCATCTGGGCGGGCGACGGCTCGCTGCCCGGCTCGGACGGCTGGACGAGCCTCCACCTCGCCGACAGCGCCCCGCTCACCCTGGCGCCTCCGGGCGACCACGAGACCGACGAGCTGCAGCGCGGTGTGCTGGACGCGCTGGCGCGCGGCGGCGGCTTCTTCTTCCGCCAGCTGTCGGACGCGATGGGGGTCGCCGCCGGCGAGCCCGTCGACGACACCGCGCTGGTGACCGCCCTCTGGGATCTGGTGTGGGCGGGCCTCGTCACGAACGACACGCTCGCCCCGCTCCGCACGCTCACGGGCGGCGGCTCCGGTGCGCACAAGCGTCCACGGCAGCCGACCCGCGCCCGCATGTACCGCGGGCGCGCGGCGGTCCGGTCGGCGATGGTGACGCGGATGGGGCCGCCCACCGTCGCCGGGCGCTGGTCGCTGCTGCCCGAGCGCGACCTCGACTCCACAGTGCGCGCGCACGGGCAGGCCGAGACGCTGCTCGACCGCTACGGGGTGGTGACCCGCGGCTCGGTCATGAACGAGGGGACGCCGGGAGGTTTCGCCCTCGCCTACAAGGTGCTCAGCGGCTTCGAGGAGACCGGGCGCGCCCGGCGCGGATACTTCGTGGAGACCCTGGGCGCCGCGCAGTTCGCGACCGGCGCCACGGTGGACCGGCTGCGCGGCTTCACCCGTGACCCCCTGCAGGAGCGGGAGCACGCCGCGATCGCGCTGGCGGCGACCGATCCTGCCAACCCGTACGGCGCTGCGCTCCCGTGGCCGGCGGTGCCGGGCGAGGCCGGAACCGGGCACCGCCCCGGCCGCAAGGCGGGGGCGCTCGTCGTGCTCGTCGACGGCGAGCTGGCCCTGTACGTCGAGCGCGGCGGCAAGAGCCTGCTCTCCTTCGCCGACCCGGAGGATGCGGAGGCGACCGCGACTCTCGCCGCCGCCTCCCGGGCCCTCGCCGCGCTCGTCACGAGCCGGCGCGTCGACAAGCTCGCGGTCGAGACCGTGAACGGCGGCTTCGTCCTGGGCACGCCCACCGGTGACGCCCTGGCCGAGGCCGGCTTCCTGCCGATCCCGCGCGGGCTGCGGCTGCGCTCGTGAGGGGTGTGTTCGGGACGGCTGCGTTCGGGATGGCTGCGCCCGTGATGGCTGTGCCCGGGACCGCTGAGCCCGCGACCGCCGCGCCCGTCGCCCCCGGAGCGAGGAGGCCGCGTGCCCGAGGGTGACACCGTCTACCAGGCGGCGCGGCGGCTGCGGGAGGCCCTGGCCGGGCGGGTGCTGACGGCGACCGACTTCCGCGTCCCGGCGTACGCGACGGTCGACCTCTCCGGCGAGCGCGTGGACGAAGTGGTGAGCCGGGGCAAGCACCTGCTGATGCGCGTCGGCGAGCACACCATCCACTCGCACCTGAAGATGGAGGGCTCGTGGGAGGTGTACCGCGCCGGCGAGCGCTGGCGGCATCCCGCGTTCCAGGCGCGCGCGGTGCTGCGCACGGAGGAGTCGGAGGCGGTGGGGTTCCTGCTCGGCGTGCTCGAGGTGCTGCCGAGGTCCCGCGAGGAGGAGACGGTCGGGTATCTCGGACCGGACCTGCTCGGTGCCGACTGGGATGCGGAGGAGGCCGTGCGGCGCATCACCGCGCATCCCGAGACCCCGATCGCGGTCGCATTGCTCGACCAGCGCAACCTCGCCGGGCTGGGGAACGTCTACGCGAACGAGCTGTGCTTCCTGCGCGGGATGCTGCCCACCCGTCCCGTCGGCGAGGTGGATGTGCCCGCGGCCGTCGACCTCGGCCACCGGCTGATCGTCGCCAACCGCGACCGGCCCCGCCGGGTGACGACGGGCGACACGCGCCGCGGCCGCAACACCTGGGTGTACGGCCGCGGCGGGCAGCCCTGCCGCCGCTGCGGGACGCGCATCCGGCGCACCGAGCTCGGCCGCACCGAGCTCGAGGAGCGCGTCACCTACTTCTGCCCTGTCTGCCAGACCTAGCCGCGGGGGGCGTCGAGACGGCGCGACGTGCACGCGAAACCGCCGAGAGGGCGGACTGTTCGCCCTCTCGGCGGTGGGAGGTCAGCGTGCGCGGGTCAGGCGGCGGCGTCCTCGGCAGGGGCGGCGGGTGCGGCGGCAGCCGTGCGGACGGGCTCGAGGGCGGCCGCCCAGGACTCGAGCTGGGCGAAGAGCGGGGTGAGGGCCGCCTCCTGCTGCGCGGTGGGCTTCAGCGACCAGTTCTCGAAGTCGTGCGCGAGGCTCAGGCCGACGAAGGCGCTGACGGTCGCGACCTGCAGCTGCGACAGCACGAGGCGCAGGTGCTCGACGGCGCGGGCGCCGCCGAAGACGCCGTAGCTGACGAAGCCCGCGGCCTTGTTGGCCCACTCGGCGCCGACGAAGTCGATCGCGTTCTTGAGGGCGCCGGAGGTGCTGTGGTTGTACTCGGGCGTCACGAACAGGTAGCCGTCGAACTCGGCGATCTTCGCCGCCCACGCCTTGGTGTGGTCGTTCGCGTACTGCCCCATCGCGGCGGGCATCGCCTCGTCGAGGTGCGGGAGGTTCCAGTCGGCGAGGTCGACGAGCTCGTACTCGACGCCCGCGCGCTTCGCGGCATGCTCGTAGACCCAGCGGGCGACGGCCTCGCCGTTGCGGCCCGGCCGGGTGCTGCCGATGATGATCGCGATCTTCGTCATTGTCCATCCTTCGTTTTGGGTGACGTGTCACCGAGTGCGAACCGCGCCACGGCCGTCGGCATTCCCGTCCCGTAGGCTTCTCGCATGCCTGCGCGGGATGACGACCGGCCCGATGACACCCGTCTGCCCTCCGACGCGACCGAGGAGCAGCGCCGGCAGGCGGGCGACCGGCTGCGCGAGCGCATCTACGCGACGTTCACGGCCCTGGCCGTGCTGGTGGCGTTGAACGGGCACGGCGAGCACCTCGTCCCGGGCGACGTGCTGTGGACGATGCTGATCTCGGTGGTCGGCGTGCTGCTCGCGGGCCTCGCCTCCGACCTCGTCTCGCACATGATCGTGCACACCACGCTCCCCAGCGCCCTCGAGTTCCGCCACATGGTGGCCGTCGCCTCCCGCGCTCTCGGCGTGCTCGTCGTGCCGGTGATCATGCTGCTGCTCGCGGTCGGGGGCGTCGTGGCCGTCCACACGGCGATGACGGTCGCGATCGTCGCGCTGATCGTGTCGCTCGCCGTCGTGGCGCGGATCGCCGTCTCGCGCACGGGCCTGGCGGGATGGAAGCAGCTGCTCGTGCTCGCCGTGATCGTCGCGCTCGGGGTGCTCGTCGTGTTCCTGGAGCAGCTCGCCCACTGACGGCCGGGGCACGGGTCGTCACCGCCCACCGCGTGCGAGGATGACGTATGCCCACCGCGCGCACCCAGCCAGACCCGCGCAAGCTCAGCGCCGACGAAGAGCGCCTCTTCCACGCGTTCTACCTGATGCGCCGGGGTTTCGACCGCACGCTCGACGTGCAGCTGCAGCGCGACAACGGCATCTCGATCTCCGAGCTGGAGGTGCTGATGGCCCTCGTCCGCTCCCCCGGGCGCCGCTTGCGCGTGCGCGACCTCGTCGCCCTCACTGGCTGGGAGAAGAGCCGCGTCTCGCACCAGGTGACCCGCATGGCCGGGCGGGGGCTGGTCGAGCGCCAGGACTGCGCGGAGGACCGGCGCGCCAGCTGGATCCAGCTCACCGGCGAGGGCCGTCGCGTCGTCGTGCGGGCGCTGCCGGAGCACACGGCGACCATCCGCCGCATCCTGTACGACGCCATCACGCCCGAGCAGCAGGACGCGCTGCTCGCGATCTCGGAGCGCATGACGGCCGCGATGGGCGACGCGGACTGAGGGTTCTCGCAGAGCCGCCGTCCGGCACCTGAGGCGCGCCTGGGAGGTCGGGGGCGAAACCCTGGCGATTCGTCGGGAACGCCGCGGAAACCAGGCCCTCTTCAGGCGACGCCCTCTAGCGTTCTGATGTGCGACGTCCGAACCTCCCCGACACCCCCGGCGCCGACGACCGCGGCGAAGACCGCGAGCCGGCGACCGAGGCCTTCGGCCGTGCGCCCGCCGCCGACCCGCGCCGGCCGGTGCGGGCGACGCGCCCCGCGTCGCAGGTGCGATCGGGCGCGGCCGGGAGCGGAGCCGCGGCGGCAGGCGGGGCGGCCGCAGGCGGCGGGTTCGACCCGTTCGGCAGCGGCGCGAGCGCGGGCGAGCCGTACGACGCGGTCCGCAGCGGTGGACGCGGCGGGCGCGGGAGCGGCGGACGCGGCAACGGCGGACGCGGCGGCGATGGCGGGCGCGGCGACGACGGCGGCCCGGGCGGCAGCGGCCCCGGCAAGCGCGGCCGTGGGCGCGACCCGCGCAAGCGCCGGCGCACCAAGCGGATCATCGCGTGGACGGCCGGCACCCTCGCCGTGCTCCTCGTGGTGCTCGGCGGCTATGCGGCCTACAGCTACTTCCGCTTCGTCAACGGCGTGAGCCATGTCGACGTGATCTCGAAGTCGGGCAAGGATGTCGACGGCACCGACCAGAACATCCTCCTCGTCGGCGACGACCACCGCCCCGAGGGGGCGAGCCAGGCCGAGCTCGACCAGCTGAGCACGACCGACGACGGCGGCGGCACGAACACCGACACGATGATGATCCTGCACATCCCGGCGGACGGGAAGTCGGCGACCCTCATCTCGCTGCCCCGCGACTCCTGGGTGGATGTGCCGGGCCACGGCATGAACAAGCTCAACGCCGCGTTCTCCCTCGGCGGCGGCGGGACCGATCCGACCAGCGGCGCGAAGCTCCTGATCCAGACGGTCCAGAACCTCACCGGTCTGTCGATCGACCACTACGTGCGCGTCTCCCTGCTCGGCTTCTACACGATCGCCCAGGCCCTCGGCCCGGTGCAGGTGTGCCTCAACGAGGCGGTCGACGACCCGTACTCGGGAGCGAACTTCCCCGCCGGCGTCTCGACGCTCGACGCCAAGCAGGCGCTGTCGTTCGTGCGCCAGCGGCACGGGCTGCCGCGCGGTGACCTCGACCGCGTCGTGCGCCAGCAGTACTTCCTCTCCGTGGAGGCGCACAAGTTCCTCTCGGCCGGGACCCTGCTCAACCCGGGCAAGCTGACCAACGTCCTCGATGCGGTCAGCGGCTCGCTCGAGACCGACCCCGGACTGAACTTCCTCCAGCTCGGCGCCCAGTTGCAAGGCCTCACCGGCGGCAAGATCCAGTCGGCGACCATCCCGATCTCGGGCACCCCGACGATCACCGTCGACGGCGAGGACCTCTCCATCGTGCAGGTGGACACGGCCGCGATGCCCGCGTTCATCCAGAGCCTGATGGGCACCCCGAGCGCCTACGAGAAGGCGACCGCGGCGAAGCCGGCCGACACGACCGTGACGGTGCTGAACGGCGGCAGCCAGAACGGTGCGGCCGCCACCGCCACCCAGGCGTTCGCCGCCGCCGGCTTCAAGACCGGCAACCCCGGCGACGCCGACACCACCGCGACGACGACCATCCAGTACCCGTCCGGCCAGGAGGCGCAGGCGAAGGCCGTGGCGGCGCTCCTCCCCGGCGCGGCCGTGCAGGAGACGAGCAGCGTCTCCGGCGTGACCGTGGTGCTCGGCGACGACGGCATCATGCCCGGCGCGGGCGGCGCGTCCAGCGGCTCCGGCTCCGGCTCCGGCTCCGGCTCGTCCTCCGGTTCGGGATCGTCGGGCTCGGGATCGGCGCCCGCGCCGACGCCGTCGTCCCCGGCGACCAGCTACAGCGACACGGTCTGCATCAACTGACGCTGAGCCGCAGCTGATATCCAGAATTGAGAATTCTTGCTCTAGTGCTCCTGTGGCCGAACTGGGATGCTAGGCCTATGCCCGGACAGGAGATCCTGCGACGCCCTTACGTCCCGACAGCAGCATCGTCGGCGGTTCTGCTGCTCGGGGTGCTGGTGGTGGTCACCGCCGCGCCGGCCGTGTTCCTCGCGCGAGAGGAAACCCCTCCGGTTGGCCTCACCGCCGCGTCCTTCGCCCTCGTGTTCGCTGCGTTCCTGGTCGTGCCGGCGCTGAATCGGCGTGCGCCGGCCGCTCCCCGGGCGCAGCGGACCATCATCCTGGTCGCGATCACCGCGGCGATCGTCGTGCCGTTGGCGCTGCTGTATCCGGCGGTCGCCATCGCCGGCCTCGGGTGGCTGCTCGTCGTCGGGGTGGCGGTGCAGGCGCTGCTGCTGATCGCCGTCGCGATCGGCGCGGCCCGGCGCCGGAGCCGCTGACCCACGGCGGACGGCCTCGGAACCCTTCACGACCGCTCGACTCGGGATCCGCTACCGCGACCGCCTCGTCCTCCCGGCGATGAGCTACAGCGACACGGTCTGCATCACCGACGTCGGACGCCCTCGCGCGGACGACTGCCTCGCGCCGGTACTTCTGCGGCGGCTCGCCGCGCAGCGGACGTACCAAGCGAGCGCAGTCATCCACGCACCCGGGCACCCGGGCGGGCGCGGCCTCAGTCGAACAGGCGCCGGAAGATGTTCGTGTCCGCGAGGTCGACGAGCTCGTCGCCGCGGCCGGACATGATGGTGCGCAGCGCGTAGAGCGTGAAGCCCTTGACCTGCTCGGCGGTGATCGCCGGCGGGATGCTGAGCTCCTGGCGCGCGGTCACGACGTCGATCAGCGCGGGGCCGTCGTGCGCGAACGCGGTGCGCAGGGCGCTCTCGAGCTCGTCCGGCTTCTCCACCCGCTGCCCGTGCAGCCCGATGGCCTGGGCGACCTGGGCGAAGTCGGGGTTCTCGAGGCCGGTGCCGAAGTTGACGAACCCGGCGGCCTTCATCTCCACCTCGACGAAGTTGAGGGAGGAGTTGTTGAACACCACGATCTTCACCGGCAGCTTGTTCTGCCGCAGGGTCAGCAGCTCGCCGAGCAGCATGGCGAGTCCGCCGTCTCCGGCGAGCGCGACGACCTGGCGGTCGGGGAAGGCGGCCTGAGCGCCGATCGCGTGCGGAACGGCGTTGGCCATCGACCCGTGCGAGAACGACCCGATGAGGCGACGCTTGCCGTTCATCCGCAGGTAGCGGGCGGCCCAGACGACCGGCGAGCCGACATCGGGGATGAAGACGGCGTCGTCGGTGGCCAGCTCGCTGATGAGCCGGGCTACGTACTGGGGGTGGATGGGCGTGCGGTTGTGGTCGTTGACGGCCAGCTCGTCCAGGCTCTTGCGGGCCTTGGCGTAGTGGGCGGTCGAGGAGTCCAGGTGCTTGGTGTCCGAGCGCTCCGTGAGCAGCGGGATCAGCGCCTCCGCGGTGTCCTTCACGCTGCCGACCAGACCGAGGTCGACGGGCGTGCGGCGGCCGAGGTTCTCGCCGCGGAGATCGACCTGGATGATCTTCGCCTTGGACGGATAGAACTGCTGGTACGGGAAGTCGGTTCCCAGCATCAGCAGCGCGTCGCACGACTCCATCGCGCGGTAGCCGGAGGAGAAGCCGAGCAGGCCGGTCATCCCGACGTCGTACGGGTTGTCGTACTCGATGAACTCCTTGCCGCGGAGGGCGTGGACGACCGGGGCCTTGAGCGCGCCGGCCAGACGGATCAGCTCGGGGTGGCCTCCCTCGACGCCCGCGCCGGCGAGGATGGTGACCTTCTTGGCACCGTTCAGGATGTCGGCGGCGGCGCGCAGTTCGGCGTCAGCCGGGCGGGTGACGCGCGGCGAGTACAGGATGGGCGCGGACTTGCGGCGACCGGCGCTCTCCTTCAGGAAGATCTCGCCCGGCACGACGACCACGGCGACGCCGCGGCGCTCGACCGCGGTGCGCATCGCGATCTCCAGCACGCGCGGCAGCTGCTCCGGGATGGACACGAGCTCGGTGTAGACGGCCGCCTCGCGGAACATGTCCTGCGGGTGGGTCTCCTGGAAGTAGGTGCTCCCGATCTCGGGGCCGGGGATCTGCGCGGCGATCGCGAGCACGGGCACCCGGCTGCGGTTGGCGTCGAAGAGGCCGTTGATGAGGTGCAGGTTACCGGGGCCGCAGCTGCCGGCGCACACAGCCAGCTCGCCGGTCAGTGCCGCCTCCGCCGCCGCGGCGAAGGCCGCCGCCTCCTCGTGCCGCACGTGCTCCCAGGCGACGTCGCCGGCGCGGCGCAGGGCGTCGGTGAACCCGTTGAGGGAGTCGCCCGGGATGCCGTAGACGCGCTTCACCCCCGCGTCCCGGATGATCTCCACGATGGTGTCGGCGACGGTCGGCATAGGGATGCTCCTCACGTTCGGCGGGCGATGCTCCCCACGCTACGCCCCCGCCCACGGCCCTGACGAGGGGTTGCGCGGCGGGCGGTTAGACTGTGCCGAGGGGACTGTCCCGCGTTACGGGACGGCAGTGTTCGGGGAGGTGTCCGGGGATGTCGGCACGCAAGAAGCAGTCGAAGCGAGCCGTCATGCGCCTCGTCTACATCGACTTCTGGTCGGCGCTCAAGATGTCGTTCCTGGTCAGCCTGATCGTGGCGGCGATCACCGTCGTCATCGCGCTCCTGCTCTGGGCCGCGCTGGACAAGTTCGGTGCGGTCGGGCTCGCCCGCAGCTTCCTGGAGGATGTCGCCGGCTCGCAGGGGGCCCAGCTCGTCGCGGGTATCACGTTCCCGAACTTCATGACGTTCACGCTGGTGGTCGCGCTGCTCGAACTGATCGTGGTGTCGGCGCTGGGCGCGATCTTCGCCGCGCTGTTCAACCTCGCGACCAACGTGGTCGGCGGCTGGAAGGTCACCTTCGGGGGCGACTGAGTTCCCCTGTCCGGAGGAGCTCGAGGCCGCCGGCGAAGAGGTCGACGCCGAAGGCGAAATCGGTCGCGGGATCGTCCGCTCGCCCGGAGCCGCCGTCGGCCCCGGCGGCGACGGGATCCGTGGGATCCGCCAGCACCCCGAGGCTGTCGTACTGCAGGCGCTGCTGCTCGTGCGAGACGTGGCCGAGCACGAAGTGCAGCAGTGCGGTCGCGGCACGCCGGGCGGTCGCCTCGTCGAAGCCGCCCCGGGTGACCGCGCCCGCCAGGCGGTCGAGGGCGACTCCGGAGCCGAGCCCGAGCGCGAGGGTGCTCGCCACGACCTCCGCGCCGTCGCGGTAGGCGAGCAGGGCGTCGCGGAGGGCGGCGGCCTCGGTGCGGAGGGCGTCCGTCCACTCGTCGTCCGGTGCGGGAGGGGCGGCGGGGCCGGCGACGATGCGGTCGGCGAGCTCGGCGAGCAGGGACTGCTTGTTCGGGAAGTGCCAGTAGAGGGCGCTCGGCTGCACGTCGAGCGCAGCGGCGAGCCGGCGCATCGTGAGATCGGGCAGGCCGTGGTCGTCGAGGATGCGCAGCGCCGTGCGCGCCACATCGTCGCGTGTGTGCCTGCGTCCGCTTTCGATCCCGCTCACGATCCCACTATAGTGAACGCTGTTCAGGTGAACAGTGTTCAGGTGAGGATCCGACAATGACCGATGCCCCGACCCCAGCCCCGCGCCGTCGTCTCGACGCGACCGATCTGGCGCGCGTCGCCGTGTTCGCCGCGATCGTGGCCGTGCTCGGCCTGCCGGGCGGCTTCACGTTCTTCGGCGGCGTGCCGATCACCGCGCAGACCCTCGGCGTGATGCTCGCCGGCGCCATCCTGGGCCCGTGGCTCGGGGCGCTCTCGATGGCGGTGCTGCTCGCGCTCGTCGCCGCGGGCCTCCCCCTGCTCGCCGGCGGTCGCGGCGGCATCGGCGTCTTCCTCGGCCCGTCGGCCGGATACGCCCTGGGCTGGATCGTCGGTGCCCTGGTCATCGGGCTGATCGTGCACGCGGCGGCACGCAAGCCCGTCTGGTGGCGCACGCTGCTCGGGATGATCGTGGGCGGCATCCTCGTGATCTACGCCGTCGGCATCCCGGTGCAGAGCCTCGTCACCCGCCTGCCGCTCGGCGAGACCGCGCTGACCAGCCTGGTGTTCCTGCCGGGCGACCTCGTGAAGGCGGTGCTCGCGACGCTGATCGTGACCACGCTCGTCCGGACCTACCCGCGGGCCTTCCGCCGGACCTGGAGGGCGGCGCCCCGGCCCGCCACCCCCGAGCCCGTCGCCGCGGGGACGCCGGCGCCGTGACGTCGCCCCGGATCGTCCCTCTGCGCGGGCCGGCGCGCACGCTGCTCGACCGGGTGGGCGCGGTGCGCGCGGCGGGTGACGTTCCGCTCGTCGGCGACGACCGGGCTCCGGAGTCGCAGTGGTCGACGCTGGTATCGGTCGCGGAGGGTGCGGAGGCGCATCCCGACGCGGGCTGGGCGACGCTCACCTCCGGCAGCAGCGGGGCGCCGCGCATCGTGCAGCGCACCGCCGCATCCTGGGCAGACTCGTTCGCCGCCGTCGCGGAGCTGCTCGACGCGGGTGCGGACGACGCCGTGGCGCTCCCCGCACCTCCCGCGTCGTCGTTGACGCTGTTCTCGTTCGCGCACGCGCTCGCGGGCGGCCCGCGCCCGGTGCTGCCGCGCGACCACGTGCTCACCGCGGACGACGCCGCGGAGGCGACCTGCTTCCACGGCACGCCGCACGCGCTGCGGGCGCTGCTCGACGCCGGTGCGCCGCCGCGGCTGCGCGCCGCACTCGTCGGCGGCTCGCACCTCGACCCCGCGCTGCGTGGGCGCGCCGAGGCCGCGGGCATCCGCGTCGCCGCATACTACGGCGCCGCCGAGCTCTCGTACGTGGCGGTCGACACCGGCGACGGGCTGCGCGCGTTCCCGGGAGTGGAGCTGGAGGTGCGGGACGGCGAGCTGTGGGTGCGGTCGCCCTTCATCGCGCTCGGCTACCTGGGCTCGGCCGGCGGCGCCTCCGCCGCCGGACCGCTGCGGCGCGACGGCGACTGGGCCTCCGTCGGCGACCGGGCGGAGCTGGTCGACGGCCGGCTGCGGCTGCTCGGGAGGGCGGACGACGCCATCCTGAGCGCCTCGGCGACCGTGGTGCCGGAAGAGGTGGAGGCCGTCCTCCGCACGGTGCCGGGAGTGCGCGACGCCGTCGTGTTCGCGCTGCCGCGCGAGCGCGTGGGGGCCTTCGTGGCCGCGGTGATCGAGCCGGAGGCCGGCGACGGCCCCAGCCTCGCCGCGCTGCGGACGGCGGCCGAGGCGCAGCTCGCGCCCGCCCACCGGCCGCGGCACTGGTTCGCCGCTCCCTTGCCCCGTACCGCGTCGGGCAAGCCCGCACGCGCCGAGGCCGCCCGCCGCGCGGCCGCCGGGGAGGTGCCGCGCCTTGGCTGACCCCGTGATCGTCGCCGCCCGCCGCACCCCCATCGGGACGCGCGGGCGCGCCCTCGCCGGGCTGCGGGTGGAGGAGCTGGCCGCGCCGGTGATCCGGGCGGTGCTGGAGGATGCGGGCGGCGTCGTTTCCACCGTCACTGCGGGATCCGGCGCGGGTTCGGGTTCCGCCTCCCACGACGGCCCGCCATTCGACGTGGCGGATGTCGTGCTCGGCAACTGCATGGGTCCCGGCGGCAATCCGGCGCGCGTCGCCGCGCTGGCGGCCGGGCTGGGCGCCGGGGTGCCCGGCGCCACCATCGACCGCCAGTGCGGGAGCGGGCTGGCGGCGGTGATCGACGCGGCGACGGCCATCCGGGCCGGGGATGCGCGTCCGCGCGTCGCGGGTGGGGTCGAGAGCGCCTCGACCGCGCCCGTCCGGTCGGTCGACGGTGTCGCCTACGATCGGGCGGCGTTCGCACCGGAGGGCTGGCCCGACCCGGACATGACGCGGGCCGCGGAGGATCTCGCGCGGCACGACGGCATCCCCCGCTCGCGGCAGGACGCGCACGCCGCGCGCAGTCACGCCCGCGCGCGGGCGGCCCTCGTGGCCGGGCGGTTCGCGGGCGAGCTCGTCCCGCTCGCCGGGATGACGGCCGACGACGCGATCGGCGGCGCCGAACGGCTGCTGCCGCGACTGCCGGCGCTCTTCCCGGAGGGGACGCTCACCGCGGGGACCTCGACGCGGATCGGCGACGGGGCCGCGGCGATCGTGGTGGTGCCGGGAGGTGGGAGCGGCGGACTGGGACACGGCGTCAGCCTCCCGGGCCTGGCGATCCGCGCGCACGCGATCGTGGGCTGCGACCCGGCCCTCCCGGGGATCGGCGCGGCCCCGGCCGTGCTCGCGGCGCTCGACCGCGCGGGCCTGGGGACGGACGATGTGGCGGCGTTCGAGATCGTGGAGGCGTTCGCCGCGCAGAGCCTCGCGGTGCTCGATCGGCTGGGCATCGCCGACGACGACGCGCGCGTCTGCGCCGACGGCGGGGCGCTCGCGCTCGGCCACCCGTGGGGCGCGAGCGGGGCGGTCAGTGTGGTGCGCCTGTTCAGCCGGCTCGTGCGGGGAGGCGCTGCGGCCGGTACGATCGGCGTCGCCGCAGCCTCCGTCGGCGGCGGGCTCGGCGTGGCGGCGGTGCTGGAGGTGGTCCGATGAGCGACATCGCGCTCGACGGTGTCTCCGTGCGCCTCGGCGACGCGGACATCCTGCAGGACGTCACGCTGGACCTCGATGCGCGCACGATCGCGGTCATCGGCGAGAACGGGTCGGGCAAGTCGACCTTCGCCCGGCTGCTCGGCGGGCTCACTCCCCCGACGGGCGGGTCGCTCCGCGTGCTCGGGCTCGACCCGGTGCGGCAGGCGGCGGAACTGCGGCGGCAGGTCGCGGTGGTGTTCAGCAATCCCGACGCGCAGATCGTGCTGCCGACCGTCGCGGAAGATGTCGCCTTCTCGCTGCGGGCCGAGAAGCCATCGCGTGCCGAGGCGGCCGAGCGGGTCGCGCGCGCGCTCGACCGGTTCGGGCTGACCGCGCTGGCCGAGCATCCCTCGCACGACCTCTCGGGAGGCCAGAAGCAGCTGCTCGCACTGTGCGGCGCCTTCATCCGCAACCCCGGCCTGGTGATCGCGGACGAGCCGACCGCTTACCTCGACGCCCGCAACGCGCGCCGCGTCGCCGATCACCTCTTCGCCGAGGAGCACGGCCACCGGCTGGTGCTCGTGACGCACGACCTGGCGCTGGCGGAGCGCTGCGACGTGGCGGTGCTGTTCGCCGGCGGCCGGGTCGCGGGTGTCGGCGCGCCCTCCGAGATCATCGCCGAGTACGAGGCGGCGCTCCGGTGGTGATGCGACGATGGTGACGCTCTACCGGCCGGGCGACGGCCTCCTGCACCGGATGCCGGCCGGGCCGAAGACCCTGCTGCTGCTGGCGCTGGTGCTGGCCGTCTCGGTCCTGCCCTCCCTGTGGTGGACGGCCGCGGCCGCAGCGGCGGTGTGCGTGGTCGCCTACCTCGTCTCCGGACTCGGGATCGCGGAGCTCGGCCGGCAGGTCGTGGCCGTGCGCTGGGTGGTCGTCGTGACGCTCGCCGGGCAGCTGATCTTCCTCGGCACGGAGGCCGCCGTCGCGAACACCGCGCGGGTCACCGGCGCCGTGGTGCTGGCTGCACTGCTCGTGCTGACGACGCGGGTCACGGCGCTGCTCGACGCGATCGAGCGCGGGATGGGGCCGCTCGCGCGGATCCGCATCGACCCGCAGCGGGTCGCGCTCCTCCTGACGGTCACGCTGAGCACCCTCCCGGTGCTGGCGCGGCTCGCCCACGACGTGCGGGAAGCGCAGCGGGCGCGCGGCGGGCGGGCCAGCCTCCGCCTGTTCGCCGTCCCGTTCCTGGTGGTCGCGCTGAAGCACGCCGACCAGCTCGGCGACGCCCTCACCGCGCGGGGAGTGCGATGAGGCCCCGCGTGCTCGGCCCGACGGTCGACGACGAGACGCGCTGCATCCACTACCGGACCGACCTCGATGTCATCGCCATCCGCTTCGCCTGCTGCGGCGAGTACTACCCGTGCCACCTGTGCCACGCGGAGGCCGCCGACCATCCCGCGCGGCCCTGGCCGGAGGGCTCGGGCGCCGAGCGCGCCGTGCTCTGCGGCGTGTGCGGCGCGGAGCTGACGATCGACGCGTACCTCGGGGTGGAGGGATGCCCGGCGTGCGGCGCGCCCTTCAACCCCGGCTGCAAACTCCACCGCCACCTCTACTTCGACTGAGCGCGCGGCGCCGGCGTCGAGAGGGCGAATCCTCTGCCGCCTCGGCGCATTCCCGGGCGATTCGTGCCGCCTCACGGTGTGCGAGAGTGGAGGGATGGCGCACGGATTCGATGAGGCGACCCTGGCGGGCGTGCTCGGGCACATGAACGCGGACCACACCGGGGACAACCTCCTGATCGTGCGGGCCTTCGGCCGGCCCGAGGCGGTGTCGGCCACGATGACCGGCTTCGACGGCGACGGCGGCGACTGGCGGGTGGAGCTGGCGGACGGATCGAGCGCCGAGCTGCGCGTGCCGTGGCCGGGCGGTCCGATCACGGAGCGGCCCGAGGTGCGCCGGGAGGTCGTGGCACTGCACGAGGAGGCGGTCCGCCGCCTCGGCTGAGCGTCGGGAGCGGAGGAGATCCGCACCGCGCGACCCCGGAAACGCGAGGAACGGAGGGGATTCCCACCGGGATGGTGGGGATCCCCTCCGTTCGCGTCACGGAGCGATCAGCCGGTCAGCAGATCAGCCGGTCACCAGCCGAACAGCTTGTGGAACCAGTCCCACAGCCAGCCGAGGTCGCAGATCCAGTCCCACCAGCCGCCGCCGGAGGACTTCACCTGGAAGGCGCTCCAGCCGACCACGGCGTCCGACGCGTTCTGGACGGAGAGCTTGTGGTCGCCCTTGTCCAGCTTGGTCGGGAGGGTGAGCTTCAGGATGCCGTCGGCCGGCACCTTCGCCCATCCGGCCGAGATGTTCTTCGGCGTGGAGTACACCCAGACCGAGACCCACTGGCCGGCGAGCTTCGTGTCCACGGTCACCTGGACCGGGTCTCCCGCCTTGTAGCTGGTCTTGTCGAGGGTGATCCTGCCGAAGAGCGCCTTGGTGAGCGCCGACTCCTTGGCGGCCTTCGGGTCCTTCGTCGGCTTCGGGTTCTCCGCCGGTTTGTCCGCGACGGTCAGCGCCACCGTGACGGTGGTGCCCGACTCCGGAGCGGTCAGCACGAGCGTGCTCGCGCCGGCCGCGTCGGCCGGGACGGTGAACGCGACGGTCGCACTGCCGGAGGCGTCCACCGGGACGCTGCCGAGGCTGGTGCCGCTGCCCGTCCACGACAGCGTCAGCGAGGTGTTCGCCGGGCTGCCGAGGGAAGTCAGGTTCAGCTTCGACACGGTGAAGGACACCTGCTGGCCGGGCTGCAGGGTGCCGGTCGGCACGCCGCTGACGGCGACGCCACGGCGGGCGAAGCTCGGCGACACCGGGCTGTTCTGCTGCAGGTAGCTGATCCAGGCGTCCCGGTCGATGAGACCGGAGTCCTTGGTGTCCTTCCCGGCCGCGAAGGCACGGAAGTTGTCACCGCCCTGGATCAGGAACGAGAACGAGCCGATCCGGTACGACTTCGCCGGGTCGATGGGCTTGCCGTTCACGAGGATGCTCGTGATCCGGTCGCCCGCCGCGCGGCTCGCGTCGTACGTGTAGCTGACGTTCTTCGACAGGCCGAGGTTGAGGAACGGCCGGCTCGGCACGGTGCCGTCGGCGTTCGTCTGCCACTGCTGCTCCAGCGCCTGCTTGAACTGCGCGCCGGTCAGGCTCGTGGTCCACAGGTTGTTCACGAACGGCAGGACGGCGTTCGCCTGCGCGTAGGTGACGGAGCCGTCGGCGCCGTACAGCAGCTCGGCGCGCAGGCCGCCCGGGTTCACGACGCCGATCTCGGCGCCGCCGAGCTCGGCCGGCGACAGGGTCGACAGCAGGGAGTCCGCGACGAGGTTGCCGAGGGTGGACTCGCTGGAGCGGTCGTCGCGCGCGCCGCCGAGGTAGGCGGTGGTGATGTCCTTCGTCACGGAGCCGATCTTCTGGCTGCCGATGACGTCGGCCGCGGCGAGCGCCTTGTCGACGATCGTCTTGACCTGCGCGACCCGCGGGTACGCCGCCACGAGGTCCGCGTCGGCGTCCGTGGTGCGGGCGACGTTGCGGAGGGTGTGGCCCGTGACCGTGTCGGTCTCGGGGTCGACCGTGAGGGTCACCTGGCCGATGTTCTCGCCGTAGCTGCCGGTCTGGACGACGGGGCGGGTGGCGCCGTCGACTCCGGGGACCGGGGCGTCCCACGCGTACTGCTTGTGCGTGTGACCGGTGAAGATGGCGGACACCTTCGGGCTCGTCTTGGTGACGATGTCGGCGAACGCGCCGCCGGCCGCGACCTCCTGCTCGAGCGTGGCGCCGTCCGGCGTGCCGGCTCCTGCGCCCTCGTGGTACTCGGCCACGAGCACATCGGCCTCGCCGTTCGACGGGTCGCCGTCGGTGAGCTCGCCCGCGACGCGGTTGACCGCCTCCACCGGGTCGCCGAAGTCGAGCGACGAGATGCCGCCCGGCGAGACGAGGGTCGGGGTCTCCTGGGTGACCGCGCCGATGACGCCGACCTTCACGCCGTTCACGTCGAACACCGCGTACTCCGGCAGGGCCGGGTTCTTGGTGCCCTTGGTGTAGACGTTCGCGCCGAGGTAGCTGAAGTCCGCCGCGTCCTTCACGCGACCGGTCAGGTCGGAGAAGCCCTTGTCGAACTCGTGGTTGCCCACCGCGCTGGTCTTGAGGCCCAGCGCGTTCAGCACGTCGATGGTCGGGATGTCACCGGCCGAGGCCGAGGCGAACAGGGAGGCGCCGATGTTGTCGCCGTCGGAGAGGAAGAGGGTGTTGCCCTCGCCGCCCTCCGCGCGCAGCTTCTCGATCGTGCCCGCGAACTTCACGGTGTTGGCGTCGATGCGCCCGTGGAAGTCGTTGATGTTCAGCAGGTTGAGCGTCACCGGCTTCGCGGTCAGGCCGAGGCCCACCACGATCGGGTCGTGGTCGCTCGACCGGTACGGGTCGGCGGCGTAGAAGTCGGTGACGTTGTAGTTGTACCGGCTGTACTCGAGCGCGATGGACTCGCCCGAGTTGATGTTCCACACGTCCGCGCCGGTGATCGCCGTGTTGGCGGCCGGGGAGGCGAAGACGTGGTCGAGGGAGCCGACGGTCCCGCCGAACGAGTAGGTGTGCTTGTTCGTGCGGGAGCTGACCTGGTCGACGTAGCCCGCGTCGGTGAGGACCGTGATCGGGTCCTCCTGCAGGTAGGCGTTGAAGTCGCCGATCAGCAGCACCTTGTCGAGGCCGAGCGTGGCCTTGCGCTCGGCGGCGAACGCGACCAGCGCCTTCGCCTGCTTGACGCGGGAGGCGTTGGAGGCGCCCTGACCGTCGCCCTGGTCGGCGTCGGCGCCGGTTCCGGAGCCCTTCGATTTGAAGTGGTTCACGATGGCGATGAAGGCGTTCGCGTCCTTCGCTCCGACCTTCTTGAAGGCCTGGGCGAGCGGCTGCCGGGCGTTCGTGAACGCCGCGTCGTCGAGGATGCGGGAGGCGCCGACGGGCTCCGCGACGGCCTTCTTGTAGATGAAGGCGGTGCGGATGACGTCCTCGGAGGACGGCAGGGTCGACGGCGACTTCACGTACGCCCAGACCTCGCTGCCGGCCGCGGCGTTGAGCGCGCCGACGAGCGTCTTCAGCGCGTCGTCGCGGTCGAGGCCGAAGCGGGCCGAGTTCTCGATCTCCTCGAGGGAGACGACGTCGGCGGTCAGGCCGTTGATCGCGGCGACGATCTTGTCCTGCTGGCGCTTCAGGCTGGTCGCGTCCGCGGCGCCGCGGGCGTCGCATCCGCTGTTCACGGTGATCTTGTTGCCGTCGCGGTCGGTGTAGAACGTGCAGCCGCTGAGCTGGTCGCCCGTCGTCGTGAAGTAGTTCAGGACGTTGAAGGTGGCGAGCTTGAGGTCGCCGCCGACGTCGGCCGGGGAGGCCGTGCGGGTGTTCGCGAAGGTCGCCGGCTGCACCGCTGCGGCCGTGGCAGGGGTCAGCTCGGCGGTCGGCTGGAACTTCCACGCGTCGTTGCGGTAGTCGAGGACGACCGGCTTCGTGAAGGTCACCGGGGCGCCGACGCGCACGGGGTCCGTCAGGGACAGGTAGGGCAGCGGCTTGGACTTGTTGGCCGCGCTGAGGAAGTTGGTGGAGGCTCCGTCGTCGAGGATGACGCCGCGGGCCTTCACGTCGGCGACCGCGGCCGAGTACTCGGCGGTGCCGGGTCGTGCGACGTCGGTCGGCTGCAGCAGCGGGGTGTCGCCGGCCGCGAGGCCGATCTCGCCGTACTGGTTCGTGGAGTAGGTGTCGGTGACGGTGAACGCGCCCTGCGGTGCGATCAGCATCCCCTCGAGGCTCTCGCGCTGCGCATCCGTGGCCGGAAGGCCGACGGTGGCGGGGGCGGGAGCGGTGACCGTGCTCGCGTCGAGCTTGTCGACCTTCGAGGCGGTGAGCTCGGTGAGGCCGTTGAACTCGCTGACGGCTCCGGTCACCCGCACGTAGTCGCCCGCGGCGACGGAGGCGGCGTACGACGAGCCGTAGACGAAGACGGCGTCGGAGGCGGTGTGGGTGGCGAGGTCGACCGCGCCGCCCGTGCCGGGGGTCTGGATGTAGAACCCGTTGAAGCCGCCGGTGGCGTACTGCGCTGTGACGACGCCGACGGTGGTGACGGTCTGGCCGGCCTTCGGGCTGGTGTCACCGGTTCCCTGGATCTCGGAGATGGCGATCGCGTCGCCCGGCGGACCCGGGTCCGTCCCGGTGCCGGGGTCGGTGCCCTCCCCGGGGTCGGTCGTCCCGCCGCCCGGCGTGGTCGCCGAGTTCTGCGGGGTGATCGTGCCGCTCAGGGTGATGTCGGCGCTGTTGTCGTCCGTGTCGGTGAAGGAGGTGCGGTTCAGCGACTTGACGTCCGTGTTGGCGGTCGGCGCGGGCGCCTTGGCCTTCTCGAACGTGTTCGACGTGCCGTAGCCGACGAGGTCGACGACACCGGGCGCGCTCGTCACGGAGCCCGCGGGCAGGGTGAGGGCGGAGGCGGAGCTGGACAGGATGAGGGTGCCGGTGGTGCCGCTGGGGTTCAGCGCGTTGCTCGCGGCGTCGGGCGTCGGGAGGGCGGCGCCGTTCGTGCCGTTCGAGCCTCCCGCGACGAGGTAGTAGCCCTTCGCGGCGATCGAGCCGGTGAGCGGGACCACGCCGTTCGCCGCACCGGTGCTGGTCGCGGAGCGGTACTGCACGCTCCAGCCGGTGAGGGCGACGGGCGCGTCGCTCGGGTTGTACAGCTCGACGAACTTGTTCGCGTAGGCCGCGCCGGCGCTGCCGCCGCTGAGATAGGCCTCGTTGATGACGACTCCGGTGCCGTCGGTGCTGGCGTACGCCGGCGTCGCGACGAGGGCGCCGGCTGCGAGCCCGGCCCCTACGATCGCGGCCGCGGCGCTGCGCCACACCCTGCCGTTCCTGATTGACATTGCTCTCCCTGGTCGGTGGAAGTGGGATGGATCCGACGGTCAGAGTAGGAACCGCGATCGTCGGGACTCTGTCTCTTGTGTGAACGTACAGAAAACTCGTTCGGGGGTAGACCGCTCATTTGAGCAGACCTGCGCGGCTAACCCCCTTCGCGTGACAGGATGACCGCCCTCCGGAGGCCCGTGCCGGGCCGGATCGGCGCGCGTACGTCATGATGGGTCACATGCGGATCGACGAGATCGCCCACTTCCGGGCGCTGGCGGCCGAAGGGCACCTGGCGCTCGCGGCGCAGTCCCTGGGCGTCTCGCAGTCGACCCTCTCGCGTTCGCTGGCGCGGCTGGAGGCCGAGGCCGGCGTCGAGCTGCTCGACCGCCGACGCGGCCATCTGGAGCTCAACCAGTACGGGGAGATCCTGCTCGCGCACGCGGCGCGCGCCGAGATGGAGCTCGAGAACGCCCGCGCCCGCATCGCCGCCCTGCGCGACCCGGCGGCGGGGATCGTGTCGATCGCGTACGTGTCGTCGTTCGGCGGCTGGCTCATCCCGCGCGTGGTGAGCGAGTACCGGGCACTGTTCCCCGACATCCGGTTCGTGCTGCGCGGCGGCACCGCCGACACCGTGCTCGACGCACTGCGGGAGGGATCGGCGGACGTCGCGTTCCTCAGCCCCGACCCGCGCGACCCCGAGATCGACTGGCACCCGCTCACGGCCGAGCGGCTGGTGCTGGGCGTGCCGCTCGGGCATCCTCTCGCCGAGCGCGAGCACGTGACCGTCGACGACCTCGCCCCGTACGAACTCGTCTCGCTGCGGCCCGGATCGGGTCTGCGGCACATCGCGGACGCCTACTTCTCGGCCCACGGCGTCGTGATGGCGCCGGTGATCGAGGTGACCGAGCTGGCGACGCTGCGGGCGCTCGTGCGCGACGGAGTCGGCGTCGCGCTCATCCCGGACACCCCGGCGGAGCCCGGGCTCGTGGCGGTGCCGCTGACGGACGAGGCGACCCGCGTCATCGGCCTGGCTCGCAACCGCACGCGGTCGGAGTCGGCCGCGGCGGCGCAGTTCGCGCGGTTCGTGCGCGAGGAGCTCGGCCCGCTGGAGTGATCGGCCCGGCGGGAGGTCGTCGTCCTTCTTTGCTTAAATGCAACAGCACTGTTATAACAGCACTGTGACGAATTCCTCCTCCGGCGACCCCACCCGCCTTCCCGCCCGCTGGGACGCGCTCTTCGCCCTGCTGCGCCGCCTCGACGACGACATCGACGGCCTCTACGCACGCCGCGGAGTGACGGGGATGCGCTCGCGTTTCGCCCGGCCGATGATGCGCCTCGCCCACGAGGGACCGCTGACGATCCGCGAGCTGGCCGCCTCCCTCGAGCGCACGCACTCCGCCGTGAGTCAGACGGTCGCCGGGATGCGCCAGGCCGGTTTCGTGACGACCGAGCCGGGCCCCGACGCGCGCACGCGTGTGATCAGCCTCACCGACCGCGGCCGCGAGATCGTCCCGCTGCTGGAGGCGGAGTGGCGCGCCACCGACGCCGCCATCGCCGAGCTCGACGACGAGACCTCGGTCAGGCTCTCCTCGGTGGTGGCGGAGCTGGAGCGCGCCGTCGACGCCCGGTCGATGGCCGACCGCCTCGACGCCCACCTCGTCGAGCCGGACCCGCCGGTGCCCGCGTGAGCCTGCGCTCCCACGTCACCGATCTGCGACCGCTGCGGTCGAGCCCGGCGTTCCTCGCCCTCTGGGCCGGCACCGCCCTCGCCGGGTTCGGCGGCCAGATCGCCTCCGTCGCCGCCCTCGCCCAGGTGTGGGACCTCACGAAGAGCCCGGTCTGGACCGGGACGCTGGGTCTCGCGAGCGGCGTCGCCATGCTCGCCCTCGGCCCGCTGGGCGGCAGCCTCGCCGACCGGTTCGACCGGCGCACGATCGTGCGGCTCAGCACCGCGGGCCAGGCTGTCGCCGCTCTCGCGCTGACGGCGCAGGCCGCTCTCGGGCTCGGCTCCGTGCCCCTCCTGCTCGCCCTGATCGCGGTGCAGTCGGCGGCCGCCGCCTTCGGCGCGCCCGCTCGCCGCACCCTCCCCCCGCGCCTGCTCCCCGCCGGCGAGGTCGCGGCCGGGCTCGCGCTGCAGAACCTGGCCTTCCAGGGGTCGATGCTCGCCGGTCCGGCGCTCGGCGGGCTGCTCGTCGCGTGGTCGCTCCCGGTGGCGTACTCCGCCGAGGCGGTCGCGATCGGGATCTCGCTGCTGTGCCTGCTCGCCCTCCCGGCGATCCCGCCGCAGCGCGCACCGGGGGCGGCCGGGACGGGGGCGGCCGCAGCGGCGACCGCCCGCCGCAGCCCCGCCGCCGAGCGAGGGGCGTGGATGCACGTGCTCCGGCGCCCGACGCTGTGGGGAGCGTTCGCGGTCGACCTCGCCGCGACCGTGCTCGCCATGCCGATCGCGCTCTTCCCACTGGTGAACGAGGAGCGCTTCGGCGGCGACCCGCGCACGCTGGGACTGTTCCTCTCCGCGATCGCGGTCGGCGGCATCCTCGCCGGTGCGCTCTCGGGCACGGTGACGCGTGCGCGACGGTCCGGGATGCTGCAGCTCGCCGCCGCCTCCGTGTGGGGCGTCGCCCTCGCCGGCTTCGGGCTCGCCGGGCCGCTCTGGCTCGCGCTCGCCTGCCTCGCCGTGGCCGGGGCGGCCGACACCGTCTCGGTGGTCACCCGCGGAGCGCTGGTGCAGCTGGAGACGCCCGACGGGTTCCGGGGGCGGGTCTCGGCGGTGGAGCACGTGATCGGCGTCGCGTGCCCGCAGATCGGCAACTTCCGCGGCGGCGTGCTCGGCGGCCTGCTGGGCGCCCCGATCGCCCTCGCCGTCGGCGGCCTCACGGCGACCGCGGCCGTGCTGGTCATCGGCGCCGTCAACCGGCCGCTGCGCGCCTACCGGATGCCCGACGTGCCGATCGAGCCCGATCTGACCGAAGTCGACCGGGAGGCGGGCCTGCTCCCGGGAACGGGCGCCTGACGCGGCCGGGAACGCTGCAGCGGCGGCTCAGCCGGCGATGACGTCCCAGAGCCGGTCCGCGTCCGCCACCAGGCCGTCGAGGCGCCCGCGCTCGTCGGCGATCATGTACGCGCCGAAGAACGCCTGCACCGCGACGGTGGCGAGCGCCTCCGGGTCCGAGCCGGCCGGCAGGTCGCCGGCGCGCACGGCCTCGGCGAGGTAGCCGGCGATCAACGTCACCCAGCGGACGTAGGGGTCGTCGGCCGGAGCCGGCGGCAGGATCGTCTGGGTGAGCTTCATGGCGGCCCGCACGTGCGCGTCGGTCGCGAACACGGCGGCCACGCGGCGGGTCACCTCGCGCGCGGCGGCGATGCCGGTGAGGCCGGCGTCCGCGACCTCGGCGATGACCGCCGGCCAGTTGCCGTACTTCTCCGCGACGAGGGCCTCGGCGAGATCGTGCTTGGAGCGGAAGTGGAAGTAGACGGCGCCCTTGGTCAGCTGCGTGCGCTCGATGATCCGGTCGAGCCGGGCACCGGCGTACCCGTGGGCGTCGAACTCGTCGGCGGCGGCGTCGAGGATCTCGGCGCGACTGCGTTCGGCGCGCTCCTGGCGTGGCATGAGGCGGGGGATCCTCCGGTCGATGGGACGTGCGGCAGCCCCCCGGCGGTAACTGTACCGCCCCGGACAGGGGGCCGGGTCGGACACGCCGCGTCACACATCCCCCTCCGGGCCCGGGATGCGGTTGACTATCGGCGCCCGGCACCGACCCGCCGGGCGCGCGGCGGGGGGATGCCGGCATCCTCCTCGTGTGCCGCCCACTGAGAGGAATCGACATGACGTACGAACAGCCCGCCCCTCCCGCACCTCCCGCCCCGACGGCCGGACAGGCCGTGCCCCTCTGGGCGCCGCTCTACGGCGCATCGTTCGGGGCCGCCATCAAGCGCTTCTTCTCGAAGTACGCGGACTTCACCGGCCGCGCGAGCCGCAGCGAGTACTGGTGGTGGGTGCTGTTCTCGGTCCTCGTCACCGTCGTCCTCGAAGGGCTGGGGCTCGCGCTCGGCTACGCCGGCGCCACCACCAACGCCGACGGGACCAGCACCCCCGGCCCGCTCTTCGCGGTGGCCGGGATCCTCATCGTCGTCTGGTTCCTCGCGACGATCGTCCCGCACCTGGCCCTGGTCTGGCGCCGGCTGCACGACGCCAACTTCGCCGGGCCCTTCTTCTTCCTGACGTTCGTCCCGGTCGGGAACCTCGTCGTGTTCATCTTCACGCTGCTGCCCTCCAACCCCGAGGGCGCGCGCTTCGACCGCCCGCGGGCGTAGCCGCTCCGGCTCAGCAGGAGTCGGCGAAGAGCCGCCGGGGCCGTGCGGGGTCCGCGTCGTCCAGCAGGACGGACGCGACCTCGCGCGGCGCCCCGAGCGGATCCTTGCGCCCGGTGGCCACGAACGACCAGTCCGGGCTGCGCTCCGGGTCGTGCTCGACCCAGAGCGAGAAGTTCCAGAACCCGCGGAAGGCGGGCGTGAGCAGAGCGGGCCCGTCGACGACGAGCACCCCCTCCCGCTGCCGGAAGGGCGCGACGACCTCGGCCCGGAACGCGTCCGCGTCGGTGCCGTCCGCGGCGCTCGCGCGCTCGACGGTCTCCCCCGCGGCGCGCAGAGCGTCCGCGAGCGCGTCCGCCGCTCCCGCGACATCCGCCTCCGGGACGCCCGTGACCGCGACGAACCGCGGACCGCGCGTGTAGTGCTGCCGGAACTCCGCCGCGACGCCGTCGTAGAACGCGCCGCGCTCGGTGGTCGTGCTGCCCATCGTCGCCTCCTGCTGTCTCTCACGGGGAACGCTACGCGCGCCCTCGCGATTCCACAGCACGAGATTTGGCCCAAATGTCGGGAAAGCGGGAGCGATTCCCGACATTTGGGCCAAATGTGGCGGCGGAGGTGCGGCTACTTCAGGGGGCCGTACAGGGAGGCGGTCGCGCGGGCGTGGGTGGCCTGCTCGAAGGCGTACGCCAGCCCGATGATGCCGCTCTCGTCGTAGTCGCGCCCGAGGAACTCGAGGTTGACGTTCGCGCCGACGATCGGGTTGGTGCCGTCGGTCGCGATGGCCTGCCCCATCGGCACGGTGATGGCGGGCATCCCGGTGTTCGGGCTGAGCCGCATGTTCGTGCCGATGGTGTTGTACGGCGAACCGCTCGGGTAGACCAGCGAGTCGAGCTGGTTGTCGTTCATCAGCTGCGTGACGGTGGCGGTCCCGGTCGCGATGGCCGCGGTGTGCGTCCCCGTCGGGCCGGCCCACGCCTGGTACTGCGCATCGGTCACGTTGTTCCGCGCGGTGTAGATGGGGTTGCGGGAGGTGACGTTGCGGCCGGTCGCCAGGATGTCGGTGATCGAGCGGGCGGTCACCACCGGGGCGAGGTGGTTCTGGATGTAGATGTCCAGGTCGTGCTTGAACTCGTTCGTGCTGCCGCTGCCCTCGTTGAGCGTCGCGGTGAACGCGGCCGGGACCGTGCTCAGCTCGACGACGGTCGCGCCCTGCGCCTCCAGCGTCGCCTTCGCCGCCGCCCACAGCCGGACGACCGTCGCGTTGGACCCGAGCATCGAGGTGACGATGCCGATCCGCTTGCCCTTCAGGGCGGTCGGGTCGAGCGCCGCCGTGTACGACGTCGGCACCTTGCCGGTCTGCTCGGCGGTGATCGGGTCGGCCGCATCCACTCCCGTCACGGCGTCGAGGGCGACGGCCGCGTCGGTGACGCTGCGCGCGATCGGGCCGCCGGTGTCCTGGCTGAGCGCGAGCGGGATGATGCCGTCGCGGCTGGTCAGGCCGACGGTCGGGCGGATGCCGACGAGGGAGTTGTAGGTCGACGGGACGCGGATGGAGCCTCCCGTGTCGGTGCCGAAGCCGATGCCCGCCAGGTTCGCGGCGATGGCAGCACCCGTTCCGCCGCTCGACCCGCCCGCCGTCTTCGTGGTGTTGAGCGGGCTGGCGACCAGGAGGGTCTTGCCCGGGTCCTGGAACGAGGAGAACTCCGAGACGAAGCCGTACGCGAACTCGTCCAGGCTGGCCTTGGCGAGGATGACGGCGCCCGCCGCGCGGAGGCCCTTCACCATCGTGGCGTCGTCGCTGGTCTGGTTGCCGTCCCAGCAGCCGCAGCCGCCGGTGGTGGGCATGTCGACGGTGTCGTAGTTGTCCTTTACCGCGATGGGGACGCCGAGGAGCATGCTCGTCATCCCCTTCTGCGCGCGGGTGGCGTCGGCCTGGGCCGCGATCGTCAGCGCCTGCGGGTTCTTCGAGATGATCGAGTTGAGCGCGCGGCCGCCGGTGCCGGTGTCGACGACCGTGCGGTCGAGGGCGGCGATCCGGTCGAGGTACTCCTGGGTGATCTTCACCGAGGTGGTCACGCCGGCGTTCATCGCGGCCTGCATGTCGAGGGCGGAGGCCTCCACCAGCTGGAAGGGGCCGTCGTCGTAGATCATGCGCTGCGAGAGCGCGACGAGGTCCTTCACGGTGATGGTGCCGTCCCCGTCGATGTCGGCCGCGGCGGACCAGCCGGCGGAGGCGGAGGTCTCGCCGAGGTGCTTCGTCAGCACGGCCAGGTCGGCGGTGGTCACCTGCTTGTCGCCGGTCAGATCGTGCGCGGTGTAGTACGGCGCGAGGAAGGCGGCCGTGGGTGCGACGGCGGCCGGCGCGGCGGAGGCGGCGGGTGCGACGACGACGCCGGTGGCGACCAGCGCGGCCAGAGCGGCGAGCGTGCCGGCGGCGGTCGCCGCGCGGCGGCCCTTCGAACGGGAGTGCATGGCGGTGGTGCTCCTCGGGGTCAGGCGGGCGGTCATCGGGCGTCTCCCGCGCGGCGGCGGCGGACGGTGAACAGCACGGCGGCGGCGCCGGCGACGAGCAGGGCCAGCGCGGCGATCACGAACGGCACGGCGTTGGAGCCGGTGGAGGCGAGGCCGTCGGCCGAGGTCGACGACAGGGAGCCACCCGTCCCGCTGCTGCCGGCCCCGGAGACGCCGGTCGACGGGCTCGGGCTCGGGGACGGCGAGGTCACCGCGGCGGGAGCGATCGCGACCGCCTGGCTGGTCGCCGCGTCCGTCGATGCGGTGACGGCAGAGGCGGAGTCGACCAGGGAGAGGGAGCGGACGGTGAACGCCGTCGAGCCCGCCGCGGTCGCCGTGAAGGTCAGCGTGTAGGCGATGTCGCCCGACAGCGCCGGGGACGTGCCGAGCCGGGTGTAGACGAGATCGACGGTGCCGGAACCGGTGCGGACCGAGTCGAAGCCGCCCGCGGTGACGACCGCGCTTCCGTCGACGTAGGAGGCGACCGCCGGGTCGAAGGCGAGCACGGACTCGTAGCCGTACACGTCGGCCGCGCCGGACAGAGTCACGGTGACGTCGAACGTGTCGCCGGCGGTGGCGGTGGCCGGCGCGGAGACGGAGACGCCCGCCACGGCCGGGGCGGCGACGGCGGGCGCCGCAGCACCGACCGCGAGCCCGAGGCCGGCGAGCGAGGCCGCGGCGACGGCGAGGAGGCGCACGAGTCGCCTGGGGTTCTGATGCATTCGGGTGGAGCCTTCCTCTGGGGGCGAAAGGGGACGCCGACGAGACCGCCGTCAGCGGGGAGGAAGGGGAGACTCGAGGCGCCGGGGAGCACGACCTGCGAACGGTCCAGGGCCGGCTCCGGGGGTGGGCCAGCGGCTGAGGAAGCGGCGCCATCGACAGGGCCGACGTTACGGAACCGCTGTTTCCGGCAGCGCGCGATCGTGTTTCTGAGACGTTACACAGGGTGGGAACGGCCCCGTGCACGTCCTCCCACCGGTCACGTCACCCCTGTCGCTCCGGTAGCGCCGTCGGTAGAATGGAGACGAACTTGCACTCCATTGTGCAAGTTATTTGGAGTACTCGAACGGAGAGGGAGGTCCGCATGTACTACTCGAAGGGGAATTTCGAAGCGTTCGCGCGTCCGCGCAAGCCGGAGCGGTCGGAGCGGGTGTCGGCGTATCTGGTGGGCGGAGGGCTGGCGTCGCTCGCGGCCGCCGCCTTCCTGATCCGCGACGGCCAAGTGCCGGGCGAACGGATCACGATCCTGGAGGCGTCCGCGATCGGCGGCGGCGCCCTCGACGGAGCCGGCGACGCGGAGACCGGCTGGCTGATCCGCGGCGGCCGCGAGATGGAGGACCACTTCGAGTGCCTCTGGGACCTGTACCGCTCCATCCCCTCGCTCGAGGTCGACGGCTCGGTGCTGGACGAGTTCTACTGGCTCAACAAGGACGACCCCAACTACTCGCTGCAGCGCGCGACCGTCGACCGCGGCCAGGACGCCAAGACCGGGATGACGTTCACCCTCGACAAGAAGGCGACGAAGGACCTCGTCGACCTCGTGCTCGCCCTGCCCGAGGCGCTGTACGACAAGCGCATCGACGAGGTGATGGGGCCGGACTTCCTCGCCTCCAACTTCTGGCTGTACTGGCGCACCATGTTCGCCTTCGAGGAGTGGCACAGCGCTCTGGAGATGAAGCTGTACGTGCAGCGGTTCATCCACCACATCGACGGCCTGCCGGACTTCAGCGCCCTCAAGTTCACGAAGTACAACCAGTACGAGTCGCTGGTGCTGCCGCTCATCAACTGGCTGCGCGAGCACGGCGTCACCGTGCAGTTCGACACCCGGGTGATGGACGTCGCCTTCGACATCGCCCCCGATCGCAAGACCGCGCGCCGGATCGAGTGGATCCGCGAGGGCGTGGAGGGCGGCGTCGACCTCGGCGACGACGACCTCGTGTTCGTGACCAACGGATCCCTCGTCGAGAACTCGCGCTGGGGCGACCACCACACGAAGGCGGAGTGGGACCCGGTGGTCCACGACGGCGGCAGCTGGCACCTCTGGCGCAACATCGCCGCGCAGGATCCGTCGTTCGGGCACCCGGACAAGTTCTGCACCTTCCCGGAGAAGTCGCAGTGGGAGTCCGCGTCGATCACCACGCTCGACGAGCGCATCCCGGCCCACATCGAGCGGATCGCCAAGCGCCCGACGCGCAGCGGCAAGGTCGTGACCGGCGGCATCGTCACCGCGCGGGACTCCGCGTGGCTGCTGAGCTGGACGGTCAACCGCCAGCCGCACTTCTCGAAGCAGCCGGACGACCAGACCGTCGTGTGGTTCTACGGGCTGTTCACGGACGTGCCCGGCGACTACGTGAAGAAGCCGATGCGCGAGTGCACCGGCGAGGAGATCACCCAGGAGTGGCTCTACCACCTGGGCGTCCCCCTGGACGAGATCGACGAGCTCGCCGCCACCGGCGCGATCACCCGGCCGTGCATGATGCCGTTCGTCACCGCGTTCTTCCTGCCGCGCACCGCGGGCGACCGGCCGGCCGTGGTGCCGGAGGGCGTGACGAACTTCGCCTTCATCGGCCAGTTCGCCGAGTCGAGCCGCGACTGCATCTTCACCACCGAGTACTCGGTGCGCACGGCGATGGAGGCGGTCTACCAGCTCCTCGACGTCGAGCGCGGGGTGCCGGAGGTGTTCGGCTCGGTCTACGACGTGCGCGAGCTCATCAAGTCGACGCGATACCTGCGCGACGGCAAGAAGCTCCCCATCCCCGGCTTCGCGAAGCGGTTCGTGGAGCGCACGGAGATCGGGCGCCTGCTCGAGGAGTACGAGGTCATCTGACCCGGAGCGGGGCGGCGGACTACCGCCGCCCCGCTTTCCAGTACCCGCAGAAGAGGATGTCCTCCTTCGCCACGCCCGCGGCGATCCAGTGCCGCCGCATCGCGGTCGCGAGGGCCGACTCGCCGACGGCCCAGCCGGCGAAGCGCTCGCCCGGCGGCGGGAGGAGCCGCGCGCGGGTGCCCGCGGCGACCCCCGGGACCGCGTGGGCGTCCTCGCGGACGACCCAGACGACCTCGACCCCGGCGGGTGCCGCCAGCTCCTGCGCGTCGTCGGCGTGCGGGACCTCGAGGACGGCGATGCCGCGCATCCCGGCATCGAGCGACGCGAGGATGTTCGCGGCGGCCGGCACGCCGGTCTCGTCGGCGACCAGCCGGACCTGCGCGACGCCGGGCGCCGGCACGAACGAGATGCCCTCGTCGATGATCGCGACGGCGTCGCCGACCGCGCAGGTCTCGGCCCACGTGGCGGCGGGGCCGCTGGTGCCGTCCGCCGCGGACCCGTGGAGCACGAAGTCGACGTCGAGCTCCGGGCCGCTCGAACCCTCCGGCCGATAGGCGCGCACCGAGTAGTTGCGGAGCACCGGGCGGACGGCCTTCGACATCGTCAGGTAGCGCGCGAAGGCGAGGGTGTCGAGCTTCGCTGGAAGCCGGCTGAGCGCCTCCTCGTCGCCGCCGACCGGGAGGAAGAGCCGGAACCACTGGTCGGAGCCGAGCGGAGCGAAGCCCGCGATGTCTCCGCCGCCGAGGGTGACCCGGGCGAAGCCGGAGGAGATCCGCTCCCGTCGGAGCACGTGCAGCACCAGCAGTTCCGAGCGTTCCGGCTTGACGCGGGTGGACTGCATATTGGTGCGAGCCATGGGTTTGTCCCTCCAAGACGGGTCACGGAAAAGCCTACATATTTAGGTAAGGCTAACCTAATACAACTAAGGGTGTACTCGTCGTATCACCCGTAGGGGGTGATGGACCCATCCGTAATGCGCGCTTAGCATCCATAGCACGTGGTCTGTTTGCACGGCGTTCTTTCGTCGGGGGATGCGGATGATCGGATTCGGGATGCGCGATGACGCCTAGCGGTGCGGCCGTGGTGGATCGGCGAGGTCTCCGCCGGGTCCTCGACGAGGGCGAGGGACGCGCGGCGGTCGTCTCGATCGTGGCCTCGGGCGGCACGGGCAAGACCTCCCTGCTGCGCGCCTGGTGCGACCTCGAACCGCGGGACCGCGTGCTGGTGGAGGTCGAGGGCGACGCGCTCCGGTCGGTGGGCTCGACCGGCGGCGACTGGCGCGACCGGCTGGACGCGATCCGCGGGCAGCGCACGGGCGCCACCACGGTGATCGACGGCATCGAGCGCATCAGCAGCCACAGCGACCGCGAGCTGCTGCAGGAGGCGGTCGCCGGCGCCGGGAGCGCGATCGTGCTCAGCGGGCGTTCGCAGCCCGTCGCGCTCGACTCCCTCGCGCCCGAGCGCGCCCTCATCATGGTCGGCGTCGCCGATCTGGCCTTCGGGCAGCGCGAGGCGGACGAGCTGCTGCGCGCGGCCGGCGTGCTGCTGCCGCCGCAGGACGTGTTCGAGCTGCTCGACCGCACGGGCGGCCGGGCGATGACCCTCACCCTGGCGGTCGCCGCGCTCGCCCGCACGGTGGACCCCCGTGAGGCGATCCACCGGCTCGCCCACTCCCCCGTCAGCCCGGACGAGTACTTCGTCGGCGCGCTGCTCGCGACGCTCGACCCCGACGATGCCGACCTGCTGCTCGCGCTGGCCGCCGTCCCGTCGTTCGGCGTCGGCCTGGCGGCGGAACTCACCGGTCATCCCGACGCCGGCGCCACCGTGGAGCGGCTGCGCGACGGCAACGATCTGCTGCAGCGCATCGACGGCGGCGAGGAAGGCAACGAGTACCGCTTCGACGAGTCCCTGCGCCGCACGCTCCTCACGGAGCTGACCCGGCGGGACGCACGGCGGCTGGACGACCTGCGCCGCACGGCGGCCCGCTGGTACCTCGAGGGCGGCAACGTGCACGAAGGCCTCGCCCACGCCGTCGCCGCGCGCTCCACCGACCTCGTCGAGGAGATCCTGCGGCGCCACGGCCTCGGGATGGTGTTCTCCGGGGACACGGGGCCGGTCCGCGACGCGCTCGCCGCGCTGGAGGACCGCGGCGTCGTGTCGGGCACGACCGGCCTGCTCGCCGCGCTCGTCACCTCCCCCACCCGTTTCGACTCGGTGCGGACGGACCACTTCCTCGCCCTCGCAGAGGAGGAGGCCGCCCGCTCACCGGAGTCCGAGCTCGTGCTGGCGAGCATCCTCGGCCTCCGCACCGACGGGGACGGGCAGCAGGCCCGCGACCGCGCCCTCACCCGCATCGAGAACGCGGTCCGCCTCTCCCTGCGCCGGCCGGCGGGCGACGGCGGGGCGCTGGCCGTGCTCGACGCCCGCATCTTCGCCGAGGCGGCGCGCGCCTCCCTGCTCCTGCGCTCGGGGAACGTCGCCGAGGCGCTCACGGTCGCGGAGGGAGCGGCGGCGAGCGCCGAGGAGACGGCGCTGCCCTGGCTCCAGATGCTCTGCCTCGAACTCGCCGCCGGAGCCGCGGCGGCGCAGCGGTCGTGGCCCCTCGTTCACCTCTTCGAGCGCCGGATCGCCGGGCTGGCCGGAGCCGAGCCGCGGACCGACAGCATCGTCGCCGCGAGCGCCCTGCTGCGCGCCGCGTCCGCCGCCTACCAGTCGTGCGAGCCGTTCCGGTCGGCGCACGTCGCCGACATCGTGCAGGCGCGCTGGCGCGGCCTCGACACCGGCGATGTCGTCGCCCCGCGCGCGCTCCACCTCCTCTTCCGGCTGGACGAAGAGAAGGACACGCGCTCGGTCTTCGAGCAGATGGAGCACCTCTTCTCGGTGGCCGTGCGACGCAACCCGCGCACCATCGCGATCGGGGCCTTCCGTTTCCTCGACCTGACCATGCACTACCGCGGGCGCGCGGCCGTCAGGGATCTGGTGGACACGGTGGAGGAGCTGCTCAGCAGTCGCTCGATCGAGGCGGCGCTCGGCGGGTCGATCGTGCGCGAGGGCACCGTGACCCAGGACGCGGACGACGGCACGCTGGAGCTCCTGCTGCGCACCGGGGCCCCAGCCTGGCACGGCAGCAACATCGTCTTCGGCTGGCTGCTGCTGGCCGAGCACGCCGCCGACCGCGGCCGCGAGGACCTCGCGCAGGCGCGCCTGATGGAGGCGCTGGCCATCGCCGCGCGGACCGACACCCGCCGCCCGTTCCTGGCCCGCGGCGGCGCGTTCGCCCGCCTGGTCTCCGACCGGATCGGCGGTTTCGGCGAGCACGAGGAGTTCGCCCGCTCCGTGCTGGCCGTCACGGGCGCCCTCGACGACCGGGTCGACGGACCGGAGAACTCCCCCATGCTCACGGCGAAGGAGCGCGAACTCCTGCGCGAGCTGCCGCTGCACCAGAGCATCGGGCAGATCGCCGCCAAGCACAGCGTCAGCGCCAACACGGTGAAGACGCACCTGCGCTCCATCTACGCCAAGCTCGACGCCCGCGATCGCGCGCACGCCGTCGACAACGCGCGCGCCCTCGGCCTGCTCTGATCCGCGCGGCCCGCGCGCCGCCTCCCCCGAGATCACCCGTTCCGGGCGATTGGCACATCCCCTCCCCCCAGAGAGCATCCGAGGAAGGTCTCTCAATCTCGCTGGGGGTATGCATCGTGGCAATCGGTCTCGACGTCGGCAATGGAGCACGCAGAGCGCGCGAGAGGAGGAAGGGAGGCCGCAGGCTGCTCGGCACGACCGCGGCCGGTGCGGCCGTCGCGCTGACGCTCGCGGGCGCCGGCCTCTGGGCCATCCCGGCCCAGGCCGCCCCCGGGGACACCTCGAACGCGACCGGGCAGTACCTCAGCGGCACGCTCATCGGCCTGGACGCCGGCCTCGTCGCCTCGCTCGGCGGGGAGGCGGCCACCAGCAACGGGACAGCCGACCAGACGAACGCGAACAACCTCGACGTCGGCGTGCTCGGGGTCGTGAACATCGCGGCGCCGGGCGGCATCCAGATCCCGCTGAACCTCGGCGGCGCGGGCGTCGTCTCGCAGTACGCGTCCGCCCTCCAGAACGGCACGTCCGTCGGCGCCTCCGGCCTCACCTCGGCGAGCGGCGACATCGGCACCGGCATCACCCCCAAGCCCGGGATCGCCCCGGGACCGCTGCACGTCAACCTGGCGCAGGCGGTCTCGTCGCTCGGGCTGCCGACGGCGACCCTGAACGAACTGGCCCAGCTCGACCTCTCGGTCGGCGTCACCGGAGCGCGCGCCGCCCAGACGGCGCCCGGCGCGCCGACCGGCTCCTACTCGCTCGCCGGAACGGGCCTGACCTTCCACAGCGCGACGGTCGCGGGACTCACCGCGGCGATCAACACGCAGGTCGGGAACGTGCAGACGGTCGTCAACGGCCTCGCCGGATCGGGCGGCACGCTCGCACAGGCCCTCAACCTGATCAACCTCGGGCCCGTCCTCAGCACGACGGCATCCGTGACCGCGTCGAACCTGCAGGCCGCGGTCGCGCCGCTGCTGACCGGGACGCTCACCGACCCGGCCTACCCCGGTGTGAGCATCGACCTCGGAACGGGTGACGTCTCCGTCGATCTCGGCGCGATCACCACGCTCGAGGGACTGGCGCCGAACACCAACCTGCTCAGCGCCGCCACGCTCACCGGCATCGAGACCAGCGTCAGCGGTCTGCTGGGCTCGCTGGTCTCGCGCGTGCAGACGGTGCTCACGAACACGACGAACGCCCTCACGGTCACCGCGCAGGTGAGCGCCCTCGGCCTCCCCGTCATCAACGTGAACGAGTCGATCGGGCAGCTCCTGGCGGGCAACACGAGCGGCATCAGCGTCGCCGGCATCGCCCTCGGCCTGCCGCTCAGCACCGTGCTCAGCGCCCTGCTCGGCCCGTTGGGCGGCATCGGGACGGCGATCACCACGCTCGGCACCTCGGTGCTCGCACCCGTGACCGCGACACTGGTCCCGGCGATCGCGCCCGTGCTCAACGGCGTCGTCTCGCTCACCGCCAACAACCAGTCCACCGCGGGCGGGGTGTTCACCGAGACCGCACTGCGCGCCTCCGTGCTCCCCGGCACCCAGGCACTGACGCTCAACGTCGCGAACGCCACCGTCGGGCCGAACGCGCTGGCCGTCCCGCCGGTCCTCGGCTCGCTCACCCCGACCAGCGGTCCGGCGACCGGCGGGACACCGGTGACGATCACCGGTAGCGGGTTCACCGGCACCACCGGGGTCACCTTCGGCGGCACGCCCGGCACGGCCTTCACGGTCGTCGACGACACGACCATCACCGTGACCACCCCGGCGCACGCACCGGGAGCGACGGACGTCGTCGTCACGGGGCCGAACGGCGACTCGGGCCCCGGCACCTTCACCTTCCTGGCCGCGCCGACCGTCACCTCCCTCACTCCGACCAGTGGTCCCGAGACCGGAGGGACGGCGGTCACCATCACCGGCACCGGCTTCACCGGAGGGACGGGAGTGACCTTCGGCGGCACCGCCGGCACCGCGTTCACCGTCGTGAACGACACCACGATCACGGCCACCACCCCGGCGCACGCGCCCGGGGCGACGGACGTCGTCGTGCAGAGCCCCAACGGCGACTCCGGCCCCGGCACCTTCACCTTCGTGGCGCTGCCGGCCATCTCGTCGATCACCCCGCCGAGCGGCCCGGTGACCGGCGGCACCCCCGTCACCATCACCGGCACCGGCTTCACCGGAGCGACCGGCGTGACCTTCGACGGGACGCCCGGCGTCGGATTCAGCGTGACGAACGACACCACCATCACCGTCGCGACCCCCGCCCACGCGCAGGGACCCGTGGACGTCGTGATCCAGCACCCGATCGGGAACTCCGCTCCGGGGACGTTCACCTACCTCCCGCTGCCCGTCATCACCTCGGTGACGCCCGCCAGCGGGCCGGAGACCGGCGGCACCGCCGTCACCATCACCGGCAGCGGCTTCACGGGAGCGACGGGCGTCACCTTCGGGGGCACCCCGGGCGCGAACGTGACCGTCGTGGACGACACGACGATCACCGTCACCACCCCGGGCCACGCGCCCGGCGCCGTCGACGTGGTCGTGACCACGCCGGCCGGGCCCTCCGCACCGGGCGGCTTCACGTTCACCCCGGTGGTCGGTCCGCCGGCGATCGGCACGATCACGCCCGATCACGGCCCCGAGACCGGCGGCACCGCCGTCACCATCACCGGCAGCGGCTTCACCGGCGCGACCGGCGTGACGTTCGACGGCATCGCGGGCACGGCCTTCACCGTCGTCGACCCGAACACCATCACCGTCACGACGCCGGCGCACGCCGCCGGCCCGTCCGACGTGATCGTGCAGAGCCCCAACGGCGAGTCCGCCCCCGGCGCCTTCACGTTCGACCCGATCCCGACCATCAGCTCGGTCGCACCGACCAGCGGACCGGAGACGGGCGGCACAGAGGTGACGGTCACCGGGACGAACTTCACGGGGGCGACCGGCGTGACCTTCGGCGGGGACGCGGGGACGGCCTTCACCGTGGTGAACGACACCACCATCACGGTGACGACCCCGGCGCACGCGCCCGGAGCCGTCGACGTGATCGTGCAGCACCCCAACGGCGACTCGCAGCCGGGTGACTTCACGTTCCTGCAGGTGCCGGCCATCACCTCCCTCACCCCGACCAGCGGGCCGGCAGCGGGAGGCACGGCGGTCACGATCACGGGCACCGGGTTCACCGGAGCGACCGGGGCGACCTTCGGCGGTACGGCGGGCACGGCCTTCACGGTCGTGAACGACACCACCATCACGGTGACGACCCCGGCGCACGCGCCCGGAGCCGTCGACGTGATCGTGCAGCACCCCAACGGCGACTCGCTCCCGGGTGACTTCACGTTCCTGCAGGTGCCGGCCATCACCTCCCTCACCCCGACCAGCGGGCCGGCAGCGGGAGGCACGGCGGTCACGATCACGGGCACCGGGTTCACCGGAGCGACCGGGGCGACCTTCGGCGGTACGGCGGGCACGGCCTTCACGGTCGTGAACGACACCACCATCACGGTGACGACCCCGGCGCACGCGCCCGGAGCCGTCGACGTGATCGTGCAGCACCCCAACGGCGACTCGCTCCCGGGTGACTTCACGTTCCTGCAGGTGCCGGCCATCACCTCCCTCACCCCGACCAGCGGGCCGGCAGCGGGAGGCACGGCGGTCACGATCACGGGCACCGGGTTCACCGGAGCGACCGGGGCGACCTTCGGCGGTACGGCGGGCACGGCCTTCACGGTCGTGAACGACACCACCATCACGGTCACCAGCCCGGCCCATGTGCCGGCGACGGTCGATGTGGTCGTGCAGCACCCGAACGGCGACTCGCAGCCGGGCGCCTTCACCTTCCTGGCCGCCCCGGCGATCCTATCGCTCACCCCGACCAGCGGGCCGGAGACCGGTGACACGACCGTCACGATCACCGGCACCGGGTTCACCGGCGCCACCGGGGTGACGTTCGGCGGCACCGCCGGCAGCGGCTTCGCCGTCGTGAACGACACCACCATCACCGTGGTCACCCCGGCGCACGCACCGGGCGCGACGGACGTGGTCGTGCAGAGCCCCAACGGCACCTCCGGCCCGGGCACGTTCACGTTCATCGCCCTCCCGGCCATCACCTCCCTCGCCCCGACCAGCGGGCCGGTGACCGGCGGGACCCCCGTCACCATCACCGGCAGCGGGTTCACCGGAGCGACGGGAGTGACCTTCGGCGGCACGCCGGGCGTCGGGTTCAGCGTGGTGAACGACACCACGATCACCGTCGCCAGCCCCGCCCACGCGGAGGGACCGGTCGACGTGATCGTGCAGGCGCCGGTCGGTGACTCCGCCCCGGCGACGTTCACCTACCTGCCCCTCCCCGTCATCACCGGAGTCGCGCCGGCCAACGGACCGGAGACCGGCGGCACCGCCGTCACCATCACCGGCACCGGCTTCACCGGCACCACGGGGGTCACCCTCGGCGGCACGCCCGCGACGGGCGTCACCGTGGTGAACGACACCACGATCACGGCCACCACCCCGGCGCACGCTCCGGGCGCGGTCGACGTCGTGGTGACCACGCCGGCCGGCCCCTCGGAGCCGGGCGACTTCACCTTCGACGCGGTCCCGGCGATCACCTCGGTGGCCCCGGCCAGCGGACCGGAGACCGGCGGAACGGCCGTCACGATCACGGGCACCGGGTTCACCGGCGCCACCGGAGTCACCTTCGGCGGCACGCCGGGAACGGCCTTCACCGTGGTGAACGACACGACGATCACCGTCACGACCCCGGCGCACGCGCCCGGCGCCGTGGACGTGATCGTGCAGCACCCGAACGGGAACTCGCAGCCGGGTGACTTCACCTTCCTGCAGCTGCCGGCCATCACCTCCCTCGCCCCGACCAGCGGTCCGCAGACCGGCGGCACCGCCGTCACCATCACGGGCACCGGCTTCACCGGCGCCACCGGAGTCACCTTCGGCGGCACGCCGGGCACCGGCTTCACCGTGGTGAACGACACCACCATCACGGTGACGACCCCGGCGCACGCGCCCGGAGCCGTCGACGTGGTCGTGCAGCACCCCAACGGCGACTCGCAGCCCGGTGACTTCACCTTCCTGCCCGTCCCGGCCATCACCTCCGTCGCCCCCGCCAACGGTCCCCAGACCGGCGGCACCGCCGTCACCATCACGGGCACCGGGTTCACCGGCGCCACCGGAGTCACCTTCGGCGGCACGCCGGGCACCGGCTTCACCGTGGTGAACGACACCACGATCACCGTCACGACCCCTGCCCACACCCCGGGCGGGGTGGATGTGATCGTGCAGCACCCCAACGGCGACTCGCAGCCGGGCGACTTCACGTTCGACCCGGTCGCGAACGCCCCCGTCATCAGCGGCCTCGACCCGGACCACGGTCCGTTCCTCGGCGGCACGGTCGTCACCGTCTCCGGCACCGGCTTCACCGGCGCCACGAGCGTGACGATCGACGGAGTGGACGTGCCGTTCACGGTCGTGAACGACACCACGATCACGCTGACGACGCCGCCGCACACCGCGGGCGCCGTGCCGATCGTCGTGACGACCCCGGTCGGACCGTCGCCCGCCGCGACGTTCACCTACGACCCGGGAACCACCATCGACGGCGTCGACCCGGGGCACGGCCCCCAGGCCGGCGGCACGACGGTGACGATCACCGGCGGGTGCTTCACGGGCGCGACCGGCGTGCTCTTCGGCGCCACCCCGGCGACCTCCTTCACGGTGGTCGACGACGCGACCATCACCGCCGTGGCCCCGGCCGGCACCGGGACGGTGGATGTCACGGTCACCGGCGGGGTGGAGTGCGGCAACGGCGTGCTCCCCGGCGGCTACCGCTACGACGTGCCGCTGCCGGTCGACCCCGGCACGGGCACCACCGGGTCGACGAGCACCGGCAGCGGTCTCGCCGACACGGGCTCCACCTCCGGTGGGGCGGCCCTCCTCGCCGGTCTCGCGGCCCTGCTGGTCGCGTGCGGCGCCCTGATCCTGATTCGACGCACCCGCCGAGCCTGACGGCACGGCCTGAGAAAGGAGAAGTCGATGACTGAGACACACGTGGCACCCGCCCCCCGGCGGGCCCGCAAGCTGAAGGCCGTGCTGGCCGCCGGGCTCGTGCTCGGCGCCGGGGCCGCCGTGACTCTCGCCGCCTGGAACGACTCCGAGTTCGCCCGGGGAACCTTCACGGCGGGCACCTTCAACCTCGTCGGCAGCATCGACGGCACGACCTACACGGACCACGCGACGGCGGCCTCGCCCGCCGCGCTGGCCTTCACGGTCAACGCCGCCACGCTCTCGCCGGGGGCGGTCACCGCCGCGCCGTTCGCCGTCGAGCTCGCGGCGAACACCACCAACCCCGCCGTCGTCACGATCTCGAGTGCCGCGACGACGGGCACCGTGACCAATCTCACCTACGAGCTGCTGCAGACGACGACGTTCGGCTGCACGGCGAGCACGACGGGCACCGACCTCGTCCCCGCGGGGACGGCACTCACCACGGTGCCCGGTTCGACCACGTTCCCCCTGACCCAGGGCACGGGAGGCGCGGCGGGGGCGCCGGCCTTCCTGTGCTTCAAGGTCACCGGCGGAGCGGGTCTCGCGCAAGGGCAGACCGGCACGGCCACCTGGCAGTTCCAGGCGGCGAGCCAGTAGTCCATGCGTGAGGGGCGGCCGTACCGCAGCCGGGGTGTTCGGGCCCTCCGGCTGCGGGCGGTGCTCGCCTCGGGCCTCGTGCTCGGGGTCGGCGCGGCCGTCACCCTCGCCAGCTGGACCGACCGGGAGTTCGCGACCGGCTCGTTCCAGACCTCGGTGTTCAACACCCAGTCCAGCGTCAACGGCAGCGCCTACGCCGACAACTCCGTCTCCCCGGGTGCGACCGTGACCATCGCCGGCCCGTTCGCGCCGGGAGTGTCCTCCTACTTCCCGGTGCTCATCCAGACGACCGCGAACTCGGTCGCCGGCACGGCCGTCCTCAACGGCGCCGTGCTCGGCGGCACGGACGCGGCGACGCTCGGCGCGGCACTCGTCTACCGGGTCGTGCGCACGACGGCCACCTGCAACGCCGCGGCGTTCACCGGCACCCCCGCGTTCGTGGTCGGCGCCGCCGCGACCACCCGCGCGCTCACCGCAGGCCAGGAGACCGGGGTCACCAACGCGCTGGCGGCCGCGACCAGCACGGCGCCCGGAGCCGCGACGGGCTTCTGCTTCGAGGTCACCCTCCCGGCCGGAGCGCCCAACACCCTGCAGGGCAAGACGACGACGGCGACGTGGCAGTTCGTCACGACCTCGAACTGACGACCGGAGAGGAGGCGAGATGAGCATCCGCGAGGAGGCCGCTGCCGTCGCGGGACGGCACACCGCCGAGCCTCCCGCCGCGCACGCCGCGGCCCCGGCGAGCCGTCGGGCGGCGAAACGTGCCGCCTCCCGAGCCGGGGACGTGCTGCTCACGGTCGCCTCCGTCGCGGGTGCCCTCTGCATCGCCGGGGCCATCGCGGCGGCCGTGTTCCACCTCACCCTCATCCTGTTCAGCACGGGGTCGATGAGCCCGACCATCCCCGCCGGGGCTGTGGCCCTGGTGCGCGAGATCCCCGCGAGCGAGGCGCGCGTCGGCGATGTCGTCACCGTGGACCGGCCGGGCGAGCTGCCGATCACCCACCGCGTCGTCTCGGCACGGCCCCTCGGCGGCGGCCGGGTGGAGCTCGTGCTGCGCGGCGATGCGAACGCCGAGACCGACCCCGCGCCCTACGATGTCGCGCACGTGCGCCTGGTGATCGCCAGCGTGCCCGGCGGGGCCCAGGTCATCGCCTTCTTCTCGAACCCGCTCTTCCTCGGCGGCGCCACCCTCGCCGCCACCGTGCTCGTCGCGTGGGCGTTCTGGCCCCGGGACGGCGACAGGGAGGGACGTTCCCGGCGCGACCGGCGCCGCGAACGGGACAGGGTCGGAGCCGCGGGTCGCGCGGGAGGAGGCGCCCTCGTCCTGCTCCTCGCCGCCGGCGGGGCCTCCGCCCTCGTGCTCGCCTCCCCCGCGCCCGCCCGCGCCGACGAGACCGTCTCCGCCGGCCGCTACCTCACCCTGACGTCGATCGCCGACCCGGCCGCCTTCGCGGAACTGCGTCCGGGCGTCCCGGTGCACTGGGAGGTCGGAGTCGCCGCCTCCACTCCCCGACCCGTCACCGTGGGTCTCGGGCTCTCCGCGACCGGCCCGCTGACCACCGCGCTCGACGTCGCGATCCGCTCGTGCACCGTCCGCTGGTCGGGCGACGCCTGCCCCGGCACGGTCCAGGCGGTGACCCCCGGCACCTCCCTCGCCGCCCTCCTCGCCGGACCCGGCGCCACGGTGGGCGCCCCGCCCGCACCGGCCGGCGTCGTCACCGTCGGCGGGATGCCGTCCGCCTCCCCGCGCTGGCTCGCCGTCGATGTGACCCTCGCATCCGGCGCCTCCACCGGCTCCGCCGCCCTCGAGGTCTGGGCCTGGACCTCCGCCGACGACGCCCGGGCATCGGCTCCACCGGTGGCCCTCGCCGCGACCGGCTCGGCGCCGCCCCTGCTACCGCCGCTGCTTGCCGGCAGCGCCGTGGTCGCCGGGGCGGCCATCGCCGGCGTCGCGGGATCCCGCCGCCACCGGCACACCGGGAGCGCGTCGTGAGGGGCGCGCTGCGGGCCGTCGTCGCGAGCGCGCTGGTCGTGCTCGCGGCCGGCGTGCTGGGCGTCTCGGGCGGCTCCCCGGCCCAGGCGGGCTGGTCGCGGTCGGCCTACGTCACCGGCACGGCGACGGCGGGCGTGCTGGGAGCGGTGCCGACCGTCGCCTGCGGATCGTCGGGCGGCCTGCTCGCGGCCAACATCCCGATCACCTGGACGGCGGCGCCGACCGGTGGCAACGCCCTCGCGCCGCAGAGCTACACGATCGCGTGGAGCGGCAGCGCGGGCTCCGGCAGCACGACGGTGGCGGCGCCGGCGACCTCGGGCAGCGTGACCGGTGCGACGCTGACCCTGCTGGGCACCAGCACGGTCACCGTCACCGCGAACTACGGCACCTGGACGTCGCCCGTCTCCCTCCAGACGCGGACGATCACGACCGTGCTCGGAGCGCTCAGCCTCATCGTGGCGTGGACGTGCGCCTGATCCCCACCGCGGGCAGCAGGATGTCGTCCATCACCGAGAGCAGGAACTCCCGGTCGACCGGCCTGCGCTGGATGAGCACCCGGTAGGAGGCCATCGCCGGCGCGATCAGGGCGAGCTTCTCGATGTCGGCGTCGTCCGGGATCTCGCCGCGTTCGACGGCACGGCGCAGGAAGATGCGGTTGAGGGAGGCGCGCGGCTCGACGATCGCGGCGTTGACCGCGTCGGTGAGCTCCGGGTTTTTCGCGAGCATGGAGACCAGACCGGCCATGATCTGGAGCTTCTTCTCGGCGTCGACGATCGTGTGCGGCTTCATCATCGCGACGAGGTCGCCCCGGAGCGTGCCGGTGTCGGGAAGGGCGTCGAAGTCGATGTCGCCCTTCTTCATGCACGCGACGGCGTCGATGACGAGGTCGGCCTTCGACGCCCAGCGCCGGTAGACGGTGGCCTTGCCGGCCTTCGCCCGCGCCGCGACCATGTCGATCGTCATGCGGTCGTAGCCGGTCTCGGCGAGCACGTCGAGGGCGGCGTCGAGGATCTCCGGGTCGCGGGTGTGGTCCCGTTTGCGCCCGAGCTTCGTCGCGGGGGCGGGTGCTGACATGTCCATCACCTCCAGTGTAGATGAATTCTTGAACAGAATAGATCCGGAACTAGTTAGTTTCGTATATGCTGACCCGCATGCCGCAGACAAACCCCTCCCCCTCGAGCGCCGCACCCGACGCGGCGGCGCCCTCGACCCGCCGCTGGTGGACGCTCGTCACCGTCGCCCTCGCGCAGCTCATGGTCGTGCTCGACTCGACCGTCGTGAACATCGCGCTCCCCTCCGCTCAGGCCGATCTCGGCTTCTCCAACGCCGACCGCCAGTGGATCGTGACCGCCTACTCCCTCGCCTTCGGCAGCCTCCTGCTCTTCGGCGGCCGCCTCTCCGACCTCATCGGCCGCAAACGCGCCTTCATCATCGGCCTCATCGGCTTCGCCGGCGCCTCCGCACTCGGCGGCGCGGCGGGCTCGTTCGGGATGCTCGTCGGCGCCCGCGCGCTCCAGGGCGCGTTCGGCGCTCTCCTCGCCCCGACCGCCCTCGCGGTGCTGACCACCACCTTCACGGTGCCGAAGGAGCGGGCGCGCGCGTTCGGCATCTTCGGCGCGATCGCCGGTGCGGGAGGCGCGGTCGGCCTGCTGCTCGGCGGCGTGCTCACCGAGCAGTTCGACTGGCGCTGGAACCTCTACATCAACGTCGTCATCGCGATCGTCGCCGTCATCGGCGCGACCATCTTCGTCACCTCGATCGCCCGCAGCGGCCCGCGCCCGAAGCTCGACGTGCCCGGCACCATCCTCGTCTCCGGCGCGCTCTTCTCGCTGGTCTACGGCTTCTCCAACGCCGAGTCCGACGGCTGGGACTCGCCGCTCTCGTGGGGCTTCCTCGGCGCGGCCGGTGTGCTGCTGATCGCGTTCGTGCTCTGGCAGCGCCGCGCGACGCACCCGCTGCTACCGCTCTCGATCGTGATCAACCGCAACCGCGGCGCCTCGTACAGCGCGATCCTCATCGCCGGCGCCGGGATGTTCGGCATCTTCCTCTTCGTGACCTACTACCTGCAGGCCACACTGAAGTTCACGCCCATCCAGACCGGCCTCGCCTTCCTGCCGATGATCGTGATGCTCGTCACCGCCGCGCAGCTGTCGACCAACATCTTCGTGCCGCGGTTCGGGCCGAAGATCATGGTGCCGATCGGCATGACGATCGCCGCCACGGGCATGGTCTACCTGACCCACCTGGGCGTCACCGCGAACTACGCCGCCGACCTCCTGCCGCCGCTGATGATCCTCGGCGTCGGGATGGGCTCGATCATGCCCGCCGCGATCCAGACCGCGACGCTCGGCGTCGACCGCCGGTTCGCCGGCGTCGCCTCGGCGATGGTCAACACCAGCCAGCAGGTGGGCGGGTCGATCGGCACGGCGCTGCTCAACACGCTCGCGGCCACCGCGGCCACCGACTACGTCGCCTCGCATCTGCCGCCGTCGGCGTCCGTCGCCGCCGAGGCCGCCGTGCACAGCTACGCCACGGCGTACTGGTGGGGAGCCGCCTTCTTCGCCTTCGGCGCCGTGCTCACCGCGTTCCTCTACCGGCGCCGCGCGGCCCTCGCGACCGCGGCTGCTCCGGCAGGCGCCGCCGACCCGGCCGGTGCACCCGGTGCGCCCGAACCAGTGGTCGCGCACTAGCGATCCATCCGTCGCAACACGCCGTTCCCACCCCGGTGGGGACGGCGTGTTGCGACGACCAGGTCGTCAGGCGACCGGCTCCGCCTCCGCCTCCGCGTCGCGGAGCGCCTCCTCGACCGCCTTCTTGACCCGCGCGTCCTCGCGCTCGGCGTTCGCCTTCCTCCGGCGGCGCAGCACGAGCACGGCGGCGACGACCGCGGCGGCCACCAGCAGCACGAGCACCAGCAGCGCCCACGGCACCGCGAGCGCCCCGGCCTCGGCTGCGACGCCGTCGACGCCGGGCGTGGAGCCGGTGACCGCCGGCAGCTTGGGGCTGAGCGCGGCCTTCGCCGTCAGCCAGAACGCCGGCACCACGCCGTCGACGGGCACGGACACCGTCCACGACTCGCCGGGGAGCAGCTCCGGGACGGCGGCGACGTCGCCGGTGTCGACGGGGAACCAGCCGAACGGTCCGGAGAGCGCGACCGTCTGCCCGGCCGAGAGCCGCACGTTGCCGGTGTTGTGGACCGTGTACGAGACCGTCGCCGATCCCGCTCCGAACGGGTTGAACGTCCCCGTGTAGTCGACGTGCATCTTCTCGACCGCGACGGCCGGGGCGAGCGCGCCGTCCACGCGGACGTGCATCCGGATGCCCAGACGGCGGTCGACGCTGATGCCGTTCTCCTGGGCGGTGTGCGGGAGGGAGGTCAGGAGGCCTCCGGCGTAGTCGCCGGGCGTCGCGTCCGCCGGGATGCTGACGGTGAAGGGGACCTCCACCGAAGCGCCGGGCGCGACCGTGACGCGGCCGCTCTGAAACGCGGTCCAAGCGCCCACGGCCTCGGGCTTCGTGTCCTGGGTGACGAGGTCGAGCTGGCCGCTCGTCGTGGTGAAGCCGTCGGCGGCGTAGACGTCGAGCTCGAGCGGCGTCGCGGCGTGGTTGCTCACCACGAGGGCGTCGGAGACCTGCTTGCCCGGCTCGATCCGGTAGGCGAAGTTCTGACGGTCCGCGCCGTTGGCGTTGGAGGCGGTGCGCACGCCCCAGGTGACGTCGCCGTCCGCGGCGACGGCGGGCGCGGACACGCCGCCGACGGCGAGCACCGCGGCGACGAGGAGGGCCGGCAGCAGGCCGGCGAGGAGCCGCGCGCGTCCGGGCGCGGTGCGGGGGGAACGAGCGTTCATGACCATCCTGGGGAGCAGTGGGAGTCGAAGTGGACCCGGGGCGGGCGCTGACGCGCACCCGCCCCGGGCGGTGGAGCGGATCGGCTAGCTGAGCGCGGTGAGCGTCAGGGTCGCCTGGTAGGTGCCGTCGGTGACGTCGATCGGGATGTTGAGGTCCAGAGCGGCGCCGAGCTTGGCCGAGCCCTTGGCGTGGCCCGCCCCGGCGGATCCGAGCGTGGCCGACTTCGAGAGGCCGTCGCCGCCCGAGAAGCCCGACTGCACGCGGTCGCCGGCCTTGGCGTCACCGCCCGCCTCGGTGACCGACGGCGTCCAGCCGAGGTACTTGCCCGAGAAGGACTTGGCGCCGGAGGCGAAGTCGCTCACCTGGGCCGAGAGCGACCACTGCGGGCCGGCCGTGCGGGTGTCGGTGACGCGGATCGGGTTGATCGAGCCGACCGCGGCGTAGTGGTCGCCCGCCTCGACGGCTCGGCCGAGGTTGACGAGGCCGTTGGTGCCGTCGACGTTCCAGACGAACTCACCCGGGGCGGCCTGCGGGACCGTGACCTGCAGCTGCTGCTGGTCGGTGTCGGGCTTCGCCGCACGGGTCAGGGTGACCTGGTCGACGATGCTGTTCACCGGCTTGTCCGTGCCGTTGGCCTGGCTGCGGAGGGTCTTCACCGTGATCGCGCTGCTGGTGATGTCGATCGCGCTGTAGTTGCGGACCTTCTCCTGGTTCTGCACCGAGAGCCACCAGAAGCCCTTGTTCTGCAGGTCGTAGTACTTCGACCCGGAGGCCGAGTTGGCCGTCACGTAGAGCACGCCGCCGGGACCGGCGACCACCTGGTCGGCGCCGGCCTGCTCGTCCGCGTTGGCCTTCTCACCGTTGTGGATGAGGTAGCTGCGGGCGTAGCTGTGGTCGTGCCCCTGCAGGACGAGGTCGATGCCCAGGTCCGAGATGACGGTCGGCAGCACGTTGCGGCGGTCGAGCACGTCGCTGTCGGTCGCGTGCGGGCCGGGCGAGTAGATCGAGTGGTGGAAGGCGAGCACCTTCCACTTGGCCTTGGCGCCCTGCTCGGCGACGACCTTCTGCATCCACGCGATGTGGGAGGCGTCGCGGCTGTTCGAGTTGATGTCGAGGAACAGCGTGTCCTTGTAGATGAACCAGTAGTCGCCGCCCGAGCCCGTCCCGGTGTTGGCGCCGGCGGTGCGGTCGACGTTCGGGGTGTTGAAGTGCTGCTCGTACGCCTTCGAGCCGACGTCGTGGTTGCCGTTGGTGGCGACGAAGGGGATCTGGCGCAGCTTGTCGGACTGCAGGAAGGCCTCGTACTGCGTCTCGTTGTTCGCCGTCTCGACCTGGTCGCCGGCGGAGAAGAGCAGCTCGGCGTTCGGGTAGGCGGAGGTGGCGACGTTGAGGGTGTCCACCCAGCCGGCCGAGTCGTTCGGGACGTTGCCCGACGAGCCGATCTGCGGGTCGCCGAAGAACAGGAAGTTGAAGTCGCCGCTGAACTTCTGGGTGCGGAACGTGTAGGTCGCCGACCAGTCCCCCTCGGTGCCGACGCGGTAGACGTAGGAGGTGTTCTCCTTGAGCCCGGTCACGGTGGCGAAGCGGTTGTACTCGTTGCTGGTGGTGATGCCGCCCGTCGCGGGGATGCTCTTCACGACCTGCGGGAACGCGCCGCCGACGACCTCGGAGGCGTAGCCGACCTGTACGACCTGGGCCACGTCGGCCGCGGAGTACCAGGAGAAGTTGCGCTGCGATTGGTCCGCTCCGACGCCCAGGACGATGTCCGTCTGGTTGGCGGAGGCGGCGAAGGCGGCGGGCGCGGCGATCGCGCCGCCCCCGAGCATCACGCCGAAGCAGACCGCTGCGGCGGCGAGGCGTGTTGTGGTGCGGTGACCGGGCTTGGCGGCCCGTCTGGTGTCGTCACTCGACATGGAGTCCGATGCCTTTCTCAGTGAGATGTCCGCGGACGCGCGGACGCGGATCCCACCGTCTCGGCCGCTCGTGAATTCTGAATGAATTCACAGAGTTGTGGCGGTGGACACCAGCGGAAGGTCACCCCCATTCGAGGCCCAGCACGCGGCCGACGAACCAGAACAGCGCGACCGCGGTGACCACCGCCGCGACCGCGATCCCGACCCAGAGTCCGACGCGGGGGGCGCGCCTGCGCAGCAGGACGAGCAGCGGGAAGACCACGGCGATGATCCCGAGCTGCACCGCCTCGATGCCGACGTTGAAGATCAGCAGCGACCAGAGCAGCGTCCACGACCAGGGCTCGTCGATGCCGAGCGCGCTGGCGAAGCCGAGGCCGTGCACCAGGCCGAACAGGAACACCACGCCCAGGCGCAGCCAGTCGGCGCGGTCGAGGCCCAGTGACCCGGAGGGCGTCGGCCGCACGTCGAGGGCCAGCTCGGCCGGCGACATCGTGACGCGGCGCCGCACCGACCAGAGGTACCAGGCCGCGACGACCGCGATCGAGAGCGCGATGACCGGCTCGACGACCGCGGCCGGCACCGTGACGAAGCCGAGGGCGGCGAGCAGGAAGGTGATGGAGTGGGCGACGGTGAAGGTCGTCGCGGCGAGCACGACATCCCGCAGCCGCCGTGAGCCGACGATGAGCGCCAGCAGGAACAGGATGTGGTCGATGCCGCCCAGGAGGTGCTCGGCGCCGAGCAGGAAGAACTCGCCGAACCGCTCGCCCCCGGTCTGCTCGGTCGAGAACGACGGGTGGGCCGCATCGAGGGCGGCGCTGCCGTCCTTCCCGTCGAGGTCGTAGGTGACGATCGTCTTCGTGTCCCTGACGTAGTCCTCGGAGTCGGGGAAGAGCCCGCTGCGGAGCTCGTGGCCCGCCGCGTGGCCGCCGTCGGCGCAGGCGAAGTCGAGCACGAGCGTCGCGTAGGGCACCGAGTCGCGTTCGTGCACGGTGATGTCGCCGGCCCGGGAGGGTGCGCACGGCTCTCCGCCTGCGCTCACCGTGAACCGGTCGGTCACGTAGGCGACCACCGTGTCGGCGTGGTCGTTCATCGCGGTGGCCTCCTCCCCGGTCTGGAAGAGGTCCATCCCCTGGTCGAAGAGGCCCTGGTCCTTCTGCTTCTCGGCGGCCGACGCGACGAGCAGGTCGTACTCGAGGTCGAGCGTGGTGCGCACCCCGCCGTCGGGTGCCGTCGTCGCGTCCGCATAGACGACCGACGAGAAGCCGTGCGCCCCCGCTGCGGTGGCCGGAAGCAGCACCCCGGCGGCCGCGGCGGCGAGGGCCGTCAGGGCGAGGGCGAGGGAGGCGGAACGGCCTCGCGGGCGGGTCGGGCGGGCAGGGGTCTGGCGGCGGGGATGGCTGCGGATCACCCCGACAACGTGTCCGAGGCGGGTGAACACGACGGGACCGGGACGGGAACGGCGTGGAACGCGATCCTCCCGCCGCGATCGCGCGCGACCGACTGTTCACCGCCGGTTCACCTCTCCGGCGCTGCCGGGTCATCGGGTCGCCCCGCAGGTCGGAGAGCGTCGGAGCGTGTCCCGGACCTCTTCCCTCCCCCTGCTCGTCGCCGCCCTCGGCGTGGCCGCCGGGCTGACCCTCGCGGGCTGCGCTCCGGCCGCGCCCGGCCCGGTCGGGACCCCCGGGTCGTCCGGCGATCCCGCGCTGCACCCGCTCGGCGCCGGCTTCCTCGGCAGCGTGACGACGCCCACTCCCGAGGCGACGATCGACCCGGAGCCCGGCTCGTGGGCCGGGGTCGAGCCGCCCGCCGGTTACGAGGTCGTGCTCATCACGGCGGGCGACGACGCGGCCACGAAGACCCTCGCCGACGGCGTGACGCGCTGGGCGGGGCAGCGGGATGTCGTCCTCACGACCCTGACCGCGACCGGCGACGACGAGGTGCAGGCGCAGCTCCTGCGGGCGATCGACAAGGCGCCCGACCTCATCATCGGAGCCGGGGCCGGCGTGGTGGACGTGTTCTCGCTGATCACCGCCCAGAGCCTCCACCAGCAGTTCCTCGTCGTGGGGGCCGAGCTGCCGGAGCCGACCGGCAACGCGACGTCGGTGGTGTGGAACGGCGCCAGTTTCCGCGGCACCGGCATCAGCACCGACGAGGACAGCGTCGCCGCGTCCGTCACCCCCGCGCGCGCCGCCGACGCGGTCTCCGCCGGCGTCGCGAGCGTGCTGCACGGGCTCACGGGCATCGTGCTGCACCTGGGGTGAGGCTTCTCCGAAGCTGCTCGCTCCCCTTAGGCTTTCGCAGGTGAGCCTGCCGTCCCTCCCCGCCTTCGTCGCGGGGCACGCCATCCGCACCACCAACGCCGCCGAGGCCACCGACCAGGGGCTCATCCCCGGGGTGTGGCAGCGGACGGCCGCCGACGCCGGACTGCTGGGGCTCGACGCCCGCCGCGGCGACGCGCTGTTCGCCGTCCTCTTCGACTACGAGTCCGATCAGGACGGCGCCTACACGCAGATCGTCGGCATCGGCATCGACGACCCGGCCGACGCGCCCGCGGGGGTCGCGGTCGTGCGCCTCGGCGACGAGCCGCGCACCGCCTTCGAGGCCGCCGGCGAGATGCCGCACGCGCTCATCGCCGCCTGGGGGGCTGTCTGGGAGCAGTCCGCGGCGGGCGCGCTCTCGCGGGCGTTCACGGTCGATGTCGAGGTGCACCACGCCGACGGCACGGCGACGGTCCTGGTCGCCTGACCCTTTCTTGTCACGACACGCCGCCGGAGGGACGTGACGGACGGCGTGCCGTGACGATCGGATGCGGGCTAGAGCATGGTCTCCTGCGGGACGTGGCCGGGGATGTACGACTCGATGCTCCACGTCCCCGGCGAGAAGTCGGCGGAGAGGAACTCGCTGATCACGCCCGTCCCGCCGATGTAGAAGCCGTCGTCGCGGATGCGCTCCCAGGCCGTGGAGGCTTCGTCGAGCGACGCGTAGACCCCGAACGAGATCTGCATCTCGCCGACGTACTGCCAGAGCACGTGGACGCCGTGTGCACGCATACCAGCCCCTCCGACTCCTGAGATCCGCGAGCGAGCACGCCGAAGAGAGCGTCGGCGGCTGAACCCGTGCGCGAATGAGCCGGACGATCGCGGTGCGCTCCCGAGCGGGGTCTGGGCCCGGTTGTGATCGACAGGGTACGCCAGGGTGTGGTTCCGGTGGAAGAGCAGCGGGCGACCCCGTTCGGGGTCCAGCGGTCAGCGGCCGTCGGCGAGGGTGCCCGCGTCCAGGCCGGCGAGGCGGCGGGGGTCGGCGAGGACGTCCAGGCCGACGATCCGGTCGTCCGCGCCGAGGTCGAAGGCCATCAGCGAGACGACGCGGCCGTGCAGCACGGCCGCGACGCCGGGGCGCCCGCCGATCAGCACGGGGAGGGAGTGCGACGCGAGATGCGCCGCGGTGCGCGCCGACTCCGCGATCCGCGCGGCGCCGTCGAGCCGCACGGTCGAGGATCCGTCGTCCGCGTCGAGGACGGCGCGCTCGTCGAGCAGGGCGAGCAGTGCGGCGAGGTCGCCCTCCTGCACGGCGCGCAGCCACGCGTCGACGACGGTCCGGGCACGACGGCCGTCCGCGCGCGGCGCCTCCTCCGTGGCCCGCACGCGCCGTCGCGCCCGGGACACCAGCTGTCGCGCGGCCGCGGGCGAGCGCCCCACCAGCGGAGCGATCTCGTCGAACGGCTGCCCGAACACGTCGTGCAGAACGAAGGCGAGCCGCTCCGCCGGCGAGAGGAGGTCGAGCACCGTCAGCAGGGCGACCGCGACGCGCTCGTTGCCCGCGGCGATCGCGGCCGGGTCCTCGTCGGGCCCGGTCGGGGCGGCCTCCCACGCCTCGACGCTCCACCGGTCGGCCTTCACGACGCGGGCGGAGCGGAGCACGTCCAGGCTCAGCCGCGAGACGACCGTGGTCAGCCACGCGTCCAGATCGTCGACGCCGTCCGCGTCGGCGAGGGCGAGCTTGAGCCAGGCGTCCTGCAGCACGTCGTCGGCCTCCGCCGTCGACCCGAGCAGCCGGGTCGCGACGGCCCGCAGTCGCGGCCGCCGCAGCTCGAAGGCCGCGGCCAGGACATCCTCATCGATCGGCATCGTCACATTCTCCTTCGTTCGTCCGTCCAGAAGGTAGACGGGGCAGCGCGCCCCGATGTGACGAAGGAGCGACCATGACCAACACCATCCTCGTGACCGGCGGCACCGGCGAACTCGGCCGGCATGTCGTTCCGCTGCTCGCGGCGCCCGGCCGGCACCTCCGCGTGCTGAGCCGCCACGGCCGGCCGGCGCCGGACCCGGGGTCGCTCAGCGCCTCGCCGGTCGAGCGCGTCGAGCGCATCGAGTACGTCGTCGGCGACACCGTGGCGGGCACCGGCCTCGCCGAGGCCGTGACCGGCGCGGACGTCGTGCTGCACCTCGCCGGCGGCCCGAAGGGCGACGACGTCGGGACGCAGCACGTCGCGGAGGCCGCCCGTGCAGCGGGCGTCGGGCACCTGATCCTGATCTCGGTGATCGGCGCCGACCGCATGCCGATCGGCTACTTCCGCCGCAAGGCCGCGTCGGAGCGCATCGTCGCCGCGTCCGGGGTGCCGTGGACCGTGCTGCGCGCCACCCAGTTCCACAGCTTCGCCCGCACGATGGCCGGAGGGATGGCGCGGCTGCCGATCGTGCCGGTCATGCGGGATGTCCGGGTCGAGTCCGTCGCCGTGGAGGATGTCGCGCAACGTCTCGCGGAACTCGCAGGGCAGCCTCCCCAGGGCCGCGTCGCCGATCTCGCCGGGCCGCAGGTGCGCACCCTGGAGGAGCTGATCCGCACGCTGCCCGGGCGCGCGCATCCCCAGCTGCGCTTCGGCCTCCCCGGCGCGCTCGGCCGGGCCTACCGGAACGGCGAGAACCTGGCAGGACCCGGCGCCGACCGCGGAACGGGCACGTGGGAGGAGTACCTCGGCGCCGTCGCTGCCTGACCGTCACGCGAACGCGGACGGCGACACCACGTGGGCGACGCGCTCGGCGACGAGGAAGACGCCGATCGCGATCATCGCGAAGCCCGACACGCGGGAGACGATGCGCGCCGCGATCGGACGAGCCGACAGCACCCGCCTCGCGGCGAATCCCACCGCGAAGTAGACGATCGCGCAGTTGACGACGTGCACGGCGCCGAGCACCACGATCTGCAGCCCCACCGGCCACGGCCCCGCTGCCGAGGTGAACGGCGGCAGCACCGCCAGGGTCAGCAGGAGCAGCTTCGGGTTGAGACCGCTCACCGCGAATCCGCGTGCGACCCAGCTCCGGGCGGTGCCGTCGTCGGCGCCCTCGCCCGCACGCGGGGCCGACGAGCTGCGCAGCACGCCCCAGCCCAGCCACAGCAGGTAGGCCGCCCCGGCCAGCGTCAGCCCGGTCAGCGCCATCGGGAACCGGCCGATGAGCGCCCCCACCCCGGCCGCGACGATCGCGAGCACGACCACATGGCCGAGGAGGAGGCCGCTGACGGCGGGCACGACGCGGCGCTTCAGGCCGCCCGAGATCGCGTACGCCCAGTCCGCCCCGGGGGTGAGGATGAAGAGCAGCGAGATGCCCCCGAACGCCACGATCGCCGATCCCGACATGCTCCATCCCTTCCCGAATCTCTGTGTCGGGGGAAGATTAGAGTGGATGCGGCGCAAAGTGGTCCTGTAGTTTCCACGTGCGCCCTCGTCGTGTGGAAGGAATATCGTGATAGACGCGATCGACTGGAAGATTCTTGCCGAGCTGCAGCAGGATGGGCGGCTCAGCATCACCGAGCTCGCCGAGCGCGTCAACCTCAGCACCTCCCCCGCGCACCGCCGCCTCCGCACGCTCGAGGCCGACGGCGTCATCTCCGGCTACCACGCCGACGTCGACCTCCAGCTGCTCGGCTTCGGCTTCGAGACCCTCCTCTTCGCGACGATGCGCGTGACGGACAAGGCGACCATCGAGGCGTTCGAGGTCGCGGTCGCGGAGGTGCCCGCGGTGCTCCAGGCGCAGCGGCTGTTCGGCGACCCCGACTACCTGCTGCGCGTCGTGTGCCGCGATCTCACCGCGTTCCAGGAGCTCTACGACGAGACGCTCTCGAACCTCCCGGGAGTCCTCCGGCTCGAGACGACGCTCGTCATGAAGAACGTGGTCTCCGGGCGCTCGATGCCGCTGCGGCCCTGACCACTCGCGCCGGCGACCAGGCCGGCGCCGGTGCGGTCATCGCTTGGCGAGGTCCTCCCGCAGCGCGGTGAAGATCGTCCAGACCGAGCTGCGCTTGTGCGGCGTGTTCGCCTCGCTCATCGGGATGATGAGCTCGAGGCCGTCGCGGTAGAGCGCCCGCACCGTGAACCGGCCGGGCCATTCGGCCGTGTCGTCCGCGCCGAGGGAGGGCACGCCTCCCGAGATCTCGAGCCGCTCGAGGTCGCCGCGCCGGTGGACGCGGGTCGTCACGTCGGTGTTGCGGCTCGGGAGGGAGTAGACCGCGTCGATCGTCGTCACCGTGCCGCTGGTGAAGGCGCCGACCCGCACGCGCACGAGCTCCCCCTTCGTCTGGCTGCTGGCGCCGAGGTAGTTCAGCTCGCTCTCGCCGATGGCGAGCGCGACCCCGGTCACGATCGAGCCGAGGAACGTCGACGGGACACCGTCGAGGGCCGTCTGCCCGATCTCCTCGAGGATCATCCTCCGGATCGAGTCGCGCGACGTCTGCATGTTCGTCCCCTCTCGGCCGGCAGCAGTACCGGCTCCCTGACGAGTATGCGCCAGCCGGGCGCCGCCGACCAGCGGTCCGGCGGAACTCAGCGTCGGGGTGCGCGCGAGAGCAGCTGCGCCAGGAGCACGGGAGCGGCGTCGCCGTCGACGACGGTGACGACGTCGATGTTCGTCGGGCCGCTGTCGACCGCCGTCGTGCGCCCGCGGGTCGCCTCCCGCGACGTGTCCACCGCGAGAGCCGTGGCGCGCACCTCGCTCGGGATGCTGTCCCCCGTCACGATCATCGAGGCCAGCGGGTCGTGGAGGGCCGCACGCCGCACGGTCGAGACGGTGGCGTAGAAGTCGAGGTACCGGTCGAGCATCGCCGCGAGCGCGGAGTGGTAGTCGGTGCCCGCCTCGGCGAGGGCCCGCTGGGCCTCCGCGTCGAAACCGTGCTGCAGCGTCACGTCGAGCGGCACGAGGGTGATCCGCCAGTCCGCGGCGAACACGGCGACGGCCGCCTCCGGATCGTTGTGGATGTTCGCCTCGGCGGCCGGCGTGATGTTGCCCGGCACCCACACGGCACCGCCCATGACGGTGAGGCTCCTGGCCAGCCGCGGCAGCTCCGGCTCGAGCTCCAGCGCCTTCGCCAGGTTCGTGAGCGGCCCGATCGCCAGCACGTCCACCTCGCCGGGCCGATCCCGCACCGACGCGATCAGCAGTTCTGGCCCGGTGAGGTCGCTGACGGGCTGCGCCGACTCCGGGAGGGTCACGTCGCCGATCCCGTTGCCCCCGTGCACGTGCGGCGCCCCGCCGTGGAACTCGCCCGCGAGGGGGTGGTGCTCGCCGACGGCGACGGGGATGCCCTCGGCCCCGGCCAGCGCGAGCAGCCCCAGCGTGTTGGCCGCCGCCTGCGCCGCCGTCGTGTTGCCGCTCACCGTGCTCACGCCGACGAGCCGCACGTGCGGGCGGGCGAGGAGGTGGGCGATCGTGAGGGCGTCGTCGATGCCGGTGTCGCAATCGAGGTGGACGAACTGGGGTGCGGGCATGGAGGAAACCCTATCCGGGCTGCCGCCACCCGCGGGCGACGGCGGTGGCGTCGCGGCTCACGCCGGCGCCGATGAGCATCCCGGTGGCGATCGCGATCAGCGAGCCGAAGGTCTGCAGGATCAGGTTGGTCGCGCCCGCGGCGCCGGCTGCGGCCTCACTGAGGCCGATGAACCCCATCGCTCCCGGCACGAGCAGCCAGTACGCGCAGGTCAGCATGATCGCCACCGGTGGTGCGGCGGGGATGCGCGCCGCCAGGTAGACCGCGGGGACGACGATGGCCGCGCCGACGAGGCCGGACAGCTCCGGCCCGAGCAGCAGGTTTCCGAGCAGCTGGGCCGCGTACGCGACGACGAGCGCGTAGAGGATCCAGACGAGGGAGCGCCTGGGTGCCGCGGAGAAGAAGTAGTAGCCGACACTGACCAGGAGGATGCCGACCCACGGCGCCCAGCCGCCGAGCTGGTGGGCGTGCACATCCACCTGGGCCGGGTGACCCGTGACCACGATCGCGGCGAACACCCCGAACGCGAGGAGCGCGAGCCGGGCGATCCCGTAGACCAGGCGGCTCGCCCCGGCCATCACCTGCCCGCTGGTCAATTCGACGGCCGCGATGGTCAGGGTGAGGCCCGGGAGGAAGCTGACCAGCGCGGGCGCGACGAGCCGGAGCACGTCGTCGTGGATGAACGCGTCTGCCGCGTACGACGTGACGAGGGTGACGACGAACGCCGTGAACACCGGAAGGATGAGCGAGAGCGTCGGCATCCGGGTCCCGAACGTCACGATCGTGCCGACGATCGCGCCCAGGACGGCGTAGACGGGCAGCGCGGCCACGGTCGGGTTGAGCACCAGCCCGAAGCCGAGCGTCAGGAGGAGGTGACCGAAGATCGTCAGCGCGGCACCGAACCGCGGCGGCCTGTCCTCGATCCGCCGGATCTCCGCCACCACGGCGTTCGGCTCGTCGCGGTGCGCCGCCGCGTGCCGCACCACGTGGTCGACCGCGCCTGCCTGATCCAGCCGGAGCTGCTGGTTGTTCGCGGGATAGATCGCGGTGTGGGACGGCACGACGCCGGGGTCCTCGACGATCACCAGGGTGGGGAGGACGAAGACACGCAGGTCGGGCCGCTCGTACGCGGCGGCCACCCGCTCCAGCGTCTCCTGGACGTCGCTCGTGGCCTGCGACGAGGACAGGAGCGCCGGACCGAGCGCACCGACCATCTCGGGGACCCCGATCTCGGCGGCGAGCGGCAGTCGCTCCGGCGGCGGCTTGATGAGCGCCACCAGCGCGCCTCGGACTCGATCCTGGATCCCGGACATCCCACCTCCGACGCGTGGCCACCTGGGGCCAGCGTATGCAGGAGGACCCGCGGCACCGAAGAGGCAGTTTGCGGAGGTCCGGAACCAGATCGCGAATGATCCAGCCATTTGTCAGCAAGCGCTACTAAGGTACTTTGGTACCGTTCCATGGAGAGGTGAAGATGTCCACCACAGCGCAGAGTCCGGTGAAAGTCGACGCGGCCACCGATCGCCTGATCAGCGACGCAGCCCACTTCCTCGGTCGCACGAAGAAGGACGTCGTGAGCGATGCGGTCCGCGAATACGTCGACGCTCACCGGGCTGAGATCAACGACGCGATCACGGAGTCCCTCGCGCGCCTGGACGGCTCGAGGGTGGCGACCGTCTCCATGCTGACCGGAATGGATGCAGCAGAGCTCGATGAGCTCGGTGGCCTGCCCGCGGAGTGACCTCCATGCACGAACCGGCTCTCGTTCGCCCGACAAAGCGCGCCCTGAATGAGATGGACGTCCCGCCGCCCACCCTCGACATTCCACTGAGCGAGTTGGAGCACCCGCTCGTCGTTCGTGCTCAGTCGCTTCCGATGCTTGCCTCGGACAACGCCGCCGAGCGCATACGCTCGCTCACCGACCGCGTGTGGTTCAAGGTGAAGACGGGGAGCTGGCGAGGGGCGGTGGGCGACGTCCGCGCGGGCGTCGACGAGCACACTCGCGCGCTCCTGGATGCGGACGACGCGTGGTGGTGGCTCACCGCCGCCGGCCCTCGCCAGAACGACTCGCCTCAGCGCGACTTCTACGCCCGGCTCGACGTCGAAGCGCATGCCAGCGGCCCGAACAGCTGCTCGTCGGACTTCCTGCTCCCGGCGCGGTGGGACCTCCGACGGCTCGAGGCAGAGCTGGCCCTCGCCCTCAGCACCGCGATACCGCCTGTCGTGCGCAGGGCAGCGGCGATGTCGATGCGTCACGGCGAGGTGCACGGATTCACCGCCGGCCCGACGGATGTGCGCGTCCGCATTCGAATGCTCGACGACGGTCAGGTGTATCTGGCGATCGGTTCGACAGGTGTGACAGATCCGAAGCTCTTCGCCCTGCTGCTATCGGCGTTCGACGGGCTCACGGCGGACGACTGGCTCCCGGAGCCCGGACCGAACCTGAACCTGGATCCTGCACCCGGAGAGATCCTCTGGTCCACGATGCTTTCGCCCGTCGCCCAGAAAAGCCTGCTCGACGAACTCGATGCCGGCCTCCGGGCAGATGGGTAGCCGCGGGATGAGCGGCGGCGACACGTCCTGCCTCTCTCCGGGTCTCTGAGAGCAGACCTCAGAGGAACAGCGTCCCCGCCGCCGCCACGACACCGGACCCGGTGAGGGCGACGCGGTCGCCGTCGACCGTCACGACGATCCGGCTGGGTCGGCCCATCGAGCGGCCCTGCTCGATCACGACCGGGGAGCCGGCGGCGGCGAGGCCGTCGCGGACGAGGAGCGCTGCCAGCGGTCCGGCCGCGGTGCCCGTGGCCGGGTCCTCGGCGATCCCGACGGTCGGGTTGAAGAAGCGGGCGTACGCGTGCGTCCCCGAGGATGGATCCACGCCGGTCGTGTAGAGGTAGCAGCCCTCGGCACCCGCGGCAGCCAGCACGGCTCGCAGCGCGGCGTGGTCCGGGACCGCCGCGTCGACCGCCTCCCGGGTCGTCGCCGGGACCAGGAGGTGCTCGGCGCCGGTGTCCCCGACCTCGGGTCGCCGATCGGCTGCGACTCCGGCGGCTGCGACGCCGAGGGCGGCGGCGAGCGCCTCCCGATCCGCGAACCGGCCGGGGAAGCGCGGCGGCGACTGCTCCATCGTCACCCGCACGACCCCGTCCGCCGTCGAGACCCGCAGCGGCAGGAGGTCGTCGCCGATCTGCTGGACGAAGGCGTCGCGCCCGGGGTCCAGCCGGCCGCTCCCGGCCAGCCAGATCCACGCACCCATCGCGTTGTGGCCCGCTCCCCCGACCTCCACACCGGCCGGGGTGACGGACCGCAGCCGCGCGTCGGCCTCCGGCGCGGTGGGGCGGCAGAGGAACGTCGTCTCCGACTGGTTGAACTCGCGGGCGATGGCGCGCAGCTGCTCGTCGCTCAGCGCGTCGGCGTCGGGGACGAGCGGGAGGGGGTTGCCGGCGAGGGCGCGCTCGGCGAAGACGTCGATCCAGACGAAGGGAACATCCATCGCCCCATCCTGCCCGCGGCCTCCCCGCAGGTCCACGGTTCGTTGCGGCCGGAGACAACGCCGCTAGCGGGAGATGCCGTTGCGCCCCGCGCGCTTGGCCCGGTACATGGCGGCGTCGGCCTCCTCGATCACCTGCGTCGCCGTGCGGCCCGGCCGCAGCTCCACGAACCCGCAGGAGCCGGAGACGCGGACCGGTCCGCGGCCGGTGTCGATGGGCTGGTCGATCCGCTCGACGAACCGGCGCGCGAGGCGCACGCTGTCGGCGGCCGAGAGCTGCGCGCTGAACACGACGAACTCGTCGCCCGCGAGCCGCGCCACGAGATCGGACTCGCGGCAGGCGCCGGTCAGGCGGTCGGCGACGACGCGGAGCACGTGGTCGCCGGTCTCGTGGCCGCGGCTGTCGTTGATCTGCTTGAAGCCGTCCAGGTCGATGAAGAACACGGCGCCGCTCTCCCCGTCCGCGAGGGCGGTCTCGATGCGAGCGACGAGGGACCGGCGGTTGTGCAGGCCCGTGAGGTAGTCGATCAGCGCGAGCTGGGCGAGCCGCGCCTCCCCACGCCGGTCGAGCGCCGTTCCGATCTCCTGGGCCAGCTCGCGCGCCTCCTCGACGACGGCGCCCCACTCCAGCGACGTGCCCTCGACGCTCTGCTGCCACTCGGAGAACGAACGGCGGGGCGACAGGGGCGTGTCCCGGTTGCTCGCGCTCTGGTCGCCGAGCCAGCGGAGGACGCGGGTGGCCTCCACCCGGAAGAGGACGAGGACGCCGTGCTCGCCGAGCGGGACGACGAGCACCCCTGCGAACCCCGACACGAGGGCGGCGAGCTCCGGGTGCGTGCGCGCGACCTCGTTCGTCGCGAACGGCTCGGTGCCGATCGCGCTCAGCAGCCGGGAGCGGTCGGCGAGCGGGACGTGCCCGATGCTGCGGCTGACCCCGTCGATGGAGACGATGGCACCATCCGCCTCGACGAGGGCCAGCAGGTCCGCGCCCCGGTCGACCAGGGTGAGCAGTGCGTCGGACGAGGAGGGGAGGTCGGCCGTCAGAGCCGTGCGGCGCGTCTGGAGGGAGAGGTCGCGGCGCAGGGTCGCGATCGACTCCAGCGCCGTCAGCTGGAGCGTCGCGTGCGCCGCCATGACCTCGATCGCGCGTCGCAGGAGCAGCGGCATCCGCTTCTCGGTCCGGTGGGCGCAGGTGATCATCCCGATCAGGCGCCCATCGTGGATCAGCGAGAACGAGACCGTCGAGGCCTGCCCCATGTTCCTCATGAACTGGAGGTGGTGCGGCGACACCGCGCGCAGCTCCGCCTGGCTCAGGTCCAGCGGCGGGAGGTCGGGGTCGAGCGCGACCAGCGCCGACCCGGCGTCCTCGGTGCTGACGATCGCCCGCGAGAGCTTGGTCAGGTAGAGCGCGCGGGCCTGCTCCGGGATGTCGGAGGCGGGGAACCGCAGGCCCTGGTACGACTCCATGTCGGGCTCCGCGGCCTCCCCCGCCACCTCTCCGTGCCCGTCGTCGAAGAACCGGTACGTCATCACGCGGTCGAAGCCCGTCATCCGCTTCGCCTCGGCCGCGACGGCGACATGCAGCTCGTCCACGGTGCCGATCGCGCCCAGGCGGCGGATCGCGTCGACGACCGTCGACGCGGGCTGGCCCGACGCGTCGGCGAGGGGTTCGAGCTCGAGCACCACCAGCGGGCCGACGGAGTGGGTGACCGCGTCGTACGAGACGCCGTCGAGGTCGACGCGCACGGGATCGCCGCGCAGCGACGACGTCGCGGTCCACGTGATCGTGCGGCTCCGCAGATCCGCGATGGACCGCCCGAGCCACTCCCGGGCGTTCTCGCTGGCGACGACGATCTCCTGCGAGGAGGGGTCGATCACCATCAGCTTCCCGTGCGACTGGATCCGGCCCGGGGTGCGGATGGGCTCCCGCACGCATTCCCGCAACCTCCGGCGTTCCTCCGACAGAGCCGCATCCTCGACAACCACCCGACAAGCCTACGTGAGCCCACCGACCCCGGCGCCGATCCGTCTTATCGGCCCCGGTCAATGGGTACGCATCGACGGGGATCCGGGGAGGGTGGGGAGGGCCGGGCACTTCCGGCAGCGGAGACCTTTGGAGGTCTGAATGTTCTTCCACGTGCAGAGCCTGATCAACGACATCGCTCAGGACGAGCCCGATCCCGCAGCGGCCAATGCGCTCCAGGAGGGGCTCGGCGGCCAGTTCGGCGAGATGCGCACCATGATGCAGTACCTGTTCCAGGCCATGAACTTCCGCGGGCCGGCGGCGAAGCCGTACCGCGACCTGATCCAGGGGATCGGGACCGAGGAGATCAGCCACGTCGAGCTGATCGGCACCACGATCTCCCGCCTCCTCGACGGCTCCCCGCGCTACCAGGGCAAGGTCACCGACCCGCTCGACAAGCCGGGCGCGGGAGGCGCGACCCCGCTGAACATCGCACTCTCGGAGAGCAACATCCACCACTACCTCGTCGGCGCCCAGGGTGCGCTGCCGGTGGACGCGGTCGGCAACCCGTGGTCCGGCAGCTACGTGTACAACTCCGGCAACCTCGTGCTCGACCTGCTCTACAACCTGATGCTCGAGTCCACCGGCCGGCTGCAGAAGTGCCGCATCTACGAAATGACGGACAACAAGACGGCGCGCTCCACGATCGCGTACCTGATCGTGCGCGACCAGGCCCACGAGAACGGCTACGCGAAGGCCCTCGAGACGCTCGGCGTCGACTGGGCGAAGCTGCTGCCCATCCCGAAGACCAACGCGGAGAAGTTCCCCGAAGTGAAGAAGCTCACCGATCTGGGGCTGCAGAGCAAGCAGTACACCTTCGACCTCGCCGGCCAGTCGGAGGCCGGCAAGATCTTCCGCGGCCTCTCCCCCTCGAAGGACGGCACGGATCTCGAGTCGACCGAGCAGGCCCCCGTCGGCGTCCCCTCCGTCATCGCGGAGGAACGCCTGGAGGAGTTCGCGCCCGGACTCGACCCGGAGCTGCTGAAGCTCATCCAGGCCACCGCCGACCTCGAGCTCGCGGAGGTGGACGCGCTGTTCGGCCCGGTGAAGTAGCGGGCGACCGCTACCGCGCGACGCGCACGATATCGCCGAGGACCCACGACCGGTCGAAATAGCCCTCGAGCGGCCCGTAGAAGCGGAAGTACGAGAACCAGTGCCGGCCGGGGATGGTCTTCACCCAGTTGCTCTCACCCTCGGCCGGTGCTGTCGGCCCGAAAAGGAGGTCGACCGAGCCGTCGGCGTTCACCTGCAGCTCGGCGTCGCGCGACCCGCGGTCGCCGCGCTGCTGGTCGGTGTCGATGAGGCAGCGGGTGGCGGCGTCGTAGACGGTCGCCGACCAGAACAGCTTCGCCGGCACGTCCGCGGGGACGTGGAGGGTGTACTCCGCACCGCCGTCGAGCCAGTCGCCCGCGCCGTCGGTGTACGCGCCGAGGTAGGCCTGACCGACTCCCGGCGTCCGGCTCTTCATGGCCTCCGAGAAGCTCACGGCCTCGTAGAACCAGGAGGCGCGCTCCAGCAGTTCGTCGTAGCCGTCGCCGCGCTGTGCCGAGTTGTCCAGGACGATCGCCTGCTCCCAACGGCGGTCCGGCCAGTAGGTCCCCTGGTCGAAGCGCTTGGCGAAGGTGTTCGCCTTGGCCATGAGCTCTCCGGCGGCCGAGGCCTCCGTGAGGATGCGCTGCAGCCGCTCATCGGGAGCGAACGGCTTGCCCTTCTCGATCCCCAGCTGCTTCAGCATGGCCAGATAGAAGCGGTCCCGCTCGTCGACGACCTCGGACTGGTAGAACGCGTGCAGGAGGCGCCAGTAGTCGAGCCCGCCGGGCTGATCGCCGGTCCACGCGCGTCCGTCCGGCGACACGATGCGCGTCGGACGCGGATCGTCGCGTTCCGCGTAGGGGTAGATCCGCACGGCCTCGACCAGCGCCTCCGCTCGCGCCGGGTCGGGGTCGAGCGTGCGGAAGCCGAACATGATGTTGACCCCGGTGGAGTGCATCACGCGGATGTCGGAGGGCACCCCGTCTGGCACATCGACTCCCGGGGCCAGCACCAGGGTGCGGCCGCCCTCCCCTTTGTCGGGCCCCATCTCGCCGAGCGCTCCGGTCTCGCGCTGCCAGAAGTCCGACACCCCGCCGGCCGTCGGACCCGCGGGCAGCTCGATCACCAGGGGACCGGTCTCCGCCAGGTCGAAGAAGTTGAGGATGTACGGGGTCGTCGCGTTCGCCGTGATGAGCCCGAGACGGTCCCGGTAGCTCAGGTACCGGACGAGATCGCTGCTGGTCGCGCCGAAGACGTCGTAGTGCTGCGTCTTCCACTGCGCGTACGAGACGGCGGGAAGGGCCCACAGGTAGACCTGGCACGCCAGCTGATGGTCGAGTTCGTCGAAGACCGTTCCGACGTCCTCCCGGGCCGGCAGCTCGCCGTCCATCCGAACGATCGCGAGCCGGCCGGGCAGTTCCGTCATGGCGGTCCTCTCATCGGTGTCCACTCATCCTTTCGTTCCGCGCCACGCGCGTCGAGGGGTCATCTGACGGCGCGCATCCGCAAGACATAGCTCGCCCACAGGCTTTCTCCAGCCCACGTAAGAATCCCTCAAGAATGGGTCGCGATCGTTGAGTCCATGGAGAACGGACGATGAGCGCGATCACGGCGCCCCGCAGGATGGTCATCCGCGGCGCGGCCACCCGGAGCCGGCGCGGCTCCGTGTCCGTGCGCGTCGCGCTGGTGCTGGGCCTGGCCGGCGTGCTGCTGATGTGGTGGCTGGCCGTGCCCGCGACCTTCGCGGTGACGCCCGCGAGCGTGGTCACCACGATGGGCGAGCTCGCCGGGATGCTCGGCGGCTACCTCGTGTGCGCGCAGGTGCTGCTCATCGCCCGGGTGCCCTGGTTCGAGAACGCGGTCGGGCTCGACCGGCTGGTCGCCTGGCACCGGTCGCTCGGCACCTCCGTCATCCTCCTGATCGTCGCGCACGTCGTCCTGCTGGTCGTCGGCGGGGAGCTGTTCGACCAGAAGACGCCGTGGTCGGAGTTCATCGCGATCCTGCAGGACTACCCGGACATGCTCACGGCGCTCATCGGCACGATCGCGTTCGTCGTCGTCGGGCTCACCAGCGCGCGGTGGATCCGCTCGCTGCTCTCGTACGAGGTCTGGTACTGGGTGCACGTCACCACGTACGTCGCGATCTTCCTGACCTTCTTCCACCAGCTCAGCGGCGGCGCCCACTTCGTCGGCTACCCGGTCAACCGCGTGCTGTGGATCGTGCTCTACCTCGGCACCGCGGCGGCCGTGCTCACGTGGCGGTTCATCCTGCCGACCGCCGACGCCTGGCGGCACCGGATGCGCGTGGTCGCCGTGGTGCCGGAGGGCGAGGGGATGCTGAGCGTCTGGTTCCAGGGCCCGCGGCTCCACGTCCGCGGTGTGCGCGCGGGCAACTTCATGAGCTTCCGCTTCCTCGCCTGGGGCCACCTCGGCACCGCGCACCCCTACTCCATCTCACGCGTCCCCGCCGACGGCTATCTGCGCATCACGGTCGGCGAGCTCGGCGATCACTCGTCGCGCCTCCGCGACCTGAAGCCGGGAACCCTGGCGTTCGCGGAGGGACCGTTCGGCCAGTTCACCGCCGACCACGCCAGCCGCCCACACCTCCTCCTGATCGCCGGAGGCGCCGGGATCGGGCCGATCCGCGCGCTCGCGGAGGAGCTGGTCGGGCGCGGACTCCATCCCGTGCTGATCTACCGCGCGCACTCGGCGGCCCATCTCGCCCTGCTCGCCGAGCTGCAGGCGATGCCCGGCCTGACGGTCGTCCCGGTCGTCGGTCGCCGCGCCGAGCTCGGCTACGACCCGCTCGGGGTCGGGGCGATGAGCCGGTTCATCCCCGACCTCCACGACTGGGAGGCGTTCATCTGCGGCCCCGAGGGCATGGCCGAGACGGTCGAGTCGACGCTCCGGTCCCTCCGGATGCCGCGCCGCTTCATCCACCGAGAAGAATTGAGCATGTCATGAGACGCACGAAATGGCGCGGGACGATCCTGTTCGCGGTGATCATGGTCGTCATGGGGGCGACGGTCGGGCTCCGCCTCTACGACCTCGGAGAGACGCAGACCACCGCCTCGGCGACGAGCACCACGACCGGGACCGCGTCCTCGGGCGGCTCCTCGACGGGCTCTTCGACCACCTCCGGCGGCGCCACGGCCACCTCGCCGAGCGCGAGTGCGACGGCGACGCCGAGCGCCACCCCCTCGACCGCCGCGGCATCGGCCACCCGGACCATCACGGGCGCGGTCGAGCAGAACCGGTACGGGTCGTTCCAGGTGCAGGTGACCTTCGACGGCTCGAAGATCACGGCCGTGCAGGTGCTCCAGTCGCCGGAGGACCGCCGCAGCCAGGAGATCAACCAGCAGGCCACGCCGGTGCTCGAGCAGGAGGCCCTCGCGGCGCAGTCGGCGAACATCGACACCGTCTCCGGCGCGACCTACACGTCGGAGAGCTACAAGCAGTCCCTCCAGTCGGCGATCGACCAGCTGTGAGGGTGCTCGAGACGGTCATGGGCATCCCGATGTCGATCGACATCCGGGACGCCGGCGACCACCGCGCCAGCGCCGACCGGGCGTTCGACGTGCTGCGGGAGGCGGACCGCCGGTTCAGCACGTACCGGGCCGACAGCGAGGTGAGCGCCGTGAACCGCGGGGCGATCGCGCCGGAGGAGTTCAGCGGGCCGCTGCGGGAGGTCATCGGCATCGGGCAGCGCGCGGCCGACGCCTCGGGCGGCGCGTTCCGCGTCCGCACCGCGGAGGGGCTCCTCGATCTCGACGGCGTCGTCAAGGGCTGGGCGGCCGCGAACGCCGCCGCCGTGCTGACAGCGGAGGGCCTGCGCGACTTCTGCCTCAACGCCGGCGGCGACGTCGTCGTGTCCGGCGCGCCGGAAGGAGCCGGCGCCTGGAACGTCGGCATCCGCTCCCCCTCCCACCCGGCGACGATGCTCACCGTGCTCGCGCTCAGCGATGCGGCGGTCGCCACCTCCGGCGCCTACGAGCGCGGAGAGCACATCGTCGACGGCCGGACGGGTCGCGCGGCGACCGGCCTGGCCAGCGCGACCGTCGTGGCCGCCGATCTGACCACCGCCGACGTGCTCGCGACAGCCGTCTTCGCGCTCGGCCGGGACGGCCTCGAGTGGGCGCTCGCGCACGGCGCGCGCGGTGTGCTCGCACTCACGGACGACGGCGCGCTCGTCGGCGCCGGCGAGCTCGCGTTCGCCCGGGCCGCGGAGTGAACGACGCACGCCGGCCACCGGGGTCCGCGGAGCCTCCGGCCTATGCTGTGACCGTGACGGAGAAGCCGCAGATTCTGGTCGCCGAAGACGACTCCCGGCTCGCCGGGATGCTCACCGAGCTGCTCGAGTCCGAGGGCTACGACGTGTCCGTCGCGCCGGACGGGCAGCGCGCGCTGCACCTGAGCCTCACGCAGCCGTTCGACGTCTTCATCCTCGACCGCGGCCTCCCGGTGCTCGACGGGATGGACGTGCTCCGCCGCATCCGGCAGAGCGGGCTCACCGTGCCCGTGCTGGTGCTCTCCGCCCTCGGCAACGCGGCCGACCGCGTGGAGGGGCTCGACGGCGGGGCCGAGGACTACCTCGCGAAGCCGTTCGACATCGACGAGCTGCTCGCGCGGCTCCGGGTGCTCCGGCGGCGCGGGACCTCGACCGTCCCGACCATCCGCTTCACCGGTGGCGTGCTCGACGCGGACAACCGCACCGTCATCCTCGACGGCGGCGAGCGCACCGTCCTCTCGGAGCGGGAGTCCGCGTTGCTCGAGCAGCTCGCCCGCCGGCCCACGCAGGTGTTCTCGCGCGCGATGCTGCTGGAGACCGTGTTCGCCGACGCCGACGACCCTGGTGTGGTCGACACGTACGTCCATCACCTGCGCCGCAAGTTCGGCCGGACCTTGATCGAGACCGTGCGCGGTCTCGGCTACCGCATGGGGGCCCTGTGACGACGGCCGACGACCGGGAGGTGCGGTCCGCGTCGAGGCGCCTGGCGATCCAGTTCGCGGCGATCATCCTCGTGCTGTTCGCCCTGCTCGGCGTCGTCATCGTCGCCGTCGTCTCGGCCGGGCAGTCGGAGGCCGCGAAGCGCACGCTCGCCGACGCCTCCATGGTCGACTCGGTGCACGATGCGCCCCGCGACCTCCTGATCACCGTCGTCCCGTTGCCGGGCGCCGGACACGGACCCGACGACGATCAGAGCGGTGTGCAGAGCTCCACCGGGCTGCCGGACGGGTTGCCCGACGAGCAGGCCATCGACCGGGTCGCGGCCGGCGGCGACCCGGAGACGTCGACGATCACCGCCGGCGGACAGGACTACCTGACGCAGACGGATGTGCGCCGCGGCAAGGTCGTGCAGATCTCCTACGGGCTCGGCGAGCAGCGGGAGGAGATCACCCGCCTCATCGTCGCGCTCGTCATCTCCGGGGTCATCGCCGCCATCGCCGCCTCTCTCGTCGGCGTCTTCATCGCGCGCCGGGCGATGCGCCCGCTCGCGGAATCGTTGGCGATCCAGCGCCGGTTCGTCGCCGATGCGAGCCATGAGCTGCGCACGCCCCTGACCCTGCTCAGCATGCGGGCCCAACTGCTGCGCCGGCGCGTCCGGGATGCGGGCACCTCCATCCCGAGCCCGGTGAGCACCGGCGTCGACGAGCTTGTCGACGACAGCAAGGCTCTGGCGGAGATCGTGGAGGATCTGCTCACCGCCGCCGACCCCCGGCAGGACGCGGCGAAGGAGCCGGTCGATCTCGGCGAGGTGGCGGCGGCCGTGACCGCCGCCACGCAGGCACGGGCGCAGGCACGAGGAGTGGAGGTCGAGTCCACGTCGACCGGCGACGTGACGGTCGCGGGTGCGGCGGTGTCGCTGCGGCGGATGATCGTGGCCATCGTCGACAACGCCGTCGACCACGCCGGCTCGCGCGTCCTCATCGAGTGCGCGCGCGAACGGGACGATGTCGTGCTGCGGGTGAGCGACGACGGTCCCGGCTTCGCGCCCGACTCGGGCACGCGAGTCTTCGAGCGCTTCGCATCGGCACGAGCGCAGACCGGCGACACCGCGGGTCGCCGGCACTACGGGCTCGGTCTCGCACTGGTGTCGGAGGTCGTCACCCGCCACGGCGGAACGGTGACCGCCGCCAACGACGGCCTGGACGGCGGCGGTCGCGTGACCGTGCGGCTGCCGGCCGGCACGACCTGAGCAGAAGGAGGATGCGCATGCGCATGAGGATCGAGTTGATCCCGCTACCGGTGTCGGACGTGGACCGCAGCAAACGGTTCTACACCGACGTCGCCGGCTTCGACCTGGACCACGACGTGCAGCCGGGCAACGGGATGCGGATCGTGCAGCTGACCCCGCCCGGCTCCTCCTGCTCGATCGCGTTCGGGACGGGCATGGGCGGGGATCCGGCGGATGGCACGGTCCGCGGGATCCATCTCGTCGTCGACGACATGCGGTCCGTCTGCGCCGAGCTGGCCGGGCGCGGTGCCGCCGTGAGCGAGGTCACGGACATGGGCGGCATCCTCTTCGCCTCGTTCGCGGATCCGGACGGCAACACCTGGGTCCTGCAGCAGCTGGGCTGAGTCAGCCGCGCGTCCCGTGCGTCGCCCTCCGCCGGTCGAGGCGGAGCCGCGCGAGCCGGGAGACGATCCCGACGACGAGCACGGCGATGCCGGTGAGGATGGCCGCGGGCGGGAGCGTGACGACCAGGACCACGCAACCCAGCGCACCGACGTACTGGAGCGCGCGCGGATACCGTCGCTCCCGGCCGGACTGCGTCAGCGCCGACAGGTTGGCGACAAGGTAGTAGAGGAGCACCCCGAAGGACGAGAAGCTGATCACGCCGCGCAGGTCCACGGTGAGGACGAGCACGCTCACCACCACCGCCAGTGCCAGCTCGGCCCGCCGGGGCACTCGGTAGCGCGGGTGGACGGCGGACAGCCACGTCGGCAGGTCGCGGTTGCGGGCCATCGCGAGCGTCGTGCGCCCCACCCCCGCAACGAGGGCGAGCAGGGCACCGAGCGCCGCTGCGGCCGCGCCGATCCGGACGACGACCACCGCCCATCCCCAGCCGCCGGCGGCGACCACGTCGACCAGCGGGGCGCTCGACGCCGCGAGCCTCTCCGGTCCGAGCACCAGCAGCACCGTCACCGCGATGAGCGCGTAGACGACGAGGACGATCGCGAGGGCCGTGAGGATCGCGCGCGGGATGGTGCGGGCCGGATCCTTCACCTCCTCGCCCATCGTCGCGATCCTCGCGTAGCCGGCGAACGCGAAGAACAGCAGGCCCGCCGACTGCAGGACGCCGTACCAGCCGCCGACGAGGAGGTCGACTCCGAGATCCGCCGCCTGCGATCTCCCGCCGACCGCGCCGGCCACGATCACGATCACGAGGACGACGAGCACCACGGCGACGATCACCCGGGTGAGTCCGGCGGTGCGCGTCACGCCGAACGAGTTCACCGCCGCCAGCGCGAGCACCGCGAGCACGGCCACCGGCTTCTGCCAGCCGACGGGGACCGCGTACGCGGCGAAGGTGAGGGCCATCGCGGCGCAACTCGCCGTCTTGCCGATGACGAAACTCCAGCCGGCCAGGAATCCCGGCCAGTCGCCGAGCCGCTCGCGGCCGTACACGTAGGTGCCGCCCGAGGTCGGGTACTGGGCGGCGAGCTGCGCCGACGCCGTGGCATTGCAGTACGCGACGACCGCGGCGATCGCGAGGCCGATCAGGAGCCCGCCTCCCGCAGCCGCGGCGGCCGGCGCGAACGACGTGAAGATGCCCGCGCCGATCATCGACCCGAGCCCGATCACGACGGCGTCAAACAGCCCGAGACGCCGGGCGAGGGACGGTCCTGCGGCCGTCATGCCGGCTTCCCGTCGCCGACGGGGACCGCGCGGCGGCCGAGCGCCCCGATCGCTGCGGCCGAGGTCCCGACCGTGACGAGCGCGCCGAGCAGGATCGCCGATCCCTCCCCGGGCAGCAGCGTGCCGGTCTGGATGCCGAGGGCGACCGCGGCGACAGGCACGCCGAGCTGTCCCGCCGCGGCGACGGACTGGAGCCAGGGCAGACCGGCTGCCCGGGCCGCCAGATGGGCCGCGACGGCGGCGAGCCCCAGGGCGACGCCCAGCAGGATCATCAGGGGGTGCCCGACGAACGCACGCAGGTCGAGCGAGGCGCCGAGCCAGACGAAGAACAGCGGCCCGAAGAACCCCTCCGTGATACCGAACAGCTGTCGGGCGAGCCGGTGGGGCTCTCCGATCGCCGAGAGCACCAGCCCGAGCGCGAACCCGGCCAGCATGATCGACAGGCCGGCGAACTGCGCGATCGCCGCGAGCGCGAACAGGGCCAGGAGGCTGAACCGCAGCTCGAGGGCGAACCTCCGGCGCTCCGAGTAGGCGTGCAGCCGGCGCCGCAGATCGGTGCGGCCGACCCGGAGCAGGCCGAGGAGCAGCAGGACGGCCGCGATCGCGATGGCGAGGGCGCCCACGGCGGCGGGCAGGGCGCGGTCGGGGGCGATCACGAGCGGCAGGACCACGATGCAGGCGATGTCGGCGATGGCGATCTGCGCGACAAGTTGGGCGGACGACGCCGCCTTCAGGCGGGCCGACGGCAGCATCGGCAGGACGAGAGCGCCGGACGACGACGCGAGCAGCACCGCGTACACGGCCCCGTGTCCGGTGCCGAACAGCACGCCGAGTCCGGTTCCGAGCACGGCGGACGCGACGCCGACCGCGAGCGCACCGAGCAGCCCGCGCACCGCGGCGGACCGCACGACCGCATCCCGCACCGGGATGCGGGAGCCGACGACCATCATCGTGAGCCCGAACCCGATGTCGGCCAACAGCCGGAAGTCGCTCGCCGCCGGATCCACCAGCCGCAGGCCGGACACGCCGATCAGGAGTCCGCCGAGCAGCTCGCCCAGCACGACGGGCACCCGCCATCGTGCGCGGGCGGACAGCACCGGCCCCAGCAGCCCGACGAGGACGACGAGCGCCAGCAGTGCGAAGGTCACGGCCGCGCCGCTCAGACGACGCCGGAGGTGCCCAGCAGCGCGCCGATCGTGAAGGTCGCCGCCAGGGCGAGCGCACCGCCGACGACCACCCGCAGCATCGCCTTGCCGCGCGAGCTGCCGCCGATCCACGCGGCGATGTAGCCGGTGACGGCCAGCGCGACCAGCACCACGACGAAGGTGACCGGGATGCGCACCTCCGCCGGCAGCAGGATCGTCAGCAGCGGGAGGATGCCGCCGATCGTGAAGGCGACGGCGGAGGCGAGCGCCGCGTGCCAGGGGCTCACGACGTCGTCCTGGTCGATCCCGAGCTCCACCGACAGGTGCGCGGCGAGGGCGTCCCGCTCGGTCAGCTCGATCGCGACCTGGCGCGCGGTCTCCGGGCGCAGGCCCTTGGCCTCCCACAGCCCGGTCAGCTCCTCGAACTCGGCCTCGGGCATCTCGGCGAGCTCCCGGCGTTCCTTCGCGATGAGCGCGTGCTCGCTGTCCCGCTGGCTGCTGACCGACACGTACTCGCCGAGCGCCATCGAGATCGCACCGCCGACCAGCGCGGCGAGACCGGCGGTCAGGATGGCCGGGACCGTCGGCGTCGCACCCGCCACACCGACGACGACCGCCGCGACGGACACGATGCCGTCGTTGGCGCCGAGGACACCGGCTCGCAACCAGTTCAGACGTTGCGCGAGACCCTCGCGGTGCGGTTCATCGGGATGCTGTCCGGCACGGATCTCATCGGTCATGGGCACAGCCTAGGCAGGGGCGGGCGTTCCGTGCCAGGAAGCCGAGGCAGCCCTCACCTGTTTGCGTCGCGGCGTCTCTCCGTGTTTAATCTGCGTATGGATGCAGATAAGCCGATATGCGGACGACTCCCCGACAGCCAGTACGTCGAGCTCGCGGTCGAGGTGTTCGGGATGCTCGCCGACGCGACGCGCGTGCGCATCGTCCTCGCCCTGCGAGATGCGGGCGAGCTGTCGGTGAACCATCTCGCCGACATCCTGGACAAGCAGCCCGCCGCGGTCTCGCAGCACCTCGCCAAGCTTCGGCTGGCCCGCATCGTCGCAACCCGGCAGGAGGGCCAGCGCGTCTTCTACCGGCTCGGCAACGAGCACGCCAGCCGTCTCGTGACCGACGCGATCTTCCAGGCGGAGCACTCGCTCGGCGGCACTCCGCGGCACCATCACGCGGAGGCCGCGAGCGACGAGGCCCCGGCGTGAGCCATCCGCACCCCCACGGGCACGACCACGACCACGACCACGACCACGACCACGGGCACGACCACGGCCACAGCCACCCGGCCGGGTTCCGGGGCTTCCTGCACGAGCTCTTCGTGCCGCACTCCCATGACGCCGCCGACTCCATCGACGATGCGCTCGAGGCGAGCACCGAGGGCGTCCGCGCCCTCAAGATCAGTCTGTTCCTGCTGCTCGGCACCACTGTCCTGCAGGCGATCGTCGTCGCGATCAGCGGGTCCGTCGCGCTGCTGGCCGACACGGTGCACAAGTTCTCCGACGCCCTGACCGCCATCCCGCTCTGGGTGGCGTTCGTGCTCGGCCGGCGCGCCGCCTCCCGCCGCTACACCTACGGTTACGGCAGGGCCGAAGACCTGGCCGGGCTGTTCATCATCGCCGTCGTCGCTCTCTCCGCGGTCGTCGCGGCCTGGCAGTCGATCGACCGCTTCATCCACCCGCATCCCCTGGAGAACCTGGGCTGGGTGATCGCCGCCGGCGTCATCGGCTTCGCGGGCAACGAGGCCGTGGCGATCTACCGCATCCGCGTGGGTCGGCGCATCGGCTCGGCCGCCCTCGTCGCGGACGGCGTGCACGCCCGCATCGACGGCTTCACCTCGCTCGCCGTCGTCCTGGGCGCGCTCGGCGTCATGCTCGGGTTCCCCCTGGCCGACCCGATCGTCGGCCTGCTGATCTCGGCCGCGATCATCGTCCTGCTCTGGGGCACCGTGCGCAGCATCGGCCGGCGCCTCCTCGACGGCATCGAGCCCGACCTCGTCGACCGCCTCGAACACGCCCTGGAGGACACCCCGGGAGTCACCGCGGTGCCCCGCGTCCAGCTGCGCTGGGTCGGCCACCGTCTGCACGGCTCGGCGCAGCTTGTCGTCGGCGCGACCTCCCTCGCGGACGCTCAGCACATCGCAGAGGCCGCGCGGACACACGCGACCGCGCACCTCCGCAATCTGGACGAGCTGAAGCTGGAGATCGTGGAGGCCACGACCCCGTCACCACGCTGACCGGCTCGGGCACCGCCCCTACCCCTGGAAGCGCCGGCGCCGGCGCAGCAGGAGCCCGATCCCGAGCAGGCCGAACCCGGCGAGCAGCGCGGGCCACATGTCGGATCCGGTGCCCGTTCACGGCCAATGCTCCCCTCTAGACACGACACCGTGGCGTGCAGGACGCTGTCCCCGCAGGACGATTCGACGAGAGGGATTTCCGATGGAGCAGAACGATCCGACGCCGTCCATCCGCGACGCGCACACCTCACTGTCCGGTAGCCTCCCGTTCGCGGACACCGCGGACTTCGAGGCGGCTGACCGCGGCTTCCTGGGCACGCTCGACGACCCGGCGATCCGCAACGCCGCCGGCGAGGTGGTGTGGGACGCCTCCACCTACGACTTCCTCGACGGCGATGCGCCGGAGACGGTGAACCCCAGCCTGTGGCGGCAGAGCCGGCTCGTGGCGAAGCACGGCCTCTATGAAGTCGTCGAGGGCATCTACCAGGCCCGCGGCTTCGATCTGTCGGTGATGTCGTTCATCGAGACCGACTCCGGAGTGATCGTGGTCGACCCGCTCATCGCCGCGGAGACGGCCGCTGCGGCCCTCGCTCTCTACCGGAAGCATCGCGGTGACCGTCCGATCGTGGCCGTGATCTTCTCCCACAGCCACATCGACCACTTCGGCGGCGTGCTCGGCATCGTCACGCCGGAGGAGGTCGAGGCGGGCCGGGTGCAGATCGTCGCCCCGGAGGGGTTCCTCGAGCACGCGATCTCGGAGAACGTCTACGCCGGCACGGCCATGTCCCGCCGCTCCGGTTACATGTACGGTGCGGCGCTCGCTCGCGGACCGCAGGGTCAGGTGGGCGCCGGGCTCGGCCAGACGACGTCGACGGGAGCGCCGGGGATCATGGTCCCGACCCTCGAGATCACCACCACCGGCGAGACGCACACGTTCGACGGGGTGGAGGTCGAGTTCCAGATGGCGCCGGGCACGGAGGCGCCGTCGGAGATGCACTTCCACATCCCGCGCTATCGCGCCCTGTGCATGGCCGAGAACGCCACCCACAACCTGCACAACCTGCTGACGCTGCGCGGAGCTGTCGTGCGCGACCCGCACGTCTGGTCGCAGTACCTCACCGAGGCGATCGAGCGGTTCGGCGATGACACCGACGTGGTGTTCGCCTCCCACCACTGGCCCACCTGGGGCAACGACGAGATCAAAGCGTTCCTCGGCGTGCAGCGGGACCTCTACGGGTACCTGCACGACCAGACGCTGCGCATGCTCAACCAAGGACTCAACGGGGCGGAGATCGCCGAGACCATCGAGCTCCCCCCGGCGCTGGCCGCGAACTGGAGCACCCACGGCTACTACGGCTCGGTGTCGCACAACGTCAAGGCCATCTACCAGCGCTACATGGGCTGGTTCGACGGCAACCCGGCGCGCCTCTGGCCCCACCCGCCGAAGCCGCTGGCCGAGCGTTACGTGGCGGCGATCGGCGGAGTGGACCGGGTCGTCGAGCTGGCGCAGCAGGCGTACGACGACGGCGACTTCCGCTGGGCGGCGACGCTCCTGGACCACGCCGTCTTCGCCGAACCGGAGAACGACAGCGCGAAGGCCCTCTACGCCGACACCCTGGAGCAGCTGGGCTACGGATCGGAGAACGGCACGTGGCGCAACTTCTTCCTGTCCGGCGCGACCGAACTCCGCGAAGGCAACTTCGGCACGCCGTTGTCGGCGAACGCCCCTGCGATCCTCGCGCAGCTCACCCCGGAGCAGCTCTTCGACGCGATCGCCATCACGGTGAACGGCCCGAAGGCGTGGGACCTGGACCTCGCGTTCGACATCACGTTCAGGGACCTCGGCCGTTCGTTCCGCCTCACCCTCCGCAAGGGCGTGCTGATCTACGTCGAGAAGGAGCCGAGCGGTGACGCCGCGCTCCATCTGACGTCGACGAAGGCGCGCTTCCTGGCGCTCGTGGGCGGGGACACGGCGTCGGAGGGTTTGACGGTCGAGGGGGATCCGGGCGTGCTCGCGCAGCTGACGAGCGTGCTCGATCCGGGCGACCCTGGCTTCAACATCGTGCTGCCCTGACCGGAGATCGGAGGACGATCTCGGCCGTCCGGCGCGGCTGTGCCGACTTCAGGGTCTACGCGGCCACCCGGGCGCCCGGCTCCGTCGCCTCGACCGGCTTCTCATCTGCGCCCGTGATCACCCAGTGGACGACCGCCAGCGCGAGGACGCCGACCACCGGCGCGAGGAAGCCGGCGTACGCGACGCCGCGCGGCGAGTGTCCGACCGCGAAGACCGAGACGTCCCATGCGGCGCGGCGGTACGACTGCGCCTGCGCGAGCAGGCGCGGTCATACCACGGGACCGCAGACACGAGGCGCGGGGCGCGGCTACGACCGCGTGAGGAACGCCAGCTCGACGACCCAGCGGGTCTTCCGCGGCTCCGTGCGCGGGTCGGTCAGGTAGGTCTCGCACCGGGAGGCGAAGGCCTCCCCGCCGGGATCCGGCCGCGTGTCCAGCTGGAGCCCCTGCTCCTGGATCCAGGCGTGCAGCGCGCGGTTCGCCGCCATCGACTTCGCGCGATACGCCAGCACGGCGTAGTCGCCCGCCGGGAGCACCCCGGCCCGGACCCGGTCGTCGGTCGCGTCGGACGAGCCCGCGACGCCGACCTCGATCTGCATCAGATCGGACATGTCCACCACGTGCAGGCGCAGGAAGAAGGGACCCGCCGGTTCGACATCGTGCTCATCGAGCCAGGCGATCAGCTCGGCGAGGAGGCGGTCCCGGTTCGACAGCATCGTCCGGAACGGGACGGTCTCGCGGATGCCCAGCGTCGCGACGGCCGGGCGGGACTGCAGCTCGGGACCGCTTACGACATCCAGCTCACCTGTGCGCATGCGGACATCCTCCCACGCGTCCTTCGCCCCGCATCGACTGCGGCCCGCCGGTACGTCTGCGCCCGCTCGCCCGACCGCGGACGTACCGCAGGACCGCAGACGCCCGTCCGCCCGCTCGCCGCGCACACCGCTTGCCGCGCGCGGCGTTTCGGCGCATCCTGTTCCCGTGGGACGAGATGGCGCGTAAGGCGCCTCCGCGCGAGCAGACCGCGACGCCGCATCCGTGGCGTCGCGTGGCCGTGTGGGTCGGAGCGACCGCGGGTGCGGCCGTGATCGGCCTGGCCGTCACCGGGATCGTCCAGTCCGGCGAGCACTGGTTCGCCGGGGCGACCACGAGCGGGCCGCCCGTCGCCGTGCACCTCGACCCGCAGCCGGGCGAGGACGATGTGAGCCTCCCCGTCGGCCAGTCCCTCTCGGGGGCGGAGGTGAAGGCCCTGTCCGCGATGGATGTGCGCCACGAGGACGCCTGGCTCGTCGCCCACAAGCACGGCGTCGTCACCAACGACGCCGTGGAGGCGCTCGCGGTGACCGGCAACCGGCAGGACCCGGTGCGGATCGTCGGGATGTCCATCACGAGCGACTGCCGGGCGCCGTCGCGGGGGACGCTCGTGCGCCAGGCCGTCGGGCGGGGCGGAGGGGTCGACTCCGAGAGCATGACCTTCTACCCGGAGGAGAGCAACCCGGGCCCGTTCTCGTTCACGACGGCGGGGGTGAAGAAGGACTACTTCCCGGCCCGGACGATCGTGCTGAAGCAGGGCGAGCAGGTCGTGGTCGACGTGGACATCGCCCCGGGGCGCACCGAGGGCGACTCCTCCGATCCGGCCGCCGTGCGGGCGTGCGACGTCGGCCTGACGATGACGGTCCTGACGGGAGGGTCGGAGAATACGGAGGCCGTGCCCGGCACGCTGCGGGTGATGGACATCGAACCGGAGGCGGCCGACGCGGACTACCGGGGCGTCTACGTCGGAACCGGCATCTGCGACGCCCTCTATGCCGCGCCCGCAGGCTGGCACGGCGACGCCGTCGCCGCCTGCGGCGCAGGCCACGTCACGGACGGCGCGGGCTGACCCGGCCGGGAGCGACCGGTGTCAGCGCGGCCGCACGCCCGGCACCAGCGGCAGCACGGCCGCCAACGCGACGAACGCCGTCGCGACCAGGAACGGCCCGACCGATCCCCCGCCCTGTCCGGCGAATCCCGCGACAGCCGTCCCCGCCGCCCCGCCCACGAGCCCAGCGGTGTTGAGCCAGCCGAACGCCTCCGCCGACTCGCTCTCGCCGAGCGACTCGGAGACCATCGCGTACAGGGTGGCGAGCGCGGGAGCGTAGCCCAGCCCCGACAGGAACATGACGGCGAACAGCGGCAGCAGCGCCGTGATCAGCCCGGCGGCGGCCGTCGCGGCGGCCATCCCGGCCAGGATCAGTGCGAGGGTCCGCGGCCCCAGCCGCCGGTGGCCGAGGGCGAAGCCGCCGACCAGCGAGCCGAGGCTGGCGATCGCGATGGCGACGCCGACGAGCGGGCCCTGCGCGGAGAACCGGGTCACGAGGGCGATCTCCAGCGCACCGAACGACGCGACCAGCCCGAAGCTCGCCGCGACCGCCAGCCGCATCGACCGCACGGCGAGCACGCGCCCGAACGGCGCGCGATTGCGCTCGAGCCGCAGCCCGCCGAGGTGCGGGCTGAGCAGGAACCACAGCGTCCCGACGATCGCGACGCCGGCGGCGAGGAGCAGTGGGAAGGCGGTGGACACGGTGGTCGCCAGGAGGGTCGCCGCCACCGGCCCGAGGATCCAGATCAGCTCCTGCGCCGACGTGTCCAGCGCGAAGAGGGCCGGCACGCTCTCCTCCGGGGCCAGCCGCGGGTAGAGCGCCCGGACGACGGGCATGAGCGGCGGCACGGTCACGCCGATCACCAGGCCGAGCGCGATGAGCAGTGGAGGCTGCGGGCCGCCCAGCGCGAGCACCAGCATCGCCGCCGCGTTGACCGCGGCGAGCGCGGCGACGGTCGTCCGGATCCCGAGGCGTGCGGCCAGCCGGCTGGTCAGCGGCATGGCGACCGCCTGCCCAACGCTCAGGCAGGCGACGACCACGCCGGCGACGGCGTACGAGCCGGTCAGCCGCTCGACGTACAGCAGCACGGCCAGCGACAGCATCCCGAGCGGGAACCGCGCGAGCAGCTGCGCCGCGGTGATGCGGGCGATGCCGGGCAGACGGACGAGGTCGAGGTACGCGCTCACCCCGTCACTTGCCCACGCCGCCCGCGAGGCCGCGGACGAAGTAGCGCTGGCAGACGAAGAACAGGATCACCATCGGGAGGGCGGCCATCACCATCCCGGCGAAGACCACGGGGTACTGCGTGCCGTTCTTCGACATGAGGTCCGCCAGGCCGACGGGCAGCGTCTGCACGCCCGTGCCCGAGGTGAACACCATCGCGAAGAGGTACTCGTTCCAGTTCTGCAGCACGTTGAGCACGATGGTCGTGATGACGATCGGCATGCTCATCGGCAGGATGATGCGCCAGAAGGTGGCCGCGCGCGAGGCGCCGTCGATCGAGGCGGCCTCGTCGACCTCGCGCGGAAGATCGAGCATGTAGGCGCGCATCAGGAACACCGTGAACGGGATGCGGAACGCCGTGTAGAGGATGAGCAGGCCGAAGAACGAGTCGTACAGCCCCATCCCCTGGAACATCTTGACGAGTGGGATGAGCGCGACCGTCGGCGCCAGCATCAGGCCGGCGAGCACGAGCACGGTGAAGGTGCGGTTGAGCGGGATGCTCACCCGGGTCAGGCCGTACGCCGCCCACGCGCTGATCAGCTCGGTGATGAGCGTCGCGAGCACGGTCAGCGAGACGCTCGTGAACACGAAGTCGCCGACGCCCTGCCGCCACGCCGTCGCGAAGTTCTGCCAGATCGGCGACGCGGGAAGCGCGAACGGGTTCGTGAACAGCTCGGCGTTCGTCTTCAGAGCGTTCGTCACCATCCACAGCAGCGGGTAGAGCACCACCACAGCGAGGGCGACCAGGAGGGTCCACATCGCCGCGACGCGCACGCCGCGGCCGAACCGGGCCAGAACTACCATTCCACTCTCCTCCTGCGCGAGTACGCGAGCTGCGCGACGGCGAGCACCAGCGTGATGACGAAGATCGCGACGCCGATGGCCGCGGCCGAGCCGAAATCGTTCGTGACGAATCCGGCGTGGTAGAGCCACGTGCCGAGCACCTGGCTCGAGTTGTTCGGCCCTCCGCTCGTCATCACCATCACCTCGTTGAACACCTGGAAGGCGCCGGAGATGGTGACGATCATCATCAGACCGGTCATCTCGCGCACGAGCGGCAGCGAGACGTCGAAGAAGCGGCGCACGGGGCCGACGCCGTCGAGCTGGGCCGCCTCGTACAGCTCCTGCGGGATGCGCTGCAGCGCCACCGAGAACAGCAGCACGCTGTAGCCGAACCCCTGCCACTGGCTCATCGCGATGACGGCGAAGATCGCCGTGCCCTCGTGCCCGAGCCACGCCTGCGAGAACTGGCCGAGGCCGAGGTTGTCGAGGAAGACGTTGAGCAGCCCGGTCTGCGGCTGGTAGATGAAGTAGAACAGGAGGCCGGCGACGGTCAGCGAGATCGCCGAGGGGATGAAGTAGATCGCCCGGAACGCCTCGCGCCAGCGCTCGCTGCGCACGCTCTCGACGATGGCGGCGAGCACCAGCGCCCCGAAGACCTGGAAGACGATCGAGAGGCCCGCGTACCAGGCGTTGTTGCCGAGCGCCCGCCAGAAGACCGGGTCGCCCGCGAGGTTCGTGTAGTTCTGCGTGCCGACGAACGTCTGCTCGCCGCTGTAGATGTTCCACTTCAGGAAGCTGAAGAGGATGTTCTGCAGCAGCGGCCAGTAGACGAACACCGCCAGGACGGCGAGGGCGGGGATCAGCCACACCAGGCCGCGCCAGCTCGGGGCGCGGCGCCGCCCGCCCCCGGGAGCGCCGGCCGCGGGGGCCGTGCGGCCGCGTTCGAGGCGCGTCCGCACGGGCGCCGGCGGGGCCTGGGTGGTGGTCATTTCGCCTTCTCGGAGGCCTGGCGCACGGCCTTCAGAGCCGCGTCGGGGGTGAGGCTGCTGGAGACGAGCCCCTCGGACGCCGAGACCCACGCGTCGGCGACGTCGGGCACGTTGGCCATGTCGAGCCAGACGAAGGTCGTCTTGGCGTCGTTCACGAGCTTCGTGCCCTCGGCGACCGCCGGTGTGGCGTTCTTCTCCGTGACCGCGCCCTTCACCGCGCTCGGCTGGCCGTACGGCGGGGACGAGAGGGTCGTCGCGTTCTTCGGGTTCGTCGCGAACTTCAGGAAGTCGAGGGCGAGGGCGGCGTTCTTGCTGCGCTGGTTGATCATGTAGCCCTCGGGAGCGGCCTCCAGCGTCCCCGGGTCGCCCTTCGCCGACGCCGAGGCGGGCAGCGGGAAGATCCCGAAGCCGTCGGCGTGCAGCCGGCTGTCCGCGGTGTTCACCGAGTCGAACTCGATGAGCTCCTGGTAGTACATGGCGGCCTTGCCGGTCGCCTGCTGCTGCTGCGCGGTCGTGTAGGTCACGCCGTTCGAGTTGGACGCGTCGCCGGTGCACTCGGTGACGAGCTGCTGGAACTGCTTCATGCCCTCCGTGTAGCCGGGGTCGGTGTACTTCGCGGTCTTCGGGTCGAGGTCGGCCTCGAGGGTCGAGCGCGGAACGTCGTAGGCGAAGAGCTGGCCGAGGTAGTGCAGGCCGGGCCAGCCGTCCTTGTTGCCGAAGGCGATGGGCACGTAGCCTGCGGCCTTGATGGTGGAGCAGTCCGAGATCAGCTCGTCGAAGCTCGTCGGGACGCTCAGGCCGAGGTCGGCGAAGATCTTCGTGTTGTAGCCCATGAACTTCGCGTCGTTGTAGAGCGGGACGCCGTAGTACTTACCGTCGTACTTGAAGGCGTTGACCGATCCCGCGCCGAAGGTGTCGCCCCACGTCGTCCCCGGCGCGATCACCGAGCTGAGGTCGGCGGCGAGTCCGTTGAGGGCGAAGTTCTCGCCCCAGTTGCCGGCGTAGCTGAAGTAGATGTCGGGCAGCGACTGCGACCCGATCAGGACCTTCTCCTTGTCCTTGATCGCGTTGTCGTCGGTCTCCTGCGCCAGGGTGATCTTCACCTGGGGGTGCTCGGCCTTGTACGCGGCCACGACGCCCTCGAAGTAGGAGCTCATGGGGTCGCCCGCTCCGGCGGTCAGGATGCTCAGGGTGCCCGCGTAGTCGGGCTTGGCCGCGATGTCGGCGGCCGCGGTGCCGCCTCCGCCGGACGAGCACGCCGTCAGCGCGAGCGCCAGGACGCCCATAGCCGCCACCGTGATGGTTCTGGTCTTCTTCACGCTCATCTCCCGTCGTCCGGGTCGTGCGGAGGATGCCTGCCGCCGGACCCGTCTTTGGATCGGTTGGACCGGTCGCTCCGGACCGGTTGCGATGACTATACGGGAAATTGGTACCGGTATCAACATTGGATCAGGATTTCGGGATCCCGACCCATCGGCCGCCCTAGGAGGCGGGAGGCGCGACGCTCTCGCGCGCGACGAAGTCGGCCTCGAGCACATGCGTCGCGGTCGGCGCCTCGCTGCCGCCGACGCGCGCCAGCAGGCACTCGGCGGTGAGTGCCCCCAGCTGGTGCATCGGCTGCGCCACCACCGACATCGGTGGCGTCATCACGCTCGCCCACGAACTGTCGTCGAAGCCGATGAGCGACACGTCCTCCGGGCAGCGGAGCGCGCGCTGCTGCAACGCGCGCAGCGAGCCGGTGAGCGCATCAGTCTCGGTGGCGAAGATCGCGGTGGGCGGATCCGAGAGGGACAGCATCCCGAGCACCGCGCGCGTCGCCTGCGGCTCGTTCTTGAGCACGTGGGTCACGAGGGAGGTGTCGAAGGGGATGCCTGCGCGCTCCAGCGCGTCGAGGTAGCCGAGCAGACGCTCGCCGTCGCTCCACAGCGCGTTGTCGATGATGCGCCGCAGATCGTCGGCGTCGGCCGCCGGCTCGGTGGTCACCGGCCCCCAGACGAATCCGATACGCCGGTGGCCCTGGTCGATCAGCGAGGCCACGGCCTCCCGCGACGCCTCGCGGTTGTTGATGACGACGGCGTCCGCGTCCACCGTGTCGACCAGGCGGTCGAGCAGCACGAGCGGGATCTCGCGCTTGGCGACGATGTCGAGGTGCGGCAGCGGATCGGTGCGGCCCGCCGCCGGCGCGAGCGCGATGCCGTCGACCTGCTTGTCGACGAGCACCTCGATCGCGGCCTCCTCGAGCTGCAGGTTCTCGTCCGTGCTCAGCACGATGACGTCGTAGCCGGCCGTGCGCGCGGCGTCGCTGAAGCCGCGCAGCACGCCCGCGAAGAACGGGTTTCCCACGTCCGCCAGCACCAGGCCGAGCGTGCGGGTCTCCCCCGTCGTCATGCTCCGGGCGATCGAGTTGGGCCGGTAGCCCAGCTCCTTCGCGACGGCCAGGATGCGGTCCCGGGTCTTCGGGCTCACCGAGCCGTACCCGCCCAAGGTCCGGGCGACGGTCGCTCGACCGACTCCGGCGGCCTCCGCCACCTCCGAGATCGTCGGCGACGGCGTCCGCTCGCGCTCCGTGGACATCGCCACCCCTTCCTTGTCGCGGGGCGGCGTCCGCGTCATCCGAGCTCGACGGCCGCCACTCCTCCGATCGGGCCGACGGCCTCGACGGCGCCCTCGCTGTCGCGTCCGTGGCCGAACGCTCCCTCGACGGTGCACTGCCGCGCCGCGAACTGCGCGGCCCGGCGCATGGACCGGTGCAGGGCCACGCCACTGGGCCGCTCGTTCCTGCGCCAGCCGGATCGCAGCAATTCAACCACGAACGCTGCGAGGTAGGCGTCGCCGCAGCCCATCGTGTCGACGAACGGTCCCGGCACCGGCGCCGAGTCGGAGTAGTAGTAGGCGTCGCCGTCGAACAGCACCGCTCCCGCCGCCCCCTGCGTCCCCAGGACGAGTTTCGGGCCGTGGGAGGCGATGCGCCGCAGTTCGGCCCAGACCTCGGTGCGCGTGAGGTCGCCGCACGAGACGAGCGCCAGGTCGACCCAGGGGCCGACCGCGTCGAGGTACTCCGCGGTGCGGAACTCCGGCTCCGTCGAGAGGTCGTACGACCGCAGCACCCGCGTCGGCGCCAGCTTCGGCAGCTCGGCGACGGACGCCGAGTACGCGCTCGAGTGCACGAGCGAGAAGCCGGCGGCGTACCGCACGTCCTCCGCATCCAGCCGCAACGGATCGCTGATCGTGACGCCGCCCTGGTTCCAGCCGAGGAACCTCCGCTCCCCCTCCACCGTCTCGATCTCGGTCACCCCGTTCGGCCCGGGGCGCACCGGGGAGCGCGAGGTGTCGACCCCGCAGTCCTCGATGGCGCCCCGGACGAAACGGCCGCGCTCGTCATCGCCGAACACCCCCAGGTACGCCGCCTCGGCGCCGAGCTGCCGGGCGAACACGGCGACGTTCACCGCGTTGCCGCCCGGGTACTCGATGCCGCGGTCGACGAACCGGTCGACGATGTTGTCCCCGAAGCCGAGGACGCGCAGGTCGCTCATCGCATCCCGCTCAGTACTCGACGACGCGGTAGTAGCGGCGCAGGTCGAGCGAGTGGTCGCGCGCCTGCGCGAGGTGCTTGCTGAACCGGTCGACGACGGCGTCCGCGACCATCGGCGAGAGCAGCCCGCGGAACTCGTCGCTCACTCCCGGCAGCGCGTAGTCCTTCGTGTCGATCACCGTCACGTCGTCGCTGTAGGTCGTCGCGAACGAGTGGACGCGGTCCATCAGCGGCCGGGTCTCGTCCTCGCCCACGAAGAGCAGCATGCTGGTGTCCTTCTCGATCAGCTCCAGCGAGCCGTGGAAGAACTCGGCGGCGTGGACGCGCGTGGTGCGCAGCCACTGCATCTCCTCGAGGATGCACATCGAGTAGAGGTAGGTGAACCCCCACAGGTTCCCCGAGCCGACGAGGAAGTGGTAGTCCGTCTCCGCGTGCTTCTGCGCGAACGCCTGGCCGACCGCGTCGGCCTGCTTGGTGACCGCGACCAGCGCCTCCGGGATGTAGTCGAGGTCCTGCACCAGGCGGTCGTAGCCCTCGAACTCGCCGCGGGCGGCGAGGAACGCGGCGCCGAACAGCAGGAACTGCACGTCGAACGGCCACGCCTTCGGCGCGGAGAGCAGCACCTCGTCGACGGCGGCGGCGATCGGGCTCTCCGGGTAGCCGGTGAACCCGATGGTCAGGGCGCCCTTCTCGCGGGCGAACTCCACGCAGTCGAGGATGTCCTCGGTCGTGCCCGAGACCGAGGCGAAGATCGCCACCGAGTCCGGTCCGAACTGCGGGTCCGGCGCGAGGACGAACTCCTTGCCGATGACCGTGCGCACCGGGAAGTCGGAGCGCGTCTGGAAGAAGCGCTCGTACGGCAGGGCCGCGGCGTAGGTGCCGCCGGCGCCGATGAAATAGATGTTCTTCCAGTGGCCGGCCTGGATGCGCGCGACCAGCTCCTCGATCTGCGGCCGGAGCGCCACGGTGCTCCTGACCTGCTCCAGGAATTCCTCTTCATTGAAGCCCAGCATCTGTCTCCCTCCACCGACCCACTTATTGGTACCGGTATCAATGTGTCTCAATGGTGGCATGAATGGGAGGTGGAAGCAAGGCGTGGCCTCCTCAGTGCTAGTATCGAATTCGACACCAGACGGGAGGCGAGGCGATGACTATCCAGAGCTCCCTCAAGCACGCGCGCGTGCGCGCCGGCCTCAGCCTCACCGACGCCGCGAAGCGAAGCGGCATCCAGCGTTCGAACATCGCAGCGATCGAGAACGGCCGCCGCGACCCCACCGCTTCGACGATCGAGAAGATCGCGACCGCTTCGCACGTCCGCCTCATCCCTGTCGCGAGCGACGGCCGAACCTCCGTCGCGGAGGCGTCGGACGCGGTAGCCGAGGCTCTGCACCGGGGAGAGGCCTTCCGGGCGTATCGCGCACTCATCCAGATCGCCGACGACCTCGCCGCACCCGATCCGGTCGACCGTTTCGTCCTCGCCATCGAACCTCCCGCTCGCATCACTCCCGAGTGGGATGCCGCACTCGCGGGAGTGACCGAGTGGCGACTGGGTGAAATCGGCCTTCCTCTGCCCGGTTGGGTCCGCGCCGAACACGGCGACCCGGCGTGGGGGTGGGCACCTCCCCTGTCGGACGCCGCGGACTCGATCCCGGTCGACATCGACCGCGTTCCCGAGCCGCTCCGCAAGCGGGGCGTGCTCATCGAAGCCGACGAGCTGGCCAGCGTATGACGGCTTCGCCCGGCCCGGCTCGATCCGAGTTCACACGCGCGGAGATGATCGATGGGCTGCGCGACCTCGTCGGTCGGCTGAGGGGACTCGGGCAGCCTTCTCGCATCCAGATCGTCGGAGGCGCCGCGATCGCCCTCACCCTCAACGAACATCGGTCCGCGACCGCGGACATCGACGGGCCCGTCAGCCCGCCCGATGTCGTGCTCGGTATCGCCGCCGCGATCGCGATCGAACGCAATTGGCGCGGAGACTGGCTGAACGACGCCGCCGCGCAGTTCGTGCCGACAGGCTACGGGCGGCCGGCGGGGTGGGTCACCATCTACGACGCCGAAGGGGTGACCGTGCAGGTCGCGGATGCGGAGACTCTGCTCGCGATGAAGGTGTATGCCGCTCAGAAGAGGGGGCGCCGCGAATTCGAGGACCTGGAAACGCTGATCCCCGCGATCGGCCTCACGACGGTCGATGATGTCGAGGCCCTCTACGAGTCCTTCTACCCAGGCGACGAGCTGACAGCGCGGACCGCCGCCATCATCCAGGCCGTCCTCGACCAGGGCGCCCCGAAGCCGGACGCCCCGGCGCGCCCCGATCTCGGATAGCGACGCCGGGGCAGCCCGGTGGCCCTACTTCTGCAGCACCGGCTTCCACGCCCCCGTCGCGACAGCGTCGTCCTGTGCATCGGCGGCGAACCGGTCGAGCCGGAACGTCGCCAGGACGGGCGATGGCGCTCCGGTCAGGATCTCCTCCGCGGCGAGCTCGCCCAGCGCGAGGCCGAGGGTCGCGCCCGAGTGGGTGAACAGGGCGTAGAGGCCCGGGATCGACGGCACCGGACCGGCCACCGGCTCGCCGTCGCCGGGGATCGGCTTCAGGCCGGCGCCGACGCGTGCAGCGGTGAGGGTCGGGTGCCCGGCGAGGACCTTCGACGCCTCCTCGAGAAGCCCGGCCACCGACTCCTCGGGCACGGTGATCGTGCCGTCGTCCGCCACGGAGGTCGACTGCTCGGCCCAGTCCGCGTCGAGCACGAGGCGTCCGTCGGGGGTCGGGCGCACGGCGACGCGCGGCGTGTTGAGCACGGTGGTCACCGCGGCGTCCACGGGCTCGGTGAACACCACGAAGGCCGTCGGCGTGGCATCCGGGACGGTCACGCCGAGGGCGGCGAGCTGCGCCGGGACGGCGGGACCCGTTGCCAGCACGACCTGATCGGCGGCGAGCCGGGTGCCGTCCGCCAGGATCACTCCGGCTGCGGCTCCGTCAACGACGTCGACCCGCGCCTGCCCGGCGTGCTCGACGACCGTCGCACCGTCCGCCACGGCCTCCGCGATGAGCGCGGCGATGAGGTCCGGCAGGCTCACCCAGCCCTCTCCCGCGTTGAAGATGGCGCCCTCCCCGGCGACGGACGCGGGGTCGACATCCGGCGCGAACCGGGCGACCTCATCCCGCTCGACCCAGATCGAGTCGTAGCCGTTGGCCCGCTCGAAGGCGAAGGTGTCGCGGAAGCTTTCGCCCTCCCCGGCCCACTTGAGAGCTCCGTCGAAGCGGAGGTAGCCCTGGCTGTCGGGGTGCTGCTCGCGCCACGTGCGGTAGCGGTCGAGCGCGATCAGCCGCAGGTAGTGGTACTCGGGGGTGCGGTCGCCGGAGGAGTTCAGCCACGCGATCGAGCGGCCGGACGCGCCGTCGGCGAGCGAGCCCGCGGTGACGAGCGTCACGTCGGCGCCGCCCCTGGCCAGGTGGGCGTAGGTGGACGCTCCGAGGATGCCGCCGCCGATGACGACGACGCGGGGACGGAGGGAAGGGGTGCTCATGATGCTCACTTTCGGTTCCAGGTCTGGATGGTGTCGATCACTTCGAGGGCCGCGAGGCTGTCCCGCGGGTCGACGGGGAGCGGCGCACCGCCGCGCAGGGAGGCCGCGAGCCGGCGGTAGAAGTCGGCGTAGTCGCCCGGTTCGAGCGGCACGCTGTCGTGGTGGGCGTCCGTGCCGAGGCGGGCGGTCGTGCCGGCGACGCCGAGTCGCGGGTCGCCGGGACGCATCCCGGCTCCGAGCTGGTCCTCCTGCGGGTCCAGCCCCCACGAGAGGAATCCGCCGCGGGATCCCAGGGCGCGGAAACGCGGGCCCGAGAGCGGAGCCACCGCGCTCATCCACAGGTGGCTCGTGGTCCCGGAGTCGTGGTCGAGCACGACGAAGACGTCGTCATCGGCTGCTCCCCCGCGACGGTTCCGGACCTCGGCGTGCGCCACCGTCGCCGGACCGAACAGCAGCAGGGCCTGGTCGACGAGGTGTGCTCCGAGATCGAGCAGCACGCCGCCGCCGTCCCCGGCCGTGGTGGTCGCCTTCCAGGAGTCGCCGGCGGAGGGCATCCACCACTCGAACCGCGACTCGAAGCGCCGGACGTCGCCGAGCGCCCCGTCCGAAACCAGGCGGCGCAGCGTGCGGAAGTCGCCGTCCCAGCGGCGGTTCTGGAAGACCGTGAACGGCACGCCGGCGGCGTCGGCCCGCTCGATGAGCGCCCGGCCGGACGCGGCGTCGGGGCTGAACGGCTTGTCGACCACCGTCGCGATCCCGGCGTCGATCGCCGCGGTCGCGTGGGCGACGTGGAGCGGTGTCGGCGAGGCCACGACCACGAGGTCGAGTCCGGGATGCGCGAGCAGCGCCTCCACGTCGGGGACCGCGATCGCGCCCGGGTGGTCGGCGGCGAGCCTGTCGACCTGCGATGTCACCACGGCGGCGAGTTCGAAGGCGGGGTCCGCCGCGAGGAACGGGGCGTGGAACACGCGCCCGGCGACGCCGTAGCCGATCAGTCCGACGCGGAGGGCGTCCCCGCCGCTCACAGCACCTCCGACAGGAAGCGCTGCAGCCGCGGGCTCTGCGGCCGGTCGAACAGGTCGTGTGGCCGACCGGCCTCCACGACGCGTCCCTCGTCCATGAAGACCACCTGGTCGGCGACCTTGCGGGCGAAGTTCATCTCGTGGGTGACGACGACCATGGTCATGCCGCGGCGGCCCAGGTCGGCCATGAGGTTGAGGACGCCCTTCACCAGCTCGGGGTCGAGCGCGCTGGTGACCTCGTCGAACAGCATGACCTCCGGCTCCATGGCGAGCGCGCGGGCGATGGCGACGCGCTGCTGCTGGCCGCCGGACAGGTCGCGGGGCCGGTGGTCCATCCGCTCGCCGAGGCCGACCTCGGTCAGGCGCTCCTCCGCGATGCGCTGGGCCTGCTCCCGGGGCAGCTTCTTGACCGAGCGCAGCGCCAGCGTCACGTTCTGGAGCGCGGTGTGGTCGGGGAAGAGGTTGAAATGCTGGAAGACCAGCCCGATCCGCCGCCGCAGGGTGTCGGGCTTCGTGCCCAGGATGCTCTCGCCGCCGAGCCGCACGTCGCCGCTCTTCGGCTCGTGCAGCCGGTTGACGCCGCGGAGCATGGTCGACTTGCCCGAGCCCGAGGGGCCGATGACGCAGGTCGTGGTGCCGGGGGCGACGGCGATGGAGACGCCGCGGAGCACCTCGATGTCGCCGTACGCCATGGTCAGGTCGACGAGCTCGAGGGACGAGCCGCGCAGGTCCGCGCGGGTCTGCGCGGGCAGAGGAGAGGTGTAGGTCATGTGTTGCTCCCGAGGGTGATCGGCGCAGGGGTCTGCACCTCGTCCAGCTCATCCAGTCCGCTCTTGGGCGGGGCCGGCCGGCGGCGCCCGGTGCGGAACCGGTTGTCGAAGTGGTTCACGACATGGGTCAGCGGAACCGTGATGACCAGGTAGAAGAGACCGGCCAGCACCAGCGGGGAGAGGTTGCCCGTCAGCACGGCGGCGTCCTGCCCGACGCGGAACAGCTCCCGCTCCCCGACCAGCAGGCCGAGGAAGTAGACGAGGCTCGAGTCCTTGACGATGGCGATGAACTGGTTGACGAGGGCGGGCAGCACGCGGCGGATACCCTGGGGCACCACCACCAGCCGCATCGCCTTCCCGTAGCTCAGGCCGAGCGCCCGGCAGGCCTCCAGCTGGCCGCGCTCGACGCTCTGGATGCCGGCGCGGAAGATCTCGCCGATGTAGGCGGCGGCGATCAGCGACAGCGCCAGGATGCCCAGCGGGTAGGGCGACGGCCCGAAGACCGACTGCGAGAACCGCGCGAATCCCTGCCCGATCAGCAGGATGGTGAGGATCGCGGGCAGCCCGCGGAACACGTCGGTGTAGATGCGCGCCGGGATGCGCAGCCAGCGCGACGTGGAGATCCCCATGACCGCGAGGACCATGCCGAGCACGACGCCCAGGACGGTCGCCGCGGCGGAGATGATCAGCGTGTTCACCAGTCCGACTGTCAGCAGCTGCGGGAAGACCTGCAGCATCGACGGGATGTCGAAGAAGGTGTGCGAGATGGTGTTGAGCCAGTCCATGGGGATTCTCCCTGTCGGCCTACTTGCTGGGGGTGGGGGTCGAGGTCTGCTCGGCCTTCGGCAGGTACTGCTCGGGCATCGGCGAGCCCGGGAACCACTTCTGGTAGAGCGTCTTCCAGGTGCCGTCCTCCATCGCCGCGTGCAGGGCGGTGTCGAGCGCCTTCTTCAGCGCCGGGTTGCCCTTGGCGATGGCGAAGCCGGCGGGAGCGTCGAACGACGGGATGTCCTCCGCGTCCTTCAGGTCCGGGTACTGCGCGATGTAGCTCTTCAGCGCCTCGTAGTCGAGGAAGTGCGCGTCGATCGAGCCGCTGTTGAGCGCCGACACGGCCGCGTTGTTGTCCGGGAAGCGCACCAGGCTCGCCTTCGGGAAGTGCTTGACCGCGTAGGTCTCCTGCAGCGTGCCCTGCACGACGCCGAGGCGCTTGCCCGCGAGGTCGGCGGAGGAGTCGATGCCCGAGCTCCTCGTGGTGAGGACGCTGAGGTAGCCGGCGAGGTATCCGTCGGAGAAGTCGACCGTCTTCTTGCGCTCGTCGGTGATGCCGATGGCGGCGACGCCGACGTCGAACTGGTGGTTGGCGACGGCGGACAGGAGGCCGGAGAAGTCCTGGCCCGTGAAGACCGCCTTGCCGAGGTGGGCGCGCTTGGCGACGTCGGTGAACAGCTCCACGTCGAAGCCGGTGAAGTTGCCGTTCGCGTCGGTGAATGTGTACGGCTTGGCGTCGCCGAGGCTGGCGACGCGGACGGTGCCGGCCTCGATCAGCCCGTACGGGTTGTCCTTCGTGGCGGAGCCGGAGGCCCCGCCCGAACTGCAGGCGGCGAGGACGAGGGCGGCGGAGGCGGCGGCCGCCAGGAGTCCGGCGGGCCGGAGGAGAGTGCGTCGTTTCACTGCGGGGTCCAATCGTGCGTTGGGCGGTTCGGCGGGGACGCGAAAGGAGCGATCCTCATCGATCTGTGTGAGTTGCAGAGACCGGTCTCAGTCACTTACGCTGAGACCGGTCTCAGTTGGTTTTCTGGGACTGTACCCGACACTTCGCGGGTTCGTCAATACGATGATGTTTGCGATACGCGGCGAGATGGAAACGGAAGGCGGCGTCGATGAGCCCCCAGCACCAGGCGAGACATGCGGCGACAGTGGCGGACATCGCCCGGGTCGCGAAGGTGTCGAAGGCCACCGCGGCCAGAGCGCTCGGTGAGTACGGTCAGGTCAGCCAGGCGGTCCGGGATCGCGTGCTGGCAGCCGCCGAGGAGCTCGACTACCGCCCGAACGCGCTCGCGAAGTCGATGAACACCGGCCGCTCGAACACCATCGGGGTCGTCGTGGGCGACATCGAGAACCCGTTCTTCGCCCTGGCGATGCGCGGCATCTCCGACGTGGCCAGCGAGGCCGGCTACTCCGTCATCCTCATCAACTCCGACGAGACCGTGGAGGCCGAGGAGGCCGCCCTGGACGTCCTCCTCGACAACCAGGTCGACGCGGTCATCGTCGCCCCGGCCTCCTCCGCTCACGTCGAGCACCTGGGCAACGCCTCCCGCGCCGGGCGTCCGCTGGTGCTGCTGGACCGCCGGGCGAACGGGGAGGGCTACGACTCCGTGACCGTCGACAACCGTTCGGCGGCGCGGGCGGCGACCGAGGAGCTGCTCCGCCACGGCCATCGCCGGATCGCGTTCGTCTCGACCCACGAGTACCCGCAGCCGACCTACGACCGCGGCCACCAGATCACCATGTCCTCCGTGGCCGACCGCGTCACCGGCTTCCTGGAGACGCTCGACGCGGCGGGGATCGACACCCCCGAGCGCTACATCCGACTGGATGCCCGGCGGCGCGGCGTGGAGGCGGTGACCCGCGAGCTCCTCCGGGAGGATCCTCCCGTCACCGCCATCATCGCCTCGGACAGTCTGATCGCCATGTCCGTCTTCAGCACCCTCCGCAGCGACGGGTTCCGCATCCCGGACGACGTCTCGCTGATCGCGTTCGACAATCCCGCGTGGACGGCCATCACCACCCCGCCGCTGACGGTGGTGGAGCAGCCGATCTACGAGCTCGGCGCCGCAGCGGCCCGGCGCGCCCTGCAGCGCGTGCGCGACGAACGCGTCGCCGACGCCGCCCTGGTCTTCGAGACCCGGCTGCTCAGCCGGGAGTCGGTGGGAACTGCTCCCGCCTGATTGAAAAGCAAGTGCCATTCGGTTTATGGTCGACCCATGGCACAACGGGGTTCGTACGCGAAAGGCGTCGCCAAGCGCGAGGAGATCCTCTCGACGGCGCTCGACGTGATCGCCCGGGAGGGCTATGGCGGCGCGTCCGTGAAGGCGCTCGCCGACGCCGCGGGGTTGAGCCAGGCGGGGCTGCTGCACTACTTCGACAGCAAGGACGAGCTCTTCACCGAGATCCTGCGCAAGCGCGACGACCTCGATCTGGAGACGTACCGCTCCGAGAGCGGCGATCCGTTCCGCGTCTTCCTGCGGGTGATGCGCCACAACGCCGAGGTCCCCGGGCTCGTCGAGCTGTACACGCGCCTCGCCGCCGAGGCGAGCGACCACGCCCATCCCGCCCACCGGTTCTTCCTCGCCCGTCGCGCGGCGATGCGTGCCCTGTTCGACGGGATGGTCGAGGACGGCAGACGCGCGGGGCGCTACCCCGCCGACTTCGACACGGCTGCGTTCGGCACCATCCTGAACGCCGCCGCGGACGGCCTGCAGACGATGTGGCTGCAGGATCCCACCATCGACATGGCGGCGGAGCTCGAGCGACTGCTCGTGGCCCTCGGCGTCCTCACCCTCGAACGGAGCACCCTCCCATGAGCGATCCCGCCATCGACGTCGACGCGACCGATCCCGCAGCGACAGGTCCGGTCGTCCGGATCGACGCCGGCGATGTCCGGGGCGTGTGGCGCGAGTCGTCCGCCGCGTTCCTCGGCATCCCGTTCGCCGAGCCTCCGGTCGGCCCGCTGCGGTTCGAGGCACCTGTCCCGGTCGCCCCGTGGGAGGGGGTGCGGGATGCGACGCGACTCGGCGCGACGCCGCAGCGCAAGCAGCTCGCCGAGATCACGCTGATCCCCGAGCCTTCCATCCCCGGCGACTCGACGCTCAACGTCAACGTGTACACGCCCGCACCCGGGGAGCCCGGGGCGTCGCTGCCCGTGCTCGTCTACATCCACGGCGGCGGCTACACGGCCGGCTCGCCCGCGAGCCCCTGGTACGACGGCCGGGCGTTCAACCGCGACGGCGTCGTCACCGTCTCCCTCTCCTACCGGCTCGGCTTCGACGGCTTCGGCTACATCGAGGGCGCCCCCAGCAATCGCGGTGTGCGCGACTGGCTGCTCGCCCTCGACTGGGTGCAGCGCAACATCGCGGCGTTCGGCGGCGACCCCGGGCAGGTCACGATCGCCGGGCAGTCCGCCGGCGGCGGCGCGGTGCTGACGCTGCTCGGGATGCCCGCCGCGCAGCATCTCTTCCGCGCCGTGTGGAGCCTCTCGGGCGCCGTCGGCGACGTCGCGGAGGCTCGGGCGAAGGGGATCGCGCAGAACCTCGCGCGCCTCGCCGGTGTCGAGGCGAACCGGGACGGCTTCGCCACGGTGCCCGAGACGCGCATCCTCGAGCTCCAGGACAAGGCGACCAACCCCGACGACCTGGATCCCATGGCCGGCGTCACCGCGATGCTCACGGAGGGCCTCCCCTGGGGGCCGATGATCGACGGCGACCTGCTCGTGCAGTCGACCCTCGACTCCCTCCGCAGCGGCGTCGGCAGCGACAAGCCGCTGGTGCTCGGGGCGAACGACGACGAGTTCACGATGGCGACCGACTCCGCGAAGAACAAGCTCCGCTTCATCCCGGCCGGGATCGCGCTCGGCAAGCTGCTCGGCGACAAGGCGCGCCGCAAGGCCTATCTCGCCGCCAATGCGCCGCAGCGCCGCAAGGGCACCGCGGCCGTGCTCGGCAGGTTCGTGACCGACAGCGTGTTCCGGGCGCCGGTCGTCCGCATCGCCGATGCCCGCGCGGCGCACCCGACCTGGGTCTACCGCTTCTCGTGGGTGTCGCCGAAGCTCGGCTGGGCGGCCCACTGCCTCGACGTCCCGTTCTGGTTCGACTGCCTCGACGCGGAGAAGGTCGACTTCATCGCCGGCGACAACCCGCCGCAGTCGCTCGCGACCGCCCTGCACGCGGCGGCGGTCGCGTTCGTCCGGGAGGGTGCACCGGGATGGCGGCCCTGGTCGGAGGCCGAGGGCGCGACGCGCGTGTTCGGCCGCGACCCGGCCTCCCCCGAGCTGTTGCCCGACGGCTACGCCTCGGTGCGCGCGCTGGTCTGAGAGCGACGCGGCGCGGGCATTCAGTCCCGCGTCGCGCCCGGCCAGAGGTAGGGGAGGTCGTCCGGCACGTCCGGGAAGAACGGCCGGTAGAACTCCGGGTCCTTCCGCACGAGGTTCGACTGGTGGCTGCGGTGGAAGCCGGCGTCGCCGATCCACGGCGGCAGCTCGAGATCGTCCTGGGCGAGGTCGGCGACCTCCGGGGCGAACGCGAGCACCTGCGGGCGCACCGTGTCCGCATGCCCCTGCTCGATCCAGGCGTCCGCCGACTCGAGCGCGTATTTCGTCAGCGCCGGGAGGTATCCCCGCCACATCAGTGCGACCGGGTGGTGGCGCCATCCGTACCCGGGCACGGTGATCGCCCGCAGCACCTGCAGCGCCTCCACGCGCTGCTTGCCCATCCGGGCGCGGTCGAGGACGCGCACGCTCTCGGCGAAGGACGGATACGGGAGGAAGGTCTGCACGCGGCACACGGTACGCGCGCCGGGCTGCCGCCTTCAGCCCGCGGCGTGCCGTTCGGCGGACTCCAGGATGGACTCGACGCCGAACAGGAAGATCTCCCTGTCCCGCAGCGCGACGAGCTCGGTCGCGTTGGCGGCGACATGGGGATGCTCGGTCGGGTCGACGCGCAGCGGACCCTCCAGCCAGAGGTCGCCTTCGCCATCGCCGGCCGAGCCGCCGCCGGCCGAGCCGCCAGTGCCGGCGCGCGCGTGCGCGATCCCCGCGGCCCCGGAGAGCACGAACGACGAGAGCAGCGCGTAGTGCCGCACCATCATCCCGCTGTCGAGCCCCGCCTCCGCGAAGGCCGCGAGGATGAGCTCGATCGTCCGCGTCTCCGCCGGCCCGTTGGTCGTCAGGACGGTCGCCTCGACGGCGATCGCGGGATACTGCGTGAAGACGTCGAGGGTGGCGACGGCCAGCGAGCGCAGCCGCGAGCGCCAGTCGCCGGCGACCTCGACGCGGGCGAGCACCTGCGCGAGCACCTCGTCGAGCAGCGCCTGCATGAGCGCGTGCTTGTTCGGGAAATGGCGGTACGCCGCGGTGGGATCGGCGCCGAGGGCCGCGCCGATGCTCCGCACCGAGATCGCAGAGGCATCGGCACCCTGCGCGATCGCCATCCCGGCCTCCACGATGCGCTCCCTGGTCAGGCGCGCGCGCGGCGCCGCGGACGTCTCGCGAGACCGCACCATCGTCCTTCTCCGCCCTCGGCGACCCGGGATGGCCGCCACCCCTCCCACGATAGGGCCCGCGGCCACCCTGTCAACACTGTTGACATCGGTGTTGCGCGGCCCGTAGCATCCCACTCATTCCGCGTTCGACGAAGACAGGGAGCGATCGAGTGGCAGCAGCAGACGTCATCTTCACCGGGGGCCCGGTCTTCACCGGTGCCGGCGCTCCGGTCACCGGGCACGCCGTCGTCGTGAGCGGAGGTCGCATCCTCGCCGTCGTCCCCGAAGCCGAGGCGGAGGCGCACCGCGGGGACGGCACCCGCGTCGTCGAGCTCGGCGGGGCGCTGCTGTCGCCGGGATTCCAGGACGCGCACATCCATCCCGTCGGCGGCGGCGTGGAGCTGCTGCAGTGCAATCTCGCCGAGGCGGTCGACGCGGAGGACGCCCTGCGGCGCATCGCCGACTACGCGGCGGCGAACCCCGACGGCTGGATCCTCGGCGGCGGGTGGGCGATGGACCACTACGCCGGAGGCGCCCCGACCCGGCACTCCCTCGACGCCGTCGTCGGCGACCGGCCCGTGCTGCTGAGCAACCGCGACCATCACGGCGTGTGGGCGAGCACGGCGGCGATCCGGCTCGCCGGCCTGGACGCCGCCACCCCCGACCCGGCCGATGGGCGCATCGAGCGGGAGGCGGACGGGTTCCCGGCCGGCACCTTCCACGAGGGCGCCGGCGACGCCTTCGATGCGGTCCTTCCTCCGGTCGACGAGGAGCTCGTGTACGCCGGCCTGCTCCGCGCCCAGTCCGAGCTGCTCGCGCTCGGCATCACCGGCTGGCAGGACGCCCTCATCGGCAGCGCCGCCGGCATCCCCGAGAACCTCGCTGTCTATCGTCGCGCGCTCGAGGAGGGCGCGCTCGTCGCGCACGTCGTCGGCGCACAGTGGTGGGCGCGCAGCGGAGGGGCGGAGCAGGTGGCCGAGATGGTCGCGCGCCGCGACGAGCTCGCGGCCGTCGACCCCGAGCGGTTCCAGCTCGGAACGGTGAAGATCATGGTCGACGGCGTGGCCGAGAACCGCACCGCGGCCATGAAGGCCCCGTACCGGGACGGCCACGGTCACGACACCGACAACGCGGGTCTCTCCTTCATCGACCCCGAGCTCCTGCGCGACTATGTGACCGCCCTCGACCGCGAGGGCTTCCAGGTGCACTTCCACGCCCTCGGCGACCGGGCGGTCCAGGAGGCGCTCGATGCGGTGGAGGCGGCGCGCGCGGCCAACGGTGCGACCGACGGCCGCCACCACCTCGCGCACCTGCAGGTCGTCGCCGAGGACGACGTTCCCCGGTTCGCCGAGCTGGATGCGATCGCGAACCTCCAGGCCCTGTGGGCGTGCCACGAGCCGCAGCTCGACGAGCTCACGCTGCCCTTCCTCCAGGAGGAAGCCGAGGCCCGGCAGTATCCGTTCGGCGACCTCCACCGCCACGGTGCGCGCCTCGCCGCCGGGAGCGACTGGCCGGTGTCGAGCGCGAACCCGATCGAGGCGATCCACATCGCGGTGAACCGCGTCTCGCCGGGCAGCGACGACGAGCCCTTGGGCGGCCCGCACCAGCGCCTCGACCTCGCGACCGCCTTCGCCGCGTACACCTCGGGCTCCGCCTACGCGAACCACCGCGACCACGACACCGGGAGCATCGCGCCCGGGTACCTCGCCAACCTCGTCGTCATCGAGCCGAACCCGTTCGACGCCCCGGCGGACGCCATCCACCTCTCCGCGGTGACCTCCACCTGGGTCGAGGGGAGGGCCGTCCACGCACGCGAAGTCTGATGACGCCGGAGAAGGAGAGCTACGCGCTCTCGCTGCGCCACTCGCTGTCGATGGCCTCGCCGCGGTCGAAGGCGGCCTCCTCCCGCTCGCGCAGTTCGACGCGGCGGATCTTGCCGGAGATCGTCTTGGGCAGCTCGAAGAACTCGATGCGGCGCACGCGCTCGAAGGCCGAGAGCTCCGTGCGTGCGTGCGCGAAGATCGCAGCGGCGGTCTCGGCGTCGGGCGCCCAGCCCTCGGCGAGCGCGACGTACGCCTTCACGACGCTGTGCCGGGTCGCATCCGGAGCCGGCACCACCGCCGACTCGGCCACCGCCGGGTGCCGCAGCAGCACGCTCTCGACCTCGAACGGCGAGATCTTGTAGTCCGACGACTTGAAGATGTCGTCCGTGCGGCCGACGAAGGTGATCGTGCCGTCCTCGGCCTGCTCGGCCACGTCTCCGGTGTGGAAGTAGCCGTCGGCGCGTGCCGCCGCCGTCTTCTCGTCGTCGCCGAGGTAGCCCGACATCAGGTTGACGGGCTCGACGGACAGGTCGAGGCAGATCTCCCCCACGTTCGCCCGCTCGCCCGTGAGCGGGTCCACGATCGCGATCGCGACGCCCGGCAGCGCCCGTCCCATCGAGCCGGGGACCACCGCGGCTCCGGGCGGGTTCGCGATCAGGGCGGTCGTCTCGGTCTGGCCGTACCCGTCCCGGATGGTCAGCCCCCACGCCTGCTCCACCGCGGCGATCACGCCGGGGTTGAGCGGCTCGCCGGCCGACAGGATCTCCCGGAGCGCGCGCGGCTTCGGGCCGAGCGCGCTCTGGATGAGCATCCGCCACACCGTCGGCGGCGCGCAGAACGTCGAGACCTCCGCCTCGTCCAGGTGCGCGAGCAGCGCAGCGGGATCGAAGCGGCGGTAGTTGTACACGTACACGGTCGCCTCGGCGATCCACGGCGCGAAGAAGCAGCTCCAGGCGTGCTTGCCCCAGCCGGGCGAACTGATCGCCAGGTGGATGTCGCCGGGCTCGACGCCGAGCCAGTACATGGTGGAAAGGTGCCCGACCGGGTAGGAGGAGTGCGTGTGCACCACCATCTTCGGCTTGGAGGTCGTGCCCGAGGTGAAGTAGACGAGGCACGGGTCGTCGGTGCGCACCGTCACCTGGGGCCGTGCTCCGCGCTCGTCGTACGACTCGGCGTAGTCCCGCCAGCCCGCTCCCCCGTCGACGGCGATGCGGCCGAAGTCGCCCTCGATCCCGGCGAACTTGTCCAGCTCCGCCGCGTCGGCGATGACGTGGCGCACCTGCCCGCGCTCGAGCCGGTCGGCGAGGTCGGTGCTCGACAGGAGCGTCGTGGTCGGCAGGATCACGGCGCCCAGCTTCATGATCGCCAGCATCGACTCCCAGAGCTCGACGCGGTTGCCGAGCATCAGCATCACATGGTCGCCCTGCCGCACGCCGGTGGAGGCCAGCCAGGCGGCGACCTGATCGGAGCGCTGCCGCATCCCGTCGTACGTGACCCTGGTCTCGCGGCCGTCCTCCTCCACGATCCAGAGGGCGAGCCGCTCGTTGCCGAGGGCGATCGCGTCGAACCAGTCGACCGCCCAGTTGAAGTGGTCGCCGACGTCCGGCCATGCGAAGGCGGCGGTCGCGGCGCGTTCGTCGGTGCGGTGCTCGAGCAGGGTGTCGCGAGCCGCCCGGAAGCTCTCCATGGAGGTCATCACCACAGTGTGCCGCATGTCGCGGGGCGAGAGGTCACAGGAGCGTCGTGGCGGTGCTGGGAACGGTGGCGACGAACGCGGAGGCGTGCGCGAACTGCGTCTCATCGAAGGCGGATGCCATGCTCTCGATCTCCGCGGCTCCGATCCCGTTGCGAGCCGCCGTCTCGCGCCAGGTGGACACGGCGCGGAGCACCGGCACGAGGGCTTCGGCGGCGGCCATCGCATTCAGGTGGTAGACGTCGCTGGTCTCGATCAGGAGCCGGATGTCGCGGTCCACCGGGTCGTCGCGATCGCTGATCCGCCGGGAGCGGATCCGCCCGCCCGCCCGGGTCGGGTTGACGTCGAAAAGGGGGCTGAGCCGCCATCCGGAGTCCCGGCGCAGGAAGCCGTGGTTCTTCCAATGGTCATCCGCATTGCCGACGAGCACGGTGAGCGCCACTCGCTGGAACAGTTCCCGCAGATCGTGCTTGGCGTGCTCAGGTACGAGGTGGTCGATGGTGTCTGCGAAATCCGCATAGGTCGCCTGCTGGTTCTGCGGGCCCAGCTGCATGGCGGTCATCGCCGAGATGAATCCTGCTCTGCGCTGATTCGGTGCACCTGGCTCCCCGTCGCGATCGAAGCGCTCGATCAGCAGCGACGACCCCCGCTCGGCCAGTGGGATCAGCCGTCGTCGCGGCACGCGGAGCCCGGCCTTCGCAGCGATGTCGAGGGCGGTGGCCTCCCAGGCCTCCAGGTCGGAGCGACGGTCGCGGTTGGAGGGCAGCTTCAGCATCCACAGCGAGCCGTCGACCTCCGGGATCGACGCCTTGGGCCGCGCGCCTCCCAGGCTCGATCCGGCGAACCCGAGGATCTCGATGTCATCCTCGGTCGCCTCGTACTCCTCGAACCGTCCGGCAGCCTCGGCGATGCGGCGGACGTCGTGCGTGTTCGCAGCGGTGTGCGCCGCCGAGGTGAGCCAGCGCTCGCCGACCGGGCGCGCGCCCGTCGCCGTGAAGCGCAGGGCGCCCATCCGGGTGAGGTCGTTCTGCTGCACCAGGTGATCGAACTCCCCGAGCCCGCGGGGAGCGTCGCGCTGCAACGCGTACTCGGCCTCGATGAGCGCGGCGCCCCAGTCGTCGGGCCGCACGTCCGCGAACGCACCGAAGAGCGTCGTGTCGGCGCCGGAGAACTGTCGTCCGGCCACGAGGGGCAGGTCGGGCGAAAGCGCGTAGCGATCAGGGTGTGCCAGGTAGCCGGGCGCGTACTCGAACGAGCTGCCGGCGAGGGTGCGACCCCCCATGAAGGAGGCGCGCAGCGAACCGACGAGGATCGGCGCCCCGCGGCGATCGTCCAGGTAGACATCGACGGCGTCGATCAATCTCATCCGTTCGGAGCCCACCGTCTACCTCCTCCGCGCTGCGTGCCGCACGCCGACCTCTTCGTCCATGAGGGCGCGGCCGGCGTTCGATCGCCAGGGGTCGGTGCTCTCCACCACCGTATTGGCGATGCCCAGCGCCGTGAGCACAGCGAGCACGGAGTCGATCCGCGGGGCGCCGGTGCCCTGCTCGAGGGCACGCAGCGTGTCCCGCGTGACGTGGGCACGCTCGGCGAGTTGGACGGCGCTGAGGCCCTGCAGCTTCCTCCAGCGTTCGATGTTGGCGCCGAGCTCGCCGAGGAGCCGGTCGCGTGCCGGCGACTGTCGGGTGACCATTCCCGCGCTCCTCACTGACGTGTTTTCCTGTCAACTATACGCCTGATTGCAACGTATAGAGCGCAGAAACGGAGATCGCGGAGATTATCTGGTGGCGTTGTGAGACCGCGGCGTCGCCCCGAACCGCTGCGTCCCGGTCACCCGGAGCAGGTCCAGCTTCGCGGCGTCCTCGCTCCCGGGAACCGCCGTGTAGACGACGATGCGCAGATCGCCGTCGGGGACGGTCAGCACGTCGCAGTCGACCGTGATCGGGCCGGCCGCCGTGCGCGTGAGCGTCTTCCTGCTCGACTTGTGCACTGCGACTCCTGCCTCGTTCCAGAGCGCGGTGAACTCCGGCGATTCCGCCCGCAGCCGCGCGATGAGCCGCGCGAGTTCGGCGTCCGCCGGGTAGCGGCCGAGGGCCCCGCGGATGTCGGCCACCAGGTCGCGGGAGAACTCCGCGTCGTGCTCGTCGTCGTAGTCGACCCCGTCGTGTCCGATCATGAAGTGCCGCCAGACGAGGTTGCGCTCGATGCCCCCGGCGGCGGCCGGGTCGCCGGTCAGCGCCGCCCAGAGCGCGTTCCACTGGAGAACGTCCCACGCCGCGGTGAAGACGCCGATCGGCGCATCCCCGATCCGGTCGAGCAGCCGCTGCACGCCCGGTGTGATGTGCCGTGGGATCACGTCCCGCGGCGGCGGCATCGCGCCCGCCACGCGGTACAGGTGGTCCCGTTCCAGCTCCGTCAGGCGCAGGGCCCGCGCCAGCGCGCCGAGCAGCTGCGGGGACGGGTTCGCGGCCCGACCCTGCTCGAGCCGGACGATGTAGTCGACGCTCACTCCGGCGAGCGCCGCCAGCTCCTCTCGCCGCAGCCCGGGCGTGCGGCGGCCCGGACCGGCGGGGAGGCCGGCCTCGACCGGATCGACGCGGTCGCGCCACGATCGCAGGACCTGCGCGAATTCGCTCACGCCGTCCAGGCTACGTCCGGTCGCGACGTGCTGGGTGGTACTCGCGGTCCCACCGTCGACCGGAGCCTGGGGGATGCGCGCGGTGCAGCGGAGGATCGTCGGTATGACCACCACATTGATCACCGGAGCCAACCGCAGCCTCGGCCTCGAGACCGCCCTCCGCCTCCTCGGGGCCGGTCACACCGTCTACGCCGGGATGCGCGACCTCGGCTCCGCCGCCGAGGTGCGCGACCTCGGCGCCATCCCCGTGCAGCTCGACGTCACCGACCAGGCGAGCGTCGACGCGGCGATCGCCTCCCTCCCCCGCCTCGATGTGCTCGTGAACAACGCGGGCATCCTCGGCCGCTCGTTCGGCGTCGACGACCTCGACCCCGCCGCGATCCGGGAGGTGCTGGAGACCAACGTCGTCGGCATCGTCCGTGTGACCCAGGCCGCCCTCCCCTTGCTCCGCGCATCGGAGCAGCCCGTCATCGTCAACGTCGCCTCCGGTGTCGGCTGGCCGCGCTGGCTCACCACCGAAGGCCACGACGAGTTCCCGGTCACCTCCGTCCCCTACGCCGCCTCCAAAGCCGCCGTCATCGCCCTCACCGTGCAGTACGCGAAGAGCCTCCCCGGCTTCCGCGTGAACGCCAGCGACCCCGGCTACACCGCCACCGACTTCAACCGCCACAACGGTCACCAGACCGTCACCGAGGGCACCGACGCGACCGTGACGCTCGCGACGATCGGGGCGGACGGGCCGACCGGGGAGTTCCACAACCGGGAGGGGCGGATCGCGTACTGAGGGCGCGCGCGGTGGTACTGCCGACAATCTGCCGCGGCTGGCGGAGCGCCCGCGGGACGGGCAGAATCGCAATATGGGGGATGAATCGCGGAGCGTCCGGCTCTTCCGCGGGCTCCCTGCCGACCCGGGCACCCGTCGGCGCCTGCTCGCCCGGCTCGGCTGGGGCGTGCCGATCGGCGTCGTCGCCGGCGCGATCATCGCCGCGCTGAGTGCGCTGGCTCTCGCTGCGAACCCGAGCGGGTGGTCCTGGCAGACTCCCCTCAGCATCGTCGGGTTCGTCGGGGGCTGGGCGCTTGCCGGAGGTGGCATCGCGCTGGTGGCCTCCGCCGGCGCGATCGTCGCGCTGCTCCTCTACACCGCGTTCGGAGGGTCCGAGCATCGAGCGAGCGCCGCCGCTCTCGGGGCGGGCGGTGTTCTGCTTCTGGCGGGGTGGGGAGTCGACCAGATGTTCTCGGCGTACCCGTTCGCCATCTACATCGCCATCCCCGCATCCCTGGTCGGCGCGATCGTCGCCGCCCTGGTCGTCTCGCGCGCGACGAGGCGGGTGTAGATCGGTATCCGAGAGCGGACGGGGTCTGCAGGTCTCGGCACGGCGCTTGGTACGCTGGCGCAGACGGGGGAGGGTCGATGGGTTTGTTTCGGCGTCGAAAAGACGAGCCGCAGCCGTCGGATCGCATCGAGTGGGTCACCTCGACCGCACGGCGAATGCTCGCCGAGCGCGGTGTCGAGACCACCATCGCGCACGGCGCCCAGCCGGACGATGTCACTCTCGTCGGCGCCGACGGCCACCGGTATCCGCTCTTCAACGCCTTCGCGAAGACGCACGGGGCGACGGCGGAGCGGGCGTCGCAGATCGTGGCCGAGCACATCGACAACCTCGTGGATGCGAACACAACGGTCTCCGTCGACCGGCTGTCGGCCGACGAGCTCCGGCAGCAGGCCCGCACGCGCATCCTCCCCGGCGGAGAGGGTCGCCCGGACGAGCCGACGTTCCGCTACGCCCGGCCGTTCTCGGAGGGGCTCATCCTCGCTTTGTGCGTGGACTTCCCGACGAGCGTGCAGTTCATCACCGACTCCGACCTCGACGGACTCGCCCTGAGCCTCGACGAGTTGTACGCGTACGGGCAGCTCAACACGGACCGCGAACCGATCGACGAGCGCGTCGAACCGGCACCGGGCATCCAGGTGATCGTCGGGACTCGCTCTTCACCGCCTCCAAAGCGGCCAACCTCCCCGCCGTGCTCGGGGCCGCGCCGTTCGGGACGCTCTTCACGCTCCCGCACCGCCACATGCTCATCGCACTGCCCATCACCGGGCCCGAGACCCTGAGTGCGGTGGAGTCCCTGGTCGCGCTGACGATGCAGGTGCTCGGCAACGGGCCGGCACCGGGCGGCGTCCTCTCCGCCGACGTCCTCTTCTCCCGCGATGGGGACGTCGATCGCGTCTCCTCGATCGACGAGGACGGGACGGTCTCGATCACGGTGGATGCGCGCCTGCAGCACGCCATCGAGCAAGCGGTCGGCTGACTCGACGCGTCACAGCCACGACAGGATGTAGAGGATCCAAATGACGAGCGGCAGGGCCACCCCCACGAGGAGGGCGGCCGTCCCGTTGACCCGCAGCCGCAGGCCTGGTCTGGTCGCAGCCGTGATCAGCGGGACCGCGAACGCGAGGATGATGACGGCGGCGTAGCCGCCCAGGATGAACCCCACCCCTGCCTCGCCGGCGTCGGTGTTGAGGTCCTTCCGCCACCAGCCCGCAGCCGCGCCGAGGTACTGCGGATACGCGGCCATGAGCACGTACGCGAACACCAGCGGGATGGCCGGAATCACATACCACCCGAGCATCCTCCACTCGGCCTTCTCCACCTCCGCGGAAGCCGTCGGCGGTCGGTCGCTTCTCTGCATCGGTCCCCCCGCGCTCAGGCTACGTGACCACCCCAGGAGGCCTCCATACATCGTTGGGGTGATGTGGATGCCGTCCGCAGGCGCCGCGCGGAGGAGAGCGCCGGAAAGGCCTCCCCCTCACGTCGGCCCCGGCGCATCCTGACGGGCGCCCCCCGACGCGGTCGCGGGCCGGTCGAGTCCGCGCCAGGCGGGGAACAGCAGCGGTGCCAGCGTCGTCAGGAGCATCGCCGCTCCGCTGATCAGCAGCGCGGGAGTGAGGCCGAGCGCGGAGGTGAGTGCGCCGCCGGCGAGGGAGCCGAACGGGATGCCGATCCACGCGCTCGCCTTGACGGCACCGAGAACGCGGGCATGCAGCGGGGGCGGGATGCGCTCGAACTGGACGGCGCCCACGATCGGGTTCAGCGCTCCGCCCAGGGCCCCGCATGCCAGAGCGACGACCACGACCGCCGGCACGGACGCCGAGAAGGCGAGGGCGAAGAAGGGCGGTGCACCCGACAGCACCGTGCAGATCGCGTACGTCGCCCAGCGCGGCACGCGCGGACCGAGCCAGGCGCCGAGCAGGACGCCGATCAGAGCGCCGAGTCCGAGGGCGCCGCCGATCAGGCCGAACGCCGCCGCACTGTGGGCGGAGTCGCGGGCCCACACGGGGAGGAAGACGGAGGTGAGGGCCTCGTCCAGCAGATTGGTGGCGGCGACCATCGTGACGATTCCCAGCAGCAGCCGGTCGGTGCGGAGGAACCGCATCCCCTCGGCGAGCTCTGCCGCGTAGGCGCGCACCCTCAGCGGGCCGATCGGCGCGCTCGGCCGAACGCCGGCCGCGGGCACGAGGGTGGCGACGAGAAGGGCGGCGACGAGGAAGGCGATCGCGTCCACGACGAGCACCCCCGCCGCGCCGACCAGTGCGACGGCCACACCCCCGAGCGGCATGCCGACGAGGAGCGAACCCCGGTTGGCGGCCGCGTAGGCGCCGGTCGCGCGCTCGATGGGGGCCTTCGCAGCGTCGGCGAGCGCGGGGAGGAGTGGGGCGGTCGCGGCATCGGCCAGGCCGCGCGCGCCTCCTGCCACGGCGACCAGAGCAGCCAACACCGAGAGCTCGTCCTGCCCGAGCGCGATGACGACCGGCACGGCTCCGATCGCGATGGCGGCGGCTGCGGTGCCCGCGAGGACGATGCGGCGTGGGCCCACCCGGTCGACGAGCGGGCCCGCGGTGGCCTGGAGGAGCACGTAGGGCGCGAGCTGCGCGAAGCCGACGACGCCGGTCGCGACCGCGCTGCCGGTCTCCTCCAGCACGAGCCACGGCACGGCCACCGCAGCCATCGCCGTGCCGAGGCCGGAGACGAAGGAGGCGGCCACCAGCCCGTGGAGTGCGAACGCCGAGCGGCGCGATCCCTCGACCCGACGGCTCTCCGCGACCATGAGTTCAGGGGCTCTCGGGGAAGAGCTGGAAAACCGCGTGCGCGCGCATCGTGCCGGCCGCGTCCGGTGTCTCTGGTGCGCGGCGGTAGCGAGCCAGCAGGTCGAGCACCTCGCTGCGCAGTGCCCGCGCTTCGTCGTCGGTGAGCCGGAGCGGGAGGTCCGTCACCGTCCACGGCAGCTCCGCGAGCTCCTCGACCGGGCCGCTGACCGCATCGATGAACGCGATGGTGCGGCGGTACGACTGCTCGGCCACCAGGCGGAGGTACCGGGCGGCTTCTTCCGTCGCCTCGTCGGGGTCGGCCGCGCCGGCGTCCTCCGGCATCCGGAAGGTGAAGGACGTCGAGCGCCGCACCGCCTTCCACCAGCGGTCCCTGCCCGTTCCGCGCTCGGCGTCCTCCACGATGAAGCCGTGTTCGGCGAGCACGCGGAGGTGGTAGCTGAGGACGCCCGTCGACAGCCCGACCTTCTCCCCCAGCCCGGTGGCGGTCGCCGGGCCGTCGGCCTGCAGCAGCTCGAGGAGTTGCAACCGGATGGGGTTCGCCAGCCCGCGCAGTGCACTGGGGCTGAGGACGTCGTCACGGTCCGGGTCGATCCAGTCGGGTGCGCTGTCCATGTCCCCAGAATAACCGCAGAATCTATTCTGCAGAAGTAATTCTGCAAAATTTCGGCGGGTGACGAGGCGATCGCCCTTACGTGAGCAATTGTCACAATTGTCTTGCGGGAGGGTGGTGCGGGGTGTTTGATGTGCAGGGTTGCGCTGCCGACGAAGGGGGTCATCGTGAAAGTGCTGGCATTCGTCCTCTCCGTGCTGATCGCCACCGCCCTCGTCGCCGCGGGCACCGCGCTCATCGTCATCCAATCGCCGTCACATTCACTCGGGCTCGACCTCGTCGCGATCTTCGCGCTCACCGTCTTCATCTACGGTCCGCTGCTTCTGGGCTCGGTGACGTCGTACTGGGATGTGCGCGGATCCGCCGGGAGCCGCGCCTCCTTCCGGCGCTACCTGTGGGTAGTTCTGGGCATCGAGGCGCTGGCCGCCATCGCGATCGTCGTCTACTCCGTCATGGCGGGCACGCCGATCTGGTTTCCGATCGTCTTCATCGTCGGGGGCGCCGTGCTGACGGTCGCCGGGCTGACGATCGGCCGGGCGCTGCACCGCCACGAGCAGGCGCATCCCCGAGCGGACGAGTCGTGGCGACCGGTCAGCCGGCACGAGGTGAGTCGGAAGGTCCTCGGCATCGCCGTGACCTTCGTCGCGATCTTCATCGTGGGTCTCGTGGTGTTCGGCCTCCTGGGCGCGAGCGACGGTGCCCCGTCCCTCGGCGACCAGCTCACCTTCGCTTTCCAGTTCGCGACCATCGGCGCCGCGCTGACGGCGATCCTCGTCTCCGTGCCGCTGAACCGTCGGCTGCGCAGCACGGTCGGCGGTGACTTCGGCACGATCCGCACCGTCGGCAAGGTCGTCCTCGGGAACAAGGAGGTCGAGCTCGACCACGCCGGACAGGTCGCCGCGGCGAAGTACGCCACGATCATCCCTACGATCCTGGGATTCCAGCTCAGCTATCTGACGCTGCTGTACCTCGGCCTCGGAACCCAGCAGGTGCGGATGATCCTCGGGGGACGCAACGAGGCGTTCAACATCGGGTTCACCATCCTGCTGATCGCCATCCTCGTCGCGTTCATCCCGTACGTCGTCGTGCGCATCCGACGCGCGCGCACGTACGCGCGGGAGCATGGCGAGCTGCTGGCCTCGGACGACTCGTCGTGGCCGGCAAGCACCCCCTGACCCGGGCCGACCGGTGGGTCGCCACGGGGATCTTCGTCGGCACCTGCGCGGTCTTCGGCCTCGGGCTCGGCGGCCTCAGCTACGGGATGTTCGACCGCGGCGCGCATTCGCTCCTGGCGGCCACCATCGGAGGCGCGGCCGGCGGTCTCGTCTTCGGTTTCGGAATGACGTTCGCCATCATCGCCTCGTGGCGTGCCGGCGGCGGACGTGCGACCGTGGTCGCCATCAACCGGGCCGTGAGGGTCGGTGCGCTCCCCGCGGATGCCGACCCCGCAGCCTGGCTGCCCGTGCTGGCGCGACGCCTCGAGGAGGCGAGACGCTGGAAGCTCAGCAACCCGCTCATCTTCGCCACGGTCGCCGTGGTCGGGATCGGCACCGCCATCGCCGTGCGGAACCCGGTGTACACGATCGTCATGCTCGGACTGGCCGCCGTCATCATCGGGATCACCCTCTGGAGCGTGGCGACACGACGACGTCGCGAACAGAGCATCCTCGCTCTCATCGAGGAGCTGGAGGCGCGGCGAGGCCTCGACGACGGAGCCCGGCCTGTTCCGGGAAACCGCGATGAGGGCGAGGATGGCACCGACGGGCGCGCAGCCCGCATCCGCTGAGAGGAGCACACGATGAGACTCACGGTCAGCCTGCAGGTCACCCTGGACGGCGTCGCCCAAGCCAACGGCGGCAACAATGAGGAGATGGATCCGGGGTTCACCCGAGGCGGCTGGGCCATTCCGCACAACGACGGCGACGCCGTCCAGTACATCCTCGAGACCTGGCAGCGACCGGACGCCTTCCTCCTGGGCCGCAAGACGTTCGGCCTCTTCGAGGCGTACTGGGGCGCCCGCAGCACCGACGGCGGCTTCGGCGAGGCCATCAGCTCGAAGCCGAAGTACCTCGTCTCCACCACCACGATCGAGCCGACGTGGGAGGGGACCACCGTCATCGCCGAGGATGTCGCCGACCGCATCCGTGAGCTCAAAGCCGGGCCCGACGGCGAGCTGCTCGTGGTCGGCAGCGTCTCGCTCGCCCGATGGCTGCTCGAAAACGAGCTGGTGGACGAGCTGAATCTGGTCCAATTCCCCGTGATCGTCGGCGAGGGCGAGCGCGTCTTCCCTGAGCGGGGCCGCGACTTCGCCCTCGACCTGATCGACTCCCGCATGTTCGGCACCGGGATCGTCGCCCTCACCTACCGGGTGGGCGGTCGTCCCGAGTACGCCTGATCGCGGACGCCGGCGACGCTCCCGGCCGCGGCCGCTGCCTCGTCGAGCGCTGCCGCCAGATACGACGCTGAGGCGCTGCCGGCCGCACCAGCGACTTCCTGGGGTGTACCCGCGGCGACGACCGTCCCGCCGCTCTCGCCGGCGCCGGGACCGAGATCTATGACGTAGTCGGCCGTCGCGACGACCCGCATGTCGAGTTCGACCACGACGACCGTGTTGCCCGCATCCACCAGGCTCTGCAGGTGCTCGATGAGCCGGTCGGCGTCGGCGCAGTGGAGGCCGGAGGTCGGTTCGTCGAGCACGTACAGGGTGTCGGCGCGTTGGGCGCGCTGGAGTTCGGAGGCGAGCTTCACCCGTTGCGCCTCGCCGCCGGACAGCTCCGTCGCCGGCTGGCCCAGCCGCAGGTAGCCGAGCCCCACGTCCACGAGCGCGGTCAGGGAGCGCATGATCTCGTTCTCGCCGCCGAAGAAGGCGTGGGCCTCCTCGACGGACATCGCGAGGATCTCGGCGACGTTCCGGTCGCGCCAGCGGATCTCGAGCGTCTCGTCGTTGTATCGGGTGCCGTGGCATTCGGGGCAGACGGTGTAGACCGACGGCAGGAACAACAGCTCGACCATGACGGCTCCCTCGCCCTCGCAGGTGGGGCAGCGGCCGCCGGCCACGTTGAAGGAGAAGCGGCCGGGCCGGTATCCCCTCGACCGCGCCTCCGGAGTCGCCGCGAAACGCCGTCGGACATGGTCGAACAGGCCCGTGTAGGTGGCGACGTTGGAGCGCGGGGTGCGGCCGATGGGCTTCTGGTCGATGTTGACCACCCGTCGGACGCCGCCGAGATCTCCCGAGATGGTCCCTTCGAGCTGCTCGGGTCCGTCCGCGAGGAGCAGGTCGTCGGTCTCGGGAGCGTCGTCGTCGAGGTCGACCGGTCGGCCGAGATGGTCCCCGAGCAGCGCGGGAAGCACCTGGCTGACCAGGCTGGACTTTCCCGCCCCGGAGACTCCGGTCACCGCCGTGAAAGCTCCGAGCGGGAAGGAGACCGACGCGTCGCGCAGGTTGTTGCGGGTGATCCGTTCGAGCGTCAGCCATCCCGTCGGCTCCCGCGGAGTCCGTGCGGCGAGCCCGCGCCTGCCGAACAGGTAGTCCCTGGTGACCGACTCCTCCACGTCGGCGAGACCGTCCGGCACTCCGCTGTAGACGACGCGACCGCCCCGTTCACCGGCTCCGGGCCCGATGTCCACCAGCCAGTCCGCGTGCCGCATCACCTCCACCGAGTGCTCGACGACGAACAGGCTGTTGCCCCTCTTCTTGAGCCCCTCGAGGATGCCCAGGAGAGCGTTCACGTCCTGCGGGTGCAGACCCGCCGACGGTTCGTCGAGCACGTAGACGACGCCGAACAGCTCGGAACTCAGCTGGGTGGCGAGCCGCAGTCGCTGCAGCTCGCCTCCCGACAGCGTCGGTGTCGTGCGGTGCAACGACAGATACCCCAGCCCGAGGTCGATGATGGGGTGCAGACGCTCCAGCAGCTCGGCGGCCAGACGTGCGGCCGCTGCGCGCTTCTCCACCGACTGGTTCGGGGTCCGGCGCACGTCCGGAGCCGCGGCGTGCGACGCTCCACCCGCGGCGACCCGCTGCTGCGTCGCCTCACGGCGCGCGCCTTCATCGAGTGGCACCCCGGAGGTGGCGAGCTCCTCCCTTGCTGCGTCCACGAGGGCCGCGAGCCGGCCGGACAGCTCGCGGAGCGGGAGCCGTGAGACGTCGGCGATGTCGATCCCCTCGAACCGCACCGAGAGCGCCTCCGGCTTGAGCCGCTTCCCGTGGCACACCGGGCACACGGCGGAGGTGAGGAACTCCGCGACCCGCCGCTTCATCGACGCGCTCTTGGTCGTCGCGAAGGTGTCGAGCACGTAGCGGCGGGCACCCACGAACGTCCCCTGATAGCTCGGCTCCATCCCCGTGGAGATCGCACGACGCGTCTGCGGCGGAGTGAACCCCGCGTACACCGGGGCGGTCGGCCGTTCCTCGGTGAAGAGGATCCAGTCGCGATCCGCGCGCGGCAGGTCCTGCCAGGGCGTGTCGACGTCGTACCCCAGCGACACCAGGATGTCCCGCTGGTTCTGCCCGTGCCACGCGGTCGGCCACGAGGCGATCGCCCGCTCCCGGATCGTGAGCGAGGGGTCCGGGACCATCTGCCGCTCGGTGACCTCGTACACCCGGCCGATGCCGTGGCATTCCGGGCACGCGCCCTGCACCGTGTTGGCCGAGAAGTCCTCCGCGTAGAGCATCGGCTGACCGTCGGGATAGTCCCCTGCCCGGGAGTACAGCATCCGCACCAGACTCGACAGCGTCGTGATGCTGCCCACCGTCGAGCGCGCGCTGCGCCCACCGCGCTGCTGCTGCAGCGCCACCGCCGGCGGCATCCCGGTGATCGAGTCGACGTCGGGGACTCCCGCCTGGTCGATCAGACGCCGGGCATACGGGGCGACGGACTCCAGATACCTGCGCTGCGACTCCGCGAAGAGCGTCCCGAACGCGAGCGACGACTTCCCCGAGCCGGACACCCCGGTGAACACCACCATGGCGTCGCGGGGGACGGTGAGGTCCACGTTCTGCAGGTTGTGCTCGCGGGCGCCCCGCAGCTGGACGTCCGGCTGGATCAGCGGTGCGGTTTCGTTCGTCATGGCTTCGCGCCCTCTTTCATCGCCGGATGCCGACAGTCTCGACGACGGGGCACGGTACGTCACACCCTTACACCCGTCTCCGGCGAAACAACGGTGCACGCGTCAACGTCGGTTCGGGCGAGGCAGGACGATGAGCGTCAGGATGCCCCAGAACGTAGCTTTCCAGGTCGTCTCGTCGGCGTTCCACTGGGCGATGTCACTTCGGTAGGCCCCGGGCCAACGGCGGCGTGAGCGCGGTTTCGTTCCGCGGTCGAGCGGCTTCCGTTGTCCCTCACGACCACAGGGCAGCAGCCGCCCTCTCGGCGTCGCCGGCGGCCGTGTTCGCCGCTTGGAGTGCGCCGATGGCCTGCTCGAGGATCGACGCCATCGCAGCCGTCTCCTTCTGCCATTGCGTGTGGGCGCGGTCGAAGGCCCCCTGGGCGAAACGACGCGGTGAACATGCGACCGGCTGGGAGGCGCTGAGGCGCGCTTCCACCGCCACCGGCCGCCCACTTACACCTCTGGTTCCCTCTCCAGGAGTTCCAACGCGCGCAGGAATCCCGCGACGTCGTCGCCTCCCCCGCCGGTGAATACCCGCTTGTGCGCGATCCCCCACGCGGATCGATAGGCGGTCTCCCACCGCGCGGGCAGTTCGACGGTGCCGTCCACTGTGGTCGAGGTCGCGCGGCCAGGCCGCGCGGTCGTGCCGTCGGGCACGTCGATGCAGATGGTCGCCTCGCGTCCCACGCCGAGGATGTCCAACGTCGCGGTCGCAGCTGCGCTCCGGGAGGTGCTCAGCACGATCCGGGATCCGGTCGCCGACCGACCGACGGCGAGGGCGGCGGATGGGGTAGTGGCGACGACGGCGAGCGCCGCGACCTCCACCCCCAGCACGCCGACCGCGCGGAGCTGAGCGTGGAGCACCGCGCGGGGGGAGCGGCCGCCGAGCGGTTCGGTCGACCGGACGTCGAGAAGGGTCGTGCGGCCGATCGCGTCGGCCCACGCGTCCGAGACGGCGCCGAGGACGGGGTTCGACGCCCACGCCTCCGCGAGGACGATCGGCACGCCTGGCGGGCTCTGCGCGAGCCCGACAGACGAGGCGTCGGGCTCGGGGTCGGTGACGATGACGGCACGGGCTCCGCCGTCCGCGGCCCACCGGGCGCGGTCTCCCCAGCCGCCGGCTCCAGACACCACGACGACCTCGGCGTCGCCCTCCGTCGCCGCGAAGCGGAGCGGGAGCGTCGCGAGGGTGGAGGCCGCGGTCGCGGCGCGTGCGCGATCGGTCGGTTCCACTCGGACGGTCAGAGCGGTCATGCGGCATCCTCCTGTTCCGCCACGGCAGCGGCCGCCTGCGCGAGATCCACGGCGAAGACGAGATCCTCGATCAGCTCGTCCAACGGCGGGGCGGGCTGAGCGGCGGCGGCGATGGCGTGCAGCGCCCGCCACTCGCCCTCATACCCGTTGTGGGGAAACGGCCCGAAGCGCGTGGAGCCTTCGGCGGTGGTGAGCGTCGCCACGGCGGAGCCCGCGTGCACGTATGAGGGCGTGAACTCCAGCAGCAGCCGCGCCGCATCGCTCAGCACCTCCAGCTCCCACGTCGGCCGCCACTGCTCGGTGAGCGCGCCGACGGCGTGCACGAGGCCACCCCCCGCGATGAAGCCGAGCTCGTAGCCCCAGGGCGACAATGCCGATGCCGAGACGACCCGCGCGTCCGCGCCGGGCGGAAGGAAGCGCCGGACCAGCGGGAGGTCGTGGATGGCCAGGCCAAGCACGCCGCCGGTGACCATCGATGCGCGCACGGCCGGGTCGGCGAGGTCGGGCAACCCGAGGTCGGGCCGGGAGGTGAGCACCTCGGTCGCCGACGACTCGAACAGCGCGTTCGGGGGCAGGACCACCCGCGACCGGATCGTGTGCGCCTCCCGCGCGCCCGGGGGCAGGGCCTCCCAGGCTGCGACGGCCGCCGACCACGCGGGATCGAAGGTGTGCATCGCTCCGACGACGACCGGCACACCTGTCTGCCTGCTCGCCTCGGCGATCGACTCCGCCTGGTCGCGGTCCGTCGCGAACGGCTTCTCACACAGCACCGCGCGCACCCCCGCGCGCATCGCCGCGACGACGTGCTCGGCGTGGAAGGCGCTCGGGCTGCACACGGCGACGACGTCGACCCCATCGTCGGCGAGCAGCTCGTCGAGCGAGGTGGAGGCGCGGGCCCCCGTCCGTGCCGCTACGGCCGACGCGACCTCCGGGTTCACATCCATCACGTTCCGCACGGCGAACGCGTCCGGCAGCCGCGCCAGGGTCGGCAGGTGGATGGCCTGCACGACGGGCCCGGCGCCGACGATGCCTACACCCAGCGGCGCCTCAGTCATCGCGCGCCCTCCGCAAAGTAGGGCTGCGCCAGGAGATTCTCGCGCGAAAGGACGGCACTCTCGAATGGCGTCCCGTGCTTGGGCAGGTCCACCTCGACCACGTACCACCCTGCGAATTCTGCGGGCAGCGCGTCGAGCACCGCGGCCAGGTCGAGGTCGCCGGCACCGGGTTCGGCCCAGACGCGCTCCGTGCGCGTCGCGTCGTAGTAGTTGACGCCGCCCCGGATGACCCGGGCGGCGGCCGCCGCGTCGAGGTCCTTGAGGTGGATCCCCGCGACGCGGTCCCGGTACTCGGCCACGAGTGCGGCCGGGTCCATGCCCGCGAAGGCGAGGTGGCCCGTGTCCGGGCCGAAGCGCAGCTCGCCGCCGCGCGTGCGATCGAGGATGCCCCGCACCTCCGGCTCGGTCTCGATCCACGAGCCGACGTGCGGGTGCAGGGCCATGGCGACGCCCTCGCGGCGCGCCGCCTGCGCGGCGAGCTCGAGGCCGTCGGCCATGATGGCGACCCGCTCGCCTGAGGCCTCGGCGCCGATGGCGGGTCCGGCGCGCCGGGCGTCGCACATGTGCTGGGCGATGAAGAGGGTGTCGGCCCCCAGCTCGGCGGTCTGGGCGGCCTGGACGCGCGCCGCCTCGACCACAGCGCTCCGCTCGTCCGGCCGGTCGAAGAACCCGCCGAAGTAGCCCGGCGCGGGACGCAGGCCGTACTCGGCGAGCAGCGACCGGTACTCCCCCGGGGTGCTGCCGGGCGGCACGTCGGCGTGCACCGCCGAGTAGCCCGCCCGGGCGATCTGGTCGAAGGTCGAGCGCAGCCGTTCCGGCGACAGGTCAAGTCCGCGCTCCTCCAGCAGGAAGGGCAGCGGGTTGATCGCCACGCGTTCTGATCGGGACATGGTGCCTCTCACTCGGGGGGACGGCGCGGCGCCCAGTCGGCTCCGCGCGCGATGTCGATGAACCGCTCGCCTATGAGCACGTGGCCGGCGGCGTCGGGGTGGAGCCGGTCGTGCAGATGGTGGGTGTCGTCCGGCCCGAGCAGGCGCCGGCCGTCGAGGTAGCGCACCGTCGGGTCGTCGCGCTCGGCGACGACGCGTTCGAGCGCGGGCCGCACCGCCGAGAGCGTGAGCACACCGGGGCGGTCGCCCGCGTCGGGGGTGCCGGTCAGGGCGCCGTCGGGGCCGATCACGGTCGGGCCGGGCGTGGTCTCGTGGATGGGGAGCGCGACGGGCGAGATCACGACGACGGGGGTCTCGGGATGCCCTTCGCGGATGGTGTCGAGGAAGCCGTGCACCGCCGGGGCGAAGGTGCGGGAGCGGAAGGCGTCCGCGTTGACGACGTTCACCCCGAGCTTCAGCGTGATGAGGTCGGCCGGGGTGTCGCGGATCACGCGGGCGACGAAGGGGTCGACCATCGCCTGGCCGCCGAGGCCGAGGCCCGTCAGATCCCAGTCGAGGGCGAGCGCCGCGACCGCGGGCCAGGTGCGGGTGGGGCCGTCCGCCTCCGCCCCGTGACTGATGGAGCTGCCGTAATGCGTCCAGCGCGGACGATCCCGCGGCGGGGCCGGGGCGATGGCCGCGTCGGCGCGGACGGAGAGGATCTCGGTCGCGCTGACGTGCGGCAGCCAGACCTCGACGACGCGGGGGTCCGCCGTGCGCTCGCCCAGCGAGAGACCGGCCACCGACACGGAGCCCGGCACGAGCTCGGTGGCCCCGCCCGGCAACTGACGCACGATCGGCCCGTTGAGGAACGACCGTCGATCCATCTCCCGGCCGTCCACCACGGCGACCAGCACGGCCGGGCGGGCGTCGTCGCTCACGGCCGCGGGGTGGCTGCGGGTGAGCAGCGCCTCGATCACGACGGTGCGCGCCGAGGTCAGCAGTTCGAGCCGCACGCCCGCAGTCTGCCCCGCCATCCGCTCGATCGACTCGTCACCGCCCCGGCGCCGGATGCTGTGCGGCAGGCGGACGGGCGACACGGTCGTGGCGGTCTGGTCGGCGTAGGCCGTTCCGCGGATCGCCGCGCGCACCTCGTCCCTGGTCAACTGGTGGACAGGCATCTAGGGCTCCCAACGGAGAAGCGAGAGGGCGGTGCCGCCGAAGACGCGGTCGCGCTCGGAGGGGTCGAGGAAGCCGAGGGCGTCGGCGGCGAAGGCGAGGGCGTCCGCGTACGAGTGGTGCGCGGTCGAGACGGGCCAGTCGGAGCCCCACGCGAGCCGCTCGGGCCCAAACGCGCGCGCGAGACGCTCGAGGCGGGCGGCCACATCCCGGTAGGGCGGCCCCTCCTCCGACACGTAGCGGAACCCCGACACCTTGACGCCGATGCCGGGATGCCCGGCGAGGCCGAGCAGGGACTCCAGGTCCGCGTCGCTGCGCGAGAGGCCCTGGTGGTGCAGCAGCACGGTCAGTTCAGGGTGGCGTCGTGCGACCCCGGCCACGGCCCGGTGCCACGGCGGCGGGGCGTGCAGGCTCGCCACCAGCCCGAGCCGCTCCGCCGCCGAGAAGAACGCGGCCGCCTCCGCGGTCTCGAACCAGCCGTCGTCGGCGTCGGCGAGGTAGTGCGTGAAGCCCCGGGTGCCCAGCCGGGCGACCTCGTGCTCCAGCCGGCCCGCCCCGCCCGGCCGGTGGTACGTGCCCGACCAGCGGGAGTCCACGTCTGCGAACATCCGGAACTCTCCGGGATGCTCGGCCACGACCGCGGCGACATCGTCGTTGTTGTCCGGATTCCCCGCGCCCGCCTCGCTCCCGTCGATCGCCGCCGCGACGATGGCGGCCCGGGCGACGCCCGAGGCGGCCATCGTGTCGAGCAGGGCGCGGGTCGTCGCGCCGTCGGCCGGTGCCGGGGTCGGATACGGCCAGCGGCGCCACAGGTGGCAGTGCGCATCGACGATCATCGGAGCCCCACCGATGCGGGATCGATCCCCGCGCCGACCGCGCTGCCCGCGCGCGGGGGCTCCGCTGAAGCGCCGAGTCCGAGCAGGACCTCGGCGAGGACGGCGCCGCCCACCGACGACAGCAGGTGCACGGCCCAGGGCTGGAGGGCGGCGCCGTGGGGCGCGAACACGACCCCCTGCTCCTGCGCGAGCGCGGCCACCCGGCCCGCCGTGCCCAGGCCGCCGCACCACGTGACGTCCACCTGCACGATGTCGGCGCAGCCCGCGCGCAGGAATCGCTCGGCCTCCACGCGCCCGAAGAGGTGCTCGCCCCCGGCCACGGCGACGGGCTGCCTGCGGCGCAGCTCCGCGTAGCCCGCCAGGTCGTCCGGCAGGAGCGGCTCCTCCACCCAGCCGAGGCCGTGGTCGCGTGCGGCGTCGAGGAAAGCGGTGGTGTACTCCAGGTTCCACGACATGAAGCAGTCGATCGAGACGGACACATCGGCGGGGATGCGATCGCGCACCTCGTCCAGCCGGTTCAGGTTCGCGCGCAGCCCCTCCTTCCCCTCCGCCGGCCCGTATTGCATGGGAACCTTGACGGTCGCGCTCGTGGCGACGAGGGCGGGGTCGACGTGGTCGAGCAGTTCGGGCGCCGGGCAGGTGAGATAGTGCGGCAGCGGCCGGTCGTCGCCGCCGAGCAGGGCGGCGAGCGAGACGTCGGCGGCACGCGCGGCCAGGTCCCAGAGCGCGAGTTCGCACGCCGAGAGCGCCATCGACAGGATCCCGCCCGCCGCGTAGGGGAGGGCCGCGCGGTGCAGCTGGTCGACGCGCGTGTCGAGATCGAGGGCGTCGCGCCCGAGCAGCAGGTCGCGGAAGTGGCTCTCGATCAGGGCGGCCGTGACGACGCCGCCCCGGCTCTGCCCGACTCCGAAGACGTCGGGGTCGTCGGTCTCGATCAGCACCCAGACCAGGTCGCTGCCCGGGCCCCGCCAGCTGCTGCGCCGCTCGGCGAACTCCGGGTACCGGGAGAGCGGCGTCGACACCCGGCTCTCGTCGAGCCAGGTCCCGGTGGAGAACGGGGACACCTTCACAGCGACATTGCGGATCAGCACGGATTCCTCGGTTCGACGGCTCGTGGGGAAGCACTGGCGATGCTAACGTAAGCACCGGTTTAGTTCAACATTCGAAACTGCCGTCCACCCCACTGGACACATCGACGACGATCTGGAGTATGGATGAGCCCCCGCGCACTGGCGAGAGCCGGACTGGAGACCTCCCTCAAGCCCTTCCCCTCCTGGAGCCAGGCCGACATCGCCGCCACCGCCGCCACGATCTTCGACCGGTGGCGCGACGTCGCCGGGGCTGCCGACTCGGTCGCCGTGCTGCTCTGGATCGCGGACGGAAGCGAGATCCTCGAATGGGACCTCGACCTCGATCGCGAGGTGACCTGGGCCAGCTCGGTCGGCTTCTCCAACACCGAGTTCGGCGCGTATCCGCACGCCGTGACGCCCGAGAACACCGCCCGCCCCTTCCGGGAGGAGGTTCAGCCGCTGACCTACCGCGACATCCGCCGCCTGGTGGCGACCATCCGCTCCGTCGGCGAGCGTCTGCTCGGCGTGCCGGTGAGCGTGGGGGCGACCTTCGATCCCGGGCCGGAGTTCGCCCGGTCGACCTTCAAGTACGAGCAGCACCCCGAGATCGTCGCCTCCGACAACGAGAAGGAGATCGGGCGGCTCATCCGGATGATCCGGGCGAACTCCGTGCTGCACGCGGACGAGCGCGCCTTCGCGGGGTATCCCGACGGCGTCCCCGAGGGCACGCCGTTCGGCGAGTTCCTCGGCCGTCAGGCGTCGTCGTACCTCGCCGAGCTCGGCTTCGACTACCTCTGGCTCTCCAACGGCTTCGGCTTCAGCGCCTTCTCGTGGACGCCGCTCGGCGAGGTCTACACCGGCGAGGCGTTCCTGCCCGATCGCGTCCCGGAGGTCTCCGCCACACTCCTCGAGTTCTGGCGCACGTTCACGCGGGAATGCCGGTTCCCGATCGAGGTGCGGGGCACCAATTTCTCCACCGGGATCGACCTCGGGGGCGACGCGGTGCCGACGCGCGAGATCTATCGGACCGGCGCCTTCCGCAACCCGCCGCCGAACTCGCCGTGGGGGCCGCTCAACGAGGACTTCGGCATCGAGCTGTCCGGCTACCTCTCGCGCATCGCCGAGGTCCCGGCCGACGGCTTCCTCTTCCGCTACTACGTCAACGATCCGTGGTTCTGGCAGAACCCGTGGTGGGATTTCTACAACCGCGAGCCGTTCGACATCTATCTGCCCCTCAGCGTCTCGCGCCTGGACGCGGACGGACGGGTGCGCACCGCGTCCGACGTGCAGTTCCTCTCCATCGACACCGAGCGCGGCGACCTCGACCCCCGCGCCGGGCGAGAGGTGGGCTCGCACGTCCTGCGGGCGCTCGAGTCGGCGCCGGACGAGGCGGGCCCGGTCGTCTGGCTCTACCCGTTCGACGAGTACGCCGACGACGCGGAGGCTGACCCCGCGTCGGTCCAGCACCCGTATTTCGAGGACTGGTGCCTGACCGCCGGCATCAACGCCGGCGCCCCCGTCAACACCGTCGTCTCGACGCGGTCGCTGGCCGCCGCCGTCGACGCGGGCACCCTCGACGGACGCATCGTCGTCACTCCGACCCGGGCCCTCCGAGGGCCTGTGCGGGAGCTGCTGGCCACGCTGACCGCGCGCGGGACGACGGTGCTGGCGTACGGCCCGGCCGATCGGGCCGACGCGGAGGCGCGAGCGCTCCTCGGCCTCGAGCTCGCAGACCCGGTGGACGGCGACCTCGACCTCGAGACGCGCCTCGACGACGACACGATCGTCGCGGCGCCGCAGGGCAGGCGACTGCGGCACGCGGCGACCCTCTCCGGCGGCGGCATCCGGGAGGTCGCGGGCGCGGGCGCCGGTGCGGAGGTCCTCGCCACCGTCCGCGCGGGCGACGCCGTCCGCGCCTACGCCACGCGACGCGGGCCGTGGGCCTGGCTGCGTGGATCCTCGAGCTTCGACCGTGCGCCGATGGACGCCCGCGGGTTCCGCCACGCGCGCCCTCTCGAACCCGGCACGTTCGTCGAGCCCGGCGGCGTGCTCGGCCGCGTGCTCGGGGCGCTGGGCGTCTCCTGCCGCTTCACCCGGCTGACACCGAACTCGCGGCCGGCGGTGCAGACCGTCCACCGCAGCCGCGGAGCGATGTGGCTGAGCGCCTACCTCGCCGACACGACGACGCGACCGCGCTACCGGTTCCCGCTGGGCGCGCCTGTACTCACCGGTCACGAGGGCGTGTTCGCGGATGGGCACACCGAGTACGCGCTCGGCAAGTCCGTCCACGCCGAGGCCCGAGTCTTCGCCGACCAGCGGCAGGGCGCCGTCCTCCGCTGCCGCGAGCTGCCGCCTTACCCATATTCGATGACCCGCACGCTCTCGGCGAGCGGGTTCCTGGATGCCCGCGTGCGCGTCTGCGTGCCCGCGGGAGCCTCCGACGTCACGCTGGTGCGCGACGACCAGGCGAACCTCAACCTGGTGGGCGATGTGGTGGAGTCCCGCGACGTGACCCACGAGGTCGTGGCCGGGGTCCTGGAGCTCGAGCACGTCACCGGCTCCATCGTCGTGAGCTGGCGGGAGGCGGACTAGCGCCAGCGCAGCACGGCGACGCCCCACTCCGACAGGGTGACGTGGAGGCTGTTCCCGTCGGGCACGACGCGCGCGCCGAGGAGCGCGTCCAGCGGGGCGAGCCCGTCCACGTCACCCTCCCGCAGGGTGACGGAGAGTTCCGCCGACGGGGGTCCGACGAGGAAGAGCAGCTCCTCGTCGCCGCTGACCCCGCGACGCCACTGGACGGTCGTCCCGTCGGTGTCACCCACGCGCACCGACGGCTCGATGCCGGCGCCGGCGACGAGCGCGCCGACGAACGCGAGGGCGCCCTCCTCGGGCGCCCGGAGCCGACCCCTCGCGAGGAAGGTGCCGATGCCCAGCACCGAGCCCGCACCGATCCGCCGCTCGACCGCGACCGGCCGGCCGTCGTGCCGGGCCGCGACCCGCGCGCCCGCCGAGTCGTACTCTTCGACCCAGCCCGCGGCCGGGACGGTGAACGCCCGCCCGTCGAGGTCGACCTCCAGCGTCCCCGTGCCGGGGAGGGCGCGCCTGCCCCGGGAGCGGATGCCGAGCTCCGCGGCGGCGGTGCGCTCGCCCGGCTCCCGGTAGAACGCCTCGTCGTCGAACGCGTGCAGATCCGCCTCCGTCACGAGCCGGCCTCCCCGCTCCACCCAGGCGCGCACGGCGGCGAGGGCGTGGTCGGGGACGGCCAGCGGCCACGGCAGCACCAGCAGCCGGAGGTCGTCGAGGCGGCCCAGGTGGTCCGGGTCGAGCACCTCGTACGGCATCTGGAGCTGTTCGAGGATCGCCAGCCAGCCGAGCACGCTCCCCTGCGCTTGTCGCCCCTCGTTGCCGTCCTGCGCCCACTCGAGGTAGTAGGTGTCGGGGAGGAACAGGACGCCGATGCGCGCCGTCTCGGGGCGATAGGCGTCGAGCAGGGCGGCGTGCTCCCGGATCAGCTCGCCCGTCCGCGCCATGGCCGCGAAGCGGCCGGGCGCGTGCCCGTCGTCGCCGGCGAAGCCGAAGCCTCCGGACTCGCGTCCGAGCACCTCGTCGCGCCACTGCCAGATGATCACTCCCTTCGCGCCGCGGCCGATCCCGTTCCAGAGCCAGCGCTGCTGCTCCTCGGGCGTGACGGGAGGGAGGACGTGGTGGCCGAGCCGGCCTCCGCCGCCCTGCAGCTCGGCCAGCAGGAACGGCCGGTCGCCGGCCGCGCTCCGCGTCGCCTCGATCCGGATGCCCAGCTCGAGAGGGGACATGCCGGTGAGGTGCGGGAAGCTGGAGCAGCCGTATCCGTCCAGCTCGTCCGCGAGGGCGAAGTCGTTCCCCCGCGACAGGGGCTGCTCGAAGAGGCTGCCCGCGGAGTTGACCGACGGCTCGCCGCAGTGCGCGAGGATCGGATGCACGGGATCGGCGGCGCGGAGGGTGTCCCGCCGGAAGCGCAGGTGCTTCCTGGCCCGCTCGGTCAGGAAGCGCTGGAACGCGACGAGGTCGGTGTAGGGCAGCCCCGGGGTGCGGCCGGGCTGCACGTCCTCCCAGCCGCCGAACCGCCGGCGCCACGCGCGGGCGACGCCGTCGAGGTCGCCGTGGCGCTCGCGCAGCCAGTCCTGGAACGCACGGATGCTCGCCGGGCTGTAGTCCAGGTGACCGGCCGCCTCCATCGCCCAGCGGTTCTCGTTCCAGCAGTCCCAGGCGACGAGGGCGGGGTGGCCGGCGAAGTGGCGGCCCGCCGCGTCGAGGAAGACGCGCATCGCCTCCAGCACCCGCGGGTCGTCGAAGGAGCCTCCCGGCGTCACCCCCGCCTGCGCCTCCACCCGGGTGGTGGAGGGCGACACGCGACCGAGGTGGTCGACGGCGGCGGCGTCGGGGTGGCGCCGGAGCAGCCAGGCCGGCTGCATCTCGGTGATCGTGCTGATCACCACGTGGAGCCCGCGGGCGTGAGCCAGCTCCATCAACCGGTCGTAGTCGGACCAGTCGAGCACGCCTTCCGTCGCCTCGACCCACCCCCAGATGAGCCAGAGCTGGACGGTGTCGAAGCCCGCACGGACCACGCCGTCGAGGTCGGCCTCCCACCGCGTCGGGTCCGGGGACGGCGGCCGGTAGTACTGGACCCCGAGCAGCATGTCAGACGAACCTCTGATGGATGGAGCCCAAGCCCTCGATCTCGGTCGTGAGCGACAGCCCCGGGGTGAGGAACTCCTCCGGGGTGCGCCCCGAGCCGACGCCGGCCGGGGTGCCGGTGAAGACGAGGTCGCCCGGCAGCAGCTCCACGATCGCGGAGAGCCGTTCGACGATGCGCGGGATCGTGAAGATCATGTCGCTCGTGCGGCCGTCCTGCAGCACGCGCTCGCGGCCGTCGGCGTCGACGCTGCGGCACGAGACGCGCAGGTCGTCGCGCCGGCGTGCAGCGTCGATCTCGGCGACGCTCACCACCGCGGGCCCGGTCGGGGCGTATCCCTCGAACGACTTGCCCAGGCTGAACTGCGACGACGATCCCCACCACTGCACATCCCGGTCGCTGATGTCCTGCCCGATCGTAAGGCCCGCGATGCGCTCCCACGCCCGGTCGGCCGGGATGTCACGGCCACCGTCGCCGATGACGACGACGAGCTCCGCCTCCCAGTCGACGCGCGGGCCCGACAGGCGCACGACAGCCTCCGGGCCGACGAGGCTGGAGGCGAACTTCGTGAACACCAGCGGATCGTCGGGGATGGCGAGGCCGGACTCCCGCGCGTGCTCGGCGTAGTTCAGGCCGACCGCCAGGATCTGGGCGGGACGCGGGACGGGCGGCCCCAGGCGGGCGCGGTCGATGGCGACGGCGCCGGGCCGCTCGTCGACCGGGAGCCCTTCCGCCCAGGCGGCGAGCTCGCTCCAGACGGCGTACACCCGCTGCGGATCGCTCGGGAACCGGCCGTCGCTCGCCTCAGCGATGTCGAGGGCGCGCGTGTCGCCGAGCAGCACGGCCCGGCCGTCGAGGTTCGCGACGCGCATCAGGCGGTCACCGCCTCGGTCCAGGCGTGCGCGAGAAGGTCGCGGCCCGCGTCAGTGGGGTGGACGCCGTCGAAGAGCAGCTCCGCGGCATCCCGGTGCCCGCCTTCTGCGGCGAACGCCCTGTCCGCCTCGACGAGCGTGGCGCCGAACTCGCCCGCGAGCCCGCGGACGACCGCGATCTTCGGGTCGAGGTCCTCGCGCCAGCGGGCCTGCTCCGGCGTGAGCGCGAGCAGGAAGGGCTCGATCAGCACGAGGCGGGCACCGGTGGGCGCCGTGCGCTCCAGCAGGCCGCGGTACCGATCGGCGAAGTCCTCGGTGGAGGTGGCCTCGCCCCCGTCGTACCGGCGCCAGGTGTCGTTGATGCCGACGTGGATCGAGACCAGCTCGGGGTCATGGGCGAGGCAGTCGCGCTCCCAGCGCTCCACCAGGTCGATCGCGCGGTTGCCGCCGACGCCGCTGTTGACGATCCGCTCGTGGAGCCCGGCGGCCCGGCGTCGCGCGGCCACCCGCGTGACGTAGCCGACACCGAGGTCCCGGGGGTCGTCGCGACGACGGCCGTCCTCCGTGATGCTGTCCCCGATGAACACCAGCGTCATCGTCCCGTCCTCTCTCCGTCGTGCTCCAGGGTGCGCTCGCGCACGAAGCTCACCAGCACCTTGCCGAGCGCGTCCCCTCCTGTGGCCAGCGCGGAGAACGCCGCATCGGCGTCTTCGGGCTCGACCACGCTGCTGATCAGGGAGGCCGCGCGGGCCGGGTGCGCCGCGACCAGGTCGACCGCGTCGGCGAAGTCGCGCGCGCTGTAGGTAAAGCTGCCGACGACGGCCCGCTCCGCCGTGCTGATCTGGAACGCGTCGACCTGCACCTCCGGTTCGCCCATCCCGACGAGGCACACGGTCCCGCCGAGCGCGGTGCAGCGGAGGGCGTCCGCGAGCGAGCGGGACGAGCCGACCGCGTCGATCGCGATGTCGACCGGGCCGCCGTCGAGCTCCAGGGCGCCCAGCGGGTCCGCCGCCGACGGGTCGATCGTGGGCACGCCCATGCCGGCGATCAGGGCGCGGCGGGCGGGGCTGATCTCGGTGACGTGGATGCCCGGCACGCCGAGCGCCGTGAGGGCGAGCACCAGCGACTGGCCGATCGGGCCGCCGCCGAGTACGAGCACGCGGGAGCCCGCGGTGACGCCGGCGCGGCGGATAGCGTGCAGGGCGACGGCGGTGGGCTCCACCAGGGCGCCGTGCTCGATCGGCATCCCGTCTGGCAGGCGCAGCACGTTGACCGCGGGGACGATCACGTAGTCGGCGAAGGAGGCGAAGCGCGAGGGGTCGACGCCGATCACCGACTTTCCGGGCGAATGCTGTTCCCGGTCGGCGAACACGGCGCGATCCTCCACGGGCAGCACGACGGGGTTGAAGGTGACCGCGTCTCCGACCGCGAGGGCTGCCGGCCGCTTTCCCGGCCCGAACGCCTCGATGACGCCGGACGACTCGTGGCCCATGATCTGGCCGATCGAGCGCCGCCCGTTGTCGCCGGTGTAGCCGTGGATGTCGGAGCCACAGATCCCGGTGTACGCGACGCGGATGAGGACCTCCCCGCTCCCGAGCGCCGGTATCGGCCGATCCGCGAGCGCCAAGCGCCCGAACTCCTCCAGGACCAGTGTCCGCACTGTAGGTTCCTCTCGTCTCGCGTCGTCGCGCGCCGCCGGCGTAGTCGCTTCGCGCTGTCGCCGCCGGGCGAGCACGACCCTAGCAGAAAGTTCACTTGGTTGATAGTCAGTTCGGTATTTCGAACTATTTGGCCTCTGGCGACTGGATTCTCCCGCATCCGGGCCGCTAGAGTTCAGCATCATGAGTGGTAGATCACCATCGAGAACGGCGACGCCGCGGATCGCGCGCACCGAGGTCTTTCCGATCAATTTGCCGGCCACCCCCGAGCAGGTGCGGACCGGGTACTTCCACCGCTACGTCGTCGTGCGCATGACCACCACCGACGGCGTGCGGGGCCACAGCTTCGCCGGGCCGGTCGACCGCTCCGTGTGGCCGCTCGTCGTCGAGGCGACCGAGGGCGCCCCCATCGACGACATTGACGGGATGCTGCGGCGCGGGCTCGACCGGGGTCACGGAGCCGAGCACGCCGCGTGGGACGCCCTGGGCAAGACGCTCGGCGTTCCCGTGCACGCCCTGCTGGGCGGCGCCCGCAGCACCGACCTGCAGGCGTACCTCACCGTGGTGTGGCCGGGCGACCCCTCCCAGTCCCAGGTGGACGCGGCGGAGGTAGTCGACACGATCCTGGGCTACGAGGCCGCCGGCTTCCGCGGGATCAAGATTCGCGCCTGGCGCGAGCCGGGCGCGATCGCGCCGCTGTGCGAGGCCGTCCTCGCGCAGACCGGGCCGGGCTTCACCCTGATGGTCGACCGCACCGCCCATGTGTCGGGCGAGACGTGGAGCTACGACCGCGCACTGGCCGAGGGGCGCGAGCTGCAGGAGGCCGGCGTCCGGTGGCTCGAGGAGCCGCTCGACCGCTACGACCTGGCGGGCCAGGCCCGGCTGGCCCGCCAGCTCGACCTGCAGATCGTCGGAGGGGAGGGCTACACCTCGCCCGCGGAGTTCGCCGCCGCTCTCGTCGCCGGCAGCTTCGACGTCATCCAGCCCGACCCGGCGATCGCCAACGGGATCCTGCCGACCGTGCGGGTCGCGGCCGTGGCGGAGGCGCTCGGGGTGCCCGTCTGCCTGCACGGTACCGGCGGCCTGCGGCTCCCGGGCTGGCTCCAGGCGGCGGCCGTGATCGGCCCGGAGTGGCAGGAGCTCGCCATCGTGCCCCCGACGCTGCACCCGGACGAGGCGTGGAGCCTGAACGACGCCGTGCTCGGCGCCTCCCCGTGGAGCATCCGCGACGGCCGCATCACCGTGCCGACGGGTCCCGGTCTCGGCCTCGACGTCGACGGTGCGGCGCTCGACCGCTACCGGACGAGCTGAGGCCGCGTGGAGATCCGGCTCGCCCGGCTGACGGTGGAGCACGCGCGCGAGCCGGTCGGCGTCGACGTCCGCCCCCGGTTCGGCTGGATGCTGGACGACGGCGGCCGTGGATTGCCCGCGCTCAGCTGGCTGCTGGAGGTCATCGCTCCCGGCGGCCGGGTCGTCTGGAGCACGGAGGGCGCTCCCGGACCGGGCGGCGTCGACGTCGAGTACTCCGGACCTCCGCTCGCCGCGCTGACGCGCTACGGCTGGCGCGTCGCCGTCCACACGGACCACGGCACGGCCCGCGCGGCGGCGTCGTTCGTCACCGGGCTGCTCGACGGCGACTGGCGGGAGGCCCGGTGGATCGCCCACCCGACCCCGTCGGGCGCCGCCCCCTTGCTGCGGCGGGAGTTCACCGTGGGCCATCGGCCCGTCGCGGCCTACCTGGTCGTCGGGGCGGGCGGGTATGTGCGCCCCGAGCTCAACGGCCGCGGCCTCCCGGGCTTCGAGCTCGCCCCGGGGTTCACCGACTACGACGTGACCGCCCAGTACCTCGTGGCGGACGTCACCGACCGCCTGGTGCCGGGCCGCAACGCGCTGGGCGTCGAGCTGGGCCGTGGCTTCTACGGCATGACGGCGCCCTCCACGTGGAACTGGGAGACCGCGCCCTGGCACGACGAGCCGTGCTTCCGCGCGCTCGTCGTGGCCGACGGCGAGGTCGTCCTGCGCACCGACGAGCGGTGGCGCGCCATCGGCGGCCCCACCCGCTCCGACGATCTGTACGCCGGGGAGGACTTCGACGCCCGCCTGGATCGGCCGGGCTTCTCCGCAGCCGGATTCGACGACGGGGCGTGGCCGATGGCGACACCCGCCGCGGGGCCGCGCGGGCGGCCCGTGCATCAGCGCCAGCCGCCGATCGCCGTGCAGGAGGTCATCGCCCCCGAGCGCGTGGAGCGGACGGCCGAGGGACGCTGGCTCGTCACGTTCCCGCGCGTGATCGCCGGGCGGGTGCTGCTGGAGGCCGACGGGCGCGCCGGCGAGACGATCGCGATACGCGCCGGTGAGCGGCTGCTGCCCGACGGGCGGCCCGATGCCGAGGACCCGGCCGGGTACTACGCGGGGCGGTTCCAGCTGAACCGGGTGACCCTCGGCGGCGGTCCGCTCCGATGGAGTCAGCGGTTCGGCTATCAGGGCTTCCGCTACGTCGAGGTGGAGGCGCCCCGCGAGCCGATCGTGCGCGCGGAGCTGCTGCACACCACGGCCGAGCGGACCGGCCGGTTCCGCTGCTCCAGCGCGCTGCTGAACCGGGTGCACGACCTCACCGTCGACACCGTGCTGAACAACCTCCACGGCCTGCCGACGGACACGCCCATGTACGAGAAGAACGGGTGGACGGGCGACGGCATGCTCGGCGCGGCCCTCATGCTGACGAACCTCGACACCCACGAGCTCCTCGCCAAGTGGAGCGCCGACATCGCCGCCTCCCGGCACGGCTCCGGGGCGCCCGAGGTGATCGCCCCGCACGGCGGCTGGACGATGGACTGGACCCCCGCGCCCACCTGGCACGCCGCGCTCCTGTTCGTGCCGTGGGAGCTCTACCGCCAGCGCGGCGACACCCGCGTGCTGGCGGACGTGTGGCCGGACGCCGCCGCGTACCTCGAGTTCGAGCTCGCCCGCTGGCCGCACGGCATCGCCGATACGACTCTCGGCGACTGGGTGAGCCCCGACGCCGACCCCGGGGGCGGCAACGCGCCGGAGGACACCCGCGTCGCCGCGACGGCGTTCCTGACCGGGGCGCTCGACGTCGCGGCGGCGATGGCCGAGGTGCTCGGCCACGACCCCGCTCGCTGGCGGGCGGCGGCCTCTCGGCTGCGCCGCCGCTTCGTCGAGAAGTTCTTCGACGCGGACCGCGCCCAGGTGATCGGCGTCGGGGACACCGGCGACCGGCAGACCCACCAGGTGCTCGCCCTGGCGTTCGATCTGCTGCCCGAGCCGCACCGGCAGCCGGTCGCGGACACCCTCGCGCGGCTGGTCGCGGAGAACGGCCACCATCTCAACACGGGCGCGCTCGGCACGAAGCAGCTGCTCCCCCAGCTCACCCGCTATGGCCACGCCGAGGTCGCGCTGGCCGTCGCCCAGCAGGTCGACTACCCGGGTTGGGGGCTGTGGGTCGCCGCGGGAGCGACCTCCCTCTGGGAGCACTGGAGCCCCGACGCCCGGTCGCACGGCCACTACTTCCTCGGCACGATCGACGACTGGCTGTTCGGCGCCGTCGCGGGAATCTCCCCGGCAGCGCCCGGGTGGCGCTCCGTACGGATCGCACCCGCCGTGCTGCAGCTCACGTGGGCGGAGGCCGAGGTCCTGACCCCGCGCGGCCGCGCAGCCGTGCGCTGGCGCCGGGCGGAGGGCCGCGTCGATCTCACGATCGAGGTCCCGAGCGGAGCCGACGCGGTGGTGGAGGTCGCGGGACGCTCGTGGCGCCTCCCGGCGGGGCGGCACGAGCTCACAGCGCCCCTCCCCGCCGATCAGACGTCGACCGGCTCGTCGCGATAGATCCGCTCGATGACCTCCACGGCCCGGGCCGCACGGCCGGCGCCCTCGGTGAGCTCCCGAGCGGCGTCACCGCGCCCGGCGCGGGCCGCGAGCACCGCATCGATCAGCGCGCGGACCGGCTCCCCGTTGGGGTAGGCCGACTCGCCCTCGCCCGGCTCGACGCGTTCGGCGTCGCCGCCGGCCAGGGCCCAGTCGAGGGTGGCCAGCGCCAGGTCGTGCCGGGCGACGCCGCGGGTGCCCAGGTAGGTGATCGTCTGCTGCGCCGGCTGCCTGGGCAGCGTCTCGCCGGAGGAGAAGATGCCGACGACGGCACCGCCCTTCAGTCGCAGGGAGAGCGTGTTGGCGATGTCCATGCGGGGCGCCAAGAAGGCGCTCTCCGCGGCGATGCGCTCGGGATGCGCGTCGGTGGCGTCGAAGAGGGCGGACACGATGTGGCTGGTCTGCGACTGGCCGTGCCCGCCGCCCGAGAGCGCGACATCGGCATAGGTGCCGGGGAGCGGCGCAACCGCGTGCGGCCGGTCGACCCGGCGGAGATACTCGTCGACGTCGCCGGCGTAGAGCGGGGCCGTGTAGGACTCGAACACGCCGTGCACGGCGACGAGCGAGCCCAGCTCCCCCTGTGCGAGCAGGGAGCGCACCGCCCGTGCCGCGCGCGTGTACTGGTAGGGGAGGCTGACGGAGAGCGCGAGCCGCCGCGATGCCGCCAGCTCCACGAGCTCGCGGGCCTCCGCGGCGTGCAGCGTGAAGGGCTTCTCCACCAGGACCCCCGCCCCCGCCAGCAGGGCGGCCCGCGCGGCGTCGGCGTGAAACGCGGCGGGGGAGGCGACGACCACGACGTCGAGGTCGGCGGCGGCCAGCATCTCCGCCACCGACGGGAACCCGCGCACGCCCGGGTCGAGCGCGGTCGCGCTCGCGAGCCGCTCGGGGTCGGGGTCGGTCGCGGCGACGAGCCGCGCCTCCGGGTGGGACCGGATGGCGGGCAGATGCGCGTGGTGCGCCCACCACCCCGCTCCGACGAGGCCGACGTTCAGCATGGTGTCCTCTCGATGGGATGCCGGCCCGCGGGGTGACCGCGGGCCGGCATGTCGTGCGGTGAGCGGGCCTACTTCACCCAGTCGTCCGTCCACTTGCCGTCGGCGGCGACTTCCTTCGCCCCCGTCGTCCAGTCGGTCAGCGTCTGGGCGAGCTCCTCGTCGAGCGACTTGTTGCCGGTCAGGTAGCCGGTGTAGATCGCCTGGCCGAGCACGGCCTTCGGCATCAGCGACGGCTGCGGCACGATCGGGTTGAGCGCCCAGTCGCCGGAGGTCAGGCCCTCGAGCCCGGGCGCGGGCTGCGCGCCAGCGAGGGCGGGAATGCCGCCCGTCTTGTCGAGCCAGGGCTGGATGCCGACGGGGCTGGAGGCGAACTGCAGGAACTTGACCGCCGCGGCGAGCTTCGCGCCCTTGGTCGTCGCCGGGATCATGTAGCTGGTGCCTCCGGTGCTCGCGCCCGAGCGGGCCGCCTCACCGGTGGAGAGCGACGAGTCCTTCGCGGTCACCGTCGGGAACGGCAGGGTCCCGTACTTCCACTTCACGTCTTCGAGGCTGTTGGCCGAGAAGTTCGCGCCGAACGACATCCCGGCCTTGCCGGCCAGGAACTCCTGCGCGCCGGTGAAGGCGGCGCCCGTAGTCGCGACACCCGACCAGTTCGGCGTCGCGCACTCGTCCACGACCTTCTTGGCGAGCGTGTAGGCCTCGCCGATCTCGGGGACGTTCTGCGGGGTGAACTCGCCGGTCAGGACCCCCTTGGCGAAGTCCTTGACCGAGACCTGCTTCGAGGTCCCCGGCGTGCCGTCGGGGGCGTAGACGTTGAGCTTGTCGAAGTACTTTGTGAGCAGCATCGACATGATCGGCTTCACCACGTTGTTCTGCGCGAGGTAGCTGTTGTCGAACGCGAGCGGCGTGAAGCCGGCCTTCTTGATCGCCTTGCAGTCCGTGATCAGCTCGCCGTATGTCGCCGGGGGCTTGGCGATCTTGGCCTTCTCGAACACGTCCTTGTTGTAGTAGATGCCGCTGATGTAGAGATTGAAGGGCACGAACTCGTAATGCAGGGCCGCGTTGCGTCCCGCGTTCGCCTCTCCCCCGATGTAGTCGGGGTTGAACGCCGTGATCCACTCCTTGTTGCCCTCGATGTAGGGGTTCGGCTTCGCGAAGTAGCTGTCGAGCGCGACGACCTGGTCGGGCTTGTGCGAGGCCTGGTTGAACACCAGCTCCGGCGCGGTGCCCGCCGCGAGCTGCGTCGACAGGGTCTGGTAGAACTCGGTCAGCGGCAGCACCACGGTCTCGACCTTGATGTTCGGCTCGGCCTTCTCGAACCTGGCGACCAGGTCCTCCCAGGCCGGGCCGAAGCTCTGCGCGTTGGTGTTCCATTGGTTCGGTCCGGCGATCGTGATGGTTGTCACCTTGTCCGTCTGGGTGCCGGGCGCGCAGCCGGTGAGTGCCACGGCTGCGGCTCCGATCACGGCGATCGCCGCGTATCGGGTGAGCTTGTCATACATCCTTGTATTGCCCTTCTGTGGTGTGCTTCGGGGAGTGAGTGGTGCGCCCGGCTCAATGGGCTCCGGGGAGCCCTCCCTGGATGCCGGCCAGGAAGTACTTGGAGAGGAAGAGGAAGAGGAGCAGCAGTGGCAGGCTCGCGATCATGTAGCCCGCGAACATCGCCCCGTAGTCGGTGCCCGCCTGCCCGCGGAAGAAGAGGAGCCCGACGCTCACGGGCTTGAGCGCGTTGTTCGTGACGGTGAGGAGCGGCCAGAAGAAGTCGTTCCACACCCCGATGACCGTGAGCAGCGAGACCGTTCCGACGACGGGGAGCGAGAGCGGCAGCATGATCGAGCCGAACAGCCGGCCGGTGCCGGCGCCGTCGACCTTCGCGGCGTCGAAGAGCTCCTGCGGGATCCCCTCGATGAAGGTCTTCATCAGGATGGTGCCGAGCACCGCGCCTCCGGCGATGCGCGGCAGGATCAGCACCCACAGCGTGTTGAGCAGCCCGAGGTCGCGCATCATCACGAACAGCGGGATGAGACTCGCGATACCGGGCACCATCAGCAGCGCGACCACCATGGCGAAGAAGAACGCGCGGCCCGGGAACTGGAAGCGGGCGAACACGAAGCCCGAGATCAGGCTGAGCACCACGATGCCGAGGATCGAGATGACCGCGACGATGATGGAGACCGCCATGAACGGCGCGATCTGGTTCCACGCGGCGATGTAGTTCTCGAAGTGCAACGGGAAGGTGGGGATCCAGTAGTTCGACGCGAACTGCTCGTTCGTCTTGACCGACGTCGTGAGCACGAAGAGGTACGGCAGCAGACCGACGGCGGCGATGACGATGAGCGCGATGTGGATGGCAGTGCTCGACCGGCGGGTGCGCCGGCTGACGGAGCGGCCTCCGTGGCGGGCCCGGGACGTGGTCTCGACGGACGCAGCGGACATGGCTCAGATCCCTTTCACGTTGGTCGTGGAGTCCCGGCGCTTGACCAGGGCGACGATGGCGCTGAAGAACACGGTGAGGACGAAGAGCGTCGTGGACAGCGCGGCGGCGTATCCCCACCGACCGCCCGAGAACGCCTCGTTCAGCATCCGGATGACGGGCACCGTCGTCGCGTTGTCCGGCCCGCCGTTGGTGAGGATGTAGGCGACGAAGCCGTATTGCAGCGTCTCGATGATCACCAGGATGAGCAGCAACTGCACCTGACGCCCCATCAGCGGCAGGTCGATCAGGAAGAGCCGCTGGATGCGGTTGACGCCGTCGAGCGAGCTGGCCTCCAGGATCTCCTTCGGGATGTTCTGCAGGGTGGAGTAAAACATCAGGAAGGGCAGCCCCGCCACGAACGGGAAGCCGATGAACAGCAGCGCGATGAGGGCCAGATGCGGGTCGCCCAGCCAGTTCTGCGCGAGGTCGCCCAGCCCGAGCGAGGTGAGCGCCGTGTTGATGACGCCGTCGTTCGGCTGGTAGAGGAACGACCAGATGAGCGCCGTGACGACCCCCGGGAAGGCCATCGGGATGATGAGCAGCGTCCGGTAGACGAACTGCGCGCGTTCGCTGCGCAGCGAGATCAGCAGCTCGGCGGCGGCGAGCGGGATCACCCACGACACGACGCCGAACAGGAAGATGATGCCCAGGTTCTTGAACGACTCCCACCAGAGCTGGTCGCTCAGCATGGTGGCGTAGTTGTCGAAGCCGATGAAGCTCGACTCCTGCCCGGGGTTCCAGTTCCAGAACGAGTGGAAGATCCCGCTGGCGGCCGGGTAGTAGCAGAACACGCCGAGCATGATCGCCAGCGGCGCGAGCCCGAGGTAGGCGCCCCAGCTGAACGAGAGCCGTCCGGGTCGCCGGCGCCGGGCCGGCCGTTCCGGCGCGATCGCGACCACCTCCGGCGCCACCCGGTCGGGTGTCTGAATATCGGCCATGTGCCCTCCACGTCGAGTCGGCGCTGACGGGGGTCCGATCCGAGAAGGCCTCGGGGGTTCAGCGCGCGGCGATCGCAGTCTTCCAGAGCGAAAGGTTCATGTCAAGGGATCAGCGTTCACGATTGTGAACTATGAGCCGAGTTCCGCCCGAAAAGTTCAGGGGGCTGTATTCTGATCCTATCGACGGGATGAATCTCCCGGCGAGAATGCGGCGCAATGGCGCGCTGAGCGAGGGAAGGACATCATGGCGGCGGACGACAAGGGAACCAGCGTCAAGTCGGCGGAGCGCGCCCTCGGCCTCATCGAGTTCGTGAGCGAGCACGAGAGCGTCAGCTTCGGCGAGATCCTGACCGAGCTCTCCATCCCGCGCTCCAGTGCGCACGGGCTGCTCCAGACCCTCACCGCGACGGGATGGGTCTCGCACGACCCGCGTACCCGCCAGTACTCCCTCGGCCTGCGCGCGTGGCAGATCGGCCAGAACTTCCGCGGCAACACCGACCTCCTCGGCATCGTGCGCCCGATCATGGACCGGCTCGCCGCGAGCGCGGGCGAGACCGTCCAGCTCGCCCAGCTCGACGGCGTCAACAACGTCTACATCGCCATCAGTCAGCCCGCTCGCACGATGCGACTCGCCTCCTCGGTCGGCACGCAGCTGCCCGCTCACGCCACCGGCATCGGCAAGGCCCTGCTGAGCCTGCTGCCGCAGGAGGAGGCCGAGCGCCGCCTCCGCGCCGCGGCGCCCCTCGCGCACCTCACCGAGAACACCGTGTCGGATGTGGACGAGCTCCTGGTCCTGCTGGACCGCGTCCGCGAGGAGGGCTACGCCGTCGACGACGAGGAGTACATCAGTGGCTGCCGCTGCGTCGCGGTTCCCCTGCCGTTCCTGTCGGACGGGTATCGCCAGATGGCGCTCTCGCTCACGATGCCCACCTCCCGGACCACCGCCGGCTGGCCGCTCGACATCTACGACACGCTGCGCGCGACCGTCGCCGAGCTCGAGGCGACCATCCGCCCCTAGCGCACCGTGCGCCCGTCCGTCGCCGTGCGCCGAGCACGGCCTCGCCGTTTCTACACCTTGCTTTCCTTCTCCCCGTGCGTGTAGCTTCATCGCGAAAGTTCATTAATCAGCATTCTGGTTCGGATATGTGAACTCGACGGATAAGGGAGTCCCTGTGAACGACGCACTCGATCCGACACCGCTCGCGCGGCCGGAGCCCCTGACGCCGACCGGCAACGGCCTCAACCGGCGCACCTTCCTCTCGATCGCGGCGGCGGCGTCCGCAGCGGGCCTCCTGGCGACCGCCGAGCCGGGACGGGCCATCGCCGCACCGGCCCCCTCCATCCTTCGGACGGGCACCTCGGGTGGGACCACGCGTGCGCAGTACCTGGTGGAGGAGGACTTCTACTTCCCCAACGCCGTGACCGACAAGGTACTCACCGTGCCCTCCGGCTGGGATGTGCGGCAGGCGGGCGGCAGCCTCTCCTACTCCTACGGGCGGTGGTCGAAGGTCACCGACAGCAACCCCGGCCTCCCCATCGTCATGCAGAGGGTGTTCACCCCGCACGACGCCGGCACCCTCTACGTCGACTTCCGGTTCGAGCCGCTCACCGCGCTCAGCGGGGTCACCTGGACCATCGGGAACAGCAGCGTCAACGCCATCGTGCTGACCGCGAACGCCGGGGCGCTGACGCTCCAGACCCCGACCGGCGCGGTGACGGTCGGGAGCTTCGCCGTCGGCTCCGTGGTCGGCGTGCGGGTCATCGCCGACGTCGACCTCGACACGGTCACGGTCCACGTCAACGGCACCCTGGCCGCGAACGCGGTCGCCTTCACCCAGGCGGCGACGGTGCTCGACCGGTTCACCCTGCAGACGAGCGAGGCGTTCGTCGGCAACTTCTACTTCGACGCCGTGCGCATCCACCACGGTTTCCTCATCAACGAGTCGTTCGTGACGGTGCCGACCGGCGCCCTGCCCGGCGACTGGACCACCGGAGGGGCGGGAGCCGCGTTCTCGATCGCCGCCCTCCTCGGCTCGAGCTACGCGGACCGGTACAGCCTGAAGGTCGACACGACCGCGGCGACCCAGCCGGGGACCGTCCAGCGCGGCTTCGCCGCGCAGAGCGGGGATGTGACGTTCGAGTACCGGTTCCTCGCGCCGGCCGGAGCGCAGGACGTCACGGCGACGCTCTCCGCCGGCAGCCAGCTCGGCGTGCGGGTGACGGCGACGGCGGGTGAGATCCGCTACGCGAAAGCTTCCGGGGCGATGGTGAGGTGCTACGACTGCAAGCCCAACCTCTGGTACCACATCAAGGTCACCACGCACAGCCAGGGCGGCACGGCCAGCATCGCCGTCAACGGCAAGACGGTCGCCGACTCGGTGGCGGTCCCCGCCGTGACCGCGCTCGACACCGTGGCCTTCAGCGTCGGCGTCGGCGCACAGGGCACCGTCTACCTCGACGACATCCGGCTCTCCCCGACCGCGCCCGAGCCGGCCGACTACGTGCCCGCCCCGGTGCCGATGAACACCGGCGACTACCTGGTCGGCGTGCAGACCTTCGCCGGCTGGCGCGAGGGCCACCACCAGGGATGGGATGCGATCAGCCCGTACCCGAGCCGCAAGCCGACCCTCGGCTGGTACGACGAGGGCGACCCCGAGGTCACCGACTGGTGCATCAAATGGCTGGTCGAGAACGGCGTGAAGTTCGAGATGGCCTGCTGGTTCCGCCCGGTCGACGGCATCGGCCAGCCGATCAAGCAGCCCTACCTCGGCCATCACATCCACGACGGCCTGTTCAACGCGAAGTACAAGTCGCTTCTCAAGTTCGCCATCATGTGGGAGAACGTCAGCAGCGGCGCGACGAACAGCAGCGACTTCCGGAACGTGATGGTCCCGTTCTGGATCGAGAACTACTTCCGCGACCCGAATTACCTCGTGATCGACAACAAGCCGCTGTTCTCGATCTTCTCGCTGCCGAAGCTGAAGGATACCTTCGCGACCGCTCCGGGCGACCTGTCGGGGGCGCAGGCCGAGATCGCCTACCTCCGCTCCGCGGTCCAGGCGGCGGGCTTCGACGACATCATCATCATCACGCCGCAGATCTTCGCCTCGACCTCGACCCTTGACGTGGATGCGCAGTACCGGTACAGCGTCGGCTCCGTCGCGGCCATGCAGGACGGCTACCGCCAGTGGCAGCTGACCGTGCGCGACAACGCCTTCGTCGACGTGATCCCGACCATCTCGATGGGGATGGACCAGCAGCCGTGGGCCCTCACCCCGGGCTCGTGGGCCAGCGTCTCCACCTTCGTCTCGAACGCCACCTGGGTGCGCGACACCTTCATGCCCTCGCTGCCCTCCGGCAGCCTGGGCCGGTCGATGGTGCTCGTGGACAACTGGAACGAGTTCGGCGAGGGCCACTTCGTCATGCCGAGTGCCCTCGCCGGCTTCGGCTACGTCAACGGCATCCGGAGTGTGTTCGGCTCGGGCACGCCCGCGGCCAACCTCGCCCCCACCGCCGCACAGAGCGCGCGCATGAACGTGCTCTACCCGCCGGCCCGCACACAGCCGCTGCGGGAGGTGCCGGACCCGGCGAAGTCGACCGACTACTGGCACAGTTGGACGTTCGACACGGATGGCGACGTCGAGGGCTGGACCGACGACAGCAACCAGCAGATCCCCACCGTCCAGGTGCAGGGCGGCGCCCTCTCCGGCACCTCCATCGGGACCGACCCCGGCATCCTCTCGCCCGACCACCTCGGCATCGACGCACGCCGGGCGCCGTGGATCAAGGTGAGGATGAAGAGCGACACCCCCGCGGAGTTCCTCTACTTCATCACCGAGGCCGACACCCAGTGGAACCAGGACAAGGGAACGCAGGTCTACATCGACACCGTCAACGGCCAGTGGGGTGTCGGGTACATCCCGGTGTGGGGCAACCCGAAGTGGGTGGGCACCATCCGGCAGATCCGCCTCGACGTCATGTCCACCCCGGGCAACTTCTCCGTGGACGAGATCAGCGTGCTCAACGTGCCGTTGGTCACGCCCGCGCTCCTGGTGAACGGCGCGTACACGCGGGTCTTCCAGCCCCAGCTCGCGAGCAACGGCACCCCGATGGTCCCCGCCGCCTACGTCTCCGAGGTCCTCGGCGGCCGCCCTGAGTGGCGCCCGGACCAGCAATGGTTCGTCGCCGTCGTCGGCGGCACCACACTCATCGCCCAGATCGGCAGCAGCACCGCGCACGCGGGCGCCAACGTCATCCACCTGGACGCCCCGCCCATCCTGGTCGGCGGCCGGTTCTTCATACCGGCCTCCTTCTTCCAGCAGGCGCTCGGCTCCACCGTCGTCTGGGACCCGACGGCCCAGCTCCTCACGATCAACTGACGCGCAAGGAACGAGAGGCCATGTTCGCGAACCTCACCGGATGGCACCTGCTCATCCTCCTCGCCGTCGTCGTCCTGCTCTTCGGCGCGACCAAGCTCCCCGCCCTCTCCCGCAGCCTCGGACAGTCGATGCGCATCTTCCGCCAGGAGACCCGCGAGCTCCGCGCGGAGGAGAGCGGGAAGGAGACTCCGAAGGGGGAGGGGTGACGGGGTACGCTGGCACTCCCCTTACGACACGCGGGGCAGACGCGGGCCCACCTGGGTCGGACGACGTGTGTGGGCCTTCCCCGGAACGAGCGGCGTCTACGACGGCCTGTTCGCCGTAGCCTTCATTGCGGTCAGAGCGAGGTAGGTCACGACGTTCTTCGCGCAATCGCAGCGAGGGAGCCGACAGCGAACCCACGTACTGATCGATACCATCCCTCAATCGATCTCCTGCGTGATGCTGGTTGTCGGTTACCTCATCGGTGGGACAGCGCAGACCGCGCTCTGGGCCGGCGCTTTCGCCGTCGACTTCGGCGGGGGTTGGCTGCTCTCCAGATACAACGGGTGGAGAGTGCCCAACTCGCGGCGTTTCGTCACCGGACCATGGTCCTGCACGATCCATGTCGGAACGCCTAAGACGGCGAAGCTCGCAGCGTTCCTTTACCGCCGTTCCTCACTCCGCTCCTTCGGGCGAGCACAGAGCACGAGACCTCATCGCAACCAGTCTTTGGCGACGGGGGCAACTAGCTGCACCAACCGGATCGTCGCCGCGGTTGGTACGTCTACGCGATCGCGCGATCACAGGCCGTCGACAAGAACTTCCCACGCGTCACGATCCACGACCTCCGGCATACTGCCGCGAGCCTGGCGATCAGCGCGGAAGCCTACGTCAAGGCTGTGCAGCGGATGCTCGGTCATTCGTCTGCGGCGATGATGCTCGACACGTGCGCAGATCTCTTCGACGATGAGTTGGATGCTGTTGCCCTGGTGCTTGATACCGCTCGGGCAACTGCCACCGATGTAGTCAAACGCCCGATCCCGGCAATGCGAAACCCCCGGATCCCTTGTAATGACTGGGATCGCGGGGGCTCTGCGTTGGCGGTACCGGTGGGATTTGAACCCACGGTGGGCTTTCACCCACACAACTTTTCGAGAGTTGCACCTTCGGCCGCTCGGACACGGTACCGCGGACAATCTTAGGCGAAGATTCCACGGCCCGCCAATCAGCGTCCATCCAGCGACTGCACAGCATCCACCGATCGGCCCTTCACGGTGTGCGGAGTACGCTGCACGCATGAACACCACGGGTCGCGTCGTCACGGCGGTCGGGGTCGCGGGCGCCATCGCCGGCGGCGCCGCCTATGCCTGGAGTCGTGTGCAGCAGAAACGGGCGGCTGTCGCGGCTGGCAAGGTGAAGCTGAACGAGTCGCTGCCGGTGAACTCCAAATGGTGGCGGGACGCGGCGAAGGTCGAAGGCGAGATCCTCTACGTCGCGATCGGGGACAGCGCCGCGCAGGGCATCGGGGCGTCGCAGCCGAAGAACAGCTACGTGGGCGTGATCGCCGACCACCTCCGCTCCGCGACGGGCCGCACCGTGCGCACGGTGAACCTCAGCGTGTCGGGCGCGACGGTCGCCCTCGCGGTGGCCGATCAGCTGCCCCGATTCGAGACGCTGCAGCCCGACATCGTGACGGTGTCGATCGGTGCGAACGATATCGGGGCGTTCGACCCGGCGACGTTCCGGGAGGGCATCCGCCGCGTGTTCGCCGCGCTGCCCCGGGATGCGGTGGTCGCCGATCTGCCGTACTTCTACCTCCCGTGGAACGAGAAGAAGGTCGCGGTGGCCAACGGGATCCTGCGCGAGGAGGCCGCGAACGCCGGCCTCACCGTCGTCTCCCTGCACGCGGCGATGAAGCAGCAGGGGTTGCGGGGCGCGTTCACCCAGTTCGCCGAGGACCTCTTCCACCCGAACGACCACGGCTACCGGGTGTGGGCGTCGGCGTTCCTGCCCGCCGTCACGCGCCTAGCGGTGGCGAAGTTCCCGCGGCGACCGGCGACGGCAGCGGCCGCCTCCGTCACCGCGTCGAGTTCGGCGCCAGATGCGCCAGCACCCTCCCCCACGCCGGCACGATGACGAGGTGCCCGACGCCCGGGACCATCTCCATCCGGGAGTCCGGCACGGCCTTCTGATACCAGGCGGCGTGCGCGTTGCCGGCGATCGCGTCGCCCTGGCCGCCCACGATGAGCGTCTTCGCGCGCACGTCTCCGGGTTCGAATCCCCACGACCGGGCGGTGTACGAGAGGATGTCCGCCGCGGCGCCGGCCGTCCCCTGCCGGAAGGCGTCGTGGAGCATGCGGCCGAGGCGGTCGCGCACGCCGGGCTGCGCGAGCACGGCGTCATCGACGGCGGTGGCGCCGACGGCCTCGGGAGGCACATCGCCCGGCTCGGCCGCCGCGAGCACAGCGTCGGCCTGCGGCTGCAGCTGCCCGCTCAGCTGCTGGATCGCCTCGGCCGGCGCCAGGCCGCCGAGGCGGTCGGACTCCGCCTGGAGCTCGGGCGGGATCCACGGGACGGCGTCGTTCGGTGCGGGCGTCGCGATGATCGCGACGCGCTCCGTGAGGTCGGGATGCCGTGCGGCGAAAGCGAGCGCGACCCGGCCGCCCGCCGACCAGCCGGCGATGCCGACCGTGCGCACCCTCCGCACCCCCATCGACCGCTCGGCCAGCACCACCGACCGCAGGTACTCGGCGATGTCGTCGGCGGCCCGGACGATGCTGGGCCACTCGCCGTACGGAACGGGATCGCTCGAACCGTACCCGGGGCGGTCCAGCGCGACGATGTGGACGTTGCGCGTCGCGGAGGCGTCCGGATCGGGATCGAAGACGGAGGTCCCGGGCGCCGGATGGCAGAAGACGACGATGCGTTCCGCATCCGCGTCGCCGAGCGTGGTGACGCCGACGCGTCGGCCGGACCGCAGGGTGTACGTGAGGTTCGCCATGGGGCCCATTGTGCTCCGGGGGCGCCGGGCGCATAACCCTCTTAGTGCAGAGCACCCTCCACATGCCTCTCGCTCCGCGAGCTTCTCCCCCGATCCCCGCGATCCTCCCTCCAGTGACGGTGGCCGCCCGTAGTGTGGGTCCCGGATCGAGGAGGTGTCGTGGCGAAGGCTCACGTCAACTACCGCTGCACCGAGTGCGGCTGGACGGCGGCCAAGTGGGTCGGCCGCTGCGGCGAGTGCCAGGCCTGGGGCACCGTGGAGGAGATGGCGGCGCCCACGGGCGTGCTGCGTGCCCTCACCCCGGTGACGATCGGCGCCGCGCGCACCGCCCGGGCGATCACCGACATCGAGACGGAGGCCGCCGGGCGACGGCCGAGCGGCATCGGCGAGTTCGACCGGGTGCTGGGCGGGGGGATCGTTCCGGGCGCGGCCATCCTGCTGAGCGGCGAGCCCGGGGTCGGCAAGTCCACCCTCCTGCTGGAGGTCGCCTCACGGGCCGCCGCCCGCAATGCGCGTGTCCTCTACGTGAGCGCCGAGGAGTCGGTCGGGCAGGTGCGGATGCGCGCCGAGCGCACCGGCGCCGTCCACGACGAGCTCTACCTCGCGTCGGAGACCGATCTCGCCACGATCATCGGCCAGATCGACGCGGTGAAGCCTTCCCTCGTCATCATCGACTCCGTGCAGACCGTCTCCAGCGGCAGCATCGACGGCATCGCCGGCGGCCCGAGCCAGGTGCGGGAGGTCGCGAGCACGCTCGTACGCATCGCCAAGGAGCGCGAGCTGCCCATCCTGATCGTCGGGCACGTCACGAAGGACGGCTCGATCGCCGGCCCGCGTCTCCTCGAGCACCTGGTCGACGTGGTGTGCCAGTTCGAGGGCGACCGGCAGACGGCGCTCCGCTTCGTGCGCGCGCTCAAGAACCGCTTCGGCCCGACCGACGAGGTCGGCTGCTTCGAGATGACCGGCGACGGCATCGCCGAGGTCCCCGACCCGAGCGGACTGTTCCTCAGCCGCACCTCGACCCCCGTCTCCGGCACCTGCGTGACGGTGGCGATGGAGGGTCGGCGTCCGCTGCCGGTGGAGGTGCAGGCCCTCGTCGTGAGCACCGCCGCCCCGAACCCGCGCCGCGTCACAAACGGCGTCGACAGTTCCCGCGTCGCCATGCTCCTCGCGGTGCTCGAGCGCCGGGCGGGCATCAAGCTCGGCGACAAAGACGTCTACGTCTCCACCGTGGGCGGCGTGCGCCTCACCGAGCCCGGCGCCGACCTGGCCATCGCCCTGGCCGTCGCGTCCGCGGCATCCGACCGCGCCATTCCCCACAACCTGGTGGCCTTCGGCGAGATCAGTCTCGCCGGCGAGATCCGCCCGGTCAGCAGCGGCAAGCAGCGCGCCGCCGAAGCGTCACGCCTCGGCTTCGCCACCCGCATCGACGACCGCAGCACCTCCATCCGCGAAGCCCTGCGGCTCGCGTTCACCGCCTCGACCACCCCGCGCGAACGCGAACTCGACGCGGCCTTCTGACCGCGCAGGGGTCTAGGAGGCGATCCGCTCGGGGTCGCGGCCGACTCCATCGGTGGCGACGTCCGCCTCGCTGATCTCGACCCACACCGCATCCAGCGACAACCCGAGCACCTCCGCGATAGCGGCGATCGTCGGAAAGGCCGGCGTCGCCACCCGACCGGACTCGATCTTCCGCAGCGTCTCCGGCGAGACACCCGCATCGAGCGCGACGGTCAGCATCGAACGCTCTCCGCGGGCCCGGCGCATCAGCGCGCCGAGACGCTGACCGCGCTCGATCTCGTCCGGGGTGAGGGGCAGTCTGACCATGACCCCATACTAATACCGGGATAGTCTTACCGGTATAGTTATCCCCATGATCGAGATCCTCAGCTCCGACGAACTAGACCGGGCCCGGGCGACCGGGGCGCTGGTCGGTCGCATCCTGCAGACCCTGAAGGACCGCGTCACCGTCGGCACCAACCTCCTCGACATCGACCGCTGGACCGCCGCGCTCATCACCGAGGCCGGCGCCGAATCCTGCTACGTCGACTACGCGCCCTCCTTCGGCCGCGGACCGTTCGGCCACTACATCTGCACGGCCGTCAACGACGCCGTGCTGCACGGGATGCCGCACGACTACGCCCTTGCCGACGGCGACCTCCTCACCCTCGACCTCGCCGTGCTGCTCGACGGCATCGCCGCCGACTCCGCGGTCAGCTTCATCGTCGGCGAGACGAAGCGCCCCGAGGACGTCGCGATGATCGAGGCGACCGAGCGCGCCCTTCGGGCCGGGATCGCCGCCGCCCGCCCCGGCGCGCGCATCGGAGATCTGGCGCACGCCATCGGCACCGTGCTGGACGAGGCGGGGTACCCGATCAACCTGGAGTTCGGCGGCCACGGCATCGGCTCGACGATGCACCAGGACCCGCATGTCTCCAACGACGGCCGCCCGGGCCGCGGCTACAAGCTCCGGCCGGGCCTCCTGCTCGCGCTGGAGCCCTGGGTGATGGCCGACACCGACGAGCTCGTCACCGACGCCGACGGCTGGACCCTGCGCAGCGCGACCGGCACGCGCACGGCCCACAGCGAGCACACGATCGCGATCACCCCCGACGGCGCGGAGATCCTCACCCTGCGCCGGCCGTGACCGCTGCATCGAGGCGGCGAACTCTTCGCCGTCTCGGCGCATTCGCGTGCACGATGTGCCACCTCGGCGAAGCGAGCGTGAGCGCTACTGCAGGATGAACTGCTTGGTCTCGGGGGACGCGATCCCCGCGACGGTGGTCGTCAGGTGGTACGACGCACCCGCCGCCGGAACCTGCTCGCGGGTCGCCTGGCAGGTGGAGGGGTCGGAGCGCGTCCGGTCCCAGGTGATCGGCGTCTGCGACGAGATGGTCTTGCCGGGCTGGAGCAGCACCTCCGCGTCGACCTTGTCGGTCTGGCAGTCGGTCGACTTCCAGTAGGTCTCGGAGCCGCTGGTGATGGTGAAGACCTGCTGCGCCGTCCCGGCGTCGATCTTGCACGCGGTCGAGCCGGTGTTGGTGATCGCGACGGACAGCTGCGGCAGCTCGCCCGCGGCGTAGGTGGCCTTGTCGGTCACGGCTTCGACGCGGACGTTCGCCGTGTCGCAGGCGGCTCCGCTGGCGGTCGCGCTGGACGTCGGGATGCTGGTCGCGGGAGGCGTGGTCGTCTTGGGCGCGCTGGTGGTGGCGGCCGGTGCGGGGGCGCCGTCCGACGCGCCGGGGCGCACGATGATCAGGACGACGACGAGGATGACGGCGAGCAGGCCGATCCCGAGGATGAGCCGGCGTCGCCAATAGACCTTGCTCGGCTGGGGGCCGACAGGATGCTTGAACGTCGACATGCCCGCAGCATAGCCGCGCGCCGCCGGTATCCCGGGCGCAACGCGCTCAGAGCAGCTTCAACATCCTCGTATTTCCCAGGGTGTTGGGCTTCACGCGCGCGAGATCGAGGAACTCGGCGACGCCCTCGTCGTTGGAGCGGACGAGCTCGGCGTACAGGGTCGGGTCGACCGACTCCTCCCCCATGTCCTCGAAGCCGTTGCGCTCGAAGAAGCCGACCTCGAACGTCAGGCAGAACAGGCGGCTGAGCCCGAGCTCGCGGGCGTCCGTCTCGAGCCGCTCCAGCAGCGCACGGCCGACACCGCGCCCCAGCCACTCCTCCGAGACCGCGAGGGTGCGCACCTCGCCGAGGTCGCTCCACATCACGTGCAGCGCGCCGCAGCCGATCAGGTTGCCGTCGGCATCCTCCGCGACCCGGAACTCCTGCACGGCCTCGTAGAAGGTGACCGTCTCTTTGCCGAGCAGGATGCGTCGTCGGACGAGCGGCTCCACCAGCTGCTGGATGCGCGCCACGTCTCCCGTGCGCGCGCGCCGGACCCGGACTGCGCTTGCCTCACTCACCGTTCCACCCTACCGACACGCAGAAACCGCCGGACACTCGTGTGTCCGGCGGTTTCCGAGAGGGCGTGGATCAGCCGTTGGCGGCGAGGTCCGGCGTGGCCGGGCCGGTGCCGATGGCGGCCGCCGCGTTGACGCCGGCGCCGATCGAGTCGGCGCGCGCCGTCGTCGTGAAGACGAACTCCCCGTCGCGGAAGTCGACGTGGACGTGGTCGCCCGCGTTCAGCTCGCCGTGCAGGATCTTCTCGCTCAGTCGGTCCTCGATCTCGTGCTGCACAGCGCGGCGCAGCGGGCGGGCGCCGAGGGTCGGGTCGAACCCGACCTCGATCAGCCGCTCCTTGGCCGGCACCTCCAGCTCGATCGTCATGTCGCGGTCGAGCAGACGGTCGGACAGGCGCTTGATGAACAGGTCGACGATCTGCAGCAGCTCGGCCTTGTTCAGCTGCGGGAAGACGATGATCTCGTCGACGCGGTTCAGGAACTCGGGCTTGAAGTTCTTCTTCAGCTCCTCGTAGACCTTGCCGCGCATCCGCTCGTAGCCGGTGGTCGGGTCGCCCTCGATCTGGAAGCCGACGGGGCCGCCGGAGATGTCCTTCGTGCCGAGGTTGGTCGTCATGATGATGACCGTGTTCTTGAAGTCGACGACACGACCCTGACCGTCCGTCAGACGTCCCTCTTCCAGGATCTGGAGGAGCGAGTTGAAGATGTCGGGGTGCGCCTTCTCGATCTCGTCGAAGAGCACGACGCTGAACGGCTTGCGGCGGACCTTCTCGGTGAGCTGGCCGCCCTCTTCGAAGCCGACGAACCCGGGAGGGGCGCCGAACAGTCGCGAGACCGTGTGCTTCTCGCCGTACTCCGACATGTCGAGGGAGATCATGGCCGACTCGTCGTCGAACAGGAACTCGGCGAGCGCCTTGGCGAGCTCGGTCTTACCGACACCGGTGGGGCCGGCGAAGATGAACGAGCCGGAGGGGCGCTTCGGGTCCTTGAGGCCGGCACGCGTGCGTCGGATGGTCTTGGAGAGCGCCGCGATGGCCTCCTCCTGACCGATGACGCGCTGGTGCAGCGCCTTCTCCATGAAGACGAGGCGAGCGGACTCCTCCTCGGTGAGCTTGAACACCGGGATGCCCGTGGCCTGCGCCAGCACCTCGGCGATCAGGCCCTCGTCGACCTCTGCGGTGGTCTTCACGTCGCCGGAGCGCCACTGCTTCTCGAGGCGCAGTCGCTCGCCGAGGAGGTTCTTCTCCTCGTCGCGCAGGCCGGCGGCCTTCTCGAAGTCCTGCTCCTCGATCGCGGCCTCCTTCTGCGAGCGCACGGCCGAGATCTTGTCGTCGAACTCGCGCAGCTCCGGCGGGGCCGAGAGGATCGACAGGCGCAGGCGGGCGCCGGCCTCGTCGATCAGGTCGATGGCCTTGTCGGGGAGGAAGCGGTCCTGGATGTAGCGGTCCGCCAGGTTCGCGGCCGAGACGATCGCGCCGTCGGTGATGGACACCTTGTGGTGCGCCTCGTAGCGGTCGCGCAGGCCCTTGAGGATGTTGATCGTGTGGGGCAGCGACGGCTCGTTGACCTGGATGGGCTGGAAGCGGCGCTCGAGCGCGGCGTCCTTCTCGAAGTGCTTGCGGTACTCGTCGAGCGTGGTCGCGCCGATGGTCTGCAGCTCGCCGCGGGCCAGCAGCGGCTTCAGGATGCTGGCGGCGTCGATCGCGCCCTCGGCGGCACCCGCGCCGACGAGGGTGTGGATCTCGTCGATGAAGGTGATGATGTCGCCGCGGGTGCGGATCTCCTTGGTGACCTTCTTCAGGCGCTCCTCGAAGTCGCCGCGGTAGCGGGAGCCGGCGATGAGCGAGCCGAGGTCGAGCGTGTAGAGCTGCTTGTCCTTGAGCGTCTCGGGCACGTCGCCGCGCACGATCGCCTGGGCGAGGCCCTCGACGACGGCGGTCTTGCCGACGCCGGGCTCGCCGATCAGGACGGGGTTGTTCTTGGAGCGGCGCGACAGGATCTGCATGACGCGCTCGATCTCCTTCTCGCGTCCGATCACCGGGTCGAGCTTGTTGTCGCGAGCGGCCTGCGTGAGGTTGCGGCCGAACTGGTCGAGGATCTGGCTACCGGCCTGCGCGGTGTTCTGATCGTTGCCCCCGACCTGGACCTGCTCCTTGCCCTGGTATCCCGAGAGGAGCTGGATGACCTGCTGGCGCACGCGGTTGAGGTCGGCGCCGAGCTTCACGAGCACCTGGGCGGCGACGCCCTCGCCCTCGCGGATCAGGCCGAGGAGGATGTGCTCCGTGCCGATGTAGTTGTGGCCGAGCTGGAGGGCCTCGCGGAGGCTGAGCTCGAGCACCTTCTTGGCGCGCGGGGTGAAGGGGATGTGGCCGGTCGGCTGCTGCTGGCCCTGGCCGATGATGTCCTGGACCTGCTCGCGGACGGCGTCCAGCGAGATGCCGAGCGACTCGAGCGCCTTGGCGGCGACACCCTCACCCTCGTGGATCAGGCCGAGCAGGATGTGCTCCGTCCCGATGTAGTTGTGGTTGAGCATCTTGGCCTCTTCTTGGGCCAGGACGACGACGCGGCGGGCGCGGTCGGTGAATCTCTCGAACATGTCTACTCCTCGCGACGCCTTGCAGGGTCGGCATCGATACAAAGAGAGTAACCACCGCACCCTGCATCCCGGGCCCCTGTTCGCCGTGGGCGTGACGGGGCTTGCGTGTGATGACGGGCTGTGCAATCGTATCGATAGTCGTTATTAACGAATGTCGATACGTGGAGGAGAGCATGAGCACCGTCGAGGGATACCGCCAGTCGAAGGGCGATCGGGCGTCGATCGTCGCGTTCATCGTGGCGGGCGTCGTGCTCGCGGGATGGTCGATCGTCCAGGCCGTCCGCACGATCGTGGAGGCAGCGGCCAACCGCGACGTGCGCGTCCTCGCCGACTTCGCGGGCACGACCGCCCAGGCGCCGATCGGCCCGGGCGGGGCCATGCGCGAGGTCGAGCTCGCCACGGCGTATGTGACGGCGCCGCAGCTGCCGGTCGCGTCTTTCGTGGCGCTCATCCTGCGCGAGATCCTGGCGGCGGCCACCGTCGTCGGCGTCATCGTCTGCCTCGTCTGGCTCGCCGTCAACGTGCTGCGCGGGCGGATCTTCTCGCGCGGCAACACCGCGCTCGTCGCCATCGCGAGCATCTACGGCCTGGTCGCCTGGGCCGGGATCGCCCTGCTGAACACGATGGTCGCGAACGGCGCGATCGCCCGGATCAGCGACCGGGACTTCGACAACCCGGTCATGTCCATCCCCCTGCAGCCGCTGCTGCTCCTGGCCTTCGCCGCCGCCATCGTCGCCACCGCGTTCACCGTGGGCGACCGGATGCGGCGCGACACCGAGGGCCTCGTCTGATGGGAGACGAGGAGTCCGGGGTCCACTGCCGGCTCGACGAGCTCCTCGCCGAGCGCGGGATGACCGTGGTGCGGCTCTCGGAGCTGGTCGGCGTCAGCGTCGTCAACCTCTCCATCCTGAAGAACGACCGTGCGAAGGCGATCCGCTACTCCACCCTGGTGGCGATCTGCCGCGCGCTGGAGTGCGAGATCGGTGACCTGCTCGTCCTGGCGCCGCCGGCGGCCTGACCGGCGGGGCTAGCATGCAGCGCATGAGCATCGCATTGGAGAACGTCGGCATCGCGGTCCGCGATCTGGACGAGACCATCGCCTTCTTCACCGACCTCGGCCTGACCGTGGTCGGGCGCGACGAGGTGAGCGGCGAGTGGGCCGACACCGCCGTCGGACTGGACGGCAACCACGCCAGGATCGCGCTCCTCCAGACACCCGACGGCCACGGCCGCCTCGAGCTCTTCGAGTACATCCACCCGGACGCGATCGAGACCGAGCCGACCCTCCCGAACGAGATCGGCATGCACCGCGTCGCGTTCTCGGTCGACGACATCGACGAGGCGCTGGCGATCGCCGCGAAGCACGGCGTCCACCCGCTGCGCGGCGTCGCGAACTACCAGGACGTCTACAAGCTGTCGTACCTGCGCGGGCCCAGCGGCATCATCGTGATGCTCGCGCAGGACCTGACGAAGGGCTGACCCCGGAGCCTGCTACTCACTCCGGCCCTGCTGCGCCTCGGCGTTCAGCCCTGGAGGCCCGGGATGGTGAGGGTGCCGTCCGGGAGGGTGATCGTCACGTCCGAGGTGGTCGTCACGCCTTTCGGCGTGGTGAAGACGGTCGTGTGGGGCACGTAGTCGCGGGTGCAGACGCCGCCCGGCGCCGGCGAGAGCGTCCCCTTCAGCTGGTTGTCGCCGGTGACGCTGATGGACGCCACGGTGGGCGCGCACGTCGAGCTGCCGTAGAGCACGATGCCGAACTGGCGCCCGTCGTCGAGCCACGCCGCCCAGGAGGCTCCGCCCGCGCTGCTGGCCGGGGCCTCCACACCGGTTGGCTCGCCCGAGTAGTCCTTGACGGGCTGCTGCTGGGACTTGATCCCGCAGCCCGCGAGCGCGACCAGCACCAGCATCCCTCCGGCGAGGGAGAGCAGGGGGCGGGTCGCGGTCCGGGGCACGGGACCATTCTAGGAACGGGACGCTGGGAAGCGGCGCCGCGCTGCCGCGGGAAGCCTAGGATGCCGCTATGAGCAACCTGGAGCGCGACCCGGCCGAGGTGCTCGCGGTCGGCACGGCGCTGGCGGAGCCGGCCCCCGCGACCGGCGGCGACGTGGAGATCCTGGAGCCGCGGGACGTGCCGCTCGGCGGCCCGCGCGCGATGAACGTGCGCCGCACGCTGCCGCAGCGCCGCCGCTCGCTCATCGGCGGCTGGTGCTTCATCGACCACTACGGCCCGGACGACGTCTCCACGACCGGCGGGATGCGCGTCCCGCCGCACCCGCACACCGGCCTGCAGACCGTCAGCTGGCTCTTCGAGGGCGAGATCGAGCACCGCGACAGCGTTGGCAGCCACGCGCTCGTGCGGCCCGGCGAGCTCAACCTGATGACCGCCGGGCACGGGATCAGCCACTCCGAGGTGTCGACGCCCGAGGCGCGGGTGCTGCACGGCGTCCAGCTCTGGGTGGCGCTGCCCGCGGCCTCCCGCGATGTCGCCCCGTTCTTCGAGCACCACGTGCCTCTCGCGTCGACGCTGGGCGCCGCCACCGTGCGCACGTTCGTGGGCTCGCTGGCCGGGAGCGGCACCGCGGCGACCGTCTTCTCTCCGCTCGTCGGCGCCGAGATCACGGCACCGGCGGGCGCGATCGTGCGCATCCCCCTCGACACCGCGTTCGAGCACGGCATCCTGGTGGACGCCGGCACCGTGACGGTGGCCGGCACCGGCCTCCCGGTCGCGCACCTCGGGTACCTCGCTCCCGGGCGCGATGCCGTGGAGGTCGTGGTCGGCAGCGACGGACCGGCCCGCCTCGTGCTGCTCGGCGGCGAACCGCTCGGCGAGCAGATCGTCATGTGGTGGAACTTCATCGGGCGCACCCACGACGACATCGTCGCCTCCCGCGCCCAGTGGCAGGGCGAGGTGATCGCCGGCGCCGACCCGCACGGCCGCTTCGGCACGGTCGACGGCTACGACGGCGCTCCGCTCCCCGCGCCCGAGCTCCCCACCGTCCGCCTCAAACCCCGCGGCTGACCCGGCGTCTCCCGCCGCCGAGGTTCACGACGTGGCGGTCAAAACGGCGCGAATGAGCGCAACGTCGTGAACCTCGGCGGCCGGGCATCCGCACAGGCGGAGGCGGTACGATGAGCGCGTTATGAACGACATCATCGGCGGAATCGTGTGGTCGCTGGCTCCGACCGTCCTGGTCGGGCTGCTCTTCTGGCTCATCATGCGCAAGATCGTGCACGCCGACCGCACGGAGCGGAAGGTCTACGCCCGCATGGAGGCCGAAGAGCGCGCGCGCCGCGGCCTCGCCCCCAAGCCGTAGCCTCCGCCGCCCCGGCACATTCGGCACGAATGTATGTTGAGGGGCGCGCTTTCACGACATTCGGCACGAATGTCGCCGCGGTACGACGGCGCCGCTCCCGCTACTGCAGCGCCGAGGTCAGCCGCGCGAGGTTGTCGAGCACCGTGGAGCGCAGCGGCTGCTTCATCCACTCGTCGAGCGTGAGCTCGCGGCTCTCGCGCCGGTAGCCGTCCTCGACGGCGCGCATCTCGGTCACGAACGAGCGGCCGCGCACCATCAGCGAGACCTCCATGTTGAGCTGGAACGAGCGCATGTCCATGTTGCTCGACCCGATCACGGCCACGTCGTCGTCGATCGTGAAGTGCTTGGCGTGCAGGATGTACGGCGCCTTGTACATCCAGATCTTCACGCCCGCGCGCAGCAGCACCTCGTAGTACGACCGCTGCGCGTGGTAGACGAGCGCCTGGTCGCCGATCTCGGAGACGAACAGCTCCACGGCGATGCCGCGCTGGGTGGCGGTGGTGATCGCGGTGAGCATCGACTCGTCGGGCACGAAGTACGGCGACGTGATGACGATGCGCTCCTGCGCGTAGTAGAGCAGGGCGAGGAAGAGCCGGAGGTTGTTCTCACCGGCGAATCCCGGCCCGGACGGGACGACCTGCGCGTCCAGCGAGTCCGGGCCGATCTCGTCGGTGATCGGCTCGGTCTCGCGGCGGAGCAGCTCGTCGGTCTCGCTGTACCAGTCGGTGATGAAGATGGCGTTCAGACCGGCGACGATCGGTCCCTCGAGCCGCACGATGAGCTCTTTCCACTTCAGCCCGCGGCGGATGTTGGACTTCTTGTTGTAGCTGCGGTCGATGATGTTCTGAGAACCCATGAAGGCGACGCGGCCGTCGACGATGAGCAGCTTGCGGTGGTTGCGCAGGTCGGGGCGCTGGTACTTGCCCTTGAACGGCTGGACCGGCAGCATCAGCTGCCAGCGTGCACCCATCGCGGTGAGGCGCTTGATGGTCCGCTTGTAGTCGCGCGTGCGCAGCGAGGCGATGTGGTCGAGCAGCACGCGGACGGTGACGCCGCGCTTCACCGCGTCGGCGAGCGCGTCGAAGAACGGCTCGGTGGTGTCGTCGAGGGACAGGATGTAGAACTCGACGTGCACGTACTTGCGGGCGGCCTGGATCTCGGCTGTCATCGCGTCGAGAGACCCCTTGTAGTCGCCGTTCAGGCTGGCCGAGTTGCCGCCGACCAGCGGCATCGCGCCCAGGTTGCGGTTGAGCAGCACGACCGACTCGAGCCACGACGGCCACGGGTGGTCGCGCCGCACGCGCTCCATGCCCTCGGTCGACTCGATGATGAAGTTGTTGATCTCGATCTGCTTGTCCCGGCGCCGCTTCGGGAGCTTGTAGCTGCCGATCAGCAGGAAGAACAGCACGCCGATGTACGGGATGAGGAAGATCGCGAGCAGCCACGCGGTCGCCGACGTGGGCTTGCGGTTGCGCGGGACGACGATGATCGCGATCACGCGGATGATGAAGTCGACGAGCAGCGCCACCACGACGATGGCGGTGCTCAGGAAACCTGCGTCCATCCGGTCCTCTCGGTCGCAGGCGCGCTCGGAGCGAAGCACCTACAGGGATACCGTAGCGAAGCGGAGGGACAATAGGGCGCCACCACCCGCGAATGGAGCCAGCCACGCCTCCCGTCACCGTCTTCCTGACCACCTGGTCGTTCGACCCGGCCGCCGCCATGCTGCTCGTCGCGGCCGCCGCGCTCTACCTCGGCGGGGTGCTGCGGTTGCGCCGCCACGGTCACCGCTGGCCCGCGCGGCTGACGCTGTGGTTCCTGCTGCTGGGGCTCGGCTCGTACGCGTGGATCTCGTTCGGCTTCCTCGGCGCGTACAGCAGCGAACTGCGGTGGGCGTTCACGACCAGGATCGCCCTGCTGCTCTTCGTCGTGCCCGCGCTGATGAGCCTCGGACGGCCGATCGCGCTCGCGCGGGTCGCCCTGTCGACCACGGGCCGCCTGCGCACCGAGCGCGTGCTGCGCTCCCGCCCGGTGCGCGTGCTGGGCAACGCGATGTTCGCGCCCGTCTTCGCGTGCGCCGTGTTCCTCGTGTTCCTCACCCCCGTGGCCGCGGTGCTGCGCGACTCGGTCTGGTCGGAGTGGACGATCTCGGTGCTGGTGCCGCTGGCCGGGATGCTGCTGGTCCTGCCGATCGCGGCGCACTCGGTCGTCCGCACCGGGTTCTTCATCACGGTCGAGTTCCTGCTGGCGTTCGTCGAGCTGCTGCTGGACGCCATCCCGGGCCTGCTGCTGCGCCTGAACGACAGCGTGCTCGACGGCGCGGCGCGCGTCACGGGGAGGCTGCCGTTCTGGTTCCCGAACGCACTGCACGACCAGCACCTGTCGGGCGACTTCCTGTGGTTCATCGCCGAGTTCGCCGACGTGCCGATCCTCGTCATCCTGTTCGTGCGGTGGATGCGGCTGGACCGGCGCGAGGCGAAGAAGGTCGACGAGCTGACCGACGAGCAGGTCGAGGAGCTCACCCGCGCCCACCTGCAGCGGCGCGGCTGAGCCCCTCGTCGGGTCCGCAGAAAGCGGCTACTTGACCAGCGGGAAGAGGATGGTCTCGCGGATGCCGAGACCGGTGAGGGCCATGAGCAGGCGGTCGATGCCCATGCCCATGCCACCGGTCGGCGGCATCCCGAACTCGAGCGCCCGCAGGAACTCCTCGTCGAGGCGCATGGCCTCGTTGTCGCCGGCCGCCGCGAGCTTCGCCTGCTCGACGAAGCGCTCGCGCTGCACGACGGGGTCGATCAGCTCGGAGTAGCCGGTCGCCAGCTCGAAGCCGCGGGTGTAGAGGTCCCACTTCTCGACGACGCCCTCGCGCGAGCGGTGCGCGCGCACGAGCGGGCTGGTGTCGACGGGGAAGTCCATCACGAACGTCGGGCGCACGAGGTCCGCCTTCACGTGGTGCTCCCACAGCTCCTCGACGTACTTGCCGGCGAGCGGGTGCTCGATCTCGATCCCGGCGTCGGCCGCCAGCTCGCGCAGGCGCGCGATCGGGGTCTCGGGCGTGATCTCCTCGCCGATCGCCTCCGAGAGGCTGTCGTACATCCGGATGCGGTCCCACTGGCCGCCGAGGTCGTACTCGGTGCCGTCGGCCCAGGTGACGACGTGCGAGCCGGAGACGGCCTGCGCGGCGTTCTGGATGAGCGTCTGGGTGAGGTCGGCGATCGAGTTGTAGTCGCCGTACGCCTGGTAGGCCTCGAGCATCGCGAACTCGGGCGAGTGCGTCGAGTCGGCGCCCTCGTTGCGGAAGTTGCGGTTGATCTCGAAGACGTGGTCGATGCCGCCGACGACGGCGCGCTTCAGGTAGAGCTCCGGCGCGATGCGCAGGTACAGGTCGGTGTCGAACGCGTTGGAGTGGGTCACGAACGGGCGGGCCGAGGCCCCGCCGTGGATGACCTGCAGCATCGGGGTCTCGACCTCGACGAAGCCGCGGTCGGCGAACGTCGCGCGCAGGCTCGCCATGGTCGCGGCGCGGTCCAGCACGGTCTTGCGGGCCTGCTCGCGCGCGATGAGGTCGAGGTAGCGCGAGCGCACCCGCGTCTCCTCGTTGAGCTCGTTGTGGAGGTTCGGGAGGGGCAGCAGCGCCTTGGACGCGATCTCCCAGCCGGTGACCATGATCGACAGCTCGCCGCGGCGGCTGGAGGCGACCTCGCCGGTGACGAACACGTGGTCGCCGAGGTCGACCAGCTCCTTCCAGGCGATCAGCGACTCCTCGCCGACGGCCGCCAGCGACACCATGGCCTGGATGCGCGTGCCGTCGCCCGACTGGAGCACGGCGAAGCACAGCTTGCCGGTGTTGCGCAGGTGCACGACGCGGCCGGCGACGCCGACCGTCTCGCCCGAGGGCTCGTCCGCGGCCAGGTGGCCCCAGGCCGCGCGGACCTCCGGGATGGTCGTGGTGACCGGCACCTGCACCGGGTACGCGCCTCCCGCGGCCGTCTCGGCCTGGGCGATGAGGCGCTCGCGCTTGCCGAGCCGGACGGCCTTCTGCTCGCTGATCTCGTCGTCCGTGAGGTCGGCCTGGGGGGTGGGCGCGTCGGTCATCGGTGTGTCTTCCGTTCGGCGGTGGTCGTCGTGTCGTCGGTGTCGGCTCAGGGGATCGTGATGCGCCGGTTGTCGATGAGACGCGTCGTGCCCACGCGGGCCGCGACGAGCATCAGTGCCGGGCCGTGGTGGCCAGGTGCCGCCTCGCGGAACGAGGGCTGGTCGACGATCACGAGATAGTCCAGCTTAACGGCTGGGTCGTCCTCGATGCGCGTCCGGGCGGCGGCGAGCGCGGCCTCCACCCCGCCCTGCGCGGCCTCGGCGCCCGCGGCGAGCGCCTGCGACAGCGTCACGGCGGCGACGCGGTCGTCGGACGAGAGGTACTGGTTGCGGCTCGAGAGCGCCAGGCCGTCGTCTTCGCGCACGGTGTCGACGACCGCGAGGGTCAGCGGGAGGTTCAGGTCGTCGATCATCCGGCCGACGAGGTGCACCTGCTGGGCGTCCTTCTGGCCGAAGACCGCGACGTCGGGCTGCACGATGCCGAACAGCTTGGCGACGACGGTCAGCATCCCGTCGAAGTGGCCGGGGCGGGACGCGCCCTCGAAGAGCGAGCCGACCTCCCCCGCCGTGACCCGCGTGGAGGACTCCCCCTGCGGGTACATCTCGGCCGCGCTCGGGGCGAAGACGATGTCGGCGACGCCCTCCAGCGCGGCGACGTCGGCGTCGAGGGTGCGCGGGTAGCGGTCGAGGTCCTCGCCCGGCCCGAACTGCAGCGGGTTCACGAAGATCGAGACGACCACGACGCCGGCGAGCTCGCGGGCCTGGCGGACGAGGCGCAGGTGGCCGTCGTGGAGGGCGCCCATCGTCGGCACGAGCGCGACGAGCCCCGCCGGGTCGCCGGCAGGGTCGGCGAGCAGGGCCTCGCGGCGGGCGCTCGCGATGAGCGCGCGCAGTTCGGCGATGGTGGTGACGACGTGCGGCATTCTCTCCCCTTCGACCGCGGCGCCCGTACGGGTGGCAACGAGCGATGGCCGCAGTCCAGGCTACTCGCCGCGGAGGTACCAGCCGCGCCCGTCGTCTCCGGGGTCGCCGTCGCCGGGGCCGGGGAGGTCGTCGTCGCGGAGCGCCTGCAGCACGTCCTCGACGTCGATCGCGGGGGTCGCGCCCGCCTGCGTCAGCGCGTTGTCGACGGCCGAGCGGACGAGCGAGCTCAGGAAGGAACCGGGGTTCTCGACCCCGATGCCGCGCAGGATGCCGGTGGACTGCTCCACGATCGAGCGTGAGAACGCGGTGGCCGTGGCGATGGCCTCCGCGTAGGCGGGGCGGTCCTGCTCGGCGACGACGACGGGCTCGCCGCCCATCTCGACGACGAGGGCCTGCGCGATCGGCAGCACCGGGGCGGCCGCGGTGACGGCGAACCACGATTCGGCCAGGCGCGCCAGGTCGAGGCTGGTGCCGGTGAAGTCGAGCGCGGGATGCACGGCCAGCGGGATCGCGCCGGCGGCGGCGGCGGGGCGGAGCACGTCGACGCCGTACCCGGGCGCGGTGTGCAGCACGATCTGGCCCGGCTGCCAGGTGCCCGTCGCGGCGAGCCCGGCGACCAGGCCGGGCAGCTCGCTGTCCGGGACGGCCAGGATGACGAGTTCGCTGCGCTCGACCAGCACCGGGACCTCCAGCACCGGCGCCTGCGGCAGCATCGCCTCCGCGCGTTCGCGGCTCGCCGCCGACACCGCCGAGATGCCGACCACGGCGTGACCGGCTCCCGCGAGGGCGGCGCCGAACACCGGGCCGACGCGTCCCGCGCCGACGATCCCGAGGCCGAGGCGCCCGGAGCGTTCCACGGGGCTCATGCGGACTCCCCCCAGCGGTGGCTGCGGTCGCTGCGTCCGGCGGCGATCGCGTCGGCCGACGCCCGCTCGAACAGCCGGATGCCCTCCGTCGCGTCCATCGCCGCGAGCCGCGGGTGGACGGGGCCGCTCACCGTGTGGAAGTCCACCTCGGCGAGCCCGAGCAGGCGGTCGATCGGCCCCTGCTCCAGTTTGAGGCTCTGCAGGCGGGCGAGCGGCACGATCACCAGCTGCCGCCAGACGAACCCGTGCCGCAGGAGCACCGCGCCGTCGACGCTCGTGTAGCCGGTGCGCTGCCACGAGAGCGGCCGCAACCAGGCCGCGCGCCGCGGGCTGCTGGTCCAGTCGTCGCGGCCGCGGGACGTCATCCCGGAGCGGATCAGGTCGCGGTGCTCCTCGGTCGCGAGCCCAGGGAGGATCAGCGCGAGCACGCGCTCGACGTCGGTCGCATCCCCGACCGGGAGCGTCGTCGTGTTCGCCTGCCCGGCGGCGCCCTTCTCGCGCGAGTGGCCCGCCGTGTTGATCCGGATCTGCCACCAGCCGAACGGACGCCACAGCAGCGGCTGCAGCACCTGCACGGCGTGGATGCGGCCGGGCGGGAGGGTCTCGTTGCTCGTGCTGAGCAGCCCGAACCCGACGCGCACCCCGTCCGGCGTCCCGGCGATCGAGTAGCGCAGCGACTTGGTCAAACGGTTGATGTAGAAGCTGGCCGAGCCGATCAGGCCGGGCAGCACGATGAGGGCGAGCCAGAGCCATCCCGTCGCCGCACCGATGGCGGTCAGGGCGACCACCACGACGACGAACACGGTGAAGCCGCTCATCAGCAGCGAGCCGAGGAGCCGCAGCGGCGGGATCTTGACGACCGACTCGGGCGGGGCGGCGTTCGGGTCGAGCTCCGGCGCGAGGAACTCGTTCACACGGCGGTTCACCAGGTCGCCGACGGCGGCGGTCCGGGAGGCGGCGGCGCCGGGTGCTCCCACGGGTGCGCCGTCGGGGGCTCCGGCTCCCGCGCTCTCGTCCGCCCGGGCCTGCGCCTCCGCAGCGCGCACACCGGAGGCGAGCCGCAGCACGTCCGAGCGCAGCCCGTCCGCCAGCGACGAGCCGAGGTAGGCGAGTTGGAGGTTCGCGTCGTGCCCGGCCGCGGTGATGTCGAGCTTCGCCGCGCCGAACAGCCGCGCGATCAGCGGCCGCACCACGTTGATGCCCTGGATGCGGTCGAGCCGTGCCTTGCGCTGCGTGCGGAACAGGATGCCGCTGCGCACCTCCACGGTGTCTCCCGTGATGCGGAACGTGTGCATCCGCCACGACAGGTAGAAAGCGCCGAGGCACAGGATGAGCACGACGGCGACGCCGAGCAGCGCCCAGCCCTCCCAGCCGCGGTTGTAGATCTCGTCGAGGGGGTCGCCGCCGTAATCGGGGGCGCCCACGAAGAAGCCGACCAGGCGCTCCCGCAGGTTGGAGAGCACGAAGCCGAGCACCGCGATGAAGACGATGCCGCCGCGCAGCAGCGGTGTCGCCGGGTGCAGCCGGTGCCACTCGCCGTCCGTGAACCGTTCGGCCGAACGCTCGACGGCGGACAGCGGGCCTCCGGGCAGCGGGCCTCCGGGCAGCGGCTCGGTCACAGCCCGGCCCGCCTGCTCTCGGCCAGATCGACCAGGCGGTCGCGCAGCTCGGCGGCGTCCGCATCGGGCAGGCCCGGGATGACGACGCCGGTCGAGGCCGCCGCGGTCACGAACTTCAGGTCGGCGAGGCCGAGCATCCGCCCCACCGGGCCGCGGTTGATGTCGATGAGCTGCATCCGCCCGTACGGCACCGAGACGAAGCGCTGGTACATGATCCCGCGGCGGAAGAGCAGGTCGTCCTGCCGCTCCAGGTAGCCGATCGACCGGGCGCGCCGCGGCGCGATCACCAGCGCGACCAGGGTGATGACGACGATCGCGATCAGCGCGATCCAGGCGAAGGACCAGCCGGCGACGAGCCAGAGGAAGGTCGCGACGGCGGACGCGACCACACCGCTGATCAGGGTGCCGACGATCACGACCACCACGTACTTGGGCGAGACGCGGCGCCAGTCGCCGACGTTCAGGTCGATGCGGGCGCGTGCCGGCTCAGCGGGGGTCGACATGGGCGTTCTCCGGGTCGTCGTCGTCATGGTCGGGCGGGAGGCTGCAGAAGCTCTCGGCGATCAGTCCGGCGACCAGGAGCACCACGGCTCCGACGGTCGCGAGCACGGTGAGCAGGATGGAGTTGCCGCCCGGGAGCACGTCCCGGCTCAGCAGGTAGGCGAGGACGCCGATCCCGGCTCCGGTGAGCAGCGCGCCGCTCAGCCCGCACGCCTTGGCGAGCACCACGACGCGGGTCGCCTGGAACGGGTCGATGCGCCGGGAGCTGCGCCCGCGGACGGCCCGGCGGATCGGCACGGCGAACGCCACGATGATGACGGCGACGGCCACGAGCGTGATGGGCAGGGTGGCCGGCGGGATGAACACGGCCATCCCCGTCGCCGATGCGCCGAGCTCGCCGAGGAATCCGACGACGAGGCCCACGACGCCCAGGCCGATGAGGGAGGTGGGGCGGGTCCGGTTCATCGGTCGCCTCCGTCCGTGTCGTCGAGGGACTCGGCGGTGTACGGCGTCACCGGGTCCGTCGCCTGCGCCGCGAGGTCGGTGACGCGGCCGTATCCGGCGAGCACGGCCTCCGGGTCCACGTCGAGCCACGGCACGAGCACGAACGCCCGCTCGTGGGCGCGCGGGTGCGGGAGCGTCACGCGCTCGTCGTCCGAGACGATGCCGTCGTAGTCGACGATGTCGATGTCGATGGTGCGGTCGCCCCAGCGCTCGGTGCGCAGCCGGCCGAGGGCGTCCTCCACGCGGTTCACCAGCGCGAGCAGCGCGAGCGGGTCGAGCACGGTGTCGATGCGGGCGACGGCGTTGAGGTAGGCGGGGGCCTCCTCGTCGATGCCGTCGAGCTTCAGAGCCGGCGTCTCGTACAGGCGGGAAACGGCCTCCACCCGCAGTCCGGGCTCGGCGCGCAACGCGTCGAGGGCGGTGCGGATGGTCGCGGCGCGATCGCCGAGATTGCTGCCGAACGCCAGCACGGCGGGGGATCCGACCCGCATGCGCTGCGGCCGGGCCATGCCGGGGGTCACGAGCGCCTCCGCACGACGCGCACGGCGACGTCGCCGAACGGCACGGTGATCGGCGCGTCCGGCTTGTGCACGGTGACCTCCACCGACTGGACGGCGGAGTGCGCGAGCACCACGCCCGCCACCCGCTCCGCGACGGTCTCGATCAGGTCGACCGGGTCGCGCTCCACGGCGGCGACGATCTCCTCCGCGAGCACGCCGTAGTGGACCGTCTGCTCCAGGTCGTCGGAGGCCGCCGAGCGCGCGAGGTCGAGACCCGCGGTCACATCGACCACGAAGTCCTGGCCGTTCTCGCGCTCGAAGTCGAACACCCCGTGGTGGGCGCGGACGCGCAGCCCCGTCAGGATGATCGCGTCGGCCGCCTCGGTGCTAGTCATCGCGTCCAGCTTGCCACGCCCGCACGACATCCAGGGCGACTCGCGTGGAAACGACGTCGTGCACCCGCACCGCCCAGGCCCCGGCCTGCGCCGCGAGGGCGGAGATCACGGCGGTGGGCGCATCCCGGTCCGCCACCGGCGCGCCGTCGGGCAGGAGGGCGCCGAGGAACCGCTTACGGGAGGCCCCGATGAGCACCGGGTAGCCGAGGGTCTCGATCTCGTGCAGGCCGGCGAGCACCTGCCAGTTGTGCTCCCCCGTCTTCGAGAAGCCGAGACCGGGGTCGAGGATGAGCTTCGCGGGGTCGATGCCGTGGTCGAGCAGGGAGGTGATCCGGGCCGAGAGCTCGCTCCGCACCTCCTGCACCGTGTGCGTGTAGACGGCGAGCGAGTCGGCGGAGTCGAGGCGGCCGCGCCAGTGCATGAGCACGTACTGCAGGCCGGTGTCGAGCACGGCGTCCGGCATCCCCGGGTCGGCGAGGCCGCCCGAGACGTCGTTGATGATCGCCGCGCCCGCGTCGGCAGCGGCACGGGCGGTGGAGGCGTTGAGGGTGTCGACGCTCACGGTGACGCCCTGCGCGGCGAGCGCGCTGATCACGGGCACCACGCGGGCGCGCTCCTCCTCCGGCTCGACGCGCAGGGCGCCGGGCCGGGTGGACTCGCCGCCCACGTCGATGATGTCGGCACCCTGGGCGACGAGCTCGAGCGCGTGCTCGACGGCCGCGGCCGGCTCGAGCCAGAGGCCGCCGTCGCTGAACGAGTCCGGAGTCACGTTGAGGACGCCCATGATGAGCGTCACTGCGCACCGCTTCCGATGAGGGCCATCAGCTCGGCGCGCACCACCGGGTCGGTGTACGCGCCGCGGGTGGCGAAGGTCACGGTGGTGGCGGTCGTCTGCCGCGGGCCGCGGGTGGTGACGCAGGCGTGCGAGGCGTCGAGCACGACGAGCACGCCGCGCGCACCGGCGCCGCGCTCGATCGCGTCGGCGATCTGCTCGGTCAGCCGTTCCTGGATCTGCGGCCGGGCCGCCAGGGTGTCGATGACGCGCGGGATGCGGCCGAGGCCGACCACCGACTCCCCCGGCAGGTAGGCGACGTGCGCGACGCCGAGGAAGGGCAGCAGGTGGTGCTCGCACACCGAGCGGAACGCGATGTCGCGCAGCACCACGGTGTCGGCGTGCTCCGACTCCAGCGGCACCGGCTCGCCGAGCTCCGCCGACGCGTCGACGCCCACGCCGGCGAAGAACTCGGCGTAGGCGTCGGCGACGCGGGACGGCGTGGTGGCGAGGCCGGGACGCGACGGATCCTCGCCGATAGCGGCGAGGATCTCGGCGACGGCCGCCTCGATGCGTGCGCGATCGAAACCGGTCATGCGGTGACGCGACCTAGGCGGTCGCCGGCCGCGGCTTGATCGCCGGAGCGCGCTTCGGCTTCGACGCCGGCGGCTCGGAGTCGACTCCGCCGTCCACGGCTCCGGAGTCGATCGGCGCCTTGGCCTTCGGGAAGTCGATCGGCGGCACGTCCGAGATCGGGCGCTTGTCGCTCGACAGCCACTGCGGACGCTCGGGGAGCTTCACCACGTCGGAGAAGATCTCGGCGATCTGGTTGTGGTCGAGGGTCTCCTGCTCGAGCAGCGCCGCGGCCAGGCGGTCGAGGACGGCCCGGTTGTTGTTGAGCACCTCCCACGCCTCGTCGTGCGCCTTCTCGATGAGCTCGCGCACCTCGGCGTCCACCTGCTCGGCGATCCGCTCGGAGTAGTCGCGCTGGTGGCCCATGTCGCGGCCGAGGAACATCTCGCCGTTCGCCTGGCCGAGCTTGACCGAGCCGATGTCGGCGCTCATGCCGTACTCGGTGACCATCTTGCGGGCGATCGAGGTCGCCTTCTCGATGTCGTTCGAGGCGCCCGTCGTCGGGTCGTGGAAGACGATCTCCTCCGCGACGCGGCCGCCCATGGCGTAGGTCAGCTGGTCGAGCAGCTCGTTGCGGCTGACGGAGTACCGGTCCTCCAGCGGCATGACCATGGTGTAGCCCAGAGCACGGCCGCGCGGCAGGATGGTGATCTTCGTCACCGGGTCGGTGTGGCGCATCGCGGCGGCGGCGAGGGCGTGGCCGCCCTCGTGGTACGCGGTGATGAGCTTCTCCTGGTCCTTCATGACCCGGGTGCGCTTCTGCGGTCCGGCGATCACGCGGTCCACGGCCTCGTCGAGGGCGCGGTTGTCGATCAGCTGCGCGTTCGAGCGGGCGGTGAGCAGGGCGGCCTCGTTGAGGACGTTCGCCAGGTCGGCGCCGGTGAATCCCGGCGTCTTGCGGGCGAGCACCTCGAGGTCGACCGACGCCGCGAGCGGCTTGCCGCGGCCGTGCACTTCGAGGATCTTCTTGCGGCCGAGCATGTCGGGCGCGTCCACGCCGATCTGACGGTCGAAGCGGCCCGGGCGCAGCAGCGCGGGGTCGAGGATGTCGGGACGGTTGGTCGCCGCGATCAGGATGACGTTGGTCTTCGGGTCGAAGCCGTCCATCTCCACCAGGAGCTGGTTCAGCGTCTGCTCGCGCTCGTCGTGCCCGCCGCCCAGACCGGCGCCGCGGTGACGGCCGACCGCGTCGATCTCGTCGATGAAGATGATGGCCGGCGAGTTCTCCTTCGCCTGCTGGAACAGGTCGCGCACGCGGCTCGCGCCGACGCCCACGAACATCTCGACGAAGTCGGAGCCCGAGATCGAGTAGAACGGGACGCCCGCCTCACCCGCGACGGCGCGGGCCAGCAGGGTCTTGCCGGTTCCGGGAGGGCCGTACAGGAGCACGCCCTTCGGGATGCGGGCGCCGACCGCCTGGAACTTGGCCGGCTCCTTGAGGAAGTCCTTGATCTCCTCGAGCTCCTCGATGGCCTCGTCCGACCCGGCGACGTCGTCGAAGGTGACCTTCGGCGTCTCCTTCGTGACCATCTTCGCCCGGGACTTGCCGAACTGCATGACCTTGTTGCCGCCGCCCTGCATGCCCGACAGCATGATCCAGAAGAACACGCCGATCAGCAGCGCCGGGATCAGGAAGCCGAGGATGTTGACCAGCCAGTTCGGCTGCGGCACCTCGTCGTCGTAGCCCTTCGGCAGGTTCGCGTCGTCGACCGCCTTCACGACGTCGGCGCCGCGCGGGGTGACGTAGTAGAACTGCACCTGCGTGCCGAGCGACCCGTCGGCCTCCTTGAGCGTCAGATCGACGCGGTTCTCACCGTCGACGATCTTCGCGCTGGAGACCTTGTCGCTCGAGAGCAGCTCCAGACCCTTCTGGGTCGAGACCCCCTTGAAACCCGACATCGTGATCAGACTCGAGCCGATCCACACGGCGATGATCGCAAGCACGACGTAGAGAATCGGGCCGCGGAAGATCTTCTTGACGTTCATGGTGCGACCACAGTACCGCTTCGGCTCTGTGGGTCGGCTGCGTGTTCGCTCTGGGCACGCAGTACGCGGCCCACTCCGACACGCCCGGGACTGCACCTCCCCCGCGCAGCAGAACGCCGAGTGGGTGAATAGTCCGCCCACTCGGCGTTCTCACGTGCACATCCCGCCCACTCGGCGGGCGCCCGGCGAGCCGGGGTCGCTCAGCTGTAGACGGACGGGGCGAGGATGCCCACGCCGCGCAGCGTGCGGTAGCGCTCGGCGTAGTCGAGGCCGTAGCCGACGACGAACTTGTTCGGGATGTCGAAGCCGACGTACTTCACGTCGATCTCGACGCGCGCCGCCTCCGGCTTGCGGAGGAGCGTGAAGATCTCGATCGACTCGGGGCCGCGGCTGCGCAGGTTCGCGATCAGCCAGGAGAGGGTGAGGCCGGAGTCGATGATGTCCTCGACGATGAGCACGGTCTTGCCGCTCAGGTCGGTGTCGAGGTCTTTCAGGATGCGGACGACGCCGCTCGACTGGGTGCCGCTGCCGTACGAGCTCACGGCCATCCAGTCCATCGTGACGGAGAGCTTCAGCTCGCGCGAGAGGTCGGCCATCACCATGACCGCTCCCTTCAGGACGCCGACCAGCAGGACGTCCTTGCCCGCGTAATCGCGTTCGACCTCCCGTGCCAGCTCGGCGAGGCGGGAGCGGATCTGCTCCTCGGTGATCAGAATCTCGGTCAGGTCGTTCGCGACGTCCGTGAGTTCCATGGGGGAGGTGCTGTCCTTAGCTGTTGGGGTGAAACGTGAGCAGCCCGTTCTGCCTCTCAACTCTAATGCCTGGCAGGCTGAGCGGACCCTGGCCGTGCCAGTCGGTGATGAGCTCCGCGACGGCCAGCGTGTGGGTGCGCGTGAGCGAGACCCCGAACTCCGCCGAGACGACGAGTCGGATGATGCGCTGGCGCAGCGCGGGCGGGTCAGCGGCCAGCCCCCGGACGTCGAGCGCGACGGCGCCGTCGTCGGTCTGGCTGACGAGCTCCAGCGCCCATTCGAGCGCGAGGCCGTCGAGCGCCTCGTCGTCCTCGCGCAGCTGCTCCGCGGTACGGGCGAGCGCCTCGGCGACGCCGGGACCGAGCTCGCGCTCGAGCACCGGCAGCACCTCGCGGCGCACGCGCACCCGGGTGAAGGCGGGATCGTCGTTGTGCGGGTCGTCCCAGGGCTCCAGCCCGGAGTCGGCGCAGACGGCGCGGGTCGCCTCCCGCCGCAGGCCGAGGAACGGGCGCAGGAGCGTCCCCGTGTCCGGCAGCATCCCCTGCAGGCTCCCCGGGCCGGAGCCGCGGGCCAGGCCGAGCAGGACCGTCTCGGCCTGGTCGTCGAGGGTGTGGGCGAGCAGGAGGCGCTCGGCGCCCGTCGCGGCGCGGGCACGGTCGAACGCGGCGTGGCGGGCGGAACGCGCGGCCCCCTCCGGCCCTCCGGCCCCGTCGACGCTCACGCGCTCGATCAGCACCGGGTCGAGGCCGAGCTCGCGCGCCTGGGCGGCGGCCCGTTCGGCGACGGCCGCGCTGCCCTCCTGGAGGCCGTGGTCGACGACCACGGCACCGGCGCGGTATCCCGCCCGCGGCGCCTCGAAGGCCGTCGCCGCGGCGAGGGCCAGGGAGTCCGCTCCCCCGCTCAGCCCGACGAGCACGAGCGCGCCCGGCGCGAGGGGATGCGCGCGGCGCGGCCCGTGGTCGTCGTGCGGGTCCGGCGCGGGCAGAGCGGCGGCCGCGGAGAGCGCGTCGCGGACCGCGCGCCGGGCGTCGGCGATCGGGGGCGTGAGGCGGGGGCGACGCTCAGGGGAACCGTTGACGTGCATCCAGTAACGTTATTGCAGTCTTTCCGAGAGCTAAGGAGAACGGCACATGGCCGCATACGACGTCGTCATCGAGATCCCCAAGGGGAGCCGCAACAAGTACGAGGTGGACCACGAGACGGGCCGGGTCTACCTGGACCGCGTGCTCTTCACGAGCTTCGTCTACCCGACCGACTACGGCTACTTCGAGAACACCCTGGGTCTGGACGGCGACCCCGTGGACGCCCTCGTGCTCCTCGAGTACCCGGCGTTCCCCGGCGTGGGCGTCAAGGTCCGCCCGGTCGGCGTGCTCAACATGAGCGACGAGGCGGGCAGCGACGCGAAGGTCGTGGTCGTGCCGGCGAAGGACCCGCGCTGGGCGCACATCCAGGACATCACCGACGTCCCGGAGCAGACCCGCAAGGAGATCGAGCACTTCTTCGCCCGCTACAAGGACCTCGAGCCGAACAAGTTCGTGAACATCGAGGGCTGGGGCGACGCCGCCGAGGCCGAGAAGATCGTCGAGGCCGGCTTCGAGAAGCTGAAGGCCGAAGGCCACTGAGCCCCGCGGGCCCGTCGCCCGCGAGCACAGGAAAAACGCTCCCGATCGAGTCGATCGGGAGCGTTTTTGCTGTGCTCGCGGGCCGGAGTCCGGAGTTGGGGCGGGCGCGGGTCAGGCGGAGGGGCGGGCTACTTGGGACCAGGGGGAGCCCCAGACCGACTGGATCTTGACGACGTCGCCCTCGGTGGGTGCGGCGATCATCTGGCCGCCGCCGATGTAGATGCCGACGTGGTAGAAACTGCCCGGGCCGCTGCCCCAGAAGATCAGGTCGCCGGGCTGCTTCGCCCCGTAGGAGACGAGCTGGCCGTTGTTGCGGGCGGTGTAGTACTGGTCGTTGACCGAGTGACCGCCGATGTAGACGCCGGCGTAGGCGTAGGCCTTCATGGTGAGGCCGGAGCAGTCCCAGGTGTTCGGGCCGGCTCCGCCGAGCACGTACGGCTTGCCGAGCTGCGAGCGCGCATAGGCGATGGCGGTCTGCACGACGTTGCCGTTCGGCGGGGCCACGACACCGCCGCCACCACCGCCGCCGGACGAGCCCCCGGAGGAGGAGCCGCCGCCGGACGAGGAGCCGCCGCCACCGCCTCCCGAATTCGCCGGGGGGTTGTTCGCCGCTGCTTCCGCCGCCTTGCGCTGCGCCTCGGCCGCCGCCGCAGCCGCAGCCTTGGCCTGCTCGCCCTGGAGGTACGCGGCCTCGACCTGCGCGGACGTGTTCTTCAGCGTCGCGAGCTGGGCGACCAGCTCGGTCGACTTGCTCTGCTGCTCCGCGAGGGCCGCCTGCGCCGAGCTCTGGGCCGACTGGGCGGCCGCGAGGGCGGTGTCGGCCTGGGTCGCGAGATCCTGGCGCGCCGATTTCGCGGAGGTGGCCTGCGCCTTCAGCGACTCGGCCGCGTTCTTGTCCTTCGTCGCCTGATCGTAGACGGCCTTGGACTGCTCGGTGAGCTTGCTCATGGTGCCGAGCTGGAACAGGAGCTTGTCGGCCTCCGAGCCCGAGCCTCCGCCGTTCAGCATGAGCTGGCTCGTGACGTCTCCGCCGCCGGACTTCGCCAGGTGCGAGGCGAGCAGGCCGGCGCGCATCTGCGAGGTCTTCGCCTTGTCCGCCGCCGCGGCCGCCTGCTTCTGCAGGTCGGCCTCCTTGTCCGTCGCGCGGTCCAGGGCGAGCTTGGCCTGCAGGTAGGTCTCGGCCGCCTTGGCCGCCGCGACGTTCGCCGCGTCGACGCTCGACTGCAGCGTGCCGATCAGGGCCGTGATGTTCGACACCATCGCCTGCTGGTTCGCGACGCTGGACTTGGCCTGCTGCACGTCGTTCCAGGACGGGTAGTCGACCGCCTGCGCGGGGGTGACGATGCCGATCGACGCGGTCACGGCGCCCATGACGCCGGCGCCGATCGCCAGTCCCGTCCGGGTGCGCGATGCGCGGTCGGTGTTCGGGGTCTTGTCGTTCTCAGCCAAGGGGTGCCTGCCTGTCTCTCATGAACGGGATGCCGTCGATCTTCACGTCGTTGATGCGCACCTCGTAGTGCAGGTGGCATCCCGTGGACGCGCCGGTGGTCCCGACGCGGGCGATGGGTTCGCCGGCGCTCACCGACTGGCCGATGCCGACCAGGATGCCGCCGTCGCGGATGTGCGCGTAGCCCGTCTTGACGGCGCTGCCGTTGTCGATGAGCACGAAGTTGCCGTAGGAGCCGTTGGGCCCCGCGTAGATCACGGTGCCGCTGTAGGCGGCGTAGATCGGGGCGTTGCACGAGGCGCCGATGTCGATGCCCATGTGGTAGGTGCTGCCCACGCCGCCCGGGGAGGGACGGGAACCGAAGCCGTCGGTGATCGGGCCTGCGGCGGGAACCGCCCAGCCCTGCGGGCCGACGTATCCGCCCGGGAGTCCGGCCGAGCCGCGGGCCGCTGCGGCTGCTGCGGCCGCCGCGACACCGGCTTCGTAGCCCGCGACCGTCTGAGCGGTCGCGTCCGTCAGCGCAGCGAGCTGCGCCTGCATCACCACGATCTGCTTCTGCTGCTCCGCGAGCTTGTCCTGCGCGGCCTTCGCCGCCTCGATCGCCGCCTGCATCGCCGCCTCGGCCGCGACCTGCAGCTTGGAGCGCTCCGCCTTGGCGACGTCGGCCTGGTCGGAGAGCGCGTTCGCGGTGTTCTGGGCGGTCTTCGCGTCCGTGTAGACGCGGTTCGACTGCTCGGCCAGCTTGGACATGCTGCCGAGGTCGGAGAGGAGCTTGTCGGGGTTGGTGCCGGAGGCGCCGTTGCCGCTCAGGAAGAGGTTGGCCGTGAGGTTACGCCCGCCGGTGCGGTACAGCTGCGCGGCGACCTTGCCGGCCTGCGTGCTCGCGTCGTCCGCCTTCTTCTGGCTCGCGGCGGCCTGCTTCTCGAGATCCTGCGCCCGCATGTTCGCTTCGTCGAACTTGGCCTCGGCCACCTGGAGCTCGGCTCCGCGCTTCACGGCTTCCGCCTGTGTGGAGGCGACCTCGCCCTTCAGCTGCGAGATCAGGCCGTTGATCTTGTCGACCTGGGCGGACGCGGTGGCCTGGTTGGCCTTCGCGTTCTGGACGTCCTGCCAGCTGGGGTAGTTGTCCGCGTAAGCGGGGGCGACGGATCCGACGGCGGCCAGCGCCGCGATGGCGGCCGCTGCGATCCCGGCACGCAGGGACCACGGCCTGCGCCTGGGGACCTTCTCCCCGAATCCACTCGTCTCGCGTCTCATCGCCACCTCGAACCCGCTTCGCTCACGTATCGTTTTCATCTCGTTTGTCACACCAGTCGCACGGGTATCGCTAGTCAACTCGTGCAACTTTACCAACATGCGCGCGCGAAGCCCAGGGTCGGTGGACGGCGGCAGGGGTCGGCGGCGCGTGACTCACGCGGACGGCGGGGGGAGCCGTCGCTCGCAATCTACCCACCGAGACCCGCCGAACCGGGGCATTTCCGTGGGGCGTCGCCCGATCGGCGCACCCTCCCGAACCCTCCATATAGGCCTGACCCGCCCGGGATGCAACCCCGATTGGCGTTCGGCCACCATCTTCCGTATGCTTATGCGTCGGTGGTCGTCGAGAAACGAAAGTGGATCGAGACAACCCGGCCCCATCGTTTAGCGGCCTAGGACACCGCCCTTTCACGGCGGCAGCACGGGTTCGAATCCCGTTGGGGTCACCCGTCCTCGCAAGCGGTGGACGTCATCTACAATGGAACACGGAAAATCGAATAACAGTTTGGCCCTGTAGCGCAGTTGGTTAGCGTGCCGCCCTGTCACGGCGGAGGTCGCGGGTTCAAGTCCCGTCAGGGTCGCCATGGCGACAAGCCCTTCCCTCGGAAGGGCTTTCGTCTATCACCGCCTCGGCGGTGAGGCTCTGTAGCTCAGTTGGTAGAGCGTTCGACTGAAAATCGAAAGGTCACCGGATCGATGCCGGTCGGAGCCACAGCGGAATAGAGAACCCCCGGATCCCTTGCGGATGCCGGGGGTTTTTCGTCGCCTCCCGAGGCTCGATGGAAGCCCGTTTCAGCCGTCGAACCCGCGTTCCCGGTAGAGGTCGATGCTCTCCTTCAACGCCTTCAGCACGTACGGGGGGAACTGCATGCCGCTCTGCTCCGCCCAGAGCAGCTGCGCTTCGATCCGGCCGACCTCGCGGGCGTACTTCTCGAGGTCGTCGGCGAAGCCGAGCACGCTCGCGACGCCGCCCATCTGGGCGCGATAGCGGTCCTGGCCGTTCGTGCCGACGAGGTTGTACGTCTTCTCCCTCAGGATGCGCGCCAGGTAGAGCTGCCAGGGCTTGAGCTCGCCGCTCTGCACGAGCTGGGTCGCACTCATCCGGTAGAACGCGAAGTGACCCGGCTCCTGCCTGCGGATCGGGCTGATGATCGTCTCGGCGATCGCCGCCTCCCCGAGGTCCCGCATCCCGTCGTACAGGACGTTGTACGCCAGCACCGCCTGCCGTTCGGTGCTCGCGCCGGTCAGGTAGTAGAGCAGCCGCGCGATGTCCTGGATCGACGAGAAGTGCGCGAGGGCGCCCATGATCTTGATCTTGAACGAGACGGCGAGCTCGGGTTGGGCGGCGGGCCGGCCGAGATCCTGCTGCAGGCGGTCGAGGATCAGTCCGTGCTGGATCTCCTGCGGCTGCCACACGTCGGCGTAGAACAGGCGATCGACTTCGTGCACGTCCGGCAGGAGCACGAGCAGTTCGAGCACGTTCCGGTCGACTTCGAGCTCCACCCGCGCGAGGTAGTCGATGACGTGCCCGTAGCGATCGGCGACAGCCCCCGGCGCACGGACGTCACGGTCGACCGAGTCGAGAGCGATCGGCGGGTGCTGCTCGCCGAGCCGCTGGACGTGCTCGAGGATCCTCTGCGGAGAGATGCGGTCTGCCATTGCGTCCATCATGAACCGTGTCTGCCGAGAGGTGAACCCGTCACCGCTCTGGCGCCGCCCGGCCCGCATGCCTCACCATGGCTGACATGGCAGAGGTGATGGTCGCGGTCATGCCGTTCGCCGGCCACGTCGCGCCCATGCGGGCGGTCGTGCGCGCCTTCGTTGCGGCGGGGCACCGGGTGCGCGTGTACACGGGGTCGGTCCACGCCGAGGCCTTCCGCGCCGACGGGGCGGAACCGGTGCTGTGGGAGAGGGCGCCGGACTTCGACGAGAACGATCTGCCCTCGACGTTCCCGCGGTTGCGCGGCCGGAAGGGCCCCCGTCAGATGATCGTCAACGTCGAGGACCTGTTCGTCCGAACCGGAGCCGCACAGTGCGCAGACCTGACGGCGTCCTTCGGCGCGCGGCCCTGGGATGTCCTCGTCGCGGACGGCCTCTCCCTCGGCGCGCACCTGGCCGCCGAGCGGACCGGCACACCGCGGGTCACGGTCGCGCTCGTCCCCCTCGCGACGCCATCCCCCGGTGCTCCGCCGCCCGGCCTGGGCTTGCAACCGGCGAGGTCGGTGCTCGGCCGCCTGCGGGACCGCGCGCTCTGGGCGGCGCTCTCGGCCGCATCCCGCCCGATTCAGCGCGCGTTCCACGAGCAACGCACCCTCGCCGGCCTTCCGCCCACCGCACTCACCTTCCAGGAGGCGCTGTACTCACGCGAGCTGGTGTGCGCCAGCGGCGTCGAGCACCTGGAGTACCCCCGCCCGCAGTGGCCGGGGCGGATCGTCTGGGTCGGCGAACTCGCGGACCATGCCGGCAGCGGCATCCCGGAGCCCGCGTGGTGGGCCGAAGCCCTCGCGGACCCGCGACCTGTGGTGCACGTGACTCAAGGCACGCAAAACGTGGATCCCGCCGACCTCATCCGGCCGGCATTCGCCGCTCTCGGACGGCAGCGGGTGCAGCTCGCCGTCGCGACGGGAGTGCGCGGGGACAGCGCGTTGCCGTTCCCCGCACCGCCGAACGCCCGCGTCGCCGACCTGCTTCCGTACGATCGGCTGCTGCCCCGCATCGACGTGATGGTGACCAACGGCGGGTGGGGCGGCGTGCTGGCGGCGCTGCACCACGGCGTGCCCCTCGTGATCGCCGGCGGAGACCTGGACAAGCCGGAAGTCGCAGCCCGCGTCGCCTGGGCCGGCGCCGGGGTGAACCTGCGCACGGGAACGCCATCGCCCCGCACGATCCTGCGCGCGTGGCGGCGCGTCACCGGGGACCCCGCCTACCGGGCGGCAGCCGAACGCGTCGGCGAGGCGCTTCGCCGGCATGACGGGCCCCGGGAAGTGGTCGAGCACACGGAGGCGCTGCTGGCTTCGGGCCGTTAGGAGCGCCCGCTCACCCCTCCTCGATGTAAACGACCCCGTTCCCGAACGGGTCGTCGAAGAAGAACATCGGCGTGCCGTCGCCAATAGTGATGGGCTCGTCGTTGTGGAGGACGATGCCCGCCTCCCGCACGCGGGCGAACGCGGCGTGCACGTCCGTCGTCCCGAGTCGCAGCGCAACGGGGATCTCGCTGTCGGCCGGGAGGAGCACGATGCCGACCGAGGATCCGGGCGGGACGACTTCGATCATGCGGGCGCCGGGCCAGGGCTCGCCGTCGTAGCGCACCTCGCAGCCCAGCACGTCGCGGTAGAACGCGAGAGCCGCATCCTGGTCGGGGACGGGAACCGTGACGCTGAGCACCCGCGTCGTGGGGGTCATCGCGCACCGCCGAGGAAGGTGTCGAGGGCCTCCAGTTGCTGCGCGATGCCCTGCCTGCGGTACTCGGGCTGGTCCAGGCCGTCGAGGTAGACGCCGTGCTCGGTGAGGACCAGGCGCGTTCCAGCGGGGTCTGGCCGGAACTCGACCGAGGTGAGGGAGACGGAGATGCGGTCGGCGTTCCGCAGCATGTGGTTCGTGTAGACGAGGCGCCGGTCGGGGACGATGTCCTGGTAGAGGGCGTCGTAGGTGTAGACGTCGTCTCCGCCGTCCAGCGTGGCGCGCGAGAGCTCCCGCCCGCCGACGCGGAAGTCGAGCTCGTACTCGCCGTCACCATCCCCTCCCGAGAACCAGACGCGCTTGGCGTCGGGATGGGACCACGCGGCGAAGACGCGCTCCGCCGGGGCCGCGTAGAGCCGTTCGAGGACCATCGTGTCGTGCACGGTGCTGCTGCTGTTCACTGCTGATCTCCTATTCGTCGTCGGAGGAGTCGAGGAACTCCCCCAGCCGGTCGAGCCGTGTCTCCCAGTGCCGGCGCTGAGCGCCGAACCAGGACGCGGCGTCGTCGAACACGTCGCGGTCGAGGCGGCAGGTCCGCACGCGTCCGGTCTTGCTGCTGCGCACGAGGCCGCTGTCCTGCAGGATCCGGAGGTGCCGGACGACCGCGGGCAGCGACATCGGCAGCGGGCGCGCGAGCTCGCTGACGGTCGCCGGCCCCTCGGCCAGGCGCTCCACCATCAGCCGCCTGGTCGGGTCGGCGAGCGCGTGGAAGACGGCGTCCGCATACTTAACCATGTGCTTAAGTATCGGCGATCGGAGCCGAGTGTCAAGTATCCGAGCGCTTCCGAGCTACTCGAGGCTGTCTACGTCGAAGGTCGCCGCCGAGGTGTCGCTCGTGTCGTCCTGCAGGAGGGCCCAGATCACGTCCGGTGCCGCCGTGAATGCGCGCACGCCGCGGGCTGCCAACGTCACGATCGCATCCGGCGTGCGGAGGCTCGCCGCGAGGACACTGGTGCCTGTGCCGTCGAGGGCGTCGTGCATGGCTCCGATCTCGGCGACGCCGTCGCGCCCCGCATCGTCGAGACGACCCAAGTACGGCGCGATGAATTCGGCGCCGATGGCGGCTGCACCGATGGCCTGCGCGGTGGAGTAGACCGCGGTCACCAGCACGGGTGTCCCCTGCTCGACCAGAGCACGGCCGACAGTGAACCCTGTCCGGGTCGCCGGCACCTTCACGGTGATGTCGGGTCCGAGAGCGGCTATCCGCCGGGCGCGCCCGAGCATGGAGTCGACGTCGGCACCCCATGCCTGGAAGAACAAGCGCCGGGCGGCAGCACCACGCCAGGCCGCGTGCAATCGTGGGATGTCGCTCGGGCCGACTCCCGCCCGGCGGAGGATCGTGGGGTTGGTCGTCACCCCCTCCACGATGCGGGCGTCGAGGAGCGGGGCCACGGCGGATTCGTCCGCACTGTCGACGAAGAGCTGGTACGGGGTCATCGGGAGGTCTCCTTCTGGGCTGCGGGTCCGGTGAACAAGGAACGGCCGATGACGACGTAGCTCGCGCCGGACCGGGCGATGGCACCGACATCGGAGGCACGGACGCCGCCGTCGACGCCGACCGGACTGCCGCCGTCCGCGCGGAGGGCGGCGAGCCGTTGAGGGTCGAGGGAGTGGCCGGGCACGGCGGGCGGAACGAGCATGTGAAGGACACCGTCAGCCCCGGTCACCGCTTGTGGAGTCGGCGCTACAGCAGTGTCGACGCCTACCCACACCGCGTCGGCGCGTTGTCGCCCCAGCGCGATGAGCCGACCGATATCGGCCTCGAGTCGCTCGGACTGGATGGTGACGCGGGCGAGTCCGGTCGGAAGCGCCTCGAGCCAGCCGACCACGTCATCCACCATGAGGTGCACGTCGACAGGACCGCCGGCGGCAGCGAGGGCGCGGATCTCGTCGAGGGTGACGGAGGGGCGGCTGCCGTAACCTCCGCCGATCACATCCGCGTGCGCCCAGGCACCCCGCGCCCAGAGCCCTCTGGCCGCGTCGAAACGGGCCGCGGGGTTGACGGCGAGCAGGCTGCCTGCCAGCACCATCCCGGCGGACTCGACGCGAGCGGCGAGCTCGTCGTTCACGCAGCCCCTTCGGATTCGGCCCAGGCGAGTTCGCGCAGCTGCGCGGCGGTGACGCCGCCGCGCGGGTGCACGACGCCGTCGCACGCTCCCTGCCGGAACACGACGATCGAGTCGGCGAGGCCGGTCAGCTCCTCCTCCTCCGAGGAGACGACGATGACGGCGACGTTCTTCTCCCGGGCCAACTGCTTGACGATGCGATGGATCTCACTCTTGGCGCCGATGTCGACGCCTTTGGTCGGCTCGTCCAGCAGCAGCAGCCGCGGGGCCTGCAACGTGGCGCGGGCGAACAGCGCCTTCTGCTGGTTGCCGCCGGAGAGCGAGGTGATCGGACTGCGGACATCGCCTCGGATGGTGACCTGGGAGAGGACATCATCCGCCGACCCGCGCAACGCGCGCCAGTTGAGGATGCCGGCGCGGAGGTAGCGGCCGAGCACTGGGAGCACGACGTTCTCCACCGACGACATCTGTGGGATGAATCCGTCCGACTTGCGCTCCTCCGATAGGAACGAGACACCGGCGGCGATCGCCTGCGACGGCCGCTTCGGCGCATACCGCTCGCCGGCAAGGCTGATCCGCCCCTCGGCGATGGGCTCGGCGCCGTAGACGGTGCGGAGGAAGCGGGAGCGGCCGGCACCGATCAGGCCGTAGATCCCGACGATCTCTCCCGCGTGCACGTCGAGGTCGACACCGGTGAGGCCGTTGCCGCTCAGACCGTCGACCTGGAGCACGACGGGCCCGAACCGCTCGGCGCGCGTCGCATCCCCGACCACTTCGAGTTCGTCGGCACTCACGTTCGCGCGTGAGGCGAGGCTGTCGTCGACATCGGCGTGGTCCCCGACGATGGCGTCGATCACCGCCGTCCGGTCGATGGTCCGCGCGTCCCCGTCGAGGACGATCCGACCGTTCGAGAGGCCGACGATGCGGTCGGCGACGGCGAACACCTCGTCGAGCTTGTGGTCGACCAGCAGGATGCCGATCCCCTTCTCAGCCGCCAACTTCCGGATGATCGACAGCAGGTACTCCACTTGCTCCTGCTCCAAGGCCGTCGTCGGCTCATCGAGAAGGAGGTACTTGGCGTTGCGATTGATCGCGCGGACCACCTCGAGCAGCTGCCGCTGCGCGACGGGCAGTCGCGCGACGAGATCGGTGCCCTTGGCGGGGATGCCGTACTCCTGGCACAGTTCGTCGGCGGCGCGATTCATCGCTTTGCGGTTCAGCAGGGGGCCGGAGGTGCGCTCGGTGCCGAGGAACAGATTCTCTGCGACCGTCAGCTCGTCGACGAGACTCAGCTCCTGATACACGCAGGCGATGCCTGCAGTGGTCGCGTCGCCGGGGCTCTGGAACTGGTCCGTCGTACCGTCCACCGAGATCGTGCCGCTGTCGGGCACCTCGGCGCCGGAAAGCGCACGCAGAAGCGTGGACTTCCCGGCGCCGTTGTGCCCGATCAGGGCGACCACATGGCCGGGGTCGATCGTCAGGCTCACGTCGGTGAGCGCGCGGGTCGGCCCGTACGACTTCGAGATGGTGCTGACGATGAGTCCGCCGGTCATCATGGTCTCCCTACTGCGTTTTCTTGTCGTGGTGCGGGGGCGGGGTCAGCCGACTTCGCCCTTGCCCGGGGTCTGGCCGTTCACGAAGACCTTCAGCGGCTCGAGGACCTCCTTCTCGACCGTGTCTCCGGCCAGGTACTTCTTGAGGTTGTCGAGCAGGATCACGGCGTACTGGGCGGGCTCCTGTGCGGCACAGGCGGCGTACGTGCTGGTCAGCGGCTCATCGGCGGCGCAGAAGGCGTAGACCTTGATCTTGTCCGCCTTCCCCTGCTGCGAGACCGCCTGGAGGGCGCCGACCGCGTGCGGCCCGGCATCGGCGAAGAGGACGTTGATGTCCGGGTTGCCCTGGAGCATGTCGCCGGTCACCTGCAGGCTCACGCTCGGGTCGATCTTGCCGTTGACCGTTTGCACGACCTTGGCGTTGGCGTCCTTCGAGATGGCGTCCTTGAAGCCCTGGTCGCGCTGGTTGGTCGGAATCTGGTCGGGGTTGCCGATGATGCCGACGGTCATCTTCGCGTCCGCGCCGAGATCCTTGAGCGCCTGTTCGCCCATCTGTTTTCCGCCGGCGGTCTGGTCGGCGCCGACGTACTGGACGAAGGATGCGTTCTGGGTCTTCAGGTCGTCCGCGGAGATGATCACGTTGACGGTGAACACCGGGATACCGGCCGCGTTGAGTGCTTTGACGCTGGCAGCACCGGGGCCGGAGTTGACGGCGTTGAGCGCGACAGCGCACACGCCCTGCTGGATGAAGGACTCGACCTGCGAGAGCTGGTTGGAGTCGCTGTCGTTCGCGATGGCGACCTTGACGTCGTAGCCGAGGTCGGCACCGTGCTTCTTGAAGCTGTCCTGCATCGCGACGTAGTAAGGGTTGACCGTGTTCGGCAGAGCGACGCCGATGGTCGGCTTGTCGGTGCTGCAGTTCGCGGGGAGCTTCGTGGCGCCGGTCGACCCTCCGGCCGCCGGGCCGTCGGTGGCCGGGTTGGAGCAGCCGGTGAGTGCTGCGGTCGCGATCAGGCCCACTGCCAGGACCGCGCCGATGCGGTTGCGGATCTTCATTGATTTTCCTTTCGGGTGCGCTGCGCGCTACTTGGTGAGGGTTCGTGCTGCAGGGGTGGAGGTCGTCGCCGGGCCGGCCCCGGGAGGGGGTGTCGTGCGACGGAGGAGCGGCTTCCCCGCCCGATAGCGGCGGAAGGTGTCGAAGGAGACACCGGCCAGGATGATGAGGCCGATGACCAGCGACTGCCAGTAGCTCTGGACGTTGAGGACGTTCATGCCGTTGGAGACGACAGCGATCAGGACGGCGCCGATCATGGCGCCGAGCACGCTGCCCGTCCCGCCGAAGAGCGAGATTCCTCCGACGACCGCGGCCGCGATCGAGTAGAAGAGCTCGTTGCCAGTTCCTGTGGAGGGGAAGCCGACCATGAGCCGGGAGGTGGCGATCAGGCCGCCCATACCGCCGCAGAACCCGCTGATCGCGTAGACCAGGATCGTCGTGCGGGCGACGTTGACACCGGAGAGGCGTGCGGCCGCTTTGTTGCCTCCCAGGGCGTAGATGTGCACGCCGGGGCGTGTCATCCGCAGGAAGAGCGCGGCGATGACGGCGGCGACGATGAGCAGGAGCACGGGGACCGGGATGCCGGCGATGCGGCCCTGCCCGATCCAGGAGAACCCGGCGTCACGAACGGCGACCGAGTTCGCACCGGTGATGATCAGCGGGATCGCCAGGGCGACTCCCTGCGTCGAGAAGGTCGCGATGAAGGCCGGAATGCGTAGGTAGTGGATGAGGAAGCCGTTGAGGACGCCGAGCAGCGTCCCGACCCCGACCGCCAGCACAGCGCCAAGGGGCCACGGCAACCCGCTCTGCATGAGCAGCGCGGCGATCACACCGGTCATCGCGACGTTCGCCCCTGTGGACAGGTCGATACCGCCCGTGAGGAGCACGAACGTCTGGCCGAGGGCGAGGAACGCGATCACCGTGCCGTTGACCAGCAGTACCAGGGCATTGTCGAACGTGCGGAAGGTGGGCGACAGGATGCTGAGCACCGCGATGACCACGATCAGGACGGCGAAGATCCCGGCTTCGTCGGGGAGTCTGCGCTTCTTCATGTGAACCTCTCTGTTCGAGTCGGGGGTGGGGTCAGCTGTCGGACGCGAGCGCCAGGTCGGCGCCCCGCCAAGCGGCTGTCGTGGTGTAGCGCGCGCGGACGACGGCGAGTGACGGGTCGGCACGCGGGGTGGCGGCCCGTCGGGTGCGCGGCGCCCAGGCATCGCGCTGTTCGGCGATCGGGACCCCGCCGAGCACCGCCGCGGCCTGCACGGCTGCTCCTGCAGCGACGATCTCGACGCCGTCGGCGATCTCGACCGGTTGGCCGACGGTGTCGGCGATGGCTTGGAGGTAGGCCGGGGAGTGCGCTCCCCCGCCGACGGCGATCACGGTGCCGTTCCGCTGGACGCCTTGGCCGGTCATGGTCTCGAGACCGCGGACCAGTCCGAACACGACTCCCTCGTAGGCGGCGAGGGCGAGTTGTTCCCGGCTCGCGTCAGAGCCGACACCGGACAGCACACCACGGGCGCTCGGCAGGTTCGGCGTGCGTTCGCCATCGAGATACGCGGCGAACACCGGCCGGTCGGCGGTGCGCGGCGCCGCGGAGGCGAGCCGGCTGAGTTCGGTGTGGTCGACGCCGAGCAGCCGGGCGACGGCGTCGGTGACCTTGGCCGCGTTGAGCGTGCAGATCAGAGGCTGGTATCCGCCCGCCGCATCCGCCACGCAGTTGACGATCCCCGACAGGTCGGTGACCGGCTGGGACGAAACCGAGTAGACGACCCCGGAGGTTCCCAGGGAGAAGACGGTGTCGCCAGGCCGGACGCCGAGACCGATCGCCCCGGCGTGCTGATCTCCTGCTCCGGCGCCGACGATCGCGTCGCGCGAGATACCCAGCTCGTTTGCGACGGCCGGAAGCACCCGGCCGGCCGGCTCCGATGGCCCGAGCACCTCGGGCAGTTGCGCCGTCCAGTCGCGCGCCGGGTCGATCAGCTCCAGCACTTCGAGCGCGTACTCGTCCGCTCGACTGTCGTAGTATCCCGTCCCGCTCGCCTCGCTGCGATCCGTGACGAACCGACCGGTGAGGCGGTAGGTCAGCCAGTCGTGCGGCAACAGCATCGTGCGCATGCGGGCGAACGCCTCCGGTTCGTGGCGGGCCAACCAGAGGACCTTGGATGCGGTGAACGCTGCGGTGGGCAGAGAGCCGACCCGCTCGATCCATCGCTCGGCGCCGATGCGCTCGATGAGCTCGGCGACCTCCGGTGAGGACGTCGTGTCGTTCCACAGCTTCGCGGGGCGGATCACCTCCCCGCTGGCGTCCAGCGGGACGAGGCCGTGGCATTGCGCGGCGACGGCGATCGCCACGATGTCGTCTTCGTGGACGCCTGCCTCGACCCGGGCCTGGCGCATCGCGAGCACGAGCGCGTCCCACCAGCTCTGCGGGTTCTGCTCGCTGAGCGGCGGGGTCGTCGTCGGGTGCGGACTGCGCCCCGAGCCGACGATGCGACCGGTCGCTGCGTCCCGCAGGAGGACGGTGGTGGATTGCGTCGAGGAGTCGACTCCGGCGACGATGCTCATCGGTTCTCCGGGAAGTCCGGGATGTCGAGCGGCGCGACGGGCTCGGGCAGCGTGGCGAGCTTTCCGACCGCTCCGCCCGGGTGCGTGTAGTGGACCTTCTCCCAGCTGTACTGGCGTGCGCGCATCAGCACGACGGCGAGCGCGTCCAGCCAGGCGCTGTGCGAGAGCGTGCTGCCCATGGCGATGAGCGAGCCCGGGTCGGCGTCCGGGTAGGGGCGGAGCACGACCGGGATGTCCGCGAGCTGCGCGAGAGGCCCTTCAGGTGCGCAGGTCAAGGCGATGACCTGGACGCCTCGATCCTTCACACGCGTCACGAGGTCGTTGACCTCGGAGCTGGTGCCGCCTTTGGACAGAGCGATCATGATGTCGTTCCCTCGGAGTGCGCCCATCGAGCCGTGCAAGCCGTCCGTGGGATTGAGGAAGAACGCAGGCGTTCCGGAGACCGAGAGCAGGTGTGCCGTGCGGCGGGCGATGAAACCGCTGGTACCGGCGCCGGTCATGACGACCTTGCCCGTGCTTTTCAGTATGAGCGATGCGACGCGGACGAACGTCTCGTCCAGCTGGTCGACGATGTCCAACACCGCTTCACCCTCGGCGGCGACGAAGCGGCGCGCCGCTTCGAGGGTGGGGGTCAGGGGCGAATCGCTCATCGTCGGAACCTTCCGTGCTCGTGTCGGCGACATGCCGACGAATCGAGTATCCGGAGTAGGCACTCATTCATCCAGTTCAGCGCTCATTTGAGCGCCACACTCAAATGAGCGCGGGAACACATGTAGTGTGATGCCGCGAAAGGGGGCGCTTGTGGCGGTGAGTGCGGGCGAAGGGATCCTCGCGGCGACGGTCGCGCAGCGGTTCTATATCGACGGCGACTCGAAAGTGCGGATCGCGGACGACCTGGGGATCTCCCGGTTCCGGGTGGCTCGGCTTCTCGAGATCGCCGTGACGGAGAAGATCATCCGCTTCACCATCGCTGCGCCTCTGGCGCTGAACATGGAGCTCTCAGAGATGGTCCGGCGACGCTTCGGGCTGCGCCAGGTGCTCGTCGTCGACGCACCGGAGGACGAGAACGACGCCGGCCGACTGCGTCGGCGGATCGGCGCGGCCGCTGCGAGCGCCCTCAGCGACCTGGTCACCGACGATGACGTCCTCGGGATCGGCTGGGGGCGGACGATGAGCGCGATGGCGACGGAACTGACGCACCTCGCGGCGTGTCCGGTCGTACAGCTCGGCGGGATGGCGGGGTCCGTTCAGGAGAACTCGTTGGAGCTGGTGCGCCGGGTCAGCGAGGTCGGCGGGGGACGCCCGTATCCCCTGTTCGTCCCGCTCGTGGTCCAGGACGCGGCTACGGCCGCGGCACTGCGCAGCCAGCCCGGCGTCGAGTCGGCGATGCGTCGCTTCGAGTCGATCACGGTCGCCGCCGTCGCCGTCGGCAGTTGGGATCCGCCGGAGTCGCAGATGCGTGATTCGCTCGAACCCGAGATTCGCACGGCGCTGACGCAGCAGGGGGTGGTCGCGGAGATCTTGGCGACCCTGATCCGGTCGGACGGATCCTTGGTCACCGATATCGACGATCGCACCACAGCCCTCGACTACGAGGGCATGAAGCGGATCCCCGAGCTGGTTCTCGTCGCCGGGGGCGATCGGAAGGCGGGCGCGGTCCGCGCCGCCCTGAACGCGGGCCTCGGAACGACACTCGTCACGGATCGATCACTGGCCCGGGAGCTGCTCCACCGCGCGTGATCGCGTAGCGGCTGCGACGAGCGCCCGCAAGTAAAACGCTCGTTGTACACTGGCCCGATGACGACCACCCGCGACCAGATCCTCCAGCGCTCCGAGCGCGCGTTCGACGAGCACGGGTTCGCGGCATCGAGCATGGATCACCTCACGCAGGCCGCGGGCGTGTCGACGCGAACGCTCTACAAGCACGTCGGCAGCAAAAACGCGCTGATCGAGGCCGTGCTGCGTGAACGCAGCGCCCGCTTCTTCGCGCGCGTCCCGCCGGCGAGCGCGGCCGAGCTGTTCGCCCAGCTCGAGCGGTGGACGATCGAGGAGGGCGCCCGGGGGTGCTTCTTCCTGCGCGCGGAAGCGGATGGCCGAGGCTCCGTGGAGGGTGTCCCCGCGGCCGTCTCCGAGTACCGGGCGTCGCTGCGCGAGCTGGTGGCCCGCGTCGTCCGGTCCGAGCTCGGCGAGCACGACGACCTCCTGACCGACCAGCTCCTCGTGCTCGTCGAGGGGGCGACGTCCGCCGCCAGCTACCAGGGCGTCGCGGCGGTGACCGCCGCCGCGAGCGCCGCCGCGACCCTGATCGGCGCCCGCCGGTCCGCCGCCTCCTGAGCATTCCGACCGGAAGGAGTCCCGCCCGATGCACCTGATGACCGTCTTCTCCCACCCGTTCGCCGACCGGTACCCGGCGGCCGTCATGCGCGCGTTCCACGAGCCGTTCCGTGGGCAGGGCCACAGCATCGACGTGCTCGACCTCGACGCGGAGGGCTTCGATCCACGGTTCACCCCGGCGGACCACGACCACTTCTGGGGCGGCCCCCTCCCCGACGGCATCGGCGACATGCACCGGAGGGTGGAGGCCGCCGACCGGCTGGCATTCGTGTTCCCGGTCTACTGGTGGGGCATGCCGGCCCTGATGAAGGGCTGGATCGAGCGCGTCTTCACGCCGGGCTGGGCATACCAGTACGGCTCCGGCGTCGAGGATCGCGGCAAAGACGCCGTCGCCGCCTCCCTCCTGCCGAGCATCCCCACCGCCCTGATCGGCATCGGCGGTTCGAAGGAGGCCACCTACGACAAGTACGGCTACGCGGACGCGATGCGCACTCAACTGGACGTCGGCACCTTCGCATACTGCGGGCTGAGGGACGTGGAATCGCACCTCATCTTCGACGTGGAGGGCGACCACAATGCCGGGAACCGGTCGGCGGGGCTGGACCAGGCGCGCCGGGCGGGGGCGGCGTTCGCGAGTCCGGCGCGCGTGGCGCGGGATGCCAAGGAGGAGCATTTCCGGTAGACGATCCGGCGCAGGGCCAGCGAGCAGTTTTGGAGAAGCGCATCCGGTGGCCCCGGACGTAGATTGATCGTCAGATCGACCGACGAAGGAGACACCATGGCGACGACGTTCAGTGCAGAGGAGAAGGCCGCGATGAAGGCGGCCGTCGCGGAGAAGAAGGCGGCGCAGGCGGGAGCCGACGCGGCGGCCGCGTGCGAGGCGGCGATCGCGGCGCTCACCGGCAACGACAAGGAGCTCGCCGAGACGTTCCACCAGCTCGTCGCCGAGAACACGTCGCTGGCGCCGAAGACCTGGTACGGGATGCCGGCGTACGCCGACGCGGACGGCAAGACCGTCGTGGCGTTCAAGCCGGGCTCGAAGTTTAAGATGCGCTACGCGACGATCGAGTTCCAGCCCGCGGCGCAGCTCGACGACGGGGACCTGTGGCCGGTCGGGTTCGCGGTGGCGAAGCTGGGCGACGCCGACAAGAAGCGGATCGCCGCCGCCCTGCGGAGCGCGGTCGGGCGCTGAGGCCGCGCGCGGCTCACTCCTTCTTCTGCAGCACCTGACGGAAGCCGTAGTGCGCGTTCGCGAACACGGCGTAGAGGAGAAGGCCGGGCGCGAGCATCCCGAGCACGGGCTGCGCGAGCAGCGCGGCGACACTGAGACCGACCAGCACCAGGGCGAGCACGCTGACGTACCAGCGGCGCACCGCCACGTAGAGGGCGGCCTTCGCGATCGCGCGGACGGACGCCCGCTCGAACACGGTGAGGCCCGCGATGGCCGTCAGAGTCGTGGCGACCGCCACGAGGGCGACCACGAGCAGGGTCGGCCCGAGGAGGACGGCCCAAACGGTGCCCGCGGTGACGGCGCCGTCGTAGAGCACGAAACCGACGACGGCTGCCGCGGCCAGGCCGAGGACGGCGGCGGCCGCACCGCGCCGACGGTACCCGCGCCAGAACGCCGCGAAGGGGCGCGGGCTCCCGTCGCCGAGCGTCCGGTAGACCTCGAACGCCCCGGCGAGGGAGGGCGAGAGCGTCAGCGACAGGACGAGGACGACCGGCCACGCCTGCAGCGCATCCCGGGCGACGAGCAGCATCCCGACGAGCGGGAGGTTCGCGACGACGAGCAGCAGATCGACCATGAGGATGGCGTAGACGTAGCCGAAGATCGTGTCCAGGGTCTCGTGGCGCAGGCGGGCGAGGCCGCGCGGGGCGCGCGCCGTCGTGCCGCTCATCCCTTCATCCCGCTCGTCGCGATGCCGGCGATGAAGTAGCGCTGGCCGGCCAGGAAGATGACCAGGATGGGCACGATCGAGATCACCGAGCCGGTCATGATCATGGCGTACTGCGCCGAGTACTGGCCGATGAACGATCGCAACCCGATCTGCACGGTCCAGAGCTCGTTGCTCGACAGATAGATGAACGGCCCCATGTAGTCGTTCCACGTGTTCACGAAGGTGAGCAGCGCGAGGGAGGCGAGCGCGGGCTTCGACAGGGGCAGGATGATCCGCGCCCAGATGCCGTAGTCGCTCAGGCCGTCGATGCGGGCGGCCTCGTTGAGCTCGTCCGGGATGGTCATGTAGTACTGGCGCATCAGGAAGACGCCGAACGCGCTGAAGGCCTGCAGCAGGATCAGCGCAGTGAACGTGTTCGTGAGCCCCGCCTTCTGCATCATGATGTACTGCGGGATCATGTACGCCTGCCAGGGCACGGCGATCGTGGCGATGTAGGCCAGGAAGAGCGCGTCGCGGCCCGGGAAGCGGACCTTCGAGAAGCCGTAGGCCGCGAAGCTGCCGGTGAGCACCTGCAGCACCGTGATGACGACGGCGAGCAGCGCCGAGTTCGCGAGGTACCCGGCCATCGGGATGGCCGACCAGATGTCCGCGTAGTTGCTCCAGACGAACTCCTTCGGGATCCACTGGATGGGCACCGTGAGCACGTCGGCGTCGTTCTTGAGCGACGACGAGAGCATCCAGATGAAGGGCAGCAGCACGACACCGAGGAGCACGACGAGCACGACGTACATGGCGGCCTGCCCCAGCCGGGTCTTGACGCGGCGCCGGCGCGGCTTCGGGAGCGGGGCGTCCGGCTGGAACCGGCCCGTCTCGAGCTCCTGGGCGAGGTCGGAGGTGAGGGTGGACATCAGCGCTCCCGTCTCTGCTGGATGCGGAACTGGAAGACCGTCACGACCAGGACGATCACGAAGAGGACGAGCGAGATCGCCGAGGAGTAGCCGAACTCGCCGTTCAGGATGCCGTCCTGGTAGATGAGCTGCGAGAGCACGAGGGTCGCCCGGCCCGGGCCTCCCTGGGTCATCACGAAGACGAGGTCGAACACCTTGAAGCTCGAGACGCTGAGCAGCACGAGCACCAGGAAGGTCGTGGGCCGCAGCGAGGGCAGCGTGACATTCCAGAACGAGCGCCAGCGGCCCGCGCCGTCCATCTGCGCCGCCTCGTAGTACTCGCGCGGGATCGCCTGGAGCCCGGCGAGGAACAGGACCATGTAGTAGCCCATGTCCCGCCAGACGCTGGTGATGATCACGGCGGGCAGCGCCCAGGCCGTGCTCGCCGTCCAGCCCGGGGCGTTCGCGATGCCGATGGCGTGGAGGAACTGGTTGATCGGCCCGCTGGTGGGGTCGAAGAGCATGTTCCAGACGATCGCGATCGCCACGAGCGAGGTGATGTACGGGAAGAAGATCGCGACGCGGAAGAACGCGATCCCGCGCAGCTTCTGGTTCAGCAGGAGCGCGAGGCCGAGCGAGAGCGCCAGGGTGAGCGGCACATGGCCGATCGCGTAGAGCACCGTGTTCGTCAGCGCGACGCGGAAGTCGTCGTCGCGGAACAGCCGCACGAAGTTGTCGATCCCGGCCCAGGTGGGCGGGTTGTACGAGTCCCAGTTCATGAACGCGAGCACGAAGGCCGCGATGACGGGAACGAGGGTGAACAGCGCGAAGCCGAGGAAGTTCGGGAGGATGAAGCTCCAACCGACGAGAGTGCTGCGGCGCAGACCCCGCCGGTCCCGCCGGTCCCGCCGGGGAGTCTCCTCCCCGGCGGGCGCGCGTCGTTGCGTGATGGTGGTCATGGCGTCACTGGTGGAGCACGTCGGACTTCACGCGCGAGGCCATCTCGGCCGTCGCATCGGCGACGGAGGAGCTGCCGGTCATGATGAGCTGGTGCTCCTGGTTCAGGATGGTCCCGATCGCCGCGGCGTTCGTGCCCGTGGGGCCGTCGGGGCGGATCACGTCGGGGTCGAAGGCCGTCTTCGAGAGCGCGTCCGACGGCATCCCGTCGAGTCCGAAGTACTGCTTGGTGATCTCGTCGCTGTGGTACGCGGGCACGATACCCACCGCGGCGACCGCCTTGGCGCCCTCCGGCCCGGCCGCGAACGTCAGGAACTTCTCGGCGGCGGCGGTGTTCTTCGAGTTCTTGTTGATGCCGAAGCCGGTCGGGCCGCCCATGGTGGTGATCTTCGTGCCGGACTTCAGCTGCGGGACGGGCGCGATGCCCCAGTCGACGTCGGTCGTGCCGGCCTTGGTGTCGGCCAGGAGCGGCGCGATGAGCCAGGTGCCCATCGGGACCATCGCGGCCTTGCCCTTCTCGAACATGTCCTTGTACTGCACCTGCTGGCTGTTGGCGGTGGCCCAGTCCATGATGGTGCCGGCCTTCTGCATGCCGAGCGTCAGCTTGTACTGGTCGGCCATCCAGGAGTAGTCGGGCTTGTCGTAGCTCTTGTCCTGCTGCGCCGCGGCGTAGCCCTGCACCATCGAGTTCCAGGTGTGGAGGTAGGCGCCGTACACCTTGTCGGCGCCGTCGCCCGTGGTGAGCTTCGCGGCGTCGGCGGCGAACTCGTCCCAGGTGAGGTTCTCGGGATCCGCGACGCCGGCGTCGGCGAACATCTTCTTGTTGTAGTAGAGCACCGAGAAGTCCTGGCGGTAGGGCACCGCATAGTAGGCGCTGCCCGTCTTGTAGCTCTCGGTCGCCGGGATGTCCGCCGTCGGGAGGCTCTTGACGACGTCCGCCACGTCGACCAGCTGCTTCTTCTGCGCGTAGCCGGCGTAGTCCGTCAGGTTCTTGACCGTGATGATGTCGGTCGTGTCGCCGCCGGCCAGCATCGTCGTGATCTTGTCCTCGTAGTTGGCGGCGAGGATGTCGACGGGCTGGATGGTGATCGACGGGTTGGCCTTCTCGAAGGCGCTGAACAGCGCGCCGAACTCCGGCGTCTGCTGCAGGTTCCAGACGGCGACGCGCAGGGTGGTCGACCCGGCCGTGCCCGAACCCGAGCTCGACGAGCCGGTGCCCGCGCAGCCGGCGAGGCCGAGCGCGAGCGCGGCGGCCGCGGCGCCGGCCGCGATCAGTGATCTCTTCATACGGAATAACTCCTTTGTCATCGGTGGAAGGGGAGGGTCGAGTCAGGCACTCAGCCGGAGGGCCTCGCTCGTGACCTCGTCGAGCAGGGGCTCGCCGGCGGCGTAGCGCTCCAGTTCGTCGAGGGCGGCATCGGTCATCCGATGCAGCTCCGAACCGAGCGACCCGGCCAGATGCGGGGTCACCATCACGTTCGGGAGGCGATAGAGCACCGAGTCCACGGGCAGCGGCTCGGGATCGGTGACGTCGAGGATGGCGTTGAGCCGCCCCGAGGCGCACTCGCGCTCGAGGGCGGCGGTGTCGACCAGGCTGCCGCGCGCGGTGTTGATCAGGGTGGCGTGGTCCGGCAGGGCCGCCAGCTGCGGCGCCGCGATCATGTGCCGGGTCGAGGGCAGCGCCGGCGCGTGCAGCGAGAGCACGTCCACCCGGGGCAGGAGGTCGTCGAGCGCGGTCGGGATGCCGCCCGCCCGCACGATCTCGGCCGGGTCCGCGTACGGGTCCGCCACCAGGCAGACGACGTCCTCGAGCTGCTGGACGAGGTCGACCACGCGCCGGCCGACGCGGCTGAAGCCGACGACGCCGATCGTGCGACCCAGGTTGGAGAGCTCGCCGAACCGGCTGATCTGGAGGCCGTGATCGCGCCGCACCTGCGGGTCGGCCGCGATGAACGGGGCCTTCTTGCCCGCGAAGATGATGGCGGCCAGCGTGTACTCGGCGACCGGGACGGCATTGGCCTCCGCGACGGACGACGCCCGGATGCCGCGCTCCCAGAAGTCGGGCGTCACCTGCGGCCGCACGGTGCCCGCGCAGTGGAGCATCGCCCGGAGTCGCGGCATGCGGTCGAGCCGTCCGGCGTCGAGCTGAGGCGCGCCCCATCCGGTCAGGAGCACCTCGACCGTGGCGAGCCGGGCGTCCAGCGCCGGGTCGTCCAGGTCGTCGGTGAAGAGCGGCTCGGGCAGTCGGGCGAGCCGCCGCAGCCGCGCCAGCCGCGGTGCGTCGAACTGGCGCTCGAACACGTCGCGGTCCATCACCACGAGCGCTTCGGGGGAGTTGATGTCGGTCATCGCCGCGAGGTCCAGCCTTTCCGTCGAGCGGCGATCGCTGGTCATTGCGTCGTCGCGAGACTCAGTACATACTCAGACCCGTCACAAACAAACCAATCATTCACGATCGAACACAAACAGACACAATCGCAGCTCAGGAGGCAACGGTGCCGCACCTCTCGCAACCGCAGACGTCGGAGGACGATCAGGCCGAAGACGCCGCGTTCTCGCGGGTGAGCGCCCACACCGCGCCGCCCGCCGGCTCGCGGGCGAGCGCCCGGCCGTTCGAGGGGCCGCTGTTCTCCCACTGGGGCGAACGGATGCGCTCCCGCTCGCTCTCGGAGCTGTTCGCGACCGCCGGGGCGGCCGAGCTGCGTCGCCGGAGCGGCATCCCGAGCGGGGAGGACCGCGAGGTGTGGGACCGCATCGACGCGCCGACGCTCGACCGGTTGCGCGCCGACGCCGAGGCGGAGCTCGTACTCCCCTGGCCCGGCGTCCCGGCGTCGCTGTTCGCGCGGTACTCCCGCGACGGCGACCGCCGCGGCTATGAGGCGGCCGTCGACGCCCGGCAGCTCCGACTGAGCCGCGCTGTGGTGCTGGCGGCCGCGACGCGCTCGCCCGAGTGGCTCGACGAGGCCGCCGACGGCGCCATCGTGCTCTGCGAGCAGAGCACGTGGTCGCTCTCCGCCCACGACGATGCCGGCACCCGCCGCGGCTTCGTGGTGCCGGACGCCGCCTCCCCCTACCTCGACCTGGTCGCCGGGGAGATCGTCGCGCAGCTGGCCGTCGCCGACCGCGTGCTCGGCGCCGAGTGGGATGCTACCTGGCCCGGTGTGCGCGAGCGCATCCGCCACGAGGCGGAGACGCGGGTGTTCGCGCCGTTCGAGACGCGCGACGACCTGTGGTGGCTCGGCTACTGGCGCGACGTCAACAACTGGAACCCGTGGATCCTGGGCAACGTGCTCCTCGCGGGCGTGCTGCTGCTGGACGACCCCGCGCGCGTCGCCGCGATGACCGCCCGCGCGCTGGACAGCCTGGACCGTTACGTCGCCACCCTCCCGGCGGACGGTGCCATCGACGAGGGCGTCGCCTATTGGTGGAACGGCGCCGGCCGGATGCTGGAGCTGCTGGAACTCGTCTCGCAGCTGACCGAGGGAGCGCTCGACGCGGGCTCGATGCCGCTCATCGCGGAGGTGCTGCGCTTCCCGATGCGCATGCAGCTCGGCGCGGACTGGTACGTCAACGTGGCGGACGGCTGGGCCCGGAGCCATCACCACGAGCCCTGGCACCTGCCGTTCCGGTGGGGCCTGCGCATCGGCGATGACCGGGTCGTGGACTGGGCGCGCGGCGCGCGACAGCCCGGTCGGCCGATCGCGCCGATCCCGGGCGGTCTGCCACGCTTCGTCCGAGCCGCGACGGATGCGCGCTGGCGGGACGCCGCTCCCGCGCCCGCACCTCTCCCCCGGTCGGTGTGGCTGCCCTCGGTCCAGGTGCTCGTGTGCCGGGGCCGCGCGGGCGATCCCGCGGGCCTCGCGCTCGCCGCCAAGGGCGGCACGAACGACGAGAACCACAACCATAAGGACCTCGGATCGTTCATCGTCGCCGCGGGCGGGCGCCCCCTGCTGGTCGACATCGGCAAGCCGACCTACACGCGGGCGACCTTCAGCGCCGAGCGGTACGGCATCCGCGCGATGCAGAGCGGCTGGCACAACGCGCCCGCACCCCGCGGACTCGAGCAGGGTGAGGGCCCGGCCTTCGTCGCCCGGGTGGTCGCGGCTCCGCACGGGGAACCCGGCGACGCATCCACCGCGGACCGTGCGCCTGACCTCCCGACCAGCCTGGAGCTCGACCTCGGCCGCGCGTACCCGCTGGACGCGGACGAGCGCTGGCGGCGGCGCGTGAGCCTGGTCTCCCCCACCCGGGTCGAGGTCCACGACGACTGGCGCGTGGCCGGAGGCGCGGTCGTCCATCTGATCGCCGCGGGCGACGTGCGGCGCGACGGAGATCGTGTGATCGTCGCCGCCGACGGCCACGCGATCGCCGTCGACGCCGGCGGCATCGCACCGGAGATCGAGGAGTGGCCGCTCGACGATCCCGAGCTCACACGCGTGTGGGGAGCGAGCCTCACCCGGCTGAGCTACCCGCTCGGCGGCGCCGCCGGGACGCTGACCACGACCATCGAGGAGATCCGATGACCAACCGCGAGCCCCTCTACTCCGTGCAGCGCCGCGAGCGCATCATGGACCAGCTCCGCGAGCGCGGCGCGGTCAGCGTGAGCGTGCTCGCGACCGAGCTGGGCGTCAGCGAGCTGACGGTTCGCCGCGACATCAACACGCTCGCGCAGCAGGGGCTGGTGACCCGCGTGCACGGCGGGGCGACGCTGCGCAGTTCCCTCGACACCGGGAGCCGGTCGTCCACCGCCCCGATGGCGACGAAGTACACGATCGGCATGGTCGTGCCGTCGCTGGAGTACTACTGGCCCCCGATCGTCCACGGAGCGCGGGCGCAGGCCGCCCAGCTGCGCGCGTCCCTGCTGCTGCGCGCCTCCACCTACGACTCGCGGGACAACCGACGGCAAGTGGAGGCGCTGCTCAAGGTGCCGGGCCTGCACGGGCTCATCGTGGCGCCGGACACGCTCGGCGACGACGCGATCGAGACGCTGCGCTGGCTGGACTCCCTCCCGGTGCCGGTCGTGCTGGCCGAACGGCGCGTGCGGACGGCCGCCGCCGCCCGCCGCCTGGATTCGGTGGTCTCCGACCACACCGCGGGCGCATCCCTCGCCGTCCACCACCTGCACGAGGTGGGCCACACGCGCATCGGCCTCTTCATCGAGAGCGAGAGCCCGACCGGCCGGTACGTGCGCCGCGGCTGGCAGTCGGCGCTCACCTCCCTCGACCTGCCGACGGACGTCGCCATGCTGCAGGGCATCCGCTTCGACTCCCCCGGCCGCGAGGAGGCGATGGACGAGGCGCTCGACCTCTGCCGCCGCACCGGCACCACCGCGGTCATCGTCCTCCCTGACCCGCACGCCATCGCGCTCGAACAGCACGCGCTGGACCGCGGGGTGCGCGTGCCGCACGACCTCGCCATCGTCGCGTACGACGACGACGTCGCCCGGTTCGGGGATCCCGCCATCACCGCCGTCCGCCCGCCGAAGGAGTTCGTGGGCCGGGAGGCCGTCAACCTGCTGATCGCGCGACTGGAGGGCGGCAGCGGCCGTCCCGCGTACCGCGTGAAACTCAGCCCGGAACTGCACGTCCGCCAGTCGACGCTCCCCGTGTCGATCGCGGACGCGACCACCCACGACGCCGCGCACGACACCGCTCGGGACACCACCCTCGACGAAGGAGACGAGACCGCATGACCGCGTTCGACCCCGCCCGCATCGACCTGCCGCCCGAGGACCGCACGCTCTCGCCGATCACCGGCTGGACCCGGGACCACTGGGCCGCCGTCGCGGATCACCTACTGCTCTCGCTGCGCCCCTTCTTCTCGACGACCCGCAGCCGGGTGCAGCTGCCCGGGATCGTCAGCTCGCACGGTACGGCGAGCGACGGTCTGGAGGGATTCGCGCGCTCCTTCATGCTGTACGCCTTCCGCCTGCACGGCGAAGCCGGCGACGACCCGCACGACTTCACCGACTGGTACCGGACCGGGCTCGCCGCGGGATGCGACCCGGCGAACCCCGAGCGCTGGCCGTTGCCGAGCGCCGTCGGCCAGGCCAAGGTGGAGGCGGCCTCCATCGCCCTCGGCCTCCAGCTCACCCGGCCCTGGCTGTGGGATCAGCTCGACGAGGCGGACCAGCGGAACATCATCGCGTGGCTGGCCGACGCGCCCGACGGCTGGTACCCCGACAACAACTGGCTGTGGTTCCGCATCACGGTCGAGACCTTCCTCGCCTCGGTCGGCGGCCCGCACGATCCGGACCGGATCCTGCGCGATCTCGCGACCATCGAGTCGTACTACCGCACCGACGGCTGGTACTCCGACGGCCCGCTCCGCGCCTTCGACTACTACTGCGGCTGGGCCATGCACCTGTACCCGCTGCTCTGGACGGACTCCGCCGGCGCCGACGCCTTCGGGGCTCGGGCGCTGGAGCCGGTCTTCCGCTCCCGCCTCACCGACTTCCTCGACGACCATGCCGCGCTGATCGGCGCCGACGGCATGCCCGTGCTGCAGGGGCGGAGCCTCATCTACCGGTTCGCGGCGGCGGCTCCACTCTGGATGGGTGCCGTCACCGGCGCGACGCGGCTCCCGGCCGGCACGCTGCGGCGGGGCGCGTCGGGCATGCTGCGGGCCTTCCTGGAGCGCGGCGCCGTCGACGAGCACGGCCTCCTGTCGGTCGGGCTCTTCGGCGAATGGCCCGCGATGGCCCAGTCCTACTCCGGCGCCGGGTCGCCCTACTGGGCGGCCAAGGGCTTCCTGGGACTCGCCCTGCCGGCCGATCACGAGGTCTGGACGGCCGTGGAGGAGCCCCTGCCCGTCGAGCAGGCGGACGTGCGCCGCGTGATCCGGGCGGCCGGGTGGATCGTCAGCGGGACGGTCGCCGACGGCGTGGTCCGCGTCGTCAACCACGGCACCGACCACGGGCAGCCGGGCGACCGCACCGCAGACTCTCCGCTGTACGCGCGCCTCGGGTACTCCTCGGCCACCCTCCCGCCACTGGTCGGCCCGACCGTGGAGGCGCCCGTCGACAACACGGTCGGCGCCGTGGACGACGCGGGGCGCTCGACGAACCGGTCGGGATTCGCGCGCGGCGTGCTCGGGGACGACGGGATCGCCGCCTTCGCGACGTCCGTCGCCCGCACCCAGTGGGTCGACGCGGGGGACGACAGGGGCCCCGATCACGGGTCCGGGCGCGCGGGGACCATCACCGACGGGCCGCGGCTCCTCACCGGCTCGCTCGTGCGTGGCGCGTGGGAGGTGCGCGTCGTGCGGCGGCTCGCCGACGACGGCTCCACAGCTCCCGTGCGGCTCCGGGTGAGCGGCTGGCCCGTCGCCGAGGGGCAGGAGGCCGTCGCCGCGCTCATCCCGCTGCTCGGTGAGGCGACGGTGACGGCTCACGCCGAGGACGACACGTCGCCGCTCGGCAGCACGACCGTGGAGTGGGCCGAGTTCGACGGCATCGGGGTCGACGACGCCGTCGCCGTCGCGGTCTCTCTCAGCCGGACTTCGGTCGTCCCGCGGGCGCCGCGACTGCGGCTGCTGCCGTCGGAGGCCGGCGCGGTGACGGCCGAAGTCACCTGGGCGGACGGGATGGTGAGCCTGCTGCACCTCGCGGAGTGAGTCATTCGCCCCTTGACGGCGGGTCGCGCGGATCCTAGATTATCGATTACTCACTATCGATTGGAGCAATGATGCTCGGGTACCGACGTGCACGCCGCCACCGCGGCCTCCTCCTGACCGGCGGGATCCTCGCCGCGGGAGTCCTCCTCACCGCCACGGCGACTTCCGCCGCGGCGACGCCCCCACCCCCTCCCCACCCCACCGGGAAGACCTTCTACGTCGGTCAGCACGCGGGCCGGGTCATGAACGGGCGCTCGCAGCACACGGCGTTCGCCAGCGTTCAGGACTGCGCCGATGTCGCGCAGCCCGGCGACACCTGCGTCATCCAGGACGGCACCTACGAGGAGACGGTCGTGCCGGCGCACTCCGGCACGGCGACGGCGCCCATCACCTTCACCGCCGCGCCCGGCGCGCACCCCGTGATCAGCGGCGCGGAGCACGTCACCGGCTTCGCCCCGGTCGGTGCGACCGAGCTCGCGCAGGTCGTCGCTGCGGATCCGTTCGCGGCAGGAACGCCGTTCAGCCAGGCGGTCGCCGACGGCAAGATCTACAGCGTCGGCGTCGACCTCGGCTCTGCTGCGGCGGAGGCGCAGATCTTCACGGACGGGACGATGGACATCGAGGCGTCCTACCCCTTCCCCGGCACCGACCTCCTGAACCCCGCCGTGGAGCGCGCGGACGCCGGCACGGCCGACGCGACCATCGTGGACTCCACGCTCACGCGACCGGCCGGGTACTGGACGGGCGCCCGGGCGCTGACGTCGTACTGGTACGTGACCAGCACGGGCACCGTGGCGAGCTCCGCCGTCGGCTCCGTCACTCTGACGACGGCTCCCCCGTGCGTGCACAAGGTCGTCCCGACCGACACCTGGTTCCGGCTGTCCGGCAAGATCGGCGAGCTCGGGCACCCCGGTTCGTACTTCTACGACGCGCAGACGAAGCGGCTCTACCTCTACAGCGACGACGACCCGAACAGCCACCGGATCGAGGCCAAGAAGCGCGATCTCGGCTTCGACCTCACGAACGCCAGCAACGTGCAGGTGGACGGCATCGGACTGTTCGCCTCCACGATCCGCACCGGCGACGCCAGCACCGGTGTCGCGCTCGACGGCATCGACGGGACGTACCTCAGCCACTACTGGGACGTCACGCAGGGCGCGACCGACTGCGGGTCGAACGTGACCCGCGGCGTCTCCACGAGCGGCATCGTCCTGAAGGGCACCGGCAACAGCATCCGGGACAGCCACCTGCAGTACAGCGCGGGCAACGGCGTCTCGCTCGGAGGCTACGGCAACACGGCGGAGGACAACGTCATCACCGACGTGGACTACGCGGGGACCTACGCCGCCGCCGTCGCCGTCCAGGGACACAGCCAGACGGTGACCCACAACACGATGGCGCGCGTCGGCCGCAGCGGCATCAACCTGCAGTGGAACGGTGTCGCCGGCACCACCCCCGGCCCGGACCGCGTGGCGTACAACGACATCTCGGGCTACGCGACGCTGAGCGTCGACACGGCCGCCATCTACTCCTGCTGCTCCGCCCACATGGAAGGGACCCGCGTCGACCACAACGTGCTGCACGACCCGACACCGCGGCCGGGCGGCGTCTACCCGTTCGGCATCTCGGGCATCTACGCCGACAACGGGATGAGCGACATGCAGATCGACAACAACCTGGGCTGGGGCAACCACGAAGGGACGATCGAGCTGAACGGCCTCGGCACGGGATCGCACGACAACCTCGTGTACAACAACACCGGCGGGATGACCCTCTTCTATGTGAAGGAGGCCGGCCAGTCGACGGGCACGAAGATCTACAACAACATCGGCCCGATCACCGGGCTCGCGGGCGCGACCGACGGCGGCCTCGTACTCTCGAACAACCTCATCGACGGCGATCCTCTCTATGTGGATCCCGCAGCGCACGACTACCGCATCCAGGCTGGATCCCCCGCCCGGAACGCGGCCATCCCGCTGCCGGGGGTCAACGACGGATCGACCGACGCCACTCCGAGCCTCGGCGCGTTCCAGTACGGCGCGGCGGCGTGGACGGCGGGCGCCGGCAGCTGACGCGCGCCGACCGAGCGGGGGCCGTGCCGACGCGCGGCCCCCGCTCTGTCGTCGATCACGGCGCTCCTCCCAGCGATTATCGATTATGCTGGGGAGGTCGCACGGTGTGCGATGCGATCGAAAGGGCACCATGACGCAACGGCTCGTCTTCGCCGGCGACTCCATCACCGACGCCGGCCGCGATCGCACCGACGACGGTTCGTACGGCGACGGCTACGTCGCCCTCATCGTCGACGACCTGGCGGCACAGGGGGCCGACGTCGTCGTCGTGAACCGGGGGATCGCCGGGGACCGCACCGTGGACCTGGAGCGACGGTGGGAGCAGGACGTCCGGGCGGAGGGGCCCGACGTCCTGACCATCGCCGTCGGCGTCAACGACATGTGGCGGCGCTTCGACAGCGACGACCCGACGAGCGCCGCCGACTTCGAGGCGACCTACCGCCGGCTGCTCGACCGGGCGGACGCGCGGGTCGTGCTCCTGGTGGAGCCGTACGTCGTGCCGATCCGGCCGGATCAGGCGGAGTGGGCCGCCGATCTCGACGAGAAGCGCGCCGTCGTCGCGCGCCTCGCGGACGAGACGGGCGCACGCTTCGTGCCGGTGCAGGCCGCCTTCTCGCGCGCGGCCGAGCAACAGGGGCCGGCGGCGATCGCGCCCGACGGCGTGCATCCCACGCCCGCGGGCTCGCGCCTGCTCGCGGATGCCTGGCTCGCCGCGTACGAGACGATTCCCGCCTCCGACCTGCGAGCGGGGGCGCGCGCATGACCGACCCGTTCACCTCCCTGGCCGGTCTCAAGCGCGGCCTGCTCTCCGACCAGATCTACGAGCTGATGAAGACGATGATCAAGGACGGGACGCTCGCGCCCGGCGAGCAGCTCGTCGAGTCGCAGCTCGCCAAGCGCATGCAGGTGAGTCAGGCTCCGGTGCGCGACGCGCTCAAGCAGCTCGCGCACGAGGGCCTCGTCTCGCACGTGCGCCATCTCGGCAACTTCGTGGCCAGCTACTCCGAGGAGGAATTCCTGCAGGCCCGCGCCGCGCGCGCGGAGCTCGAGGCGATCGCCGGACGGCTCGCGTGCGGCACGCTCGCACCGGCGACGCGCGCCCGTCTCGGCGACCTGATCGCCCAGATGCACAGCGCGGCCGACGCCGGCGACCTGGATGCGTTCCGCGAGCTCGACTTCACCTTCCACCGCAGCGTGGTCGAGGCCAGCGGGAACAGCTACCTGCCGAAGATGTGGGACATCATCGAACCCGGCCTCCGCTCGATGCACGTGCTGGGCGACCCGAGCTTCGAGGGCGACTGGCACGAGGTCGCCGACTGGCACCGGAGCCTGCTCGACCTGCTCGACGGCGACGACCCGGCCGCCGCGTCCGCCCTCTTCCGGGCTCACGCTGCGGGGACGCTCCTCGAGGAGCCCGGCACCGATCAGAGCCGGTAGATCCTCCGCGCCGTTCCTCCCCAGAACGCCTCGTCCCCACTCGCCCCCAGTCTCGGGAGCGCCGCCGCGGTGCGGTCGACGACCGCCGCGTACGGCGCGATCCGGGCGGACATCGGCCAGTCGCTGCCGAAGAGCAGCCGTTCCGGCCCGAAGGCGTCGACCGCGACGGCCAGCGCGCGCGCGAGCCGGTCGCCGGCGGGGTCGGCCGCGGTCACGAGGCCGGACGCCTTCGCCGCGGCATTGGATTGCGCCGCCACGGCGCGCAGTCCCGCCTCCCACGAGTCGTCCGGCTCGGCGGCGCCGAGACCCAGGTGGCACACGACGATCTGGGTGCGCGGCTGCCGGGCGGCGATGCCCGCGACGGCCGGCAGCTGCTCCGCGCGCACCAGGAACTCGACGACGCCGTGCGCCCGCCCGATCCGGTCGCACAGGGCGTCGATCCCCGCGACGTCGGCCAGATCGGGGCGTCGCGCGGGCACCGCGACGCGCACCCCGCGCACCCGGCCGGCGAGCTCGCTCCGCGCGCCGCCCGGCCGGTCTTCGGGGTCGTACTGCAGCACGACGCCCGCCACCAGCGGGTCGCGCAGACCGGACAGCCACTGCGCCTCCTCGACCGTGTCGGCCGCCTGCACCGCGATCGCGCCCGTCACTCGGCCGACGGGCGTCGCCGCCTCCCCCGCGGCCACCGCGAGGGCCCGCACATCCGCCGCGCGCGGGAGTCCGAGCTCCGGCCGGAACCACGACAGTCCGAACCGCTCGAGATCCCACAGGTGCACATGGGCGTCGATGGCGCCGCCGGTCACACCGCCTCCAGCTCCGCCCACAGATCATCGGGGATCGGTGCGCGTTCGGCCGCGGCGATGGCGGCGACCTCCTCGGGAGTCCGCGCGCCGACGACCACCGCATCGACGGCCGCGTGCTGCAGGGGATAGCGCGCCGCGGCGTGCGACAGCTGCACCCCGCGCGAGCGGCAGAGGCCGCGGAGGGCGACGGCGCGGTCCCGCAACTCGGGAGCGGCCTCGCGGTAGTCGAAGTACGGGCTCCCCTCGGGGTCGGCGAGGATGCCGGAGTTGTAGACGCCGGCCGCGATGACCCCGACTCCGCGTTCGGCGGCCGCGGGCAGCAGTCCGGATTCCGCCGTCCGGTCGAGCAGGGTCACGCGGCCCGCGATCATGACCACGTCGATCGCTGCCTCGCGGACGAAGCGGGTGAGGGGCTCGGGCCACACCATCCCGACGCCGACCGAGCGCACGACGCCCTCCTCGCGCAGGCGGACCAGCGCCGGGATCGCGCCGCGGAGCGCCTCGTCGACGTCGGCGGGGTCGTGCAGGTAGAGGAGGTCGATGCGGTCGGTGCCGAGGCGGCGGAGGCTGCCGTCGACGCTCCGCAGCACCCCGTCCGCACTCAGATCGCCCACCGTGGCGGTCCCCACCCCGCCCGCGGGGACGGCGGCTCCCTCCGCGTCGACGATGCGCCGGCCGACCTTCGTCGCGATCGAGACGGTGTCGCGGTCCACGCCAGCGAGGCCCCGGCCCAGGCGGAGCTCGCTCGCTCCGGCGCCGTAGTGCGGCGCCGTGTCGAAGAAGCGGATCCCGTGCGCCAACGCGGCCGCGACGGTCGCCTCGGCGTCCGCTTCGGCCACGGCACGGTAGAGATTGCCGATCGGCGCGCAGCCGAGACCGAAGGTGTCGGACGCGCCAGGCGTGGCCCTCAGAGGGCGAACGCCTGCGCGGAACGCCACTCCTCGTACTCCTCTCGGGTGTCGGGTGTGAGCGGGTAGTAGTCGCTCAGCCGGGCACCGTCGTCGAGCCGGCTGCGGCTGAAGGTCTCCCACTCCTCGTGGTCGCGCGCCGCCTCGATGACCTGACCGGACATGGCCTGCGGCACGATCACGGGACCGTCGTCGTCCGCGAGGACCACGTCGCCCGGCATGCAGAGCGCGCCGCCGACGGCGACGGGCACGTCGTACGCCCACGGGAACAGCTCGGTCTGCGACGCGTAGTGCGGGGTCGTCCCCGTCGACCACACCGGCAGCCCGAGCTCCCGGATCCGGGCGGCGTCGCGGATACGCCCGTCGACGACGATCCCGGCCCCGCCCTTGCGCAGGAAGTAGCGGGCGAGGATGTCGCCGATGCAGCCGGAGAACCGGCTGCCGTACGCCTGGATCACGAGCACGTCGCCGGGCTGCACCTGCTCGAGGACGTGCCAGAGGGCGGTGTGGCGCTCGACGTACTCCTGGCCCAGGCCGGACGCGAGGTCCTCCCGCTGCGGCATGAACTGCAGCGTGATCGCCGAGCCCACCACGCGCTGACCCGGGGTCAGGGGCACGGGCCCGTCCACGTACGAGCGCGAGATGCCCATCCCGTGCAGCTTGGCGCATGCGGTCGCCGACGTGATCGTGTCGAAGCCGGCGATCGTGCCCGCGTCCGCCCGCCGATAGGCCGCGCCGCGCACGGGGAGGGTGAAGTCGGGGTGCGGGAGGGCACCCGGTGTCTCGGTCATGGTCGTTCCTTCGTGTTGTCGGTCGGGTCGCTGGGCGTGGTGAACAGTTCGAGTTCGGCGCGGTGGAACGGCGGCAGGACGACCACGACGCCGTCGGCATCCGTCTCGATCCGCTCGTGCTGCCGGGTGCCGCGGGTCGCCGCGTAAGCGGTGCTCGCCCCGGGATGGTCGCCGTCCCGCTCCGTGATCGCGCCGACCGCGGTCAGCCGCGGCGACGCGGGATGGGCGGGACGCACGACCACCCGGCGCGTCCGGGTCGGCGAGATGTTGACGAGCTGCAGGGCCACGCGGTCGCGCTCGATCCCGGTCACCAGGGCGGCGACATCCTGCGGCAGCCCCGGGCGCCGGCGGTCGGCGTCCTCGTACGCGACCGCGGTGAACGGGAGGCCGCCGTTGTAGAGCACCTGCGGGGCCCCGCCCACCAGCTGGGTGAGCACCTCCGTCACGACCGGGTTCACGCGCTGCCAGAAATGGAGGTGCACGGTGGCCGGATCGCTGTCGTCCTGGTCGATGAGCGCGACCCGCCGCGCCACCTGGCCGAGCGCCATCGACAGAGCGCGCTCCGGGTAGTCGGGGAGGCGGCCGTCGAGGAAGTCGAGCCACGGCGCCTCGTGGCCCGCCTCCGCCTTATCCCGGAACGGCTTGACCGGATCGGCGGTGGCGGGGAGCCCCTCCCGTACCCGGTCGAGGCGCGCGCGGTCGGCCGGGTCGTGCGACCACCACCACAGCCAGGTCGGGAGCTCCGGCGGCATCGGGGCGTAGTCGAACCAGCCCTGCCGTCCGTACCGGTGCGGCACGAGGAGCGCGGGTCGGCTCGCGTCCGCCCCGAGCCGGGCGAGCCAGCCCCCGCGCAGACTGTACGGCGTCTCGGTCACGGGCGCGACGACGGCCTGGTCGAGGACCGCGTCGAGCACGCGACGCGCCGTGTCCAGGTGGCCGTCGTCCCCGGTGACCAGGGCGGCGCTCAGCCCGCCGACGACGGTGGCCATGCCGACCGAGGGGAGGCCGTGCGGCCAGGTCCAGCCGTAGTGCCCGCCGAACCACCGGCCGTCGTGCAGGCCGCCGACCGATCCATCGGGTGCCACGCTGTCGGGAACGAGGCCGCCGTTGGCTCGGGCACGTTCGCTCCACCCGCCGACGTAGCGCTCGATCCACTCCGCGGCGGCCGGGTCGCCGTCCAGGAGCCAGCGATTGGCCACCAGTCCGGTCGCGGCGAGGTTCACGACGACGTCTCCGGCCGCCGCGCGCTGCATCGCCTCCCCCATCGCCTGCGCCGCGGACGGGCGCGCGAGATCGTCCCAGCGCTCGATGCCGGGAACGTGCTCGAGGGGCAGCCCGTACCGTTCCATCTCCGCGAGGTCGGCGGAGTACGGCTGCACCACGTCGTTCAGGCCGGGACGCGGTCCGAGCGCCCCGTTGTGCGGCGCTCGGATGATGTTGCGGTCGGGGTCGTAGTTGCCGTGCGCCGGATCGGTGTACAGCTCGGCGAACCGGCGCGCACGCTCGGCGAACGCCTGGTCTGCGGGATCCGCCGCGCACAGCCCGTAGAAGAAGAGGAGCGACTCCCCCTGATGGAACCAGTCGTAGCCGTTCTCGTACTCGCCGGTCAGCATCCCGGCCGCCGTGAGCTGAGCCGTCACACCCTCCCAGTGCTGCTTCGCGGCGGCGAGCACCTCGTCGCCGCCGCCCAGCAGGTAGAACGCCGGCCAGTTGAAGAACGGTTCGTAGACATCGTCGACCCCGTCGCGGTCGGTGAACTCCGCCGGGAAGAGGATGCCGCCGTCCGGCCCGGTGTAGCGGCGCTCGAACAGGCGCCGGCCCTCCTCGATGTCGGCGAACAGGCGGCGCTGGAGGACGGCCCAGGCGGGCGCCGCGTCCAGCGGGATGCCGGTGATGATCTCCACGCGTCAGCCTTTCGTCGCTCCGGCGACCAGGCCGCCGATGATGTGCCGCTGCATGATCACGAAGAACACCACGATGGGCGCGATCGCCAGCAGCAGGGTCGGGAAGACGACGGTGTAGTCCGTCGAGAACTCGCCAACGGCGGCGTACACCCCCGTCGTGACCGTGTAGATCCCCGATCCGCCGCCCAGGATGATCTGCGGGCTCACGAAGTCGTTCCAGACCCCGATGGAGTTGAGCACCACGACGGTAGCGACCACCGGACGCATGATCGGGAAGATGCACGACCAGAAGATGCGGATCCGGCCGGCGCCGTCGAGGGCGGCCGCCTCGTCGATGTCGCGCGGGACCGTCCGCAGGTACGCGCTGAACAGGAAGATCGTCACCGGCAGCGTCGCCGCCGTCTCGAACAGGACGAAGCCGGGGATGGTGTTGATCAATCCCAGCACCCGCAGTACGAAGACCACCGGGATCAGCGTCACCTGACCGGGGATGAACAGCCCCGAGACGAAGAGCAGGAGGAGCGCCATGTGCCACTTCTTGCGCCCGCGCGCGATGACATAGGCCACCGGCGCCGACAGCAGGATGCAGAACAGGTTCACGAGGGCCACGAACAGCAGGGTGACGCCGTAGGCGGCGATCACGTTGAACTTCGTGCTGGTGATCGCGTTCCAGAGGAACTCGAGCGTGAACGAGCTCGGCGAGATCTCGAGCGGGTGCTGGATGATCTGGTCCTGCGGTTTGAACGCGCTGATCACGAGCACGTAGAGCGGCACCAGCATGACCAGCGCCGTCCCTCCGAGCGCGATCCAGCGCACGATCGCTCCCACCGGCGACCGTCTCGCGGGCGTGGCGGGCGCAGCCGTCGGGCGCGCGGTCGGGGTCGTGGTCGTCGTCATCAGTCGGTCACCTTCCGCTCGGCGCCTCGCCGGGCGAACGTCACCGCGAGCCCGATCGCCGCCGTGACGATCAGCAGGACGACGGACTGGGCCGCCCCCAGCCCCAGCCGCGATTGCGCGAACGAGTCCTTGAGGATCTGGTAGACGATGGTCTGCGTCGACGCGGCCGGGCCGCCGTCCGTGAGCGCCAGGATGACGTCGTACGCCTTGAGGAGCCCGACGAGGGTCAGTACCAGGTTCACGGTCACCACCGGGGCGATCATCGGCACCGTGATGGAACGGAACTGCTGCCAGCGGCTCGCGCCGTCCATCGTCGCGGCCTCGTAGTACTCCGTCGGCACCGACTTGATGCCGGCGATGTAGAGGATCATGTTGAACCCGAAATGGGCCCAGACGATCGTGAGGATCACCGTCGCCTTGGCGAACGTCGGGTCGGTCAGGAACGGCACGGGCCCGACGCCCACCGCCCCCAGCAGCCCGTTCACCGCGCCGTGCGGCGACAGCAGTGCCGACCACAGGAACCCGATGATCAGGGCGCTGATGATGTAGGGGTAGAAGAAGATCGTCCGCAGCACGGTGTTCGCGCGCCCCGGCCCCGAGATCAGCGCCGCCAGTGCCAGCCCGACGCCGTTGCAGAGGATGGTCCCCACCACCGCGATCACGGCGGTGAAGACCGCCGCGTCGATCGTGCGGGGGTTGCGGAAGGCGAACCGGTAGTTGTCGAAGCCGATGAAGTCGAAGCGGAGGCTGTAGCCGTTCCAGTCGGTGAGGCTGAGGACGAACGCCAGGATCATCGGGACGATGAACATCGCGATGAACACGATGACGGCCGGGGCCGCCATGACGAAGCCGGCGAGCCGGTCGCCCCAACGCGGGCTGGGTCGACGACGGCTCCCGTCCACGCGGGCCCGGTCGTGGGCCCGCGTGGTGGGTGCGACGCTCTCGGTCAGCATGGGTGCGGCCGTCACTTGAGGTTGGCGCTGAACCAGTCGTCCATCGCCGTGTTCACGTCGCTCGGCGCGGTCCCACCGAGCAGGGCCTGCGTCTGGGCGTTGATCTCGGTCGAGTAACCCGAGGGGAGGGTGCGCTCACCATAGCCCTGGCCGGTCGGCGTGTACGCCGCGTCGGGGGTGTCCGTCACGATCTGCAGCAGTTCCTTGCCCAGATCGCCCATGTCGTACTCGTAGCCCGCGCGGTAGTTGCCGTCGACCTTCAGCTGGTCGAGGATGGCCGTCTTGTCGGTCACCAGGTACTCGACGAGCTTCGCCGCGGCTTCCGTGTGCTTCGAGTCCTTCATGATGACGTAGGGGCTCGCGATGTTGGCGCCCATCGCCGGCTGCTTCACGCCGTCGAACGCCGGGGCGCGGAAGACGCCGATGTTCGCCGGGGTGGTCGCCGCCGCCTCGCTCGCCACGAACCAGCTGCCCATCGGGTACAGCGCGGATTTGCCGGCGAGGAAGTTCTGCTCGGCGTCCGCGTACTTGATGCCCAGGGCGTCGTCGTTGACGTAGCCCTTCCCGATCCAATCGGCGTACTCGTCGACCGCGTCGCCGTAGGTCTTGCTGAAGGTCAGTTTGCCGTCGCTCATCTTCTGGTACCAATCGGGATGCTGGCCGACGACCGTGGGCAGCCCGACGGTCTGCAGCGCGTAGCTCGACATCCAGTCGCCGCCGGTCTGGACACCGGTCCAGCCGGCCTTCTTCAGCTTCGCCAGGTCGTCGGAGAGCTCTTCCACCGTCGTCGGCGTCTCGGCGATGCCCGCCGCCGCGAACGCGTCCTTGTTGTAGAACCAGAGGCTCTGCAGCTGCATACCGATGCCCGCCATGTAGTACTTGCCGTCGATCGTGTACTGCTCGGCGAGCGGGCCGTTCTTCGCCCAGTCGTACGTCGACAGGTCAACGAGCTCGGGAGCGAGTTCCGTCGACGGCGGGAGCGACTCGACCACGTCGGGGGCCTCCCCGGCGGCGAGCAAGCGGGGCACCGCGGCGGCCACGCCTTCCGCGCCCGGGTTCTGGATCTTCACGTCGATGTCGGGGTTGGCCTTTTCGAACGGCTTCACGAGGTCGTTCCACCAGTCCTCGGTGAGGTTGGGGGTGACGTTCACGAGAAGGCTGACGGTGGTCTTCCCGTCGCTCTGCCCCGAGTTGCCGGCCGCGCAGCCGCTCAGTGCCAGACCGGCCGCCGCGAGGGCGCCGACCGCGATCATGGTTCGCCTGCTGATCATCTTCGATCCTCTCCTGCGCACGACCACCGGGCGCCGCGAGCAACAGTAATCGATAATCGGTTATGTCGCAAATGGGCGCGCGAAATCGATGGCCGGGCGAACGCATCACCGGCCGGAAGCCCTGTCGATCAGCCGGCGCGCAGCGAGGTGACGATGCTCTGCAGGAGGTGGAAGGCGCCGGCCTGCTCGTCGGGCGTCAGGCCGCCGAGCATCCTGACCTCGACGGAGCGGACGGCGACGGTCGCCTTCTCGAGGCTGCGCCGGCCGCGCGGCGTGAGCCGTGCGGGGAGCGCCTTGCCGACCGGAGCCTCGGTCGGCCGGGTGACGTAGCCGTCCCGTTCGAGCGCCTGCAGCAGCACGTTCATCGACTGCCGCGTTACGAACGCACCGCGCGCGAGCTCGGAGTTCGACAGGCCCGGGCGCTGGGAGAGCAGTTCGAGACAGGAGTAGTGCGTCACCGTCATGCCGAGCGGGCGGAGCACATCCTCCATCGCGACGCGGAGCGCACTCGACGCCTCTTTCAGCAGATAACCGAGGGACGTGTCCAGATCGATGCCGTCTTGACTCATGTCAGTATTCTGACATAGGGTGGCGCGTGTCAGAAAACTGACACACGACGAAGGAGCACATCATGCCCGCCACCGGCCCCGACTTCATCTCCCTGCAGGTCCGCGATCTGGACGCGTCGCAGGCGTTCTACGAGCAGTACCTCGGCCTCGTCCGCTCGCAGGCCGGCCCGCCGCACGCCGTCGTCTTCGAGACGACCCCGATCGCGTTCGCACTGCGCGACCTCATCCCGGGCACCGACCTGGACGCCGTCGCCCAGCCCGGCATCGGCGCAGCGATCTGGCTGCACGCCACCGAGGTCCAGGAGATCCACGACCGCCTGGTCGCCGACGGCCGAACGATCGTCGCGGCCCCGATCGACGGCCCGTTCGGCCGCACCTTCACCTTCGCCGACCCGGACGGGTACCAGATCACGCTGCACGACCGCGGCTGAGGAGGCATGGCGGCCTCAGCGGGAGGCCGCCTCGTCGAGCCGCTCGTTCAGGATCATCGCGGCGTCGATCAACGCCAGGTGAGTGAAGGCCTGCGGGAAGTTGCCGAGCTGTTCGCCGGTGGGGGCGATCTCCTCGGCGAAGAGCCCCAGGTGGTTGGCGTAGGTGAGCATCTGCTCGAACGTGAGCCGTGCCTCGTCGAGGCGGCCCTCGCGGGCGAGCGCGTCGACGTATAAGAAGGTGCAGAGGGAGAACGTGCCCTCCGAACCGCGCAGTCCGTCCGGGGACGCGGCCGGGTCGTAGCGGTACACGAGGCTGTCGGAGACGAGTTCCGCGCCCATCGCCGTCATGGTGTCGTGCCACTGCGGATCGTGGGCGGAGATGAAGCCCACCTGCACCATCTTGAGCAGGGAGGCGTCGAGGATGGGTTCCCCGTACTGCTGCACGAACGCCCGGCGCTCCGCATCCCAGCCGCGCTCCATGATCTGGGTGTAGATCGCGTCGCGCTCGGTGCGCCAGCGGTCGACCGGCGCCGGGCGCCCCCAGCGCGCGGCCAGCCGGAGGGCCCGGTCGAACGCGACCCAGCACATCAGCCGGCCGTAGGTGAAGGCCTTGCGGCCGCCCCGGGTCTCCCAGATGCCCTCCTCGGGCTGGTCCCAGTTGTCGACGAGCCAGTCCAGGAGGCGGCAGATCGCTAGCCAGCCCTGCTGGCCGAACTCGATGCCCGCGAGGTCGGCGTGGTACAGCGCATCCAGGGCTTCGCCGTAGATGTCGAGCTGCAGCTGGCCGGCCGCACCGTTCCCGATCCGGACGGGATACGAGCCGCGGTACCCCTCCCACCCCTCGACGATCTCTTCCGACAGGTTCGGGTCGCCGTCGATGCGGTACATGATGTTGAGCGGCCCGGTGGGACTGCCGTCGGCCTCCATCACCCGGTCGCGCAGCCACCGGCCGAACGCCACGGCCTCGTCGCGGAAGCCCAATTTCACCAGGGTGTTGACCGAGAACGAGGAGTCCCGCACCCAGGTGTAGCGGTAGTCCCAGTTGCGCTCGCCGCCGACCTGCTCGGGCAGTCCCGCGGTCGGCGCTGCGACGAGCCCTCCCGTCGGGGCGTAGGTCATCAGCTTCAGCGTGATCGCCGACCGCTCCACCTCCTCGCGCCACCGGCCGCTGTAGGCGGAGTACGAGATCCAGTCCTGCCAGAATCGCGCGGTGCCGTCGAAGAGTTCGCGGGCCTCCGCGACCGCGACCGCGCGCGGCGGCTCGTGCGTGCCCGTCTCCAGCACGACACCGCGCTCCTGGCCCTGCGTGAGGACGACGGATGCTCTCACGTCGCCGTCCCCGGTCTGCTCGGCGCGCGCCAGGCGCTCGTCGCCGGGGTCGCGGATGAGGCTCATCGTGAGCGTCGTGTCCCCCGCCTCGAAGGTCGCGCCGTCCTCCAGCACCGTGAGGGTGTGCGGCGTGCGCCCGTAATCGAACCGCGGAGCGACCTCGATGTCGAACTCGATCCGGCCCCGCACGCACCGGATCAACCGGACCAGGCGGTGCGCCTCGTGCGCTCCACCGCGGGCCACCGGCATGAAGTCGACGAGCTCGCCGACGCCCTCCTCCGTCAGGAAGCGCGTGACGAGGATCGCGGTGTCGGGAAAGTACAGCTGCTTGGCATCGAACGCGTCGGCGCGGGGCCGCGCACTGAAATGGCCCCCGCGCTCCTCGTCGAGCAGGGAGCCGAAGATGCTCGGCGAATCGAACCGCGGGCTGCAGAACCAGTCGATCGTGCCGTCCGTCGAGACGAGGGCCGAGGTCTGCAGATCGCCGATCAGGCCGTGGTCGGCGATCAGCGGGTACTCGCTCATGTCATGACCCCTCTCGTCGCCGACCTCTGGTGAGCGGATCGTAAACCCCGCGCAGACGCCGCGGATAGGGGCGGATCCCATCCCTTCGCCGGCGACGTGGGGTCACGCGCTCGTTCCGGCGGGACCACCTCCATCTCCGACCGAGGGGCGCACTATCCCCGACCGGAGCACGCGATCGCCGATCGCGACGGCGATTGCGACGGCCGCGAGCTGACCGACCACTCGGCCGACGAGGAAGAGGACGAGGAAGGGCGCACTCGCATCCCGCGGCGACAGCACGGGCACGGAGACGAGGGTGAGGAGCCCTGCGGTGACGAGCGCTCCGACGACCTGATGCCCGAGCCGCAGCGGTCCGCGTCTCGCGAGGAGCAGCAGGGTGAGGTCGAAGCCGACTCCCGTGACCACGAGCGGGACGACGATCAGCACGCCGAGCGGAGTGAAGCCCACAGCGAGGATGCCCACGAGCGCGCACGCGATCGTGGTGGTCCAGGGGAACCCGACCAGCCGCCTGGCGAGGAACGGCAGGACACTGTGCAGGCCGGCTACCGCCGCGTACGCCGGCGCGAACACCGCGGCCAGCACCGACGTCACGGGAGCGACGAGGACGAGGAGCAGCGCACCGAGCGCGCCGAACGCGGCGATGATCAGCAGAGAGCGGGTGCTGAGCCGGTCTGTCGTCGGGCGGGGGGACCGCGACACGATGAGGGACCTCCGTCCGGGTTCGTGTCATCCATCCTGCCGGTTCAGGGGGTCACCGCCTGACGGACACGGCGCGACAGTGTGCACAGATGGTGAAAGATAGTGAGCGGAGGATCGATGGATGAGGAGATGGTGCACGAGGGCAACGCTGCACCCGGACAGACCACGACCGGACGATCCGCGTTCGCCTCGTTGCAGACCGCCATCGAGTGCAGCGACTGGGAGGGCGCGAGCGCCTCCGTCCGCGATGGATGGTTCCAACTCGCCATCGAGCATGGCGATGCGACTCGACTGCTGCTCGAGCGCGTGCCGGCCCACGAGCTGCGCGCTCAACCGCTGCTCGCGATGATGTTGGGCCTCAGCTACAACGTCCTCGGTTTCCATCGGCTCCGGGCGATCCGCTACTTCGTGACAGCCGTCCGCGCCGCGCGAGCGCCGCGCAACCGGACCCTTTCCCCCATCGACCGTGTCCTGATCCGCTCCGCCGAGGCGAGCGCCTATCGCCTGATCGGCCGACCCGGGCTGGCCGTCTCCGCCGCTCGTGCCGCCGTATCCGAGCTGGACCAGTTGGCCGACGAGCAACGCCAGGCGATACGCGAACTCCCGCGCGTCTACGCCCAGATCGGTATCTCGTTCTACTACGCCCACGAGGTGGACGACGCCATGCGCACGTTCGCGAAAGGACTCGCCGCCACCCCCACGACACCACCGTCTCCCGGTTTCGGGAATCTGGCGATGCTGGCAGGCATCCATGCGCTTCAGGGCGACCTCCCCGAGTCGCAGGCCCACGTCGAGTACGCCCGTACCGGGCCATGGAACGACCGCCAACGACGCATGTACACGGGAACGTTCTATCGTCTCGCCGAGGCGATGCTCGCGCTCGAGCGCTTCGACCCGGACGAGGCCAGGGCGCAGCTCGCGGCGATGGAGCATGACCCGCGCTCGATCGAGCACTGGGTCGTGGTCGCGCAGGTGGAGGCGCTGACCCGGCTCGTCGCAGGAGAACCGGGCAGAGCGCTGGCGGACCTCGAAGCCTACGTCAGGATGCGGTCCGCGGAGTCCCGTTCCGCGACGGTCCGTACGCGGCTGGCAGAGACGCGCGCGATCCTTCACTTGGCACTCGGGAACCCCGACGCCGCCCGCACCATCGTCGATCGCGACATGACCGACGGTCCCGAGCGTCACATCGCACGCGCACGAGCGGACCTCGCACTCGGCAAGAACGGGTCCGCGCTGAGCGGCCTGCGAGCCGTCTCGGGTGCAGCGTCGACAGCCCGCCGATCGGCCGAGGCGGTTGCGCTCGAGGCGGCAGTGCTTCTCCGACTCGCGCCGACCACGCGCACCGCGGGGGCGGTCGAGCAGCTCGGCGCGCTGCTCGAACGCACACGCCAGCGGCTTCCGCTCGCCATGCTCCCGACGGACGACCTCGAACGCGTGACGACGGCACTCGACGGCGCCGGTTACCGCCACGTGTTCCAGGACGTGCCTCTGCGCTCGCTCCTCCCCGCCAGCGAGCTGGGACTGCCCCTGACCGCCCGGGAGCTCGCCGTGCTCACCCAGCTGGTGACCACGTCGTCCGTGGCGCAGATCGCATCGGCCCTCGTCGTCTCGACCAACACCGTCAAGACGCAGCTGCGGAGCCTGTACCGCAAGCTCGGAGTCAACAATCGCGAAGACGCCGTCGCCATGGCGCACACCCGGCATCTACTCGTCAAGCGCGATTGACCAACCGCTGAGGGCGTGACCGGCAGACCGCCGGCCACGCCCTCCGTTCGCTCCTAGACTTCGCGGTTGCGGCGGCGGGTCAGCAGCAGAACTCCGCCGGCGGCGAGCAGGATCGCGCCGACGCCACCGATCGTCCACCCGATGGTCGAGCCTGTGGACGCGAGGCCTGCGACGCCGACCGGATCCACCAGGTGCTTCGTCGCGCATCCCGGGTTCCCGTCCGGTGCGGGTACGCAGGCGGCCTCGGCATCCGGGCTGGTCACCGCGTTGGCGATCGCCCGGTCTCCGTCACCCGTCACGACCACGGAGTAGTGGATGGTCACGACCTGGCCGACGGAGAGCTCCCCCGACCAGGTGAGGCGGTCGCCGTGGCGCTGGACGGATCCGGCGCTCGCCGTCTCATCCCCCGCCCACGTCGCGTCGTCGAGGACCCGCGACAGGTCGTCGGTCAGGTGACCCGTGACAGGCGACGTACCGGTCTGCGCGACGGTCAGCGTGTACCGGATGCGGTCGCCCGGCTTCACCATCGAGCCCGACGCCGGATCCGACGTCTTGGAGAAGGTGTATCCGCCGTACTTGTGAATGGTGCTGCAGCCCGGATCCGTGTCGGTCGCGTCGACGCACCGTCCACCCGATCCGGGTGGTGCCGTCACGACGTTGCGGATGGTCGTGTCGCCGCCACCGGCGACCTTCACCGCGTAGGTGATGGTGACCGTCTGGCCGATGGCGAGGTCTCCCGTCCAGGTCAGGGCGTCGCCGGTCCGGGCGACGGTGCCGGAGGTGGCCGTCGCGCTGCCGTCGACGAATTCGGCGTCGTCCAGCACCCCTGCGAGATCGTCGACGAGGGTCGCCCCCGAAACCGGTGCCGTGCCGAACTGGGTCGCGGTGACCGTGTAGGTGATCGTGTCCCCGACAGCGACGGTGGCGAGGGACGGCGGGGTGGAGGACTTGCCGTAGACGTAGCCGCCGACCCGGTGCACCGTCGTGCAGTCCGGGTTTCCGTCGGCGGCGGGAACACAGGTGCCGTCCGCGGAGCCGGCGACGTTGGTCAGCGTCCAATCGCCGCCACCCTGGGCAACGATCACGGAGTACGTGATCGTGACGGTCTGGCCGACGGCCAGATCGCCCGTCCAGGTGAGAGTGCCGAGATTCGCGCCGCCTCGGGTGACCGAACCGCTGCTCGCCGTCTCGTCGCCGACCCAGGCGGCGTCGTCGAGCACGCCGGTGAGATCATCGCTCACGGTCACACCCGTCCGGGCCGCCGCTCCGACCTGCTTCACCTGGATGGTGTACGTCACCGTCTGTCCGAGCCGGACATCAGTGCCGGGAGCCGGGTCGGACGTCTTGGAGTACGTGTAGTCGCCGACATCGTGACGCGTGGTGCAGGCGGCGAAGTCGTCGCAGCCCTCGGAGGCGACCACGTTGATCAGGGAACCGTCGCCCAGCTGCTGGGCCCCCTTCACCGTCACCGAATAGGTGATGTGGGCGATCCCGCCGACCGGGAGCGTCCCCGACCAGTCGAGGTGGGCTCCCGTCACGGTGGCCGAGCCGATGTCGGAGGTCACGTCGCCGTTGTAGGCGGCGTCGTCGATGACCTTCGACAGGTCGTCGCTGAACACGGCGTCCGCCGGCGCGCTCCCGCGCTGGGTGACGGTCACGGTGTACGTGATCGTGTCACCGGCCCTCACCTCGCTGCCACCCGCCGGGTTCGACGTCTTCGCGACGTGGTACGCCACGAGGTCGATCCCCGCCGGGTCGCAGGGGATGGTCGGAGGGACGCCCGAGTCGGCCGGGGTGTCCGCCGATGCGCACGCCGTGTTGACGAACGACCCGCCGGGCAGTGTGTCATCCAGGTTCAGCGTGTACTCGTGAGACCGCTTCTCACCCGGTGCCAGCGAGTCGATGTGGAACGCACCGGCGGGGTCCTTGTCATCGGTCACGTTCAGGTTCGTGAGGGCGCCCTGTCCGGTGTTGGTCACGGTGATGCGGTAGGCGACCGTGTCGCCGTAGTGGAACACCGGGTAGTCGACAGCGCTGTTCGCGTCGTGCCACGTGCCGTCGGCCGCCTGGACCTCCTTGAGGAGGATCGCGGAGTAGTGGTTCGCCACGGTGATCGCCGCGGACGTGCGCATCGCGAGGCTGGTGTGGCCCGCGATGGACTGCGCGCGATTGACGAGGGCGTCGCCGCCCTTCACTCCGTCCGTGGCGATGTGGACGCCGAACGACTGCGTGGCACCCGGTGCCAGGGAGCCGCCGATCACGCGGATCGCGGTCGCCGCGGCCGGGATCGTGGTGGTCCACCCGACGGTGTTTCCGGTCGGGTCGCCCGGCGCGGCGCCGTTCTGCGCGTTCGACGGGTCGTCGGAGAGTGTGGCCGGGTCGGCCGTCGTGTAGTAGACGGTCGCGTTGAGCGGCGCGTTGACGGAGGTCAGCGAGTACGAACCGGAGTACGCGGTGCCGCGGCCGTCGCCGTTGAAGGGCAGGATGTCGATGGTGTCGGTGAACGGCTGCGTGATCGGATCGTACGATTTGACCGTCACGGTCCACGATCCGGTGCCTTTTCCGTCCCCGTTCAGATTCGGGATGAACGGGGCGTCGGCGGTCTTCGCGATGGTCGTGTAACCATCGGTGGCGACCGTCACCTGGGCCGCGGCGGTTTTGGAGAGACCGCCGTACGACGCCGTGACGGAGTTCGTCAGCGTCGATCCCGGAGTGACGGTGCCGTCGGCGACCGCCTGGTAGGTCAGCGCGTGGTCCGCGTTGGTGCTGACGCCGTTCAGGGTCCACGTCAGCACTTGCTGACCGGAGCCGTTGGTCACGACGGCCGGCTCGGGCGATGCGGTACCCGGGACATAGGTGACGCCCGCCGGCAGCGTGTCCGTCAGCTGGTAGCCGTCGATGGCGGCGGGGACGGCCCCGGCGCCGTTCGCCGAGTACGTGAGGGTGTAGACGGCAGGCTGTCCCGGGCTCACCACCGAGCGGTCGACGCTCTTCGCGATGGCCGGGGTGGCCGTGACGATACGGAGGACGTCGCGGAATCCGGTCGTGCAGGGATAGCGCGATCCTGCGGTCGGAGTGATGCACCCCGTGCCGTTCCACCAGCCGTCCGTGGTGGCGTCGAAATCGACGATCCCGGAGAAGAACGACCAGACGTCCGTCCCGGCCGGCACACCGGGCTTGATGTGCTGGTTGACGACGGCGGTGATGTTGGATTGCGCGGACAGCCGTTCGAACTCCCCCTGCGTCCCGACGATGCGCATCGCCTTGACCGTGGCGAGGTCCGCCGGTTGCGCCGTCGTCCAGCCGGTGGTGGATGCGCAGTTGAACGCGTTCGGGTCGTAGCCGGAGCTCGCCGGGTCGAGCGTCGGATCGGAGCCGACGTAGTACTCCACGGTCGTGGCCAGAGTGTTGTCCAGGGCCTGCGCCCACGCCCAGCCGGCGAAGGTCGCGTACTTCGTGTCGATCGCCGTGCACATCCCCACCCGGCGGGTGTCGGCGCGGTCCGTGTGCAGCTGGTATCCGGTGTCCATGTACTGACCCACCGTCGTGCCGGCGGATACGCGGTACGTGTCGTCCCACGTCGTTCCGCCGCTGTTCGTGTACCCGCGGCCCCAACCGGACGAGTACAGGCCGGGAGTCGTCCATGCCTTCGACTCGGCGTTGTTGGCGGGGTCGTCCTGAGACGTCTGCCCGCTGGTCGACGTGTAAGTGGGCGCATCGGAGTTCAAGACTGCCGAGCCCTGCGCGGCCGTGGCCACGCGGATCCAGATCGAACCGGATGCGAGCGCGACCTGGTCGACGGGCAGACGGTTCCCCGCCGAGTCGAGTGTCGGCGGGTTCGCCGGCGCGTAGTCGATCCCGGTGATGGTCAGCCGGAAGGCGGTCGTACCGGTCTGGGTGATTACGCAGGTGCCCGCCGGGGCGGTCAGCTGGGCGGCGGGGTGGGTGCCCCCCGACCACGGGTGGCCATCGGCGGCTCCGGGACCGGAGAAGGCCGTGCAGCCTTTCGCGTCGACAGACACGGCGCTGCCCTGAGGCGATGCGATGTCGAGGTTGTAGGTGATCGACTGCGGCCCGGCTTCGCTCCCGAGTGCCTTGCTCAGCGTCCACTCGTAGTCGACCAGGAACCCGCCGGTCCCGAACGAGTAGGTCGGAGTTCCCGTTCCCCAGCGCATGTCCATCCCGAACGGGTTGGTGACCGCGATCGGGCTGAGGGACGCCGTCTGTCCGCCGATCGTGCCGGCCGCCGTGATCTGGCTCCCGGTCGCGCCGTCGGCGACCATCGGCGCCTGCAGAACGACCGCCGTCCCCTGGGCGCGCGTCCCCAGATTGCACGTCAGCGTGTGCCCGTCCGCCGAGATGCTGGAGGTCGGCGAGACCCCCGTCGTCAGACAGAGCGACGGCGTCGACGCGAACCGCGCGTTCTGCGCCACGATCGTCACGGTCACGTCGTCGACCGGGCCGTTGGAGGGCGCCGGGGCGTCGTCATTGACATTGAGGCGCCACACTCCGGTCACCACGTCGCCGCTCGTGACGGAGGCGGGTGTCCCTGGTGCCCACGAGCCCTCGATCTGATAGACCGGCGCCGCGGACGCCGGCGCAGCGAGGAACACCGTCGCCAGGGCGAGTGCCGTCGCCATCAGGATCGCGAGCCACCGCCACGGCGACCCCAGCCTCAGAGCGGTCCGGCCGACTCGTACATCCCGATATGCAGACACCGCGGCATCCCCTTCATCCTGCGTCGATCGTCAACGGGATCCGCTGAGACACCGATCGCGCCGGGCCGAATCTATCGGGACGGGAAAACGTACGAGCAACTTTTCACCCCGGCCTTCACCCTCCTCGAGCACCCCGGGGCGGATACTGGTCGCATGACGTCCGTCCGCCTCCGCCGCTGGTCCGAACCCGACGCGCCGCTCCTGGCCGGGGCGAACACCGCCGACATGACGGCGCACATCGCGGGGCCCGAGACGGACGAGCAGGTCGCCCGGCGCCACCGCAACTATCTGCGGTTCTGGGAGGAGGACACGGCGCACATGTTCGCCGTGCTCGACGGCGACGAGCCGGTGGGCGGCATCGGCTGGTGGCACATCGATCGGGACGGTGTCGCCGCGGCCGAGACCGGATGGTTCGTGCTCCCCCACGCGCAGGGCCGGGGAGTCGCGCGCGCGGCCGTGCTGCTCACGATCGAGGATGCGGCTGCGTCGCTGGCCGCCGGGACGGACCTGTACGCGTTCCCGTCGGTCACGAACCGGCCGTCGAACGCGCTGTGCGCGGGGACCGGATTCGAGCTACGGGGCGAGGAGGACTTCCCGTTCCGTGGAGAGGTGCTCCACGTGAACGTGTGGGCGACGACGCTCGGTGAGCGGTAAGCGGGACGCGACTCCTACGAGCTGCCGCGCTCGTCCTCCTGATCGCCGAACGTGGGGAGGGCGAAGTCGGGCAGGGTGGTGAGGTCGGCGGTGAGGTCGCCGAGGTGCGCGACCGTTTCGGGGCTCAGGATCTCGGGCCATTCGATGTCGACGTCTTCGGTGACCATCTGGCTGGCCGGGCCGAGCAGGAGCCTCAGCTCGCGCAGTTCCCCGCTCGCATCGCGGCCGGGGAACTCGATGACGGCGGCCTGACTCGCGCCGGCGAGAGCGGCGCCGTAGTCGAGGATGGCGTCCGCGATCCTGTCGCCCGTGAAGATGGCCGTCCCGCCGTAGATGATCTTGCGCATGCGACGAATGTCCCCCGGTGCGGCGGCACATTCAAGGGGGTTGCGGGCCGAACTGTGCGGCCCTGTCCCCCTCAGCGGCGCCGGAGGTCGCCCGCGGCGGGGCAGTCGAACGGGTCGCGGGCGGCGAGGCCGACGCGGTTCAGGTACTCGATGACGATGGCGTACGACCGCACGAGACTCGTCTCGGTGTACGGGATGCCGTGGGTCGCGCAGTGCACGCGGGTCAGCTCCCGGGCCCGTGCCAGCGACGGGCGCGGCATGGACGGGAACAGGTGGTGCTCGACCTGGTGGTTGAGGCCGCCCATCAGCGCGTTCATCCACCAGCCGCCCTTGATGTTGCGGGAGGTGAGGACCTGCTTGCTGAGGAAGTCGACGCGGGAGCCGGTCGGCAGCAGCGGCATGCCCTTGTGGTTCGGGGCGAACGAGGCACCCATGTAGACGCCGAAGACGGCGAGCTGCACGCCGAGGAAGGCGAACGCCATCCCGAGCGGGAGGAAGAGGAAGACCAGGCCGAGGTACACGGTGAGGCGGACGGCGATGGCGGTGAGCTCCTGCGAGCGGCCGACGGTGGGCCGGCGCTCCATCAGCGAGCGGACCGAGGTGACGTGGAGGTTGACGCCCTCGAGCATCAGCAGCGGGAAGAAGAAGTAGCCCTGGCGGCGCGTCATGGCGGCCATCAGGCCCTTCTGCTTGGCCGCGTCCTCCTCGGTGAAGGAGATCGTGTCGAACTCGATGTCGGGGTCTTTGCCGACGGTGTTCGGGTTGGCGTGGTGCCGGGTGTGCTTCGTCATCCACCACTGGTAGCTCATGCCGACCATCCAGGTGGCGAGGAAGCGGCCCACGCGGTCGTTGACCGGGCCGGACGCGAAGATCTGGCGATGCGAGGCCTCGTGGGCGAGGAACGCGAACTGCGTGAAGATGATGCCCAGCGCGCCGGCGATCAGGAGCTGGAACCAGGAGTCGCCCAGCAGGACGAAGCCGGCGATCGCTCCGCCGAGGCCCGCGGTGAGGAGGGCGAAGACGAGGATGTAGAAGCCGCGGCGGCGCTCGAGGAGCCCCTGCGAGCGGATCTGTCCGAGCAGTTCGTTGTACGTGCTCGTGACGGGCTGGCGGCCCTCGGGACGGACCTTGGTGCGCTGCACCGGTCCGAGAGTGGATACGGTCATCGTCTGCCTCCGCTGGTGTCGATGCGACTTCTCAGCCGAGGTATGGACGAAACGCCCTAGATATTCGTAACGCTACGCGGCGTAGCTGGAGATTGGCGGCGAAGACGCCCCGTGTTGCACGGGGCGTCTTCGACCGATCAAGCGGGTCGGATGTTCGACGCCTGCGGGCCCTTGGCGCCCTGCTCGACGTCGTACTCGACCTTCTGGTTCTCGTCGAGGTTGCGGTATCCGCCGGTCGCGGCGATCGCGCTGTAGTGGGCGAAGACGTCGGCGCTCCCGTCATCCGGGGCGATGAAGCCGAAGCCCTTTTCCGAGTTGAACCATTTGACGGTGCCTGTAGCCATCGTCTCTCTCTTTCGTGATGGGGAACCGTGTGAACGATTCCGTCCCCCGCGCCGAATGTGACGTGGGCGTGTGTGGGTGCTCGGGATCGAGCACGCGTCGGCGGAAATGAAGTGCCGGGTGGGTGTGAACAGGAGGTCCTGCGCGGCCTCGACCGTGGCGGCGATGCCGACGGCTCTGGACTGCTCGTCGAGGACGGCGAATCCGTCGAGGACGCGGTGGGCCATTCCGGCGTATTCGCCGGCACGAGTGGCCACCCAGACGTCGTCGTCGGCTTGTCGCCAGGAGGTCGCGACGGGTGTCGCGTGTTCGAGAATGCTTGTGATGGTGTTCCTTCGGCGCCTGGTCGGCGCACTGTGTGCGGATGGTGACGGCCGGCTCAGCAGAGGGGCTGCGTCACGTCGGGGATGAGTAGAGGGGGCTGCTTCGGAGAGAGTCAGCGCGAGGAGGGCGGGTTTCGGCGCGATTCGCCGGCACCGCTGGTCGAGCGGCCGGATTGTCCCGGCTCGAGGTACTACCAGTGGGAGCACATCGCTGTGCGGACGAGGTCAAGCATACACGGATGGGCTGGGCGCCCCGTTCAGAGCCGCCGGATGGTGAGCGACTGCTCCGCGAAACCGACCGCGCCGTCGCGGTCGTGGAGCACCGAACGGGTGACGCCGAGCCCGGTCGCCCCGAACACGACCTCCGTGTCCAGGCCCAGCCACTCGCCGGACGGTTCGCGGTGCAGGTGGAGGGTCAGGTCGACGTTGGGGAACATCCACTCGGTCGGGTGCCGGCGGACGGCGACCCCGTTGGCCGTGTCGACGAGCGCGATCCAGGAGGCGACGGGCTCGACCTCGACACCGGCGACCAGTTCGCGCGACGTCGACAGCCAGACCGTCGCCCGCCCGGGCTCCGGTGGCCGGATCGCCCGGGCGTCGAGCGACGCGACGTAGCCGCCGCGCCACACGTCCGTCATCGGCCAGCTCGGGGCCGACTCCGGCACCGGGAGAGGCTCCGGCGCGCCGCCCGCCACCTCGGCGGTGTCGAACGAGGAGAGCAGCCAGGCACGTGCCTTCACGGCGGCGCGCCCGCGGATGACGGCCGTCGCCTCCACCAGCTCGATCGTGCGGCCGGGCCGGATCGTCTCGACCGAGACCTCCACCGGTTCGGAGGCGAGGAAGCCCAGGATGTCGTAGCTGATCCGCCCGAGCTGCAGTGCCGGCCCCGGCCGCTCGGCGGCGTGGCGCAGGATCTCGTGGGCGATCAGGCCGCCCAGCGGGCTGAAGTGGATCTCGTCATCGGCCCACGCACCCCCGGCCTCGGAGGTCGGGGTGAAGGTGTGCTCGCCCGTCTGCAGGAAATATGCCGTCGTCGCCATGTCCCCAGACTATGTCGCCGAGCACGGGAGCCCGGCACGAGGCCGGGCTCCCGCTGCTAGGTGGCGTTTTCACACCGGGGCCGAGGGTACGACGCGGGCGGTCGGGTGCGCACGGGGTTGACAGGGTGCGCGTGGAGGGGTTGCCGGTTACTCGTCAGAGACTGCTGCGTCCCGCCGGCGGCTCCGACGGCGCAGCCAGATGGTGACGGCTGTGACGCCTCCTGCAATCGCCGCAACGCCGACACTGTTCCAGACGTTCCACCAGAAGATCGGTCCCATGTTCATGCTCCTTTTGAGTTCGCGTTCTGATCAATCGAAGTTCAGGACGACCAGCTGACGGCGGCCGAACCGCTCCGAACAGTCAATTGCAGCCAGAAGGTGGTGCTGTAGGGGATGCCGCACATCTGGGCACTGACATCCATTCGGCCGATGTTCGACGCCGGCCGTCCCAGGTACACGAGATTCGCGCTACATGCGCCGCCGATTGACCACCCGGCGCCGTAAGTGTTCGTAACTGTGTTGTTACCGAGGTTGTAAGACGCGTAGAAGGAGAGGGAGACCAGCCCGACCCACATGTCGACCTTGCAATTGTTGCGCGATGTCCCGCTCACCGAGCATCCGGAGATTCCCGGCTTGTTGAGGGCACCTCCAACCTTCGGGATCTCGAATCGGCTGACCGAGATCGAACCGTCCCGATAGGTGTTGACGGTGTAGTCGCCGTCTGCCTCGGTGTACTTCTCGACGGACACGGCCTCCGCCGCACTCGACATCGAGTCCCATTGCTCTCCTGCCAGATAGCTCGCGATAAGCCGATCCTGGACCGTTTGGCTGGCGCCGTACTGCGACAGGAAGCCTTTCGCTGTTGCGATCGCCGGGTCCTCCGCAGCCTCGGCGGGCAGCGATGGAAGTAGCGCGAGCGCTCCCGTCGTCGCCATGGCTGCCAAGGCCGCGAATATCCCTTTCATCTTCATCAGTGCGTCCCTTCGTCAGCAACTCCTATGTTGCAACTAAGATAAATTGTTGCAGCTTCTGGATATTAAAGACAGAGTGCTTGAGGATGAGGCGTAAGGAATGGGCGGCCTCGCGGACACAGAGGATGGCTTCCCACCCTCGGTCCGCGACGCCCCGATCAATACACGGCCTCCGTATTCCGTCAGCGACACGCGCGTCGAAGAGGGCGAGGCGACTGTCAGCCCCCGCCCTCAGAGCACGTCGTACATCAGATGGGTCGCCGTCGTCGAGACGATCACCGACCGCTGGACGAGGGCGCGCGTCGGGCCTGCGGTGAAGAGCGGCGTGCCCGACCCCAGGATCAGCGGCGAGAGATGCAGGGAGAGGGTGTCGACCAGTCCGGCGGCGAGCGCCGAGCCGATGAGGGCGCCGCCGCCCATGAGGACGACGTCGAGATCGGCTCCCCGAGCCGTGGACGCGGCTTCGGCGCGCTCGCGGGCGGCCTCGACCGCATCCACGAGACCCGTCGTGACGAACGTCCAGTCGAGCCCGGTCAGGCGCACGGCGGCGGGGCGCTCGGACGTGAGGACGACGAACGGAGGCTTGCCGACCTCGCCCGCCCCGTAGCCCACCTCGTCGTTCCAGCCGCCGGGGCCGTCGACGACGTCGAAGAGGTTGCGTCCCATCACGACCGCGCCCGAGCGCGCCATCCCCTCCTGGAGCTGGCGCTGATCGTCGGGGTCGTCGGAGAACGCCCAGTTGTGCAGAGGCCGCCCACCGGTGCCGAGCCCGTTCTCCGGGCCGGCGTCCGGTCCGGTCACGAAGCCGTCCAGGGAGATGGTGATGTCGGCGACGACGCGGGTCATGACGCCACCGCCGTCGCGAGCAGCTCGTCGAGCTTCTCGTAGCCCTCGGTCACGCCGTACTCCATGCCTTCGGCGATCATCCCCTCCAGCGCCTCCTTCGACGTGAAGACGGAACGGCCGACCAGGCGGGAGCGACCGCCCGGGAGCGATTCGAAGCGCAGGCGGTCGAGGCTCACCTCGCCGGGTGCGCCGAGGTACTCGAACGTCTGGATGATCAGCTCGTTCTCGACCACGCTGTGGATGACGCCGCGGAACCCGTACGTGTTGCCCTCGGGGTCGGTCTGCTCGAAACCGTAGACGCCTCCGGTGCGGAAGTCCCAGTCGGTGATGATGCTGTCGAGCGCGCGCGGACCGACCCACTGCACGTACAGCTCGGGATCCGCGTGGGCGCGGAAGAGGGCTTCGACGGGGGCGTCGAATTCGCGGGTGAGATCGGCGTACGACGTGCCCGGGACGACGTCGATGACGACAGGGTTGCTCATGACTCCTTCTCCTTCGTTCGGTGCTGCAATGCGTTCGAGTGCTCGGCCGGGTGGGGCTCGAGCACGGCGTCGAGGCGCCGGTAGCGGGCCTCGGCTTCGAGCCGGTAGCGGTCGATCCACGAGGTGAGGCGCTCCAGCGCCGCGGCGTCGAGGTGGACGGGGCGGCGCTGCGCTTCGCGCGTGCGCCACACGAGCCCGGCCGACTCCAGCACGCCGATGTGCTTCGACACCGCCTGCAAGGTGATGTCGAAGGGCTCGGCGAGCTCGCCGACCGTGGCGGGCCCCCGGCTCAGGCGCGCGACCATCGCACGCCGCACCGGATCGGCGAGCGCGGCGAAGGCGGCGTCCAGAGGGTCGTTCTCGTTGTGATCAACCATTTGCTTTATCAATCTTTCGGTTGAGTAAAGAGTAGGGCGTGCAAGAGGGGACGTCAAGGGCCGATCGAACCTTGACCTGACGCGGGGCGGGTGACACTGTTAAGAATATGGATGGTTAAATATTAAATTCATAGGAAGGTACAACAATGTCGTTGAAACTTCGCAGCTACGCCTCGGTCGTAAGCGAGGCGGCGGTCATCGCCCTCTCGCTGGGCGGAATCGCGCCGGCCTCCGCCTCCCCGGAGTCCGAAACGGAACCCGCCCTTTCCGCACTCGAAGGCATGGGCCTCCTCGACCACAACGATGTGGAGAGCGCTACCGGGAGCCTTGATCTCATCAAGGGCCTCATCGTCGACACTGCAGATGCGGCAGTGTCCCTTCGGCCTGTGGCGCAGGTATCGCCGACCGTCTCGGACGACGGGAAGGCCTTGATCTACGTCGAGGATCCTGCTTACAGCCTCGCCGTGACGGGAGCATCGAGCCAAGCGGATGCCGGCTATGTCGTGATCCACGATGCAGGCGCACCGACCCGATACGAATTCGCGATCGAGGTCGACGGAGAACCCGCCGCCCTCGTCGTGCACGGCGACCGCGTACTGGTGCAAGACGTGAGCGGCGCAACCGTGAATGTGATCGCCTCGCCGTGGGCGCGGGATGCGAACGGTGTCGCGATTCCCACTCGCTATCACGTGGATGGCAACGTCCTGATGCAATTCGTGGACCATTCGGCGCGCGCCGCCTACCCTGTCGTCGCCGACCCCCGGATGGAATGCAATTGGTTGAACTGCACGCTTGAACTGACTCGGGGCGAGACACGAGCACTGGCGAACAACACGCTCAACGCAGGGATCGTGTGCGCCCTCACCGGATCGCTGGCGGCGGCCTGCGCCGCGGTGCTCATCGCCTCGTGGGCGATGGCGAACGTCGCCGTCAATACCGGCCAGTGCATCGGGGTCAGGATCATCAACCTCCCGATTCCGAACAACCCCCACGCCGTCTACGTACCGTGCTACGCATAGACAGGAGGAGGCCGCCATGCCCGCATCTCGCTCTGACACCGCCTTCCACGACGTCGTACGCCGCGGGCCATTCGCGCTGATCTATTGGTTGGTGACGGGCGGCGCGATTCTGGCCGTCGTAGGCAGCTACTTCATCGCCACCGAAGAGCAGCGTCTGGTCATCGGGCCGGTCGCCTTCGCAGCGATCGTCGTCGTCATCTGTCTCCGGTACGTCCTCGCCGCGAATCTGCGGAAGAAGAGAGCTGCTCAGCACTCGGGCGAGACGTAGCCGCCGGATTCGTATCCGGGTGACGACCAGACCCGGACTAGACCCGCCCGACCCACTCCAGCAACCCCCGGTTGAAGGCCTTCGGCTGCTCGATGTTGGCGGCGTGGCCGTCTTTGCGGATGACGGCAGAGCTGCCCCGCGGCGTGAGGGCCGCCGACGCGGCGGCGTGGGTGCTCGGCCAGAACTCGCTCTCGGCGCCGGCGACGAAGAGCACGGGGACGGTCGTCGCTGCGATGGCCGGGCGCCAGTCGGCGGTGGCGTGGTCGTGCAGGAGAGCGAGCTCGCCGGGCGTGAGGGTGCGGTCGCCGCCGCCCTTCATCGCGGTGAGGAGGTGGACCAGGCGCATCCCGCGCCGGGCCAGGGGCGTGCCGTGGCCGGTGTCCGGGATGCCCTCCGCGAAGTGGGTGTCGCGGTTGGCGTCGTCGTAGCCGTAGAAGCCGTGCGGCCAGTCGGCGGAGTTGAGCATCTTCGGGGTCTGGTCGACGATGGCGACGGCGCTCACGCGGTCCTCGCCGTGCTGCGAGAGGTACGACCAGATGGTGTTGCCGCCCATCGATCCGCCGACGAGGACCGCAGTGCGCAGGTCGAGTGCGTCGAGGACGTTCGCCAGGTCTTGTCCGCGGCGCGCCATGTCCACTCCGGTGGCGGGGCGCTCGGCGAGCCCGTGCCCGCGGAGGTCGACGGTGAGCACGCGGTGGCCCGCCGCGGCGAGCGCTGGCACCTGGTAGAGCCAGCTGGCGGCGGACGCCTTGAAGCCGGCGAGGAGTACGACGGGTCGCCCGGCCGGGTCGCCGTGCTCGGTGTAGTCGAGGCGGACGCCGTCGTCGGCGGTGAGGGAGGTCATGGGGTCACCCTTCGGCAGACACGGGCTCGGTGGCGGGCTCGGTGGCGGGCACGGCCGGGAACGCCTTGCCCGGGTTCAGGATGCCGTGCGGGTCGAGCGCGTCCTTGACGGCGCGGTGCATCCGCAGCACCGTGGGGCTCAGCTCCGCCGCGGCTCCCGGCAGCTTGAGCAGGCCGACGCCGTGCTCGCCGGTGACGGTGCCCCCGAGTTCGCGGCACGCGTCGACGATGCGGGTGAAGGCGGCCTCGGCGCGGTCCTTGGCGGCAGCATCCCCCTCCGGCGCGATGATCAGCGGGTGGAGGTTGCCGTCGCCGGCGTGCGCGATGTTGGCGATCACGACCTCGGCCTCGGCGGCGATCCGCTCGATGCGGGCGAGCATCTCCGGGACGGCGGAGCGCGGCACGCAGACGTCCTCCGTGAGAACGGGCCCGAGCCGCTCGAGCGAGGGATAGGCGAGCCGGCGGGCGAGGAACAGCCGCGCGACGTCCTCGGGGTCGGTGGCGCGCTCCACCCCGCTGCCGCCCGCCTCGGCGAAGAGCCCGGCGATGCGGTCGGCGAGCTCCTCCCCGGCCGCGCCCACCTCGTCGACCGCGGCGAGCAGCAGGACGTCCGCCTGCTCGGGCAGCGTCCAGCCCTGCCATTCGGCGACGGTGTGCAGGCACATCCGGTCGATCAGCTCCAGGGCGGAGGGGACGATCCCCGCGGCCGAGACCGCGGCCACGGCTCGGCCCGCAGCGGTCAGCGACGGGAAGTAGCCGATGATCGCGCGCTCCTCGCGGCCGCCCAGCGGCCGCAGCGTGACGGTGACGTCCACGACGATCCCGAGCGTGCCCTCCGACCCCACCATCAGCGCGGTGAGGTCGTAGCCGGTGACGCCCTTCGCGGTGGTGCGGCCGAGCTTCGCGACGCTGCCGTCGGCCAGGACGACGGTGAGGCCGAGCACGTAGTCGCGGGTGACGCCGTACTTGACGCAGCAGAGGCCGCCCGCGTTGGTGGCGACGTTGCCGCCGATCGTGCTGGTCGACATGCTCGCCGGGTCGGGCGGGTACCAGAGGCCGTGGGCGGCGACCCGCTGCCGGAGGTCGTCGTTGATGACGCCGGCCTGCACCACCGCGTAGCGCTCGTCGGTGTTCACCTCGAGCACGGCGGTCATCCGCTCCAGGGACAGCACGATGCAGCCCGCCGTCGCGTTCGCGCCGCCCGAGAGCCCGCTGCCCGCACCGCGCGGGACGACCGGGACGCCGAGGCGCGCGGCGACCCGCACCGCCGCGACGACGTCGTCCACCGAGCCGGCCAGGACGACGGCAGCCGGCTCGCCGAACGCGGCCCACTCGGCGTCGTCGTGGCTGTACCGCAGCAGTGCCTCCGCATCCGTGAACAGGGCTTCGGGAGGGAGGACCTCGCGCAGGGCGGAGACGACATCGTTCATATGTCCGCATGGTATCCCGCGCACCTTCACGCCATACTGACCCCATGAGTCAGACCGGATCCCGCACGGGAGAGAACGCGTTCGTCACCTTCCTGAAGCGCCGATGGCTCGCCATCGTGCTCGTGGTGCTGCTCGTGGTCGTCGCGATCCAGAACGCGGTCGGGGCGGACACGGCGACGATCTTCGTGCTCTGGGGGCAGCTGAAGATGCCCACCTGGGCGCTCGTCCTCATCGTCTTCGTGGTCGGCGCGATCGCGGGCTGGATCATGGCGCGCAACCGGGCGGCGCGCAAGCGGCGTTGAGCCGGGCCTGCCGCGCCCGGTTGACGCGCACCCCGGGCGGGGGTTCGGTGGGGACATGGTCGCACTCATCATCATCCTGCTCGTCATCTGGGCCGTGCTCGCGGTGCTCGGCTTCGCCATCAAGGGCCTGCTGTGGCTCGCGATCCTCGCGCTGGTCTTCTTCGTGATCACCGCGATCATCGGCTGGCTGCGGCGCAGCGCCAACCGCTCCTGACTCCCGGCACCGCCGGATTGAGATCCGGCGGTGCTGAATCGCATCGCACTGCGCTGTTGGACAGCCCTCCGCCGACCCGCGAATCTGGAACCATGGCCTACGAACCCGCCCCGAACCGCTACGACAGCATGCTCTACCGCCGCACCGGACGCAGCGGCCTCGACCTCCCCGCGCTCTCGCTCGGGCTCTGGCAGAACTTCGGCGACGACCGGCCGATCGAGACGCAGCGCGCGATCGTCCGGCGCGCGTTCGACCTGGGCATCACGCACTTCGACCTGGCGAACAACTACGGACCGCCCTACGGCGCGGCCGAGATCAACTTCGGCCGCATCCTGCGCGAGGATCTGGCCCCCTACCGCGACGAGCTCATCGTGTCGTCGAAGGCCGGCTGGGACATGTGGCCCGGCCCGTACGGCCAGGGCGGCGGGAGCCGCAAGTACGTGCTCGCGAGCCTCGACCAGTCGCTCACCCGGCTCGGCCTGGACTACGTCGACATCTTCTACTCGCACCGGCCCGACCCCTCCACGCCGCTCGAGGAGACGATGCAGGCGCTCGACACCGCCGTCCGGAGCGGCAAGGCGCTGTACGTCGGCATCTCCTCCTACGGCGCCGACGAGACCCGCCGCGCCGCCGAGATCCTGCGGGAGCTCGGGACGCCGCTGCTCATCCACCAGCCGTCGTACTCGATGCTGAACCGCTGGATCGAGACGGAGGGGCTGCTCGACGCGACCGGCGACCTCGGCGTCGGCGTCATCGGCTTCACCGCGCTCGCCCAGGGGATGCTGACCGACAAGTACTTGAACGGCGTGCCGGAGGGCTCCCGCGGCGCGGCCGGCGGCTCGTTCGACGAGAGCTGGCTCACCGACGAGGCGATCGGCCACCTCCGTGCTCTCAACGAGATCGCCGGCGCCCGCGGGCAGACGCTCGCCCAGCTCGCGCTGGCCTGGGCGCTGCGCGACGAGCGCGTCACGTCCCTCGTGACCGGCGCCAGCAGCGTCCACCAGCTGGAGCAGAACGTCGCCGCGCTCGACCGCCTCGACTTCACCGCGGACGAGCTCGCGGCCATCGACGAACACGCCGTCGACGCCGGCGTGGACCTGTGGGCGGGAGCCCGGCGCGGGGAGGTCTGACCGCCGCGCACCGGAACCGTTCAGGCGGCCATGTGCAGAATGTCACGTGTGAGCACGCGCATCCTGTTCCCGGCCGATACTCGATGTTCTCTGATTGACTGCTCGCAGTTCTCTTCCGAGCGTTAGAGTCCGGGGGCAGTGGACATGACCGCGATCATCGAGACCGAACGGCGCACGGGCGCCGAGCCGCTGGCAGCGGTGCGCCCGTGGACGATCGCGGTCGCCTTCGGCCTGGTCGCCACGGCGGTGAGCGCCGCCGGCAGCTGGATCCCCTCGCTCTGGGGAGACGAGGCGGCGAGCGTGATGTCGGCCGAGCGCCCGGTCGGCAGCCTGATGACCATGCTCTTCCACGTGGACGCGGTGCACGGGTTCTACTACCTCGGCCTGCACGGCTGGATCCGGTTGGTCGGCGACAGCCCGTTCGCCATCCGGTTCCCGAGCGCCGTCGCGATCGGCTTCGCGGTCGCCGCGATCACCCTACTGGCCGGGCGCCGAGGCGGGCCGACCGCGGCGATCGCGGCCGGGATCGTCGGCACGGTGCTCCCCCGCATGACCTACGCGGGCGAGGAGGCGCGCTCCTTCGCGTTCAGCGCCGCCGCGGCCGCCTGGCTCACCCTGCTCTTCGTCTGGCTGGTCGACGGCCGCGGCCGCACCGCACCCGCGAACGTGCGGCGCACCTGCTGGGTGCTCTACGCGGCGGGCATGGCGATCGCCTCGTACCTGTTCCTCTACATGGTCACGCTCGCGCTCGGCCATCTGGCCGTCCTGCTCCTGAGCCGGGCGTCGCGGCGGACCCTGGTCTCCTGGTCGCTAGCGATGGGCGGCACGGCGCTGGCCATCGCGCCGATCGCGCTGCTGGCGTTCTTCGAGCGCAGCCAGATCAGCTACCTCGGGTCGCAGCCGCTCGACCCCAGCACCCTGCTCTACGCGCCGTGGTTCAGCACGCCGTGGGTCGCGATCGTCGCGTGGGCGCTCATCCTCGTCGCCGTCGTCTCCAGCGTCGTCGGCTGGCGCCGCGCCGGGCTGCGCCTGCGGACCGGCGTGCCGGTGACGACCACGACCGTCGCGTTCTGCTGGCTGATCGTCCCGACCGGCGCGCTGCTGCTCGTGAACATCGCGTTCCCCCTCTACACGGCGCGCTACTCCACGTTCGCCGCTCCGGCCGCCGCGCTGCTCGTCGCCGAGGGGATCCTGGTGCTCGGCCGCCGGCTCGCGCGCGGCGACGCCCGCCGCGCCGCCGTCCTCAGCGGGGTGGGACTGCTTGGATTCATCGCCGTGTGCGCGCCCGTCTACCTGCTCCAGCGCGGGCCGTACGCCAAGAACAACAGCGACTGGTCCGAGGTGAGCGCCGCGGTCGGATCCATCGCGAAGCCGGGCGACGCGGTCGTGTTCGACGAGTCGACCAAGCCGTCCCAGCGACCGCGTCTCGCGATGCGCACCTACCCGGCCGGGTTCGCGAACGTGCGCGACGTGACGCTCGAGACGCCCTATTACGACAACATCGGCTGGGCGGACCGGGTCTACGGCGTGCAGCGCGCGGGCGAGCTGGGCCGCTTCGACGACGTCGACCGGGTGTGGCTGGTCGAGAACGACGTCGACGGCAACCTGAAGGACTACGGCCGCGAGGCGCTGAACGAACTGGGCTTCGAGGCGACCGGCCGCATCGTGTCGACCCACCGCACCGCCATCATCGAGCTCACCCGCTGACCTGCCGCCCCGGCGCGCCCGACGACCTCTAGGCTCGGTGGCATGCGGGCATCCGACACCCATCCCGACGCCGACGGCGGCGCCGGCCTCCTCGCCGCCGAGCGCCCCGCCCTCCTGCGCGCCTCGTCCGTGGAGTCCGTCGCGCTCGGCGTCGGCACACTGGCGTTCGTCCTCGTCGGGGTCGTCGCCCTGATCGTCTTCGGCGGCCGCCACCTGTCCATCTCGGGCGCCGGCTCGATCGGGGAGTTCGCGGCCGTCGCGGGCGGCATCGTCGCGCTGCTCGCCTACGCCGGGGGGCGGGTGGCCGCGTGGCGCATCCCCTGGTTCGGCTCGGCTCCGGCCGGAGCGCGGTCGCGGATGGACGTCGCGGTCGAGGTGTTCGACACCGTCGCGATCGCCGTGGCCCACGCCATCGTCGTGCTGCTCCTGTGGGCCGTGCTGGGCTTCGTCCTCGCCCGCAGCTTCCAGGACGCGTTCGTCTTCTCGTTCCCCGGCTCGCTGCTCGTCGCCACGGCCGCTGCGGTCAGCGCGTACTACGTCTTCCTGTCGGCGGCGAAGATGAACCCGCTGCTGCTCTCCACCGTGCTCGCGGTCTTCCTCGTGCTGGGAGCGCTGACGAGCATGATCACCGCCTCCGACCCGCACTGGTGGAAGCAGAACCTCAGCGCGCTCGGCATGACCGACGACATCTCCGGGATGACGTTCAACCTCACCGTCATCGTCGCGGGCGTGCTCGTGACCGCGATCGCCCGGTACGCGACCGCCTCCTCCGGCACCGACGGCCGGGCTCCGGCCCGGGGCGAGCTGCGCGTGCGGACCGCCCTGATCGTGATCGGCGTCCTGCTCGCCTGCGTCGGACTCTTCCCCGTGAACGAGTTCCTCCTCGTCCACAACACCGTCGCCACCGGCATGGTGATCGTGTTCTGCGCGCTCGTGATCGGGCTGCGCTGGCTCCTGCCCGCGCTGCCCCGCGCCTTCGTCGTGCTCGGCTGGGCGTTCCTCGCCGTGATCGCGCTCGTCGCCGTGCTCTTCGCGATCGGGGACTACAACCTGACCGCGGTCGAGCTGGTGGCCGCCGTGCTGATCTTCAGCTGGATCATCGTCTTCCTGCGCATCACGACGGCCACGACCGCGGACGCGGCGGCACGGAGCCTGCCCCGCTGACCCTCGGACGCGCGGACCGTCGGCGGTCGCGGGTACGCTTGCCCGCATGTGCGGCAGGTTCGCGATGGACGACAGGGTCAACGCCGAGATCACCGAGTTCGTGGAGCGCACCGGGAGGCGGCCGGAGGACTGGCGCGCCGACTGGGAGGAGGCGTACAACATCGCCCCCACCGAAGACGTCCCGGTGCTGATCGACTCCGCGAAGGACAGGGAGCTGCGGTTCGAGCGCGCCCACTGGTCTCTCGTGCCGGGCTGGTCGAAGGAGCTCAAGCTGAAGTTCCCGACCTTCAACGCCCGGGCCGAGGGGATCGTCGAGAAGTCGACCTGGCGCAAGCCGGTGCAGTCGCACCGGGCGATCGTGCTCGCGCGCGGCTACTACGAGTGGCAGGGCGAGAAGGGGCACAAGGCCCCCTACTTCATCCGCTACCCCGACGACCAGCTGATGGGCTTCGCCGGCCTGTACTCCTGGTGGCGCGATCATTCGAAGGCCGAGGACGACCCGGACCGGTGGGTGCTGACCGCCACGATCCTGACCTCCGACGCCGTGCAGACGCTGGCCGACATCCACGACCGCAACCCGGTGATCCTGCCCGAGGAGCTGTGGCTGCACTGGATCGACCCGTCGATCGTCGGCGATCAGGCGCTCGTCGACGAGGCGGTCGCCGCGGGCGTGGCGGAGGCCCAGACCCTGCGATTCGACCGGATCGCGTCGTTCTCGACGAAGGACGACGGGCCGCAGCTGATCCAGCCTCTGGGGTAGTATTCAGGAGTCGAGAAATCCTCACCCCCCGAAAGCGGGTGACGCGAGTCTGTGAAAACGATGTATTCTCACTTTTGTGAATAGGTGAGGAACAGTCACTTTACGGCACCTGAACGACCCGAAGTTGCACCCGGGCGCCGGCTTCCCATCGGTTCGCACTACCCGAAGAAGAAGCACCCTACCCGCAGGGGACCGACCGTGTACCCGATTCCGCCATGCCGAGCGCTTCCCGCGTTCACCCCCCTCCGCCCCGGGGGCGCGCGACGTGCGCGGACCCACGGGCGGCCCCTCCGGACCGGAGTCGGCGGTGGTGATGCCGTTCGAGACCGCGGCTACCCCCACACCACCGCCGGCTCCCTGCTTCGGCTCCATGGAGCCGGGGAGGCAGTGGCATGACCGTCGTCAGGCCGCGCCTCGCGGGCCACGGCGCGACCGCCGAGGGCGTCGCACGGCACACCCTCCCGCTGAGCTCCGAGCGCTCGTGGGCCCGGCTCTACCGCTACCGCCTGCTGGCCAGCGACACGGCGATCATCCTCGCCACGACGATCGGTGCGATCTTCCTGCGCTTCGGCTTCGACGACGCGGACGTGCCGGCGTCCGGCCTGCACGTCGACTACATCTACCTCTCCCTCATCATCGCGGGCACCTGGCTCTTCGCCCTGGCGACCTATCACACCCGCGACGCGCGGGTGGTCGGCGTCGGCGTGAGCGAGTACCGGCGGGTGGTGGCGGCGACGGCCACGACGTTCGGGCTGCTCGCGATCTTCTTCCTCGTCGCGAAAGTCGACATCGCGCGCGGCTACTTCATCGTCGCCCTCCCGGTCGGGATGACGGGCGTCCTGTTCACCCGCTGGCTGTGGCGGCGCTGGCTGATCCGCCAGCGGACCTTCGACCACTATCTGTCGCGCGCCCTCGTCGTCGGCCGGTTCGACGACGTGGACTACGTCGTGCGGCAGATCCATCAGAAGTCGGGAGCGGCCTACAACGTCGTGGGTGCCGCTCTCGACACCGGCAAGCGCAAGGGCGCCAAGAAGGATGCGGAGCTGAGCCGCCGCATCTCGTCGCCGGAGCGCGAGGTGCCGATCGTGTCCGATCTGGACGGGGTGTCGGCGGCCGCGGCGCGGCTCGGCGCCGACACCGTGATCGTCGCCGGGCCCGCCGTCAGCGGTGGCGGGTTCGTCCGCAAGCTCGCCTGGCAGCTCGAGGGGACGGCGACCGAGCTGGTGCTCGCGTCGCCGCTGACCGACGTGGCCGGCCCGCGCATCCACTTCCGTCCGGTCGAGGGGCTCCCCCTCATCCACGTGGAGATCCCGCAGTTCGAGGGCGGCAAGCACGTGCTCAAGCGCGCGTTCGACTTCTTCGTCGCCGGGATCGCGCTCCTGATCCTGTCGCCGCTGTTCCTGATCGTGGCGGTCGCGGTGCGGCTCGACGACCACGGCCCCGTGATCTTCAGCCAGGAGCGCGTCGGCCGCAACGGCGAGACCTTCCGGATGTTCAAGTTCCGGTCGATGGTGCTGGACGCGGAGGCGCGCCTGGCGTCCCTCCAGGCGGCCAACGAGGGCCAGGGCCTGCTGTTCAAGATGCACGACGACCCCCGCGTGACGAAGATCGGGCGCATCCTGCGCAAGTACTCGCTCGACGAGCTGCCCCAGCTGGTCAACGTCTTCCTCGGCGACATGAGCCTCGTCGGCCCGCGTCCGCCGCTGCGCTCCGAGGTCGCGGGCTACGCGAACCACGTGCACCGCCGCCTCTACATCAAGCCGGGACTGACCGGGATGTGGCAGGTGAACGGGCGGTCCGACCTCTCCTGGGAGGAGAGCGTGCGGCTCGATCTCTACTACGTCGAGAACTGGTCGCTCACCGGCGACCTCGTGATCATGTGGCGGACCGTCAAGGTGCTGACGCATCCGGTGGGGGCGTACTGATGTCGGCCGGAACGGCGGCGCCGGGCGCCGGAGGCCGCAGTCACCGCGCCATCGTCGCCCAGCTCTCGTCCGCGCAGAAGGTGCGGACCCGCGGGGCGCCCGGCTACTCCATCTACGTGAACCGGCCGATCGGCCGCCACCTCGCCGCGTTCGCGTTCCGCGCCGGGCTCACCCCGAACGCCGTGACCGCGATCAGCGCGTGCTTCACGTTCGCGGGCATCGTCCTGCTCGCGACCGCCGCCCCCCAGTGGTGGACCGGCCTGCTGGTCTGGCTGGCGCTGGCCGTCGGCTACGCGTTCGACTCCGCGGACGGCCAGCTCGCGCGACTGCGCGGCGGAGGGTCGCTCTCGGGCGAATGGCTGGATCACGTCGTGGACGCCACGAAGATCGCGAGCCTGCACCTGGCGGTGCTCATCATGTTCTTCCGCTGGTACCCGATCCCCGCCGGCGCCCTGCTCATCCCGATCGGCTACAGCGTCGTCGCGACCGTGGTGTTCTTCACGATCATCCTGAACGAGCAGCTCAAGCGCTCCCGCGGCTGGACGCCCGCCGCGAGCGCCGGCAGCGATGCCGGACGCAGCACGCCCGTGCGCGCGCTCGCAGCGCTGCCGATGGACTACGGGTTCCTCTGCCTCGCGTTCGTCCTGGCCGGCTGGCCGCTCGTCTTCTTCTGGGTCTACACGGCGTTCTTCGCGGCGAACGCGCTGTACCTGGTCGTGGCCCTGCGCAAGTGGTTCCGCGATCTGGAGGCCCTCGATGCACGCACCCGCTGAACGCCGGCCGCTCGCGCTCGTCGCGAATCCGTCCGGCGATCTGTACGGCTCCGACCTGCAGCTGCTCGAGAGCGTCCAGGCGCTCGTCGAGGACGGCTTCGACGTGCTGGCGGTGCTCGGCGCCGAGGGGCCGCTCGCGGAGCGGCTGAAGGGGCGCGGCGCGGACGTGATGATCCATCCGTTCCCGGTGCTCCGCCGTGCGGACGCGTCCGTCGGCGGCGTCGTGTCGCTCGGCTGGCGCGGCGTGCGCTCCATCGGCTGGCTGCGCGCCCTGATCCGTTCGCTCGCCCCGGACGTCGTCTACGTCAACACGGTCACGCTGCCCTGGTGGATCGTCGCGGCCCGGCAGGCGAAGGTGCCCGTCGTGTGCCACGTCCACGAGGCCGAGACGACGGACGGCCGGCTCGTGCGGTTCGCGCTCAACGCCCCGCTGCTGCTGGCGAACCGGATCATCTCGATCAGCCGTGCGTCGACGGAGGCGCTGACCGCGGCCGTGCCCCGGCTCGGCCGGCGGACGGTCCCGGTCTACAACGGCGTGACCGAGCCGCCCGCCGAGCCCGCGCCCGTGCGACCCCACGACGGTCCGGTCACGCTCAGCGTCGTCGCCCGCCTGTCCCCGCGCAAGGCGCCGGATGTCGCTCTGGAGGCGGCCGCTCTGCTGCGCGCCCGCGGCCGCGACGTGCGCCTCGAGCTGGTGGGCACCCCCTTCGACGGCTACGAGTGGTACGAGCAGCAGCTGCGCGAGCGCGCGGACCGACCGGATCTGCGCGGGCACGTGTCCTTCCCCGGCTACGTCTCGCCGATCTGGCCGGCGCTGGAGCGCGCGGACATCGTCCTCGCCCCCTCGCTGCGGGAGCCGTTCGGCAACGCGGTGGTGGAGGCGCAGTTCGCCCGCCGCCCCGTGGTCGCCGCGGCGGCGCTCGGGCATCTCGAGTCGATCGAGGACGGCGTGACCGGCCTGCTGGTCGAGCCCGCCGACCCCCGGGCGATGGCGGACGCCGTGGAGGCGCTGCTCGACTCCCCGGAGCTCGCTCACCGGCTGGCCGAGGACGCACGCGCCTCCGCCCTGCAGCGCTTCACACTGGGCCGCTACCGCACCGAGATCGCCGCCGCGGTGCGGGGGGCCGTCCGCACCCGCGAGCACCGCCGCCGGTCAGGCGACGCGAGCCGGGAAGTACTCGTCCACTAGCGCCTTCGTCGAGGCGAGGTGCGCCCGGGTCGAGGCGCCGAACACGATCGACTCCACGTTCGGCTGCGCGGCGAGCCACTCGATCGCCTCGCGCGGCGGGATGGCGCCCGAGGCGAAGACGCTCATGGCGACGGCGCGGAACGGGCGCTCGTCGAGGACGCGACGGTAGGCCTCCACGCCGCCGGACATCCGGAAGCCGATCTTGTTGATGTTGGAGCACACCAGCGGGTTCTCGATGCCCTGGTCGGCGAGCACGTCGAGGCACAGCGGCAGATTCATCGTGATGAAGCCGGGCTCGGCGCCGTAGCGGGACCGGACATGCTCGGCGAACACCCCGAAGGCGTCGCGGAAGCCGAGACCGAGCAGGAGGTCGACGACCACGTTCTGCAGCCAGACGACGGGGGTGCGCGTCCCGCGGAACATGGCGAGCTCGGCGTCGACGAGCAGGGTGATGATGCCCTCGATGTCCTTGCGGGCGAGCGCCCGGCCTCCGCGCAGCGTCGCGTTCACGATGCCCTCCTCGGGCAGGAACCGGCGGATCGCGCCCAGCATGCCGGACTCGGTGACCGCGTCGGCGTACTTGTGCGCGTAGGGCATGCTCGGCAGGAACGCGAAGTCCGCGTAGCGGGCCGGCTCGGCGCGGACCCGGTCGGCGACCTCGGCGATGCGATCGTGGGTCGTGCACATGAAGGTCGTGATGCCCTCGTCGTACGCGGCGTCGATCACCTCCATGATCGCGTCGACGTGCTGGAAGCGCATGGCCTGCGCCCGCGCCTTCTCCTCGGACATGTGGTTGACGCCGAAGAACTGGTTGTCGCCGAGCAGCAGCCGGTCGAGGGCGGCAGGCGCGGCGGGCGCGGCGGACGCGGGCGCGGGGGCTGCGATCGGGCGGTCTCCTTGAGCGGAGGTGGTCATCGTCTTCTCCAAGTGAAGCGGGGGCGGCGCGCGGGCGGGGAGGCGGGCGCGGGGCGGGAGCCGTCGCCGGCGGTGATCCGGGGCGCGCTCGCGTCCGCGGTGAGCAGGGCGAGCGCGCGGTCGGTCGCCCGGGCGCTCGCGAACGAGTTGAGGCCGTCCGTCCTGCGGGTGAGCACGCTCTGGACGAAGTAGTCGAGCTGTGCGCTGTACTCCTCGCCGCGCAGGTAGAACCAGACCGGGTCGGTGAGCTCGGTGGTGTAGCGCACGTTCCAGCCGCGCGTGTAGCCCGGGACCTCGGGCGCGGTGTCGCGCAGGTACACCTGGCATTCCTGGCGGTCGGCGTGGATGCGGCCGGCCGTGCCCGTGATGGTGAGCTGGGTCGTCATCTTGCGGAACGATTCGTCGGACCAGTCGACGGAGAGCTGGCCGCTCACGCCGTCGGCGAAGTAGAGGGTGCCGTAGACCTGATCCTCGGTGGAGGCCGAGAACACCGATTCGAGCACGGTCCCGCCGACGCCCTCGATCTCGCCCGCGTACCAGCTCATGAGGTCGAGCGGGTGGGCGGCGTAGTCGTACAGGGCGCCTCCGCCCTCGTTGCGGTCGCTGCGCCAGGTGCCGCCCTTGCCGCGCAGGACGACGGGGCCGTACGCCTCCGCCTGCAGGTGCGTGACCCGGCCGATCGCCCCGAGGTCGAGCAGGCGCTTGACCTCGCGGAAAGCGCCGACGAAGCGGTTGTGGTAGCCCACCTGGGTGACCCGTCCCTTCGCTGCGGCGAGCGCCGTCAGCTCCTCCGAGTCGGCGGCCGACAGGCTGAGCGGCTTCTCGCAGAAGACGTCGACGCCGGCGTCGAGCAGGGAGCGCACCATCGGCGCGTGCAGGCGGGTCGGGGTCGCGACCACCACGGCGTCCACCGTCGTTCCGGCGAGCATGGCGTCGATGGAGCCGAAGGTCGCCATCCCTGTGTACTTGGACAGCACGTCGAGCAGGTAGCCGGCCGAGTCGACGACCGCCTCCACCCTGACGTCCGGGTGGGCGTTGATCATCGACAGGTGGGAGAGGCCCATCTTGCCGAGGCCGACCACGCCGACGCGCACGGTGCGCTGCGGGGTGGTGTCGCCGTCCCGGTCAGCGGGCCGGGTCGAGGGTGCGTCGATCGTCATGTGTCCGCTCCAGGTAGGAGGCGAGCACGTCGCGGTACTGGCCGGCGACGTGCTCCCAGGTGAATTCGGCGGCGTGCCGCTCGCGGGCCGCGGCGGAGAGCTGCGTGCGCAGTCCCGCGTCGGCGACGAGCCGGGCGATGTGCTCGGACGCGTCGGCCGCCGTCGTGAAGTAGAGGGCCGCATCCTGGGCCACCCACCGGTTGTAGGGGTTGTCGTGGGCGAGGACGGCGTTGCCCGCGGCCATCGCCTCGACGAGCGACGGATTCGTGCCGCCGACGGTGTGGCCGTGGAAGTAGCCGAGTCCGTGGAGGCGGAGCGCCGCGATCCGCTCGGGCTCGTACACCGGGCCGACGAAGCGGACCTCGTCGGACGCGGCCGCCACGACCGCGCGGTGGTACGGATCGCTCTCGGGGTCGTAGCGGCCGAAGACGGCGAGCTCGACGCCCCGGCGCTCCGCGGAGAACGCGGTGACCAGCTCGAGAATCGAGTTCTCGGGGATCGGGCGGCAGATGAGGGTGAAGTAGCGGCCCGGCTCGAGTCCCAGCGCCCGCACCGGAGCCTCGGGCGCGGACTCCACCCGGTGCGCTCCATACGTGATCATCGTGATCTTGCGGGCCGGTGCCTTGCGCCGGAGGTAGACCTCGATCTCGGGATGATCGGCGATCAGGGTGTCGCCGACCACGCAGGCGATCCGCTCGTTGGTGTAGAGGATCGCCTGCCGGATCTTGCCCCAGCGGGCGCGCGACCACTCGATGCCGTCCATGTTGATGACGTTCGGGATCCGCTTGAGCCGCTGCCAGATGTTGAAGACCGCGGTGTTGTAGCCGAAGGTCAGGCAGAGTCCCGGGCGGCGGGAGGCGTGGGCGATGGAGCGCAGGTCGAAGCGGCTGGTGCCGAGCCAGCCGGTCGCCGGCACCGGGATGGTGACGCGCTCGATCCCGTTCCACTCGTCGGTGACGATCGGCCCCCGGCCCTCGGCCTGGCAGTAGACGATGACCTTCCAGCCCTGATCGCGCAGGAAGAGCGCCACGTTCTCGGCGGCGGTCTCGAACCCGCCGTAGTTCGCGGGGACGCCGTGGGTGCCGAGGATGCGGACGGTCGGAACGCCCGTCGATGCACGTGACGTAGGCATTCATTCCTCCCCTCGGCGAATGCTGCGATGACCGCGGTCGGGTGCGGTCAGGGTCACAGTAGCTCAGAACGCGACAAAGTGAATATTACTCACCCCTGTATTGGGGGCACTCCCTGACGGGAGCCACGGCGGTAGCCTATATCCATTGTTGAGGAAGTTTCACTTCATTGTCGCTGCGACCTCACCCACCCACAGCATGGAGACCCGACCCATGAAACGACTGCCCCGAGCGAGGACGCTCGCCATCACCACAGCCATCGCACTCGGCTTCGGCGCGTTCTTCGCCGCCGGGCCCGCTTTCGCCGACAGCGCCCCTCCCAACCCCGCGAATCCGGCGACGCCGCCGACCGTGACCGCCGATGTGCTCCCGACCCCGCAGATCAACGGCGTCGTCTGGGCGCAGGCGGTCGTCGGCAACATCGACTACGTCGCCGGAAGCTTCACCACCGCCCGCCCGGCGGGCTCGGCGGCCGGGGTCAACACGGTCGCGCGCAACAACGTGCTCGCCTACGACGTGACCACCGGCACCCTCCTCACCAACTTCGCGCCCAACCTCAACGCGCAAGCGCTCGCCGTCGCCGGGTCCCCCGACGGCAGCCGCGTCTACGTGGCGGGCGACTTCACCACGGCCGACGGGGTCGGGGCCTACCGCATCGCCGCGTACAGCACCGCCACCGGTCAGCGCATCGCCTCGTTCAAGCCGGTCATGGGCGCCTCCGTGCGCGCGCTGGCGGTGACCAACAACGCGGTCTACGCCGGCGGATGGTTCACCACCGCCAACGGCGTCGCCAAGCAGCGCGTCGCCGCCCTCGACCCGACCACGGGCGCGACGCTCCCGTTCCAGGCCGACGCGGACTACAACGTCAACGCGCTGGCAGCCAGCACGGACGGGTCGCGCGTGTACGTCGGCGGCCAGTTCGCGAGCCTGTCCGGCAACTCGGCGCTCGGCCTGGGCGCCGTGGACGCGACCACGGGCGCCTACCTCCCCTGGTCGGTGAACCAGAAGGTGCAGGACTACGGCAAGAACGCGAGCATCACCTCCCTCGTCGCCACCCCGACCGCGGTCTACGGCTCCGGCTACGACTGGGTCGGCGGGACCGGCAACCTCGAGGGCGCGTTCTCGGCCGACCCGACGACCGGGAACATCCAGTGGATCGAGGACTGCCACGGCGACACCTACTCGGTGGCCGCGGTGAACTCCCTGCTGTACGTCGTCGGCCACCCGCACTACTGCGGCAACATCGCCGGCGGCGGCTTCCCGCAGACCTCGCCGACCTGGACGTTCCACCACCTGCTCGCCTTCTCGGCGGCGACGGTCGGAACCCTCGCGCACGACCCGATGGGCTACTTCGACTGGGGCGGAATGCCGTCCCCGGCGCTGCAGGACTACTTCCCGAACTTCACGACCGGCACCTACACCGGGCAGAGCCAGGCGACGTGGTCGATCGCGGGCAACTCGAAGTACATCGTCGCCGGCGGCGAGTTCCCCAGCGTCAACGGGGTCGCCTCCCAGGGCCTGACCCGCTTCGGCGTCCGCTCGGTCGCGCCCAACAAGGTGGGACCGCAGGGCATCCCGCTCGTCCCGAAGGCCGTGTCGTTCGCCGCCGGCCAGGTGCGTGTCTCCTGGAACGCCACGTACGACCAGGACAACGGCTACCTGACCTACAAGGTGTACCGCGACGCCGGCACCACGCCGGTCTACACGACCACCCAGCGGTCCAACTTCTACACGACGCCCGCCATGGGCTTCGTGGACACCGGGCTCGCGCCGGGATCGACGCACATCTATCACGTGAAGGTCTACGACCCCGACAACAACTCGACCTCGCGTGACACGTCCAGCGTCACCGTGGCCTCCAGCGGGACGTCGAGCAGCTACGGCAACACCGTGACCGGTGCCGGAGCCAGCGCGTACTGGCCGATGGACGAGACCAGCGGACAGACCGCGTACGACCACGTCGGCTTCAACGATCTGACCCTCCCGAGCGGCGTCGCCCGCTCGACGAGCGGACCGCTCACCGGCTCCGGCTCCGCCGTGTTCGACGGCAACAGCTGGGTGCAGGCGGGACAGCAGATCACCGGCCCCGACACCTTCACCGTCCAGGCGTGGATCAACACCACCTCCACCTCGGGCGGCAAGATCATCGGGTTCGGCAACTCGAACACCGGGACGTCGGGCAGCTACGACCGGCACGTGTACATGGACAACTCCGGACGCATCTGGTTCGGCGTGTACCCGGGCGGCGTCGCGACGGTGAACAGCGCCAACTCGTACAACGACGGCAACTGGCACCAGATCACGGCGAGCCTCAGCTCGGGCGGGATGCAGCTCTACGTCGACGGCAAGCTCGTCGGAACGCGCACGGACGTCACCTCCGGCCAGGCCTACAGCGGGTACTGGCGCATCGGCGGGGACAACCTGAGCGGATGGCCGTCGCAGCCCTCGAGTCAGAACTTCGCCGGCTCGATCGCCCAGGTCGCGTTCTACCCGACCGCGCTCAGCCGCACCACGATCGCATCGCAGATCGTCGCGGCCGGTCAGCCCTCGCCGATCCCGCCGGCCCCGAGCGACGCCTACGGCGCCGCGGTGTACGCGGGCAACCCCGAGTTCTACTGGCGGCTCGGCGAGTCGCAGGGCTCCACGGCGGCCGACTCCGGACCCAACGGGGTGACGGGCAACTACCAGGGCACCTACTCGCTGCAGAGCAGCGGAGCCCTGGCGGGCGTGACCAACACCGCCGCGACGTTCAACGGCGGAGTGGTCGTGAGCGGCACGCAGGACGCGAACCCGACGGTCTACACCGAGGAGGCCTGGTTCAAGACGACCACGACCTCCGGAGGCAAGATCATCGGATTCGGCGACGCGACGAGCGGCACGTCCAGCAACTACGACCGCCACGTCTACATGCAGGACAACGGCCAGCTCGTGTTCGGCACCTGGACCGGGCAGGCGAACACCATCACCACCGGCCCGAGCTACAACGACGGGTCGTGGCACCAGGTGGTCGCCAGCCAGGGACCGGACGGCATGAAGCTGTACGTCGACGGCCAGCTGGCGGGCACCAACCCGCAGACCCAGGCCCAGCCCTACAACGGGTACTGGCGGATCGGCGGGGACACCACCTGGGGATCCTCGAGCCCGTGGTTCAACGGGACCATCGACGAAGCGGCCGTGTACCCCTCGGTGCTCTCCGCCTCGACGGTGCTCAACCACTACAACCTCGGCACCGGCACCACGCCGAACCAGGCACCGACGGCGTCGTTCACCGCAACGATGACCAACCTGAGCGGAGCGTTCGACGCCACGGCGTCGAGCGACCCGGACGGCACGGTCGCCTCGTACGCGTGGGACTTCGGAGACGGCTCGACGGGGGTCGGCGCGACACCGACCCACGTCTACCAGAACCCGGGCGCCTACACCGTCACGCTGACCGTCACCGACAACGCCGGAGCGGCGTCGGCCCCGGTCGCCAAGCAGGTCACGGCGACGGCGGCCAACCAGCCCCCGACCGCCGCGTTCACCTCCTCGGCGAACAACCTCGCCGTGGCCTTCGACGGCAGCACCTCGAGCGATCCCGACGGGACCGTCGCCGGCTACGCCTGGAACTTCGGTGACGGGCAGACCGGCACCGGTGCGACGACCAGCCACACGTACGCTGCAGCCGGCACGTACACCGTGAGCCTGACCGTCACCGACAACCTGGGCCTGGCCTCGGCGCCGACGACGCACACCGTCACCGTCACCGCTCCGGCCAACCAGCCGCCGGTCGCCGCGTTCACGACCGCCGTGTCGAACCTGAACGTGTCGGTGGATGCGACCGGCTCGTCCGATCCGGACGGCACGATCGCCGGGTACGCCTGGAACTACGGTGACGGGCAGACCGGGACGGGAGCGACCGCGACGCATACCTACGCCGCGGCCGGGACCTACACGATCACGCTGACCGTGACCGACAACCAGGGGGCGACCGCCCAGAAGACGGCGAGCGTCAGCCCGACCGCTCCGGTCGGTCCGCTGCCCCTCGCCGCCGACACGTTCAACCGGACGCTCGCGAGCGGCTGGGGCAACGCCGACACCGGAGGCGCCTGGACCGTGAGCGGAGGGGCGGCCAACTACGCGGTCGCTCCCGGCTACGGCCAGCAGACGGCGCCCGCGGGATCCAGCCGGACGAGCTCGCTGAACGCGGTCAGCTCGACCAGCACCGACACGACGGCCCAGTTCAGTACCACGACGCTGCCGACCGGAGGCGGGACGTACGTCTCGGCCATCGGCCGCCTGGTCGGGGCGACGGACTACGAGGCCCGGGTCTGGATCAAGTCGACCGGCCAGGTGCAGCTCCAGCTGCTCCAGGGGTCCACGACCCTCGCTGCGGCGAACATCGCGGGCATCACCTACAACGCGGGAGACACCCTGTCGGTCCGCGTGCAGGTGACGGGCACGAACCCGACGACCATCCGGGCCTCGGTCTGGTCGGCGTCGCAGACGGCACCGGCGAACTGGCAGCTGCAGGCGACGGACACCACCGCCGCCCTGCAGACGGCCGGCAGCGTCGGCCTCCGCGAGTACCTCTCGGCGACCTCGACCACCACGCCCGTGATCGTCCGGTACAGCGCGTACCAGGTGGTCCCGGTGCCCTGACCGATGATCACAGGACCGGGCGGGGCGTCTCGCCCCGCCCGGTTCCTCTGTCGGCTGGGGGGCCGCACGAGTATCATGACAACTTCTCAGCCGGGCCCGACCCCGGCTCATGCGCCGACCCGCAGACGAGAGGCACGACGATGACGGGCACCTCCGTTGATCACCTGATGATCCAGGTGCTCGGCGTGGTCGCGGCCATCGTGCTGCTGATCGTCCTGCGGCGGGCGCCGCGGCTGTCCGTCGCTCTCTGGCTGACCGTGCTCTGCCTCGTGCCGATCTGGATCGGCATCGGCGTCGGCTTCAACGGCAACCTGTTCCTCCCGGCGGTGAGCGCCGTCGGCGTCGTCGTCATCGCCGCGCTGCTCCCGGTGCCCGGCTACCGGCTCGTCCCGGCCGACGCCTTCCTGCTGATCCTGCTGATCATCGGCGCGATGGGCATCTTCGGCGGGAACTCCTCGATCGCCTTCGCGACGCTCGTGACGATGGTGTCGTACTTCGCCATCGGATACGTCGTCGGGCGGGTCGCCTCCCTGAGAGTCTCCGCAGCCTGGCTGAGCGGCGCCATCGCGATCGCCTTCACCGTCGTCGGCGCCCTCGCCGTGATCGAGTTCGTCACCCGGTTCAACCCGTTCGTCCTCCTCCACACCTCCAACGGCCTCTACAGCGTGTGGGGCACCATCCAGATCCGCGGCGGCGTCCCGCGCGCGGAGGCGGCCTTCGGCCACTCCATCGCGCTGGGCTGCAGCCTCGCCCTCGCCATCCCGTTCGCGATCGCGGCGCCGTTCCGGCTCTGGCTCAAGGTCGCCATGGTGTCGATCATGCTGGCGGGATGCGTCGTCAGCTTCAGCCGCACGGCGATGCTCTGCGCGGCGATCGCCCTCGTGCTCTCCGTCTTCTTCGCCAGGGACATCTCGGCGAAGGCGCGCGCGATCACGCTGTCCGTGCTGATCGCCGCGTCCGTGGCGGCCGCCCCGCTCGTGCTGTCGGTCTTCGACGACGCGGGCAGCGAGGCGACCGGCAGCGCCGACTACCGCGGCAACCTGCTCTCGCTGCTCGGCAGCATGAACCCCGTCGGAGTCGCCGACTCGGCGCAGAAGGACTCGAGCGGGACGCTGCACTTCGCCCACTTCGTCTCGATCGACAGCCAGCTCCTGCTGACCGGGCTCACCAACGGCTTCCTGGCGATGCTGCTCGCCTGCGTCGCCCTGGCCGGCGCCCTCTGGACCGTCCTGCGCGGGAGGGCCGTCCCCGGCACCATCGCCATCGTCGCCCAGATCCCGGCTCTCGCGACCGTCGCCCTGATCACCCAGTACTCCATCCTGCTCTTCGCCGTCGCGGGCATCGCCGCGAGCGGCCAGTGGATCTCCCGCCAGAGGCGCATCGACGCCGAACGCGAGACCTCGCTCAGCACGGCCCCGACCGGCCGGCTCCATCCGATACCCCTGAAGGAACCGTCATGAACAGGAACCCGTATCTCGCTCTGTTCCGCCACTTCTGGTACGTCGTCGTGATCGGCGCGCTCGTCGGCGCCGTCGCCGGCTGGGGTCTGAGCCAGCTCTCCACCCGGGAGTACACCTCGACGACGAGCATGTACTTCTCGCTGAGCGCGGGTGTGACGGGCAACGACATCAACCAGGGGTCGACCTACACGCAGAACCAGATGCTGTCGTTCGCGCAGCTCGCGACCTCGTCCGTGGTGCTCCAGCCGGTCATCGACGGTCTCGGCCTCGACACGACGGCGGGGGCGCTCGCGAAGCAGATCTCGGTCACGACCCCCCAGAACACGGTCGTCCTGCAGCTCGACGTCACCGACACCTCGCCCACGGAGGCGGCCGCCATCGCGAACGCGACGGCCGCGAGCCTGCGCACGCAGGTCGAGGACATCGCCCCGAAGAACGCGCAGGGCAACCCGACCGTCGCCACGCGGGTCATCGCGCCCGCGGTGGAGCCGGCGGGGCCTTCCGCACCCAACGAGCGCCTGAACATCCTGATCGGCCTCATCGTGGGCATCCTGATCGCCGCGGGCGGCCTGCTGCTGAGCGAGACGCTGAGCACGCGCGTCGACTCGGAGGAGAAGGCGATCGCCGTCTCGGGCGCCCCGAGTCTGGGCACCGTCCGCCGCCGCCGCGGCGCCACCCCAGGGCTGGCGATGGTGGGCGACACCCGGTCGAGCAGCGCGGAGGACTTCCGGCAGCTGCGCGCCAACCTCGAGTTCGTGGCCGTGGATGTGCCCTCTCCGGTCTTCGTCGTGACCTCCTCCATCCTGGGCGAGGGCAAGTCGACCGTGGCGATCAACCTCGCCATCGCCCTGAGCGAGGGCGACAAGCGCATCCTCCTGATCGACGCCGACCTGCGCCGCCCCGGCGTCGCGGGCTACACCGGCCTCGTGCCAGGGACGGGTCTCAGCACGGTGCTCGCCGGCCGCGTGACGCTGGCGGACGCGGTGCAGCCGTGGGGCGACGACGGGGCCCTCTCGGTCATGACCGCCGGCCGCATCCCGCCGAACCCGAGCGAGCTCCTCTCGTCGCGCGCGATGACCGCCCTGATCGAGGAGGCGCGCGGGATGTTCGACGTCATCGTGATCGACACACCGCCGCTGGGCGCGGTCGCCGACGCCGCGACGCTCGTCCCGGAGGCCGACGGCACCGTGGTGATCGTGGACCGCACCGCCGTGCGCCGCAATCAGCTGCTGCACGCGGTGGAGGCGGTCCGCCGGGCCGGCGGCTCGGTCGCGGGCATCGTGTTCAACAAGGCGCGGGCGAAGCGCTCCGGGGACGCCCACTACTACTACCGTCTCGACGACGAGCAGGCGCCGCGGCCGCACGGTGCCGAACGGGCGCCGCGCCTCCCGGCCGCCGACCGGCCGGCGAGTGACCGCCCGACGGGGCCCGTCCGGCCCGTCCCGGCGCCCCCGCCCGCACCCGCTCCCCAGCGCGCGCACGGGCACGCCGACACCCGTGCCGACGCCGACGATGCCGACGCGAGCGACGTCGACGAAGCCAACGGCCCGGCGACGCCCGCCTCGGGGATCGCCCGGATGTGACGAGAAAGCCCCGCCGCTCCCGGGGGAGCGGCGGGGCTTCTGCGTGCGTGCGCCTGGCCTCGGCGGCCCGGCCGGGCTACTTGACGAGGACGATCGGGGAGGCGCCGCTGCCCACGGTCACGCGGAACGCGGACTGCGCGTCCTTCGGCACCGAGAAGACGTACGAGCCGGTGGCCTGGTCGCCGGCGGCGAGGGAGCCGGTGAGGCCCGTCGTCTCGGACGCGACCGGCGAAGCGGGCGTGTAGTCGTCGCCGTAGTATCCGTTGACGCTGATCGAGCTGAGGTCGACGGGCGTCGAGCCGCCGTTGCGGACGACGACGGTCGCCTTCATGCCGGGGCCGCTCACCTCGCCGGGACCCGACGCGGAGACGGTCACCGCGGTGAAGGGCGAGACCGTGACCGCCACCTGGCCGCCGAAGGAGCTGCTGTCGCCCGTCGAGACGGTCTTGGCGACTGCGGCGCCGAAGCGGGGATCGGGCGTCGGCGCGGTGGTCGCGGCCGGGTCCTTCGAGGACGCGCTCGGCGACGTCGTCGGGCCCGTGATCGGCGGGACGCTGGGGATCGGCGTTCCGACCGCCACCAGCGTGTGCGAGGGCGCCGGCGCGGACGACTGGGCGGATGCCACGCCCCAGGCGATGCCGGCGGCGCACAGGACGGCGGCGCTGCCGCCCGCGATCCACGGGATGATGCGACGGCGCGGTGGCTCGTCGTTCTGGTCGGCCGGAGTGGTCATGGGTACGCTCCCAGTGCACGGTGTCGGGTATTCCGTGCCACAGCAGTTTACCGCGAGGAATTCTCATCTTTCTGGCCCCTGTTGGTGGGGTCCGTCAGCCGGCGTCCGGCGTGCACCGCCCGCCAGGCCAGCAGCAGCAGACCGGGGCGTCGCAGCAGCTGGCGCCGCCCGCCCTGGAGGAGCACCTCCCACGCGATCCGCAGCGACAACGGCAGGGCGCGCCACCGCGCGACGTCCGCGTCCGGGAGGTTGAGCCGGGCGAACAGGAACCGGTTGCGGATGTTGTGGACGTAGTAGGTGTCGGACTTGGGCTCGCCCGACGCCTGCCGCCCGGACGCCGCCTGCGTGCCGCCCTCCGCGTGGACGACGACGGCATCCTCCCGCACCACCAGGCGGTGGCCGGCCGCCACGACGCGCCAGGACAGGTCGACGTCCTCCCAGTACAGGAAGTACCCGTCGCGGAACCCCCCGAGCTCCTGCCACAGCTCCCGGCTCAGCAGGAGGCACGCCCCGCTCAGCCAGAACGCGCGCTCCGCGCCGGGGTGGGCCGGCCGGGCCCGCGGCGAGCGGATGCGCCCATCGGCCAGGTAGAGGTCCGAGCCGACGGACCACACGGACCCGTCGGGGCGGTCGACGCGCGGCGCGACCAGGGCCAGCGGGTCCGCCTCGACCTCCTCCTCCAGGCGCGCCAGGGCACCGGGGGTGAGCCGTGCGTCCGGATTCAGCAGCAGGATGCGCGCGGCGCCGAGCTCGAGCGCGCGCTCCGCGCCCCGGTTGCAGCCGCCGCCGAAACCGACGTTGCCGGACGGCGCGACGAACTCCCATCCACGGTCGGCGGCGAGGGCGCGTGCCCTGGCCCGCTCCCGCTCGTCCGAGTAGCTGTCGACGAGGACGACCAGGCAGTCCGGCCGTTCGGACGCGAGCCCGGCCAGATTGTCGGCGATCAGGCTCGAGGCGGCGAAGTTCACGACGACCACCGCCGTCGCGCCCGCCGCGGGACTCATGCCGGATACCCCCAATAAAGGTGAGAAAACTTCGCTTTCGAGCCTATTCAGAATATCCTGGGCAGATCACCGGCTGCTGCCGGCGCGTCGAATCTACCCGAACCCGACCAGGGAGGACGCCGTGAGCTTTCGCCGATTCATGTTCGACATGAAACGGGATCTCTTCCTCCGCGACAACCGCGCGATGTTCGAGCGTCTCCTGCACGACCAGTCCCTCGAACCGCAGGAGCTGGCCGCACTGCAGGCCCGCCGGGCCATCGACCACGCGCGGTTCGCGTACGAGAACACCCGCTTCTACCGCGACCTCTACCGCGACGCGGGCCTCACCCCCGCCGACCTCGCCGACCCGGCCGCGTTCCCCTCGCTCCCGATCGTGCACAAGGCGGACGTGCGCGCGCACTTCGAGGACATCCGCTCGACCGAGGCCACCCCCGAGAACAGCCTCATCTCCACCTCGGGCGGGAGCACCGGCGAGCCGCTCAAGCTGCTGCGCGATCTGCGCACGCCCACGCGCACGATCGAGTGGCGCCTGTTCAGCTGGTGGGGCGTGCACCCGTCCGACAACGTCGCGATCGTCTCGCGCCAGGTCAAGTCCAAGAACGCCATGCGCAAGCACGACCTGCAGTGGTGGCCGTCGCGGCGCATCCAGCTCGACGCCTACCGGATGGACGAGAACTCGGTGAGCGAGTTCCTCTCCCAGTGGGAGAGCAGCAAGCCCGAGGTGCTCGTCGGCTACGTGGGCGGGATCGTCGAGCTCGCGTCGTTCCTCGAGCGGTCCGGCATCGCGTTCCACGCGCCCACGGCGGTCGCCGTCACGGCCGCACCGGTCACTCCGGCGCAGCGCGCGCTCATCGAGAGCACCTTCGGCGCCCCCGTCTACGACCACTACCGTTCCGCCGAGATCCCGTGGATGGCGGGCGAGTGCCGGGAGGCGGAGGGGATGCACACCTTCGCCGACGTCCGGGTGATCGAGGTCCTCGGCCCCGACGACCGCCAGGTGCTGCCGGGACAGGTGGGCGAGACAGTCGCCACCGACCTCACCAACCGCGTCTTCCCGCTCATCCGCTACCGCCTCGGGGACCGCACCACGACCATCCCCGGGGTGTGCGCGTGCGGCGTCACCCTCCCCCGGATCGCCAACGTCGTCGGCCGGGTGTCGGAGGCCCTGCACCTGCCCGACGGACGGGTCGTGGCCGGCGAGGGGCTGACCCAGCTGTTCAGCAACGCCGTCGACGACGTGCGGCAGTTCCAGGTGCACCAGCTGGCCGACTACTCCATCGTCGTCCGGTGCGTGCCCGCGCCCGACGAGCACGCGGTGAGCGCGATCGAGCACTCCGTCGACCGCATCCGCGACATCGTCCGCGGCGCCGTGCCGGTGCGGCTCGAGCTGGTGACGTCGATCCCCCACGACGGCGGCAAGATCCGCTACATCCGCAGCGATGTCCCCGCGTGACCCCGGGCGGGACGGCCTCACCGTCCTGCAGTCCTTCCCCGTCCCCCGGCCGACGACGAACCCCTACCTCGTCATGCTCGCGCGCTCGCTGCGCGAGCAGCCGGGGGTGACGGTCCTGACGTTCTCGTGGCGCACCGCCCTGCTCGGACGCTTCGACGTGTACCACTCGCACTGGCCGGAGATCCTGGTGGGAGGGCGCACGCCGCTGCGGATGGCGGCGCGCCAGCTCCTCGTGCTGCTGTTCCTCGCCAAGCTGGCGCTGCTGCGCATCCCGATCGTGCGGACCGTGCACAACGTGGGCCTCCCGGACGGGCTGAACCGGCGGGAGCGCGCCCTGCTGTCGCTGATCGACCGGATGACGACGCTGCGGATCGTGCTCAACGACCGCACCCCCGTGCCGGAAGGAGCCGCGGTCGCGCTCATCCCGCACGGCCACTACCGCGACTGGTTCGCGCCGTTCCCCCGCGCCGCGGCCGTCGACCGGCGCGTCGCGTTCACCGGCCTCATCCGCCGGTACAAAGGGGTGGAGACTCTCATCGCCGCGTTCGACACCGCCCGCGCGGTGGACCCGGGCCTGACGATGACCATCGGGGGACGCCCGACGAGCGACGCGCTGAAGACGGTCGTCACGAGCGCGGCGCACCCCTCCTCCGGCATCCACGCCACCCTGCGCCACCTCGACGACGCGGAGCTCGTGACGGCGGTGACGGCGGCCGAGCTGGTGGTGCTGCCCTACCGCTTCATGCACAACTCGGGAGGCGTGCTGGCGGCGCTCTCCCTGGACCGGCCCGTGCTCGTGCCCCGGAACGAGGTCAACGAGGCGCTCTCCGCCGAGGTCGGCCGCGGTTGGGTCCTGTTCTTCGACGGCGAGCTGTCCGCGTCGGCCCTCCTCGACGCGCTGGCGGCGGTGCGGGACTCCCGGCGCTCCGGGTCGCCGGACCTCTCGGCGCGCGGCTGGGAGCGCACCGGCAGCGAGCACGTCCGCGCCTATCGCCGCGCCGTCGCCGTGCGCCGCCCGCACTCCGCGCCCGTGCCGGTCGTCCCGGACACTGTGACCCAGGGAGCCCGGCGATGAGCCAGGAGACCGGCGTCGCCCGCGGCTCCGCCTCCGCCCTCGCCACCGCGACCGGCACGCTGTCCGTCGTCGTGCTCACCTACAAGCGCCCGCACCTGCTGTCCGCGGTGCTCCCGGAGCTCCTCGGCCAGCTGGTGGAACTGGACGCCGCATCCGCCATGGCCGCCGAGCTGCTCGTGATCGACAACGACCCCGCCGGCAGCGCGCGCCCGGTGGTGGAGGCGGTGGCGTCGCCCCGCATCCGCTACGTCGCCGAGCACCGCCGTGGCATCGCCGCGGCCCGCAACCGGGCGCTGGACGAGACGGCGGATCGCGAGCTGATCGTCTTCATCGACGACGACGAGCGCGTGCGGCCGGGCTGGCTCGTCCGCCTCGCCGAGACGTACGCCGACCTCCGCCCGGCCGCGGTCATGGGACGGGTGATCTCCGAGTATCCCGAGGGCACCGACACCTGGGTGGTCGCCGGTGACTTCCTGCGCCGGCCGCGCCACCGCACCGGCGACACGCTCGCCATCGCCGCAACCAACAACCTCCTGCTCGACCGGACCTTCCTGAGCGCCATCGGACTGCGGTTCGACGAGACCCTCGGCCTGTCGGGCGGCGAGGACAACCTGTTCACGCGCCAGCTCGTCCGCGCGGGCGGCCGCATCGTCTGGTGCGACGAGGCCGTGCTCGACGACGAGTGGCCGGCCGACCGGCTGCAACGCCGCTGGCTGCTGCACCGCTCGTTCAGCCACGGCAACACCGCCGCGGTGGTGGATGCGCTGCTGGCGCCCGCCGGGCCGCGTCGCGCGGGAGTCCGCCTGCGCCGGGCCGCGGGAGGCGCCGGGCGGGTCGTGCTCGGACTCTGCCGCTGGGCGGTGGGATCCGTCACCGGCGACCTGCGGCACCGGGCGCGCGGGCAGCGCGGCGTCTACCGCGGCGCCGGGATGGTGTCGGGCGCCGTGGGGCGCGTCTACCAGGAGTACGCCCACCGGGAGCGCACCACGTGACCGCGCTCCTGCACCCGCGGGTGCGGCTGTACGACCAGGTCCGCACCGCGCACCTGGAGCGGGCGCACGCGCTGGAGCCGGCGAGCATCGTCTACCGCCGCCGCCGCTACGACTTCGACCAGCGGCTCGCCGCCGGGCTCGACCTCGTCCACGCCGGGCTCCTGCGCGGGGCCGTGCTGGCGTTCCGGGGACGCTGGACCGAACTCGAGGTCAACGAGCCGCTCGACCTCGCCTCCCTTCCGCGCACCGCGACCGTGCTGCTGGCCGTCCGGCTGGCGCGGGTGGCCGGGCGGCGGCCACCCACCGTGGTGACGTACGCGATCGGCAACCTGGACGTCTTCGCCGTGCGCGCGCCGCGGCTGCGCTCGCGCCTGCGCCGACGCGTGGAGCTCGCACTCGCCCGTTCGCTGTGGCGACGCATCGACCGGGTCGCGTTCGGGACCTCCGGGGCCCGCGACGTGTATGCGCGCCGCTTCGCGCCGAAGGAGGACGCGCTGCTGGTGCCGGCCCTCCCGGCGCCCTGCGACTGCGCCCCCGCGGCACGGCTCGCCGACCGGGTCCTGTTCCTGGGGTCGCTCAGCGAGCGCAAGGGCCTCCCCCTCGTGCTCGCCGCGTGGCCGGCGGTGCGCGACGGCCGACCGGGCGCGTCCCTCCTGATCGTCGGCACGGGTCCCCTGGAGGAGGAGGTGCGCCGTGCGGCCGCCGCCGATCCCACGATCACGCTGCTGGTCGACCCGCCGCGGGAGACCATCCACCGCGAGCTGCGCGCGGCACGGACGGTCGTCCTGCCCTCCCAGCCGCGGCCTCTCTGGCGCGAGCAGCTCGGGCTGCCGATCGTCGAGGCGCTCGCGCACGGCGCCCGGGTTGTCACGAGCACCGAGACCGGGCTGGCGGAGTGGTTGAGCGACAACGGCCACGCCGTGCTCGCACCGGACGCCTCCCCCGCCGCGTGGGCCTCGGCCATCGCCGGGAGGCTCGGAACGGAGGCCGACGCTTCCGCCGACGCGACGCGCATCCTCGCGACGCTGCCGGGCGAGGACGGCCGGCTCGCCGCCGACCGCGCGCTGTTCGGCCGGACGGTCGTCCCCGCATGACGCACGTCGCGACGCGGCCCCGGAGCCGGATGGTCACCGCGGTGGGCTCCACCGCCGCGGCCAAGGTCGTCGTCATGGGGATCTCGGGACTGCTCGGGATCGTGACCAGCCGCATCATCATCGAGAACTTCGGGGTCGCCGCGTACGCGCAATACGGCCTGCTCACCGCGCTGCCCGCACTGCTCCCGTTCGCCGACCTCGGGATGGGCGCCGTGCTGATCAACGCCGTCGCGGCGTCGGACGACCCGCGGCGCGACGAGACGCTGCGCCGCACGATCGCCACCACCATCCGCATCCTGACCGTGTCCGGTCTCGTCGTGGTCGCCGTCAGCATCCTGATCAGCGTGCTCGGGCTGTGGCCGACACTGCTCGGCGCCGGGCTCCTCCCGGGCGGCGGCAGCGTCGCCGCACTCGTCTGCGGTGTGATCTTCGGCGTCGCCCTGCCGCTGGCGATCGGGCCGCGGCTGCTCATCGGCCTGGGACGCAACGCGCTCCAGGTGGCGACGCAGGCGGTGGTCGCGCCGATCATCCTCGTGCTCGTCGGGGGCTCCGCCCTGCTCGCGCTGCCCGCCGAGTCCGCGATCGCGGTCTACTCCTTCATCGCCAGCGCGGCGTGCTCCATCCTCTGCCTGGTGCTCGCCTCGCGCGCACTGCGGCCGCAGCTGGGGCGCGCGCTGACGGAGGCCCTGCACCCCAAGCGCTACCCCGGCGTCCGCACGCGCAGCATCGCCTGGCCGATGCTCGTGCAGATGATCGCGCTGCCGATCGCGATGCAGACCGACCGGCTGCTGCTCAGCCACCTGACGCACGGCGACGAGCTGGCGCAGTACAACCTCGCCTCGCAGCTGTTCAACATCCTGCTCGCCACGATCGCCGCCTCCGGCATCGCGCTGTGGCCGATCTTCGCGCGGGCGAGGGCCGACCGCACGGTGACGTCACCGCTGCGGCCGACCCTCTGGTTCACCGTGCTCGGCCTGGCCGCCGCGCTGCTCCTCGCCGTCGTGTCGCCGCTGCTGGTGTCGTTCGTCTCCGGCGGACGGATCACGCTCGACGCGTGGCTGATCGGCGGCTACGTGGTCTTCATCACGCTGCAGGCCGCGAAGTACCCGATCGGGATGTACATGACGGACGCGCGGGGGCTCGCCTTCCAGGTGTGGCCGATCCTGATCAGCGTGCCCCTCAACCTCGGCCTGTCGTGGTGGCTCGTCGGGATCCTGGGAGCAGGAGGGCCGGTCGTCGGAACGGCGGTGGCCGTCCTGCTCTGCCAGGTGATCCCGAACTTCTGGTGGGTCAGGCGCGATCTCGCGCGGCGTGCCGCGGCGTCACCACGCCCCGAGGTGGGCGACCCCGCCGGGCTGCCCGGCGAGTGACGTCACCTGCGCCGGCGGCGCCGTGGCGATCGGCCCGGTGAGCGCCTGGGTGGCGGCGGTCAACGCTCCCGTCGCGGTCACCAGGCTCGGGCCGACCAGCTCGCTGCTCGCGCCGCCCTGGCCCGTCGCGCTCTGGAACGCGCTCAGCGAGGTGTAGACCGCCGGGTCGCCCGCGCCGCGGGACCAGACGATGAGCCATCCGGGCTTCGACGCCGACGTGCGCTGGAACACCGTGTTCGACACCTTCGTGCCGAGGGCGGCCGCCGAGTACTGGTGCGAGTAGTCCTCCACGCACAGCAGGCAGTTGCCGGTCGCGCCGGAGAGCACCGAGTTGCGCACCTGGGCGCCGGAGCTGATCCAGGTCATGGTCGGGTCCGGGAACGGACGCCGCGGGTCGTGGCCGTAGTCGGACGCGTTCGTGCCGCGACGGGTCGACTGGGTGATGTCGACGTTGCGGTCGTTGTCCGCGAGCGTCGAGTTCCAGATCTGCACGTCGGCGGAGCTGTCGACCTTCACGCCGTCCTGCGTGTTGCCGATGGCGCGCACGTCCGAGACGAGGGCCTTGCCCGAGATCTCGATGTCCAGGCCGTTGGCGAGGTTGCGGACGAAGTCGTCCCCGGCGAAGGTCATGTCGTACACCGACATGTCGGTCCAGAGACCCTGCCCGTAATTGCCGACGAACGCGCTGCCCGTCACGCTCACGCCGCGCGAGCGGGTGATCTTCATGCCGCCGGACACCGGGGAGGTGTTGAAGTGCTCGTCGGTGTTGTAGGCGGACAGGAGGTTGGTGATGGTGATGTCGTCGGCGTAGTCGGCGTGCAGGCCCGTGAGGCCGTTGCGCGCCGTGGTGACGTTGCGCACCACGTTGTTCGCGCCGCCCAGCGAGATGCCCTGCGTCGCGCTGTCGGTGACGGCCACGTTCTCGAGGGTCGTGCCGCCCTTGGTCGCGGTGAGCACGCCCATGTCGGGAACGGAGTCGGCGTAACGGCGGATGCCGAAGCCGCGGAGCACGTCTCCGCTATTCGCGATCGTGAACGCCTTCTGCAGGGAGCTGGCGCGCGTGTCGCCGCCGGTCGGGTCCGTCCCGGTGATGAGCGTCTTCGACTTCTCGTCGTAGTAGAACGCTCCGGGGACGACCTGGGCCGACGTCGCGACCTGCTGCTGGGCGGTGCCCTTCACGAACAGCTGGTCGGGGTGGGCCGCCATCGGGTACGCCGGGTTCAGCCACTGCCAGCCGGCGGCCGTGCCGTCGGCGGCGCCGCGGGTGTAGGTCGGGCTGTGGTCGAAGACGTGGTCCCAGCCCGAGGACTGCCAGACCGAGCCGGTCTTCGTCCACGAGGTCACGGGGATGCTGCCGTCGAACCAGACGGCCTCGTGCGGGTACGACTGCACGGTGAGCTGCTTGCCCGCCGGCAGGGTCACGCTCTCGTTGTAGGTGCCGGCGCGCAGGACGATCGTCTGCCCGGAGCTCGCGCTGGCGACCGCCTTCGCGACCGTGCGGAACGGGGCCGACAGCGAGCCGGCGGCCGAGTCGGAGCCCTGCGGCGACACCACGATCGCACCGGCGGGCACCGCGTAGGCGGTCTGGCCCGGGTCGGCCGAACCGGTCGTCGTGCGGACGCCGGTCAGGTCGAGACCGGCCGTGACGGAGCCTCCCGTGCCTCCCGAGCCGCCCGTGGCCGGGGGCGTCGGGGTCGTCGGAGCGGTCGGGGTCGTCGTCGGGGTCGACGACGGCGTCGGGGTGGGAGTGGGGGTCTGCACCGGCGCCGTGGGCGTCGCGCTCGGCGTGGGCGTGACGCTCGGGGCCGGGGTCGAGGCCGTGTGCGGCAGGAGCTGGTGCGCGAGGAGGCCGGTGTGCCGGAGCGCGACGGGGCTCGACGCGCTCGACGAGTACGTCCAGAGTCCCAGGGCGCCGGCGCCGGAGAGGCGCTGAGCGGACGAATCCGTGCCGACGGCCTGCCAGGCCGGAGCGGTGGCGCCGGTGACGTAGGCGCGTGCCGAGACGGTCACCGGGGTCGCACCGGTCGCCTGGGCCTCCAGGGTGAGCCGTTGGCCGGCCGCGACCGTCGGGAGCACGACGCGCTCCCCGGCGAGTGTGGCCTGCTGGCCTCCGCTGTCGCCGACGCGCAGGAGCGAGAGCGTGGCGACGCCCTTCGGGCTGATCCGCAGTTGCGCGACGTAGGCGTGCGAGCCCGCCACACGGAGCCGGACGCCCGCATAGACGCCGTTGCCCGAACGCGGCACGGCCGCGACCGTGAACTGGTCGGACGCCTGGATGTCGCGCTGCGAGACGGACTTCAGGAGGGCGTCGGTGGACTGGCCGGGAGCGGGCGCGGTGAGGGTGCCGCCCGTGGCGGGGGACACCGATTGACCGCTCGTCCGGTTCACGGTGTAGGCGCCGCCGACGGGGGCGGAGCCCCAGCCGGTGCCGACCGAGCGGTTGAACGTGTCGGAGACGACGGTCGCACCGGTGTCGTACGACGTCGCGGCGGTCGCGCCTGCGGGCATCGTGAGCACGGCCATCGCGGCGACGACGGCGACTCCGACGCCGGCGAGCGCGGCGCGGAGAGCCTTCGCCCGGGTGCGGGTGGCTGAAGTGGCGGGTGTGGGGGATGTGGGGGTTTGGGTGAGGCGGTGTCTGGCCTTGCCGACCATGGACTGTCTTCCAATGCTGATTAGTTCACGAACAGAAAACACGAAGGTGAGACCAGGCCTTCTGCGCGGAGCTTGCCTGCAACCTAGCAGACGTCGAGGGGGGAGAAGAAGTTAACCTTCGACCATATCGCCGGTCGCGGAAACTCACCAGGGAACTATACCCCCCGTTCGGGGCGCGCTTCGCCATCGAGCAGAATGGAGTCATGCCCTTCCGCATCCTCACCGTCTGCACGGGCAACATCTGCCGTTCGCCCGCCATGGACCTCCTGCTCGCGCACGAGTTGCGCGACGACAGGAGGTTCGCCGTCTCGTCCGCCGGCACGCACGCCGAGGTCGGCTGGCCCGTGAATCCGCCGATGGACCGGATGCTCGCCGACCGCGGCATCGACGTCCGCAACTTCGCCGCCCGGCAGGCGACCCGCGACATCCTGTCGTCCTCGGAGCTGATCGTCACCGCGACGCAGCAGCACCGGGCCTGGGTGACCGACGAGGAGCCGCGCTCCGTCCGCCGCGCCTTCACGCTGACGGAGTTCGCGGACGCCATCGAGGGCGCGCCGGCCGGCCTCACTGCGGCCGAGCTCGTCGCGTGGGCCGCCGCCCACCGACCGGCGCTCCGGGTGCGCTCGCTCGGGTCGCCGATGCGGCGCGGCTACGACGAGGGCGACATCCTCGACCCCTACGGCCGCGGCGACGCCGCGTACGCCGGAGCGCTCGCGCAGATCGACCCGCTCGTCGAGCGCGTCGCGGCGGCTCTCCGCGCGACCGCCGGCTGAGCCCCGCCTGACCCCGCGCGACCCGCCGTCGGGCCCCGCAGGCCGATCACCCGCTCCGGTGACAATTCCTCACTTATATGCCAATATAGATGAGGAAGTCTCAATCGGAGGGGGTGGGCCGTGACCGGTCGTATCGGCTACGCAGCGGGCGCCTTCGACCTGTTCCACATCGGGCACCTCAACATCCTCAAGCACGCCAAGAGCCAGTGCGACTACCTGATCGCGGGCGTGGTGTCGGATGAGATGCTGCGGCTGACCAAGGGCATCGACCCGGTCGTCCCGCTCGCCGAGCGTCTCGAGATCGTCCGCAGCATCGCCCACGTCGACGAGGCCGTCGCCGAGACCGTGCCGGACAAGCTCGACACCTGGCGGGAGCTGCGCTTCGACGTGTTCTTCAAGGGCGACGACTGGCGCGGCACCCCCAAGGGCCTCCGCCTCGAGCGCGAGTTCGCCGCCGTGGGGGTGGAGGTCGTGTACTTCCCGTACACGGTCTCGACGTCCTCCACGCAACTGCGCGCCGCGCTCGCGGCCCTCGCGGGCTGAGCCGCGCGGGCCCGACGCTCAGACCAGCCGCACCCCGCCCGCCAGCACGAGCTCGCGCTCCGGTGCGAGCACCAGCGCCTCCGGCACGTTCTGCGCGTCCACCAGCACGACGTCCGCCGGGGCTCCGGCGACCAGATCGTGCACCGTACGGCCGACGAATCCGGCGGCGTCGCTCGTCGCGAGGCGGACCACATCGGTCAGCTCCTCGTCGCGCCGGGCGCCCGAGAGCTGGGCCAGGCGCGTCGCGAGGCGCAGCAGGTCGCCGTCGCCGTACGGGCCCCAGAGGTCGCGGATGCCGTCCGTGCCGAGCCCGACCGGCACGCCCGCGGCGCGCAGGTCGGCGAGCGGGAGGCGGGACGCGTTGATCGGCGCGACGGTCGTGATCGAGACGCCGGCCTCCCGCAGCTCCTCGACGAGCGCACGCTGCCGGGCCGGCGGCAGGTCGCCGATGGCGAAGCCGTGGGCCACGTTGACCCGGCCGGCCAGCCCCAGGGCGCGGGTGCGCTCCAGGATGAGGTCGTACTCGAAGGCGCCCAGCTCGCCGCCCTCGTGCAGGTGGATGTCGAGGCCGACGCCGCGCCGGTCGGCGATCTCGAACAGCGCGTCCAGCTGGCCCACCGGGTCGCGGTCGATCAGCGCGGGGTCGAGGCCGCCGATGTGGTCGGCGCCCTCCGCCGCGGCGCGGTCGAGCAGTTCCAGCACGCCGGGCCGGCGCAGCACGCCGTCCTGCGGGAAGGCGACGATCTCCAGGGCGACCGGCACGCCGAGGGCCGCCACAGCCTCCCGCACCACCGCGATGCCGCGGAGCCCGACGCCCAGGTCCACGTCGACGTGCGACCGGAACGCGGTGGTGCCCTGCGCGACCAGCGCCCGCAGCAGCTGCAGCGTGCTGTCCGGGCTCGGGATGCCCAGCTCGTCGCGGTGCGCGCGCTCGTGCGCGATGCGCCCCTGCGTCGTCGCCTCGCCACCGTAGGGCACCCACTCGCGGCCCCACCAGCTCTTGTCGAGGTGGGCGTGCGCGTTCACGAGCCCGGGGAGGGCGAGCAGCCCGCGCCCTTCGATCGTCTCGCCGTCCGCCGGGGCCGGGGCCGGCGCCGGTCGCGCCGGATCGTGCGGCTCGACCGCCGCGATCACACCGCCCTCGATCAGGATGTCGGAGGCCGCACCGCCCCACGGCCGGACGTTCGTCAGCAGCACGGTGGCCTCCTGCGCCCCGCTCATCGGTCCGCGAACCGATCGGTCGCCTCGATCAGGGCGTCGAGGATGCCCGGCTCGTCGAACGCGTGCCCGGCGTCCGGGATCATCCGCAGCTCGGCCTCCGGCCACGCCCGGTGCAGGTCCCACGCGGTCATCGGCGGGGTGCAGGTGTCGTAGCGGCCCTGCACGATCACGCCCGGGATGCCGGCGAGGGTGGGTGCATCCCGGATCAGCTGCCCCTCCTCGAACCAGCCGCCGTGCGTGAAGTAGTGGTTCTCGATGCGCGCGAAGGCGACCGCGTACTCCGGCTCGGTGAAGGTCGCGACCAGCTCGGGCCGCGGCAGCAGCGTGATGGTGGACGACTCCCAGCGCGACCAGGCGACCGCGGCCGGCCCGTGCACGGCCGGATCGGGGTCGGCGAGCAGCCGGCTGTACGCGCGGATGAGGTGCCCGCGCTCCTCCACCGGCACCGGCTCCAGGAACCCCTCCCACAGGTCGGGGAACAGCGCGGCCGCGCCGCCCTCGTAGAACCAGTCCAGTTCGGCGGCGCGCAGCGTGAAGATGCCGCGCAGCACCAGCTCGGTCACCCGGTCGGGATGCGTCTGGGCGTACGCGAGGGCGAGGGTGCTCCCCCACGACCCGCCGAAGACCTGCCACTTCTCGATGCCGAGGTGCTCGCGCAGCCGCTCCAGGTCGGCCACCAGATGCCAGGTGGTGTTGAGCGACAGGTCGGCCTCCGGCTCGCTCGCGTGCGGGAGGCTCTTGCCGCAGCCACGCTGGTCGACCAGCACGATGCGGTACTTCGCCGGATCGAAGAGGCGCCGGTGCGTCGGCGTCGTGCCGCCTCCCGGGCCGCCGTGCAGGAACACGACCGGCTTGCCGTCAGGGTTGCCGCTCGTCTCCCAGTACAGCTGCTGGCCGTCGCCGACGTCCAGCATGCCGGTCTCGTACGGCTCGATCTCGGGGTACAGGCTGCGCATGCTGTCGAGGCTACCGGTCGGTCAGAGGCGCGACGCGGACACGGAGAACGTGTCGCACGCCTGCGCACCCTGCTGGTAGCCGGTGGTGAACCAGCTCTGCCGCTGCGCAGCCGAGCCGTGCGTCCAGCCCTCCGGGTCGACCCGTCCGGTGGAGGCCTCCTGGATGCGGTCGTCGCCGACCGCGGCCGCCGCACTCAGCGCATCCTGGATCTGCGCCGTCGTGATCGGCTGCAGGAACGCGACGCCCTTCCCGTCGGTGGTCTTCGACGCGGCGGCGGCCCAGGATCCCGCGAAGCAGTCGGCCTGCAGCTCGAGCCGGACGCTGTCGGACGCCGCACCCGTCTGCCGGCTGGTGTGCTCCGCCATGATCCCGCCGATGTTCTGGATGTGGTGCCCCCACTCGTGCGCCACCACGTACATCTCGGCCAGCGGCCCGCCGCTCGACCCGAACCGCGAGCGCAGCTCGTCGTAAAAGCCCGTGTCGACGTAGATCGTCCGATCGGAAGGACAGTAGAACGGTCCCGTCGCGCTCGACGCCGAACCGCATCCCGTGCTCGTCCCTCCGGTGAAGAGGATGAACTCGGGCGACGTGTACCGTCCGCCGAGCGCCGGCAGCTCCGCGGCCCAGTACGCCTCCAGCGAGGCCGCCGCACCCTTCATCCGGCAGTCGACGCTCGCGTTGGCGTCGGCGCCCGTGTTGCACTCCTGCAACTCGGTGCCGGTGCCGATCTGCTCGGTCCCCGTGGTCCCGCCGCCCAGGAGGCCGCTGACATCCACCCCCAGCAGCTGCGCGATCAGGAAGATCGCGACCGCCCCGATCCCCACACCGCCCGCAGCGATCCCGGCGGTCCGCCCCCGGCGCTTGACCTTGCCCCCACTGATGTCCGCATCCGGATTGAACGTCATGCCGCACACGGTACCGCGGAGGGGGGCGGGCGGGTATCGGTCGATCCGTCGTCGCGCCGACCGCCTGCTCCTCCGCTCCGGTGGAAGACTGTGCGCGTGCAGTCGATCCGCGCCACCGTCCGGCTCCTTCCCGGAGGCCGCCGCTCGCCCGTCAGCCTCGATCGCGGGTACCGCCCGCATCTGGTGGTCACGGACGGCGACCCTCTCGGTGTGGTGATCCGCGGCGTCGGCAGAGCTCGCCTGGAACCCGGCGGCGACGAGGTCGAGGTTCTGGTCGAGCTCCCGTACGACATCGACTACGGCGCCCTCGTGCCGGGCGCGACCTTCAGCGTCCGCGAGGGGCCGAACGTGATCGGGACGGGGATCGTCCTCCGACGTCGACCCTCGGAACGCTGACGATGCCCTCCCGTCAGGGTCCCTCGGATCCAGCATCCCCGCCGCGCACCCCGCGGGCTAGGCTCGCAGCATGAGCACCTCCCCCGTCACCGTGACCATCACCGGCGCCGGCGGGCAGATCGGGTACGCCCTGCTGTTCCGCATCGCCTCCGGCCAGCTCCTCGGGGCGGACGTGCCCGTGCGGGTGCGGCTGCTCGAGATCCCGGCCGGTCGCTCCGCCGCGGAAGGGACGGCGCTGGAGCTGCAGGACGGCGCGTTCCCGCTGCTGCGGTCGATCGACGTGACGGAGGACGCGAACGCCGCGTTCGACAGCGCCAACGTCGCCCTGCTGGTCGGTGCGCGTCCGCGCGGCGCCGGGATGGAGCGGGCCGACCTGCTGGAGGCCAACGGTGCGATCTTCGGGCCGCAGGGCGCGGCGATCAACGCGGGCGCGGCGGACGACATCCGCGTGCTCGTCGTGGGCAACCCGGCCAACACCAACGCGCTCATCGCGAGCGCGCACGCGCCAGACGTTCCGGCCGAGCGCTTCACCGCCATGACCCGACTCGACCACAACCGGGCGGTGGCCCAGCTGGCCGCGAAGCTCGACGTGCCGGTCACCTCCATCGAGGGTGTGATCGTCTGGGGCAACCACTCCGCCAGCCAGTACCCCGACCTCAGCCACGCGACCGTCCACGGCCGCCCCGCCACCGAGCTGGTGGACGAGCGCTGGCTGGCCGACGAGTACATCCCGCGGGTGGCGAAGCGCGGCGCCGAGATCATCCAGGTGCGCGGCTCCTCCAGCGCGGCCTCCGCGGCGAGCGCCGCCATCGACCACGTCTACGACTGGGTGAACGGGACCGCCGAGCGCTGGACCTCCGCCGCCATCGTCTCCGACGGCAGCTACGGTGTGCCGGCCGGACTGATCTCGTCGTTCCCGGTGCGCGCCGTCGACGGCGAGTGGCGCATCGTGGATGGCCTCACGATCGACGACTTCTCCCGGCAGCGCATCGACGCCTCCGTCGCGGAGCTCGTGGAGGAGCGCGACGCCGTGCGGGCGCTGGGGCTGCTCTAGGGAGTCAGACAGCGCCCGTGGTCTTCGTGGGCTCTCCCCCGGATCGGAGGAGACGGAGCCTGTCATCGGTGATGAGCTCGATCGGCAGGATGCTGCTCTGACCATCCCGGTAGCGCACGACGACCAGCTTCCCGCGACGCCTGGCGTCGACGACGTGCGCGTACGCGATCGTCGAACGGATCCCTGCTGCCGAGAGCGTGAATGCCGACTCGCCGAAGCCGATGGCGATCGTGCGACCGCCGACGGATCGGGGAAGTGACTTCGCACCGTGAGATAGGCGGCGGGCGGGAGAACGACCACGGCGAGCGCGGCCGTCACCACGAACGGGCCCGCCGCATCCCGCAGCACGATCGCGGCTGCGACCGCGAACAGGACGCAGAACAGCATGAGCAGCCAGAGCGGCCCGCGCGCCAGACGACGGAATGCGTCCCAGGCGAGTCGGCGCACCATCCGCTCGTCGACCACGATGTCGCTCTGCAACCCCACCCGCTCCACGCGGCCATCCTAGGGGGCGCCGTTCGGGAGCCGCTTCCCCCGGGCCGGGGACAGGCCCCATCCATCCACTTGACGCAACACGCCGCCTCCCCGAGTGGAGAGACGGCGTGTTGTGACGACTCGTTGGCCCGGCGGCGAGTCAGCGCTTCTTCTGGCTCTTCTCCTGCGCCGGGAGGGTGCCCGCGGCGCGGTGCTCGGCGAAGTAGGCGCGGGCCTCGGCCTGGCGCTCGCCCTCGGCGCCGGTGGCGATCTTGGCGCGGACCAGCTCGGGGCCGTAGCCGAACGCGTCGACCAGGTCGACGGCGTGCGGGCGGATGCGCGTGAGCAGGCGGTCGATGTAGGCGGTGACGGCCTGTGCACGCTGCGGCGAGAGGCGGCCGTGGATGAGGTACCAGGCGAGGTGCTTCTCGATCAGCTGGAAGCCGAACAGGTCGCGCAGCCAGGTGAGCACCTGCTTGGTGCCGGCGTCGGGAGCCTGCTCCAGCGCCTCCGTGAATGCCTCCCACTGCAGCAGCTCGCCGTGGGCGCGGGCGGCCTCGATGAGCTCGTTCTGCTGTGCGTTGAACAGCTCGGCGGCGGCCTTCTTGTTCAGCTTGGAGGCGGGGCGCAGCCGGCCGGCGATCTCGCCGACCATCGTCTCCACGCGGTCGGTGAGCAGTTCCCGCTGGGTCGCCGACTCCTGCAGCCAGTTGACCGAGCGCGCGGTCGAGCCGAAGTCGCGCACCGTCTGGGCGACGGACCGCAGCCCGCTGCCGTGGTAGGCGCGGCCGGCGGCGTGGGTGACGACGTAGCGCGCGAGCGCGCCGGCGTCCGCCTTGGCGAACTTGCGGCTGAAGTCCGTCAGCAGACGCTTCGCGACCAGCTGCAGCAGCACGTTGTTATCGCCCTCGAAGGTGACCCAGATGTCGAGGTCCTGGCGGAGCGAGGTGATGCGGTTCTCGGTCAGGAAGCCGGAGCCGCCGCACGCCTCGCGCGCCTCCTGCAGCGTGTCGAGCGCGTGCCACGTGCTCAGCGGCTTGAGCGCGGCGGCGATGGTCTCGAGGTCCTGCCGGTCGTCGTCCGTCGCGGCCGTGCCGCTGAAGACGTCGTCGAACTTGTGCAGGAACACCTCGTGCGCGAAGCTCGCCGCATACGTGGTCGCGAGCAGCGGGAGCAGGCGGCGCTGGTGACGCTGGTAGTCGAGCAGCACCTCCTCGTCGGTGTCGCTCCCGGCCGTGAACTGGCGACGCTCGGCGGCATAGGTGAGCGCGATCTTCAGGCCGATCTTCGACGCGATCGTCGCGGACCCGTCGAGCGAGACCCGGCCCTGCACGAGCGTCCCGAGCATGGTGAAGAAGCGGCGGCCGGGGCTCTGGATGGGCGAGGTGTACGTGCCGTCCTCGGCCACGTCGCCGTAGCGGTTGAGCAGATCGGTGCGCGGGATGCGCACGCCGGTGAAGTGGAGGCGGCCGTTGTCGATGCCGTTCAGGCCGCCCTTCTGACCGTCGTCCTCGCCGCCGACGCCGGGCAGGAACGCGCCGTCCGCATCCCGGATCGGCACGTAGAAGGCGTGGACGCCGTGGTTGACGTTCTTGGTGACGAGCTGGGCGAACACGACGGCCGCGGTCGCGTCGACCGCCGCGTTGCCGAGGTAGTCCTTCCAGGCGCCGCGGAACGGGGTGTCGAGCACGAACTCCTGCGACTCGGGGTCGTAGGTCGCGGTCGTGGCGATGCTCGCGACATCCGAGCCGTGCCCGGTCTCCGTCATCGCGAACGCGCCGGGCACGTCGAGCGACATGATCCCGGGCAGGTACTTCTCGTGGTGCGGAGCGGTGCCGAGGTGCAGCACCGCCGCACCGAACAGGCCCCACTGCACGCCCGACTTGATCTGCAGCGACGGGTCGGCCGTCACCAGCTCCTCGAACGCGGCGATGTTGCCGCCGTGGTCGTCCTCGCCGCCGACGGACTTCGGGAAGGCGCGGTGCACCTGCCCGTTCTCGACGAGCAGACCGAGCTGACCGAAGACGCGCTTGCGGTGGTCGGCGACCGAGAGACCCTCGATCTTCTGCATCTCCGGGCGGCTGGAGAGCTCCCGAGACGCCAGACGCGCCTCGGCCCAGTCGCCGAGCAGCTGACGGCCCAGCGCCTCGACATCGACCCGCGGCGAGGCGCCCGCGGCGGAGGCCGGATTGGGGCGGGATGCGGCGGCAGGGGTGGCGGGGACGCGCTCGGCGGTGTCAACCATGAGTTCCTCTTCGATTCTCTCGGGGTCTCTGCCACGGTACGACCGCTTCACACAGAGCGGAAACGCGCGGTGCGCCGCCTACAAAACGCGACGGCGACGTCCGCAACGGGATTGGTGGGATCCTCCAAAACAGAGTGCTCCGGCTTGGAGGATCCGCAACCTCAGGCCGCGCGGCGGGCCTGCCGCGGGGCGGCGCGCAGGGCGTCGCGGGCGGGGGCCGCATCCCGGCCGGTGATGACGCTGCCGGGGTTCAGCTGGGCGTCGCGCTCGATGCGCGCACCGTTGCCGATCATCGCGTCGGACCCGATCTTCGCGTTGCTGCCGATCTTGACGTTGCTGCCCACGACGCTGCCCGCGCCGATGTGGACGTTCGCACCCACGAAGGTGCGGTCGCCGATCGTCGTGCCGCGGTCGATCCAGCTGCCGGCGCCGACATAGGCGTCGAGACCCACGCGCGCGTCGGCCTCCACGTAGGCGGTCGGCTCGATGTACGCCGACTCGGCCACCCGTGCGGTCGGAGCCACCAGCCCCCGGCCGTTGGCGTGCCGCCGATACCTGATCACTGCGCCGGTCTCGTCTTCGAGCTCCTCGATCATCCGTGCCATCGTCTCCTCCTTCGAGATCGTCGCGTATCCGAACATCTGTACAACACCGGGGGACGCGAGAAGATTCCCTGATCGCCCCAGAGAACGGCCACCGTACGCCGAGGAGCGTCGGGAGACCAGGGGTACAGATGGGAGACGGCTGGGGAGACGGTGGCAGATGGCCGAGCGGCGGCCCCGGAGGCTAGCCCTGCGCGGCCACCACGTCGATGAGCGCCTGTCCGTAGGCCTCGCGCTTCTTGGCGCCGATCCCGCTGATGCCGTCGAGGTCGCCCAGGCTCGCCGGACGGGCGGAGGCGACGGCGCGCAGGGTGGCGTCGCCGAAGACGATGTAGGCGGGGACCCCCTGCGACTTCGCCTCGCCCGCTCGCCAGGAGCGCAGCGCCTCGAAGAGCGGGAGGTCGGTCGGGGCGACGTCGGCCGGGGCCGCGCTGCGGGAGGACCGGCTGGCGCGCTCGGGCCGCTCGGGCTCGCGGCGCAGGATGACGGGCCGCTTGCCTGCCAGCACCTCGGCGCTGCCGGGCGTGAGCACGAGCACGCCGTACTCGCCCTCCGGCTTGAGTAGCTCCTGCGCGATGAGCTGACGGACGACGCCGCGCCACTGGCTCTCGGAGAGGTCGGCGCCGATGCCCCAGGTGGAGAGGGCGTCGTGGCCGTGCTGGTCGACGCGCGGCGTGCGCTTGCCGCGCACGATGTCGACGAGGTGCCCGGCGCCGAAGCGCTGGTTGCGCTCACGGGCCAGCCGCACGACGGTCGAGAGGAGCTTCTGGGCCGGTACGGTGCCGTCCCAGCTCTCGGGCGGCGTGAGGCAGGTGTCGCAGTTTCCGCACGGCTCCGAGCGCTGGCCGAAGTAGCCGAGCAGGTTGACCCGGCGGCACTGCACCGTCTCGCAGAGGGCGAGCATGGCGTCCAGGTGCTGGGTCAGCCGACGGCGGTGCGCGAGGTCGCCCGGGGAGTCGTCGATCATGCGGCGCTGCTGCACCACATCCTGCAGCCCGTAGGCGAGCCACGCGGTCGACGGGAGGCCGTCGCGGCCGGCGCGACCCGTCTCCTGGTAGTAGCCCTCGACGGACTTCGGGAGGTCGATGTGGGCGACGAAGCGGACGTTCGGCTTGTCGATGCCCATGCCGAACGCGATGGTCGCGACGACGATCACGCCCTCCTCGCGGAGGAACCGCGCCTGGGTCCTGGCGCGCAGGCCGGCGTCGAGCCCGGCGTGGTACGGCAGGGCCGTGAGGCCGCGGGCGGAGAGGAACTCCGCCGTGCGCTCGACCGAGTTGCGCGACAGGGCGTAGACGATTCCCGCCTCGCCGGGGTGCTCGACGGTGATGAAGTCGAGCAGCTGCTTGCGCACCTCCACCTTCGGCACGATGCGGTACTGGATGTTGGGCCGGTCGAAGTCGGCGACGAAGTGCTCGGCGCCCTCCAGCCGGAGGCGCGTCGTGATCTCGCGATGCGTCGCGTCGGTCGCGGTGGCGGTCAGCGCGATGCGGGGGACCTCGGGCCAGCGATCGGCCAGCTCGGAGAGGGCCAGGTAGTCCGGCCGGAAGTCGTGACCCCACTGGGAGACGCAGTGGGCCTCGTCGATCGCGAAGAGGGCGATGCGGCCCCGCTCGAGGAAGCGCTTGGTCGCCTCGGACGACAGGCGCTCGGGCGCGACGTAGAGGATGTCGAGCTCGCCGGCGAGGTACGCGCTCTCCACGGCGGCCCGCTGCTGCGGATCCTGCGTGGAGTTGAGGAACGCCGCCCGCACGCCGACGGCGGTGAGGGCGTCGACCTGGTCCTGCATGAGGGCGATGAGCGGCGACACGACGACGCCGGTCCCCTCGCGGACCAGGGACGGGATCTGGTAGCAGAGGCTCTTGCCGCCACCGGTCGGCATCAGCACGACGGCGTCGCCGCCGGAGACCACCTGGTCGATGATCCGCGCCTGATCGCCGCGGAAGCTGTCGTAGCCGAACACCGTCTTGAGCGCTTCGGCGGGAGTCGAGAAGCGCGGTGCAGTGACCGCGGGGGCACGGGTCACCGGGGCGCGAGTCGCGGTGGGCGCGGATCCGCCGGCGAGCGGTGCGCCGACGGGCGGAGCGTCGTCGTACGGCACCCCCGCGTACGGGTCGTCGCCGAAGTCGGGCAGCGGCGGCTCGTCCTCCAGCGGCGGCGCGTCGCGATCGTCCGGCACCCAGGCGTTCCAACTCATGCCCCGATCGTAACGACGACGCCTGACCGTCGCCCCCGGGGCCGTGAATCTGTGGATGCTCGCCGCACTCCACAGGCCTCCGATACGATCACCGCATGCGTCGGCTCATCGTCACCGAGTTCATGTCGCTCGACGGCGTCGTCGAGGCGCCGGGCGGCGAGCGCAGCCACCGCCACGGCGGCTGGACCTTCCCCTATGCGACCGACGCCCTGGAGGCCGCGAAACTCCAGGAGATCCGCGAGGCGGACTCCCTGCTCCTCGGGCGGCACACGTACGAGCAGTTCGCCGAGGCGTGGCCGCCGCGCGAGGGCGCGTTCGCCGACCGGATGAACAGCCTCCCGAAGACCGTGGTCGCCTCCGGGCGCGAGCCGCTCGACTGGAACGCCTCGCGGCTTGACACGGCGGCCTCCGGCACGGTGCGCTCCGCCGTGGCCGCGCTCAAGGAGGGCGACGGCGGCCCCATCCTGGTCGCCGGCAGCGCGACCCTCGTCCGCTCGCTCGTCGTCTGGGGCCTCGTCGACGAGCTCCGTCTCCTCATCTACCCCGTGCTGCTCGGCGGCGGCCGGCGCATCTTCCCGGACGACCGGGAGAAGTGGACGTTCGAGCTCGCCGAGCTCGACCGCTACGACAGCGGCGCCGTCCTCCACGTCTACCGCTTGGCCGGGAGCTGATGCCGGCCGTCGCGCTCGGCCTCCTCAGCGCCATCGTCTACGGGTCCGCCGACTTCGTCGGTGGCGTGGCGGCGCGGCGCATCGGGGCCCTCCGGGTGACCGCCGTCGGGGCGGTCAGCGGGCTGGCGCTGCTCCTCCTCTCCCTCCCCCTCGTCGGCGGCGCGTGGACGCCCGCCGCGCTCGGCTGGGGAGCGCTCTCCGGGGTGGTCGGCTCGATCGCCGTCTTCCTCCTCTATGCGTGCCTCGCGATCGGGCCGATGAGCATCCTGTCGCCCCTCACCGCCGTCGTCTCGGCGATCGTCCCGCTGACCTGGGGACTGATCGGCGGCGACCGCTTCGCCCCGATCGGCTACGTCGCTCTCGGGGTGGCTCTGGTCGCGGTCGTGCTGGTCGGCTTCGTGCCGGAGCGCGGCGCCGTCCGGCCCAGCGGCCGTGCCCTGCTCATGGCGGTGGGAGCCGGCGTCTTCATCGGGGCGTTCCTCATCCTGCTCGACCAGACCCCGGCCGACTCCGGCGTCGTGCCGCTGATCGCCAACCGCGCCGTCAACGGGGCCATCATGTGGAGCGTCGTCGGGCTCGCCGTGCTGCGCGCGCGGACGCGGCCCCCCGGCGCCGACCGGTTCACGGCGCGCGGCACCGGCCTCGCCGCGGCCAGCGGTGTGCTCGACGCCTCGGCCAACGTGCTCATCCTGATCGGCCTGCGGGCGGGCGACCTGGCGACGATGTCGGTGCTGGTCGCGCTGTACCCGGCCGGGACGATCATCCTGGCCGCCATCGTGCTGCGGGAGCGCATCGCTCCCGTCCAGTGGATCGGGCTCGCCCTCGCCGTCGGCGCCGCCGGCATGCTCGCCGCCGCCTGACCCCCCTCCGAGATTTGGCACAAATGTCGACTTCGGCGCCCCCATTCCCTACATTTGTGCCAAATCTCGGAGGGGCGGGCCGGGATACGGTGGAGGGATGGACGCCGACGCCCGCGCACGCGCGACGCAGAGACTCGAGCTGCTGCGGGTCATGCGCGCCGGCCGCGACCGCGTGGACGAGGTGCTCGCGATCATCCGCGACTCCGACAGCGACGACGGCGCGGCGGCGGCGATCGGTGAGCTGCTGGGCTGCGACGCCGGCACGGCCTTCGCTGTCCTCTCCCTGCAGTTGCGGCGGTTCCGCGTGCGCCCGACCGACCTCCTCACCGCCGAGATCGACGAGTTGGAGGCCGCGCTGAGCGCACCCGCCAGCGCGCCCGCCGCAGCGCCCGCACCCGCGCCCTCCGCGCCGTTCCGTCCCCGCGACGAGTACACCTCCCGCGAGCACCGGTACTCCCTCGGCACGGTGGAGGCGACGGGCGAGCCCTACGCGTCCGTGCCGGTGACGACGGGCGTGGCCGACTACGAGGAGTTCTACCGCCTGACGCCGGAGCAGCACGCCCGCTTCCTCGCCGACCCCGACGCCGCGCTCGCGTTCGTGGAGGAGTGCCGCCTGCGGGAGCACGACGACCTCCTGCTGCAGCAGCCGGGCTGGAACCGCGGCACTCCCTCCTGACCCGCGCGCATTCGGCACGAATGTGCGTTATGGCGGCGCCATTCCCGCGATTCGTGACGAATGTGCGGGAGGGAGGCGGCGCGTCAGCCCAGCGCGACCACGCGGGAGGTCGCGGCGGAGCGGCTCGCCGCCTCGACCACGCGGGTGAGCTCGAGCGCGTGACGGAGGTTGTCCTCGGCGACGGTGCCCGCGTGGATGTGGTCGACCCACTGGTCGAACGCGCCGGGCACGCCGTCGGGGACGGGCAGCTCGCTCCAGCCCTCGCCGTACCTCCCGCCCGAGACGAGCAGGCGCTCGCCGTCGTAGATCGCGGCGCCGCCGGTCCCCCGCAGCTCGATCCCGAACGCGTGCGGCGCGGCGACGACGCTCGTCTCGAGCACGCCGATCGCGCCGCCGGGGAAGGTCTCGGTGACCACGGCGTTGTCCTCGACCGCCCGGCCGGTGATGCTCCCGAAGGCGGCGCTCACGGTGAGCGGCTCCGCCCGCTGGAAGAGGCGGGTGAGGTAGACGGGGTGGCAGCCGAGGTCGATGAACGCACCGCCGAGCGCGGCCGAGGGGTCGCCGAAGCGGTCGGGCAGCCAGCCGGCGACCCAGCCGTCGTGGGTGAGGCGGACGCGCGAGTAGGTGAGGGTGCCGAGAGCGCCCTCGTCCAGGAGGCGCGAGATCGCCTGCGTGTAGCCGTCGTAGAGGCGCGGCAGCGAGACGACGAGCGCGACACGGGCGGCGGAGGCCGCGGCGATGAGCTCCTCCGCGTCGGCGACCGTCGCGGCGAGGACCTTCTCCGTGAAGACGTGCTTGCCGGCGGCGATCGCGCGCAGGATCACGTCGCGGTGCTGGTTCGTCGCGGTGGTGACCGTGACGCCGTCGAGGCCGGGCCGGGCGAGCAGCTCGTCCAGGTCGGCGACGAACTCGACGCCGTAGGAGGCCGCGGCCTCGCGCCCGCGCTGCTCGTCGTCGTCCCAGATCGCCACCAGCTCGGTGCCGGGATGCTCCTGCGCGGCCGTGGCGTAGTCGCTCGCGTGCACGTGCCAGAAGCCGATTGCGGCGATCGTCAGCGGTTTCGTCATAGGAGCCTCCTCGCCCGAGGGTATCGTGGGTCGCCGAGCAGGGAGGGCGCCGATGAGCACACCGCACGATCCGGCCGACGATCTGGAGAACGGCCGCGAGCACCTGGGCGACGTCAGCCAGGCGGTCCAGGACTTCGCCAGCGAGCAGGAGGGCTACCACAAGGGGCTGTCCGCGCGTCAGCTGCAGATGATCGCCATCGGCGGCGCGATCGGCACGGGCCTGTTCCTCGGTGCGGGAGGCCGCCTCGAGCAGGGCGGACCGCTCCTGGTCTTCGTGTACGCGATCTGCGGCTTCTTCGCGTTCCTGGTGCTGCGGGCGCTCGGCGAGCTGGTGCTGCACCGGCCGTCGTCCGGCTCGTTCGTGTCGTACGCGCGCGAGTTCTACGGCGAGAAGATGGCGTACGTCGCCGGGTGGATGTACTTCCTCAACTGGGCCATGACCGCGATCGTCGACTCCACGGCGATCGCGCTCTACGTGAAGTACTGGACGCTCTTCACCTCCGTGCCGCAGTGGCTGCTCGCCCTGATCGCGCTCGTGGTCGTCGTGAGCCTCAACCTGATCTCGGTGAAGGTGTTCGGCGAGATGGAGTTCTGGTTCGCGCTGATCAAGGTGGGGGCGCTCGTGGCGTTCCTGGTCGTGGGCATCGTGGTGCTGGCGGCGGGATGGCCGACCGACCTGGGCCCGACGGGCATCGCGATGCTGGCCGAGAACGGCGGGTTCCTCCCGCACGGCGTCGCCACCATCGCGATGGCGATCGTGCTCGTGCAGGGCGTCGTGTTCGCCTACGCCGGGGTGGAGCTGGTCGGCATCGCGGCGGGCGAGACCGCGAACCCGGAGAAGATCATGCCGCGCGCGATCAACAGCGTCGTGTTCCGCATCGCGGTGTTCTACTGCGGCTCGGTGCTGCTGCTGGCGCTGCTGCTGCCGTCGAGCGCGTACAGCGCGAGCGAGAGCCCGTTCGTCACCTTCTTCAGCCACCTCGGCGGCCCGCAGCTGAGCGCGGTCATCGGCTCGGTCATGAACTTCGTCGTGCTGACCGCGGCGCTCTCCAGCTTGAACGCGGGGATGTACTCGACCGGCCGCATCCTGCACTCGATGGCGCAGACCGGCGCCGCCCCCGCCTTCACCGGCCGGATGAACCCGCGCGGCGTGCCGTACGGCGGCATCCTGCTCACCGCGGCGATCGGCGTGCTGGGCGTCTTCCTCAACCTCGTGGTGCCCAAGCAGGCGTTCGACATCGTGCTGAACGTCGCCGCCCTGGGCATCATCACGAGCTGGGCGATGATCATCCTCTGCCAGATGCAGCTGCGGCGGTGGTCGTTGCAGGGGCGGATGACGCGCCCGTCGTTCCGCCTCTTCGGCGCGCCGTTCACGGCCTACCTGACGCTCGCGTTCCTCGTGCTCGTGCTGGTGCTGATGGCGTTCGACTACCCGACGGGGACGTGGACGGTCGCCTCGCTCGTGGTCATCATCCCGCTGCTGATCATCGGCTGGTACGCGCAGCGCGGCCGCATCCTCGAGATCGCCCAGAAGCGCGAGGGATACACGGGAGCCCACCCCGTCGTCGCCTCGCGCCGTCCGCCCCGCCCACCGCGTCCACCGCGCCGCCCCTGAGCCGAAGTTCACGTCGTGGCGCTCATTCCGGCCGGAATGGGCGCCACGTCGTGAACCTCGGCGAAAGGCCGGGGCTCTCCCGGTCGGCTTGTAAGGCTAGCCTTGCCTCTCTAGGCTGAAGGCGACATGAAGAACATCAGCACGCGACTCCTCCTCACCTGCGCCGCCATCGGCGTGGCCGGCGGCATCGTCTTCTCGATCTCCGCCTACATCTCGGGCACGGTCGCCGCGGCGGCCCCGATGTTCTACGGCGCGGTGATCGGCGTGTACTTCCTACCGGGCGTGATCGCCCAGGCGCTGCTGCGCCGCGGCGGGGTCGCCCTGATCACGTCGGTGATCGCCGGGCTGGTGTCGGTGCCGTTCCAGCCGATCGGGTTCGCGGCCGTCATGGCGGCCGGCTCGATCGGGCTGCTGCAGGAGGTGCCGTTCGCGATCACGCTGTACCGGTACTGGAGGGCGTGGCTGTTCTACGTGGCGGTCACCATCGCCGGGCTGATCTTCGGATTCGGCGTCTTCATCGCGCAGGGCGCCGATCTGGCGGAGCCGTGGGTGCAGGTCGTGCACATCGGACTGTTCGTCGTCAGCCCCATCCTCTTCACCTGGCTCGGTCGCGTCGTCGCCGCCGGGCTCGACCGCACCGGAGCTGGCCGCGGACTGCAGCTGCCGATCGTGCGCCCGCGCCGCCGCGACGCCGGCCCGCTGCCGATGATGGCCGCCTGACCGCCGTGACGGCGGGGCCCGCGCCCCTGCGGGTGCAGGGGGTGCGCATCCGGCACGAGGGCGCCGAGACGTGGACGCCGGACGGGGTGGATGTCGCCGTCGCGCCGGGCGAGGTGCTGCTCGTGCTCGGGCCGAGCGGTTGCGGCAAGTCGACGCTGGCGCTCGCGCTGAACGGCCTGGTGCCGCACGCGGTCCCGGCGACGCTCGAGGGCACGGTCGCCGTCGCCGGCGTGGACACGGCGGGCGCGCGCGTGGCCGATCTCAGCGAGCACGTGGGGATGGTGTTCCAGGATCCCGACGCGCAGCTGGTGACCGCGACGGTGCTGGACGAGGTGTGCTTCGGCCCCGAGAACCGCCTCGTGCCCGCCGCCGAGGTGCTCGCACGCGCGGAGCGGGCACTGCGGGCGGTGGGGCTCTGGGAGCGCCGGGCCGACGATCCCGACACCCTCTCCGGCGGCGGCAAGCAGCGCCTGGCGATCGCGTGCGCGCTGGCGCTGGACGCTCCCCTCCTGGTGCTGGACGAGCCCACCGCGAACCTCGATCCCGCGGGCGCCGAGGAGGTGTACCGGCTGCTGGGAGAGCTGGTGGCCGACGACTCCGGGCGGTCCGTCGTGCTGGTCGAGCACAACCTCGACGCCGCGATGGGCATCGTCGACACGGTGCTGGTGCTGGATGCCGACGGCCGGCCCGTCGCCCACGGCCCGGCCGCGACGGTGCTGCGCGAGCGGGCGGAGGAGCTGGCCGCCCTGGGCGTCTGGCTGCCGACCGCGACGATCGCCGCTCTGCGCCTGCGCGGCGCCGGCCTGACGCTCGACCCGTTGCCCCTCACGCCCGAGGACCTCACCGCGGGGCTGGCGTCCGCGGACGGCCCCCTCCGCGCGACGGGAACCGAACCGTCCGCGACGGCCACCACCACCCCCGCGGCCACCGCCACGCCCGCCGCCACCGCCTCCCCCGCGACTCCCGCCCCGGCGGACGCGCCCGCCCCGGTTGACGCCCCCGCCGTCGCCGTCTCCCGCCTCACCCTCCGCCGCGGACGCCGGGAGGTGCTGCACGACGTCTCCCTCCGCATCGCGCCGGGCGACTTCGTCGCGATCGTCGGCCCGAACGGCGCCGGCAAGAGCACCCTCGTCCAGGCGATCGCGGGCGTGCTGCGACCGCCCCGCGGCACGGTGGCCCTCGGCCGCGCCGGCACCGAGGGCGTCGACCCGGCCCGTGCGTCGGCGGGCGCGCTCGCCGCGACGGTCGGCTTCGTCTTCCAGAACCCCGAGCACCAGTTCGTCGTCCACACCGTCGCCGACGAGCTCGCCTACGGCCTCCGCCAGCAGCACCGCCCCGCCGCGGAGATCGACGAGCGGGTCGAGCGGATGCTCGCGACGCTCGGTCTCGGCGCCCAGCGCGACGCGCACCCCTTCCTCCTCTCGGGCGGCCAGAAGCGACGGCTCTCGGTCGGGACGGCGCTGATCGCGGGCGCCCCGCTGCTGGTGCTCGACGAGCCGACGTTCGGCCAGGACCGGGCCCGCGCGGCCGAGCTGCTGGAGCTGTTGGCCGCGCTCAACGCCGCCGGCACGACGGTCGTCGTCGTGACGCACGACCTGGGGCTGGCCGCCGAGTACGCCTCGCACGTCGCCGTGATCGACGACGGTCGCGTCGCCGCGTTCGGCGCGGCGGCGGCCATCCTGCGCGACGCCGCCCTGCTGGAGCGCTCGGGGCTGCGCCAGCCTCCACTCGTCCGCGCGCTCGCCGATCCGCGCGTGCCCGCGGCGGTGCGCGGTGCCACCCGGCTGCGCGACCTGCCGGGAGGAGCGCCGTGACCTTCCTCGCCGCCGACCCCTACGGCACCGGGGCGCCGCCCGCCGGCCGGTTCCTGCACCACCTCAACCCGCTCGCGAAGGTGGCCGCGGTCGTTCCGGCGTGGGTCGCCCTGCTCTTCACCCGGGACGTGGTCACCCCGCTCGTGCTCCTGCTGCTCGGGATGCTGCTCCTGCTCGTCGGGGCACGGCTGCGGCCCGGAGGGCTGGCCGCCCTGCTCGTGGGGGTGCCCGTGGTCGTGCTGGTGATGGCGATCAGCTTCGGGTTCTGGACCGACCCGTCGCGCGTCGCCGATCGCACGGTGCTCTTCTCAATCGGCGCGTTCGACTACACGGCGGGTGCGCTCGCCGTCGGGTTCGCGACCGCCCTGCGCCTGACGGCCCTCGTCGTCCTCGCGCTCGTCGGCGGCCTCACGACGACGGGGCCGGACCTCGCGCGGGCGCTCGTGGCGCAGCTGCGCATCCCGTACCGCATCGGCTACACGGCCGTCGCCGCGTACCGGTTCGTTCCGCGGTTCGGCGCCGAGCTGACGCTGATCCGGCAGGCGCAGCGCGTGCGCGGCGTGGCCCCGGGGCGCGGGCCGGTCGCCGCGTTCCGCCGGGCGTTCGCGGCGGTCGTGCCGCTGCTGGCGTCGAGCATCCGGCACGCCGACCGGATGGCGCTGGCGATGGAATCGCGCGCGTTCGGCGCGCATCCCACCCGCACCGAGCGGACGCCGTCGCGCTGGCGCGTGCGCGACACCGTCTTCACCCTCGCGGGCTGGGCGGTGACCGCCGCGGTGTTCGTGCTGGTCGCCCGCTGACCCGCGGGCGACCGACGCCGGTCAGGAGCCGGAGGGCCCCTCGTTGCCGGCCGACTCGTCCGTGATGACGAGCCCGGAGGCGCGGCCGGCGGCGACGATCATCGACTCGATCCAGTCGCGGTTGATGCTGATGGCGCGGGAGCCGCTGTAGTAGATGTGGATCGGCACGCCGTTGTCCACCCAGATGGCGTGGCGTCCGCTGCCGCGCTCGACCGGGAGCGGCCAGGAGAGGAAGAAGTTCTCCCCGCGCCGGAGCTTCGTGCTGATGACGATCTGCAGGTGCGTCAGCACCCGGTCGTCGATCTCGAAGCTCTCACCGTTGTACGCGAGTGTTCCCACAGCCAAGCCTTTCACCGGCGCCGGGACGGGTGTGGCGCCTCCTGGCAGGATACCCGCCCCGGGCGACGCTCGGCACGAGGCGCGGTACAGTCGATGCAACGACCCGCACCCAGCTTCCGGAGGTACTCCCGCACATGATCGTCAACCGGCTCACCGTGGATGGAAAAGACTACTTCCTGCCGGAGCCGGTGACGGAGCTGCGCACGAAGATCCTCGAGGCGGTCAAGGCCGGCGGCGGCTACGTCAACATCCCGCCGCTGCGCGGAGGGCCCGGCGTCGACATCCTGTTCTCCCCGGGCATGCCGGTGGTGTGGACGCAGATCGACGTCGGCGGAGACGGCTCCGCCGACTCCGGGATCGTCGAGCCCGACGCGGACCTCGACAGCCTCTGAGCCGTCCGGTCCGTCCGCGCGCCCGGGACCGCTAGGCCCGGGCGTACTCGCGCAGCCACGCGCCGAACTGCTGTTCGTCGGCGGGCTGGGCGATGAGGTAGCCCTGTGCTCGGTCGCAGCCGAGGGCGCGCAGCCGGTCGAGCTGGGCTCGCGTCTCCACGCCTTCACCCACGGTGCGGATGCCGCGCTCGTGCGCGAAGTCGATGACGGTGGCGATGGAGCGCTCTGCGTCGTCCGGCGCCACCAGGCGGCGGTCGAGCTTCAGCTCGGACGCGCGCAGGTCGAGCACCCGGCGCTGCGACGAGTGACCGGCTCCGAAGTCGTCGATGGAGACGACGACGCCCAGGTCGCGCAACCCGTCGAGCCGTTCGGCGACGAGTGCGGGATCGGCGATCACCGTCTCCTCCGTGACCTCCAGGGTGAGGCGGGTCGGGTCGATCCCCGAGGTGTCGATCTCCTCGCGGACGCTCAGGTAGAACTCCTCGGTCGCCAGCTGCGAGGGCGCCACGTTCACGGCGACGTCCAGCGGCCGTCCCTTGCGCTGCCACGACACGGCGGCCCGGCAGCCAGCGCGGAGCATCTGCCGACCGAGCTGGTGGATGGCGCGGGTGCGCTCCGCGATCGGGATGAAGACCGCGGGCGGCACGAAGCCCAGTTCGGGATGCCGCCAGCGGCCGAGCAGCTCGGCCGCCACGACGCGTCCGGTCGGCACCGAGATCTGGGGCTGGAAGAAGGGGACGATCTGCTCGTCCTCCACCGCGACGGGCAGCTCGGCGACGAGGCGCTCGATGCTGCTCGACTCACGGATCAACGACATATATGCGATCGTTCCCGATCCGCATCCGAGAGTCAACGGGGGTTGCAATCGTCTTAAAGGGGTGTATACACCGATCCGACTCCCGTCTCTATCCCTCCCGCCCGCGGATTCCGCACCGGATAATAGAAAGCGTCCGACCCGAATCGCCCCGTAGTAGTGCCGGGCCGCCCACCGAGGAGCCGCATGACCTTCGTCGCCTCCGACGAGATCGACGCCACACCCGTGCAGCGTCGCAACAACGTCCGCGTGAGCGGTGCCGCCACCGGCCGGCCGATGATGTTCGCGCACGGCTTCGGCTGCAGCCAGGAGATGTGGCGCCTGGTCGCGCCCTCGTTCGAGGCGGAGCACCCGGTGGTGCTGTTCGATCTGGTCGGCTCGGGAGGGTCGGATCTCGCCGCGTACGACGCCGGCAAGTACGACTCCCTGCACGGCTACGCCGACGACGTGATCGAGATCGCGGAGGAGCTCGGTCTGACCGACGCGGTCTTCGTCGGCCACTCGGTCAGCTCGATGATCGGCGTGCTCGCGGCGATCCGCCGGCCCGATCTCTTCGGCGCGCTCGCGCTGGTCTCCCCGTCGCCGCGCTATGTCGACGACGACGGCTACCGCGGCGGCTTCAGCCAGGAGGACATCGACGGCCTGCTCGACGCCCTGGACCGCAACTACCTCAACTGGTCGGCGACGCTCGCGCCGCAGATCATGGGCAACCCCGGCTTCCCGGAGCTCGGCGACGAGCTCACCGAGAGCTTCTGCCGCACCGACCCCGAGATCGCCCGGCAGTTCGCCCAGGTGACGTTCCTGTCGGACAACCGCCGCGACCTCGCCAAGGTCACCGTGCCGACGCTGATCCTCCAGAGCTCGGACGACATCATCGCGCCCGTCGAGGTGGGCCGGCACGTGCACGAGAACATCGCGGGCAGCACCTTCGTGCAGCTCGACGCGACCGGGCACTGCCCCCACCTGTCGTCGCCGCAGGAGGTCGAGTCCGCGCTCCGCGCATTCGTCGAGGTCACCGCGACGCGATGACGACGGACGATCTGGCCGCGCTCTACGACGCGGCGCCCTGCGGCCTGCTCACCACCGACCCGGAGGGGCGCATCACCCGGGCGAACGCCGCCCTCGCGGCCTGGACCGGCTACTCCCGCGACCAGCTCGCGGGCCGGACGTTCGCCGAGCTCCTCGACCCCGGGAGCCGGATCTTCTACGAGACCCGCCAGCTGCCCGTCCTGCTGCTCGACGGCGAGGTGCACGAGGTCGCGGTGAACGTGATCGCCGCCGACGGCACTCGGCTGCCCGCCCTGATGAACTCCACGACGGTGACGGATGCGGACGGCGCCCTCGAGCGGATCGACGTGGCCGTGTTCGACGCCAGCCGGCGCGAGGACTGGGAGCGGCAGCTGCTCGCCGCCCGCCGCGCCGCCGAGGAGTCGGAGGCCCGCACGCGCGCGCTGCAGGAGGCCTCGGCGGCCTTCGCGGGCTGCGACACCGAGGACGAGCTCGCCGTGATGCTCGCGGCGGGCGCCCGGCACGCCTTCTCCGCCGCGGACTCCGCGGTCCATTTCGCGACGGCGGGCGGCTTCGTGCTCGCGGGAGGGACGGAGCCCGTCGACCTGCACGCCCTGCTCGGCGACCGCGAGCTCGACGAGCACATCCTCGTGCTGCGGACCGACGAGGAGGAGGACGAGCAGCTCGTCGCGACCCTCGAGGAGGCGCGGGTGGCCGAGATCACCGTGACGCCCCTGCTCGACGGGGATCAGGTGATCGGGGCGATCACCTGCTTCTTCGGCCGGGCGCGCGGGCTCGACGACCTCCAGACCGATCTGCACTACGCGCTCGCCCGCCAGGCCGCGCAGGTGCTCCGCCGCATCCGGCTGCAGGCGCTGCTGGAGGCGTACGCCCTGCACGACCCGCTGACCGGCCTGGCGAACCGCACGGCCCTGCGCAGCAGCCTCAGCGACGCGCTGGCGACGGCGACCGAGGCCCGCACCCCCATCGCGCTGATCTTCGTCGACCTCGACGGCTTCAAAGAGATCAACGACGTCTTCGACCACGGGGTCGGGGACGAGGTGCTCCGGGAGGTGGCGAGCCGGCTGAATGCGAACATCCGGCAGGGCGACGTGGTCGGCCGGTTCGGCGGCGACGAGTTCCTGATCGTGTGCGAGGGCGCGGACGAGGTGGCGGCCGAGGCGATCGCCGAACGCATCCGCGCCGCGATCCGCGCTCCTCTGCTCGGAATCGCGGACGAGCGCGCGATCAGCGCGAGCATCGGCGTCGCGGTCTACCGTCCGGCCGGGCGCGACCCGCTCTCGACGGCCGACATCTTCCGCTTCGCCGACAAGGCGATGTACGCGTCGAAGGACGCCGGCAAGGACCGCGTCAGCGTCACGACGATCTGAGCCACTCGTCCCGGTGGCGCAGGAGGTCGGCCGGGTCGTCGTAGACCAGGGCGGCACCCGCCTCTGTCAGCTCGTCGGCTCCGCTTCCGCCGGAGCGCACCCCGATCGAGCGCACCCCGGCTCGCTGGGCGGCGCGCGCATCCCACACCGCGTCGCCGATCATGATCGCCTGGTCCGCGGTCGCGCCGACCCGGTCGAGCGCGACCTGCAGGATGCCGGGGTCGGGCTTGGCGTCGTCGACGTCGTCGGCCGAGGTCGTGGCGGTCACCGCGTCGCCGGCGTCCAGCGCCTCCAGCAGCAGGTCGAGCTCGTCGTCGGGGGCGGAGGTGGCGAGCACCGTCTGCACGCCGGCGTCGCGCAGCGCGCGCAGCAGGTCGGCGGCTCCCTCGAAGGCGGCGAGGCGGGACGCCATGCCGCGGTAGTTGCGGGAGTGCAGGTCCGTCGCGCGCGCGACCCAGTCGTCGTCGCGCTCGCCCACCAGCGAACGGAGCAGACGGTCGGAGTCCTGGCCGATCGCACGGTGGATGCGCCAGGCGTCCACGTGCACGCCGCATTCGTCGAACGCGCGCTGCCACGCGTCCACGTGCAGGTAGTTGGAGTCGACGAGCGTGCCGTCGACATCGAAGAGGACTGCGGAAACGGTCATACCCCTGCTTACACCCCTTGACAGATTCGTCCACTCCCGTACGTTGGTTAGCGCACTAACCGGATGGCAGGCCGGACCGGATGAGCCGGGCGGCAGTACTGCATCCCCGGTTACGGCGGCGGCCTGCAGACGGGGGTCTCAGCGGGCCGCCGCCGCGCCTCCCGGTCGGGATCGCGGGCGCCGGACGCCTCGGTCGTCGCGGATGAGCGCGTGCGCCGTCGTGCAGCCGAGCTGCGCACCGCGCTCGGCACGCGAGGGGCCCACCCCGAGCAGCTCCAGGAGGTCGTGCTCGACCCCGCCGGGAACGGGGACGAACCGCATGCGCTCGGCATCGAGGCCGGTCAGCGCGACGACGGTGAGCCGCCAGTCCGTGCCGTCGCCCCATCCCGGGCGGGCAAGGGGCGTGTGCGTGACGCGGACGGCGACGAATCCGCCCGGCTCCGGCCCGACGGCGAGCAGCTCCACTGCGGTCGGGGACGCGTCCGCGGTCGGCTCGGCCGGCGGGTGCAGCGCGGCGCGGAGCCGGTCGAGCTGCGCGCGGAGGCGTGCGTCGGCAGGGAGGTCGGTACCCATGGCGTCTCCTGGGGTCGGCGGTGAGACGCGCGCGCGGGACGGGGATGCGGCGCCTCACCCAAGAGACGCGGGAACCGCCGCAGCGTGACGGGAAAAGCGCCGGATCGGTCGGGTCAGCGCGCCGACGAGGCGTCCGGGCGCGCGATGCTTGCGGCCTCCTCGAGGGCCGGGAGCGCGGCGTGCAGGGCCGCCACCTGCGCGGGGTCGAGCCCGTCGAGGATGCGCGTGACGGCGCGCGCTCGGTCGGAGCGCGCCTCCCGCAGCAGCTCGATGCCCGCGTCGGTGCCCGAGACGAAGAAGGAGCGGCCGTCGTCGGGGTCGGGTGTGCGCTCGACCAGTCCGCGCGCCTCCAGCTCGGAGACGAGCCGGGTGACCGTGGGGGCGGCGACCTGCTCGACGGCGGCGACCTCGCTGGGGCGCAGCGGCCCCGTGCGGACGATCGTCGACAGCGCGGAGAGCTGGCCGTGGCTCAGCCCGCCGGTGCCCGAGCGGATGCGGCGGTTCAGGCGTCCGACGGCGAGCGCGAGCCGTCCGGCCACGTCGTCGCGGTCCGGGCCGGTCATCTCGTCATGCTCGGGCTGCACCCACGTCCTCGCCTTCGTCGCTGGTGGACCGCTCGGCCGCGGTCCCCTCTCCATGAACATACTTGGCTCCGCCTGCGAACGAGGCGATGGCGCCGATGATGCTCATGATCGCCGCGGCGAGGAACACGATCACGAGCCCGTCGTGGAACGGGCCGGAGATGAGCTGGGGGAAGAACTCCTTGCCCGTCAGCGTGGCCGCATCCACCTTGGCGCTGGAGAGCAGGCCGGTCGGCGCGAGCAGGCTCTGGATGGGGTTGTAGCCGAGGAAGGCGGCGAACAGGCTGCCGACCGGTGGCGTGTTGCCGATCTGCGAGGCCACCGTCTGCGGCACGCCGTGCGACGTCAGCCCCTGCGTGAGCGCGGTCGGCAGTGCGACCGAGAGGCCCGCGATCATCAGCGAGAAGAAGATGCCGATGGAGAGCGAACTGCCCGCGTTGAGGGCGACGCCCGCCATGCCCGACGCCGCGCCGCGCTCGTTCGGCGGCACGCTGTTCATGATCGCCGTGCGGTTGGGCGACGAGAACAGGCCGGAGCCGATGCCGTTGAGGCCGGTGAGCAGCGCGAACTGCCAGTACTCGAAGTTGACCGGGATGAGCAGGAGGCCGATGAAGGTCGCCGCGACCAGCACCAGGCCGACCGTGGCGAAGCCGCGCGAGCCGAAGCGATCGGAGAGCGCGCCCGAGATCGGGCCGGCGATGAGGAAGCCGATCGTGATCGGGAGCATGTAGATGCCGGCCCAGAGCGGCGTCGACTCGTAGCTGTAGCCGTGGAGCGGCAGCCAGATGCCCTGCAGCCAGATGATCAGCATGAACTGGAGGCCGCCGCGCCCGATCGCCGCGAGGAAGCCCGCGAAGATCCGGCCGAGAACGGTCTGATCCGGAACAGCCGCATGTCGAACATCGGCGACGGCACCTTCAGCTCGACGAACACGAACGCCACGAGCAGCAGGATGCCGCCGATGATCGAGCCGAGCACCCACGGGTTGCCCCAGCCCTGGCTGCTGTCGCCGTAGGGCTGGATGCCGTAGGTGATGCCGGTCAGCAGGGCGACCAGCCCGATCCCGAACGTCAGGTTGCCGAGCCAGTCGATGCGGCCCGGGTTCTTCTGGCCGACCTCGTGCAGCGACTTGATCGACCAGATCGTGCCGATCACGCCGAACGGAACCGACACGAAGAACACCATGCGCCAGTCGATCTCGGCGAGCACGCCGCCCAGGATGAGGCCGATGAACGATCCCGCGATCGCCGCCACCTGGTTGAGTCCCAGCGCGAAGCCGCGCTTGTTGGCCGGGAAGGCGTCCGTCAGGATCGCCGTCGAGTTGGCGAACAGCATCGCACCGCCGATGCCCTGCACGAACCGCCAGCCGATCAGCCACGTCGCCGCCGGTCCCCCGGTGAACGGGTCGAGGCAGAGCAGGATGGCCGCGATGGTGAAGATCACGAAGCCCAGGTTGTAGATGCGCACGCGCCCGTACTGGTCGCCCATGCGGCCGAACATCACGACGAGCACCGCGGTGACGAGCATGTAGCCCATCAGCATCCAGAGCAGGTACGAGACGTTGCCCGGCTCCAGCGGGTTCAGCTTGATGCCGGTGAAGATGGCGGGCAGCGAGATGATGACGATCGACGAGTTGATCGTCGCCATGAGCATGCCGAGCGTGGTGTTCGAGAGCGCCACCCAGCGGTAGTGCGGGTGGTCTTTGGTGAAGATGCCGGTGCGGGCCACGGGAGTTTCCTGACTTGGGACGTGCGGGTACGTGGAGTCGTTGCTTTATATGCATTAACTATATAGCCGGGAAATAGACTCTGCCATCGTCCGGTTGCCTTCGGGGTGTGTGTGAGACACAACTCAACCTGGCAGTTGCACAACGCCGTTGGCAGTGACGCGCAACCTACTTGGCAGTTCACAACAAAGTTGGCAGCGGCTCGGCCTTCTCCTCATCGGGGCGAGGATCGTGGTGCTCGGGGTCCGGAACGCAGACTCGGCTAGAGTACGCACGCATCCAAGACCGGCGAGAGGACGCGTCAGTTCCCGACCCGCGCCGCGCGCAAACCAGCGAGCACCTCGTCGAGATCCTCATCGTCTTCGACACCTGTCGCCGCGATCGCCTCGTACTGCTCCTGGCGGCGGCGCTCGGCGTACGCGAGCACATCGCCGAGTGCGACCCGACGGTGTGCAGTTCCGACGCGCTCAAAGGGAATCTCGCCCGCATCCAAAAGCTTGACCAGGGTTGGCCTGCTGATGCCCAACAGATCGGCGGCCTGCTGCGTGGTGAGCACCCGAGACTGGGGCTGAATGGTCACCGCTTGTCCCAGACGCATGGCCCCAACAACCTGCTGCAGCAGCTGGTACACCGGTGCAGGCACCTCCGTGCGATCGTCCTGATCAGCACCCACCAGGTAGTACCGTGGATGATCCCTGAGCGGCCGATCGAACAGATCATGCAGACGCTGCAGATCGTTCTCATCTCCCGGCAGATAGGTGCGGGCCAACGTGGTAGCGCTCATCATCGCCTCCTTCGAAACAAACGAATAACTTTTCGTTTCTTTCGTATAGGGCATAAAAGACTCGGGTTTCAACTGGCAGTAGCGGGAGTTGATGAGACGGGAGTAAGTCGTCGCGGAGGCTTGAACGGTCGGCTGTATGTGCAGCCGGCGGCAAGGCGAAAATGTTCGAGCGGGTTGCCGGTCGCGTGCTAGCAACCTTCCGGGGTTCGTGGGATGGGGGCGAGTGCTACCAGGCCGGTGAGTCCGTCGGGCGTGCCGGGCCAGTTGCGTTCGAGGGCGTCGTAGCCGGCGTGTTTGGCGGCGAAGCGCAGGGCGAGGACGGTGATGATCGCGTCGTCGGCGTAGCCGATGCCGGGGAGGAAGTCGGGGATGAGGTCGATGTGGAGGATCAGGTAGGCGAGCAGCCCGTACAGCCACCAGCGGGTGCCTCGCGGCACGGCCGGGTCAGTCGCGAGGCGCCGGATAAATCGGATCACGTCGGGCACCAGCCGCAGGATGGCACGCCAGTCGAAGTCTCGCCCGACGCGGCGTTGCTGGATGAGCAGGACGACCACGAGGGCGATCCAGATGACGGCCAGGCCGATGAGCACTCCGACGACGGTCCACATCCACTCGGGCACGGTCACTCCCGGAAGATGTGGACGGCCTCGCGCACGGCGTAGGCGACGATCACGAGTCCGGCCACGGGATCCGCCCACCACCAGCCGAGGAGTGCGTCGAGGGCGATGCCGAGCAGGACCGCGGTAGCGAGGATGCCATCCACCAGCGTCACGCGGCCCTCCGTGGTCAGCACCGGGATGCCGAGCCGATGGCCGGTGCGGGCTTTGCCGAAGGAGCAGTTGGGACGGCTACCGGCCCGATCTGATCGCACGGCTCGCACCCGCCAGCGGTGCCGGCCTACGCGGCCCAACGATCGTAGACATAGCGGCTAGATGATCCAGGCGGAGAAGTAGGGCCGTTTGGAAGCTCCGAAATGCGAGATAAACCACGCTGGTCCGTGCGAGCTGGCGAAGAGGTTTGAGTGGGTCGACGAGATATGAACGCGAGTTTGTGCTGGGCCAGTCAGCATGACCGCCGTGTGGTCAGGAGCACTTCCTCTGGGAATCGATAGGGCATCGTCAGGCCGCTCGCAGGTGGAGTAAGAATCCGCCAAGATCCTCGTCGGATCGTGGAGGCATCGACCACGAACGGGAGGTTCTCAGATGAGCACACGCGCACGGGGCAAGGCGGTCGTCGGCTGGCTGACCGGGATCATCGGCATCGGGAGCCTCGCGGTGACCGGCATCCTGTCCGGTGTCCTGGCGACGGGCGGCGACTCGTCCCCGGCATCGACGACCAGCGGCACCTCCGGGTCCTCGAGCTCGTCGAACTCCGGCACGGACACCTCCACCGGATCGTCATCGGACTCCAGCGACTCCTCCTCCGGCTCGACCGGGACTTCGTCCGGCACGTCGAGCGACTCCTCCCAGGGCACCACTGTGCAGCCGAGCCAGGGAGGACAGAGCAGTGGCCGCTCGTCGGGATCCTAAGCCTCTGACCACCCGATCCGACTGGCGGATCTGGGGTGTGCAGGCGTCGGTGGTCGTCGGACGGCCGGAAGCCCTGGCGGGCGCCACCGCTCTCGCTGAGCAGGTGCTCGCCGAGGTCGGCGCGGCGTGCAGCCGGTTCGACGAGGCGTCGGAGCTCTCCCGGCTCTCTCGGGAGGCGGTGACCGTTGACGGCGTCGTGGTCTCCGCCCTCCTCGCCGAACTGGTCGGTGCAGCCCTCGAGGTCGCCGCGGATACCGGCGGCAGCGTGGACCCGACGCTCGGCGCGGACCTCGCGGCCTGGGGCTACGACCGCGATCTCGCAGCACTCCCGACGCCCGACGCCGGAGCGGCCGCCGCGGGCCTCACCCTGTCCGTCCAGCCCCGCGATCCCGCGTGGCGCCGGGTGCGCCTCGACGGGCGCCGGCTCGTCATCCCCGCGGGGATCGTCCTCGACCTGGGGGCGACCGCCAAGGCGTTCGCGGCGGACCGCATCGCGCAGCGCATCGCCGACGCGTTCGGCACGCGCGTGCTCGTCTCGCTGGGCGGCGACATCGCGACCGCAGGCCCTGCGGACGCGCCGGGGTGGGAGGTCACCGTACAGGACCTCGACGACGACCCGTCGCAGCAGGTGCGACTGCCTTCGGGTGCGGGCCTCGCCACGTCGAGCACGCAGAAGCGCCGCTGGCTGCACGACGGCCGGACGGTGCAGCACATCCTCGACCCGTCGTTCGGCACGCCGGTCGTCCCCGTCTGGCGCTCCGCCACCGTGGCGGCCCAGACCTGCCTGCGGGCGAACGCCCTCAGCACGGCCGCGATCGTCCGCGGGCGCGCGGCCGTCGGCTGGCTCGCAGCGCAGAGCGCCGACGCCCGGCTCGTCGATCTCGCGGGACGCGTGGTGACGGTGGGCGCCTGGCCACGGCCGGCCGACCCCGCCCTCGAACCCACCGGCGCGACGGGGACGGACCAATGAACGAGATGCTGTGGGCCTTCGGTCGCGCCAGCGGGATCATCTCGCTCGTCCTCTTCACGGTGACGGTCCTGATCGGCATCGTGACTCGCTCGGGGCGCCCCCTCCCCGGCCTCCCGCGCTTCTCCGTCGCGCTGGTGCACCGCAACGTTTCGCTGCTCGCCGTGGTCTTCCTCGTCCTGCACGTGGGCACGCTGCTCTTCGACTCCTACGCCAAGCTGAACCCCGTGGACGTCGTCGTCCCGTTCCTCGGATCCTTCAAGCCGTTCTGGCAAGGGCTCGGGACCGTCGCCTTCGACCTGGTGATCGCGATCGTGGTGACGGGGCTGCTGCGCCGCCGGATCGGGCAGCGCGTCTTCCGATTCGTCCACTGGTTCGCCTACGCGATGTGGCCGATCGCCGTGCTGCACGGGATCGGCAACGGCACGAACGGCACGAGCGGCTGGTTCCTGCTGCTCGCCGTCGCCTCCACCGCGGCCGTCGGGGCCGCGATCATCTGGCGGCTGTCGGCGGGATACCTCGAGAAGTCCGGCGCGCGGCGATCGGCCGCAGAACGAGAGGCACTGCGATGACCATGACATCCGGCCCCACCACACGCGAGCGGAACACTGCCCCGGCGGGTTCGCGACGTCTCCTCGCCGCGGGACGGGACGCCGACCTGGGCACGCACCTGCGCACCTTCGGCTCCGTCGCACTGCCCGAGAGCGGGAGGATGCTCGCCGAGCTCGAGTCCTCCGGTCTGACCGGCCGCGGCGGCGCCGGCTTCGCGACCTGGCGCAAGGTCGCGGCGGCCGGTCGCGACCGGTCGCCGCGCCGCAGCCGCGCGCCGATCGTGATCGGCAACGGGGCGGAGGGCGAGCCGCTGAGCTGGAAGGACGCCGTCCTGCTGCAGAACGCCCCGCACCTGGTGATCGACGGTCTGCTCGTCGCGGCCCATACGGTCGGTGCACGCAAGATCATCCTCTACACGGGCACGGATTCCCTCGACGCCCTCACCCGGGCCATCGCCGAGCGGGACGACGCCCGCCGGATCGAGCTGCTCGAGGCCGCGGACTCCTTCGTCTCGGGAGAGGCCAGCGCGGTCGTCAACGCCATCGAGCACGACGACCCCCGCCCGGCGGATCGCATCGTCCGGATGACCGACTCCGGCCTGAAGGGTCGCCCGACCCTGCTGCAGAACGTCGAGACGCTCGCCCACGTCGCACTGATCGCCCGGTACGGCGGCCGTTGGTTCCGGAGCGTCGGTGCTCCCGACGACCCCGGGACGCGCCTCGTCACCGTGTCGGGAGACGTCGCCCAGCAGGGCGTGTTCGAGGTGACGACGGACAGCACCGTCGATCAGGTCCTGCGGAAGTCCGGCACCGATCCGCGAACCGCGACCGCGGCACTGATCGGCGGGTACCACGGCGCCTGGGTGCCGTCGGCGTCCTTCGGCGCCGCCTTCTCGCCGGCCGGCCTCGCCGCCGTGGGAGCCCAGCCGGGCGCCGGGATCGTGCACGTGCTCGGGCGCACCCGCTGCGGCCTCGACGCCACGGCCGAGATCACCGACTACCTCGCCGGTCAGTCGGCCCGCCAGTGCGGCCCGTGCATGTTCGGCCTGCCGACCATGGCGTCGCGCCTGAGCGAACTCGCCGCCGGTGTGTCGGCGGCGGCGAACGCGGCCGAACTGGTCCGCCTCTCCGACCTCGTCGTCGGCCGCGGGGCCTGCCACCACCCCGACGGCACCGCACGTCTCGTCCGCAGCGCACTCATGGTCTTCGCCGCCGATGTGCGGGCGCACGGCCACGGGCACTGCACCCGACAGGAGGGCTGAACCATGGCCGCACCGCACCACCAGCTCCACATCGACTGGACCCGCTGCGACGGGCGCGGACTCTGCGCCGAGCTCCTCGAGGACGCGATCGGCCGCGACGACTGGGGGTACCCCGTCTCCCGACGCGGCGACCCCGCTCGACGCACGAACGTGCCGATCCGCGACGCCGAGCTCGAGGATGCGGAGGACGCGGTACGCCTGTGCCCGGTGCTCGCGCTCACGCTGCTGCGCGCGGACGCCGGTTGACGCCGAGCGGGCGCAGCCGTCAGCGCGCAGTGAACCGGGCAGCGCGACGCGCGACGCGATGGCGGTACCCGCGCACCCTCGCGGCCGGCGGCGTCCGGCTGAGGCGTGCGTAGTACCAGACCTTGGCCGCCTCCACGAGCACCAGGTAGGCGACCACCATCGCCACCAGGGCCAAGAAGAAGGGGACCGGAAGCGGCGAGAAGCCGAGCACGCCCGCGAGCGGCGAATACGGCAGCCACACGCCGACGGCGACGACCGCGAGCACCGAGAGGGCGAGCGAGCGCGAGGGCCGGCTGCGCAGGAACGGCACACGGTGGGTGCGGATGGCGAAGACGATGAGCGACTGGGTGGCGATCGACTCGATGAACCACCCCGACCGGAACTCCGGCGCCGCCGCGTGGAAGACCCAGAGCATGAGGCCGAACGTGGCGAAGTCGAAGACCGAGCTGATCGGCCCGAACAGCAGCATGAAGCGCCGGATCGCCCCGATGTCCCAGTGCGACGGGGCGCGCAGCTGCTCCTCGTCGACCGTGTCGGTGGGGATGGCGAGCTGCGAGGCGTCGTACAGCAGGTTGTTCAGCAGGATCTGGCCGGGCAGCATCGGGAGGAAGGGCAGGATGACCGAGGCGATCGACGCGCTGAACATGTTGCCGAAGTTGCTGGACGTGCCCATCAGCACGTACTTGATGGTGTTGGCGAAGATGCGCCTGCCCTCGGTGACGCCGTCGGCCAGCACGCCGAGGTCCTTCTCGAGCAAGAGCACGTCGGCCGCATCCTTGGCGACGTCGACGCCGGAGTCGACCGAGATCCCGATGTCGGCGTGGTGGAGCGCGAGCGCGTCGTTCACTCCGTCGCCGAGGAAGCCGACGGCACGCCCCTTCTGTCGCAGCACCTGGATCAGCCGCGCCTTCTGCTCGGGCGAGACGCGGGCGAAGATCGAGGCGTTCCTCGCCGCCTCCGCCAGCTGCGCGTCGCTGAGGGAGTCGATGCGGTCGCCCGTGAGCGTGCCCTTCGAGGTCATGCCGAGCTCGGCGCACACCCGCTCGGCCACGACCGAACCGTCGCCCGTCGCGATCTTCACCTCCACCCCCAGTCCGCTCAGGCGGCCGAGGGAGGCGCGGGCATCCGCCTTCACCCCGTCGGCGAACGACAGGAGGCCGACGAGCTGCAGATCGCGTTCGTCGGCGACCACGAGCCGATCGGCGCCGGGCGCGACCCGCGTGGCGACGGCGACCACCCGGGAGCCGGACTCGTAGAGAGCGTCCAGCTGTGCACGTGCCGCGTCGGGCACGGCGCGACAGCGGTCGAACACCGACTCGGGTGCGCCCTTCGCGACGATCGTCGGGTCGGCGCCGGCCGCCTGCACCAGCGCGCTCGACATGCGGCGCTCGTGATCGAACGGCACCGCATCCAGCCGGCGGTACGCGGCCGTGGGGGCGACCACGGCGCCGGCACCGGCCCAGAGGGCGGCATCCAGCGCATTGAGGCCGACGACCGACGGATCCCGCGGATCCGCCTCGGTCGCGAGCAGTCCCAGCAGCAGGAGGGCGTCGTCCGTCGTCGAGCCGTCGACCGGGACGGCCCGGTCGAAGACGATCTGCCCGGTGGTGAGCGTTCCGGTCTTGTCGGTGACGAGCAGGTCGAGGTCGCCGAGGTCCTCGATGCAGACGAGTCGCTTGACCAGCACCCGCTTGCGCGCCAGCACGCGGGAGCCGGCGGCCATGCTGGTGCTCACCACTGCGGGGAGCAGCTGCGGGGTGATGCCGACCGCGATCGCCAGCGAGAACAGCAGGGACTCGATGATCGGCCGCCCCAGGAGCACGGCGATCACGAAGATGGTCGAGGTCAGCAGCAGGGCGACGATGAGGAGGAACGACGAGAACCGGCCGAGCCCGCGCTGGAACTCGGTCTGCGGCTCCTCGGCACCGAGGCCGACCGCGATCCGGCCGAACTCCGTCTCCCGGCCGGTCGCCACGACCACGCCGACGCCGCTCCCGGCGTGGACGACCGTGCCCATCAGGGCGCTCCCGGACAGATCGCCGATGCCGCTCCCGGCAGCGACGACGGCCGGGCTCTTCGCCGTCGCGGAGGCCTCCCCCGTCACGATGCTCTCGTCGCACTCCAGTCCGTTGCACTCGAGCAGCCGCAGATCGGCGGGCACGATGGTGCCGATGGCGAGCACGACGACGTCCCCGGGCACCAGGTCGGTCACGTCGACCGTCGCCCTCGACCCGTCGCGGAGGACGGTCGCGGTGTGCCGGAGCCGGTCGTGCAGCGCGTCGGCCGCCCGGGCCGCGCGGAACTCCCCGACGAAGCCGAGGCCGACGCTCACGACCAGGATGACGGCGATGATCAGCGCCTCGACGCCCTGGCCGAGGAACGCGGAGACGACCGCGGTCGCGAACAGCAGGATGAGGATCGGGCTGCGCAGCTGGCGTGAGAGCACCCGCCAGGGCCGCGCCTTCTGGGTCGCCACGGCGTTCGGTCCGACCCGCACGAGGCGCGCCGCCGCCTCGGCAGAGCTCAGACCGGCCGTCGTCGAGCTCGTCGACCGGAGTACAGCGGCGGCATCGTCGGAGGCGGCCGCCCGTACGGCACTCGCCACGGTGAGGCTCACCGCACGACCACGACCGGCAACCGGAGGTTGAGCAGCACGTCGTGGCTGACGGAACCCAACAGGAACCGGCCGCCGGCGTGCCGGTTGTGCGTCCCGACCACCAGCAGCGCGCTCCCGGCCGCCGCTTCGACCAGGCCGCGCGATGGCGCCGCCTCGATCACCCGCGTGCGCACGTCGAGCGACGGATGCCGCTCCCTCGCCTGCTCCGCCGCCTTCTGCACGATCCGCTCCCGACGATCGCCCAGCCCGATCTCCGGCACCAGACCGGCGAGGAGGGGATTCGCGGTGAAGCCCGCGCAGACGACGACCAGCGGGGCGTCGAGTGCGGCGGCCTCGTCGGCCGCGAAGGCGACCGCGAGTTCGGAGGGGAGGCCGCCGTCGACGCCGACCGTCACGCCTCCGTCACGCCCCGCCCAGCCGTGCGGTACGACGGCTACCGGGCCGGCGGCGCCCGCGGAGACCCGCACGGCCAGCGACCCCGTGAACTGCGACCGTTCGGTCGCCGGATGCGCGCCGACGACGAGAAGGTCGGCGTCGCGCGCGGCGGCGACCAGTTCGGTACCGACGTGCCCGTAGCGGACTGTGGCCGACACGTCCTCGACCCGGTCGGCCGCGGCGGCGTCCGACTCCACCAGCCGTCGCGCGGCGAGAGCCAAGGCGTCGTCGGGTTCGTCGAGGACATCCCCCCACCCGCGCTGGATCACGTAGACGAGTTCGAGCCGCGAACCGTCCCGGATCGCCCGGGTGATCGCCCAGTCCCGCGCGGCGCGATGCTCGGGTCGGCCGTCGACCCCGACCGCGATGGTCGTGGTCATCGGCCGTGCTCCTCCGCGTCGTGGATGACCAGCACGGGACACGCAGCGCGCTCGGCGCAGGCACGGGAGACGGATCCGAGGAGCAGCCCCGTGAAACCCCCGCGTCCCCGGCTGCCCACGATCAGCATCTCCGCGCCTGTCGACTCCGCGACCAGCTCGGGCGCGGGCGGACCACTGCGGACGACCGAGGAGTACCACGACGGCGAGGTCTCGCCGAAGACCTCGGCGGCAGCCTCCGCGGCGATCGCGTGGGCGTCCGCCTCGGGCGACCAGCCTCCCATGACATACCCGGGCCAGGACGGGGGAAACTCCCACACGGTGACCCCGACGAGCGAGCAGCCCAGGCTCTCGGCGATGGTCACACCCCGTCGCAATGCCGCGATGGAGGAGGCGGAGCCGTCCACACCCACCACGATCCGCCCGCCCGGGTGGATGCGATCGTCGGACTTCTCCGGGTGCGCGTCCTGGTTCATGATGTGCTTCCTTCCTGCGGGACCGGCCAGCGGTCCGGTTCTGGCACGCGGAGGAACCGCTTGCCCGAGATGCGGTCGACGGAGATCCGGACGAATCGGTACTTGAGGGTCGGGATCCACGGCTGCAACGGGAAGCGCTCGGCCTCGTCGAGCTCGGCGCCGCTCTGCAACTCATGGGCGCGACCGTGCACGACGACGCTCCACGCCTGCAGGTTGTCGAAGCCGTCGATCTCGAACGCGACCGTGTCGTGCACGGTCAGCTCGAGCAGCTTCGTCCCCGGAGCGGTGCGGACCAGCACGGTCTCCCCGTCGGAGTAGTAGTTGACGGGGAAGATGTCGGGCTCCCCGCCGGCGGCGGTCGCGAGGCGGCCGAGGACCCCCAGGCGGAGCAGCTCTCTGGATTCGCTGCGGTCGAGGTCTCGGACAACGTCATCCGATGGCATCGTGTTCTCCTTCCGTGTTGCGTGCATCAACCCGCTCGACGTCGAGCGGGGCGTGGACGACGAGGGTCGGCGACGACACGTTGAGCAGCACGTCGTACGCGACCGCTCCGAGGGTGCCGAGCCGCGCCTCCGCGCGACGCGAGTCGCCGATGACCAGCAGCTCGGCCGAGCGGGCGAGCTCGTTCAACGCCATCCCCGCCGGCCGGCGGACCACCCGCGCACGGATGACGATGGCGGGCTGCCGGCGTCGGGCCCGGTCGAGCACGGCCGACATGAGCGCCCTGGCGTCGTCGTCGCGGCGCCGCTGCCAGTCCTCGCGCTGGTCGTCCCGCTCGATGTCGACGGCCGTGCTCGCCCCGGACGAGCGCACGGCCAGGAGCTCGCAGGCGTGGGAGGCCGCCAGGTCGGCGGCGAGGTCGACCGCCGCCTCGCCCGCGGGCGTGTCATCGACTCCGACCACGACGCCGCTCCGCAACCGGGAGCTGACGCCGGGGATGACCGCGACCGGCCCGGTCGCCAGGTTCGCCAGCTGGAGGCTGCGGGATCCGAAGGCGCGGCCGTAATGGAAGCCGGTCTTGTGCGTCCCGACGACGAGCGCCGTCCCCGGTTCGCTGAAGGCCGCGAGCTCGACCATCGGGCTGCCCCTGCGCAGCTCGGTGCGGACGGGGACGTCCGGATGGAGCGACCGCGCGAAGGCCTCCGCAGCGCTCAGCGTCCGCCCCGCCTGGTCGTCGACCTCGTCGATGAGCACAGAGCCGACCGTGCCCCATTCATCGTCGGCGACGTGCACCAGCAGCACCTCGGCGCCGAAGCCGGCGGCGTGAGCGGTCGCCCATCGGATCGCGGCGCGCGACGGCGCCGATGCGTCCACCCCGACCACGAGCCTGCGGATCACCATGCCTGCACCTCCTACGACCAGTGTCGGATCGTGCAGGCACTGCGCGCGGGCCGTTGGTCCCGTGGAGTTGCGCGGGCGGGACTGCTGCGTCCGCCGGTCGGGAAGCTACACTCGGTCGCAGCAGGGGCCGATCCGCCCGGCCCGCGACAGAGCCGAGGGGGCGACATGGCCGGCGACGACCCGCTCACGTTCCCCGACGTCCCTCGCGCCGAGCTGGACCAGGCGCTCACCACGCTCGTGGAGCAGGCCGGCAAGGTGCTGGAGACGCAGGGCCGCCTCCGGGCGCTCGTCCGGGCCAACCGTGCCGTCGTGTCGCACCTCGAACTGGAGACGGTGCTGCGCACGATCATCGCGTCCGCGGTGGAGCTGGTGGGCGCCCGGTACGGCGCGCTCGGCGTGATCTCCGACGGGGGCGGCCTGGAGCAGTTCATCCATGTCGGGATGGATGAGGGGGCGGTGGAGGAGATCGGTCACCTCCCCGAGGGCCACGGTCTGCTCGGCGCGCTGATCGACGACCCGCGGCCGATCCGCATCGACGCGATCGCCGCTGACCCGCGCTCGTCCGGCTTCCCGCCCGGGCATCCTCCGATGTCGGCCTTCCTCGGCGTGCCCATCACCGTGCGCGACACGGTCTACGGCAACCTCTACCTCACCGACCCCGAGCGCGGAGGGTTCACCGAGGACGACGAGCAGCTCGTCCGGGCGCTGGCCGCCACCGCGGGCTTCGCGATCGACAACGCGCGTCTCTTCGCCGAGACGGCCGCGCGGCAGGCGTGGAGCGCGGCCACCGCCGACATCACGGCGGCCGTGCTCGGGGGGAGCGTCGACGAGGGCGTCGCGGACTTGATCTCGCGCCTGGTCGCTCTCACCGGTGCACGCGCGGTGCGCATCGTCGATGTGGAGGCGGACGCCTGGCCGGACGACGCCGTCCTCCGCTCGGCGGTCGAAGGGCGGCAGCCCGCCCGCACCGACGATCTCGGAGCGCTGCCGCCGGATGGGGGTGACCGATTGGGCCCGGCCCTGCTCGTCCCGTTCGACCGCGACGAGGCCGGCCGGTCCCTGCTGGTCGTGGCGCGCGAGCCGGGAGCCCGGGTCTTCACCGCGTTCGAGCTGGAACGCACGGTCGCGCTCGCCCGCCAGACGCAGCTCGCCGTCGAGCTGGCCGCTGCCCGCGCGGACCGGCAGCGGATGCTCCTCCTCGAGGACCGCGCACGCATCGCCCGCGACCTCCACGACCATGCGATCCAGCAGCTCTTCGGCGCCGGGCTGGAGCTGCAGAGCATCCAGGCGGCGATTGGCGGCCCGCTCGCCCAGCGGATCGACTCCACCGTGCGGACGCTGGACGACACCATCGCCCAGATCCGGACCATCATCTTCGCGCTCGCCCAGCCGCACGGCGACGACTCCAGCCTCCGCCACCGCCTGATCGACATCGTGCACGAGATCGGCGGGACCCTGCCCGTTCCGGCGACGGTCTCGTTCTCGGGGCCTGTCGAGACGGTCGTCGAGCCCCGGCTCGCGGACGACATCGTCGCGTTCGTCCGCGAGGCGCTGGCGAACACGGTGCGGCACTCGGGTGGATCCACCGCCGCCGTCTTCGTTACAGCCTCGGCGGATGAGGTCGTGGCCGTGGTGTCCGACGACGGGCACGGGATCGGCACGACGCCACGGCGGAGCGGGCTGGCGAATCTGGCCGAGAGGGCGCGGGGGCGCGACGGCTCGCTCGTGGTGGACTCCGACTCGGCCGGCACAAGGCTCACCTTCTGCCTTCCGCTCTCGGGCGGGGACGGCTCATGACTCCGCCGATCCGCGTGTTCCTCGCCGACGATCACGAGATCGTCCGTCGCGGGCTCGCCGCTCTCATCGACAGCCAGGCGGACCTCGAGGTCGTTGGCGAGGCCGCCACGGCGGCCCAGGCTCGGGCGCGCATCCCGGCCGTGCGACCCGACGTCGCGGTGCTCGACGTGCGGATGCCCGACGGCAGCGGGATCGACGTGTGCCGCCGCCTCAAGCAGGACGATCCCGCGATCCGGTGCCTGATCCTGACCGCGTACGACGACGAGGAGGCCCTCAACGCCGCGGTGATCGCCGGAGCGGACGGGTACGTCATCAAGGACATCCGCGGGAGCACGCTCCTCGACGACATCCGCGCGTGCGCGGCCGGTCGGCGCCTCATCGACCCCCGGGTCGTCACCCGCGTCGCCACCCGGTTGCGCGATCCGGCCGACGACCCCCGGTTCGCAGCCCTCGGCCTCCGTGAGCGGCAGGTGCTGGCTCTGATCGCCGACGGCCTCACGAACCGCCAGATCGGGGAACGCCTCGACCTGGCCGAGAAGACCGTCAAGAACTATGTGAGCTCGTTGCTCGCCAAACTTGGCCTGGAACGCCGCACGCAGGCCGCCGTGCTGCAGACAGAACGCCACGGCTCACGCTCGCCTCACAGGCAGTAGCGGGCATTGAAGAGCTGCTGGGTCAGCAAGCGCGACTCGTTTTGACATGGATCCGGGCCGTCCGCAGAGCGGCCAGGATCGTCGCCAGATCGACGGCCTCCTGGAGCAGGGCGCCGGCGACGGCGGGGATGAGGCCGAAGGAGGCGATGATCATCAGGACGACTGAGGCGGCGATCCCGAGCCAGATGCTCTGCAGGGCGACGCTCACCGTGCGCCGGGCGATCACTACGGCGTCGGCGACACGGCCGATGTCGTCGACGAGGAGCACCACGTCGGCCGACTCGCTCGCCGCGGTCGCGCCGTTCGCGCCCATCGCGATCCCCACATCGGCGCTTGCGAGCACCGGTGCGTCGTTGACGCCGTCGCCCACCATGACGACCGGTCTCCGGGCGATGGAGGCCACGCGGTCGACCTTGTCTGCGGGCAGGCACTCCGCCCGGTAGCGGGCGATGCCCAGCTCGGCGGCGATGCCGGCCGCGGTCTCGGCGGCGTCCCCGGTGAGCATTTCGATATCGGTGACGCCGAGGCTGCGGAGGCGGTCCAAGGTCGCGCGGGCGTTCTGCCGGGGGGCGTCGCGTTCGATCAGCGCGCCGCCGTAGCTTCCGTCGACGCCGATGTAGACGGCCAGCTCCCCTGGGGCGATCGGCTCCCGCGGTGTCGCTGGCGCGTGCGATCGTACGAACGCGCGTGTGCCGACCGCCACCTCTCGCTGGCCGACGCGCGCGAACACACCGTCTGACGCCTGCTCACGGGCGGCGTCGACCGGCAGGAGTCCCACGCGACGGGAGGCCGCCTCCTGCACGACGGACGCCGCCAGGACGTGGGAGGAGTACTGCTCGGCGCTGGCCGCCAGGGCGAGGAGCTCGTCCGCGGTGAATCCTTCCGCAGGGCGGATCTTGCGGAGCGCGGGGCGCCCCGACGTGAGCGTCCCCGTCTTGTCGAAGACCACGGTCCGCGCTTTCGCCAGCGCCTCGAACACGGTGCCGGCCCGCACGATGATGCCGGCGCGCGCCGCGCTGCCCATCCCGCCGATGAAGGCGACAGGCGCGGCGATGAGCAGCGGGCACGGCGTGGCGAGTACGAGGACCTCGGCGAAGCGAACGGCATCGCTGCTCACGATCCACGCGACACCGGCCAGCAGGAGCGAGAAGACCGTGAAGGGCAGCGCGAAGCGGTCCGCGAGCCGGACGACGGCCGCCTTGCTGTGCGCGGCGCGCGCGACCAGCGCGACGATCTGCTGGTACTGGCTGTCCGCCGCGACGGCGGCGGCCCGGATGCGCACGGCCTCCGCGCCGTTGATCGCTCCGCTGAGGACGGGCTCCCCCTCAGTGAGCGCGACCGGCAGGCTCTCGCCCGTCAGGGAGGAGAGGTCGAAAGCGGCGCCGTCGCTCACGAGGACGCCGTCCACCGGCACAACCTCCGACGGACGCACCAGGAGGAGGTCGCCGACGGCCACGGCATCGATCGGCACGTCCTCGACCTGCTCGCCTGCGAGCCGATGCGCCAGCCGCGGATCGCGATCGAGGAGCGCGTCGAGTTCGTGCCGCGCCCGCCGGTTCGCGGAGTCCTCCAGCGCCTCGCCGCCGGTCAGCATGAGCACGACGACGAGTGCGGCGATCACCTCGCCGACGAGTACGGTGGCAACGATCGCGACGACGGCGAGCAGGTCGACGCCGAAGCTCCCGCGCGCGACGGTGCGGACCATCCGGACCGCGTAGCCGGCCGCCACGGCGAGGGCATATCCCCCGCCCAGCCAGGCGCCCGTCGTCCCCGCTCCCGCGAGCGCGACAGTGCCGGCGCCGGCGGACACGAGGATCGTGGCCGCCACCAGCCAGTGGCGCCGGAGGACGGCCAGGGGCCCGCCGCGGCGGGACCGTGCCGCGGCGGACACGCTCATCCCGTGACGGACGTCACGACGCCGTCCGCCACCTGCTCCTCCACCGGGAGCGGGGCGTCGTAGACGAAGACGAGACGCGCGGGCACCGAGCCCGCCAGCACCTCCGCGACGGCTGCGTTCACATCGTGGATGTCACGGCGGGATGCGACGACGCGCGTGCGGCCCGCGGCGTGCAGGGCGAACACCTCCGCGAGGTCCTGACGGGTGCCGACGATGGAGCCGATGATGGAGATCCCCTTCAGGACGGTGTCGAAGACGGGCACGGTCAGAGTCCCCTCGGCCGGGAGGGACACCAGTACGAGCCGACCGCCCCGGTTCAACGAGCGGAACGCCTGATCGAACACGCTCGGAGCGACCGCCAGGACGATGGCGACGTCGGCGCCGCCGAGATGGCGGAGCGCCTCGGCTGGATCGACCTCCGCCGCGTTGATGACGTGGTCCGCCCCGAGCTCGACGGCGAGGTCCAGCTTCTCGTCCGTCACATCCACCGCCACGACCTTCGCCCCCACCAGACGCGCGTACTGCACGGCGAGATGGCCCAGGCCGCCGACGCCGAAGACGGCCACGCGCTCGCCCGGCACGACGCGTGCCGCTTTGACGGCGGCGTACGTCGTCACCCCTGCACAGGTGAGCGGAGCCGCCTCCAACGGCGAGATGCCGTCGGGGACCGGCGATGCGAAGCGCGCGTCCGCGAGGGCGTACTCCGCGTAGCCCCCGTCGACCGCGTACCCCGTGTTGTACTGGCTCTCGCAGAGGTTCTCGCGCCCGTCGACGCAGTAGCGGCACTCGCCGCAGGCATGCCCGAGCCACGGGAGCGCCACCCGCTGGCCGATCGTGCGGGTCGTCACCCCCGCTCCGACGCGTTCGACGATGCCGACGCCTTCATGGCCCGGCACGAAGGGCAGGCCCGGCTTCACCGGCCAGTCGCCGTCGATGGCGTGGATGTCGGTGTGGCAGAGGCCGCACGCCTCCAGCCGGACCAGGACCTGACCGGGTCCGGGTGATGGGATGGGGCGGTCCTCGATGGTGAGGGGCTCGTGGAATCGGTTGACGACGGCTGCGTGCATGGCGGCTCCTTCCGGTTGCCGCCAGTCTGACCGCACGGAGGCGCCTCGGGATGGGACTTTCGGCCCTCCCGATCGACCGAGCGCGCTGGGATGCTCGATCCAGGCACAGCAGGAGGAGGACGCCATGCGACGATGGATCCGCATCGTGGAGACGGCGCTCACGGCGACCGTCGCCGTGACCGCGCTCGCGGGCGGCCTCGCCCTGGCCGTCGGTTCGATGACCGGCGCGGGCGAGGGGGGCGCGTTGCCGAATCCGGCGTACCTCACGGGCAGCCCCTTCGCCACGTATCTGCTGCCCGGGCTCATCCTGGCCCTGGTCGTCGGCGGAACCCATGTCGTCGCCGCGCTGCTGATCGGGCGCGGCTCGCGCCGCGGGCCGTTCGCGGTCGCCGTCGCCGGCTTCGGATTGCTGATCTGGATCTTCGTGCAGATGGCGTTCATCCCGTTCAGTCCGCTGCAGGCGGCGTACTTCGCCGCGGGCCTGACGGAGCTGGGGCTCCTGCTGCTCGCCCTCGGCCTGCTCCCGGTCGAACGGACGTCCGGCCGGACGGTCGCCTCGTGACGTCGATGCGGGCTTGGCGGACCACGGGGACGAGCGGGGGGCTGGAGCAGGTGCGGGTGCCCGTCCCGGAGCCGTCGGTCGACGAGGTGCTGGTCGAGGTCGAGGTGTGCGGAGTGTGCCGCACCGACCTCCACGTCGTCGATCACGAGATCCCCGTCCATCGTCCGCACGTCATCCCGGGCCACCAGGCGGTGGGGCGCGTGGTCGGCCGCGGCACGGCCGTCACCGGTGTCGCGCTCGGCGATCGGGTGGGCGTGGCGTGGCTGCGCCGCACCTGCGGCCAGTGCGCCTTCTGCCGGCGCGGGGCGGAGAACCTCTGCCCGCACTCGGAGTACACCGGGTGGGACGCGGACGGCGGCTTCGCCGAGTACCTCACGGCACCCGCCGCGTACGTGTATCCCGTCGACGGCGACGTCGATCCCGTCCGCATCGCCCCTCTGCTCTGTGCCGGGATCATCGGCTACCGCGCACTCCGCCGCGCGAACCTCCCGCCCGGCGGGAACCTCGGGATCTACGGCTTCGGATCCAGCGCGCACGTCACAGCGCAACTCGCCATGGCGGGCGGCGCCCGGGTGTTCGCGATGACGCGCGGTGAGCAGAACCGGGCGCTCGCCCGCGAGCTCGGGGCGACGTTCGTCGGCGACGAGGCCGAGCGGCCGCCGGAGCCGCTGGACGCGGCGATCGTGTTCGCGCCGGCAGGCGGACTCGTCCCCGTCGCCCTCGCGGCCACTGTCAGCGGCGGCACCGTCGTGCTCGCCGGGATCGAGATGAGCGACATCCCCTCCCTCGTCTACGAGGACTCGCTGTTCCGGGAGCGCGATCTGCGCACGGTCACCGCGAACACCCGGGAGGACGGCACACGGTTCCTCGCTCTGGCACGCACTCTGCACCTGCGTCCGCGCGTCACGGTCGTCCCGTTCGACGACGTCGCGGAGGCGATCGACAGGGTCCGCTCGGGTCGGGCCGGCGGCTCGCTCGTCGTGCGGGTCGCGCCAGGAGACGTCCCCGCCTGACCGGCCGCGCCACGGGACCTTCGGCCCACCCCGGGCGACCGTGCGGCGTGGATGCTTGGCCGCATGAACGCCACAATCATCTTCAGCGATCTCGCCGTCCGCCGCGCGGTCGAAGCCGAGCTCGCGTGGACCCCGGATGTGAGCGCCCCCGCGATCGGCGTCTCCGTCGAGAACGGAGTCGTGACCCTCACGGGCGAGGTCGCCACGCTCCACGAGCGCATCGCCGCCGTCGACGCCGTCCAGCGCGTGGCCGGTGTGCGCACCGTCGCGGACGAGCTGAGCCTCCCGTCGACCGCGCGGGAGCCCGAAGGGCGTCGACTCGCCGCAGCGATCGACGCGATCCTCGCCTGGACCAGCGGCGTCCCCCACGACGGCATCCACGCCCAGGTCGACGGGCATCATGTCGTGCTGAGCGGCACCGTCGAATGGGATGCGCAGCGTGCCGCCGCCAAACGCGCCGTCGAACGGATCTGCGGCGTGCGCTCGGTCGAGAGCCGCATCGAACTGACCCGGCGCCCGGCAGCGGACGACATCGCCGAGCAGATCGCCAACGGAATCACGCGCAATGCGATCCTCGACGCGCGGCGCATCGAGGTGACGGTCGACGGCGACGAGGTGACTCTCACGGGCGCGGTGAGCTCGTGGACGGAACGCCGCCACGCGACCCGCATCGCCTGGGCATCGCCGCACGTCCGGATGGTGCACGATCTCCTCCGGGTCGAGCCCGAGGCGATCCGATGAGCGCGGGAGCCGCGAACGGCCGGGTGGTCATCGTGTACGAGTCGATGTTCGGCAGCACCCGCCGTATCGCCGAGGCGATCGCCGAGGGCATGCGCGGCGGACCGGACGTCACGGTGCTGCCCGTCAAGGACGCACCCGAGACGTTCCCCGACGCCGATGCGATCGTGGTCGGCGCTCCGACCCACGTGCACGGGCTGAGCAGACCCTCGACGCGCGCCGAGGCCGGCCGCTGGGGCGACGACCCGGATCGAGCGCTGACCCTGGAACCGGACGCCGAGGGCATCGGGATGGGTGAGTGGCTCGACAGCTGCGGCACCCTCCCCGGCCTGTTCGCCGCCTTCGACACCCGCGCCGACATGACGGAGCTGTTCTCCGGTTCGGCAGCGGCAGCCCTCGACAAGCGCCTCCGCGCGGCCGGGTCGCGACGCTTCGCCGATCGGGCGAGCTTCCTCGTGGACAAGGACAGCGCGCTCGAAGCCGGTGAACTCGAGCGCGCCCGCGCGTGGGGCGGAACGCTGGCGCAGGCCGTCGGCTCGCGAGCGGGTGCGCGGTGACCCCCGGGGCGGCGGCGCCCGAACGGACCGTCGTGTGCTGGGATGGGACGGAGCCCGCAGACGCTGCCGTCGCGTGGGCGATACGTCACGCCGGCGACGTCGGCGGGACCGTCGAGGTCTTCGACGTCGTGGATCGCGGGCTGTTCCGCGGCGACCCGCGTGCGCTCGACCGCGCCACCGTGGAGGAGGAGGGGCGGCTCGCGCGGCGGATGGACGACCTCGCACTCGAGCATCGCGGCGCCGTCTCCTCGAGCGCCCTGCTCGTGGGCGATCCAGAGGAGATCCTCAGAACGCAGACCGGTCCCGGAACGCTGGTCGTGGTGGGCACGCGCCGACGGGTCGGACCCCGGCTGCGGTACGGCTGGTCGCTGGGTGCCCGGCTCGCGACGGCGGCGGACGGTCCGGTGGCGATCGTTCCGATGGAGGAGCGGGTCGCCGACCGGGATCGGACCGGGATCGTGGTCGGCGTCGACGGTTCGGCCGTGGCCCGCCGCGCACTGGCGTACGCCGCCGAGCAGGCGGAAGCCGCGCAGCACACCCTCACCATCGTGCACTGCTGGCAGGAGCCGCTCGCCGCGGAGCCCCTGGTCGTCCCGGACGACGAATTCGACGGTTTCATCGACGCACAGCAGTCGGCGCACGCCGAACTCCTGGAGGATCACGTGCGCACGGTGCGGGAACGGCATCCCAGCGTCAACGTGGAACCGGTGCTGCTGCGCGAGAACGCGATCTCCGGGTTGCGCTCCCGCTCGCAGGACGCGTTCATGCTGGTGGTCAGCAGTCGTCGTCTCACGGGTTGGAAGCGCGCCTGGCTCGGTTCGGTCTCGCACGGGCTCGTGCTCGACCTCGCCGCGCCGACTGTCGTCATCGGAGCGGAGAGCTCCTCTCTCGACCGTTGAGCCGGGTCAGACGAGGGCGTCCGTCGAGACGATCACCGTCGGCACGCTGATGTCGATGACCATCGCATGGCTGACGGACCCGAGCAGGAGGCGGTCGATGCCGGTGTACTGCGCCGTTCCGACGACGAGCAGACAGGCGTCGTCCAGCTCCTCGGCCAGCGCTCGGGCCGGCTCGCCGTGCACCAGCGACATCGTCGTCGTGAGGTCGGGGTTCGCGGAGCGGACGGCGCGGGCCGCCGACTGCAGGATCCGGCGGTGCTCATCGCGGATCTGGTCGAGGAACACCGCATCCGCCGCCATGCCGCGTGCGGCGATCGCGGGCTCCGCCCAGGCGTGGACGAGCCGGAGCGACGCGCCCAGCCGACGGGCCTCACGGGCGGCGAAGCGGGCCGCCTTCATCGACACCTCCGAACCGTCGATGCCGGCGACGACCGTCGAGCGGCCTTCCGGGATCTCGGGGATGATGGCGACGGCGCCACTGGCGACGGCGGCGAGCTTCGCTCCGATCGACCAGCGATAGCGCGCGTGCGGCCAGGTGCGCCGACTCGTGCCGACGACCACGAGGGTGTCGGGGCGGGAGAACCGCCGCAACTCCTCCAGCCGGTCGCCCGCCATGATGTGGGTGCTGATCCGCAAACCGGGGTGTGCTGCAGCGGCGCGCTCGGCCCGGGCGTCGGCGGCGAGGTGGCGTTCCGCCACCATCTGCTCTGTCACGACCAGCCCCGGCGCCCCGGTCTCCGTGTCCTCCACGTCCACGAGGAGGATCCCGTCGTGCTCGGCCTCCGCCCGCGCCATGGCCCAGTCGAGGGCGCGCTCCGATTCCTGCGAGCCGTCCCAGCCCACGATCGTCCTGTCATCCATGGTCTCTCCACTCCTTCGGGGTCACCAGAACGGGGCACGGGATGTTCTCGAGCAGGTCGCGGCTGACCGACCCCAGCAGGGACGAGGCGACGCGCCCCCGACCGCGGGTGCCGACCACGATGGCGGCCGCGCCCGTTCCCCGGCTCACCAACGCGTCCGCCGGGTTGCTGCGCACCATGACCGGTACGATCGCGGCTGTCCGCGCGATGGGGACGTCGGCGATGGCGTCGGGGATCACCCGCTGCTCCCGAGCGGCGGCGACCGGGTCGGTGCGATCGTCGTCGAGCGGACGCTCGAACGGCTCCGGGACGTCCCAGGCGTGCACGGCTTCGACCTGACCGCCGAGCCAGCTGGCCTCCGTGACGGCGAGAGCCAGCGCCGAGCGGGCGTAGGGTGACGCATCGACGCCCGCGACGACGACCTTCCTCGCCGCGCGCGGGGAGTCCGGGATGACGGCGACCACGCAGCCGACCTTGGCCGCGACGGTCAGAGGCACCGAACCGACCGCGGCGCCGTCCCCGCCGCCCGGGCGCCGGTCCGTGCCCACGACGAGGAGGGTCGCGTCGACCGCGGCCGCGATCAAAGCCCGTGTCGGCGGCCCGTCCATCCAGCGTGATTCGACGAGCGCCTGCGGAGCGAGCGCCCGGGCATGCTCGGCGGCGGCCCGGAGGCCCTCCTCCGCGGCGGTGGTGCCCGACGCGTCCCGGCCGGTGAGCGTTTCGCCGAGCCTGCGATCAACCGCCTGGACGATGTCCAGGCGCCCGCCGCGCGCCGCGACGCGCTCGGTCGCCCAGTCCAGCGCGCGCCAGGCGGCCGGCGTCCCGTCGAATCCGACCACCGTGCGCCCGTCGCTCATCGCTGCTCCATCCCGTGCTCGTGCTGCTGCTCCCGAGCATGGCACCGGCTCGCACCCGACCACCGGGACCTTCGGCCCTTGCCGTCGCGAGGCACGCACGGTCGAATGAGGTCATGAACAGCCATCACGGTGCATCGCGGACGCCGATGCACGACATCCCCCCGGGTGCCCGGGGGGCCTTCGTCGCCGTCGTCGCCTGGAGCCTGGCGTGGAAGGGCGCGTCGATGTGGCGCGCCGCGCGCAATGGCAGCAAGCCCTGGTTCGTGGGATTGCTCGTCACCAACACCCTGGGCGTGCTCGACGCCGTCTATCTCTTCGGCGTCGATCGACAGGCGAAACGGGGCGACCTGACCGAGCGGGCGATCCTGACGCTCACGGGCGAGCCCGAACAGGGCGGCCACCCGCAGGAGACCTGACGGAGTTCGTTACGTCGGAAATCCCCGCGAGGTGCTCAGCCCTCCAGATTACGCAGGAGGGCGCCCTTTCGAACGCGACTTCAACTCGGGTTGCGCATGACCGCAGAAGTGAGTATCCGATGGAAACCGGAGCACCGACCTGGGGCCGCCCGCGACGGACTGGTTCCGCACCGATGCCGTGCAGCCGTTCCAGCGGGCTGGCGCCTCTTCCGAATTCGAATCGCGGAGGCATAGGCGAGCATGTGCGCGACTAGCGATATGGAAGGCCATTTTGGACCGCATGCCATTGCGCAATCGCCTCTGCCTTGCCGCGATCGTCAACTTGGCTCTCCACGATGAGGGCAACATCGTAGTGAGCGCCGGCTTGGCCGAAGACCGTGAAGTAGGCGTCGTCCTCATGCCGCCTCACGTAGTCCCCAAGATTCGACGGGCAGGTCGGGCCGGCGTCGCCGAGTGGCGGTCGTCAGCGGCCCACGCCTGGGACGAGAACTGCGGCGGCTTACGCACGTCCTGTTGGGGCGCCACCTATCGGTATGGTGTCTCTTGCCTCAGCGGGGCCGCTGACGTGTCAGCTGACAAGATGTTCTTCGAGCGCAATACGTGAGGAAACCGCCAAGAGAAAGTTCTCGCACGCACGGTCCACCCAGCTTGTGAATAGCCACCAGTGGCCCGAGCCTCTCAGCTCTTCAACGTGGTGGGGCCGATATCTCACCATGTTGCTCAGATGGATCATCACCGCAAAGGTGATGCCCTCGCTTGATACGAGATCGACATGTGGCGAAATTATGACGCTGTCGCGCGGCTGCGCGAGAGACCGATTTCTCACGATGAGAGACCTGTCAAATGCTTCCCGGAGACCGGATAAAGGAGCGGGCATTGCCGAATAGTGCACGGGTTGCTTGAGCTGGTACGTGGCAGTCGCGTCACTTCCGGCGTCGACGAGATCGAACGACTCTGCGAAGGCTGCCGCTCTCGTGAGAAGCAGACGAGGGCTGAGCTCCGCTTCCTTTAGAGCATTTCGAGATATCTCAACGCTTAACCAGGCGTCTTGATCTGGCCGCTTGCCGGACGACTCGACTCGGATTGAGTCGATAGGTATTAGGGCCGGTCGTATTCCGAACGAACTGGAGAACAGGTCGGTGCTCTCCGCTAGATACGGCATAAGCCGGGAGAGCTTCATCGAGCCGGCGCTCCACACATATCCGCGGCCACTCTTCCGAGCAAGCAGCTGAAACACACCGGGCGGCTTTACCTCGAAATGCTCTTGGTAGAAATCGTAAGGATCTTGCATGTGAGAGTTGTTCTGACCGATACCGTGGGACGCTGACTTTTTCGTCGAATCAGGATCGATGGCTGTCAGGTACGCCTTCGCGGCATTCAGGACGAAATAGTAGCCGAGGAGGGGCTTCGCTACGGGATCGGCATTGGTGACTGCCTCGTAGTACTGGCGCGCCTGATTTACATAAGCCCTTAGACGTGCACGCGCCGCGAGGTCTAGTTTTGGGGAGCCCGAGCGCTGAAGCGCGGTTTCGCCCGCGGCGGCGGCGATGTCCATCGTTGACCACAGGTCGGCGACAGACGCCCGGGGTGAGATCGGGTGGAGAAATGACCCGACACCCGGAACCACAGCCCGGCCCTTGCTGGCAGCGGCTTCCCCCATCCGCGCCGCCAAAGGACGCCCAGCCATCCCAACTGTCATCGTTGCGCTCGCTTCTGAGCCATCCCGCACCCCCGCTTCTCTTCTATCCAATCGCATCATGGCAGACCCCAAGTCACCGAACACACCTCTAAGAGCCCCCGAAATTAGCTGAGGACCGAGGGCAACGAGGGGCGCGGTCGGCTTCACCGCGATCGCGCAGGGAGCGCCGAACACGACTGGCGTGTTGTGGCCGCCAAGCCGAAGCTGTTCGAGATGATAGGCGCTTGTATGCTTAGCTCCGCCCGGGCAGCAGGTCGATGATGCGTTGCAACTGCCCTATCGACTCCGGCGCGTGACCGCATCGGAGGTCGAACAGCCGGAACGCCTCGTTTGCCGCGAGAGTCGCAGCGGCCACCGCCGGGCCGACGTCGTGGACGAGGTCGCCGCGCAGCTGCATCACCCGCCGCTCCCCGTCGTTCTCCACCACGTTGGTGTTCATCCGCATGAGCGCGTATGCGCGTTGACCGTGTGCGGCTGCTGAGCCCGTCCGCCACAGGAGCTGTACACCGGACGCCGCGACCGGGTCATCGTGCAGTTGCTTGGCTGCTTCGGTGATGATGTCCGTGTTGTTAAGCTTCGCCGTGCTGCTCTTCGGTAGGCCGAGCGTGGCGGCAGTGTGCCGGCACTCTTCCAGTTGCTTGTTCAACTCCTCGACGTCGTGTGTCCGTGCGCGCTCCTGGCCTTTCGTCAGCTCGGACGCGCTGTTCACCAATTTGAGTTGGTCATCGAGATCCTGCATCCGCAGGCGCATCGCGCGCCCTCGTCGTTCGGCGCGCTGGACAGGGGCCAGCACCCAGGCCGCTTGCGATGCCGTCAGCAACGCCGTCCGCAGCGTCGTCATGTAGCTGGTCGGGTACATCGTCTGTGTGGCCCGCATCGTCGAGAGCGCGAAGTCAAGGTGCTCGACGGCGATGATCAGCGGGTACCAGGCAATGCTTGAGACTGACAGCGCTGGGCGGTCGTCGCCGCTCAGTGCGCTCCCGGCGGGGACCACCGGCGCGGTCTTCGTTCGACCGCTCCAAAGCTCGACCGCAGCTGCGATGTGCGCGAGGCGCTGCTCCCATTCCGACCAGGCGTCCGTCATGGGACAGGTCTCCTCACTGTGCGGTCTCCGCAGCCGCCCGCGCCTTCTCGACCTCCGCGCGTACACCGTCGATCGTCTTCTCGAACGACGGTGCCCACCGCACTAAGCAGGGCAGGTCCTCCCAGTTGACGACGATCGTGAATCCGACCTTCTTCCGCTTGCTCACGATCATTTGTTCGACGCGGACGACGTACGGAATCGCCAAGGCATCGTAGGCCTCACTGAGCTGAGGGATGCCACCACCCCACTCCTCTGCGACCTCGTCACGCCAGATGCAGAACGCGCCGTTCGGCTCGAACCACATCGCGTTCCGCCGGTTGAGCGTGCCGACGAGTTTGCGCTGGGCCGCGCGCTGCTCTTCCGTGAGGTTGGCCATGCCGCCCAGGCTACCGGCGACACGAGCCGATTGGGACGCTGGCCCACTAGCCTCAACGCATGGAGCTAGAACTGTCGACGAGCCTTCGGGCCACGTGGGTGTGGGCTGCTGATCGAGACCAGGCGGAGTTGCTGCGGGCGCTCCTTGAAACCGGCGGCTGCCAGGTATCGGCTGCACGCGGCGGCAACGCGGAAGACCGCACCCTCGATCTCGACATCGGGGTGGTCGCGCTCGAGGGGTTGGAGTGCCTGCGCGACGCCGGCTATTCGTTCCGCTGGCACCCGGGGCAGCATCCCCTGGACCGAACCGAGGACCAGTACGGGATCCCCGTCGCCAGTGCAGTCAGCGACCGGAGGGCGCAGTAGTGCCATCCGGTCTGCCGCAGACGCGGAGGGTCTGGAATCGCCGGTTCGTCGAAGTCGCACGCGAACGCGGGCTGCGCACCGTCGGCGGCTACGCGTACGTCTACGTCGACGGCTACGTCGCCTCCGTCGGCGGGTATATCGCGCAGGCCACGGACCCCTACACGGTCAGCTGGTCCGCCTCCATCAAACCGGCCGAGCTCGACGACATCCTCTGGGCGGCGTTCATGCCCGACCTTCAGCTCAGCCCGGCGAAGCGGCGCAGCCTGCGCGTCAACGGAGCATTCACCACCCCCGCCCTCGACCCTGAGCGTGGCAAGCTGACGGCCCCGTAGGTGTAGAACCCGAGCCGACGTTGGCCGTCATGTTCGACCGGTTCGACGAACTGCTAACGGAGTACCTGCGCGTCGCGCCGACCCCGGCCGACTTCCTCGGCCAGCTGGACGCACAGATCCCGAGGATGAGGCAGTGCGGCTGCAGGCGCGCCTGCGCCACGCGCTCGCCCTCATCGCCAACGGGCGACGCAAGGAAGCCGCAGAGCTACTCCGGGTCGAGATGGCCAAGGACAAGTTTGGGCCGATGATCTCCAGCCAGGGCCGAAGCGTGTTCGATCATCTCGCGGAGAGCCTGCAATGAGTCGGGCGATCGCGGTGGCGGCCGCCGATCCCGAGGCCATTACGGTGACGATCGCCGCCGGTCAGCTGCCCGGGATCTTGTCCGACCTGATCGAGGTCGAGGGTGGTTTCGCATAGCCTCGGGCGCTACCCTCCCCTACCGTGGCCGATCGCATCGGCTCAGAAGTCGCGTCGAGTGGATTCGGTTCGCGCTGTGACCATGGCACCCAGAGTGGGGCGAAGGAGCTGTCGCACGTACGCCATGACGATGCTGACGCCGATCAGCACTACGCCGAGGGGTGTGACGACGGCGCTGATGATGCGCACGACGAGATCGAACCCGAGCAGTAGGCCTTGATCGACGCCTGCCGCGGAGTCCCTGCTGCCGCCGATGTAGTAGGCGATGTCTGGCAGGAAGATGATGAGGAGTGTGCCCACGACCGTGAGGGCGATCCCCCACCAGAGGACGATTTTCGGCTGAAGGCGCGAGTTCGGCATTGTTCCTTCTGGTCTGTCGTTGTGGGCCAGCCCGGCACCCGTCAGGACGCCGAGCTGGCCCGGTTGGACTACACGTTACGCCGCGTCAGGCACGCCAGACGTAGGCGGCGCCGGTCGCGCCGGACAGGGAGAGACCCTGCATTTGCGTGTACGCGAGGGTGTTTCCCCATGGCACAAGCCAGTTGCCGTCCTGGCATCCGGTGTTGTACCAGGTTGCCGCGTTGCTGCTGTTGAATCCCTTGCCGTGCGTGCAGATGCTGACGTCGGACTCCTTGTACCAGTGGTACTCGCGCTGGTAGCCGGGATAGCCGATCACCGCGCAACCCTGGACGCTCGTGGCGTACCCGAACGGCCCCGCGAGGGACCGTACGTTCTCGCCGCAACCGGCCAGCGGTGCAACAACCTGGCCGAGCTTCTGAGCCTTCCCGGCCGCATCAGCGGACTGGATCTGCTTGACGACAGCCGGCGCTTCGCTGACCGGACAGAAAACAAGCACCAAGATCAGACTGACGGCCGGCTTATCCGGGTTCCACACCGACAGCGACGCAAAGATCAGGACCCCTGTCGGAATGAACATCCCAACGATCTGGAGGATGTGGGGACGCAGTCTTCTGCGCATCCGAGGCGGTCTCCGATCCGTTCTCGACGGCCCGTCGGTTGCTGTCTCCGGAGACGGTATCCCTACCATGCCACAAGACCCCTTCTAACGATGCAAGTGCAGGGGGCAGACCCGCCGAGCCGCGAGGGCACGAGGCCGCTGTTCTCGGATGCGGTCGATGGCCTCCCGAGGGTCGAGTACGAGGATGCGTGCCGCCGCGGCCGAGGGTTGTCGCTCGTCGGCATCCCGCTGACGGACCTGGAGTGAGCCGCTCAGGAGAGGACACTCCGTCAGATCGACGTCGACCCGGGCGGGAAATACGATCGGCGGTCCTCCGGTTGCCTTCGGGGTGAACATCTTCAGCTCCGCCGCCTTCGGCTCCCTCTCCCTCCCCAACCGTCTCGTCATGGCGCCGCTCACGCGCATCCGGGCGGGCGAGGACGGCACCCCGGGCGACCTGCTCGTCACCTACTACCAGCAGCGCGCCTCCTTCGGCATGATCCTCACCGAGGGCACGTGGCCGGTGCGGGAGGGGCGCACCTGGATCGGGCAGCCCGGGCTGGAGACCGAGGAGCACGTCGCCGGCTGGCGGCGCGTGACCGACGCGGTGCACGCGGCGGGCGGGACGATCGTCACCCAGCTCATGCACGGCGGGCGCATCTCGCACCCCACGATCTCCGGGACCGGCCGCGTCGTCTCGGCCAGCGCCCTCGCCGGCCCGGGCACCATCCGCACCCCCGAGGGGAAGACCCACCTGCCCGTCGCGCACGCGCTCACGGAGGCGGAGGTGCAGGAGGCCGTCGCCGGGTTCGCCGCGGCCGCCCGCAACGCGATCCGCGCGGGCTTCGACGGCGTGGAGGTGCACGGGGCCAACGGCTACCTCGTCCACCAATTCCTGTCGCCGGCGACCAACCAGCGCACCGACGGCTACGGCGGCAGCGCCGAGAACCGCGCCCGGTTCGCGGTCGAGGTCGTGACCGCGGTGGCCGGTGCGATCGGGGCCGACCGGGTCGGCATCCGCCTCTCCCCCGAGCACAACATCCAGGGCGCCCTCGAGGAGGACGCCGCCGAGACCGCCGCCACCTACGCCGCCGTCGCCCGCGGTCTCGCGCCGCTCGGCATCGCGTTCGTCGACATCCTGCACGCCGACCCGGCCGGCGAGCTCGTGCAGGGCATCCGCCGTGCGCTCGGCGCACCCCTGATCGCCAACACCGGCTTCGGCACGGTGACGACGCGCGAGGAGGCCGTCGAGCTGGTGGAGTCCGGTGTCGCGGACGCGGTCGCGGTCGGGCGGGCGGCCATCGCCAACCCGGACCTCGCCGAGCGCTGGGCCGCGAGCCACGAGCTCAACGACCACGACGCGTCGACGTTCTACGCCGGCGGCCCGCGCGGCTACATCGACTACCCGACGCTGGCCGAGGCGACCGGGGCCCGGTAGCGGCGCGCTTCCGTCGGCGCGGCTGTCGTTCGCCGACCGGACCGCGGAGACGCCGACGGGGCGGCCGCCGGGAATCCTCCCGGCGACCGCCCCGCGGTGTTCTGCGCGATGGTCAGGCGGCCACGGCCTTGCGACCGTTCTCCGCCGCGGACTCGACCTGGATCTTGCGCGGCTTGGCCCGCTCGGCGATCGGGATGACGACGCTGAGCACGCCGTTGTCGTAGCTGGCGCTGATGGCCTCGGCGTCGACGTCGTCACCGATGGTGAACTGCCGCATGTAGGAGCCGAACGGCCGCTCCTGGGCGAGCCAGCGGAAGTTCTCCCGGTTGCCCGCGGAGCGCTGGGCGCGGATGGTCAGCAGGTGGCCGTCGACATCGATATCGACAGAGCCCGGGTCGACGCCGGGGAGGTCGGCGTTCAGAACGTACCGATCGCCCTCGCGGAACAGGTCCACCGGCATCAGGCGCGGCTGCCGGCTGGTGTCGAACAGGCTCTGCGCGATGCGGTCCAGCTGGCTGAAAGGATCGAATGACATCGACATGGTGAGATTCTCCTTCCGATAGGGGCGGCATCCCGCCGCCCGAATTGCGTACTGCTTCACTCCTTCACTGCTGCACTGCTTTCCGCGGTGGGGAGCGGATGGTCGCGAGCACGTCGACCCGCCACAGGGATCTCGATGCCCCGCGGCGTCGACGCGCCGCCCCGCTCACCGGTCCCCTCGCCGAGCGGGATCCGGATGCCGCAGTGCGCACGGCGACCGGTTCGTCCCACAGTCCGGAGACGATCTGCTCGAACTCGGCAGCGACCCACTCCGGATCGGAGCAGACGATGTCGGCGAATGCCTGATCAACACTGTCCGCCACGGTCACGGCTCATCACCTCCATCTCTGAAAGGATGTGGATCAGTTGATACAGATTTTCTACATCAAACATTGACAGGATGCAACCCGGTTCTGCAGACTCTCTGCAATGAGCACTCCGCACGCCGGCCGCCCGGTCTACAGCATGGCCATCGCCGCCGAGCTCCTCGGCCTGGCGCCGGCGACGCTGCGGCTGTACGAGCAGAAGGGGCTGCTCACCCCGGCCCGCACCGAGGGCGGCACACGCCGCTACAGCGCCGACGACATCGAGCGGATGCGCAGGATCGCCGACCTCCAGGCCGACGGGGTGAACCTGTCGGGCATCGGCCGGGTGATCGACCTGGAGGATCAGAACGAAGCGCTGCGCCGCGACCTGGCGGCGACCAGAGCGGCGGCGGCCACCGAGGATCGCGACCCGGAGCGCTGAGCGGGCGCCCGCCGGGATAGCCTCCCGCACGCGCGGCGCGGTCTAATGGGGGCATGCGAGTCGAACGGGTCGTCCCCATCCTGCAGGTGCCGGACATCGCGAGCGCCGTCGAACTCCACCGGGCGGTCCTGGGCTGGTCGGTGCTGATGGATCACGGCTGGATCGTGACGCTCGGCGACAGCGACGGCCACCAGTTGAGCCTCCTGACGCACGACGCCTCCGCACCGACGAATCCCGACGTCTCCGTCTTCGTCGATGACGTGCACGAGGCCCACCGCCGGGCGGTGGCGGCGGGCGCCGAGATCGTCCACCCCCTCACGGAGGAGCCGTGGGGAGTGACTCGGTTCTTCTACCGGGACGCGGCGGGGCGCGTCATCAACGTCGGCACGCACACCTGAATCCCCGCGGAGGCGGACCGCCGAGGTTCACGACGTGGTCGCCATTCGGGCGGGAATGAGCGCAACGACGTGAACCTCGGCGGGGCAGGCCAGGGGGAGGAGGGAGCGCGGCGGGGTGGTTCAGTTCGCGAACAGCGCTGCGCCGCGACGCCAGACCTGGCGCACGTCGAGGGTGTCCGAGATCCGCGTCGTGGGGTCCCCGTCGACGAGCACGAGATCGGCCCGGAGCGACTCGCGGATCCGCCCGCGGTCGTCGAGACCGAACCGGCGTGCGGGAGTCGCGGTCGCGGCACGCAGCGCCTCGACGGGCGTCAGGCCGGCGCGGACGAGGAGCTGCAGCTCGTGGTGGACGCTGGCACCGTGCGCCATGCCGCCCAGCGTCGGGAGCGGGAACGACACGTCGGTGCCGACGAGGATGTCGACGCCCGCGGCGTGGAGGGCGCCGACGGAGGCGAGCACCGCGTCGAGATCGCCCTGCGGATACCGGTCGTAGCTGCTCTCCAGGGTCGCGATCCAGGCGTCGTCGAGCTTGGAACGCACCCGCGGGTCCGCGGCGAACGCCGTGGCCGGGATCCCCATCATCGAGGCGTTCAGCACGATGCAGGGCACGACGAACGCCCCCGACCTCCCGATGGCGTCGATGAGCTGCGGGGTGCCGGGCCGGTCCATGAACAGGTGGACCAGCCCGTCGATGCCGGCGGCGATCGCCGAGGAGGTCGCCTCCACGGTCAGCGTGTGCGCGACGGTCAGGAGGCCGCGGCGGTGCGCCTCCTCCACGCCCGCCGCGACGGTGGCGTCGTCGAGCACCGGGAGGCCGGGGGCGCCCTCGACGGTCCCGTCGTCGATCATGAACTTGATGTAGTCCGAACCGGCCGCCTCGAGCCGCGGGATGAACGCGACCGCCTCCTCGGGGGTGGTCGCGAACGGCATCACGATGTCGGCCCACTGGTCGGCGACCTCGCCCTCGGACTCCCAGGGGGCCTCGTCGCCGTCGTCGTGCCCGCCGTCGCCCATCAGCTCGCTCGGGTGGCCGCCGGGCGGCGTGATCCCGAAACCCGCCGAGCGGACGTCGGCGACGCGATCGTTCTCGGCCACCTGCGCGCGCGCGCCGCGCGTGAACATCCCCTGCATCTCCAGCTCGGTCGTCACGCCGAAGGTGAGGGCCTGTTCGAGCCCGTCGAGGGAGGTGTGGACGTGCGCGTCGATCAGACCGGGCAGCAGCGTCCCGCCACGAGCGTCCACGATGGCCGCTCCGTCGGGGACCGCGCCCCCGATCGCCACGATGCGGCCCCGCTCGATCACCACCGACGTCTCGGGAATGACCTCCTCGCCGTCGAAGATCCGTGCATCGACGATCGCCGTCCTGTCCATCCGCTTCTCCTTGCTTCCGCGTCGAATCGTAATTCTGTAGTGACTACAGAAAACTAGTAATACCATAATTGGATTCGCTTGCGTCCATCATCTAGGATGGTCGCGTGGCAGCAGGGACCGGACTCCGCGAACGCAAGAGGGTGCAGACCCGGCGCGCTCTCCATCACGCCGCCGTCCGGATGTTCCTGGAACGCGGGTTCGACGACGTGACCGTCGCCGAGATCGCGGACGAGGCGAACGTCGCGCTGACGACGCTCTTCACCTACTACCCCGCGGGCAAGGTCGGTCTGGTCTTCGAACAGGAGGAGGACCGCGCGACGGCACTCGTCCAGGCGATCCGCGAGCGGCCGGCCGGAACCGACCCGCTGAGCGCGATCGAGACCTTCATGGACAGCCGGCTCCCGTTCGATGGCGGCGACCAGGACTCGCGCGAGATCCTCGAGCTGATCTTCTCCACGCCGCAGCTCCGCGCGTACGTGCGGACGAAGTGGACCGACTGCGAGGATGCGCTGGTCTCGGCGCTCGCCGAGGAGTGGCGGGAGCGCGACGGTGCGGGCCTCCGCTCGCTCGCCCGATTCATCCTCGAGACGCCCGACCTCGCGGCCCGCGAACCCTCCCCCGCCGACGCCTTGCGGATCGTGTTCGAGAACCTCCGGCGCGGCTGGAGGCTCGATCGAGCGGATTGATCCGCCCGTTTCTGTGAGTTCTCTCAGGCGATGATCGCGCGGCGTCCCCTCGACGCCGTGCGGACGCTCCTCCCCGCGCTCACCGGCGAGCGCCGCTCGATCCCGCCTCCGGAGCCTGTCCCCCGACCGCGGGTAGTCCACTCCCGCGCGCCGCTGGCCCGCGGTGCACGTCTGCAGGGTTTGCCAGCGCGCTCTGCTGAGACTCGTATGTCGATGCGAACGAACGAAGGGTTCCCTCCGTGAGCGAACAGAACGAGCCGACCGAGCCGGCCGAGCAGAACGAGCAGAACGGCCCGCGCCGTCACGAGCGGGCCCGGCGGTTCCGTCGACGGAGGATCGTCGCGATCGTGGCGGGCTCCCTCGCGCTCGTCCTCGTCGCCGCCGGCGGGATCGCCGTGTGGAAGTACCTCGACCTCTCCAACGGCATCCGCCGCTCCGCGATCACGATGCCGACGGGGACGTCCACCCCGGGCGTCGCGCAGAACACGGGCGAGGCCAACATCCTCGTCATGGGGCTCGACAGCCGGGTCGATCAGGACGGCAAGCCGCTCTCGCAGGAGATCTACGACGCGATCCGCGCCGGCGACGAGACGAACGGCGGCTACAACGCGAACGTCCTGATGCTCATCCACATCCCGGCCGGCGGAGGCAAGGCCGTCGGGATCTCCATCCCGCGCGACGACTACGCCACCCTGGCCGGCGCCCCCGACGGCGTCGAGAAGTCGAAGATCAAGGAGGCGTACGGGCTCCGGATGGACGAGAAGCTCCGCGAGCTGCGCAAGCAGGGCGTCGACGAGGCCGAGGCGTACCAGCAGGCCCGCACGGCGGCACGGCAGACGCAGATCCAGACCGTCTCCGACTTCCTCGGCGGGGTGCGGATCGACCACTTCGTCGAGATCACGATGGCCGCGTTCTACGAGGTCGCGACCGCGGTCCAGCCGATCACCGTGTGCCTGAACCAGGCGACGCAGGACCGGTTCTCGGGCGCCCACTTCCCCGCCGGGATGCAGGAGATCGACGCCTCCCAGGCCATGAGCTTCGTCCGCCAGCGCCGCGACACCGGGCCGAGCGACCTCGAGCTGACGGACCTCGACCGCACCCGCCGCCAGCAGGCGTTCATCGTCTCCCTCGCCGTGAAACTCCGGCGGGCCCAGACCTTCACCGATTTCGGCACGATGCAGAAGCTGATCGACACGGCGAAGACGTACATCGCCCTCGACGACGGCTTCGACCTGCTGAGCTTCGCCGGACAGGCCCAGCGGCTGGCGGGCGGGAACCTCTCCTTCCAGACCCTCCCCATCGACCACTACGAGACGATCGACGGCCAGTCGGTGAACATCGTGGACCTCGACACGATCCGCTCCATCGTGGCGTCGCTGCTGAACCCGCCCGCGGAGAGCTCGGCGCCTCCCGCGTCCGCACCTCCCGCGGACAGCGGAGCGACGACGGAGGCGCCCGCAGCGCCGAATGGTGGACAGGCACCCCCGCCGGCCACGAACACCTACACTGACTCCGACGCTCCCCTGCAGGCGGGCGCGATTCCCTGCGTGAATTAAGGGGGCGGTGCGGGCGGCGCGTGCCTACGAGTCGTGACCGACCGCGGGCTCTCCCACGAACTGGTGCGCCTCGGCCGCGAGCTCGGGCCAGTCGTCCTCCGCGGTGATCGCGGTCCACGCGCCGGTCGCGGCGGTGCTGCCGGTGGCCGGCGTCGCGATGCCGCGCTCGACCAGGTCCGCCGACCGCGGTGCCGGGAGGTCGACGACCAGCGCCGATCCGTCGAAGTAGGCGAACAGCCTCCCCTTGACCAGGAGGCGGTCGCCGTCCAGCGTCACGTCGTCGTCCGGGTCGCTCTGGAGTGCGAACGCCACGTCGGCGAACGCCTGGTTGAATCCCTCTGCCATGGGCACAGCCTAGGGGTGCCGGCGCCGGCCGCGACAGGGCTTGGCGGGATGACCGGGGCGGCGCCGCGACAAGCGACGCTGCCCCGTCCGGCCTCAGACCGCGCGGAGCCCGCCCCGCGGGCACTGTCCGCCATGGCCGCCGTGGCCGCCCGGCCCGCCGTGCCCGTGCCACGACGCCGTGCTCGCGCTGTGGACGGTCGTCGTGCCGAGCGTGAGCCAGCCGGCCTTCGTCGCGTCCTGCGCGGCGTTCGCGAACCGGATCGGGAGGCCGCCCGCGAGCGGGTTCGTGACCTGGGCGACGAGCGTGTACGTCCCGGGTGCGACTCCGGTCAGGTCGACGCTGCCCGTGAACTGCGTGCTCGCGCCGCTGGCGATGTCGCTGACGTGCCAGGAGGTCGTGACGGTCTTCACCGCGGCCCCGGAGGCGTTCAGGTAGCTCAGCGTGATCGGCCAGTCGTAATAGAAGGGGGCGCGACCCACGTTCGCGACGGACAGCCCGACGGAGACGGTGGTCGGCGCCGTCGACGACGGCACGAGCGCCTGGGTGGCGCGGAACGAGTAGCCGAGCGACGTCGACGCGGCGAGCGCCGCCGGCTTGTCCGCGGCCGAGTACCCGGTCTCGAACGCGTAGTGGTCCATGAGCCAGCTGGCGTGGGTCTGGTCGGCGCTCCCGGCGAAGTCGTTGTCGCCGCCGTCCTCGAGCACGGGGCATCCGGCCGCCGAGAAGAGGCACGGCTGCAGCTCGGGCCGCAGCTCGCCGGCGATCGGCTCGGTCTTCCACTTGTCGGTGGCGCCGGCCGCGACCATGTTGTCCATGAAGTGCCAGCCGAGCGAGCTCGTCTTGGTCTCCAGGGCGAACGAGTCGTCGTGGTAGCCGATCGGCAGGGACGCGTTCATGGTGGTGGGATTGCGCACCATGAGCTTGGTGGTGTGGAAGGCGTCGGTGAAGTCGGTCAGCACCTCCAGCTGCGTGGCGTCGGAGGGCATCCAGTTCGGTTGGCCGCCGTCGCCGTTGTACGGGTAGGTGTGCCATTCGCCCCAGAAGCCGATCAGGCCGGCCTGCACGAATCCGACGCGGGCGTCGCCGTCGTAGCGCTGGCCGAGCGCGGCGACGAAGTGGTCGATCGCGGTGCGCAGGTTCGGGTCGTCGTAGTCCGGTGAGACACTGACGCCGTTGTTGTCGTAGTCGTCGTACGAGTGGGTGGCCAGGCCGCCGTCGAGCAGGTACTGCGGCACGCCGCTGGGCTGACCGGGATAGTCGAGGTAGAAGCGGAAGGCGGTCTGGTGACCGCGCGCCGCGATCGCGTTCAGGGCGGTGTCGAGCGCCGACCAGTCGAACGTGTCCGGCCCGGTCATCACGGCGTTCACCGGGAAGTAGGCCCACTCCATCGAGTAGGGGAACGCGGTGTACGAGCCCGCGAAGGGGATGAAGCCCTTCAGCGGGTTGACGTCCGGTTCGCCGGCGGCGGCGAGGGAGGTCCAGGAGGCCGTGCCGGTCGAGCCGGACGCGTGGGTCGTGGCCGCCGTGCTCGTGCCCGCCGTGGCCGGGGCCGCGAACAGGGCGGGGATCGCGAGCGCGGCCGCGGCGGCCACCCCCACGATCGTGTTCCGTGCGGTTCTGCGCATTCTGGTGCACCTTTCTGACGGCGTCGTCGCCGCCTGGTCGTCGAGCGGTGAATGTGCGTACTGCGGTCGGATTCGGGTTCCGGGAGCGTGGGGCGCGACGTCCGGCGGACGCCGCGCCCCGCGCGTCTAGCCGACGACGGAGGCAGCCTCGACGGCGGCCTCCCCCGTCACGATGGGGGTGAAGTCGACCTCGCGCCCGCTGATGCGGAAGGCGTAGCGACCGGTCTGCTCGATCAGCGCGGTCTCCTCCATGTAGTCCCGCAGCTCCTCCCGCTCGGCTGGAGTGAGCCAGGCGAGCGGGTCGGAGGTGGAGCGGAACTCGAGCACGGCGGCGGTGTCGCGCAGCGCCTGCCGCTCGCCGTCGGAGAGCAGGCTGCGGGCGCTGCGGAAGTAGACCGCGTCGGGGTCGACCTCGTAGAGCCGCTTCATCCAGGCGCGATTGACGGAGGACACGATGGAGTTGCGTGCGCCGACCCCCGACGGGTCACCCACGCGCTCCGCGTTGTCCCAGAAGGCCGCGACGTCCGGTCCGACCCGTGCGCCGTCGAACACGCCGACGGACGGGATCATCGGGACGCCGCAGCCGAGCAGGTACACGTCGTCGCCGACGACCGAGCGGATGTGCTCCACGGCCTGGCGGTACGCGGTCTCGCGGTGCACGCCCGTGCTGCGGTTGCCGGTGATGGCGCCCGCGTACATGAAGTCGAGCTTGAGGTAGCGGAACCCCCACGAGGTGACGCGCTCGAAGACCCCGCGCAGGTGGTCCTGCACCTCGGCCTGCGTGGTGTCGAGCGAGTAGTAATGGGAGTCCCAGTTGTAGCCGCTGACCAGCGGGCGGCCGTCGTCGTCCTGCACGAGCAGGTCGGGGCGGGTGCGGGCGATGTCGGAATCGGGCAGCGCGATCATCGGCGCGAGCCAGAGCCCGGGCCGGAACCCGGCGTCGGCGATCGTGCGCGCCGTCGCGGCCATGCCCGAGGGGAACTTCGCGTTGGCGGTCCAGTCGCCGACGATCGGCTCCCAGCCGTCGTCGAGCTGGAAGACGTCGAACGGGTAGCCGGCGAGGTCGCGGACGGTCCGCGCGATGGTCTCCTCGTCGATGTCCTCGAAGAACGAGTACCAGCTGCTCCACACCGCGCCCGCCCGCAGCGAACGCCTCCCGAGCCGGGCGGTGACCAGATCGGCGTAGGCGGCGAACACCTCGACCTCGGGGCCGTAGCCGACGAACCACTCGGCCGAGCTCTCCTCCCCGCGGCCCCAGAGCACGTTGCCGTCGCCGCCGACCCGCGGCGTCCCGAGCCCGAGTGCGCCGAGGAGGAGGACGTTCCCGTCCTCGCCGACGACGGCGCCGACCGCGCTGCCCGAGTGGGCGTGCGGGGTCTCGTTCGCGGCGTCGTCGGCGGTGAGCAGGCGGCGGGGGCTGTCCTTGATGCCGATGGTCTCGCCGTCGGTGCGCGCCCAGCCGGACGGGCTCCACGAGTTCCAGCCGTGCCGGTAGAACTCGGTGTCGCCGAAGGGGTGCAGGAGGGCGACGGGGCCGGCGGGCACGAGGTGGCCTCCCGGCACCGCGGTCGGCGCTCCGGTGACGTTGGCGGGGATCCGCACGGATCCGAAGTCGAAGGTGTGCAGCATGGTGGGCTTTCTGTGTGGTGCGCGGGGGCGGCCGGTCGCCGCCCCCGCGCGGGTTGTCGCTACTTGAAGAGGGCGTTGACCTGTTTGTTCGCCTCGGTCAGCGACGACTTCGCGTCCTTCTGGCCGAGCGCGACGCTCTGGATGGCGTCCTGCACGATCTGGCTGATCTCGGTGCCGTGGTAGCTGATCGGCAGGATAAAGGTGCCATCCTTCGCCTGCTGCTCGTCGAGGAACACCTGGGCGTTCAGGCCCTCCTGCTCGCGCACCTGGGCGGACTTCTCCGAGGCCTCCTTGATCGCCGGGAAGACGACGCCGGTCGCGGCGACCGTGTTCTGGCAGTCGGCGGAGCCGAGGTACTTGACCCACTCCCACGCCTGGTCCTTGTGCTTGGAACCGGCGTAGATCGCGTCGGACAGACCGTTGATGGCGCTCTTGCGCCCCTCCGGGCCGATCGGCAGCGGGGCGAAGCCGAACTGGTCGGTCTTGCCCTTGTAGGAGGCCAGGTTGAACGAGCCGAGCGTGGTCAGCGCGCCGCCGCCGTTGTCGAGCACCTCGGAGCGGGCCAGCGTGGACTGCACGTCGAGCTTGGGCGCGTAGCCCTTCTGCGAGAGGTCGGCGAGCCACTGGACCGTGTCGGTGAGCTTGGACTGGTCGTAGTTGAACTTCGTGCCGAACGGGTTCTTGTCGGCGTAGTACCAGCCGTTGGAGACGGCCAGGTTGCCCCAGCCGTTCTGACCCTGCGAGCCGTCCGCCCACTCGGGGAGGAAGCCGAAGGTCTTCACGTTGTTCTTGTCGAACGCGGGGTCGAGGCCGTTGTGACCGTTCTTGTCGACGGTCAGCTTCGCGATCAGCTGCTCGAACGTCCCGCCGTCCTTCGCGTTCCAGGTGAGGTCCGAGAGCGACTTCTCGTCGACGCCGGCGGCGGCGAGGTCGGCCTTGTTGTAGACCAGGCCCATCGTGTCCCAGTCCTTCGGGAGGCCGTAGCGCGCGTCGTCGACCTTCCACAGGTCGGCGAGGCCGTCGACGTACTGCGAGAGGTCGACCTTGTCCTTCTTCACGTACGGCTCGATGTCGACGATCTGCTTGTCCTGCACGAACTGCGGGTAGTACGACACCTGGTCGACCCAGACGTCGGGCGCGCTGCCCGCGGCGATCTGCGTCGAGAGGTTGGTCCAGTACTGGCCCCAGGCGCTCTGGCTGATCTTGATCGTGATGTTCGGGTTGGCCTTCTCGAAGTCGGCGGCGCACTGCTGGTAGGCGGGCACCTGGGTGTCGTCCCACATCCAGTAGTTCAGGGTCACCTTCTCGTCGGATCCCGAGCCCGAGGACGAGCAGGCCGAGACGCCGACCAGGAGTGCGGCGGCGGCGGCGATGGCGGCGACGCGACGTACCTTTGTCATGGATTTCTCTCTCTGTGTTGGGTGATGCGGTGTGGTGCGGTGGGGGAGGTGCCTGGTCACTTGATGCCGGTGAAGTTGAGGGACTCCACGATCCGGCGGCCCAGGAAGATCAGCAGGATGAGCACGGGGATGACCGACAGGGTCGATCCGGCCATCAGGCCGGTCCAGTCGGGCTGGGTGTTGGGCGACTGCTGGAGGTAGACGCCGAGGGCGACGGTCATGGTGCGGACGCTCTCGTCGCGGCCGATGAGCAGCGGCCAGAGGTAGTCCTTCCACGCCCAGACGACGGTGATGAGGCCGATCGTGATCAGCGGCCCGCGGCTCATCGGCAGGGCGATCCGCCAGAACACGCGAGCCTTGCCCGCGCCGTCGAGCATCGCGGCCTCCTCCACGTCCACCGGGATGTTGAGGAAGAACTGGCGCAGGAAGAACAGCGCGAACGGTGTCATGAGCAGGCTCGGCGCGACCATGCCCCACACGGTGTTCAGGAGGCCGAGGTCGCGGACCAGCACGAAGTTCGGCAGCAGCGTGAAGATGCCGGGGACCATGAGGGCGGCGATCAGGATGGAGAACAGCACGTTGCGCCCGGGGAAGCGCAGACGGGCGAACGCGTAGCCCGCCATCGCGCAGAAGACGGTCTGGAAGAAGCCGATCAGGGCGCAGTACACGATCGAGTTCCACAGGTAGAGCAGGAAGTTGATCGAGGCGCCGGACCCGCCGGCGGCCTGGTCCTCGGCGGGGCTGAGGAAGCCGAGGACCCGCGCGAAGTTGATCAGGGTGGGGCTGCCCGGGAAGAGCGAGCCGGAGTCCTTGATCACGTCGGCCGCCGGAGTGAGCGCGGTCTTCAGCATCCAGTAGAAGGGGAAGAGCGTCAGGATCAGGGAGACGATCAGGACGATCCAGCCCAGCGTTCGCCCGATCGAGAAGGGGCGGCGCTCGCGGCGGGCGGCGATGGCGGGGGCGGGAGGCTCGGCCGCCGGGTTCACGGTCGGCACGGTCGGCTGCGTTGTCGTCATGGCGGTGTCCTAGGCGAGCTGGGATTCGGAGGCGCGGAGGAGGCGGAGCTGCACGGCCGTCAGCACGCCGAGGATGATCACGAGGACGATGGCCATCGTCGCCGCGTAGCCCATGTGGAAGAAGGTGAACGCCTGTTGGTAGATGTAGTAGTAGATGACCCTCGTGGCGTTGACCGGACCTCCCTTGGTCGTCACCGCGACCGTGTCGAAGATCTGGAACGAGCCGATCAGCGACACCACGAGCACCAGCGCCATGACCGGCTTCAGCAGCGGGAGCGTGATGCGGGTGAACAGCCTCCACTCCCCCGCCCCGTCGAGCGACGCGCTCTCGTAGAGGTCGCCAGGGATCTGCAGCATCCCCGCATAGAAGAGGAGCGCCGTGTAGCCGGTGAAGGCCCAGGTGTTGACGACCGAGATCGTCGGGATGGCGAGCGCCGGGCTGGTGAAGAAGCCGACCGCGGGCAGTCCCATCGCCGTGATGAGGTGGTTGACGAAGCCGAGGTTGGTGTCGAGCAGCCACAGCCAGATCAGGCCGACCGTCACGTTCGGGACGAGCCACGGCAGCAGCAGCGTCGTCCGCAGCACGACCGACCGGGTCAGGCGGTGCATCAGCGCGGCGAGGAGGAGCGCCAGCGCCGTCTGCGTGGTGACGTTGACCACCACGTAGTAGAGAGTGACGCCCATCGAGTTCCAGAATTCCTTGTCCTGCAGCACGGCCACGTAGTTGTCGACGCCGACGAACGACGGGTCGCCCAGGAGGCTGTAGTCGGTGAACGACCACCAGAACCCGCGGATCGTCGGGTACAGGTAGAAGACCGCGAAGCCGATGAGCACGGGGGCGATGAAGAGCCAGGCGACGCGACGGTCGTCCCGCAGCCGGCGCCGCGGGGGTCGCGGGGCGCGGCCGCGGGTCGCGGCTCTCGGGAGGAGGGCTGTCATAGGTACCTCTCCGCGACCGGGACGAGCTGCTCGCCGTCGGCGCAGGGTCGAATTCATCGGATCCGCGAGCGATTCGCCGATCCGGAGGGCGCCCATCCGCGGTAAAGTCGGGTGAGCGAGTTAATTATGCAACTTGGCGTTAATAATGGCAAGGGCGAGGAGCGAGATGGCACGAGAGGCCGTGGTGCAGAGCGTCGAGGGGTCCGTCGGGAGCCGGTCGCTGCTGCGCCGGATGAACTCCTGGGGCATCCTCCGCGCCGTCATGGAGCGCCCGCAGACCATGCGTGACCTCGCGGCGGAGTCGGGTCTCTCCCGCACGGCCGTCGACGCGATCGTCACCGATCTGGTCGATCTCGGCTGGCTCGTGCCGTGGGACGGCTCCCCCGCCGGGCGGCTCGGCCGACCCGCCGCCTCCTACCGGCTGGCCCCGGCGCTCGGGAACTTCCTCTCCCTCGACATCGGCGCCAACCACATCTACGCGGTCGTCACAGACCTGACCGGGCAGGTGCGCGGGCACCTGACCGTCCCCACCGAGGAGGAGGTCCCGGCGGAGGAGCGCGTGGTCGCCGCCCTCGCAGTCGCCGACGACCTGCTCGGGAGCCTCGGCCTCGACCGCAGCGCGGCCTGGGCCGTCGCCATCGGCTCGCCCGGTGCGATCAGCACGGCCGGCGAGGTCCTCCACTTCGGCGGCACCGGCATGCCCGGCTGGATCGGCCTCGACCTGCGCGAGCGCTTCCGCCGCGAGTTCGAGGCTGCGGTGCTGGTGGAGGGCGACGTCGCCCTCGGCGCGCACGCCGAGCTCGCGATCGGCGCGGCCCGCGATCGCAGCGACGTCGTCTACATCCTCTGCGGCGCCCGCACCAGCGGTGCCTCCATCGTCGGCGGCAAGGTGCACCGCGGCGTGCACGGCGCCGCCGGGATCGTCGGCGAGATGCCGGAGCTGCGCTGGCAGGAGCTCAACGAGCGGTACGGCAGCTCGGTGCTCGCCTCCCCGCGCCCGAGCCGTCAGGAGATCTTCGAGGCGGCCCGCACCGGCGACCCCGCGGCCGTCGCCGCCGTCGACGAGTTCGCCGACGACCTCGCCACCGGCGCCGCCGCTCTCACGCTCGCGATCGATCCCGAACTGCTCGTCATCGGCGGCGGCAGCTCCCCCAGCGCCGACGTGTTCCTGCCCCGCTTCGAGCGGACGCTGCGTGGCATCGTCCCGCTCCCGCCCGCGGTCATCGCCTCCACGCTGGGCTCCGAGGCCGTCGCCATGGGCGGCATCAGCCTCGCCGGCAACCACCTCCACTCGGTGCTCGAGGGCGCGGTCGTGGCGCGGGACGCCTTCCCCAGCCCGGCCGAGTCGGTGGAGCTGCTGCGCGCCGCAGGATGACCGCCTAGCGGCACTGGCCGGCGACAGCGATCTGCTCGTCGGAGGGACGCCCGTACGCCTCGATGCCGGAGCCGGCGGTGTCGAAGCCCAGGGAGATCGCCCAGGCGGTGGCCCACATCTCGTCGTCGTGGTTGAACGTCGGGCTCGCGAAGAGCGGTGCGCACTCGGGGCGCACGACCTGCGCGTGGCCCACCTCGTGCGCGACGAGCGCCCGTGCGTCGACGTCGCCCCTCGACCAGCCGTCCTGCAGCGGGAAGTTGAGGTCGATCGTCGCCCAGCCGCCGTCGTCCGGGTGGTACACGGTGGTGCCCGAGTACCATCCCTCGCCGAGGCCGCTGACCTCGGCGTGCCACTCGACGTCCAGAGTGACCCCGTGTGCGATGGAGCGCGCGTACTCCTCGATCTGCGCCCGCACGGGATAGGCCGGGTCCTGCCGGGCCGCCAGTCCGGCGGCGTGGGCGGCATCCACCCCGTCGATCGCCGCGACCAGCTGGACGAGACCGGGCCCGCCGAACGTCGACAGCGTCACCCCGCTCTCCCCGGCATCGATCGCGTGCCGCAGCTCCACCTTGCTGGCGTAGGTGGCGGCGTCGTCGGCGGTGATGACCTGCTCGCCGTGCGCCTTCAGCTCCGCGTAGACGGCGTCCGCGCTCGCGTTCACAGCCTTCTGAGCCGACGCGAGCGAGGCGAGCTCGGCGGACCGCGCGCGGCGGTCGGCGTTCTCCTTCCGGATCAGCGCGTGCGTGTGCTCCACGTGGGCGATGACCGTCCACGGCATCAGGTCGGCGCTGGATGCGCTCACCTTCGGCGCCTCGAAGCGCACGGAGTGGAGCCCGGACGTCGCCGCCTCCAGCTTCGTCCGGGCCGCGGCGAGCGCGGCCGCCGTCGCCTCGCCGAGGTAGGCCGGGCGGTCGTGGTCGGTGAACTCCTTCAGCGAGGTGACCGAGAACGTCGCCTTGTTCAGCGCGGTCTCGCGCGCGTCCGTCGCGTCCTCCAGCGCGGTGGCCGCAGCCGTGGCCTCCTGGTAGGCGACGGCCGTGCGGGAGGCCGCGTACGCCTGCCAGCCCCATCCGACGCCGGTGATCGCGCCGGCCGAGAGCAAGACCGCGGAGGCGACGCCGAGCACCAGTCCGCGCCGGCGGCGCTTCGCGGGCACCTCGGGCCGCTCGTCCGGGCTGTCGGCTGCACTCTCCGCCTGCTCCGCCGGTGCCGATTCCGGTCCCGGTCCCGGCTTCGGAGCCGGTTCCGATTCCAGTACCGGCGTCGGCGTCGCGTCGTCGACCGTATCGGGCGCCGCGTCGCCGCGCGCTTCGTCCTCGTGCATGTGCTCCCCCGTCACGCGCATCGCCCCTCGGCGACACGGCATACCGTCAGCAAACATAGGACATCACGGCACGTCTCACCCAACCGGAGGACCACCCCTTTCCGAGGGACTGCCGCCCGCGGCGATCGCCCGCCGCCCCGCGGAGGATCTCGCCCTCGGGGATGAAGGACGTCAACCGCTCGGATGACGATCCGCCGCGCGAAACCCGGAACGCTGATCACATGGGTACTGGGATGGGGCGACGGCGCGTCGATCGCGAGCGGGTTCGTTGATGGTCTGGACATCGGAGCTGATCGTCCACGACGAGGCGATCCGGGCGAACACGGCGCACTTCGCGGCCGCGACGGGCGGCCGGCTGATGGCGGTACTGAAGGCGGACGCGTTCGGGCACGGGGCGATCGCGCACTCGGTCCTGGAGGCCGGGGCCGCCTCCCTCGGCGTCACCTCCATCGACGAGGCGCTCGCGCTGCGCGCCGGCGGCGTCAGCGCGCCCATCCTGAGCTGGCTCAACCCGGTCGACGCCGACTTCGCCGCGGCCGTGCTCGCGGACGTCGACCTCGCGGTGGCCAGCCCGGTGCTGCTGCACGCGGTGGCGCGGGCGGCCTCCCTGGTCCGGCGGCGGGCGCGGGTGCACCTGCACGTGGACGTCGGGATGGCGCGGGACGGCTCCCCCGTCGAGGCGTGGCCGGCGCTGTGCACGATCGCCCGCGAGCTGGAGCACCTGGGTTCGCTCCACGTCGTCGGGATCATGGGGCACATGTCGTGCGCCGATCAGCCCGGCCACCCGCAGAATCAGCGCGAACGGCTACTCTTCGCGAACGCCGTGCGCACGGCGCGGCGCCGCGGGCTGGCGCCGTCGGTCACGCACCTCGCGGCGACCGCCGCCACCGTGACCGGGGTCGGCGCCGGCTTCGGGCTGCACCGCATCGGTGCGGGACTCTTCGGCATCGACCCGTCGGGCACCTCCCGCGAGCTCCGGCCGGCGCTCTCCCTGACGACGCACGTCGTGACGTCGCGCGAGGTCGCGACCGGCACCGGCATCGGGTACGGGCTGGACCACGTCGCCGACCGGCGCACGCACCTCGCGCTGCTTCCGCTCGGGTACGGGGACGGGCTGCCGCGGGCGGCCTCCGAGCGCGCCGGCGTCCTCGTGCGCGGGCGACGCCGCCCGCTGGTCGGCCGGTTCTCGATGGACATGGTGGTCGTCGACACCGGGGAGGACGAGGTCGCGCCCGGCGAACCGGTCACGGTGTTCGGCCCGGGCGCGCACGGCGAGCCCACGGTCGCCGACTGGGCCGGCTGGGCGGGCACGATCGAGCACGAGATCGTCACCCGCGTGGGCAGCCGCGTGGCGCGCGTCCATCGCACCTCCACGTCGGAGATGAGCGGGACGACGAAGACGGCCGGGACGACCGGGTCGCGCCGTGGGGAGGCGGTCGATGCGTGACGGGGAGGCGCTGCGCGTCGCGATCATCGGCGGCGGGGCCAACGACGAGCACGATGTCTCGCTGGCGTCGGCCGCGGCCGTCACGCGGGCCGTGCGCGCGCTCGGCCATGACGCCGTCCCGGTGACGATCGACCGCTCCGGCGGCTGGCGCGACCCCGACGGGGTCCCCACGACGGCAGCGGAGGCGATCGCCCTGCTGGCGACCTGCGACGTCGCCTTCCCCGTGCTGCACGGGGAGAACGGCGAGGACGGCTCGATCGCGGGCCTCCTCAGCATGGCGGGCGTGCCGTTCGCCGGTTCGCCGGTGGGCGCCGGCGCCGTGGGCATGGACAAGTGGATCACGAAGCTCGTCGCCGAGGCGCTCGGCGTGCGCACCGCGCCCGCGCGGCTCGTCCGCTCGGAGGGCGAGGCCGCCTCCCTCGCACGGGATCCGCGGCTGGTCCCGCCGCTGGTGGTGAAGCCGACGACGGGTGGATCGAGCAACGGGGTCTCGGTGGTCCGGGAGGCCGCCGACCTGGGCGCGGCGCTCGGCCTCGCCCTCGCGGCGGGTCGCACCGCCCTCGTCGAGGCGTTCGTCGTGGGCCGTGAAGTCGACATCGCACTCTTCCGCGACAGCACCGGCGCCCTGCGCGCCGGAACGACGCTCGAGATCGGCGTGGCCGACGGCGCGGTGTTCGACCGGGAGCAGAAGTACGACGGCACGGCCTCCTTCACCCTGCCCGCCCGGATCTCGCCCGACGAGCACGCCGTGATCGAGAGCGCCGCACGCGCCCTCTACGACGCCCTCGGCTGCGCGGGAGTCGTGCGGTTCGATTTCTTCGTGACCGCCACCGGTGTGGTGCTCAACGAGGTGAACACGACGCCCGGATTCACGGAGGCGTCGCAGGTGCCGCGGATGTACGCCGCCGTCGGCCTCGGCTACGAACAGCTGGTCGCGGCGCTCCTCGACGCGGCCCTCACCGAGCGCACGGCGTCGCTGGAGGCCGCTCGATGACGGACACCACGCCCGCCCCGGCCGCACGCGAGGGCTGGGGCGACGCGCTGAAGGGCGTGCTCATCGCGCTCGTCGTGCTGTGGCACGTGATCATGAAGAGCTACCTGAACATCGATTGGCAGCTCGGCGTGCCGGTCCCCGGCGCGTGGGGGTTGTTCGGCGACCTGATCTGGCCGTTCCTGATGCCGCTCTTCCTGCTCGTCTCCGGCTATTTCGCCGCGAACGCCTTCACCCGCCCGTGGGCGGTGGTCGCCCGCACGCGCGTCGTCCGGTTCCTCTACCTCTACCTGCTGTGGTCGCTCATCCACATGGCGGCGATGTGGGCGTTCCCCGACTTCCCCACGCTGGTCCCCCGCGGCGTCGCGGAGTTCGTCGAGTCGGTGACGATCAGCCCGCCGAACACCTGGTACCTCTACGCGCTGGCGCTGTACTTCCTCGTGACCAAGGCGCTCTCGCGTCTCCCCGCGTGGATCCCCATCGCCGCGGCCGGCATCCTGTCGGTCGTCGTCGCGGCCGGTTACGTGGAGGTCGTCAGCAATCGCGGGTCCCTGCTCTACAACTTCACGTTCTTCCTGCTGGGGCTGCAGCTCGCGCCGCAGCTCCGGCGGCTGCTCGACCGCGTGCGGCTCTCGATCGCCCTCCTGCTGGCCGCCGCCTACCTGGCCGTCTTCGCCGCGATGCGGCTCACCGGCACCGAGACCGTCCCGGGAGTGTGGCCGCTCGCGTCGGTCGTCGGGGTGACGGCCGGGCTCGCCGTCGCGCCGAGCATCGCGCGGATGCGGTTGGTCGGGCCGGGGCTGGCCTGGCTGGGGCGCCGCAGCCTCCCGATCTACCTGATCCACATGCCGCTGCTCGCCCTGGCCGACTTCCTGCTGGCGGGCTGGCTGTCGGACTCCCGGGTCGCCGTGCAGCTGGTGGCGGCCGCGATGCTGCCCGTGATCCTGACGGCCGTCCTGATCGCCGGGAGCCTCCTGCTGTACCGCCTGCTGCTGCGGGATGGTGCGACCTGGCTGTTCGACCTCCCGCGCTGGGCGACGAGGACGGCTCCGGGCGCCGGGCGGAGGTGGCGCGCGCCGTGGCGGACCGCGATGGCCGTCGTCCTGCTCGTGGCGTGCGGTCTCGTGACCGCCGGAGCGACGGCGATCCCCGGCTGCGGGCAGACCCCGCCCGCGCAAGCCGCCGCGCGCCCGGGAGAGGTCGCCATCGGCGCCACCGGGGATCTGCTCATCCACGACATCGGCCACGGGGTGCCGGAGGACGGCGGGGCACACCACTTCGACGCGGTCCGCCCCTGGTTCACCGGCGACCTCGTGACGGGGAACCTGGAGCAGGTGATCTCCGACGACACCGGATACGACAAGTGCAGCACCGACGCGGACTGCCTCGCCTTCCGCAGCGAACCCGCGACCGCGCCGTACTTCGCCGGGTTCGACCTCCTGAACCTGGCGAACAACCACACCAAGGACTTCGGCGACGAGGGCTACGCGAACACCCGCGCGAACCTCGCTGCGAACGGGATCCGCGCCGTGGGCGACCGCGACGAGATCGTGTGCACGCGGATCGGCGACACCACCGTCGCGATGATCGGCTTCGCCCCGTACCAGGGCTTCAACCGGGTGACCGATCTGCGGCACGTCCGGAAGGTGGTGGCCGCGGCCGCCGCCTCGGCCGACGTGGTGGTCGTCCAGGCGCATCTGGGCGCCGAGGGGCCGGACGCGAACGTCGTCGCTCCCGGCGTCGAGCGGATGTACGGGGAGAATCGCGGCGACCCCGTCGCGTTCGCCCACGCCGCGGTCGACGGGGGAGCGGACCTCGTGCTCGGGCACGGACCGCACACGCTGCGCGGCGCGGAGTTCTACAAGGGGCGGCTGATCGCGTACAGCCTCGGCAACTTCGGCGGCGGCGGCGTCTTCGGCGCCGAGCAGGCCACCCGCTACGGCGTCTACCTCGACGTGAGCCTCCACCCCGACGGCACCTTCGCGCGCGGCCGGATGCGCTCCGTCCACTTCGCCTTCGAGGGCGGCGTGCCCCTCCCCGACCCGGACGGCCGGGCCGCGGCCCTGGTCGGCGACTTCAGCCGCCGCGACTTCCCCGCGACCGCGCCCCGCATCGCCGCGGACGGCGCGCTCGCTCCGCCTGCCTCACGCTGACCAGCCGCCGAGGTTCACGTTGTTGCGCTCATTCCGGGCGGAATGAGCGCAACGACGCGAACCTCAGGCGAAGAGGACGGGGGCGTCGAAGACGGCGGCCCCGGGCACCTGCGCGTTGGCCGCGCCGATCTCGGCCGCGACGGCGAGGGCGCGCTCGAGGTCGGCACCGCCCTCCAGCGACCCCACGAGTCCGGCGAGGTAGCAATCCCCGCTCCCCACCGCGAAGAGCCCCGGCCGGTCGACCGGCGGGACTGCGATGAACTCGCCCGCGGCGGTCGCGGCGACCGAGCCGGCCTCGCCGTCGGTCACGACCGCGATGCCCGCGCCGCGCTCGACGAGCTGGCGGGCGGACCGCTCGCGGTCGGCCGCACCGGTCAGGTCGGCCGCCTCGTGGCGGTTCACCTTGACGAGCCGGGGACGCGCGCGGTCGACGATCTCGCCGAGCGCCGGGCCGTGCACGTCGATCGCGAGCAGCACGCCACGGTCGGCCTCCGCGGCCAGGATGCCGGCGAACTCCCCCGCGTCCGTGCCGACCGGCATGGCGCCCGAGACGGTGAGCCACTCGCCCGGCGCGATGGCCCGCAGCCGCTCCGCGACGGCCGCGAGCGGCACGTCGAACTCGGTGACCGGCTCGTAGAACTCGGTCAGGCGGCGGGAGCCGGTGTCGCACGCGGTGATGCACAGCCGCGTCTCGACGGCGGTCGGGATGCGCTCCACCTCCACGTCGCTGCCGGTCAGCAGGTCGGCGACGAGATCGCCGATCCGCCCGCCGAGAGGGACGACCGCGCGGGTCCGCGCGCCGAGCAGCGCGAGCGCGCGGGCGACGTTGAGCGACTTGCCGCCGGCCGAGCGGATGACGACCGGCGGGCGGTGGATGCCGCCCAGCTGCACCTCGTCGAGCACGTAGACGACGTCGAGGGCCGGGGTCAGGCCGAGGGTGTGGATGGTCATACTCTCGCCTCCGCGAGCTCGTCGCGGGTGGCCTGCGCGCCGGTGCCGCCGGTCCCGCGCACGGAGAGGGATCCCGCGACCGCGGCCCAGCGCAGCCGGTCGGCCTCCTCCTCCACCCCTTCCAGGAGCGCGGCGAGGTAGCCGGCGTCGAAGCTGTCGCCCGCCCCGGTCGTGTCGACCACGTCGAGCACGAGTCCGGGGGCCGCAGCGCTGCGCCGGCCGCCCTCGAAGGCGACGCCGCCGTCGGCGCCGGCCTTGACGACCACACGGCAGCCCAGGGCGGAGAGAGCGGCGGCGGCCTCGTCGAGGTCGTCGTGAGCCCGTCCGTCCACCGCCGTTGCGATGGCCAGCGCCTCCTCCCGGTTCGGGAGGAAGACGTCGACGCGCGGCAGCACCTCGTGCAGGCCGGCCCAGCGCTCCGCCGGATCCCAATTGGTGTCCAGGCTGATCGTCGCCCCGGTCGCGGCGATCTCGTCCAGCAGGGCCGGGAGGTCGGCGGCGAGTCCGGGGAGCAGGAAGTAGGAGGCGACGTGCACGTGCCGCGGCCGCAGCCGGGCGACGGCCGAGCGCACCGCCTCCGCCGTCAGCACCGGGATGGTGCCCGGCAGCGTCAGGATGGCGCGGTCGCCCGGCTCGGAGAGCACCACCGAGAGCCCGGTCGGCCGGTCAGCGTCGATCTCGATCGCCGAGTCGTCCACGCCTCCGTCGCGCAGGCGGTCCAGCACGACGGAACCGAACTGGTCCGCGCCGACGACCGCCGCGAGCGCCGTGCGCACGCCGAGCCGTGCCAGCCCGCACGCGACGATCGCTGCGCTCCCCCCGAGCAGCAGCTCCGCCGAGTCGAGCAGCTGCTCCGCCTGGCCGAACCGCGGAACGGTGTCGCCGGTGAGCAGGAGGTCGGGGTTGGCGTCGCCGACGACCAGGACGTCCACCGCCGCCTCCGTCGCGCCGGTCATCCCTTGAGCCCCGAGAACGTCATGGTCGCGATGAACTGCCGCTGCGCGAACAGGAAGAACAGGATGAGGGGAAGCGTGGCGATCACGTTGCCCGCCATGATGAGGCTCCAATCGGTCTGGTGCGCGCCCTGGAAGTTCGCGATGCCCAGCTGCAGGGTGAACGACGACTGGTTGTTGATCGCGATCAGGGGCCAGACGAGGTCGTTCCACGCGCCGAGCAGCGTGAAGATCGCGAGCGTGGCGAGCGCCGGGCGCGCGAGCGGCAGCACGATGCGGAAGAACACCTGCCAGCGGTTGCAGCCGTCGATGGCGCCCGCCTCCTCCAGCTCCGCCGGGAGGGAGAGGAAGAACTGCCGCATCAGGAAGATGCCGAACGCCGTCGCCAGCCACGGCACGATGGCCGCGCCGAGCCCGTTCAGCAGCCCGAGCTTCGCGAACAGGATGTAGGTCGGGATCATCAGCAGCTGCGTCGGGATCATGATCGTCGCGAGGATCATCAGGAACCCGAAGTTGCGTCCCGCGAACCGCAGGCGGGCGAACCCGTAGCCGGCCAGCGAGCACAGGATGATGTTCGACACGATCGCGGTCACCGACACGATGACCGTGTTGCCGAGCCACAGCATGATGTCGGTCTGGCCGAACAGCTTCGCGTAGCCGTCGAGCGTGAAGTGCGACGGGATGAACGGCGGCGGGAACGCCACCAGCTCCTTCGCCGGCGAGAACGACGCCAGCGCCATCTGCGCGAACGGCACCAGGAACAGGATCGCGATCGGGAACAGCACGAAGTGCCACCCGCTCAGCTTGCGCCGCCGGGAGCGCGGCTGCCGCTCGTCCGCGATCTGGCGGGCGGCCTGCGAGACCTCGTCGAGAACCGTCGTCATCAGAACGCCTCCGAACCGCGGCGACGCTGGATGACGACGACGCCGATGGTGATGAGCAGCGTCACCGCGAAGAGCACGTAGGCGGCGGCCGAGCCGTAGCCGAACTCCAGCGCGTGGAACGCCTTGTCGTACAGGAAGTAGACGATCGTCTTCGTCGCGTCGAGCGGGCCGCCGCGGGTGGTCGTGTAGACGAGGTCGAAGAGCTGGATCGCCTGGATGGTCTGCCAGACCGCGACGAACGCGGTCACCGGCGCGAGCTGCGGCCAGACGATCCGCCAGAACGTCTGCCAGCGGTTCGCGCCGTCGATGCGGGCGGCCTCGATCAGGTCGCCCGGCACATCCTGCAGCGCCGCGAGGTAGATGACGGTCGTGAAGGCGGCCGACCCCCAGAGCGACATGATCGCGATGACGAGCATGGCCTGCTTCGGGTCGTCCAGCCAGCCCTGCTGCGGCAGGTGCAGCACGCGCAGCACGTTGTTCACGAGCCCGAACTGCGGGCTGAACAGGTAGGTCGACAGGATGCCGGTGGAGGCCGCCGACGCCACGAACGGGACGAAGATCGCGGTGCGGTAGAACCCCATCCACCGGATGCGCCGGTTGAGCGCGACCGCGAGGAACAGGCCGAGCAGCACCGAGGCCGGGACGAACAGGAGGGTGAAGCCGACGGTGTTGAAGACGGCGTTGCCGAACTCCGCGTCGCCGATCAGCTGCGAGTAGTTGTCGCCGCCGACCCAGGTCGGCTCGCTGAAGCCGTCCCAGTTCTGGAACGACAGCACGAACGCCCACAGTGCGGGGAAGATCGACAGCCCGAGGATGATGAGGGTCGCCGGGGCGACGAAGCCCCAGCCGGTCAGTGCCGAGGTGAGCCCGCGGCGCCGGCGCGCCTTCCGCGCCCCGGCGGCGTCCGAAGACGCGCCGGGCCGCGGAAGCGCAGGGGCGGTGGTGTCTGCCATTCGCGTGTCCCCGCCGCTCCTACTTGTCCTTGGCCAGGGCCGCGTCGGCGGTCTTCGCGGCCTGCTCGAGCGCCGCCTTCGGCTCGCCGTCGCCCTGCAGCACCTGCGAGATCGACTTGCCGACGGCGACCGACAGGGCCGCGTATCCCTTGGTCGTCGGGCGCGTCTGCTTCACGTTCGCCGAGTTCGCGACGAACACCTCGTAGCCGGGGTACTCCGCCGCCTCCTTGGCGACCGCGTCGGACGACGCCTCCGACGAGCGCAGCGGGAGGTTGCCGATCGCGACGTTGAAGCGCTCGTCCTGCTCGGCCGAGGTCAGCCACTGGGCGAACTGGGTGGCCCAGTACGCGCGGTTCTTGTCGTGGTGGTCGAAGAGCGCCCAGATGTCGGGGCCGGAGACCGTCTGGTGGTCGCCGTTCGTGCCCGGGAGCGGGACGACGCCGTACTTGGTGCCGCCGGTCTTCAGGTCGGAGAGCTGCCACGGGCCGGAGGTGATCATCCCGATGCGGTCGTTCACGAACAGCTGGCCGAACTTGACGTCCGTCTGATCGAGGTAGACGCTCTTGTCGTCCACGGCCATCGACCGCAGGAACGAGAGGGCGTCGTCGCCGGCCTGCGAGGCGAACTCGGCCTTGGTGGAGTCGTCGTTGAGGATGGCGCCGCCGTTCTGCCAGAGGTGCGGCCAGTACTGCCAGGTCGTCTCCTCGCTGCCCGAGACGGAGTAGCCGTAGCCGTAGATGTGGTTGGCCTCGTCGGTCAGCTTCTTCGCCGCCGTGCGGAAGTCGTCCCACGTCCAGTCGGCCGTCGGGTACGCCAGGCCGGCCTTGTCGAAGAGGGTCTTGTTGTAGAGCAGGCCGATGTTGTCGACGACGGCGGGGAAGCCGATGACCTTCTTACCCGTCGGCTGCGCGGTGCCGCGGGCCGCCGCGGTGAACTCGTCCCACTTGACCTCCGGCTTCTTCACGTCGGCCGAGATGTCGAGCGTGCGGCCCGAGGCCTCCAGCTGCCCGGCCCACGAGCCGAAGGCGTACGACATGTCGGGGTACTGGTCGCCGGCGAACCCGGCCGAGAGCTTCTGCAGCAGCTGGTCGGTGGAGGAGGCTCCGGGAGAGATGTTGATCGACACGTTGGGGTGGGCCTGCTCGAACTCCTTCGCGAGCCCGTCGATCACCTTCTGCGCGGCGTCGGCCTGACCGGACCACACCTCGATCTGGACTTTGGCCTTCGTGTCGAGCGTGGTCGCGCCCTGCGAGCCGCTGCACCCGGCGAGTGCGACGACGCCCACCGTGGCGGCGAGGACGGCGGTGGCGCGGAGCGCCCTCCGGCGGAATGGGGTCAGCATCTTCGGATCTCCCTTGTGATTCTGCTGGTGTCGGATTCTGCCGCACCCGGCTGCGGGTCAGCCGGGCACGACGGAGCGGGCTGCGGGGTCAGCCCAGCACGATGGAGCGGGTCAGGTGGCGCGGGGCGTCCGGGTTGAGCCCGGCGCGCTCGGCGACGGCGACCGCGAGGCGCTGCGCCTGGGCGAGCTCGATCAGCGGGTCGGACGCGCTGACGCGCACGGTGGCGCCGGTGCGCTCGATGTCGGTGACGAGGCTCTGCTCGGAGGGTCCGATGATCCAGACCAGCGAGCGCTCGTCGGCGACGGCGAGGGGGCCGTGACGGTAGTCGAGCGCCGGGTAGGACTCGGCCCAGGCCTGCGCGGCCTCGCGGATCTTGAGCGCGGCCTCCTGAGCCAGGCCGTACGTCCAGCCGCTGCCGAGGTAGACGAAGTGGGTGCGGCCGTCGAGGTCGACGTCGAGCGGACGGCCGAGCACGGCGGCGGCCTCGTCCGGGAGGGCGCTGACGTCCTGGTTCACGGCGTGGCGGGCGAGGAGGAGGAAGGTGGTCGGGAAGCGGGTCTGCACGACCGACTCCTCGTCGGCGAAGTCGAGCAGGAGCACGTCGTCGGCGCGCTGGGCGACCGGCGAGTCGGCGACGCCGGTGACGGCGATGGTGCGCACGCCCGCCGGGATGACGTCGAGCGCGTCGAGGACCTCGGTGGTGGTGCCCGAGCGGCTGAGCAGGAGCACGGAGTCGTAGTCGCGCCAGGTCCACGGCTCGGACGCGTAGGCGGCGTCGGTGATGCCGAGGCCGGCGCCCTCGCGGAGGTAGGCGAACGACTCGGCGACGAACGCCGAGGTGCCGCAGCCGAGCACGAGCATGCTCTCGCCGGGGCGCGCGAGCAGCGCGGTCGCCAGGTCGGCGCGGGTGGTGAGCGCTTCGCGCCAGATGTCCGGCTGGCTGGCGATTTCGCTGGAGGTGAGTGTCACGAGGTGCTCCTGTGGGTCGGTGGCGGTGCTGCGCACTCCGTTGCGCGTTGGACTTATCATTGGCGGACATTGAGCGTTTGACAACGAAACTGTGCAGATCGCTCACTATGCCTGATCGTTTGTTACAGAGAGGTTTCGCATGCCCCAGAACGACCCGCCCGAGACCGGCCGCGCGCCGCTCGCCGAGCTGCGACTCGCCGACTGGGCGCCGCGCAGTCAGCTGCGCGCCCGGACGACCGTCGTGCCCCGACCCGCGCATCCCGTGATCGACATCCACAACCACCTCGGCCGCTGGCTGACCGACGGCGGATGGATGATCGACGACGTGCCGGCGCTGCTCGCGCTCATGGACGAGTGCGGCGTCGAGACGATCGTCAACCTCGACGGGCTCTGGGGCCCAGAGGTGACCGCCAACGTCGAGCGGTACGACCGCGCCCACGACGGGCGGTTCGTCACGTTCTGCCAGCTGGAGTGGGAGCTCCTCGCCGAGCCCGATGGGGTGGCGCGACTGATCGCGTCGCTCGACGACAGCGCGGCCCGCGGCGCCCGGGGCGTCAAGGTCTGGAAGAGCCTCGGCCTGACCGTGCGCGACGCCGACGGCGCGCTCATCCTCCCGGACGACCCGCGCGTGATCGAGGTGCTGGCGCACGCCGGCGAGCTGGGCCTCCCGGTGCTCATCCACACCGCCGACCCGATCGCCTTCTTCGAGCCGCTCGACCGGCACAACGAGCGGCTCGACGAGCTCGCCGGGGTGCCCGAGTGGTGGTTCGGCGACGCCTCCCTGCACCCCACGTTCGACCGCCTGCTGGCGGCGCACGCCGCGCTCGTGCTGGCGTGCCCCGGGACGACCTTCATCGGCGCGCACGCCGGCTGCGCGGCCGAGGACCTCGACCGCGTCGAGCGCCTCCTCGTCGCCGCGCCGAACTACACGATCGACACCGCCGGGCGCATGGCGGAGCTCGGCCGGCAGCCGCGGCGGTTCGCGCGGCTCGTCGCGGAGCATCCCGACCGCGTGCTCTTCGGCACCGACATCTACCCCGTGACGGCGGACCAGTACCGCCTGCACTACCGGTTCTTCGAGACCGCCGACGAGGGCTTCGGCTACGACCCCGACAGCGAGGTGCCCGGCCAGGGCCGCTGGGACGTCTCCGCCCTCGCGCTCGACCCCGGCCTCCTGGAGGCCGTGTACCGCGGCAACGCCCGCCGCGTCCTCGGGCTCTGACCCCCTCGCTCTAACGCCCGCGAGATTTGTGCTCACGGCGTCGCGCATTCGTGCCGAATCGCGGGAAAGCGCACCGCTTTCCCGCGATTCGGCACGAATGTCGCGCGCTAGGAGGCGGGGAGGCGGGCGTCGACGACGCGGCAGAAGCGCGCGACGAGGTCGGCCATGGCGGCACGCGCGTCGCGGGTGTATTTGCGCGGGTCGACGGCGTCGGGCTGGGCCGCCAGGGCCTCCCGCAGCGACGCGGTGAAGGCGATGTTGAGCGCGGTGCCCACGTTGACCTTGCGGATGCCGGCGGCGACCGCGTCCGCGATCACCGCGTCGGCGACGCCCGACGAGCCGTGGAGCACGAGCGGCACCGGGACGGCGGCGGCGAGCCGCGCGATCAGCTCGAGGTCGAGCTGGGCGGAGCGGTCGCGCATGGCGTGCGAGCTGCCGACCGCGACGGCCAGGCCGTCCACGCCGGTCGCGGCGACGAAGGCCGCGGCCTCGTCCGGATCGGTGCGGACCCCGGGCGCGTGCGCGCCGTCCTTGCCGCCGATCTCGCCGAGCTCGGCCTCCACCCACACGCCCGCGTCATGGGCGCGCGCGACGACCTCGCGGGTGGCGGCGACGTTGTCGGCGTAGTCGAGTCGGGAGGCGTCGAACATGATCGACCCCACCCCGAACTCCTCCGCGCGGTCGAGCACGCGCGCGACGAGGGCGCGGTCCTCGATGTGGTCGAGGTGGATGCCGAGGGGCGACCCGGAGGCCTCCGCGGCCTCCCGGCACGCGGCCAGCAGCGGCTCGGGAGCCCCGCGGAACGCGATGGCGTTCTCGCTGAGCTGCAGGAGCGCGGCCGAGCCGGCCTCCGCGGCCCCGGCCGCCACCGCCTCCACGTGATCGAGCGAGAGCACGTTGAACGCCGGGATCGCGCCGCGGCTCGCGACGGCCCCGGCGACGAGCTCCCGCGTCGGCGCGAGCGTCACCGGGCCGCCTCGAGCGTGCCACCGAGCGCGACCGGCAGCAGCGCCGCGTGGCGCGCGGTCAGTTCGTCGCAGAGCGCCCAGATCTGCTCCGGGGTGAGGGACGACGACGCGTTCGGGTCGGTCAGCACGGCGCGGCGCACGAGCTCGGGGTCGCCCGTGCGGGCGGCCTCGATCGCGAGCTCGGCGACCGACAGATAGGTGCGGTTGAGCGCGGCGCCCTGCACCGGGATGGAGCCGAACGGCAGCGGGTGCACACCGCTCGCGTCGACACGGCTGGGCACCTCGACGACCGCACCCTGCGGGAGGTTGTCGATCAGCCCGTCGTTGACCACGTTGGCGTGGATGATCCGCTCGGTGCCGGTGAGGATCGAGTGGATGACCTGGGGCGCGTACTCGGCGGCGCCCTCCTCCAGCTCCAGCGGCTCCCCTGCGGCGAGGGCGGCACGGGCGTGCTCGAACTCGGCGACGTTCTCCTCCGAGATGCCGATGTACTCGAGCGGGCGCAGACGGAACCGCTCGATCTGCTCGGGCGAGCGCAGGAACCAGTCCAGGTACTCGGACGAGTGCTCGCTGGTCTCGGTCGGGTAGAAGCCGATGCGGCTGAAGATCTCGACGCGCACGCGGCGGCGCAGCTCGGGATCGCGCGCGATCGCCTCCCGGAGGCGGGGGTAGAGGTCCTCGCCGTCGCGCGACCACTCGACGAGCCACGCCTGGTGGTTGACGCCCGCGGCGCGGTAGTGGGTCCCCTCCATCGGCACGCCGATCAGCGCGCAGAGGTCGTGGACCGTCCAGTAGACGCTGTGGCAGAGGCCGACGGTCTTGATGGAGGGGGCGACGACCGACATCCACCACACGTTCATCGCCATCGGGTTCGTGTAGTTGAGGAACCAGGCGTCGGGGCAGAGGTCGAGCATGTCGGCGGCGATGCCGGAGAGGACGGGGAAGGTGCGCAGAGCGCGGAACACGCCGCCGACACCGGTCGTGTCGCCGATCGTCTGCAGCAGGCCGGCCGCGGCGGGGACCTCCAGGTCGACCCGGGTGGCGTCGATGCCGCCGACCTGGATCATGTTGACCACGAAGTCCGCGCCCGTCAGGGCCTCCCGGCGGTCGAGCGTCGCCACGATCTCCGCGGTGCGGCCGAAGCGCGCGGCCACCTGCTCTGCGGTGCCCTGGGCGACGTGGAGGCGCTCGGCGTCGATGTCATGCAGCACGATGCGCAGCGGCGGCAGGTCGTCGAAACGGAACAGGTCGGCGAGGAGCTGGCGGGTGAAGACGACGCTCCCGGCTCCGAGGAAGACAATCTGAGGCATGCTGCGATCCTGCGATAGTGTGTCTACTCCGCGCAACAGATTGAGCGATTCGCAGGTAAAGTGATCATATCGAGTGATCGATTCGCTCCCACCGGAGCCGGATCGACTCTCCGCACCACCACTCCTCGAAAGGACGGGCCCATGGTCGCACCCGCCGCCGAATCGCTGATCGCCCGCGTCACCTCCGGCCGTCGCGCCCAGCGGATGGTCGCCATCCTCGATCTGATCTCCGAGCGCGGCACCATCAGCCTCGCCGAGCTCTCCGAGACGCTCGACATCTCCGCCGCCACCGCGCGCCGCGACCTCTCCGACCTCGCCGACCAGAACCTCATCCTGCGCACCCACGGCGGGGCATCCGCCCTGGAGCGCGGCCGCGAGATCCCCGTCGCCCTGCGCGACACCCGGTTCCAGGATGCGAAGCGCGCGATCGCGAAGGCGATGGTCAGGAGGCTGCCCGCCGAGCGCCACGTCGTCGCGCTGAGCGGCGGCACCACCACGGCCGGCGTCGCCCGGGCGCTCGCCAACCACCGCGACATCGCGGTCGTGACCAACTCCCTCAGCATCGCGGGCCTGCTCTCCGGCTATCCCGGGGTGCGCGTCGTGATGACCGGCGGCTTCCTCCGCCCGCAGTCGCTGGAGCTCGTGGGCGCCCTCGCCGAGAGCACGTTCAACGCGGTCAACGTCGGCACGGCCATCCTCGGCGCCGACGGCATCAGCGCGACCAGCGGCGTGACGACGCACGACGAGACCGAGGCGCGGACCAACCGCGCGATGGTCGCCAAGGCGCAGCGCACGGTCGTCGTGGCCGACGGCTCGAAGATCGGCGGGGTCGCACTGGCACAGATGGCCGAGATCGAGCAGGTCGAGATGCTGATCACCGACAGCTCGGCCGACCCCGACGAGCTCGAGCGGCTGCGCGCCGCTGGCGTGCAGGTCGTCCTCGCCGACGAGGAGTGACGCCACTGCTGCGTCGCGGGACATCGGCGGCGGCTCGCGCGGCCGCCGACGTCCCCGGGAGCAGCAGTCGCTCCGCGGTCGCGCTCAGGCGGTGGCGAGCCGCGTGTTGATCACGTCGGAGTACGAGTCGATGTAGGAGTGCACGCTCTCGTGGATGTGGAACTGCGTGTGCGCGAGCCGCGCCTCCCGCGAGTGGAGCAGCGCGCGGGCAGCGGCACGACGGGAGCGCACCCGGGCGAGCGAGATCGCCGCTCCGGTGAGCACTCCCGCCGCGGCGACTCCCGCAGCGATGCCGACGACGAGCGACCATGGCTCGGTGAGCGCCGCGGCCGCCGCCGCCCACAGGCCGGCGCCGATCGCGGCGAGCAGCACGACATCCACCACGATCGCCGTGCGCACGAGCGCGAACCGGCTGGTCGCGAGCAGTTCCGTCGCCTCGGCGATCTCGCGCTCCTGCTGTCGGCGGCGCTCCTTCGCCCAGTGCAGGTCGCGCTCGTGGCGACGGTTGAGCCGCTGGGCGGCGTCGTGGGCGCGGTCGTAGGCATGCGTGTGCACAGTGTGTCCTTCGGGTAGACGTGACTGCTGTCGGGTATCGGGTGTCGCCGGTGGTGCCGTAGAGCCGGTGGAGCCGGTGGAGCCGTGGTGCCGGTGAAGCGGGGGCGTGCGCGGGTCGGGTACCGCGCACGGTGGCGCTGGGCTCGGCCGGGTTTCGGGTCCGGTGTCGCTCGCGCCAGACCGAGCATAGCTAGACGGACAGGTCTGTGGGCTGTTTGGAGGACACGAATTTGTACCCCAAATCGGGCGACACGCGCGGGGGCGCATCATCCTCAGGGCTGACCCGTCCGCGGGAGGTTTCGTCCCTCAGGGCGACGCGCCCGCACCCCTCCGCACGATGGACTGTGAGCATGAAGACAGCCACCACCGCCGGCCAGGTCGCCCGCATCATCGCACTGGCCCTGCCGCTCGCCGCCCTCGCCGCCCTCACCGCGGCGAACAACGGCAGCCCCGTCGCCATCGTGGTCGCCATCACGGCGGCCGTGATCGCCCCGGTCGCCCTGCACCTGCTGATGCGGGTCGCCACGCGGCGGATCGGCTCGGCCTCCCTCCCGCGCGGGGTGTGGATCACCGTGACCTCCGCCCTGTGGTGCGGGATCGCCGGGGCGCTCGCGATGGGGCAGCACTTCCTGAGCGTCGACGCGGGATCCGGTGAGCTGCTCTTCCTGCAGCTCGCGGGCGCCGCGTGGCTCGGCGCGACCGTGGCCATCCTGCTGGCGCTGGTGTTCGCCGTGGCGATGACCGTGCGGCTGATCGCCGGCCCGCGCCCCGCGCTCCCCTAGCTCCCCGCGCTCCCCGCGCTCCCGAGGTTCACGACGGTCAGAGGCGGAGGATCGAGGGACGCGGGAGGCCGAGGTCCTCCAGCAGGTCGCCCAGCAGGCGGTCGAGCTCGAAGCCGGCCTGCGTGATCTTGTTGTTGCCGAACGCCTTCAGTGCCGAGCTCGGCTGGTCGAACGCCACGACGGTGCGCGAACCGCGGGCGTGCAGCTCGAGCCGCACCGGCGTGTAGAGCGTGGTGCCGGGATCGTGCCGGAACATCCGCGCGGCCGTCACGTAGTCGCCGAGCAGGTAGCCGGCGGCCGCCAGGTCGGCTCCGCCGACGCGCATCACCGGCGTGGGGTCGTACGTCCAGAACCGCACGAGCGCGCCGGGGCCAGACACCTCCCGGGTCAGCTGCGCCCAGGAGGCGCCCGACCGCAGCAGCGTGGCCAGCCTCCGCTCGTCGAGGGGCGGCACCTCGCGCTCCAGCGCGGCACGCAGTGCGACGAACGGCGTCTCCGCCTCGAGCTCGACGCGGTTCACGGTCACGGGGACGATGCGCTCGGTCGCGGGAGTGGTCACCCCTCCATCCTCGGCCATCGCCGAGACGGCGCAAAAGTGCACGGGAATCCGTCGAGACGGCGAAGGATTCGCCGCCTCGACGCGCGGGGACGCCTCAGGACCGCTTCACGTTCGCGGGTTCGGGGATCTCGCCGGGCCGGTACTTCGGCAGGCGCGACGCCGGGACGATCGCGAGGGCGGAGATGCCGGCCAGGATGAGCAGCCCGAGCTTGAGGGCGCTCAGCCGGGCGTCCTCGTTCACCGCGACCGCCGCATCCACCTGCGCCGGTGTCGCGTCGGTGCGGGAGAGCGCCTCGCGCAGGTCGTCGTTGCTGATGAAGTTGACGTTGTCGAGGTCGACCTGCGCGACGATCAAGGCCGGCAGCTCCGCGTGGTCGGCGACGGCTTGCCCGACGTTGAGGCCCAGGATGGTGACGAGCATCGCCCCGGCGAGCGCGGTCCCGACCGCGGAGGCGAGGTTCTGGGTCGTGCCGCGCACCGATCCGACGTCGCCCGCGAGCTTCTTGGGCGCCGAGGTCACGAGCACGTTGAAGACGAGGGTGACCAGGGCGCCCTGCCCGACGCCGAACACGATCAGGCCCAGGATGGTCGGCAGCGTCTCCCAGTTGTTGGTCACGACGAACGCGAGCCAGGCGAGGGCGGCGGTCGTGAGCAGGAATCCGAAGACGCCGATCGTGCGCGGGGTGAACCTCCCGTAGAAGCGGACGATGAGCGTCGCGACCACGAACACGGTCAGGTTGAACGGCATCATCGCGAGGGAGGTGTCGAGCGGCGTACGCCCCTGCACGATCTGGATGTAGAGCGGCACGGAGAAGTTGAGCGCGGCCTCCAGCGCCACGACGATGAACATCGCGTAGACCGCGGCCCGCTCGCGCGACGACCCGAGCACGGAGAGGCTCACGAGCGGCACGCGGCCGAGGCGGGTGCGCCTCCTGGTCCAGAAGAAGAAGGCCTGGCCCAGGATCAGCCCGACCACGATGAGAACGGGTGCCGGGGACAGGCCCAGGATGTCGAACGGTGCGCCCTCCCGCGCCACCAGCACGCCCCAGGCGTTGAGGTTGTTGAAGCCGAGCGTGAGCAGCACGATGGCGGCACCGATGAAGAGCGCCGCCACCACGTCGATCTTCACGCTACGGTCCGCGCCGTCGCTGCGCAGCCGGGCGCTGAAGATCAGCACCAGCACGGCGAGGATCAGCACGATGCCGAACACCGGCCGCCAGCCGACGAACGTGCCGAGCGCGCCGCCGATGAGGAAGGCGCTCACGCCCGAGAGCGCCCGGGCCGAGCCGAGCGAGCCGACCGCCGTGGCCTGCTGGGTGCCGTGGTAGTTCTCCGCGATCAGGGCGACGAGGGAGGGGACGATGATCGCCGCGGACGCGCCCGCGAGCGCCTGCGCCGCGATCGCCCAGCCGACCGTCGGCGACAGGATCATCATCAGCGCCGAGACCGCGAAGATGCCGACGACGATGCGGAAGATCAGCACCCAGCCGACCCGCTGGCCGAGCTTCGCGCCGACCATCACCAGCGCCGCGACCGACAGGCCGTAGGTCACGATCGCCGTGCTGACCGAGGTGGGCGGCACACCGAAGTCCTGCACCATCCCGCCCAGCGACACCGGCAGCGCGGCGACGTTGAACGACATCAGCACCTGCGCGAGGAACAGCCCGACCATCGGCGCCCAGGAGGCGCGGGCGACGGGCTGCTCGGTGGTGGTCGCGGTCATGGTGTGCTCCTGGCGTCGAGGGCGGTGGAGGTGCGGGAGGTCGAGCCGGGCCCGGAGGCACCGGGCTCGGGAGATGCGAACAGGTTGAGGCCGAGCGTGAGGGACAGGTACGCCGTCGCCCGCTCGCCGCGCACGCTGTTGCCCGCGGCGTCGAGGGGAGGCGCGAACGTGCCGATCGCCCCCTTGCCCGGCGCGATCGAGACGATGCCGCCCGAGACCCCGGACTTCGCCGGCAGCCCGATCTGGAACAGCCACTCCCCCGACCGCTCGTAGAGACCGTTCGCGGCCAGCACCGCGAGGGTGTCGCGGCTCACGTCGGCCGACACGACCCGATCGCCGGTGACCGGGTTCACACCGCCGTCGGCGAGGGTCGCGCCCATGACGGCGAGGTCATGAGCCGTGACCAGCAGCGAGCACTGGCGCGTGTACACGTCGACGATCTCGCCGGGATCGGCGTCCAGCCTCCCGTAGCTCTGCAGCAGACGGGCGATGGCCTGGTTGCGCGAGTTCGTCTGCGACTCCGACGCGTACACCCGCTCGTCGACCGCGAGCTCGCGCCCGGCGAACCGCGAGAGGCCGTCGTGCACCGCCCGCCACTTCTCGGCGGCGGTGCCGCCCGCCATCAGCGCCGTGGAGGCGATCGCCCCCGCGTTGACCATCGGGTTCATCGGGTGGCCGCCGTTCAGCTCCAGCGCGATCACCGAGTTGAACGGGAGGCCGGTGTTGTCCACGCCGACCAGCTCGCCGATCCGCTCGTGCCCGAACTCCTCGCACACCAGCGCGTAGACGAACGCTTTGGAGATGGACTGGATGGAGAACGGCACGGCCGCGTCCCCCACCTCGTGCAGTCCGCCGGACGTGTCGGCGACGCAGATCCCGAACCAGTCCGGATCCGCCTCGGCGAGCGCCGGGATGTAGTCGGCGACCGTGCCCTCGTCGGTGTCGCGGTAGCGGTCGTGGGCAGCCTGGACCAGCTGCTCCACCCGCTCCCATCCGGGCAGCGCGCCGGTCGCCGCCTCCTGATGGATCCCGTCGGTGTCGGTCTCGAACATCGTGAGCCTCCCGGCCCGACGCTAGTGACCCGCGCCGTCATCCACCAGACCCGGCAACAGCCGAGTGCCCAGAAAGTGGGGGCGGATGCGTCGAGTACGCGGACGATTCGCGCACTCGAGGGCGGGTTCAGGAGGCCGCGGCGGCTCAAGAGGCCGCGGCGGCTCAAGAGGCCGCGGCGGCTCAAGAGGCCGCGGCGGCTCAAGAGGCCGCGGCGGCTCAAGAGGCCGCGGCGGCTCAGGAGGCTGCGGCGGCCTTGGCCTCGAGCACGGCGCGCTCGGCGGCGTTCGCGCAGAGGGACGCGGCGCGGCGGTACTCGCCGGCGGCCTCCGCTCCGCGACCCATCCGCGCGAGCAGCTCGGCCCGCACGGCCGGCACGAGGTGGGAGCCGGGCAGCTCGCCGCGCCCGATCAGCTCGTCCACGACGGCGAGCCCGTCCGCGGGCCCGGTCGCCATCGCGACGGCGACCGCCCGGTTGAGGTCGACCACCGGCGACGGCGCCAGCCGGCCGAGCGCCTCGTAGAGCAGCACGATGCGGCCCCAGTCCGTCTCCGCCACGGACGGCGCGACCGCATGGCACTCGGCGATCGCCGCCTGCAGCCCGTAGGAGCCGAGCCCGCGCCCTGCCGCGGCCGCCGTCGCCAGCGCCGCCCGCCCGCGCCGGATGGCCGAGTGGTCCCAGCGGCGCCGGTCCTGATCCTCCAGCAGCACCGGCCGCCCCTCTGCGTCGAGCCGGGCCGGGAACCGCGCGGAGGTCAGCTCCAGCAGCGCGAGGAGGCCGTAGACCTCCGGCTCAGGAGCCAGCCGGGTCAGCACGCGCGCCAGCCGCAGCGCTTCGGCCGCGAGGTCGGTGCGCATCCACGAGTCGCCGCCGCTCGCCGACGACCCCTCGGTGAAGATCAGGTAGATCACGCTCAGCACCGAGCCGAGCCGCTCCCCGCGCTCCTGCGATTCCGGCACGGCGAACGGGATGTGCGCCGCCGCGATCGTCTTCTTCGCCCGCGTGATCCGCGCCTGCACGGTCGCGACCGGCACGAAGAACGCCTTCGCGATCTCGTCGGTCGTGAGGCCGCCCACGACCCGCAGGGTCAGCGCGACCCGCGCCTCCTTCGAGACCACCGGGTGACAGGCGGTGAACATGAGCGCGAGCACATCGTCGTCGATCGCGTCCGGGTCGAACAGCGCGTCGACGCCGGGCGCCTCCTCGTCCAGATCGCGGGCGAGGAGCGCGTACCGCTCATCCCGCCCCGACCGGCGCCGGAACGCATCGATCGCACGACGCCGCCCCACCGCCAGCAGCCAGTTGACCGGCTGCGCCGGAACGCCGCCGGTCTCCCAGCCGACGACGGCCTCGGCGAGCGCCTCCTGCGCCACATCCTCGGCGAGCGCGAAGTCGCCGGTGTAGCGCGCGAGCGCGCCGACGATGCGCGCGGACTCCATCCGCCACACCACCTCGACGGCGCGCCGCGCGTCAGTCACCGGCCACCTCCACCGCCGCGCACCGCCTCGCTCACCGGCCGCTCCCCCGATCCGCCCCGCTCAGAGCTGGCCGGTCGACTCGCGCCAGGCGCGCTCCTTGGCGACCCACTCGTTGTCCTGCGGGAACTCGTCGATCGTCGTCACCCGGCGGATCTCGGCCTTCGAACCGCTCATGTACGGCATCCGCTTCGCCCACTCCGCAGCCTCCTCGGCCGAGGCGACGTCGAGCACGTAGTAGCCGTTGAACAGCTCCTTCGTCTCGCCGTAGGGGCCGTCGGTGACGACCGGCTCGTCACCGGTGAAGTCGACCACGATCCCGGGCGCGGGGTCGAGGCCCTCGGCGGCGAGCAGCACGCCCGCACGGATGAGCTCGTCGTTGAACCGGCCCATCGCGTCCAGGATGTCCGCGAAGTCGAGGTTCGCGAAGTTCGCGAACGCCTCGTCGGTCGATCGCATGATCAGCATGTACTTGGCCATCGTGTGCTCCTTGTGTCGGGGAAGGCCTCTTCGCGCCTTCCACACCGAGGTCGAACGGCGGCCCCGCGGATCGACACGGTCGCGCCCCGATCCCGATCTTAGGGAGCGGGATGCGGGACGGCGTCCTGATCCGGGTCCGGGACGGTGGCGGGATCCGGCGCGGGATCGGCGTGCCGGAACGCGCAGATCCCGAACACCACGGCGCCCCAGCCGAGCGCGATCAGGAACAGCAGGAAGGCCGGCCCGATCGGGTCGCCGGCCGTGCTCGCCGCGGCCGTCAGCTGGCCGACGGGCCATAGCAGCGTCGCCGCGCAGCCGACGGCGGCGAGCGCGCCGAATCCCGCCGCACTCCCCCACCGGCCGCTGTCGCTGCGGACGAACGCAGCGCGGAAGGCGGCGACAGCGACGCACGCGAGCGCCAGCGCGAGCCCGCTCCAGAAGACCGTCGTCGCATCGTCGTCGTTGTCGGCGTGGGAGGTCGTCCAGTGCACCGGGATGCTCGTGGCGGGATGCGTCCATTCCTGCACCAGCACAACCGCCGCCACGACCGGCAGCAGGGTGAGCACGGCCGCGACCACGAACTGCGGGACGACACGGCCGGGAGCATTCACGATCCTGCCACCCTCGCACAGCGGGCCGCACGCGACAAGGCGACCCGGAGGCGCCTCCGCCCCGCCGATAGCATGGCCGGAGAGTTGCGACCCGCGAGAGGAACACGAATGACCACCTGGGGAATCCTCGGCACCGGCGGCATCGCCGCCTCCATGACCTCCGACCTGAAGCTCCACGGCCACGAGGTCGTCGCCGTCGGCTCGCGCACGTCGGCGTCCGCCGCGCGCTTCGCCGCCGCGCACGGCATCCCGCGCTCGCACGGGAGCTATGAGGACCTGGTCGCCGATCCCCAGGTCGACGTCGTCTACGTCGCGACCCCGCACCCGCAGCACGCGCCGAACGCCCTCCTCGCGCTCGAGGCCGGCAAGCACGTGCTCGTCGAGAAGCCCTTCACGATGGACCGTGCCGAGGCGGAGGCGATCGCCGAGGCGGCGCGCACCCGCGGGCTCGTCGCACTGGAGGCCATGTGGACGCGCTGGCTCCCGCACATCCAGCGGATGCACGAGGTGATCGCGGACGGCACGATCGGCGAGGTGCGCGCGGTCATCGCCCACCACTCGCAGAAGGCCAGTGCCGACCCTGCCGGCCGCATGCTGAACCCCGCACTCGGCGGCGGCGCGCTGCTCGACCTCGGCATCTACCCGGTCTCGTTCGCGTGGGATGTTCTGGGCGGCCCCTCAGGCGTGCAGGCGATCTCCACGCCGACCGCGACCGGCGTGGACCGGCAGACGGCCATCCTGTTCTCGTACGAGAACGGGTCGCAGGCCGTGCTCACCACCGAGCTGGATGCGCGCGGCAGCAACAACGCCACCGTCATCGGGACCGACGGCCGGATCGAGCTCGACCCCTTCTTCTACTCCCCGACCTCCTTCCGGGTGCTCGACCCCGAGGACAACGTCGTCGAGCGGTTCGAGGCGACCGTCACCGGGCGCGGGATGCAGTACCAGGCGCAGGCGATCGAGCGGCTCATCGCGGCCGGGGGCGGCGAGGACCCGCGTCTGCCGCTCTCGCAGTCGGTCGAGATCATGGGCAGCATGGACGCGATCCGGGAGCGCATCGGGCTGCGGTACGCGTAGCGGGTCCCGGCTCCCCGGGTCCTGCATCCAGAGGTCGCAACACGCCGTGTCCGCACCCCGCCGGACGGCATGTCGTGACCGATGGATGCGGGAGCGATCGGTCATTCGCTTCGGCGGCCGGCCGTGCCAGGATGCTGCCGTGCCTCATCTGGTCTTCACGAGCGCGAGCGATTGGCTCGCCGCGGTCGAGCACCGCGTGACGGATCCCGACATCGCGGACGCGCTCCGCAGCCGGGACCTGGAGGCCGGAACCGTGCTCGCGGTCGCGCGCGCCGAAGCCGAGAACGCCGGCCCGACCGGGCGCGTCACCCTCGGCGCGGAGGAGCTCGCGCGATCCGCCGGCGTGACGCCCAAGGATGCCAAGCGGGGCCGCATCGCCCTCATCACCATGGGCGCCCAGGTCTTCGTCTCCGCGCCACGGGCGACGGGCCGTCCCTCACGCCAGCTGCAGCTCCCGGTCCGGCGGTAAGCCGGGAACCCTCAGCGCGGCCCCCACCACCTCCACAACCACCACCTCCACCTCCACCACCACCACCTCTGGTGGTCGCAACACGCCGCGCGCACGATCGCGCTCACGGCGTGTCTCGACCACCCGATGACGCGCCCTTCCGCTCGCGCCGTCCCCGGCGTTAGAGTGCGGCCAGGGCTGTCCGCGCCCGCCGGGAGGAGCTTCGTCGTGACCGATCTCTCGGGCCGCAGGGCCCTCGTCACCGGCGGTGCCAGCGGCATCGGCCTGGCCTGCGCGGAGGCGTTCGCCGCGGCGGGAGCCCGCGTCACCATCGCCGATCTGAACGGGGAGGCCGCCCGCTCGGTCGCCGAGCGCATCGGCGGCGACGCGTGGGAGGTCGACCTCTCGCAGACGCAGGCGCTGGGCGACCTCCACCCCGACGTCGACATCCTCGTCAACAACGCGGGCATCCAGCACGTGCGGCCGATCGAGGAGTTCGAGCCGGAGAAGTTCCGCCTGCTGCTGACGATCATGCTGGAGGCGCCGTTCCTGCTCGTGCGCGCGGCGCTGCCGGGGATGTACGAGCGCGGCTTCGGGCGTGTGATCAACATCTCGAGCGTGCACGGCCTCCGCGCCTCCGAGTACAAGTCGGCCTACGTCGCCGCGAAGCACGGTCTGGAGGGCCTCTCGAAGGTGACGGCGCTGGAGGGCGGACCGCACGGCGTCACCTCCAACTGCATCAACCCGGGCTACGTGCGCACGCCGCTGGTCGAGAAGCAGATCGCCGATCAGGCGCGCCTGCACGGCATCCCGGAGGCGGAGGTCGTCGAAAAGGTCATGCTGACCGAGTCGGCGATCAAGCAGCTGGTCGAGCCGACGGAGGTCGCGAGCCTGGCGCTGTGGCTGGCCGGCGAGGACTCCCGGATGGTCACCGGCGCCAGCTACACGATGGACGGCGGATGGAGCGCCCGGTGAACGGGTACCGCACGTTCTCGGCGCCGGTCGGGGGCGGCGAGCTGGCGGGCGGCGTGTGGAACCCGGAGGCCGACGACCATGCGTCGACGCTGGTCGGCATCCACGGCATCACCGCCAGCCATCGCGCCTGGGAGCTCGTCGCCGCGGCGCTGCCGGGCACCCGGCTGATCGCCCCCGACCTGCGCGGGCGCGGCCGCAGCTCCGACCTCCCGGGGCCGTACGAGCTCACGGCTCACGCCGACGACGTCGCCCGCGTGCTGGATGCGCTCGGCGTCGACCGCGTTCCCGTCGCCGGCCACTCCATGGGGGCGTTCGTCGCCGTGCGGTTCGCCGAGCGGCACCCCGACCGCATCGAGCGGCTCGTCCTGATCGACGGCGGCCTGCCTCTCGCGCCGCCCGCGGGCATCGCGCCGGAGGACCTGCCCGCGATCGTGCTCGGCCCGGCGCTGCAGCGGCTCCGGATGCGGTTCGCCTCGACGGATGAGTACCGCGCATTCTGGCGCGCCCATCCCGCGATCGGCCCGTGGTGGAACGACGCCATCGAGCGCTACGTCGACTACGACCTGACCGGGGAGCCTCCCGCGCTTCGGTCGAGCGCGAGCGAGAACGCCGTCGCGGTGAACGCCCTCGAGATGGACGGCGGCGCCGGATACGCGGAGGCGCTGGCCTGCCTGAGCCTGCCGATCTCGTTCATCCGCGCCCCGCGCGGCCTGCTCGACGCCGACCCGCTCTACGATCCGGCGGTCGTCGCGGAGTGGTCAGGGAGGCTCCCGCAGCTGCGCGTGCACGAGGCCGTCGACGTCAACCACTACACGATCGTCATGACCGAGGCGGGGGTGCGCCAGGTGCTCCCCCTGCTCGCCCCGGCCCCCTGACCGCCCGCCCCTCCCACACCCGAACCGAGGAGACCCCATGACCGGAACCCTGCTCGCGGGCATCGCCGCCCGCCGCGTCCCCACCGACCGCCTCTCCGCCAACGTGCTCGAACGCCCCTCGTCGGGCGAGCCGGTGGCGACCGTGCTGTTCGTGCACGGCAACGTCTCGTCGTCGCTCTTCTGGCAGCCGCTGATGCTCGCCCTCCCGCACGGCGTGCGCGCCCTGGCGGTCGATCTGCGCGGCTTCGGCGACTCCGAGACCCTCCCGGTGAATGCGACGCGGGGCGTGCGCGACTACTCCGACGACGTCGCGGCGGTCGCCGACGCGCTCGCCCTCGGCCCGGTGCACCTGGTGGGCTGGAGCATGGGCGGCGGGGTCGCCATGCAGCTGCTGCTCGACCGCCCCGACCTCGTGCGCAGCCTCACCCTCGTCTCCACCGTCTCCCCCTACGGCTTCGGCGGGACCGGCGCCGACGGCAGCCTGCTCAACGCCGACGCATCGGGCACGGGAGGCGGCGGCGCGAACCCCGACTTCGTCGCACGGCTCGCCGCGGGCGACACCGGCGAGGAGGCCCCGACCTCCCCGCGCGCCGTCTACCGCTCGTCATATGTGGCGCCCGGCTTCGAGTCCGACCTCGAGGACCTCTGGGTGGAGTCGATGCTCAGCACCGCCACCGGCGAGGACAACTACCCCGGCGACGCCACCGGGTCGGAGAACTGGCCGGGCTTCGCTCCCGGAACCCGCGGCGTGCTGAACACCATGGCGCCCACGCACTTCGACACCTCCGGGATCGTCGACCTGCCCCAGAAGCCTCCGGTGCTGTGGATCCACGGCGCGCTCGACGCGATCGTCGGCGACGCCTCCTTCTTCGACCTCAACCAGCTCGGCGTCGCCGGCATCATCCCCGGGTGGCCCGGGGAGGCGGTGGCGCCGCCGCAGCCGATGCTCGCGCAGATTCGCGCCGTGCTCGACCGCTACGCGGCGAACGGAGGCAGCGCCCGCGAGGTCGTCTTCGACGACTGCGGCCACTCCCCGCACATCGAGAAGCCGGAGGAATTCCTGGCCGAGCTGCTCGCCCACCTGGGCTGAAGCGCCCGCGAGGGGTGAGTTGTTGCGGGTATGCAGTGCCTCTTACCCGCAACTACTCACCCCTCGACGGCTGCTGGGGAGGGCGCGGCACCAGCAGCGGGCGCGGCCAGCATCCCGCGGGCGAGGCCCAGCATCCCCTCGGCCGCGTGGGCGAGCAGCGGGTAGCGGTCGCCGGCGGCGCCCCAGCGCACGAGGCCCTGCGCGTTGAGGCCATCGATCGAACCGAGCAGCTGCCACGCGACCGCCGCGGGGTCGGCGACGGCGAAGGCTCCGGAGTCGACGCCCTCCGCCACGACCTCCTGGATGAGGGTCTGCCAGGCGTCCATCTGCTCGCGCACCGTCTCGGCCAGCCGTTCGCTGCGGCGGCCGAGCGCGAACGCCTCGACCCAGACCGTGGTCACGTCGTCGCGGGAGCCGTCGAGCAGCGTCCGCAGCAGGGCGGCCATCCGTGCGATCGGGCCGCGCTCGACGGCGACCAGGGCGCGCACCTCGGCCACCTCCGGGGCGACGGCGGCGGCGAAGGTCGCGGCGACCAGCTCATCCATCACCGGGTGGTAGTGGGCCACGAGCGCGGGCGTGACGCCGGCGCGGGAGGCGACGCCGCGCATGGTGACCGCGGCGAGTCCGTCCGCGAGCGCCAGTTCGCGCGCCGCCTCCGCGATCTCGGCGCGGCGCTCGGCGGGCGGCTTGCGGGGTGCTCTTGACATGGTGGGTTCAGTATAGGTACTTTCAGGACATCTATTGATCATCTGATCAACACGATCGCCGACGACCCATGGAGGTTCGCATGAGCTGGCGCATGCCCGCCGAGACCGCCCCGCACGAGCGCACCTGGATGGCCTTCCCGCGCGCCGGCATCACCCTCGGCGACGACGCCGCTTCGGCCGAGGAGGCCTACGCCGCCTGGACCGCCGTCGCACACGCGACCGCCGAGTTCGAGCCGGTCACGATGGTCGTCGACCCGAGCGAGCGCGAGCGCGCGGCGCGCACGCTCGGCTCGCACATCGAGCAGGTGGAGGCGCCGCTCGACGAGTTCTGGATGCGCGACTTCGGCCCGACCTTCGTCGTCGACGACGAGCGCCCCGGCGTGCTGGGCGCGGTCGACTGGGTCTTCAACGGCTGGGGCGACCCGGAGTGGTCGGAGTGGGAGAAGTCGGCCGAGATCGCACGCTTCGTCGCCGAGCGCACCGGCGCCGAGCTCGTCAGCTCACTGCTGGTGAACGAGGGCGGCGGCATCCACGTCGACGGCGACGGGACCGTGCTGGTCACCGAGACAGTGCAGCTGGACCCGCGCCGCAACAAGTACGCCGACAAGACCCGCGTGGAGGCCGAGCTCGCCCGCACGATCGGCGCGACCCACGTGGTCTGGCTCCCCCGCGGACTCACCCGCGACTACGACGACTTCGGGACGAACGGCCACGTTGACATCGTGGCGACCATCCCCTCCCCCGGCCGCCTGCTGCTGCACACGCAGCGCGACCCCGAGCACCCGGACTTCGCCGTCTCGCGCGAGCTGCGCGCCGCGCTGGCCGACACCACCGACGCCGCCGGCCGCGCCTGGGACATCGTGGAGCTCGCCGCCCCGGCGACCCTGCGCGACGAGGAGGGCTTCGTCGACTGGAGCTACGTCAACCACCTCGTCGTCAACGGCGGCGTCGTCGCGTGCGGCTTCGGCGAGGAGCGCGCCGATGCGGAGGCGACCGAGATCCTCGAGGCCGCCTACCCCGGCCGGCGCGTGACGATGGTCGACTCGCGGCCGATCTTCGAGCGCGGCGGCGGCATCCACTGCATCACGCAGCAGCAGCCCGCACTGCCCGGAGCCGCGAGCGGCGTTGCAGCGACCGGCGCTGCGGAGACCGGCCGATGAGCATCGACGTCGTCGAGGCGAGCATCGCCCGGCTGCGGGAGGCGCTCGAGCGCGGCGAGACCACCTCCGTCGAACTCGTGGAGGCGTACCTCGCCCGCATGGACGCCTATGACACCGCCGGCCCACGGCTCAACGCGGTGGTCGTGCGCGACCCCGACGCCGTCGCGGCGGCCCGCGCGTCGGACGAGCGTCGCGCCCGCGGCGAGACGCTGGGCCCGCTCGACGGCATCCCGTACACCGCCAAGGACAGTTACCTCGCGCGCGGCCTGACCGCCGCCGCCGGTTCGCCCGCCTTCGAGCGGCTCGTCGCCCAGCGCGACGCGTTCACGATCGAGCGGCTGCGCGCCGGCGGAGCCGTGCTGCTCGGCCTGACCAACATGCCGCCGATGGCGAACGGCGGGATGCAGCGCGGCGTCTACGGCCGGGCCGAGAGTCCCTACAACGCCGACTTCCTCCCCGCCGCGTTCGGCTCCGGCTCGTCCAACGGGTCGGGCGCCGCGACCGCCGCCAGCTTCGCCGCCTTCGGCCTCGGGGAGGAGACGTGGTCGTCCGGCCGCGCCCCCGCCTCCAACAACGCGCTCTGCGCCTACACCCCGTCCCGCGGCGTCATCTCGGTGCGCGGCAACTGGCCGCTCGTGCCGACGATGGATGTCGTCGTGCCGCACACCCGCAGCATGGCGGACCTGCTCGAGGTGCTCGACGTGATCGTCGCCGACGACACCGAGACGCGCGGCGACTTCTGGCGTGTGCAGCCGTGGGTCGCCATCCCGCCGGCGTCGGAGCTGCGCCCTGCGTCGTATCCCGCGCTCGCCTCCGACGCCTCGCTCGCGGGCACGCGGCTCGGCGTCCCGCGCATGTACATCGACGCCGACCCCGACGCCGGCACCGGGACGGGCGGCCCCTCCGGGCACGGCGGCATCGGCGGCGCGACCGGGCAGCCCATCCGCACGCGCCCCTCGGTGCTGGCGCTCTGGGAGGACGCGCGGCGTGCTCTGGAGGCGGCCGGAGCCGAGGTCGTCGAGGTCGACTTCCCCGTCGTCTCCAACTACGAGGGCGACCGCTCCGGCGCGCCCACCGTCTTCACCCGAGGCCTGGTCTCGCCGGACTACCTGCACAGCGAGATCGTCGACCTCTCCGCCTGGGGCTGGGAGGACTTCCTGCAGGCCAACGGCGACCCCTCCCTCCACACGCTCGCCGACGTCGACGGCGCCACGATCTTCCCGCAGCCGGCCGGCGCGCTGCCCGACCGCTACGACGGCTTCGACGACGACATCGCCGAGTACCCCGCCTGGGTGCGCGAGCATCCCGGAGCGACGCTGGAGAGCATCCCGCACCTGGCCGACGGCGTGCGCGGCCTGGAGGAGACCCGCCGCGTCGACCTGGAGCAGTGGATGGACGGCCTCGGCCTCGACGCCGTGATCTTCCCCGCCGTCGCCGACGTCGCCCCCGCCGACATGGACGTGAACCCCGCCTCCGCCGACCTCGGCTGGCGCAACGGCGTCTGGGTCGCCAACGGCAACCTCGTGCCGCGGCACCTCGGCATCCCGACCGTCACCGTGCCCATGGGCACCATGGCCGACATCGGGATGCCCGTCGGGCTCACCTTCGCCGGCCGCGCCTGGGACGACGCCGCACTGCTCGCGCTCGGCGCCGCCTTCGAGGCCGCGCACCCGGCGCGCACGACGCCGCCACGCACCCCCGCCCGCTGAGCGCCCGCTCGCGATTTGTGCCAAATGTGGGCTTTGGCGGCGCCATAGCCCACATTTGGCACAAATCGTGGAGGGGCAACCGCCCGGACGCGGGATCGAGCTGGATACCGGGCGCCGTCTCGCGTTGAGGCGCGCTAAGGCCTCCACTCGTCCGGCGCATATGAGTCGAGCCGACGATCCGGATCGCTTCGCCGTTCCCGCGCCACCCTCCACGGGAGGAACAAGATACGTCCGACGGTTCCTGGAGCGAGTCGGTCACTCACCCAGAACAGCACAGAGAACGTATTCGCGACGACAAGCACCAACAGAGGAACGGATCTCATGATCCGCGCCTGCATATCGAAATCGAGAGCAGTCGCAAGGTGTCGCATGTGATCGCGCCCGTAGTACCAGAAAGTGCTGCCATCCGTTCCGATATCGCCCATCGACCACACATCGGAGGGCACAATGCCCCGAATCCCAGCGGTCGCGGCGCCGACGACGACAGCGGTCGACAGCAGCACCACGAAGCGCACACGCGCCTGCTTAGCCAGCGGCGGCAAGCGTCTGTGGCCGCGGAACGTCACGGCGAGGCAGATCAGGATGGCCGAGATCGTCACCAGAACGGAGAATGAAGTCCAGGCCGTCGGCTCGAGAGCGGTGACGGGCAGATCACCTCTCAGGACGAGCACCACGACGGTGAGGCTCGCCACGGACGACACGCATCCTGCGATCACGGAAGCCTCGTAAATAGCGGCGAATGTCCGACGCTCTCCGTTCACCACAGGACCAGCGTTCAGCAATCTGGCTCGAATCGACATCATCACCACAGCTTGTGTGTCTTCGCACTTCCCCGACCGATTGCGACATGCAACCCGGGTACGAACCTACACGTCTGACCCAAATCTCCTCGTCGTGCATTAACACCAGCGAAGTCGACTCCGACCCTGCCGGGGTGCGACTCGTGAGGGGTCAAGGCCTGGGTCCCGCCCGACCCTTCACGTCTCCCATTTGAGTGGCCCATCTCCCGGTGGGAGTCTCGGCGGCAGCTTGAGGGGATTGGCAACACCGTCAAAATACCCGTGTCGATAAACCAGTCGATCCACGTACGCAGGCGCGATCATGGCCGCGTCCCAGAGGCGCGCGGATATTTCTGATACCACCGCATCCTCCTCGCTTTGAGCTATTCGCGGTCGAAGAACGCCGTCGAGCAGATCATCCCAATCACGCACCGCGAGCGCAGACGCAAACTCCACAGCCATCCGATGCTCTTCGTGGCGCGGTTCGATGATGATCAGCGATTCCATTGACGGATCCACTTGGACAACGAACTCTTCAGCGTCGAATGCTCGCCACACGCGCTCGTTGATTGCATCGAGCCGTCTCGCAAATAGCTCTCTGTCGCCTGTCATCCGGTTGAATCCCCCTCGTCACGTGGCAATTGTTGCTCAGAATGCGCCCGGCTTCGCGACCGTGGACGACGAACCCGGTCGCTTTCGATGACGAACCGCCCTTACCAGCAGCGATTCGATCTCATCGCTCGAAGAAGGAAAACGACGAATCGCTCTGAGGAGCACACCGTTTGCGAGATCATTCGGTCGCTGCCGCGAGCTGCGTCGTGCACCATGCCGGGAAAACGCAGCGCTGACGCGCATGAAGCCTCGTTTCATGTGTTTTCCCGGCGCCGGTTCGCGGTCGCTAGGGGCGCCTTCGACGATTCGGGTTCCCGGCGGCGACCGGAGCTACAACAATCGTGCCGAGGGCGATCCACAGAGCGATCGCACAACCGCCCCATGACGAGGTGCCCGTTTCCGCGCGGCCGATCGTCGCGTCAGTGACGAGAAAGGCGACCCCGATGGCCAGCCCGCAACCGAGGAGGATATTCGTTCTCACAGGCAGACCAGAAAGGTGCCGAGTGACTATACGCTCCAACGAGGTCCGCCCCCACGTCGGACGGAAACGTCGCGATCCCCACACAACGAAAGCGCAGACGAATTGCGCAAGCCCGACAAGGAAGCTCAGCAGCGCGACCATCAGGCCCCACACCGGAGCGCGAAGCGTAACGACGAAAAAGGCGCAGATTCCGATTGTCAAGGCGATCCAGGCGGCCGCGGAGCCGACGATCACGAAACAGCACGAAAGCCTTCTTTGGGCGGAGCTCAGTAGAGGAGCCATGAATAATCCACCCTGCATTGCTCGCCAACTACGCCCACCCCAGCGACGACCCCGCCTTGAAACCCATTTGAAAGCCCTTCGAGGTCAGCCGCGGTTCGCGCGGCCGTCTGAACATCCGTCATTGTTGCCCCATCTCCGAGACCGAGGCCGACAGACCCGCCAAGCATTCGGGCTTCGCAGAACGAACCGTTGAGACCGATTGCGACCTTAGCCGAAGCGCTTCCGCAGTGTCCCTCGCCGGCGGAAGGCTCCTGCCTCTCGTCTTCCGCCTTCCTTGCCGCCTCAAGCCGCATATTTGCGCGTTTCTGCGCTGCCCATGAGCGATACGCTTCTGCACCCCCTGGACGGGGCAGGCCACAGAGGTCAATCGTTGGCAATAGCGGCACACCCTCCCGCGCCCACCTCCCCTTGACGGAGTGCGCGTCACCCTTCGCCTTGGTCGCGTCGTCGTCATAAGATCCGGGCGCTGGATCATACTGAGGTTGCCCAGAAATCAGGAGCGCAAAGCTTCCCTCCACCCCCGCAGTTCGTTTGGAACGTCAGCGAGTCCTTGCGCGCCTCGTAACACCTCCCGTCCGGGTCACTATTCGTGATGGGACGTTCAGAACAATTCCGTCACGTGACCGGGTACTAGCGTTCCGTTGGGTTTCGGGTGGCGGCCGGGCCTCACGCCGTGATCCCGCACCCCTCCGCGGTGATCTGGTCGCCCGTGCCGACCTGGATGGTGGTGATCGCCGGGTCGGTGCGCCAGGCGCCGAAGACGATGGAGTGGCCGGAGGCGTCGGTCACCGCGTAGGTGATGAGGCCCTCCCCCATGCCGGAGGTCTTGTGGGCGTCGGGGTAGGCCTTCACGAGGTCGTCGATGGTGGAGCCGATCCCGATGCCGTTCGCGGTGCGGGGGCCGGGGCTCGCCTCGGCGGGGATGTCGACGTTGAGGACGATGGAGGTGACGCCGTCGGCGGCGGATTCGGCGGTTCCGACGCGGAGGCCGGAGGGGGTCGAGACGAAGTCGAGGCCGCAGCCGTCGGCGGCCACTTCGGGCTCGAAGGCGGCGAGGACGTCGTGCTGCTCCGTCGACGGGGTGCCGAGGACGAGCGGACCGACGCCATCGAAGCCGATGGTCCACGTGGAGGGCTGCGCCGGGTCGGCGGCGACGGTCTCTGCGTCGGCGGTGGGTGATGCCGAGGTCGACAGGCCGGGTGTGACCTCGACGAAGCCGGGCGTCGGTTTCGCCGGCGTGCAGCCGGTCAGCGCGAGCGCCAGCGCGGTCGCGGCGAGCGCGCCCGTGGCCAGCGCGGCGGCAGCGGAAAGCGGACGGTGTACCCCCATGGTGATCCCCCCTCGTGGATGTCCCTCCTGTCTAGCAGATCCCTCGCTCGACGGATACGGATGCGCCGAGCGGTGGATGACGGAGTTCTCCACCGCTGCGACGGTGGGATCATGCCCGTTCCCCATCGACGTCTGCTCTGCACCGCGCTCACCCTGTCCGCCCTTCTCGCCCTCACCGGATGCGCGTCCGCGGCCTCCGAGACCACCCCCGACGCGGAGCGCGCGACGCAGACGGGGCCGTTGGGCGACGACGACGGGTACATCCCCGAAGGCTCGTCCCTTCCGCTCGACAGCGGGAAGCCCGCGGTGCAGCGCCTCGACCCGGCCCTGCTCGGCGCCCTTCGGGAGGCGCAGGCGTCGGCGGCGGACCGCGGCACCGAGATCACCATCGCGGACGGCTGGCGGTCGGAGCGCTATCAGGAGACGCTGTTCGCGCAGGCCGTGCAGCAGTACGGCAGCGAGGAGGAGGCGTCCCGCTGGGTCAAGCGCGGCGCCGACTCCGCCCACGTGGCGGGCGACGCCGTCGACATCGCCACGGCCGACGCCATGGACTTCCTCAACCGCTTCGGCGCGGAATGGGGGATCTGCCAGACGTACGCCAACGAGATGTGGCACTTCGAGCTGCTCACCGAGCCGGGCGGCGAGTGCCCGGCTCCGGCGACGGACGGGCGGGGGTAGCGCGCGGGGGTACGGCATGACGCGGCCACCCCACTCACCCGGCGATCCCGACCGCCTCCCGGATCGTCTCGGGCCGCCCGAGGCAGTCCAGCATCCCGGCGGCCAGATCGCCTCGGGACACGGTGAAGCCGCGCGGGACGCTGCCGCCGATGCGCGTGCGGTAGCGTCCGGTCGCGGCGCGGTCGGTCAGCGTCGGCGGGCGCAGCGCGGTCCAGGCCGCGGAGGACGCGCGCAGCGCCGCTTCCATCTCGCGCAGGTCGTCGTAGACCGGGCGCAGGATGCGGCCGACCAGCGGCAGGGCGATGCGTCGGCTGAGGAAGCCGTCGTCGGCCGGAGGCGGCTCGACGGGAGCGGCACTGATGACGACGAGGCGGCCGGGCTCGGCGGTGAGGATGTGGCGCGTCGCGGGGCCGGCGACCGGCGCGTCCTTCCGCGACCGCGGTCCGATCGCCGAGAGCACGGCATCGGCGCCCTCGATCGCCGCACGCAGCGCGGCGGTGTCGGAGAGGTCGCGGACGACGTGGACCGTCAGGCGAGGGTCCGCATCCGTGGCCGGCCGACGCAGTACGGCCGTGACCGCATCGCCGCGCTCGAGGGCCTGAGCGACGACGAGCCGGCCGGTGCGCCCGCTCGCTCCGAAGATGGTCAGTTTCATATCGTCATAGTAGGTGATGATCACAGCGCCGTGCAATCACTGATTGGTACGATGTCGGGATGCCGCCCGCCGACATCCCCGCGCTCGAGACGCGCGCCAGCTTCCTGCTCTCGCAGCTCGGCCTCCAGAGCGCCCAGCGGTTCACCGCCGCGCTCGCGCCGCTCGGGATCACACCCAACCGCTTCGGCGTCCTCGCGCACCTGTCGCACCAGGAGGGACGCACGCAGCAGGAGCTCGCCACCGCGCTCGGACTGCACCGCAACTCCATGGTCGGGATGATCGACGACCTGGAGGAGCGCGGCCTGGTCGAGCGGCGGCGGCACCCGGACGACCGCCGGGCGTACGCCATCCACTTGACGCCCGCGGCGCGCGACGTGCTCGTCGCCGGCGACCGGCTCGCCGATGAGCTGGAGCAGGCGACGCTCGCCTCCCTCGACGACACCGAGCGCACCGCCCTGATCGCGACCCTGACGAAGCTGGCGGCGACGTCCGGATACCCCGCGGGCGTCCACCCCGGACTCGACGCCCCCGCCCACAGCACGCCCCACTAAACTGGAGCGCGTGTCCAAAGTCTTGAGCAGTCTCCCGGTCGGTGAACGAGTCGGCATCGCGTTCTCGGGAGGTCTCGACACCTCCTGCGCGGTCGCCTGGATGCGCGAGAAGGGTGCGATCCCCTGCACCTACACCGCCGACATCGGGCAGTACGACGAGCCGAACATCGGCGAGGTCCCGGGCCGCGCCCACGAGTACGGCGCGGAGATCGCGCGCCTGGTCGACGCGAAGGCCGCGCTCGTCGAGGAGGGCCTGATCGCCCTCCAGTGCGGCGCGTTCCACATCCGCTCCGGCGGCAAGACGTACTTCAACACCACCCCGCTCGGTCGCGCGGTCACCGGCATCATGCTGGTGCGCGCGATGATGGAGGACGGCGTCGAGATCTGGGGCGACGGCTCCACCTACAAGGGCAACGACATCGAGCGGTTCTACCGCTACGGGCTCGTCGCCAACCCGCGCCTGCGCATCTACAAGCCGTGGCTCGACTCCGCGTTCGTCGAGGAGCTCGGCGGCCGCAAGGAGATGAGCGAGTGGCTCGTCGCCCGCGGCTTCCCGTACCGCGACGCCACCGAGAAGGCCTACTCGACCGACGCGAACATCTGGGGCGCGACGCACGAGGCCAAGCGGCTCGAGGAGCTCGATGCCGGTCTCGACATCGTCGACCCGATCATGGGCGTCGCCGCCTGGCGCGAAGACGTCGAGGTCGCGCCCGAGACGGTGTCCGTGCGCTTCGACGGCGGTCGCCCGGTCGCCCTCAACGGCGTCGAGTTCAGCGACGCCGTCGCGCTCGTGCTCGAGGCGAACGCGATCGGAGGCCGCCACGGCCTCGGCGCGTCCGACCAGATCGAGAACCGCATCATCGAGGCCAAGAGCCGCGGCATCTACGAGGCGCCGGGCATGGCCCTCCTGCACATCGCCTACGAGCGCCTCCTCAACGCCATCCACAACGAGGACACGGTCGCCAATTACCACAACGAGGGCCGCCGCCTCGGCCGCCTGATGTACGAAGGCCGCTGGCTCGACCCGCAGTCGCTCATGCTGCGCGAATCCCTGCAGCGCTGGGTCGGCTCCGCCATCACCGGCGAGGTCACCCTCCGCCTGCGCCGCGGCGACGACTACACGATCCTCGACACCACGGGCCCGGCGCTCAGCTACCACCCGGACAAGCTGTCGATGGAGCGCGTCGGCAACGCCGCGTTCGGCCCGGCGGACCGCATCGGCCAGCTGACCATGCGCAACCTCGACATCGCCGACTCCCGCTCCCGCCTCGAGCAGTACGCGGCCTCCGGCCTCATCGGCGGCCCCACCGCCGAGCTCGTCGGAACCCTGGAGGCCGGCAGCGCCCGCGCCATCCTGGAGCTCGACGTCGACGAGACCGACGACGCCCTCTCCCGCGAGATCGACGCCAGCTCCGAAGGCGCCGCCTTCGACTCCGGCACCGACTGAGCGGGACGCGCTGCGCTTCGCGCCTCGCGAGGGGTGAGTAGTTGCGGGTATCCATCCCGCCTTACCCGCAACAACTCACCCCTCGCGGAAGCCTGTCCGCACCCGCCCCTCGCGCATCTCGCGAGAGGCGAGTAGTTGCGGGTATCCGGCCCGCCTTACCCACAACAACTCACCCCTCGCGGAGTGAGAGTAGGTGCGGGTGCTCGGGACGCCTGACCCGCAATAACTCGCCCCTCGTAGGCGCGCGTCCACACGCACACCTCCCACGTCTCGCGAGATGCGAGTAGTTGCGGATATCCGGCCAGCCTTACCCACAACAACTCACCCCTCGCAGAAGCCCATCCACACCCATGCCTCCCACGTCTCGCGAGAGGCGAGTAGTTGCGGGTATCCGGCTCGCTTTACCCGCAACAACTCACCCCTCGTAGGCGCGCGGCCACTCGCACGCCTCCCGCAGCTCGCGAGAGGTGAGCAGATGCGGGTATCCGGCTCGCTTTACCCACAACAACTCACCCCTCGCGGGAGGCTGTCCACACCCACGCCGACCGCATCTTGCGAGATGCGAGTAGTTGTGGGTATCCGGCTCGCTTTACCCACAACAACTCACCCCTCGCAGGAGCCTGTCCACGCCCGCCCCGCCCGCATCGCGCGAGATGCGAGTAGTTGCGGGTGTTCGGGGCGCCTTACCCGCAACTACTCACCCCTCGCGGGCGGAGCGAGCGCGCACACGCACCCGCACCCGCCCCCGCACCCGAGATAGTCAGCTGGCTGAGCATCCGGCGTAGGGTGGGGGGATGGGAAAGCGGATCGGGGTCATCGCGAGCTGGGTCGCGGCCGTGCTGGTGCTCGTCGTGATCGGGTTCCTCGGCTGGGCGAACACGCCGATGATGGGCGAGCGGCCTGCGGCGATCGCGGCGTGGACGGATCCGGCGGTGCAGATCCGGGATGCGGGCGACGCGGTGGTCATGTCGCCGACGGGCGAGGCGTCCGGCGAGGGCCTGGTGTTCGCTCCGGGCGCGCGGGTCGACCCGTACGCGTACCTCTACAAGCTCTCCGGTGCGGTGGCGGAGACGGGGCTGACGGTCGTGATCACGAAGCCGACGCTCAACCTCGCGTTCTTCGACACGCGCCCGCTGAGCACCTTCACGAGCCTCGCGCCGGGCGTGACCGACTGGGCGGTGGGCGGCCACTCGCTCGGCGGCGTGCGCGCGTGCCAGCTGGCCGACGACCCGGCGGTCAGCCGGCTCATCCTGTTCGGCAGCTACTGCGCGAACGACCTCTCGAAGACCACTCTCGAGGTGCTCTCGATCGGCGGCGGGAACGACGGCCTCAGCACGCCCGCCAAGATCCGGGATGCGGCGCACCTCCTCCCCTCCGACGCCACGTTCGTCGAGGTGCCCGGGATGACGCACGGCCAGTTCGGCGACTACGGCCTGCAGCCGGGCGACGGGACGGCCACGATCAGCGACGACCGGGCCCGCGATGCGATCACCGCGGCACTCGCCTCAGTATTCTGAGGCGATGGACGCACGCGCCGAGGACGATCTGCACCGACCGGAGAACTGGCCGCTCGGCCGGCTGCTCGGCGCCGCCTCCCGCGCGGTCGAACGGGCCTGGGCCGAGGCGCTGGATGCCCGCGGGCTCACCCACGCCGGTTTGATCGTCCTGCACATGCTGGAGCTCGGGGTCGTCTCGCAGGCCGACCTCGCCCGCATCGCCCAGGTGGAGGCGCAGACGATGTCGCGCACGGTCGACCGGCTGGAGCGCGAGGGTCTGGTGACGCGCGAGCCGGACGCGTCCGACCGCCGCCGTCACGTCCTCGCGATCACCGCGGCCGGGCGCGTGGCGTTCGAACAGGTGCGCGGACTGGAGGACGAGGTGTTCCCGGAGGTCGACGACCCGGCGGCACTCCGGGCGGCCCTCGTCCGGATCGTCAGCTCGTCGCCGCGTCCGGGGTCGCCGGCACCCTGACGGTCAAGCTCAGCGGATCGACGCGGGTGCGCATCGCGATCACCTCGCCGAACAGGTCGCCGTCGAGGTCGACGGGCTGCGGGCGGTCGAGGCGCAGGACGAGCTCGCGCCCCTTGAGGTAGTTCATCGCGTGGATCTCGTGCCCGGATCCCATCAGTCGCCGGCCGACGCTGGTGCGGCGCAGCACGCCGTTCTCCCAGAACACCTTCGCGACGATCTGCAGCCAGCCGAAGAACCCCTCCGGGCGCAGCACCACGATGTCGAACTCCCCGTCGTCGACGGCGGCCTCGGGCAGCAGGAGGATGTTGGCCGGCAGCGATCCGCAGTTGCCGACGATCACGGTGTGCGCGCGCACGGAGTGCACCCGCCCGCCGTCGAGGCGGTACCGCAGCCGCAGCTCGTTCTTATCGCGCAGCACGGTGCCGATCGCCTTCACATAGGCGAGCCAGCCGGCCTTGGCCTTGAGGTCGTCGTCGGTGGCGGCGATCATCTGGGCGTCGATCCCGAACCCGGCCATGACGAGGTACGCGTGCTCCGCGGTCGCGCCGGCGGCGTCGCGCAGCTCGGCCACGCCGACGTCGATCGGACGGTCCTCGCCGCCGAAGGCGCTGTCGAGCGAGTGCTCCACGTCGTCGAGGGTGAGCCCGAGGTTGCGGGCCAGGAGGTTGCCGGTCCCGGAGGGCAGCAGGGCCAGCGGGGTGCCGTGCCCGCGGAGCGCCTCGGCGACCATGCGCACCGTCCCGTCCCCGCCGGCGGCGATCACCACGTCGACGCCGCGCTCCAGCGCCTCCCGGGTCTGGCCGGCGCCGGGGTCCTCCTCGGTCGTCTCGAGCCAGAGGGTCGGCTCCCAGCCCCAGCGCTCCTCGGCTGCGGACAGCGCGGCTCGAAGGGCGGGCTCGTCGACCTTCACAGGGTTGACGACGATCGCGGCGATGCTCATGGAGGTCCTCTCGTCCCCTCGACCGTACCCGGTGCGGGCTAACGGTCGGCGACATCCCGCAATACGACCTCGACCAGCACGACCAGGCACACGGCCACGATCGCCCAGGCGAGGAGAGTGAGAACCATCACCCTTCCTTCTTACCGGGCCCGCGGCGGCCGGGCGAGGAAAGGCGGCAACTCGTAACATGCGGGCCGGAAACGTCACACGCCGGTAACGCGGGGAGGGTGGCGGGGGCGGCGGTGGGAGGGTGCGGTCCGGTCGGCGGCGGGACGGGCGGCGGGACGGCGGTCAGCCTTTCCCGTTGCCTTTCCCGTTCCCCTTCCCGCCGTTGCCGTTGCCGTTCCCGTTGTTCCCGTTCCCGTTGTTGCCCTTCCCGTTCCCCGCGCCGCCCTTGCCGCCGTCGTCCACCCCGGTCGTGCCCTGATCGGGCGCGGGAGCGGGAGTCGGGACGACGGCGGGAGCGACGGTCTGCGGCGGAGCCTGGACGCTCGGCGTCGGCCGCGGCGTGGGGCCGGTGTCGGCGGGGCCGCCGGCCGGCGCCAGGATCGCGCCCAGCGCGAGCATCACCGCCACGACGACGACCGCACCCGCCCCCACGAGGACGCCGACGACACGGCGCCGCCTGCGCGCGGGAGGGGCGAGCATCCGCGTCGGCTCGGTCGAGTCGGCCGCCGCGGGCATCGCCACGGTCGGCACATCACCCACCGTCGGCGCATCACCCACCGGCAGCGCACCGCCCACGGCCTGAGCACCTCCCACCGCCAGCGCATCCCCCTGCACTTCACCCACGGCCGGCACCTCACCCACCCGCGGCATCCATCCCGCCAGCTCCGGCGCCATCACGGCCGCCATCGTGGCGACCTCGGCAGCGGTCGGCCGCAGCGCCGGGTCCGCGCTGGTCATCGCGAGCAGCATCCCGCGCCAGCCGTCCGGGAGGTCGTCCGGCACGCGCGGGTCGTGGGCAGCACGCGCGGCGACAGCCTCCACTGCGGTGCCGGGGTACTCGCGCACGCCCGTGAGCGCCTCCAGGACGACGAGACCGAGGGCGTACACGTCGGACGCGGGTCCGGGCTCGGCGCGGTGCAGCTGTTCCGGGCTGAGGTAGCCCGCCGTGCCGATGACGGTCCCGGCCGTGGTCAGCCGTTCGGCGCCGAGGAGGTGGACGATGCCGAAGTCGGCCAGCTTCGCGCTCGGCGCACGCCCGGGCACGTTCGGGGAGGCCAGGAGGATGTTGGCGGGCTTGAGGTCGCGGTGCACCATCCCGGCGCCGTGGACGACGGCGAGCGCCTCCGCGACGTCCGCGGCGAGGGTGGCGACCTGGTCGGCCGGGAGCGGCCCGTCGTCGAGCCGCGAGCGCAGGTCCTGCCCGTCGACGAGCTCCATGACGAGGAAGCTGGGGGTCGTGTCGCCGTCGCCGGCGAGATGGGCGTCGAACAGGGCGACGAGGTGCGGGTGCGAGAGCCGGGCGAGGGCGGTCGCCTCCCCGCGCCGCCGGGCGTCGTCGGCGGCCGTCCCCGGCGGGAACAGTTTGATCGCGACGAACCGGCCGAGCTGCCTGTCGTAGGCGCGATAGACGCTCGCCATGCCGCCGCGACCGAGCCGGTCGCGCAGCTCGTACCGGTCGAGTAGCGGATCCACCGTGCGAGCATACGCGCACGCTCGGGAGGCGGAGGTCGGCGCACATTCTCCACCGTGAATACGCTCAGAATCGTGCCGGGGGGCCTTGCACGGGAGGCGTTCCCGGGCCTGGCTGGGGAACGTGGGAGATCGGGAGCAGCGTGCGGACGGCATCGGGGGCGGAGCGCCCCGGCCTGACACCGGCGTGCTCGAGGCCCTCCAGGTGTACCGCGCGGCGGAGGCGGCGATGCGTCGCCGGACGGGTGCCGCGATGGGCATGGGCGACAACGACCTGCTGGCGCTGCGGCTCATCCTCGACAACACGGCCACGGGCCGGCTCACCGCCGCGAAGGATCTGAGCCGCTATCTCGGGATCTCGTCCGCCTCCACCACCGCCCTGATCGACCGGCTGGAGAGCGGCGGGTTCGTCGAGCGGCGGCGGAGCATGACGGACGGGCGCTCGATCACCCTGCTGCCCACGCGTGCCGCCCTCGGCGAGACCGGGCCCCTGCTGGCCGAGGCCAACGCTCAGCTCGCGGCGGCGTCGGCCGAGCTCAGCCCCGACGAGGCCGAGACGGTGACGAGGTTCCTCACCCGGATGCGCGAGACCGTCGACCGCATCGCGTCCGATCGCGCGCGGTCTAGACCCGAAAGACGTCGCAGTCAAGGGGATTACTAGGCAACCGAAACAGTTGTTCGATGGTGTGCGTCAAGGAAAGGACACTCTCCATGAACATCCTGCTCATCATCATCGCGATCATCGCGATCGTCCTGCTGCTCACCGGAGGCTTCGTCCAGTCGCTGAACTTCCTGCTGTGGGTCGGTATCATCCTGCTCGTGCTGGCGGTGATCGTCTGGCTCGTGCGCATGCTGACCGGCAGTCGCCGGGTCTGACCGGAGTCGTCGCATGAGCCTCGGAACAGGGATCGTCCTCGTCGTCATCGGCGCGATCCTGGCGTTCGCCCTGAACGTCCAGGTGGACTGGATCGATCTGCACCTCGTGGGCTACATCCTGATGATCGCCGGACTTATCGGCATCATCCTCGGGATCGTGCTGATGTCGCGCCGCCGCCGCAGTGTGGCCACAACGCGCACGGCTGTCGATCCCGCGACGGGAGAGCGTGTGACCCGCCGCACCGGCGAGTCGGACGACGTGCTCTGACGACACCCATCGACGACAGGAGCCCCGCACCATTCCGGTGCGGGGCTCCTTCGCGTGCGGGCACCGGCCGACACCGACCCGCGAGACATGAGTAGTTGCGGGTGCGAGGGGCCCGACACCCGCGACTACTCACGTCTCGCGGCCGAATGCGGCGCTTCGCGATCGGGTCCCCTCACATGGTGTCGAGGATGGCGACCAGGTCCTCGAAGGTCGTCAGCGGGTTGAGGATGGCGAACCGGGTGTTCGGGCGGCCCGCGTGCGAGCTCGGGGTGACGAACGCGCGCTGCTCGTCCAGCAGGCGGGCCGACCAGAGGGCGTAGTCCTCGCGGGTCCAGCCGTCGCGCTCGAACACGACGACGGAGAGTTGCGGCTTGCGGACGAGCCGGAAGCCGTCGCGCCGCTCGATCTCGGTCGCGATCCGCTCGGCCAGGCGCAGGGAGGCCGTGACGGCATCCCGGTACGCGGCCGCGCCGTGGCTCGCGAGGGAGAACCAGAACGGCAGTCCGCGCGCGCGGCGGGTGAGGTGGATCGCGTAGTCGGACGGGCTCCACTCGGCGGCGTCCGTCAGGGTGTCGAGGTACTCGGCGTGCTGCGTGTGCGCGCGGCGGCCGGACTCGGGGTCGCGGTAGATCAGCGCGCAGGCGTCGAACGGCGCGAAGAGCCACTTGTGCGGGTCGACGATCACCGAGTCGGCGTGCTCGACGCCGGCGAACCGCGGACGCGCGAGCGGGGACAGCATCCCGGCCAGGCCGTAGGCGCCGTCGACGTGCAGCCAGAACGGGAAGTCGTCCTTCAGCGCGGCGATGGAGGCGATGTCGTCGACGATGCCGAAGTTCGTGGATCCGCCGGTCGCGACGACGGCGAAGACCGCGTCGCCGTACTCCTCCAGCGCGGGACGGACGGCCTCGCCGGTCAGCACACCGGACTCGCCGGGCGAGACGGGGACGACGTCCACATCCATCACCCGGGCCGCCGATGCGACCGAGGAGTGCGCCTCGGCGCTGCAGACGATCACCCAGCGGTCCGACGGCGAGCGGCCGTCGGCCCGGGCGTGGTCGCGCGCCGCGACGAGTGCGGACAGGTTGCCCAGCGTCCCGCCCTGCACGAACACGCCGCCCGCCGTCGCGGGGAGTCCGAACTCGGCAGCCAGGAAGGAGAGCACCTGGTTCTCGGCGTACACCGCCCCGGACCCCTCCAGCCACGAGCCGCCGTACACGGCGCTGGCCGAGACGACGAGGTCGAACGCGGTCGCCGCCTTGGTCGGGGCCGTCGGGATGAACGAGAGGTACTGCGGGTGGTCGGTCGTGATGCAGGCGGGGGCGAGCACGTGCTCGAACACGGCGAGGGCGCGCTCGGCGCCCATCCCGCCCTCGGAGACGGTCTGCCCGGCGAGGCGGCGCAGCTCGTGCTCGGGCAGCGGCTTGTCGAGCGGGGTGTCGGTGCTCAGGATGCGGCGGCGCGAGTAGTCGAGCACGAGGTCGACGAGGTCGCGGGTCTCAGGAGTGACGGCGTGCATCCGGTCGGCGGACAGCGGGGACTGGGTGTTCATGGGACCTCCGCGGACCATGCTTTCACACGGAATGAGCACAAGTGCGGCGCTGTGCGCAGCTTTCGTGCGCAGTGTTGCGCCTTGATGCTCGTATCGTGCGCTTTCGGGAGCGAAGGCGACGAGACCGAGCTCGTGCCCGCTATCCCGCGACGGATTCTTCGATCGCGTCTTCGCCCGCAGTCCGGCCCGTGCCGGCGTCGCCGCCCACGTCGAGTGGATCGCGTCGGTCGCGCAGGAAGAGCGACGCGATGAACGCGACGACGAGCGCCGCCGCGATCACGACGAAGACCGCGGTGATGGAGGTCCGGTCCGCGATCGCGCCCAGGACCGGAGCCAGGAACCCGCCGAGGGTCGTCGAGAGCCCGAGGGTGACTCCGCTCGCCGTGCCGATGTGCCGGCGGAGGTAGGCGTGCGAGAGCGTGACGTGCAGGGCGAAGGGGACGAAGAGCGCCGCGCCGAGCAGGGCGGTCGCCGCGATGGCGATGCCCGCGGCGGGCGCGGCGACGATGCCGACGGCGGCGAGCGCCGCCACCGCGTAACCGAGCGGGATGACGACCCGGCGCCCGAACCGGTCGGCGAGGAACCCGCCGAGCAGCGTCCCGATCGCCCCGGCCGCGGGGAAGACCGCGAGCGCGATCGCGCCGACGCCCGCGTCCGTGCCGAAGCGCTGGGCGACGTAGAGCGCGATGAACGACGTCGTGCCGAGGTACGCGAGCGACCAGAAGGAGATGACCACGAGCAGCCAGGCGAAGCGGCCCCAGGCGTCCGGTGCGGTGGTGGTGGAGGCGGTTGCGGCGGTGCGGGAGACGACGGGGGCGGCCTCCACGCGGACCTCCGGCACACGCCGCCGGCGCACCGCCAGGTAGACGACAACGACGGCGGCCGTCGGCACCAGGAGCAACGGTGTCGACCCCAGCCCGAGCGTCCCCGCGGTCAGCCCGACGAGCAGCGGCGCCAGGGCGACGCCGACGTTCCCGCCGACGGAGAAGATGCTCATCGACCGGTTGGTGCCGCCTCCGGCCGCGCGTGCCTCGACGGTCGCGGGCGGGTGGTAGGCCGCGACGCCCACGCCCGACAGCGCGACGACGACCCAGGTCAGCCAGTAGCTGCCCGAGGTGAGGCCCGCGGCGGCGACGGCGAGGCCGGCGGGGACCATCCACCGCAGGTCGAGCCGGTCGCTGAGCCAGCCGAAGACCGGCTGGGTGATGCTCGAGAGCGCGGTGGAGGCGAGCACGATGCCGGCGGCGGCCGCGTAGTCGTAGTGCTGCTGCGCGATGAGGGAGGGCAGCATGGCGGCGACGGCGCCGGTCTGGAAGTCGTTCATGGTGTGCGTCGACACCAGCGACCAGAATCGGGCGCGGCGGCGCGGCAGGGGGGTCGGGGTGGGCACGGCATCCTCCACGGTTCGAGCGGGCAGGATGCGACTGTATTGAATGCACAACTCCTCAGACAAGTTGAGGAGTGGATTCGCGATACGACGTGGCGGATCCGCGCTATCGGGGCCGCGTCACGAGACCACGAGCCGCACGAAGCGCGCGGTCTCGGCGCCGACCGGCACATACGAGTACCGCTGCGCGCTGGGGTAGATCGCGTGCTCGTCGGCGCCGAGCTCCGAGACCCCGTCCTCGCGCTCGATGCGCAGCCGCCCGGCGGTGACGAAGACGATCTCGTGCCAGCCCGCCGGGTCGGGCTCGGCGTCGTAGCGGTCGCCCGCGGCGAGCGCCCACGTCCAGAGCTGGGCGTCCGTGCGGGCGGGGACGGCGCCGACCAGCGCGGCGACGCTCTCGGCGGATGCTCCGCGCCAGGCGACGGCGTTGACCGCGGTCAGGAGGGCGGACGGTTCGGCGACCAACGTGATGAAGTCGGTGTCGAGCGCCCCGGCCACGCGGTCGAGCCCCGAGAGGCTGATGTTGGCCTCCCCCGCCTCCAGGTTGATGATCGTGCGCCTGCTGATCCCGGAGCGTTCCGCGAGGGTCGCCTGGCTGAGGCCGCGCTCCTGGCGGAGGCGGCGGAGGTTCCCGGCGACGTGGGCGAGAACATCGGAGCCGTGGTCTGGCATGTGCACCATTCTGCACCATAGGATGTGCAGGATGCTGCACACACCCGATCGGACCCGCGACCCCGCGCGGCGGCGGTTCCCCGTCAGCCGGCAGGAGGCCGCGCTCCTCGCGATCACCGCCCTCTGGGGATCGACCTTCCTCATCGTGCACCTGGCGATGGAGCACAGCGGGCCGTGGTTCTTCGTCGGGCTGCGCTTCGCGGTGGCCGGGCTCCTCGGCCTCGCGATCTTCCACCGCTCGCTGCGCGGGATGCGCTGGCGCGACGTCGGTGCCGGCGCGGCGATCGGCGTCTCCATCGCCCTCGGCTACGGCCTGCAGACGATGGGCCTGCAGACGATCAGCAGCAGCACCTCCGCCTTCATCACCGCTCTGTACGTGCCGCTCGTCCCGCTGCTCCAGTGGGTGGTGTTCCGCCGGGCGCCGCGACCGCTCACCCTGGTGGGCGTCGGCCTCGCCTTCGTGGGGCTGATGCTGCTGGCCGGGCCGGACGCGCTGACCATCGGGCTCGGGCCCGGCGAGATCGCCACCCTCGTGAGCACGCTGCCGATCGCGGCCGAGATCCTCCTGATCGGCCTGTTCGCGAAATCGGTCGACGTGGGCCGCGTCACGATCGTGCAGCTGCTGGTGGCGGGAGGCGTCGGGTTCCTCGCCATGCCGATCGTCGGGGAGGCCGCACCCGCGTTCTCCTGGGCGTGGCTGCTGCCCGGGGTCGGCCTCGGCATCGCGAGCTGCGTCATCCAGCTCACGATGAACTGGGCCCAGCGCTCGGTCTCCCCCACCCGTGCCACGATCATCTACGCGGGCGAGCCGGTCTGGGCGGGCGTCGTCGGGCGCATCGCCGGCGACCGGCTGCCCCCGATCGCGATCGCGGGGGCCGCCCTCATCGTCGCCGGCGTGATCGTCAGCGAGCTGCGACCGGCGAAGCGCCGTGAGACGCCTCCCGGCCTCGGCTAGACTCCGGCGCGCGGGCGTGTCCTCCGGCCCGCGGAAGGAGCTCCGATGACCGCCCGGGACCACCGCGTCGCCGTCCTCGTGCTGGAGGGCGCGAAGCCGCTCGACGTCGGCATCCCGTCGCAGGTGTTCGCCCACCGGCCGAGCATGCCGTACGAGGTGCGCGTCTGCGGCGCGGAGCCGGGGCTCGTCACCGGAGGCGACGGGCTGTCGTACCACGTGGCCGAAGGGCTGGACGCGCTCGAGCGCGCCGACACCGTGTTCATTCCGGGATACCGCGAGCCGGCGAGCACGGAGCCGCCCGCGGCCGTCGTCGCGGCGCTGCGCCGGGCGCACGAGCGCGGCGCCCGCCTGGCCGCGATCTCCACCGGCGCCTTCGCGCTGGCGGCCACCGGGCTGCTCGACGGCCGGCGGGCGACCACGCACTGGCACTACACGCGCGCCCTCGCCGAACGGCATCCCCTCATCCGCGTGGATGAGAACGTGCTGTTCGTCGACGAGGGCGATGTGCTGACCTCGGCGGGCGCCGCCTCCGGGATCGACCTCTGCCTGCACCTGGTTCGCCGCGACCACGGGGTCGGGCTGTCCAACCACGTCGCGCGGCGCCTCGTCGCCGCGCCGTACCGCAGCGGCGGCCAGGCGCAGTACGTGCCGCGCAGCGTGCCGGAGCCGCTCGGCGACCTGTTCGCCGAGACGCGCGAGTGGGCGCTGGGTCGGCTGGGCGGACCGCTCACCCTGGCCGAGCTCGCGCGCAACGCGAACGTCTCCGAGCGGACCTTCTCGCGGCGGTTCGTCGAAGACACCGGCTACACGCCGATGCAGTGGGTGCTCCGGGCACGCGTCGACCTCGCGCGCGAACTGCTGGAGCGCAGCGACCTCGGCGTCGAGCAGATCGCGCACCGGGTCGGGCTCGGGACGGGGTCGAACCTGCGCCTGCACTTCCACCGCATCCTGGGCACCTCCCCGACGGAGTACCGCCACACGTTCTCGGCCTGACGGGCCCTGGCGGGATCCTCGCGAGGGGTGGCACACACGCTGGCGCGATGCTTGCGTGCACTGTCGTGGGAGCCACTTTCGCGGGCCGCGCTGGCGACGGAGCATGGATGGCGGACCGGGAACGAAAGGAACCACCCCATGACCCGCATCGCCATCAACGGCTTCGGCCGCATCGGCCGCAACACCCTCCGCGCCCTCCTCGAGCGCGACACCGACCTCCAGGTCGTCGCCGTCAACGACCTGACGGCGCCCGACGCCCTCGCGCAACTGCTCCGCTTCGACAGCTCCCTCGGCCGCCTCGGCCGCACCGTGGAGGTCGACGGCAGCACCCTCGTCGTCGACGGACAGCGCATCGAGGTGCTCGCCGAGCGCGACCCCGAGAACCTGCCCTGGGCCGACCTCGGCGTCGAGATCGTGCTGGAGGCCACCGGCCGCTTCACCTCCGCCGACGCGGCCCGCGCGCACCTCCGCGCCGGCGCCAAGCGTGTGCTCGTGAGCGCCCCCTCCGACGGCGCCGACGTGACGCTCGCCTACGGCGTGAACACCGACGAGTACGACCCGGCGTCGCACACCATCGTCTCCAACGCCTCCTGCACCACGAACGCCCTCGCGCCGCTCGCCAAGGTGCTCGACGACCTCGCCGGCATCGAGCACGGCTTCATGACCACGGTGCACGCCTACACGCAGGAGCAGAACCTGCAGGACGGCCCGCACCGCGACCCGCGCCGCGCCCGCGCCGCCGGCGTGAACATCGTGCCCACCACGACCGGCGCCGCCAAGGCGATCGGCCTCGTGCTCCCGGGCCTCGACGGCAAGCTGTCGGGCGACTCCATCCGCGTGCCCGTGCCGGTCGGCTCCATCGTCGAGCTCAACACGACCGTCGCGCGCGAGGTCACCCGCGACGAGGTGCTCGCCGCCTACCGCGCCGCCGCAGAGGGGCCGCTCGCCGACATCCTCGAGTACTCGGAGGACCCGCTGGTGTCGAGCGACATCACCGGCCAGCCGGCGTCGTCGATCTTCGACTCGGCGCTGACCCGCGTCGACGGCACGCACGTGAAGGTCGTCGCCTGGTACGACAACGAGTGGGGCTTCTCCAACCGCGTCGTGGACACCCTCACCCTGCTCGCCCGCTCCTGAGCCCGGACTCGCCTGCCAGACGTGAGTCGTTGCGGGTGCGGGTAGGCCCGCACCCACGACGACTCACGTCTCGCGGGCGTGTCTGTTAGCGTCGAGCGCGTGAATCAGAGCTCGACCCCTGTCTCGGACATCTCCGCCGACGCCGAGCTGGTCGGCCGGATGATCGCCGAGCAGCACCCGGACCTCGCGGGGCCGCTCCGGCTGGTCTCCGACGGCTGGGACAACCGCATCTTCCGCCTCGGCGACGACTTCGCGGTCCGCGTGCCGCGCCGGGAGGTGGCGGCGCACCTGATCGAGCACGAGCAGCAGGTGCTCGGCGCGATCGCCGAACGGGTCGCGGTGCCCGTCCCCGCTCCCGTCCGCGTCGGCGTGCCGAGCGCGACCTTCCCGTGGCCCTGGAGCATCATCCGGTGGCTGGAGGGGGTCGACGGCGCCTCGGTCGACGCCCCCGCCCGGGCCGTGATCGCCGAACCGCTCGCGGCCTTCGTGCGCGCTCTGCATATCCCCGCGCCCGCCGATGCGCCGGTCAACCCGGTGCGCGGCGTCCCGCTCGCCACGCGCGACGCGGCCGTCCGCGATCGCATCGCACTGCTCGCCGCCCGCCTCGACACGACCGCGCTCACCGCGGCGTGGGAGGACGCACTGGCCGCACCCGTGTGGGACGGCCCGGCGCTCTGGCTGCACGGCGACCTCCACCCCGGCAACCTCGTGCTCCACTCGGCCGACGGCACCGCGGAGGGCGTGGACGGGCTCGCCGCGGTCATCGACTTCGGCGACGTGACGGCCGGCGATCCCGCGACCGACCTGGCGACGGCCTGGCTCACGTTCGACGGCTCCGCGCGGGAGGCGTTCCGCGCCGCGTTCGACGGGACCGTCGACGACGCGACCTGGCGACGCGCCCGCGGCTGGGCGGTCACCATGGGCACGGCCCTCGCCGCCCACTCGGACGACAACCCCCGCATGGGCGGGATCGGCCGTCACGCGCTCGCGCAGCTGGCCGGCTGAACACCGCATCCGGCTCCGCGCACGCAGAAGCCCCCGCCCGCTGTGCAGCGGACGGGGGCTTCGTGGTGCGAGGGTCGCTTACGCCTCGGCGGCGGCGAGGGCGCCGGCCTGCGCGAGGTCGGTGAGCAGCTGGTCGCCCGGGATCGCGGGGACGAAGTCCGCCTCGATCTCGGCGCGGTCGAGCAGCTCGTTCATGCGGCGCTGACGCTGACGCGGGATGAGCGTGACGACCGTGCCCTGCTTGCCGGCGCGGCCGGTGCGGCCCGAGCGGTGCAGGTAGGTCTTGTACTCGTCCGGGGCGTCGGCCTGGATGACCAGGTCGATGTCGTCGACGTGGATGCCGCGGGCGGCGACGTCGGTCGCGACCAACACGTTCACGCGGCCGCTGGTGAGCTGCGCGAGGTTGCGGGTGCGGCGGGACTGGTTGAGGTCGCCGTGCAGGCTGACGGCGGGGATCCCGGCGTCGTCCAGCTGGTCGGCGAGCATCTCGGCGAACGCGCGGGTGCGGGCGAAGATCAGGGTCTTGCCCTCGCGGTCGGCGAGCTGCTCGATGATGGCCGGCTTGTCGCGGTGCTCGATGACGAGCACGCGGTGGTCGATCGTCGAGGACGCCTGGTCCTCGCCGGCGACCTCGTGCACGGCGGGCTCGACGAGGAACTCGTCGACGAGCTGCGCGACGCCCTTGTCGAGGGTCGCCGAGAAGAGCAGCTTCTGGCCGCCCTCCGACGTCTCGCGCAGGATGCGCTGCACCGGCTCGAGGAAGCCGAGGTCGCACATGTGGTCGGCCTCGTCCAGGACGGTGACGACGACCTCGCTGAGGTCGAGGCGGCCCTGCTCGAGCAGGTCCTCGATGCGGCCCGGGGTGCCGATCACGATGTCGACGCCGCGCTGCAGCGCGCCGACCTGACGGCCCTGGGGCACGCCGCCGTAGATCTGCGTGGTGAAGAGGCCGACGCTGCGGGCGATGGGCTGCACCGTGCGGTCGATCTGGAGGGCGAGCTCGCGGGTCGGGGCCAGGATGAGCGCGCGGGGGGCGCGGCCGATCTGACGCTTGCCGCCGGCCTTGCCGGACTCGGCCCAGAGCTGCATGAGGCGCTCGACCATGGGGGCGCCGAAGGCGATGGTCTTGCCGGAGCCGGTGCGGCCGCGGCCGAGCACGTCCTTGCCGGAGAGCACGTCGGGCGCGGTCGCAGCCTGGATCGGGAAAGGCTTGTCGGCGCCGAGCTCGGCGAGCGCGCGCACGACGTTGCCGCCGAAGCCCAGGTCGGCGAAGGTCACGCCGTCGACGTCCGCGGCCTGGATGGCCTCGGCCTCGAGCCGCTCGAGCACGACGTCGTCTTGCGCCTTGAACGCGGGCTTGTCGTCGCGCGAGGGGTAGAAGGAGGAGTCGCGGCGCGGGCGGTCGTCGTGGTCGCGGCGCGGGGCGCGGTCGCCACGGTCGTCGAAGGAACGGCGGGGACGGTCGTCGAAGTCGCGACGCGGGGCACGGTCGCCGCGGTCCTCGAAGGAACGGCGGGGACGGTCGGAGAAGTCGCGACGCGGGCGGTCGTCGTGCTCGCGGCGCGGGGCACGGTCGCCACGGTCACCGCGGTCGTCGAACGAACGACGGGGACGGTCGTCGGCGTCGCGACGCGGACGCTCGGGGCGGCCGCCGCGGTCGTCGAACGAACGGCGCGGGCGGTCGTCGTTGTCACGACGCGGGGCACGATCGCCGCGGTCCTCGAAGGAGCGACGGGGACGGTCGTCGTTGTCACGACGCGGAGCACGATCGCCGCGGTCCTCGAAGGAGCGACGGGGACGGTCGTCGTTGTCACGACGCGGAGCACGATCACCACGGTCGTCGAACGAACGACGGGGACGGTCGTCGTAGTCGCGACGCGGGGCACGGTCACCACGGTCGTCGAACGAACGACGGGGACGGTCGTCGTCGCGGCGCGGACGGTCGGCGCGGTCGTCGAAGGAGCGGCGGGGGCGCTCGTCGGCATCGCGACGGGGGCGCTCATCGCGACCGGCACGGCCGCGGCTGTCCCACTCGCGCTCGGTGCGGCGCGCGTCCTTGCCGCGGGGCTCCCAGTTGGGGCGCTCGCTGCGGCCGCGGCCGGCGGCGTCGGAGCTGCCGCCACGGGTGCCGTAGACGGCACGGCCGCGCTCGGCGCTGCCACCACGGGTGGCGCGGTCCTCGGCGGTCCAGCGGGCCTTCTTGCCGGCGGTCTGCTCCTCGGCGCGGTAGCCGCGGTGCTTGGGGCTCTTGCTGCCGACCTGCTTGGGTCGGTCGTTCTTCTTGTACGGGGGCATGCGTGATTCTTCCTGGGTTGTCTCAGGTGCGCGGCGGCACGCAGAAGCGCACCGGGGAATCCCCGTCGAACATCGTCCGGGGCCGTTCACATCGTGATTGTCCGCACCTCTGATCGGGTGCAGAACCGGCCCGCTTGACTTACAAACCCATCCGCGCGACATGCGCGGTGTCAAGAGCCGACCTCCCAACGATACAGGACGGAGGCTGTGAAGCGGCTGCCGATCCCGGAACCGGTTTCGAGAGCACGGGGTATACAGGAGGTATGCCCTCCGACTCCTCGCTCGACGCCGTCGTGATCGGCTCCGGCCCGAACGGGCTGTCCGCCGCCGTCACCCTCGCCCGCGCCGGATTGTCGGTGCGGGTGTACGAGCGGAACGCCACCGCCGGCGGCGGGATGCGGACCGAGGAGATCACGCTCCCCGGCTTCCGGCACGACATCTGCTCGGCCGTGCACCCGCTGGCGTTCGCATCCGGCTTCTTCCGCCGGTTCGGGCTGGAGAAACGGGTCCGGTTCGTCACGCCGACCGCGTCGTACGCGCATCCCCTCGACGGCGGCCGCGCCGCGGTGGCGTACCGCGACATCGAGCGCACGGCGGACGCCCTCGGCCCGGACGGCGCGGCCTGGCGCGCTCTCATCGGACCGCTGGCACGGCACGCGGACGAGGTGGCGCAGTTCACGGGCTCGGCGATCGTCGGCCTCCCGCGCCATCCCCTCGTCGCCGCCCGGCTCGGGGCGACCGCGCTGCTGCAGGGCGGCCCCTGGTGGAACCTTCCGTTCCGCACCGAGGAGCCCGGCGCGCTCCTGACGGGCGCGTTCGCGCACACGACCCTCGCGCTCCCGAGCGTCGCGGGTGCCGCCGCAGGCCTGACCCTCGCCGCCTACGGCCACGCGCGCGGCTGGCCGGTGCCCATCGGTGGCTCGCAGAGCATCGCCGACGCCCTGGTGGCTGATCTGGAGGCGCACGGCGGCGAGCTCGTCACCGGCACCGAGGTCACGAGCCTGGGCGACCTCCCGGAGTCGCGCATCGTCGTCTTCGACACGCACGTGCGCGCGGCGGCCCGGCTCGGCGAGGACCGGCTCGCGCCCTCCTACCAGCGCAGCGTCTCCCGGTTCCGCAGCGGGAACGGCGTCTGCAAGGTGGACTTCGCGCTCGCGGGCCCCGTGCCGTGGGCGAACCCCGAGCTCAACGAGACCGCGACCGTGCACGTGGGCGGCACCCGTGCCGCCGTCGCCCGATCCGAGCGCGAGGTGGCGCGCGGCGCGATCGGCGACGACCCCTACGTGCTCGTCTCGCAGCCGTCGCTCTTCGACGACACCCGCGCCCCCGCGGGCAAGCACGTCCTCTGGGCGTACACGCACGTCCCTCACGGCTCCGCTGCCGATCGGACGGAGGCCGTCATCCGCCAGCTCGAGCGCTTCGCGCCGGGCTTCCGCGACCTCATCCTGGCGAGCACCTCCCGCACCGCCGACCAGATGGAGCTCTACAACCCCAACTACCTCGGCGGCGACATCTCCACCGGGATGCCCGACCTGCGTCAGCTGATCGTCCGGCCCGTCCTCTCGCCCGACCCGTGGCGCATGCCCGGGCGCGGCCTCTATCTCGCGTCGGCCTCCGCCGCTCCCGGACCGGGTGTGCACGGACTCGGCGGGTATTACGCGGCGCGCAGCGCGCTGCGCCACGAATTCGGCGTGACCCGCATGCCGTCTCTCGCCCCCGAGGAGTGACGCCATGTCCGTGACCGTCCGCCGATTCCGCTGCACGCCCGACCAGGTCTTCGCCGTGCTCGCCGACCCCTGGGTGTACCCGAGCTGGGTGGTCGGAGCGTCGCGGATGCGCGCGGCCGACGACACCTACCCGGCGGCCGGCTCCAAGCTGCACCACTCCATCGGGGTCTGGCCGTTCGTGCTGAACGACGAGACTCGCGTGGACGAATGGGACCCGCCGCGCCGGATGGTGCTGCAGGCCAAGACGCGCCCCTTCGGCGAGGAGCGGGTCGTCATCGACGTGCGCCCGCACGGCGACGACTGCCTCGTGCGCATGGAAGAGCACCCCGTCGCCGGCCCGGCCCGGCTGATCCCCGCGCCCCTCGCGGACGTCGCGCTGCACGTGCGCAACCGCGAGTCGCTGCGCCGACTGGAGTGGGCGGCACGGGGATGGCGGAGCGCGGGACCGGGCATCCTCTCCTGAGGGAGAATGAGGCTCCCTCACCCGTCTCTCAGCGACCGTTCAAAGCGTGATCCGGTGCCGGGAAGGGCGTGTCGCGACCGCTCGACGAACGAGCGCGCGAACCGTCGGTCCCAGGCGCTAGCGTGGGTGGCGCCGGACCGAGGGAGAGATCGATGAGCACGCCCACCACGCCTGTCGGAGACACGCGCATCGCCGACACGCACGTCGCCGACTCGCACGACCTGCTGCGGGTGCACGGCGCCCGCGAGAACAATCTCAAGGACATCAGCGTCGACCTGCCGAAGCGCCGGCTCACCGTCTTCACGGGCGTCTCCGGCTCGGGAAAGAGCTCGCTGGTGTTCGGGACGATCGCGGCCGAGTCGCAGCGGATGATCAACGAGACGTACAGCGCGTTCGTGCAGGGCTTCATGCCGTCGCTGGCCCGGCCCGACGTGGATGTGCTGGAGGGGCTGACGACCGCGATCATCGTCGACCAGGAGCGGCTGGGCGCCAACGCGCGCTCGACGGTCGGCACGGTGACCGACGTCAACGCGATGCTGCGCATCCTGTTCAGCCGGCTGGGGCAGCCGCACGTCGGATCGCCGCAGGCGTTCTCGTTCAACGTCGCGTCGGTGCACGGCGACCGCGCGGTCACCATCGAGCGCGGCACCGGCAAAGAGGCGGCGGGCAGCTTCACCCTCACCGGTGGGATGTGCCCGCGGTGCGAGGGGATGGGGACGGTCAACGAGATCGACCTCGCCGAGCTGTTCGACGAGACGAAGTCGCTCGCCGAGGGCGCCATCACCATCCCGGGCTACACGGCCGACGGCTGGGCGGTGCGGCAGTACGCGGAGTCCGGGTTCCTGGATGCGACCAAGCCGATCCGCGACTACACCGAGACCGAGCGCAACGACTTCCTCTACAAGGAGCCGACCAAGGTCAAGATCTCGGGCATCAACCTGACCTTCGAGGGCCTGGTCCCCAAGATCCAGAAGTCGTTCCTCTCCAAGGACCGCGACGCGCTGCAGCCGCACATCCGCGCCTTCGTCGACCGGGCCGTCGCCTTCGCGGTCTGCCCGGACTGCGGCGGCACCCGGCTGAACGAGGGCGCCCGCTCCTCCCGCATCGACGGCGTGAACATCGCCGACGCGTGCGCCATGCAGATCAGCGACCTGGCGGAGTGGGTGCGGGGCATCCAGGAGCCGACGGTCGCGCCGCTGCTGGCGAACCTGCGGCACACGCTCGACTCCTTCGTCGAGATCGGACTCGGCTACCTCTCGCTCGACCGGCCCTCCGGAACGCTCTCGGGCGGGGAGGCCCAGCGCACCAAGATGATCCGGCACCTCGGCTCGTCGCTCACCGACGTGACGTACGTCTTCGACGAGCCGACGATCGGGCTGCACCCGCACGACATCCAGAAGATGAACGAGCTGCTGCTGCGCCTGCGCGACAAGGGCAACACGGTGCTCGTCGTGGAGCACAAGCCCGAGGCGATCGCGATCGCCGACCACGTCGTCGACCTCGGTCCCCGGGCCGGCACCGCGGGCGGCACGATCTGCTTCGAGGGCACGGTCGAGGGGCTGCGCGCGAGCGGCACCCTCACCGGCCGACACCTCGACGACCGCGCCGCGGTCAAGGAGGCGGTGCGCACCCCGTCCGGCGCGCTCGAAGTGCGCGGCGCGACCGCGAACAACCTGCACGACGTGGATGTCGACATCCCGCTCGGCGTGCTGGTCGTCGTGACCGGGGTGGCGGGGTCGGGCAAGAGCTCGCTCATCCATGGGTCGGTGTCGTCGCAGGACGACGTCGTCTCGATCGACCAGGGCGCGATCCGCGGGTCGCGGCGCAGCAACCCGGCGACCTACACCGGTTTGCTCGAGCCGATCCGCAAGGCGTTCGCCAAGGCGAACGGCGTGAAGCCGGCGCTGTTCAGCGCGAACTCCGAGGGCGCGTGCCCCACCTGCAACGGCGCCGGGATGATCTACACCGACCTCGGCGTGATGGCGAGCGTCGCCACCGTCTGCGAGGAGTGCGGCGGCAAGCGGTTCCAGGCGTCCGTGCTCGAGTACACCCTGGGCGGCAAGGACATCAGCGAGGTGCTCGCGATGCCGGTCACCGAGGCCCGCGAGTTCTTCGGGGCCGGGGAGGCGCGCACCCCCGCGGCCAGCGCCATCCTGGACCGGCTGGAGGATGTCGGCCTCGGCTACCTCAGTCTCGGCCAGCCGCTCACCACCCTCTCCGGCGGCGAGCGCCAGCGCCTCAAGCTGGCCACCCACCTGGGCGAGAAGGGCGGCGTGTACGTGCTCGACGAGCCGACCACCGGCCTGCACCTGGCCGACGTCGAGCAGCTCCTCGGCCTCCTGGACCGGCTGCTCGACTCCGGCAAGTCGGTGATCGTCATCGAGCACCACCAGGCCGTGATGGCGCACGCCGACTGGATCGTCGACCTCGGCCCGGGCGCGGGCCACGACGGCGGCCACGTCGTCTTCGAGGGCACCCCCGCCGACCTGATCGCCGCACGCTCGACGCTGACCGGCGAGCACCTGGCGCGCTACGTCGGCGTGTGAGGGCGGCGGCCGCGACCAGTGGTCATGACATGCCGTCTGCGCACGTGCGCGCGCGGCATGTCGTGACCACTGGCTGCGTTTCGCGACAGTGAGGTGACGAACGCCGACGGCCCGGACACCATCGGGTGTCCGGGCTGTCGTGCGCGAGGCGCGGCTAGCGGGTGCCGGTGCCGGCGCCGGCGGCGGACCGCCAGCGCTGTTCCGAGCGCGAGCGCGAGCAGGGCGCCCAGAGCCGCCAGGCTCAGGTCGGCCGCACCGGTGTCGGCGAGGTCGCCGCTGCCGGAGCCCGCGATCGAGCCGCTCCCGTTGTCGGCCGGGGTCGTGCCCGATCCGCCGCCCGTGCCGGGGCCGGTGCCCGGGTCCGTGCCGCCGTTACCGGGATCCGTGCCCCCGCCGGTGCCCGGGTCGACGACCCCGCCCGGCAGGTGCGCGTCGGCGGTGATCCAGAACGCGACCGTGTAGGTCCGGCTCGTGTTGCCGTCCGCCGAGGTGACCGTGACGGTGCGCGACCGGGTGGAGGCGTCGTCGACCGCCGCGAGCGAGCGGAAGCCGGCCGTGAGCGGCTCGGCCACCGTGACCGTCGCGCCGTCGGCCGCGGCCGTCGCCGTGACCGCCGGAAGGGCGCGGCCCGCAGGCCAGTCCACCACGTAGGTGCGGGTGGCCGGGTCGAAGCCGTCGAGCGCGGTGCCGGCGACGCGGATCGCCGAGGCGGTCGCGACGCTGCGCTGGGTGGCGTCGGCGTAGTTGGTCACCGTGACGGTGCCGTCGGCGTTCAGCTTCACCTGCGCGGTCAGCGCCTTGGCCAGGTTGAGGCGCTCCCAGCTGGCGTCGCCCTGGGCGGTCAGGTCGAGCGGGTCGCCCGAGTCGAGGGCCGTCTGCTCCAGGATCTGCGTGCGCTGCGCGTCCGTCAGGTCCGGGAAGGCGGTGGTGAGCAGGCTCGCCGCCTCGGCCGGCACAGTGACCTTGGCACCCGTCGCCGCGACCTTGGTGAAGCCGTAGTCGAGGCGCTGGGTGTAGAGGTCGGTGGCTGCGGCGTCGTCGAGGCCGGCGTACGGCGTGCCCGAGCAGACGGCGAGGGTGTCGCCGTACCCGTTCGCCTGGCACTCCTGCACCAGCACCTGCTCCAGCTCGTCGTGCGCCTGGAGCATCAGGTCGGCGAAGGCCGGGTCGGCCCAGCGGTGCGCGACCGTCGCCTGCGCGTCCATCCGGCCGCCCATGACGTCGAGCGGGTAGTGGAAGCCCAGGATGATGCGGTTGTTGCCGTACTCGGAGGCGCGGGCGAGCAGCTGCGGAGCGAGCTCCGGCAGCAGGGTCGCCATGGTCGTGCCGAACGTGTACCCGCCGAACGTGTGACCGCTCGGGTAGGAGCCGCTGCCCGCCAGACCGTCGTAACCGCCGGTCTTGTTGTCGTAGATCAGGCCGCCCTGGCTGGCCAGGCCCATCCGCACGTACGGGCGGAGGTACTGGAAGTAGGGCTTCGCGGCATCCGCACCGCCGAGTCCCGAGGCCACCCGGTCGAGGATGGCCTGCGTCTTCGGCAGCTTGCCCGCGCCGATGGCCGCCGCGTAGAGCGTGCCGAGGCGCGATCCGAGGGCGTCGGTCATCGTCGTCGCCGGCGAGTTGTCGGCGTCGCGCTGGGCGCGGTCGACCTGCGCGCTGGTGGCGGCGTGGTTGATCGCGATGACCTTCTTGTCGTTCTCCGCGGAGATCGTGCTCAGGTCGGCGACCTTCTCGTTGGCGCCGAGGGTGCCGGTGCCGAGGGCGGAGAAGCCGCGCAGGATGTACACGTTGTAGTCCACACCGGTCGGGGTCGCCGGCCAGGCGTCGGACGGGTACGACGCGGTGATCGTGCCGCTCGGGAAAGGCGTGGACGCGAGGGCCGCGAACGTCTCCGCCACGGCCGGGGCCGCCTGCGGGGTCGCCGGTGCCGCGGTCGAGGGGGCGGAGGCTCCCGTCGCGTTGAGCGCGCTGACCTGCGCGGTGTAGGCCTGCCCCGCCTTCAGCCAGGTGAAGACGGCCGAGAGCTGGGTCGGGTCGCCGATCGTGATGGTGTGGCCGTCGTCGAGGGTGACGAGGTAGCCGGTGAGCGGCGATCCGCCGTCCTCCGCCGGTGCGGTCCAGCGCACGGCGACGCTCGATCCGCTGACGGTGGCGGTCACCGACATCGGCGTGGCCGGAGCCACGACCGGCTTGGCGGCGAGGCCGTCCTGCGCGGAGGAGAGCGCGGCGGCCGCGGCCTGGAGGGCCTCGTCCGTCGCAGCGGCGTCCGCCAGCACGGCCTTGCCTGCGTCGAGTGCGGACTGGAAGGCCGCCCACGACGCGTCGGTGTAGCGCTGGTTCGTCACGGCCGACGCCACGCTCACGAGGTGGGCGAGGGTGAGCCGCGAGACCGGGGTCAGCTGGCTGGCGGCCAGGCTCAGGCTGCGCGCCTGGGCGTCGACCGCGCTCTGGGTGGCGGTGTCGGAGGCGAGCAGCTTCTTGGCCGCGGCGAGCTCGCGGAGGAAGACCGCGAAGTCGATCGAGCCGTAGACGCCGGTCTTGTCGGCCAGCGGCGCGGTCGTGTCGATCGCACTGCGCAGCGCGGTCTTGTCGACGCCCGTGGTGAAGGTCAGCTTGTCGATGTTGGCGACGTACGGGTGGTTCGCATCCGCCGTCGTGTGCAGCACCAGGTAGACCCGGTGGCTGCCCGTGATGGACTTCGACAGGGCCAGCTGCGCGGTGCCGGACTTGACCCAGTCGGCGCCGGTGGGCGCGAGCGGGAGGGTCGCGTACGGCGTGCCGGGGGCAGCCGGATCGAAGGCGTCGAGGTAGAGGTCGATGCGCGAGTTCGTCCCGCAGCGGGCCGAGTTGTTCACGTAGTGCGTCGCGACCTGCGTGACCGCGGTCCCTCCGAAGTCGATGGTGCCGTAGTCGAGCCAGGCGCCGTCGTAGGTGCCGCCCAGGTCGACGACGGTGCCGTCGCTCCAGGTGGAAGTCTCGCTCTTCAGGGCGCCGCCGCTGTTCGTCTTCCACGCCTCGGCCTCGAGCACCGTGGTGGTGTTCTTGGTCGGCACGAAGGTGACGTTGTCGATGTTGGCGACGTACGGGTGGCTCGCGTCCGGCGTGGTGTGGAGCACCAGGTAGAGGCGGTGGCTGCCCGTGATCGTCTTCGGCAGGGTGACGGAGGCCGTGCCCGCCTTCACCCAGTCGGAGCCCGTCACCGCGAGCGGGACGTTGGCGTACGGCGTGCCCGGGTTCGCCGGGTCGTAGCCGTCGAGGTACACGTCGACACTGGAGTTCGCCCCGCAGCGGGACGAGTTGTTGACGTAGTGGATGGCCACCTCGGAGATCGGCGTGGTGCCGAAGTCGATGGTGCCGTAGTCCAGCCACGCCTTGTCGTAGGTGGCGCCGAGGTCGGTGACCGCGCCGTCGCTCCAGGTTGACTGCTCCGACTTGAGGCCGCCTCCGCTGTTCGTCTTCCAGGCCTCCGCCTCGACGACGACCGGTGCCGCGCCGTCCGATGCGGTCGCCGAGAACTGGAACCAGTCGAAGTTCGACACCCAGGCCTGGCCGGCCGGCGCCGCGAAGGTGAAGGTGACCCGCTTGGCCGCGGCGAGCGCGACCGGGTCGGTGACCGCCGCCGTGACGGTGACGTAGTTGCCCCAGCTGCCGGTGCCCGGGAGGCTGACGGTGCCGACGACCGGCCCGTTCTCGTCCCCGGCGTGCACGGTCGCGGTCGAGGGCGCCGCGTTCGCAGCCTGCGAGTTCGCGTAGCGGATCGCGATCCGCTTGGGCGTGGAACCGGCGAAGTCGAGGTTGTTGTAGCGCACCCACGAGCCGGTGGTCACGCCGCCGAGGTCGCCCGTGGACTGGTAGGCCTCGTTCTTGAGCGAGCCCCCCGACCATTCGTCGGACTGCTCGGCCTGCAGCACCCGGTAGGCGCCCTGGTCGAGACCGAGGCCGTCGATCGCGGCCTGCAGCACGCTGGTCGCGCTGCGCAGCTTGGAGCTGGTCGCGGACGCGTCGGCGAGCACCTTCTGGGCCGAGGTCAGCGCCTTGGTCAGCGCGCTGTACGAGGCGAACGAGTAGTTGCCCGGCTGCACCAGCGCGGCCTGGTCGACCAGCTTCTGCAGGGCGACGCGGTCCGCGTTGGAGACGGTGAGCTCGAGCGCCGACAGGTCGGAGACGCCCTGGCCGGTCAGCGCTGCCGCGGTGGCTCCGCTGCCGAGGGCCGCGTCAGCGAAGTTCACGTGGAAGCGCGCGTTCTTCGTGAGCGTGCCCGAGAGGCGGAGGGTCGCGGTCGTCGCCGTGGTGACGCGCAGGTCGGCGGTGACGGAGGAGGGCAGGCCGCTCACGGTCGCGCCTCCCGTGCCCGTGATGCTGGAGCCGACGGCGCCGGTGAAGGTCGCCCCGCCCCCGAGGGTCAGGACGATCGAGCCGGAGACGGTTCCGTCCGCCGCCGCCGCGAGGGAGGTCGCGGAGGCGGTGACCGGGTAGGTCTTCGCGCTGCCGCCGTCGCCGCCGCCCGGGTTGCCCGGGGTGCCGGTGGAGCCGGTGCTCATCGAGTAGGCGGGCTTGGTGTCCGCACCCCACGAGGTCGCCTTCGCGCCCATGTCGAAGGCGAGGGTGCCGCCGCCGACGATGGAGGAGTAATCCACCCAGGTGTTGTTGTAAGCGGCGCCACCCAGCGTGGCCGACTGGATGTAGAAGTTGTCGGACGAGACGTTGCCCGCCGAGACCGTGAACGACCGGCCGGTGTCGTAGGTGATCTTCGTCGAGTCGAAGAACGGCGAGCCGATCTGGTACTGCGACGATCCCGCGGTCACCGGGAAGAGGCCGATCGCCGCGGCGACGAACATGGTCGACATGGTGCCCGCGTCGTTGTCCATCGTCGGCAGGAAGCCGGCCGGGTCGAGCTTGTAGACCTTCGTCTTGATCGGCGGCGTGAACTCGCCGTTGCCGCTCGGCGCCTCGTTGGTGCTGCCGGTCGCGATGTACCGGTTCCAGGTCGGCTTCGTGTAGATCGCGCGCGCCCACTTCTGGGTCAGGCTCGGCTCGCCCACGTAGTTGAACAGGTAGGGCGCCTGCAGGTCGATCTCGTTGGCGTTGGAGTGCAGCATCCCCGTGCCGTCGTCGGTCGCCGCGTCTTCGCCGAACATGTGCTCGACGGCGAGCTTGGCTGCCTTCGAACCGCCCATGGCCTGGATGGTGCCGGCCATGTCGTAGGCGCCGTACCAGTTGTACTGCCACGGGGTGCCCTGGTAGAGGTTGGCGGCCTCGAAGCGCTCGTAGTCGACGCTCGTCCAGTCGCCCGCCGCGTTGCGCGGGGTCAGCAGGCCGACCTTGGTGCCGTCGGCGGCCGTCCAGGCGCCCGCCTTGAAGACGTTCTGGAAGGGGAGGGCCGCCTGGGCGCGCAGGTCCTTCGCCTCGTCCGTCTTGCCGAGGGCGTCGGCGATGATCGCGAGCGCCCACTGGTCGTAGCCGCGCTCGAGCGACGAGCCCGGGCGGTCGGCGATGTAGCCCTGGCGCAGCTCCTGGCCGGAGTAGTACCCGACGAGGTTGTGCAGGGTCGGGTAGGCCTCGTCGAGGCGGGTGAAGCCCGTGTAGCCCTTCGACAGCGCGTCGGCGACGATCACGGCGGAGCGCTCCCAGCGGACCGTCGGGACGCCCTGCACCAGGCTGGCGAGGTTGGCCGCGCCGGACGCGTTCTGGTCGGCGAAGAGCGTGATCAGCGACTGGATCATGTCGCGGTACAGCGTCGGGTCGACGTAGGCGATCACCGAGTACTTGCGGAAGTCGTCCCACGACGACCAGCCGTCGTAATACGTGTAGTCGTCGACCTGGTGCACCGCGCCGTCGACGCCGCGGTAGGTGCCGGAGGTGCTGGTGGCGTTGGTCGGCACCGCGAACATCCGGTACAGGTGCGTGTAGAAGAGCTTGGTGAGCGTGCCGTCGGGGTCGCTCTTCGTCGAGGCGGTCACGTCGACCGCGCCCAGGCGGGCGTTCCACGCGGCGGCCGTCTCGGCGCGCACCTGGTCGAAGGTCTTGCCGCCGACCTCGTTGGCCTGGTCGATCTGGGCCTGGGCCGCGCTGATCGGCGAGAGCGTGATGCGCAGCTCGACCTGCGCGCCGGCGGCCGGGTCGAAGGTGAGCACGGCGCCGGTGTCGGTGCCGGTGCGGTTCGTGGTCGCGTCGAGCGCCGAGCCATCGGCCCAGGTGCGCGCGGAGGCGACCTTCTGGGCGGTCTCGGCGTAGTACGACATCGCGTAGGACGCACCGTTGAAGTTGCCCGCGAAGGTGCCCGAGAGCGCGATGCGGCCGTCCGCGAGCGTCGTCGTGGTGATGGAGGAGCCGGTGCGGCTGGTGAAGTTGTTGTTGAGGTCGAAGACCAGCGAGGGGGTCTTGCCCGCCGGGAACGTGTAGCGGTGCATCGCCGTGCGGGTCGCGGCGGCGACCTCGGCGTTGATCGTGCCGCCCGGCGCGGTCACGGCGCCGTCGGTTCCGGCGATCTCGCCGAGGCCCACGCGGTAGTAGCCCGGCGTCGCGTCCTCGTCGCTGTGCGAGTACGGGTGCGCGTACGAGCCGGTGGAGGGGCGGGCCGAGTAGCCGACCTCGGTCGGGACGACGAGGATGTCGCCGCCGCCTCCCGAACCGCCCACGCCGTCGAGGTTGGTCTGGGTGAAGCCGGCGATCTTCTTCTCGTTGTAGTCGTAGCCGGTGTGGTTGCGGTTCGGCGTGGTGAGGGGGTTCACCTTGGCGAGACCGTTCGGCGCCTGCGCGCCCGGGAGGTCGTTGCCGTCGTCGCCCGCCGTGCTCACGAACGGGTCGACGAACGACGTGTAGTCCGTGGCTGCCGGTGCCGCGTCGGGCGCCGCCTGCGCCGGCAGCGCCGTGAGGCCGGTCCCGGAGGCCACCAGCGCGACGGCGGAGGCGACGGCGGCGAGCCGGCCCGCGAACGCGCGGCTCCTCGGATGCGCGGAAGGCGCAAATGACGTGCGGGGCATGGATGAGCTCCTGGTTCTGGTTCTGGTGAAGGTGTGACCGGATGACCCCGCGTGTGACAGCGCTGTCATGGCAGAGAGCTAACCCTACCGGCGCCGTCTTCGTCAAGCGCCTGCGAGAACCGAGAGCGAGGCTATCGATCCCGCATGGAACGAAAGGGGCCCACCCGGTGTCCGGCAGGCTGCCTACACGTGTCCGACCCGTGAACTCCCCCGCGCCCCGCCCGCCCCGCCCGGCGCCTCTCCCGCGCGCACCTCCCCCCTCCCGCCTCTCCGCAACATTCGGCACGAATGTCGTGAATGGCGCCGCCTTTCCCGACATTCGGCACGAATGTCGGGGTGCGAATCGGGGCGCGAATGGGCGTAGCGGGGCGCGCATCCCGCCCACTAGCCTGGCGCCACACCCTCCAGGAGGCGCCATGACGGACCAGCAGCCGACTCCCGATCCGCCCGCGCACCAGAGTGCCGCCGCCTCACCGGTGCCCGATCCGGCCGCCGCACCCGATCCGGCCGCCGCACCCGATCCGGCCGCCGCCCCTGTGGATGCAGCCGCCGCGCCCGAGCCGCCCACCGACGATCCCGGCACCCCCACCCGCGCCGGCTGGGCCACCGCCCTGCTCGTGACGGGAGCCGCGCTCACCCTCATCGCTGGCGGCTTCATCGCGGGGACCATCGCGACCACCGCCGTCACCGCGGGCACCAGCGGATCCTGCGACGCCGCCTCCGTCGCGAACGGCGTCCTGCCCACCATCGTCACCATCTCCGTCACCTCGTCCTCGGGCGGCAGGAGCAACGGAAGCGGCCAGATCATCACCGATGACGGCTACATCCTCACGAACAATCACGTCGTCTCCCCCCCCCGCTTCGGGAGGCGCCCTCTCGGTGCGCTTCAGCGACGGCCACGAGCTCGACGCCCGCCTGATCGGCCGCGACCCGAAGACCGACCTCGCCGTCGTCAAGGTCGACGACGACGAACCGCTCCCGGTGATCTCCATCGGCGACTCCGGCGGACTCTCCGTCGGCCAACCGGTGGTCGCCCTCGGCGCACCGCTCGGGCTCTCGAGCACCGTCACCGCCGGCATCGTCAGCGCGCTCGGCCGCACCGTCCCCGTCCCGAGCGACGACGACCGCAACGCCGTGCTCGTCGGCGCCATCCAGACCGACGCCTCCATCAATCCCGGCAACTCCGGCGGCGCCCTCGTCGACTGCCGCGGACGCCTGGTCGGGGTCAACACGGCCATCGCCACCGTCCCGGGCAGTGGAGGCCAGAGCAGCACGGGCAGCGTCGGCATCGGCTTCGCGGTTCCCGAGTCGTCGGCCATGCGCATCGCGCACGAGCTGATCGACACTGGGAAGGTCGCCTACCCCACCACCGGCCTCGAGGTCCTGCCCATCCCGCCCGGCGTCGCCGCCGCGTACGGGATCACCGACGGCCTGTTCGTCCAGTCCGTCGACGCCGGCGGCCCCGCCGCGAGTGCCGGCCTGCGCACGGGCGACGTCGTCACCAGCCTGAACGGCGCGCCGGCGAGCAGCGTCGACGTGCTGACCGCCCTGCAGATCACCTCCGACCCGGGCGACGAGGTCGCTGTCGGCTACGTGCGCGCCGGTCGCGAGAGGGAGGCGACGCTCACGCTGGCCGCGGGATGAGGTGGCGTGTATCGCCATTTCCTCTGATGGGCGACGTTCGCAGGCGACATACGACTCGCACACGGTGTGGGGCTCTCCGAACGGCGACACGTTCAGAGAGCCCCGCTGTCCTTGGGATTTAGCCCCACGAACAGCAGCAGCATGCGATCGTCGTGCACGAGCATCGCGCTGCTGTCGGCTCGAAGAGGAAGGAACCCTCGCCGTGCACCGACACGGTCAACTTCTCAACAGGGGGAATCGTCACAGTCATCTTTCACCCCCTCTCCTCTCTGGAAACAACACCGGGGAGGAGTGCGGACTCTTCGAAGCCATCCGTGCAAGAAATCATCTTCGAGCGGAGCGGGTGAGGGATGGTTGTCCGCAGCATGTGCGTTCAACGCGGCAACATGTGGCGACCGGAGCAGCTCGAAAAACCGTGGATCCGGGGCTTTGAAACCGCCCAGACCCCCAAGAGCCCATTCGCTCTTGATGTCGGGCAGCTCCCGACTTACTGATTCGAGCAACGAACCGAACTCGTCGATCGTGAAGGACGCCCCGATCTGGTCTTCGAGATATCGGCGCTCGAGTTCATTGCGACCGACTTGGACCAAGGAGCGGCTACGCGTGCGCGCGAGGTCAAATATGTAGAGAATGCCCCCCGGAGCGAGCTGTCGCGCAGCAGCAGCGAGACCTCGCCGTGGTTCCTCCCACAGACCCACGGTCAAGTTGACCAGGATGAGGTCGACAGCTTCACCCAGCGGGATATAGGACGAAACAAGCTCAGCGGAACCCACCCAGACCTTGGCGTTGCTTGCCACCCGACGGGCACGCGACACTGCATCCACATCGGGATCGAACCCAAACAATCGTATGTCGTGGTCGAGCATTGCGAACTCGCGAAGGAGGTCGCCCCGGCCGCACCCGATGTCGAGAATCGAGCGCGGCAGCCGTTCGGCCGACGATACGAACCGGCCGAGAGCGACAGCTGCGCTGACCCGCCCGCTGAACGACGATTCGCGGGAATCGACTGTACTGCTGACCGCCTTGAGCTCAGCGTCTATAAACCACCTGCGGGCTTGCTCGACAGGCCTCTCCTTGGTCAGACTCACGTGGCTGTTGTTCATCCCACTCACCAGACCACTTGCGACGCAGGTGACGCAGATCGTTGAGGTGGCGACGAATTCGTCGTGGATGCCACAACAACGTTGTGGGCAATGTGAAATGCAATCGCTCCTAGCCAGCTCAACGCAAAGAAGACTGGGGTAATCACGACGGTGAAGATCGCGATGTATGGCAGAACGTTCCATCCGAAGGCAAGCGCATGAAGAACGATGAAGCCTAGGACGGACAGGAATATCGCAATGGCCAGGCCAGTGTTCGTCGCTGCGAACGCCGTGAGGATGCCAAGTCTCCAGATCGTCTCCTCTCCCGCTGCCGACGCCGCCAGCAAGACGAGCCTTCCCGGTCGAATATCCGCGCGGGTGAGTCGCGTGCGCTTCCCACTGCAGAAGGCCACGATGACGGGGAAGGCAGCTCCGAGGAGCAGGGCGATGACGACATTGAGCATGGTCGCGCATCCTCCGCGGGATGATGGCGTATTCCCAGTTAGCGCAACGGCTGTTACTACGGCCGCTCCGATCGCGATGGTGGCGATGTCGTACCCGTAGGAGACGGCTGGAAGGCGGCGCGGTGAGTGGTGAACACGAGCACGAATCAGGACGCGCTGGAGGACTGGCACGGCAAGATGCACGCAGGGCAATACGAACAACGATTCCCTCATGCCGCTCGCCTACCCGCCATAAACATGTAGAGAGGCGCTTCATCGACGCCGTTCTGTCCTACAAGCAACTCTGTGAGTTCATCGTCGACGAACCCGCCGTAGGGGCGCGACCCGATGCCGAAGGCAGTGCTCGCTAGAAGCATGTTCTGCATGACATGGCCGGCCTCGAGGAGCGCGAACCGATATGCGCGCGAGCCGTATTTGAACCGCGACCGCCAGAATGTCGCTGATATGACGACGGAGAAGGCAAGGTTCTGAAGGGCGTCTTCTCTCAGCGTGGCCTCCAGAAACTTCTTATCGTCGAAATCCGCCAGCCGAAGGAGAAGCTTGCGGAACGGATCGAAGTGGTACAGCCCCCTACTCAAACCGTCGATGTCGCGAGCAAAAACGTAGAGATCCAACGGATACAGCGCCCCTCCAGACGGCACAGGTCGTCGGAGGCCGTACGCTCGGTCAATGACTCCATAGCCCGCCTCGAGAATTCCTCCGACAACCGGAAGCGGGATGGTGCCCGCGGCAAAGTGGTCGTCGCTGAATCTGTCTTGCAGTACTCGGGCGAGCGCAGTGGTCGGCATGGATGCGATTGGCAGGGGAATCGATGGACGATTCGTGAAACGCTTCCCCGCGCGCGCCGTCATCTGCTGCAGCGCAGGGGACCGCAGCAGACCAGCAACTCCCGGCGCGTCCCATGGCATGGAATCTCGGTAGATCTTTGACGACTCGAACCAATTCTCAGCAGGGTCGTCGAATCGTAGAGTCTCGTTTCCGTAGACGATGTCCACAAGATTCGTAGCGTGAGATTCGAAGTCTGGCATGGTGTTTCATCTCTCGTCGTTTTACGGGAAGGGGTGAGGTACGGGATTGAGATCCGCCAGTCCGAAATGCCTATCGCTCAGTCCGAGATTCCTCGCATGGACGCGCAGTCGCGTACTCCCGAGCATTCGCGCGTTGTGCGGTGCGTCCAGCTGGCAGAACCCGCGTACCAGGATCTTGGCGACGCGTGCACCACCCTCGAGTACGTCTGGGCTGGTCAGATCGAACGATGCGACCTCATACCCCTGACCCGCCAGATGCGCGATCAGTGAAGTCCAAAGCGCCATCGGCTCCGTGTCGTCAAATCGGGCGATCTCCGAAAACGGGACGCGCGACTCGTTCGACGTCAGGAAATCGGCCGCTGGAACCATGTCAGGGCCCGCGAACAGGCGAACGTGATCATCAAATGACCGAATGTCGACGTTCCAGTCTTCGCTATGGAGCGTGTTGCCTGCGCGCTGCTCGGATTCATCCATGTTCGAGTATGAAGGCCCTCGAAGGCGGCCTTCTCCGCCGCCCGTTCGGCGGTCGCCGCGGAGGCCGCGCCCAGCGCCAACGGTGCCACGTCGGAGTGCAGATTGCGGACGACAGCCAGCACGGTGGGCACCCCAGAGAGTCCGGATAGATCAATGAGATGCAGATCAAGTCCAGTCGGTCCGATGTGACGTTCCACGAGTCGCGCCAACCGCGGATCGCTTTCGATATCAAGGTGGGGCAGGCTCAGCCGGTTGTACCAGACGAGCATGAAGGCGTCACGCTCGATGGCTTCGAAGAGTCCCGACAATTGGGCCTCAACGAATTGGATGCCGCAGGCGAGGCCGTTGCTCGTCACGTAGCCGATGCGCGGCTCGTCCGGCCATGCATCGACGAAGTGAAGCAGTTGTGCTGGGACCCAGATCTCCTGATCGCTCGCGACCTCCCTCCCTCGTCTCCACCGGATCGAGACGTCGTGGGTGAGTCGATGAAAGGGGAAACTCGCGTCCTCGTATTGCTGCTCAGCGAAGAGCTCCAACTCCTCGGGACCCCACACCAGGCGATCCGCCTCCAACATCTCGCGACGGCTTGCACGAATCGACATGTGGTCATCGGCAGCGGCAGCGGCAGCGGCAGCGGGGGGAAGATACGCGGCACTGTACCGTTCGACAGTCTCGCCAATGCCTGCGAGTCGGGCTGCCTGGCGGCTCCTGCTCCCTCCCCCGTTGTAGAGATTCGCTTGCGAGCCGAGGAGTCGTCGCGCATCGGTGGAGTGACAGCCGTACGAAAAGCCGCGAACGTCATCGACATCGTTCAAGCGTTCATATTCCCGTCCCACGACGCCGACGAACGGACTGACGAATTGCTCCAGGATTCGCGCCGCATCGGCCTCGCTGGTCCAGCTATTCATCAGGCACCTCGGCTGATCTCTCAGCGCTCGAAATTCCGGCCTCGTCGTGGAACCAGGTCTGTGGCATGCCCACCTCGGCTGCTGTTGAGCAATCCGGGCAGCGAGGAACTCGAAGTGTTCGATGCCACCGCATGGAAATGCCCGAGCCATCCAAGCTGATGGTCGTCAAGGCTCCGGGCGCGGCAGACGGCGCATACTGTCGCAGCGCTACCCATTCGCTCACGAGGTTCGCAGCCACTCCCGCTTGGACAAGCGAAATCGGGTGCTCGGCCACGACAGTGGGACCGGTGGTCAGCCCCCTGAGTTCGAGAAGTTCATCGCGAACCTTCTCGTCCGGGAAGTTCGCGGATCGCCTCAACCGAAAGCAGGTGTAACACGCTGAGCGCTTCGGAATATGAAAAGGACCCACCCACGCATTTCCGCCGTCGAATGGGGCCACAGCGAGCCACGGCGCGCCCTCGGCTTCCAGCGCCCTTCGGTTGAAGTCGAACAGAGTCGGATCGATCAGCGACTCACCGATGACGATGACGAAGTCCGCATCGTCAGGCTCACCGACGGCGATTCCTAATCCTACGAGCGACGTGGCGATAGCTTGGGACAACAGCGAACCTTCGGGTGCTTTCATCCCCACGCGGCAAGTGTCGATGTTCGCCTGAATTTCGTGCGCCGCGAGCTGTCCGCCGGCACTGGCCTCAGCGAGCTTGGCGAATGTGGAGACCTTCGCCGTGTGGCGCACCAGCATCTTCAAGTCCACCAGGCGATCGAGTATCGGTTCCACCTGATCCACGGACGCACCGAGGCGGCTGGCGATTTCGTGTAGTTCGAGTCCTTCGGACGCACTCGTCAGGGATTCGTTCAGCCCCGACACGAAGGGCACAATCCCTGGCGCAGCCACGCGTGTGGCCGATTCAGAATCGAAAGCGAAGACAACGTCGGGTGCGACGCCGAGATGGATCTGCGGCGCTATCGAATAACGCAACTGTTCACGCATGTTTCACCCCTTTTGATGTGTCTCGAGAAAGGACCGAGCTCGGTTGACGTCCAAGGATGCTGGCGAGCACCGGAGATGTCGCGGGAAGTCGGGAGTCGGAGGACTCCAACTGGTGGGAGACGAGCCACTTCGCCACCGCCTGCTCAAGGCCTCCGCGTACAAGGAGCCCACGCAATAGCTGCGCGTCCAGCGTCTCGGCAACAACCGGAGAACCCAGCTCGCAGGAGAGAGACTCGGCCAGCACGTCCATTGGCACACGTTCGGGTCCGGTGACGTCGAACGCCTGTCCGCGACGGGACTCGGTCTGGGCGGCTACGAGAGGTATCGCTTCAACGAGATCCGCGACAGCTAGCCATGCGACGCCTTTCGGATCGAATGCAGTCATCAGAACTCCGGATTGCGCCGCCCACGACCGGTAGATTTCGAGGCTCCGATCCACCGGAGAGCACCTGAGCAGGATGCTGTTGACGAAATGCCCAAGCATCGTCGCCTCGATGCTTCCTCGTGTGTCTGCGATGTCGAACCGTCGTGCCGACAAGATCACGGTGGGCGCGTCTCGCGCAGCACCCGGCGGAGGCGATTCGACCGGTCGCTCACTGCCGGGCACTACTAGATCGACAATCTGCGCGTCTTGCAGTCGGACACTCGTCAGAGCATCCGAGAACAACTCGAGCCTCGAGCCCCAATAACTCAACTTCACTCACCCCTCCCGATGCGTCCGGTCCCAGCGTGCGGCGGCCAGAGCTGCCGCTGCCGTGGCAAATGTCCATACACCCCAGCCCAGCGCAGCAGCCACCGGGAACCCACCGCCTTCTGCCGCCCAAATCGATAGATCGAGTGCGTGACGAGTAGGAAGGAACGTCGACACCACGTCCAGCCACGGGGGGAATGCAGCGGGAGGCAAAAACAACCCACCGCCGAAGGCGAGACCGAGCATCAGCACTTGCACGACGGCGATAGACGTGCGCGACGACATGAGATGGCCGATGACCATACTGAGGAACATGAACGGCGCCGCAGTCGCTACGACAACCGCGACGAATATCCACCATCGTTCGGACGCGATGTGCGCTGCCGTCGCTACCAACGCCAGCAACACGACGGGCACCGCCGAGAGCAGCGCGAGAATTCCCGTCGACATCGCGTATCCGGCCATCCGCGATGCAACAGGTCCTGGCAGGCCTTTGAGGTAGGCGCCCCACGTCCGCTCCCGCGTTTGTGAGATCTCGAGTGCGAAGCCGAAAAGACTGTTCGCCATCACTCCGAAAACAACCAGGGCGACCATCGCGGATGTTGCAAAGACCGGGTTATCGGCGATCGACCGCTGGGGAACGATGAAGAAGGCGAAGGCGACGACCGGCATCCCGAGACCCAAGCCGACGCTCGCAGGCGATCGAAGGAGGTCGATCAGCTGGAATCGAGCGTGGACGAAACTCAGCCGAGCCGTATGTGCGAGGCTCATCGAAGCGGCCTCTCGCTCGTGGCACCCCGATCGGCGCGTATCACTTCGAGCATGTAGTCCTCGAGATGTCCGCGCTCGACGGTCAATCCCGCAAACGAAATGCCAGAAGAATAGAGAGCCTCCAGGAATGCATCGGGCGTTGGCGTGGATATCTCCAACAGACGGCCTTTCTCGACGACGCGATCAGCGCCCGGGAGGGCAGCGATGCGGTGTCGTTCGGAACTCTGCAGCGTGACCCGGGCGCCGGCCCTCTCTCCTATGAATTCGGAGAGAGGACCAGCTGATCGCACGCGCCCGTTGGAGAGGACGACGATCCTCGACGCGAGCATTTCGATGTCCTCGAGGTAGTGGCTTGTGACGATCACCGTTCGATCCGGAGCGCGCTGCGCTTTGATCAGATCGAGCACTTCGTGTCGCGCGTCCACGTCGAGCCCGGTCGTCGGTTCATCCAGAAGAAGGAGGTCAGGCCGACCAACACATGCCAAGGCGACGGCTACGCGCCGCCGTTGGCCCCCTGAGAGCCTGGACACGCGTCGCCTGGCCAGCGCGTGCAGTCCGAACTCGGCGATGACCTCTCGGGTCGGGCGTGATCGCGGATAGTGGGCGCCCACGTAGTCGATCACCTCGGTCGTCGTCAGCGACAGAGGGATGGCATCATCCTGCGGTGTACTCCCGATCTGAAATCGAACGAGCGGATCCGCGGGCGAGCGCCCCCACAGTCGGACCGACCCCCGAGTCGGTTGCGTCACACCCTGAATGATCCGGAGCAAAGTGGATTTGCCTGCGCCGTTGGCACCCAAGAGACCGAGCACCTCACCGCGATGAACTGCGATGTCCACATTCGAGAGCGCACGCACATCTCTGAAGAACTTGTCGACGTGATCGAATTCCACGGCCGTCTTCATGGTGCCTCCCGATGGACTAAGTCGCTCGTTCGTCCGTGTACGGAGCACAGAGCGGGTTATAAGCCGGGGTGTCCGTCATTGGATACACATAATCTAGACTTTCGCTCTGATAAATACCAGCTCTATCCATTCTTCATTTGTGAATGTACTATGCATCCTCGGGCGTTCACCACGCTGAGACTCCCCATGGGCCGTGCACGAGGGCGCCGCGCGGGGCCTCCGCTGCCAGGATCGCCTCACTCCGCGCGGCCGGCGTATGGCGAGCGTTGTCGAGGGGGAAGCAATGCATTCCGGTCGCTCACACGGCAAGGTGGATGTCCGCAGGACGTCACACCCCACGCGGCGCTCTCGCGCCCGCACGCCTCACGCCCCGCGGATGCGCCGCGACAGCTCCGCCGCCGCGTCCCGCACCCGCGCGGCGAGCGCCTCCCACTCCTCCGGCGGCACGTTCTCGCGCGGGAAGGTCACCGCGATCCCCGCGGCGGGCCACCCGGCGTGATCCCGCACCGACACGGCGACGGACGCGAAGCCGGGCGTGACCTCGCCGTCCTCCGTCGCGTAGCCGCGGGTGCGCACGTCGGCGAGCACCCGGCGCAGCTCGGCGTAGGAGTGCGGTCCGGCGCCGGTGCGCTCCTCGAAGGCGTCGCGATCGGGGTAGAGGGCGCGCAGCTGACCGGCCGGCAACGTCGCCAGCAGCGCACGCCCGCTCGCGGTCAGGTGGGCCGGTAGGCGCACGCCCACGTCGGTGACGAGACGCGGGCGGCGGGGCGCGCGCTCCTCGACGATGTAGACGACGTCGCGGCCGTGCAGCACGGCGACGTGCCCGGATTCCCCGATGGCGTCGACGAGCCCGGCGACGATCGGGCGGCCCAGCCGGCTGAGGGGCTGCTGGCGCGAGAAGGCGCTCGACAGCTCGTACGCCGCGACGCCGAGTCCGTAGCGCCGGGCTTCGGGGAAGTGCAGGACGAACCCGTGATCGCCGAGCACCGAGAGCAGGTGGTAGACGGTGGAGCGCGGCAGGCCCAGGGCGGTCGCGATGCTCGCGGCGGGCACGGGTCCGCGCTGCGTGGCGAGGTGACCGAGGATGAGCAGCGTGTTCTCGGCGGCGGGCACCTTGCTCATCGGGCCTCCTCGCTGGGTCACCGTCTGGGATCCCGGACAGAGTCGAGTGTACAACCGGCCCGCCACGGCGGCCGCGCGGCGAGGATCGGAGCATGCTCCTGACTACCGCCCCCGTCATCGTCGGCGCCGCCCCGCTCACCGTCGCGGACGTCGTCGCCGTCGCCCGCCACGACGCCCGCATCGAGCTCGACCCGAACGCGCTCGAGGCGGTCCGCGCCTCCCGCGCCATCGTCGAGGGCCTCGCCGACGACGTCGAGCCGCACTACGGCATCTCCACCGGCTTCGGCGCCCTCGCGACCACGTTCATCCCGGCTGAGCGCCGCGCGCAGCTGCAGGCCAGTCTCGTGCGGTCGCACGCCGCGGGCAGCGGGCCGGAGGTGGAGCGGGAGGTCGTCCGCGCCCTGATGCTGCTGCGTCTCGCGACCCTCGCGACCGGCCGCACCGGCGCCACGCCGCGCACCGTCGAGACGTACGCCGCCGTGCTGAACGCCGGCATCACGCCCGTCGTGCGGGAGTACGGATCGCTCGGCTGCTCGGGCGACCTCGCCCCGCTCGCCCACTGCGCCCTCGCGGCCATGGGCGAGGGCCAGGTGCGCGTCGACGGCGAACTGGTCGACGCTGCGGACGCCCTGGCCGCGGCCGGCATCGAGCCACTCGTGCTCGCCGAGAAGGAGGGCCTCGCGCTCATCAACGGCACCGACGGGATGCTCGGGATGCTGTCGCTCGCGCTGCACGACCTCCAGCGCCTCCTGACCACCGCCGACATCGCCGCCGCGCTCAGCGTCGAGGCGCTCCTCGGCACGGACGCGGTGTTCGCCGACGACCTGCAGCGTCTGCGCCCGCAGGCCGGCCAGGCGGTGTCGGCCGGCAACCTGCGCGCCATGCTCGCCGGTTCGCCGCTGGTCGCCAGCCACAAGGGCCCGGAGTGCACGCGCGTGCAGGACGCGTACTCGCTCCGCTGCTCGCCGCAGGTGCACGGCGGCGCGCGCGACACGGTCACCCACGCCACGATGGTCGCCGAGCGTGAACTGGCCTCCGCGGTCGACAACCCCGTGCTGACGCTCGACGGCCGGGTGGAGTCGAACGGCAACTTCCACGGCGCCCCTGTCGCGTACGTGCTCGACTTCCTGGCGATCGTGGTGGCGGATGTGGCGAGCATGTCCGAGCGCCGCACCGATCGCTTCCTCGACCCGGCGCGCAATCAGGGGCTGCCGCCGTTCCTCGCGCACGAGGTGGGGGTGGACTCGGGGCTGATGATCGCGCAGTACACCGCGGCGGGAATCGTCTCGGAGCTCAAGCGCCTCGCTGCTCCGGCATCGGTCGACTCCATCCCGTCGTCCGCCATGCAGGAGGACCACGTGTCGATGGGCTGGGCGGCGGGACGCAAGCTCCGCCGGGCGGTGGACGGCCTCACGCGGGTGCTCGCGATCGAGGTGCTGACGGCCTCCCGCGGCGCCGACCTGCGCGCGCCGCTGGCTCAGGGCCCGGCGACCGGAGCCGTGACCGCGGCGCTGCGGGAGCAGGTCGCGGGCCCCGGCCCCGACCGCTACCTGTCCCCCGAGATCGAGGCCGCGGTCGCGCTCGTCGCCTCGGGCGCCCTCCGCGACGCCGCCGACGCCGCCCTCCCCCACCCCCTCGCCTGACCCCAGCCCGCGAGCACAGGAAAAGTGCTCGAAAAACGGCCTCGCGCGAGCACTTTTCCTGTGCTCGGCGGCCAGAAGACGATGACGAAGGAGACGCAGAATGGACGGAGCGAGAGCAGTGCGCGCGGCACGCGGCACGGAGCTGAGCGCGAAGAGCTGGCAGACGGAGGCCCCGCTGCGCATGCTCATGAACAACCTCGACCCGGAGGTGGCCGAGCGCCCCGACGACCTCGTCGTCTACGGCGGCACCGGCCGGGCCGCCCGCAGCTGGGAGGCGTTCGACGCGATCGTCGAGACCCTCCGCGACCTCGAGGCGGACGAGACCCTGCTCGTGCAGTCGGGCAAGCCGGTCGGCGTCTTCCGCACCCACGAGTGGGCGCCCCGCGTGCTGATCGCCAACTCCAACCTCGTCGGCGACTGGGCGACGTGGCCCGAGTTCCGTCGTCTGGAGGCGCTCGGCCTCACCATGTACGGCCAGATGACCGCCGGTTCCTGGATCTACATCGGCTCGCAGGGCATCCTGCAGGGCACGTACGAGACGTTCGGCGCGGTCGCCCGCAAGCTCGCCGCACAGCGGGGCGGCTCCGACGAGCCGGGCGGCGGCACGCTCGCCGGCACCCTGACCCTGACCGGCGGCTGCGGCGGGATGGGCGGCGCACAGCCGCTCGCCGTCACCCTGAACGGCGGTGCCGTGCTCATCGTCGACGTCGACCGGGCCCGATTGCAGCGCCGCGTCGACCACGGCTACCTCGACGAGCTGGCCGACGACATCGACGACGCCGTCACCCGCGCCGTCGCGGCGAAGAACGAGGGCCGCGCGCTCTCCGTCGGCCTGGTGGGCAACGCCGCCGAGGTGTTCCCGGAGCTGCTGCGCCGCGGCGTCCCGATCGACATCGTGACCGACCAGACCAGCGCCCACGACCCGCTCAGCTACCTGCCGGTGGGGGTCACGGTCGAGGAGTGGCACGACCGCGCCGCCGCGGATCCGGAGGCGTTCACCGAGGCGGCCCGCGCCTCCATGGCGGCCCAGGTGGAGGCCATGGTCGGCTTCCTCGACGCCGGCGCCGAGGTCTTCGACTACGGCAACTCGATCCGCACGGAGGCCCAGCTCGGCGGGTACGACCGCGCGTTCGCCTTCCCGGGCTTCGTCCCGGCCTACATCCGGCCGCTCTTCGCCGAGGGCAAGGGCCCGTTCCGCTGGGCGGCGCTCTCCGGCGACCCGGCCGACATCGCTGCGACAGACCGCGCCGTCCTCGAGCTGTTCCCCGAGGACGAGCACCTGCGCCGGTGGATCACCCAGGCGGGCGAGAAGGTCCCCTTCGAGGGCCTCCCCGCCCGGATCTGCTGGCTCGGCTACAAGGAGCGCCACCTGGCCGGCCTCAAGTTCAACGAGATGGTCGCCTCCGGCGAGCTCAGCGCCCCGGTCGTGATCGGCCGCGACCACCTCGACTCGGGCTCGGTCGCCTCGCCGTACCGGGAGACCGAGTCGATGGCCGACGGCTCCGACGCGATCGCCGACTGGCCGATGCTGAACGCCCTGCTCAACACCGCCTCGGGCGCGACCTGGGTCTCGCTGCACCACGGCGGCGGCGTCGGGATCGGCCGCAGCCTCCACGCCGGCCAGGTGATCGTCGCCGACGGCACCGCGCTGGCGGCCGAGAAGATCGAGCGCGTGCTGACCAACGACCCCGGCACCGGAGTCATGCGGCACGTGGATGCGGGCTACGAGCGGGCGGTGGAGGTCGCCGACGAGCGCGGTCTGCGCGTCCCGATGCGCGAGCACGCCGACCGCGTGCGCGCAGCCCGGGAACACGCCGCCCGGGAGCGCGAGGCGAACTGATGCCCCGCGCGACGCTCCTCACCGGCATCGGCGAACTCGTCACCTTCGACCCGGCGCATGACGGACCCCTCGGCCTGGTGCGCGATGCCGCGATCCTCAGCGTGGACGGGCGCGTCGAATGGACCGGGCCTGCCGCGAGCGCCCCCGTGGGCGATGCCGACGAGCTGCACGATGCGCGTGGGGCCGCGGTGATCCCCGGCTTCGTCGACAGTCACACGCACCTCGCGTTCGCCGGGGATCGCGCGGCGGAGTTCGAGGCGCGGATGGCGGGACGGCCGTATTCCGCGGGCGGCATACGCAGCACCGTCGCGGCGACGCGAGCGGCCTCCGACGGGGAGTTGCGCAACCAGCTCAGCCGGTTCGCGAGCGAGCTGCGCGCCCAGGGCACGACGACCTTCGAGGTGAAGAGCGGCTACGGGCTCACCGTCGCCGACGAGGAGCGCGCCCTGCGCCTGGCACGGGAGGTCACCGCCGAGACCACATTCCTCGGCGCGCATGTGGTCCCGCCCGAGTACGCCGACCGTCCCGACAAGTACGTCGACCTGGTCACCGGGCCGATGCTCGATGCCTGCGCCCCCCACGCCCGCTGGATCGACGTGTTCTGCGAGACCGGGGCGTTCGACCCCGAGCAGACCCGTCGCATCCTCGCGGCGGGAGCAGAGCGCGGGCTCGGCCTGCGCGTGCACGCGAGCCAGCTCGGCCCCGGCGACGGCGTCGCCCTCGCGGTCGAGCTGGGCGCGGCCGCCGTCGACCACTGCACCTACCTCACCGATCGCGATGTGGAGGCGCTGGCCGGTTCGAGCACCGTCGCCGGCCTGCTCCCCGGTGTCGAGTTCTCGACCCGGCACCCGTATCCCGACGCCCGCCGCCTGCTCGACGCGGGCGTGCGGGTCGCGCTCGCGAGCGATTGCAACCCGGGCTCGTCCTTCACCTCGTCGATGGCGTTCTGCATCGCCGTCGCCGTGCGCGACATGGGGATGACGGTGCCGGAGGCGCTGCGGGCGGCGACGCTCGGCGGCGCGGAGTCGCTGCGCCGGGACGACGTCGGACACCTGCGTGCCGGCGCCCGCGCGGATCTCGTGGTCCTCGACGCGCCCTCGTACGTGCACCTCGCGTACCGGCCCGGGGTGCCCCTCGTGGCGCGCACGGTCATCGGCGGCGCCTAGGCCGCCCATCCAGTCGTCACAACACGCCGCGCAGTTCAGCCGGCATGCGGCGTGTTGTGACGACTGGATCGCACGCCCGGCCGGCTCAGGAGGCGCGCGCCGCCACTCCCGCAGCGGCCTCCAGCACCAGCAGCGCTGCGAGCCGCACCGTCCGCTCGTCAGCGGCGTCGGCCGTGGCATCCACCTCGGCGATGTCGAGCGACCGCACCAGCGGGGAGGCCGCCGCCAGCCGCGCGACGCGGCGCAGCTCCCACGCGGCGAGCCCACCGGGCACCGACGCCGGGCATCCCGGGGCCACGGAGCGGTCGCACACGTCCACGTCGAGGTCCACGTGCACCGGACCGCCTGCCGCACCCGCGATCTCGAGCGCCTCCGCCATCACGTCCTCCCACGGCCGCCCGTGCAGCGCATCGCGCGTGACGACCGTGATGCCCAGGTCCGCCGCGCGACGCGTGTACGCGGCCGAGTTGGCGAAGTCGGCGATGCCGATCTGGACGACGCGCGCACCCGCGAGCCCGGCCTCCACCAGCCGCCGCACCGGCGACCCGTTCGAGACCCCGTCGCGCAGATCGTGGTGGGCGTCGAGCGTGATCAGCCCGGCCGTTCCGAGGTCGGCGCCGTACGCGCCCAGAGCCGCGGGAACGGTGAGCGCGTTGTCGCCCCCGACCGCGACGGTCACGGTCGACCGGGCGGCGGCCTCCCGCATGGCGGCGGTCGCGCGCGCCTCGCCCTCCTCGCCATCCGGCTCGGCCACGTCTCCCGCGTCGGCGAGCCGAAGCTCTTCGACCGCGAGCCCCGCGGCCTGCTGGGAGTAGCGACGCAGGGCCGCGCGCACCGCCCCGGGCGTCTCGTGCGCGCCGGTCGCCGACAGCGACGTGCGCCAGGTCGGGATGCCCAGCAGCGTCAGGTCCGCCCGCGCGCCCTCGGCCAGTGAATCGAGGGCCGGCCAGTCACCCGCCCGGGGCCACAGGGGGTCGACGGACAGCGCGCTGGTGCTCATAGCGCGACGATACCGAGCGGGGGATGCGCGGGCCGGTGAGCCCGCGCATCCCCCGTCTGGGATCCCGGACGACGTGTCGATCGCCCGGGACGCTCTCAGAGCTGCTGGCCGCCCGCGGGCGGGGTGAACACCGGCGGCAGCGGGCCGGAGACCGGCACGACGCCGCCGGTCGCACTCGGGCCTCCCGTGACGGGCTCGCCCGCGCCGGGTCCACCCGTCGAGCCGTCGCCGCCACCGTCGCCGCGCTTCGCCGACCGCCGCGCCTCGCGGCGCTCGCGCGCACCCTCGACGAGGTTGTAGAGCGTCGGGAGCACGACCAGCGTCAGCACCGTGGAGGAGATCAGGCCGCCGATCACGACGATCGCGAGCGGCTGCGAGATGAACCCGCCGTGGCCGGTGAGGCCGATCGCCATCGGGGTGAGCGCCGCGATGGTCGCGAGCGCCGTCATCAGGATCGGGCGCAGACGGCGGGAGGCACCGTGCACGACGGCCTCGGAGACCGAGAGCCCGCGCCTGCGGTACTGGTTCACCAGGTCGATGAGCACGATCGCGTTGGTCACCACGATGCCGATCAGCATCAGCACGCCGATGAGGGAGGCGACGCCGAGCGGGATGCCCGAGACGATCTGCAGCAGGATGGCGCCGGTCGCCGCGAACGGCACCGAGACGAGCAGCAGCAGCGGCTGGCGCAGCGAGCGGAACGTCGCCACCATCACGATGTAGACGATCAGGATGGCCGCCAGCAGCGCGAGGCCGAGCTGCGCGAAGGCGTCGGTCTGGCTCGACGAGACGCCGCCGATCGTGGCCGTCGCGCCCTCCGGCAGCTTCGCCTTGGCGAGCGCCTTGGTCACGTCGCCGTTCGCCACCGAGAGGTTGTCGGTCGCCGGGGTCGCCGTGACCGTGGAGGTGCGCAGGCCGCGCTCCGAGGTGACGGTGGCCGGTCCCTTCGCCTCTTCCACGGTCGCCAGCGTGCTGAGCGGCACCACACCGGTCGCGGTCGGGATCTGCAGGTCCGCGAGCGCGGCGACGGTCGTCGGCGCGTTCGAGTTCTGGATGTAGATCGTCAGCGTCGTGTTGTCGATCGCGACCGTGCCGGCCTGGGTCGGCTGCATCGCCTGCGAGACGATGGTGCCGACGGCGACCTCGCTGAGGCCCGCCTCCGCCGCCTTGGTGCGGTCGACGGTCACCGCGATGTACGGCAGCGAGGCGCTCAGGTTGTCGGTGACCTGCTTGAGCGACGAGTGCTTCTTCAGCTCGGCGACGATCGAGTCGGTCGCCGTCTGCAGCTCCTGGCTCGTGCTCGCGGTGACGTCCACCTCGATGTCGCTGGAGGCGCCGAACCCGCTCTGCGACGACACCTGGATGGTGCCCTGGTCCTTGATGGAGCCGAGCTCGCTCTCGATGGTGTTCTGCAGCTTCTCCTGATCGGCGTCCGGATCGGTCGTGATCGAGAAGGTCGTGCTGCCGCCACCGCCGCCCGCGAAGGCGTCGCGCAGGGAGGAGCCGCTGGAGCCGATCGACACCTGCACGGTCTCGACGCCCTTCGTGTCGAGCAGCTTCTGCTCGACCGACTTCGCGGCGTCGTCCTTCGCCTGCAGGCTCGCGCCGGGCTCCAGGGTCTGGGTGATCGTGAGCGAGTTCTGGCCGCTCGCGCCGAGGAAGTTCGTCTTCATCAGCGGCGCGAGGAATCCGGTCCCGACGAGGACGACGAGCGCGATGATCATCGTGATCGCCGAGTGCTTCAGCGTCCAGCGGATGATCGGCAGATAGCCCTTCTGCAGGCGCGACGGGTGCTCGAGCTCGTCGTGACCGGAGGCGGCGGCCTCCTCGACGGTCAGGTGCGCCGCCTCGTCGTCGGCCGCGCCGCCCTCGTGCTTGCGGGCCTTCGGAGCGCGCAGGAACCAGTAGGCGAGCACCGGGACGATCGTCAGCGCCACGAGCAACGACGACAGGAGCGCGATGGTCACGGTGAGGGCGAACGGCCGGAACAGCTCGCCGGTCACGTCGCCGACGAACGCCAGCGGCAGGAACACCGCGACGGTCGTGATGGTGGAGGCGGTGATCGCGCCCGCGACCTCCCGGACCGCGCGGACGATCGTGACCGCCCGGTCGGCGCCGGGCACCAGTTGTCTCTTGATGTTCTCGATGACGACGATCGAGTCGTCGACCACACGGCCGATCGCGATCGTCAGCGCGCCGAGCGTGATGATGTTGAGGGTGTACCCCGTCGCCCACATCACGACGAACGTGATGAGCACGCTGGTCGGGATGGAGATCGCCGTCACCAGGGTGGAGCGGATCGACAGCAGGAACACCAGGATGACGATGACCGCCATCACGAGGCCGAGCAGGCCCTCCTCGGTGAGCGAGTTGATCGACTGGGTGATGAACGGGGCCTGGTCGAACACGACGGTGATCTTCGCGTCCGAGCCGAGCTTCTTCTGGAGGTCGGGGATGAGCTCCGTCACGCCGTGCGAGACCTCGACGGTGTTGGCGGAGGGGAGCTTCGTGACCGCGATCGTGAGCGCCGGCTTGCCGTCGACGCGCGAGATGGAGGTGATCGGGTCGTCGGTCTCGGCGACCGTCGCGACGTCGCCGATGGTCGGCGGTGTGGTCGGCTCGGCGGCCGCGGCTGCCGCATCGGCGGCGGCGGATCCCGTGGCACCGGTCGCACCGGTCGCGCCCGTGGCACCCGTCGCGCCGGCCGCACCGGAGGCACCCGTCGCACCGGAAGCGCCGGACCCCGACGCCCCCGAGCCCGACGCGCCCGCGCCCGCCGTCGCGCTGCGCACCAGCGGCAGCGCCGCGATGTCGTCGACCGACGCGAGCTGCTTGCCCGACTGGATGGAGAGGGTCTTGCCGTCCTCGGTGATCGAGCCGCCCGGGAGCAGCACGCCGTTCTGCTGCAGGGCGTCCTTCACGGCCGAACTGCTCACTCCCGCCGCGGCGAGCTTGGCCGCGTCCGGGGTGATGGTGATGCGCCGGCCGACCTCGCCGACGAGCTGCGCGTCGTTGACGCCCGTGACGTCCTTGATGTCGGGGAGGGCGAGCTTCGTGATGTCGTCGGCGAGCGTCCGCTGGTCGCCGCTGCTGCTGACCGCCAGCTGGATGACGGGGAGGTCGTCGATGCTGCCGGAGACGACCTGGGGCTGGACGCCCGAGGGGAGGGTCGACGAGATCTGGTTGATCGCGCGGTCGATCTTCTGCTCGGCCGTCGCCAGGTCGGTGCCGTAGGTGAACTTCGCCGTGATGATCGACTGGTTGGTGCTGCTCACCGCCGAGGTGCTCTCGAGGTCGGGGACGCCCTGGATGGCGGCCTCGACCGGGGTGCTCACGTCGTTGTTGACGACCTCGGGCGACGCGCCGGGGTAGGTCGACACGATGGCGAGCTGCGGGAACGAGATCGAGGGGATCAGTTCCTGCTTCAGATTGGCGAGCGCGAGACCGCCGAACACGGCCGCCACGATGGTGACGAGCGCGATCAGCGCGCGGTTCTTCATGCTGAGCACAGCGAGAAAGTGCACGGATGTTCCCCTCAGCGGGTGTGGATGCTGGACGTGCGGCATCGATGACGCAGGTCCAGCATCTCATTGCAGAAGGTGCAAGTTCCTCATGCCGTGGTACTACTTCGCGGCTGCGCCCTCCACCCGGGCCTCCACCCGGGCGGCGCGCAGTCCGCGGATCACGACCGCGACGCCCGTCCGGAGGCTGGACGCGAAGTCGAGCCGGTACCGGGCGAGCTCCGGGTCGAGCGCGTAGGCCTCGGCCATCCCGGGCGACACCCGGCAGCTCGACCAGATGCCGCCGATGGCGAGCGTGACCGCCCCGACGAACACCAGGGCGTCCGACTCCTCGCCTCCGATCCAGGGCTCCGCCAGTGCCGCGAGCCGCGCCGCCGACGTGAGCATCCCCCGCTTGTAGGCCCGCGCGACCTCCCCCGAGATGTTGTGCTCCAGGATGCCCGGGGCGCTCGCGCAGAGCTCGGCCAGCACCGGCCGCGCGGCCACCGTCTCGGCCACCGCCGCGGCGAGGGAGCCCGCGGTGTGCTCGGGCGTCGCCGCGAGCCGCTCCTCCAGGGCGTCGAGCCACTCGCGGAACTCGCGATCGTAGAGGTCGAGCAGCACGGCCTCCCGCGACTCGAAGTAGCGCAGCACGTTCGACTTGGCGAGGCCGACGCGCCTCGCCAGCTCGTTGAGGCTCAGGTCGGCGACGCGGGTGTCGTCGAGCATCGCGCGGGCGGCGCCCAGGATGTCCTCCCGGCGTTGCGCGCGCTGCTCGACGCTGCGCGCCCGGCTGAACGTCGGCTGGGACGTCGGCTGGGACATCGGGGACCCCCTTGCTAACAGACCATCGGTCTATTACTGTCCGTAACAGACCACCGGTTCATTATTTCACGATCGAACCGGACATCCACAGCACGACGGAGGATCCCATGTACACCGTTCCCGACCAGACCGGACGCTCCGTCGTCGTGACGGGCGCCAACAGCGGCACCGGCAAGGAGGCGACGGCCCGGCTCGCCGCGGCCGGCGCGCGCGTCACCATGGCCGTGCGCTCGCTCGACAAGGGCGAGTCCGCGCGCCGCGACATCCTGGCCCGCGTGCCCGGCGCGCAGCTCGAACTGCGCCGCATCGACCTGGCCGACTTCGCGAGCGTGCGCGCCTTCGCCGAGGGGATGCTGGCCGACGGCGAGCGCATCGACACCCTCGTCAACAACGCGGGCGTCATGGTCCCGCCGAAGCGCACGGTCACCGTCGACGGGCACGAGCTGCAGTGGCAGAGCAACTTCCTCGGCCCGTTCCTGCTGACGAACCTGCTCCTGCCGCGCATCCTGGAGTCGCCGTCGCCGCGCGTCGCGACGATGTCGAGCGGCACGGCGAACTTCGGCGGCATCCACTTCGAGGACCTCGACTCGGAGCGTCGCTACCGGGCCGGGCGCGCCTACGCGCAGTCCAAGCTCGCCGACCTGTTGATGGCCCTCCACCTCGCCGCGCTCTCGGAGGAGCACGGCTGGGGACTCCTCAGCACCGCGGCGCACCCCGGCTACACCCGGACGAACCTGCAGACGGCGGGCCGCAACCTCGCGCGGAGCGAGAGCAAGGCCCTGCGGCCCTCGAATCGCACCCTGCTCCCGTCGCAGGGCGTCGAGCAGGGTGCGGAACCGCTGCTCTTCGCCGCCGCCGACCCGGAGGCCGCGCAGGGCGCCTACTACGGACCCGACCGCTGGGCGCTGACCGGCCCGACCCATCGCGCCGGCCTGCCGCGCAGCGCCCGCGGGCGCGACCTGCCCACCTCGCTGTGGGCGGTCGCCGCGAGCCGGACCGGAGCGGACGCTCAGACCACGTTGGGCAGCGCCGCCGCGTCGAAGTAGGGCGCTGGCTCGTTCGCCGCGACGGCCCAGGCGCGTTCGAGCGCGGCGAACGCGCGCTCGAACTCGTCCACCGAATACGTGATCGGGATGCGCAGGAACCGCTCGAAGGCGCCGTCGAGCCCGAACCGCGGGCCGGCGGCGATCAGCAGGCCGTGGTTGCGGGCGGCGAGGGTGAGCGCGGAGCTGACGGGCGCGCCGATGCCGACCCAGGCCGCGAGGCCGCCGTGCAGGGGCGGCATCGTCCAGTCGGGGAAGGTGGAGGCGATCAGGCGGCGCACGGTGTCGCGCCCCTCCCGCAGCTGCACGCGCCGCTCCTCCACGATCTCCGGGATCTGCGGCAGCATGCGCGCGACGACGAGCTGCTCGATCATCGGCGTGCCGAGGTCGGTGGCGGGCTTGGCGGCGATCATGCGCTGCACGAGCGGGCGGTCGGCGCGGATCCAGCCGATCCGCAGGCCGCCCCAGAGGCTCTTGCTCGCCGAGCCGATGAGCAGCACCGGTGCTCCGCCGGCGGTACGCTCGGCGTAGGCGGGCATCGGGAGGTGCTCCCCCACGCGGTCGATGTCCAGCTCCCCGGTGGTCTCGTCGGCGACGACGATCGTGCCCTGCGCGGCCGCCGCCGCGAGCACGCGCTCCCGGGTGGCCGGCGACATGGAGGCGCCGGTCGGGTTCTGGAAGTCCGGGATGAGGTAGGCCAGCGCCGGGTTCGCGCGGCGGATGGTCTGCTCGATCGCCTCCGCGTCCCAGCCGTCGTCCTCGACGCCGAGCGCGTGCGGGCCGTCCTCGGGCGGCGTCACCGTGATCGGCACGAGCCGCGCGCCCGCGAGCCGGATGGCCTCGGTCGCGTGCGGGTAGGTCGGCATCTCGACCAGGGCGCGGTCGCCGCGGCCGAGGAAGGTGCGGGCGATCAGCGCGATCGCCTGCTGCGCGCCCACGGTCACGAGCACCTGGTCCGGTTCGGTCGGGAGGCCGCGCTCGGTGTAGCGCGCGGCGATGGCGGCGCGCAGGTGCGGGAGGCCGACCGGGTCGTAGCCGGAGTCGGGCAGGAAGTGCGGCAGCTCCTCGGCGGCGGCGCGCGCGGCGGCCGGGAGGGCGGTGGCCGCGGGGAGCGCGGCCTTGGTGAAGTCCAGCATCCCGTCGCCGCCGCCCGCGGGCAGCGCCAGAGCCGGGCCGGGGAGCCGCGCGACGCTGCCCGAGCCGCGGACGCTGTCCACGAAACGGCCCTCGCGCAGCTGACGGTAGGCCGCGGCGACCGTGGTGCGGCTCAGCCCGAGGCGGCCGGCGAGATCGCGCTCGGCCGGGAGGCGGGTGCCGATCGGGATGCGGCCGTCGAGTACCAGGAGGCGCACGCGGTCGGCGAGCTCCTGGTACTGCGAGCCGGCTCCGCGCCACTGACCGAGCAGGGTCTCCAGCGAGCGGGCGGTGAGATGCGGATCCGACATGCATGCCACCTTAACCGAATTGGCATCTTGATGGAAGGCCAATCGGACGATTGGATTGTGAAGGTGACCACTCGACTCCTCCTGACCCGGCGCCTCGTCCAGCTGCTGATCGGCCTCTTCCTCTACGGGATGGCCATCGCGCTGATGGTGCGGGCCGCCATCGGGGTGTCGCCGTGGGATGTGCTCGCGCAGGGCCTGTCGATCCACAGCGGGTGGGCGTTCGGCCTCATCACCAACGTCGTCGGGCTGGCCGTGCTGCTGCTCTGGATCCCGCTGCGCCAGCGCCCGGGCCTCGGCACCGTGCTGAACGTGCTGCTGGTCGGGCCGAGCGCGCAGTTCGGGCTGTGGATCATCCCACAGCAGACGGAGCTGTGGGCGCAGATCCTCGTGTTCCTCGCCGGGCTCGCGCTGCTCGCCGTGGCGACCGGCCTCTACATCGGCGCCCAGCTCGGGCCGGGCCCCCGCGACGGCCTGATGACGGGCCTCCACGCCCGCACCGGCTGGCCGATCTGGGCCGTGCGGACGGGCATCGAGATCGTGGTGCTCATCATCGGCTGGTTCCTCGGCGGCAACGTCGGCGTCGGCACCCTCGCCGAGGCGCTGCTGATCGGGCCGCTCTGCGCCATCACCATCCCGTTCTTCGCCATCCGGCTGCCGCGGCTCGCTGCAACGGCCGCGCCGCTGGAGGGCGAGCTCGAAGGCACGGCCGTGCAAGGGACCGGCCTTCGGGACGAGCAGGATGCCGCGCGTGTCGACGTGCGCGACGGCATCCTGCTCGAGTCCGACGCGGCGGCCCGCAGCCGCTTCGCGGACCACGCGCACGGCCCACTGGTGCGCCGGGCGCAGCCCGACCGGGCGCCCGCGCAGCCGGTCGAGACGCCCGAGGAGGCCACACGCCCCTCGCGCCTCATCGCCGCGCACTGGCTCGACGACCGCCTCAACGGCCGCACCCGCGCCCGCCGCGCCTAGCGGCGCCCCCACCCGAGTCCTCACCACCCCTTCGCCACCGGAGTACGGTGCGTCGAGTGCGGGGGAGGCGGAGCGGGCTGGCGGTGTACGTCGTCGCGGCCTGCCTCCTGCGCGGGGCGGATGCGGCCGCGGTCATCGGCGTCGTCCTGCTCGCGCAGCAGCACCGCCTCGGTGCCGGGACCGGCCTCCTGGCGGCATGCATCACGCTGCCGCACCTGCTCGGGCCAGTGGCCGCGCAACTGTTGGATAGAACGCACGCCAAGCGCGCGGTGCTCTCCGCGGCGGGCGCCCTCTACGGACTGGCGCTGGCCGTCGCCGTCCCCGCGATCGGAACCGCACCGTGGCTCGGCGCGATCGCCCTCCTCGTCGCCGGCGCCGCCGGCCCCCTCCTGACCGGCGGGATGAGCAGCCAGCTCGCGGGCATCGTCGGCGGTGATGCGGTCGCACAACGCCGCGCCCAGAGCGTCGACGCGGCCACCTACGGCATCGCGGGCACGGCCGGCCCCGCGGCGATCGGAGCCGTCGCCGCGACGGCCGGTCCTGCCGTCTCGGTGCTCGGCGCGGCCGCCGCGGCCCTCGTCGGCGCCGCGCTGGTGCTGCTCCTCCCCCGGCCCGATCGGGAGGGCCGCGACCGCCCCGCCCCCGCCGTCAACATCCTGCAGGCCATCGGGATGCTCGTGCGCGTGCCCGGCCTCCGGCGGACGACGGTCGCGACGGCCGTCACGGCCATCCCGCTCGGGGCCGTCCCGCTGATCGCGGTGGCGACGGCCGCCTCCCTCGCGCAGCCTCCCGCGCAGTCGGCGACGCTGACCGCGGCGTACGGCTTCGGCAACCTCGCCGTCTCGCTCGTGCTGATCGCCGTCCCGCTCCGCGGCGAAGCCGATCGGCTCGTCCTGCGCGGCACGCTCGGGGTGCTCGGGATGCTCGCCGCCGGCCTCCTGGCCCTCACGTTCCCGCTCGCCGTCGTCGTGTACGCGGCACTCGGCGCGGCGACGGGAGTGCTCTTCACCGCCAGCCTCGCGGCGCGCACGGCGTACGCGCCGCACGGCGCCGAGGCGCAGGTGTTCGTCACGATGGCCGGCATCAAGGTCGGCTTCTCGTCGCTCGGCGCCGCCCTCGTCGGCGTGCTGCTGCCGCTCGGCTCGGCCACGCTGTTCGCCGGCGCCGCGCTGCTCGTGCTCGCGACCATCGCCGCGTTCCTGCTCGACCGCCGCCTCTCCCGCTGAGCGGCGCGAGCCTCCCCTCGCAGCGCCACCGAGGCGGCACGAACTCGCGCGAAAAGCGCCGAGGAGGCGGATCGTCCGCCTCCTCGGCGCTCGCGAGGCCTACCCGAGGTGGGCGGCGGCGTAGATGCGGAGGGAGTCGCGGACGAACTCCGCCCCCTCCGCGCCGCCGTAGTTCGCGCCGAAGCGCGGGTCGGCGACGTACATGTCGCCGAGGCCGGTCAGGTACGCGGCCGGCGGACCGCCCGCCCCGTGGCCGGGGGTGCCCGGGATGTCGGCCAGCCAGTCGGCGTGCCGCCGAGCCAGCTCCTGCGCTTCGTCCGACGCGGGGTCGACGCCGCGGCCGGCGGCCGCGGTCCAGTCGGCGGCGAGGCGCTCCTGGCGCTCCTTCCACCCCTGGCGCTCCTCCGCCGTCAACCCGCGCCACCACCGGTCGGACGACGCGTACGCCTCGCGACCCCAGCGCTGCTCGACCTCCTCCTTGTACTGCGTGTGGTCGAACCCGTCGAACATCTCTTCTGCCATGACCTCCGCTCCTTTCTCCACAGCGTGGATCGTCGTCTCGACCGACGCGATCTGCCGCGCCAGCCGATCCTGCTCGCCGCGCAGCCACCCGAGGTGGTCGCGCAGCGCTGGCACCGCCTCCTCCCGGTCCGCGAGCACCCGGGCGATGGCCAGCAGGCCGAGCCCGAGGTCGCGCAGCAGCAGGATGCGCTGCAACCGCACGAGGGAGTCCCGGTCGTAGTACCGGTAGCCGTTGCCCCCGACGCGGCTCGGCCGCAGCAGGCCGATGTCGTCGTAGTGGCGCAGCGTCCGGCTCGTCGTCCCGGCGATGCGGGCGATGTCCTGGATGGACCAGTCCATGCGCGGCTCCTCCCTCGTGTGTCGCTGTGTGCGTTGATCACGGTAGATCTTGACGTTACGTCAAGGTCAAGCGGTGTCACAGAGCCTTGGACGCGAGGCCCGCATGGGGTTGAATCGCGGGCATGACCGCCGCCGTCTCCGACACCGCCCTGCTCGAGGCCGAGACCCTCCGCATCGCCCGCGACCTCATCCGAATCGAGAGCGTCAACACCGGCGACCCGCGCACCATCGGCGACGGGGAGGCTCGCGCCGCCCGGCTCGTCCAGTCGCTGCTGGAGGAGGCCGGCTACGAGACGCACTACGCCGAGTCCACGCCGGGCCGCGGCAATCTGGTGGCTCGGCTCGCGGGCGCGGACGCGTCGCGGGGCGCGCTGATCGCCCACGCCCACCTCGACGTCGTCCCGGCCGAGGCCGCCGATTGGACGCATCCACCGTTCGCCGCCGAGCTCCACGACGGATTCCTCTACGGCCGCGGCGCCCTCGACATGAAGAGCCACGCGGCCGCGCTGGTGGCGACGGCCCGGGCCTTCCGCCGCGAAGGCGTCGTCCCGGCGCGCGACCTGATCTTCGCCTTCTTCTCGGACGAGGAGGCGGGAGGCGTGTGGGGCGTCCGCTGGCTGATCGACAACCGGCCCGAGTGATTCGCCGGAGCCACCGAGGCCGTGAGCGAGGTCGGGGGCTTCTCCGTCCCGTTCGGCGACCGCCGGGGGTATCTGGTCGCGACGGCGGAGAAGGGAGTGGGCCGACTCGACGTCACCGCGCGAGGTTCGGCCGGGCACGGCTCGCGGCCGACCTCCGACAACGCGATCACCCGGGTCGCCCGAGCGGTCGCCGCGATCGGCGAGCACCGGTTCCCCCTCGAGCCGACCACCGCCGTGGAGGCCTTCGCGCGCCGCGTCTCCGAGCTGCTCGGCGAGACTCTGACGGTCGACGACCTCCCCGCCGCCCTCGACCGGCTCGGGATCGCCGGCCCGCTGGTCGCAGCCGGCCTGCGGAACACGGTGTCCCCGACGGTCATCGCCGGCGGTTACAAGTCGAACGTCATCCCGGCGGAGGCGACGGCCCAGTTCGACGTCCGCGTCGTGCCCGGCGCGGAGGAGCGGCTGCGCGCCGAGGTCGAGGCGCTCGTGGGCGAGGAGGTCGAGCTGCGCTGGGACCGCTGGATCCCGCCGATCGAGGCGGCCTCTGAGGGTCCCCTGCTCGACGTCTTCGCGTCCGCGCTGGCGGCGGAGGATCCGGACGGCGTGCTCGTCCCCTTCCTGATGCCGGCGAGCACCGACAACAAGCACCTCGCGCGGATCGGCGTCACCGGGTACGGCTTCGTCCCGCTGCGCACCGACGCCGACTTCGACGCCTTCGGCCACTACCACGCCGTCGACGAACGGATCCCGCTCGACGCCCTCGCGTTCAGCGTGCGCACGACGGCGCGCATCCTCCGATCGGCCTGACGCCTCCCGCGTGGCCCGGCCGCCGCGGTCCACCCGGAGCGGAATGTCGGTGCCCGCCCGGATGTGCCGCGGCACCGTTCTGTTAGCGTGACTCACGGGGGCGATCGCGCCTCCGTGCAAACCGTGGAAAGGCGTGCGAACGTGACGACACCTGGCATCCGGAACAGTGCGATCGGCGGGTGGGCCCCGCGCGTGCTCATCGGGGCGGTGATCCTCGCAGCCCTGCTCTCCATCGGCTTCGTGCTGTTCGGCGTGAGCGGCGAGACCCTGGGCCGGGTGATCGCGACCAACGTCACCCTGGTCGTCTTCGCCCTGCTCGTCTGGCTCGACTCCCTGATCGGCCGGTTCCGCCCCTCCTGGTTCGAGCTCTCCTCGCTCGGGGCCGACGCCTACCTGCTCCTGCTCTGGATCGGGATCATCTGGCTCAGCCCGTTCTCGGTCGGCGACCAGTTCGGCGCGTTCTTCCTCGCCATCGGCACCCTGCTCTGGGTGCGCGCGATGCTCGGGCTCGGCGACCTCCTGCGCCTGATCTGGAACCGCTGGCGCAGCCGCCCGACCGACATCTTCGCGGTCGTCGCCCTCGCCGCCCTGGCCCTCATCGCGGTGCTCGTGACGCTGCCGGCCCCGCACTCCCTGAACTCGCTGTGGGACTACGAGTTCTACGGCCGCTTCATCGGAGCGATCAGCATCGTCGCCGGTGTCTGCTTCGTGTTGGTGCCGCTGTGGGGGCTGCTCGGTTCGCGCGAGCAGCGCGCCGCCGGGCACGCGACGCCCGGCTACGCCGCCGCCGGCTACGCTCCGGCCGGGTACCCGCAGGCAGGGTACGGCCAGCCGATCCCCGCCGCTCCCGCGTTCACCGCGCCTGCTCCGGCTCCGGCTCCGGCTCCGGCTCCGGCTCCGGGAGGCTACGCTCCGGCACCGCAGGCGGCCCCGGCTCCCGCACCCGCCGCAGCGCCCACTGCTCCCGTGGCGTCGGCTGCGCCGGCAGCACCGGCCGCCGCAGCACCGGCTCCGGCCGCCCCGGCTCCCACGGCGCCCGCAGCGTCGGCTCCGGCCGCCGCCCAAGCACCGGCCGCGCCGCCCGTCGCGCCGCGCGCGCTCGCCTGGCCGCACCTCAGCGACGGCACCCCGCTCTCGGCCGGCCCGGACGGCCGCCCCGATTTCGGCTCCGTCCCCGCCGGCAAACAGCTCGGCTGGCCCCTCCACCTCGACGGGACCCCCGTCCCCGCCGCCCCCGACGGCACCCCGCTCTACCGCTAGCCCGCTCGCCCCGCTAGCGCCTCCGAGAGGTGAGTCGTCGCGGATGTCCGCCCCTGCGGACCCGCAACGACTCACCTTTCGCGTATCCGGGAAGACGGAGGCGGGGACGCGCGTTGCGCTTCATGCGACCACCAGGCGAAACACGAGGAGAGCGATGAGCGCGACGGAGACGGCATCGACCACGGCACCGGAGGACGGTCTCGTCATCCGACTGGCCGACCCGGCCGAGTACGCGGCGGTCGGCGAGCTCAGCTTCGCCGCCTACCAGCACGACTACACGATCAGCGACGGCTACCGCGCCCAACTGCTCGACACCGCCGGCCGCACCGAGGAGTACGACGTCTGGGTCGCGGCCGACGCGGACGGCACGCTCGTCGGGACCGTCTCCATCCTGCGCGACGGCCACGACCTCGGCGGCGCGCTCCGGGAGGGCGAGCTGTACTTCCGCCTGCTCGCGGTGAGCCCGGACGCTCGGCGCCGCGGCATCGGCGCCCGCCTGACCGCGTTCACCCTCGACGAGGCCCGCCGGCGCGGCTACAGCGTCGTGGCACTCAACAGCGGCGAGCACATGACCGGCGCCCACGCCCTCTATCGCAGCCTGGGCTTCGTCGCCGATCCCGAGCGCGACATCCACATCCACGACGACGGCCAGGCGATCACGGTCCACCTGTTCACGCGGCCGGTCTGAGCACCCGGAGCCGGAGCACCCGGAGCCGGAGCACCCGGGCACCCCGACCGCTCGCGACTTACGGGTACAGCCCCCGCAGCCGGTGCGCCTCCGCGACCCGCTCCACGGCGAGGGCCGTCGCGGCCGCCCGCAGCGTGAGGTCGCGCGCGCGGGCCGACTCGAGCACGTCGCGCCAGGTGGCGAGCATGCGCTCCTCGAGCTTGGCCTCCACCTCGTCCACCCGCCACCAGTAGGCCTGGTTGGCCTGCACCCACTCGAAGTACGAGACGATCACGCCGCCGGAGTTGGCGAGGATGTCCGGCACCACGAGCTGGCCGTTGGCGGCGAACACCGCGTCGGCGGCGGCCGTGGTCGGCCCGTTGGCGCCCTCGACGATGACGCGGGCCGTGACGCGCGGCGCGTTCTCCTCGGTCAGCACGCCCTCGACGGCGGCCGGGATGAGGAGGTCGATGTCGAGCTCCAGCACCTGGGCGCTGTCGGCCGGTTCCGCGCCGATGTAGCCGACGACCGAGCCGGTGGCGTCGACGTGCGCGGCGAGCCGCTCGGGGTCGATGCCGGCGGGGTTGTAGACGGCCCCGTACTGGTCGGCGATGCCCACGACGCACACGCCGGCCTCGTGCAGGAAGAAGACCGCGTCGCGGCCGACCTTGCCGAAGCCCTGCACGACGGCCGTCGCTCCGGCCGGCGCGATGCCGCGGTGGCGCAGGGCCGCCAGCGCGATGTGCACGACGCCGCGGGAGGTGGCACTCGCACGGCCGAGCGAACCGCCCAGGCTGAGCGGCTTGCCGGTGACGACGCCGGGGACGGTGTATCCCGAGACCACCGAGTAGGTGTCCATGATCCACGCCATGGTCTTCTCGGACGTGCCGATGTCGGGCGCCGGGATGTCGCGCTCCGGCCCGAGGATGGGCAGGATCTCGCTGGTGTAGCGGCGCGTCACCCGCTCCAGCTCCGCCTCGGAGTGGAGGCGCGGGTCGATCCGCACGCCGCCCTTGGCGCCGCCGTACGGGATGTCCACGAGGGCGCACTTCCACGTCATCCACATCGCGAGCGCCCGCACCTCTTCGAGCGTGACGTGCGGGCTGAACCGCAGGCCGCCCTTGGCCGGACCGCGCGAGAAGTTGTGCTGGACGCGGTGGCCGGTGAAGACCGTGACGGTCCCGTCATCCGCCCGCAGGGGCACGGCCACGGTCATCTCGCGACGCGGGGTGGCGAGCATGTCGCGTATCCCCGCGTCGTAGCCGAGCGTCGCGATCGCGCCGTCCAATTGGGCGATCGCCTCATCCAGCGGGTTCGCTTCCGTCCGATCCAACGTCAGGGCCACGGCTCCTCCTCAAGCACTTGTGTGAGGCCCACGGTACGTATCCCGCGACGCGGATGCGTTCGACGCTCTGTCGAATCCCCTCGTCCCGAATAGACGCCGTGTCACATCGGGCGCCGAGGACGCACGAAGCCCCGCGCACCAGGCGGTGCGCGGGGCTTCGCGGTGCATCCGGCGGATCAGCCGATGCGGATGAGCTTCTTGTTGACGAACTCGTCGGCGCCGAAACGGCCGAGCTCACGGCCCGAGCCGGAGCGCTTCACGCCGCCGAAGGGCAGCTCGGCGCCGTCGGCGAGGACGAGGTTCACGAAGACCATGCCTGCCTCGATCTGGTCGGCGACGCGGTGCGCCTGCTCCTCGTCGGTCGTGAAGAGGTACGAGCCCAGCCCGAACGGGGTGTCGTTGGCGATGCGGACCGCGTCGGCCTCGTCCTTCGCGCGGAACACCTGCGCGACCGGTCCGAAGAACTCCTCCTGCGAGGCCGGGTTCTCCGGGGTGACGTCGGTCAGCACGGTGGTCTCGAAGAAGGCGCCGTTGCGGCCGCCTCCGCGCACCAGGGTGGCGCCGTTCTCGACCGCGCGGTTGACCTGGTCCTCGAGGTTCTCCGCCGCGCGCAGCGACGAGAGCGGGCCGAGGGCCGACTCCTCGCTGGTCGGGTCGGTGGCCTCCACCTCGGCGAGCTTGGCGGTGAACTTCTCGAGGAACGACTCGTACAGGTCGTCGGCGACGATGAAGCGCTTGGCCGCGTTGCACGACTGGCCGCTGTTGTCGAGACGGGCGTCGACGGCGTTCTGCACGGTGCCGTCGAGGTCGTCGGTGGACAGCAGGATGAACGGGTCGGACCCGCCCAGCTCCAGCACGACCTTCTTCAGGTTGCGGCCGGCGATCTCGGCGACGGCCGCGCCCGCCCGCTCCGAACCGGTCAGCGAGACGCCCTGCACGCGGCGGTCGGCGATGACCTTCTCGATCTGGTCGTGACCGGCGTAGATGTTGACGTACGCGCCGACGGGGAAGCCCGCGTCGAGGAAGATCTTCTCGATCGCCGCGGCCGACTCCGGGCACTGCTCCGCGTGCTTGAGCAGGATGGTGTTGCCGATCACCAGGTTCGGACCGGCGAAGCGGGCCACCTGGTAGTACGGGAAGTTCCACGGCATGATGCCGAGCAGCACGCCCAGCGCCGAGCGCCGCACGACCGCGGTGCCCTCGCCGTCGAGCAGCGTGATCGGCTCGTCCTCCAGGAACTCCGCCGCGTGGTCGGCGTAGTACTCGTAGATCGCTCCGGCGAAGTCCACCTCGCCGAGCGCCTGCTCGACCGGCTTGCCCATCTCGCGGACGATGATGTCGGCCAGCTCCTGGCGGCGCTCCACGTGCAGCTCTCCGACGCGGCGGATGAGGGCGGCGCGCTCCTCGACGGTGGACGAGTTCGACCAGCCGCGGTAGGCGTCGCTGGCGGCGGTGATCGCGGCCTCGAGCTCGGCGTCGCCGATGGGCTCGAAAGTCTTCACGGTCTCGCCGGTGGCGGGATTGGTCACGGCGTAGCTCATGGCACTCCTCTTCTGCGATGAATGGCGTCAGGCCCTCTTGCGACCCTACGCGCCATCCGTGTGGATCGCCTCGACACGACGTCCGAGTTCTCAGACCGGGACCGACACAGTGTACAGAGCGCAGGAGGCTCAGCGCTTGGTGGGCGTGGGGGTCTCCGGAGGCGTCGGCAGCGTCTCGCCCGTCGTCTCGCCCACGACCTCGGGCACATCCGGCACCGAGTTGTCCGGCTGCCCGACGGCGAGCGGCGTGGAGTGGATGTGGATGCGCGCGTGCGGCTTCGACGCCGGCACCAGCGGCCGGCGGGCGATGGCGCGCACGGGCTCGCCGCGGCGGTCCTGGCCGGGCAGCGGGCGCGAGCGGCGGCCGTAGATGAGCGACGAGGAGTCGAGCAGCCACGGCACGAGCGCGACGGTGACGCCGTGGCAGAGCATCAGCTGCTTGGCGAGGCGGCGGGCGCGGTGGTTGTGGAGGAGGCCCTCCCACCAGTGCCCGACGATGTACTGCGGCAGGTAGACCGTCGTGACCTCGGAGCCGTGCTCCTCGCGCCGGTGCTTGAGGTACTTGATCAGCGGGACGCCGAACTCGCGGTACGGCGACTCGATGATCGTGAGCGGCACGTGGATGTTCTGCTCGATCCACTGCTTCTGCAGCTCCTCGGTCGCCTCCTCGTCGATGGAGACGTGGATGGCCTCGATCGAGTCGTGCCGGGCGGCGATCGCGTAGTCGAGGGCCTTGAGGGCCGGCTTCTGCATCTTGCCGACCAGCACGATGGCGTGGTCGCCGACCGAGCCGAAGGTCGTGATCGGGTCGACCTCGATCTCCTTCTCGACGTCCCGGTAGTACCGGTTCACGCCGAGCATCAGGAACCACAGGACCGGCATGAAGATGAAGACGAGGTACGCGCCGTGGGTGAACTTCGTGATCGTCACGACGATGAGCACGATCGCGGTCAGGCAGGCGCCGAAGGCGTTGATGCAGAGCGAGCGGACGATGCTGCTGCGCTCGCGGCCGGTCTGGCCGCCCTCCTTGAGCAGCGAGATCCAGTGCTTCACCATCCCGGACTGGCCGAGGGTGAACGAGACGAAGACGCCGATGATGTAGAGCTGGATGAGCTGCGTGAGGTTCGCCTGGTAGACGAGCAGCAGGGCCGTGGCGGCGAGCGCCAGGACGATCATGCCGTTCGAGTAGACGAGACGGTCGCCGCGGGTGTTGAGCGCCTTGGGGGCGTAGGAGTCGCGGGCGAGCACCGAGCCGAGCAGCGGGAAGCCGTTGAAGGCGGTGTTCGCCGCCAGCAGCAGGACGATCGCGGTCGCGGCCTGGATGAGGAAGAAGAAGAACGTGTTGTTGCCGAAGGTCGCCGCGGCGATCTGGGCGATGAGGCTGCGCTGCGGCGAGGTCGCGCACTGGGCCCAGCCCTGGAGGTCGCAGGGGTTCTCGGCGTAGTGGACGCCGCTGATCAGCGCGGTGGCGGTGAGGCCGGCGAACAGGACGATCGCGATGCCGCCCATCAGGCCGAGCGTGACGCGGGCGTTGCGGATCTTCGGGGTGCGGAAGGCGGGGACGCCGTTGGCGACGGCCTCGACACCCGTCAGGGCCGAGCAGCCGCTGGAGAACGCGCGGAGCAGCAGCAGCACCATCGCCGCCTGCGTCAGGCTGCTGGCGTGGACCTGATAGCCGGCCGACTCCGCGACGGGCGCATTGCCGAAGACCGTGCGGATGAGCGCCGTGACGATCATCAGGAAGACGCTGCCGATGAAGATGTAGGTCGGCAGGGCGAACGCCTTGCTCGACTCGCGCACACCGCGCAGGTTCACCGCGGCGATGAGGATGACGCAGAGCACCGCCAACTCGACGCGCCACGGAGCCAGGAACGGCAGCGCCGAGATCACGTTGTCGACGCCGGACGCGACGGACACGGCGACCGTGAGCACGTAGTCCACGAGCAGGGCCGAGGCCACGATGAGGCCGGCCTTCTCGCCGAGGTTCTTGTGGGCGACCTCGTAGTCGCCGCCGCCCGAGGGGTATGCCTTGACGAGCTGGCGGTAGCTGAGGACCACCGTGACGAGCAGGACGACGACCGCCGCCGCGACCCACGGCGCGAAGCTCAGGAAGGCGAGCCCGCCGAGCAGCAGGATCATCAGCAGCTCCTGCGGGGCGTAGGCCACGCTCGAGAGTGCGTCGGAGGCGAAGATGGGTAGGGCGAGGTGCTTCGGGAGCAGCTGTCCTTCGAGCTTTTCGCTCGGAAGCGGGTCGCCGATCAACCAGCGCTTCGGGGATCTCCCCTCATTTGTCACGAGGGACGACACTACTCGCTGCCAATACCCTGTCAAGTCGGCGCGTCGAGGGGGTGCCCTGTTGCGTTTCTGCAAGGCTCGGCCTTCGCATCCGCAACCCCTCCACATCCGCGGAATGACGCGGCGGAACGGGGGTCGGAGCCTCTCTCTGAGATCTCTCAGAACGTTGGCCGGGAGTTGCTGTGCATCGCGCGTCCGGCACCTCCTCCCGGGGCGGGGCCGTGCGCAGGTAGAACCGCAGCGACGACATGGCGCATCCCGTCAGCGTCGCGCGAGCGCCTCCAGGACGGAGCGGCGCACCCGCACCAGCTCGTCCTTGAGCAGCGTCACGATGTCGTCGGGCAGGGTGCCGCGCGAGGCCTGCAGCCGCAGCTCCGTGCGGAGCTGCTGGCGGAAGTCGTTGAGCGCGACATCGGCCTCGCGGATCGCCGAGGAGGCCGCCGCCCGCGCGTCGCGAGACGCCTCTCGGGCCGCGTCGCGCGCCTCCCGCCGGGGATCGAAGCGTGTGGCGTCCCGTCGGCTCTCGCGGGCGGCCGAGGCCAGCTCGGCGCGCAGGGTGCGCATGGCGTCGTCGACGCCCGCGCGCACCTCGTCGGCGAGCCGCCGCACCGAGTCGGTCACCTCGTCCTCGATCGCGTCGAGCTCATGCTCGCGTTCCGCGAGTTCGCGGCGGCCAGCCTCGGTGATGGCGTAGACCGTCTTGCGGCCGTCGGCCTGCTTGGTGACGAGGCCCTCCTCCTCCAGCTTGGCGAGCCGCGGGTAGATGGTGCCCGCGCTCGGCGTGTACGTGCCGCCGAAGCGGTCGCTCAGGGCCTGGATGAGCTCGTACCCGTGCCGGGGCGACTCGTCGAGCAGGCTGAGGAGGTACAGCCGGAGGCTGCCGTGGGCGAAGACGGGGGTCACGCCGACGCCTCCTCGCCGCCCTGGCGTGCACCCTCCTGCGACGCCCGCGCTCCGCGCAGCACGGAGACGGCGCCGGAGACGGAGTTCACGTTGATGTCGACCCACGAGCCGTCGAGGGTGCCGGCGGTGCCGGTGTACCCCTTTCCGACGGAGCCGACGACCACCACGTTGTCCAGCTGCACCCGGCCCGAGACCGTGTTCGCCCGGTAGCGCGCGCCGATCGCCTCCGGGATGCGGATGGTCGAGTCGCCCGAGACCGTGTTGATGGCGATCTCGTCAGGTGTGCCCGAGATGTCGGCCATCACATCGCCGGAGACGCCGTCCACGGAGAGCTTGCGGATGGAGCCACTGACGGTCACGTCGCCCGAGACGGTGTGCGCGTTGATCCGCCCGGCGTGGTCGCGCACGGACAGTTCGCCGCTGACCGAGTTGAGCTCGATGTCCCCCACCAGCCCGTCGGCGACGACATCGCCGGAGACCGTGCTGAGGCGCGCGTCGGTGTGCAGGCCCGAGATCAGCGCCGTCGCCGAGACGACACCGAACTTGAGGGCGACGTCGCGCGGCACCAGCACGCTGACGTCCGCCTTGGCGTTGGACCGCATCGACTTGAAGACCTCGATGAAGTTGTCCCAGCGCAGTTGCGGGTGATCGATCTCGAGCCGGTCGCCGTCGATCGTGATCTTCAGATCCCGCCCCTGCACCGAGTGCACCTCGACGCGCGCGCCGGGCTCGTCGTGCGCGATGACGTCGATCTGCCCGCCGATGAAACCGACCTTGAGGGTGCGGACCAGCTCCACGTCGATCGTGCGGCTCTCGCCGGGCTGGACCAGCCACTTCTCCTGTGCCATCTTCTTGACCTCTCCTGATGCCGCTGCCACGCGGCTCTGTTGCTACGGTGACTCGCGATATATCGCGATGTTGACAGAGTCACGATATATCGCGAGTTGCGATCATCGCAACCCCCGCGGAGAGGAATCAGGGTGCGCTCAGGGTCGGGTCAGGGTGCGCCCCGGGCACGCGGAAGGGGCGGTACGTGTGTCGACGTACCGCCCCTTCGGTCTAGTGAGCCGCTCGTGCCGCGAGCCGCAGCCTGGTCGCACGCTTGAGCTCCGACCACCGCTCGTGGGTCACGCGGCGCCGCCTCCGGATCGACGCGGAACCGATCCCACCCGTGCTACACCGCCGGCGCTGCTGCGGCGCCGGCGCCCGCGCGGCGCGGAGCGATGAGCGAGATGGCGCAGCCCAGCAGGGCGATGATCACGCCCGCACCCATGGCGAACGCCGCCACGCCGAACGAGACCACAGAGGTGAAGAGCGACGCACGCAGGAAGGAGGCGTTCATGACCATCGGACGCAGCGGGTCGTCCTGCTCCAGCTCGGCGTAGGTCTTGCCGCCCGAGAGCTTCTCCGCGTGCGTGTTGATGATGTCGGCCTGCGCGAGGGCGGTGAAGGGTCCGGCGACGGTCTGCCCGCCGAACGCGGCCGCGTCCTCGCTCACGGTGATCTTCTGCGCCTGCAGCTGGCTGCTCACCACGCCCCAGACCACGCCGCCCGCGATCACCATGACCAGTCCGGCGATGACGGCGAGGATCCCCACCGGCCGCACCAGTCGAGTGGCCCAGGTCGAAGTTGCCGATCGCGTCTCTGTTGCAACGGTCACGATGAATCCTTCCGGCGGCGGCAATCCCGCCGCATCGTCGCGTGCGGTGGTTACCGCACGATCGAATTCTACGCGCTGTAGAAGTTCGATATTCGACATTCCTCGCCAAAGGGCGCAAGGATCCCGACAGGAACGCCGGCGTCGGCGACGGCGGCGCTCAGCGGCGCAGCCAGGGCTGCAGCATCCGGGTGACGAACGGCAGCAGGAGGTACGTCATGGTCGGCGTGAGGCAGAGCGTGCTGATGAGCACGGTCGCCAGCGGCCACAGCGAGTGCCAGCCCGGAACGAACGTGACGGTCAGCCAGGTGAAAAGGAGCGACAGCGGAAAGAACCCGAGCCAGATGGTCACCGCCTGCTTCCAGCGGGGCGGCGCGGCCGGCACGCCCGGCTGCGGGGCGTCGAACCAGCCCTCGATGCCGGTGCGCCGCTCCACCCGCGAGACCTCGACCAGTTCGCGGCCGTCGTAGAGCCAGGTCGCGCGGTCGTCGGAGGCCTCCCAGGCCTCGAGCGTGCCCGCGTCGGCGAAGCGGTAGAGCATGTGCCACTCGTCGGAATCGGCGTGGGCGCGCACCCAGCCCGAGCCGAGGAACCCCTCGTAGGTGTTCGCGAGGTTGACGCCGGACTGGACCCAGCGGGTGACCTCGGGCAGACGGCTGCCGTCGACGCGGCGCGTGATGGAGACGGTGATCGGAAGGCGGAGCGCTTGTGGCGCATCCTGCAACGACTCTTGTGGAGACATGTCTCCATTGTCGCCGCCGATCGTTACGACGGTGTTTCGGTGACCTATCGCCCGGAGACGATCTCCAGGGCGAACAGGAGCGTCGCCCGCGCACGGCCGTCGCCGAGGTCGACGCCGAGCAGGTGCTCGATCCGCTGCAACCGATAGCTCAGTGTGTTGCGGTGGATGAACAGGCGCTGGCAGACGAGCTTCGCGGAGCCGCCGAGCTCCAGGTAGGCCTCCAGCGTGCGGTAGAGGACGCCGTCTCCGTCGAGGAGGGGGCCCAGCGTTCGGCGCGCAAGAGCGGTCAGTCCCGCGTTGGGCAGCGCGCCCACGAGTGCACCGAGGTCGACGATGGGCAGTGGATGCACACCGGCGACCGGCTCGGCCCGTCGCGCCACCTGGATGACGATGCTGAGCTCGTCGAGCGCGATCCCGTGGGTGTACCCGGCGTCGATCCCCTCCGCCTGATCGACGGCGGACCGCAGCACATCGCTCAGATCGCCCGAATCCCGGACGCCCTGCATGACGAGCGTCGCCTGGTACGCCTCGTCGTAGAAGCGCACGCACCGGTACTTCTCCTCGAGGAGCACCCGCAACCGCCAGGTCACCAGCCGCAGCACCGCACTCGAGACCGCCTCCGGGCGGCGGAGGACGACGGCGTCCCACGTGTCGTCCGGTGCGAATCCGGCATCGACGGCCAGCGGCCGCAGCACCTCGGGCGCGACGCCTCGCCGGTCGCTCAGCGCTTCGATGAAGCGGGCAGCGGAGTGGGAGTGCAACGGGGACCGGGCGGCGAGCGTGTAGGAGAGCTGCATCGCCAGAACGGCCGCCGTCGGTCCCAGCAGCGGCTGGAGCAGCACGGCGTCGCCCTCAGTCTCGAGCCGCAGGTGGAATCCGTCGCGCTCACCGCCGGGAAGGGCGAGGGTGGTGCGGGAGCCGGCGCCGGGCTCGAATCGGAGGTCCCCCGCCCGGGCGAGGGTGAACCCGGCCGGGTCGACCAACGCCGCGTTGCCGCCGATCCGCTCGGCCACCCGCTCGAGGATGACCGCGGGTGCCGCGCCCTCGGTGGCCAGCTGCGTGCACTCGTTCGCGAGATCCCACCCGCGCCGGGCGACCTGGTATCGCTCGGCCGCGAGACCCTCCCAGATGTGCCGGCTCAGCTTGACCAGGGGAAACCCCGCGTCGAGTTCGACGAGCGGCAGCCCCTGCCGTTCGCACGCGCCGACCAGGCCGATCGGCGTCGTCATGTGGATCGTGCCGAGACCGAACCCGAGACCGCTCGCCCCGGCGGCGATCAGTCTCTCGACGTAGGCGTCCCACGTCCGCGCGTCCACGAAGTGCAGGCCCATCCCGAGCGTCAGCACGAACTCGCCTCGGCTGAGGAACGGGGTGGGATCCATCAGCTCCGTCTGGGCGCAGGCGGTGATCGTGCGGTTCAGCCGGTCGGGAGGGACGGGAGCGCGCAGCTCCACATCGAGCGCGGAGTCCTCCAGCAGATCCATCACCCTCACCGCGCCGCCCCCGTTCCTCTCGCTTCGTGCACTTGCACGATATCGTCATACCTACTTGGGCATATGCACCAGCGCGCCCCCTCCGCGTCGCCGTTAGCGTGGTCGGCATGGTCGACCAGCGTAGGTTCCCCACCATCAATTCGGACATGGGCGAGGCGTTCGGGCTGCACTCCTTCGGAAGCGACGCCGAGCTGATGCCGGTGCTCGATTTCGCGAACGTCGCGTGCGGTTTCCACGCCGGCGATCCCCAGGTGATGGCGTCGACCGTCGCCCTGGCGAAGGAGCACGGGGTCGCCGTCGGCTCTCATCCCGGGCTTCCCGACCTCACAGGGTTCGGGCGGCGCGCCATGGCCTTGTCTCCGGACGAGGTCGAGAACCTCATCGTCTATCAGACCGGAGCTCTCGTCGGGTTCCTCGATCGGGCCGGTCTCGCACTCAGTCATATCAAGCCGCACGGCGCTCTCTGGGGGATGCTCGCCGCCGACGACGAGCTGATGCGCGCGGCCGCCCGTGCGGTCCGCGTCTTCGACGTCCCGTTCTTCGGGCTGTCGGGCACCGCGCACGAACGGGTGTGCGCCGAGGAGTCCGTGCCGTTCGTCGGGGAGCTGTACGTCGACATGGACTACAACCCCGACGGCACTCTCGCCCTGGTCCGTTCGGCGCATCGGACCGACCCCGATGCCGCAGCGGACCGGGTGCGGCGCGCGATCGCCGGGCTGCCCATCCCGGCGATCGACGGCAGCCCGCTCCTGCTCCGCTTCGACACGGTCTGCGTCCACTCGGACGCACCCAATTCGATCGACGTCGCGCGCGCCGTGCGCGCGGCCCTGACCACGTGAACAACCGACGAAAGGTCTCATCCGACGTGTCCGACATCATCTCGCCCCTCCCGGGCATCTTCTACCGCCGACCGGCACCCGACAAGGACGTCTTCGTCCAGGAGGGCGACCTGGTCGACGCCGGTCAGACGATCGGCATCGTGGAGATCATGAAGCAGTTCACCGAGATCCAGGCCACCACCGCCGGCCGGGTCGGCGCGTTCCAGGTCGAGGACTTCGGTGCGGTCTCCCCGGGTGACGTCATCGTCACACTCGCGACGGACGGCCTCCGATGAAGACGCTCCTCGTCGCCAACCGCGGGGAGATCGCCGTCCGGATCGTCCGGTCCGCGCACGCCCTCGGGATCCGGACCGTCGTGGTGGCGTCCGAGGCGGACCGCGACTCTCTCGCCGCCACCGTGGCCGACGAGGTCGTCGTGATCGGTCCCGCCGCCGCGCCGGCGTCCTACCTGGATATCGACGCCGTGCTGGGAGCCGCCGACGCATCGGGAGCGGACGCGGTCCACCCGGGCTACGGGTTCCTCAGCGAGAACGCGGAGTTCGCTCGCCGGGTGATCGCGTCGGGCCGGGTCTGGGTCGGCCCGGCTCCGGACAGCATCGAGCTCATGGGGGACAAGGCCCGCGCCATCGCCGCCGCCCGCACCGCGCACGTCCCCGTGCTGCCCGGGTCGGACGGCGTTCTCGGCTCCGACTCGGACGCCCTGGCGATCGCCCGCGCGATCGGCTACCCGCTGCTCGTCAAAGCCAGCGCCGGAGGCGGGGGACGCGGGATCCGGCTCGTCCGGGAGGAGGAGGCGTTGCTGTCATCGCTCGCGACGGCGCGCGCCGAAGCCGCCGCCTCCTTCGGCGACGACGGCGTGTACCTCGAGCGCTTCGTCGACTCCGCGCGGCACGTCGAAGTCCAGATCCTCGGCGACGGCCGGCGCGCCGTGCACCTGGGCGACCGCGATTGCACGATGCAGCGACGATCGCAGAAGGTCCTCGAGGAGGCCCCGGCCCCCGAGCTACCGGGCGAGGTGCGGGAGCGCATCGCACGGGCCGCCGTGAGCCTGGCCGAGTCGACGCGGTACATCGGCGCCGGAACCGTCGAGTTCCTCTACGATCCCGTCAGCCGCGAGGCCTTCTTCATCGAGATGAACACGCGCCTGCAGGTGGAGCACCCGATCACCGAGGCCATCACCGGCATCGACCTGGTGCAGCACCAACTGCGCATCGCGGACGGGGAACCCCTGGGGATGGAGCAGCAGGACATCGTGTTCAGCGGGCACGCCATCGAATGCCGGATCAACGCCGAGGATCCCGAGCGCGGATTCTTCCCCAGCCCGGGCCGCATCGAGCGGATGGACTGGCCCGCCGGGGCGCGCGTCGAAACCGGCTACGCGTCCGGCTCCACCGTCACGCCCTACTACGACTCCCTGGTCGCCAAGCTGATCGTCCACGCCCCGACCCGCGCGGAGGCGATCACCGCGATGCTCGACGCACTCGATCGCACCAGCATCGACGGCATCGCCACGACCCTCCCGCTGCACCGACGGCTGCTCGCGACGGACGCGTTCGCCGAAGCGACGCACACCACCACGTTCGTCGAATCCCTCGCCGTGCTGGAGACGTCGTGAGAGACGCAGGCGCGGGCCGGGCGCGCCTGAGCTGGGGCGGGGACGAGTTCCTTTTCGTCGAGGTGGACGAGGAGATGAGCCTCGGAGCGAACGTCACGGTGATGGCGATGAGCGCCGGGCTGAAGGAGCGCGACCTGCCCGGGATCATCGACATCTGCCCGGCGAACGCGTCGATGCTGGTCCGCTTCGATCCCGACGCGCTCCCGTTCGCCCGCCTCGAAGAGGTCGTGCGGGAGGTCGAGGCATCGTCCGCGGGCGCGTCGCGTCCCCTCGCGACCCGGGTCGTCGAGGTCCCGGTCTGGTACGACGATCCGTTCACCGCCGAGGTCGGAGCGCGGTTCCGCGAGGGATATCACCAGGCGCCCCACCAAACCGATCTGGAGTACGCCGCGGAGCTCAACGGGCTCGACGGACCGGCCGAGTTCATCCGCCGACACCACGAGCAGCCGTGGATCGTCTCGATGGTGGGGTTCGTCGCCGGCCTCCCGTTCCTCTACCAACTCGTCGAACGCGACAGGCAACTGGTCGTGCCCAAATACCTCAGCCCGCGCACGGACACTCCGCGGTTGACGGTCGGCCACGGCGGATGCTTCGGTGCGATCTACTCCGTCCGCGGGGCCGGCGGCTACCAGATGTTCGGAGTGGTCGCCCCGCCGATCTACGACCCCGAGCAACGACTCCCGGACTTCCACGAGTCGTCCGTGCTCTTCCGCCCGGGCGACATCGTCTCCTTCCGTCCGATCGGTCGGGAGGAGCACGAGGACATCCAGCGCGAGGTCGAAGCCGGCAGCTACCGCTATCGCCAGGCGCCCGTGCTGTTCGACCCCGCCCTCGCGCTCGCCGACCCGGCGGGGTCCAACGAGAAGATCAAGGAGCAGCTCCGTGACGCTTGACGTGATCCAACCCGGCCTCGCGACCTCGATCCAGGACGAAGGAAGAGCCGGCCACTACAGCCTGGGCTTCCCCGAAGGGGGCGCCATGGATCGGGAGTCCGCCCGGTTGGGCAACGCGCTCGTCGGCAACCCCGCGGACTGCGCCGTCCTCGAGTGCACTTACGTGGGGCCCGTGCTCGTGGCCGCGACGGGGGCGACGATCGCCGTGACCGGCGCGCCCGCCGACGTCCGCGTCAACGGCGAGCTGCGCGAGCAATGGACCAGGATCGAGCTCGAGCCGGGCGACGAGCTCTCCTTCGGGATGATCCGCGGCGGCACCCGCTATTACGTCGCCGTCCGCGGCGGGATCGACGTGCCCCGAGCGCTCGGGAGTCGGTCGACGTACGCGATCGGCTCGATCGGCGGAGTCGGGGGCCGTGCGCTCCGTGCCGGCGATCGGCTGCCCGTCGGATCCCCGACGGCGCCCCTTCCGCGCGGATCGTCGATCCACGAGAGCGCTCGCCCTCTCTTCGCGAAGGAGCAGGAGATCCGGGTCATGCTCGGCCTCTATCACCACCTCCTCACCGCCGAGGGCGCCCGCCGCCTGGTGGAGGAGGAATGGATCCTCACCCCGACGGCCGACCGCATGGGGCTGCGCTACAACGGTCCGGGCGTGGGATGGCGCGATCGGCCCCAGCCGTTCGGAGCGGGCCACGACCCCTCGAACATCGTCGATGCCGGCTACGCGGTCGGATCCATCCAGATCCCGGGAGGCACGCAACCGATCGTCCTCCATCGCGATGCCGTCTCGGGCGGAGGCTACGCGACCGTCGGAACGGTGATCACCGCCGACATGGACGTCCTGGCGCGCGCGGCGCCGGGCACGTTGACGCGGTTCCTTCCCGTCACGATGGAGCAGGCGCTCGGCGAGCGACGCGCGCGGCGTGACCGGCTGCGGGAGGTCGTCCGCTCGCTGATGGACTGACCGCGGGCGCCGGGGCGGGCGTCAGCGGGGCGCGATGAGAGCAGGACCGCCGCGCACGACGAGGCGCGGGGCGACGAGCCGGTGTCGCGGGTCGGTGAGGTCGTCGTCGGCGCGCACCCGGCCGCCGTGGGCGCCGGTGAGCAGTTCGAGCACGCCCGCGGCGACGGCGTCGAGCGGCTGCTCCACGCTCGAGTAGCCGAGCGAGGCGGCCACGGGGGTGTTGTCGTAGCCGATCACGGGGATGCGGCTCCCGACGACGGTCAGCGCGCCGAGAGCGAGCGAGTCGGAGGTGCAGACGACCGCGTCGATGCCGTCCGGCCCGGCGGTGGCCTGCAGCCGGCGCATGGCGTCGGCGCCGAACGTGACGCCGTCTTCCGCGACCGCCTGCAGCGCCGGGAGGTCCGACTCGGGAACCGCACCCGCGGCGCGCATGGCCTCGAGCCATCCTTCGCGCCGATCGTCGCCCGTGCCGGACCCGCTGGGCCAGCCGAGGAAGGCGATCCGGCGGGCGCCCTGGGCGAGCAGATGGGCCGTCGCATCCCGCAGGCCGGAGCGTCCGTCCACGTCGACCCAGAGGTGCTGCGGATCGGTCATGTCGTCGATCCCCCACGGCCGGCCGAAGGTCACGAACGACTGGCCGTGCTCGATCAGCCACTCGGTGCGCGGATCGCCGTGGAAGGTGGAGGTGAGCACGAAGCCGTCGACGTCGGCCGCGTCCGAGAGGCGGCGGAACTGGGCGATCTCGTCGTCCGGGCTGTCGGCCGTGAAGAGCAGGACGCGCAGGCCCTTGCGATCGGCCTGCTCGGTGAAGGAGTGGAGGAAGCGGTCGAGGATGCTGCCCGAGATGCCGTCCTGGGTGATCGGGTCGAGCCGGATGCCGATCGTGGAGCTCTTCTGGGTGCGCAGCCGGCGGGCGGAGGCGTGCGGCCGGTAGCCGAGGCGCCCGATCGCGTCCTGCACGCGCTCCCGGGTCGCGGGGCGCACCAGCTCGGGCGCGTTGAGCACGTTGGAGACGGTCTGCCGGGAGACGCCGGCGGCGTCGGCGACGTCACTGACGGTGGGCTGGGCACCCATGGCGGCCTCCTCTCGACGCGGTCGTGGCTGGATCTCGACCCTATCGTCCGCCCGCTTGACAGGCCGGGAAGGCCATGGTTATGGTGACTGCAATCCGATTTGATCGTTCAAAAGGGACGCTAGCACGTCACGATTTGATCGTTCAAGACACGGATCGTTCCATGAACCGCAGCACGACGGACCAGAGGAGGTCGGATGCCCGCACCGAGGCGCAGCGTCCCTTCACCGCTCCGTCGTCCCCCGGCGGCCTCCTCGCAGGTTCGCTCGATTACAGTCGGCGCGGCGGCAACGCGCACAGCCCCCTCCACAGCGTCCGCCCCGACCTGATCCCTCCACACTTTCCCGCCCCCACCCTCTGCGCGCCCGATCCGTCGGGCACGCTCACACCAAGGAGAGAAACACATGCGCAAGAACACCAACAGGTGGATCGCGAGCGGCGCCGTCGCCGTCGCGACCGCCCTGGCGCTGACGGCCTGCGGGTCCGGCTTCAGCGGCAGCAGCAGCAGCGACTCGGGCAAGCTCACGTCGTCCGACAAGGCCCTCACGGTCATGATCGGCTCGTCGGGCGACGCCGAGACCACCGCGGTCAAGTCGGCCGTCTCCGACTGGTCGAAGAGCTCGGGCACCAAGGCCTCCGTCGTCGCGGCCACCGACCTCAACCAGCAGCTCTCACAGGGCTTCGCGGCGAAGAAGCCGGCCGACGTGTTCTACCTGTCGACCGACGCCCTCGCCGGCTACGCGTCCAACGGCTCGCTCCTCGCCTACGGCGACCAGCTGAGCAACAAGAGCGACTTCTACCCGAGCCTGGTCAAGTCCTTCACCTACGACGGCAAGTTCTACTGCGCGCCGAAGGACTTCTCGACCCTGCAGCTCATCATCAACGACGACATGTGGAAGGCGGCGGGCCTGACCGACGCCGACATCCCGAAGACCTGGGACCAGCTCGAGTCCGTCAGCAAGAAGCTGACCACCGCCGACCACGTCGGCCTCGGCATCTCCGGTGAGTACGCCCGCATCGGCTCCTTCATGGTCCAGGCCGGCGGCAACCTCATGAACGACGACTCCACCAAGGCCACCGCGAACAGCGACGCCAACGTGAAGGCGCTCGACTACGTCAAGACGCTGCTCAACGGCGGCGAGCTGAAGTACGCCAAGGACCTCGGCGCCGGCTGGGGCGGCGAGGCGTTCGGCAAGGGCCTCGCAGCGATGACCATCGAGGGCAACTGGATCACCGGTGGCCTGAAGGCCGACTACCCGGACGTCAAGTACACCGTCGCCGAGCTCCCCGCCGGCCCGGCCGGCCAGGGCACCCTGCAGTTCACCAACTGCTGGGGCATCGCCGCCGACAGCCCCAACCAGGCCGCCGCGCTCAAGCTCGTCGAGCAGCTGACCAGCAAGGACGACCAGCTCGCCTTCTCGAAGGCCTTCGGCCCGATGCCGTCGATCAAGTCGGCCGCCTCCGAGTGGAAGTCGGCCAACCCGGCGCTCGTCCCGTTCCTCTCCGCCGCCGACTACGCCAAGGGCGTGCCGACCGCGAAGGGCTCGGCCGACGTCGTCACCGACCTCAACAGCAAGCTGGAGTCGCTGGCCACGGGTGACCCGAAGGCCATCCTGGACGCGACCCAGAAGAACCTCGAAGCACTGCTGAAGTAGGAGCGAACCCTCCCATGTCGCAAACCACGAGTCGGTCTCGCCGTTCCGGAATCCGGCGCGGCGAGGCCGCCTCGGGGTGGTTGTTCACCGCCCCGGTCATCATCCTGCTCGGCGTGTTCCTCGTCGTCCCCGTGCTCATGGCACTGTGGGTGAGCTTCTCCGACTGGGGAGGCCGGGGCAGCCCCTTCTCCTCCGACGTCAACTTCATCGGACTGAAGAATTACACGTCGATCCTCGCGGGCGGCGGCCTGGCCGAGCAGGACTTCGGCATGTCGCTGAAGAACAACGCCTGGTACGTCGTCCTCGTGGTGCCGATCCAGACGGCCGTCTCCCTCGGCCTCGCGGTCCTCGTCAACCGGGCCGTCCTGCGCGGGCGCGGCTTCTTCCGCACCGCCTTCTACTTCCCCTCCGTCACGAGCTCGGTGGCCATCACCGTGCTGTGGCTCTTCCTCTTCAGCACCACGGGCGCCGTCAACCAGATGCTGTCGTGGATCGGGATCAACGGACCGAACTGGTTCAACGACCCCGACGGCATCGTCCACAACTTCCTCGGCATCTTCGGCGTGCGGCAGGGCCCCGGCGCCCTCACTCAGAACACCCTGCTCGGCGTCTCCTGGTGGGACTGGCTGGGCGGTCCGTCCGTCGCCATGACGGCGTACATCATCATGGCCGTGTTCACCACGAGCGGCACGTTCATGCTCCTCTTCATCGCCGCGCTCCAGAACCTGGGCGGCGACATCACCGAGGCCGCCATGATGGACGGCGCGAACGGCTGGCAGCGCTTCTGGCGCATCACCCTCCCGCAGCTGCGCCCGACCCTCTTCACCGTGCTGACCCTCGGCCTCATCGGCTGCTGGCAGGTCTTCGACCAGATCTACACGGGCACCAAGGGCGCCCCCGGCAAGACGACGCTGACCCCGGCCTATCAGTCGTACAAGACGTCGTTCGTCGACCAGAACTGGGGGCAGGGCGCGGCGATCGCGTTCATCCTGTTCGTCATCATCGTGCTGTTCACGATCTTCCAGCGCTGGGTGCTGCGCGAGCGCGCGGTCTCGAAGCGCCGGATGCGCCTCTACCAGCCCGCTGTCACGGCGAGCACCGCCGTACCCGCCGGCACGACCGCCGCAGCCGCGGAGAAGGAGCCGAAGCGATGACCGCGACACTGTCCTCCGCGCCGTCCGGCGCCGAGAAGCCGGCCGCCGCACCCGCGGCGCGTCCGCCCCGCCGCCGCTCCAACGGCACGGTCGCCGCGACCTCGGTCAGCTACGCGATCCTCGTCGTGCTCGCGGTCGTGTACATCCTGCCGTTCCTCATCCAACTCGCGACGTCGTTCAAGACCGACGCGGATGCCACGGCCCACCCCGTCTCCCTCATCCCCCAGGTGTGGACGACGGCGGCGTACACGAAGCTCTTCCTCAACTCCGACTTCCCGACCTGGTTCGCGAACTCGGCGATCGTGACGATCTTCGTGACCCTCGGCCGCGTATTCTTCAACTCGCTCGCCGGCTATGCGCTCGCCCGCCTGCACTTCCGCGGCCGGGGCGTCATCTTCGCCGCGCTCGTCGCGGTCATGTCGGTGCCGATGGTCGTGCTGCTCATCCCGAAGTTCCTGGTGATCAACCAGCTCGGCATCTACGACTCGTACGCGGGCATGATCCTGCCGCTGCTGACGGACGCGGCCGGGGTCTTCATCATGAAGAACTTCTTCGAGTCGATCCCCGCCAGCGTGGAGGAGCAGGCCAGGATCGACGGCGCCAGCACGTTCCGCGTGTTCTGGTCGATCGTGCTGCCGATGGCGCGTCCCGCCCTCGTCACGATCATCATCCTGTCGTTCCAGGGATCGTGGAACGAGCTCGCGCACTTCATCGTCTCCACGCAGGATCCGGCTCTCACCACCCTGACCAAGGGCGTGGCCGGGCTCGCGAGCGGGCAGCTCAGCCAGGGCAACCAGTTCCCGATCAAGCTGGCGGCGGCCGCGCTCATGACCATCCCCGTGGCCGTGATGTTCTTCATCTTCCAGCGCCGCATCATGAACTCGAGCGAGGGAGCGGTGAAGGAGTGACCGCCGCCGCGCCCACGATCGTCGCGACCTGCGGCGGCCTGAACGGCGGCGACTGGACCGATTCGGTCTACGGCCCGCTGCTCCAGCACGCCATCGAGCTCGCCCGGGTGACCGGGCGCGCTCCGCGGGTCACGCACATCAACACGGCCGGCGGCGACCAGCGCCACGTCGAGGGCGCCGAGCTCGAGGCCGCCCGCCTCGCCGGGGTCGAGGCCAGCCACGTCCGGTTCTTCCCGCACCCCAACACCCCCGACCTGCGGGAGCACCTGCTCCGCCAGGACATCGTGTGGGTCAGCGGGGGGAGCCTCGTCAACCTGCTCGCCGTCTGGCGCGCACACGGCCTCGACCGTCTGCTCGCCGAGGCGTGGCAGGCGGGGGTCGTGCTCGCCGGAGGCTCCGCCGGCGCACTGTGCTGGCACGAAGGCGGCACGACCGCCTCCTACGGCCCCGGCATCAGCGCGGTGCCGGACGGTCTCGGCCTGCTCCCCGGCTCCCTCGGGGTGCACTGGGACTCCGACCCGAAGCGGCGGCCCGCGCACCTCGCGGCCATCGCCGACGGCACCCTCGCCGACGGCTACGCCCTCGAGGAGGGCGTCGGCCTCGTCTACCGCGGGCGCGAACTCGTCGACGTGGTCGCCGAGCGCGACGGCGCCTCCGCCTGGGAGCTGCACCGCACCGACGGCTCCGTCACCGAGACGCGCGTGGCGCCGCGCGTCCTCCCCCACGAATCCACCGACCGATCCACATTCACACCCCCTAACGAGGAGGCGCGACAGCCACGATGACCCACCCGCTCCAACCCCTGCTGCACGACAGCGTCGTGGTCCTGACCGCGCCCAGCCAGGCCTGGTCCACCGCCGACGGCGACGTGGACGGCGTCGGCATCCACGGCTTCTTCCACTCCGACCTGCGCGTGCTCGACCGCATCGGCCTCTCGGTCGCCGGATCGACGCTCGAGCACATCGCGACCGCCGGCCCGGACGCCGCCACCGCCGTCTTCACCTCGCTCGCACGCGGCCTCGACGACTCCACCGCCGACCCCCGCGTCCGCGTCGAGCGCACCCGCGAGGTGCGTGCCGGCGTGCTGCGCGAGACCGTGGTGGTCCGCAACGCGCTGCGCGAGCCCGTCTCCACCACGGTGTCCGTCGGCGTCCGCGGCGACTTCAGTCCGATGCAGGTCGTCAAGGCCGGTCTTTCGGGCGCCGAGCACCCGGTCGAGACGTCCGTCGACGGCTCCACGCTCACGTTCGTCTCCGGACTCGTCAGCGCTGTCCTGCGCGCCGACGGCGCCCGCATCGAGTCCGACGGCACCGCGGCGACCCTGCTGTGGGATGTCGAGGTCGCCGGCAACAGCGCCACGACCCTCTCGTGGGAGATCGCCGTCGACGACCCGACCGCCGTGGTCGCCGGCGCCGGCCCCTCCGCCGACTGGGCGGCCTTCAGCGCCTCCACCGGCGACTCGCGCCTGGCCTCGTGGCTGGAGCGCGCACTGGCCGACCTGCAGTCGCTGCGCATGACGACCACCGCCCGCCCCGACGACGTCTTCCTCGCCGCCGGTGCTCCGTGGTTCTTCACGCTGTTCGGCCGCGACTCGATCTGGGCCGCCCGGATGCTCCTCCCGCTCGGCACCGACCTCGCCGCCTCCACCCTCCGTGTGCTCGCCGCCCTCCAGGGCACCGAGACGGTGGGCGAGACGGCCGAGCAGCCGGGCAAGATCATGCACGAGCTGCGCCCGTCCGCCCTGACCATCCCGGGCGAGGGCGTCGTGCTCCCGCCGCTCTACTACGGCACGGTCGACGCCACCGCGCTCTGGATCACGCTCCTGCACGACGCGTGGCGCTGGGGCATGCCGGCCGACGAGGTCGAGGCCCTCCTGCCCGCGCTCGAGGCTGCGCTGCTCTGGATGCGCGACCACGGTGACAGCGACGGCGACGGCTTCCTCGAGTACGTCGACACGACCGGCCACGGCCTCGCGAACCAGGGTTGGAAGGACTCCGGCGACTCCATCCAGTGGAACGACGGCACCCTCGCCGACGGCCCCATCGCGCTGTGCGAGGTGCAGGGGTACGCCTACGAGGCCGCCATCGGCGGCGCCGCCCTCCTGGAGGCCTTCGGCCGCGACGGCGCCGAGGAGTGGCGCGACTGGGCGGCCGCGCTCAAGTCCCGCTTCGCCGCCTCCTTCTGGATCGACGACCCCGCCGGCGCCTACCCGGCGATCGCGCTCGACGCGTCCAAGCGCAAGGTCGACTCCGTGACCAGCAACATCGGCCACCTGCTCGGCACCGGCATCCTCGAGCCCGGCCAGGCTGAGCTCATCGCCCGCCGCCTTGCGTCGCCCGAGCTGTCGTCCGGCTACGGCCTCCGCACGATGTCCAGCGCCGCCGGCGGCTACTGGCCGCTCAGCTACCACGGCGGCAGCGTCTGGGCCCACGACACCGCCATCGTCATCACCGGTCTCGCCCGCGAGGGCTTCGCCGCCGAGGCGGAGCAGCTCTCCGACGGCCTCCTCGCCGCCGCCGACGGCTTCGGCTACCGGATGCCCGAGCTGCACGCCGGTGACAGCACCGAGCAGACCGCCGCGCCCATCCCCTACCCGGCCGCCTGCCGCCCCCAGGCATGGTCCGCCGCCGCCGCCGTCGCCGTCCTCAGCGCCCGCCTCGGCCTGAGCGCAGACGCCCCCGCCGGCCGCTTCGACGTGGACCCCGGCTCCGCCGCGGCCAACACCCACGTGCGCGGCATCCGCTTCGCGGGCGAGCCCCGCGACGTCGACATCCCCTGACCGACACCTGACGCCCAAGAGGCCGGACGCTCCCCGCGTCCGGCCTCTTCTGCGTGCGGCGGTCGGCCTCCCTCCCTCCCGCCCGCCCTCCCGAGGGGTGAGTTGTTGCGGGTATCCACGCGCACCAGTCGCAACAGCTCACACCTCGCGCCCCAGAGCAGGCGCGCTTCGCGCGAGAGGTGAGTAGTTGCGGGTATCCCCCACCGAACACCCGCAACATGTCACCCCTCGCGAACCAAAGTCCCGCGCTTCGCGCGAGAGGTGAGTAGTTGCGGATATCCCCCACCGAATACCCGCAATAACTCACACCTCGCGGAACAACGGAGCCGCGCTTAGTGCGAGAGGTGAGTAGTTGCGGATATCCCCCACCGAACACCCGCAACGAGTCACCCCTCGCGAAACCGGGCGCGCGCGCTTCACCCGAGAGGTGAGTTGTTGCGGGTATTCACGCGAAATACCCGCAACAAGTCACCTCTCGCGCGAAGCCGCGCGCGCGTTTCGCGCGAGAGGTGAGTTGTTGCGGGTATCCGGGCGCGAGCACCCGCAACAAGTCACATCTCGCGGGACCGGGGCGCGGGCGTCGCGCACGAAGGGTGAGTAGTTGCGGGTATTCGCGCGGGATGGCCGCAACTAGTCGCACCTCGCGAGCGGGGCGCGCGGCACGGCGCGGGGCGCGGCTACAGCTGGGCCATGATCTGGCGGGCGATGACGCGGCCGGCGCGGTTGGCGCCGATGGTGCTCGCCTGAGGGCCGTAGCCGGCGAGGAAGATGCGGCTGTCCTGCCAGGAGGCGCCGGAGGCGACGGTCAGCCCTCCGGCCTTCTCGCGCAGCTTCAGCGGCGCGAGGTGCCGCAGCTCGGGCCGGAAGCCGGTCGCCCAGACGATGGCGTCCGCCTTGGTGACGGTGCCGTCGCTCCAGCGGACGCCGTCCGGCTCGATCGCGGTGAACATGGGTCGCTCGACGAGCAGCCCGCGCTCGATGCCGGCGGCGATGCGGCGGGTGCGCGGCACGCCGGTGCCGCTGACGATGCTGGGGAGGGCGGCGCCGGCGCGGGCGGCGGCGTCCTGCTGCTGCACGGCGGCGACACCTCCCTCGATCGTGAGCTCGGACTCGTCGCGGAAGTCGACCGGGCGCCGCGTGGCCCAGGCCAGCTCGCCGGCGATGCCCTCCAGCTCGAGCAGGAAGCCGATCGCGCTGGTGCCGCCGCCGACCACGACGACCGACTGGCCGGCGAACTCCTCGGCCGAGACGTAGTTCGAGGTGTGCACATGCCGTCCGGAGAATGTGTTCATTCCGGGATACCAGGGGATGAAGGGCGCGCCCCAGGTGCCGGAGGCGTTGACGACGACGCGCGTGACGGTCTCGCCCTGCGAGTGGCCGACGACGAGGTCGGCTCCCCGGTTGAAGACGCTCGACACCGCGACCGGGCGCTGCACCCGGAGGTCGAAGTGCTCCTCGTAGCGCCGGTAGTAGCCGGCGACGATGTCCTTGGCGGGGAGGGAGCGGTCGGCGGTGTCGAAGCTGAGTCCGACCTCGGCCATCCCGGGCAGATCGTTGACGTGATGGGCACTGCCGAGCTTGAGCGCATCCCAGCGGTGCTGCCACGCGCCGCCCGTGTGCGGGCCGCGGTCGAACAGGACGAAATCCTCGCCGGGGACGAGCTCGAACCGCCGCAGATAGTAGGCCACCGCGAGCCCCGCCTGGCCGGCACCGATCACGACGACCTGGGTCTCGGTCCTGCTCGTGGTCACGCTGTCATCCCATCATGTCCGGCTGTGCGCATACTCCGGGTCCATAGGGACCTGCATGCTAAACTCGATGCTAGTTTTTATTGTTTCTGTTCGGATCCCCGGGAGCCCTGCCCCCGGGCTGGGACCAAAAGGGGGTCACGCATGGGGCGCGGCCGTCAAAAGGCGAAGCACACCAAGATCGCACGTGAGTTGAAGTCGTTCAGCCCGACTGTCAACTACGACGCGCTCGAGCGCGAGCTGACCGGACATTCACACCACGAGGACGACCAATACGCCGCGTGGGCCGACTACGAGCCCGAGGGTTCCGGCGACGGCTACGAGGACGAAGAGACCGAGACGCCCAAGCGCGCCTGACGCGTCCCGTCCGTCACAACCACCCCTGCCGCGTAGCGATCAGCACGGCGTCAGACCGGTTGCGCGCTGCGGTCTTTCCGATCGCGCTCGACAGATGGTTGCGCACCGTCCCCTCGCTGAGGTGGAGGCGCCGCGCGATGTCGGAGATCGTGCCGCCGTCGCCCGCGAGAGCCAGGACTTCCGCCTCGCGCGAGGTCAGCGGCGAGAGCCCTGAGGCGAGGGACTCGGCGGCGAGGGTCGGGTCGACGACGCGCAGGCCGGAGGCGACACGGCGCACGGCGTCCGCCAGCTGGCCCGACGGGGTGTCCTTCACGATGAATCCGGAGGCTCCGGCCTCCATCGCCCGGCGCAGGTAGCCGGGGCGGCCGAAGGTCGTGACGATCAGGGAGCGGCAGCCGGGCAGTGCCCGACGGAGCGCGGTCGCCGCCTGGATGCCGTCGAGACCGGGCATCTCGACGTCGAGCAGGGCGACGTCGGCGGCCGACTCGCGGGCGGCGTCGACGACCTCGTCGCCGCGGCCCACCTGAGCCACGACCTCCAGGTCGGGTTCGAGGTCGAGCAGGGCGGCGAGCGCGCCGCGCACGAGGGCCTGGTCGTCGGCGAGCAGCAGGCGGATGGTCATGCGGTCCTCCGGACGGTCAGCAGGGTGCCTCCTCGCTCGCCGGCGGCGATCTCGACCGTCGCTCCCGAGGTGCGGGCGCGCTCGGCGAGGCCGGCCAGTCCCGAGCCGCGCACGGCCGCTGTGGAGGGCACGGACCCCACGGGCGCGGGCCCGAGGCCGTCGTCCTCGATCGCGAGCGTGTCGGGGCCGACGGTCACCCAGCAGTTGCGGGAGCCGGAGTGCCGGATCACGTTGGTCACACCCTCCCGCAGCACCCAGCCGAAGAGCTCGCGCAGGTCGGGCACGACCTCGTCGCCGTTGCGCGGCAGGTGGGCGGTGATGTCGGCGGCGGCGAGACTGGCCTGTGCGGCGGCGAGCTCGGTGGAGATGCTCATCTCGCGGTAGCCCGCGACGGCCGCTCGCAGATCGGCGAGCGCGGAGCGGGTGAGGCGTTCGATGTCGGCGAGCTCGGCCTCCGCCCGCGCGGGGTCGACGGGGACGAGGCGGCGCGCGAGCTCCGACTTCACGGTGACGACGGTGAGGGAGTGGCCCAGCACGTCGTGCATGTCGCGCGAGAATCGCGACCGCTCCTCGACCACGGCGAGCCGGGCGATCTCGCCCTGCGCGCTGCGCAGCTTGCGGAGCGCGTCGAGCTGGCGGGCGAACGCGCTCATCATGATGCCGATCGAGACGGTGACGAGGGCGATGAACCAGTAGTCGTCGAACCCGCCCGCCACGACGAACACCACCAGCTGCAGCGCGCCCAGGGCCACGATGAGGAGGGTCGAGAGCACCGGCCGGGCCACGACCATCCCGATCACACACGCGACGTACACCCACGTCCAGCAGGTGTATTCGCCGATGGCCGGGAAGAGCAGGAGCGTCAGCGCGAAGTACCCGGCGATCGCGATCAGCCGCGTGCGCTCGCCCTCCCACCACAGCAGGGGCGGGAGGGCGAGGAAGCCCGCGTAGACGATCACGAGGATGACGGTCGCGACCGTCTTCTCGGCGAGGGACTCGTCGGAGGTCCAGAGGCCGCCCAGGACCGAGATCTGGTAGACGAGGCCGATGATCGCGCCGGGGTACCAGCGCACGGCGGACTTGTGGGTCAGGCGGGCGCGGAACCCCGCCGGCCGGCGCTCGTCGACCTCGTTGCTGAACACGTCCCTACCCTAATCAGCGGCCGGGTCAGCCGCGCGCGGCGTCGCGGCGGTAGCGCCACACGACCAGGGCTCCGAGGGCGACGGTCCAGGCGGCGAGCACGAGCGCCGGGGTCAGGGCGTCCCCGCTCTGCAGGGCGCCCAGCTGGCCGACGCGGTTCAGCCAGTACGACGGCACCGCCTTCGCGACGTTCGCGACCCAGAGCGGGAAGATCTGGAGGGGGATCCAGAGGCCGCCGAGCACGGCCATCCCCATGAAGACCGCCATGAAGAGCGGCTGCGCGAACTCGGGCTTGGCGAACTGCCCGATCAGGATGCCGAGCAGGGCGAACGGGATGACGCCGCACCAGATGCCCAGGGCGGCGAGCAGCCAGCTCCCGGCCGACAGCTGAGGGTGGTACAGCACGAGCGACACCCCGACGATGACGACGATGCTCACCAGCGCGAGGGCGAGGGCGGCGACCAGTTTGGAGACGAGGTACCCGGTGCCCGAGAGCGGCGTGATCCGCAGCTGGCGGTTCCAGCCGATCGAACGCTCGGTGACGATCCCGAACGCCTGCGAGAGGGCCGCCATCATGCCCCCGTACGCGGCGACCTGGATGGTGGTGACCACGATCCACGGCAGGTGCGTCACCGCATCCACCTGGCCGTGGCCGCCGAAGGTGCCGCCGAACGCGATCAGCATCACGAGCGGGACCGCGAGGGTGAACACCATCGAGCGCATGTTCTTCAGCTGGCGGAGCGACTCGCGCCCCAGGTAGGCGATGCTCATCGCGTCGCTCCTTCCGTCTCGTGCGCCTCGGTGAGGGCGAGGAAGGCCTCGTCCATCGTGTGCGCGGTCACTTCGATGTCGTGGATGTCGTCGTAGCCGGCGAGGAGCGCCCGCAACGTGCTGTCGGAGTCGTCGCTGACGAGGGCGAGCTGGCCGGCGCGGTGCTCGACGCTGCGCACACCGGGCAGTGCGGCGAGCGCCGACTCGACCGCCGGACTCCAGGCGAAGCCGGCGGTGGCCCGGATGCGGCGGCCGGAGACGACCGCCTTGACCTCGGCCGGCGTTCCGTCGGCGACGACGCGGCCGCGCGCCAGCATCACGATCCGGTCGGCGTACGTGTCGGCCTCGTCGAGGTAGTGCGTGGCGAAGACGACCGTGCGACCCTCCTCCGTGAACTCGCGCATCGACTGCCAGAAGGTGCGCCGGGCCTCCACGTCCATCGCGGCGGTCGGCTCGTCGAGGAAGAGCAGGTCGGGGTCGGACACGACGGCGACCGCGAACCGGGCGCGCTGCATCTGGCCGCCGGACAGCTTGGCGACGCGCTGCTTGGCGATCTCGGTGCACCGCGCCCGCTCGAGCGCCTCGGCGACGCTGAGCGGGTGCCGGTGCGCGGAGGCCACGAGGGCCACGCACTCGGCGACGGTGAGCGTGGGGAGCAGGGCGCCGCCCTGCAGCATGGCGCCGACCCGCCCCTCCCGGATGGCGCGGATCGGCTCGGCGCCGAACAGCTCCGCGGTCCCCGAGGTGGGGCGCGCGAGACCGAGGGCGAGGTCGATGGTCGTCGACTTGCCGGCACCGTTCGGGCCGAGCAGGGCGACCACCTCGCCGGGGCGGATGGTGAGATCGACGCCATCGACGGCGGTGAGCGAGCCGAAGGACTTGCGCAGGCCGGCGAGGCGGATGGCGGGTGTCTGATTCACCCTCTCAGCGTGCCGCCGTGCGCGGGCGGGTGGGCAGGGCGGGTGTCAGGAGGTGGGGGTGATGAATGTCATGGGTGCGCTCTGGCACGGAGCCGCTCTTGGAGGAGCCCGATGAGTTCTTCGACACGAGCCGCGCCCGCTGCGCCGCCGCCGGTCATGCGCGCATCAGGCTTCGTTCGTCGATGAGGATGTTGAGCTCACGCAGATCGGTCGGAGTCGACCGATCCGCGCGCCTCCTCAACGACTCGAACTGCGAGACGTACCAACGGCGCGGCAAGCGCTGCGGAACCGCCCACGCGGGTCGACGGTTCGCGGGGAGGGCGCGACCGTACACAGCGCGGAAGAGGGTCTCCCACCGACGATCGGCGAGCCGGGAGGGGCGGCTCTCCAATTCCCTGTCCGACAGGGCAGCGCCGTGGTCGCGCACGACCTGCGCAGCCTGGGTCAGCAGGCGGAGCGCGTATGCCTCGTCGCCGTCGTCCAGCGCAGCCTGCATCGCCTCGGTCGTGCGCTCCGCCCCGAATCGCGAGTAGGCCGATTCCGGCGTTTCGTCGAGCATCAGCTGACGACCGAGCGCATTCAGCGCGCGCCGAAGGGTGCCCAGCCGTATCCGCCCTTCCCGCTCGGCACGCTCCATCTGCGAGACGGCGCCGACCGTGATCCCCAACCGCTCGGCGAGCTCGCCGCCGGTCACGCCGAGGGAGGCACGCGTGCTGCGGATCAGATCGGACATGGATAAATTATAGCTGGAGCTAAATTTCGAGCAAGGGTCAGCCCTCGACCGCGAACCCCCGCAGGAACGCATCCACCGTCGCCTCAATGTGCGCCTCGACCTCAGCATCGGTGAACGTGTGCCCGGGATCGAGGAGCAGGCGGTCCTGCAGCGGGCCGACCAGCGCGTAGGCGAACTGCGTGGCGGCGCGTGCGGGATCCGGAGCGGCGAGTGCGCCCTCGGCCGCCAACGAACGGATCCGCTCGGCGAGGAGCTCGATCGTCGCGGCCGGGCCGGCCTGCCAGTACCGTGCGGCCGCCTCGGGGAAGCGGACCGCCTGCGAGATCGCCAGGCGACGCAGGCTGACGACCTCCGGGCGCAGCACGCCCCGCACGAGGACGCCAGCGACCGTCAGGAACCGGTCGCGCACGGGGGCGGCGCCTTCCAGCCCGGCCGTCGCCGAGCGCAGGATGTCGCCGGCCTCGGCGGTGACGACCTCCAGCAGTTCGACGAAGAGCGCGTCCTTGTCGGAGAAGTTGCTGTAGACCGTTGCTTTGGACACGCCCGCGGAGGCGGCGATGGCCTCGATGGTCGTGCCGGCGAAGCCGTCGCGGAGGAACAGTTCGCGGGCGGCCGTCATGATCTCCGCCGTCTTGCGCTCGCGCACGATGAGCCCCTCCCTTGACCGGGTCGCTGCAGCCAGCCTATCCTGATCAAACTAAACGGTTCAGTTCAGATTGGATGCTCATGTCGCGAACACTGCCAGGCGACTCGTCCACCTCCCGCGTCGACTGCACCCCCGAGGCGCGGGTCACCAAGTCGCTCCTGGGCTACGGCGTGCTCGCCGGGCCCTTCTACGTCGTCTGCTCGGTCGTGCAGGGACTCCTGACGCCCGGCTTCTCGTTCGCGACGGACAGCTGGAGTCTCCTGTCGCTCGGCGCCGCGGGCTGGATCCACATCGCCGTCTTCGTCCTCACGGGGTTGATGACCGCGGCCGCCGCCATCGGGTACCGCCGCCACCTCCCGAGCGGACCGGGCCGCACAGCCTGGGCGTACCTGCTGATCTACGGCGTCCTGCTCGTCGCTGCCGGTGCCGCGCTGCCCGACGCGGCGGGGTCGGGCTTCAGCGTCCACGGGATGCTGCACCTGCTCGCCGGCGGGCTCGGCTTCGTGGCCTTCGCCGTCTGGTCGTTCGCCATGGCCCGCCGCCTGCGCGCGGGGTCGGCCGGAGCGGGGTCGACCGGAGCGGCGGCGGCCGGCATCGTCGTGGGCGCGCTCCTCCTGGTCGGCTTCGTGGCGATCGCGGCGTCGGGAGGCTCGGCCGTCGCCACGATCGTGCTGACGGTCGTCGTCATCCTCGCCTGGGCCTGGCTGGCTCGGGTCTCCGTCTGGATGTACCGTGAGGCGGCCGCGGCGGGGCGGATCGTCGTGCCGGCGGCCGGCTGACGGCGGCCGTCAGATCCAGCCGCGCTCCTCGGCGAGGCGGACGGCCTGCTGGCGGGTGCTGACGGAGAGCTTGCCGATGATGGCGGAGGCATGATTGCGCACCGTGCCGGGCGCCAGCGACAGCGCCCGGGCGATCTGGCCGGTCGTCTCGCCGCGCCGGCCTGCGCGGAGGACGTCCAGCTCCCGCTCGGTGAGCGGGGAGCGCTCGTCGCTCAGGGCGTCGGCCGCGACCTCCGGATCCACGTAGCGCCGGCCGGCGGCGACGGAGCGGATCACGTCGGCGAGCTCCGCGGCATCGCGCGACTTGGGGAGGAAGCCCGAGACACCCGCCGCCAGCGCGCGGCGCAGCACCCCGGGCCTGGCGTGACGGGTGATGACGATGCAGCGGGTCGGGAGAGCGCGCGTCAGCCGGGCCGCGGCCTCCACCCCGTCGAGGCCCGGCATCTCGAGGTCGAGCAGGCACACGTCGGGCGTCGTGCGGAGCGCCTCGGCGAGCGCCTGCTCGCCGTCGGAGCACTCCGCCACGACGTCGATGTCGGCCTCCAGCCGCAGCAGCGCCGCGAGCGCGGAGCGGATCATCGCCTCGTCGTCGGCGATCAGGACGCGGATCATGCCGGAGTCCCCTCGATCAGGACGCGGATCATGCCGGGGCCTCGTCGATCGGGAGGGTCACGACGAGCCGGAACGACTGCGCTCGGTGCTCGACCGCCAGCGCGCCGCCCGCTGCGGAGACACGACGGGCGATCCCCGGCAGTCCCGATCCCCCGCCGTCTCCGGAGGAGGCCCGGTCCTCCGCGTCGTTCTCGATCGCGAGGCGCCACGTGCGTGCCTCCCTGGTGAGGGAGAGGGCCGCCCACCGGCCGCCGCCGTGCCGCAGCGCATTCGTGGTCGCCTCCCGGATGACCGGCCCGAGGATCGCGGCCGGTGCGTGGTCGGCGTCGCGGTCGACCGTCGACTCGGCCGCGACCCCCGCGGCGCGCAGCAGGTCGACCGCGTTCGCGAGCTCGTCGCGCAGCGGGACGGAACGGAAGCGCAGCGCGAGGTCCCTCGTCCCCTGACGCGCCTCGTCCACACTGGTGCGCGCGGCACGCACCTGGTCGAGCGCGCCCTCGGGGTCGCTCGTCATCAACCGCTCCGCGAGTTCCAGCTGGAGCGCGATGACCTGCAGATGGTGCCCCTGGAGATCGTGGACGTCGGTCGCGACCCGCAGCCGCTCCTGGGTGGCGGCGAGGCGCGCCTCCGCGGCGCGGGCGCGATCGAGGGTGAGGACCACATCCCACCACCACAGCGACAGGATGGTGACCGCCGGGAGGGAGGCCGAGTAGACGCCGACGAGGAACCAGGTCGGCCCACTGCCGGCCGGGAAGCTGAACCGGACGTCGATCGCCCAGAGCGCGCCGAGCAGGAGGGTCAGCACCAGCACGACGCGGAGACGGATGCCCGGCCCCCAGTTCAACAGCACGATCGCCTCGACGACGGGGACGGCCGCGATCACCCAGATCCCTGTCGCGTACGCCAGCAGGGCCGAGCACGCGAGCGCGACGAGGAGCGGGACGAGCGCCCACCGGCGACGCAGCGGCGCCGCACCCTCGTCCCTGCGCCGGTAGTCGAGCAGCATCGGGATCGTGGCGGCGACCCACACCAGCCCGGCGATGCCCACGGCGACCACGGACCCTGTGCCGGTGCGCGCTCCGAGGAGGGCCACCTCCCAGAACAGCACGAGCACGACGACGAAGAAGACGACGGTGCCGAAGGTGTACCACCAGGTCGCGGACACTCCCCGGGTCAGCCGCGGCGCCAGCCGTGCGGTGGCGGCAGCACCGGCGGCCTCCGCCGCATCCGCCCCGTATCCCACCCGTTCATCGTAGGGGCGTGACGAATGTCACGGGCGGCGCGAGCGGAACGCCCGGGAACCGGTGACGCCCGCACACTACCGGCGGCCGCCCGCGACCGATGGACTCGGAAGGAGCACGCACCACCGACCGATCGGAGCACCCGCATGAACCTCGTCGACGCCCTCCAAGACCTCGTCGGCCACGTGCCCGACCTCGTCCAGCCGCTGATCGTCGCCGCGGCCGGCGCGATCCCGTTCGTCGAGGGCGAGGGCGCGGCGACGATCGGGATCATCGGCGGCATCACTCCCGCCATCGCGATCATCGCCGCGATCATCGGCAACTTCGCCTGCGTCGCCGTGCTCGTCCTCCTCGGCTCGGGCGCACGTCGCGCCGTCGTCACGCGCCGCCGGGCCCGGGTGCAGGCCGCCGCGGTCGCCGCCGGCCACGAACCCGCACCGGGCGTCGGTGACGACCCGGCGCCGGAGGTCTCACCGCGGAAGGCGAAGTTCCAGCGCGCGTTCGAGCGCTACGGCGTTCCCGGAGTGAGCCTCCTCGGACCGCTGCTCCTGCCCACCCAGTTCACCGCGACGATGCTCGCCGCCGCGGGAGTCGGGCGCGGGCGCATCCTGATCTGGCAGGGCGTCGCGATCGTCGGCTGGACCGTCGTCGTCGCCCTGCTCATCGGTGGAGTGGTGACGACGCTCAGCTGACCCGGCGGCCGCCGAGCGCGTCGTCAGGCGTTCGCGTTGCTGAGGGTGACGCCGCGGATGACGCTCACCACCCCGGCGATGCCGCCGACGGTGAGGATGGCTCCGACGATCAGGAGCAGGAGGTCCTGACCCGCGGCTCCGGCGGCCCGTGCGGTCGGGTCCGCGACGGGGAGGGCGGACGCCGGTCCGTCGGAGTCGCCCGGCCCCGCGATCGCGAGGGAGGCGGCGGCGGGATCAGCCGGTCCGGCTGCCGCGGCCGCGGGCGGCGTCGCCACCGCGGGGAGCAGAACCGTCGCCGACGCCGACCCGACGGAGGTCGACGCGCGCTGCAGCAGCACGAAGAACGTCGCGGAGGGCGAGCCGGCGCCTCGGGACGCCAGGGGGATGCGGACCTTCGCCTCGCGCACCCCGTCGGCGAGGACGACGGTCCCGGAGGTCGCGGTGTAGTCCGCTCCGGCCCGCGCCGTGCCATCGGCGGTCGTGTAGTCGACGGTCGCCTCCCCGTTCGCCGTGGCCCGCGTCACCACGACGACCGCGGAGGTGCTGCCCGCGACGACGCTGTTGGCGGCGACCGAGAGCGGCCCGCTCGCGACCGCGGTCGTCAGGACCGTGGAGGCGGTCGCCGCCTTCAGCCCGGAGCCGTCCGCGGGGAGGTAGCGGGCGACGAGGGTGTGGGAGCCGGCGGCCGGTGCGGTCAGCTCGGCGCGCGCCGAGCCTCCCGCGACCGGGACGACCGTCTCGGCCTCGCCGTCGATCGAGAAGCCGACGGAGCCGCCGTCCGCCGCGCCCATCAGGAGCCGGGAGACCGCGGCGGTCGTGACGAACGATCGGCCGGCCTCGGCGCTCGACGGAGCGTTCAGGGTCACGACGGTCGCGTCCGTGCAGGCGGGCGCCGTGGCGTCGATCGCGGCGACCGCGCCCTGAACCCGCCAGCCGAGGGCGGGCTCGGCCTGTGCGTCGAAGGTCAGCAGGGCGGTGCCGTGGTGCTCGCCCGGGAGGAACGTGCTCGGCTGGCCGCGGTCCCCGGCGCCCGAGGTCAGGTCGTTCTCGCCGCCGCCCGCGGGCAGCGTCACCGGCGCGGAGGCGGTCGAACGGTAGCCCAGCACGACGCTGCGCGCCGTGACGGCGCCGAGCGGCGCATCCTGCACGCAGTCGACGAGCGGAGTGACGGTTCCGGCCGCGGGAACGCCCGGCTCGGGCTGGGCGAGGGCCGCCGGCGCCGCTCCGAACAGGGCGGCGACCGCCGCGATGCCCGCCGCGCTCGCCACGCGAAGGTGGGCAGACAGGCGGGTCACCCCGTCACTCTATCCAGAGACGGCGGCGCGCCGCTCCGACCAGAACAGGGGGCGTCGGTCGAGGAGGGGCTCGGCGACGTCGTCGCTCGACCAGCCGTGCCCGAGAGCGGTTCGCAATGCTGCCATGTTAGATTATGCATGCTGTCAACGACGATGGGAGACTCCGGATGAACGGTCTGCGCAGAGCCTTGGCGATCCTGACCCTGTGGGTGCCCGCCGCGACGATCCTCTGGACATGGATGCTGTGGAAGGGCCGATTGCCCGCCCACCTGCCCACGCACTGGGGCGTCGGCGGACCGGCCGACGCGGTGACGAGCGCCCCGGTCTTCCTCGGATGGCTGCTCGGAGTGAGCACGGCATCCGCGCTCATCGGGTCGATCGTGGTGCTCGCCGGGAGGCTGGGCGAATGGGGACCCCGGGCGACCGGCGCGTTCACCGGCGGCGCCGCCGCGCTCGTGCTGGGCATGTGGCTCGGGAGCACCGTCCCGTCGCTCGATGTGCCCGACCCGTTCACGGTCCGCATCGGCGCCTGGGCCCTGGTGACGCTCGCCGCCCCCTGCTACGGCCTGGTCCAGCTCGCACTCCTGCCCCGGGGGTCGACTCCGCCGGTCGAGCTGTCGGCCGACGCCGACCGCCCGCTCGCAGCAGCGTCGCTTCCCGCCCGTCCGTGGAGCCGCACGGTGACCTCCCGGCTGCTCCTCGGCGCGACGGCCCTGCTGCTGATCCTCGGTGTCGTGCTCTTCGCGCCTTCCGCCGCCCGCGATGGGATCGGCGCGCTGGGGTGGACGGCGGTCGTCTATCTCGCCGTCGTGCTGATCGTCGCCGCTTTCTGCGTCTTCCGGGTGACCGTCGACGCGAGAGGCCTCCGCATCACGTCCGGGCTGCTGGGCATCCCGCTGAAGCGCATCGCCCCCGCGGAGATCGCGGCGATCGAGGTCACGACGCTCGAACCGATGCAGTGGGGCGGCTGGGGGTACCGGGTCATGCCGGGACGATCGGCGATCATCCTCCGGCGAGGCCCTGGCCTCGTGATCACCCAGCACGACGACCGCCAGTTCGCGATCACGCTCGACGATCCGGAGGAGCCGGCGAGCACCCTCCTCGCGATGGCGGAGGGCGCGGGCGCGTCGCCGGTGTGAGGGCGCGTGGCGGGGCGCCTAACCGGCGTACGAACCCGTCAAGCGCACCGCGCCTCCGTCGACGCCCTTCGCACCCTGCTCGAACCCGGTGAGGTCGCGGGCCGAGGTCGAGACGGTGCCCACCGGCCAGGTCGGGATGCCGTCGGCCGTGATCGCCGCGGCGACCGCGTCGGCGGCCTCCGGTGCGACGACGGCGAACATCCCGACGCCGAGGTTCCAGGTGCCTTCGGACGACTCGAGCGTGCTGCCCGCGAGGTCGCTCAGGATGCGGAAGACGGGGCTCGGCGACCACGTCGAGCGCTCCACCTCGACCCAGGAGCCGACCGGGAGCACGCGGGCGAGGTTCGCCGCGATGCCGCCGCCGGTCACGTGGCTGAGCGAGTGCACGGCGCCGCGCAGCGACGGCTCCCGCAGCACGCGCAGCAGCGGGGAGGTGTAAAGACGGGTCGGCTCCAGGAGGGCCTCGCCCACCTGGCCGCCGAATTCGTCGGAGTGGTCGGTGAAGCCGATGCCGCGCTGGGCCAGGATGTGGCGCACCAGCGAATAGCCGTTGGAGTGCAGGCCGGAGGAGGCCATCGCGAGCACGACATCCCCGTCGCGCACGCGCTCGGCGCCGAGCAGCTCGTCGGCCTCGACCGCGCCCACGGCGGCTCCCGCCACGTCGTAGTCGTCGGGGCCGAGCAGCCCGGGGTGCTCGGCGGTCTCGCCCCCGACCAGAGCGGTGCCGGTGGCCTCGCAGGCGCCCGCGATGCCCGCGACGATCGCGGCGATGCGCTCGGGCACGACCTTGCCGCAGGCGATGTAGTCGGTCATGAACAGCGGGCGCGCGCCCACCACGATGATGTCGTCGACCACCATGCCGACCAGGTCCTGGCCGATGGTGTCGTGCTTGTCGATCGCCTGGGCGATGGCGACCTTGGTGCCGACGCCGTCGGTGGAGGTCGCCAGCAACGGCCGGCGGAAGTCCTTCAGGAACGAGACGTCGAAGAGCCCGGCGAAGCCGCCCACTCCCCCGAAGACCTCGGGGCCCTGGGTGCGGGCGACGGCGGCCTTCATGAGCTCGACCGCGCGGTCCCCGGCGGCCGTGTCGACGCCCGCGGCGGCGTAGGAGGAGGACGAGGATGCGGTGGGTTCGGTCACCCGCCAATCGTACCGGGCGACGGGGCCGCCCCTCCCCCTGGCCTACTCCTGGCGGCCCGGGTCCCCGAAGGAGAGCAGGCGCTCGTACTCGGAGTCCGGTCCCGGCTCGCAGCCGTCGGAGGCGGCGTCCGCACCGGTGTCGGTGTCGGCGACGGTCTCCTGCGGGCGCTCGAGCAGGTTCTTGCCCAGGTGGTGCGCATCCGGAAGCTCGATCGGGTACTTGCCCGTGAAGCAGGCCGTGCAGAGCAGTTCGCGCGGCTGCTCGGTGGCGCCGATCATGCCGTCCTCCGACAGGTAGCCGAGGCTGTCCGCGCCGATGGACTGGCGCACCTCCTCGACGCCGAGGCCGGTCGCGATGAGCTCGGCCCGCGAGGCGAAGTCGATGCCGTAGAAGCACGGCCAGGTGATGGGCGGGCTGGAGATGCGCACGTGCACCTCGGCGGCTCCGGCCTCCCGCAGCATCGAGACGAGCGCGCGCTGCGTGTTGCCGCGCACGATCGAGTCATCGACCACCACGAGACGCTTGCCCTTGATGACCTCCTTGAGCGGGTTCAGCTTGAGCTTGATGCCGCGCTGGCGGATGGTCTGCGAGGGCTGGATGAACGTGCGGCCCACGTAGGAGTTCTTGACCAGGCCCTGCCCGAACGGGATGCCGGACGCCTGCGCGTAACCGATGGCGGCGGGGGTGCCGGACTCGGGAGTCGGGATGACGAGGTCGGCCTCGACGGCGTGCTCGCGGGCCAGCTGGCGGCCCATCTCGACGCGGGCCTCGTGCACACCGCGACCGGAGATGGTGGTGTCGGGACGCGCGAGGTAGACGTACTCGAAGACGCAGCCGGCGCGCTTTTCGGGCGCGAAGCGGGTGGTGCGCAGGCCGTTCTCGTCGACGGCGATCAGCTCGCCCGGCTCGACCTCGCGCACGAAGCTCGCGCCGACGATGTCGAGCGCCGCGGTCTCGGACGCGACGACCCAGCCGCGCTCGAGGCGGCCGAGCACCAGCGGGCGCACGCCCTGCGGGTCGCGGGCCGCGTAGAGGGTGTGCTCGTCCATGAAGACGAGGCAGAAGGCGCCGCGCAGACGCGGGAGCACCTCCAGGGCCGTCGCCTCGAGGGTGTGGTCGAGGTCGCCGGTGAGGAGCGCGGTGACGACCGCGGTGTCGGTGGTGTTGCCGCGGGTCAGCTCGCCGTCGAGCTCCGGGTACCGCTCGTGCACGAGCTGCATGAGCTGCGCGGTGTTGGTGAGGTTGCCGTTGTGACCGAGAGCGACGGTCCCGCTGGCGGTGCGGCCGAGGGTCGGCTGCGCGTTCTGCCAGCTGGAGGCGCCGGTCGTCGAGTAGCGCGTGTGGCCGACGGCGATGTGGCCGGTCAGCGAGTTGAGCGCGTTCTCGTTGAAGACCTGCGAGACGAGACCCATGTCTTTGTAGATGAGGATCTTGTCGCCGTCGCTGGTCGCGATGCCGGCCGACTCCTGCCCGCGGTGCTGCAGGGCGTAGAGGCCGAAGTAGCTGAGTTTCGCGACCTCTTCACCGGGAGCCCAGACGCCGAAGACGCCGCACGCGTCCTGGGGTCCTTTCTCACCGGGCAGCAGATCGTGGGTGAGAAGACCGTCGCCTCCGGCCACAGCGGACCCCTTTCTCAAGGTGTGTCGTGATGTTCAGCTCTCGGGGGTCGCGGGCCGGTCGCTCTTCGGCTCGTCGCTCTGCAGCTCGTCGCCGGGCTCCTCCGCGGGGATGTGCACGTCGATTCTATCGGCCTGCACGCTGCGCGCGCGCCGGGAGGTCGCCCGGTCGATCAGCAGCGCGACGAGGGAGCCGAGTGCGACGCCCACGACGACGCAGATCGCGAGCAGGAAGCCGAAGACCGTGCCCCGGTCGTACGTCGGATTCTCCGGGAAGGCGAACGTCAGCACCAGCGCGACGATCGCGAACAGGATGGCGCCGGTGAGCATGAACCGGAAGTAGCGCGGCGAACGGTGCACCCGCACCTCCGCCTCGGTGACGGACGCCTGCTCCTCCGGATTATCGGTCATGCGTCCATTGTCCCTTACGCCGCCTGGGTGGACGCCCACCCCGGCAGCGGCTTCCCCCGCTCAGTAGCGGAGAGGGAGCAGGCCGTCGAGGGACGCGCGCTGGCCCGACGCGTGCACGGAGCCGGAGGCGAGGCCGTCGTCCCAGGTCAGAGCGCCGGAGGCGAGCGCGAGCCAGGTCGTCGGGTCGGTCTCGATGACGTTGGGCGGGGTGCCGCGCGTGTGGCGGGGGCCCGGGATGCACTGGGTCGCCCCGAACGGCGGCACGCGCACCTCCACGGTGTTGCCCGGCGCGCGCTCCGCCAGCAGCTGCAGGAGGTAGCGCACGGCGGTCGCGGTGGTGTTGCGGTCGGCGCCCTCGGCGAGCGCCGCACGCACCGCGGGGCCGCCCTCGGAGTCGGGGATCTTCGCTCGGGCCATGCGTCCATCCTCCCACCGGGGCGGCGGGCACTCACCGCGGCCCTCTAGCATGGTCGCGTGAAGATTCTCGTCCTCGGTTCCGGTGCCCGCGAGCACGCCATCATCACCGCGCTCCTCGCGGAGGAGGCGGGTCACGAGATCGTCGCCGCCCCCGGCAACGCGGGGATCGCGGCCGACGTCGCGGTGGACACCGCGCTCGATCCGCTCGATGGCGCCGCCGTCGCCGAGTACGCGATCGAGAACGGCATCGAGCTCGTCGTCATCGGTCCCGAGGCCCCGCTGGTCGCCGGCGTCGCCGACCCGCTGCGCACCCGCGGCATCCCGGTCTTCGGCCCGGGCAAGGCCGCCGCGCAGCTGGAGGGTTCCAAGACCTTCGCGAAGCGCATCATGGAGGCGGCGGGCGTGCCCACCGGCCGTGCCGTGCGCGCCGGGACCCTCGCCGAGGTCGAGACGGCCCTCGACGACCTCGGCGCCCCCTATGTGATCAAGGCCGACGGACTCGCCGCGGGCAAGGGCGTGCTCGTCACCGAGGACCGCGCCGCCGCGCTCGCCCACGCGGAGCACTACCTCACCCAGGGCGGGGTGCTGATCGAGGAGTTCCTCGACGGCCAGGAGGTCTCCCTCTTCCTCGTCAGCGACGGCCACACCGTCCTCCCCCTCAGCCCGGCGCAGGACTACAAGCGCCTCCTCGACGGCGACGCCGGCCCCAACACCGGCGGCATGGGCGCGTACTCGCCGCTGCCATGGCTGCCGGAGACGTTCGTCGACGAGGTCATCGACACCGTGGCGCTGCCGACCGTCCGCCGGCTGGCCGTCGAGCAGACGCCGTTCATCGGCCTCCTCTACTGCGGGCTCATCATGACCGAGCGCGGCATTCGCGTCATCGAGTTCAACGCCCGCTTCGGCGACCCGGAGACCCAGGTCGTGCTCCCCCGGCTGGTCACGCCGCTGTCGTCGCTGTTGTTCGCGGCCGCGACCGGCGCGCTGGCCGGGATGCCGCGCCCCGAGTTCGCGCTCGACACGGCCGTGACCGTCGTGGTCGCGAGCGAGGGCTACCCGGAGGCGCCGCTGACCGGCCGCCCGATCACCGGGCTGGAGGAGGCCGCGGGCGTTCCCGAGGTCACCATCGCGCACGCCGCGACGGCCCGCGACGAGTCGGGCGCGCTGCTGGCGACCGGCGGACGCGTGCTCTCGGTCGTCGCCCGCGGCACGACCTTCGCCGAGGCGCGCGACCGCGCCTACGAGGCCGTCGGCCGCATCCACCTCGACGGCTCCCAGTACCGCACCGACATCGCGGCCCGCGTCTCCTGACCCACCCGGCCCGCGAGTCAGCCGCCGAGCACAGGAAAAGTGCTCGAAAGCCGGGCGGAATCGAGCACTTTTCCTGTGCTCGCGGGCCGGCTAGCCGAGGAGGCGGGTGAGGAAGGGGTTGCGGAAGCGGCCGGTGGGGTCGAAGCGCTCGGCGAGGGTGCGGAAGTCGTCGAGGCGCGGGTAGAGCGTCGGAACGACGCCCGCGAGGTCGAGATAGAGCTTGCCCCAGTGGGGGCGGGCGCCGAGGGGGAGCAGCGCGTCCTCGAGCGCCGGAAGCACCGCCTCCACGCCCTCCTGATCGCGCACCCAGGTGAAGTGGAGGCCGACCACGTCGGTGCCGTAGGCGCTCGACAGCCAGAGGTCGTCCGCCGCCGCCGTGCGGATCTCGCTGATCTGCAGCAGCGGCGCGAGCAGCGGGGCGAGCGAGCGGACCGCGTCGATCGCCGTCACCGCGTTGGCGCGCGGCACGAGGTACTCGGACTGGATCTCCGCGCCGTTCGACGGCGTGAACTCGAAGCGGAAGTGCGCGAGCCGCTCGCTCCACGGTCCGGGCACGCCGAGCTGCTCGGTCGTGTTGCGCACGTCCATCGTCGCGATCATGTGCCGGGCCTCGGTCAGCGCGGGGGCGCCGAAGAAGTCGTCGCCGATCGGGGAGGGTGTGTCGGCGAGCTCTTTGATCCAGCCGAGGCTCACGGCCTCCTCGTCCCAGTTCGTGAAGAGCGAGACGCTGTAGGCCGCCGAGGTGACCTCGTCGAACCGGCTCGTGACCGCCTCCCACGGCACGCCGCCGAAGAGCCGCTGCCGCACGGTGAAGGTGGGGCGGATGTCGAGGGTGACCTCGAGCACGACGCCGAGCGCTCCGAGCGACACGACCGCGCCGTCGAAGTCGTCGTCCCCGCGACGCAGCTCGACGACCTCGCCGTCGGCACGAAGGATGCGGAGCCCGGCCACCGCCGTCGCGAGCGTCCCGTTGCGGTCGCCGGAGCCGTGGGTGGAGGTCGCGATCGCGCCCGCCACCGAGATATGCGGGAGGGAGGCGAGGTTGTGGAGGGCCCAGCCCGCAGCCTCCAGCTCGCGCGCGAGGTCGCCGTAGCGGACCCCGCCGCCGACGGTCGCGGTGCGCGCCTCCGCGTCGATGCGCACGCCGCCCGGCAGACCGGCCGTGCTGACCAGGAGGTCGTCGGTGTCGGCGAGGTCGTTGAACGAATGGCGGCTGCCGAGGGCCCGCACCGACCGCGCACCCGCGATCAGCTCGCGCAGCTCGTCCACGCTCCGCGGCGTCGCGATGCGGCTCGCGGCGTAGCGGTGGTTGCCGGCCCAGTTCCATTCGTCCACGTGGTCCTCCTTCGCACCGGGATGCGGATGCCCGCGCCCCTCGACCGCCTTCAGTCTAAGGATGTGAACGTGCGCATCGACGCGGTCCGCTCAGATCGCCCACGTCGGTCATTGCCGCGCCGCACCGGGCACGGGTAGCGTCGGCCCCAGGAGCGGCGTCCGCCGCAGGAGGAGGACCACGGTGGCCGAATTCGAGTACGGACCCGCGGAGTTCATCGTCGCCCAATTCGACAGCGACCTGCCGTCGCCGGGGGTCGTGCAGGCCATCCTGGACCTCGTGGCGAGCGGCACCGTGCGGCTGCTCGACCTGCTGATCATCCGGCGGAGCGTCGACGGGAGCGTCGAGCTGCTCGAGCTGGAGGAGATCGGCGATCAGATCGGGATGGCCGACGTGCAGCTCGAGGCGAGCGGCCTGGCGGGCGACGACGACGTGACCGACATCGCCGACCTCATCGAGCCCGGCCGGGCCGGTGCGGTGCTCGTGATCGAGCACGTGTGGGCCAAAGACCTGGCCAGCCGCTTCTTCGCGGCCGGCGGCACCGTCGTGCACACCGAGCGCATCCCCGCGCCGGTGGTCAATGCGATCGTCGCGGGCGACTTCGACGAGAGCGCGCCCGCGGGCGCGGAAGGCTGAGGAGGACACCATGCCGTTCATCGGACGAATGGGACGCCCGGGACTGCTCGGGCTCGCGGCGCGCACCGCCGTCGTCGCCGGGACCGCCACCGCGGTCTCCGGAGGCATGGCCCGCCGGCAGCAGCAGCGCGCGCAGGACAGCTACGAGCAGCAGCAGTACGAGGCCCAGCAGCAGCAGGCGCAGATGCAGGCGGCGGCTCAGCAGGCCGTCGCGCAGCAGCAGCCGCAACAGGCGGTTGCGGCACCCGCTTCTGCCGCCGACGATCTCATGGCGCAGCTGCAGCAGCTGGCCACGATGCACACGCAGGGGCTCCTCGACGACACCGAGTTCGCCGCGGCGAAGGCGAAGCTGCTGGGCTGAGCCTCCCCCGCCCGGCGTCAGCCGCGGTAGCCGGGGTGGCCGTCGGGCGTGAGACCGGTGCCGGCGGACAGCTTCTGGAGCAGCGCCGCGAGGGTGACGCGCTCGTCGGGTTCGAGGGCGGCGAGCACGTCGGCCTGATGCTCCTCGGCCACGGCGCGCAGGCGGCCCAGCATCGCGCGCCCCTCGGCGGTCAGGGACAGCGCGTTGTTGCGCCGGTCGGCCTCGTTGCGTTCGCGGTCGACCAGCCCGCCCGACGAGAGCTCGTCGAGCAGAGCGACGATCCGGCTCGGCGGCGCACCGAGGGCGTGGGCGACCTCCCGCTGGCTGATCCCCGGCCGCTGGCCGATGATCCGGATCGCTCCGGCCTCGCGCGCACTGAGTCCGAGCGCGGCGACGCGGGCCTGGAAGCGGTCCGCGGCGGAGGCGCCGACCTGCGCCAGCAGGAAGGCGGTGCGCGGCGGCACGGCGTCGGATGGGGAGCTCACCTGAACAGAATAGCTGTTGCGTGTAACGATTACACTATGTAACGATTACGTTTATGAACGATTCACCCACGAAGCGGCGCTCCGGCGGACCACCGCTCGGCGGCCTCGCCGTCGTGCACGCCGCGCTCGTCCTCCTCGCCCTCGTCGTCGGGTTCGCCGCCGCCGGGCCGGACGCGTTCGTCTCGCCCTACGCGGGGGCCGCGGCCGTCGCCGCTCACGCTCAGCAGGATCCCGTCGCCCTCCGGGTCGTCGCGCTCCTCCAGTTCGGCTCGGCCGTCCCGCTCGGCATCCTCGCCGCCACCGCCTTCGCACGCCTGCAGCGGCTGGGCGTGCGCGTCCCGGGCCCCTCGATCGGGTTCGCCGGCGGTCTGACGGCGTCGGTCCTCCTGATGATCTCGGCGTTCAGCACCTTCCTGCTCTCCCGGCCCGAGCTGACCACCGACCCGCGGCTCGCGCTCGCGTTCTCGTTCGCGGCGTTCCTCACCGGCGGCGTCGGCTACGCCACCGGTCTCGGCCTCCTCGTCGCCGGGATGGCCGTCCCCGCGCTCATCCTGCGACTGGTGCCGCGCTGGCTGGCGTGGTCGGGGCTCGTGATCGCGGCGCTGGCGGAGCTGACCTTCCTCTCGCTCGCGATCGAGCCGCTGCAGTTCCTGCTGCCGATCGCCCGCTTCGGCGGGATCGCGTGGCTCGTCGTCGCGGGCTTCCTCTTCCCGACGGACCGGCGGGATGTGCGCGAGCGGAACCGGGCGGCAGCGTGAGCGCCGCGCTCGTCGTCGGCGCGAACGGCCTCATCGGCCGGGAGATCTGCCGTGCGCTCGCGGCCGACGGCCACACGATCCTGCCGCTCGCCCGGGACGCGATCGCGCTCGACGAGCTGGTCGTCGCACTGCGCGCCGAGGGGATCGACTGCGGGGCGCCGATCGCAGTGGACGCCACGGACGACGCGGCCCTCACCGGCGCCATCGAGCGGCTGGCCCGGGAGCGGGCGTTCACCGTTTGCGTCAACAACGTCGGACGCGGCCACCGGCCCGTCCCGCTCGCCGACCAGGATCCGGCCGAGTTCGATGCGATCGTCGCCGTCACCTTCCGCAGCGTGGCCGTGGCGATGCGCGCCGAACTGCGGGCGCTCCGGGCCATCGACGGGCCGCGTGCGATCGTCAACGTCGCCTCGAGCGCGGGCATGGCAGCGGCTCCCGGGATGTCGGCGTACGTCGCCGCCAAGCACGCGGTGGTCGGGCTGACCCGCACCGCCGCCCTCGACGAGGCCCGGGGCGGCATCCGCGTCAACGCCGTTGCGCCCGGCCCCATCGAATCGGGCCCGATCCTCGCGCAGAGCGCGGAGACTCGCGCCCACGTCGGGGCGCAGATGCCCGTCGGGCGGATGGGTCGCGCCGACGAGGTCGCCGCCGCCGTCGCGTGGCTCGCCTCCCCCGCCGCCTCGTATGTGACGGGCGTCGTCCTGCCCGTGGACGGCGGCAAGTCGGCCTGACGCCAGCCCCTACGATGGACGGGTGAGCGAACTGGCGGGATGGGTCCACAGCTACTCGGGCAAGGTCCGAGACCTCTACGTGCCCGAGGGCGCGACCGGTCTCGACGACGCGGACGCCGTCCTGGTCGTCGCCAGCGACCGGGTGAGCGCCTTCGACCACGTGCTGTCGCCGGGCGTCCCGGGCAAGGGCGAGCTGCTGACCGCGCTCAGCCTGTGGTGGTTCGACCAGCTGGACGACGTTCCCAACCACCTCGTCCCCGACCACGAGCTGCGCCGCGATGGCGCCGACGATCGCGTCGTGGAGCGCATCCCGGTGGAGGTCTCCGGCCGCGCGATGCTGGTGAAGCCGCTCGACATGTTCCCGATCGAGTGCGTCGTGCGCGGGTACCTCACCGGCAGCGGCTGGGCGGAGTACCAGGCGAGCCGGAGCGTGTGCGGCATCCCGCTGCCCGACGGCCTGAGCAACGGCGACCGCCTGCCCGAGCCGCTCTACACCCCCGCGTGGAAGGCGCCGCTCGGCGAGCACGACGAGAACATCAGCTTCGAGCGCACGGTCGAGCTCGTCGGTCCCGAGATCGCGGAGGAGCTGCGCCGTCTCTCGCTGCAGGTCTACTCGCGCGCGGCGGGCATCGCCGAGGAGCGCGGCGTCATCATCGCGGACACCAAGTTCGAGTTCGGCGCCGACCGCGCGACCGGCGAGATCACGCTGGCCGACGAGGTGCTCACGAGCGACTCCAGCCGGTACTGGGATGCGCAGGTCTACGCGACCGCGGGGACCGCCGAGGAGCGCATGGCGAGCTTCGACAAGCAGATCGTGCGCGACTGGCTGGCGGCCAACTGGGACAAGACCGGCACCCCGCCCGAGCTGCCCGCCGAGATCGTGGAGCGCACGACCGCGCGGTACCGCGAGCTGCTGGAGCGACTGACCGGGGCGTGACGCCCGGCGCGCTCGCGCCCGCACGCACGACGAAGCCCTCCCACCGAACGGCGGGAGGGCTTCGTGCTGTCGGAGCGCCGGAGCGTCAGTCCGTGACCGGAGCGGCGTGGAGGCCGTGCGGCGGCTCCTCGCCGTCGGACAGGTCCGTCGCGGGCGGGACGTCGGCGGCGTGCGATCCGTGGACCACGGCGTCGACCGGGACCGGCGCGGCGTGCGCACCGTGGCCTCCCGCAGCCCCGGCCGAGGCACCGGCGGCCTCGGTTGCGGCAGCGTCACGCGCGGCGTCGGCACGGGGCCCCCACGCCGGCGGCTTCGGCTTCGCCCACCAGATCACGATCAGCGCGCCGAGGAAGGCGACCGCCGCGGGGAGCAGCAGGGCCTCCGACATCGCCTGGGTGAACCCGGCGTGGAGGAACTGCGGCAGCTCCGTGCCGGCGGCGGCCTCGTTGACGTTGCCACCACCGGGGACCTTCGGCAGGTCGACGGCGAGACGGCTGGAGATCAGGGCGGCGATGGACGCGCTGCCGAGCACCGCACCGATCTGACGCGTGGTGTTGAAGACGCCCGAGCCGGCGCCCGCCTGGTTCATCGGGAGGTTGCGGGTCGCGGTCGCCGAGATCGGCCCCCAGACGCCCGACATCGCGATGCCCATGAGGGCGCTCGGGATGAGCAGCCACCAGATGGTCACATCCGGGGTCAGCATCCGCGAGTAGAGGAACAGCGCGATCGCGAAGAGCAGGAGGCCCGGCGCGGCGATGTACTTCGGGTTGATCTTGTCGATCAGGCGACCCATCAGCGGCGCGAGCACGCCGGAGAACACGGCGGTGGGCGCCAGCATCAGCGCCGACTCGGTCGGCGTGAGGCCGCGGACGGTCTGGAAGTAGAACACCAGCGGCAGCGCCATGCAGGTGACGGCGAAGCCGACGGTCGTGATCGCGCCGTTCGAGAGCGAGAAGTTGCGGTCGCGGAACAGCGGGAGCGGCAGCAGCGGCTCCTTCTTGTTCATCGCCTGCCAGATCACGAACGCGATCAGCACGACGATGCCCGAGATGATGAGCCCCCACACGCTGATCGGGCCCCAGATGACGCCCCAGTCGTAGGTGCCGCCCTCCTGGATGCCGAAGACGAGCAGGAACATGCCGACGGCCGACAGGATGACGCCCAGGATGTCGAAGCTGTGCGAGTGCGTCGGGAGCTTCGGCACGAGACGCATCGCGAGGATGAACGCGACGACGCCGACGGGCACGTTGATGAAGAAGATCCACTCCCAGCCGAGGGTGTCGACCAGGATGCCGCCGAGCAGCGGGCCGATCAGGGTCGCGACGCCGGCGACGGCGCCCCACAGGCCCATGGCCGCACCGCGGCGGTCCGGCGGGAAGATGCGGGTGATGACCGCCATCGTCTGCGGCGTCATGAGTGCGGCGCCGAGGCCCTGCACGACACGGGCGGTGATCAGCATCCCGATGCCGCCGCCGGGCATGTCGCCGGCGAACCCGCACCAGGCGGAGGCCAGCGTGAAGATCACGAGGCCGACCAGGTAGATGTTCTTCGGGCCGAACCGGTCGCCGAGGCGGCCGGTGATGAGCAGGGGCACGGCGTAGGCGAGCAGGTACGCGCTGGTGACCCAGATGACCGCGTTGTAGTCGGTGCCGAGGTCGAGCCCCTTCATGATGGAGGGGTTGGCCACCGACACGATGGTGGTGTCGATGAGGATCATGAAGAACCCGACGACCAGGGCCCAGAGGGCCGGCCAGGGCTTCAGTTCTCGTTCCATGGGTGTCTTTCTCTCAGTGCTGCTTGTGGTCGTCCCAGGAGATCTCTCCCGAGACGAGGTCGTCGATGAGGGCCTCGAGCGTGGCCACGTCGGCCTCCGCCATCGCGCGCAGGTAGCGCACGTCCATCCAGTACCGGGCGGGGAGGCCTTTGGCCTTGACCTTGCGGATCGCCTCGTCGAGGAGCTCGATGTCCTCGCGGATGAGGGAGACGCGCTGCCGGAGCAGGGCGACGACGGTCTCGGCGGGGAGGTTGTTGGACTCGCCCAGCCCGACCGGGAACTCCGGATATTCGTTGACGGGTGTGCCGACGATGTCGGCGATCCGCTCACGGAGGGCCTGCGTGCCCTCGGCGGTGATCTCGTAGGTGGTGCGCTCGGGACGGTTGCCCTCGCGCTCGGTGCCGGTCGCCCGGACGAGGCCGTTGCCGGCCATCCGATCGACCGTGTGGTAGAGCGATCCGGGGCGCACCTTGACGAGCCGGTCCTCCGAGCGCTGCACGAGGGTCTGGTACATCTCGTACGGATGCGTCGGCCCTTCGGCGAGCAGCGCGAGCGCCGCCACGGCGAGCGGGGTGAGGGGGGTGGGAGTCATGTGTGTTGTTCCGGATCGATTGTTCCGTGGTGATTATTCCGTGTGGAATAGTACGCGGCGAAGGATTCGGATGTCAACCCTCAGCCGCGCATCCCCGCATTCAGCGCCAGCAGCTGCTCCGTGAACTGGCGTGCGCCGCCCTGAGCCGGGTGCCGGATGGCCGGCGCTTCCACGCCCGCCACCGCAAGCGCGCCCTGGGCCTTGCGACCCACGGCGACGACGGTCTCCACCCCGAGGGCGCGGATCAGCTCGAGCGCGACGGGTGCACCGGCGCGCACCTCGGCGGGGCGCGGCGTGCGGTTCGTGCGCGGGTCGCCGGGGACGAACGGGTGATGCGGATACACCGGCCAGGAGAGCGGGAGCGGCCCCTCCCACGAGCGGAAGGCCGCCCACACGTCGCGGCTGGAGGCCTCCCACGGTGCCTGCGGCTCGGGAGGCAGTTCGAGCGCGGCGAGCTCGGGGACGACCCCGGCCTCCACCTCGCGGACGGAGGTGAACGGGACGCCGGTGATCGTCATCCCGCGCCATCCCGGCGCCTCGCCGAGCAGCAGCACCGGCGCGTGCGGCATCGCGAGGTAGCGGCGCAGGTTGCGTTCGCGGCGACGGCCTTCGGGGTCGCTCCCGTACAGGGCTTCGGCGTCGGGCGGCACCGGCACCTCGGCCAGGAGGCGGAAGAAGGTCGCGAGGGGGTCGTCGCTCATGCCTCCACGATGCCACCTGGCACCGACGGCGTCAGTGGCCGGCGTCGGACTTCTTCGACATCCGGTCGATCGCGGCGAGCGCCACGGCGGAGAGGATGAAGACGCAGTGGATGACGACCTGCCAGAGCACGCCCTGCGACGTGTAGGTGTCGCCGGTCACATTCTCAGCGCCCGGGGCACCGAGGTCGCCGACCTCGATGAAGGTCTTGAGGAGGTGGATGGACGAGATGCCGATGATCGCCATCGCGAGCTTCACCTTGAGGACGTTGGCGTTGACGTGCGACAGCCACTCGGGCTGGTCGGGGTGCCCGTCGGTGTTGACGCGCGAGACGAAGGTCTCGTAGCCGCCGATGATCACCATGATCAGGAGGTTCGCGATCATCACGACATCGATGAGGCCGAGCACGACCAGCATCACCTCGGCCTCGTTGATGTTGCCCTCGACGACGACCTTCTCGGCGAGGTGCCACAGCTCGACGATGAACACCCAGACGTAGATCGCCTGCGCGACGATCAGCCCGAGGTAGAGGGGAGCCTGCAGCCAGCGGCTGAAGAAGATCAGCGAGCCGATGGCGCGGCTCGCCGGACCGGGCTGCCGGTGCTGCAGCGACGGCGTGGGCGGGCTCGGCGGCACGGGCGGCTGAGCCTCGGAATCGGTGGTGCGGGGACGGGTGGTCGGGTCGACGGTCTCGATCACGGGGGTTCCTCACGGGGTTCGGGAGCTCGATCCTAGAGAACCGAACATGTGAGAACGCTCAGGAACGGCTACGGCCGCACGCCCACGCGCGGGTGCCCGGTCGCGGCGAGGGCCGCATCCACCTCCTCCAGCGGGAAGACGACGCCCACCTGCTCGGCGAACGGGTAGCGGCGGCCGCCGTCGGACAGGAAGCGGACCGCCTGCTCCAGGTGCCGCGGGGCGTAGTTGTGCACACCGCGGATGGTGAGGAGGCGGCGGACGAGCTGCTCGGGCGAGACGGCGAGGTCGGGTCCGGGGAAGACGGAGCCGACGAGCACCAGCACGCCTCCCACGTCCACGGTGGCGAGCAGGCTCCGCACGGCGGCGGCGGTCCCCGACAGCTCCAGGGCGATCGTGGGCGCGGCGGCGCGACCTCCGGCCTTGGCGAGCGCGGTCGCGAGCCCGACCGGCGAGTCGGCGGCAGCGCGCGGGTCGACGATCGCGGCGGCCCCGAACGCCAGGGCGAGCTCGCGGCGCTCGGGCACGGGGTCGCTCACGACGACGCGGGCGCCCGCCTCGGTCGCCATGGCGGCCGCGGTGAGGCCGAGCATCCCGGCGCCGGCGATGAGCACGAGCGACCCGTCCAGCGGCACGATCTCGGAGGCCGCCTCGAGGGCGGCCGCGACCGTCGCGGTCGAGCACGAGGCCGGGGCCAGGACGGCGGCGGGGAGGTCGTCGGGGACCGGGACGATCGGAGTGCCGTCGAGGATGTGGGTGTGCGTGGCGAAACCGCCGGACAGCTCCCAGCCGCGGCGCATGCGCTCGTGACCGTACTTCTGGAGGTTCAGGCACTTCTGGGGGAGGCCGCGGCGACAACGTGCGCACCGGCCGCAGGGCACGGCCACCGACCAGACGACCCGCTCCCCGAGCGACACCCGGTGCCCGTCGGTCGTCTTGGCTCCGCCCCGCCCGAGCGCGACGACCCGGCCGACCTGCTCGTGGCCGAGCACCAGCGGCGTGGGCGCCGACCGGTGACCCAGCACGGTGTGCACGTCGGAGCCGCAGACGGTCGCGAGCTCCACCTCCACCAGCACGTCACCGGGCGCGAGACGCACGCCGGGGACGGCGACGGCCTCATGCCGGTGCCCCTCGCCCGGCCACACCATCGCCGTCGCCGACGGATACACGCTGACCCCCATCCCCAGGCTCGCCGGCGGTGCGACGACGCGCGGGGTCACGGCTTTGATCGTCACCGGGCGGCCGACCCCTCGGCAGGGGCGAGAGCGGAGGGGGTGGCGGGGGCGGCGCGGTCGTCGGCGGAGACTGCCAGGGCGGCGGCGTCATCCTCGTCGTCGTCCTCGTCCTCGTCCTCGTCCTCGAAGTCGGCGAGGTCGTCGTCCTCGTCGTCGTATTCCTCGTCGTCGTACTCGGCGTCCTCGTCGGCGAAGCCGAGCAGCTCGGCGAGGGCGGCGACGCTGTCGACGACGGCGTCCGCTCCCGCGTCGAGCAGGGTGCGCTCGTCGTGCGATCCGCTCAGCACGCCGACCACGAGGCCGGCGCCCGCCGCGATGCCGGCCGCGAGGTCGGTGGCCGTGTCGCCCACGACGACCATGCCGTCGACCGTGGTCGTCCCGGTCCGCAGCACCGCGGTCAGCGGGAGGTCGGGGTACGGGCCGCCGCGTCCGACCTCGTCGGCGCTCAGGGCGGCGTCGGCGAGGTCCGCCCAGCCGAGCGCGTCGAGAACGGCGTCCAGGGTCGCGCGGGAGAATCCGGTCGTGAGCGCCACGGCCACCCCCGACTCGCGCAGGAGGCCGACGAGCTCCTCCGCACCCGGGACGGCGCGGACACCCTCGGCGGCGACGAGGTCGGCGTAGGCCGACTCGAAGAGGGCGTTGGCGTGCTCCGCCTGGTCGTCGTCTCCCGTGAGGCCGCGGAAGACGGCGCGCGTCGACTGGCCCCGGGTGCGCCGCACATAGGCGAGCGCGGCGGCGCGCTCCCCGGCGGTGGTCGTCAGCCCTGCGGCGTCGGCCGCGTGCACGAAGGCACGCTCGACGAGACCGTCGTCGGCGACGGTCGTGCCGATCAGGCCGAGCACGACGAGCTCGAGGTCGGCGAGCTCCTCGTCCTCCTCGGGCTCGATGATGGCGGTGTCGTCGAACTCGCTGGTGATGCGGCCGTCAGGGGTCACGGTGGTGCCTTTCTCGTGTCTCGTGCAGACGTGTCAGTGGGCGCGTGCGCCGGCGGTCGCCAGCACGCCGGGGGCGGAGGCGAACAGCTCGTCGACGACGCGGTCGGCGAGGCCCAGCCCGGTGGTCATCCCGATGCCCGTCATCACCGACACCACGCGCACGTCGGGCTGCGGGGCGGCGACCAGGAACTCGTCGGGGGCGGATGCGTAGACGCCCTGCCAGCGCTCGCGCACGCGGAGCCGGTCGGTGCCGAAGAGGGCGCGGGCGCGCTCCAGCAGCAGCTCGAAAGCCTCCTCGGACTGGAAGGGCGGGACGTCCGAGCCGAGGCGGTGGGTGTCGCCGACGAGGAGCGAACCGTCCGGCCGCTGCGTGTACATCTGGTTCACATCGAGGGCGGCGAGCGCGGGATGCTCCGCCGCCAGCCGCTCCCGCAGGGCGCCGGCGCTCGGCGTGCGGGCGAAGCCCGGGTAACGCACCAGCGACCAGCCGGTGAGGAGCGGGGCGGCGAGCGGGTGGTCGAGCTCCGCATCGACGAGCATCATGTCGAGACTGCACCGCACCATCCCGTGCGCCTCGGCGACGCCCGGGAAGAGCTGCTCGACGTCGTGGTTGACCGCGACGACCACCGCGTCGGCGGCGAGACGCCCGCGGGAGGTGTGGACCGTGCCGGTCTGCACCCCGCCGACGGCGGTCTGCCAGTAGAAGTCGACGCCGTGCGCATCCAGCCAGCGGACGATCGCGGGCGCCGCCTCGCGCGGGTCCACCTGCAGATCGGCGGGCAGGAAGGCGCCGCCCATCGCGACGCCATCGGCGACGGGGATGCGCTCGCGCACCTCCGCCGGCGTGAGCATCCGCACCTGCCGGCCGCCCCGCTGCTCACGGAACTCCTCGAGCACCGCCAGCTCGTCCGGCGCCTGCGCGACGACGACGGTGCCCGACTCCCGCAGCCAGAACCCGGCCTCCGGAGCGAGCGTCAGCCACAGCTCGCGGGCCAGTTCGGCGTACGCCCTGGCCTCCCCGTCCTGCCCGGTCACGCACAGATGACCGAAGTTGCGCACCGAGGCGCCGTACGGCCCGGAGGCGCGATCGAGGACGGCGACGGTCAGCCCCCGGCGCAGCGCCGCCACCGCGTGACCGAGGCCGACGATGCCGCTGCCGACGATCGCCAGATCGTAGTGCCTGCCCATTCCGCCCCTCCTGTAGGGCACACGCTAGGCCGCGGGGACGACGGTGGCGCGACGGCCGGGTAACCGGCAGGTGAACGACTCAGGGGAGTCGGGGGGTGGCGGGGGTGGCGCGGGTGGCGGGGGTGGCGGGACGGCGTCGGCAACGGAGGGGGCCGACCGCGACGCGCGCGAGAAGGGCAGGGAACGGAGGAGGTGCGGGGCGAGCCGCGGGCTATCTCCTCCGGTGAAGCCGGCGTCGGTAACGGAGGGGGCCGACCGCGACGCGCGCGAGAAGGGCAGGGAACGGAGGAGATGCAGGGCGAACCGCGCGGGATCTCCTCCGGTGGCCCGGTCGGGCCTGCGCTCAGGGGCGGCTGACGCGGACGAACGCGTCGGCCAGCACGCCGTGCCGGTCGCCGGAGACGACGACCGCGCCCACGCGGTGCTCGCCCGGCTCCAGCACGAACGCCGTGTAGCCGTTTCCGCTGTCGTCGAGGGTGATGGTCCTGCCGGTCGAGAGGCCGTCCACCCACACCTCGACCGTCGCGCCCGGGGCGTCGTGCACGATGAGGATCACGGAGAGGGGCGCTCCGACCGCGAGCACACCGGGCACGCTCGCGGTGCCGTTCACCACCGCAGACGGCTCGGAGACGTTGCCCGCCGGATCCGTCTGGCGCGCGGTGAGGGAGTAGTTCGCGGAGGCGAGGATCAGCTCCCCGGTGCTCCAGCCTCCGGTCGCGTCGGCCGTCACCGTCGCGAGCGGGCGGTCGCCGTCGGAGACCACGACGCTGGCACCGGGCTCGGCGGTCCCGGAGACGATCGGGGCCATCCGGCCGGCGAGGTCGCCGGAGCCGGTGTCGACGGACGTGATCACCGGCGGGAGCGCCGTCCGGTCGACGATGAGCCCGAGCACGGTGGGCGCGGAGGAGCCGGCCGTCGTCGCCTGGACGAGCACGAGCGTCCACGCGCCGTCGGTCAGTGCGGAGAGGTCGGCGGTGAGGGCCCAGGTGCCGGCGGAATCGACGGTCGCGGTGCCGAGGGGCGTGGAGGCAGTGGAGGCGTTCGGGGTGGTGGAGGTGGCGGGGACCGGGGCGGCAGAGGCGGCGCTGGTACCCGTGGCGGAGGCGGCGCCGGTACCCGTGGAGGTGGCGGCGGCGCGGGCAGTGCCTGCGCGCTGCGCGACCACCGAGACGACGGCGCCCGGGGTGCCGGTGCCTGCGATGTCCACGAACGTGGCGGAGGTGGCGCGCGTCGCATCCCACGGCGACGTGACGACGGGCGCGAGCGGCGGCTGCGGGTTCGTCGGGTTCGTCGGATTCGTCGGATTCGTGGGCGTGGTCGGCTTCGTCGGCGCGACGGGCGTCGCGGGGCCGGCGGGCGTCTTCGGTGCGGCGGGAGTCGACGGTGCGGTCGGGGCCGGGTCGGCGGGCGCGTCCTGCGCGGGCGGAGTCGCGGGCGGGGTCACCGGCGGGTTCGCGGGTGGAGCGACGACGGGCGTCTGGGGGAGGCCGCTCGCCACGCCACCCGGCGCTCCCCCGGCCGACGACGGAGGGGCGGCCGCGACGATCGGGGCCGAGGGCCCGTGGTCGCCGCTGGAGGGGAACAGCTGTGGTCCGAGCACGAAGGTTCCGGCGACCGCCGCGGCGGCGAGGAGTGCGCCTCCCGTCGTCCAGCCCGCGATCGCGACCCCGCTCGCCGCGCCGCCCGCGGCCGTGCCGCCGGACGCGCCCGCGGAGGAGACGGCGCTCGAGACGGAGGACGGCATGGGGGTCGCAGCTCCGGCGGTCGCCGCGACGGCGTTGTGGCCGCCCTGGATCCAGGCCGCGTACGCGGCGGCAGCGCCGGCCCCGACGGTCAGGGGCAGCACGATGAGAGCGAGGCGCGAGCCGACCTCCTCGGCCTCGCCGAGCACGATGGTGCAGCGGGCGCAGGAGAAGAGGTGCTTCTCGAACCGCACGGTGTCGCGGGTGGCGAGCTTGTTCCGCGTGTAGGCGCCCATCCGGTCGGTCACCCACCGGCACTCCGAGTCCTCGTCGAGGGACTGGAGGTGCGCCTGGATCCACGCCTGGCGCAGCCCCTCCCGCGCCCGGTAGGCGAGCGCGGAGACGCTGTTGGGCGCGAGGCCGAGGAGCGGGGCGACCGTCGCCGGGCTCAGCTGCTCGACGTCGCAGTACCAGAGCACCTCCTGCCACCGGTCCGGGAGGGAGCGGAAGGCCTGCGCCGTCAGCGAGCGGTCGAGCGCCTTCAGGGTCGTCGACTCGGTGGTCTCGGGGTCCGGGATGGTCTCGGCGTCCTCGAGGGGGGTCTCCTTGCGGTCCCTGCCCCACGACGCGGCGAGGTTGCGGATGGTCGTGAAGAGATAGGGGCGGAAGCCGACCTGCGGGCCCTTGCCGTTCTGGACCGCCTGGAAGATCTTCGTGAACGCCTCGGCGACCAGATCGTCCGGGTCGATGCTCGAGGACGCCGACCGCGCAACGGCGAGGCCGGCGCGGGAGTGCCGGCGCCACAACTCCGCATAGGCGCGTTCGTCCCCCGACCGGGACCGCTCGACGAGGTCGCCGTCGGAGACCTCGTCCACGGGCTCGGGCCGGGGCGCGCGACGGAGCAGCGGGCGCCGGGAGGGCTGCGCACGCTGCGGGTCGCGAGGGGACATCGGGCTTCTCAATCGTGAGTCGGGTCGCTGGGTCGGGAAGGAGGGAGGCGGCTGGAGCGCCGCATCCAAGAGACGCGGAGGAGGCCGGATCATGACGCGACTCGACCGATTTCGATCGATTCGCGCGAATCGCGTCATGATCCGCGCACTGCCCCGTCCCTTCTCCGAGCGCACACCCGAGCGCGCTCCGAGCGGTCCGCCACCCGAAGGCGCGACCCGGGGAGACCCGAAACCCCGTCCGCCCGATCAGTGCCCGCCGGCCACCGGCAGGCGCCGTCCGGCGTGCGCAGGACCGTCCGAACCCGAACGAAGGACCGTCATGCATCGCACCGCCGCGCGCGACCCGAACGCGCGCACCCGTTCCACCACCCGTCCCGCCCGCCTCGTCGCCGCGCTCCTCGCCGGCCTCCTCGCGGTCAGCGGCCTGCTCGTCGCCACGGCTCCGGCCGGCGCGGCCGAGATCCCCGGCGCCATCTCGAACGTCACGACCGACAAGTCCTCCTACGGCTACAGCGAGAAGCTCGTCCTGAGCTTCGACTGGGCCGTCCCCGACGGCAGCGCCCCCGGCGACACCTTCTCGCTGATGCTGCCGCCCGAGCTGGCCGCCGCGAGCCTCGCGCGCTTCAGCCTCGACGCTCCGGACGGCACCCCGATCGCGACCGCCGCCTGGAGCGGGCGGACCGCGGTCTTCACCCTCACCGACTACGTGGCGACCCACGACGACGTCGCCGGCACCGGCCACTTCACGGCGCAATGGGATCACACCACCGTGACCGAGACCGGCGGTCCGGTCCAGCTGACGTTCGGCTCGACCCTGACGACCGTCACGATCGCCCCGAAGCCGACTCCCACGCCGTGCACCGTGAACTGCGGACCGCAGCCGGTCCCGACCTCGCGCGGTGCGTGGAAGGGATCCGGCTGGACCGACGGATCGTACGAGGGCACCCGCGACCCGTCGAGCAACATCTCCTGGGTCGTCCAGCTGCCGGGCGATCAGACCGGGTACGCCGGGCCGGTCGACGTCGTCGACACGATCGGCGCCGGGAGCGCGATCGACTGCCCCTCGATCACCGTCACCGCCCGCACCAGCCTGGCCGGAGGGACGCCGAGCACCCCGGTCGACCCGTCGCGGTACACGGTGTCGTGCACGGCCGCCGGCCTCCACGTCGTGCTCGACGCGGTGCACGCCAGCGAGTTCGTCGACATCCGCTACACGGGGACCATCACGGACCAGCGTCTCGGCACCTACTCGAACGCGGTCACGATCAGCTACCCCGGCACGACGGTGACCAAGACCTCCACCATCAAGCGCACCTCGGCCGGCGGTTCCGGCGACGGCGACCAGAGCGTCTCCGTCGGCGACTTCGTCTGGCTCGACACGAACCGGGACGGCCTCCAGAGCACCGGCGAGCAGGGGATCCCCGGCGTCGTGCTCGTGCTCACCGGACCGGACGGCGGCCCCGTGACGAACGTGAGCGGTGCGCCGGTCGGTCCGGCGACCACCGATGCCGACGGCCACTACCTCTTCCCGGGGCTGCCCGTTCTCCCGGCCGGGCAGCACTACACGGTCACGATCGACCGTGCGGCCTCGGCCCAGGCTCTGACCGGACTCACGCCGACCACGGCCGGCGCCGGCTCCGACCGGGCCGTCGACAGCTCGACCTGGGCGGCTACGTCCGGCGACCTCACCACGAACCGCGCCGCGGACCTGACGCTGGACTTCGGGTTCGTCCGCCCGGTCGTGACCCCGACCGAACCGGCCCAGCCGAACGCCGGCGGCACTCCCCCGAGCACGCCCGCGGCGCCGGCCCCGGCTCCGGGAGCGACGCCCGCCGCTGCTGCCCCGATCGGGTCTCTGGCCCACACGGGGTCCGACGTTGTGACACCGCTCGCCGCCGCGGCGGCCCTGATCGCGCTGGGACTGGCGCTCGCCGCCACCGTCTCCTGGCGGCGCCGCCGGGCCGAGCGAGGCTGACCCGTCGCGGGGGACGGAGCCCGACGCCGTCCCCCGCGACCTCCTGGAATCCCTCCGCGACCTCCTTCGCGACCTCCTCCTGGATCTCCTTCCGACTCTCCTTTCCTGTTGCGTATTCGTGACGGTCGGCGCAGAATTGCAGCATGAGTGTGGACGGGAACACCCGCGACATCGAGCCAGACATCGTCACCGACTTCCGCGAGCGGATGTCGTACGGCTCCTATCTGGACCTCGACACGCTCCTGGGCGCGCAGCACCCGGTCAGCCGGCCGGAGCACCACGACGAGCTGCTGTTCATCGTGCAGCACCAGACCACCGAGCTCTGGCTGAAGCTGGTGCTGCACGAGCTCGAATCGGCCCGCGATCTGCTGCGCGCCGACCAGCTGGCGCCGGCGCTCAAGCGGATCGCCCGCGTGAAGCACATCCAGAAGACCCTCACCGAGCAATGGTCCGTGCTCGCGACGCTGACGCCGACCGAGTACGCCGAGTTCCGCGGCTTCCTCGGCAACTCGTCCGGATTCCAGTCGTACCAGTACCGCGCCGTCGAGTTCGTGCTCGGCAACAAGAACGCCCGCATGCTCAGCGTGTTCGCGAGCGATCCCGCCGCCCACGCCCTGCTCGCCGAACTGCTGGAGCAGCCGAGCGTCTATGACGAGTTCCTCCGCTACCTCGCCCGCGCCGGCTACGCCGTGCCGGACGTCGTGCTGGAGCGCGACGTCACCCAGGCCCACGTCTTCACTCCCGAGCTCGTCCCCGTCTTCCGGGACATCTACGAGAACGCGGACGCCCACTGGTCGGAGTACGAGGCCTGCGAGGAGTTCGTCGACCTGGAGGACAACTTCCAGCTCTGGCGGTTCCGGCACCTCAAGACGGTGCAGCGCACGATCGGTATGAAGATCGGCACCGGCGGCTCCTCCGGCGTCAACTTCTTGCAGAGGGCGCTCGAGCTGACGTTCTTCCCCGAGCTGTACGCCGTCCGCACCGAGATCGGCACACCCCGGTGAGCCCGGACGCGGACCCCGCCGGCGCGGTCACGTCCGACGCGGACGCCCCCACGGACGCCGCCGCGGACGCCCCCGTCACCCTCGCATTCGACGCCGTCTGGACCGGCGACGGCTTCCTCGGCCCGACCACGTACCGACTCCGCGGCGACCACCTGGCACCGATCGACCAGACCTCGAACCCCCCTCTCCCCGGCAGCACCACCGACCTCCACCACCTCGGCGGCACCCTCTTCCCCCGCCTGACCGACCACCACGTGCACCTCGGCCTCGTCGACCCCGCGGCACTCTTCCGGAACGGCATCACGCACGCCGCGGACCTCGGCTGGAGCCCGGAGATCGCGTCCACCTGGCTGCACGACGATCAGCGATGGCCGAGCGTGACGATCGCCTGCGCCTTCCTCACCGCGCCCGGCGGCTATCCCACGCGTTCCGGCTGGGCTCCCTCCGCCGCGGCACGGGAGGTCGGGGGACCTCGGGAGGCGCGGCGAGCGGTGCGTGAACAGGTCATAGCAGGAGCCTCCCGCATCAAGGTCGCCCTCAACAGCGAGGCCGGCGAAACAGTGGACAACGCCACTCTCGCCGCCATTGTGGAGGAGGCCGTGACCGCTGGGCTGCCCGTCGTCGCGCACGCACAGGGCACCGGCCAGACCACTCGCGCCATCCACGCCGGCGTCGCCCAGCTGGCGCACACGCCGTTCAGCGAACGCCTCTCCGATCGGGTCATCGCCGACGCCGCCGGTCGCGGGATGAGCTGGATCTCCACGCTCGACATCCACGGCTGGGGAGCCGCGACCATCGAGAGCAGCATCGCCGTCGACAACCTGCGCCGCTTCGCCGCCGCCGGCGGACGCGTGCTCTACGGCACCGACCTCGGCAACGGACCGCTCCCGCTCGGGGTGAACGCCCGCGAGCTCACCGCCCTCCTCTCCGCGGGCCTGGACGGCACGGCCCTGCTGCGCTCGATCGCCGGCGACTCGGGCGACGGCCACCTCAGCCCGGAAGCGCCGATCGGCCCGCGGATCGCCTGGGTTCCCGGCGCCCCTCCCGTCGACCCGGCCCAGCTCCCCGCCTGGCTCGCGACCGCCCGCGGGCTCCACGTCGCAGACCTCCCCGGCCCCAGCCCGGACCCGGGCACGAGAACGCACACGCACGCGCCCTCACCCCACCCCTCCCCCACGCCCTCCTCCCCTCCCACCTCGAGCACCGAAGGACCGCTCCCATGACCGACGACGCCACCACCTCCGCCCTCCTCGCGCCCGACCCGCTCACGGCCGCCCGCGCGCTCGACGGCGCCGACCAGCTCGCCACCTACCGCGAGCGCTTCGTCGGCGTGCCCGACGGCACGGGCGTCACGGCCTACTTCGACGGCAACTCGCTCGGCCGCCCCACCCTCGCGAGCGTCGAGCGGGTGCAGCGATTCCTGCTCGACGGCTGGGGCGGCCGCCTCATCCGCGGCTGGGACGAGGCGTGGATGGAGCTGCCGTTCACGATCGGCGACGCCCTCGGCGATGCCGCGCTGGGAGCCGCCGCCGGTCAGACGTTCATCGGCGACTCGACCACGGTCGTCCTCTACAAGCTCGCCCGCGCCGCCGTGGACGCCGGCCCCGACCGCACCCAGATCGTCCTCGACACCGACAACTTCCCGACCGATCGCTACCTGCTCGACGGGATCGCCCGCGAGCGCGGTCTCGACCTGGTCTGGATCGAGGCGGACACCGAGGCCGGCGTCACCCCCGAGCAGGTCGCGGCCGTCGTCGGGCCGCAGACGGCGCTCGTCGTGCTGAGCCACGTCGCCTACCGCTCCGGGTTCCTCGCCGACGTGCCCGCGATCACGCGGATCGCCCACGACGCGGGCGCGCTCGTGCTGTGGGACCTCTGCCATTCGGCGGGTTCCGTCCCGGTGGAGCTGGACGCGTGGGGCGTCGACCTCGCCGCGGGCTGCACCTACAAGTACCTCAACGGCGGACCGGGATCCCCCGCGTTCGGCTACGTCGCCACGCGCCTCCAGCACCGGCTCGCCCAGCCGATCCAGGGCTGGATGGGCACCAGCGACGTCTTCGCGATGGGGCCGGAGTACCGCCCGGCCGACGGCATCCGCCGGTTCATCAGCGGCACTCCGCCGGTCGTCGGGATGCTCGCCATGCAGGACACGATCGCCATGCTCGCCGAGGCCGGCATCGAGGCGGTGCGGGCGAAGTCCGTCGCCCTCACGGAGTTCGCGGTCGCGCTCGCGGACGAATGGCTCGCCCCGCTCGGCGCGACGCTCGCGAGCCCGCGCGACCCGGACCGTCGCGGCGGCCACGTCACGGTCAACCACCCGGCCATGCGCGAGGTGACCGCTGCCCTCTGGGAGCAGGACGTCATCCCCGATTACCGCAACCCGAACGGGCTGCGCATCGGGCTGTCGCCGCTGAGCACGAGCTTCGAGGAGGTGTGGCGGGGGATGTCCGCCGTGCGCGATGTGCTCGGCGAGCTGACGCATGACTGAGGTCGCCCTCCGCGAGGATCTCGAGGCGAACTCCGGAAGCGCCACCGCGCTGCTGCGCACCATCGTGGGCAGCATGCTGCGCCCGCTGGGCGGGTGGATGTCCGCCGCGGGCACGGTGCAGCTGCTCGGTTCGCTCGGCATCCCGCCCGCCACGGCGCGGTCGAGCATCGCCCGGCTCGTCGCGCGCGGTGTGCTGCGGCGAGCGGCAGGCGAGGGCGGCGCGCCCGGCTACGCCCTCGACCCGGCCGCCGTGCCGATGCTGGAGCGCGGCGACGCGCGCATCTTCGGCGAGCGCCGCCCCGCGACGGCGTGGTGCCTCGTGTCGTACTCGTTCCCGGAGCGCCAGCGGTCGCTGCGGCACCAGCTGCGCCGCCGGCTCGCGGCGATCGGCTGCGGCACGGTCGCGGACGGCCTGTGGATCGGCCCGGCCGCCCTCGAGCAGGAGCTGGCGGAGGTCGTGGCCGAGTTCGACGCCGTGCTGTTCGTGGACGCGGCGGCCCGCAGCGACCTCTCCACGGGTCTCGCGTCCTGGTACGACCTCCCCGCCATCCGCCGCGTGCACGAGGCGTTCCTCGACCGCTTCGGCTCGGTCGACGTCTCGCCCGCGATCGGCGACGAAGAGGCGTTCGCACTGTGGGTGCGCGCGCTCGACGAGTGGCGGGTGGTCCCCTATCGCGACCCGGGACTCCCGCCCGCCGCGCTGCCCGACGGCTGGCCCGGCGATGCCTCCGCCGCCCTGTTCGCGCGCCTGCGGAACACGCTCGAGCAGCGGGCCGTCGCCCATGCCTCCCGCATCGCCGGGCCGGATCGCGTGGCCGCCGCCGCACGGTAGAATCGCAGGCGAACCCCCGACCGCGAGCGAGCAGGAGCGCACCTTTGTCGACGATCGTTGTGGAAGTCATGCCCAAGGCCGAACTGCTCGACCCGCAGGGCAAGGCCGTCGCCGGCGCCCTCTCGCGCATCGGCAAGGGTCAGTTCAGCGGCGTCCGTGTGGGCAAGCGCTTCGAGCTGACCGTGGACGGCCCGATCGACGACGCCACGCGCGCCGCGGTCCGCGAGATCGCCGACGAGATCCTCTCCAACTCCGTGATCGAGGACGTCGTGGGCATCCACTACCCGGACGAGGCCGGCGCCTGATGCGCATCGGCGTCATCACCTTCCCCGGCTCGCTCGACGACCGCGACGCCCTTCGCGCCGTGCGCCTCGCCGGTGCCGAGCCGGTCGCGCTCTGGCACGGCGAGCACGACCTCCAGGGCGTCGACGCGCTCGTCCTCCCGGGCGGCTTCAGCTACGGCGACTACCTGCGCTGCGGCGCGATCGCGAGCCTCTCGCCGATCATGACCGAGGTCGTGGACGCGGCCGCCAAGGGCGTCCCCGTGCTCGGCATCTGCAACGGTTTCCAGATGCTCGCCGAGGCGCACCTCGTGTCGGGCGGCCTGATCCGCAACGACCACGGCAACTTCATCCGCCGCGACCAGTCGCTGACCGTCGAGAACACGGACACCCCGTGGACCAGCGGCTTCGAGCAGGGCCAGGAGATCGTCATCCCGCTCAAGAACGGCGAGGGCGGCTTCATCGCCTCGGCCGAGGAGCTCAAGCGCCTCGAGGGCGAGGGCCTGGTGGCGTTCCGCTACCAGGGCGTCAACCCGAACGGCTCGCTCAACGACATCGCGGGCGTGCGCAACGAGCGCGGCAACGTGGTCGGCCTCATGCCGCACCCGGAGCACGCGGTCGAGCCCGGCTTCGGCCCCGACACCTCCGACGCCATGCGCTCGGGCGTCGACGGCCTCACCTTCTTCACCTCCGTCATCCGCTCGGCCCTCGTCGAGGCCTGAACCCGGTCCCCAGCCGCCGAGCACAGCAAAAGTGCGCCGAATCCGCTCGATTCGGCGCACTTTTGCTGTGCTCGGGGGCTACGCCAGCGGGGTGTAGACGACCAGGCGGAGTTCGGGGTGGTCGGTCGGCGTCAGCTGGTGGTGCTCGAAGCGCGCGGTGACGCCGCTCGGGAGGCGGAAGAGCCGCTCGCGGGAGGCGAACCCGCTGATGTCGTAGTGCTCCCACGCCGCGCGGAACTCCGGGCTCGCCGCGCGCAACCGCTCCACGAGCGCCCGCACGCCCGGATCGCCCGCCCGCGCGCCGGTCTCGGCCCGGAATTCGGCGAGGAACCGCGCGCTCGTCACATCCCAGTCCGGCAGCAGCTCCCGCACGGCGTCGTCGGTGTAGACCAGCCACAGCAGGTTGCGGTCCTCGGGAGGTACGTCCCCGACCCGCGGATACAGCCGGGTGTAGGCGTCGTTCCAACCCGCGATGCCCCAGTCGGGTGCGAGCGCGAACGCCGGGTTGGGGTCGATCGCGTCGAGCAGCCGCTGGAGGTGGGGAGGCGCATCTTCCACCGCCCGTGCCGCGACCGTCGGCGCGAGGCCGAACCCGGCGAGGGAGAGCACGAACTCCTGCTCCGGCAGCGGGAGGCGCAGGGTGCGGGCGACGGCGTCGAGCACCGAGCGCGACGGGTTGATCGGACGCCCCTGCTCCAGCCAGGTGTACCAGGTGACGCTGACGCCGGAGAGGTAGGCGACCTCCTCGCGGCGCAGGCCGACGTCGCGGGTGCGGCCGACCGGCGGGAGGCCGTAGTCGGCGCGCGGAGCCTGCTCGCGGCGGGAGCGCAGGAAGCGCCCGAGCTCGCGGCGGCGGTCCTCGGTGTCAGGCACGAGCTCGATACTAGTGCTCTCACTACTAGTATCAACGCTGACTTCCGCTCCCGAGCCGCCGCCCGAAGGATGGGAGCATGCCTCCACTCCGTTCACGCACCGTCACGCACGGCCGCAACATGGCCGGCGCCCGCGCACTGCTGCGCGCCGCCGGCGTCGCCCGCGAAGACTTCGGCAAGCCGATCATCGCGGTCGCGAACAGCTTCACCGAGTTCGTCCCCGGCCACACGCACCTGCAGCCGGTCGGCCGCATCGTCTCGCAGGCCATCCACGACGCGGGCGGCATCGCCCGCGAGTTCAACACGATCGCGGTCGACGACGGCATCGCCATGGGCCACGGCGGCATGCTCTACTCGCTGCCCTCGCGCGAGCTGATCGCCGACTCCGTCGAGTACATGGTCAACGCGCACTGCGCCGACGCGATCGTCTGCGTCTCCAACTGCGACAAGATCACGCCCGGGATGCTGCTCGCGGCGCTGCGCCTCAACATCCCCGTCGTCTTCGTCTCGGGCGGCCCGATGGAGGGCGGCCGCACCACGCTCGTCGACGGCACCGTGCGCAAGCTCGACCTCATCTCGGCGATCGCCGACTCCGCGAACGACAGCGTGAGCGACACGGACCTGTTCCGCATCGAGGAGAACGCCTGCCCGACCTGCGGCTCCTGCTCCGGGATGTTCACCGCCAACTCGATGAACTTCCTCACCGAGGCGCTCGGGCTGGCGCTGCCGGGCAACGGCTCCACCCTGGCGACGCACACCGCCCGCCGCGCCCTCTACGAGAAGGCCGGCGCGACCGCCGTCGAGCTGGCGCACCGCTACTACGACCAGGACGACGAGTCCGTGCTCCCCCGCTCGATCGCGACCAGCGCGGCCTTCGGCAACGCGATGGCGCTCGACATCGCGATGGGCGGCTCGACCAACACCATCCTGCACCTGCTGGCCGCGGCCCGAGAGGGCGGGATCGACTACGACCTGACCGACATCGACGCCCTGTCGCGCCGCGTGCCGTGCCTGTCGAAGGTCGCGCCCAACGGCGCCGCGCTCGTCGAGGACGTGCACCGCGCCGGCGGTGTGCCCGCGCTGCTCGGCGAGCTCGACCGCGCGGGTCTGCTCGACCGCGGCGTCCACACCGTGCACGCCTCGACGCTGGACGCGTGGCTCTCGGACTGGGACATCCGCGGCGGCTCGGCGACGCCCGAGGCGATCGAGCTGTTCCACGCGGCGCCCGGCGGTGTGCGCTCGTCGTCGGCGTTCTCGCAGTCGGAGCGCTGGCACGAGCTCGACCTCGACGCCGAGACCGGCGTGATCCGGGATGTGGCGCACGCCTACTCGAAGGACGGCGGCCTCGCCATCCTCCGCGGCAACCTCGCCCCCGACGGCGCCGTGGTGAAGACCGCGGGCGTCGACGAGAGCATCCTCACCTTCAGCGGACCGGCGGTCGTCGTCGACTCGCAGGAGGCCGCGGTCGAGGCGATCCTCGGCAAGCGCGTGAACGAGGGAGACGTCGTCGTCATCCGCTACGAGGGACCGCGCGGCGGGCCCGGGATGCAGGAGATGCTGTACCCGACGTCGTTCCTGAAGGGCCGCGGGCTGGGCGCGAAGTGCGCGCTCATCACCGACGGCCGCTTCTCCGGCGGCACCTCCGGCCTCTCGATCGGGCACGTCTCGCCCGAGGCGGCGGCCGGCGGCCTGATCGCGCTCGTCGAGGACGGCGACATCATCAGCATCGACGTGCACACCCGCGCGCTGCGCCTGGACGTGCCGGACGCCGTGCTCGACGCCCGCCGCGAAGCGCTCGAGTCCGGGCGCGGCTACCGCCCGCTCGACCGCGACCGTCCGGTGTCGGCCGCGCTGCGCGCCTACGCCGCGATGGCCCTCTCCGCCGACAAGGGTGCGGCCCGCGACGTCGACCAGCTCGAGGAGCGCGTTCGTACTTTCGGGTGATTCGCCGGCGGCGGCGATCCGTCAGGCTGGAGGCATGACCCCCCGCCTGCTGTACCGCATCCTCGCCGTCGCCGAGGCGATCACCTGGACCCTCCTCATCGCGGGGATGGTGCTCAAGTACGCCGTCGGGGTGGGCGACTGGCCCGTGGCGGTGGCCGGACCGACCCACGGTTTCGTGTTCATCGCGTACGCGATCACGGCCGCCCTGATCGGGGTCAACCAGCGCTGGCGCCTTCCGCTCATCGTGCTCGCGGTCGCGACGGCCGTCGTCCCGTACGCCACCGTGCCCTTCGACCTCTGGGCCGACCGCACGGGCCGGCTCGACGGCGGCTGGCGGACCACCCCCACGGACGATCCCCGCGACCACAGCCGGTTCGGGAGGCTGTTCCGCTGGATGCTGACGCACGTCGCGGTGCTCGCCACGTCGCTGGCCGTCCTCGCGGTCGTCATCATGGCCGCGCTGCTCGTGATCGGGCCGCCGAAGCTCTCCTGAGCCGGTACTCCCCACCGCCGCTCGCGCCCACTACTGTGTCGCGTGTTCGCACCACGTCACGAGTACGGAGGGCACCATGGCAGGAAAGTTCGAGCTCTACAAGGACAAGGCGGGCGAGTACCGCTTCCGGCTGAAGGCCGCCAACGGCGAGACCATCGCGACCTCGGAGGGGTACGCCAGCAAGTCCGGCGCCAAGAACGGCATCGCGTCCGTGCAGAAGAACGCGCCGACCGCCGAGGTCGTCGAACTCGACACCTGAGCCGCACCAGCCGCACCACCGCACCACCTGTGGATGAGCGCCCCTCATCCGCCACGACACGCCCTTCCGCGCGCCCGTCCACGGCCCGGGAGGGCGTGTCGTGACGTTCGGCCCGTCCGTCGGGAACCGCACCCCGCGCTGCGGACACTATAGAGATGTGAGGGGATATCTGCTCGACGAGCCCGCTGTGCTCGATCGCATACATGACGGAGACGCCGACGCGTTCGGCGCTCTCTTCGATCTGCACCACGAACGCGTGTTCCGGCAGGCACTGCGGCTGACGTCGTCGGTGCACGACGCTGAGGACGTCACCGCGGTCGTCTTCCTGGAGGCGTGGCGGCGACGCGATGCGATGCGCGTGGTGAACGGCTCGGTGATCGGCTGGCTGCTGGTGACCGCGAACAATGTCCACCGCAACCATCTGCGCTCGTCCCGGCGCTACCGGGAGGCGCTCGGCCATCTCCCCCCGCCCGAGAACGCCCCCGACCACTCCGGTGTCGTGGACGACCGGCTCGACACCGACGCGCGCCGCGCCTCCGTGCGCGCCGCCCTCGCCCGGCTCCCGAAACGCGACCAGGACATCATCACGCTCTGCGTGTTCGAGGAGCTGAGCACGACGGATGCCGCCGAAGCCCTCGGCGTCGCACCCGGGACCGTGAAATCGCGACTGTCCCGCGCCAAGGCGCACCTCGCCGAGCTCCTCGGCGAGGACGGCGCCGCCGATACGAACGACCGGAAGAACGGAGGAGAACGATGACCGAGCCCACCTTCGACCCGCGCCGCAAAGCGGCGATCCGCGAGCTGATCGTGACCACGGCCGCCTCACAACGCGCCGGCCGCGGCCGCAAGCGCACGGCCTTCGTGGTGACCCTCGTGCTGCTGGCCGTGGGCATCTCCGGCGGCGGCGTCGCCTACGCCCTCAGCTCCGGCCTCCTCGACCCGGCGCCCGTGACGAGCCCGACCCCGACCCTCGTGCCGACCCCGACGCCGACCGAGACCCCGACTCCCACCCCCACGGCGACACCCACCCCCACGTCGACGCTGGACCCGGCCGACCCCGCCACCTGGACGATCGACTTCGACGGTGTCGGACCGGTGAAGCTCGGCTCGACGCTGCCAGAGCAGAGCGGCGCACTCCCGGCCTTCGCGGACGAGACCGACTCGGTCTGCGTCGGGCAGCTCTCCGTCTTGACCTCGCCCGGCGGGATGCGATTCACCTTCGTCGCCGCCGCCGACGGGTCGGGACGCACCGCGGCGATCCAGTTCGGCAACTTCGGCAGGGGATCGGACGACCATGCGATCACTCCGCGCACGGCCGAGGGGATCGGGATCAGCTCCACCCTCGACGAACTCCTCGCGGCCTATCCGGGCATCCCGCAGACGTACACCTACAACGACATCACCACCGGGTACGGGCTGACCGACGGATCGGGCGGCTGGATCGTGTTCGCGGTGATGAACGGCGTGGTCTCCGACATCCAGATCGCGAACGCGTCGGTCCTCCCGATCGGCCAGGGCCGGGCGGACGCCATCCCCTCGGAGCGCTGTCCCGCCTGAGCCCCGGTAGACTGGGGTCGATCCCCCCGCTTCCGCCTGCAGCCTGGAGTGCCCGCGTGACCGACACCACCGCCCAGCACGTCGTCGACACCGTCGCGAACGCGATCGAGACTCCCGAGAAGGAGCAGCCGTTCGCGGCGCTCGGCCTGAAGGAGGACGAGTACGCGCAGATCCGTGAGATCCTCGGCCGCCGCCCCACCAGCGGCGAGCTGGCGATGTACTCGGTGATGTGGTCGGAGCACTGCTCCTACAAGTCGTCGAAGATCTACCTGCGCCAGTTCGGGCAGAAGGTCTCCCCGGCCATGAAGAAGAACCTCATGGTCGGGATGGGCGAGAACGCGGGCGTGGTCGACGTCGGCGAGGGCTGGGCGGTCACCTTCAAGGTGGAGTCGCACAACCACCCCTCCTACATCGAGCCCTTCCAGGGCGCTGCGACCGGCGTCGGCGGCATCGTGCGCGACATCATCTCGATGGGCGCGCGCCCGGTGGCCGTGATGGACCAGCTGCGCTTCGGCGCCATCGACGAGCCGGACACGGCGCGCGTCGTGCACGGCGTCGTCTCGGGCATCTCGTTCTACGGCAACTGCCTGGGGCTGCCGAACATCGGCGGCGAGACCTACTTCGACCCGATCTACCAGGGCAACCCGCTGGTCAACGCACTGTCGGTCGGCGTGCTGCGCCACGAGGACCTCCACCTGGCCAACGCCTCCGGCGCCGGCAACAAGGTCGTGCTGTTCGGCGCCCGCACCGGCGGCGACGGCATCGGCGGGGCGAGCATCCTCGCCTCCGACACGTTCTCGGCCGGCGGCCCGACCAAGCGCCCCGCGGTCCAGGTCGGCGACCCGTTCGCCGAGAAGGTGCTCATCGAGTGCTGCCTGGAGCTGTTCCGCGACAAGCTCGTCGAGGGCATCCAGGACCTCGGCGCTGCCGGCATCTCCTGCGCCACGAGCGAGCTCGCCTCCAACGGCGACGGCGGCATGTACGTCGAGCTGGACAAGGTGCTGCTGCGCGACCCGTCGCTCACCGCCGAGGAGATCCTCATGTCGGAGAGCCAGGAGCGCATGATGGCGGTCGTCAAGCCCGAGCTGCTCGACGCCTTCCTCGCCGTCACCGCCAAGTGGGATGTCGAGACCAGCGTGCTGGGCGAGGTCACCGAGACCGGCCGCCTCGTCATCAACTGGAAGGGCGAGGAGATCGTCAATGTCGACCCGCGCACCGTCGCGGTCGACGGCCCGGTCTACGAGCGCCCGGTCGCCTACCCCACCTGGATCGACGCGCTGCAGGCCGACTCGGCCTCCCGCCTCCCCCGCCCCGAGGGCGGCGACGCCCTGCGCGAGCAGGTGCTGGCGCTGCTCGGCTCGGCCAACCTGGCCGACAAGGGCTGGATCACCGACCAGTACGACTACTTCGTCGGCGGCAACACGGCCCTCTCGTTCCCCGACGACGCCGGCATGGTCCGCGTCGACGAGGAGAGCGGCCTCGGCTTCGCCATCGCCACCGACGCGAACGGCCGCTACTGCCAGCTCGACCCGAAGGAGGGCGCGAAGCTCGCCCTGGCCGAGGCCTACCGCAACGTCGCCGCCTCCGGTGCCGTTCCGGCCGCGGTCACCGACTGCCTCAACTTCGGCAGCCCGGAGAATCCCGAGGTCATGTGGCAGTTCTCGCAGGCCGTCGAGGGTCTCTCGGACGCCTGCCTGGAGCTCGAGATCCCCGTCACCGGCGGCAACGTCTCCTTCTACAACCAGACCGGCGACGTGCCGATCTTCCCGACCCCGGTCGTCGGCGTGCTCGGCGTGATCGACGACGTCGCGCGCCGCATCCCCGCCGGCTGGCAGGACGAGGGCGAGAACATCTACCTCCTCGGCGTCACCCGCGAGGAGCTGGACGGCTCCGCGTGGGCCGGCACCATCCACGGTCACCTCGGCGGACGCCCGCCGGCGGTCGACCTGGCCGCGGAGCGCACGCTCGCCGAGACGCTGCACGCGGCCTCGGTCGAGGGTCTCGTCTCGTCCGCGCACGACCTCGCCGACGGCGGCCTCGCGCAGGCCCTCGCCGAGAGCGTGATGCGGTTCGGCGTCGGCGCCCGCGTGTGGCTGGGCGAGATCGTCGACCGCGACGGTGTGGATGCGGCGACCGCGCTGTTCAGCGAGTCGACCGCCCGCGTGATCGTCTCGGTGCCGCGCGAGGACGACGTGAAGTTCCGCGGTCTCTGCGAGGGCCGGGGCGTCCCGATCCTGCGCATCGGCGTCACCGACGCCGAGGTCGGCACCCAGCCGGTGCTCGAGGTGCAGGACCAGTTCACCGTCGGCCTGGAGGAGCTGCGCGCGACGCACCGCTCCACCCTCCCGGAGCGCTTCGGCCCGGTCGTCGCCTGACGGTCGGCGCCTGTCGTTCGGCTGCCGCCGCACGACACGGGCGGTCACACGATTCCGTGACGGCGGACCGGCCTGACAGGCTGGGAGCACCATGACCCAGCACAGCATCGAGCGCCTCGCCGGCCGTTCCGTCGTCCTGATCGGGGGCGGCTCCGGCATCGGGCTCGCCGTCGCGCGCCAGGCCGTGGCCGCCGGCGCCCGCGTGCGCCTCGGCGGACGCACCCCGGCGACCCTCGAGCGCGCCGCCGCCGAGCTGGGCGACGCCGCATCCTGGGGCGTGGTCGACACCTCCGACGACGACTCCGTCGCACGGTTCTTCGAGCCGGTGGAGGCGGTCGACGCGCTCCTGACGACGGCCGCCAGCTACACGACGGGCCCGTTCACGACCTCCACGATCGCGGAGGCACGCAGCCCGTTCGAATCGAAGTTCTGGGGCCAGTACCGGGTCGTCCACGCCGCGCTCCCCCTCCTGACCCGCGACGCCTCCGTCGTGCTCATGTCGGGCGCGGCGAGTGTGCGTCCCGCGGGACCGGCCGCCGCCTACGTCGCCGCGAACGCCGCGATCGAAGGCCTGGCCCGCGGCCTCGCCGTCGAGCTGGCGCCCGTGCGCGTCAACGCGATCGCGCCCGGGACGATCGACGGCAACCTGTGGTCCCAGCGCTCCGCCGAGGTGCGGGAGGCGGCCTTCAGCGGCTTCAGCGCCACGACGGTCCTCGGCCGCCCCGGCACCGAGGACGAGATCGCGGACGCGGTCATCCACCTCTTCACGAGCACGTACACGACGGGGTCGACCCTTTACGTCGACGGCGGCTACGCGCTGCGCTGACCCGCCAGCTCGGCCTGGCGGCGGGAGAAGATCCGCACCCGCTGCTGCGTGAGCAGGATGCCCGCGATCACGATGAGCGCCCCGACGGGCTCGTTCCAGCTGAGGTGCTCGCCCAGCACCAGGATGCCGAGCGCGACGCCCACCACCGGGGTCACATAGGTCACGCCGGAGGTCGCCGTGGGCCCCCAGGCCCGCAGCACGTTCATGTTCCAGATGTAGACGACGCCCGTGCCGAGCATCCCGAGCGCCAGGAGGCTGAGCAGCACCGGCCAGCTGAAGGTGATCGGGCCGAGCGCGACGAACGGGGTCAGCACCAGCATGATGACGGCGGCGATGCCGATGTTGAGGAAGGCGGTGGTCGTCGCGGGGATGGCGCGGTGGCTGATGAAGCGGCGGATGTAACCGAAGCTGAAGCCGTAGCAGGTGACGGCGCCGAGGCAGGCGAGCTGCCCCCAGAGGCTGCCGGTCAGGGCGGCGACGCTCCACGGCCCGACGACGACCACGACGCCGACCACGCCGATCAGCACGCCGAGCACCTGGTCGCGGTTGAGCTTCTCGACGCGGAACGCGACGGTCACCATGATGGCGGTGGTGATGGGGGTGACCGCGTTGTAGATGCTGGCGAGGCTCGACGACACGTACTGCTCGGCCCACGCGAAGAGCAGGAACGGGACGACGCAGTAGGTGATCGCGACGACGGTGAAGTGCAGCCAGACGATCGGCTCGCGCGGCAGCCGGCCGCGCATGACGAGGACGATGACGCCGAGCGTGATCGCGCCGAACACGAGGCGCGCCCAGGCGACCTGACCGAAGGACACCCCGTCGAGGGCGATCTTCATGAACAGGAAGCTGGCTCCCCAGATGAGCCCCATGGCGACGAACTGCAGCGCGACCTTCACTCTGCGAGGCTAGCGGCTGCCCCCGACGCCGGCTGGCGGGATTCGGACCCGGCGCCGCACTCTGTCCGGACCTTTGCGACGGCTGGCCGGATCTCCCTTCCGGAGGCCAGACTGGAGGCCGGGAATACTCCGGCCGGCGGAGCGTTGTATGCGTTTGCATAGAAACGGCGAGACGAACCCACAAGGAGCAGCCATGCAGTACGGAATCTTCTCCGTCAGCGACATCACCCGCGACCCGGTCTCGGGCCACACCCCGAGCGAGGCGGAGCGCATCGAGGGGATCGTCACGATCGCCAAGCACGCGGAGGAGGTCGGCCTCGACGTCTTCGCCATCGGCGAGCACCACAACCCGCCGTTCTTCTCCTCGTCCCCGACGACACTTCTCTCGCACATCGCGGCGCTGACGAAGACCCTGACGGTCACCACCTCCACGACCCTGATCACCACGAACGACCCGGTGCGCATCGCCGAGGAGTACGCGATGCTCCAGCACCTCTCCAAGGGCCGCATGGACCTGATGCTCGGCCGCGGCAACACCGGCCCGGTCTACCCGTGGTTCGGCAAGGACATCCGCCAGAGCCTGCCGCTCGCGCTCGAGAACTACAACCTCCTGAACCGCCTGTGGCGCGAGGACGTCGTGGACTGGGAGGGACGCTTCCGCACGCCGCTGCAGGGCTTCACTTCCACCCCGCGCCCGCTCGACGACGTGCCGCCCTTCGTGTGGCACGGCAGCATCCGCACGCCCGAGATCGCCGAGCAGGCCGCCTACTACGGCGACGGCTTCTTCGCGAACAACATCTTCTGGCCCAAGGAGCACTACCAGCGCCTGATCGCCTTCTACCGCGAGCGCTACGAGCACTACGGCCACGGCACCGCCAAGCAGGCGATCGTCGGGCTCGGCGGCCAGGCGTACATCGCCAAGAACTCGCAGGACGCGAAGAACGAGTTCCGCCCGTACTTCAACGAGGCCCCCGTCTACGGCAACGGCCCGACGATGGAGGAGTTCACCGAGGCGACCCCGCTCACCGTCGGCAGCCCGCAGGAGGTCATCGACAAGACGCTGACCTTCCGCGAATGGGCGGGCGACTACCAGCGCCAGCTGTTCCTGATGGACCACGCCGGCCTGCCGCTCAGCACCGTGCTCAAGCAGCTCGACCTGCTGGGCGAGGAGGTCATCCCCGTGCTCCGCAAGGAGACCGAGGCCCGCAAGGACCCGGAGGCCCCCGACGCCCCCACGCACGCCTCGCTCGTCGCCGCCAAGTACGGCGACGCGGAGCCCCGCCAGCCGCGCCCCAACACCAACCGCGGCGACAACGTGACCGGCGCCTCCCCCTACCAGGACACCGAGGAGCAGTTCCAGGCCAGCTACCCGTCGCTCTGAGCGGCGGGGCCTGAGATCGAGAGAAGGACGTGATGACGAACACCGATCAGCGGCCGTTCCGCGTGGTGGTGGTGAACGCCGGCGTCAGCGACCCGTCGTCCACCAAGATGCTGGCCGACCGGCTGGCGCTGCGCGTGGAGGCCGCCGCCCAGCGCGACGGACGCACCGTCGAGACGCAGCACCTCGACCTGCGCGAGCTGCTGCCGGAGCTCTCCGGCGCGCTCGCCTCCGGGCACCTCGGGCCGAAGTTCACGAAGGCGATCGACGCGCTGAAGGCGGCGGACGGCATCATCGCGACCGCGCCGGTCTACAAGGCCGGCCCGAGCGGACTGTTCACGTCGTTCTTCCAGGTGATCGACAACGACCTGCTCATCGCCAAGCCGGTCGTGCTCGGCGCGACGGCCGGCACCGCCCGGCACGCGCTCGTGGTCGACGAGCAGATGCGCTCGATGTTCGCCTTCCTGCGCACGATGACCACCCCGACGTCGGTGTTCGCCTCGACCGAGGACTGGCAGGACAAGTCCCTCGGCAAGCGCATCGACCGGGCCGCACGCGAGCTGGTCGTGCTCATGGAGAGCGAGGTGGAGGCGAAGATCACCGACGCCTCATGGGACCACTACCAGCACGAGTTCGGCTCGGCGGGGGGCGACGAGTTCGGCATCGACCTGAGCTCGGACCTCATGAAGCTGGCAGCGGGCGGCTCCCTGGGAGCACCCCGCTCATAGCGCCCTGTGCACAAGCGGGTCCCGTCCACCGACGGGGCCCGCTTTCCGCTGTCCGGGGGCGCTCCCGCTGTAGGGTTGCGGGTAGACGAGGGGAGTTTCCTGGTGGATGTCGTGGGCGTTCTGCAATGGATCGGCGTGATCGTGTGCCTGATCCTCGCCCTGACCGGTTTCATCCCGGTGATCGCCGCAGCGGCGACCTTCTTCGTGATCCCGTTCCACGCCTGGATCAACCACTACAAGAAGGCCGCGCCGTACCTCCCGCGCGTGGCGATCGTCGTCCCGGCCTGGAACGAAGGCGCCGTGATCGGCGCCTCCGTGGACCGGCTGATGAAGCTTGACTACCCCAAGAAGGCGCTGCGCATCTATGTCGTCGACGACGCCTCCACCGACGACACCCCGGATGTGGTCCGCAGCCGCGCCGAGCAGTACCCCGGCAACGTCTTCCTGCTCCGGCGTGAGCAGGGCGGCCAGGGCAAGGCGCACACCCTCAACCACGGCATCAGCCGCATCCTGGAGGAGGACTGGATGGAGGCGCTCCTCGTCATGGACGCCGACGTCATCTACCTGCCCGACTCCCTCCGGCGCATGACGCGGCACCTGGCCGACCCCGAGGTGGGCGCCGTCTCGGCGTACATCCGCGAGGGCAGCAGCGTCGGGCGCAACTACCTCACCAAGTTCATCGGTGTGGAGTACGTGCTCTCGCAGCCCGCCGCCCGCCGCGCGCAGAACGTGCTCGGAGCGCAAGCGTGTCTCGCCGGCGGCGCCCAGCTGCACACCCGCGAGAACCTCGTCGCCATCGGCGGCCGCATCGACACCTCGTCCCTCGCCGAGGACACCATCACCACCTTCGAGACGCAGCTGAACGGCCGCAAGGTCGTCTTCGAGCCGCACGCGCACGTGCTGGCCGAGGAGCCGAGTCGGGTCGACGCCCTCTGGAAGCAGCGGCTGCGCTGGGCCCGGGGCAATGTGACGGTCACGGCCCGCTACTCGAAGGTCTGGTTCCGGCCGTCGAAGCAGCACCACCTGGGCGCGTGGACCTTCGGCATCGTCTGGTTCAGCCTCTGGCTGCTGCCCCTGATCATGGTGCTCTCCGCCATCGGCCTGACCGGATTGCTCTTCCTGCAGTCGCCCTTCGCGACCGGGGTGTTCCGCGCGCTCTGGATCAGTGCAGCGCTCGCCTATCTGTTCGTGCTCATCCTCGGCTCGCTGACGGACAGCAGGACCACGGGCCGGGCGCTCGGCCATGTGATCCTGTTCCCCGGCATCATCAACATGCTGGTGATGGTCACCGCACTCTTCCCCACCTTGATGCTCGTCCGACTGCCCGGGCTCTTCGGCGTCACTTTGAGCGAATCGACCCTCTTCGTCCTGACCCTGCTGATCTACATCTGGATCCCGTTCTCGATGCTCGTCGCCTGGCTCGCTCGGGTCGTCGAGAAGCGGAAGGGCCTCCGCTGGCTGGCTCCGGTCTTCATCTACCTGGCCGGGTACGGATCGCTGCTCTGCGCGATCACGCTCGACTCCTACTTCAAGGAGCTCGCCGGGGCCGAGGCCCGCTGGGACAAGACCGAGAAGGTCGGCCGCGTCGCGGTCTGAGCCGACGCGCGAGAGGTGAGTCGTTGCGGGTGCTGACGCCTCGCAACCCGCAACACGTCACCCTTCGCAAAGTCTCTGTCAAGTATGCTTGACATACACAGCCTCTGTGCGGGAGAGTGGAGGCATGACAAGCGAACTTGACACTCGAACCGTCGGACCGAGCGAGCGTCGCCGCACGCGCAGCTTCGCTCTCCAATTCGGCCTCGGGATGGTGGCCTACGTCCTCGTCCTCGTGGCGTCGCTCGTGTGGGGAGACCTCGACGGCGACGACCCCGTGCGTTTCCTCTGGGCACTGGCACCGGTCGTGCCGGTCGCGGCCGTGGCCGTGGTGCTCGTCCGGTTCGTGCTGCGCTCCGATGAATTCGAACTCCTTCAGACGCTGAAGGGTCTCGCGGTCGGCTTCGTGGTCACCATGCTGCTGGCCGTCATCGCCGGGTTCCTCGCGGTCGCGGGCCTCGACATCCCGGGACTCGGCTGGTGGCTGTACGGCGGCGGGATGCTCGCCTGGCTCGTCGCGTCGATCGCGATCAAGCTGCGATGAAGAACGAGCTGAAGACTCTCCGCGATGAGCACGCGCTCTCGCAAGGGGCGCTGGCGGAGCGGCTCGGGGTGTCGCGGCAGACCGTGAACGCCCTCGAGACCGGCAAGTACGACCCGTCCCTCCCCCTGGCGTTCCGGATCGCGAAGCTGTTCGACCGCCCGATCGAGGCGATCTTCACCCCGGAGGACGACTGACAGACGCGCGAGAGGTGAGTTGTTGCGGGTCCCGGGCTACCGGGACCCGCAACAACTCACCTCTCGCGGTACAGCGCCTCGTCAGTCGACGATGGTGATCTTCACGGGGATGTTGCCGCGCGTGGCGTTCGAGTACGGGCACACCTGGTGGGCCTTCTCGCCGAGCTCCTCGGCGACCTCGCGGCTGACGTTGGGCACGTAGACGTCGAGCTCGACCTCAAGGGCGAAGCCGCCCTCGCCGTTCGGGCCGATGCCGACGCTCGCCGAGACGCCGGCGTCGGTGGTGTTCTGCTTCTCGGCGCGGCCCACGGCGTGGAGTGCGCTCAGGAAGCAGGCGGCGTAACCCGCCGCGAAGAGCTGCTCCGGGTTGGTGCCCTCACCGGAGCCGCCGAGCTCCTTCGGCGGACGGGTGTCGAGATCGAGCAGGTCGTCCTCGCTGCGGACGTGCCCGTCGCGGCCTCCACCGGAGGCGTGGGCGATGGCGGTGTATGCGATTTCCATGGACTCAGCCCACTCCAGCGGACTGAACGCCGACTGGGAGACGCGTCAACAGTGCGGGTGTATAAGGCGATAGCGTGGAGGCATGAAGGTCCGCGGAATGGTGCAGAGCAGCGAGACGAGCGAGCTGACGGCCGAGGCGGATGACGCCGAGACGGCGCGTGCACTGGTCGACGAGCAGGTGCCCGACGGGTACGAGCTGCTCCGCGTCCACAACGCCATGCCGCGCGGCGGCCGCGTGATCGCGACCGGCGTCATGCGTCCCGCCGCTGTGACCGAGATCGAAGCCGACGGCGCCGACTACGCCGCGGCGCGCGACGCCCTCCGCGCCGCCGTCCCCGAGGGGCAGCGGCTGCTCTCCATCACGGTCGTCCCGGAGTAGCCGGAGGCGCCGGAACAACCCGGGCGGTCTGAGGCGCCGGAGCGATCCGAGCGGCCAGAGGCACCGGAGCAGCCGGAGCAATCCGAGCGGAGCCCAAGCAGGGCCGGAACGCCCGACGCGTCAGCCGATGCGCAGCTCGACGCCCGCGGCCTCCTCGAGCAGCGGCCACAGCCGCTCGCCCACGCGCGGCGAACGCGACTCCCGGGTCGGGTGCAGGTGGGTCGGGATGCCCTTGGTGCGTCCGACCGGTCCGATGTAGTCCTCGCCGGTGAGGTCGGGGTCGAGCACGGCGCGCACCGGAGCCCAGGCGCCGTGGTCCTTGCCCTGCGTCCATCCGGCCTGGAGATTGTCCACGAACCGCTTGGCCCGCGTCGGCTGGTTGACCCCGCGGATCCCGGGGCTCCGGCCGGAGGTCGAGTACCCGGGATGCACCACCAGGCTGCTGATACCGCTCCCCGCGGCGTGCAGCCTCCGGTCGAGCTCGAACCCGAACGCCTGGGCGGCGATCTTCGAACGCGAGTAGGCCCGCCAGGACGTGTAGGAGTGCTCCAGCTGGAGGTCGTCGAGCCGCAGGCGTCCGAGCCGGGTCGCGAGCGAGCCGAGGGAGACGATGCGGGAGCCGGGGGTGCGCTCCAGCGCCGACAACACTCCGGCGACGAGCCGGACGTGACCGAGCACGTTCGTCGAGAGCACCAGCTCGTTGCCGACCGCGTCGGTCTCGCGCTCGCGCGGCGGGTGCACGATGCCCGCGTTGAGCACCAGCGCATCCACCCGCTCCCGCTCGCGCAGGTGCTCGGCAGCCGCGTCGATCGACCCACGGTCGGTGACGTCGAGGGGCATCGCCTCGACGCGGGAGCCGGGGACGCGGCGGCGGATCGCCGAGACCGCGGCCTCGGCCCGCTCGGGATCGCGGCAGGCGAGCACGACGCGCGCGCCCGCCCTCGCGAGCTGCTCGCCCGTGAAGTAGCCGACTCCGGCGTTGCCGCCGGTGATGACGACGGTGCGGCCGATGGCGTCCGGCAGCGCTGTCGGGTCCCACACCATCGGCTACTTGCCGCTCTCGGTGGCGATGCGCTCGTGGTGGTGGATGACCTCGGCGATGATGAAGTTCAGGAACTTCTCCGCGAACGCCGGGTCGAGGTGGCTCTCCTCCGCGAGCGCGCGCAGGCGTTGGATCTGCTCCCGCTCGCGTTCCGGATCGGCCGGCGGGAGGCCGTGCTCGGCCTTCAGCGCACCGACCTGCTGGGTGAACTTGAACCGTTCCGCCAGCATGTGGATGACCGCCGCATCGATGTTGTCGATGCTCTGCCGGATGCTGTGCAGCCGCTCCACGGCGGCCTCGTCTGACTCGGTGTCACCCATGCTCCGACCCTATCGGGTCAGAGGCTGGGCGACGGCTCCGCGAGCACGCGGGTCAGCACGGGACGTGTGGCGAGCAGGGCCAGCCAGACCAGCCCGATGCCGGCCGCGAGGCAGCCCACGATCACCGCGATGCTCGCCGGCGCGACGATGAGGCTGAGCCCGGCGAGCGGGAACACCACCACTCCGGCGACCAGGGCGGACCCGACCGTGGTGATGCGCAGCGGCGAGAGCACGGCGCGACCGCGAGCGGCGTTCATCTCGCTCACCGGCATCCCGAGCCGGTCCAGGCTCACGTACAGGTCGCGCCGGTCGAGGATGGCGGCGGCCTGGTTGACGCCGGCCGAGCAGGCGACCATGAGGAACGAGGCGATCACCGTGATCAGCACGCCGGTGCGGATGTCGGCGACGAGCTGCGCGCTCTGCGGGTCGGTGTCGCCCACGCTGCCGATGAGCGCGACGCCGACTCCGGCGAAGACGGCCATGAAGCTCGTCATCGCCACTCCCGAGACCTGCCGCCAGGCCGCCTTCGGCGACTCGAGGATCGTGCGGGCGGCGAGGAGGCGGCGCGGCGTCTGCGCGCGGCGCGCCTGGCGCGAGGCGAGCATCCGGAGCACCCACGGCCCCACCAGGTTCAGCACGGCGATGGCGCCGCCGAAACCGGCGCCGAGCACGGCGATGATGACGGCGACCCCGCCGAAGCCGCCGAGCGCGCTCATCGCCAGATACACGATGCCGATCACGACGACCGCGATGACGACACGCACCCAGTGGGTGCGGGGCGCGTCCTGGCGGGTGCGCACGCCCAGGGGCGAGAGGACCACGCGGCGCAGGCCGATGACGGCGCTGAGGGCTGCGAGCGCGCCGACGCCGATCACGGCGAGCGCGATCCAGCCCGGGCCGAGCAGGATGGACATCCCGAGCGGCTCGCCGCGAAACGGGATGAGGCCCACCAGCGGCGCGAGCGCCAGCGAGAGCACGACGCCCACCAGCGCGCCCGCCACGGCGAGGAGTGTCGACTCGATCACCGTGAGTGCGGTGACCGTGGCCGGCGTCGCACCGAGCAGCCGCAGCCCGGCGAGGCGGTCGTCGCGCCGCCGTGCGGACAGCCGCGCGGCCGATCCGCCGAGCGCGATCAGCGGGACCACGAGCAGTGCGAGGGCGATGACCGCGAGGCCCTGGTAGACCGGGGCGATGTCGTCCGTCCAGGAGAAGAAGGCCTGCGCGCCTCCCGCGACGATGAGCAGCAGTGTGGTGACGATCGAGAACGCGACGATGGGGAGCACGATGGTGGAGCGGTCCGCGGCGCCGCGACGCGCGAACAGCCAGGCGAGGCGGAGCGTGGTCATCGCGACTCCTCCGTCCGCGTGCGGACCTCGTCGACGATGCGGCCGTCCGCCAGGCGGAGCACGCGCGAGCACCGCGCGGCGACCCCGTCGTCGTGGGTGACGACGACGAGGGCGCGGCCACGGCCCGTGGTGGAGGCGATGAGCGCATCCATCACCTCGGCGGAGGTCCGGGAGTCGAGCGCGCCGGTCGGCTCGTCCGCGAAGACGACGGACGCCCCGCCGACCTGGGCGCGCGCGATGGCGACACGCTGCGCCTGGCCACCCGAGAGCTGGCCGATGCGGCGCTGCTCCATCCCGCCGAGCCCGAGCGCCGCCAGCCAGGTGGCGGCGTCCTGCTCGGCGGCCGCACGCGGCGCACCCGCCAGCATGAGCGGAAGGGCGACATTCTCGACGGCGGTGAGCTCGGGCAGCAGCAGGCCCTGCTGGAACACGAAGCCGAACGCCTCCCGCCGCAGACGCGACCGCTCGGCCTCCCCCAGCGCCGTCACCTCCACCGCACCGTGCGGGGTCGCGAGCACGACCGATCCCGCGTCGGGGCGCACGATGCCGGCGAGGCAGTGCAGGAGGGTGGTCTTGCCCGAGCCGGACGCGCCCATGATCGCGACGGACTCGCCCGGAGCGATGGCGACATCCACACCGGCGAGGGCCGCGGCGGAGCCGTAGGTCTTGGTGAGCCCCGAGGCACTGAGCACCGGAGGGGCGGGGACGAAAGCGTTCATGCCTCCATGCTCGCCGCGGCCCGCGCGCCGCACATCGGACGACGGCGTCATCCTGCGCGGGCGGCGTCATCCTTCAGAGGGATCGACCGGTCCTCGCGGCGGAGGACGGCCGGTGGGTACGGTGGAGAGGTGAACCAGAGCTACGAGAACGCGCCCGTCGACGAGCAGTCCGCCCACGAGGTCGAGGAGGCGGGCCTGCGGCTCGCCCTGGTCGACACGTCCGATGCGGAGGCGTTCGACAAGTGGTTGCGGGCCGATCAGCGCGGGTTCCACAGCGGTGCTCCGTCGAAGGAGGTGCTGGCGGAGGGGCGTGCGACGCTCGCGGACCGTCGCACGACCGCCGTGTACGACGACCTCCTGCCGTCGCGGGAGCCGGTCGGCACCGTGAACTCGTGGGTCGCTCCGCTGACCGTGCCGGGCGGCGATCGCGTCGGGGCGTGGGCGATCAGCTCGGTGACCGTCGCGCCGACGCACCGCCGCCGGGGGATCGCGCGCGCCCTGCTCGGCGGCGAGCTGCGCACCGCGCACGCGCTGGGGGTGCCGCTGGCGATCCTCACCGTCTCGGAGTCCGTGATCTACGGGCGCTGGGGCTTCGGCCCTGCCACGTTCGTCAGCGACTGGAGCGTGGACACCAAGCGCGTGCGCTGGGCGGGCGGCCCGACGACCGGCCGGCTGTCCTTCACCGAGCCCGACGAGTACCGCGAGACCGGGCGCGCCGTGCTCGACGCCGTCATGGCCGCGCGTCCGGGCGAGATCGGACTCTCCCCGTACCTGTCCGACCGGCTGATCGGCCCGGTGGCGGGCACCGAGAACCCGGAGCGCTACCGCCTGGTGCGCTACGACTCCCTGTCGGGCGAGCCGGAGGGGTTCGTCAGCTTCGCCGTGAAGGGGAGCGACGACTTCGTGCGGCACACGGTGGAGGTCAACCACCTCGCCGCTGCGACCGACGAGGCGCTCACCGCGCTGTGGCGGTTCCTGCTGGAGCTCGACCTCGTCGCCGAGGTGCGCGCCGGCGTCCTCGGCGTCGACGAGCCGCTGCCGGCGCTCGTCTCTGACATCCGCGGCGCCGCCGTCACGGGCATCCGCGACCACCTGTGGGTGCGCATCCTGGACGTCCCTGCCGCTCTCGCGGCGCGCGGCTACGAGCGCGACGGCGAGCTGGTGCTCGACGTGGTCGACGATCTGGGCCTGGCGGGAGGCCGCTTCCGCCTGTCCGTGACGGACGGGGTCGCGACCGTGTCTGAGACCGCGGACGCCCCCGACGTGACCCTGCCGGTCGCGTCGCTCGGCAGCGTGTACCTCGGCCACGACTTCGCCCGCGCGCTCGGTGTGGCCGGCAGGATCGAGGGCGACGTGACGGCGCTCGACCGGCTCTTCCGCACGGCCGTGCCGCCGCGCCTCAGCACCTGGTTCTGACGGCGAAGTTCACGTCGTGGCGGCTATCGCAGTGCGGATAGCCGCCACGACGTGAATCTCGAACCCGCGCTCAGTCGACGAGGTCGTGGCGCACGACGATCTCGTCGCGGGCCGGACCCACGCCGATCGCCGAGATGCGCGCACCGGACATGCGCTCGAGAGTGAGCACGTAGTCCTGGGCGTTCTTGGGCAGGTCGTCGAACGAGCGCGCGCCGCTGATGTCCTCGGTCCAGCCGGGGAACTCCTCGTAGATCGGGACGGCGTGGTGGAAGTCGCTCTGCGACGCCGGGACCTCGTCCATCCGCACGCCGTCCACGTCGTAGGCGACGCAGACCGGGATGCGCTCGATGCCCGTGAGGGTGTCGAGCTTGGTCAGCACGAAGTCGGTGACGCCGTTGATGCGCGCCGTGTAGCGGGCGACGGGGGCGTCGTACCAGCCGGTGCGGCGCGGGCGGCCGGTGGTGGTGCCGAACTCGAAGCCGCGCTCGCGCAGGAACTCGCCCCACTCGTCGAACAGCTCGGTCGGGAACGGGCCAGCGCCGACACGGGTCGTGTACGCCTTGACGATGCCGATGACGCGGTCGATGCGGTTCGGGCCGATGCCGGAGCCGATGGCCGCGCCGCCCGACGTGGAGCTGGAGGAGGTGACGAACGGGTAGGTGCCGTGGTCGACATCCAGCATCGTCGCCTGGCCGCCCTCGAAGAGCACGTACTTGCCGTCCTCGAGGGCGCGGTGCAGCAGCAGCGAGGAGTCGACGACCATCGGGCGCAGGCGCTCCGCGTAGCTCAGCAGCTGCTCGACGATCTCGTCGACCGAGATCGCGCGGCGGTTGTAGACCTTCACCAGCAGGTGGTTCTTCTGGTCGAGGGCGCCCTCGACCTTCTGGCGCAGGATGTTCTCGTCGAAGAGGTCCTGGATGCGGATGCCGACGCGGTTGATCTTGTCGGCGTAGGTCGGGCCGATGCCGCGACCGGTGGTGCCGATCTGGCGCTTGCCGAGGAAGCGCTCGGTCACCTTGTCGATGGTGCGGTGGTACTGCGTGATCACGTGCGCGTTGGACGAGACCTTGAGGCGCGAGACGTCGACGCCGCGGGCGATCAGCCCGTCCAGCTCCTCGAAGAGCACCTCGATGTCGACGACGACGCCGTTGGCGATGACCGGGGTCACACCCTCGGTCAGGATCCCCGACGGCAGCAGGTGGAGCGCGTACTTCTCGTCCCCGACGACGACCGTGTGCCCGGCGTTGTTGCCGCCGTTGAACTTGACCACGTAGTCGATGCGGCTGCCGAGGAGGTCGGTCGCTTTGCCTTTGCCTTCGTCGCCCCACTGGGCGCCGATGATCACGATCGCGGGCACTGTCCACGTCCTCTCGATGGATGGGCGCACCGGTGCGTCACACGGACGACCGCTGCACTCGATCCTATCGCGACCCGTGTGCGGGGGCCGTCAGGGGCGTCCGGGACGAGGCAGGGCCAGTGCCACAGCCACTGCCAGGGCCATTGCCGAGGAGCTGAGGAAAGTTCTACATTGGCGCCGTGGCGTCCTTCCTGTACGCGCTGGGCCGGATCGCCTTCCGGCGGCGCCGGAGGGTCCTCGCCCTGTGGCTGCTGGTCGCGGTGCTGATCGGTGCGGGAGGCGCGCTGCTTAGCCACGGGACCGACAACACGTTCAGCATCCCGGGCACCGAGTCGCAGGAGGCGCTCGACGCGCTCGCCCGGACGTTCCCGCAGGTGAGCGGTGCGTCGGCGCAGTTGATCGCGGTCGCGCCGCCGGGCGGCAGCGTCGACGACCCCGCGTTCCAGTCCGCGGTCGAGCGGTCGGTGACGGCGATCGGGCACATCCCGCAGGTCACCAGCGCCTCCTCCCCGTATTCGGGACCGTCGAGCGGCAACCTCAGCGCCGACGGGTCGGCGGCGCTGGTGCCCATCCAGCTCTCGGTCGCGCAGACGGCGGTCGAGCCGTCGACGATGGAGGCGCTGCAGGAGGCCGGGAAGGACCTTCTGAAGCAGCTGCCGTCGGGCTCGCAGGTCGCGGTCGGCGGCCAGGTGTTCTCGCAGTCGGCGGCGGGGATCAGCGTGACCGAGCTCGTCGGCATCCTGATCGCGTTCGTCGTGCTGCTCTTCACCTTCGGGTCGGTCGTCGCCGCCGGGATGCCGCTCGTGACGGCCCTGCTCGGCTCGCTGATCTCGCTCTCGCTGATCTTCGCGGCCACGCACTGGCTCACCATCGCCTCCACGACACCTCTGCTGGCGCTCATGCTGGGCCTGGCGGTGGGGATCGACTACGCGCTGTTCATCATCTCGCGGCACCAGGAGCAGGTGAAGCACGGCATGCCGCCGGAGGAGTCCGCCGCGCGCGCCGTCGCCACCGCCGGCTCCGCGGTCGTATTCGCGGCGGTCACGGTGATCATCGCGCTGCTCGGGCTCGCGGTGGCCGGCATCCCCTTCCTGACGACGATGGGTGTGGCGGCGGCCCTCGGGGTCGCGATCGCCGTGCTGCTGTCGACGACGCTCACTCCGGCGCTGCTCGGATTCGGCGGGATGAAGGTGGTGGCGCGGCGTTACCGCGGGGAGCCGGCGCGGCCGTCGAAGCGAGGCGCGAGTCGAGCGGCGGCGCGTGCGGCGAAACGCGCCGCGAGTCGCGCCGCCGGCCCGCGGCGGCCGCGGTCCGAGCATCCCGTCGCCCTCGGCTGGGTGCGGGCCATCACCCGGTGGCCGCTCGTCACGGTGCTCGGCATCGTCGTGCTGCTCGGGCTGGCGACGCTCCCGGCCGCTTCGCTGCGGCTCTCCCTCCCGGACGCGGGATCGCTCGACGAGCAGGAGCCCGCCCGCATCACCTACGACCTGGTCGCCGACCGCTTCGGCCCTGGCTACAACGGACCGTTGATCGTCACCGGCTCCGTCATCGGGAGCTCGGACCCGGTCGGCCTGATGGACGACCTCGCGGCCGAGCTGCGCACGGTGTCGGGCGTCGCGGCCGTCCCGCTCGCCACGCCGAACCCCGACGGCGACACGGGCATCGCCCAGGTGGTGCCGACGGGAGCGCCGGACTCCGAGCAGACGGGCGCCCTCGTGGCGACGCTCCGCTCGATGCACGACCATTTCGAGCGCGAGTACGGGATCGATCTCGCCGTCACCGGCTACACCGCCGCCGGCATCGACATCTCGGCGCGGCTCGCCGGCGCGCTCCTGCCGTTCGCGCTGCTGGTGGTGGGGCTCTCGCTCGTGCTGCTGGCCATGGTCTTCCGCTCGATCGTCGTGCCGGTGACGGCCGCGCTGGGCTACCTGCTCAGCATCGGCGCCGCCTTCGGGGTGTCGAGCCTGGTGTTCATGAGCGGCTGGCTGGCCGGCCCCCTCCATATCGCCCACGTCGGCTCGGTGATCAGCTTCATGCCGATCATCCTGATGGGCGTGCTCTTCGGGCTCGCGATGGATTACGAGGTGTTCCTCGCCAGCCGGATGCGGGAGGAGCACGTGCGCGGGGCGGCGCCGCGCGAGGCGGTGCACGGCGGGTTCGCCGGTTCGGCGCGCGTCGTGACGGCCGCCGCCGCGATCATGTTCGCCGTCTTCGCCGCGTTCATCCCGGAAGGGGACGCCTCCATCCAGCCCATCGCCGTCGGCCTCGCGGTCGGCGTGGTGATAGACGCGTTCATCGTGCGCATGACGCTCATCCCGGCGGTGCTCGTGCTGTTCGGGCGCGCGGCCTGGTGGATGCCGCGGTGGCTGGACCGCGCCCTTCCCCATTTCGACATCGAGGGGGAGGCGCTCCAGCGCGAGCTCGACGCCGCCGACTGGCCGGAGCCCGGCGATCGCATCGCCATCGCCGCCGAGGGCGCGCGGATGGGCGGCCACGACCGCACGCTCGCGACGGTCGACGCCATGGTCCCTGCGGGCGACGTACTGGTGATCCGGGAGGCCGATCCCGCCGCGGTCGGCGCGGCCCTCTACGGCATCGCCGGGCGCGCGCCGGTGACCGGCGGCCGGCTGAAGGTGGCGGGCCTGCTGCTCCCGGTGCGCCGGGGTGCCGTGCGCGCCCGCGTCGGACTGGCCCGGGTGGGCGACGGCGCCGATCCGATCGCGGCGGTGCGCGTCGCACTGCGCGGCGACCCGCGCATCCTGGTCGTCGACGGCGCCGACCGCACCGCGGGCGCGTCGGCGCGCGCCGAACTCGCCGTCGCCCTCGACCGGGCGTGGACCGACGCGCGCGACACCGGGGAACCGCTCACCCTCGTGCTCGGCGGCGGCATCGACGCCGACCTCGACGGGCTCGTCCCGCTCGGCGCGGTGCGGCACGTCACCACCTCCACCCTCCTCACGGAACCGGAGCCCCAGCCATGAGACGCACCCCCTTCTCCGCCCGGGCGGGCACCGAACGGCTCGCGCCGCTCACGCTCACCGGCCTCGCCCTGGTGCCCCTGATCGTCGCGGGCGTGCTGGCCTGGGCCCTCTGGGCGCCCGGGCAGAACCTCGACCGCGTCACCGCCGCCATCGTCAACGACGACACCCCGGTCACGGTGAACGGGCAGACCGTCCCGCTCGGGCGACAGTTCGCCGGGGCGCTGATGAGCGGAGGGTCCGCGACGGTATCGGGAGGCGCGTCGACGTCGACGGGGACGCCCGCACCGACCGCGACCCCGACTCCCAGCCCGACGCCCGTCCCGGCCGAGGCGCCGCCCGCCGCCGACCCGCAGAACTTCGACTGGGTGCTCACGAACGACGCGGAGGCCGGCGCTGGCCTGTCCAGCGGGCGCTATGCCGCGGTCGTGACGATCCCCTCCTCCTTCTCGGCGAACGCCCTCTCGTTCTCGGGACCCGCCGCGCAGGCGAAGCAGGCGTCGATCACCGTGCGGACCGGGGCCGCCGTCGCCCTGCTCGACCCGGCCCTCACGGCCGCGATCACGCAGACGGCGACCGCCGCGCTCGGCCGCCAGCTCACCGTGCAGTACCTCGGCAACGTGTACCAGGGGTTCAACACGATCAACACGCAGATCGGGAGCGCGGCCTCCGGGGCCACGAGCCTCGCGAGCGGGGCCGACGCGCTGTCGCAGGGGACGCAGCAGCTCGCCGCGGGCGCCGCCAGCCTCGCGACCGGCGCACAGTCGGTCGACGCCGGCGCGCAGTCCCTCGCCTCCGGCCTCTCGACGCTGAGCGATCAGACGGCGTCGCTGCCCGCGCAGTCCGCCCAGCTGGCTCGCGGCGCGACCGCCGTGGCCGGGGCGACGGATGCCGCCGCCGGGCAGGTGTCGGCCGCGACGGCCTCCCTCGCCCAGGCGCAGGCGCAGGTCTGTCCGGGTCCCGGATGCGCGGCGGTCACCGCCGCGCTCGCGACGCTGCAGCAGGCGAACAGCGCCGTCGGGACGCTCGACACCGTCGCCGACGGGGTCGCCACGGGCAACCAGCAGCTCGCCGCGGCCCTGCCCCGGGTCGTCGACGGCATCGATCAGTCCGCGGCGGGCGCTGCGCAGCTGGCCTCCGGGACGGCGCAGACCAGCAGCGGAGCGGCCTCCCTCAGCGGCGGCGCCACCTCCTCTGCGTCGGGCGCCGCCCAGGTGGATGCGGGCGCGCAGCAGCTGAGCAGCGGGCTCGACACGGCGGTGAAGGACATCCCGACCTACTCGCCCGCGGACATCGCCACGCTCACGGCGGTCGTCGCGCAACCTGTCGTCGCGACGCAGAAGGCTCCGCCACCGGGCGTCGCGACGGTGCCGCTCTTCCTCGTGCTGGCCCTCTGGGTCGGCGCCCTGGCGACCGCGTATGCCCGGCGCGCGGTTCCCGGCCGCGATCTGATGACCACGGCTCCCTCGGTGGGCATCGCCCTGCGAGCGGCCGGGGTGACCGCGCTCGTCGGCGCCGGGGAGGGGGTGCTCGCCGCCGGACTCGCGCAGTTCTGGCTCGGCCTGCGGCCCGACGTCTGGCTCGAGCTGGCCATCGCCGGGGCCCTGGTCGGCGCGGTGTTCTGCCTGATCAACCAGGCGCTGGCCGCGGCGTTCGGCGGCGTCGGCCGGCTGCTCGCGCTCGTCGTGGGGCTGCTCGCGCTGGTGTCCGGGATGTCGTCCACGGTCCCGCCGGCGGTGGCCTCCCTCGCCGCGGCGATGCCGACCGCGCCCGCGCTCTCGGGGTTGCGCGCCATCGCCGCGGGAGACGCGGGCGGCGCGTGGGGCGACATCGGGCTGCTCGTGCTCTGCGCGGTGGGCGCGATCGCGCTGCTGTTCGCCGCCGTCGCCGCCCGTCGATCCGTGCGGCTCGGCGACCTCGTGCCGCGGTCGCGCCCGAGGGCGCCGCTTGCGCCTCCGCCGACTCCGGCGCCTCCGGCGCCTCCGCCCGCCCACTCCCGCGCGGCCTGACGCCGCCCGCCCGCTCCCGCGCGGCCTGACCGGCCGCCGCTCCCGCGCCGCCCGACCGCTCCGCACTCCCGCGCGCCCTGACGCCGCCCGCCGCCGCCACCTCGCCTCCCCTCCGCCTCCCCTCCGCCGCACTAAGTTGCACAGTAGTGTGCAAGAAGCGTAAGATCGAGGCATGACCGCCTCCCCTGCCCGCGCTCCGCGACGCGATGCCGCCGCGAACCGGGAGGCCCTCCTCGTGGCCGCAGCGGCCGCTCTCAACGAGGACATCGACGCCTCCCTCGAGACCATCGCCGCGCGCGCGGGCCTCAGCCGCCGCGCGCTGTACGGCCACTTCGCCAACCGCGACGACCTGCTCATCGATGTCTTCACCCGCGGCGCCGCCCGGCTGGCCGCCCTGCTCGACCCGGTGTCGCATCCCGACGCCCGCGTCGAGATCGCGCTCTTCGGCGCGACCCTCTGGGCCGAGGTCGAGCACATCCGCGTCAGCGCCGCCCTCGCCGTGCGCGGGCCGCACCGGCAGATGGTGGCCACGGCCCTCGACCCGGCCCGCGAGCGCCTGCGGTCCACGGTCGAGCGCGGGATGGCCGCCGGCCAGGTGCGCACCGACCTCGACCGCGAGACGGTCACCCGCCTCATCGAGAACGCGGCGATCGCCGTGCTCGACGAGGCGACGCGCGCCGGGTTCTCCCGCGCCGCCGGGCACCGGCTGGTCATGCTGGCCGGCCTCGGCGCGGCGGGTCTCGGCTGGCAGGAGGCCGACGCGCTCATCGACAACACACCCGAACTCGCATTCACCCCGGAGATGAACCGATGAAGATCGCCCTCGACTCAGTCGCGAAGGGCCCGCGCAACGCCGCCCTGCCGCCGACCAGCGTCGCCTTCGCGAACGGTCAGGCCGTGCTCGCACGCGCCGAGACCGAGCAGCGCCCGACCGTGCTCGGCCTGATCGCCTCCGGGCGGATGCGCCCCGACGCCGGCGTCGTCACGATCGACGGCGCCACCGACTACCGCGCGATGCGTCGGCGCATCGCCCTCATCGACGCGCCCGACGTGTGCGAGCCCGCAGCCGATGTGACCGTCGCCGGGATCGTGGCCGAGGAGCTGATGTTCGCCGGCCGCGCCTCCCATCCCATCGCCGTCAACAAGCGCCTGAACGAGCTGGGCGCCTCGGAGTACGCGCGCTGGGGCATCGGCACGGTGCCGCCGACGGTGCGCATCCGGCTGCTCGCCGAGCTCGCCCTGATGCGGAAGGGCGTCGACGGTCTCGTGATCGTCTCCCCCGACCGCCACGGCGGCGACCCGAGCGAATGGTGGACGTTCGCCCGGGAGCTGGCGGGCCGCGGCATCGCCGTGCTCGTCGTGGCCGGCGACGCCTCCGCCGCGGCGATCGCCGCCGCCTCCCTCGTCTCGCGACTCGACGAGACCGCTTCCGCCCCCGCGACCTTCGACGAGGACCCGGGCCGCGACGACACCGATGACCTTCCCGACCTGATCGTGGAGAACGCATGAAGATCCCGCAGATGATCGCGGCGGAGTTCCGCCGCCTGACCGCCAACCCGATGGCCATCGTGGCGCTCATCGCCCTCATGGCCGTGCCCGTGCTCTACGGCGGCCTGTACCTGTGGGCCAACCAGAACCCGTACGCGAACCTCAACAAGATCCCCGCCGCGATCGTCGTCGACGACACCGGCACCACGGTCGACGGCAAGGACATCAACTACGGCGACCAGGTGGCCGACCAGCTGATCGAGGACGGCTCGTTCGACTGGCACCGGGTGAAGTCGGGATCGGCGGCGAGCGGCGTCGACGACTCGAAGTACGACTTCAGCATCACCTTCCCGTCCGACTTCTCGTCGGCGCTCGCCTCGGCGTCGGGCGACAGCCCGCACCGCGCCATCGTGACGCTCACGACCAACGACACCAACAGCTACCTGGCGTCGACGATCGGCACCCAGGCGGCCGAGAAGATCCGCACCTCCATCGTCAAGCAGGTCAACCAGGAGGCTGCGGCGCAGTTCCTCCTCGGGCTCTCCGACATCCGCTCCAACCTGGTGAAGGCCGCGGACGGCGCGAACCAGCTGGTCGACGGCAGCGCCACGGCCCAGTCGGGGGCGTCGTCCCTCGCCGACGGCACGGCCCAGCTCGCGAGCGGGTCCCAGACCCTGGCGAGCTCGCTCGGCCAGCTCGCGTCGGGCGCCCAGCAGGTGAGCGACGGGGCGGCGAAGGTCGCCACCGGCAACAAGGAGGTCGCGGGCAAGGCGACCGAGGCCGGGCAGGTCGCGGCGCAGTTGGCGGCGGACGCACCCGCGGTCGGTCAAAAGCTGATTGCTCAGCTGCAAGCCGACAACGTCGATCCGGCCATCATCGCCCAGGTCCAGGCCGCGATCGGCGACATCGACGGCAAGGTGCAGTCGGGCAACAGCCAGATCCAGAACGCGGTCGGGCAGGTCAACCAGCTCTCCGCGGGCGCCGACCAGGTCGCGGGAGGCGCGGCGCAGGTCGCCAGCGGCTCGGCGCAGGCACAGGCCGGCGCGACCCAGCTCGCCACCGGCGCGGGCACCGCGGCGAGCGGCGCGGCACAGCTTCGCGACGGCCTCACCACTCTCCACGACGGCACGACGACCCTGAGCGACGGCCTCCAGGACGGCGTGAAGCAGATCCCCGACAACTCCCCCGAGCTGCAGAAGAAGCAGGCGTCGACGATCTCCGACCCGGTCAACCTGAAGAACGACAGCATCACCTCCGCCGGCACGTACGGCGCCGGCCTCGCCCCGTTCTTCGTCGCGCTGGCCGGCTGGATCGGGATCTACGCGCTGTTCCTGATCGTGAAGCCCGTCTCGCGCCGCGCGATCACGGCGCTGCACTCGCCCGTCAAGATCACCCTCGCGGGCTGGCTGACGCCGGGACTGCTCGGCGCCATCCAGATGGTCGGGCTGTTCGCGATCGTGGCCGGCGCCCTCGGCTTCCGCATCGAGAACCCGGTCGGGATGTACGGCCTCATGGCGTTGGCGTCCCTGACGTTCGCCGCCATCATCCTGGCGCTGAACGTCTGGCTGGGCAGTGTGGGGCAGTTCCTCGGCCTGGTGCTGATGGTGCTCCAGCTCGTGACCGCGGGAGGCACCTTCCCCTGGCAGACATTGCCGGGCCCGTTGGCCGCCCTGCACCATGTGCTGCCGATGTCGTACGCGGTCGACGGGATCCGCCAGCTCATGTACGGCGGCAACCCCGCCACCGCCTGGGCCGACGCGGGCGTGCTCGGGCTGTGGCTGCTCATCGCGCTGCTGGTCTCGGCGATCGGCGTGACGCGGATGACGCACTTCCGAACGCTGCGCGACCTGCGGCCGTCGCTGATCGGATAGCCCGGGTGGGGTGGGAGGCGCCGTCACCCGTGCGCGCTAGGCTCGGCGCGTGACCGCCTCCCACCGCATCCTGCACCTCAGCGACACCCACCTCTTCGGCGACGGCCGTCGGCACTACGACCTCGTCGACACCCGTGCCGCGCTGGAGCGGGTGCTCGAGCGGGCGTCCTCCCTCGGAGCCCTGGATGCGGTCGTCGTGTCGGGCGATCTGTCCGAGGACGGCTCGGCGGAGTCGTACCGCATCCTCTCCGGGCTGCTGGAGCCGTGGGCCGCCGAGCGCGGCGCGCAGGTCGTCTACGCGATGGGCAATCACGATCTGGCCGAGCCGTTCGAGGAGGTCCTCGGCGAGCGCGAGCGCGTCGTCGAGGTGCGCGGCCTGCGGATCGTGACCGTGGACTCCACCGTCGCAGGCTCCGGCTACGGAGAGGTCGGCGAGGAGCGCCTGGAGCGGCTGCGGGAGATCCTCTCCGAGTCGGCCGACCACGGCACCGTCGTCGTGCTGCACCATCCCCCGACCCCTCCCACGACCGGGCTCTTCGAGTCGCTGCGGCTGATCGATCCCGAGCCGCTGCTCGAGGCGTGCCGGGAGGGCGACGTGCGCGCGATCCTCGCCGGGCACTACCACCACGCGCTGGTGACCGAGACCGACCCCGGGTACATCCCGCTGGTCGTCGCCCCGGCCGTGGCGAACACGACCGACGTGCTCTGGCCGGCGCCGGGCGAGCGGGCCGTGCGCGGCTCCGGCTTCGCGGTGATCGACCTCCCGGACGACGAGCCCGTGCGAGCGCTCATCGTCACCGCACCGGGGCCCGATGACGGGGAGACCGTCTACGAGCTCGACGCGGCCGACGTCGCGCGCATCGCCGAGACGTCGGGCCGGCGCGCAGAGCAATGAGCGCTCCGGCCGGGTACTCCGGCACGCCGCTGTGGAAGAAGCTCGGGCTGAAGCCCGGGATGCGCGCGCAGCTGCTGCACGCCGACCCCGGCTGGCGCATCCCTCTCGACGGGCCCGGCGCTCCCGAGCCGATCGAGTGGCTCGATCCCGCGGACGACGGGCCGGCCGGGCTCGTGCTGGCGTTCTACCGCGAGGCGGCGGAGTACCTGGGCGAGCTCGACGCGATCGGTTCCCGCATCCGGCCCGACGGGATGCTGTGGGCAGCGTGGCCGCGCAAGGCGGCCGGCCACGTGAGCGACCTCGACGAGAACCTCCTGCGCGACGCCGCCCTCGACCGCGGGCTCGTCGATGTGAAGGTCGCCGCGCTCTCGACCGACTGGTCGGGCCTCAAGATCGTCTGGCGCCGCGAGAACCGCTGACCCCGCCCCGCCGCGCGGCGCGGGCGCCCACATTTGTGCCAAATGTCGCGAATCCGGTGCCAAACCCCGCATTTGTGCCAAATGTGGGCGGGGTCAGAAGCGCACGTGCTGCAGGATCCAGGCGTGCATCGCGACCGCGGCGGCGGCGGAGGCGTTGATCGAGCGCGTCGAGCCGAACTGCGAGATCTCGATCACGGCGTCGGCGGCGTCGATCGCCGGCTGCGAGAGCCCCGGCCCCTCCTGCCCGAACAGCAGGACGCACTCGCGCGGCAGGGCGAAGGTCTCGATGAGCACCGACCCGGGGACGTTGTCCACCGCGATGATCGGGAGGCCGGCCTCCCGCGCCCACGCGACGAACGCCTCCACATCCTCGTGGTGCACGACGTGCTGGTAGCGGTCGGTCACCATCGCGCCGCGCTTGTTCCACCGGCGGCGGCCGATGATGTGCACGGTGTCGGCGGCGAACGCGTTCGCGCTGCGCACGATCGACCCGATGTTCATGTCGTGCTGCCAGTTCTCGATCGCGACATGGAACGGGTGCCGGTGCTCGTCGAGGTCGGCGACGATCGCCTCCATCCGCCAGTAGCGGTAGCGGTCGATCACGTTGCGGGTGTCGCCCTGGCGCAGCAGCTCGGGGTCGTAGTGGTCGCCCTCCGGCCACTCGCCCGGCCAGGGCCCGACGCCGTGGGTGGTGAGTTCGTGCGACGGTCCCGGGTGATCCACCCAGCCAGCGTAGCCGCCCGCCCTCTAAGCTGGTGGCGTCCAGTCTCCATCGGAAGGGGTTTGCGTGGCGCGACGCGACGAGATCGAATGCTGGCTCACGGACATGGACGGCGTGCTCGTCCATGAGAACCAGGCGCTGCCCGGTGCCTCGGATCTCATCCAGCAGTGGCGCGACAACGGCACGCCGTTCCTCGTGCTGACGAACAATTCCATCTACACCCCGCGCGACCTCGCCGCCCGGCTCCGCGCCTCGGGTCTGGATGTGCCGGAGGAGTCGATCTGGACCTCCGCCCTCGCCACCGCCGACTTCCTCAAGTCGCAGAAGCCCGGCGGCAGCGCCTACGTCATCGGCGAGGCCGGTCTGACGACCGCGCTGCACGAGGCCGGCTTCATCATGACCGACACGAACCCCGACTACGTCGTGGTCGGCGAGACCCGCAGCTACTCGTTCGACGCGATCACGAAGGCCGTGCGCCTCATCGGCGCCGGCGCCCGGTTCATCTCCACCAACCCGGACGCGACCGGCCCCAGCGCCGAGGGCCCGATGCCCGCGACCGGCGCCGTGACCGCCATGATCACCAAGGCGACCGGCGGCATGGAGCCCTACGTGGTCGGCAAGCCCAACCCGATGATGTTCCGCTCGGCGCTCAACCGCATCGGCGCCCACTCCGAGAACACCGCCATGATCGGCGACCGGATGGACACGGACGTCGTCGCGGGCATCGAGGCGGGCCTCCACACCATCCTGGTGCTCACCGGCATCAGCGACCAGGCCGAGATCGACCGCTACCCGTTCCGTCCCGACGAGATCCTGAGCGGCGTGCGCGACCTGCTCTCCCCCGAGCCCGTGGAATCGGACCTCTGACGGCGTGACCCTCGAGCACCACCCCGCCGCGTACGACCGCGTGCGGGCCGCCATCCGCGAGGCCGCGCGCGCCGCGTGGACGGACCTGCGTCGCGAGCATCCCGAGTCGTTCTACTACTTCGGGCTGTGGACCACGCCGCTCGCGCACCGGCCGGTGCCGACCGCGATCTCGGCGGAGGGGCAGGCCCGCGTCGTCGACGACTACCGGATGCGTGGGATGGTCGTGAGCAGGGACGAACTGCGCTGGGCGGAGAACGATTCGCCGTTCGACCTGTTCGGCGACGAGGGATTCGCCGAGGTGGAGCGCCTGTTCGACACGTTCGGCAACCCCTACGACCGGCCGCGCGCGGTCAACGAGGCCCTCTTCGACGCGATCACCGGTGCGCTCGCCGACCTCGATGCGGAGGGCTTCTTCGGCACCGGCGCCGAGCGCGACACGGTCGTGGTGAACGTGACCATGCCCGGCCACGACGAGGCGGACGAGCTGCTCGCGTCGGCACGCGCACTCAACCCGGCCTCAGCGCTCTCGCTCTACGAGGCGGACTGGTCCGCGTAGGTCAGCCGGTCGGGCCCGGCCCCGCGACCGACGACGTCATCGGCTCGCCCGTCGAGCGGGTCGCGAAGCAGTAGTACGCGCGCTGCCCGGACTTCCACTGCTCCTCGGTCGCCGGGAACGTGCCCTGCACCTGCAGACCGGTGTACGCCGCGGCGGCGTTCAGATCGATCACGCCCGGCGCGGTGCACAGGCCGTTGATCTGCTGCCCCAGCGCGTCGGCGCCCGGGTAGGGGGCCGCGATGTCCGGGTTCAGGATGCCCGTGTAGACCATCTGCGCGGTGTGCGGCGCCGCGCAGTCGACCACCGTGAACGACTCCGCCCAGGGCGTCGTGTACGGCTCGATGCACTCGCCGCCGCCCAGCGCATCCCACGCGGCGACGCCGGCCGCGGCGGGGGCCGCCGGCTTCGGGGTGACCGTGGGCGTCGGGGTGGGAGTCGGCGTCGGGGTCGCCGAGGGGGACGTCGACCCGGAGGCCTTCGGGCTCGACGCGGACGCTCCGAAGAGCGAGGGCAGGCGCGTGCCGAGAGCGAAGAGGCCGATCAGCACAAGGATCACCGCGAGCGCACCGGCCACGATGAAGAGGATGCGGTTGTTGCGCGGGTTGCGCGGACGCTCCGGCGGGGTGGTCCCCGTCGTGTCGCCGGGGCCGCCGCCGGACGTGGTCGGGCTGCCGGGCACGTCCGCCGGGAGCTCGGGCGGCGGGGCGATCGGCGGCGTCGCCGCGGACGGGATCACGACCGTGGGGTCGGCGGCGAAGGCCGGCGCGGGGAGGGTCTCCTCCGGCACGGTCAGCGGGCCGGTGAACGGCGCGGAGAAGGGCTCCGTGAACGGCTCGGTGAGCTGCGGGCCCTCCATCGCCGCGCTCGGCTCGGCGGCTCCCTGTTCGGGGAAGAGGATGGTGTCGGCGGGGGAGGGCTCGGCGGTGGCCGGGTCGGCGGGGACCGGGTCAGCGGGGACCGGGTCAGCGGGGGCCGCGAACGCGGGAGGGGTGTCGGACGCGGGAGGGGTGTCGGACGCGGGCTGGAGTTCGGGCTCGAGGTCGGCTTCGGGCTCGTCCTCCGCCTCCGGCTCGGCGACGTCGCCGAAGAGTGCGGCGATGCCGTCGTCCGGCTCCGCCTCATCCTCAGGCTGGTCGGACTCCGCGTCGAGCGGATCGGCGGCGGGCTCGGGCGCGACGGGCACCGACTCCGAGAACACGGACTCGACGACCGGGAGAACCGTGGTCGGCTCGGCCGCGGCGGCCGCGGGCGGCGCTTCGACGGGAGTGACGGGCGCGAGCGGGTCCGGGTCGCCGATGCGGGCGGCGAGCAGGGCAGCCATCTCGGACGTGTCGAGCTTCGTTGTCGGCACACCTGCGCTGTCGGGCGCCGGCTCGACGAGGTCCGCGGCGTGCGGCGGCGGGAGCACCGGCTCGGCCGGCGGGGTCGGGGCTGCGAACGCGGGCGGGACCACCGGCGGAGGCGTGACGGGAGGCAGTGGGGCGGCGGGCGGCTCCGCAGCGGCGGGAGGAGGAGTGGCCGGGGGCAGCACGGTCGCGGGCGGCAGCACGGTGGGTGCGGGCGGCGTGAGGGATCCGGGGACAATGGGGATGATGCCGGTCGTGTCGCCGATCACCGAGCGGGAGGACGGGGCATCAGAGGCGGGCGCACCGTATCCGAGGAGCGCTGCGAGGCCGTGGCCCTGCGGCTCCTCCGGCGCGGTGTCATCCTGCTCGCCGCCGGGCTGCTGCCCGTCGGCGGCCTGCGGGGCCGGGGCGGTCGACTCGGCGGGTGCGGCCGGCTCGTCCCACTCGGGAGGCTTGGGCATTCGCAGCGACGCGAGGAAGCTGGGCGGTTCGGCCGCCACCGGCGGCACGAGCGGTTCCGAGGCGGCGGGCGTCTCCGCGGCGACCGGCGGCACGGTCGGGGGCTCCGGAAGCCCCGGGACCACAGGGACCACCGGGACAGTGGGCTCCGAGACCGGCGCCTTGAATCGGGGAGGCTCGGGAAGAGCAGGCTCGGGCTCCGCCGGTTCGGGCACGCTCGGCTGAACGGGCAACGTCGGCTCCGGAAGGCTCGGTGCACCGGGGAGCGTTGGCTCCGGCACGGTCGGGCCAGGCTGGCTCGGCTCGACGGGAAGCGTCGGCTCCGGCAAAGTCGGCTCCTGCACGCTCGGCTCGACCGGCACGCTCGGCTCAACCGGCACGCTCGACTCCGGCTCCGCCTCCGCGCCCTCGGGCCCCGACGCCTCCACCGGCACCGCGGGCACCAGCGGCACCCCGGGCTCGACGGGCTTCGACGAGGTGTTCACCACGAGCGGGTCCTCGCCGGCTCCCGGCGTCAGGTTCCAGGTGAACGGCGCGGGTCCCGCGGCCGGCTCCGCCTGGGGACCGGTCCCTTCGGCGTCATCCCCCGGATCGGCGGGCGCGGTCGGCTCGCTCGGCTCGACGGGCTCCGCGGCGGCGGCACGACGTGCACGACGCGACAGGGGCGCGGGCTCCGGCTCGTCGGGCTCGACGACCTCGGGCTGCGTGCCCAGCTCCCGGAACAGCCACTCGGGGCTGCCGAACTCCGGCTCCTCCGCTCCGGGCGCAGCAGAGCTCGGCGGCGCTTCGGCGTCGTCGCCGTCTCCGTTCGCCGGGTCGCGGTGATCGGCCACTAGGCCAGCCCCAGATCCTTCAGGCCGATCGCAGCGTAGTAGGGGTAACCGGCGGCTTCGATGATCTCGCGCGCGCCGGTGTCGCGGTCGACGACCACGGCCACGGCGGCGATCTCCGCTCCGACCTTCTTCAGCGCCTCGACGGCCTTGAGCGGGGAGCCTCCGGTGGTCGAGGTGTCCTCGAGGACGATGACGCGCTTGCCGGCGAGGTCCGGGCCCTCGACCTGCTTGCCGCGGCCGTGGTCCTTCGGCTCCTTGCGCACGACGAACGCGTCATACTCCGCGCCGCGTGCAGCGCCCTGGTGCAGGATGGCGGCGGCGACCGGGTCGGCGCCCATCGTCATCCCGCCCACGGCGGAGACGTCGGGGATGTCGGCGATGAGGTCGAGCATGACCTGGCCGATCAGCGGGGCGACCCGGTGGTCGAGGCTGACCTTGCGCAGGTCGACGTAGTACGTGGCCTTCTTTCCGCTCGTGAGCGTGAAGTCCCCGTGGAAGACGGCGTCGGCCGAGATGTAGTCGATGAGCTGCTGTCGTGCGTCGGTCACGTCCCGATTCTATGGGGGCGGGCCCCCCGATACGATCGGTGCATGCGTGTCGCCACCTGGAACGTCAACTCCATCCGCACCCGAGTCGGCCGAGTCGTGGACTGGCTGGTCCGTGAAGACGTGGATGTGCTGGCCATGCAGGAGATCAAGTGCAAGCCGGAGCAGTTCCCGTACGGACCGTTCGAGGACGCCGGATACGAGGTCGTGCTGCACGGCCTGAACCAGTGGAACGGCGTCGCGATCGCGAGCCGTCTGCCGATCGAGGACGTGCAGATCGGGTTCCCGGACATGCCCGGCTTCCTGAAAGGCCATGACGGCCCCGACCTGCCAACGGAGGCGCGCGCGATCGGCGCGACCGTCGACGGCGTGCGGCTCTGGAGCCTGTACGTGCCGAACGGCCGCGCCCTCGACGACCCGCACTACCACTACAAGCTCGACTGGCTCGCGACGCTGGCGGAGGACACCCGCCGGTGGCTGGCCGAGAACCCGCACCTCCCGCTCGCGCTGATGGGCGACTGGAACGTGGCCCCGCTGGACTCCGACGTCGGCGACCCGAGCCTCATCCCCGGCGTCTCGACGCACATCTCTCCCCCGGAGCGCTCGGCGTTCTCGGCGTTCGAGGCCGCCGGCCTCACCGACGTGGTGCGGCCGCTCGTGCCACAGGGCTACACCTACTGGGACTACAAGCAGCTGCGGTTCCCGCGCAACGAGGGCCTGCGGATCGACTTCATCATGGGGTCGGAGGCGTTCGCCGACCGGGTCGCGGGAGCCTCCATCCACCGCGACGAGCGCAAGGGCGACGCCCCGAGCGACCACGTGCCGGTGCTGGTGGAGCTCACCGACGACCCCGGCGACGAGGACGAAGACCGACCGATGATCTTCGGCTGACACCGGACGCGCCCGACCCACCCGGCGCGCCCGCCGCGGAGTCGCCACGGCCCAGCGGGCAAGGTTTCGTTACGCCACGTTTCATCGCCCGGGCGGGCATGCGGGCGCTTCGGTAGCGTCGGAGCACCATGTCCGAGACATCGTCCGCCTACCCCGTCGAGTTCGCCGGAGTCGGTCGCGCCTTCGCGGCGCCCACGAAGCGCGGCGCGGCGAGCGAGGTGCGCCCCGTGCTGCGCGATGTCTCCCTGCGGGTCGAGGCGGGCGAGGTCGTCGCCATCCTCGGTGCGAGCGGCTGCGGCAAGTCCACGCTGCTGCGCATCGCCGGAGGTCTCGACCACCCGACCGCGGGTGCTGCCCTGATCGACGGTTCCGCGGTCGCGGGCGTCGACCCGCGCTGCGCGGTCGGCTTCCAGGAGCCGCGGCTGCTGCCCTGGCGCTCCCTGGCCGACAACGTCGCCCTCGGGCTGCCGCACGGGCTGGACCGCACGGCCGGTCGTGAACGCGTCGCCCGGCTGCTCGACCTCGTCGGACTCTCCGCGTCCGCCGCCCTCCGGCCCCGGGAGGTGTCCGGCGGCATGGCGCAGCGCGCCTCGCTGGCTCGCGCCCTGGCCCGCAACCCCGGCGTCCTGCTGCTCGACGAGCCGTTCGGCGCCCTCGACGCCCTGACCCGGCTGAAGATGCAGGACCTCCTCGTCGACGTGCACTCCGCGGCGCCCGCGACCATCCTGCTCGTGACACACGACGTCGACGAGGCGCTGCAGCTCGCCGACCGCATCATCCTGCTGGGCGCCGAGCCGGGGCGCGCGGGCGCGACCATCCGCAGCATCACGACCGTGCCCGGCGCGCGCCCGCGCGACCGCGGGTCGGCGGAGCTCGCCGAACTGCGCGCCGACCTGCTCGACGGACTCGGCATCGACCGGCACGGGAACGCGCACGCGGGCTCCGCGCCGGCCGGCGGTCGAATGTCATCCACAACCGAGGCCTCACTGGTCTGACTCCACCGATCGGGCGGTCCCACCCCCGCGGACCGGCACCGCACGGGAGGCTCGATCCAGCACCATCCGCACCACCGGCACCACAGCACCAGCACCAGCACCAGCACCTCACCACCGCACCCACACAGCACGGCTCGACCGAGCCACGGACCAGGAGGCCTCATGCGCCGCACACCCACCATCGTCACCGCCCTCGTGGCGGCCGCCGCCGCGGCGACACTGCTGCTCTCGGGCTGCGTCGCGGGAGAGGGCTCGGCTTCGGGCGCCGCCGCCAGCAGCACCCCCGGCACGGTCACGAAGGGCGGAACGCTCAACATCGACTTCGCCACCTACAACCCGCTCAGCCTGGTGATCAAGAAGGAGGGCTGGCTCGAGAAGGCCCTCGCCAAGCAGGACATCACGGTCAACTGGGTGCAGTCCGCCGGCTCCAACAAGGCCAACGAGGCCCTCCGCTCCGGTGCCATCGACGTCGGCTCCACCGCGGGATCGGCGGCGCTGCTCGCCCGCTCCAACGACTCGCAGATCAAGACGATCGACATCTTCTCGCAGCCCGAGTGGTCCGCCCTGGTGGTCGGCCCGAACTCGACCATCACCGACGTGAAGGAGCTCAAGGGCAAGCAGATCGCCGCGACCAAGGGCACCGACCCCTACTTCTTCCTGCTGCAGGCGCTGGAGGCCAACGGGCTCTCGGCCGACGACGTCACCATCCAGAACCTCCAGCACGCCGACGGCTGGGCCGCGCTGCAGAACGGCTCGGTCGACGCCTGGGCCGGTCTCGACCCGATCATGGCGAACGCGCAGGCCTCCGGCGCCAAGCTGATCTACCGCAACGTCGCCTTCAACACCTACGGATTCCTCAACGCGACGGAGTCCTTCGTGTCGAGCAAGCCCGACGTGGCGCAGACCGTCGTGAACACCTACGAGTACGCCCGCGCCTGGGCGCTGAAGCACCAGGACGAGACGTCGCAGATCCTCGCGGACGCCGCCAGCATCTCCCTCCCGGTCGCGACCACCGTCATCACCGAGCGCACCAACCTCGACGTCTCGCCGATCCCCGGTGACGCGCAGCTGAAGGTGCTCAAGAAGGTCGGCCCGATCTTCGTCCAGACCGGCGACGTCGCCTCGCAGTCGAACATCGACGCGGCGCTGAAGAGCCTGCTCGACCCGACCTTCGCGAAGAAGGCGGACCCGAGCGCCATCGGAGGCTGACCCGGCCATGTCGTATCAGAACGCACCGGAGGGCGACGGCCCGCTGATCGTCGTCGGCGGCCCCGGCGGCGAGGTCGGAAGTGCGACCTCCGTCGCACGGGAGACACCCCGGCCGCCCGACGGACCGCGCGTGGTGGTGGAAGGCGGAGCGCTCGCAGCGCGCACGCCGTTCCTCTCCCGGCGCTGGGTGCGGATCACCGGCGGGCTCGTCCTGCCGGCGATCATCCTGGTGGTCTGGCAGCTCGCCAGCACCTCCGGTGCGTTCACGTCCGCGCAGCTGCCGTCCCCGACCATGGTCTGGAACGCGGCGGTCGATCTCGCCCAGCGCGGGCTGCTCGGGCTCTACATCGCGATCTCGACACAGCGCGTGCTGATCGGCTTCGCCTGCGGCGCGGCGCTCGGCCTGGTGCTCGGTGCCGTGGTCGGGCTCTCGAGGCTCGCGGACATCCTGTTCAGTTCCACCCTCGCCGCGGTGCGCGCGGTTCCGTCGCTCGCCTGGGTGCCGCTGCTGATCCTGTGGTTCAAGATCGGCGAGGACTCCAAGATCATCCTGATCGCGATCGGCGCCTTCTTCCCCGTGTACACGACGGTGGCGGCCTCCCTGAAGCATGTCGACCGGCACCTCGTGGAGGCCGGTCGCGCGTTCGGGCTGAACGGCGTGCGGCTGTTCACGACGGTCCAGCTGCCGTCCGTCCTGCCCGCGGTGATCTCGGGCCTGCGGCTCGCGCTCGCGCAGGCGTGGCTGTTCCTGGTCGCGGCCGAGCTCATCGCCTCCTCCATGGGACTCGGCTTCCTGCTGAGCGACTCCCAGAACAACGGACGCACCGACCGGCTCTTCCTGGCGATCATCCTGCTGGCCCTGCTCGGCAAGGCGACGGACTCCCTCGTCGGTCTGTTCGAGCGGTGGGCGAACCGCCGCTGGGCCTGAGCGGACGCGGCCCATCGCGTCGCATCGCGTTGCGTCGCATCGCGTTGCGTCGCACCATCCACCTGTGAAGTCCAGGCCCTGTACCTGACCGCTGCCCGGCCTACCGTTCGACGGGAAACCAGAAGCCAGCGAAAGGAGCAGCAATGGCTGCAGTGACCAAGTCCATCGACGTGAACGTCCCGGTCTCGACCGCGTACAACCAGTGGACCCAGTTCGAGTCCTTCCCGCACTTCCTCGACGAGGTCGAGGAGATCCGCCAGGTCGACGACACCACCAACCACTGGCGCGTGAAGATCGGCGGCGCGGAGCGTCAGTTCGACACGGTCATCACCGAGCAGCTCCCGGACGAGCGTGTCGCGTGGAAGTCCGTCGCGGGCGACACCGAGCACGCGGGCGTCGTCACGTTCCACCGACTGTCCGACACCGAGACCAAGGTGACCGTCCAGCTGGAGTGGGCGCCGTCCGACGCGCTCGAGAAGATCGGCGCCGTGTTCGGCCTCGACGACCACGCCGTCAAGAAGGACCTCGAGAACTTCAAGGAGTTCATCGAGTCGCAGGGCACCGAGTCCGGTTCCTGGCGCGGTGAGGTCGACCGCGGCAAGACGGTCTGATCGGTCCGCGAACTAGAACGCGCAGAACGGCGCCGGTGCGACCACGCACCGGCGCCGTTCGCTGCGTCAGCGCTCCGAATCGGCCCGCTGCGAGTCGGCCTGTTCTGAGTCGGCCCGCTGCGAGTCGGTCCGCTCGGAATCCGCCTGCTGCGGGGCGTCCCGACGCTTCGCCATTCGGGAGTAGAGGCGCTCGACGACCCACAGCAGGATCCCGATCGCCAGTAGCCCGAGGGCGATCGTGTACTGGCCGGTCGGGCGTCCCGACGTCCACGGGAACACCAGGTAGAGGCAGGTCAGACCGCCGACGATCGGCAGCACCGTCGGCGAGCGGAAATGCTTGTGGTCGACGGGCTGCTTGCGCAGGACGAGCACCGCCACGTTGACGACCGCGAACACGGCGAGCAGCAGCAGGGAGGTCGTGCCTCCGAGCAGCGCCACGATCGAGCCCTTCGGGTCGAGGGACACGTAGACGATGAGGGCCACGGCGAGCGCCGACGTGAAGAGGATGGCGGTCCACGGCGTCCGGCGCTTCTGCGACACCTTCGCGAGGAACGGCGGCAGCACGCCCTGCTTGGCCATGCCGTAGAGCAGGCGGCTGGCCATCATCATGTTGATCAGCGCCGTGTTGGCGACCGCGAACATCGAGATGAACGGCAGGAGGTCGTTGATCGGGAAGCCCGGGGCGGCCGCCTCGACCGCCGTGACCAGCGGCGTCTCGCTGCCGGCGAGCTGACCGATCGGGACCAGCGCGACGACCGTGATCGACACCAGCACGTAGATCACGGCGGCGATGCCCAGCCCGCTCAGCATCATCTTCGGGAAGATGCGGCTCGGCTCCTTGGTCTCCTCCGCCATGTTGACCGAGTCCTCGAAGCCGACCATGGCGAAGAACGCCAGCGAGGTCGCCGTGCTCACCGCCAGCAGCACCCCTTTGTCCTCCGGGGTCTCGAACGCCACGACGCGCGACCAGTCCGCGTTGCCGCCCGCGATCGCCCACATGCCGATGAAGATCACCAGCAGCAGACCAGAGAGCTCCACGAGGGTGAGGACCACGTTCAGCCACACGCTCTCCGTCACCCCCCGCAGGTTGACGAGCATGATGAGCACGATGAACGCGAGCGCGATCAGCATCGTCGTGAGGTTCTCGTCCGGGATCCCGAAGCCGACGGTGAGATTCACCGCGAACGCGCGCGACGCCGTCGATGCCGACGTGATGCCCGACGTCATGACGATGAAGCACACGATGAAGGTGAAGAAGTGGATGCCGAACGCCTTGTGCGTGTAGAGCGCGGCCCCCGCCGCCTGCGGGTACTTCGTCACCAGCTCGAGATACGAGAAGGCGGTCACCGTAGCGACCGCGAACGCCAGCAGGAACGGCAGCCAGGCCGCGCCTCCCACCTCCGCCGCCACCTGTCCGGTGAGGGCATAGACGCCCGTTCCGAGGATGTCGCCGACGATGAACAACAGGAGCAGCCCCGGGCCGAGCGCCCGCTTGAGCTCCGGCTGCTCGGATTCAACGGTCTTGACCACCTGGGTCCAGGACGGATCGCTCACGATTGCTCCCTTCCACACGACCGCGGTGACGTGCGTAGGGGAGACTTTATGTGAGTTCTCTCAGATTCGCGACCCATTCGGGGGTGGAACGGTTCCGCCCGGCGCGGATCGTCGCCCCACCGGGGCACACCTGGCAGGCTGCCAGCATGATCGCACTCGTCTCGGCTCCGACGAATCTGGGCCTGCGCCCGCCGCGGCCCGGGAGCGTTCCCGGTTCCGCCAAGGCGCCAGAGGCGTTGCGGGAGGCCGGACTCCATGAGCGTCTGCTGGCGAACGGGGCGCGCGATGCCGGGGTGGTCATCCCCGGCCGCTACGTGGACGATGACGCGACGCGCGTGCCCGGCCGCGTCCGCAACGAGGCCGCGCTCGTCGAGCACGCCCGGCGCCTCGCCGACCGGGTGACGTCGATCCTCGACGCCGGGGACGCCCCGATCGTCGTCGGCGGCGACTGCAGCGTGCTCGTCGGGATCGGCGTCGCCCTGGCGCGCCGAGGCGGTGCCGGCCTGCTCCACCTCGACGGCCACACCGACTTCCGGCACCCCGGCAACAGCGCCGTGTGCGCCAGCGTCGCCGGCGAGGACCTCGCGGCCGCGGTCGGGCTGCACTGGCCGGCGATCTCCGACATCGACCGGCTCGGACCGTACATCGACCCCGCCCGCGCGGCTCACCTGGGCCACCGGGACGACGACGAGCATGCGGCAGAGGCGCGCGGCGTGCTCGGCGCGGTCGTCTCCGCACGCGAGGCCCGGGAGACCGCACCGGCCGCGCTGGCCGCCCGCCTCCGCGCGGCCGCGGGCACCGGATACTGGCTGCAGCTCGACGTGGACATCCTCGACCCGAGCGTGATGCCCGCGGTGGACAGCCCCGACCCCGGCGGCCTCGACGCCGACGAGCTGAGCGGGCTCGTGCGAGAGCTCGCCCCGCACGCTGTCGGCGTCTCCGTCACCGTCTTCGACCCGGATCTCGACCCGGACGGACGCTACGCACGCCTGCTCAGCGACCTCCTCGCCGGACCGCTCGCCGTGGTCGGGAGCGCGCTGGACCGCTGACGACTGCGCGCCGGGGTGCGCCTAGGGCCGACGCCCCGTGAACAGATCCATCGAGTGGTACACGCCGAGCTTGTCGGCGACCGCATCCCACGCCCGCGTCGGGAGGACGCCCTTGAGCAGGCGGGCGAAGCCGACGGACCAGGGGAGCATGAGCAGGGGGCGGCCGGAGAGCATGGCCTTCCAGACCTTGTCGACGACGTACTCGGGGGTCAGCACCGGGGTGAGGAGCGGCCCGCGGGCGCCCTCGAACATGCCGGTGTCGATGTAGCTGGGGGCGACGGTGGTCACCTTGACGTGACCGAAGCCCTGCTGCTCCAGCTCGAGGCGCACGCTGTCGCTCCAGCCGATGACGGCCCATTTGCTCGCGGCGTAGACGCTCATGCGGGGGTTGGAGAGGGTGCCGGCGGCGGAGGCGATGTTGACGATGCGGGCTTCGCGGGGGCTCTCGATCATCCCGGGCAGGAACTCGCGGGTCACGTACATGGGGGCGAGCGCGTTCACCTGCATGGTGGGGCGGGTGTCGTCGCCGTTGTCGTGCTCCCAGAAGTATTTGCCGCGCACGATGCCCGCGTTGTTGATGAGCACGTCGATGCCGCCGAGCTCGCGGCGGACGGCCTGGGCGCTCTGCGCGATGGCGCCGAGCTCGCCGAGGTCGAGGAAGTACGGGTGGACGCTGGTGACGGGAGCGCCGGCGGCGGAGGACGGCGAGCGCGGGGGCGCACCCCAGGCGGCGGCGGTGCGGCCGGCGAGGATCTCGGCCCGCAAGGCGTCGGTCAGGGCGGTGAGCGCCGCCGCGTCGCGGTCCCAGAGGACCACCGCGCGGGCGCCCTCGCGCACCGCGCGCTCCGCGTAGAGCCGCCCCATCCCGGACGCGGCCCCGGTGATGAGCACACGTGCACCCCGAACCGTTCTCGCCATCCGTCCATCATCGCAGGCGAGCGCGTCGCGTGCGGCGTGTACGATCGACGGGAACACCGATCACTGGTCGGTTTTGCTCCCGTGCCCGTCCCCTCCGATCCGAGGTCACTGTGATGACGCAGACCACTCTCGACCGCCGCACCCTCGTCCGCTGGCGCAACGCGATCATCGCCGCGTTCGGCCTCGGCGGGGTCACCATCGCGACCTGGGGGCCACGCCTCCCGGAGCTGATGCGCGAGCTCAACATCGACACTCCGACGGTGGGGATCCTGATCGCCTGCTCCACGGTGGGCTCGATCGCGGGCCTGGGGATCTCGACGCCGCTGCTCGGTCGCCTCGGCGGACGGTGGGCGGTGTCGACGGCGCTGCTCACGATCGCGGGGTCGCTCGTGCTGATGGGCGGTGCCCTGCTGGCCCAGTCGGTCCCGCTCGTGGCGCTCGGCTTCGTCACCGTCGGCCTCGGCATCGGGACGCTGGATGTGCTCATCAACGTGGAGGGCGCCGCGATCGAGCAGGCGGCGGCCAAGACGCTCATGCCGCTGATGCACGCGGCCTGGTCGGTCGGCGCGGCGGTCGGCTCGGGGATCGGGGCGGCCTGCGCCGCACTGGGCATCGCGCCCTCGGCCCAGTTCATGGCGCTGGGCGTCGTCGTCGTGGTGGTGACGCTGGCGATGGCCCGCGCCATCCCCGCGGCCGCACCCGAGACCGTCGCCGACGACGCACCGCGACCTCCTGTCGGCGTGCGCGTTCGGCAGTGGCTGCGCGGCTGGATGGACGTGCGCCTGCTCGTGATCGGCGTCGTGATGCTGGGCGTCGAGCTGGGCGAGGGGTCCGCCAACACCTGGCTGACGCTCTCGGTGAAGGACGACCACGGCCAGACCGCCGCGATCGCCGCCCTGTTCTTCACGATCTTCGCGGCCAGCGAGGCGGCGACCCGCATCTTCGGCGGCCCGGTGGTCGACCGGCTCGGCCGGGTGGCGACCATCCGCTGGACGACGGCGCTCGGCATCGCCGGCCTGCTCCTCTTCATCCTCGGCGGCGAGCTGTGGATGGTGCTCGTCGGCGTCGTGCTGTGGGCTGTCGGCGTCTCGATGGGCTTCCCGCTCGGGATGTCGGCGGCGGCGGAAGGCGGCGGCAACGCGGCGGCCCGGGTGAGCGTCGTCGCCTCCATCGGCTACATCGCGAACCTGGCCGGGCCTCCGGTGCTCGGCCTCGTCGCCCACTCGACCGGACTGCTCGGAGCGCTCTGGCTGGTCGTCGCGCTGATGGCGGCCGCGTTCATCAGTGCGCCGGCGCTGCGGCCGCGGGTCGCGCGGGGAGCGGCGGCTCCGGCTCCGGTCAATTCCGGAGAGTAGGAGCGACGCGCCGCTCACGACGCCGCTCGGCCGGAGGATCGGGGCAAGTCGGGCCGGATCTCCGGAGTTGCCTGGGGCCGGAGCGGCCGCGCCGTCAGCGTGCCGCGCGGTACTCGGCCCTGACCCGCGGGTCGAGGTGTTCGGTGGCGTAGGAGAGCATGGTGCGCGGCATGCGGGCGGCGTGGTCGTCGAGGAAGGCGAGGAGGAGTGCGCGGTCGACGCGCTTGCCGACCTCCCGCAGCATCCACCCGACGGCCTTGTGCATGAGGTCTTCGCGATCGGTGAGCAGACGCTCGGCCAGCGCGAGGGTCGTGGAAGCGTCGCCGCGGCGGATGAAGGCGAAGGTGGCGAGCACCGCGACCCGCCGCTCCCACAGCACGTCGCTCGCGGCGAGCTCGTCGAGCAGGTCGCGCTGCCGGTCCCACAGCCACGCGCCGAGCACGAATTCGGCGGACGAGTCGACGAGGTCCCAGTTGTTCACCCGCCCGCGGCGCACGGCCGCGAGGTAGAAAGCGGCCAGGCGCTCGCGCGCCGCGTCGTCCCGGTCGCGCGGCCGGCTCGCGCGTTCGAACGCCCGGTTCAGGATGATCAGCCCGGCGAGGCGGTGCTCGTGCACGGGGCTGTCGAGGAGCACGTCGAGCTGCTCCAGCGGCATCCCCTCGAACCGCTTCGCGACGGCGCGCGTCTGCGGCACGCGCACACCGATGAAGACGTCGCCCTCGCCGTACTCGCCGGGCCCGGTCTTGAAGAAGCGCTGCAGGAAGTCGGCGTCGGCGGGATCCGCGACCGCGGCGAGGGCCTCCTGCACCTCCGTCGCGTCGTTCGTCACGCTGCCGAGATTACCGAACCGCACGGGAGGCGCCATCGCGTTGACGAATCCTGCGCGGTTCGTTGATTTCACGCACGATTCCGCCGAACCGGGCAAAGAAACGTCCGCGATCCCCGGATAGGCTCGAGCGAGGGCGCGATTTCGCGCGTCCGCACTGCCGCGAGCCTGCGGCCGACCGATGACGGGAGGTTCGTCAATGTCTCAGTCCGTTTCCCAGTTCACGCAGAACGCGATTGTCGGAGAACCCGAGGTCGTCGAGGACGCCCGTCCGGTGCGCGAGGTCGCGACGCATCCCGCGTGGCTCCGACTCAAGGAGGCCGCGGTCGCCCTGCAGGCGCTGCAGGTCAAGGACGGCTCGGTCGAGCAGGAGTTCGACCGCCCGGCCGCCGCGAGCCACGTCACCGCGATCATCGAGTCGATCGACGAGCTGGCTCCGTTCTTCCCGCACGACGCGTCCTACCTCACGGCGCTGCAGCGGGACTTCACCCGCTGGGCCGACGAGGGCTTCGGCGTCCCCGACTTCCTGGACGCGCTCAACGAGTTCCAGCCGCAGCAGCACCGCGTCGACGGACTCGGCCACCTGGTCGTCTTCCCGATGTACACGCAGAACGGCAGCGCGAACCGCCTCGTGGAGGCCGTGCTCGTCGAGGTGATCTGGCCGGAGTTCGTGGCGGAGCTGGAGGCCGGCGAGTACGGCAACAAGCTCTTCGTCGCGCTGCGCTTCGTGGACTTCACCCCCGGGTACGACACCAACTCGGCCGTCCTCTTCCCCGAGACGGTCGCGATGCGCGAGATCCCGCAGTTCACCTGGGGCGCGATCTTCCAGGACCGCGAGGCCGCCCGGTACCGCCGGGTGGTGCGCGCCGCCGCGGAGATCACCAAGCTGGAGCTGCCGGCCGACGCGGCCGCGATGCTGGACGACCAGCACCTCACGGAGGAGACCTTCGTGATGTGGGACATCATCCACGATCGCAGCCACATGCGCGGCGACCTGCCGTTCGACCCGTTCATGATCAAGCAGCGGATGCCGTTCTTCCTCTACTCCCTGGAGGAGCTGCGCTGCGACCTGACGGCGTTCCGCGAGTCGGTGCGCCTCGAGCGGACACTGTCGGCCCTCCCGGACGCGGAGCTGTCGGAGGCGCAGCGCGCCATCCGCGACCACGCCCACCTGGTGCAGTACGCAGTGATCTTCGACCGCATCTTCCGCTTCGCGATCACCGGCAGCCGCGTGCGCAACTACGACGGGCTCGGCGGCCAGCTGCTGTTCGCGTGGATGCACCAGCACGACGTGCTGCACTGGACCGACACCCAGCTCACCATCGACTGGGAGTCCGTGCCGGACGTGGTCGTCGCCCTCAGCGACCAGATCAACGACCTCTACTGGCGGTCGATCGACCGGCCGAAGGTCTCGCACTGGCTGGCCGCGTACGAGATGCTGACGCAGACGCTCACCCCGCACCCCGCCTCCAACTGGGCGCGCGGACTCTCCGACGAGATCCTCGCCGGTGCGCCGAAGGGCTACACCGACGCGGTGCTGGACGACGAGTTCCCGCTCTCGATGTTCTACGAGGCGCTGAACAAGAAGATGGCGGCGGTCATCGAGTCCACGGCCGGGATCACCGGCACGACGGACGCCGCGTGACGGACGCCCTGCCTCTGCACGGCCGGCTGGTGCTGATCGCGGGAGCGACCAGCACCAGCGGCGAGGCCGTCGCGCGTGCGCTGGCGACAGCGGGCGCGACGGTCCTCGCCGTCGGCACCCGGGAGGAGGCGCTCGACGCGCTCGCCGCCGCGGTCCCGGGCGTCGACACCCGCGTCTGCGACCTCGCCGACCGGGATGCCGTCGCCGAGCTGGCGATGCGCATCCACCTCAAGTTCGGCGCCGTCGACGGCCTGATCCACCTCGTCGGCGGCTGGCGCGGCGGCGGCGGCCTGACCGGGCAGTCGGACGAGGACTGGGACTTCTTGGAGCGCGCCTTCCGCACCCTGCGCAACACGACCCGGGTGTTCTACGACGACCTGGTCACCTCCCCCGCCGGCCGACTGGCGATCGTCTCGTCGACGGCGGTCGATGCACCGTACGCGGGAGGCGCGAACTACGCCGCGGCGAAGGCGGCGGCCGACGCGTGGACCCGCGCCGTCGCCCAGGGCTTCCGCAAGGAGGCGCCCGACGCGGCCGCAGTGGTGTTCGTCGTGAAGACCCTCGCGGGCCTGGAGGAGCGGCTCGGCGAGGAGGTCGTGCGCCTCTGGCAGAGCCCGGCGGCCGACGTGAACGGCACGCGCATCCCGCTGGTCGCGAATCCTGCGAGGATGGACGGGTGACGCTACAACTCCACGATCTGAACCTCCGCGGCTTCGCCTCCGACAACTACGCGGGCGTGCACCCCGAGATCCTCGACGCGATCGCCGCGGCCAACCAGGGCCACCAGATCGCCTACGGCGAGGACGTCTACACCGAGCGCCTCCACGAGGTCTTCGCCGAGCACTTCGGCGAGGGCGTCCAGGTGTTCCCGGTGTTCAACGGCACGGGCGCGAACGTCGTCGGCCTGCAGTCGATGGTGCCGCGCTGGGGCGCCGTCGTGTGCGCCAAGACGGCGCACATCAACACAGACGAGGCCGGGGCGCCCGAGCGCGTCGGCGGCCTCAAGCTGCTCCCGGTCGAGACCCCGGACGGCAAGCTCACCCCCGAGCTCATCGACCAGGAGGCCTGGGGCTGGGGCGACGAGCACCGTGCGCAGCCGCTGGTCGTGTCGATCACGCAGACGACCGAGCTCGGCACCGCGTACACGGTCGAGGAGATCCGCGCGATCGCCGACCACGTCCACGGTCTCGGCATGAAGCTGCACATGGACGGCGCCCGCATCTCGAACGCGGCCGCCACCCTCGGCGTCCCGCTGCGCGCCTTCACCACAGACGCCGGCGTCGACGTGCTGAGCTTCGGCGGCACGAAGAACGGCATGCTCTACGGCGAGGCCGTGGTCGTGCTGAACCCGGAGGCCTCCGACGGCCTGATCTACCTGCGCAAGCTGAACATGCAGCTCGCCTCGAAGATGCGGTTCATCTCGGCGCAGCTCATCGCCCTGCTCTCCGACGACCTCTACCTGCGCTCGGCCGGCCACGCGAACGCGATGGCCACCCGCCTGCGGTCCGCGCTGGAGCGCGGCGTCGCCGACGGCAGCATCCAGGGCGTCGGGTTCAGCCAGGAGACCCAGGCGAACGGCGTCTTCGCGACGCTGCCCGCCGGCGTCGCCGACCGCCTGCGCGGGCACTTCCGGTTCTACGACTGGGATGCGGCCCGCAACGAGGTGCGCTGGATGTGCTCGTTCGACACCTCCGAGCAGGACATCGACGCCTTCGTGGCGGCCCTCGTGCAGGAGCTCGGCGCGGCCTGAGCGGACTCCTGTCCCCCGGATACCCCTCGATCTGGGGCCGCATCGGGGTACAAATGTGTCCTCCATTTGGCCGACAGGTCCGCTATTCTGGATACGCGGCCGGGGAAACCCGAATCTCCACCGGCCGCCACCCCGATCGAATGCCGGGCAGTGTGGATCGAGCCCTAGTCTCCACACCGCCCGGCATCGTGGGTTAACCGTGTCGTAGCAACCGAATCCCTCCCCCGAATTGGGGTAGTGGGGTACAGGTTTTGTCCTCCATTTGACCCACACGGAGGACCGGGTTTCGGTTAGTCTTCAAGAGCGGTCGGGGAAACCCGAATATCCACCGGCCGTAACCCCGAAACGATGTCGGGCAGTGTGGACTAACCCTAGTGTCCATACCGCCCGACATCGTGGGTTAACGCCCCGACTGCGGCGACTCCCAGTAGGTGTAGCCCGAGGCGGGCACGAAGCCGAGGCTCTCGTAGAGCGCGATCGCTCCGGAGTTGTCGGCGAGCACCTGCAGCCAGAGGCGCCCGACACCGTGCTCGCCGGCCTCCCGCGCCAGCGCCGCGGTGAGCGCTCGCGCGAGCCCGCGCCGCCGCGCCGAGGGGAGGGTCGCCACCGCGTACAGACCGCCCCACTCGCCCACGAGGGCCAGCCGCGCCACGGCGTCCGGCGCCTCGGCCGTGCCGGCCCAGGCGTACAGGGCGGGGCCGCCCGCGAGGATGCGCTCGACGGTGCGGCGCTCCGGGTCGCCGCCGCGCCCGTCCACCGCCCACCAGGTGTCCAGCCAGCCGGAGGAGAGAGCGGTCGCGACGGTGATGGCCGCTGCGGCGTCCTGAGCGGTCGAGGCGACCGCGGCGCGCTCGGCCACGAGGATGCGGGTGGCCGAACCGGAGCGATACCCGCGGCGCCGGAGTTCGGGAGCGAGGGCGGCCGACGCCGAGGGGCTCACCTGGAACACCGTGGGCAGCCCGCGCGCCGCGTACCAACGCTCGGCTGCATCCACCGCCTCGCCGATGGCGGGCGTCTCGCCGATCGCGGGTGCCTCGCCGATCGCGGGTGCCTCGCCGATGGCGAGCACGGAGTTCGCCCTCTTCGTGACGCCGCCCGCGGCTCGCAGAGTCCACGAGCCGAGCGGCTCGCTCTCGAGCGCCGGCCAGGCGCGATCCGCGAGCCGATCGAGCAGGGCGGAGGCAGGGGTGTCCATCCATCCACGCTATCGGGAGCGGCGGCACCGCTCGCCAGCGGCCTCCCGACGGCGTACCGTCCGGGTCATGACCGACACCCAGCACGCCGACCCCCTCCCCGACAGCGAGATCGCGGGGCTCGGCGCCAAGACCGTCGCCCACGTGGTCCACTATCGCCGCAAGACGTACGTGACCCGCCCCTCCGAGGGCTACGCCCTGCTGAAGCGGGTGCGCACGCTGTTGCGCGACGGCACGACCGACCTGGTGCCGCTGGTGCACCGCGACGGCTTCGTCTGGCTCGCGGTCGGCCCGAACATCCCGATCGCCGTCGACGAGATCGAGACCGACGCCGGGCACAGCGAGAAGCACACGCTGAAGCGACTGGGCCTGGACTGACCGGCGGCGGGCGCTACCGCTGCTCGAGGTGCTCCTTGAGCACGCGGAGCGTCCGCCGGTTCTCCGACCTGATCGCAGCGGCGGCGAGGGGCCGGACGATGCCGATCAGGCCGCGTGCGGTGACGGCGCCCGTCCGGACGACACGGGTCCCGCCGTCGATCGGGGTCAGCTCGTAGCGGATGACGATGGCCAGCCTGCTGCCGCCGGAGCGCCGGGGAGCAGCGGCCTGCTCGAAGACGAGGAGCCGGTCGGGCTCGTACTCGCGGACGGTTCCCTGCGCCGTGCCGATGAGGCTCGCGTCCGTGTAGGCGGTCTCCTTCGCGATCGCGGCTCCCCCGGCGGAGGTGCGCGTGCGCGGCAGCCAACTCGGGTACCCGTCGAGGTCGGCGAGGGTGGCGAAGACGCGTCCGGGGCTCGCGTCGATGTCGATCGTCAGCACGGTCTCGTTGGTCGCCATGCCTCCGACCGTACGGCACGGAGGGCGGTGTCGCGGGACGTCTGCGCGCCGACGGCACGGAGTGCGGTGTCGCGGGACACCTGCGCGCCGACGCCACGGAGTGCGGTGTCGCGGGACACCTGCGCGCCGTCGCCGCCGACTGCGGTGTCGCGGGATGTCTGCGCGCCGTCGCCGCGCCGCACTCGTCCCGCGGAACCGCAGTCGGCGGCGGACGGGTCCGCTGCTGTCACATCCACGCGTCGAGGAGCATCCAGAGTGCGGCGTAGACCGCGGCGCCGGCGAGGTACGCGACGACGACGATCACCGACGGGCGGAGCGAGAGGTGCCTCCGCCTGATCGCCAGGGCCACGAAGAGGGCGGAGAGGACGATCTCCACGGTCCAGTAGACGGGGCTCGTGGTGTCGGAGATGCGGACGAGCGCCCAGACCCCCTCACCGAGGAGCACGGCCGACAATGGCACGACCGCGAGCGCGGACCAGAGGCGCGTGCCGTGACGGGCGACCGCCGCGGACAGCCCGAGCACCGGGCCTGCGACGAGGGCGACTCCGGTCCAGATCGAGGAGAAGGGGTCGGCGTAGAAGTGGCCCCGCCAGGCCGACACCACTCCGTATCCCTCCACCATCAGGAGGAAGGCGACCGCTCCGAGGACGGCGCCGGCCACCGGTCGCGCACGGCTGAGCCACACGAGTGCGAACGCGAGCATCGCCCATCCCCCGGCCGAGTTCGCGAAGGAGCTGAGCCACTCGGGGAGGTACTGCTGACCGAGGCTCGTCAGACCGCCGACCGCGACGGCGCCGAGGGCCGCGAGGAGGAACGACGCCGTCGGCCGCAGCCAGCGCGCGCGGAGGGGTGCGACACGTGGGGTGGACGCCGTCCCGTGGATCGTCATGATCCGACGGTAGGCGAGGGGAGGCGGCGCTCGCGTCATCCGGAGGTCGCATCGTTGGGTGGGCGGGTGCGGCGGCGAGGGACGAGCGCGCCGCGGCGACGCACCGCGATCGTCCCGGGAGCCGGCACTAGCGCGGGCGAACTCGGTCGCGCGGTCAGTCGGCGTCGGACTGCTCGACCGCGTCGAGCTCGCGCGGGAGGCGGTCGACGATCTCGCTGGCGAGGAATCCGAGCGGGGCGATGGTGCGGGCGAGCGAGACTCCCGCCGCCATGTGCAGGTACGTCCCCCACACCGCGGCCTGGGCCGGCGTGCAGCCGCGCGCGGCGAGACCGGCGATCGCGCCGGCGAGCGCGTCGCCGCTCCCGGAGGTCCCGAGGCCCGGCCCGCCGTCGTCGAGGAGGTAGAGGCGGCCGTCGGGGTCGGCGACGACGCCGTGGCACGAGACCACGGCACGGTAGCGTCGGGCGATCTCGAGGAGGTCGGCCCGCTCGTCACGCAGCCGGCGGCCCAGCAGCACCGCAGCTTCCTCCGAGTTGGGCGTGAGGATGCGTCGCCGTGACCGGCCGCGGTTCGGGCTCCCGGCGAGGGCGCCCAGGGCGTAGGCGTCGAGCACGACGGTGGTGTCGCGTCCGGCGACGGCGCGGAGGCGGCGCAGTATGGACGCGGTCTCGCGGATGTCGTCGAGACCGGGACCGAGCAGCACGGCGTCGGCGGACCGCAGATCCGCGGCCGCCGCCGCGATCGAGCGACCCCGCACGCTGCCGCCGCGGCCCTCGCTCAGCGGGACCACACCGCACTCGGGGAGGGCGACGGCCACCTCCGCCGCGGTGGACTCCCCGCCCGCGAGGGTGAGGCGCCCGGCTCCGACGCGCAGGGCCGCGCGCCCGGCGAGCAGGGCGGCACCCGGCGAGCGCCCGGCCCCGCCGACCACGACCACCTCCCCGCGCGACCGCTTCGACCCTCCCGGTTCGGGAAGGGGCCAGGCGCGCAGCAGGGTGAGGTCGACCTTCACGGGATCGCGGTCAGTCGATGACACGGGCGGCTCCAGGATGCTCGGTCGCCGGGAGGCCGGCGGCGGCGAGGTGGGCGTCGTCGGAGAACGCCTCCACCCACCAGGCCGGGCCGTCCGCGACGAGGGTGGTCACGGTCGCGTTGCCGACGACGCGGTCGGCGAGGAACGCGTTCAGCTGCTCCTCCGTCCAGCCGAGGAGCACATAGAGGAACAGGCTCACCACGGCGTCGTGCGTGAACAGGAGCACCGTCCGGCCGTCGGCGGGGCCGAGTTCGCCGGCGAAGGAGCGCAGGCGCAACGCGACGTCGGTCCACGCCTCTCCGCCGGGCGGACGGTAGTAGAACTTGCCGAGCCAGCGGCGACGGGCGGCCTCGTCGGGCAGTCGCGCGTCCACCCCGCGGGCGGTGAGGGCGTCCAGGATGCCGAGCTCGCGATCGCGGAGGCGCTCGTCGACGGCGAACGCGCGGTCTCCCAGCGCCAGCTGTGCCGTGTCCACCGCGCGCCGGTAGGGCGAGCTCCACACGAGCGCGCGGTCCCACTCGGCGCCCAGCTCGTCCTGCAAGCGCGGTCGCAGGGAGGCGGCCTGTCGCTCGCCGAGCGCGGACAGCGGCACGTCGGCGTCGCGCGCCGTGACGTCGATCGTCTCCGCCCCGGCGGCCTCTGCGGCGGTCGCGGCGACGTTGGCGACGCTCTCGCCGTGGCGGATGAGGAGGATCTTCGCGGCGGTCATGGCGCGGAGTGTACGCCGGGGTGGACCCCCGCGCCCTCGGTCGTGCCCGCACCCAGGAAGGCCGCGAGCGCGTCGGTCAGCTCGCCGGGCGCCTCCTCCGCCATGTGGTGGCCGGAGTCGATGCCGTGCCCTCGCACGTCGTCCGCCCAGTCGCGCCAGATGACCAGCGGGTCGCCGAAAAGCTGCTCGAGGTCGTCCCGCGTCGACCACAGGACGAGGAGGGGCTGGGTCAGCCGGCGGCCGGCGGCGCGGTCGGCCTCCTCGTGCGCACGGTCGACGGTGAGGCCGGCCCGGTAGTCCTCGAGCATGGCGCGGACCACCCGCGGCGAGCGCGTCGCCTCCCGCCACTCCGCGTGGTTCTCGGCGCCCATGACCCGCGGGTCGCCGTGGTACCAGCTGTCGGGGTCGGCGAGGATGACGCGCTCCGGCGTCTCGGGCTGCAGGTAGAAGAACCAGTGCCACCACTGCGTGGCGAACTCCGGGGTGATGCGCTCCAGATGCTCGACGATCGGGATGCAGTCGAGCAGGGCCACGCGCGAGACGGCCTCGGGATGGTCCATCGCCATCCGGAAGGCGACGTAGCTGCCGCGATCGTGACCGACCACTGCGAAGCGCTCGTGGCCGAGGGCGTGCATCGCCGCGAGCAGCCGCTCGGAGCTCGCGCGCTTCGAGTGGGGCGCGTGGTCGGGGGTGGGATCCGGCGCGAGGGATGCGCCGTACCCGGGCAGGTCGGGCACGACGACCGTGAAGCCGAGTGCGGCGAGGCGCGGCGCCACGCGGTGCCAGGTGGATCCGGTCCGCGGGTGCCCGTGGAGGAGGAGCACGACCGGGCCCGACCCGGCGTGCCGCACATGCACGGTCCCGCCCGGGACGGCGATGTCCTCCACGACGAACCCGTCGAACATCGGCGACGCGCCGCCCTCGCTGTCATCGAACCCCATCCGATCCCCTTTCCGCAGAACACGGTGGGCGCACAACCGCTCCGCGTCAAGCCGTTGTGCCGCGCCGTCGCAGCCTGTCTACTGGCCGGGACGACGGAGGGAGCCCGGGGTGCGGACGACGATCGGTGCGGAGGAGGAGTTCGTGCTCCTCAATCCGCTCACGCTGACGCCCGTCGATCGCGCGGCGGAGGCCATCGCCGCCCTCGGGGGTCGGCGCGAGGACGGCGGAGCCGTGACGCCCGAGTTCTTCCCGTCCCAGCTCGAGTACGCGACGCGGGTCTGCCGCACCGCCGCGGACGTGTCGGGCGCGCTGGAAGGCTTCCGTGCGGAACTGCGCGAGTGGGCGGCGTCCGCCGGTCTGCTGGCCGCGGGCGTGGGCCTGCCCTACCGCACGGCGCGGGATGCGCAGGTGACCGACCAGGATCGCTACCGCGACATCGCCTCCCGGTTCGGGCTCGTCGTCCCCGACCACCAACTGAACGGGCTGCACGTGCACGTCGGGGTCGACGACCGCGAGCAGGCCGTCGTCGCCCTCAACCGGCTCCGGCCCTGGCTGCCCGCACTGCTGGCCCTCTCGGCCAACTCGCCGTTCTGGCAAGGCGCCGACACCGGCTTCGACAGCTGGCGCGCCATCCACAGCCGGCGCTGGACCACGCACGGCGTCCCTCCCGCGTTCGCCGACGCCGCCGACTACGACCGCCGCGCCGCCGCGCTGAGCGGAGTCGGCGGCACCAGCGACGCCGGGACCCTCAACTGGGTCGTGCGCCCGTCGGAGCGATTCCCGACGGTGGAGGTGCGGGTCTTCGACGCGCAACTGGACGGTGCGACGAGCGCGGCGTTCGCGGCCCTGGTACGGGGGCTAGTCGTCTCACCGCCCGACGACGACGGCCGGGCGGCCGCGCTCGCACCCGAGCTGCTGGACGCCGCCCACTGGCACGCCGCCCGCGACGGCCTCGCCGGCGACCTCCTTGACCCGCGCGACGGAGGGTTGCGGCCCGCCCCCGAGGTCGCCGCGGCGCTGCTGGCCGCGGCCGGTCCGGGGCTCGCGGAGCACGGCGACACCGACCTCGTCCACGACACCGTCGCCCGCGTGCTCACCGACGGCAACGGCGCGACCCGCCAGCGCCGCGCCCTCGCCCGGGGCGGGACGGCGGGGCTGGCCGCGCTGATCTCCTGACGACCGCCTCCCATGCACGGAAGAGCGGACGTGGCAAGCACTTGATCGCTCCTCCCCGTCACGGCACCGTCGATGGCATGACACCACGCATCACGCCCCGCGGCCCGGTCAGCGCGGCGCTCCTGCAGGCGTTGCCCCAGGCTCCGCAGCACTCCCGCACCGCAGCGGAGGGCATCGTCGAGGAGGTCCGCGCGGCCCTCTCCGCCGGGCCCGACCTGCTGACCGACGACGACCTCCAGCTCAGCCTCTACCTCATCTACGGCCTCTCCTACGGCGGCACCGTCGACGCCGACGACGAGTGGGAGTGGGACCCGGACATCGTCGTCGCCCGGCGCCTTCTCGAGCGCAGGTTCGAGGAGCAGCTGCGCGAGCGCGTCCCGGTCGGCGACCTGCCGGATGCCGACGCCGAGGCCGTCGCCGCATTCCTCTTCTCTCTGACCGCCGAGGACGGCGGCCCGAGCCTGTCCCGCTACATCGCCAAGAAGGCCGGCGACGAGCAGCTGCGGGAGTTCGTCATCCAGCGCTCGATCTACACGCGCAAGGAGGCGGACCCGCACTCCTGGGCCATCCCGCGTCTCACCGGGCGCGCGAAGGCCGCGCTCGTCGAGGTGCAGTCGGACGAGTACGGCGGCGGCCGTCCCCACCGCATCCACGCGGAGATCTTCGCCCGGACCATGCGCGGCCTCGGGCTCGACGACACGTACGGGGCGTACGTCGACGACGTCCCCGCCATCACGCTGGCGTCGTTCACGATGATGTCGATGTTCGGGATGAACCGCCGCCTCCGCGGGGCCATCGCCGGCCACCTCGCCGCCTTCGAGATGACGTCCTCCATCCCGAACCGCTTCTACGGCAACGGCTTCCGCCGCCTCGGCTACGACGAGGACGTCACCGAGTACTACGACGAGCACGTGGAGGCCGACGCCGTGCACGAGCAGATCGCCGGCCGCGACCTCGCGGGCGGGCTCGCGGAGGACGAGCCGGAGCTGCTCCCCGACATCCTCTTCGGCGCCGCGGCCTGCCTCTATGTCGACGGTCTGGCGGGGCAGCACATCCTCGACAGCTGGGAGGCCGGCCGCAGCTCGCTGCGGACGCGCGAGGAGGTCACGGCATGACGAGCGAGGAGCCGCCGGAGATCGTCGTGTGCCCGAACGGGCCGCTCCTGGTGCGCGGGCACGTCGACCTCACGACGCCGGACGGCGAGCCGGTCGAGCAGAAGCGCCGCACGGTCGCCCTGTGCCGGTGCGGCGTCTCCACCATCAAGCCGTTCTGCGACGGGACCCACAAGGCCATCCGGTTCACGACCGAAGCGTAACTGCCGGCGCGACGGCGGTGCTGTGGGACGACCGCGTCGCGTCGCCGCGGCGCAGTCGTCCGGTCGCGCCGCAGTCGTACCGTCGCGCCGCAGTCGCTCGGACTGCGGCGCGACGGACGCGGGAGAGGCGCGGCGGAGGCGCGCGGCTAGGCGCCCGCGACGGGAAGGAGCTCCCGGTCGCGCTCGCGCTCCCGCTTGGCGGCGGCCGGCTTCGCGGCCTTGGCTGCGGCGGGCAGCACCGGCACCGAGGGCGCCGGGGCGGACGGTGCCGCCGCCTCCACCGGAGCCACGGACGCCGGCGCGATCGAGTCCGCGAACTCGCGCAGCCAGGGCACGAGGCCGGGGCCGAGGTCGTCGCGGGCGGAGGCGAGCTGCACGATGGCCTTGATGTAGTCGAGGCGGTCACCGGTGTCGTAGCGGCGGCCCCGGAAAATGACGCCGTGCACCCCGCCCGTCCACGCCGGAGCCGTCGCGAGCCCTTCGAGCGCGTCGGTCAGCTGGATCTCGCCGCCCTTGCCGGGCTCCGTCTTCTCGAGGATGTCGAAGATCTCCGGGCGCAGCACGTAGCGACCGATCACGGCGTAGTTCGACGGCGCGTTCTCCCGGCTCGGCTTCTCGACCAGGCCGGTGATCCGCACCACGTCGTCCTCGTCGGTCTCGACGACCGCCGCCGCACCGTACAGGTGGATGGACTCCGGCGGCACCTCCATCAGTGCCACGACGGTGGTGTTGAGGGCGTGCTGCACCTCCAGCATCCGGGCGAGCAGGGGGTCGCGCTCGTCGATGATGTCGTCACCGAGCAGCACCGCGAACGGCTCGTGCCCGATGTGCATCTTGGCCCGCAGCACGGCGTGGCCGAGCCCCTTCGGGTCGCCCTGACGCACGTAGTGCATGTCGGCCAGGGAGGTGGAGTGGCTGACCTTCTGGAGCTTGTCGGTGTCGCCCTTGCGGACGAGCGTGTCCTCCAGCTCGGTGTTGCGGTCGAAGTGGTTCTCGAGCGCGTTCTTGTTGCGGCCGGTGATGAGGAGGACGTCGTGGAGGCCGCTGGAGACGGCCTCCTCCACGACGTACTGGATGGCCGGCTTGTCGACGACCGGGAGCATCTCCTTGGGCATCGCCTTGGTGGCGGGCAGGAAGCGGGTGCCGAGCCCGGCGGCGGGGATCACGGCCTTGGTCACGTAACTGGTCATGTCGGTTCCTTCGATCGGAGGAGCGGGAGGAGCGGGAGGCGGAGCAGTCGGTCGGGGTGAGCTAGCGGACGGCGGCGAGCGCGGCGAGGTCGCGCTCGAGCGGGGCGACCGTCGGGACGGTCCCCATCGCGAGCACGTCCCAGCCGGCCGCGGACCACGCCGCCGGGTCGAGGCAGTTGCGGGCGTCGATGACGGTGCGGCCGGCGGCCAGGGCGCGGAGGGCAGCCGGGTCGGCGCCGATGAACTCGTCCCACTCGGTGAGCACGACCAGCAGGTCGGCCCCGGCCACGGCCTCGTCCATGGAGTCCGCGTAGCCGAGGGTGGGGAACAGGCGCTGCGCGGTGCCGCGCGCCTGCGGGTCGTAGACCACGACCTGCGCACCACGGAGGTGCAGTGCGGCGGCGACGTTCAGCGCCGGCGAGTCGCGGACGTCGTCGGTCTCGGGCTTGAACGCCGCACCGAGCACGCCGATGCGGCGGTTGAGCACCGAGCCGCCGAGCGACTTCAGCGCCAGGTCGATCACGCGCTGGCGGCGGCCCATGTTGATCTCGTCCACCTGCTGCAGGAGGCCGACCGCCGCGTGCGCGCCCAGCTCGTTCGACCGGTGCATGAGCGCCCGGATGTCCTTCGGGAGGCAGCCGCCGCCGAAACCGAGACCGGCGTTGAGGAACTGCCGCCCGATCCGCTTGTCGTGCCCGAGCGCGTCGGCCAGCAGCGAGACGTCCGCTCCGGCCGCGTCGCACACCTCGGCGATCGCGTTGATGAACGAGATCTTGGTCGCGAGGAACGCGTTGGCGCTCACCTTCACCAGCTCGGCGGTGGGGAGGTCGGCGACCAGCACCGGCGTCCCCTCGGCGATCGGCGTGGCGTAGACCCGCCGCAGCAGCGCCTCGGAGGCCGCCGTCGTTCCGCCGAAGACCAGGCGGTCGGGGTGGAGGGTGTCGTCCACGGCCTTGCCCTCGCGGAGGAACTCCGGGTTCCAGACGAGCTCGACGTTCACGCCGGCGGGAGCGGCCTCGGCGACGATCGCACGGAGCCGGGCGCCCGTGCCGACGGGGACCGTCGACTTGCCGACGATCAGGGCGTCGTGGGTGAGGTTCTCCGCGATGCCGCGGGCCGCCGCCTCCACGTACGCCAGGTTGGCGGCGAAGGAGCCGGACTGCTGCGGGGTGCCGACGCAGATGAAGTGCACGTCGGCGGTCGCGACCGCCTCGGCGATGTCGGTCGTGAAGGCGAGCCGCCCCGCCGCCACGTTCGACCGGATCAGCTCGGGCAGGCCGGGCTCGAAGAAGGGCGCGCGCCCCTCCCGCAGCTCCTCGACCTTGCGCGGGTCGGTGTCGACCCCGATCACGTCGAAGCCGAGCTCGGCCATCGCCGCCGCGTGGGTCGCGCCCAGGTAGCCGGTGCCGATGACGCTGAGACGGGGAGCGGGCTGCTCCTTGGGGGCCTTCTTGGTGGTGGTCATGTCATGTCCTTCCGGTGTGGCGGAGCAGTTCAGGGAGCCGGGGTGAGGGTGAAGCGGTCTTCCGGTCTCGTGAGGCCGGCGATGAAGGCCGAGAGCGTGTCGGCCCGGGAGTCGATGCGCCAGTCGTTGGTGGCGCGCACCCCCTCGACGTAGCTCGTGACGGCGAGGTTGAACCAGGAGAACCCGATGATGTCGTCGTTCTCGGGCCGGGCGAGGCCGTCGAAGAGGGCGGTCACCCATTTGGCCTTGTAGCCGCCGGTCTCGGACGCCCCGATCTCGGCCAGGATGATCGGCTTCTTCGTGAGGGCCCGCAGCTTGTCGAGGCTCGGCTTGAAGGTGTAGTCGAAGCTGAAGTCGTTGTCCGACTTGTACGGCGGGCGCAGGTAGCCCGACAGCCCGACCCAGTCGACGTAGTCGTCACCGGGGTAGAGGTTCTCGAGGTAGCCGTCGACCTTGTGGCTGGCGGCGAGGTTGTTGACGATGTTCGGCGCCCAGACCCAGATCACCAGGTTGTTCGCGCCCTCCTGCTGGAAGATGTCGTGGACGTGGCGCCACATCTTCACGTAGTCGCCGACGTTGTTGCCGTTGATCGGGTTGCCCTTCGCGTCGGTCTCGGACCACGGGTACCAGGTGGCGTTCATCTCGTGGTCGAGACGGATCGCGAGCGGCAGCCCGGTGGCCACGATGTCCTTCGCGTACTGGTGCAGGTAGGCGTCGAAGTCGCCGCCGATGATCTTCGGGAGCGAGTACGCGGGCGCGTCGGTCGTGTCGTTGCCGGAGCTGATGGGCCGCGACTCCCAGGTCATCATCGGCATGCGGCCCTGCGCCCAGGCGCGGGTGACCGCGTTGGCGCGGAAGGTCTCGTCCCAGCCGCTGAAGTAGCCGACGAGGTTCGGGGCCACCCCCACCTTCGCGCTGGTGGCGTCGAAGGTGGCCCAGTTGAACGGCGCCTGCTCGGTGTACATGCCGTAGTAGCGGCTGGTCGGCGCGACGAGGTCGGCGCGGGCCGGGGCCGTGATCGGGGTGGTGGTGCCGCCTCCCGAACCCGACGAGCCGGAGCCCGAGCCGGAGGCGCTGTGCCCGGAGCTCTTCGACCCGGTCGCGGCTTTGGCGTTGGCCGCCGCGAGCTGCGCCTTGACGCTGTTCAGCTGGTTCTGCGCGGCCGTGGCCTGCTGCTGCGCGGTGGCGAGCTGCTTGGCCGTCGACGCCTGCGCGGCGAGGGCCTGCTTCTCCATCGCCGACAGCTTGCCCTTCTGGGAGGCGATGGTCTCGGTCGCCCGCTGGAGGTTGCGCCGCAGCTCGACGTTCTGCGCGGCGTAGGGGGTGATCGCCTCGGTCGCGTCGGCCACGGCCTGACGGAGCGGGGCGCCGGTGGGAGAGGCCCAGACGAAGGCGGAGATGCCGACGAGGGTCGCGGTGAGGACGATGGCCGCCGCGGCGGTCGCCTGCGCCCGGGAGCGGGACTGCGACCACCAGGATGCGGTCTTGGTGGAGATCGAGGGGCTAGACAAGGAACAGAGCCTCCAGGGTCAGGATCGCGATGCCGATCAGGTACGGGATGGCGGCGAGCGGGTTGAGCCGGCGCCGCTTCGAGGTCTTCTTGGCGGCCGTGGCGGTGGCCGCCTTCGCGGCCTTGGCCTCCGCTCGCGTGGCGGTGACGGTCGGCGCGACGGCCGGGCGGATCGCGACGGCGGTGACACTGCCGGTGGCGGAGCCGATCGCGGGACCGGCCGCGGGGCCGGTCCCGTTCTTCAGGGCGGTCGCGGTCGTCACGCCGCCGACCGCGTCCGGGAGATCGCCGGAGGGCGCGCCGGGCGCGGAGGCGTCGCCGAGGGCCGCGAGCTCGTCGTCGGTGGTGATCTCCGCCGGACCGCCGGCGTAGGCCCCGGCCCGGGTGCCCCAGCCGCTGGCGTGCGCCATGCGGAAGAACCCGATGAGCCGGATCGGCATGAGGAAGAACGTCGAGACGATGATGAAGATCGGCAGCCGGAAGAAGTCGCTGGGCTTCTCGGAGAGGTGCCGGATCTGGCGGATCGACATGCTGATCACGGACGAGGCGACCATCAGCGCCACCACGGTCAGGACTCCGGCCTGCACCCCGTACTCGTGCAGGAAGCCCGCGTAGAAGTTGTAGCCCTGGCCGGTGATCGACCGGTAGACCCAGCCGCCGAGCACGCCGGCGAGGACGAACGGCAGGATGATGTCCATCACGAAGAAGAACGCCAGCAGGGGTGCGTGGCCGAGCATCCACGGCAGCATCCGGAGCGTGTTGTACTGGCTGCCGCGTGCCCAGCGGAGCTGCTGCTTGAAGAGCTTCTTCACCTTCAGCGGGGCGTCCGTGTAGCAGAGGCTGGTGTGCTGGTAGACGGTGCGGTAGCCCTCTTTGAGCGTGAGGTTGGTGAGGGTGCGGTCGTCCGAGACCTCGAGGAACACGCCGAGGAACTTCTCGGTCATGAACTTGTCCATGACGCGCATCAGGATCGACCGGCGGAAGGCGATCGTGCGGCCGGGGAGGCAGCCGATCTGCCCGACGACGCTCTGGGCGGGCATCGAGTACAGCGCCCGCGAGTTCTCGAGCCAGTCGGCCCAGCGGGTGATCCAGCTGCGCTCCGGCTCCAGGATGCGCTGCTTGGTCGTCACGCCGCCGACACGCTGGTCGGCGAACGGCTTGACCAGCTCGCTGAGCGTGTTCTCCGTCCAGACGGTGTCGGAGTCGACCAGCACCGTGATCTCGCCGGTCGACATCCTGGTGCCGATCATGACCGCGTTGCGCTTGCCGGGGATCGGCGTGTGCACCCAGCGGACGAGCGGGGCGAACTCCTCGCACACCTCGGCGAGCTCCGGGTTGGGGGCGCCGTTGATGACCACGATGATCTCGCCCGGACGCTGCTCGACCATGCGGCCGAGCACGTCGCGGAACAGGTCGAGCGGCTCGTCGACGACCGGGACGACCACGCTCGTGGTGCCGTGGAAGTCGTCGGTGTACGGCCGGTAGCGGCGGGACATCAGGACCTTCACGATCCAGATGACCCAGATGAGGGCGGAGTAGACGGCGAAGAGATAGATCTCCGGATGGCCGCCCAGCATGTGCCGGATCTGCAGCAGGAAGATGAACACGAGCGGACCTCTCACGGGGGGAATGGGGTTGGCATCCACGACGGCGGGGATCTGGTCTGTTCGGGTGGCTCAAGTTGTATTGGTTCTCAGGGATGGCCCGCAAGTAGGGGTGGACAGGGCGGGTCGGCGCGTCGGATGACCCCCTCCGAGGCCGCTGTCCGCAGACACGCGGACAGTGCTTCTCGGGCGTGTCGGCGACGCGAATCCCGGGCGTGGCGCGAGTGGAATCCCTGATCAAGGGCGTTAATGCTCGCTCGGGATCGAGACGTGACGGTCTCTCGGGTTTTGTACCCCGTACTCCGATTCCTGTACCCCGCAAAGATGCTGAGTGGATCGGGCGCGAATGTGACGAATTGTTACGCAGGCGTCATCGGGCGTTAACAGAATCGACCGCGCGAGGGAGGCTTCTGCCGCGCCCCGGCCGAGGTCTAAGCTGTGGCCCGTGGGCACGGACGACCGCATCACTCCCCGTCGCTTCCACGACGCCGACGGCGTCGAGGACTGGTCCGTGCTGTACGACGGAGCGGTCACGCGGTTCGCCACCGGCACCTTCGAACGCGGCGCCGCACTCGTCGCCGAGATCGCCCGCCTGGCCGAGGAGGCCGGCCATCATCCCGACCTCGACCTCCGCTACGGAGCGCTCGTCGTGCGCCTCGTCAGCCACGACGTCGGAGACATCAGCACGCGCGATCAGGCCCTCGCGGCCCGCATCTCGCAGGCCGCCCGCGCGCTCGGGATCGAGCCCGCCGCGCCCCGCGCCCAGACCGTGCAGATCAGCATCCACGCGCTCGACATCCCGGCCGTGCTGGCCTTCTGGCAGGCGGCTCTCGGCTACGACCGGATGGGGGACGCGGACCTCGTCGACCCGCTGGGCCGCGGCCCCGCCATCGCGTTCCAGCAGCTCGACCACCCGATGACGCACCACAACCGCATCCACATCGACATCTCCGTGCCGAGCGGGGAGGCGGCGGCGCGGGTGGATGCGATGCTGGCCGCCGGCGGCCGGCTCACCGAAAACACCCGGGAGCCGTACTGGTGGTCGTTCGCCGACCCCGAGGGCAACGTGGCGGACATCGCCGCCTGGCGCGACGACGAGGACGAGGAGAATCTGTGATGGCATCCACACGGACGAAGGCGCGCGTCCGCGCGCGGGCCGGTGCAGCAGCGGGACTCTCGGTCGCCGTGCTGCTCCTGCTGACCGGCTGCGACCTCTTCGCGCCCCAGGACACCCTCCACATCGAGGAGACGAGCGACGGCGTCAGCGGCACCGTCGGCGACCTCTACGTGGCCAACGCCGTGCTGCTGACCGCGGCCGACGGCGAGGGGCCCGCGGGCCTCGTCGCCAGCCTCGTCAACCAGGGGAGGTCGTCGCTCGACGTGAGCGTGCACACCGCGGCCGGCAGCGAGTCCGTGTCGGTGGAGCCGTCCGGCGTCGTGCAGCTCGGCGTGCCCGACGGCGAGACCGTCGAGTTCGACGGGCTGGACGCGAAGCCCGGGTCGCTGACCGACGTGACCTTCGAGAACGGCGCCGAGACGCTGACCCTGCAGGTCCCGGTGCTCGACGGCGGCCTCGCGCAGTACCGCGACCTGGTGCCGACGAACACGCCGTTCCCGACACCCACTCCGACCTCCACGTCGAAGTAACGGATCGCAACGCTCGCGGAATACTCCCGGAGTTGATGTGTTTACATCGATATAGCCGGGCAATGGAGCCTCGAGGCCATCCATCCACTCTTCGAGGAGATCCACCCATGTCGCTCACCGACGTCGCGCCCCGCACCGCCGACACCGCCGCACCTCTGCTCCCCGCGCTCGCCGAGCGCTGGAGCCCGCGCGCGTTCGACACCGCCGCCGTCATCGACGAGACCAAGCTGACCGCCGCCCTCGAGGCCGCGCGCTGGTCGCCGTCGGCCAACAACTCCCAGCCCTGGCGCTTCATCGTCGCCCGCCGCGGCACCCCCGAGTTCGACAGCATCGCCGCCAACCTGATGGGCTTCAACCAGGCCTGGGCCGGCGCCGCGAGCGTGCTGATCGTCGCCGTGGCCGAGGTCGTCGACGCCGAGGGCGCCGAGCGCCGCTGGGCCACCTACGACGTGGGCCAGGCGGTCGCGCACCTCACCATCCAGGCCCACCACGACGGCCTGCACACCCACCAGATGGGCGGCTTCCAGGCCGACGGCCTGCGCGAGGCGTTCGGCCTCGAGGAGCGCTTCGTGCCCGTCTCGGTCACCGCGCTCGGCACCGTCGGCGACGCCGACGCGCTGCCCGAGCCGCTCCGCGAGCGCGAGCTCGCCCCGCGCGTGCGCCGCCCCCTCGACGAGGTCGTCATCGTCCGCGCCTGACGCGCGCGCCGGCGGGCCGCGCCCGCTGCCGAGGTTCACGAAAGGGCCCTCATTCCGTGTGGAATGAGGGCCCTTTCTCGCACCTGGGCGACCGCGATCGCCACCGAGAAATGCATGCATTACGTAGTTCGTCCCTCTAGCTACTCGAGCCGAGCGCGAAACTACTGGCGCCCGCTGAGACCTTGGTATTTCTGCCTTATACGCTCGTAAGCCGGTCGACCTCCTCGATCGCAGAGGTGACCGGGACTCTCGCTGGCGAGACACGTTCCGCGTGTTCGTCCGCGCCCGTGTGGAGTCCTCAAAGGAGAGATCATGCGGAGAACATCGAAGTTCACCTCGGCCCTCGCCGTAGCCGTCCTCGCGGGCATCGGCACCATCGCCGGAAGTGCCAGTGCAAGTGCGACGCCCCCAGAATCGGAGCCTTCCGCGATCGGCGTCCCCGGCGAAGCAATTGATGGGGCACTGGACCCGGCCACGTTCGCGGGAGAACTCATCGTGGCCGTTCCTTCGGGACAGGACGTCGTTGTCACCGTCGAGGCGGGTGAAGCTCCTTCGGTCATCGAGGAGGTGCAAGCCGCGGACGCGACGGGGTCTCCGCAAAGTCATGGTCGTGTCGAGCAATCACGGGCGGGATGCGGCGAGACAGTTCGCTCTGTCGCAGGCATGTTCGGTTACACCACGAGCGTCCAGGGATGCGCGGTCGCAGGCTACCCCGGGTACCAGAGGTCATACTCCTGGAGCAAGACCTCAGACACGAGCGTCTGCACGAAAGGCAAAGGCTTCAACGGCAACAACGCCACGTGGTACAGCACGTCGTGCAGTAGCGGAAGCTGGTCGGTGCCGTGGGGAAACGTCCTCGCCTACACACAGATGCAGGGCATGTCTCTTGCTGGCGTCGTGGGCGCCACGTACGACTGGCGCGCATAGGTACACGGCAGACTCGACCAAGGAGTGAGTGATGGAATCCCCACGCCTGCAACCGAAGCCCGTGCTCATCTGGGGCGTCGCACTGACGATCTGCGGATCGGTGCTGACGATCTTCATCCCCAACATCGCGTGGTTCTTCACGAGTGCCAGAACCGCGGCGACCGGTGTGGATCAGGGGATTCTCACCCTCCTGGACCTCGTCTCCCGCATCGTCGGCGGTGTCGTGACGCCTCTCGGGGTCGTGCTGATCGGTGCCGCCGTCGTCATGGCCTACGTGCGCAGCCTTCTGCAGGGGCGCCAGCCTGAGTGAGGTTCACGAAAGGGCCCCCATCCCGCGCGGAATGAGGGCCGTTTCGTGAACTTCGGCGGCGCCGGTTACGGGCGCACGAGGGTCTTGATGGCGCGGCGCTCGTCCATGGCGGCGTAGGCCTCGGCGATCTCGCTCAGCGGCAGCTCCAGGTCGAAGACCTTGCCGGGCTGGATGGCGCCCGACCAGACGTCCTGCAGCAGCTCCTCGACGTAGTTGCGCACGGGGGCGACGCCGCCGTTCACGCCGATGTTGCCGTTGAAGAGGGGGCGGACGGGCAGCTCGGGGCCGCCGTTGGGCACGCCGACGTAGCCGACCATGCCGCCGGGGCGGGCGGAGCGGATGGCCTGGTCCATCGACTCCTTGGTGCCGACGGCCTCGAGCACGCAGTCCGCGCCGATGCCGTCGAGGAGGGCCTTCACGGCGACGACGCCCTCGTCGCCGCGCTCGGCGATGATGTCGGTCGCGCCGAACTCGCGGGCGAGGGCCTGGCGGGACTCGTGCCGCGACATGGCGACGATGCGGGAGGCGCCGAGGCGCGCGGAGGCGAGGACGGCGCACAGTCCGACCGCCCCGTCGCCGACCACGACGACGGTGCTGCCCTCGGTGACGCCGGCGGACACGACGGCGTGGTGGCCGGTGCCCATGACGTCCGAGAGGGTCAGGAGGCTCGGGATGAGCTCCTCGGCGGGGTAGGAGGGTGTCGCGACGAGGGTGCCGTCGGCGTGCGGCACGCGCACCCGCTCGCCTTGACCGCCGTCGGCGAACCCGCCGACCTGGTCGTTGCCGCCCCACCAGCCGCCGTGCAGGCACGACGTGCTGACGCCGTTGCGGCAGTTGATGCAGGTCATGTCGCAGTCGTAGAAGGGCGCGATGACGAAGTCGCCGGGCTTGATGGTGTGCACGTCGGGGCCGACGGCCTCCACGACGCCGACGAACTCGTGGCCGATGCGGCGGGGCTTGGGGGTCGGGGTGACGCCGCGGTAGCCCCACAGGTCGGAGCCGCAGACGCAGGCCGCGACGACCCGGACGATGGCGTCTCCGCCGGTGGACAGGATGGGATCGGGGACCTCTTCGAGACGGATGTCTCGCTCCCCGTGCAGGACGGTTGCACGCATGGTGCGAGCCTACGCCCGGCTCCCTTGCGCCCAGCTGTCAGGCGATGGGCGGCCGGCGCCAGGCGCGCACGCGGCGCCGCGCGAACATCCCGGCGCCGAGACCCAGCAGCGCGAGGGCGAGGAGCAGCAGCGGGGTCGCGTCGAGACCGGTGTCGGCCAGCCCCGATGCGCCCGAGCCCGAGGCGCCGGAGCCCGACGTCGAACCCGCACCGCCCGGCGTGGTGCCGCCGCCCGAACCACCCGTGCCGCCGCCGTCCGCGGTCGGCAGGACGATGCCGGTGCGCAGCACGCGCTCGTCCCCGTCCGGTGCGGTCCCCAGCGCGACGAGGGTGTGCGCGCCCTCGTACCCGGCGGGGATGACGACGGTGAGACGCGCGGTGCCCTGCGCGTCGGCGTCGACGACGCCCAGCGTGACCGGCACCGAGTAGAGGCCGAAGGTCACCGGGGAGTCGGGAGCGAATCCGTCCGCGACGAGGGTGATCGTCTGCCCCGGCTGGACGCCGGACGGAACGCCCGCGAGCGGCCCGTCCCCCGTCGGCGGCGAGAGCGGCAGGGCGATCGTCGGCGCATCGGCGACGACGATGGTCAGGGTGCGCGTGACGTCCGCACTGCCGGGCGCGACGGCGGTGAGCGTGACCGTGGAGGTCGCGACGGCGTCCGTCGTGCTCCCGGTGATGCGGGCGGTCCCGTCCGGGCCGGCGGTGAACGTCAGGCCGGCGGGCAGCGCGCCCGTCAGGGTCACGGTCGAGACCGCCGGGTAGGCGTGGCCGGTCGCGATGCCGAAGTCGACATCCACGCCACGGGTGACATCGAGGGTCGAGGGGCCGGTGAACACGGCGGCCTCGGCGACGGTGACCGCCAGGGTCTGCGTCGTCGCGGGGGCCACGCCGTTGTCGGCGGTCACCTGGATGCTGTACACGCCTCCCGAACCCGCCGCGGGCGTCCCGCTCAGTACGGCCGTGCCGTTGCCCGCGTCGACGAAGCGGAGCCCCTGCGGGAGCGTCCCCGTCGCGGTCAGCCCGACCGTCGCCGGGTAGCCGCCGCCCGTGGTCACCGTGAAGGAACCGGCCGCGCCCGCCGTGAACCCGGCGGACGGCGCGCTCGTGATGGCCGGCGACTCGGTGACGGTCAGCGCGAAGCTCTGGGTCGCGTCCGGCTGATAGCCGTTGGAGGCCGTGAGCGTGAACGTGTGGACTCCCGCAGAACCGGCCGGCGGCGTACCCGCGAGCGTGCCGGTCTTGTCGCCGTTGTCGGTCAGCGTGAGCCAGGCCGGGAGGCCGGAGGCGGTGAGCGCGGCGTTCGGGAAGCCGGTGGTGGTGACCGCGACGCTGTGCGCGGTTCCGTCCAGCAGGAACGTCGCGCCGGCCGCGCTGCTGAACGCGGGCGCGGTGCCGACGGAGAGCGCGGCGTCGGCCGAGACGGAGCCGGCCGCGTTGTCGAAGGTCACCCGGTAGCGGTTGCCGTCGTCGCCGGCCGCGGCGGTGAACCCGTAGGTGGTGGCCGTCGCCCCGGCGATCGGCGCGTACGAGGCGCCGCCGTCGGTCGAGACGGACCACTGCGCGGTCGGCGCGGGGAAGCCGGAGGCCGCCGCCGTGAAGACCACGGGCGCGCCCGCGACGACCTTCTGGTCGGCGGGGGCGGTCGTGACGACCGGCACTTCCCTGACGGTCAGGGCGAGGGCGGCGGAGGCCGCCGGTGCGACGCCGTTGTCCGCGGAGACCCCGAGGGTGGCGACGCCGCCCGGGCCGGTGGGGGTGCCGGAGATGGTGCCGGTCCCGTCGCCGTTGTCGACGAAGGCGAGACCCGCGGGCAGGGTGCCCGTCACGGCGATCGTCGGGACGGGGTAGCCGCGGTCGGTGGTGACGGTGAAGCCGAAGCTCTGGCCCGCCGTCGCCGTCGCGACCGCGCTGCCGGTCAGGACGGGCGCCTCCCGCACCGTCAGGGTCAGCGTCTGCGCGGCGGCCGTTCCGACGCCGTTGCCGGCGGTGAGGGAGAGCGTGCGGACGCCGCCGGTCTTCGCGGCCGGGGTGCCGGCGATCGTCGCCGTGCCGTCGTGGTGGTCGGTGAAGGTCAGCCCGGCGGGCAGCGTGCCGGCGACCGCGATCGGGTCCGCCGTCGGGCGTCCGGTGGTGGTCACGGTGAACGAGCCCGCGGACCCCGCCGTGAAGGAGGCCGTGTTCGGACTCGTGATCGCCGAGGTCTGGTTCAGGACGTAGGTGAGGGCCTGGTCCACGGCGCCCCCGGCGTTGGCGGCGCGCACGGTCACGGGATAGTCCTTCGCGGCGTCCGTCGGCGTGCCGGAGATGGTCGCGGTCCCGTCGCCGTTGTCGACGAACCCGACGCCCGCCGGGAGGGTGCCGGTCAGCGAGAGGGCCGGCGTCGGGTAGCCGGTGGTGGCCACGGTGAAGGCACCGTTCGTCCCGACGACCCCCGTCGCGGTGGACCCGGTGACGAAGGCCGGCGGCGCGTACATGGCGACGGTGGTGACGGCGTAACCGCTGCCCAGCGTCGCGGAAGCGGTGGCCGCCCCGGGTTGCGCCAGCGCGAGGGTCGACGAGGCGACCCCGCCGGACAGCGCGGCGGTCGTAGGCATGACGACGGCTGCGCCCGCGGTCCGTGAGAAGGCGACGGTCGCGCCGTCGAACGCGGTCAGGTCCGACGGGGCGACGGAGGCGCCGGCCGAGTCGGCGAGCAGACTGGCGGTGAGCGTCGTGCTGCTCTGCGGGGCGACGAGTGTCGCCGGCGACGCGGTGAGCCCGAGGGTCAGGTACGGCGCGGCCGTGACCGCGCCCGAGACGGTGTCGCAGCCGGTCACCGTGGGGCCGCCCACGCAGCCCCACCAGTTGCGCGCGAGATCGGCCGTGCCGCCGGACTGCTTCACCGCGGGGGCCGAGTTCCCGGAGATCCGGTTGTAGCGGGCCGAGAGGGCGCCGCCCGTCACGGCGATCGCGGAGCCCGCGTTGGCGGGATTCGTGTTCGACGCGAAGGTGGATCCCGTCACCGAGAGGGAGCCGCCGTCGAGCCAGAGCCCCGCGCCCGGGAACGAAGCGCCGCCGACCGGCGCATTGCCCGTGAAGCTGCTCGAGGAGATCGACATCGAGGCGCCGCCGTGCGGATCGCTGACGGCGACCGCCGCGCCTCCGTTCACTCCGGAGGCCGTCGCCCGGTTGTTCGCGAACGTGCTGCCCTGGATGCTCAGCGTCTCGCCCGAGGTCGCGCCCGTCGCCTGGTAGTAGAGGGCGCCGCCCGAGGCGATGCCGGACGAGTTGCCGCTGAAGGTCGTCGACCGCACGTCCAGCGAGCCGCCGATGAACTGGATGGCCCCGCCGGGGTTCGCCGTGGACCCGCCAGCGGTGGTGTTCGCCGTGTTCCCGGTGAAGCTGGATGCCGTGATCGCCAGCGAGTCGGAGGCGGCGGCGTTGCCGGACCCGCCGATGATCGCGCCGCCGCCGTAGACGTTGTCCACGCCGCCGCGCACGGTGACCTTGTCGATGGCGACCGCGATGCCGCCGACCTGCTGCGGGTCGAGGGCGAGCACCTGCTGCGTGCCGGAGCCGACCAGGACCGTCCCGGCCGTCGACGTCCCCTGGATGGTGATGCTCGTCCCGGCCGTCGTCCCGACGTCGATCGCACCGTCCGCGAGGGTGAAGGTGCCGTTCGGCACGGTGACGATGGTGGATCCGCCGAGGTTCGAGGCGACGCAGAGCGCGGCGCGCAGCGTGACCGGGCTGCCGGGGTCCGCCATCGACGGCGTCGTGCACGCGTCGTTGGGGTCGGCGTCGTCGGTGCTCGTCACGGCGATGGTCCGATCGGCCGCGTACGCGGGAGCGGCGATGCCGACTCCGAGGAGGGCGGCGACGAGGGCGGTGACGGTCGCGGTCGCGACGAGGGCCAGCTCCCGAGCGGCCGGGCGACGAGCAAGCAGGCGATGCATCGGTGTCGGGCTCCTCGCCGGGCTCGGGAATTCAGGCGTTCTCGATGCTAGTGGCCGCGCCATCCCGGCCGTTGGCCCCTCTCTAAGGGCCAGAGGCGCCGAACGGGGATGCCCTAAGCTCGCATCCAGGCTGCGCGCCTCCCGTCCGGCGCACAGCATCCAGAGAGGACAACCGTGCCCGAGGTGTCGCGCCGCGCCGTGATGGCCACCGCTCTGGGCGGGCTCGGTCTCGTCGCGCTGGCCCCCGCCGCGCCGGCCTTCGCCCGCACCGTGTCCGCCTCCAGCACCGGTCTGGCGCACGCGGCCTCCCCGGCCGCCGGGCTCGCCGACCCCGTCCGCTCGCTCTTCACGCCCGCGATCGGCCGGGCCTTCACGGCCGTCGACGGCGAGCGCACCCTCCACCTGGTCCTCACCGCGGTCGAGGACCTCTCGCCGGATGCCGCGGGCGACGAGCACCGCTTCCTGCTGCTCTTCACCGCGAACGGCTACTCCCCCGCCGACGGGATCTTCACGCTCAGCCGCGCGGGCGCGCCCGACGTCGCCCTCTTCATCAGCCCGATCGGGCGCGGCGGACTGACCCGCACACTGCAGGCCGTCGTCGACCGGACGGCGTGATGACGCTGCTGACGGCCGGGCTGCGCGCGGCGACCGCTGCGGACGACGAGTTCCTGCGGCGTCTGTTCCTCGACAGCCGCCGGTCCGAGTTCGCGGGCCTGCCCGCCGACCAGGCCGATCCCCTGCTCGCCCTGCAGTACCGGGCGCACGCGGCCGACCGCCGCGCCCGTCACCCCCACGCGGAGACCGCGATCATCTCCGTCGACGACGACCCGGTGGGCTCGGTGACCGTCGACCGCGACGGCGGGCGGATGCACCTGGTCGACATCGCCGTCCTCGCCTCCCATCGCGGCCGCGGCATCGCCTCCGAGGTGCTCGGCGAGCTCGTCCGGACCACGGAGCACGCGACGCTCACCGTCTGGAGCCTGAACGCCGGAGCGCGCCGCCTCTACGAGCGGTTCGGCTTCCAGGTGGTCTCCGAGCAGTTCGGCTACGTCCTGATGGCCACGGAGGTCGAGGGATGACCGCGACCCACGCCGACTGGCAGTCGGCCTCCGGCAGCGAGGTGCGCGCGATGGCGCCCGACGGCACCGGGTACACCCTGAGACTCGTCGACGTCTCCCCCGCCCGGGTCGACAACGGCTGGGTGGCGTACACGCTCCGCTTCGAGAGCGGGGCCGACCTGCCCGCCGAGCAGCAGACCTACGAGCTCGTCGTCGGCTCGATCGCCGAACCGGTGTTCCTCGTCCCGACCGGCCGCACCGCCGACGGACTCGCGCTCGAAGCGGTGTTCGCCCAGGCGGCGCCGACCTCGCCGGCTCCGCCCCCGCAGAAGGAGAGCTGATGTCCCAGCCCTACGTCGGAGAGATCCGCATGTTCGCCGGAAACTTCGAGCCGGCCGGCTGGATGTTCTGCCGCGGCCAGCTGATCTCGATCTCCGACTACGAGACCCTCTTCCAGCTGATCGGAACGACGTACGGCGGCGACGGCCAATCGACCTTCGGCCTTCCGGATCTGGGCGCACGGTTCCCGGTCCACCAGGGCGTGCCGCCGTCGAGCGACGGGTACACGCCGGGGGAGATGGGCGGGACGGATGCGGTGACCGTGACCCTCACGCAGCTGCCGAACCACACGCACACCCCCGTCGCGGCGGCCACGCCGACCACGTCGAGCGCGTCGGGTGCGTACCTCGCCGGGTGGGCCGATGCGCCGTACTCGTCGGCGACGCCTTCGACGGCGCTCGCCCTGCAACAGCTCGCGCCGGCCGGCGGCTCGCAGCCCCACGAGAACCGCCAGCCCTACGTGACGGTGAGCTTCATCATCAGCCTCTACGGCGTCTTCCCCTCCCCGACCTGAGCCAGGAGCCACCGATGTCCGAACCCTTCATCGGCGAGATCCGCCTCGCCGCGTTCTCCTTCCCGCCCAAAGGCTGGTCGCTGTGCAACGGGCAGCTGCTGCCGATCAACCAGAACCAGCCGCTCTTCGCCCTGTTCGGCACGCAGTTCGGCGGCGACGGCAGAACGACGTTCGGGCTGCCCGACCTGCGCGGCCGGATCCCGGTCGGGTTCAGCATGGACAACCCTCTCGGAAGGCAGTTCGGCGAGGCGACCCACACGCTCAGTGTCACCGAACTGCCGCCGCACGCCCATGTCGCCTCCGTCGCCGCGTCGGCGACCGTGACCACGCCGACGGGCACCTCCTACCTGGCGCAGCCGGGCAAGGCCGCCTACGCGGCGAGCCCGACCACGACCATGTCCGCCGGCTCCGTCGCGTCGGTCGGGCAGAGCCAGGCGCACCAGAACATGGCTCCCTACACCGTGGTGTCGTACATCGTCGCCCTCACGGGCATCTTCCCCTCCCAGAACTGAGGCCAGCATGTCCAACCCGTTCGTCGGCGAGATCCGTCTCGTCGGGTTCACCTTCGCGCCGACCGGCTGGGCGTTCTGCCAGGGCCAGCTGCTGTCGATCTCGCAGAACACGGCGCTGTTCTCGCTCCTGGGCACCTGGTACGGCGGGGACGGCCGCTCGACCTTCGCGCTGCCGAACCTCCAGAACGCCACCGCGATGGGCACCGACCAGTCGGGCCAGTTCCCGTACGTCGGGGAGTCGGGAGGAGCCGCCTCCGTCGCTCTGACGCAGAGCCAGATCCCCGCGCACACGCACGGCGTGCTCGCCACGCCGACACCGGGGACGACGAGCGACCCGACCAACGCGTCGTTCGCCATCCCCCGCGTCGGCCGGGTGACCGAGGCGGCGTACGGCACAGCGGCCTCCGTGTCGCTGGCACCGAACGCCTTCGGAGTGACCGGCGGCGGCCAGCCGCACAACAACATCCAGCCGTCCCTCGCGCTGAACTACATCATCGCCCTGCAGGGCGTCTTCCCGCCGCGTTCCTAGCGACGGCGCGCGAAGACGCAGAGAAGGGGCGCACGGCGGATGCCGTGCGCCCCTTCGTCCGCCGTCGTGCCGCTGCTAGGCGACGTCCCGCGCGGCCGCGACCGTGAGCCGGTCGCCTTCCGGTGCGAGGTCGACGCGCACCAGGTCGCCGTCGCGGATCTCGCCGGCCAGCAGCGCGGTCGCGAGCCGGTCGTCGATCTCGCGCTGCATCAGGCGGCGCAGCGGCCGGGCCCCGTAGATCGGGTCGAAGCCGCGCTCGGCCAGCCAGGCGCGGGCGTCCGGGGTGACCGCCAGCTCCAGCCGGCGCTCCGTCAGTCGCTTCACCAGACGGTCGATGTTGAGCTCGACGATCTCGCCCAGCTCGTCCTTGCTCAGCGTCGAGAACACCACGATGTCGTCGAGGCGGTTCACGAACTCCGGCTTGAACGCCTGGCGGACCTGCTGCAGCACCGCCTCCTCGCGCTCCGTATCGCTCAACGTCGGGTCGACCAGGTACTGGCTGCCGAGGTTGGACGTCAGGATGAGGATCGTGTTGCGGAAGTCGACCGTGCGGCCCTGGCCGTCGGTGAGACGCCCGTCGTCGAGCACCTGCAGGAGGATGTCGAACACCTCCGGGTGCGCCTTCTCGACCTCGTCGAGCAGGATGACCGAGTACGGCCGGCGGCGGACCGCCTCCGTGAGCTGACCACCCTGCTCGTAGCCGACGTAGCCGGGAGGCGCACCGACCAGCCGCGAGACGGCGAACTTCTCGCTGTACTCGCTCATGTCGATGCGGATCATGGCCTTCTCGTCGTCGAACAGGAACGCCGCGAGCGCCTTGGCCAGCTCGGTCTTGCCGACACCGGTCGGGCCGAGGAACAGGAACGATCCGGTCGGCCGGTCGGGGTCGGAGATGCCGGCGCGCGTGCGACGCACCGCGTCGGCGACCGCGCGCACCGCCGTCTTCTGGCCGATGATGCGCCGGCCGAGCTCCGCCTCCAGGTGGAGCAGCTTCTCGGTCTCGCCCTGGGTGAGGCGGTCGACGGGAATGCCCGTCCACGCCGCCACCACCGCCGCGATGTCGTCGGCCGTGACCTGCTCGTTCACCATGCGCGGGTGCTCGTGCTCGGCCTGCTCGGCCTCCGCCAGCTCCCGCTCGATGCTCGGGATGGTCTCGTACTCGATGCGCGAAGCCTCCTGGTAGCGGCCGTCGCGCAGCGCGACGTCGCGACGGGTCTTCGCCTCGTCGAGCTGCGAGCGCAGCGCGCCGACCCGGTTGAGCGCGGCCTTCTCGGCACGCCACCGGCCCTGCAGCTCCTCGAGCTCGTCCTCCTGCACCCGCAGGCGCTCCTGGAGGGCGGCGAGGCGCTCCTTGCTGGCCTCGTCCTTCTCCTTCTTGAGGGCGAACTCCTCCAGCTTCATCCGCTCGACGACGCGCTGGAGCGTGTCGATCTCGACCGGGGCCGAGTCGATCTCCATCTTGAGGCGGGAGGCCGCCTCGTCGATCAGGTCGATCGCCTTGTCGGGCAGCTGCCGCGCCGTGATGTACCGGTTCGAGAGGGAGGCCGCCGCGACCAGCGCGGAGTCCTCGATGGTGACGCCGTGGTGCGCCTCGTAGCGCCCCTTCAGCCCGCGCAGGATGGCGACCGTGTCCTCCACGCTCGGCTCGCCCACGTAGACCTGCTGGAAGCGGCGCTCGAGCGCGGCGTCCTTCTCGATGAACTCGCGGTACTCGTCGAGCGTGGTCGCGCCGATGAGTCGCAGCTCGCCGCGCGCCAGCATCGGCTTGAGCATGTTCGACGCCGCGACGGAGCCCTCTCCGCCGCCCGCGCCCATGAGGATGTGGAGCTCGTCGACGAAGGTGATGATCTCGCCCTCGGCGTCGTTGATCTCCTTGAGGACGGCCTTCAGCCGCTCCTCGAACTGGCCGCGGTACATCGCGCCGGCGACCAGCGCCGACAGGTCGAGCGAGACCAGCTGCTTGCCCTTGAGCGAGTCGGCCACGTCGCCCGCGACGATGCGCTGGGCGAGGCCCTCGACCACGGCCGTCTTGCCGACGCCGGGCTCGCCGATGAGCACGGGGTTGTTCTTGGTGCGCCGGGTCAGCACCTGGCTGACGCGACGGATCTCGGCGTCCCGCCCGATGACCGGGTCGAGCTTGCCGCTCTTGGCGATCTCCGTGAGGTTGACGCCGTACTGCTCCAGCGCGCTCTTGGACTCCTCCTGGGAGGAGGGCGCGCCCTGCATGTTCGCCATTCGTGTCCTTTCCCGAGTGGTGGCAAAGTTGAGTCTACTTAGCTCAACTTTGATTGGCCAGGGGGTATTCCGTTCTTGGTGGACGAATCCGGGCTGCCGCGGCATCGGTGGTCGCCCGTACGATCCTCCCGTGATCACCACCGTCGCCGTCGCCGGCTACCGCTCGCTGCGCGACCTCGTGCTGCCGCTCGACCGCCTCACGGTCGTGACCGGCGCGAACGGGGTCGGTAAGTCGTCCCTCTACCGGTCGCTGCGGCTGCTCGCCGGGTGCGGTCGCGACGAGGTCGTCGTCGCGGTGGCGCGGGAGGGCGGACTCGACTCGACGCTCTGGGCCGGTCCCGAGCAGATCGGCCGGGCGGTGCGGGAGGGCCGGGCGCCGGTGCAGGGCACGGTGCGCAGCGGCCCGATCTCCCTCCGGCTCGGCGTCCAGCTCGACGACGACGGCGACGGCCTCGGGTACGCCCTCGACCTCGGGCTGCCGAACATCCGCAAGTCCGCCTTCGAGCGCGACCCCGAGCTCAAGGCGGAGACGCTCTGGACGGGCAGCGCGCCGCGTCCGTCGAGCATCGCCGCCGAGCGTCGCGGCGGCCACGTGCGCGTGCGGGACGACGACGGCGCGTGGACCGAGCTCGGCCGCTCCCTGCGCCCGTTCGAGAGCCTGCTCACCGAGGTCGTCGATCCCGTGCGCGCCCCCGAGGTGCTCCGGATGCGCGAGAACCTGCGGTCGTGGCGGTACTACGACCACTTCCGGACCGACGCGACCGCACCCTCCCGCCTCCCCCAGCTCGGCACCCGCACCCCCGTGCTGGCCGCGGACGGCGCCGACGTCGCAGCCGCCGTGCAGACCATCCGCGAGCTCGGCGGCGGTGACGCGTTCGACGCCGCGATCGAGGACGCCTTCCCCGGCAGCCGGGTGGAGGTCGTCGTCGACGGCACGCAGTTCACGCTCGCCGTGCAGCAGCACGGCCTCCTGCGCCCGCTCGCCGGGCCCGAGCTCTCGGACGGCACGCTGCGCTACCTGCTGTGGGCCACCGCCCTGCTCTCACCGCGACCCCCGCAGCTGCTCGTCGTCAACGAGCCGGAGACCAGCCTGCACCCCGACCTGCTGCCCGCCCTCGGTTCCCTCATCGTCGCGGCCTCGGCGAACGCGCAGACCCTCGTCGTGACCCACTCCCAGGTGCTGCTCGACGCGATCGGCCGCGCGACCGGGGCCGGCGACGGGGACGGCGACGGGGTCCGTCGCGTCGAGCTCGAGAAGCGGTTCGGCGAGACGGTGGTGCTGGGCCAGGAGGGCCTGCTCGACCGGCCGTCCTGGCACTGGCCGAGCCGGTAGACGCACCGGTCGCACCGAATCTCTGTGGAGAAGGGGCGCTCCGTCATGTTTGTGTGGATATCTCGGTCGCCTTCCCGCACCTCGATACGATCAGAGCATGGCCAAGCCCTCCATCGACCAGGCGTTCCTCACGCCGCTGTACTCGCAAAGCGAGGTCGCGCAGATCATCCGCGCCACTCCGTCGACGGTACAGCGATGGACCACGGGCTATTCGGACGGCTCGACGCAGCGCGCGCCACTCGTCACAGGGGTCGATCGGGGGCGCGGTTTCACGGTTCCCTTCATCGGGCTCACAGAGGCCTTCGTCATCAATGCGTTTCGCAAGGCGGGCCTGCCGATGCAGCGCATCCGCCCGGCGGTCGAGGCGCTCCAGCGCGAGCTCGGTCTGGAGTACGCGCTGGCATCGAATCGACTGCGGACGGACGGAGTCGAAGTCCTCCTCCACTCGGACGATGAACTCGACCGGCGCCTCATCGTCGTCCGCAACGGCCAGGCGGCGTTCAGCGAAGTCGTCGACCAGTATCTGAAGAGCATCGACTTCGGGACTCTCTACGCCGAACGCCTCCGGCTGCCGCAGTATCCCGGACTCAATGTGACGGTGCAGCCCACGATCAACGGCGGCCAGCCAACGCTTGCCGATCGTGGAATCGCCGTGGCGGACGTGCTCGGGAGGATCCGTTCGGGCGAGTCCCCGACCGATGTCGCGGTCGACTACGGCGTCGCGCACGACGATGTGCTGTTCCTGAATCAGCTCGCGGCGTAGCCGTGGCCCTGCCGCTCTTCCTCGACCGCGGTCTCGGTTCGCGGCTCGTTCCCGAGGGCCTCCGGACCGCTGGCTGGGCGGTCACGACGATGGACGAGCGATACGGAACCGATGCGTCTCAGTCGGTGAAGGACGAGGACTGGATCCAGGATGCGGCCTCCCGCGCTGAGTTGCTCGTGTGCAAGGACCGCAACGTGGCCAAACGGCGTCTCGAAGCCCAGGCGATCTACTACTCCTCGGCACGGGTGCTCGTGATCGCGTCCGGGTTCTCCGCGTCTACGAACACCGCCTCGGCCCGATCAGACTGAACTTCCCGTGAGCGCGCGGACTCTCCTTCTCTCAGCCGGTCAGGCGCAGATCCCGCTCACGTCGGAGATGGCCTGCGCGAGCGCGGTCGACTTCTCACCGATCGCGCTGAAATTTGCGGTCGCAGGATTCTTCACGTAGCCGTGGAGGAGGGTGGCGAGGTCGTTGACGGCGGCCGCAGCCTTGTCGACCGGGGCCTTCACCTCGGGGTTGCCGACCTGGTCCTTGATGGACGTCACGGTGTCGTTCATCTGATCGAGCAGGTCGAGCGCCTTCTGCGGGTCCGACATCGCAGCGCTCGCCTCGCCCTGCATCCTCTGGACCTTGTCGAATCCCGCCTTGACCACGGTGCAGGCCTCGGCCTTGGACTGATCGGGCGAGACCTTCGCAGCAGCGGTCTGCGTCGGCGACGAAGTCGACGCAGAGCCGCCGGGGTCTGCCGCCGAGCAACCGGTAAGAGCGGCGGCGACGGTGACGATCGAGACGGCGGCGAGCGTCAGACGCGCCGCGAGCGTGTTCTTCATGGGTCCCCTGTCTTCGATCCGCACGATGGCGGCCACGATAGCAAACCCACAGGAACGGCAATACGGCACCCGGGCCTCCCACACTTGTACGCTGACGGTGATGATCGACCCGATGGATCTCCACATCGTCCTGATGGACAGCGCCTCGGCGGCCGCCCTGGCGCAGATCCTGCCTCTTCTGCTGCTGACGCTGATGGTCGAGTTCCGGCGGGTGGAGCTGCACCACCGGGGCCGGGTGCGGGTGACGCGCCTGCTGCTCGGGGTCTTCTTCCTGGTGTTCGGGGTGATCGAGACGGTGCTCGTGCTGTCGATCGACGGGTCGTTCATCCCGTTCCAGTGGAGCGACCTCGCGGCGGCGCTGGTGATCTTCGGGCTGCTCGCGCTGCTGTTCTGGCTGTCGATGCTCGACAGCCCGCGCCGCCGGCGCGAACCGGCGGCGCAGGACGAGGACTTCGACTAGCGCCGCCTCCCGGCCCTACTCGTCGGCGTCGAGCCGCTTGCCGCGCATGACGATCAGCGGGTCGGGCCGCTTGACGACCGACGTGTCCTTGCCGTCGTAGTCGAACTGGCTCAGGAAGTAGCGCATCGCGTTCACCCGGGCGCGCTTCTTGTCGTTGGAGCGCACGATCGTCCACGGGGCGTGCCGCTTGTCGGTGCGGCGGAACATCTCCTCCTTGGCGGCGGTGTACTCGTCCCACCGGTCGAGGGAGGCGATGTCCATCGGCGACAGCTTCCACCGGCGCACAGGGTCGAGCTGACGCATGGCGAAGCGGGTGCGCTGCTCGGTGCGCGACACCGAGAACCAGAACTTGGTGAGGTGGATGCCGGAGTCGACGAGCATCTTCTCGAACGCGGGCGCCTGCGCCATGAAGGTCTCGTACTCCTCGTCGGTGCAGAACCCCATCACGCGCTCGACGTTGGCCCGGTTGTACCAGGAGCGGTCGAACATCACGATCTCGCCGGCGGTCGGGAGGTGCTGCACGTACCGCTGGAAGTACCACTGGCCGCGCTCGCGGTCGCTCGGCTTCGACAGCGCGACGACCCGGGAGGTGCGCGGGTTGAGGTGCTCGGTGAACCGCTTGATCGTGCCGCCTTTGCCCGCCGCATCCCGCCCCTCGAAGACGATGACGGCCCGACGGTCGTTGTCCTCCAGCCAGTACTGGAACTTGAGCAGCTCGACCTGCAGCTGGTACTTCTCGAGCTCGTACTGCTCGCGCGACATCCGCTCGGAGTACGGGTACCCCTCCTGCCAGGTGTAGACCGGGTTGCCCTCCGGGTCGATCAGGTCGGGGTCGGGGGTGTGCCCGCCCTGCACGGTGTACCCGGTGGCACGCAAGTGCTCGATGTACTCGCGCAGGTCGGTCGCAGGGGTGTCGTCGGCCATCGTTCCTCCTGGTCGCCGGTCGTCTGTGCGCGAGAGTGTACGCGGGCCAGGTGTACACGCGGTGCCCCCTCACCCGCTGAGCGCCGCGGTGGGCGGGATGCGCGCCGCGCGGATCGCGGGATACAGTCCCGCCACCGCGCCGATCACCAGGGTCGCCACGATCCCGACGCCCACCGCGGCCGGCGGCACGGTCGCCGGCCAGCCGTTGGCCGCCGCGACGGCGACGGTCACGACCGCGCCGAGCACGGAGCCGGCCACGCCGCCGAGCGCGGAGAGCAGGAGCGCCTCGGCCACGAACTGGCGCCGGATGTGGCGGCGCGCGGCGCCGAGCGAACGCCGCAGCCCGATCTCGCGCCGGCGCTCCAGCACCGAGATGATCATCGTGTTGGCGACGCCGATGCCGCCGACCAGCAGGGCGACCGAGCCCAGCCCGACCAGCAGGCCGGTGAAGGCCTGATCGGCGGCGTTCTTCGCGGCCAGGGCGTCCGAGGGGCGCGAGACCGTGACCTCGTCCGGGGCCTGCGGCGAGATCGTGCGGCCCAGGAGGTCGCGCACGGACGCGACGGAGGCATCCGTCGACCGCTCGTAGACCCGCGTCGGGCTGCCGTCGAAGCCGAGGAGCTCCGCGGCGACCGGCATGCCGACCAGCGCGGCCGTGTCGAGCTCGGGCGCGAGCGGCACCGGATCCAGGATGCCGATGACCGTGAAGTACTGGCCGCCCAGCCACACCTGCGACCCCGGCGAGACGATGCCCAGACGCTGCGCCGCGGTCGCGCCGAGCACAACGGCGGGGTAGCGACCGGTGGCGGCGTCGAGCCACCTCCCGGCGCGGAGCGTCGCCCCGGTCACGTCGAGCAGGTCGGGGTCGGCGGCCATGACGACCAGCGAGCCGGTCGCCGCGGCGTCGATCACGTCGCTGCGATAGACGTTCGCCTTCAGCGCGGCGGTGCCGCTGACCCGCTCGACGCCGTCGATCATCCTGACCTTCGGGATGGTGTCGGCCGGGAGCTTCGCGGGTGCGCCGAACAGGCTGTTGCCGGGCGTCGCCGTCAGCAGGTTGGTGCCGAGGCTCGCGAGCTGCTGGTTGAGCCGCGCCTGACTCGAGGCCGAGATGCCGACGACCGCGATCATGGCGGCGATGCCGATGGCGATGCCGAGCGCCGACAGCACCGCTCGGGCCGGCCGTGCCCGCAGCCCGGCCGTGGCGAGCCGCAGCAGATCGCGGGCGCGCAGCCGGGAGCTCGGAAGAGCCTCCTGGACCGCGGGGTCGGCGGGGCGGGTCTCGAGGGCGGTCATGCGGCCACCCCCGAGTCGGAGAGCACGCGGCCGTCCCGCACGGCGATGCGGCGCGGCAGGCTGGCCGCGATGCCCTCGTCGTGGGTGATGACGACCACGGTCGTGCCCTGCCGGTTCAGCTCGTGGAGCAGTTCGACGATCACGGCGCCGGCCTCCGAATCCAGGTTGCCGGTCGGCTCGTCCGCGAGCAGCAGCGGCGGATCGCCGACCACCGCGCGGGCGATGGCCACGCGCTGACGCTCGCCTCCCGAGAGCTCGTGCGGCCGATGCGAGGTCCGGTGGCCGAGCCCGACGCGCTCGAGCGCCTCCCGCGCCCGCTCCCTCCGCTCGCGCCGGGGCGCGCCGGAGTAGAGGAGGCCGTCGGCCACGTTGTCGAGCGCGCTCACGCCGTCGGCGAGGTGGAACTGCTGGAAGACGAAGCCGATGCGGTAGGCGCGCAAGGCCGAGAGTCCGGCATCGTCGAGGGACGCCACATCCACGCCGTCGATGAGCGCGGTGCCGGCGGTGGGCCGGTCGAGGGTCCCGATGAGGTTGAGGAGCGTGGACTTGCCGGAACCGCTCGGCCCGACGATGGCGACCAGCTCACCCCGCTCGATGGTCAGGGAGACGCCGGCGCACGCGCGCACGGGAGGCTCGCCATAGCTGCGCTCGATGTCGCGCAGGGTCACGATCGCGTTCATACCTTCGGCACCACGACTTTCTTCCCCTCGGCGACGCCGTCGCCCGAGATCTCCACGCGTCCGCCGGCGAACAGGCCGGGGGTGACGGGCACCCGCCGGGTGGAGCCGCCGGCGCCCAGCACCTCGACCCCGTAGCCGCCGCCCGGGAGCGCGAGCAGCGCCTCCACCGGGACCGACAGCACGTTCTCGCGCGTGTCGGACGGGAAGTCGACCACCACCGACGCCTGCTGGAAGTCGCCGGCCGCCGCCGGATCGTCGAGCGCGACGACGGTGGGGATCACCACTGCCGAGTTCGCGTCCGTCGGATCCTGTTGAGTGGGCACGCCGACCGAGGTCACCGTGCCCCCGGTGGTCGCGCCGCCGGGCAGCGCGATGACGACCTTCTGGCCGACCTTCGCGACCTTCTGATCCGACAGCCGCACGGAGACCTGCACCTGCTTGGTGAGACTCGTGACCGAGACGACCGGGGCTCCCCCGCCCACCTGGTCGCCGAGCTTCGCCTTCGTGCCCGCGATGCGCACATCCCCCGGCTGGAAGACGAAGGCCCCGAGCTCGATCGCCCCCGTGCGCTCCTGCCCGGTGGCCTTCTGCCACGCCCGGATCGCGGACGCGGTCGCCGCAGAGAAGTGGGCGTCGGGCGTCCCGCTGAAGTACCCCAGTGCGGCGAGACTCTGCTCCAGCTGCGTCACGTCCGGTCCGTCGTCCATCCCGGTCTCGAACCCGCGCCACGCGGGCACGGCTCCGTGGAACAGGAACACCGGCACGTTGTCGACGGCGAAGAGCGACTGGCCGAGGCCGATCTGCGCCCCGCCCGCCGGCAGCCAGGTGACGACGCCCCCGCGCCCGGCACCGACATCGTGCGGGTCGGCGTACGAGAGCGTCCCCGACGCTTTGACCGACCCCGAGAGCGTGCCGCGCTCGATGACGGCCTCCCCCGCCCCCATCGGACGCTTCGCCGCCGGAGGCGCGGTGTCGCCGAGCGCGGAGGCGGCGGCGAACCCGGCCCCGCCGACCAGGAGCAGCGCCAGGGCGCCCCCGATCACGAAGGCCGCCCGCCGGCGTCGCGCCGTCACGGCCGCACGCTCGTGGTCGACATGTCGGCGGATCCGCCGCACTTGTCGGCCACATCGGCCGGCGCGTCCTTCGGGATGTCCAGCCCCTGACCCGGCTTCGGGTCGGGGACGTCGACGCCGCTCGCGCGGTAGCACTTCGCGATCGTGATCATCATCTTCTGCGCCGCCTCGTCCGCCGCCTTCTTCTCGGCCTCGGTCATCGCAGGCGGCGTGCCGAGCTTCTTGGAGCACGCCTCGCTGGCGGCGGAGAGCTGGTCCTCCGACAGCCCGCGGGAGTCGATGGTCGCGCCCATCCCGTCGGCCGAGGGGTCGCCGACATCGACCCCGTGCTCGCGCATGCACCGGGACATGGAGAGCTGCCACTCGGCGAGGGATCCGGGAGCCGCGGACGGCTTGCCTCCGCTCGGCCCCCGCTCGTCGGGGCCGGCCGAGCAGGCGCTGACCGCCAGCAGGAGCGCGGGGGCGAGGGACAGGAGCGCGAGCCGTGAGACGACGGCGCGCTTTCCGGTGGTGGTCGACATGGTGGTCCTTCCGTTCGCGGCGCCCACCGGTCGGCGGGCACGTCCCACTCCACCGGGAGGCCCGTTCCCCGGGCGTAAAGGAATTCCTTTACGTTTTCGTTAGGGTCGCCGTGTTTGACTCTCCGCGGTGCCGCGCCTCCCGACGGCGGCGCCGGGAAGGGGTCGGCATGCGCGCGTTGATCGTCGAAGACGAGGCGTTCCTGGCCGAGGCCGTGCAGACCGGTCTGCGCCGCGAGACGATCGCGGCCGACATCGCCGGCGACGGCGACACGGCCATCGAGCAGTTGTCGGTCAACGATTACGACGTCGTCGTCCTCGACCGCGACATCCCCGGCGTCCACGGCGACGACGTGTGCCGCTGGGTGACCGCGAACCGCCCGCACGTCCGCGTGCTGATGCTGACCGCGGCCCGCCGCCTCGACGACAAGGTGACGGGCTTCGAGCTGGGCGCCGACGACTATCTCGCCAAGCCGTTCGACTTCCCCGAGCTGGTCGCGCGGCTGCGCGCGCTCGGCCGGCGCCCGGGCGAGGCACGCCCGCCGGTGCTGGATGCGGCGGGCGTGAGCCTCGACCCGTTCCGGCGCGAGGTCTACCGCGAGGGCCGGCTGGTGCGGCTGAGCCGCAAGGAGTTCGCCGTGCTCGAGGTGCTCCTTCAGGCGGAGGGAGGGGTCGTGAGCGCGGAGACGCTGCTCGAGAAGGCCTGGGACGCGAACGCGGACCCGTTCACCAACACGATCCGCGTGACCGTGTCGACCCTGCGCAAGCGCCTCGGCGAGCCCTGGGTGATCCACACCGTCCCGGGCAGCGGCTACCGGCTGGAGGGTGCGGCATGACCGCGCCGACGGGTCCGGCGGTGCGCGCCCTCCCGCGCCCCCGGATGACGATCCGCGCCCGCCTGACCCTGACCTACGCGGTGATGATCACCTCGATCGGCGCCGTCATGCTCGGCATCGTCTACGTGTTCATGCGCTACATCCCGACCTACCAGATCACGGCGATGGGGGCGGTCCAGGCCGACTCTCTGACGCAGGTGCCGGCATACGCGGAGACCGCTCGCCCGTCCGACTCCGTCTCGTCCCTGGCGAGCACCATCTCGATCAAGAGCGAGGCGGATGTGCTCAACACCCTCCTGATCGTCTCGCTCGTCGTGCTCGTGGTGCTCGCCGCCGCCGGCGCCGTGATCGGCTGGGTCGTCGCCGGGCGCGTGCTGCGGCCGTTGCAGGCGATCAACGCCGCCGCGCAGCTGGCCGGCACCGGCTCCTTCGACCACCGGGTGGGGTCGACCGGGCCGCACGACGAGGTCCGCGAGCTCTCGGACACCTTCGACGAGATGCTCGGCAAGCTCGACCGCGCCTTCCAGGCCAACCGCCGGTTCGCGGCGAACGCGTCGCACGAGCTGCGGACGCCGCTCGCCGCCACCCAGACCGTCCTCGAGGTGGCGCTCAGCGATCCCGAGCTCGACCTGCACGCCCTGCGCGCCGCGGCCGAGCGGGTCTACGAGACGAACCGCCGCAACATCGAATCGGTCGACGCGCTGCTGTCGCTCGCCGAGATCGGTGCGGGAACCGTGCGGCCAGCACCGGCCGATCTCGCCGATGTCGCCCGGGACGCGCTGGACGAGGTGGACGGCATCGCGGCCGCGCGGGGCATCCGCGTGCGGCGGGAGCTGCATCCTGCGCCGCTGGTCGGCGACGGCGCGCTCGTGCAGCGGGCCGTCGCCAACCTCGTCGTGAACGCAGTGCTGCACAATCGCGACGGCGGGACGATCGCAGTCTCGACCTCCTCCGCCCGCGACGGAGCGGCCGAGCTGCGCATCGAGAACTCGGGGCCGGAGCTGTCGCCCGCGCTCGTCGACTCGCTCACGGAGCCGTTCGTCCGCGGCGCGGGGCGGGTGCAGTCCCCGAACGCGCCCCGCGGGCACGGCCTCGGTCTGGCCATCGTGCGCAGCGTCGCGGAAGCCCACGGCGGCGAGCTCGTGCTCGTCCCGCGGCGGGGCGGCGGCCTGATCGCGACGCTCCGCTTCCCGGCGGCGGCTCCGGCGGTCGCGCTCAGTGCGCGGAGAGCATCCGTTCCAGTTCCCGCGTGAGCGCGGTGCGGCCGGCGCCGTCCACCGTGCTCAGGAGGGGCTGAAGGGCCCGGCCCACCTGCTCGGCTCCGTCGCGCGCGAGCGCGAGTCCGTCGGGGGTCGCCACGACCTCCACCGCCCGGGCGTCGTCGGCGCTGGGCACCCGGCGGACCAGGCCGCGGCGTTCGGCGCGCTCGATCAGGCCCGAGACGGTGGACTTGTCGAGGCCGAGCAGGGCGGCGAGCTGCGCCATTCGGGGGCGGCGGTCGCGCAGCACACCGAGCATCCGGAGCTGGGTGAGGGAGAGGTCGCGCTCGGCGGCCACGCGGGTGAGCACCCCCGTGACGACGAACGAGGTCTGCACGAGGGCGTCCACGAGCGCGTCGTCGGGTCTGTCGGTCATGCTCCGAGGCTACTTGACAAAGGTTGGTATTACCAACCATCATGGAATAGTTCGCAATACCAACCATTTGGAGGAGTCATGCGCGCCGCCGTCGTCACATCGTTCGACACCCCGCCGGAGTACGCCGAGTGGCCCGACCCGGTCGCGACCGACGACACCCTGGCCGTCGAGGTGGTCGCGGGCGCCCTCCACCCGCGCGTGCGCTCGCAGGCCGACGGCAGCCACTACACGAGCACCGGCGAGCTGCCCTTCGTCCCGGGGATCGACGCCGTCGTGCGCGACGCCGACGGCCGTCTCCGGTACGCGCTCGTGCACGAGAGCGAGCTGGGCACCTTCGCCGAGCGCACCGTCGTGCCGCGCAACGCCACCGTCCCGCTCCCCGACGGCATCGACGCGGTGCGCGTCGCCGCGGCGATGAACCCGGTGATGTCGTCGTGGGTGGCGCTCCGGCGCCGCACCGCCGTCCGGCCGGGCGCGCGCGTCCTCGTCCTCGGCGCGACCGGGAACGCCGGCCGCCTCGCCCTGCAGGTCGCCCGCAGACTCGGGGCATCGGAGGTCATTGCGGCGGGACGCGACCGCGACCGCACCGCGGCGCTGCTCGGGCACGGCGCGGATCGCGCGCTCGGGTTCGACGAGCTGTCGCAGGCGGCGGACGTCGACGTGGTGCTCGACTACGTCTGGGGCGCCCCCACGGCGCAGGCGATGGCCGACATCGTGACCGCCCGCACCGATCGCGGCGCGCCGCTGACCTGGATCGAGATCGGGTCCGTCGCCGGGCCGACGGCGAGCATCCCGTCGGCCGCCTTCCGCGCCGCGCGCCTCGACCTCGTCGGCAGCGGGATCGGCTCCGTCTCACCGGAGGAGTTCGGCGCCGAGCTGCCCGCCATCGCCGAGGCCGTCTCGCGGGGCGAGTTCGACATCGACGTGCGGGCGGTGCCGCTCAGCGACGTCGCCTCCGTGTGGCGCGACGACCCGGGCGCGACGGAGCGCGTGGTCTTCGTGCCCTGACCGGGCGACGGCGGCCTCCCGGTACGTCTGCCGCGGCACGACCCGGCGCAGACGTACCGCGGGACCGCAGTCGCGCCCGCAGCGACCGGGTCGGCCTCAGGCGGCGGGGTCGCGGTCGTCGATGCCGGCGGGTGCCGTCGCGTCCAGCTCGTCCGGCAGCTCCAGCGGACGCCGCGTGTAGTAGCCCTTCGCCTTGCGGTAGAAGAGCGCCAGCGGCAGGATCCCGAGGACGATCAGCCCGATTCCGAGCAGGTTCACGATCGGGTCGTTGTTCGGGATGGAGGCGATGAACATCACGCCCATGAACACGGCGCCGATCGCCGGCCACAGCCCGATCAGCAGGAAGTTCTTCACCGATTTGAACAGCACCTTGCGGTACGCGACGACCACGGCGACACCCGCGAGCGTGTAGTAGAAGGCGATCTGCAGGCCGATCGACAGGATGGCGTTGTTCATGATGTCGCCGACGCTGCCGAGGAAGTTGGAGCCCAGGAACAGCACGACCGAGACGCCGACGACGATGAGGGTGGCGAAGGCGGGCGTGCGCCACTTCGGGTGGATGCGTCCGAAGGCCGACGGGATCGTGTGGTCGCGTCCCATCGAGAACAGGGTGCGGGTCACCTGGATGAGCGTGGTCTCGAGCGTCGCGACGGTCGACAGCGCCACCGCGACGACCAGGATCTTGCCGCCGATGCCCGGCCACACCGCATCCCCCAGCACCGAGAGGATGTTGGCGCTGTTCGCCTCGATCGTCTTCTGCGGCAGCATGACCAGCGTCGCGATGGTGAAGACCTCGAAGAGCAGGAAGACGATGACGACGCCGATGATGCCGGCCGACCCCGCGCTCTTGTGGCCGTCCTTGGTCTCCTCGTTGAGGTTGGCGCTGACGTCCCAGCCCCAGAAGTAGAAGGCCGCGATCAGGGCGGAGGCGACGAAGACGCCCGGGCCGGTCAGGTGCGCGAAGCCGAGCCAGTCCCACGAGAAGTCCGGGCCGGCGTGCGGCGACGTGGCGGCCCGCACGATCATCAGGATCGCGAACAGCACCAGGATGCTCACCTCGATCACCGACATGATCCACTGCGCCCGCGCCGTCACGTGCACGCCGAAGAGCACGCAGGCGGCCATGACGAGGAACCACACCGCGCCGACCGCGGTGATGAGCGGGACGTTGCCCGCCGCCTCCGGAGCGAAGAGCGTGACGGTCATCGCCCCGGCGGGGAGGGCTCCCGCGACCATGAAGATCGTGGCCGACACCACCAGCGCCCAGCCGGAGAGGAAGCCGAGCACGGGATGCAGCGCCCGGGCAACCCACGAGTACGTGGCCCCCGCGTTCACGTCGATGCGGCCCAGGTAGAGGAAGGCCCACGCGATCCCGAGCATCGGGATGCCGCACCAGAGCAGGGCGGCCGGCGCGCCCAGGCCGGCGGCCCCGACGAGCGTGGCCGTGGTGGCGGCGATGGAGTAGGCCGGGGCGCTGCCCGCGACGGCCATCACGATGGAGCCTGCTCGGCTGACCCCGTCGGCCTGCAGCTTGTGGTGGGCGCTCGGAGCGCCGTTCTGGTCGGCGGAGGCCGGCCGGGAATTCGTCTGGGTCATCACTCTCCCTGGCTGTGTCGCTGGTGCGGCCGTCGCGGCGATGCGATAGGGGGACGTTAGCAACCAGGGGTCGGGTGCACAAGAGAAAAGTGATGCGGATCCGGTTGTGAGTTCTCTCACCTACTGAGGAAATCGTCGCCGATCGGCCACGCGACCATCGAATCCGGTCGTCGCTTCCGGATGCTCCGCCCGCGAGAGCAGCCAGGTCGTCCGGGTGGCCGTCGCACCCGCGAGCCGGAAGCCGAGCCGCAGGGCCAGCCGCGCGGACCGCTCGTTGGCGCGATCGATCACGGCGGTCACGATCACCGCTCCCAGCCGCCCGAACGCGAGGTCGAGGGCCGCCTCCGCCGCCTCCGTGGCGTAGCCGTGCCCCCAGCGGTCCGACCGCTGCAGCCAGCCGATCTCGACGCTCCGCGTCTCCACCGCGATGGTGCGCAGGTGCAGGGAGACGTCGCCGATCACGTGGTCGTCGAGCTCCACGGCGAGCGCGAGGAAGTCGTCGGCCTGGCTGAGCGTGGTGTGGTGCAGGCGCGCGCGGAAGTGGTCCAGCGCTTGCCGCTCGGTGCGCACCGGCCAGCCGAGGCCCGAGCGCACCGGCTCGTCGGCTTCGATCGCGAGCCAGTCCACGACATCCCCCGCCCGGTACGGACGCAGCAGGAGGCGGTCGGTGCCGAGCACCGGGGCGATCACGGGGTCGTCGAGGGCGGGGCCGCGCAGCACGCGCGGCCGGTGAATCGCCAGTGCCATCTCGCTCCCGTCCCGTCCCGCTCCCCCGGTCTCCCGATTCCCCGGTCTCAGGGAGAGGCTATGGCCGCGTGGATAGCAATGGGCTGCCAGGAGGAGCGGGAGCGGTGTGAAGGCTCGAAGCCGCCCATAGGCGGCATGCAGCGGTGTGGTGGGGCGTGCTACGGCCGCCGCGACGCCGTCACGGTGAACTTGGCGTTGCGGGCGATCTGCCGGGTCGGGCCGACGGTCCGCTCGAGCGCGGCACGGTAGCCCAGGTGGGAGTTCCACACGGCCCAGAGCTCGCCACCGGGCACGAGCACGCGGGCCGCGTCGGCGAACATCCGATGCGCCGCACCGGTGTGCACGGCCCCGCCGATGTGGAACGGCGGGTTGAGCACCACGAGGTCGGCGGTGGCGTCGGGCTGGGAGGCGAGACCGTCATCCCGGACCACGGTCACCCGGTCGCCGACGTGGTTGGCCGCGGCGGTCGCTCGCGCCGACGCGACGGCGGCGGCGGACTGGTCGCTGGCGATGACCCGCAGCCCCGGGCGGGCGCCGGCGAGCGCGGAGGCGAGCAGGCCCGTTCCGCAGCCGAGGTCGATGGCCGTGCGCGCCTCCGGGACCGCCTGCGGCAGCACGCTCAGGAGAAAGCGCGTGCCGATGTCGACGGACGCCCCCGCGAAGGCCGCGCCGTGCGCGCACACCCAGAGGCCGGTCTCGTCGTCGAACGCGCGTTCCGGCCAGCGGCCGAGCACGATCGCGGCGGCGGGATGCGGTTCCGTCGCGGTGAGCACGCGCGCCTTCTGCCGTGCGAGCGACACCTGCACCGAGCCGAACACCTCGCCGAGCACGCCGTTCATCGCGACGCTCATGTGCTTGAGCATCCCGCCGGCGAAGACCTGCACCTCCGGGCGCGCGTGCTCGGCGATGAGGGCCGCGATCTCGGCGAGCGCCTCGAGACTGCGCGGCAGCCGCAGCAGCACGGTCGTCGCGCCGCGGACGAGCGACTCGTCGAGCGCGTGGTGGGTGAAGACGCCGTCGCTCGGTAGGGCGAGGTCGGGGCCGAGGTCGGCGGCGTTGGCGTCGAGCGCGCGCTCGCCGGTCAGCGGATCCTGGTGCACGCGGATGCCGCGGGCGCCGCGCTCGGCCGCGGCCAGGGTGAGCGCGCCGTAGGCGTCGCCGATCACGACGAGCCCCGGGCGGAGCACCGCGTCGCCGGCCGTGTCGGCGAGCAGCCGGTCCGCCGCGTCGGCGGCGAACAGGTTCGGCGCCTCCACATCGGGCCGGCGGCGCAGCAGCTCGTACGGGAACATGCCTCCCAGTCAAGCAGACCCGCTGCCCGGCCCGGCCCGGACCGGGCCGGGCCGGGCCGGAGCCCCGGCGTTCCGCCGCCATGACACCCTGCCCACCGGAACTCCGGCGACCCAAGCGGCGCGGCGTCCGCCGACGCCGGAATTCCGGCGAACCACCGCCACCACCTCCAAGTCACCGGACTTACGGCGAACCAACCGGCGCGGCGTCCACCGACGCCGGAATTCCGGCGAACCACCGCCACCACCTCCGAGTCACCGGACTTACGGCGAACCAACCGGCGCGGCGTCGGCCGACGCCGGAGTTCCGGTGCCACGGCGCCGGGCGCCGGCGCGCGGCGTGGCGCCTCCGGAACTCCGGAGACCCGAACCGGCACGCCGCTCAGTTCGCCGTTCGGACGGCGATTGAGGGGGCGACGGTGGAGATCACCGGAGTTCCGGAGGCGGCCGGGGTGGGGCCGGGGTTCGGGGGTGGTGGCCGCCGGTCAGGCCTCGGCGGGGACGGCCTCGCGCTCGGAGAAGTCCATCATCGGGGGCTTGCGGCGGAAGCCGCGGGTCAGCACGGCGAGGTAGATGACGCCGAGGGCGACCCACGAGAGGCCGACGATGAAGGTGGTGGCGGTGAGGGAGGTCCAGAGCCAGACGGTGAGCAGGAAGCCGATCGCGGGGAGCAGACCGTACCGGAGCCACTCGCCGGCCGACGGCTTGCCGCGGCCGCCCTTCGGGAAGAGGTGGTGGCGGATGACCGAGAGGTTCACCATCGAGAACGCGGCGAGCGCGCCGAACGAGATCATCGTGGCGGCGACGTCGAGGGTGAGCACGAGCGACAGCAGGGAGACGATCGAGACGGCGATCGCGGCGACCCAGGGGGTGTGGAAGCGCGAGTGCAGCTTTCCGAAGATCCCGGGCAGCACCTTGTCGCGGCCCATCGAGTAGATGATGCGCGAGACGCTGACCTGGGTCGTCATCCCGGAGCCGAACGCGCCGACGACGTACACGGCGACGAAGAAGGAGGTCAGGAAGGTGCCGCCGACCTTGGCCATCAGGTCGACGCCCGCCGAGTCGACGTTGGCGAAGTCGTGCCAGTCGGGGAAGACCAGTGCGCCGAGCCACGACACGACGATGAAGATGGCGCCGCCGATGAGGGTGGTGAGCATGATGGCGCGCGGGATGTCGCGCTTGGGGTTCTTGGCCTCCTCCGACAGGGTGGAGACCGCGTCGAAGCCGAGGAACGACAGGGCGAGCACCGCGGCGCCGGCGAAGACCGGGCCGAGGCCGCCGGATCCGGGGAGGAACGGCTCGATCAGGCTCGGGGTGTCGGACGACGGGTTGGTGGCGAGCTCCTTGATGGCGAGCACGGCGAAGACGACGACGAGCAGCACGGAGAGCGCGACGATGGCGATGTTGAGCTTGTTGACCAGGGTGATGCCGAGCACGTTGAACAGCAGCACGAGCAGCAGCGACGCGAGCGCGAACACCCACTGCGGCACCTCGGGGAACTGCGTGTTCAGGTACAGGCCGATGAGCAGGAAGTTGATCATCGGGAGGAAGAGGTAGTCGAGCATCAGCGTCCAGCCGGTGAGGAAGCCGACATGGCCGCCGAACGACTGCTGCGTGTACGTGTACGCCGATCCCGAGACGGGGAAGGCCCGCGCCATCGCGCCGTAGCTGAGCGCCGTGAAGAGCATCGCGACCAGGGCGACCACGTAGGCGGACGGCAGGTGGTTGTCCGTGGACTCCGTGACGATGCCGTACGTCGTGAAGACGGTGACGGGCGCCAGATAGGTGAGCCCGAACAGGATGAGGGCGGTCGGCCCAAGCGCCCGCTTCAGGCGGGGCTGGACGGGCAGGTCTGTCGTGGTCATGTGGTGCGGGCCTCTCTACGTCGAGTGGTGCATTCGGGTTCGTGCTGGGGGTCGGAGGGACGGAACGGGAGGGGACGGAACGGGAGGGGACGGAACGGGAGGGATAGAACGGCAGGGAACGGGACGGAACAGATGCGGTTCAGGCCCGGCGCACTCCGGCGACCCAGGCGCCGAGCACGCGCACCGAGCGCAGGTCGTGCGGGTCGCCCGCGTGGGGGTCGCGGTCGAGCCACACCAGGTCGGGTGCGGTGCCGACGACGAGCTCGCCGCGGGTCGCCTCGGCGAAGGCCTGGCGGGCGACGCCGGAGGAGTACGCCTCCAGCGCGTCGGGCAACGCGATGCGCTCGGCGGGGGTCCATCCCGCGTCGGGCACGCGTGCCGGGGTCTGCCGGGTGACCGCGGTGGCGATCCCGGGCCGCCAGTCGTTGTCGCTGACCGGCCAGTCGCTGCCGAAGGAGATGTGGGCGCTCTCCTGCAGCGTGCGGATGGGGTACTGCAGCTGCTCGCGCTCGGGCCCCAGGCGCGGGAGCGTGAGGTCGAGCATCATCGGGTCGAGCTGCGCCCACAGCGGCTCGAAGTTCGCGGTGACGCCGAGCGCGGCGAAGCGCGGCAGGTCGGCGGGGTCGGCGAGCTGCACGTGCGCGATGACGGGGCGACGGTCGCGTGGGCCGTTCGTGCCCTCGACGTGCTCGAAGACGTCGAGGGCGGTGCGGCAGGCGGCGTCGCCGATCGCGTGCAGGTGCAGCTGGAAGCCGAGGCGGTCGAAGGTGGCGGCGGCCTCGGCCAGCTGGGCGGCGTCCCAGTTCGGGAGGCCGCGGTCGCCCGGGATGTCGGTGTAGTCGGCGAGCATCGCCGCGGTGTGGTTCTCCACCACGCCGTCGACGAAGACCTTGACCGTGGCGGCGCTGAGGAGCGGGTCGCCCAGCTCCTCGACCCGGCGGCGGGCCTCCACGAACCCGGGTACCTGGTCGCGCCAGCGGAACGGGTCGGCGCGCAGGGCGAGGTTGACCCGGGTGGAGAGCAGGCCGCGCTCGGCGGCGGTCAGGTACGCCTCCACCTCGGCCGGCTCGACCCAGGCGTCCTGGATCCAGGCGATGCCGAGGCCGGCGTACTCGGCGGTCGCCAGGCGCAGCGCCTCCACGCGGTCCTCGTGCGAGCGGCCGGGCTCGACCGGCAGCAGCAGGTCGACGGCGCCGGGCTCCTGCAGGATGCCGAGCGGGGTGCCGTCCGGGCGGCGCGGGATGCGGCCGAGCGGAGGCTCCGGGGTATCGGCGTCGATGCGCGCCCGGCGCAGCGCCTCCGAGTTGACCCACACCGTGTGGTAGTCCCAGGCGCGCAGCACGACCGGGCGGTCGGGCACGGCCTCGTCGAGCCAGCGGGCGTCGAACATCCCCTCGGGGGCGAGGGTCGCGTCGTAGCTGCCGCCGTAGATCCACTCCTGCTCGGGATGCGCGTCCGCCCACTCCTTCACGCAGGCGACGATCTCGGCGACGCTCCCGCACGCCCGCACCTGCGGGCCGAGCTTCTCGAGGCCGCCCTGGAGCGGATGGGCGTGGCCGTCGCCGAACGCCGGGGCCAGCACGCCGCCGGCCAGATCGACCACCTCGTCCGCGGTGCCCCGCAGCGCCAGGGCCTCGGCACCGGTCGCGACGACCACGCCGTCGACCACCGCCGCGGCCTCCGACGCCCGTGCGTCCGCACGGTAGCCGGAGAGGATCGTCCCGTTGACGAAGACGGTCGCGCCCATCGCACCTCCGAAGTCCACCGCCGCTAAATGAACGGCGTTCTTTTATTTCGTCAGAGACTAGGGCACGATCCCCGCGAGGGGAAGAGCAAGAGGAGAATTCGTCGGCGGGCCGGGCGTTAGGGTGTGAACGTGCCCGAGGCTCAGAACGACACCCGGGCCGACCGGCCGGCCCGTCGCGTCGGCCGGCCGACCACCACCGTGCTCACCCGCGACCTGATCGCGGAGGCCGCGCTCCGGCTGCTCGACGAGAGCGGCTCGGAGGGCTTCACGATGGCGCGCCTCGCCCAGGCCCTGCGCGTGCGGCCCAGCGCCCTCTACAACCACGTGGACGGCAAGGAGGACGTGATCGCGGGCATCCGGGAGCTGATCAGCGACCGGATCGACGTCAGCGCCTTCGCGACCGAGCCGTGGGACCGGGCGATGCTCCACTGGGCGTACTCGTACCGCGTCGCGTTCGCCGGGCATCCCCCGACCATCGCCATGCTCGCGACGATGCCGCTGCGCGGGGCGAAGCGCACGATGCGGATGTACGACGCCGTGGTCGCCGCGATGCTCGCGGCAGGCTGGCCGGCGGCGGAGGTGCTGCCGACGATCGTCGCGGTCGAGTCCTTCATCCTCGGCTCGGCCCTCGACGCCGTGGCCCCGGGCGATATGTTCGATCCCGCGGGAGCCGAGGAGGAGGTCCCGGCGTTCGCCGCCGCCTACCGGGCGCGCGCCGCCGCGGTCGGTGACGCGCCTCCCGCCGACGGCGCCTTCGCGGTCGGTCTGCACGCCGTGCTCGACGGCCTGCGCGCCCGGTTTGCGCAGCTGGGCGGGCCGGGCACCGCATCCACCTGACGCAACACGCCGCCTCCGCAGGTGCGGAGACGGCGTGTTGCGACGACCAGACGGACGCTAGACGGTGAACTCCACCGGAGCGCCGAGCGCGGCGACCGAGGTGCCGAGCTGGAGCGCGTAGGTGCCCGGCTCGGTGCGCCAGGCGTGGTCGTCGACCGACCAGTGCTGCAGGCTGCGCGGCTCGACCGTGATCGTCGCGGTCACGGTCTCCCCCGGCTGCGCGTGCACGACGGCGTAGCCGGCGAGCCACAGGACGGGGCGCTCGATCTCCGACGCGGAGACGCGCGACAGGTAGGCCTGCACGACCTGCTTGCCCGCGCGGTCGCCGGTGTTGGTCACCGGGATGCTGACCGTCAGGCCGTCGACGGCGGTGTCGCCGAGCTCCCACTCGGTGTAGCCGAGACCGTGGCCGAACGGGATGGCCGGGGCCGGGCCGCCGAGCTGCTCGCGGCGCACCCATTCGCGGTAACCGACGTTCAGCTTCTCGTCGTAGAACAGCTTGCCGTCGACGGGCTCGACCTGCCAGACCGGCACGTCGTCCTCGCTGGCCGCCCAGGTGGTGGGGATGCGGCCGCCGGGCTCGCGGGCGCCGGTGAGCACGTCCGCCAGGGCGCCTCCCATCTCCTGCCTCGGGAACCAGGTGAGCAGCACCGCGGGCGCCTCGCTCAGCCACGGCAGGATCACCGGGCCGCCCGAGTTGACGACCACGACCGTGCGCGGGTTGACCGCGAGCACGCGCCGGACCAGCTCGTCCTGGCCGTCCGGGAGGCTGAGGCCGGCGCGGTCGAAGCCCTCCGACTCCAGCGTCTCGGTCGTGCCCACGACGACGATCGCGGTCTCGGACTCCGCGGCGAGCGCGACCGCCCGCTCCAGCTCGGCCTCCGGGTCGGCGAAGGGCTCCTCGTAGCCGAAGGTGAACATGACGGCCGCGAGGCCGGCCTGCATCTGCGGGCGGTGCTCGAGCCGCAGCTCCACGGTCTGCCCGGCCGTGAGCTGCACCGGGAACGACTGCTTGGGCGGGTTGAGGAACGCCATGAACGGGTCCGTGCCGTCGGGGAAGAACAGGCCGTCGCTCTTCAGCTCGCCGTCGACCTCGAACCGGAACAGGCCGAGGCCGGCGAAGCCGACCGCGTACTCGCCGTCCTCCGGGGCGGTGAAGGTCGCGGTCGCCTCGACCACGGCGGTCTCGCCGAGCACGGGGTCGCCGAGCCAGGTCAGGCGGCCGGAGAGGCGGTGCTCGTCGAGCACGACGCCGCCGTCCGCGTCCAGGAACCGCACGTGCACGCCCGGCTCGCCGGTGACGGGGTCGACCGCGACGCGGGCGTCGAGGGGGAGGACGCTCTCGGTCGACTTCGCCCCCGGCGCGAACCGCACGCGGTCGGCGCCGAACGCCTCCTCGATCCCGTCGAGCGGAGTGACGACGTGCTGCGGGAAGACGGTGGCCGAACCGCCGCCCTGGCTGCGCGCGACGCGGGCGTGCTGCCCGATGACCGCCACCGAGCCGTCCGCCGCGAGCGGCAGCAGACCGCCCTCGTTGCGCACCAGCACCATCCCGTCGGCCGCGGCCTCGCGGAGCAGCGCGTCCACGCTCTCCTGCGGCCAGGGCTCGGCGAGCGGCGTGGCGGCCTCCACCCCGTCGAGCGCGCCGAGACGGCCGGCGAGGCGGAGAATGCGGCGCACCTTCTCGTCCACGGCGCTCTCGGCGACCGAGCCGGCCCGGACCGCCTCGACCAGCGCGTCGCCCCACACGCCCTGCGGGCCGGGCATCGCGAGGTCCTGCGACGAGGCGGCGGCGGCGATCGTGTCGCGCACGCCCATCCAGTCGGAGACGACGACGCCGTCGAAACCCCACTCGTCCTTCAGCGGTGAGCTCAGCAGCTCGTTCTCCGTCATGGTGACCCCGTTGACCGAGTTGTACGACGACATGACGAGCCAGGCGCCGCCCTCGACGACCATCCGCTCGAACGGGGCGAGGTACACCTCCCGCAGTGTGCGCTCGTCGACCTGCACGTCGACCGTCATGCGGTCGGTCTCGCTGTCGTTGGCGACGAAGTGCTTCGGCGTCGCGCCGACCCCGCCCGACTGCACGCCCTGCACGTAGGCCGTGCCGACGACGCCCGAGAGCCACGGGTCCTCGCTGAACGCCTCGAAGTGGCGGCCGCCGCGGGGCGAGCGCTGGATGTTCACGGTCGGGCCGAGGGCGACGCCGACGCCCTTGCGACGCGCCTCCGCGGCGATCAGCTGCCCCAGCCGGTAGACCCGCTCGACGTCCCAGGAGGCGGCGAGCGCGGTCGGCGACGGGAGGTTGGCGGACGCGTCGCGCTCGTCCCAGACCTGGCCGCGGATGCCCGCGGGCCCGTCGGAGACCACGATCGTGCCGAGGCCGATCTGCGGCTCGTCGTGCAGCGTCCAGAACGAGGCGCCTGTGAGCAGGCGCACCTTCTGCTCGAGCGAGAGGGAGCCGAGGAGGCCCGCGATGACGTCCTCGGTGGTGATGGTGTCGGTCATGGTTGCGGAGCTCCTAGCGGACGGACTTGATCGGCAGGACGGCGAACGCGCCCAGCAGCGCGATCACGATACCGATGGGGAAGAGACCGACATAGCCGAACACCAGGAAGATGAGAGTGGCCAAGCCGGGAGCAAGGGTTTGCGGCAGGGTGGCTGCGATATTGAGCACGCCCAGATCCTTGGCGAAGTCGTCTTTCGACGGGAGCACCTCGCTCATCAAGGCCGTATCGACGGATTGGTAGGCACCGAAGCCGAGCCCGGAAACGAAAGCGAAGATGAGCATCCCGGTGGTGGTCGGCATGATCCAAGGGAAGACCAACGAGACGGCGAGCACCACACCGGCGACGATGACGACGATCTTTCGGCGCCCGAGCTTATCGGAGAGCGGACCGCCGATCACCGTTGCAATGAGGATCGCGACCAGGCTCACGAGACTCATGATCGGGACGAAGTTGCCCGCTCCTTGTGCACCGAGCCCGATGTAGTCCTGAAGAATGTACAGCTGGTATCCCGTCACCATGAAGTACCCGGCGTAGAGCAGCAGACGCCCGGTGAAGCCCCAGAAGAAGTCGGGGTGCTTGCGCGGGCTGACCCAGAACGTCCTCAGGAACACGACGACATCGAACGCCGGCTTCGGCGCGCTCTTCGTCGATTTGTCGGGATTCAACACGACAAACAGCACGATCACCACGAGCGCGATACCGGCGAAGGTCAGATACCCGGCGGGGATGGCACCGATGAAGCGAGACGCGATGATGGACCCTCCGAGCGAGCCCAGCATCAGGCCGAATCCCGAGAAGGATGCGAACGTGCCACGAGCACCGCTCGGCACTCGGTCGGGGAGGATGGCACTCAGCGGCCCCTGAGCGAAGTTGAAGCAGATCTGCACCATGACCCAGGCGACCGCGAGTTGCACGATTCCGTTCGAGGCACCCATGAAGAGCAGCGAGAGGCCACCGAGAAGGACTCCGGCGACCATCCAGGGCGCGCGCCGACCGAAGCGGCTGCGGGTGCGGTCGGAGACGAGCCCGGCGATCGGCTGTGCGATCATCGCCGCGAACGCCCCGATCACGGAAACCAGTCCGAACGCCCCCTGCTTGTCGGCGCTTCCGACGATTCCCTCGATCTGGATCGGAAGCAGGATGCCCGGCACCGCACCCCAGATCGCGAAAATCGAGAAGTTGGCGACCAGCATCGAGATCATCAGCTTGAGCAGAGGTCCGCGCACCTTCACCTTCTCGGGGCGCTGGGCGGAGGTGGCCGTGGTGGGGGCGGCGGAGAACGGGGAGCCGGCGGTGGTGAGCGTCGAGCCGAGCGCGGCGCTGTCCGGCACGCCGGTGAGGTTGGAGGGGACGGTCGGCTGGACCGGGCGGGGACCTTCGGGGAGATCGTCAGACGTCGGTGTCACGGGGGAGTCCTTTCAGGAGCAGGCGTCGTTGCGTGCTAACACGCGTAACCATAAACCACCCCCGCGCCCGAATACAAGCCATCGGTCGGTTTTTGATTACACGCGTAACCTCCTGTCGGCTCCGACCTAGACTGAACCCAGCATGTTCACACCCCAGGTCGTCAAAGCCCCGACGAGCGCCGACGTGGCGCTCGCGGCGGGCGTCTCGCGCGCGACCGTCTCGTTCGTGCTCAACGACAAGCCGAACTCGCGCGTCTCCGACGACACCCGGCACCGCGTGCTCGAAGCGGCCCGCCTGCTCGGCTACACGCCGAACACGGCGGCCCGGTCGCTGGCGAGCGGGGAGGCCGTGGCCGGCCTGGTGGTCGCCGCCTCCGCCGCCGATCACGGCGCGACGGTCGAGCGCACCCTCCAGGCACTGCTGGCGCGCACCGTCGACGACGGGACGGACGCGCTCCGGCACGCCGACGTCTCCGCCTCCGGCGCCGAGGCGGCACAGCTGTGGGCGAAGCTGCGGCCGGAGGCCGTGCTCGCCGAGGCCGCGCGCTGCGACGCGGTCGCGACCGAGGTGCTGCGGCTCGCGGGCGTGCGCGCCCTGATCGTGCACGGCGAGGCGCCGGTGTCCTACGCACCCACCCTCGTCATCCCGCAGCGACCGTTCGGCAAGGCCGCCGCCGAGCACCTGATCGCGCTGGGCCACCGGCGACTCGTCTTCCTGATGCCCACCGCGACCTCCACCATGGCCGACGAGCGGCTGGCGGGTGCGCGGGAGGCCGCCGACGCCGCGGGCGCGACGCTCGCGATCACGCACGCCGCCAGCTCGGCGGCGACGGTGCGCGACTGGGCGCGGGGGCTGCGCTACGACCAGCAGGCCCCGACCGGCGTCGTGGCCGCGCACGACGGGCTCGCCATCGCCGCGATCCGTGCGCTCACCGACGTGGGGCTGCGCGTCCCCGACGACCTGTCCGTCATCGGCGCCGACGACCACGCGGCCTCGGCCGACTTCATCCCGCGGCTGACGACGGTCGCGTTCGACGCCGACGAGCTCGCGGCCGACCTGGTCGAGGCCTACGCGACCATGCGGTCCGGCGGGCGCGTCGAGCGCGTGGATGCGCCACCGGTTCGGGTGAGCGTCCGGGAGTCGACCGCCGCCCCCGCGGTCTGAGCCGACTCTCACCCGCTTCGGGCGACTTTTCACCTGCGCCCTCCTGTCGCCGCGGGGACGCGCCGGGCCGTGCACATAGGGTGGAGGAATGGGGATTCTCGCCTGGCTGAGCCTGGCGCTCGCGATCGTCTGCGCCTACCCGGCCTGGCGGTTCGTCCGACGCGCCTGGCGCTTCCGCGCGCGCCCGACCGTCATCGCCGTGATCGTGACGCAGGCGCTGGCGCTCGTGGCGCTGACCCTGCTCGCGCTGCTCACCCCGCGCCCCGACCTCGGCGGCCTCGGCTGGTTCGCGATCGGACTGGCGGCGCTGCTCTTCCCGCTCGCCCTCGGCGACGCGATCCAGACGACCCGCCTGCGCGCGATCGCCATCGTGCTGGCCGTCCTGGCCGGACTGCTGACCGCGGGGATCTCGGCGCTGGCCGCCGCACCCGCGTTCGCCTCCGCGACGGTCGCCGGGCGGCACATCCCGGCGACGGTGGCGACGCTCGCCGAGGGCTATCAGATGGCGGTGCACATCCCGCCGACGGCCTCCGGCTTCTCCTCCCGCGACGCGAACCTCTTCGTGCCGTCCGGGTGGATCCGCGACCCCTCCACCACCCGCCCGGTGGTCATCATGATGATGGGCCAGCCCGGCAATCCGACCCTCGGCGCGACCCTCGACGCCCTCCACTCCCTCGGCACCGAGCGCCTCGACGACGCGCCGTTCGTGCTCGTGGTCGACCAGCTCGGCGCCAACGACAAGAACCCGCCCTGCAGCAACACCTCGGCCGGACAGCTCGAGACGTTCCTCGCGGAGGACGTGCCGAACTGGGTGAAGGCCCAGCTGCCGGTCTCGCACGACCGCGCCGACTGGGTGATCGCCGGCTTCTCGCACGGCGGCGAGTGCGCCGCCTACCTCGGCGCGACGCACCCGGACCTGTGGGCGAACGTCATCGACATCTCCGGGCCGGACAAGCCCGGCGAGTACCGCTCCGACCGCACCCGGGCGAAGTACTACGGCAACGACGAGGCGGAGTACGAGAAGTACTGGCCGGAGAAGATCCTCGCCTCGACCACGTACGACCAGCCCATGCGCGGGATCTTCGTCGCCGGCGCGGAGGACGAGCACTTCCGCCCGCAGGTGGAGGCGACCGCGACCGCCGCCGAGAAGGCCGGCTGGACGGTGACCTACTGGGCGGTGCCCGGCGAAGGCCACTCCGGGCCGACCCTCCCGAAGGGGCTCGCGACCGCGTACAACCAGCTCATCCCGATCTGGCTGGCCTCCGGCGCGATCACCGACGGCGACCGGTTCCTCTGCCAGCCCGACCAGCCGAACCGCTCGTGCGGCGTGACGCAGGTGACGGCCGTGGCCGGCACGATCGCGATCGTGGACCTCGGGGCGCTCGCCGTCTTCCTCAGCGCACAACTGCTGGTGTTCTTCCGCACCCGCGGCCGCCGAGCGGTCGAATAGTCCGCCTCCTTGCCGCTTTCGCGCCGGATCTCCTGAAGGGATGCTCAGGAAGCGCATAGGCCGCTGACCGAGCCCGCATAAACCTCCTTCCTACGCTCGGCATCTGCCCCGACGGGCGGGCGCATGGAAGGAACACCCGAATGAAGCGGACTCTCGCGCGGATCAGACCGCGCACCTGGATCATCACGGCGGCCGTCGTGGTCGCGGTCGTCGGGGGTGGGGCCGTCTACTGGTTCGGCTTCGCCCTCCCGGCCCAGGCCAGCGCCTCGCAGCCGACCACGCGGACCGTGCAGGCGAGCACCCAGACCCTCCAGAAGACGGTCAGCGCGACCGGCACCCTGGCCCCGACCGTGTCGGAGGACGTGGACTTCCTGCCCTCCGGCACCGTCACCGCGGTGAACGTCGCCGCCGGGGCGACCGTCACGGCCGGCGAGGTGCTCGCGACGGTCGACACCGCCTCCGCCAACGCGACCCTGCTCCAGGCCAAGGCGGATCTCGCCTCGGCCCAGGCGAAGCTCTCCGACGCGCAGGACTCCTCGACCGGCAGCGCGGCCGACGTGGCGGCGGTCGCCGCGGCGCAGGCGCAGGTCACCTCCGCACAGTCGTCCGTCGACACCGCGCAGACCGCGCTCGACGGCACCACGCTCGTGGCCCCGGTGGCCGGGCTGGTCACCGCGGTGAACGTCGCGGTCGGGGATGCGGTCACGGGCACCTCCGGCAGCTCGAGCACGGCGAGCGGTTCGACCGGTTCGGGATCGAGCGCATCCAGCGGCTCCAGCGGCGCCTCGGGCGGCTCGGGCGCGACCGGCGCGACCGGCACGTCCGGCAGCGGGACCGGCTCCAGCGGCTCCAGCTCGACCTCCACCGCGCAGTTCACCATCGTCGGCACCGGCTCGTGGGAGGTCGACCTCACCGTCAGCGCGTCCGACCTGACGTCGATCGCCGCGAACGACCAGGTCGAGCTCTCGACGACCGACAACGACTCGTTCTTCGGCACGGTGAAGTCCATCGGCCAGCTCCCGTCGACCACGTCCGGGAGCGCCGCGTACCCGGTCGTCGTCGCGGTGACCGGCTCGCCCGAGAACCTCTACGACGGGGTGAGCGTGACGGCCGCGATCGTCTACGAGCGCCGCACCGACGTGCTCACCGTCCCGAGCGCCGCGATCACGACGGCGAACGGCAAATCCACGGTGACGAAGGTCGTCGACGGCAAGGACGTCACGACCGCGGTCACCGTCGGCGAGACCTCCGGGACCGTCACCGAGATCACCAAAGGCTTGAGCGAGGGGGACTCCGTGCTCGTCACGGTCTTCACGCCCGGCGCGGGATCCGGGAGCGGGTCCGGCTCGGGAGGCAGCGGCCAGAGCGGGCAGACCGGCCAGCAGGGCCAGTTCCCCGGCGGCGGCGAAGGCTTCACGGGCGGCGGCGAGGGCGGCCAGTTCCCGGGCGGCGGCCAGGGCGGCCAGACCGGGAACGGGGGCACCCGCAATGGCTGAGCCGTCCCCCGCCGTCGCACCCGTCATCGAGCTCACGGGCGCCCGCAAGATGTACCGCAGCGGCAGCATCGAGTTCGAGGCGCTGCGCGGCATCGACCTGCTCATCCACGAGGGCGAGTACGTCGCCGTGATGGGGCCCTCCGGCTCCGGCAAGTCCACGATCATGAACGTGCTCGGCTGCCTCGACGTGCTCTCCGAGGGCGCCTACCGCCTCGGCGGCCAGGATGTGGAGGATCTGGACGAGACCGAGCTCGCGTCCATCCGCAATCAGCGCATCGGCTTCGTGTTCCAACAGTTCAACCTCCTCCCCTCCCTCTCGGCGCAGAAGAACGTCGAGCTGCCCCTTGTCTACGCCGGGGTCCCGGTGGAGGAGCGCCGCGAGCGCTCCCGGGCCTCCCTCGAGCGCGTCGGCCTCGGCGACCGGCTGCAGAACCGGCCCGGCGAGCTCTCGGGCGGCCAGCAGCAGCGCGTCGCCGTCGCCCGCGCCCTGGTCGGCGAGCCGACGCTGATCCTGGCGGACGAGCCGACGGGAAACCTCGACTCCGTCTCGACGGAGGACGTGCTCGCGCTCTTCGACGAGCTCCACGAGGCCGGCCGCACCATCGTGCTGATCACCCACGAGCTGGAGGTCGCCGAGCGCGCGCGCCGCATCGTGCGGGTGCGCGACGGGCAGATCCTCCGCGACGAGGTGAATGCGGCATGAACTGGAACGAGACCCTCCACACCAGCTGGTCGGCCATCCGCGCGCACACGCTGCGCTCGGTGCTGACGGTGCTGGGGATCCTGATCGGGATCGCCGCCGTCATCCTCACCGTCGGCCTCGGCCTCGGCACCCAGAAGGACGTGAGCGCGCAGATCAGCGCGCTCGGCAGCAACCTGCTGATCGTCTCGCCGGGCAGCAGCACCGACTCGAGCGGGGTGCGCGGCGGCTTCGGCTCGGGCACCACGCTGACCCTCTCGGACGCGGACGCGCTCTCCTCGAAGGTGAACGCCCCGGACATCGCGGGCGTCGCGGCCGAGAAGTCGACCCAGACCTCCCTCGTCTACGGCGACACGAACTGGACGACCACGGTCACCGGCGTGACGAACTCGTGGCTGGAGGTGCGCTCCCGAACGGTCGCGCGCGGGTCGTTCTTCACGGCGGCGCAGCAGTCGTCGGGCGCGCGGGTGGTCGTGCTCGGGTCCGAGACGGCGCAGGAGCTCTTCGGCTCCGAGAACGTCGTCGGCCAGTCGGTCGCCATCGGCAGCACCACCTACAGCGTCATTGGCGTGCTCGCATCGGCCGGCTCCGACACGTCGAGCAATCTCGACGACGTCGCGATCGTACCGATGACGACGGCCGCCGACGACGTGATCGGCACGAACACCGCCAGCGTCTCGACGATCTACATCCAGGCCGCCGACGCCGACCGGCTCAGCGCCGCCTATCAGGAGGCGCAATCGGTGCTGCTGAACGCGCATGCCATCAGCAATTCCGACGACGCCGACTTCACGATCAGCAGCCAGGACGCCCTGGTCAGCACCGCGACCTCCGTCTACCAGACCCTGACCGTGCTGCTCACCGGCATCGCGGCGCTCTCCCTGCTGGTGGGCGGGATCGGGGTGATGAACATCATGCTCGTCTCGGTCACCGAGCGCACCCGCGAGATCGGGTTGCGCAAGGCGATCGGCGCGCCGCCCGCGGCGATCCGCACGCAGTTCCTGGTGGAGGCCGCGATCCTCGGCCTGACCGGCGGCGTGCTCGGCTCGGTGCTGGGCGTGGCCGCGGCGCTCGTGCTGCCCGTCCTGATCGGCAGCTCGGTCGTCATCTCGCCCGTCGCGCTCGTCCTCTCCATCGCCGTCTCCCTCGCCATCGGCCTGGTGTTCGGCGTCTACCCGGCCGCGCGCGCCGCGCGCCTCGCCCCGATCGACGCGCTCCGCTCCGAGTGAGCGCCGCCCTCCCCCTGACCCCGCAAGGAGAACCACGATGAAGACATCCACCCGCCGAGCCGCCGCAGTGATCGCCATCCTCGGCTTCGGCGCCCTCGCCCTCACCGGCTGCGCCGCCGCCACGGCGAGCAGCGCCTCCAGCACCGCGGCCCCGCAGCAGCAGGGCCAGCGCGGCGGAGGCGGCGTCACCGGCGAGATCGCCGCCGTCGACGGCACCACGCTCCAGGTGCAGTCGACGAGCGAGCAGACCGCCGTGACCTACACCGACGCCACCACCATCACGCAGCGCGTCACCGCCGCCCTCAGCGACGTGACGAGCGGATCGTGCATCAGCGCGTTCACGGGCGGAACGGGTGGCACGGGCGGCACCGGCGGCACGGGGTCGTCGACCTCCACGTCGTCCTCGGCCTCGGCGGCCGCGACGAGCGTCACCATCAGCGCCGCCGTCGACGGCGCGTGCACGGCAGGCGGGTTCGGCGGCATGGGAGGCGGCACCCCGCCGACGGGCGCTCCCAGCGGCTCCGCCGAAGGGGGCTCGGGCCAACGCCCGACGGACGCCCCGACCGGCGCCCCCGGCGGCTCCGGCAGCGGCTCGGGCGGCGGATTCGGGGGCATGACCTCCGGCCTCGTCACCGCGGTCGACGGCTCGACCATCACCGTCACCGAGACAACCCAGGACGGCACGACCTCCACGAAGACCGTCACGGTCGACGACAGCACCACCTACACGACGACGCAGGCGGCCACCGCCGCCGACCTCACGGCGGGACGCTGCGTCATGGCCAGCGGCAAGGCCGACTCCTCGGGAGGCTACGCCGCGACCGCGCTCGTCGTCTCGGACAAGGGCGCCGACGGCTGCACCCAGGCCGGCCCCGGCGGCGGCCAGGGCGGTCCCGGGCAGGGCGGCTCGGCGAGCGGCTCCGAGAGCGGCTCCGGCACGAGCGGCAACGGCGCGAGCGGCTCCGGCACGAGCGGCGACGGCGCATGAGCCCCGCGACGAAGCGCCCGGCCGCGCGACGGCGGCGCCGCACCATCGTGATCGCCTCGGTCGCGACCCTCGCGCTCTGCGCGGTCGGCGGCGGCGTCGCCTGGGCGGCCGTCGGCAGCGGCGGTGCGGACTACCGCACCGCGACCGCTGCGAAGGCGTCCGTCACCCAGACGACCACCCTCACCGGCACCGTCGCCTCGGCCACGCGGCGCGACCTCGCCTTCCAAGTCGCCGGCACGGTCAGCGGCGTCCCCGTCGCGATCGGCGACACGGTCACGGCAGGGCAGACCCTGGCGACGCTCGACACGACCGAACTGGAAGCGGCCGTCACCGCGGCCCAGCAATCGGTGACGGAGGCCGAGGAGACCCTCGCGACCGACCTCGCCTCGCAGTCGGGGACGAGCAGCAGCGCGTCGGGGTCGTCCGGATCGTCGGCGGCTGGATCGGGTGCGTCGGGATCCGCCGCTGCGTCGGGCGCGTCCGGGACCTCCTCCGCGTCCACCGGGTCCACCGCCGCCGTGCCGAGCACGAGCTCCGGTTCAGGCAGCGGCTCCGGCAGCGGCAGCGCCTCCGGCAGCGGGTCCTCGTCCGGCGTCTCCGCCGAGACCACGGCCGCCATCGCCGCGGTCACCGACGCGCAGACGAAGCTGCTCGCCCAGCTCACCGCGGCCTCCACCGCGCTCGCCGACACCAACACACTCGTCGCGACCAGCTCGACCACCTGCCAGCCGTTCCTGCAGGCCGCGCTCGACGATGCGGCCGACGGCACCGGCACGGGCACCGGCACGGACGGCTCGGGTTCCACGACCGGCGACACCGACAGCTCGGGCGCGGACACGTCGGGCAGCACGACCGACGGCAGCAGCACCAACGGCACCGACGCCTCCGGCACCGGCACGTCCGGCACGACCGACGGCAGCGGCACCACGACCTCCGACGCCGCCGCGAAGCTCCAGGCGGCCAAGGATGCTCTCGCCTCCTGCCAGACCGCGATCACCAGCGCCCTCGCGAGCCAGCAGACGACCACCGACGCGCAGAACGCGGTGACCCCGCTGGCCACGAAGCTCGACGACGCCGTCGCCGCGCTGCAGAAGGTGCTCGCGAGTTCCTCCACCGGCACAGGTTCGACCGGCGGGTCGGGCACCGGCTCCGGGTCCGGCTCCTCGAGCGGAGGATCCGGGTCCACCGGTTCGGGCTCCACGGGCACCGGTTCCACCGGCTCCGGCGCGACCGGCTCCGGCACGACCGGCACCGGCACCACGGGCGGATCGACCGGCGGCAGCACCTCGGGTTCCGCCTCCAGCACCGGCGGCACGAGCGGCACGGCCGGCTCCGGCACCACCCAGGTCGCCTCCGCCGCCACCATCGTGGCCGACAACGCCGCCATCGACGCGGCGAAGGCCGCCCTCGCTCTCGCCCAGAGCAAGGTCGCCCTCGCCACCCTGACGAGTCCCGTCTCGGGCACCGTCGCGGCCGTCTCCCTCGCCACCGGCGACTCCGTCTCGGCGGGTTCCACGACGGCGGTCATCTCGGTGATCGGCACCGACGGCTTCGTCGTGGACTCGTCCGTCGGCCTCAGCACGGTCGCGACCCTGAAGGTCGGGCAGAGCGTCGCGGTCACCGTCGCCGGCTCCACGAAGGCGCTCGCGGGAACGGTCAGCTCGATCGGCATCGTCGACACGGCCACCGACTCCTCGACCCCGAGCTACGCGGTCACCACCGCCATCACGGACACGAAGGCCGACCTCCTCAACGGCGCGAGCGCCAGTGCGGTCGTCACCATCGCGAGGACGGCCGACGTGCTCACGGTGCCGACTTCCGCCCTGCACCGCGACGGCACGAAATACACCGTCGACGTGCTGAAGGACGGCGCATCCGTCGCCACCACGGTGACCGTCGGAGCGAAGGGCACCGACCGCACCGAGATCACGAAGGGCCTGAGCACCGGCTCCGTGGTGATCCTGGCGGACCTCACCTCGACGACGACGGGCGACAGCTCGAACTCGTCCACCACCTCCGGAGGGCTCAGCGGCTTGGGCGGCCAGTCGAGCACCTCCGGCGGCCCGGGCGGACAGGGCGGCCCACCGGCCGGCTTCACCGGAGGCGCCCCCAGCCGCGGCTGACCGGGAGCGAACACGGGCGGACGCGAGGAGGGCTCGCGTCCGCCCTTCGCGCGTCCGCGGGATGTCTGCGGTCGCGGGTGCCGCGCCGCGGGACGTGTGCGGTCGCGACTGCTACGCCACGGGACGAATGCGGTCGCGCGCCCGATAGCAAACGTCCCGGGAGGGCGCAGTCGCCCAGCCGACGGCCGGAGGTGCGGGGTGGCGGTGCGGGACGGCAGCGGCCGCAGTCGCGACTGCTACGCGACGGGACGACTGCGGTCGCGACTGCTGCGCCACGGGACGACCGCGGTCGCTCGCCCGATAGCGATCGTTCCTGGAGGGCGCAGTCGCCCCGGCGCGGCCAGCGGCGTTGGGCGGCGGTGCCCGCGGTCGCGGTCGCGACTGCTGCGCCACGGGACGACTGCAGCCGCGCGAGCGGCCGCAAACGTCCCGAGTGAGAGTAGACGCGCCGGACGAACGCGCGCCGCACCTCGCCGAACGCGCCGGACGGGCGCGACCCGCCGGACGCGCAACGCCCCCGCCCCGTCAGACCCCCGCGACAGCCTCCCGTGCCGCCGCGAACGCGGCCACGCAGCGCCGGATCTCGTCCTCGGTGTGCGCCGCCGACAGCTGCACGCGGATGCGGGCCTCGCCGCGCGGTACCACCGGGAACGAGAACGCGGTGACGTACACGCCGCGCTTCTGCATCTCGTCGGCGATGCGGCCGGTGAGCGCCGCGTCGTGGAACATGACCGGGACGATGGGGTGCTCGCCCGGCAGGAGGTCGAAGCCCGCCTCGGTCATCAGCTCGCGGAAGAGCCGTGCGTTGCCGACGAGCTGTGCCCGGAGGTCGTCCGAGCTCTCCAGCAGGTCGAGCGCCGCCAGCGTCCCGGCGACAATCGAGGGGGCCAGCGTGTTCGAGAACAGGTAGGGGCGGGAGCGCTGGCGCAGCAGGTCGACGATCTCCTGCCGGGAGGAGACGTAGCCTCCGGAGGCTCCGCCGAGCGCCTTGCCGAAGGTGCCGGTGTAGATGTCGATGCGGTCGGCGACGCCGCAGAACTCCGGCGTGCCGCGGCCGTGCTCGCCGACGAAGCCGACCGCGTGGGAGTCGTCGACGAAGACGAGCGCGCCGAACTCGTCGGCCAGATCGCAGATCTCGCGCAGCGGGGCGATGTACCCGTCCATCGAGAAGACGCCGTCGGTGACGATGACCGTGAACCGGGCGCCCGCCTCCCGCGCGGCCTCGAGCTGCGTGCGCAGGTCGTCCAGGTCGCGGTTGCGGTAGCGGAACCGCTGCGCCTTCGAGAGCCGGATGCCGTCGATGATCGAGGCGTGGTTGAGCGCGTCGGAGACGATCGCGTCCTCCGGGCCGAACAGCGTCTCGAAGACCCCGCCGTTGGCGTCGAAGCACGACGAGTAGAGGATGGTCGCCTCGGTGCCGAGGAACCGCGACACCCGCCGTTCCAGCTCCAGATGCTGCTCCTGCGTGCCGCAGATGAAGCGCACGCTGGCCATCCCGTAGCCCCAGTCGTCCAGGGCGGTCTTGGCCGCATCCCGCAGCGCAGGATGGTCGGCGAGGCCCAGGTAGTTGTTGGCGCAGAAGTTGAGCACCTCGGCGCCGTCGGCGGTGATCTGCGCCGACTGCGGACCGTGGATGCTGCGCTCGCGCTTGGTGAGGCCTGCCGCCTCGATCTCGTCCAGCTGCGCGGCGAGGTGGTCGCGGAATGCGCCGTACATCAGAGCTCCGTCCAGTCGAGGATGACTTTGCCGCCGCCGGCCGAGGCGGCCGCGGCGAACCCCTTCTCCCAGTCCCGGGCGGGGAACCGGTCCGAGACGATCGAGGCGATCGCGTCGTGCAGGGTGGTCGAGGTCTGCAGCATCGCGCCCATGGCGTTCCAGGTCTCGAACATCTCGCGCCCGTAGATGCCCTTCAGGGTGAGCATGTGGGTGACGACGATGCCCCAGTCGACCGCGATCTGCTGCGACGGGAGGCCGAGCATCGCGATGCGGCCGCCGTGGTTCATGTTCTCGATCATCTGCGGCAGCGCGGTCGGCGCTCCGCTCATCTCGAAGCCGACGTCGAAGCCCTCGCGCATCCCGAGCGCCGTCTGGGCCTCGCGGATGCCGGAGCGGGAGACGTCCACGGTGTAGTCGGCGCCCATCCCCTGCGCCAGGGCGAGCCGCTGCGCGCTCACGTCGGTGCCGACGATGAAGCGGGCGCCCACGTGCCGAGCGACGGCGATCGCCATCAGGCCGATGGGTCCGCAGCCGGTGACGAGCACGTCCTCGCCGACGACCGGGAAGGCGAGCGCGGTGTGCACGGCGTTGCCGAGCGGGTCGAACAGCGCGCCGACCTCGGGCTCGATCGCGCTGTGGTGCACCCAGACGTTCGTCGCCGGCAGCACGAGGAACTCGGCGAACGCGCCGTCCCGCTGCACCCCGACGCCCTGCGTGCGGATGCACATCTGACGGCGGCCGGCACGGCAGTTGCGGCACGTGCCGCAGACGATGTGCCCCTCGCCCGACACCAGATCGCCGACCGCGACGTCGCGGACGAGCGGCCCGACCTCGACGACCTCGCCGAAGAACTCGTGGCCCGGCACGAGCGGGGCGGCCACCGCGGAGGCGGCCCAGTCGTCCCAGCGCTGGATGTGCAGATCGGTGCCGCAGATCCCGGTGCGCAGGACGCGGATCTTGACGTCCTCCGGCCCGGCCTCGGGCTCGGGGAGGTCGCGGAACTCGAGACCCGGTCCGGCCTCGCTCTTGAACAGGGCTTTCATAGCCACCTTCCTCGTCGACGTCCTTCGTGGGGCGCGTCAAGCGGAGTCGAACACCCGTCCCCGGCCTCGTGAGCGTGGAGGGACGAGCGATTCGCCGCTGACAGCCTAGACCACGCGCTCATGCCCGGCTCCGTCCTCCCGCACCTGCCCGCCGTCGAAGTACGCGCGCAGTTCCGGGCGCAACTCGGGCACCGCCAGCAGGCCGCCGTCGCCCCGGAGGGAGGCCGTCGCCACCACTCCCGCGGCGACCGCGTTGCGGGCGGCGACCGGGGAGGTGACGGTCGCGCCTCCCTCGCGCACGAACGTGACGAACTCGTCGATCAGCAGGCGGTCCGCGCCGCCGTGGCCGCCCTCCGCCTCCGGGACGATGAACGTCTCGTCGCCCGGCGCGGCTCCCTCGTGCCGCCGGTTCCACAGCCGCACCTCGGCGCCCGGCTCGTCCCCGAAGTTCTCCAGCCGCCCCTCCGTGCCGATCACGGTGTAGTTGCGCCAGTAGTCGGGCGTGAAATGGCACTGCTGGTAGGAGGCGAGCGCGCCGCCCTCCAGGACGAGGTTGACCTGCGAGATGTCCTCCACGTCGACGACGGGGTTGAGCCCCTCCGCCGCGGTGGGCGGCCAGTTGTCGAGGCTGAACCAGTCGTGCATGCGCTCGCCCGACCGGTCGCGCCGGTCCTGGATGCCGCCGTAGACGCTCAGCGAGCCGATCGCCTGCACCCGGCGCGAGTATCCCCCGCCGAGCCAGTGGATGACGTCGATGTCGTGAGCGCCCTTCTGCAGCAGCAGCCCCACCGACTTCGAGCGGTCGGCGTGCCAGTCCTTGAAGTAGTAGTCACCGCCGTTGCCGACGAAGTGGCGGCACCAGACGGCCTTGACCTCCCCGATCCGGCCCTCGTCGATCAGCCGCCGCATCAGGGTGATCACCGGCATGTGCCGCATGTTGTGGCCGACGTAGAGCCGCGAGCCCGTGCGGTACGCCGCCTCCAGGATGCGGTCGCAGTCCTCGATCGAGATCGCGAGCGGCTTCTCGCAGAACACCGCGACCCCGGCCTCGAGGGCCGGGACGGCGACCTCCGCGTGGCGGTCGTCCGGGGTGAGGACCATGACCGCGTCGACCCCCGCGTCGAGCAGCTCGCTCAGACTGCCGGTGACGAGCGCGTCGGGGAAGGCCTCCGCCGCCTCCGCCCGCGACCGCTCGCTGAGATCGCACACCGCGACCACGCGCGATCCGGCTCCCGGCCGATGGGCCTCCCGAGCGAGGTGACCCCGCAACCCGAAACCGACGACACCGATTCTGACGTCCACGAACACTCCTCACGTGACAAAGGGAAAAGCAAAGAAGGAAAAGAAGGGAGGGCGCGGTGCGGCCTCAGCCGGCGGTCGACGCGCGCGCGAACAGGTCCCACTCGAAGGTGTGCAGTTCGCCGCCGCCGCGCTCGGCGGGCTTCTCGAGAGCGCGGTCCACGATGATCCGCGCCTGCCGCCGGTAGAAGTCCGCCGGCCCGACCGACGAGAGGGCCGGCTCGACCAGCTCGGTGTCGGGGGTGTTGCCGACACCGATCACGGCCACATCCTCCGGCACCCGCAGGCCCAGGCGGTGCGCGGCGATCTCGACGGCGATCGCCGCGAAGTCGGTCGTCGCGTAGACCGCGCTGGGCCGGTCCTCGCGCGAGAGCAGCTCCACGGCGGCGCTGAAGGCGCTGGCCTGGGTGTCCTCGAAGAACGCCACCCGGTCTGCGCGGATCGGCAGGCCTCGCCGCCGCAGCGCATCCCGGTAGACCGAGTAGCGCGACTCCGCCGCCGAGTCGTACGACGCCCGCGAGGTGAGACAGCCGATCTCCGTGTGCCGCTCGAGCAGGTGCTCGACCGCCAGCCGGCAGCCCGGGAGCGCGTCCGACCGGATCACGTCGAAGCCGTTCGGCTCCAGCCACTCGTCGAAGACCACCACCCGCTGCCCGCTCTCGACCAGCGCGGCGAGCTTCCGCTCCGCCTCCGCCCGCTCGGCGCCGAGGCCGTCGATGTAGACGACATCCGCACGTTGCGCCTCCGACGCCGCGAACCAGTCGCCGTCGGCCAGGATCATCGTCGTGAGCCGGTGCTCGTTCGCCGCCTCGTTGACGGCCGCCGCGACCGCCAGCGACCAGGGGTCGCTCAGCATGTGCAGCGAGAGGTGGACCAGCCCGGTGCGGCCCGTGCGCACGGCTCGCGCCGAGGTGTTCGGCCGGTAGCCGAGCCGCTCGACCGCCGCGTGCACCCGCTCGACCGTCGCCTCGCTGATCCCGGGACCGCCGCCGGAGCGGCCGGAGAGCACGTACGAGACCGTCGCCGTCGAGACCCCGGCCTCCTGTGCGACCGCCTTCATCGTGGGCCGCCCGGGCTCCCGCTTCGCCTGCACCATGCCGAGAACTCATCCCTTCGATCCCGAGAAGGCTATCCCCTGGATGAACTGCTTCTGCAGGAAGAGGAACGTGAGCAGCATCGGGAGGGCGGCGAGCAGGGCGCCCGCCATCAGCACCGGGTAATCGGTGCCGTGGAGGCCGACGAGCTGGGAGAGCCCGACCGAGAGCGGCATCTTGCTCGGGTCGGTCGTGACGACCAGCGGCCAGAGCAGATCGTTCCACGACCACAGGACGGTGAACACGGTCAGCGCGATGATGCCGGGCTTCGCGAGCGGGAGCATGATGCGCCAGAAGATCTGCCAGACGTTGGCCCCGTCGATGCGGGCCGCCTCCTCCAGCTCCGCCGGCATCGACAGGAAGAACTGTCGCATCAGGAAGGTGCCGAACGCGCTGAACAGGCCGGGGAGGATGAGGCCCTGCAGCGAGTTGAGCCAGCCCAGGGACTGGATGATCTCGTACTGCGGCAGCAGGTACAGCTGCGACGGCACCATCAGCACCGAGAGGAACAGGACGAACAGCGCGTTCCTGCCCCGGAACGGGATGCGCGCGAACCCGTACCCGGCCATCGTGCACAGCACGACCTGGCCGAGCGTCCTCCCGAGCGTGAGCACGACCGAGTTGACGAACATCAGCACGAACGGCATCGAGTCGAAGACCTTCGCGAAGTTGCCGAACTCCCACGGGCTGGGCAGCAACTGCGGCGGCACCTGCACCGAACCGGTGAACGTCTTGAACGCCGTCAGCAGCTGCCACACGAACGGGAAGACCATGACCACCGCGCCGAGCACGAGCAGGCCGTGCACCAGCCAGGGCTGACGCCGCTTGACCTCATTCATAGTGCACCCACTTCTTCTGGAGGCGGAACTGCACGATGGTCAGCCCCAGGATGATGATCAGCAGCAGGAACGCGATCGCCGCCGCGTAGCCGCGGTCGTTGTCGATGAACCCGGCCTGGTAGAAGAGGTAGACGATCGTGCGGGTGTCCGGCAAAGCCGGGTTCGTGCGCCCGATCATCAGGTACACGAGGTCGAAGACCTGCAGCGAGCCGATCACGTTGATCACGCTCACGAAGAAGATGCTCGGGCTGAGCAGCGGCACCGTGATCGAGAAGAACGTGCGGATCGGCCCCGCGCCGTCGAGCGACGCCGCCTCCATCAGGGTGTCCGGGATGCCCTGGAGCCCGGCGAGGAAGATCACGATGTTCGTGCCCAGCCCCGCCCAGATCCCGACCAGCGCCACCGCGTACAGGGCTGTCGCTGGGTTGGTCAGCCAGCTGCCGCCCTGGATGCCGACGACGTGGAGCGCCTGGTTGAGGATGCCGTAGTCGCCGTTGTAGAGCATCTTCCACACCAGCGCGATCGCTGCCGGCATCGTGACCACCGGCAGGAAGTAGAGCATCCGGTAGACGCTTCTCCCCTTCAGCCCCGTCGTGTTGAGCAGGGCGGCGATCGCCACGGCCAGCGGGATGCCGACCAGCGCGATCAGCATGTAGATCGCGGTGTTGATCAGCGCCCGCCCGAGGGCCGGGTCCTCCGCGAGCCGGGCGTAGTTCTCCAGCCCGGCGAACGCCGACCCGCCGAACGGCCCCGATTGCGTGAACGAGAGGATGAACGTGCGGACCGTCGGCCAGAGGTAGAAGACGAGCAGCCCGAGCGCGGTCGGCCCGATGAAGAGCAGCGCCCACCACGGCGAGGCGAAGGGTCCCCGCCGGCGGCGGAGAGCGGTCGTCGCGGTCACCGGCTACTTCTTTTCCTTGTCCAGCGACGCCTGCATCTTCTCGGCCAGCGTCGCGAGCCCCTCCTCGGGAGTGATGCTCAGCGCCCACACCTGCGACAGGGTCTGGTCCTGGATGGTCACCCACGCCGCCGTGTTGGTGGAGGCGGGATACGGGACGGCCGTGTCGAGCGCGTCGGTGAAGACGCTCAGGTCGAAGGACGGGTACGAGTCGATCCAGGCCTGCTGCGTCCCCTCGTAGGCGGGGATGACGGCGCCGCTCGTCGCCTGGATCTCGGCGGCCTGCTTGCCCGAGGCGAAGACGGCGAACTTCTTCGCCGCGTCCAGGTGCGGGGACTTCGCGTTCGCGACGTTCGCCAGGCCGTGCACGACGGACTGGTTGCCCTTCGGCCCGGTCGGGAGCGGCGCGACGCCCACGTGGTCCTTGATCGTGGCGTCCTGCCCGAACTTGTTGGCGCTCCACGAGCCGGACCAGTACATGGCGACCTTGCCGGAGAGGAAGGCGTCCTCCGGGGGCGTGTCGGTCATCTGCTGCTGCGTGGGCGAGACGCCGGCAGTGATCTGGTCGACCCAGAACCGGATGCCCTCGAGCGCCTCCGGCTCGCCGTAGCCGGTCTTCGTCCCGTCGTCGTCGATCACGTACCCGCCCGCCTGCGGGATGGTGTTGTAGTAGTTCTGCTGGTCGTTGAGCGCGGCGGCCGACCCCCAGACCCCGGCCTCCGGGTTCGTCAGCGCCTTCGCGGTGGCCAGGTAGTCGTCCCAGGTCCAGCCCGCCTGCGGGTACGCGACCCCGGCCGCGTCGAACAGCGTCTTGTCGTACCAGACCCCGATCGTGTCGAAGTCCTTCGGGGCGCCGTAGAGCTTCCCCTCGTACGTGTAGATGTCGGTGAGCCCCTCCGAATACTTCGCCGTGTCGACGCCGTCGAGCGGGGCGAGCACCCCGTTCGACGCGTACAGCTTGCTGTTCGGGCCGTTCATCCAGAACACGTCCGGCGCGCTGCCGCCGGTGACCGCCGTCTGCAGCTTCGTCCAGTACTGCGAGAACGGCGTGACCTGGATCTTCACCGAGATCCCCGGGTTCTCCTTCTCGAACGCGTCCGCGATCTTCTGCATCGCGGGCTTCTGCACCTGATCCCAGATGCCGTACTGGAGGGTGACGTCGCCGCCGCCCCCTCCGTCCGACGAGCAGGCCGCCAGGCCGGTCACGGCGAGAGCGGCCGCCGCCACCAGGGCGGCGAGGCGTGAGCGGTTGTGGTGTCGAGGCATCCGTCTTCTCCTTTGAACAGCGGGACCCACCTCGGGCGTTACAGTGTTGTTAACCGATTAACAGAATCGATTAACAAGACGATAATGCTCGGGCTTAAACGCGTCAAGAATTCGATCACTCCGGGTGCGCGAGTGCCCGTCCGGCGATAGAGTCCCCTCATGAAGCGCGCACTGATCGTGATCGACGTGCAGAACGAATACGTCGACGGCAACCTCCCGATCTGCCACCCGGACCTGATGACCTCCATCCCGAACATCGAGGTCGCCATGGATGCGGCCGCCGACCACGGCGCCGCGCTCGTGATCGTGCAGCACATCGAGGACGAGGGGGCGCCCGTGTTCGCCCGCGGTTCGCGCGGAGCCGCCCTGCACGAGTCGGTCGCCGACCGGACGCCGGACCACCTCGTCACCAAGGCCGACGTCTCCGCCTTCCGCGGCACCGACCTCGAGGAGTGGCTGCGCGCCGGCGGCTACGACACCGTGACGATCGCCGGCTTCATGACCCAGCACTGCTGCGCCGGCACCGCCCGGGATGCGCACGCGCTCGGCTTCACCGTCGAGTTCCTCTCCGACGCCACGGGCACCCTCGACCTCGTCAACGCGGCCGGCTCCATCTCGGCGGACGCCCTGCACATCAGCGTGCTGGTCACCATGGACTCCGAGTTCGCCGCCGTCGCCACCACGGAGGAGTGGACGCTCGCGGTCGAAGCCGGCGACACCCTCCCCGTCTCGAACCTGTGGGACAGCACCGGGCACGCACGGGTGCCGGGCAAGCACTCCGAGCTGCACAAGCTCATGCGCGACGTGCGCGCCGGGATCGACCGCGACATCGCCGCCGAAGAGTCGCACGAACTCCGCAACACGTTGTACGTCGGCCAGGGCGCGTCGACGTCGCTCTGACCCTCCCGACATTCGTGCCAAATGTCGTGAAAGCGCCGCTCAAAGTCGACATTTGGCACAAATGTCGGCGCGCGCTTACCCCGAGAACGACATCAGCGCGTTGACGACGAGGGTCCCGAGGACGGCGATGAGGCCGGAGCCGCTCACTCCGAGGGCGATCGCGGCCGGGATCGTGCCGCGCCGGCCGACCAGTGCCACGATCGCGAGCGCGACGACCACCAGATCGAGCACGATGCCGAAGGTGGTGGAGATCCCGGAGAACAGGGCGAAGGACGCGCCGGAGTAGTGCGTCTGCAGCAGGAGCTGCCGCTGCAGCATCTGCTCGACGAGGCCGGCGAGCAGTCCGAACGCCGCGATGCCGAGCGCGACGGAGCCGAGGACGGAGGAGCGCCGCTGCGGCGGGGCGGACGGCGGCGGCGCGTACGTCACCTGCGGCTGCTGCTGCGGCGGAGCCGGGAACGTCGGCTGGAACGGTGACTGCTCGGACATGATCTGGATCCCCCCGGTCGAGATGCTGCGTGGTCAGGGCTCGACTCTATCCCCGCCTCCGGAGGTGCCTGGTCGGCGAGGGCGTCGTGGCCGACGACGAGCCGCGCCGCCTCCGGGAGGTCTTTCGACCGGTTGGAGGCGGCGCGGATCCGGGTGCGGCCCTACGCCTCGTCGAGCTGCCCGACCTCGTAGGAGCCGCCCGGCATCTTGATCATCACGTTCATGCGGTTGAACGCGTTGATGAGCGCGATCTGCGCGACGAGCGCGGCGAGCTGCTCGGTGTCGAAGTGGGAGGCGGCGGCCGCCCACACCTCGTCGTCGACGCCGTTGCCGTCGGCCAGACGCGTGCCCTGCTCGGTGAGTTCCAGGGCGGCGCGCTCGGCGTCGGTGAACACGGTCGTCTCGCGCCACGCGGCGATGAGGCTGAGCCGCAGCGGGGTCTCCCCCGCCTGGACGGCCTCCTTGACGTGCATGTCGAGGCAGGCCCCGCAGCCGTTGATCTGGCTGGCGCGGATGTCGACCAGCCCTTCGATCGTCGGCGGCAGCGTCGATTGGCGGATCACGCGGTTGGCCGAGACGATGTATTTGACGAACTTCGGCGTGATCGCGGCGGCGTACATGTCGAATCTGGGTCCCATGGTGATCTCCTTTTCAATCGGACTCACCTGGTAGACGGATCGGCCGCCCCAGAGGTAACAGCCGGCGGCTCCACCGTGATCGTCGCCTGCCGCTCAGGCCGGAGCAGCGAGTCGACCTGCACGATCCGGCCGTCGACGACGACGCAGGCCATGACGGCCAGGGGCGTGCCGTCCTCCCGCCACGCCATCACGCCGGGCATGCCGTCGACGTCGACGCGGCGGGCTACGGTCTTGGTCCGCCGGCCGAGCGCCGCGTGACGGGCGAGCTCGTTCGCTCCGAGGCGCACGGTCACCCCGCGCGGCGTGTGGACGCGCCACACCACGTCGGGGTCGAGCACCCGCAGCAGCGCGTCGAAGTCGCCCTCGCGCGCGGCCGCGAGGAACGCATCCACGACCTCCCGCTGCCGCCGGCGGTCGGTGGGCGGCTCCGCGCCCCGCACCTTGCGCCGCGCTCGGCTGCCGAGCATCTTGGCCGCATCGGTCGACTTGCCGAGGATGCGGCCGACCTCGTCGAACGGCACCGCGAAGGTGTCGTGGAGGATGAACGCCAGCCGCTCGTCGGGAGTCAGCGACTCCAGCACCATCAGCAGGGCGACGCCGATCGTGTCGCTGAGCACCGCGCGGTCTTCGGGGTCGTCGACGTCGTCGGTGACCAGCCATTCGCGGCCCGGCTCCTCCCACGGGGTCTCGCCTTTGGCGCGCCGGGCGCGCAGCATGTCGAGGCAGACGCGGCCGACGACGGTGCTCAACCAGCCGGAGACGTTGTCGATGGCTCCCGGATCCTGCCGGGAGAGGCGCAGCCACGCCTCCTGCACCGCGTCCTCCGCGTCCGCGCGGGATCCCAGCACGCGTGCCGCGAGCCCGGTCAGCCGGGTGCGCTGCGCTTCGAATGCCTCGCTCGTCCCGTTCTCGTCCATCGTGGCGCCCCTCTCGTCCGCACTCTACGAGAGGGGGACGATCCGGCGCGCGAAAACGTAACAGCCCCTGCGAGATTTGGACCAAATGTGGCGAAAGAGCGCGCCAAAGCCGACATTTGGCACAAATGTGGGAGGGAGGCTACTGCTCCAGCGGGCGCCAGACGACCAGCTGCGTGCTGCGGCGCACGCGGGTGCCGGCGCGCAGCGAGACGACCTCGCCCTCGGAGCCGGCGGCGAAGACGCGGCGGCCGGGCCGGTTGAGGAGCTCGTCGGCGAGCGCCGACTCCAGCTCGCGCACGCGGGCGCTGAGCGAACCCACTTGGTCCTCCAGCTCGATGATGCGGCGGATGCCCTCGAGGCTGACGCCCTCGGCGCCGAGCCGCGCGATCTCCTGCAGCTTCTCCACGTCGCGCATGGAGTACCGGCGCGACTTGCCGGCCGTCCGGCTGGGGCTGACGAGCCCCAGCCGGTCGTACTGGCGGAGGGTCTGCGGGTGCATCCCGGCGAGCTCGGCCGCGATCGAGATGACGAAGACCGGGGTGTTCTCGTCCATGGTCAGCCTCTGGCCTTCGCGAGAAGGTCCTCTCGGGGGTTCTCGTCGGGGAGCTTCGCGGCGAACGCCTCCAGCGCCTCCTTGGCCTCGGCGGAGAGGTGGGACGGGACGGCGACCTGGACGACGGCGAGCAGATCGCCGGTGCCCTTCGGCGTCTCCACGCCCCGGCCCTTCACGCGCAGCACGCGGCCGCTCGGGGTGCCGGGCGCGACGCGGAGCTTGACCGGGTCGCCGCCGAGGGTCGGGACCTCGATGGTGGCGCCGAGGGCGGCCTCCGCGAAGGTGACCGGGACGGTCACGCGCAGGTTCAGGCCGTCGCGCTCGAAGACCGGGTGCTTGCGCACGGTGACGGTGAGGACGATGTCGCCCGCCTCGCCGCCGTCCGGGCTGGGCTGACCCTTGCCGCGCAGCTTGATCTTCTGGCCGTCGGAGACGCCCGCGGGGATCTTCACCTTGAAGGGCTTGCCGTCGGCCGCCTGGAGGCTGATGGTCTCGCCGCGCGTGGCGGTGAGGAAGTCGATGGTGGTGTGCGCGGTCACGTCGCGGCCGCGGGTCGGGCCGCCGTATCCGCGGTAGCCGCCGGAGGAGCTGCCGAAGCGCCCGTTGCCGAACAGGCCGCCGAACACGTCGTCGAAGCCGCCGTTCTGGCCGCCGCCCTGCTGGAACGTGTAGCCGCGCTGCTGGCCGCCGGCGCCCCCGAACATGCCGCCGAACACGTCGTCGAAGCCGCCCTGTCCGGCCGAGCCGGGAGCCGTGAAGCGGGCTCCGCCTCCCATGGCGCGGATCTGGTCGTACTCCTTGCGCTCGTCGGCGTCGCTGAGGACCGAGTAGGCCTCGCTGACCTCCTTGAACTTCGCCTCCGCTGCGGCGTCGCCCGGGTTGGAGTCCGGGTGGTACTTGCGCGCGAGCTTGCGGTAGGTCTTCTTGAGGTCCGCTTCGCTGACGTCCTTGGAGACGCCGAGGACCTTGTAGAAGTCCTTGTCGAACCAGTCCTGGCTAGCCACGGCGCCTCCTTTCGATCGTGATGGTCGTGGATGAAGTCTGCATGATGTCCGCACGGCGGGCGGCCGGAGCGGCGGGACCGTGGTCCCGCCGCTCCGCCGTGCCGTGCATCCGGTCGATCAGGCCGGGACCGCGACGACGACCTTCGCCACTCGGACGGTGGTCGAGCCCAGGCGGTAGCCGGTCTCGACGACGTCCGCGACGGTGTCGGCCGTCACGTCCGGGGTGGGCTGCTGGAAGATCGCCTCGTGGATCTGCGGGTCGAAGGGCTCGCCCTTCTCGCCGTAGGGGGTGAGGCCGAGCCGCTCGACGTTCGTGCGCAGCTTGGCCGCGATGGTCGCGAACGCGCTGCCCTCGGTGAGGTCGCCGTGCTTCTCGGCGCGCTCGAGGTCGTCGAGCACCGGGATGAGGCCCTTGACGGCCTCGCTCACGGCGCGCTCGCGCTCGACCTCGCGGTTGGCCTCCGTGCGCTTGCGGTAGTTCGCGTACTCCGCGGTGACCCGCTGGAGGTCGGCGAGCCGCTCCGCCGCGAGCGCGTCGGACGTGGTCTGGCCGGAGAGGACGTCCAGGTCGTCGTCCGACAGGACGGGACCCTCCTCCGCGGCCGGGCCGACGTCGACGAGCTCTTCGTGCGACAGGTCGTGCTCGGACGGCTCCCGGACCTTGCCGGTCTCGGGGTCGATGCGCCGCTTGTCACGGATGATCGGCTCCTCGCGCTCGGGATCGGGCTCGCCCGATCCCGGAGCACCCGGGTTCTGGTCCGACATGATTACTTCTTCTCCTCGTCCTCGACGACCTCGGCGTCGATGACGTCCTCGTCGGAGGACTCACCCGCCTGCTCGCCCTGGGGGGCGTCCGCCTCGGGAGCCGCGGCGTCGGCCTGGCTGGAGGAGTAGATGGCCTCGCCGAGCTTCTGCTGGCTCGCGCTCAGCTTCTCGAACGCGGTCTTGACGGCCTCGTCGTCCTCGCCGGCCAGAGCCGTCTTCAGCGCGTCGACGTCGCCCTGGACCTCGTTCTTGACGTCCTCGGGGAGCTTGTCCTCGTTGTCCTTGATGAGCTTCTCGATCTGGTAGACGAGCTGCTCGGCCTGGTTGCGGGTCTCGGCGGACTCGCGGCGCTTCTTGTCCTCCGCCGCGTGCTCCTCGGCCTCGCGTACCATGCGCTCGATGTCGTCCTTCGGCAGGCTCGAGCCGCCGGTGATCGTCATCGACTGCTCCTTGCCGGTGCCCTTGTCCTTGGCGGACACGTGCACGATGCCGTTGGCGTCGATGTCGAAGGTGACCTCGACCTGCGGGATCCCGCGGGGGGCCGGGGCGATGCCGGTGAGCTCGAAGGTGCCGAGCGGCTTGTTGTCGCGGGTGAACTCGCGCTCGCCCTGGAAGACCTGGATCGCGACGGACGGCTGGTTGTCGTCGGCCGTGGTGAAGGTCTCGCTGCGCTTGGTGGGGATGGCCGTGTTGCGCTCGATGAGCTTGGTCATGATCCCGCCCTTGGTCTCGATGCCGAGGGACAGCGGGGTGACGTCGATGAGGAGGACGTCCTTGCGCTCGCCCTTCAGCACACCGGCCTGCAGCGCGGCGCCGACGGCGACGACCTCGTCCGGGTTGACGCCCTTGTTGGGCTCCTTGCCGGTCTCCTGCTTGACGAGCTCGGAGACGGCGGGCATGCGGGTCGATCCGCCGACGAGCACGACGTGCGCGATGTCGCCGACCTTGATGCCGGCCTCACGGATGACATCCTGGAACGGCTTCTTGGTGCGGTCGAGGAGGTCGCTGGTCATCTGCTCGAACTGGGCGCGGGTGAGCGTCTCGTCGAGGTTGGCCGGGCCGTTCTCGGTGAGCGACAGGTAGGGCAGCTGGATGCTGGTCGACATGCTCGACGACAGCTCCTTCTTGGCCTGCTCTGCGGCCTCCTTGAGGCGCTGCTTCGCGATCTTGTCGCCGGAGACGTCGACACCGGTGGTGTCCTTGAACTTCTTGATCAGCCAGTCGACGATGCGCTGGTCCCAGTCGTCGCCGCCGAGGCGGTTGTCGCCGGCGGTCGAGCGGACCTGGATGGTCGAGAAGTCGTCGTCCTTGCCCACCTCGAGGAGGGAGACGTCGAAGGTGCCGCCACCGAGGTCGAAGACGAGGATGAGCTCGTCCTCCTTGCCTTTGTCGAGGCCGTACGCGAGCGCGGCGGCGGTGGGCTCGTTGATGATGCGGAGCACGTTGAGGCCCGCGATCTCACCGGCCTCCTTGGTGGCCTGACGCTCGGCGTCGTTGAAGTAGGCGGGGACCGTGATGACCGCGTCGGTGACGGTGTCGCCGAGGTACTGCTCCGCGTCGCGCTTCAGCTTCTGCAGGATGCGGGCCGAGATCTCCTGGGCGGTGTACTTCTTGCCGTCGATCTCCTGGGTCCAGGTGGTGCCCATGTGGCGCTTGACGGACGAGATGGTGCGGTCGACGTTGGTGACCGCCTGGCGCTTCGCGGTCTCGCCGACGAGCACCTCGCCGTCCTTGGTGAACGCGACGACGGACGGGGTGGTGCGGAAGCCTTCCGCGTTGGCGATGACCGTGGGCTCGCCGCCCTCGAGCACCGAGACGACGGAGTTGGTGGTTCCGAGGTCGATACCTACTGCACGTGACATATGTGCTTTCTCTCCTTTGTTGCTGGTCTGCGTATTCGCTGGCCGATGAAAATCAGGGGGTCGAGAGTTGAGTCCCGACGACTCAAGAGTGCCACCCGGGGTGGAATCATGTCAAGCCGTCGAGCCCAAAACTTGAGTACACCTGACTCAACTTTAAGGAATGCAGGTGTATTCCCACCCCGATTCACACTTTTCGCACAACCACCGTCGATAGCGTGGAGGCATGGATCCCGCCCCTGCCGACGCCGACACCCCTGCACTCGCCGGGGAGCACGGAGGGCCGCTGCTGTCGTCGCGCGCCATCGAGGCGCTGCAGAGCATCGACCCCGCGACGCTGAGCGAAGTGCAGGCGTTCCGGGACGATTTCGCGCGGTTCATCATGCCGTACAAGTTCGGCATCGACGAGATCTCGACGAAGGTATCCATCCTGCGCGAGGAGTTCGCGGAGCTGCACGAGTACAACCCGATCGAGCACATCTCGAGCCGGTTGAAGTCGGCCGAGAGCATCGAGCAGAAGGTCGTGCGCAAGAACTGCGAGCCGTCGTTCGAGGCGATCCGCGACGCGATCACCGACATCGCCGGCGTGCGCATCGTGTGCTCGTTCGTCTCCGACGTGTACAGCGTGTTCGAGCTGCTGGTCGCCCAGGAGGACGTCCGCGTGCTCCGCGTGAAGGACTACATCGCGCACCCCAAGCCCAACGGCTACAAGAGCCTGCACGTGATCGTGGAGGTCCCCGTCTTCCTCAGCGCCGGGCCGGTGCACGTGCCGGTCGAGATCCAGCTGCGCACGGTGGCGATGGACTTCTGGGCCAGCCTCGAGCACAAGATCTACTACAAGTACGACGGCGAGATCCCGGAGCACCTGCTGCGCGACCTCACCGCCGCCGCCGGCACGGCCGGTCAGCTCGACGTGACGATGGAGGACATCCACCGCCAGGTGCGCGGCGACGGCGGCGGGATGCAGCAGTACACGCTGCCGATCCAGATCTAGCGCCGCGCCCGTCTGACGCCCGGCCCGGTGCGGGCCTAGCGCGCCTCCAACCACTCGGCGAACGTCTGCCGTCCCAGGCGCGCGTCCGGTCCGGCGAGGAGGGTGCCGTCGCGGAGCGCCCGGCCCCAGCGGCCCGGGAGAGGCACCGTGACGACCGGGCCGCCGCGCCCGGTCGCGGCGAGGTAGCGGCGGACGAGGTCGGGCATGTCCTCGACCAGCGGCCCCGCGAGGTCGCGGTCGAGCCCGCGCGGCTCGCCGACGGCGATCGCGGCGAGCGCCTCGCCGACCTCGGCCGCGGCGACCGGCTGGGAGCGCATCGCGGGCACGAGGTGGAACCGCTTCGCGCGGTCGCCGACGAGCTGCGCGGTCGCCGACGAGCTGCGCGGCGAACTCGTGGAACTGCGTCGCCCGCAGGATGCTCCATCCCGTGCCGGACTCCCGCACCAGCTGCTCCTGCAACGCCTTGCCCGCGTAATAGGCGGACGGCGCCGCCACGGCTCCCACGATCGACAGCGCGAGGTGATGCGGCACATGCGCGAGACGCTCGGCGGCGAGCAGGGAGCGGGTGACCCCGCCGAAGAACTCACGCGAGACGCGGCCCGAGGTGGTCTGCACACCGGTCACGTCGACCAGCGCCGCGCATCCCTCGATCGCGGTGGCTACTGCGTCGGCGGCGCGCACATCCACGCCCCGGGAGCGGCTCAGCACGACGGCGTCATGACCGGCGGCGTCGAGGGCGGCGACGACGTGCCGCCCGACGACGCCGGTGCCGCCGGCGACGGCGACCCTCATCGCGTCACCGCCTCGGTGCGCGCGGGGATTCTGTGCAGAAGCGAGTCATCCATACCCTGCAGGACGACGCAGCACCCGCGGATGTGAGGTGCGGCCTCACACCCAGGCGCCCCGATCCGTCTTAATAGGGGAAGAGGAGGCGGCATGGACGTGGACGCGGAGGTGATCGCCGAGCGGCGGCACCTGCTGGCACTCGGGTACCGGATGCTCGGCACGGTGGCGGAGGCGGAGGACGCGGTGCAGGAGACGTACGCGCGCTGGTACCGGCTCACGCCCGGCGAGCGCGACGCGATCTCGTCGCCGCGCGCCTGGCTGACCCGGGTTGCGAGCCGTGTCTGCCTCGACGTGCTCGGCTCGGCGCGCGTGCGACGCGAGAGCTACGTCGGCCCGTGGCTGCCGGAGCCGCTGCCCACGTCGGCGTTCGGAGGGGCCGGGGATGCGGCTCCGCTCGATCCGCTCGACCGGGTCACCCTCGACGAATCGGTGAGCACCGCGCTGCTCGTCGTGCTCGAGGCGATGACACCGGCGGAACGCGTGGCGTTCGTGCTGCACGACGTGTTCGCGCTCCCCTTCGACGAGATCGCGGAGATCGTGGGGCGCTCCCCCGCCGCCTGCCGTCAGCTGGCGACCTCCGCTCGGCGGCGGGTCCAAGAGCGCCGCGAACGGTCCGTCCCCCGCGCCGAGCACGACCGGGTCGTGCAGGCGTTCGGCGAGGCGGCGGCGGGAGGCGACCTCGCCGCGCTCGTGGCCGTCCTCGATCCCGCGGTCGTACTGGTGGCGGACGGCGGCGGCCGGGTGAGCTCGGCCCGCCGGCCCGTCCGGGGCGCCGAGAACGCGGCGCGCTTCCTCCTCGGCCTGGCCGCCAAGTTCTCGGACGCCGTGGTCCGCCCGATCGAGACGACGGACGGGCTCGGCTTCGAGGTGCGGCAGCAGGGCGTGGTCACCGGCATCCTCACCCTGAGCGTGCAGGGCGGTCTCGTCACCGACATCCGCATGATGCGCAACCCCGACAAGCTGACGCTCTGGGCGTGAGCACCCCGGACGTGACCGCGCCGCGCCGGTTCACCGCCCGTTCCCCGGCAGCCCCTACGCTGTGGGCATGACACGCGACCTCCCCGGAGGCGGCGGTGCGAACGGCGATGACGACGCGAGCACGAAACGCCCCACCACGTCGACCGATGCGCTCCTGACGTCGGCGAGCCCGCTCTTCTCCGACAGCTCGACCGAGCGCCGCATCCCGCGTCGCTGGGTCGTCTCGTGGGCGCTGTGGGACTGGGGCGGCGCCGCGTTCAACGCGGTCATCACGACCTTCGTGTTCACGGTGTATCTGACCGGCAGCCTCTTCGTGGACCCCGCGCTCGTCGCGGCGCGTGACGCCGAGACGGATCTGAACGGTCCCGCGCACGCCGCCGTGACCGCCGCCGAGGCACCGCTCTCCAGCGGTCTCGGCTGGGGCCTGGCCATCGCCGGCGTCATCGTCGCGCTGCTCGCGCCGGTGCTGGGCCAGCGGACCGACGGCTCCGGCCGCCGCAAGCTCTGGCTCGGGATCAACACCGGCGTCGTCGTGGTCGTGACCGCACTCATGTTCCTCGTCGTCGGCGAGCCGTCGTACTTCCTGCTCGGGGTCGCCCTCGTCGCGATCGCCACCGTCTTCTACGAGATCGCCACCGTCAACTACAACGCCATGCTCGTGCAGGTCTCGACGCCGAAGACCGTCGGCCGGGTGAGCGGCTTCGGCTGGGGCGCCGGCTACCTCGGCGGCATCGTGCTGCTCCTCATCGTGTACTTCGGCCTGGTGACCGACAACCCGGACGGCACCGGCGGCTTCCTCCACGCCAGCCAGGACGCCGGGCTCAACATCCGCATCATCGCGCTCATCGCCGCGCTGTGGACGCTGGTCTTCTCGCTGCCCGTGCTGATCTCGGTGCCCGAGATGGCGAAGAACGCCCGCACTCCGCGGGTCGGCTTCTTCGCCTCCTACGCCGTGCTCGTGCGCGACATCGGGAGGCTGTGGAAGGAGAGCCGGAACACCGTCCTGTTCCTGATCGCCTCGGCCCTGTTCCGCGACGGGCTCGTCGGCGTGTTCACGTTCGGCGGCATCCTGGCCCAGGGCACCTTCGGCTTCTCCAGCGGCCAGGTCATCATCTTCGCGATCGCGGCCAACGTCGTCGCCGGCGTCAGCACCCTGATCTCCGGGCGCTTCGACGATCGATACGGCCCCAAGCCGGTCATCGTCACGGCCCTCGTCGGCCTCGTCGTCGCCGGGCTCGCCGTGTTCTTCCTGCACGACGGCGGCGCCACCGCGTTCTGGATCGGCGGCCTCGTGCTCTGCCTGTTCGTCGGGCCCGCGCAGTCGGCCAGCCGCACGTTCCTCACCCGGGTCACCCCGGTCGGCCGCGAAGGGGAGGTCTTCGGCCTCTACGCGACCACGGGACGCGCGGTGTCGTTCCTGGCGCCGCTGCTGTTCGCGACCTTCGTCGCCGTCGGCGGCGCGCAGTACTGGGGCATCCTCGGCATCGTGCTGGTGCTCGCGATCGGGCTGGGACTGCTGATCCCGGTCAAGGCGCCGCGCTCGGTGCGCCTCGGCTGACCCGGCGAAATCGACCATTCGGCCCGGCGGCGGGAGCGCCTAGCCTGGCCCCATGGCGGAGGTCGTGACATTCCCGCTCGGCGTGGTGGTGCTCGTCGGCGTGATCGCTCTGGCGCTCGGGTTCCTGATCGGCACGCTGGTGCGGGGCTCCGCGCGCACGGAGACCGCGCTCGCGGCGCGGCAGGCCTGGGCGGCGGCCAATCTGCGGACGATCTTCGGGATCGGGCGCGACGCCGCCGACGCGGGTCGGCCCTTCGACGGGATCGTCCCGTCCGACGGGGCGACCCCGCGCGGTTACGGCGTGCGCGCGGTCGACAGTGCGGTGGACGGATCCACCGAGCTCATGCTCCTCCAGCCGCTCCGCAGCGGGTGGGCCCGCAACTGGCTGTTCAACTCGCAGGTGTTCCTGCAGGCGCAGGCCGACATCCTCCACGGCTGGATGCACACCCTCGGCAGGGAGGCCGCCCTCATCGACCCGGCCTGGCTGGCGGCCGACCAGGAGTACGTCCGCCGCGTGCACCGCGTCGAGAACACGCTGACCCACTGGGCCGCCGGGCGATGGCTCACCCATTCGAGTCTGCGACTGCGCATCACCAGCCGGAAGCCGTTCTGGAACCGTCGGCTGCAGCGCTCGCTGCTGATCCCGTCGGCTCCCGCCGCCGTGCTGCGCGGCGAGTACCCGCCGTGCGATTGCGGGACGGGGCAGGCGCCTGCGGTGTGAAGACCTTTCCGCTCAGGGGCGGGGCCAGGCGCGGACGAAACGGTCGAACAGCTCGGCGAAGGTGCGCGCTTCCTCCGGGGTGAACTCCGCGAGCGCCGACTCGACCGCGCTGCGCCGGTGGGTGCGCACCTCCTCGAGCTGCGACCGGCCGGCGGCGGTGAGCTGGATGAGCGCCCGGCGCGCGTCAGACGGATCGGGCACGCGCCGCACGTGCCCGCGCTCGACGCCCTCCTGCACCAGCCGGCTCGCCCGCGGCTGATCGACGCCGATCGCCTGCGCCAGCGAGCTGATGGAGAGCGGACTGCCTGCGGCCTCCGCAGTCTCCAGCGCCTCCAGCATCCGGATGCGCGCGATGCGGCCGAGGCTGCCGTCGCGGCCGCGGCGACCGGGGCCGGGGCGGGCGGAGTCGCCGAACGGCGGGTGGTCGTGGTCGTGGGAGCCGTGATCCCGAGCGTTGTGGTCGTGGGAGCCCTGGTCCCGGCCGTTGCGATCGTGGGAGCCACGGTCGGCCCGGTCCTGATCGGCGCGGTCCTGACCGGCCTGGTCCTGCTCGGGGCGCTCGGGGCCGGGGCGACCGTGCGCGGTGCGGTCGGGCCGGTCGTGGCCGCCGTCGCCTCCCGGGGCACCCCACGGACCGCGCGGGCCCCAGGCGTGCGGGCCGCCGCGGCCGAACGGTCCATCGCCCCAGGGGCCGGGCGGCCGGCGGCGCGACTGATCGCGGCGCACCGCCATGAGCGCGCTCTCGATGAGCGCGACCACGTCCGCTGACGGCGAACCCTGCTGAGCTTGACTCTCGTCATCCATGTATGTAACTATACATTTACTTGTCAAGATACATGCAAATAGGAAGGGGTCCCCGATGACGAACATCGACGACTCGAACAACACCCCTGCCTCGACCCCGCCCGGATACTGGTTCGGCGAGATCGAGAGCCGGCTGCGCGACCGCATGCGGGACGCGCTGGCCGAGCAGGACCTCCGCCGCGGCGGCTGGCGCCTGCTCCACTCCCTCTCCGAGGGCCCGGCGACCGCCGCCGAGCTCGCGGACCGGCTCCCCCGCGGGCGTCGTGGCCACGGTCGCGGACGCGGACGCGGACACGACGGTTTCGGCCGCGGTCGCGATCACGATCGGTCCGGTGTGCCGGAGCGCGGTGAGCGCGGTGAGCGCGGCGAGCGCGGTCATGGCCGCGAGGGCTTCGGCCGCGCCGGGTTCGACCCGCGCGAACGCGGCGGCTTCGACCCGCGCGAACGCGGCGGCTTCGACCCGCGCGAACGCGGCGGGCGCCACCCGCACCCATCCCAGCGCTCCCAGGGCGCCTGGACCTACAGCCGCGAGACGTGGCGCGCCGAGCGCCCGTTCGGCCCGGGAGGTGGTCGCCGCGACCACCACGGCGCCGACGCTCACGCCGAGGCCCACGCCGAGGCCCACGGCCACGACGAGCACCACGGCCACGAGCACCACGGCCACGACGGCCGCGAGGCCGCCTTCGAGCGCGGCTTCGAGCGCGGGTTCCTGCGCGGCACCGCCGCTGCACCCGCCTTCGGTGGCCCGTTCGGTGGTCCCTTCGGAGGCCCCTTCGGAGGCCCCGGCGGCTTCCGCGGCGGACGCGGCTTCGGCCCGCACCACGGGCACCGCGGTCACGGCGGCCCCTACAGCCGCTGCGACGGCGACCGTCGCACGGCGCGCATCGAGCGCATCCTCGCCGACTTCACCGAGCGCGGCTGGGTCTGGTTCGACGGCGACCGCGCCACCCTGACCGACGAGGGCCGCGCCGCCCACGACGCGGCGTTCGCCCGGGTGCAGGAGGTGCGCGAGACACTCGCCGACGGCATCTCCCCCGAGGACTACGCCACCACCCTGGCCACCCTCGAGACGATGGCCCGCAACCTGGGCTGGGAGCCGCGGGAGCAGGGTCAGGCCGACGAGCCGGGCACGCCCGCGGAGCCGGGTCAGCCCGAGCAGAGCTGAGCACCGACGGCTCCACTGAACACCTCAGGTGGAACGACACGAGGCCGGGGCGCGCGAGCGTCCCGGCCTCCGTCGTGTGCGGCTGAAGGCCGCGGCAAACATCACCCCACTCGCCGACGCCGCCTCCGCACGATCGCCATCCCCATCATCCCCGCACCCGCGACCAGCACCGCCAGCGCAGACGCGGCGACGGCCGCGCCTCCCGTCGCCGAGCCGGTCGCGGCGAGTTCGCCGGTCGCGATGCCCGCGACCGCAGCGCCGTCGCCTCCCGCAGCGCCCGCACCTTCGCCGGTCTCCGCTCGCGGAGCCCACGACGCCGAGAAAGTCTGGGCCGCCATGAGCGGCTGGAGGGCATCCCGCACCGCGTCGTCGGCGAAGAGGGTGCGCATCGCGCCGTCGTCGAGGCCGTTGGCGACGGCGGCCATGATCATCGACTGGTCGAGCGAGAGGTAGCGCTCGGCGATGCGGCCGCTGTGCACGGCGACCGCGTCGTAGAAGCCGCCGGGGCCGTAGGCGCCGAGGTTCTGCTCGATGCCGCGCAGGTTCTCCACCGCGCCGCGGGCGTCGTAGCCGAGTGCGAGGAACGACGCGTGCGGCGTCACCACGCCGTCACCGTAGGTCGGCGCCGGGTTCGTGCCGCGCGCGGCGGTCGGGCAGCCGGCGAAGGGGAGGTCGACATCGGTGTTCTCCTGGTCCGAGAAGTAGCCGTCGGCACGCATCCCGGCGGCGTCCACCCCGTACTCGCGGTAGCCGCCGTCGGGGTTGCTCGCGGGCGAGAATCCCCAGTATCCGTAGCCGGCATCCTGACCGTGCTTCTCCTGCACGGCGACCGTGACGGGATGGTTCACGCCCCACGAGGTCGGACCCCAGGTCTCCTCGGGCACCAGGAGGTCGGGCATGAGCGCCTCGAACATGCTGCCGCCCCAGCTCGGCACGAACTGCATGCCATCGGAGGTGTACGCGCCCTCGTACACGGTGAGGCCGTCGTAGACGCGGTTCTCGCCGACGGGGCTCTGCTCCTGCCAGGAGTAGTCGCAGCCGGCGGGCATGGTGCGGAAGGTGCCGTACAGCCCGGACGGCGGGATCTGCCCGTTGACGATGCCGAGGTAGGTCGCGATGCGGCTCTCGCTCACGGTCGTGTCGTACCAGTGGCAGGTGTAGAAGACGTTCGGGCCGGATCCCGAGAACGGCGCGCGCTCGGTGGCGCAGGTGTCGCCGGGCTGCGCCTCCCAGAAGCCGCCCTTGTTCGTGCCGGCCGGAAGGGCGGGGTTGTACGGGGTCGGGTCGAAGAAGACGCCGAAGTCCATCGAGTCGTACAGCGCGCGGGCGCGATCGGTCAGTGTCGGCTCGCCGTTCGCGACCATGCGCAGTGCCGCCGCGAGCCAGCCGTTGTCGACGGTGCTGAGGAAGGGATGGACGACCGAGCCGTCCTCCGGCCACGTGGTCAGCATGCGGCCGTCGGCGGGCGAGTACCAGTTGTAGAACATCCCGCTGGCGGCGTTGCGCTCGAGGTGTTCGAGCGTGCCGACGGTGGTCGTCAGCCGCGTGCGGGCGTCGTCGACGGAGATGATCCCGAGTCCGCGGGCGGCGAGGGTCGACCAGAGGTAGCCGCCGATGTTGGTCGGCGAGGTGTGGCCGCTGACGGAGGCGGGATCGAGCGCGCCGTCGATGTTGTCGGCGGGGAGACCGACGGCGGGATCGGTCATCGCGTCGAGCGAGCGCCAGATGTCGGCCGCCCAGCGCCGGAGGTCGGCGGCGTAGGGAGCGGCGTCGCCGGAAGCGGGGCCATGGGTGTCGACGGAGATGGCCGAGACAGCGGCGGCCCCGGCCGGCCCCGGAGGTGCGGCGGCTGCCGGAGCGGCTGCCGACCCCGCTGGTGCGGCCGCCGCCGGAGCGGCGAGAGCGACGGCGCCGACGAACGCGGCGGCGAGAGCGGTTCCGCCGGCACGCAGCGCGCGGCGGGAGAGGTGAAGGGGCATCATCGTCCTTTCGCCGACATCCCGACGGCTGTGTGCGGGATGGCGGGCGGTCACGGTTTCGAGCGAGTGTATGCGCATACATAGCGATGCGCAAGCACGTATGTCCTGCTGTGCCCGCGCATCCCCGGGCTAGGGTGGACGCACCGAACCAGGGGGAGGATCGATGCAGCCGTCCGACGAGCAGGTCGCCGCGATCGACGCGGCGGCCGAGGTGATGCGCAACGCACCGGACAGTTTCGCGGCGATGGACGGGCTCTGGCGCGCGGTCTACGCGCTGCCGAGCTGGGCCTTCATCGCGCGCGGGACGGACGACGCGCCGACGCCATTCGTCGGCGAGCTCGACGCCGGGCCGATGGTCTTCGCCTTCACGACGCTCGGGCGGGCGCGGGAGGGCGCGCTGAGCGCGGGACTGGATGACGAGGCCGCCTCGAAGGTGCTGTCGGTGCCGCTGCCGGGCGCGATCGAGTGGCTCGCCTCCTTCGCCGCGTCGGGTGTGCGCGGCGTGGTGTTCGACCTGCCGCGGTTCGGGTACTTCGCTCCGCTGCAGAACCTCCTCCCGATGCGCGACCACATGGCGGCCACCCCGCCGGCGTGAGGCGGGCCGCCGCCCGGGTCTGCCGAGCCCCCGCCCGACCCCACCCGGCTCCGCCCGCTCCACCGAGCCCGCCCTGTCTCACCCGGCTCCGCCCGGTTCCCCTCCCAGCACCCGCGCCTAGGATGGGACGCATGACGCCAACCCGTGAAGAGGTCGTGCTGCTGGCCGAGGACGGGACGCCGATCGGGACGGCCGACAAGGCCACCGTGCACACCACCCAGACGCCGCTGCACCTGGCGTTCTCGTGCCACCTCTTCGACGGCGAGGGGCGCATCCTGGTCACCCGTCGCGCGCTCGGCAAGGCCACCTGGCCGGGCGTCTGGACCAACTCGTTCTGCGGGCATCCCGGCCCGGGCGAGTCCATGGAGGACGCGGTCGCCCGACGCGCCGCCGACGAGCTCGGCACGACGATCGAGAACCTGGTCGTCGCGCTGCCCGACTTCCGCTACCGCGCGGTCGACGCGTCGGGCATCGTCGAGTACGAGATCTGCCCCGTCTACACCGCGACCGTCGCCTCGCCGCTCTCCCCGTCGGCCGCCGAGGTCGCCGAGTGGGAATGGGTCGACGCGCGCACGCTGCTCTCCGCCGTGGAGGCCACACCCTGGGCGTTCAGCCCGTGGCTCACCCTCCAATTGCCGGCCCTCTACGCCGACCCGGACGGCGAACCTTCGGGCCAGCTGTGAGAACGGCTCATATTTTCCACTTGTGAAATCACCTGTGGATAACTCCCGTAGCGCATGCCGTGGCGCGAATACCTTCGTGCACGCACGGTGTGCGGCGGGAGACCGCCCCGTGTTTGACGTCGAGTGCACTCGAAGGAGCATGCTGGGATCATGAACTCCACCTCCAGCGCTCCCGTCGCCGTCGTCACGGGCACCTCCACCGGCATCGGACTCGAGACGGCGGTCGCCCTCGCCCGCGGCGGCTGGGACGTCGTCGCCACCGTCCGCGACGTCTCCCGCGCCGACCGCCTGCGCGACGCGGCCGCAGCCGCCGGGGTCTCCGTCGACATCCGGGCGCTGGATGTGACCGACGGCGCGGCCTCCGCAGCCCTCGTCGAGCAGGTGGTGGCCGACCGCGGTCGCCTCGACGCCCTGGTCAACAACGCCGGCGCAGCCGCCCTCGGCACCGCCGAGACGATGGGCATCGACCGCATCCGCGCTGCGATGGAGGTCAACTTCTTCGGCGTCGTGCAGCTGACACAGGCGGCGCTGCCCGCACTGCGCGCCTCCCGCGGCCGCGTGGTCACCGTGTCGAGCGTCGGCGGCATCGTCGGCCAGCCCTTCAACGACGCGTACTGCGCCGCCAAGTTCGCGGTCGAGGGCTTCATGGAGAGCCTCCACCCGGTCGCCGCCGCCCAGGGCGTCGCGGTCATCGTGGTCGAGCCCGGCGCCGTCGCGAGCGAGTTCGTCGCCAACGCCACCGAGGGCCGGGATGCCGCCCTCGCCGACGCCGGACCGTACGCCCCGCAGCTCGCCGCCTACCTGGAGCGCACCGCCGGCGCGTTCGCCGCGGCGCAGCAGCCCGCGGACGTCGCCGCCGTGATCGAGCGGGTGCTGACGGAGGCGGAGCCGCCGTTCCGCGTGCAGACGTCGGACGCCGCGCGTGCGTTCGTCGGCATCAAGCTGGCCGACCTGGACGGCTCCGCCGTCACCGGGGCGACCGCGGGGTGGGTCGCGTAGGGAGCTGTCGCCGCATCCAGTGGTCGCGACATGCCGTGCGGGAGGCTGCGCTGACGGCGCGTTGTGACGACTGGTGGGGAGCGGGCGATCCGGTGGTCGCAACACGCCGCGTGGGAGCACGAGCTGACGGCGAGTTATGACGACTGAAGTCACGGGGTGGCAACCAGACGGTGGCGCGCACCCGCCGCATCCAGCGACCACGTGACGCGATCCACTGGTCACGTGACGCGATCCACTGGTCACGTGGCGCATCTAGTGGTCGCAACACTCTGTGCGGGAGCAGGAGCTGACGGCGAGTTGTGACGACTGGAGTCACGGGGTGGCAACTAGATGGTGGCGCCCGCTTGCCGCATCCATTGGTCACGTGGCGCGATCCACTGGTCACGCGACGGGATCGACTGGGCACGTTGCGCATCTAGCGGTCGCACCATGCCGTACGGGCGCCCGCGCTGGCGGCGCGTTGCGACAGCTGGATGGGAGCGGGCGATCCAGTGGTCACGACACGCCGTACGGGAGCCCGCGCTGGCGGCGCGTTGCGACAGCTGGATGGGAGCGGGCGATCCAGTGGGCGCGACACGCCGCGTGCGCGCCGGCGCTGGCGCTGCCGCTGGTAGCGCATCGTGGCGGGTGGATGGGAGCGGGCGATCCAGTGGTCACGACACGCCGTACGGGAGCCCGCGCTGGCGGCATGTTGCGACAGGTGGATGGGAGCGGGCGATCCAGTGGGCGCGACACGCCGCGTGCGCGCCGGCGCTGGCGCTGCCGCTGGTAGCGCATCGTGGCGGGTGGATGGGAGCGGAGGATCCAGTGGTCGCGACATGCCGCGTGCGCGCCCGCGTTGGCGGCGTGTTGTGACGGATGGATGCGCGCGGGCAGCAGCGGGCGCGGCCAGGCCGCAGGGCGCGGCGGCGCCCCTACCCGGTGCGGGTCGCGGTGATGTGCTGCTCCAGCCACCAGGTGCGGCCCTCGTCGTCGGAGACCCAGCCGTCCCACTCGAAGGAGTCGGCGGTGATGGCGGAGAAGTTCCAGCGGATCGGGCGGCCGTCGGTCTGGGTGCCGTCCTGGCGGATCCCGTCGCGGTGGCCGGAGGCGACGAGGGTGCAGAAGTCACCGGCGACAGCGCCGAACCAGCTCACCCGCCATGCGCCGAGAACGGGGTCGTACACGCGGACGGTGGTGCCCTTCGACTCCGTGCGGGAGGGGTCGGCCGCGGTCGGGGCGACCAGCACATCCTGAACGGCGCGGCCGCCGAGCGTGTAGGCGAACAGCCAGTCCGTCGTGAACTCGCTCCACGCTCCGGACTCCTCGTCGAGGAACCGGCACTCGGCGCGCCAGCTGCCCACCAGCTGGCCGAAGAGGTGCATCCGCTGCGGCCTCACGGGAGTGGGCCCCGGCGCGATCAGCGCGCTCGCGAACTCGGCGTCGGTCGTCTCGCTCATGGGGCGCCTCTCGGGTCGTTGGTCAGCTGGACGGGCGCCCGGCCTCGGTGGCGGACACGTCGGTCCGGTGGAAGTTGAGGAAGGAGCGCGACGCCGTCGGCCCGCGCTGGCCCTGGTAGCGGGAGCTGTACTCGCTCGACCCGTAGGGCTTCTCGGCCGGCGAGGTGAGCCGGAAGAAGCACATCTGGCCGATCTTCATGCCCGGCCAGAGCTTGATCGGGAGGGTCGCGACGTTGCTGAGCTCGAGCGTCACGTGACCGGAGAACCCGGGGTCGATGAACCCGGCGGTCGAGTGCGTCAGCAGGCCGAGGCGCCCGAGCGAGCTCTTGCCCTCCAGGCGGGCGGCGACGTCGTCGGGCAGGGACACCAGCTCGTACGTCGACCCGAGCACGAACTCGCCGGGGTGCAGGATGAACGGCTGGTCCGCCTCCACCTCGACGAAGCGCGTCAGCTCGGGCTGGTCCTCCGACGGGTCGATGAACGGGTACTTGTGGTTGTCGAACAACCGGAAGAACCGGTCCAGCCGCACGTCGATGCTCGACGGCTGCACCATCGAGGGGTCGAACGGCTCCAGGCCGATCCGTCCGGCGCCGAGCTCGGCCTTGATGTCGCGATCGGAGAGAAGCACGATCTCAGCTTATCGGGTGCCGGTCGGCCGGGACACGGGCGTTGCGCCGCCATCCCGGCCGACCGGAGGCACGGTCACCGGACCTCGAACGCCGCCGTCAGGAGGTCCTCGGTGCGCGACGACGAGCCGACGAGCAGCTCGAACGCCCCGGGCTCGACCCGGCGTACGCCGGCCGCATCCACGATCGAGCACTCCGCGACGGGGAGGGTCAGCTCCACTCGGGCGGACTCCCCCGGCGCGAGGTCGAGCTGGCGGTACGTCTTCAGCTCCCGGTCGGTCCAGCTCACGCTGGTGACCGCGTCGCGCACGTACACCTGCACGGTCTCGCGGACGGGCCGGTCGCCCGTGTTGCTCACGGTGACCTCGGCCACGATGTCGTCGCCGACGCCGAGGCCGGTGCGCGCGAGCGCGAGGTCGGCGTACTCGACGGTCGTGTACGACAGGCCTTGGCCGAACGCCCAGGCGGGCGTCTGGGTGAGGTCGGCGTAGCGGTCGCCGTGCTGGCCGCGGATCTGGTTGTAGTACGTCGGCTGCTGGCCGACGTGGCGCGCGAACGAGATCGGCAGGCGGCCCGAAGGCTCGATGCGACCAGTGAGGAGCTCGGCCAGCGCCTGGCCGCCGAGCATGCCCGGGTTCGCCGCCCAGATGACGGCGGCCGCGTTCTCGGTCGACGCCGGGAGGACGAGCGGCTTCGACGCCAGCAGGATCACGACGACGGGCTTCCCGGTCGCGATCAGGGCGTCGAGCAGCGCGTTCTGGCCGCCGATCAGTTCGAGGGTCGCCGTGGAGCGGCCCTCGCCGATGAGCTCGATGCGGTCGCCGACCACGGCGACCACGACATCCGACTGCTCGGCGGCGGCCACGGCCTCGTCGATCAGCTGCTGGTCGGGCGCGCACGGCACCACGACCGGGGGCCGGGGCTGGCCGTCGGGGAACGTGCGCCCGTTCGGGTCGTCCTCGAGCGTGAGGATGTCGGCGCCGCGGGCGTACTGCACGCTGACACCCTCCAGCGCACGCAGCCCGTCGAGCACGGTGGTGATCATCTCGCGCGGCTGGCCGTCCAGCCAGCCGGCCTGACCCGACCCGCCCGCCCAGTCGCCGAGCTGCGTCTGCGCGTCGTCGGCGAGCGGGCCGACCAGCGCGACGCGCACGGGCGCGGATGCGGTCGCCGCCAGCGGCAGCGTCCCGTCGTTCTCCAGCAGCACGAGCGAGCGGCGCGCGACCTCGAGGTTGAGGGCGGCGTGCTCCGCGCTGCCGACCACGGAGTCGAGGTCGGCGGAGGGGAGGCGCGGGTCCTCGAAGAGCCCGAGGTCGAACTTGAGGGTCAGGATGCGCCCGACCGCCGCGTCGAAGGCGTCCTCGGCGAGCAGCCCCTGGGCGACGGCCTCCAGCGCACCCTCATAGAAGAGAGGAGTGGTCATGACCATGTCGTTGCCCGCCGTCACGGCCGCGGCGGCCGCGTGCGCGTAGTCGGGCTGGACCTTCTGCTCCCAGACCATGCGGCCCACGTTGTCCCAGTCGGTGATGAGGGTGCCGGTGTAGCCCCACTCGCCGCGGAGCACCTCGCTGAGCAGCCAGTCGTTGACCGTGATCGGCACGCCGTCGGTGCTCTGGTAGCCGAGCATGAAGGTGCGGCAGCCCGCGCGGGCCACGCGCTCGAACGGCGGCAGGAACCAGCTGCGGAGCTTGCGCCGGGAGATGTCGGCCTCGCTCGCGTCGCGGCCGCCCTGCGTCTCCGAGTAGCCGGCGAAGTGCTTCGCCGTCGCGAGGATCGCGGTCGGGTCGTCGAGGCCGTCGCCCTGGTAGCCGCGGACCATCGCGCTCGCGAGCTCGCCGATGAGGAACGGGTCCTCGCCGAACGTCTCGCTGACGCGTCCCCAGCGGAGGTCGCGCGCGATGCACAGCACCGGCGAGAAGGTCCAGTGCACACCCGTCACGGCGACCTCTTCGGCCGTTGCGCGGGCGACGCGCTCGATCAGCTCCGCATCCCACGACGCGGCGAGGCCGAGCTGGGTGGGGTAGATCGTGGCGCCGGGCCAGAACGAGTGCCCGTGGATGCAGTCCTCGCCGACGAGCAGCGGGATCCGCAGGCGCGTCTCGGCCGTGAGCCGGTTCGCCTCCAGGATGCGCTCGGGGGACGTGTGGAGGATCGACCCGACGTGACGCCGCAGGACGTGGTCCCGCAGGTCGTCGCGCGCGTCGAGCTGGAGCATCTGCCCGACCTTCTCCTCCACGGTCATGCGGCCGAGCAGGTCGCGGACGCGCTCCGCGGTCGTCAGCGACGGATCCTGGTACGGGGCGATGCCCGCGTGCGCGGCGTCCGTCGTCGGCAGTGTCGATGTCATTCAGTGGCGCCTTCCGCCGCGGGCCCGTTGGACGGGGAGGAGGTGGAGGCAGACGGGGCCGATGACCCCGTGCGCACCTGGGTGACGGTCGCGTTGATGTTGAGACCCTTCTTCTTCATCGCGCGGGCGCGCTCACCGGCGGAGCGCAGGCGCGGGTTGACGTACTCGTCGATGCCGAAGTTGACGAGCGAGAGCGCCACGCCGAGGATCGCGATGCAGAGACCGGCGGGGACGTACCACCACCAGTAGTCCGGGAACGCGTTGTTCTGCTGCGCCCAGAAGAGCACCGTTCCCCAGTTGAGGTTCGACACCGGGATGACGCCGATGAACGCCAGCGTGGTCAGGCCCAGGACGGCGGCCGTCATGGTGCCGACGAAGCTGGAGGCGATGAGCGCCATCAGGTTCGGCAGCATCTCGACCAGGATGATGCGGTACAGCGGCTCGCCGTTGGCGCGGGCGGCCTGGATGAAGTCGCGGTTGCGCAGCGACATGGTCTGCGCGCGCAGCACGCGCGCACCCCAGGCCCAGCCCGTGAGACCGAGCACGGCGGCGATGACGACCAGAGGCGGGTCCTCGAACTGCGAGGCGATGATGATCATCAGCGGCAGGCCGGGGATGACGAGGAACACGTTCGACAGCGCGGACAGCGCCTCGCTCTTCCAGCCGCGCAGATAGCCGGCGGTCACACCGACGGCGATCGCGACGACGGTCGCCATGATCGTCGCCAGGAACCCGACGACGAGCACGCCGCGGGTGCCGTAGACGAGCTGGCTGAACACGTCCTGCCCGATGTGGGTCGTGCCCAGCAGGTGCTGGAACGACGGCGGCTGCAGGGTGGCGTCGAGGTTCTGCGCCTGGGGGTCGTACGGGGCGATCAGCGGCGCGAAGATCGCGACGAGGATGAACACCCCGAGGATGATGAGGCCCGTGGCGGACTTCGGGTTGCTGAACATCGCGAGCGAGACCTTCAGCTGGGACCAGAAGGTCTTCCGCTCCGGGGTGTGCTCGGGGGAGTTCTGCGGCCGGCCGGCCAGCACGGCCGCGGTCTCGGGGGCGCCGACGCCCACGTGGTGCGTGAGTGCGGGTGCGCTCTCGGCGGGGACGGTCTTCTCGGCGGGGGTTGTCATGATCAGGCCTCCGTCTGACGGGTGCGCGGGTCGAGGATGGCGTAGGCGATGTCCGCGATGATGTTCGCCACCAGCACGGCCAGGACCAGCACGAGGAAGATGCCCTGCATCAGCGCGTAGTCCTTCGCGTTGGTCGCGTTGAGCAGCAGCAGGCCGATGCCCGGGTAGGAGAAGACCATCTCCATCACGAGCGTGCCGCCGACGATGAAGCCGAGCGCGAGGGCGAAGCTCTGGATCTGCGGGAGCACCGCGTTGCGGGCGGCGTAGCGCCACAGCACGCGCCGGTTGGGCATGCCCTTGGCCTGCGCGACCGTGATGTAGTCCTCGTCGAGCACCGTGAGCATCATGTTGCGCATCCCGAGCACCCAGCCGCCGAGCGAGACGACCACGATGGTCAGCACCGGGAGGACGGCGTGCGAGACGACCTCGGAGATGAACTCCGCGTTCCAGCCGGGCTCCACTCCCACCTCATAGGCGTGGCCGGCCGGGAACCAGCCGAGCGTGGTGGAGAAGATCGCGATGAAGATCAGGCCGAGCCAGAAGTAGGGGATCGTGCCGAGGAAGGTCGTGACCGGGACGAACAGGTCCAGGCGGCTGCCGCGCTTCCAGCCGATCACCGCGCCGAGGCCGGTGCCGATGGCGAAGGAGATGATCGTGGCGACGCCGACCAGGCCGAGCGTCCACGGCAGGGCCGAGGCGATCGCCTCCCCCACCGGAGCCATGCCGGTGGAGATCGAGATGCCGAGGTTGCCGTGCAGCAGCATGTTCCAGTAGTTGACGTACTGGTCCCAGAGCGGCACCGACTTGTCGAGGCCGAAGAGCGCGCGCAGCGCCTTCTCGGCGTCCGGCGTCAGCTGCCCCTGGCTCCGCGCCATGAAGGAGTCGACCGCGTCGCCCTTCATCAGGCGGGGCAGGAAGAAGTTGACGGTGATGGCGGCCCACAGCGTGAACAGGTAGAAGGCCACGCGGCCGCCGATGAAGCGCCACGGGACGCGCGTGCGGCGGCGCTCCGTGCCGGTGGCGGTCGTGCCGACGAGGGTCGGATCGACGGGGGCCTGCGATTCGGCGCTCACTGCGCACCTCCCGAAGTCTGTGCCGACAGTTCCCGGAAGTGCTTCTCGGGGTCGGGCGAAGCGGCGCGCAGCTCGCGCGTGTACGGGTCCTGCGGGCGCAGGATGACGTCGTCGGCCGTGCCGCGCTCGACGACCTTGCCCTGGTTGAGCACCATGATCTCGTCGCTGAAGTGCCGTGCCGTGGCCAGGTCGTGGGTGATGTAGAGCACGCCGAGCCCTTCCTCGCGCTGGAGGTCGGCGAGCAGGTTGAGCACGCCGAGGCGGATCGACACGTCGAGCATCGAGACCGGCTCGTCGGCGACCAGGAGGGCCGGGCGGGAGGCCAGGGCGCGGGCGATGGCCACACGCTGACGCTGGCCGCCGGAGAGCTCGTGCGGGCGGCGGTCGATCACGGCGTCCGCGTCGAGGCGCACGCGGAGCAGCAGGCGCCGCACCTCGTCGTCGACCTCGCGCTTGGGGACGACGTTGTCGAGCCGGAGCGGACGCTCGATGTGGTGGCGGATCGAGTGGGACGGGTTGAGCGACGCGAACGGGTCCTGGAACACCATCCTCAGCTGCTGGCGGTAGCGCCGCAGGCCTCGCCCGCCGCGCGGGATCGGGACGCCGTCGAGCAGGATCTCGCCGCGCGTGGGGGTCTCCAGCTGGGTGAGGATCTTCGCGATCGTCGACTTGCCGCTGCCGGACTGGCCGACCAGGCCGAGCGTCTGGTGCGAGCCGAGGGTGAAGCTCACGTCGTCGAGGGCCTTGAGCTGGCCGGACCCGCGGACGTTGTAGATCTTGGTGACGTTCTTGAACTCGAGGGTCGTCATCGCGCGACCACTCCTCTCTCTCCGGTCAGACGCGGGAAGGAGGCGAGCAGCTTGCGCGTGTACTCGTGCTGCGGGTCGTTCCAGATGCGTTCGGCCGTGGCCAGCTCGATGATCTCGCCCTCGCGCATGATCGCGATCCGGTCGCTGATCTCCAGCAGCAGGGGCAGGTCGTGGGTGATGAAGACGACGGAGAAGCCGAACTCGTGGCGGAGCTGGGAGATCTGTCGCAGGATCTCGCGCTGCACGAGCACGTCGAGCGCGGTGGTCGGCTCGTCCATCACCATCAGCTGGGGGCGCAGTGCGAGCGCCATGGCGATCATGACGCGCTGGCGCATGCCGCCGGACAGCTCGTGGGGGTAGGAGCGGACGCGCTGGCCGCCGACCTTCACGATCTCCAGGAGCTCGACGACGGCCTTGCGGCGCTCCGTGCGGTTCATGTCGGGCCGGTGCACTTCGAAGACGTCCTCGAGCTGCGAGCCGATCGTCGCGACCGGGTTGAGGGCGTTCATCGCGCCCTGGAAGACCATGGAGATCTTGTCCCAGCGGAACCGGCGCATCTGCTCCACGCCGAGGGAGTTGATGTCGACGTCGTCGCCGCTCTTGTCGTGGAAGACGACGCTGCCGTCGGTGATGACGGCCGGCGGCCGGAGGAGCCGCTGCACGCCGTAGGCGAGCGTGGTCTTGCCGCAGCCGCTCTCGCCGGCGAGGCCGACGATCTCGCCGCGCTTGATGTCGAGGGTGACGTTCTTCACCGCCTGGACCGGCGGATCCACGTCGTACACGACCGAGAAGTCGCGCACAGAGAGAAGGGAGTCTGTCATGAGTACGTCGCTTTCGTGCTGACCGCGAAACGTCCGGGGCGGAGGCGGGGTCGAAACCGTCTTCCGCCCCGGACGCAGTGGGGGGTTACTTGCTCGCGGGCTTCAGCTTCATGATCACCTGCACGGCCCAGGGCTGGGTCGGGTCGGCGGTCGCGTACTGGTCGCTCTCGCTCGGCCACCCGGTGTACTTGCGGGTGTTGTACTCACCGAGCTGCGGGTGGGTGCCGATCGCGATGGCCGGCACGTCGTCCACGAAGATCTTCTGGATCTTGTCGAGGGCGGCGGTGCGGGACGCGTCGTCGGACGCCTGCGCGTACTCCTTGAGGAGGGCGGTCGCCTCCGGGTTGTTGTAGCGCCCGAAGTTGTCGGCGACCTTGCCGTCGGCGGCCTGGTCGAGGTAGGCGCCGTTCATGACGTCGTCGTAGATGTGCCACGGGTTCGAGCCGGAGCCGGTCCAGTGCAGCACGGCGTCGAAGTTGCCCGTCGCCACGTTGGTGGTCCAGGTGTCGGCGTCCGGGGTGGCGACCTTCGCATCGGCGCCCAGGGTGTTCTTGACCTGCGTGGCGACCAGCTGGATGCCGGTGACGTAGTCGTTCCAGCCCTGCGGGTCCTGCAGGGTGAAGGAGACCGGGTTGCCGGACGGGTCCATCAGGGCGCCGTCCTTCCAGGTGTAGCCGGCGTCGGTGAGGACCTTCTTGGCGCCGTCGACGTCGACCTTGAAGTTCTGGTCCTTGTAGTCCGGGGCGATGTACTGGTCACCGGTCGGCTGCGGGATGCCGGTCACGTTCTTCAGCTCGGGGCCGGCGTTGCTGCGGGCCTTCTCGGCGTGAGCCTTGCGGTCGACGACCATGTTGACGGCCTTGCGGAACGCCACGTTGTCGAACGGGGCCTTGGTCGTGTTGACCACGATCATGTCCGGGCTCAGGATGTTCGCGCCCCAGAAGACGTTGTGCTTCGGGTCCTTGTCGACGTAGTTCTTCTGGTAGTCCGTGATGAAGATCTGCGCCCAGTCGGTCTCGCCGTTCTGGAGGCCGCGGAGGAGGCCGGTGTTGTCGTTGTACTCGAGGTACTTCAGCTCGGGCACGGGGACCTTGCCGCCCCAGTAGTCGGTGCGCGACTTCAGCACCACGCCCTGCGACGAGAAGGTCTTGATCGTGTACGGACCGGTGCCGACCGCGTCCTTGACCGCATCCTTCGTCGGGTCGGCGATGTCCTTCCACTGGTGCTCGGGCACGATGGCCGTCTGGAGCACGTCGCCCTGCTTGACGAACTTCGACTCGGAGAAGCTGAGGACGACGTTGCCGCCGTCCTTCTTCACGTCGGAGAGCTTCAGGCCGGCGAGGTCGAGGGCCGGGGTGTTCTTGATGAGGTTGAAGGTGAAGACGATGTCGTCGGCCGTGAACGGCTTGCCGTCGCTCCACTTGACGTTCGCGCGGGGCGTGACCGTCAGCTGCGTGTAGTCGGAGTTCCACTCGACCTTCGACGCGAGCCACGGGGTGGTCTCGTTCTTGCCGACCGGGTTGACCATGGCGAGCGGCTCGAAGATCATCCGGTTGTAACCGAGCGACTGGCCCGAGCCGGTGCTGATGAACGGGTTGTTGATCTGCGTCGCGAGAACGGCGGAGCCGTCCGGCTTGGCGATCGTGAGCGATCCGCTCGACGCGTTCGATCCGCTGCTCGAGCATCCCGTCAGCGCCAGCGCGCTGATGGCGATGACCGCGGAGCCCGCGATCAAGAGCTTCCTAAGCCTCATTGCTTCTCCTTCGTGACGGCACAGTCCTTGTGCCTGGTGGTGCAGGGGTGTTTGGTGAACATAACTTGCTTACTGGTCAGAAAGCAAGTTAGCGTGAGATTACTGGGTGGTAAGCTGCCACGCAAGATCGAGCGAAAGAAGATGCGGGATGGCCACCACCGCCGGCACGGCCAACCCGCGCCCCGAGACCGAGCGCAAGCGCAAGGACATCCTCCGCGCGGCGGTCGAGGTCTTCGGCACCAAGGGCTCCACCAACGGCACCCTCGCCGACATCGCCGAGCAGGTCGGGATGACCCATGCCGGCGTGCTGCACCACTTCGGCTCCAAGCAGAACCTGCTCCTCGAGGTCATCGAGTTCCGCGACCAGGACGACGTCGCCCACCTGGCCGACCGACACATCCCCGGCGGGCCCGAACTCTTCATGCACCTGGTCGGCACGGCCCTCCGCAACGCCCAGCGCCCCGGCATCGTGCAGGTCTACACCGTGCTCTCCGCCGAGTCGGTGACCGACGAGCACCCCGCCAGGAGCTACTTCGAGGACCGCTACCGGACGCTGCGCAGCGAGATCGGCGAGGCTTTCCGGGAGCTCTGCGAGCAGGAGGGCGTCACCGACCCCCGGTCGGTCGACAAGGCGGCCGCCTCCATCCTCGCCGTCATGGACGGCCTCCAGCTCCAGTGGCTGCTCGAACCCTCGTCGATCGACCTCGCCGGCGCCAGCGAGTACGCCATCCGCGCGATCGTCAACGGCGTGCTCCACCCGGGTCCGGAGCTGACCACGTACGTGCGCGAGGCCTGAGGCCCGCCGAATCCATGGATCGCGGAGCCGACGTGCCGGAGGACGCCGCGACGGGGATCCTGTTGTCGCGCGCGTACTTCGACGACCTCGTCGCGCCCCTCCTCGCGGCGCGGCTTCCCGGCCTCCCCGTCGCCGCCGGCCGTCTCGGATCGGGTTCGGACGTCCTCGGCTTCGACGACGCCGTCTCCCGCGACCACGACTGGGGCCTCCGGCTCAGTCTCTTCGTCCCCGCCGACGCGGTCGCGGGCGTCTCTGCGCTGCTCGACCACGACCTCCCGGACACCTTCCGGGGGCTCCCCACCCGGTTCGCCTTCACCGGCGAGAGCCGCGCGGACCATCACGTCGAGGTGACGACGGTGACGGAGTTCGCCGTCGCCCGCCTCGGCTTCGACCCGCGCGCGGGCATCGGAGTGGACGACTGGCTCTCCGTCTCCGGCCAGGCCGCCCTCGAGGTGACCGCCGGCCCGGTCTTCACCGACCCGACCGGCGAGCTCGCGGCGGTGCGCCACGCCCTGGACTGGTACCCGGACGACCTCTGGCGGTACGTCCTGGCGTGCGACTGGGAACGGATCGGCCAGGAGCTCCCGCTGATGGGCCGAGCGGCGGAGGTCGGCGACGACACCGGCGCGCGCATCATCGCCGCCCGGCTGTCCCAGATCGCCATGCACCTCGCATTCCTGCTCGAACGCACCTGGCCGCCCTACGCGAAGTGGTTCGGCTCCCGCTTCGCGCAGTTGCCGAACGCGGGGCCCGTGGGCGAATCGATCGACACGGTGCTGGATGCGCGCGACCTCGCGACGCGGCATAGCGGACTCGGCCACGCCCTCCAGCTCCTCCTGGACCAGCAGAACGCGCTCGGCCTGACCGCGGTGGACGCCGCGCTCGTCCCATTCTGGGACCGCCCGCACCTGCACCCGGATCCGGCCATCGCGAACCAACTCCTCGACGGAATCGCCGACCCCGTCGTGCAGCGACTCCCCCGCGGACGCGGCTCGATCGAGCAGCGCACCGACAACGTTGCCGTGCTCACCAACCCGGAGGCACGGCGCAACGCGGTCGACGAGTTTGGCCACGGACGAACGACCGGGTAGTCTGGGCGGCAGTCCCGCCTCCCAGTGGATCACTGGGATCGAGGGCCACGCGAGTGTAGTTCAATGGTAGAACTTCAGCTTCAACAAGCCTGATTCACGCATCATCACTCGTCATCATCGATACTCGGGCTGACCGGGGCTTTGATGCGCAGATCCTTGGCCGTTTCATCACCGCAGTTCACGGGGATTCACGCGTCAAAACCGCCAATAAACTGCGCATGGGCCTAGTCTCGATCGCATGGCTGTCGAGTACAGGTTCGTCACGTATCACCCTGGCAATAAGAGCGACCGCGTAGACGAGAACATCACCGCAGAGCTCAACAAGTGGTCACGCCTCGGCTGGCAGATCAAGCAGGTCATTCGAGCCCAGGTTATTGGCCCGGTGAGCTTCGTCCTCGTGCGAGGTGATGAGCAGTAGCCCTTCCCCTGCAATGGGGTGGACTGGGGTACAGGGCATCAGGGTCGTGACGGTTCTGTTGTCGATGGGAATAGTTGTGTTATGCTTGTCATCGACAAGGCAACCGCCTCGTCAAACAACTACACAGAGGAGGTTCGCCCTATCGATAAGCGCATCAAGCCGCTTCTCGACAAGCTGGCAGATCAGGGATGGCGGATCGCTACCGTCAAAAAAGGCTGGATGTGCTATCCACCCGATGAGTCCCTGTCGGGGGTCTTGATCCATAAGACCTCGTCCGACCACAGATGGTATGCGAATACCCTCTCGCTGCTGAGGCAGCGCGGATACAACCAGTAAGCGGATGCTGTTGGGTGCGGGGGAAAGCAAGTTTGCAGACCAGCTTTCCCCCAAACCTAACACACATGCCTTGGCGAACATCCTCCGAAAATTGCAACCATCAAATTGGAGATCAGGAAGGAAATGCCCCTTATGACTAACTGGCAGGCCAGCGTCGCATTCATGAGCGCCCACCCGTTCACCGAAGACGCGGCCTTCGACACCATCGAGGCGCTGCTCACCCACGGCGCCGCGATGAGTGTCGAGCGCGACCTCTCGGGAGGGTCTGTCACCCTCTCCGTTGAGGCTGCGACGCCTTTGGACGCAGCCGCGGAAGCAACCCGTCTCGTCACATCTGCAGCCGAACCGATCCTTGGTTCGATCAGTGTGACCGGGATTGAGGTTCTTTCCGAGTCCGCAGTCGATGCTGAGCTTGCACGCCCTCTCTTCCCGGAGGTCGTCGGTTACGCGGAGATCGCTGACATGGCTGGTGTCTCTCGTCAGCGGGCGCGGCAGTTCGCATCCATCAGCGGGTTCCCCAAACCGGTCATAGAGACCGCTCAGGGCCCGCTGATGGGACGGCACGCTGTCGCCCGGTGGCTTGAAACCCGCAACACCAGCGGTGGCCGCCCGAAGAAGGCGATCGCCTAGCATCACCACACCCAACCTCATCCGCAAATGAGAATCGCACCCCCGTAGCTACGGCTTCGGGGGTGTTCTCGTGTCGGGGGTGGGGACCTATCCTGTCCTGGTGTCTGACTGGTCCCCTACCTCCTACGCGCGCCCGACCGAGTGGTTGCTGCGGGTGTCGGAGTCTCAGGTGCCGTACGCGGTCGTGAGGCGGTTCCTGAAGGGTGATCCGAACCGGCCCGAGGAATGGTTCCGGGTTGTCACGTATGCGCCCACGAGCGAGGCCAGGGAGCTGATCGGGTGGGTGCGATCGTTCGATCAGGCGTGTCAGTTGGGGTGGGACTACCGGATCGCGTTCGAGGAGTGGCGGCATCACATGGCTGCGCGGCGGACGGACAACAGTGTGATGGCTGCAGCGAAACCACCCGCCGGCGAGCTCGTGAAGTTCTGGCGCGAACACCGTCAGGGGTCATCATCATGATGATCACCATGATGATCCACCCCGATGCAAGTGAATCGCGTTTCGCTTGCATGTTCAGGGCGACGGTTCAAGTCCGCTTGACACCCGGATTGGGGTGAGGTCAGGGGGCAGACCGTGTAGGTATCCTCACGAAACATGAGCACCCCTCACCAACGGTTTCAGTCTCTCGACGGGCTCCGAGGTGTAGCAGCCGTCATCGTCGTCGGCTACCACGCACTCCTCATCGTCCCCGCCATGTCAACGATCTACGTCGACAAGACCAACCCCACCCTGTTCACCCCGGAATGGTGGCTGTACGCTACACCCTTGAGGTTGCTCCTCGCCGGCCATGAAGCCGTCCTGGTGTTCTTCGTCCTCTCCGGGTTCGTGCTCACCCTCCCCTTCCTCCACAAGCCACCCACCGGCCGGTCCACGCTCGCCTACTACGGGCGCCGCATCATTCGCCTCTACATCCCGGTCTGGTCGTCTCTGATCGTCGCCTTGGGCCTCGCTGTCCTGGTGCCCCGGCAACCTGGGCAGGGCTGGTTGGGATCTCACCACGCCCCCACCTTAGGGTCGTTCATCCACGACGCCGTCCTGCTGTTCGGCACATCGAACCTCAACAGCCCTCTGTGGTCCCTCACCTGGGAGGTCTGGTTCTCTCTCCTCATGCCGGTCATGTTCCTCCTCATCCGCTGGTTGCGGGCCGACCGGTGGTGGTGGGCGGCGATCCCGACCCTGATGGTCATCTCTGTGCTCTCCCGCTTCGACAACGTGCGCCACGCTCTCCCCGTCGCGTGGCTCACCGCCGACCTGTTGCAGTACCTCCCCGTATTCGGAATCGGCATGCTGATCGCGTTCAACCATGAACGCCTCACCACTGCAGCATCACGGGTGCGCACATGGTGGCCGCTCATCATCGGCGCCCTGCTCCTCACCATCTCCCCAAGCATGATCACCCCACCCGGATACGGTGTCCCGCAAGCGTTCGCCTACCTGCTCAGCCTCACCGGTGTAACGATGATCATCGTCCTCGCGTTCACCAGTCCCGCACGCCGGCCGCTCGAGGCCCGCCCGGTCCAGTGGGCAGGCTCACGGTCGTTCAGCCTGTACCTCATCCACGAACCGATCCTGGTCGCCACAGCCCTTCTCGTCGGTGCAGACGGGTGGTCATGGCTACTGATCGCCGCCGTGACCATCCCGGTGGTTCTTCTCGCGGCAGAGGGGTTCTACCGGGTCGTGGAACGCCCATCCATCGCCCTGTCCCGTCATGTCGGGCATGCCCTGAATGCACGAAAGACCCCCTCGGACCTGCCCGAAGGCAGACCCGAGGGGGCCAGTGTGATCATCTGAGTTTGGTCCCATCCCATGTGAGGATCGGAGAGAACTTGATCGTCCCGTTCGCCATCAGGACACCGATTGGTTTGTGCGGGTCGGTGAGGCCGATTGTTAGCTTGCCCATGGGCGAAGGCGATGCGCTGATCGGGTCGACCAGTGTCACTGCGAGTCTCCCCATGGGCGACGCCGCGATGGATGGGGCCGTGGGATCGGACAGGGTTACGGCGGCTCGACCCATTGGTGACGCACCGATAACGGCTGCGGCCGGATCAGCCAGCGTCACTCCGATGGTTCCCATGAACGACGCACTCAGGAGCGCAGCGCTAGGGTCCGACAGGGTCACGGAGGCTTGGCCCATCGCCGAGGCTGTGTAGACCATGGCCTACGGCTCCGCCTGGATGGCGACCGTCGTGCCGCCCGCCTTGAGGCCCGTGAAGGTGAAGGGCGACGTGACGCCCGCCTGGACGAGGCCGGCCGCGAGCTGGGCGTCCGTGGGGCTCGCCAGGGTGCTCTTGTAGGCGTTGTACGAACCGGCGCCGGGCACGGCCGCCCAGGAGACGGTCGCCTGCCCGTCGGACCCGCCCGCGGTGGTCGGGTTGATGCTGTTCTCGAGCGAGAGGGCGGGGGTGGCGAGCTGGGAGACCCACGGGCCGATGAAGTCGGCGCCGCCGACCTCGAATTGCAGGCTGTCCTGCCAGAACGGGGTCGCGTAGGAGCCCGTGTCGCCCTTGCCGAAGAGGGACACGTCGCCTGCCGTCGTGCCGAGGTTGGCGTTGCTGACGCTCGTGCTGTAGCCGGCCAACGGGGTGAGTGAGTCACCGGCGAAAAGGGCGCACTTGAGCGGGGCCGAGGCCCCGATGGTTCCGAAGACCTCGTAGCGGATCTCCTGCCCTGTCGGGAGGTTGAGGCCGCTGTTGAAGAGCGGCGTGGTGGTGCCGTTCTTGTCGATGAGGCGAAACTTGCCGGTGTTGGACATCTCGATCATGCACATGAGAGCGCCGGCCGTGTCGTTGAGACGCCAGATGTACGTCTCGGAGGCCGAGATCGCGTCGTACCATCCGTAGCCGCTGACGCCGAAGGTCGAGCCGACAGGAACGTTCAGGCCCGTCCAGCGCGCCGAGCATGTTGCACCTGCCGTGGGAGAGAACTTCCCGCTCTTGGAGCCGTGGGCGACATGGGTGTTGTCGACGACGACCGTGCCCTGGGGATTCGCGGAGAAGGGCTTGTCGCCGGAAGGGTTGATCGTCGTCACGGGCGAGCCGACGGCTCCACCGCTCTCGAAGCTCTGAACGTATCGGGTTGCCATGGGTTGCTCCTAGTTGGTGACGACTTGGAGGTCGGTCGATGTGGTTTCGGTGCCGCCGACGTACGTGCCGGCGCCGTGCTCTCCGCCCGACCATGTCCCGCCACGGAAGATGTGGAAGCCGGACACGAGCTGCTTGTTCGCGTCCACGGCCGGGGGTGGGTAGTTGTAGGTGTTGTGGCGGAGGATCTTGAACTTCGTGCCTGTGTCCATGCCGTCCCAGACAGGGTCGTAGATGTTCACGACGGCGCTGGGGCCGTCCGTATCGACGATCATGTTGACCTGATTCGCGTGGAACGTCGGGTTGACCATCGTGATGGTCCCGGTGACCTTCTCGAAGTTCGCCCCTGACTTCGCGTTGCCCGAGAACAGGCAGTCGATGTACGTCGGGTCGGACGAGAGGTAGTGAGCGACGCCGTGACCAGAGCCCGTGTTCAGGAACTGGCAGCGGATGTAGGTCATCGTCACCGACGAGTTGTTGCCGGTGTTCGACGCCGTGACGCCGATACCGTCGAACAGGGAGTCCTTCACGACGGTGCGGATCGAGTGGAAGTTGTTGAATTGGAACGTCTCACCGGGCGGGTACGAAGCGGAGCCCGGGTAGCCCTTCACCGTGAGGCGTTCGATCAGTGCGTCCGTGCACCAGTAGATGTTGATGCCGTTGTAGATGTGACCCTGCGCAGTCGCGATCAGCGTGAGGTCGGCGACGTACGCCTGCGTCGTCTGGACGATGCCACGGCCCAGGCGAAGAAACGTCTCCTGCACCGTTCCACTGTTCGCCGCTACCTGAGCATTCACCGCAGCCGCATGGGTCGACGAGTTGGGCTTCTGAGCGGTCGACCCGTTAACCAGCCCGATGAGCTTGCCACCGAAGTAGGTGTAGACGTTCCCACCCATGGAGAAGTCGCTGTCCTGGAAGGTGCCGCCCTCGAGGTCGATAACCGTATCCGTGGACAGGGCGTTGATCACCGACCGCAGCGACGGATACCCCGGAAGGGTGGAGATCCGAGTCGTCGCCACCGGGTAGGTTTGCGACCCACCGAACGTCACATCCGGGAGACTCTTGCCCCGTAACACTCCCGGAGCGGTGAGCACCCGGAGAACCGTGCGTCCACCCATCAGCCGGCCAACGGGGAATCGGGGTGAGGGATGATCTGGTCACCCGTCGCCATCCACCCAGGACGTGTTGCACCCGCATCCGTGGTGCCGTTCAGACGAACGATCTTCGCGTTCGGACGACTCGTCACAACAGCCCCCGTCCCAGACACCCACGCCTGAGTGGTCGGATCCCATGCCAGGTCGACCACGCTCGAACTCGACGACGCCGTGGGGGCGTACTGGGTGATCGCAGCCCGAACAAACGCTGTCGTTGCGAGAGACGTGTCGTTGTCGGTGGTTGCAGGGGTCGGTGCTTTCGGGTCACCGGCGAATGTGGGCGAGTTGATCGGCGCCAGGCCGAGAATCGACCCGGCATCAGCCTTCGACGCCAGCCCCGACTGTGCCGCGTTCGCCGTCGTCTGGGCAGCGTTCGCCGCAGACTGTGCACTCGATGCTGCCTGCAACGCGTTCGACGCGGTCGCCTGAGCGGTCTGAACATCCACTGCCGCAGCGGCACCGATGTTCGCCGGTGAAAGAACCAGCGCCCCAGAACCATCCGGTGAGACACCGTTGACCTTCGACACGGTGCCCGTGCCACCACCGCCACCGCCACCGGCCCCCACCGGGATGACGAAGTTGAGAGCCTTCTTCAGCGGGTCCGAAGTGGGTGTGATCGTTACTGCCGCGGCAGCAGGATCCGTGGTGGTCGACACTGTGCCAATAGTGAGTTCCATCGGCGATCCCGGATCGCCCTTCGCCAGCAGCGCGGACGAGGCCACATTCACCGGCGCCTGCGTGGTGATCTGCGTGAGCGTCGGGTTCACACCAGCCACGAGCGGGGCGGCAGCGTTGTACACCTTCACGTCGAACGCCCACCCCGTCAACGTCACCCGCTGCGGGCTGTTCGTTGTCGGGTCGGTGTAGGTGAGCGCCCAGTCGACACGCCACTGCCACCCCAGCGAGTTCCCCGCAGAGTCGAGGTTCGCCGTCAGGGGCACATCATCCGTACCGAGCCACTGCAGGGCACCGTTGACCACCTGGGCGGTGATCTTCTGCGGCAACGAAATCTGTTCAGCACCGACAGTGGTCGTAATGACACGCTCCACGTTCGCGGAGAAGATCGCGGTACCGTTCGTACCCACCTGATCCGGTGCGCGCCCCGCATCCACCGTGTCGCCGACACTGACGTAGATGCGCCCATGAACCAGCCCAAACGGGCGGGGGTCGTCTGCCATGATGGCTCCTTCGCTACCGGATCAGAGGGGTAGTTCAGACGTCGCCGGTCACCCGGGATGTCGCGGCGTTCTCGGATGCCTCCTGCTCGGACGGCGTCAGGAGAGCATGCTTCGCGAGCACCTGATCCTTCGACGTACCGTTGCTGGTGTTCACCAGAGCGAGACCGCCGACCGGGATGCCGAGGGACGCGGTGACCTGCAGTGCTGCGGTCAGCCAATCGGGCTGTCCACCCCAAGCGGGCACGGACGCGTAGGCGACCTGGATCGCGCCGATCACGACGACTGCGATGACATACACGCCATAGATGAGCTTGCGTGCGGTCGGGCTCGTGATGACCGAGCCGAGATTGCTGGTGTTGTCGCTCATGGGGTTACTCCTTGTCGATGATGCGGCGGACCTCATTACGGTCCAGGGTTCTTTCAAGATCAGGCTGGGGTGCGATCTCGTTGCGCTGAACACCAGCTGTCCGCAACTGAATGCGGAGATCAGTCACGTACTCACGCAACGCAGCTACGTTGCGCTCAGCACGGTCAGCACGGTCGCGTTCCTGCTCGAGGCGCGTGTACGCCTCGTCACGCTGCTGCACGACGTCGATACGTCGCTTCGTCTCCCGGGCAGACACACCCGAACGGAGTTTCCAGAGGCCCTCGAAGATGTCCTTGACGAACGCTCCCAGACCACCAGCACCCAACAGTGCGATCACCAAGGCGGGGTCGATGTTCTTCACCGCTTCCCCCTAGTGGTGCTTGGAAACTGTGTCTGCCGTCCTCCGTTGCAGGATCTGTCGGACCTTCTCCCGGAAACGCACATGGCCGGGCTCGGATGTCAGGATCTGCAGTTCGATGTACCGGCGTCCGAGGAGCGCCATCATGCACGCCACCAACGCGACCGCAACGATCGCTGTAGGCAATCGGAGTGCAGCCAGTCCGAGGATGACGAAGTACATCGCCGAGCCGAAGAACCCGGCCGAGGCGCCGGGGATCTCGATCACCCAAATGCGGGTGAGTCGGCCGACGAACCCGAGCGCGCCACCGATGAGCAGCAGAGACCCCCAGATTGCGATCAGCCAGGGGAATCCGTACAGGGCGGACTTCACCGTCTGAGGGGTGGACAGGAACGCGCCCACCCCGCCGAGGAACACGGCAAGGTAGGCCGCCATGTCCACGTAGCGGATCAGGGCTTCTTTGAACTTCCGTCGATCGTCGATGGCGTTCGGGTCAGTGGCGACCATGAATCCCCCTCTCAGGGAGTAGGAGGGCTACTTCGGCGCTCGAGCGTTCGTGTAGGAAGAGTCACGGCCCTCGGCGAAGTCGACGAGCTTCGAGAACGTGCCCGGCGCGATCTCAGCCGCCTTCGCCTGCTCGACCGTGTCGTACGTCTGGAAGTAGTACTCGCGTGCGTTCCGCGCCTGCGTCTCCCCATCGTTGAGGTAGAGGATCGCCTTCTGCCCCGGGTCGCGCTGCCAGAAGATGATGATGAAGTTCGGCAGCCCGGCCGCGGGCTGCGAGCAGTAGTAGAGACGGCCGCGCTCCTCGCGGAGGAGCATCTGCTTGATGAGTTCGGTCTGGGCGGCGTTGGACGCGTCCTGCTGCTGGCGGACTTCGGCGAGGCTTGCCATGTCTACTTCATCTCCTTGAGGGGTGTTGTTGATCGAGGTGGCGCCGCTGACCGCCGCCAAAGAAACTCCAGCCTGGACAGGCCCCCGAATGGCCCAGTGCCACGACTCCGACGCGATCGTGTTCTTCAGCCCCGCCTGCCCGAAATACTTCGCGCGCAGAGTCATGTCGAACACAGAGGGGGCGTTGGTGTCCGTCGCGATACCCTGCGTGTGCTCCGACGCCAGAGGGCCAAGGGCAGGGTTCGCAGCCGAAGGGGTCTCACCGCGCAGGTAGCGACCCCACTGGAAGTACACGGTCGAGATCCCCGACGCCGTCTGAGACGCGTTCCGCACATACTGATCCGAGGGCACACCGTACGGGCGCCCCGCCTCGTTGAGGACGATCGTCCCGCCGGCGCTACGGATCTGCGCGAACGCCCACTGGGTGCGCCCGAGGAGATCACTCCCGGGCTCGAACAGGCCACCCTCCCAGGTGACCAAACCTTTCCCATCAATGATCGACATCAGGTTCCCCTAGTTGTCCGCGTTCCAGGAGACGCCGCTGAGCGACGTCCACGTGGCGTACACACCACCAGGCCCCGCCTTGACGGAACCGTCCGCGAAGATCTCGAGCGAGCAAGCACCACCGGCACCGATCGTCACTCGCACTTCCTGCCGGCTGATGCGAAACCCGACCGGGACAGTGGTGATCAGTGTTCCGACACCAGAGCCGGCCGTGGTCTTCCCCATGCCGCTGAGCATCGTGAGACCGTTCTTCCGGCGAATCGCCAGCGACGGATACCCGGCGTTGAAGTCGGACCAGTTCGCCGCATAGGAAAGCGGCACCCACCCGGTGTCTTCAAGCTGACGCACCCACGCACCACCGATGCGCTTGTACGTGTACCCGTCCGTTGTGTCCGACCAGAGGAGACCGTCCCACACTGCTTTCGCACCAGCGTTCGGGATGACGTTCGCGTTCCGTTGCATCGTGGTTCCGATGACATGGTTACCCATCAGCGCAACGTGGGCACCGACTGCGGTCGGGTCCACATCAATGGCTGGCGCGCCACCCGCAACGAACTGCGGCTCGCTTCTCGGACCATACGTGTCAACAGCCATCGGGGATCTCCTATCGGGTTCCTTGGAAGCGCAGAGCGCCAGAAAGCGGATCAGACTGTGTCCCCGACCACTGGTTGTCACCATTGCCGGACGTCACAGCAATGCCCCCACCAGCGGCGAGGGCAGAAACGAATGACAGCGGGAGGGAAACCCACCCGCCGCGAGGATTCAGGGCGGTGGAGTTCGCTATGCCCGTCCACCCGCCAGGCATGTCCGCATACCCGTGGGTGCCGATGTTGCACACCCCGACTTGGGTTCGAAGGGGAAGGTAGATCTCGACCTTCGACACCGACGCACCGGTGAGCGCAGCAGCCACCCGACCCGAGTAGAACCACGCCCCAGACACACTGTCGGAAGCTCGCACATCATTCGACTGCCACCTCGACCGGTACTGACCAGAGTTCGTCGCCAACACCGGATCACCCGGCAACGGTGTCGGCCCACCGCCCGGGTTCGTCCCCGGATCAGTGCCCGAATTTGAGCCGGTGATCCTGCCCTGAATGACACCCGTCGCCCAGTTGACCTCCACCGAATCACCCAGCGTCGGTGTGTACCCAGACCGGTAGAACAGCGTGTACGCACCCCCACCGATCGTGACCGTCGCAGTCGGACTACCAGTGGCGGTGATCGTCCCCACAGCCGGCAAAGCCACCGCGGGACCCGTCACCTTCCACTGACCGGCAGTGCGTTCCATCTGAACCGTCATGCCCGGAACCGGCGGAGTGAACCCAACACACGGGACCATGATCGTCGTCGGTCCGGTGTTCACCTGAGCCAGGCTGCCCATCATCTTCACGAACACAGCCGTGCGACGGTCAACATCTGGGAGCGCGTTCAACCGGTCCTTGAAGATGTCATCGGCGTCTCTCATCCGAAGGTCCTCTGCACCTCAAGCGTCACATCCATGAGTGCCGCGTTCGTCATCCGGTACTTGATCAACCGGCCCTGCAGCGGGCGTGTGTGCCCGGACACGGCAAGAACATCACCGAGCTCGAACACCGGATTACTGATACAGGTGATGGGGACTTCGTACGTCTGCCCACCAATCGACTGAGTCAGCAACGACTGAGTCGTCGCGTCCGCCGCAGCCTGCGTGGTCGGCACCGAGGACGTGTACTGCAGGGTGTTCTCCCCGTACAGTCCACTCGTGGACAGTGGCCCGTCTTTCACCTCGGCGACCGAGTAGATCGGGTTCCGGTTCGCGTCTTCGAAGACACCGACCACACAGTTGTAAATGTTGTCGGTCTCGACCTGATAGCCGACGTCGATGATGGTCCCGTTACGACCCTTCGTCAGCGTCCCCACCGGGTCGCCTGCCGCCTTCGGAATCCCATACCACTGACCTGCAGGGTTGATCGCTCCGATGCATCCGAGGTTGTCCCACAGCAGCTGAACACCTTTGAGTCGACCGCCACTGCTGGTGTCGTACGTGATCCCTGTAGGAAGGACAGCATCCGCCACTGTCTGCACAACCGTCATCCCGGTGACGCGCCGCAACTCCGCATACGTGGATGTCACGGACGGTGGTTGTTCCGGCGAACGAAAGCCGCGCCGGCGGACGTAATCCTCAAGGCCCGCCCATTCGATCTTCACGAACGAAGCAACTACGAACTTCCCGTAACGGGTGTCCGCCCAGTAGTCGACACCAGCGGGGACCGTGCTGAGGCGCGCCCACCCCAGGGTGACCAGTTCGGTGAAGTCGCCTGCCTGGATCTCCATTGTCAACAGCAGTCGCGCCCGAAACGGTGACAGAACTCCCTGCGTCCCGGACGGGACAAGAGACTCCCCAGACACCGACTGATACGAAATCGTCGCAGACCCCGACAGTTTCACCTCTTGGCTCAGGTCACCCTCAAGCTCCCACTCCTCCATCTCTAGGCCCTGCAGCACACGATCCGACCCGTGGAACACATCCACGAACAAGCGCCGACTGTGCGACCCAGTGAGGACATCATCCAGGGCTGCCGTGCGGGCCCTCATCAGGCGCTCCCGGCGAACTGGTACGCCCGGTTCGCATCCAAACGGGTGAGGAAGAACGAATTCAACGCAGCCCGCGTCGCGAACGCCGCATTCAAGTCAGCACGGGTCAGCAGTGGCACCACCAGTGCCGGGGTCGGCGGGGACACTTCACTGCCCGTCATCCCATACGCGATCTTCTCCCCAGTGCCAATCGCATAGTTCTGGTCCTGCTCGGACAGCTCGAGGATCCCGGCGAAGAACGGCCGCGGCAAACGAACACGATCGTTTGCGCCGATACGGAAACAGATCACCGGTGTGGTGCGGGTCCCATAGGAACCGAACATGGCCTGCAGCTTGTCGGCCTGCACGATCGAGTCCACGATGACGTCCAAGACGGCATCCTGAACACCACGCCGCTGACCGGACACCACCACACCCACGGTGCGACCCTCGGGCCAGACAATGTCGCCTTCGTGAGGTCGCTTCACCTCACGAGCCGCGGTCGCCCTGAACGCCACAATGGTTGCCCCCTGCGGGTCAAGCGGGTTATGCACCCACGTCTCCGCCACAAACACGGTGGTCGTCGCAGTGTCCGTGAACCCGAGCGACAACCCGGACGAGTTGAACATCTCCGCCCGGTACTGCACCGGCACACCGAACGGAACCTCGAAGTCGATACGAGACAACGCCCCAGCCACAGCGGTCTTCACCGCGCCACGCACGAGGTACTCACGACCACCCGCGAGACGGTACACATCCACGGCGGTCGTGCCCGCGGCGAAGGTGTTGAACAGCACCTCCACGCGCGGGCACGGGGCCGCATCAGTCGACACGTTCAATGTGGGAGCGTAAGCCATCGTTCACCTCTCACATTCGAGCGCGTCGTGTGCGTGCGGTTTCGTTCGCGTTCACAACGATCTGGGCTTCCCCATTCGCCATCTCGCGCAGCATCCCGAACAGTTGACCGTCCATGTAGATCGGACGATCCGACGTCTTCACTGTCACGGTGGGCGCCGAAGCGAACGACGACGCCGGCACGTAGGTCGGCTGGATTTGCCCGCCACCCGCGTACCCACGGATCTCACCGCCACGGTTCATGTACTCCATGGCCGCGAGGTTGTTCGGGTTCGACGCAGCCTTGGCGGTGTTCATGTACTCGCCGTTGGACGCCCAGATCGGGATCGAGTCAGACGTCCCCGTCCCAGGCCCACTGATTCGCCCACCCGTAGCGAAACCCGGACCATCTGAGGCGTTCACCTTCGCATTCGAACGAGTGACGATGTTGACGATCCGTTCCGAAGGGATCGAAGCCAGCCACTGGTTGAACACGTCGATGTTGTGCTGCGCCTGCGCTGCGTCCGCGAGTATCTTGACGGCCTTCTCGTCGGGGATCCGGTAGACCTGGTCAGCAACCGCCTGGGCTTGCGCAGCAGTCCCGCCCAGAGCTGTGATGTTGTCGATCAGTGCCTGTCGGCCAGCCTGCAGATTCGCGACATACGACTGCGAATTGTGGTCAACCTCGAACTGGGCCTTAGCGGCAGCCTGTGACTTCTCGGCCAAGTCGGCGAACATGTCCACGTTGCTTGCGCCAGCAGCGGTAGCAGTGTCGAGCGAAGTCGAGTACCCCTCGGCACCTTCCTTGGCCTTCTTGATGGTGTCCTGGACCTTCGCCAGCGCAGTTTGATATGCCGAGTTGGTGGAGATTGCGTCTTGCCCGACACCGTTGGCCTTGTTGATCTCGTCGACCAACTGAGAAATCTGGTCTCCGAGTTCCTGAGCGCCTTTCGCTGCGTCGATATACGCCGTGGCCGCGGTGGACGCGCTCGCGGAAGCGGTATCGCTCGCATCAGCGGAGGATGTCTCTGCCTCTGCCAGCGCTTCCGCTTCAGTCTTCGCCTGGCTCATCGCAGCAGCACCGTCGCCGACGACCGAGCCCAACTTGGCTCGCACGTCGATAAGGTCTTGAGCTGTGTACTTGCCCTTATCGAGGCCGTCGATGTACTTGCTCTCACTCTTGTCGAGTTCGTTGACCGCAGACTGAACCCGCTTCAGCGCCGCTGGCTGCTGCAAGTACGCGTTGATGACGTCGTTCGATGCAAGGCCGAGTTTCTTGGTGAGCTCGAGAGTCCCATCCTTCGCAAGCTTGTTCGCCACGAATTCCCGAGTGTTCTTCGTAATCGCGCCAGTCTCTTTGTCGAGAGTCTCAGCCAAAGATGAGGCATCCGACGCAATCTGCGCCTGCTTCTCGCCAAACTCCGCGAACACCTGGATGAGACCCGCCACGACGAGAGCGATTGCACCACCAGCGAGACTCACCGTCCGCATCGACGTGCCGAGGGTCTCGAGGGCGATCTTCATCTCCGCGAGTTTTGGCACGAGGGTCAAAGCACCCCCACCAATGAGACCGATCGCCGCGACGACAGCCCCGCCGGCAAGAACGACACCCTGTGCAGGCGCCGGGAGCTCGCCGAAGGCCGACACCAGCCCCGTGATCGCCTGAACCGTCTCCCTCAAGACGTCGTTCGCGTTAGACCCTGTATTGATCAGGGCGGTATCGAATGCGGCGCCGAGTTTCTTCAGGTCGCCGTTGAGGTTGTCCATCTTCCCGCGCGCCTGCTCGGCCGCGAATCCGGTGTCGTTGACGCTGTCGATCCATCCCTTGATGCCCTTCGAGCCCTCCTTGTAGAGGACATTCGCGGTACGGATGGCATCGGAGCCGAAGATGATTGAGAGAGCAGAATCGCGCTGCGCCTGCGACACCCCGCCAAGGTTCTTCTGCAGCTGGCCGGCGAGGTTCGTGATGCCGACGAAGTTGCCCTGAGCGTCGTACGCCTGGATGTTGTACTGCTTCATCGTGTCCGCCGCCTTCTGTGACGGCGACGCCAGAGACAGCAGCATCTGCTTGAACGACGTACCAGCATCCGACCCGAGAAGACCAGCGTTCGCGAACGCTGACAGGGTGCCCACCGTGTCATCGACACTGAGGCCGAACTGCGCGGCGACAAGACCACCCTGGTTCAGGGCCTGACCGAGCTGGTCTACGCCGCCGAGTGCCTTGTCGGCCCCGGCCGCGAGAAGGTCAGCGACGTGCGGTACGTCCTTACCCTGCAGTTTGAACTGGGTCAACGCAACGGCAGCGATCTCAGTTGCCTTACCAACCTCGATCTGCCCAGCAGCAGCAAGGTTCAGGGCGCCAACAAGACCACCACCAAGGATGTCCTTGACCGACACACCCGCTTTGACGAGTTCGGTCTCAGCGTCGGCCACCTGAGTAGCGGAGAACCCGATCGCCTGGCCCATGTTGAGCGAGGCGTCGCGCAGTTGGTCCATCTCGCTGGCTGTTGCATGAGACAGGGACTGCACCTGCGACATCTGGGCGTCGAAGTCAGCGAACTTCTTGATGGCCAGGGCAACGCCAGCAGCGGCGACGGCGCCCATAGCAATCGCCGCAGTGCCGATCTGCTGGAACGCTTCCTTCTTCTGACCGAGCTTCTCCGCCTCGCCACCGGTCTCGCGGGTGGCCTTGGCGGCCTTCTCCATCCCGGAGATATAGCCCTGCACTTGGGCGACAAGGGAGACCTTTACGGTGCGATCGGTCACGATGGCCTCCCGTCACGGCGTTGTGGAGTTGTAGAGTTCAGGGCATGACGTACTTCGGGGATTCAGAGGCGAAACCGCCCGCGCCCGAGCGGTCCGTAAGGCCGGTGTGGGTCACCCTGCTGGGTCTGGCGTCGATCGTCGGGGGCGTCGGGTTCGTCGCGTTGGCCGTCGCCTTGGCTGCGAGTTCGCCAGCTACTTCCGCCATCGCCCTCGCTGGGCTCGCCATTGCGGGGGCAATCGCGTGCGCCGGCGGATACAGCTACTTCATGCGGGAGCGCTAGCTACTCGAACGTTTCCCGCTCGACGTAGAACTCCGCCCCCTTGGGTAGATCCTTCGTCTTCTCTCGGAGAAGATCGACCGCAGCTGCAGCGTGATTGACGCGGTAGCCGGCGCTGTACCTGACCGCATCAGCACCGGTGTAGGTCGGGTCCGCCTTCTCCGATGTTGCCTCGCTGATGGATTCGCCGTACTGGCCCGTGTCCATCTTCAACAGCATGTGTGCGGTGAGCATCTCGCGGTCGTTCTCATCGAACTCCGGTTCGCGCTGCACGACGGTCCGAACGAGTCGACCTTCACCGTCGTACTCGCACTCGTGAACCTCGATTGGTTCCCACCCCGACAGGCGCCGTGGCGAGACCCCCATCTGCAGCGCTAGTTCGAGCCGGTCTCGATCCCGGCCGATGCTTTTTTTGCCGCGAGAAGCCGCATCGTCGGCGCCCACTCGTTGAGGTTCCAGATCGCGTCCCGGATCTCCGTCATGTCATGACCGGAGAGCATCGAGAACAGGTCGTCCCACTGCTCATCGGTGAGGGTGCGCGACTTGCCATCCTCAGCACACCAGCCGAACGCATGCCCACCACGCTGAGCCTTCGCCGCCGCCCGCGCGGCAGCGTCGACGTTGTACCCGTAGGTGAGGTCCAGCGCCGACTCCCCGCGAGAGGGGTTCTTCGCGATCACGTCAGTCCAGAGATCGCCAGGCAGCCGCTCAAACTCAAGCGTGAGAATCGCGTCGGCAGTGACGTCTTTCAGCGCATCGATCTGTGCCTGAATCTCCTCCGACCCATCCGACACTCCTAGACGCTGGTCTGCGTTCGACGCGAGGTCATCCATCTGCGCCTGCAGGGCCGCGATCTCCTCCGAAGACTCCACATCGAGCAGCACCTCCACCTTGACCGTTTTCGGCGGCGCGGCCTTCCGCTTCGCCATCAGTTCCTCAAACGAGGGCATACCTAAGTCCTTCCACCCTTCCACCCATGAAGAGAGATGCGCCTGGCGGGGTACAGGGTGGGAGCACCCCGCCAGGCAGTCGAAGATCAGACCAGCGCGACAGGCGGTCCAACCACGGCCGCGATTGCAGCCTTCTGCTTGATCAGGAACTTGCCCGCGTTGTTGACGGTCCCCAGGTTCTGGGCACCCAGCACCACCTGGACGACACGCACCTTCTGTGCCGCAGCCGCCAGAGTCGCGTTCGGCGTCGAGGTGCGGATCACGAAGTTCCCCGCGATGGTTGTCGCCGGCGGCGTGGGCGCGAGGACCACGTTCGCGGACTTCGCATCCGTCGACTCGACGTACTCGAGGTCGAGGGTGACCTCGTTGGTGTCCAGCGATTCGAGGGCCTGAATGAGACCGAGACGCTCGTCCTTAGTAGTTCCCTGCGCTCCACCGAAGTTGAACCCGGCAGGAGTGAACGAGTACGTCACCCGCGTTCCGGCGCCCACTTCGGTCACCTTCGGGGCGGTGGGGTCTGCGATCGTCGGGACCCACCAGATGGTGGTGTTGCCCTTCTGATCCAGTGCGCTCGGGGGAATGAGCCCCTCTGCAACGTCAGCCATAGTGGCTCCTTTCTCTCCCCGACAAACCGGGGTCTTCGGTTAGCCCTCCGGGGAGACCGAAGGGAGCATGAGGCGACCCGCTCAGATGGGGTCGCTGTCGAATTCGAAGAAGTCCGTCGCCACGAACAGGGGCGGCGTGACGGTGTCGTCCTTCGTTGTGGGCTGGCCACCTGCGTGGCGGATCAGGCCCAACTGCCGCCCCGGCACCTCGAGGTGAACGTTCATCACCTGAGCAAAGACACGCTCAGCAACGAACTGGGCTTGGTCACGGGTCGCTCCGACTGACCGCACGCCAGCACGGAAGGTGGCGGCAACCTCCGGCCCGGTGAGCCTGTCCCCATACCGATCACCGCTGTTGAATGTGACGACGCAATAACGATCAGGGGTCCCGGTGACGTCGCCGTCGAACGTGGTGTCGGCGAGTTCGTCGTCAAGTCGGATCTGGGCAAGGAACGCGTCAACGTGGGCTCTGATCACAGGTTGCCCTTCTTCCTGGCGTCAGCCTCGGCTTTCGCGAGTCCTTCGACGAAATCCTCTTGCTCTCGCTGGAGCGCGCCCAGACCGAGGCCTTGCGGCGGGTTGTGGACCGAACCGAACTCGATGAGGTTTCCCAGCGCCCCCTGCGGTCGGGCCTTATCGGGGCCGATCTCGGCTTCGATCTGAGATCCTCGGACAGCGTTCCCACCTTTGAGGTCGTAGGTGATTGAGTACGGAAAGGCGGGCGCGTGCGCCATTCCCTGCGCGTTCTGGCGCCAGTCATCGCGGACGTTGCGTGCGCCGACTTCTACCGCTTTTCGGACGAAGGGCCCGATGTTCTTCGGGACCTCGCCCAGGTCCGCGGCGAGCTTGTCGAACTCGGAGAAGTCGACGTCGAATCCGTCGCTCATGATCTCTCCTCGATGCGGAACCGACGCAATGTGGCGTACGTCTGTCGTTCCGCAAGCCCTTCGATTCGGAATTCGGTTCCAACGGATGCAGCATCGAACTCCGATGATGTGATGATGACGACCTGGCCGGTTTCGACGTCGCCGCTGGTGCCCATTGGCAATCCCAGCTCGGTGCTCTGGAGGACGAGGTTCTGCCCCACGGCGTCGACGTCCTCCGGGAAGATGTTGACCGCTTTGAGGGCGCAAGGACCGTCTGCTTCGCCACCAGGCGGATACACCTGCACCTCAACGATCGGATAGTTTCCGTGCTCGTCGAGGGTGATCGACTTGGTGCGACGGACGATTCGGCATCGGTCGGTGAGTCGGGATTCAGCGCGACGCCGGCCCTGAGCTGCCTGTGCGGGTGAGACCATGCTTACCTGCCCAGGGGGATCGAGTACATGCCGTTCGCTGCGGCGCCGGGCGCTGCGGGGAGCAGGTCGGCAAGCTCAGAATCGGCAAGGTAGAGGAGGCCTGAAGACATTGCTGTGTCTACGGTCTGGTTGTAGGTATCGTCCGACCACTGGCGCAACGCTTCGGGATTACGGAGGACACGGATGACCATCCAGGAGAGAACCCGGACAACGTCTTCGGATTCGATGTATCCGGGCTGGTCTGGGTTCAGACTCATCCGAGCTTGAATGCCGGGCACGTTGCGGCGAACGATGCTCCATGCATCGTCAAGCCACTTCGCTCCGGCGGTCTTCTCGGTATCGGTGAGGGGGCGCTCGAAACGTTCGATGACGTCCTGGATGATCGCCGGGTTAGTCACGAGCGCCCTCCTGCCGACTACTTGACGATCTCGGTGGTGCCGAGGTCGATGTTGTGCTTGATGCGGACCTTGCTGCCGTCCGGCTTGACCGCGTCGTACTCTTCGACGCGGTGGTCCTTCGCGTCGACAGCTGCTGCGGGTGCGGTCGTCGCCGGCTCGACGGGGAGGACACCGTTGACGGTTCCCTGCTTCAGCGCCTCCGCGGAGGGCTGTGGGACGACGGTGGAGGCGTGCTCCGTGGGGTCGGTGGTGTCGGCGGGTGCGTCGCCGGGGGCGACGGTGGAGAGCTCCTCGACGTTGTCGTCGAGGGTCGTCTCTGCGGGCTTTGCTGCACGAGGCATGATCGATTTCCTTTCTAGGTCAGCCGTTGAGGACACCGGTGAGGCGGGCTGCACCCTTGCCGGCGAACACTGCGAGACCGCAGTAGAACTCGATGCGGGTGCGGTACACCGGCTGGGACTGCAGGAAGCCGAGGTCGTCGACCATGACCCCACCGTTGGTGAGGCCGGTGACGCCGCCATCGGTCTCGTCCTCGCCGAACTTCACCGCGTAGATGGACGACGCGAGGGACGAGGATCCCTGGGTCTCGGTCTGCGGGAGGATCGCCGTACCGGCGTTGTTGTTGCCCGGGTCGAGGATCGGGATGCCGTTCCACGTGACGACGCGCTTGCCGGTGAGGTCTTCCTTGACGATGTCCACGCCGCCGATGCGTCGGCCCGCGGAGCGGACCTTGTTGACGATGTTGGAGTTGGCGTAGATGGCGCCGTTGGAGGCATCGATTCCGGGGACCGCGGCGAGGAGGTTGTCGAGCTGGTCGAAGAACGCGTTGGCGTCCGAACCGCCGTTGCCGACGACGGGGATGCCGTTGGTGCCGGCGGAGATGACCTGGGAGCCGGTGAGACGCTTCTTGAGTCCGTCGAACGACTTCGTGTCAACGGTGACGTCACCGTTGAAGAAGGTGTCCTGGAACTTGTACGACGCGGCCTTGACCTTGAGTCGGGTCTGCACGGCGCGCTGGTCGTTGAGGTTGCCGCGGGTCTGGACGATGAAGCGGTCCACGTCGGCGTCGCCACCGAGGATGACGAGCGACTCGGTGAGCTGGTTCACGGTACCGGTCGACTCGGTGTAGGCCTCGTTGACGGCACGGAACGCGACACCGGGCAGGGTGGCCTCGACGTTGTACGCGTACGCGTTGCCCTCGATCGGCATCAGCGGGATGCGGTCGAGAACAGGCGAGAGCTGCACGAACGTCTCGATGACGCCGCGCTGCAGGTCGTTCTGCGACAGGAGCGCGGACTGAGGAAGAGTGACAGCCATTGTGGCTGCCTCCTTTCAGGTAGGGCTCCCCGCGTCCGCGTGGAGCGTTTGTTATTTCTTGGTGTTCTTCGCGTAGGCGGACCGCATGCGGTCCAGCCCCGGCTGAACATCCGGCGTCTTGCCGGAGCCTGAGGCGCCGATCCCAGCAGTGGTGTAATCGGCGGTGGTGTCGGTGTTCTTCAGCAGATACGGCTTGTCGGTCTTCAGCTGCTCGAGCAGCTTCTTGACCTCACCGGTGTCGACTTCGTCGTCGTCGGACACGTCGACGCCGGCGAGCTTGTCTGCGGGGAGAAGGGCCAGCGCATCCGAGGGGGAAGCGAATCCGAGTTCCGCCGCCTGGGCGCGCACCTCGGAGGCACGCAGCTTGACGGCGAACTTCTCACGGGCTGCCGTCTCTGCCTCCCGCTGTGCGGTCTGGCGGATCTTGTCCTCGTCGGGTGCGCCCGCCTTATCGCGAGCGTTGATGAGTTCCTTGATCTCGTCCGGGGTGAGGCCGAGGTCCTTGTATGCCTTCGCCTCTGCCCGGGATGCCCGTTCGCGTGCCTTCAGCCGGTCGAGAGCCTGCTGCCCGGCATCGCCAAGGCCTTCCTTGTCGGCACCTTCACCATCAGCGCCTTCACCGTCTCCGCCTGCCCTGTCACTCCCGTTGCCGCCTTCACCGTCCCCGAAGCGAATGCCTCGGAGGTCGTGGAGGGTGCGGCCGATGACGGCCATGCCGTCAGCGTCGACGATCGTGGGGAATGGGTTGAGTTTGCACATGACGGATCTCCTTGCGAGACGGTGTAGGCACCTTGCGTGCCGGTGGTCTGGCGTCCTTGCGACGTCAGAGAATGTGGAGCAGTCGGGCGAGCTCGCGGACGCTCTGAGGAGCGGTGTCGAGCTTCCCGATCTCGCGGGCGTACATGTCGTCCGCGATTTTCCGCATGCCCGGGGTGAGGCGCGCGGTTCCGAACGGGTTGCGGTTCTGGTCGACGGCCTGCTTCACGAGGTAAGCGTTGTGCAGGCGCCGTTCCGCGGCGGTCTGAGTGGCCGGTTCCAGGAGGTCCCTGTTCCCGGTCACGAGGGCCTTCTGATACGCGCGCGTTGCACCCTTGCGGGTCCCTCCGCGGCCCAGCTGCCCGGCGTAACCGAACCCGACGTTTCCGATCAGGTTTCCGCCGGCGTTCTGGGCGCCGGTGATGAACCCGTTCGTTTCCATGAGCCGGATGGCGTCGTCACGGTTCTTCGCGACGGCGAAGATGTCGTCGATCGTCATCTTTGATGGGGAATCCCACCGTCGTGCCTGCCATCCACGGTTACGGCCGGCAGTGTTCTTGAGCACGTCATCGGACAGGCCGCGCGATCGGACGTTGACGACCCGGTAGATGTCACCACCGGAGCGGATCGCTTCCGCATCGTTCTTCCCGAACAACTGGTTCTGGGTCTTCTCGTCCAGGCTGTGGAAGTACTTGTACGGGTCCACAGTGAGGTCTTCAGACACGGACTCGTTCGTGGGGATGTGCCTGCAGTCGCACCGGTTGTGCGATTGGAACCCCTGGTTCCAGCGGAAGAACTTTCCCGCCAACGTGATGCAGAACTTGCATGAGGGCGGATTCAGCATCCGCACCCATCCCTGCACCTTGGGGCGCACCGTGTACCCGGAGGCAACGGCCTGCCGGTTCGCGTCCCGGACAGCGTCCAGGACGGCAGTGGACAGCCAGATGCTTCCCTGCCTGAGGGCGGCATCTGTGCTGTATCCCTGACCGACCGCAGTCTTTGACTCGTACACGGCACCTGCGAGAAGCGACTCGAGCGGCCGTCCGTCACGGGTTCCGCCGGCGAAGCGTGCGGGGTTGACGTCAGCCACAGCCGGGGCGGTGATGCCCTGCTCTTCGAGCACAGCCGGAACATAGTCGAGCCCGCCAGCAGCGGCAGCAGTCTGTCCTGCGATCACAGCCGCGAACACATCCGGGGAGATCGACGACCACGACAGGTCGAAGTTCACACCCATCTGCCGCCACAACCGCTCCACCTGCTTTGCAGTGGAAACGCTGATCGCTTGCTGCTGCCGGTAGTGATCAACTGCCGTTGTTGGAAGTGCCATCGGTCAGCTCCGTCTGATCAGCCACCGGAGCCACCGACTGACCGGGGGCAACCTGGAACGACCGTGCAGCGTTGGCGAGGGTGGATGTGAAGGACTCGTCCTCCATGTGGTCCATCCAGTCATCGACCTTCTGCTTCGTCGCCCCGGGGAGCATCGCGAACGCGTCCCGGTGGGGGAAGTCGACAGCGATGAGCTTCTGGATCCCGTCGACCACCTGGGCGAACGACTTCGCTTCCGCATCGGCGTAGTTCATCTCCGCGTCGGGGAAGTCCGACTCGAGGCCGGCGCACTTCGCGCCGCGACGGAAGATGCCCTCGTTCGCTTCCGCTCCGATGAGCTGGATCTCCTGCACGAGAGACGCAAGTGTCGACTCGGCACCGGTCAGTGCGTCACCGGAGAGATTCGCCATCCGAGACAGGAGGTACTGGGGCGGAATCTGGCCGGTCGCGAAGAACTGGGTCAGGAACTCCCCAAGCACGGTGATGTAGTTCGACAGGTTCGACTCAGGGAGATCGAACACCTTCGTGTCACCACCAGGGAAGGCGAGGAGCCGGTCGACGCCGATTTTCCCGGCCGCGGTGACCTGGGGCATTGGGTTTCCGTTGCCGTCGAGCTTGAAAGAGCCGTCCGGGTTCTTCTGGAAGACGACGTTGCCCTGCTCGTCACGTACAACCGGGTCGAATCCGACAACGATGCGCTGCCGGAACGCACTGAACTGCATCGCCAACAGGGTGTTGAACCGGATGGTGTTGATCGCGTCCTGCTGCGGGATCAGCGGGTCCATCGGCGACCAGGTGCGGCCCATCGCATCCGGGCGGTAGTCGAAGGTGACGAACGGGTTCTCACCCATCGGGTGAGTTCCGTCAGCCACAACCTCGAAGTCGGCGTTGTTGGACTTGCCGCCCTTCTCGAACCGGATCATCGACGTGTCGTCGTACACGATCCCTACCGTGCGGACCGTGCCCGGCGTCCCTGTGGGGAGGACCAGCGCACCAGCGGCGAGCGAGTAGTCCTGCACGGTGAACACCTTCACCGACCAGGCAGCCGTGAACGGGTCATCCTCCGAAGGGTGCACGTAGACGAGCTCGTTCGACTCCGGGCGGACGATCGGCCGAGCCTTGACCTTCGTGTTCGGCCACACTGACACGATCCCGCGGCCGTGCATCATCATGTCGCGATACGGGAGCGCCTGCATCGAATCCATACGGTTCGACTGCCACACATTCCGCCACAACGTCTTGTCGAGGTTCTCGTCCACATGGGTGACGAAGGAGTCGCCTCGGAGTCGCTGAACAGGAGACCCGACCGCGAGAGCGATCCAGTTCGCGATCGCCTGGTCCTGCAGATCCGTGTACTCCTCATTCACACCTGCAGGGGCGAACGGACGGTCATGATCCCCACGGAAGTACCGCTCACGCTTCTGCTTCGCGTTCAGCGACTCCTGAAGCTCATGCATCCCCACAGCGAGGCGTTCCCGGGCGGTGATGACGTCCATGAACACCTCCCGGTTAGCCGATCTTGTAGAACGTGGTCGAAATCTGTGACGTCTTGCGCCGGCCGAGATCATTCGCTGCGATCGCATCATTCACGGCCTCATGCGCCAGCGCGTCGGACATGACGATGTCGATCTTCTGGTTGTCCGCCGGTTTCCCGAGGATGTAGGTCTGCCCTGCACGGGCACGCATGACCGCGTTCCGGTAATGGATGTCCGCATCGGGGTCCGCGTCGAATGACAGCCCCGAGGTGGGGTTGATGATGTCGGTCTTCAATCGCTCGAGCGCCGCATGCATCGGCTTGATCCGGTACGTCGGCCACTCGAAGACGACCCGGTCGCCGTACTTCCCTTGGAGGAAGTTGACCTCGCTGGCCCACAGTGGCGGGTCCAGGTAGGCGCGGACGACGTCGTACGTCTGAAACACGTACTCGAACGCCGCCATCACCTCGAGGCGGGGAATCTTCCCGCCGGTCAGTGCCGGATTCCAGATCGTTCGCCGGCCGAGATGATCCACGGGAGTGAACTTGTGGAAGTCGAACGTGGACAGGCGGATCGCAGACCAGTCATCCACGTCCGAACCGTCGAACCCCAGACACACAGGACCCGACTTCGGCCGTTCCCGAACAACCACACGATCGCTGTACTGGCCCGGCTGCAACCAGGAACCAGAACCCATCGACGGGATGTTGCCGAAGAAGCGTGCCGCCTGGTTCGGGTCCTTCTTGACCAGCTTCGATGCTTCCGCCTCGATACGGTCAAGGTTCACCCATCCGGTGACCCGGTTGCCGCCGCGGTCGAGCTTCAGCGCCGAGTCACCGTAAACGATGCGGTGGATCTTCTGCCTGTCGACCTTGTTCGTGTACGACAAGTGCTCGGGCGCCTTCGTGTGATCCACCAGAACGTCAGGCTCATTCGACTCCGCTAGCTGCTGCGCAACCGAGTTCTCCGCGAGGTCCCAGCCGTTCGTGATCAGAACTGGGCGACCGCCGGTACCAGCGAGGCCGCGGTACTGAGTGTCGGCCATCTTCTCGAGCTGGCTCCCGCCCGGCCATGTACCCGGCTCATCCTGAGGGACGAACGTGACACGAGCACCAAGCCGAGAGAGTGCCTTCGACGTCACTGGTTCGATCCACCCAGCACCGGGAAGGTTGATGCGCGTCTCACCCGTATCCGGGATCAGATCCGTCAACGGGCCCGTGTCGATCATCGGCCGCAACGCCTTATAGACGTTGTCGGTCTGATCCTCAGTCGACGCCGTCACCTGGATGATCGCAGTCGGCCAGGGGCGTGCGACCGGTTCACCGTTCGCATCCCAGCCTGCGAAGATCACATCCCCGACAGCCTCAGCACAGATCATCGCCGCCACGAACGGGGACTTGCCCCACTTCTGCGGCCGAACCAGCATCGACTTCGTGTAATGCCATGCCGTCTGCCACGAGTGCTCGCGGGCTCCCTCATGCAAGCGGTAATGCTTGACGAGGAACGTCCACATCTCGTCGGTGAGCATGTACGGCTGCCCCGCGAGATCCCCGTCCGGGATCACGCAGTGCTCCTCAATCCACTCACCGATCGACCACCCAAGCGACGGGAACTCGCCCTCATACTCCGGGCCCCGCCAAGGCATCAGCCGACAACCTTCAGCTCAGCACGCTTGCTGGTCGCCTTCGACACCTTCGACTCATCGCGCCTCTCAGCAACCTCATCCGAAGTGACCTCCCACAGCAAGGAACGCAGCGCCTTCGGATTCAGACCAAGCCGATCCTCCATCTGACGAACCTCAGCCAGGATCGCCGCAGACGGCGAGTTCTCCGGGTTGGGATCCTCCGTCGCCTCAATCAGAAGCGCATACCGGGCAACGACTCGAGTCCAACCCTGCGCCTCCCACGCCGAAGCCTGAGGAGTGCGCCACAGATCAGCCCACACATCCGGCTCCGTACGAGACAGGATCGGCCACACCGGAACATCACCCTGACGCCCACCAGCTGGCAGCATCGTCTTCCCAACCGTCGCATTCCTACGACGACGACTCGACGGATCCTTCGGTGCAGGTCCAGGCATGGTGAAACCTCCGATGAAGCCTTGCGCTTCGCTGATCAGAGCAGGCCTTGCGCTCACTCACGGCAGCACCATTGCGGCACCCACCAGGCAGGCCCAGGAGGCCGCTCACGCGACTCCCAAACCCGTACACAGAAAAGATCCCATCCCCGGCGGTACGTCGTGGGTGGGGTCGAGGGGGTCATCCCCCAGGGGTGTGGTGGGCCTTGCGCCCTCCATCAGATCGGTTGCAGTGGACGTGTTCTGGTCCTGTCCACGTGGTGCGTGTGTTGTTGTGTCCGAGGTCCCATGGCTCTGCCCGTGCTATGGGTTGTCCGCACTTGGCGCATGGTGTGTGGCCTCGGGCTACGACTGGTGCCCATCTGCGGCGTTCTCTGTCGTGGGCTGTGTCGTATCCGCGTTGTTGTCTGCTGCCTCGTGTGTGTTCGTTGAGGCGGGCGTGGGTGGGGCAGCGGGGGCCGTAGGTCTTGGGGTAGATCTCGGGGCACCCGGGTTCGGAGCAGACTCTCACTGGTCGAGCGTGTCGCGCACGGTCTGCTTGAGCTCTTCGGTGTCGACGCTGAACACGATGGTGGCCCGGACAGTGGTGGGTCCGGCTGGGTTGAGCAGGGATACCTCTAGGCTGCCGGGGTCTATGTGCTGGGGGTCGATGCCTGCTGGCGAGATGGAGGGGAGGGCGAGGACTGCCTGCTCCCATTCGGTGCCGAGACTGATGGGCATCGTCACCCTCCGTTGGTTGGTTCCGTCCTGGGCCCGTCGTGGTGAACGTTGGGGTTGGTCCGGTCACGCTTGATGCCTGCACGGTGGGCATGCTTGGCGAGGAGTCTGCAACCTTGTTCTGAAGGGGGTGGTGTGATCGGGCCCAGGAGGGAAGACGGTCAGGTGTGGTGGCCTGATAGGTGGTGGGTCAGGTCGTAGAACCTGACCTGGTGAAACAAAGACGGCCCTCACGATGGAGGGCCGTCGGGCCACACCTGGTTGGTCCGGGTGGGCGGGGCTTGTGGCTTCCTGTCCGGTTTTGGGCGGACTTCTGGAAGGCACTCACATGTTAACACAAGCGTGTTGGTTTTGGTGGGTCATCCTGCGTGTCGTTCTTCGAGCTCTCCGATCAGTTCTTCGACGGCGTCGTGTCCGGTCCATGTGGTGACGGGGTCGCAGGCTTTGCAGATGGCGGAGAGGATGACGGGTTTGTCGTTGTCGTCGAGGCGGTACAGGAGTTCGAGGGGCCATGTTCCGCCTTCCCCATCCGGTCCGGTCCAGGTGCGTTTCCCGCAGATGGGGCATGGATAGGTGATGCTGCGCCGGCGGGGCGGGTCCATGTGTGCCCGGATCAGGTTCGCCCATCCGCATAGCTGGGTGATGTACCAGGCTGCTGCTTCGGGGTCACTGTTGAGCTTTGAGAAGCGGGGTAGCCAGTGCACCAGGTTGAGTCTGGCGTCCTTGACGGCGGTGACGTTGATGATGCGGCACCAGTCGGCCGTCTGTGAGGCGATCTTCGAGTACTCGTACAGGGCGGTCGAGTCGAGGATGTTCCTCGTGGAGGCGAGCGCTGAGGATCCTGCGGCGGTGTTGCTGGACGGGATGACAGCTTCACGGAACTGGTCGAGGAGTGGGGCGTGTTCGACGGTCCAGGTTTTCAGGTGGTTGCCGTCGTCGTCGAACTGTCGGACCTTCTCGACTACGGGTTTGGTGAGTGCTTCGACCGCTGCCAGGAGCGGATCAGTTTCAGACATGCGGGCGTCCCTTCGGGTTGATGCCCTGCCGTTTGAGGGCTGTGTTGTGTTCGTCGAGCATCACTTGGGCGTAGTTCCATTCCGAGAGGACAATGCGCATGTGTTCGAGCGCATCGGCGATGCCACGGAACGCTGCGGCGATACGGACGGAGGGCTTCTCAGGCATGCGGGGTCTCCTTTAGGTCGCGTTCTGCTTCGATGAGCCGGCTGATAGCGGCCGCATCCGTGGTCGTGGTGCAGAGAGCATGAGCATCCAGAAGAGCCTGCTTGCGGACGTGGCGGTCACGCGCCGATAGCCATCGGTTGAACTGGTCGGCCGCCGCAGCCTCCGTTACTCCTTCTGCGCGACCGTCGACCCACCACCATCTGACGTCCCCAGTCCAGGGGACCGAGAGTGCTGTTGTCGCTTCTTCGGTCACTGTCCTTCTCCTTCCGCGAGAGCACGGAGAGCGGCAATGCCTTGTGCGGCCGACCACTCAACACCTTTTGACCACTCGTCCCGGTTCTCGGCGACCAGGATGCGCTTGATCACTTCGGCGGCTTCTCGGAGTGCTTCCTTCCGCACTGCGGCGTCATGCTTGACCAACCAACGATCGAACTCGGCCTCTCCCTTGGCGTGGGTTTCGGCGCGAGATGCGTGCATCCACCTGTCCTTCACGTCCTGGGCGGAGGGGATTTCGTCGTCTCGAAACGTCTCTCGCATCACCCTTCCTCCCTTCGCGCTTGGTATCCGTCAAGGAATGCCGCCTCCGGGGACGCATGTTCGCCGTCACCACTAGTCCGCCATTTGTCCAATGCGGCCAATGCTGTCTCGTCATGCCACCAAACGTTGTCAACGGCCGCCAGATTGGTCGCTTCCTTCCGCGCCCACTCAGCACCAGCGATGAACGCGGCGCGTTGTACCTCGCCCAGGAACTGGCCCGGGTACCGGTTGGCGGCTTCGTCTGGGATGTTCACTGTTCCCCCTCGGGTCGCACGTCCAGGTCGGCTAGGTCAAAGTCGAATTCTGACCGCGGCCGGACGATGCCCCGGTGCTGCTCGATCCATTTGCGTTCCCAGTCCTGCATGTCTTGCGTCTGATCGAAATCCTTCTGTCCGCTCATGCCTGTTCCCCCTCAACCGGATCCGACAGGTCAGCGAGAACGGATTCGGTCGCCCGAAGAATCGCCGCCATCCGAATTTGGGTAGGCGGATGGGGTGCTTCCGCAGCGATATACGCCTTCGCTTCCCGAAACTCGTCCGCCAGCGTTCGGAGTTGTGCCCGCAGAGCGTCGTTCTCGGTAGCAACAGCGCGCAAATCGTCGCGGTAGTCGTTGATGCGGTGGACAAGTGCGCGGCGTTCAGCACGACGCGCCTCCCGCAGAGCATCACGCTCGTCGAGTGCGTCCTGCGTCGTCTCCGCCTCCTGGATGAGCGCGCGGTCGAGACCCTCAACAGCATTCGCCAGGGCGTGCAACACGTGCGCCGGCGTGAATCCACCGAACGCGGCGATCTTGCGTGCTTCCTCGACCAGCTTCGTGTAGTCGTCACTCATCGCTCATCGCTCTCCAAGTGGTTTGCGGCCATCGAACTGTCTGCGTAGTCCCAGTGGTTGCGGAGCTTGTACGCGCCATCCCAGCGGCGCTCACCACGCCACGTCATCTCTGGTTCTCCTTCTTGGGTGCGTGGCAGCAGATCCCTGCGACCGCTGAATGCCCGAACGGTGTCTTGCATTTCGCACAGCAGGGTTGCGGTGGGGTGGTTCGTTCTCTTGGTGTGGGTGCCCATTCAGGGCGAGGAGACAGATCGATACGGTTCCTCACGAGTGCACCGCCTCGGCCTTGCCGCCTGATGCCTCACCTGCGACGTACTTGGAATCGATGAGTTCGCGTTCGTACTTCACGACTTGCTCGCGCCAGAGGCTCGCACGACGCGGATACGAGTCGAATGCCTCGCGTGCGCGCCCCGCAGGATCGGTGTCCGACCAGGAATCGAACTGCATGATCACCGAGCCGTCGAATGTGTCCCAGATAGTCCAGCGCTCGCCTTCGCTGATGATGCGGCTCATGCTTCCTGCTCCTCGAATGCGCTGGGGAGGAACTCGAACTCGATGACTCGAAGCATTTCGGTTGGGGACAGTTCGGGTGCCGGCGGACGAGTGTGCTCCTGGTCATGCATCAGTGCCTTCTTTCGGGTGAGTGTTTCGCTTCGTGGTAGGAAGACCGAGATGCGTGTACGCGGTACGAACCGCATCCCAGGACACCCCGAGCTCCCGTGCTGTTTCCTTCATCGACCGGCCCAAACCATGCAGCTCACGGATCCGCGAAGCCACAACCTCGTCCTGCCAATCCAGGACAGGGGGACGGCCACGCACATCACGCTTCGGCTTCACATGCGGCAGGTCACACTTCGGCTCTGGTCGCGGCTGACCCAGCAGCCCTTGTGCGGCGTCCACGATCACGTCTGCGATGGACTGGCTACGGTTATCCGCGATGGTCGCGAGCTGCCCCCATACCTTCTCCGGGAAACGAACAACCTGAGTCATCACGCCACCCCCAGAGACGAGAGCCGACTTATCCACAGCCCTACTCGCGCGTTCAGGAAAGTGAGATGAGAATCCTTGGTCTTAACCGCGTACGTCAGTTGCGTTCGTTCGTACGTACGTACGTGGCATTTTTGAGCATGGCTGGGGCATATGCTCCCGGCATGCTCGGGCATTGCTCCGAGCATTACTCGGCCCTCCCGTTCTTCTTGCTCCACCGAGCCTCCGCAGCCTTCCGCGCCTTCTCAGAACGAGCCCTGGCAGCGTCATCAGTGGGCTGGTATTCCGCGTAATCATTGACTTCCCAGCCCCCCGGACGCTCATGCCACATGCCCACCTCGACGAGAAGCTGAGCCGACCGAGGGTTGCCATGGAACAGACCAAGCGCACCTTCCGGGATGAACCCGGCGTTGCCCTGTTCGGCGCAGTAACCGAGACCGAAAACGAACACGTTGAGTGCCCGATCGCCTCCCTTTTGAGGCAAGAGTGCGAGCACTTTGTGGTTCCGGGAGATCGCAGCCTGCACTCTCACCCAACTCAGGGCGTCCATCAGGCTGCACCCCCGAAGTCGAAATCGAGGGGCTGTTCGGTCTCTGCCTCGAGACGGTTCGCTGCTTTCTCGCACTGCGACTCGCGCTTCTCGAACAGGACTGCACGGCGCCCCAGCTGACGGGCCGCAACACCAGTCGAGCAGGAGCCAGCGAACAGATCCACCACCGTCCCACCGACCGGCACAGAGCTCGCTACGTACAGCTGCGCCAACTTGACGGGCTTCTCGGTCTCGTTGATCGCCTTCCCGTGCATCGAGCGAAGGCGGATGACTGATCGCATGAGGCGGTCGCCGCCGTCGACCGACGTGAACGGTGCCTTGTCGATAGCGCCCATTTGCGTCGGCCGGGTCTTTGTGCGGACTACCCGTTTGATTGCGTCGGGCGTCGTCGGCGGTTCGTTATGAAGCGCACCCCACTCGCCCCGGTAGAACTGCACCGCGAACTCGTGCACCCGTTTGAAGCGATCGGCGTGGAACCCGGATCCGTTGTGCTTCTCCCACACGGTGTCCTGGGCGAGCTTCCACCCCGCGGCGCGGAACTCGGCCACGTGCTCCATGAACATGCGGAACGATCCGAAGCACCACAGGTTCGAGGTTGCTCGAGCGGCGTCCGCCAGCCAGCCTTCTACCCAGACATCCCAGTCGAGGGAGGTCTCACCGTACGGCGGGTCAGTGACGATCGCGTCCGGGTGCGCTGCGTCTACGATGTCGAGGTGGTCGCGGTAGTCCCCGAGGTAGAGCGTGACGAGGTCGTCTTGGTAGTACGGGGTGCTCATGGTCTCCCTCCTTTCGTTGTGTATCCGCCGGCGGCTTCGATGAGTTCGACCGCGAGAGCCTTCGGAATGGACTTCGCACGCCCCTCCACATCAGGGAGGAAGTAGCCGCCCAGGTTGCGGTCATAGAACGGGACCTCATGGGCTGCCATCAACCGGTTCCTTCGCAGCTTCCACCCGTTGTGGAGGGCGAGTTCCTGAAGGTCGGACTCGAACCGCCCATTGCAGGGAATGCACGCCGTCAACCCATCAGCCGGGGTCAGGGCGGGTGCCTTCTTCCCACGACCCCCATGCCCACTTGCGGATCGGTGCTGCCACGACAACGGCCACTGCGCACCACACGACACACACCGGTACCCGTCACGCTTATACGTCAGGTCACGAACCTGCTTCGACGGGGCGGTCATCACTCGCTCTCCGTTCCGCGGAGCTGCTCGAGAGCGGTCGCATCGTCGGGGTGAAGGACCCACTTGTCGGAGATGGTCCGTCCGTCAGGAGCGATCTTCACCACGAACCATTTACCGCTCAGATCGCCGCGGTGGAGACGAACAGTTCCAGCATGCTCGCGGGTCATGCGGCCACCTCCAGCGTTTGGATCAGCTGCTCACCGATGAACTCCGTGTATGCCGGCGGGATCGCTTCTGAGAGCTCACGACGGTCAGAGGTCCAGTCGATGCCGAGCGCTTCCTGCCACTGCTCAACGGTGCCCTTACCTCCCCCGTTTCCGTAGACCGCGAAGTAGGGGCCGTCGTAGAACTTCCCGTGCCGCCACCCGGCGACCCGGCCTCGGTGTGGGATGTGCGCCGGCTTGACTGCAGCCCACCCGCCCAACTCGAAGAACCGGTGCCGAATGACACGAAGGCCGAACATCTCCCCACAGAGAGTGAGATCACGTCGAACGGGAGCGCCTTGCACGTTCTCGATGACGTAGGGAACACCTGTCTGCTCGAGGAGCTCGCGCACGGGCTCGATGAGAAGGGGCCACTCGTTGCCGTGCACAGCCTTCAACGCGGTGTAGCCCTGGCAGGGAGGCGATGCGTGGATCGCGACGATGTCGGCGAGGGTGATGTAGTCCCACTGCAGCATTCGGCCGAAGGGGCGCATGACTGCGGACTCGAAAACGATGCTTCCGCCGTTGAGCAGTGTCTGCAGGACCTCGAGGGCGTCGCCTTGATGGAACCCGAATGGGTAGTTGGGCTGGCTGTCTTTGTCCACTCCGAAGATGCGGAACCCTGCGCGGCGGTAACCCATGCCGGCGCCACCTGCGCAGCAAAAGAGATCCAACATGATGGGCTCGTTCATCCGGTCACCTCCGTGATGGTGACTTCGAAGTGCGGCTGCGCGTCCTTCTCGTATCGAATGGTGGCGCCGACTTTCTCCATGTACTGGGGTGCGTCGTCGGGGACCAGATGTGCGCTGATGCCTTTGTCTGCTCCGATTCCGTCGTAGATGGCTTTGAGGAACGGGGCGAGGTTGTCTTCGTCGCGTCGGTGGCGGGTGTTGACCACCCAGACGACGTCGACTCGGCATTTCTGCAGGGTGGGGATGTTGAGGGCGCGGATCTCGGTGCTGACGAAGAGGCGCACGTTCTGGGTGGAGGCGTGCTTGACCGCCCAGTGGGAGGGCCGATCGTTGGCGTTGAGTCCCTTGGGTGCCCGCTCGTATCCGAGGGTGAACGTCCACTGCCGGTTCATGCTGCGTCTCCCAACTGGTGGCGTAGTTTCCGCAGTTCACGTGCCGTGAGACCGCCCCACGTGCCCCAGTACTCGCCGTTGTCGATGGCGTATTGGAGGCATTGGGTGCGGACTTCGCAGGAGGTGCAGATGCGGATGGTGGGGCGTGGTGATTCGCCGCTTTCCGGGAACCACGCGTCGGGGTTGGTGGTGGCGCATGCGGCGTCGGCCATCCAGTCGAGTGCGGTTTCGTCGGTCAGGGTGACGGCGATCAGGTCGAACATGTCCGCGGTCATGCTGCCGTCTCCTTCGCGTCCTGGAACGCCTGCCGAAGGGCGGCGAGGATGTCCTTGTTGGCGCCGGCGGCACGCGCTGCGATACCGAGAGCCGAGATGGCGTCGGGGTTGCCCTCGGCTGCCTCAAGTTCGGTGAGCCAGTCGCGTCCGGACGTGTCTTCGGGGTCAGCGGTGGTCGCGCCGTACTGTCGTGCGTCTGCACCGTCTGCTAGGCCGAGGACTCCCCAGAGCCAGTCCATCGTGAAGTCCGGTTTCGGGGTCTTCCTGTCCAGCTGGAATCGGGTGGACTTGACCTTGCGGATCAGGTATTCGCCACGTTCCGGCATCTCGACGATGACCTGCGCGTCGTACGGCAGCGTCTTGTAGCCCTGGATCTTCCACTCCCGCTCAGTGGTGGGCGTCTTGCCGTTCATGACGACGACCTGCTCGAGACGGGAAGTGAGGATCACGGGGCCGTTGTGGCGGCGCAGTCGGTCGTAGAACTGCTTCCACGTCTTCGCTGCTTCGTTCCACAGCTCAACCGAGATGGGGGCGTCATCGCTGCGGGAGGCGTTCTGCTTCTTCGAGTTCGCCTTGGTCTGTGCGTTCGTGGACAGCAGATCCCAGAACCGTCCCCCGGAGTCGATCACCCACAGGGTGGGCAGCCCGTCGACGTCGGGTTCCTTCTCCATTTCGTCGAGAGTGGAGATGATGCCCTTGGCGGTGCCGTCGTGGAGGACGATGTCAAAGTTCGCTCCGGGAATGGCGCCGTATTCGTCGGGCATGTCTTCGTCGATGGTGACGGCGAGGGTTCGGCCGATCCGGGGGCTTGCTGAGGCGCTCAGAGCCGCCCACGTCTTACCGGCTCCCTCGCGTCCTGCGAGGACCGTGATCGGCCACGAAGGACGTCCTGTGGGGCGTCTGGTCTGGATCGTCATGCGATTGCTCCTTCGAGGAACATCAGCCACGTGGGTGGCTGGATCGGGTCTGGGGTGACGCTGTATCCCGGCCAGAGGTCGGCATCCGTGCAGGCGGCGAACTTCGCGTAGCCCTCGCGGACTCTCTTGCGCCCCATGTCGGCGAACTCCGGAGCGAGCTCATACACGCCGACTAGATATGGCGCTGTCTTCTCCACCACAACGAACTTCATGCGGGCCATGAACTCGCCCGTGGCGGCGGCGTATGTGCCTAGGTAGTGCTCCTGACGGACGTCGTACCGGAGTTCGGGTTTCGCGACGGTGCGGGCGAATGCTTCCGGGGAGGCATCCGATGCACTGGTTTTCAGGTCGACGCACCAGGGGTCGTCGACGGTGAAGTCGGGGAGGTAGTCGAACCGGCAGCGGATGGGTACACCGGCGTCGGGGTCGGTGGCGAAAACGGATGCTTCCGCCTGCCCTGCCTGCTCGAACAGAGACCGTGCCAGCGGGTGGGCGAGGACGGACTCTGCGATGGCGTTGATCTCGTCGTACTCGGACTTCTTCACCGGGATCCGTCCGTGATCGCGGGCATCCTGGATGAACGCCTTCGCTTCCTTCGTGGAGGCTGCACCGTTGATCGCGAGGTATTCGTCGGGGATGTCTGTGATGGGTGCACCGATACCGAGGACTTTCCCGTGCACCGCACTGCCGACGTCGTACGCCTTCTTCGCGGGTTCGGGGTTGTCCCGGTAGTGCTTGTACTTCGCCGGCGCCTGCAACAGCTTCACCAGACCCGTGCTGCTGAGCGCAGGGTCGGAATGGTAGAGACGCTCATCGAGGCCGTGAACGATGCCTGTGTAGCTCATTCGTGGTCCTCCGCCTCATCGTCGACGTCCTCGTACCATTCGTCGAAGTAGTCGAGGTCGTCGAGGTCGTACGGGTTGGTTTCGAGAGGGTCAGGGAGAGAACCGAATCTGGTCATCAGTCCGTCACCTCCTCGCCGGCGTGCGTGCCGTCGCCCTTGCAGACCTCCGCGATCCAGCCGTGCTCGCAGGTGTTCCATAGGAAGTCGCTCCGCAGTGGCAGCGGCGGTGTGACCATCGGTGCCCACGGTGCGGCGTTCATGCGAGGTCGATTCCGGGTCGGGGCGGATACGGGATTGAGAGATCGTCCTGGTCGCGGAGTTCGTCACCGGCTGCAGCAAGGTCGTCGTCGTGTGCGGGTTCTTGTGTGTGGAACACGGGGAGGACGGGTGCGGTCGGGGCGGGTGTGCGGGTGGGGAGGTCACGGTTCGAGAACTCGGGACCGTAGAGAATGTCCGCCAGGTTGCGGGTGAGGTCATTCATCGGATGCCCCCTCGAGCCAACCGAGCACGTCGGGGCTTGTCTCACCGCTGTTGAGTTGGTCGGCAGTAAGGCCCGCAACTCGCCATGTTACGAACGGGGCGACGCGGGATGTGACGGAATCGAGGACGCCAGGCATACCCGAGCCATCCGTGACTACGGAGTAGCGGAACCGGGCGCTCATCGGGTGCCTGCCAGGACGTCGAGTGCCAACGTGAGGCCGGGTGTGGTCTCGGTTTCCCGGGTGATGCCGGTTCTCCTGTCGTTCAGGGCCGCGTTGAGCACAGCCCGCTGAGCGTCCACGTAGGGGTGCACGATCGAGGTGGAAGGGATGCTGGCGAGGGCGGTCTCTACCTGCTCCTTCGCCGCACGAACCCGATCCAGGTTCGTCTTCAACTTGGTAGTCATTTCGGGTCTTCTCCTTCGATGAGGTCGTTGAGCCAGGTAGCGGTGATGCCTAGGAGGGCGCCGCCACCGGCGATAAGGGAGCCGATCATTACGAGGAACGGCAGTGCGGCCAGTACGGCCAGTACGGTGATGAGGCAGCCGCCGAGGATGATGAAGATGAGGAACGCGTTCGCACGGTTCACCGAAAACGCACCCCCTGCAGGTAGAGCACCCAGAGGGCTACAGCGAGCGCTGCGAGGAGCAGGCCGGCGAGGGCGATGGCTTTCGGTACCCAGTCGGGGCGTCCGGGCTTGAAGGCGTTCATCCCCACACCGCCTTCACAACCGTGCAGACAACCCACACGAACGGGAGGAGCAGAACACCAGCGGTGGCACCGGCCGCGATCACGGCCACCCATGCGGGGCCCGGGTTCTCAGGTGTGTAGTCGTGTCTCATCACGACACCTCCCCGAGAATCGCGTGAGCGAGATTCATGAAGCCCACGAACTCCTCTTCGTGGTCTTCCTCGCGCCAGGGACCCGGGGTGCTATTCGCCTTGAGATGGTCGAGCTTCTCGATCGCTGTTGCGATCGTCTCCGCGGCGTTCATCGGGACACCATCCGAGCGAATGCGTCCGCGATCAGCGCCGGACCTGCGTCGTCCAGGTGGACTCGATCGCACGGGGCGACCTCGTGCTGGATGAGGTCAACGCCGTAGCGGTCCGCGAGGGACAGCAGCACGCGTCGGATCAGCTTCGTGTCAGGACGCTCGGGCGACGACCCGTACGAATCGGCACGGACGTTCGGGACACCCGCCAGAGCCCGGATACAACCCGCGAGGGCGTCCGCCTCCGGAACAGCGGTCGGTGTCGGCGTGGCCTTGACCTGCTCCTTCCACGCATCCCTTTCGGTACGCATCTGCGCTTCACGGTCCTGTGCTTCGCGAACCTTCGTGACCAGCTGCGCTTTCGTGAGTTCGATGAGTGCCATTAGCAGGTCGCCTCCTCTACTTCGTTGTCGACCTTGTCGACCGGGGGAATGAACGTGGACCGCGGAAACAACGGCAGAACGATCTGGGCGTGCTTACTCATCGGGTCACCTCCTGCCCCAGAAGTCGAGCGCGCTCAGCGGTGAAGAATGCGACGTCGTCCCAGAAGCCGAGCTTCCGAGCGGACACGATCAGTGCATCCAGTTCGGGAATCGTCCAGAGGCTCATCGGAATGCCTTCCTCTCGACAAGGTGCATCCAGACCGTCACAGCCACGAACACCACACCCGTCGCCGTCACAGCACCCGCAGCGAAAAACCTGAACGTGCGCATCAGAGGGCCTCCCCACGGACGTCAGCACGAATCAGTGCCGCACCGAGACGAGCAGTAGGGATGATCTCCTGCTCAGCGAGGCGCTCCCACAACTGACCAGCAGGAGCCTGCAGCGTCCAGTTCGACCGCTCATCCGCATCGCAGATGATCGTGATCGTCTCCGGGTGCAGCATCTGCATCGGTGCCCGGTTCCACGTCGTCACCACCTGCGCGGTCATGACGCCACCGCCGCGGCCGAGTCAGACAGGCGCCGGTAGATGACATCCAGCCCCTTACCCGTGATCCGAACCTGCGGGGCCGACGACTGAAGGGTTTCCCCCGTCACCGTGTCCACATAGGTGCGGATCTTCTCCGTCAACAGACCCTGCTCGAGGATCCGCTGGTAGGCGTGGGGCCGGCCCTTGTGGTCCCGGTACATCCACACCCAATCGACCAGCAGCGCAACCAGCCGCTTCTGACCGATGACGATGTGCTTCTGCTCGAACAAGCAGTGCGCAGCATCCGTGTACGACCACGACCCCGCCGACGACACCAACGCATCCCACGCCGACGCCTTCGGCGCCAGAACCTCGATCTCCTGCGCCTGCTGTTCCGTCTTCGTCTTGAGGATGGTGAGCGCCTGAAGAACGACCTCCGTCTCCGAGAGCTCGCGGCGGGGTGTGGCGCCGTTGATCCATTCGTGGATCTTGTCGGCGAGTTCACGCTGGTACCGCTCGACCATGACCCGTGACTCCTCGTCACGGATCCGGGAAGTGGTGATGGTCGCCAGCCACATGCCGACGATGCGGGTGTTGATGAGGTAGCGGGGATAGGAGCGCTCAGCACCCGGGAGCATGACCTTCGTTACAAAGGTCATGCCCTGCGCCCACGCCTGACGCTCAAGCGACTGACGCTGACCCTCAGCGTCAAGCCCGAGGTTGTCACACAGCTGCCCTAGGAGCAGATAATCGACTCCGTCGAGAGTGATGGTGTTGATGCTCTGCCCATAGAAGCTGTGTGTTGCGGCCTTCGCGGGTAGAATGTCGGTGGAATTCACTACAGTTCCTCTCTGATTCGCCTCGGTTGCCCCCGAGGCGTTTCTCTTTTGGTGTTGCTATGCGACTTGCGGTTCGCTCATGAACCGCTCGATGGCTTCCTCCGGGTACCGGATTCGTCTCCCTTGCCGCACGTAGTCCGGGCCTTTGCCCTGCGTCCGCCAGTTGGCGAGAGTGCCGACAGAGAACTTGATCCGGTCCGACACCTCCTGTGGCGTGAGATAGACCTTGGCGGCCGCGTTCATGCCGCATCGGCCTTCGAGTTTTGATCCGAGCCGGGGGTCCGTCCTGCTGCGGCGCGAAAGATGTCATCCGGATCGATGCGAAGGGCGGCGGCGATGCGCGCTACCTCTACGACGTCGAAGGGCGTCTTCCCGGTCGTCTTGCGTGACAGGGTTGCCTTCGGGATTCCGGTCTCTTCCGCGACTGACGAGTGAGTTCTCGCCGCCCGCGCAATCTGGGCCCGCACCTCGGCGGCGACTGCTTCGCCGTAAGTGAGTGCTTCCATGTGCCCACAATAGGTTCCATTTGGAACCGGGTCAAGCTCATTGACCCCGTTTCCAAAAGTGGCTATGTTGTTCCATATGGGAACCGCTAGTAGAGAACTTGGTCCGCTTGTTGAGGCCGTCGCAGCAGAGCTTCGCGCCCGCCGCGCCTACCTCAACCTGGGGATCCGTGAGCTCGCCGATAAGGCACGACTTCCCCACCCCACCGTCTCGAAGAGCCTCAACGGCAAGCGCGTCATCGACGTTGAAGAACTTGGACGTCTCGCCTATGCGCTCAACATCGGCCCGGATGTCATCATGCGTGACGCCCTCGCCAACCTGAAGAAGCGCGGCTTCGAGATCTCGAGCTACATCCCCTCACTCAACAATGCAGACGCCGCCGACCTCCGTCGCTTTGGCATCAAGCCCCGCTTGAGTGTCGTACCCCCTACGGATACTGAAGACCTTCACAACGTAGACATCAGCGGGGAAAAGATGGCGGCTTCGAAGGACACGAAGCCGGTCCCGCCAGAGAGGGGAGAGTCGTGACACTCAGCGACTGGGATCTGTTCGATATCGAGACGTATGACCCGCGCCGGCCGGTCCCGAACTCGACCAGCTACATGTTCGGGCTGCACAGCTTCTACGACGGCCCGTGCGCGATGGACTACGACCCCGCGGTGCACGCCGAAGATCTCGGCATTCCAGTTATCTACCGGTCCGATCTGCCCGAGCCCGACATGGTCGCCGGGTTCTCACTTCGGTTCCAAGCGATCTTCATGCTCCCCAACCTGCACAGCGCGGTTGAACGTTGCGCCCTGGCGCACGAGATCGTGCACTGGGAACGCCAAGATGAACACGACACCCAGGGTGCAGACGATCGGGCGGATCGCATTGCCGCACGGCGCCTGATACGGCCATCGCGAATCCGTGAGGCAGCTGAGGCAGGCAACGACTACGGACGCATCGCTCTCGAACTCAACGTGACGGAGAAGATCATGGAACTTTTTGTGAGGAGCTATGGCTAGACCACCACTCGTTCTCGAAACCTGGGGGAAGATCACTCGCGGTAAGACCGCTAGTGGCACTCCTATGGCTACGGCTTTCTACAGGGACAGCGACGGGCACACGCGCCGGATGCTGCGAACGGGGAAGACTCCCCAGAACGCTGAGGACAACCTCAAACGAGCACTCAAGACGCGTTTGGCGCCTGAGGCTGAGGGCATCACTCCATCCATGCGCATTTCCGCCCTCGCCGACGAATGGTGGGAGGAATGGCTATCCGCGAAGCCTCGACCGATCAACACGGAGCGGAGGTACAAGGGCATTCTTGAGAATCACATCAAGGCAGGGCTCGGCGGCCTCATGATCAGCGAGGCGTCCGTCTCACGCTTGGACAGGTTTCTCAAGGCGAAGACGAAGAACGTCGGATACTCGAGTGCCGCGCTCGCCCGAGTGATCCTCAGAGGAATGATGGGGATGGCTGCACGCCACGGCGCGATCATGTCCAATCCGGTCGACTCATGCGCCACTATCCCGGAACCCGAGAAGGCTCCTGTGGCGTGGTCCCTTGACGAGATTGCCGACATCCGCACGACGCTGGCCGCTTGGGATTCGGGGAAGGACAAGAGCGGACGCGCCAGGTCGTCGGATCTTTCCGACCCGTGCGATTTCATGTTGGGCACCGGATGCCGGCCGGGCGAGGTGTTCGCACTGCGTTGGGCGGACGTTGACCTTGAGTCTGAGCCCGCCACCGCCCGGATTCGCGCGACGGTTGTGCGGGATCGAGACTTTGGCCTCACGATTCAGGAGCACACCAAGGGCCACAAGGTTCGAATTCTGAAGCTGCCTCTGTTCGTCGTGGACATGCTGAGGCGACGAAGCGAGACGGCCTACACCGAAGTCGTGTTTCCTTCCTCGACTGGCACCGTGCGGAGCCCTGACAACTTCCGAGTGCAGTGGAATCAAGCGCTTGGCGATGTCCCGATTGTGGACGCGATGCCGAAGGTGTTCCGGTCGTCCGTGGGTACGTTCGTGGCGAAGACGGCGAGCAAGGACAGCGCGCAGAAGCAGCTGGGGCATTCGTCGGTCACGATCACCGAGAAGCACTACATCGATGAGGGCGAGCATGGGCCGGACCTCACTGCTACGCTGGAACTACTGAACACGGTGAAGGTGGTCAGCGATCAAAACAGCCAATAAAGTGCGAATCTGCTAGGTTTGGCTCAGCTTGAACCGCTGTACTTTCCAGTGTTTTAGCCACGCGAGTGTAGTTCAATGGTAGAACTTCAGCTTCCCAAGCTGATAGCGCGGGTTCGATTCCCGTCACTCGCTCCATGATCGAAGGCCGCGGGGGGCGGTGAATTCTCGCGGTACACGACGCCAACGTGAGTCGTCGGCTGAGATCACGTGCCGATGGCCACGTCGACGCAGCCGATACGCAGTTGAGGGAATGGTCGCGGTCATGCCCGTTTGGCCGCCTCGGTGACGCCGGGATGCCACCGTCGTATCGAGCCGGACCGACGCACACGCATACGCCCGAAGACACATCTCGGCTTGAGCGTGCTGAGCGCTGAGCCTCAGGAGCATGGACGAATCATCCGGATCCCGCTGGTCCACGGGCCTGGCCGGACTATCCAGCGACCAGCCGTGGCAGACTAGTTCAACGCGCGCATCGCGCAAGCACGTCAGATCGCTACGGCGACATGCAGGTTTCGGGGGAAACGTGCCGGTATCAACACAGGCTCAGAAGAACGCGTACGGCGACGGGGTGTCGGGCCGCCAGGGGCGGCTGCACACGTATTCGCGTCCGATTCGCCGTCAGGCTTCGTTGATAGAACGGTCTGCATCAGCCTGACTGGTGCAGCGGGCCAGCGTATTCAGGTTGATTTCGAGACCCTGACCGGCACAGCCTCCTCGCTCACGGCGGTCAGTGCTCCTGCCCTCCCTGCCGCCGCTGCGGTCGAACGGCCGACCAGCGAAGCGGTGCTGGTCTCGATACGTGCCGGGTGGCGGTCGGACACGATCGTGACCGACCTCGTCGAGCTCGGCACCCGACTCGGTCTGACGGCCGATGATTTCCGGACGACCGAAGAAACGGCAGCCGGTGAGCTGCGGGCGCTCGAGGGAGGGTTCAGATGACCGCAACGATCACCGCGACATCCCGCGCGAAAGACCTCATCCCCGGCAACGTGACCGCCTTCCGTGCCGAAGCCGACGTGATGACCGCCCGCAGCCGTGACTACGACGCCCTCGAAGCGACACTGCGCAATGCTGCCAGTCAGGTCAAGTGGGAAGGCCGCGCTGCAAACGCGTTCGCGGACGTCGTGTCCGTGATGCGCAAACGGATCCAGCATGTTGCCGACGACTTCACCGACGGCGGTAAGGCGCTCAACTCCTTCGCCCACACCCTCGAATGGGCGCAGGGCGAGGCCGAACGAGCGATCACCATCTGGAAGAAGGCAGACGCGGACGAGCGCGCGGCCGCCGCAATACAAGACCCCCTGCTGAAGCCGCTCACCTCGCATGTGGCGAAACTGGACCAGAGCAAGATCAGCGCCCACACGATCGTGACGAACGCCGCCGAAGCGGTCGACGCGGCCGAGCGCGACATGCTCGCAGTTTTGAAGCTGCTCACGGTTGCACCGAAACCGTTGTTCGCGACCAAGTCGACGAGCAACGCGATCGGGAATTCGATCGGCTTCCTTCAGGGCCTCTCGACCCTCACCGGTCCGGAGCTGAAGAAGTTCCTGGCACAGCACCCGAACCTCGCCGACGAACTCGCCGCGATGGGTGCACCGGCCGTCGCCGCGTGGTGGTCGACCTTGTCGGCCGCCCAACGATCGGCACTGATCAAGGCCCGCCCCGAGGTGATCGGCAACCTGGAAGGGATCCCGTACACGGACCGCGACGAAGCCAACGTCTCCTGCCTCAAAGAGCTTCTCAAAGAAGCGAAGGAGGCCGCCGGGCGCACCATCGGAAGCAGCCGAGTACCGGAGTCTCTCGCCGCCGTCCAGGCGGCGAAAGATCGTGTCAGCGCCCTCGAGTGGCTCTTGAGCGAGTACCGGGATGGCCAGAGCCGGAATCTGAATCCTCCGCGGCTGCTGATGAGCCTCGACACGACGGGTCCCGGCATTCCGCTGGCGCAGCTCTCTGTCGGGAATCCGGACACCGCGACCACAGCGAATTGGATGATCCCCGGAATGAACTCCAGCCTGCTCGAGGCCAAGGACTATCTTCGCGGTGCGGTCAACATGAACTTCAATAACCCGCACAGCGCCACCGTCGTCTTCCTCGGCTACGACAGCCCCAAGTTCCCTTCCGAGGCCGGTGACGTCCTTTCCGGGACCTACGCTCGCGCCGGCGCAGAGCACCTCACGGCCGCGCTTAACGGGTACAACGCCGTCCGCGACGAGGCCGGCACCACCTCTCAGCTGAACGTGATCGGCCATTCGTACGGCACCACGACTGCCGCCTATGCGATGGCCGCACACGATCTCCGGGTCGACAACGCCGTCTTCGTCGGCTCGGCGGGAATCGACCCCAGCATCAGCGCGGCCGACCTTCACGCCCACACCGGGGTGTACGCGACCGAAGCATCGGCCGACGACGTTGCGGATCTTGGACGAACAACAGGCCGCATCGACCCGACAGGCCACGGATTCGGGGCACATGTGTTTGGATCAGACGGGGCAACCTTGCCTGATGGCAGCGTCCTCCAACCGGTCAACGGCCACAACGCGGTCGGCGGCAGCGCGGCAGACGACAGCAACCATTACTTCGGCTTGGGTACTGAGAGCCTGAGAAATATCCGATCGATCATCAATGGCACGCCGACACTGCCATGAACTCCCCCAGCGAGGAAGGTGTCCTGATGAGAGTTCGACTCACGCTCGGTCTCGCAGCGCTCGCGGTGACCCTTTTGGCAGGCTGCAGTGACGTCGACCGGGTGGTCGAGCCGCTGCACCTCCGCTCAGACGTGAAGATGACACCCGCCGAGGCACGCGCCGATCTCGACAAGCGGGAGAGCGACCTCACCGCCCTCCTCGGCGGCGACTGGGACAACCAAGACAACCTCATCGCCTCCTCGTGCGGCGACAACGACGAGGGCCTCTACTACTACGGCGGCCGAAACCGAACGGAACCCATTGCGGACCGTGCAGCCACGGCCAAGAGCACAGCTGCATGGTGGAAGAGCCGCGGAGTCGCTGTCGCATCGGCCAAGTACGGCGAGAGTTATGTTGTCAAAGGTGAAGCCAAGAACGGCACCACAATTTTCCTCAACCTGGATACCGACCGAACCTGGTTCCAGACAGAAGGTGCCTGCGTACCGGGCGACTGGGAAAAGGCCAGGGACGACGACATCGCGCACAGACGTAATGAGATCGTCCGCACCCCGACCCCCGCACCAACCCCTACCGAATAGGCAACCCGAACGCCGTATGAATGAGGAGTCCGCGCTCATGAGAGTCCGCATCAGCCTGGGGCTCGCCGTCCTCGCCGTCGCAGGGCTGGCAGGCTGCAGCGACGTCGACCGGGTGGTCGAACCGCTGCACCTCCGCTCGGACGTGAAGATGACTCCCGCCGAGGCGCGCGCCGATCTCGACAAGCAGGAGAGCGACCTCACCGCCATCGTCGGTGGAGACTGGGACAACCACGACAACCTGATCGCTTCTTCCTGCGGCGACAACGACGAGGGGCTCTACTACTACGGCGGCCGAAACCGCACCGAACCAGTGACCAATCCGGACGCCGCGGCCGCCACCGTCGAAAAGTGGTGGAAAGACCATGGATACTCCGTCGAGATTCACAAATACGGTCACGAATACGTCCTCGGCGGCGATGCCAAGAACGGGCTAGCGATCACCCTCCACCTCGATACTGACCGCACCTGGCTGGAAACCGATGGCTCCTGCGTACCCGGCGACTGGAAAAAGGCCAGCGACGACGACATCGCACACAAGCGCAACCAGATCTCCCGAACCCCGACCCCTGCCCCCACACCCAGCGACCGGAGATAGTGGCCGCCACGTCACCGGCCACAACGCTGGCGGCGGGAAATACTCCGATCGCGACTTCTCGGGCAGTCTGATTCGCCGGACTCGTTCTCACCCGGGGACGGTTGCGGTCGCCGCGGGCGCCGAGCACGCCATCGACCCCGACTCGGTTCACTGGACTTCATCGGATCCGGCGCGACGCCCGCCTCACCGCAGCGTCTCCGCCAGCTCCGTGGCGACCGCCGTGGCGCGGGCGCGGAGGGCGGCGAAGTGGGCCTCGGGGTCCGTGATGTCGTCGCCGAGGGTGTCGTGCAGGAGGACGACCTGGCTGTCGTCGATGCCGCAGAGGCCGGCGATGCCGATGTTCAGGTGGCGCGTGATGAGGTCGTCGTATTCGCGCTTGCGGAAGGCTTCTGCGCTCTCGCCGGCCAGGCCGATCCAGCGCGCGGCGGCGATCCCGGGACGGCGGCCGCCGCCGTAGAAGAGGCCGTTGTTCCAGACGCGGTCGATGTAGCCCTTCATGATCGCGGGGAGCGAGTACCACCAGACGGGGAACACGAACACCACGGCGGCGGCGGCCATCGTGCGGGCGGCGAGCGCCATCACCTCGGGCGTGTACTGCTTGTCGAGGTCGTCCCAGTCGGGTTCGTCGGCCTCCCGGACGAGGGGGTCGATGCCCTCGCGGTGCAGGTCGAGCTCGTCGACCTCGAAGCCTTGCGCAGTGAGTTCTCCGATCACATCCGAGGTCACCGTCGCCGTGAGCGAGTCGGTGCGGGGGTGGGCCCAGATCACCAGTGCGCGCGTGCCAGCCATCGTTTCGTGTTCTCCTTGTCGGGCTCTCCTCACGAAGCGGCGGTTGCTCGCCTCTGTTGCGGCCCGTACATTGAGTCAAACAGGACACCCGCAGATGCAGAAGTATGCACTTTTCTGTCCTGTACTGACAGTTTGGATAGTGTCATGCGCGACAAGACCGCTGCAGCGATCGCCGTGTGCTCCGTCGAGACGACCGTGAGCGTCATCGGCGGATGCTGGAAGCTCACCATCATCCAGGAACTGCTCGACCGCACGCTCCGGTACGGCGAGCTCCGCCGCGCGGTCGGCGAGGTGACGGATCGCGTGCTCACCCGTCAGCTCCGGGAGCTCGAAGAGGACGGCCTCGTCCACCGGGAGGTGTATCCGGAGGTGCCGCCGCGCGTCGAGTACTCCCTGACGCCGATGGGCGAGACCCTGCGGTCGCTCGTCCGCGACATGGACGAGTGGGGTCAGACCTGGGTCGCCGCGCAGCGGGTCCTCGCCTGAGCGCGCCTCCCGCGACGCCTACCGCGCGAGGTACCGCCCCAACGCGTCGAGAAGACCGCGCGTGCCGTCCTCCCGTCCCTGGCCGTCCGCCCAGAAGCGGTCGAAGAAGATGCCGTGCTCGGTGTGCGTGAAGCGGGTGCCCTCGGCGATGGGCTCGAACTCCAGCGAGGCGAGGGAGGTGGACATGTGCTCCCCGTCGAGCCACATGTCGTATGTGGTGACGATGCGCGAGTGCTCGACGATGTCGGTGTAGGTCGCCTCGTAGCGGGAGAGGGGTCCGTTGTGGAACTGGCCTTCGTCGATGTCGCGCCCGCCGACGCGGAAGTCGAAGGACCAGGCACGGGCCTCCGCCTCGTCCCCCGCTCCCCACCAGCTCCGCTTCTGCTGCTCGTCGGCGAACGCGCCCCACACGTCCTCGACCGGTGCGGGATAGTCGCGGGTGAGGGTGAAGCCGGAGCGTGCGAGCCTGCGTTCGTGCGTCATCGGGGTCTCCTATCGGGTCAGGGTGACGTGGATGACGCCGCTCTCGGCGACCTCCGAGGTCACCGTGTAAGCGGTGTCGAAGCCGCTGAGGTCGTCCCACAGCCGGTGGCCGCGACCGAGGAAGATCGGGGCGACCATGAGGTGCAGGTCGTCGACGAGTCCGGCGCCCAGTGCAGCGCGCGCGGTGCTGTAGCCGCCGCCGATCCGCACATCCTGGCCTCCCGCCGCCTCGCGGGCCTCGCGGAGGACGTCGTCGATGGCGGCGTCGCGGAAGTGGAACGTCGTGCCGCCCTCCATCGCGATCGAGGGACGCGGCGCGGAGTGGGTCAGCACGTAGACGGGGGTGTGGAACGGCGGATTCGGACCCCACCAGCCCGTCCAGTCCGCATCGGTGGGATGGGCGTGGAGGCCGAACATCCCGGCGCCCATGATCTCGGCGCCGATGCCGTCGAAGAAGGTGGCGGCGTGGCGGTCATCGACTCCGGTGGTACCCCGGCCGCTGGTGTCACCGAAGATCTTCTCGCGGAAGGTGCGGGTCGCGGTGTACGCGGCGGTGAGCCGGTTCCAGTCCTCGCCCATCGGATTGTCGGGCGCCTGGTCGGACGGGGTGTAGCCGTCGAGGGACGTGAAGAGATCCATGCGGACACGGGACATGTCAGTTCTCCTTCTGGGTCGTGCGGGCGAGATGGATGCCGAGCCGGTCGGCCTGGTGCTCCGCGGGGGTCCGCTGTTCACCGAGCCAGAGATGCAGCACGTCGAGAGCGCCGGGACGCAGGCTCACCGTGCGGACGCGGCCCTGCTTCTCCGACGCGATCACCCCCGCCTCCTCGAGGATCCCGAGGTGCTGCACGAACGACGGCAGGGTCATCGGGAACGGCTCGGCGAGCTCCGACACCACCGCCGGCGACAGGGCCAGCCGTTCCACGACGGCCCGCCGCGTGGGATCCGCGAGAGCGCGGAGCACGGCGTCGACCTCGTCACGATACTTTGGCATTTGCCTAAGTGTAGCAGGTGAGGGCCCGAATGGACTGCCGAGGTCGCGATTCGTCGAGTGGAAGCATCCCCACGGCTCGACGATGCCAGGCTCGCCTTGCCCTGGATGCAGGCCGGCGGCCGCCCCGTCACGCGGGAGGCTGGTGGAACACACCCGCCCGGCGGAGGTATCCGGCGAGGTCCTGGGTGAGCGGGATGGTGTCGAGCTCGGCTTCGGAGAACCAGCGGGCGTCGTCGGCATCGTCGCCCGGCGCGAGTCGGCCGCCGAGGACGGTGGCGGAGAAGTCGTGCGCCTCGAACACTCGCCCGTCACCCGCGGGGATCATGGCGACCCAGAGCTCTCGGCCGATGGAGACCTGCAGCCCGGTCTCTTCGAGCGCCTCCCGTGCGGCCGCGGCCGCGTAGGACTCGCCCGGCTCGCAGCTTCCGCCGGGCACCGACCAGCGTCCCTTCTCCGGCTCGTCGCGACGCAGGACGAGCAGAATGCGTCGCTGCTCGTCGAGGATGATCGTGCTGGCCGCCCGGATCGTGCTCATGGAGACGAAACTAGCGCCGCGGGCGATGGACGAGACACCTCACCGTGAGAACGCCGCGCCTCGATCGTCGGCGTGAGCGCCTCCGAGCGGCACACACGCGCCAGGAAGCTCCACTGTCACGCGCAATCCACCCTCATCCAGTGCCTCCAGTTCCAGCGTTCCGCCATGGGCGTTCACCACGGCGCCCGCGATCGCCAAGCCCAGGCCGTGACCGGGGGCACCTTCGGACAGAACGGCGCGACCGCGTTCGCGGTAGAAGGGCTCGATCAGTCGCGCCAGAGAATGCTCGGGTATCCGATCGCCGCTGTTCTCGACGATGACCCGGACGCGGCCGCCGTCGGCGCGGGTCGTCTCAATGGCGAGGTCGCCTGCGACGTGGTTGTGTCGCACGGCGTTCCGGATGAGGTTGCCGATCAGGAGGCGGAGGAGACCGTCCGAGCCGCACGCCGTCTCCGCGCCGATGCGGACGGACAGTCGGAGACCGCGCTGCGATACCTCGTCCGCGATCGCTTCGAGCTCCCGCGACACGAGCTCCCGGAGGTCGACCGTGTCGCGCACCGGCTGCTCCTGCCCGATGGTCGCGAGGTCGAGGAGCGCTTCGGTGATGTCGATCAGGCGATCGTTCGACTCCGTCAGTCGCCGGAGGAGGAGGGTCACCCGCGGGGAGTTGTCCTCGGTGGCCGCGACCTCCAGTAGCGCCTTGGTCGTGGCGAGGGGCGTGCGGATCTCGTGGGAGGCGTTCGCTGCGAACCGTTGCGAGGCATCGAAGGAGCGCTCCAGCTCTGCGAGCATGTCGTCGAACGTCTGCGACACGGCATCGAACTCGTCGTGCCGGCCGGTCGTGCCCACGCGGTGGGAGAGCGACCCGCGGCTGGCGAGCTCGGCCGCGGCGCTGAGCGACTGCAGCGGCCGCAGCATCCGCCCGGCGAGGAACCAGCTGGCGACCGCCCCGACCAGGGTCAGGATGACGAGGGCGCAGGCGCTGTAGATCAGGAGCGTGTTGAGCACGTCCGACCCGCTGGAGACGACGATGCCGGTGGGGAGGCCGGTGACCGGCTTCGCGGTCGCCAGGGTGATCGATCCCGACGCGTCCGCCGGGTCACGCACTTCTCCGTCCGGGACCGCGGACAACGTCGGGATGCGGTACTCGGTCAGGAATCGCATCGACGCATAGACGACGACGAGGATCAGTGCGCCTCCGCCGGCGACGAGCCCGGCCGTGGCCGCCGCGAAACGCATGCGCGTGGAGCGATGGAACGGCGGGCGGCTCCGCCCGTCACTCATCCGCCGACTCCATCCGGTAGCCCACTCCGGGAACGGTTCCGACGATCCAGGGCCGCCCGAGTTTCTTGCGCAGAGTGGAGATGGTCACACGCACGCCGCTGGTGAAGGGGTTCGCATTCTCGTCCCAGGCCTTCTCGAGCAGCTCCTCCGCGCTGACCACCCCGCCGTCGGCACGCATCAGCAGCTGGAGCACCGCGAACTCTTTCGGAGCGAGAGACAGGAGCTCACCGCCGCGCCACACCTCGCGCCGGTACGCGTTCAACGTCAGATCCCCGAAGGCGAGCACGGGAGGGAGGGCCCGCGCCGGCCGACGCCCGAGCGCCGTGAGCCGGGCGATCAGCTCCTGCATCGCGAACGGCTTGGATAGGTAGTCGTCCGCTCCCAGTTCGAAGCCCGCGACCGTGTCGCCGAGGCCGCGGGCGGCCGTCAGCATGAGCACGCGCACGTCGAGTCCCTGCTCGCTGATCTGCCTGCACACCTCGTCGCCGTGCACGACGGGGAGGTCGCGATCGAGGACGACGACGTCGTAGTCGTTGATCGTGAGCCATTCCAGCGCGGTCGCGCCGTCGTGCACGGCGTCCGCCGCGAACGATGCCCGGGTGAGCATGGTCCGGATGGAATCCGCCAGCACCACCTCGTCCTCGACGATCAGCACGCGCATCTCCGCACCCTTCTGCTCCGGCCCGCTCGTGTCGGGCACCGCCTCGATCCCACCAGAACGCGTGTTAACAGAACGTGAGCAACGGGCCTTACGTCATCCCAACACGCCACCGGCTTGACTCTGGCCGAGGCCGATCCCGGCCCCACTTACGGACCGTGAGGTCTCTGAAAGGAAGTGGAATCCATGTCCATCAGCATCACGCTCAAGCGCGTTCTCGTCGGCACGGCCATCACGGCCGGCATCGCAGCGGCCGGCATCGGCGTCGCCGGAGCAGCGAACGCCGCTGCCCCCGCCGCCCCGTCCACGTCCACGTCCACCCACTCGGTGGTGAAGGGCACGCCCGCTCCGGACGCCGGCTCGCCGGTGACCCTGCAGGCGGTCCCGGACGCGAAGCCCGACTTCTCGAAGGCGACCCCGGGCACTGCGACCCCGATCGGCCCCGTCCAGAACGCCTCCGGCTCGGACGGCGCGACGACCCTGTCCAAGTGAGCACCACGACCGGCCGCCGCGACACCGGCGGCCGGTCGCCTGCCATCGAACCCACGAAGGAGCACCATGCGAACCATCGATCCCAGCGACCTCGACCTCCCCGCCACCCAGCCGCTCGACATCACGGAGGTGATGGAGCAGCTCGCCCGGGCCGAGTCGGTCTAGCCCCGGTGGGTGAGGACGGCCATCGATGAACGTCCGGATCGCCAGGCTCCCGGGTGGATCCGCGCGCGGTCGGCGCGCACGAAGAGATTGCTACGAGGCGTCCGCGGGAGCTGCGGGATCCGGCCGGCCGCGGCCCGTGCGGCCGTGGCCGTTGAGCGCCCGGACGGAACGTGCGCGGCGGCGCCACACGATCAGGACGACGGCGCTGAGGGCCGTGCCGATGAGGACGAGCAGACCGGTGTCGCCGGCGAGATACTCGTCGACGGCGACGGGATCGGTCGCGCGGATCAGGTCGGTTCCGATCCAGGCGAACGCGGCGTTGTGGCCAAAGTGCGCGAGGACGGCCACCCAGAGGCTGCCCGAGATATCGCGCAGCAGCCCGAACAGCACCGAGAACGCGAACACGCTGCTGGTGAAGAGCATCAGCACCACGGCGCGGTTGCCGTCGGTGTGGTAGTAGGGCGTGAAGAGGATGTACGGCAGGTGCCAGCACACCCACACGGCGCCGATCACGATCCAGGACCAGGCCTGGCCGAGGCGTGGGGCGAGGTGCGACTGCAGGTAGCCGCGCCAGCCGATCTCTTCCGCGAACGCGAGGATGGGACCGGAGATGCACAGGCTGATCAGGTCTGAGGCGGCGGTCGGCGCAACGGAGAAGACCGCGAACTGCAGGCCGACCGCGCCGGCGAAGGTCAGCGCGCTCACGCCGGCGGTCACCAGCAGCGTGACCGGCCACCAGCGCAGACCGAGCCGCGTGATTCCGATGGTGCGCCACCCGGCACGGGAGTACCCGTCTCGGGTGACGACGAACATCATCAACAGGGTCATCAGGAGCGGCGACACCGCGAGGATCAACCCACCGGCGATGCCGGCGGTGGTGAGGGAGATCAGCAGCACGCCGACGATGAAGATGCATGCCTTGGCGGTGCTGGAGAGGTTTCGGAACATGGACTCGCTTTCTGCGCGGAGGGATCCCCTCCACGCTAAAAAGCGCCGGTCGCGGGCCGCATCCACCGCGAGACGGGTCGGGATGCGCGGATGTTGCATCAGCCCGTCAACCTTCGGTGACGTCGGACGAGAGTCAGTCGAGCAGCCCGTGGCGGACGGCGTAGAGCACCAGCTGCACGCGATCGCGCACACCCAGCTTCGTGAGGATGCGGGACAGATACGACTTGACGGTCGCCTCGCTCAGCGAGGTGGCGGCCGCGATCTCCGGGTTGGACAGGCCCGCGACGGCGTGGCGGAACACCGCGTGCTCGCTGCGGGTCAGCGTCTCCAACGCGGGCGGCGGCGACGCGGGGTGAGCGGGTGGGCCGGCCGCGAATCGGTGCAGGGAGGCCGAGCGGGCGAGCACGGCGGTGCCGTCGGCGACGGAGCGGACGGAGGACAGCAGCAGCTCGGCGCGCGCATCCTTGAGGACGAAGCCGCTCGCGCCGGCCGCGATGGCGTCCGCGACCGTGCGATCGTCGTCGAAGGTGCTCAACACCAGCACCCGGGGAGCGTTCGGCGCCGCAGTGATCGCCGCTGTCGCGCCGACGCCGCCGAGCCCGGGCATCCGGATGTCCATCAGCACCACATCCACGTCGTTCCGCTCCCGCACCCGGCGGACCGCGTCCTCGCCGGACGCGCACTCCCCGACGAGCACGAGGTCCGGCTGGGTGCTGATGATCAGCGCCATTCCCGCGCGGAAGAGCGCCTGATCGTCGACCACGAGCACGCCGATGCTCATCGTTCCTCCTGGCCGTCGTACGGCAGCTGCGCGATCACGACGAACGCGCCGCCGTCGACGGCGGCGGTCACGTCGCCTCCGACGGAGCGCGCCCGCTCCATCATGCCGATCACGCCGTGCCCGCCACGGGCGGTCGTCCGACGAGCGCTCAGGGCGTTGCTCACCTGCACCACGAGCATCTCCGACCTCCAGTCGAGACGCACGACGATCGGCTCGTCGCCGTCCCCGTGCCTGACCGCGTTCGTCAAGGCCTCCTGCGCGATGCGGAACGCCGCGACATCCACACGCGGAGGGAGGGGCGCTGCCGTCCCCGTCTCCTCGACCTCGACGGAGGCGCAGGAACGCCGCAGCTCCCCGATCAGGTCGTCGAGCCGCCTCAGCGAGGGCTGCGGACTGTCCCGAGTCCCGGTGCGCACGCCCGCGAGAACGCCGCGCACCTCCGACAGTGCGGCGCGGCCCGTGTCCGCGATGGTCGACAGCGTCGCCGGCGTCACGGCCAGCTGCGCCTCCGCCGACAGGCGAGCCCCTTCGGCGTGCGCGATCATGACGGTGAGCGAGTGCGCGACGACGTCGTGCACATCACGCGCGATCCGCGCGCGCTCCTCCTCGACCGCGATCGCATACCGGGCCCGCTCCGCCGCCACATCCGCTTCGAGTCGCTCCTGCACTCGCTGCCGGGTGATCGCCCGCAGCACTCCCGCCGACCAGGCCAACACCAGGATCGCCGCGCACAGGCTGACCAGGAACGGCGCAGACGCCGTGACCCGGCCCTCCGCCTGCGGGACCGTCACCGCCATGAACCACCCCGCGAGCACACCGCCGCCGAGAGCGGAGACGGCACCGAGCACCCGGATCGGGAGCGATCCGTAACAGGCCGCCGAGTACACGATCACCAGCACGGCGAGGTTCTGCGGCCCCACCTCCTGCACGGCCACGACCTGAACGACCGCGCCGATCCAGCAGACCGCCAGCGCGGTCGCCGGCGACACCCGTCGCAGCGCCACCGAGCCGCACTGCAGCACGGCGATCGCCACCCACCACGGCGACCGGATCGACGCCGTGAGATCGCCGCCCGCGAGCACCAGCAGGCCGCTGCCCAGCAGGAGACCGACGGCGAACCGGACATCGGCCCGCCATCCCGCCCTTCGCCCGCGATCGCTCGTCCGTCGTGCCACCACCCCATTGTGAGGCCTGTGCACACCCTCCCGCCGAGCGTTCGGCTCCAGCTCGTCCTGAGGGATGACGCGCGGCGCCCAGGATGCGCACTTCGGATGACGCGCCGAGGTGGCGGCGGTTCATAGCATCGTCGCGGAGCGCACATACGGCTCCTCGAAGCGAAAGGAATCGTTCGTGTCCGTAACGTATTCGGGTCCGGTGGTGTCGAGGCGACGGACGGCGTTCTGGGGGCTGGCGACGGCCGCTCTGATCGCCGCCGTCATCGCGGCCCCTGGTGCGGTGGCGGCCTGGTCGTCGGCCGGTCACGTGGTCATGTCGAACCTGGGCGCCCACGTCCAAGCGGGATTCGAGCAGTGGGTGCTCACCGGCACCTCCGGCACCGAGCTGTCGGACGCGGTCGCGTTCTGGGCCGTGTTCCACGTCGTGAAGGCCGTGCTCGCGATCGCCCTCCTGTCCGCTCTCGTCGTGTTCGGATGCCGCGTCTGGTCGCACGCTGCGCGATCACCGTCCGGCGGGGCGCGGGTCGGCTGGGGCGCGCTGGGCGTTCTGGGGGCGGGGCTCCCGGTGCTGGCGCTGCTGGTCGTGCTGGCCAACATCCAGGGCGCCGTGTCACCTCTGTCGTCCGTGCTCACGTTCCTTCCGGGCGATGCCACACCGGCGGTCGCGCAGGTGCAGGCCCAGCTGGCGGCCGGCACCCCGGACGCGGTCACCGCGGCCCTCCTCCACGACTTCCGCACATACCACGCGGTGCTCGTGACATGCCTGGCAGTCACGATCCTCGGCGTGATCGCCACGTCGATCGCTCTGCTCGTTCGACGCGCGCGACGACCGCGCGAGGACAGGCGCATCCGGGGAGTGCTCCTCGCCGGCGCGCTCATCGTGCCCGCGCTGCTTCCGCCGCTCGGCCTGCTCCTGCTGGCGAACCTCTCCACCACCGCGGACACCGCCCCCGCCCTCGCAGCCTTCTTCGCGGGCGGCGGGTTGTGAACGCGACGAGCCGGACGACCGGAGGGGGTGCGGTCGCGAAGTGCAGCCCGGCGCCCGGGAGCGTGCGCGGCCCGCTCAGCGAGCGTGTCCTGCGACCTGCGCATCCGTCGACCGGCTGCGCATCGCGAGGATGATCATCACAGCCGGGATGGCCACGTCGTAGACGAGGACGCCGCCGGTGTTGCCCGGAGCCCCGTTGCCGTGGGCGAACGACTGGTAGAGGTGGCCGATCGTGGCGCCCCAGAGGAACATGCCGGCGATCAGCCCGATGGTGATGCGCTCGCTGCGACCCGCGTGGACGGCGCGGAAGCCGCCGATCGCGAGACCGAGGTTGGCGAAGGCGATCTCGGTCACGAACGGCGTTTCGCGGAAGCCGATCGCGGTCGTCATGACGTCGGGGATGAGCAGGAAGGACACGGTCATCCAGGCGCTGCCGCACCCGAGCGCGGCGACGGCCCACCACCGCTGCCAGATCTCCAGCCGGGTGAGCCGCTTCGACCGCGCCGAGTGGATGCTCGCCCCGACGACGGCGATCAGCAGCCAGAGGGCCGGCACGGACGTTTGCGCGATGAACATCGAAGTGGACATGCCGAAAGTCTTGCACGCGCAACATTGCGTGCGCAACACTGCCGTATGCTCGTCTCATGGATGACGGACTTGCCGACCTGCTGCATCGCGTCGTCGCGATCCTCGGAGACCTGGCGCGCGAACGCATGGCCGCCGACCAGACCCGACTGACCTATACCCAGCTGCGGTTCATCGGCACCCTGGAGGAGTCGCCGGGCACGACGCAGCACCGCCTCGCGGAATCACTGGGACTCTCGGACGCGGCGGCATCCCGCGCACTGCGCGCCCTGCAAGACGCCGGCTACGTCGACATCGCCACGGACCCCACGCACGCCCGCCGCCGCCTGGTGTCCGCGACGGACGCTGGCAGGGACCTCTTCCACGCCACCGGCGCCGCGATGGCCACCGACCTGCGCGAATGGCTCACAGCGCAGGGCTTCCCCTACGAGCGGTACGTCGCCGACTCGCAGCAGCTCGCCGCCCTGCTGAGCAGCGACGAGCCGAGCCCGCCGGCGGCGAAGCACGGGACAGCACCGGAGGCGCGCGCGTGACCTCGGCAACGGGAGGGCCGGGTCACCGGGTGACCCGGGTCAGCCGGCCTCGCCGAGCGGCGTTGCGGTGAAGCGGGCCAGCAGCGAGGCGAACTGCTCCTGCTCCGAACTCGACCAGCCCTGCAGCTGACGCGCGACGGCCGCATCGAGCCGCCGACGGGTCTCCTCCACGGCGCGCGCGCCCGCGGCGGTGAGCGCCAACAGGGCCTGCCGACGGTCGTCGTGGCCGGGGGTCGAGGTGACGAGCCCGGCGTCGATCAGCGCCGCTGCGCGCCTGCTGACCACCGACCGATCCAGTCCGACCACGGGCGCGAGGGCCGCAGCCGACACCGGCTCGTTCGCGCGCTCGAGGGCGCTGATCACCGGGTAGGTGGCCTCGGAGAGCCCCTCGGCGACGTCGGCGGTGAGTTCTCGATACAAGCCGGTGCGGAAACCCCGGCTGACGATGACGCCGAGGGAAGCCGCGATCGAAGGTGCGGGATGCATGACCCCAGGATACCTGTGCAGATTGCACAGATGCTGCTACAGTCAAATCTGTGCAAAGAGCACAGATTGGATGATGAGCATGGCGAGCATCGCAGCAGCACTGGACGACCTCCTCAACAACCGCGACCTCACGGTCGACGACGCCATCGCGCGCCACTTCTCGGACGACTACCGCCAGCGCACCGACGGCACCTGGAGCGACCGCACCGGCTTCGCCGAGCACATCGCGCACCTCCGGCACCTCGTCGGGCACGCGGACGTGCGCGTCCTCGACGAGTTCGAGCACGGCAACGCCTACTCGGACCGGCACGAGGCGCACATCACGAAGACCGATGGGACGACGGTCGTGCAGGAGGTCTATCTTTTCGGCTCCCTCGCCGCGGACGGCCGCTTCGCGGAGGTGCACGAGCTGACGCACATGCTGAGCGGGAGCGAGTCTGATCGGGGGATCGGGAGCGCGCGCGGCGACTAGCGCGGGTTCCGGTCGCGCAGCCAGGCGCGGACGGCTTCGACCAGCTCCCGCCCGGCGGACAGGTTCGCAATGGCGAGTCGGCGCAGGCGGTGCGCAGGCGGCGCGCAGGGGATCACCCTGACGGTTGCCGAGATGCTGCCGGCGGGTCAGTTCGCGGCAGCACCCACCCGCGGTGCGGCGGAGGCGCTTCGCCGGTGTCCGATCACGCCGGCGAGCGTCGCGGCCAGGATCAGCAGGGCCTCCATGACCCCGTACGCCACCGCGGTCGGCTGGAGGCCGATGGCGCCGACCGCGAGGCCGGCCACCAGTGCCGGGACGCTGAAGGCGGTGTAGCTGACGATGTACATCGTGGCGAACACCTGCCCCCGCTGCTCCGGCGGAGCCGCGTCCCCGAGGGCCGTGACCGCGGAGCGGAACGCCGCGCCGAAGCCGAAGCCGGCGACGACCGATCCGGCGACGTAGAGCGGCAGCGATGCGGTCAGCGTCGCGACGATCGTGGCCGCCACCCCCACGCCGAGAGTGCCGTAGCCGACCCACTCGCGTGCCCGGGACGGCAGCGCGGCCGAGACGACGGTGCCCACGATGCCGGCGGCGAAGAACGCTCCGAGCACGATGCCGACGACGAAGTGGCTGCGCACGTCGAGGACCGTCCCGACCACGGACGAGCCCAGCGAGAGGTACAGGCCGGCGAGCGCCCACGTCGCGGCGATGGACGGGACCAGAGCGAAGAAGATCGGGCGGATCGGGCGCGGAAGTCCGGCGCTCGGCGCGAGCGATCGCCAGATCGACTCTTTCGGAGTCCGCTCGGAGTGCACGCGTTCCGGGACGAACCACACCAGGACGGCGAGCGCCAGATAGACGACGGCGAAGATCCAGAAGACCAGCTGGCGCGGGAAGGGGGCGAACTCCACGAGCGCGCCCGCGAGGACGGCCCCGATCGCGATCCCGAGCGGCGGGACGGCGCTGCTGACGATCGACCCGCGCTGCGGATCCGGCGCGGAATCCATGATCATGGCCGTGATCGTGCCGGTCGCGGCACCCACCGCGACGCCTTGGACGATGCGGGCCGCCAGGAGGCCTCCGGTGCCCCCGGCGGTCGCGAAGAGCACCATCCCGATCGCGAGGAGCAGGAGCGCTCCGATCGCGACCGGGCGGCGCCCCACCCGGTCGGAGAGCGAGCCGACGGTCAGCAGTGCGACGAGCAGGGCGATGACGTAGACGGCGAAGATCAGGGTGAGGGTGAAGGACGAGAACCCCCACAGGCGCTGATAGACGGGATACAGCGGGGAGGGTGCCGACGCGGCCGTCAGGTTCGCGGCGCCGGCCGCCCCGGCGACGGCGAAGGACGCGGAACGCTTGAACACGGAATCTCCCTTAAAGCTATGAACTTGACTTTAAGAGACCCTACTCGGCCGCTTTCTAAAAGCCAAGAAATTAGCGATAATGAATCATGAGCAATTCCGAGACCGCCCGTCGCCCCGGCGGCCGGAGCAGCCGGGTGCAGGACGCCGTGTACGCCTCCGTCGGGCAGCTCATGGGCGAGGGGGCCGAGAGGATCACCTTCCCCGTCATCGCGGAACGGGCCGGGGTGACCCCCACGACGCTGTACCGGCGATGGGATGACGTCAACGCACTCCTGGAGGAGGTCGCCGTCGCCGCCCTGACGCGGGAGGGCGACGCGCTGCCGGACACCGGATCGCTCGAGGACGACCTGACCGAGTGGGCGACCGTGATCGCCCAGGACATCACCCGCCCGGAGCGGGCACGCTACCTGCGGGCGATGGTCGCGGCGCGCGTGGAGATCGTCTCCCAGTGCGCCGTCACCGACACCCGGCGCGCGCAGGCGGGGGCGATGGTGCGTCGCGCCCGCGACCGGGGCGAGCCCGTGCCCACGGTCCAGCAGATCCTCGATCACGTCGTCGCGCCGCTGTACTACCGCGTCGTCTTCGCGCTCCCCGTGGAACACGACGAGGCGCGCGGGCTGGTCCGCGACACGATGGCGATGGTGGGGTGAGGGGACGTCGGCGGGTGCGGGAGGTCGCCCACCGCGCACGCGAGATCGCGCCCCCGCGCCGATATCGCGCGGAGAGGACTCACGAACGCCCGCGCCCGGACGCCGCTTCGCCGCGGATGAGCTCGAGCCCGCGGCGATACGAGGTCACCGCGAAGTCGGGGAAGCGGGTCGTGAACTTCGACGAGTCGAAGAGGTTGTCGGACGAGTAGCGCGGCAGCAGTTCCTCGAGCTCCCGCACCTGGCCGGAGACGAGACCGGCGGCCTTCAGCGCCCACCGCGGGACGACCGTGTAGTCGATGCGGCGGCCGAACACCTCGCCCGCCAGCGCGATGAACTCGCGGTACGTGGGCCGCTCGGCGGGAGTGGGGAGGTGCCAGGTCTGCCCGAAGGCGTCGGGGGTGGTGCCGAGCGTCGCCAGCGCGCGGCTCGCGTCGGGCGTCCAGATGAGGGTGCGCCTCCGGTCGTCGCGCACGGGCACGCGGGGCTTCGTGCCCGCCGTCAGCCTGTCGATGACCAGCGTGTTGGTGATGCTCTGCGTGCGGCCGGGACCGTAGAACTCCGGGGCGCGGCCGATGAGCACCGGGATGTCGCCCCGATCCATCTCCTCGAGCACCATCGCCGCCATGTCGGCACGCACCCGGCCCTTGCGGCCGACGGGCGCGAACGGCGTCGTCTCGGTCTGGACGCGGTCGTCCTGCGGGTACATGTACGTGTTGTCGAAGTACGCGAACCTCGCACCGGCCGCGCGAGCAGCATCCAGCGCATTCCGGAGCATGGTGGGGAACTGCTTCTCCCACAGGGCGGTGTCAGCGGGCAGCCCGGCGGTGAAGTAGACGACACTGCTGCCGTCGACGGCCGCGGCGGTCTGCCGGGCATCCAGCAGGTCGGCCCGCACCAGCGCGTCGGATTCATCGACAGCACGGGGGTTGCGACTCACGAGCCTCAGCTCGGCGGCGTGGCCCCGGTGGAGCTCCCGCGCCAGCTCGATGGCGATCTGCCCGTTCGCTCCCAGGATCGTCTGCATCCTCATCCCCGTCCGTGCGATAATGTAAACACTGCTCACATGATGGTAGGAGGCTATGTTAGCGATGTCAACATCAGTGAAGAGCTATCACCACGGCGACCTCCGTGCCGCTCTGCTCGCGGCGGCGGCCGAGAGCCTGGAGGCCGGAGAGGGGTTCTCCCTGCGTGCCGTCGCCCGCCGGGCCGGCGTCTCGCCCACCGCGCCCTATCGGCACTTCGCCGACAAGGACGCGTTGGACGCGGCCGTCGCCGTCGAGGGTTTCGCCGACCTGCGCGCCGACCTCGACGCAGCATTGGCCGCTCTCCCGGCGTCGTCCACGGCCGAGGACGCGATCGCCGGGCTCGGTGTGGCGTACGTCGGGTTCGCTCTGCGTCGACCGGCGGTGTTCCGGCTGATGTTCGGCAACCCGTGCGATGATGCGGACGACGAGCGGGTGCGCGCGTCCCGGCAACTGCACGACGTGCTGAACCAGGCCCTCGCGCGCCTCCTGCCCGACGCGGACATCCCGAACCTGTCCACGGCGCTGTGGGGCATGGCGCACGGGCTGGCGTTCCTGCACCTCGACGGCAAGCTCCGCCCGGAGCCGCCGGCCGAGGTGGCTCAGCGGGTGCGCGCCGCCGTCGCCGCGGTCTTCGCGATGGGGACGGCATCGTGACCCGGCGCATCCTCACCGTCGTCACGAACGTCGGCCACTACGACGACCCCGCCCACCCGACCGGTCTGTGGCTCTCCGAGCTCACGCACGCCTGGGAGGTGTTCGACGCGCACGGCTTCGAGCAGACCCTCGTCAGCCCGCGGGGCGGCGCGACGCCGCTGGAACCGCGGTCGCTGAAGTTCCCCAACGACGACAGGTCGGCCAGGGCATGGCGCGCCGACCCCGCGCGGATGGAGCTGCTGGAGAACACCGCCCGCCCCGATGAGATCGACGCGACGGACTTCGACGCGATCTACTTCACCGGCGGCCACGCCGTCATGTACGACTTCCCCGAGTGCGACGGTCTCCAGCGCATCACCCGCGAGATCTACGAGCGGGGAGGCATCGTCTCCTCGGTCTGCCACGGCTACTGCGGACTCCTCAACACGACGCTCTCCGACGGCGCCCTCCTCGTCGCCGGACGCAGGCTCACCGGGTTCGCCTGGCAGGAGGAAGTGCTCGCCCGGGTGGACAAACTCGTCCCGTACAACGCCGAGGAGGAGATGAAGCGGCGGGGCGCCCGCTACAGCAAGGCCAGACTCCCCTTCGTCTCGTACACGGTCGTCGACGGCACCCTCATCACGGGGCAGAACCCCGGATCCGCGAAGGCGACCGCCGAGAAGGTCGCCGCGCTGCTCTGAGCCGTCGGCGACCTACCCGTCGCCCAGCGTGAGCGTGACCGTGCGGCCCGCCGCGACCTTCGCCCCGCCCTCGGGCGTCTGCGACACGATGAGCCGCGTGGGCGACGCGGTCGCGGGTTCGCCGTGCCCGCCCAGCAGCGCCACGCGGTATCCGGCGTTGCGAAGCAGTTCGGCGGCCTTGTCGGCGGGCTTGCCGACCACGTCGAGCAGGGCGGGCGCGGCGCTGTCGGACGACGACGGAGGCACGGTCTCGCACGCCGTCAGGCCGCCGAGGGTCAGGGCGACGGCGACGCATCCCCCCAGTGCCCGGAGGCGGCCACGAGCGGTCATGCCTGCATGAAACGACCGGAACCGCCGAGGGTCAACCCGGAGCGCCGCCGTGTCAGGATGGGAGGCGTGCCACCGGGCGGGCCGGTGGCCGCGAGCGACCGTCCGAGGGGCGGAGGACGGCGGGGCAGGTGGGAGTCCGCGTTCCACACGGGCAGCGACGAGGCCGGGCCGGGAGGCTGGTCGCCGCCGCGATCGCGCTGGCCGTCGGCTCGCTGCTGCTGACCGGTGGCGCCCTGAACGCGACCGCGGCCCCCGCGCAGGCCGGACCCGCAGGGCGCGCGCCGACCGTCGCCGCTGCCGGCGTCGACGACTTCTCGTTCGCGAGCTTCGACGGCGACTACCGGCTCGGCCGCGATGCGGAGGGGCACTCGACGCTCACCACCGTCGAGACGCTGGTGGCGCGATTCCCCCAGACCGACCAGAACCACGGCATCCGGCGCAAGCTGGTCGAGGACTACAACGGCCAGCCGACCGGCCTGACGGTCGTGTCGGTGACCGACGAGAACGGCACCCCGCGCGCATACACGAGCGACTCCGACGACGGGATCCTCTCGCTGACGATCGCGGCGAAGGGCTACGTGCACGGCGATCAGACCTACGTCATCACCTACCGGCAGACGAACGTCACGCGTTACTTCTCCAACACGAACGACGACGAGTTCTACTGGGATGCCAACGGCACCGCCTGGGCGCAGCCCTTCGACCGGGTGACGGCGACCGTGCACCTCGGCTCCGGCCTGGCCGCGGCCCTGAAGGGGACTCCGTCGTCGTATCGCGGGGTGCAGGGCTCCACGCAGCCCGCGACCGTCGAGCGGACGGACGACGGCTTCCGCTTCAGCGCCGAGCGGCTCGGTGCGGGTGAGAACCTGACCTTCGCGATCGGCTTCGCCCCCGGAACCTTCACCGCGCGCGCGGACGGACTGTTCGACACCGGCTGGGGCTACGCGGCCGTCGCCGGGCTCCTGCTCAGCATCCTGGCGCTGATCGCCGCCATCGTGGTGCGCGTGCGCCTGCTGCGCGACGCCCCGGGGCGCGGCACGATCATCCCCGAGTACGTCCCGCCGAGGGAGGGGCTGCTGCTCGCGGCGGACATCACACGGCGCACCCAGAAGGCGGTCGCCGCGCAGACCCTCGACCTCGCGGTGTCGGGGCGGGTACGCGTGCTGCAGTCCACCGGCTTCTTCGGCCGCGCCACCTACACGCTGGAGTTCGTCTCGACGGAGGCGACGGGACGGCAGGCGCTGCGCGAGCCGCACCCGACGACCGACGAGCTGCAGTTCCTGCGGGCCCTGTTCGGCGACGAGCTCACCCCGGGCACGACGCTGGAGCTCGGGTCGACCAATTCGCGAGTCGCCCGCGCGATCTCGGCCGTGCTGAAGCGCGTGCACACGGACGCCACCGGCTTCGGCTACCGCACCTCCGGACCGCGTGGACCCGTCCGCGCCGTCCTCTTCACCGCGCTGGGCGCGACCGCACTCGCCGTCCTCGGCTCGGTGATGTGCATCGTCGGCGTGTTCGGCGGCGGGTGGATCGTCCTGACCCTCCTCGGGTCGCTCGCCCTGTTCGCCACCACTGCCATCCTGCTGTCGCGCTCACCTTTGACCGCGACCGGCACCGCCCTGCGCGAGTACGTGGACGGCCTGCGGATGTACGTCCACCTCGCCGAGGCCGACCGCATCCGCTACCTGCAGTCGCCGCAGGGGGCGGAGCGCGTGCCCGTCGCCGTGGGCGATCCGCGCGAGATGCTCAACCTCACCGAGCGCCTCCTCCCCTGGGCCGTGCTGTTCGGGGATGAGAAGGAGTGGCTGGCCGAACTCGGACGGTTCTACGAACAGACCGGCCAATCGCCGACGTGGTACGCCGGCCAGACCGCCTTCAACGTCGCGGTGCTCTCCCAGATGGTCAGCGGGATCTCCGCCAGCACGACCATCGCGAGCAGCTCGCCCTCCGGCGGAACCGGAGGCGGCGGGTTCTCCGGGGGCGGCGGGGGTGGCGGAGGCGGCGGGGGCGTTTGAGTCCGCACCGGCCTCGACGCGTCTAGGCCGCGTCGCCCCCGGCCGGAACGTGCTCCAGACCGAGCCCCGGCTGCCCGTAGGTGCCGATCACTTCGCCGATCACGATGCGGTAGGCGCCGATCCAGCGTTCGTGCAGGCGCTTGGCCTCGCGGTGGGTGTCCATGCCGATGAGATGCTGGAGGGCCTCCCGGCTGTCCCAGTAGTACACCTCGGAGTGGAGGCCGGAGTCGTCGTTGGTCCACGACTCCTCTCCCAGGAACCCCGGGATGGCCCGGGCGCGCGCGGCGATCTCGTCGTTGAGACGGTGGAACTCGTCGTCGTACGGCTTGGCCTCGAAGATGAAGGTGGAGGTGAACATCAGGCCGGGTTCTCCTGCAGCCAGGCGAGCACCTGCTGGGCGTGGGTGTTCGGTGGGAAGATCGGGTAGAAGGCGTGCTCGATGACGCCGTCGCGGATGACGAGGGTCAGTCGCGCGTACAGGCGGTCGTGCCCCTCGGCCGCGAACGTCGGCAGGCCGAGCGCGTCCCCGAGCCGGAAGTCCTCGTCGGAGAGCATCGTGAACGGGAGCCGCAGGCGGTCGACGACCTCGGCCTGGTAGTCGGTGGGCTGGCTGGAGAACCCGTAGACGGCGCTCACGCCGGCGGCCGTGAGCTCGTCGTGGTGGTCGCGGAAGTCGCAGGCCTCGGTGGAGCAGCCGCGGGCGCCGGGGATGGCATCCCAGCCGTCGGGGAGGTCGACGCCCGGACGCCCGGTCAGCGGGTACAGGTAGATCACGGTGCGGCCGCCGCCGAGCCGGGCGAGGTCGACGACCCGGCCGTCGGTGGCGGTGAAGGCGAGCGCGGGCGCTGGTGTGCCCGGGAGGTGGTCGGCCGCGCCGTCGTCCTCGGGGACCGGCAGTCCGGTGGGCAGCGTGGTGTAGTCGGTCATCGTGGTCTCCTTCTGGAAGGTCCGGGACGCGCCCTCGTCGAGCCTGCGGACGAGTTCCGCGCGGCGTGTCTGGAGGGTGGCGACGATGCGGTCGATCTCGGCGATGCTGTCGCGGTAGGCGGCGAGCGAGGACACGCACTCGTCGCCGTGCTCGTGCCCGAGCTCGAGGCACTCCAGGAACGGGACGGTGTTCCTGGCCGTGATGCCCGTCGACGCGAGCTCGCGGATCTCCACGACCGCCCGCAGGTGGCCGTCGTCGTACTCGCGATAACCGTTCGCCGCCCGCGCCGGCCGCACCAGGCCGAGGCGCTCGTAGTAGCGCACCGCCTTCGTCGAGACGCCGGCGCGCTGCGCCAGTTCACCGATCCGCATCCGCACCTCCCAGAAGAACGCTAGACCTTGTCCCGTGGGACAAGGTCAAGTTCACCAGAGGCGGCCGGCCACGTCGACGGATGGCGGAGCACCCGGTCGACCGTCCCGGGCGCGCCCGGAGCCGCCGCCAGGTGCTCGAGCCCCAGTTCGATCAGGGCGAGACGCGCGCGAAGGACGGCGGCGCGCGGCACGCCCACGGCCTCCGCGAGCTGCGCGTGGCTCAGCCGAGTGACCCCGTCCGCCCCCACCCCGGAGGCTTCAGCCCTCGCGACGGCGAGCAGTGTCACCCGGTCGATCCCCGTCGCAGCGAGGACCGGTTGCGCGGCCGATCCCGCCAGGACATGCCCCACCGCGGCGATCCAGGCGCCCGGGTCGACGGCGGACGGCTCGCGCATCATCCGCTCGGCCGGAGCAGGCCCACGACCCTGTAGCGCAGTCGCCGCCAGGGCCCGACGCGGACCGGCTCCACGCGGTCGACGGCCGCCTCGTCCGGCCCGCGCGGGGCGAACTCGACGAGATCGCACCGCGTACAGCTGAACAGCTGACGATGGACCGCCAGCCCCACGCCGTAGTACGGGTTGACCACCATCCGCACCGGGGCGCCGCAGCGGGCGCAGCGACGGGGTCGCCTCGGCGTATCCGACTCATCCATCGGACGTCTCGGACGCGGTTCTGTGGTGCATGCGCTGCCGCCTCGGGGTGGTTCGGTGCCTGCGGGTGCACAGGCGGGAGGGGTTCCGGTGATCCTCCCCACCCGAAGGGGAGGATCACCGGCGATCGTCGCCGCCCGGGGCGGCGGCGACGGTTTCACGCTATGCACGGCGCTCCGGCATCGATATCCGATCAGCGCGGATTGCTGTCCGATCTACGCGAGGGCCTCATGGGGCGTCAGGATTCGACGCATACAATCGCGGCATGCGATCCGACGTGAACGAGATGTTCGGCAGCCGCCGCATCGCAGCGGGTCGCGGCGTCGAGCAGGCCAGGCACGCGCTGTCCGACGTGTTCCTGCCGGTCGACTTCCCCTCCGCGGCGCCCGCGAGCGTGATCGACCTGAAGCTCAACGCCGTGACCGTGGGCCGGACCACCTGCGGCTTCATGCGGTTCCGGGAGGCCGTGCGCGTCAGGACCGCGGAGGCGGAGAACTACCACGTGGACATCCCGGTCGGCGGCCGCGCGACGATGCGGGCCGCCCTGTCCGCTCCGGTGTACGGCACCCCGAGGACCGCCGCGGTCTTCATGCCCGGGCGGCCGGTCGAGCTCGATTGCGGCGAGGGGTTCTCGCAGCTCGCGCTGATGATCCCGCGCGAGCGGCTGCAGCGCGAGCTCGAGCACCTGCTCGGCTCCCGCGCCGCCGGCCCGCTCGAGTTCTCGGCGGAGCTGAGCCTGTCGACCCCCGGCGGTCGCCTCGTGATGCAGACGCTCCGGATGATCGATCACGCGTCCGCCCAGGCCGACGGGGCGCTGGCCCACCCGCTGGCCGCGCAGCGCTTCGAGCAGGTGCTGGTGCACAGCCTGCTGTTCTCGCAGCCGCACAACTACTCGACCCGGCTGGCCCTCCCGACCCCGGCAGCGGGAGGCGGACCCGTCTCGCGAGCGGTGGACCTGCTGCGGAACAGCCCCGCGCATCCGTGGACCGTCGCCGAGCTGGCGGCGGTCGTCTCCGTGAGCGTCCGGAGTCTGCAGGAGGGCTTCCGCCGATCGCTCGACACCACCCCGATGGCGTATCTCCGTACCCTCCGGCTCGAGCGCGTCCACGACGACCTGTCCACGGCGGAGCCCGGTTCGGTGAGCGTGACCGAGGTGGCCGCACGGTGGGGGTTCGTGCACCTCGGCCGGTTCGCGGCGGCGTACCATCGAGCCTTCGGCGAGCTCCCGTCCACCACCCTGCGCCGATGAGCGCCCGGGCGTCCCGGCGCGGCACCGGTCGCGGCCTCGTGATCGCCATCACGGTCGGCCTCGCCGTGCTCGTGCTGGCCGGCGCCGGGTATCTCGCCTACCTGATGGCCTCGGGATACTTCTCCGATCAGGCCAGGAGCGGGTCGGTGCCGCCGCAGGACAGCGCCGCGCAGCTCGCGCCCGGCCTGTTGCGGGCGCTGGAGGCGGGCGACCGGGCGGCGGTCGACAGGATGGTGCCCGGCTCGCCGGCGGTCGAGGTCGACGAGGTGATGGGCCTGTGCGCTGGCCAGCACGACCCGGGCATCCATCCGAACCTCAGCGAGAGCAACGGCCCCCAGGCGGTGCTCGTCGTCGCGGACGGTCAGCCGGCGTACACCGTCCCCCGCGCGGGGTCGTGCAGCTGGTGGATGTACTGGGATCAGGACCACCGGTCCTGGACGATCGGGACGGTCGTCGGCAGCCCGGAGCCCGAGGTGCCGACCGGCGGGTGAGCGGGTGAGCGCCTGAGGGCTGGGCGGCGGATGGGCGAAGGAGCGTCGGAGCGCCGAACCGTCAGCCGCCGAGCAGGGCGTTCCCGAGGTCGGTGCGGAAGTAGAGCACGCTCCGTCCGTACCGCGTCGACGTCAGCAGCCGCGCATCCCGCAACGCGCGGAGGTGCTGGTTGACCGCCGCCGTGGTGACGCCGAACCGCGCGGCGAGCTCGGTCGAGGAGGCGGGCTCGGCGATCGCGTGCAGCAGGGTCGTGCGGGTGCGCCCGATCAGGGCGACGAGGGCGCGGTCGTCGACGGCCTCCCCCGCCTCCCACATGACGCCCTGGCCGCGGGCGGCGTAGAGGATCATCGGGGGCTCGCCGGCCGCGATGGGGGCGGAGACCCGGCGGGAGAACATCGTCGGGACCAGCGTCAGGCCGTGGCCGCCGATCACCTCGTGCCGGTGGATGCGGGTGTGCAGCGTGACCGACAGCACCCGATCTGCGAAGCGGAGGTTCGGGGAGATGCCGTTCAGCATGCCGGTGAGGCCGGCCCGGGCGAACTCCCGGCCGCGATGCACGATGTCCGCCTCGAGGATGCGCCGCATCCGTGGCCAGTGGGGCGCGAAGGCGGCGCTCCAGTACTCGGCGAGCGCGTCGACCATGCGATCGATCGCCCGGCGAGGGTCGCCGCGGAACGGCACGGGGAGCTCGCCGTGCACCTCGAGGAGCTGCCGGCGGAAGCGGTCGGCGTCGAGGCGGCGCAGGGCGTCGAGCTCGTCGTCGATGCGCGTGAGCGGGGACGACGGCCGCGGGTTGAGGAAGTCGGGGGTGGAGAGGCCGTCGTTCACCAGCGCGAGCAGGGCATCCTGATCGAGACCGCGCCGGGCGTCCTCGGTGAGCCGGACCCACGGCAGCTGGAGGGGGTAGAGCTCCGGCCGCGTGAGCGCGCGGATCGAGAGGCCCAGCTCGCAGAGCGGCGAGAGCGCGAGGCGGACCGCGCCGACGTCGTCCTCGTCGAGCTCGTACGTCAGCATGAAGTAATACGCTACATCAGTTCGCCGTCAGCGACCCGGCTGGAATAACGGACGTGTGCCCGTCCTCCCTCGCCTCCGCCCTCCCGCCCTCACCGCGCTCGGCGATCCGGTGCTGCGGATCCTCGCGTCCGCCGCCCTCGTCAACGCGCTCGGGCGCGGCGTCTTCCTGACGCTGTCGATCCTGTACCTGACCCTCGCCGCCGGGCTGTCGGCGGCCGCCGTCGCCGTCGTCCTCACCATCGCCAGCGGGGTTGGCGTGCTCACCTCGGTGGTCGCGGGCCATCTGGCGGACCGGGTCTCGGCCCGCCTGCTGCTCGTCGTCCTGGTGGCGGCCGAGGGATGCGCGCTCATCGTCTTCACCTGGTCGCCGGCCGTGGTCGTCGTGGCGGCGATCGCCTCCCTCGCGATCGGAGCGAACCGCGCCTCCAACGCGGTGCGCTCGGCGATCGTGGCCCGCGCCTTCGAGGGGCCGGCCCGGGCGGCGACGCGCGCCGTCCTGCGCACCGTCGCGAACGCCGGGATCGCCGCAGGCTCGGCCGCAGCCGGCATCCCCGTGCTCATCGGCTCGCCCGCGGCCTACCGCGTCACCTTCATCGTCGCGGGATGCACGACGCTCGCCGGAGCGGTGACGCTGCTCGCCCTCCCGCGCTCCGTCGACGGCCGGGCGCCCTCCCCCGTCGGCGCCGTCTCGCACCCGACCGCGCCGCTGGGCCGGTCGCCGTTCCGCGACCCCCGCTACCTCGCGCTCACGCTGCTGGCGGGCGTCTTCGCGATGCAGTTCGGCGTGGCCGAGGTCGCCCTCCCGCTCTGGGTGGTCTCGGACACGCGGGCGCCCCACGTCATCGTCTCGATCGCGCTCATCGTCAACACAGCGGGGGTCATCCTGCTGCAGATCCCGCTGTCGAGGGGGTCAGAGGACCTCCGCCGCGCCGGCAGCATGACCGGTCTGGCCGGTGCGCTGATGGCGGTGGCGTGCGTCGCGTACGGCGGGGCGTCCGGGGTCGTCGCACCGCTCGCCGTGGCGCTCCTCCTCGCCGCCGTGCTCCTCCACACGTTCGCCGAGATCCTGTCGTCGGCGGGCACCTGGAGCCTCAGCTTCGAACTCGCCGACCGAGCGCGCCCCGGCGCCTACCAGGGGGTCTTCGCGATGGGCTTCTCGCTCGGCAGCATGCTGGCGCCGCTGGTCGTCACCCTGACCGCCCTCGACCACGGCATGCCGGGCTGGATCGCCCTCGCCGCGGTCTTCCTCGGATCGGCGCTGGGGGTGCGGGCGCTGACGCGGCTGTCCTCGGTCGGGCGCGACCGCCCCGTCGCGTGACCCCTTGCCGCGGCGGACCCGCGAGGTCCAGAGTCGGTCCCATCAGACGAGTGGATGGGGACGCCATGGAGCAGAAGCCGCCGACCGACGCGATCAGGAAGGCGAACGCGGCGCTGCTGCAGACGTTGCCGTTCGACGACGAGACCGACTTCGAGGACGCCGATCGCGGGTTCCTCGGGACGGTGGAGGCGCCGACGATCACGAGGGCCGACGGACGGACGGTCTGGGACTTCAGCAGCTACGACTTCCTCACCGGTGACGCACCCGCCTCGGTGAATCCGAGCCTGTGGCGGCAATCCAGACTCGTCGCCAAGCACGGGCTCTACGAGGTGGTGGAGGGCATCTACCAGGTGCGCGGCTTCGACCTGTCGAACATCACGTTCGTCGAGGGCGACACCGGCGTCATCGTCATCGACCCGCTGATCTCCACGGAGACGGCGGCCGCTTCGCTGGCGCTCTACCGTGCGCACCGCGGCGAGCGCCTGGTCGTCGCGGTGATCTACACGCACAGCCACGTCGACCATTTCGGCGGCGTCTTCGGGGTGACCAGTGTGGAGGACGTGGATGCGGGGAGGGTGCAGATCATCGCCCCCGAGGGGTTCCTCGGGCACGCCGTCGAGGAGAACGTGTACGCAGGCGTCGCGATGAGCCGCCGGGCCGGCTACATGTACGGGGCGGCGCTGGCCCGCGGGCCGCAGGGCCAGGTCGGCGCGGGTCTCGGCCAGACGACCTCGATCGGAGAGGTCGGCGTCATCCCGCCCACGGTGTCCATCACGGAGACGGGCGAGACCCTCACGGTGGACGGCGTCGAGATCGAGTTCCAGCTGGCGCCGGGCACGGAGGCGCCGGCGGAGATGCACTTCTACTTCCCGCGGTTCCGGGCGCTGTGCATGGCGGAGAACGCGACGCACACCCTCCACAACCTCCTCACCCTGCGTGGCGCGCTCGTGCGCGACCCGCACATCTGGTCGATCTACCTCACCGAGGCGATCGGCAGCTTCGGCGACCGCAGCGACGTCGTGTTCGCCTCCCACCACTGGCCGACCTGGGGGTCGGACCGCATCGTCGAGTTCCTGGCGACGCAGCGCGACCTGTACGCCTACCTGCACGACCAGACCCTCCGCCTCCTGAACAAGGGGTTCACCGGGCCGGAGATCGCCGAGATGTTCCAGCTGCCGCCGGCGCTCGAGAAGGCGTGGAACGCGCACGGCTACTACGGGTCGGTCAGCCACAACGTGAAGGCGGTCTACCAGCGCTACATGGGCTGGTTCGACGGCAACCCGGCCCGGCTCTGGCCGCACCCGCCGGCTGAGCTCGCCGCCCGGTACGTGGAGGCGCTCGGCGGGGTCGACCGCGTCGTCGAGCTCGCGCAGACTGCCTTCGACGCCGCCGACTTCCGCTGGGCGGCGACCCTGCTCGACCACGCGGTCTTCGCCGACGCCGGCCACGCGGCCGCCCGCGAGCTCTACGCCGACACCCTCGAACAGCTCGCCTACGGAGCCGAGAACGGCACCTGGCGCAACTTCTTCCTCTCCGGCGCGACCGAGCTGCGCGACGGCAACTTCGGCACGCCGACGGTCGCGGCCGCGCCGGCCATCGTCGCCCAGCTGACCCCGGAGCAGCTCTTCGACTCCCTCTCCCTCTCCGTCGACGGCCCGAAGGCGTGGGACCTGACGCTCGCCATCGACATCACCCTCACCGACCTGGACGCGAACTACCGGCTCGAGCTCCACAACGGCGTGCTCATCTACACGAAACAACCCGCGGACGCGGATGCCGACGTGCACCTCACCCTGACGAAGCCGCGGCTCATCCAGCTCGCCGGAGGAGACCTGACCGGCCCCGGCATCGAGCTCGCCGGCGACCAGGGCACCCTCCAGGCCCTCCTCGGCGTGCTCGACCAGGGAGACACGGGGTTCGACATCGTGACGCCGTGATCCCCCGCTCTGCCAGGATGAGCTCGTCCCTGCCTGCCGACGAGAGCGAGCGTCCGTGATCACCGTCCACCTGCGTTACGAGATCGATGCCGACAAGCTGGCGGAGTTCACCGACTACGGGCAGCGCTGGATCCGCCTCGTCAATAGGCTCGGCGGCACCCACCACGGCTACTTCATGCCCAGCGAAGGCGACAGCGACGAAGCCTTCGCCCTGTTCACCTTCCCGTCGCTGGCGGAGTACGAGCGGTACCGGGAGGCCTCGGCGACGGACCCCGAATGCCAGGAGGCCTTCCAGTTCGCGCGCGACACCGGCTGCATCCGCCGCTACGAGCGCCGCTTCCTCACGCCGGTGTTCGAGTGACTCGAATCCTCACAGAAAACGCCACGGCATCCCGCACGGATGTTATGGTCGGTCTGCAGCACTTCGTTAGGCGAGGCTCCTGCACGAACACAGGCACTGATCTCACGACGTCGAGAGACGCCCAAGATCAGGACAGGTCTCCCCGGCTCAAGGGGTGATCCCAAGTGGCTTCCCGCTCCGGCGGGACACGTCGTGCAGTGCCAAAGCTCTTACGTGGAAGTGATCTTCTTATGAAGCACGCGGCTTCGCGCTCCCACGTCTGCGAAGCGCCTGCCGACCGTGTGGAGGAGGTGACCCGATGAGCGACGGCGACAGTCGATCTCTCTGCGCTCGCGGGCCGGCTCCGGCGCGGTCCCTCTGACCGCGACCTCTGCGTCGTCTCCGCGGGCATCCCCCCTCTCAGCGCTTCGCGCGATCCTGCCCGCCCCTGCGGCGGCGGGTGTCTCGCCGCGCCCGAAAGTCCGAGGAGACCCCTCTCATGCGACCCTTCTTCCGTACCGATCTCGACACTCTGAACCCCGCCCTCCGCGGCGCACGGCCCACCCGCGGCGACGACCGCGCTCAGGCGGAGATCCGCCGCGGCTCCCTGCCCGCCGCCCAGCAGCACCTGCTGGTGGAGTCCGCCCGGCTCCCCGCCGAGGCGACGCTCAAGTCGTTCTCGACCGACCTCGACGGGCTGACCGCCGACGCCGTGCGCGACCGCCGTGCACGGTTCGGCGACAACGCCGTGAACCACGGCAAGCCCGCTCCGGCCGTCATCCAGTTCCTGGCGACGTTCCGGAACCCGTTCATCCTCATCCTGCTGTTCCTTGTGGTCGTCATGGTGTTCACCGACGTGATCTTCGCCGACCCGGCCGACGGCCCCGACTACACCGGCGTCGCGACGGTGAGCATCATGGTGCTCGTCAGCGTGTGCCTGCGCTTCTGGCAGGAGTACCGCTCGTCCCGTGCGGCCGAGCAGCTCACGGCGATGGTGCGCACCACGACCGCGGTGACGCGCTCCTCGCACGGCACGCCGGTGACCTCCGAGATCCCGGTGGAGGAGGTGGTGCGCGGCGACATCGTCCAGCTCGCCGCGGGCGACATGCTCCCGGCCGACCTGCGCATCGTGCGTGCCAAGGACCTCCAGGTGAACCAGTCCATGCTCACCGGCGAGGCGCTCCCGGCCGAGAAGTCCGCGGGAGCACGGGCGGACGTCACGGAGGCGAACCTGCTCGACGCCCCGAACCTGGGGTTCATGGGCACCTCCGTGGTGTCCGGATCGGGCACGGGCGTGGTGGTCGGGACCGGGCGGTCGACGTCGTTCGGCAGCCTCTCGTCCGCACTCGTCGGCGCGCGCCCCGAGACGGCGTTCGACCTCGGGATCAAGCGGGTCACGGCGACCCTCATCCGGTTCATGCTGATCATGGTCCCGGTGGTGTTCGTCATCAACGGGCTCACCAAGGACTGGACGACGGCCTTCCTCTTCGGCGTCACGACCGCGGTCGGGCTCACCCCCGAGATGCTGCCCCTGATCGTCACGGCGAACCTCGCCAAGGGCGCCCAGTTCATGGCCAAGCGCAAGGTGATCGTCAAGCGGCTCAACTCCATCCAGAACCTCGGCGCGATCGACGTGCTCGCCACGGACAAGACGGGCACGCTGACCGAGGACCGCATCGTGCTGGAGCGCCACCTGAACACCGCCGGCCGCTCCAGCGAGACCACGCTGGGCCACGCGGCCGCCAACTCGCTGTTCCAGACGGGGCTGCGCAACCTGCTCGACGAGGCCGTGATCGCCGCGGCCGGACCGGACGAGCTCGACCGCATCCGCCGGGAGTGGACGCTGATCGACGAGCTGCCGTTCGACTTCGAGCGGCGCCGCATGTCCGTGGTCGTCGACCGCGGCGACGCGCACCTGCTGATCACGAAAGGAGCGGCCGAGGAGGTGCTCGCGGCGTGCACGGCCGAGCGGGTCCGCGGCGGGGACGTCGCGCTCACGCCGGGCCGGCTGGCCGAGATCGACCAGCTCGTCGCCGAGCAGAACGAGCAGGGGCTGCGCGTGCTCGCCGTCGCCGTCCGCGAGTTCGCCGACCGCGACCGCGCCGAGTACACGCGCGACGACGAGGACAGCCTGACGCTGCTGGGCTTCCTCTCCTTCCTCGACCCGCCGAAGGCGAGCGCGGGGGCCGCGATCGCCAGCCTCCGCACGCACGGGACCGACGTGAAGGTGATCACGGGCGACAACGCGCTCGTCGCGGCAGCGGTCTGCCGCAAGGTCGGCATCGAGCCCGGAACGATCGTGCTCGGCCCGGAGACCGACGACCTCACCCTCGAGGAGCTCGGCGCCCTCGCCGACGAGACGACGGTGTTCGCCAAGGTCGCCCCGGCCCAGAAGGCCCGGATCGTGGAGGCCATGCGCCACCACGGCCACACCGTCGGCTACCTCGGCGACGGCATCAACGACACTGCGGCCCTGCGCGCGGCCGACGTCGGCATCTCCGTCGACACGGCCGTGGACATCGCCAAGGAGTCGGCCGACATCATCCTGCTCGAGAAGGACCTCACGGTGCTCGAGGGCGGCGTGATCGAGGGCCGCCGCACGTTCGTCAACACGATGAAGTACATCAAGATGACGGCGTCGTCGAACTTCGGGAACATGTTCTCGGTGCTCGTCGCGAGCGCGCTGCTGCCGTTCATCCCGATGATCCCGCTGGTGGTGCTCGTGCAGAACCTCACCTACGACCTGTCGATGCTCACCCTGCCGTGGGACAAGGTCGACAAGGCGGACCTCAAGAAGCCGCGCACGTGGGAGTCGAAGAGCCTCTCGACGTTCATGATCCGGATCGGGCCCATCTCGTCGATCTTCGACATCACGACGTACGCGCTGATGTGGTTCGTGTTCCAGGCGAACAGCCCCGCCCACGCGGCCCTGTTCCAGTCGGGCTGGTTCGTCGAGTCGATCATCTCGCAGACGCTGATCGTGCACATGCTGCGCACCAAGCGGATCCCGTTCGTGCAGTCCCGCGCCAGCCTCCCGGTGCTCCTGGCGACCGGAGCGGTCTGCGTCTTCGGGCTGCTGCTGCCGTTCACCGGCTGGGGCCACGAGCTCGGACTCGTGTCGCTGCCGTGGACGTACTTCCCCTGGCTGGTGGCGACCCTCGCCGCCTACTGCGCGCTGACGCAGCTCGCCAAGACCGTGTTCATCCGCAGGTTCGGCACCTGGATCTGAGAGGAGAGAACCGATGACCATCACCATCGACATCGCCCTCCGCGTGCTGCTCGCCGTCGGCTGCGGAGCCCTCATCGGCCTGGAACGCCAGTGGCGCGCCCGCACCGCCGGCGTGCGCACCAACGCGCTCGTCAGCCTCGGCGCCGCGCTGTTCGTGGTGATGGGAGCCTTCAGCTTCCACGGCCCGGACGCCGACCCCACCCGGGTCGCCGCCCAGGTCGTCTCGGGCATCGGCTTCCTCGGCGCCGGCGTCATCATGAAGCAGGGCGCCTCCATCTCCGGCCTCAACACCGCGGCGACGCTCTGGGCGTCCGCCGCGGTCGGGGCGCTCGCCGGCGGCGGCCTCTGGGCGGTCGCCGCCGGCGGGACGGTGCTCATCATGCTCGCCAACACGCTCCTGCGCCCGGTCGGCCGCCTGCTCGACCGCCGGGCCGCAGGCGCGGGCCTGGAGAGCACGGAGGTCGACTACACGTTCGAGGTCCGCTGCCGGGTGGATGCCGAACCGGACGTGCGCGCCCTCGTCTTCGACGCCGTCCACCGCCCCGGCTTCACCGTCCGCTCCATCACCGCGACCGACGAACCGGACGGCGCCGTGCTCATCACCGCCGCCGTCCACAGCGGCGAGCGCGACGACCGGGCGATCGAGGAGGCGCTCGCCGCCGTGGTGCGCACGGAGGCCGTCACCGCAGTGCGCTGGACGGCGGCCGACACGGCGCTGGTGGACTGAGTTCCGGAGGTTCGGCGGCCCCGGTCATCGGCTCGCGCGGGTCACCGGCCTGCGCGAGCCTCCTCCAGACACGCCCGCGCGGCCCCGGCCCGGTCGAGCACCGACGGGTCGTGGCCGGTGAGCGCCCAGAAGAACGCCGGCCCGACGAGCGTCGCGACGGCACGGCCGAGAGCGGGCTCGGGGAGGTCGTCCTCCGTCACGCGGGCGATGACGAGCCGGGCGCTGTCGCCGAGGAGGTCGTTGCGGGCGAGCAGTTCGGCCACGGCCGGGTCGTGCTGAGCCTCGCCCAGCAGTGCCCGGTACGCGGTGCCCGCGTGCGAGCGGGTGAGGAAGACGCCGAGCGCGTCGAGGTAGGCGACCAGCTGCTCCTCAGCGCCGCCGGTCTCCGGGACGGCGAGCTCGTGTCGCGCGTCGTGCGAACTCGCCTCCAGGAGGATCTCGGCCTTGGTCGACCACCAGCGGTAGAGGGTCTGCCGGCCGACGCCGGCGCGGTCCGCGATGCCCTTGAGGGAGAGGTTCGCGTAGCCGACCTCCACGAGCAGGTCGTCGACCGCGTGCAGCACGGCGATCCGCGCGCTCTCGCTGCGCGGTCGTCCCCGGCCGACGGTCTGCTCCATGCCTCGAAGCCTACCGACCGACGCATTACGAGACACGTTGCATCGTTATTGTGTTACTGTTTCGATACACAATGCCTCGTAATTAGGAGTCAGCTCCGGTGACCGACACCATCCCCCCTCTCGACGGCCGTCGGGCCTCGTCCGTCCTCGCTGCGCTGTGCGCGTGCACCGCCCTCGTGATCGGCTTCGTCGCCGCGATCAACCTCGCCGTGCCGATGATCGCGGCGAGCGCCCTCCACCCGTCGTCGAGCGAGCTGCTCTGGATCGTCGACGGCTATGTGGTCGTGTTCGCGTGCCTGGTCATCCCGGCCGGGGCGGCCGGCGACCGGTTCGGCCGCAAGGGGGTGCTGCTGGCCGGGCTGGCCGCGCTCGCCGCCGGTGCGGCGGTCTCCGCGCTCGCACCGACTGTCGCGATCATGCTCGCCGGGCGCGTGCTCACGGGCATCGGCGCCGCGCTCGTCCTGCCGAACACGATGGGCGTGCTCGTGCACACGATGCCGCCCGCCCGCCGCGGACGCGCGATCGCCACCTGGGCCGGGATGTCCGGGATCGGCGGCGTCATCGGCAACGTCGGCGGCGGCCTCCTGATGACGACGGGGGACTGGCGTCTGCTCTTCGTCGCCGTCGCCCTCATCGCCGCCGGGTGCGCGACCTGGGTGGCCGTCGCCGTCCCGCGCACCGGTCGTCACTCCCGCGCCCTCGACCCCGCCGGGACCGTGACGTTCGTCGCGGCGATCGTGGCGCTGCTCGCCGGCATCATCGAGGGACCGGAGAGCGGCTGGGCGAGCCCGCTCGTCCTGGGCTGCTTCGCCGCCGCGGCGGCGCTGCTGGTGGTCTGGGTGCTGATCGAGCGGCGGGTCGCCCACCCGATGCTGGACCCGCGGATCTTCCGCAGCCCCCTGCTGAGCGCCGCCAGCGTCGGGATGCTCGTCGCGTTCTTCGCCAACTTCGGGCTCTTCTACGTCAACGCCTCGCTCCTCCAGTACGGGCGCGGGTTCACCGTGCTCGAGGCGGGGCTGGGCGTGGTGCCCCTGGTCGTCCCGGTGCTGGCCGGCGTCCGCTTCGTGCCGCGCCTGGTCTCCCGGATCGGCCGCTCGGCCGTGCTCGCCCTCGCGTTCCTCGCCACCTCGGGCGGCCTGCTCGGTCTCTCGACCGCGATCGCGCAGCCGTACGCCGTCTACGCGTGCTGGCTGGTGGTCGTCGGGATCGGCGTCACGCTGGCACTGCCCACGCTGACCGCCGAGATCACCGACGGCCTCCCCGCCGAACAGGCCGGAGTCGCCGGCGGCCTCCAGTCCGCGACCCGCGAACTCGGGAGCGCCCTCGGCGTCGCCGTCGTCGGCACCATCCTCACCGCCGTCTTCAGCGGCGCCCTGCCCGCCTCCCTCCGCGGGCCGGACGGCCCGCACACCGTCGCCGAGGCGCTGGCCACCGCGCCCGCGCAACGCCCCGAAATCGTCCACGCCTTCACCGACGGCGCCGCTTCGGCCCTCCTGATCACGAGCCTCATCGCGTTCGCGGCCGGACTCGTCGTCGTCGCCGGAAGCGCCTGGGCCGCTCGACACACCCACTGATCGCCCGCACGGGCAGAAAGGAGACCGCACCATGCGCGTCTTCGTCACAGGTTCCACCGGCTGGATCGGATCCGCCACCGTCCAGGAACTCCTCCACTCCGGGCACGAGGTGCTCGGCCTCGCCCGCTCCGACGCCTCCGCCGCGACGCTGGCCGCCACGGGCGCGCAGGTGCTCCGCGGCGACCTCGACGACCCGGCCGCGTTCCACGCCGGGGCGAGCTCCTCCGACGCGGTCGTCCACCTCGCCAACAAGCACGACTGGGCGGACCCGGCGGGCAACGACCGCGTGCAGCTGAGGGCGGTGGAGGCCATCCTCGACGCCCTCGACGGCTCGGCCAAGCCGTTCGTCATCGCCAACGGCCTCTCCGACATCGTGGAGGGACGCCCGGTCACCGAGGCCGACGCCTCCCCCGCGATCGGCCCGGAGTCGGACCGCGGCGGAACCGAGAACCTCGCCCTCGACGCCGTCACTCGCGGCATCCGCTCGATCGCGATCCGCTTCGCGCCCAGCGTCCACGGGCACGGCGACTGGGGCTTCGTCCGCTGGCTGGCGGACGCCGCACGCGAGCAGGGCGTCTCCGGCTACATCGGCGACGGCACGAGCGAATGGTCGGCGGTCCACGTCTCCGACACCGCCCGCCTGATCCGGCTGGGCCTGGAGGGCGCGCCGGGCGGCACCCGCCTGCACGCGGTCGCCGAGCAGACGATCACGACGAAGGCCATCGCGGAAGCACTCGGCGAGGCCCTCGGCCTGCCCGTCACCTCCATCGACCCCGCCGACGCAGGAGCCCACTTCGGCGTCGTCGGGCACTTCTTCGGCCGCACCATGACCGGCTCCAGCGCACGCACGCGCGAGCTGCTGGGCTGGGAGCCGACCGGGCCGACACTGATCGAGGACATCCTGGGCGGGGCGTACGCGGGCGACTGAACGACGGCTCCCGCGCCGGTGTCACGCCGGCGTCGGCGCGGGGAGCCGCTGCGCCAGCACGGCGATGAGCGCCACAGCGGCCAGCGGGAGCAGAAGCGGGACGGCGCCGTCAGCAACGGTCCAGCCGTCGGAACCGATCAGGGCGGCGACCACGGCCACACCGGCGGCGCCTCCGAGCTGATTGCCGACGAACAGCACCGTCGATCCCGTGCCGAGCAGGTCGGGCGGGAGGACGCGGTACAGCGTGGCGACGGTCGGGCTCCCCACGGCGCCGAGACCGAGCCCCACCAGGAGCAGGCTTCCGACGAGAAGGGCCCCGCGAGCCACCGGCGAGACGGGCAGCGAGGGAGCGACGACGAGTCCCACGAACCCCAGGGCCGCGACAACCGCCCCGACGGTGACGAGCCTGCGGGCCGCGATACGGTCGCTGAGCGCACCGACGACCGGCATCGCGATCACCGTCCCGATCCCGTACGGGATCAGGAGGGAGCCCGCGGCGACGACCGGAACTCCGACCGCAGCGCCGAGGTACTGCGGGACGGCGAAGAAGAGCGGGAAGATCGCCGCACCCAGGCCGACCATGATCACGACGGCCGGGCCGAATCCCCGCTGCCGGAACGTCCGCGGCGGGATCAGGGCCTCGTCTCCGTGGCGTCGCATCCACGCGATCGCCCCACCGAGACCCGCGACACCGACGATTCCCGCCCAGAGCACGGACTGGCCGAGCGCGACGAGGAGGCCGACGGCGCCTGCGCTCAGCAGAAGCAGGCCGACGCCATCGAGCCGTCGCGACCCGTCGCCCTCCGCATCCGCTCCCGCCGGCAACCACAGCGCCGCGCACGCGAGAAGCACGACCGCCACCGCGGCGATGACGAGGAACACCGTCCGCCATCCCGCGACGGTGACGACCGCGGCCGCCAGGGCGGGACCGGCCAGGGGGCCGATCGACATCGCTGCCGCGACACCCCCCATCACCCGCCCCATCCGAGCCGGCCCGGCGGCACGCGCCAGCGCGGTGAGCATCAGGGGCTCGAGCACTCCGCCGCCCGCAGCCTGCAGGGCGCGTGCGGCGATGAGGAGGGACACGTCCGGGGCGACCGCGCTCGCCAGCGCACCGGCTGCGAACACGGCGAGCGCGATGAGCCACGTTCGCCGGACACCGAACCTCGTCCCCGCCCAGCCGCCGACCGGGATCGCTGTCGCGCTGACGAGGAGGTAGACGGTGGTGACCCACGGGACCGCTCCGCCCGCGGCGGGGAACTCGGCCCGCATCGAGGGGATCATCACCCCGGCGACGGTCACACTCAGCAGGGCGAGGATCCCTCCCGGGACGAGGAGCGCCGCCGTCCGACCCAGACTGTATCGCCGCGACAAGAGAATTGAACTCATGGGTTCAATATACGCATCAGTTCATTCTTCGCAACCCTCGAGTAACATCGAGGCATGACCACCCCGCCTCCCTCGCGACGCACAGGCGGCGCCGTGGCGGACCGGGAGGCCGCCATCCTGACCGCGGCTCTCGCCGAGTTCGGCAGATCCGGCTACGCCGACGCCAGCGTGGACGACATCGCCCGCGCCGCGGGAGTCGCGAAGCCCACGGTGTACAACCGCTTCGGCGACAAGCGCTCGCTTTTCATCCGCGCGTGGACCACCGGCGCGCTGCGATCCCGAGACCGTGTGCAGCGGGCGATCGAGTCGGCCGATCCGCGACCGGACGACCTCGAGCGCACGCTCGTCGCGCTCGGGCACGCGCTGGTCGAGTGCGTCACCGACGAGGAGGGGTCGGCCATCCTCCGCCTCCAGGCGGGCGAGCGCTCCCGCTTCCCTGAACTCGACGAGACGTCGGAGCGGTCCCGCGCGTCGAACCTCGACCAGCTCGCCGGCAAACTCGCGCAGTACAGCGCGCGCGGCCTCCTGCGACTCCCCGACCCGGGACGCGCGGCCTCCCACTTCATGGCGCTCGTCACGGACGGCGCCCTCCCCGCCAGCGGGTACGGCACCCGCCGTCTGACGAGCTCCGAACTCGACGGGTCGGTGCGCGCCGGAGTCGAGACCTTCCTCGCCGCGTTCGGCTGCACCTCAGCGTGCAGTCGACGGGTGGACCCGGGATCGGATGTGCGTCCGCTCGTCTACCCCGACGACCCCGGTGAGCGCTAACTACGCTGTGCTAGCCTGGACTTATCACGATCAGCCCGCTCGCCTCACGGCTCGGGCTGATTTTCTTTAACTGGAAGTCCGTTGACTGAGTACAGCAAACCGTGGTTATCGATCGATGAGCAGATCGATACGCTCATGGCGCGTGGCGTCGACATCGGCAATCGCGCTGACGCTCGCGACCTATTGGCGCAGGTCGGGTATTACCGCCTAACCGGATACCTCTACCCCTTCCGGCAATCTGAATCCTCCGTCGAGGGCGGCCGGGAGAGGGTACGGGTTTTAGCCGACTATCGAATGGGCACGTCGATCAGGTATGCGGCCGAGCTCATCGACTTCGACCGTCGACTGCGCATGCTGGTCCTTGAGGCTGTAGAGCGCATCGAAATCTCGTTGCGCATGCAGATCGGATACACCCTCGGCGCTCGTTCGGCGTTCGCGCACCAGGATCCGACGTCGTACACCCGCTCGTTCACCGAGGAGCATGTGGATGAGGTCACCGGCGAACGAACCCCGAGCAAGTTCTCATCACTACTTGCCCGGATCCAGCTCCGGCAAGCCAGCTCCGATGAGGCATTCGTGGCCCATTTTCGGGAACGCTACGACGATCGACTCCCGATTTGGGCACTCACCGAGATCCTTGAGCTCGGTCATCTCGGGCAGATGTTCGGCGGCCTCCAGAACGACTTGGGAACCCGCATCGCTAACGCCTATTCCGTTCCGTCGAAGAAGATGTTCGGAAGCTGGGTCTCGAGCCTCAACTACGTGCGAAATGTAGCCGCCCACCACGCCAGGCTCTTCAACCGCAAACTCGTCGTCGCGCCCAGCCGCCCGAACCCCGAGCTGTTACCTCTCCTCGGGCATCTCCGCGCGAACAGTGGATCCAAAGCTACATTCGGTACCTATAACGCTCTCGCGATCATGGCCTACCTCATATCGGTTCTCGACCCAGCGTGTCAGTGGAAGCTGACGATGGCCGGGCATATGCGTGACTTCCCTGTCGGAGAGCTCACCGTCGCCGATATGGGAGCACCTATGGGTTGGGAAGACCAGGAGTTGTGGAGGCGATGACGGGATCTGCCTTGGCTAGGCGCGTTTCGGGGCGTCCCCGAGGCTAGGTCAGCCCGCCTTCGCCGCCGCGACGAACGCGCGGATGCGGTCGAGGTCCTTGACCCCGGGCGCGGATTCGACGCCGCTGGAGACGTCGACTCCCGACGGGCGCGCGGAGGCGACGGCCTCCGCGACGTTCTCGGGGTCGAGGCCACCCGCGAGCATCCACTGGCCGTCCAGGGGCCGGCCCTCGAGCACGGCGAAGTCCCAGCGGCGGCCCGAGCCGGGGTCGGGCGAGTCCAGGAGAAGGGCCTCCTCTCCCCAGGATCCGACGTCGACCTCGTCGGCCGAGGTCACGGAGGTCGCGCGCCAGACGCGAAGACCTGCACCGGCGGCCGCGGCGACATCGTCCGGTCGGTACCCAGGTCCGTGCAGCTGGACCACGTCGGCGCCGATCCCACCCGCGACGGAAGCCGCCTCCAGCGCGGGGAGCTCGTCCACGACGAGCACGACGTCGGCGGCGCCGCCGACGAAGCCGGCGATCTCGCGCGCGACGTCGGCGGAGACCGTGCGACGGCTGCGTCTGCTCATGACGACGCCGACGGCGTCCGCACCGGCGTCGAGCGCGACCCGGGCCGACTCGATCGTGGAGAGACCGCAGATCTTGACGTACATCGGTTCCTCAGCCTAGCGATGCGGATCGATGCGCGACGCATCGCCGAGGCTGTGCCAGGTGCGGTTGTGGTAGACCAGCGGCGCCGCCTCCCGCTCGGGCACCTGCGCCTGCAGCGCCTGCACGGCGACGATGGTCGACGTGCCCGCGCTCATCGTGTCCACCACGCGACCGCGGATCCAGGAGTGCGCGGCGGGGAAGTAGGGCTCCCCGGTGATCAGCCGGGTCCAGATGCTCGTGTCGGCGAAGCGGTCGATGCCGCTGGTCGCGCACAGCTGCGCCAGGTCGCGCTGCCCCTCGGCCAGCAGGTGCACCACCACGTGCTCGGCGCGCAGCAGCGTCGGCGCGCTGGACGACTGCGCTGAGACGGAGAAGACGAGCAGGGCGGGCTCGGCGCTCACCGAGAACACGCTCGTCGCCGTGAGCCCGACCGGGCCGTTGCCGTCGTCGGCCGTGATCACGGCCACACCGGCCGCGTGGTTGCGGAACGCCCGCTTGAACTCGTCGGGGCTCAGCCCGACCGAGAATCCCGCACGGCGCGGGCCCTGGCCGGAGCTCTCGGTGCTGATCGTCTGCGCGTCGCTCATGACGGGTCCCCTCGTTCGCGGTCGGTGTGCGGGTGTGCCCATCGTCGTCGCGCGCGGCTCCCGGCGCGTCCTTTCATTACGCGCTCTTACGGATCCGCGAGACACTGTGTGCACGCACGCATCGAAAGGGGAACGACGGCATGAGCAGAGAGAAGCGCCGGGAGGCCGCTGCCGCAGAGGCGCAGGCCGAGGCGGAGGCCGCGATCGAGGCGACCGAGACCGACGACTCGGGCGTCGACGCGGACGAGACGCTGGAGTCGGAGGAGGAGCCCGGCTGACCGGGCGACCGCTCAGCCCTGCGGCACCCGGATGGTCAGCGCGAGGTGCTCCACGCGCAGGTGCACGGCGATGACGGAGCCGTTGGGGTCGCCGTCGAGCTGGATCTCCTGCGGCTCGCGGAAGCGGACCCGGAGGGTCTTCGCCTGCGCGTAGAGGATGGCGCGCGGCTTGGGCGTCAGCCGGCCGATGAAGCGGCCGAAGCGGGTGCGGTGCAGAACGCGGTTGAACGCGAGGCGGTAGCCGATGTTGGTCCAGCCTCCCCCGCCCTTCGGCCGCATGACGACCGCGTCGAGCAGGCCGTCGTCGATGACCGCGTCCGGGATGAGCAGCATCCCGGCCGTCAGGCTGCCGGAGTTGCCCACGATCACGGTGTGGGCGCGCATCTCGACGTCGGGCTTGTCGTCGAGGCCGTAGACCATGTCGAACCGGCGGTTGCCGAGGATGCTCCGCGCGATGGGGTCGGAGTAGGCGAGCCAGCCGATCCGCTTCTTCAGCTTCTGGTTGGTGTGCGCGGCCATGTGGGCGTCGAGGCCGATGCCCGCCATGACGAGGAACGCGCGTTCTTCGCTGTCGCCGCCGTCGCGCTCCAGCCGGGCGAAGCCGAGGTCCACCGGGCGGTCGTCCCCGTCGAACGCGGTCGCCACCGCCGAGCCGAGGTTGTTCACGGGCAGGCCGAGCTCGCGGGCGAAAAGGTTGCCGGTGCCGGAGGGGATGACGCCGATCGCGATCCCGGACCCGGCCAGCACCGCGGCGGCCGCGCGCAGGGTGCCGTCGCCGCCCGCGACGACGATGAGGTCGGGAGAGGAGGCGGCGGCACGCTCGACGGCGTCGCGTCCGTCGTCGTCGGCGCTGGTCTCGAACCACTCCGCGGCCGCCCAGCCGACCTTCGCCTCCTGCGCCGCGACGGCGCTCTGGAGCGCGGACAACCGCACCTTGGTGGGGTTGACGACGACGGCCGCCCGCCGCTGCCGCGACGCCCCCTCGATGTCAGCGCTCATCCGCCCAGCGTACGCGGACCTGCTGCCTTCTCCTCCGGGGCGCCCTGCGGCGCCTCCTGCTCCTGGGTCGCCGCCCAGCTGGCGAGGAGCCGCAGGGCGTCTTCGGTGGGGGTGCCGGGCTCGGCGAGGTAGACGTTCAGGTTCCAGCCGGGGGTGCCGGGCAGCTCGGTGCCCTCGAAGAGGAACTCCACGTCGCCGACCACGGGATGCCGGAACCGCTTCACGCCGGTGACGTGCCTGCGCACGTTGTGGTCGCCCCACTTCGTGCGGAACTCGGCGCTGCGGGTGGAGAGCTCGCCGACGAGGTCCTGCAGGTCGCGGTCGTAGGGGTCGCGGCCGGCCTCCGCGCGAAGGATGGCGACGATCATGTCGGCGGCGACATCCCAGTCGGGGTAGAACCGCTCGGCGCTCTCCCGATGCAGGAAGGCGAAGCGCGCCATGTTGAGCGGACGCTCCGGGACAGCGGTGAGGGCGTCGACGTGGAGGGCCCGTGCGAGCAGGTTCGTCGCCAGGATGTCCATGCGCCCGTTGCGGATCAGCGCCGGACCGGCCGTGATGGCGTCGAGCATCAGCTGGAGGGACGGACGCACCGACGCGGTGCGGGAACGCGCGCGCGGGCGGCGCGCGGTCGAGCCGTTCGCCGTGCGGGCCAGATCGAAGAGGTGGTCGCGCTCGGCCTCGTCGAGCCGGAGCGCGGTCGCGACGGCGTGCAGCACGGACTCCGACGCCCCGGCCAGGTCGCCCCGCTCGAGCCGCGCGTAGTACTCGACGCTCACGCCGGCGAGCATCGCGACCTCGGTCCGGCGCAGCCCGGGGACGCGGCGGTTCGGCCCGGCGGGCAGGTCGACCTGCTCGGGCCGCACCTTCGCCCGGCGGGTCGTGAGGAACTCCCGGACCTCGTCGCGATTCGTCGTCATGCCTCCCACCGTACGAGCCGATCGGCCGTCGTGGGGTGCCCTGGCGGAACACCTTTCGACGGAGACTCCCTCGCGCACGCGGACCCCGGTTGGCTGGACCCCGACCATCGCCGCCGACCGGAGGAGCGCCGTGTACCGCCCCCAGACCGCGACCCGAGCGCGCGCCACCCTGCTGCTGGCGTCGCTGGGGTTCTTCCTGATCACGCTCGACATCCTGATCGTGAACCTCGCGCTGACGCAGATCGGCGTCGAGCTCGGCGGCGGCGCCTCCGGCCGCCAGTGGGTGATCGACGGGTACACGCTGACGTTCGCCGTCCTGCTGCTCTTCGCGGGCAACCTCTCCGACCGGATCGGAGCGAAGCGGGCGTTCGGCGCCGGGATCGCCCTGTTCCTGCTGGCGTCGATCGCGTGCGCGGTCGCCCCGACGCTCGGCCTGCTCATCGCGGCGCGTGTCGTCCAGGGGGCCGGCGCGGCGATCATGCTGCCGGCCTCGATGGCGTTGATCAGGGAGGCGTTCCCCGACCCGCGGCAGCGCACGCACGCGCTCGGGATCTGGGCGGTCGGCGGCGCGGTCGCCGGAGCCGTCGGCCCGCTGGTCGGAGGTCTCCTCACGACGGTCGACTGGCGGCTGGTCTTCGCGATCAACCTCCCCGTCGGCGTCGCGATGCTCGCCCTGCTCACCGCGGTCGCCCCGTCGCCGGCGCGGCCCACGCCGTTCGACTGGGCCGGTCAGGCGGTCGCCGCGGTCGCGCTGACCGCGCTGATGTACGGGCTCATCACCGGCGGCGACAGCGGGTTCGCCCGGCCGGCGGTGATCGCGGCGCTCGTCATCGCCGTGGCCGGGATCGCGTGCTTCGTGCTGCTCCAGTCCCGCGTGCGCCACCCGATGATGCCGCTGGACCTGTTCCGGCCGGCGGGGATGCGGATCGCGCTGCTCGACGGGTTCGCCTTCATGGTCGGCAACTTCGGCTCGGTGTTCGTCGTCAGCCTGTACCTGCAGCAGCACCTCGGGCTGTCACCGCTGCTCGCCGGCCTCGTGTTCCTGCCGTCGGCCGCGTTCAGCATCACCGGCAACCTCGTCAGCGGGAGGCTCGCCAACCGCTACGGTCCGCGCGTTCCGGCGGCCCTCGGGCTCGGCCTGATGGCGCTGGGGTTCGTCGGCCTGCTGGCCTGCGCGCCGACCGGCTCCCCGCTGCTCGCCGGACTCTTCCTCGTCTTCACCGGGACGGGCGGCTCGATCGCCATGCCGCCGGTGACCTCCGTCGTCCTCGCCAGTGCGCCCGCCCACCGCGCTGGAGCGGCGAGCGCCGTGTTCAACACCGTCCGCCAGGTCGGCGGAGCCGTCGCGATCGCCGTCTTCGGCGCGTTCGTCGCGGATCCGGCGACGTTCGTGCCCGGCATGCAGCTCGCCTTCGCGATCGCTGCGGCCGGTCTGCTCGCCGCGGCACTCGTCAGCCTCCGCATCCGCGGGCCCCAGACCCGAAAGGCCGGTTCAGAATGACCGCACCCTCCACCGCCTCCACGACCGCGACGGGCTCCCCGGGCCGCCGGCCCCGGCTCCCGTTCGTGGTGCCGCTGCTCACGCTCGGCACGTTCCTCATGATCACGACCGAATACATCGTCGCCGGCCTCCTGCCGGAGATCGCCGCGGACCTGCACGTCTCGGTCGCGCAGGCCGGTCTGCTGATCACCGCCTTCGCCGGCGGGATGATCGTCGGGTCACCGCTCATGGCGCTCGCGACCCTCCGGCTGCCGCGCCGCGCCACCCTCGTACTCGCTCTGCTCGTCTTCGCCGCCGGGCACGTGCTCGCCGCGGCCGGCGGCGCGTTCGGGATCGTGCTCGTCGCGCGGGTGATCACGGCGCTCGCGGCGGGCGCCTTCTGGGCCGTCGCCTCGGCCGTCGCGACGACCGCCGCCGGCCCGGCGAGCAGCTCGCGCGCGCTCGAGGTGATGATGACCGGCGTCGGGCTGGCCACCGTGGCGGGCGTGCCGCTCGGGGCCGTCGCCGGTCAGCTGCTCGGCTGGCGGGGGACCTTCTGGGCCCTGGCCGTGCTCGCCGCTCTGGCCGCCCCGGTGATCGCCCGGTTCACGCCGCGCGACGACGAGCACGCGGCGTCATCGGTGCGGGACGAGCTCCGCGCGGTCGCCACCGGACGCATGGCGATCCTCCTGGTCGCGACGGTGCTCGCCACCGGCGGTTACATGACCGCGTTCAGCTACCTCTCGCCGCTGGCCACGGGACGCGCCGGGATCCCCGAGGCGGCCGTGCCCCTGCTCTTCGTCGCGTTCGGCGTCGGAGCCGTCCTCGGCACGAACCTCGCCGGGCGCTTCGCCGACGAGCGGCCGCTCGCGACCTTCATCACGGCGACGGCCGGCAGCGTCGTCGTCCTCGTGGCGCTCGTCCCGCTGTCGACCGACGCCGTCGCGACCTTCGTGCTGCTGTTCCTCCTGGGCGTCGCCGGGATGGGGATCCCGCCCGTCGGCACGGGCCTCGCGGTGCGCTACGCCCGCGCGGCACCCACCCTCGCGGCGGCGGTCTCCGTCGCCGCGTTCAACGGCGGGACGGCGATCGGAACCGCGGCCGGGGCCGGGGCGATCGCGTCGCCGCTCGGCGCGATCGGACCCGTGCTGATCGGGATCGCGATGGCGGTCCTCGGACTGGCCGCCCTGCTGGTCATGGCCGGGCGGGCGCGACGCCGCACGGCCTGACGACGCGATACACCGCAGCGGCGGGACGAGGGGTGTCGCCCTCATCCCGCCGCTGCAGGGTCAGCCGTGCCGATGTCAGCCGTGCCGCGGGTGGCGGCGGCGCAGACGCGTGGACACGAGTCCGCCGGCGCCGGCGATGAGCAGGCCGAGCGCCCACAGCATCCCGGTGCGCTGGTCGGAGCCGGTGCTCGCGAGCCCGGTGCCGGCGGCGCGCGGCGGGTCGAGCACGACGGCGCACGCGACGCCGGCGTCGCCGCAGCCGCCCTCACCGGTGGACGGCTCCCACGGCCCCGGAGGGGTGGTGACCGTCGCGCGGTTGCTGGTGTCGAGCGGTGCGTCGAGCACGGTGGTCACCGTGAACGTGACGGACTTGCCCACCGCGAGCGAGGGGATCTTCCACGTCAGCTTGCCCGCCGAGGCCGTGGAGAGCGGGTTGGTGCTGATCACCCGGAGCCCCTTCGGCAGGAGGTCGCTCACCGTCGCGTCCACCGCGTCGATCTGGCCGTCGTTGGTGACGACGATCGTGTAGACGATCGTGTCGCCCACCGAGGCCGAGGCCCGGTCCGCGCTCTTCAGGATCGAGAGGTGCCCGATGTCGAAGCGGTTGGTCACCGTGACCGTGGCGGCCGAGCCGGACGGGATCGCGACGATGCCATCGGCCGGGTCGAGGGTCGTCTGCGTGGCGAGGCCCGCGTCCGTCTCCTCGACCGAGCAGGAGGCGCCCGCGATCAGATCGTCGATCGTCGCCGTGTACCCGTTCGCCTTCGAGAGCGTCAGCGTCGCGTTCTTCCCGAGGTCGATCGGCGTGGTCACGCCGTCGACCAGGTAGGTGCAGGTCACCTGCATCGTGAACGGACCGGCTCCGAAGAGGGCGACGCCGTCGCCGACGCGCTTCTTGTCGATGGTGAGCGACCCGGTGTCGAAGGTGTTGGTGATCGTCACCGCCGCCGGGCTGCCCGCCGGAACCGTCACTCCGGCGGCCGGGGCGATCGCGACGGAGGTCGCGCCTCCCGTGGCCGTCTCGGCGGTGTCGCAGTGGGCGCCCTGGATGAGCCCGGTGACGGTGGCCTTGTAGCCGTTCGCGTCGTTCAGGACGACCCGCCCGGCGTCGGGCAGCGGGATGGTGAGCGTGACGCCGTCCTTGACCCAGGTGCAGGTGAGCTGGGCGGTGAACGGACCGGAGCCGTAGGTCGCGGCGCCGTCGCCGGTGCGGACCTTCTCGATCGCGACGGAGCCGGCGGAGAAGGTGTTGGTCACGTCGACCGTCACGTTCTGCACGCTGCCGTCGAGGGCGCCGGGGATGGTGACCGAGGGCGTGTCGACGGTGCTGTCCGTCGCGCCTCCGGTCGCCGTCTCCGTCACATCGCAGACGGTGCCGGCCGGGTACACGCCCGGGACCGTCACGGTCTCGCCGCCGCGGATGGTCACGTCACCGTCGAACAGGGTCTGGTCGCCGTCGTATACGCAGGTCGCGTGCACCGTGAAGGGACCGGTGCCGTAGTCGCCCGCGGCGTCGCCGTCGACGGTCTTGGTGATCGTCAGGGTGCCCGCCGCGTAGTGGTTGGTCACCACCGCGTCGTCACCGCCGTCCGCGTTCGTGAGGGTCACCGTGGCCGACGCGCCCGAGGTCTCCGCCGCGCCGTCGAACGCGATGCCGACGTGGTTGGGAGCGGTGGCGGCGCCGTCGGCGTCCGTCTCGCTGATCACGCAGGTGGCGCCGACCGGCAGGCCGGTCACGGTGCGCGAGGCGCCGTCGGCGAGCGTGAAGGCCGCGTCGGCCGCGGCGAGCGGGATCCGCGTACCGAGGGCGCTGGTGCAGACCAGCGTCATCCCGAACGGCCCGAACGATCCGGCGGACGCCGCGGTGTCGACGTGCTTCGTGACGGTGAGCTGCGTGACCGCGTAGTCGTTCGCGATCGCGACGCTCTGGCCGGCCGGGACCGCGGCGGTCGCGTCGGCCGCGGTCGCGATGACCACGCTCGACGGGGTGACCGTGCGGCTGGACTCGCCGTACGAGCCGTCGGCGCCGTGCTCGGTGACCGCGCAGGACGCGCCGACCGGGATGCCGTCGATGCGGGCCGTGTAGCCGCCGGCCTTGCTCAGCGTGACCGAGGAGGCGCTGCCGAGGTCGACCTTCACGCCCTCGATCGTGCACACCACGTCGGCGACGAAACTGGTCGGCGCGTACTGGGCCGCGTCTCCCGTGATCGTCTTCGTGATCTGCAGCGGGCCGCCGGTGAGGATGACGCCGGACTTGATCGGCTCCTGCGGTCCCGCCGGCTGCGATCCCGACACGTAGGTCGGGTAGAAGCCGAAGGAGTTCCAGGCGCGCACGCCGGTCACCGGGGCGGTGACCGGTGCGCGGTCGTCCCCGGCCTTCGTCGTCGGGACGTTGGTCGTCGAGTAGGTCACCTTGAGCGAGCCGCCGGCCGGCAGCACCGCTCCGGGGGCGCCGCTGAAGTCGAAGACCATCTTGATCGCGGTGACCGCACCGGCGTCGACGGTCGTGCCGACCACGCTGGAGGGCAGCCACGATCCCGCGGGGCAGGAGCCGGCGCCCGGGGTGATCTCCTTGGTGCAGGGGTTCGCGGAGGTGGTGACGTACCAGTCCATCCGGCTGCCGTCCTGGCCGCCCGACGTCTGGAAGGCGACGTCGCCGTTGAACCGCGGCGTGTAGACCGAGCCGCGCTGCGACGGGTCGACCACGCCGACGTCGCCGGGGTACGGGAAGACGTCGACGGCCGTGAGGCTCTTGGCGGCGACGTTCCCGCCGTTCACCATCTCGAGCTTCCAGTGGTCGGTGTCGCCGATCGCGCTGACGGCCGCGCAGGGGTAGCGGTAGTAGCCGTCCGCGTCGGAGGTGCAGGGCAGGGCCGGGTTGTTGATGTTCTGCGCGGCGCCGCTGTCGGAGCGGACGCCCTTCGAGGCGGTGAAGGAGCCCTGCGACAGCGTGGTGACGACGTTGGACGTGGAGCACGTGTTCGCCGCGAAGCTGACGGGGCGGCCGTTGCCCGGGTTGAGCGCGGTGCAGACGCCGGCCGTGAGGACGCGGTCGGTGCTCACGCCGAACCGGTTGGTCGCGACCGTCGCGGGCGGCAGGCCCGGCTTGATCTGCAGCGAGATGGTGATGCTGTAGGTCTCACCCGGGGCCAGCTGCGATCCGGCCGGCCAGGTGAAGCGGATGGTCCCCGCCGTCTGGTCGTACGCACGGGACACCTTGGTCGCGTCGGTCGGCAGCGTGCCGCCGGTCGAGGTGCTGTACACCGGCACGTTGGTCGGCACGAAGAGCAGCGAGCCGTCGCCCGGGAGGGTGTCCATCACGACCGGGTTGGGCAGGTAGCCGGTGCCGGTGTTCTTGAACCGCAGGGTCCAGTTGACCTCCTTGCCGGAGGCCGCCTGACCGGGGCTCGTCTTCTCCACCGCGATGGCGGCGGTGCCGGGGTTGACCGTGAAGGTGGCGGTCGCCGTGGCGCGCGTGGCCTTCACGTCGTTGTAGGAGGCGTCGGCGGACACCGTGTTCGTGATGGTGCCTGCAGCGGTCTCACCCGGCATCGGCGTGGAGACCGCGGTCGAGGCGACCGGGCCGGAGCCGTCGCGCAGCTGGGAGCGCAGGCTCACGCTGAGCCGCACGTTGTCCGCGTTGTTCGAGGCGGTGAAGCTGGTGCCGTCGGCCTTCGTGAACGTGAAGCGGAGGCCGGTCACGTCGGCGGCCGCGACGCCCGAGGGCAGCGACGCGGTCGCGATCGTCGTCGCGGTGCCGGAGGTCCAGGTCGCGGACGCGCCCTGACCGGTCTGCGCGTCGATCGTCACCCGGTCGGCGCCGGTCGGCACGTTCGGGATGGCGAAGCCCGTGAGGGTGAACGCGTTCCAGAAGGTGGGCGCGGAGTCCTCGATGACGAGGATCTTCGGCGCGAGCGTCCCCGTGGCGCGGGCCCGCAGGTTCACCTGGATCGGGTTCGTCGGGCTGGCCTGCAGCGTGCTGGTCGGCGTGAAGGTCTTGGCCGTGGCGACCTGGAGGTTGCCGTTGGCCAGCGTGACGGAGGCGCTCTGCGTGTCCGTCGCCTGCACCGCCGGGTAGACGTCGTCGTGCAGTGCGCCGTACACGGTGTTGACGAAGGTGCCGGCTGTGGGCGCGACGCCCGCCGCGCGGCTGGTCGGCCGCAGCTGCGTGGTCAGGGTGACGGTGGCCTTCTGACCCGACGCGATGGTGGCGCCGGTGCCGTCGGTCCCCTGCGCGTTCGTGCCGCGGAGCAGCACGCTGACGCCGACGACGTCGGCGAGCTGGGAGGCGGTCAGCGCGGTGGCCTGCGCGATCGTGTGCGTCGTGGTCGAGAGCGACCCGTCCGCGGTGCGGTGCAGCAGCGAGACCACGCTGAGCGAGGTCTGCACGCCGGCGGCCGAGCTGAGGTCGACGGCGATCTTGGTCAGGTTCAGCTTGTCCAGCGGGTTGGCGGCCGCGTCGTACGTTCCGAAGTCGCACGGCGCGGTGGTCGCCGCGTTGGTGCAGTCGACCGGGTCGCTGATCCGCAGCTGCCAGGTGCTGCTGGTGGAGGTGTTGGCGATCGTGGTCGTGTAGACCGTGGTCGGGTAGGAGGCCGCGGGCACGTCCGGCTGCGGGATCACGAGCGACGTCGGGTTCGCGGTCTTCGTCACCTTGGTGGTGAAGGTCGGGTCGATGATCGTGACGTGGTCGTCCGCGGTCCGCTCGAACGGGTCGCCGGTGGCGGGGATGCCGCGGACGAGGACGGTGTTGTCGACCGCGCCCGCCGAGCCGGCCATGTTGTACGTGCGCGTGCCGGTCACCCAGTCAGTCGGGGTGCTTCCGCGCACGGCGTTGCGCAGCTTCAGGTCGAGGTGGATGGTGCGCGCGTTCGCGTCGGCGCCCGGGAAGGCGCCGGCGGAGGCGCTCGCGACGCCGCTGCCCACGGTCGGCGCCATCGGGTCGCCGGTCGCGGCGATCGTCGCGGCACGATTCGGACTCTCGATGAACGTCAGGCGCACGCCCTGGGTGGAGCCTCGCTCGGCGGTGCTCAGCGTGTAGCCAGGGAAGGTCCCGTCGCAGGCGTTCGCGGTGGTGCACGCCTTGGACGTGATGTCGTTCCAGGTGGTGCCGTCGAACAGCTCGACCTTCGAGACCTTGTCGTAGCGGATCAGCGGGTCGAAGGTGGCGCCTCCGGTCGAGGTCGGCGTGATCGCGTCGATGCGCGTCAGGTCGAACGCCTGGAATACGCTGCCGGTCAGCGGCGAGGGGGTCGCCGGGTCCTGCACGACCATCGAGCGGATGCCGGTGGTCTGGGTGCCCCAGCCGAGGGTGACGCCCGTGGTGACGCCGGACTGCGCCTGCAGCACCTTGGTGCCGTCCCACGCCTTGCTCGCCATCAGCGGGCCGGGGCCGCCGTCGGTGGCCTGCACGTTCGCGGTGGCGCAGGAGGTGGCGGGACGGCTCGTGATCGTGGTGCCGCCGTTGACGCTGCCGCTCGCGGAGCTGACGGAGCAGTTCTCGTACGCGGTCAGCGCCGGGTAGGTGCCCGGGTTGGTCGGGCCGCTGCCGTCGCGGAGCGCGCCGCGGGCGACGAAGACGATGCCCGGCTTCACGTTGGTGGCCTGGCCGAAGCCGGCCGGGTCGGTGAAGGTGAAGCGCAGCCCGCGCACGTCGGAGTGGGTGGTGCCGCTGGGCAGCACGTCGTCGAGGACGGCCGAGTACGTCTTCGCGCCCGAGGTCGCGTCCACGGTGTCGAGCGTCTTCCAGGTGGTGCCGTCGGTCGTGTACTCGATGGTGAGCTTCGAGCCGGCGGGAACCGAGGTGGGCGCGACGGCCGTCGCGTCGAACGCGTTCCAGTACGGCGCGGCCGCGGTGTCCTGCGGCTCGGTCACCACGATCGTGTTCGGGCGCACCGAGCTGGTGCCGGTCGGCGTCTGCGCCGACAGCTGGACGAGGCTCGCGCCGCCCGGGATGACCGTCTGCGGCGTGATCGTCTTGGCGAGCGACAGCATGACCTCGGGGAAGTAGACCTGGAGGTCGGCCGTCGCGGTGTCGTCGTCGCTGCCGGCGGCGTTCGTGCCGGTCACGGTCGCGGCGTTGGGGTACGTGACGAAGCCGGAGCCCACGGGTCCCGCGTTCGTGGTCGTGCCGACGCCGAACGGCAGCTTCGCCGAGGCGCCCGTGGCGATGGTCCCGGTGTACGTCACCTGGAACGCGGTGATGTACTGCCCCGGCGCGAGCGTCGGGGTCGTGGGGAGGCCGGAGGCGGCGGTGAACGTCGAGTCGGCCGGGGCGCTGCCGGTGTTGACCGACCACGAGACGGTGGCGCCGGTCGCGCCGTCCGGCCACGCGGCCCCGGAGGTGAAGCCCGAGAACGAGATCTTGTCGGAGAAGAACGTGCCGGTGCCGGGCTCGCGCACCGACAGGGTGGTCAGCGGGCCGGTGGAGGTGTTCGTCGCGGTCAGGGTCGCCGTGGTGGACTGGCCCGCCGGCAGCTGCTGGACGCTGAAGCTCTTGTCGGCGGAGACGCTCACGGTCAGCGGCGCGATCTCCTGCGCGGCCGTGGCCGGGTTGGAGGTGGCGTCGCCCTTGGGGGTGGTGACGGAGGCGGTGATCGAGTTGACGCGGGTGCCGCCCGCGACGAGGGTCGCGTCCGTCCGCCGGTTCGTGGCGCGCTGGGCGAACACGACGTCGGCGGAGCCGTTCGCGCCCGGCGCGATGGTGGCGCCCTGCGACGAGCTGAAGACGAGCTTGAGCCCGATCACGTCGCCCGGGTCGACACTGGAGGGGAGGGTCGGCGTCGTCCCGATCGGCCCGGCGACCTCGCCGCCGGGGCCGCCGTCCTGGCCGGCGGTGATCGCGATGACCTGCACCTGGTCCGCGCCGGCGGGGAACGTCACGGCGCCGAATCCGGCGAAGTCGTAGAAGTCGAAGACGCCGCCCGCGACCGACGGGTCGCCCGGCTCGGCGATGGTCAGGGCGCTCGCGGCGATGTTCGACGCGCTGGCCGCCTTCAGCGTGGCGGTGGACTGCTCACCCGCGTTGTACTGCGTGGACGCCGGCTTCCAGGTCTTGGCGGCGGTCGCGGCGAGGACGTCGGGGACGTGCACGACCACGGGGGCGGAGGCCTGCACCGTCGCCGCGTTCTTCGCGGTGAAGCTCGCGGTGTTCGTGAGGGTCTGGCCGTCGAACGACTTCGCGATGTCGTCCGGCACCTTGACGACGAGCTGGACCGTGCCCGTCGCACCGGCGGCGAGTCCCGTGCTCGCCGGGGTGGTGTTGGGGACGACGTCGCCGAAGACGACCTTCATGGTGCCGTTGTCGACGGAGACCGTGCCGCTGCCGCCGACGACGGTCGGGGTGCCGACCACGGTCAGCGGGGCCGGCAGCGGGTCGGTGATCGTGGCGTCGACGCAACCGGTCGTCGTCGACGAGCAGCCGAAGTTGAGGGTGTAGACGAACTGCTGGCCGGGGGCGACATCCGTGACCGTCGTCGTCTTCGACAGGTTCAGGACGCCGGAGCCGAGGTCGTCGGCGTTGGCCGCCTGCACACCGATGACGGAGGAGCCGAGGAGCACCAGGGCGAGCGCGGCGGCGACGCTGACGGGCGTCCGCAGAGCGAGTCGGGCGGCGGAGTGACGGCCGCGCGGGCGCACGAAAATAGCGCGGATTCGGGTAAGCAAAACGGGTCCCCCAGGCAGGACGAAGGATCCCAGTCCGCATCGACCACGTCGTCCGGGTAGATCGACGGGTGTCGTTCGGGTAGCGGCTCGCCGGTCGGGTCCGGTGAGAAATCCCTCACGTCTTTCCTAGCGGAATTTCGATCACACCTGTAGTGGACCGATCACCCCATTGTTGGGGACAGTCCGCCTCCTGGGGGACCGTTCTGTACCCCGAAAGGGGCGAGCGCTACCGCGTCAGGAGGGCGCCGAGGACCTCCGCGAGGCCCGGTCGATCGCGCACAGCCTGCAAGATCCACGGAATACTCGACACAGCCAGGGTGTGAGGATCGCCAGAACCGCAGCCGACACCGGGACCGACGCCGAGACGACCGAGGGGGACGGGATGGCCGACGCCGACCTCCCGCGCACCTCCGCGCACGACGTCGCCTGGTTCACCGCGGTGGTCGAGGAGCACTCGACGGCGCTCGTGCGGTATTTCGCCCGCCGCGCGCCCCGGCAGGACGCGGAGGACCTCGCGGCCGACGTCTTCACGACGGCGTGGCGGCGCCGCGCCGACGTGCCCGACGAGGCGGTGCTGCCGTGGCTGTACCGCACCGCCGGGTTCACCCTCGCCAACCACCGCCGCAAGACGGTGGACCTCCCGGTGGGCGAGGTGCCGGAGGCGGGCACGACCCGGGTGGCCGACGACCCCGAGCTCAGCGCGCTGTTCGATGCCGAGCTGCGCGGAGCCCTGGCGAGCGTCGGCGAGCGCGACCGGGACATCCTGCTGCTGCACGCCTGGGAGGGGCTGAGCGGCGAGGAGCTCGCCACCGCCCTCGGCATCTCGCGATCGGGGGCGGATGCCGCCCTGTCGCGCGCCCGCAAGCGGCTGCGCGAGGCCTGGGGCGAACGGCTCTCGTTCTGACCGTCGTGCAAGGTCCCCGGCGGGCCGGACATAGACGTTGATGAAGCGTTCCCACGGAGGGTGATGGACATGACCGACGACAACGAGCTCGACCCACTGGCCCGGCTGCGCGCCGCCGACCCGGCCGCGGACGTGGAGGCGCCGGCCGGGTTCGCCGCGCAGGTCGTCGCCGAGGCGACGGGCAGCACGACGGGCGGGGCCGGGCACGAATCGGCGGATCAGCACGCGCCGGTCGCGGAGATCGCCTCGGCGCGAGCGCGGCGACGTCGCCTCTGGCTGCCCATCGCGGCGGTCGCGGCGTCCGTGGTCGTCTTCGGCGGCGCCGGGTTCGCGATCGGTGCGGGCACGACCGCCTCGAGCGTCGCAGGAGGAGCGGCGGCGCCGGTCTCGCTCCAGGGCGGCGGCGCGCAGACGGCGGAAGGGCGCAGTGCGGTCGGGAGCCCCACCGCCGGGCAGAAGATCGCGGCTCCCGGGGCCTCCGATCAGGTCTACCGCTCCGGCTACGGGCGCAACAGCTTCACGGCCTCCGGCCTCTCCACCTCGACGGGAACCGCGCGGGCGTACGGTTTCGACGCGCGCGCCGCCTCCGACGCCACGACGGTCGGCGCCCTCGCGAAGGCGCTCGGGATCGACGCGGCCCCCGCCCTGAAGGACGGCAGCTGGCAGGCCGGCCCCCAGGACGGCACCGCGCCCTCCCTCACCGTCGGCCTGGACGGGACCCTCAGCTTCTTCTTCTCGAACCCGGCGCTCAACCCGATGCCCTGCGTCACGACCGACACCAGCGGCGGCGGCAGCAGTGAAGGGAGCGGCGGAACGGCCGAGCCGTGCACGGCGCCGAGCCCGTCCCTCCCCGCCCCCGACGCCGCGATCGCCGCCCTGCGCTCGATCATCACCGCCTCCGGGCGCGACGCCGGGGCGTTCGAGTTCACTTCGGAGACGCCGGACGGCGCCTACACGCGCTCCGCCCAGGCGTGGCCCGTCATCGACGGCCAGCGTATCGACCAGTCCTGGTCGGTGGAGCTGACCACGGAGGGCATCGTCAGCGCCTCCGGCGCCCTGGCGCCGATCGTCAGCCTCGGCGACTACCCCGTGGTGAGCGCGCAGCAGGCGTTCGAGCGGCTCTCCGACCCGCGGTTCGGCGCGCAGCAGACGGTCATGCCGCTCGCCATGCGCACGGCGGAGGGGTCCGTCACTCCGACGCCCGCGGAGGCTCCCACGCAGCCGCCGGCCCTCCCCTCTCCCGGGGTCTCGCCGTCGTGGCCGGTGAACGAGGTCCACATCGTCAAGGCCCGCCTCGGCCTCGCCAGCCAGTGGCAGCCGGACGGCAGTGTGCTCGTCCTGCCCGCCTACGAGCTCACCGACGCCGACGGCGGCACCTGGTCCGTCATCGCCGTCGCCGACGCCAAGCTCGACTTCGCGACGGAGTAGGACGACCTCCGCCTACGGGGTCGCGCCGCTTCCTGGTTTGTTCCGTCGGGCGATGAGCACGATGGTGAGCACGATTCCCGCGAGGACGATGAGCGCGAGGACGCCGGCTCCGATCACCAGCCAGAGCGGGATGCCGGACAGGGCGCCGAGCAGGGAGGGGGTGGTCGCCCCGCTCTCGGAGTACTCGTCGAAGGAGGACCACTTCTTGGGATGCGCGTCCTCGCCCGCAGCGATCTTCGCCGTGATCGCGTCCACCTCCGCCGACGTCGGTTTGGCGTAGTCCTTGTCGAACAGCGGGTTCACATCGGGGTACTGGGTGGGATCGACCCGCAGCATGTGGCGCAGCGACATCGGGCCGTAGCCGTACCCGCTCTCGGTGTCCCGCAGCAGCGGGTGATCCTCCAGCGTGGTGTTGTGGATCAGCGACTGGATGAGCTGGTTCGAGGTCGCCTTCGGGTATTTCTGCCACACGTCCGCCAGCGCGGCCGCCACCATCGGGGTGGCGAAGGAGGTGCCCGCCATCTCCACGGATTCGTCCCAGTTCCCGGTCTCCTCGTTGCCGATGCTCAGCAGGCCTTCGCCGGGTGCGACGACGGTGGTGTCGGCGTGGATCGCGCGCTCGTCGGCGAGGTCCTCGTCCGACTCGATCTGACCCGCCGCGTTGTACGCGCTCACCTGGACCACGCCGTTGAGCTTGGCGGGATACTCGTAGATGCTCAGCTGGCTGTTCGGCTGCGCGGCGAGGAAGATGACCCCCTTCGCCAGCGCATACGCCACGGCGGAGAGCCCATCCGGTGTGAGCGACGCCCAGCCCACCGAGGTGGTGATGATGTCGGCCCCTGCGTCCACCGCCTCGTACACCTGCGAGGACCAATCCGCCGCGCGACTGCAGACCTTCTCGTCCTCTCCGGCGTCGGCGTAGAACAGCACCTTCGCGTCCGGCGCGATCCCCTGGACCTGGTTGGGTCCGGTGCCGTTGCCGATGATGTAGGAGGTCACGTTGGTGCCGTGCCAGTAGCGGGACATCTCGGTGCCCGCACCCGGACGCGGCTTGCCGTCGTCGCCCTCGCACAGCCCCTCGGGGTCGACGGTGAGGTCGGTGCCCTGGAGGGCGGGCGTCGCCGGGTTGATGCCGTCGTCCATCACGGCGATCGTGACGCCCTTGCCGGTCCAGCCGTCGGCGTGCACCTCTCCCACGGAGTAGTAGTCGTACCACCAGTTGCTGCCCTCGGCCGAGGCGGGCGCGGCACTGACGATCGCTGCGCCGAGCGCCAACGTCAGCCCGGCCGCGAGGGCGCGTCTGCTCCTGTGTCCGTTCATGGTTTCCCCCCCTGGAAAGACGCGCGTGGATGCGCGCGAGGGCCGCCGGAACGCTGCCTGTGGCGCGAGTCTGCATGGCGATCCCCCCGATCGCATCCCATTCTTCCATCCGAGCGAGGGCGTCGCTCAGATCCTCGGGGTCAGGACGCCCGCTGGGCGAGCAGGTACTGATGGATTGCGTTGCGCACGAGGGTCGCTTGCTGGGCTCCGGTCTGCGCGCGCAGTTCCTCGAACGCCTCCCAGTCCTGATCCGAGAGGGTCGCCCGCACGGTGCGTTGCGACGCGGAGCGTTCCGGCTCGCGACCGATGCGCGGACGACCGCGACGGATCTCCGATTCCATCGCCTCCACCGAGCCGTACTCGGCGATCGCGAATTCACGTCCGGCCGCCGCAGCCGCCTCCCCCGTCACCGCCGGCCCGGAGGGCTGCACTGCCGCATCCGGATCCGCGTACCGGTCGCTCAGCGCGTCGTAGTCGACGTCCTTCTCGCTCATCTCGGGTTCTCCTCCCTCAACCGCCGGAACTTCGGCCCCAACTGCATCACATGAAACACGACCGCCTCGCGTCCGGAACCGTCGATCGCTATCCGGACGATCACCTCCAGCTCGCGGGTCGTCTGCGCGTGCGCTGGTCCGATGAACAGCCGGTTCACTGTTCCGTCGTCATTGTGTTCCAGATCGCGCACATAGTTCGGGTGCAGCAGCGCGTATTGGGCGTCGTGCCGCGGCACGCCGTGTTTGGCTGTCGAAGAGGTCCAGATCGGCGCCACGCATGCAGTCTATTTTATTCGGCTCATTTAATCGAGCGCAGAATTCGGGCCGAATAGACTCACCGATCCGACTCGATCGCGAAGGTGTTCCCGTCCGGGTCGCGGAACCAGGCGATGCGGCCGCCGCCGGCCCGCTCGGTGATGCCGCGGGCGTCGTGGACGAGGCCGTCGTAGCGGGCGAAGCGGACGCCGGCGGATGCGAGTTCGTCGACGATCGCGTCGAGGTCGTCGACGTACCAGGTCGCCATCGTGGCCTCGGAGGAGCCGGCGGTGACGGACTGGAAGACGTTCAGTGCGACGTCGCCGCCCGAACGGTAGATGCGCGACCCGTCGGCGATCGAGGCGCTGGGGCCGGCCTGCTCCAGGGGCAGGCCGAGCGCGCCCTCGTAGAAGGCGACGGCCCGATCGATGTCGGAGACCGCGATGGACGCGCGTACCGGGAAATCGCTGAGCGGCATGCCGCCATCCTCGCCCTCCGCGCGGGGCCCGGCAAGGCTCGAGCCGGGCCGCGCGCCGCGCGGTCAGGACGAGGGCGTGTCCGCGGAGGGCGCGCCCCCGGTGACCCGCGGCGGCCACATCACCAGCAGCGCCGCCGCGATCGGCCCGAAGACGCCTGACCGCTCCGGTCTGGCCGCCTCCCGACCCGATGGTGTGGGATGGGCGCATGAGCGATGACGACGGGCAGTGGGAGGAGGCGGTCGCGACGGCGCGCGCCGCCTTCGCCGCGCAGGACTTCAGCGCGCTGATCGGCGCGGAGCTGGTGCGGTTCGATCCGGGGGTCGCCGAGGTGCGGGTGCCGTTCCGGGAGCAGCTCCGTCAGCAGTTCGGTTTCGTCCACGGGGGCGTGATCGCCTACGCGATCGACAACGCCGTCACCTTCGCCGCCGGCACGCGCCTCGGCCCGGGCATCCTGACCTCCGGCATCACGATCTCCTACCTCCGGCCCGCGACGGGTGACCTCACGGCTGTCGCGACCGTCGTCGGCACGACGAGACGCCAGGCCGTCGTGCGGTGCGAGGTGTTCTCCGAGGCCGAGTCCGGCCGCGTCCTGGTCGCGAGCGGACAGGGAACGGCCGTCGTCACCGGCTGACGGGCTCCGCTAGGGGCGGCGCCGCGCGGAGGGCTGCAACTCCGCCGCACCGTAACTGTTGTCGTCCGGGTTGAGGGTCGTCCCGGGCGCGACGAGCTCGTCGATGCGGTCGAGCACGTCCGCCGTCAGCACCACGTCCGCGGCCGGGAGGTACGACTCCAGCTGCTCCATCGTGCGCGGCCCGACGATCGCGGACGTGACGCCGGGATGGCGGATGACGAAGGCGATCGCCAGCTCGATGAGCGTGAGGCCCGACTGTTCGGCGAGCACGGCGAGCTCCTCGACGATGTCGAGCTTGCGCTGGTTGGCCGGGCTGCTCATGTCGAACCGAGCGCGCGGTCGGGCGGAGGAGGTCGGCGCGGCCGCCGCATCCTTGCGCCAGCGTCCCGAGAGCCAGCCGCCGGAGAGCGGGCTGTACGTGAGGGAGCCCATCCCGTGCCGCTGGAGGGTCGGCAGCACGTCCTCCTCGATGCCGCGCACGAGGATCGAGTACGGCGGCTGCTCGGTGACGAACCGCTCGAGGTTGCGCGAACGCGACGCCCACTGCGCCTCCACGATCTGCGACCCGGAGTACGACGACGAGCCGAGGTAGCGCACCTTGCCCTGGCGCACGAGGTCGGTCAGGGCGCCGAGCGTCTCCTCCACATCCGTGTCGGGGCTGGGCCGGTGGACCTGGTAGAGGTCGATGTGGTCGGTGTTCAGGCGTCGCAGCGAGTTCTCGACCTCGCGCATGATCCACCGGCGGGAGCCGCCGCGCTGGTTGGGGTCGTCGGCATCCATCGGCATGAAGAACTTGGTGGCGAGGAACACGTCGTCGCGGCGGCCGGCGATGGCCTCGCCCACGATCTCCTCCGACACCCCGCCCGAGTAGACGTCGGCGGTGTCGACGAAGTTGATGCCGGCATCCAGCGCCCGGTGGATGATGCGGATCGCGTCGGCGCGATCGTCGTTGCCCCACGGGCCGAACATCATCGCGCCGAGGCAGAGCGGGCTGACCTGCACGCCGGTGCGGCCGAGGGTGCGGTACTGCATGGTGGTTCCTTCTCTCTGGACGGGCTCTCCGTCCTCTCACGCTAGGAGCCCGTCTGGTCCTGTGGGAGGGGCTGTCAGTGCCTCCCTGCCCGGCGGCCCGCGGCGTAGGGTCGGGGCCATGACCCACACCGACGACGTGCGGGAGTTCCTCACCTCCCGTCGCGCGAAGATCACCCCCGACCAGGCCGGACTGCCCGCGTACGGCGGCAACCGCCGCGTCGCGGGACTGCGCCGGGAGGAGGTCGCGATGCTCGCCGGAATGAGCGTCGACTACTACACCCGCATCGAGCGCGGGAACCTCTCCGGCGCCTCCGATAGCGTGCTCGAGGCGCTCGCCCGCGCCCTGCAGCTGAACGACGCCGAGACCGCGCACCTCTACGACCTCGCGCGCGCCGCCTCCGTCGCCCCGCGGGTGCGCCGCAAGCGCAGCCCGCAGACCGTCCGGCCCGGCCTGCAGCGCGTCATCGACGCGATCGAGTCCGCTCCCGCGTGGATCCGCAACGACCGCGGCGACGTGCTCGCCGCCAACCAGCTCGGCCGCGCCCTCTACGTCGACCTGCTGGCCGAGACCGTGCAGCCGCCCAACAACTCCCGCTTCACCTTCCTCAACCCGAAGGCGCGCGAGTTCTACGTCGACTGGGAGCAGGCGGCCGACGACATCGTCGCCATCCTGCGCTCGACCGCCGGCCGCAATCCGTTCGACAAAGACCTCACCGACCTGATCGGCGAGCTGAGCACCCGCAGCGATGAGTTCCGCATCCGCTGGGCCCGCCACGACGTGCACCACCACCGGACCGGGCGCAAACGCGTCCACCACCCCATCGTCGGCGACCTCGACCTCGCCTTCGAGGCGTTCGAGCTGCCCGGCGACCCCGGCCTGCGCGTCAACGTCTACACCGCCGACCCCGGCACCCCCTCCGAGGACGCGCTCAAGGTCCTCGCCAGCTGGGCGGCGACCCAGGAGCAGGCGACTCAGGAGCAGGCGGCGCAGCAGCCGGCGGCACCGCAGCCGGCTGCACCGGACCAGGCTGCGCAGGACACCGACCCGACCACCGTGGAGAAGCAATGACCGACCGTCCCACCACCGTCCTCATCGTCGGCGCCACCGGCAGCATCGGCACCCACGCCGTTGCCGAGGCCCTCCGCCAGGGCTATCGCGTGCGCGCCCTGGCCCGTGACGCCGGCCGTGCGCGCCGTCTGCCCGACGAGGTGGAGGTCGTGATCGGCGACCTGACGCAGCCCGCCACCCTGCCGCCCGCCGTGGAGGGCGTCGACGCCGTCGTCTTCGTCCACGGCTCCACCACCGACGAGCGCGACGTGCGCGCCATCGACTACGCCGGCGTCGCCAACATCCTCGACGCCCTCGGCGGCCGCCGCGTGCGCATCGCCCTGATGACCGCGATCGGCGTCACCCGCCCCGGCGCCCCCTACGCCCAGTGGAAGCTCCGCGGCGAGCGCCTCGTCCGCGCCAGCGGCAACGCGTACACGATCGTCCGGCCCGGGTGGTTCGACTACAACGACGACGACCAGCGCACCATCCACCTGCTCCAGGGCGACACCCGTCAGTCCGGCACGCCCCGCGACGGCGTGATCGCCCGCGACGAGATCGCCCGCGTGCTCATCGACGCCCTCCGCATCGACGCCGCCGACCACACCACCTTCGAGCTCGTCGCCGAGAAGGGCCAGGAGCAGGACGACCTCACCCCGCTCTTCGCCGCCCTGCAGCACGATGCACCCGGCTCCCTCGACGGAGCGGAGGACGCATCCGTCCTCCCCCTCGACCAGGAGCCGGAGGCGTTCCGCCGGGATCTGGAGGCGGTCAGGGGGCGGTAGGGGGCCGGCAAGGGGCCACGTCGTCGTCGCTCCGACGGCTGCTACGCTGACCTCAACACGTGACACGGGGTGCCCGCGAGGGCTGAGATCACACCCGTCGAACCTGATCTAGTTCGGACTAGCGAAGGGATGTCGCGCCATGTCGCGCACCATTGTCGAACCTCCACGCCTGCACGCGGCGCTCCGCGAGAGCACTCCGCTCGTGCAGTGCCTCACCAATGCGGTGGTCTCCAACTTCACCGCCAACGTCCTGCTCGCCGTCGGGGCGGCCCCGGCGATGGTCGACATCCCGGGCGAAGCCGGTCCGTTCGCCCGGGTCGCCGGGGCCGTGCTGATCAACCTCGGCACGCCGCGCGAGGAGCAGCGCATCGCGATGCGGGAGGCCGCGGGAGCCGCCTCCTCCACCGGCGCTCCCTGGGTGCTCGACCCGGTCGCGGTCGGGCTGCTGAGCGTGCGGACCGCCCTCGCCGACGAGCTGCTCGCGCTGCGGCCGACCGTGATCCGCGGCAACGCGAGCGAGATCCGGGCGCTCGCGGGTGCGGGGACCGGCGGTCGCGGTGTGGATGCCGTGGACGACGTGGAGTCGGCGGGCGAGGCCGCTGCCGCCCTCGCCCGGCGCACGGGAGGCGTCGTCGCGGTCTCCGGGGCCGTCGACCTCGTCACGGACGGCGCCTCGACGATCCGGGTGCCCGGAGGGGACGAGATCCTCACCCGTGTGACGGGAGGCGGATGCGCCCTCGGAGCGGTCGTCGGCGCGTTCGTCGCGGCGGGCCGTGCGCAGGGGACGGACGACATCGACGCGGTGGCCGCCGCCCACGCCGTGTACTCGGCTGCGGCCGAGCGGGCCGCCGCCGCTGCGAGCGGGCCCGGAACCTTCGCGGCCCGTTTCGTCGACGAGCTGGCGGAGGCGGGACGATGACCCCCGACCTCTCCGTCTATCTCGTGACGGACACCGACACCTGCCTGCGGGCCGGACGCACCGTGGTCGAGACGGTCGCCGCCGCGGTCGCCGGCGGCGCGACCACCGTGCAGCTGCGCGAGAAGGACTGCTCGCCGCGCGCGTTCCTGCAGCTCGTGACGGCGGTGTCGGCGGTCCTGCCGGAACACGTCGCCCTGTTCGTGAACGATCGCGTCGACGTGTACGCGGCGGCCCGGGCCCGCGGGGTGCGGGTCACCGGCATCCATGTCGGCCAGTCCGACCTCCCCGTGTCGACGGTGCGCGCCATCGCGGGGCCGGAGGCCGTGATCGGCCTGAGCGCGTCGACACCATCGCAGCTCGCGGCCGCCGCGGCCGACCCGGCCGGCGTCGCGTACGTCGGAATCGGCGCCCTGCATCCGACGGCGACGAAGAAGGACGCGCCGGAACCGCTCGGAATCGAGCGCTTCGCGGAGCTGTGCGCGCTGAGCCCCCTCCCCGCCGTGGCGATCGGCGGCGTGACCGCGGCGGACCTGCCACGACTCCGCACGGCCGGGGCAGCGGGAGCAGCCGTCGTCTCCGCGGTGTGCGCCGCGTCCGACCCGCGGGAGGCGGCCGCCGAGCTGGCGGCGGCGTGGGCGGGAGCGGACCGAGCGCCCCGTTCCGGCGGCGCCCGCGTGGACCGGACGCCGTTCTCGCCGCGTCCACCGCGCGTGCTCGCCATCGCGGGCACCGACCCGACCGGGGGCGCGGGCATCCAGGCCGATCTGAAGTCGATCGCGGCGAACGGCGGCTACGGGATGGCCGTCGTCACCGCCCTGGTCGCCCAGAACACGCGTGGCGTGCGGTCCGTCCACGTGCCGCCGGCATCCTTCCTCCGGGAGCAGCTGGATGCCGTGTCGGACGATGTGACGATCGACGCCGTCAAGATCGGCATGCTCGCCACAGCCGAGATCGCGGGTGTCGTCGACGAATGGCTCGGCCGCGTCCGCCCGCCGTTGACGGTCCTCGACCCGGTGATGGTCGCGACCAGCGGCGACCGGCTGCTGGAGCAGGACGCGGTCGACGCGGTGCGACGCCTGGCCCGCCGGGCGGATCTGATCACGCCGAACATCCCGGAGCTGGCCATCCTCGCGGGCGCTCCGATCGCCCGCGACTGGCCGGAGGCGCTCGCCCAGGCCGAACGCGTCTCCCGCGAACTGGGCGTCCGGGTGCTGGCGAAGGGCGGCCACCTGCGCGACGCCGACGCCCCGGACGCGCTGGTCGACGCCGTGGCCGCCGAACCCGGTCTCCCGGCCGTCCGGGAGTTCCGGACCGCCCGGGTGATGACCGCCAACACCCACGGGACCGGTTGCTCCCTCTCCTCCGCGCTGTCCACCCGGCTCGCGGGCGCCGACGACTGGGAGCAGCCGATCGCGGACGCGAAGGCGTGGCTGACCGAGAGCCTCGCCGCCGCGGACGGGCTGGAGGTCGGAGGCGGGGCCGGCCCCATCCATCACCTCGCGGGTCTGTGGAGTCGGGCGATGCCCGGTTCCGCGCCGCTGGCGCCGCCGCTGCCGGAATCGTGGTGGTCGGGCATCGCGGACGTGCGCGACCGCATCCGCTCCTCCCCGTTCGTCCGCGGGCTGATCGACGGGCGGCTCGAGCGGTCCGCCTACCGCTGGTACCTCGGGCAGGACGCGCTCTACCTGGCCGGGTACGCCGACCTGCTCGATCGCGCCTCCGCCTCCGCCCCGACGGCGGAGGAGTCGACCTTCTGGGCGGACGCGGCCCGCGCCTGCCGGGAGGAGGAGCTGCGCCTGCATCGCGACGAACTCGGGGACGAGGTGCACGCCCTCTCGCCCGTCACCGCCGCCTACCTCGGTCAGCTGCGGGCGGCCGCGTCGCACGCCGAGCACGCGGTGCTGATCGCCGCCGTGCTGCCCTGCTTCCGGATCTACGCGGACGTCGGGGCGGGGCGAACCCCTGCGACGACGGACCACCCGTACCGGGAGTGGCTGGAGGCGTACGCCGCCGAGGCGTTCCACGAGAGCACCCGTCGCGCGATCGACTACGTGACCTCGGCGTGGAACGCGGCGGACGCGACCACCCGCTCCCGCGCCTGGGACGCGTTCCGAGCGTCCGCGGAGCTCGAGGACGCGTTCTTCCGGGCACCGCTCGAGCGCGCACGCTGAGAGTTCTCGACGATTGATTCGTGCACTAAGTATTTTCGCTACCGTGGAGTCGTGAACGACCCGCGCATCGCCCTCGTCCGCCACGGTGAAACCGATTGGAACGCCAGGAATGTCTTCCAGGGCCGCGTCGATCGGCCGCTGAACGGGAACGGTCTGCGACAGGCCGACGGCGCCGCCGCGTTCCTGAGCCGATGGAGATGGGGCCGCGTCGTCAGCTCTCCCCTGACGCGCGCGCAGCAGACCGCTCGCGCGATCGGCGAACGGCTGAGCCTCCCGCCGGCCAGCGAGCCGTGGCCCGACCTCACCGAACGGGCCTTCGGTGCGGCCGAAGGGGTCGATCGGGATCGGGCGACGGCTCGCTGGCCGGACCAGGACTTCCCCGACTCGGAGCCGATCGGCGCGGTCGACGAGCGCGCCGTCCGCGCCTGGCACCGGCTCGAGTCGGCGGAGGCGGGGGTGATCGCGGTGACCCACGTCGTGATCGTCCGCACCATCGTCCGGTCCGTCACCGGCATCGACCCGGGCTTCGTGGGCAACGGCTCCGCGATCGTCCTGGAGCGCAGGCGGGGATCGTGGCAGCTGACGGCCGTCGTCGATCCGAGCAACGAGAACGCGCTCGGGCACGGACCCCGACGGCCGGCGACCCGGCCCGCAGGCCGCCGACCGGTCAGAAGTAGGTGATCCCGTGCGGCGTCCGCGGCGGGGTCAGCATCGCGCCCAGCAGGGCCGGCGCCGCCGGGTCGACGGCGCGGACGAGTCCCGCCGCCGCCAACGTCGCCGGTGACACCGAACCGATGAGCAGCGCACTGAGGTCGGCGACGTCGAGCTCCAGGTCCGCCGCGGCCGTGGCCGCGTCGACCCTCGTGACGGTGCCCCGCCTCGCCACGACGTCGAGCCGGTACGTGCCGGCGGCGAATCCGAGCGCGTCGGTCACGGCGAGGGTCACGGAACCGTCGACGGCGTACGGGCGGGAGGTCAGCACCGCCGGCACATCGAGGATCCGCAACCAGACGTGGTCCTCCTCGTGGTCGACCTCGTAGGCGCGATTGTCGCCGAGGGCCGCCACGATCGGGTCGTCCAGGCGCGACCGACCGTACTTCACGACGTGGTTCAAGTCGATCGAGAGCAGGAACTCCCACAGCGACAGGTAGGCCTCGTCGGTGGCGTAGACGAAATCGACGATCTCCAGCCGCCCCTCCGCATCGCTCACCGCCTTGACGCGCCAGGTCACGTAGCCGTCGACCTCGTCCGAGTCGTCGGGGCGGTGGACCGCGGCGCGGACGTCGTTCGCCGCGCCGCCGTCGCCGTTCCGGAGCCCGAACATCACCGGCCAGCTGGCGGCGTTCCGGACCATCGAACCGGGGGTGCGCGCGTTGAACCGGTCGAAGACGGCGCGGCCCGGCCCGTCGGCGAGCCACTCAGGGGTGACCACGGCGACCGTGCCCGATGTCGGGGCGAGGAACGGGAGGGCGCGGTCCCGGCGGACGCTGACGGCCCGCTCGCGGATGGCGCTGCCGAAACCGAACCGGCGGTAGATCGTGCCCTCCGACGCCGTCAGGGATGCGACGGCGTATCCCTCGGCGACGCCGCGCTCGAGCGCGTGGGTCATCATCCGGCGCAGGATCCCGCGTCGCCGTTCCGTCGCGCGAACGGTGACGGCGGCGATCGCCTGGGTGTCGATGGACGACCCGTCGCCCCAGCTCAGCGCCTTGCGAAGCCAGGCGAACGTGCCGACCGGCCAGGTCGCATCCACCGACCCCGGAAGCGGACGGCGGACGTACACGCCGAGGTAGGTCTCCCCGTCCGCGATGAAGTTCGAGACCATGCGCGCCGCCGTGACGTCGTCCGGCCGCGGCTCGTGAAAGCCGAACCCGACCGCCTGCATCCACGCCCCGGTGTCGGCGTCCGGTGCCCCGTCGTCGTCCGTGCCGGGCGCGAACTCGCGCAGCTCATACCGTTCGTCGAAAGCGTGCTTCTCCACTCCCTCACCCTAACGGCGGCCCAGCGGGAAACGCGTGGACAGCTCAGCCTCCCGGCTGGTCGGTCCGTGTCGAGGCGGACCAGTGCTGAAGTTCGCCCGCATCCCGGAACATCCGATCGAAGATGCGGTAAAGCGTCTCGGAGCGCTCCACCGGACCGACGGCGTAGCACGGCATGCCCAGGCCGTACGCGATCCCTGCCTCGATGTGCGCCGCCTGCCCGGCCGGGAGCACGAGCAGGAATCGTTCTGCGGCACGCAACGCCTGCAGATCCTGCTCGAAGACGTCGTGAACGGCCGCACTGCCGAGATCCGCCGCATCCGCCCCGCCCGGCGCCGCGAGGGCAGCCCCGGCCGCCGAATAGCCGGCACGCACGAAGCAGTACGTGCTCGAGCCGGCCGCATCGAGCGCAGCGAGCACCTCCTCGATCGCGTCACGATTGCGCCAGCTGCCGGCCACGAAGAAGTCACTCATCCGACGACCGTAGCCGCCGGGGCTGACGCGGAGACGGTCGTCGATACCGGCAGCGACGACGACCGCGCGGAGAACGGGGCCGCGACCTCCGCCGCTCTCACGCCCCCGAAACCCGCTCGCGCGCGGCAACCGGCGCCGGGTCGCGCACCGAGAGGTCCTGCGAATGCAGGTGGCCGCGGTGGACGACCGCCTGGTCGCCTCCGCTGCGCTTCGCGGCGTACATGGCCTGGTCCGCCAGGCGGATGAGGTAGTCGACCGGCTGGTCGGCGGCGGGGCCGTCGGTGATGGCGATGCCGACGCTCGCCGTGATCGTGAGCCCGGCGGGGATGCCCTCGATCGGCTCGGCGATGGCGGCTCGGGCGCGGTCGGCGAGCTCGAGGGCGTCGGAGGTGTCGGCGACCTGGAGGGCGACGACGAACTCGTCGCCGCCGTAGCGGGCGATCTCGTCCTCCGCGCGGAAGATCCGCGTCAAGCGCTCCGCCACGACACGGAGGACCTCGTCGCCGGCGGCATGGCCCAGCGAGTCGTTGACCGCCTTGAACCCGTCGAGGTCGACGAAGAGCACGGCGACCTGGCCGGTCTGCGCACGCTCCCTGCGCTGCAGGTTCTGGTCGAAGAGCCGCCGGTTCGACAGACCGGTGACGTCGTCGAGCATCGCGGCACGGCGCAAGCGCTGCTCCAGCCGCAACCGCACCAGGACCTGCCCGGCGAGCTCGGCCAGCGCCTCCGCCAGCGGCACGGCCTGGTCGTCGAACGTTCGCGGCTGGTCGAAGTAGCACGCGAAGGCGCCGAACGGAGTGCCGTCCTCGATGATCGGGGCGCCGATGACGGAGAACACTCCGGCTCGGCGGAAGATGTCGCTGAGTCCGATGTCGGGCGCGACCTGATCGGCGTCGTCGGGCGACTCGATCGTCACCACCCGTCCGAGCTCGACCGTCATCCCGGCCCGGGGTGGAGCGTCGGCGGGCCACACCGACGCAAGCAGGTTCTCCCCCGCGACGAGTTCGTAGCGGCCGGGCGCCCCGGTGTGCACGCTGCACGCGGTCGCGTTGAACGCGCGGCGCGCGGTCTCCGAGAGGAGCTCGCCGAGCTCGGGCTCGGAACGGGTCTTGGCGAAGGCGACGGAGGCGGAGAGCAGCAACTGCAGTCGGTCACTCTCGCGTCGGCCGAGGGCCTGCGTGCGCTCGCCGACGGCGGCCAGCTCGGGGTCGAAGGCGACGATCGTGCGACCGCCCGAGATGCGCACCGCACGGATCACCACCGAGCTCCGCGTGCCCTGGTACCCGTGGGCGGTGGTGCCGAGCCGGATCCCCCCGGGGTTGCCCGTCGCCAGAGCGGCGGAGAGCTCGTCGTCGTCGACGCCGAGGACGGTCGCGAGCGGCAGGCCGACCAGCTCCCCGGCGGGTCGCGCGGCCCACACCTCCAGCGCCAGATTGGCGTCCAGCACGACGTGGTCCCTGTCGATCAGGGCTCGCGGGAAGGGCTGCATGCGCGCCACCTCACCGAAGTCGGTGTCGGTCAACGGCATCGCTGCTCCGGGCTCATGAGTCGAGCGTGCCGGTCCGCTCTGCAATCGTCAAGTTCGTGCGCCGTTCCCGTGTCCACGACCTCAGAATCGCGGACCCGTCGGCGGCGGGGACGGCCACGGTCGTAGCGGCCGCCCCCGGAGGTGAACGGCCGAGCGCACGAGCGTACGGTGCGGTCATGGCGGAGTCGACGACGACGCACACCCTGCTGGTCCCGGGCTTCGGGCTCGTGACGTGCACCACCCTGGCCCTGCGGACCACGACCGGGGAGCTGGCGTACCGGACCCTGGTCACCGCGGTCGACGAGTTCGATCGCCCGGTCGACCTGCGCGTGCGCGCCCGCGCCGAGCGCATCCTCGGGCTCTCGCGATAGGCGGCCACCGCGCGCGACCGGCACGCCGGGAAGTATCGTCGCAGCATGAGCTCCGCTACGACCTCCCCGACCCGCACCCCCTTCGACCTGACCGGCTCGCGCGCCCTCGTCACGGCGGCGAGCCGCGGCCTGGGCCGGGAGATCGCGCTCGAGCTCGCCGGGCAGGGGGCGGATGTCGTGATCGGCGTGCGGGATCCCGACGGCTCCGCCGGGCTGGTCGACGAGCTCGCCGCCTTCGGCGTCCGTGCGGCGGCGATCCGGATGGACGTGCTCGACCTCGCCGCGAGCCGCGCCGCCATCGATGCGGCCACCGCGGAGGCCGGTCCGTTCGACATCCTGGTCAACAACGCCGGCGGCGGCGTCGATGCGCCCGCGCTCGAGGTCACGGAGGAGGACTTCGACCGGGTCTGGCAGCTCAACACCCGCTCGACGTTCTTCCTCTCCCAGCACGTGGCGAAGAGCATGCTGGCGAACGGCGGCGGGTCGATCGTCAACGTCGCCTCGCAGGCCGGGCTGATCGCGCTTCCGGGCGAAGCGTCCTACTGCGCCGCCAAGGCCGCCGTCGTGCATCTCACCCGCTGCCTGGCGGTCGAGTGGGGCGAGTACGGCATCCGCGTCAACGCTGTCGCACCGACCTTCATCGAGACGGACGGGACGGCCGCCGCCCTCTCCGACGACGCCTTCCGCGCCGACACCATCGACCGGATCGCCGCCCTCCACCGCATCGGGGTGCCCGCCGAGGTGTCTGGTGCGGTCGCGTTCCTGGCCTCGCCGGCGGCCTCCCTCGTCACCGGGCAGACCCTCGCGATCGATGGAGGCTGGACGGCGCGCTGACCGCGCACGACCGGGGCGTCGCTCCGCTCCGTCGCTCCGTGCTCCGTCGTCACGGACGGTACTCGGGCGGTGGCGGCTCGTAGCCCTTCCTGGCCTGCGGGTCGCCGGCGCCGCGGGCATCGCCGAGCGAGCTGCCCACGATCATGAGCGCTCCGACGATGCGGCTGATCACGGCTCCGATCGCCCGTCCGATGCGGACGAGGGGCGAACGCCGTCGCACCTGTTCCATGGGATCCTCCCGATCCTGAGCGTGCCCTCAGGCTAGCGCGGAGCCGCGCGGCTGTCGCGTGCCGACGGACGGCTCCCGGTGCGGCCGGCGGCGGATCGTGGTACATCTACGGGAGGACCACAGATCGGATACGCCGTGCCCAGAGAGACCCGCCGGTTCGCCGAGCGCGATGCCGAACCCGAGCAGAACCCCTTCATCGTCGACCTCGAGCGGGTGCAGTTCTCGCCCTACTTCTCGCGGCTGTCGGCCGTCACGCAGGTGGTGTCGCCGTCGACGGCCGGGGCACCGGTGCACAACCGGCTCACCCACACGCTGAAGGTCGCGTCGGTCGCGCGCTCCATCGCCGACGGCATCGGGACGAGCGCCGCCGGGCCGTGCGACCCGACCGTGGTGGAGGCGGCCGCGAACGCCCACGATCTCGGGCATCCACCGTTCGGGCACCTCGGCGAGTCCGTGCTGAACCGCATCGCGCGCGACGAGCTCGGGCTGACGGACGGCTTCGAGGGCAACGCGCAGACCTACCGGATCATCGCCTCCCTCGACGTGGTGGAGCACGCCCCGAGCGGACTCGACCTCACCGCCGCCACGCGCGCCGCCATCGCGAAGTACCCGTGGTCGCCGCGGGTGGATGCGCGCGAGCTGCACCACGCCGACGGGGTGCCGCGCGGCATCCACCGGGCCGGCGCCGACTACGACGTGTTCAAGTACTCCACCTACTTCGTCGACGAGGCCGACCTCGACGAGGCGCGGCGGGAGGTGGAGGCGCGGCCGCTGCGGCAGACGGTCGAGGGCGCCGTCATGGACATCGCCGACGACATCGCCTACTCGGTGCACGACATCGACGACTTCTACCGGGCCGGGATCCTCGACCACGCGTCGGTCACCGCCGAGTTCCACGGCTGGCTCGACGCCGTGCCGACCTGGGCGATCGCCGACGCCCGCGACCTCGCCGCGAGCACCGCGCCCGGCGCCGCCCTGGAGCGTCTGCGCCGCAAGATCGACCGCGACGACCCGTGGATCGCGACCGACGACGCCTTCTACGACGCGGTCTGGGCGGTCAACGCCGAACTCGTCGACGCCCTCCTCATCCGCCCCTTCGACGGCTCGCTCGGGCTGGAACGCGAGCTGGCCGCCTTCACCGGCCGCTGGATCCGCGGATTCGTGGACTCGGTGGGCATCACCCAGGTGGAGTCGCTCCGCACCGGCCCGATCAGCCTCGGCACCGCCGCCTGGCACCGGGTCGAGATCCTCAAGTTCCTGCACCGGCAGTTCGTGCTCAGCCGCCCGGACCTCGCCATCCAGCAGCGCGGGCTCAGCACCGTCATCTCCCGCACCGTCCGCGCCCTGATCGAGTGGATGGAGGACGAGCACGACCGGCAGCGGGTGCCGCGCCGCCTCCGCGAGCTGATCGAGCTCGCCCACGAGGACTACGCCGCCATGGACCAGGCGCGCTACCGCGCGATCGCCGCCTGGCGCCCCGTCGACGACCTCGCCCGCGGCCGCGGCGTGATCGACTACGTCGCCTCGCTCTCCGACGCCCAGGCGGCCGACCTCTCGGATGCGCTGTCGGGCCGCGGCGACCGGATCTGGTCGCTCGGGCACCGGGTCTAGCGGGTCCCCCGCTGCGGTCGCGCCGGCCGGCGGAGGCGTCCGCCACCGGGCGGGTTCGTCAGCGAGATGACGCCCGTCCCGTGCGGGCCGCGGTTGAAGACCACCCAGCGCTCGCCCAGGGTCGTCTCGAACACCCACTGCCGGTCCGACCGGGGGTCGCGCGTCCACGCCCGCACGAGATCGTCGGCGGAGCCGCCCGTCGCCGACGTCCACGCGGCGAGGAGCTCGGGTGGCACGCCGGCGACGATGTCGGCCGCACCGGTCAGGACGCGGGTCTCGCCACGCGGGCCGCCTTGCTGGCGCGTGCGGGCGGGGGTGCCGGGTGCTGGATGCGCCGGGGCGGGAGGTGCGGGCGTCGCTGGTGTCGCGGGCGTCGGAGTCGCGGGTTCGGGAGCAGAGGGCTCGGGAGCATGCGGAGCCTCTGTCGCCGACGGCTCGTCCTCACCGTCGCCCTCCTCCGCACCGTCTCCGGCATCCTCGCCCCCGTCGTCCGGCGACGCCAGCGCGGTGGCGAGCTGCTCGTGCAGGTCGGCGATCTGCTCCAGCACGGTGTCGGTGTCGCGCGCGGTGAGCAGGTAGATCATCACCGCGAAGAAGAGGGCCCACAGCGTCGCCACCAGCCCGACGACGGACGACGGACTCCCGTCGCCGCCGATCAGCACGACGACGATCGTCACGACGACCCCGGCGAGGAACGTCACGACCGTGACCCGCCCGGGGAACTTCGCGAGGTGGTCCAGCACCCAGTGATACAGCCGCGAGTATCGGGTGGGCGGGCCGTCGGTGACGACGATCTCGCCGTCGGAGGGGGCGCTCATGGTCAGGACGCTACTCCCGCTCTCGCCGTGGCGAGCTCGCGCGACACGCCCGGGATGCAGCGGGGCGGAACCTCTGCCGCCATCCGGACATTCCCCTATGAGAGCGAAACGTTCAGGGGGACGCCGATCTCACCCGCGACGCCCGCACCGGGGGGGGGTCGGGCCGGAAGGCCCGGGCATCGCCGAGTGGCTGCGGGCCGATCCGGGGGATCGGCCCGCAGCACCGTCGTCAGATCCAGTTCTTGCGCTTGAAGACGGTGTAGAGGCCGAAGCCCATGACGAGCATCAGCAGGATGGCGAACGGGTAGCCGAGCGCCCAGTGCAGCTCGGGCATGATGCGGAAGTTCATGCCGTAGACCGAGGCGACCAGGGTGGGCGTGAACAGGATGGCCGCCCAGCCGGAGACCTTCTTGACCTCGTCGTTCTGCGCCTGGCCGACGAGGGTGGTGTGGACGGTGAGGGCGTTCTGCAGGATCTGCCGGAACCCGTCGGCGCGCTCGATGACGCGGATGGCGTGGTCCTGCACATCCCGGATCCCGTCGAGGAGAACGTCGTCCACCCCGCGCGCGGCGAGGGTCTCGCGCAGCGACTGCAGCACATCCCGGAGCGGGTTGACGGCCCGCTGGAACATCATCACCTCGGTGGAGAGCTCGTAGATGCGGCGGGAGACGCCGCGGTCGCCGTTGAAGAGCTGGTCCTCGATCTCGTCGATGTCGTTCTCGAGGCCGGCCATGACCGGGCCGTACTCGTCGACGACCTGGTCGAGGATGCCGTAGAGGGCGGACATCGGCCCGTGCTCCAGCAGCTCGGGCTCTGCCTCCAGCCGGCGGCGGACGGATCCCAGATCGGGGGAGTCGAAGTGGCGGACGGTGATCAGGAAGTCGGAGCCGAGGAACACGTGGACCTCGCCGAACTCCACCTTCTCGGTCTCGTCCACGTAGTTCGCGGGGCGCAGCACGACGAAGGTGGTGCTGCTGTACTTCTCGATCTTGGCGCGCTGGTGTCCCGCGAGGGCGTCCTCCACGGCGAGCGCCGGAAGGCCGAACTCGGTGGCGACGGCGCCGAGCTCCTGCTCGGTGGGCCGGTAGAGGCCGATCCAGGCGAATCCTCCGCGGTCGCGGACGGTCTCGCAGGTGTCCTCCAGCGACACCGTGGGGGTGCGTTCACCGTTCACGTACACGGCGTTGTCGACGATCATGTGCCTCCTCCCCTGCACCTTACGCCGCGAATCGGGCGGTCTGCTGCGGATCGAGTGCACGCTGCGGCCGCGGTATGAGAGTGTGCTCGGGTGGGTTCTTCGCAGTCGTTGAGCGACCGGGATCGACGCGTCGTCGCGGTCTGGGCGGCGGACTGCGCCGAGCGGGTTCTGAGGCTGTTCGAGGCGGAAGCGCCGGACGACGACCGTCCCCGCGACGCGATCGCGCGCACCCGCGCCTTCGCCCGCGGCGAGCTCGACGCCGCCGGGGAGATCCGTCGCCGCTTCGTCGCCGGCCGCGCGGCGGGAGCCGTGACCGGACCGGCCGCGATCGCCGCCGCCCGCGCCGCCGCCCAAGCCGCGGGTGTGGCCCACATGGGAGCGCACGCGCTCGGAGCCGCCGCCTACGCAGCCAAGGCCGCAGGACTCGCCGCCCCCGATCGGCCCGACGCGATGGACGAGGAGATCCGCTGGCAGCTCGACCACCTGAGCCCGGAGGCGCGGGCGGCGCTGGCGCAGCTGCCCGCGCTCGGCGAGGACCCCGCGGGTCCGCTCGGCTCCGGCCTCCTCGCGCGGGGAGTGCTGGGATCGGTCATCCGGCGGTTGCAGGCAGGCATCCACACCCCGCCCCACAAGGGACGGCGGCCGGAACGTGATGTGAGTTAAGTGAGTTATGGCGTTTATGGCGGTTTTGTCGGTTATGCTGGTGTCTCACGATGGACCTGTTGGAGGCCCCGATGACTCTCTTGAGCCCGCACGCGACGAAGGCAGTCGTGGATGCATCGGAGTTGAGCGCGCTGAAGTCAGCCGCGGCCCGAGTGGGAGACTCCGTCACGTCTCCCCGGATCCTGGTCGGCGACGAGGTCATCACCCTTCCGAGCGATGTCGCTGACGCCGTTCAGGACCTGCTGGCACGTTTCGCGAACGGCGACAGCGTCGTCATCGGCTCCGCGCGCACTCTGCTGACGACCTCCCAGGTCGCAGACCTTCTCGGGGTATCGCGGTCGTTCGTGGTCCACCTGATCGACGACGGGCAGCTCGCCTACGAGTTCCGCGGAACGCATCGCCGGGTGTCTCTGACCGAGACCGTCCGGTACCTCGAGGAGTCCAAGCGGGAGCGTCGCGCCACGCTCGATGCGATCGCCGAGGTCACGGCCCAGACCGGCGGCTACGACGGCGACCCGTTCTGACGTGCCGTTTCGAGTCTTCGTCGACGCCAACGTCCTCGTTCCAGGGCGTTGGCGCGACATCGTCTTGACCCTCGCCGCGGCCGACCTGTTCGAGATCCTCTGGAGCCCTCTTGTGCTGGAGGAAGCCGATCGGCACCTTCCCGCCAGTATGGACGCAGGGGCCCGAGCCGGCTTGTTCACGGCCATGAACGACGCCTTCCCTGAGGCGCTGGTGGAATGGCCGGGCGAGGTCGATATCCATGTACGCCTGGATGTCAACGAGAAGGACCGTCATGTGGTTGCCGCGGCGCTCTGGGGCCACGCCGATGTCTTGTTGACCGAGGACGAGAACCTTCACAACGAGGTCAACCGGAGCCGCCTCGTCGACGCACAACGCATGCCGGTGTTTCTCACGTACGCGATCGATGTCTCTCCGGCTGAAGCCGTCGCCGCCCTCGTCGACATGGCCCGTCGGCGCTGGTTGAGAGACCCGAACGCCACGGACAGCGAGGTGCTGGAGCGTCTTCGCGACTACTTCGGCCGTCACGGCTGGCCGACCGGTGTCCTCGGCCCCTGATCCAGGGCGTCAGACGGTGACGCGCGCCGGCTCCCGCCGCTCGGCGAACACGCGCGCGGCGGCGAGGTTCCACAGCCCGGCGAAGAGCAGCACGCCCGCGACGCCGTTGAGCACACCGCCGACGACGTCGGTCGGGAAGTGGACGCCGAGGTAGAGGCGCGACCAGGCGACCACCACCACGAAGACGACGCCGAGCACGACGACGACCGCGCGCGCCACGGGGCCGCGGCAGACCATCACCAGGGCGGTCACCAGTGCGGTCGCGAAGACGACGTGGCCGCTCGGGTAGCTCAGGGTCGCGGGGCTCACGTGCAGGGTGTGCACGAGGCCGCCGGTGGTCGGGCGCGGCTGGGCGACGATCGTCTTGACGACGAGGGTGGTGATCCAGCCGAGACCGGTGACGGCGCAGGCGCCGAGGGCCGCTTTCCAGCCGCGGACGAAGAGCAGCACGACGAACACGACGACGAGGATCCCGGCCACGACGACCGGCCGGTCGAGCTCGTCGAGCACCAGCGCGACCCCGTCGGCGAACGGCGAGTGCGCCCGGTTGATCCCGTCGTCGAGGCCGGCGAGTCGCAGCGCCGGGACGGCCTTGGCCGCGAAGCCGAGCACGAACGTCAGGGCGAAGAGCGCGACGGTCCAGACGATCCAATGGCGGGGGATGCGCAGGAGGGCGGAGTTCACGTCAGAGGGTCCCTTCGGTTTCTGTCGACCAGGACAGTCAAGCGGAGCGCTGCTGAGGAACCTCTAAGGACGCCGCGCCGGACCCTGAGGATCCGCGAGGGCGCGCCGACAGCACGACCACGCAGACGACGATCGCGGCGAACAGCGCGAGGCTGACCGGTCCGGTGCCGAGACCGAGGCCGCCGAGCGCGTGGGAGCGCGAGAACCAGTCGGCGAAGGAGGCGCCGAACGGGCGGGTGAGCACGTAGGAGGTCCAGAAGGCGGCGGTGGCGCCCATCCCCCACCACCGGTAGGCGGCGCCGGGGATGGCGAACAGCACGCCGAACAGGAGGCCGGCGGCGAGGTAGCCCAGGCCGAACGTGACGGCGGTGAGGTCGCCGATCGCCGTGCCGAGCGCGAAGGTGGCGAGCACCGCGCACCAGTAGAAGAGCTCGCGCGCCCGCGTGTCGATGCGGTGCACCGAGAGGGTGCGCTGCGTTCCCCACCACAGCGAGAAGACCGCGGCGAGCACGACGGCGAACCCGATGGTCGAGACGAGATAGGGCACGCCGAACTGCACGTGCAGCACGTCGGCGACCATCGTGCCGAACACCGCGACCATGAGGACGGCCAGCCAGTAGACCCAGGGGATGTAGCGGCGCACGGCCAGCTGCAGCGCGAGCGCACCGGCGAACACGACGAAGGTGACCCCGACCGCGAGGTACGGGTCGACGGTCTTCACCAGGAAGTCGGAGGCGGTCTCGCCCATCGCGGTGGTGAGCAGCTTGGTCGCCCAGAAGAGGGCGGTCACCTCGGGTACCTTGTTGCGCAGCATGCTGACAGCATCGGCGACCGGCTCCCAGAAATCTCTGAGACGGCGCGCTCCTTAGTGCCGTCTGGGAGCCGGTCCGTCATGCTGGGGCCGGCGAGTGGAGGTGGCGAGTGGCGACGGAGAGACTGCGCGTGCTCCTGATCGAGGACGACCCGCGGCTCGGGCCGCTCATCGAGCAGGTGCTGACCGAGGTGTACGAGGTGACGCGGGTCGAGGACGGGGAGGCCGGACTCGCCGCGGGGCTGGCCGGCGATTTCGACGCGCTGGTCGTCGACCGGCGACTGCCGGGGCTCGACGGCGCGGAGGTCGTGACCGCGCTGCGCGAACGGCGGGTCGTGGCGCCCATCCTGATGCTCACCGCGCTCGGCACCGTGCGCGACCGCGTGGACGGCCTCGACGCCGGCGCGAACGACTACCTGGTGAAGCCGTTCGAGTTCGACGAGCTCCTCGCCCGCCTGCGCGCGCTGACGCGCACCTTCACGGGCGAGGGCAAGGAGATCGCGGTCGGCGGCTGGCGGTTCCACCCCGAGAGCCGGGCGATCTACTCCCCGTACGAAGGGCGCATCCTGCTGACCGACCGGGAGAGCGCGCTCCTGCGCCTGCTCGCCGAGAACCCGCTGCGCACCTTCTCGCGACGGCAGATCCTCGAGGCGGTCTTCGAGGCCGACGAACAGGACGGCACCGTCGACACCTACGTGCACTACGTGCGGCGCAAGACGGATCCCGACATCATCTCGACCGTCCGCGGTCAGGGCTACCGGCTGGGGCAGCTGTGAACGGCGCGCAGGAGGATGCCGATCTGCGGGAGGTGCGGGCCGCCTCCCGCACGGTCGGGCTGCAGCTGGCGATCGCCTCGGGCGCGCTCGTCGTCGCGGCCATCGGCGTCGCGTTCTTCTTCGTGCTCGATCAGCTGCGGCCGTCGGAGCTGCAGGAGCCGCCGAAGCCGGGCGAGCACAAGATCTACATCGACACGACCGAGGCGATGATCGCCTTCGTCGTCGTCGGAGTGCTGGCGGTGGCGATCGCGGGCGTCCTCAGCATGATCGTCACCCGCCGCGCCGTGCGCCCGCTCGGCCGCGCCCTCACGCTCCAGCGCGAGTTCGTCGCGGACGCGAGCCACGAGCTGCGCACGCCGCTCGCCGTGCTCGACGCGCGCCTCCAGGTGCTGCAGCGCGGTCTGCCGGACGGCGACCCCTCCGCGGCGACGGTCGCCGAGCTGCGGGACGACGCGCGGACGCTGATCGACGTGGTCAACGACCTGCTGCTCGCCGCCGACCCGGAGCGGGAAGCGGCGGTCGAGCCGGCGCCGATGGCCGTGCCCGTCGCGCGCGCGGTCGAGGCCCTGCAGGTGCTCGCGCGCGACGCCGAGGTGGAGCTGCTGCTCGACGCCGACCCGCAGGTGCTGACCACGATCCCGCCGGCCAGCCTGCAGCGCTGCGCGACCGCCCTCGTGGACAACGCGCTCGCCCACTCGCCGTCCGGCACCCGGGTGACGATCGGCGTCCTCCGCGACGGGGCGGACGCGGTGCTGCGCGTCGCGGACGAGGGTCCGGGGATCTCGGGGATCGACCCCTCCCGCATCTTCGACCGGTTCGCCCGGGCCCAGCCGAGCGTGCCCCGGCGAGCCGGCGCGGGCTTCGGCATCGGCCTCGCCCTCGTGCGCGAGATCGCCGCCCGGCACGGCGGCGGCGTCGCGGTCGAGACGACCGGACCGTCCGGCACAGTGCTGGCGATGCGGGTCCCGGCGTCTACGAATCCGCGCGCGACCGCCGGCGCAGCGTGATGGCGCGCACGAGCACCGGGACGACCGAGATCACGACGATGCCGATCAGCACCAGGTCGAGGTACTGCGCGACGAAGTCCGCGACGCCCGGGATGTGGCCGAGGCCGTAGCCGAGGAGGATGACGGCCGTCGCCCAGATCGCCGCGCCGACGACGTTGTAGACGGTGAACAGCGTCCAGTGCATGCGCCCGACACCGGCGGCGACGGGCGCGAAGGTGCGCACCACGGGCACGAACCGCGCCACCGTGACGGCGGCGCCGCCGAACCGGTCGAAGAAGTGCTGTGTGCGGTCCACGCTCGCCCTGCTGAAGAAGCCGGACTCCTTGCGCTCGAAGACCGCCGGACCGGTGCGGCGGCCGATCAGGTAGCCGACCTGATCGCCGAGCACCGCCGCGACGATCACTGCGACGATGATCACCCACAGCGGCTCGGTGAAGTGCCCGGTGAGGGTGAGCACCCCGGCGAAGAAGAGGAGGGTGTCGCCGGGGAGGAAGAACCCGACGAGCAGGCCGGTCTCGACGAACACGATCGCGCAGACGCCGAGGAGGGCCCAGGGTCCGGCGGCCTGGATGATGCCCTGGGGGTCGATGAGTCCGGTGGCGAGGAGTCCGGTGTGGGTCATGCGGTCAAGTCAAGCCGCGGCGCCCCAAGAATCCTCCAAGGACCGCGCGGCTCAGCCCAGGGCGAGCAGGCGCAGGGCGGCGCTCGCGTGCTCGGCGGCCTCCCGCCGGGTCGGCGCCGCCCGCAGGCCGAGCAGGCGCTGGCGGTGCGGCTCCCCCAGCAGGAGGGCGAAGAGCGCGGTCGCGCGTTCCGGGTCGGGATGCGGCAGCCTCCGGTCGAGGGCGGCAATATACGACCGCGGGCCGTCGGCGTAGAAGCGCTCGGCCAGACCGGGGAGGGTGCCGGCTTCCGCGATCATGAGCCGGTGCAGGCCGACCGCCTCGTCGGAGTGGAGGGTGAAGACGATGGCCGCAGCGAGCTCGGCGAGGCCGTGCGCGTCGTCGGGTTCGCCGAGCGCGCGCTCGCGCAACCGGTCGACGGCGGCGATGCCGATGTCCGTGCGGTCGCCGAAGTAGCTGTAGATGGTGCGCTTGGTGACGTGGGCCTCGGCGGCGATGGTGTCGAGGGTCACCTGGTGGAAGCCGCCGGCGAGGAGGAGGCGCACGGCCGCGTCGAGGATGTCGTCGCGGCGCTGGGCGCGCTCCTGCTCGGTGGGGCGGCCCCGCTTGCGCGGTGCTGCCGCGGTCGCCGGGGCGTCTCGGGAGGCCATCGCGCCTCCTTCGTGGTCGTCGCGGGTCCGGCTCCCATTCTACAATGAAACGAGTTTCGTATCATTATGGGACGACGAGGAGAACCCGCATGCCCCCATCCACCGCATCCACCCGCAAGCGGCCCGCCACGCGCACCACCCCCGCGCGCCCGGCCGCCGACGCCGCCCGGCTGCTCGCCTTCTACCGCCGGATGCTGCTGATCCGGCGCTTCGAGGAGCGCACCGCCCGCGCCTACACCGAGGCCAGGATCGGCGGGTACTGCCACCTCAACCTCGGCGAGGAGGCGACCGTCGTCGGCCTGATGTCTGCCCTCGAGCCCACCGACTACGTCTTCACGAACTACCGCGAGCACGGCTACGCCATCGCCCGCGGCATCGAGCCGCGACGCGTGATGGCCGAGCTCTACGGCCGCACCGACGGTGTCTCGCGCGGCTGGGGCGGCTCCATGCACATGTTCGACGTCGCCGCCCGCTTCATGGGCGGCTACGGGATCGTCGGCGGCCAGCTCCCCCTCGCCACCGGCGCCGCGCTGGCGATCGACTACCGCGGCGGCAGCGAGGTGGTGCTCTGCCTGATGGGCGACGGCACGACGAACATCGGCGCCTTCCACGAGTCGCTGAACCTCGCCGCCCTGTGGGGACTGCCGATCGTCTACGTGGTCGTCAACAACGGGCTCGGGATGGGCACCACCGTGGACCAGTCGTCGGCCGAGCCCGAGCTCTACAAGCGGGCGGCGGCGTACCGGATGGACTCCGCGCGCGTCGACGGCAACGATCCTGCGGCCGTGTTCGCAGCGGCGCAGGAGGCGATCGCCGGTGCACGAGCCGGGCGGCCGTTCCTGCTGGAGGCGACCTCCGGGCGGCTGAAGGGTCACTCGGTGGTCGACCCGGCCCGGTATCGCGCGGGTGCCGAGGTCGATGCGCTGCGCGCCGCGGACCCGGTCGCCGGGCTCGCCGCACGGCTCCTGGCCGACGGCGCCGCGACCGACGAGCTCCTCGCCGAGGTGGAGGCGGAGGTCGTGGCGCAGGTCACCGACGCCGCCGCGTTCGCCGAGGCGAGTCCGCATCCCGATGTCTCGACGCTCTTCGACTACACGTACGCGACGCCCGTCCCGAACGATTCGCGCCGCCTGCCGGGCGAGGCGCTGTTCCCGCAACCGCCGCGTCCCGTCGCGGCCTCGCGAGCGGGGGTGCCCGCATGAGCCGGATCAGCTACCGCCAGGCGCTGCACGACGCCCTGCGCAGCGAGATGCTCCGCGACGACGACGTCTTCCTCATCGGCGAGGAGATCGGGCTGTTCGAGGGCTCGTACAAGATCACCGCCGGGATGCTCGACGAGTTCGGGCCGAAGCGCGTGCGCGACACCCCGATCGCCGAGGAGGGCTTCACCGGCGCGGCGATCGGGGCGGCCATGCTCGGTCTGCGCCCGGTGGTCGAGATCATGACGATCAACTTCTCGCTGCTCGCGCTCGACCAGATCGTCAACCACGCGGCGAAGATCTACGGGATGTTCGGCGGCCAGACCCGCGTGCCGCTCGTCATCCGGACTCCCGGAGGCGGCGGCCAGCAGCTCGGCGCCACCCACTCGCAGAACATCGAGCTCTACTACGCGTTCGTGCCCGGGATGAAGGTGGTCGCCCCCTCCACCCCCGCCGACGCGAAGGCGCTCATGCTCGCCGCGATCCGCGACGACGACCCGGTGCTCGTGCTGGAGAACCTCGCCCTCTACAACACGGTCGGGGAGGTGCCGGACGACGACAAGCCCGCCGAGATCGGCCGGGCCGCGGTGACCCGCGCGGGCACGGACATCACCGTCGTCGCCTACTCCCGGATGGCGACGGTCGCCCTGGAGGTCGCCGAGCGACTGGCCGAGGAGGGCATCGACGTGGAGGTGGTCGACCTGCGCAGCCTGCGCCCGCTCGACCGCGACACCGTGATCGCGTCGGTGCGGAAGACGAACTGCGCGGTCGTGCTCGAAGACGACTGGCTCACCTACGGGATCGGCGCGGAGATCGCGGCGACGATCTCCGACGGCGCCTTCGACTGGCTCGACGCCCCCGTGCGCCGCGTCGCGATGGCGGAGGTGCCGCTGCCCTACGCCAAACCGCTGGAGACGGCCGCGCTGCCCTCGGCGGACGACGCGATCACCGCCATCCGCGAGACCCTCGACGCCGTCGCGCGCCGCCACTGAGCCGGCCACCGGCACCCGTATCGAGAAGAGAGCACCATGATCGACATCCTCATGCCCCGCCTGTCCGACACCATGACCGAGGGGGCGATCGCCGCCTGGCACAAGAAGCCGGGAGACGCCGTCGCGCCCGGAGACGTGCTCGTCGAGATCGAGACGGACAAGGCGCTGATGGAGCAGGAGGCGTACGAGGCGGGGGTGCTGGCCGAGATCCTCGTCGCCGAGGGCGAGAACGTCGCGATCGGCACGCCGATCGCGCGACTCGACGACGGGAGCGGGGAGGATGCGCCGGTCGCGGCCGCCGCACCGGCCGCGCCGGCCCCGCAGGCCGCGTCCGCCTCCACCTCCGCTCCCGCCCCCGCCTCCGCGTCCCCGGACCGTCGGCCCGCGTCGCCGCTCGTCCGCAAGATCGCCCGCGAGCGCGGCCTCGATCTAGCCGCGATCCCGGGCACCGGGCCTGGCGGCCGGATCGTCCGCGCCGACCTGGACGCGGTGCCGGTCGCGCCGGCGGTCGACCCCGTCCGGACGCAGGAGCAGCCTCCCGCCGACGCCTCGGCCCCGGCCCCGGCCCCGGCCTCGGCCCCGGCCCCGGCCGACCGGATCCCCTTCGACGGGATCCGCCGGGCGATCGCGTCCCGGCTCACCGAGAGCGCCACGACGGTTCCGACGTTCACGGTCACTGCGTCCGCCGACGTCGCCGGTCTGCTGGGCCTGCGCGCGGAGCTCAATGCCGCGGCCGGCGACGGAACGCGGATCAGCGTGAACGACCTCCTCGTCCGTGCCGTCGCCCTCGCTCTCCGGCAGCACCCGGGCGTGAACGCGTCCTACTCGGCGGCGGACGGCGGCGCGACCCTGCTGCACCGGCGCGTGAACGTGGGCATCGCCGTGGCGTCCCCGTCCGGGCTGGTCGTCCCCGTGGTGCCGGACGCCGACCGCGCCTCCGTGTCCACGATCTCCGCCGTCGCGCGGCGACTGGTCGAGAAAGCCGCCGACCGCACCCTCTCGGCCGCCGAGCTGGCCGACGGCACCTTCACCGTCAGCAACCTCGGGATGCACGGCGTCGAGCACTTCACCGCGATCATCAACCCGCCGCAGGGAGCGATCCTCGCGGTCGGCGCGGCGCGCGACGAGCTCGCGCTCGTGGACGGGGAGATCGTGAACCGCACGCGCATGCGGCTCACGATCACCGCCGACCACCGCATCATCGACGGGGCGCTCGCCGCGCAGTTCCTCGCGACGCTGGTGAGCCTCCTGGAGCACCCGTTGCGCGTGATCGCCTGAGGACACGAGCGTCCGGGTGCGGGAGGCGGTGGAGCGGCGGTCAGGCCGCCGAGCGGTGCGCGGCCGACTGCACCCGGGCCTCCGGGTAGTGGCCGAAGGCGGCGCTGTGGAGCACCGGGCCGCCTCCCGTCGCCGGGCCGAGCAGCGCCTGCGCCTCGGCCTGGTCGAACCTGCCGATGGTGCACGCGCCGATCTTCTGGTGCTGCGCGACGAGGAGCATGCTCTGGACGAGCTGGCCCGCCTCGAGCATGAGGAAGCGGTCCGCGTTCGGCCCGAAGTGCTGCTCCGCGGAACGGGGGTCGCCGACCGCGAAGACGTGCGCGGCCTCCGTGTCGGCGATGGTGCGGTTGGCGAGCACCCGCTGCAGCCACTCGCGGGGCGCGACCTCGGTGTCCAACGGGGCCAGCGTGTGCTCCCGCGGGTCGTAGCGGTAGAACGCGGCGGGCAGACCGTCGACGGCGCACGCGGCGACGACGCACGACACGGGGTACGCCCGACCCGGCGACGGCGTTCCTCGGCCGAAGACCTCCGTGAGGCCGGCCGACTCGTTGAGGAGCGTTCCCAGCACCGTGAGTGACAGGTGCTCGGCCGCGAACTCGTGCTGCGACCGGCGCTCGCGCAGCGCGGTGACGACGCTCACTCCCGACGCCGGGTAATAGAGGTCGGGCGAGGGGAGGGGGATCGTTCGCGCGGTCATCACCCCACCAGTCAAACCGGGCCGGGAGACGCGCGAGCGAGCGAACGCCGGAACTAACGCACCCTCCCCCGCACACGACGAAGCGCCCGGTTCGGGACCGGGCGCTTCATCGCGTTTCGTCAGCTCAGGGTCACTGCGCCGGCGGCATCAGGACGGAGTCGATGAGGTACACCGTCGCGTTGGCGGTGTGGACGCCGCCGCAGATGACGTTGGCGTCGTTGACCTTGATCGAGTCGCCGGAGCCGGTCACCGTGACGTCGCCGCCCTCGACCGTCTTGTGGGTGCCGTCGATGTCGGACGGGGAGATCTGACCGGGGACCACGTGGTAGGTGAGGATCTTGCTGAGCGTTGCGGCGCCCGCGTCGGTCTTCAGCGTGTCGAGGGTGGCGGAGTCGATCTTCGCGAAGGCGCTGTCGACCGGGGCGAAGACGGTGAACTCGCCGCCGTTGAGGGTGTCGACCAGGTTCACCTTGGGGTTCAGCTTGCCGGAGACCGCGGCGACCAGCGTGGTCAGCAGCGGGTTGTTGGAGGCGGCGGTGGCCACCGGGTCCTGCGACATGCCGGCGACGGAGCCGGCACCGGTCGGGACCTGCTTGGCGTAGGCGGCGCAGCCCGTACCGACGAGGTCGGCGGCCGGGTCGGCGGTGGCGGAGGCCGACGGCGTCGTCATCGCCGAGCCCGAGGACGAGGTGGACGACGAGCCCGTCCCGGAGCCCGACGAACATCCGGTGAGGGCGAGGGCGAGGGCCGCGACCGTTCCCGCGACGGCGAGTGAGATCTTGGAAGTGCGCATTGTGAGACTCCTTCGTGCAGTGATGTGACGTACTTCGACGTGCTTGCTACGACGGGGCTTCGGAGCCTCGCTCCCGATCGGATTGGAACGTCTTCCGGCCAATCCGATCGGGATGCCGCCGCCGAACGCAGGGCATGTACCTGACACTCGCGCTGATCGGATTCCTCGGCGGCCTCATCACGGGCATCTCCCCGTGCATCCTCCCCGTGCTGCCGGTGATCTTCTTCTCCGGCGGCGCGCAGAGCGACCGCGCCTCCGGCGCCTCCCGGTGGAGGCCGTACCAGGTGATCCTGGGCCTCGTGGTGTCGTTCAGCGTGTTCACGCTGCTCGGCTCGCTCCTCCTCGCGCTGCTGCACCTGCCGCAGGACGTGCTCCGGTACGCGGGCATCGTCGTGCTGGTGCTGATCGGCGTCGGCCTGATCGTGCCGAAGTTCGAGGAGATCCTGGAGAAGCCGTTCTCGTGGATCCCGCAGCGCAACGTGGGCACCGACCGCGGCGGCTTCGTGCTCGGCATCGCGCTCGGCGCGGTGTACGTGCCCTGCGCGGGACCGGTGCTCGCGGCGATCACGGTCGCGGGCTCGACGGGCAAGATCGGCGTGGAGACGATCGTGCTGACGCTGTCCTTCGCAATCGGCGCGGCCATCCCGCTGCTGATCTTCGCGCTGGCGGGCCGACGGGTCTCCGAGCGCGTGAAGGGGTTCCGCAAGCACCAGAAGGGCATCCGCATCACGGGCGGTGTGCTGATGGTCGCCCTGGCGGTCGGCCTGTTCTTCAACATCCCGCAGGCCCTGCAGCGGCTCATCCCCGACTACACGTCGGCGCTGCAGGACAACTTCTCGTCCTCCGACCAGGTGAGCCAGGCGCTCAACCTCGGCGGCCTGGTCAACGACCAGAACAAGAACCTCTCGAAGTGCACGAACGACGCCGACACGCTTCAGTCGTGCGGCACGGCTCCCGACATCACGGGCATCCAGCAGTGGTTCAACACCCCCGGGAACAAGCCGATCGCGCTCGATCAGGAGAAGGGCAAGGTCGTCCTCATCGACTTCTGGGCGTACTCCTGCATCAACTGCGAGCGCTCCATCCCGCACGTCGTCGCGTGGGAGAAGGCGTACAAGGCGGCGGGGCTGCAGATCATCGGCGTCCACTCCCCCGAGTACGCGTTCGAGAAGGTGCCGGCGAACGTCGAGTCGGCCGCGAAGGGCTTCGGGATCACCTACCCGGTCGCGATCGACAACAACCTGTCGACCTGGACCAACTACCGCAACCGCTACTGGCCGGCCCACTACCTGATCGACGCGAAGGGCACGGTGCGCAACGTGCAGTTCGGCGAGGGCAACTATGCCCAGACCGAGTCGCTCATCCGCCAGCTGCTGCAGCAGGCCAACCCGTCGGTGAAGCTGCCGGCTCCCACCGAGGTCGCCGACTCTACCCCGCAGGTCAGCAAGATCACGCCGGAGAGCTATCTCGGCTACACCAAGGTCCGCAACTACGACGGTCCCGAGAAGTACACCAGCGGCGCGCAGACGTTCAGCCTGCCGGCGAAGCAGGCCGCGAACACCTTCGCCCTCGAGGGCGGCTGGAACGTGGGCACCCAGTCCATCACCCCGTCGGCCGGCCCGGCGACCATCCGCCTCTCGTACACGGCGAAGGTGGTGCAGATGGTGCTCTCCGGCACCGGTGACGTCACGGTCGAGCGCGACGGCAAGAAGCAGACCGTGCACGTCTCGGGAGTCCCGAACGCCCGACAGCTGCTCTCGACCACGGACACGGGGAGCGGGACCCTGACGGTCACCGTGCCGCAGGGAGTGACCGCCTACTCCTTCACCTTCGGATAAACCCGCGCCCTGCCCACTGAGCAGAACGCAGCCGACGGGCCGCGGCCGGAGGTTTTGAGGGCCGCGACCCGTCGGGGTCTGTGAGGGGGATGCGCGCTAGCGGTCGAGTCCGCTCACGGCGAGCAGCTCGCGCCAGGCGACCGGGTCGGACAGGATGAGCAGGACCTCCGAGACCGGGACGATCGCGCCGTAGCGGTTGCCGCCGCGGCGGTCCAGGACCGCCGTGGCGAGCTCGCGGAGCTCGCGCACGGCGGCCATCTCGCGGTCCAGCGGGGTCAGCCGGCGCGGGGCGGCCCGACGCCACCACGTGCTCCGGCTGCGCTCCCACTGCCGCTGCTGGAGGGCGGCGACGACGCGCTCGGCCTCGGCCGGGAGGGCGGGGAGCACCCAGGCGTACGGGCGCTCCCCCTCCTCCTGCTCCTCGTCCGCGGCGTGCGCCTGCGCGATCGTCGCCTCCATCACTCGGCCGATCCTCCGCGGGTGCGGCGGATGCGGCGGCTCACCAGGTAGCCGGCCCCGGCGAGCAGTGCGCCCGCGAGGACGAGCCAGGCGCCCATCGCCGCGGCCGACTGCGCACCCTGCGCGTTCGAGCCGGTGTCGGCCAGTCCCGTCCAGGCACCGCCCTGCGTGGGCGCGGTGCCGTGGTCGACCGGCGCGGCGTCGAGCACCGTGAACGCCACCCGCACGGTCACACCGCCGGCGGTCGCCTCGATCTCGTGCGCTCCGGTGGCCGCCCCGGCGGGCACCACCAGCGGGGCCGTGAAGACGCCCTGCGCGTTGACCGTCGCCGTCCCGAGCGCGATCGGGTCGGAGTGGAGGGTGAAGGCCACCGTCTGGCCGGCCGGGAAGTGGTCGCCGTAGGCCACGACCGTCGCGCCGCGCACGGCGGACCCGGCGGAGAGGCTCAGCGTCGCATCCGCACCCGGCGCGACCGGGGCCTTCACGACGACCGAGGTCGTCGCGTCGGTCTGCGACGTGTCGCCGCGCGCCGTCACCGTGTAGGTGGCGTCGGCGGTGCCGGCCGGGATCGTCACCGTGGTGCTGATCGCACCGGAGCCGTCGGCCGTCGTCGAGACCGGCGTGGCCGGCGTGGTGCCCAGGGTGACGGCCACCGGCTCGCCCGCGGCGAACCCGTGCCCGGTGATCGTCACGTCCGCGCCGGGCAGGAACGTCCCCGCCACCGCGTCGAGCTTCGGCTGGTAGGCCTGGTCGACGTGGACCGTGGTGGTGACGGCGGTGCTCTTCAGCCCGTCGTCCACCGTGACCGAGACCGTGAAGTCGCCGGCGGTCGCGTAGGTGTGGGTACCGGCGACGGTCGCCGGGTCCGTTCCCGTGCCCGGGGTGACCGTCGCGTCGGCGACCGGCGAGCCGTCGCCCCAGTTGACGCGGGCGGTGTAGGCGCCCGGCGTGCTCGGGGCTCCGCCCGTCGCGGTGGCCAGCGGCGCCGTGAACTCGATGCCCGTCTTCTGCGCGTCGAGCGCCGTGCCCGTGGCCGTCAGCGCCGGGAGGGCGGTGCGCGCGCCGTCGGAGGCGAAGGCGAACACGTGAATGCGGCCCGCCGATCCCGGGTCGCCGGTCTGCACCGGCAGCGTGATCGACTGGACGGTCTTGCCCGCGGGGATCGCGTACGGCGCGGTCGAGAAGATGCCGGCGGTCTGGCCGTCCGCAGCGCTCGATCCGCTCAGGCGTCCCGCGGACTTGCCGACCGAGATGCCCCCGTTGATCGGGCTGTTCGCCGCGCCCACCCAGTCGCCGTAGTCGATCGCGAGCGGCGCGGTGCTGCCGTCCGTGAAGGTGATCGTGGCGGTGACATGCTGTGCGGTCTGCGTGGCCGTGCCGATCACGGACAGCTTCGTGGCGCCCTGGCCCGCGTCGAACCGGATGGTCTGGCCATTGCCGGTCGCGTTGTCCGGCTGGCCGGCCACCGCTGCGGGCAGGTCGAAGGTGAGCGCGGTGCCGGGCACCGCGACCGTCGTGCCCTGCACGAACCCGGTGTTCTTCAGCAGAGCGCGGTTGAACGCCCAGGCCTTCGCGTCGCAGTTGGCGCCGACTCCCGCATCGCCGATGCAGGTGCTGTCGAACGATCCGGCGAGCGTGTTGTCGCGGCTGACCGAGACGGGCACGTCCGCGCTGACCTGCGAGGTGCCGTCGCCCGCCGTGATGGTCACGGCGTACTCGCCGACCGCGTCGAACGCGTGCGGTGCGGTGATCGCCCAGGTGCCGAGCGGCGTCTTCGAGACGGCGGCCGGCTTCGGGCCGGCACCGTCGTGGAAGTCGGCCGTCACCGTCAGGTCGGTCGCGGCCTTCGCCGTGCCGCCGGAGACGGTGGCGAGCGTCGCGCCGACCGAGGCGCCCACGGAGGCCTTCACGCCCTCGGCCGGGGTGATGGCGAGGTCGCCGACGGTGCCGGGGGTGGCGAGCAGCTCGAGCTCGGCCAGCGACGCCGGGGTGCCGGTCGTGGTCGCGTCGATCGTCAGCCGGTAGTGCGTGAACGATCCGGGATGCGCCAGCTCGAACGGCCGGGTCTGGGTGGCCCAGGTGAACGTCTGATCCGTGCGGGTGTCCAGCGGCATCCAGCTGGTGCCGTCGGCGGAGCCCTCCAGGTGCCAGGCCGTCGGGACGGCGCCCGTCGCCGGCGAGGTGAGCGTGTAGCTGTTGACCGACACGGAACCGCTCGACGACGTCCAGCTGATGGCCGGGGTCGCGGTCGCGAAGGTGGCCACGTTGCGCGAGTTGTCGTCGGTCAGCGCGCCGATCTGGCTGCCGTCGGACACCGTCGTCGTGCCGTAGCCGGCCTTCGTGACGTCCGTCGCCGGGGTCGGGACGGGCTTCGTGCTGGTGTGCGCGCCCCACGAGGTCGGGGTGGCGCTCATCGTGAAGTCGACCGTGCCTCCCGTGCTCAGGATGTCGTGCGGCAGGGACGCCGTGTCGAGCGCCTGCCCGTTCAGCTTCGCCGAGGCGATGTAGATGTTCTTGTCGCTGTTGTCGGGCGCGTTGACCACGAGGGACTTGCCGCCCGCGAGGTGCACGGTCGCCTTCGTGAAGAGCGGCGAGCCGATCGTGTAGTCGCCGCTGCCGAGCTGGAGCGGGTAGAAGCCGAGCGCCGAGAAGATGTACCACGACGACATCTCGCCGTTGTCCTCGTCGCCCAGGTAGCCCTGACCGATCTCACTGCCCACGAACAGGCGCTTCTGCACCTCGCGCACGACGGCCTGCGTCTTGCTCGGCGCACCGGCCGCTGCGTAGAGGTACGGAATGTGGTGCGAGGGCTGGTTGCTCATCCCGAGCTGCCCCATCCGCACCGCGCGCGCCTCGATCATCTCGTGGATCGTCCCGCCGCCGCCATCCTCGGGCGTCGCGAAGAACTGGTCGAGCTTGTCGACGAGGCCCTGCGATCCGCCGTAGAGGGAGGCCAGGCCGTCGACGTCGAAGGGCGCGTGGAACGCGAAGTTCCAGGCGTTCGTCTCGGTGTACGGGCCCCACCAGGTCTTCGGGTCGAAGCTCGCGTCGCCCGAGACGGCCCCGGAGGCGGTCTTCGGCCGGAAGAAGCCGGTCGCCGGGTCGAACATCTGCACGTAGTTGGTGGCGCGGTCGAGGAAGTACGTCGACTCCTCCTTCAGCTGCGCGCGACGGGCGTCCGGCGTGGCCGGGTCCTCCGCGAGCTTCGCCGCCATCTGGCCGATGCCGTGGTCGTTGATGTAGCCCTCGAGCCCCCACGAGACGCTCTCGCCCTGCGAGTCGGGCGTGTAGCCGAGGAAGATCGACGTGTCGAGCGACTTGCGGCCGACGTTGTTCGACGGCGCCAGCACGGTCGCGTTCTTGAGCGCCGCGTCGTACGCGTCGAGCGCGACCGCCGTGGACACCGAGCCGTTGATGTAGGCGTCGGCGAACGCGACGTCGGAGCTCGTGCCGGTCATGATGTCGGAGTAGCCCGGCGACGACCAGCGGGAGACCCAGCCGCCCTCGCGGTACTGCTGCACGAAGCCGTCGACGAGCTCGTCCGTGAGCTTCGGGTACAGCAGGGAGTACAGCGGCCAGACGGTGCGGTACGTGTCCCAGAACCCGTTGTTGACGTAGATCTTGCCGTCGACGACCTTGGCGTTCGTGGCCGTGTCCGTCGCGGCGCCCGTCTGCGGGGCGACCGGGCTGGCGTGCTTGTAGACCGGCGCGCCGGCGGTTCCCGTGTTCTCGAACTGCGAGTTCGGGTAGAGGTTCATGCGGTAGAGGTTCGAGTACAGGGTGGTCAGCTGGTTGGCCGTGGCACCCTCCACGTCGATCACGCCGAGACGGTCGTTCCAGGCGTTCGCCGCCGCCGTGTTGACGTCGTCGAAGCTCTTGCCGGTGACCTCCAGGTCGAGGTTCTTCTTGGCCTGCGCGGCGGAGATGAAGGAGGTCGCGAGCCGCAGCTGCACCGTCTCGCCCGCGGTGGTCGAGAAGGCCGCGTAGCGGGCGCCGGTGCGGCTGCCCGCGGCGGTGCCGACCGCGCTCGGGGTCTTGTCGAACGCACCGGAGATGAACATCCGGCTCACGCCGCTGCCGCTGCCCCCGTCGGTCCAGCCCGAGACGGTGCCGTCGGCCGCGACGCTGAGCGAGGAGGTGCCGCCGACGCGGTCGACGATCACGCTGCCGGTCGTGCCCGGGAACTGGAAGCGGAAGATGCCGCCGTGGTCGGTCGGCGTGACCTCGGTGACGAGGTTGTTCTGGAACTTGACGCTGTAGAGGTCCGGGCGCGCGATCTCGTCGGAGTGGCTGAAGGCCAGGGCGCGCGTCGTCAGGTCGCCGTTCGGGGTGCCCGAGGTCGACGGCATGATGCCCAGCTGGTCGCGGTCGCCCATCCAGATGCTCGGCTCGTGCGAGATGCCGATGGCCTGCAGCGTGGGCAGGTTGTCGGCGTTGTTGGCGCGCTGGTACTCGTACAGCGTCCCCTGGCTGCCGCCGTTGGTGAACGGCGTGAAGAAGTTGAAGCCGTTGGGCCACGCGGTCGCCGGGATGTTCGTGCCGCGCGAGAAGGACGAGCTCGAGAGCGTGCCGCGGCGGGTGTCGACGAGCTTCACCTTGCTGGACGCGTCGGCGGCCGGTGCGGCGTCGCCGATGCGCACGTCGTCGATCCAGCCCGAGAAGACCGTGCTCGCGCTGCCGGTCGGGTAGTCGTAGCTGAGGAGCACCTTCTGCACCGTGCGGCCGGCCAGGCTCGAGAGGTCGATCTGGATGTTGTTCCACTCGTTCTCGAAGAGCGACTTCTGCTCGCCGTGCGCGCGGGCGGTCACGCCGAAGCCGTTGGCGTCGGTGAGATTCTGCTTGCTCGACAGGGTGGTGCCATCGTCGAGCACGAGGTCGACGGCGACCCAGGACGACGGCACGGCGAGGTCGGTGCCGCGGTCGGGGAAGACCTTGTAGGAGAGCTCGGTCTTGGTGCCGATGGTCGCGCCGACGCCGTCGTAGAGCAGGTTCGTCGCCGCGGCGGCGCCGTCGGCGATGTGCTTGCCGCCGTAGCGGAGCGCGTGGGTGCCGCTGAAGCCGGCGCCCGCCTTGGCGTTGTAACCGTTGGTCGGCCCGGCGCCGACGACCGAGAGCATCGGGGTCGCGCCCGGGGTGGCGTCGCGGAGGTCCCAGTCGGCCAGCTGGAGGTACGCATCCCCGCTGTTCTGGGTCACCGTGAACCGGTACTGCGAGAAGGTGACCGGTGTCGCCAGGTGGTACTCGTTCGTCGCCTGGCGGTTGCTGAAGGTCTGGCCGGTCTGGGCGTCGACCGGGCTCCAGACGGTGCCGTCGTTCGACCCCTCGATGGTGAAGTCCTTGGGGTCGCGGCCGGCCGAGTCGTTGCCGGAGGTCAGCGCGTAGTCGGTGACCAGCGTCGGCTTCGCGAACGTGTAGACCACCCAGCCGGTCGCGGCCTTCGCGAGCCACTTGGTGTTGGAGTTGTTGTCGGTCAGCTTGACCGCGGTCTCCCCCGGCGCGTTCTCGGCCGAAGCCGTGACGTTGCCGATGTAGGCCGACAGGCTGCCCGGCGGCACCTTGCCCGACACGTTGGTCTGCGTGCCGTACGGCGTGCTCGCGAGCGGCTGCGGGTCCGCCGTCTCGAACGACGACAGGAACGGCGTCGAAGCGGCCGCGGCGGGCAGTGCCGCGAGGCCGGCGCCGGAGCCCACGAGGGCGACGGCGGCCGCGACGGCGGCGGTGCGGAGGAGGGAGCGGCGGGCGCGATGCGCAGACCGGTTGTGCGAAATGCGGAGCATTCTGGCTGGACTCCTGGCTGGTGAAGGAAAGATCGAACTCTGGTGACCCCGCATGTGACAGCGCTGTCACTGGTAGATTTTGTCCTACGCTGTCACCGCGGTCAAGCACGAATTTCCGACAACCGGCCCGCGCGGCGCGTCCAGCAGGACGAGGAAGGCGACGCCCATGGCCACGGACCCCTCCGGTGGAGCCTCTCCTGAGTTGCATCCCGAGCGGCCGCGGTCGGCTATGCCGGGCGATGCGGACCGGCCGCGATCGGCGCCGACGTCGGGCGATTCCGGGCAGCCGCAATCCGAGCCCGCGCCGGGCGATCCCGAGCGGCCGCGTTCCGCCACACCGGGCGATCCCGAGCGGCCGCGTTCCGCCACGCCGGCCCATCCCGACCGGCCGCAAGCCGCGCCCACGCCGCCCCATCTCGACCGCCCGCATTCCGCGCCCACGCTGGCCCAGGTGGCCGAGCGCGCCGGCGTCAGCCTCAAGACCGCCTCCCGTGCCGTCAACGGCGAGCCGCGCGTCGCCGAGGCCACCCGCGAGCGCGTGCTCGACGCCGCGCACCAGCTCGGCTTCCAGCTCAACCGCGCGGCCAGCCTTCTGGCCCGCGGCCTCACCTCGAACCTCGTCGGCCTCATCACCGGCGACCTCGCCAACCCGTTCTACTCGGCCGTGGCGAAGGGCGTCGAGCAGGAGCTGCGCTCGCACGGCATGCAGCTCACCGTCGCCAGTTCGGACGAGGAGCCCGCTCGCGAGCGCGGGCTGATCGGCGAGTTCGTCGACCGGCAGGTGCGCGCGCTCATCCTCGTCTCCACCATCGCCGACCACAGTGACCTCTCGAGCGTGCAGTCCCGCGGCATCCCCGTCGTCTTCGTCGACCGCCCCGGCGTCGGCATCGACGCCGACTCGGTGCTGCTCGACAACCGGCGCGGCGCGCGGGATGCCGTGGAGCACCTCCTCGCGGCCGGCCACACCGCCATCGGCTTCATCGGCGATCTCTCGCGCCTCGACACCCACCGCGAGCGCTTCGCCGGCTTCGAGGACGCCATGCGCGCCGCCTCCCTCGACCCCGGACGCTGGGTGCGCCACGACGCCCACGATGTCGAGGCCGCCCTCGACGAGGCGCGCGCCCTGCTCACGCAGCCCGACGCGCCGACCGCACTCTTCACCAGCAACAACCGCATCACCATCGGCGCCCTGCGCGCCATGATCGAACTCGATGCGTGGCCGGCATTGGTCGGCTTCGACGACTTCGAGCTCGCCGACGTGCTGGGCGTGACCGTGATCGCCCACGACCCCGTCGAGATGGGGCGCACCGCCGCGCGCCTCGCGCTCGGCGCCATGGACCGCCGCCACGAGGGACCATCCGGCATCGTGCTGCCGACCCGGCTCGTGCAGCGCGGCTCGGGGGAGCGGCTCCCGCGCGGCTGATGCGTGGGGGCGGGTGGGCCGCGGGAACGCGCGGGAGCTGGCCATCCCAGTGGTCACGACATGCCGCCACCCGCTCATCCAGTGGTCACCACCCGCATCCAGTGGTCGCAACACGCCGTCGGCGCACGTTCCCACACGGCGTGTCCCGCCAACTCGATCAGGGCGCCTCTCCGGAGGTCGCAACACATTCCAGTAGCCGCCGCGCGCATCCAGCGGTCACCGCACGCATCCAGCGGTCACCGCACGCATCCAGTGGTCACCGCACGCATCCAGTGGTCACCGAACGCATCCAACGGTCACCGTGCCCCATCTAGTGGTCGCAACACGCCGTTGGGAGACGTTCTCAGACGGCGTGTCTCGCCAACTCGATCAGGGCAGTCCTCCAGAGGTCGCAGCACATTCCAGTGGGCGCCGCGCGCATCCGGTGGTCACTGCCGCATCCAGTGACCACCCCACGCATCCAGTGGTCACCCCACCCGTCTAGTGGTCGCAACACGCCGTTTGGGCACGTGCTCCGACGGCGTGTCTCGCCGACTCGACCGGGGCGCCTCTCCGGAGATCGCAGCACATTCCAGTGGCCGCCGCGCGCATCCGGTGGTCACTGCCCGCATCCAGTGGTCACCACACGCATCCAGTGGTCGCGACACGCCGTTGGGGCGGCTGCTCAGGCGGCGTGTTTCGCCGACTCGATCTGGGGGGAGCGCTCGCTGCGGTGGCTTGAGGCGCGCAGCGACTGCGGCAGCAGCGGCTGCGGCCGCGGCTACGGGAGTGCGGGTGCGGTGATGCAGCGGCCGGCGGCCGACTGCTCCAGGAGGTGCGCGACTCCGTAGAGCGGCGCGTCGGCGAGCAGGCGGGAGGGAGCGATGTCAAGGGTCGCGGCGAGCTCGGGCGCGCTCGTCCGGAGCCCGGAGCGGAAGCCGCGCTCGAGCACGTCCCACGAGCGCGAGATGGATCCGCCGACGACCAGGGCGGTCGCGCCGAAGGCGTCGAGCCAGGGGCCCACCGCGAGGGCGAGCGCCTCCATGGCGGTGTCGAACGCGTGTCGCGCGCGGTCGTCGCCGGCGCGGGCGCGGGCGGCGAGGTCCTTGACGCTGAGGTCGGCGTCCGGGGAGGCGTAGCGGGCGAGGAGAGCGCGGGTGGAGATCGTGTCCTCAAGGTCGCGGCCGTCGAACGGCAGGCGGTGCACCTCGCCGCCGGGAGGGACGTCGGCACGGTCGAACACGAGCGCACCGTCGTCGACGAAGGCGGAGCCGACCCCGGTGCCGAGCGTGACGCACACGAACCGTGCGTGGCGCGCGGGCGACCCGAACCTCCACTCGCCGATGCCGTACGCGCCGGCGTCGTGCACGAACCGCACCCGCGCGGGACCCACGCCCAGCCGGTCGGCGAGGGCCGAACGGATGTCGACCCCCGCGAGGCGCTCGAACTTGCCGACGCGGGCGTAGTGCCCGATGCCCTGCTCGTAGTCGAAGGGGCCGGGCATCGCAAGGCCCCAGTCGCAGCCTCCCGGATCGATGGCCGCAGCCTCCGCGGCGTCGACGCAGGCGGAGGCCCAGGAGTCGAGCACGGCGGCGCTGGAGGCGTGGGAGTCGACGGACCGCTCGATCCGGCTCAGCAGGGTCGCGCCACCGGGTGCCGCGGTGCTGACGGCGGCGGCGGTGACATGGCTTCCGCCGACGTCGACCACCATGTGCTGTCCGCCCTGCACGACCACCGGTTACCTCCTCGAATCGCGTCCAGCCCTGGGGTGACAGCGCTGTCGCATCGGTAAATCATAGTCATAGGCTGGTCGGGATGCCCGCACACCCTCCCGCCCCCGACCCCGCCACCTCGGCCGCTGTCGCCGCGCACGCCGCGGGTTCCGCGCGGCCCGGCGCGACGGCGACTCCCGCGCGGCCCGGCACGACAGCAACTCCCGCACAAACCGGCGCCACCGCAACTCCCGCACAACCCGGCACGACAGCGACTCCCGCACAAACCGGCGCCACGGCAATTCCCGCACAACCCGACGCCACGGCGACACCCGCGCAACCCGGCACGACAGCAACTCCCGCACAAACCGGCGCCACGGCAATTCCCGCACAACCCGACGCCACGGCGACACCCGCGCAACCCGGCACGACAGCGCCCCCCGCGCAACCCGGCGCCACGCCCGCGCCCCCACACGCCGCGGGTTCCGGCTCGTGGCGCCGGGAGCCGGACACGGTCGTGCGCCGCACCGGGCGCATCCCGGCCGGGGCCGCCGAGGGTTCGGTGATCCGGGCGGAGTCGGAGGTGCCTCGCGTCCCGCTCGAGTGGGAGTCGCACGCGCACGCGCTGCACGAGCTCGTCTGGGTGCGCGGCGGCACGATGACCACGCGCGTCGGAGGCCGGGTCTTCACGGTCTCGGACGGCTCCGGGCTCTGGCTCCCCGCGGGCGCGGAGCACGCCGGCCGGCTCACGGCCGGGGTCGAGTTCTTCGACGCCTTCTTCGCGCCCGAGCGCACCCCGGTCGCGTTCGACGGCCCGACGGTCATCGCGATGTCGCCGCTGCTGGAGTCGCTGCTCACCCACCTGGCGCGCACCGACCTCGATGCAGCCGCTCGCGCGCGGGCCGAGGCGGTCGTCTTCGACGTGCTCGCGCCGGCCGAGCAGCCGCTGGCCCTGCGGGTTCCCGGTGACTCCCGCATCGACGCGATCGCCGAAGCCCTGCTCGCCGATCCGGCCGACGACCGCGGGCTCGAGGAGTGGGCGCGGCAGCTGGGCCTCAGCGAGCGGACCATCGCGCGCGCCTTCCGGCAGACGACCGGCCTGTCGTTCGTGCAGTGGCGCCAGGCGCTGCGGGTGCATCACGCACTTGCGCTGCTGGCGGAGGGATGGGATGTGCAGCAGACCTCCGAGCGTCTCGGGTACGCCCAGCCCAGCACCTTCATCGCCGCGTTCCGGCGGGTGATGGGCACGACCCCCGGCGCGTACGCCGGCACGCCGTAGCCGCCATCCAGTCGTCGAGACACGCCGCCAGAGCACGCGCTCGCACGGCGTGTTGCGACCACTGGATCATCGGCGAGCCGCCGCCCTGTCCGGAAACCCGTATCCGGTGTCTTTAAGTCTGGATTGCAGACAGCGTCGGTCGAACATATTCTGACTTAGGCAATCCTTACCTAACCTCCTGAGGATTCCGCACCGACGCCCCCACTCCTCCCGGACGAGATCCCCTATGCCCACCACACCTCTCCCGCGCGCCGCCACCGGCCTCAGCGGGGAGCGGCTCGTGCTGCGGTTCGGCGCGACCACGGTGGTCGACGGGGTGTCGATCACCCTCGAGCCGGGCCGGGTGACCGCGCTCGTCGGCCCCAACGGCAGCGGCAAGTCGACCCTGCTGCGCTCGCTCGCGCGCCTGCACCGCATCGCGGAGGGGGCCGTCAACCTGCGCGACACCGCCGGCACCGATCGCCGCGCCGCCCTCCTGAATCCCCGCCAGTTCGCCCGGGAGGTCACCCTGTTCTCCCAGTCCCGGCCGGCTCCACAGGGCCTCACGGTGCAGGAGGTCGTGGCCTTCGGGCGGCACCCGTACCGCCGCGGGTTCTCCGGCCTCTCCGCCGACGATCGCCGCGCCATCGACCACGCGATGCACGCGACGGGCGTGACCGACATGGCCGGCCGCGCCGCGGGCGAGCTCTCCGGCGGCGAGGTGCAGCGGGTCTGGCTCGCGGCCTGTCTCGCGCAGGAGACGGGCGTCGTCCTGCTCGACGAGCCCACCAACCACCTGGACCTGCGCTACCAGATCGAGACGCTGGACCTCGTGCGCGACCTGGCCGACGAGCACGGCGCCGCCGTCGGGATCGTGCTGCACGACCTCGACCATGCCGCCCGCATCGCCGACTCGCTCCTCCTCATGCGCCACGGCCGCATCCACGCCGCCGGCCACCCGCACGACGTCCTCACCGCGGAGAACATCGGCGAGGTCTACGACCTGCGCGTCGAGGTGGAGGTCGACCCGCGGTCGGGCCGCCTGCGCATCGACCCGGTCGGTCGCCACGCTGCGCGACCGGGCCGCCCCGCACCGTCCCCCGCATCCCCCATCAGAGAGGACCACCCATGATCCGAGCCCACCGACTCGCGACCGTGGCGGCCACCGTCGCCGCCGTCGCGCTCACCCTCACGGCCTGCGGCACCACGGCCGTCAGCGACGCGAGCACCGCCGCCCCGAAGGCGACCTCGCAGGCGTGCGCCGACGACACGACCGCCACCTCCACCGGCCCGGTGACCATCACCGACGGCGTCGGCCGCACGGTGAAGCTGGATGCGCCGGCCAAGCGGGTCGCGGTGCTCGAGTGGCAGCAGATCGAGGACGCCCTCACCCTGTGCGTCGGCCCGGTCGCGGTCGCCGACCCCGACGGCTACACCACCTACGTGAGCGCGGAGAAGCTGCCGAAGGGCGTCGTCAACGCCGGCCAGCGCGGCGAGCCCGACCTCGACGCCCTGTACGGCGCCAAGCCGGACCTCATCATCGTCGAGGGCTTCAAAGCCGACGACGAGATCGTGACCCAGCTCGAGAAGCGCGACGTTCCGGTGCTCGTCACCCTGGGCGCGAACGCCGCCGACCCGATCGGCAACATGAAGAGCGTCTTCACGATGATCGCGAAGGCGACCGGCCGCACCGAGCGCGCCGACGTGGTCCTCGCGCAGTTCGACGAGCACCTCGCCGCGGCCAAGAAGAAGGTCGAGAAGGTCGACCTCCCGACGAAGAGCTTCCTGTTCTTCGACGGCTGGATCGAGAGCGGCAACGTCGCGATCCGCCCCTACGGCAAGGGCGCCCTGTTCACCGCGCTCGGCGAGCAGCTCGGGATGACCTCCGCCTGGACCGACGAGATCGACAAGGCGTACGGCAACGGCGGCGTCGACCCGGCGTACGGCCTCGCCCAGACCGACATCGAGGGCCTCACCGCGGTCGGCGACGCGAACCTGTTCTACTCGGACGACAAGACGCCCGACAGCTATGTGACCGAGCTCGACAAGAGCGCCATCTGGACCTCCCTCCCCGCCGTGAAGGAGGGACGCGCGCACGCGTTCCCCGCCGGCGTGTGGGGCGCGGGCGGCCCGCTCTCGAACGAGCAGGCGATCGACGCCTACGTCGACGCGCTGACCCAGAGCTGACCGCGCGGTGACCGCACAGTGAGCACCTCCCGGATCGCCGCGACCGGGCCGCGCCCGGTCGCCGATACGGGGCTCCGTGGCGGAGCGGGCGGGGCGGCCGTGCTGGTCGCCCTGCTCGTCGCCGTCGTCCTGGTCGGGATGTGGCACGTGACGCAGGGCACGTCGGGGATCGGGATGTGGGACCTCCTGCGCTACGCCGCGGGCGCGCGCGAGACGGTCGGCGGCGTTCCGGTCGCCGACGTGCTGACCGGCTCCCGCCTCCCCCGCCTGCTCGCGGGCATCGCCGTCGGCGTCGCGCTCGGCGCGGCCGGGGCGCTGCTGCAGTCGGTGACGCGCAACGTGCTGGCCTCGCCGGACACGCTCGCCGTCAGCGCCGGCTCGTACTTCGCCCTCTCGGCCGTCGCCGCGTTCGGCCTCTCCGTGCCGCTCTGGGCCTCGGGAGGCGTCGCCTTCGTCGGCGGCCTGGCCGCGGCCGCGCTCGTCCTGGGCGTCGCCGGGCGGGGCGCAGGCACGGGCACCACCCGCCTCATCCTCGCCGGCTCGGCCATCGCGATGGCCCTGGATGCGGCCACGGCGATGCTCCTCATCCTGTTCAAGGAGCGCACAACCGGGCTGTTCGCGTGGGGCAGCGGCTCCCTCGCTCAGCTCAACCTCGACGCGTCGACGCGCGCCATCCCGCTGATCGTCGCGGTCGTGGCCCTCGTCCTGCTGCTCTCCCGCCGCCTCGACGTGCTGCGACTCGGCGACGACACCGCCGCTTCCCTCGGCGTGCCCATCCGCTCCACCCGCCTGCTCGCGGTCGTGAGCGCCGTGCTGCTCACCGCCGTCGCCGTGACCGTCGCCGGTCCGATCGCTTTCGTCGGGCTCGGCGCCCCGGTCCTGACCCGCCTGATCGCCGCGCGGGTGCCGTCGCTCAACCGGCACGTGCTGCTGATCCCCGCCTCCGGCCTGATGGGCGCGCTGCTCATCCTGCTCGCCGACGCCACCCTCCGCGCGATCCTCGGCGCCGAAGCCGCCGCCTCCATCCCCACCGGCATCCCGACCGCCGCGCTCGGCGCGGTGATCATCGTGGCGCTGGCGATGCGTCTGCGCGACTCGGGATCGGTGCGCCAGCCGCCCGGCGCACGCATCGCCGTGCGCTCCCGCCGCCGGTTCGTCATCGTCCTCGTGGTCGCCGGCGTGCTGCTCGCCGCCGCGGCCGTGATCGGCATGCTGGCCGGAAGCCTCTGGCTGCGCACCGGCGACATCGCGCTCTGGCTGCAGGGCGGAGCCCCCGACCTCGTGGCCCGCGCCCTGGACGAGCGCCTCCCGCGCATCCTGGCCGCCGCCCTCGCCGGAGCCGCGCTCGCCCTGGCCGGCTGCGTCGTGCAGAGCACCGTGCGCAACCCGCTCGCCGAACCCGGCATCCTCGGCATCACCGCCGGGGCGGGCCTCGGCGCGGTCATCGTCGTGACGTCCGGGATGGCCGGAGGGCGACCGCTGCTCATCGTCATGGCCGTCGTGATGGGCCTCGCCACTTTCGGGCTGATCGCCCTGCTCGCCTGGCGCGGCGGCCTCCTGCCCGACCGCTTCGTCCTGGTCGGCATCGGCTGCGGATACGGCCTCACCGCCATCACCGCTTTTCTGCTGCTTCGCGCCGACCCGTGGCAGACCCCGCGCATCCTCACCTGGCTCTCGGGCACGACCTACGGCCGCACCCTGCCCGATGTGGCGCCCGTCGCCGTCGCGCTCCTGATCGCCGTCCCCGTGCTGTTCGGGATGCGCCGCCGCCTCGACCTGCTCGCCGTCGACGACGACACCCCGCGCATCCTCGGCCTCCGCCTGGAGCGCACCCGCGTCACGGTGCTCGCCATCGCCGCCGTGCTCGCCGCCGTGAGCGTCGTGGCGGTGGGCGTCGTCGGCTTCGTCGGCCTCATCGCCCCGCACCTCGCCCGCGGCCTGGTCGGAGCGCGCCACGGCCGCACCATCCCGGTCGCCATGCTGCTCGGCGCGCTGCTCGTCTGCGTCGCCGACACCCTCGGCCGCACCCTGATCGCACCCTCGCAGCTGCCCGCCGGCCTGATGATCGCCCTCGTCGGGGCGCCCTACTTCGTCTGGCTGCTGCGGCGGTCGCGGGCGTAGACGGACGCGGGAATCACTCCGGAGATGAACGATACGAGGCCACCCGCAGCCAGACCGTAGGTCACGAGAGAGGTGCCGTAATCGCCCACGTGCGAGCGGACCGTCGCCTCCGTGACCTGCCCGTCCGGGTCGGCCCGAGCCCAGACGCAGACGCTGCCGATCGGCCAGAGCGACCGCTCCTCGGTGACGATCCCGCCATTCAGGCGGTCGAACGCCTCCGCCGGGACGGGGCCGTGTCGCGCGCACGGGTTCTTGTAGGCGATCCCGAACTGCACGATCCCCAGCGATGGAGCAGCTGGGAGGCGGATTCCGCGTGCGGGAGCTGCCGTCGCGAGAGGCCGCGCTCGAGTGGGGCGCGAAGATCGCCACGTCGTGCCGGTGCGCGGAGGTGCGCGAATGACGGCACGACCCGGGTCGTGAGGTTCAGCGGCCGTCCGGCCGGCCGGCGTCCTCGGCGGGATCCGCCGTCGCCCGGTCCCGCAGCAGCACCGCCGTCCGCCCCTCCCGCAGCGCGGCGTCGTAGAACGCCCAGGAGGCGACGAGGTCGGGCGGCGGGGTGTCGCCGTCGTGGACGGCTTGCGCGATCGCGTTCGCGTAGATGTCGCGCATCTCCTCAGCGACTCGCTTGAACGGCATCGACACGCACCCCCGCATTCCCATCCCCATGCATTCGTATAGTTTCCGTGTGCTGCAGCGGCGGGGCAAGCCCGCAATCAGGGCTGATTCCGGGCGGAGAGCGGTCCGTGCGATCCCGCCAATCGGGCCGCCAGCTCCTCCGCCGCCGCCGCGAGCTCGGGCGGCTCGACGATGCGGAAGGGGGCGTCGAACCGCAGCACCGACGCCAGCAGGCCGGTCCACGACCATGACCCGAGCGTGACGAGCGTCGTCCGGTCCGACAGCGAGGCGGCCTCGCCGTCGCCCACCCACGGCGCGACCTCCCGCAACGGAAGGTCGATCTCGACGCGGCCGACGCAGGGCCAGCGGTCCGCCTCCGTCGCGCCCTTGAACCGTGTCGAGAGGAACGTGTCGACGTCGCCGGTCGGCACGGCGCGCGGTGCGAACGACGGGCCGGAGGGGATACGGGGTGACAGCCGGTCGAGGCGGAAGGTCCGCCAGTCGTCACGGTCGACGTCCCAGGCGACGAGGTACCAGAAGCCGCCGCGGGCGACGAGGCCGTGCGGTTCGGCCCGGCGCGGCGGAGCATCCCGCTGCCCGTCGCCGTAGTCGAAGCGGAGGGTGCGGTGCAGGCGCACGTGCTCGCTGACCGTCTCGAGCACGGCGGGGTCGACGCGTACCGCGGGGCTCGCGCCGGTGAAGCGCACGCCGTCGATCCGGTGCCGCAGCCGGGACGGCATGACCTGCCGCACCGTGAGCAACGCCCGCTCGGCGGCCTCGGCGATGTCCGCTCCACTCGCGGGCGCGTTCTGAAGGGCGACGGCGATCGCGACGGCCTGCTCGTCGTCGAGCAGCAGCGGCGGGAGCTCCGAGCCGGCGGCCAGTCGGTAGCCGCCGTCGGGCCCCATCACGGCGTCGATGCGGTAGCCCAGCTCCCGCAGCCGATCGACGTCCCGGCGGACGGTCCGGGTGGTGACGTCGAGCCGCTCGGCGAGGGCGCGGCCCGCCCAGTCGCGGCGCGTCTGCAGCAGCGACAGCAGCGCGAGCAGCCGCGACGAGGTCTCGATCACGGGTCCATTCTGCTCGCAGTCGAGGACGCTAATTGTCCTCCACTGCGGTGAGCATCGGTTCTGCGGGCCGACGGCGCCGCGATCACCGATCAGGAGGACTCATGCTCACGACCATCACCCACCTCAACTTCCCCGGCACGGCGCGGGCCGCGCTCGACTTCTACCAGGGCGTCTTCGGCGGCCAGGTCTTCGCCACGACCTACGGCGAGCTCGGGATGCCGGCCGAGCTGCCCGACGCCGGCAAGGTCGTCTTCGGCGCCCTGCAGGCGCAGAACGGCTTCCGCGTCATGGCGTACGACATCCCGGGCCGCACGGACGCCTTCGCGGGCGGGACGCGGCGCGAGAACGGCGCCACGATCACGGACCAGCCGTTCTTCGTCTCGGTCCGCGCCGGCAGTCTCGACGAGGCGACCGGCTACTGGGCGGCCCTGGCGGAGGGCGCGACCATCGTCGAGCCCCTCGCGGCCTCGGCATGGAGCGCCGGCTTCGGGATGCTCACCGACCGGTTCGGCGTCACCTGGATCGTCGACGTCGAGGCTCCGCAGGCGGACTGACCGCGTGCGTCCGGGCGCTCAGTCCTGCGGGCGCCCGGACGTCCGCGCCTCGCCGAGCCGTACCCCGTCGAGGAACCCGCGCACGATCGCGGCGATCAGCTCGGGGCGCTCGGCCACGAGCCCGTGCGTCGCGCCCGGCACGATCGCGAGCTGCGCGCCCGGGATCGACGACGCGATCAGGAGGCTGTGGTCCGGGCGGATGGTGTCGCGGTCCCCGGACATCACGAGGGTGGGGGCGGCGATCCGGCCGAGCTCGGCCGGATCGATGCGCGGTTCCGAGGTCCAGAGCCGGAACAGCTTCGCGAGGACGACGTCGGCGTGCTCCGGCCCGTCGGGCGAGAGCCGGTCGTAGTGCATGCGCTCCGCGTCCGGCTCCGGCTCCCCGGCGTCGGCGACGTGCGCGGGCAGCCCCAGAGGTTCGAGCACCACGGCGTCCGCCGCCTCGGGCGAGTGCGTGAAGGCGGACGGGTCGAGGTTGGCGCTGATCGCGACGAGCGACCGCACGCGCTCGGGATGCCGCAGCGCGAGCAGCAGTCCGAGGATGGCTCCGTCGCTGTAGCCGATGACGTCGACCCGGTCGAGGCCCTTCGCGTCGAGATAGGCGACCGTCTCGGCGAGCCCGCGCTCGTAGCTGTACTCGCCCTCCACGTCCGCCGAGCGACCGTGGCCCGGCCGCTCGAAGGCGAAGACGCGATGGTCGGCGACGAGCGCGTCGCTCTGCGCCCGCAGCGACTCCAGCGAGCAGAACCCGCCGTGCAGCAGGAGGACGGGGTCGCCGGCACCGGCGACCTCCTCGTAGACGTCGACGTCGGCGATACGGAGGTGCGGCATTATTCCAGCCTAGGCGCCGCGCTAATCAGACCGTCGAGCGCGTTAAGTAGCCGCTCCCAAAAGTTAAGTACCGCTGGCGGGAATCGCCCTTCGGCTCCCGGATTCCGCACCGTAGTTTGAGCAATAAATCGGGGTCCCGAGGAGGCGAACATGATGTCGAAGAGATCCACGGCCGTGCTGGCGGCGGCGGTCGGGCTGGCGCTGGTGCTCGGTCCGGTCACGGCCGGAGCGGCGAGCGCAGCGGGGACGGCGAGCGCAGCGGGCACGACGGCCGACGGCTGGGACGCGGGTTCGATCGCGGCACGGATGGCCACGCAGGCCGCCATGATCCGCGGACAGCAGCGCTCCACCGGTGCGATCCTGCACGGCAGCGGCGGCGTGAATCCCTACTTCGGCAACTACGCGGCTCTCGGCCTGCTCGCCGAGGGATCGCCCGCCTCGGTCACCGCCGCCGAGCGGTGGGTCGACTGGGTCTACGCGCACCTCAACACGGCGCCGACCGCGGACGGCGGACGCTACACGATCGACGACTACGCCATCGTGAAGGGCGCAGAGGTCTCGACCGGCTCGTACGACTCGGTCGACAGCTACGCGGCGACCACCCTCATGGTCGTCGCCCAGCTGTGGAAGGACGGCGACGCAGCCGCGAAGAGCACGCTCGTCTCCCGCATCGGAGCGTACGAGCACGTCGCGAACCTGCTGGGATCCTCCCCCGCCGGCATCCGGAAGGCCTCCGGACTGACCCAGGCGACCTTCACCTACAACGTCGCCTACCTCATGGACAACGCCGAGGTCTACGCCGGCCTGCGCGACTTCGCAGCGCTGGAGAGCGCCCTCGGCCGCACCGCGCAGGCCACCACCTACGGATCATGGGCCGCGACGACCCGAGCCGCGATCATCGCCAAGCAGTGGAACGCGCAGACGAGCCTCTGGAGCTGGCACGATTCGGTCACCCCCACCCTCTCGGGCGCCTTCTACGCCCAGAGCATGGCCCAGTACTTCCCGGTCGACTTCGGAGTGGTGCCGGCCGGAGACGCGAGAGCCGCGGACTCCTGGGCCGCCATCACCGCCCGCTGGCCGGGCTGGCGGTCGAACCAGCTCGGCCAGGCGGAGGCGGCCACCCCGATGGCGTACGCCGCCGCCCTGATGGGCGACACCTCCGGTGCGCGCGCGATGCTCGACGACATCGCGGCGCAGTACTCGTCCGGCTGGTACTACCCGACCGTGCAGACCGGTTCGATCACCACCTGGTGGAGCCCGGCGCAGGCCGGCTGGTACATCCGCACGCTTCAGCTGCTCGAGCCCTCCGCCTCGGCGGGACGGTAGCGGGACAGCCAGACGTGCGAGCCGCACCGGCCGGTGCCGATGTAGCCTCCCGTGCCCGCCCAGTACACGTCCGACATGCCGTAGCCCAGGTCGACGCGGCCGGTGACGACGACACAGCGCCGGTCGGTCGTCCGCTCCCAGAGCGATCCGACGGGGATGGATTCGGAACCGGCAGTCATGCCGCAAGGCTCGCACGGCGATGCGCACGCCTGCGTGGAACGGCCGCAAGTTAAGTACAGCGGGGAGCGAGACTCAGATCTCGCGGAGCACTCTCGCGGGGTTGCCGACGGCGACGACGTTCGCCGGGATGTCACGGGTGACCACCGAGCCGGCGCCGATCACGCTGTTGTCGCCGATCGTGACGCCCGGGCAGACGATCGCGCCGCCGCCGAGCCAGACGTTGTCGCCGATGACGATCGGCTCCGCCGCCTCCAGCTTGTCTTTGCGGGGCTGCGGGTCGATGGGATGCGTGGGGGTCAGCAGCTGGACGTTGGGGCCGATCTGGCAGTCCTCGCCGATGGTGATGCTCGCGACATCGAGCGCGACGAGGTTGTAGTTGACGAAGGTGCGGGCGCCGATCGTGATGTGCGCGCCGTAGTCGACGAACAGCGGCGGCTTGACGAACGCGTCGTCGCCCAGCGATCCGAGGAGGTCCTCGAGGATCGCACGGTAGCCATCGTCGCCGGCGATGTAGGCGCGGTGATAGGCGTCGGCGAGCTGCGCGCCGTGGTGGGCGAGGCGCTCGCTCTCGGGGTCGTCGGAGATGTAGAGGTCACCGGCGAGCATCCGCTCGCGGTTGGTGCGCGGGTCGCCGGCGAAGTAGTCGTGACTCATGTGTACGATCGTACATTGCGTGGCGGGTGCTTTTCACACCGGCATGATCGGTCCCGCCAGGCGGGTGCACCACGCACCGCTCAGGAGGCTCCGCCCGCGACCCGGTCGATAGCGGTCCGCACCGCGGAGGCGTCGTACGGGTCCACGTCCAGAGCGCGGTGCAGCGTCATCCCCTCGACGAGCGCGTCCAGGATGCCCGCCGTCACGGGGTCGAAGAAGCGCTCGAGCACGGCACGGCTGCGCCCCATCCACCCGTTCGTGATGGTCCGGTAGCGGGGGTCGCGGGCCGCCAGCGTGTAGAGCTCCTGCGTCAGCACGAGCTCGCGGGGAGTGCCGAAGACCTCGTGCAGGATGTGGTGCGCGAGCGCCTCCCTGGCGTCGGCGGCCGAGGCGCACTCCGCCATGCTCGCCTCGAACCCGGTGCTGAACGCGCGCGCGAAGCGGTCGAACGCCTCGGCGAGGAGGGCGTCCATCCCGGTGAAGTGGTAGGTCATCGAGCCCAGGGACACGTCGGCGGCCTCCGCCACCCGGCGGTGCGTCGTGCCGGCGACCCCGCGGTCGGCGATCACGTCGAGGCAGGCGTCGATGATCCGGTCGCGCCGGGCCGGGTCGTGGCGGCGCGGTCTGCGCGCCTCCCCGGGAGAGCTGTCCACCATCCCGTCAGCGTACACATGTACTCATCGAACGGGAGGGACGGCCGATGCGACCCGTCAACCCCGTTCACAACACGGCCCGACCGGCCTACCGTCCGGAGCGAATCGAATCCAAGGGAGCGATACCGATGGCCACCACGACCAAGAAGACCACCAAGACCACCGCGGCCGCAGCGCCGCGCACGTCGCGCCCGCGCGGCGAATCGGCGGGCGAGCACACCACCCGGCGCGAGAACGCCGAGCACGGCTTCGTCGCCCCGTCGTCCCTGGCCGCCGACCTGCAGCGCGTGCTCGTCGACCTCATCGAGCTGCACCTGCAGGGCAAGCAGGCGCACTGGAACATCGTCGGGCACAACTTCCGCGACCTGCACCTGCAGCTCGACGAGATCGTCGACGCCGCGCGCGAGTTCAGCGACGACATCGCCGAGCGGATGCGCGCCCTGCACGCGACGCCGGACGGACGCTCACGGACGGTCGCCGAGTCCACCACGCTCGACGACTTCCCGAACGGCGAGATCGACACGGGCGTCGCCATCGACCTCATCACGGCCCGGCTGGAGGCCGTCGTGCGGACGATGCGCTCGGTGCACGACGACGTCGACGAGGCCGACCCGACCTCGGCCGACCAGTTGCACGCGATCATCGAGCGCCTCGAGCAGCTCGCGTGGATGGTCAGCGCGGAGAACCGCACCCCGGCGAAGGCCTGAGCCGGTCGCCCGCGGGCGCCTCGATCACGTGTCGAGGGTGTCCCGCGGGCTCTCCCCGAAGGTCTCGCGATAGTAGGTCGCGAACCGCGGGACGTGGGTGAAGCCCCAGCGGTGCGCGATCTGGGCCACCGTCGCGCCGTCCGTGCGCTCGCGGCGCTGGAGGTCGGCGCGTGCCGCCTCCAGCCGCATCCGGCGCAGATAGCGGGTCGGGGTGTCGCCGACCACCCGGCGGAACGCCTCCTGCAGTCCCCGCGCCGACAGGCGCGCCGCCGCGGCGATGTCCGCGACGCTGATCGGTTCGGCGACGTTCTCCTCCATGTACGCGATGGCGCGCCGCACGGCCGCGGGCGTGGCCGTCGCTCCGTCGCGCGCGGCGGGCAGGCCGAGCAGGTCGCTGGGGAAGGCGGACACCAGCGCCGCGGTCAGGCTGCGGAACACGGTGTCCCTGACCAGCTCGTTCGCGAAGACCTCATGGACCGCCGCGACGGCCCGGGCGTGCGACGCGGCGGCCGACCAGAGGCGGGCCCGGTCCGGCGAGCGAGGCGCGGTGGCCTCGAAGCGCACCGGGAGGTCGCCGCGGCCGTAGTGCTGCTCGATCAGCTCGCGCACGGGCCGCTCCTCGAGCTGGGTCGCGGTGACGAGCAGGCGCTCCTCCCACCATGCCTCGGCGGGAGCGAACGGGTGGAGGTACGGCTGGGCGGTGTCCAGTTCGCGCCGTCCCGAGGCCACGCGCACCGGGAGGGCGGCCTCGCCGACGACGAAGGCCGTCTGCGCGTCCATGGCGGCCCTGCCCGGCGCCCGGATGTCCAGGCTCACCAGGGAGAAGCGCTCGTCGCCGACGACCGACAGCTCTCCCGGGAAGGAGCCGTCCGGCATCGCCAGATCGCTGCCGCGATAGACGCCGCGCAGGAGGTCGAGGGCGGCCTGGCGGTCGGGCGTCCGCACCTCGATGCGTCTGACCGGCGTCACGAGACGAGCGCGCGCAGGTGGGCCGCGTACCCGTCGGGCGCGCGGCCGTCGAGGCGCGCGGAGGTGAGGACGGGATGCTGCTCGCTCTCGGCGACGGGGCGGCCCTCCGCCCGCAGCCGCGCGACGAGGTCGACGTCCTCGCCGACGACGAGCGGCAGAACACCGCCGACTCCGATATAGGCGCTCGCCCGCACTCCGAGATTGGCGCCGTGGACGTGGCCGAGGGTCGCTCCGGGCGGGTGGCTGCGCGTCCAGGCGTGCCGACGGGCCGTGTCCAGGTCGTCCAGGCGCGGGACCACCGCGCCGACGAAGACGTCCGCCGTCCGGGCGGCCGCGAGCTGCCCCTGCAGCCACTCCCGCGGGACGAAGGTGTCGGCGTCGGTGAAGGCGAGCCAGGTCCGCTCCGGCGCGCACGCCGAGCGGGCGAGCCCGGCCTCCACCGCGTCCCGCCGCGCGCGGCCGACGTTGCCGTGGTCGCGCTCGACGACGACGACCCCCGCGAAACCGCGGGCGATCTCGGCGGACGCGTCCACACAGCCGTCGAGGACGACGACCACGGTCACGGGGACGTCCACGTGCGTGGCGGCGGCGAGGACGGACGCGAGACAGTCCGCCAGGGTCTCCTCCTCGTCCCGCGCGGGGACGGCGACGATCACGTGCTCGACGGTCATCCGTAGACCTCCATCCGGAACGCGTCCTCGACGTGGGCGACGAGCCGCCGGAGGCCGGAGCGGGCGGCGAAGAGCTCGTGCGCCTCCGCGCCCGTCTGCGCGAAGTCGTCGGCGTTGCCCGACCAGTGGCAGAGCAGCACGGCGCCACCCGGTGCGAGGGAGGCGCCGATCCGCTCGATGGTCGCCGCCCACTGGTCTGCCGCGAGGTAGTAGGCCAGCTCGGAGACGACCACGAGATCGAACGTGCCGCCGGGCCACTCGCCCGGGACGCGCATCCGCTCGATGCGCACGGCCGGGAGGTCGGACGTGCGACGGGAGGCGAGCTCCACGGCGGAGGCGGACGCATCCAGCCCCAGCACGGAGTCGCACCGCTCGGCGAGCCCGGCGGAGAGCTCGCCGTTGGAGCAGCCGAGCTCGAGGGCGCGCCCGTACCGCTCCGCGGGGAGCGAGGCCAGTGCGAGGGCGCGCTTGCGGCGCTCGTACCAGCGAGTGCGCACCGACCACGGGTCCTCGCTCGCGCGGTGCAGGCGCTCGAAGTGCTCGGCGAGCGGGTCCGCCTGCGGTTCGATCAGCACCTCACGCCCGGCGCTCGCGCGCTCGACGAAGCCGGCCGCCAGCACGCCCGACGGGTTCGCGGCGGAGTGCAGCTGCGTCGGGAACGACGCGAGCGCCGACCGCTTGCGCTCGCGTGCCTCCGGCGTCAGCTCCATCTCGGCCGCGCGCGACCAGGGGACGTCGTCCGGGGTCCCCCACTGCCACAGCCAGATCGGGTAGTAGCGGAGGGTGTGCCCGGCCGTCGTGCACACCTCGGCCGCCTCACGACCGAGCGTGCGGTGGTCGCCGTGCCGGTCGCCCGGCCAGGGTGCGAGCACGAGCCTGCGGGTGCCGTCGTCCGGCAGGGCGGCGCGGAGGGCGTCCCTGAGCGCGTCGGCTTCGTGCTTGAGCCGCCCGTCGGTCAGCCCGAGGAGCGTCGGCTCGGCCGCGACGCCGAGCCGGGAGAGCGCGGCGACCAGCTCGTCGGCCCGCTCCGGTTCGTCGACGGTCGCAACGATGACGGAGACCGGGACGCCGGCGGCCACGCAGGACGCGATCGTCCCTCCTGCACCCAGCGTCTCGTCGTCGGGATGCGCGGCGAGAACCGTGACCGCGTCGAATCCGCGCAGCCAGTCGGCGGCCAGGCGCGGCACCTCCCGCCAGCGCCCCTCCTGCTCCCATGCGCCGGGGGACGTGACCGCCACCAGCGGATCGAAGCTCACCACGCGAGTCCACCCTCGGGCAGGTGGCGGGCGAGCGAGGCGTCATCCCGGCCCCGGTGGTACTGGGCGACGTAGAGCTCGAGGTCGGCGCAGCGCCGGGCGAGGCTCTCGTCGAAGGCGAGCGCGGCCGGTCCGAGCACGTCGCGGGCGGCGGCGAGGGCGAGCACCACGGCGTCCGCCACGGTGCCGCGCACGCTGTGCGAGAGGAGGGCGGCGTCGCCGACCGTTCCGCCGTCGATGCGCGCGGCGGCGTCGTGGAGCGCGAGGCGGCCGGCGTCGAGCGCGCGGTGGAGCTCGCCGGCGCGAGCCGCACCGAGCTCGTCGTCGGAACGACGGCGCACCCGCGCCGCCAGGGCGTCCGCGATCGGGAGGCAGCCGCCCCACCAGCACGCGGCCACCCCGATCGCGCCCCAGCGGAAGCCGGGGCGGTCCAGGTACCACCCGTCGCCGCCGACGGGCGTGGCGACCACCCCGTCGAACCGGACGGGGCCGCTCACGACCTCGGTCAGCCCGCGGGCGACCCAGCGCGCGTGCTCGGCCGTCACCTCGTGCGCGGTGAGGTCGACCGCGAACATCCGCCGTTCGCCGGTGAGCGTGGTCGCGGTGACGAGCGCGCTGGTCAGCTCACCGGCCAGCGAGCACCACGCTTTGCGGCCGCGCAGCAGCCAGCCGTCACCCGACGGGATCGCCTGCAGCACCGCATCCGGAGCCTCGGCCGCGAACACGCCCCAGGTGGTCCCGCGCTCGGGCAGCGGCTCCCCGGCCTCGGCGAGGATGGCCACCGCGTCCAGGTGCGGCTCGAGCACCCGGGCGGCGGTGAGGTCGGTCTCGCCGACGCGGGCCAGCCGCCGGAGGCGCTCGTCCGTCTCACCCGCGCCCGGCAGCGGGAGCAACGACCCCGGCTCGACGGCACGGAGCACGGCGAGCAGCGGGGCCGCGCTGCCACCCCACGACGAGGCCGCCGACAGGAATCGCGCGAACGAGGAGCCGTCCGCCGTGCTCGTGGGCGCGTGCTGCGCCGTCGCCTCAGGGATGGAGTACGACCTTGACACAGCCGTCCTTCTTGTCGCGGAACAGGTCGTACATCGCCGGCGCCTCGTCGATCGACGCGTGATGGGTGACGAGGTCCTCCGTCCCGAGCGGATCCGACGGGTTCTCGACGAGCGGCAGCAGCGTGTCGCGCCAGGAGTGGACGTTGCACTGCCCCATCCGCAGCGAGAGCTGCTTGTCGAACATCTTCATGAGCGGCATCGGGTCGGCGACGCCGGAGTAGACGCCGCTCAGCGAGACCGTGCCGCCGCGACGCACCGAGTCGATCGCGAGCATCATCGCGGCGAGCCGGTCGGCGCCGACGGTCGTCATCAGCTTCTTGGCGACCGGGTCGGGCAGGAGGCCGACCGCCGACTGGGTGAGAGCCGTCGCGGGATTGCCGTGGGCCTCCATGCCGACGGCGTCCACGACGGCGTCCGGGCCGCGACCGTCGGTGGCCTCGCGCAGCCACGAGGCGGCGTCGTCGGAGAGGTCGAACGTGTCGACGCCGTGCCGTTGCGCCATCGCGCGGCGCTCCGGGACGGGATCGACGGCGACCACCCGGTGGCCGAGGTGCACGCCGATCCGGCTCACGAACTGCCCCACCGGCCCGAGGCCGATGACGCCGAGCACGCCGTGCTCCGGCAGGTTCGCGTACTGCACTCCCTGCCAGGCAGTGGGCAGGATGTCGCTGAGGAAGAGGTAGCGCTCGTCCGGCAGCTCCGTGCCGACCTTGAGCGCGTTGAAGTCCGCGAGCGGCACGCGCAGCCGCTCCGCCTGACCGCCGGGCACGGAGCCGTAGAGCTCGGTGTACCCGTACAGCGTCGCCCCGGTGCCCTGGTCGTAGTTCTGCGTCGTCTCGCACTGGGTGGTGAGGCCCAGCCGGCACATGTGGCAGTGCCCGCAGGCGATGACGAACGGGATCACGACCCGGTCGCCCACAGCGAGCTCGCGCACGTCCGCGCCGACCTCCTCGACGATCCCCATCGGCTCGTGGCCGAGGATGTCGCCGGCGCTCAGGAACGGCCCGAGGACGTCGTACAGGTGGAGGTCGGAGCCGCAGATCGCCGACGACGTGATGCGGACGATCACGTCCGTCGGCTCCTGGATGCGCGGGTCGGGGGCGTCGATCACGGCGAGCTTCTTGTTCCCCTGCCAGGTGAGTGCTCTCATGTCATGAGAAGTACGCCGTCGCACCGGTCTCCGACAGGGGTTCACAATCGGCGGGATCCGTGGATCAATGACTGGCCAGGGGATCCCGCCACCGGCAGGAGAGGACGGACGACGATGACGACGAGACTGAACCGGGCCGCGCTGGACCATGCGCAGGAGCTGATCGGGAAGAGCCGGATCGTGCGCGACGAGCGCGACGACTGGAGCGAGCACGCGCCGAGCGCCAACGACGAGAACGCGTTCATCGACAAGCACGGCTGGGCGGAGTTCGCACTCTGGCATCTGGGCGAGGACCCGGACGCGTCCGAGGAGACGAAGCAGCGCTACACGTTCCCCTACGGCGACTTCGCGCGCCTGCACCGCTGCGCCGTGATCTCCCTCGAGAGCCGGGCCGCCCAGAACGACCACGACGAGATCGCGCGCGCCGCGAAGAAGCTGCTGGAGGAGCTCGACGGCGACTGAGCCAAGGTACCCCTCTCGTCGCGGGAGGAAACCCCCTGGGGAGGGCCGGGGCACGGTGGTTCGGTGGGGTCATGCCTCAGAACCAGTACTCCTTCGACAACCCCGTCGACCGCTACCCGCACATCGAGCCGCCCGAGAAGCAGGTCTCCGAGCCCGGGCGCGACAGCGAGCTCGACCCGCCCGCCGACCACGGCGAGACCAGCTACGTCGGCAGCGGCCGGCTCACCGGGCGCAAGGCGCTCGTGACCGGCGGCGACTCCGGGATCGGTGCCGCCGCGGCGATCGCGTTCGCCCGCGAGGGCGCCGACGTCGCCATCGTCTACCTGCCCGAAGAGGAGGTGGACGCCCAGGCCATCGCCGAGCAGATCCGCGCGGCCGACCGGGAGGCCCTGCTGATCCCGGGCGACCTCGCCGACCGCACCTTCTGCGGCGACGTCGTCTCCCGCGTCGTCGACGCGTTCGGCGGCCTCGACATCCTGGTGAACAACGCCGGCAAGCAGGTCTTCTGCACCGACCTCGCCGAGCTGCCGGACGAGCAGTTCGACCTCACGATGAAGACGAACGTCTACGCGATGTTCTGGCTCACGAAGGAGGCCCTCCCGCACCTGAAGCCGGGCGCGACGATCATCAACACGACGTCGGTGCAGGCGTACATGCCGGGCGAGCAGCTCGTCGACTACGCGACGACGAAGGCCGCCATCAACGCGTTCACCAAGGCGCTCGCCCAGCAGCTCGCGCCGAAGGGCATCCGCGTGAACGCGGTCGCGCCGGGCCCGATCTGGACGCCGCTGCAGCCGAGCGCAGGCCAGCCGCCGGAGAAGCTGCCGGACTTCGGAGCCCAGACGCCGATCGGCCGCGCCGGTCAGCCCGCCGAGCTCGCCCCCGCATACGTGTTCCTCGCCTCCCCCGAGTCCAGCTACGTGATCGGCGAGACGCTCTCGGTCAACGGGGGCATGCCGACGCCGTAGGCCAGGGCAGCGCCAGGGCTCTCCCAGGCGGATCATCGACGACTCCCAGCCATCCGGGCCCGGGCACTCCGTAGGTTTGTTGACATGTCCCCGATGAAGAAGTCCTCGAAGGTCTGGATCTCCGTCGCCGCCGGCGTGGTCGTGCTCGGCGTGGCCGGCGCGATCGCCGCGCCCTACGTCTACCGCGACCTGATCGCGGCTCCGGCGGAGGCCGTCCCGACGGTCGCCCTCACCACCGACCCGGAGGCGAAGACGACCATCGACACCTCCGACCTCAGCGGGGACTGGCAGGTGGGCGCGTCGTCCTTCGCGGGCTACCGGGTGAAGGAGGTGCTCAACGGGGTGGACGTGACGGTCACGGGGCGCACGGCCGACGTCACCGGGTCGTTCTCCGTCGACAAGCTGACCCTCACGAAGGCGACCGTCACCGTCAAGGTCGCCACGATCGCCACCGACGAGCCCAACCGGGACGACTACTTCCGGTCGACCGCCCTGCAGACCGATCGGTTCCCCGAGGCGACGTTCGTGCTGACCGAGCCGGTCACCGTCGGCACGCCCGAGTCGGGTGCCGCGCAGACGGTGAAGGCCACGGGCACACTCACCCTCCACGGCGTCTCGAAGACGGTGACGGCCGACCTGCAGGTGGGGCTGAACGGCGACGGCGGGCAACTGAGCGGCAGCATCCCGATCACCTTCGCCGACTACGGCGTGACCGCGCCGAGCCTGGGGTTCGTGACGGTCGAGAAGACCGGGTCGGTGGAGTACCTGCTCTACCTCGAGAAGGCGGCGGGCTGACTCAGCGGGGCGCCTCGAGCCCGAGCAACGGGTAGAGGTACGGGATGCCGCCGTCCAGTCCGCCGGTGAGGGCGCCGATCCCGTGCCCTCCCGTCGGGATGTCCACGAACGCGCTGTTGATGCCGGCGGCCCTGGCCAGCTGCGAACCGCGCAGGGCGACGTGGTGGTACGCCGGGTCGTCGGCGCACGCGGTGAAGATCGCCGTCGTCCCGGGGAACGAGGAAGCGCGGAGCCGGTTGAAGGGCTTGGCGCGGTCGTAGGCGGCCCGGTCCCCGCCGAACTCGTCGTGCAGCGTGGCATCGGGATGCTCGGCGCCGGGGAACTCCTCGCCCGAGATGTCCAGGATGTTCGCGAACAGGTCGGGATGCCCGATGCCGAAGGAGAGCGCGCAGAGGCCGCCGTTGGAGTAACCCGCGACGGTCCAGAACCGGTGGTCGCGCGTGACGGCGAGGTTCTTCTCGGCCCACGCCGGAACGTCCTGGGTGATGTACGTCTCCACCGCTCCGAACCGCTTCGTGTCGCGGCACAGAGTGTCGTGGGTCGGGTCGCCGAGCTGGTCGGGCACGACCACGATCGGCGCCAGCCCGTGGTGGGTCGCCGCGAAACGGTCCATCGCCTGGGCGATCGGCTCGGGGTCGGGGTTGCCCGGCTGCCCCATCATCATGACGAGGAGCGGCAGCACCGGCGGGTGCGCGACGCGCGCCGCGGGCGGCAGGTACAGCCCGGCCTCGCGCGCGTGGAACCCGCTCGCGGTCGCCGGGATGCGCACCGTGCCGATCTCGCCGTGCTCCGGCATGTCGCTCGGCGCGCGCCAGTGCTTCCACAGTTCCGTGTCGTAGCCCAGGTCGGCGCTTGTCGGCGGGGTGAGCGCCACCGGCTTCGGGACGCTGATGGCCAGCAGCCCGCCGAGGGTGCGATTGAGGCCGTAGTTGGCGTTGATCCCGAGCGTCGCCGCGGCCAGGAAGACGGGGATGCCCACGATCGCGACCACCGTCCGCCAGCGCGGACGGCGGCCGATGCTCACCGCGCACAGCGCCACGCCGCAGAACGCCGCCGCGAGCCAGGCGTAGTTGCCGGCTCCGAGCGACTCCCCGAACAGGTTGAGCCAGCGGATGCAGACGAGCCACACGACCACGGCCGCGCCGAGTCCGACGACAGCGGCGAGCGCGATCCGCAGCAGCCAGCGGGCCGAGGGGCGGCGCACGAGCAGGGCGATCAGGATGCCCGCGGCGGCCGCGAACAGCACCACCGGCAGCGGACCGCTCAGCACATCGAGCGACAGCACCCCATCGAACACGAGACGACCCCCGTCAGACCGGCCCCGCGAACGCTCGGCCCTCCCACTCGGATCCGCACCGGATCCCGTGCTCATTCAAGCGGATGCACGGCCTCCACCGCTGCGATTCGTCCTTCCGAACCTGCGCGTCTTCTCAGAAGATCCGTGCGAAGGAATCATCAGGACGGGTCCGGTCGGGCGTCCCCAGCGGCGCTGTCGCGCTCCAGAGCCCGGTAGAGCGACGAGACCGAGCCGAACCCCGCCGTCCGGGCGAGCTGCTCCGCGGGCATGCCCGGGTGGCGCTCCCGCAGCTCCTTCGCCGCCCGCGCCCGGGTCGCGCGCAGCTCGCCGGCCACGGTCGCGCCCTCCGCCGCGAACGCCGCCTGGAGGCTCCGCGACGACACCCCGGCCAGTTCGGCCAGCCGCGGCACGCTCAGCCGGGGATCGGCGTGGTTGTCGACGATGAGGCGCATCGTCCGCGAGAACAGGGTGAGCTCGCTCGGGTCGCCCTCGGCGATCAGCCGGGCGAGCGCGCGCCCGACCTCCATCGCCACCGCGCGCAGCGGGCCGATGACCAGCGAGTTGCCCACCGTGCCGGAGCTGAGGGAGGTCGCGAAGGCGAGCAGCGGTGCGAGCACGTTCGCCGGCACCTCCGGCCGGGGCGAGCCGCTCCTCCGCCGCACATCCAGTTCGCTCACCAGGGACGCCGGGGCGCTGATGTAGAGGATCTCGTTGAGGCCGTCCAGCGTCTCGAACGTGAGCGGGGCGTCGCCGGGCGGGATCAGGTGCAGCCCGGGGCGCCGCTCGATGATCGTCGAGGAGGAGGTCACCGCGATCCGCCCGCTCACGCACACGATGACGGCGGCCCGCGTCAGCGACAGCGCGTCACGCGGCCACTCGACGACGGCGCGCGGCAGGTTCGCGTGCGCGAAGGTGATCTCGGGGAAGCGCGTCATCCTGATCCGCAGGCTGTCCGACTCCTCCAGCCGCACGATCTTCAGATTGGCGGAGGTCAGATAGTCCGAGAGCGCCGGGTTGGCCTCCACCGCCGCGATGCCGCGGACGGCGAGCCGCAGACCCTGGACCGGGGGCATGGCGTCCCATTTCGATCGCCGCGACGTCACCGATCTCCTCCGATCCCGAACCTCGTCCCAGTGAACCACCGGGGAGCAGAACGCGCACCGCCTGTCTCAGATCGCGCAGCGTTCCTCTCGGGCGACAGGGTGCTGGCGAGACTCGACCTCACGGTCGTCGCCCACCCGGAGGAGCAGCCCATGTCGCAGTCATCGGTCACGGAATCGCCGGTCACCTGCACCCTTCTCGTGCCCGGCTACGGCCTCGTGACCTGCGTCACCGAGACGGCGCGGAACGTGGCGGGCGACACACTGCACACCACCCTGCGATCCGCGGTGGACGCCGACCGCCACCGCGTGGATCGGCGCACGTGGCTGCGCATCGAGCGCATCCTGGGCACCCGCTGAGGCGCACACGCTTAGCTCAGCGGCCGTCGACACCCGTCACGTCGTGGACCCACGGCGAGATCTCGACGCCGCTCGCCCCGGAATCGCCGTCGAAGCCCTGCAGCTGCACCCGGAACGTGGTGCCGTCGGCCACCCGGGTCTGCAACGAGGAGCCGCCCGAGCACGAGCCCAGCGTCGTGTCCTCGGTGCCGGCGGTCACGACGAGGCAGATCCGGTACGGGGGAACGCCCTTCACCAGGTACACGTCGTATCCCGCCGCCTGCCCCTGATAGCGCGAGCTCGACGCCTGCACACCGTCGAGCTCCGGCACGATCGACGGAAGCTCGTCCGTGCGCGACCTCGCCCCGTCGAACGGCGACGGCATCGACACGCAGCCCGTCGACGCACCCAGCACCACGGCCAGCGCCGTCGCCACGAACGCGATCCTCCGGCATCCCCTCATGCCCCACCCCCGGTGCTCACCCTATCCACGGGTAGCGTGGCTGGATGCCACTCTCCCCCTACATCGCAGAAATCCGGGCGCTCATCGGCACCCGCACGCTGCTCCTGCCCGGCGTCACCGCCGTCGTCCGCGACGAGCGCGGCCGGTACCTGCTGGCGCGGCACACGCAGAGCGGGCGCTGGAGCCTGGTCGGCGGCGGGGTGGAGCCGGGCGAGGAGCCGCGCACGGCGCTCGAACGCGAGATCCGGGAGGAGCTCGGCGTCGCGGCCGTCGCGGGACGGGTGGTGGACGCCTACGGCGGGCCCGCGCTCGAGGTGGTCTACGGCAACGGCGATCGGGTCTCGTACGTGACCGTCGCCTACCTGTGCACCCTCCAGGGCGAACCCCGCGCGGCCGAGCCGGACGAGATCGCCGAGGTGGGATGGTTCACCCGCGCGGAGGTGCGCGCCCTCGACCCCTTCCCGTGGGTCGACCGCGTGCTGGAGGACGCCGACCGCCTCTGACCTCCGCGCCCGCTCCTGTCCGCAGCCGCCGACGTTCACGTCGTTGCGGTTGAAACGGGCGGAATGAGCGCCACGACGTGAACCTCGGCAGCGCGGGACGCGGGGGTGGCGCTGTCGGGGGGCGGTGGGAGACTGGGCGGCGTGCTCCTCGATGCGCTCGTGACCACCTCAGACGCTGTCACCGCCACGCGGTCGCGGCTGGCGAAGGTCGACGCCCTCGCCGGACTGCTGACCAGCCTGGCCCGGGACGAGATCGCCCCGGCGGTCGGGATGCTGGTGGGCCGGCCGCGGCAGGGGCGCGTCGGCGTCGGCTGGCGCGGCCTCGGTGCCGCGATGGGCGAGCCGGCGGCGGAGGCGACACTCACCATCGGCGACCTGGACGCGTTCCTCGACCATCTGCTCACCCTCTCGGGCACCGGGTCCGCCGCCGAGCGCACCGCCGCGTTGCGCGCGCTCACGGCGCGGGCGACGGCGGCCGAGCAGGACTTCATCGGCCGGGTGCTGCTCGGCGAGATGCGCACGGGAGCGCTGGAGGGCGTGCTCCTCGACGCCGTCGCCCGCGCCGCAGACCGTCCCGCCGCGAGCGTGCGCCGGGCCGCGATGCTGTCGGGCGATCTTGGCGAGACCGCGGTCCTGGCGCTGACGGGCACCGCGGACGAGCTCGACGCCGTCGGACTCGTCGTCGGCCGGCCGGTCATGCCGATGCTGGCGGCGACGGCGGCGAGCGCGAGCGCCGCACTCGAGGCGACCGGGGAGGCGTCGGTCGAGTTCAAGCTGGACGGGGCGCGCATCCAAGTGCACCGCAACGGGGACGAGGTGCGCGTCTTCACCCGCACCCTCGCCGACATCACGCACCGCGTGCCCGAGGTCGTGGAGGTCGTGCGCACGATGCCCGCGCGCGACCTCATCCTGGACGGCGAGACGCTCGCCCTCGACGAGGACGGCGGGCCGCGCCCGTTCCAGGAGACGATGTCGCGCTTCGGGTCGGAGTCGGTCGGCGAGACCGTGCTGCACCCCTGGTTCTTCGACATCCTGCACGTCGACGGCCGCGACCTGCTCGACGAGCCGCTCTCCGTGCGCCGCGCGGAGCTGGAGCGGGTGGCGGGCGAGCACCGCATCCCGGGCCGCGTCACCGACGACCCCGACGTCGCCGAGCAGGTCGCCCGCGACGCCCTCGCGGCCGGGCAGGAGGGCGTGGTCGTCAAGGCCCTCGGCTCGCCGTACGCGGCGGGGCGGCGCGGGTCGAGCTGGATCAAGGTCAAGCCGGTGCACACCTACGACCTGGTCGTGCTCGCCTGCGAATGGGGGTCGGGGCGCCGGCAGGGGCTGCTCTCCAACCTCCACCTTGGCGCCCGTGACCCCGACGGCGAGTACGGCGAGCCGGGCGGCTTCGTCATGGTCGGCAAGACCTTCAAAGGCCTGACCGACGAGATGCTGCGGATGCAGACGGAGCTGTTCCAGGAGATCGAGGTGCGGCGCACGCCCGGCACGGTGTGGGTCGCGCCCACGACCGTCGTCGAGATCGCGATCGACGGCGTGCAGCGCTCGAGCCGGTACCCGGGCGGCATCGCCCTGCGGTTCGCGCGCGTGAAGCGCTACCGCGACGACAAGCCGGCCGCCGAGGCCGACACGATCACGAACCTCCGCGGGCTCCTGCGCGGCACCCCGGAGTAGGCTCCGGGGCATGACGAACAAGACCCCGCGCGAAGAAGAGATCCAGAAGACCGAAGAGGCCAAGGTGGCCGAGAAGGAGCGCCTGGAGCGCGAGGAGGAGGAGCGACTGCGCTGACCGCCGTTCGACCGTCCGTGACGACGGTCATAGACAGGCGGGGGCGCTGAGCGCTAGCGTCCGAAGCATCCACGGAAAGGATGCTCACGATGTCGACTTCACAGCCTTCGGGGTTCGCCGCCTTCTCGCTCAACGGCAAGGACATGACCAATTCGGTCATCAACAGCGTGCGTGTCGCGCTCGGGATCAGCGGCACGGTGGCGCTCGTCATCGGCGTCATCATCGTGTTCTGGCCGAAGACCGCCGCGGTCGGCCTGACCGTCCTGCTCGCCATCTCCCTGCTCGTCTCCGGGCTGGCGTACCTGAGCATCGGGATCTTCGCCAAGGGCCTCAGCGGGGGCTCGCGGGCGCTCGACATCGTGTTCGGCGTGCTGCTCGTGATCGGCGCGATCATCGCGTTCGCCAACCTCAGCGGCACCACCGCGTTCCTGGCCGTGTTCCTCGGGATCCTCGTCGGGATCGCGTGGATCGTGGAGGGCGCGGTCACCCTGGCTCAGCTCGGCGACTCCCCGTCGCGCGGCTGGGCGATCTTCTTCGGCATCCTGAGCATCATCGCCGGCATCGTGCTGCTCTTCACCCCGCTGTGGGGGATCGTGGTGCTGTTCATCCTCACGGGCATCAGCCTGATCGTGCTCGGGATCATCCAGATCATCCGGGCGATCACCTTCGGCCGCGGGGTCGCCACCCCGGCCTCGCCCGCCGTCTAGCGGGAGCGCCTCAGGCGACCGCTTCGGCGTAGGTGTGGGTGCGGCCGATCGGGCACCAGCAGCCGACCAGGATCTCCTCGTGCGTGAGCGTGCTCTCGTAGACCTCCGCGTGGAAGTCGAGCGGGTTGCCCAGCTCCTCGGTGTCGATCGGCTCCGGCGTCGCGGTCTTCGTCATGACTGGTCCTCTCTGCGGCGGAGGGATGCACCCCTCCACGAGGTGAGACGACGGTCGCCACGATCTATGACGCGAACCGGGCGAATCGACTCCGCGCACCGTGGTGCAGTCGCGACGGGCCGGGTTCCGGGAGGGACCGCGGGGCCGGCCCGTCGACGACGGCGGACGCTCCGCATTCGGGTTGTCGGAGCGGGACCGGGAGGGTGGGGGCGCTGCGCGCCGCGTCCACCGGGAGGAAGCCCCCAGGGGATGCCGACTGCTCCGTGTCGGGTTGAGACGTCATCGCTGTTCGGATTTCGAATCCACATCGCGGCGGCATCCCCGGGCTGATCCCCACGCTATTGCCCCGCATGCCGTGTCCTCAATGTGGAGGACAGAAACCGTCAGGAGTTGACGGTGGACACGGTGGTCTACCGTTCGTTCCGGGTGAACAGATCCTCATGCGACACGGGCGTGTGGAGCATGCGGGCGTCGGACGCGAAGCCGTGACGCTCGTAGACCGGCACCGCGCGCGGGCTCGAGTGCACGGTGACGCGCTCGACCCCGAGCTCCGCCGCACGGCCCAGGACCGCGTCGATGAGCCGGCCCCCGATCCCTGCGCCGCGGAGCGCCGGCACGACGTACGCGCACTGCAGGTCGCCGGACTCCCGGTCGAAGGACCGCGCGCTGGGCACCCGCGGCGTGCGGGCGAGCCAGGTCATCCCGACGACCTCGCCATCGGACACCGCCACGAAGCAGGTGTGCGAGCCCTGGTTGGCGTCAGCCCACTCGGCGAACCGCGCCGCGAACACCTCCCGGGCGTCGTCGGGCTCGCCGCCGAACTCCAGGAGGGAGTCCCAGCGCAGGCCGCCGACGGCCGCCCACTCGTCCGGTCCGGCCGCATGCACATCCACGTCGCTCATCCCGCCACCCTATGACGGACGGTGCGCTAGACGCGGCCGCGGTTGCGGCGACGCACATCGCGCGGGGCGCGGCCGCCCAGGAACGACTTGCCCGGGTCGACGAGGAAGCCCTGGCGCAGCGCCTCCCGGCCCACGAGCATCCGGAAACCCATCTGGTCGCGGTTGCTCAGCGTGGTCTCGGCCTGGACCGTCCGCCCGGCGAGGGCGAGCTCGAGGAGGACGACGATGCGCTCCTCCGTGTGGCCCGACGAGCTCCGCACGACGCGGCGGTCGTGGATGTCGCACTCGACCTCGATGGCGTCCGCGTCGGAGTCCTGCCACGGGTGCACCGTGAAGCGCACCCGGTTGCCGTCGAGCTCCTCGACGTCGAAGGTGTGGAGGGCCGAGCTGCGGGCGCCCGTGTCGATCTTGACCTTGATCCACGGCACGCCGATGCCCGGAAGCTCCACCCACTCGCGCCAGCCGACCGCCACGGTGTTTGAATGGAGGTCGTCAGCCATTCCCCCATCTTGGCAGGAGCACCGGTGAAACTCGCCATCCTCTCGCGCGCCCCGCACGCCTACTCGACGCAACGGCTCCGCGCGGCGGCGCTGCAGCGCGGCCACCGGGTCAAGGTGCTCAACACCCTGCGGTTCGCGATCGACCTGTCGGGAGACGAGCCCGACCTGCAGTACCGCGGCAAGCTCCTGTCGGACTACGACGCCATCCTGCCCCGCATCGGCAACTCGATCACCTACTTCGGCACCGCCGTGGTGCGGCAGTTCGAACAGATGGACGTCTACACCCCGAACACCGCCAACGGGATCACCAACTCCCGCGACAAGCTGCGCGCCAGCCAGATCCTGTCCCGGCACAACATCTCGATGCCGGCGACGACATTCGTCAACAACCGCAACGACGTGCGCCGCGCCATCGAGCAGGTCGGCGGCGCACCGGTCGTCATCAAGCTGCTCGAGGGCACGCAGGGCATCGGCGTGATCCTGGCGCCCGAGGTGAAGATCGCCGAGTCGATCATCGAGACGCTGCACTCCACCAAGCAGAACGTGCTCATCCAGAGCTTCATCAGCGAGAGCCGCGGGCGCGACATCCGCGCCCTCGTGGTCGGCGACCGCGTCGTCGCGGCGATGCGGCGCGTCGCGAACGGGGACGAGTTCCGCTCCAACGTGCACCGCGGCGGCACCGTGGAGAAGGTGGAGCTGACGCCCGAGTACGAGCAGGCGGCCGTCCGGGCGGCGCAGATCATGGGGCTGCGCGTCGCCGGAGTCGACATGCTCGAGGGCAACGACGGACCCCTGGTGATGGAGGTCAACTCCTCCCCCGGCCTCGAAGGCATCGAGCGCGCCACCGGCCTCGACGTCGCCGGCGCGATCATCGACTTCATCGACAACCAGGTCGCCTTCCCCGAGATCGACGTGCGGCAGCGCCTCACCGTCTCGACCGGTTACGGCGTCGCCGAACTGCTCGTGCACACTAACGCGGACCTCGTCGGGAAGACGATCAAGGAGTCCGGACTGTGGGACCGCGACATCACGGTGCTGACCGTGCACCGCGGCAGCTCCGTCATCCCGAACCCGCGCAGCGGCGTGCTGCTGGAACCCGGCGACCGCCTCCTCTGCTTCGGCAAGCTGGAGGAGATGCGCTCCATGATCCCCGACCGCCGCAAGCGCCGCGCGAAGGTGCGCAAGCTGCCCAAGGAGCCGCTGCCGGAGGCCGAAGCCGCCTCCTGAGGGCGCGGCGCCGCTTCGCGCCCCTTTCCCGACATTCGTCACAAATCGCGGGAAAGCGCGCCACTTTCCCGACATTTGGCACGAATCGCGGGAAAGCGCACGCCATTCGCGACATTTGGCACAAATCGCGAATCGGGGTAGCGCGCGCTTCCTCGCGACATTTGTCACAAATCGCGGGAAAGCGCACGCAATTCGCGACATTTGGCACAAATCGTGGCCGGGCGTGGGCGGCTAGCGGCGGGCGTTCTCGACGTCGAGTGCGGAGTAGACCGCGCCGCCGCACTCCGTGCACGAGCCGCCCGCGGTGAGTTTGAGCGTGCCGCCGACGGTGCGGCCGATCACGACGATGCGGCCGCCGCAGCGCGGGCACGGCACCACGAGGGGCATGCTCGCGGGCATGCCGTCGGATGTCGGTGCGGGAGGCATGTGTGCCACTGTCGTCCCCCGGGAGCCCCTCGCGCAAGACGCCATCGGGATTTTCTCCGTTTTCGTTGCCGCGACCGGCCGGTGTCGGGCATGCTCGACACGCGACCACGACGGGGGAGGATGACGATGTCGTTCCAGGCGTATCTCGACAACATCGAGGCGAAGACGGGGCTCACCCCGCGGCAATTCATCGAGTTGGCGCACGAGCGCGGGCTCGACGCCCCGGGCACCAAGGCGGGCGACATCCTCACCTGGCTCAACGACGACTACGACCTCGGCCGCGGTCACGGGATGGCGCTGGTCCACGTGATCACCAAGGGACCGCAGATCGGCTCGAAGCACGTCGGCACCGACGGCACCCACTCCGACGAGTCGGAGACCCTGTGGCTGGACGGCGTCGCCACCAAGCCCAGCTGACCCGGCTGACCCAGTCCCGAGTGCGCGGAAAGTGGGGCCGGGAGCGCCGAGTACGCGGAAGTTGTGCGTAATCGACGGTCAGGCGCTCAGGCGAGCAGGCGGTCAGGCGCTCAGGCGAGCCGTCGGTCAGGCGCTCAGGCGAGCCGCCGGTCAGGCGCTCAGGCGAGTCGCCGGTCAGGCGTTCAGCCGGTCAGGCGAGCAGGCGCTGCCAGTCGGCGGGGACGCGGTCGGCCGGGCCGGGAGTCGGCTGGTCGAGCGGGTGGCTGTGCGGCGCGGCGAGCTCGGGACCTCCCGTGAACTGCTCCGTGTCGTAATCCCAGAACCAGTCCTCGCCCGGTTCGAAGCTCTGGATGACGCGGTGCCCCGACTCCTCCGCGTGCGCGGTCGCGTGCTTGCCGAGCGATTGGTCGCAGCAGCCGATGTGCCCGCACTCCGCGCAACGACGGAGGTGGAACCACCACGACCCGTCGCGCGTGCACTCCGCGCATCCGGGGCCTGAGGGCGGCACGGCGGGGTCGATGCCGCCACGGTGGGTGTCGGTCATGGGGTCCTCCTCCAGCGGGTGGCGGCGCTTCGAGGCGCCCTGCGCTGCCGAAGCTACTCGCGTCGCGCCGCCCGCGGCAGAGTCGGCGTGCCGCACATTTGGTCCAAATGTGGAGTTTGCCGCCGCCTTTCTCCACATTCGGTCCAAATGTGCGCGCTCTGGCCTACGCTCCTGACCGTACGCACCGCATCGGGAAACCCGGGGCGCCCGGGAGACAAAGGGTCGCAATGTCGGAGTCCAGGCACGTCGCGCAGCTGATCGGCGGGGAGGGCGTCTTCGAGAACGAGTTCGGCAGCATCACGCAGGTCACGTCGAGCTCGCTGCCATCCTGACCGGACTCTCGGTCAAGCGGATCACGCTGGCGCCCGGCGCGCTGCGGGAGCCGCAGTGGAACGTCAACGCCAACCAGATCGCCTACGTGGTGAAGGGCACCGTGCTCGTCTCCACCCTCGGCGACGGAGACTCCTTCTCCACCTTCGTCGTGCGGACCGGCCAGATGTACCACGTCGAGTCCGGCGCGGTCTATCACATCGAGAACGTCGGGGACGGGGAGGCGGAGATCATCGCCGCGCTCCGCTCCGACCGCCCGCAGCACTTCTCGCTGCAGGACAGCGTCAGCGCAATGTCGGACGCCGTGCTCGGCAACACCTACGACCTCCCCTCCTCCGCATTCGCCGCCTTCGACCGGCAGCACTCCTCGCAGATCGTCCACCGCGACGGCCCGGCGCGCATCCCCGACACCGCCGGCCTCCCCAACGCCCGCCTGTTCGACATGGAGGGCCAGCACGCGCCACTCTCCTACGAGTGGGGCCAGGCGCGTCTCGCCCGCAAACAGTTCTGGGCGGCGCTCGACGACCTCTCGATGTACGAGCTCGAGATCGGCGGCAACGGGATGCGCGAGCCCCACTGGCATCCCGTCACCGGCGAGCTCGGCTACGTGCAGAGCGGCCACGCCCGCATGACCGTGCTCGACCCCGACGGCTCCCTCGACACCTACGAGCTGCACCCCGGCGAGGCGTACTTCGTGCCCCGCGCCTACCCCCACCACATCGAGGCGCTCGGCGACGAGGGCATCCGCTTCCTCATCTTCTTCGACCAGCCCACCCCGGGCGACGTCGGCTACCGCGCCACAGCCTCCGCTTTCTCGCGCGAAGTGCTCTCGGCGGCCTTCAAGGTGCCCGAGCGGGACCTGCCGGCCTTCCCGTTCACTCCGGTCGACCCGCTGATCGTGGCGCGGGCGAACCCGCGGGATCCGGTGGTGGGGTAGGGGACGACGAGCGCCGGCTCTCGGGCAGGAGCCCCCCTCGGAGAAAACGGGCACGAGCCCTGTGGCTGCGACCGAGCCACCGCCCCAGGTGGTCTCCCTCGCTCGCATTTCGAATGCACTTCGATGCCACAGGGCTCCCCCGTGTTCCCCTCAATCCGGACGTTCGCACGCCGGATTGCTGACAAGCAAAGCGCATCGTCGCGACCGGAACACCGGGATCGGGCCGAATTGCGTGAGCGGAAGGCACGTTTTGCGTAGACGACGCAGTCTAGCTACGAGGTTCACCGGTCGAAACGCGAAGTGCGGTCGTGCTCACCGCGGTTGTGGGCGTCGGCGCGGGGCGGGTCAAGTGGGGTGCTTCCGGACCGGCGTAACTCCGGAAGTCGTGGGCGACGCGCCGCGCGATCCGCCGTTCGAACGGTGAGGCGGACGGCGTGGCGGGGTGGGAACCGGAGTTCCGGGGATTCGGGGAGCGGGGGTGGGTGCGGTGTAGGGAGGGGAGGAGATCGTGGTGCGGGAGGCGGTGGGGTGCGGGGAAGGGAGGAGATCGGGGACGCTTTGCGGGTGGTTATCCTCCGTTGTCGGCGATGGAGACGGGTAGACGGCGGGTGCCGGGTTGGCGGGCGGCAGGGCAGGTGGCCGGTGCCGGCAGCCGGCGGTCGAGCAGGCAGCGAACAGGCGGCGAGTGCGTGAAGGCGGACGGGCAGCGAGCGAGCGAGCGGGCGGGGGATCGGCTGGACGGGCGGGTGACCGGCTGGACGGGCGACCGGCCGGGACGGCGCGAGTAGCCTGGGCGCGTGAGCGCGACCGACGACCACCAGATCCCCACCGCCGAGGAGGCGCGCGCCGAGGTGCGGCGGCGGTTCGACGATCGGGCGCCGACGTATGACGAGAGCGCGATGCATCGGGGACTGGCGGATGCGGTCGCCGGGTTCGTGCTGGAGGCGGGTGCGCCCGGGGACGTGCTCGATGTGGCCACCGGCACCGGGCTCGTGCTGCGGGCCCTGCGCGAGCGCAGCGAGCGCGTCGAGCCCAGCGAGGGTGGCGGGCCAGGCCACCGCAGCGAACCGAGCCAGCACAGTCAGCCCGGCCAGCACAGCCAGCACAGTCAGCCCGGCCAGCACAGCCAGCGCGACCAGCGCGACCAGCGCGACCAGCGCGACCAGCGCGACCAGCGCGACCAGCGCAGCGTCCCCCGCCGGCCCGGCAACCACACCCCCACCGGACGCATGATCGGCGTCGACCTGGCGCCGCGGATGTTGGAGGTGGCGCGCACCCACCTGCCGGAGGCCGAGTTGATCGAGGCGGATGCCGCCTCCCTCCCGCTGCCGGACGATTGCGTGGACCTCGTCACGTGTGTGACGGGGCTGCAGCTGTTCACGGACGTGCCGGGTGCGATCCGCGAGTGGGCGCGCGTGCTGCGGCCGGGAGGGCGGGTGGTGACGGCGACGTTCGTCGCGTTCGATCCCAGCCGGCATCGGGCGGCGCCGCCGGCGGCGATGCTGCACCACGAGCCGTTCCGCAGTCCGGAGGCGCTGGACGAGACGTTCGCGCGGGTGGGTCTGCGCGTCGCGCGCCATGAGCGGTGGACGGACGGGGCGGACGACCTCTTGATCGCCGAGCTGGTCCCGGGCCGAGGCGACCACGAAGGAGCCGCGGCGGAGGGTCGCGCGCCCCTACACTGACCCCATGTCATCCGGCCTGGTCATCCACCCGTCCGCCTCGGTCGCCGCGTCCGCGACGCTGAGCGGGGACGTCACCCTCGGTCCCGGCGCCCGCGTGCTCGCGGGGGCGGTCGTCGACGGGACGCGCGGCCCCGTCACGATCGGCGAGGACTCGCTCGTGATGGAGCACGCGGTGCTGCGCGGGCGGGCGGGCCATCCGGTCGTCATCGGCGACGCCGTGCTGGTCGGGCCGCACACCAACATCACGGGTGCGCGCATCGAGGAGGAGGTCTTCATCGCGACGGGGTCATGCGTCTTCGCGGGCGCGGTGGTCGGGGCGCGCTCGGAGCTGCGCATCCACGCGGTGCTCCACGCGGGATCCACTCTGCCGCCGGACTCGGTCGTCCCGATCGGCTGGATCGCCGCCGGGAGCCCGGCTCAGCTCTTCTCGCCCGACCGCCACGACGAGCTGTGGGAGGTGCAGAGCACCCTCGACTTCCCTGGCCTGATGTACGGGGTGCCGCGCGGCACGTCGATGCGCGAGATCATGCGGCGCCAGAGCGAAGCGTATGGAGCGCGCGCCGACGGATGACGAGCGGCACCACGATCCACAGCACGACGACGACCAGGAACACCGCCGCCGCGGCGACGAGGCCGGCGCCGGGCGTGAGGAGGAAGTCGACGATGAACATCACGATGCCGGTGAAGAGCAGGGATGCCGCCGCGAGGCAGACGATCAGCAGCCGGCTGCCGTAGGCGACGAGCTCCTCCTTCAGCCGGTGGTGGAAGAGGAGGCGGTGCAGGGCGACCGGTGCGAGGGCCAGCAGCGTGATGGCCACAGCGAGCAGGACGAGCACGAGGTAGACGCCGACGTCGAACGCCGGCAGTTCCGTGAAGCGCTGCTGGAAGGGCAGGGTGAGCAGGAAGGCGGCGACGATCTGCGTGCCGGTCTGGAAGACGCGGAACTCCTGCAGCAGCTCGTTCCAGTTGCGGTCGGCGCGCTGGCTCGCGGTCTCGGGCCGGCCGTCGCCGGGATCCGCGTCGGGGGCGTCCGCCGCACGGGGTTCGTCCATGAGACGAGCATCGGTGCGTTGCGGTCGCCGGTCAAGGGCGGAGCCGTGGACGGGCTCCGGCCGCGGGTCGAGCCGACGGCTCAGGCCGACGGCTCAGGCCGACGGCTCAGGCTCGGGCTCGGGCGCGGCGTGGAGGGTGGCGTCCTGGCGGAAGCCGGCCGTCGCCTCCTCGTACGTGGTGTGCTTGCGGGCGGGATGCGACTCGGCGGGCGGCGGGACGTCGGTCTTGCTGAGCGCGTGCAGCACCAGCTGCTCGACGAGGCCGGCCGCCGTCGTGTCCCGGTGGCGAGCGATGCGAACCAGAGCCGCGTACTCCCGCTCGCCGAGGCGGAACGTCAGCGGGATTCCTGCAGGCGCGCGACCGGGGCCGTGCGCGGAGGCCGGCTGGGCCGCCTCGCTACCTTGAGAATCCTTCATATCCCCAGGATCGCACGAAACGCGTGATTTGCACCCGTTTTCGATCCAGAAGTGTATCCGCGGGATGAGAGGTCGCTCATCCGAAGCGGCCGTTGACGTAGTCGAACGTGCGGGGGTCGAGCGGATTCGAGAACATCGCCTCGGTGTCGCCGTGCTCGACGATCGCGCCGGGCTTGCCGCCCGCGGCGAGGAAGAACGCGCAGCTGCTGGAGACCCGCTGGGCCTGCTGCATGTTGTGCGTGACGATGACGATGGTGACCTCGGAGACGAGCTCCAGCATGGTCTCCTCGATGACGCGGGTGGAGGTCGGGTCGAGCGCCGAGCACGGCTCGTCCATCAGCAGCACGCGCGGCTTGACCGCGAGCGAGCGCGCGATGCACAGGCGCTGCTGCTGGCCGCCGGAGAGGCCGCCGCCGGGCGAGCGGAGCCGGTCCTTGACCTCCTTCCAGAGGCCCGCCTTCGTGAGGCAGGACTCGACCAGCTCGTCCTTCTCGTCGCGGCTCGCGCGGGTGCCGGTCAGCTTGAGCCCGGCGACGACGTTGTCGTAGATCGACATGGCGGGGAAGGGGTTGGGCTTCTGGAACACCATCCCGATCGACTTGCGGGCGTCGACGAGGCGCTTGCGCGGGTCGTAGATGTCGTCGCCGTCGAGCAGCACCTCCCCCGCCAGCGAGGCGCTCGGGATGAGCTCGTGCATGCGGTTCAGGATGCGCAGGAAGGTGGACTTGCCGCAGCCGGACGGCCCGATGAGCGCCGTGATCTCGCCGGCCTCCATCGTCAGGGAGACGCGGTCGAGCACCTGGTGGTCGCCGAACCAGGCGGTGATGCCGCGCGCTTCGAGGGCGGCGAGCTCGCCGGGGAGCGGCGCGAGCAGCGGCAGCGGGCTGGTCTGGTCCGGGAAGCCGCCGGGCGCGGGGAGGACGGCCGTGCGGTCGAGGGGGGCGAAGAGCTCGGACATGGGTTCTCTCTCAGAGCAGGTTGGGCAGGAGACGGGAGACCTGATCGGCGGCGATGACGCCCGCCGCGACCAGGATGGGGGCGAAGACGATCCAGGTGCGCTGGGCGCCGAACCGGTCGAGGGCGCGCGTGCCGATGAGCAGCGCGGCGACGAGCGCCTGCAGCGCGAACACGAGCAGCCACGCCGTGCTCGGGTCGCTGGCGAGCTCGCGGTCGGCGAGCGGGAGGGTGTTGGCGGTGGTCTGGCGCAGACCGCGGTCCTTGACCGGGGTGACGAGCTCCGCATCCACGCGCACGACACCGGCCGGCACGTACGGGAGGCCGCGGGCCGTCTCCAGGGTCATCCGGCCCTGGGTGCCGCGCAGCGCCGGCAGGTCGGGGTCGCCGGCGTAGCGGACGCCGATCACCCGGTAGACGCTCTTGCCCTGACCGGTGACGACGTTGATCGTCGCGCCGGGGGCGAGCTCCTGGATGCGCGAGAACGGGCCGCCGTAGGCCGCGGCCCGGCCGAGGATCACGCTCGTGCCCGGCTGACCGGGTAGCACGGTATCGCGCCGGTGGCCCGGGCCGTCCGCGGTCACGCCGGACGACGAGCCCTCGAGCACGTACTCCGACACTCCGATGGAGGGGATGGAGACCTTCGCGACGGGGGCGCCGTCGGCGACGAGCACGTCGTCGGTCGTGCCCTCGCTGACCGGCGCGGTCGCCGCGGCGAGCTGCTCGCGGAAGGTGTCGCCGGCGATCTGCTGGCCGATCAGGTGGTGCAGGTGGCTGATCAGGAGCATGTTGGCGGCGAAGGCGATGAGCAGCACGGCGCCGAGCGCGACCATCCCGCGCACGAGACGCTGGCGGGGAGTCTGCACGACCGGCTCGCGCGGGGGCGCGGGTGGGCGGCGCGGCGGCTTCGGGGGTCGCGGCGGGCGGTTCGAGGGCCGCCGCGACGGCGGTCCGTCCGGCAGCCAGCCGTCGGCCTGGGCGCCGTCAGGCAGCCCACCGTCGGGCGCGGGCGGGACGTACTGCGGCGACGGCGAGCCGCCGGGCGAACCGAGCGGGTGGACGGTCCGGCTCATGCCCGCACCGCCGCGACGGCGACCGGGACCGAGACGGACGCGCGGAGGGTGAGCAGGATGGCGAGCGCGGTGTCGGCGAGCACGGCTCCCACGCTCCCGAGCCACGGGAACGCGAAGACCGTCGCCTCGCGCAGGGCCGGCTTCGTCGCGATGCCGTCGATGGTCGCGGGCGGGGTGAACTTCGCGTGGGCGGTGACGACGGCCCACTGGCCGACACCGGTCAGGGTGCGGCTGTAGGTGATGGTGGAGCCGGGCTTGAGGTTCGTGACCGCGATGTCGCCGGAGTCGTCGAGCGGATTGCCGAAGGGACCGGTCAGCCAGACGCGGACGGTCGACGACCAGGTGGAGGCTGACCCGTTGTGCACCGCGAACGAGACGACGATCTTCCCCTCGCCCGGGTTCAGCGACGGCACGAACTTGGCGTTCAGGCCGCCGACGTTGAACGGACCGTTGTCGACCGCGACGGCCGGCGCGGGCGTGGCGCCGGGGGCGGCGACGTCGCTCGGCGGGGCGTCGGCCGGGGTGGTCGAACCGGGATATCCGGAGCCGCCGGAGCCACCGGAGCCGCTGTCGCCGCCGGTCGAGCCGGTCCCTCCGGTGGAGCTGTCGCCCGAGGACGGGATGTCGATCGAGATCCCGATGCCGCCGTCGTCGGCCGAGGCGGCGCCCGCGCCGGCCAGCAGCATCCCGATGCCGAGCACGACGGCGGTGGCGAGGGTGCGAGCGGTGCGCGTGCTGCGAGCGGCGCGCCTCATCGGCCGGAGTCCTCGCCGTGAGCGGTGGAGGCCGTGACCGGCTCCGCCTCGACGGAGCCGTCCGCGCCCTGCTCCTCGCGCGCCTTCCGGCGGGCCTCCTCCTCGGTGTACGCGATCCACGCCTCGGCGCGCTTGCCGTCGTTGCGGCGGCGCCAGCGGCGGTACAGGAAGAAGCCGGCGACGAGAGCGGCGAGCACGAGGATCCACCACGGCACGGCCGCGATGACGGTGTCACGGGAGACCAGGGCGAGGGGTCCCGGGTTGAGGGCGTCCTTCTCGACGGTCGGCTGCAGCTGCACGTACGGGTTGAGGTAGCCGACCTGGGCGGTGCCGGCCACCACGACGGTGAGGGTGCGGGTGCTGCCCGGGAGCAGCTCCGGCAGCTCCTGACGCACCGCGGTGCCGGCGGGGATGCCGAAGAGCGCCTTCGCGCCGACGAGCATGGTGGCGCCCAGGGCGACGTTGCCGCTGTTGCGCACGGTGAAGGTGACGGCGGTGGAGCCGGCGAACGGGTTCCACTCGGGCTGGTAGTCGGCGGAGACGTTGGCGATCGTCAGGGCGGGCTGCAGGTCTCCGGGCACGCGCACGTAGAGGCGCGTGGCGACACGACGGTCGACCAGGATCTGCCCGTCGCCCTTCTGGCTGGAGACGACGATGCCGCCGGCGTGATCGCCGGGGCCGGCGTCGGCCGGGACGGCGAGCGTGAACGGGACGGTGCGCTGCTCGCCGGGAGCGAGCGCGAAGGCCTCGGTCGGCTGCGAGCCGTCGAACAGCACCCAGGTGCCGACCGCGGTCGGCTTCTTCACGGTGTCGAGGAGGGCGAACTCCCCCTCGTCGGTGTTGAAGGCGTCGGTGGCGAAGAGCGTGACGTTCTGCGGGGTGGTGCCGGTGTTGCGGACGACGTACTCGTCCTCGAGGTGCTGGCCGGGCTGGAGCTGGTAGCTGAGCCGCGTGCGGTCGTCGCCGGGTCCGGCGGAGATGCTGTCGACGTCGTCGGCGAAGGCCGGGCCGACGCCGAGGAGTGCGGCCGCGAGGGCGGCGAGCAGGGCGGCCACGGCGCGGACGGGCCGCAGCGGCAGGGTCTGTGTGGAGGGCACGCTACATTGATCCGAATCCGGGTGGCCGGGGTGTGTCGCCGGCATGAACTGGGTGAAAACAGGACTGTCGAGGTGAAAACGGGGGCGGGAACGGGCAGGAGGGGCCGCCTCTCGACGGCCCCTCCCGATTCCCACGGCTACTTCGAGACGAGCGTCAGCGTCATCGTCGAGGCGTAGGTACCCGCCGGCGTGCCGGACGGGGCGACGAGCTTCAGGTCTGCACTGAGGCTGGTCGCACCGGTTCCGGTGCCGGCAGGGGCGGACGCGAAACCGCTGAACGCGGTCGCGTCTCCGGCGACGTGCTCGGTCCCCGCGACCACGCCTCCCGGGTTCGTGGCGATCGTCGGCTTCACGCCGAGCTGCTTCGCGTCGATGGTCTTCGACGCGTCGGCGCCGTTCACGAAGTTCGCCGTGCTGGCCGTGAGGTTCCAGCCCGGCTTGCTGACGACGCGCTGGTCGTCGACCGTGAAGGCCGGCAGGGTGCCGGTGGAGGTCGAGAGACCGTTCACGAGGCTGGCCGTGCCGAGGGTCGCCTTGGCGCCCGACGGGACGACGAGGCTCAAGGTGCCGTCCTGCGCGGCGACGGTGGTCGCCTCGAGGGCGATGTCGCCCGTCTGAGCAGGGTTGCCCGGGTTGGTGGGCGTCTCGGTCTGCGCGTCGAACGTGTACGCGCCGGTGCCCGCGGTGATGTGCGCCGTGAAGTACCAGACGCCGCTCGCCGCCAGGTTCACGCCGTTGTCCTTGAGGCAGGCGAAACCGATCGAGTAGTTGCCGCCGCCGGTCTTGATCTGGGAGATCGCACCGAGCTGGCCCTGCGGGCGGGTGTTCGGGCCGACGACCGTCTTGCCTGCCGAGAGCGGCATGATCGGCGAGAACGCCTTGTACGCCGTGGGCTGGCGCTCTCCGCCCGGGTCGGTCCAGAACGTGCGGTAGCCGGTGGCGTCGGCCGAGCACTGGAACGCTGCGTAGGGGTCGGAGGTGACCGGCGTGAGCGAGATGTCGTCCAGCCACTGGATCGTGGATCCGTTGGCGGAGAAGTCTCCCGCGTCGTTGTTGAACAGGTACGCCGGGCCGTCGGAGCCGTTCGCCTGCGTGGCGGCGAGGGCCGGGGCGGCTGCCACCGCGACCAGCGCCGCGGTGGCGGCCATCGTCGTGGCGACGATGGCGATCTTGGAGGTCTTCATGATCGTCCTTTTCTCAGTTCGGGTCTGGACTAGGAGAGGTTCGCGCGCTGCGGCGTGGTGCTCGACGGGGCGAGGAAGCCGAACTTCGACTTCACCGCGCCGGACGTTCCGGCGAGGGTGCCGAAGTTCGTCAGGCTCTTGGCCTTCGTGGGGTCGACGAGCGCGGCGAGGGAGGCGTCGTAGTTCGCGTTCGACGCGTCGATGCGCGCGTACTCGACGACGACGAAGGTGTCACGGCCCCAGGTGGAGTTGTTGTAGTAGGCCGCGTTCGGGACGAGCGCGTTGCCGGTTCCGGTGAAGGGGGCGGTGGCGCCGAGGGCGCTGCCGATCGTCGCGGAGCCGGTGCGGTTCTGCGCCGCGCCGTTCTTCTGCGCGACCCAGCTGGCCACGGAGAAGGGGATGATCTGGCCGGGCTGGGTGAGGACGCTTCCGTCGTTCTCGGCGAAGGTGCTGTCGGTGACGCACGCGCCCGGCGTGGTGACGCCGATCGCCGACAGGAAGAACTTGCGGGTGCCCGACGAGGCCTGCGGGAGGACCGGCTTGACGGCGACGCCGTTGACCGTGGTGAGGGTGCAGTTGTAGACCTGGGTCAGCTGAGCGGTGCTGAGCTGCTCGAGACCGGCCGCGGTGCCCGGAGCGATCGCGAACGAGACCGCGTCACGACCGAACGGGATGTAGGCGAGCGGACCGGAGGTGTTCGCCGCCGCGCCGGGGCCGGAGGACGAACGGGCGATGTCGACCTGGCCGGTGATGGCGGTGGCCGGAGTGGTGTTCCCGGAGACCGAGAAGTTGGCGCCGTCGATGGAGCGGCTGAGAGCCTTCACGCCGTCGCCGGAGCCGGCCGGACGAGCGAAGTAGGGGCCGTTGGGCTTGGTCTGGATGGCGGCCGAGCCGAACGCGTCGTAGGAGGCGATGAATCCGCCCTCGGAGATGGAGCGCACGAGCGGGCCTGTGATCGAGGTGCCGTTGGCCAGCGCGTTGCTGACGTCCTGCAGGGTGTCCGAGCCGGCCAGCACGTAGCTGCTCGACACGGGGTCGGCGTTCGCCGGGGTGGCGAGCACGAGACCGGCGACGGCGGTGCCGACGACAGCGCAGAGAGCCGCAGCCTTCTTGATCTTCACTCTGGTTCCTTTCGGGTTGGGCGCGGACCGGTCGGAACGCGCTCGTCGGGTCGATGCCGACCCGGGCTCTGGTGCCGTCACGGGAACCGCCGGAGGCGGGCGATGACGGGGACGGCGCCGGCCGCGGCGAGACCGCCGAGCAGGCCGCCGGGGAGGACGGCGGCGAGGGCTCCGGTGTCCGGATCCTTCGCGGTCTTGTCGCCGGTGAGGCTTCCGGCCGCGCTGCCGAGGGCCTGGGGTGCGTTCGGGGTCGAGGCGGTGTCGATCGTCGCACCGGTCGAGCCGTCGGCGCCGTAGCCTCCCGTGCCCCCGCTGTCGCCGAACGAGCCGTCGCCCTCGCCGTCGGAGGGCGAGTCCAGCGTCGCGCCCGACTGGATGGCCGCGGCGGCCGCGATGGCCTGCGCCTTCCAGCCGGCCGGGATCGGCGCGTAGCCGAGCGGCAGCTGGCCGGCCTCGACGCCCGGGGTCTGACCGGTCGTGGCGGCGTAGCGGATGAACGCGGCGTAGTCGGCGCGGGTGGCCGCATCCCCGCGGGCCGGGTTGGTCGCGGCGTAGACCGGCATGGTCAGCGGGTATGCGTCGGCGGCGGCCTTCGCGGTCGCCCCGGCCGGGTCGTACTCGACGACCTGGGACTGGCCTGGGACCGGGGTCATGGCGGTGGCGGCCGCGGTCAGGCTCTGGGTCGACGGGGTGACGTAGCGGCCCGCCGGGTTGCGGAGCGCGGCGGTGACGACCTGGTACTTGGCGGCCGAGCTCGTGTCGGTGAGGGCGAGGACCTTCTGGTAGCCGGGGAGGCTGCGCGGCGTCTTGGCGTACTTCGCCGGGGAGGAGGTCGGATCCCACTGGCCCAGCACCTGTCCGTCGCCGCGCAGGGTGAGGTAGGCGGACTGGTCGAGATCGTTCGTGTAGGGGCGCCACGTCACGAGGTTGACCTCCGCCGCGCCGTTGATCACCGGCTGCACGACCGGGTCTGCCTTGGGGAAGTCCTCGCGCGGCAGCTCGAGGGCGGCGCCGGAGGGGTTGATCGCCGCATCGGTCGCCGAGGTCGGGTTGACCTTCATGCCCCAGGGGTCCGCCTGCCCGGCGAGGAAGGCCTTCGCGTCGGCGTCGGCGAGCACGTAGCGCCACAGCTGCATGGCCGCGTCGGAACGACCCTGCGGCACGAGGAGGTCGGCGACCGAGGGCGCGACGATCGCCTGGAACTTCCAGTCCGGGATGTCCGCGTTCACGTCGAGGAAGTCCGGGTCGAGCAGGAGGTTGCGCGCATTCGCACCGAGGTGCCCCTTGTCCGCATACGTGGGGAGCGAGTCGAGGTACGACGCGGTCAGCAGCTTGGCGATCAGCCGCGGGGTGAGCTTGAGCGAGTCGAACGACAGCCCCGCCTTCAGCAGCTGATCCTCGGGAGTGCCGTCGGCGGCGGACGGCGCCCGGTCGACCGCGAAGGCGATCGCCAAGCCACCGACGGCGACGGGGGCGTATCGGAGGTCGTCCTCCGTGCCGCCGAGCGCACGCGAAGTGAGGGCCAGTGAAGCCGAGTCCGCGCCATTCGCCGCCTGGACGGCATCCGACTCCGCACTGTTGCTCATCGTGTAGATGGCGCCGCCCTGCGAGTTGCACAGCACCGGCTGCCAGGAGGCGACGGCTCCCGCGACGAGCTCGCTCCCGCGCAGCTGTCGCTCGGCCGCGCCGATGTTGCACGAGACACCGAGCGGCTTGAAGGTCAGCTTGAACGCGATGTTGTGCTTCCACGCGTCCCAGCGCAGGCCCGACTGGGTGATGTGCGGCTCACCGGAGTCGGCGGTCCCGCGCGGGATGACGACGAGCCAGCAGGTCTGCGGCGTGGTCGTGCTGCCGGTCTTCACCGGGGTTCCGCAGCCGAGGCCGTTCGCCTGCAGCGCGGTCTGCACCTCGAAGCGCACCGATCCCGCGCCGTTCGACGCCGAACCGGCCCACGGCACCTCGTTGGACTGGCTCGGGTTGAAGAACTGGTTGACGTTGACGTTGGTGTCGGTCTGCTTGCCGTCGACGATCGAGGCGACCTTCGCGCCGTCGACGCTCGTGAACGGGATGGACGTGTAGCCGGGCGTGAACGGTCCGCGGCGCGGCAGAGAGAACTTCTCGTCCTGCGTCGCGACGGTGTCGTCGGTGACGTAGCCGTCACGCGTGGCGCCGGCGGTGTTGAACGCCCCGTACTGGCAGGTCGTGCGGTCGGGGTGCCCGGGGTTGTCCGGGTCCTCGCCCCAGCACTGCGCGAGCTGCAGGAAGTTCTCGCCGCCGTTGCCGCCGCTCGGCGGGGTGGAGAGCTTGCCGCCCGTCCACGACACGGTGACGCCCTGCGAGATGAGGTCGGTGGTCTGGGAGACGGTGACCGCGAGGTCGGGGAAGGGCGCGTTCTTCGCGTCCTTGTCCTGCTGGGCGGCCGTGGCGGTGACGGCGGTGGAGTCCGCGGCGCGGGCAGATCCCGCTCCGGCTCCGCCCACTCCCGCGAACACGGCGGTGGCCGCGAGGCCGACCAAGGCGCCGAAGAAGAGGGCTCGCGCGATCGTTCCACGAGGCCGCACGCGACCGCTCGATTCCATGTCTCTCCCGGGTTTTCTCCGGCCGAACCTGCCTCGACCGGGCGCAAAGCTATGGGCGGTTCGTGACATCCCGATGAACGATCCGGGAACGGGCTGACGACGGGAGCTTGTCCAGCGGAGACCGCCCCGGGACACGCCGCGGGCATGGGGAAACAGCCCGCCGAGACGTGAGTTGTCGCGGGTGTCCGGGGGTGGACACCCGCAACGACTCACGTCTCGCGGGCTGTGGGTTGGGGGTAGGGGAGGGGGCTACTCTGTGGTGCCCCGGGAGCGGCGGAGGCGGCCGAAGAGGAGGGGCGGGAGCACGATGGCGAGCACGAGCAGGCCGGCGGCGAGCAGCATCACCGTCTGCTGACCGCCCCAGCCGTCGTCCGCCAGCGCGAACGGGGTCGCCCGCGCGGCGTTGGCGCTGGTGAGCTGGGTGTCGTCGGTCGTGCCGGTCGATCCGTCGGTCGCGGCGGCGCCGGCATCCGTCGACCCGGCCGCCGCACCCGCGCCGGCCCCGCCCGCTCCGCCGCCGGCCTCGGCGGAGGTGCCGCCCTTGCCGCCGCCGGTCGTGGCGGTCGGGGTGTTGCGCGCGCCGGCCGTGCCGGTGGTGCACTGGTCCGGCCCCTGCTTGTCGCACGCGGCCGGCTGGGGCGCGGTGGCCGCCAGCTGGTTGCTCGAGGGCGAGTCGCCCGGCTTGAACGTCGGGTTGTTGCACTTGTTGAGGTCGACCCCGCTCACGTCGGCGCCGGGGATGCGCTTGATCTGCGTGAACCCCGCCTGCACGAGGTTCATCGGCAGCGGCGAGTAGCCGAGGGTGGCCGCCTGTTGCTGCCCTTCGCAGAGCATGTAGTTGGAGAACGCCCCGAGTGTCTTGCCCTTCTCGGCCGTGAAGATGCCCGCCACCTGGGTGGGCACGATCATGTACGAGTAGCTCGACAGCGGATACGTGCGCGGGTCGGCGCTGTTGTAGACCCCGTCGAGGATCTGCGTGAGGTAGTCGGGCGAGGAGGCGTTGTCGTTGATCGCGGCCTTCATCAGCGCGACGGCCACGGAGGGCGCGGTCGGCTCGATGTAGTACCCGGCGGAGTTCAGCACCTTCGCGACGGGGAAGCCCGACTTCAGCGCGTAGGAGTACTCGACGTAGGTGATCGCGCCCTCGCCGTAGGACTGGCTGACGTATCCCGCGACGCCGAGCGACCCGCTCTGCGCCTTGAAGTTGCCGTACGACGGGTACTGCGAGGTCAGCCCGCAGGGGTTCGGGCGGCCGACCTTGCTGCAGAACGAGTTCCACAGCGCGGGATGCTGCTTCGACATCCACAGCGTGAACTGCGCGGTGGAGCCGGAGCCGTCGGAGCGCACCACGGGCACGATCGCCTTGTCCGGCATCGCGAGGCCCGGGTTGTCCTTGGCGATCTGCGGGTCCTTCCAGTTGGTGATGACGCCGGTGAAGATCTTCGTGATCGTGTCGCCGCTCAGCCGGAGGTTCGTGACCCGCTTGCCGCCGATCTTGAGGTTGTACATGAACGACGTGCCGCCGGCGACGATCGGCATGTACGCGAAGCCGGAGGTCGGCTTCTCGGGCGCCGAGCCGTCTTCGGGCGCCGACTGGAACGGGATCTCGCTCACCGCGAAGTCGACCGTCTGCGCGATGAAGTCGCGACGCCCGGCGGACGATCCGGTGCCGGAGTAGTTGACCGTCATGCTGTAGTTCGTGGCGACGTTGCGGCGCCACTGGTCGAGCGCGTTCTGCGACCAGGTGGAGCCGGTGCCGGTGATCGGCGCCCAGTTCGCGCCAGCGGCCTGCGACGACTGCGCCGCCTGCGGGGCGAGCGGCGCGGCGATGGCGAGCACGGCGGCGGCCGCGGCCAGCGCGATCCTCAGGATGCGTCGGGGGGATCGGGGCATCACGGCGTGGGGTCCTTCTGGTCGGTGGAGGGGGAGGTCGGGCTGGGCGCGGCGGCGGCGGTCTCGATGCGCATCAGGTCGCGGCGGCTGGCGTCGGCGGTCCGGCGCCTGCTGCCGGCGGACTGCTGACCCGGCGCCTTGCCGCCGAGCACGCGCGCGGCGAAGAAGAGCGCCAGCACGAGCAGGATCAGCACGACGGCGGTGCCGAAGCCGCGGGCGATCATGTTCGGCTCGGGGCTCTTGACGAAGTCGAAGACCTGGAGCGGGAGGGAGATCATCGGGCCGCTGAACGGGTTGACGTTCATCACGGCCGTGACGCCGCTGGTGAGCAGCACGGGCGAGGTCTCGCCGATCCCGCGGGCGGTGCCCAGGATGACGGCGGTCACGAGGCCCGAGCGCGCGGTCGGCAGCACGACGTGCCAGACGGTGCGCCAGCGGGTCGACCCCAGCGCGTACGACGCCTCGCGCAGGTTGCCGGCCACCAGCCGCAGCACGACGTCGGAGGCGCGGATGACGATCGGCAGCATCATGACGGTGATCGCGAGGGAGGCGGCGAAGCCCGAGCGCTGGTGGGTCACGAACGTGATGATCGCCGAGTAGACGAAGAGGCCGGCGACGATGGAGGGCAGCGCGGTCATGGCGTCGGCGATGGTGCGGACGAAGCGGGCGAACCTCCCGCCGATCTCGTTGAGGAAGACCGCGGTCGCGACGCCGAGCGGCACGGTGATCGCGAGCGCGATGGCGATCTGGATGAGCGTGCCCACGATGGCGTGCAGGATGCCGCCCTTCGAGAGCGGATCGAGCGGGCCGGCGAACTCCATCGTCTGACCGAAGAAGTTGAGGTGCGTGACGGCGGAGGCGCCGCGCACGAAGGCGAAGACGAACACGAAGACGAGGGAGGCGAACAGTGCGAGCCCCGAGCTCACGAAGAGCACGGTCATCACGCGGTCGGCGACGGTCTGGCGGTTGGAGCGCAGCGAGACGAGCAGGGCGTAGATGGCGATGAAGGAGAGGAAGGCGACGACGGCCCAGCCGACCTCGCCGGTGAGCGGCGCGAACCAGCCGAAGAGCAGGAGCGCGAGCGCCATCCCGGCGACGAGCGCGCCCCACAGGTTGAACCGGTCCTCGGAGGTGGTCTGGCTGACGTCGCGGCGCGGGCCGATGTCGCCGCGGTCCTCGGGCGGGAGGCTGGTGTGCCCCTCGGCGACGGGTGCGGCGGGCTGTTCGGGACGCTCGGCGGGCGCGGCGACGACCGTGATGTCGTCCACCAGCAGGGTGGGCGCGTTCCAGTTCTCGGTGGTGGTCATGTGGTCCCGGCCGTCAGTTGGTCTGGGCGCCCGAGCGCGAGCGGGCGACGATGGAGGAGGCGGTGAAGTTGACGACGAGCGTCATGAGGAACAGGACCAGGCCGGCGGCCATGAGCGCCGAGAGACCGAACGAGCTCGCCTCGCCGTAGCGGTTGGCGATGAGCGCCGAGACCGAGTTGGAGCCCGTCTTGAGCACCTGCAGGTTGATCGTGAACACCGGCGAGATGATCAGGTAGACGGCGATGGTCTCGCCGAGCGCGCGGCCGAGGCCGAGCATCGTGCCGCCGATGATGCCGCCGCGGCCGAAGGGCAGCACGACCGACCGGATCATCCCCCACCGGGTCGAGCCGAGCGCGTAGGCGCCCTCGCGCTCGCCGGACGGAGCCTGCGAGAACGCCTCCCGCATCACGGAGGTCTGGGTGGGCACGACCATGAGTGCGACGACCAGCCCGGCGATGAACGCGGACGACGTGAACGCGCTCGCCTCGGTGAGCGCGTGGCCGCTGCCGTCGGTGACGGCGAAGACGGGGATCCAGCCGAAGTGCCCCGAGATCCAGCGGGCGACGGGGATGATGTTCTCCTGCAGGAAGAACAGGCCGAACAGGCCGTAGACGACGCTCGGCACGGCGGCCATCAGGTCCACGAGGCTGATCAGCGCGGTCTTGACCCGCGGCGGCACGATCTCCGAGATCAGGAGGGAGGTGCCGAGGGCGAGCGGGACGGAGACGCACATCGCGATGATCGCGATCGTGACGGTGCCGCTCAGCACCGCGGCGATCCCGAACTTCTGCGTCTCGGGCGACCACTGCTGCTCGGTGAGGAACGAGAAGCCGGTGACGCTCAGCGCGTCGCCGGCGCGGACGGCCAGGAAGAAGCCGACCGCGAGCATGATGCCGACGGTCGTCGCGCCGGCGCCGTAGCTGACGGTGCGGAAGACGGAGTCGGAGCGCGACGGGCGCGAGGCCAGCGAGCGGGGTCGCTGGCGCGTGCCCGGCTCGGGCGGGACGGTCAGGGTGTGCTGTGACATTCGGGTTCCTCGGATCGGCGTGCGCCTCGGCACAGCGTGCTCAGAGCGGGTGAACGCCCGGAGACGCGGGGGTGAAGGGGCTGCAACCGTGCACGGATGGGGGTCATGTCGCGGGCGGCCGGGTGGGCTGCGTGGTCGTGGTGGGAGTGGGCGTCGGGGACGGGGTGGGCTGTGCGGGGAGGCGGCTGACGACGACGGTGACCGTCTCGCCGAGCGCGACGACCGTGCCCGCTCCCGGCTCGCTGCCGAGCACGGTGCGGTCGGGGACGGTGGAGTCGACGACCGACCGCTCGACGACGGCGAAACCGGCCGCCGAGAGAGTCGCGCCCGCGGCGAGCATCGTCTGGCCGTGGAGCTCGGGGACGGCGTTGCGGCCCGACGCGACGACGAGGGCGACGGCCGTCCCGGGCGCGACGGGAGCACCCGGGACCGGCTGGGTCTCCAGCACGGTCCCGGCCGTGGCGATGCCGTCGCGGGAGGTGGCGGCCCCGACGGTCAGGCCCGCGGCCGCGAGCCGGGCCGCCGCGTCGGCGCGCGGGAGGCCGGCGAGTTGCGGGACGGTCACGTCCTGCGGGGCGGTCACCGCGGGCGCGACGGTCGGCTCGGGGGTGGGCGTCGCGGGCGCGAGGGACGGGGGCGGGCTCGGGACGGCCACGAGGGTCGGCGGCGCTGTCGGCACGGCGTTGGCGGCGACCAGCCAGATCGTGGCGGCCACCGCGACGGCGCCGGCCGTGACGGCGAGGGCGGTGCGGCCGGCGCGGGAGGAGGGGTGGGCGGCGGGCCCGGCGGCGGGTCGCCCGGCGGGTCGGGAGGCTCGGGCGGACGCGGGGAGGGGGCGCGGCGGGGCAGCGGGCTCCGGGCGGCTCGCCGACGATCGAACCGCGGGAGGAGGGGTGGCGGGCCTGCGCTCGGGGGTGCGGCGCCCGCGCGGGATGACGGCGGTCGCCGCCTCCCGATCGACCAGCTCCCCGCCGGGACCGACGAACACCGAGGGCGCGGCGGGCACGGGGGAGGCGGTGGACGTGAGCGGAGCCGTGCCCGGCAGCAGAGCGGTGCCGGCGTCGAGCGTCGAGCGCGCGACGCGGCCGAGGGTGGGAGGAGCGGCCTCCCCCAGCACCGCGCGCACCGCCGCGGCCATCGCCGCCGCGCTCGTGTAGCGGGACTCCGGCTGCTTCATCAGTCCGCGCACCACGATCTCGTCGGCGGCCTGCGGGATGCGCGAGTCGAGTGCCGACGGCACCGGAGGAGGCGCCGACACGTGCGCCGCCATGGTCTGCGCCGTGGTCGCGCGCGGGAACGGCGGGCGACCGGTCAGCGCGAAGTGCAGGAGGCCGGCCGCCTGGTAGAGATCGCCGCGCTCGTCGACGGGAGCGCCGAGCGCCTGCTCGGGCGAGAGGTAGTTGACGCTCCCGATGACGCCGCCGTCGGATCCGGGCGCGCCGGAGCGCAGCACGTCGCCGCCGACGGCGGACCGTCCGGGCGCGTCCGCGAGGCCGAAGTCGAGCAGCGAGACCGCGCCGTCGCCCGCGACGACCACGTTGCCGGGGGCGACGTCGCGATGCACCAGCCCCGCCGCGTGCACCGCGGCGAGCGCGTCGAGCAGACGGGCGGCGAGCGCGAGGGCCGCCCGGGGATCGAGCGGGCCGTCCTCGTCGACGAGTCGCGCGAGGGTGCGGCCGGGCGCGCGGGAGGTCGCGATCCACGCCCGCGGCTCGCCGCCTCCCTCGTCGACGCCGTGGCCGAGCACCGCGGGGACGCCTGGATGGTCGACGCGGGCGGCCGCTGCCGCTTCGGCGAAGAAGGCGTCCCGCTCGGCCGCCGTGCCGGAGAGACGCGGGTGCAGCACCTTGATCGCGACCGTCTCGCCGGTCGTCGTGTCGTGCGCGCTGTAGACGGAGGCCGTCGCGCCGCTGCCGAGCAGCCCGTCGAGCTCGAACCGGCCGGCGAAGGCGCTCATCGGCCGCTCGCGCCGCGCGCGCTCGTCGCAGCGGCGTTGGCCGCGGCCGCGACGGCGTCGACGTAGGAGTCGAGGTGGTTGTAGGCGAAGATCGCCTCGCGCCAGGCGGCGGGCTGCGAGAGGTCGCCGTACGAGCAGAGGTAGCGTGCGGCGGCGAGGGCGGCGTCGTCGAGCTGCTGCGGGTCGGCGATGCCGTCGCCGGAGCCGTCGGCTCCCCACTGCTCCCAGGTCGACGGGATGAACTGGAACGGCCCGACCGCGCGATCCCACTGCGGGTCGCCGTCGAGCCGACCGCCGTCGGTGTCGTGGATCGCGTCGTAGTCGGTGCCGTCGAGGCGCGGACCGAGGATCGGCGGCTGCACGGTCCCGTCCGGCTGCGGCGCCGAGCCTCCGATCGTGCCGTGGTGCGACTCCACCGCCCCGAGTCCGGCGAGGGTCGACCAGCCGAGGCGGCATCCCGGGTCCGCCACGGCGATCGCGGTCGCGGCACCCGCGTAGGCGAGGACAGCGCGCTCCGGGATGCCCGTGCGCCGCGCCACGTCGGCGGCCCACGCGCGGGAGACGCGGGAGGCGTTGCCGACGGCGGGGCCGGCGCCGGCGGCAGTCGTGCCGGATGCCGTGGACGGATCCGCGCCGGTCGCGCCGGTCCCGGTGGCGTCCGCGGCGCCGGCGGGCCCACCCCCGGGCATCGCGTCCCCGAGGGGAACGGTGTCGGAGGGCGGCACGCTCCATCCCCGGGGCGCGGGCGCCGAGCTGAGCGCGCAGACGCCCACGACGGCCGCGATCGCGACCGCCCCGGCGACGAGCAGCAGTCTGCGCATCACCACACGACGTCGTCCGCGACCGCGCCGGTGCGGCGTGGCGGCTCGAGGCGGCGCACGGTGTCCTCGATCTCCGCGTCGCGCAGGGCGTCGATCGCGGCGAAGGCGGCGGTGGTGCCGGAGGCGGCGGCGCCGTACCAGCGGCCGCAGGTGATGACCGGCTGGCGGCCGTGCGAGAGGTACCAGCCGTGCATCCCGGTGCGCTCGCCGCTCACGGTCGTCAGACGCAGTTCGTCGACGCCGGCGCGCAGCGCGATCACATGGGCACGGGCCGCCGCGTAGGAGGTGTAGGCGCGGGCGCTGCGGCCCAGCTCGCGGTTGTTGGGGGCGAGGATGCGCCACACCCCGCACGCACCGTCCGCCGTGACGGGATGCGCCATCGGGCTGCGGCGCACCACGCTGGTCGCGGCGGGGGTGCCGGGGCGCGAGACCGCGATGGAACCGGTGCGGCGGGCCGCGCCTTCGACGGTCTGGAGGAACCGCGTCCAGGCGAGGAACATCGGATCGGCGCTGGAACGGAACGTGGAGAAAACGATGCGCGGCGTCGCGGACATGGCTGTGCCTTCGGGAGAGGGGACGGGGCCGGCACGCGGGGTCTCGTGCCTCTGGTGGGCGACCGTCACGCATACGGTGCGGGCCGCCCATGAAGGCGCGGCGACGGGAAGGTGAAGGAGAGGTGTCCGGCGCACCCCCAATCTGTGGGGATTCTCACCGGTCCACGCCGTTTCTCCCAGCCCACTCCGGGGCAGGACCCCCCGTTCGGGGACGCCGCCGTGACGGTCCGGTGAACAAGCAGTGACCTCCCCTCCCCCGGCGCACAGGCGGCTCCTAGGATCGCTGCTGCCGGAGCGCCGCCCGACCGGCGCCTCCCCCGCAGCTCCCCCGCGAAGGACTCCCCCGCGATGTCGAAACGCTCACGCCTGACAGCGATCCTGGTGATCGTCGGCGTGCTCGTCGCGGTGGCCGTGACGCTCGCGATCGCCGCGCGACCCGCGGCCGTGGCATCGGCGTCCGGCGCGTACTCCGTCTCCGCCGGGCTCGACGACTGCGGCGCCGGCTGGGGCGACGGCGGCACCGTGCCGGGCGGCGACGAGGATCTCACCGTCACCAACCCGACGGTCGCCGGGATGGAGGTCTACCTCCAGGAGGCCGTCGGCGGCAAGGTCTACCTCGACCTCGAGAACCTGGGCGCCGGCGTGCACGCCAAGGCGCACGTCGCCCTCGGCAGCGGGAGGTACCGGTTCGTCTGCCTGCCCGCCGACGCCGACCCCGTGCGCGGACCCACGGTCACGGTCGGCCGCGCGCCCGCCTCCGCGCAGCTCACCCCGGGGATGGTCCCGGTGACGCGAGGCGACCTCATCCCGGTCGCGCTCGCCTACGGCAGATGGGTGGGCACCCGCCTGCCCGTGCTGCAGCAGCAGGTCGCCGCGCTGTCGGCCGACGCCGAGGAGGGCGACCTAGCGGCCGCGAAGCACGACTGGCTGGCGGCCCACACCACCTATGAGACCCTCGGCGCCGCGTACGACGCGTTCGGCGACGTCGGAGACCAGATCGACGGACTGCCCCGGGACGGCCTGACCGGCTTCCACCTCGTCGAGTCGCAGCTGTGGGGCGGGGCGGCACCCGCGACGGTGGCCGCTTCGACGGCGCAGCTCGCGGCGGAGGTCGGCAGCCTCGCCGGAACGTTCGCCGACGCCGAGATCGACCCGGGAGCGATCGCGCTGCGCGCCCACGAGATCGTGGAGGTCGCCGTCCAGGATGTGCTGACCGGCGCGGCGGACGCCGGGTCCGGCACCGAGCTCGCCACGATCGACGCGAACCTCGAGGGTGCGGCGCAGGCGCTGGCACCGCTGCACGACATCCTCGCCCCGCGCTACGCCGACCTCGACCGCACGACGCAAGCGCTCCAGCGGACGCGCACGCTCGTCGAGTCGTTCCGCGCGGCCGACGGCACCTGGACGCCGCTCGCCGGGCTCGACCGCGCCCACCGCGAGCGCCTGGACGCCGCGCTCGACCAGGACGCGGAGCTGCTCGCCCCCGTCGCCGCCATCTGCGACCCGAGGAGGGACTCGTGACCGAGACGGAGCGCACGACAGAGGAGCGGCGCGAGCCGGGGGCGCGGATCGGCCGGCGCGGGTTCCTCACGGCGGCGGGCGCGGCGCTCCCCGCGGCCGCGGTCGTCGCCGCGGGGGCGGGCGCCGGGATCGGCGCGGCCGCGTCCGCCGCCTCCACCGCACCAGCCGACTCCCCCTCGGCGGCCGACGCGACCCAGCGCGCCTACCCCTTCCACGGCGCCCACCAGCAGGGCGTGCTCACCACCCCGCAGCGCGCGGCGGCCTTCGTCGCCCTCGACGCGACGGCGGCCGACCGCACCGAGCTCGCCGACCTCCTGAAGACCATCACCGAGCGGGCCCGGTTCCTCACCGCCGGCGGCACCCCGCCCGACCCCGGGCTCACCGCGCCGCCGCGCGACTCCGGCGTGCTCGGCCCGACCGTCGAGCCCGGGTCGCTCACGGTCACCCTGTCGGCCGGCGCCTCCCTCTTCGACGACCGCTACGGGCTCGCCGCCGCGAAACCCGCTCGGCTGCGGGCGATGGATGCGTTCCCGGACGACGCGCTGCGCCGGGAGGTGTGCGACGGCGACCTGCTGCTGCAGGTCTGCGCCGACGAGCGCGACACCGTCACGCACGCGGTCCGCGAGATCGCCCGCGCGACCCGCGGCGGGATGCAGGTGCGCTGGCGGCAGGACGGCTTCGTCTCCCCGCCGCGACCGAGCGGGACGCCCCGCAACCTGATGGGCTTCAAGGACGGCACCAGCAACCCCGACGTCACCGACGCCGCGCTGATGTCGAAGCTGGTGTGGGCGCGCGGCGGCACGGGCGGCGAACCCGCGTGGACGACCGGCGGCAGCTACCACGTGGTGCGCGTCATCCGGATGCTCGTCGAGTTCTGGGACCGCGTGAACCTGCACGAGCAGGAGAACATGATCGGCCGCCGCCGCGACACCGGGGCGCCGCTCACCGCCAGCCACGAGTTCGACGACCCGCACTACGAGCTCGACGCGACCGGCGACGTCATCCAGCTCGACGCGCACATCCGGCTCGCCAACCCGCGCACCGCCGACACCGCCGACCAGCGGCTGCTGCGGCGCGCGTACAACTACGACGGCGGGACCGACGCCAACGGCAACCTCGACATGGGCCTGGTCTTCGTCGCCTTCAACCAGGACCTCGACCGGCAGTTCGTCGCCGTGCAGAAGCGCCTCGCCGGCGAGCCGCTGGTCGACTACATCCAGCCCTTCGGCGGCGGGTACTACTTCGCGCTGCCCGGCGTCCACGACTCCTCCGACTGGCTCGGGCGCACGATGCTCGCCTGACCGTCGCGAGGCCGACCGGCGCGCCCGCGCCGGTCCCACCACCAGCAGGAAAGAAGGAAACGTGTCCAGACACCTCCGTCTGCGCCGCTCCACCCTCGCCGGAGCGGGAGCCGCCCTCCTGGGCGTCGTCGCGCTCGTCGGCGCGGGCGTCCTGGCGGGCTCGCCCGCCTCCGCCTCCGCGAACGGCTACGGCGATCACGGGGACCACTCCGCGCAGACCGTCACCCCGATCAAGCACCTCGTCGTGATCTTCGACGAGAACATCTCCTTCGACCACTACTTCGGCACCTATCCGAACGCGGCCAACACCGACGGCACACCGTTCACCGCCGCCCCGCGCACCCCGGCGGCGAACACCCTCGCCAGCAGCGGCACGCTCACCAGCAACCCCAACCTCTACCCGCCGAAGCGGCTCACTCCCGCGCAGGCGGTGACTTGCGACCAGAACCACAGCTACGCCGCCGAGCAGGGAGCCGTCGACGCCGGCACGATGGACATGTTCGTCCAGAAGACCAGCACCGACACCTGCACCGGCGCATACGGCGCGCCCGGCCTGGTCATGGACTACTACGACGGCAACACCGTCACCGGCATGTGGAACTACGCCCAGAACTACGCCATGAGCGACAACAACTGGGACACCGAGTTCGGCCCCTCCACCCCCGGCGCGCTGAACCTCGTCTCGGGCCAGACCCACGGCGGCACCGCCTACGACCCGAAGACCGGCGCCGTGCTGCCGGCCTCGACGGCCGTCCAGTCGCCGAACGCCGCGGGCGTCGGGACCGTGATCGGCGACCCCGACCCGGCGTACGACGACTGCTCCGACAACGACCACACCTCCACCTCCGCCGTGGTCGGGATGTCGGGCAAGAACGTCGGCGACCTGCTCAACGCGCGCGGCGTGACCTGGGGCTGGTTCCAGGGCGGCTTCACGCCGACCACCGCCTGGAACGGCCAGTCCGGCTCCTACGCGGCCTGCGACAAGACCACCGCGAACGTGGCCGGCGCGACCCCGAAGGACTACTCGCCGCACCACTCGCCCTTCCAGTACTACAAGTCGACCTCGAACCCGCACCACCTCGCGCCCTCCAGCGTGAAGGCGATCGGGCACACCGACCAGGCGAACCACCAGTACGACCTGACCTCGTTCGACGCGGCGCTGAAGGCGGACAACCTCCCCGCCGTCTCGTTCCTCAAGGCGCCGGAGGCGCAGGACGGCCACGCCGCCTACTCCGACCCGCTGGACGAGCAGAAGTTCCTCGTCAACGAGATCAACGCCATCCAGAAGTCCGACAGCTGGTCGAGCACCGCGGTCGTCGTCACCTACGACGACTCCGACGGCTGGTACGACCACGTGGCGCCGAAGGTGACCAACGGGTCGAAGGATGCGGCGGTCGACTCGGCCGTGTGCACCAGCGTCTCGCACGCCGCCGGCGGCTACGCCGACCGCTGCGGGCCGAGCCAGCGCCTGCCGTTCCTGCTGATCTCGCCGTGGGCCGCCCAGAACAAGGTCGACCACACCCCGATCGAGCAGACCAGCGTCCTGCGCTTCATCGAGAACAACTGGCTGACCGGGCGGATCGGCGACGCGTCGTTCGACACGCGCGCCGGCTCCATCGGCGGCCTGTTCGACTGGTGGCACCCGCAGCAGCGGGAGGTGCTGCTCGACCCCACCAGCGGCGCCGTGACGAAGGTCGTCTCGACCAGGCCGCACTGGCCGACCCCGCCCCGCGGAGGCTGGTCCACCCAACCCTAGCCGCGCCTCCCGCACCCGTCGGCCCGTCGACGTTCACGACGTGGCGCTCATTCCAGCCCGGATGAGCGCAACGACGTGAACCTCGGCGGGTCTTCGCGTGTCAGCGGTCGCGCAGCAGCTCGTCGAGCGAGAGCGGCGCGCGGCCGGTGACGCGCTCGACGGCGTCGCTCACGCCCGCCAGCTCGCCCGCCGCGATCGCCGTGTAGGTCGAGACCCAGGCGTCGTACTGCCACTGCGGCGCATCCCACTTCTTCCGGGACTCGTACGCCTCCTCCACGGTCTCGTCGTGGAACGACACCGCCCGGCCGAGCCGGCGCGAGAGCGTCTCGGCGACCTCCGCCATCGTCAGCTCCTCGGGGCCGGTCAGGTCGTAGGTGACGTCGCGGTGCCGCTCGGGATGCAGCAGCACCGCCGCCGCGACGCGGGCGACGTCCGCGCGCGCGACCATCGCCGCCCGCCCGCCGTCCGCCGGGCCGCGGATGACGCCGTCCTCCCCCATCATGAACTCGACGAAGTCGAGGTAGAGGTTGTCGCGCAAGAAGGTGTGCGTCATCCCCGTGCTCAGGATGCGCTGCTCGGTCGCGTAGTGATCGCGCGCGAGGGTGAACGTCGCATCGGGCGCCGCACCGAAGAACGACGTGTAGACGATGTGCCGCACCCCGGCCTCCGCCGCGGCGTCGACGAACGCGTAGTGCTCGCGCAGCCGCTCGGCGTTCTCCGCCGCCGAGACCATGAAGAGCGTCTCGACGCCCTCCAGGGCCGCGCGGGCCTGGTCCGCATCCCCGTACGTGCACGGAAGGGTCACCGTGCCGGGCAGGTGCGGCGCCTTCGCGGGCGTGCGCGCGAGCATCCGGAACGGCGCATCGGCGTCGGCGAGCGCCGCCGCGGTCAGCCGCCCGACCGTCCCCGTCACGCCGGTCACCGCGAGCGTGGGCATCCCCGTGTTGTCCTGATCCGTGCTGCGCTGATCCGTCATACGCCCATCCAACCCCTGCACCCGCACCCGCCGCCAGACCGGGGAGCGCGCGTTCGGCGGGGCGAGAGGGGCGGAACCGACCGGAATGGCTGCGGCGGGAGGCGTTCGGCTGCTGCGAGGCTGAGGCTGCCGGCATCCGAACACCGTCGTTCACCCCGGAGGAGACCATGACAGACACGACCATCGCCCGCCCGCCGTTCGACCCCGAACTGGCCGCCGTGCTCACCGCCCTCGCCGAACAGCTGCCCCCGACGCTGACGCCCGAGATGATCCCGCTGCTGCGGCAGTCGACCGTCGTCGCCAGCGCCGTCGACGAGCTCGTCGGCGACCGCTCCATCGTGCATCGCACGCACACCGTCCCCGGCCACGGCGGCGACAGCATCGAGGTGACCGTCTTCGCCCGCGCCGACCACACCGGGTACGGCCCGGGGATCTATCACACGCACGGCGGCGGGATGATCATGGGCGACCGCTACACCGGCCTCCTGCAACCGCTCGAATGGGTCGAGCGCTTCGACGCCGTCTGCGTCTCGGTCGAGTACCGCCTCGCCCCCGAGTTCCCCGACCCCTACCCGGTCGAGGACTGCTACGCCGGCCTCGTCTGGACCGCCGAGCACGCGGCCGAGCTCGGGATCGACGCGGAGCGCATCCTCATCGCCGGCGCCTCGGCGGGCGGTGGCCTCGCCGCCGGGACCGCCCTGCTCGCCCGCGACCGCAAGGGGCCCGCGCTCATCGGCCAGGTGCTCATCTACGGGATGCTGGACGACCGCGACGCGACCGTCTCCACCCAGCAGATCGACGGCGTCGGCGTCTGGGACCGCGGCAGCAACATCACCGGCTGGTCCGCGCTGCTCGGCGATCGGCGTGGCGGCGACGACGTCTCCATCTACGCGGCCCCGGCGCGCGCGACGGACCTCGGCGGCCTCCCGCCCGCCTTCATCGACTGCGGGTCGGCCGAGGTGTTCCGCGACGAGGACGTCGCGTACGCCTCCGCCATCTGGGCGGCGGGAGGCGAGGCCGAGCTGCACGTCTGGCCGGGAGGCTTCCACGGGTTCGACATGATGGCGCCGCACGCGCGGATCAGCCAGCTCATGCTCGAGGCCCGCACCAACTGGGTCGCGCGCCTGATCGAGGGCTGAGGGTGCCTCATCCGCTTCGCCCCACCCGACCTCCGGCGCGACTAGGGTGGGGCGAAACCCTCTGAGCAGGGCGTCGCCGAGCGAGGGAGCATGGGATGCATCAGCTCGTCGGGCGTCTCGCGGCCGTCGACCCGCAGGCGGGCGAGAGCCTCAAGGTGATCGAGTTCTTCGACACGCTGACCACCGGCCAGGCCGGAGTCCCCGCCATCGTTCGCGCGGGCGCCGTGCTCTCGGGGGCCACGGCGGGCGTCGCGCTCGACGGCCGCGTGCTGCGCTTCGATCCCGAGGGGCGGGCGCAGGGCGGCCCCACCGCGCCCGTCGTCGCCGCGCACGAGGTCGGCGACGCCTCGGGCTGGCTCGAGCGCGAGGGCGAGGGCGAGCCGCACGCCAACGACGCGATCATCGTCGAGCGGATGACCCTCGCCGCCACGACCGCCCACGCACGGCGGCAGCCGGCCACGGCCTCCGCGGAACTGCTGCTGGACGAGCATGCCGACCCCGAGGCGCGCGCCCGCGCCGCCGGCGCCCTGCGACTGACCGGCGCGTCTGTCGCTGTGGTCGCGACCCTCCCGACCGATCCGGATCCGGGATGCGGTCCCGCGGTGATCGTGGCGACACGGTACGGAGTGCTGCGCGCATCGCTCACCGTGGATCCGCCGGCCTCGCCCGCACACCCGACGGGCGTGGGGGTCGCCGGCGGTTGGGAGACGCTCCCCCGGTCGTGGCGCAGCGCGGTCGTGGCGCTGCGGCTGAGCGGCTCGCCGCGTCCTCTCTTCCGCGCGCAGGATCTCGGCGTGGTGCTCGACGCCGCCCTCGCCGCCGATGCTGCTGCTCCGGGCGCACCGCCGCATCCCGATGTCGCCGCCCTCCTCGCGCTGCGGGACGACCACGCACGCGACGACCGTCGCGACCTGCTCACGACGATGGACGCGCTGGTCGAGCACGGCAGCGTGCGCGCCGCCGCCGTGGCGCTCGGGATGCACCACTCGACCGTGCAGGCGCGCCTCCCGCGGGCGCTCGACCGTCTCGGGTACGACCCGCGGAGCACCCTCGGCCGCATGCGCTACACCGCGGCGCGCCAGCTGCTCGCGCTGCGCGAGTCCCGCCTCCCGTAGCGGTCGCCGAGGCGGCGAACTCTCCGCCGCCTCGGCGCATTCTCTATGAATTCGTGCCGTCTCGGCGAGCGCTTGGCCGAGGAGGATCCTGGCCGCCGGGCCGATGACATGCCGGCGGCCAGGACGAGGGAGACCCGGGTCAGATGCCGCGGGCGAGGCGGTAGTAGGCGGCGTTCCAGTCGAGCTCGCGCTCGAAGCCGCGCAGGGTGGTGTCGTCGTCGATCACGAGCAGCTCGGTGCGGGCGATGCGGGCGAAGTCGGCGAAGGCCTCCACCCCGACGGCCGTGCTCATCACGGTGTGGTGCGCGGCGCCGGCCTCCAGCCACGCCGTCGCCGAGGTGGTGAAGTCGGGCGCCGGCTTCCACACGGCGCGGCCGACCGGGAGCTTGGGCAGCGGAGCCGACGGCTCCACGACCTCCACCACGTTCGCGACGAGCCGGAAGCGGTCGCGCATGTCGGAGAGCGCCACCACGACGGCGGGGCCGGGCGTCGCCGTGAAGACGAGGCGCACGGGGTCGTCCTTGCCGCCGATGCCGAGCGGGTGCACCTCGAGGGTGGGCTTCGCGGTCGTGAGCGTCGGCGAGACCTCGAGCATGTGGGCGCCCAGGATGCGCTCGTCGCCCGGCGTCAGGTCGTATGTGTAGTCCTCCATGAGGGAGGCGCCGCCCGGCAGGCCCGCGCCCATCACGTTCGCGGCGCGCACGAGGATCGCGGTCTTCCAGTCGCCCTCGGCGCCGAACCCGTAGCCCTCGGCCATGAGCCGCTGCACGGCGAGGCCCGGGAGCTGCTTCAGCGCGCCGAGGTCCTCGAAGCTGGTGGTGAAGGCGCCGAAGCCGCCGCCCTCGAGGAAGGAGCGCAGGCCCAGCTCGATCGCGGCGCCGTCGCGCAGCGACTGGTGACGGTCGCCGCCGCGGCGGAGCTCGGCCGCGACATCGTAGAGCTCCTCGTATTCGGCGACGAGCGCATCCACCTCGGCGGAGGAGGCCGCGGCAACGGCGTCGGCGAGCTCGTTGACACCCCAGGTGTTGACCTGCACGCCGAACGCCAGCTCGGCCTCGGTCTTGTCGCCCTCGGTCACCGCGACGAAGCGCATGTTGTCGCCGAACCGCGCGAGCTTCAGCGAGCGGGTGGCGGCCCAGCCCGCGGCGGCGCGGGTCCAGGTGCCGATGCGGGAGGTGACCGTCGGGTTGCTCACGTGGCCGACGACGGTGGTCCGCGGCACGCCGAGGCGGGTCTGGATGTACCCGAACTCGCGGTCGCCGTGCGCGGCCTGGTTGAGGTTCATGAAGTCGAAGTCGATCTCGCCCCACGGCAGCTCGACGTTCGCCTGGGTGTGGAAGTGGAGGAGCGGCTTCTGCAGGGCGTCGAGCCCGGTGATCCACATCTTCGCGGGGCTGAAGGTGTGCATCCACGCCACCAGGCCGATCACGGTGTCGTCGGCGTTCGCCTCCAGCATCACGCGGCGGATGGCGTCAGAGTCGGTGAGCACCGGCTTCCACACCACGCGCACCGGCACGTCGGCGGACGCGCCGAGCTCGTCGGCGATCTGCCGGGACTGCTCGGCGACCTGCGCGAGCGTCTCGGGCCCGTAGAGGTGCTGGCTGCCGGTGAGGAACCACACCTCGTAGCCGTCGAGGGTGGCGGAATTCGGGGACGGGGTGAGCTTCGGCATCAGGAGATGGCACCTTCCGGGGTCTGTCCGTAGACGTTCTGGTAGCGGTCGAAGAGGCGGTCGATCGCTTCTTGCGGGATGGGCACGAGCGGTCCGCCCTCCCGCGCGAGATGGACGGTGCGGGCGACGTCCTCGGCCATCACGGCGGCCTTCACCGCGTCGCGGGCATCCCGGCCGATGGTGAAGACGCCGTGGTTCTGCATCAGGACGGCGCGGCTGCGGTGGCCGGCGAGCGTCGCGACGATGCCGCGGCCGATGGAGTCGTCACCGATGATCGCGAACGGCCCGACCGGGATCTCGCCGCCGAACTCGTCCGCCATCGCGGTGATGACGCACGGGATGGGCTCGGCGCGCGCCGCCCACGCGGTCGCGTAGGTGGAGTGCGTGTGCACGACGCCGCCGACCTCGGGCAGCTCGCGGTACACGTAGGCGTGCGCAGCGGTGTCGGACGAAGGGGACCGGTCACATCCGAGCGAGCCCGGGACGACCTCCCCGTCCAGCGTGCACAGGATCATGTTCTCGGGAGCCAGATCGTCGTAGTCGACGCCGCTCGGCTTGATGACGAAGAGGTCCTCCCCGGGCACGCGGCCCGAGACGTTGCCGCCCGTCCACACCACGAGGCCGTAGCGCACCAGCTCGGCGTGCAGCGCGGCGACCTGCTCGCGCACGCGCCGGACGGCGGGGGGCTCGGGGTGGGCGTGGGCGGGTGCGGCGGTCGATGCGGCGGGGGGTGCGGCGGTCGATGCGGCGGCGGATGCAGCGGTCGATGCCGCGGCGGATGCGTCGGTCACCGGGTGGCTCCTTCCAAGATGGATGCGGCGGTCGATGCGGCGGCGGGTGCGTCGGTCGATGCCGCGTCGGATGCGTCGCTCACCGGGCGGCTCCTTCCGGGGTGGCTGCGGCGAGGGGGATCGCGTCGACGGCCGCGCGCTCGATGGCGAGGCCGGCACGGTACTGGTCGAGGTAGGCGCCGAAGCCGGCGACATCGCCGGGATGCGGAGCGGTGGTCTCGAAGACGAAGCCGCGGAAGACGCGGCGGCGAAGGTACTCGTCCAGGCTCACGCCGCTCTCCGCCTCCGCGAGGTAGCCGGCCAGCACCGCGATGCCCCACGCGCCGCCCTCGGACGCCGTCTCGGCGACCGACACCGGCGCGTCGAGCGCACCCGCGAGAAACCGCTGCGCGACCCCGGCGGTGCGGAACATCCCCCCGTGGGCGAACATCCGGTCGAGCGCGACGCCCTCGTCGGCGAGCACGCGCATCCCGAGCGCCAGGGTGCCGAACACGCCGTAGAGCTGCGCGCGCATGAAGTTGCCGAGCGTGAACCGGCTGCCCGGCGTCCGCACGACCAGCGGCCGGCCCTCCTCGAGCCCCGCGATCGGCTCGCCGGCCAGGTGGTTGTAGGCCAGGAGGCCGCCGGCGTCGCTCTCGCCGGTCAGTGCCTCCTGGAACAGGGCGTCGTACGCGGCGTCGGCATCGACCGGCACACCCGCGGCCTCGGCGAACCGGCCGAACAGACCCGCCCACGCCGCGAGTTCGCTCGCCCCGTTGTTGCAGTGGACCATCGCGACCGGGTCGCCGGCCGGCGTCGTGACGACGTCGAGCTCGTGGTGCACGCTCGTGAGCGGCCGCTCGAGCACGACCATCGCGAAGATGCTGGTGCCCGCGCTGACGTTGCCCGTGCGGGGCGCGACCGAGCTGGTCGCGACCATCCCGGTGCCGGCGTCGCCCTCCGGCGGGCAGAGCGGGACGCCCGGGCGCAGAGCGCCGGACGGGTCCAGCAGGGCAGCCCCCTCGGCCGTCAGCTCGCCGGCCGCCCGGCCCGCCACGAGCACCTCGGGCAGGAGGCGGCCGAGCGCGAGCCCGGGAGCCAGCGCGGGCGCCTTCTCGGCGAGCAGTGCGTCGTAGCGGGCGACGAGGTCAGCGTCGTAGTCGCGGGTGGCGGGATCGATCGGGAACATCCCGGACGCGTCGCCCACCCCGAGCACGGATCGGCCGGTGAGGCGGCGGTGCACGTAGCCCGCGAGCGTCGTGATCGAGGCGAGGCGCGGGAGGTGCGGCTCGGCGTCGAGGACCGCCTGGTGGAGGTGCGCGATCGACCAGCGCAGCGGGATGTTCACGCCCAGCAGCTCGGTGAGCTCGGCGGCCGCCGGCCCGGTGCTCGTGTTGCGCCAGGTGCGGAACGGCACGAGCAGCTCACCCGCCGCGTCGAACGCGAGATAGCCGTGCATCATCGCCGAGACCCCGATCGCGCCGAACGTCTCGGGTCGCGCGTCGTGCACGCGCTCCGCGTCGGCGACCAGGTCGGCATACGCGGCCTGCACACCCGACCAGACCGCGTCGAGGGAGTAGGTCCACACCCGGTCGACGAGCTCGTTCTCCCACTCGTGCGACCCGACGGCCAGCACGCGCGACGGGTCGGCCGCATCCACCAGGCACGCCTTGATGCGCGTCGAGCCGAACTCGATGCCGAGGGAGGTGCGGCCGGCGCGGATGGTGGCGCGGGTGGGGGTGGGCTGTGCTGGGGTGTCGCCCCCGGCGCGCTCTGAAGTCGTCATCTGTTCCTCACCACGTTGTGACCGGTCACAATTGCGATTCCAGTATGCGGCGGGCGGCGCTCACACGTCAAGCCGCGAGGCGCCCATCCACCTGTCGCAACACGCCGCGCGCGGGCGCGCAGCCCCATCCAGTCGTCGCAACACGCCGCGCGAGCACGCACATTGACGGCGCGTCTCGACCACTCGTTCACCAATGACCGCCTGACTTGCACCCGCCCCATCCAGTCGTCGCAACACGCCGCGCGCGCACGCGCGTTGTCGGCATGTCTCGACCACTCGTTCACCGGCGACCACTTGGCTGGCACCCGCCCCATCCAGCCGTCGCAACACGCCGCGCGAGCACGCGCAATGACGGCGTGTCTCGACCACTCGTTAATCGGCGAAGGCCTGACGGGCACGTGCCCCATCCACTTGTCGCAACACGACCACTCGTTTGCCGAGCCCGTCCAGTCGTCGCAACACGCCGCGCGCGCGGGCGCAGCCGCTACGCCGACGCGCGCTCCACCAGCACCGGCGCGACGGGCGCGCCAAAGGCGACGCCGCCGCCGTCCGCCCCGCCGCCTTCGATCAGCGACACCAGGCGGGCGACGCAGCGGCGGCCGAGCTCGGGGAAGTCCTGCCGGACGGTCGTGAGGGGCGGCGCGAAGAACGCGGCCTCGGGGATGTCGTCGAAGCCGACGACGGCGAGGTCCTCCGGCACGCGGCGTCCGGCGAGGCGGGCGGCGTGCAGCACGCCGAGCGCCATCTGGTCGTTGGAGGAGAAGACGGCGGTCACGCGCTCGTCGGCGCGGCGTTCCGAGAGCAGCTCCGCGCCGATCTCGGCTCCGGAGGCGGCGGTCCAGTCGCCCTCGCGGGTGACGAGTCCCGTGACGTCGGCGTGGTCCGCGACCTCGGCCAGGAACCCGTCGCGCCGGGCCCGCGCCTCGGCCCAGTCGCCCGGACCGCACAGGTGGGCGATGCGCCGGTGCCCGCGCTCGATCAGGTGGCGCGTGGCCAGCCGGGCTCCCTCGACCTGGTCGACGAAGACGCCGTCGTCGCCTGCAGCCCCGGCGCCGTGCAGCGTGACCGAAGGCACGGAGAGGGACACGGCGGCCATCGCATCCTGCACCCGCTGCTGCGGGGCGATCACGACGATGCCCTCGACGGCCTGCGCGAGCAGATGGTCGAGCGCGGCCTCGACGGAGGCGCGGTCCAGGGCGGAGGTGTGCGCGACGGTGACGAAGTAGCCGGCGTCACGCGCGGCGTTCTCCACCGCGTCGATGCTGGAGGCGGGGCCGAAGAGGGAGGAGGTGGAGGCCGCGAGCACGCCGATGGTCGTCGACCGGGCCGTGGTGAGCATCCGCGCGGCGCGGTTGGGCCGGAAATTGAGCTCGGCCATGGCGGCGATCACGCGGTCGCGCGTCTCCGGCCGGATGCTGGGGTGGTCGTTCAGCACGCGCGACACGGTCTGCCGCGAGACCCCCGCCGCGGCAGCGACCTCGCGCACCCCCGGGGCGCGTCCGCTCTCGATCATCCCCTCACCCTAGCGGCGCGCGTCGGGCGGCAGCCGTCCCCGCCGGCCGCACCGCTCAGACGAACGCGGAGAGCGCCTTCTGCAGTTGCAGGGCGCCGATCACGAGCAGCAGAGCGGCGTTGAGCACGTGCGTGTTGCCGGCGACCCAGGTGCGGGTGCGGGCCAGCAGCGGCTCGGCGGCGGTGCCGCGCACGACGACGAGCAGCACGGGCAGGACGATCGACAGCGAGCCGACCAGCCCGAAGACCACCAGCACGACCACCGCCTGCGCGGTCGCGACGCCCGCGAGTCGCGCGTCGAGGGCCGCGATGATCGCGCACGACGCATCCACCGGGTTCACCACGAACAGCCCGAGCCCCAGGAAGAACGTGCGCACGGGCCGGAACGTCTCCACCTGCTGCAGCCAGCCGGGCAGCTGCGGCGCGGCGGCGGCGACGTCCCGAGGCGAGCGCGCCTGCGCCATCTGGACGATCCGCGCCCGCCCTCTGCGATAGACCACGACCGCCGCACCGACGAGCAGCAGGCCGAGCAGGAGGCGCAGGATCGGCACCCACAGCGGCGGCTCCCGCAACGCCCGCACCTGCAAGGCCCCGAACACGAGGAACGCCACGGCCAGCACGAGCGCGATCCCGGCCAGCCAGCCGAGCGCGAATGCGATGCCGCCGACCCGGGCGCGGGGCGAGACGAGCACCGCGATGAGCGCCATCAGGGCGAGCGGGCTGAGCAGGATGCCGAACAGCAGCGGGACGAGGCCCAGGATGAGGTCGCCCACGTCACAGCTCCGGCGGCGGGGTGAGCGGCGACGGCGGCGCGTCGGACGTGACGGCCGCCTCCCGGTCGCCGAGCGCGGCCCAGACGGCGTCGACGACCGCCGCGGTCACGGCCGGCCCGTCGCCAGCGTGGTGCCAGAACTGCGCGCGCACCGTGTAGCGGTGGGGCTCATGCGCGATGCTCAGCACGCGCACCGGCTCGCGGTGGTGCACGCCGTCCACGGCGGCGCAGGCGTCGGCGATGCGGGTGCGGACGTCCTCCCGCCCCGCCGCGTCCACCTTGACGCGCACCTCCACCTCGGAGCGGCGGCCGCCGAGCTCGGACTCGTTGACGAACGGGTTGCCGACCACGTCGGCGTTCGGGATGTGCGCGACGCGGCCGTCCATGGTCCGCACCACCACGGTGCGGCTGGTGACCTCGCGGACGGCACCGCGGTATCCCGCCACGTCCACGATGTCGCCCGCCTTGAACGGCCGGCGCGTCTGCAGCACCAGCCCGGCGGCGAAGTTCTCGCTGATCCCGCGCAGGGCCAGGCCCGCGACGACCGCCACGATGACGGCGAGCGCGAGGACGGGCTGGATGGGTGCGCCGAGGAAGGCGATGCCGACGCCGATCCCGAGCAGGATGACCGTGAGCCGCACGACGCGCGCGATGCGGCGCCCGGTGTCGGCGGTGACGGCCGGGATGCGGGCGCAGAGGCGCAGCGTCGCACGGTGCGCCAGGATGCCGAGCAGGATCCCGGCGGCCACGGACAGCAGGGCGAACAGCACGGACCACTGGTCGAGGCCCGCGAAGAACCCCGCCGCGTCCCCGGCCGCCGCCGTGCGCACCATCCCGACTCCCTCACCGCCTGTGCGGCGACAGTATCGGCCGGCCGGCGGGAGCGTCTAGACGCAGAACGGGCGGGGAGGCCGACCTCCACCGCCCGCGCCGCACGCCGTGCTCAGGCGACGAGCGAGAAGCCCGCCGTCCAGGAGATGCGCTCGGCCGCCGCGAGCGTGATCTGCAGGAAGCCGATCGACTCGAGCTCGCGGGCCCGCTTGAGCGAGCCGGCGTCGACGGCGTTGAGGCCGCCCGCGGTCACGATGCCGGTCAGGGTGGCCTTCGCCGCGTCGTCGTCCCCGGCGATGAGCACGGTGGTGGTCTCGGCGCCGACCTTCCCCGAGGCGAGGGTCGCGGCGAACGTGGTGTTGAAGGCCTTGAGGACCGTCGAGGACGGGAGCTTGCCCGCGATCACGGCGGCGGCCGAGCTGTCGGCGGGGACCGTCAGGCCGTCGAAGGTCGCGAAGTCGAGCGGGTTCGTGATGTCGACGACGATCGTGCCCGCGAGGGCGTCGCCGTAGGTCGCGATGACCGCATCCACCTCGGGATACGGCACGGCGAGGACCACCACGTCGCCGGCGACCGCGCCGCCGTCGCGGCCGAGGTACTCGACCGTGCTGCCACCGGCCGCTGCGACGCCGCCGATCGCCTTCGCCATGCTGCCGTTGCCGATGATGCTGACCGTGCTCATGAGATTCCTTCCCGGCTCTTCGCCGTATTTAGTTGATGCTTCAACTAATGTACGTCCGGATGGTTGAAGCGTCAAGCGATTGCTAGAATGGACGCATGACGACGAGCGACGACCTGGCCGGGCGCGAGCGCGATGCCTGGCTGGGGCTCGTCGCGCTGACGCAGCTCCTGCCTCCCGTGATCGACGGCCAGCTGTCGCGCGACTCCGCGGCGACGCACTACGAGTTCTTCGTGCTCTCGCGGCTGGCGGAGTCCCCGAACCGGCGCCTGCGGCTCGGCGCGCTCGCGACCGCCACCAACGCATCCGTCTCCCGCCTCAGCCACGTGATCACCCGGCTGGAGGCCCGCGGGCTCGTGCAGCGGATGCCCTGCGAGGAGGACGGCCGCGCCACCAACGCCGTGCTCACCGACGCGGGAGCCGAGTTCGTCGCGACCGCCGCCCCCGGGCACCTCGACACCGTGCGCTCGCGTGTGCTCGCGGCACTGACTCCCGAGCAGGTCGAGCAGCTCGCCGAGATCTCGTCGTCCATCGTCGGCGCCATCGACCCCGCGCGTCGCCCCAGCGACGCCTGCGAATCCATCGTCGCCGCGACCTCCACCCCCGACCGCAGCCGTCCGTAGCCCGCGAGCACAGCAAAATGGCTCGTTTCGGGCCGCATTCCGAGCACTTTTGCTGTGCTCGCGGGCTGCGGGCTGCGGGCTGCGGGCGGGTCAGTCGATGAGGTGGCGGGCGGCGAGGAGGCGGAGGACTTCGCGGCCCGCGGGCGGGCAGCGGTCGGCGTCGGCGGTCGTGACCCAGTGCAGGGCGCCGACCTCGGCCGACGGCGCGGGCGCCGCGTCGGTGTGCGCGCGGAAGACGCGCATGTGCACCATCCGCCCTTCCGCCTGGCCGTGCGCGAGCGTGCGCACCTCGAAGAGCTCCTCCAGCGCGTCCGGATCGAGCGTCAGCGAGACCTCCTCGTGCGCCTCCCGCGCAGCGGCCTGAGCGGCCGTCTCGCCCGGGTCGATCTTGCCGCCGGGCATGTAGTGCACCTCGCGCCCGCGGGCCGTCACCATGAGCACGGTGCGGTCGCGCACGAGCGCGATGGCGGCGACCTGGAGCGGAGGGAGGGTCATGCCTCCACGCTAGGCGATGGATGCGAGCGATGGATGCGAGCGATGGATGCGGGCGATGGATGCGGGCGACCCCACCCGCGGCCGTCCCGGTGCCATGCTGGACGGATGATCAGCGACGACACCGCCCGCGCCTTCGTCGACCAGTGGCTGGCCGACTGGAACGCCCACGACCTCGATGCCCTGCTCGCCCACTACGCGGACGACGTCGTCTTCACCTCTCCGCTCGCCGCGCGGCTCCTCCCGGGCAGCGGCGGCGTCGCCCACGGCAAGGCTGCGCTGCGCGAATACTGGACGGCCGGGCTGGCGGCCCTGCCCGACCTCCGGTTCGAGGTGCTCGACCACTACCTCGGGGTCGACACGATCGTGATCCGCTACCGCAACCAGGCCGGCGGCGTGGTCAGCGAGGTGCTGGAGTTCGACGGCGAGCTGATCGTGCGGGGGCACGGGACGTACCTGGCGGGCTGAACCGCCGCACCGCCGAACCGCCGAACCGCCGAACCGCCGAGCCGCCGGCGGCTATCCCTCCACCACCTGCTTGAGCTGCCGCAGCCCCTTCTCGAAGTCCGCCCCGACCAGCTTCTCGACGTTGAACAGCCGCGTCATGAGCGTCCGCGGGCTCTCCATCCGCCAGATCACGCGGGTGCCGTCCCCCTCCGGCGTCAGCACGAAACGGATGGCGTTGGTCGACCGGAAGGGCTTGGTGAAGTCGAGCGCGATGCCGACGCCGTCCGGGTCGACGGCCGTGACCTCCATGCGCCCGGCTCCGGCCTTGCGGTTGCCCGACCAGGCGTAGGTCGACCCGACCGTTCCCGGCTCGCCGGTGTACTCGCGGTGGAGGTCGGGGTCGAGCCCCTCCCACGGCGACCAGTCGATCCAGCCCGGGAGGTCCGCGAGGCGGCGCTGCAGTTGTTCGGGGGTCGCGGCGATGCGCTCGGTGCGCTCCACGACGGTCGTTGCGGCCATGCGGTCAGGCTAGCGCCTCTGGCCCCGGAGGTGGCGGCTGCGTAACGTGGGCATCCGGAGGTGCCGACCATGCCCCAGCCCACACCCCCGTCCGCCGCCGGACGGACCATGCTGCTCGACTCCGCGTCTCTGTACTTCCGCGCGTTCTACGGGGTGCCCGACACGGTGCGGTCGCCCGAGGGCGAGCCGGTGAACGCGGTGCGCGGGTTCCTCGACATCATCGCGCGGCTCGTCGGCGAGTTCGGGCCGGAGTCGCTGGTCGCGTGCTGGGACGACGACTGGCGCCCGCGGTGGCGTGTCGACCTCATCCCGAGCTACAAGGCCCACCGCGTCGCGCGTGAGGTGCCGGGCGGGGTGGACGTGGAGGAGACACCCGAGGCCCTCGTGCAGCAGGTGCCCGTGATCCGGGAGGTGCTGGACGCGCTCGGCCTCGCCATCGTCGGCGCCGCGCAGCACGAGGCGGACGACGTGATCGGCACCCTCGCCTCCCGCGGCGACGGGCCGGTGGATGTCGTGACCGGCGACCGCGACCTGTTCCAGCTGGTGGACGACGCGCACGATGTCCGCGTGATCTACACGGCGCGCGGGATGAGCAACCTCGAGGTGCTGACCGACGAGGTCGTGTCGGGCAAATACGGGGTGCGGCCCGATCAGTACGCCGACTTCGCGGCCATGCGCGGCGACACGTCGGACGGCCTCCCGGGCGTCGCGGGCGTCGGCGAGAAGACCGCCGCGGCGCTGCTGGCCGAGTACGGCTCGCTCGACGGCATCCGCGCGGCCGCGGCCGACGACTCCAGCCCGATGAAGCCGGCGGTCCGCGCCCGCTTCGCGGCGGCGACGGACTACCTGGACGTCGCGCCGCGCGTCGTCGAGGTCGTGCGCGACCTCGACCTCCCCGACGTGGATGCGCGGCTGCGCCGGCCGACCGCGGAACAGCGCGAGACGCTCGACGCGCTCGCCGCCCGCTGGGGCCTCGGGGGCTCGCTCGACCGGCTCCTCGCGGCCCTCCCCGACTGACCCACCGCCGATTACGCGGAAAGCACGGCTCGAACCGCCGAGTACGCAGACGATTCGCGCACTCGGCCGTCAGCGCGGCTAGACGCGGTCAGGCTCCCAGCGCCAGAGCTCGCGCTGGGCGAGCAGCGCGAGCTCGCGGAGCACGTCGAGGTCGAGCTCGCCGGTCTCGACGTCCCGCGGCGCGCGCCCGAACACGCAGAGCGCGCCGATGCGCGTGCCGTCCGGCGCCTCGACGGGGTAGCCGGCGTAGTAGCGCAGGTGCGCGGGACCGGTCACGACGCTGCTGGTCGCGAACCGCTCGTCGAGCTCGGCGTCGGGCACGACCATGCCGTCCGCCGAGGCGATCGTGTACTGGCAGGCGGACTGCTCGAGCGGGAACTCGCGCGTCGCCGTGCCCACCGCGGCGAGCGCCCACTCCTTCTCGGCGCCCAGGACCGTGAACATGGCGATCTCGGTGCCGAGCGTTCGTTGCGCCGTGCCCACCAGGCCGTCGAGGCGGGCGTCCCGGCCGCGTTCGCCCAGCCGCAGCCGCTCGATGGCCTCCACCCGCTCCTGCGTCGACCGCGGCGAGGGAGGCTCCACGTTCTGCTCGCGCAGCGCCGGCGCCAGCACGTCCGCGATGCGCCGGGCCCAGAAGAGGTAGTCGGCGGGCCCGCGGTGCCGGGTCGACTCGGCGTGCGGCGGCGCGGGCAGGGCGACGAAGAGCGCCCCCTCCTCCCGGCACACCCGTTCGGCCACATCGTTGAGCAGCCCGGCGTGCTCCTGCGCGATGCGGGTGGGGCCCTCGTCGTCCGGCGCGAACGCGCGGATCGGCTGGGCGCCGAGCCACACGACCGTCCCCTCGCCTCCGCGCGCCGCCTGCACCTCCCGGAGCAGGGAGCGGACGCGCCTGCCCCAGCGCTCGGGGTTCGGGAGGCGCAGCGAGTCCGCGAGCGTCGCGCTCAGCACGACCACGTCGTAGCGCTCCGGTCCGGCCGCGGCGACCAGCGACCGGAGCCGGCGCACCCCGGCCGAGGGATGGGCGACCACATCGACGACGGAGCCGCGACCGGTCGACGCGGCGAGCGCACGGGCGAGAGCGCCGGGCAGCGCGAGATCGTAGCTCGCGACGCCCCAGCCGACGACCGGTCCCGACCCCACCAGCAGCACCCGGGCGCTGCGCCGGCCGGCGACGAAACCCTGCGGGAAGTCGGCCGGACGCGCCAAGCCGGTGCGCACACCCACGACCCGCAGCAGCTGCGCCCGGGTCAGGAGGCGACGCCCCAGCGTCACACGTTCGGCATCCACTCGGTCGACGGTATCCCGGCATACGTCCGCGGACTAGCGGCGGCTCGCCGGGTCACCCGGAATGTGTGAGGCGGACCCCGTCAGCGCTGGTTCTGAAGCCAGTCGAGTGTTGGAAGCGGGCCTCCTCGACCCGCATCCCTCCCTCGCCGGTCACGGGAGGATGTGGCCGGCCGCGCGGAACAGCCGGTACCACTCCTCGCGGGTCAGCGGCAGGTCCGAGCCGGCGGCGGCGTCGCGCACGCGCTGGGCGTTCGTGGTGCCGAGGACGACCTGGATGCCGGCGGGGTGCCGGGTGATCCAGGCGGTCGCGATCGCGGTCGGGGTGACGCCGTAGGCCGCGGCGAGCTCGTCGATGACGTCGTTGAGTTCGGCGAAGTGCTCGCGGTCGCCGAGGAAGACGCCGTCGAAGAAGCCTTTCTGGAACGGCGACCAGGCCTGCAGGGTGATGTCGTGCAGCCGGGCGTGGTCGAGGATGCCGTTGTCGCGGTCGATCGACTGCGGGAGGCCGGCCATGTTGGCGGCGACGCCCTGGGCGATGAGCGGTGCGTGCGTGATGCTCAGCTGCACCTGGTTGGCGACGATCGGCTGCGAGACGTACCGGCGCAGGAGGTCGATCTGGCCGGGCGTGTGGTTGGAGACGCCGAAGGCACGCACCTTGCCGGCCGACTGGAGCTCGTCGAACGCGGCGGCGACCTCCTCGGGCTCCACGAGGGTGTCGGGGCGGTGGAGCAGCAGGAGGTCGAGGTAGTCGGTGCGCAGCGCGGCGAGGGACTCGTCGACGGTGGCGAGGATGTGCTCGCGCGAGAAGTCGAAGTAGCCGTCGCGGATGCCGACCTTGGACTGGATGACGACCTGGTCGCGCTCGGCGGCCGGGATCGCGCCCGCGTCGCCGAACCGCCGCTCGCTGCCGTGCCGCTGCTCGCCGTAGATGTCGGCGTGGTCGAACACGGTGACACCGGCGTCGCGGGCGGTGCGCACGAGGGTGCGGATCTCCTCGTCGGACAGGGGTTCGATGCGCATGAGGCCGAGGACGATGTTGGACGCGTCGACGGCGACGCCGGGGAAGCTGAAGGTTCGCATGCCTCCCATCCTCCTCCCGTCAACCCCCTCCTCATGCAAGACGACCCGGTCTACCGTTCGGACAACGGGAGAAGAACGCCCGCGGATCAACAGGAGGAAGCCATGACGATGACACCCGAGATGCAGCTCGCCGTTGAGGACTTCCGCACCGAGACCGACCTGGGTGCCCGCCCGTCGCCCGCCCGCCCCCGGTACATCGTCCACGCGCTGGGCCGGGATTTCCGGGTGAGCGACGAGATGGCGCAGATCTTCGTGCGCCAGGTCGAGCGCGTCGCGGCCGACGACAGCTCCGCCCTCGTGGTGCTGCGGCACGAGGAGGGCGTCGAGCTGCTGATGGTGACCGACGACAACTCGTTCAGCATCCGGACGCTGCCGTAGGCCGTTACCCTCGGAGGGTGACGGATGCGGGCGACGAGGAGGCGGTGGCGGCTCTCGGGGCGGTGATCGCCGAGGTCGTCGCGATGCTGCGGGAGTTCGGGGCCCGCGAGGAGGCGCTCGCCACCTACGAGGACCGGCAGCGCAAGCTCCTGATCATGCGCGAGCCGGTGCTGCGCCCCGCGGGGCGGGTGTGGCGGCTCGGGGTGCTGCTGTTGGATGCCGACGGCGGACTCCACGCGACCGGCACCATCGTCCGCGCCACCGAACCGGGCCGCATGCAGTACGTGTCGGTTTCGGCGGAGACGCGCCGGGCCTACCGTGCGGCGGCCGAGCGCGGGCACTTCCGCGACGGCGAGACGGTCAACTTCGACGCCGAGCCCGTGGCGTTGGAGGTCGACGCACTGCGGGAGGCCGGCGAGACCGGCCGTGGCCCGCTGTTCCTGCGCGAAGGGCGCGTGCTGGTGCGCTGGAGCGCGGCCGTCGCGGACGCGGACGCCCGCGACGCCGTCGGCTACCTGCGGGAGCGGGCCGACCTGCTGGCCAACCCGCCCCAGGGCGCCTGACGGTGAAGGCGCCTGACGCTCAGGGCGCCCGCCGCTCAGAGCGCCTGACGCTCAGTTGGCCGTCGCGGCCCCGCCGCTCTTCTTGCCGGTGATGTCGTCGATTTTGGAGGCCGCCTTGTCGGTCGCCTTGCCGACCGCGTCGCCGACGGTCTCGCCGATGTCGGAGGCGGCGCGGGACGCGAAGTCCTTCACGTCGTCCTTGACCTGCTGCACCGGGGCGGACCCGGTGAAGTCCCGCACGCGCTTGCGCATGTCGTCGTAGGCGCCCCGTCCGGCGCGCGAACCGATGACGAACCCGAGGGCGGCCCCTGCCACGAAGATGAGTAGTTTCATGCCGCGAACGGTACGCGCGCCGGGCGTGGGGCGACAGGGGGCGCGGCGGAGCAGAATGGCGGCGTGACCGATCTCATCCGCGACGACGACGCGAACGCGCGGGTCGTCGTGCTGGTCGAGGGCGCCAGCGACCGCGCGGCGGTGCACGCGGCGGCCGCCGTACTCGGTCGCGATCTCGCGGCGGAGCGCCTGGCGGTCGTCCCGATGGGCGGCGCGATGAGCGTCCGCCGGTTCGTCGAGGCGCTCGGGAGGCGCAGCGCTGCGGACCGCCCGGGCGGCGGCCCCGAGGTGCGCGGCCTCTGCGACGCGGCCGAGCGCCCGTTCTACGAGCGCGCCGGCCTCCCCGAGGCGGCGATCGCCGTCTGCCGCCCCGACCTGGAGGGCGAGCTGATCGACGCGCTCGGCCTCCCGGCGGTGGAGGAGGTCCTGGCGCGGGCCGGCGATCTGAAACTGTTCCGCACCTTCCAGAACCAGCCGGCGCAGCGTGCGCGGCCCCCGGAGGCGCAGCTCCACCGCTTCTTCGGCACGACCTCCGGACGCAAGGAGCAGTACGGCCGGCTGCTGACCGCCGCCCTCGCACCCGACCGCCTCCCGGAGCCGCTGCTGGCCGTGCTCGCGGCGCCCCGGCCCGCGTAGGGTGGAGCGCATGTCTGCGCTCGACGACCGCCTGGCCACCATCTTCGCCGCCCGCGACCGGGCCGACATGGCCCCGACGATCGCGGCCTTCCTGGAGGTGCTGGCCGAGCATCCCGACGACGCGCAGGTACTCTACGAGGTCGGCGGATCGTACGACACCGCGGGCGAGGAGGACACGGCGGCCGGGTATTACGAGCGCGCGCTGGAGCGGGGCCTCACCGGCGAGACGCTGCGAAAATGCCTGCTGCAATACGGCAGCACCCTGCGCAATCTCGGCCGGTACGACGAGTCGCTCGCGGTGCTCGATCGGGCGCGCGCCGAGTTCCCCGATTCGGAGTCGGTGCAGACGTGGCACGCCCTCTCCCTGCACGCCGCCGGACGCAGCGACGCGGCGGTCGCGGAGCTGATGGAGCTGGCCGCCGACCGCATCCGGACGCCCGACCTGCTGCGCTACGAGGCGGCGCTGCGCGGCAACGCGGAGTACCTGCGGACGGTCGACCGCGAGCAGCACCCGGTGGGGTAGCCCGCTATCCCGGCTCCGCCACCGCCAGCCGGAACCGCTCCGGCGCGCGCTCGCCGTGCAGCGCGAGCCGTGCGAGCACGTTGCCGAGCGCCGGGCCGAACTTGAAGCCGTGGCCCGAGAAGCCGGTCGCGACGGTCACGGGGCCGACCCGGTCGAGCACGAAGTCGGAGTCGGGGGTCGTGTCGTACAGGCAGCTGATGGCGCTGGGGCGGGTCGAATCGACGCCGGGCACCCACTCGGCGACGTAGCGCTGCAGCCGCGCCAGCCGCTCGGGATCGATCGTGCGATCGCGGTCGTCGGGGTCGACGACCGGCCCGTACCCGTGGGCGCCCACCTTCACTCCCTCCCCCGGGGTGAGCAGCCCGTAGACGCTCGGGATCTCGGGGTCGAGCGGATGGTGCACGAAGCTCGGCCACAGGCTCTCGTCGTCCGCCGGGCCGGGCAGCAGCGGGAAGTGGGCGGGCTGCTCCTCCGTGACGCGCACGTCCGGCAGCTCGGCGCCGTGGTGCGAGAGCCAGTCGCCCGTGAGCTTGGGAGTCCACGATCCGGCCGCGACGACCAGGCGGGCCGCACGGTGCTCCCCGTCGGCGGTGGTCACCACGACGCCGTCGCCGTCCGCGTCGATGCCGAGCACGCGCACGCCGAAGCGCAGCTCCGCGCCGGCGGCCTCGGCCGAGTCGAGCAGGGCCTCGATCGCGGCGTCGGCGTGCAGCCTCCCGCCGCCCGGGCTGAACAGCACGTCGTCCTCGAACTTCAGGCCCGGCCAGCGCTCGGCGGCCTCGGCCCCGCGCAGGCGCTCCGACGGCAGGTCCTCCGCGGTCATCGCCGCGGCGATCGCGTCGAGCGCCTTCGGGTCGCCGTGGTCGAGCGCGCCGGTCCGGTCGAACACCGTGCGGCCGCACTGCTTCTCGAGGCGCTCCCAGCCGGCAGCGGCGCTGACCGTCAGCTGCACGTAGTCCGCGGTGTCGTAGCCGTAGCGGAAGATGCGGCTCGCGCCGTGCGAGGAGCCGCGGTCGTGCCCGCGCTCGAACGCCTCCAGCAGCAGCACGCGGGAACCGGCCTCGGCGAGCGAACGTGCGGCGGCCGCGCCGACGACGCCGGCCCCGATGACGATGGTGTCGACGGTCATGCTGGCCACGTTAGCCGCCGAGCCTGTGCGGGGGGATGGCGCGTTACGCCGCCTTTCGCCGCGACGGCGGCGCCTACCGCGCGGTCTCCGCCGGAGCACCCTCGCGCGTGATGATGGCGGCGTCGCCGTCCTCGTCCAGCTTCACGCGCAGCGGCTTGCGGAACGCACGGGTCAGGACCAGCAGGGTGATGATGCCGATCGCCAGCCAGACGATCCCGTACTCGAGCGCGTCGAGGTGGAGGTTGGCCCAGAGCACCCCGGTGAGCAGCATCCCGATCGCGGGCAGCACGATGTTGCGCGCGATCTGCGACGCACCGCGCCGCTCCTTGCGGCGGAGGGCGAAGTGGATGATGACCGTCGCGTTCACCACGGTGAAGGCGACGAGCGCGCCGAAGTTGATCATCGACGACACGAACTCGAGCGTGAACGCGGCGGCGAGCAGCGAGACCGCGCCGACGAGGAGCACGGCCGTCGACGGGGTGCGGAAGCGCGGGTGCACGTAGGAGAGGAAGCGGGAGAGCCGGCCGCTGCCGTTGCGCGCCATGACGAAGATCATCCGCGAGACGCTGGCGTGCGAGGCGAGGCTCGACGCGACCGCGGCCGCCACCGCCGCCGAGATGAACAGGATCTGGAAGAGCATGCCGCCGGTCTTGAGCGCGATCTCGGGCAGGGTGTCGTCGGTGAAGTGGAAGCCGGCCATGGTGGGGAACCGCGACTGCGCGAACCAGGCGGCGACGAAGAAGATCGTGCCGCCGATCAGCAGCGCGAGCACGATCGCGCGCGGCACGGTCCGCGCGTCCTTGGCCTCCTCGGTGTACATCGTGATCGCGTCGAACCCGATGAAGGAGAAGCACACGACCGTCGCCCCGCCGATCACGGCGGTCAGGTGCACGCCCGAGTGGAAGAGCGGCGTCAGACTGAAGGCGGTCCCGTTGCCGGACCCGGAGTTCAGGGCGGCCCAGGTGAGCGCGACGAACACACCGATCAGCACGATCTGGAACGCGACGAGGATGCCGTTGAGCTTCGACGTCGACGACATGCTGAACAGGTTCATGGCCGTGATGGCGGCGACGTAGCCGACCACCCAGATCCATCCCGGCACCTGCGGGAAGAACGACTCCAAGTACAGGCGCACGATGAGGGCGTTCACCAGCGGCAGCAGGAGGTAGTCCAGCAGCGACGACCAGCCGACCAGGAAGCCGACGTTGGGGTGGATGGTCTCGGAGGCGTACGTGTACGCCGACCCCGCGGACGGGTAGACCCGCGTCATGCGGCCGTAGCTGAGGGCGGTGAACACCATCGCGACGAGCGCGACCAGATAGGCGGAGGGGACGACGCCGTTCGTCTCGCCCGTCACGATGCCGAACGTGTCGAACACCGTCATCGGCGTCATGTACCCCAGCCCGAGCCCGACGATCGCCCAGAGCCCGAGGGACCGGCGCAGGGAGGTGGGCGGGGTTAATGCGGGCACGCGAGCTCCTTCGCTCAGTCGACGAGACGAGTCATCGTATGCACGGCCACGCACGGACGGCGAATCGGGATTCGACTGATCGCATTGCAGAATCGGCAATCGGCGACCGAAAACGCAGCGAATCGGCGATTTCGCGGCGGATTCCGCCTGTGAGGATTCTCAGCGTCGGGACGGACCGGGCGCGTGCGACCGACCGGCCACCCGCGCCGCGACCGCCACCAGCAGGACGAGCGCCGCGGCGGCGAATGCGGCCACGGCGACCGGGGCGGACGGGAGCGCTCCGCCCAGCCGGGAGACGCCGATCCACGCCAGACCCCACGCCGCGGCGACGGCGGGTGCCAGCCGGCCGCCGTCCCAGAGGGCGAGCGCGCAGCACAGCACCGCGACCACGGCGATCACGATCAGCCCCCAGGCGTGCGGGCTCCATCCGAACCCGTCGAAGCCCGCTTCGGTCAGCCCGGCCGCGATGTTCGCGACCGTCGCGACCATGACCCAGCCCAGGTAGAGGCCCACGGTGCCGTCGAACAGGATCGCGTCGGCCGTCGTCCCGCCCGGGTGGGCGCGCAGCAGCACGAACGTCACGATGAGAACGACCAGCAGCGCCGCGATCACGCCGACGCTCAGCGCGAGGAGCCCGGCCTGCACCGAGAGGATCCACGCGGCGTTCAGCAGGAGCGAGGCGACCATCCAGTATCCGACGCGCCGCTGCCGGTCGCGCCCGGCCTGCGAGGGGAGCGCCTGCCAGATCGCGTAGAGCACGAGTCCGCCGTAGATCACCGACCAGATGGCGAACGCCGGGCCGGCGGGGGCCAGGAGGGTCGCGTCGGCGCTCAGCGCGCCGCCCGCGACGCGCGGGATGGGCGTGCCGCCCACCAGTCCCGAGCCGACGACCGCGCCGACGAGGGCCGCGACGGCCGAGGCGATCACGACGGTCTGGCGCACGCGGTCGGCCGCGACGGGCCGCACCGCCGATCGCGCGGGATCCCCGGTCAGAGTGCTCATGCGGGTCACGGTAGACCGACGGCCCGCTGCGGAAAAGGGTGCGCCGAGAGCTTTGTCAAGGTAGCCTTGACAACGATGACAGCAGAACGGGATGCGGTCGACGCACTGGCCGAGACGGTGCGGGCGCTGACCGAGCGCGCGACCGGAGCGGCCGACCGCACACGGGCGCTCGACTTGGTGGCGCGCGGGGTCGCCGTGCGCGAGCACGCCGATGCGGCCCTGGCCGCGCTGGTCGACGCCGCACGCGCGGCGGGCGCGACCTGGCAGGACGTGGGACGCACGCTCGGCACGAGCCGGCAGGCGGCCTTCCAGCGCTTCGGGCATCCCGTGGATCCGCGGACAGGAGAACCCATGGACACGACACCTCTGACCGGTGCCGGCGAGCTGGCGACCGAGATCTTCGGCGAGCTGGAGGCGGCCCGCTTCGACGCGGTCACCGCGCGGTTCGACGAACGGATGGCGGAGGCGCTCGACGCCACGGGCCTCGGCGACGTGTGGGCGCAGATCGCGAGCGCGGTGGGCGCGTTCGAGGGCGCGGGCGAGCCCACCGCCCGGCGCCTGGGCGACCTCACGGTCGTCGACGTGCCGCTGCGCTTCGAGGCGGGGCACATGGTCGGACGGGTGACGCTGCATCCCGACCGGCGGGTCGGCGGTCTGTTCGTGCTCGACCCCGCACAGGCGGACGGCGCAGCGGGAGGCACAGCATGACCGCGGCGGCGCCCGAGGCCACCATCGACCAGACCGTGCGCCCCGACCGGCCGGCCCGGGTGCCGTGGCTCGCCGTCGGCGCGTACATCGTGGTCGCCTTCGGGCTGGCCTGGCTCGTCGCCCTGCCGCTCTGGCTCGACGGAGGCCTGAGCAACCCGATCGCTCCGCTCCTCCTGATCGCGATGATGTTCACGCCCACGATCGGGGCGCTGGTCGCGGTGTTCCTCGTGCAGCGGCCACGGCCGCGCTCCGTGCCGGAGTACCTGGGGATGTGGCCGCTGCGCCCGGCGTGGCGGCTCATCGGCCTGACGCTCGCGGGCATCGTCGGCTCCATCGCGATCTCCGTCGCCGCGGTGTTCCTGGCGACGGCGGTCGGCGCGGTTCAGCTCGATCTGACCGGGTTCTCGGGGTTCGCCGAACAGCTGCGCACCCAGCTCGCGGCGTCGGGCGTGGAGCAGCAGCTGCCCGTCCCGGTCGGCGTGCTGGTGGCCGTGCAGTTGCTCACCATCCCGTTCGCCGCACTGTTCAACGGGTTCGTGACGGTCGGCGAGGAGCTCGGCTGGCGCGGGTGGCTGCTCCCGAGCCTGCGGCCGCTCGGCACCTGGCCCGCGCTCCTGATCAGCGGCGCGGTCTGGGGCCTCTGGCACAGCCCGCTCATCCTGCTCGGCTACAACTTCGCCGAGCCGAACCTGCTCGGCGTGCTGCTCATGACGGCGGGATGCACGGCCTACGGCGTGCTCATCGGCTGGCTGCGCCTGCGCTCCGGCTCGGTCTGGCCCGCGGTGTTCGCGCACGGCGCCTTCAACGCCTCGGCGGGCGTCGGTGCGCTGCTGCTGGCCGCGGGCTCGCCTGCGTCGCCGTTCGCGCTGCTCCCGCTCGGTTGGACTGGCTGGATCGTGTGCACGGTCATCGCGGTCGTGCTGGTGCTCTGCGGGCAGTTCCGCCGGCAGCCGACGCTGGTCAGGAAGACGCCGCTGCCCGCGCGCTGACGAGGGTGGAGCCGCGCTCGTCGTCCCGCTCCACGGCGGCGACGAGCCCGGCCGCCTCGAAGAGCGCCGCGCTGACGGGAGCCTGCTCGTCGCTCGCCTCGATCAGCAGCACGCCGCCGGGCGCCAGCCAGTCCGCCGCCTCGGCGGCGATCCGGCGGTGGACGTCCAGCCCGTCGGCCCCGCCGTCGAGTGCGACGGCGGGCTCGTGGTCGCGCGCCTCCGGGGGCATGTGCGCGATCTCGCGCGTCGGCACGTAGGGCGCGTTGACCGCGATCACGTCGAACGCGCCGCGCAGCTCGCCGGGCAGTGCCGAGAAGAGGTCGCCCTCGAAGACGCGGCCCCTCGGTACGAGGTTGGCGCGCGCGCAGCGCACGGCCGCCGGCTCGACGTCTGCCGCGAAGAGGCGCGCGCCGGGCGCCCGGGCGAGCACCACCGCTCCGATCGCACCGGCGCCGCAGCACAGGTCGAGCACCGTGGCGCGGGGCCGGGCCGCAGCCTCCTGCGCCGCCCGCTCCGCGAGCCGCTCGGTGCGGTGCCGGGGCACGAAGACCCCCGGCTCGACGTGCAGCCGCATCCCGGCGAACTCCGCCCAGCCGAGCAGCGGCTCCAGGGGCTCGCCGGCCACGCGGCGGACGACGAGCCGTTCCAGCTCCGCCTCCGAACCGGCGGCGGCCTCGATCAGCAGCGCCGCCTCGTCCTCCGCGAAGACGCAACCCGCGGCGCGGAGGCGCGCGACGAGGGCGGGGTCGGCCGAGGCACCGGGGTCGATCACACCGTCATGCTAACCGCCGGTGCCCGGGCGCCCCGCGCTCCGCCGGCTCAGTACGGCGTCGACGCGAGCAGCCGGGCGAGGTGCGCCGCGTTCTTCGCCACGCTCGCGTTCGTGCTCGCCGTGCTCTCGGGGGTCTCGTCGAGGTCCTTGTAGTCCACGGTCTGCATCGCCTCGCCGTTCCAGTAGGTCGCACCCTGCGACGGGATGCTGAAGCCCACGTCGTTCAGCCCCTGGAAGAGGTCGGCGATGATGGCGTGCGCGCCGTCCTCGTTGCCCACGACACCGACGACGGCGACTTTGCCCTCCACGAGCGGGCGCCCGTCGGCGTCGGTCTCGGAGAGCTCGGCGTCGAGACGCTCCAGGACCCGCTGCGCGATCGACGAGAGGTGGCCCATCCACGTCGGGGTGACGATCACGAGGATGTCGGAGGCGATGACCTGCTGCCGGATCTGCGGCCACTGGTCGCCGTCGCCCTCGTCGAGCGAGACGCCGGGCTTGATGTCGTAGTCGGCCAGGCGCACGGCCGTGCCGGTGACGCCGTGGGTGGTGAGCTCGTCGAGGAGCTGCGTGGCGAGGAGCTGGCTGCTCGACTCGGCCGGCGACGGCTTGAGCGTGCAGACGAGCGCCAGGGCGGACAGGGGTCGTGTGCGATCGGTCATACCCTGCACGCAACCCTCTGGACGACCCGCGCGCAACCCGGTTGACAGCCGGCCGCGGCATGGACGAACGGCCCGGTTGCGCGACTGCACTGGCGAAACATCCCACGCCGCGTACTATCGGCCGGGACATCCCATCCGACGACGACGGAAAGCGAGCGGGAGAGGCATGCAGGTGTTCCACGTCTACATCGACGACCTCCGCTTCACCTTCGTGGACCGTGCGCCGGTCGACGAGCTCAAGGAGCGGGTCGTCCAGGCGAGCCGCAGCGACGGCGACTTCGTCGCCATCACGCAATCGAGCCGGCCGCCGACGGAGCTGTTCGTGACGTGTCAGACCCGTGTGCGCATCGAGACGGCGACCATCCCGCGCGAGACCGCCGCCGATCACGCCTCCGGCGACGACGAGGACGACGCGTTCTGGTTCGACTTCGACTCCCTCTCCTGATGCCGAGGGGATGACGATGTCGCTCTGGCTCGAGACCGCCCCCGCCATCCCCACCGATCCGTTCGAGTGGGACGGCCGCTACGACACGGTCGTGGTGGGCGCGGGGCTGACCGGGCTCGCGACCGCCGTGATGCTGGCACGCTCGGGAGGCCGCGTCGCGGTGCTCGAGGCGCGCACCGTCGGCGCCGTCACCACCGGCAACACGACCGGCAAGGTCAGCCTGCTGCAGGGAACGACGCTCGCGGGCATCCGTCACCGCACCTCCGACCGCGTGCTCTGCGCGTACGTGGACGGCAACACGGCCGGCCAGGGCTGGCTGCTCGACTTCCTCGACGCCCAGGGCGTCCCCTACGACGTGCGGGATGCCGTCACGTACGCCACGACCGGCGACGGCGCGGAGCAGCTGGAGGCCGAACTCGCCGCACTCCGGGCGGCCGGCCTCCCCGCCGTTCACGCAGCGAACGCGCCCGAGCTGCCGTTCGCCGTCGAGAGCGCGCTCACCCTCGGCGGCCAGGCGCAGGTGCACCCGCTGCTCGTGCTCGCGGCGCTCACGGCCGAGCTGCGGCGTCTCGGCGGCCGCGTGGTCGAGGGCGAGCGGGTGACGGCCATCTCGGCCTCCTCCCCCGCCGTCGTCACCAGCACGTCGGGCCGCACGCAGGCCGATCAGGTCGTGCTCGCGACGGGCACGCCCATCCTGGACCGCGGCCTCTACTTCGCGAAGACCGCCGCCGAGCGCTCCTACGTCGCCGCGTTCCGCGTGCCCGGCGACCTGCCGCGGGCGATGTACCTGTCCGCCGAGACCCCGGCGCGCTCCCTGCGCCAGGCGACCGACGCGCAGGGCGACCTGCTGCTCGTCGGCGGCAACGGGCACCCGGTCGGCCGCGCCGACTCCCCCGCGGAGCGGCTCGCCGAGCTCACGTCGTGGGCGGAGGCGCGGTTCCCGGGCGCCCAGCGCACGCAGTGGTGGGCCGCGCAGGACTACCGCTCGGCCAACCACGTACCCTTCGTCGGCTGGCTGCCGCGGGGCCGCGGCCGCGTCTTCCTCGCGACCGGCTACGCCAAGTGGGGCATGACCAACGCGGTCGCCGCGGCGCTCAGTCTCGCCGCCGACCTCACCGGCGAGACGCTCGAGTGGGCACGCGTGCTCCACCACCGGGTGACCCGCCCGGGCGACCTCGCCGAGGGCGTCGCCATGAACGCGTCCGTCGGCGCATCCGCCGCCGCGGGATGGACGGGCGCCGCCACCGCGCCCGAGATCGCCGACGCCCCGACGCCGGCCGAAGGGACGGGAGCGGTCGTCCGGCGAGGCGTCGCACCCGCCGGGATCTCCACCGTCGACGGTGTCACCTGCGCCGTCGCAGCCGTCTGCACCCACCTCGGCGGCGTCGTCCGCTGGAACGACGCCGAGCTCTCCTGGGACTGCCCGCTGCACGGCTCCCGGTTCGCGCCCGACGGCTCCGTGCTGGAGGGCCCGGCCACCGAACCGCTCGCCCCGGTGCCGTCTCCGCTGGGCCACGCAGGGCAGGACGAGGGACCCGCGTCCCGCGTGGAAGGCTAGTCAGACCGGTCCATCCCGCAGTAGGGTCGCGGCATGACAATTCCGAACGACGAGAACACGCCGCACGAGCCGACCGGCGCCCCCGCCGGGTCGGACGCTCCACCGCCCGTCCCGCCCGTCCCGCCGGCGTCGCCGGCTCCGGACGCGGCCCCGGCCGCCTCGCCCGAGCCGTCCGCTCCGGTCGAGCCGTCCGCTCCGGTCGAGCCTCCCGCGCCGCCGGCCGCCCCGGCCGCGCCCGCCGCCGACCTCCCGCCCGCGCCTCCCGCGCCGTCCGCCTTCCCGGCGTACGGTGCCACGCCGGGTGCACCGGCCGTCGCACCGAGCGCGCCGCCGACGACGGTCAACGCGGCCTTCTGGCTGTTCATCGCCTCGGCGGTCGTCAGCGTGATCAGCGGGATCATCACGATCGTGTCGATCGGCGGCACGCGGCAGCAGCTGATCGACAGCCTGCAGAACAGCTCGACGGACCTGCGCGGCGTGACCACCGACCAGTTCGTCGACGGGGCGATCGCCCTGGGCACCACCTGGGCTATCGTCACGCTGATCTTCTGGGCGATCGTCTTCGTCCTGTTCGCGTTCTTCGCGCGCCGGGGTGCCAACTGGGCCCGGATCGTGCTGACGGTCCTCACCGTGATCTCGCTGCTCAACGTCGCCGCGGGCCTGGGCGCGGGCGCCCTCCAGGTGGTGCTGTCGATCATCGCCGTGGTGCTGCTCTGGCTGCGCCCCTCGAGCGACTACTTCAACGCGGTCAAGGCGGCCAAGGCGCCACGCGCCTGACCCGTTCCCCCTCGAAGGGCCGTGGCATCCGCCGCGGCCCTTCGTCGTTTCGCCCCTCTGCTGCTCCGTGGCGCCCGCGTCAGGCGTTCTCGTCCTGGGCCGCGCGCAGGTCGCGTTCCGCGGCGCGGAGGGCGGTGTGCGCCGCCGAGATGCGCTTGCGCAGGTCGCGTTCGGCTGCGCGCGACTCGGCGAGCTCCTCGGTCGTGCGTTCGAGCCGGCGCTGCAGGGTGTCGCGTTCGGCCTCCAGGTCGCTGCGGCGGTCGACCTCGGTGTCGAGCTCGTCGTCCAGGCCCTCCGTCTCGGCACGCGCCCGCTCCACGGCCTTCTCGGCGGTGCGGAGGCGGCGCTGACGTTCGCGCCGCTCACTCGCGCTCTCACGGTCGGACGGTTCGGGCTCGGCGCGGGACGCGTCGGTCCCGGTCTTCGCCCTCGCCTCCGTCTTCGCGGGCCGCGAGGGCGGCGGCGCGTCCACATCCACCGGCAGCGCGACCGCGTCGGAGACGTCCACCTGATCGACACCGGTGGATTCGAGCGCGCGCAGCAGCATCCCGCTGCGCACCGCGGCCGCGGCCGCCGCGTCCACGACGGCCGCCTGCAGCGTCTCCTCCACTTCGCGCTCGACCGCGGCGCTCAGCCCGAGCCCGTGCGTGGCCTTCTGCAGCAGCCGCTGGCGGTCGCGGGTGAGCTCGCGGATCGCCGCCCGGTCGCGGTCGGCGAACGCGGCGCGCATCCGGTCGCCGATCTCGAGCACGTCCTCGACAGTGTCGGGATGCTCGCGCACCAGCGCGTTGATCGCCGCAGCGGAGGCGGTCGGCTTGCGGAAGGCGCGGATCTCCTTCGCCAGGTCGCGGTCGGCTCCTGCCGCGGCAGCGCCCCGCCGCTCCACGAACTCGGCGGGCGCGGCGGCATAGAGCTCGCCGGCGACCTCCCGCAGATCCATGCCGCGAGCATACGCGCGACGGAGGCCGCCGTCCCCCGGCTCAGTGGTCGCGGAGCTCCTCGATCAGCGCCGCCTTGTTCTTCCTCGAGTAGCCGCTGAGGCCGAGCTCCTTGGCCCGCTTCTTCAGCTCGGGCACGGTCCAGTCGTCGTACGACCCCGATTCGCCGCCCTTCCGGCCGACCGACGAGCGCCCGCGAGCGGCGGCCGCGTTCGAGATCCGCGCCGCCTTCTCCTTCGAGTCGCCCTCGTCGCGCAGCTTCTCGTACAGCTTCTCGTCCTTCAGCTGGGGCTGTCCCGGCATGATGCGCTCCTCTCCGTGCATCCGGCATCCGTGGATGGATGTGCCGCGCACGGTACCCCGCGGCGTCGCGCTCGTCAGGGGGTCGGCGTGCCGGGGGTCGGTGTTCCGGGGGTCAGGCCGGCCCGCACCTGGTCGAGCAGCGCCGACGCGACCGTGTCGAACGGCTCGAGGTCGTGCGTCGCCCGGCTGAGGATGACGCCGCCCTCCGCCGCCGCGAGCAGCAGCGTCGCGGTGCGCTGCGCCGTCTCGGCCGGCAGCCCGCCCCGGGTGAGGAGCTCGGCGAGGTGCCCGCGCCACGCCGTGAAGGCGGCGGCGGCGCGCTCGCGCAGAACGTCGGTGTCCGCATCCACGGTCACCGCCACCAGCGCGCAGCCCGCCTCGAACCCGGAGCGGGTCAGGAGCAGGCGCCAGGTGTCGAGGAACAGCTCCGCGACCCGGTCGGCCGGCTCCCCCGCGCGCTGGTCGAGCAGCGTCACCGCGTTCTCGGCCGAGCGGTCGACGGCGGCGGCGATGAGCTCGTCCTTGCCGCCGGGGAAGTGGTGGTAGATCGAGCCGCGCGGCGCTCCCGTCACCTCCAGCACCTCCGAGAACGAGGTGCCGGCGAGGCCCCGGGTGGCGAGCAGGCGGATGGCGCCGTCGACCATGCGCGAACGGACGTCTGCGGGCACGGGCGTGCTCCATCCCGACGGGGGTCTTGACTATGACGACCGTCATAATCTACCGTCTATGTATACCATCATAGTTTTGACAGGAGCAGGCACCATGCCCATGATCGACGTCTACGCCCCCACCACCCTCTTCCCGGCCGACGCGGACGTGCGGCTCGTCGACGAGCTCACCCACGCCGTCCTCCGCGCCGAGGGGGTTGCCCAGCCCGGGCCGTTCCACCTCGACAACACGGCGGCCTTCATCCACCGCCTCCCCGAGACCGCCCTCGGCACCGCGGCGACCCCCACGGCGCCGATCGTGCGCGTGCAGATCGTGACCCCGCCCGGCTCCCTCGACCGCGACGGCCAGCGCACCATCACCCGGGAGGCGACCGAGATCGTCCGCGCGGCCGCCGGCAGCGAGGTGCGCACCTGGGTCATCCTCACCGAGGCCGCCGAGGGCGGCTGGGGCATCCAGGGCACCGCGTTCGGCGTGGAGGAGTTCACGGCGCTCGCGAAGGCGGCCGCCGCCGCGGGGTGATCCGAGCGGACAGACGAAGGGCCGCCCGGTCGTCGACCGGGCGGCCCTCTGTACGCGAGCGAAGGCTACTCCTGCGACGAGCCCTCGGTCGCGGCTCGAGTCGCCGTGCGGCGTCGCCACAGGGCGAGCAGCAGGGCCGCGACGCCCGCCAGGAGCGCGCCGGAGGCGATGCCGAGCGGCAGCGTCACCGACGAACCCGTGCTGGCGAGCGTGCCGGCGCCCGTGGCGGCCGGTCCAGCGCCCGGGTCCGTCGAACCCGGTGCGGCGACGAGGGTCAGAGCGCCCCAGCCGATCAGGGCGCCCTGCGCGTCGACGACCGCCAGCTTGTGCGCGCCGAGCGCCGCATCGGCCGGGATCGTGACGCTGAAGGCGCCTCCGTCGACGACGGCCGTGGCGAGCGGGCGCGGGGTCGAGAAGAGCACCGGGGTGACCGTCTCGCCCTCGTTGGCGCCGCCGAGCAGGGTCACGTGCACCACGCCGCCAGGCACGGCCGTCGCCGGCACGCGGACCGGGCCGCGCGTCGCGTCGGTCAGGTCGGCCTCGGTGATCGGGTCCGGACCGGGAATGACCGGCGTGGTGAGCGTGGAGGCGCACGTCGCGCAGGTCGCACCGAGCGCGCCTACCGCGGCGGTCGCCGCAAGCGTGCCACCCGACGAGGTCTTCGAGACGACGGCGGTGAAGGAGACGGTCGCCGTACCGCCGGTGGCGGTGTCCGGGACGCTCCACGTCAGAGTCGTGCCGCTCAACGCCAGGCCGGCCGGCAGCGACGACGCGTCGATCGTCGCGTCGTCGAGAACGTCGGCGAGGTCCACCGTCGCCGTCGCGCCGGCGAGCACGATCTGGCCCGTGTTCTGCGCGGTCAGCGTGTAGGTGATCTCCTGCTCGGGTGCGACCTCGCCGTCGACCGGGTCGGAGGCGAGGCCGAGGGTCCACGTCGACGGCCACGCGGGCTTGTCGGCGTCGAACAGCCAGTCCTGGAAGAAGGCGCCGAGATCGCGACCGGAGAGCGCCTCGGCGAGGACGATGAAGTCCTCGGTCGTCTTGCTCTGGCCGGCGTACCGCTGGACCCAGTTCTTCATGATGGCGTCGAACGCGGTCTGCCCGACGGACTGGCGCAGCGCCTCCAGCGCCATCGCGCCGCGGGTGTAGACCTGCCAGTCGAAGAGGTCCGCCGGGTCGGTCATGGCCGCGGGCGGGATCGTCCAGCGGGCATCGGTCGAGGCGGTCGCGTTCCAGGTGCCGAACAACTGCGAGGCCGTCGTGGTGGTGCTGCCGTGGTCCTGGTTGTACTGGGTGGGGATGAAGGTGGCGGGGCCCTCGTTCAGCCAGATGCTGTTCCAGTCGGCCGGCGTCACGGAGTCGCCGAACCACTGGTGCGCGAGCTCGTGGATGAAGGTGCCGGACGAGACCGATCGCTCGAAGTAGGGGCGGTCCTGGGTCTCGAGTGCGTAGCCCAGGCTCGTGATGTCGACGACGAAGCCCGTGCTCCCGCCCGGGTAGGCGCCGTACTTCGACTCGAGATAGTTGAGGATCTCGGGGAGCGCGGCGCGCCGCGTCTGGATGGTCGCCTGGTTCGCGGTCGTGACGGCCGGGTCGACGAACGTCCACTCGTGGATGGTGCGGCCGCTCACGGCGAGGGCGATGTCCGACTCGTACACGAGGTACTTGCCGATGGTGATCATCGCCAGCTCGGTGGCCATGGGCCGCGTCTGCCGCCAGTGCCAGGAGGTGCGGGAGCCGTCTCCGTTCGGCGTCTTCGCGACCAGTTCACCGTTGCTGACGGCGGCTGCCGAGACCCCGTCAATGGTCGTGGGGGCGTCGATCGTGATGTCGTAGGTCGCCTTGTCGGCGGGGGTGTTGTTGCTGGGCAACCAGGTCATGTTGCCGACGGGCTGCCCGAGCGCGGTCGCCCCGTCGGACGTCGAGACCCATCCTTCCTTCGATCCGTCGGGGTCCACGTGCGTGACCGGAGTGCCCGCATAGGCGACCGCGACCGTGAAGTCTCCCGTGATCGTCGCCGCCGGCGTGACGACGAGCTTGTACGACGTGATGCTCGGGTCGCTGGTCCGGGTGAACGTGGCGGGGGCCCCGTTGACGAGCACCGACGAGACGGTGAGGCCCTCGAAGTCGAGGGAGAACGAGGAGAGCGCCTGAGTCGCCTTGGCGGTGATCACCGTCGTGGCGGTGATCGTCTTGTCGGCATTGAACGCGAGTGCGACGTCGTAGTGCTTGACGTCGTAGCCTCCGTTGCCGATGCCGCGGAAGAGCGAGTCTCCGATGGTCGCCGCCCCGGGGCTGCCGTCAGCGGCGACGGCCGGGGTGGTGAGCGCGATCTGACTCGCGCCGAGAAGAGCGGCGGTGAGGACGGCGGCGACGGGGCGCGCCATCCGTCGTCGAGGTGAGGTGGTCCGGGGTTCCAACGGTGATCCTCCAGGGATGCTTCGTCCGACTGCACGTTCGGCGAGCGCGCAGGTATGGCAGAGGTGCAGAGCGCTTGTGGCGGAGTTTCATTGCGAGCGAACTCGCTTTCACGCACGGGCGTTGCATGTGCGCGTGAAGATTCGGTGAATCACACCATAACGGACGTTTGTTACGCGCGTGAGACTTTTCTCATGAATCGCTTCGCGGCGGCCTGGAGCGCCGCATCGGTCGCGATCCACCTCGCGCTCAGTCGGGCAGGTGCGCCTCGAGCTGGTCCTCGGCCATGACGACCATGCCGCCGGTGCGCTGGGAGGTGTGCATGAGCGCCTCCAGCCACTGCGGGTTGATCGCCGGGGGCCGGCTGCCGCTGAACTGGAACGCCAGCGGGACCTCGCGGCTGATCCAGAGCGAGACGCGGCCCGAACCCTGTTCGACCGGGATGTCCCAGTTCAGGAGGAAGCTCTCGTGCCTCCGGAGTTTGGCGACGACCGCGAGCTTGACGTGGCTCAGCACGCGGTCATCCAGGTCGTATTCCTGACCTGCACCGTAGACGAGTTTTCCCATGATGCTCTTAGTGTGCCCTACGACGTGCACGGTCAGGCGCTCGTGTCAGGGGGATTGACAGCGCGGGAAAGGCGTGGTCGCTTTTCGCTGCGTGAGGGCACATGCGGATACCGGAATACATGTGCCCCCACCGCTTGACTCAAGCGATTTAGTCTCGCAGCCTGGTGGCGCGGTCGCCGATCGGCGTCGCAGCCGACGACTCGATGAGGAGCGCCCGACATGACCGACCGACCCCGGATCCCCCACCATCGCCCGCGGCGGCTCGGCCTCGCCGCCATCGCTGCGGCGGGAGTCGTCGCGCTCCTCGCCGGGCCCGCCAGCGCAGCCACGGCAACGGCGGCCTCCCCCGGCGGCGGCCGCGCGAACGCGCCGACGAGCGTCGCCTACGTCGAGGTGAACGACTCTGACCTCGCGAACGTCGGCGCGTACCGGCTGGCCGACGGAGGGAACGCCTTCGACGTGGCCATCATCTTCGCCGCGAACGTCAACCGCGACGGCACGCAGGCGCAGCTCCACCTCAACGAGCGGGTGCAGTGGACGCTCGACAACGCGGCCACGCAGATCCGCCCCCTGCAGGCCCGCGGCATCCGGGTCCTCCTCTCGGTCCTCGGCAACCACCAGGGCGCCGGGGTCAGCAACTTCACGACGCCGGCGCAGGCGGACGCGTTCGCCGCACAGGTCGCGGACGCGGTCACACGCTACGGCCTCGACGGCGTCGATCTCGACGACGAGTACTCCGACTACGGCGTCGACGGGACGGCCCGGCCGAACCAGCAGTCGATCGGCTGGCTGCTCACCGCGCTCCGCGGCCGCCTCCCCGATGCGGTCCTCTCCTTCTACGACATCGGGCCGGCGTCGACGGCCCTCCGCTCGGCGACGCCCGCCGTCGCCTCCACGCTGACCTACGCGTGGAACGCCTACTACGGCACCTACAACGCGCCGGCCATCCCGGGCCTGACGAAGGCCCAGCTATCGGCGGCGGCCGTCGACATCCGATCGACGCCGGTGAGCGTCGCGACCGGGCTGGCGAAGCGCACCATCGCCGACGGGTACGGCGTGTTCATGACGTACAACCTGCCGAACGGCGACCGCAGCTCCTACGTGAGCGCGCTCACCACCGCGCTGTACGGTCAGCCGTCGCAGTACCGGCCGTGACCCCGCTCCACCGCGCCGTCACGCCGGCGGCGCGGTGGAGTCGCGCACCTCGAGCGTCAGCGACGGACCCTGGCGGGACTCCAGGACGCGTCCGTCCTCGATCTGGTCGAGGAGGAGCCGGGAGGCGCGCTCGCCGAGCTCGACCGTGTCCCGTCGCAGCGCGGTGAGGGACGGCCGCACGAGGCGGGCCATCACGGAGTCGTCGAACGAGACGATCGAGAGCCGCTCCGGCACGGGGACGCCCATCTCCGCCGCGACGCCCAGCCCGGCGACCGCGAGCACGTCGTTGTCGTAGACGATGGCGGTCGGCGGCTCGGCGCGCGACAGCAGGGCGCGGGTCACGGAGGCGCCCTGCTCGGCCGAGTAGTCGGTCGGCAGGGACTGCGCGAACGTCAGGCCCGCCGACGCCGCGAACGCCTGCAGCGCGGCCGTGCGCATGCGGGTGTGCTCGAACGCCTCGACGCCCGCGACGTGCGCGATGCGGGTATGGCCGAGCGCATGCAGGTAGCCGAAGACCGTCAGGGCGGCCTCGGAGTCGTCGATCCAGACCGTGGGGGGCGCCCCCTCCGCCGACGGGCGCGAACCGACGACGACCGCGGGCATCCCGAGCTCGGCCAGCAGGGCGACGCGGGCGTCCTCCTCGCGCGGGTCGACGACGATCACGCCGTCCACCTGGTGGCCGTTCCACCACTCCTGGTAGGTGTCGAGCTCCTCGGCCAGATCGCGCGCGACGAGCAGGTTGACGCCGGTGTGCGAGCCGGTCAGCCCGAGCTGGATGCCCGAGATCAGATCCCCGAAGAACGTCTCCGTCCCCAGCGTCCGGGCCGGGCGGTTCAGGACGAAGCCGATCGTTCCCGCGCGCGCCCCGCCGAGGGCGCGGGCGGCCGAGTGCGGGCGCCAGTGCAGCTCCTGCGCGATCTGGACGATGCGGGCGCGCGTCTCCTCCGAGACGCCGGGGCGGTTGTTGAGCGCGAACGACACCGCGCCGGGCGAGACGCCGGCGCGGACGGCGATGTCCGCGATCGTCGCGCGCTTGGGCGGAGTCAGGTCGTTCTCCTCTGTGTCGGGTGCCACCTCCCCATCCTGCCGGGTGAGGCTTGACTATACCGCTTTAGTGCGTCATAAATGTTAGACCAGGGCGCGGCGGACTCATCGAGGATTCCGTCGCTAAAGCGCTCTAGTCATCTGCGAACGAAGGAGTCCGAAACGATGAGCAACCGCACCCACTCCCTGTTCCGGCGGTCGGCCCTCGCCCGCGCCGTCGGCGTGATCGGCGCCGCGGCCGCGACCGCCGCCCTCCTCACCTCCTGCGCCGCCGGCGACGGCGACGCCGGCTCCGACGGCTCGACCACCGGCACCATCACCCTGCAGACCTGGGCGCTCACGCCGAAGTTCACCGGCTACCTCAAAGGGGTCGCGAGCGATTTCGAGAAGGCGCATCCCGGAGCGAAGGTCACGCTGGTCGACCAGCCCGGCGACGGCTACGCGGAGAAGGTCCTCAGCCAGGCGGCCTCCGGCTCGCTGCCCGACGTGATCAACCTGCCGCCGGACATCGCCTACCCGCTCGCCAAACGCGGCTTCCTCGCCGACGTCGGCGCGGGCTCATCCGACCTGGAGAAGACCTACGTGGCCGGGGCGCTCGACGCCTACGAGTACAAGGGCCTCGACGGGGTCTACGGCTACCCGTGGTACCTCAACACCGACGTCAACTACTGGAACACCACCATGCTCTCGGCCTGCGGCCTGGACCCTGCCGCCCCGCCGGCCACCACCGACCAGCTGTTCGAGCAGGCGGCGACGATGCACGCGGCGTGCCCCGACGACTACCTCATGAGCCGCAAGCCCGGTCTCGGCGACTTCACCCTCGCCGGCGTCGACGTGCTCAATAGCGACGGCACGAAGTTCGTCTTCGCCGACTCGGCGAAGGCGGCCGAGCTCCTCGAGCGCTACACCGCCGCCTACCGGGACGGCCTCCTGCCCCCGTCGGTGCTGAACAGCGACTACCTCGGCAACTCCACGCTGTTCACCCAGGGCAAGGTCGCCTGGACGACCGGCGGCGCGACCAGCCTCGCCGACTTCGAGAAGAACAACCCGTCGCTGAAGGGCAACGTCGCCGTCTCCGCGGCGCTCGACACCCCGCCGCTGTACGTGCAGGGCGTCAGCGTCTCGGCGAAGTCGAAGCACCCCGCCACGGCGAAGGCGTTCGCCGAGTTCCTCACGAACGCGAAGAACCAGGAGGCGTTCGCCCGTCTCGTCAACATCTTCCCGTCGACCGTGTCGTCGCAGTCCGACCCGTTCTTCTCGAAGGACGACGGCACGACGAACGGCCGGGCCCGCGTGCTCGCCAACGAGGCGCTGAAGACCGCCGAGAACCTCACCCCGGTGCAGGCGAACTCCGCCATGACCACCGTGCTCGACCAGCAGATCGCCCTCGCCATGAAGGGCGACGTGAGCGCGAAGGACGCCCTGCAGACCGCCCAGAACAAGATGAACAGCATGCTGGCGAACGGCTGACCGTCCGTGCGCGCGAACCGCTGGTTCACCCCCTGGATCCTGGTCGCCCCGGCGCTGCTGTGGCTGCTGGTCTTCAGCGTCTGGCCGTCGATCAACACCGTCCGGCTCTCGTTCACCGACGCGAGCCCGCTCGGCGGGGCGACCGACTTCGTGGGGCTGAAGAACTTCGAGCAGCTGCTGGCCGACCCGCAGGTGTGGGAGGCGCTGCTCAACAGCGTCATCTACATGGCGGTCTGCCTGCCGCTGCTGACGATCCTCCCGCTCCTGATGGCGATGCTGGTGCAGAAGCGGATGGCGGGCATCGCGTTCTTCCGCACGGCGTTCTACACGCCGGTGATCGCGTCCGCGGTCGTCGTCGGGCTCATCTGGACCTGGATCCTCGACGACCGCGGCGTGATCAACGAGATGGCGAAGGCGCTCGGCGTCGTCCAGGGCCCGATCCCGTTCCTCACCGACCGGTGGCTGCTGCTGTTCAGCGCGATCAGCCTCACGGTCTGGAAAGGCCTCGGCTACTACATGATCATCTTCCTCGCCGCCCTGGCGAACGTCGGCAACGAGCTCCACGAGGCGGCCGCGATCGACGGCGCGGGCACCATGCGGCGGTTCTGGTCGGTCACCGTGCCGGGCGTGCGGGGGACGATGACGCTGATCGGCATCCTCGTCTGCGTCTCCGCCCTGCGGGTGTTCAGCGAGCTCTACATCCTGACCAACGGGACGGGCGGGCCGGGAGGCCAGGACCAGTCGCTCGTCATGCTCATCCAGCAGTACGCCCGCGGCTTCACCGGCAACCTCGGCTACGCGTCGGCGCTCAGCCTGCTGCTGTTCACCGTGACGCTCGTGCCGATGCTCGTCCTCGCCCGGATCAACAACAAGGCGGACCGATGACCCAGACCATCGCAGACACCCCGGCGCCGATCGTTCCGGAGCCCGGAGGTGCGGCGCCGCGCACCGAGCCGCCCCGTCGCCGACGTCGCCGGGCGTGGGGCGTCATGTCCCGCGGCGAGCGCATCTCCCGATACGTCCTCCTCCTCGTGGTGCTGTTCATCACGGTCGGGCCGTTCCTGTGGCAGCTCTCGACGTCGCTCAAGGGCAGTGGAGAGGACATCTACACGGCGTCCCCGTCGTTCATCCCGTCGCAGCCGACCCTCGAGAACTACGCCAAGGTGGCCGACGCGATCCCGGTGTGGCTGTACATCGGCAACTCCCTGGTCGTCGCGGCGATCGACGTGATCGGCAACATCGTGTTCGCCACCCTCGCGGGCTTCGCGATCGCCCGGTTGCGGTGGCGCGGGCGCAAGGTCGTCCTCGGGCTGTTCCTCGCGACCCTGGTGCTGCCGGGGGAGGCGACGATCATCTCGCAGTTCGTGACGATCAAGGATCTCGGCCTCGCCGACTCCCTCGCCGGTGTCGCGCTGCCCGGGATGATCGCCGCGCTCAACGTGCTGCTGATGTACAACGCGTTCCGCCAGCTGCCGGAGGAGATCGACCAGGCCGCGGTGATGGACGGCGCCAACGCCTGGCAGCGGCTGTGGCACATCTCGCTGCCGGTCGTGCAGGGCACGATCGCGGTGGTCGCCATCTTCGCGTTCATCGGCGCCTGGGACGACTTCCTCTGGCCCTTGATCGTGCTGCAGTCGCCGGATAACCTCACCCTGACGGTCGGCCTGCAATACCTGCAGGGCACCTTCTCCAACGATCAACGGCTGATCGCTGCCGGCACCATGATCGCCTTCATCCCGATCGCGATCGTCTTCGCGGTGCTGCAGCGGTTCTTCTTCAAGGGCGTCGAAGAAGGAGGTGTGAAGGGCTGATGCGATTCGGCGTCAACTACACCCCCTCCGCGGACTGGTTCCACTCGTGGCTCGACTTCACCCCGTCGGCGGTGGCGCGCGACTTCGAGGCCATCGCCTCCCTGGGCGCCGACCATGTGCGGATCTTCCCGCTCTGGCCGCTCGTGCAGCCGAACCGCTCCCTCGTGCGGGCGTCCGCCCTGGCCGACATCGTGCAGGTGGTCGACATCGCCGCCTCGTTCGGGCTCGACGCCAACGTCGACGCCCTGCAGGGCCACCTGTCGAGCTTCGACTTCGTGCCGTCGTGGCTCGAGAGCTGGCACCGCCGCAACCTGTTCACCGACCCGGACGTGGTCGGATCCACGGCCGCGTACGTGCGGCAGCTGGCCTCGGCCCTGGCCGGGCGGCCCAACCTGCTCGGCCTCACCATCGGCAACGAGCTGAACCAGTTCGCGCACGCGCCGCATCCCGCCCCGCACCCGGTCGCCCCCGCCCAGGCGGAGAGCTGGCTCGGCACGATGGTCGCCGCGGCGCGCGACGGCCTCGGCGGCAGCGAAGCGGGACCGGGAGCGCCGGCGGTCACCGTCGCCCAGTACGACGCCGCCTGGTACGACGACGACCAGCCGTTCGGCCCCGGGCACGCCGCCGAGCACGGCGACATGACCGTGACGCACTCCTGGGTGTTCAACGGCGCCGCGCGCATCCACGGCCCGCTGGGCGAGGGCTCGGTGCGCCACGGCGAATACCTGATGCAGCTGGCGGCCGCCTGGAACCGCGACCCGCGGCGGCCGAACTGGCTGCAGGAGGTCGGCGCGCCGACCAACGTCATCCCCCCGGGCGACGCACCGGAGTTCGTCGAGCGCACCATCCGCAACGCGGCGGACGTGCAGCAGGCGTTCGGCGTCACCTGGTGGTGCTCGCACGACGTCTCGCGCGCGCTCGTCGACTTCCCGGAGCTGGAGTACGACCTCGGGCTGTTCTCGTCGGACGGCGTCCTGAAGCCGGTGGGCGCGCGCTTCGCCGAGCTGGCCGCGGAGTTGCGGGGTTCGCCCGCCGCGACCGCACCGGAGACGGCGATCGTGCTGGACGACGTCGACGCCGAGGGCCGCCCGCTGCCGGACTCCCGTCGCGCGTGCGCCCCCGGGGGTGCGTTCTCGCTCGCGTGGCTCGCCGCGGCCGAGCAGCTCGGGCGCGGTCCGCAGGTGGTCCTCCGATCCCGCTCCGCCGACCCGGCCGCCCTGCGCGCCCGCGGCATCCACCGACTCATCGACGAGCCGTTCGCCGTCGCCCACACAGAAAGCTGAAGGAACACATGCACGACGACATCACCCTCACCACCGGCCGCGCCCGCCGCGTGCTCGACGAGCGCATCCTGCCTGCGGCGCACAGCGTCTCGGTCCCGCTGGAGGTCGCCTGGCACGAGCTGCCGGGGGAGCCGATCCCGCCGGCGGAGGGGCTCGCCCTGGAGTACACGCCGTACGCGGTCGGAACGCCGTGGGGACCGGCGTGGGGGACGACGTGGTTCCGCCTGACCGGGACGGTGCCCGCGGACTGGGCGGGGCGACGCGTCGAGATCATCGCCGACCTCGGGTTCGACAAGAACATGCCCGGTTTCCAGTGCGAGGGCCTCGTCTACCGGCCGGACGGGACGCCGGTGAAGTCGATCAACCCGCGCAACCAGTGGGTGCTCGTCGCCGAGAGCGCGGAGGGCGGCGACGCCGTCGAACTGTACGTGGAGGCGGCGGCCAACCCCGTCCTGCTCGACTACCACCCCTTCCTGCCGACGCAGGAGGGCGACATCCTGACCTCGTCGCGGCAGCCGATCTACACGACCCGCCGATTCGATCTCGCGGTGTTCGAGCCCGAGGTGCACGAGCTGGCCCTCGACATCACGGTGCTGCTGGAGCTGCAGGCCGAGCTGCCCGTCGGCCCGCGCCGCATGCGCATCCTGCAGGCCCTCGACGACGCGCTCGACGCGCTCGATCTGCAGCACATCCCGGCGACGGCGGCCGCGGCCCGTGCGGCCCTCGCACCCGCCCTCGCCGCTCCGGCCGACGCGTCCGCGCACCGCATCTCGGCGGTCGGGCACGCGCACATCGACTCCGCGTGGCTGTGGCCGGTGCGCGAGACGGTGCGCAAGGTGGCGCGCACGACCTCCTCGATGGCCGACCTCATCGACCAGACCGACGACTTCGTCTACGGGATGTCGAGCGCCCAGCAGTACGCGTGGGTCAAGGAGCACCGGCCCGAGGTGTGGAAGCGGATCGTCGCGGCCGTCGCCGCCGGGCGCTTCCTGCCCCTCGGCGGAATGTGGGTCGAGTCCGACACGGTGATGCCGACGGGCGAGGCGCTCGTGCGGCAGTTCAGCCAGGGCCAGCGGTTCTTCCGGCGGGAGTTCGGCATCGCGCCCAAGGGCGTCTGGCTGCCCGACAGCTTCGGCTACTCCCCCGCGCTGCCGCAGCTGATGCGCCGCGCAGGCTTCGAGTGGTTCTTCACGCAGAAGATCTCGTGGAACCAGGTCAACACGTTCCCGCACCACACCTTCCTCTGGGAGGGCATCGACGGCTCGCAGGTGTTCACGCACTTCCCGCCGATGGACACGTACAACTCGCGGCTCTCGGGCGAGGAGGTGGCGAAGGCCTCCCGCCAGTTCCGCGAGAACCGCCACGCGACGGGATCGATCGCGCCGGTCGGCTGGGGCGACGGCGGCGGCGGGACGACCCGGGAGATGGTGGGGACGGCCGCCCGCCTGGCCGATCTGGAGGGCAGCGCGCGCGTCGCGTGGGAGCATCCCGACGCCTTCTTCGAGCGGGCACGGGCCGAGGTCGCCCACCCGCCGGTCTGGGTGGGCGAGCTCTACCTCGAGCTGCACCGGGCGACGCTCACCTCGCAGCACCGCACCAAGCAGGGCAACCGGCGGGCCGAGCACCTGCTGATCGAGGCGGAGCTGTGGTGCTCGGCCGCCGCGATTCGGGCCGGTGCAGACTACCCGTACGAACGCCTCGACGCGCTGTGGCAGCAGGTGCTGCTGCTGCAGTTCCACGACATCCTGCCCGGCACCTCCATCGCCTGGGTGCACCGGGAGGCCGTGGAGACGTACGCGCGCGTCGTCGCCGAGCTGGAGGGTCTCATCGCGGCCGCGCTGCGGGCGCTCGTCGGCGAGGGCGACCGGGCGCTGGTGGCCAACCCGGCGGCGGCGGGTCTCGGCGCGACGGCGGCGCACGCGATCGGAGCGGCGACGGCGCACGGGACGGCCGCGACCCTGACCGAGACCGGCGACGGCTTCCTGCTGGCGAACGGCCTCGTCTCGGTCACGGTGTCGCGCGAGGGACTCGTCACCTCCGCGATCGACCTCGCGACGGGCCGCGACGCGATCCCCCCCGGGCGCGAGGCGAACCTCCTGCAACTGCACCAGGACTTCCCGAACATGTGGGACGCGTGGGATGTCGACCGGTTCTACCGCAACCGCGTCGAGGACCTCCGCGGCGTCGACGCCCTCGATGCGCGGATCGACGCGGACGGCGTGGCGCGGGTCACCGTGCGGCGCTCCTTCTCGGAGTCGACCCTGGAGCAGACGCTGGAGCTCGCCCCCGGCTCCCGGACCCTCGCGATCGCCCAATCGACCGACTGGCACGAGACGGAGAAATTCCTCAAGGTCGCCTTCCCGCTCGACGTCCGCGCCGAGCACACCATCGCCGAGACGCAGTTCGGCGCGCAGAAGCGGGTGACGCACACGAACACCTCGTGGGAGGCGGCCAAGTTCGAGACCTCGATGCACCGTTTCGTGCTGGTCGAGGAGCCGGGCTTCGGCGTCGCGCTCGTCAACGACTCGGTCTACGGCTACGACACCGAGCGCACGGTGACGGACGGGGAGGTCACCACGACCCTGCGCCTGTCGCTGCTGCGCGCCCCGCGCTTCCCCGACCCGGAGACCGACCAGGGCGTCCAGACGCACCGCTACGGCCTGGTGATCGGCACGACGCTCACCGAGGCGACGGAGGCCGGCATCCTCCTGAACCAGGACGCGCGCACACTGCACGGAGCGCACGAGGTGACGCCGCTGGTGACGGTGGAGGGCGGGGCGCTGCTCTCCAGCGTCAAGCTCGCCGACGACCGCAGCGGCGACCTCGTCGTGCGGCTGTACGAGCCGGCCGGGCGGCGCGCGACGGCCCGGGTGCGGGTGGATGCGGTGGTCGCCAACGCGAACACCACCACGCTGCTGGAGGAGCCGATCAGCGCACTCGCGGCCGCGGACGACGGGGCGTTCGACCTCGTGCTCGCGCCGTTCGAGGTGCGCACGCTGCGCTTCGCGGTACGCGGCGCGTAGCCGCTCCCCGGCGACCGCTCGATCGGTCCGTGCCGTACGCTGACTCCGACGCGGGAGCGGAGGGGCGGATGGGCGATCGGGCGGTCGCGGAGGCCGAGGGGCTGACGCAGGCCCAGGTGGACGAGCGGGTCGCGCGCGGGCAGACCAACGCCTACGACGCGGCCTCGAGCCGCAGCGCCTGGAGCATCGTCCGCGCCAACGTCTTCACCCTGTTCAACGCCATCATCGGCGTGTGCTTCCTCGTCCTCCTCGTGCTGGGGCACTGGAAGGACGCCCTCTTCGGCATCAGCGCCCTGGCCAACACGATCATCGGCTCGGTGCAGGAGTTCCGCGCGAAGGCCGCCCTCGACAAGCTCGCGCTCATGCACGCACCGGCGGCGCGGGTGCGGCGCGACGGGGAGGTGCGCGAGATCCCGGTGGCGGAGGTCGTGATCGACGACCTCCTGCTGCTCCGCGCCGGCGACCAGGTGCCGGCCGACGGGGTCGTGACCGCGTCGTCCCGGTTGCAGCTGGACGAGTCCATGCTGACCGGCGAATCGGACGCGGTCGACAAGGCGCCGGGCGACCGGGTGCTCTCCGGATCGATCGTCGTCGGCGGGGAGGGCGGCGCCCAGGTCTCCGCCGTCGGCGCGGACTCGTTCGCGAACCGGCTCGCGAGCGAGGCCAAGAAGTTCTCCCTGGTGGCCAGCGAGCTGCGCTCCTCCATCGACCGCGTGCTGCGCTGGATCGCCTGGATCGTCGGGCCGATCGCGCTGCTCGTGCTCAACGCGCAGATGATCGCCCTCGGCGGCTGGGCGCGCGCGATCTCGGACGGCAAGTGGCAGGAGGCCGCGGTCAACACCATCGCCGCGGTCGTGGCGATGATCCCGCTCGGGCTCGTGCTGATGACGAGCATCGCGTTCGCGGTCGGCGCGGTGAAGCTCGCCCGCCAGCAGGTCCTCGTGCAGGAGCTCCCGGCGGTCGAAGGGCTGGCGCGCGTCGACACGATCTGCCTCGACAAGACCGGCACCCTCACCGAGGGCGAGATCGTCTTCGACGGCGAGCATCCGGCCGGCTCAGAGCCGCCCGCGGGCTGGCAGGAGGTGCTGGCCTGGTACGGCGCCGACCCGGACGCGAACGCCACGGCGCGCTGCCTGGCCGCGCCCTTCTCGACGCCTCCGGCCGCGGAGCCCGTCGCGCGCATCCCGTTCTCGTCCGCCCGCAAGTGGAGCGCGATCGCCTTCGCGTCCGACACCGACGCCGGCGGCACCTGGGTGCTCGGCGGGCCCGAGATGGTGTTCCCGGCGGCCGGCACCGGCGGCGAGCGCCTGCGCGCCCAGGCCGTCGAGCTCGCGGCGACGGGCCGCCGGACCCTCGTCCTCGCGTTCTCGCCCGAGGTCCTGTCGCCGGCGCAGGTCACGGCGGAGCAGCTGCCCGCCGCCCTCGAACCCGTCACGCTGCTCACCTTCCGCGAGAAGATCCGCGAGGACGCGGCGCAGACCCTCCGCTACTTCGCCGAGCAGGAGGTCGCCGTGCGCGTGATCTCCGGCGACAACCCGCAGACCGTCGCCGCCATCGCCCGCGAAGTCGGGCTCGACGCGCCCACCGGCTTCGACGCGCGCGAGCTGCCGGAGGACGACGCCGGCCTCGCCGCCGTGCTCGAGGAGCACACCGTCTTCGGCCGCGTCACCCCGACGCAGAAGAAGCGGATCGTCATCGCGCTCAAGGCCGCCGGGCACACCGTCGCCATGACGGGCGACGGCGTGAACGACGCCCTCGCGATCAAGGAGGCCGACATCGGCATCGCGATGGAGACCGGCTCCCCCGCGACGAAGGCCGTGGCGCGCCTGGTGCTGCTCGACGGTCGCTTCTCGCACCTGCCCTCGGTCGTCGCCGAGGGGCGGCAGGTCATCGCGAACATCGAGCGCGTCTCCATGCTGTTCCTGACCAAGACGGCGTACGCGACCGCCCTGGCCGTGATCTTCGGGGCGACGCTCATGCAGTTCCCGTTCCTGCCCCGGCAGCTCTCGGTGATCGACGGTCTCACCATCGGCCTGCCCGCGTTCTTCCTGGCGCTCATGCCCAACGCCCAGCGCTACCGGCCGGGCTTCCTGCGGCGGTCGCTGAGCTTCGCCTTGCCGGCCGGTCTGGTGATCGCGGGGGCTCTCTGGTTCTACGCCTGGACGGCCACCTCCGCCGGCATCCGCGAGCCAGAGCTGCGCACCGGGTCGACGCTCATCCTCACCATCGTCGGGCTCTGGGTGCTGACGGTGCTCTCCCGGCCGATCGACGGGTGGAAGATCCTCATCATCGGCGCGATGATGATCGGCCTCGTGCTGGTCTACTCGGTGCCGATCGTCTACGACTTCCTGCAGTTCACGGATCCGTCGCTGGTGACGGCCCTGCTCGTGCTGGTCACGTCGCTGGCGACGATCGGCGCGATCGAGATCATCCGGTTCGCGCACCGACGCTTCGTGCGAAGAAGCGTGCCACCCGCCCCGTCCACAGCACCGCGATCACTGCGGCCGTGACGAGCACGTCGATGAGCCGGAACCACAGGTCGCCGGGCGAGGTGATCAGCACGTAGACGCCGAGCGCGATCGACACCGACATGAGCACGGTGAGCAGCACGCGCGCGTCCCGCCGGGCCCGGCCGAGACCGGATGCCAGCGAGACGACCAGCAGCCCGAGCAGCATCGTCAACGCGCCGACCAGGGTCACGATGAACCGCTCCGCGCCGTCGAGTCCGTCGGCGTAGCGCACGAACACCAGCACGATCCCGGCCGCGATCTGCTCGATCCCGACCACGTACGACAGCACGATGGCGACGACCAGCTCGGCCGGGGGCCGCTCCGCTCGTACGCGCGTCATGCTCGGATCATACGGTGTGGGCGATCTCTCCACGGCGTACGAAAAAGGCCCGCTGTCGGCGGGCCCGGACTGCTGCGCTCGTGCGCTGCGTGTCAGCGCTTGGCGATCGCCGCCGTCCAGACCGCCTGCAGGGCCTCGACCTCTTCCGGTTCCAGCTGCTCCCGGTAGGCCTCACCGAGGCCCGCCCACCGGACCGCCGACTGGGCGGCCTGACGTGCGCCCACGTAGCCGACCGCGCGGGCCGACTCGAGGAACGCCCCGTCGATCTCGGCGACGAGATCGTGCTCGGCATCGAGGCGCGAGACCTTCACGCGCGCGGTCTTCTCCAGGGCCGCCCGGCCATTGCGCTGGGCAGCGAGCTGCAGTTCGACGAGACGCGCGATCTCGTCCGCGCTCAGTTTGCCGACACGACGAACGAACGTCTTCATGGCCACCTCCGATGGTTCGGTAACGAGAATCTGACATCTTACCGCGCGATCCTCAGAAAACCCTCAGAATCGGCCGTCTCAGGTGCCCAGGGAGACCGTGACGGCGCTCCGGCTGGCGTCGTGGTTGGCGTCGCCTCCGTAGACGACCTCCAGCTCCACGTCTCCGGACCACGTCATCGGCACGGCGAGCTCGAACCGATAGGCGCCGGCGTCGAGCGTCGCCGTTGCCAGGGTGTCCGCGCCGCGCACCAGGGTGACCGTGCCAGTCGGGATGGTGCCGTACTGCGCCTCGATTCGGCCGGTGATGACGGCGGTGCGCTTGTCAACGACCGTCATCGAGAGATTCATATAGGCGTCGTCATGGTAGGCGGCGGTGGTCGTGCTCGGGCCGACACCGCCGGCGAGGAGCATGCCCGCCGCGATCAGTGCCGAGAGCGACAGGCCGACGGCCGTGCGGATCAGCGGGGCGAAGGTCGTCCGGACCATCAGCGCACCTCCACCTTCGTGTTCACGACGGTGGTCGGCGCCTTGCGGACGACGTACTCACCGGTCGCATGTCCAGAGTCCAGTCCACCCCGAGCGAGGAAGGAGACCTCGGCGGGATACGTCCCGGCGGGATGCTGCGCGGGCCGGAAGACGAACTCCGCGACCCCGTCCGCATTCGTGTCCGCCTCCCGTTCGTCCCCGTCGAGTGCGAGCGTGACCCGTACTGGCCCGGTCAGACCCGGAACGCTCGCGACGATGCGTCCCTCCTGGCCGTAGACGATGTCCGGGGCCTCGAAGGTCATCGGCCACTCGACGACGTTCGGGACGATCGGGGAGAAGAGGTAGGCCTTGCCGCGGGACCCACCGGCCGACCCCTTGCTGGCGATGATCGCCCGGCCGCCGTCGGCAGCGAGCACGCCGTTCGAGTAGAGGGCACCGAACCGGTCGCCCGGCCGTGAGTCCGAGCCCTGCAAGTCCTGGACCGGTTCGGGCTGCTGACGCATCAGATCCCCCGGGGTCCCCGTCGTGGGGATCGCGTCGGCATCGTAGACATGCACGCGTCCGGTTCGCCCGTCCGCGTTGGTCTCGGCCGAGACGAGCACGGCGTTGCCGACGGCGGTCATGTTGTGGCCCATGCTGAATTCGTGCGGCGGGGGGATGATCCTCGGGCCGACCTGCGTGAAGTCGCCCAGCGAGAAGCGGTACATCGCGCCCTGGGTCGTGGTGCCGGAATCGAGTGCGGATTGGACGATGCCGCCGACCGGATCGCGGAGATCGTCGGAGGTGTAGTTGATGTCCGCGGGGGACGAGACCCAGAGGTAATCGTCCGTCACCGCGATCTGGTAACCGAAGCCCGCGGTTCCGCCCGCGTCCTCGTAGATCCGCGTCTTGTGCTCCGCGACGTCGACCCCCCAGAGAGGATGGTCGAGGAACGTGAGCGGGGCGGACAGGTCAGCGAGATCCCAGATGTAGACCCCGCCCGTCTGGATGCTCCTGCCATCGCCCGGCCACTTCTTGATCATGTGCGCGTTGGCGATGAGGTACCGGTCGGTGAGGAGGACTTCGTCTCCCATGCCGGCGGTCAGATAGAGGCCGGTGACGCCCGCGCGCTGCACGGCACCCGATCCGAGGTCGATGACGTAGGCGGCGCCCGCGCCGAAATCGGTGTCGTATGCGCCCACGGCGAGCCGATCGCCGTGCACGGAGAGGGATTCCCCGAAGCCGCTCGATCCGGCCGCGACGAAGGTCCTGCCCGGGAGCCAGCGCCAGCCTCCCCCTCCGGTCGAGAGAACGTACTCGAGCACGACGGAGTCGTTCGTCCCCACGAACAGACGCCCGCTCGCCTCGTCGATCGCGATCGAGTAGCCGAAACGCGTCATGCCCTCCGGCGCCGGGACGGTATCGGAGTCCAGCTTGGCCCCCGTGTCGTCGACACGCATCACCTCGACCGCACGGCCTGTGCGGCTCACAGCGAGCAGGTCACCGGACATACTGACCTTGCTGACATCCTGATCGTCGTACGAGTAGATCGCGACCTCGCCGTACACGTGGGTTTCCGCCGTTGCGGTCGCTGCGGGCACGATGGCCAGCAGCACACCGAGCAGCAGCACAGGGAGACGTCTGAGTGATCTCACGCGTCGCATCACTTCACCTTCTTCGGGGTCAATTGGCCGTCCTGGTCCCCCCACGTGTTCCGGCCGTCGCCGAGGAGGTTGGTGCCGGTCATGCCGACACGCCCCCAGGTCCAGACTCCGCCGGTCGTATCGACGGCCACGCCGCCGAAGTACGCGGCGACGACCGCCTCCACCTTGATTCCGGCGGGGAAGATCGCTTTCGTCGGGACGAGGGTGTCCCTGTTCGCGATGGTGCCGAGGGTGCCGTCGCCGGTGTTGCCGAATCGGTTGCCGCCCCAGCTCCAGACCGCCCCGGCCGCATCCAGAACGTAGACATTCGACTCGCCGGCGGAGATGTCCGTGTACGGAGGATTGCTGCCGCGTGGCACACGGGCCGGGACGCAGACGGCGGCTGAGGCGGTCGTCTGCTCGCTGCTGGAGGACCATTTGCAGTCGGTCGCGCTCGCGCCGCCCAGGGTGCTGGCGCCCAGCGTCGGACTCTTGTTGCCCCACACCCAGGCGAAACCCTCGCCGTCGATGGCGTAGGCGGTGCGTCCGCCGAAGGCGACCTTCACGATGTTCTTGAGGTACGGGGACCGTGTCGGCGTCGGCACCGCCGACGTGGAGTAGGTGTCCGAGAGGGCGAGGCTGGCGTAGTGGTTGCTCCCCCACGTGTACACGTAGCCATCGCGGGTGACGGCCGCGTTCTTCTCCCACCCGGCCGCGACGTCGACGAAGTCGATGCCGGTGGTGATCTGCCGGGGAGTGCTCCGGCTGGCGCGGTTTCCATCGCCCAGCACCGTCCAGGCCGTGGACATGCCGCCGTTCCAGGAGCCCCAGCTCCACAGATTGCCGTTGGTGTCGATCGCGAAGCTCGTTCCGGTGTTGACCGACCCGTTGCCCAGGTTGACGTAGCCGCCGGCCGCCACCTTGCGGTATTTCGTCGACGTCGCCGTGATTTTGATCGGGGTGGACACCGCGGTGTTGCCCGCCGGTCCGAGCGCGCCCTGGAGGCCGTTGCCCCAGCCCCAGATGTCACCGTTCTGGTCGATCGCGAGGTTGTGGCTCGGACCCGCCGCGATCTCCGTGAACGTCGTGCCGGACGGCATGACGACGGGCAGGAGGGACTGCGAGCCGGCGCCGGTGCCGGTCGTCACACCGCCGCCCCAGCCGTAGAGGACGTTCTTGCTGCGTGCGAGGGAGTGCCGATTCGAGAAGTTCTGCGAGGGTACGCCGTTGCCGGTGGCCGGCGGAGTGGTCGGCGACGGGGACCCCTCGGCGGCCACCCGGTAGTTGAACTGACCACGATCCGTGAAGTCGGCGCCCGTGACGGCGACCATGCCGAGCGCTGCCACGATCGCCACGCCACCCGCTCCGAGGAGCACTGGTCGCGCGACGCGTCGCCTGCGCCGAGGTGTGGGGGTGCTGTTCACTGGGCATTCTCCTTGCGCACGGCACGGCGGGCGGATCGAGGGCGTGTCATGGGGTCGGCTTGCGCCACGGCGAGTTCGTCGTCGACGCCGAGTTCGGCGGTCGTCTCGGGCGAGGGAGGTGTCCCGGATTCCGGCTCGCCCTCGCGTCGGCGACCGAGCCTCGCCGGGTCGAGCACCAGCAGCGCCGCGATCACGCTGAGGAGGATGACTCCGACGAGGATGCCCTGGCGCTGCACGTAGTCGGCGATGTAACCGAGCCACGGAAGCGTGAACACGACGACCGCGGCCTGCTTCACGAGATACGGCTCGGGGTCGGTCACGTCGTTGTTGTCACCCTGGAGGGTGAGCGAGGCGCGGCCACCGGTCTTCTCCAGCTCGACGATCCGGTGCGTCACGAGACCCTGGTCGTCAGGTCGCTCGACCATGACGACGTCGCCGACCTCCAGCTGCGAAGCCGGGCGGTCGAGCGAGAACGTCATCGCTCCGACCGGGATCGTGGGGAGCATCGAGCCGGAGACCACGATCGCCGGCTTCACCCCGAGGAACATTCCGAGCGCGAAGATGAGGATGCACGCCCCGCCGACCACCGCTCCGACCGTGAGCAGGGCATTGCGGATCCCGGCGTACACGCGCCAGCCGAGACTCATACTCGGTGCGTTTTCGATCGACGTCGCGCGATGACGAAAACGACGGCACCGGCGGCGAGCAGGACGACGGCGACGACGATCGCCGGAACCATTGTCGTGGCACCCGTTCGAGCGAGGTCCCCTGCGCCCGGCTGGGACGCGGTCTCGGCGACGGCGGTGAACACCACGGTCACGTCGCCGCTCTGCCGTGCGTACTCGTTGCCCGCCTCGTACGACTGCGAGAAGTCGAGGGTCACGCTCGCGCGTTCGCCGGGTGCGACCGATCCCAAGGAGACCGGCTCGTCGCCCAGTCGGACGGAGTCGTGCGAGACGGCGACCGGGAACGGGCCCGTCCAGATGGTCCCGGAATGGTCGGTGAGGGCGACGCTCACGCGCACGGGACCTGCGCTGATGTTCCGGGTGGAGTAGCTCTGCGACCAGGTCTCACCCGGAGCGGGTGCTTGGACCGTCACGCTGGTGCTCTCGACGGAGAGCAAGGGATCGGCCGCCTGCGCTGCCGTCGGCGCGCTCAGAGCGACAGCGGCAGCACCGAGGACGAGCAGCAGGCGAGAGAACGCACGCAACGCGAGATTCCTGTTCATTCGAAGACCGATCGGTCGGCGGGATAGGTGCTGGTGCCGGTGAAGGCGAGCTGGACGGGCGTCCGGAGGCCCTGGAGTTCACCGACGGCCGTCGTGGGGAGCGCGACGTCGATCTCGAGCCGGCGTACGCCGCCCGAACCGACGGTGCCGGGGAGCCGGCGGACGAGCTGCGCCGCGTCGGAGCCGCCGACGTGGTCGACGAGGACGGTGCTGCCTTCGCGAACGGTGAACTGGAGCGCCTCGAACATGCGGAGAGCATCTCGTCCGGCGGCCGTGTCGGCCCGCGGCGGCGTGATGGTCATCGTGAGGTCGGCCGAGAGTCGCGGACTCGCGTTGCGTACCGCCATCCGGAACGTGTGGCTGTCGCCGGGCTCGAGGAGCCGGTCACCACCAAGGTCGAGAGTGAACGAGGAGTTCTCCGCCTCGCTCGGCCACGCGGGGAGTTCGGCATTCGCGTCGGCGGCCACGGTCTGGACCGCGATGTAGTTGGTCCGGCCGTCGAGGTGGGTCAGCACGGGGGCGGACCCGGAGAGGGTCGCCGCGGTGCAGACCGCGCCGATGCCGAGCAGGACACCCGCGGTCAGCACGGCACGCAGACGTCCGCGCGGCACGGTCGCGCGCGCAGGAGTGGAGGGGGAGGTCACGCTCGGGTCCATTCTCGTTCGGCGGGGATGGGGGGAAGGGGGATGGGAATCGACCGGTGGCGGGGCGGCTGCGCCTCCCCGCCACCGTCGGATCACTAGCGAGGCTCGCTCTCCGCGTGGATGATCGCCTGGATCTTGGACGACTTGCCGGCGAGCGCGTTGTTCGCTTCGTCGCTGCCCTGGTCGGGGAGGTTCACGGCGACCTTGAGCACGCCGCCGTTACCGGGGTTGATGGCGCCGCCCATGGCCTTCTTCAGAACCGTGGAGTAGCGGACGTTCGTCAGGCCCGGCAGGGGCGCGCCGTCCACGGACACGGTGAATCGCAGCGCGTCGCGCAGAACGGGGTCGCCGCCCTTGTCTTCGAGGGTGACGTCGAGGTAGCCGAGCGAGCCGCCCTCGTCGCTGATGAACGGGATGTTGACGCTACGCCACTGCCCGTCGCCCGGGATGAGGGCGTCGGCACCGACGATCGCGAACGAGACACCTGCCGGGTCGTTCGCCTCCTGCCACTCTCCCGCCGCCTTGGCCGCCTCGAAGGTCTCGTGCTTCGGAGTGAAGTCGGCCTTGGTCTGGACGACCTGGATGTTCAGCCGGCCCCCGGTGCTGAATTCGCCGTTGCCGTCGCCGGACCCGCCGAGGTTGAGGTAGGCGTTGTCCGTGAAGAGCGCAGCGGTGGTCAGGGCCGCAACGCCGAGGAGGGCGCCGCCGGCGATGATCGCCCGACGGCGACCGTTGTGCTTGGAGGTCTGCACTGTGTTCCTTTCGTAGTTCGGTGCATCCGGGATGGGTGCACCCGTACCGCAGCTGGCGCGGACGTGTGTGGGGTGGGATGGGAGGAGGCGTTACCGGCCGAGCACCTCGGACCGGCCCGCGAATGAGATCTGCAGGCTGAGGCTCTTGCCCTTGAGAGCTGCGTTCCCGGCGGCTCCCTGGTCGGCCAGCCAGAAGATGAACTCGAGGTGCGCGTTGTCGTTCGCCGTCCCGTGCGCGGTCAGCAGCGGGCCGGTGCGGCCGGGGCCGGAAACCAGCGTCGTCACCGCGCCCAGGCGGATGTTGTCGGCGTAGATGAATCGGGACGTGGGGGACCCGGACCACAGCCCGTAGCGCACGGCGGCCGCCATACCCGGATCCGAGTCCGGGCCGGCCGCCACCGTCGTCGTGAGGGAGGACGCGAGTTGCGGGCTCATGTTGCGCACCTGGATCTCCGCGTGGCACGCCGACGCGTCGGAGGTCTTTCCGGCGACCGAGAGCGGCGTCCGGCAATTGACGGCGTCCGGCACGTCGATTCCGCCGTCGGCGTCGGCCTGGATCCACTCGGACATACCGGACTCGCCCGAACTCCAGGTGCCGGAGGTGCGGTACCGGAACATCAGGTCGTACGAGGGCGTGCCCATCGCCGTGCCCCCTCCCGCGGTCAGGTTCAGATACGCGTCGTCGCGGTAGGCCGCCGAGGTGTGCGGCGTACCGGCGACGACCAGCACGGCGCTCGCCACGATTGCGGCCGCACCGACGGCCGGCAGCACGCCGAGCACGCGGCGTCGCAGATCGCGGCGCGTGCGGCTGGGGTGCGTCATGGGGGGCTCCGGCGGTCGGTGGGATCGGATCATTCCCGGCGATACCGGATCTGAAATTCCAGATCGCCGAGGACGAATCCAATCAACCATCCGCGGAATCGCGCGGCAATGAGCGAGAGCGGAACTCCGAATGCATGCGGTGAAATTTCAGCACCCGAGCGCGTTTACTACGTAACGATGAGAGAGAGCCGGCCCTCTATCTGGCACTGAGATGCGCGAGCAGGAACGGCAAGGTGCGGCGCAGCGCCCCGTCGTCCCCACCCGCCGCGAGCACTTCGCCCAGGTAGTCGCCGTGCGTCCCCGGGACGACGAGCAGCCGCGCGTCCGGCAGCAGCGCGGTCAGGGCGACGGCCTCCTCCACGCGCACGACATCGCGGTCGGCGACGACCACGAGGGTCGGGGCGGCGATCGAGGCGATGAGGTCGTCCGGAAAGTCCTCGAAGCCGAGCATCAGCGCCCGGTCGAGCTCGAACATGGTGCGGGCGTGCTCCGGGTCGTGGCTGACGGCGATATCCGCCTGCCGGTAGGGAGCGGGGAGGTCGTCGAACGTGCCGGCCTCCAGCCCCTCCCAGAACCCCTCCACCATGCCGGACCGCCGGAATGGCGCGGACGCGGCGATCAAGCGCCCGACCGCTCCGGGATGCCGCGCGGCGAGCTGCAGACCCACCTGCCCGCCGTTGCTGAACCCGAGCACGTCCACCGGGCCGCAGTGCAGCGACGACAGCAGCGCGGCCACGTCGTCCGCCGAGCGCTCGAACGACGCCGGCCCGTCTCCGGCCGGGGTGCGTCCGTGCCCCTGCAGCTCGACCGCCAGCACCGACCGCGTCGGCGACAGCAGGGGGAGCAGGAGGCTCCAGTTGGACGCGATGGTCGAGCCGCCGCCGTGGAGGAGCAGCAGCGGCGGATACGGCGAGTCCGGGTCGCCGTGCCATTCGTGATGCAACGGAGTGGAGATCACGGGCAGAGGCTACACCCGGGGTCGGCGCGGTGGCCCGCCCGGCCTAGAGTGGGGACTGTATGACAGAGCATCCTCCCGCCTCCCTCTCCGCCCAGCCCGAACCCGTCGTCGTCACCGCCGACTCCGACCCGTCCACGTCCCGCTTCGAGCGCGCCGACATCGTGCGCCGCAAAGGACTGTTCACCCTGGTGTCGGGGCCCTTCACACCGCGCGAATCGATGATCGAGGACCTGCTGGCGGTCCATGACGCCCTCGAGGCGGCCGGTTTCGACTTCCTGCTCGTCCGCGACGACGACGGCCGGCTCATCATCGCCGTCGACCGGCGCCGCCGCAAAGAGGTGGAGGCCGCCCTCGCCCGCGCGTTCGCCCGCGAGCCGTTCTACGCCCGAGCCGTCGACGCGGAGGGGCGTTCCGCCGACGAGGCCCTGCTCATCGCCGACGGCCGGCTCTCGCGGCGCAAGGCCGACGTCCTCCGGCTCTACCGCCCCCGGCTCGAACCGGTGGGCCGGCTGCGCTACGGGTCGGAGACCGCCTTCCAGCTCGAGCTGTGGCGCTTCGGCGACGACGAGATCCAGGCGCCGCGCCCCAACGCGCTGATGCGCACCAGCCTCCCCCGCGGCGAGGCCGTGGAGGCGGAGGTCGAGCTGTACGGACGGCGCTGGCGCACCCTCCAGCACATGTTCGACCCGATCGCCAGCGACGTGGCGTTCGACATCGACATCGTCTTCTCGTGGGTCGACGGCTCGAGCGCCGAATACCAGCGGCAACGCGCCGCGCAGATGGCCTCGTACGTCGTCGGCGACGGCGACGACAACGAGGCGCGCTACCGGCAGATCGACGAGCTCAAATACGCACTGCGCAGCGTGCACATGTTCGCGCCGTGGGTGCGCAACATCTACATCGCGACCGACTCCCCGCTCCCGGCCTGGCTGGACGCCTCCCATCCACGCATCAACGTGATGCGCAGCGAGGACTTCTTCGTCGACACGTCGACGCTGCCCACGCACAACTCGCACGCGGTGGAGGCGCAGCTGCACCACATCCCGGGCATCTCGAAGCACTTCCTGTACTCGAACGACGACATGTTCTTCGGCCGGCCGATCGCGCCGGACGTGTTCTTCTCCCCCGGCGGCGTCACCAAGTTCATCGAGGCCGGCACGCGCATCGGGCTCGGCGAGTCCGATCCGGCGCGCAGCGGGTTCGAGAACGCCGCCCGCGTGAACCGCCGCCTGCTGTGGGAGCGCTTCGGCGCGGTGACGACCCGGCACCTCGAGCACTGCGCGGCCCCGCTGCGGGTCGACGTGCTGCAGGAGATGGAGCGGGAGTTCGCCGAGGAGTTCCGGCGCACGGCCGCGAGCCCGTTCCGGTCGGCGACCGACATCTCGGTCACAAACTCGCTGTACCACTACTACGCGCTGATGTCCGGCCGCGCCGTGACGCAGACGCAGGCCCGGGTGCTCTACATCGAGACGACGCTGCGCCAAGCGCCCGACACCATGAAGCGCCTGCTGAAGCGCCGCGACCAGGACATGTTCTGCCTCAACGACGGCTCGAAGCCCGAGATCCCGGCCGACGTGCGGACGCGCGTCGTCACCGACTTCCTCGAGCGCTACTTCCCGTTCGCCGCGCCGTGGGAGGTCACGCCGGAAGCGTGACGGGTTCCGCCGGCGCCACCACGGGGGTGCGCGCCGGTGGGATGCGGATGCCGTCGGCCGCGAGGCGCCGCGCCGACTCCTCCGCGTCGATGTAGTCGAGGGTCGGGTAGGTGCCGAGCGGCACGACCGAGTGCAGCACCGTCGTCGGGTACACGTGCACCAGGTTGTAGGCGAGCGCCCCATCCCGGCCCCGCGTGCCGCCCACGGGCACGTTAAGGTCCTGCGTGTAGCAGCTGGCCGACGCGACGGAGACGGGGATGCCCGCGAACGTCGCCGTCGACGAGTAGTGCAGATGACCGGCCAGGATGCTGCGCACGTCGCTGCCCTCCAGCACCTCCGCCAGCTGGGCCTGGTCCCGCAGCTCGACCGACACCGCCAGGTCGAGCACGCTCGGCACGGGCGGGTGGTGCATGGCCAGGATGGTGCCCTCCGGCGCCGGGCTGGCCAGCTCGGCCGCCAGCCAGTCGAGCTGCGACTCGCTCACGTCCCCGTAGTGGTGGCCGGGCACGGACGAGTCCAGCACGATGATGCGGAGGCCGCCGACCCAGTGCACCTCGTCGACCGGGTCGCCGGTGGGGGCGTCGCCGCGCAGACCCGAGCGGAACGCGCCCCGGTCGTCGTGATTGCCCATCACCCAGACGATGTGCGAGCCGAGACGCTCCGCCAGAGGCTCCACGAGCTCCCGCAGCCGCTGGTAGGCACCGGGCTCGCCGCGGTCGGCGAGATCCCCGGTGAAGACGATCGCCTCCGGCCTGCCGCCCGAGGCCTCGACCTCGTCGAGCAGTGCGCGCAGATGCGCCTCGCTGTCGACGGAACCATAGAGCTGCGCCCCGCCTGCGAGCAGGTGGGTGTCGCTGATGTGCAGCAGGAAGTGGTCGGGCCGCGGGTACTCCGCGATTCGCGTCTTCACGCGGACAGTCCACCACCGCAGGCTGAACGGAGCGTGAACGCGGGCGGCGTGGCGCGCGCACGGCCCCCGAAAGGGGTCGTGGTACGCGATCTTCTTTATTTCAGACTCTTCCGCCGACCGCGCGCCGGAGCTAGCATGCAGCCATGACCATCGCCAAGCACGATGACTTCATCGCCGTGCCGTATCTGCGCCAGGGGCAGCTCATCTCGTTGATCCGGTGGACGAAGGAGGACGGGGAGTGGACGTACGCGACGCTCCTCGTCGAGTACGGCCACCGCGACGACACCGACTGGCACGTCATCGTCGACGGCGAGCCGGTGCGGATGAACCGCGACGAGTGGGCGATCTTCAGTTAAGGGTCAGCGGTAGACCTCGCGGCGGTGCGCGACTCGGAAGACCGTGACGAGGACACGATCCTCCTGAATCTCATACAGGGCGCGATGATCCCCGATGCGGATGCGCCAGTCATCGGAGGAGCCGGAGAGTTTCCGGGCTCCGGCCGGCCGCGCCTCCTCCTCCAGGACGGCGAGCGCCGCGAGGACGCGTCGGCGCACCGACGGTTCGAGCTTGCGGACTTCTCTCGCCGCGGCGGTCGTGAACTCGACCGTCCAGGCCGTCACCCGTCGAGCTCGGCGCGGAGCTCGGCCAGCGAGATCCGCTCGCCGGAGTCGGCGGCCTTCGCCGCTGCGAGGTCAGCGAGATCGCGCGACATCTCGAACGCCTCGAGGGCTTCGAGGTCCTCGACGCCGATCACGACCGCGGCCAGCTTGCCGTGCCGGGTGATACCGACACGTTCGTGGGCGTAGCCGGCACGCCCCAGCACATCGGCGAGCCCGTCACGCAGTTCTCGCGTCGTCACGGACGCACTCAGGGTGTTCATATCCGCCATTATATCGAGTTGTGTACACAGTTGCAAATACATGCATAGTTTCCCCGGATGCGGCCACGCGCTCCCGCCCGCCGGATCTTGCCAAGGGCGGCCTTCGGGGCGTTTGATGCTGGTGAGACCGGGAAACCGACCGAAGGGGCCAGCAATGTCCGCCAGTGAGCTCGAGATGTCCAGCGTCCGGTACCCCTACCGGGACCGCATCTTCCACGTGGAGAAGAAAGCGCCCGGGGTGTGGGTGGTGCTGGACGACTCGCACGCCGAGCTGGGCACGCTGGTGCGGGTGGCGCCGGAGGGCGAGGAGCACGAGCCGGTGTTCGGCACCATCCCGCCGGGCGAGACCGAGACCCTGCGCGAAGGGTCCGACTGGAGGACGCTCGTCGGGTCGATCATCAACGAGTCCCTGGACGCGGGCGCCGAGCCGGGCGGGACGGGCAACCTCGGCGGGTCGTGACCGCGGTCAGCACGCGCGGAGCCGCGGCGAGTACGATACCCGGGATGAACGCGGCGCTGCGCAGGACCCTCGGCTGGATCGCCGCAGTGCTCCTCAACGTCGGCGCCCTGCTGTTCGTCGTCGGCCTCATCGTGCCGCGTGCGGGCGGCGGCGTCTCCGTGCTCGCGCTCGGGATCGGGCTCTGCGTGGCGGGGCTGCTGATCGGCGCGGGGTGGATGTTCGGCGGTCGCCGCGACGCCTGACCGGCGATCGCACGCGCACGAAGAGCGGCCCCGCCCGGGATGACAGGACGGGGCCGCAGCTGGTGCCGGACGGGTCAGTCCGGTGGCTCGGTGTTCTTCACGAGGTCGGGGTTCGACGGCTGCTGAGCCGGGTCGAACTCGGCGGGCGGAGGCTCGGCCCCGGCGCCGCCCTGGTCGGTGTCCGGCGTCACGTCCTGGGCGCCTTCGGGGGTGACGCCGGTCTCGCCGGCGTCGCTGACATCCTGCCCCGGCGCGGTCTCGGCGGGCTCGGAGGCCTGCGCGTCGTGGTCGCCCGCGCTCTGGCCGTCCGCGCTCTGCGCGCCCTCGCCCTGGTCGCCGCCTTCGAAGCGCTCCGGCTTGTCCTCGGCCGGGACGCCCTCGGCGTCGGCGTTCTGCAGTCCGCTCGTGTCGCTCATGCGCTGCTCCTCCCGGAGGCCCCGACTAGGGGGCGCCCTCTTCGCTGTACGGCGTGACCGCGTCGTCGTCGCCCGCGTCGTCGACCCGGTCGGGGTCGAGATCGGCGATGACATCCTGGATCACGTTCTGCTCGGCGGTGGGCTCGGCGGAGCCCCCGTCGTCTCCTTCGAGGTCGCCGGCCAGCCCGTTCGTGGGATCGTGGCCGACCACCGGCTCCTGCTCGGTCGAATCGCTCATGGTGCCAACGAAACGCCGAACCCCCCTGCTCTCGCAAGGGGGTTCACCGTGCCGTCGGAGCGGCGTAGGTTAGGCGTTCGCCGCGGCGACGAGCTGGTCGAGCTGCTCGGGCGAGACGGCGTTGCCGGAGAAGCCGATGGCGCGGATGAGCGGGATGCCCTCGGCCATGCGGCGCAGGCCCGGGTCGGCCAGCATCCCGGCGACCGCGGCATCCCCCGTCTGCGCGAGGGCGGCGCCGAGCACCTGTGCACCGACCGGGTGGCTCAGCCACTCGCCCAGGGTGGACTCGACCGACAGCGGCACCGCCTTGCCGTCGCCGGCGAGGGTGACCGTCGCGGTGCCGCGCAGGTCGCGGGAGGAGGCTCCGACCGAGACGACGTAGTCGCCGCCCTCGACGATCCAGCCGACGAGATCGGTGTCGTAGTAGGCGAGGTCGTCGGCGGGGATCTCGATGACGACGCTCTCGGTGGCGCCGGCGGCGATGGCGACGTTCGCGAACCCCTTGAGCTCGCGCACGGGGCGGGTCACCGCCGAACCGGGCAGCGCCACGTAGACCTGCACGACCTCCCGGCCGTCGCGGTCGCCGCTGTTGGTGACGTCGACGGAGACGTGGATGCCGCCGTCGGCCGTGGCCTCGACGGCGGGGGCGCCGAAGTCGAAGGTCGTGTACGAGAGGCCGTGGCCGAACGGGAAGCTGACGGTCACCTCCCGCGCATCGACGTCGCGGTAGCCGACGAACAGGCCCTCGCCGTAGCGGACGTGCCCCTTCTCGCCCGGGAAGTTGATCGACGCCGCGGTGTCCCCGAGGTGCGCGATCACGGTCTCGGCCAGGCGGCCGGAGGGGTTCACGGCGCCGAAGAGGACGTCAGCGACGGCCCCGCCGCCGGCCTGGCCGAGCAGCCAGCCCTCGACGATCGCGGGCACGCGGTCGGCCCAGCCGGAGACGCGCACGACGCCGCCGTTGGAGAGCACGACGGCGACGCGCGGGTTGGCGGCGAGCACGGCCTCCAGCAGCGCGGTCTGCGCGGCGGGCAGCTCGATGTGTTCGCGGTCGAAGCCCTCGGACTCGTCCTCGCCGGGCAGACCCAGGAAGAGCAGGACATCGTCGGCGGTGGAGGCCGCAGCGACCGCCTCGGTCGTGAGTGCGGCGGCGTCGCCCTCGGCACCGAGCGCGTAGCCCGCGGCGAAGGTCACCTCGGCGTCGCCGGCGAGCGCACGGATCTCGTCGAGCGCGTTGTCGAGGCGGGTCGGGACGATCTGCGACGAGCCGGCGCCCTGGTAGCGCGGGGTGCGGGCGAACTCGCCGATGACGGCGATGCGCCGGCCGGCCTCGGCCGCGAGCGGGAGCACGCCGTCGTTCTTGAGCAGCACGATGCTGCGGCCGGCGACCTCGCGGGCGAGCGCGTGGTGCGCCTCCACGTCGTAGGAGGCGTCGGCGTCGGCGTTGTCGACGGCCTTCTGCACGAGGTCGATGACGCGCTGGGCACCGGTGTCGAGCACCGACTCGTCGAGCGAGCCGTCGCGGACGGCCGCGACGAGCTGCGCGTCCGTGACGCCACCCGAGGACGGCATCTCGAGGTCGAGGCCCGCGGCGAGCGCGGAGACGCGGTCGTTCACCGCACCCCAGTCGGAGACGACGAGGCCCTCGAAGCCCCACTCGTCGCGGAGGACCTTCGTCAGCAGCCACGGGTCCTCGCTGGCGTAGACGCCGTTGATGCGGTTGTACGAGCACATGACGGTCCACGGCTGGGCGTCCTGCACCACGCGCTGGAAGCCGCGGAGGTAGATCTCGCGCAGCGGGCGCTCGTCGACGTCGGCGCTGACGCGCATCCGGTCGGTCTCCTGGTTGTTGGCGGCGAAGTGCTTGAGGGAGGCGCCGACGCCCTGGGACTGGAGGCCGCGCACGAGGGCGGATCCGAGGCGTCCGCTCACGATCGGGTCCTCGGAGAGGTACTCGAAGTTGCGGCCGCAGAGCGGGGAGCGCTTGATGTTGATGCCCGGGCCGAGGAGCACACCGACGCCTTCGGCCTTGGCCTCCTCGCCGAGGGCCCGGCCGACGCGCTCCAGCAGCTCGGCGTCCCACGACGAGCCGAGGGCGACCGCGGGCGGGAAGCAGGTGGCGGGCACGCTGTCGCCGATGCCGAGGTGGTCGCCGCCCTGGCTCTGCTTGCGCACGCCGTGGGGTCCGTCGGTGAGGTAGATGGAGGGGATGCCGACGCGCTGCACCGCCTCCGTCTCCCAGAAGCTCGCGCCGGAGGTGATCGACGCCTTCTCCTCGGTGGTCAGTTCGGTTGCGCGGACGAGACGGTCGACCATGGTTCTCCTTCGATGTGGCCGGGTGGTGGCAATACCTTACAACACTCGGTTTTAAGCGGGCCAGGGTTCACAGGGAGTTCTCGTCAGATCCTCCGCGCGAGGTCGCGGAGTGCCGTCATGTACTGCGCCGACGCGGGGTAGCCGGGATGGGTCGCGACCTTGACGAGATAGCGCGTCGGCCCGAACTCGTCGGCGCCGCGGTCGATGTCGTTGTGGTCGTACGAGTCGTCGGGGAAGCCGAGGTAGTCGGTGCGGCGCCAGAGGTTGATCCACGCGATCTCCCCGTCGGGCTGGGTGAGCAGCTCGCGCAGGGTCGGCTCCGGTCCGTCGCCCGGCCGCCGCACCGGCGGAGCGCCCTGGTCGCGGTTGACCTGTTTCAGCCACGGGTCGGCCGTCCACAGCGACGGCCCCCGGCTCTTGCGCACGCCGAGCACCTCGCCGCCGAACAGCTCGGGGAAGAACCGGCCGAAGAACGCGCGCAGCTGCGTGCCGTAGGTGAGGAGGCCGACGTTGCGGAGGCCGTCCTTCGTGTCGGCGCCCAACGTGAACAGGCACGAGACGGCCAGCACACCGCCCAGGCTGTGCGCGCTCAGCACCACCTTGCGCCGCTGCGCGGTCCCCAGGGCGGCCAGCTCGTCGTCGGCCTTCTGGGCCTCGGTGCGCGTGTCCCGCCCGTCGACGATCTTCCCCTTCATGAGGTCGGTCTCGAGCCAGGCGACGACGCGGCCGCGCAGCTCCGGGATGACCCGCTCGGCGTAGCAGGGCGGACCGTACGGATGCCCCGCACGCGGGAGGAAGCACATGAGGTCCCACATGATCCCGATCGGCCGCTCCTTGGTCGTGATGGCGCTCTCGGCGATGGTGACGATGGCGGTGACCGCGATCAGCCCGAGGGCGGGGAGCGCGAAGTCGAGCAGCGCGGTCGGGCGCCAGGTGTCGGGGAACGACACCGACACCGCGCAGCCGACGGCGAGCAGCCCGGCCAGCACGCCCAGGACGGGTTCGCCGCGATGGAACAGCCCGGCGAAGCGGCGTGCGCGCAGCATCTTCGTGGTCAGCTTGCCGGCCGAGGGGACGAGCGGCACCGTGCCGTCGCGGTAGCGGCGCAGCGGCGCGCGCAGGGGGCGGCCGCCGTCGGTGCGCGGCGTGGTGAATCGGGGTGTAGTGCGCATCCGGGCCGCGGCCACGATCGCGACCAGGAGGAGCAGGAGCGCCGCCAGCACGGGAACGGTGCTGCCGAAGTTGCGATAGGCGCCGGGGGTGACGAGGGAGGCGTCCCCGCGGGAGAGCGGGCAGACCGGGACCGCCCCCGGCGAGCTGAGCCAGCACTGCGCCCCCAGGACCAGGAGGGTCGACAGCAGCATCCCGCCGCCGAGGGAGAGGAGCAGGACCACCCCGGGACCGGTGCCGCTCCACCCCTCGTAGCGGAGCACGTCGCGACGGCGGGCGCGCGACGGGACGAACCCGATGATCAGGGCCAGGACGACCAGGGCGCCGGCGCTCACGGCGTACGCGACGAGGGACGGCGTGCGCGGCGGCAGCCCGTCGGGGGTGAGGAGCACCGCGACCGCCACGCCGAGCCCGGCGACCACCACGAGGGCGATGCACGCGACCGCCGGGAGCCACTCCTTCACCCGCGCGATGGAGGACGGCCACTCCGGCAGCCGGCGCCAGCCCAGCGCGGAGAGGGCGATGGCGAGCAGCACCCCGGTCACGATGGCCGGGGAGACGACGAGACCGAGGAACGGGATGCGCGCGTAGTTGAGGTGCTGGTCGGGGACGGCGATCGAGACGAACACGACGACGTACACCGCGACGGCCGCGAGCAGCGTCCACCCGGCCCAGGTCTCGCGGCGCCGCAGCTTGCGCCGCACCCGGTTGCGGCGGACGGCGTCCGAGAGCTCGTCCGACCGGCGCGTGACCGTGTCGGTGTCGGCCATGACCCGCGCGATGGTGACGACGAGGCCGAGCGCCGCGGCGATCACCGCCGCCGAGACCCACCACCGGGCCAGCGGGGCCGGCTCCGCTCCCCAGCAGGCGGCGGGGATGCGGGTGCTGCCTCCCGAGCACGCGGCGAACACGTCGTCCCAGCCGAGCAGCACGGCGACGAGGAAGAGCGCGCCCGCCAGATGCAGCAGCTCGGACGGGAGCTTCACCCGGGTCATCCCCCAGAAGCCTTCCGTCGCCAGCGGCGTGCGGCCGTTCGGCGCCGACGCGGCCGCACCGCCGCGCTCCTCCGCGTGCCGCATCTTGTCGACCGTGCCGAAGATGCCCGCCTCGTAGCGCGTGCGCGCCGTGTGCGAGACGAGCAGGAGCACCACGACGCCGAGCACCGGCACCAGCGAGAGCATGGCCAGGCGGATGCCGCGCCGGTCGAAGTCGGGCAGCGCGAAGAAGTCGTTCAGCCATCCCGGCATCGACGGGCAGGAGGCGGTCCCGGCGAGGCACTGCGACCCGATCAGGTCGAGGCTCACCGAGGCCAGCGCGCACACGTAGAGCAGCGTCAGGCAGAGCGCGAACACCCGCAGCGCGGCGGCACCGCGGCCCGCGCGCCACTCGCCCGCGACGGTCTGGCGCGGGATCCGGCGGGTCCAGTAGGCCGTGTTGCACAGCCCGAACGGCAGGATGAGCAGCCAGGCCAGCTGCACGAAGAACTGGCCGACGATGACGAGCGCCCCGCCGCCGTACCGCGCCATCAGCCCCCACGAGTAGCCCTCGCGGCGGATGCGCGTGGGCGGATAGGCGGGGTCCGTCGGGTCGACCGGGTCGACGGTGGGGACGAAGAAGCCGCCGTTCTCGTCGGCCTGGTCGGGCCGCACATCCCCCGGCGGCACGCCCAGCATCTCCGCCGGTGGCGTGTTCTTGATGCCGTGGATGCGCAGCTCCAGGATGTTCTGGTCGCGGCCGCCGTCTCGGACCGCACCGAACAGGGTGGTGAACACGCCCATGAGACCCTCCCGCGCCATGCCGACGCGCGCAGGGTACCGCCCGGCGAGGATGCGCGGCCAGCCTGAGCATCCGTGCCGAATCGACGCCGCTCTACACCTCGCGGCCTGCGGGGCGTAATGTCTGCACCATGAGCACCCCAGCAGACCGGGCCGACGAGCCGCGCGAAGACCTCGAGGGCAGCTACACCGAGGTCGACGGCGAAGGCCCCCACGAGCGCACCGTCCACGGCCAGTACACGGAGACCGAGGACAACCGCGGCCCCGAGACCGACGTCGAGGGCACGTACACGGACGTCGACGAGGCGGCCGACGCCCCGCAGGGCGAGTACACCGACACCGACACCGACGAGCCGTAAGAGCGGCTGAGGGCGGGAGGCGGCCTAGCGGGTCGCCTTCTTGATCTTCTTGCGCGTCTTCTTCACGTTCGGGTCGTTCCAGAACGAGGACACCGCGCCCACGATCTGCTGATAGCGTTCGCGGCCCGCTCGCGCGCCCAGCACGTAGGCCACGGCGATCCCGATCAGAACGAGAAAAGTCTTGAAGCGCATCCGGTCCTCCTGAATCCGTCTGCGGCAGACAGTAGACCGCACGATGCCGTCGCGCCACCCCGGAGGCCCGGAGCGGCGTGACGGCATCGCGCGAAGGCTTTGCGCGACGGTCAGGCGCGCGGGAGGTCGCCCAGGCGACGACCGCGGCCGAACAGCAGGTAGCCCGCGATCAGCAGGGCCAGCGCGATCACCAGGATCGGCGCCACGACGGCTCCGGTGGAGGCGAGGGCGCCCGCCGACGAGCCGGCCGCGGTGCCCGTTCCGGAACCCGAACCGCCGGCCGCCGGGAGCGTGCCCGTCGGCTGACCGTCCGCGGTGACCTCGAAGGCCAGGACCACGGCCTTGCCGCTCTGGGCTCCGGTCACCGTGATGGTGTGCCGGCCGAGCTCGGTCGGCGCGACGGCGGCGATGGTCGACGCTCCGCCGATGACGTCGGTCCGCGGCAGCGCGACCGGGTCGGACTGGACGACGCCCGAGACCTGACGGTCGCCCTTGAAGCCGGCGAGCGAGATCGCCAGCGGGTCGCCCGGCTTCACCGTCGTCGCCAGGAGCGAGACCGTCGCGCCCGCGCTCAGGGCGGTGTAGCTGCGCTCGAGCTTCAGCGCACGCGCGATGGTGAAGAAGGTGTCCGTCTGGTCGGTCAGCCCGACGACGTCCGCCGCGCCGGGACCGTATCCGGCCACCCGCAGCTGCGAACCGGTGTGCTGCTGCGAGCCGCCGGCCGCGGCCGTGCCGTAGGCGACCTTCATGACGGTGCCGTCGGCCGTGGTGAGCGCCGTGCTGAGCGTGGCCGGCGGGGTGCTGTCCACGATCTGGCTGGTGTGGGCGTGGTCGGCCGTCACGATGACGAGGGTGTTGCCGTCCTTCTTCGCGAAGGCGAGGGCGGCCTGGACCGCCTCGTCGAGGTCGACGGTCTCACCGATCTGGCCGCAGGCGTCGGCCGAGTGGTCGCGCTTGTCGATGCTCGCGCCCTCCACCTGCAGGAAGAAGCCGGCGCTCCCGGAGCGGTCGAGCAGCGAGATCGCCTTGTTGGTGAGCGAGGAGAGCGAGAGGTCCGATGCCAGCCGGTCCGCGTTGGGGGTGCAGGTGACCGGTGCCGCGTCGGCGCCGCCGACGGTCGCCGTGGTGGAGGCGTACCGGGTCGGGAAGTTGCCGGGGGTGAAGAGTCCGAGAAGCGGCTTCTGCTGGTCCGCCGCCGTGACGGCCGACAGTCCCGCGGCGTCGCCGACGACCTGGTAGCCGCGGTCCTTGGCCTGGTCGAAGAGGGTCTGGTCCTTCCACTCTCCGGCCTTGGCCTTCTGCGTGAAGGAGGTCGATCCGCCGCCGAGCGTGACATCGGCACGCGCGTCGAGGAGCTGCTCGCTGATGGAGCCGAGACCGCCCTTGTCGAGCGCGTCCGCGCCGCAGCTCGCGCTGTCGGGGCCGTAGCAGGAGCGGGCGCCGACGTGCGCGACCTGGACCGCGGGGGTCGCATCCTGGATCTCGGCGGTGCTCACGTTGCCGGTGCGGAGGCCGTTGGCGCGCGCGAGCTCGAGCAGGGTGGCCTGCGGCGCGCCGTCGATGTCGACGGACACGGCGTTGTCGTACGTCTTGGTGCCGGTGGCCCAGGCGGTGCCCGTCGCGGCGGAGTCGGGGACGTAGTCCGGCTTGCCCTTGTTCGGGCCGTCCTTGTAGAGCGAGTACGTGGTGTACTGGCCGGTCAGCGGGAGGGCGTCGATGCCCGGGAGCATGCCGGCGGCACCGTACTGGTAGTTGCGCGCGACCGTGATCTCGCTGTCGCCCATCCCGTCGCCGATCAGCAGGATGACGTTCTTGGCCGGGCCGTTGACGATCGACTGGCGCAGCGCGGCGGTCGAGTCGTCGGGGTTGCGGGCGGCGCCGCCGTTGTCGGAGGTGGCGGCGAGCGCTGAGGTCGGGAGCAGCGCGGCCGCGAGCACGCCGCCGGCGGCGACGAGCACGGCTCCGGCGCGGAGCCGGGAGCGGAGACGGGACATGCGGGAGGTCCTTTCGGTCGGTGAGGCCCGACCAGCCCAGCGGCCGCACGTGAACCGCCCGTGAACTCCCGGAGGCTGTTATCTGAAAGGTCTCTCAGGAGACGCTGCCGCGGCGCCCGCGCACGGCCTTCAGCACCCCGACGATCGGCCCCTGCAGGAAGAGCACGAAGAGCCACCAGATGCCGACCTTCGGGAAGAGCACGGCGAGCACCAGCGCGGCGAAGAGCAAGGCGTCGGCGATCCAGCCGGTGCCCGGGGCCATCGACTCCTTCGCGTCCTCGCGCACGAGCTCGGGCGAGCGTCGCAGCACGACGGCGATGAACTGCATCGACAGCGACGCGAGGAGCATGTTGCCGATGTACAGCGCGTAGACGGCGGGCTGGCCGGAGTTGCTCGCGGCGAGCACGTTGGTCGTGAAGGGCATGATCACGATGGCCAGCAGCCAGGCGAAGTTCAGCCAGATGACGCGGACGTCGTAGCTGGCGACCCACTCGAAGATGCGGTGGTGCGTGATCCAGAACCGGGCGATCACCAGGAACGAGACGCCGAAGGCGATCAGCTCCCAGTAGTTGGCGCCGATCCAGGCTCCGATGTCCCTCGCCGCGTCATCGGCCTGATCGACGAGCGGCAGGATCAGCAGGGTGATCGCGATCGCCACGGTGGCGTCGGAGAAGTTGACGAGCCGATCGAGCCCGCGCTCCGTCCTCACCGCTGCCATGCGCTCATTCTGGCCCGTCATCGAGCAGACCGAGCTCCAGGGCACGCCGCACGGCCGAGGTCCGGTCGGAGGCGCCGAGCTTCTCGTACGCGCGGCTCAGGTAGGTCTTGACGGTGGCCTCGCCGATGAAGAGCTCCGCGCCGATGGCGGCGTTGGTGCGCCCGTCCGCGGCGAGCCGCAGCACCTTCACCTCCTGCGGCGAGAGGGCAGGGGCGGCCGGGGCGCCGCCGCGCAGCCTCCCGAGCAGGGCGGAGGCGGCGGAGGTGGCGAGCACCGTCTCCCCCGTGGCGGCCGCGCGCACGGAGCGGGCGAGCTCGGCCGGGGCGATGTCCTTCAGCAGGTAGCCGCTCGCGCCGGCCTCGATGGCGCGGAGGATGTCCTGGTCGGTCTCGTAGGTCGTGAGCACGACGACGCGGGTGGCGGGATGGGAGGCCGTGATCGCGCGGGTCGCCGCGACGCCGTCGCCGCCCGGCATCCGCAGGTCCATGAGCACGAGGTCGGGGTGGAGCGCGGCGACGAGGTCGACGGCCTCCGGGCCGCTGGCGGCCTGCCCGACCACGTCGATGTCGTCGTACCCGGTCAGCATCCCGCGGATGCCTTCGCGGACGACGGGGTGGTCGTCGGCCAGGACGATGCGGATCATGCGGACTCCTCGGTGGGGGCGCTGGGCGCGGTGGGCGCGGACGCGGCGGGATCGGGCGCGGTGACGGCCGGGGCGGGCAGCTCCGCCGTGATGCCGGTGCCGAGGCCCGGCGTCGACTCGACCGTGAACCGGCCGCCGGCCTCGCGGACACGCGCCGCCATCCCGTCGAGCCCGTAGCCTCCGCGCGGGGCGTCGCGGTCGAACCCGCGCCCGTCGTCGGTCACGCGCAGGCGCACCGCGTCGGGCAGGTAGGCGAGCTCGACGTCCACGGTGCGCGCCGCGGCGTGCTTGCGCACGTTCGAGAGCGACTCCTGCAGCAGCCGCAGGGCGACCACGTCGACGGCGGGCGGCGCCGGACGCGCTCGCCCGTCCACGACGAAGCCGGCGCTGACGCCGCTCTCCTCCGCGAAGCGGGCGACGACCCGCTCGAGCACCTCGGGCAGCGGCGAGCCGTTCAGCCTCCCCGGCGTCATGGCCGCGATGATGCGCCGGGACTCCTGGAGGTTCTCCTGCGCGGTCTCGGTCATCAGCTCCACGTGCCGGCGGGCGGCGGCGGGATCGGCGTCGAGCTCGCCCTGCACCGCGTGCCCGAGCGTGACGATGCTCGTGAAGCCCTGGGCGAGGGTGTCGTGCATCTCGCGGGCGATGCGCTCCCGCTCGGCCGCCGCGCCCTGCTGCTCGGAGAGCTGCGCGATCTCGTTCTGCTGCTGCCGCAGCCGGTCGATGAGCCGGCCGCGCTCGGCGCTCTGCTTGCTGACGGCGGCGACGCGGTGGCCGAAGAAGATCGAGAAGGCGATGAGCAGCAGCGTCATCCCGGAGACGTCGACGATCGAGACGGGCGGGATGTCGCCGATCGCCCAGCGCACCACGACCCCTCCCGCATTGACCAGGACGATCGCGATGGCCGCGGGGTAGAACGACAGCAGCAGGAAGAACTGCGGCGACAGGACGAACAGGGCGACGTTCGCCCAGTCGCTCAGGGAGAGCGCGACCAGGTAGGCGGCGGTCGCGACGAGGCAGTAGACGATCGAGCGGGGCGAGTCGTCCGGCACGGAGCCGCGACGCACCACCGACCAGAACAGCGGGAGCAGCGCGAGCACGATCGCCGCCGACGCGATCGACTTGACGAGCCCGGTGTACGGGTTCGCCAGGATGATCACGACGGTGGCGACCGTGGCCGCGGCCGAGTAGACGAGCCAGGCCCGGAACTCGAGGAACTCGCTGTCGGTGCTGCGCTGCTGTTGCACGGTCAGACTGTAGCCGCTCGCTCCGGCTGAGCGGCGGAGGCCTCCGCGACCGAGGTGCGGCCGGCCGGGTAGAACACCCCGATGACGGCGACGATCAGCATCGCGCCGGCCATGCCCCAGAACGCCCACTGCACGGCTCCGGCGTAGTCGGAGGCCACGGCGTGCATGATCTGGTCGCGCACGGCGGTCGGCAGCTTCGCGAGCGAGCCGCCGTCTCCCGAGGCGCCGCTGATGCGGTCGACCGCACTCTGCGCGTCCGCTGCGGTGCCGCCGATCTTCTCGAACGACGCGGTGAGCAGGTCGGTGAGCCGGGAGGTGACGATGGTCGTGAACACGGCCAGGCCGAGCGCGCCGCCGAAGTTCTTCATCGTCTGCGAGATGGCCGTCACCTCGCCGTAGCTGGCGCCGATCGCGCGGTTCACCGCATCCGTCGAGACCGCCGAGAACATCAGGCCGATGCCGGCGCCCGCGATCGCGATGGGCCAGGTCTGCTGGTTGAAGAACGATTCGGCGTTGAAGTCGAGGTCGGTCGCCTTCAGCGCGAGCCAGGCGAAGCCGATCGCCCCGATCAGGCCGCCGACCAGGACGACACCACGGGCGCCGTACTTGTCGAACCGCACCGAGCCGACCCGGCTCGCGACGACGAAGCCGATGAAGAACTTGAGGAAGAGCACCCCGGTGAGGCCGGCGGAGAGACCGAGCGACACCTGCCCGTACACGCTGAGGAAGAAGAACGTGGCGATGAACGCGACCGACGAGAACAGCGTCGCCAGCGTGGAGAGCGTGAACCCGCGGTCGCGGAACGCAGCCAGCTGCACGAGCGGCTGCGCGGCACGGCGCTGGAGGAGCACGAACACGACGATCAGGGCGGCGCCGGCGACGAGGGAGCCGAGGACCGCCGGGCTGCCCCAGCCCCACGGGCTCGCCTGCTGCAGGCCGAAGACGATCAGGCCCATCCCGGCGGCGACGACCAGCGCGCCGAGCCAGTCGATGCGCTCGCGGCGCGGGGCGGAGGGGCGTGCGGCGATCGCGACGATCACGAACGCGGCGACGGCGATCGGCACGTTCACCCAGAAGATCGCGCGCCACGTCCACTGCGTGAGGTAGCCGCCGGCGATCGGGCCGAGGGCGGTCATCGCACCGGTGATGGCGAAGAAGATCGCCATCGCGCGGCCGCGGCTCTCACGGGCGAAGCCCTCGACCACGATGCCGATCGCGGCCGGGAACATGATGGCGCCGCTGATGCCCTGGAGGGCGCGGGCGGCGACCAGCCACGGCTCGGCGAGGTCGCCGGTCGGGGCCAGGCCGCAGAGCAGCGAGGTGATGCCGAAGCCGGCGATGCCGATGAGGGCCATCCGCTTGTGGCCGACGACGTCGGCGATCCGGCCGCCGAGCAGGAAGAACGCGGCGGTGGCGAGCAGGTAGACGTTGACCGCCCACTGCATCCCGTCGTGGCTGAGCCCGAGGTTCTGCTGGATGGTGGGGGCGGAGAGGGCGACGATCGTCTGGTCGATCGTCGTCATGGAGACGGCGAGGATGAGGCCGGCGAGCGCCAGCCGCGACGAGGATCCTGGTTTCATGCTCCCAGCCTCGCTTCGGGCGCCCGCGCGCGGCACCGGCGGCCGGTGGTCACCCGTGTCCGCCGATCGGTGGACACGGGCGACATCCGCGGTCGCGGCTTCGGTCAGGCGGCGGGGAGGGCGGCGATCAGCTCGTCGATGGTGACGACGGCGGCCTGCTGGGCGGGGTAGACCTTCTCGGTCAGGACGCGGTGCACCTCCGGGTCGCGGTCGAAGGTGCCGTCGGAGAGCACGACGAGGCGGTAGTCCTTGTCCACCGCGTCGCGCGCGGTCGACAGCACGACGCCGCTGGTCGAGATGCCGGCGAGCACGAGGGTGTCGATGCCGAGCGCCTGCAGCTGCTCGTGGAGGTCGGTGGTGCTGAAGGCGCCGTAGCGCGACTTGCGCACCACGATCTCCCCCTCGGCGGGCGCGATGCGCGGGTCGACCGAGACGGCGGGGTGGTCGGGGCCGATCTCGCTCACGCGCTCGGCGGCGGTCACGAATCGGGAGTGGGCGGGGACGCGGGACGCGTCCTCCTCGGACAGCGCGACGCGCACGTAGCCGACGGTGACGCCGGCGGCACGGGCGGCCTCCCGCGCACGGCGCAGCTCGGCGAGGAAGGCGTCGGCGTCGGGGAGGGAGGCGAGGATGGAGGGCTGCAGGTCCATGAGGAGCAGCGCGGTACGGGACGGGTCGATGACGAGATCGTTCACATGTATAAACTACCTCGCCCAGCTGAAAGCTTGCGTCGCTCCGCTGCCTACTGTATACAGAATACAGACCACCACAGCAGAGACTCTCAAGGAACGAGGTACTCATGTCTCGCGTCGACTCAACGGTGAGAAGGGCGCTGGCCATCACGGCGGCAGCCGCACTGGCTCTCAGCATGGCCGCATGCTCCGGCTCGGGAGGCGGCGGATCCAAGACCGTCGTCTGGTCCACCTGGGGCACCCCGGAGGAACTCACCCGGTACAAGGAATTCGACACCCAGTTCATGAAGGAGCACCCCGACATCAAGGTCGTGCTCCAGCCGGTCGCCGACTACAGCGACTACCACACCAAGCTGCTCGCGCAGCTGGCCTCCGGCACCGCCCCCGACGTCTTCTACATCGGCGACGACAAGATCGGCCAGTTCGTCAACTCGAAGGCGCTGATGCCGCTGACGTCGCTCATGAACTCGTCGGCCAGCAAGACCAAGCCGGAGGACTTCGCGCAGGGCCTGTTCGGGGCCACGAAGAAGGGCGACGAGATCTACGCGGCGCCCAACGACTCCAACCCCGACGCCCTCTGGTACGACAAGGAGGCGCTGAAGAAGGCCGGCGTCACCGAGGACCCGGCGACGCTCGCCGCCGAGGGCAAGTGGACGACGGAGGCTTTCCTCGACATGAACGCCAAGCTCCACGACGCGGGCCTCACCGGCTCGATGTTCTGGAACTACTGGTCGACCCACTACAGCTGGATCTCGTCGCAGGGCGGGACGGCGTTCGACTCCTCCGGGAAGTTCGTCGCCAACACCGACCCGACCAGCGTGAAGGCGATGGACGTGCTGGCCAAGAACTTCCAGGACGGCACCTTCGTGGTCGCCGACACCCTCCCGGAGGGCGCGGGCGCCGACAGCGTGTTCGTCACGCACAAGGCCGGCTTCTTCGTGCAGGGCCGCTACACGATCGGCACCGTCAAGGCCGCCGGCGACCCCGAGAACTACGACGTGGCGCCGTGGCCGACCCCGAGCGGCAAGCCCGCCCCGACCGGCGTCGCCGTCAGCTACCTCGCCATCAACGCGAAGACCAAGAACAAGGACGCCGCGTTCGAGTTCTGGACGAACTTCCTCTCGGCCCAGGGCCAGACCTTCCGCCTCAAGGGCGGCGGCAACGCCGTCCCGTCGATCGCAGGCGCCGACTCGGTGGTGCTGGACGGCTACCCCGCCCACGCGCAGACCCTGCTCGACATGCGCGACATCGGCTTCGAGGACAACGCCACCGAGGCGTCCGTCCCCGGCCTCTCCAGCGACATCAGCGACAAGATGCTCGCGCTCTACCAGGGCAAGGCCTCCACGAAGGAGACGCTGGACGAGGTCGCGAAGATGATCGCCAGCAAGACCGGCGGCAAGTGAGGCATCGAGCGTGAGCGCAGTCAGGGAAGCACTGGTCGCCCCCGAGGCCGAGACCCCTCCCGCGACGCCGGGCGGGCTCCGCAAGGAGTCCGCCTGGCGGCGTCGCGACCGCCGGTGGGGCTACGTGTTCGTGGGCCCGCAGCTGCTCGGGATGGCCCTGTTCGTGGTCGTGCCGTTCATCGCGAGCCTCGTGCTGGCGTTCGCGCAGTGGGACGGCCTCAACGATCTCAGCTGGGTCGGCTTCGACAACTTCCGCACCGAGCTGAGCGACCCGCTCTTCGGCCGGTCGATCGTCAACACCCTCCTCATCGCCCTCATCACCGTGCCGATCGGCCTCGCCCTGGCCGTGGTGCTGGCGGTCGCGCTGGAGAAGCTGAAGACGCGCACGCTCTATCTCATCCTCTTCTTCGCGCCCGTCGTCACCTCGTCGGTCGCCGTGGCGATGATCTGGCAGCAGCTGTTCCGCAAGGACGGCGTGCTGAGCGGATTCATCGCGAACGTGTTCCACATCGCCCCGCCGGACTGGCTGGGCGACCCGCACCTCGCGCTCATCGCCGTCTGCATCGTGACCATCTGGTCGTCGGTCGGCCTGAACGTGATCATCTTCCTGGCCGGCCTGCAGAACATCTCACCGGCCGTGATCGAAGCCGCGCGGCTCGACGGCGCCGGGGCGATCACCCTGTTCTTCCGCGTGCGGCTGCCACTGCTGTCGCCGATCATCTTCTTCTCGACGGTGATCGCCTTCATCAGCTCGCTGCAGACGTTCGACACCGTGTTCATCCTCACCGCGAACGCGGGACCGGACAACGCGACCCGCACCATCGTCTACCACATCTACGATCTGGGCTTCGGCAAGTTCCAGTTCGGCCCGGCCTCCGCCGCGTCGATCATCCTGCTGGTCATCACCCTCGTGATCACGGGCATCCAGTTCGCCGCCCAGAAGAAGTTCGTCCACTACGAGGATGATGCCGCATGACCACCGCAACGGCCCCCGCCGACCCCGCCACCCGCACCGCCCCCGCGCACCCGGGCCGTGCGGCCTCCCGCGCCCGCAAGGCCCTGCTGCACGTCGTCCTGCTGCTGGGCGGCCTCGCGATGGTGTTCCCCTTCCTCTGGATGCTGGTCACCTCGTTCAAGTCGCTGCCGCAGCTGCTCAACGACCCGCTGAGCGTGTGGCCGCACCCCTTCACCCTGCAGAACTACGCGGACGCGTGGAGCGACGTGCCGTTCGGGCAGGCGTACTGGAACACGATCTACATCGCCGTGCTCGTCGTCGCCGGCACGCTCGTCACCGCCGCGATGGCCGGGTACGCGTTCGCGCGCATACCGTTCCGCGGCAGCAAGGTGCTGTTCGTGTTGTTCCTGGCGACGCAGATGATCCCGATGCAGGTGACGCTCATCCCCTTCTACTTCCTCATGGCGAAGCTGGGGTGGGTGGACTCGCACCTCGCGCTGATCGTGCCCGCCGCGCTCGCGAACCCGTTCGCGGTGTTCCTCATGCGCCAGTTCGTGCTGTCGCTGCCGCGCGAGCTGGAGGAGGCGGCCCTCGTCGACGGCGCCGGCCGGTGGCGCATCTTCTGGAGCATCATCCTCCCGAACCTGAAGCCCGGGCTCGGCGCGCTCGCGATCATCGTGGCGCTGAGCACCTGGAACAACTTCCTGCTGCCGCTCGTCATCCTCAACTCGCAGGACCTCTTCACGGTGCCGCTGCTGCTGCAGAGCTTCCGCGGCCAGTACGGGTCGGTCAACTACGGGCTGATCATGGCGGCGTCGGCCATCGCGACCATCCCGATGCTGATCGCGTTCGTGATCGGCCAGCGCCGCATCCTGAACTCGATGGCCGCGTCGGGGCTGGGCGGGCGATGAGCGTCGCCGCCGCCGCAGCCGCACGGGTCTCGCCGTACCTCGACCTGGAGTCGGCGCCGTTCACCCTCCCGGGCTCGCGCATCCTCGTGATGCGGGCCGACGAGGGGGTGACGGTGCGTTTGGCCGAGTACGAGCGCCGGCTGGATGACTGCATCCTGGTCCGCACCCTGCGCGTGCTCGGCCCGGACGGACGCGTCGCGCCGGTCAGCGCCGTGCACCCCGACCGCATCGAGTTCGGCGCGGCGGGCGTCACGCTGACCTTCGACGGCCCCGACGCCCTCAGCCTCGGCGGCGGCGAGGCGCCCTGGACCGCCGAACTCGACCTGCCCCACACCCCCGCCCTCCGCACCACGTCGCCCATCCGCATCACCCTCGCCCCCGCAGCCGCCGAGCACAGGAAAAGTGCTCGGTTCACGGCCGAGATCGAGCACTTTTCCTGTGCTCGCGGGCATAGGGCGGCGCTGGAGGCGACGGGGCGGGTGTGGGAGGAGTGGTTTGCGCGGACGCCGGTGGTGCGTGACGACCTCGTTGGGATGACCGCGTTCTGCTGGTGGGTGCTCGGCGCGAACATCGTGTCGCTGCCCGGCCGCGGGGCGCGGGCGGTCGTGCCCTCCAAGATCGGGTATGTGGGGCTCTGGCAGTGGGATGCGTACTTCATCGCCTCCGGCCTCCGTCACGGCGACCCGGAGCTCGCCCGCGAGCAGCTGGAGCTCGCCTTCGCCTTCCCCACCGCGGACGGCCAGCTGCCGGATGTGGTGCACGACGAGGGCGTGCTGGCCTCCAGCGACGACCTCCCGCCGGGCGACCGGGACAACCTGCGCCGCGCCGGCTCGGCCATCGCCGACCCGTCCGCGCCCATCCCGCTCACGAAGCCGCCGCTCGCCGCATGGGCGCTGCGCCGCCTGGAGGGGCTCGTCGACGATCCCGCCTGGTTCGACGCCGCCTGGGCGACGGTCGCGCGCAGCCAGGAGTGGTGGTTCGCGCACTCCGACCTCGACGGCGACGGGATGCCCGAGTACGGCCACCCCTACTCGTCCGGCCTCGACGACAGCCCGGTCTTCGACGCCGAGCTGCCGGTGGCCTCCCCCGACCTCGCGGCCTACCTGATCCTGCAGGACGACCTGCTCGCGGCGCGAGCCCGGAGCGTGGGCGACGCGGCGGTCGCCGAGCGTTTCGCCGCGCGCGCCTCCCGCACGCTCGAGCTGCTGGAGGGGATGTGGGACGAGTCCGCCGGGTTCTTCCGCTCCTCGGGCGCGGGGGCGCCGGTCGAGGCGGAGGCCGTCGTCTCCCTCCTGCCACTGCTCACCGGCCGGCTGCCCGGGCGCTACGTCGCCGGCATCCTCGCCGCCCTCGACGACCCCGAGCGGTTCGCGACGACCTGGATCGTGCCCACCGTGGCGCGACGGGATCCGGACTACTCGGACGAGCGGATGTGGCGCGGCCCGGTGTGGGTCAACGTCAACGCGCTGCTCGCGGAGGGGCTGGCGGTCTCCGGCCACGCCGACCGATCACGCGCGCTGATCGAGCAGACCCTGCGGCTCGTGCAGCACGGCGGGGGCCCCCACGAGTACTTCAACCCGGCGACGGGCGAGAAGGCGCGCACCGCGACGACCGCCTTCGGCTGGTCCGCGGCGCTGTTCATCGACCTGGCCGTGCAGGTCTCCGGCGCGTGAGACGACGCAACACGCCCTTTTTCGGCCGAAGACGGCACGGGAAAGGGCGTGTCGCGACCGTTCGCGGCCACGCGGGCGGGGGTGAGCGCGGAAGCCGGGGGTCAGGCCAGGCGTTCCCACTTGATGCCGGCGTCGGCGAGGAGGCGGCGCATGCCGTTGGTCCAGTTCTCGGCGAGGGCGGCCTTGGCGGCGGGAACGTCGCGCTCGACGAGGTGCTGGGCGATGATCGCGTGCTCCGCGGCGGAGCGCTCGACGAGCACCTCCCCGCCGACGAGCAGGGACTCGTAGCGGTGGATGGCGCTGCGCACCTGCGCGATCTGCTCCAGGAGCTTGCGGTTGGTGCAGGCGCTCAGCATGAGGTTGTGCCACTCGTCGTCCTTGCGGTTGACGACGGCGTGCTGGGCGACGTCGTCCGAGAAGTCGGCGGCGAGGCCGCCGAGACGGGCGCCGAGGGCGGCGAGCTCGTCGAGCGGCGAGAGGTCGAGGGCGAGGCCTTCCAGGGTCACGATGATGGGGCAGAGCTCCTCGAACTCGCGCGCGCTGAGCGGAACGAACCGGAAGCCCTTGCCGTTCTCGCTCTCGATCTGGCCCTCGCTCTCGAGGGCGATCAGAGCCTCCCGCAGCGGCGTGCGGCTGACGCCGAGCTCGGCGGCGAGCTGGACCTCGTTGATGCTCTCCCCCGGGCGAACGTCCCCCGCGCGCATGCGCGCGATGAGCTCCTCGCGCACCTGGGAACGCAGGTTCTTGCGTTCGATCGCCATGTGACCCCTCCCGGCCGGACTCGTGGTCGCCAGCTTAGGGGTTGACCCGTCGTGGCGATCGCTCTAGCGTTACTGTATACAGAATACAGTCGACACGATGGCGGCACAAGGCTCGTCACGTCGGCTGGACCCCCGCACGAACCGCACGACACCGTTGAAGGAGACCGATGACGATCCCCGCGCCCCGGAGCATCCGGCTCGACGCGCTCGCCTACGGCGGCGACTACAACCCCGACCAGTGGCCGGAAGAGGTCTGGGCCGAGGACGCCCGCCTGATGGTGGAGGCCGGGGTCAACCTGGTCACCCTCCCGGTCTTCTCCTGGCCGCTGCTGGAGCCGGAGCCGGGCGTCTGGGACTTCGCGGGCCTCGACCGCGTGATCGACCTGCTCTGGCAGCACGGGATCAAGATCGACCTCGCCACGGCGACCGCCACACCACCGGCCTGGCTGGTGCGCGAGCATCCCGAGGTGCTGCCCTGGAACTCCGACGGCGTGCGCCTCGAGTTCGGCTCGCGGCAGTCGTACTGCCCGAGCTCGCCGGTGTTCCGGGAGGCGGCGCTGCGGCTGACGCGCGCCCTCGCGGAGCGGTACGGCGAGCATCCCGCGCTCGCGCTCTGGCACGTCTCGAACGAGTACGGCGACCACGTGGCGCGGTGCTGGTGCCCGGAGTCGGCGCGGCACTTCCGCCGTTGGCTGGAGGCCCGCTACGGCAGTATCGCGGGGCTCAACGAGGCCTGGGGCACGAGCTGCTGGGGTCAGAACTACCTGAGCTTCGACCAGATCGAGCCGCCGCGCACGGCCACCGGCCCGATCAACCCGGCCGAGGTCGTGGACTTCGAGCGGTTCTCGTCGGACGCCCTCCTGGAGCTGTTCCAGTCCGAGGTCGACGTGCTGCGGGAGGTCACGCCCGAGATCGCCGTCACCACCAACTTCATGAGCCTCTTCCGCGAGCTGGACTACTGGCGCTTCGCGGACGCCGAGGACTTCGTGACCGACGACGCGTACCCGGACCCTGCCGACCCCCGCGCCCACGTCGGCGCCGCGCTCAACTACGGGCTGATGCGCAGTCTCAAGGAGGGCCGCCCCTGGCTGCTCCTGGAGCAGGCGCCGAGCGCGGTCAGCTGGCGCGACGTCAACGTGCCCAAGGCGCCCGGCCAGATGCGGCTCGGCAGCCTGCAGGCCGTCGCGCACGGGTCGGACGGCGTGATGTTCTTCCAGTGGCGGCAGGCGAAGTTCGGCCCGGAGAAGTTCCACTCGGCGATGCTCGGCCACCGCGGCGAGCGCAGCCGCACCTTCCGCGAGACGAAGGCGCTCGGCGCCGAGCTGCGGCTGCTGGAGCCGGTGCGCGGCACCCGCGTTCGTGCCGAGGTCGCGCTCGTGGCCGATTGGGACTCCTGGTGGGGCGTCACGCAGACCGAGTCGATGCCGTCGCAGCGCCTGGACTGGCTGACGGAGGCGCGCGCCTGGCACGCGGCCGCCTTCGCCCTGGGGCAGCCGGTGGATGTCGCCCGCGCCGCAGGCCCGTTCGGCGACCACCGAGTGCTGCTCGTCCCCAATCTCTACGCGGCCACGGCGGAGCAGGCGGAGGCGCTGAGCGCGTTCGTCGCGGCCGGCGGTCAGCTCGTCGTCGGACCGTTCTCCGGCGTCGTCGACCACCGCGAGCAGGTGCACGAGGGCGGCGCGCCCGGCCCGCTGCGCGACCTCCTGGGCGTCGAGGTGGACGAGTGGTGGCCGCTGCCCGACGGCGGCCAGCGCACCGTCGAGCTCGGCGGCCGCGTGCACTCGACCCGCGTGTGGGGCGAGTGGATCGAGCCGGCCGACGGCACCGAGGTGCTCGCGCGCTTCGCCGACGGCGACCTGGCCGGCCTCCCCGCGCTCACCCGCCGCACGCACGGCACCGGTGCCGCCTGGTACCTCGCCGCCGGCCTCGACGAACAGGGGATGCGCGCCGTGCTCTCCGCGGTCTTCGCGGCCGCCGACGTCGCCACCCGCGAGCCCGACACCGCGCTCGAGATCGTCACCCGCACCGACGGGACCACCGACTACACCTTCGTGCTCAACCACGGCCGGGAGGCGCGGACCGCGCCGCGCATCCCGGGCGGCACCGACCTGCTCACCGGCGTGTACGCCGGGGCCGGACTGCCGCTCGACGCGTTCGGCGTCGCCGTGGTCGCGCATCCCGCGAACCGCCCTGCGAACACTGAGAGGCCAGCATGACCCACCCCTTCGTCCATCCGTACGTGCCGAACACGGCGCCCGCGTCGCGTCAGGCGATGCTCGACGCCGTCGGAGCGGCGAGCGTCGACGAGTTCTACGCGGACGTCCCGGCCGACCTGCGGCTCGGCCGCGACCTCGACCTCCCGGAGCCGCTGATCGCGGAGCAGGATCTGGCCCGCCACGTGAGCGGGCTGCTGCGCCGCAACCGCGCGGTCGAGCCGGGCCGTCTGTTCCTCGGCGCCGGCACGTACAACCACGCGGTGCCGGCCGTCGTCGACGAGGTGATCAACCGCAGCGAGTTCCTGACCGCCTACGCGGGCGAGCCGTACGAGGATCACGGCCGCTTCCAGGCGCTGTTCGAGTACCAGTCGCTGATGGGCGAGCTGCTGAACACCGATGTCGTGAACGTGCCCACCTACGACGGTTACCAGGCCGCCGCGACCGCCCTGGCCATGGCGACCCGCATCACCGGCCGCCGCGGCATCCTGCTCGTCAGCGACGCCCACCCCGACAAGCTCAGCAAGGTGCGCGACTACGTGCGTCCGATCGCCGACCTCGTCGTCGTGCCGACCGTGGACGGCGTCGCCGACGTGGCCGCCGCGAGCGCGCTCATCGGCCCGGACACCGCGGCCGTGTGGATCGAGACCCCCAGCTTCCACGGCGCACTCGAGACCGCGATCGCCGAGCTGGCCGACGCCGCGCACGCCGCGGGAGCCCTGCTCGTCGCGGGCACCGACCCGATCGGGCTCGGCGTGCTGGCCTCCCCCGCCGACGCGGGCGCCGACATCCTGCACGGCGACATCCAGTCGCTCGGCCTGCACCCCTGGTACGGCGGAGCGCACGCCGGCTTCATCGCCGTCGCCGACGACCCGCGCCTGGTGATGGAGATGCCGTCGCGCCTGTTCGGCCTGGCCTCCACCGACGTGCCCGGCGAGTACGGCTTCGGCGACGTCGCGTACGACCGCACCTCGTTCGCGCTGCGCGAGGAGGGGAAGGAGTGGGTCGGCACAGCCGCCGCACTCTGGGGCATCGCCGCCGGTGTGTACCTCTCGCTGATGGGACCGCAGGGCATGGCCGAGCTGGGCGAGACCCTCCTCGCCCGCACGGCGTACGCCCGCCGCGCGCTGACCGCGCTGCCCGGCGTGCGGGATGCGGACGGAGCCGTGCACCTGCGCGAGTTCGTGCTCGACCTGAACGACGCCTCCCTCACCGCACCGGCGCTCGTCGCCGCCCTGCGCGCCCGCGGCTTCGAGCCCGGACTCGCGCTCGACGACACCCGCCTGCTCGTCTGCGTGACGGAGCAGAACACCCGGACCGACATCGACGACCTGACCGAGGCCGTCCGCACCGCCCTCGAGGAGACGCACCGATGAGCCTGCCCATCGCCCCCAAGCCCGCCTTGCGCCGGTTCCACCAGGCGCGCTGGGACGAGCCGATCGTCTTCGAGCTGCACGCCCCCGGCGAGCGCGGCGTCGTCCCGTCCCGCGTGGAGGCCGGGGTGCAGGAGGCCGTCGGCGACGTGGTCGCGGCGCTCCCCGCCTCCCTCCGCCGCCCCGCCGCGCCCGCGCTGCCCGAGATCGGCCAGATGCGCGTGCTCAAACACTACCTGCGGCTCAGCCAGGAGAACCTCGGCGCCGACCTCAACGTCGACGTGGGTCAGGGCACGTGCACGATGAAGTACGCGCCGAAGGTCAACGAGGCGATCATCCGCACCCCCGACCTGACCGACCTCCACCCCCTCCAGGACACGGAGACGGCGCAGGGCGTGCTCGAGATCGTTTGGCGCACCGAGCGGATGCTGGCCGAGATCTCCGGGATGAGCCGCGTCTCGCTGCAGACCAGCGGCGGCTCCGAGGCGATCTGGGCCAACATCTCCATGATCCGCGCGTACCACGCCTCCCGCGGCGAGGGCGAGCAGCGGGACGAGGTGATCACCACGATCTTCTCCCACCCCTCCAACGCGGCCGCGGCGAAGATGGCGGGCTACAAGGTCATCACGATCTTCCCCGACGCGGACGGCTACCCCGACGTGGAGGCCCTGCGCGCGGCCATCTCGCCCCGCACGGCCGCCATCATGGTCACCAACCCCGAGGACACGGGCATCTACAACCCGCGCATCCGCGAGTGGGTCGACCTGGCGCACTCGGTCGGCGCGCTCGCGTCGTACGACCAGGCGAACGCCAACGGCATCCTCGGCATCACCCGCGCCCGCGACGCCGGCTTCGACGTGTGCCACTTCAACCTGCACAAGACGTTCGGCACCCCGCACGGCTGCGGCGGACCGGGCTCGGGCGCGAACGCGGTGTCGGAGGCGCTGGTGCCGTTCCTGCCCGGACCGGTGGTCGAGAAGGTCGGCGACCGGTACGTGCTCGACGACGACCGGCCGCAGTCGATCGGGTCCGTCGCGCCCTTCTACGGCGTCATCCCGAACATCGTGCGCACCTACGCGTGGATCCGCGCGCTCGGCGCCCCCGGGCTGCGCGCGGTCGCCGAGACCGCGGTGCTCAACAACAACTACCTGATGAAGCGCATCCTGGAGATCCCCGGCGCCAGCGCCCCCTACGCCACAGGCCGCCGCCGCATCGAACAGGTGCGCTATTCCTGGCAGGAGCTGTTCGAGGAGACCGGGATCAGCTCGGAGGAGATCGGCATCCGCGCCGCCGACTTCGGCATGCACTACTGGACCAGCCACCACCCGTACGTGGTGCCGCAGCCGTTCACCCTCGAGCCGACCGAGTCGTACTCGATGGCCGAGCTGGACGAGTACGCGGCGGTGCTCGCCGAGGTGGCGCGGGAGGCGCGCGAGACGCCCGACGTCGTGCGCACCGCCCCGCACAACCAGACGGTGCACCACACCCACCACGACGACCTGGACGACCCGGAGCGGTGGGCGGTCACGTGGCGCGCGTACCAGCGGAAGTACTTCGGTGCGGGTGCCGGTGCGGGCGCGGCTGCCGACCCGGCCTCCGTTGAGGCTCCCGTCTCGGAGGGCGCCGCCGCATGAGCGTCGGGCTCGTCGTGAACCCGCTCGCGGGGATCGGCGGGCCCGCGGGTCTGGCCGGAAGCGATGGCGCCGCGGTGCAGCGGGAGGCGCTGCGTCGCGGCGGCCGCCCGCGGGCGTCGTCGCGGGCCGTGGAGGCGCTGCGTGTGCTCGCGGCCGCGCATGCCGGAGCCGAAGTGCTCACGGCGGCGGGCGCGATGGGCGAGGACGCGGTGCGGGAGGCGGGGCTGGTCCCGCGGGTCGTGTACAGCGCCTCCGCCTCCGCCTCCACCTCCACCTCCACCTCCACCTCGCCGGATGACACGGCACGCGCCGCGTCCGCCCTGCACGGCGCGGGGGCGACGCTCGTGCTCTTCGCGGGCGGCGACGGCACGGCCCGGGATGTCGCGCGCGGCCTCCCGTCGGGCGTCCCGGTGCTCGGCATCCCGGCCGGCGTGAAGATGTACTCGGGGTGCTTCGCGGTCGGCCCGGCCGCCGCCGGCGCGCTCGCGGCCTCCTGGACCGACGGCGCGCTGCCGACGGTCGAGGCCGAGGTGCTCGACCTCGACGAGGAGCTCATGCGCGCCGGCCGCCCGGACCCGCGGCTGTTCGCGCTCGTGCCCGTCCCGTCCGCCCCCGGCCGCACGCAGGCGCGCAAGGCCGCCACCCCCGCGAGCGAGCGGGAAGCCGTGCACCGCGCCGCGACCGGCGCCGCCGCGCGCATGCTCCCCGGCGTGCGCTACCTGCTCGGCCCCGGCGGCACGACCGCCGCGCTCGGCCGCGTGCTCGGCCTCCACACCACCCCGCTCGGCGTCGACGTCGTCGAAGACGGGCGCCTCGTCGCCCGCGACATCACCGCCGACCAGGCTCTCGCCGCCGTCGCCGGGCGCCCCGCGCAGGCCGTCGTCACCGTCATCGGCGGCCAGGGCTTCGTGCTCGGCCGCGGCAACCAGCAGCTCTCGCCGCGCGTCGTCGCGGCGCTCGGGCCGCATCCCCTGCTCGTGGTCGCCACCGAGCAGAAACTCATCGACCTCGCCGGCCGGCCCCTGCTGGTCGACACCGGCGACCCCGCGCTCGACGCACGGCTGGCCGGCCACCTCACGGTGGTCACCGGGCCCGCCACGGCGAGCATCTACCCTGTCAGTGCCGCCACCGCGGCCCCCATCGAAGGAGATCCCGAATGCGTCTAGCCGGCAAGTCCGCCATCGTCACCGGAGGAGCGGGTGGCATCGGCCGCGCCACCTCCCTCGCCCTCGCCGCCGAAGGCGCCCGCGTCGCGGTCGTCGACCTGCAGCAGGAGGCCGCGGAGGCCGTCGCCGCCGAGATCCGCGCCGCGGGCGGCGAGGCCCTCGCCATCGCGGCCGACGTCTCGGCCGAGCCCGACGTCGAACGCGCCGTCGCCACCGCCGTCGACGCGTTCGGCGGCCTCGACATCGCCTTCAACAACGCGGGCATCATCCGCCGCACCACCGCCGTCGAGACCACCGTCGAGGAGTGGGATCGCGTCTTCGGCGTCAACGTGCGCGGCATCTTCCTCATGTGCAAGCACGTCGTCCCGGTCATGGCTGCCTCGGGCAAGGGCTCCATCATCAACACCGGCAGCGGCTGGGGGCTCAAGGGCGGCGGCCAGGCCATCTCGTACTGCGCCTCCAAGGGCGCCGTCGTCAACATGACCCGCGCCCTCGCGATCGACCACGGCCCCCAGGGCATCCGCGTCAACTCCGTCAACCCGGGCGACGTGAACACCGGGATGCTGCGCGACGAGGCCCGCCAGCTCGGCCAGGAGGCGGGAGCCTTCCTCGCCGACGCCGCCGACCGCCCGCTGGGCCGCATGGGCGAGCCGACCGAGATCGCGGCCGCCGTGGTGTGGCTCGCGAGCGACGAGTCGTCGTACGTCACGGGCTCCGCCCTCGTCGTCGACGGCGGAGGAATCGCGTAACGGCGACCCTCCCCGCGCCCCTGCCCGTCGGCGCTGAGACGTCACGACACGCCCTTTTCCGCCCTGAAACGGCGCGGAGGAGGGCGTGTTGCGTCTGCTCAGGGGGTTGGGCGGGTGACGGCGAAGCGTCAGAGGCCGAGTGACTTCTTGATGAGGGCTTCGGGGTCGGCGGTGCCGGCGGCCTGCTCGGTGGCCTCCTGGTTGGCCTCGGTGACGGCCTTGACGACCTCGTCGCGCTGGATGCGGATGCCCCGCGGGGCGTCGATCCCGATCCGGATGCCGTCGCCGCGCGCGTCGAGGATCGTCACGACGATGTCGTCGCCGATGAGCACCCGCTCACCCGGCTTCCGCGTCAATACCAGCATTGTTTCAGCCTAGCCGGGGACCGGCCGCCGAGGGGTGAGTTGTTGCGGGTATCGGGGCCCGAATACCCGCAACTAGTCACACCTCGCGAGCGTGTGGGGCGCGTCAGGCGGGCGGTGCGTCCAGCCAGAGGACGGGGCGGGCGAGCGCGGCGAGGCCGTGCGGGCCCGCGGTGCGGCGGGCGCCGGTGGCGGCGATGCCGTCGACGGCGAGGACGGCGTCCACCTCGCCGACCCAGCGGCGCGTGTCGTCGAGGCGGCGGGAGACGTCGACCGCGACCCAGACCTGGTCGGGGGCGATGGAGGCGAGGTCCGCGGCGAGCGCGGCCACCGCATCCACCGCATCCAATTCGACGGGCGCGACGATCGCGCAGCCGCGACGCACGCCCTCGGCGCGGGCGGCCAGGGCGGCGCGGCGGTCGGAGACGGGATGCACGGCGGCGTCCGCCCCCTCGGCCAGGATGCGGGCGGCCTCCCTGGCGTCGCCGCCGAACCCGACGACGATCGTGAGGTCGCCCCTGCCCTGCAGGCGGGCGGGGGGAGGTCCGGCGAGCGCCGTGTCGTCAGCCGACGGCGAGGCGGACGCTGACGAGGCAGGCGCCGTCAACGAATGGGCGTCGTCGGCCGACAGGGCTCCCGCAGCGGCGGCGGGAGGCCCCACCGGCGCATCCAGCGTCCGCACGAGGTCGTCGAGGATCGCCTGGAACGCGTGCGACGAGGTCGAGACGGCGGGTGTGATGTCGTCCGTCTCGGGTCCGAGCCACTCAGGCCGCGATCGACTCGGCACCTCTCACCACCCCGACGGTCTCGATGTTGGCCTGCACGGCGGTGACCTCCTGGTACGACAGCACGGGCAGCCCGCTGAGCTGGCCGGCGACGAGCCGGCGGATGGCGGGCCGCAGGGCCGGCGCGCACACGAGCACCGCCGAGACGCCCAGGTCGTCGAGCTGGCCGGCGGTCTGCTTCAGCGAGGACATCACGGCCTCCAGCCGGGCCGGATCGAGCACGATCTGCGTGCCGAGCTCCGACGGCCGCAGCCCCTCGAGCATCGACTGCTCCAGGCCGGGGTCGATCATGATGACGCGCAGCACGTCGCCGTCGAGGTGCGGGGCGACGACCGCGGGCCCGAGCGCCGAGCGGGCGGCCTCGATCAGGCCCTCCGGATCGTTGGAGACCTTCGCTCGCAGCGCGAGCGCCTCCAGGATGCGCGGGAGGTCGTTGATCGGCACCTGCTCGGCCAGCAGCCCCTGCAGCACGCGCTGCACCTCGGCGAGCGACAGCAGGCCCGGGACGAGCTCCTCCACCGCCGCCGGGTTGACCTGCTTTACGCCCTCAGTGAGCTGGCGCACGTCCTCCCGGGTGAGCAGGCGCCCGGCGTTGGCCGTGATGATCGACGACAGGTGGGTGATGAGCACCGAGACGCGATCGATCACGGTCGCGCCGCCGAGCTCGGCGCTGTGCCGCATCTCGCTCGGGATCCACTTGGCCGGGAGGCCGAACACCGGCTCGATGGTCGGCGTGCCCGGGAGGGAGTCGAGCGCGTCGCCGAGCGCGAGCACCCGGCCGGACGGCGCCTGGCCGCGCCCCGCCTCCACCCCGGCGATCTTGATGACGTAGGTGGAGGGCGGCAGTTCGGCCGAGTCGCGCGTGCGCACCGGCGGCACGATCACGCCCAGCTCGAGGGCGATCTTGCGGCGCAGCGCCCGCACGCGGGCGAGCAGGTCGTCTGAGGCGCCGCTGACGATGTCGACCAGGTCGGGCGCGAGGGTGATCTCGAGCGCGTGGACGCGCATCTGGTCCATGAGGTCGTCCGTGGTCTCGCCCGTGCCGGCGGTGGCCACCGCCTTCTTGGCCGCCTCCACCTTCTTCTGCTCCGCCTGTCGGGTCTTGATGCGCTGGGCGGCGAGGATGAGGAACGCGCCGACGAGCACGAACGGGATGGGCGGCATGCCCGGGATGAGCGCCATCACGATCGCCGCGCATCCCGCGATCGTCAGCGCGTTGCGCGACTGGCTGAGCTGCCCGCTCGCGGTCGTGCCGATGTCGCTCTCGGCGTTGGACCGGGTCACGATCATGCCGGTCGAGACGGCCATGAGCAGCGCCGGGATCTGCGTGACGAGGCCGTCGCCGATGGTCAGCAGCGTGTAGGTGTTGACGGCGTCGCCGATCTCCATCCCGCGCTGGATCATGCCGATCGCGATGCCGCCGACCACGTTGATGATGATGATCAGGATGCCCGCGATCGCGTCGCCCTTGACGAACTTGCTCGCACCGTCCATCGCGCCGTAGAAGTCGGCCTCGGCCGAGACCTCCGCGCGGCGCTGCCTGGCCTGCTCCTCGGTGATCAGCCCGGCGTTGAGGTCGGCGTCGATCGCCATCTGCTTGCCCGGCATGGCGTCGAGGGTGAAGCGCGCGCCCACCTCGGCGACGCGCTCGGCACCCTTCGTCACCACGATGAACTGGATGACGACGAGGATGAGGAACACGACCGCACCGATGATGATCGACCCGCCCACGGCCACGTGACCGAACGCCTGGATGACCTGCCCGGCGAATCCATCGCCCAGCACGAGGCGGGTGGAGGCGACGTTGAGGCCGAGCCGGAACAGTGTCGCGACGAGCAGCAGCGACGGGAAGACGGAGAAGTCGAGCGGCTTCTTCGCGAACATCGTGGTCAGCAGGATGACCAGCGCGAGCATGATGTTCACGATGATCAGGGTGTCCAGCAGCCAGGCGGGCACGGGGACCACCAGCAGCATGATGATGCCGACGACGCCGATCGGCACGGCGACCTTGGCACCGAGTCCGTTGCTCGACTTCATGTGAGCCCTCCTAGCGGGGTGGGGGTCATCGTGTGGATGCCGGTGGCGGCGCCGCGGGACTTCAGCGACATGACGAACGCGAGCACGCGCGCCACCGAGTTGTAGAGCTCGACCGGGATCTCGTCGCCGAGCTTGCAGCCGGCGTGGAGGGCCCGGGCGAGGGGGATGTCCTTGACGATCGGCACGCGCTCCTCCTCCGCCTTCTCGCGGATGCGCTGCGCGATGACGCCGGCGCCCTTCGCGACGACGCGCGGCGCGGACTTGCCGGGCTCGTACTTGATCGCGATGGCGATGTGGGTCGGGTTCACGAGCACGACGTCCGAGCTCCCGATCGCCGAGATCATCCGGTTGCGGCTCATCGCCAGCTGCCGCGCACGGCGCTGCGACCGGATCAGCGGGTCGCCGTCCGAGTTCTTGTTCTCGTCGCGCACCTCGCGCTTGGTCATGCGCGTCTGCTTGCGGTTGCGGCGCATGACGACGAGCACGTCGAGCGCGGCGAGCACGAGGCCCGCGCCGATCGCCGCCTGGAGGAGGCCCGCCGCGCCCGCCTGCGCCGCCTCCAGCAGCGACGACAGCGACAGGCTGCCCGCCATCAGCAGCACGGGCATGAGGCCCTGCACGACGAGGTAGAGGCCGATGCCGACGACGGCGGACTTGAGGAGGGTCTTCGCCCCCTCCCAGAGGGCGCGCATCCCGAACACCCGGCCGATGCCGGTGACGATGTTGAACTGCTCGTACTTGCCCTCGAGCTTCTTGAGGTGCACGCCGCCCTGCGCCGCGGCCGCGCCGATGATCGCGATCGCACCGACGGCGAGCAGCGCCCCGATGGTGGGCAGGATGCTGGCGAGCCCGGCCCCGAGCGCGGCGACCGCCTTCGCCGGGTCGGGCGACTCGATCACCGAGCGCACCGTGTACATCTGGTCGACCGCGGCGTTCGTGCCGAGCTGGATGGTGAACGGCAGCATGACGGCGGCGGCGCCGACCCCCACCCACGCGGTGAGGTCGTTGGACTTGCCGAGGCGGCCCTTCTCGCGGGCCTCCTTCATCCGCTTCTCGGTCGCCTGCTCGGTGCGTTCCTGGGCGTCGCTCACCGCGTCACCCCCAGGATCGTCTTGACCGCGGTGTCGGTCAGCCCGGAGACGACGCCCGGCAGGGCGACGACGACGATGCCCGACAGCACGACGGTCAGCATGATCTTCAGCGGGAAGCCGAGCGCGAACGCGTTGAGCGCGGGCGCCACGCGGGTCAGGAGGCCGAGGCCCACGTCGGCGAGGAACAACACCACGATCAGCGGCCCCGCGATCTGCAGCGCCGCGAGGAACATCTGGGTCACCCCGGTGACCATCTCCTTCGCCGGGTCGGCCAGGTCGAAGCCGCCCGCGAGCGGGATCGCGTCGAACGTGCGCACCAGGCCGCCGATGATCAGCTGGTAGCCGCCGGTGGCGAACAGCAGGGCCAGCGCGGTCAGCTGGAACAGGCGGGTGAACTGCGCGCCGTTGATCATCGCCTGCGGATCGAACGCCTGCGCCAGCTGGAAGCCGCCGAACAGGTCGATGAAGCTGCCTGCCGACTGGATCGCCGAGAACACCAGGAACACCAGGAAGCCCAGCGTTGCGCCGACGGCCAGCTCCCGCACCATGTCGAGCAGGAAGGCGCCGGTGTCACCGGACTGGTAGCCGGCGCCCACGCGCGGGGCCACCGCGATCGCGAGACCGATCGCCAGCATCCCCTTCACCTGCGCCGGGAAGCCGTTGTACGAGAACGGCGGGGCGATCACCAGGAAGGCGACCATCCGCAGCGAGGCCAGCGCCACCGCCTCGATCGACGCCAGGTCGATGGGGATGAACATCAGCCACCGCCGAGGAGGGACGGGATCTTCTCGAAGAGCATGTTCGTGAAGCTGATCAGCTCCGCGATCATCCACTGGCCGCACACGAGCAGGGCGATGGCGACCGCCGCGGCCTTCGGCACGAACGAGAGCGTGACCTCCTGGATCTGCGTGATCGACTGGATCAGCGAGATCGCGAAGCCCACGACGAGCGCCGTCACCACGATGGGCGCGGCGAGCTTCGCCGTGACCAGGAGGCCCTGCATGGCGATGTCGAGGACGGCGTTGGCGTTCATCAGCCGCCCCGGTAGCTCGTGATCAGGCTCGTGACGATGAGGCCCCAGCCGTCGACCAGCACGAACAGCAGGATCTTGAACGGCAGCGAGATCATCACCGGCGGCAGCATCATCATGCCCATCGACATCAGCGCCGCCGAGACGACCATGTCGATCACGAGGAACGGCACGAAGATCACGAAGCCGATGATGAACGCGGCCCGCAGCTCCGAGATCATGAACGCCGGGATGAGCGTCAGCAGCGGGACGGACGCCGCGTTCTCGGGGTTCGGGCGCCCGGCCGCGCGCGTCATCAGCGCGATGTCCTCCTCGCGGGTGTGCGCCGCCATGAACCCGCGCAGGGGCGCCTCCGCCGCGTGCACCGCCGCCGTGAAGTCGATGTGACCGGCGAGGTAGGGCTGCACCGCGAGGTTGTTGATGTCGACCAGCACCGGGCTCATGATGAACAGGCTCAGGAACAGCGCGAGGCCGGCGAGCACCTGGTTCGGCGGGATGGACGGGAGGGCCAGCGCGTTGCGGGTGATGGCGAGCACCACGAAGATCTTCGTGAACGACGACATCATCAGCAGCAGGGCCGGCGCGACCGACAGCACAGTGATGCCGAGCAGGGTCAGGATGGCGGCGCTCGGAGTGCCGTTGGGGCCGTTGATGTCGACGGTGATGCCGCCCGTGCCGCCGGGGCCGCTCGGTCCGTTCGGCGTCGGGACGGGAGTCGGCTCGGCGTGCGCGGTGGCGGCGTTCAGCAGCAGGAAGGCGGCGGCGATCAGCGCCACGAGCAGCACGGCGACCAGGATGCGCGGCAGGCGCGACGCCCGGCGGACGGCCTCACCCGGCACGGGACGCGGGCGCAGGGCGCGCGCGTCGGCGGCGGCCGTCACTTCTTGGGCCGCACCGCCGAACTCGCCTGCCGCCATGTGGCCGGGGACAGGATCGAGCCTTTGAGTGCCTCGTCGAAGAGCGAGGCGCGTCCCTGCGCCGTGAGGAAGTCGGCATCCTGCCTGGAGTCTGTACTGCTGGTGGAGCTGTTTGTGCCGGTGGTGCCTGTCGCGCTGCCCGTTCCGGTCGCCTCGGGCGCGGACTCCGCCGCACCCGGGAGCTCCTTGGCGAACGTCTTGCGCACGGGCCGCAGGGGGCGCACGTCCGCGTCGTGCGGGCGCTCCCCCGTGTGCAGCACGCTGACCTGTCGCTCGGTGACGCCGAGGACAAACCGGTTGCCGTCCACATCCACCACCACGACCGACGCCTTCGGGCCGATGCCCTGGCGCCCCACGACGTTCACCGCGTTGGTGCGCCGGGAGGCGCCGCGACCCTTCGTCACGCGCCGCTGCACGTACCAGAGCACCAGCACGATGACGGCGAGCACGACGAGCACGCGCAGAGCGATGAACACGGTCTCCACGGCCTACCCCCGCACGTCGTTCGACAGGGAGGGGCGGCGGAGGGTCACGCAGCGCACTATCGGCCGGCCTCCCCCACCCGTTAGGCACCTCCCCACCCCGAGATTTGGCCCAAATGTCGCGAAAGCGGCGCCGTAAGCCGACATTCGTCACAAATCGCAGGGCCGACATGTGGGAGCGGGGCGTGGGAGGCTGGCGGGATGAACGGGACGGACATCGAGATGGCGCGGATCGCGGGCGGCACGGTCACGCTGCACGACGCCCGGCGCAAGCAGCGCTGGAGCGTCGAGCTGGAGCCGTTCGAGATCGGCGTCTTCGCGGTGACCGAGGAGCAGGCGGCCGAGCTCCTCGGGCTGCCGTCGACCCATCCGCGCCGCCCGGTGACCGGGGTCAGCTGGCTGCGCGCCGTGCGGTTCTGCAACGCCGCGTCGGAGTGGGAGGGGCTCGACCCCGCGTACTCGTTCGACGGGGAGGACGTGACGTGGCACGTGGATGCCGACGGCTTCCGCCTCCCCACCGAGGCCGAGTGGGAGTTCGCCTGCCGCGCCGGCTCGACCGGCGCGCACTACGGGCCGCTGGCCGAGGTCGCGTGGACGAGCGCCGACGGCCTCTCGGCGCCCGCGGACGTGGGAGGCCGCCTCCCGAACCTCAACGGTCTCTTCGACACGCTCGGCAACGCGTGGGAGTGGTGCTGGGACCTGCTCGATCCCGCCCGCTACGACGACTACCGGGTGTTCCGGGGCGGCGGCTTCGCCGACGACGCGTGGAGCGTGCGCGCCTCCACCCGCCGGGGCGGTCCGCCGCGCTCGACGCACGAGGACGTCGGCCTGCGCCTCGCGCGCGGCAGCTTCGACGCCGAGGGCGCTGCGCAGGGCTGGTCGCTCGCGGCCGACCGCGAGCGCGCCGACGTCACCGGCCCGCTGCCTCCCGGCTGGACCCCGCGCCGCTGACCCCTCCATCGAGGAGGCGAACCATGCGCCTTCTCGGCGGTTTCCGCCGTCCTTCGCCCCGCCTCGACGAGGCGCCCAGAAGAAGCGCCTAGTCGAGCTCTTCGGCGGCGTCGAGGATCTTGGTGATCCGCACCGCGTAGTCCTGGTCGACGACGACGATCTCGCCGTGGGCGATGAGGCGGCCGTTCAGGAGCACGTCGGCGGGCGACCCGGCGGAGCGGTCGAGCTCGATGACGGCGCCCGGCTCCATCGCGAGCACGTCGCGGACGGCCATGCGCGTGCGGCCGATCTCGACCGTGAGCGCCATCTCGACGTTGCTGATGCGCGCGAGCTTCCCAGAGATCGCCGCGGAGCCGAGCGTGCGGTCGGCGAGCGGGGCACGGCCGCGGATCGCGAACCAGCCGGCCACGCCGTTCGGGCCGTGCAGGGCGAAGACGGTGGTGGAGGCGTCGCCGAACAGCTCCTGCGCATCCTCCACGCGGGCGTCGTCGAGCACGCCGGCGCCGAGCGTGTCGCTCGCGGCCTCCAGGGCCGGCCGGAGCACGTCCTGCAGCGCGACGACCGGCGAGCCGTCGGCTCCATCGTCGACGAGGGTCGGCGCCTCGAGCAGCACGACCGCGAGGTCGGCGGAGAGGGCGCCCACGAAACCGGCGACCACGGCGGAACCGGTCAGGCCGCCGAAGCCGCCCGCCGTCTCGAGCAGCGGGCTCAGCGGCGCGCCGGTCGGGAGCACGCCCGCGAGCGCCTGCGCGGCCGTCTGGGCCTGCGCGAGGGAGAGAGCGGCGCCGGTTGCGGTGGCCATGTTCATCGGATCAGTCCTCTGTCTTCACGATCACGCACGCCAGCCGGGAGCCGCTGGAACCCAGCGCGGCGCCGGCGACGGGGTGTCCCCCGACGGCGAGATCGAACGGTCGGTGGTGCGGATGCGGGAGGGGCAGCAGGTCGCCGACCGCCAGGCCGAGCACGACGCTCGGCTTCACGTTCGCCGGCGTGAGCCGCAGGGAGACGTCGACGGGAACCCGGGCGAGCTGCGCATCCACGAGCTCGCGGGCGTTCTCGGTGCTGTGCGTCGGGTTGGTCTCGCCGAGCTGCGGCAGGAGCACGATCGCGGGCAGCGCGACCGTCGCCTCGGCGAGGCTCTCGCCCACGCGCAGCTCGAACGCCGCGACGATCATCAGCTCGGCGGTCGCCGCCGCCTGGGCGAACTGGGAGTTGTACTGGATGGCGTCCACCGCGATCGGCGTCGCGAGCAGCGACCCCAGCGAGTAGCGGAGGTCCTCGAGCGCGTCGTCCATCAGCCGTCGCACCAGCGCGTGCTCGATCTGCGTGAACGTGCGCTCGTTCGGGACGGGGACGCCCGAGCCGCCGAGCATCGCGTTCACCCACGAGAGCGCCGCGACCGTCGGGAACTGGATCACGCCCTTCGGCGCCACCCCGTCGAGCTCGCACAGCACCATCGCCGTCGTCGCCGGCAGCGACGCCGCGTACTCGTCGTAGGTCTGCATCTGCACCGACATGCACGTCACCTGGCTGAGCACGCGCACCTTGGCGGTCAGCTGCGTCGCCCACTGCCGCGCGAAGGTCTCGAAGGCGAGCTCCAGCACACGCGAGTGCTCCCGCGCCAGTGTGGTCGGCCGCCGGAAGTCGTACACCGGCGCCTCGGACGCGGGCGGGGCGGACGGAGCGGGCAGGGTGGTCACGAGAGGGTCTATCGGCAGGGAGGGGGCGCCCGTTAGTGCCTGTGCGCATCCTGTGCGCCCTCTAACGCAGACGGCCCCTCCGCCGATAGTGCCCCTGTGACGGCTCACCCGGAGCCGAGACCAGGATTCGCGCCCATGATCGTCGTCACCCGATTGAACGACAGCCAGTTCGCGGTCAACCCGGACCTGATCGAGCGCATCCACGCCAGTCCCGACACGACGCTCGTGATGGTGGACGGTGCCAAGTTCATCGTCACGGAATCGATGGCCGAGGTGATCGAGAAGATCGCCGCCTACCGGGCCCGCGTGATCGCGCTGGCCCATGACCTGCCTGCCTCCGGCCCCCGACCGGTTCCAGCCCCCACCGAGCAGCAGGAGGGCCTGCGGGCCGTCCCCCTGCACGCACGGAAGAAGTAGCGAGGAAGAACCCCCATGGATCCGGCAACCATCATCGGCATCGTCCTGGCGTTCGGCTCCGTCGTCGCCATGGTGACACTGGAGGGCGGTCACCTGACCGCGCTCCTGCTGCCCGCCCCGATGGTGCTGGTGTTCGGCGCGACGATCGCGGTCGGCATCGCCAGCGGCACGATCAAGGACTTCCTGATCGCGGTGAAGGCGCTGCCCAGCGCGTTCCGCGGCAAGATCGAGCCGCCGGACCAGGTGATCGACGAGGTCGTGCGACTGGCCGAGACCGCCCGCTCCAACGGCCTGCTCGCGATGGAGCAGGAGGCCGAAAACGTCACCGACCCATTCCTGAAGGGGGCGCTGCAGAACATCGCCGACGGCACCGACGGCGACGAGCTGCGCATCCTGCTCGAGGACGAGATCGCGACCCGCTCGAAGCAGAGCCGCGTCGCCGCCAAGTTCTTCTCGTCCATGGGCGGCTACGCGCCGACGATCGGCATCATCGGCACGGTGGTGTCGCTGACCCACGTGCTCGAGAACCTCGACGACCCCGGCCACCTCGGCCCGATGATCGCGAGCGCCTTCGTCGCGACACTGTGGGGCCTCCTGTCGGCCAACTTCCTGTGGCTGCCGATCGGCGCCCGGCTGCGCCGCCTCTCGGAGCTCGACGTCGAGCGCATGAACCTGCTGATGGAGGGCGTGCTCGCGGTGCAGGCCGGCAGCCAGCCCCGCCTCCTCGGCGAGCGCCTGCGCGCGATGGTCCCCGGCGGCGCCGAGGCGAAGAGCGGCAAGACCGAGAAGGCGGCGAAGGCCGCGAAGGCCACGGCTCCCGCCGAAGAAGCGGCCTGACGTGTCCGCCCGTCGCCGGCGCAAGCAGGAGGAGCCGGAGGAGCACGAGAACGAAGAGCGCTGGATGGCGTCCTACATGGACATGGTCACCGTGCTCATGTGCATGTTCATCGTGCTGTTCGCGATGTCGACGGTCGACCAGAAGAAGTTCGAGGCGCTCAAGAACTCCCTGGCGACCGGCTTCGGCCAGGTGAAGACGGAGAAGATCGACACGGCCAGCGGTGTCGTGGTGCCGCCCGCGCAGGTGGACCAGAAGGGCGACACCACCGACCTCCAGCTCGCCAAGCAGGAGGCGCAGAACCTCGAGCGCATCCGCGACGCCATCCAGGCCGCCCTCACCCGCGACGGGCTGCAGGATGCGGTGCAGATGAAGATCGACGCCCGCGGCCTCACGATAGGGCTGGTCGGCAGCTCCACCTTCTTCGACTCCAACCACGCCGAGCTGAGCGGCACCGCGGTGCGCGTGCTCGACGACATCGGTCCCGTCATCGGTCCCGAGGCGTACCAGGTGTCGGTGGAGGGGCACGCCGACGTGCGCCAGCCCGGCGCCCCCTACCCGACCAACTGGGAGCTCTCGGCGGGCCGCGCCACGAGCGTGCTGCGCCACCTCGTCGAGTCCGACGCCTTCCCCGCCGAGCGCATCGCCGCCGTCAGCTTCGGCTCGGCCCGCCCGATGGCGAACGCCACGGGCACGACCGATCAGGACCTCGCCCTGAACCGACGCGTGGACGTCGTGGTGCTGTCGTCCCAGCCCGATCGCATCCGCGAACTCATCCCCCAGGCGCTCCAGACGGGCACCACCCCGGCCGGGACGTCCACGGGAGGCTGACGCGCCGCGCGGCGCACTCACCGCCCCGACGGCGCACCTACCGCAGCGCCCCCGGCCGCACCTTCACCGGCGCGAGCCACGCCGCGACGATGACCGCGGTGATCGCCCCGGCGCACATGATGGCCGCGAGCACGACGACCTGGAACCGTCCGGCCTCCAGCGGCGACACTCCACCGAAGATCGCGCCGACGAAGGCGCCCGGCAGCGTCACCAGGCCGGTCGTCTTGGTCTGGTCGACCGAGGGGATGAGGGCCGAGTAGACCGCGGTGCGCGCCTGGTGGAGGGTCGACTCCCGGGGCGTCGCGCCGAGGGCGAGCCACCCCTCCACCTCGTCCCAGTGGTCGTCGACGGCCTCGGTGAAGCGCCGGCCCGCGAGGGTCGCGATGCTCATGGAGTTGCCGATCACGATGCCGCCGATCGCCAGCGCGTAGCGGGCGCTCAGCTCGATGGCGCCGGTCGTGAAGACCACGACCGCGGTGACGCCGACGCCGATCGCCATGGCCGAGCCCATCATCGCGGCGTGCTCGGCGCTCCAGCCCACCCGCCGGGTCGCGGTCACCGCCGCGACCACGAACATGACCAGCAGCGCGAGCGACACCCAGAGCGGGCTCGTGATCACGCCGGACAGCACGACGCTGATCACCGCGAGCTGGGCCGCGCCGCGGAGAATCGCCAGCACCGGCGCCCAGCGGTGCGGCACGCGGTAGATCGCGAGCACGCCGGTCGCGAGGAGCGCGAGGACCGCGACGCCGAGCAGGGTCGGGGCGAGCTCGCGGACGATCGGCACGAGCCGAGCCTATGCCGCGCCCGGCCCCGCGGTCCGCGCGAACGCGCCAGGGGTCGTGCCGAGCGTGCGCCGGAAGTGGCGCGTCAGATGCGCCTGGTCGTGGAAGCCGGCGAGCACGGCGGACTCGGCCGCCGAATGGCCGTCGAGCAGGAGCCGGCGTGCGCGGTCGACGCGGCGCCCGGTGACGTACCGGTGCGGGGCGATCCCGTAGGCCTGCGAGAAGGCGCGGATCAGATGGCTCGGGTTCGCGCCGAGCACTCCCCCGGCCTCCGCGAGGGTGAACGTCTCGGTCAGCCGGTCGTCCAGCAGCTCGCGCAGGCGCCGGGCGAGCGGCGCATCCCGGATGTCGCGCAGGGGCGAGCCCAGGTGGCCGAGGAGGTCGTGCCGGAGCGCGTGCACCCAGTGCTCGGCCGCGAGGAGGTCGCCCGGCGAACCCAGCGCCCCGTGGATGCGGCGCACGGCGGAGACGGAGGTGCGCGCGCCGATCGTGGGCCGGTCGACCGCGACGGACGGCATCCCGCGCGGAAGCCAGTCCGGCTCCAGGTACAGCACGCGTTTGCGGTAGCCGGAGTCGCGGACCGCGGACTGCCCGTCGTGCGCGACGCCCGGCGGCAGGAGGGCGATGGAGCCGGGGGCGGCCCGGTGCCCCTCCCGGCCGAGCTCGAAGGCGACGACGCCCGAGTCGATCAGCAGCACCGTCCACGCGTCGTGCGTGTGCGCGGGATACGCGTGGTGGAAGGTCGCGTGCAGCACTTCGCGCACGGACGGCACCGGAGGATGCCAGGCGCGGACCGAGTCGACCATGCAAGGAATGTACAAGACGCGGCCGTGCGCCGGCGGGGAGGCTGGAGCCATGACAGACGCCGCCTCCCCCCGATTCGACACCAAGATCGTCGTCCTGCTGCGCGACGGGCTCGCGCCCTGGCAGGAGCTCAACGTGACGGCCTTCCTGGTGAGCGGGATCGCCACCAGCGCGCCCGACCTCGTCGGGGAGCCGTACGTCGACGGCGGGGGTGTCGAGTACCTCCCGATGCTGCGGCAGCCGGTCGTGGTGATGACCGGCGACGGCGAGCTGCTGCGCACCGCGCGCGGCCGGGCGGAGTCCCGCGGAGTCCCCACCGCCGTCTACACCCGCGAGCTGTTCTCGACCGGCCACGACGAGGCGAACCGCGCTGCGGTGGCGGGCGTCGCCACCGACGAGCTCGACCTCGTCGGGATCGCCGTCCGCGGCCCGCGCAACGCGGTCGACCGCGTCGCGAAGGGTGCGCGCCTGCACGACTGACCCCTGCCTGACATCCCGCGTCGGCTCGCGCGACATTCTCCGACCCCTCGCCTACCGCGGAAGTTAGGGCGCGCGAAATGCTGGTAATCCGCCTCCCCGGCTCGGCCCGGCACGGCCCGTCCTGCCAGGCTTGACGGGCGAAGGGGAGTAGCTCAGCGTCCGATTCCGGGCGCGCGGCACGTCGACATACTGGCTCGCGAAGACGCGGCCCGGCGTGCCTCCCAGTCTCTGGGCGAGCGAGACCTTCGGTCATCAGCACACGGTGACCGGGCTCCTCTCGTCGTACCTGCCCGGTCGTCACGATCGGAAGGCAGTACATGGACACGCGAACGACCGGCCGCGCCCGGCGCTTGGTGATCCCGCTCGGAATCGTCGCCCTGGTGGCGGCGCAGGGTGTGGCCCTGCGCCTCAGCGGCGTCGAGCCGGCGCCCGTCGTCGGCATCCTCATCTTCGGCGTCGCCATCGTCGCCGCCGCGTTCGCGCTGGCCTGGGCGGGCGAGGCGGCCGAGGTCGACATCTCCGGCGGCCTCGCCGTCGGCCTGCTCGCCATCATCGCGATCCTGCCGGAGTACGCGATCGACCTCTACTTCGCCTTCACCGCCGGCAGCGACCCGAGCCAGGCGCAGTATGCCGCGGCCAACATGACCGGCTCGAACCGGCTCCTCCTCGGCTTCGGCTGGCCGTTCATCCTCCTGGTCGCCTTCCTGGTCTACCGTGCCGCGCGCTCCCGCCGCCGCCCCGTCGACCCGGATGTCAGCCCGCGGCCGTTCGCCGTGCGCCTGCCCGGCGACAACCGGGTGGAGCTCGGCCTGCTGATGATCGCCTCGGTGCTCACCCTCACCATCCCCCTCACCGGTCAGATCCACGTGCTGCTCGGCGTCGTGCTGCTCGCCCTGTTCGTCTACTACCTGTGGAAGGTGGCGCAGGGCGAGAGCGAGGAGCCGGAACTCGTGGGCGTCCCCGCCGCGATCGGCGGCCTGCCGACGGTCGCCCGCCGCGTGACCGTCATCGCGATCTTCGCGCTCTCGGCCGCGGTCATCCTGCTGCTGGCCGAGCCGTTCGCGCACAGCCTCATCCAGGGCGGCCGCGCCGCCGGCATCGACGACTTCCTGCTCGTGCAGTGGCTCGCGCCGCTCGCCTCCGAGGCCCCGGAGTTCGTCATCGCGATCATCTTCGCCATGCGCGGCAAGGCGGCCATGGGCATCGGCATCCTGCTCGCCAGCAAGGTGAACCAGTGGACGGCGCTGGTCGGCACCCTCCCGATCGCGCACGCGCTGGGCGGTGGAGGCTGGGCGCTGCCGATGGACGGCCGTCAGGTGGAGGAGTTCGTGCTCACCGCGACGCAGACCCTGCTCGGCGTCGCCATGCTGCTGAGCCTGCGGTTCGCCGGGCGCTGGGCGACGGCGCTCTTCGTGCTCTTCGCCGCGACCTTCGTCTTCACCGGGACGGAGGCGCGCTGGATCGTCTCGGGCGTCTACGCGACGCTGGCGGTCGTCCTGTTCGCGATCCAGTGGCGCACGCTGTGGCCGACGCTCCGCGCACCGTTCGCGCGGTCGGCCGACGATCCCGCCGCCGAAGCCGAGCCCGTCAGCGCCGGCGCGCGGGAGTGAAGGCGGGGGCCGCGCGTCCGACAACCCCCCGGTCCAGACGCGTGGCCCCCCGCGGCGTCCCGGTGGATCGAGCCGAATGCCGTCCGGAACGCGGTGGGCCGGCTCGAAAGCCGCTCCTACTAGAGAAGTGTCCGCCGCGCGGGATTCGTCTCACCCGTTCTCGAAAATTCGCGAAGTTCACGTTGTTGCGGTCATTCCGCACGGAATGGGCGCCACTTCGTGAACGTCGGCGAGCGGGGTCAGGCGCACCCGCACTCGTCGCCGTCGCAGCATCCCGGCTCGACGTAGAGCACGACGCGCAGGAGCTCGTCGAGTGCCGGCGCGAGGTGGCCGTCGGCGAGGCGGTACCAGGTGCGGCGGCCGTCGGGCATCGCCTCGACCAGGCCGCAGCCGCGCAGGCATGCCAGCTGGTTGGACATCACCTGGCGGGAGACGCCGAGCGCCTCGGCGAGGTCGGAGGGGTAGGCGGGCGCTTCGCGCAGGGCCAGCAGGATGCCGACGCGGGTCGGGTCGGAGAGGGCGTGCCCGAAGCGGGCGAGGGCTGCGGTGTGCGTGACCGTCGCCGCGGGTGTCGTGAGGGTCATATCTCGACAGTACAGCGAATGCTGAATCGTCGGAAGGGCCCGACCCTTGCGATCCGCGGTCCGTGCCGCGAGAATCCTCTCGGGGAAGCCGGCGCTGCCGCGCGTCGACGGAGATGGGGGAACGATGAAACGGTTCGCAGCAGTGCTCGGCGTCGCGCTGGCGGGCGTCGCGCTCGCCGGGTGCTCGGTGACGTCGCAACCGGCGGCCGACGGCGCCTCGCAGACTCCCGAGTACCACTCCATCCCCACCACGACGAACAGAGCCCCGGACCCGTCGCAGTCGCCCCAGCCGAACGGGGGCTCGGTCTCGGCCCAGGATGCGCCGCTCTCCCAGCTCTGGGCGATGGTCGACTCGGGTCTGCGGAGCACCGGCGGATACGCCGACGGCTCGCGTGCGGGCGGGACGCTGCCCCAGGATGTGAGCGACTTCGCGTCGGCGGTCTCGAGCCGCTGCACGCCGCAGCTGACCGCCGAGCAATCGACGCGCCTCAGCACGCTGTGGAACGACGTGAACACGGCGGCCGCGAGCGCCGGAGGCGACCTCACCCCGGCCGTCAGGGCCTACTTCGACCAGGCCACCACGCTCTGCATGTAGGGCGCGGAGCCCGGTAGCATCGCCCCGTGGCGGATCGTGCTCTCCTCATCAACGGCGTACCGGCGTCCGGCAAGACGACGCTCGCCCGTCGGCTCGAAGACGCGCTCGGGCTCCCCCTCGTGACGAAGGACGACATCAAGGAGTCCCTGGCCGACGCGGTCTCCGTGCCCCTCCCCACGAGCCCGCTCGGGGCGATCGCGTCCGACACGATGTGGGCACTGGCGGGTCTGATCGATGGAACGGTCATCGTCGAGTCGTTCTGGTTCTCCGGCCGGGACGGCGGATTCCTCCGCCGCGGGCTCGAGGAGGCCGGAATCGTCGGCGGGGTCGAGCTCTGGTGCGAGGCGTCGGCCGAGATCACCCGCGACAGGTACCTCACCCGCCCGCGCCATCACGCGCACGACGACGCGCAGCGACTCGGCGAGTGGGAGGCGTTCCAGCGTGACGCGCAGCCGCTCTCGGGCTTCCCCGTGCTCCGGGTGGACACCGAGCACCCCGTCGACGTCGACGAGCTCGCCTCGCGCGTCCGCGACCTGCTGAGGCGCTGAGGCGCGAGCCGCACGCCGAGGTTCACGACGTTGCGCCCATCCCGGGCGGAATGAGCGCAACGTCGTGAACTTCGGGGGGCACAGCGGGCGCAGGGGGCGCTAGCGCTTGAGGTTGGTCAGCTCCTGCAGCACCTCGTCCGAGGTGGTGATGATGCGGGCGTTCGCCTGGAAGCCGCGCTGGGCGACGATCAGGTTCGTGAACTCCTGCGAGAGGTCCACGTTCGACATCTCGAGGGAGCCGCCCTGGATGTTGCCGAGGCCGTCCTCGCCCGGGCCGCCGATCTGCGCTGCGCCGGAGTTGACGGTGGCGCGGTAGGTGGAGCCGCCGGCCTTCTCGAGGCCGCCCGGGTTGACGAAGGTCGCGAGCGCGATGCGGGCGACGGCCTGCTTGTCGCCGTTGGAGAACAGGCCGATGATCGTGCCGTCCTTCGAGAGCGTGAACGACTCGAGGGTGCCGGCGGCGCGGCCGTTCTGGTCCTTGAACGCGACCGTGGAGAGGCCGGAGTAGCCGGTCACGGTGCTGAGGTTCACGTTGACGCCGCCGACGTTCAGGGCGCCACCCGCGGTCAGGACGCCGTTCGTGAAGGTGAGCGCGCCGGTGGCGTTCGCGGTGCCGTCGGTGCCGGCGACGTCCCAGCCGGTGGCGGACTTGGTGAACGTGAGGGTCAGCTTGCGCTCGGTGCCGTTGGCGTCGTAGACCGAGATGTCGCGGACGAGCTGGTCGCCGTCCTTGGCGTCGGAGGGGAGGTTGCCGTTGACGTTCGCCGAGGTGCTCGCCGAGGCGGGGGTGACGGCCTTGAGCGGGATGGTGATGTCGCTGAGCGCGCCGCCCTGCTGGATGACGCCGTTGACCGCGTTGTAGCCCTGGAGGATCGCACCGCCGGGACCGACGAGGCGGCCGAGGGCGTCGGGGTCGAACGAGCCGGCGCGGGTGTAGACGGTCTCGCCGCCGACGTTGGTGACGAAGAAGCCGTCGCCGTTGATCATCATGTCGGTCGACCGGCCGGTCGCCTGCGCGGCGCCCTGGGTGAAGTTGGTGGAGATGCCGGCGACGAGCACGCCGAGGCCGATCTGCGCCGGGTTGGTGCCGCCAGTCTGCGCCTGCGGGCCGCCGGCGCCCTGCACGAGCTGCGAGAGGGTGTCCTGGAACTGCACGGCGGACGACTTGAACGCGGTGGTGTTGACGTTGGCGATGTTGTTGCCCGTGACGTCGAGCATGGTCTGGTGCGACCGGAGGCCGGAGATTCCGGAGTAGAGAGAGCGGAGCATGACGCTGCCTTTCTGTGTGTGCTGCGGGGCGGAGGAGTCAGGAGGCGGTGGTCGGGTCCGTCGGGGTGGACGGAGGTGTCGGGGTGACCACGCCCAAGATGGCATCGAGGTTGATCTTGGCGTCGCCGACGGTGACGACGGGCACGGATCCGGCGTAGGAGACGGAGCTGGCGAGCCCGGTCTGGGTGTCGCCGTTCTTGTCGAGATAGCTCACGGTGTGGCCGATGAGCGCGGCGGCGGCCGTGCGCATCTGCAGGGCGAAGCCCTCCTGGCTGGTGGTGTCCATGTTGGTGAGCTTCTCCATCATGGCCAGCTGGGTGGTCTGCGAGATCATCTGGTTGGTGTCCATCGGCGAGCTCGGGTCCTGGTTGCGCAGCTGGGTGACCAGCAGTTGCATGAAGGCCTCGCTGTCGAGCGACTGCTTGGGCGTGCGCGTCGGCTGGGTGGTGTAGATCCCGCTCTTGGCGACAGTGTCGGTTCCGGTGACGGCGTCGACCACGGTGTCTCCCTTCTTCTGGCTTCTGCTGGGGTGTTCGTCGATCGGGCGATCAGACGATCAGGTCGATGGAGTGGGCGAGGCCGTCGGCGGGTGCGGCGCGCCCCGGCGAGGCGGACAGGTGCTCGCCGAGCGCCGTTCCGGCGCGCGGCCGGCCTCCCGGCGTCTCGGGTGGCGTGGGCAGCCGGCCGTCGCGGCCGTCCTGCTGCGATGCGTTCTGCTGCGCCGACGGCTGGTTCTGCGACGAGAGGTCGAGCGTCCCGCTGAGCCCGGCGCCGCTGAGATCGCGGCGGAGATCGGGCAGGATCGCGCGGAGCGCGTCGCGGCCGGCGTCGGTCGGGGCGAACAGCTCGACCCGCACGCCGTCGCCGCCGACGTGCGCGCGCACGATCACCGGCCCGAGGGTGTCGGGCGTCACGTGCACCGTCATGACGTGCTCGCCCGCGCCCGCGGCGGCGAGTGTGAACACCGGCCGGGCGAGCTGCGCGTCGAGCGTCTGCGCGTGCGGAGCGGCGGGGGCCGGTGCGGCGGCGGGCGCTGTCGGAGCGGCGGCGGCGGGCACGGGAGGCTGTGGTGCCGCCACCGGAGCAGCAACCGTCGGCGACGGTGCGGCGGGGGCGGGTTGCGTCGCCGCCGGTGCGGGTTGCGGCTCGGCTCCGCGGGCGGCTTCCACCCCCGGGCGCGCGGCCGGCTCGACGTGAACGGCCGGAGCCTCAGCCGTACGCACGGTGCGAACCGCGGCAGCTGGGCCCGCATCGGGTCGCGCGGCGGCCAGCTGCGCGGCGTCGTCGACAGGCGGCGCGGCGGCCGCGACACCCTCCTTCGTCGCGTCGGCCGCCGTGGCCGTGGCCGTGAGGGCTGTCGCCGGGCTGCCGGAAGCATCGACGGGGCGAGCCTGCGCCGTGCCGGCATCCCCGCCCCGGTTTGAGACCCCCGCCGCGTCGGCGTCGGCGGGCACGCCCACCGCTCCTCCGGCCTGCACAGTCTGCCGGGCCGCCGCGGTCTCCCCCGCCACGGCCAGGGCCTGCGCGGCAACGGGTGCACCCGCCGAAGCGTTCGCACCGAGCCCAGGAGCCGTCGCGACGAGCCCGCTCTCCCCGCCTCCGCTCGCGGCGTCGACAGGCGACGCGGTCGCGGACGGCGCCGCGGCGCCCGGCGAGACCGGCGGTGCGGTCGGAAGGGCCGGGGCGACGGCGAGAGGCAGCACGGGAAGTGCCGGGTCCGTGGGCGTCACGGGAGTGGCTCCGGGGGTCGACGCGTCGCTCGCGCCGCTCACATCCGTCCCGTTGACGGCGGTCGCATCCGCCGCCTCATCGTTCGCGGCGTTCGCGGTCTTCCCCGCGTCGGACGCGTCCGCACGGTTCGCATCGGCAGCACCTCGGCCGCGCGCGGCCTCCCGGGCTCCCGAGCTGTGGCGCACCGCGTGCGCATCCCGCGACGGTCGCGCGTCCGCACCGGAGCCCGGGCGAGCAGACCGATCGGCGCGATCCGCCGACGCACCGCTGAGCAGCGCGGCGAAAGCGTCCCCGCCCGTCTTACCCGCGCCGGCCCCCTTCGCGGGCGCCGCGCTCGACGCCGGTGCCGCGGGCGCGCTGCCCACCGCCGCGGGGCTCACAGCGAGCTCCCCTGCAGCATCGAGGTGAAGAGCGAGCGCAGGGCGTCCGACTGCGCCGACGAGAGCGAGGTTGCCGATGCAGCAGAGGAGGCCGTGGTCGCGGTGCTCGCCTGCGGCACCACGCGCCGGATGGTCACGATGTCGGAGTCGGTGAGCCAGTTGTCCACGAGGCTCACGTTGCGACCCTCGCTCGGAGCGTGGATGACCTTGCCGTCGCCCGCGTAGATCACGATGTGCTCGCCGCCGTTGCAGACGATGATGTCGCCCGGCTGGGCCTGCGCGAGCGACGGCACCTCCGTGCCGACGGTCCCCTGGCCGGAGACCAGGCGCGGCACGTCGATGCCGAGATCCTTGAAGACGCGCTGCACGAGGCCGGAGCAGTCGAGGCCGGAGGCGCTGGTGCCGCCGAAGACGTAGGGCACGCCGAGGTACTTCTTCGCGTCGGCCACGACGTCCGCGCCGGTCACTCCCCCGCTGGACGAGGTCGCCGCGCCCGCGCCGCCGAGCGCCTGCGTGAGGGCGGAGGCGAAGTCGGTCGCGCCCGTCGTCGACGACGAGGCCGCAGTGGAGGCGCCGGTCGCCGTCCCCGAGGTCACGGTGTCGAGCTGCACCAGGGTGGCCTGGATCTGCGCGATCCGGCCGATCGCATCGGTCACGGTCATGCCCCGCTCCTCCGTCCGTCCGCGCTCCGGTCGCGCTGCCACGCGCCGGTCGCGATCTCGTCGATGGCCGCCTGCTCGGCGCCCAGCTCGCTCGCGGCGAGCTCGGACGCGTGCCGGGCCTCCAGCTTCTCCAGTCCGACGGCGCGCTTCTTCGCCTCGGTGAACGCCTCCTGCGCTTCCGCCGCCTCGGCCTCGGCCTTCGCGGCGAGGGCATCGAGGTCGGCGAGCATGCTCCGGCTGGAGGCGCGGGCCGCGGCGAGCGCGAACAGGGTGCTCGCGTCGATCGCCTCGACGGGCACGGCGTGCAGCGCGGCGATCGCGCGCACCTGCCGCTCCCCCACGTCGCGCCGCAGCGCGTTGGCGGCGGCGAGGTCGCTCGCCGCGTGGTCCTTCTCGATCTGCCGCAGTCGCAGCAGGCCGGCCAGGGGGAACGTGCGTGCCATCAGAGCCCTCCCATCCTCGCGACGAGCGCGCCGAGGCGCGCCCACGATTCGTCGGCCGGTGCCGGCTCGCCGATGCTCTGGCGCAGGAACGCGTTGATCGCGTCCTCGTTCGCGACGGCCGCATCCACCCGCGGGTTGGTGCCCGGCTTGTAGGCGCCGACGTCGAGCAGGTCCTGTGCGGCGACCTTGGCCGCGAGCGTGGCCCGCAGCGCCGTGGCCGCCTGCCGCTGCTCGGGCGAGGTCACCCGCGTCGCGAGACGGGAGACGGAGCCGAGCACGTCGACCGACGGGAAGTGCCCGACGACCGAGAGCCGCCGGTCGAGCACGACGTGGCCGTCGAGGATGCTGCGGGCCGCGTCGGCGATCGGCTCGTTGTGGTCGTCGCCGTCGACGAGCACCGTGTAGAGGCCGGTGATCGAGCCGCGTTCGCCGGTGCCGGCGCGTTCGAGCAGCTGGGCGAGCAGGGAGAAGGTCGACGGCGGGTAGCCGCGGGTGGCGGGAGGCTCGCCCGCCGAGAGGCCGATCTCGCGCTGCGCCATCGCGACACGGGTCAGGGAGTCCATCATGAGGACGACGTCGGCGCCCTGGTCGCGGAACGACTCGGCGATGCGGGTGGCGGCGAACGCCGCGCGCAGGCGCATGACGGCGGGCTCATCGGAGGTGGCGACGACGACGATCGAGCGGGCGAGGCCCTCGGGCCCCAGGTCGTCCTCCAGGAACTCGCGCACCTCGCGGCCGCGCTCCCCCACCAGGGCGATGACCGAGATGTCGGCCTCGGTGCCGCGCGCGATCATCGACAGGAGCGACGACTTGCCGACGCCCGAACCGGCGAAGAGGCCGAGACGCTGGCCGCGGCCGACGCTGACCATCGTGTCGAGCACGCGCACGCCGAGGCCGAGCGGAGTCAGGATGCGCGCCCGGCGCATGGCGTCCGGGGCGCGGTTGTCGAGGGGGACGAAGCCGTCCGGCTCGATCGGGCCCTTGCCGTCGACGGGACGGCCGAGCGCGTCGATCACGCGGCCGAGCATCCCGCGACCGGTCGGGACGAGCAGGGGCGTGCGCACAGCCCGGACGGGCGCGCCCGCGGCGATGCCGGTGAGGCGGCCGTAGGGCATCACCCGCGCGGAGTCCGCGGTCGTGGCGACCACCTCGGCGTGCACCCCCGGCGCCTCGCCGATCGTCACGAGGTCGCCGATGGCCGCGGGGACCCCTTCGACCTCGGCGCCGAGCCCGACGACGGCCTTGACGCGACCGACGCGTTCGGCCGCGGCCTCGCGCACGGCTGCGTCCCAGCGGGGCAGCGTCGCGGTCATGAGAGCGCCTTCCCTGCCCGCGCCAGAGCGGTGGAGATGCGGGCGTCGAGCCAGCCCGCCGGCAGCTCGCCGACCGCGTCGCCCGGGGCGATCGACGGGTCGGGCACCAGGCGCGGAGCCGGGATGCCCGTCGCGAGCGCGCTGCCCGTGCGGGCGTTCCCTTCCGGATCGGCCTGCTCCTGCCCCTGCGCCTCCGCCTCCGCCTCCGCCTCGACGAGCAGCGCCAGATCGTCCGGGTTCAGGCGCACGACGGCGACCTCCCCCGCGGTCTCCCCCGACAGCGCCCGCGCGACGGCCGCGCGCGCCGCGTCGACCCGGTCGCTCAGGGCGTCGCCGACCACGGCCGATGCCAGCTCGAAAGCAGCCTCGACCAGCACATCCTCCACCTCGGCCAGCACCGGGACGGTGGCCTCGCGCAGCTCGACCGCTGCGGCGCGGAGAGCCTGCGCCAGGACGGCGATGCGCGCCGTGAGCTGCTCCTCCTGCGCGGCCCGCGCCTCCTCCGCCGCCACCAGCCACGCCGCCTGCTCCTCCGCGGCCGCTCGGCGGCCGTCGGCGAAGCCCGTCGCATAGCCGCGCGCACGCGCCGACGCGAGCGCGGTCTGCTCCTGCTCGGTCTCCGTCAGCACCGGGATCGAGAGCGGGGCGAAGGCGGTGTCACTCGACATACGCGTCCTCGTCCCCGCGCTGCACCGTGATCACGCCCGTGGCCTCCAGGTCGCGGATGGCGCGGACGATCGCCGCGCGCGCATCCTCCACCTGCGACAGGCGCACCGGGCCGAGCATCCGCACCTCGTCGGCGAGCACCTCGCGGTTGCGCTCGGAGAGGTTGGCCGTGATGATCTCCTCGACCGCCGGCAGCGCGCCCTTCATCGCGACCGCGAGCACGGCGACATCCACCCCGCGCAGCACCTGCTGCACGTCGCGGGCCTCCAGGCGCACGATGTCCTCGAAGGTGAGCATGCGCGAGCGCACCTCCTCCGCGAGTTCGGGATCGCGGAGCTCGAGGGCCTCCAGCAGCGCCTTCTCGGTGCTGGCGTCGGAGCGGTTGATGATGTCGACGAGCGGCTGCACACCGCCGACGGCGTCGCTCGCCGCGCGGGAGGCGACCACCGCGCTCGCGCGCTGCTTCAGGGTGTCGGCGACCACGCGCACCGCGTCGGGGCTCGGCGAGCCCATCGTGGCGATCGAGTGGGCGACCTCGGTCCTGGCCGCGTCGTCCAGCCCGCTGAGCACGCGGGACGCCTGGTCGGCGCGCAGGTGCGCGAGCACGAGCGCGCTGGTCTGCGGCAACTCCCCCGCGAGCAGCATCTGCACCTGGCCCGGCTCCACCGCGTCGAGGAACTCGAACTGCTTGCCCGCCATGTTGGACGCCACGCGGTTGAGCACACCGGTCGCACGCTCGGCGCCGAAGGAGGCCTCCAGCAGCCCCACGGCGATGTCGCGGCCGCCGCGGGTCGAGACCGCTCCGCGCGTCGCGAGGTCGTGGAACTCGTTCATCGCCTTCTCGGCGACCCCCGGGTCGACCCGTCGCAGGCGCATGATCTCGGCGGTGATCTCGTCGGCCTCCTCGTCGGAGAATTGCTTCATCACCTGGGCCGCGCGCTGCTGGTCCATGTTCATCAGCACCACGGCGACCTTCTGCGGGCCGGTCAGCGGCGTCTTCGCGTCGGTCATACGCCGGCCCGATCATCCATGAGACTGCGCAGGTACTCCGCGGTCTTCTGCGGGTCGCGCTCCGCGAGGGCCTCGATCTCGGAGCGGCGGCGCTCGGCCTCCAGCTCGGGGCTGTCGGGGTCGGGAGCCTCGAGCGGGATCGGCACGGTCGGCGCGGCCTGCTCGAGCGGGATCGGGAACGGCGACGCCTCGAACGCCAGCGACTCCTCCTCGATCTCGGTCTGCTCGGCTGCCCGGCGCCGGCTCCGGCGCACCAGGGCGAAGACGATGATCAGCGCCGCCACGACCGCCGCGGCGATGATGGAGGTGCGGACGATGCCCGTGAGCTGGTCGGCCGCAGCGGCGTCCTTCGCCTCCTGCAGCGCCTTGGCCGCCTCCGTCGCCCCGGCCTTGCTGAACGGGACCATCTCGACGCTGACGGAGTCGCCGCGCTTGGTGTCGATGCCGGCGGCGGCGTTCACCAGGTTGCGGATCTCGTTGGTGCTCACGCTGCCGACGGCATCGGAGTTGAGCGCCACCGAGACGGTCTGCCGGTTGATCGCGCCGGCCGGGATGGTGCGCTGCTCGGTGACCTTGTCGACCGCGTTGTCCTTCGTCGCCGACTCGGAGTTGAACGTGCCGTTGCCGTTCGTGCCGTTCGGGACCGCGATGTTGTCGGGACCGAGCACACCCGCCGCCGACCCGCCGGAGCCCGTGTAGGTCTCCTTCTGCGTGGTCTCGCTGAGGGACGGCGCATCGGTCGGGACCGTGTACGACTCCTGGGTGCGCTGCGCCGACTCCTTGCTCACATCGGCGGCGACCGCGACCGTGGCGTTCCCCGGCCCGACCACCTTGTCGAGCATGTCCTGCACCGCGGTCTTCACCCGCGCCTCGTAGTCGCCGGCCTGCTTGTCCGCTCCCCCGACGGCGCCCGTGCCCACGGCGCTCAGGACGGTGCCGTTCGCGTCGATGACGGCGACGTCGGTCGGCTGCATCCCGGTCACCGCGGCGCTCGTCAGGTGCACGATCGCCTGCACCTGGTCCTGGCTCAAAGTCACGCCGTTCTGCGTCTCGACGAAGACGGAGGCGGTCGGATCCTTCTTCTCGGAGACGAACACCGTCTCCTCGGGGATCGCGAGGCGCACCGATGCGGTCTTCACGCCCTTCATGGCGGCGATGGTGTTGCCGAGCTCCCCCTCCATCGCCCGCTTGTAGGTGACCGACTGCTGGAACTCGGACGACGTCACGCCCATCTTGTCGAGCAGCGAGTAGCCTCCCGTCGTGGACGAGGGAAGCCCCGCCGACGCCGCCTTCAGGCGCTCGTCGTAGACGCTCTGCTGCGGGACCAGGATGGTCCCCCCGCCATCGGTCAGCTGGTACTGCACGCCGTCGGTGCGCAGCTGGTCCACGATCGCCGAGGCGTCGGACGACTGCAGTCCCGAGAAGAGCGGCGTGTAGGTCGGCTGGGAGGCCCACATCGCGATGCCGGTGATCCCCAGGGCGAGCACGGCCACGCCGATGATCGCGATGACCCGCTGGGCCAGCGAGAACCCGCGGATCGAGTCACCGATCCGGCGGAAGAAGCTCGTCACCTGCTGGGGCATCAGGCCTGCATCCGCATGATCTCGTTGAACGCGTCGACGGCCTTGTTGCGCACCCCGGCGACCAGCTCGAGGGTGACCTGGGCGCGGGTGGAGGCCAGCGTGGCGTCGTGGATGTCGTCGAGGTTGCCCGTGACGGCCTGGATCGCGAGCTTGTCGCTCGTGCCCTGCAGCTGCTGGAGGTTGTCGATGGCGCCGCTGAGAGCGTCGCCGAACGCCGCTCCCCCGGTGCCGGTCGCGCCGGTGACGGCGGCGGCGGAGGTGGTCGCGTCGACCGAGCCGATCGTGGAGATCGCGGGGATGGGCATCAGTTCTTTCCGATCTGCAGAGCGGCCTGGTAGGTCTCCTTGGCGCGGTCCACCACGGCGGCGTTCGCCTGGTAGCCGCGCTGCGCCATGATGAGGGCGCCCATCTGCTCGGAGAGGTCGATGTCGGGGTAGCGCACGTAGCCCTCGGCGTCGGCGACGGGGTTGTCCGGCTCGTAGACCATCCGGCCCTCCGCGCTGCCGTAGGCGGCGCCGGCCACGTACGCGCCGGTGACGCCCTGCCCCTCCTGCGCCACGATGTAGCGCGCCTGGAAGGCCGAGCCGTCGGTGGGCTTGGCGGTGTTGATGTTGGCCAGGTTGTCCGAGACGGCGTCCAGCCACTTGCGGTGCAGGGTCAGCCCCGTGCCCGCGATCCCGATCGCGTCGAATGTCATCGCCGGTGCTCCTGTCAGCTCGTCCGCAGCGCGGAGCGGATCGCCGTGAACGTGCCGCCCGCCGCCTGCGAGGCGAACTGGAAGCGCAGGACGGTGTCCACGTTGGAGAGGGTCTCGGTGTCGAGGTTCACGTTATTGCCGTCGAGGCGCGTCGGCTCGAGGGAGCGCGCGGTCGTCGCGGTGGTGTGGCCGTCGTGCTCGGCGACGGACCGCGCCAGGGCGTCTTCGAACGAGACGCGCTCGGCGGTGTAGCCGGGGGTGTTGACGTTGGCGATGTTGTTGGCGATCGCCCGCTGCCGCGCGGCGAGGCCGTCGAGGGCGCTCGCGAGGGCGGCACTGGTCACGGATTCGAGCACAGCTGCACTCCATCGAGGTCTGGCGGCTCATCCGTGGCCTGGTCGTCGAGCGATCCGTGCTCAGCGTGCTCTATCGGCCGCTCCGCCGAGGCCGTTAGCAACCTGCGCGCGAGTTCCGCGCAGGTCGTGGATCGAGGTGTGGAAAGTGTGGATTTTTCGCCTCCGAAAGAGGTATACCCACAGAGTCATCCACAGCTTCAACCAGGGTGTGAATTACACGCCTGTGGTTTCGAAGGGATGTTCGACACGGCCGATTTTCCAGCGAATATGCTGATCAGGCGTGTTTTCAGTTTGCTGGGTGTTCTGAGTCTCCACACATCTCGCGCGTGTCCTCCACACTTTTCGCCCCTCCATCCACCAGTTCTCCCCAGAGTTATCCACAGGTGGACAACTCTGGGGGCGCCCGGAGAGCTGGACCCACCGGTCCACCCCCGCGCGATGAACGGGCGCTGAACGGCCGATGACCGCCGTGGACACGCCCGGGGTGCCGCTGACGACGCCTCGGTGGCCCTTAAGGTTTCTGCTCATATGAGCGGAAAGGCCCCGTTCGATCAGCCGAGCAGATCGAAATAGACCGGTCGCGGACCCTGCTCGGTGCGCGGCACCGACTTGACGGCGGCCAGGTGCTTCGCCGTCGTCTGCCGCACGTCCTCGAGGTAGCGGATGGTGTGCAGCTGGGCCTCGAGCAGGCGGGCGGCGCGGTCGTGCAGCTCCGGTGGAATGGGGCCGAGGGCGATCGGCGGGCGCCACGGCACCGGCTCGGCCTGCGCGAGCGCACGGTGGAGTTCGCCCTCCATCCGCTCGAGCGCGTCGGCCCAGGCGCCGGCGGCGTCGGTCGCGGGGGAGTCCGGCTGCGCCCGGTCGGGCGCGAGGGAGTCCGGCTGCGCCCGGTCGGGCGCGAGGGCCTCCTGCTCAGGCGACACCGAGGTCGCTCCCGCTCGCTCCGGCGCCGGCGGCCGGGATCGTCGCGGCGGCCTCGTGCCAGGCCTGACGCAGCGGCTCGACGAGCTCGATCGCCTCGCGCACCTTGGCGGCGTCGCGCTCGACGGTCACGTCGACGATCAGCTCGGCCAGGTAGGTGTACAGCTGCAGGAGGCCGTCGGCGCCGTTCCACAGGTCGACCCGCAGGCTCGAGGCCAGCTCGGCCACGATCTGGTCGGCGTGCCGCAGGTTCTCCCACGCGATCGGCCAGTTGTCGGCGGTGAGCGCGGCCTCGGCGCGGGTCAGGTCGAGCACGAGCCGGTCGTACAGCATGGTGAGGAGGCGGGCGGGGCTGGCGGAGAGCACGCTGTCCCGGTTGTAGGCGGAGAGCTTGGCGGCGGCGGAGTTGAGCAACGTCATCACGAGCTCGTCGAGAGGCCGGCGAGCTGGCCGGTCAGCCAGTTCGACTGCGATTGGAGCTTCTGGAGGTTGACCTCGAGGTTCGCGTACGTCTTCTCGAGGCTGGCGCGCCGGTCGGCGAGGCGCGTGTCCCAGTCGCTGATCTGCGAGTTGAGGCTCTTGACGGTCGACTGCTCGCCGGTGATCTTGGTGGTGATCGTGCCGTCGTACTTGTCACTGGCCGCGGTGGCCGCGTCTGCGACGCGCTGGGCGACGGCCGCGACGGCCGCCTTCACCTTCTCCGGATCCTCGGCGAGCGCCGTCGCGAACTTGTCCGCGTCGAAGGTCATGTTGCCGTCACTGGTGATGGAGATGCCGTAGGTCGAGGGGGAGACGCCGTCGATGGGGGCCGAGGCCGCGTCGAGCAGCTTCTGGTTGGCATCCCGCACCGTGGAGTCGCCGGTGAACGTGCCCGCCGTGACGACGGTGCCGCCGGTGGCGTTGGTCGTCGTGCTGACCGCCTGCTTGGTCGCGATGAGCGCGAAGATGTCGTTCAGGCTCGTGATCAGGGACTTCGCGACGTCCGAGATCGCCTTGTCATCGCGCGCAACGGTCAGCGTGACGGGAGTCGTGGAGGCCGCGCTCACCGTCATCGAGACGCCGGGCAGCACGTCGGCGAAGGTGTTGGTCGACGAGGTGACCGCCTGGGCGGCGCCCGTGCCGCTCCACAGGGTGATCTGCGCATCCTGCGCCTGGCGGACCTGAGCCGCCCCGGGCTCGGTGAGCAGATTCGACGCGGTGCCGGCCGAGACGTCGGTGGTCGATCCGCGGTAGGCGGTGAAGGATCCTTCGACCCCGGTCTTCGTCGAACTGAGCTGGAGGCGGTAGACCTTCTCGCCGGTCGACGGGTCGAGGCCCGCGGCGACGCGGGTGGCGGTCACGCCGACCCCGGCCTTGTTGATCGCCGCGGCCACGTCGGCGAGCGACGAGCTGCTGGCGGTGACCTGCTTCATCGTTCCGTCGGCAGCGACGAACGTGAGCACAGGAGGCTCATCCGGCCACTGCGTGAGCGGTCCGGTCACGGTGACCTGCGACTGGGCCACCTTGTCGACGGTGAAGTCGATGGTGCCGTCCACCGCGCCGGTTCCCGCGGTCACGACGACCTTGTCGGAGCTCGAGGTGGCGGTGTGGAGGTCGCTCGCCGCCGGCTTGGCGGTCTTGGTCGCCAGGTCGGCGAGGGCCGCCACCTTCGTGTTCAGCGACTGCATCGCCGTGATGTAGGTGGTGGAGTCGGTGACCTTGGTCTTCAGCAGGGTCTGCGGAACGCCTTCAGCCTGCATGAGCTGGTTGATCAGATCCGTGGTGTTCAGACCACTGATCAGACCGTCGACGGCCATTCCCATCGGTGATCCCTCCCTGCTGGACGGCGGTGGCTGGTGCTGGTGCTGCTGGTGCTACGGGTGGTGCTGGTGGTGCGTGCGGCGGCCGGGATGCGCTTTGGGGCGTCGCATCCCGGCCGCCTTCACTGCGGCTGGACGAGGGCTAGCGGTCTAGCCCGTCGATTAGCGGAGCAGCTGCAGAACGCCCTGGCCGGACTGGTTGGCCTGGGCGAGCATCGCGGTGCCGGCCTGCGACAGGATGTTGGAGCGGGTGTACTTCACCATCTCCTCCGCCATGTCGGTGTCGGTGATGCGGGACGACGCAGCCGACAGGTTCTCCTTGGAGACGTTGAGGCTGCGGATCGCGCTCTCGAAGCGGTTCTGCACAGCACCCAGGCTCGCGCGGGCGGTCGACACGTTCTTGATCTGCGTGTCGAGAGCCGTGATCGAGGTCAGGGCGTTGGCCGCCGAGTCGAACGTCAGGGTACCGACCGCCGTGGCGACGGTCGCGACGTTCGCACCGGACAGGTCGACCGAGATCTGGTCGTTCGCCGCGACGTCACCGGCGCCGACCTGGAAGGTCAGCGTCGCGTTGGAGCCGTCGAGCAGCTTGATGCCGTTGAAGTTGGCGCTGCCCGAGATACGGGTGAGCTCCTTCTGGAGCTGGTCCACCTCGGTCTTGATGGCGCCGCGCGAGTCGGCGTTGTTCGAGTCGCTGCCGGCCTGGACGGCCAGGTCGCGCACGCGCTGCAGGATCGAGTGGACCTCGGTCAGCTGGCCTTCAGCGGTCTGCACGACGCTGATGCCGTCCTGAGCGTTGCGGGCGGCGACGGTGATGCCGCCGACCTGCGACTTCAGGCCCTCCGAGATGGCCAGGCCCGCCGCGTCGTCCGCCGCACGGTTGATGCGGAGGCCGCTGGACAGCTTCTCGAGCGACTTCGAGAGGTCGCTCTGCGTGTTGTTCAGGTTGCGGTAGGCGTTGTTGGCCGCGATGTTGGTGTTGATCTGCATACCCATGATGTTTCCTCCATGATCTGGGCTTGATGTTCGCGGCCCATCCGTGGCCCGCAAACCCTTCTATCGACCGTTCCGTCGGCTCCGTTAGGCACCCGTCCGCCCACGCGGGCGGGGGTTCAGGAGGCGCGGACGGACGTGGGTGAGGTGGGGGAGAGCGGCGCCGGGTGGGCGCCGAGGTGCGCGACGGCGTGCTGCGCCAGCCGGGCCAGGTAGGCGCTGCGGCGGGCCTGGGAGGTCTTGGCCTCGATGACCTCGGGGTCGCCTTCGTCGGCGTAGTGGGTCGCCATGCCCTCGCGCATGAGCCGGATGGCCTCGGAGCGCTGCTGCGAGACGGCGGAGTGGGTGATCCCGAGCTCCTCGGCGATCTCGGTCACGGTGCGGTCGTCGAAGTAGATGGCCTCGACGATGGAGCGCATCCGGTCGGGGAGGGCGGCGACGGCGGCGCGCACGTAGGCCGTGCGCTCGCCGGTCATGAGCGACTCCTCCGGCCCGACGGTGTCGGAGACGAGCAGCGGCTCGATGGTCTCGTCGAGGGCCGTGACGGTGCGGGCGGCGTCGGCGAGGCCGGCCGCGGCCGTCTGGCGGTCGACGCCCAGCGCGTCGGCGATCTCCTCGACGGTGGGCGTACGGCCGAGGGCGGCCGTGAGGCTCTCGCGCACGGCGACCGTCTCCTTGATGCGCTTGCGCGCGGAGCGGGTGGCCCAGTCGCTCGCCCGCAGCTCGTCGGCGAGTGCGCCCAGGATGCGGGTGCGGGCGTAGGCCCCGAACGGGACGCCGGTCGAGGCGTCGTACGCGTCGGCGGCGGTCACCAGGGCCAGGGAGCCGGCGGAGGCCAGGTCGTCCCTGGACAGGTGCGTGGCGCGCGAGACCAGGTCGGAGACCAGGTACCCCACCAGTGGCAGGTTGTCTACGACGAGCGCGTTTCGTTCGTTGCGGTTCACGCGTGCGACCCCTCTTCATCGGACGGGTACCACGATTCAGCCCTCCAGGATCGGGCGGAACGGGTACTCGGGCGGTGCTTGTTGATGCTCGGGCTGGGTCGGGTGCCGAGCGGTGCTAGGGGTCTTTCGTGTTCACGGTAACAACGCGGACGCACTCCGGTCGCGCCTCCGATGCCCCCACTACAGGGCAGAGGGCACCCCCAAAAATGGGAATACTCACATGCACGGATACGACCTGTGGAACTGATAAGGGAACGCTGTGGATCGGCGCTCCGCACTGAGGGTATTCGCAGCCTCCCGCCCCTAACATCGAGGCCAGCGGTGCCGATTGTTCCTGGTGTCGACGGGCAATCCGTCCGTCGTCCCGTTACCCGAGGGGACCGCGTGCGCACAACGACTCACGAGGAAGTCAGGAGCGACATGGCCGCGAGCGAACTGTCCGCGCAGCTCTGGAAGGAGCGCGAGCTCCTGGAGCTGCTGCTGTTCAAGCTGGAGGAGGAGCAGCTGCTGCTCGTCGCCGGCAAGTCGCGCTGGATCTCCCACGCCACCCGTGAGGTCGAGCAGGTCATGGAGCGGATGCGCGTCGTCGGCCTGACCCGCACCGTCGAGGTCGCCGAGGTGGCCGAGGCCTGGGGTCTCGGCCCGGACGCGACGCTGCGCGAACTCGCGACGGCGGCCCCGGACGGGATCTGGTCCGACATCTTCGGCTCCCACCTGGCGGCCATGACCGAGCTGACCGGGCAGATCGCCGAGGTGCGCGACATCAACGAGCGCCTGCTGCGGGAGGCCGCCCGCTCCACCCAGGAGACGCTGAGCGGCCTGTCGGCGGCGGGCGACCCCGGCCTGTACGGGTCGGCGGGCGAGAGCCGGTCCGGCGACGGCGGCGCACGATTCTTCGACACGGAGGCGTAGAGGGATGAGCACCTTCAGCGGTCTGAACACCGCGTACACCGGCCTGGTCGCGGCCAAGGCGGGCCTCGACGTCGTCGGGCAGAACCTCGTCAACGCGAACACCGCGGGCTACACGCGCCAGCGGGTCTCCACCACGGCCGTCGAGGCGCTCGGCTCGACGGGTCTGTTCAGCGGGGGCGTGAAGCCCGGTCAGGGCGTGTTCGTGGGCGGCGTGCAGCGGCTCGACGACGCCGCGCTCAGCTCGCGGGTGCGCGCCACCTCGGCCGTCGCCGGCTACTCCGGCACCCGCGCCCAGGCGCTCGCGACGCTCGAGTCCTCCCTCAACGAACCCGGCGCCAACGGCCTCTCCACTCAGCTTCAGAAGTTCTGGTCGGCGTGGGGCGACGTCTCCAACCAGGCGGGACAGCAGGCCCCCGCCGGTGTGCTGCTCGGCCAGGCCGGCAGCCTCGTCACCCAGCTCGCCCAGGGCTACCAGGCCGTCGACGACCAGTGGACGGCGCTGCGCACCCAGGCCGGCGGGATGGTCGACGACCTGAACGCTGCGGCGAGCGCCGTCGCCGAGCTCAACGGCCGCATCCGGTCGACCCTCGCGGCGGGAGGCTCGGCGAACGAGCTGATGGACCAGCGGGACACCCTGACGACGAAGATCGCCTCGTTGGCCGGGGGAGTGGTGCGGGCCAACCAGGACGGCACCGTCGACGTGCTGGTCGCCGGAAACGCCCTGGTGCAGGGCACCGAGGCGAAGGCGGTCGCCCTCGCCGGCGCGCAGCGGATGAGCGACGCGGCCGGCGACCCGCTGCGGCTCGAGTGGTCGTACCGGCCCGGCGTCGCGATCGCCCTGGAGGGCGGCTCGATCGCCGGAGCGGTCTCGACGCTCGCCCCGGCCGACGCCTCCGGCACCGGCGGGGTGCTCGCCGAGGCGGCCGCGGGCTACAACAGCTTCGCGGTGACGATCGCCCAGCGCGTGAACGACATCCACCGCACGGGCGCGACGAGCTCCGGCACGACCGGGCTCGACTTCTTCGCCATCGACCCCGGCAAGCCCGCGGCTCTGGGGCTCTCCGTCGTGCCGACGAACGCCTCGCAGATCGCGACGGGCACCCCGGGCGCGGGCGGCAGCAACGGGACGATCGCCGACGCGATCGCGAAGCTCGGCACCGGCACCGACGCCGTGGACAAGCAGTGGTCCGCGTTCGTCGTGCGCATCGGCGTCGCCAGCAAGGTCGCGCAGCAGCAGGGCGATCTCGCCGCGCTCTCCGCGAGCTCGGCCACCAGCGCGCTGCTGGCCAACTCCTCCGTCGACCTCGACGAGGAGAACATGAACATGCTCGCGTTCCAGCACGCCTACCAGGGTGCGGCACGCGTGATGACGGCTGTGGACGAGGCGCTCGACGTGCTCATCAACCACACCGGACTGGTCGGGAGGTAAACCGTGTTCACCCGTGTGACGAACGCCACGCAGACGCTCAACGCGCAGCGCAACCTGCAGCTCAGCCTGCAGCGCCAGGCGCAGCTCTACGATCAGGCGACGAGCCGCAAGCAGATCACCAAGCCCTCGGACGACCCGACGGCCACGGCGAGCGCGCTCGGCGTGCGGGCCGACCAGGCCGCGACGGCGCAGTACCAGCGCAATGTCGACAACGGCGACGCCTGGCTCACCACCGCCGACTCCACGCTCACCTCGGTCGAGAGCATCATGCGCCGCGTGCGCGACCTCACCGTGACCGGGGCGAACGACGGATCGCTGTCGGGGGAGGCCAAGGAGGCCATCGCGACCGAGCTCGACGGGCTCAAGAAGTCGCTCCTCTCGCTGGCGAACACCACCTACCTCGGCCGCACCGTCTTCGCCGGCAACTCGGACGCCGGCGTCGCCTTCCAGCCCGACTACTCCTTCACCGGTGCGGCGGGAAGTACAGTGGAGCGCAGGATCGGCCCGGACACGACGGTGCGGGTGGATGCGGACGGCGCCGCGGTCTTCGGAACCGGCTCCGGTTCGGTGTTCGCCCTGATCGACGGCATCTCGAACGATCTGCGGACGGGGGTGAACGTCGGCCCCCGCCTGGGCGGCATCGACGACAGGATGAAGGCGATCGTGGGAGAGCACGCGGAGATCGGCGGCCGGCAGACCCGTGTCGACAAGGCCAAGGACACGCTGGCCGTCGGCGCGAACGCCCTGGAGGCCCAGCGCTCGAACCTCGAGGACGTCGACCTGAGCAAGGTGCTCCTCGACCTCAAGACGCAGGACGTCAATTACCAGACCGCGATCGCCGTCACGGCCCGCGTGCTGCAGCCGACCCTGATGGACTTCCTGCGATGAGCGCCGTCGCCTTCGTCACCCCGCCTCCCGGCCTCGAGCCGCTCGCCGCGTTCGAGCTGTCGGCGGTGGACGGCGCGGCCGGTCTCTACACGCTGGCCTCGGTGGAGCGGCCGGAGGTCCGCCTCTACACCCTCGACGCCGAGCGCCACCTCCCCGGCTACTCGCCGGAGCTCCCGGACGACCGGGCCGCCGAGCTCGGCATCGAGGCCGCGGAGCAGGCGCTGCTCCTGGTCGTCGTGACGCCGTCGCAGCAGGGGAGCACGGTCAACCTCCTCGCGCCGATCGTCGTGAACCGCGAGACCGGCGCCGCCGTGCAGCTCGTGCTCGACGACGACGCGTTCCCGGTGCGCGCCGAGCTCGCCGCTCTCGCGGGGGCCTGAGCCGGCCGGCGTTCGCGCTACTTCCCGGCCTCCGGGGCTTTCGCCGGGCACGGCGCCGACTTCGTCATCGCGTCCACCGCCTGCTCCTCCGACCAGGGGAGCGCGTCCACGACCTTCGCGCCCTTCGTGGCGGCCGGGACCTTGGAGACGATGGAGGCGAAGCGCTGCGCCAGCGCCTGCGCGAATCCGGCTCCCGGCGTCGAGTTGTTGAGGGCGACGACGACCGTGAGGCCCGAGGAGGGGTCGGTGTACATCGCCGACACGTAGCCCGGGATCGCCCCGCTGCTGCCGCGCAACGGCCCGAGCAACTGCACGCCGAGGCCCTGCTTCTGCCAGGAGGCGCCGCTCGTGACGCCCGTCATCTGGGCGTCGGCGGTCTTCCCGTCGCGCAGCGACCCCGCGGCGAGCGCCTCGCTGAACGCCTTCAGGTCCTGGAGGTTCGAGACGACGCCGCCCGCGGTCCAGCCCATCGAGGGGGAGATGCGCGAGACGTCCCGCATCGGCTCGCAGACCACCGCTCCCACCCCGTCGACGCCGGCGGCGTAGCCGGCGGGGTGGGCGCCGGGCACGGTGAGCGCGGAGCCTGCGGGGAACGCGCTGGACTCCATCCCGAGCGGTCCGAACACGTGCTTCTGGTAGAGGTCCGGCCAGTCGCTGCCCGCCGCGTTGCGCACGGCCATCCCGACGAGCACGGCGTTGGTGCGGGCGACGGCGTAGTTCTCGCCCGGCTTGCCCGCCCGGGGTGCGGCGATGCCCTCGCTCGCCAGCTCCAGCGGCGGCCACTCCCGGGTCGGGTTCATGAGCATGCGGCTGTTCAGCTGCGCGGAGTAGTCGCCCAGGCCCGAGGTGCCCTGGCAGAGCTCGCGCATGGTGACGCCCTCGACGCCCACGAGTCCCGGCACCCACTTGGTCAGCGGATCGTCGAGGCCCATCGTTCCGTCGTCCACCAGGTCGAGGAAGACCGAGCAGGTCATCGGCACCGTGTTCTGGCCGATCCGGAAGGTCATGCCGGCGGTGACCGGGGTGGAGCCGCCGCGGGTGGTGGTGCCGGTCGCGGCCGTCCAGCTCCCGGCCCAGGGCGCCCACACACCGGCGAATCCGGCCGAGGCGTCGGCGAGGGCCATGGCATCGGTGAGGGCGCCGTCGAGCCGTTTCTGCACATCGCCGGCGAATCCGCCCGGGCGCTGGGTCGGCAGATCGGTCGGAGCGGACGACGTGCATCCCGTCACGGCGAGCACGAGAGCCACCGCTGCGGCCATGATCGCGGTCCGTCCTCTGCCGACCGCTCCTCGCATGGACTCCCCCGCCGTCGTGGTGCTCGTTCCTGGATTCTAGCCCGCCGATCGAACCGCACGAAGAGCCGTCCGGGGCGTCCGCCAATCCGATTCCCCACCCGCTGCGAAGACCTGTTGAGGCGCGCATCCGTGCGCCGTCCAAGGAGGAACGAACCATGCGCACATCACCGAACCGTCTCGTCGCCACCATCTTCGGCGCCGTCTACCTGCTCGTCGGCCTGCTCGGCTTCGCCTTCACCGGCGGCGTCGGCTTCGTGGCCACGAAGGGCGGACTGCTCCTCGGCATCTTCGAGGTCAACCCGCTCCACAACATCGCCCACCTGCTGATCGGTGCGGCGCTGCTCATCGCCGGCCTCACCCGTGCCGCAGCCGCGAAGGCGGTCAACACGACCGTCGGCGCCGTGTACCTGCTGCTCGGCATCGTCGGCTTCTTCCTGGTCGGAACGGGCGCGAACATCCTCGCGCTCAACACGCCCGACCACTTCCTCCACTTGGCGAGCGCGATCGTGCTCCTCGGTGTCGGTCTCGGTGCCGAGCGGACCGTGCGCTCCACTCCGGCAGCCGTCTGACCGACATGGCCACGGCTCCCTTGAGCAGGATGTCAGGAACCCCGGTCGCCCCTCCGGCCCGGGCGTTCCTCGCCGTGGCCGCACTGGGGGCGGGCCTGCTTCACGCAGCGCTCGCCCCCAGCGCACCTCTTCCGCTCCTCGTCGTGCTCCTGGCCGTCGCGGTGGCGGAGCTCGGCTGGTCGGTCTCGACGCTCGCGCGCGACCGGCCCCTCCTCTTCCGCCTCATCCCGGCTCTGGCCCTCGTGCCGGTCGGCCTGTGGGCGGCCATCGCGGTCGTCGGGGCGACCGCGACCTCCGGCACGGTGATCAGCCTGCCGCTGCTGCCGATGGCCGTCGCGTCGCTGCTCGACGTGGCCGTCGCCGCGGTCAGCGCGGTGGTGCTGCGACGCGCGCGACCGGCCTCCCAGCACAGCGGGGCGCTGCGCTTCGTCGCCGCTCTCGCCCTCAGCGCCTCCGCCGTCTGCGCGGTCACCATCCCGGCGCTCGGCCTGACCGACGCGGGCTACGCCGCCGTGAAGGTCGGGCACCACCACTGACGGCGCCCCCCGCGCTTTGTCCCTCTGTCACGTCTGCCCATAGGCTGTTCCCAGGAACTCGGGGATTCCGTCATCCGCGTGCCGGCCGTCGGCCGCATGCCGATGTCCGCGCACGCGCGCCGGACCCCGGCATGAGCCGACACCAGAAGTACACCGATGACAGGGGGATCCCGTGACCGACCCGACCACTCCGCCCGGCGACCAGAGCCAGGCTCCGGGAGGCGAGGCGCCCGCGGCACCGGCAGCTCCCGCAGCACCGGCGGCACCGGCGACGTCCGAGGCGCCCACCGCCTACGCCGCCGCGCCCAACCCCTACGCTCCGGCGCCCAACCCATACGCCCCCGCGCCCGGCACGAAGACCGGAATCCGCCCCTGGGTGTGGTGGGTGATCGGAGGCGCCGTCGCGCTGGTCGTGGTGATCATCGTCGCGGTGGTGCTCTTCGTCTCCCTGCTCAGCGGCAACGGGGCGAAAGGCGTGGCGGAGCAGTACCTGAACGACATCGCCAAGGGGGATGCGAAGGCGGCCAACGCACTGTCGCGGGCCGACGCCTCCGACTTCCTGCTCACGGACGCGGTCCTCGCCAAGGCGAAGCGCATCACGGATCCGGCGGTCACCCGCACCCTCTCGAACCGCGGCTCCGACCAGACCCAGGTCTCGGTCGCCTACAAGCTCGGGGGCAAGACGTACCGCGACACCATCGAGCTCGACAAGGACGACAAGGGCTGGTTCGTGAGCCGCGGGCTGGTCTACACGCTGCCCTACGTCTCGTCCTCCATCGCCGGTTTCACCGTGGCGGGCGCCGATCAGACCATCACGTCCGACGACTCCGAGCTCTCGGCCTACCCGGGCGTGTACACGCTCGGCGCACCGAACCGGTTCTACGACCTGGCCGGCTCGCCGACGCTGACCGTCGCGGCCGGATCCTATGCCGATCTCAAGCTCGACCTGACGCCGTCCGCGGAGTACCTGTCCGAGGTGCAGAAGCAGGTCGACGCCCACTACGCGGAGTGCGCGACCAAGACCGTGTACTACGACGTGGAGGACTGCGGGATCGATCTCAGCTACCCGGCCAACATGCCCGCCTCCAGCTCGACGGTCGCCGTCACGGTCGTCGAATCGCCCAAGGTCGCGGTCGGCGACGGCTCGTCGTACTACCAGTTCAAGATCGGCGAGGGGTCGTTCACCGCGGTGCTGACCGGAGCGGACTACCGCGGCAACCCGGCGACGGAGAACCTGACCGGCCGAGCCGGTTACATCAGCGCCGACATCTCGATCAAGGATGACAAGGTCGTCGTCACCTTCAAGTGACCGAGCGACGCCCTCAGAGGAGGCCGGGCGATGGCATCGCCCGGCCTCCCGTGCGTGAGGGACAGCTTGACGGACGGGCGCATTTCCGACATATTTAGGTAAGCCTTACCTGACCAGGAGACCCCGAATGGCCGAACTGATCCCCTTCTCGCAAGCGCTCCGCGAGCGCACCCGTTCCGTGCACGAGGAGAGCGAAGGCGCGACCTTCATGCAGGACCTCATGAGCGGCAAGGGCAGCCGCGAGGACTACATCCACCTTCTGGCGCAGCACTACTTCATCTACGAGGCGCTGGAGGAGGCCGCGGTCAACATGGCGGGCGACCCCGTCGCCGCACTCTTCATCACGCCGAAGCTGACCCGCCTGCCGGCCATCGAGGCCGACCTCGAGTTCCTGCTCGGCGACGACTGGCGCAACCGCATCTCGCCGCTTCCGAGCACGTTCCGCTACACGGCCCGCATCCGCGAGGTCGGGCACGACTGGCCGGGCGGCTTCATCGCCCACCACTACACGCGCTACCTCGGCGACCTCTCCGGCGGCCAGATCATCCGCACCCTCCTGCAGCGCCAGTACGGCTTCGAGACGAACGGCGTGGGCTTCTACCTGTTCGCCGACATCGCCAAGCCGAAGGTGTTCAAAGACGTCTACCGCTCCCAGCTCGACGCCGTCGACTGGACGGAGGAGGAGCGCGACCGGGTGATCGCGGAGGTCGGTCTCGCCTTCCGCTTCAACACAGAGCTGTTCAACGACCTCGCCGCCGCGAAGGCCGCCGCAGCCTGACGCCGCGGATCGGCCGCGCCGGTCAGCGCCGGTCAGCGCCTGCTGAGGGCGAAGCTCCCGCTGCCGAACCGGACGATCGACCCGGGGTCGACCTCGTGGCGGGTGTTCGGGTCGCACGCGAACGTGCCGTCGCCGGGGTAGGCGATGGTCGTGCCGTTCGCTGACCCGAGGTCCATCACCCAGAACACGTTGTCGTACTGCCCGAAGGCCAGGTGGGCCCGCGAGACGGACTTCGCGTCGTCGGAGACGGTGATCAGCTCGACGTGGGCCGGGTCGTCGAACTCGGTGCCGGGGGAGTGGACCACCGGGTTGCGGCCGATGACGCCGTTGCCGGTCGTCTCCACATGCTGACCGTCGCTGAAGTCCAGCACGAACGTGATCATGCGCGTCTCCTCACGCTTTCGAGTCCGCCGTCAACGGCACGTGCACCGGGCGGGCGTCGCGCATGAAGCGCTCGACGTCCGGGTCGACCGTGATGTCGCTGGGGCGCAGCGGCCGGGTCAGGTACAGCCCGTCGAGCGTCGTGATCCGGCTGAGCGCCACGTACGTCTGGCCGGACGTGAACGCGCGCGTGCCCAGGTCGACGATGGCCGCGTCGTACGTCTTGCCCTGCGACTTGTGGATGGTGACCGCCCACGCGAGCCGCAGCGGGAACTGCGTGAACTCGGCCACGACATCCTTGGTCAGCTTCTTGGTCTCGGGGGAGTAGCTGTAGCGGAACTTCTCCCAGATGGTCGGCTCGACCTCGTGGATCTCACCGTCGACGTCCACGTACACCGTGGAGTCGATGCGCGTCACCGTGCCGATCGTGCCGTTGACCCAGCGCGGGCCGTCGCCCTGCCCGACGTCGTTGCGCAGGAACATCACCTGGGCGCCGACCTTGAGCTCCAGGCTCTCCTCCGCGGGGTAGTTGCGGCCGCCGAAGTCGCCGCTGATCTCGGCTTTGGCGGTCAGCGCCCGACCCGGGAGGCGCTCGAGCGCCTGCGCGTTGATGCGGTTCACCGTGTCGTTGCGGGTCGCGAGCGTGATGGTGCCGTCATCGGGAGCGGGGCGCGCGCCGACCTCGTTGAGGCGGTCCGCGATCTCCTTCGTCACCTGCCCGTGGCGCACCGCGTTGAGCATGTACCGGAAGTCGGACTCGTGCTGGCGGTGCACCTGCAGCAGCTCGACGATGCGGAGGTCGGCCTCCTGCCAGACCCGCGCGTCGAAGAACCACATCGACCGGTAGGTGTCGCTGAAGTAGGCGCGCTCCTCCTGATCGCCCGGCACCGGAGCGAGCTGGTACGGGTCGCCGAAGAGCACCACCTGCACGCCGCCGAACGGCTCCGCGGGCCGCTGCCTTGCCTGCCGCAGGCTGCGGTCGACCGCATCCATCAGGTCGGCGTTGACCATCGAGACCTCGTCGATGACGAGCGTGTCGATGGTGTTGAGAAGCTTGCGCAGCTCGGCGGTCTGCTCGATGTCGTGGTCGGCGATGACCCCGATCGGAAGCCGGAAGAGCGAGTGGATGGTCTGGCCGCCCACGTTCAGCGCGGCGACGCCGGTCGGCGCGGCGATGACGATCGACTTCTCCGTGTTCCAGGAGAGGTGGTTGAGCAGCGTCGACTTGCCGGTTCCGGCACGCCCGGTGACGAAGACGTGCTCCCGGGTGTGCTCGATCAGTTCGTACACCGCTTGCTGCTCCGGGGAGAGCGAGAGTCGGCCCATCCGAGTCCCTTTCCCCTCGCGCGACCTGGCGATCTACTCTAACCCGCCCGGCCTCCCGATTCGCTCTCTGCACAGGCCCCTAGGATGGCTTCATGACTGGGGATGAGTCGGGGCACCGCACGCGCGCCCTGATCCTCTGGTCCGGGATCGGCCTGCTGCTCGTCCTCGCCCTCCTCGCCGCGTTCGCGGCCGTCCAGCGCACCTATTACAGCGCCTCGGGATTCGTCACCGGCTACGTGCAGACCCTCGCCGCCCACGACGTCGCCTCCGCCCTCGCCATGCCCGGCGCGGCCCCGACCTCCGCCGCTCTGAAGCACGCCGGCCTACCGACGGACGTCTCGCACGAGCTCCTCCGCGCCGACCTCCTGCCGCGCATCAGCGACATCGCCGTCGTCTCCGACCGCGCCCTCCCGTCGGGCGAGCACAGCGTCACCATGCGCGCGAAATCCGACGGCCACGCCGTCACCGCGACCTTCACCGTCGAGCAGTCCGGGTCGGTGCTCGGCGTCCTGCCGCTCTGGCGCTTCGCGACCACGCCGCTCACGGTCGCGCACGTGACCGTCGCCCACGCTCAGGACTTCACGATCGCCTCCCACACGGTGAGCCCGCGGGCCTCCGCGCCCGACCAGCCCGCGACGGCGTTCAGCGTCGCCGCCGACTACCTCATGTTCGCCCCGGGCCGGTACGAGCTCGGTCACACGTCGAAGTACCTCGACGCCGCCCCGGCGGCGGTGCTCGCGAAGCCCGCGAGCACGGTCGAGACCACGGTCGACGCTCAGCCGACCGCCGCCTTCACCGCCGCGGTCCAGAAGCAGCTGAACGCGTTCCTCGACCAGTGCGCGACCCAGCAGGTGCTCCAGCCGGCCGGCTGCCCGTTCGGCGTCGAGATCGACGACCGCGTGCAGGGCCTGCCGACGTGGACGATGGCCACCTATCCCGCGGTGCACCTGACCGCGGGTCAGACCGCGTGGACGATGGACCAGGCCGTCGGCGTCGCCCACCTCTCGGTCACGGTCCAGTCGCTGTTCGACGGGACCGTCTCGCAGCGCGAGTCCGACGAGCGCTTCGCGGTGTCGCTCACCAGCGTCGTGATCCGAGCCGACGGGTCGCTCGACATCGTGGTGGGGCAGTAGCCCCGGCGGTCACTGCTGCTTGGCCTCGTCGCGCTGCGCCAGACGGGCGAGCTGGTCGTTGTAGGCGCGCAGCTCGGCCTCGTTCGTGCGGTCGGCGTTGCGGTCGCGCCGGCGCGTCTCCCGCTCGTCGCTGCGGCTCCACTGGATGGCGACCACGATCGCGAGGATGACCGTCGGGATCTCGCCGATGCTCCACGCGATCCCGCCGCCCGTCTGCTGATCGACGAGCGGAGGATCGCCCCAGGTGCGCCCCATCGCGCCGAACCAGTCGGCGAGCAGGAGGCCGTGCATCTGCATGATCGAGAGGCCGAAGAAGGCGTGGAACGCCATGGTCAGCAGCAGGAGCAGCAACCGGAACGGATACGGCAGCCGGAACTTGACCGGGTCGATGCCGATCAGCGACTGCACGAAGAGGTAACCCGTGATGAGGAAGTGGACGACCATCCACTCATGGCCGATGTGGTCCGTCGTCGCCCAGCGGAAGATCGGCGTGTAGTAGAACGCCCAGAGCGAGCCCGCGAACAGGATGGCCGCGACGATCGGGTTGGAGATGACACCGGCGAAACGGGAGTGCACGGCGAGCAGGATCCATTCGCGGCCGCCGCGCGAGCCGTCGTTGCGCTTGCGGATGGAGCGCGCGGCCAGCGTCACGGGCGCTCCCGGCACCAGGAGCAGCGGCACGGCCATCGTCAGCACCATGTGCGCCGACATGTGGGCCGAGAAGAGGTACTTCTCGTAGACGTTCACGCCGCCGTTGGTGATGTAGAAGAGCAGCGCGATACCGAGCACCCAGAGCACGGTGCGGTAGATCGGCCAGGCGTCGCCGCGCTTGTGCAGCCGCCAGACGCCCGCCAGGTAGAAGAACAGGGCGAAGGCGCAGGCGAGCACCCAGAGCAGGTCGAAGTTCCAGCTCGTGAAGAGCCGGCCCCAGGTCAGCTCGGGCGGGAGCTTCTCGCCGGTGAGGATCTCCGCGGGCGTCGGGGTCGCCGCGCGCGTCTGGGGGACGGGGGTGACCGTGCGCGCGAGCGCCGCCGCGACACCGGACGCGATGCCCATGAAGGCGAGCTCGGCGGTGACGATCCACCAGAACGTGCCGCGCTTGCCGCCCGCCTTGAGCCGGCCGATCAGGATGCGGCGCTGCGAGACGCCGAACAGGCCGAGCACGACCAGCACCGCGACCTTGACCAGCACGAGGATGCCGTACGGCGTCGCCAGCTGGGCCAGGTTGCCGATGCGCAGCTCGGCGTTCACGTAGCCGGAGGCGGCCACGACGATGAACGAGATGAGGGCGATCGAGGAGTACCGCTCCATCACCGTGACGAGCCGGTCGCCGCCGAAGACGCCGCGCAGCACGATGATCGTCACCAGTCCGCCCAGCCAGATGGCGGCGAACAGCACGTGCAGGCCGAACGAGGTGACCGCGGCGTCGTGGCCGGCGGCCTCCGCGCTGTGGCCCTGCTGGGCCATGGGGACGACCGCGGCCATCGCGAGGATGGTCACGAAGATCAGCGCCGTGTGGTTGCGCACCGCGAAGCAGAGCACCGTCACGGCGGCGGCGATCAGGGTGACGCCGAGCCACGCCTGACCGAGCGAGACGCTGGTGATGAACGAGCTGAGGCCGTTGCTGAAGGTCTCGTCGAACGACCACGGGACGTTCGAGACGCTCACGAAGGTGAAGAGCCCGGTGGCGGCGGCGGCCACGGTCATCACGGCCGCGCATCCCGCGGCGAAGTCGAGCGCCTTGCCGAACTCCTCGCGGTCGGGCGTGAAGACGAAGCAGACGAGCACGAGGGCGCCGACGACGCCCGAGAGGCTCAGGTTGACCAGGAGCGTCGCGACCGGGAGGCCCCAGCGGACGAGGGCGCCCGGGTCGGCGAGCAGAGGAGCGTTCGCTCCGCCGCCGAAGGCGAGGCCGGCGATGACCGACGCCAGGGCGGCGACGAGCAGCGCGGCAGGGCCGATCACACGGACGATACGGGGCACCCGTCCAGCCTACGTCCCCGGGGCTGGACGCCCGCCCACAGCAGCGATCGCCCCGGATACGCGACGAGGGCGGCACCGCTGTACGCGGCGCCGCCCTCCGGCAAAGCGAGTGGGACTACTTGACAGCAGCCTTCAGCTTCGAGCCCGCGGTCAGCTTGACGCGGTGGCCGGCCGGGATGGAGATCTCGGCACCGGTCTGCGGGTTGCGGCCCGTGCGGGCAGCGGTCTCGGTGCGCTCGGCGGCGAGCCAGCCCGGGATGGTGACCTTGCCACCGGCGGCGACGGTCTCGGAGATCGTCGCGAAGAACGCGTCGACGACACCGGAGACGGTGGCCTGGCTCTGCCCCGACGCCGCGGCGACGGCAGCGACGAGCTCGGTCTTGTTCAGCGACTTGTCAGCCATTGAGTGTCCTCCTCGGACGTTGTGCTGGATCTACAGCTTGCAGTGGAACAGCCACGGCCTCGGAGGGCCATAACGGTTGGTCGGATGACCGCCTCGAATGTATCAGGAATCCGCGGAAACACGCGGATTTTCGGCGTTTCTCACGGCTCTTTCACCTTCGAGAGGGGTGCTGGGCGACCGCCCGGCGGTACCGATCGGCGATCTCGCGGAGCAGCGGGACCAGTTCCGCGGGCGACTCGACGGTGAAGTCCATGCCCAGCATCCCGACGTACGCGGCGACCGTGTGGAGGCTGTCGCCGCCCGTGAGGAGCACCGAGTGGGTCGCGTCGATGGCCTCGACGGCACCCACCGCCGGGTTGATCCGGGCGAGGACCGCCTCGGCCGACGCCTCGACGCGCAGCCGCACGTGCACATCCCAGCCGCTGTGGGCCGCCTGCCGCACCGCGAACGCGGCGAAGTCGCCGTGCGGGAACGGCACCGGCTCGAACGGACGCCTGGTCGGCATCCTGAGCTCCAGGTGGTCGAGCCGGTAGCTCGCCCACTCGTCGGCGTCCGGATCGCGCGCCACGAGATACCAGCGGCGCTGCCAGCTGAGCAGCCGGTACGGCTCGACCAGCACGGGCCGGCCGCGGTGCTCGAAGCGCAGCCAGTGCCTGCTGTGGATGGCGTCGGTCACCGCTCGCAGCGCCGCGGGGGAGACCTCCGGATCCTCCGCGTCGCTCCCCGTGTTCTCGGAGGCCGGCTCCATCGACGTGGAGACGGCCTCCACGGCGGGTCGCAGCCGCTCCGGGAGCATCATCTCGAGCTTGGCGAGCGCACGACCTCCCGCCTCCTCGATCCCCGGCAGGCGCGCTGTCGAACGCAGGCCGACCGCCGTCGCGACCGCCTCGTCGTCGTCGAGGAGGAGCGGAGGCATCCGGCCTCCCGAGCCGAAGCGGTAACCGCCTCCCGGTCCCCGCGCCCCTTCGACGGGGTAGCCCAGCTCGCGCAGCCGCTCGATGTCCGTGCGCACCGTGCGCTCCGAGACGCCCAGCTCGGCCGCGAGCTCGGGCCCCGACCGGCCGGAGGGCGTCGCGAGCAGCCCGAGCAGGGCCAGGATGCGCGCCGCGGAATCGCTCATCACACCCTTCGAATTCAGGAAGTCATACTGCCGGTATCGACCATAGCGTGGGATCTATGGAAACCAACACCACCCTCACCGTCCGCCCGTTCACGATCCGCGTCGACGAGTCCCAGCTCGCCGATCTGCGGGAGCGCCTCGCACGCACCCGCCTCCCTCAGCCCGCCCCCGCCGACGACTGGAGCACCGGAACCCCCAACAGCTATCTGAGCGCCGCCATCGACCGCTGGCGCGACGGCTTCGACTGGCGCGCGGTCGAGGAGAAGCTGAACGCGCGGCCGCACTTCCTCACCGAGATCGACGGCCAGACCATCCACTTCCTCCACGTGCCCTCTGCTCGGCCCGACGCACCCGCGCTGCTGCTCGCGCACACGTACCCCGGGTCCGCCGCCGACTACCTGGACCTCATCGACGCACTCTCGGCGGACTTCTCCCTCGTGATCCCGGACGCGCCCGGATTCGGCTGGTCGCAGCCGGTCGTCGAGAGCGGATGGACGACCGCGCGCGTCGCCGCGGCCTACGACACCCTGATGCGCGGCCTCGGGTATGACAGCTACGGCGTGCACGGTTCCGACAACGGCGCCCTGATCGCCCGGGAGCTCGGCCTCCTCGCCCCGGAAGGCTTCCTCGGCCTCCACGTGCAGCAGCTCTTCTCGTTCCCCTCGGGCGACCCGTCGGAGTTCGAGCGCCTGGATCCGCAGGACTACGCGGGCCTCGAGCACATGAAGTGGTTCCAGTCGGTCGGCGCCTACAACGCCATGAACTCCTCGCGCCCCCAGACCATCGCGGCGGCGCTCAGCGACTCCCCGCTCGGGCTCCTCGCCTACAGCGAGCTGTTCGAGTCGTTCGGCAACGGCACGTCGCGGGTGCCGCTGGACGCCGTGCTCACGGCGGTGAGCATCGCCTGGTTCACCAACGCGCCCGCCGGCATGAGCCGCGCCTATTACGAGAACGCCACCGTGCCGCCGTCGACCGCGGTGAACGCCTCGCGCACCGGCGTCGCCGTCTTCGCCGACGATTTCCAGACCATCCGGGTGTTCGCGGAGCGCGACAACTCCCGGATCGTGCACTGGAGCCGGTTCCCGGAGGGCGGCCACTTCGCCGCACTCGAGTTCCCCGCGGTGCTGGCGGACGACATCCGCGCGTTCTTCACCGCCTGACGACCCTGGAGAACGCCGAAGGGGCGCCCGGCGTGATGCCGGACGCCCCTTCGTGCGTCAGTCGCTGGTTACCAGCTGGACTTGGTGATGCCGGGCAGTTCGCCACGGTGCGCCATGTCGCGGAAGCGAACGCGCGAGATGCCGAACTTGCTGAGGTTTCCGCGCGGACGGCCGTCGACGGCGTCGCGGTTGCGGACGCGGATCGGCGAAGCGTCGCGGGGGAGCTTCTGCAGGCCGAGGCGCGCGGCCTCGCGGGACTCGTCGGAGCCGTTCGGGTCGACGAGAGCCTTCTTGAGCTCGGCGCGGCGGGCGGCGTAGCGCTCGACGACGACCTTGCGCTGCTCGTTCTTGGCGATCTTGGACTTCTTGGCCATGTTTAGCGCTCCTCTCGGAAGTCGACGTGCTTGCGCACGACGGGGTCGTACTTCTTGAGCACGAGACGGTCAGGGTTGTTGCGACGGTTCTTGCGGGTCACGTAGGTGTAACCGGTGCCCGCCGTCGAACGGAGCTTGATGATCGGACGGATGTCCTGCTGCTTTGCCATTAGATCTTCTCCCCACGGGCCAGGAGGTCCTTGACGACGGCCTCGATGCCACGGGCGTCGATGACCTTGATGCCCTTGGCGCTCAAGGTGAGGGTCACTTTACGGCGAAGCGACGGAACGTAGTACGTCTTCTTCTGGATGTTCGGATCGAACCGGCGCTTGTTGCGACGGTGCGAGTGCGAGATCGAGTGACCGAAGCCTGGAACGGCTCCCGTCACCTGGCACACTGCTGCCATTGCTTTCTTCTCCAATACCGTGAGGCCGGACGGCCTCACCCAAGGTCACTTGTCGGCGCACGACTTCCCCACGCTTGGAAGGGTGTGAGGGGTTCGTACGCGATCTGAGCAGGAGGAGCCCACTCAGCCAAAGAACAACTCTACGACACGCCCGGGGCGCTGGCAAATCCGGCGGAGCTTCGAGTTTCTGTTCCTGAAACTGAAACTCTCTACTAGACTGGAGAAGCCAACCCGCTCCTCCACGTGAGGGCGGGTCTTTTCTTTGTCCGGGTCACCATCCGGGAGGTCGCCGGAGACGCCCCACAGCCTCCGGCAGCTGGCTCGCGCGATAATCCGCTGCGGTCAGACGGCGCCACCAATGCCGGCCGACACCATCGTCCGGTCGGCCTTTGAGCGCGCCGGCCGTCGGGTTCGTGGAGGGATTCACGGTGCCCACCGGAACGTGCTCCCTGGCCATCCGGAGCGGCAACTCCAGGTCGGAGTCGTTCGTGACGACGATCGCGGCGTCGACGGCTCCGGTCAGGACGTCGAACAGAAGGTGAGACGCGACATTCACGTCCGACCCCTTCTCCTCGCGCTTCTGCACCGTCGCCATCACACGATTCGCGTCGCCCTCCGTCGTCTCGACGCTCCGCAGCGGCAGTCTGCCATCCCAGGTCTCGCCGTCGTGTCGATAGACCGTCGGACGGAACGTTCCGCGTGGTTCGTTGACCAGCGGTTCTTCCTTCGCCCAGGAGACGTAGCGGCCTTCCGCGATCACGTCGACGGAGCGCGCCTCGGCCAGCGCCTCCAGGTAGGCGGTCTGATCCACACTGCCGCTGCGGTTCTCGGCCGGATCGACGCGCGCCGTGCAGTACACGATTCGCGCGAGCCAGGACCCCTGCCATCCCGCCATCGGCTCGACCAACGCCCGGAGATCGAGCCAGCGCCACCCAGGCGTGCCGCGACCGCAATGCTTGCGCGCACCGTAGTAGAGGTTGAACCCGTCGACATAGACCCCGATGCGCATTCATCGAGTCTAGTGATCACATTTCAGTGCAGGGCGGAGCAGTTCTCGCACAGGCCGAAGACGTCGACGACGTGCTGCGCCTGCGTGAAGCCGTGGGCGGCGGCCGCCGCGCGGGCCCATTCCTCGACGGCGTCGGCCTCGATCTCGACCGTCAGACCGCAGTTGCGGCAGATCAGGTGGTGGTGGTGGCCGCCCGTGCAGGCGCGGTAGAGGCTCTCGCCCTCGGGAGACTGCAGGGAGTCGGCGTCGCCCTCGGCCGCGAGGTCGGCGAGCGCGCGGTAGACGGTCGCGAGGCCGATCGGGGAGCCGGTCTCGTGGAGGCTGAGGTGCAGCGATTGCGCGCTGATGAAGCCCTCCGTCGAGGTCAGGGCCTCTCGGACGGCCTCCCGCTGCCAGGTGTTGCGCTTCACGATCTCAGGCTAGCCCGCCTGGCTCACGAGACGCCGTGAACCGCGTTCCCGCCGCACGCCGATCAGGCGGCACACGACGTAGATGACGAAGGAGATGGTGGTGACGTACGGGCTGATCGGCAGCGAGCTCCCGAGCGCCAGCAGGATGCCCCCGACCACCGAGACCAGCGCGAAGACGACGCTGAGCACCGGCACGCTGATCGGCGACGACGAGACGCGCATCGCCGCCGCGGCGGGCGTGACGAGCAGCGAGAGCACCAGCAGTGCGCCCACGATCTGCACGGACACGGCGACCGCGAGGCCGAGCAGGACCATGAAGGCGAGCGCGACGAAGCGGGTCGGGATGCCGCGGGCGGCGGCGACGTCGGCGTCCAGGCTGTCGAAGGTGAGCGGGCGCCACATGAGCAGCAGCCCGATCAGGACGACGACGCCGATGCCGATCAGCCAGCCGAGCTGCGGGTCGTCGACCGAGACGATCTGGCCGGTGAGCAGGCCGAACTTGTTGGCGCTGCGGCCGGGATAGAGCGCCAGGAACAGGATGCCGAGGCCCAGCCCGAAGGGCATGAGCACCGCGATGATCGAGTTGCGGTCGCGGGCCTTCGCCCCGAGCAGGCCGATCAGCACGGCGGCGATCAGGGAGCCGAACAGGGAGCCGACCACGACGTTCGCCCCGAAGAGCAGGGCCGCGGCGGCTCCGGCGAACGAGAGCTCGCTGATGCCGTGCACGGCGAACGCCATGTCGCGCTGCATGACGAAGACGCCGATGAGGCCGCCGACGACGCCCAGCACGGCGCCCGCGAAGATCGAGTTCTTCACGAGCGCGAGCAGCTGGCCGTAGTCGGCGAACGAGAACAGCTGCGACCAGAGGTCGCCCGAGGCGGCGAGGTGCATGATCATGGGGCCGGCTCCGGGTGCGGTGCGGTGGTGTGAGCGTGGTGGGCGTGCGTCTCGGAGTCGGGGATGCCGACCACGACGATGCGCCCGCGGCTGCGGATGACGTCGACGGGGGTCCCGTAGAGATCCGTCAGCACCTCGCTGCGCAGCACCTCGTCCGGGGTGCCGGTGCGGAACCGGCCGCCGGCCAGGTAGAGCACGCGGTCGACCATCCCGAGCACCGGGTTCACGTCGTGCGTCACGAAGACGACCGCGCTGCCGTTCTCGCGCCGGCGCCGGTCGATCAGCTCGCTGACGCCGCGCTGGTGCTGCAGGTCGAGGGAGAGGAGGGGCTCGTCGCAGAGCAGCATGGCCGGGTCTCCGGCGAGCGCCTGGGCGACGCGCAGCCGCTGCTGCTCGCCGCCGGAGAGGGAGCCGACGGGCGCGTCTGCGTAGCGGCGGGCGCCGACGGCGTCGATGAGCTCGTCGGTGCGGGCGCGGTCGGCGCGGCTGGGCAGGGGGAACCCCCAGCGGTGGCCGTCGACACCCAGTCGCACGAGATCCCTCGCGCGCATGGGCGTCCCGGCGGGGATGAGCTTCTGCTGGGGGATGTAGCCGATGCGGCGATCCCCACGGCGCACGGGGTGCCCGTCGAAGGTGATCGAACCGCCGTCGAGGCGCTGCTGGCCCAGGATGGCGCGCAGCAGGCTGGTCTTGCCCGAGCCGTTCGGGCCGAGCACGGCGACGAACTCGCCCGCGTGCACGTCGAGATCGAGACCGCTCCACAGGGTCCGCTCGCCGAAGCCGAGCGAGGCGTCGCGCAGTTGCAGCACGACACCCCGATCGGTGGGCGCGGGGACCCGCGCGAGAGGTTCGGTCATTCCCCGAGTGCCTTGGCCACGGCGTCGATGTTCGCGTTCATCCAGCCGATGTAGTCCTTGCCGCTCGGGAGGGTCTCGGTCACCGGCACGACGGGGACGCCGGCCTGCTTGGCAGCGGCGAGGACCTTCTCGGTCTCGGGGCCGCTGGTCTGCTCATTGTAGGCGAGCAGCTTCACCGAGCCGCCCTGGATCACGCCGAGCATGTCCTGCAGCACGGCGGGGGAGACATCGGTGCCCTCCTCGATCGCCTCACTGAAGGCCTCGGGGGTCTTGTTCTCGAGCCCGGCGGACTCCAGCAGGTAGAGCGGGACGGGCTCCGTGATGGCGACGCCCTCGCCCGCGTACGTCGTCTTGAGCTCGGCGGTGCGGTTCTCGAGCGCGGTCAGCTTCTCGCCGAACGACTTCGCGTTCGCGGTGAAGGTCGACGCCTGCGACGGGTCGGCCTTCGACAGCGCGGCGACCAGGCGGTCCGCCAGCTTCTGCACGGTCGGGAAGTCGTACCAGACGTGCTCGTTGAGCTCGCCGTCGACGGCCTTCTTGCCGGAGATGTCGACGACGTTCAGGACGGTGCGCTTGTCGTTCGGCGCCGCCTTGAGCATGGTGCCGACGAAGTCGTCGTAGCCTCCACCGTTCTCGATGACGATGTCGGCCTTCGAGATGGCGAGCTGGTTCTGCGCGCTCGCCTCGAACGAGTGCGGGTCCTGGGCGGGGTCGTCCATGATCGAGGTGACGTCGACCGCATCGCCGGCGATGGTGGAGGCGATGTCGCCGTACACGTTCGTGCTGGCGACGATGCGGACCTTCCCGTCGTCGGTGGAGGAGCCGGAGGAGGCGGCCGAGCAGCCGGTGAGGGCGAGGGCCGCGGCGGCCGTGAGGGCGATCGCGAGGAGGGGGCGCTTCTGCATGAGCGGGACCTGTCTAAGTCTGCGTTGCTGTGTCGTGTGAGCGGCACCGGTGTCGGGCCACTACGAAACTACGCCTTGTTGAGAATGATTGTCAAAATCAACTCCGCGCCTGCAGAGCCAGCCACGCCAGCGCCCGGTCCTCGGCGCTCGTCATCGAGAGCCCCGTGAGCTCCTCGATCTTCTGCATCCGGTTGCGCAGGGTGTGCCGGTGCACGCCGAGCTGCGTGGCCGCCGCCTCCCAGCTGCCGTTCTCGGCGAGGAACACCCGGAGCGACTCCAGCAGCTGCCCGTCGGCCTCCGCGGCGAGCGGCCGCAGCGGCTCGACGAGGGCGGTGACGGCGGACGAAGGGAGGGCGCGCAGCAGTTCCGCGACGCTGGCCATGCGCGCGAACTCCACGGCGGGGCGGTCGTCCGCCAGCGCGACACCGACCGCGCGCACCGCCTGCGACCGCGCTTCGGCGAGCGCACCGAGAGCGGCCGGAGCGCTGACACCGCAGCGCACGGGCACGAGCTCGGTCGTCGCCGCGACGACGACGCGCTCGATCCACGCGGGCACGGCCTCCGGTGCGATCACGACCACCACGTCGCCGTCCAGCATCCCGGCGACCGGCGGCAGTTCGAGCTCCTCGAGCCAGTCGAGCGCCTTCGTCTCGAGCACGACCGCGCGCGAGCGCGACTTCACGATGCAGACCACCAGTTCGCTCCCGGTGAGTCCCCAGCGGGAGGCGACCGAGCGCGCGAGCGACGCGGGCGCGTTCAGCAGCACCTCCACGACGTCCTGCCGGGCGAGCTGCTCGAGACGCGCGTCCCGCTTCGGGAAGTAGGTGAGGTCGAGCAGCGCGGCGGCCTGGGTCGACAGGTCGCGCGTGCGGCTCGTCGCCCCGCGCCGGGCAGAGACGACCAGCGTCGCGCGCGGATCCTCCGCCCGCCCGACCGGGAAGGTCTGCAGCTCGGGATTGCGCTGACGGCGACTGCGCTGCGTCGCCGCGGTGATGGCGTCGTCGATGTGGATGCGGCCCGCGCCGACCGCCGCGATCGGCTCGCCGTAGCGATCCACCAGCACGGCCCAGCCGTTCAGGAGGCGCGAGAGGGTCGTCACGACGCCCTCGGTTCCGCCGCGGCGCGCCGCCAGGGTCAGGGAGATGATGCCGCTGGAGACCAGTCGCGCCTCCGCCGCGTCGACGATGGGGGAGGTCGCGGCGTCGGCGTCCATGACCTTCCTCTCCTCCGTGCTCGTGGGCACGGGATGACGTTTCGGCGTGCGCACGGCCGCGGGGTGGACGAAACGGCGGGTATCCGGTGCTGAGCACGGCTCATAGCATTTCCACCATCGTAATGACGCGCCCCGAACCCTTGAGGAACCCGCAGTGAAAGCCATCGTCTTCGACAGCACCGACAGCTCCATCGAGTACACCGACGTCGACCTCGCCGAACCCGGCGCTGGGGAGGTGCGGGTGCGCATCGCGGCCGCCGGCGTCTGCCACTCCGACCTCCACGTGCGCCGCAACGAGTGGGACGCCCCGTCGCCGCTGGTGATGGGCCACGAGGGCTCCGGCGTCGTGACCGCCGTCGGCCCCGGCGTCTCCACCCTGGCCGAGGGCGACCACGTCGTGCTCTCCTGGGTCGCCCCCTGCAACGAGTGCCGATACTGCCTGGCCGGGCACGAGGCCCGCTGCCAGGTCGCCGCCAACGTGGTCGCCCCCAACGGCGTGCTGCAGGACGGCACCTCGCGCCTGTCGATCGACGGCGAGCCCCTGCACCACTACCTCGGCGTCTCGTCGTTCGCAGAGGAGGCCGTCGTGCCCGCCTCCGGCGCCATCAAGGTGCGCGACGATGCTCCGCTCGACGTCATCGCCCTCGTCGGCTGCGCCGTCGCGACCGGTGTCGGCGCCGTCACCAACACCGCGGCCGTCGAGCCCGGCTCCATCGTCGTCGTCATCGGCTGCGGCGGCGTCGGCCTCTCCGTCATCCAGGGCGCCCGCCTCGCCGGCGCCTCGCGCATCGTCGCCGTCGACGTCCGCGCTGAGAAGACGGCGCTCGCCCGCCGCCTCGGCGCCACCGACGAGATCGACGCCTCCAAGCAGGACGCCGTCGAGGCGCTCCACGAGATCCTCCCCGACGGCGTCGACTACGCCTTCGACGCCATCGGCAACACCGCCACCACCGAGCAGGCCATCCGCATGCTCGGCCTCGGCGGCGCCGCGGTCATCGTCGGCCTGCCCCCGACAGGCGCCCGCGCCTCGTTCGAGCCGCTCGTGCTCGCGGAGGCCGACCAGCGCATCCTCGGCTCCAACTACGGAAGCGTGCGGCCGTCGATCGACATCCCCGCGCTCGTCGACCGCTACATGGACGGCGACCTGGAGCTCGACCTGCTCGTCAGCGGACGCCGTCCGCTCGCCGAGGCGGAGCAGGCGCTCGACGCCCTGCAGGAGGGCACCGCGCTGCGCACCCTGCTCATCCCCTGAGCACCCCGCCCCACCCTTCTCACGCACCCTTCCCCCGTCCTCTTCCCCCCGAAAGGCAGGACACCGTTGTCTTCGACCGAAACCACCACCCCGGCGCGCCCGGGCGCGAGTGAGAGCGGCCTGCGGCGTGGCGCCATGGGCGGCGCCGAGCTCGTCGCCCAGGCCATCGCCAACATCGCCCCCTCCGCCGTCATCGCCTTCACCGCCGCCGCGATCTTCGTCACGGCCGGCAAGGGCACCTGGCTGTCGTTCGCCCTCGCGACCGTCGTCATCCTGGCCGTCGGCTACTGCATCTCGCAGTTCGCCAAGCGCCGGGCCTCCGCCGGCTCGCTCTACAACTACGCGGCGGCCGGCCTCGGTCCGTTCGGTGCCTTCCTCACCGGGCTCACCCTGGTGATCGGCTGCTTCGGGATCGCCGCCGGCTCGCTGAGCGGTGCGGTCATCCACTTCGGCGCGTTCCTCAACCAGGTCGGCGTCGGGATCAGCGGCGTCGCCGGACAGGTCCTCATCGCGGTGGTGCTGGGCGGCCTCGCCGCGCTGTTCACGGTGTGGGGCGTGCGCGTCTCGGCCCGGGTCTCCCTGGTGCTCGAGATCGTCTCCGTCACGATCATCACGATCCTGCTCGTCATCGCCCTGGCGAACGCCGGCCCGGCCGCGTTCGACCCGTCGCAGTTCTCGCTCGAGGGCGTGGAGCCGCAGGGCGTCGCGATCGGCATGGTGCTCGCGATCCTCGGCTTCGTCGGCTTCTCCAGCGCCGACGCACTCGGCAGGGAGGCCCGCAACCCGTTCAAGGCCATCCCCCGCGCCATCATGTGGAGCGCCCTCGGCGTCGGCGTGCTCTACGTCTTCGCCGCGTACACGCAGGTCGTGGTGCTGGGCGACAAGCTCGGCTCCTCGGTCAGCCCGCTCGACGACATCGCGACCATCGTTGGCCTGCCCAGCTGGTTCAACCCCATCCTGAACCTCGGCATCGCCGCGTCGTTCTTCGCCGTCGTCGTCGCCCCGCTCAACGTCATCGGCCGCATCGTGTACGTGATGGGCAAGGAGGGCGTCGCCCCGAAGTACCTCGGCACCACGCACGCCAAGCTGCTCACCCCGCACCGCGCGCTGCTCGTCTTCGCACCGCTGGTCATCCTCGTCCCCGTCGTGCTCTACCTGTTCGGCGTCGACGCGAACGACGTCCTCGTGTGGGTCGACACCTTCGGCACGTTCGGCTACATGGTCGCCTACGCGGCCGTCGCCATCGCGGCCCCGATCTTCCTGCGCCGCATGGGCATCAAGAACTGGCTCGTCTGGCCCTGCGTGGTCGTGGCCGTCGGCGGGATGGCGTACGTGTTCTGGGTGAACGTCGTCCCGATCCCCGCCTTCCCGCTCAACATCATCCCCCTGCTGTTCCTCGTCGCCGTCATCGCCGGCGTGGGCCGCTACGCGTGGGTGAAGAAGAACCGGCCGGACGTCATCGACGCCATCGGCTCGACGGAGACCGACGTCCTGGAGGGCATCGGCTGACGTCTCGCGAGACCTCGGTATCCCCCACCGAGGAGGCCCCGTCCGGTCGATCGTTCACGGTCCCGGGCGGGGCTTCTCGCTGTCCGGCCGCTGAGGTGCGGCGGGAGGCGCGGCGCATGCTCAGTCGAGCAGGAGCGCCGGCTCCTCGATGATGGAGGCCACGTCGGCGAGGAAGCGCGAGGCGACGTCGCCGTCGACGACGCGGTGGTCGAACGAGGCGCCGACCGTCGTCACGTAACGCGGACGCACCTCGCCGTCCACGACCCACGGCTTCTGCTTGATGGTGCCGAGCGCCACGATGCCGACCTCGCCCGGGTTCAGGATGGGCGTGCCCGTGTCCATGCCGAAGACGCCGATGTTCGTGATCGTGATCGTGCCGCCCGCCATGTCCGACGGCGGGGTCTTGCCGTCGCGCGCGGTGAGGGTGAGCTGCTCGAGCGACTTCGCGAGGTCGAGGAGCGTCATGCTCTGCGCCTCCTTGACGTTCGGGACGATCAGGCCGCGGGGCGTGGCCGCGGCGATGCCGAGGTTCACGTAGTGGCGGATGATGATCTCCTCGTCCGTCCACGTGGAGTTGACGGTCGGGTTGCGGCGCACCGCCCAGATGATCGCCTTCGCCACGATGAGCAGCGGCGAGATCTTGATGCCGACGAAGTCGGCCGAGTTCTTGAGGCGCTTGATGAACTCCATCGTGCGCGTCGCATCCACGTCGACGAAGAGGCTGACGTGCGGGGCGCTGAACGCGCTCGTGGTCATCGCGTTGGCGATGGCCTTGCGCACGCCCTTGACCGGGATGCGCTCCTCGCGGTCGTCCGGCCACTCCGGGGTCTGGATGTTGCGGAACACGCTCGCCTGGGTCGCCTCGCGCAGCACGTCGTCCCGCGTCACGTCGCCGATCGGACCGGTCGGCGTGACGGTGGTGAGGTCGACGCCGAGGTCCTTGGCGAGCTTGCGGATCGGCGGCTTCGCGATGACGGGCGCACCGGTCGAGACCGCGTGCCCGGCGGGGGCCTGGGCGCTCGGCGGCGCCGGCACGGAGGCGGGCGCAGCGACCGGGGCCGGGGCCGCAGGCGCGGGGGAGGCGGGAGCGGCCTGGGGAGCGGTGGGTGCGGGAGCCGCGGGAGCGGGCGCAGCGACCGGCGCGGCCGGGGCCTGGGTCGCGACGGGGAGGGCGGCCGTGCCCGGGTGGGTGACGCGGCGCCGACGGCTGGTGCCGTGGCCCGCGGAGCCGTAGCCCACCAGCACCGCGCCCGGCTTCGGCTCGTCCACCTCGTGCGACACGCTGGCCGCGGCGTCGGCGGCGGCCTCCGCCACCTCGCTCACCGGGGCGGCGGGCTCACTGGACGCGGCCTCCCCGGTCACGGTGATGATCGGGGTGCCGACCTCGACGGTCTGACCCTCGGAGACGAGGAGCTCGCCGACGGTCCCCTCGAACGGCGACGGCAGCTCGACGAGCGACTTCGCGGTCTCGATCTCGACGATCACCTGGTTGACCGCGACGGGCTCGCCCGGTGCGACCTTCCACGAGACGATCTCCGCCTCGGTCAGGCCCTCGCCCACATCGGGCAGCAGGAACTGGGACTCGCTCATGTGCGACTTCTTTCGGTTGGCGCGCTCAGTAGGCGAGCGCGCGGTCGACGGCCTCGAGGATGCGGTCGGCGTCGGGGAGGTAGACCTCTTCGAGCTTCGCCGGCGGGAACGGGGTGTCGAATCCGGCCACGCGCAGCACCGGCGACTCCAGCGAGTAGAAGGCCCGCTCGGAGACGGTCGCCGCGACCTCGGAGCCGACCGAGACGCTGCCCGGCGCCTCCTGCGCGACGATCAGGCGACCGGTCTTCTGCACCGACTGGACGAGGGGGCCGTAGTCGACGGGGGAGAGGGAGCGGAGGTCGACGACCTCGATGCTCCGGCCCTCCTCGGCGGCGATCTCGGCGGCACGCAGCGCGACGCTGACCATGCCCGCCCAGGCGACCACGGTCACGTCGGTGCCGGTGCGCACGACGCGGCTGGCGTGCAGCGGCGTGTCGTTCTCGACCAGGTCGACCTCGCCCTTGGGCCAGTAGCGGCTCATCGGCTCGAAGAAGATCACGGGGTCGTCCGACTTGATGGCCTCCTGGATCATCCAGTAGGCGTCGTGCGGCGTCGACGGCGCCACGATCCGCAGGCCGGCGGTGTGCGCGAAGTACGCCTCCGGGGCCTCCTGGTGGTGCTCCACGGCGCCGATGTGGCCGCCGTGCGGGATGCGGATCACGATCGGCATCGAGACGGCCCCGCTGTGGCGGTTGGTCATCTTGGCCAGCTGGGTCGTGATCTGGTCGAAGCCGGGGAACACGAATCCGTTGAACTGGATCTCGACGACGGGCCGGTACCCGCGCATGGCGAGCCCGATCGCGGTGCCGACGATGCCGGCCTCGGCGAGCGGGGTGTCGACGACGCGCTGCGGGCCGAACTCCTTCTGCAGGCCCTCGGTCACGCGGAAGACGCCGCCGAGCGGGCCGACGTCCTCACCGAGGATGAGCACCTTCGGGTCGTCGGCGAGCGCGCGACGCAGTCCGGCGTTGAGCGCCTTGACGAGGGGGAGGTTCTGCACGGGCTCCTCGGGGGCTGCCGGTGCGGCCGGGGTCGCGATCGCGGCCTCCTGCTCACCGTCGGCGACCGCCGCGTCGTCCGTTGCGGCGGCTCCGGCGTCGCCGCCGATCTCCGCCTCCCCGGCGGCGAGCGCCTCAGCGGGCTGCTCGTCCGCCGACGCCGCCGACGCCTCGGCCGCGACATCCGCCGCGCTCACGTCGTCGATCGAGAACTCGCGCGTCCACTCCTGCTCGGCCACGTGCTGCTCGAGCACGCGCGCGTCGGGGTCGCTCTCGACGATCTCGACCACGTCGATCGCCTCCGTGTCGGCCTGCGGCTCGCTCGAGGCGTCGTTCGCCTGCTGCCCCTCGTGACCGTCGATCAGCTCGGCCTCCACGTACTCGGCATCACTCCGCACCTCGTTCACGCGTCACCTCCGAAGGACGACTCGTATTCCTCGAGCCAGCGCCGCTGCTCCTCCATGACGGGGTGCGGCTCGCTGTAGACGTTGTCGAACATCGACTGGATGGGCGGCGGCCCCAGCTGCAGGGTGCGCTTGCGCACGTCGGCGGCCAGGTCGGCCCCCTCCTCCTCGGCGCTGTCGAAGAACGCCTGCCCCATGCCCTGCTGCTCCAGGAACGTCTGGAAGCGCAGGATCGGGTCCCGCTCCGCCCAGTAGGCGGTCTCCTCGTCGGTGCGGTACTTCGTCGGGTCGTCGCTCGACGTGTGGGCGCCGATCCGGTAGGTCAGGGCCTCGATCATGCTCGGGCCCTCGCCGTTGCGGGCGTCGTCGAGGTGCTTCGCCGTGACCGCGTACGAGGCGAGGACGTCGTTGCCGTCCACCTGCACACCCGGGATGCCGAAGCCGCTCGAGCGCAGGTACAGCGGGGTGCGCGACTGCGTCGACACCGGCACCGAGATGGCCCACTGGTTGTTCTGCAGGAAGAAGACCTGCGGGGTCTGGTAGCTCGCGGCGAAGACGAACGCCTCGCTCACGTCGCCCTGGCTCGTCGCGCCGTCGCCGAAGTAGGCGATGACGGCGGCGTCCTTCTCCGGGTCGCCGGTGCCCACGGCACCGTCGAACTTGATGCCCATGGCGTAGCCCGTCGCGTGCAGCGTCTGCGAGCCGATCACGAGCGTGTAGAGGTGGAAGTTGTTCACCGCCGGGTCGGTCGGGTCCCAGCCGCCGTGCGTGACGCCGCGCAGCAGGGCGAGGATGCCGACGGGGTCGATGCCGCGCACCATCCCGACCACGTGCTCGCGGTAGGAGGGGAACAGGTGGTCCTGGGGCTTCGCCGCGTGGGCGGAGCCGACCTGGGCGCCCTCCTGCCCGACGCTCGGCACCCACAGGCCGAGCTGGCCCTGGCGCTGCAGGTTCGCCGCCTCGATGTCGAAGGCCCGCACGCGCACCATGTCGCGGTAGAAGCGGCGGTAGTCGTCTTCGTCGAGACGCTCCAGATAGGGGAGGTACTCGCCGGCCGCGTCGCTCGGCTGGAACCGGCCGTCAGCCGTCAGCAGCTGGACGGTGTTCGCCGGGCGCGGAGTATCGTTCGTCGCAACCACCGTTCTAACCTAACCGCTTGGCGGGGTGGTCAATTGGTAGGTTCCGCACAAGATCGGCGGCCACCTCAAGGAGTTTTTCCACAGATTCCTGCTCTCCCACACTGATCCGGATGCCTTCGCCGGCGAATGCACGCACGGTCAGCCCGGCATCGAAGAAGGCGTCGTTCGCGGCCTCCGTCTGCGCTCCGGTCGCGAGCCAGACGAAGTTGCCCTGCGCCTGCGGGACGACCCAGCCCTGCTCGACCAGCGCATCCCGCAGCCGGTCGCGCCGCATCGCCACGCGAGCGACGCGCTCCATGAGCTCGTCCTCGGCCTCGATGGAGGCGATGGCCGCGACGCGCGACGCGTCGGTGACCGACAGCGGGATCGCCGCGGAGCGGGCCGCGTCCAGCACGGCGACCGGTCCCACCGCGTAGCCGATGCGCAGCGCGGCCAGGCCGTAGGCCTTCGAGAACGTGCGCAGCACGACGAGGTTCGGGTAGCGCGAGAGCAGCGGGATGCCGTCCACCGAGCCGTCGTCCGTGACGAACTCGTAGTAGGCCTCGTCCAGCAGCACCAGGAGGTCGCCCGGCACCGACGCCATGAACGTCTCGAACTCGTCCGCGGTCACGACGGGCCCGGTCGGGTTGTTCGGCGTGCACACGATCACGACGCGGGTCCGCTCGGTGATCGCGGCCGCCATCGCCGCCAGATCGTGGCCGCCGTCGGCGCGGTTCGGCACCTGGATGCTGGTCGCGCCCGCCACGGTCACCAGTCCCGGGTAGGCCTCGAACGACCGCCACGCGTAGACGACCTCGTCGCCGACGCCCGCCGCGGCCGAGATGAGCTGCGCGAGCAGCGCGACCGAGCCGCTGCCCAGGTGCACCTGCCCGACGTCGACGCCGTGCCGCTCGGCCAGGCGCAGCCGCAGGTCGGCCCCGCCGGCGTTGGGGTAGCGGTTGAGCTCGCTCAAGGTGGCGGCCACGGCCTCCACCACCGAGGGGAGCGGCGGGTACGGGTTCTCGTTGCTGGACAGCTTGAAGCCGTCCGCCGGTGCGGCCCGTCCCTGCCGGTAGGCGGGGACCGCCACGATCTCGGGCCGGAGCTTCACGCCGAGCGCGTCTTCGGAAGTCACCTGACCAACTTAGTCGCGCCCGCATTCCTCCGGGGGAATTCCTTTGCCGGGCGCCCCTGTCTGGATTCCGCCGCGCCTGGGATGATGGGCGCATGCGATTCCTGCTCAAGGTCATCATCAACGCCCTGGCGCTGTGGCTCACGACGCTCATCGTGAGCGGCGTCTCCGTGCACCCGTTCGAGGACACCACCTCGGCCACCGTGCTGACGTACCTGCTCATCGCGGTCATCTTCGGCGTGGTCAACGCGGTCATCGGCACGGCCATCCGCGTCGTCGCGTTCCCGATCTACATCCTCACGCTCGGGCTCATCTCGCTGGTGGTGAACGCCCTCCTGCTGCTGATCGTCTCGTGGATCAGCGACGCGATGGGCTTCGGACTGCACGTGGACGGCTTCTGGGCCGGTGTGCTCGGCGCGCTGGTGCTCGGCATCATCGCGTGGCTGTTCGGTCTGATCGTCCGCCCCAACCGCAGCTGACCGGGGCGGGAGCGCCCGGCGCGCGGTGATGGGAGAATAGGCGGCGAACCCCACACGCCGATCCTCGCGAGGAGTCCCATGACCGCCCTGCCTCCCCAGCCCCTGAGCCCTCTGGACGGCCGGTACCGCTCCGCCGTCGCCGAGCTCGGCGACCACCTCTCCGAGGCGGGCCTCAACCGGGCGCGCGTGCAGGTCGAGGTCGAGTGGCTCATCTACCTCACCGGGCACCGGATGTTCGGCTCGTCGCCGCTGTCGGCCGAGCAGATCCGCTCGCTGCGGGCCCTGGCCGACGGGTTCGGCCAGCCCGAGATCGACCGGCTCGCCGAGCTGGAGGCCACCACCAAGCACGACGTGAAGGCGGTCGAGTACCTCGTCCGCGAGCGCCTCCACGCCCTCGGCCTGGACCACATCGTCGAGCTGACGCACTTCGCGGCCACCAGCGAGGACATCAACAACCTCTCCTACGCGCTCACGGTCAGCGCCGCGGTCAACCGGGTGTGGCTGCCGAAGTTCCGCGCCGTGGTCGCCGAGCTGCGCGCCCAGGCGCTGCAGTACCGCGACGACGCGATGCTCGCCCGCACCCACGGTCAGCCGGCCACGCCGACGACGATGGGCAAGGAGCTCGCGGTGTTCGTCCACCGTCTGGAGCGCATCCGCAAGCAGGTCGAGCAGACCGAGTACCTCGGCAAGTTCAGCGGCGCCACCGGCACCTTCGCGGCGCACCTCGTCGCCGACCCCGGCGCCGACTGGCCGCGCATCTCGCGCGAGTTCGTCAGCAGCCTCGGCCTGGACTGGAACCCGCTCACCACGCAGATCGAGTCGCACGACTGGCAGGCCGAGCTGTACTCGCGCATCTCGCACGCCAACCGCGTGCTCCACAACCTGTGCACCGACCTCTGGACGTACATCTCGCTTGGCTACTTCCGCCAGGTGCCGGAGCCCGGCGCGACCGGCTCGTCGACGATGCCGCACAAGGTCAACCCGATCCGCTTCGAGAACGCCGAGGCCAACCTCGAGCTCTCCAGCGCCGTGCTCGACTCCCTCTCGCAGACTCTCGTCACCAGCCGCCTCCAGCGCGACCTGACGGACTCGACCACGCAGCGCAACATCGGCGTCGGCCTCGGCCACTCGGTGCTCGCCCTGGACAACATCCAGCGCGGCCTCGGCCAGATCTCGCTCGACCGGGACGCCCTCGCCGCCGACCTCGACGCCAACTGGGAGGTGCTCGCCGAGGCCATCCAGACCGTGATCCGCGCCGAGGTCACCGCCGGCCGCTCGACGATCACCGACCCGTACGCGCTGCTCAAGGAGCTCACACGCGGCAAGCGGGTCGACCACGCGGGCCTCACCGAGTTCGTGAACGGCCTCGACATCAGCCAGGCGGCCAAGAACCGGCTCCTCGAGCTCACGCCCGCCGGCTACGTCGGGCTCGCCTCGGAGCTGGTCGCGCTGCTCTGACCGCATCCCTCCCGCGAACGCGAGAGGCCGCCGGCGTCGTGCCGGCGGCCTCTCGTGCGTCGGGGACGCGGTGGTCTGCGGTTCAGTGGCCGGAGGGCTTGTCCTTGTCGCGGGACTCGGCGTCCTGCTCCAGGATGTCCTTCACCTCGGCGGCGTTCGGCTTGAACGCGAGCGCGAAGAGCGCCATGAGCACCAGCGCGAGGATGAACGCGACGCCGAAGAAGATGCCGGCGAGGAGGAACTCGCGGGTCGCCATCAGCACGATGAGGCCGGTGAAGATCCCGAGCCCGCCCGAGATGGCGAGCAGCTCGACGGGCAGGAAGCGGTCGCGGCGGGTCGGTTTGAGGCTGGAGGTCACGCTGGGGGCTTTCTTGTCGCGCTTGGTCACGAGGTCTCCGTCCGTCCCGCGACGTCGTGCGACCGCGTCGCGGAGCGCAGGGAGACGGCGCCGATGCCCTGGAAGACGCCGACGATGACGGCCCAGGCGCCGAACAGCCCGACGGCCAGCAGCGCGTCCGCGGGGACGAGGAGCAGGACCAGTGCGAGCACGGCGGTGAGGGCTCCCGTCACCAGCCAGTCGCGGGCGGCGGCGTCACGGCCGCGGTCGCGGAGGCCGCTGTAGAGCTCGAGGAAGCCGGTGAGGGCTCCCCACACGGTGACGAGGTAGAGGAACAGGCCGAGGCCGCTGCTCGCGAGCGTCAGGGCGAGCACGCCCGCGACGACCCCGATGGCGCCCTGGATGACGAAGAGGGTGCGGGTCAGCGAGCGCGGCCCGAACACGAACGTCAGGACGGCGGTGGCGATGCCGTCGGCGATCGCGAAGCAGCCGAAGACGACGAGCCCGAAGACGGGGGTGTGCGCCCCCTGGGTGAAGGTGACGACGACGGCCGCGATGAGCGCGATGACGGCGCGCACGGCGGGGACGACCCAGTATCGGCTCGGAGTCTGAATCCCCTGGATCTGGGCAGGAACGGCGGGTGCCACTCGGCGACCTCTCTCATACAGGTTTCCCGTCCAGTCTAGCCGTGGCCTACCTGCGCGTTTGCCGCGCGCGGGTGCCGGCGACCGCTACGATCGCGCCATGCGGATCGGTTTCGGCGCCCTGCGCGCGGTCATGGCCCTGGTCACCCTGGCGGCGATCATCGCCCAGCTCGCGAGCAGCATCGCCCAGACCACGGACAAGGGCGGCAGCATCGCCGGGCTCATCACGAACTTTCTGAGCTTCTTCACGATCGACTCGAACATCGCGACGGTGGTGGTGCTGGCCATCGGCGCCGTGCTGCTCTTCATCCGGTCGGACGACGATCCGGGATGGTTCACCGCCCTCCGTGCCGCCGTCGTCACCTACATGGTCACCACCGGCGTGGTCTACAACCTCCTGCTGCGCAACATCCCGCTGCCGCAGGGTCAGACGGTGGCGTGGTCCAACGAGGTGCTGCACGTTATCGCGCCGCTCTACATGCTGCTCGACTGGCTGCTCGCGCCGGGCCGTGCTCCGCTGCGCCGGCGGGTCGTCTGGGGCATCGCGGCCTTCCCGATCGTGTGGGCCGTCTACACCCTGCTGCGAGCGCCGATTGCCGCGGACCCGAACACGGGCAAGCAGCCCTGGTACCCGTACCCCTTCCTCAACCCGGCGACCTCGGCGAACGGCTACCTCTCGGTGACGTTCTACATCGTGCTGATCGCGGTGGTCATCCTCTGCGCCGGGTACGGCGTGGTGTGGGTCTCGCGCCGCTGGCGGGGGAGCAGACCGCTCCCGGCCGAGAGCGGGTCGGCGGCCTGATCAGCGGACCGCGGGCCGTCCCATCCTCGGCTCGCGGGCACGGGAGGCTGCGTCGTCCTCGCGTCCCGACCAGACCACGACGGCGGTGATGGCGCCGATGGCCAGCAGGAAGGCGCCGGTCGGGGTGACGCGGTCGGCGAGGCCGTGCTGGGCGCACAGGGCCGAGACGATCCCCGCGGCGGCGCCGGCGAACGACACCACGGCGAACGAGTAGGAGACGGCTCGGGCCGCGCCGGTCTGCACGAGGCCCGTGACGATGAGGGCGGCGGCGGCGATCAGCCACACGGCCGCGAGCGGGAAGGCCAGGGCGAGGCCGATCGTGTCCCGCAGCAGCAGGCCGGGGACGAGGTAGACGACGGCGGCCGCGAGCAGCAGCACGGTCCCGAGGCCGAGGTAGCCGAGGAGGCGCGAGCGCTCGGTGCTCAGGCGGTCCAGCGGGGCGCGCAGCGCCGTCCAGGTGAACGCCAGCGAGAACGCGACCACCGCGAGTGCGACCGCGCCGGCGCTCTGCAGAAGGGGGAGGAGGATCGTGTTCATACCTCCATTACAGCGCCGAGCGGACGGCCGCGCGTCATCCCGCAGGATGATCCGGGTGGTACGCAGGAGGGCCGCCTCGTGATGAGACGGCCCTCCTGCTTCCGCGTGATGCTAGGCGTCGCGACGGGCTCCGTGGGCTCCGCGGCGGCGGCCGAGCAGCAGCGCGACGCCCGCGGCCAGGAGCGCGGCCGCGATGGCGGCGAACGCTCCGATCGCGATGCTCGAGCCGGTGGAGGCGAGTGCCGGCCCGCCGGCCGCAGCGGCGGTGGCCACCGTGACGGATACCTGCGAGGTGGAGGCCGCGAACGAGGCGTCGCCGCTGTAGCTCGCGGTGACGGCGTGCGTCCCGGCGCCGAGGGCCGTCGTCTGGCAGGACGTGGCCGGCAGCGTCACCGTGCACAGCGTGCGCCCGGTCGCGTCGGCGAACGTGACGGTGCCGGTGGCGCCCGTCGGCAGGCCGGTCGCGGTGAGCGTCACGGCGCCGCTGGCGAACGCGTGCCGGGCGGCGAGCGTCGTCGGCTGCGGTGCGACCACCAGCGTGAAGGTCGATCCCGTGGCCGGCTCGTGGTTGTCGTCGCCGCTGTACTCCGCGTGGACGGTGTACTTGCCGCCGCGCAGGGTGTCCGGGATGGCGCAGGTCGTCTCGGGCAGGGTCGCCGTGCAGAGCACGGTGCCGTCGTCCGTCACGAACGAGATCGTCCCGGTGGCGTCCTTCGGCAGACCGTCGACGGTGACGTCGACGGTCTTGCCGTGCGTGACGGTCACCGTGTCCGGGTCGGTACCGCCGGGTCCGTTGCCGCCCTGTCCGGGTCCGCCGTTGTCGATCGTGGAGACCGCCTTGCGGACGGCCAGCGTGGCCTCCGCCGAGCCGGCCGCACGGTAGACGCCGTCCCCCGAGTACGAGACGGTCACGGGGTACTCGCCCGCGGCGAGCGTCGTGCCGGTCGGGCAGCTGGTGACCGGGAGGGTCGTGGTGCACAGCGTCGTCGTGCCGCTCGTGAAGGTGAGCGTCCCGGTGGCGTCGGCCGGCAGACCGGTCGCGGAGAGGGTCGCCGCGGTGCCGTACGGCACCTCCGTGGGGGCGACCGTGAGCGCGACCGACGTGGACACCTTGGTGACCGTGACGGTCAGTTCGGCGCGGTCGGTGCCCGCGACAGCGACGTGATCGTCGTCGCCGGCGTAGCCGACCAGCACCGTGTGCGTGCCGATGTCGCCCGCCGCCGCGGTGCAGCTGGCCACTCCGGCCGCGATCGTGGCGGTGCAGAGCACGTCGCCCGTCGCCGCGTCGGTGAACGTGACGGCACCGGTCGGCGCGGTGGCCGCGGATGCTGCGCTCGAGGCGATCGTCGCCGTGAGCGTCGCGGTCGCACCGTGCTCGACGGTCACGTCGCCGGCGGTGACGCGCACCGGCTGCTTCTGCACCGCGATCGTGCCGGAGACCGTGACGGCCTCGGCGTCCGTGGAGGCGACGACCGTCGAGATCGTCGCGCTGCGGGCCTTGCCCGAGACGGTGTACGGGAGGGACAGCGTCGGCAGGTCGGTGCCCGGCTGGATCGGCGAGGCCTCGCTGACCGCGAAGTCGCACGTCTCGACCTGGCCCAGGATGGTGCACGTCCATCCGGTCGGGAGGTCGGTCGGCTGCGTGGGCTGCACGTTCGCCGGGAAGGTGGTCGTGGTGCGGACGAGCTGCGACTCGGTTCCGCCCGCGGTCGTCACCGTCGGGGTGATCGTGTAGTTGCCGGTGCCGGCGTGCGCCACCGAGGTATCGCCTCCCGCGGTGGCCGAGAGCACGGGCACCGGACCGGCGGCCGTCTTGGCCTCCAGGTAGTTGACCTCGTGGATGTCGGACGCGCCGCCGGTGCCGGCGACCCAGCCGTAGGTGAGCTTGTACGGGTATCCGGTGGCCGGGTCGATCCACGATGCCGGGATGGAGGCGGCGTTGGACGTGGGGGAGAGCGTCGGGAGGGATCCGCTGAGGACCTGCTGGCTGCCGCCGATCGGAGTGAAGATCACGGCGAACTGACCCGCGGCGACCGTGACGGTGGTCGCCCGCTGCGCGGCGATCGGGTTCGCGGTCGGGTTGATGACGATCTCGACCGGCACCTTCGCCTGGGCGCGGGAGGTCGCTCCCACCTTGCTCAGGGAGCCCGTGAGGGGCGTGTTGGCGGTCGACTTCACCACGCAGTAGCCCGTGGTCCCGTTGCCGGGGCCGCGCACCGTGACGCTGTCCGGGTACCGCACGCGCGTCGGCGTCAGGCTGCAGCCGTTGCCCTCGAAGTCGGGGTGGTTGAAGTTGCCGTACCGGTCGAGGCCGATGCCGAGGTAGGCGTGGGCGAGGCCGCTGCCGGACTTCGTGCCGCTGTAGCCCAGCGATCCGCCCAGCATGCCAATCTGGGTCGGGACCGCCGGGTTGTACGGGTCGGTCGCGGCCAGGTAGAAGACGATGCCGTCGGCCGTGATCCCGGTCTGGTCGGGCGCACCGTTGTACTGGTAGCTGTCGAAGATCGCGTCGATGCCCTTGGTGATCGGCACGGACTGCTTCGCGCCGACGCCGCCGGTCTGGTTGAGCGTCGCGGACGTGAGGCGCAGCGCACCGCTGCCGTCGGCATCCGCTGCTCCACCGCAGCCCGGGATGGTGTCGGTGGCGGTGGTCGTCGTCGTGGTGCGAGCAGTCAGACACGCCTTGTTCGTACCGGACGGCGCGCCGGGCAGCGTGTAGCCGCTGCCCGCGGTCGTCCCGGTGAACCCTTCGTTGACGAAGGTCGTCTGGGCCGGCGGCGACGCGGGGTCGGCGTACGACGCCGTGGCCCCGGTGAGGACGAGTGCGGCGACGCCGAGAGCGGCGACGCCGGAGAAGAGGGAACGGGAGATCGACGCGACCGTTGCGGGACGGTCGCCTGTTTTCGGGCGCAAAGAAACCTCGGGCGGGTACGGCGGCGCTAGGACGCGCCGGGTTCGGGTAGGAGTGCCACCTTGGGCCGGTCGTGTCGGGTGCGAACCAGCGGTGGGGCGGCTTCGGTGCTCAGTCGTTATGACATTAGTGAGTTCTCAGGGTCCGGAATGCCCGAAATCGCCCTCTTTCCCTCGAATTGGGGGCAACGGAGCCGTGTGTAGACTGCGGTCATCGCGGCCGAAGGGGGAACGTGATCGACATGCAGCAGGATGAGGACGGCGTGTTCCGGCCGACAGGCCCCGACACCCCGCTTCCGTACGGCCTCCCGCAGGATCCGCAGGAGCCCTACGTCGCCATCGTCGCGCCGAACATCGACAAGATCTCCTCCGCCGCCTTCACCCCGCACACGCTGGCCGGTCGCCGAACGCGGCGCGGACTCGTCGCCGTCGCCGCCTCCGTCGCGGGCGGCCTGGTCGTCATCGGCCTCGTCGTCGCCGTGCAATCACTGATGGCGCTGCTCGGCGCGGACTAACCGCGGCGTCGCGCCAGGTTCACTGCGTTGAGCAGGTAGCCCCCGGCGATGGCGAGCCGGTACCTCGTCTCGCTCGACACGCTCCGTGGGTCGCTCAGCGCGGCCTCCACGTCGTCGGGGTCGAGTCCGATCAGTCGCGCGATGTTCAGCGTCGTCAGGTGGAACTCGATCGTCAGCGTCTCGTAGATCGCGACGAGGCGCTCATCGTCGTCGACGGCCAGTCCCTCCGTCAGGAGCACCGGGAACACGGACAACCGTGCGATCTCGTCGTCCGAGAGCACCTGCGGTCGAGCGGTGAGACCGATCGGCGCGCCCGCATGCTCGTCGAGGAACGCCCGCAGCCGCTCCGGCTGGATGCCCGTGACGGCCTGCAGCGCCTCCTCGGAGAGGGCACCGGCCTCCAGCAGCCGCTTCAGCGCGGCCATCGGGTCGAACGCCTGCGTCGTCATGGAATCGAGCGGTCCCTTCTCGTGGTCGGGCTCCAGGGCAGGCTAGTACGGACGGCTAGGCTGCGGACATGGTCGACGTCGCTTCGGTCGCGGATTCCTACTGGGCGGATGTCTTCCAGGCCAGTGGGGGAGAGGTGTGGCCTGGAGGCGTGCACACGACCTACGCCGCCGACGGTTGGGACGGGGTCTATGTGATGAGTGTCGGGTCGTGCATCCGGATCCGCGCCCAGACTGCGCGCGCGGCACAGATCCAGCCGCTCGTCTCGAGCGGCACCCTCGCCGACCTCATGGATCCACGTTTCTGGGAGGCAGGGCTCCGCGACCTGCGCCCGCACGTCCTCGGGCCTGCATCGCACTTCCTCTCCACCGAACGCACCATTCCTCGTGCCGTTCCGGCGCCGCCGGTCAGCACGACGGAGCTTGAGGCCTTCCTCGCCAGAGAGGACGAGGCCGAGATCGACGAGGCCGGGATCCTCGACACCGGCTCTCAGCTGTTCGGCGTCCGTGTCGACGGTGGTCTGGTGGCCGTCGCGGCTCTGTCGGAGTGGGCCGGAGCACGGAGCGATGTCGGCGTCCTGACGTCTCGGCACAATCGCGGCCGCGGATACGGCGCCGCCGCTGCAGCGGCAGCACTCGATTCTGCGATCCGGCACGGCGGCGGGTTCGCCCGCTGGCGCTGTCGCGACGACAATCCAGCCTCCCTCGCGATGGCGCGGCGGTTCGGGCTGACCTTCTACGGGCGGAATCTCGGAATACGCCTCAGCACGGAGTGATCGGACTCATGCGATGCGCGGGCGACCGTGAGATCCCTCTCACGCGCGCGTGGTCCTCCCAGGCGCATAATCGCAGTGGGATGAGCGGACGGAGGACGTCGTGAAGCACACGATCTTCGTCGTGGTGTACCTCGTCGTCATGGGCGGGCTCATCGTCACGCTCGATGTGCTCTTCCTCCGCGAGCACTTCTGGTGGCGGCTGGGAACGAACATCGGGATCGTGGTCGTCTTCGCGGTCGCCTACCTGCTGTGGCTCAAGAAGGTGTTCACGTAGCAACGCGCCACGGGACCGCGACCACCTGGACGTCGTCTTCGTGGACGATCCGCCCCGGGTCCGCGGTCTCGACTCTCTCCCACGCCACCTGGTGCGCATCCAACAGCTCGGTGTAGAGCGTCGTCTTCTGGATCAGCTCGACGGCAGTGAGCTTGAACCACGCGACCGCCCCGGGATGGACGGCACGATCGTAGACGGCCGGGTCCGCCAGCGTGGGCTCTGCGTAGGCGGCCTCGAACCAGTCGTTGCTGCGCCTCCACAGTGCGTACTCGTCCGCGCTCAGCCTCCCGGCGCGCGCGAGGCCGTTGGCGAGCGCGAAGACACCGACCTGCACACCACGCGCATTCGCGGTCGCCGAACGGAATCGCACGAAGAGGGGTGCAGGCATCGGCCTCATTCGCCGCAGGCTCCTGCCTACAACCAGTCGGACACGTCGGTCATCGACCGTCGTCCGTGGTCGGTGGCCGCGAGCGTGCGGATGGTGATGTCGACGTCGTCGTCGCCGACGGTTTCGCGCCAGGTTCCGACGAGCTCCGTCAGGATGCGCCCGGACTCGGCCAGCATCAGGTTTCCGCGCGGGGTGGGGTTGAGGCGCCGCTCACGTCTGTCGCGCGGATTGATCTCGCTGTGCAGCAGCCCGAGCGCACCGAGGGCCTGGGCCGTCTTGGCGGCCGCCTGTTTGGAGACGCCGAGCCGTTTCGCGAGTTCGGTCGCCGTGCATCCGCCGCCTATCGCCTGCATCGCCATTCCGTGGAGGGCCCGCACATCGCCGAACCCCCGCTCGGCCAGACGGCGATGCAACTCGTCAATCAACCCTCGGAAGCTCGCCAGAAGGAGGAAGGGAACCGCATTGTCAGGCAGGTCGTCGTGCACGAGCCCATCCTATCTTGACAGTCAACCTCGTTGACCGTTATCGTCAACCTGCTTGACCGATTGGAGCACCATGCTTCTGACGAAGCCCGAAGATGCAGAAGAATTCACCGTGCACGGCGTGCTATTCCGTTCATACGCACGCTCGGCAACCGGTGCCGGCACACTCGGCGCCTGGCAGGCCGCCTTCCCCCCGAATACGCCCGGCGTCCCGCACCACATGTCGGTCGAGGAGGTGTTCCGCGTCCTCTCCGGCAGGGTGCAGGTGGAGATCGGCGACGAGCGCGCCGAACTGCTTCCCGGCGACGCCGTCACCATTCCCGCAGGATCCCGCTTCCGCGTCAGCAACGAGACCGAGGAACCCGCGACCGCGTGGATCGTCACCCCGCTCGGAATGACCTTCACGATCGAAGGGACCACGAACACGGTCAAACCGCCGTGGGCGCAGTGAGGGTTCATTCGCCACGGCGCGGGCTTTCAGGACGCTGAGCCGTCGCGATCTTAGAGTGAAGGGATGTCGCCGCCCTTGAGGAAGTTCCGACCTGGAGAGCGAGTTGTCTGGCGGCCGCCGGTCGGCTGACCGAACACACCGATTCAGAGCTCAGCAGCTGAAGGCTGAGCGAATCGTGGCGTCGTCCGCTCAGGGTCCGTTTCGGCGTGAGCAGATGCGTCAAGATCGAATCATGCGACGGTCGAGAGTGCATGTGTTGGGAGCAAGCGGTAGCGGCACGACTACCCTCGGTCGGGCGCTGGCGGACTGCTGGTCGGTTCCTCACGCGGACGCAGATGACTACTTCTGGGTGCCAACAAGCACGCCATTCGTTCAGAAGCGGTCAGAGGACGCCCGGCTGGCCCTTATGCGCGACGTGTTCGTGCCACGCGAAGCATGGGTTCTTTCCGGGTCGGTGAGCGGCTGGGGTGACAGCGTCGTCGCGGAGTGCGATGCTGTCGTCTTCTTGACGCTCGATCCCGAGGAGCGGCTGCGACGCCTCGAGTCACGGGAGGCCCGACGTCGCGCCGTCATGGAGTTCGATGAGGTCGCTTGGTCGGAATTCCGCGACTGGGCCAGCCGTTACGACGACCCATCGTTCGATGGCAGGAGCCGTGTCACCCACGAGGCATGGCTCAATCAGCTTGATCGACCGGTCCTCCGGCTCGACAGCGCGAAGCCCGTGCAAGAACTGCGCGACGCCGTTCTGAGTTGGGAGCCTCGCTCATTCCCGCGTGCGTGACGCCCGCTGAGGATCTCGGACTGCAAGCGCGGCGCGGCTAGGGTTGGGAAACGCGAATTCGCGCCGCCGCAGTCGTTCTCGATGGTGACGATGTTCTTCTGATCAACCGAAGAAGTGACGGGCGCGCTTACAGCGTGCTTCCGGGCGGCGCAGTCGAGCGCGGCGAAAGCCTCGCCGAGGCGTGCATACGGGAATTGCGCGAGGAGACCGGTCTAGAGGGTCACGATTCGGAGCTGATCGACGTACCGGTCGATCTCGAGGCGCCGGCGTTCTACTTTCGGGTGCGCGTTGACTCGACCGATCTGACGGTTGGTGAGCCCGAGGCTAGCCGAGCGTCCGAGACGAACACCTATGCACCGACATGGATCCCCGTATCCCAGACCCATCTCCACAACTACTCCGTGGCGCTCGGTCGAATTACGAGGTGCCGCACGTGCTCCCGGTCACTCGCGCGACGGGCTGCGATCGGAGTTCGGTCTGTCCGGGCCGCGTCGGTGCCGCCAGGCCACTTCGAGGATGATTCGGACCGTTGCGTAGGCTGCGCCGACTATTCCGATCGCCCACCACGGCAGGCCTAGGAAATACCCGCCAATGCCGATCGCTGCGACGGCGATGAGCCCTGCCCAGTCCCATTTGGCCATATTCAGCTGCAATTCTTGCTAGAGGTTGAGATGAACTTGTTCGACCCCCCGAGTCGGGTCTGATAGCAGGAAAACCAACCGTAGCTCCTATTGTTCGACATCGCGATGATTACCTTGGTCAGCCGCTCGAACGAGATCGACCCCACCGCAGCACAGGCGATACGCGCGAACCAAGCGACATAGGGGGGCAGCTTCACTTTCCCGTTGCAGATGAAGTATCCGCTTGCGCCCCCAACCGCTATCACGGCGGCCGCGATGGTCTTCATTTGTCCGCCGGTTAGGTTTATGTACAGGCCGGGACCTTGAGCGTAGCCGAAGGTGATCAGCGGGTCTGCAACGACGGGGAACGCCGTGTTGGCGGTGAAGTCCACGATCTGTGTGAGCTGATTTCCGCTGATCTCAAAGTGGGTGGGCACGTTGCCGCCGGTAGCGTCTTTCGCCCACGGGGCGGGGATAAAGCCGACCATGTCGCCGTTCGTGTTTGTGATGCTCACCGACCCATCGGCCTCGAGTTTCAAGGACTGTTCGGCGGGTAGGGCGAGTGGGTAGATGTAGGCGTGTGGCGCTGAGGCGTCACGGATGGTTGTGGCGATCTGGACGCGCCCGTCGTCCTTGGTGACAGGCACGGTGGTGGTTGCATTGGCGCCAGCGTAAGTAACCACCCCAGGTGTCTCGGGGGACGCGTTACTCGTGCCACCGTCGACCGGCAGACCGATTTTCGCGGCTGACGCCGGGAGTGTAGTGGTTGCGCCCGTATCCGGATTCGTGATCGCCTGATCGGTGGTCGAGACGGAGATGCCATCGGTCGGAACGGTGGGGACCACCACCTTGGTACCGTCCTGGGAAGTTGCTTGGGCTGCAATAGCGCCGCCGCCCGTGGTTGCGGCGAGATTCGCGAAGACGGTGGGGTCTGCTTTTCGGATGGAAGCGACCGCGTCACTGGGGGTTCCGTCGTTCAGGCCAAAACTGTATTGGACAGGAGGGGTTGGACCAGCCTGAGTTACCAGACCTGCCGTGATCTTGTACCAGCCCGAGCGGTTGGGGATGTTCACCGTGGTAGTGAGGCCCGAACTTGCGCTGACGGGAGTGAAGTCAGCTGTGGGAGCCTCATTGAGGGTCGTCACCAACTCAGTTCCGGCGATCCCGTGGGCATCCACAGTGACGGTGCAGGCGATGGGCGACGTAGGCAACGTGTCGGTCCAGCCGCCGTTCGTATACGGCGCGGGACAGGCGATCGACATAGTCGGGGCCTTGATGCTCACAGTGACCCTGGGCACCGCGACGGCTGCTGCAGGAGATTGTGTCGCTGAGAACGTGGTGACACCGTCGGCAAGCGGTGCGCCTGGGATGCACTGCCAGCTGCCGACTGTATCTACAGTGCTTGTGCAGATTGGGCTGCCGGCCGCGGAGACGGTGATCGTGGCGCCAGCGTTCCCAGTACCTGCTATGACCGGCGTGCTGGTGCCGAGTACTTGACTGGTTGTCGGGGTGCTGATCTGAGTGACCAGAGGCGAGTAAAAGCCCTCGACGTCCAGAATGAAGTGGACGGTGTCACCAGAGACGTTGTGAAGCTTGATCGACCCGTCAGCGCCTACTGGAACAGTAACCAGGTTCGTCTGCGAGCTATTTGAGTAGTTGATGTTGTGGAACGGGTTGGGTTCCGTCTTACCGCTCGGCCACAGGCGAGCGAATCCTTTGCCGGTGAGAGCGATCGCCTGATCCCACTCGATCGGCTTCAGCCCGAGCGAACGCAGAAAAGTGAACATCGAATCACGCGCAGCGGCATTTCTGCCGTGCACAACGAACACTTTCTCTACGTTAGCCATGCGGCAAAGCTACCCATCGCCGCCGACATCGGCCAGCGCTCGTATGGGGGTCGAGGTCCGAAACGCCGTTGCGCCGCAAAGCGGGCGCGACGATGGGAGCAATTGGCTGGACGGCTGATTACCGTATACATGTCCCACAAAAGGGCCGGCGAAGAGGCGTCTATCTCTACAGATACGCCACTCGCCTTGAGGCGGACTTCCGACTCGACCCGCGACCCGCCTTGTCCTTGATCGGAAGCGTCGCGAGCACTCTTCATCGGTCGATACAGCGCGAGGTCGGGCGACAGAACCCGCCACTTAGATTGTCCACCACACGAAAACGGACAAGCTTCGCGGCGGGGAGACAATCTACGGCGACGGTCGACATTACAGCCTTACATCGGCGCCATGTCGGCGAAGCGGGAGTACATGCCCTGGAAGGCGACGGTGACCGTCTTGGTGGGGCCGTTGCGGTGCTTGGCGACGATGAGGTCGGCCTCGCCGGCGCGGGGGTTGTCCTTCTCGTAGGCGGACTCGCGGTGGAGCAGGATGACCATGTCGGCGTCCTGCTCGATCGAGCCGGACTCGCGGAGGTCGCTCAGGGCGGGGAGCTTGTCGGCGCGCTGCTCGGGGCCACGGTTCAGCTGTGAGAGGGCGATGACGGGCACCTGCAGCTCCTTGGCGAGGAGCTTGAGGGCACGGGAGAACTCGGAGACCTCCTGCTGGCGGCTCTCGACGCGCTTGCCGCTCGTCATGAGCTGGAGGTAGTCGATGACGACCATCTTCAGGCCGACGCGCTGCTTGAGGCGGCGGCACTTGGCGCGGATCTCGACGAGGGTCATGTTCGGGCTGTCGTCGATGTAGAGGGGGGCGTCGTTGATGCGACCGCGGGTGGAGGCGATGGTCGTCCAGTCCTTGCTGTCGACCTTTCCCTTCCGCATGCTCTGCAGCGGGACGGTGGCCTCGGCGGAGAGGAGGCGCATCGCGATCTCGCTGCGCCCCATCTCGAGGGAGAAGAAGATGGTCGGCATGTCGTGCTTGATGGCCGCTGCGCGGGCGAAGTCGAGCGCGAGGGTCGACTTTCCGAGCGCGGGTCGGGCGGCGACGATGACCATCTGGCCGGGGTGGAGGCCGTTCGTCAGCTCGTCGAGCTCGCTGAACCCGGTGGGGACGCCGGTCATCGAGCCGTCCTTGTGGCTCGCCGCCTCGATCTCGTCGATGGCGACGGTGACGGCTTCGGTGAGGGGGACGTAGTCCTCGGCCTCCTGGGCGCCCGTCACCGAGTAGATCTCGGCCTGGGCGTTGTTGACGAGGTCGAGGACCTCTCCCTCGGCCTTGTAGCCCATCTGCGTGATGCGCGTGCCGGCCTCGACCAGTCGGCGCAGCAGCGCCTTCTCGGTGACGATGTTGGCGTAGTAGCCGGCGTTGGCCGCGGTGGGCACGAGGCTGGTGAGCGTGTGCAGGTATTCGGCACCGCCGGCGCGGGAGAGCTCGCCGAGCTTCGTCAGCTCGTCGGTGACGGTGATGACGTCGGTGGGCTCACCGTGCGAGTAGAGCGAGAGGATCGCGTCGTAGATGATCTCGTGCTTGGGGATGTAGAAGTCGGTGCCGCGCACGACCTCGACCACGTCGGCCACCGCGTCCTTGCTCAGCAGCATGCCGCCGAGCGCGCTCTGCTCCGCGAGCAGGTCGTGAGGAGGAGTCCGCTCGGTGCTCCGAGCCTCGGTCGCTGGTGCGCCTCCGTCGGCGAGGCCGATATGGGCGATCGACACGTTCTCTCCTCACTCTGACCGCAGCATCCACGCACGCGTGGTCGCAGTCTCAGCTTCGCCGCCAGGCCTCGAGGCGCCCGCAGGCGCGCCGCCGGTTCGACGACCGGCGATCTCCGGCTCGGGAACCGCGCGCCGGAGCGTTCCGATGGTCTCTCCGACCACCGACAGAACCGGTCCATCCGGCGGGCGTTCCATCGGCGTCGGTTCACCCTACGAACCCGGCAGGGGGTGCACAACTCGGCCTGTGGATAACTGTGTGGAGAATCTGCGCGAAACGCCGCGGTGCTTGTGCAGAACATGTGGGGAACTCTGTGGACAGGGAAGATATTTCTGTCGAAAAATAGCCGCTGAGCAGGTTTTTTTCTATCCCCAGGTTGTGTGTAGAAAGTAGTTCGGGGACTGTGGTGAAACACGTTGTCCGGGCGTGTCGCCCTGTGTACAAGATCGGGGGAAAAAGCCGTTAACGAGGTGTAGCGGCGGGCATGCGCCCGCCGCTACACTGACTTCTCTTCGTCGCCTACTTGGCAGCGACCACCTGCAGGGTGATGACGGCCGAGAGGTCGTCGTGCAGACGCACGGTCGCCTCGTGGTCGCCGACGACCTTGATCGCGTTGGGGAGCTCGATCTTGCGCTTGTCGAGCTCGCCGATGCCCGCCGCCTTGACGGCGTCGGCGACATCGCCGGTCTTGACGGAGCCGAACAGACGACCCTCGCGGCCGGCCTTGACGACCAGCTTGACCTTGGTCGCCTCGAGCTTGGCCTTGAGGTCCTGGGCCTGCTCGACGGTGTGCAGCTCACGAGCGGCGCGAGCCGCCTTGATCTGCTCGACCTGCTTCTCGCCACCGCGCGACCACGCGATCGCGAAGCCCTGCGGGACGAGGTAGTTGCGCGCGTAGCCGTTCTTGACGTCGACGACGTCACCGGCCGAGCCGAGGCCAGTGACCTCGTGCGTCAGAATAACTTTCGACATGGGGGGATCTCCTTAACGGCCCGAGCCGGCGTAGGGGAGAAGTGCCATCTCGCGCGCGTTCTTGACTGCGCGGGCGATCAGGCGCTGCTCCTGGACGGAGACACCGGTGATGCGGCGGGCGCGGATCTTTCCACGCTCCGAGATGAACTTGCGCAGGGTTGCGACGTCCTTGTAGTCAATGACTCCGACGCGAACGGACTTCGCGGGGGCGGCGTTCTTGCCGTCCTTGCCCTTGCGGATCGGCTTGCGGCGGTCGCCGCTCGACTTTCCAGCCATGATTTCCTTTGCTTTCTGCCCGCCCCGGCCGCGCCGGGAGGGCTGATGAATGTAAGAGGGCCCTTAGAAGGGGGTCTCGTCGTTGTAGGAACCCGGAGTGTTCCAGACGTCGGCGCCCGCGGACGGGTCCGCGGGGGCGGAGGCGGCCCAGGGCTCTTCGACGGCGGCAGGAGCGCCTCCACCGAATCCACCCGGTGCGCGACCGGACGACTGAGCACGGGTCACCTGAGCGGTGGCGTAGCGCAGCGACGGCCCGATCTCATCGATCTCGAGCTCGATCGAGGTGCGCTTCTCGCCTTCCTTCGTCTCGTAGGAGCGCTGCTTGAGCCGCCCCTGAGCGATGACACGGGACCCCTTGGTCAGCGAGCCCGCGACGTGCTCGGCGAATTCACGCCAGACGCTCGCCCGGAGGAACAGGGCCTCACCGTCCTTCCAGTCGTTCGCCTGACGGTCGAACGTGCGCGGAGTGGACGCGATGGTGAAGTTGGCGACGGCCAGCCCGTTCTGCGTGTAACGCAGCTCGGGGTCGGCCGTGAGGTTGCCCACCACGGTGATGACGGTCTCGCCGGCCATGGGACTAGGCGCCGGCCTTCTCGGTGCCGGCGGAGGCGGCCTTGCGGGCAGCCTTCTCGTCGGCGCGCTTCTGAGCGGCGGCGACCTGAGCGATCGCCTCCTCAGCGCGGAGGACCTTGGTGCGCATGACGGCCTCGCTGAGCTTCAGCTGGCGGTCGAGCTCCTTGGTGGTGTCACCGGTCGCGGTCAGCTGAACGACCGCGTAGATGCCCTCGGACTTCTTGTTGATCTCGTAAGCCAGGCGACGGCGACCCCAGATGTCGACGCTGTCGATGGTTCCACCGTCGTTGCGAACGACATTGAGGAACTTGTCAAGGCTGGGAGCAACGGTGCGCTCATCGATCTCTGGATCGAGGATGACCATCAGCTCGTACTGATGCATGACTAACCCACCTCCCTTGGTCTCAGCGGCTGCAGACGTTCTGCAGCAGGAGGGTTGTACATCGGTTGTGCGGGCAGAGTTCTGCCCAGGCAACTTTCCAATGGTACCGGACGGGGCAGGAACACGCCAGCCGGGAGCGTGGGCGACGGTGGCGGGGGAGTCGAGGAGGTTCGTCATGCCCTCAGCATCGCCGCCGCGTCACGAGCTCGTGCGGGTGCGCGAAGATCCGTGGAGAACTCGACGCAGCCGTGTTCTGTGGAGGGCTCAGAGCCTCAGCGTTCCGCCCACCACGCGAGCAGGCGGCGCGTCGCCTCCTCTTCGCCCAGCGGACCCTCGTCGAGCCGCAGCTCCAGGAGGAACTTCATCGCCTGCCCGACCTCGCGCCCGGGCGCGATCCCCAGGATGCTCATGACCTGCTGACCGTCGAGATCCGGACGCACCGCGTCCAGCTCCTCCTGCTCCTGGAGCTCGCGGATGCGCTGCTCGAGGTCGTCGTAGGCGAAGCCCAGCCGGTCGGCCTTGCGCCGGTTGCGGGTCGTCACGTCAGCCCTGGTGAGCATGTGGAGGCGCTCGAGCTGCGCCCCGGCGTCACGCACGTAGCGGCGAACGGCCGAGTCGGTCCAGCTCGCGTCGGCGTAGCCGAAGAAACGGAGGTGCAGCTCGATCAGGCGCGCGACGGCCTCGACGGTGGCCTTGTCGAAGCGGAGCGCGGTCAGCCTCTTCTTGGCCAGCTTCGCCCCGACGACGTCGTGGTGGTAGAAGCTGACGGCGCCCCCCGGCTCGAAGCGGCGCGTGGCTGGCTTGCCGATGTCGTGGAGGATGGCGGCGAGACGCAGCACGAGGTCGGGCGCCTCGCCCGGGTGCCGCTCCTTCTCGTAGCCGATGGCCTGCTCCAGCACGGTGAGGCTGTGCTGGTAGACGTCCTTGTGATGGTGGTGCTCGTCGACCTCGAGCCGCAGCGCCGGCACCTCGGGCAGCACCTCGTCGGCGAGCCCCGTCTGCACCAGGAGTTCGATGCCGGGCCGCGGGTCGTCGGCGCACAACAGCTTGGTGAGCTCGTCGCGCACGCGCTCCGCGCTGACGATGCGGATGCGCTCGGCCATCCGCGTCATCGCGTCGACCGTCGCGTCGTCCACCGCGAAGCCGAGCTGCGCGGCGAAGCGCGCGGCCCGCAGCATCCGGAGCGGGTCGTCCCCGAACGAGATCTCGGGGCTCGACGGGGTGGTGATGATCCGCTCCATGAGGTGCTCGACCCCGCCCGACGGATCGACGAGACGCACCTCCGGCACCCGCAGGGCGAGCGCGTTCACGGTGAAATCGCGGCGCAGGAGGTCGCCCTCGAGCGAATCGCCGAAGACGACGTCGGGCTTGCGCGTCTCGCCGTCGTAGCTGTCGCTGCGATAGGTCGTGATCTCGACCGTGTCGTCCCCGAAGCGGGCGCCGATCGTTCCGAACTGACGACCGATGTCCCACACCGCGTCCGCGTGGGGGGAGAGGACCTTCAGGATGTCGTCGGGGCGGGCGTCCGTGGTGAAGTCGAGGTCGTGCACGGCGCGCCCGAGCAGGGCGTCGCGCACGGGGCCGCCGACGAGCGAGAGCTCGTAGCCCGCCGCCGCGAAGAGGGAGGCGACTCGGGCGACCGTGGGCGATGCCGCGAGGTCGCCGAGACGTTCGAGGGATTCGGCGACGCTCTGCATGGTCATCCAGTTTACGGGCGTGCTCGCCGGCCTCTCAGGGGGTGGCATCTAGAATCGTCGTCATGGAGGCCGAGCCGGGATCGCGCGTCGTCGCATGAGCGCAGCCGACCCCACCCTCCTCCGGGGTGCCCGTCACCGGCGTGCGACCGGGCGCGTCGCGATCGTGATCGCCGCGTTCGCGGGCGCGATCGCACTGCTCGCCGGGACTCCGGCAGCGGCCACAGCCGCCACGACCGCGAAGGAACCCGCGGCGCTGACGGTCGCCGCAGCCGACTCCGACTCCGGGCTCACGGCGAGCGTCACGACCGACAACGCGGGCGTGCTGGCGACCGGTCAAGACCTCACTGTCTCGGTCACCGTCTCCAACCCGACGGATTCGCCCGTCACCACGGGGTCGGTGTCGGTCTGGTTCGATCCGCGCCCGATGACCTCCCGCGGCGCGCTCACGGACTGGCTCGGCTCTGCGGACCCGGTCGCCGGAGCGACGGCTCTCGGGGAGGCGACCCTCCCGCTGCTCGAGAGCGGGACCAGCACGGTCGTGCGCGTCACCGTCCCCGCCGCGGCCGTCCCGTTCGGCACGCGTCCGGACTCGGCGGTCTTCGGGATCGGCGCGACGGTCACGACGGGGGACGATCACACCGACGCCCGCGGATCCGTGGTCTGGAGTGCGGCCGAGACGGGGACACGATCGAGCGTCGGGGTCGTGATGCCGATCGTGAGCCCCTCCACCTCGGACGGCCTCATCTCCGCGGCCGACCTCGCGACCTACACGGCGCCGAACGGCGTCCTCACCCGCGACCTCGACGGGCTGGAGGGGCACAGCGCGGTCACGCTCGGGATCGACCCGATGATCATCGCGTCGATCCGCGCCCTCGGGAATGCCGCGCCGCCCACCGCCGTGGACTGGCTGAGCCGTCTGGCGATCCTCCCCAACGAAACCTTCTCACTCGGTTACGCCGATGCCGATCCGACCGGTCAGATCCAGGCGGGCACGACCGCCCCCCTCGCACCGACCTCCTTCGTCTACGCCATCGACCCGAAGAACTTCTCCCCGACGCCGACCTCGATCGGCGAGCCCGTCGCCCCCGCCACGACGGCGACCTCCGGCGGAACGGCCCCCACCCCGACGCCGACCCCGACCTCGGGGCCGACGCTCCCGACCCTCGCGGGCCTGACCGCCTGGGACTTCTCGCTCGAGGGCATCGCGTGGCCGGGTGACAAGACGGCCCGCGCGGCCGACCTCGCACCGCTCGCCGCGGCCGGCCTCTCGACCGTGATCGTCTCCGGGGACAACACCAACGCGGCCGATCTGGACTCCACGCCCAACGCTGCCGTGACGTCGGCGGGCAGCAGCGTGGTCGCGTCGGACCAGAGACTCTCCGACGCGCTGCGTTCGGCGATCTCCGCGCCGAGCGACGTCGCCTGGAACACCGCCATGGGCAAGCTCAACGCCCAGCTGCAGCTGATCACCGCCGAGGGAGGCGACACGCGGCACCTGCTCATCGGCCTCGACCGCTCGTGGCCGTCGAGCGGCACCCAGCTCAAGCGCACCCTCGACGCGCTGTTCTCGTCGCCGTGGGCGACGCCCTCGACGCTGGTCTCCGTGAAGTCGGCGTCGCCGACGAGCGGACTCACGCTCACCGACGCTCCCGAGTCCCAGACGCGCATCGACTCGATCCGCGCGCTGCTCGCCGACGAGACCTCGCTCGGCGCCTTCTCGTCGGTTCTGGACGCACCCGAGACGCTCACCGGCCGGGTGCGCGCCCAGCTGCTGACCCTCCTCGCCGTGTCGTGGCAGAACCCCCGCACGGACTGGTCGGCCGCGGTCGCCGAGTCCCAGAAGTCGACGGTGAAGACGCTCCACTCCATCCGCATCCTGCCGACCGAGAACATCAACCTCGTCAGCGCGCAGGGATCCATCCCGTTCACGGTCAGCAACGAGCTCACCGGCGAGGCGGCGACCATCGCCCTCACCGCGGCGCCCTCGAACAGCCGCCTCGAGATCGACGACACCGCGACGAAGCGCATCCCGCAGGACTCCCGGGCGACGGTGCTCGTCCCGGTCAAGGCCAAGGTGGGCAACGGGCAGGTCGTGCTGTCGCTGCGTCTCTACAGCCCCACCGGCGTCCCGATCGGGGACCCGACCTCGGTCACCGTGGATGTGCACGCCGATTGGGAGGGTATCGGCGCCCTCATCCTGGGCGTCCTGCTCGTGCTGCTGTTCGGCTTCGGCATCGTGCGCAACATCCTGCGCCGCCGGCGGGAGCGGCAGGAGGGCGACGGGGAGGCTCCGGCCGAGACGGCGGACGAGGGCGCGGTCGCCGACGCCTCCACCACAGAGCCCGCCGAGACCGCCGACACCGGCGCCGCACCGCCCGCCGATCCACCCGCACCCGCCGCACCCGCCGGACCCACCGCACCACCCGACCCGCCGGCACCGGAGGACGGCCCGCGTGGCTAGCATCGGGCGCGCCAGCGCCATGCTCGCCTCGGGGACCTTCGTCTCGCGCATCCTCGGGTTCGCGAAGGCGTGGCTGCTGGTGCAGGCCATCGGCGCCATCAGCATCGCGGCCAACGCCTACGGCACGGCCACGAACCTGCCCAACAGCCTGTACGCGATCATCGCCCAGGGCATCCTGAACGCCATCCTGGTGCCGCAGATCGTGCGGGCCTCGGTCAATGCGGACGGCGGCCGGGCGTACATCAACAAGCTCGTCACGCTCGGGATGGTCGTGTTCGCGGGCGTCGCGCTCGTCGCGACCCTGGGCGCCCCGCTCCTGATCAGCCTGTACGGCCTCCACCAGGACCAGGTGCAGCTCGCGACGGCGTTCGCCTACTGGTCGCTGCCCCAGATCTTCTTCCTCGGCCTCTACACCCTGCTCGGCGAAGTGCTCAACGCGCGCAAGTCGTTCGGCCCGTTCACCTGGGCGCCCGTGCTGAACAACGTGGTGGCCATCGTCATGCTCGGCGTCTTCATCCTGCTGTTCGGGGCGTACTCGAAGTCGGGCAACCCGCACGGCAGCTGGTCGTTCGGGATGATCGCGCTCCTAGCGGGCGGTGCGACGCTGGGCATCGCCGTGCAGGCCCTCGTGCTCTTCCTGTTCTGGCGCCGGATCGGGCTGAAGTTCCGATTCGACTTCGGCTGGCGCGGCGTCAACCTGGGGAGCGCGGGCAAGGCCGCCGGCTGGACGTTCGGGATGCTCATCGCGACCCAGATCGCCGGCGTCATCGAGATGAACGTCTCCAACTCGGCCGGTCCGGACTTCGCGGGATCGTTCGTCATGAACAACGCGTGGCTGATCTTCATGCTCCCGCACGGCATCATCGCGGTGTCGATCGTGACCGCCTACTACACGCGGATGGCCGAGCACGCCCAGCGAGGGGCGGTGGGGGACTTCCGGAGGGACTTCTCCAGCGCATCCCGCTCGATCATGTTCCTCATCGTGTTCTCGTCGGCCGCCCTGATCGTCGTCGCCTTCCCGATCGCCCGCGTGTTCACGTCCAGCTACCAGGCGATGGGTCTCGTGCTCATCGCCTACCTCGTCGGACTCGTCCCCTTCTCCCTCGTGTTCATGGCGCAGCGCGCCTTCTACTCGCTGGGCGACACCCGCACCCCGTTCCTGTTCACGCTGGCGCAGGTGGTCGTCATCATCGCCGGCGTGCTCGCCTGCTTCGCCGTCGGCCCCGAGCTGCGTGCGGCCGCTGTGGCCCTCGTCGTGTCGCTCGCGAGCGTCATCCAGGCGGTGCTCGCGTTCGCCCTCCTGCGGCGGCGTGTGGGCGGAGTGGACGGCCGTCGCATCGCGAGCGGACTGTGGCGGTTCCTGCTGGCCGGTCTCGCCGCCATGATCGCCGGCGCGGGATTCCTCGTACTGCTCGGGGGAGTGGAGCCGGGAGCGTTCCCGGTGAGCGGCATCGTGGGGGCGGTCGTGTCGTCCGCGATCGTGGGCGTCGTCATGCTCATCGTGTACGTCGGATTCCTCGCGATCTTCCGCTCCAGCGATCTGGAAGCGGGAGTCGGACCAATCCTCGAGCGGCTTCGGCGCCGAACTCCACACAGCGGGTGACACGGAATACCATCCGCCTAGGATGTGTTCTACACGTCGGTGCCTCCGGTCCCGGGGGCACTGCAGACAGTCAAGGAGTTCCGCCGTGCGGCAGATCATCATCATCGGTTCCGGCCCTGCCGGTTACACCGCGGCCATCTATGCGGCCCGCGCCAACCTGAAGCCGCTGCTGATCGCCTCCTCCGTCGAGGCCGGCGGTGAGCTGATGAACACCACCGAGGTCGAGAACTTCCCCGGATTCCCCGACGGGATCATGGGCCCCGACCTCATGTTCAAGATGCAGGCCCAGGCTGAGAAGTTCGGCACGGAGGTCGTGCTCGACGACGTCGTCTCGGTCGACCTGACGGGCGAGGTCAAGACCGTCACGCTCGGCTCCGGTGCCGTGCACGAGGCCCTGTCCGTGATCTTCGCCACCGGTTCCGCGTACCGCAAGCTGGGCCTGGAGGACGAGGAGCGTCTGTCCGGCCACGGTGTCTCGTGGTGCGCCACCTGCGACGGGTTCTTCTTCCGCGAGCGCACGATCGCCGTCGTCGGCGGCGGCGACTCCGCGATGGAGGAGGCCAACTTCCTCACCCGCTTCGCGGACAAGGTGTACGTCATCCACCGTCGCGACAGCCTCCGCGCCTCCAAGATCATGCAGGACCGCGCGTTCGCCAACGAGAAGATCGAGTTCGTCTGGAACTCGGAGGTCGTCGGCATCGGCGGCAGCGAGCAGGTGCAGCACGTGAAGCTGCGCAACCTCGAGACCGGCGCGGAGAGCGAGCTGGAGCTCCAGGGCCTCTTCATCGCGATCGGCAACGACCCCCGCGTCCACCTCGTCCACGGTCAGCTCGACCTCACGGCCGAGGGCACCATCGCGGTCGACGGGCGCACGTCGAAGACCAACCTCCCCGGCGTCTTCGCCGCGGGCGACGTGATCGACCCGACCTACCGTCAGGCCGTCACGGCTGCGGCGTCGGGGACCGTCGCCGCACTCGACGCGGAGCACTTCCTCGCGTCGCTCCCCCAGAACCTGCTGGAGAAGGCGGTCGAGCCCGCCTCCAGCGACCTTTCACTCTCGACCACCGTCTAAGGAGAAACAGACAATGTCAGCAGCACGTTCGGTCACGGACGCGACGTTCGAGCAGGACGTCCTCAACAACGAGAAGACCATCCTCGTGGACTTCTGGGCAGAGTGGTGCGGCCCGTGTCGCGCCGTCGGCCCGATCCTCGACCAGATCGCGGCGGAGCACTCCGACAAGATCGAGATCGTCAAGCTCAATGTCGACGAGAACCCGCAGACCGCTGCGAAGTACCAGATCACCTCCATCCCCGCGATGAAGGTCTACCAGGGCGGAGAGGTCGTCAAGACCGTCATCGGCGCCAAGCCGAAGCCCGCTCTCGAAGCCGACCTGGCCGCCTACCTCGCGTAGCCGACCAGCCTCTTCGCAGACCCGTCCGGCGCTCACCCGCCGGGCGGGTCTTTTTCGTATCCGCCGCACCCCGTGGATTTTCCGCAGGGCGCACCACCCAAATAGCATGACTAAACGCCACTAGAAATGGAATGACTCGTGACCGAACAGGGCATCCCGCCGCAGCGGGGCAACAATCTGGACCCGTGGTACAGCCACTACGCGCAGCGCACCAGCGGCCTGGCCGCCAGTGAGGTCCGAGCCCTGTTCGCCGTCGCCAGCCGCCCCGAGGTGGTCTCGCTGGCCGGTGGCATGCCCTACGTCGCCGCACTGCCGGAGGATCTCGTCGTCGGGGCGATGGATCGCGTCATGCGCGAGCAGGGCCCCGTCGCCCTCCAGTACGGTTCCGGTCAGGGCGTCCCGGCGCTGCGCGAGCAGATCCTCGATGTGATGGCACTGGAGGGCATCAGCGGCAGCGCGGACGACGTCGTCATCACGACGGGGTCGCAGCACGCGTTGGAGCTCTTCAGCAAGCTCTTCATCGATCCGGGAGACGTCGTCCTCGCCGAGGGGCCGAGCTACGTCACCGCGATGGTCATCTTCCGGTCGTACCAGGCCGAGGTCGACCACGTGCCGATGGACGAGCACGGGCTCATCCCGCAGGCGCTGCGCGAGCACATCGCACGCCTGAAGACCGCGGGACGCCGGGTGAAGTTCCTCTACACGGTGCCGACGTTCCACAACCCCGCCGGCGTGACGCTGTCGTGGGAGCGCCGCCTCGAGATCCTCGAGATCGCGCGGGAGAACGACATCCTGGTGCTCGAGGACAACCCGTACGGCCTGCTCTACTTCGGCGAGCGTCCGCCGGCGGCGATGCGCTCGGTCGAGAAGGAGGGCGTCGTCTACCTCGGCACGTTCTCGAAGACGCTCGCCCCCGGGTTCCGGGTGGGCTGGGCTCTCGCGCCGCACGCCATCCGGGAGAAGCTCATCCTGGCCAACGAGGCCGCGGTGCTGAGCCCGAGCTCGTTCAGCCAGCTGGTGATTTCGGAGTACCTGCGCGACGCCGACTGGAAGGGTCAGATCGACACGTTCCGCGGGGTGTACCGGGAGCGCAAGGAGGCGATGATCTCCGCGCTGGAGGAGCACCTGCCCGAGCTGAGCTGGACGAATCCCAACGGCGGCTTCTACGTCTGGCTGACCCTGCCGTCGCACCTCGACTCGAAGGCGATGCTCCCGCGCGCCGTCACCGAGCTCGTCGCCTACACGCCCGGCACCGCCTTCTACGCCGACGGGTCGGGTGCCCAGAACATCCGCCTCTCGTTCTGCTATCCGACCCCGGAGAACATCCGGGTCGGGATCCGCCGACTCGCCAATGTGATCAACGGCGAACAGGATCTGCTCGACACCTTCGCCGGCACCGGCCCGCTCACCGCAGCGCGCACCAACCGGACCAGCGCCAACCCGCCGACCGACCTGCGCTGAGCGCACGCAGAACGAGAAAGAGCTGATCATGGCAGAAAAAGAAGCCTCCGAAGCCCTGGAGATCGTCGTGCTCGCCGGGGGGATCTCGCACGAGCGGGACATCTCGCTGCGCAGCGGACGCCGGGTCGCGGACGGGCTCAACTCCCTCGGCCACCGGGTGAGCGTCCGCGAGCCGGACAGCGCTCTGCTCGGGTTCCTGACCGAGTCGCGCCCGGATGTCGTCTGGCCGGCCCTGCACGGGGCGAGCGGCGAGGACGGCGCGCTGCGTGCGCTCCTCGAGCTCACCGGCATCCCGTTCGTCGGCTCCCGCACCGACGCGTCCCGCCTGGCGTGGTCCAAGCCCACCGCGAAGACGGTGGTCGCGCGCGCCGGCGTCTCGACCCCGGATGCTGTGACGCTGCCCAAGGAGACCTTCCGGGAGCTCGGGGCCAACAGCGTGCTGGCCACGATCATCGAGGGTCTCGGGATGCCCGTGGTCGTCAAGCCCGCTCAGGGCGGCTCGGCGCAGGGCGTCACGATCGTCACGACCGCGGAGGAGCTTCCGCGCGCGATGGTGGACGCCTACACGTACTCCGAGGTCGCGCTCATCGAGCGCAAGGTCGAGGGTGTGGAGGTGTCGGTCGCCGTGATCGACACCGGTGACGGCGCCGAGGCGCTGCCCGCGGTGGAGATCGAGCCGGTCGACGGCGAGTACACCTTCGATGCGCGGTACAACGCGGGGGAGACCCGTTTCTACGTGCCGGCCCGGCTGTCCGCGGAGGTCGCCGAGGCCGTCGCCCAGGCCGCCTCCACCGCCCACACCGCGCTGGGCCTGCGGCATCTCTCGCGTATCGACCTGATCGTCGACGACGCGGGCGTGCCGTGGTTCCTGGAGGCGAACGTGCTCCCGGGGCTGACGGAGACCTCGATCATGCCGCAGGCGATCGCCGCATCGGGCCGCGATCTCGGCGACGTGTACGCCGCCCTCGCGGTCGCCGCGATCGCCGAGGGATAGCCTCCCGCGCCCGTACTCCGGGCGGATCGGCCGGCCCGCTGCCTCAGCTGTAGCTGGGCTGGCCGATCTCGTCGAGGATGCGGTTGAGGTCCTGGATGGTGGCGAAGTCCACCACGATCTGGCCCTTGCGCGCGCCGAGCGTGATCTTGACGCGGGTGTTCAGGCGGTCGCCGAGCTTCTCCGCGATCTCGTCCAGGTGTCCCCGGTGCTTGCCGGGTGTCGCTTTCGAGCGCGCGGGCTTGGGGGCCTTGCTCGCGACGGCCTCCGCGGCGCGCACCGAGAGGTCCTCGTTGACGATCTTGTCGGCGAGCTTCACCATCGCCTCCTCGCCCTCACCGAGGGAGAGGATCGCACGAGCGTGGCCGGCGCTGAGGACTCCCGCCGCCACGCGGCTCTGGACCGGGGCCGGCAGCTTCAGGAGGCGGATCGTGTTCGTGATCTGGGGGCGCGAGCGTCCGATCCGGGTCGCCAGCTCCTCCTGGGTGATGCCGAAGTCCGCGAGGAGCTGCTGGTAGGCCGACGCTTCTTCGAGCGGGTTCAGCTGCGAGCGGTGCAGGTTCTCGAGCAGGGCATCGCGGAGCATCGCGTCGTCGGCGGTGTCTTTGATGACCGCCGGGATGTTGGCGAGGCCGAGCTCCTTCGTGGCGCGCAGGCGGCGCTCGCCCATGATGAGCTCGTACTTGTCGGTCTGCCCGGCGAGCGGACGCACGACCACCGGCTGCAGCACACCCACCTCCCGGATGCTCGCGACCAGCTCTTCGAGCGCCTCCTGATCGAACTCGGTGCGCGGCTGCACGGGGTTCGGCACGATGTCGGCGGGGGAGAGGTACGCCAGGCGGGCACCGGGCACGGCGACGAGCTCCTCGGCCGCGGGCGCGCTCGAGTCCGGGAAGAACACATCGACGGGTCGCGCGGCCTGGTCGGACGTGGGGATGAGGGCTCCGATGCCGCGGCCCAGTCCGGTGCGCTTCGCTGCCATTAGCGGGGTACTCCTCTTCGTGCGATTTCGGCGGCCGCCTCGAGGTAGGAGAGGGAGCCGGACGAGTTGGCGTCGTAGCTGATGACGCTCTGGCCGTAGCTCGGGGCCTCCGAGATGCGGACCGAGCGCGGGATGATGGTGTCGAGCACCTCGTCGGGGAAGTGGTCCCGCACGTCAGCGGCGACCTGGTGCGCGAGGTTGGTGCGCGAGTCGTACATCGTCAGCAGGATCGTCGAGACCCGGAGCTTCGGGTTCAGGTGACGCTCGATCAGCTGGATGTTCTTCAGCAGCTGGCTGAGGCCCTCCAGCGCGTAGTACTCGCACTGGATCGGGATCAGCACCTCGGTCGCCGCCACGAAGGCGTTGATCGTCAGGAGGCCCAGCGAGGGCGGGCAGTCGATCAGGACGTAGTCGATGTCGTACTCGTCGAGGAACTGCTTGAGCGCGCGCTCCAGGCGCTGCTCGCGGGCGACCATCGAGACCAGCTCGATCTCGGCGCCGGCGAGGTCGATCGTCGCGGGGATCACGAACAGCCCGTCGAACTCGGGGCTCTTCTGGATGACCTCCTCCAGCTCCTTGTCGTTCACGATCACGTCGTAGACGCTCGGAGTCCCCTCACGGTGCTCCACACTCAGCGCCGTCGACGCATTCCCCTGCGGGTCCAGGTCGATCACCAGGACGCGCGCGCCCGATTTCGCCAGTGCGGCGGAGAGATTGACCACCGTGGTGGTCTTGCCGACGCCGCCCTTCTGATTGGAGATCGTGAACACGCGCGTACGCGAAGGAAGGGGAAGGGTTGTTGCAGCGATCGCTTGCCTCCTGCGCGCCAGATCCTCGATCTCCCGAGCCAGAGGGGTCGATTCATCGAACGCGGGCTTCTCCGCCTCGATGGACGGATCCTGGTCCGGTTGTTTCACGTGAAACCTCGTCGCTCGATCTGGTGCTGGCACCGGTCTGGTCGGGTCGGCGCCGTCCGAAAGCGCCTCGTTCCAACTCTAGCTTGCGCATCTGACGCGTCCTTCGGATCCGGGGGTGCGATGGGGAATCGGGGGAGGTTTCGGAGGGGGCAGGTTGGTGCGGCTAGTGGGGGCGGCCCGGGGAGGCCGGCACTTGAAACGGGACGGCATGTGGCCCGGCGGCGATGTTGTGGGCGGCGAAGTGGTCGAAGCTGTGCGCTGGGCGGAGGGCCACTGCACGGGGCGGGGCCGAGAGCGGTGGCGATGGCTTGGAATGCGGGCTGGATGGCACCGGAAGTCGTTGGGCTCGGAACCTCGGTGCGGCCAACCTCGAGAACGTTTCACGTGACTATGCGGGGCGACTCGGAGGGCTGTCGCTCGGCGGCGCGAGTGTGTTTGCCCTGCTCGCGGACACAGGAGAGAGCAGGCCCGGCAGGACACACGTACGGGCTGGCGTCGGCAAGCGACCCAAATCCGGGTTCGATGCCGCCCACGCAGGGGTTCGGCGTGGTCCTACTTCGAGACAATCGATCACGCGATGCAGCGGCTGGTGGGCCGCGGGGCGAAACCCCGATCAGTTCACAGTCAGGCGCGGTTGGCGCCACGAACCGAGGACCCGGGGAGCCCGGCAGAGCGTGAACACCCGCGCGCGTCGCTAGCAACGTCCGCGAGATCCGATGTCGCCAAACAGAGGAACTCGGCACGGTCGCACTCTGTGACGAGAGTTCTCGTAAAGCCGCGTGCTGCGGGCTGTGGGCTGCGGGACGAAGCTTCGCGTGTTCTCCTGTCGCACCAGGCTGGTGCCGGGGACCCGGCATCGGTGCCCGCGAGAGCCAGAAGGATGGAAGCCCCCAGCCAACGACGCGCCCACCGCACCAGCCGGCAGCCCAGTCTCGAGCGATCGTTTCACGTGAAACGGCGTGCTTCGGATCGCGGGACTGAGGCCCCCGCTGGACCGATGCCAGACACCCCCGGAGTCGAACACCCGGGGCGGCGGGCCTGACCAGGATGCGGGATATCGGCAGGCACGCGCTATCAGCCAGCGGCCCAGCAGCGTCCGATCGCCCCCACCACAGGCGTACAGCCCACCCGGTCGCGGGCCACCGTTTCACGTGAAACGGCGGGCTGCGGACCACGGAGCCTAGGCCGTGGGCAGACCGAGGCCAGATGCTCCCGCTGCCGCGCACCGGGGAGGACGGGGCTGTGCAGGACTTGACCACGCTTCTGGCCTCGGCCGTCGCCGCCAGTCGGGGTAGTGGCGCTAGAACAGGAGCACGGGGATTCCCCGGCCGGAGCAACCGTTTCACGTGAAACGGTGCTCTGGGGCCTCGGAGCTCAGAACACGACGGCCCCATGTCGGAATCAGTCGGCGCCACTAGCTGCGGCCGTTGGACTGGGGCCGGGCGGGCTGCCAACACACGCGCGGTGTCGGGCCCGCGACGCTGCGCCGGGTCCAATGGCTACCGGCGCGCAAGATCTGTGGGGCAGGCGACGACCACCCTTTCAACTGGAACGATGGTCTGCGAGCCCGAGGCCGAGACCATATGACGCCTCGCCTAGCCCAAGAGCCGAGGACGCGGGCCTGGCCGCGATGCCGGCAGGCTGGTGGTGTCGGTCAGCAACACCTGCAGGGTCCAAGTTGCCTGCAGAACAGGAGTTCGACGCATCTTCGCAGCGGCAAAGATCGTTTCACGTGAAACGGCGCGCCACTGAGCCTGATGGTGGCGACGTCTAGTCAGCGTGCGGGCCAGTGCGGCGTGTGTATCCGCCGTGATCCCGATACCGCGGGAGTCATCGGGCGGCTAACGGCATCGCCCCCGAAGCACCTCGACGCGAATCCACGGTGCGGCGCGCAGGGGCCAGCTCTACATGAAAGGGTGTCGTCGACCGTCCGTGGGAGTGGCGGACTATCGCCGACCGGAGGGCGCGGGTAATCCCGCAAAGAGTCAAGCGCCCACACATGAGCTCGAGCACTATGGACGGGACACGCTGCGAAGACTCACCGGCACACACTCATGGGGGGAGCGCCAGTTGTAATAGCCGCTAGGCCCAGGCCCGTAGAGACCGCCGCTGCCGCCAGCCGGGGCGCACACCGCGAACACCTTCACACCGGGCCACACTGCGGCAGCCCGAACAGCGGGCACCGACGAAAAGCCCCGACCGACGCGGCGGATCTCGTCTGGGTTCATTCAGTCAGGAGGTCACTTGTGGGGAGCGCATGGGGAGCCCGCGACGCCCAGACCCACTCCGAAGCCAGGTGCGAGCCATCCTGATTTACCGCTCCCACACCGTCACTGAGACACTCGCACCACAACCAACCCGGCGCCGGAATCGCCACTTCCGGCGACCGGCGACGCTCTGGCATGCCACGATAGATGCATGCCGAGCGCCGTCCACCTCATCCGAACGTCTGCCCTGAGCGATGTCGCGCAGTACGCGTACGCCGCCACCGCGCCGAAAGATGCGCGTCTCATTTTCCTCGCCGGCGCGTGTCCGCTCGAGTCCGATGGTTCGACCGCCGCGGTGGGCGACTATGCGGGACAGGCTGCGAAGTGCGTCGAGACGATGACGACGGCACTGCATGCGGCTGGTGCGACCCTGACCGATGTGATCAGCACGCGCGTGCTCGTCGCCTCGACTCGGCAGTCCGACCTCGTGGCCGCATGGGACGTCGTGCGTGATGCGTTCGGCGATCATGATGTGCCGAGCACCCTGTTCGGAGTGACCGTTCTCGGATACCAGGATCAGCTCGTGGAGATCGAGGCAGTGGCGGCCGTGGTCGACTGACACCGACCCGACTCGGCCCGACGCAAATCAGCCGGAGCCGAGAAATCGTCGAAAACCCGCGATTTCGGGTCCGAATTCGGCCGAACGGTTCGGCCGAAACAGAGCGGAGAATGGCTCCTGCAGCGCCGAAGCACCCTGCTTCCGCGCTGTCAGAGCCATTCTGCGCTCGACTCGACAACTTCCGTCCGACCGAAAATCCGCCCGAAACGCGCCGAAAACAGAGAAATCGGGAACGGACTCAGCGCACGGAGGCGCGGATGACGCGAGTGACCTCGTCGAGCACACCGTCGCCGAGGGTCTCGACGACGACGTCGTGCACCTTGTACTTGCGCATCTCCTTGGCGGCCGCGTCTACCTCGGCCTGAGCGCCGGCGCCCTTCATGAGGACGAGCTCGCCGCCATCCCGAAGCAGGGGAGCGGTCAGGGGGAGGAGCTTGCGGAACGCGCTGACGGCACGCGCGGTGACCTGGTCGAGAGGAGCGGAGAGCTTGGCCTCCTCGGCGCGGGCGCGCACGACGGAGACGTTCGACAGACCGAGTTCGTCGACCTGCTCGTTGAGCCACGCGATGCGGCGCTCCATCGGCTCGATCAGCACGAAGGAGACGTCCGGGCGCGCGATCGCGAGGACGAGGCCGGGGAGGCCGGCGCCGCTGCCGATATCGCCCACGACTCCGGGGCGGAGCAGGGGGGCGACGATCGCGCAGTTCAGGATGTGACGCGACCACAGCCGGGGGAGTTCGAGCGGGCCGATCAGGCCGCGCTCCTCACCCTGTGCGGCGAGGTTCCCAGTGAACGCTCGCGCAACATCCAGCTGATCCCCGAAGAGGACAGTGGCTGCGGGCGGCTCGGTTTCGAGAGAGTCCGTCACGGTTTCACGTGGAACTAGGCAGCGGTGATGACCGTGTGACGGTCGCGGCCCTCGCCGCGCGAGTTCGACACGAAGCCGCGCTCGGAGACGATGTCGTGCACGAGCTTGCGCTCGTAGGAGGACATCGGGGGCAGGGCGGCCTCGGCAGCGCCCTCCTCGATCCGCACGATGGCACGGGCGACGAGCTGGCCGAGCTCGGCCTGGCGGGCGTCGCGGGAACCGGCGATGTCGAGGATGAGCCGCGAGAATCCGCCGGTCTGGTTCTGCACCGCGAGGCGGGTGAGCTCCTGCAGCGCGGCGACGGTCTCGGGCTTGGCGAGCAGCTGGAGGTTGGTGCCGTCCTCGGCGTTCACCGAGATGTAGGCGCGTCCGTTGCGGGCGTCGATGTCGATGTCGCCGTCGATGTCGGCGATGTCGAGCAGCTCCTCGATGTAGTCGGCGGCGATGTCGCCCTCGCGGTCGAGTTCGCCGGCCGTCGGCTCGGTGGCGGTCGACGCCTCGGCGGCTTCGGTCTCCACGGTGTCCGTCTCGTCGGCGGGGGAGGAGGTGGTCTCGGTCTGCACGTCGGTCATGGCTGTCCCTACTTCTTTCCGGCCTGCTTCTTGGCGCGGTTCTTGCTCACGGGCTGAACGCGCTGAGTCGTAATGGGCTTCTCGGGCTCGGACTCCTGGACGCTCAGCACGATGGAGCCATCCTGAGCGACGAGCTTGCCCTTCTTCGCGAGGCGGGCCTCGCGGGCCTTGGCCGCGTCCGACCCGGGGGTCGGCATGTTGCGGATGACGAGGAACTGCTGGCCCATGGTCCAGATGTTCGAGGTCAGCCAGTAGAACATGACACCGAGCGGGAAGGCGAAGCCCGAGAAGAGGAAGACGAAGGGGAGCAGGTAGAGCAGGATGCGCTGCTGCTTGAACTGCGGGCTCGCCTTGGTCTCCGGCGACATGTTCTTGGAGACGATCTGGAGCTGGGTGAGGAACTGCGAACCGGTCATCAGGACGACCATCACGGCCGCGATGACCATGACGACGACCTGCGGCGGGTGCGCGTTCATCGCACCCTGGAAGCTCTGGTGCAGGGGAGCGACGCCGAACAGGCTCGCGTTTCCGAACTGCACCGCGAGCGTCTCGTTGAGCGGGCCGACGCCTGCCTTGCCGCTCTGGGCGCCGTTCAGCACCTGGAAGAGCGAGAAGAAGATCGGCATCTGCAGCAGCAGCGGGAGGCAGGAGCTGAGCGGGTTGGTGCCCGTCTTCTTGTAGAGCTCCATGGTCTCGCGCGACATCGCCTCGCGGGAGAACTGGTCCTTCTTGCCCTTGTACTTGTCCTGGATCTTCTTCAGCTGCGGCGCGACCTCGAGCATGCGGCGCTGGTTCTTGATCTGGCGCACGAAGATCGGGATGAGGGCGGCGCGGACCACCACGGTGAGTCCCACGATCGACAGCACCCAGGTGAGTCCCGCGGCCGGGTCGAGCCCGATCTGCGAGAACAGCCAGTGGAAGGCGACCAGGATCAGCTCCACGACCCATTTGATGGGCCAGAGGATCGTACCGATGATGTCCATGTCTGCTTGCTAGGCCCTTCTCTGGCTAAAGCTGCTGCCGCCCGTGGCGACGACGAATCCGAACGGAGTGACCCGGTAGCGCTGGCGCTTCTTCACGGGGACGTCATCGACCCCTCCCGCCGCCCACGGATGGCAGCGGATGATGCGGCGCACACCGAGGACGCTCCCGACCACCACACCGTGCTGCTGGATGGCCTGGAGTGTGTAGGCCGAGCACGACGGGTAGTAACGGCAGACGTCTCCGTAGAGCGGCGAGATGACCGCCCGGTACGCCCGCAGGATCAGCACGGCGACGTTCCGCGGAACGAGCAGAACTGCGGTGATCGCGGCGTACATGGACGGACGTTGCCCTTTTATCTGGTGGAGCTACGACGGACGTAGCGGCTGACGGCTCGGGTGAGCTCTTCGTGCAGGGTAGCCCACCGGGCCTCCGCAGAAGCTGGTAATGCTCTGATCACGATGTCCACTCCGCCCACCGTCCCGGCGCTCTCTCGGAGAGTCGGGAGCACCTCGTACGCAGCTGCCTTGAGGCGGCGGCGCACCAGATTGCGGCGCACGGCGTTACCGACCGTCTTGCTCACGATAAAACCGAATCGCACCACGTCGGGATCGGCGTTCGGACGGACGTACGCGATGGTGTTGTCCGCCGTGAAGCGGGAACCCTTGCGCACCGTCGCCCGGTAGTCCGCCCCCCGCGTGATGCGATTGGCTTTCGCGAGCACCGGTCGGTACTACGCCGAGAGCTTCTCGCGGCCCTTGGAGCGACGGGCCGAGAGGATGGCGCGGCCGGCACGCGTGCGCATGCGGAGGCGGAAGCCGTGGGTCTTGGCGCGCTTGCGGTTGTTCGGCTGGAACGTTCTCTTGCTCATAATCTCTATCTCCGTGGTGGTGTCTTCGCAGGCCGGTGCTGATGGATATCGCCAGCACGGGGAGGCCAGAAAAGTTTCAGGGCAGCCTGAACGGCTGAAGTCAACTGATTAAAACTACGGCCTATAAAGGACCGAGGTCAAACCGATCGAGTCAAATCCACTGATTATGCACGGGATTTGCAGGATCCGTCGCGACGACGCGCCGTGCATCCGCGACGTATTCCACGAGTCGAATTTGATCCACAACCTGTGGACAAGTTACCGTGAGGACCAAAGTTATCCCCAGCCTGAGTCAAAAAGGCCGGGGATCACTACGGTATTGCACACACGGCAGTGGATAACTCTGTGCATACCCACCGACGGCACATCTGCCGCAGCCTGACTCGAGCCCTCCGGGGGACGACTCGTCTCCGTCGGGCGACGGCATCCACATGAGAACGAAGACGGGGAACGATGGCAGGCGGCGAAGAGTCCATTTCTGCGGCATGGCAGTCCGTGCTGGGAAAGCTCGAGACGGACGACCGCATCACCCCGCAGCTCTACGGATTCCTCAGCCTGGTCGAGCCCAAGGGCATCATGGCCGGAACCTTCTATCTGGAGGTGCCGAACGAGTTCACGCGCGGGATGATCGAGCAGCGCAGCCGCGTCCCTCTCCTGAGCGCGATCGGCGCCCTCGACGAGACCCTCGCCGTCAACACCTTCGCGATCGTCGTCAATCCCGAGATCCAGCAGGAGACGATGGCCGGCCCGGTCGAGCCGGAGCCCGCCCCCTACCTCGAGAACGCCTCGCCGATGGTCTCCCCTCCGACCGAGATCACGGCGCCCCCGCGCAACGGCGACACCCGCCTCAACTCCAAGTACAGCTTCGACAACTTCGTCATCGGCCAGTCGAACCGATTCGCGCACGCGGCCGCGGTCGCCGTGGCCGAAGCCCCCGCCAAGGCGTACAACCCCCTCTTCATCTACGGGGATTCCGGGCTCGGCAAGACGCACCTCCTCCACGCCATCGGCCACTACGCGATGAGCCTCTACCCCGGCATCCGCGTCCGGTACGTGTCGAGCGAGGAGTTCACCAACGACTTCATCAACTCGATCGCCAACAACCGCGGCTCCTCGTTCCAGGCGCGGTACCGCAACATCGACATCCTGCTGATCGACGACATCCAGTTCCTCCAGCGCGCGGTCGAGACGCAGGAGGCGTTCTTCCACACGTTCAACACGCTGCACGACCACAACAAGCAGGTGGTCATCACCAGCGACCTGCCGCCGAAGCACCTCACCGGCTTCGAGGACCGCATGCGCTCGCGCTTCGAGTGGGGCCTCATCACCGACGTCCAGGTGCCCGACCTCGAGACCCGCATCGCCATCCTGCGCAAGAAGGCGCAGAGCGAGAAGATCCAGGTGCCGGACGACATCCTCGAGTTCATGGCGTCGAAGGTGTCGAGCAACATCCGCGAACTGGAGGGGACGCTCATCCGCGTTACCGCGTTCGCGAGCCTCAACCGCACCCCGGTCGACATGCCCCTGGTGCAGACGGTGCTGAAGGACCTGATCACGCTCGACGACGACAACGTGATCGCGCCGACCGACATCATCACCAACACCGCCGAGTACTTCAAGCTCAGCGTCGACGACCTCTATGGCTCCAGCCGCTCGCAGGCCGTCGCGACCGCCCGCCAGATCGCCATGTACCTGTGCCGTGAGCTGACGAACCTCTCCCTGCCGAAGATCGGCCAGCTGTTCGGCGGCCGCGACCACACCACGGTGATGTACGCCAACAAGAAGATCAGCGAGCTCATGAAGGAGCGGCGCTCGATCTACAACCAGGTCACCGAGTTGACCAGCCGGATCAAGCAGAACCACCGCTACGGGAAGTAGCCCTCGGACGCGCGCCACGCCGTCGAGGTCGGATCGGTTATCCACAATTTCATCCCCAGAGTGGGGAGAGATCGTTATTAACACGTGTGGATAACTTGTGGAGAAGTTACGGAAACTCCGCCGATTAATGGGGACGAACGCCTCGGGCCTGTGAAAAGCGCCTCGGAGCGCGATCGGCCGTCCGGCTTGTGAACAAGCGGATTCCTCAGGTCATCAACAGGGCGAGCCCCCGCGGTTCCCTGTGATTTCCTGGTCTCAACAGAGTTATCCACAGTTTCCACAGCGGTTAACACGATTAATGATTAACTCTTCTCAGTTAAGGCCGGTCGACAACCTCAAGCGCTCGATCGAATGACAACTTCGCGCCCAGAGGGCAAGCGCTAGGATTCTTTCGATCCGTATCCGTCGGCTGGCAGGGGTGTCTTCGTGAAGTTCCAAGCAAACCGGGATGTCTTCAGCGAGGCCGTCTCCTTCGCAGTGAAGCTCCTTCCGCAGCGGACGACACTGCCCATCCTCAGCGGCGTTCTCATCGAGACGACCGACACGGGCCTCCAGCTCTCCTCCTTCGACTACGAGGTCTCTGCCCAGACGCAGATCCCCGCCGAGGTGGAGGAGCCGGGCCGCGTGCTCGTCTCCGGTCGCCTCCTGGCCGAGATCGCGTCGAAGCTTCCGAACGCACCCGTGCAGTTCTCGACCGACGAGTCGAAGATCAGCGTGCGCGCCGGATCGGCCAACTTCACGCTGCTCTCCATGCCCGTCGAGGAATACCCGAGCATCCCCCAGGTCAGCGGGGAAGCGGGACTCGTCCCGGCCGAGGAGTTCTCGGAGGCGGTCGCCCAGGTCGGCGTCGCAGCCTCGCGCGACGATGTGACCCCGGTCATCACCGGCGTCCAGCTCGAGGTGGGCGACAACACGCTCGGCCTCGTGGCGACCGACCGCTACCGCGTCGCCATCCGCCAGATCGACTGGGACAACGGCACCACCTCGGGCGAGACCCAGACCGCGCTGGTCCCGGCCCGCACGCTCACCGAGATCGGCAAGACGTTCGGCCACAGCGGGACCGTGTCCGTCTCGATCACCAACCGCGACGACCGCGAGCTCATCGCGTTCACGGCCGACAAGAAGACCGTGACCTCGCTCCTGATCAAGGGCAACTTCCCGCCCGTACGCCGGCTCTTCCCCGAGCAGGTCGACAACTACGCGGTGCTCAACACCGCCGAGCTCATCGAGGCGACCCGCCGCGTGGCCCTCGTGCTGGAGCGCGAGGCCGCGCTCCGCTACACCTTCACCGCCGACGGACTGACGCTGGAAGCGATCGGCTCCGAGCAGGCTCAAGCATCCGAGAGCATCGACGCTCTCCTCACAGGCCAGGAGACCGTGGTTTCATTGAAGCCGCAGTTCCTGCTCGATGGTCTCGGTGCCGTGCACTCCGAATTCGTGCGCATCTCCTTCACCAAGACCGAGAACCCCAACAAACCGGGACCTGTGCTCATCACGAGCCAGACCTCCAAGGACCAGGCGGGCTCGGACTCCTACAAGTACCTGCTGCAGCCCAACCTGCTCCTGCGCTAGGACACGGTCCCACTCCACGAGAGAAGAAGGACAATCATGCACATCGGCCTCATCGGTCTCGGACGCATGGGCAACAACATGCGTGCCCGCCTCGAGAAGAACGACATCGAGGTCACCGGCTACGACACCAACCCCGAGGTGTCGGATGTCGCCACCCTGGCCGACCTGGTCGCCGCGCTCCCCGCGCCGCGCACGGTCTGGGTCATGGTGCCGGCCGGCGAGATCACCGATAACGTCATCCGCGACCTGGAGCCGCTGCTGGAGAAGGGCGACCTCGTCATCGACGGCGGCAACTCCCGCTTCACCGAGGACTTCAAACACGCCGAGCTGCTCGCCCCCAAGGGCATCGACTTCATGGACGCCGGCGTCTCCGGCGGCATCTGGGGCCTCGAGAACGGCTACGGCCTGATGGTCGGCGGCAGCAAGGAGCAGGTCGAGCGGGTCATGCCGGTCTTCGACGCGCTGCGCCCGGAAGGTCCGCGCGAGGAGGGCTTCGTCCACGTCGGCGACGTGGGCGCCGGCCACTACGCGAAGATGGTGCACAACGGCATCGAGTACGCGCTGATGCAGGCGTACGCCGAGGGCTACGAGCTGCTGGACACGCGCAAGGACATCATCCACGACGTCACCGGCACCTTCAAGGCCTGGCAGCGCGGCACCGTCGTGCGCTCCTGGCTGCTCGACCTCCTGGTGCGCGCGCTCGAGCAGGACCCGGAGTTCGAGCACATCGAAGGCTTCGTCCAGGACTCGGGCGAGGGTCGCTGGACCGTGGAGGAGGCGCTCAACAACGCCGTCCCCGTGCCGACGATCAGCGCCTCGATCTTCGCCCGCTTCGTCTCCCGTCAGACGGACTCGCCCGCCATGAAGGCCGTCGCCGCGCTGCGCAACCAGTTCGGCGGCCACGCGGTGAAGGCCGTCGACTGACGAGCTAACCCTCTGTGCGAGTTACACATCTCTCCCTGACCGACTTCCGCAACTACCGCACCGCGGAAGTGCCGTTCGCGGCCGGCGCGAATCTCTTCGTCGGCCGCAACGGCCAGGGAAAGACGAATCTGGTCGAGTCGCTCGGCTACCTGAGCACCCTCGGGTCGCATCGGGTGTCGAGCGACCAGGCCATGATCCGCAAGGGGGCGGACGCTGCGATCGTCCGCTCCCGGATCCAGCACGAGGGGCGCGAGCTCCTCGTGGAGGTGCAGCTCAACCGGAGCTCACCCAACCGCGCGCAGGTCAACCGCGGCGCCATCAAGCCGCGCGAACTGCCGCGCTACTTCTCGAGTGTGCTCTTCGCTCCGGAGGATCTCGCCCTCGTGCGCGGCGAACCGGGCATCCGGCGCCGGTTTCTCGATCAACTCCTGATCCAGCGCAATCCCCGGTACGCGGCGGTGATCGCCGACTACGAGCGCGTGCTCAAGCAGCGCAACACCCTGCTGAAGTCGGCCCGCGCCTCCCGGATCAAGGCGGACCAGCTCGGGACGCTCGACATCTGGGACGACCGCCTGGTGGCGCTCGGTTCCGAGCTGATCGACGCGCGCCTGGATCTGGTCGCCCGGCTCAGCGACCCGCTCGTCTCCGCCTACCGCTCCGTCGCCGGCGACGACCACCACCCGCGCCTGCTGCCGCAGCTGACGATCCGCGGTGCGCACGTGGAGGACGACGACGATGACGACGCGGAGCCGGTAACCGACTCATCCGGTGTCGACACCGCCACCGTCTTCCGGCAGGGGCTCGCGGACGTGCGGCCCAAGGAGCTCGAGCGCGGTCTGACCCTGGTCGGCCCGCATCGCGACGACGTCCTTTTCGAGCTCAACGGCCTGCCGGCCAAGGGATACGCGAGCCACGGCGAGTCCTGGTCGTTCGCCCTCGCGCTCAAGCTGGCGTCGGCCGAGCTCCTGCGGCACGAGTCCAGCACCGGAGACCCGGTGCTCATCCTCGACGACGTCTTCGCCGAGCTCGACCAGGCCCGCCGGCGGATGCTTGCAACCGCCGTAGCCGGTTACGAGCAGGTGCTCATCACGGCCGCGGTGCTCGACGACGTGCCTCCCGAGCTCGCCGCCCACACGGTCCGGATCGAGGCCGGGGCGGTGGTGGAGGCCACGGATGCCTGAGCGCACCGGCCCCACCGAGGCGAGCATCGTCTACCTCCGGATGAAGGAGCTCTTCACCGGGACCGCGTCGCGCCGCCGCACTCGCGTGCGCCCCGATGAGGTCGGCGGGAGCAAGCCGTTCACCGCGGGCCGCGACCCCCGCGGGCTCGGCGACGTGGTCGACGCCCTCGCATCGCAGCTCGGCTGGACCTCCGCGCTCGCCCAGTCCGACCTCCTCGAAGGATGGCGCGATCTGGCCGGCGAGGAGACGGCCAAGCACGCCATCCCGGACGCCATCACGGACGGCGTGCTGGTGGTGCGCTGCGAGTCGACGGCGTGGGCGACACAGCTGCGCATGATGCGCTCGGAACTGCTCGTGCGCATCGGCGAGAGGTTTCCCGACGCGGACATCCAGTCGATCCGCTTTCAAGGGCCGGACGCCCCCACCTGGAAACGCGGTCCCAGGTCGATTCCAGGGCGCGGCCCACGCGATACTTACGGCTGAGTGCACAAAAGAGGTAGACCGAGCGAAGAAAACGCGTCAGAAGGGCATTTTCCGCCATTTCTCCAGTCGGCTCTTGGTAGAATGGAGAGTCACTGTTGAGTGCGGTCAGGAGCCTAATTTCATATGACGACGGAACCGAACAGCGCCGAGACGGATCACGAGTACGGCGCGAATGAGATCCAGGTCCTCGAGGGTCTCGAAGCGGTCCGCAAGCGACCCGGAATGTACATCGGCTCCACCGGTCCACGAGGTCTCCACCACCTCGTCTACGAGATCGTCGACAACTCCGTCGACGAGGCGCTCGCGGGGCACGCCGACAACATCGAGGTGACCATCCTCCCCGACGGCGCCGTGCGCGTCGTCGACAACGGCCGTGGCATCCCGGTCGACGAGCACCCCGTGCAGAAGAAGTCGACCGTGGAGGTCGTGCTCACCATCCTGCACGCCGGCGGCAAGTTCGGCGGCGGCGGTTACGCGGTCTCCGGCGGTCTGCACGGCGTCGGCAGCTCGGTAGTCAACGCGCTCTCGTCGCGACTCGACATCGAGGTCTACCGGCAGGGCTCGGTCTGGCGGCAGAGCTACCGCGACGGTGTGCCGCAGGCACCGCTCGAGCAGGGCGAGGCATCCGACCGCACGGGCACGACGATCACGTTCTGGCCCAGCGCCGAGACGTTCGAGACCACGGTCTTCGACTACGACACGCTGCGCACGCGGTTCCAGCAGATGGCGTTCCTGAACAAGGGACTGCGCATCGCGATCACCGACGAGCGGAGCGATCTCGGCGAGGTCGAGCCCGTCGAGGGCGAGGTCGTCGACGGCGAGGTCGCCGAGGAGTTCACCCCGCGCAGCGAGGTGTTCCTCTACGAGCAGGGCCTCACCGACTACGTCCACTACCTCAACTCCGCCAAGAAGGCGGAGGTCGTGCACGACGAGATCATCTCGTTCGAGTCCGAGGACACCGAGCGCAAGATCGCACTCGAGGTGGCCATGCAGTGGACCACGAGCTACAACGAGAGCGTCTTCACCTACGCGAATACGATCAACACGCACGAGGGAGGCACGCACGAGGAAGGATTCCGCGCTGCGCTGACGACCCTCGTCAACAAGTACGCCCGCGAGAAGAACATCCTCAAGGAGAAGGACGACAACCTCTCCGGCGACGACGTGCGCGAGGGTCTGACCGCGGTCGTGTCCGTGAAGCTGTCCGAGCCGCAGTTCGAGGGCCAGACCAAGACCAAGCTCGGCAACACGGAGGCCAAGGCGTTCGTGCAGAAGGTCGTCGGCGACCAGCTGGGCGACTGGTTCGACCGCAACCCGAACCAGGCCAAGGACATCATCCGCAAGGCTCTGCAGGCCGCGACCGCTCGTCTCGCCGCCCGCAAGGCGCGCGAGACCGCACGGCGCAAGGGACTCCTCGAGAGCGGCGGAATGCCCGGCAAGCTCAAGGACTGCCAGTCGAAGGACCCGACGGTCTCCGAGATCTTCATCGTCGAGGGCGACTCGGCCGGCGGCTCCGCCGTGCAGGGCCGAAACCCCGAGACGCAGGCGATCCTCCCGCTGCGCGGCAAGATCCTGAACGTCGAGAAGGCCCGGCTCGACCGCGCCCTCGCCAACAACGAGGTGCAGGCGATGATCACGGCGTTCGGCGCCGGCATCGGCGAGGACTTCAACCCCGAGAAGGCGCGGTACCACAAGATCGTGCTCATGGCCGACGCCGACGTCGACGGCCAGCACATCACCACGCTGCTGCTCACCCTGCTGTTCCGCTACATGCGCCCGCTGGTCGACCTCGGCTACGTGTACCTCGCGCAGCCGCCGCTCTACCGCCTGAAGTGGTCGAACGCCGAGCACCAGTACGTCTACTCCGACCGGGAGCGCGACGCGTACCTGGCCGACGGCCTCGCCGCCGGCAAGCGCATCCCGAAGGACAACGGCGTGCAGCGCTACAAGGGTCTGGGCGAGATGGACTACAAGGAGCTGTGGGAGACCACCATGAACCCGGAGTCGCGCACGCTGCTCCAGGTGACGCTCGACGATGCGGCCGCGGCCGACGAGATCTTCGCCACCCTGATGGGCGAGGACGTCGAATCGCGCCGCTCGTTCATCCAGAAGAACGCGAAGGACGTGCGCTTCCTTGACATCTGATGAGACCGGAATCCCGGGAGAAGAGAACATCGTGACCGACGAAGAGACCGCCGCCGGCGCAGGTTTCGGCATCCACGGCCGCATCGACCAGGTCGACCTGCAGTCCGAGATGCAGCGCTCCTACCTCGACTACGCGATGAGCGTCATCGTGGGCCGCGCGCTCCCGGAGGTGCGCGACGGCCTGAAGCCGGTGCACCGCCGCGTGATCTACGCCATGTTCGACGGCGGGTACCGCCCCGACAAGGCGTTCTCGAAGTGCGCCCGCGTCGTCGGCGACGTGATGGGCCAGTTCCATCCGCACGGCGACTCGGCGATCTACGACGCGCTCGTGCGACTCGTGCAGCCGTGGAGCCTCCGCTACCCGCTCGCGCTCGGCCAGGGCAACTTCGGCTCGCCGGGCAACGACGGCGCCGCGGCCCCGCGATACACCGAGACGAAGATGGCGCCGCTCGCGCTCGAGATGGTCCGCGACATCGACGAGGAGACCGTCGACTTCCAGGACAACTACGACGGCCGCACCCAGGAGCCGGCCGTGCTCCCGGCCCGGTTCCCGAACCTGCTGGTCAACGGCTCGGTCGGCATCGCGGTCGGCATGGCCACGAACATCCCGCCGCACAACCTCCGCGAGGTCGCGGACGGTGCGCTCTGGCACCTCGCCAACCCCGACGCGTCCCGCGAGGAGCTCCTGGAGGAGCTGATCAAGCGGATCAAGGGACCGGACTTCCCGACCGGCGCGCAGATCCTCGGCGTCAAGGGCATCCAGGACACCTACCGCACCGGCCGCGGCTCCATCACGATGCGCGCGGTGGTCAGCATCGAGGAGATCCAGGGGCGCGTCTGCCTGGTCGTCACCGAGCTGCCGTACCAGGTGAACCCGGACAACCTCGCGATCAAGATCGCGGAGCTGGTGAAGGACGGCCGCGTCGGCGGCATCGCCGACATCCGCGACGAGACCTCGGGCCGCACCGGTCAGCGCCTCGTGATCGTGCTGAAGCGCGACGCGGTCGCCAAGGTCGTGCTGAACAACCTGTACAAGCACACACAGCTGCAGGAGAACTTCGGCGCGAACATGCTGGCGATCGTGGACAACGTCCCGCGCACGCTCGCGCTCGACGGCTTCATCACCGCCTGGGTCGACCACCAGATCGAGGTCATCGTCCGGCGCACCCGGTACCGGCTGCGCAAGAAGGAGGAGCGGGCGCATATCCTGCGCGGCTACCTCAAGGCGCTCGACGCGCTCGACGAGGTCATCGCCCTCATCCGCCGGTCGCCCACCGTCGAGGACGCGCGGGAGGGTCTGAAGACCCTGCTCGACGTCGACGACATCCAGGCCGACGCGATCCTGACCATGCAGCTGCGCCGTCTCGCCGCCCTCGAGCGTCAGAAGATCATCGAGGAGCACGACCAGATCGAGCTCGAGATCGCCGAGCTCAAGGCCATCCTCGAGGACCCGACGCGTCAGCGCACGATCGTCAGCGAGGAGCTCACCGAGATCGTCGATCGCTTCGGCGACGACCGCCGCACCGAGATCATGTTCGGCTTCGACGGCGACATGAGCGTCGAGGATCTCATCCCCGAAGAGGAGATGGTGGTCACCGTCACCCGCGGCGGCTACATCAAGCGCACCCGCAGCGACAACTACCGGTCGCAGCACCGCGGCGGCAAGGGCGTCAAGGGCGCCCAGCTGCGCGGCGAGGACGTCGTCGATCACTTCTTCGTGACGACGACGCACCACTGGCTCCTCTTCTTTACGAACAAGGGCCGCGTCTACCGCGCCAAGGCGTACGAGGTGCAGGAGGCCGGTCGCGACGCGAAGGGTCAGCACGTCGCCAACCTGCTCGCGATGCAGCCGGACGAGGAGATCGCCGAGATCCTGGACATCCGGGACTACGAGGCCGCGAAGTACCTGGTGCTCGCGACCCGCGACGGCCTCATCAAGAAGACCGCGCTGAGCGAGTACGACACCAACCGCTCCGGCGGCATCATCGCGATCAAGCTCCGCGAGGAGGACGAGCTCGTCTCGGCCCTGCTCGTGGAGGAGGACTCCGACCTGCTGCTCGTCTCGCGCAAGGGCATGTCGATCCGCTTCACCGCCAGCGACGAGGCGCTGCGCCCCATGGGCCGCTCCACCTCCGGCGTGATCGGGATGCACTTCCGCGGCGAGGACAGCCTGCTCGACGCGTCCGTCGTCTCGGATGAGGGCTACGTCTTCGTGGTGACCGAGGGAGGCTACGCCAAGCGCACCTCCGCCGACCAGTACCGCCTCCAGGGGCGCGGTGGTCTGGGCATCAAGGTGGCCAAGCTGAGCGACGATCGAGGCGATCTCGTGGGTGCTCTGATCGTGGACGAGGACGACGAGGTCTTGGTGGTTCTTGCCAGCGGCAAGGTGGTACGCTCTGCCGTGGCCGAGGTACCTGCCAAGGGCCGCGACACCATGGGTGTCGTCTTTGCACGTTTCGCCGAGACCGACAAGATCATCGCTCTGGCAAAGAACACCGAACGAAACCTCGATTCGCAGGATCCAGCGGATGACCAGCCTGATGGGTCAGAATCGGAGGCCGTCGGGAAGGAAGAGACCGTAGATGAGCAGTAGCGTCGCCGAGAAACTGGCCAAGAAGTCGTCGCGCCGGCCCGCATCCTCCAAGCAGGTGCGGCTCAAGCTGGTGTACATCGACTTCTGGTCGACCGTGAAGCTCTCGTTCCTCGCCGGCATCTGCCTCGCGATCATCGCGGTGGTCGGGACCTTCCTGATCTGGACGGTGCTCGACCGCACCGGCATCTTCGATCAGGTGAACAGCCTGGTCAAGGACATCTCCGGAGCCGGAGGCGGCGACCTGCGCGCCGTGCTCGGCCTCGGCCAGGTGATGGGCTTCTCGCTCGTGGTGGCCGTCCTCGACATCGTCGTGGTCACCGCTCTCGGCGCGGTCTTCGCGCTCCTCTACAACCTTTCCGTGAAGATCACCGGCGGCCTGCTCGTCGGCTTCACCAACAACTGACGGATCGAGCCCCACTCGATTTCGTTTGCGGTGACAGATCAGGTACCCTCTAATCTGTTGCCCATTCGGGGATATAGCTCAGGCGGTTAGAGCGCTTCGCTGATAACGAAGAGGTCCGAGGTTCAAGTCCTCGTATCCCCACCATTCACCCTCCCGGGGCCTTAGCTCAGTTGGTAGAGCGCCTGCTTTGCAAGCAGGATGTCAGGAGTTCGAATCTCCTAGGCTCCACCCTCAGCCGGCGGCACGATCGCCCGCGTCGGGAACGGACTCGAGTACGAGACGCTCGTCGTCACGCTGCCGAGTGTCCCGATCTTCCCGCTCACGTGCTCCAGGTGCCGCATCGATGTCGCCACGACCTTCAGGATGAAGCAGTCGTCTCCCGTGACGTGGTGCGCCTCCACCACCTCGGGCGTCTCGGCGAGGACCTCGTGCAGCGGGCCGTAGACGCTGCTGGGATAGCGCAGCCGGAGGAACGCGAGGATGCCGTAGCCCAGTCGCTCGGGATCGACGACCGCGCGATAGCCGCCGATGACGCCGGCCTCCTCGAGCCGGCGGACCCGCTCGGCGACTGCGCTGCCCGACATGTGGACAGTGCGGGCGAGTTCGGCGATCGACTGGCGGCCGTCGCGTTGCAGCTCGGCGAGGAGAGCGCGATCGACGGCGTCGGCGGTGAATGGGGGATTCGCGGACATGGCGCGATTCTGCCACGGGAAACCCGGTGATCCCGGCCGAACGCCGTGGATCGTCTGTTCAGATCGCGGATCCGCTTCTCTAACGTGGTGTGCATGACCGACAGCTCAGAGGCATCCCGCCACTTCGCCGCCAAGCTCCGCTTCGAGACCGACCCCTCCGACGTCCGTTCGGCGCAGGAGGCCGGCGAGACGTTCGTCCTGATCGACAGCCGAGGCGAGGAGGCGTGGCGGCAAGGACGCGCGGTCGGCGCCCTCCACCTGCCGACGGCCGAGATCGCCGGACGGGCAGCGGACCTCGTGCCGGCCGGGACACCGGTCGTCGTCTACTGCTGGGGTCCGGGCTGCAACGGGTCGACGAAGGCGGCGCTCGCCTTCAGTCTGCTCGGCTACGAGGTGCGCGAGATGATCGGCGGGTTCGAGTACTGGGCGCGCGAAGGTTTCCCGGTCGAGGACGACCACGGGGTGGTGACGCGTGCCGCGGACCCGCTGACCGCTCCGGTCGACGGGGTCAGCTGCGCGTGCTGAGTCCGGAGCGGGCCGCTACTTGAGCAGCCGGGACAGCACGCGGTCGGCGAGCGGCTTGCCGCCGGTCTGACAGGTCGGGCAGTACTGCAGGGTGGAGTCGGCGAAGATCACCTGCCGGATGGTGTCGCCGCACACGGGACACGCCTGACCCGTGCGGCCGTGAACGCGCAGGCCGGACTTCTTCTCGCTCTTGAGTTCGGAAGCGGCGAGACCGTCCGCTCTCGCCAGCGCATCGCGGAGGGTGGACTGGACGGCGGCGTACAGCCGGTCGAGCTCGTCCTCGGACAGGGCGGCGGGCTTGAAGGGCGACATCTTCGCCACGTGCAGGATCTCGTCCGAGTAGGCGTTGCCGATGCCGGCGATCAGGGACTGGTTGCGCAGGACTCCCTTGAGCTGCGCGCGACCCTGCTGCGCGAGGATCCCGGCGAAGACCTCACGGGTGAAGGCGGGGTCGAGCGGATCCGGCCCCAGCCGTGCGACGCCCGGGACCTCGGCCGGGTCGCGCACCACGGAGATCGAGAGGCTCTTCTTGGTGCCGGCCTCGGTGATGTCGAGTCCGGTCCCGTCGTCGAGCACGAGTCGTGCGGCGAGCGGCCCCTTCCCGGGACGCCCGGTGGGTGGAGGCGGCGGCGCATCCCGCCAGCGGATCCATCCCGCCCGGGCGAGGTGGATGACGACGTGGAGGTCGCCGGCCGCGATGTCGAGGAACTTGCCGTGCCGGGTGACGCCGGCGATCGTCAGCCCGTGAAGCGCATCCACCGGGGGATCGAACGTCTTGAGGGCCGCGAACGCAACGATGCTCAGTCGGTCGATGACGCGACCGGCCAGTCGCGCGTCGAGGTCGGCGGCGAGTGCTGTGACTTCCGGAAGTTCGGGCACCACCCCAGTCTGCCCTTCTCCTCCGACAACGGCAGTAGGGTGTCGGCATGGATATCAGGGTTGCGGCATACGGAGTCATCGTCGACAACGACCGCATCCTCCTCGCGCACTGGAACGAAGGGGGACGCTCCGGCTGGACGCTCCCCGGCGGAGGGATCGATCCGGGCGAGGATCCGGTGGACGCCGTGGTGCGGGAGATCGCCGAGGAGACCGGCTATGCGGCGCAGGCGGGAGAGCTGCTGGGGATCGACTCGAAGATCGTCCCTGCCGAGCAGAGGTTCACGCCGGACTCGGGACCGCTGCACGCGCTCCGCATCATCTACCGGGCCTCGGTCACCGGGGGCAAGCTCAGGAACGAGCTCGACGGCTCCACGGACGAGGCCGCCTGGTTCGCGCTGACGGGCATCCCTAACCGGCGGGTCGACCTCGTCGACGTCGCACTCGGGATGGCGGGGCTGCGCTGACCGCACGCCGACGACGCGCCCGCGTCAGACGGTGACGACGTCGCGGCGCTCGCTCGGGATGATGATCCACATCGCGATGTAGGCGATGAACTGCGGGCCGGGCAGTAGGCACGACAGCAGGAAGAGCACGCGGACCGTGGTGGGCGTGAGCCCGAACCGCTGCGCCAGCCCGGCGCAGACGCCGCCGAGGACACGGCCCTGAAGTGGACGCTGGAGGATGTTCATGACTCCAGCATCGCGTCCCGATGCCCTGCCCACCATCGGGGAAACCCCCCAATCCACCCCGGGGCGAACCCCGGGGTGGATTGTCGTCCAAGTTGGAGGGACTACTCCGCAGCGGGAGCGGTGGGCTCCTCGTCGGCGACCCACAGCTCGTCGTCGGCGCGGAACGTCTGCCAGACCGCGTAGAGCAGCCCGGCGGCCGCGACGACCCCGAGGCCGATCGCGATCACGGTGCCGGCGCCCGGGCCGGACTTCTGCGGAGCGACCTGCACCTTGCGGGTGAGCTCCTTGCGCGCCTTGGTGAAGTCGCCGTTGAACGCCGCAGCGCGTGCCGCGCGGGCGTGGTCGACCACCGAGAGCGCGGTGCCGACGGCGGAGCCCACGGCGGGGATCACATCGCCGACGATGCGGTCGCGTGCCACACCGGCCACGTGACCGGCGGTGTGCGCGGCCGTCTGGGCGGCAGGACGCACGTAGGAGTCGTAGCCGTCACGGACGCGCGGTGCGATCTCCTCGCGGGTGTAGTAGGCGGCCTGCTTGCGGGCTTCGGCGGCGACGGCGTTCGCGTTCGCGAGCACCTCCTGCTGCTTGCCCCACAGCTCCTCCGCGCTGCTGCGCAGTCGCTTGAGCTCCTTCTTGCGCTTCCGTGTCAGGCTCATTCTGGACCTCCATTGCGTCGGAATAGCGAACCGTCTCCATCTTGCCACCGAAAGGGCTGGGGATGGACCGAGAGGTGAAGTCCTCTGCCGATCACCAGCTAACCCCCTGTGCAAGAATTGGTGTCATGTCTAAGCACACCGCCGTCGCCACTCTCCACACCAACTACGGAGACATCAAGGTCAACCTCTTCGGCAACCACGCGCCGAAGACGGTGCGCAACTTCGTCGGCCTGGCGACCGGTGAGACCGAGTGGACCCACCCGGCCACCGGCGAGAAGACCAGCACGCCGCTCTACGACGGCGTGATCTTCCACCGCATCATCCCGGGCTTCATGATCCAGGGCGGCGACCCGCTCGGCCAGGGCATCGGCGGACCGGGCTACCAGTTCGACGACGAGATCAGCCCCGAGCTCGACTTCACCCAGCCGTACATGCTCGCGATGGCCAACGCCGGCATCCAGGGCGGGCACGGCACCAACGGCTCGCAGTTCTTCATCACCGTCGGCCCGACCACGTGGCTGCAGGGCAAGCACTCCATCTTCGGCGAGGTCGCCGACGACGCGTCGCGCAAGATCGTCGACAAGCTGGCCGAGGTCCCGACGGACGCCCGTGACCGGCCGCTCGACGACGTCGTCATCGAGTCGGTCGAGATCGAGCAGGTCTGAGACCGGACGGGCGAGTCGGAAGAATGTCTCAGCCCGTCGACGCGCGAGCGAGCTACTGCTACCGCCACCCCGATCGCGTCAGCTACGTGCTGTGCCAGCGGTGCGGGCGCACGATCTGCGGTGAGTGCCAGACACCCGGCGCGGTCGGATTCGTCTGCCCGGAGTGCATGGCCGAGCAGCGCGCCACCGCGCCCAAGACCAAGCCGGCCTGGATCCCGCGCCTGACGGGTGCGGGAGCGCCGGTCGTCACCTACGCGATCATCGCGGTGTGCGTGGTGGTGTTCATCCTCCAGTCGCTGCCGGTGATCGGCACGCAGGTCACGCAGGCGATCCAGTACGCGGGCGTGTACTCCGATCCGCGTGCGTTCGAGCCGTGGCGGATGCTGACCTCGGTGTTCGCGCACGCGAGCATCATTCACATCCTGCTGAACATGTACACGCTGTGGATCTTCGGCAGCATCCTCGAGCCGATGCTCGGCCGGCTGCGCTTCCTCGGGCTGTTCCTGATCAGCGGGTTCGCCGGCTCGGTGGGCGTGCTGCTGCTGGGCAACCCGTTGCAGCCCGTGGTGGGCGCGTCGGGTGCGATCTTCGGCATGTTCGGCGCGTTTTTCATCATCCAACGACGACTGGGCGGCAATGCCACGCAGATCCTCGTCCTGGTCGCGCTCAACATCGGCATCGGCTTCCTCCCCGGGCTCAACATCGCCTGGCAGGCGCACGTCGGCGGCCTGATCGGCGGTGTGCTGGTGGGCCTGATCTACGTGGAGACGCGCAGGGCCTCGCGGCGCGCGCTCCAGCTGCCGCTCGTCATCGTCCTGAGCGTCCTGCTGATCGCACTGAGCCTGATCCGCTTCCTCTGAGCCGGTTTCCCCAGGCGCCCACAAGGCGTGGATAAGTTATCCACAGGGTTGTTAACAGTGGGGATAATTACACCCGTGTAACTCTCCACAGGCTTATTAACACTGGGGAGAACGGCCCCCGTCGAGTTGTCCTCAGTGTGGATAACAGGCTGTGGACAACTGTGGAAACGAAAGAAGCCCGGTCCTCGACGGACCGGGCTTCTCGACGCGCAGCGTCAGTGCAGGGGAGGGGCGTCAACGCCACCTGGTGGTCATGAGGAAGCCGATGAAGGCGATGCCGAAGCCGACGAGGATGTTCCAGGCGCCGAGGGCCGGGATCGGGTACTCGTTCTGGCTCACGTAGAAGACGATGATCCAGACCAGCCCGAGCAGCATGAAGCCGAACATGACCGGCTTGAACCAGACGGGGTTGGGCGCCTCCTCACCGGAGGCGGCGGCGGTCCGCGCGGGGCGCTCGGGCTTGATCTTCGACTTGCTGCGTGCCATAGCACCACAGTGTAGCGGGACCGGTCTGAGGGTTCCGCCAGCTTTTCCTCTTAGAATCTGTCATATGGCCGACCCGACCGAACCCGAACTGCGACGCCCGCGTGGCGCCGAGCGGCGTGACGGCCGGAGTCAGAAGCCGGCGAAGGCCCGCAAGCCCCCGCGCCGCCCGACCGTGGTCGGGGTTCTCGGCGAGCTGCTGATCACCGCGGGCGTGCTCGTCCTGCTCTTCCTCGGGTGGCAGATGTGGTGGAACAACCTCGTCGTCGACAGCCAGCAGAGCTCCGCGGCCGCGACCCAGAGCCAGAAGTGGATCGACGACGCGATCAAGGCGCCGCGACCGACCCCGACGCCGGACGCCTCGGGCGTCACGAACATCCCGGTCATGGCGCAGCCGGCCGACTACGAGGCGTTCGCGGTCATCTACATCCCGCGCCTCGGCCCCGACTGGAAGCGCACGATCCGCCAGACCGTCGACGTGGAGAAGGTGCTCAACAGCTACACCGCCGGCGTCGGCCACTACGCGGACACCCAGATGCCCGGGCAGGTCGGCAACTTCGCCGTCGCCGGACACGACAGCGGCTGGGGCAACACGTTCATCGACCTCTCCAAGCTGCACATCGGCGACCGCATCTACGTGCAGACGAAGGACGGCTGGTACACCTACACCTTCCGCAACTTCGAGTACGTGCAGCCCTCCGCCGTCCAGGTGCTGCTGCCGGTGCCGCGCCAGCCCGAGGCGACGCCCACCGAGCGGCTCATGACGATCACCACGTGCAACCCGCCGTTCGCGGCCGGGGAGCGACTCATCGCCTACAACGTCTTCGACAACTACGCCCCGCCGCAGGACGTGCCCAGCGAGCTCGCCGGCGTCCTGAACACGAGTCAGGGAGGCTGACATGTACGCCGCGCTGTGGCGCATCCTGCCCGGACCGGTCTGGCTGCGCATCATCATCCTGCTGGTCCTCGTGGCCGTCGTGCTCTTCGTGCTCGTGACCTGGGCCTTCCCGTGGGTGGATTCGCTCTTGGGTCCGCAGGAAGGTACCGTGGGGCCGTGACCCGCGTACTCGTCATCGACAACTACGACAGCTTCGTCTACACGCTGAACGGCTACCTGCGGGAGCTCGGTGCGGAGACGGAGGTCGTGCGCAACGACGACATCGCCGTGGCCGACATTCCGGCCCGGCTCGCCGAGTACGACGCCGTGCTGGTCTCGCCCGGCCCGGGCAAGCCCGCGGACGCCGGAGTGTCGATCCCCGTCGTCGAGCAGGCGCTCGCGACCGGTCAGCCCCTCCTCGGCGTGTGCCTCGGTCATCAGGCGATCGCGGAGGCGTTCGGCGGCGTGGTCACCAACGCCGAGGAGCTGATGCACGGCAAGACCTCGCAGGTCGCCCACGACGACAGCACGCTCTTCGACGGCGTGCCCCAGCCCTTCACCGCGACGCGGTACCACTCGCTCGCGGTCGTCGACGGCACCCTCCCGGACACGCTCGTCGTCACGGCGCGCACCCCGGGCGGCGTCATCATGGCGCTGCAGCACCGTGACGCGCCGATCTACGGCGTGCAGTTCCACCCGGAGTCGGTCCTCACCGAGGGCGGCTACCGGATGCTGGGCAACTGGCTCGAGGTCGCCGGGCTCGCCGGCGCCGCCGAGGCTGCCCGCGCGCTGAACCCCCTGGTCAAGCTCGGCTGATCAGCCCGAGCAGTACGTCAGGTCGACCGAGGATCCCTGCGGCACGTCGCCGGGCGCCACGGACTGCGTGTGCACCAGCGGGGCCCCGCTGTCCTGCGGGCAGGAGGGATCCGGCTTCGGGTTCGCCGTGAGCCCCAGCTGGGACAGGATGCCCGTCGCGGCCTGGATGGTCTGACCCGTCAGATCGGCGAGGGTGACCTTGCCGCTCGAGATGGTGAGCGAGATCGGGTCGCCCTCGTGCGCTTTGCCGGTCGCATCCGGGTCCGTCGAGATCACGATGTTAGCGGCGACCGACGACGAGTTCTCCGTCGTGACCGGGCCGACGGTGAGCCCGGCGGCCGTGATCGCCGCCTTGGCCGCGTCGATCGTCATGTTGTGCACGTCGGGGACGGCGACGGTCTTCTTGCCGGTCGAGACGTAGAGGTTGATCGTGTCACCCGTCGCGACGACGATGCCGGAGCCCGGATCGCTGCGGATGATCTGGCCTTCGGGGTAGGTCGCGCTCGTCTCCGTGGTCTGCGTCCACTTGAGCTTCATCTTCTCGAGCGTGGCCGTCGCCTCGTCGACCGTCTGTCCCGCCAGAGCGGGAACCGTGCGAGAGGTCTCAGGCATGGTCGTGGTCGGAGCGAGCCGCAGCACCCACGCGAGCACCGCGACGATCACCACGGCCATGACGGCGATGCCGGCCCAGATCCAGATGACCGGAGGGCGGCGCTGCGTGCGCGTCATCGTCTGGTCCTCGGCGAGCTGGCGGAACGCCGCCTCCGGGCCGGATACCGAGCTCGGCGGGGCGCCGAACAGCGTCTCGGAGAGCTCGTCGCTCTCCTTGTGGACCGGTACGCGTCCGGCGGCCGCCTCTTCGAGGTCGGCGCGGAACTCCGCGACGGTCTGGTAGCGCTCGAAGCGGTCCTTGGTCAGCGCGCGGGCGACGACGACATCCATCGCCGGCGAGACCTTGGGGTTGAGCGTGCTCGGCGCGACCGCGGTCTCGCTCACGTGCTGGTAGGCGACCGCGACCGGGGTGTCGCCGCGGAACGGCGGCCGGCCGGCGAGCATCTCGAACAGCACCACACCGGTCGAGTAGAGGTCGGTGCGGGCGTCGACCGACTCGCCCTTCGCCTGCTCGGGCGAGAAGTAGCTGGCCGTGCCGAGCACGGCGGTGGTCTGCGCCACGGTCGCCGAGGAGTCGCTGATCGCGCGGGCGATGCCGAAGTCCATCACCTTGACCTGGCCGGCCTTGGTGATCATCACGTTGCCGGGCTTGATGTCGCGGTGCACGACGCCGGCGCGGTGCGAGTACTCGAGGGCGGTCAGGATGCCCTCGGTGATCCGCACGGCCTCCGATACCTCCAGCGGGCCCTTCTTGATGAGGTCCTTCAGCAGGATGCCGTCGACGAACTCCATCACGATGAACGGCAGCTGCGCCTCGTGGCCGTTGGGCTCGTGCACCGTCTCCTCGCCGGCGTCGAAGACGCGGACGATCGTCGGGTGCGCCATGCGCGCGGCCGCCTGCGCCTCCTGGCGGAACCGCGTGCGGAACGCGGGGTCGGTGGCGAGGGAAGGCTTCAGCAGCTTGATGGCGACGGTGCGGCCGAGCCGCGTGTCCGTGCCGCGGTGCACATCCGACATGCCACCGCGCCCGACCAGTTCGCCCAGCTGATATCGGCCTGCGAGCAGGCGGCTATCTGGGCTCAAAGCGGACTCCTTCTCGGGCGGTGGCTGTCGGATAGTGTATCGGGCTGTTTCTGAAGATCTCCCTCGTGCGGGGGTCAGACGAACAGGGTCAGCCGTTGCCGCCCGTGCCGCCGGAGCCACCCGGCGGGGTCGTGCTGCTCGGGTTGATCACGTAGTCGACGGTCGGGGACTGGCCGGACTCCACGGACTCGCCGCAGAAGATCGTGTACGAGAGCTTGTAGGTGCCGGCCGCGGTCGGCGACCAGACGGTCGTGTTGCCCGTGCCCGGGGTCTGCTGGGCGCCGTTCACGTAGAGCGCGCGACCCACCAGGTTCTGACCGGCGGGGCAGCCCGCCGACCCGAAGGTGACGGTGATCTGCGTGGCCGGGTTGGTGAGCGTCTGGGGCGACGACGGGTTGGCCGAGACGGTGTCGGTCGGCGTCGGGATGGACGCCACGTCGCCGTAGACCTGCACCGTGACGGTCGAGCCCTTCGGCACGGGGCCGGTCGGGTTGACGCGGTACACCGTGTTGACGGCGCCCTTCGACGTCGCGGGCGAGCCGGTCTGCACGTCCGCGACCATGCCGAGGCCCTGGAGCATCTGGCGCGCCTCGTCGGCGGTCTTGCCGAGGAACTCGCTCTCGGTGATCTGGGCCGTGTTCGCCGTCGGGGTCGGTGTCGGCGTCGTCGGCTTGGGCGTCGGCGTCTGGCTCGTGGTGGTCGTCGCCGTCGGCTTGGTGTTACTCGGCTGGGCGACCAGCGCGATGATCGTGCCGATCAGCACCAGCGCCAGCAGGGCGATGAGGGCGATCAGCGGCCACGTCCACGGGCTCCGCTTCTTCTCCTCGACCGGCTCGTCCGGCGTCTCCTCCGCGGCCTGCGCGGCGGCGGCCGACGGGAGCACGGTAGTGGCCTGCGTCGGCGAGCCTCCGGGAGACGGCATGAGCATCGTCGCGGCATCGGTCGCCGCGGCGCCGCCGAGGATGGCGGGGACCGAGGCGGCGGCAGCGCGTACGTCCCCGCGACGCAGGGCCTGCGCAGCACGCGCCAGGTGGGCCGCGGACGCCGGGCGGTCGGCCGGGTTCTTGGCGATGCAGGCGAAGACGAGGTTGCGCACCGGCTCGGCGACGGTGGCCGGCAGCTCGGGCGGAGCCTCGTTGATCTGCGCCATCGCGATGGCGACCTGCGACTCGCCCGTGAACGGGCGGCGGCCGGCGAGGCACTCGTACGCGACGATGCCGAGCGAGTAGATGTCGGTGGTGGGCGACGCGGGGTGGCCGGACGCCTGCTCCGGCGAGAGGTACTGCACCGTTCCCATGACCTGGCCGGTGGCGGTCAGCGGCACCTGGTCGGCGATGCGGGCGATGCCGAAGTCCGTGATCTTGACGCGGCCGTCCGGCGTGATCAGGAGGTTGCCCGGCTTGATGTCGCGGTGCACCAGGCCGGCCGCGTGCGCGGCGTGGAGCGCGGCGGCGGTCTGCGCGACGATGTCGAGCGTGCGGTCGGTGCTGAGAACGTGCTCGCGCTCGAGGATGCTCGAGAGCGCCTCGCCGGGGACGAGCTCCATCACGAGGAAGGCGCTGCCCTCCTCCTCGCCGTAGTCGTAGACGTTGGCGATGCCCTCGTGGTTGACGAGTGCGGCGTGGCGGGCCTCGGCGCGGAAGCGCTCGAGGAACCCGGGGTCGCCGAGGTACTCGTCCTTGAGGATCTTGATCGCCACCGTGCGGCCGATCACGAGGTCCGTGGCCTGCCACACCTCGCCCATGCCGCCGATCGCTATGCGCGACTGCAGCTCGTAACGTCCTCCGAAGGTGAGCCCTGCTGTGGGTCTCATTTATTCAGCACCGCCTCTAGTACTTTCTTCGCGATCGGCGCGGCGATGGAGTTACCCGTGCCGCTCTGACCTCGTCCACCGCCATTTTCAACGACTACTGCCACAGCGAACTGAGGATCGTTCGCCGGCGCGAAACCCGTGAACCAGAGCGTGTACGGCTCATCGTCGCCGTTCTGCGCCGTCCCCGTCTTCCCGCCGACCTGGACCCCACCTATTCTTGCATTGCTGGCCACGCCTTCATTGACGCCGTCGACCATCATCTGCTTGATCGTGTCGGCGTTCTCCTGGCTCATCGGCTGCGACAGCTCCTTCGCCTGGAAGCCTTCGATCGTCTGCAGATCCGACGAGCGGATCGAGTCGACCAGGTTCGGGTACATCAGCTTGCCGCCGTTCGCCACCGCGGCCGACACCATCGCCATCTGCAACGGCGACGCCTTGTCGTCCTTCTGGCCGAACGAGCCGAGCGCGCGGTACGCGTCGTTCTCGTACAGCGGGTACACGCTCTTCTCGACCGGGATCGGGATCTTCAGCGCCTGGTTGAAGCCGAACTTGTCGGCCTGGTCCTTGATGACCTGCGGGTCCAGCTGCATCCCGAGCTCGGCGAACGGGATGTTGCACGAGAGGATCTGCGCCGTCGCGATGGACACGGTCTCGCCGGACCCGCACGTGGTCAGCGAGTCGTTCTTGACCACCGTCGGGGAGTCGGGGAGCTGGAGGGACGACGGGTTGGGCAGCTGGCTGTCCTTGGTGTACTTGCCGGTGCCGAAGGCGGTCGCGCTCATGACCGGCTTGAACGTCGATCCGGGCGGGTTGAGGTTGCCGCCGATGGTGCGGTTGATCAGCGGGTCGCCGGAGGCGTCGAGGAGCTGCTGGTACGTCGCGTTGACGGCCGCGGTGTCGTGCGACGCGAGCACGTTCGGGTCGTAGTTCGGCTTGGAGACCATCGCGAGGATCCGGCCGGTCTTGGGCTCGAGCAGCACGACCGCGCCCTGGTAGTCGCCGAGGGCGTCCCAGGCGGCCTGCTGGGCGACCGGGTCGATGGTCGTCTCGACCGTCGCGCCCTGCGGGTTCTTGCCCGTGAGGATGGAGTTGATGCGGTCGAAGAACTGCGAGTTGGAGGTGCCGCTGAGCTGCTGGTCGAGCGCGCCCTCCAGCCCCGTCGCCTCGCCGTTGATCGGGTAGAAGCCGGTGACCGCGGAGTAGAGCGGGCCGTTGCTGTAGACGCGCTGCCACTTGTAGACGTCGTCGGACGGCACGGACTGGGCGATCGGCTGCCCGGCGACCAGGATGGCGCCGCGCTGGGCCGCGTAGCTGTCGTTGCGGGCGCGGGTGTTGCGGGCGTCCGCCGAGAGCGAGTCCGCCTGGAAGACGGTGAGGATGGAGGTCGACACCAGCAGGGCGACGAACATCGCCAGGACGATCGTGCTGACGCGTTTGATCTCGCGGTTCATGGGTTAGCTCACCACCAGACGGGGCTGATTGCGGACCGTATCCGACAGCCGCAGCAGCAGCGCGACGATGATCCAGTTGGCCACCAGCGAGGATCCGCCGGCGGCGAGGAACGGGGTGGTCAGTCCGGTCAGCGGGATGACGCGGGTGACGCCGCCGATCACGATGAAGCACTGCAGGCCGACGGTGAACGCGAGACCCACCGCGAGCAGCTTGCCGAAGTCGTCCTGCCCGGCGAAGCCGATGCGGAGGCCGCGGGCGACGAAGACCAGGTAGAGGGCGAAGATCGCGAACAGGCCGGCGAGGCCGAGCTCCTCGCCGAGGCTCGCGATGATGTAGTCGCTCTGGGAGACCGGGGTGACCCACGGCTGGCCCTGGCCGAGGCCGGTGCCGATGAGGCCGCCGTGCGCCAGCCCGAAGAGCCCCTGCACCAGCTGGAAGCTGCCGCCGTCGGCGTCGTAGACCTTCTGCGCGAACGGGTTGAGCCAGTTCTCGAACCGGTCGTGCACGTAGACGAGCACCTGGCTGGCGACGATCGCGCCGCCGACGATGAGCAGGACGCCGAGGATGACCCAGCTGATGCGGGCGGTCGCGACGTACAGCATCACGAGGAACAGGCCGAAGATCAGCAGTCCGGTGCCGAGGTCGCGCTGGAAGACGATCACGGCCATCGACATCAGCCAGACGATGAGGATGGGGCCGAGGTCCCTGGCGCGCGGGAAGCGGATGCCGAGGAACTTCTTGCCGACCATCGACAGCGAGTCGCGGGCCTGCACGAGGTAGCCGGCGAAGAAGATCGCGAGGCACAGCTTGGCGATCTCGCCGGGCTGGAAGCTGAACGGGCCGATCCCGATCCAGACCCGCGCGCCGTAGATCTCCTTGCCGATGCCCGGGAGCATCGGCAGCAGCAGGAGGATGAGCGCCGCGAAGCCGAAGATGTACGTGTACCGCTGCAGCACGCGGTGGTTGCGGATCGCGATGATGACCGCGAGGGCGCAGACGATCGCGATCGCCGTCCAGGCGATCTGCTTGACACCGGCGCTGTCCCATCCGGAATCGCCGTAGTGGATGTCGATGCGGTAGATCTCGGCGATGCCGATGCCGGTCAGCACCGTGGCGATCGGGAGCAGGAACGGGTCGGCCTGCGGGGCCACGAACCGGAGCGCGATGTGCATCCCGATCACCAGCACCGAGAGCCCCGCGCCGAGGTAGACGAGGGTGAGGTCCACGTGGCCGAGCGCGCCGAGCTGCACGAGGACCACGGCCGCCGCGTTGATGGCGCACGCGATGAGGAGCAGGAACAGCTCGAGGTTGCGCAGCTTGGCGGGCAGCCGCAGCCGCTTGATCGGGCCGGTGGCGGCCTTGGAGGCGGCCCTGGCGGCCGAGCGGGACTCCGCGACGCTACTGTTTGACGGCATCGCTCAACTGCTCCACGATCGATCGGGCGGCCGTGAGGTCGTCCGCGTTGATGGTCTGCTTCACGAGCTGCTTGTCGTAGGCCGGGAGGTCGTTCACCGCGACCGGGGTCTCCTCGTAGACGTGGGAGAGGCTGATCGGCCCGAGATCCTGCTGGACCCCCTGGAAGATGGCGACCTTGCCGGTGGAGGAGGCGCCGACGAAGTAGCGCGACTGGGTCCACTGGTACCCGATGAAGGCCGCGGCCACGATCGCCAGCACGAGGACGACGAGGCCGACCATCCACGTGACGCGACGCCGGCGGGCGCGACGGGCGTCCTCCTCGATGAGCTCGTCGAGGTAGTCCTCGGACTGCGGCTCGAAGTGGGTCGGACCGGAGGAGGGGCGCACGGGGTGCAGGCGCAGGGTCGGCAGCCGCGAGGGGCGGGTCGCGGGCTTGGGCTCGCCGAACTGGAGCGGGGCGGCGGCCGAGCCGACCGTCACCGGGTCCTTCACGACGTCGCCGGGAGTGACGTCCGCGATGTCGAGGATGACGACGGTCACGTTGTCGGGGGCGCCGGCGTCGAGGCTCTGCTTGAGCAGCTTCTCCGCGACCTGCTTCGGCGCGTCGCGCGTCGCCAGCGCGGCCTGGAGCTCGTCGTTCTTGACCACGCCGCTGAGACCGTCGGAGCAGATCAGCCAGCGGTCGCCCGGGCGGGTGTCGAGCACCCAGGTGTCGATCTCGGGGGAGGCGTCCACATCCCCCAGCACCCGCATCAGCACGGAGCGGCGCGGGTGGACCATCGCCTCCTCCTCGGTGATGCGGCCGCTGTCGACGAGGCGCTGCACGAAGGTGTGGTCGGTCGAGACCTGCTTGAGCTCGCCGTCGCGGAAGAGGTAGATGCGGGAGTCGCCGATGTGGGCGAGGGCGATCTGGTCGCCGACGCGGATCATCGCGCTGACCGTGGTGCCCATCCCGGTGAGCTCGGGATGCTCGAACACGGTCTCGGCGAGCAGCGAGTTCGCGGCGATCAGGGCGGACTGCAGGGCGAATTCGGCCTCGGTCGCCGAGGCGTACTCGGTGTCGGCCTCGCGGATGCGGTTGACCGCGATGGCGCTGGCGACGTCTCCGCCGGCGTGGCCGCCCATCCCGTCGGCGACGACGAACAGCCCGTGCCCCGCGTAGCCGGAGTCCTGGTTGTTCGATCGGATCTTGCCGACGTGCGAGAGCGCCGCCGCTCGGTTGGAGGTCGCCACGGCTACCGTCGCAGCTCGAAGGTGGTCGTCCCGATCTTGATCGGGGTGTCGAGCGGGACCTGGGTCGGGACGGTGACCCGGCGGCCGTCGAGGAACGTGCCGTTGGTGGAGTCCAGATCCTGGATCATCCACTCGTCGTTCCAGAGGAGCAGCCGGGCGTGGTGGGTGGAGGTGTAGTCGTCGCGGATGACCAGTCCGGACTCGCTGGAGCGGCCGATCGTGATGGGGTCGCGGCCGAGGGAGAGCTCGGTGCCGGCGCGCGGGCCGGACGTGATGACGAGGCGGTGGGCGGTCTGCACGCTCGCGTTCGTCCCGCCGCTGACGGTGTTCGCACCGGAGGGGAGGTTGGAGACGGGTGCGTGGCGCTGGACCGGCTCGGTGACGGCGGCCGCGGCGGCTGCTCCCGCCGCCGGGGGAGCGGGTGCGGCGGACGCGGGGAACGGCGAGGGCGGCGTCGCCGCGGCTTGGGCCTCGGGGAGCTTGCGGACGCGCTGCCCGAACAGGTCGGTGCGCAGGGCGTAGACGATACCGAAGACGAACAGCCAGAGCAGCAGCAGGAAGCCGAACCGCAGAACCAGCAGCGTCAGCTCGCTCGGGTTCACGAGGTGCTCCAGAAGTTGCCCGCGTCGTGGCGGCGGGTCGTGTCGTCGACGGGCGCCTGCGGCCGGCTCGGCGCGGCCTGCGGCAGCACGCGGAACACGATGCGGGTGCGGCCGATCGTCACCACGGACTCCGGCTCGAGGATGCCCTTGCGCACCGGCTCGCCGTTCAGCTTGGAGCCGTTCGTGGAGCCGAGGTCCTCGACCTGGGCGCGGTGGCCGTCCCACGTGATCATCACGTGCCGGCGCGAGATGCCCGTGTCGTCGACGGTGATGTCGGCGTCGCCGCCGCGGCCGACGACCGTGCGGGCGCGGGTGATCGGGTAGTGGGTGCCGTTGATGTCGAGCACCGGGGTCCAGGCGACGTCGCCCTTCACGTTCTCGGAGTCGACCTGCAGCATCCCCACCGAGATGTCCTCGTCCTGCGCCAGCTCGATCGAGATGCCCCCGGCGAACTGGTAGTGCTGAGCCGTCGCGTGCTTCTGCACGAACGTGATCAGCTCGTCCGTCAGCGCGGCGCCCATGGAATGCATGCGCTGGTAGTCGGCGGGCGACATCCGCAGCACGAACCGGTTGGGCGCGAGCACCCGGTCACGGGCCACGACGGCGGCCTTCGTGTCGAGCTCCTTGCGCAGCGCGCTGGTGAGCTCGACCGGCTGCAGACCGGAACGGAAGGTCTTCGCGAACGCGCCATTGACAGCGCGCTCGAGCCCCCGCTCGAAGTTGTCCAGTATGCCCACAGTCTCCCGCTCCCGGCTCGCCAGCTACATGCATGTTAGTCGGAACCCTTGCGAAGAGGCCTCCCGGCGCCTGACCGTCCGGTGAAGATACACCCCACGATGGAGGCGCGCGAGCCCCCCGGACACTCCTCGTCGGTGGGCCGAACGCCCCGGATTCGTGGTCGGGACGGCTGCCGTGTTAGTCTTCCTTGGTTCGCGCGAGTGGCGGAATTGGCAGACGCGCTGGCTTCAGGTGCCAGTGCTCGAAAGGGCGTGGGGGTTCAAGTCCCCCCTCGCGCACGAACGAAGGGCCGGTACGACGGAAACGTCGGACCGGCCCTTCTTGTCGTCCTCGTGTCATCGCTGCGGCGTGTCGGAGGCTGAGCCCCGCTCCGCTACTCCGCCAGGTTGGTGCTGATCGCGTCGAGGGCGAGGCTCTTGGCGCGGGCGGCGGATTCGCCGAGGCGGTCGGTGGTGGCGGCGACGAGGCCTTCGATGAGGATGGCCTGGGGGAGGCGCGAGGCGAGGGTGATCTCGTCGCGGAAGGTCAGGTCGGGCATCGTGACGACGAGGGCCAGAGTGGCGGCCAGGGCGATCGGGCTGCGGCCGAAGGCGGTGACGGCGATCACGTCCGCGCCGGCGGCGTTCGCGGCGGCGACGGTGCGGAGGGTGACGGCGTTGGAGCCGCTGCCGCTGATGACGAGCAGGAGGTCGCCCGGCTGGAGGAGGCGGGCGGTGATCTGCTGGCCGATGACGTCGGACTGGGCCTCAGCGGCGCGGCCGATGCTGGTCAGGCGGGCGGCGGCGTCCCAGGCGAGCGGGGCCGAGAGGCCGTTGCCGACCACGACGACGCGGCGGGCGCCGGCGAGCAGGGTGACGGCCTGCTCGATCGACTCGGGGTCGAGGAGGGCGAGCATGTCGGAGACACGGTCCGCCAGCTGGGTGAAGGTGTGCGCGACGATGCCGGCGGCTCCGGTGGGGGAGGCGGCGGCCGACGCGGGCAGGGCGGCCGCATCCCGGGCGAGGAGCACGCGCAGCTGCTGGTAGCCGGTGAAGCCGAGGCTCTGGCAGGTGCGCACGACGGTGGCGCGCGAGGCGCCGGAGAGGTCCGCGACCTGCTGGGAGCTGAGCTCGACGATCTCGGCCGAGCGCTCGAGCAGCACGGCGGCGACGGCGCGCTCGGTCGGCAGCAGGGAGGGCAGGAGGCTGCGGATCGTCGCGATGACGGCGCCGGGGCGCTGCTCGCCGGGGCGCTGCGGTTCCGTGGCCTTCGGCTCGCTCATGCGCCGCTCCCGGCGGCCGCGGCGATGCGCTCGACCTCCGCGGCGTCGAGGTCGAAGATCTCGACGCCGTCCTCCGGGCCGGGGGCGGGGAGGAAGAGGGCCTGGGGGTCGCCCGCGACCGGGAGGTCGATGACGGCGAACCCCGAGCCGGTCACGGCGCGCTCGGTGCCGGCCGGCGCGATCGGGTCGGAGCTGTTCGCGACGGCCGGGGCGACGACCACGGGGATGCCCCGGGCCGACGCGGCGAGGGCGTGGTGGTAGTGGCCGCCGACGATGAGGCGCACGTCGCCGGCGGCGCAGACGTCGAGCAGGGCCTCCGGGTTGCTCAGTTCCAGCGCGGCGAGCAGGGCGCTCGCCGCGGGGACCGGCGGGTGGTGCAGCGCGACCACGGTGCCGTGCGGAGCGGGGACGGCCAGGATCTCGGCCAGGCGCTCGAGCTGCGCGGAATCGAGGGCGCCGTACCCGGCTCCGGGGACGGAGGTGTCGAGCGTCACGATGCGGAATCCGGGACGGAGGGTGACCGTCTCGCGGGCGCCGAGCACTGCCTCGAAGCCGGTGCGGAGGTCGTGGTTGCCCATCGCGTACACGAGTTCGGCGCCGCGGTCGGCGGCGAAGGGGGCGAGACGCGACGCGAGCAGCCGATAGCTCTCCTCCCCGCCGTCGTCGGAGAGGTCGCCGGTGGCGACGACCGCATCGATCGCGTCGAGCGCGGCCGCCCGGGCGAGCGTGCGCTCCAGAGCCGCCAGGGTGTCCACCCGGCCGTAGTGCAGGCTGCCGTCGCTGAACAGATGGGTGTCGCTCAGGTGCAGGATGCGGAGGCCGGCGGGCGTCTCGGCGAGGGTCACGAGGTCACCCTACTGGCTCGGCGGCGCAGCGCGGAGACGACGGGGAGCTCCCATCGGCCGGCGATGATGCGGTGCCGCACCATGCCTGACAGCTGGTCGATGACCATCGTGACGACGACGACCACGAGCATCAGGATGCCGACGACGTCCCACACGCGGAACTGGATGTTGTCGATCAGCATCTTGCCGATGCCGCCGGCGCCGATGAGGCCCAGGATGGCGGACGCGCGCACGTTGATCTCGAAGCGGTACAGCCAGAACGCGAGCACGTCGGGTTTCGCGCTCGGCCAGACGCCCCAGCGCATGATGCGCACGCGTGAGGCGCCGGCCGCGGTCGCGGCCTCGATGGGGCCGCGGTCGACCGACTCGAAGCTCTCGTAGCCCCACTTGCCGAGGGTGCCGATGGAGCCGATCGCGATGGCCAGGGCGCCGGTGTAGGCGGTCAGGCCGGTGACGGACAGCATGAGCACCGCGATCACGACCTCCGGAACCGCGCGCAGCACGGCGAAGAGGGCGCGGAGGGGCCAGCGGACGAACGCCGGGGTGAGCCCGCGGGTCGCGAGGAGGCTGAGCGGGAAGGAGACGATCACGCCGAGCACGGTGCCGAACCAGGCCATGGCGACCGAGAGCATCGTGGCCGAGAGGGCGTCCGGGAGCTTGGACCACGCCGGCGGCAGGAACATCAGCCCGAGGTAGTGCGCGAGTTTCTGCGGCAGCTGCAGGAGGGCGTCCCACGAGATGTCGACGCCCCAGAAGGCGGCGACCACGACGACGGTGACGACGACCCACACGATCGCGCGACCGATGCGCAGTGGACGCTTCGGCCGCTCCTGGCCGGGCCGGTGGGGTGTGCCCGTCGCGGAGCGGGGTGCAGCGCCGGAAGCGGCGCCGGTGTCGGTGAGGGCGGTCATCGGAGCAGCCTCCTGCGGGCGAAGGAGCTGAGCAGTTCGAGCAGCACGACGAGCACCAGGACCTCCAGGATGATCATGCTCAGGTAGTGGTACTGGTAGAAGGTCCGCACCTTGTCGATCAGCATGCCGAGACCGCCGGCGCCGACGAGGCCGATGACGGTCGAGGCGCGGATGTTCAGCTCCAGCACGTAGATCGTCTGGGAGAGGTACGTGGGTGCGACCTCCGGCACCATCGCGGCCCGGTTGGCGCGGAACCACGTGGCGCCCGAGGCGAGCGCGGCCTCCTGCCCGCCGCGGTCGAGGCCCTCGAGGGCCTCCGACACGAGCTTCACCAGGATGCCCACGTTGAACAGCACGAGGGCGAGGATGCCCGAGAGCGCACCGGTGCCGACGACGGTGACGAACAGGGACGCGTAGAGGAGGTCGGGCACGCTGCGCACGATGTTCATCACGAACCGCACGACGCCGAGCACCGGGCCGTTGGGGTTCGTCGCGCGCGAGGCGAGGAACGACAGCGGCAGTGCGATCACCACGCTGACCGCCGTGGCGATGACCGCCATCTGGACGGTCTGCAGCAGGGCCGGGAGGGTCTCCGGGAAGAAGGAGTAGTCCGGCTGGAAGAGCTGGACGAACGTGTTCGAGGCGTTCTGCGCGTTGGCGAACAGCGCCCCGACGTCGACCTGCACCGCGAACGCCGACCAGACGGTGATGCCCGCGATGACGACGACCGCGATGAGCGTCTTCCAGCCGGTGCGCGGTCGCGCGGGACGGAGCGAGCCGGGTGCGGTCGTCACAGCTGCACCGTCGGTGCGTCGAGCACGTCGTCAGCGGTGAGCGAGCGGCCGTAGATGGACTCGAACACGCCCTCGTCCGCGTCGGCTCCGATGCCGTCGAAGACGATCTCCCCGCTGCGGAGGCCGATGAGGCGGGACCCGTAGCGGCGCGCGAGGTCGAGGAAGTGCAGGTTGACCACGACCGTGATGCCCAGCTCGGCGTTGATGCGCTGCAGGTCGCGCATCACGACGTGCGACGTGGGCGGGTCGAGGGAGGCCACCGGCTCGTCGGCGAGGATGACCTTGGGACGCTGGGCGAGCGTGCGCGCGATGGCGACGCGCTGCTGCTGGCCGCCGGAGAGCTCGGCGGCGCTGGAGTACGCCTTGGGCACGATCTCCACGCGCTCGAGCGCCTGCATGGCGAGCTCGACGTCGTCCTTGGCCCAGGCGCCGAGCAGGGCGCGCCAGGCGGAGGTGTGGTAGAGCCGGCCCATGAGCACGTTGTTGAGCACCGTCGTGCGCTTGGCCAGGTTGAAGCTCTGGAAGACCATGCCGACGTCGCTGCGCAGCGCGCGCAGCTGACGGCCGCGCAGCCCGCGGAGGCGCGCGTCGCCGACGGTGATCTCGCCCGAGGTGATCGGCACGAGCCCGTTGATGGTGCGGATGAGCGTCGACTTGCCCGCGCCCGAGAGGCCGACGACGGCGGCCATCTCGCCCGGGGCGATGTCGAGGTTCACGTCGCGCAGACCGACGTAGCCGTTGGGGTAGGTGACCCCGACGTTCTCGAACCGGACGCCGGCGCCGGTGGATGCGGCGGTGGATGTGGTCACTTCTCTCCCTCTTCTCCTACTTCGTGCGTCGTGCGGAAGACCCCGCCGGCGCGCGGGGCGCCGGCGGGGTCGTCGCGGGTGTCAGCCGAGGCCGATGCTGGCCGCGGCGTCCTGCGTCTTCTTGAGGCTGGCCGGGTCGGCGTCGACGAGACCCGTGATCTGGTAGATCGCGGTGAGGGCCTTCACGCCCTCCTCGGTGCCGGCGTAGTCCTTCATCGCGTCCGCGATCTTGGTCTGCCACTTCTTGCTGATCTTGCCGGTGATCGAGACGCCGTCGTTCGGGATCTCGTCGGTCAGGGCGAAGACGACGACCTTCTGGCCGACGTCGGGGGTGTCCTTCGCGACGACGCTGCGGGCGTCCCAGTAGCTGGTGCCGACCTCGGCGTCGCCGTTGTAGACGGCGAGCACGCTGGCGTCGTTGGCCGTGACCTGGACGGTCTTGATGTCCTTGTCGACATCGAGGCCGGCCTTCTTCATCGCGGCGACCGGGAAGATGTAGCCGGCCGGGGAGGCCGCCTGGAGCAGCGAGACGGTCGCGCCCTTGATCTTGGTGATGCTGTCGAGCCCGGCGGGGCCGGTGCCCTTCTCGGTGCCGTTGCAGTAGAGCATGCCGTTGGCGCCCGCGACGGGCTTGTCGGAGCAGTACTTGTCGGGGTCGTTGGTGAAGAACTGCGCCGCGTAGCTGCTCTTGCCGTTGCGCTGGGTCTGCAGGGCGGGGACCGCGCCGTACTTGTCGCACGCCTGGCTCATCTGCAGGCTCGGGAGCATGCCGATCTGGGCCTGGTTGCTGCCGATGGCCTCGACGGCCGCCTGGTAGTCCTGCGTGATGACGCCCTTGACGGGGATGCCGAGGCGCTGGGTGAGGGCGTCCTCCAGCGGCTTGACCGTCTCGACGAGCTTGCTGGCGTCGCCGGAGGGGACGAGCGCGAGGGTGAGCTTCGTGGGGTCGGAGGCCTTGTCGTCCGCGCTGCCGGAGCAGGCGGCGGCCGGGGTGCTGGAGCCGCCGGCGGCGGCGGTCTGCTGGCTCACGCCGCAGCCGCTGAGGGCCAGGACGGTGAGGAGCGCGAGGCCGGTGGCGCTCGCGGCGGCGGTCGTGCGGAGTTTCATTGCGGTTCCCATTCTGTGCGGGTGGTGGGTTCGAACGGTGCGGATGCGATGGATCGGTGGAGAAGTCGTCAGGCGGAGGGGACGGGGGAGGGGGCGGTGCGGTCGACCGGGTGGGCGAGGGCGAACGCGATCGGGTCCTGCGCCCAGGCGGCGATGCCCGGGTAGAGCTCCGGGAAGGTCGGGGCGATCAGGTGGGCCGGCCCGGCGCGGTGCCCGAACCGGTCGATCAGCGCGGTCGCGCATCCCGCTGCCAGGGGCGCCGCGAGATCGTTGCCCCAGATGTCGCCGACCGAAAGCAGGGTGCGCGGGTCGCGGCCGTCGAGCAGCTGCGGGAGGAGGCCGGCCCAGCCCGCGGGCTTGCGGGCCTCGGCGTGGACGCGGTCGATGGAGTCGGCCAGGCCGAGAGCCTGCAGCGTCTCGGTCACGCCGTCGAGCGGGGCGTTGGTCACGAGGACCCGCTCGACCCGGCCGGCGAGCCCGTCGAGGAACCCGGCGAGGCCCTCCGGGGCGGAGACGTCCAAGCGGCCGCCGGCGAGCTCGCGACGGCTGTGCTGGTAGGCGCGCTGGAGCAGCTCCTCGTCGGCATGCCCGGCGGCGAGTTCGGCGACCGCCGCGTAGCCGTCCGCATAGGCGGGCGATCCGGGCTCCCCGTCGAGGAACGCCCCCAGCCGGGCGCGCAGCCCGGAGTCGAGGCCCGAACCGGCGGCGTCGTCGTGGTCGAGAATGCCCGCGATGACCGCCTCGGCGTACGCCCACACGGGGGCGTCGCCGATGCACACCGTCCCGTCGAAGTCGAGGACGAGCAGGGGCGGGGCGGGGGTGTTTCCATCGATCACGTTCAGCAGCATAGGGCTCCATGAACGTTCTGTTCATAGAAATCTGTGCCATGAAACGATCGTTCACGCAGTGTTCACACGTGCGCCCGCTCGTAGACTCGGGACGTGACCGAAGGCATCCCGGCGTCGAGCGAGGAGCTGTTCGAGCTGTTCGGGACGGGCAGCTGGGTCTTCCTCCCCGCGGCTCCCGTGCGCGCGATCGCGGCGGAGCTCGGCGCCGTCGTCGTCGACGAGCGGTTCAGCTGGGGCGACAACCCCCATCTCGGTGAAGGCGGCCGGATCGTCGTCCTCACGGCGCCGATGAACGGGTGGATGCTGCTGCACGGGGCCAGCGAGACGGTGGGCGCCGCCGCGGCCGAGCTGAGCGAGCGCCGCGACGTCTACCGCGCGATGATCGACGTGCGGCTGCCCGCCATGAGCTGGGCGTACCTGGAGGGCGGGATGCCGGTCCGCACGGTGTCGGTGGAGCTCGGCGACGACGGCGACCTGGTCACGCGCACCGCGGGGGACCCGCTCCCGTTCGAGCGGGACGGCGCACTCGGCGCGGGGGCGCCGCACGGGCTCGACTCCTTCTTCTATCCGCTGGCCGTCCTCGGCGAGCACGGGGTGACCCTGGACGAGCTGCGGCGCGGCCTCGGCCTCCCGAGCGTCACCCTGCGGATCGGTCGACCCGATAGCGGAGCAGCACCGTCCCGCCCGTGAAGGCGCGCTCGTCGAGGAGCTCGAGCCGGAGCGACAGGGCGCGGGGGAGCGCAGGGGTCCCGCCGCCGACGGTGACCGGTACCACGAACAGCGAGAACTCGTCGATGAGCCCGGCCCGGAAGGCGGCGGCGGCGAGCGTCGCACCGCCGATGGACACATCCCGATCCGACTCCTCGACCAGGGTGCGCACCGCGGCCGGGTCGAACGTGCGCTCGAGGCGGCTGCGCGCCATCTCGACCGCGGGCAGGGTGGAGGAGTAGACGACCTTGTCGATGCCGCCCCACACGTCGGCGAAGTCGGCGACCACCGGCGGATCGCCGGGTGCGGGCAGGTCGTCCCACGCGCGCATGGTCTCGTACATGCGGCGGCCGAAGAGATAGGTGCCGACCGAGCGTTCGCGGTCGTTGACGAAGGCGTGCACGTCGACGCCGGGCGCGGCCCAATCGAAGGATCCGGCGGCGTCCGCGATGTATCCGTCGAGCGAGGCGCTCACGGAGTAGAGGAGGCGGCCCGTGCGCCGACCCTAGGACGCCGGGCCGCCTGCGGCCAGCCCTAGCCGCCGATCCGCGGGAAGAGCGCGGCCAGCGCGGCGAGCTGCTCGCCGAAGAACAGCGGCACGACCAGATCGATCACGACCGCGATCCCGACGGCGAGCAGAGCCGCGCCGGCAGCGACGACGACGAGGACCGCGAACAGCCTGAGGTAGGCGTTCTCCGCCACGGCCGCGAGCACCCCTCGTGCCCGGCGACCCGGCGAGCTCACCCGAGGGACGGGCGAAGTGGCCGTGAGGCGGTGGTCCAGTGTCGTCATCATTCTCTCCCTGCTTCCCCCTGAAGCGACCGGACCCCCGTCCGGCCGATGAATCCAGTCAAGCCGGGCGCGCGCGGCGGGGCATCCACCCGCGGTCGGGACCGTGTCATCCCTCGGTATGATTCCTCGTGCGCCCGGGGGTCGGGGGCGCGGCAGCAAAGGGGGCGCCGATGACGTCACGCAGACCGGTGTGGGTCGCGCTGATCGCGGTCGGGACCGCGCTCGTGCTGGGGTTGGGGGCGACGACGCTCGCGCTCTTCTTCACGGCGCGCGACGCGGCACGCCCGGAGGCGCTGGTGTCGCGCTATCTGACGCATGTCCAGCACGGCGAGATCCAGGAGGCGATGACGCTCGAGGGGCGCGAGCCGAACGCTGCGCAGGTGCTCCTCACCGACGCCGCGTACGCGAAGGCCTCCCAGCAGCTGTCGTCGTTCCGCATCCAGCGGGTGCGCTCCGTCGGCCCGGATCAGGCGCGCGTGGAGGTGCAGACCGTCGCGGGCGGTGCGACGGGCTCCGCGTCGTTCACCGTCGTGCACGGCGACGACGGACCGGTGGGGTGGCTCGGCGTCCACGCCTGGAAGCTGAAGCCCGCACCGCTCTCGACCGTGACGGTCGCGCTGGGCACCCACGACACCGTGGATGCGACGATCGGCGGCGCCGCGCTGCACTGGGACGGCAAAGCGCAGCAGCTGCTGGCCTTCCCGGGTCGCTACGCGCTGGCGGCGCCGGCCGGCAACGCCTGGTACACGATCGCGGGCGCCGACGCGGCGGTCACCGGGTTCGGGCAGAAGGTCGACCTGCGCGCGAGCAGCACGCTGACGCCGGCGGGCGTCGAGGCGGCGACGGCGGCGACGAACGCCTGGGTGAACACGTGCCTCGCCGGGGGACCGCAGCCGCAGGGCTGCTCGTTCGGCCTCGACTCCGGGCAGCCCGGCGGCGAGACGTGGACGAACGCGCGGTGGGAGCTGACGACCCCGCCCGCCGTCTCGTTCGGTGCGTGGGACTTCGGCTGCGCGCCGGGCGCCACGCCCACCGCCGGCTGCTGGCCGGTGACGACCACCTCCCCCGGCTCCGCGGACTTCCACGCCGACTACCGCGTCGCGGCGAACGGCGAGACGGGGGAGGTCCTGTCGGCCACGCCCGGCGAGGTCGACGTGAAGGGGTCCATCGTCACGATCGGCGCCGACGGCGCGACGTTCCAGTCCCTCAGCTGGCGGTGACGTCGCAGCCGCAGCCGAGCGCGGGCGACGGGATGCTGTCGTCGCGCTCGGCCAGGCGGCGGGCGAGCTGCGCGCGTCGGCGCTCCAGGTCGGCGATCGCGGCGTCGAGCTCGGCGATCCCCTCGCGGTAGGCGGCGACGGAGGCGGGGCACTCGTCGCTGCGGCTGTGGCCGGAGCCGAGGCAGTCGATGAAGGGCGCGGCCTTGCCCGGCGGGATGCCCGTCTGAGCCAGCTCCCGGATCTCGAGAACGGCGCGGAGCTGCTCGTCGCCGTAGTCCCGGTAGCCGTTGGGCAGCCGGTCGGGGGCCACGAGACCGAGCTGCTCGTAGTACCTGACCGCTTTCACCGTCACGCCCGCCCGGCCGGCGAGCTCGCTGATCTGCATGGGAGCCTCCGCCGACAGCGTAAACCTCTCCCTCGGGGTCAGGGTCAAGCGCGCTACACTATTAGTTAGTGCCCTAATGAATCGAGGAGACATGTCCGGTGGCTTTGCGCGGTGGTACGCGCGCTGGAACGAGAAGCTGATCCGCGTCGCCGGGCCCGCTCAGCTCGGCGCCGGACACCCCGAGGGCCCCGACCGCCGCTCGCCGGCCGCCCCGTGCCCGATGTGCGGCCGGCCGATGACCGAGCACACCGTGCTGCGCCCGGGTGGACAGCGCGACGCGACCCGCCTGGTGTGCCCCGAGGTGCAGGGCGCCGCCTGAGCGCGACCGCCGTCACTGGGCGCGCGTCGCCGCCTCGATGATGCCGTGCAGGCTCCCGCGCAGGCTCTCCAGTTCGCTGATCGGGAGCCCGAGACGCTCGACGATGCGGTGCGGGATCTTCTCGGCCTCCGCCCGCAGCTCGCGCCCGGCCGGCGTCAGCCGCACCTCCAGCGCGCGCTCGTCGGCGGTGCTGCGCTTGCGCTCGACGTAGCCGGTCGTCTCCAGGCGCTTGAGCAGCGGGGAGAGCGTGGCCGGCTCCAACTGGAGCGCCTCGCTGAGGTCCTTCACCGACCGTGGCTCGCGCTCCCAGAGGGCGAGCATCACGAGGTACTGCGGATGCGTCAACGACAGCGGCTCGAGCACCGGGCGGTACAGCGCGATCACGCTCCTGGCCGCCACGGCGAGGCCGTAGCAGACCTGGTTCTCCAGGGCGAGCAGGTCATCGGACACGGGGACAGTCTAGGCGCGGCCGTCGGTGCGATCGGGCGTTGTCCATCCCGAAGCCGGATGTTAGTTTCATTGAATGAGCGCAACATGGAAGTTCGTTTCACATCGGAGAGCCGTCGCCCTCGCGATCGCCGTCGCCGCCGCCGGCGCGGCAGTGCTCGGAGCCGGCCCGGCCGGAGCCGCACCCGCCACCGAGCCGCTGTCGAAGTGGGTGAAGACCGCCGACGGCTACGCGTACGATCCGGCCCAGCCGGTGATGCTCCACCCGGGGTCGGCCGAGCAGGTGCGGATCCCGACCGCTTACACGCAGCCGGAGCGGCAGTTCCGCTCCTCCTGGGTCGCCACGGTCAACCAGCTCAACATCGCGAAGCCCGCGAGCGAAGCCGACTTCCAGGCGCAGTACACCCGCATCCTCGACAGGTTCGAGGAGGCGAAGCTCAACGCGATGATCTTCCAGGTGCGTCCCGCGCAGGACGCCTGGTACCCCTCCGCCCTCAACCCGTGGTCGCAGTTCCTCAGCGGAACGCAGGGTGTCGACCCCGGCTATGACCCGCTGGCGTGGATGGTGCAGCAGACCCATGCGCGCGGCATGGAGTACCACGCGTGGTTCAACCCGTACCGCGTGACGACGTCGGCGATCACGTCGGCGCCGGTGCTCGCGGCGCTCGGGATGACCGCGGACGAGGCCCGTGCGCTCACGGCCGAGCAGGCGGTGCGGGCGCTCGCCGGAGCCGGCCTGCTGGCGGCGGACAACTACGCCGTGCAGCATCCCGAGCACGTCCTGCTCTTCAACGGCACGCTGTTCCTCGACCCGGGAGAGCCGGCCGTCCGTCAGCACGTGATCGACTCGGTGGCGGAGGTCGCCGCGAACTACGACGTCGACGGCATCCACTTCGACGATTACTTCTACCCGTATCGGACGACCGCGTACTTCGGCGACGCCGGGGAGGACCGCGGCACCTTCGAGCAGTACGGCCTCACCGCGGGATACGCGGACACGGCCGACGGCATCGCTCAGTGGCGCCGCGACAATGTCACCGCGCTCGTCTCGGGCGTGCACGACGTCCTCGCCCGGCTGAACGCCGAGCGCGGCACGGCGGTGCAGTTCGGCGTCAGCCCGTTCGGGATCTGGGAGCACGAGTCGGTCGACCCGCGCGGCTCCCACACGCCCGCGACCTCGTCGTCCACCTACTCGAAGGCGGTGTTCGCCGACACCCGCGCGTGGGTGAAGGACGAGCTCGTCGACTACATCGTTCCGCAGATCTACTGGAGCTTCGACCAGGCGGCGGCGCCCTACGGGGAGCTGGCGCGCTGGTGGAGCGACACGGTGACGGGGACCGACGTGCGGCTCTACATCGGCCACGCCGACTACAAGCATCTGCAGAGCTCGGCGACCGAGGCGGCCTGGGCCAACCCCGACGAGGTGCCGAACCAGCTGCTCTTCGACCAGACGCTGCCGGGGGTGACGGGGGAGGTGTTCTACGGGTACAACGACATCGTCCCGGGATCGACGGCCGGGCTGACGGGTGCCGCACTGACGGCGATGGAGGCCAAGAACGCCTCGCTCGACCGCATCTTCGGCGCGCTGCTGACCGACCCGGTGCTTCCGCCCGCGGACCCGCGCAAGGCCGCTCCTGCGCTGCGCGCGCCGGTGGCCACGGCAGGCGACGCCGCCGCCGGCACCCTCACCTGGACCGACGGCTCGTCGGGGACGACCAGGGCGTTCGCCGTGTACGTGGACGGCCGGCTGCACTCGGTGACGTACGCCGACGGATCCCCCTCGTACACGGTCGCGACGGCGTCGGCGGCGACCGCCCGTGCCTCCGGCGTCATCAGCGTGGCCGCGCTCGACCGCGCGATGAACGCGACGGCCCGGGTGGCGTTCGCGCCGACCGGACCGGTGGATCCGGTGGACCCGGTCGATCCCGTGGATCCGGTCGGTCCGACTCAGCCGGGCACCATGCCCGCGGGCAGCGAGGCCGCCGCGCCGGGCACGAGCCGCCTGGCGGACACCGGCTCGGCGACCTCGGCCGCCTGGCTGCTCGCGGCCGGGCTGCTCGGAGCCGGCGCGCTTCTCGCGGCGTTCACTCCGCGCGGGAGAACTCCGAGGCCCGTGCGACCTGGTCGGCGGTGAGCGTCACGCCGGTGTAGCGCTCGAACTGGCGCGCGGCCTGCAGAGCGATCACCTCGGCTCCCGTGATCAGGGTCTTGCCGGCCGCGCGTCCCGCCTGCACCAGCGGCGTCTCCGACGGGAATGCGACGACGTCGAACACGGTCGTCGCGTGCTCGATGTGCTCCTCCGCGAAGGCGAGGGCGGACTCGTGCTCACCGCGCATCCCGAGCGGGGTGACGTTGACGATGACGTCGTAGTCGGCGCGCGGCTCGTCCGCGGTCCAGGTGTAGTCGTAGCGCTCGGCGAGGGCCCGGCCGGCCTCCTCGTTGCGGGCGAGCACCGTCAGCTCGTCGAAGCCCGCGCCGCGGAAGGCCGCCACGACCGCCTTGGCCATGCCGCCGGAGCCGCGGAGCAGCACGCGCTGGGCCGGGTCGACGGCGTGCTCGGCGAGCAGCTGGGCGACGGCCTCGTAGTCGGTGTTGGAGGCGGTGAGCAGGCCGTCCTCGTTGACCACCGTGTTCACCGACTCGATGGCGACGGCCGACGGCTCGAGGTGGTCGACCAGGGGGATGATCGCATCCTTGAACGGCATCGACACCGAGCAGCCCCGGAAGCCGAGCGCGCGGATGCCGCGCACCGCACCCTCCAGGTCGCTCGTGGTGAACGCCTTGTAGAGGAAGTTCAGGCCGAGCTCGTCGTAGAGGTAGTTGTGGAAACGGGTGCCGATGTTGCTCGGACGGGCGGCCAGCGAGATGCAGACCTGCATGTCCTTGTTCAGGATGGGCATGCGTTCATTGTCGCAGGGAGGGCCGGGAGGCTCACCCCTCGGCGCCGGCGACGACCGTGCCGATTCCGAGCGCGGCGAGGATGCCCGCGGAGACCCGCTCGAGCACGCGGGTGACGCGCGGACGCCCCAGCCAGGCGACCATCCGGGAGGCCAGCAGGGTGATGCCCACCAGATAGAGGCCGCCGACGACCGCGTCGACCGCCCCGAGCAGCATGGTCTCGCCGAAGCCGGCGTGGGCCGACACGAACTGCGGCACCACGGCGAGGAAGAACAGGCCGACCTTGGGGTTCAGGAGGGTGGAGAGCAGACCGGCCAGCAGGCTGGAGGTGGAGCGGCGACGCGCGGCGGGGACGGCCGGCGCGTCCTCGTCGCCGGCGTCCGTGGCGGCCGCGCGGGCGCTGCGCCGCGTCGACAGGAAGGCGGCGACGCCGAGGTAGATCAGGTAGAGGCCGCCCACGATCTTGACGACGCGGAAGAGTTCCGCCGACTGCTCCAGCAGCGTCGCCAGCCCGACGGCGACCAGCGCGGCCCACGCGAGCGAGCCCACCGCGCACCCGGCGGCCGCGGCAAAGCCGTCGCGCGCACGCCCCATGCTGTACCGCAGCACGAGGAACGTGTCGGGGCCGGGCGTGAGCGCCAGGACCACGCACAGCCCCGCGAACGCGAGGAGGGAGAGCGCCGTCATGCGACGATCCTAGGGCCCGATCAGCCCAGTTCGTCCAGCCGCAGGACCGCGGACGGCCCGGCCGGGTCGAGCAGCAGACCCGCGTAGCCGTCCTCGCGGGCGACCCGGGCGACCGCATCGACGGTCGTGCCGCGGGCGGTCAGCCCGGGCGACCAGGCGAAGACCTCGGCGGGGGAGGTGAAGACGGGGTGCAGGAGGTCGCCGTCCTGACCGACGGCGGAGGGGATCGCGCCCTGGCCCTCGTCGAGGCCGACGTAGACGACCGGGGCGGCCGCAACGAGCGCGAGGAAGGCGGGCCAGGGGAGGTCGCGGTCGACCAGGGCGTTCTTCAGCGCGGCGTTGCGGCCGGGCTCGTCGGTCAGCTGGGCCCGCAGCTCGTCGGCGTAGGCGATGAGGAGGGCGTCGTCGCCCGGGTCGAGGGCCAGGCCGTCCGCGCGGGTGATGGCCTCGGCGATCACGGACCACGCGGGCTGCGCGAGGGAGCGGAACTCGGCGCCCCCGCGGTAGGCGGCGAGGCGCTCGTTGCTGGTGAACGCGACAAGGAGGTCCTTGCCCGCCGCATCGGTCTGCTTGCCGAGCGCGAGGGTGTCGCCCTGCTGGAAGCCGGCCGCGGGGTCGGCGAAGACGGAGCCGCTGATGTCGAGCAACAGCTCGCCGGCCACGCACTGCCGGAGCACGCCCGCGAAGGTGCGGGCGTCCTTCAGATCGGCCCACGCCTCCAGGGCGGTCTGGACGGGGAGGTTGCGCACCAGGCGATCGTTCACCTCCCCAGTATCCCCGAGCGGACCGGGCGGGGGCAGGTCAGCGTCGGCCGAGCCGGTAGACGCGCTCCGCCGTGCCGCCCAGCACCTGGGCCCGCTCGGCCTCGCTCAGGCCGTCGATCAGCGCGGAGAGGGTCGACCAGGTCTCGCCGTACGGTCCGGCGAGCGTCGAGACCGGCCAGTCGCCTCCGGCGAGCACACGGTCGGCGCCGAACGCGGAGAGGGCGTGATCGACGAACGGCCGGAGGTCCGCGGTCGTCGCGCGGCCGTCCGGGCCCAGTGTCGTGAGGCCGGAGAGCTTCACGGCGACGCCGGGGCGACGGGCGAGGTCGGAGATCAGCCCGGCCCACGGCTCCCGCGACGCCGCACCGACGGGCGGCGTGCCGAGGTGGTCGATCACCAGCCGGAGGTCGGGCAGCTCGTCCGCGATCGCGACGGCGTGCTCGAGGTGCCGGGGGAGGACCCCGATGACATCGAAGGAGAGGCCGCGCTCGGCGAGCAGGCGCAGGGACCGGCGCACCGGGGGGCGTGCGAGCCAGTCCGCGTCCGGCTCGTCGTGGACGAGGTGACGGATGCCGACGAAGGCGGGCTGCGCCGCCCAGGTGTCCAGCTGCCGGACCGCCGACTCCGGGTCGAGCAGGTCGACCCACGCCACCACCCCGGCGACTCGGGGGGACTCGACCGCGAACATCGCCGCCGAGTCCTCCACCGAGTTCGCGGCCTGGACGAGGACGACGCGATCGACGCCCGCCTGCGCGAGCTGCGGCTCGGCCTCGGCGAACGCGAAGGTGCGGTCGATCGGGGCCAGTGCCGACGTCAGCCACGGGTACGCGACCCGCTCGAGGTCCCAGAGGTGCAGGTGGGCGTCGATCGTCATGTCACTCCGCGAGGTCGAAGCGGACGAGGACGGGACCGGCGACGGCCGGTTCCGGGAAGGTGGTCACCAGCGCGTCGCCGTCGCGGGAGACCACGAGCGGGGTGCCGTCGGCGAGGCGGGCGCTCGCCGCATCCACCGCACTAGAGACACCGGGCAGGCGCACGTCGCCGACCGCGTCGACGAAGGCGTTCGCCGTGCCGCCGGTGCGGGTCCAGCGCAGCCACGGCTCGTCCGACGGGCTCGCGATCGCGGCCTCGAGCGGGCGGCTGCCGAAGACGGCGTCGCCGTTCACGGCGTTCCAGGCGGCGAGGTGCTCGAGGGTGCGGCGCTGGAGCTCGGGGACCGTGCCCCGCGCGGTGAGGCCGACGTTGAGCAGCAGGTTGCCGCCGCGCGAGACGATGTCGACGAACGAGGCGACGGCCGCAGGCCCGCTCAGGAGGTGGCGCTCGTCCTCCTGGGTGTTGTGGCCGAACGAGAAGCCGATGCCGCGGCAGTTCTCCCACGCCCCGGTGCCCTCGACGCTGGTGCCGTTCTGGTACTCGCTGGTGCGGAAATCCCAGTGGGTCTCTCCCCAGCGGTCGTTGGCCACCCCGTCGGGACGGGCGGCGTAGAACCTCTCGAAGAGGTTCTCCATGCTGAACGGCCCGGAGGGCTTGCCCGCGTCCGGCCATTCGATGTCGCCCCAGAGCACGTCGGGCGCATAGCGGTCGATGAGGTCGACGACGTGGTCGTAGGCGTACTCGGCGTACGCGGCGTCGACCGGGCGGCCGAACTCCTGGCCGTCGTCCGTGATCGGCGGCAGCTGCGAGAAGTGCCAGTCGAGGCCTCCCGAGTAGTACACGCCGAAGCGCAGCCCGGCGTCGCGCGTGGCCTTCTCGAAGGCGCCGACGAGGTCGCGCTTCGGGCCGCGGGCGACGGTGTTGCGCTCGTCCGTGCCGGGAGCGTCCCACAGGGTGACGCCGTCATGGTGCTTGGTGGTGGGGACGAAGTACCGTGCGCCCGTGCTCTTGACCAGGGCGAGGAACTCGTCCGGGTCGAACTCGGCCGGGTCCCACTGGTCGATGAAGTCGTCGTAGGGCGCGTCGCCGTAGACCTCCCGCTGGTGCTCGGCCGCGGGGCTGCCCTCGATGCGGATGGTGTTGTAGTACCACTCGGCATAGGGGTTGTGGGCGAACCAGTACTGCTTCTCGATCGTGCCCAGCTCGCCGATCGGCTCGGCCCACGCGGGGACCGAATACGGGCCCCAGTGCACGAAGACGCCGAGCTTGGCATCCGTGAACCACTCGGGCACCTCGCGCTCGAAGCGACGGTAGTTCTCGGGGCGGACGGGATCGTCTTTGAACATTGCCACGCTCGATTTCTCCTTCTTCGTCGAATGGATTGTGAGGATCGTCCTCTTCGAATATCCTATAGGCAATAGCCATTGACTCAAAGGAGAGCCTCGCTGTGACCACCGCGCTTGCCCCCGCACCCGCATCGTTCCTCCGCCCGACCGACTTCACCCTGCCGGGCGGCGAGTGGTTCATCGGAGCCGGCTTCGGCCTCTTCGTGCACTGGGACCACGCCAGCCAACAGGGGATCGAGATCTCCTGGCCGCTGGTCGGCCGTTCCATCATCCCCGGTTCCGACGGCGTCGAGGACGCGGTCAGCGTCGAGGGGTACCAGTCCAGCGCCGCCACCTTCGACCCGGTGGAATGGGACGCCGTGGCGCTCGCCCGCCTCGCCAAGCGCGCAGGCGCCCGCTACGTCGTCTTCACCGCCCGCCATCACGCCGGCTACTCGATGTTCCACACCGCGCAGTCGGACTTCGGGATCGAGCACTCGCCGTTCGGCCGCGACGTCACCCGGGAGTTCGTGGAGGCGATCCGCGCGGAGGGGATCCGCGTGGGCATCTACTACAGCCTCCCGGACTGGAACCACCCGGACTACCCGGCCTTCACGATGTCCGACCGTCCCTATCCCGAGGAGCACTGGCCCGCCGCCGGCGATCCGGCCAACGCCGGACGGCCGGTCGCCGTCGACCGGCACCGCCGCGCGACTCCCGAGCAGTGGGGGCGCTACCAGGAGTATCTGCGGGCGCAGCTGACCGAGATCCTCACGGGCTACGGCACCATCGACCTGCTCTGGTTCGACGGCGAGTGGGAGCGCTCCGAGGAGGAGTGGGACAGCGCCGGGCTCCGCGCCCTCATCAAGTCCCTGCAGCCCGACGTCGTCATCAACGACCGGCTGCTCGGCCAGGGCGACTACCAGACGCCCGAGCAGGGCTTCCCCGTCACGGCGCCGCGCGGCCCGTGGGAGCTCTGCCTCACGATCGGCCAGATGTGGGCCTGGCGCCCGGGCGACACCAAGAGCAAGAGCACCATCTCCCTGATCACGACGCTGGTGGAGGTCGCGAGCCGCGGTGGCAACCTCCTGCTCAACATCGGGCCGAAGGGCGACGGCAGCCTCAACGAGTCCCAGGTGCGCACCCTCGAGGAGATCGGCGCGTGGATGGACGTGCACGCCGAGAGCGTCGTGGGCGTCTCGCCGACGACCGGCGTCGACTTCTACGGCCCGTCGACCGCGCGCCCCGGCGCCCTCTACCTGCACCTGGTGATGCGGCCGATCGAGCAGGTCGTCGTGCGCGGCATCCCGGTCGGGCGTGTGACGGGGGTGCGGCTGCTCGCGACGGGCGAGCAGCTGCCGTACGAGGTGAACCTCGAGGTGCACGAGCAGCCGGCTCCGGGCGAGGACCCGGTCGGCGAGCTCCGCATCCCGGCCCCGGCGGCGTCCGGCGCCGCCATCGACGTCATCGCGATCGATTTCGCGTAGACCGACCCGCCTCCTCCGGGTGCGACGAAGCGTCCGGCATGGCAGGCGATCACAGTGATGAATCCAATGAAGGAGGCACAACAAGTGAAACCACGAAGCACGCGCACGGCGGTCCGGGTCGGAACCGCTCTCCTGATGGCCGGCGCGCTCGCCGCACTGGCCGGATGCTCCGGCGGCAGCGGCGGAAACGCATCCGGCGGCCCCATCACCATGTACACCTGGGTCAGCAGTCAGAGCGACCGCGACCAGTGGCAGGGCTTCATCGACCTGGGCAAGAAGGTGGACCCCTCCCTCGACGTCACCATTGAGGGGCCGAGCTTCAACGACTACTGGACGAAGGTGAAGACCCGGCTCAGCGGCTCCAACCCGCCCTGCCTGCTCACCACGCAGGCCGCCAGGGCCCAGGAGCTCTCCGGCCTGCTGATGCCGCTCGACGACCTGATCAAGAAGTACAAGCTCGACACGTCGGCCTTCGACTCCTCCATGCTCAAGGGCATGACGGTCGACGGCACGATCCGCGCCATCCCCTACGACGCCGAGCCGATCGTCCTCTACTACAACAAGGACGCCTTCACGGCCGCCGGGCTCGACCTGCCCAGCACGACGTACACGCGCGAGCAGTTCCTCGCCGACGCCAAGAAGCTCACCACCGCCGATCACAAGGCGCTGGCGATCGCCCCGGGCTTCTTCATCCCGAACGCGTGGGCCATCGCCGACGGCGCCGAGGCGGTCAAGGGCGGCAAGCTCGACCTCACCAACTCGAAGCTCGTCGACCAGGTGCAGTCGTACTTCGACCTCGTGAAGAAGGACGGCATCGCGAAGGCCCCGGAGGCCGCCGACGCGTCCGACGCATCCCAGGCCGCCTTCACCAGCGGGGCGGTCGACATGCTGATCGAGGGCCCGTGGATGTACGGCACCTTCGCCGACGCCGCGAAGTTCGACCTGGGTGTCACGATCGTCCCCAGCACCTCGGGCGAGGCGCACGGGATGACCGCCGGCTCCGGCTTCGGCATCGCGAAGAACTGCAAGGACCCGGACGGCGCGTTCAAGGCCATCGTCGCGATGACCGACAGCAGCGTGCTCAAGGGCCAGGCCGAGAAGCGCGGCATCGTCCCCTCCCGCGCCGACGCGCAGTCGGCCTGGGCGGAGGGCAAGTCGCCGGAGGCGTACGCCGCCGTGCAGGCCCTCCTCAAGAACGCCACGGCGCAGCTCACCACGCCCACCTGGAACCAGGTGGAGACCCTCTTCACCCAGTACGGCGTCGAGGGATACCGGGGTGACAAGACCGCCAAGGACGTGCTGAACACGATCCAGAACTCGGTGGGGCAGTAGGCGCATGGCCTCCCCGCTGATCGGCGCCGCCGTCTCCTCCGAGACGGCGGCGCCCGCCGCGCCCGAGACGCGGCCGTTCCACGTGCCCCATCCCAGCCCGCCTCGCCGGGGCGGGAAGAAGCGCCGCGGCGACGGCCTGACCGCCCTCGCCTACCTCTGGCCCGGGCTCGCCGGCTTCGTCTTCTTCATCGTGGTGCCGCTGCTCGGCTCCCTGGTCATCAGCCTCTTCGAGTGGCCGCTGTTCGGCTCGCCGACCTTCGTCGGCTTCGCGAACTACCAGAAGCTGTTCTCCGACCCGACGTTCTACACGGTGCTCTTCAACACGGTGATCTTCGCCTTCGTCTACACCGCGCTGAACCTCGCGCTGGCGCTGGCCATCTCCCTGTGGCTGAACACCCGGGTGAAGTTCGCCGGGTTCTGGCGGGTCATCTTCTTCCTCCCCGCCATCACGCCGATGGTCGCGAACGCGCTGGTCTGGCGCCTGCTGCTGAGCGACAACGGCATCGTCAACTCGACGCTCGCGTCGATCGGGATCGACGGGCCGAGCTGGCTCTCCGACTCGCGCTTCGCGCTCGCCTCCGTGATCGCGATGTCGGTCTGGCAGTCGTTCGGCTACAACGTCATCGTGCTCTCGGCCGGTCTGGGCGGCATCCCGAAGGAGATCCTCGAGGCGTCGCGGATGGACGGCACCAGTGCCTGGCAGCGGCTGAAGTCGATCATCCTGCCGATGCTGTCGCCCTCGCTGTTCTTCACGATGACGATGACGATGATCGGCGCGTTCCAGGTGTTCGTGCAGCCGCAGATCCTCACGCAGGGCGGCCCGGGCGAGTCCACCAACACGTTCGTGCTGTACCTCTACCGCAACGGCTTCGTCTTCGACCGGCTCGGCTACGCCTCCGCGCTCGCGTGGATGCTGTTCGTCGTCGTCATGCTCATCACCGCGCTCCAGTTCGCGGGCCAGAAGAGGTGGGTCAACTATGACAAGTGACATCGGCACCGCGGCACGCTCCGCCGCTCCCGGCACCGGTCGCCGGCCGAAGCCGCGACTGCGCCGTGCGCAGAAGGCGGTCGTGGCGAAGACGTGGCTCAACACGCTGGTCCTCGCGATCGTCGCGCTGGCCTTCACCTTCCCGTTCATCTGGATGTTCTTCTCGGCGCTCAAGCCCGAGAGCGAGGTCTTCTCGCCGACACCGACCTTCATCGGCTCGGAGGTGAAGTGGTCGAACTTCGTGGACGCGTGGACGCTCGTGCCGTTCGGCCGGTTCATCTTCAACGGCTTCTTCGTCGCGATCTGCGGCGCGCTGCTGTCGGTGATCGTGGCCGTGCTGAGCGCGTACGCGTTCTCGCGCCTCCGGTTCAAGTACCGCGACCGCATCTTCCTGCTGTACGTCTTCACGCTGGTGCTGCCGCAGGAGGTGCTCGTCGTCCCGCTGTTCATCATGATGAACCAGCTCGGCCTGGTCGACACCTACGTGGCGCTGATCGTGCCGTTCGCCTTCACGGCGTTCGGGACCTTCCTGCTGCGGCAGTTCTTCCTCACCATCCCGATCGAGTTCGAGGAGGCGGCGATCATCGACGGCGCCTCCCGGTTCCGCACGCTGTGGTCGGTCCTGCTGCCCCAGCTCGCGGCCCCGCTCTCGGTGCTCGGCGTCTTCTCGTTCGTGGGCTACTACAACTCGTACCTCTGGCCGCTGATCATCATCAACAGCCAGGACCTGGCGACCGTGCCGCTCGGCCTCTCGATGTTCACCGGCGAGCACGGCACCCAGTGGAGCCTGATGATGGCGGCCTCCACGCTCGCGATCATCCCGTCGCTGATCATCGTCGCCGTGCTCCAGCGCCAGCTCATCAAGGGCGTCGCGCTCGGCGGCTTCGGCGGACGCTGACCCCCGTCCGCACCGGACGGACCTATCCAGAAAGCAGAGACACGTATGACCCTCGCCCCGCCCGTCGCCCGCCTCGCGGCCAGCGGCACCATCGTCAGCGCGGAAGCCTGGCTGAGCGACCTCGCGGTGGAGACCGTGCGCACGGATGCCGTCCAGTCCTTCCTCAAGCAGGAGACGATCTTCGTCCGGCTGCGCACGGCGGGTGGCGCCGACGGGCTCGGCTACAGCTACACGATCGGGACCGGCGGGAGCGCCGTGCTGAGCCTCCTGCGCACGACGCTCCTGGACGTGGTGGTCGGGCTCGACGTCAACCGGCCGGAGGAGGTGTGGCGGGCGATGTTCTCCTCGACGCGCGCCACGACCGTCGGCCCGATCACGTCGCTCGCGCTGGCCGCCGTCGACACCGCGGTGTGGGATGCGCGCAGCAGAGCGGCCGGACTGCCCCTCTGGGTCGCGGCCGGCGGTGCGCAGCCGAGCATCCCGCTCTACGACACCGAGGGAGGCTGGCTGCACTTCTCGACGGAGGAGCTCGTCGCGCAGGCGCTCGAGTCACGCGCCCGCGGGCTCGGCGGCGTGAAGGTCAAGGTGGGCAAGCCGCGCGGTCACGAGGACTTCGAGCGCCTCGCCGCCGTGCGCGACGCGGTCGGCGACGAGCTGGACATCATGGTCGACGCCAACCAGTCGATGACCGCCGCCGAGGCGATCCGCCGAGCCGCGCTGTTCGAGAAGCTGGACATCTTCTGGTTCGAGGAGCCGCTGCCCGCGGAGGACGTGGCCGGGCACCGCCGGCTCGCCGCGTCGACGAGCGTGCCGGTCGCGGTGGGGGAGTCGATGTACTCGGTCGGGCACTTCCGCGAGTACCTCCAGGCGGGCGCCGCCGGTATCGTGCAGGTCGACGTGGCCCGGGTGGGCGGCATCACCCCGTGGCTGAAGGTCGCCCATCTCGCGGAGGCGTTCAACGTGGCCGTCGCCCCGCACTTCCTGATGGAGCTGCACGTCTCGCTGTGCTGCGCGGTGCCCAACGCGCTCTACCTGGAGCACATCCCGCAGCTGCGTGCGATCACGACGGCCGAGATGACCATCCGCGACGGGCACGGCGTGCCCTCCGACGAGCCGGGGCTCGGCATACGGTGGGATCTCGACGCGATCGAGGACAGGAGGGTGGCATGACGGCGACGAGGACAGGCAGGCGGCCGTTCGGCCGTGGGGGCCTGGAGGTCGGGCCGATCGGCTACGGCGCGGCCGCGCTCGGCGAGCTGTACGAGCCGCGGCCGGCGGACGAGTGGCCCCGCATCGTTCCTGCGGCGTGGGATGCGGGCATCCGCTACTTCGACGCCGCTCCGCACTACGGCCTCGGGCTGGCCGAGGAGCGGCTCGGCGCGGGGCTGCGCGGGCGTCCCCGCGACGAGTACGTGCTCTCGACCAAGGTCGGCCGGGTGCTCGAACCCAACCCCGACTACCGGCCGGGCGACACCGACATCGCCAACCTCTTCGCGACGCCGGCGACCCTGCGCCGCCGGCGGGACTACTCGCGCGACGGCGTGCTGCGCTCGGTGGAGGACTCCCTGCGCCGCCTCGGCGTCGACCGGATCGACGTGCTCCTCGTCCACGACCCCGACGAGTACGAGCGCGAGGCCCTCGAGGGGGCGTTCCCCGCGCTCGAGGAGCTGCGGTCGCAGGGCGTCATCCGCTCGTACGGCGCCGGGATGAACCAGTCGGCGATGCTGACCCGGTTCGTCCGCGAGACCGACCTCGACATCGTGATGTGCGCCGGGCGGTACACCCTGCTCGACCATGCCGCCGAGCGCGACCTGCTGCCGGCGGCCCGGGAGCGCGGCGTCTCCGTCGCCGTCGCCGCGGTGTTCAACTCGGGCATCCTGGCGACCGACCGGCCGGTCGCATCCGCCAAGTTCGACTACGGCGCGGCACCCGCCGACCTGGTCGCCCGCACGAATCGGATCGCCGACATCGCGGAGCCGTACGGCGTCACGGTGCCGCAGCTCGCGGTGCAGTTCCCCCTCCGGGACGCCGCGGTCTCCACCGTCGTCCTGGGTGCCGACTCGGCCGCGCAGATCGAGCGCAACGCCTCCCTGGCCGACGCTCCGGTGCCCGACGGGCTGTGGGCGGAACTCGCCGCGGACGGGCTCGTGTGATGCGGATCCTCCATCCTCTATCCTCTCTGGGCGGCGCCACCCGACCTAGGATGTGCACATGAGCATCGAACCCGGCACCGCGCGCGAGGTCACGGGCGAGCACTTCCTGCCCGCCCGCCGGGCCCTCGCCGACGACGTGTACGACGCGGTCCTCGGTCTGCTCATGGACCAGGTGATCGAACCGGGCACGCGCGCCAGCATCGACGGCATCGCCCGCCAGCTCGGGGTCTCGCCGACCCCGGTGCGCGAGGCGCTCGCCCGCCTGGAGTCCGAGGGCCTCGTGGTCAAGAAGGCGCTCAAGGGCTACACGGCCGCCCCGCTGCTCGACAGCGACGGCCTCCGGCAGCTGTTCGAGATGCGGCGCCTGCTGGAGCCGTACGCGACGCGGAACGCCGCAGGCGAGCTCGACGACCGCACGCTCGACCAGCTCGAGGAGCTCTGCGAGGCGATGCACCGCAGCGGCGAGGCGGCGCAGGCCGGCGAGGACCGCTTCAAGGACTACAAGGACTTCGCCAACCAGGACTCCGACTTCCACCGCATCATCGCGGAGCACTCGGGCAACGTGCTGCTCTCCGACGCCATCTCGCGGCTGCGCTCGCACATGCACCAGTACCGGATCTACTTCAAGCACGGCGTGGTCGACGAGACCTCCGGCGAGCACGAGACGGTGCTGGAGGCCCTGCGCAGCGGTGACGCCGCCGCGGCCGAGGCGGCGATGCTCGACCACATCACCAAGTCGTACCACCGGATCGCCAGCAGCCTGGAGGCCGGCACCGCGGAGTAGCCCGGTTCCGTCGCTCCACGAGACCCCCGTGCGCTCGGCGCGCGGGGGTCTCGTGCTGTCCGCGGCTGGTGTCGCATACCTATATCCAATAGGATGTTGCCAACAGCCGAACGAAAGGACAACGGCGTGAGCATCGTCACCGGCTTCGAGACCCTGGACGTGCGGTTCGAGACGTCCGCCCTGCTCGACGGGTCGGACGCGATGAACCCCGACCCCGACTACTCGGCCGCCTACCTCCGCGTCACCACCGACGCCTCAGACGGGCTGGAGGGGCACTCGTTCGTCTTCACCATCGGCCGCGGCAACGACGTGCAGGTCGCCGCGATCGACGCCGTCGCGCACCGGGTCATCGGCCGCGACGTGGAGGCCGTCCTCGACGACCTGGGCGGCTTCTGGCGCGAGTTCGTCCACGACTCGCAGCTGCGCTGGCTGGGGCCCGAGAAGGGCGTCATGCACATGGCCATCGGCGCCGTCGTGAACGCCTTCTGGGATCTGAAGGCCAAGCGCGCCGGCCTCCCGCTCTGGCAGCTGCTGGCGCGCATGACGCCGGAGGAACTGGTCGCGCTCGTCGACTTCCGCTACCTGAGCGATGCGCTCACCCCGGAGGAGGCGCTCGGCCTGCTCCGCGCGGCCGAGCCCGGCCGGGCCGAGCGCGAGGCCGACCTGATCGCTCGCGGCTATGCCGGTTACACGACGACGCCGGGCTGGCTCGGCTACTCCGACGACAAGCTGCGGCGTCTCGCGCGCGAGGCGGTCGCCGAAGGGTTCGAGCAGATCAAGCTGAAGGTGGGCGACGACCTCGACGACGACATCCGGCGGCTCGGGATCGCCCGCGAGACGGTGGGGCCGGACATCCGGATCGCGATCGACGCGAACCAGCGCTGGGACCGCGATCAGGCGATCGCGTGGATCCGCGCGCTGGAACGCTTCGACCTCGCCTGGGTCGAGGAGCCGACCAGCCCCGACGACGTGCTCGCCCACGCGGCCATCGCCCGTGCCGTCGCCCCCGTCCGCATCGCGACGGGGGAGCACGGGATGAGCCGCGTGCTCTTCAAGCAGCTGCTGCAGGCGGAGGCCGCGGCCGTGCTCCAGATCGACTCGACCCGGGTGGCGGGCATCAACGAGAACATCGCCATCCTGCTGCTCGCCGCGAAGTTCGGCGTTCCGGTGTGCCCGCACGCCGGCGGGGTGGGCCTGTGCGAGGCCGTGCAGCACTTCTCGATGTTCGACTACGTCGCCGTCTCCGGCAGCCAGGAGGGCCGGATGATCGAGTACACGAAGCACCTCCACGAGCACTTCGTCTCCCCGGTCGAGCTGGTCGGCGGCCGGTACCGCGCCCCGCTGACGCCGGGCACCGGCATGGAGATGCTGGCCGATTCGCTGCGCGCCCACGAATTCACCGGCGCCACCCTCCCCGCCGCCGCGCTCGCCTAGCTCACCGCCCACCGAGATTCACGAAAGGGCCCTCATCCCGACCGGAATGAGGGCCCTTTCGTGAACCTCGGCGACGAGTGGAGGCGCTGCGCGCTACCGGCGCGGGCGCAGGGAGTACATGCCGCCGTCGACGGGGATGATCGCCCCGTTCGTGGAGCCGGCCGCGGGGGACGCGAGGTAGGCGACGGCGTCCGCGACCTCCTGCGGCTGCACGAGCCGGCCGCTCGGCTGGCGGGCCTCCAGGGCGGATCGCTCGGCGTCCGGATCGACGGCGGAGTCGAGCAGCCGCCCGACCCACGGAGTGTCGGCCGTGCCCGGCGCGACGGCGTTGACGCGGATCCCGAGCGGGAGGCAGTCGGCCGCGATCGCGAGCGTCATGGCGGAGACGGCGCCCTTGGAGGCGGAGTAGAGCACGCGCTGCGGGAGCCCGGCCCACGCGGCGATCGAGCTCGTGAAGACGATCGCGGCGGACGGGGACGCCTGCAGATGCGGGAGGGCGTGTCGCACGGTGCGTGCCGACCCGACGACGTTGACGTTGAGCACGCGCGCCCACTCCGCGTCGTCGTTGGCGGTCACGTCGCCCTGCGCGCCGATGCCGGCGTTGGCGATCACGATGTCGAGCCGGCCCGCGTCCGCGACCACCGCGGCGATCGCGTCGCGCACGGATCCATCGTCACCGATGTCGCACCGGATGCCCGTGTGCGGTGCGGCCACGCCCGACGGGTCGAGGTCGAGGGCGTAGACGCGGGCGCCCTGAGCGGACAGCTCGTCCGCGATCGCGCGGCCGAGGCCGGAGGCGCCGCCGGTGACGGCGGCGACGAGCCCGTCGAAGTGCTGGGACATCGGTGTCTCCTTCGTGTGGATGGTGCGGTTCAGGCGGGGCGCACGGTGCTGCGCTGCTCGCCCAGCCCCTCGATGCCGACCTCGACGGTGTCGCCCGCGTGCAGGTAGGGGAAGCGCCCGGAGAGCCCGACGCCCTCCGGCGTGCCGGTGTTGATCAGGTCGCCCGGCTCGAGCACGGTGAACTGGCTGAGCCGGTGGATGATCTCGGCGACCGAGAAGATCAGGTCGCTCGTGGTCGAGTCCTGCCGCGTCTCGCCGTTGACGGCCGAGTGGAGTCGCAGCCCCGAGCCGTCCCCGACCTCGGCGGCCGGCACGAGCCACGGACCCAGCGGGTTGAACGTCTCGAAGCTCTTGCCCTTGCTCCACTGGCCGAGCGAGCGCTCGAGCTGGTACTCGCGCTCGGAGACGTCGTTGGCGACGGCGAAGCCGGCGATGCAGCCGAGGGCCTCCTCGGGGGAGGAGAGGTAGCGGGCGCGCCGGCCGATGACGGCGGCGAGCTCCACCTCCCAGTCGGTCGTGGTGGAGCCCGGCGGCAGCAGGATGTCGTCGTGCGGTCCGACGACCGTGTTGGGGTGCTTGTAGAACACGACGATGTCCGTGGGCGGCTCGGAGCCGGACTCGCGCGCGTGGGCGGCGTAGTTCATCCCGATGCAGATCACCGCCGGCGGGCGGGCGATCGGAGCGCCGATGCGCAGACCGTGGGCGTCCAGGACGGGCAGGCCCCCCTCGGCGGCGGCCGCCTCGGCGCGGCGCAGGCCGTCGGCGGCCAGGAAGGCGCCGTCGATGTCGGCGGTGAGCGGGCGCAGATCCCAGGTGGTCGTGCCGTCGCTCACCGCGGGGATCTCCGCCCCGGGCTCGCCGAGTCGCATGAATCGCATCGAGGGTCCTTTCGCTCGCGGCCTGCTGGCACTGCGATTCACCCTATTACTATTTCCTATAGGAATCCAAGCAGAAGGAGATCCCATGCGCATCGCCCTCCACTCCGTGCTCCGCGACGGGCACGAGGCCGCCTACGACGCGGCGCACGCCGCCATCCCGGACGAGCTGGCCGCGTCGTTCGCCCGGCTCGGCATCCACGACTGGTCGATCTGGCGCAGCGGACGACACCTCTTCCACCTGGTCGACTGCGACGACTTCGCCGCGGCCATGGCGGCGCTGGAGGACGACCCGGCCAATCAGCGCTGGCAGAGCTTCATCACCCGGCACGTCGACCACTTCGAGCAGCTGGGCACCGGGGTGGACGGCCAGGAGCTGCCGCTGGTGTGGGAACTCTCTCAGCAGCGGGACAGCTGACCGTTACGTTCACAGCTTGACTCCAACCCGAGGATGATTCACGCTTGTCCCTATGACCGCCACTCCGGGCCTCGCGCCCCGTGGCGCTCGCAATCCCGGGTCGCAGGGCGCATTGAGGCACTTGAACCAGGAGCGACTCGTCGAGTTCCTGTTGGCGAACGGTCCTTCCACCCAGGCTGAGCTGGCGCGCGGGACGGGACTGTCGACCGCCACCGTCTCGAACATCGTCCGCGACATGGCCGTCAAAGGCGTCGTCGCCACCAGCCCCGTCACCTCCAGCGGCCGCCGCGCGCTGCTCGTGCAGCTCACCGACACCGGCGACATCGCCGTCGGAGTGGACTTCGGCCGGCGCCACGTCCGCATCGTGCTCTGCACGCTGGGCTACGAAGTGCTCGCCGAGCAGGCGCTCGTCCTGCCGCTCGGCTACGACGTCACGGAAGCCATCGTCGACGCGTCGAGCCTGCTCGACCGGATGCTGGCCGACGGCGGCCACGACCGCGAGTCGGTGCTCTCCGTGGGCATCGGCATCCCGGGCCCGATCGACCGGCGCACCGGAACCGTGCTGCAGGGCGCCATCCTGCCGGAGTGGGTGGGCGTCAACCTCCGCGACCTGGAGAACGCCTTCCGCTTCCCGGTCGTGCTCGACAACGACGCCAACCTCGGCGCCCTCGGCGAGGTGACCTGGGGCGCCCATCGCGGGGCGCGCAACATCATCTTCGTGAAGATCGGCTCCGGCATCGGCGCCGGGCTGATCATCAATGGCCAGACCTATTACGGCAACCTCGGCATCACCGGGGAGCTGGGGCACACCCCCGTCGTCGACCCGGGCGTGATCTGCCGCTGCGGCAACCGCGGCTGTCTGGAGACCGTGGCCTCGACCACGGTCATGATCGAGTCCCTCGGCCGGGGCGGGACCGAGAGCGTGACGACGGCCGACATCCTGCGCCGCGGGCTCGAACGCGACCCGGCCGCGCTCCGCGTGGTGGGCGACGCCGGGCAGGCCATCGGCCAGGCGATCGGCAGCATCGCCAACGTGATCAACCCCGAGCTGGTGCTGATCGGCGGCCCGCTGGTGGGGCTGGGGGAGGCCCTGCTCGAGCCGATCCGCCGGGGGATCCAGCACAACGCCATCCCGATCATCGCCGAGACGACCACGGTGACCGTGTCGTCGCTCGGGGACCGCGCCGAGTCGCTGGGCGCCGCTGCTCTGGTGATCCAGGGCGCGCTCGCCGGCGCCGAGTAGTCCGCCGCCCCGAGCGGGCGGATCGTCCGGGCCCGGGGCAAACCGTTACCGTCTCGTTGTCTTCACTATTTGACGCCAAGTCCAGACATAGCGTTTACTACTTAGGCACATGACCGAACATGTGCGGCAGGAATCCGAAACCAAGGAGCGACGATGTCGTCGAACGCAGTCATCCTCGAGATGCGCGCGATCACCAAGGAGTTCCCCGGTGTCAAAGCGCTGGAGGATGTGTCCCTGACCGTCAAGGCCGATGAGATCCACGCGATCTGCGGCGAGAACGGTGCAGGCAAGTCCACCCTCATGAAGGTCCTCTCGGGCGTCTACCCGTACGGGACCTACTCCGGCGACATCGTCTACCAGGGCGAGGTCATGCGCTTCAAGGACATCAAGTCCAGCGAGCAGCAGGGCATCGTGATCATCCACCAGGAGCTCGCCCTCATCCCCGAGCTCTCGATCACCGAGAACATCTTCCTCGGCAACGAGCCGCGCCGCTGGGGCGTCATCGACTGGAACGAGGCCAAGAAGCGCGCGGTCGAGCTGCTCGCCCGCGTCGGCCTCACCGACGACCCCGAGACGCAGATCAAGAACATCGGCGTCGGCAAGCAGCAGCTGGTCGAGATCGCCAAGGCGCTCAACAAGTCGGTGAAGCTGCTCATCCTCGACGAGCCCACCGCCGCGCTGAACGAGGCCGAGTCGGCCCACCTGCTCGACCTGATCCTCGGGCTCAAGAGCAAGGGCATCAGCTCGATCATCATCAGCCACAAGCTCAACGAGATCGAGCGCGTCGCCGACGAGATCACGATCATCCGCGACGGCCACAGCATCGAGACGCTGAACGTCAAGGCCGACGGCGTCGACGAGGACCGCATCATCCGCGGGATGGTCGGCCGCACGCTCGAGAGCCGCTTCCCGGAGCGCACCCCGAACATCGGCGAGACCTTCTTCGAGGTGCGCGACTGGGTCGTCCAGCACCCGCAGGTCGCCGACCGCCTCGTCGTCAAGAACTCGAGCTTCTCCGTCCGCCGCGGCGAGATCGTGGGCTTCGCCGGGCTGATGGGCGCCGGCCGCACCGAGCTCGCCATGAGCGTCTTCGGCCGCTCCTACGGCAACTTCATCTCGGGCGAGATCTACAAGGACGGCCGGCAGATCCAGGTCCGCAACGTCTCCGAGGCGATCGACAACGGCATGGCCTACGTGAGCGAGGACCGCAAGGTGCTCGGCCTCAACCTCCTCGACGACATCAAGGAGTCGATCGTCGCGGCCAAGCTCACCAAGATCGCGAAGCGCGGCGTCGTCGACGACCTGCAGGAGTACGCGGTCGCCGAGCAGTACCGCAAGAGCCTGCGGATCAAGACGCCGGACGTCGACCGCGGCGTCAGCACGCTCTCCGGCGGCAACCAGCAGAAGGTCGTCCTGGCCCGGTGGATGTTCACCGACCCCGACCTGCTCATCCTCGACGAGCCCACCCGCGGCATCGACGTCGGGGCCAAGTACGAGATCTACGGGATCATCCAGGAGCTCGCCGCTCAGGGGAAGGGCGTCGTCGTCATCTCCTCCGAGCTGCCCGAGCTCCTCGGGATCTCCGACCGCATCTACACGATCTTCGAGGGTCAGATCACCAACGAACTCCCGATCGCGGAGGCGACCCCCGAGACGCTCCTGAAGAGCATGACATCCGCCAAGAAGAGGGTGACCGCATAATCATGACCACACAGATTCCCGAGAAGAAGAAGTCCGGGGGTATCCGCGACCTCGGCAAGATGTTCGGCAACGGCCAGTCCACCGGACGTCAGTTCGGCATCCTGGGCGCGCTCGTCGTCATCGTCGTGTTCTTCGAGATCATGACCGGCGGCAAGACGCTCGACCCGGTGAACCTCATCAACCTGGTCAACCAGAACACCTACGTGCTGATCCTCGCGATCGGCATGGTGATGGTCATCATCGCCGGCCACATCGACCTGTCGGTCGGCTCGGTCGCGGCGGTGGTCGGCATCGTGGTGGCGCAGGCGATGACGCAATGGAACATGCCCTGGCCGCTCGCGGTGGTCCTCGGTCTCGTGCTCGGAGCCGTGATCGGCGCCTGGCAGGGCTGGTGGGTCGCCTACGTGGGCGTCCCCGCGTTCATCGTGACGCTGGCCGGCATGCTCATCTTCCGCGGCCTCAACCAGTTCATCGGAAACGCCAACACCATCCCCGTGCCGGACGGCTTCACCTACATCGGCGGCGGCTTCCTGCCCGAGTGGGGCCCGGACACCGGCTTCAACAACTCGACCCTGCTGCTCGGCCTCATCATCGTGATCGCGATCGTGCTGATCGAGGTCCGCACCCGCCGCAACCAGACGAAGATGGGCTCCGAGAAGGCGCCCCTCTGGGTCAGCGTGTTCAAGGTGATCGTGCTCGGCGCCGTCGTGATCTACTTCACCTTCGTCTTCGCGGGCGGTCGCGTCGGGACCTCGTTCCCCGTCGCCGGCGTCATCCTCGGCGTGCTGATCATCCTGTACTCGTTCGTCACCCGCAGCACGATCTTCGGCCGCCACATCTACGCGGTCGGCGGCAACTGGCACGCGGCCGAGCTCTCCGGCGTCAAGATCAAGCGGATCAACTTCTTCGTCATGATGAACATGTCCGTGCTCGCCGCACTGGCCGGCATGATCTCCGTCGCGCGGTCGGTCTCCTCCGGCCCGCAGGACGGCCTCGGCTGGGAGCTCGACGCGATCGCCGCCGTCTTCATCGGTGGCGCCGCGGTCTCGGGCGGCATCGGAACGGTCGCCGGCTCCATCGTCGGTGGTCTGGTCATCGCGGTGCTCAACAACGGCCTCCAGCTGCTCGGCGTCACGACCGACAAGGTCCAGATCATCAAGGGCCTCGTGCTCCTCATCGCGGTCGGCATCGACGTCTACTCCAAGCGCCGCGGCGGCCCCTCCTTGATCGGCCGGATGTTCGGCGGCGGCAAGAAGCAGGAGGCCGACGCGATCGGCGCCGACGAGCCCGCCGTCGTCCCCTCGGACGACTCCGCCGAGGCCTCGTCCCGTTCACTGACGAACTGACTTCCACCTCACACCTGCACCATCCAACACACAGAAAGTAGAAACGCCATGCGCAAATTCGCACTCGCGACAGTGGCTGTCGCAGCTGCCGCCGCGCTCGCCCTGACGGGTTGCTCGAGCCGTGACGGCTCGACCGGCTCGTCGACGGCCGCCGGCTTCGACAAGGGCGCCACCATCGGCGTCGCCCTCCCGACCAAGACGTCGGAGAACTGGGTGCTCGCCGGTGACCTCTTCACCAACGACCTCAAGGACGCCGGCTTCAAGGGCGACGTGCAGTACGCCGGTGCCTCGGGCGCCGTCGCCGACCAGCAGTCGCAGATCCAGTCGATGATCACCAACGGCGCGAAGGTCGTCATCATCGGCGCCGTCGACGGTGGCCAGCTGGCCGCCCAGGCCAAGGCCGCGCACGACGCCGGCGCCGTGGTCATCGCCTACGACCGCCTGATCCTCAACACGAAGGACGTCGACTACTACGTCGCGTACGACAACGAGAAGGTCGGCGAGCTGCAGGGCCAGGCCCTCCTCGACGGGATGAAGAAGCGCTTCCCGGACAAGAAGACGTACAACATCGAGCTCTTCTCCGGCTCGCCGGACGACGCGAACTCGAAGGTCTTCTTCGACGGCGCCATGAAGATCCTCAAGCCGAAGATCGACGACGGCACCCTGAAGGTCGTCTCGGGCCAGACCGACATCAAGCAGACCGCCACCCAGGGCTGGCTGCCGGCGAACGCGCAGACCCGCATGGACAACCTCCTCGCGGCCAACTACGCGTCGACCGAGCTCGACGGCGTCCTGTCGCCGAACGACACCCTCGCTCGCGCGATCATCACCTCGGTTCAGGGTGCGGGCAAGCCCGTCCCCGTCGTGACCGGACAGGACTCGGAGGCCGAGTCGGTCAAGTCGATCATGGCCGGCGTGCAGTACTCGACCATCAACAAGGACACCCGCAACCTCGTGAAGCAGGCCGTCGCGATGGTCTCCTCGCTGCAGAAGGGCGAGAAGCCGAAGACGAACGACGACAAGTCGTACGACAACGGCAAGAAGGTCGTCCCGGCCTACCTGCTCACCCCGGTCGTCGTGACCAAGGAGAACGCGGCGGAGGCGTACGCCAACGACCCGACCCTGGAGCCGCTGACCAAGTAACACCGGTCTCGCCCGCCGAGAGGCGGGAAGGCGAGAAGGGCCGGAGCGACGATGTCGCTCCGGCCCTTTCGGTATCCCCCTGGTGGTGTCCCCCTGGCCGAAAACCTAGGTCAACCCTATGAGGGCGCCGCCGGCGCGGCATCGGGGCCTCCACGGATTCCGAGACCGTGGAATCACGTACCGAAAAGTTTGTTTTGACGGATGCACCCCAAGTGAACTAAACATATATCAGGGTACCCGCATCCTATCCGCCTCACCCGGCGAAAGTACGACATGACCCTCGACAGCGTCACCGACCACCGTCTCGTCCCGTCCCGCTCCGCCGACCGCAGGCTCCTGCGCAACGATGTCTTCGAGCTCCTGCTCGAACGCATCATGGACGGCTCCCTGGAACCGGGGTCGCGCCTGAAGGACGCCGAGCTCACCGCCTGGATGCGCGTGTCCCGCACGCCGGTCCGGGAGGCGCTCGGCAAGCTCGGCAGCATCGGCCTCGTCCAGACCTCGCCCAACCGGTACACGATCGTGGCCCCCCTCGAACAAGCCGAGGCCGGCGACGCGATCCACGTGCTCCGCCGGCTCTACCCGGACGCCATCCGCGCGGGCATGGCCGGTCTGGACGCCGACGCCGAGCTCGAGATCGGGCTGCTCGCCGGTCGGCTCGAGCGCGGCCGCGACCAGAACCCGGTCGACGTGTTCGTCCGCATCGTGCAGGTCGTGCTCGACGCGCTGCCCAACGGGGTGCTCGTCGAAGCGGTGGACACGGTCCACCTGCGCGTGCTGCGCTACCTGCGGCTGGCTCCGTGCGCGGCGGAGGTCCTGACGCGCGAGCGGGTGCTCGCGTTCGCCGCGGCGCTCCGCGCGCACGACGACCGCGCCGCCGAGATCGTCGAGCACATGCTGGACGACGCGGAACGGGCGGTCAGCGGGGGCTGAGCGGGTTCCCGGGACCGTGGAGGTTGCCGGTCGCGGGGTCGACCCAGTTGGCCGAACCGGTGAGCCGGTGCCAGCGCTTGTGGAACGCGAGGTCGGTGCCCTCGGCTTCGACGACGGCCGCACCGCACAGATCGCAGATGCGCAGGATGACGATGTCGCCGTCCGCGGTCGTGACCGAGACCGACCCCTCCGGGAATGCGATGCCCATGGTGTTCCCCCTTCACGTCCGGCCGGCCGGCCGACCCGGTCGAGACTGCCCTCAGCGTACGGGATCGGCCTCGCGGGAGGCCATCGCGCGCGATCGCCCGGCCGCCGCATCCCGCCGCATCGCCGCCCGGTAGAAGCGCACCAACTCGGCAGCGCGTGGACGCTGCGCCGCCATCGCGGCGGCCTCCACCCTCCGCGACGCCATGTGGTGCCGCCACGACTCCGACGCGCAGCGGTAGTCCCACGCGACCTTCGCGGCGGCCTCGAGGGTGCGGCACCAGCCGATCAGCTCGCGCTCGGTGGAGGAGGCGGCCCAGGTGACGACGCGGTACCAGACCTCCGGCCGGCCGGCGTCGCCGAACGCGAAGCGGCGGACCACCGCGTAGGCCGCGCCCGCCGCGCCCTGCCGCAGCACCCACTCGGTGGGGTGGGCGTTCGCCACGGGATGCCAGGATGCGGTCACGGCGAAACTGTACGAAACGCCTCCGACACCGGCGGCCGCGGACCTCAGGTGAACAGGCGGATGAGCGCGGCGACGACCGCCGCGGCCGGCACCACCACGATGAACGGCACCCGCAGGGCGTAGAGGCCGGCGGCGATCGCGACGGCGGGCAGGCGGGCGTCGAGCTGGAGCGACTGCCCGGCCCCGAAGGTCTGGACCGCGATGAGCGCAGCCAGGAGGGCAGCGGTCAGCAGGTCGCTGACGCGCGCGACGGTCGGGTGGTCGAGCGCCTTGGGCGGCACGAGCCAGCCGACCGCCTTGAGGGCGAGCACGGCGATGGACGCCAGCAGGATGATGTTCCAGGTGGTCACGGCTCCACCTCCCGCTCCATCGGGATGGCCTCGGGATGGGGCGGATCGTCGCGCCTCCCGAACAGGTTGAGCACTCCGACGACGATCGCGACCGCGGCAGCGGCGAGCACGGGGAGCCCGGGCACGATGAACGGGGTCAGCAGGGTGGCGACGAAGCCGGCGGCGACCGCGACCGCCTGCGTCTGCCGCGCCTTGAGCCGCGGCCAGAGGAGGCCGAGGAAGGCGGCGGCCGCCGCGGCGTCCAGCCCGTAGGCGCGCACGTCGCCGATGAGGTTGCCGAGCAGCGCCCCGGCGAGCGTCGTCAGGTTCCAGCCGATGTACACGACCAGGCCGGTGATCCAGAAGCCCACGCGCTGGGCCCGGGGATCGGTCTGCGCCGTCGCGACGGCCGTCGACTCATCGATCGTGAGCTGCACGGCCGCCGTGCGGCGCCAGAAACCGCGGTCGATGATCCGGGAGAGCCGGAGGGCGTAGAACGAGTTGCGCACGCCCAGCAGGGCCGCACTCGCGATGGCGGTCCCGCCGGCCGCGGTGCCGCCCGAGGCGAGGACGCCGATCAGCGCGAACTGCGACCCTCCGCTGAACATCAGGAGGCTGAGCACGCAGGTCTGCCAGACGTCGAGACCGGACGCGGTGGCGAGGGCGCCGAACGAGATCCCGTACGCCGCGGTCGCGAGCCCCACGGCCCAGCCCGAGCGCGCCGCGGCGCGGACCTCGGGGGAGCGGTCGCCGGCCATCCTGCGAGACTAGCGCCCCGGCGGACCGGGCGGAGGGTGCTCTGCGGGGTCTAGTGGAAGAGTCGCGCCACGAGACGGTCGGCGAGGGTGTCGTCGAGGGTCCAGGGCAGAAAGATCGTCCGGTAGACGATCGGGGCGACGACGACGTCGACGATGTCGTCCACGGTGATGGTGGCGTCGGGATGGCGTGCCAGCAGCATCCCCGCCTCGGCGCGGCGGTTGCGGAGGCAGTCGGACTGGCGCTCGCCGGCGCTGGACGCCCCGCCGCGGAGCAGTGCGGCGTTCACCGGCTTTCGGTAGTGGTCGGCGATCTCGCGCGCCCAGCCGACGAGGTCGTCGTGGAGGCTGTCGGTCTGCGCGATCGGGCGGTCGGGGTCGAGCTGGTAGGTGACGATGTCGTTGATGAGCGTGGGGAGGTCGCCCCAGCGGCGGTAGATGCTGGTCGGGTTGACGCCCGCGCGCTCGGCGATCATCGGCACAGTGACGCGCTCCCTGCCCTTCTCCTTCACGAGCTCCTCGACCGCGGTGCGCACGTTGTGGATGACGGCGGCGCTGCGGCCCCCCGTGCGCTTGGGGGCGTCGTCGTCGATCGTGGTTCCGGACATGTGAACAGCTTAAAGCAATTCCTGTTGCTTTAACTCGATCGAGGCTCTAGAGTCCCTAAAAGCAACCGCATTTGCTTTAAGGAGGCAGTCATGACCACAGCGGACGAGCTCAGCGCCACCGGCTCCATCCCCGCCGTCCCGGGCGCGGTGCGGGCCTCCCGCCGCCGGTTCCGGCTGCGGCCCGTCGCGGCCTTCGCCGGGACGGCCCTCGCCTTCGTGGCGGTCGCGCTCGCCGTGGGCGCACCGAGCCCGCTCTTCGTGCTCTACGAGCAGGAGTGGGGCTTCGCGCCGTGGCTGCTCACGGTCGCCTTCGCGATCTACGCGGTCACGCTGCTGATCACCCTGCTCGTGGCGGGATCGCTCTCCGACCATATCGGCCGCCGTCCCGTGCTCATCGGAGCGCTCGCGCTGCAGGTCGTGGCGATGCTGATGTTCCTGTTCGCGACCGACATCGGCTGGATCATCGCGGCGCGCTCGGTGCAGGGAGTCGCGACCGGAGCGGCCATGAGCACGTTCACGGCCGCTCTGGTCGAGCTGGCTCCTGAGAAGCAGAAGAAGCTCGGTGCGACCATCGGCAGCACGGCGCCCGTCGGCGGGATCGCGCTCGGCGCCTTCTTCACCGGCCTGGCCGTGCAGTTCGCGTCCGCGCCGACGGTGCTCGTCTTCGTGACGCTCGCGCTCCTCTTCGCCGCCGGGATCGTCGTGGTCGCGGCCTCGCCGGAGACGGTCCGCCGCCGCCCAGGAGCGGTGCGGTCGCTCGTGCCGCGGCTGGTCATCCCGCGCGCCGCACGGAGCGAGTTCGTCGGGGCGATCCCGCTCTTCCTCGCCACCTGGATGCTCGCGGGGCTGTTCATCGGGCTCTCGCCCTCCATCCTCCACGGCGTCTTCCACCTCGACAGCGGTCTGCTGAACGGTGCGATCGTCGCGGTGCCGCCGGCGGTCGGGGCCGTCGCGGGCCTGGCCCTGACGCGCGCTCCCGCACGCCGGACCACGGTCTGGGCGATGGCCGCGATCGTGGCGGGGATCGTGCTGGCGGGCGCCGGGATCGCGGGCGCGGTCCTGCCGCTGCTGTTCGCCGGAGCGACGGTGGCGGGCGCGGGGTTCGGCGCCGGCTTCTCGGCGATGCTCCGCATCCTGGCCCCCCTGGCCCCGAACGACAAGCGGGCCGAGCTGTTCGCCGGGATCTTCCTGGTCAGCTACCTCGCGTACGGCGTGCCCGCTCTGGTCGCGGGCGAGCTGATCGCCACGGTCGGTCTGCTGCCGACCGTCCTCGGCTACGCGGTCGCGATCGCCGCGGCCGCGGTCGTGGCGCTGGTCGTGCAGGCGGCCCGCGTGCGGCGGGAACTCACGCCAGGTCGATGAGCACCTTGCCCACGATGCCGCCTTCGACGGCGTCGTGGGCGGCGGCCGTCTCGGCCAGCGGGTAGCGGGTCAGCGGGAGGCCGTGCTCTGCGCCGACCGGCAGGGCACCGTCGGCGACCGCAGCGGTCACGGCACGCACGGCGGCATCCTTCACCTCCGCGGCGGTCGTGTAGGTCAGCACGAACTGCCAGCGCAGGTTCTTCGACATGCTGGGGCGCACGGGGATGCTCACCTCGGACTCGCCGGGGGTGTCCGCGTAGATCGCGATCGTGGCGCCCGTGGCGGCGACGCGCACGTCGAGCCCGGCATTCGCGACGGGGTTGACCTCGACCACGATGTCGACGCCGCGCGGGGCGAGGGCGCCGATCGCCTTCGCCGTGTCCGGGTCGGTGTAGTTGACGACGTGGTGCGCCCCCGCCGCGCGAGCGAACTCCGCCTTCTCGTGGCTGCTGACCGTGGAGATCACGGTCGCGCCGGCCCACACGGCCAGCTGGATCGCGGCGTGCCCGACCGCTCCGGCCCCGCCGGCGACGAGGACCGTGCGGCCGTCGAGGCTGCCGCGCGAGAGCTCGGTGGGGGCGTGCTCGTACGACGTCAGTGCGCGATGCGCCGTCAGCGCCGGGATGCCGAGGCTGGCCCCGACGTCGAAGCCCACCTCGTCCGGGAGTGCGACGACCTGGCGTGCGGGCAGCACGACGAGCTCCTGCGCGGTCCCGTCCGGGCGCTGGTAGGCCGCATCCCACACCCAGACGCGGTCGCCGGGGCGCAGCGCCGTCACCCCGTCGCCGACCTCGTCGACGACGCCGGCGCCGTCCTGGTTCGGGACCTGCGGCCGGGGCAGCGGAGCGTTGTCGCCGCTGCCGCGGCGCGACTTCCAGTCCGTCGGGTTGACCCCGGAGACGTGGATGCGCACGCGCACCTCGCCGGGGCCGGCGTGCGGCTCCTCCCGCTCGCCGAGCACGAGAACGTCGGAGTCGCCGGTGGAGGAGTACGTGACAGCCTGCATGCCCCTAGCCAACCACGGGTCAGCCCGCAGAGCACGCCCCGGAGCTGATCGGTGCGCTGCCGACGGAGGAGAGCACCGGCCGCAGCTCGGACAGAGCCAGCGCGTACCCGGTGTCGGGGTCGACGGTCGACCGGGCGAAGACGACGCCGACGACATCCCCCGCCGAGTCGAGGAGGGGTCCTCCCGAGTTGCCGGGGCGGATGGTGCCGCGGAGGGAGTAGATCTCGCGATCGACGGAGCCGCTCTGGTAGATGTCGGTGCCGCGGGCGACGAGCTGGTCGCGCACGCGCTGCGGGCTCACGGTGAACGGGCCGTTGCCCGGGTACCCCACCGCGTACGCCTGCGCGCCCGAGGTCAGATCCTGGCCGATGTCGAGCGGGGGAGCGCTCAACCCGGTTACGTCGAGCACCGCCAGGTCGCGGGACGGGTCGAAGGCGACCAGCGTCGCGCGGTCGAGCGTTCCGCTTCCGGCCTCGCGGACCACGATCGAGGAGGCGCCGGCGACGACGTGCGCGTTCGTGACGACGCGGCCGCGCTGCACCACCCAGCCGCTGCCCTCCGAGTCGACGCCGCACGCGGGCTTCGAGGCGAGCACGGTCACGACCGACCGCTCCGACGACGTCACGTCGGCCGGGACGGAGGGGTCGGGCGCCGCGATGGTCTTGATCGACTCGTCGCCCTCGAAGACCTTGGGCAGCCCCGCGCTGGCGAGGGCGTCGTCCATCGCCCCGAGCACGGTCGAGGCGGGCAGCGGGGCGATGCCGTTGAGGGTGGCGACGACGCGGGAGGAGTTCGCGGCCTGCACGACGGTCGCGAGGCTCGTGGACATGGCGAAGCCGGCGACGAGCCACACCACGACGGCCCACGTCGCCAGGCCCAGCACGGCGCCGATCAGCGAGTCGAGCCAGCGGATCGGCCCGCGGCGCAGCACCTTGCCGAGCAGTGCGGCGATGCCTCCGGCGATGGCGTAGACGACGCCGGCGCAGACCAGGATGACGACGCCGGCCACGATCGACCGCTGGGTGACACCGGTGAGGCCGTAGGAGACACCCCAGCCGACGACGGTCGGAGCGAGGAAGAGCCCGAGTGCGACGCCGCAGCCGAGGCCGACGAGGGAGCCGGCCGCACGGATGGCGCCGTTGGTGTACCCGGCGACCACCGCCAGCACGCCGAGCACCAGAAGCACGACGTCGACAACGATCTCCACGCGCCTTACGATGCCGCACCAGGCTGTGCGCAGGCTCAACCCCGGGTGAGCATCCTCTGGCCCTTGCCTCCGAGCCTCCCGGGGCCTACCGTCCGAAGCCCCGGCAGCGAGACCGCCGGACAGCGAGAGGAACGGACATGAGCGACGAGCAGCGCGGAGACCTCGGCCCCGGAGAGCGGGAGATGACGAGCGCGGACCTGACGGCCCACGACGGCGAGCACGGCGAGCTGCCGGACGGCGGGGAGCCGTCGCAGCAGAGCCACCACGACGCCGAGACCGAGGAGGACACCGCCTCGGGCGGCGCTCCGGACTGACCCGTCGTCGGGTATCGGACGAGACACGCCGCGCGGCCACCGGGCCGCGCGGCGTGTTGCGTCAGCTGGAGGGGGGAGTGCCCGGTCCGTCGGTCGGGCGGTCGTCCGCGTCCGTCGCCGCGGCGGCGGCGTCCGCCGCGACCGGAGGCTTGCGCCGCGCGGTCAGGACGACGATGACGACGCCGATGATCGCGAGCACGACGATCGCGACCGCGATGCCGATGACGAGCCCGAGACCCGAGTCGTTCGCCGCTGCGGTCGGCTCCGGCGTGGAGGCGGTGACCAGCGGCTGCGAGCCGCCGGCGGTCGCCTCCGGAGTCGCCGGGTCGGAGGCCGCGGGGCTCTCCGTCGCGGATCCGCCCGCGGCCGCGCCGCACGCCGTCTTCTCGCTGCCCGCCGCCTCCACCGCGCCCGCGGGCGGCTGGTAGGCGAACGCGTACGAGTTCGACACCGTGTGGCCGTCCGCCGACACGATCTGGTAGGTCACCGTGTAGGACCCCGCGCCGCCGAGCGCGACCGGGGCGCTGACGTTGCGGTCCGCGACCGTGGCGCAGCCGGTCTCGAAGTGGCGAGCCGCCGCGTCGGGGCCGGTGACCGTCAGCAGGGTGCTGGAGCCGTCGCCGGCCAGGTCGAGCACCCGGTCGTTGAAGGTCAGCGTCACCGTGCTCGGCGGCGCCGTGACCGTCGAGTCCGCCGCCGGGTCGCTGCTCACGAGGTAGTCGTGGGCCGAGGCGGCGACGGCGGGGAGCAGGGCGAGCGCGAGGGCGGCGGCGAGGCCGGCCGTCGCGGCGAGGGTGCGGCGGATCATGCCCGCACCTTACCCCGGCGCACGAGCGCCAGCACCGAGATCACCAGGGCGATCGCGCCGAGGGCGAGGCCGCCGATCCCGAGCCCGATCGACACGGCGGTCGCGGTGGTTCCGGCCGCCGGGGCCGGTGCCTCGGTGCTGGTGGCGACCTGGGTCGTCATCGTGCCGCCGTCCTCGGCGGGTGCCGGGTCGTTGACGTAGAGGGTCGGCGCCGGGTGCTCCGGCTCCTTGCCGGACGCCGGGGTCGCGTCCGCCCAGTCCACGACGCTGCCGTCCGAGTAGTACTGGTGCGTCGGGAGCATGATCGAGCCGGTGTCGGGCACGGCGCCCGCCGAGATGGTGAACTCCTGGAACTGCCCCGGCGCGATCTGGGTGCCGCTGTCGGCGGTCCAGGTGATGCGCACCGGCGCCTCGGTGATGGTGCCGTCGTCGGTCTTGACCGGCTTCGCGAGCGTCTCGGTGTCGACGGAGGCCGACCATCCCGGGATCGGCTGGTAGCTGACCGAGGTGAACGGCGTCTCGGTCGGCAGGTCGACCACGAGCTTCACCGTGCCCGCGGTCGCGGACTCGGTGGGCACCTTGAAGGTGAGGGTGGCGTAGCTGCCGGGGGTCGCCGCGTCGGGCGTGACGTGCACGTGCGCGCTGGCCGCGAGGGGCGCGGCGAGCAGCAGCAGGGCGGTGGAGGTCGCCGCGACGGAGGCGGCGAAGGTCGTCTTCTTCATGAGGGTCCTTAAGTACGGTGCAGGGTCGTCGGATGCGCGTGCGCGCACGCGGACGACCCCGATCGCGACCGGGACGCCCGTCAGAACGCGCTGACGAGCGCCGGGGGACCGCGGTGCCGCAGCCGGGCGAGCGGGAGGCCGAGGTCGCGCAGGCGTGCCGGCTCGGCCGCGGCGACGGCGGAGACGACCGCGACGACGCGGACGGGGATGGGGGCGGCACCCGCGACGAGGGACGCGAAGCGCAGCACGCCGACGCGGGCCGTCGCGAAGAGGCTCCAGAACGCGCGCTCGCCGAAGCGCAGCGCGAGGACGGTGACGAGCACCGCCGTGGCGTGCGTCAGCCACATCGACGGGGCGGTGAAGTCGGTGTGCGAGGCGGGCATGGCTCCGCTGGTCATCGTGAGGTGCGCGCCCGGGTGCAGGTGGCCGGCCGCCGTCGTGCCGTCCGCGCCGACGAACCGCGCCGTCCCGTCGCCCAGGCTGAACAGCGCGTGGAAGAGGAACTGGCTCAGCACGACGGAGACCGTCAGCCGCCACAGCGAGAGCCGCCGCGACGTGAGCGCGATGGAAGCCAGGGTCGCGAACGCGAGGCTCAGCGCCACAGGCACGATGCCGGGCGCCGCGCCGCCGCCGGCGACGTGGAAGAGGGCCGCGACGAAGATGGCGACGGCGGACGCGATCGTGCCGCGCATCGCGCGTGCCGGCCTCGATCCCATCGGTCCGTCCTCACTCGTCGCCCTCGCGGGCCGCCCTCGTCCGTCGTGGGGCATTCGGAACCAGTCTAGGGAACGGATCGCGGCATCCGGCGCGCTCTGGCGGCAGGGGCCGCGCGCGCAGTATCGTGCGGATCGTGGAGGTGGCCGCATGGCATTCCGAGCAGTGCTGCAGTTGGACGGCGCGACGGCGACCGGGATCGTCGTCCCGCCCGACGTGATCGAGGGCCTCGGCGGAGGGGGCCGCATCCCCGTGCGCGCGACGGTCGGCGGGGTGGGGTACCCGAGCACGATCGCCATGCGCGCGGGCCAGGCCAAGCTCCCCGTGAGCGCCGACATCCGCGCGCGTGCCGGCATCGCCGCCGGCGACGAGGTCGAGGTCGAGCTCGTCCGCGACGAGCAGCCGCGCACCGTGGAGGTGCCGGGCGACCTCGCCGATGCGCTCGCCGCCGTGCCGGGCGCCCGCGAGCGGTTCGACGCCTTCTCGGTCAGCAACCGCAAGCGCCACGTGCTGGCGGTGGAGGGCGCCAAGGCGGCCGAGACCCGCGCCCGCCGGGTGGCGGAGGTCCTGGAGGAGCTCGGCGCCTGAGCGCTGCACGGGAGGGCGTGCTCCTCTTATAGGGGGCGCGATGCGGGACGGCTCGCCGCGCCGGCGGCGGTTATCCTGTGCAGGATGGCCGAGGTGAGCAAGGGCGTGTGGAGCAGGCGGGTGCTCGTGGTGGAGGATCACGCCCTCATGCGCTCCCTGGTCGCGGACGCGTTCCGTCAGCGCGGCTTCGAGGCCACGGCGGCCGCGTCCGCTCCGGAGGCGCTCGCCGCCCTCGAGGAGGCCGACCCCGACCTCCTCGTCACCGACATCGATCTGGGGGAGCGGCCCAACGGTGTGGAGCTGGCGACCATCGTCCGCGAGCGAGCGCCCCATGTGGCCGTGCTCTTCTTGAGCAACCTCTCGCGCGAGGCCGCCGCCGCCCGCGCCAAGGACACCGTCGCCGACGCGTCGTACGTCAACAAGTCCGCGGTGGAGTCCGTCGACGAGCTGGTGGATGCCGCCGAGGCCGTGCTCGCCGACCGCCCGGTTTCGCACGACCGGCCGGGCAGCGAGCGTCGCGACGCGCTGCTGCGGCTCAGCGAGGCCCAGCTCGAGACCGCCCGGCTGCTCGCCGCCGGCCTCACCAACGCCGAGATCGCCCGCCGCCGCGGCATCTCGGTGCGGGCGGTCGAGAAGAGCGTCGAACGCGTCTTCCACGCCCTCGGCCTCTCGGCGGGAGAGAGCACCACGCCCCGCGTCGCGGCCGCCACCCTCTACGTCTCGACGTTCGGCGATCCCGCGTCGGGCCTATGACCAGCCTCGCCCGGGTGCGTGCCCGCCGGCTCCTCGCGCGCGCCACGGGCCGGTCCGCCATCACGGTGTGGACCTGGGCGATCACGGCGCCCTTCGCCCTGACCGTCATGTCGGGGCTGCAGTACGTGCGCGGCGGCCCCGGCGCGGTGTTCGTGCTGTCGATCACGCAGCACCTCGTGGTCGGCCTGCTGCTCGCCGCGGGCTGGGCCGTGCTGCGGGTGACCCCGGCGAGGATCCGCGTCGTCACCGTGTTCGCGCTGTTCGCCGCCATCGGCGTGCTGCGGCCGCTCCTCTTCCTCGGGGTGGGGGAGGTGCTCGGCATCACCGTCGAGACGGGCGACCTCGGGGGCCGGATCGGCATCAACGTCGTCACGACGGTCACGATCTTCACGCTCATCGCCGTCGGCGTGGACCTCGTGTGGGACCACCTCGGCGTCTACCGCCGTCTGCGCGCGGCTCAGCGCGCGTCCGAGCTGGATGCGGAGCGCGCGGCCGAGCGCGTCAGCAGCCTGCGGCACGCGGCCGTCGACGACGTGCTCGCCGAGATCGAGCGCGCCGCCGCGGTGGCCGACGCTCCGCTGCGGCCGAGCGAGGCCGCCCGGGTGCTGCGCGGTCTCGCGACGGACGTGGTGCGACCGGTGAGCCACTGGCTGTACGAGACGGAGGACGTCGCCCCGGCGGCTGAGGCCGAGAACCAGCAGGTGCGCCGGCGCGACTGGGTCGCCTCCGTCCTCGGCGGGATGCAGCCCGCGCCGCCCCTCCTGCTCGCCGTGCTCTTCGCCGCCCTCGTGACGCCGTTCGGCCTCTCCCAGTACGGGCTGCTGCAGTGCGTCCCCGCGGTCGTCGGCGGCCTGGTCGTCGTCGGCGCCGGCAACCTGGCCGTCTCCCGCGTCGCCTCGCTCACCGCGCGGCGGTACCGGGCCCTCGTCCTCGTCGTTGGCTATCTCGCGGTCGGAGTGGTGCTCTCGCTGACGACGGATGCCGCGATCCGCGTGCAGGGGCTGCATCCCCACTTCATCTGGTTCGAGGCGGGCACGTACCCCGCGATCGCGCTCGCGGTGGCGCTGGTGGTCTCGCTGTCCGCCCGCATCCGGCAGGACCAGCAGGGGCTCGAGGCCGCCGTGCAGGCGAGCGTGTTCGACGCCGCCCGGCTCCGCGCTGACTACGACCACCAGCGCGCCGCCTTCGCGCGCATGCTCCACTCGGGGGTGCAGTCCGAGCTGATCGCCGCCGCCCTCGCGCTCGGTGCGGGAGGCGGGGACGACGCGTCGGGCGAACTGCGCACCGTGGTCGAACGCATCCGCACGGAGCTGCTCGCCCCGCCGGAGGTCCCCGACCCCGAGGCCCGCATCCGTGCGCTCGTGGAGAGCTGGCGGTCGGCCATCGCCCTGCAGGCGAGCGTGGCTCCGGACGCCTGGGACCGGCTGCGGCAGCCGGCACGCTGCGAGGCGGTCGTCGACGCGATCTCGGAGGGCCTCGCCAACGCCGTGCGGCACGGCGACGGCAGCCCCGTGACCCTGGACGTCCGCTCCGTGTCCGCGGGAGGCGTCTCGGTCGTGGTCGCCTCGGGCGGCACGCTCTCGACCGCCTCCGCCGGCATCGGGCTGCGGCAGCTCGCCGAGCAGGCGACGGTCGAGCTGCGCGAGCTCGACGGGCGCGTCGAGCTCGCCGTCGTCGTTCCCTGAACCCGCGTCGTAGCAGCCGTACCCGGCCGCCGGCGCCCGGGCGGGCGGCGTTAGATTCTGTCGGTCGGAGCCCCGCATCCGAGCGATCAGTGCCGGGGCGCTTCTGCGCTACCCGAACGCGCGGGATGCGCCCCAGCAGCGGGCCTGCGCCAAAAAAAACCGGAATCCATTCGTCTGCATTGATAGAACGTTCAGGCGAAATGGGGTAGAAAGGATCGGGTACGCCCCCGCCCCCTGCCCCACAGGAAGACCAGCTTGCCCCGTTCCACTGCCTCCGCGCGGCCCCGCCGCGGTTCTCGCGCACCCCTCGTGGTCGACGTCGAACAGCAGTCGGAACTCACAGCGGATCCTGTCGAGGACTTCACCCACGGTGAGCACCTCACCACGGCGGAGGCCCCGGCCGAGCAGGCCTACGGCAGCCGGCGCGCCCGCCTCGAAGCGGAGCGCTCGCGCCCCCGCAAGCGGGAGCGCATCGTCGTCAAGCCGACCACCGCAGCCCGCACCGCCGCGCCGAAGACCGCCCCGACGAAGACCGTCGAGCGTCCGTCGACCGCGGCTGCGGCCTCCCGCGGCGGCATCCTCGGCCGCCTGCGCGGGACCGGCCGGCCCGGCGAGCACCGCCGCCGCGGCTTCCACGTGGTCGTCATGCTCGCGCTCACCGCGTTCTTCGGCACCGCCGCGCTGCCCGCCTACGCGACCACCAGCGAGGGCTCGGCCATCGGCACGGCCCGCACCGCTCTCGCCGTGCAGACCCTCACCGGCGGCAACACCGACGCCGTCCAGGTCGTCGCCCGCGACGGCATGGACATCCAGGAGAGCCCGCAGGCGCTCGACTCGACCATGAACGGCTCGGTCTCGCCCACCGTCCAGGCGCTCGCCATCCAGCTGATGGGCGCCGTGTCGTCCGGCCGGCTCGTCGGATCCACGCCGAACCACCTCCCCGAGATCGCGAACCTGGCCGAGGGCAAGGCCGTCCCGGGCTGCGGCATCGACTACCGCGTCCTCCAGACCATCTCGTTCGCCCTGGCGCACTTCAGCCAGGTGGGCGTCTCCGACATCAACCGCCGCTGCACCGGTCAGATCGAGGGCGCCGGAACCGAGTCGGCGCACTACGCCGACGGCGGCGGCCACGCTCTCGACTTCTACCTGCTCAACGGCTCCCCGCTCACCGGCGGCGACGCGAAGTCCCTCCAGCTGATCCAGCTGCTCGACCCGATCGTCCCCACCGGCACCGGCCTCGGCCAGATCAACTGCCGGAGCTCGATCTCCCTCGACAACTTCAAGCCGTTCGAGGACACCTGCAACCACGTGCACATCGACTTCCTCAACGCGCAGGGCACCACGATCAAGTACTGATCGGGGCCGTGCCGCCGGAGCGGCACGACCCCGTGCTCAGTCGCCCTTCACGTTGACGATCTGCCGGAGCGTGTGGCGCACCTCCACCAGATCGGCGGCGTCGGCCATGACCTGGTCGATCGGCTTGTACGCCTGCGGGATCTCGTCGAGGAACGCGTCGGTGTCACGGAACTCGATGCCCGTCATCGCCTCCCGCAGCTCCTCGACCGTGAACCGCTTGCGCGCCGCCGACCTCGAGTACTGACGACCGGCGCCGTGCGGCGACGACTGCAGCGCGAGCGGGTTGCCGAGGCCCGAGACCACGTACGACGCCGTGCCCATCGACCCCGGGATGAGGCCGGTCTGGCCGGCCCGTGCCGAGATCGCGCCCTTGCGGGACAGCCACACGTCCTCGCCGAAGTGCCGCTCGCGCTCGGTGAAGTTGTGGTGGCAGTTGATGCGCTCCCTCTCCTCCACCGGCTCGCCGAAGTACTCCGCGGTCTGGCGGATCACGCGGTCCATCATCTCCTCGCGGTTGAGCAGCGCGAAGTGCTGCGCCCAGCGCAGCTCGGCGATGTAGGCGTCGAACTCGGCCGTGCCCTCGACCAGGTAGGCGAGGTCGCGGTCGGGCAGGGCGATCCACCACTTCTGCATCAGATCCTGCGCCACCCGGATGTGGTGGCCGGCGATGCGGTTGCCCACCCCGCGGGAGCCGGAGTGCAGGAACAGCCAGACCGCGTCCTCCTCGTCCAGGCTCACCTCGATGAAGTGGTTGCCCGAACCGAGCGATCCCAGCTGCAGCTCCCAGGCCTTGGCGTGCGCCGCCGGGTCGAGGCCGATCGCGTCGGCCATCCGGGTCAGCTCGGCCACGCGCGGCTCGGCGGTCGCCACGACCTTCCGGTTGCGGCCGCCGGCCGACAGGGGGATGGCGCGCTCGATCTGCCGGCGCAGCTCGCTGAGCGGTGCGACGGCGGAACGGGCCGCGACGTCCTCCCGCGTGAACCCGGTCTTCACCGCGATCATCCCGCAGCCGATGTCGACCCCCACGGCGGCGGGCATGATCGCGCCGAGGGTGGGGATGACGGATCCGACCGTCGCACCGAGGCCCAGGTGGGCGTCCGGCATGAGGGCGACGTGCGGGTGGATGAACGGCATCGTCGATGTGGTGACCGCCTGCGCGCGCGTGGAGTCCTCCAGCAGGGAGGCCCAGTTGAGCAGGCGGTTCGAGATTCTCTCCATGATCCTTTCGTCTCTCGTGAGGGTGCGGCCGGGGCGGCTCACGCATCCCGCACGATGACGGCACACAGAGAAGAAGCCCCGGTCCTCGAGGAACGGGGCTGCGGCATCCGGGCGGATGCGGTCTCTACAGTCCCCGAACGGTCTCGAGCGTCCGGTAGGCGCGCTGTTCGCGCAGCAGTGCGGGCGTGCTGTCCATCGCTGCTTTCCTCTCCGGGCGGCTGATTCCGTGGAATCGGGGCGTCTGCGCCGGTCGGCGCAGGAGATCGACCATACCGGCCCGGGCGTGTCGCTGTCTACCGGCGGCGGGCGTCAGAACAGATTCAGCGCCGCCCACTGCAGCAGGATGACGGTCTTGCCGTCGGCGATGCGGCCGTCGGCGATCATCGCGAGGGCGTCGCCGTAGGGGACGACGACCGGCTCGATCTCCTCGCCCTCGGCCTCCACTCCGCCGCCGCCGTCGATGTCGGCCGGGCGGTAGGGCGCCGCGTAGAAGTGGACGCGTTCGGTCACCGAGCCGGGGCTCATGTAGAGGTCGAAGAGGTGCTCGAGCTCGCCGATGCGCACGCCGAGCTCCTCGGCGGCCTCGCGGCGGATGGCCTCGTCGGGGGCGTCGCCGTCGAGCAGGCCGGCGGCGGCCTCCACCAGCATCCCGTCGGGGTGCCCGTTGACGTAGACCGGGAAGCGGAACTGGCGCGTCAGCAGCACCGTGCGCGCCTCGGGGTCGTAGAGCAGCACGGTCGCGCCGTTGCCGCGGTCGTAGGTCTCGCGGGACTGGGTGGTCCACTCGCCGTCGCGGCCGCGGTAGTCGAAGGTGGTGCGGCGCAGCACATGCCAGCCGTCGGAGGTGACCTCGACATCCCGCACCCGGACGTCCGGGTTGCCGGTCAGGTCGCGCCCGGCCAGGTGCAGGCCGGTGCGCCCGCGCCCGTCCGCCCGGTCGTGCCCCACCCGTTCGTCCCGTGCACCCTGCTCATCGCTCACCCTCGCGAGCCTACCGGCCGCCGAGACGGCACGATGTGCCGCGAAAAGCGCCGAGAGGGCGGACTACTCGCCGTCTCGGGCGGCGTGCTCCTTGCGGAGCTTGCGAGCCGCGAGGATGACGCCGGCCTCGGCGTCGCGCGCCTTCACGATCGCTGCGTCGGACTTGAGCGGGAGGCTCAGGCCGTGCTCCGCCTCCTCGCCGGCGAGGATCTCGCGGGCGCGCTCGATCTCGCGGTCGAGCTCGGCGCCGAGCAGCAGGGCGACGTTCGCGATCCAGATCCAGAGGAGGAAGACGATGATGCCGGCGAGGGCGCCGTAGGTCTTGTCGTAGCTGCCGAAGTTGGCGACGTAGAACGCGAACCCGGTCGACGCGATGCCGATGACGACGATCGCGGCGATGGCCCCGGTCGTCAGCCAGCGCAGGCGCGGGTAGCGCACGTTGGGCGAGACGCCGTAGAGCAGTGCGACGAGGACGACCAGCGCGATGACGACGACGGGCCAGCGGACGATCGACCAGGTCGTCTGCGCGGCGTCGCCGAGCCCGATGGCGTCTCCGATCGCCTTCGCGATGGGCCCGGACACGACCAGCAGGATCGCGACGATCGCCACGAGGGCGAGGGCGGCGATGGTGACGAGGAGCTGCGCGGGGCGCAGCGCGAACGCCGTGCGCCCCTCCTGCACGCGATAGATGCGGTTGAGGGCCCGGCCGAACCCGCCGACGTATCCCGAGGCCGACCAGACGGAGCCGACGATTCCGATGGCCAGCGCCAGCCCGGTCGCGGGGGAGTCGGCCAGCGCCTCGATCGGGCCGCGCACCACATCGAGCATTCCGGGCGCGAGCTGGTTCACCATCCCGAACAGCGCGTCGATGCCCGACTTGCTCTGGCCGACGAGGCCCAGGATGCTGACGAGCGCGATCATCGCCGGGAACAGCGAGAGCACGCCGAAGTAGGTCAGTCCGGCGGCGAGGTCGGTGCAGGCGTCGCGGGAGAAGCCGCGCAGCGTTCCCTTCAGGATGAAGCCCCAGGGGAGCCGGACCCAGGGGACCGCGGTGCGCTCAGCCGTCACGCCGGCGCTTCCGGATGAGCAGGGTCGCGATGCCCGCCGCCGCTGCGGCCACCCCGAGGAGCACGCTCCCGGCGGCGACCGGGTGCGAGCGGATCTGGATGCGCGGGTTGAAGGTCGCGAAGATGTCGTCGAGGGTGTGCGCGAGCTCGCTGCGGGTGACCTCGAGGTCGAGCTGGATGGTGTTCATCCCGGCGCCCTTCGGCAGGGGCGGGCGGGTGGTGGTCGGCGCGGTCACGGCTGCTCCCCCTTCAGGGCGTGGGCGTCGGCCCGCAGTTCGGAGCCGAGGTCGTCGGGGATCGGCGGGACGCCGCGCTTGAGGCTGGCGCGGCCGATCAGGGCGGCGATGATCGCCAGGACGATGAGGATGCCCGCGACGATCAGGGCGGCGAGCCAGGCCGGCACGATGAGGGCGAACCCGAGCACCGCGGCGGTCACCAGCACGCAGAGGGCGAAGAAGACGAAGACGAGCGCGCCCACGAGCAAGCCCGCGCCGATCCCGGCGGCCTTGGCCTTCGCCGACATCTCGGCCTTGAAGAGGGCGAGCTCGGAGCTGACCAGGCGCTTGAGCTGCGCGACCAGATCCCGGGTCAACTCGGGCAGGGGGCGCAGCCCGCGCGTCGTGCGCCGACGCTCTCGGGGGATGGCGGACCCCGCGGTGGGGGTACCGGTGCTCGTGCTGTCGTGACTCATCCTGTGCCGTCTCACCTTTCGCGTGTACCGCGACCGTACCCCGATGGGATGGTGCACACTAGGGACATGAGCGGCAACGACTCCCTCGGGCGTGGCGGCGTGCTGGTCGCGGTGGTCGCCGGACAGCCGGTGGCGGTGCTCGAGCAGGCGGCCCGTCTGGCCGGCGATCTCGGGGTCCCGCTGGTGTGCGCCACGGTCGACCCGAACCGTTACCTGGTCTCGAACTACGTCGACGGCACGGTCGTCGCCCTGCCGTACGACCCCGATCTGCCGGAGGCGGCCGAGGAGGAGTTCGACGCCGAGCTGGAGGAGCGCGTCCGCGCGGTGCTCGCCGGGCGCGGCATCCCGTTCGGCTTCAAGCAACTCGCCGGCGACCCGGCCTGGGCGCTGACCAGGCTCGCCGACGAGGTGGACGCGCGGTACATCGTGGTGGGCACCCGGGAGGCGGGACTGCGCGGCAGCCTGCGCGAGTTCTTCAACGGGTCGGTGGCGGTGCACCTGGCGCACCGCCAGCACCGGCCGGTGATCGTGGTGCCGCTGGCGCCGGTGGCCGGCGCCGAGTCGCTGCCGTGGGAAGACCCCACGGAGAAGTGACGGCCCGCCCTCCCCTCCCCGTCCATCTCCACTGGCGCTCCGTGCTGCTGGTGTTCGTGGGCGGTGCGCTCGGCACGACCGTGCGGTACCTGATCTCCAGCGTCGTGCCTCCCGTGTACGGGCTGCCGGTCGCGACCTTCGGGATCAACGTCGTGGGCGCGTTCGTGCTGGGCTGGCTGCTCGAGGCGCTCGCCCTGCGCGGGCCGGACGAGGGCCGCCGCCGGTCGGTGCGCCTCTTCGTCGGCACCGGCATCCTGGGCGGGTTCACCACCTACAGCGCGTTCGCCGTGGACGCGGACGGCCTGATCGCGGCGCAGAACGTCGGCGGCAGCATCCTGTACGCGGTCGCCACGATCGCCGTCGGGGCGCTCGCCTCCCTCGCGGGCATCGCGCTCGGAGCCGCCCTCGGCCGCCGCCGAGCCGGGCGCAGGCGCAGCGACGGGGACGCCTCGTGACGCCCCTCCTCGTGCTCGCCGTCGCGGTGGCGGGCGGCCTCGGCGCCGTCGCGCGGCTCGTGCTCGACGGGGTCACCCGCAGCCTCGTGCGGGTGAACTTCCCGCTCGGCACCACGGTCATCAACGTGACGGGCTCGTTCCTGCTGGGGCTCGTCACCGGCCTGGCGCTCGCGAACGGACTGCCGGCGGAGTGGCGCGCCATCCTCGGCACGGGCTTCCTCGGCGGCTACACGACGTTCAGCACGGCCAGCTTCGAGACGGTGCGGCTCGCCCAGCAGCGCCGCTACCGGGCAGCGGCGTTCAACGGCGTCGGGATGCTGCTGCTCGCGCTCGCCGCGGCCGGGCTCGGCCTGTGGCTCGGCCAGCTCTGAGAGCGGGCGCCGGATGGCGCACCGGCACGCTCACTCGTCGTCGGCGTCCTGCTCCATCCACCACTCGGTGAACTCCTGCGCCCGCCCGTCGGGCGCCAGCAGGATGATCCACAGGTTGCTGTAGGTGGGGCCTTCGCGATAGTCGGTGACGCCCTCGACGAAGTACTGGGGGCCGTCCTGGCCGACCACACGCCACTCGAACGACGCGGCACCGGGGTCGTCGCGGGCGTCGAGCCAGCCCTCCACGATCTCGATGTGGCCGTCCCACGGTTCGGCGAACGGCTCCGTGCGGTAGCTCGCGTCCTCGGTGAAGAGGGCCCGGATGTCGTCCGGGTCGTTCGACTCCCAGGCTCGTCGGTAGTCGTCGATCCAGCGGGTGATCGCGTCGGCCATGTCCCCGTTATACGCCCTGGCCCCACCGGCCACCAGCCTGGTGCGCGGGCGGCCGATACGATATGCGCCATGAGTCCGCTGTTCGAGGAATGGGCGCCCTTCAACACCGCCGTCGCGGGCGCCGGCGCGGCCCTCGGCGGCCTCCTCATCGTGGCCCTGTCGGTCAACATCAAGCAGATCGCCGAGTCGCGCGGCCTGGCCGCGCGGGCGGGAGCCTCCATCGCCTCCCTCATCCTCGGCGTCGTGCTCTGCTGCCTCGCGCTCATCCCGGGCCAGGAGGCGGTGGGCTACGCGATCCAGGTGCTGGTCGGCGGGCTCGCGGTCGCCGTGGTGGCCGCGCTCGCGGCGCGTGCCATCCGCCAGGACGAGACACGGGCCGGCTTCCACCAGTACGACGCGTCGCAGATCGTCCCGTTCGTGATCCCGGTGCTGGCCTATCTCGCCGGGGGCGTGCTCCTGCTGATCGCGCAACCGGCCGTCGGGCTGGTGGTCGTCGCGGTCGCGAGCATCCTGGCGATCGTCGCCACGGTGCTGTTCTCGTGGGTGGCGCTGATCGAGGTGCTGCGCTGAGGGGTCGGCGGGCGGCTCAGCGCACCGCGAACGGCGGCGTCTCGACGCCGGGGGTGAGCGCCTCGGCCGGGTCGGAGCCGAGCGCGACGATGCGGTTGCGCTCGTCGACGTGGACGACGCGCGGCACGTAGGAGCGGGCCTCGGTGTCGTCCATCTGGCCGTACGCCATCACGATCACCAGGTCGCCGACGTGGGCGAGGTGCGCCGCCGCGCCGTTCACGCCGATGACGCCGCTGCCGCGCTCACCCGGGATGAGGTACGTCTCGAACCGGCTGCCGTTGGCGATGTCGACGACCGAGACCTGCTGACCGGGCAGCAGGTCGGCGGCGTCGAGGAGGTCCTGGTCGACGGTGAGGGAGCCGACGTAGTGCAGGTCGGCGTGCGTCACGGTCGCGCGGTGGATCTTGGACGTGAACATGGTGCGGAGCATGGCGGGCCTCCTCAGGCGGTCGCGAGCGTGAGCTGCGGCAGGGCGGCCACGAGCGCGGCCAGCTCGGGCACCTCGGTCGCCTCGGCGAGGGCGCGCTCGAGCGCGGCGTCGTGCACGGGCCGCGCCCGGTCGAGCAGTGCGTGGCCGGGCCGGGTCAGTTCGGTGTAGGTGCCGCGGCGGTCGTCGAGGCAGTCGACGCGCGTGAGCAGACCGCGCTCCTCGAGCCGGTTGACGAGCCGGGTCGTGGCGCTCGGGCTCAGAGCGCTCGCGCGGGCCAGCTGCTGCATGCGCATGTGCCAGCCGTCCTGACGGTTGAGGGCGTCGAGCACGGTGTATTCGACCACGGAGAGCCCCGCGTCGCGGGTCAGGGCGCGCTCGAGCTCGGTCTCGATGAAGTTGTGCAGCGCGGCGAGCGTGCGCCAGCCCTGCGCCCGCACCTCGACGGCGTCGTCTCCGATCCCCACGGGGTCTCCTGTCTGGTCGCGCAGAGGCGCCGGGTTGCGCAAAGTAATTGCACGTGCAACTATTTATAGCGCGTCTGCAAATAACAGGATAACGCGCCCACCCCATCCACCCCCTCACTCACGGAGTCTTCACATGCCTGCTGGCCTGATCGCCCTCGCCCTCGGCGGATTCGGCATCGGCTTGACCGAGTTCGTCATCGCCGGGCTGCTGCCCGAGGTGGCCGCCGACTTCCGGGTCGACGAGGCCGCCGCGGGGTGGCTCATCTCCGGTTACGCGCTCGCCGTGGCCGTCGGCGCCATCGCGCTGACCGCCGCCGCCACGCGCATCCCGCGCAAGGCCGCCCTGCTCGGGCTGATGGTGCTGTTCATCGTCGGCAACCTCCTCTCGGCCCTCGCCCCGACCTACGCGGTGATGCTCGGCGGCCGCGTCGTCGCCGCGCTCTGCCACGGCGCGTTCTTCGGCATCGGCTCGGTCGTCGCGGCCGGGCTGGTCGGCCCCGAGAAGCGCGCCCGCGCGATCGCGATCATGTTCACGGGCCTGACCGCCGCCAACGTGCTCGGCGTGCCGCTCGGCACGCTGCTCGGGCAGGCGGCGGGCTGGCGCTCCACCTTCTGGGCCATCACCGGGATCGGCGTCATCGCCCTGATCGGCGTGGCCGTCCTGGTGCCGCGTGAGGCGGCGGACTCCGGCGCCACCAGCCTCCGCCGCGAGCTGAGCGCCTTCCGTTCCGGGCAGGTGTGGCTCTCCCTCGTGGCGACGGTGCTCGGCTTCGGCGGGATGTTCGGCGCCTTCACCTACATTGCGTACACGCTCACCGGCGTCTCGGGTTTCGCCGCCGGCGCGGTGCCGTGGCTGCTCATCCTGTTCGGCCTCGGACTGTTCGCGGGCAACTGGGTGGGCGGGCGCCTCGCCGATCGATCGATCGACCGGACCCTCCTGGTGCTGCTCGCCGTCCTCGCGGTGGTGCTGGTCGGGTTCGCGCTCGTCGCCGGGATGCCCGTCCCGGCCGTGATCGCGCTGGTGCTGATGGGAGCCGCCGGCTTCGCGACGGTCCCCGCCCTGCAGCTGCGGGTGCTGACCTACGCCGAACACGCGCCGACCCTGGCGTCGGGCGCGAACATCGCCGCCTTCAACGTCGGCAACGCGATCGGGGCGTGGCTCGGCGGTGTGACCATCGCGGCCGGCCTAGGCTACACATCGCCGCTCTGGGTCGGCGCCGCCATGACCGTGGGGGCTCTGGTCGTGGTCGCCGTCGCCGCATCTGCGGCGCGGGCCGCGTCGCGCCGGGGCCGGACCGACGTCTCAGAAGAGATCCTTCCCGTCTAGTAGACGGAGGGGTACACTCAGCCGTGTCTCGAACGAACTGGACAACCCCGAAGTACCTGGGAACGTGACGATCAGGGGGTGATCGTGATGGTTGATGTGGCTGATGAGCTGCTCCCATCACGCCTGCGCCTCCGCATCCTCCTCGGTTCGATGATCGGCGCCGCCGCCCTGGTCGGCCTCGGCCTGCTGTTCGGCGGAGGTTCCGCCCACGCCGACGAGACCGCGCCGCCCCCGCCTCCTCCCGCTGCGTCCTCCGGGCTCGGCGGCGTCGTCTCGGGGCTGACGAGCGGCCTCGGCCAGACGGTCGGGGCGGTCACCTCCAGCGTCGCTCCGGTCCTCCCGGAGCCGGTGAAGGAGGTCGTCTCGGCGGTCGTGACCCCCGTGACCTCGGCGGTGTCGGGCATCGCGGACTCCGCTCCGGTCAGCGCCGTCGTGCAGCCCGTGGCGACCGCGGTCGACACGGCCGTCGGCTCGACGCCGGTCGTCGGCGACGTGGTGACCGGGCTGCTCGGAAGCACTCCGGTGCAGTCGGTGACCGCCCCCGTGACCGGCCTCGTCGACCAGACGGTCGCCGGCGTCGCGGGCGTCGTGACCGATACCGTCACCCCGCTCACGCCGGGCGCGCCCGGCACCTCCGGACCGCCGGTGGTGTCGCAGCCGCCTGCCGGAAGCGCGGGCGGTGCGGACGTCAACGCGCCGGTCGCCCTCTCGGGGCCCGGGTCCGCAGCGATCGCTGCGCCCGCCTCCAGCGCGCCCGCCGCCCTTCCGGGCTTCGGTGCATCCGGTGTCGCCGGCGCGGGAGCCGCGCTCCTGAACGGCGCCGGTGCGAGCTCATCGGCCGATCCGACGTCCCCGTTCCCTGGCCACCCGGGCTGGGACGGCCAGGCGCCACCGCCCGGCGTGCCGTCCGGTAGCGCCGGCGCGGGTTCGAACTCGGCAGGCGGCGGCGGAACCGCGCCCTCGGCGGTCGCCGACGGCATCGCCCTGCCCTCCTGCGCCCTCGGCGGCGCGACCAGCACGTCATCGGACGACCGCATCCCGGCGTCCCCCGTCGCCGACCACGACACCAGCCCCGACTGAGTGGGTCCCGTCTGCCCGCGGGCAGAACGCGACCATGCCTCCCGCGCGGAGGCGACATCACTCATTCGAAAGGCTGAACCATGAACAAGTACGTCTCGCGAGGGTTGTGGATCACCCTCTGCGCCGGCGGGCTGTGGCTGGCGGGGACTGCGGCGGCGAACGCCGCGGAGGCCCCGACCGCCGACAGCGCCGGCTCCGGCACCCAAGCGGTGGTCGGAATCTCCGTCCCGGTCACGATCTCCGGCAACGGGGTCTCGGTCGTGGGCGACTCCTCCTCGGCCGGGTCGACGACGAGCGCTCCGGCGCCCGCCGCGGCCCCGACCGTGACGATCGACCCCTCCGCCATCGGCGGCGTCCTCGGCGGCACCCAGGCCGTCGCCGACGTCTCCGTTCCGGTGACGGTCACCGGCAACGCGATCAGCGTCGCGGGCGATGCCGGCAGCGCCCAGTCGCAGACGGCACCCGCCGCCGCGGCCCCGGCGCCGGCGGCGACCACGACCGACTCGTCCGGTGACGGCGGCCTGGTCGGGAACGTCCAGGCGCCCGTGAGCGCGGCCGTGCCGGTGACGGTCGGCGGCAACGCGATCAGCGTGCTGGGCGACTCGTCGTCGACCGGCTCGACGGCAGCGGCTCCCGCGGCCGCGCCCGGGTCGACCGTGACGTCGACCGGCAGCGGATCCGGCGACGGCCTGCTGGGCGGAGTGCTCGGCGATGTCCAGGCGCCCGTGAGCGCGGCCGTGCCGGTGACGGTCGGCGGCAACGCGATCAGCGTGCTGGGCGACTCCTCGTCGGCCGGCTCGCACACCACCGCTCCGGCGGCGGGATCGGGTGCCACGGTGACCAGCGGCTCCGGCTCGGGTTCGGGCTCGGGTGACTCCGGTCTCCTGGGCGGTCTGCTCGGCAACGTGCAGGCGCCGGTGGATGCGGCACTGCCTGTGACGGCGGGCGGCAACGCGATCAGCGTGCTCGGCGACTCCACCACGGCAGGCTCGACGACCACCGCTCCGGCGGCGGGATCGGGTGCCACGGTGACCAGCGGCTCCGGTTCGGGTTCGGGCTCGGGTGACTCCGGTCTTCTCGGCGGTCTGCTCGGCGACGTGCAGGCGCCGGTGAACGCGGGCGTCCCCGTGACGGCGGGCGGCAACGCGATCAGCGTGGTCGGCGACTCCTCGTCGGCCGGTTCCTCCACCACCGCCCCGGCCGGCTCCGGCACCGGCACCACCGTCACCAGCGGCGGCGCCGGAACAGGGACGGACGGCGGCCTCCTCGGCGGCCTGGTCGGCGGCGTCCAGCTGCCGGTCGACGCCGGGATCCCGGTGACCGCCGGCGGCAACGCGGTGAGCGTCGTGGGCGACTCGTCCAGCGCCTCCTCCACGGTCACGGCACCCACCACCGGCGGCGGCACCACCGTCACGGGTGGAACGGGCGCCGGCGACCCCGGCACCGGCCTCCTGGGCGGTCTGCTCCCCGTCGAGCTGCCGATCGGGCTGGATGTGCCCGTGACGGTCGGCGGCAACGCCATCAGCGTCATCGGCGACAGCGGCACGACCGGGTCGACCACGACCCCGACGACGCCGACCACCCCGACGACGCCGACCACACCCACCACGCCGACCACTCCGACCACGCCGACCACTCCGACCACGCCGACGACCCCGGTCGTCCCGGGTGACGGCGGGGCCGGCGCGGGTGCAGGGACGACGACGGCCTCGGTCGGCGCCGCGATGGCGCTCGGCTCCGGCGGTGCGGCGATGCTCGCCTCGACCGGCTCGAACGAGCTGGCCCTGGGCGCGCTCGCGGCTCTCCTGGCGCTCTTCGGAGTGCTGGCGCTCTTCACGGCGGCCAGCCGGGAGCGTCGCCACCACCGCACGCGCTAGTCGCGTGAGCACGGCGCGCGGGCCGTCGGTCGATCGTGCATCGACGGCCCGCTTCGCCGTGCCCGCCGACGGCTCCGGGCCGTGCGGCGAATGCATCTTTCCGCCGCTCGGCCCGACCACTACGGTGTGAGTCATGATGAGCCTGAGACCCGCCCGCGCCGCCCTCGCCCTCGCCGCTGTCGCCGCGGTCGTCGCCCTCAGCGGGTGCTCCTCGCCCGGGTCGTCCTTCACCGGCACCTGGGGATCGTCGGCGGCCGGCCAGCCGAACCTGACGATCAAGGACGACGGGACGTTCAGCGGCAACGACGGCTGCAACGCCATGTCCGGCAAGGGGACGGTGAAGGGGGACACGTTCACCTTCGGCCCCTTCGCCTCCACCTTGAAGGCGTGCGAGGGCGTGAACCCGTGGCTGAGTCGCGCGAACACGGCGAAGGTCTCCGGGAGCGACCTCGTCGTCTACGCCAATGGCGGAGAGAAGGTCGGCACGCTCGCCAAGGGCTGAGCGTGCCGACCGGGGGAGTGAGAGGGCGCCCCGCGGGGAGTTGGGGGGATCCGCCGGGCGGGACGCCCTCTCGGCCCGTCAGAACCCGATGGGTCTGCCGGGGGTCAGTGGTTCGTCGGTGATGACGAAGGGCTCGCCGTCGTTGTGCTCGAGCTCGCGGCGTTCGACCTCGGCGAGCAGGGCTTTGGTGAGCATCTCGGACCAGCTGCTGTCGCGCTCGGCGAACGAGGTGGCCCGGTAGACGGATCGGGCGCGATTGCGCAGGGTGTCCGTCAGGTAGAACGTGATGGTGGTGCGGCGGCGCGACCCTGCGGTGCTGCCGACCGCGCTGGGCTGGGCGCGGAAGGGCAAGGTGTCGGGAGGCTTGCGCCGACGGGCGGGGGAGCTCTCATCGGTGGGTCGGCTCATGAGGACCTCGCAGAATATCAGAAGGTGATAATCGATCTTCTACATTCTAACCGCGAGACCCCGTCGAGCACACCATTTAGACCCTCCTATGCATGCATTGTCAGCGCGAGAGGCGCTCGACGATGGAGCCGAAGAGCTCGGGGCGCGCGGCCGCGGTGGGGACGATGCGGGGCCGGAAGCGCGAGCGCGCGGCGATCACGAGGGCCGAGGTCAGCATCCGGAAGTCCCGGGTCGTCGCCCGCCAGGCCCGTTCGTACTGATCGGTGTCGCCCGCGCGCACCGCGGCGACGGCGGACCGCGCCTGGGCGAAGCCGACGCGCATCCCTTCGCCGGTGAGGGCGTCCACATAACCCGACGCGTCGCCGGCCAGCAGCGTGCGCCCGGACGACCGGGAACGGGCGCGCTGCAGCAGGGGCCCGGCGCCGCGCGCCGTCCCGATCGTCTCGGCGCCGTCGAGACGGGAGGCGAGACCCGGCAGCGACGCGAGCACGGCCTCCTGGTCCAGCGGACGCCGCCCCAGGACGGCGACCCCGACCGTGCCGTCGTCGACCGGGGTGACGTAGGCCTCGGCGCCGGGGGACCAGTGCACCTCGACCAGGTCGCTCCACGGCTCGATCGCGTAGTGCCGGCGCACGCCGAACCGGCGCCGCGCCTCGGCCTGCGGGCGCCGCTCGAGCCCGAGCATGCGCCGCAGCGGGGAGTGGAGGCCGTCCGCCGCGATCGCCCACGGGGACTCGAGAGCGGTCCCGTCGGCGAGCTCGAGCCGCACGCGGTCGCCCTGGTGCGTGATGCCGGTGACCCGGCCCTCCGCCCGTCTGGCGCCCAGCGCATCGGCGCGCTCGGCCAGAGCGGTCTGGAGGACGGTGCGCCGCACTCCGCGGCCCGGCCGCTCGGCGAAGCGGTGCTCGACGCGCGCGTCGCGATCGATGTAGGCGATGCCGGCCAGGGGCCGGCCCGACGGGTCGACGCCGATGCGGTGCAGGGCTGCGAGCGCACCCGGCATGAGCCCCTCCCCGCAGGCCTTGTCGATGGGGTCGGTGCGGGGTTCGACGACGAGCACGTCCATCCCGTCGAGCCGCGCCTCGATCGCGCAGGCCAGCCCGACCGGGCCGCCGCCGACGACGATCAGGTCGGCGCCGCTCATGCCCGGGCGGGGACGACGGTGGCCAGCGCGCGGTTCTCGCACGGGATGCGCACGGCCAGCAGCAGCACCGCGTTCAGCACCGTGAAGGCGAGTGCGGTGATCCACGCGGTGTGCACGAGGGGGAGGGCGAAACCCTCCACGACCACGGCGACGTAGTTGGGGTGCTTCAGCCAGCGGTACGGGCCGCCCGCGACGAGCGGGAGATCGCGCACGATGATGACCCGCGTGTTCCAGCGCGGACCGAGCGCGGCGATGCACCACCAGCGCAGGGCCTGGCTGGCGAGCACCAGCGCGAACATCGGCCAGCCCAGCCACGGGAGGAACGGCCGGTCGCCGAACCACACCTCGGCGAGGCAGGCGAGCAGCAGGCCGGTGTGGAGGGCGACCATCGGCGGGAAGTGACCGCGGCCGAACTCGACGCCGCCGCGGGCGAACGACCAGCGGGCGTTGCGGGCGGAGACGACCAGCTCGGCGATGCGCTCGCCGCCGGTCGCCAGCACGAGCACTACGTACCAGATCACGACGCTGCCCAGATCACGACGCTGCCCGGATCACGCGGCCGCGCCGATCGCCGCGGGCGCCTCCGACGCACCGGCCGCCCAGCGCAGCAGCACGAGCTCGCTCGTCACGCCGGGGCCGAGGGCGAACAGCAGCCCGACCGTCCCGGGTTCGTGGGCGTCCAGCTGCTCCGCGAGCACGTGCAGCACCGCCGCCGACGACAGGTTGCCGACCCGGGCCAGCGACCGCCAGCTCGCGTCCAGGGCGCCTTCGGGCAGGTCGAGCGCCTGGGCGAACGCCTCCAGCACCTTCGGGCCGCCGGGATGCGCGGCCCACGCCCCGACGTCGGAGACCTCGAGGCCGTGAGCGGCGAGGATCCCGCGGGCGTCCCCGGCGAAGTTGCGCTCGATCACCTCGGGCACGCCCGCGCTCAGGACGATCCGGAATCCCGTGCCGCCGATGTCCCAGCCGATGACGTCGGCGGTGTCGGGGTAGATGTGGCTGCGGGTGTCGACGACCTCGGGGCCCGGGAGGCCCAGAGCCTGCGCCCGCTCGTCGCCGACCATGACGACCGCCGCGGCGCCGTCGCCGAAGAGGCCGCTCGCGACGATGTTGGCCATCGAGTCGTCGCTGGCCTGCACTGTGAGGGAGCAGAGCTCCACCGAGAGCAGCACCGCGACCTCCCCGGGATGCCCGGCCAGGTAGTCGTGCACGCGGGCGATGCCTGCGGCACCGGCCACGCAGCCGAGCCCGAAGCTCGGCAGTCGCTTGACGTCGGGACGCAGCCCCAGCCGCGCGACGAGCTGCGCGTCGATCGACGGGGCGGCGATGCCGGTCACCGAGGTGAAGAGCAGGAAGTCGACGTCGGCCGGTTCGAGCCCGGCCGAGGCGAGCGCCCCGGTGATGGCGCGCTCGGCGAGCGTCGTTCCCTCCGCGATGAAGAAGTCGTTCGACTCCTGGAACGACGCGATCGAGCTGTACCGCTCCAGCGGCATGACCAGGCTGCGCGTCTCGACCCCGCTGGAGGCGTGGATGCGGCGCATCACGGCCTGGCGCTTCGGGTCCGGTGTGATCATCCCCAGAAGCGCGGTCGTGATCTCCTGCTGGGGGTAGCTGCGGGCCGGGAGCACCGGCGCCACCGACACGATTCGGCTCACAAGCGCAACGTACACCCCGCGGCTCCGTGCGCCACAGGGAGGGCACGGGGCAGTCTCCCCACTCCCGACATTCGGCACGAATGCGGTGTTAGCGGCGCCCATTCACGACATTCGGCACGAATGTGGGGAGGGAGGAGCGGAGGGCGAGGGGCGGCGCGTCAGGCCAGGACGGCGAGGGCGTCGATCTCGACGAGCATCTCTTCGCGCGGGAGGCCGGTGAAGACCGTGGTGCGGGCCGGGAGGACGCCCGACGCGACGCGTGCGCCGACGAACTCGCCGTACGCCTCGTTCATCAGGCCGAAGTCGTCGCGCGTCGTCAGGTAGACGCGCAGCATCATCACGTCGTCGAAGGTGGCGCCCCCGGCGGCGAGGATGGCCTCCACATTCTGGAGGGTGCGGATGGTCTGCGCCTTCACGTCACCCGCGTGCAGGTACTCGCTGGTGGCGGGGTCGACCGGCCCCTGGCCGGAGACCTGGAGGAACGGTCCGCGGCGGACGCCCTGCGAGAAGGTGTGGGCGGGCGGCGGCGCGTCGGTGGTGGAGACGGCGATGCGGTCGGTCATGCGGAGCCTTTCGGGACGGCGGGCGCACTCGCGCCCGGCAGGGTGGCGGTCGGGATGCCGGAGGCGGGTGCCCCCAGCTCGGCGGAGATGCGCGCGGTGGCGGCGAGCAGCGACGGGAGGAGGCCGAGCACGCCCTCGTAGGGCAGCACGACGTTCGGCACCGAGACCGAGACGGCCGCTGCGATGCGCCCGTCGGCTCCGAAGACCGGAGCCCCGACGCAGTTCATGAACGTCTCGTGCTCCTCGTGGTCCTCGGCCCAGCCGCGGTCGGCGCTGCGGCGGACTTCGGTCACGAGCTCGGCGGCGCTGCCGATGGTGCGCTCGGTGTAGCGCTCGAACGGCACCGCGGAGACGATGCGGTCGAGCTCCGCGGCATCCAGCGCGCCCAGCAGCACCTTGCCGACGGCGGTCGCGTGCAGGGCGGCGGGGAGGCCGACGCGGGAGTACATGCGCAGCGGCTGCCGCGACTCCACCTTGTCGATGTAGGTGACGACGCCGTCCTGGTAGGTCGCCAGGTGCACGGTCTGACCGGTCTCGGCGGCGAGGTCGCGCAGGGCCGGGGCCGCGGCGGTGCGCACATCCCGGGCGTCGAGCGCGCTCTCGGCCAGGGCGAAGACCGCCGGGCCGAGGTGGTAGCGGTGCGAGCTGTCGCGGCCGACGAAGCCGCGCTGCTCGAGGGTCTGCAGGAGGCGGAGCACGGTCGTCTTGTGCACGCCGACCTCCTCGGCCAGCGCGTCGAGGGTCGCGATGCCGCGGGAGACGAGGTCGAGCACGTCGAGCGCGCGGGCGAGGGACTGACTCATGCGGACCTCCAGGGGATCTCGCCGGGGTGCACGCGCCACCCGGACCACTCGTCGCCGGCCCCGGCGATCGTCTCGCGCTCGGCCGCGGTCGGCACCGAGAGCGGCCGGTCGCCGTGCCCGATCAGGGTGAGCGCCGCCAGGGCATGCCCGAGGCGCAGGGAGGCCGCGTCGTCGCGACCCTCGGCGAGCCCGGCCAAGAAGCCGGCGGCGAACGCGTCGCCCGCGCCCACCGGCTCCACGACCTCCACGGTCAGGCAGGGGACGTGCTTCTCGCTGCCTTCCCGGCGGTGCACGGAGGCGCGGTGCGCGTCCTCCTTGAGCACCACCGCGTCGAGGTGCGGGAAGGCGGCGAACAGGCGCGCGGGGTCGGTGTGGCCGAAGTGGGCCCGGGCCTCGTCGTGGCCGGAGAAGAGCAGGTCGGCCTGGGCGACGAGCGCGTCGAGCGGGGCGGTGTCGCGGTCGTGCCAGAGCCGGGGGCGGAAGTTGAGGTCCACGCTGATGAGCGTCTCCGGGCCGACGGCCTCCCGCAGGCCGGCGGTCGCCTCCGCGGCGCTCGGCGAGAGGGCCGCCGTGATGCCGCTGGTGTGGAGGTGGGAGGCGCGGCGCAGCAGGTCGGCGGCCGGAGCGGCGTGCAGCTGCTCCAGACCGAGGGCGGACGCGGCGGAATCGCGGCGGTAGTAGTGCATCCGGGTCGCGACGCCGCCGGGCCCGGGCGTGGACTCCTTGACGTAGAGACCGGTCGGGCGCTGCTCGTCGAGCTCGACCGCCTGCGTGTCGAGTCCGGCGTCCGCCGCGACGTGCAGGATGCGCTCGCCGAAGCCGTCCGCGCCGAGCCGGGAGACCCACGCGGTCGGCAGGCCGAGCCGGGCGAGGGAGGTGGCGACGTTGAACTCGGCGCCGCCGACGTCGGAGCCGAAGGCCGTCGCCTCGGCGAGCGGCCGGTGCGCCTCGGGGTAGAAGACGACCATGGCCTCGCCGAGGGTGACGAGCAGGGGCGACGGCATTGCCCCTCCTCTCTGCGGTGGCTCTCGGTGACGCTCGGTGGCTTTCGGTGACGCTCGGCGGTGGGCGCCGGTCTTGGCGGACGCCCAGAGGCATGCTAGAACAGAACGAGCACACACTGCAACGCGCGTTGCAAAATACGCAACGCACTGGTTCAGCCCACCCACATCCACGCCCCATCCCGGAGGACCGACGTGAGAGAGTACAAGGCCGTACCCCTCGGCTACGCCGCCGCGGATGTCGCCGCGCTCGGCGACACACGCCCCGCGCTCCGCGACTTCCCGACCCCGCTCGTCACCCTCAGCGAGAGCGCGGTCGCGCACAACCTCGCGACGATGGCGGACTGGTGCCGCGCCGCGGGAGTCGGCCTCGCGCCGCACGGCAAGACCACGATGAGCCGCGAGCTCTGGCAGCGCCAGCTCGACGCGGGCGCCTGGGGCATCACGGTGGCGACGCCGTGGCAGGCCTCCGTCGCGCTCGGCTGGGGGATGCCGCGGGTGCTGCTCGCCAACGCGCTCGTCCAGCCCGCTGCGCTGCGTGCCCTCGCTGCCGACACCGACCGGCTGACCGTCTGGGCCGACTCCCCGCGGGCCGTCGAGATCATGACGGACGCGCTCGCCGGCCTCGACCTCCCGGAGCCGCTCGCCGTGCTGGTCGAGCTGGGCGCGCCCGGTGGCCGCACCGGTGCCCGCACGGCGGAGGACGCGCTCGCCATCGCCCGCGCCGTCGCCGCCTCCCCGGCGCTGCGGCTCGCGGGCGTCGCGGGATACGAGGGAGCACTCGCGCACGACGCCCGTCCGGAGTCCCTGGCGACCGTGCGCGCCTACCTCCGCGCGCTCGGCGAACTGCACGACGCGTTCGAGGCCGGCGGCCTGTATCCCGCCGGTGCACCGGCGATCATCACGGCGGGGGGCAGTGCGTACTTCGACGTCGTCGCCGAGGTGCTAGCGCCCCGCCGCGACCTCGACGGCACCGGCGGCCGCGTCGTCGACGTGCTGCTGCGCTCCGGCGCGTACATCACGCACGACGACGGGTTCTACAGTGTCATCACCCCGCTCGGCCGGGTGGGCGGCGGCGAGTTCCGCTCCGCCATCCACGGCTGGGCGACGGTCGTCTCGCGCCCCGAGTCGGGTCTCGCGCTCGTCGACGCGGGCAAGCGCGACTTCCCGTACGACGAGGGGATGCCCGTGCCGCAGGCGATCCGCGCGCTCGGGGCCGACCGGGCCATCCCGCTCGACGGCGCCGTGGTCACGGCGATGAACGACCAGCACACCTTCGTGCGGCTGCCCTCCTACGCCAGGGTCGAGGTCGGCGACGTGATCCGCTTCGGTCTCTCGCACCCCTGCACGACCTTCGACAAGTGGCGCGCGCTCGCGGTCGTCGACGACGCGCTCGCCCCCGAGCCGCGCGTCACCGGCCTGCTCGAGACCGCCTTCGGCTGAACGGACCCCCGGATGCTCCTCGACACCCTCCGCCACGACCGCGCGCTCGCCGTCGTGCGCGCGCCCCGCATCGACGACCCGGTCGGCCTCTGCCGCGCGCTCGCCGCGGGCGGCATCCGCACGGTGGAGTTCACCTTCACGACTCCTGGCGTCGAAGACGTGATCGCCGAAGCGACCGCGGGGGAGCACGACGCCCTCGTCGGCGCCGGCACCGTGACCGACGCGCGCACCGCCGAAGCGGCCATCGCCGCGGGCGCGCGGTTCCTGGTGACGCCCGGGCTCAGCGAGAGCGCGGCGGCCGTCGCGCGGGAGGCGGGCGTGCCCATCCTGCTCGGCGCGCTCAGCCCGACCGAGGTGATGCGCGCCGTCGAGCTGGGTGCCGCCGCCGTGAAGGTCTTCCCGGCCTCGCTCGTCGGCCCGCGCTATCTGCGCGATCTCGGCGGGCCGTTCCCCGGCACGGCGTTCGTGCCGTCCGGCGGTCTCGACGCCGGAAACGCGCGCGAGTGGATGGAGGCGGGGGCCCTCGCGGTCACCGCCGGTTCGAGCGTGGTCAGCGCGGCCGACATCGCCGCCGCCTCCTGGGCCGCCGTGACCGAGCGCGCGCGGGAGTTCGGCGCCGCCGCGACGGGCGCATGACCGGGCCGGCGCCGACGCTCCTCCGCGGCGCGCTGGTGCTCGACGGCACCGGCCGGCCGGGGGAGACCGGGGACGCGCTGCTCGCCGACGGACGCATCCGGCAGGTCGGCGGCCGGATCGACGCGCCCGGTGCACGGGTCGTCGACGCCGACGGCCTCGCGCTCGCCCCCGGTTTCATCGACATGCACGCCCACTCCGACCTCGCCGTGCTGACCGACCCGGTCCATCTGGCGAAGGTCTCGCAGGGCGTGACCACCGAGGTCGTCGGCCAGGACGGCCTCTCGTACGCGCCGGCGACCCCCGCCGCGGTCGACGTGCTGCGCGAGCAGCTCGCCGGCTGGAACGGCGTGCCGGCCGGCCTCTCCCTCGGCTGGGAGACGATCGGCGACTACCTCGCCGCGGTCGACGCCGCGCGTCCGGCCGCCAACGTCGCCGCGCTCGTCCCGCAGGGCACCGTGCGGCTGGATGTGGTGGGCGCCGCCGATCGCCCCGCCACCGATGCCGAGATCGCCGCGATGCGCGCCCTCGTCGACCGCGGGATGCGCGACGGCGCGTTCGGCATGTCCTCCGGCCTCACCTACGTGCCCGGGATGTTCGCCGGCACGGACGAGCTCGTCGCCCTCTGCGAGGTGGTCGCGCGCCACGGCGGCGTCTACGTCCCGCACCAGCGCTCCTACGGCGCGGGGGCGCTGGAGGCGTACGCCGAGATGATCGAGGTGGCCCGCCGCTCCGGGGTCGCGCTGCACCTCGCGCACGCCACCATGAACTTCGGCGTCAACCGCGGGCGGGCGGCCGAACTGGTGGCGCTGCTGGATGCGGCCCTGGCCTCCGGTGTCGACCTCACCTTCGACACGTACCCGTACCTCCCGGGCTCGACGACCCTCGCCGCGCTGCTGCCGTCGTGGGCCGCGGCCGGTGGTCCTGCGGCCACGCTCGACCGCCTGCGCGACCCCGCCTCCCGGGCGCGCATCGCCCACGAGCTCGACGTCGTCGGCACGGACGGCTGCCACGGCGTCCCCGTGGAGTGGGAGACCATCGAGATCTCCGGCGTCCGCGATCCCGCGCTCGCCGGCCGGGTCGGCCGCACCGTCGCCGCCCTCGCCGTCGAGGCCGGGCGGCCCGCGTCGACCGTCGCCCTCGAGCTGCTCGTGGCCGATCGTCTGGGCACCGGCATCCTGCAGCACGTCGGCGACGAGGCCAACGTGCGCACGATGATGGCCCACCCGCGCCACACCGGCGGCAGCGACGGCATCCTCGTCGGCGACAAGCCGCATCCCCGCGCCTGGGGCACCTTCCCGCGCTACCTCGGGCACTACGTGCGCGAGGAGGGCGTGCTGCGCCTCGAGGACGCGATCGTGCACCTCTCCGCGCGCCCGGCGGCCCTGCTCGGCCTCGCCGACCGCGGTCGCATCGCGCCCGGGATGGTCGCCGACGTCGTGCTGTTCGACCCGGCGACCGTGGCCGATCGCGCGACGTTCGCCGCGCCGCGACGGCAGGCGGCCGGCATCCCGTGGGTGTTCGTGGCGGGCGAGGCGGTCATCGCCGACGGGGAGCGGACCGGGAGCCGCCCGGGCCGCGCGCTACGCTCGACGGCATGCGCAGCTTCCTGATCCTGCACGGCTGGGACAACCACCGACCGCCCGGGCACTGGCAGCACGAGCTCGCCACCGCGCTGCGTTCGCGCGGCGAGCGGGTGGAGTACCCGCAGCTCCCGAGCGCGTCGGCGCCGTCCCTCGCGGCGTGGCGGGATGCGGCAGCCCAGTCGCTGCGCGCGGCGGCGGCGGACGACGCCGACGTCACCGTGATCTGCCACAGCCTCGCTTGCCTGCTCTGGCTGGGCGCCCGCCCGCTCGACACGGTCGTGGACCGCGTCATGCTCGTCGCTCCGCCGTCGCGGGAGGTCGTGGCCGGCATCCCCGAGATCGCCGCCTTCGCGTCGCCCGAGCCGGCCCGGCCCGCATACGCGACGACCATCGTCGCCTCCGACGACGACCCGTACTGCCCCGAGGGCGCCCAGGCCGCCTACGGTGCGCCGCTGGGCATCCCGGTCCAGGTCATCCCCGGCGGCGGCCATCTGGAGCTCAGCGCGGGCTACGGCGAGTGGCCGTCGATGCTCGCGTGGTGCTTCGACCCGACCACGACGCTGCAGCCGCGCTGAGCAGAGGAGCCGGAGCTCAGCCCTGCACCTCGCGCACGACCGCCACGAGCGGCTCGTAGAGCGCCTCGCCCGGCACGACCCCGGTGATCTCGGTGACGATGTCCTCCGGGGTGGCCTCCTCGAGCAGGTGCCGCAGCTCCACGCTCTGGGTGTCCTCCGGAACGTCGAAGCGCAGCGCAGCGCCGACCGCGGCGAGCAGCGCCTGCGGCACGGTGCCGACGTAGGCGACGTGGTCGATGGCCGGCCCGATGAACCGGTCGTTGCGGCCGAGCTTGCGCAGCGGCTCGCGGCCGACGCGGGTCACCTCGTCCACCAGGTGCGGGTTCGTGAAGCGGTCGAGGATCTTCGCGCGGTACGCGGCCATCTCCTCCTCGTCGAGCCCGTGCTTGGCGACGAGCGCCGCCGACGTCTCGCGCAGCGCGTCCTCGGCGGCCTCGCGCACGAGCGGGATCGCGATGGCCTCGCTGATGGTCTTCGCGCCCTGCAGGAAGCCGGTGTACGCCACCGTCGCGTGCCCCGTGTTCACCGTGAAGAGCTTGCGCTCGATGTACGGAGCCAGGGAGTCGACGAAGTGCGCACCCGGGATGACGGGCTCGTGGCCGGCGAACGGGCTGCGGTCGACGACCCACTCGTAGAACGTCTCCACGGTCACGTCCACGCCCGACCCGGGGTCCTGCGCGGGCACGATCCGGTCGACCGCGGTGTCGGCGAAGACCGCCTTGGCGCCCAGCGCCTCCCGCGTCTCGTCGTCCGGCAGGCCGTCCATCAGCTCGGCGGCCAGCAGGTCGGTCGCGCCGATCGCGTTCTCGCACGCCATCACGGCGAGGCGAGGGGCGTCGTCCGCCCGGGCGGCGAGGCCCTTCGCGATCACCGGCGCGACGAAGCGCAGGATGCGCGGGCCGACGGCCGTGGTCACCACGTCCGCCGTGGCGATCTCGGCCACCAGCGCGGCCTCGTCGGTCGCGCTGTTGATCGCGCGGAACCCGGTGACCGTCTTGGTCTCCGACTCCTCGCCGACGAGGTGCACGTCGTACGAGTCGGCCGCGGCCAGCGCGTCGATCAGCTCGGCGTTGACGTCGGCGAACACGACCTCGTACCCGGCTTCGTGGAGCAGGAGCCCCACGAAGCCGCGGCCGATGTTGCCCGCACCGAAATGGACGGCCTTCATGCGTTCGGTCACCTCACTCGTTCACGTCGCCGAGGAGCGCGAACAGGGCGTCCGCGTCCGGGGCGTCGATGAGCTTCTGCACGTCGTCCTCCTCCGAGAAGAGGATGGCGATCTTGGACAGGATCTCGAGGTGCTCGTTGTTCTGCCCGGCGATGCCCACGACGAACCGCACCTCCTCGCCGCCCCAGTCGAGCGGCGAGGAGTAGCGGATGAAAGAGAGCGCCGAACGGGTGATCTCGTCCTTGGACTCGTTGGTGCCGTGCGGGATGGCGAGCCCGTTCCCCATGAAGGTGGAGACCGTGTTCTCGCGGTCCTGCATCGAGTCGACGTAGCCGGGGAGGACGGCGCCGGCGTTCACCAGCAGCGCACCCGCCTCGCGGATCGCGTCCTCCCGCGTGGTCGCGGAACCCGCGGCCACGACGTTCGCCCGGTCGAGAATCGTGTCGGTCATTTGCTGGCGTCCTCCGGTGCTGCTTGGGCCTGCTGGCTCTTGACGAGATCGACGACCTCGTCGTACCGCGGGCTGTTCATGAAGTTGTCCACGGACACGTGGACCGAGGCAGGCGACTGGCCTTTGGCGCGGTCGGTGAGCTGCTGCTGGGTGATCACGAGGTCGGCGGTGCCGTCGAGGTTCGCGATGGCCTGGTTCGTCACCGTGACCCCCTCCACGCCGGCCTTCTTGATCTTGTTGCGCAGGACCGAGGCGCCCATCGCGCTCGAGCCCATCCCAGCGTCGCACGCGAACACGATGTTGCGCACCAGTCGATCGGTGCCGTCGCCCTGGGCGTCGCCGGCGTCGTGCTCGCCCTCGTCGACCAGGCTGCCCAGGACGGACGAGGACTTGCCCTTGTTCGCCTCGGTCTGCGCGACGGCGGCCGAGAGGTCGCCCGCGTTGCCGGCGGCGAGGTCGCGCTTGCGGGTCGCCCTCAGGACGATCGCGCTGAAGGCGAACGAGACGGCGGCGGCGGCCACGATCGACACGGCGATGCCGAACATGTTGTCGACGGGTGCCTGGGCGAAGATCGCGAACACCGATCCCGGCGCGGCCGGCGCCCGCAGGCCGGTCTGGAAGGCGACGTTCACCGCCACACCGGTCATGCCGCCGAGGACGGCGCCGATGATCAGGATCGGCTTCATCAGCACGTACGGGAAGTAGATCTCGTGGATGCCGCCGAAGAACTGGATGATGAACGCGCCGGGAGCGCTGGCGCGCGCCGCGCCCAGACCGAAGATCGCCCAGGCCAGGAGGATGCCCGCGCCGGGGCCGGGGTTCGTCTCGATGAGGAACAGGATCGACTTGCCGGTCTGCTGCGCCTCGAGCGTTCCGATCGGGGTGAAGACGCCGTGGTTGATCGCGTTGTTGAGGAAGAGCACCTTGCCCGGCTCGACCAGGATGCTGACCAGCGGCAGCAGGTGCACCGACACCAGCCAGTTCACTCCGGCCTCGAGCGCCTTGCTCAGCCCCTCCACCAGCGGCGCGATGCCGAAGAAGGCGCCGATCGCGAGGAGGAAGCCGAGGATGCCGGCGGAGAAGTTGTTGACGAGCATCTCGAAGCCCGCCTTGATCTTCCCCTCCCAGATCTTGTCGATCAGCTTCATCAGGTAGCCGCCGAGCGGTCCCATGATCATCGCGCCGATGAACATCGGGATGTCGGAGCCGACGATGACGCCCATCGCCGCGATCGTGCCGACCACGCCGCCGCGGACGCCGTAGACGAGGCGTCCACCGGTGTTGGCCAGCAGGAGCGGCAGGAGGTACGTGATCATCGGGCCGACGAGGCCGCCGATCGCCTTGTTCGGGAAGGGCCCCTCGGGGATGAACAGGGCGGTGATGATGCCCCAGGCGATGAATGCCGGGATGTTCGGCATCACCATGCTGGAGAGGAACGTGCCGAAGCGCTGGACGGCGACGCGTGCGCCTCCGGGCTTCTTCGGTGTCGACGCCGTCGCCGACGTCTCTGTCGCCGATGTCATGTTGGGGCCTCGTTTCTGTCGGTGATCACCCAGCGGGTGTCACTGTGGGTAGGCGGCCGCGGCCGCACGGACCGCGTCCCGGGCTTCGGCCGCGCCGTCGGCGGCCAGGGCGACCTCGGCCAGGGCTCGTGCCTGGTCGAGGGTGTAACGGGTGAGGGAGAGCCGCACGTCGGCGAGGGCCGCCGGCGACATCGAGAGGGTGGTGGCGCCGAGGCCCACGAGCACGACCGCGAGCAGGGGGTCGGCCGCGGCCTCGCCGCAGATGCCGACCGGCTTGCCGTGGGCCGCGCCCGCGGCGCCGACCTCGCCGATGAGGCGGAGGACGGCGGGGTGCCACGGGTCCTGGAAGCCGGCGACCGAGCCGAGCAGACGGTCGGCGGCGAGCGTGTACTGGGTGAGGTCGTTCGTGCCGATGGAGGCGAACGCGGCCGTCTGCAGCACGCGGTCGGCGAGCAGGGCGGCGGAGGGGACCTCCACCATCACGCCGACGGTCTTCAGGCCGTACCCGGTCGCCAGCTCGACGAAGTAGCGCGTCTCCTCGACGGTCGACACCATCGGCGCCATGACCCAGAGGTCGGCCTCGGTGACCGCGTCGGCCTCGGCGAGGGCGGTGAGCTGCTCGCGGAGGAGGTCCTCGTTGGCCCGCAGCGCGCGCAGGCCGCGCAGGCCGAGCGCCGGGTTGTCCTCGTGGGCGTCGTTGAGGAACGCGAGCGGCTTGTCGGCGCCGGCGTCGAGCACGCGCACGACCACCTTCTGGCCCGGGAAGGCCGAGAGGAGGGCGATGTAGTGCTCGCGCTGCTGCTCCACCGTCGGGGCCATGCGCTGGTCGAGGAAGAGGAACTCGGTGCGGAACAGTCCGACGCCTTCGGCTCCGGCGTCGAGGGCCTTCTGCGTGCCGTCGGCCGATCCGAGGTTCGCGAGCAGCGGGATGGGCGTGCCGTCGGCGAGGGCGCCGGGCTCGAGGCCGCCGGCCAGGGCGGCCGCGCGCTCCTCGATGCGGTGCTGCGCGTCGGCGCGCTGCTCGTCGGCGGGGGCGACCGTGACCGTGCCGGAGGCCGCATCCACGATGACCTCGGTGCCGTCGGCGAGCGCGTCCGCGCCGGCCACGCCGACGATGGCGACGATGGCCTTCTCGCGGGCGAGGATCGCGGTGTGGGAGGTCGGGCCTCCCTCGCGCGTGACCAGGCCGAGCACCTTGGTCAGGTCGAGCAGGGCGGTGTCGGCGGGCGCGAGGTCGTGCGCGACGAGCACGTACGGCTCGTCCGACTCCGGGACGCCGGGGGCGGGGCGGCCCGCGAGAGCGGCGATCACGCGCTGCGCGACGTCGTCGAGGTCGGTGGCGCGCTCGCCCATGTAGCCGCCGAGGCCGATGAGCATGTCGCGGAAGACCGCGAAGCCCTCGAACACGGCGCGCTCGGCGGTGGTGCCGCCGTCGATCCGGGTGGCCACGTCGTCGGCGAGGGTGGAGTCCTCCGCCATCATCGACTGCGCCTCGAGCACGTCGGCGGCGATGCCGGTGACCTTCGCGGCACGGGACCGCAGATCCTCCGCGACGGCGGCGACGGCCGCCGAGACGCGTGCCTTCTCCTCGTCGGGCGTGCGGGTGCTGGGGGTCTCGGCCGGCTCGGGGAGCGGGTCGGACATGCGGAGCACGCGGCCGAGGGCGACGCCCTGGCCGATGCCGGCGCCGGTGAGCTGAGTCGTTGTCCCGGTCATGATCAGGCGTCGTGGTCGGTGGTGAGGATGTCGGCGAGGTCGTCGAGCACCGCGTCCGCGTCCGCCGCGTCGGTGGTGAGGACGATCTTGTCGCCGTGGTCGATGCCCAGCGAGATCACGCCGAGGATGCTGCCGGCGTCGACGGTCTTGCCGCCCTCCTTCGACAGCTTCACCGTGGCGCCGGAGCTCTTGACGGCCTCGACGAAGAGCTTCGCCGGTCGCGCGTGCAGTCCGTGGGTCGATCCGACGGTGATGATCCGCTCAGCCATGTGTGTTCTCCTTCGATGTTTCGATGCCCCGGGGTCCCGGGCGAGTGGCTCGTGCTCTCATAGTGCCGTCGTCCGGCTGCCGAGAGCCAGATCCAGCGCCTGGGCGCCGTCGAGCGCGGCCGGGGAGATGGGCGGGAGCACGGCGACCGCGGTGCCGGAGGCGGCGGCGCGCTCGCGCAGGGCGGGGACGGAGGCTTCGAGGTGCGCGCCGACGAGGATCACGTCGATGCCCGCGAGCGCGTCGAGCTGGGAGACGCTCCCCGCCTCCACGGTCACCGGGACTCCGCGCGCGGCAGCCGCGTTGCGGAGCTTGACGGCGACGAAGGTGCTCGAGGCACCCGCGCCGCAGACGACCACGATCTTCATCGACCTGTGCCTTTCGGTAACGCGGAGTTGCTGGGTGGAGCGGATGGATCTGATGGATCGTCTGCCATGCTCGTCCCGTTGCGTGCGTCGCTCCAGCAGCGTTTCTTCCGGGGGAGCGGAAGCCGCCGCCGTCCGGCTCCTCTTCCGGGGGGAGCGGAAGATCGGTGGGATGCGCCTCGGTCCCGGGCACGGTAGGTGATTGACTCGTAGCGGAAGGTGGTGCGGGTGGCGCTCTCGGCACAGCAGACGAGGATGCTGGACATCCTGGCGCGCCGTGCTGCCTGGGTGACCGCCGCCGAGCTCGCGCACGATCTGGGCGTGACGACGCGCAGCATCCGCACCTACGCCGCCGCCCTGGGGGACCTGGTCGAGTCCGGCGCCAACGGGTACCGGGTGCGGTCCGAGGCGTACGCCGCCCACCTCGACGACACGGAGGCCGCGGAGCCGAGCGTCGGCTCACCGCAGGAGCGTCTCGTGTTCCTCGCCCGACGCCTGCTGGACGAGCCGGAGGGCGTCGACGTCTACGAGGCGGCCGAGAGCCTGTTCGTCAGTGAATCCACCATCGAGTCCGACCTGACCCGCCTGCGCGGCATCCTCGCCGACACCGAGCTCGCGCTGCAGCGGCAGGGTCCGGTCGTGCAGCTGACCGGGCCGGAGATCGCGCGCCGCAAGCTGATCAGCCGCCTGTTCCGCGACGAGATGCGGCAGGGCGTGGTCGACGTGGCGCGCATCCAGGAGGCGTTCGCGTCGCGCGGCCTGGCCGAGTTCAAGTCCGACCTGGTCGGGATGCTCGACGCCCGCGGCTTCTTCGTCAACGAGTACGGGATCAACGACGTCCTGCTGCACATGGCCGTCGCCCTCGACCGCGTCGCCAAGGACCGGGTGCTGCCCGCCGCCGGCGATCCGGAGGTCAGTGAGGGGATCCGCGCGCTCGCCGACGACCTCGGCGGCCTGATCGACACGCACTTCGACGTGGCGCTGGACCCGACCGAGCTGCGCTACCTCGCCATCCTGCTCCGCACCCGGGTCATCGCACCCGGCGCCGGCCGGGACCCCGTCGAGGAGTTCGTCAGCGAGCACGATCTGGAGGTCGTGCGCGGCATCGTGGCGCGCGCCTCCACCGAGTACCTCGTCGACCTGCGCGACGAGAACTTCATCGTGCGGCTCACCCTGCACGTGCAGAACCTCGTCGCGCGCGCCCACGAGAAGACCTACTCGCGCAATCCGCTGACCCGCTCGATCAAGAGCTCGTACCCGATGATCTACGAGCTGGCGGTCTACATCGCCAGCCGGCTGCAGACCGCCGAGGGCATCGAGGTCAACGAGGACGAGATCGCCTACATCGCCATGCACGTCGGCGCCTACCTGGAGCAGCAGTCGCGCCGACGGGATGCGGTGACCTGCGCCGTCGTCTGCCCGAACTACTACGACATGCACATCCTGCTGCGGGAGCGGCTCGAGAGCGCCCTCGGCGACGAGCTCGACGTCACGAGCGTGATCACCTCGACCGACGTCGACTGGGCCGCCCTCGACGCCGACCTCGTGCTCACGACGATCGACCCCCGCGGGCGGCGCGAGAACGCGGTGATCGTGCAGCCGTTCGTGACCGAGACGGATGTGGAGCACATCCGGCAGGCCGTCGCGCGCATCCGCCGGCAGCGCCGTCGCGCCCGGATCAAGAACGACCTCCTGGAGTACTTCGACGAGCGCCTGTTCCTGCGCAACTTCTACGCCCGCGACGCGCTCACGATGATCCGTGCGCTGGGCGACCGGATGATCGCGGTCGGCGCCATCGACCAGGACTACGTCGATCAGACGATCGAGCGCGAGCAGATGTCGTCCACGGCGTTCACCGACTCGCTCGCGGTGCCCCACGCCATGACGATGAGCGCGAAGCGGACGGCGATCGCGATCGTCGTCAACGACACGGCGATGGACTGGGGCGACGCGCGCGTCAACGTCATCGCGTTCATCGCCTTCGACGCAGGCGGCCGCGCGTCGTTCCAGACCGTGTTCGACCAGTTCGTGGAGGTCTTCGGCGACCGGGAGGCCGTGCTCGGCCTGATCCGCCGCGCCGACACCTTCACCGCCTTCATCGACGAGCTGGTCCGCATCATCGACTCCTAGCGCGCGCCGCGTGCTCGGGTGCTCTGCTCGCCCGGGTGCTCTGCTCGCCCGGGTGCTCTGCTCGCCCGGCGCCGGGCGGCTCAGCCGAGCAGCAGGCTGCGCAGCTGGTCGGCCGAGTGCACGACGGCGATCGCGCCGGCGGCCTCGGCGGGGGAGCCGTAGCCCCACTCGACGAGGATCGTCGGCAGTCCGTGCGCTCCCGCGCCCTCCACGTCGTACTGGCGGTCGCCCACCATGACGGTGTGGTCGAGGTCGACGCTCTGGGCGGTGAGGCGGCGCATGGCCTCCTCGACCACGTCGGCCTTGGCGCTGCGGGACTCGTCCTCGCTGGCACCGGTGATCACGGTGAAGTACTTCGCCAGGCCGAAGTGCTCCAGGATGCGGGTCGCCTGCGACTCGGGCTTGCTGGTCGCGATGGCGAGCGGGATGCCGGAGGCGTGCAGCCGCTCGAGCAGGCCGCGGATGCCGGGGAACACCGCGCTGTCGAACGCGCCGTGCTGGGCGTAGTGGGTGCGGTAGACCGCGAGGGCGGCACGCGCCTCGTCCTCGTTCATGCCGGCGAACTTCACGAGGGAGTCCAGCAGCGGCGGGCCGACGTACTCGACGAGCTCGGCGGGGGAGGGGACGGGGCGGCCGAGGTCCTCGAACATGCTGACGAGGGAGCCGGTGATGCCCGGTGCGGAGTCGGTGAGGGTGCCGTCGAGATCGAACAGCACGCACGTCCACGTCCGGGTGACGGTGGGGGTGATGGGGGTGGTCATAGCCCACCCATCGTATGCGGCGTTTGTGAACGTTCGCTCAGCGGTCGCCGAGCGCCGTCTCGATGTGCGAGCGGGCCACGACCATCGTCTGCTCGGATCCCGGATCGAACTGCACGGCGACGAACTCCGCGGTGCGCACGAACCCGAGCGCCTCGATGGCCGGCACGATGACGGCCTGCACCTTCGTGCCCGCCCCCTCCGCGGTCTGGCCGACGGCCGAGCGCAGCGCCTTCATCGAGGTGAAGAGGGGCAGCACCGGCTCGCCGGCGGTGGAGCTGATCGTGCGCAGGCGGGTGTCCTCCGGGGTGGACCCGGTGACGTCGACCACCAGGCCGCCCTTCATCGCGGCGGCGAGCAGGGCCTCCAGGTTCGGGAGGGTCGGCTCGGCCGCGATGTCCGCGAGCGCCTTGCGCACGGGCACGTTCTCGTAGGTCTGCGGGAAGCGGGGGGAGGGTGCCATCAGAAGAGCCTGCTGTCGCTGTCGTCGAGGCCGCGCATCGCGTCGTAGTCGAGCACGAGGCAGCGGATGCCGCGGTCCTCGGCGAGCGTGCGCGCCTGGGGCTTGATCTCCTGCGCGGCGAAGACGCCGGAGACGGGGGCGAGGAGGGGGTCGCGGTTCATCAGCTCGAGGTAGCGGGTCAGCTGCTCGACGCCGTCGATGTCGCCGCGGCGCTTGAGCTCGACGGCGACGGAGGCCCCGGCGGCGTCGCGGGCGAGGATGTCGACCGGCCCGATCGCGGTCATGTACTCGCGGCGGACGAGCACGTGCCCGTCGCCCAGCAGGTGGATCTGCTCGGCGAGCAGCTTCTGCAGGTGCGCCTCCACGCCGTCCTTCTGCAGGCCGGGGTCGATGCCGAGCTCGTGCGCCGAGTCGTGCAGCACCTCGTGGATGGAGACGATCAGCATGTCGGCCGTCTTCGCCTGGGTGACGCGCCAGACCTCGGTGATGCCGGCCTCCCGCTGCAGCTCGTCCGGCTCGCTGACGGCGAGGGTGCAGGGCGGGCTCATCCAGTTGAGCGGCTTGTACGAGCCGCCATCGGAGTGGACGAGCAGGCTGCCGTCGGACTTGAGCATGAGCAGCCGCTTCGCCAGCGGCAGATGCGCGCTCAGGCGTCCGGCGTAGTCCACGGAGCAGTTGGCAATGACGAGACGCACCGGAACATCCTACGGGGGCGCCCTGGCAGGATGGGGGCATGCCTCACGATCTCGTCATCGGCACGTACACCGAGCAGCTCCCGCACGTCGACGGTCACGCGGAGGGCGTCCTCGCCGCGCGTTTCGACGGGTCGGACGTGACGGGCGTGTCCGTCGCCGCCCGCGTGCGCAACCCCTCCTGGGTGGCCGTGACACCCGACGGCACCCGCGTGTACGCCGTGTCCGAGACCGGGCCGGACGGCGGCCTCGTCGCTTTCTCCCGCTCCGGCGACGGTGTGCTCGCCCGGCTCGGCGAGGTGTCGAGCGGAGGCGCTGACCCCGCGCATCTGGCCGTGCACCCTTCGGGTCGACAGCTGATCGCCGGCACCTACAGCGGCGGGTCGGTCTCCGTCTTCTCCCTGAACGGCGACGGCTCCATCGGCGCCCGCACCGGCTTCGTGCAGCACGAGGGCCGCGGCCCCGACGACGCGCGCCAGGAGGCGCCCCACGTCCACCAGCTGAGCGTCGATCCGGTGAGCGGCGACATCGTGGTGGTCGACCTCGGCCTCGGCGAGGTGCGCTGGTACGCGCTCGACGAGGAGGGCGGCCTCGTCCTCCGACCCGACGCCACGCTGTCCTCGGGCGCGGCCGGCCCGCGCCACCTCGCGTTCCACCCGGACGGCCGCCACGCCGTCGTCGTCAACGAGCTCGACAGCACCCTGGACGTACTGCGTCGCGACGGCGACCGCTTCGTGCGCGTCTCCACCGTCTCCACCCGCAAGGCGGGCGCGACCGGCGAGAACTCCCCGGCCGCCGTGCGCGTCAGCGACGACGGCGGCACCGTCTTCGTGACCAACCGCGGCGACGACACGATCGCGGTCTTCTCGTTCGACCCCGACGTCTCGCGCGCGGCGCTCGTCGCGACCGAGCCGGCGCGCGGGCGCTCCCCGCGCGACCTCGTGATCGCCCCCGAGGGCGACCGCGTGCTCGCCGCCTGCCAGGACAGCGACGAAGTCACCGTCTTCGCCTTCGACGCGCGCACGCGCGCCCTCCGCTTCCTCGCCGCCTCGCCCGTCCCCACCCCCGTCTGCCTGGCCTTCATCTGACCCCACCTGGCCTCCGCGCCCGGCAACTCCGGAGGTTTGGCCTCCCGAGCCGCAGATCGCCGTTCCGACGGTGAACTGAGCGGCGCGTCGGCCATGAGTGCCGGAGTTGCGGGACCCGCCCACCGGATGGGCGACGCATCGTGCGCCGTCGCCGTTCGTACGGTGGACGCGGGGTCGGCACGGCGTGTCGCGCCGTTCACACGGAGATCTGCGCCAGAACGCGTCGACGATCCGGACGAAGCGAGCGGGATACCGCCGCGCTGCCGCACTCAGGCCGCCGCGCGCTCCTTCTGCGGGCGAACCGCCGGAGCCGCGAGGAACGACGCGAGCAGCAGCACCAGGATGAGGTAGAGCGCGTTCAGGAGGCCGAAGTCCTTGCCGAGGAAGCCGATGACCGGCGGCCCGACCAGGAACGCGCAGTAGCCGATGATCGCCACTGCGGAGACGCGCGCGGCCGGGTTCTTCGCACCGTCGGCCGCCGCCGACATCCCGAGCGGGAAGCCGAGCGAGACGCCGAAGCCCCAGAGCACCGTGCCGATCACGACGACCCACATCGGGCCGCCGAGGATGAAGAGCAGGAGGCCGGCGACGCCCATCCCCGCGGTGATGCGGATGGCGTTGACGCGGCCGATGCGGTCCACGATCGGGCCGCCGGCGACGCGCCCGACGGTCATGGCCGCCACGAAGCAGCCGAACACGACGGCGCCCGTCGAGTTGGCCTGGCCGTGACCGTCGACCACCGCGAGCGAGATCCAGTCGTTGGCCGATCCCTCGCCGAACGCCATGCCGAGCATGACGACGCCGATGAGGATGAGGCGCCAGTCGGCCCAGACGGCGAGGGCGGCGCGCATGCGCTCGCCGAAGGGGATGCGCACGGTCTCCACCCCCTCGTCGCCGAGGTCGGCCTCGCGCGGGATGAAGCGGATGGCGACGGCGATGCCCACGACGAGCACGACGGCGATGCCGATCAGGTGCCAGGCGACGCCGATGTGGAGGGCGGCGGCCGCGGCGCCGACGCCCGCGCCGATCACGGTGCCGAGGCTGAAGCACGCGTGCATCAGCGGCATGAGGGTCTTGCCGATCTCGCGCTCGACGGCTGTGCCCTCGACGTTCATCATGACGTCGAGCATCCCGTTGCCGAGGCCGAGCAGGATGAGCCCGATCGCGACCAGGGGCACCGCGTGGAAGACGGTCGAGCCGAGCCCGAGCAGCACGGTGCCGACCGCGGCGATGGTCAGCGAGCCGAACATCCCCTTGTGCGGCCCGAAGCGGACGAGCACCGGGGAGGAGAGGACGAGCCCGAGGACAGCGCCGGCCGACATGCCCAGGATGAGGAGGCCGATGGCCGACGGGTCCTTGCCAAGCCCGAGGTCGTCGCGGACGCCCGGGATGCGGGCGACCCACGTGGCGGTGGCGAGTCCGCTCAGCACGAACACGGCGAAGACCGCGTTGCGCCAGGCGACGAGTTGGCGGCGGCTGCGCGCCGGCACGGAGGTGGAAGAGGTCGGGGTCGGCTGTGACATCGGCTGTCCTGGTGATCGAGCGGGCGGCGGGTGGATTTTGGTCATCGAATCGTTTCGATCGAAACGATTCGACTAAGCTAGCACACGTGAACGACAGCAGCACAGCCCCTGCGACCGTCCGGCCGACGCTGGCCGCGGTCGCCCGACTCGCCGGCGTCTCCAACTCGACGGCCTCGCTCGCCTTCTCGGGAACCGGCCCGGTCTCCGACGCGACGCGCGACCGCGTGCTCGCCGCGGCGAAGCAGCTCAACTACGCCGGGCCCGACCCGCGGGCGCGCTCCTTGCGCCGCGGCCGCTCCGGCATCGTCGGCGTGGTGATGGAGGAGCGGGTCGGCGACGCCTTCCGCGACCCGATCAAGATCGCCCTGCTCGACGGCATCACCGAGGAGATCGGCGCGATCGACGCGGGCCTCCTCATCCTCACCGACGCCGGCGACGCCGCCCAGCGCATCGAGGACGCCCCGATGGACGCCGTCGTGCTGGTCGGCTGCAGCCCGCGCCTCGACGAGTCGGTCGGGATGCTCCGCCAGCGCGGCATCCCGCTGATCGCCATCGAGGGCGACCCGGCCGTCGGCGTGCCCGTCATCGGCCAGGACAACCGGGAGGCGTCGCGCATCGCCGCGCAGCACCTCCACGACCTCGGCCACCGCGACGTGGCCGTCGTGGCGCTGCCGCTCACCCGCGACCGCAACCGCGGCCGGTTCACCACGGAGTCGGCCCGCACCGCCAGCTCCACCACAGCCGTCGACCGGCTCGCCGGGGTGCAGGACGTCTTCCCGGGCGTCGGGGGATGGGTCACCCGCGGCTCGTTCGTCGAGGAGGGCCGGCTCGCCGGAACCGCGCTGCTCGAGCAGGCGCAGGGGCGCCCCACCGCGATCGTCGCGCAGAGCGACCTCCTGGCCGCCGGCGTCATCAGGGCCGCCGAGGAGCTCGGGCTCGAGGTCCCGTGGGACGTCAGCGTCGTCGGATTCGACGGCGTGCGCGTCGACGGCCTCTGGCCTTACGACCTCACCACCCTCGTGCAGCCCGCCGTCGACAAGGGCCGCGCCGCCGGCCGCGCCGTCGTGGACATGCTGGAGGGCCGCGAGATCACCCCCGAATCCTTCACCTCCGAATTCCACCAGGGCAACACCACCGCCGCCCCCGCCCACCGCTGACCCGCCCCACCTCCCCCCCTGACATTTGTGCCAAATCTCGCGAAAGCGCGCCCCTATCCCCACATTTGGCACGAATGCGCGCCCGCGCATTCGTCACGAATGTCGGGAAAGCGCCGCCGTATCCCTGCATTCGTGCCGAATCCGCGTCAAGCGATGTCGCCTGACGCGGCGCGCGCCGGTGTGCGTAGGGTGAGGGGTATGGATCTTGAGGCCCTCTACCGCGATCTCCACGCCCACCCCGAGCTCTCGTTCGCCGAGCACCGCACGGCCGGCATCGTCGCCGACCAGCTGACCGCGCTGGGGGTGGAGGTGCACACGGGCATCGCCGGCACCGGCGTCGCCGGCGTGCTCCGCAACGGCGAGGGGCCGACCGTGCTCCTCCGCGCCGACATGGACGCGCTGCCCGTCCGCGAGCTGACCGACCTGCCCTGGGCCTCCACCGTCACCACCGAGGACGAGACGGGTCACCCGGTCCCGGTCATGCACGCGTGCGGCCACGACATCCACATCACCTGCCTGCTGGGCGCGGTGGAGGAGCTGGTCGGCTCCCGCGACGCCTGGTCCGGCACCGTGGTCGCGGTCTTCCAGCCCGCCGAGGAGCACGGCGGCGGCGCACAGGTCATGGTGGACAGCGGTCTGTATGACATCGTCCCGGCCCCGGACGTCGTGCTCGGCCAGCACGTCACCCCGCTGCCCGCCGGGATGCTCGGCGCGCACTCCGGCGCCGCGATGGCGGCCGTCGACACGATGGAGGTCACCCTCCACGGCCGCGGCGGTCACGGCTCGCGCCCCGAGACGACCATCGACCCGGTCGTCATGGCGGCCTCGGCCGTCATGCGCCTGCAGACCGTCGTGTCGCGCGAGATCGCGCCGCAGGACACCGCGGTCGTCACCGTCGGCACCCTGCACGCCGGCACCAAGAACAACATCATCGCGGCGGAGGCGACGCTCGGGATCAGCGTGCGCAGCTTCAATGAGGACGTGCGCGAGCGCGTGCTCGGCGGCGTCGACCGCATCCTGCGCGCCGAGTCGGAGGCGTCCGGCGCGCCGCAGGCTCCGGATGTGGTGTGGGGCGAGCGCTACCCGGTCACCGTGAACGAGCCCGAGGCGACCGCCCGCGTGACGTCCGCCTTCACCGCCGAGTTCGGCGCCGACCGCATCTTCGACCCGGGCGCGCTCTCGGGCAGCGAGGACGTCGGCAACCTCGCGACCGCGGCCGGCGCCCCGCTGGTTTACTGGATGCTGGGAGGCGGCGACCCGCAGGTCGTGCAGGCCGCGATCGCCGCGGGCACGGTCGACACTGACATCCCGTCGAACCACTCCCCGTACTTCGCTCCGCTCGCGCAGCCGACCATCCCGACCGGCGTGCGCGCCCTCGTGGTGGCGGCGCGGGAGTGGCTGGGCTGAGCCGCGCTGCGCCAGCGCTGCGCGTGGAGTCCGGGCGGCGCCGGGCCGGGCTGAGCCCGCGCTGCGCGAGCGCTGCGTGTGGAGTCCGGGCGACGCGGGAGTGACAGGCTGAGTCCCGCTGCGCCCGGAGCCTGCGCCTGACGTAGGTGCGGCGCCAGACCGGCCGGCCTGACCCTGGGCCCACTACACCTCTGCCCCCGCTACAACTCCGCCCCCGCGCGCATCCACACCCGCCCGCGCGCACGGAGCCCGAGCGTGACCGCACGCGCCCCCAGGTACCCGAACACGAACGCCGCGGTCAGCCACGCCAGCTCGGCCGCATCGTGGCCGCCCCAGGCGACCACCGCGAGGGCGAGCGGCACGAACACGGCGACGTTCGCGATCCCGGTGAGCGCCAGGTAGCGGGCGTCACCCGCGCCGATCAGCACCCCGTCGAGCACGAACACGTACCCGCCGAGCGGCGCGCTGATCCCGACGAGGGCCAGGCCGACCGGGAGCAGGGAGGCGACGGTCGCGTCGCTCGTGAACAGCCCGGCGGCGACGGGGCTGAGCAGCACGGTCACCGCTCCGAGCACGACGCCCGCGCCGACGCCCCACTGCAGGCAGCGGCGCAGGACGGCGCGCACCTGCTCGAGGTTGCCCGCGCCGAGTCCCTTGCCGATCAGCGCCTGCGCGGCGATCGCGAGGGCGTCGAGCGCGAAGGCGAGGGTGGCGAAGATCGTCATCGTCACCTGGAACGCCGCCAGCTCGTCCGGGCCGAGCCGGGTGGCCGCGAACACCGCGAGCAGCATGGCGGCGCGCAGGCTCGCGGTGCGCAGCAGCAGCCAGCCGCCCGCCCGCGCGCTCCGGCCGATCCCGGAGTGGTGGGGGAGGAGCGGCGCGCCCACCCGCCGCGCGTGCCGCGCCACGACGATCACGTAGACCAGCACCATGCCCCATTGGGCGGCGACGGTGCCCGCGGCCGATCCCGCGATGCCCCAGCCGGCGACGTAGATGAAGAGGTAGTTGAGGACGATGTTGGCGGCGAACCCGGCGACGGCGACCGCCAGGGGCGTGCGCGTGTCCTGGAGGCCGCGCAGCAGACCGGTGGCGGCGAAGACGATCAGCATGGCCGGCAGCCCGAGCATCGAGAGCTCGAGATAGCGCGTCGCCTGCGCGGAGATCTCGGCGGAGGCGCCGAAGAGACCCACGAGCGCCGGGGCCGCGAACCATCCCGCCGCCGCGAGCACCACGCCGAGACCCAGCGCCAGCCACGTGCCGTCGACACCCGCTGCGACCGCACCGCGTTCGTCCCCGGCGCCGAGCCGGCGGGCGACGGCGGGCGTCGTGGAGTACGCCAGGAACACCATCAGCCCGACGATCGTCTGTAGCACCGCGCTGGCGATGCCGAGCCCGGCGAGCGGGGCGACGCCCAGGTGCCCGACCATCGCCGAGTCGGCGAGCAGGAAGACGGGCTCCGCGATCAGCGACCCGAGCGCGGGGACGGCGAGGCGGAGGATCTCCCGGTCGACCGGGCGGCGGAGGAGGGCTTTCACGGCGAGGTCAACGGTAGCGCGGAACGCCGACACACGGCCCGGGGCGCCCGCTACGATCGCCGGATGCGGCTCACCACCCTCGGCGTCTCCAGTCACTATCCCGTGCCGGGCGCGCCGTGCACCGGGATGCTGGTCGAGCACGGCGCCGTCTCCGTCTGGGTCGACGCCGGTCCGGGCACCCTCGCCGAGCTTCAGCGACACCTCGCGCTCGCCGACGTGTCGGCCGTCTGGATCTCGCACGGGCACGCCGACCACGCGGCGGACCTGCTGCCCACCTTCTACGCGTACCGGTACGGCCACGTGGGCGCTCCCGCGGCCGTCACCGTCCTGGCGCCGGAGGAGGTGCGCGGGAGGCTGACCGGGTTCCTCGGCCCGGCCTCCGGTCCCGAGCTCGACCGGGTCTTCGCCTTCGACGCGCTGGGCGACGGCGGGAGGCGGAGGTTCGGCGGGATGGACCTCCGCTGGGCGGCCGTGCGGCACGACGTCCCCGCGTTCGCGCTGCGGGTGGAGGCGGGCGGAGCGTCCCTCGTCTACACCGGCGACTCCGCTCCGTGCGCCGCCCTCGACCAGCTCGCGCGCGGCTGCGATCTGCTGGTGAGCGAGGCCGGGACCGACCGGCGCGAGCCCGGCGAGCCTCCCGTGCACCTCACTCCGGAGGAGGCCGGAGAGCTGGCCCAGCGGTCCGGGGCGCGGCGCCTGCTGCTGACGCACCTCGCGCTGGGGCTCGACGCCGCGGAGGCCGTGCGCCGCGCGTCCGCGCGCTTCGACGGCCCGGTGGAGGCCGCGGTCGTGTCGGGGTCGCCGATGTCGGTGGTCCTTCCTACAGTGGACACATGAGCACCCTCATGCCGCAGCTCCTCGCCACCTGGACCTGGCGTCTGGAGCGCGTGCGCAGCGGGCGCACCATCCTGAGCCGCTCGCAGGCGTCCACCGCCCGGTCCGACCTCGTCAACGACCGCGCAGCCCAGCCGGAGGCCTACGCCGACTACGACGAGGAGTACACCGCCGCGCTCGACGCGCTGCAGGTGCTCGCCCAGCAGCAGAACCGCCGCGACGACCTGCTCTCCGTGCTCTCGACGGAGCGTCGCCGCCGCGAGGGCGACGACGCGCCGATCGCGTCGACCGACCGCGGCCGGGTCTCCCTCGCGGCCGAGCACGACCGTGTCCCCTCCGGCCTGCCCGAGATGCTCGACCAGTGGGTGCACCGGCTCATCCGCTACCGCAACGGCGCCAAGATCATCGACCCGGTCGAGGCCGCGCGGGCCGAGATCCGCCTCCGCAATGAGGCCGACCTGCACCCGGGCGCGTACCGCAACTCCACCGCCAGCCCGTACTACGGCCGGGTGATGCGCGAACTCGGCGAGATCTCCACCAGTGAGCGCCCGGGCGTGCACCTGGGCGGACGCGGGCTGCACCGCGGCATCCCGAGCGACAGCATCCGGTGACGCGGAGGCGTTCCCCCGCCCGGCTCGTGACGACCCTGGCGGGGATGGCGCTCGCCGCCGTGCTCGCGCTCTGCGGCTACGCGGTGGTGTCCGGCGGAGGGGCAGGAGGCGCGGATGGCGCGGGCGCGCTCGACCCGGAGGCGACCCCGTCTGCGGGCGCGACCAGCGAGGACCTGCCTCCCGCGGCGGGTGCACGGGATGCCGGCGTCCCGACGGCGGCGGAGGCCCGCGCCCTGCTCACCGCCCTGCCCGTCAAGGGCAGCGCGCCGAAGACCGGCTACGACCGCGTCGCACGGTTCGGCGAGGCGTGGCTGGACGTCGACGGCAACGGCTGCGGCACCCGCGACGACATCCTCGCCCGCGACCTCGCCGATGTCGTGCGCCGGGGCAGCTGCACGGTGCTCTCAGGCACGCTCGACGATCCCTACACCGGCACCCGGATCGCGTTCGAGCGCGGTGCCGATACCTCGGCGCGGGTGCAGATCGACCACGTCGTGGCGCTGATGGATGCGTGGCGCACGGGCGCGCAGACGCTCACCCAGGAGGACCGCGTGCGGCTCGCCAACGACCCGCTCAACCTCATCGCCGTCGACGGCCCGACCAACCAGCAGAAGGGGGCGGGGGACGCCGCCACCTGGCTGCCACCCGCGAAGGCCTACCGCTGCACCTACGCGGCGCGGCAGGTCGCGGTGAAGTCGGCCTACGGCCTCTGGGTCGTGCCCGCCGAGCGGGCGGCGCTCGACCGCATCCTCGCGGCCTGCTGAGTGCGCGGTTCCATGCGGGCGGGATGTGACTTTTCGGGGATGCGCCTGGCCCGGCCGATCGTCTAGCTTCGTCTCATGACCGATGCGCCTCGTGCCCGCGGGCGCTGGAGCCCCGCCGCCGTCCTGCTCCTGCTGGGGCTCGGTGCGGCGTTGGTGATCGGGGGCGCGGTGCGCGCACTCGTGGTGAAGTCGTCCATCGACCACCCGTCGACGTTCACCGACACCATGCCCACGCTTCCGGTCCACCAGTACACGCAGTTCACCCAGCGCGTGCTCGCACCGGACTACGCCGGCCTCTGGATCGGGATCGCCGTCGCCGTCATCGGTGCGGCCGTCGTCGCCGTCGGGATCGTGGTCGCGCGGCGCGGGTCGCTGCTCCATCCCGAGCACTAGCATCGAGCCATGCTGAGCCCTGTCGAGGCCGCGGCGCTCCTCGGAGTGAGCCCGTCCGCCGCCTCCCCCGACGTCGAGAGCGCCTACCTCGCACGGCTGAACGCCGTGCCCGACGCCGATGTCGAGACCCGTGACCGCCTCACCGCCGCCCGCGATGCGCTGGTCGCGGCCTCGCGGTGGCAGGCTCCGGGCGTGCCCGGAGCGCCGCTGGGCCAGCAGGCGGCGCCCGCGACGCAGCCGCACTCTCCGCAGGGGCAGTCGTACCCGCAGCAGGGGCAGTCCTATCCGCAGCAGGCCGCGCCGCCTCACGGACAGCCGCATCCGCAGCAGCCGCCGTACCCGCAGCAGCCGCCGTACCCGCAGCAACATCCGTACGCGCAGCCGCAGCCGCTGTACCCACAGCAGCACCCCTACCCGCAGCCCTCGTACCCCGCGACCCCGCATCCCGGCTACGCACCGCAGCCGTACCCCGCCTACGCACCCCTGCGCCGCGGTCCCTCCACCGGGGCGATCATCGGCTGGGTGCTCGGCGGTTTCGCGGTGCTGCTCGTCGTGGTGCTGGTGGCGGTCGTCGCGATCGTGGGCTCCGTCCGGTCGCAGGATCCGTACACGGACGCCGGTGGCGGCTACAGCGACCCGGCCTCGGGGTCGTACGTCGTCGACGGCGTGCAGGTCGAGTACGACGGCGAGGACTGGGACTTCACGCTCACCTCGCCGCGCGACTGCCCGGCCGCCAGCGTGACCGTCGGCTTCAGCGATGAGGAGAGTGGACCCGCCCAGGAGCACTTCACCGACACGGTCGCGCTCGAGGCGGGACAGCCGCACGTCTACTCGGTGCCCTACGAGGCGTCGGACATGCAGTACGCGAGCATCGACGCCATCGACTGCGGCACCTGAGACGGCCGACGCGTCGGCAGCGGATCGGCCGTAAGGATCTCGTAAGAATTTTTCACAAATTACTGAAAAGCGTAGAGTCCCGCGCATGGACACAGTGATTGAGGCCTCCGGCCTCGAGAAGCGGTTCGGGCGCGTGCGCGCCCTCGACGGGCTGGACCTCTCCGTCGCCGCGGGAGAGGTGCACGGCTTCCTCGGCCCGAACGGCGCGGGCAAGTCGACCACCATCCGCATCCTGCTCGGCCTCGCCCGCTCGTCGGGCGGCAGCGCGACCGTGTTCGGACGCGACCCCTGGACGGACGCGGTGGACCTCCACCGCCGCATCGCGTACGTGCCGGGCGACGTGAACCTCTGGCCGAACCTCTCCGGCGGGGAGGCCATCGATCTGCTCTCCCGGCTGCGCGGAGGCTCGGCCGATCGGGCCGCCTACGCCGAGCGCAAGAAGCGGCTGATCGACGTCTTCCAGCTCGATCCGACCAAGAAGGGGCGCGCCTACTCCAAGGGCAACCGGCAGAAGGTCGCCCTGGTCGCGGCGTTCGCCACCCCCGCCGACCTCTACATCCTCGACGAGCCGACCAGCGGTCTCGACCCGCTGATGGAGGCGACGTTCGACGCCGAGATCGCGCGCATCGCCCGGGAGGGCGCGACCGTGCTGCTCTCGAGCCACATCCTCTCCGAGGTCGAGCAGCTCTGCGACCGCGTCAGCATCATCCGCGCGGGTAAGACGGTCGAGACCGGAACGCTCGGCCAGCTGCGGCACCTGACGCGCACCGAGGTCTCGTTCGCGGCCGACGGCGTCGCGGAGGCGGCGCTGGCGAGCATCCCGGACGCGCACGACCTGCGGGTCCAGAACGGTCGCGTGACCTTCACGGCCGACAGTGACGCGCTCCCGCCGGTGCTCACCGCCCTGGCCGCACTGGATGCGAAGAGCCTGACGGTCGCGCCGCCGTCGCTGGAGGAGCTGTTCCTCCGGCACTACGACGCCGAGGAGGCGACGCCGCGATGAGCGCCACCACCGCGACCGGCCGCCCGGCCGGTCATCACGCCGCCGCCTCGCCCGCCCGTTCCGGTGGTGCGGGAGGAACGCTGGGCGCGCTGCTCCGCCAGCGTCTGCGCCGCGACCGCTGGCAGCTGGTCATCTGGCTCGTCAGCATCGCGGTCCTGGCCCTGTTCTCGGCGGCGGCCATCAAGCAGACCTACGGGGACGAGGCCAGCCGCGCCGAGCTCCTGCGCCTCGCGATCGCCAACCCGACCGTGCTGCTGCTGCGCGGCCTGCCCGACGGCACCGGGCTCGCCGCGGTCACCTTCTTCGAGATCTTCACCTTCCTCGCCCTGCTCGCCGGTCTGATGAGCACGTTCCTCGCCGTGCGGCACTCGCGCGCGGAGGAGGAGTCGGGCCGCGCCGAGCTCGTCGGCTCGACGCCGGCCGGGCGTCTGCTGCCCACGGTCGCGACCGTCGTGCACGGCGTGCTCGCGAACGTCGCCCTCGCCCTCGTGACCGCTCTGGGATTCATCGCGGCGGGGCTGCCGGCGGGCGGATCCCTCGCGGCGGGCGCGGCCGTCGGCGGCGTCGGGATCGCCTTCGTCGCGGTCGGTCTGCTGCTCGCGCAGATCATGAGCACCTCCCGCGGCGCCAACGGGTTCGCCGCCGCCCTCGTCGTGGTCGCGTACGTGCTGCGCGGCATCGGCGACGCGACGGGTCGGACGACGGGCGACGGCACCCACATGGTGACGGGCTGGATCAGCTGGCTGAGCCCGATCGGCTGGGGCGAGCAGTTCTCGCCGTACTCGGGCGCGGACTGGTGGCCGCTGCTGCTGCAGCTCGGCTTCGCCGCGGTGCTGATCGCCGTGACCTTCTGGATCCAGACCGTGCGCGACTCCGGCGCCGGCGTCATCCCGGAGCGCGCGGGCCGACGGGATGCGCTGCCCACCCTGCGCGGTCCCCTCGGTCTCGCCTGGCGGCTGCAGTGGCCCACCATCCTCGGCTGGACGATCGGCGGCGCCGCGACCGGTGCGCTGGCGGGCGCCCTCGGCAGCGTGGTCAGCAGCTCGATCGCGAACGACCCGAACCTCTCCGACATCCGCTCCGCCATCGGCCGGATCGGCGCGGGCGGCAGCGGTCCGCTCACGCAGCTCTTCATCGCGGCGATCTTCTCGATCGTCGGCGTGCTCGCGGCGGCGTGCGCCGTGCAGGCCGTCATCCGGCTGCGGCAGGAGGAGGCGGCGGGAACCGCGGAGGTCATGCTCACGACGCCCGTGTCGCGGGTCCGCTGGCTCTTCGGATTCGTCGTCGTCGGCATCGTCGCGGTGCTGCTCGTGCTCGTCGCGGCGGCGCTCGCGTCGGGGCTCTCGGCAGTCGCGGCGGGGGAGGACGCGGCCCGTATCGGCGACTCGTTCGTCGCGGCGTCGGCGCAGCTCCCGGTCGCGCTCGTCTACCTCGGGGTCCTCACGCTCGTCTTCGTGCTCCTGCCGAGCTGGACCGTCGCGGTCGGCTGGGCGACGCTCGGCCTCGGCGCCTTCATCGGCATCTTCGGCGGCCTGATCGACCTGCCCGACCCGATCCGTCACCTCTCGCCGTTCGCCGACGTCCCGGTCGTCGTCGGCCACGTGGACTGGACCGGGGGATACTGGATGCTCGGCATCGCGGTCGTCGCCCTGGCCGCTGCGGCGGCGCTCATCCGCCGCCGAGACGTCGCGATCGGATAGGGAGCAGGCATGGCGAAGGACCCGATCGCGCTCGGCGATGTGCGGGAGCACTCGTCGGCGATCCTCACCGCGGCCGGCTTCCCCAAGATGCCGGCCCGCGTGCTGATGGCGCTCACGGTCACCGAGCAGCCGGGCCTCACCGCCGCCGAGCTCGCAGAGACCCTCTCCGCGAGCGCCGCCGCGATCTCGGGCGCCGTCCGCTACCTCCAGACGCTCGGCATCATCCGCCGCGTCTCGCAGTCCACCAGCCGCCGCGACCGCTACGAGCTGCCGTCCGACTGGTACGCGCTCATGGTCCGCAACAGCCCGATCTACGCCGCCCTCGCCGACCAGGCCGACCTCGGCCTCGCCGCCGTCGGCGACCCGGACTCGCCGGCCACCGAGCGTCTGCGCGACATGGCGGGCTTCTACCGCTTCCTCCAGAGCCGCCTGCCCGAGATGATCGCCGAGTGGGAGAGCCTGCGGGCCGGTTCCGCCCCACGCTGATCCGCCTCCACAGCCCCGGGCCGTTCGTCGGCGAGACTGGGCGTGGAGCATCACCAGGCTCCGAGCACCACCGCACCACCGCACCGCACGCACCACGCACCACACGCACCGCCAGGGGGACCCATGCGCTTCACCACGCCCACGCAGAAGGCGATCGTCATCGCCGTCCTGGTCGCGGTCGACATCGTGCTCGTCCTCCTCTTCGACGCGCTGCACTCGGAGGTCGGGTCCGTCATCCTGACCGTGCTGCAGGTGCTCGGCTGGTATCTCGCCACCCGGATGTTCCGGGGTCCCGGGGAGTCGCCGGAGGTTGCACGGCCCTGGTGGCGGATGACGAACCGGTGGCTGCTGTCGGCCGTGCTCGGCGCCGTCTACGCGGTGTCGGCGCTGGCGAACGCGGTGTTCTCGGTCGCCGGTTACGGGAGCCTCTCCGGCTGGGTGTCGATCCTCGCGCAGGCCGGGCTCGCGGCGCTCTTCCTCACCTCGGCCAGCCGGTTGCGCGCCCTGGCCCGCGTCCCGGCCTGAGCCGTAGGCTGGGGGCATGACGCTCGCCTCCGGTATCGCCTCCGACGAACTCGACCCCACGATCCGCCCGCAGGACGACCTGTTCCGCCACGTGAACGGCAAGTGGATCGCCCGCACCGAGATCCCCGACGACAAGGCCCGCTGGGGCTCGTTCATGGTCCTCGCCGAGCAGTCGGAGGCGGCGGTGCGCGAGATCATCGAAGCCGCGCAGACGGCGCCTGAGGGCACCGAGGAGCGCAAGTTCGGCGACCTGTTCGCGAGCTTCATGGACGAGGAGCGCGTGGACGCGCTCGGCATCCGCCCGATCGAGGCGCAGCTCGCCCTCGCGAGCGACGTGAGCTCGGTCACCGAGCTGCTGCAGACCCTCGGCAAGCTGGAGCGCCACGGCGTCGGCGGCTTCTACCAGCTGTTCGTCGACAACGACCCGGGCGACCCCGAGCGCTACCTGGTGTTCGCCGAGCAGGGCGGCATCTCGCTGCCCGACGAGTCCTACTTCCGCGAGGAGCGCTTCGCCCCCATCCGCGAGGCGTTCGTCGCGCACATCCAGCGCCTGTTCGAGCTGGCCGGGCTGGAGGGCGCCCCGGAGCGCGCGCAGCGCGTCTTCGACCTCGAGACCGAGATCGCGGCCCAGCACTGGGACAACGTGACCTCCCGCGACTCCGAGAAGACCTACAACCTCTACAGCTGGGCCGACGCCGACGCGCTGTTCTCGGGAGGCGCCGGCGACCCCGCGGCGAGCCTCGACGTGTGGGCCACCGCCCTGGGCGCTCCGGAGGGTGCGCTCGCCGAGGTCGTGCTGCGTCAGCCGTCGTTCACCTCCGGCCTCGCCGGTCTGCTCACCGAGTCCCGCCTGGACGCGTGGAAGGACTGGCTCGCGTGGCAGATCATCCACGGTGCGGCCCCGTACCTCCCGGGCGACTTCGTCGACGCGAACTTCGACTTCTACGGCCGCACCCTCACCGGCACGCCGCAGATGCGGGCCCGCTGGAAGCGCGGCGTCTCGCTGGTGGAGGGCGCGATGGGGGAGGCCGTCGGCCGCATCTACGTCGAGAAGCACTTCCCGCCCGCCGCGAAGCACGCGATGGACGCCCTGGTCGCGAACCTCATCGAGGCCTACCGGCAGAGCATCCGCACCCTCGAATGGATGGGCGAGGACACCCGCGACCGCGCCCTCGACAAGCTCGAGAAGTTCACGCCCAAGATCGGCTACCCGGTGAAGTGGCGCGACTACTCGGCCCTGCAGATCGACCCGACGGACCTCGTCGGCAACGTGCGCGCCGCCGCGCTGTTCGAGTTCGACCGCGAGCTGGGCAAGATCGGCAAGCCGCTGGACCGCGACGAGTGGTTCATGACCCCGCAGACGATCAACGCGTACTACAACCCCGGCTTCAACGAGATCGTCTTCCCTGCCGCCATCCTGCAGTACCCGTTCTTCGACGCGGGCCGGGATGCGGCCGCCAACTACGGCGCGATCGGCGCGGTCATCGGGCACGAGATCGGTCACGGCTTCGACGACCAGGGCTCGAAGTTCGACGGCGACGGCCGGCTCCAGGACTGGTGGACGGCCGCCGACCGCGCCGCGTTCGAGAAGCGCACGGCCAGCCTGATCGAGCAGTACAACGCGCTCGCCCCCGAGCAGGTGCCCGACCACCACGTGAACGGCGCGCTCACCATCGGCGAGAACATCGGCGACCTGGGCGGCCTCGGCATCGCCTGGAAGGCGTACCTGCTGTCGCTCGACGGCCAGGAGCCTCCGGTGGTCGACGGGCTCACCGGCGCCGAGCGGTTCTTCCTCTCCTGGGCGCAGGCGTGGCAGCAGAAGGGCCGGGACGCCGAGGTGATCCGCCTGCTCGCGATCGACCCGCACTCGCCCAACGAGTTCCGGTGCAACCAGATCGTGCGCAACATCGACGCGTTCTACGACACGTTCGGCGTCACGGAGGGCGATGCGCTCTGGCTCGACCCGGAGTCCCGCGTCACGATCTGGTGAGGTGCGCCGCGTGCGTCGCGATCGGCGACGCACGTGGCCCCCGATCGGGGTAGCATCGACCCCACGCGTGTTCGGGGGGACCGCGCGCACCCGAAGAACGCTCGCAGGAGAGACCCGAACCACGTGACGATGCAGACCCAGGAGTCCGAGCGCCGCCGGCGCCATGCCACGGCCCGCCGTGCCCGCCACCGCGGGCCGGCCGCACCGGACGACGCCTTCGCGCGCAGCTTCAACAGCCTGGGCCAGCTCGCCCTCCAGGGCGTGCAGGTCTCGGCCCGTGCGACGGATCTCAGCACGGGGGCCGTGCTCTTCTCGGTCGACGACCACGTCGTCATGCCGACGGCGAGCATCGGCAAGGTGCTCCTGCTCGTGGAGGTGGCGGCGCGCCTGGAGTCGGGCCAGCTCAGCCCGCTCGTGCAGCTCGACCGTCTGCCGAAGGACGCCGCCGGCGATTCCGGCATCTGGCAGCACCTCCAGGTCCCAGCCCTGCCGGTCGCCGATCTCGCGGCCCTCGTCGGCGCCTCCAGCGACAACCTCGCCACGAACGTGCTCCTGCGCCGCGTGGGTCTGGAGGCCGTCAGCGCCCGCACCGAGGCGCTCGGCCTCACCCGCACGGGCCTGCTCGACCTCGCCCGCGACCACCGCGGACCGGACGACGCCCCGCAGCTCTCCGTCGGCAGCGCCAACGAGCTCACCTGGCTGTTCTCGGCGCTCGCGCGCGGGGAGGTCGTGGATGCGGCCACCAGCCAGCGCGTCATCTCCTGGCTCTCCCTGAACAGCGACTTCTCGCTGGTCTCGAGCGCGTTCGGGCTCGACCCGCACTCGCACCGCCACGCGGAGCACGGCATCCTGCTCGTCAACAAGACCGGCATCGACGCCGGGGTGCGCAGCGAGGTCGGCGTGCTGCGTGGCCCGAACGCCGGTGTGACCTACGCGGTCTCGACCTACTTCGACGACACCGAGCTGCCCGAGCGCCTCGCGGTCATCGAAGGCATGCGCACGGTCGGCATCGACCTGCTGGAGTACGTGTTCTGAGCACCGCCGTGGCGGCTCAGCGTGCCGCCACGAACGCGTCCTCGGCCGCGTAGTCGAACCACCGGTCGGCCTCCGCCCGCTTCGCGAGCCCCGGGAACGCCGCGGTCCAGTCCTCCTGGCGCAGCTCCGCCGCCTTCACCTCGCGCACAGCCCAGTCGACGGCGGCCGCGACGGCCTCCTCGTAGTGCACCTGCTGGCGGTAGCCGACCTCGACCGCGGCGCCGGCCATGCTGAGGAGCAGGGGATGCCCGACGGTCCAGGGCGTGCTGCCGACCCCGTCCACGGGCGGGCCGGGGAAGGCGACGACCTCCAGGTCGCGGTCGAGCGCGCGGTAGACGGCTCCGGCGATGTCCGCGACGCTGAGGTCGTCCGTGTCGACGGCGTTCAGGACGCGCTTGCCCGGCTGGTCGGCGCACAGAGCCACCAGTTCGGCGATGTTGACGGTCGAGGAGGTGCTGAACCGGTTGGCGCCGTCGTCGGAGAGCACGACGCGGTCGCGGCCGTCGAGCGCGCGCTTGATGAAGTACCACTCCCGCAGCGCGGGGCTGAACGGCCCGTACACGGCGCCGGGGCGCAGGATGCTGACCGGCAGGTCGTCGACGGCGAGCAGGGTGCGCTCCAGCGCGGCCTTGAGGGGCGAGTAGGTGCGCTCGGCGTTGTCGACCGTGGGGTCGGTCTCGCGCAGCGGCACGGGATAGTCGGGGAAGTCGTCGGGGCCGGTCACGATGTCGAGGTAGCCGCCGTCGCGGCCGGTGTAGACCGACCCGGTGGAGATCACGACGAGCGAGCCCACCTCCCCGGCGAGCCGGGCGAGCTGCTCGCCGTGACGGGGCTCGTACGCCACCGTGTCGAGCACGAGGTCGTGGCCGCGCGCCCGCTCGATGAGCGCGTCGGTGTCGTCGCGGTCGAGCCGGATGCTGGTGACGTCCAGCTCCGACAGCTCGGTGTCGCCGTGGTGCTCGCCCCGGTGCGCGACGAGGACGGACCAGCCGTCCGCCGCGAGCCGCCTGGCGACGGCGGAGCCGATCTGCCCGGTGCCGCCGATGAGCATGGCCGTGCGCGTGGTGTCCGACATGGCCCCACCGTACGCCGGGACCGGGGAAGGGGCGGCGGTGTCTGCCGTCAGCGAAGAAGGGTGCGCGCCAGCGCCACGTACTCGCGTGCGTTGGCGTCGGGCAGGTACGCCTTGCCGATGGCGCTGCCGATCGCCGGCAGGGCCAGCGGGTCCGCGTACGTCATGTAGATGGTCTCGTACGTCGGGTTGAACTTGCTCTTGAACTTGAACAGCGACGCGAAGCCGTACGCGGGCTCCAGCGTCTTCGCGAGAAAGCCGAGGAGCCGGTCCATGGTGTCGGGCTCTCCGGGCTCCTCACCGGGCGCCACCGGCTTGCTGGCGAGGGGTGCGCCCGACAGGCTCAGCACCTCCACGCCCTCCTCCCTCATGCGCAGGGCGGCCGACGCGATGATGAACTCCATGATGCCCGGGATGCTGCCGTCGGCCCGGCGCATGAAGTCGATCGTGTAGGCGACCACCCGGCCGTCGCGCCAGCTGGGCATCCAGCTGGTGACCGCCTGGAGTGCTCCGGACGGGTCGAACGCGAGGTAGAGCTGCACGTCCGGATCCTTGAGCTCGGCCATCCCGCCGAGGGTGAAGCCCATCTCGGGCAGCTCCTTCTCGGCCACCCACTGCTCGCTGATCGCGGCGATCTGGGTCTGGTAGAGCGGGGGCAGGTCGTCCCAGGTGGACCACACCGTCGTGATGCCCTCCTTGAGACCGCGGTTGTGGGCCTGGCGCACCTTCTGCCACGGCTTGCCCTGCATGTCGAAGGTCTGCGGGTGCATGAGCGTCTCCTCGCCCACGGAGACGGACTGCCAGCCCAGCGACTCGAAGACCGGCAGGTACTCCCCGTGGACGCTGTAGAAGACCGGCGTCCAGCCGTTCGCGTCGCAGAACCCGATGAACTCGATGATCGTGCGCTCGGCCCGCTCCGGCCGGCACACCGGGTCGGAGAGGGTGATGGCGATGCCGTTGATCACCCGGTAGGCGACCGCGGCGTCGTTCTCCTCGCTGAACCAGTAGACGTTGCCCGGCCAGGTGCCCATGAAGCCGAGCGTGCCGCCTCCGCCCGCCCGCAGCAGCTCGCGGAAGTGCAGCTCGTCGCCGACGGTGCGCCCGGTCGACGTGGCGCGGTAGAGCCGCAGCGTGGCGAGCACGAAGATCAGCCAGAACACCGGACCGACCCACTGGTAGAGCACGATGACGATCGGCGTGGTGGGCACGATGACCTGCCCGAGCACCGACTCGAAACCGGACGGCACGAACCGCCGGAGGGTGGAGGCGAAGACGTCGCCGATCGTCGCGTCCGGCACGAACTCGACCAGGGAGGCCAGCGCGGCGACGAGGTACGCCACGCCCAGCAGCACGAACGAGGAGACCGCGAGCAGCGTGAACCGCACCACGGCCTCCCGGGGTGCACGGATCTGGAACTGCCGGCGGGTGAGCAGCAGCAGGATGATCGAGGCCAGCGGCACCACGACGACGGCCAGCAGCCAGGCGAGCGCCTCGATCGCGGGGGCGAGGGCGTCGATGCCGTCCACGTCGATGCGCAGGTCGCCGTCGGGGAGGGCCGTGAAGGGCAGGACCATCATCCCGGCGTTCACCACGATGCCCAGGATGAGCGCGAAGTGCCGCCCGCGGCGCAGGCCGATCGCGGTCACCAGCAGCAGGACCAGGGGCAGCAGCGTCAGCAGCAGCGGGCCGAGCCCCTGCACCGAGACGACCGCGAGCTCCAGCCGGCAGTTCGAGGTGTAGACCTGGTCGCACTGCTGCAGCACGCTCGCGGTGTCCAGCTGCTGGTGCTGGAACAGGGTGGCGATGAACGAGAACGGTCCCAGGCCGCCGGGCGGCAGCAGCGCCACCAGCGGTCCGAGGGCCGTGATCGCGACGATCGCCGCGACGAGGTTGCGGGTCTCGCCGTGCGAGCTGCGCCGGATGCGCTGGATGCGGCCGCCGCGCAGGAGCGCGCCCAGAGCGAGGCCGAGGAGGGCGGCGAAGAGCCGGTACACGTTGTTCTGGTCGCCGTTGTAGAGCACGAAGGCCAGGAGGGTCGCGAACGTCAGGAGGCGGATGCGCCGGCGCCAGAGCGCCGAGGCGAAGGCGCTCGCCGTGATCAGGGCGCCGACGATGCCGATGGTCGGGTCGAGGGTGAAGTCGTACTCGGTGGCCGAGGCCCACAGCTCGCCGATGCTCGCGGCGGCCCACTGCCCCACGACGCCGATCGTGATCCCGAGCACTCCGGTCGCGACGAAGGCGATCGACGCGCGCAGCGTGCCGAGCAGCCGCTCGGCGACCGCCATCAGGGTGAGCGCCAGGAGCACGCCCACGACCAGTTGCACGGCGTTCTCCGGTATGAACAGCGCCGTCAGCGGCGTCCACCAGAACCCGCCCTGGATGGTCGTCGTCACCCCGGCCGCCCAGACCAGGGCCGTCCCGCTCTCGGTCGCGGGGCTCCACATCGTCGCCGTCACGACGGAGGTGGCGATGACGACGAGCGCCAGCACGATGCTCGCCGGGGCCACGCGGGCGAACCGGCCGAGCGCGACCCAGAAGGCGGCCGGAGGTCTGCGCCCGCGTCCCGGCTGCGGGTCCGCCGGGTCGGCGTCCGCGCGTCGCTCGTTCGCGGTGGGTGCGCTGCTCATGCTCGGTTCCGGTCGTCGGCGGGGAGGTCCGTGCGGATCTCTGAAGACGAGTATGGCCCGGGGACGCGCGCCCACCTACCCGACAGGCGCGGCGGAGCGTGTCGCCGCGGGACGCCTCAGAACTCGCGCAGGCGCTCGGCGAGGTAGCGGTCGAGGCCCTCCAGCGGGATGCGCTCCTGCTTCATCGTGTCGCGGTCGCGCACGGTCACGGCGTCGTCCTCGAGGGAGTCGAAGTCGACCGTCACCGCGAGCGGCGTGCCGATCTCGTCCTGGCGGCGGTAGCGGCGGCCGATCGCGCCCGAGTCGTCGAAGTCGACGTTGCGGCGCTGGCGGAGCCGGTCGGCCAGGGAGCGGGCGAGCGGCGACAGGGCCTCGTTGCGCGAGAGCGGCAGCACGGCGACCTTGACCGGCGCGAGGCGCGGGTCGAGGTGCAGCACGGTGCGCTTGTCGGTGCCGCCCTTGGCGTTCGGCACCTCCTCCTCGTCGTACGCGTCGACCAGGAAGGCCATCAGCGCGCGCGTGAGGCCGAAGGACGGCTCGATCACGAACGGCACGTAGCGCTCGTTCTTGTTCTGGTCGAAGTAGCTGAGGTCCTTGCCGGAGTTCTCGATGTGGGTCTTGAGGTCGTAGTCGGTGCGGTTGGCGACGCCCATGAGCTCGCCCCACTCGCTGCCCGCGAACTGGAACTTGTACTCGATGTCGATGGTGCGCTTCGAGTAGTGCGCGAGCTTGTCCTTCGGGTGCTCGAGCCGGCGGATGTTGGCCGGGTCGATTCCGAGGTCGACGAACCAGTCCCAGCAGAGGTCGATCCAGGTCTGGAACCACTCCTCGTCGGTGCCGGGCTCGACGAAGAACTCGATCTCCATCTGCTCGAACTCGCGGGTGCGGAAGATGAAGTTGCCCGGCGTGATCTCGTTGCGGAACGCCTTGCCGATCTGGCCGATGCCGAACGGCGGCTTCTTGCGCGAGGTCTGCAGCACCGACGCGAAGTCGGTGAAGATGCCCTGCGCCGTCTCCGGGCGCATGTAGTGGAGGCCGGACTCGTCGTCCACGACGCCGAGGTAGGTCTTCATCAGGCCCGAGAACTGGCGGATCGGCGTCCACTGGCCCACCTTGTCCGGGTGGTCGGGGTCGGCGATGTCGTCCAGGCCGTTCACCGGCGGGTGGCCGTGCTGGGCCTCGTACGCCTCGAAGAGGTGGTCGGCGCGGTAGCGCTTGTGGGTGATGAGCGACTCGGTGAGGGGGTCGCTGAAGACCTTGACGTGGCCGGAGGCCTCCCACACCGGCGTCGGCAGGATGATCGCCGAGTCGAGGCCGACCATGTCGCCGCGGCCGCGCACGAAACGGTTCCACCACTCGCGCTTGATGTTCTCCTTCAGCTCCACGCCGAGGGGGCCGTAGTCCCACGCCGAGCGGGTGCCGCCGTAGATCTCACCGGACGGGAAGACGAATCCGCGGTGCTGTGCCAGCGTGATGACGGAATCCAGCTTCGACGTGGCGGCCATGGTGCTCCCTGCTCGTGGGGTCGGTGCGGGTGGGTGGAGAAGTCCGCAACCATCCTAACGAGGATGCGCCGGTGCCCGCGCCGGGCGGTCCGGCTCAGCGCGAGCGCCACTCCTCTTCGAGCAGGGCGTAGACCGCTGTGTCGGACCATTCGCCCTTGAAGATCTCGGTCTCGCGCAGGAGCGCCTCCTGCTTCATCCCGATGCGCTCGCACAGCCGGGCCGAGGCCTCGTTGCGGGCGTCGAGCTGGGCGAAGACCCGGTGCGCGCCGAGGGTGTCGAAGCAGAGGCCGAGGATGGCGTCGGCCGCCTCGCTGGCGAAGCCGTTGCCGTGGAAGGCGGGGTGGAACACCCAGCCGATCTCGAACTTGCCCCACGCCGCCGACTTGAGGAACACGCTCATGTCGCCGATGACGCGGCCGTGGCCGCCCTCGGCGTCGGGCAGCTCGACGGCGTAGACGATGCCCTCGCCGTCCTTCTCGAGGCGGTTCATCGCGATGCGCTTGCGCAGGTGCTTGGCCGACTCCTCGTGGTCGTGCACCTCCCAGTAGAGGTAGCGCACCACGTCCTTGAGCTTCTGGTACGCGTGGACGTCGTCCAGGTCCCCGGTGTTCAGCGGGCGCAGCACGAGGCGCTCGGTGCGCAGCTCCTGCGCGGCGTAGGGGAGGCCGGTCGCGCCGTGCGGCTCGACGGTCTCGGTGGGGGCTGCGGCGTCGTTGCTCACGTGTCCTCCGGTCGGGGATGGGTCAGGCGGTCTGGTCGTCGATCGCGCTGAGGCGCGGCCGGACGGATTCGGGTTCGAGCTCGAGGCCGAAGAGGGCGGCGGCGCCGGCGACGAACGCGTCGGCCTCGCCGTTCCTGGCGAGCTCGCGGGCGCGCACCGACGGCGTGTGCAGGAGCACGCCGGCGAGGTGGCGCAGCGCGACCTCCGTCTGCTCGTCCGCTCCGCGGGAGCGGGCGCGTTCGATCTCCGCGTCGAGCACGTCGAACACGTGCTTGCGCAGGGCGACGAGGGCGGGGGTCACGGCCTGCTCGGCCTTCTGGGCCGCGAACTCGGCCGCGGCGGCGCCGACGATGCTGCGCGCGTCGTCCGCGGCGGTGAGCTCCTCCAGCGGCGCGTGGATGCTGATGGTCTCGAGGTCGAGCAGCTCGGCGCCCTCCAGCTCGGCGACGGCGGGGTCGACGTTGCGCGGCAGGCCGAGGTCGACGATCAGGCGGCGCTCCGCGGCACCCGGCTGCTCCATCGCCTCCGCGAGCAGGTCGCGGGTGAGCACGTAGTCGGTGACCGTGGTGCAGGTGACGACGAGGTCGGCGCGGGCGAGGGCCTCGAGCAGCCCGCCCTCCACGACCGGGCGCACGTCGTGCGAGAGGGCGAACTTCGCGGCGCGACCCGAAGCGGAGTAGACGCGCACGTCCTCCGCTCCCTTGTCGCGCAGGGCGGCGAGGCTGGCGCCGGCGTACTTGCCGGTGCCGACGAGCAGCACCCGGGTCTGCGCCCAGTCGCTGATGCGGCTCTCGGCCAGGTCGAGCGCGAGGCGGACCATCGAGCGGCCGGCGGTCATGATGCCCGTGCGGTTCTTCACGCCGCGGGAGGTGCGGGAGGCGACCTGGAACAGGCGCTCCAGGTCGCTGGTGACGGTGCCGGCGGCGCGGGCCGACTCGAGCGAGCGGCGCACCTGGCCGGCGATCTCGCCCTCGCCGACGACCACGGACTCGAGCCCGCTGGAGACGGCGAAGAGGTGCTCGGCGACCGAGTGGTCGCAGTAGACGGCGCTGGCCTCGCGCAGCTCCTCGGCGGGGATGCCGCTTGCCGCGCTGACCGCGTCGATCACGGTCTCGGACGACACCGCGCGGGCGGAGGGCAGCGGGTCGTCGATGTCGAGGTAGGCCTCGAAGCGGTTGCAGGTGGCGACGACCACCGATCCGGCGACGAGCTCACTGTGCTCCGCGAGCGCCGCGGTGACGGCCGGAGCGGATCGCTCGAGCCGTTCGAGGAGGTCGAAATCCGCCGTCCGGTGGCTCGACGAGAAGCAGAGAAGCACGAGCGGAAGCCTACGCTCGCATCGCGCGAACCTCGAATCCGCCGGGGCCCGGATGAGGGCCGCCGCACGGATTCCCTGGGGATTGGCAGATTCCGCCCTGGCAGAATCAGGGGGTGACCGCACTCGCCCCCGCCCACCCCCTCGCCTCCGGCCTCACCGCCGCCAGCCCGCTCGTCCGCGCCTACCGGGCCGATCGCCCCGAGACCACACCCGTCTGGTTCATGCGCCAGGCAGGCCGCTCGCTGCCGGAGTACCGCGAGCTGCGGGTCGGCACGCGCATGCTCGACGCGTGCCTCGACCCCGCGATGGCGAGCGAGATCACGCTGCAGCCGGTGCGCCGCCACGGCGTCGACGCGGGCATCTTCTTCAGCGATATCGTCGTCCCGCTCAAGCTCGCCGGCGTGGAGGTCGAGATCCAGCCCGGCAAGGGCCCGGTCTTCGCGCAGGCGGTGCGTACCGCGGACGACGTCGACCGGCTGACCGCGGTCGACCCCGTCTCCCTCGGCATCGACGCGTTCGCCCCGATCGCGGAGGCCGTGCGCCTCACGATCGCCGAGCTCGGCGAAACCCCCTTGATCGGTTTCGCTGGAGCGCCGTTCACCCTCGCCGCCTACCTGGTGGAGGGCGGCCCCTCCAAGGACCACATCCGCGCCCGCACCCTGATGCACGCGGACCCCGACGCCTGGGCCCGGCTCATGGCGTGGACGGCCGACATCACCGGCATGTTCCTGCGCGCGCAGGTGCTAGCGGGCACCAGCGCCGCCCAGCTCTTCGACTCCTGGGCCGGCTCGCTCTCGCTCCACGACTACGTGCAGCACGTCGCCCCCGCATCCGCGCGGGCGCTGTCGCACGTGCGCGACCTGACCTACGAGGTCCCGGCCGCCGAGGGCAGCACGACCGGCGAGGCCGAGGCGCGCAACGTGCCGATCGTTCACTTCGGCGTCGGCACCGGCGAGCTGCTCAAGGCGATGCACGACGTCGGGGCCGACACGGTCGGCGTCGACTACCGCATCCCGCTCGACGAGGCCAGCCGCCGCCTCGGCCACGTGGTGCCGCTGCAGGGCAACGTCGACCCGGCGATGCTGGACGCGCCGTGGGAGGTGCTGCAGGCCCATGTCGCCGACGTGCTCGAGCGCGGCCGCGACGCCCCGGCGCACATCCTGAACCTCGGCCACGGCGTCCCGCCCGAGACCGATCCGACCGTGCTGACCCGCCTGGTGGAGTTCGTGCACAGCTGGCGGCCAGAATGAGCGAGGACGCGCTCGCCGACGAGATCCGGCACGCCGTCGAGGCGCCGCCCACCCGCATCGTCGTCGTCGGCGGCGGAGTCGCCGGCCTGGTCGTCGCCCGCGAGTGCGCGCGCCCCGGTTTCGCGGTGACGCTGCTTGAGGCCTCCGGTCGCGTGGGCGGATCGGTCGCCCCGCTGGAGCTCGACGGCCTCACGCTCGACGCCGGCGCGGAGAGCTTCGCCACCCGCGGCGGCCACGTCGCCGCGCTGCTGGAGTCGCTCGGCCTCGCGGACGACGTGGTGCAGCCGAACGCGGCCGGCGCTTGGGTGCGCCATGGCAGCCGCTCCGTCCCGCTGCCCAAGGCCGGCCTGCTCGGCATCCCGAGCTCGCCGCTGGCGCGCGACGTGGTGGCGGCGATCGGCCGCCGCGGCGCCTTCCGCGCCTATCTCGACCGCCTGAAGCCCGTGCTCAAGATCGGCCAGGAGAAGCGGCTGGGCGCGCTCGTGCGCCAGCGGATGGGCGACAAGGTGCTCGACCTCCTGGTCGCCCCCGTCGTCACCGGCGTCTACTCCGCCAGCCCCGACGACCTCGACGTGGACGTGGTGGCGCCCGGGCTCAACGCCGCCCTGACCCGGCTCGGCTCCCTGTCGGGCGCGGTCGGCGAGCTGCGCGCGACGGCGAAGGCCGGCAGCGCGGTCGGCGGCATCCGCGGCGGGATGTGGCGGCTTCCTGCGGCGCTCGCCGACGACATCCGGGAGCGCGGCGGGACCATCCGGGTGGATGCGCCGGTCGCCGCGATCGACCCCGTGGCCGCGCCGACCGAGGAGGAGCTCGCCGCCGAGACGGTCGAGGCCGTGCTCGAGACGATCGTCGCCGGAGAGCTCGACGCCATCCCCTCGCTGGATGAGCCGGAGCGCCCGGCGCGCTGGACCGTGCGCCTCGCAGACGGCGAGGAGATCCCCGCCGACGTCGTCGTGGTCGCCGCGCCCGCCGACCCGGCTCTCGACCTGCTGGCGACCGCCGATCCTGCGCTCGCCGAGCTGGCGGAGCTGGAGTGGCCCGCCGCGTCCAGCGTCGAGCTCGTCACGCTCGTCCTCGCCGACGACCGCCTGGCGGCGGCACCGCAGGGCACGGGCGTGCTCGTCGCCGACACCGACGACGCCGACGTGACCGCGAAGGCCATGACGCACTCGAGCGCCAAGTGGGCGTGGGTGGCGGAGGCCGCCGGGCCCGGCCACCACGTGGTCCGGCTCTCGTACGGGCGCGCCGGCCGGCCGGCCGAATCGCGCGATCTGGACGACGCACGGCTGCGCGAACTGGCCATCGCCGACGCGAGCCGCCTGCTCAATATTCCGCTGCGGGCATCCGATCTCGTCGCATTCGCCCGCACCCCCTGGACGAACGCCCTGCCCTATGCAACAGTGGGGCAGCGGGACCGCATCCAGCGGGTCCGCGAGGGAGCCGACGCCATCGAAGGCCTCGAGGTGACCGGCTCCTGGTTGACCGGCACGGGCCTCGCCTCGGTCGTCCCGGATGCACGCCGGGTCGCCGAGAATGCACGGGGTCTACGCTGGAAGGCACTGACCGACAACCTGTAGGCCGAGCAAAGGGGACCACATGCGCGGAAAGCTTCTCTTCGTCACGGGCGCGGCGGTGGGCTACGTGCTCGGCACGCGTGCCGGGCGCAAGCGTTACGACCAGATGAAGGCGGCCGCGACCAAGGTCTGGGAGTCGCAGGGCGTGCAGAAGCAGGTCCACGCGGTCGAGGACTTCGTGGCCGAGAAGGTCGGCGAGCTGCCGGAGACGGTGTTCGTGACCGTCAAGAAGTTCGTCGTCCGGGCCAACGAGCGCCGTCGCGAATCGCGCCAGACGTATCCGTCGCCGGCCGCCGAGGCCGCACTGCGAGCCGAACGGGACGCCTGAGCGCGTCCGCCCGAAGGGAGTGAGCGGAATGACAGATCGTGAACGTGCGGGGGCGAAGTCCCTCGTCGAACTGATCTCCGACCTGCCGCGCCTGCTGATCGAGCTGGTGAAGGCCGAGTTCGCCCACCTCAAGGCCGAGTTCGCCGCGAAGGCGAAGTATGCCGGCGTGGGCATAGGCCTGTTCGTGGTGGCCGCCGTCTTCGGCTTCTTCGCCCTGGGCGTGCTCGTCGCCGCAGCCGTCCTGGGGCTGGCCGTCGTGCTGCCGGGCTGGGCCGCCGCGCTCATCGTGTTCGGCGCCCTCCTGGTCCTGGCCGCGGTGCTGGTGCTGATCGGGGTGTCGTCCCTGAAGAAGATCCAGGGCGTCGCACCGCAGAAGACCATCGACAGCATCAAGGAAGACGCCGACGCTCTGAAGGGACTGGGCAAGTATGACCACTGACCGCAGCGACGTCGACCGCGCCCGCGCCGAGCTGGCCGCGACCCTCGACGCCATCGAGTACAAGCTGAACGCCCCGAAGCGCGCCACCCAGCGCGTGAAGACGCTCGCGACCCGGAACCCCCTCGCCTTCACGGGCGTCGTGGTGGGTGTCGCGGCCGCCGTCGGCGGGGTCGTCTGGGGCGTCGTCCGCCTCACCCGGCGCTGACGCGCCTCCTGCTCCGCCGGTGTCGGGCCGGCTGTTCCGTCGCGTGGTTTTGGCCTTCACAGGATTGAGAGGGAGACTGTGGGTATGAGTACCCCGGCTGCCGCACCGGCAGAGTCGACCGCCCCCGAAGAAACCAGCGACACTCCGACCGGCTTCGCCCTCTGGGCGGTGCTCCGGCGAGACCCCGCCCGTCCCGACGACCTCGACGGGACCGACGTGCCCCAGGCCGTCGCCGAGCTCGAGGGCGTCATCGCCGACATCACGCTGCAGGGTGTCACCACCCGCGGCCTCTACGACGTCTCCGGCCTGCGCGCCGACGCCGACCTGATGGTCTGGCTGCACGGCCCGGACGCGGAGGGCCTGCAGTGGGCGCTCCGCCAGCTCCGCCGCACCCAGCTGCTGAAGGCGCTGCTGCCGACCTGGAACGCGATGGGCGTGCACCGCGACGCCGAATTCAACAAGGCGCACGTGCCCGGCTTCCTCCGCGGCAAGGAGCCGAAGGCCTGGCTCTGCGTGTACCCGTTCGTGCGCAGCTACGAGTGGTACCTGCTCCCCGACGAGGAGCGCGGCCGGATGCTCGCCGAGCACGGCCGCAAGGGCGCCGCGTTCCGCAGCGTCCTCGCCAACACCGTCGCCTCGTTCGCGCTCGGCGACTACGAGTGGATCCTCCCGCTGGAGTCGGACGAGCTCGTCGACCTGGTCGACCTGATGCGCGACCTGCGCCAGACCGACGCCCGCCTGCACGTGCGCGAAGAGGTCCCGTTCTTCACCGGCCGCCGCGTCGAGCCGGCCGAGGTCGTGGAGGTGCTCCAGTGAGCGCCGAGACCACCGCGCGCGTCCTCGGCGCGACGCCCGCCGCCGCCGACGGCCCCGAGCACGTCACCGAGCCGGTCGCGTACGACGCGATCCTGCTCGCCGGCTTCGGCGGACCAGAGGGCCAGGACGACGTCATCCCGTTCCTCCGCAACGTCACCCGTGGCCGCGGCATCCCCGAGGAGCGCCTGGAGGAGGTCGCGCACCACTACCGCCACTTCGGCGGCGTGAGCCCGATCAACGACCAGAACCGCGAGCTCAAGGCGGCGCTGGAGGCCGAGCTGGCCTCCCGCGGCATCGACCTGCCCGTGCTGTGGGGCAACCGCAACTGGGACCCGTACCTCGAGGACGCGCTGAAGGAGGCGCAGGAGCAGGGCTTCACGAAGCTCATCGCCATCGCGACGAGCGCGTACTCCTCGTACTCCAGCTGCCGGCAGTACCGCGAGGACTTCGCGCGCGTCCTGGAGGAGACGGGCCTCGAGGGCACCATCCAGATCGACAAGGTGCGCCAGTTCTTCGACCACCCCGGCTTCGTCGAGCCCTTCATCGAGGGCGTGAAGAACGCGGTGACCGAGCTGCAGGAGAAGATCCCCGGCATCGATCCGGCGACCGAGATCCGCATCCTCTACTCCACCCACTCCATCCCCTCGACCGACGCCGCGAAGTCCGGCCCGGCCGAGCGCGGCTTCGGCGAGGGCGGCGCCTACGCGGCCCAGCACCTCGCGGTCGCGGAGGTCGTGTCGCAGGCGGCGACCGGCGGCGTCATCGGCTGGGATCTGGTCTACCAGTCCCGTTCCGGCCCGCCGTCGATGCCGTGGCTCGAGCCCGACATCAACGACCGGATCGCCGAGCTGCCCGCCACCGGCGTCAAGGCTGTGATCATCGTGCCGCTGGGCTTCGTGAGCGACCACATGGAGGTCCTCTGGGACCTCGACAACGAGGCGATGGAGAGCAGCGAGGAGAACGGCCTCGTCGCCGTCCGCGTCCCCACCCCCGGCACGCACGCGAAGTACGTGAAGGGCCTCGTCGACCTCGTGCTGGAGCGCCGCGACGGCGTCCCGGTCGACCAGCGCCCCGCGCTGACGACGCTCGGGCCCTGGTACGACGTCTGCCGCCCCGGCTGCTGCGAGAACGTCCGCCTCGGCTTCAAGCCCGCCGCGGCCGGGCTGGCGCCGTGAGCGGCGCCGTGCGCCGTGCCGAGGGGCCGGCCGAGCGTCGCGAGGGCGTGCTGCGCGTGGGGACACGCGGCAGCGCGCTCGCGGTCGCGCAGACGACGGCGGTCGCCGAGGCGATCGCCCGCGCGACCGGCCTGGACGTCGAGCTGGTCACGATCACGACGCACGGCGACACCTCCCGCGAGTCGCTCTCCGAGCTGGGCGGGACCGGCGTCTTCGCCACCGCGCTGCGGGAGGCTCTGCTCGCCGACGAGTGCGACCTCCTGGTGCACTCCCTCAAAGACCTGCCGACGGCCCCGGCCCCCGGCCTCGTGATCGGTGCAGTGCCCAAGCGCGCCGACGCCCGCGACACCCTGTGCGCACGCGACGGCCTCACCTTCGACGCGCTCCCCGGGGGGGCGCGCATCGGCACCGGCTCGCCGCGCCGCATCGCGCAGCTGAAGTCCGCGCGTCCCGACCTCGAGATCGTCGACATCCGCGGCAACGTGGACACGCGGCTCGGCCGGGTCGCCGAGGGCGACCTCGACGCCGTCGTGCTCGCCGCCGCCGGCCTCGGCCGTCTCGGCCGCCTCGACGCGGTCACCGACTACTTCGCCCTCTCGCAGATGCCGACCGCACCGGGACAGGGGGCGCTGGCACTGGAGGTCCGTGCCGGCGACGAGAAGGGTCGCGGGCCGATCGCCCGGGCCCTGCACGCCGTCGATCACGTGACCACTCACGCCGTCGTCACCGCGGAGCGCGCGGTGCTCGCCGGACTGCAGGCGGGGTGCGCAGCCCCGATCGGCGCGACCGCCCTCGTCGACGACGGCCTGCTGTTCCTGACCGCCTCGGTCTACCGTCCCGACGGTTCCGAGCGGATCACCGCATCCCACGCCGCGACTCCCGACTCGCTCAGCGCCGGCCCTCTCGACGAGGCCGCACGCGACGTGGGGGAGCGGGTGGTCTCCGAACTGCTCGGCGCGGGGGCCGCCGGCCTGGCCCCCCTGGGGAGTACCCGATGACCCAGCCGTCCGCTGCATCCAAACCCCTCGCCGGTTGGCGCGTCCTCGTGCCGCGCGGCGGCCCTTGGGGAGACTCGGTCGCGGCGGACCTGCGCTCGAAGGGCGCATCCCCGCTGGTCGCGGCCATGATCAACTTCGCCCCGACGGCCGACGCGCCCGCCCTGGAGCGCGCGCTGGAGCGGCTGGCCGCCGGCGAGTTCGACTGGATGACCGTCACCAGCGCGACCACGGTCGACGTGCTGAGCTCGCAGCGGGTCGTCGTGCCGTCCACGACGCGGATCGCCGCGGTGGGCGAGACCACGGCGGCGGCGCTCGCGGCCGCCGGCTACAAGGTCGACCTCGTCCCGTCGGAGGACAACTCCGCCCGTGGCCTCCTGGAGGAGTGGGAGGCGGCGACGCAGGGCGTCGTGCCGCTGCGCATCCTGACGCTCCGCTCCGAGATCGCGAAGCCCCTGCTCACCGAGGGCCTGCGCCGGATCGGCCACGACGTCGAGTCGGTCGTCGCCTACCGCACCGTCGGCGTCTCCGTGCCCGAGAACGTCGTGACCGACGTGCACGACGGGCTCGTGCAGGCCATCCTCGTCACCAGCGGCTCGGTGGCGGAGCAGGTGCAGCTCCAGCTCGGCCCCGTGCCCGAGTCGACGCTCGTCGCCGCCATCGGTCCGCAGACCGCCCGCGACGCCCGTTCCTTCGGCCTCCGCGTCGACGTCATCGCCGAGGAGCGCACCGCCGCCTCCCTCATCGACGCCGTCGCCGACGTCGCCCGCTCCCGCGCCTCCTGACCACCCGACATTCGTGCCGAATCGCGGCTTTGACGTCGCGAAACCCGACATTCGTGCCGAATTTCGCGGGGCTCGCGCCGGGCTGGCGCACAGCCGCGCAGGCGTAGGGTGGTGAGAGTGAGTGAGCTGCATCCCGTCATCCGCCCGCGTCGCCTCCGGCAGAGTCCGGCTCTCCGCCGCCTGACCGCGGAGACGCGGCTCCACCCGGCGGAGCTGATCCTGCCGATGTTCGTGCGCGAGGGCACCTCCGAGCCTGTACCGATCGGCTCGATGCCCGGCGTGCAACAGCACTCCATCGACTCCCTGAAGCGCGCTGCCGTCGAGGCGGCCGAGGCCGGCGTCGGCGGCGTGATGCTGTTCGGTGTTCCGGAGACCCGGGATGCCGTCGGCAGCGCCGCGACCGACCCCGAGGGCATCCTCAACGTCGCCACCCGCGCCCTCGTGGCCGAGGTGGGCGACGCGCTCGTCGTGCAGACCGACCTGTGCCTCGACGAGTTCACCGACCATGGCCACTGCGGCGTGCTCGACGATGCCGGCCACGTCGACAACGACGCGACCCTCGAGCGCTACCGCGACATGGCGCTCGCCCAGGCCGAGGCGGGCTCGCAGCTGCTCGGCCTCTCCGGCATGATGGACGGCCAGGTCGGAGCGGTGCGCGACGCGCTCGATGCCGTCGGCCGGCACGACGTCGTCCTGCTCGCCTACGCGGCGAAGTACGCCTCCGCGTTCTACGGCCCGTTCCGCGAGGCCGTCGACTCCCAGCTCTCCGGCGACCGCCGCGCGTACCAGCAGGATCCGGCCAACCGCCGCGAGGGTCTGCGCGAGGCGCGCCTCGACCTCGACGAGGGCGCCGACATCCTCATGGTCAAGCCCGCGCTGAGCTACCTCGACGTGCTCAGCGATGTGGCCGCGATCAGCGACGTGCCGGTCTGGGCCTACCAGGTGTCCGGCGAGTACGCGATGGTGGAGGCTGCCGCTGCGCACGGCTGGATCGACCGCCGCCGCATCGTGGAGGAGACGCTGATCGGCGCCCGCCGGGCGGGGGCCGACGCCATCATGACCTACTGGGCGACCGAGGTCGCGGGGTGGCTGCGATGAGCGACGTGCAGGGCAGCGACCTCCAGGGGCTCGTCGACGGCGCCGCGCTCGGCGACGTGAACCTCGCGCAGTTCGAGCGCGCGCAGCGCGTGATCCCGGGCGGCGTGAACTCGCCCGTCCGCGCGTTCCGCTCCGTGGGTGGGACGCCGCGCTTCATGGTGTCGGCGCGGGGCCCGTACATCACCGACGCCCAGGGTCGCGAGTACGTCGACCTCGTCGCGTCGTGGGGTCCGGCCATCCTGGGCCACGCCCATCCCGCGGTCGTCGCCGCCGTGCAGGAGGCCGCCGCCAAGGGGCTCTCCTTCGGCGCGTCCACGCCCGCGGAGACCGAGCTCGCGGAGGCCGTGCTCGGCCGCGTGCCGTTCGTCGAGAAGCTGCGCCTCGTCTCCACCGGCACCGAGGCGACCATGACCGCCATCCGGCTCGCCCGCGGCTTCACCGGCCGCCCGCTGCTCATCAAGTTCGCCGGCCACTACCACGGCCACTCCGACGGGCTCCTCGCCGAGGCCGGCTCCGGTCTCGCGACGCTGTCGCTCCCCGGCTCGGCCGGCGTGACCGAGGCGACCGCCGCCCAGACCCTCGTCCTGCCCTACAACGACCTCGACGCGGTCCGCGCGGCCTTCGAGGCGAACGGGCCCGACATCGCCGCCGTCATCACGGAGGCCGCCGCCGCCAACATGGGCGTCGTCCCGCCGGACCCGGGCTTCAACGCGGCTCTCGCCGGTCTCGCGCACGAGTTCGGCGCGCTGCTCATCCTGGACGAGGTGCTCACCGGATTCCGGGTCAGCGAGTCCGGCTTCTGGGGCCTGGACCGCGGCTACACGCCCGATCTCGTCACCTTCGGCAAGGTCATCGGCGGCGGGATGCCGCTGGCGGCCCTCGGCGGTCGCGCCGAGCTGATGGACTTCCTCGCCCCGACGGGCCCCGTCTACCAGGCGGGAACGCTGTCCGGGAACCCGGTCGCCGTCGCGGCCGGCCTGGCGACGCTCGCCCACGCGGACGAAGCCGTCTACGACCGGCTCGACGTCGTGGCCGAGACCGTCTCGGCGGCCGTCTCCGACGCGCTCGCGGCCGAGGGCGTCGCGCACCGCGTGCAGCGCGCGGGCAGCCTGTTCAGCTTCGTCTTCGGCGACTTCGCCGCGGCGCCGCGCACGTACGCCGAGGTGCAGACGCAGCAGGCGTTCCGCTACCGGCCGTTCTTCCACGCCATGCTCGACGCGGGCGTCTCTCTCCCGCCGAGCGTGTTCGAGGCGTGGTTCGTCACCGCGGCGCACGACGACGCCGCGGTCGGCCGCATCCTGGACGCACTGCCCGCCGCAGCCCGCGCCGCTGCCGCAGCGACCGCCGACGACGACGCGTAGCGCGAGAACGCAGAGCGGCGGACCCGCCTAGTCGTCCGCCGCCGAGCGCGCCGGCGACAGCGTCTGCACGAAGCTGTAGGTGGCCGTCGCCGGCCAGCCCTCGGCGTCGAGCAGGGCGTAGATGTCGTAGATCCCGCTCCCGGAGGCGCTCCGGCGCAGGGTGCGCGGGGGAACGTCCGACGGTGCGCGCTCGGTCACCGTGCGCGGCGGCTCGCCCTCACGCAGAAGGCGGGCGCGGAAGGTGGTGGTGCGGGTCACCCGACCACCTTCTCACACCCGCCCGCTGCCTAGGCTTGGCCGTGCGACGCTCTCGACCGGCGCGACAGCGAGTCGATGATGACCGCGAGCAGCAGCACGGCGCCGGTGATCATGTAGCGGTACGACGAGTCGAGGTTCATCAGCGTCAGTCCGTTGGTGATGGACTGGATGACCAGGATGCCGAGCAGGGCCGACCAGGCGGAGCCGCGGCCGCCGAAGAGGCTGGTCCCGCCGATGACCGCCGCCGCGATCGCGTTCAGGTTGGTGTCCGTCCCGCCCGATCCGGCGCCCACCGAGGCGAGCCGGGCCGCCGCGAGCAGACCGCCGACGGCGGCGAACGTGGAGCAGAGGATGAACACGCTGATGAAGACGCGGTTCACCTTGATGCCGGCGCGGCGAGCCGCCTCGACCGAGCCGCCGACGGCGAAGACCGAACGGCCCCACTTGGTGCGGGTGAGGAGGTAGTTCATCACGATCACGAGCACGACGAAGAACAGGAACATCGCTCCCGTGCCGCGGTCGGTGGAGAGGTACCAGACGGCGATGCAGAGGCCGACGAGCAGCAGACCGGCCTTGAGCGCGACCGCCGCCGTCGATCCCTCGGACAGCCCGGCGTTGCGGCGGCGGACGTTGCGGCGCCAGTCGGAGAGGAACATCCCGCCGGCCGCGATCACGGCCAGACCGTAGGCGGCCCACGGCGGCAGGAAGGTCTGCTGCGCGAACGAGACGATCCACGAGTCGTAGGGGATGTTGATCGAGCTGTTCGGCCCGAGGATCCACAGCTGCAGACCGAGGAAGCCGAGGAGGCCGGCCAGGGTGATGACGAAGCTCGGCACTCCGAAACGGGTGAAGAGCAGGCCGTAGAGATAACCGATGACGGCGCCGGCGAGGATCGCGACGATCACGGTCGCCCACAGCGGCCAGTGGAGCTGCGTGAAGCCGACGCCGAGGATGGCCGCCGACACACCGCTCACCGAGCCGACCGAGAGGTCGATCTGGCCGAGCAGCAGCACCAGCACGATGCCGATCGAGATGGTGCCGATCGCCGCGCACTGCAGGGTGAGGTTCACCAGGTTGTTGGCGCTCAGGAAGTTGGGGTTGAGGATCTGGAAGACGACCCAGATGACGATGAGGCCGATGACGACGGGCAGCGAGCCGAGGTCGCCCCCGCGCACCCGGCGACCGAAGCCGCGCACCGCGCCCCCGATGCCCTCGTCGCGGATCAGGCGCTCGTCCTGCAGGTCGGCCGCGACCTCCGCGGGGGTCTCCGCTGTTGCCTTGCTCATGCGTCGGCCTTCCCTTCGCTGGTGCCGGTGATCGCGTCGGCGTCGCGGCCGGCGCGCCGGCTGACGACGTTGTCGGTGGCGCCGGTGATGGCGGAGATGATCTCCTCGTAGCTGACGTCGGGCACGTGGAAGTCGCCGTTGTTGCGGCCGAGGCGCAGCACGGCGACGCGGTCGGCGACGGCCTGCACGTCCGCCATGTTGTGGCTGATGAGCAGCACGCCGAGCCCGCGCTCGCGCAGGCGCTCGATCAGGTTGAGCACCTCGGCGGTCTGGGCGACGCCGAGGGCGGCGGTCGGCTCGTCGAGGATGACGACGCGCGGGTCGCCGATCAGCGAGCGGGCGATCGCGACCGTCTGCCGCTGGCCTCCGGAGAGGGAGGCGACGGCGATCCGGACGGACGGGATGCGCGCGGACAGCTGCCGGAGCAGGCTCCACGACCGCTTCTCCATCTCCTCCTCGTCCAGGGTGCCGTGGGTGATCTCGCGGCCGAGGAAGAGGTTCGAGACGACGTCGAGGTTGTCGCAGAGGGCGAGGTCCTGGAAGACCGTCGCGATGCCCAGCTCGCGCGAGGCGGCGGGCGACGGGATGGCGACCTCCTGGCCGTCGAACGTGATCGTCCCGGAGTCCTGCGGGTGCACGCCCGCGAGGATCTTGACGAGCGTGGACTTGCCGGCGCCGTTGTCGCCGACGAGGGCGACCACCTCGCCGGGGTAGACATCGAGGCTGATGTCGGTGAGCGCCTGCACGGCGCCGAAGCCTTTCGAGACGCCGCTCAGCGAGAGCACGGGCCGACGCTCGGTCCGCTCCTCCTCGGCGATCGCGGTTTCCATGGTCACGGCGTTCTCTCCTTCGAGGTGAGCTGGGTGGTTCGGGTCCATCGTAGGGCGGGTGCACACGGCCCTCCAGGTGCGTTGATCCGCAACTGGAGGGCCGTGCTGCCAGGTGTTACTTGATTCCGTACTTGTCGCACGCCGCCTTGTAGTCCGCCGTGCAGATCTTCGCGGCCGAGTCGGACCCGTAGAACTCGTCCTTGACGACGGTGCTCTCGATGTTGTCCGTGGTGACCGCGACCGGCTTCAGGAGGAAGGATGCGATGCTCGCTCCACCCGCGGTCGACACCTTGGTGTCACCGGCCGGCTTCTTGCCGTTGGCCAGGTCGATGGCCAGCTCGGCCGCCTTCTCCGCCTCCGGCTGGATCGCCTTGTAGACCGTCATGTACTGGTCGCCGGCGAGGATGCGCTGGATGCCCGCGAGCTCGGCGTCCTGTCCGGTGACCGGCGGGATCGGCGAGACGTTGGCCGCCTTGAGTGCGGCGATCGCGCCGCCGCCCGTGCCGTCGTTGGCCGCGTAGATGCCCTTGATCTGGCTGCCGAACTGCGTGATCTGGCCGGAGACCCAGTTCTGGGCCTGTGCCGGGTCCCATCCTGGTGTGTCGTACTCGGCGAGCACCTTGTAGCCGCTCGTGTCGATCACGCTGTGCGCGCCCTTCTTGAACAGGGTCGCGTTGTTGTCGGTGGGCGAGCCGTTGACCATGAGGATGCCGCTGCCGGAGGCGACGCCGTCCTTCTTGAGCTTGTCGACCAGGGCCGTGGCCTGCAGCTTGCCGACCTCCTCGTTGTCGAACGAGATGTAGTAGTCGACGTCCTTGCTGTTGATCAGGCGGTCGTAGGAGATCACGGGGACGTTCTTGGCCTTGGCCTCTCCGACGATGGAGGCCGCCGCCTCGCCGTCGAACGGGTCGAGGACGAGCACCTTGACGCCCTGGGTCAGCATGGATTCCGCCTGCTGCTGCTGCTTGCTCGCGTCGCCGTCGGCGTTCGCGTAGAGCACCTTGCAGCCGGAGCAGAGGTCCTTGATCTTGGCTTCGAAGAAGGGCTTGTCCGCCGCCTCGTAGCGGGCGGTGACCGAGTCGGGGAGGAGAAGGCCGATCTGGGCCTTGGAGGCGTCCGCGGTGGAGGTGCTTCCACTGCCGGAGCCATTCGAACAGGCTGTGAGACTGAGTGCGGCGAGGAGGACCGCGGATGCCGCGAACATTCCCCTCTTGGTGGCGATCTTCATTGAAAAACCTCCGGTTCGAGCCCGCCATCCTTGGCGGCTGGGTTGAGTGTGTCAGGTGCGCGTCTTGGCGTCAATACTTGAAGTCAACGCATTCGATAACGGTTGGTCACGTTTGGGGGGCGATGGGGGACAGCGGGATGCGGAGGGTCAGAGCGACGCGCTCTGCGGAGTCAGCGAGACCCGGTCGACCGCGTACGCGACCGCTCCGAGGGTCGCCGCGCGCGTGCCGAGCTGACCCTGCACGATGTCGGGCATCAGGTCCTCGCCGACGATGATGGAGCGCTCGACCGCGTGCCGCATCGGGCCGAGGAGGAGCTCGCCAGCGCGGGCCAGCTCACCGCCCACCACGACGCGCTCCGGATCGAGCAGGTTGCAGAGGTTCGCCGTTGCGACGCCGATGTGCTTGCCGGCGTCCGCGATCGCGCGGATGCAGCGCGCATCCCCCGCCATGGCCTGCAGCACCACGTCGCCGAGCTTGAGGCTGCCGAGGTGGTCGCGCAGTTCGTCGAGGATGGCCGGGCCGCCGGCGATGGCCTCCAGACAGCCGCGGTTGCCGCAGCGGCAGAGGGGTCCGTTCTCGCGGATGGTCGTGTGGCCGAACTCCCCGGCGACGCCGTTGTTGCCGCGGAACAGGCCGCCGTTCAGCAGCAGGCCGGCGCCGATCCCGTCCCCGATGTCCAGCGTGATCGAGTTGCGCTTGCCGCGCCCGGCGCCGAAGCGCGACTCCGCCAGGGCGGTCAGATTGGCGGCGTTGTCGACGAAGACGGGGCGCTTCACCCGGCGCTCCATGGCCTCGGCGACCACCACGCCGTCCCAGCCCCGCATGATGCCGCTGCGGGCGATGGTCCCGCTCGCGCGGTCGAGGGGCGCCGGGAGGGCGATGCCGACCGCGAGCACCTCGTCGCGGGTCGCCTCCACCGAGTCGAGCATGTCGCTCAGCAGCATCGACACCTTGTCGAGCTCGTTATCGGCGCGGTGATCGCGGGCGAGCGGCATGTGGTTCTCGGCGACGACCGTGTGCGCCACGTCGGCCAGCGCCACGCGCAGGTGCCTGGTGGAGAAATGGACGCCGACGACGAGGCCGAGGGCGTGCGCGAGGGTGACGTGCTGGGCGCGCCGGCCGCTGCGGATGCTCTGCGTCGTGTGCAGCACGCCGGAGGTCGAGAGCTCCTTCACGATGTTCGACACCGTGGCGGGGGAGAGGCCCGTCGCACCGGCCAGTTCGACCTGCGTCAGGCCGCCGTGCTTCTTGATGGCGTCGACGATTCGAGCTCGGTTGGCTTCACGAAGTGAAGTCTGCGAGCCCGGAGTCCGTCTCTGGGTTGCCACGACGAGAAGGATACATGCAGCGTCGACGCTCGGTCCCGTCGAGTGCCGCTCGACGAATATGGCCCAAGGGTTATGGCTTTGTGAGGTTCGGCACTGCCGCGCGCTCCGAGGGCTTGGCAGGATAGAGGCATGGCCGATCTGTACGTGCACCCCGACCGCCTGGAGATCCATCTCACGCGGGCCGAGAAGGTGCTCGCGCTCAAACGCGACGACCTGGTCATCCCGCGCGACAGCATCCGCTCGGTCGCCATCACGGAGGACCCGTGGATCTGGATCCGCGGCATCCGTGCCCCCGGAGCCGCCGTGCCGCTCACGCTCTCGGTCGGCACCTGGAAGTTCCACGGCGGGCAGGACTTCCTGCTCATCAAGGGCAAGCAGCGCGCCGCGGTCGTGATCGACCTCGACGGCGAGGACTACTCGCGCGTGATCGTCTCGACGCCGCACGCCGCGAAGCTGGTCGAGGCGCTCCGCGTCGACATCGGCGACATCCCCGCCGAGGGCGAGATCATCGAGTAGCGCCGGTCATCGGGTAGCGCCGGTCATCGGTAGCGTCCGACCCGGGCCTCACCCGGCCTGGGCGGCGGTGAAGAGCACCAGCCCGATGAGCGGCGGGAGGCCCTGCACCAGCGCCGCCACCGGCTTGCGACCTCCCACTGTCAGCTGCACCACGGCCGCGAGCACCATGCAGGTGCAGGTGAAGAACACCAGCCCGAACCCGACGTGCCGCAGGGTCGTCCAGTACAGGACCAGCCCCACCACCGCGCCGCCGGCGAGGAACAGGTTGTGGAATCCCTGCGTGTAGGCGAGCGATCGGGTGACGTCGGCATCCCGCTGCGAAGCCACTCCATACCGCCGCCAGACGGACGGCGACGACCAGGCGATCGTCTGCGACGCGAACACGGCGAGGTGCACCACCGCGGCGAGGGAGACGAAGACGGACGCGACGATGGCCATGGCGGGAGGATACGCTGCGGAAGCATGGATGTGCTTCAGGCGGACTGCGTGATCTCGGGAGGCGGCCCCGCGGGTGTCATGCTCGGCCTCCTCCTCGCCCGCAACGGGCTCGATGTCGTCGTGCTGGAGAAGCACGCGGACTTCTTCCGCGACTTCCGCGGCGACACGATCCACCCGTCCACCATCGGCGTGCTCGGCGAGCTGGGGCTGCGCGAGCGGTTCCTCGGCCTGCCGCACACCAGCGTGCGCACACTGGACGCGGTGGTCAGCGGCACCCGGCTGCATCCGGTCGACTTCGCTCGCCTCGGTCCGCCGGACGACTTCCTCGTGCTGGCGCCGCAGTGGGACTTCCTGTCCTTCCTGGCGGGCGAGGGCGCGCGGTACCCGGGCTTCCGGCTGCTGATGGAGACGACCGCGACGGGCCTGACGTGGGCGGACGGGGCGGTCACCGGTCTCACCGCCCGCGGCCCGGACGGCGACCTCGAGATCGCGGCCACGCTGACCGTCGCCGCCGACGGCCGGGACTCGGCGCTGAGGGAGGCCGCCGCCCTGCGACCCCGTCGGTTCGGGGTGCCGATCGACGTGCTCTGGTTCCGGGTGCCGAAGCCGGCCGAGGCGCCGCCGAGCACCCTCGCCTACCTGCGGCACGGCTCGATGGTCATCACGATCGACCGCGGCGACTACTACCAGACCGGTCTCGTCATCGCCAAGGGCGGCATCGACCAGCTGAAGGCCGACGGGCTGCCCGCGTTCCGGCAGGCGGTGGCGGCCGCCGCGCCGTTCCTCGCCGAGCCGCTCGCGACGATCGACGACTGGGAGCAGGTCAAGCTCCTGAGCGTGCAGATCGACCGCCTCGACCGCTGGTACCGCCGCGGGTTCCTCGCGATCGGCGATGCGGCGCACGCCATGTCACCGGCGTTCGGCGTCGGCGTGAACTACGCGGTGCAGGATGCCGTGGCAGCCGCGAACGCGCTCGTCGGCCCGCTGCGCACCGGCCAGGTCGACCTGCGGGTGCTCGACGGCATCCAGCGGCGCCGGCTGCCCCCGGTGGCGGCGATGCAGCGCATCCAGCTCGCCGCGCATCGAGGGATCGCGCGGCCCGGCGGTCCCGAGGGGCTGCCGGACCCGCTGCCCCCGGCGGTCAGGACGGCGCTCGCCGCAGCGACGCCGCTGCTGCAGCGGGCGACGGCGCGGCTCATCGGCCGCGGGCTGCGGCCCGAGTCGGTGGCGCCGGAGCTGCGCTGACGTGCTGACGCAGGCGTGCGCTGACGCCGCCGCGTGCGCTGACCCCGCCGCTCAGGAGAGCAGCATGAGGATGAAGCCGATGAGCGGGAGCGTGCCCTGGGTGATGGCCGGGCGCCAGTAGCCCTTGCCCGTCGTGACCAGCACGACCGAGGCGGCGAACATGCAGCCCATCGTGAACAGGATGAGCGCCAGCCCGGCCGGGTGCAGTCCGACGCCGTACAGGATGAGCCCCACCACCGCGCCGATCGCGAGGAACAGGTTGTAGAAGCCCTGGTTGTACGCCATCGGCTTCGTGGTGTCGGCGGCCTGCTGGTCGGCGACCCCGAACCGCTTCCACACGGTGGGGCGGGCCCAGGCGACGCTCTCCATGAAGAAGATCGCGACGTGCAGGGCGGCGGCGAGCGTGACCACGACGGTGGCGAGGACGATCATGCCGCCCAGCATACGGGGAGGGCCGCGTGGGCCGGGCTCAGGCGCGCACGTCCACGACCGTGCGACCGCGCAGGCGGCCTTCGAGGATGTCGTCCGCGGCGGGGATCGCGTCGGCGAGCGGGATGACGCCGGTCATCGCGGCGAGCTTCTCCTCGTCCAGGTCGAGGGCGAGGCGGCGCCAGGCCGTCTCGCGCAGTGCGGCCGGAGCCTCCACCGAGTTGATCCCGACCAGGGTCACGCCGCGCAGGATGAACGGGAGCACGGTGCCGGGAAGGTCAGGGCCCTGCGCCAGCCCGCACGCCGTCACCGTTCCGCCGTACCGGGTCTGGGCCAGGGCGTTGACGAGGGTGTGGCTGCCCACCGCATCCACGACGCCGGCCCAGCGCTGGCTCTGCAGCGGCCGTCCCGGGTCGCCGAGCTCGGCGCGGTCGATGATCGCGGACGCGCCGAGGTCGGTCAGGTAGCCCGCGAGCTCCTCCGGCCGGCCGGTGGACGCGGTCACGGGATAACCGAGCCCCGCCAGCACCGCGACCGCCACCGAGCCGACGCCGCCGGCCGCCCCCGTGACGAGGACGCTGCTCCCGCTCTCGCGGACCTCGTCCGGGTCCACGCCGTTTCGTTCGAGCGCCAGCACCGAGAGCATCGCGGTGAAACCGGCGGTGCCGATCGCCGCGGCCTGCGCCGAGGCGATCGCGTCCGGGATGCGCACGAGGGCGTCTCCGCGCACCCGCGCCCGCTCGGCGAGGCCGCCGTGGTGCGATTCGCCGATCCCGTCGCCGTTGAGCACGACCCGGTCGCCGGGGGACCAGCGCGGATCGTCGCTCGCCTCGACCGTCCCGACCAGGTCGATGCCGGGGATGAGCGGGGAGGTCCGAGCCACGCCGGGCCTGCCCGCGATCGCGAGGCCGTCCTTGTAGTTGAGGTCGGAGTACTCGACGGCGACGGTCACATCGCCCGGCATCAGGAACGCGTCGGTCACCCGCCGCACCTCCGCCGTGTGGGCGGTGATCTTGCCGCCCTCGATCTCCTGCTCGATCACGATCGCCCGGAAGTCGCTCATGGCTGCAGCCTACGCGGGGCGTGTCGGCGGTCGTCCCGGTGCCGCCCGGCCGCGTCAGTTGAGGACACGGGTGCCTTCCGGGAGGGCGCCGCCGGCGTAGATCGCCTGGGCCGCGTCCTGCAGCGCGGTGAGTGCCACCCGCTGCGTCCACGGGCCGTAGGAGACGCGGGCGACGCCGAGCTCCTGCAGCCGGGCGGGTGCGAGCGACCCAGGGACCGCGATCACGCTGAGGGTGCGCTCGCCGAGACCGGCGACCAGGGCGGACACGGTGGGCTCGTCGAGCAGGCCCGGCACGAAGACGCTCGTCGCCCCGACGTCGAGGAAGGCGCGCCCGCGGCGGATCGCCTCCTCGGTCTTCGCCTCCACGGTGGGCAGGCCGTCGCGGATGAACGCGTCGGTGCGGGCGTTCAGCGCGAACGGCACGCCTTCGGCCTCCGCGGCCTGGACAGCGTCGCGGGCGACGGCGACCGCCTCGTCGAACGGCCGCATCCGGTCCTCCAGGTTGGCGCCGACGACGCCGACGCCGATCGCCCGGCGGATCGTCTCGCCTGCACTGTCGTAGCCGCCCTCGAGGTCGGCGCTCACGGGAAGGTCGGTCGCGGCGACGATCCGGCCGACCATGTCGAGCATCAGGTCGAGCGGGATGTTCTCGCCGTCCTCGTAGCCGAGGGTCGCGGCGATGGAGTGGCTGGCGGTCGCGAGCGCCCTGGTCTCGGGCAGGGCGGCGATCGTGGTCGCGGTGACCGCGTCCCAGACGTTGACGACCTGCAGGAGCTCGGGGGCGTGGTGGAGGCGGCGCAGCTCGGTGCCGCGTTCGGTGATGGTGGCCATGCCGCCACCATACGACCGTGTGAGCGCGACCTCTAGGATGGCCCCATGACCCAGCCGGTGGCGCCCAGCGAGGCGCCCCACGACGCCCCGGGGGAGGGGCGCAAGACCCGGTCGGCGACCGCCCGCCGTCTGTCGGTCAACGCGGTCGTCGACTACGCGTTCTTCCTCTTCGGCGGCGCGTCCGCGGTCTGGCTCGCCTGGCTGGTGCTCACCGAGAGCTTCGGCTGGGGCTGGTTCCTCGTCCTGTTCTTCGTGCTGTTCTGGCTCGTGCTCGCGTATCTGGTGCTTCCCCGCCTGCACCGCATCCTGACCCAGATCTACGTCCCCGACTACTTCATCGGACGCGCGCGCACCAGCGACGGCCTGCTCGGCGACCCGGTGAACCTCGCCCTGCTCGGGTCGGAGGAGCAGCTCGACGACGCCATGCGCGCCGCGGGCTGGACGCGGGCCGACGACGTCACCCTCGCCTCCAGCCGCCGCATCGTCACGTCGACCCTGTTACGGCGCAGCTACGACGAGGCGCCCGTCAGCCCGCTGTTCCTGTTCGGCCACCAGCAGGACGTCGCGTATCAGCAGGAGGTCAAGGGCAACCCCGCCAAGCGTCACCACGTGCGGTTCTGGAAGTGCCCCGACGGCTGGTTGCTCCCCGGCGGCCACCAGGTCGACTGGCTCGCCGCCGGCACCTTCGACAAGTCGGTCGGCTTCTCGCTCTTCACCCTGCAGATCACCCACAAGATCGACGCCAACACCGACATCGAGCGCGACCACATCGTCAACACCCTCGTTTCCGCCGACGTCGGGGTGGAGGTGCAGGTCATCCGTGACTTCTCGAGCGGCTACCACTCCCGCAACGGCGGCGGGGACAGCATCGAGACCGACGGCGACCTCCCCGTCGTCGATCTGGCGCGCGTGCCCGTCGACGCCGAGGCGGAGCGTGTCGTGCAGCAGGCCGAGGCCCGTCGCGTCGCGCTCGCCGAGCGTCGTCCCGTGCCGATCGCGCTCGGGTTCCTGCTCATGCTGCTGCGCGTGGGCGCCGGTGCGCTGTTCATCGCGCTCACGATCCTGAGCTGGCGCGCCTGGGTGGGGTCGCTCTACGCCTCCGGCGATCTGGTCGGCGTCGACCGCCATCAGGCCGACGTCGTCTTCGGGGTGCTCCTCGGCATCTTCGGCGCCGGGCTGGTGTTCTACTTCCTGCTCGGGCTGCTCGTATTCTTCGGCAGCAACTGGGCCCGCATCGCCTCCATGTCGTTCAGCTCGATGCTGATCGTGTTCGCCGCCGTCGACTTCTTCAACGGCGGACCGCAGATCTCGCTGCGCAACAACCTCTTCGGCCTGCCGCTCGACATCCTGGTCGTGCTGGCGCTCTCCTCCCAGCGCGCTCGCCAGTGGGCGCGGCGCCCGCGTGCCTCCCGCCGTGTCGGGAGCGCCACCGCCGCCGCGCAGGCGCTCGCCGCGGCCCGGGCGCCCGCGGACGACACGACGACCGCGTAGCGCGTCAATGCTGTCCCGCCCTACATGAGCGACTTCTTGCCCGGACCGGACGACTTGAGCGCCGCCTCCTCCGCGTCGAGGAACGCCAGCACCGACCGCACCGCCGGCTCCTGGTAGCGCCCTTCCGCGCGGGCGGTCAGGACCGCCTGCCGTTCGGCGGTGATCATCGTGCGCCGCAGGTGCCGGTACTCCATCGGGGTGTCCTCCGTCTCGTCCGGCGACGGGTTCTCCAGCGCGTCGGAGAGGAACACGGCGTTGACCCGCAGCCGCTCGATCACCCTCTCGTCCTCGTTGCCCGTGATCTGTGTGTCGAGGTGCTCCAGCCCCGCGGTCTGCGCTTCCGCGAGCAGCCGCTGCATCTCGCTCGCCTCCTGTGCGAAGTCGGGCGACGGCAGATGGAGTCGCCGGATCACCCAGGGGAGGGCCAGCCCCTCCAGGAGCGTCGCCACCACGACCACGAACGCCAGGAACTGCAGGAACTCCCGGTGCGGCGTCTCGGTCGGCAGCAGGAACACCGCCGCGAGGGTGACCACCCCGCGGATCCCCGCGAACGACACCGCGATCCCGGTCGGCCACGACCACCCGCGCTCGCGCAGGCGCCGGGGCCCGTACTTGTACAGCGCCGTCGTGCCCACCATCCACAGGAACCGCGCCAGGAACAGCGCCACCAGCACGACCACGCTGATGATCACCGTCTCCCACACCGTGATGCCGGAGCGGAACGCCCCGCTGAGGATGCTCGACAGTTCCAGCCCGATGAACAGGAACACCGCGTTCTCCAGCAGGAACTGGATCGTGCGCCAGTTGATGGTCTCGGCGATGCGGGCCTCCGCCGTCTGGATGGTCGGCGACCGGTACCCGAGATAGAGGCCCGCCACCACGACGGAGAGGATGCCCGACCCGTGCAGGAACTGCGACGGGATGAACGCCAGGTAGGGGGTGATGAGCCCGAGCGACGTGTCCAGCACGGGGGAGCGGAGCTGCTTGCGGATCAGCGACAGGATCCAGCCGATCGCGAGCCCCACGCCGATCCCGACGACCACCGCCAGGCCGAACTCGCCCGCGATCGTCCACGGGTTGATCACACTGACGATGGCGGCGATGCTCGCGTTCAGGGCCACGAGGGCGGTCGCGTCGTTGAGCAGGCTCTCGCCCTCCAGCACTGTCACGAGCCGTCGGGGGAGGTGCCCGCGGCCGGCGATCGCCGTCACCGCCACCGTGTCCGTCGGCGCCACCACCGCACCGAACGCGAAGGCCGCCGCGAGCGTGATCGCGGGGACGACGAGCCAGGTCGCGAACCCGACCACGATCACGGTGAACGCCACGAGCCCCACCGACAGGAGGAGGATGCCGTCGCGCCTGGCGCGCACGTCGACGATCGAGGTCTGGATGGCGGCGGCGAACAGCAGCGGCGGAAGCAATCCGTAGAGCACGACCTCGGGTTCGAGCGCGATCTGCGGGACGCCGGGGATGAATGACGCGATGGCGCCGACAACCACCAGCACCACCGGGGCCGACCAGCCGACGCGGCGGGACAGCCCGGTGACGGTGACCGTGACGAGGACGAACGACACGATCCAGACGATGGCGGCTACCGGATCCATGGTGTTCATGATGGCCGCAACGCGGAGCGGCCAGCAATGGTTCCCGTGAGTCGGTGGAGAACTCGTTCTCCGTCAGCGATGGGGAGAGTCGGCTGCCTCCACCGCCGGGTGCGCCGCGCACCGGAGCACGTCGCACGCCTCGCAGACCACGAGCTGCTCGCGGCACGACGGGTCCGCGCAGTTGCGCATCCTGCTCGTCGGAGCGTCGCATCCCGCGCACCGGCCGATCACCGCCGGCTCGTCGCCGAACGTGACCGATCCGCGACCGTCGAAGACGTACAGCGAGCCCTCCCACAGGCCGGCATCGCCGAACGTCTCCCCGTACCGGACCACCCCGCCGTCGAGCTGGTACACCTCCTGGAACCCGCGCGACTTCATCAGCCCCGAGAGCACCTCGCAGCGGATCCCGCCGGTGCAGTAGGTGACGACCGGCTTGTCCTTGAGATGGTCGTACTTGCCGCTCTCGAGCTCCGCCACGAACTCGCGGGTGTTGGCCACCTCCGGCACGACCGCGTCGCGGAACCGCCCGATCTCCGCCTCGAAACGATTGCGCCCGTCGAAGAACACCACGTCGTCGCGCTCCTGGACCAGGGTGTGCAGCGCGCGCGGGTCGAGGCGCTCGCCGCCTCCCACGACGCCGTGCTCGTCGACCCGCAGCTCGTCGGGCGCGCCGAACGACACGATCTCCTCCCTGACCTTCACCGACAGCTTCGGGAAGTCGAGACTGCGCCCGTCGGCGTCGAGGCCCGAGCCGGCGCTCCACTTGGCGTCCAGCTCACGGAACCCCGGGTACTCCCGGGTGGAGCGCAGGTACCGCTTCACCGCGTCGAGCTCGCCGCCGACCGTCCCGTTGATGCCGTCCTTCGAGATCAGGATGCGCCCGCGCAGCCCGAGCGACGCGCAGAGGTCACGCTGCCACAGGCGCACCGCCTCCGGATCGGGGAGCGGGGTGAACGCGTAGAAGAGCAGGATCTTGGGGACGGGCACCTGACGATGGTAGGCGAACCCCGCCGGGAGGATCCCGTCCGCCAGCGGCCCACGCGGGCGAAACTGCGAGCGCCGGAAGTTTCGTTCGCCAAGTGTTCAGCCAGCTCGGGCAAGGTGGGAGTAGCCTGCACGGCGCGCACTTCGGCAGAAAGGCGGTTCCTTGCGAACCATCGTCATCATCCCCACCTACGACGAGCGGGAGAACGTGGGCCCGATCGTCGGTCGGGTGCGTGCGTCCGTCCCCTCGGCCGAGGTGCTCGTGGTGGACGACAACTCCCCGGACGGCACCGGGGAGATCGCGGACGCCCTCGCGGCGACCGACTCGAACGTCCACGTCCTGCACCGCGCCGGTAAGGACGGCCTCGGCGCCGCCTACCGCGAGGGGATGCAGTGGGCGCTCGACGCCGGCTACGACCGCATCGTCGAGATGGACGCGGACGGATCGCACCGCCCCGAAGAGCTCTCCCGGCTGCTCGACGCCCTGCGCGGGGACGAGCCGGGCGCCGGAGCCGACCTCGTGCTCGGCTCGCGCTGGGTCCCGGGTGGCGGCGTCGTCAACTGGCCCGCTCGCCGCCGGCTGCTCTCGCGCGGGGGGAGCGCCTACTCGCGCATCGCCCTCGGCGTCCCGGTCCGCGACGTGACCGGCGGCTACCGCGCCTTCACCGCCGACGCCCTCCGCCGCATCCACTTCGCGGATGTGGAGAGCCAGGGCTACTGCTTCCAGATCGACATGCTGCGCCGCGCCCACCAGGCCGGCCTGTCCATCGCCGAGGTGCCGATCACGTTCGTCGAGCGCGAGCACGGCGCGTCGAAGATGACCGGAGGGATCGTGGCCGAGGCGATGCTGCGCGTCACCGGGTGGGGGATCACCGGCCTGCCGTCCCGGTTCCGTCGCCGTCCCGAGCCCGCCGCGATCTCCGAATCCGCTCAGCGCGCCTGAGCCTCCGGCGCGCTGCCGGCCGGGCGAGCGTAGGTTACGGATATGACCTCGAACGATCCCCTGGAGCGCTTCGGCGCCGTCCCGCACTTCAGCCTGACCAGCGACGACATCGCCGATGACCGGCCGCTCTCCCGCGAGCAGTGGGGTGCGGGCGGCGGAGGCGGGGACATCTCGCCCCAGCTGTCGTGGAGCGGGTTCCCGGCCGAGACGAAGAGCTTCGCCGTCACCATCCACGACCCCGATGCCCCGACGGGCTCCGGATTCTGGCACTGGGCCGTGTTCAACATCCCGGCCGACGTCACCTCCCTTCCGGCCGGAGCCGGTGCGGAGGGAGGGGCGAGCCTGCCCCAGGGCGCCGCGATGCTCTCGAACGAGCTGGGCGCGAAGAGCTTCACCGGGGCCGGGCCCCCGCCGGGGACCGGCACCCACCACTACCACGTGATCGTGCACGCGCTGGATGTCGACCGCCTCGACCTCGATCCCGCGTCGACCCCGGCCGTGCTCGGTTTCAACGCGCACTTCCACACGCTCGCGCGCGCCGTGCTCACCCCGGTCGCCACCGCCGGCGACATCTGATCGGCGCGGCCGGCCGGGCCGCGTGTCAGTGCTTGGTGCCCGTGAGGGCCAGGACGCCGCCGAGGCCGATCATCATCACGCCTCCGGCGGCGCCCAGGCGCTCGACCCGCTTCGGCGAGCGCCCGAACCACTGCCGGGCGGTGCCGGCGGCCAGCGCCCAGACGCTGTCGAAGAGCAGGGCGAGCAGCAGGAATACGACGCCCAGCTCGAACATCTGCAGCGGGATGCCGCCCGCGCCGTAGTCGACGAACTGCGGCAGGACGGCCACGAAGAACACGAGCGACTTCGGATTCGTCAGCCCGACCAGGAAGCCCTCGGCCAGGATCCGCCACGGCGAGCGCGTCGGCTGCTCCTCGTGCGTCACCGAGGTGTGCCTCCGGTGCCGGATTGCCTGGACGCCCAGGTACACGAGGTAGGCCGCGCCCACGAGCTTGATCACCGTGAACACGACGACGGACTGCGCCACGAGCGCGCCGATCCCGAGCGCCACGGCGATCACGAGGGGCAGTATCCCGAGCGCGTTGCCCAGGACGCTGAGCAGTCCGCCCGCACGGCCCAGCGCCAGTGAGCGGCCGATCACGAAGAGCACGCTCGGGCCCGGGATGACGATGAGCGCCACGGAGGCGAGCGCGAACGCCAGCAGGGAGGGGCCGGGGACCATGAGCAGAGCGTAGCGAGGTAGGTTCGATACGTGAAGATCCACAACGTCCGTGTGCACCGCAGCGAGGAGAACCTCGCCCGTCAGGACCAGCTCGCCTGGAAGCTCGCCGAGGTCGCCGCCGACCCGGTGGAGGTCGACGCCGAGGTCACCGAGATGGTGATCAACCGCGTGATCGACAACGCCGCCGTGGCCGCTGCGTCCCTCACCCGCCGTCCCGTCGTCTCCGCGCGTTCGCAGGCGCTGGCCCATCCCCTCCCCGTGCGTCAGCTCGAGGAGCTCACCGGGTCCGCCGACCGCCCGCAGGACGGTGCGACCGTCTTCGGCGAGCAGGAGGCCGTGCGCGTCTCTCCGGAGTGGGCTGCGTGGGCCAACGGCGTCGCGGTGCGCGAGCTCGACTATCACGACACCTTCCTGGCCGCGGAGTACTCGCATCCCGGGGACAACATCCCGCCGATCACCGCGGTCGCCCAGCACGCGGCCCGCGCGTTCGGATTCACCGGTCGCGAACTCGTCCGCGGCATCGCGACCGGGTACGAGGTGCAGATCGATCTGGCGAAGGCGATCAGCCTGCACGCCCACAAGATCGACCACGTCGCGCATCTCGGCCCGTCGGCCGCCGCCGGCATCGGGACCCTGCTCGGCCTGCCGGTCGAGACGATCTTCCAGGCCATCGGCCAGGCGCTGCACACCACCACCGCCACCCGGCAGTCCCGCAAGGGCGAGATCTCGTCGTGGAAGGCGCACGCCCCGGCGTTCGCCGGCAAGATGGCGGTCGAGGCGATCGATCGTGCCATGCGTGGCGAGACGAGCCCGACGCCGATCTACGAGGGCGAGGACGGTGTGATCGCCTGGCTGCTGGATGGCCCGTCCGCCTCCTACGATGTGCCGTTGCCGGTGGCGGGGGAGGCCAAGCGGGCGATCCTGGATTCGTACACGAAGGAGCACTCGGCCGAGTACCAGGCCCAGGCGTGGATCGACCTCGCGCGGAAGCTGCATCGCGAGCACCCCGAGGTCGCGGATCCGTCCCGGGTGGAGTCGATCCTCATCCACACCTCGCATCACACGCACTATGTGATCGGCTCCGGCGCGAACGACCCGCAGAAGTACGACCCGACCGCGTCCCGGGAGACCCTGGACCACTCCATCCCGTACATTTTCACCGTCGCGCTGCAGGACGGCGGTTGGCACCACGTCGAGTCGTACCTGCCGTCGCGTGCCGCCCGCCCGGACACGGTGGAGCTCTGGGGCAAGGTGACCACCACGGAGGACCCGGAGTGGACCCGCCGCTACCACTCGATCGACCCCGCCGAGAAGGCGTTCGGCGGCCGAGTGGAGATCCGGCTCGCCGACGGCCGCGTGATCACCGACGAGATCGCCGTCGCCGACGCCCACCCGCTCGGGGCGCGTCCGTTCGCGCGAGCGGATTACGTCGCCAAGTTCCGCACCCTCGCGCAGGGCGTGCTCGAGGAGGCCGAGATCGAACGCTTCCTCGCTCTGGCCCAGCGCCTGCCCGAGCTGTCGGCCGCGGAGCTCGGTGGTCTCACCATCACCGCCGCCCCGGGGGTGCTCGCGTCCGTTCCGACTCCGATGGGACTGTTCTGATGCTGTACTCCTCTCTCCCCGCCCACGAGAAGCGGGCTGCGTTCCGTGCCCGACTGGCCTCCGGCGAATTGATCCGGATGCCCGGGGCGTTCAATCCCCTCTCCGCCAGGCTCATCGAGCGCAAAGGCTTCGAAGGCGTCTACATCTCCGGCGCCGTGCTCTCGGCCGACCTCGGTCTGCCCGACATCGGCCTGACCACCCTCACCGAGGTCGCCGGCCGGTCGGCGCAGATCGCCCGCATGACCGACCTGCCCGCCCTGGTCGACGCCGACACCGGCTTCGGCGAGCCCATGAATGTCGCCCGCACCGTCCAGTCCCTCGAGGATGCCGGCGTCGCGGGCCTGCACATCGAGGACCAGGTCAACCCCAAGCGCTGCGGCCACCTCGACGGCAAGCAGGTCGTCGACGAGAACACCGCCCTCAAGCGCATCCGCGCCGCCGCCGACGCCCGCCGTGACCCCAACCTGCTCATCATGGCCCGCACCGACATCCGGGCCGTCGACGGCCTGGACGCCGCCATCGACCGGGCCAAAGCCCTCGTCGACGCCGGTGCGGATGCCATCTTCCCGGAGGCGATGGCCGACCTCTCCGAGTTCGAGGCCGTCCGTCGGGCGATCGACGTGCCCATGCTCGCCAACATGACCGAGTTCGGAAAGAGCGACCTCTTCACCGTCGACCAGCTCCGCGACGTCGGGGTGAACATCGTCATCTGGCCGGTCTCCCTCCTCCGTCTCGCCATGGGCGCCGCCGAGCGCGGCCTCGATCAGCTGGTCGGCGAGGGAACGCTGAAGCCGATGCTCGGCGAGATGCAGCATCGCGCCGATCTGTACGACCTGATTGACTACGAGGGATACAACGCGTTCGACACTTCGGTGTTCAATTTCGACGTGCGCCGCTAGCGCGACGCAGGACGGAGCGAAGGAGCTCGCATGACCGATTCGCAGATCCACAAGGGCCTCGCCGGCGTCGTGGTGGACACCACGGCTGTTTCGTCCGTGAACCCGGAGACCAACTCCCTGCTCTATCGGGGGTATCCCGTGCAGGAGCTCGCGGCGCACTGCTCGTTCGAGGAGGTCGCCTTCCTCCTGTGGAACGGGGAACTGCCCACCCCCGAGCAGCGCGAGGCGTTCGAAGCCCAGGAGCGCTCCCTCCGCCGTCTCGATGAACGCACCCGCCGCGCCCTCGACGACATCCCGACCTCCGCCCACCCGATGGACGCTCTCCGCACCGCCGTCAGCCAGCTCGGCGGCCTGGACGACTCCCTCCAGCAGTCCGACGGCATCCTCGACCCCGACCTCAACGCGGGCCGAGCCCTCTATCTCTTCGCCCAGCTCCCGACGATCGTCGCGTACATCCAGCGCCGTCGTCGTGGTCTCGAGCCGGTCGAGCCCCGTGACGATCTGGACTACTCGCGCAACTTCCTGTGGCTCACCTTCGGGGAGGTCCCGGACGACGTGGTCGTCGACGCCTTCCGGGTCTCGCTGGTGCTCTACGCGGAGCACTCGTTCAACGCCTCCACCTTCACCGCACGCGTGATCGCCTCCACCCTCTCCGATGTCTACTCCGCCGTCACCGGGGCAATCGGTGCCCTCAAAGGTCCCCTCCACGGCGGCGCCAACGAGGCGGTCATGCACGCCTTCGACGAGATCGGCACCGCCGACAAGGCTGACGCCTGGCTCGACTCCGCCCTGGCCGAGAAGCGGAAGATCATGGGCTTCGGCCACCGCGTCTACAAGAACGGCGACTCCCGCGTGCCCACCATGAAGGCCGCCCTCGAGTCCCTGGTCGAGCACTACGACCGCCAGGAGGTGCTCGACCTCTACAACGCCCTCGAGTCCGCGATGGTCGAGCGCAAGAACATCAAGCCCAACCTCGACTACCCCTCAGGCCCGGCTTACAACCTCATGGGTTTCGACACCGACACCTTCACCCCCCTCTTCGCCGCTGCGCGCGTCACCGGCTGGACCGCCCACGTCTTCGAGCAGTACGCCGCCAACTCCCTTATCCGCCCCCTCTCTCAGTACACAGGCCCGGAGGAGCGCCACCTGGACCGCTGATCAGCCCGGGCGACGCACCCGCGGTGCTTCGGGGGTGCCTCACCGCCAGAGCAGCAGGGCCTCCCCCTGGCCGCCCCCGCCGCACAGCGCCACGGCCGCCCGCCCGGAACCCCGGCGAGCGAGTTCGTGCGCGGCGTGACCGGCCAGCCGCGCCCCCGACGCTCCGATGGGGTGGCCGAGTGCGATGGCTCCGCCGTGGATGTTCACGGAGTCGCTGTTCACCCCGAGATCGGCCATCGACTGCAGCGCCACGGCGGCGAACGCCTCGTTGATCTCGATCAGGTCGAGCTCGTCCACACCCCATCCCGCGCGGGACAGCGCCGCCTCGATCGCGTGCGACGGCTGCGAGTGGAGCGAGTTGTCGGGCCCCGCCACCTGCCCGCTCGCCCCCACGACGGCAAGCCAATCGAGCCCGAGGCGCTCGGCGTTCCCTCGGCTGGTCAGCACCAGTGCGGCCGCTCCGTCGCTCAGGGGGGAGGAGTTGCCGGCGGTCAACGTGCCGCCCTCCGCGAAGCTCGGCTTGAGCCGCGCCAGCGTCTCGGACGTCGAATCGGGACGCACGCCTTCGTCGCTGCTGACCACGAGCGGCTCGCCCTTGCGCTGCGGGATGCTGACCGGCGCGATCTCGTCGTCGAAGACACCGGCGGCCGCTGCCGCCCCCGCCCGCTGGTGCGATGCGGCGGAGAACGCGTCCTGCGCCTCCCGGGTGAGCCCGAGTTGTTCGGTGTAGCGCTCGGTCGACGCCCCCATCGAGATGCCGTCGAAGGCGTCGGTCAGCCCGTCGTGTGCGGCGGAGTCGAGCGCCTGGATGGATCCATAGGTCCACCCCATGCGTGAACCGGGCAGCACGTGCGGCGCATTGGTCATCGACTCCTGACCGCCGGCCACGACGACCGTCGCCTCGCCCGCACGGATCAGGCGCGCCGCATCGGTGACGGCGGCGAGGCCGGAGAGACACACCTTGTTGATGGTGGTCGCGGGGACGTTCCACCCGATCCCGGCCGCGATAGCGGTCTGTCGGGCGGGGTTCTGCCCGGCCCCTGCCTGGAGCACCTGGCCGAAGATCACCGTGTCGACGGCATCTGCATCAAGACCGGAACGCTTCAGCGCCTGCGTGAGGGCAGTGGCGCCGAGCTGCACGGCGCTCAGCGACGCGAGTGCTCCCTTGATCTTGCCGAACGGGGTTCGGGCGGCGGACAGGATGACGACGTCGTCCGGACTGGCCATGTGCTGCTCCTTACGTTGCTGGATGACTCCATTGTGGCTCCGTCGGTGCCGACCGTCCCGGAGTGATCGGAATCCGTGGACAGATCGTTGATCCACAGACCTGTGGAGAGATTTCGTCCCCTTATCCACAGCAAGGGCCCGGCGGGGACTTCTCCACAGATTCTGGCCACCGGCTTCGAGGAGGCGTCCTCATTCCTACCGTGGAGTCATGTCCCAGCAACCACCAGACGAGGAGGAATCCCTTGCGAGCGTCCCCGTGCACGACCGGCCCCGCGAGCGAATGCGGCGTCTCGGCGTCGGTTCACTCACCGACGACGAAGTGCTCGCTCTCGTGCTCGGCTCGGGTCAGAGCGGCAAGAGCGTCCGTGCCCTGGCCCGCTCGATCCTCCGTCGCACGGGCGGCTTCCCCGGACTCGCGACGATGGACTTCGCGCGTCTCGAGACCCTCCCCGGCGTCGGGCCCGCGACCGCGGGGCGCCTGGTCGCGATCATCGAGATCTGGCGGCGTGCCGGTGCATCGTCGGCCTGGACGCGTCTGGTCGACGACAAGGCGATCGCCGACATCGTCCGGCCCGAGCTCCTGCATCGCGACAGCGAGCGCTTCCTCGTGGTCGTCGCCGATCGCGCGGCCCGTCCGCTCGAGCTGGTCCTCCTCAGCGACGGAGGCGTGGACGATACGCGCATCCAGCCGGCGGATGTCCTGCAGCCGGTCATCACCCGCGGTGGCAGATCCTTCGCCGTCGCGCACAACCATCCGTCCGGGGTCATCGACGCATCCGTCGCCGACCTCGTGCTCACGCGCCGACTGGATCAGGCGGCGGCGACGATCGGGCTCCGCTTCCTCGGCCACATCCTCGTCGCAGGGGACCGATGGTCGTCGATCACCGCGAGCGGGTCGGGCTCTACGGGGTCAGGCGCGTCGGTCCGCGGAACAGGTAGGTCGTCTCACGCAGGTTCGAGAGGTGCAGCATGAGCATCAGCACGCGCGCCAGCCCCATTCCGAAGCCGCCGTGCGGCGGAACGCCGTAGCGGAAGAAGGCGAGCACGTCCTCGAGCTCCTCGACGGACAGGCCCTTCTCGCGCGCCTGCTTCTCGATGACGTCGACGCGGTGCTCGCGCTGGGCGCCCGTGGAGATCTCGACCCCGTTGAAGATGAGGTCATAGCTCTTGGTGATGGACTCATCGTCCTCGTGGCGCATGTGGTAGTACGGCCGGATGGTCGAGGCGTAGTCCGTCAGGAACACGAACTCGTGGCCGTAGGTCTCCTTCACATACGCGGAGATCTGACGCTCGCCCTCGGGGTCCATGTCGTCGTCGTCGCGCGGAACCTCGTAGCCGCGCTCGGCCACGATCCGCTTGGCCTCGGCGAGCGGGATCCGCGGGAACGGAGTCGCCGGGACGGTCACCTCGACGCCGAACAGCGCCTCGATCTCCTCGCCGTGCTTCTCCTTGACCGCGGTGAACCCCGCGACGAGGAGCTCCTCGTGCACCTTCATGACATCCTCGTGGCTGTCGATCCAGCTGAGCTCGGTGTCGATGCTCGTGAACTCCGTCGCGTGGCGGCTGGTGAAGCTGGGGTCGGCGCGGAACGCCGGGCCGATCTCGAACACGCGGCCGAAGCCGGCGGCCTGAGCCATCTGCTTGAAGATCTGCGGGCTCTGCGCCAGGTAGGCGGTGGTCTCGAAGTAGTCCAGCTCGAAGAGCTCGGCCCGCGACTCCGAGGCGGAGGCCATCAGCTTCGGGGTGTGGATCTCGACGAAGTCGTTCTCGACCCAGTACTGGCGCAGCGCGTGCTCGAAGGTTGTCTGCACGCGGAAGATGAGGTTGTTCTTCGGCTCGCGCAGGTCGAGGAAGCGCCAGTCCATGCGCTTGTCGATACCGCTGTCGGCGGCGATCGGCGTCTCCGGGATGGCAGCGGTCTCCACGGTGAGAGTGCTCAGCTTGATCTCGATGCCGCCGAGCTTGACGCGCTCGTCGTGCTTCAGCTCGCCGGTGGCGCGCACGAAGCTTCCCTGAGAAAGACCGGAGATGGTGGTGGCGGGCTCGTCGGCGACGACGGTGCCGTCCTCAGCGACGGTGCGCGGGTTGACCAGCTGCACCGCTCCCGACTCGTCGCGCAGCACGACGAACTGCACCTTCTTCTGGTCGCGGACGGTTTCGACCCATCCGGCGACGCTGACGGGGCCGTCGGGGTGGGCGGCGAGGTCTCTGATCAAAACGCGTGCGGTCACGATCAGCAAGCCTACCGCCCGGGCTTACCGCCCGGAGGGGGTCCAGCGGAGGCGCCCGTGCCCGCGCTCAGTGAATTCAAGGGAAAAGGCTCCGTAGACTGGGGCTGTGGTAGCAAGCCAGGTTCATCTCGTCCGCCATGGCGAGGTGTTCAATCCCGACGGCATCCTGTATGGCAGGCTGCCGGGCTTCGGCCTCTCCAAACTCGGGCACCGGATGGCTCAGAGCGCGGCCGACGAGATCATCTCGCGCGGCCGCCCGGTGGCCTCCGTCCGCGTCTCCCCGCTCCAGCGGACCCGCGAATCGGCGGCGCCCATCCTTGCCGCGGTCGGAGTCGAGCCCACGATCGACGACCGGATCATCGAGCCGACGAATCACTTCGAAGGCACCGTGATGCGGCGCGCGCTGAAGAAGCCGCAGAACTGGCCGTTCCTGATCAATCCGCTCCGGCCGAGCTGGGGCGAGGCCTATGCCAGCATCGCGAAGCGCATGCGGGCCGCCATCGACGACGCCTTCGAGTCCGTCGACGAGGGCGATGTCGTCCTGGTCAGCCACCAGCTCCCGATCTGGATCTCCCACCTGTCTGTCGCCGGCGAGCGGTTCTGGCACGATCCGCGATCGCGGCGCTGCGCGCTCTCGAGCATCACGACGTTCGAGCGCACCACGGAGCCGCTGGCCGCCGAGCCGTCGGCCGCCGCGTCGCCGTCCGCCGGGACCGCCGAGTCGCCGGCTGCCGAGCCTGGCCCACCCGTCCTCCGTCTCGTCGAGGTGGGGTACGTCGAGCCGGCCGCCGACCTCCAAGCCTCGGCGACCGATGTGGGAGCCGTGTGATGCGCACCCCGAAGACCCGAACCCGTCGCCTTGCCCTGATGCTGCCGGCCGCTGCTGCCGCGGCCGCGCTGCTGCTCAGCGGCTGCACGGCCAACGACAGCCTCGCGACGCAGTACCGCTCCGGCACCGGGCAGAACTACATCGCCGGGGACGGCACCGTCAGCGAGTTCGCCGCCGGCAGCCGTGGCGACGCGGTCAGTTTCCAGGGCACCCTGGCCGACGGATCACCGGTCTCGTCGAAGGACTACGCCGGCGACGTCCTGGTCGTGAACTTCTGGTACGCGGGATGCCCGCCGTGCCGCGTGGAGGCGCCCGACCTCGAGGCCCTCTACCAGAAGTACAAGGCGGAGGGCGTCGGCTTCCTCGGCGTCAACCTCTACGACTCGGCGAGCACGGCGGCGAGCTTCGAGAAGGACAAGGGCGTCACCTATCCGTCGGTCCTGGACCGCGACACGGGTTCCGTCCTCCTCGCGTTCAGCAAGACCGTTCCGCCGAAGGCGACACCGACCACGCTCGTGATCGACAAGAAGGGGCGCGTCTCCGCGCGCATCCTGGGTGCGATTCCCGACCGCAGCATCCTCGACTCCCTGATCTCCGACGCCGTGGCCGAGAACTGACGTGGGAGGAGTCGGAGAGATCGTCTTCAGCGGCCAGCTGGTGTTGGCGCTGCCGATCGCGCTGCTCGCCGGCCTCGTCTCGTTCGCGTCGCCCTGCGTCCTCCCGCTGGTGCCGGGCTACCTGGCCTACGTCGGCGGGATCAGCGACCCGGGAGGCAAGCGCGACCGGTCACGGGTGATCACGGGCGTCGCCCTCTTCATCCTCGGCTTCGCCATCGTCTTCATCGCCTACGGTGCCGCCTTCGGTGCCCTGGGACTCTGGCTGGTCCGCTGGCAGGAGATGGTCATCCGGATCCTCGGCGTTCTCGTGATCATCATGGGCCTGGTGTTCATCGGGCAGTTCTCCTTCCTCCAGCGCACGATCAAGCCGGGCTGGCGGCCGGCGACCGGCCTGATCGGCGCGCCGTTGCTCGGCATCGTGTTCGGCCTCGGCTGGACGCCGTGCATCGGCCCGACCCTCGCCGCCATCAGCGCGCTGAGCGTCGGCACGGGGTCGCCGTGGCGCGGGGCGCTCCTCGGGCTCTTCTACTGCATCGGCCTCGGCATCCCGTTCCTGCTCGTGGCGCTCGGCTTCGACTGGGTCGCGGGCTCCGTCGCCTTTATCAAGCGGCATATCCGCACCATCAACATCATCGGCGGCGTTCTGCTGGTGATCATCGGCATTCTCATGGCCTCGGGCCTCTGGAGCGCAATCATGTCCCAGTTCTTGGCGGTGATCCAAGGTTTTGAGCCGGCCCTCTGATCACATCGACTCCGCGCCTCCGCACGTCGACCCCGATGTCGTCCAGCCGAAGCTGGGCCCCCTGGGATGGGTGCGCTGGTTCTGGCGGCAGCTCACGAGCATGCGCACGGCGCTGTTCCTGCTCCTGCTGCTGGCGGTCGCAGCCGTACCCGGCTCGCTGGTTCCGCAGCGCACCGCCGACCCGAACGGCGTCATCCAGTACTTCACCGACAACCCGCAGCTCGCGCCCGTCCTGGACAAGCTGCAATTCTTCGACGTCTACACGTCGGCCTGGTTCTCGGCGATCTATCTGCTGCTCTTCGCGTCCCTCATCGGCTGCATCATCCCGCGCACGAAGCACCACTTCCAGGCGATGCGCGCCAAGCCGCCGAAGACGCCCGTCCGCCTGACGAGGATGGCCGGATTCCAGGCGCGGATCCTGCCGGCGGAGCTCCGCGCGAACGCCCCCGAACCGATCGCCGAAGCGCGGGAGATCCTCCGCAAGGCCCGCTATCGGACGGCGATCTACGAGGACGGCCGTTCGATCTCCGTCTCGGCGGAGCGCGGCTATCTGCGTGAGAGCGGCAACCTCGTCTTCCACATCGCCCTTCTCGGGGTCCTGGTCGCGATCGGCGTCGGTGGCGGCTTCGGCTACACGGGGCAGAAGGTGGTCGTCGAGGGACAGAGCTTCGTGAACAGTCTTCCCTCGTACAACTCGTTCAACCCGGGACGCTTCTTCAGCGATTCGGCGCTCGCGCCGTTCTCGATCCGCGTCGACAAGCTCGACGTGTCCTACGAGACCGAGAACAAGAACGCCGTCGGCGCTCCGCTGGACTACACCGCACACGTGACCACGACCGGCCCGGGGAGCGCGTCGAGTTCGACCACGATCAAGGTGAACGAGCCGCTGGCCATCGGGGGGACGAACGTATACCTCCTCGGCAACGGGTACGCGCCGACCGTCACCGTGCGTGATCCGGACGGCAAGGTGGTGTTCACCGACTCGGTGCCGTTCCTCGCGGAGGATGCGAGGCTCACCTCGCTCGGCTGGATCAAGATCCCGGACGGGCTGAAGACGCAGGTGGGGATGAGGGGCTTCTTCTATCCCACCGTCGGCGACAGTCAGACGGCGAGCGGCGCTCTGACCTCCACGTTCCCGGGTCTGAACGATCCGCTGCTGAGCCTGAACGTCTACGTCGGCGACCTGGGCGTCGACAGCGGGGTCCCGCAGTCGGTCTACAGCCTGAACACCGACAAGCTGGAGCAGGTGGCCGGTCCCCCGACCAAGACGAAGGCGCTCCAGATCAAACTCGGGCAGACCGTCGAGCTCCCGAACGGGCTCGGCACGATCTCGCTCGACAACGTGAAGCGCTACGTGTCGCTCGACGTGCATCACGATCCCGCGCAGGGATGGGTGCTCGCCTTCGCGGTGCTGATCTTCACCGGCCTCCTGGTCGCGCTCTTCGTGCCACGACGTCGTATCTGGGTGAAAGCCGTCGAGAACCGAGACGGCTCGCTCACCCTGGAGTACGCTGGCCTCGCCCGTGGTGAGGACCCCAATCTGATCGCAGCCGTCTCCGCCATCGCGGACGAACACGCGACATCCCTCTCCCGCCAACAGAAGAATTAGGTTTTCACCGTGACCGAGACCCTGTCCCAGCTCTCCACCGTGTTCATCTACGCGGCGATGGGGGTCTACGCCGCTGCATTCATCGCCTTCGCGCTGGATCTCGCCCGACGAGGAGCGCGGGTGACCGCGGTCGAAGCCGCATCGGTGCCCAGCGCCGTCGCCAGGCGCGCCGCCGTGCCGGCGAACGCGGGAGCGCGGACCACCATCACGGCGGACACCGGGGGAACCCCGCACGTCGAGGCGCCGCCGAGTTCGGCGCTCGGGCGGCTGTCGTCCCGGATCAGCACCCGTATCGAAGACGACGTCATGAACGGGTCGGTGTCGTCGACGTCGATCCGGTGGGCATTCACGCTCACGATCATCGGCTTCGCCTTCCACCTCGTGGCGACGGTGCTTCGCGGCATCGCTGCCGCGCGAGTGCCGTGGGCCAACATGTGGGAGTTCTCGATGACGGGGACCCTCGTCATCATCGGCGTCTTCCTGGTCGCGAACCTCAAGTGGGACATCAAGTACCTCGGGACGTTCATCGTGGGTCTGGTCCTGGTGCTCCAGGGCATCGCACTCCTGCGTTACTACGTGCCGGTGGTTCCGCTCCAGCCGGCGCTGCAGTCGTACTGGTTGGTGATCCACATCATCGTCGCCGTGCTGGGCACGGCGTTTTTCGCCCTCGGGTTCGCGCTCTCCGGTCTGCAGCTGCTGCAGTACCGGCGGGAGCGTCAGATCGCCGAGTCCCGTCCGCAGCAGTTCCGGTTCCTGGCAACGCTGCCGAGTTCGGTCGCACTCGAGAACCTCGCCTACCGGATCAACATCGTCGGCTTCATCGCCTGGACCTTCACCCTCATCGCCGGAGCGATCTGGGCTGAGAAGGCATGGGGCCGTTACTGGGGTTGGGACACGAAGGAGGTCTGGACCTTCGTGATCTGGGTCATCTATGCGGGGTACATCCACGCGCGCGCCACCCGCGGTTGGCGCGGATCGCGTTCGGCCTGGCTCGCGATCATCGGGTTCGCCGCCGTGATGTTCAACTTCGGGATCGTGAACGTGTTCTTCAAGGGGCTGCACACGTACTCGGGTCTGTAACCCGTCCCCATCCGTCGACTGGAAAGCGTCGGCCGGAATCCTGCACTGGATTCGGGCCGGCGCTTTCGGCATTCGAGGGAGACCCCGACCCGACCAAAGCGTGGGCTTCGCCGGGGTGATGTCAGGGGCGACGTTAGAAAAACCGCGTGATTCCGCGGAAGTCAAGCGCGACACGCCCGGGATGATCGCGAGATTTGCACGCTCTCGGGGACCTGCGTAAAGTACTTACTTGTCACCCCAAAGGTGCGGGAGAGCGGAAGAGCTTCCCGGCCTCAAGAGGGACCAAATCCTTAGCCTAGCGGCAAATCGGAACTTGTAAGAGTTCCTTTGTTGCGCTTAGGATTAACACCCCACTCACTGAGCAGGTCTAACCGGTTCGGTTCGTGCAAATCGGATGTATCCCACGATGGATGAACGAAAGAGCGCGAAACGGCCGACTTGACAAACTGACTGAGAGTGGTAAGGTAGAGAAGTTGCCTCACAGAGCAGCCCGAGAGGGTGAAAGGTGAGAGCGTCCGATCCTTGAGAACTCAACAGCGTGCACAATGTCAAATGCCAAATAACCTCGGTATTGACTTGAAAGACTTCGGTCTGATGGTCGATACGAGATTCCTTTGGATTAGAACAGAATGTCAGTAGATATTCGAAACTAGTCAAGACAAACTCGCAGTGCTTGGACACATTTCCTGTCCTGCCTGCACAATGTTTCCCAGTCGCTTGCGACTGTGGAGCTAAACATTTACGGAGAGTTTGATCCTGGCTCAGGACGAACGCTGGCGGCGTGCTTAACACATGCAAGTCGAACGATGAACCAGGAGCTTGCTCTTGGGGATTAGTGGCGAACGGGTGAGTAACACGTGAGTAACCTGCCCTTGACTCTGGGATAACCTCCGGAAACGGAAGCTAATACCGGATACGAACTGCGAAGGCATCTTCAGCAGTTGGAAAGAACTTCGGTCAAGGATGGACTCGCGGCCTATCAGGTAGTTGGTGAGGTAACGGCTCACCAAGCCTACGACGGGTAGCCGGCCTGAGAGGGTGACCGGCCACACTGGGACTGAGACACGGCCCAGACTCCTACGGGAGGCAGCAGTGGGGAATATTGCACAATGGGCGCAAGCCTGATGCAGCAACGCCGCGTGAGGGATGACGGCCTTCGGGTTGTAAACCTCTTTTAGTAGGGAAGAAGCGAAAGTGACGGTACCTGCAGAAAAAGCACCGGCTAACTACGTGCCAGCAGCCGCGGTAATACGTAGGGTGCGAGCGTTGTCCGGAATTATTGGGCGTAAAGAGCTCGTAGGCGGTCTGTCGCGTCTGCTGTGAAAACCCGAGGCTCAACCTCGGGCCTGCAGTGGGTACGGGCAGACTAGAGTGCGGTAGGGGAGAATGGAATTCCTGGTGTAGCGGTGGAATGCGCAGATATCAGGAGGAACACCGATGGCGAAGGCAGTTCTCTGGGCCGTAACTGACGCTGAGGAGCGAAAGCGTGGGGAGCGAACAGGATTAGATACCCTGGTAGTCCACGCCGTAAACGTTGGGCGCTAGATGTGGGGACCATTCCACGGTTTCCGTGTCGCAGCTAACGCATTAAGCGCCCCGCCTGGGGAGTACGGCCGCAAGGCTAAAACTCAAAGGAATTGACGGGGGCCCGCACAAGCGGCGGAGCATGCGGATTAATTCGATGCAACGCGAAGAACCTTACCAAGGCTTGACATATACGAGAACGGGCTAGAAATAGTCAACTCTTTGGACACTCGTAAACAGGTGGTGCATGGTTGTCGTCAGCTCGTGTCGTGAGATGTTGGGTTAAGTCCCGCAACGAGCGCAACCCTCGTTCTATGTTGCCAGCACGTAATGGTGGGAACTCATGGGATACTGCCGGGGTCAACTCGGAGGAAGGTGGGGATGACGTCAAATCATCATGCCCCTTATGTCTTGGGCTTCACGCATGCTACAATGGCCGGTACAAAGGGCTGCAATACCGTAAGGTGGAGCGAATCCCAAAAAGCCGGTCTCAGTTCGGATTGAGGTCTGCAACTCGACCTCATGAAGTCGGAGTCGCTAGTAATCGCAGATCAGCAACGCTGCGGTGAATACGTTCCCGGGCCTTGTACACACCGCCCGTCAAGTCATGAAAGTCGGTAACACCCGAAGCCGGTGGCCTAACCCTTGTGGAAGGAGCCGTCGAAGGTGGGATCGGTGATTAGGACTAAGTCGTAACAAGGTAGCCGTACCGGAAGGTGCGGCTGGATCACCTCCTTTCTAAGGAGCATCTGGCACCCTCGGGTGTCCAGGCGCCGGATCTGAGCGAACGTCTCAGCCGGTAGCTCATGGGTGGAACATTGACATTGGTGCAGAGCCGAACGGCTCGAACTCAGTACATCCCTTGCGGATAGGAAAGGTTCGGACCCGGAAGTCCTGCACATGCACGCTGTTGGGTCCTGAGGGACCGGACCTCATCGGAACAGATGAGAACCGAATCCTCTGGACCTTTTCTTGTCGGTCATAACTCGGCCGGCGGAGAAGGTACCGCCCGTACTTTGAGAACTACACAGTGGACGCGAGCATCTTAGATTCGAACCTTCGGGTTCGGATCACAAAAGATGATCTGATTTATTAGATCATTGGTCAATCTGCTCACTTAGGTGAGCCGATCGATTCAAACTCATGTGATTTCAAATTTCTAAGAGCAAACGGTGGATGCCTTGGCATCTGGAGCCGAAGAAGGACGTAGTAATCTGCGATAAGCCTCGGGGAGCTGATAAACGAGCTTTGATCCGAGGATCTCCGAATGGGGAAACCCCGCTGGGCCCTTTGGGTGACCCAGTGACTCCCGCCTGAATATATAGGGCGGGTAGAGGGAACGTGGGGAAGTGAAACATCTCAGTACCCACAGGAAGAGAAAGCAAAAGCGATTCCGTTAGTAGTGGCGAGCGAAACCGGAAGAGGCTAAACCGATCATGTGTGATAGCCGGCAGGCGTTGCATGGTCGGGGTTGTGGGACTTTTCTGCTGCTTCTGCCGAACAGCGAACGTTACAAAGGATCATAGGTGAATGGCATTGAAAGGCCAGCCACAGAGGGTGCCAGCCCCGTAACCGAAATGGTCCAATGGCGTGAAGAGTATCCCAAGTAGCACGGGGCCCGAGAAATCCCGTGTGAATCTGTCAGGACCACCTGATAAGCCTAAATACTCCCAGATGACCGATAGCGGACAAGTACCGTGAGGGAAAGGTGAAAAGTACCCCGGGAGGGGAGTGAAATAGTACCTGAAACCGTTTGCTTACAAACCGTTGGAGCCTCCTTGTAGGGGTGACAGCGTGCCTTTTGAAGAATGAGCCTGCGAGTTAGCGATATGTGGCGAGGTTAACCCGTGAGGGGTAGCCGTAGCGAAAGCGAGTCTGAATAGGGCGATTCAGTCGCATGTCCTAGACCCGAAGCGAAGTGATCTATCCATGGCCAGGTTGAAGCGACGGTAAGACGTCGTGGAGGACCGAACCCACTTAGGTTGAAAACTGAGGGGATGAGCTGTGGATAGGGGTGAAAGGCCAATCAAACTTCGTGATAGCTGGTTCTCTCCGAAATGCATTTAGGTGCAGCGTTGCGTGTTTCTTGCCGGAGGTAGAGCTACTGGATGGCCGATGGGCCCCAAAAGGTTACTGACGTCAGCCAAACTCCGAATGCCGGTAAGTGAGAGCGCAGCAGTGAGACGGTGGGGGATAAGCTTCATCGTCGAGAGGGAAACAACCCAGACCACCAACTAAGGTCCCTAAGCGCGTGCTAAGTGGGAAAGGATGTGGAGTTGCACAGACAACCAGGAGGTTGGCTTAGAAGCAGCCACCCTTGAAAGAGTGCGTAATAGCTCACTGGTCAAGTGATTCCGCGCCGACAATGTAACGGGGCTCAAGCACGCCACCGAAGTTGTGGCATTGACATTATTGGTAGGCCTTCGTGGTCCAGCCGTGTTGATGGGTAGGAGAGCGTCGTGTGGCCAGCGAAGCGGCGGTGTAAACCAGCCGTGGAGGCCACACGAGTGAGAATGCAGGCATGAGTAGCGAAAGACGGGTGAGAAACCCGTCCTCCGAAAGACCAAGGGTTCCAGGGCCAGGCTAATCCGCCCTGGGTAAGTCGGGACCTAAGGCGAGGCCGACAGGCGTAGTCGATGGACAACGGGTTGATATTCCCGTACCGGCGAAGAACCGCCCAAGCTAATCCAGTGGTGCTAAGAGTCCTAATCCTGGTGACGGATCCCTTCGGGGTGAAGCTCCAGGCCTAACGCTCGACCCCATGCTGGTGCGGCTAGCGTATTAACAGGTGTGACGCAGGAAGGTAGCTGTACCGGGCGATGGTTGTCCCGGGGCAAGGATGTAGGGCGAGAGATAGGCAAATCCGTCTCTCATACAGCCTGAGATCTTACGCATAGCCGTCAAGGCGAATTCAGTGATCCTATGCTGCCAAGAAAAGCATCGACGCGAGGTTCAAGCCGCCCGTACCCCAAACCGACTCAGGTGGTCAGGTAGAGAATACCAAGGAGATCGAGAGAATCGTGGTTAAGGAACTCGGCAAAATGCCCCCGTAACTTCGGGAGAAGGGGGGCCTGAGGCGTGAAGGGATTTACTCCTGGAGCGTTTGAAGGCCGCAGAGACCAGTGGGAAGCGACTGTTTACTAAAAACACAGGTCCGTGCCAAGTCGCAAGACGATGTATACGGACTGACGCCTGCCCGGTGCTGGAAGGTTAAGAGGAAGGGTTAGCTTCGGCGAAGCTCAGAATTTAAGCCCCAGTAAACGGCGGTGGTAACTATAACCATCCTAAGGTAGCGAAATTCCTTGTCGGGTAAGTTCCGACCTGCACGAATGGCGTAACGACTTCCCAGCTGTCTCAACCGCGAACTCGGCGAAATTGCACTACGAGTAAAGATGCTCGTTACGCGCAGCAGGACGGAAAGACCCCGTGACCTTTACTATAGTTTGGTATTGGTGTTCGGTGTGGCTTGTGTAGGATAGGTGGGAGACTTTGAAGCGGACACGCCAGTGTTCGTGGAGTCAATGTTGAAATACCACTCTGGTCACTCTGGATATCTAACTTAGAACCGTAATCCGGTTCAGGGACAGTGCCTGATGGGTAGTTTAACTGGGGCGGTTGCCTCCCAAAAAGTAACGGAGGCGCCCAAAGGTTCCCTCAACCTGGTTGGCAATCAGGTGTCGAGTGTAAGTGCACAAGGGAGCTTGACTGTGAGACTGACAAGTCGAGCAGGGACGAAAGTCGGGACTAGTGATCCGGCAGTGGCTTGTGGAAGCGCTGTCGCTCAACGGATAAAAGGTACCTCGGGGATAACAGGCTGATCTTGCCCAAGAGTCCATATCGACGGCATGGTTTGGCACCTCGATGTCGGCTCGTCGCATCCTGGGGCTGGAGTAGGTCCCAAGGGTTGGGCTGTTCGCCCATTAAAGCGGTACGCGAGCTGGGTTTAGAACGTCGTGAGACAGTTCGGTCCCTATCCGCTGCGCGCGCAGGAAATTTGAGAGGATCTGACCCTAGTACGAGAGGACCGGGTTGGACGAACCTCTGGTGTGTCAGTTGTTCCGCCAGGAGCACCGCTGATTAGCTACGTTCGGGATGGATAACCGCTGAAAGCATCTAAGCGGGAAGCCGGCCTCAAGATGAGATTTCCATGCCTTCGGGCGAGAGGCTCCCAGCTAGACTACTGGGTTGATAGGCCGGATGTGGAAGTGGGGACTAAAGACCCATGGAGCTGACCGGTACTAATAAGCCGATAATTTGATAATCACTATCTTCATACTGTTGTAAGGCTGGTATGAGGAGCCAAGATTTCTTGCGTCCACTATGTGGTTCTCGATGTACGGTCGAGAACTGAAACAATCGTGATGATTGTTCGTTCACTTTGATACATCAATAGTGTTTCGGCGGCCATAGCGAGAGGGAAACGCCCGGTTACATTCCGAACCCGGAAGCTAAGACTCTCTGCGCCGATGGTACTGCAGGGGGGACCCTGTGGGAGAGTAGGACACCGCCGGACTTCTTTGTGAGATGGCCACCCAGTGATGGGTGGCCATTTCGCGTTAACAGGTCCTTTTCCGCGCTCGCAGATCCGCGCGTGAACACCCCAACGTAGGCTGGGCTGGAGAGCCCGCCATTCGACAGGAGACGTCGTGAGCGACACCCCAGACGACAAGGACGCCCGGAAGAACGGGCGTAGTGATCGCGGAGCTGCGGGAAGCGGCGATGGACGACGTTCCGACTCCGGTCGCGGCGGCCGCAGTGCCGGCGGCTCGAGCAGAAGCGATCGTTCCGGAGGCTCCGACCGCGGTTACGGCAAGGGTGCCGAGCGCGGCGGAGCCCCGAAGCGCGGGGGTTACTCGCGCGACGGTCAGGGCTCGGGCGGTCAGCGCTCGGGTTCTGAGCGCTCGGGCGGTGAGCGTGGCGGGTACTCGCGCGACGGTCAGCGCTCCAGCGGTGAGCGTGGCGGGTACTCGCGCGACGGTCAGCGCTCCGGTGGTGAGCGTGGTGGATATTCGCGTGGTGGTCAGGGTGCCGGTGGTCAGCGTTCCGGCGGCGACCGTGGCGGATACTCGCGTGACCCGCAGCGCTCCGGTGGCGAGCGTGGCGGGTATTCGCGTGATGGTCAGGGCGCGGGCGGTCAGCGTTCCGGTGGTGAGCGTGGTGGATATTCGCGTGGTGGTCAGGGTGCCGGTGGTCAGCGTTCCGGCGGCGACCGTGGCGGATATTCGCGTGACCCGCAGCGTTCCGGTGGTGAGCGTGGTGGGTATTCGCGTGATGGTCAGCGTTCTGGCGGTGAGCGTGGCGGGTACTCGCGTGATGGTCAGCGTTCCGGTGGTGAGCGTGGTGGGTATTCGCGTGATGGCCAGCGTTCTGGCGGCGACCATGGCGGGTATTCGCGTGATGGCCAGCGTTCTGGCGGCGACCGTGGCGGGTATTCGCGTGATGGTCAGCGTTCCGGGAGCGACCGTGGCGGGTATTCGCGTGATGGTCAGCGTTCCGGCGGTGACCGTGGCGGGTACTCCCGCGACGGCCAGCGTTCCGGCGGGGACCGCGGCGGGCGCGGCGGGCGTGATGAGAAGCTGTGGACGCGCGATGGTGCGCCGGCGCGTGGGGACCGGGATGCGCGTGAGCGCGAGCTGCGCTCCGACGAGGAGATCGAGCGTTCGCGCGAGCTCCGCTCGGTGCGCCCGCACCACGACGACCCCGAGATCCCCGAGGGCGTCGTCGCCCGCGACCTCCCGGGCGAGGCACGCGTCGAGCTCAAGACGCTGAGCAAGGACAACGCTGAATGGGTCGCCCAGCACCTGGTGATGGTCTCGCGTCTGATCGAGAGCGACCCGGAGCTGGCGCATCGCCACGCCCTGTCCGCAGCACGACGTGCCGGCCGCATCGGCGTCGTGCGCGAGACGCTCGCCATCACGGCGTACGCCACGGGAGACTTCGCACTCGCGTTGCGCGAGCTGCGCACGTACCGGCGCATCTCCGGATCGAATGACCAGCTTCCGCTGATGGTCGACAGCGAACGCGGCGTGGGCCGACCCGATCGCGCGCTCGAGCTCGGCCGGTCGGTCGAGAAGGCATCGTTGCCTGCCGACGTGCAGGTGTCGCTCGCGATCGCGATGTCGGGTGCCCGCCTGGACCTGGAGCAGCCGGAGGCCGCACTGGCCGAGCTCGAGATCCCGCAGCTCGACCCGAACCGGGCCTTCAGCTGGAGCCCCGACCTCTTCCACGCGTACGCGGAGGTGCTCGAGGAGCTCGGCCGCGACGAGCAGGCGGCGTCGTGGCGAGAGCGCGCCGAGCACGCTGCAGAAGCGCTCGCGGAAGCCCTCGACATCGACGAGCACGAAACCATCGACGTGATCGAGGAAGAGATCTTCCTCGATCCGGGCGATTTCTCCGCCGCGGCGGTCGAAGCCGAGGTGGACGAGCTGCTCGCGGACGATAAGGATGAGCCGACTGAGGCTGCCTCGGATGGTGACGCTGAGGCTGAAACCGTCTCGGAGGCCGAGGTCGGAGCCGACCTCGAGGCTGACACCGAATCCAGCGCCGACACCGAGCTCAGCGTCGAGGCTGAGACCGATATCGAGTCGGACGACGAGATCGACGCCGGGGCCGAATCCGGCGTCGACGTCGAGACGGAGACCCAGGCCGAGAGCCAGGCCGTCGAAGAGAAGGGCGAGCCGGACGATGGCGCTGTTCCGACGGAGCACTGACGCATCCACTCCGCTGGACGGCGTGGACGTGCTGCTCGCCGACCTGGACGGCGTGGTCTACAAGGGGCCTTCGGCCATCCCGCACGCCGTCGAGAGTCTGAACGGCGCAGCGGAAACCGTGCGTGTCGGTTACATCACCAACAACGCGTCGCGGACCGATGCGTCGGTCGCGACCCACCTGAGCGAGCTCGGCCTGCAGGTGCAGCCGAGTGACGTGGTGACCTCGCCGCAGGCAGCGGTCCGCCTCCTGAGCACCCACGTGGCGCCGGGGTCCCGGATCCTCGTGATCGGCGGGGACGGGCTGGTCGACGAGGTCGAGAAGGGTGGATTCTCGGTCACGCGGTCGGCCGACGACGATCCTGCTGCGGTCATCCAGGGCTTCGCTCCCGAGGTCGGCTGGGCGCAGCTCGCGGAGGCCGCGTTCGCGCTCCAGGGACGCACCGAGACCGAGCGCCCGTGGATCGCGACGAACACCGACTGGACCATCCCGGTGGCGCGAGGCATCGCCCCCGGCAACGGGACGCTCGTCTCCGCCGTGCACACGGCTGCCGGCCGGCTGCCGCTGGTGGCGGGCAAGCCCGAGGTGGCGATCTTCGAGGAGGCGGTCGCGCGATTCGGCGCGAAGAAGCCGCTCTTCATCGGCGACCGGCTCGACACCGACATCCTCGGTGCCAATCGGGCAGGCATCGATTCTGTGCTGGTGCTGACGGGCATCGACGGCGCGAAGCAGCTGATCGCCGCGGACGCGAACTCCCGCCCGACGTACATCCTCGGTGACCTGCGAGGGCTGGCCCAGCCGTATCCCGCGACCACGACCGCCCGCGACGGCGCCGTGACCGTGGGAGACGCGACGGTCGCGATCGAGGGGAACGACGTCCGGATCCGCGCCGAGGGGACGGATCGGCTCAACCTGCTCCGTGCCGCCTGCGCGGCGATCTGGAACTCGGGCCGGGCGATCTACGGACTCGAGGTGCCGGAGCGCCTGTACGCCTGAGCCGTCGAACTCGGCGGGTCAGAGAGCCGTCGCGTGCTCGACGATGCGGTAGCAGCGCCGGACTCGATCGAGCCACCACTCGCGACGGTCGGCGGGCGCCTCCAGGGCAGCGAGCTTCGACGCGTCGACCGCCGGCCGGACGACCGGGATGAACCCGTCGACGGGGAGGAGCGGCTCGACCGCGACATCCTGGACGAACATCGCCACGGTGCCGAGCCCGCAATCGAACTCGAGCTCGGGGACGGCCGCGGCGAGATGGGCGCCCATGGCGATGCCCACGGAGGTGTCGATGGCGCTGGAGACGACGACGGGGAGGCCCGCCGCAGCGACGATCCGCAGCGCCGAATGGACGCCGCCCAGCGGCTGTGCTTTGACGACCAGGAGATCCGCGGCGCCGGCGCGAGCGACCGCGAGCGGATCGTCGGCCTTGCGGACGCTCTCGTCGGCCGCGATGGGGATGTCCATATAGGCGGTGCGACGACGGATCTCGGCGAGCTCGTCGACGGTCGCGCACGGCTGCTCGACATACTCGAGATCGAAGGGGGCGAGGGCGTGGATGGCGTGCTCGGCCTCATCCACGTTCCATAAGGTGTTCGCGTCCACACGGATCCGGCCTTCGGGCCCGAGGCGGTCGCGGGCGGCGCGGACGCGCTCGATGTCGTCGGCGAGGGTCTGACCGGGCTCGGCGACCTTCACCTTCGCCGTCCGGGCGCCGGGGTACCGATCGAGCACGGCATCGACGTCGGAGGCGGGGACGGCGGGGACGGTCGCGTTCACGGGGATCTGATCGCGCAGGAGCGGCGGGCTCGGACGCCAGCCGAAGTCGATGGCCGCGTGCAGCCAGGCGGCCGCCTCCTCGTCCGCGTACTCCACGAAGGGCGAGAACTCGGTCCAGCCCTCCGGTCCCTCGAACAGGACGGCCTCCCGGACGGTGATGCCGCGGAAGCGGGAGGTCATCGGCACGCTCACCACGCGCGCTGTCATCAACAAGTCGCGCAGCTCCGGCACCATTCCACAAGTTTGGCACGGCCGACCTCCGAGGGAGCTGCCGACCATAGTCTTGATGCATGGCAGCGGCAATCTCAGAGATCTTCGATCCGACGCAGTGGGTGGAGGCGCCCGGATTCGGCGGACTCACCGACATCACGTACCACCACGATGTATCCGGGAGGATCGCGCGCGTCGCGTTCAATCGGCCGGAGGTGCGCAACGCCTTCCGTCCGCACACGGTCGACGAGCTCTACGCAGCCCTGGAGGACGCACGCACCAACTCGCGCATCGGTGTGGTGCTCCTGACGGGCAACGGGCCGAGCCCGAAGGACGGGGGATGGGCGTTCTGCTCGGGCGGCGACCAGCGCATCCGGGGCCGCGACGGCTACAAGTACGCGGAGGGGGAGACCGCTGCCGGGATCGACGCGGCGCGCAGCGGGCGGCTGCACATCCTCGAAGTGCAGCGACTCATCCGGTTCATGCCGAAGGTCGTGATCGCCGTCGTGCCCGGATGGGCCGCCGGCGGTGGCCACTCGCTGCACGTCGTGTGCGACCTGTCGATCGCGAGCGCCGAGCACGGACGTTTCAAGCAGACGGACGCCGACGTCGGGTCGTTCGACGCGGGCTACGGGAGCGCGTACTTCGCGCGTCAGGTCGGACAGAAGGTGGGCCGCGAGGTCTTCTTCCTGGCACGGGAGTACTCGGCGCAGCGGGCGTACGAGATGGGCGCCGTGAACGCCGTCGTCCCGCACGCCGAGCTCGAGTCGACGGCTCTGGAGTGGGCCAGGGAGATCCTGACGAAGTCGCCGACGGCCATCCGGATGCTGAAGTTCGCGTTCAACGCCGTGGACGACGGCCTGGTCGGGCAGCAGGTCTTCGCCGGCGAGGCGACGCGTCTGGCATACGGGACCGACGAGGCCGTGGAAGGGCGCGACTCCTTCCTGCAGAAGCGGGAACCGGACTGGTCGCCGTTCCCCTGGCAGTACTGAGCGGGGCGACATGACGCGGGAGGTGCGGGCTGTCGACGCCGGGCAGCCGGAGACGGTGTTCGTGGCGCTGCGCGATGCGCTCGCCGGAGCAGGACCGGCCGTCGTGCCGAAAGAAGCAGGGGGAAGGCTCCCGGACGGGAGCACGGACAGGGAGACGGTCGCGCAGAACGTCGCCCTCGTGATCGAGACGTCCGGATCGACCGGAGTGCCGAAGCGAGTGGCCTTGTCCGCCGATGCCCTGCTCGCCAGCGCGGCCGCCTCGGCAGGAGCGATGGGTGGGCAGGGGCAGTGGGTGCTCGCCCTGCCGGCCCACTACGTCGCGGGCGCTCAGGTGCTCGTGCGGTCCCTCGCTGCGGAGACGGAGCCCCTGTACTACGGGGGCGGGCACTTCGACGCCGCGCGGTTCGCGGCGCTCGCCGGAGGACTCACGCACGATCTGCGGTACACGTCGCTCGTGCCGGTCCAGCTGGCCCGGCTGGTGGACGCGGTCGAGAACGGCGACCGGGAGGTCGCGAAGGCGCTGCGCCGCTTCGACGGGATCCTCGTGGGAGGCCAAGCGCTCACCCCTGCCCTGCGGGAACGGGCCGAGGACGCGGGCGCGCGCATCCTGAGCACGTACGGGTCGAGCGAGACGGCGGGGGGATGCGTGTACGACGGTGCCCCGATCGGGACGACCGCGGTGCGGGCGGTGGACGGGCTGCTCGAGGTCGCCGGCCCGACCCTGGCGGAAGGCTACCTCGGCGACGAAGGACGGACGCACGCGGCGTTCCACGAGGCCGACGGTCACCGCTGGTACCGCACGGGCGACCTGGGCAGCGTCGACGAGGGGCGGGTCAGCGTCTTCGGGCGGGCGGACAACGTCATCATCTCGGGCGGCGAGAAGGTGCTCCTGGATGCCATCGAGCAGGCGGTGCGCAGCATCCCGGGACTCGAGGGCGCGGTCGTGGTCGCGTCCGATGACGAGGAGTGGGGACAGGTGCCCGTCGTGGTCGCACCGCGCGGAACGGGACGGACGGACGGCGGCGGCCTCCTCCGCGAGGTGCGGGCCCTGGTCGCAGAGCGCATCGGGCGGGCCGGAGCGCCGGCCAGGGTCGTCGTGGTGGCCGAGCTCCCCGTGCTGAGCAGCGGCAAGCCCGACCGCGTCGCGGCCGCCCGGCTGGCCGACGGTTCCGGCGAGAGCGAGGCATAGCCGTTGTTGTTAAGATTCGCACTGTGATGAGTGAGAACAAGCCCCGCATGCAGAGGATGGCGCCGCCGCCGGCGCGCGGACCGCGCGGAGGGAAGAGCGGACGGCCGGGTGCCGCCCGGGCGACCGCAGCGCGTCCCGCGACCGCCGCGGACTGGATCGCCGGCGCGCGCCTCCGCACGCTGCCGCTCGCCATCGCTCCCGTGCTCATCGGTGTCGGCGCCGCGAAGGTGGCCGAGGGGCCGGGGGTCTGGCACCCGGTGCGTTCGCTGCTCTGCCTCGCCGTCGCCGTGCTGCTCCAGATCGGCGTCAACTACGCCAACGACTACTCCGACGGCATCCGCGGCACGGACGAGTACCGGGTCGGCCCCGGACGCCTGACGGGATCGGGAAAGGCCGCACCCAAGAAGGTGCTGACCGTCTCCCTTGTCTTCTTCGGCCTCGCCGCGCTCGCGGGGCTCGCGCTCGTCATCCTCACGCAGCACTGGTGGATCCTGCTGATCGGCGCGGCGGCCATCGCCGCCGCCTGGTTCTACACCGGAGGCAAGCGCCCCTACGGCTACTTCGGCCTCGGCGAGCTCTTCGTCTTCGTGTTCTTCGGCCTGGTGGCCACCGCGGGCACCACGTTCATGCTGGCGGGGACGGTCAACCAGGAGGCCTGGTACGGAGCGGTCGCCGCCGGTCTGATCGCTTGCGCCGTGCTCATGGTCAACAACATCCGCGACATCGAGCCCGACAAGGCCGCGCGCAAGCGCACCCTGGCCGTGCTGATCGGCAACGTCGCCTCGCGGATCGTGTTCTGCGTGCTGCTGCTGGTGCCGTTCCTGATCGTGGCCCTGCTGGCGCTGTTCTACCCGATCGCCTGGTTCGGGATGTTCGCGCTGCTGGCCGCGCTGCCGGCCTGCGCGATCACGCTCTTCGCGAAGACGTCGCGCGAACTCATCACCGCACTGCAGCTGACGAGCATCACCGGACTGCTGGTCGGGATCGCGCTGGGCGTGGCCTTCGCGTTCTGACCGCGCGGGACGGCGCACGGGAGGTCGGCGGTCGCGAGGTCGGCGGTCGCGACCGTCGGCGGTCGCGAGGTCGGCGGTCGCGAGGTCGGGTGACCGCGAGGCCGGGTGGCCGCGAGGCCGCGAGGCCGGGCGTCCGCCGGGTCGGGTGACCGGGAGGACGGTGACCGCGAGGTCAGGCGGTCGGGGGCTTCGTGCCCGCTTCGTGGTGCTCCGCCGGGGCGTCGACGGGTGCATCCACGGAGCCATCCACGGGCACGTCGGCGTGCGCCGATGCTTCGGTGCGGGAGTCCGCGTCAGCGTGGGCGGCCTCCGTGGAGTCGACGACCGCATCCTCCACCTCGTCGTCCTCCGAGGGGATGGGCTTCTCGCGGTGACGGATCTCGTACAGATCCGACGAGACGGCGTTGCGCGGGCGGCTCAGGAAGATGTAGGAGAGGCACAGTCCGATGAGGGCGGCGGCGATCACCGACGCCCACCAGACGATGCCGAGGATCAGCAGGATGGCGAGCGGAATCGCGAACACCAGCAGGCGCAGGACGGTGTAATACAACCAGGAGGGAATCCGCTTCACCCTCCCAGCTTAGAGACGGACTCTGAGAGTTACGATTGACCCATGGTTCGCCTCTGGATAGTCCTCGGCGTCGCAGCCGCGGTCTTCTACATCTATTCGGTGGTGGACTGCGCGCTCTTCGATCGAACGAGGGTGCGCGGCCTTCCCAAGCCCCTGTGGCTGCTCATCATCATCCTCTTCCCGATCATCGGCGGGATCCTCTGGTTCCTCATCGGGCGCGGCCGACGCCGTGCCGGCGACCGGCGCCTCGTCGCGCCGGACGACGACCCCGAGTTCCTCGGCAAGCTGAAGCTCGACCGAGACCAGGAGGAGCGCATCCGACAGCTCGAGAAGGAGCTCGCCGACCTCGACGACAACGGCCCCGACAGCGACCAGACCGGCCGACGGGATGGCTGACCCTCTCACCGCGGGCTCCGACCACGGGGCTCGCGAGACGAGCACGCCTGTGTCTGCGTCGACGGCTGTGTCCGCGTCGACATCTGCGCCCGCGTCGACGGCAGCGCCCGCGCGTCCGGTCGAGGGCGGCACCGAGACCGGCAACCCTGCCACCGACTACGCGACCGCGCTGCTGCGGGCGTTCGTCCGCAACGGTGTGCGCGACCTCGTCGTCAGCCCCGGCTCACGGTCCCAGGCGCTGGCGCTCGTCGCCGCCTCCCTCGAGCACAGCGGCCACGTCCGGTTGCACGTGCGGATCGACGAGCGGGTCGGCGGGTTCCTCGCGCTCGGCCTCGCTCGCGAGACGGGCGCACCCGCGGTGGTCATCACCACGAGCGGCACCGCGACGGCCAACCTCCACCCGGCCGTGCTCGAAGCGCACGAGGCGGGCATCCCGCTCATCGTCCTGACGGCGGACCGCCCGGCCGAGCTGCGCGGCATCCGCTCCAACCAGACCACTCAGCAGGACGGGCTCTACGGCGTCGCCGTGCGCTGGTCGCAGGACGTCGACGCGCCCCGGGCGACCGACGCCGCCCAGCGGGTCGCCGAAGCGCAGGCCGCCGAGACGCTCGCGCTCGCCGCGGTGCGCGCCGCCGTGGGTGCGGACAGCGCCGATCCCGGCCCGGTGCACCTCAACGTCGCCTTCCGCGAACCCCTCTCCGTCGCTGCGCCGGCCCTCCAGGAGCCGATCGACGGGGCCCTCCCCACCACGGCGGGTCCCGAGGCTCTCGGGCGGCAGACGATCGAACTGACGGAGGGACCGCGCACCGTCGTGGTCGCCGGTGCCGATGCCGGACCTGCGGCCGAGGAGCTGGCACGCGAAGCGGGTTATCCCCTGCTCGCCGAGGTCTCCAGCGGCGCGCGGTTCGGACCGAATCTGGTGGTCGCCTACCGCGAGCTCCTCCACGAGGAGGCGTTCGGCGAGCGGGTCGAGCGCGCCATCGTGTTCGGTCATCCCACGCTCAGCCGCGAGATCCCGGCCCTGTTGACGCGCTCCGACGTCGAGGTGATCGTGGTCGCTCCGACCGGCGCCCAAGCGTACGACCCCGGTCACCGGGCCCGCATCGTCGGAGGCGCCCTCCCGCCCGCGACGGTCGACCTGCGCTCGCCGGAGGTGCGCGGTTGGGTGGGCAGCTGGGTCTTCGCGAGCCGCCGGCTGATCGAGGAGGCCGAGCGTGCGGCGGATCCGGCCGCGCTCGCACCCGACGTGGACAAGGCGCGCTCGTACGAGCCGGCCGACGCGCTCGCGTTCGCGAAGGCCGAGCTCGCCGCGGTGCGCGCCCCGATCACCCGGCCGCTGCTGGCGGAGGCGCTCTGGCGCTACACCTGGCCGCACGACCGGCTGGTGCTCGCGGCCTCCCGCCTCATCCGGGACGCCGACCGCATCGTCCCCGGCAAGAAGATCCAGGTGCACGCCAACCGCGGTCTCGCCGGCATCGACGGCACGATCTCGACCGCGACGGGCATCGCGATCGCCAGCCAGGCCGCCGCCGCGGACGCGGGAACCCCGTCCGGCGTCACCCGCGTGCTGCTCGGCGACCTCGCGCTCCTGCACGACGTGGGAGCGCTGCTCGGTGCCCCAGGCGAGGACCGGCCGCACCTGCAGCTGGTGCTCGGCAACGACGGCGGTGGAACGATCTTCGACGGCCTGGAGGTGGCGGCGACCGCCGGCACCGCCGCGTTCGATCGGGTGCTCTACACGCCGCACGAGGTCGACGTGCAGGCGCTGGCCCGCGCGTACGGCTGGGACTACCGCGCCGCGCGGACGAAGGGGGAGCTCGACCAGGCGCTCTCCGCTCCGCCCGCGGGCGTCAGCATCGTGGAAGTGCCGCTCAGCCGTTGATGATCTGCGGCACGGCGACCGCCTTCAGACCCTCGACGCCGAACTCGAGCCCGTAGCCGGAGCCCTTCACGCCGCCGAACGGGATCATCGGGTGGACGCCGCCGTGCGAGTTGATCCACACGGTGCCCGCCTGCACGCGGGCCGCGACGGCGCGCGCCTCGTCGCGGTCGCCCCACACGGAGCCGCCGAGTCCGACGTCCAGCCGGTTGGCGCTGGCGACGGCGTCCTCCACGTCGGAGTACCGGATGATCGGGAGCGCCGGACCGAACTGCTCCTCGTCGACCAGGGCGACGCCGTCCGCGACGTCGGCGACGAGGGTGATCGGGTAGAACAGCTCGCCGAGCTCGGTGGCGGGGGAGCCTCCCGTGACGATGCGGCCGCCGTTCGCCTTCGCGTCCTCGACGAGACGGTTCACGATGTCGAACTGCTGCTTGTTCTGGAGGGGGCCGAGCACGTTCTGCTCGTCGAGCCCGTTGCCCATCGGCGTTGCGCGGGCCACCTCGGCCAGCGCCTCCACCGTGGCGTCGTAGATCGAGTCGTGCACGTACAGGCGCTTGAGGGCGGCGCAGGTCTGGCCGGTGTTGATGAACGCGCCCCAGAAGAGATCCTGCGCGATCGCCTGCGGGTCGGCGCTCGGCAGGACGATGCCGGCGTCGTTGCCGCCGAGCTCGAGGGTGAGGCGGGCCAGGTTGCCGGCCGAGCTCTCGATGATGCGGCGCCCGGTCGCGGTGGAGCCGGTGAACATGATCTTGTCGACGTCGGGGTGGCTCGCCAGGCGGGCGCCGACCTCCCGGTCGCCCGAGACGGCGATCAGCACGTCGGCGGGGAGGACCTCGTTGAGGACGCTCACGAGGGCGAGGACGCTGAGCGGGGTGAACTCCGACGGCTTGAGCACCACGGTGTTGCCCATCCGCAGAGCGGGGGCCAGCTGCCAGATGCCGATCATCAGCGGCCAGTTCCACGGGCCGATCGCACCGACGACGCCGATGGCGCGGTAGTGGAGCTCGGCGTGCACCTCGCCGTCGTCGACGATGACCTCCGGCTCCAGGGCGACGGTCGCCGAGGTCCGCAGCCAGGCGGAGCAGGCCCCGATCTCGAAGCGCGCGTTCGGGCCGTTGAGCGGCTTGCCCTGCTCGCGGGAGAGCAGCTCGGCGAGGGCCTCCGCGTTCGCGTCGATGGCGTCGGCGGCGCGCAGGAGGACCTCCGTGCGGGCGTCGTGGCCGAGCGCCTCCCACGCGGGCTGGGCGGCGCGGGCGCGCGCGATCGCGGCGTCGAGGTCGTCGACGCTCGCCTCCGGGGCGCGGCCGATCTCGGCGCCCGTGGCCGGATCGTGGATCGGGCGACCCGATCCTTCCGGCGCGCTGACGCGGGCGAGCAGTTCGGTGTAGTCCGACATCGGGTCTCCTCCAGTGGAACGGTCCTCGCCCCAGTCTCCGGCCGGGAGGGGCGGGAGCACTTGACCGTGTACGCACGGCCGATGACGAGCGGTGCAGAGCTGCCCGGGCGCAGGGCCGGGGAGGTGGACAGCCTCGTTCTCTGGCAGTCCCGCAGGGCAGGGTGATACGATCCGCATCACGGATCGTATACAAAGTCGTCCCCGGTCCGCAGTGAGGTCGATCGTGCTCATCGCCCAGCAGCAGGCTCCCCAGTGGTCGCATCAGCCGGCGCAACCGTCGCGCCAGGCGCCGTCGCGCGCCGAGAGTCGGGTGGCGTCCAGCGCCATGCGCGACTTCAGCGCGTTCCGCACCGCGGTCTCCGAATCGTTCGTGCCGTTGCACGTGACCAGCGACCGGCCCGATCCGTTCTGGGGCCGCATCCGGATGGCCACCGCCGACACCGTGCACGTCTCGGAGGTGAGCGCCTCCCAGCACGTCGTCGAACGGACTCCCGAGCTCATCGCGCGCTCCGACCGCGACTACTACAAGCTCAGCATGATGCTCTCGGGCACCGGGCTGCTCATCCAGGACAACCGGGAGGCGTTCCTGCGCCCCGGCGACCTCGCCGTCTACGACACGCACCGGCCGTACTCGCTGGTCTTCGACGACGACTTCCGCACGATGGTCGTGATGTTCCCGAAGCACCTCATCGACCTCCCGCGCGAGCTCGTGGCGCAGCTGACGGCGGTGCGCTTCGACGGACGCTCGGGCGTCGGCGGCATCATCGTGCCGTTCCTGGCTCAGCTGGTCGGCAACCTCGACCAGCTCTCCGGGCCGACCGGCACCCGGCTCGCGCACAGCGCACTCGACCTGGTGACCACGCTCTTCGCCGACGAGCTGGACGCGCGCACCGAGTCGATCGACCCGCACCGTGCGCTGATGCAGCGCATCCGGATGTACATCGACGCCAATCTGGCCTCGACCGACCTCGGGCCGACGCAGATCGCCGCGGCGCACTTCATCTCCACGCGGCACCTGCAGGGTCTGTTCCAGGAGCAGAGCACGACGGTGTCGGCGTGGATCCGCACGCGACGGCTGGAGCGCTGCCGGCGCGACCTCGTCGACCCGCTGCACGCTGACCAGTCGGTCGCCTCCATCGCCTCCCGGTGGGGGTTCGTGGATGCGGCGCATTTCAGCCGGGTGTTCAAGGCGGCGTACGCCGAGTCGCCGTCCGATGTGCGGGCGGCAGCGCGCGCCTGACGCCGGGCCGCGCGGGCCAGGCCACGTCGCCGATCCGCGGCACGCAGAACGGGGCGCCCTCCGCGGAGAGCGCCCCGTTGCCGTGCGGCCGGATCGGTCCCGGCTCAGTCGTCCTCGGTGCCGAGCTCGGGGGCTCCGGCCTCCTCGGTCCCGTGGCCGATCTGCGCGTAGACCTTCGGGTTGCGCCGCTTCAGCGCCATCCCCCAGAACACTCCGATGATGCCGGGGACGATCACGATCGCCGGGAGGATGAAGGTCGTCGCGCTCGGCGGCGCCGTGGGGTCGCTGGTCAGCAGCGTGTTGAAGTAGATCAGGATGAGCGCGAAGACGACGGTCAGCGCGACTCCCGAGACGACCGGGGCGATGACGCGCTGCCAGGGGCCGAGCCCGCGACCGTCGCGGCGGAAGAACCCGATCACCGAGAACGAGACGATCGCCATGAGGAGCACCAGTCCGAGCGCCCCGCTGTTGGTCAGCCACGAGAAGAGGGTGAGCACCGGGAACAGCGCGGCCGGTGCTCCCTCCGGCGGCGTCCATCCCGTGCCCGCGATGGCGAACGCGACGATCACGACGGCGGCGAGGACGGTCTGGGTGACCGAGCCGGCCCACGGAGCGCCACTGTGCGCACGGATGCGGGACAGCCAGTTCGGCAGCACGCCCTCTCGGCCCAGCGAGAAGAAGTACCGGGCGACGGCGTTGTGGAAGCTGACAAGGGAGGCGAACAGGCTCGTGATGAAGAGCAGCTGCGCGATGTCGCTGACGATCACGCCGACGTGGGAGGACAGGAAGTTGAAGATCAGGTCGGGCCCCTGCTCCGTGGAGGCCTTGATGAGCGCGCTCGGGCCGGTTCCGACGGTCATGGCCCACGAGGACAGCGCGTAGAAGATCGCGATGACGGCGACGGCCGTGTAGGTCGCGCGGGCGACCGTGCGCTTCGGGTCCTTCGACTCCTCGCCGTAGATCGCCGCCGACTCGAAGCCCATGAACGCGGCGATGCCGAAGGCGAACACGGCGCCGATGCCCGGCACGAAGAGCGAGGAGGGGCTGAGCGCCTGGCCACTGACGCCCTCCGGTGCGACGGCGAACGAGACGATGTCGTAGACGATCACGACCACGAATTCGAGCGCGACCAGCACGCCGAGCACCTTGGCCGAGAGGTCGACGCGGTTGACGCCGAGCACCGCGATGAGGGCGATGCACACGAGCACCGGGATCCACCACGGCACGTCCCAGCCGAACTTGCTCGACAGGAGGGACGAGACCTGGAAGCCGAACATCCCGTACACGCCGATCTGCATCGCGTTGTAGGAGATGAGGGCGACGATCGAGACACCGACGCCGCCGGGCCGGCCGAGGCCCTGGGCGACGTATGAGTAGAACGCGCCCGCATTGGTCACGAACCGGCTCATCGCCGCGTACCCCACGGCGAAGATCGTGAGCGTGACGCCCAGGATGAGGAAGGACAGGGGCACGCCGAGCACGCCGGTGACGGCGAACGTCGTCGTGACGCCTCCCGCCAGGACGGTCAGCGGGGCGGACGCCGCGACGATCATGAAGGTGACGGCGGGGACGCCCAGCCGGCGGTGGGCGGCGGTTCGCGTGCCGACGGCGGTGTCGGCGGATTGGGTGGAGGTCAACGGATTCTCCTCGTTCGGTGCGCAATGAAGGGAGAGTTCGGGAATGCGCGATTGCTGACGATTGAATCGGTTGCCGGCGGCGAGGGGTTGGCCTGCGACGCAGAGCGGTTGTCTGAATCGGAACGTTCGGCCGCGCCCGCCTTCCAGCCCGCGGCGCCCAACCCGGATACTGAACGGACGAGCTCGACGTAAGGAACACCGATGTCCCACCAGCACACCTCCACCGTCACCGCGCCCACCGAGGTCCGCCATCCCCTCGACGCGTTGACCGCGCAGGAGATCGCCGACGGTCGCGACATCCTGGTGGCGGCGGGGCTCGTGGGGGAGACCACGCGGTTCCCGTCGGTGCTGCCCGTGGAGCCGTCGAAGGAGGCGGTCGCCGCGTTCCGGGACGGGGATGCGATCGACCGTCGCCTCCTCTTCGTGCTGCTCGACACCGCGACCGGGGCGTCCGCCGAGGCCATCGTGTCGGTCACGACCCGGGAACTCGTCGACCACCGCCCGCTCGGCACGGCCGAGGCGCCCTATGGGCAGCCGCAGTACCTCTTCGAGGAGTACGCGCGCGCCGAGGAGATCGCGAAGGCGTCGCCCGAGTGGCAGGCGGCGATGGTCCGGCGCGGGCTCGGGGACCGGATCGAGCTGGCCTTCTGCGCGCCGCTCGCCCCGGGGTTCCACAACCGCGCCGAGGAGACCGGCCGCCGCGTCATCCGCTCCCTGACCTTCCTGCGCTCCACGCCGACCGACTCGCCGTGGTCGCATCCGGTCGAAGGGCTGATCGTGCACATCGACCTCACGACCGGAGCGGTGCTGCGCGTCGAGGACGACGGCGACGTGCCGGTGCCCGACCTCGACGGCAACTACGACGCCGCCACGATCGGCGCGGCCCGCACCTCCCTCAAGCCCATCGAGATCACCCAGCCCGAGGGGCCGAGCTTCCGCGTCGACGGCCAGCACGTCGAATGGGAGAACTGGAAGCTGCGCGTCGGCTTCAACGCCCGCGAGGGCCTGGTGCTGAACCAGGTGACCTTCCGCGACGGCGACGAGGACCGCTCGGTGCTCTACCGCGGCTCGGTTCCCGAGATGGTCGTGCCCTACGGCGACACCACCTCCACCCGGTTCTGGATCAGCTACTTCGACGCGGGCGAGTACCTGCTCGGCAAGAACGCGAACACGTTGACGCTCGGCTGCGACTGCCTCGGCGTCATCCACTACTTCGACGGGGTCGTGGCCGACGACCACGGCAACCCGGTCACCATCCCGCAGGTCGTGTGCATGCACGAGGAGGACTACGGCATCCTCTGGAAGCACACCGACCTCGACGGCAAGACCGAGGTGCGCCGCTCCCGCCGGCTCGTCATCTCCTACTTCTCGACCATCGGAAACTACGACTACGGGTTCTTCTGGTACCTCTACCTCGACGGCACGATCCAGGTGGAGGCCAAGGCCACCGGCATCGTCTTCGCCGGCGCGGGCGTCCCGGGATCCACCGATCCGCACGCGCCCGAGATCGCACCCGGCCTGTTCGCGCCCGTGCACCAGCACCTGTTCTGCGCGCGCCTGGACGTCGCCATCGACGGCGACCGGAACTCGCTCTCGGAGATCGACGCGGTCGGCATCCCGATGGGCCCGGACAACCCGCACGGCAACGCATTCACCTGGACGAACACGCCGCTCGCGAGCGAGTCGGAGGCGCAGCGGCTCGCCGATCCCTCCCGGGCGCGGGTGTGGGAGGTGCGGAGCGCGGACCGGCGCAACGCCGTCGGCGCCCCGACCGCGTACCACCTGCTGCCGCAGCCGAGCGCGACGCTGCTCGCGCAGCCCGAGTCGACCGTGTGGGGGCGCGCGACCTTCGCGACCAAGCACCTCTGGGCGACGCCGTTCGACCCGGCCGAGCGATTCCCGGCCGGCGACTACCCGAACGCGCACGCCGGCGGCGGCGGGCTGCCCGCCTGGACGGCGGCGGACCGCTCGCTCGAGGAGACCGACCTGGTGATCTGGCACGTCTTCGGGCCGACGCACATCCCGCGCCCCGAGGACTGGCCGATCATGCCGGTGGACTACTCGGGTTTCCACTTCAAGCCCTACGGCTTCCTCGACCGCAACCCGGCGCTGGACCTGCCGGACGGCGCGACCGGCAGGGCGAGCTGCTGCGCTGGCGGGGAGTGCAGCTGCGGGCACTGAGCGGGGCGGCCTGAGCGGCGCGGTCGACCTTCCTGTCGACGGCCGTCGTCAATGCGGGAGCAGCATCCCCACGGCCATGACCGCCATCGCGGTCGCGGCGACGACGGGGAGGGTGCCACGCGCGAAGCCGACGCTGCGCACGTGGCGCACCGCCAGCACCGGGCAGAGGACGGCCAGGACGGCGACGGCGAGCGGGAGCACGATCCCGAGCCCAGCGGCATGCCCGGTGTGGCCCAGGGATGCCGCTGCCGATGCGCTCCCGTGCGTGTGGAACAGGTCGAGGACGACCATGAGCGCCATCGCGAACGGTTCGACAGCGAGGTGAGAGGCGGCCCCGCGCTGGGCCCCGCGCTGGGCGCCGCGCGCACGACGCGCCGCCGCCGCGCACCCCACGGCCACGGCCACGAGTGCGACCGCCCACGCGAGCGGAGGCACGAGCGGGAACCTCGCCCACATCGCGGCCGTGGCGAGCAGAGACAGGAGCGCGACGGCCGACGGCAACGCCACCGCCGAGGGTGCTGCGTGGCCCGCGCGCGCCGGTGCGGTCGTCATGCTGCGAGGCTAGGGGAGGAGCCGCGCTGGTGTCTTTCCCGGGCGCGCACGATGGTTGAGTGTGACGGCAGGGCGTCGTCGGGTCGTGACATGCGCGGCCTGTCTACGACAAGCGGCGGATGGATGGGGCACGGGTGGTGAGGCGCTCGCCCGGATCGGAGGCGGCGGAAATCCCTACCGGCGACGCTGACAGTGCACGGCGTCGGCCTGTGGGCCGCCGGACTGAACGCTGACCTACCGGCGGGGTCACCGCGGCCGATAGTCGAGGGAGACAGTCCGACGACCGGAGACCCAATCGCGTGAGCGCATCTTCCTCAACCGCCTCCCAACTCATTAGCAGCACCTGGGGGAGATTCGCGACGTTGCTCACCCGCACGGGCCAGTATGTGTCGCAACTCCTCGCGTGGATGGACGCCCGCCAGTTCGGCTGGATCGCCCGGCAGATTCAGGCGTCGGCCGCGGTCGCGCTTGTTGTCGTCAAGTCGAACACTCCCCTGCCCGTGGTTGCAGCTGAGCTTGAAGCGCGAGGATGGTCGGTGCTCGGCGCCGATGTGTTGCCCGCGGGGACCTACCGAATCACGATTCGGGCGAGGCTCGTCCACGGGACAGCCGATGAGGTCGCTAACCATGCGCTGACGAAGGTACGGCTGGACATGGCGGCGCACGATATTCAGTTCTTGCGGATCGTAGGGGAGCCGGGAACAAAACACGAGCTGCGCCGGTGGGGGATCAGCCTGACTCGTGAGGCGACCCCTGCGGAACGGCTCGCGATCCGACGCGCCTTCGCCGGACGCGTCATCGCCGGTGAGGAGAACGCCGCTAGGGCTGAGATTCGGGCGACGTTGGATGGTACCGACGTCCGCGAAACCGTCTGGGACATGATTCCCCTGAACGCTGCCGCGGCGGCCGCGCATCCCGAACTGAAGCCGGTCACCGTTGGTTTCCTTGCTGGCACAATCCTGGCCGCCGGGGGCGCCGTCGCGGTTCTCATTGGGTCGCTGCTTCCAGCGCAGTGGATCGCCAACACGGATGCGGGGTCCATCACTCTGACGTGGTTCAGCTGGGGCATCTTCCTTGCGGCCACCGCGTGCTTGATCGCGTTCTCGTCGCGCGGCTACGCCCGCCGCAAGGCGGGACGAGCACAGTCCTGGGTGGATGTGCTCCTTGTTTTGGGCGCCACCTTACTGCCGGTCATTCCGCTCGCGTCAATGGGCGGGAGTCGCGTGGGTGTCGTCGCCGCATTGCTGTTCTACGTGGGGCTGCTCGCTCTGATCTTCGTCGTGATCGCGTGCGGACGGCCGGTAGCGCTCTTAGCTCGATTCTCTGCCAAGCGGACAGCGCGGAACCTTCTCGTGAGCGTGACGACGATCGTGATCGTATTGAATATCCCCTCCGCGATGTTCATGATCGGCGCTGGGCTGCCAAACCTCCTTGGCTCTGTGCCGATCGGCACGGTCGTCGTCAGTGGAGTTGTTGCTCTGTCCTGTGTTGCTCTCATCATGGCCGCGACAGCATTCGGGGTGCGTCAATTTCGGCGTACGTCTGGGATGCCTCCCACGATGCTCGTCTGTGTGTGGGTTGTGATGTTCAGCGGGCTGGGGTTGTTCGCAAACGTGTACAGCGCCTTCGCGAACGGTCAGATCACTGCCGAGCAGGGGTACTACAACTCTGCGTGGACGTTCGGGCTCGAACCGGTCTGCGTCAGCGAACCCGCCGGCCGCCAGGGCGGTACGTACTGGCTCGCAGGAACCGTCGGGCGTACCAGCTACCTTCTCCCGCGGTTCGTCCCGGGTGAGACCGGCGATACGACGATCGCCATCGACAGCAATCAACAGTTGACCTACACCGATACGAATGCCGGTTGCGCCGGCTCACCCGGCCGCTGATGCGACGAAATGATCTGAATCGGGAGTGGCCGCCGAACGTTCGCTCGCACTCGACGATACCTCCCAGGTTGAACAGTGCGCCCTGTCGATGCTTTGACCCCTCGAGACACGACCTGTGAAACAGGCGAAGGACAGCTCCTCCTAATCCCCTTCACCAGCGTGTGTGTGGCCGATGTCCGCAGGCTCCCCACTCTCTTCTCCGTCGTCCTCGCCGGAAGTCCAGAATTGGTGTTCCAGCCATTTGTCGAAGTGGTATCCATCTGCCGGGATCAAGACGTTGGTGCTGCTGTACAGCAGCCACACGAGATCGAGATCTCCGAGAATCTCGCCGACCCAACCCCGCCAGTCCTCGTTCTTGAACAGGTCTGGATCCATTTCGGCGAACATCTCTCCTTCGCCGAAGATCAGGTAGAGCGCAATCTCCTCGAGCACCGTGTACGCGACCAGATGCCCGTGGCGGGCTCGCTTGCGCAGGGCATGCCCGGCGGCAAGCAGCGAGTACATGAAGTCGTAGTCGTACCGCGGGAGGAATTGGGCCGGTAGGTCCCCGACAAACCAGGAGTGCCCCAACTGGCCGATGTGGGTGCCGCGAGGCTCGCGGCTCAGTGACTCGAGATCCTCCCGGGCATGGTCGATAAGGAGGTCGCTGCCGACCGCGAAGGTGATCGCGCAGGCCCGACCGTGGAACTCCTGGAGAGACTCCGACCACGCCTCGTGCTCGTCGCTCACAGTCCGCAACCACGCCGCTTCCGAATCGGTTTCGTCTCCCACGCTGGTCGGCAGCGAGGTCCAGCCGAGAGCTCTGCAGACACCGCGGACCTTGTCGGATCGGATCGCTTGGCCGGCTTCGTAGCGCCCCCACGACTTCGCTCCTACGTTGGCTCGGGCGGCGGCATCCTCGATCGTCAAGCCGAGAACTGTTCGCTGCTCTCGGATCGCATCCCCGAGCTCTCGGCTTCCCGTCTTCGTCCGCGGTGGCATCAGCAGCCTTTCTGTCCGGTAGGTACCTAGACAGTACCGAGCCGATTGGGCGAATGCAAAGAGCGCTCGACTTCGCCGGTATTGATCGGCCACACGCGGATCGAGCTGCCGATCGGAATCGCTATCCCTTCATCGCCTGGTGTGGCGGAGAAATCGGGGACGCTGGCGGCTGGACGGCGGGTGAAATCGCACAACACCTGAATACCGGGGCGCGACCTGAATTGGAGATCAATCACAACGATTGCGCGGGATCGTTGGCCGGTGGCTACTCTGGCTCGGTGCACATGATCTTCCGGACGATGCTCCACTTCTGGCTCTCGCGCTTCGGGCCGCGGCTCGGGCATTGGGATGTGGCCCGCACGAAGTTCCGCGTCGTGCCGACCGACCTCGACATCCTGAAGCACATGAACAACGGGGTGTACCTGTCGATCGCCGACATCGGGCGCTTCGATCTGCTCAGCCGCAACGGCGTGTGGGCGGTGTTCAAGAAGCGCGGGTGGTACCCGGTCGTGGCGTCGGAGACGATCTCGTTCCGCAAGTCGCTGGAGCTCTGGCAGCCGTTCGTGGTGGAGTCGCGCATCCTCGGCTTCGACGAGAAGGCCGTGTACGTGGAGCAGCGGTTCACGGTCGACGGGGAGATCTACACGCAGGCGTTCATCCGCGGCCGGTTCCTGAAGCGCGGCGGCGGCATCGTGACGATCGAGGAGCTGCTGGAGGCCGTGGGCCCGGCGGCGAGCGATGTCGCTGTGCCGGAGTGGCTGCTCGAGTGGGGTGCGGACGCGGCACTGCCGTCGACCCGTGCGGCCGCGCCCAGCGTCTGGAACGAGTGACGCGGGGCGCGGCCGGTCGGGCGGATCGGCGGGGCGGGCTCCGCCCTTAGGCGGGGCCGAACGGGAAGACGCGCTCCGGATCCCACTGGGACCGGGTCTCGGTGAGGCGGTCCGCGATCTCCCGCGGCCACATGCGCTCGAACGCGGCCGGATCGTCGAGGTCGGTCACCCAGTTGATGTTGGTGACCGAGGAGACGCGGTCGCCGAGCACGGCGGCGATCGCCTCCGCGTGAGCGGGCGCGGCCTCCGCGAAGGTCGCGGGATCCGCCGCGATCGAGCTGAACGTGTGCGTGCTCGCGCGCCCGCCCACTGCGGTGCCGTCCGGAGTGTCCCGGTGGGTGGCCCCGCCGAGCTGGCGGACCTCGACGGCCAGGAACGGCGACTCCGCGTCGGGACCGATCAGCGGGAGCAGCGCCTCGGCCAGCTCCTGGTCGAACGCGTCGAGCATGTGCCCGCGGATCCAGGTCGGGCCGCCCACCTCGGGGTCGTTGTGGATGGTCGCCACCGCGGTCGTGGGCATCTCGGCGACGAAGTCGAGGTACACCGGTGCGGCGGCGCGCATCGGGGCGAAGAGCCGCTCGCCCTCGGCCGCGTCGCCGGGATAGGCGAACCGCACGTTGAGCAGCGAACGCCCGCGCAGCGGCGGCGGCGGACCCTCCATGTCCGGGATGCGGAGGAACGCCACCGAGGTGGTGGCCTCCTCCGCGAGGTCGGCCGACCAGCCGGCCCAGGCGCGGAACGCCTCCTCGATCGCGTCGCCCTCGAAGAAGACGCTGCCCGCGTACAGAGTGGCGAGCGGGACGACCTCGAGCGTCATCTCGGTGACGACGCCGAGGCCTCCCTTGCCGCCGCGCAGCGCCCAGAACAGCTCGGGGTTCGTGGTGTCGTCGGCCGTCACCAGTTCGCCGCCGGCGGTCACGACGCGGAACGCGCGCACCCAGTCGGCCGTGAAGCCGTGGCTGCGGGCGAGCGGTCCGAGGCCGCCGCCGAGCGTGTAGCCGACCGCCCCGACACTGGTCGACGAGCCGGTGACCGGGGCGAGACCGTGCTCGGCGGTCGCCGCGATGACAGGGCCCCAGCGGAGCCCGGCGCCGATGCGCACGCGACGAGCGTCCGCATCGACCTCGAGCGCGTCGAGGTCGCGGGTGATCAGCAGCAGACCGCCGGAGATCGGCGACTCGGATCCGTGGCCGGTGGCTTGGATGCGCAGCGGCAGGCTGTGCGCGCGGGCGAAGCGCACGGCCTCCACGACGTCGTTCTCATCGCGGGCGGCCACGAGGATGTCGGGGTCGTGACGGATGGTCGGATTGAAGCAGGCGGCTTCGGCGGTGAGGCCGTCGTCGCCACGGAGGAGGACGGTGCCGCGGACGGATTCACGCAGCTGCGCGACGATGTCGTCGCCGAGTTCGATTCCCATGGCGCCGAATGTAGGGGATGCCACCGACGCGCGGGAAGCGGGCCGGGAGCGCCCGTCCGCTGTCAGGAGGCTCACGTAGCATGTGCGGCATGACCGCCGTGCTGCCCACCGCCTCCGGGCAGCGCGCGCTCCCCGATGCGGAGACCGTGTACCGTCCGGCCGCCGCCGTCGATGTGCCGGGGACGCTCGGCCTCCTCGGTCGCGGGCCCTACGACCCGACCACCCGGTGGGACCTCGGCGGCGTCTGGCGCACCTGGCGCACGCCGCTCGGGCCGGCGACCCTGCGCATCCATCGTCCCGCCGCGGACGGTTCGATCGTCGCGGAGGCGTGGGGACCGGGCGCCGCCTGGGCGGTCGACGCGGTGCCGGCGCTGCTCGGCCGCGACGACGACTGGACCGCGCTCGACGTGAGCGGGCATCCACTGCTCCGCGACAGCCTCCGGCGCAACCCGGGCCTGCGGCTCGCCCGCACGGGGCGTCTGCTGGAAGCGCTGCTGCCGGCGATCATCGAGCAACGGGTGACGAGCCTCGAGGCGTACCGCTCGTGGGCGCGGCTGTTGCGCTGGTACGGGGAGCCCGCACCGGGGCCCGCGCCCGACGGGATGCGCGTGGTGCCGACGATCGAGCAGTGGAGGGGCATCCCCTCCTGGGACTGGCATCGCGCCGGTGTGGATCCGCGGCGTGCGCGCGCGGCACAGGCGGTGCTGGTGGTGGCCACGTCGCTGGAACGCGCGGCCGAACGGGCGGAGACCCTCGCAGCCGCCGCGGAGGCGCTGAGGACGGTTCCGGGCGTCGGCCAGTGGACCGCGGCCGAGACGCTGCAGCGCTCCCACGCGCATCCCGATCTGGTCAGCGTCGGCGACTACCACCTGGCCCACTACGTCGGCGAGGCGCTCATCGGCCGGCGCGTGGACGACGACGGGATGCTCGAACTGCTGGAGCCGTGGACGGGCCACCGGCAGCGCGTGGTGCGGCTGATCCTGGCGAGCGGCTTCCGGTTCGAGCGGCGCGGGCCGCGGATGACCGTCCAGGACCACCGCTGGCACTGAGCGCTCAGCCGGTCGTGCCGTTGCGCAGCGCCTCGGCGTGCTCGACCTTCAGATCGCGGTCGAGTTCGCGGCACAGGGTCGCGTAGTGGTCGAGGAAGTCCGGGTAGTAGTCGTCCCAGACGGGCAGCGGCCTGCCGTCGTGCGCCGCCATCATCCGGTCGAGGTAATAGTCCCAGCCGACGCCGTAGTCGGCGCCCTCCGAGACCGTGTGGAGCAGGTCGCCGAAGGTGATCGTGGTGTGGCCGCTGGACTGGGTGAGGTGGACGAACATCCGCCGTGCTGGAGCCGTCCCGACGTCCACGTGCAGACGGTGCGGGGCGTCGCACAGCCGGATGGTCACGTTCTCCCACTCGGCGCCCTCACCCTCGGCGTTCATCCGGAACTTCACGGCGCCCGTCGCCGGGGTGCCGGTGAACTCGCCGATCCATCGGCTCAGGTAGGCGGACCTGCTGAAGTAGGCCCACACCTCCTCGATCGGGGCGTGGACGATGCGGTCGAGCACCACATAGACCCCGTCGTCCTTGCGGACCAGTCTTCCCGTCGGCTGCGGTGTCATGATGACCTCCCATTGAGTCCGACCCTCGTGTCCCTCACCCTAGTCACCGCCCGCTCGTCGCGGCAGTGGTGGCGCTGGGCGCGTGATGAGTGGTGGGTGCGAGTCCTCTCAGCCCCCGCACGTGCGGCTCTCAGCCCTCCAGGACGGCCATCGCGGCGTTGTGTCCGCCGAGCCCGCTGACGGCCCCGCCCCGGCGCGCGCCGGACCCGCAGATGAGGATGCGCGGGTGCGCGGTCGCGACGCCCCAGCGCTGCGCGGGGGTGTCGAGAGGCTCGTCGTCTTCGGCGAACGGCCACGACAGCGGCCCGTGGAAGATGTTGCCGCCGGGCATGTTGAGGGCCCGCTCGAGGTCGCGGGTGGTCTTGGTCTCGATGCACGGGTTGCCGTCGCCGTCGGTGAGCAGGAGGCTCTCGATCGGCTCGGCGAGCACGGAGTCGAGCGAGGCGAGCACGGCGTCCTGCAGGCGCTGGCGCGTCGCGTCGTTGTTCTCGTCGGTCAGCCAGCGGTCCGGGGTGTGGAGGCCGAAGACAGTGATGGTCTGCGCGCCGCTCTCCGCCAGCTCGGGGTCGAGGATGCTCGGATCGGCGAGGGTGTGGCAGTAGATCTCGCACGGCGGGAACTCGGGCATGACGCCGCGCAGCATCCCGGAGTGCGCGGTCTCGAGCTGCGTGTAGGTCTCGTTGATGTGGAACGTGCCGCCGAAGGCCGCCTGCGGGTCGAGCGACTCGTCGCGCAGGCGCGGGAGGCGGCTCAGGAGCAGGTTGACCTTGACCTGTGCGCCCTCGGCGCGCGGGCGGACCGGTGCGGCACTGGTGCCAGGGCCGGTGCCGGCGGCGTCGTCTGTGTCGAGCAGGCGATCGAGGACCTCCGGCGCGACGTTCACGAGGACGTGCTCGCCCTCGACGTGGCGCTCGTGGCCGTTGCGCAGGTAGGACACCGAGCCGTCCGGGTGGATGGCCGTGACCTCGGCGCCCGTGACGATGCGGGCGCCGGCCTCGCGGGCGACGCGGGCCAGCTCGCCGGTGACCGCGCCCATCCCGCCGATGGGGACGTCCCACTCCCCGGTGCCCTGACCGATGACGTGGTAGAGGAAGCAGCGGTTCTGGTCGAGCGACGGGTCGGAGACGCTGGCGAAGGTGCCGATGAGGGCGTCCGTCGCCGCGACGCCCCGCACGAGGTCGCTCTGCAGGCGCGACTCGATGAAGCCGCCGATGGGTCGCTCGATCAGTGCGTCCCACAGCTCGTCGTCGCCGACGAGCGCACGGGCCTCCGACCGGGTGAGGAGCGGCTCGGTGACCGTGGGCCAGAGCGCGCGGGCGACCTCGCCGGTGGACTCGTAGAACTCGGTGAACGCCTGGGCGTCGCTCTCGGCGCCGACCCGGGCGAAGGAGGCCGCCGTGGCCTCCTGGTCGGTGTTGTCGATGAGCAGGCCGGCGCCGGCGGGGTCGCCCGGCACCGGCGTGTAGGACGAGTACCGGCGGCGGGCGAGCCGGATGTCGAGCCCGAGGTCGTCGATGACGCGCTGGGGGAGCAGGCTCACGAGATAGGAGTAGCGCGAGAGGCGCGCCTCCACGCCCGGGAAGGCCTGCGCGCTGACGGCGGCGCCGCCGACGTCGTCGAGCCGTTCGAGCAGGATCACGCTCTTGCCCGCCTTCGCCAGATAGGCGGCGGCGGTGAGCCCGTTGTGGCCGCCGCCGACGATCACGACATCGTGCGTCGCAGCGGGGGAGGAGGGTGCGCTGTCCGTCATGCAAGAGAGCCTAGGGGACGCTCCCGGCGAGACGAATGACTCCACAGCACCCGGCGCTGCTGCGACTTCTCCACAAGTTCGAGCGCCGCCAGCGTCCGTGCGGCCGGTGTCGTTACAGTCGTGGTCATGGTGGATGACACGGACGGCGCCCCGCAGCGCCCCGCTCAGCTGGCCCACGAGGCCGTCGAGCTGGTGCGCGTCTGGCTGGCCGAGAGCTCGCGCGCAGGCGACGGCTCCCGGCAGGACCCGGCGGCGGAGCGCCTCGCCGGCGTGCTCCGCGATCCGGACGGGCTCGACTTCGCCGTCGGTTTCGTGGACGGCGTGGCCCGCCCGCAGGACCTCTTCGTCGCGGGATACAACCTGCAGCGCGTCGCCAAGCGCATCCCGCGCTTCCTCCCCTGGTACATGCGGCTGGCGATCTGGCTGGGCGGCGTCTTCGGGCCGGTGATCCCGTGGGTCGTCATCCCCATCGCACGCCGGGTGCTCCGACGGATGGTCGGCCACCTCGTGGTGGACGCGACCCCGCAGAAGCTCGGGCCGGCCATCGCGCACCTGCGCTCGTCGTCCGATCCCCAGGGCCACGGCGCGCGACTCAACCTGAACCTCCTCGGCGAGGCGGTGCTCGGGGAGGCGGAGGCCGCACGCCGGCTGGAAGGCACGCGCGCACTGCTCGCGCGGGACGATGTCGACTACGTCTCGATCAAGGTCTCGTCGATCGCGTCGCAGCTGTCGATGTGGTCGTTCGACGAGACCGTGCAGCGGGTGGTCGAACGGCTCACCCCGCTCTACGAGCTCGCGGCCTCGTCGCCGACCCCCAAGTTCATCAACCTCGACATGGAGGAGTACCGCGACCTCGACCTCACCGTCGCGGTCTTCACCGGCATCCTCGGTCAGCCGCGGCTGCGCGGGCTCGAGGCCGGCATCGTGCTCCAGGCGTACCTGCCCGACGCGCTCGACGCCCTGCAGACGCTCACCGAGTGGGCGACGGACCGCCGCCTCCAGGGCGGAGCCCCCATCAAGGTCCGCGTCGTCAAAGGGGCGAACCTGGCCATGGAGCGGGTGGACTCCGCCATCCACGGGTGGCCGCTGGCGACCTACGGAAGCAAACTCGAGACCGACGCCAACTACAAGCGCGTGCTGGACTGGGCGCTGACGCCCGAGCACACGGACGCGGTGAAGATCGGCGTCGCCGGCCACAACCTCTTCGACGTCGCCTACGCCTGGCTGCTCGCCTCCCAGCGGGGCGTCACGGAGCGGATCGACTTCGAGATGCTGCTCGGAATGGCGACGGCGCAGGCCGACGCGGTCAAGCGGACGGTGGGCGGGCTCCTCCTGTACACGCCGGTCGTCGACCCGGGTGAGTTCGACGTGGCGATCTCGTACCTCATCCGCCGCCTGGAGGAGAACGCGAGCCAGGAGAACTTCATGTCCGCGGTCTTCGAGCTCGACTCGGACCCGGCGCTGTTCGATCGGGAGAAGGACCGGTTCCTGGCCTCCGTGGCCGCCCTCGAAGCCGACCCGCTTCCGCGCGGCGCCGCACCCGTGCCGCACCGCCAGCAGGACCGCACGCGCGAGTGGGAGGAGGCGACCGCGCCCTCGTTCACCCGGCCACCGGCGGCGCTCCCGTCCGCCCAGACCGAGGAGGGGCTGACGAGCGTGGTGCTCGGGCTGTCCCGGGGTTCCGCGGGAGACGGCCTCTTCGACGTCGAGGATCCGGCCCTCCCTTCGACGGACCCGGACGCGCCGGCCGACCAGCCGCACGCCACCGCCGCAGCCTCTGCCCCCGCCGCACCCTCCGTGCCGCCGGGGACGGCGGCCGCCGCGTTCCGCAACGCTCCGGACACCGACCCCTCCATCGCCGCCAACCGCGCCTGGGGCCGGCGCATCCTCTCGCGCTCGACCGCATCCGACCTCGGCTCCGCGACCATCGCGGCCGCGGCCGTGACCGACGCCACCCGGCTCGAGACGATCCTCCGCCAGACGGTCGCGGCCGGCACCTCGTGGGGGACGCGGAGCGGTTACGAGCGCGCCGCCGTGCTCGACCGCGCCGGCCACGCGCTGGAGGCCAACCGCGACCGCCTCATCGAGATCATGGCGGCCGAGACGGGCAAGACCATCGCGGAGGCCGACCCGGAGGTCAGCGAGGCGGTCGACTTCGCGCACTACTACGCCGCGCTCGCGCGCGACCTCGACCGCGTGCAGGGAGCGCGGTTCGTCCCGTCGGCCCTCACCGTCGTGACACCGCCGTGGAACTTCCCGGTCGCCATCCCCGCCGGCTCCGTGCTCTCGGCGCTCGCCGCCGGCAGCGGCGTGATCATCAAGCCGGCGCCGCAGGCCAAGCGCTGCGCCGCCGTGCTCGTGGAGGCGCTGTGGGAGGCCGGCATCCCGCGAGAGCTGCTCGCGCTCGCCGACGTGCCCGAGAACGAGCTCGGTCGATCGCTCATCGCGGACCCGCGGGTCGGCCGCGTCATCCTCACCGGCTCCTACGAGACGGCGAAGCTCTTCCGCTCGTGGCGAGCCGACCTCCCCCTGCTGGCGGAGACGAGCGGCAAGAACACCATCATCGTGACGCCGAGCGCCGACTACGACCTCGCCGTCTCCGACATCGTGAAGAGCGCGTTCGGCCACGCCGGCCAGAAGTGCTCCGCGGCGAGCCTCGTCATCCTGGTCGGCTCGGTCGCGCGCTCGGAGCGGTTCCGGCGCCAGCTGGTCGACGCCGCGACGAGCCTGCGGGTCGGGTACCCGTCCGACCCGACCAGCCAGATGGGGCCGCTCATCGAGCCCGCCTCCGGCAAGCTGCTGCACGCGCTCACCACCCTCGGATCCGACGAGGAGTGGCTCGTGGAGCCGAAGCGGCTGGACGACACCGGGCGTCTCTGGTCGCCGGGCATCCGCACGGGAGTCGCGCCCGGCTCCTACTTCCACCTCACCGAGTTCTTCGGACCCGTCCTCGGGATCATGACCGCCCGGACCCTGGACGAGGCGGTGCGGTACCAGAACTCCGTCGAGTACGGCCTCACGGCCGGCCTGCACTCCCTCGACGCGGACGAGCTGGCCGAGTGGCTGGAGACGGTCGAGGCGGGCAACCTCTACGTCAACCGCGGCATCACCGGCGCGATCGTGCGGCGCCAGCCGTTCGGGGGCTGGAAGCGGTCGTCCGTCGGCGCCGGCACGAAGGCGGGCGGGCCCAACTACCTGTTCGGCCTCGGCGGATGGGTGCCGGAGACCGGACGGTCCAGCGCCAGCCTGCACCTGCGCGGCCTCGAGGACCGCGTCTCCGACCTCATCGAGTCGGGGCAGTCGTCGATGGATTACGCGGCGTTCGACCTCGTCCGCCGATCGGCGCTCAGCGACGCGATCGCGGTCGCGACCGAGTACCGGCAGGTGAAGGACGTGTCGGAGCTCGGCGTCGAACGCAACCTGCTCCGCTACCGTCCGGTTCCGGTGACCATCCGGCTCTCGGAGGGGAGCACCCTCGCGGAGCTGCTCCGGATCGTGGCGGCGGGGACCATCGCGCGCTCGCCGTTCGCGGTGAGCACCGCGCTCCGCCTGCCCCGCGGGACCCACCAGCTCCTCCGCGAGCGCGAGATCGACGTCACCGTGGAGGACGATGCCCAGTGGCTGGCGCGCCTGCGCGGCGGCATCCCGGGCGTGCACCGGATCCGGCTCATCGGCGGCGACCCGGTGGCCGTCGCGGAGGCGCTCGGCGGCACCCCCGACGTGGCCGTCTACGCCGGCGCCGTGACCCCGTCCGGCCGGGTCGAGGTGCTCCCGTTCGTCCACGAGCAGGCGATCTCGATCACGAACCACCGCTTCGGCAACCCCACCCGGTTCTCCGACGACGTGATCTGACCCGCGCGTAGGCTGAAGACATGACGACCCCCGCCTCCGCCCCGTCCGCCGTGCCGTCGCTCGCCCTCAACTCGGGCGGCTCCATCCCGCAGCTGGGGCTCGGCACCTGGCCGCTCGACGACACCGACGTCGAGAAGGCCGTCATCGCCGCGGCCGAGCTGGGTTACCGTCACGTCGACACCGCGGTCAAGTACGGCAACGAGGTCGGCGTCGGCCGCGGAGTCGCCGCGAGCGGCGTGCCGCGCGAGGACTGGTTCGTCACCACCAAGCTCGACGGCGAGTACCAGGGCAAGGACCGGGCGGTCGCCGGCCTCGACGCGAGCCTCGACCGGCTCGGCCTGGAGTACGTCGACCTGCTCCTCATCCACTGGCCGCTCCCCGCGCGCGGCGAGTTCGTCTCCACCTGGGAGACGTTCATCCGCCTGCGCGAGGCGGGGAAGGCCCGCGCCATCGGCGTCTCGAACTTCAAGCCGGCGCACATCGACGCGCTCATCGCCGCCACCGGCGTCGTCCCCGCGGTCAACCAGATCCAGCTCAGCCCGGCGATCACCCGGCGCGAACAGCGCGCCTACGACACCGAGCACGGCATCCTGACCGAGTCGTGGAGCCCGCTGGGCGGCGGCTCGGGCGACCTCCTCTCGTCCCGGGTGCTCGCGCGCGTGGCCGAGAAGCACGATCGCACCCCGGCGCAGACCGTGCTGCGGTGGCACCTCCAGAACGGTCTGGTGGTCATCCCGAAGTCGGCGAACCCGCAGCGGATGGCCGACAACCTCGGCGCGTTCGGCTTCGAACTGGACGCCGACGATCTCGCCGCCCTCGACACCCTCGACGAGGGCCCGGACGCCGGGGTCGACTCAGACCGCAGCGGTCACTGATCGATCGGGCGCACCAGCGGGAGCGAGACCGTCACCACGAGGCCGTTCGGGCGCCCGTTGGCGAGGAGGACGTCCCCGCCGGCCGCGCCGGCCAGAGCCGCGACGATCGCCAGACCGAGCCCGCCACCCGCACCCGAGGTCGACGTGCGCGCGCCATCGGCACGGGTGAAGCGGTCCAGCGCCACCGGGATGAACTCCTCGGGCATCCCGGGGCCGGTGTCGCGCACCGTGAGCACGACCCGGTCCGCGTCGACGGCGACCTCTGCCGTCACCGTCGCATCCCCGTGCCCGGGCACGGAGCGGATCGCCGTGATGGCGTTGCCCAGCAGGTTGTCCAGGATGCGGCCCACGTCGGTCGGACTGAGCGCGATCCGGGCATCCGCGGCCGGCCGGCGGCGCGGGTCGTACTCGAAGTCGACCGAGATGCTGCCGGCGTCGTCGTCGCCGCTCGCGAGGAGACGGGCGCGATCGATCGCGTCCGTGAGCTCGTCGACGAGGGTCCGCCAGTCGATGCGGCCGCTCGTCGGGCCCGCCTCGATGCGGGAGAGCTCGAGCAGGTTGTTGGCGAGCTGCCCCAGGCGCAACGCGGTCGCGTGCGAGGAGCGGATGTCGTGGAGGAGCGCGTCCGAGTCGCCGGCGTCGAGCTCGGCGAGCTCCAGCTGCCCGCGCAGCACGGCCAGCGGTGTGCGCAGTTCGTGGCTGGCGTCCGAGACCATCTGGCGCTCACGATCGGCCGAGGCTCGCAGCCGCCGGATCAGATCGTTGAGCGTGGTGGCCAGCTCGGAGAGCTCGTCCTGAGCGGGACCGACGGTGAGGACGGTGGTCGACGCCTCCTGGCTCGTGCGCTCCTCGCCCGCGATGAGTTCGGCCTGCTCGCGCATCCTGCTCACCGGGCGGAGGGCGGCGCGCGCCAGCAGCCACGACGCACCGCCGAAGCCGAGGATGAGCACGCCGGCCCCGATCAGCAGCGCGGCCGTCAGCCGGTCGAGGATGAGGGCGGTCGTCTCGTCGTTGCGCGCCGCGACGATGTGCACGACCCCGTCGGAGGTCTCCACCGTCTGGGTCAGCACCAGATACTGGTCGTCCCCGAGCTGGTACATGGTCGGAGCGGAGCCGAACGAGATGAGCTTGTCGACCTTCGGCTCCATCGCCGCGGGGAGCGTCGAGGCGAGGATGGCGCCGCTGGCATCGACGACGGCGAGCTCCTGGCCGCCGCCGGGAAGATCGAAAGGCCCCTGCGGACTGTTCTTGACCGACTCGGCGGGGGCGGCGATGTCGTTGTCGAGCAGCGTGACCGTCGCGTTGTGGAGGATGGAGGCCACGCCGATGCGGATGACGACGACCGCCGCGAGGCCGAAGAGCGAGGCGACGAGGAGGCTGCCGATGGTGATACGCGCCGTGATCGACAGGCGTCGCAGCCAGCTCACGACGTCGACGTCTCCAGCTTCTCGTCCTGCTTGTTCTCGCCGGCCGCCTTCGCGTCGAGGGCGTTCTTGGCGTCGAGCCGGTAGCCGCGCCCGCGCTCGGTGACGATCGAGAGGCCGGCCTCGGCGAGGTCGAGCTTCTTGCGCAGGTACGAGACGTATTGGTCGATCACGTTGGTGCCGATGTTCTCGGTGGTGCCCCACACCGACTCCAGGATGTCGGCGCGCGAGAGCGTCTTGTCCGGGTTGGTGGCGAAGAGACGCAGCAGGGTGAACTCGCGGCGGCTGAGCGGCATCTCGTGGCCGTCGACGAGCGCCTGATGCTCGTGCGAGTCGACCGTGAGACGGCCCACGGTGACCTGGGGGCGCATCCCGGTCGGCTCCCGGCGCAGCAGGGCGCGCACGCGGGCGGCCAGCTCGGCGAAGGCGAACGGCTTGGTGAGGTAGTCGTCGGCCCCGGAGTCGAGGCCGTGCACGCGGTCCTCGATCGCGTCGCGCGCGGTGAGGAGCAGGATCGGCATGGGGTTGGCCGCCTCGCGGATGTGGCGGCACAGCTCGAACCCGCTCATCCCGGGCAGCATCACGTCGATGGCGGCGGCCGAGTAGGCGTCGCTCCGCAGCGCGATCAGTGCGTCGACGCCGTTCGTGACGAGGGTGACCTCGTATCCTTCGGCGGCGAGACCGCGCTGGACGAGGCCTCCCATGTCCGGGTCGTCTTCCACAACGAGCAGCTTCATGCGCCCATCGTGCCACTCTTCGCCGTGGCGGCGCTCGGTTCCGTGGTCGCAGCGCGTCGCACGGTCTGAGGATTCTCGCAGAGGACGTTCAGGCTTCTTCGACCACGGAACGGAGGGATGCGAGCGTCGACGCCCAATTGTCGGCCATGCGCTCGGCCTCCGTCCGGTCGGCGCATCCGTCCTGCGTGATGGTCACGACGGTCGTGTCGCCGTCGTCGGAGAGCAGGTACGAGACGGTCTGGTAGCTGTCCGGGACGTCGGGCTTGCCGCTGAGCGGGCTGTAGTAGCTGGTGACGAGGCGCTCGCCGGGGACGATCTCGAGGATGGTCCCCTTGTCTTCGTACGGCTTCCCGTCCCACTCGCCGCGGTAGGTGATCGGGCCGCCCTCCCGCCAGTCGGTCGTGACGCGGGTGCCGTACATATAACGGGCGATGGTGTCGGGGTCGGTCAGAGCGTGCCAGATCGCATCGCGTGATGCGGCGATCGGGAGGCTCGTCCGTGCTGTCTCGGTCATCTCCCGAGTGTGCGCCGGCCCGCCGCCGTCGTCTTGAAGATTCGCGACGGGGTCAGGAGTTGCCGCGGTTGATCAGGCGCGACAGCACGATCGCGCTGCGCGTGTGATCGACGTTGGGCGCCAGGCGCACCTTCTCGAGGGCGGCCTCCAGGCTCGGGATGTCGCGGGAGCGGATGTGGACGATCGCGTCGGCGCTGCCCGTCACGGTTCCCGCGTCCACGACTTCCGGGACGGCCGAGAGGATCCGCAGGAGCTCTTCGGGCGAGACGGTGCCGCGGCAGAAGAGCTCGACGTAGGCCTCGGTGCTCATGCCGTCGATCGCGGGGTCGACCTGGATGGTGAACCCGCGGATGACCCCGTCGGCCACCAGGCGGTCCACGCGGCGCTTCACCGCGGAGGCGGACAGCCCCACGACCGAGCCGATATCGCCGTAGCCCGCGCGCGCGTTCTGGCGGAGAAGGTCGAGGATGCTGCGATCGAGGTTGTCCACGGCGCAAGCATAGGGTGGATCATTGCGCGTCAGGGAGTGTTACGCGGGAATCGTGCGTGGGCGCGCACGAGTCGCTCGCGACCGGCCCGCTTCTCAGCGAGCTGATCTGCACGCCTCCGGCGCCGACGGCGGGTTTTTCAAGTGAACGCGGCCTCCCGCAGCTTCCGGTGGAGTGGGACCATGTGCGCATGAGCGACACCAGTGATGTGACACCGGCGCCCCGGCCGAAGAACCGCGACAGCCACGGCTTCTTCGGCCAGCCGCGATCCCTGGCGAACATCTTCGGGGTGGAGATGTGGGAGCGGTTCTCGTTCTACGGGATGCAGGGCATCCTGCTCATCTACCTCTACTACTCCGCCACGAAGGGCGGCCTCGGGATCGACCAGCCGACCGCGGCCGGTATCGTCGGCGCCTACGGCGGTGCGGTCTACCTGTCGACCATCCTCGGCGCCTGGCTGGCCGACCGGCTCTTCGGTTCGGAGCGGGTGCTGTTCTGGAGCGCGGTCGTCATCATGGCGGGACACATCGCACTCGCCCTGCTGCCCGGATTCGCGGGCGTGACGGTCGGTTTGATCTTCGTCGCGGTGGGCAGCGGGGGGCTGAAGGCCAACGCGACGCGGATCGTCGGGACCCTCTACGACGAGCACGACTCCCGGCGCGATGCCGGGTTCTCGCTGTTCTACCTCGGCATCAATCTGGGTGCGTTCCTCGGACCGCTGCTCACGGGGTTGCTGCAGACCACGCTCGGCTTCCACTACGGCTTCGGGCTCGCGGCGGTCGGGATGGCGATCGGCCTCATCCAGTACTCGCTCGGCCGCAAGCGGCTCCCGGAGGAGGCGCGCGCCGTCCCGAACCCGCTGCGGGCGAAGCGGTACCCGCTCGTCATCGGTGTGGCCGCGGCCGGCGTGATCATCGTCGTCGCGCTCGTGCTCACCGGCGTGATCACGGCGCAGAACCTGGCGCTCGTCGTGATCGCCGTGACCATCGCGGCCGCGATCGCGTACTTCGCGGTCATCCTCTCCTCCCGCCTGGTCAGCCGCGAGGAGCGCAGCCGGATCGTGGCGTTCATCCCGCTCTTCATCACCAGCGCGGCGTTCTGGTCCCTCTACCAGCAGCAGTTCACGGTGCTCACGATCTACTCCGACGAACGCCTCGACCGGAACCTGTTCGGCTGGGAGTTCCCGGTCTCGTGGGTGCAGTCCATCAACCCGGTCTTCATCATCGTGCTCTCCGGCGTCTTCGCCGCGATCTGGACGAAATGGGGCGACAAGCAGCCGTCGACCCCGATCAAGTTCGCCGCGGGGACCATCATCATGGGACTCGCCTTCTGGCTGTTCCTGTTCTGGGCCGGAGGCGGCAAGAACAGCACCCCGCTGCTCGCGGTGGTCGGCATCCTGCTCGCCTTCACCGTCGCCGAACTCCTGCTCTCGCCGGTCGGCCTCTCCGCCTCCACCAAACTCGCGCCGCACGCGTTCCAGGCGCAGATGGTCGCCCTGTTCTTCCTCTCCGTCGCCCTCGGATCCGCGATGGCCGGGCAGCTCGCCAAGCTGTACTCGCCGAAGACCGAAGGCATCTACTTCGGCATCATCGGAGGGGTGGCGGTCGCCGTGGGTGTCGTCCTCGTGCTGCTCACCCCCTGGGTGCTGCGCATGATGCGCGGCGTGCGCTGACCGGCATCCGCAGGACCGGCTCCCGTCCGACCGGCTCCCTGTCAGGGAACCGCACGGATCGCAGCGCCTCCCGCATGGGATCCGTCAGGACGGCCCCACGGGAGGCGCTCGCCGCGTAGACCGGACGCATGACCCTCACCCGCATCATCCCCACGCTCCGCTGCAGCATCCCCGAACCGCTCGACGCCACCCGCTGGCCCGCACACACGCACCCCACGACGACCGACGTGGTCATCGCCGGCGTCTCGCTCGTCCGCCTCGCCGACTGGTGCACCACACCCTGCGTGCACACCGACGACGACGCTGCCGCCGTCGTCACCGCGGTCACGAACGTCACCCGGCACCCCGGAGGCGGCCTCGACGTCGAACTCGACGCCGACCTGCGCACGATCGCCGCCGAGACGTCCCAGGCCCGACTCATCGGCCGCGCCTCCCCGGCGCCGCTCTGCGCCGTCCACGCCGGCCCCCGCCTGATGGACCTGCCCGCCGACCTGCACCCGGGCGATCTCGTCGCCCTCCCCGCCCACGGGCCCGTCACCCTCGGCCAGGTGGACCCGCACCGCCACGCCAGCAGCGGCGCAGCGACCGCGGAGCCGGCCGGTCACTGCGGCCGGTGAGCGGGCGCTGAGCGGCACTCCGGCGCCCGTTCGCACATCGGCCACGCAGATCAAGCGAGCGCCATTCAGCAGTATCCTTGCTGAATGGAACTCCGCCAGCTCGAGCACTTCGTCACGGTCGCGGAGGAGCGGCACTTCACCCGCGCCGCCGAGCTGCTGCAGATCTCGCAATCGGGGCTGTCGGCCTCCATCCGCTCCCTCGAGCAGGAGCTGGGGACCTCCCTCTTCATCCGGAGCACCCGCCGCGTCGAGCTGACGACGGCCGGGCAGGCCCTGCTCGCCGACTCCGTGCGCACGCTGGCCAGCGCCGCCGCCGCCCGGGACGCCGTCGCCGCGGTGCGCGGACTGCAGCGAGGCCGGCTGACGGTCGGCGCCGAGCCGTGCCTCGGGTCCGTGGACCTGCCCGCCGAGCTGGCCGCCTTCCGCACCGCCAACCCGGGGGTGGAGGTGCGCCTCCGCCAGACGGGGTCCGTCGAGCTGGTGGACGCGGTGGCGAACGGCCAGGTGGATGTCGCCCTCGTCGTCGACACCGGTCACACGCCCGTCGGGGTGCGGCTGCGACGGCTGAGCACGCAGGACCTGCTCGTGCTGTGCCACCCCGGGCACCGCTACTCCGGCGAGGAGAGCCTCCCGATCGAGAGCCTGCGCGGCGAGACCATGATCGGCTTCCAGGAGGGGTGGGGCGCGCAGGCGCTCACCCGACGGGCGTTCGCGGCGGCGGGGTTGGACTACCGGCCCGCGATGGAGGTCAACGACGTGCACCCCCTGCTCGACCTGGTCGGCTACGACCTGGGCGTGGCCGTGGTCCCGGCGAGCTTCGCTCGCAAGCGCCCCGACACGCTGCGGGCCGTCCCGCTCTCGGGTGATGTCCCGAAGTGGAACGTGGCGGTCGCGGCGTCGGAGGAGCCCAGCCCGGCTGCGGCTGCCTTCCTGAGACAGGTCAGCATCGCCTGAGTAGCCCCTCCACCGATCGATCGCGGGGACGGACCGATCGGTGGATCCGCCGAGCGCGCCCCGTCGCGACGCTGGAACCATGACTCGCACATCCGCTCGCTCCTCCGCCCGTCCCGACAGCGCCGCCCGTCGCGCCGCCTTCCGTCCGATCCTCATCCTGCTCACCTCCTTCCTCGTGGTCAGCGTGGCGATGGAGGCCGCGCTCCTCGTCCAGAGCACGACCGGCGGCGAGGTCGCCATCGCCGTCTGGATCCGCTGCTCCCTCGTGCTCGGCAGCGCGGTCGTGCTGCTGCTGATCGCGCTCGCCGCGGCGCGCGGCTCGCGATCGTCGTGGCTGCGGCTGCTGATCATCGCCCCGATCGTGGTGGTGGCGGTGGTCGTCATCGTCTCCATCCCCGGCTTCCTCCCCGACTGGGTGCGCCTCGAGCAGGCCGTGTGCGGCGCCCTCGTGCTCCCCGCCGCGATCCTGACCGCCCTGCCACGCACGCGTGCCCTCTTCCCCGCGGGCGCGTAGGGTCGGCACCATGGTCGATCCGCGCTGGCGGACCGTGCTCACGGTCGCGCCCTATCTGGTTGCGGGAATGCTCGCGGCCTTCGCCGTGGGCGTGGGATGGGGCCGGTGGACCACGCTCGTGCCCGAGCTCATCCTGTGCGCGGCGTACGCCGGATGGGTGCTCGTGCTGCGCGACCTCCCGCTGCCGTGGCGCGGCCGTCCGGCGGCGATCGCGACGCTGATGGCCGGCACCATCGGCATCAACCTCGCCCTCGTCCAGCTCGACAGCTGGTTCGCGTTCCTCACGATCGCGACCTTCTCGCTCGCCTACTCGCTCGTCGAGTGGCCGTGGGAGCTGCTGGCGGTCGGTGCCACGGCGGTGGTCGCGGGCGTGGCCCAGGCCTCCGGGCTCGGGCTCGACCTCGCGGGGATCGCCGGACGCGTGGCGGTGGTGGCGATCAACGTGGTCATCATGTGCGGGCTCTCGTTCGGGCTCCGCGTCGCCAGGCGGCAGGAGGAGCGCGCGGCGACCGTGCTCGAGCGCGCGCGGCTCGCCCACGAGATCCACGACACGCTCGCCCAAGGCTTCGCCGGCATCGTGATGCAGTTGCAGGCGGCCGAGCAGGCCGACGACGATGCGAACCGCGACCGGCACACAGGAGCGGCACTGGCCCTGGCCCGCGAGGGGCTCGCGGAGGCGAGGCGCTCGCTGCACGCCCTGCGCCCGGCCGCCCTCGACGCGGCCGGGCTCGCCGACGCGATCGCGGAGGCCGCGCGACGCTGGTCGGAGCGGACGGGCATCCCGGTCGACGTCGATGCGCGCGAGGCGGCGGCCCCGCTCCCGACGGACGCCGAGGTCGCGCTGCTGCGGACCACCCAGGAGGCGCTCGCGAACGTGGAGCGTCACGCCGATGCGCACCGCGTCACGCTGACCCTGCGCCACGACGCCCGAGGCGCCCGGTTGGAAGTGCGCGACGACGGCCGCGGGTTCGACCCGGCCTCACCGCGCCGGGACGACATCGACGGCGGCTACGGTCTGATCGCGATGCGCGAGCGCATCTCGGGGCTCGCGGGACGGGTCGTGATCGAGTCGAGCCCCGGGCGGGGCACCGCGGTGCGCGTCGAGGTGCCGGCATGAGCGCCGTGCGGCTGCTGGTCGCCGACGATCACCCGGTCGTGCGCGACGGGATCGTCGGCATGGTCTCCTCGGATCCGGAGATCGACGTCGTCGGCGAAGCATCCGACGGCGCTGAGGCGGTCGGACTCGCGCGAGCGCTCGAGCCGGACGTCGTGCTGATGGATCTGCGCATGCCGGGGATGGACGGCGTCAGCGCGATCCGGGAGCTGACGCGGCTGGGCGTGCGGAGCCGCGTCGTCGTCCTCACCACCTACGCCTCGGACGCGGACGTGCTGCCGGCGATCGAGGCCGGCGCCACCGGCTACCTCCTCAAGGACGTGCCGCGCGACGAGCTCGTGCGCGCGATCCACGCGGCGGCGAGCGGGCACGCGCCGATCGCCCCGGCCGTCGCGTCGCGGCTGGTCGACCGGGTGCGAACGCCGGAGGCGGGACTGCTCAGCCCGCGCGAGCTGCAGGTGCTCGCACTCGTCGCCGACGGTGCGACGAACCGGGAGGCGGGCAGTCGCCTCCACGTCAGCGAGGCGACGGTGAAGACGCACCTCCTCAGCGTCTACGCCAAGCTGGGTGTCGGGGATCGCGCGGCGGCCGTGGCGGAAGGTTTCCGTCGAGGACTGCTCGGCGCATCCTCCTCCTGAGGCGCCCCGTCCGACCCGCGCGGGCCGTCGTCACGGTGCCGTTACAAACCTTTTACATGTGTAGAGTGGAAATAACTTGCAAGCACACGTCGAAGTGTGAAGGATAGTTTCATTCCCGGATGCACGGCATCCACCAACACATTCCCGGTTTCGAAGAGGAGACAGCACCATGAAGAAGCGCTACCTCTCCGTCGCCGCCGTCACGATCGCAGCACTGGCCCTCACGGCCTGCTCGAGCGGTGGCAGCGGCGATGGGGGCTCGGTCGACGCGAAGGGCCAGAAGCTCAGCGTGTGGATCATGCAGGGCACCAACCCCGACTCCACGGCCTTCTTCAAGGAGGTCGGCGACGAGTTCAAGAAGGAGACCGGAGCCACGCTCGACGTGCAGTTCGTCCAGTGGGCCGACGCGCATGACCGGTTCGTGACCTCCATCGCCGGCAACACCACCCCGGACGTGGCGGAGACCGGCACCACCTGGACCACCGAGTTCGCCGACGCCGGGGCGCTCGCCCCCATCGGCGACGACGTCAAGAAGGCTGGCCTCGAGGACGACCTGGTGAAGGGCCTCAAGGAGGCGGGCACCTACGACGGCGAGCTCTACGGCATGCCGTGGTACGCCGGCGTCCGCTCGCTGGTCTACCGCGCCGACGTCTTCAAGGAGCTCGGCATCGAGGCTCCGAAGACGTGGGACGACATCGTCGCTGCGGGCGAGAAGATCAAGGCCGCCAAGCCCGACATGATCCCGTTCGCCGTTCCCGGCACCGCCGAGTTCGGCGTGTACCCGTGGGTCTGGGGCGCGGGCGGCCAGGTCGCCACCGAGAAGGGCGGCACCTGGACCTCGGGTCTCGACAGCGCCAAGTCGCGTGAGGGCATCCAGTTCTACACCGACCTCGCCACCAAGTACGGCTTCTCCACCTCCGGCGCCACCACCTGGAAGGAGACCGACGTGCTCGACAACTTCAACCAGGGCAAGGTCGCGATGGCCATCCAGGGCTCCTGGACCCCCGCCACGATCGTGCAGAAGGCCCCCGACCTCGAGGGCAAGATCGCCGCGACGCCCATCCCGGGCAAGGACGGCGGCATCAGCCCGTCGGTGCTCGGCGGTTCGCACCTGAGCGTGTTCAACACGGCCAAGAACAAGGACCTCGCCTGGAAGTTCGTCGAGATGATGACCACGGGCAAGTACGCCCAGGAGTGGGCGTCGCAGACCGGCTACTTCTCCGGCCTGACCTCGCTCGTCAAGAAGGCGATGGAGTCGGACGACCCGCTGGTGAAGCCCTTCGCCACGCAGATGGTCGACGGCGGCGCGTCCGTGCCGGTCACCCCGCAGTTCGGCGCGGTGCAGGCCAAGCAGACGACCAACGCGATGATCCAGTCCATCCTCTCCGGGCAGAAGACGGTCGACCAGGCGACGACCGACGCGGCCAAGGAGATGACCCAGCTGCTGAACGACAAGTAGCCCGATGGCCATCGACGTTCGTCCCGAGACGCCGGCCGTGCGCACCGCGCGCGGCCGGCGCCCCGGCGCCCCCGCCCCGAAGCGCAAGCGCTCGTTCATCGCCGTGAGCCGGCCGTGGCTGCTGCTCGCCCCCGCGCTGGTGGTGCTCGCCGGGCTGCTGCTGTGGCCCCTGATCCGCGTGGTCATCATCTCGCTGCAGGACTACGGTCTGCGCGAGATCGTCAGCGGCAAGACGAACTTCATCGGCTTCGACAACTACGCCGAGATCTTCGGCAACTCCACGCTGTGGACGGTCGCGCTCCCCAACACGGTGATCTTCGCCATCCTGTCGGTCGCCGGCACGGTCGCCCTCGGCACGCTCGTCGCGCTGCTGATGGCGAGCCTCGGCCCGACCTGGCGGACCATCGTCGGCAGCGCCATCATGATCGCCTGGGCGATGCCCGCGGTGACCGGCACCTACGTCTGGGTCTGGATCTTCGACGCGGACAACGGCATCGTCAACCAGGTGCTCAAGAACCTCGGGCTGATGCACGAGTCGTTCAACTGGTTCACCAACCCGTTCACGTTCTACGGGATCGTGCTCCTCAACATCATCCACCACGGCTTCCCGTTCGTCGCGATCACCGTTCTGGCCGGTCTGCTCGGCGTCTCGAAGGAGATGCTGGAGGCGGCCGCGATGGACGGCGCGGGAGCGGTGCGCCGCTTCTTCTCGATCATCGTGCCGTCGCTGAAGCAGGTCTTCGCCGTGGTGATCATCCTGTCCACGATCTGGGACTTCAAAGTCTTCGCGCAGGTCTATCTGATGCCGGGAGGCTCCGGGTCCAACCGCCAGGTGCTCAACCTCGGCGTGTGGTCGTACGTGGAGTCGTTCGGTCAGAACCGGTACGGCTTCGGATCCGCGATCGCCGTCCTGCTCACGCTGGTGCTGCTCGCGATCACGGTCGTCTACGTCCGCACGATGCTCAAGGAGGACAAGCTGTGAAGCGCTCGATCGGCGGCAAGATCGGCAAGGGCGTCCTCGTCGCCCTGCTGCTCGTCTTCACGCTCTTCCCCGTCTACTGGATGCTGTCCAGCGCGTTCGACAAGCGCGCGTCGAGCGGCGGCCAGTCGCTCATCCCGCAGGAGTTCACGCTCGACAACTTCGCGTACGTGCTCACCAAGGGCGGCTTCGACGTCTTCCTCCGCAACTCGCTGATCGTCGCGGTCGCGGTCGTGGTGATCTCGGCGGTCCTCGCCCTGCTGGCGTCGGTCGCGGTGGCGCGGTTCAACTTCAAGTTCCGCACCGCGATGCTGTTCATGATCCTGTCGGTGCAGATGGTGCCGCTGGAGGCCCTCGTCATCCCGCTGTTCGTGCAGGTGCGCGACCTCGGCCTCCTGAACCAGCTGCTCGGCCTGATCGTCGTGTACGTCGCGCTGTCCCTGCCCTTCGGCATCTGGATGCTGCGCGGCTTCGTGGCGGCGGTGCCGGTCGAGCTGGAGGAGGCCGCGTACCTCGACGGCGCCAGCTGGTGGCGGATGTTCCGCTCGGTGCTGTTCCCGCTCGTGATGCCCGGACTGGTCGCGACCAGCGTCTTCGCCTTCATCACGGCGTGGAACGAGTTCATCTTCGCGATGACCCTGCTGGGCGGCGCGAGCGACAACTACACCGTCGCGATCGGCCTGAAGCAGTTCTTCGGCGAGCACACCAACGAGTGGGGCTACGTGATGGCGGCCTCGACGATCATCACGATCCCGGTCATGATCTTCTTCGTGCTGGTCCAGCGCCGCCTGTCGAGCGGCCTGGTCGCCGGCGCGGTCAAGGGCTAGGGGGAGCAGGATGAGCGCGAGCACCGATCCGGGGGTTCGCTCGCTGGTCGCGAGCGTGCTGTGGCCCGGCTTCCTGGGCCGGACGGCGCCGGACTGGCTGCTGCACGCCCTCGAGGAGGGGCTCGCCGGTGCCGTGTACTTCGGCCAGAACATCGACCCGGAGGACGCGGAGCAGCTGCCCGCGCTCTCCGCCCGGCTGCGGGAGGCGCGCCCCGGCGCCCTCCTGGGCGTCGACGAGGAGGGCGGACCGGTCACCCGGCTGGAGGCCGCCTTCGGCTCCACCCTCCCGAGCGCCTCGCAGCTCGGACGCGTCGACGACACGGCGATCACGCGGGCCGCGGGCGTCGAGCTCGGCCGGCGCGTGCGCGCGTCGGGCGCGAACGTCGCCCTCGCCCCGGTCGCCGACGTCAACACCAACCCGCGCAACCCCGTGATCGGCACCCGGGCGTTCGGTTCGACGGCCGACCTGGTGGGTCGGCACGTCGCCGCGATGGTGTCCGGCATCCAGGCCGGTGGTGTCGCCGCGTGCGTCAAGCACTTCCCGGGTCACGGCGACACGGCCGTCGACTCGCATCTCGGACTGCCGCACGTCACGCTGCCCGCCGCCGAGGTGGAGGCGGAGCACCTCCCGCCGTTCCAGGCCGCGATCGACGCCGGCGTCGCCGCCGTCATGACGTCGCACGTCGTCGTGGACGCGTTCGGGGACCTCCCCGCAACACTCGACCCGCGGGTGCTCGGGATGCTGCGCGAGCGCGGCTTCGCGGGTGCGATCATCACGGACGCCCTCGACATGGCCGCGATCCGCGCCGAGTTCGGGGCCGGCGCGGGAGCGGTCCGGGCGATCCTCGCCGGAGCGGACCTCCTGTGCATCGGCAACCCCTCAGACCTGGGTCCGAAGCACGGCGCGACGAGCGACCTCGACGACTACGCGGAGGTGCGCGACGCGCTGCTGGCCGCGGTGGACGACGGCACCCTGCCCCTCGCCGCGCTCGAGCGCGCATCCCGGTCCGTCGCCGACCTCTCGGAGTGGACCGACGCGGCGTCGCGAGCGGGCGGCTCGTCCCTCGGCGACGACGACTTCGATCCCGCGCAGATCGTCCGCGAGGCGATCGTCGTGCGTGGAACGGTCCCGGCCGACGTTCCTGCGGGGGAGCGCGTCGTGCTCGACCTGCGGGATCGCGCCAGCGGCGCCGTCGCCTCCACCGCCGAGCCGTTCAGCGTGGCCCTCGGTGCCGCGCGCGCCGTCGTCGGCCCGCTCGGCGGCCGTGACGTCGTGGCCGTGATGTGCGACGCGCTCGGCGACATCCCCGAGAGCAGCGCGGTCGTCGCCCTGGTCGACGCCGTGCAGCCGGGATCGCCGCAGCGTCGTGCGCTCGGGATGCTCGCCGCCGCGCGTCCCTCCGCCCTGATCGTGAACACGGGGCTCCCCGCCCCGGACGAGCTCGCGCTCCCCGGCCTCGACACCTACGGCTCGAGCCGCGTGACGGCCCGGGTCGTCGCCGAGACGCTCGTGGGGGCGCGCGCATGAGGATCCTCTCCCTGCAGTCCGGGACGAGCGTCGACGGGATCGACGTCGCCGTCGTCGACATCGACCCGCTCGACGCGAGCGACCGTCCCGTCGTCCGGCTCACCTCCGTCGTCGCCCGCACCGTGCCGTGGTCGGAGCCCACCCGCGCGCTCCTGCTCGCCGCGGTCGAGGGGCAGAGCCTGACCCCCGCCGAATTCGTGCGGATGGACACCCTCGCCGGGCAGGAGTTCGCGGAGGCCGCGGCCGTCGCCGCCGAGGAGGCGGGCGGCGTCGAGCTGGCGGTCTCGCACGGCCAGACCCTGCACCACTGGGTCGAGGACGGCCATGCCCGCGGCACCCTCCAGGTCGGCCAGCCGGCGTGGATCGCGGAGCGGCTCGGCGTCCCCGTGCTCTCCGACGTGCGCTCGGCCGACATCGCCGCCGGCGGCGAAGGCGCTCCGCTGATGGGCCTCTTCGACCGCGCGTGGCTCGCGGGCGAGGCCGCGCGCAGCGGCCGTCCCGTCGCGACGGTCAACCTCGGCGGCATCGCCAACGTGCAGATCGTGGAGCCGGACGGCGGCCTCGTCGCCTTCGACAGCGGCCCGGCGAACGCCCTCATCGACGCCGCGGTCGCGCGAGCGACCGACGGCCGCCAGGGGCAGGACACCGACGGACTGCTCGCCGCCACCGGCCGGGTGGACGAGCGGATGCTGGGCGAGCTGCTCGCGCATCCCTACTTCTCGGCGCCGACGCCCAAGAGCACCGGGCGCGAGACGTTCGACCTCGCCGTCGTGGATGCCGCCGCCGCGCGAGCCGGCGTCCAGCCCGTGCTCGCCGACCTCGTCGCGACCCTGACCTCTCTCACCGCCCGCACGGTCGCCGACGCGGTGCGGTCGTCGTCGTCGCACATCCCGTCGCGCGCGATCGTCTCGGGCGGCGGCACGCGCAACCCGGCCCTCATGCGCGCCCTCAGCGCCGTGCTCGGACTGCACGGCGTCGAGGTGACCAGCAGCGACGCGCTCGGCATCGACGCCGACCACAAGGAGTCGCTGCTCTTCGCGTTCGTCGGCTACCTCAGCTGGCACGGCGTGCCCGCCGACCTGCCGGGCACCCCGGCCGGACGCGCGCGCGTGCTCGGGCGACTGACCCTCGCCCCCGACTCCGTCCCCGGCCGCCGCCTGCGCGGTGTCGCCGGGCTGACACTGGCCGCCGACCCCGCTCTGGCGGTGGCGCGGTGACCGACGCACCGATGAAAGGACCTTCCGTGGCTGAGCCGCATCCCCTCGCCGACCTCCGCGAGACGCTCGGGACGCTCGCGACCGAGGCGGTGAGCGAGACCACCCGCGACCTCGACATCATGTCGATCGAGGAGCTGGTGGCCGCGATGAACGTCGCCAACACCGAGGTCCCCGTCGCCGTTGCGCGCGAGAGCGCGAGCATCGTCGCCGCCGCGACCGGCGTCTCGGAGCGGATGCGCCGCGGCGGCCGTCTGATCTACGCCGGAGCCGGGACGGCCGGACGCATGGGCGTTCTCGACGCGAGCGAGATCCCGCCCACGTTCGGCGCCCCTCCCGAGCTCGTCGTCGGGCTGATGGCGGGCGGCCCTGAAGCGCTGCACACCGCCGTCGAGAACGCGGAGGACGACGAGGAGGCCGGGCGCGACGCGGTCCGCTCGATCCGGATCGGCCCGCTCGACGCGCTCGTCGGCATCTCGGCCTCCGGCCGCACCCCCTTCGTACTCGGCGCGATCGACCAGGCCCGCCGCGCCGGCGCCTTCACGGTCGGGCTCTCGTGCAACGCGGACTCCCCGCTCGGGCGGGAGGCCGAGGTCGGCATCGAGGTCGTCGTCGGCCCCGAGATCCTCACCGGCTCCACCCGCCTCAAGGCGGGAACCGCCCAGAAGCTCGTGCTCAACATGATCAGCACCATCTCGATGGTGCGGCTGGGCAAGGTCTACGGCAACCTCATGGTCGACCTCCGGGCCACCAACGCCAAGCTGCGGGCACGATCCGAGCGGACCGTTATGCTGGCGACGGGCACCGACGCGCAGCAGGCCGCGGAGGCGCTCGACGCGACCGGCGGGTGGATTAAGGCGGCGATCCTCATGAGCGAGACGACCCTCGATGCGGATGCCGCCGTGCGGCTCCTCGCCGAGCACGGCGGACGACTGCGCGACGCGCTCGCGGCGGTCGATGCCGCCGAGGGCGACCGAGGCGAGGCAGTTCGGGCCGAGCATGGTGCCTGACGTCCTCTCCGCGGTCCGGCAGGCGGTGCCGCGGCTGAGCGCGACCGAGGCGCGCATCGCCCAGGTGGTGATCGACCATCCCGAGCGCGTCGTCGACCTGACGATCTCGGAGCTCGCCGCGGTGTGCGACTCGTCCCAGGCGACCATCGCGCGGTTCTGCCAGAGCATCGGCTTCACCGGCTACCGGGAGTTCCGGCTCGCCATCGCCGCCGCGACCAGCCGTGAGCAGGCCGCGCGCGAGCGGTTCGAGCTCACCGAGAGCGAGGTGGACCCGGCCGACAGCGTGCAGGAGGTCGTGGCCAAGATCGCGTATCAGGATGCTCTGGCGATCGAGCAGACCGCTCGCGAGCTCGACCTCGACGCCCTCGACCGCGTGGTCGCCGCCATCGTCGGCGCGGGCCGCATCGACCTCTACGGCGTCGGCTCGAGCAGCCTCACCGCCCAGGACCTGCAGCAGAAGCTCTCCCGCATCGGGCTGACCGCGTTCTGCTCCGTCGACTCCCACCTCGCCCTCGCGTCGGCCGCGCTGCAGAAGCCGGGCAACGTGGCCATCGGGTTCTCCCACTCCGGCGAGACGCTGGAGACCACGCACGCGCTCGCGGTCGCGCACGCGGCCGGGGCGACGACGGTCGCCATCACGAACTTCCCGGAGTCGAGCATCGGCCGCGCCAGCGACCACGTGCTCACGACGCAGGCCCGCGAGAGCCTCTACCGGTCCGGCGCGATGTCGAGCCGCATCGCGCAGCTCGCGCTCGTCGACTTCCTCTTCGTGCGCGTGGCCCAGCAGATGTACGACCAGATGACGGAGTCGCTGCGGCTGACCTACGAGGCGGTCCGCAGCCAGCGTCCCGTGCGGCCCGAGCGCTCCGAGCGATGAGCGGCGCGACGCGCGGCGCGATCGCCGACCGCCTGCTGCCGCGCCCGCGGCGGGTGGAGGAGCTGCCGGGCGAGTTCGTGCTCGACGCCGGCACGACCGTCGTCGCCGACGCGACGGCCTCCGCGGTCGGCGCCTGGTTGCGCGCCCAGCTCGCGGCCGCGACCGCGCTGCCGCTGGCGGCCGAGTCGGCTGACGCCTCGGCGGGCGCATCGACCGCCGCTTCGACGGGCGGCGGGGGCGCCGGCGCGATCACCCTCGCCGCCGATCCCTCCCTCGCCGACGAGGAGTACCGGCTCACGGTCGAGCCGGACGGCGTGCGCATCCGGGGCGGATCCGCTGCGGCCCTCGCCCACGGCGCGCAGGCCTTCCTGCAGCTGCTGCCGCCCGCCGTGTACCGTCGTGGCGCCCTCGACGGCGTGCGCTGGTCCGCTCCCGCTTGCCGGATCGAGGACCGCCCTGCGTTCCGCTGGCGCGGGCTGATGCTCGACGTGGCCAGGCACTTCCTGCCCAAGCACGACATCCTCCGCTTCGTCGACCTGCTCGCGATGCACAGGATGAACGTGCTCCACCTGCACCTCACCGACGACCAGGGCTGGCGGATGGAGATCCGCCGCTACCCGCGCCTCACCGAGATCGGGGCGTGGCGGCGGGAGTCGCAGGTCGGGTTCGGGCCGGACGCGCCGACCGACGGACGCCCCCACGGCGGCTTCTACACGCAGGACGACCTCCGCGAGATCGTCGCGTATGCGGGCGCGCGGGGCATCACGGTGATCCCGGAGATCGAGTCGCCCGGGCACGTGCAGGCGGCGATCGCCGCGTATCCCGAGCTCGGCGTCGCGGGCGGGGACGAGCCGCGCGAGGTGTGGACGCGGTATGGGATCAGCCGCAACGTCCTGAACCTCGAAGAGTCGACGGTCGAGTTCTTCCGCAACGTGCTCGACGAGGTCGTCGAGGTCTTCCCCTCCACGTACATCGGCATCGGCGGAGACGAGTGCCGCAAGGACCAGTGGCGCGCCGACCCGCGCACGCAGGAGCGACTGCGCGAGATCGGCGCCGCGACCGAGGAGGAGGGCCAGAGCTGGTTCGTCCGCCGCATCGACGAGCACCTCACGGCGCTCGGCCGCCGGTCGTACGGGTGGGACGAGATCCTGGAGGGCGGCCTCGCCCCGGGGGCCACCGTCGCGAGCTGGCGCGGTGAGACCGGTGCCGTCGCGGCCGCGCGCCAGGGCCACGACGTCGTGTTCTGCCCGGACCGTGTCCTCTACTTCAACTACCGCCAGTCGGAGTCGATGGACGAGCCGATCCCGCTGGTCACCGTCACGACGGTGCGCGACGTGTACGAGCTGGACCCGGTGCCCGCCGAGCTCACCGCCGCGCAGCGCGCCCATGTGCTGGGCGCCCAGGCGAACCTGTGGACCGAGTACATCGACCAGCCGCGCGGGCTCGACTACTTCGCGTTCCCGCGACTGGCCGCGCTGGCCGAGACGCTGTGGACCGCCGACGAGGCGGGCGAGCGGTCGTGGGAGGCGTTCGTGCCGCGGCTCGAGGCGCACCTCGCGCGGCTCGACGCGGTCGGGGTCGAGTACCGCCACGCGGAGGGACCGCTGCCCTGGCAGCAGCGGCCCGGTATCCCCGGCGCCCCGCGCGATCGCGCCGACCGCGCCGCCGAAGTCGCCGCCCTCACCGCGACCATCGCCTCCTGAGCCGCCGCCTCCACAGGGAGGTGGCCGAGACGGCATCACGTGCGCGCCGAACCGTCGAGAGGGCGAAGGATTCGCCCTCTCGACGGTTAGGTCAGGCGGCGTTGAGGCGCGCGAGCTCGTCGGGGGTGAGCTCGACGTCGGCGGCCGTGACGGAGTCGCGGATCGTCTCGGGGCGCGAGGAGCCCGGGATCGGGATGACGTGCGGCCCCTGCGCGAGGTGCCACGCGAGCGCGACGACCTGCGGGCTGATCCCGCGGGCCTCCGCCACGTCCTTGAACGGCTCGAACCGGGACCCGAGGTCGGCGGCGTTGGTGATGCCGCCGAGCGGGCTCCACGGCAGGAACGCGATGCCGAGCTCGCCGGTCAGCTCCAGCTCCGGCGCGCTCGAGCGGAACGCCGGCGAGAACTGGTTCTGCACCGACGCCAGCCGCCCGCCCAGGATGTCCTGCGCCAAGCGGATCTGCTCGGGGTTCGCGTTCGAGATGCCGGCGAGGCGGATGACGCCCTCGTCGAGCAGGTCGCGCACGGCTCCGACGGAGTCCGCGTACGGCACCTCCGGGTCGGGGCGGTGGAACTGGTAGAGCCCGATCGCGTCGCCGCCGAGCCGCGCCAGGGAGGCCTTCGCGGCCTCCTTGATGTACTCGGGGCGGCCGTTCAGCGTCCAGCGGCCGTCGCCCGGGCGGAGGTGGCCGCCCTTCGTCGCGACGAGGACGGTGGAGGCGTCCCCGCTCCAGGAGCGCAGCGCCTCGGCGATGAGCTCCTCGTTGTGCCCGACCTCGTCGGCGTGCAGGTGGTATGCGTCCGCGGTGTCGATGAAGGTGACGCCGGCATCCAGTGCGGCGTGGACGGTCTTGATCGAGCGCTCGCGGTCCGGGCGGCCTTCGATCGACATGGGCATGCCGCCCAGGCCGATCGCGCTCACCTCGACGTCGGCGATCCTGCGTGTCTTCACTCTGTTCCTCTCTGCGTCGTCGTCCGGTGCCAGGGGGTCACCAGGCGTAGTCCTCGGGCGCGGTCTTGTGGCCCGGGAAGATCTCGTCGAGGCGCGCCAGAGCCGCCTCGTCCAGCTCCACGTGCAGGGCGCGCAGGCCCGCGTTGAGCTGGTCCAGGGTGCGCGGTCCGATGATCGGGCCGGTCACGCCGGGGCGGCTCAGCAGCCAGGCCAGCGCGATGTCGCCCGGCTCGTGGCCGAGCTCGTCGGCGAAGGCCTCGTACGCCTCGATCGCGTCGCGGTGCTGCGCGAGCGTGTCGGCCGCGCGGCCCTCCAGGCGCCGCTTGCCCTCGTTCTGCTTGCGGACCACGCCGCCGAGCAGACCGCCCTGCAGCGGCGACCAGGCGATCACGCCGATGCCGTTCGCCTGCGCGGCGGGCAGCACCTCCAGCTCCACCTGACGGGTGAGGAGGTTGTAGATCGACTGCTCGCTGACGAGCCCGAGCAGGTTGCGCTTGCGGGCCTCGGCCTGTGCGGTCGCGAGGTGCCAACCGGCGAAGTTGCTCGAGCCGGCGTAGAGGATCTTGCCCTGCGCGATGGCGGTCTCGATCGCCTGCCAGATCTCGTCCCACGGGGTGTCCCTGTCGACGTGGTGGAACTGGTAGATGTCGATGTGGTCGGTCTGCAGGCGCTTCAGGCTGGCGTCCAGCGCGCGACGGATGTTGAGCGCCGACAGACGGCCCTCGTTGGGCCAGTCGCCCATCTCGCCGTAGAGCTTCGTGGCGAGCACCGTGCGCTCGCGGCGGCCGCCGCCGAGGGCGAACCAGTCGCCGATGATCGACTCGGTCGCTCCCTTGCCCACGTGCTGGCCGTAGACATTGGCGGTGTCGAAGTAGTTGATGCCGGCCTCGTGGGCGGCATCCATGATCGTGTGCGCGTCGTCCGACGACGTCTGCGGGCCGAAGTTCATCGTTCCGAGGACGAGGCGGGATACTTTCAGGCCGGACCGGCCGAGCTGGGTGTACTCCATGTCGTCAGCATCCGCCCGCGCGGGCCGGAAGTCCAACAGGAGGTTCGGATGGGATTGTGCGATGGGGGTCATCAATCCGGGCGCAGGGATAGCATCCACCGTATGAAGCTGCTGATCGACGGCCTGTACCGGATCGAGAGTGCCCGCGCCGGGAACGCGTACCTCATCGAGGAGGACGGCCGTTCGGTGCTCGTCGACTCGGGCCTCGCGTCCGGTGCGCGGGCGCTGGTCGCGGAGCTCGCCGCCGCGCGCATCTCTCCGGTGACGGATGTCGTGCTCACCCACTACGACCCCGACCATGCCGGCGCCGCGGCGGCCGTGCAGCGGGCGACGGGCGCGCGGGTGTGGATCGGGGCGCCGGACGCGCGCATCCTGCGCGGCGAGCAGCAGCCTCCCACCTCCACTCGGCGGGCGATGCAGCGACTGGGCTGGCTCGGGCGCACCGAGGTGCCGGCCGGGCTGCACGAGCTGCCCGGCCACGCCGAGACCGCGATCGCGCCGGGTGTCCTGGCCGTGCCGGCTCCGGGACACACGCCCGGGCATCACCTCGTCCGCTGGCGCGGCGTCGCGTTCATCGGCGATGCTGCGCGTGTCTCGGACGGGAAGCTCGTCCACTTCCCCGGATTCCTGATCAGCGATCGTGCCGCCGCCGACGCGACGTTGGCGGCGATCACCGCCTCCCGGCCCCGGCTGGTGTGCCCGGGGCACGGGTCGCCGGATCGGTTGGTCTAGGGCCGGTCGGCAACGGAGGAGCTTCCGCGCGACACTCCGGGCCGTGACGGGCAACGGAGGAGGGGAGGGCGGGTCGGCCCTCGGATCTCCTCCGTTGCGCGCGTCGTGGCGGGTGGAAGCGGCCGGGTCAGTGGCCCGGGTAGGCGCCCGCCGCGATGTCCTCGAAGAGGGTCGGGCCGGTGGGGGTCCAGCCGTAGCGCTCGCGGGTGAGGGCGCTGGAGGCGGGGATGTCGACGCCGAAGAAGGCGCCGATCCAGCCGAAGTGCGCGGCCGCGTCCTCCGGGGCGATGGAGGCGGTGGGCACGCCGATCGCGCGGCCGAGGGCCTCCGCGATCTCGCGGGTCGGGATGCCCTCCTCGGCGACGGCGTGGACGATGCCGCCGCCCTCCGGCGCTGCGTCGAGCGCGAGCGCGATCAGGCGGCCGGCGTCGGAGTGGTGCACGGCGGGCCAGCGGTTCGCGCCGTCGCCGACGTAGCCGGCCACGCCCTTCTCGCGGGCGATCCCGGCCAGGACCGCGCTGAAGCCGTGGTCGCCGACACCGTGCACCGTCGGGGCGAAGCGCAGCGCGACCGGGCGGATGCCGCGATCGGCCGAGCCGAGCGCGAAGCCCTCCGCTCCTCCACGCGGCGACACGGGGTCGGAGGAGCGGGCGGCGTCCTCCTCGGTGGCGACGCGACCGGGCGCGAGCATGGCGATGCCGGAGGCGAACAGGAACGGCTTGTCGTCGCCGGCGATCGCGTCGAGCATCGTCTCGACGGCGGCGCGCTCGGTGCGGCCCGCCGCCTCGAAGTCGGAGAAGTCGTGCTTGAAGGCGAGGTGGAGGACGGCGTCCGCCTCGGCGGCGCCGGCGCGGAGGCTCTCGAGGTCGTCGAGGCTGCCGGCGCGCACCTCCACGCCCGCCTCGCGGAGTGCGGCGGCGGAGGCGTCGGAGCGGGCGAGGCCGACGACCTCGTGTCCGGCGGCGAGGAGTTCGGGTACGGCGGCCGAGCCGATCCAGCCGGAGGCTCCGGTGACGAAAACGCGCATGGGATCATCCCTTTCAGGTCATGTCAGTGACTGACATCGACGATAGCACTGATGTCAGCCGCTGTCATCACTAGACTGGAGCGCATGGGACGCTGGGAGCCGGACGCGCAGGGGCGCATGCGCCTCGCCGCGCTCGAGCTCTACCTCGACCCGGGCTTCGAGCAGACGACCGTCTCCGACATCGCGGAGCGCGCGGGCGTGACGGAGCGCACGTTCTTCCGCTACTTCGCCGACAAGCGCGAAGTGCTCTTCGACGCGACCGGTCAGATGGAGCACGACGTGCTGGCGGTGCTCACGGCGACCGACCCCTCCCTCCCGGCCCTGGACGCGGCGGGGGAGGCGCTCGCCGACGGCACGGCGATGCTGGAGGAACGGCGTGAGTACGCGCGTCGGCGCGCGGCGGCGATCGCGGCGAACGCGAGCCTGCAGGAGCGGGAGCTGCTGAAGCTCGCCCAGCTCGGGGAGGCCGTCACGGCCGCCCTCCGCGAGCGCGGGGTGGCGGAGCCGGAGGCGTCGATCGCGGCGGAGACGGCGGTCGCGGCGTTCAAGGTCGCGTTCGCGGCCTGGATCGGCGACGACGCGCCCGGCTCGCTGGCTGAGCGCGTGCGCGCCGTGATGGAACGGCTGCGGGCGCTCGCCGCCCTGAGCTGACGTCGGGGCGAGGGCGGGCGCAGCTCCGCAGGCCGGGTGCTACTGCGCCAGTGCTGCTTCGAGCTCCTGGTCGGACGGCTCCGTGAAGTGGCGGCCGTCGGGGAAGACCACGACGGGGATGTTGGTGCGGCCGCTGATCGCCTTGGCGCGGTCGGCCTCCTCGGGGCGCTCCACGAGGTCGATGTAGTCGTAGTCGGTGCCCAGGCGCTCGAGCAGCGCCTTGGAGCGGATGCAGTCGCGGCACCAGTCCGCGCCGAACATGGTCACCTTGTCGAACGTGTCGGTCATGCCTTCAGCCTAAGCGCCGATGCCTGGGAGCCTTCCGTCCACGACGAGGGTCGCCCGGTCGCGGGTCGGTTCGATGATCGCCGCGTTCGCGCCGTCCACGTCGCGCGCCCACGCCAGGGCGGCCTCCGGTGTGCGGCCGTGCCGGGTGTGCCGGTCGACCAGCCGCGCCTCGCGCTCGGCGGCTGGCGTGGCCACGAACCAGCTCTCGGCGAGGAGCGACGGGATGCGCGACCACGGCTCCGCATCCACCAGCAGGTAGTTGCCCTCCGTGACCACCAGTCGCGTCTCGGGGCCGACGGCGATGGAGCCGGCGACCGGCTCATCCACCGACCGCTCGAACGCGGGGGCGAACACCGCGTGGTCCCGCTCGGCGAGCAGTCGCTGGAGCAGCCCGACGTACCCCCACGCGTCGAAGGTGTCGATCGCCCCCTTGCGGTCGCGTCGGCCGAGGGCGTCGAGGGAGGCGTTGGCCAGGTGGAAGCCGTCCATCGGCACGTGCACGGCGGCCCCGTCACCCGCCAGCCCGTTCACCCGCTCGGTGACCGCGCGGGCGAGCGTCGTCTTGCCCGAGCCCGGGCTCCCCGCGACTCCGATGACCACCCGCGTGCCCTCCGGAGCGAGGGCCAGAGCGCGGCGGGCGAGATCGTCGAGGGTCACCCGTCCATCTTGAGGGATCGGGAGCGGCGCCGACTACGGAGCCGAAACCCGACGGACGGCGTGTCGACGGCCACCTCGACGCGCCCCCGTGCCTCGTGGACGCAAATCCATTCACCACGTACTTAATTCGGCCGCAACCGCCGTTGCGTGCACGTACGCGCTCCCTACCGTGGTGACGAATCTTCGCACGTCGCCGAGGCCGATCCCTGTCCGGACCGAGCACGGCAATCGAGGCCGCCATCGACAGGCGGCGTCGATCTCCGAAGACCCCATGACCCGAACAGGAAGAACACTCCGATGCCCTCGTTCCACTACCGTGGACCCGCCGTGGTCCTCGCCGTCCTCGGCCTCGTCGCGGGCGGCGTCGCCGTCGCCGGGCCGGCCAGCGCGGCCACCCCCGTCAACATCCCGGACTCGAATCTGCTGAACTGCGTCGACAGCACGCTCGGCCTTCCCGCCGGCACACCGATCGACTCGGATCAGGCGCAGTCCCTGATCTCGATCACGTGCAACAACCTCGGCATCACCGACATGACCGGTCTCGGCTCGTTCACGAACCTCCTGAACCTCACCATCCGGGACAACGCGATCGTCGACCTGCAGCCGATCGGCGGCCTCACGTCGCTGACCGCCCTCGACGTCGCCAACAACCAGATCGTCTCCATCGCGCCGCTGAACGCGCCGAACCTCCAGACCTTCCTGGTCGACGGCAACAAGCTGACCGACATCGGGCCCGTCCGGCAGATGACGAACCTCCTCAACCTGAACGTCGCCTCCAACCAGCTGACGGACATCGAGGCCGTCCGCGAGCTCGCGACGCTGGTCAGCCTGTCCGTCCACATGAACGACATCTCGGACATCTCGCCCGCCGCGGGTCTCACGCACCTCACCACCCTGACGGCGATGAACAACCACATCAGCGACATCTCGTCGCTGTCCGGACTGACGTCGGCGACCACCTTCAACGTCGCCGGTCAGACGATCTCCCAGCCGGATGGCACCGTCGGCGCGCGCGCGGCCAACCCGGTGATCGGCGTCGACGGCGCGCCCGTGGCGCTGAGCGCGTCCAGCGGTTCGGCGACGTACGACTCCGCCTCCAACACCTGGACCCCGACCGCGGCCGGCCCGCTGACGATGTCGTGGGCCTCCACCCGCACCCCGGGCACCGGCTCGGGCGCCTTCTCCGGCACGTTCACCCTCGATGTGGCTCCGCTCCCGGACGCCCCCGTCCTGGCCGACACGAACGGCCGGACCGTCTCGGGCACCGCGCAGCCGGGCGTGACCGTGATCGTGACCGACGGCTCGGGTGCCGAGGTCGGCACGGCCGTCGCTGATGGGAGCGGCAACTTCACCGTCACCCCCTCCAGCCCCCTCGCGGACGGCACGAAGTTGACCGCCACCGCGGTCGACGGAGCAGGTCACACCTCCGCCCCGTCGAACACGGTGACGGTGGATGCGGTCGCTCCGGATGCTCCGGTGCTGGCTGCAACCGACGGCAAGACCGTGACCGGTACGGCCGAGCCGGGCTCGACCGTGACCCTGACCGACGGCTCGGGTGCCGAGGTCGGCACGGCCGTCGCGGATGGCTCCGGACACTTCACCTTCACCCCCTCCAGCCCGCTGGCGGATGGCACCACGGTGACCGCGACCGCGACCGATGGCTCGGGCAACGTCTCGGGTCCGTCGAACACGGTGACCGTGGATGCGGTCGCTCCGGACGCTCCGATCCTGGCGCCGTCCAACGGGACGACGGTCTCGGGCACGGCCGAGCCCGGCGCGACCGTCACGGTGACCGACGGTGCGGGCAACGTGGTCGGGACGACCGTCGCCGCCGACAACGGCACCTTCACGATCACCCCGTCGAGCCCGCTGGCCGATGGCACCACGGTGACCGCGACCGCGACCGACGGGTCGGGCAACGTCTCGGGTCCGTCGAACACGGTGACCGTGGATGCGGTGGCTCCGGATGCTCCGGTGCTGGCGCCGACCGACGGCAAGACCGTGACCGGTACGGCCGTCCCCGGCACCACCGTGACCGTCACCGACGGCGCGGGCTCGATCGTGGGCACCACCCTCGCGGGCGACGACGGCACGTTCACCCTCACGCCCTCCAGCCCGCTGGCGGACGGCACGAAGGTGACCGCGACCGCGACCGATGGCTCGGGCAACGTCTCCGGCCCGTCGAACACGGTGACCGTGGATGCAGTGGCTCCGGATGCTCCAGTGCTGGCTTCGACGGACGGCAAGACCGTGACCGGTACGGCCGAGCCCGGTTCGACCGTGACGGTCACCGACGGTGCGGGCAACGTGGTCGGGAAGGTCGTGGCGGATGATTCCGGCGCGTTCACCCTCACCCCGGAGAGCCCGCTGGCGGACGGCACGAAGCTGACGGCGACCGCCACGGACGAGGCGGGTAACGCCTCCGGTCCCTCGAACACCGTGACGGTGGACGCGGTGGCTCCGGATGCTCCGGTGCTGGCTCCGTCGAACGGCACCACGGTCTCGGGTACGGCTGAGCCGGGCTCGACGGTGACGGTGACCGATGACGCGGGCAACGTGGTCGGGAAGACGGTCGCCGGCGATGACGGCACCTTCACCCTCACCCCGGACAGCCCGCTGGCGGACGGCACGAAGCTGACGGCGACCGCCACGGACGAGGCGGGCAACGCCTCCGGTCCCTCGAACACCGTGACGGTTGACGCGGTCGCTCCGGACGCTCCGGTGCTCGCGCCCAGCGATGGCACCACCGTGTCGGGTACGGCTGAGCCGGGCTCGACGGTCACGGTGACCGACGACGCCGGCAACGTGATCGGCTCGGCGGTCGCCGACGAGGACGGCACCTTCAGCATCGTCCTGACCAGCCCCCTCCCGGACGGCACCAAGCTGACCGCGACGGCCACGGACGAGGACGGCAATGCCTCCGCACCGTCCAACACCGTGACGGTCGCGCACCCCGCGGCGACGCCCGAGGAGGAGACGCCCAGCACGGAGGCGCCTGACACGGGTGCGACCGACCCGGGTGCGAACGACAAGACGGCCGGCGCTTCGGTGGACGGCAGCGGCGACCTGGCCCACACCGGACTGGACGCGCTCCAGACCGTCCCGTGGATCCTCTCGCTGCTCGGCCTGGGCTTCATCGCCGTGCTGATCGGTCGTCGCCGCCGCAAGGACGGCGCGACGGAAAGCTGACCTGACGGGGCAGCATCACTTCAGGGCAGGCGCCGTCGGGCTCCTGCCCTGAAGGCGTCTCAGGAGGCCGCGCTCACCCCACCGCTCGGAGGGCGGGCTCGTACCGCACCGGCGCGTAGTGCCGCGCGACCAGCGCGCGCAGCGTCTCCAGGTCGCCGCTGAGCAGCCCGGCGGCACGGCCCTGGACGAGCGCGTTGCCGAGCGCGGTCGCCTCCACGGGGCCCGCGAGCACCGGCACGCCCGCGCGGTCGGCGGTGGCCTGGCAGAGCAGGGCGTTGCGCGCCCCGCCGCCGACGATGTGGATGGCCTCGACCGGGACGCCGGAGAGCTCGGAGGCACGCTGCACCGAGCGGGCGAAGGCGTCGGCGAGGCTCTCGATGATCACGCGGACCATGCCGGCCGGACTCGCGGGAGCCCGCAGGTCGCGCTCGGCGAACCAGTCGGCGATGCGGGCCGGGAGGTCGCCGGGCGCCAGGAAGCGCGGGTCGTCGGCGTCGAAGAGATCGGCCGGGCGGGGGAGCTCGGCGGCCTCGGCGAGCAGCGACTCGAGCGTGACGTGCAGGCCGCGGCGCTGCCACTCGCGCAGCGACTCGCTGAGCAGCCACAGGCCCATGACGTTGTGGAGGTAGCGGATGCGGCCGTCCACCCCGCCCTCGTTCGTGAAGTTCGCCGCGCGGCCTTCGTCGCTGACGACACGATGCTCCAGCTCCACCCCGACCAGGCCCCAGGTGCCGCACGAGATGTACGCGGCGCGGGTGGCGTCCATCGGCACGGCGACGACGGCCGAGGCGGTGTCGTGGGAGCCGACGGTCATGACCGTGGGGCCGGCGCCGGCGAACGGGAGGTCGGCGGCGAGCGAGGGCAGGAGGGGGCCGATCGCGGTCCCGGCGTCGACGAGCGGCGCGAACAGGTCGCGCGACAGGCCCAGCCGGGCGATGAGGGCGTCGTTCCACTGCCCGCCTGCGGTCAGCAGGCCGGTGGTGGAGGCGTTCGTGCGCTCCGCGCGCTCCTGCCCGGTGAGCCAGTAGGTCACCAGGTCGGGCACGAGGAGGAAGCGGTCTGCGTCGTCCAGGTTGCCCGCCGCCCGGTCTGCGGCCAGCTGGTACAGGGAGTTGAACGGCAGGAACTGCAGCCCGCCCTCCCGGTACAACTCGTCGGGCGCGACGGCGGCGTGCACGAGATCCACGCCGCGCGCGGAGCGCTCGTCGCGGTAGTGGTACGGCTCGCCCAGCAGCCTCCCGCCGCGCAGCAGGCCGTAGTCGACGGCCCAGGAGTCCACGGCGATGCTCGCGAGACCGGGCTCGGTGCGGGCGACCGAGCCGAGCCCGTCCAGGATGCTGCTGAACAGGCCCGCGAGGTTCCCGTGCAGTGCCGGGCGGTCGCCCTCCCACAGCCGCACGGGGGTGTTGAGGAACCGGGCCGCCTCCGTGAGCTCCAGCGTGTCGGCGCCGACGCGCGCGTGCATGACGCGCCCGCTGGTCGCCCCGAGGTCGACGGCCGCGACGGCTCCCGTGCGCGACACTCCGCCCATCGCAGCCCCGCCCATCGCAGCCGTGTTCATCGCAAGAAGGCCGCGGCGACGCCGGCGTCCACGGGGATGTGGAGGCCGGTGGTGTGGTCGAGATCGCTGGTGCAGAGCACGAACACCGCGTTGGCGACGTGCTCCGGAAGCACCTCCCGCTTGAGCAGGGTGCGCTGCGCGTAGTACTTGCCCAGCTCCTCCTCGGGCACGCCGTAGACCGCGGCGCGCTTGGCACCCCAGCCGCCGGCGAAGATGCCGGAGCCGCGCACGACGCCGTCAGGGTTGATGCCGTTGACGCGGATGCCGTGGTCGCCGAGTTCGGCGGCCAGGAGGCGCACCTGGTGGGCCTGGTCGGCCTTCGTCGCGGAGTAGGCGATGTTGTTCGGGCCGGCGAAGATCGAGTTCTTCGACGAGATGTAGACGATGTCGCCGCCGAGCTTCTGGTCGATCAGCACCCTCGCCGCGGCGCGCGAGACCAGGAACGAGCCCTTGGCCATGACGTCGTGCTGGAGGTCCCAGTCGGCGGTCGTGGTCTCCAGCAGCGGCTTCGAGATGGAGAGCCCGGCGTTGTTGACGACGAGGTCGAGACCGCCGAAGGCGAGCAGCGCGGCGTCGATGGAGGCCTGGACCGCGTCCTCGTCGGTGACGTTCGCGACGACGCCGATGGCGACGTCGGAGCCGCCGATCTCGGCCGCGGCGGCCTGCGCCTTCCCGAGGTCGAGATCGGCGATGACGACGCACGCGCCCTCACCGGCGAGGCGGGTGGCGATGGCCTTGCCGATGCCGGAGGCGGCGCCGGTGACGAGCGCGATGCGGCCGGCGAGCGGCTTGGGCTTCGGGAGGCGGGCCAGCTTGGCCTCCTCGAGCGCCCAGTACTCGATGCGGAACTTCTCCGACTCGTCGATCGGCGCGTAGGTCGAGAGGGCCTCGGCGCCGCGCATCACGTTGATGGCGTTGACGTAGAACTCGCCGGCGACGCGGGCCGTCTGCTTGTCCTTGCCGTAGGAGAACATCCCGACGCCTGGGATGAGCACGATCGCCGGGTCGGCGCCGCGGATCGCGGGGGAGTCGGGGGTGGCGTGTCGGTCGTAGTAAGCCTGGTAGTCGGCGCGGTACTGCTCGTGCAGCTCCTCGAGACGCGCGAGCGACTCCTCGACGGACGCGGTGGCCGGGAGGTCGAGGACCAGCGGCTTCACCTTCGTGCGCAGGAAGTGGTCGGGGCAGGAGGTGCCGAGCGCAGCCAGGCGCGGGTGCTCGCTCGCGGCGAGGAAGTCGAGGACGACGTCGGAGTCGGTGAAGTGCCCGACCTGCACACGGTCGGTGGAGGCGATAGCGCGCAGGTGCGGGGCGAGTGCGGCGGCCTTGGCACGGCGCTCCTCCTCCGGCAGGGCGGCGTAACCGTCCAGGGGGGTTCCGAAGGGTTGCGGGCGGCCGTGGGCGGCGATGTAGTCCGCGGCGGTCTGGATGATCCACAGCGAGTTGGCCTCGGCCTCCTCGCTGGTGTCGCCCCAGGCGGTGATGCCGTGGCCGCCGAGCACGGTGCCGATGGCCTCCGGGTTCGCGGCCTTGATGGCGGCGATGTCGAGACCGAGCTGGAAGCCCGGGCGGCGCCACGGCACCCACACGACCCTGCCGCCGAAGATCGTCTTCGTCAGCTCCTCGCCGTCGGCCGCGGTCGCGATCGCGATGCCGGAGTCGGGGTGGAGGTGGTCGACGTGGGCCGCATCCACGAGACCGTGCATGGCGGTGTCGATCGACGGGGCCGCGCCGCCCTTGCCGTGCAGGGTGTAGTCGAACGCGGCGACCATCTCGTCCTCGCGGTCCAGGCCGGGGTAGACGTTCTGGAGGGCGCGCAGACGGTCGAGGCGCAGGACCGCCAGGCCGGACTCCTTCAGCGTGCCGAGGTCGCCTCCCGAGCCCTTCACCCAGAGCAGCTCGACCGGCTCGCCGGTCACGGGGTCGGTCTCGACGCCCTTGGCGGACGTGTTGCCGCCGGCGTAGTTCGTGTTCTTCGGGTCGGCGCCGAGGCGGTTCGAGCGGCCGATGAGGGCGGCGACGGTCTCGTTCGTCATGATGCGTGATTCCTTAGCGAGGAGGGTGCGATGGTCAGGGGTTCAAGGGAGCGCCGGCGTGGACAGCCACGTGACGATGCGCTCGAGGCTGCGGCGGGCAGCCGGTTCGCCGGGGCGGTTGAGGTGGCCGTGCTGGGTGTCCGGCTCGAAGAGCGAGAGGACGGTGACGCCGTGGGTGGCGAGGGAGGCGGCGAACGCCTCGCCCGACGCACGCAGGGTGTCCACCTCGGAGTTGAGGATGAACACCGGCGGGAGGCCCGTCGGATCGGCCAGGCCGGGGAACGCGTAGGGGTCGGCCATGGTGGCCTCGTCGCCCGCGAAGTTCAGGTTCATCTCGCGGACGGCGGCCGGCTCGAAGGGCGGGTCCTCGGGGGAGTGGCGTTCGACCGCGGCGGCGAGCTCATCCGTGAAGGGCGGCAGCTCGGGATGCACGATCGGGTAGGCGAGCAGGGCGCGGGCGGGCAGCGGGCCGCCCTCATCCCGCAGCCGGAGCAGGGCCCCGGCCGTGAGGTCGCCGCCCGCCGAGGCGCCGCCGATCGCGAGCCGGTCCGGGTCGATGCCCAGTTCGGCCGCGTGGGCGGCGACCCAGCGGAAGGCGGCCACGACGTCATCCGACGGTACCGGGAAGTGCACGCCGTCCACCGCGAGACGGTAGAAGACGGACACCACGACGAACCCCCGCGCCGCGAGAGACCGGGAGACCCAGTCCGCCTCTGGCATGTCGAGGTCTCCGCCGACGAAGCCGCCGCCGTGGTTCCAGACGAAGCCGGGGTGCACTCCGCCCGTGGAGGGGGCATATACCCGGATCGGAATGGATCCGTGCGGCCCGTCGGCCACGGCATCCCGGATGGTGATGGCGGGGCCGCTGCCGGTGTCGCCGGTGTCGGTGCTGTCGGTGCTGTGTGTGCTGTCGGTCACGGAGGTTATGCTCCCCAACTCGCCTGGGTGCCGCCGACACGGTCGGCCTCGATCTTCTCCTGGTAGCCCGACGCCTTGTAGGCGCCCATCGGGTCGGCCGGGAGGCCGCGGGTCTCGCGCCAGGCGGCGAGGTCGGCGCGCACGTCGGTGTTGAAGGCATCCATGAACACCGTGTTGGCGGCGAGCACATCGTTCGCGCGCTGTGCGGCGGCGAGGGCCTCGGTGTCGACGAGGAGCGCCTTGGCGGTGGCCTCCTGCACATTGAGCACCGAGCGGATCTGGCCCGGGATCTTCGCCTCGAGGTTGTGGCACTGGTCGAGCATGAAGGCGACGTCGGGGTTGGCGTAGCCGCCGCCCTGGATGACCTCGTACACGATGCGGAACAGCTGGAACGGGTCGGCCGCGCCCACGATGAGGTCGTCGTCGGCGTAGAACCGGCTGTTGAAGTCGAACGAGCCGAGCTTGCCGAGGCGCAGGAGCTGCATGACGATGAACTCGATGTTCGTGCCGGGCGCGTGGTGGCCGGTGTCGAGGCAGACGAGCGCGCGGTCGCCGAGGGCGGAGGTCTGGGCGAAGCTCGTGCCCCAGTCCGGAACGTCCGTGTGGTAGAAAGCCGGCTCGAAGAACTTGTACTCGAGCACGAGACGCTGGTCGTCGCCGATGCGCTCGTAGATCTTCTGGAGGCTGTCCGCGAGGCGGTCCTGGCGGGCGCGCAGCGAGTCCTGACCCGGGTAGTTGGTGCCGTCGGCGAGCCAGATCTTGAGGTCGCGCGAGCCGGTCTCGTTCATCACGTCGATGCACTCGAAGTGGTGGTCGATCGCCTTCTGGCGGATCCGGTCGTCGTGGTGGGTCACCGAACCGAACTTGTAGTCGTCGTCCTGGAACGTGTTCGAGTTGACGGTGCCGAGCTCGACGCCGTTGTCCTGGGCGTGCTTGCGCAGGTCGGCGTACGAGTCGACCCTGTCCCACGGGATGTGCAGGGCGACGGACGGGGCGAGCCCGGTGTGCTTGTGCACCTGGGCGGCGTCGGAGACCTTCTCGAACGGATCGCGGGCGGTGCCGGCCGTGCTGAACACCTTGAAGCGGGTGCCCGAGTTGCCGAACGCCCAGCTCGGCAGCTCGATCGCCTGCAGCGCCAGCTGCGAGCGGATGTCGTCGGTGAGAGTCATGGATATCGCTTTCTGTGGGACGGATCGATGTCGGGGCGGCGGTGCCTCAGTCGAGGTGGAAGTACTCCGTGAGCCGGTTCATGGTGCTGTCGGGCGCGGTCTCCTCGGCGAAGAACTCGGCCATCGACGCCTGCCAGCGGTCGTTGACCTCCCGGGCGTTCATCCCGGCGACCGCGGCGTCGAAGTCGTCGGTCTCGAGGTAGCCGACGACGAGGCCGTTCGCCGCGTCGACGAACAGGGAGTAGTCGCGCCAGCCGGTCTCGCGCAGAGCGTCGAGCATGTCGGGCCAGACGGTGGTGTGCGCGGCCAGGTAGTCGTCGACCCGGTCGGGCTTCAACCGCATGGTGAAGCAGACGCGGCGGGAAGCGGACACGGTGACTCCTTCGTCGTGGTCGGGCGGGTGGCGACCCGCTCTGAAACGATTCAAGACTAGCGTGCGAGCGCCGGCTCCACAAGACGGACCGCCGAGGTTCACGTCGTGGCGCTCAAGCGCGGCGGAATGGCCGCAACGACGTGAACCTCGGAGGGGCGCGAGGGGCGGGGAGGGGCGCGAAGGGGTGCGAGGGGCGGGCGCGGGGTTACGCGGCGGGGGCCTCGGCGGAGGAGGAGCGGCGGACGATCAGCTCGGGCACGAAGCGCACGTGCTGGTGCACGTGCGTGGCGCCGGCCTCCAGGTCCTCGATCTCGCGGAAGAGCAGCTCGCCGGCGGCGTAGCCGATCTCGCGGCGCGGCTGGCGCACGGCCGAGAGCGGGACCGCGGCCGTCGCGGCGAAGTCGATGTCGTCGTAGCCGACGAGGGCGATGTCCTCCGGCACGCGCAGGCCGCCGGCGACGAAGCCCTGGAGCAGGCCGAGCGCCAGGAGGTCGTTGGCGGCGAACACCGCGGTCGGTCGCTCACCCGGGGCCTGCGCGACGATGCGCTCGGCGGCGTCACGGCCATCCACGGCGCCGAGGTGCTCGACCGGGACGGTCTCGAGGTCGATCGGGGCGAGGCGGGGTTCCGCGGCCTCCGCCTGCGCGATCGCGATGCGCGCGCCCTGCACGCGGTCGCGGATCTGCTGCAGATCGGCGGGACCGCCGACGAACGCGATGCGGCGGTGGCCCTCGGCGATCAGGTGGCCGACGGCGAGCCTCCCGCCCTCCACATCGTCGACGGCGACCGAACACGCTTCGAGGTCGGAGGCGACGCGGTCGACGAGGACGGTCGGGATGCCGTGCTCCCGCAGCCGCTCGATCACGGGCTCGGCGCCGGCGATCGGCGCGAGCAGCACCCCGCGCACGCGCTGCTGCTCGAACGCCGAGAGCTGCTGCTGCTCACGCTCCCCGCTGTTGCCGCTGTTGCCGAGCTGGATGGAGTAGCCGCGCTCGAGGGCGAAACTCTCGGCGCCGACGTAGAGGTCGGTGAAGAAGGGGTTGGCGACGTCCATGACGACCATCGCGATGCTCCGGCTCGCACCGGCGCGCAGCTGCCGGGCCGACTCGTTGCGGGTGAAGCCGAGGGTCGCGATCGCGTCCTCGACGGCGCGGCGGGTGGGCTCGGCGACGATGTCGGGGCGGTTGAGCACGTTGGAGACGGTGCCGACGGCGACACCGGCCAGCGCGGCCACGTCCTTCACGCTCGGGCGCTTGGCTGCGGCCATCGGTGCTCCTTCCCCCGCATCCCCGGATCGATCAGCCATCGTATCGTCCCGGGCTCCGGGGGCGGCGGGCGCGGCCGCCGAGGTTCACGTAGTGGCGCTCATTCCGGACCTGATGGACGCCACTATGTGAACTTCGGCGTGGAGGCCGCGCGCTCAGGAGGTGCGGGTGGCGGTGGCCTCGGTGTCGGCGAGCTCCTCGCGCAGCTCCTCGCGGGCGTTCACGGTGACGTGCGGGCGCATCCCGGTGAACCGGACGCGGAGGCCGCGGTACTTCACGAGATAGAAGACGCCGACGAGGGCGGCCGCGAATCCGCTCGCCCCGCCGACCCCCATCGCCCAGCGCGGGCCGAAGGTGTCGGCCACCCAGCCGACGATCGGGGCGCCGACCGGGGTGCCGCCCATGAAGATCGCCATGTAGATGGCCATGACCCGGCCGCGCAGCATCGGGTCGGTCGTCATCTGCACCGTGCCGTTCGCGGTCGTCATCAGGGTCTGCGACGAGACGCCGATCACGATGAGGGCGATCGCGAACAGCCAGTAGGTCGGCATGACGGCGGCGATCGTGCATCCGGCGCCGAACAGCGCGGCCCCGGCGAACAGCAGCGCGACCCGCGGCCGCTCCCGGCGGGCCGAGAGCAAGGCGCCGACCACCGACCCGATCGCCATGACGGACGACAGGATGCCGTACTCACCCGCGCCCTGGTGGAAGACGGTCACCGACATGGTCGAGATGAAGATCGGGAAGTTGAGGCCGAAGGTGCCGATGAGGAACACCATGATGAGGATGACCATGATGTCGGGGCGCTTGCGCACGTATTTGAAGCCCTCGACGAGCCCGCCGCGCGTCCGCTTCGCCCGCTCGGTGCGGTAGAGCTGCTCGCGCCGCAGCGTCATCAGCGAGATGAGCACCGCGCCGAAGGTGGCGGCGTTGATGAGGAACACCCAACCGGCGCCGACGGCGGCGGTCAGGAGGCCGGCGACGGCCGGGCCGAGCAGACGCGCCGCGTTGAAGGACGCCGAGTTGAGGGCGACGGCGTTGGAGAGGTTCGGGCCCGTCACGAGCTCGGAGACGAAGGTCTGCCGCGCCGGGGCGTCGAACGCCGCCACCACGCCGAGCAGCAGAGCGAACACGTAGACGTGCCAGAGCTGGACGACCCCGGTGACGGTCAGGAGGCCGAGCCCGAGGCCCAGCACCCCCATCGCGCCCTGCGTGGCCATGAGCAGCTTGCGGCGGTCGAGGTGGTCGGCCGCCCATCCCGTCACCGGGAGGAGGAGCAGCTGCGGGCCGAACTGCAGTGCCATGACGAACCCCACGGCGGCGGCGTTGTTGTGGGTGAGCTGGGTCAGGACGATCCAGTCCTGAGCCGTGCGCTGCATCCACGTGCCGACGTTGGAGACCAGGGCGCCGGCGGCCCAGATGCGGTAGTTGACGCCGGCGAGCGAACGGAACATCGCGCTCACGAGTCGGCGACCTCCCGCATGATCGCGGCGGCCTCGGCCAGCACGGCGCGCTGCTCGGGGGAGAGCTCCCGCAGCCGCAGGTGCAGCCAGGCGTCACGGCGGCGGCGCGTCTCGGCGATGAGCGCGCGGCCGGCATCGGTCGGCACGACGACGACCTTGCGGCCGTCCTCCGCGTCGGCGGTGCGCTCGACGTAGCCCGCCTCCTCGAGGTGGTTGACGGTGCGGTTCATGGAGGGCGGCGTGACCCGCTCGTGCTCGCTGAGCCGCCCGATCGTCCCGGAGCCCTCGCGCACCAGGAAGGCGAGCGTCGAGGTCTGGGAATCGCTCAGCTCGTCGTCCTCCTTCTCCGCGCGCAGGCGGCGCGAGAGACGTGCGACGGAGATCCGCAGCGCGCTGCTGAGGTCGTGCGTCGAGAGACGGGTGGAGGCCATGAATACTTAGCCTAGCAATTTAGGCTTGCTAAACAAATCCCGTCCGCTCTGCGCGTACAGGAGAATGGGCCCGTGGCGACCTTCACCGACGACGACGGAATCCGGATCCACTACGACGCGTACCCGGCCCAGGGCCCCGCGCGCGCCGTCGTGCAGATCGCGCACGGGGTGGGGGAGCACGCAGCTCGTTACCGCGCGCTCGCCGAGCAGCTCGCGAGCCTCGGATACGCGGTCTATGCCGACGACCACCGTGGCCACGGCCGCACCGGCATGGAGCAGTGGGACGGCGACGCCTCGAAGATCGGCCGGCTCGGGCCGGGCGGACTGCGCGCGGCGATCCGCGACGTCCGCCAGTTCAGCGCGCTGATCCGCGGGGAGAACCCGGACCTGCCGCTCGTGTACCTCGGGCACAGCTGGGGCTCGCTGATCGGGCAGATCATCCTGAACCGGCACAGCGATGACTACGACGCCGCCGTGCTCACCGGCACGGCGTACCGGATGGTCGGCTCGATGAACAGCGGCGACCTCAACAAGCGGCACGCGCATCTCGGGACCACCGGCGCGGAGTGGCTGAGCCGCGACCCGAAGGTGGCGCAGGAGTTCGTCGACGATCCGCTCACGACGCTGACGCCCCTGCAGAAGCTCTTCGGGCTGGCGGACGCCGCGCGGCTGCTCGGGCGACCGGCGCGGCACCTCGCCCGCGACCTCCCGCTGCTGATCCAGGTGGGCGCGGACGACCCGCTCGGCGGGGAGGCGTCCGCGCGCAAGCTGGAGCGCGCCTACCGCGACCGCTCGGGGCTCACGGACGTCACCACGATCGTCTACCCCGGTGCCCGCCACGAGGTCTTCAACGAGACCAACCGCGCCGAAGTCATCGCCGACCTCACCGCCTGGCTCGGCGACCGCTTCCCCGCCCGCGCCTAGCCGGCCCGCGAGCACAGGAAAAGTGTTCGCTCGCGGCGCCATGCAGAGCACTATTCCTGTGCTCGGCGGCCGAATTAGGCTGGGGGCATGCATGGTGAGTACAAGGTTCCCGGGGGCAAGCTCGTAGTGGTCGACCTGGAGGTCGTGGACGGGCGGATCAGCGGATTCCGGCTCGCCGGCGACTTCTTCCTCGAGCCCGACACGGCGCTGGAGGCGATCGACGCTGCGGTGAACGGCCTCCCCGCCGAGTCCGACGCCAAGACGATCGCCGCGGCCGTCAAGGACGCACTGCCCGAGGGCGCCATCCTGCTCGGGTTCTCGCCCGACGCCGTCGCCGTCGCGATCCGCCGCGCGCTCGCCAAGGCGACCAGCTGGCGCGACTACCCGTGGGAGATCGTGCACGCCAAGGCCGTCTCGCCGCTGATGCACCTGGCGCTGGACGAGGTGCTCACCAACGAGGTCGGCGACGGTCGCCGCGGCCCGACCCTGCGCATCTGGGAGTGGGACGAGCCCGCCGTGGTCATCGGCAGCTTCCAGTCCGTGAAGAACGAGGTCGACCCCGAGAACGCGGAGAAGTACGGCATCCAGGTCGTCCGCCGCATCACCGGCGGCGGCGCGATGTTCATGGAGGCCGGCTCGGTCGTCACCTACTCGATCTACGCGCCGGCCGACCTGGTGCAGGGGATGAGCTTCGCCGACAGCTACGCGTTCCTCGACGAGTGGGCGATCGTGGCGCTGAAGTCGCTCGGCATCGACGCCGTCTACCAGCCGCTCAACGACATCACGAGCCCGTCGGGGAAGATCGGCGGGGCCGCGCAGAAGCGCCTCGGCTCCGGTGCGGTGCTCCACCACGTCACGATGAGCTACGACATGGACGGCCAGAAGATGACGGAGGTGCTCCGCATCGGCCGCGAGAAGATCAGCGACAAGGGCATCACCAGCGCCGCGAAGCGCGTCGACCCGCTGCGCAGCCAGACCGGCCTCAGCCGCGCCGAGATCATCGAGCGGATGAAGCAGACCTTCACGAGCCTGTACGGCGCGACGGAGGGCGATCTCACCGACGAGGAGTACGCGGAGGCCGAGCGCCTGGTCGACGAGAAGTTCGGCACCGACGAGTGGCTCTACCGCGTGCCGTAAGCCGCGGGCGAGCCGGGAAGAGCTCGGAAAGCCCGTATGCCGTTCGTGGCATACGGGCTTTTTCCTGTTTGCCGCTTGCGCGCGAAGGGATCGCGTCTGTTAGGTTAGGCATGGCTTAGTTAGCCAAGCCTTACCTACACCTCACCTTCAGAGATCGCCGCGGATCGGCCCATGCCGACCCGCTGCCAGGAGTGCCATGACAGCGTCCCGAACTGCTTCGACAGCCCCCGATCCCGAGAGGCCGCGCGCGCCCCGTCGTCCGCGCCGGGTCCTCGCCGCCGCCCTCGCGACCCTGCTCGCGGCGGCCGGCCTCAGCGCCGTGGGCGCCGCGCCCGCGATGGCCGCCGGCCCCGCCGTCTCCGCTCCGGAGGTGCCCGCCGCCGGCGGCACGATCACGGTGACGGGAAGCGGCTTCGCCGCGACGGCCCCCGGCATCTACCTCGCCGTCGGACCGGCCGGCCTCGGCGGCTTCTACCAGGGCGCCTCCAGCCTCCTGCCGACCGAGACGGTCTGGATCGCTCCGGGCAACGAGCAGGTCCCGTCCGGCACCGCGCGTCAGGAGCCGATGGCGGAGGACGGCACCTTCACGGTGAAGCTGACCGTCCCCGCGGCCACCGCCGAGACCCCGGCCTACGCCATCTACACGTCGAAGGCGCACGGGCAGGGCTTCGCGGACCCGTCCCAGAACACGATCACGGCGCTCTCGTACGCGGCTCCCGAGCCGACGACCACCTCCGTCGCGCTCACCAGCGACGTCGCGAGCGTCGAGGAGGGCGCCGCCGTCACCCTGACCGCGACCGTCACGCCCGCGACCGACGGCACGGTGACCTTCTCCGAGGGCTCGACCGAGCTCGGCAGCACGCCCGTCTCCGGCGGCACCGCGACGCTGACCACCAGCTCGCTCTCGGTCGGCACCCACAGCATCACCGCCGCGTTCGCGCCGTCGGACACGGCCGCGCACACCGGCTCGACCTCGTCGGCGACCACGGTGACCGTCACCGCCAAGCCCCAGCCGACCGGTCCCTCCGTCACCGTCACCCCGGCGACCGGCATCGACCCGGCCGCCGGCACCGTCACGGTGAGCGGAACCGGGTTCTCGACCACCGGCACCGGCTTCTACGTCGGCGTCGGGCCGAAGTCGGCGAAGGACAACGCCGACTGGTTCGTGAACGCCGGGTACTACCAGGGCGTCAAGTGGGCCACCACGGCGGGCACGTACGGCGCGAAGATCAACGCGGACGGCTCCATCTCGATCCCGCTCACCAAGCTGAAGCGGGTCTTCACCTCCAACGGCGCCACGGTCGACTGCGGCGCCGTCGAGTGCGGCGTCTATACGTTCGCTGCACACGGCTCCGCCGACCGCAGCCAGGACACGTACACGCCCATCGCGTTCGCCGCGCCGACTGCGACCACCCTGGCCGTCACCAGCTCGGCCGCGTCGGTCGTCACCGGCACCTCCGTCACGCTGACGGCGACGGTGTCGCCGGCGGCGGTCGGCTCCGTCGAGTTCTTCGACGGCACCACCTCGCTCGGCACCGCCTCGATCGCCTCCGGGACCACGGCGACGCTCGACACCAGCGCCCTCGCGGTCGGATCGCACCAGATCACCGCGACCTTCACCCCGGCGGACGCGACCGTCGCGACCCCGTCGACCGCCGCGGCGACCACCGTCACGGTGACCTCCGTCGCGACACCCGCCGTCGTGGTCAGTCCGAACACCGGGGTCGACCCGGCCGCGGGCTCCCTCACCGTCAGCGGCACCGGATTCGCCACCACCGGCCCCGGCTTCTACATCGGCGTCGGGCCGAAGTCGGCCAAGGACAACGCCGACTGGTCCTCGAACGCGAAGTACTACCAGGGCGTCAAGTGGGCGACCACGGCCGGCACGTACGGCGCGAAGATCAACGCGGACGGCTCGTTCACGATCAGCCTCTCGGGGCTCAAGCGCCTGTTCAGCTCGAACGGCGCCACGGTCGACTGCGGCGCCGTCGAGTGCGGCGTCTACACGTTCGCCGCGCACGGCTCCGCCGACCGCAGCCAGGACACGTACACGCCCATCGCGTTCGCCGCGACGCCGCAGACGTCGGTGGTGCTGACGAGCAGCGCCTCGAGCGTCACGACGGGCACGCAAGTGAGCTTCACGGCGACCGTCTCGACCCCGGCCTCCTCCGCTCTCGCGGGATCCGTCGAGTTCTTCGACGGGGGCACATCCCTCGGCTCCTCGGAGGTCGTGCTCGGCGTGGCCGCGACGGCGACGAAGGCCCTGTCCGTCGGCTCCCACGCCATCACCGCGACCTTCACCCCGGCCGACCCGAACGCCGCGACCACCGCGACCTCGACCGCGGTGACCGTCACCGTGAACCCGGCCGGCGTCCCGACCGTGAACGTCCCCCAGGTCCCGGCCGGCGGCGGCACCATCACCGTCACGGGAAGCGGGTTCGCCACGTCGGCACCCGGCATCTACCTGGGCCTCGGCCCGGCGGGTCTCGGCGGCTTCTACGCGGCACCGGACAAGCTCATCGCGACCGAGGTCGTCTGGATCGCCGCAGGCAACCCGCTGGTGACCACCGGCACCGCCCGCACCGCGCCGCTCAACGCCGACGGGACGTTCTCCGTCGACATCACGGTGCCCGCGGCCAGCGCGACCACCCCGGCGTACGCGCTCTACACCTCGAAGGCGCACGGTCAGGGCTTCGCGGATCCGTCGCAGAACACCGTCACGAACCTCGCGTACGCCGAGGCCGGCACCGCCATCACGCCGACGATCACCGTGACCACCTCGGGCAGCACCGGCAACGCGGGCGACCCGATCGACGTCACCGTGCGCGTCACCCCGGCGGCCGACGGCACCATCACCATCCTGGACAACGGCAAGGTCGTCGCCAGCGGCCTGCGACTGGTCCGGGATGTGACGGCTCCGGTCTCCGGCGCAGCGGCCTTCGCCGCCCTCGCCGCGAGCTCCTCCTCGGTGAGCGCGCGCGTGCCCGGGCTGACCTCCGGCACGCACGCGTTCTCGGCCAGCTTCACGCCGGACGACCCGAGTCAGTTCACCCCGACGGTCTCGCCGCAGGTGAACGTCGTCATCGCCCCGGCCGCCGCCGTGACCCCGGAGGCCCCGGCCCCCGTCGCCGCGGCCCAGCCGACCTGCGTGGCGCGCGCTGTGAGCGACGCCTCGCTGAACTGGGGCGTGAAGACGAGCTTCCGCAACTACATCAGCGGCGGCATCGCGAACGGCTCCTGGACGCTCGCGGGCGTTTCCTACTCCGGCGGCCAGTACGGCTGGAGCGGCGGAAAGGGCACCTTCAACCCGGACGAGACCCGCGGTCTCGTGCGCTACTCCGGCTCGGTCTCGTTCACGGGACACGACGGGGTGCTGAACCTGGTGCTCTCGAACCTCGCGATCCGGGTCACCAGCGCGACCCAGGCGACGCTCATCGCGGACGTGCACTCGACCGACATGAGCGGTAAGCCGAGCGACTACTCGGGCGTCTCGTTCGCGACGATCGCGCTCGGGGGCGGGAAGGCCTCCGGCTCGACCTTCTCGGTCGACGGCGCGGCCACCGCCCTGACCGCCGACGGGGCGAAGGCGTTCGCCGGGTTCTACAACGCCGGCGACGCGCTCGACCCGATCTCGTTCCGGTTCCCGCTCGGCGCCGAGGTGGCGTGCGACAGCACCACGACCTCCGGCCTCGCCTCGACGGGCAGCGCCGGGTCGGGCGCCGTGCCGCTGTTCGGCGGCCTGCTGATCCTCGCGGGCATCGCCGCGGTGGCGGTCGTGCGCCGCCGGGCTGCGCGCGCGGACGTGGAGGCTGTGTGAGTCTCCGCGACACTCTGACCATGGGCGGCGCTTCCGGCGCCGCCCATGGGCGTTCCCGCACCATCCGGATGCGCGCGGCAGGTGCCTTCGCCGTCGCCGTCCTCGCGGCGGTCCTGACGGGTTGCGCGGCGGGCGCCCCCGCGGCCAAGCCGACCAGCGCGAGCCCCTCGGCCTCCGCGACCGCCACGGGCGACGCACTGCCGGACCCCCGCACCATCACCGGACCGTCGACCGCGGCCTCCATCGCCCAGATCGAGCCGGTGGAGAAGAACCCGAAGCCGTCGCTGCCGGTCACCGTGACCGACGCGACGGGCACCTCGGTGACGATCACCGACACCAGCCGCATCCTGGCCCTCGACATCTACGGCACACTCGCCGAGACGGTCGTCGGACTCGGTCTCGGCGACAAGCTGGTCGGCCGCGGCTCCTCCAACACGCTCGACGTGATGAAGGACCTGCCCCTGGTCACCCAGAACGGCCACGAGCTGAACGGCGAGGCGATCCTCGCCCTGCGCCCCACGCTCGTGCTGACCGACACGACCCTCGGCCCGCGCGAAGTGCAGGACCAGCTGCGCGCCTCCGGAGTCCCCGTCGTGTTCTTCGACCCCAAGCGCAGCATCGCCACGATCGGCGCGCAGACGAAGGCGGTCGCGCACGCGGTCGGCCTCGACGCGGTCGGCGACAAGCTGGTGAAGCGCACCGACGAGGAGCTCGTGACGGCGAAGGCCGACATCGCCAAGCTCGCCCCGAAGGCCGACGCCGACAAGCTGCGCGTCGCGTTCCTCTACGTGCGCGGCACGGCCGGCGTGTTCTTCCTCTTCGGCAAGGGGATGGGTGCCGACGACCTGATCTCGGGCGTCGGTGCGGTGGACGTCGCCTCCGCGGCGGGCATCACCGGCGCGAAACCCGCGAACAGCGAGGCGCTGCTGGCGACCAACCCGGACGTCTTCCTGATGATGACCGACGGGCTGGAGTCCACGGGCGGCGTCGACGGCCTCCTGAAGCGGCCCGGGGTGGCGGACACGCTCGCCGGTCAGCACCGCCGGATCGTCGACATGTCTGACGGGCAGATCCTGTCCTTCGGCCCGACCACCCCCGCGGTGCTGCGCTCGCTCGCCGACGCGCTGTACCGGCCCGGGGCGGTGGGATGACCGCCCACGCCACCCGGCCCGAGCAGGCCCGTCGCACCTCCCGTGCCTCCCGAACCGATCGGGTCGCCGTCGCCGCGGTGACCCGGGCGCGGGGGAGGCGCGCACTCGTGATCGGCGCGATGATCGTGCTGCTCCTCGCCGTCGTGCTGACCTCGTCGGCGCTCGGGCAGTTCTCCCTGTCGCCGGCCGAGATCTTCGCGTCGTTCGGCCGGCGGCTGGGACTCGCGCCCACCGCGCCGGCCGACGCCTACGCCGACGGGGCGCTCTGGAACGTCCGGTTCCCGCGCATCGTGCTCGGCCTGATCGTGGGCGCCGCCCTCGGCGTCGCGGGCGCGCTGATGCAGGGCGTGTTCGCCAACCCGCTCGCCGAGCCCGCGGTCGTCGGCGTCTCGGCGGGCGCCGCGGTCGGGGCCTGCGCCGCGATCGTCTTCGGCCTGCAGACCTTCGGCGCCGCCACGGTCCCGGCCGCGGCGTTCGTCTCCGGCGTGATCACCACCGTGCTCGTGTACGTGCTCGCCCGCGCGCGCGGCCGCACCCGCGTGCTCATGCTGGTGCTCACCGGCATCGCCGTGAACGCGATCGCCAACGCGGTGATCGCCCTCTTCGTCTTCCTCGCCGACACCGCCAGCCGTGAGCAGATCATGTTCTGGCAGCTCGGCTCCCTCAACGGCGCCACCTGGTCCGCGGTCGGCGTGACGCTCCCGCTCCTGATCGTCGGAGTGCTCTGCGCCTGCCTGATGTCCCGGCGGCTGGATGCGCTGGCGCTCGGCGACCGCAGCGCCCGCCACCTCGGGGTGCCGGTCGAGCGCGTGCGGCTGGTCTCCATCCTTTTGGTCGCCCTGCTGACCGCGGTGGCCGTGTCGTTCGCCGGGATCATCGCGTTCGTCGGCCTGATCGTGCCGCACCTGCTGCGCCTGCTGATCGGGCCCGGCCACGGCGCCCTGCTCCCCGCGAGCGCCCTCGGCGGTGCGTTGCTCATCTCGGTCGCCGACGTCGTGGCCCGCACGGCCATCCCGTTCGCCGACCTCCCGATCGGGATGTTCACGGCTCTCGTCGGCGGCCCCGTCTTCTTCGTGCTGCTGCGGCGCACGGTCGCGTCGGGGGAGAGCGCATGAGCGCCGCATCCCGCGCCGCTGGGACCGGGGTGGCTGCTGCGGCTGTTGCAACCGGTGCGACGGCTGCGACCGGTGCGGCTGTTGCAACCGGAGCGACGGCCGCGACCGGAGAGACGGCCGCGACCGGCGCGACGGCCGCGACCGTCGGCGCCGAACTGCGCGGCGTCGGTGTGACGATCGCCGGCCGCCGCATCCTGGACGGCGTCGACCTCGCCGTCCGCGCCGGCGAACTGGTCGCGCTCATCGGCCCGAACGGCGCAGGCAAGTCCACCGCCCTCGGCGTGCTCGCCGGCGACACCGCACCCGAGACCGGAACCGCGCTGATCGACGGCCGCGACGCCCGCACCGTGAAGGTCGGCGAGCTCGGGAGGCTGCGCGCCGTGCTCCTGCAGCAGAAGGGTGTCTCGTTCTCCTACCCTGTGCGCGAGGTCGTCGCGATGGGCCGCATGCCGTGGGCGCGCACGCCGCAGAGCGACGACGACGCCGCGATCATCGCAGACGCGCTCGAGCGCACCTCCACCGCCCACCTCGCCGACCGCGACGTCACCACGCTCTCGGGCGGCGAGCTCGCCCGCGTCTCGCTCGCGCGGGTGCTCGCGCAGCGCTGCCCGATCGTGCTGCTCGACGAGCCCACCGACGCGCTCGACCTCGGCCACCAGGAGCAGGTGCTCACCCTCGCCGCCGAGCTGGCCCGCTCCGGCAGCGCCGTGCTGGCCGTGCTGCACGACCTCAACCTCGCGGCCGCCTACGCCGACCGGGTGGTGCTCCTGAGCGACGGCCGGGTGATCGCCGACGGGCCTCCCGAGGAGGTCCTGACCGCCGAGCGGGTGGCCGACGTCTACGCGTATCCGGTCGACGTCATCCCGCACCCGGAGAGCGGCGCACCCTTGGTGCTTCCTGTGCGTCCACGGGGCGCGCGGCGACCCTCCGGTACCATCGAGGGGTGAATTGGTGGGTCGTGGGCGTCGTCGTGGCGCTCGTCGCAGTGATCGTCGTGGCGGTGAAGCTCGGCTGGATCGACCTCTCCAACAAGGCGCAGCGCGGCTCGGGAACGATGAGCGGCGCCATCGGCGGATCGTTCGACGAGATCTTCGCGCCCACCCGCCACGAGGCCCAGCAGGAGCTCGACCGCCAGTCGTTCCTGCCGGCCCCCGCCCCGCTCCCCGGCGACGGCGAGAAGGGCGTCTGGGAGGGCGGCAAGATCACGATCGACGTCGGCTCCCACGGCAACGGCCAGCGGGCCGAGGGCCGCGCGGTCGACGACGACGGGCGGGCTACCGCCGTTGCAGGGCGTCGTACCCGGGGTGCTCGCTGATCCAGCTCCGCACATAGGGGCACGACGCGATCACCCGTCGCTCGGAGTTGTCGCGCACATCGTCGAGCGCCGTCTGCACGAGCGTCGACGCCATCCCCTTCTCACGCTTCTCCGGGTCGACCTCGGTGTGCGTGAACACGATCGCGTCATCCCGGAGCTCGTACTCGGCGACACCGATGCGCTCGCCGTCCTTGTAGAGGGCGTACCGCGACGCGTCGGGCTCGTTCTGCACCGTCAGGCTCATGGAGGTCACGCTACTCCGGTCGCCTCGGGGTGGATCTTCTGGACGCGTGATCGGGGAGAGGTCGGGACCGGGTTCATCCGGTGCCTTGGACCGGAGGCTCGGAAATCGGTGCTCGTGGCGTGATGCTCAGAACCCGAACCACTCGCCATCCTCGTTTGATCCGCCGCCGGCGTCACTCTTCGGTGTTTCGGCGGACGGCGATGCGGTCGGCGCTGGTGCGGGGATCTCGGTGCGCAGACGACGGTTCGTCTTCTCCTCCGCCCACGCATCGATGGAAGGGTCGGTGGAGGATTCAGTCGAGACGTCGATGGCTACGATTCTCGTCGTGGCGGTGAGGCCGTACCGCACACCGTCAGGTCGATCCGCGCGGATCGCGATATCCATCCAGCCCTTTCCGTCGGCCCAGTCGACCGTCCGAACAACGGTGAAGCCTTGGCTCTCCCAGTAGGCGGTGAGCTTGTCGGCGATCGGATGCGGATCAGACTCGAACGCCTCATGCGTTACACCATTGCTCACTTGGTGGGCCGCCTTCGATCCAACCGTCCCGCACGGCGGCAGGCTTACCTCTTCGGCCGCCGGATCCCAGGGCTTCCCATTCTGGAGTGGACCCCGGAACCAGCCGTCGGTGTCGCCCGTTGCGGCGATTGCCGCGTTCGTGAGGTCAGCCCACTGCGTCAACAACTCCGTGATTGTCTTCTGCGAGGCACCCGGCGTGTTCGGTACGGGATCACGCAAAGCGGGAACTGACATACATCCTCCTAACACCGAGACGGCGACAGCGGTTGCGACGGCCACCCCGGAGAACTTGACCACACTCGCCACGGCCACGCCGCCTCTTCCGCTCATTCAGAACCCGAACCACACACCGTCTTGATCCGACGCGCTGGCGCCGTCAGCCTCTGTTGCGTGGGCCGATGGCAAGGTCGGCGACGACGGAGCCGGTATGTCCTCTCGGCGCAGCGACTTCTCGCGCGCCCACAATTGAATGGAGGGGTCGGTGGAGCACTCGGTCGAGACGTGGATCGAGACAAGCTCCGTGGTCGCAGTCAGGCCGTACTGCACACCGTCAGGTCGATCGGCGCGGATCGCGATATCCATCCAGCCCTTTCCGTCGGCCCAGTCGACGGTCCGAACGACGGTGAAGCCTTGGCTTTCCCAGTAGGTGGTGAGCTTGTCGGCGATCGGATGCGGATCAGACTCGAAGGGGTCATGCGCCACGTTCGCGTTCACCTGGTGAGCCTCCTTCGACCCAACTGTGCCGCACGGCGCGAGGTTGACCTGTTCGGCCCCTGGATCCCACGGCTTCTGTTCGATGATCGCCCCTCGGTACCAACCCTCAGTGTCGCCCGTGGCGGCGATGGCGACGTTGGTGAGGTCGGCCCATTGCTCCAGCAGCTCGGTGATCGTTTTCTGCGGGGCACCCGGCGTATTCGGTACGGGATCACGCAAAGCGGGAACTGACATACATCCTCCTAGCATCGAAGCGGTGATGGTGGCCGCGACCATCGCACCGCTGAGCTTCACCCAGCTGGCTACGGACAGCACACGTCCGCTGCTCATCGTGTAGTCCTCAACCCGCCGACGACTTTCTCTGGCAGGCCAAGAGTCGTGTACCCGGTGTTTCGCAGCGACTCGGTTTTTTCGTCGAGGTAGCCGTGGCCTTCGGGTGGGGCCAGCAAGTTGAGGGGGTTGGGTCCGTCGATGGTCTCACCCAACACGTTGTGTCCCTTGGTTGGTTTCAGTACCTCGCCGTCGGGGAGCACGGCGCCATCGGAGGAGAACGATTGCGCGCCACCGATCGATGAGGGCGGGTTCAACGGACCTCGGAACGTTCTGGCTCCGATCGACCCTGCCGACCACAGCGATTCTGAGTCCGGCACCGCACGCCCACCCAGCGAGGCACCGAACGGTGCGACCAGATCCGCCGCTGCCGAGGTCGTATAGATCGCGGGTACTCCTCCCGCCTGCTTCACATGCAGATCCGACAGCGACTTCACCACCTGAGTGTCGATTCCCGCCGACCCGAGCATGGTGAATGAGTCGACCGAGTACTTCGTGTGCATCAACGCGTCCGCCGCCATCGTGGTCCCGTAGGAGTGCGCGACGACGGACACGTGGGGGAACGACACCGCGGGGTGCGCCGCGCGGGTGGCGTGTGTGCCGTCCAGTTCGTTCGCGAATCGCCACGATCCGTCCTGAGCCAAAGCAGGGGTATTCACGCTCGCTAGATCCGGAGTGTCATACCCCAACCAGCCGACGACGGCGTGAGACCGACCGCGGTCGAGGTCGATCTGTTGGTCGTACAGCTTCTTCGCCGCCCGAGACCACCCCTCGGTCGCGTCGGCCGCGTCCGACATCATCCCCGGCGCTGCCCAGGTCACCGTGTCCGCCGTATCCAGGTCCCCGTATCCGACCGCGACCATCGGCACAGACGCGTCCAGGTTCAGACAGACCAAGGATGCCGACGGGTCGGCTAGCACGACTTCGAGAGCGGTCAGAACTTTCTGCTGTTCCGGGGTCAGGCGGTGCTTCCGCGATTGGGCCTCCTCGTAGACAGCCCGATTGCACCGATTCCTCACCGCATACGGCAGCCCTGCCAGGTTGCCCAGGACCCCGGGTGCGGCCGCTTCGAACGCGGCTCTCGTTTCGTCGTCGAGGCTGGACCACCACTTCGCGACCTGATCCGGGGACGGCGGATGCTCCCATAACTGCTGCGCCAGGTTCGGGTCCTCCGCCAGCAGCAACGACAGCTCGTCGGGGGTGAGCCGTCCCAGCGTGGACATCAGTGAGGCGTTCACGCTCGCTGACGGGGAGATCCCGGACAGTTTGGCGATGACCGACCCGAATGCCTTCAGTTCCGGCTGGGGCACGGGGTCCAGGGCGCCGTGCAGTGCTGCGTCCAACGCGTCGGCGAACGTTTTGGCGGCAGCGTCGTACTCGCGCTTCGCTCGCTGGGCCCGGTGAATCGCGTCGTCCAACCGCTCCTGTGCGTCCTTGATCGCGCGTCGCGCTTTCGCCAGGTCGGCGCTGGCTTCCTGCTCACGCTGACGCGCGCTCGACACGTCCCCGTGGGAGGGGGCGGAGGATCCCGGGGGTGGTTTGTCGCGCGAGTTGTACGCCTGCTCGAGCGCACTCAACGCGGACGACAGCGCCGTGTGCTGGACGCCCAGAGCGGCCGCGGACGCCTCCGCCGTCGCCAGATCGACCAAGGCACTCTCGGCGTCCTCCAGCGCTTGATCCGCGGCGCCCTGCGCGAGTTCCATGGACGCCGACCAGCTGGTCGCCGCCGTGACTCCGTCGTTGTGCCGCTCGGCCGCTTTCTGCGCCCCGGCGGCCAGTGCACGCAACCGGTCCGAGAATACGTCGGCGGCCAGACCCGACCACGACGAGGTTGCGAGGTTCGTGTCCAACACCTGGGTCGCCGCCTCCGACTGGTGCTTCAGCCGCGCGGACCAGGTGCGAAGGTGGATGACCAACGACTCCACCATCGCCTTGTCGCCCGGCGTCGGGTCGGTCTCGAATCCGACCGGTGACCAATCCATCCACCTAGAACCCATCGAAGCCGCCTCGGTCGCCGCGCATGCCCACGGCATCCTCCGAATCCCGTCGCTGATACGAATCGGCCGCCTGTTCCAGCGCACCGGCCGATCCGACCACCAGCTCGTCGATCGTCGACTGACCGCGCACCCAATAGCCCTCGAACCTGCTCACGGCCGCACGAGCCACCGACGACCCGAAACCATCGGCCTCGTCCGCCGAGGGGCGCGATCCGGAAGCGCTCTTCTTCAACGCCTTCGCGCCCGCCCGCAACTGCTCGACATCGACCTTTACCACCCTGCCCATGGATTCCTCACGGTAGATATCTCAATCTCCAAGTGAGAATATCAAATTACTCTCGCAGAAAGTGCCCGATCGATGCCGAGGCGCCGACGCGGTGTTCGACTTCGTCGCATCGAGCGCGGCTCCCGAACATCGCCACGTATGTCGTCACCTCACTCTGGGAGAGCCTCGGTCGCGCTGCCGCGCTGCGAGAATGGACCCATGCTCGAGACCGTCCCCGCCGCCGACGCCGTGGCGCCTCTGTGGCATCCCGCCGCACCGAGCACCGTCGTGCACGCCGACAACCTCGACGTGATCGCCGCCCTGCCGGACGAGTCGTTCCGGCTGATCTACCTCGACCCGCCCTTCAACACCGGGCGGTCGCAGGCGCGGCGCGCGATGACGTCGAAGCGGTCGGAGCCCGGCGCGGGCGGCAGCGTGATCGGTTTCAAGGGCCGCAGCTACGAGCGGATCAAGGGCGACCTCCTGAGCTACGACGACCGGTTCGAGGACTACTGGGAGTTCCTCGAGCCGCGGCTGATCGAGGCGTGGCGGGTGCTCGCCGACGACGGGACGCTCTACCTCCACCTCGACTACCGGGAGTCGCACTACGCCAAGGTGCTGCTCGACGCGCTGTTCGGCCGGGAGAGCTTCCTCAACGAGATCGTCTGGGCGTACGACTACGGCGCCAAGTCGAAGACGCGCTGGCCGGCCAAGCACGACACCATCCTCGTGTACGTGAAGAACCCGTCCGCGTACTTCTTCGACTCCTCCGCCGTCGACCGCGAGCCCTACATGGCTCCGGGACTGGTGACGCCCGAGAAGGCCGAGCTCGGCAAGCTGCCGACCGACGTGTGGTGGCACACCATCGTGTCGCCGACAGGCCGGGAGAAGACCGGCTACCCGACCCAGAAGCCGGAGGGTGTGCTCCGCCGCATCGTGCAGGCGTCGAGCCGCGAGGGCGACTGGGTGCTCGACTTCTTCGCGGGCAGCGGGACGACGGGCGCGGTCGCGGCGGCGCTCGGCCGGCGCTTCCTGCTCGTCGACAGCAACCCGGAGGCGGTCGCGGTCATGCGCGAGCGCTTCGCCCGCGACGAGCGCGACGTCCGCTTCGTCGGCTGACGTCATCCCGCCGCGGCGACGGTGATCCCGGCCGCGGCGAGCAGGGCCACGTACGACCACGCGTGCACGCCGTCCGGGATGCGCGGCGGCCGGCGGCGCAGCAGCACGACCACCGGGATCGAGCCGAGCAGCAGGGCGACGGCGGCGAGCACGTCCACCGAGCCGACGAGCCCCGGCGTCGGCGGGACTGCTCCGCGGAGGAGCAGCGAGACAGCCAGCGCGGGCGCGACGATCGCGAGTGTGAGCGGGTTGGCGAGGGAGGTGGCGATCGGCATCGGCGATCCGGCGCGACGCATCAGGGGCACGGTCATCACGCTCCCGCCCACGCCGAGAAAAGCGGCGACCGAGCCGATCGGGAGGCCGAGCCAGGTCGGCAGTCCCGCCGCGGAAGGGCCGGTACCGGCCACGACCGTCGTGGTCGCCGTCGCGCCAGGACCGCTGCCGGCCACGACCGTCTTAGTCGCCGGCGCGGGCCGGAGGAATCCCGGGCGCACCACCAGGTCCACGATCGTCGCCCCGATGTAGACGACGAAGCCCCAGCGGATGATCGCGTCCGGCGCGACCCGGGCCACCCCCGCGCCGATGGCCCCGCCCGCGGCGAGCAGTGCGAACAGTGCCCATCGTCCTGAGAGGCGGCTCAGGACCTCCCGTCGCGTCGAGACGGTCGCGACGACGGCGTTGACCAGCATGACCAGGGCGGAGGTCGCGGTCGCCACGCGCACCGCGTCGTCGCCGAGCGCCAGGTCGGCGATGGTGATGACCGGCACAGTGACGAAGCCGCCGCCGAAACCGAAGAGGACGGTGGTCACGCCGACCGCGAGACCGATGAGGGCGAGGATGAGGAAGGGCACCCGTCCATCCCATCCCGGACCGAGTTGGCAAGCAATCGCAGTTGCGTCCGATGCTTTTGAGGGTCAGCCAATCGCCGCTGAGCCGAACCGCGACGGGGGAGCGCCGAACGCCCGCGTGAACGCGGCGGTGAACGCCGCCGGCGACGCGTAGCCCAGCCGCCCGGCGACACTGGTCACGCTCTGCGTCTGCAGCAACGGGAGGCTCGCGAGCAGCCGCGCGCGGGATCGCCACGTCGCCGGCCCGGTGCCGGTCGCCGCCCGGAAATGCCGGTCGAAGCTCCGTCCGCTCATCGCGACCCGCTGGGCCCACAGTGCGTTCGTCACCCCGGCATCCGGTGCGGCGAGGTACTCGCGGCAGAGCGTCCGGAAGGGCTCGTCCCGGGGCAGTGTGATCGCGAACGGGGCGGGGGAGACCCGCTGCAGCTCGTCGAGCGCCAGCCGCACGAGCGTCCCGTCGCGTCCCGCCGTGTCGTAGTCGGCCTCCAGCTCGTTGGCGGCGCGGAGCAGCTCCCGCAGCAGGGGCCCCACCTCCACCACCGTGCAGACCGCCGGCCACCACGGCACGGCGTCCGGCTCGATGTAGAGGCTCCACGTCGACACCCCGCGCATGAGCACCTCGTGGCCGACGCCCGGCGGGATGAGCACGGCACGGTCGGTCGGCACCGTCCACGAGCCCTCGTCGGTGACGACCTGCATCACACCGCTGGCACCGTAGAGCAGCTGCGCGCGACGGTGGTGGTGACGCGCGAGCAGATGGTCGGGCGGATAGTCGGTGCCCACGGGGAGCACGTCGACGGGCAGGTGATCCAGCGCGTCGATCGGGACGTTGCGCACGGGACCAGGCTAGCGGCGGACACTCCCGACCGGCGCCTTCCCGGCCGCTGTCCGGAGATTTCCGAGGAGCGTGTGGAAGGGTTGATGACTATGCGACCGGTCCTGCGAGCCCTGCCCTTCCTGTGGGGAGCGATCGGGACCGCCCTCGTCTTCACGGGCGTCTACCTGCTCTTCGTGCGCAGCTACGTCGGCCAGGTGATCGACGAGCGCGCCTTCGCCGGCGCCGACGCGTGGAAGGGCGACCTGATCGACTTCGCCCACACCTTCCTCAACGCGCTGCCCGTCGCCGCCGTCTTCATCGGCGCCGCGATCGCGCTGGTCGTCGTGCTCGTGCGCCGCAACTGGCTGGTGTTCGCGGTGGCCGTCGGCGCGGCCATCGGCGCGAACGTCAGCACGCAGGTGCTGAAGTACTCCATCCTGTCTCGACCCGAGAAGGGCGTGGATGCGGGACTCTCGAACTCGCTCCCCTCCGGCCACACGGCCGTCGCGGCCTCGGCGGCCTTGGTCGTCTTCCTCGTCGCCTCGCCGCGCTACCGGCCGCTCGCCGCGGTGGTCGGGGCCGTGTTCACGATCGCGGCGGGAGCCTCCACCCTCGTCGAGCAATGGCACCGGCCGAGCGACGTCATCGCCGGGATGCTGGTCGTCGCCTTCTGGGGATGCATCGCCGGCCTCGTCCTGAGCGGACTGCGCCTGCGCCCGGCCGACCCGCCCGTGCGCACGAAACTCTGGCCGCTGGTGTGGATCGCGGGGGTCTGCGCGATCGGCGCCCTGGTGTCGCTGCTCGTCACGTACTTCTCGGCGCAGGACGGGTCGTCCCACCTCTTCATCGCCTACGCCGGCGGCGTCGCCGCCATCGTCGCCTCGGGCCTGCTCCTCGCCGCGCTCGGCAACCGCGTCTACCGCGCGCTGCCGTAGCGGCGGCGGCGCTGCCGGCGGCGCTGCCGCTACCGCGCTGCCCCTGCCGCGCTGCCGCCGCGCCCCCCTCGCGACATTCGTGCCAAATGTCGCGAATAGCGCCCCCATTCCTCACATTCGGCACAAATGTCGCCGTGCCGCGTCGTCGCGCTCCGGGGTCGCGCCCCCGCGTCGCCGTGCTCCCGCCGCGTCGGCGACGTCGCCGCCACCGCCTCCCATGCGCCGGGATTTGTGCCAAATGTCGCGAATAGCGCCCCCATTCCCCGCATTTGGCACAAATCGGGGGAGGCGGTGCGCGTCAGGTGGAGGCGCGGACGGTGAGGGTCGCGGTGAGCGGGACGGGGGCTTCCTCGGAGGCCGCGTCGCCGCCCGCGTCGTCGCCCGCATCGGCGGGCGCGACGAGCGCGAGCAGCCGGTGGGCGGCCGCGCGGCCCAGCGCGTCGCCGGGCAGGGCCACGCTCGTGAGGCTGGGTGCGGTGACGGCGGACGCGGGGAGGTCGTCGAAACCGGCGACCGCCATATCCTGCGGCACGCGCACCCCGGCCTGCGCGCAGGCGGCGAGAACGCCGTGGGCCAGCGTGTCGGCGGCGGCGACGATGGCGGTCGCTCCGGCCGCACGCCACGCGGGCAGCGCCTCGAGGGTCGCGGCGGCGGCCTCGGCGAGGTCGGGGCCGCTGCGGACGTCCGGCGAGGCCAGCAGCGTCATCCCGTGCCGGGCGGCCGCCTCCCGCAGCAGTTCGCGGCGCAGCAGGTAGGTGGCGGCGGGCGTCGCGCCGTCGAGGTAGCCGATGACGCGGTGGCCGCGCTCCGCGAGGTGCTGCGCGAGCTGCTCCACCCCGGGCGCCAGATCGTAGTTGACGACGGCGGCGCGCGACTCGAGTCCGGGAGCGTCCAGCAGCACGAGCGGCGTGCCGGCGGGCAGGTCGTCGAGGAAGTCGGGCCCGGGCGCGGAGACGAGGAGGCCGGCGGGGCGCAGGGACGAGAGCCGCCGCACGTCGGTCGCGTTGGGCTGCGCACCGCTCGCGGCGGCGGAGAGCAGCAGCTGGTAGCGGGAGCCGAGCTCCTCCTGCACGCCCTTGATCACGCGGCCGAAGAACGGGTTCGGGAGGTCGGGAGCGATCAGCACGACGATGTCGCTCGTCCCGCGGGCCAGCGCGCTCGCGGTGCCGTCGACCACGTAGCCGAGCTCGGCGACCGCGGCGAGCACCCGCGCGGCGTTCTCGTCGGAGATGCGTCCGCGCGCTTTGCCGTTGACCACGAGGGAGACGGTCGCGATGCTCGTCCCGGCCCGCTCCGCGACCATCGCGGCGGTCACCCGTCGGGGCGCGGGCGGGAGCGTGGACATGCTCTCGATCGTATCGGTGACTGCTCGCGGGTTTGCGGCGTCAAGCGCTTTACGCTTACAGTGTCAAGCGTTTGACGTCCCCGACGAAGCGGAAGGCTCCCCATGGAGAAGATCATCCTGGACTGCGACCCGGGGCATGACGACGCGATCGCGCTCATGCTCGCTCACGGCAATCCCGACATCGACCTGCTCGCGGTCACCACCGTGGCTGGCAACCAGACCCTCGAGAAGGTGACCCGCAACGCGCTCGCCGTGGCACGCGTCGCCGGGATCGTGGGCGTGCCGTTCGCGGCCGGCGCCGACCGCCCGCTGACGCGTCCCGTGGAGGTCGCCCCCAGCATCCACGGCGAGTCCGGCCTCGACGGGCCCGAGCTCCCCGAGCCGTCGTTCGAGCTCGACGGCCGCCACGCGGTCCAGCTCATCATCGACACGGTCATGGCGCACGAGCCCGGCACGGTCACCCTCGTCCCGACGGGTGCGCTGACCAACATCGCGCTCGCCGTGCGGCAGGAGCCCCGCCTGGTCGAGCGCGTCAAGCAGGTCGTGCTCATGGGCGGCGGCGTGCACGTCGGCAACTGGAGCCCGGTCGCCGAGTTCAACATCGTCATCGACCCGGAGGCCGCCGACATCGTCTTCAGCGCGGGCTGGAAGGTCGTCATGTGCGGCCTCGACGTCACGCACCAGGCGCTCGCGACCCCGGAGGTCGCCGCCCGCATCGCCGGGATCGGCACCGCGCCGGCGCGCTTCGTCGGCGAGCTGCTCGAGTTCTTCGGCCGCACCTACGCCGACGTGCAGGGCTTCGACAGCCCGCCCGTCCACGACCCGGTCGCCGTCGCGTACGTGATCGACCCGACCGTCGTGCGCGCGGTGCAGATGCCGATCGCCATCGAGACGCAGGGCCGCCTGACGACGGGGATGACCGTCGCCGACCTCCGTTCGTCCGCCCCCGCCGACTGCCCGACCTGGGCCGCGATGGAGCTCGACCACACCGGCTTCTGGGACCTCGTCGTCGACGCCCTCGAGCGCATCGGCGACCCCATGGATGCCTCGGACGTCGCGGGCACGACCGCAGGCGCCGCCGCGTGAGCGCCACCGCCCCCACCCCGGTCTCGACGCCCACCGGGCGTCCCGTCCGCATCGCCGCGCTGACCGCGGCCCTGCTCGCCGCCTGCGTGGCGTTCCAGCTCAACGCCAGCATGCTGAGCCCGGTGCTCGTCACCATGTCGCACGAGCTGCACACCGACGAGGCCACCATCGGCCTCTCGCAGACCCTCTTCTTCACCATCGCGGCGCTGTTCTCGCTGTTCCTCCCGCGGCTGAGCGACATCGTCGGCCGCAAGCGGGTGCTGCTCGCGATGCTCGCCGTCATGCTGATCGGCAGCGTGGTCGCCGCCCTCGCGCTGAACGTGGGGATGCTGTTCGCCGGCCGCCTCATCCAGGGCGTCACCGGCCCGGTCGTCCCCATCTGCCTGCTCATGCTGCGCGCCGAGATCTCCGATCCGCGCAAGTACGGCGCGGCGATGGGCCTCCTCACCGCGGTCAACGGCGGCATCGCCGGCATCGACGCGATCGCCGGCGGCTGGCTCGCCACGACGTTCGGCTTCCGCTCCGTCTTCTGGGCGATCGCGGTCGTCACCGTCGTCGCGCTGGTCATGGTGTTCGTCTGGGGCGCCGAGTCCCGGCCCTCCGAGGGCGTGCGGATGGACTGGTGGGGCGTGCTCCCGCTGGTCGTCTCGATCGGCGCGCTGCTCACCGGCCTCAACGAGGCGGGCCGTCTCGCCGCAGCGAACTGGGTGCTCGTCGGGCTGTCGCTCGCCGTCGCCGTCGTCTCCTTCGCGATCTTCTGGCGGGTGGAGAACCGGGTCGCGCAGCCGCTCGTCCCGACCCCGCTGCTGCGCCGTCGCGCCACCTGGGCGCTGCTCGCGACCACCCTGCTCACGATGACCGGTGTGTTCGCCGTCGTGAACGGCCTGGTGACCTCCCTCGCGCAGAACGCGGACGCGGGCTTCGGGATGGCGCCCGACCTGGCCTCGCTGGCCTTCCTCACCCCGTACGCGCTGGTCGGCTGGATCGTCGGCCCGCTGGCCGGGCGGCTCGCGCCCGTGCTCGGCTACCGCCGCATCCTGCGCATCGGCCTCTCGGGCACGATCGTCGCGACCGTCGTGATGGCGTTCGTCGGTGTGCACTCGCTGCCCGTGCTGATCGCGACCACCGTCGTGATCGGGATCGGCTACGCCGGCATCGGCAACATCATGCTCAACGGGCTCGGGATCGTGCTGTCGCCGGCCGAGAACCCGGGCTTCCTCCCCGGCCTCAACGCCGGCGCATTCAACCTCGGCGCCGGCCTGAGCTTCGCCCTCCTGCCCGCGCTGCAGGTCGCGACCTCGGCGGCGCCCGACTCCACGACCGGATACTCTGCCGGAATGATGCTCGGAGCCGCCATCACCGCCGTCGCCCTCGCGGTGTCGTTCCTGATTCCCCGCCCGGACTCGGCCGAGGTCACCGCCACGGCGGCCTCCCGATGAGCAGCGCACCGGCCGCCGGCCGCATCGTCGTCGTCGGCTCGCTGAACGCCGACCTCGTCGTGCAGACCGCCGCCTTCCCGAAGCCGGGCGAGACCGTCTCGGGAGGCGATCTCTCGACGGGCGCCGGCGGCAAGGGCGCGAACCAGGCCGTCGCGGCCGGACGCCTCGGCGGTGCGGTGACGCTCGTCGGCGCGGTCGGCGCGGACGCGCACGGCGAGCTCCTCCGCTCGGCCGTCGCCGACTCCGGGGTCGACGTCTCGTCGGTCGCCGTGCGCGACGGCGTGGCGACCGGGACCGCGCTCATCACCGTCGACGCCCACGGCGAGAACACGATCGTGGTCTCGCCCGGCGCCAACGGGACGCTGACTCCCGACGATCTCGACGACGCCGTGCTTGCGGGCGCTTCCGTCCTCGGGCTCTGTCTCGAGGTGCCGGAGCCGGTGGTGGTGGATGCCGCCGAGCGCGCTCGTGCCGCCGGGCTCGCGGTCGTGCTGAACCCCTCCCCGTTCCGCGACAGTGCGCGCGAGCTGCTGCCCCTGGTGGACGTCCTCCTCGTCAACGAGGGAGAGGCCGCCGCGCTGCTCGGCGTCGCCGAGGACGCGACGCCCGACGCACTGCGCGACGGCCTGGCCGCGCTCGGCGTGCACCGCGCCGTCGTGACGCGGGGAGCCGACGGCTGCGTGGTCGTCGACGGCGACAGCGAGCCGACTGCTGTGCCCGCCGTGCGCGTGGATGCGGTCGACACGACCGGCGCCGGCGACGCCTTCATGGGCGCGCTGCTCCTCCGCCTCGCCGACGGCGACGCCCTGCTCGACGCGGCCCGCTTCGCGGTCGGGGTCGGCGCGTTCGCCGCCTCCCGCGCCGGAGCCCAGGCCTCCTACCCGACCCCCGCCGAGCTCGCCGCGTTCCTGCGCTGACCCCCGCCGCCGCCTCTTTCGCGACATTCGTGCCGAATGTCGTGAAAGCGGCGCGCTAACTCCACATTCGGCACGAATCCTCAGCGCTCTCGCCCGCGACGGGGCGAGGCGCGGCGAGGCGAGGGGGGACGTCACGCGTCGCGAACCGCCGCGCACATTCGGCACGAATGTCGTGAAAGCGGCGCGCTAACTCCACATTCGTCACGAATGTGCGACAGCAACCGGGGCGTCAGGTCGACTCGCGGACGACGAGCTCGGTCGGGAGCAGCGTCACGCGCTCGGCGGGCTCGCCCGCGATGCGGCGCACCAGCACCTGCGCCATGGCCTCGCCGAGGCCGATCGACGGCTGGTGCACGGTCGTGAGCGGGGGTGCGGCGGTGATGCCGAAGTTGTCGTCGTCGTACCCGACCACGGCGATGTCGTCCGGGATGCGGAGGCCCGCCTCCCGGATCGCCGAGTAGGCGCCGGCGGCCATCTGGTCGTTCGCGGCGAACAGCCCGTCGATGGGCACGCCGCGGGCGAGCAGGCGGCGCATGGCCTCCTTGCCCGAGAGCGGGGAGAAGTCGCCGAGCTCCACGAGGGAGGCGTCGAGCCCGTGCGCGTCGAGTGCCCGGCGCCAGCCGGTCAGCCGGTCGAGGCCGGCGGGCATGTCCTGCGGGCCGGTGATGAGGGCGATGTTGCGCCGTCCGCGCGAGATGAGGTGCTCGGTCGCGCCCGCCGACCCGGACACGTTGTCCACGTCGACGAAGTACGACTCCCCGGTCTCGTCGCCGACCGGCCGGCCGCCGAAGACGATCGGGAGGGAGGCGCCGAGCTCCACGTACGAGTGGTCGCCGGAGTGGTGCGACACGACGAGCGCGCCGTCCACGTTGCCGCCCATGAGGTAGCGCCGGGTCTTGTCGGGGTTGGTCTCGGACGAGATGACCATGTTGAGCGTGTACTCGGTGTCGGCGAGGCTGAGCGCGACGCCCTGCACGATGGAGGCGAAGAACGGGTCGGCGAACACCTTGGCCGTCGACTCCGGCACGACCAGCGCGATCACCTGGGTGCGGCGGGAGGCCAGCGAGCGTGCGGCGCGGTTCGGCACGTAGTTGAGGTCGGCGATGGCGGCGGTCACCGCGGCGACGACCTCGGGGGTGACCTTCGTCGACCCGTTGACGACGCGCGAGACCGTGGCGCGCGAGACTCCGGCGCGTGCCGCCACCGCTTCCAGGGTGGGCACGGCCACGGCGTCCACCGAATCCGTGGTCATCGGTCTCCTTCTCGTCCGTCGTCCATGCTAAGCGCGCGCCGCCGCCGCGCCGACGTCCGACGACTCCGCCGCACGCGCGTCGGCGATGAGACGGGCGAACGCGTGGCCCGACTCCTTCACGGTGCGCACCTGCGTGTCGTAGTCGACCGACACGATCCCGAAGCGCTTCTCGTAGCCCCACGCCCACTCGAAGTTGTCGAGCAGCGACCACACGAAGTAGCCGCGCACGTCGGCCCCCTCGTCGATCGCCGCGCGCACCGCGTCGATGTGGGCGAGGATGTACGCTTCGCGCTCCGAGTCGAGGATGCGTCCGTCCGGGTCGGTCGCATCGTCGTAGGAGGCGCCGTTCTCGGTGATGTAGAGCGGCGGGAGGGTGGGGTAGTCGGCGGTGAGGCGCACGAGCAGGGCGCGCAGGCCGTCGGGGTTGACCTCCCAGCCCATCGCCGTGGTCGGCAGGTGGCGCGACGGGAAGGTGACGAACTCGCTGCCGACGAAGGGCGACGCTTTCGGGCTGTCGGTGGGCACCACGGCGGGCGGGGCGTCGACGGGCAGGGGATGTCCGCTGACGTTGTCGTCGTGGTAGTGGTTCACGCCGAGGAAGTCGATCGGCTGGGCGATCGTCTCCAGGTCGCCGTCGTGCACGAGCGCCTCGAACCGATGCTCGCGCAGGTCGTCGAGCACGTCGGTCGGGTAGGCGCCGAGCAGCAGCGGCTCGAGGTACATCCGGTTCCAGAGCCCGTCGATGCGGCGCGCGGCGTCGAGGTCGACGGGGTCGCTCGGGTCGTTCGGCACGGCCGTGGTGAGGTTGAGCGTGATGCCGAGGCGCAGGCGGTCCAGCCGCCCGGAGTCGCTCCCAGCGCCGACCGATGCGATGGTCGCTCGCTCGCGGATGGCGTGGGCGGCGAGGCCGTGCGCCAGGTGCTGGTGGTGCAGGGCGGCCAGTGCGGCATCGGGCTCGCGGCGGCCCGGTGCGTGCTCGCCCGCGGCGTAGCCGATGAGGGAGGAGCACAGCGGCTCGTTGAACGTCGTCCAGTGGTCGACCCGGTCGCCGAGCGCGTCGTAGACTGCCACGGCGTAGTCGCGGAAGCGGTAGGCCGTGTCGCGGTTCGCCCAGCCTCCTTTCTCCTCCAGCGCCTGCGGCAGGTCCCAGTGGTAGAGCGTCAGCCACGGGAGGATGCCCGCGCCGAGCAGCTCGTCGACGAGGCGGCTGTAGAAGTCGAGTCCGGCCGGGTTCACCGCGCGGTCGCCGGGAACGATGCGCGCCCAGGAGGTCGAGAAGCGGTACGACTGGAGGCCGAGGGAGGCCATCAGCGCGACGTCCTCCGGCATGCGGTGGTAGTGGTCGACGGCGCGTTCCGGGGTGTCGCCGCCGGCGATCGCGTTCGGCACCCGGGCGAAGGCGTCCCAGATGGAGTCCTCCTTGCCGTCCTCGTGGGCGGCGCCCTCGATCTGCGCGGCGGCGGTGGCGGAGCCCCACAGGAAGCCGTCGGGCCAACGGTTGTCGGTCATTCTTAGCCTTTCACCGCGCCGGCCATGATGCCGGAGACCAGCTGCCGGCCGGCGAGCACGAAGAGGATGAGCAGGGGGATGGTCGCGAGCACCGCGCCGGCGAGCACGATCGAGTAGTCGACGTACTTGGCGGACTGCAGCTGGCTGAGGGCGACCTGCAGGGTGGGGTTCTGCGGGGCGACGAGCAGCGGCCAGAGGTAGTCGGTCCAGGCCGTCATGAAGGTGAAGAGGCCGAGGATCGCCATGGCGGGCCGCGCGGCCGGGACCCCGACGTGCCAGAAGGTGCGGATCATGCTGGCGCCGTCGACGCGGGCCGCCTCGATCAGCTCCTCGGGGATCACGTCGACGAGGTACTGGCGCATGAAGAACACGCCGAACGCGGTGACGAGGGTCGGCACGATCACCGCTCCGAGCGTCCCGGTCCAGCCGAACTGCTTCATCACCATGAAGAGGGGGATGATGCCGAGCTGCGTCGGGACCGCCAGCGTCGCGATCACGAACACCATGAGCCCCTCGCGGCCGCGGAAGCGCAGCTTGGCGAAGGCGTAGCCGGCGAGCGTCGAGAACAGCACGACCGAGACGGTGATGACGGTGGAGACGATGATCGAGTTGCCGAGCGCCTGCCAGAACGGCACGGTCCCGAGCACCTCGCCGACGTTCTTCCAGAACTGCCCGCCCGGCAGCAGCGGCGGCCAGGTAGCGGTCAGGACGGTGCTGTCGCTGGAGCCGGCGACCGCCGACCACCAGAGCGGGTAGGCGCTGCCGACGAAGAGGACGAACAGGATGCCGTAGGTGAGGAAGCCGGGGCGCCGGTCGATGCCGAGGGCCTTGCGCTTCGGCGGGCGCTGCGCGGCGGTCGTCCGCGGCTTGGAGGCGGTCGTGGTCACAGGTTCTTCTCCTCGCTGGCGGCGGCGAGAGCGCGGGCGCCCTCGGCGGTGGAGTCGCCGCTGTCGATGCCGGTGCGGGATGCGGCGGCCCGGCTGCGCGCGAGCCGCTTCGCCGTCCGTTTCGTGTGCAGCCGCGCCTCGGTGGAGGCGATGCGGCGTGAGATCAAGAAGTTCAGGAGGCCGAACAGCACGATCAGCAGGAACAGCATCCACGCGATCGCGGAGGCCTTGCCGAAGTTCTGCCGGTTGAAGGCCATGTCCCACAGGTAGAGCACGGTGGTCTGGTACTGCCGCTGCGGGCCGCCGGGCACCGCGCTCGACGGGTTGAACAGCTTCGGCTCGGTGAAGATCTGGAGGCCGCCGATGGTCGCCGTGATGATGACGAAGATCATGGTCGGGCGGATGCTCGGCAGCGTGATCGAGAAGAAGCGGCGGAAGGCGCCCGCGCCGTCGAGGGAGGCGGACTCGTGGATGTCGCGCGGCACGGCCTGCATGGCGGCGAGCAGGATGAGCGCGTTGTAGCCGGTCCAGCGCCAGTTGACCATCGTCGCGATGGCGACGTGCGACGGGAACGTCTCGGTCTTCCACATCACGGGGTCGAGGCCGATCGCCTGGAGCATGTTGTTGATCAGCCCGTACTTCTCGTCGAACGCGCTCGAGAAGATCAGCGTGACGGCGACGGGGGTGACCACGTAGGGGAGCAGGACGCTCATCCGCCAGAACGTCTTGGCGCGGATGTTCTGGTCGAGGATGGCCGCGATGAAGACGGCGCCGATCAGCTGCGGGATGGCCGAGAGCAGGAAGATGCTGAGGGTGTTGAAGAGCGAGTTCCAGAAGAACGGGTCCTTCAGCTCGGTGAGGTAGTTGCTGAAGCCGACCCACTCGCCGGGGCCGGTGAGCAGGTTCCAGTTGTTCAGCGACACGACGAACGTGTAGACCAGCGGGAACAGCCCGACGAGGCCGAACAGGATGAAGAACGGCGCCACGTAGAAGTACGGCGACGCCTTGACGTCGAAACGGTTGAGCTTCTGCTTGAAGGTGAGCGCGTTGCGCGCATCCCGGTCGCGCCGGGCCGCGGCGGCGGTCTCCTGGCGGGTGACGGTTGTCATGCGGATCTCCGGTGGGTCGGGTCGTGCGGGGTGCGGGCCCCCGCCGCCGGTGAGCGGCGGGGGCCCGGGAGGGTGGTGCCTACTTGTTGACGACCAGCTGGTTCAGCAGCGTCATGGCGTTGGCCCAGGCCTGGTCGCCGTTCGCCTTGCCGGAGTCGAGCTCCTGGACGGACGGGCCGAAGACCTGCGACTGGATGACGGAGTCGTCCGGGCCCTTGTACTGGGCGACGACGCCCTTCGCGCGCTCGGCGAGGATCTGACCGATCGGAGCGTTGTCGAAGAACTTCGTGAGGTCGCTCTCACCGGTCACGCCGGGGTCGCTCTGCGCCGCGGTCACCGACGGGAAGGTGCCGGCGGCCTGGAAGGTGGCGACCTGCGACTTCGCGGTGGTCAGCCAGGCGGCGAGGTCGGCCGCCTCCTTCGGGTGCTTCGACTGCTTCGGCACGGTCAGGAACGAGCCGCCCCAGTTGGCCGCGCCGCCCGGGAACACGTTGGCGAAGTCCCAGCCGGTGTCGGCGTTGCCGCCGCCCGCCTCGACCTGGCCCTTGACGACGCCGAGCATCCAGCCCGGGCAGACGAACGTGGCGAACGAGCCGTCGGTGAAGGCCTTGCCCTTGCCCCAGTCCCACTGGGTCTGGTTGGAGGAGAGGCCGGCCGCGGCGCCGTCGGCCAGCTGGCCCCACAGCGCCTTGAGGTCGGAGTTGTTCTCGATGTTGAGCTTGCCGGCCTTGGTGTAGTAGCCCTCGGGCTGCTGGTTCACCATGGCGTTCCAGAGGAAGCCGGACTGGTCGTAGAACGCCTTGCCGGTGGCCGCCTTGTACTGCTCGCCCACCTTGAAGTAGTCGGCCCAGGTGGCGTCGTCGCCGCCGAAGAGCTTGGCGACGGAGTCGCGGTCGCTCGGCAGACCGGCCGCGGCAAAGAGCTTGCTGTTGTAGCAGAGGCCCTCCGGCCCGATGTCGGTGCCGTAGCCGATGATGCGGCCGTCCTTGTCGGTGGCCTGCTTCAGTTTCCAGTCGACCCAGCGGTCCTTGATCGTGTCGGCGCCGTAGTCCTTGAGGTCGTTGAACTGGTCGGAGACCTGCATGACCTTGGACAGCCAGCCCTCCTCGACCGCCTGGACGTCGGGGAGGCCGCTGCCGGCCGCCTCCTTGGTCTGCCAGTCGGTCAGGGCGTTGTCACCGGTGTCGATGTTGGTCGCCTTGATCTTGATGTTCGGGTGCTCCTTCTCGTACTGCGAGTAGAGCTTGTCGAAGCCCATCGTGCCGAACGTCGTGACGGTCAGCGTGATCGGGTCAGAGCTGCTCCCGCCGTCGCTGCCGCTCGATGAGCAGCCGGCGGCGAGGAGGGCGAAGGACGCGGCGCCGGCAATGGCGGCCGCGACCTTGGTGCGTCGTGAAAGCTTCACGGTTCACTCCCTTGTGGTGTGTGCTGGGTCTGATGAGGCGCTGTGAGAGCGCTCTCAGTTCGCGACCGTGAGAGCGCTCTCACGCGTTGCTGGAGAATCTAGAACGACTCCGGTGGCAATGTCAAGCGCAACCGTGGTCGCGCTCTCACCGTTGAAAAGACGGGGAACTGGGCGTCGCGGAATTCCGCGGGACTCCGCGCTGCCCCGCGTTCGGCCGTGACCTAATCGTGACCTGATCCGCCTCGTGTCCCGGTGGAGCAGCCTCCCCGCCGCCGAGCAGACTGGACGACGACGAGGGGAGACCGTGGATGCCGATCATCATCCTCATCGGGTTCGCCGCCGTCGCGCTCTGGTCGCTCGTCGCCCACCGGTTCGACCGGGTCGGCATCGCGGGGCCGGCCGGTCTCGCCGCCCTCGGCGCGCTGGTGGTCCTGCCGAACGTGTCCGCCTTCACCGCCGCCATCGACAGCGACGTGGCCCAGCACGTGGTGGAGCTCATCCTGGCCGTCCTGCTCTTCGTCGACGCGTGCGAGGTGCGCGGCGGCCTCTTCGGCGGCGAGGGGCGCTCCCTGGCCCGCCTCGTGCTCATCGCGCTGCCGCTCTCGCTCGCGCTCGTCGTCCTCGCCGGGGTCTGGCTGCTGCCGCAGACCGGCGTCTTCGTGCTCATCGTCATCGCCTGCATCGTGATGCCGACCGACTTCGCGCCGGCCACCGCGCTGCTGCGCTCCGAGCGCATCCCGGCCCGCGTCCGGCGCATCCTCAACGTCGAGAGCGGCTACAACGACGGCCTCGTCTCGCCGGTGTTCGGGATGTCGCTGGCCATCGCCGTGGCGCTCCCGACGCTCCTCCGCATCGTCGACACGGGCGGGGAGGCCGCGGGCGACGAGACCCAGCTGGAGAAGGACTTTACGGACTTCTTCGACGCCTTCTTCGGGGCCGTGCCCGCCACGGTCTCCGCCGTCGCGGTCGGGGTGCTGCTGGGAGGCGCGCTCGGCCTCCTGACCCGCTGGGCCGCGCGCCGCGGCTGGGCGGACTCGACCGGCATCCGCTTCGTCACACTCCTCACGCCGCTGCTCGCCTACGGCGTCGCGACCCTCCACGGCCTCGGCGCCAACGGCTTCGTCGCGGCGTTCGTGGCGGGCGTGATCTACCGCGTGGCGCGCACGCGGCGCACGGAGCTGCGCTCGGTGCCGCACGAGGAGCTCCTGCTCGTGGAGGAGGCCAGCGCCGTCGCCTCCAACTTCGTCTGGTTCATCCTCGGCGGCATGACGACGGCGGTCATCGCGGAGGGCATCGACTGGCGCCTGCTGGTGATCGCCGTGCTGGCGCTCACCGCGTTCCGCGCGGTGCCGGTCTACCTGGCGATGCTCGGCTCCCCGATCGGATGGCGCGACCGGACCTTCCTGGGACTCATGGGGCCGCGGGGGACGGCGTCGATCGTGTTCGGCCTGCTCGCCTTCAACCGCCTCCCGGAGGCGGACAGCGGCGACGTGCTGGGCGTCACGGTGCTGACCGTCGTGGGCAGCATCCTGCTGCACGGCGTCGCCGCACCGCTGGTGCTGCGCCGGATGACTCCCGGCACGACGATGGCCGCCGTCCCGGGGGACGACGGCCATCGAGGCTGAGCTGCTGGTGCGGCGCTACTCGCCCGCGGAGGTCTGCGGTCGCTGAGCGCGCAGCGAGGCGGTGTCCGCCCCCGGCTCGATCAGCGCGCCGACCTCGGCGGCCGCGCGGCTGGCGAGGATGCCGACATCCTCGTTCTCCTCCTCGCGCCGGTCGGCCTCGTCCTTCTCGGCCTTCGCGTCCGCGGCCTCCTGCAGCGCCGACTTCGCGCGCAGCGGCGGGGTCTTGAAGAACCAGGTGAGCACGAACGCTATCAGGACCACGATCAGAGCCACCCAGTAGACCTGGATCGCGGAGGCGTTGAAGCCCACCAGGAACGGCTTGGCCAGACGCGGGTCGGCGTCGTTCAGGAACGACGTGTCGTCGAGGTTGCCGCTGCCGGTCGCCGCGGTCGACTTCTTCAGGGTGCTCGACAGCGTGGGGGCCACCGAGTCGACGAAGTTCTGACGCACGGTGTCGTTCGAGAAGTCGAGCGTGACGGTGCCGTCGGGGGCGACGGAGGCGTACGGGGCCTTCGCCGTGATCGCGGTGCCCGCCGCTGCGGTCGCCTTCTCGACGGCGGCCGCGGTCGCCTGCTCCTGGGCGGCGGCCGGGATCTGGCCGGCGGCCACGGCGTCGGCCACGGCCTGCTTGGCCGCGTCCTGCGCCTTGGTGACGCCCGACTGGATGCCCGACTTCGTCTTGTCCTCGAGCTCCGTGACGATCTTGTTGTAGCTCTGCTCCATGATCTGCTTGTTCTCGGGAGCCTGGGCCACGGCCGGGTCGAGCGCCGCGTTCAGCGCGCTGTTCAGCGTCGGCTCGTCCGCCAGGGACGTCTTGATGTTGCTCGGCATGACCGTGAACAGCAGCGAGAGGAGCACAGCGGTGCCGAGCGTTCCACCGATCTGGCGGAAGAACGTGGAGGCACTGGTCGCGACGCCCATGTCCCGCACGCCGACCGAGTTCTGGCTGGCGATCGTGAGGGTCTGCATGAGCTGGCCGAGGCCGAGGCCGATGAGCAGCATCGCGCCGGCGATGAACCAGTACGAGTAGTCGTACTTGATGAACGTCAGGTAGAAGAATCCGCCCGAGAGCAGCGCGGTGCCGATGATCGGGAACTGACGGTAGTGGCCGGTGCGCGCGATGATCTGGCCGGAGGCGATCGACGAGATCATCAGACCGAGGATCATCGGGAGCATCTGCAGACCCGACTCGGTCGGGGTCGCGCCGAGCACCAGCTGCAGGTACAGCGGGAGGGTCAGCATCGCGCCGAACATCCCGAAGCCGACGAAGACGCCGATGATGGTGGCCATCGAGAAGGTGTTCGAGCGGAACAGCTTCAGCGGGATGAGCGCGTCGTCCTTCATGCGCATCTCGATGAGGATGAAGGCCAGGATGCCGATGGCGCCGAGCACGTAGCAGCCGATGGCCCCCACGCTGTCCCAGCCCCAGTCGCGGCCCTCTTCTGCGACGAGGAGCAGCGGGACGAGGGCGACCACGACGGCCGTCGCGCCCCACCAGTCGATCCGCACCGAACCGCGCTCGCGCTTGGGCAGGTGCAGGAACCGCAGGACCATCGCGAGGGCGATGAGGCCGATCGGCACGTTGACGAGGAACACCCAGCGCCATCCGGCGATCCAGAGGATCTGGTTCGCGCCGGCGAACAGGCCGCCGACCAGCGGGCCGATGAGGCTCGAGATGCCGAAGACGGCGAGGAAGTAGCCCTGGTACTTGGCGCGCTCGCGGGGAGCGAGCATGTCGCCCATGATCGCCAGCGGCATCGACATCAGACCACCGGCGCCGAGGCCCTGGATGGCGCGGAACGCCGCCAGCTCGATCATGGAGGTCGAGAAGCTGGCGAGGATCGAGCCGATGATGAAGACGACGATCGCGAAGATGAACAGCGGGCGCCGGCCGAAGATGTCGGAGAGCTTGCCGTAGATGGGCGTCGCGATGGTCGAGACGATGAGGTATGCGGTGGTCACCCACGCCTGCTGGCTCAGACCGTGCAGGTCGTCGCCGATGGTGCGGATGGCCGTGCCGACGACCGTCTGGTCGAGGGCCGAGAGGAACATGCCGGCCATGAGACCGAAGATCACGAAGAGGATCTGTCGGTGCGACATGATCGGTTTGGGTGCGGCGGGCGCCGCGGGGGCAGTGCTGGACATTGAGCTCCGAGTCGAGAGTCGAAAGCGAGACGCCCGGTGCGCGGGCGTCACATCGGTGTGAGAGTCGTGAAGATTTTTGCGGAGAGTGCAAAGTTACACCCGGTGCGCGTCTTTGAGCAACGCGGGGATCGCGCTCAGGCGCACGTTCGCGAGGGGCGAACGCACGCGCGCGATCCGCGGAATCCTGCGGAACTCTCGCGACGGTACGCCGCGCGGTGGCCCCCGTCCAGGTGGCGCATAGCTAACAGGCGTACCGTGGAAGCATCCCGGACCCGTCACCCTCCGAATCCCCTCCGAAGGACGTATGAGTTCTCTCAGCTCCATCCCTCGTTCCCCCGGACGAGCACCGCACCGCCGCCGCCGCCGCGTCGCCGGCGTGATCGCCGTGGCGGCCTCCGCCGCGCTCCTCTTCACCGGCTGCGCGGGCGAGCCGTCCGCCGCGACCAAGGCCCTGGCCGGTGCATCGACGAAATCGACCCCGACCGCCGCGAGCGTCGCAGCCGTCCAGCCGGCCGCCGGGAGCGTCTCGGGCGGCACGGTCACGCTCACCGGGTCGAACCTCCAGAACGTGGCGAGCGTGCAGATCGGCGGCCAGCCCGCGGTCGTGACCGCCGCCTCGGCGGGCAAGGTCACCGTGGACGTGCCCGCCGCGCAGGGCTTCCAGGCCGGCGCCGTCCCGATCGCCGTCACCGACAAGTCGGGCAAGACCGTCGCCACCGACGGCAAGACGTACGACTACCAGGTGCAGACCCCGGTCGACAAGCAGCTGGCCTACGCGATGACGTACTGGAAGAACTACAACTCCGCGGAGTGGGGCGACCTCAACTCCGTGGGCGGCGACTGCGCCAACTTCGTGAGCCAGACCCTCATCGCCCGCGGCTGGACGATGAACGACGACTGGTACAACAAGAACGCCGCCGCCGACTGGAGCCCGGCGTGGGGCTACGTGCCCTCGATGGACGCCTACTTCCAGGCGAACGCCGCCTCCCTCGGCCTCACCGAGTACCCGCTCGACCAGCGCGACAAGATCAAGGTCGGCGACATCGTGATGTTCGACTGGAACGACAACGACTCGCTCGACCACGTGCAGATCGTCTCGGCCGTCGAGAACGTGAACGGCCAGATCAAGATCAAGATGGTCGGCCACAACGAGGACACCGACTACCGCGACCTCGACACCACCATCACCGTCGACCACCCGGGTGCGATCGGGCACTTCTGGAGCCTGTCGAAGTAGCCGCACGGCGACCACCTCGCTGTCATCGGGACGGGTTATGCTCAGCCCGTGATCTCGGGGGGAACCCGCCTGCGGGCGACGACGCTGGGCGCGGCCGTCGTCGGCGGCGCCCTCGCTGTGCTGCTCGCGCTCGGCGGCTGCGCGGCCGTGCCATCGAGTCAGGCGGGTGGGCGTCCCACGCGCGACCGCTCGCACACCGACCAGGACGCGCACCCGCACGCCCGGCCGACGCCCTCCACCATCCCGACGCCGACCGCCGCGGGCTTCGACGCCGCCGCCCAGTCCTTCGACGACCCGGCGAGCAGCTGGGTCGTCGTGAACAAGCCGCGCGCCCTCCAGCCGCCCGCCTTCGCCCCCGCCCAGCTCGTCTACCCGGACGTCACCTACGTGAACCGTCAGCCGATGCGACCCGAGGTCGCCGACGCCCTGGTGGCGATGTTCCAGGCGGGCAAGCAGGAGGCCGGGCTCGACTTCTCCGTGCAGAGCGCCTACCGCTCGTTCGACTCCCAGACCCGCGTGTACGACGACGACGTCGCGCGCAACGGGCAGGCGTACGCCGACACCGACACCGCGCGACCCGGGCACAGCGAGCACCAGACCGGCCTCGCGGTCGACATCAGCGCCGTGCCCGCCCGCTGCTCCCTCTCCGCCTGTTTCGCCGACACCCCGCAAGGGCAGTGGCTGGCGGCGAACTCCTGGCGCTTCGGCTTCCTCCTGCGCTACCCGGCCGACAAGGTCCCGGTCACCGGGTTCACCTTCGAGCCGTGGCACTTCCGGTTCGTGGGCGTGCCGCTCGCGACGCAGATGCACGCCACCGGGGTGACGACGCTCGAGGAGTTCTTCCACTGCCCCGGCGGCCCGGACTACCACTGACATCCGCCGGGCCTGCCGGTTCCGAACCCTCCGTCGATAGGCTTGACGGACGTGACGACGGGAGGCCGGATGACCATCGAGGCGGTAGGGACGCTGGAGACGGAACTGCGCAGGCAGAGCGCGGTGGAGGCTCTGGAGATCCTCGACACGGCGCCGGAGGACCGGTTCGACCGGATCACCCGGATGGCGCAGCAGCTGTTCGGTGTCCCCATGGTCAGCATCACCCTGCTCGACGACGACCGCCAGTGGCGCAAGTCGCACCTCGGGCTCACCCGTGAGGCTCCGCGCGCCGACTCGTTCTGCGACCTCACCGTGCGGACCGACTCGCCCGTGATCATCGGCGACACCACCGCCGACGACCGCTTCCGCGACAACCCGTTCGTCGCGGGGGACCCGCACCTGCGCTTCTACGCGGGCGAGCCCATCCACGCGCCCGGCGGGGAGGCCGTGGGCACCCTCTGCGTCGTCGACACCGAGCCGCGCACCCTGACCGGCGGCGAGCAGCGGCTGCTGCGCGACCTCGCCGACTGGGTGCAGGCCGAGCTCGACCGCGACGAGGAGCTCGACCGCACGGCCGTGGTGCAGCGCGCGCTCCTGCCGCGCCGCAAGCCGGCCGCGCGCGGCTACGACGTCGCGGCCGCGTGCGAGCCGGGCGAGCGCATCGCGGGCGACTTCTACGACTGGTACGACACCGACGGCGGCTTCACCGTCACCGTGGGCGACGTCGTAGGCACCGGCAGCCCGATCGCCATCATCGCCGCCTCGGTGCGTGCCGCCCTGCGCAGCGCGACCGCCTTCGCGGAACTGGAGCCGGCGGTCGCCGAGGCGTCGCGCATGATCGAGGAGGAGCTGGACCGCCTCGCCGCGTACACCTCCGTCTTCCACGCCCGCATCGACGGCGACGGCCTCGTGCGCTTCGTGGACGCGGGCCACGGCCTCGCGTTCGTGGTGCGCGCCACCGGCGACATCGAACGGCTCGAGACCTCCACCCTCCCGCTCGGGATCGCGGGGGAGCGGCCCGAGCACTCCGTCTCGCTCGGAGCCGGGGAGGCTCTGCTCGTCATCAGCGACGCCGTGTTCGACGCGCTCGGTGGCGAGGCCGGCCTCGGCGTGCTGCAGTCGCGCGTGCGCGGCTCGGCGACCTCGGCCGGCGCGGTCTCCCGCATCGTCGGCGCCGCTCGCGACGAGCACGGCGCCGCGCCCGTGGGGGACGCGCTCGCCATCCTGGTCCGCCGCGACTGAGCGGGGGCGGGGCGGCCTCAGGCGGGTTCGCCGACCGGCGGTTTCGGCGACGCCGCCTTCTTCGCCTTCGACTTCGCCTTCTTCGTGACGGCGTCCGGCGGTGCGGGCAGGAAGGGGTGGACGTCCGCGGCGGTGATGTGCTCGGCGAGTAGCTCTCCGGCGAAGTCCGTGGCGACCACCCGGCCGAGCCGGGACGACTCCCGGATCCCGCCCTCCGGCCGCGCGGGGATCTCGATCTGCTCCGTGACGACCGGCTCCCACGGAACCGCGTCGAGGATGTACTTGATCGAGTTGAGCCGCGACCGGCGCTTGTCCTCCGAGTCGACGATCACCCAGCGCGCCCACGGCACGTCGGTCTCGGCGAGCATCCGCTCCTTGGCGGCGGTGTAAGCGTCCCACCGGGTGATGGACTCGAGATCCATCGGCGACAGCTTCCACTGCCGCAGCGGGTCGACCGCGCGCGAGCGGAACCGCTTGTGCTGCACCGACTCCGACACCGAGAACCAGAACTTGATCAGGTGGATGCCGTCGTCGACGAGCATCTTCTCGAACGTCGGCGCCTGGTGCATGAAGCGCTCGTACTCTTCGTCGGTGCAGAAGCCCATGACGCGCTCGACCCCGGCGCGGTTGTACCAGGATCGGTCGAACAGCACGATCTCGCCCTCCGCGGGGAGGTGCTGCACGTACCGCTGGAAGTACCACTGGCCGCGCTCGCGCTCCGTGGGGGCGGGCAGTGCGACGGTGCGGGCGATGCGCGGGGAGAGGTATTGCGTGATGCGCTTGATTGCGGACCCCTTGCCGGCGGCGTCGCGCCCCTCGAACAGGATGACGACGCGCGCACCGGTCGCCTTCGTCCACATCTGGAGCTGCACGAGATCGGCCTGCAGCTTCTCGAGCTCGGCCCCGTACAGATCCAGCGGGATGCGGGGCTGCGTGCCCTCCCGGTTGCGCGTCATGCGATTCCCTCCGATTTCTACGATGCGTAGAATTCTACAGGACGTAGAAATCGGAGGGTTCGACGCGATCCGGTAGCGCGGATCAGCCGAGCGCGTCGCCCACGATGCGCTTGGCCTCCTCCTGCACCTCGCGCAGGTTCTCCTCGCCGACGAAGCTCTCGGCGTAGATCTTGTAGACGTCCTCGGTGCCGCTGGGGCGGGCCGCGAACCACGCGGTCGCGGTCTCCACCTTCACGCCGCCGAGAGGGGCGTCGTTGCCGGGGGCGCGGCTCAGCTTCGCGGTGATCGGCTCGCCCGCCAGCTCGGTCGCGGCGATCGCGTCGCCGTCGAGCTTGCCGAGGGCCGACTTCTGCGCGGGCGTCGCCGGGGCGTCGACGCGCTGGTAGACCGGGTCGCCGAAGCGCTCGGTCAGCTCGCGGTACAGCTCCGAGGGCGACTTGCCGGTCACGGCGCGGATCTCGCTGGCGAGCAGGGCGAGCAGGATGCCGTCCTTGTCCGTCGTCCACACCGAGCCGTCGAAGCGCAGGAAGCTCGCGCCGGCGCTCTCCTCGCCGCCGAAGCCGACCGAGCCGTCGATCAGGCCGGGCACGAACCACTTGAAGCCGACCGGGACCTCCCACAGCCGCCGGCCGAGCGACTCCGCCACCTTGTCGATGATCGAGGACGACACCAGCGTCTTGCCGACGGCGGCATCCTCCCGCCATCCCGTGCGGGTGCGGAACAGGTAGTCGATCGCGACCGCGAGGTAGTGGTTCGGGTTCATCAGGCCGCCGTCGGGCGTGACGATGCCGTGCCGGTCGGAGTCGGCGTCGTTACCGGTGAGGATGTCGTAGTCGGCGCGCCGCTCGACCACCGACGCCATCGCCGACGGACTCGACGGGTCCATCCGGATCTTGCCGTCCCAGTCCAGGGTCATGAAGCCCCACGCGGGGTCGACCTCGGGGTTCACGACGGTCAGGTCGAGCTCGTAGCGCTCCGCGATCGCCTGCCAGTAGTGCACGCTCGCGCCGCCGAGCGGGTCGGCGCCGATGCGGATGCCGCTCTCACGGATTGCCTTCACATCGATGATGTTCTCGATGTCGTCGACGTACCTGCCGCGGAAGTCGTAGGTCTCGACGCCGCTGGGCTCGGCCATGCGCACGTCCCGCATCCCGCCGGCGATGATGTCGTTGGCGCGCGCCGCGATCCAGCTGGTCGCGTCGGTGTCGGCCGGGCCGCCGTGCGGCGGGTTGTACTTGAAGCCGCCGTCCGCGGGCGGGTTGTGGCTCGGCGTGACGACGATGCCGTCCGCCTGGTCGGGGTGACCGGCCTTGTTGTACGCGATGATCGCGTGCGACACCGCCGGCGTCGGCACCCAGTCGTCGAACTCGTCCACGAGCACGCGCACCTCGTTGCCGACGAGCACGGCCAGCGCGGTCGTCATCGCGAACTCGCTCAGGAGGTGGGTGTCCGCGCCGATGAACAGCGGGCCTGTGATGCCCTGGCCGGTGCGGTACTCCACGATCGCCTGCGTCGTGGCGGCGATGTGGTCCTCGTTGAACGCGGTGTTGAGCGAGCTGCCCCGGTGACCGGAGGTGCCGAACACCACCCGCTGCTCCGGGATGCTCACATCCGGCTTGAGCTCGTAGTACGCGGTGCGCAGGGCGTCCACGTCGATGAGGTCGGAGGGCTGCGCGGGGGTGCCTGCTCGGGGATCCATGCCCCTATGCTTCCACGGTCGCCCGGCCGAGGGGAGTGGGGAGTGCGCTCATCGCTAAGCTGAACGCCATGTCCACAGACCCCGCCGAGCCCACCGCCGAGCTGCCCGCGTCCGTCGACGAGGTCTACAGCTTCCTGGGGCCGTCCGGGACGTTCACGGAGGCCGCGCTCGCGCAGGTGCCCGAGGCGCGCGGCAAGCGGTGGAAGGCCGTGAACAACGTGGGCGAGGCGCTCGCCGACGTCGTCGCCGGCCGCAGCGTCGCCGCGATGATCGCCATCGAGAACTCGATCGAGGGCGGTGTCTCGGTCGCGCAGGACGCCCTCGCGACCGTGCCGGGCCTGCGGATCGTCGGTGAGTACCTGGTGCCCGTCAACTTCGTCCTCGTGGCGCGGCCGGGCACGACCCTCGCCGACGTGCGCACCGTGAACGCGCATCCCGTCGCCTACGCCCAGTGCCACCAGTGGCTGGACGCGCACCTGCCCGAGCACGGGCACCTGCCCGCCTCGAGCAACGTCGCGGCGGCCGCCTCGCTGTTCGAGGGCAGCACGGCGGATGCCGCCGTCGCCCCGCCCGGGATCGTCGACCACCACGACGTGGTCGTGCTCGCCGAGAACATCGGCGACAACCCCAACGCCGTCACCCGCTTCGTGCTGGTGAGCACCGCGCGCAGCGTGCCGCCGGCGACCGGGGCCGACAAGACGAGCCTCATCGCCGAGCTGCCGGACGACCGCCCCGGCTCGCTGCTCGACCTCCTGGAGCAGTTCTCGACCCGCGGCATCAACCTGAGCCTCATCGAGTCGCGGCCGATCGGCGACGCGCTCGGCCGGTACCGGTTCGTCATGGACGCCGACGGCCACATCCACGACGAGCGCGTCGCGGACGCCCTGCTGGGCCTGCGGCGGTTCAGCCCGTCGGTGATGTTCCTCGGCTCGTACCCGCGCGCCGACCGCGTGCCGGTGGACTTCGACCAGCGCTACCGCGACGAGGTCTTCACCGAGGCGCGGCAGTGGCTCGCGTCGCTCACCGAGGGCGGCGCCGGGGAGACCCCGCAGGGGTAGGCTGCGCAGCAGCAGGAGGAGGTCGGAGATGATCGCGGACGACGAGCAGGACACCGCCCGCCCCGGCGGGTTCGACCCCCGCTACGACCCGGCGTTCCAGCGCGGCTACCGCGCACAGCCCGGTGAGCGCGCCCGCACCCGGGTGCGGGCCGTTACTCCGGCACCGGCTCGCGACCGGCCGCGCGCCGACGCGCGAGCTGCGGCCCCCGCACCGGAGGCGGCCGACTCCGCGTGGGAGGCGACGGTGTCTCCCGCGGGCGAGCTTCCCGTGCCGTCCGACCCCGTCTCCTTCATCGCCGAGGCGCCGACGCCGGCTCCCCAGGCCGTCGCCGAACCCGCGCCCGCCGTGGTCGCGGTCCCGAGCCTCCTCGCCGGCGCCGAGCTCTCGCCGCGGCGGAACCCGCTGATGCTCGCCCTGTGGATCACCGGTGCCGGGCTCGTCGTCCTGGGCATCGTCATCTACGCGGTGGCCGTCAACGCCTCCTACACGACCAGCTACAACGGCGCCGCGGGCGACGTGGGGATGCAGGTGCTGACCCAGATCGGCTGGGTGCTCGCCGGACCGATGATCACGATCGGCTTCGCGACCCTGGTCGCCCTCCTCTTCCTCACCGCGATCGCGGCCCGCCGCCGCGCCCCGTCGGCGGACGACGACGAGCCCGAGGACGACGAGCTCTAGGCCCGCTGCGGCGCCGCCGCGCACCGACCTGCGCGCCAGGACCTCCGTAACTCCGGCCTTCAGCCCCACCACGCCGCTCACCTCGCCGTAACTCCGGCGATCCGCGCCGTTCCGGCCCGGCTCGCCGGAACTCCGGAACTCCCGAACACCGGAACTCCGGTGATCGGCGTGGATTCGGGCGGGGGCGCCGGAAGTACGGTGAGGTGAGCGGCGTGGCGCGTGCGGGTTCCGGAGTTGCGGCGGTCCGGAGAGGCGGGCGCGGCTAGCGGCGGGGGACCCGCACGCGCAGGCCGCCCTCGTCGACGGCCAGGTCGAGCGCGACCACGTCGCCGAACGCGTCGCCGTCGAGCTCGAACGGCTCCGGCTGCTCCATCCGCAGCCGCACGTCCGCGCCGCGCAGATAGCTGAGCCGGGTGCGGATGGCGCGATCGGTGAAGCGGATGATGCGCCGGCCGAGCGCGCTCTTGCGCAGCACCCGGTTCTCCCACGTCACCTTGCGCCAGATCGTGAGCCAGCCGAAGACCGACTCTGGCTGCAGGATCGCCACGTCGAGCAGGCCGTCGTCCACCGCGCCGTCCGGGATGAGCTCCATGTTGCCGGGGAGGGTGCCGCAATTGGCGATCAGGATGGTGCTGACGCGCGCCGAGCGCTCCGGCTCGTCGTCGAGGCGGTACCGGATGCGCACCTTGTGGGCCTTGGGCAGCGCGCGGAAGCCGGCGTCGACGTAGGCGAGCCAGCCGACGCGCCGTTTGAGGGCCGGCCGGGCGTTCGCGATCATGGTCGCGTCGATCCCGACCCCCGCCATGACGAGGAACGTGTGCTCGGTGCGCTCGCCGTCCTCCCGGGTCGCGGTCGCGACGCCGAGGTCGATCGCGCGGGTGTCGCCGTCGAAGGCGATGGCGCACGCCTCCTCGACGTTCGCGTAGGGCACGCCGAGGTTGCGGGCCAGGAGGTTGCCCGTGCCTGACGGGAGCAGGCCGAGCGTCGCTCCGCGATCCCGCAGGGCCTCGGCGACGGCGCGCACCGTCCCGTCTCCGCCGGCGGCGAGCACGAGGGTCGCGCCCCGTGCCAGCGCCTCCCGCGCCTGGGCCTGGCCGCCCTCCTCCGGGGTCGTCTCGAGCCAGAGGAGCTCCACTCCGCCGGCCCGCGCAGCGGCGGCCTCGACGGCGGCGCGCACGCGGGGGACGTCGATGCGGACGGGGTTGTAGATCACGGCGACCGTGGCGTCCCGCGCCTCTCCCCGTCCGTTCACGGGCTTCACGCTACCTGTTCCCTGTGGAGAACCAGGAGACGCGGCGGCGCGGTCGATAAGCTGGGGCACGTGATCGATCCAGTCCTGCTCCGCGAGAACCCCGATGTCGTCCGCCGATCGCAGGAGGCGCGCGGAGATTCCGTGGAGGTCGTCGACGAGGCCCTGCAGGCCGACGTCGAGCGCCGCGCCGCCATCACCGCGTTCGAAGAGCTCCGCGCCGAGCAGAACGCCTTCGGCAAGCAGGTCGCCCAGGCGCCCAAGGAGCAGAAGAAGGAGCTCGTCGCCCAGGCCCAGGAGCTGGCCGGCCGGGTGAAGGAGGCGCAGCGCACCGCGAGCGACGCCGAGACCCGGTTCTCCGACGTGCTCCGCCGTATCGGCAACCCGATCATCGACGGCGTACCCGCCGGCGGCGAGGACGACTTCGTCGTCCTCAAGACGGTCGGCGAGATCCCCGCGTTCGACTTCGAGGCGCGCGACCACCTGGAGCTCGGCGAGCTGCTCGGCGCGATCGACATGGCCCGCGGCGCCAAGGTCGCCGGGGCGCGCTTCTCCTACCTGCGCGGCATCGGCGCCCGCCTCGAGATCGCCCTGATGAACATGGCGCTCGACAAGGCCGTCCGCAACGGCTTCATCCCGATGATCACCCCGACGCTGGTGAAGCCCGAGATCATGCAGGGCACCGGCTTCCTCGGCGCCCACGCCGACGAGGTCTACCACCTGCCGGCCGACGACCTCTACCTGACCGGCACGAGCGAGGTCGCGCTCGCCGGCTACCACGCCGACGAGATCATCGACGTGACGGAGCCGCTGCGCTACGCCGGCTGGTCCACCTGCTACCGGCGTGAGGCCGGCTCGGCCGGCAAGGACACCCGCGGCATCATCCGCGTGCACCAGTTCAACAAGCTGGAGATGTTCGTCTACACCCTCCCCGAGAACGCGGAGGCCGAGCACGGCCGCCTGCTCGGCTGGCAGGAGGAGATGATGCAGGAGCTGGGCCTCAGCTACCGCGTCATCGACACCGCCGCCGGCGACCTCGGCTCGAGCGCGGCGCGCAAGTACGACGTGGAGGCGTGGATCCCGACCCAGGGCCGCTACCGCGAGCTCACCTCCACCTCCAACTGCACCACCTTCCAGGCCCGCCGCCTGGAGGTGCGCCACCGCGGCGAGAACGGCAAGACCTCGCCGGTCGCCACCCTGAACGGCACGCTCGCCACCACGCGGTGGATCGTCGCCATCCTCGAGACCCACCAGCAGGAGGACGGGTCGGTGCGCGTCCCGGAGGCGCTGCAGCCCTACCTCGGCGGCCTCGAGGTCCTGGAGCCGATCGCCCGGTGAACGCCTCCGCTCCCGACGGCGCCGGCCGCCGCCTGCTCATCGCGCTCGACGTCGACGGCACGCTCATCCACGAGGACGAGACGGTCGGCCAGGCCGTCCGCGAAGCGGTGACGCGCGCGCGGGCCGCCGGTCACGAGGTGATGCTCGCCACCGGCCGCAGCTGGGAGACCGCGCGGCCCATCCACGAGACCTTCGGCCTCGACAGCGAGTTCGTCGTCTGCGCGAACGGCGCGCTCACCATGCGCCGCGACGAGACCGCCGACGAGGGATACCGGCGCGAGTTCGTCGAGACCTTCGACCCGACCGAGGTGCTGCGCACCATCCGGCCGCACCTGCCCAGCGGCAGCTTCATGGTGGAGGACCCGACCGGCTTCCGCCGCTACACCGCCGGCATGACCGACTGGGAGCTCGTCAACGCCGAAGAGGTGAGCTTCGAGGAGCTCTCCGACCACCCCGCCACCCGCGTGGTCGTCGTCTCTCCGCAGCACGATGAGGAGCAGTTCCTGTCGATCGTGGAGCGGATGGGGCTGCACAAGGTCAGCTACGCGATCGGTTGGACCGCGTGGCTCGACATCGCGCCGGACGGCGTCAACAAGGCCACCGCGCTCGAGCGCGTGCGCGCCGCCCTCGACATCCCGCTCTCCGACGTCGTGGCGGTCGGCGACGGTCGCAACGACATCGACATGCTCACCTGGGCCGCGTCCCAGGGCGTCGGCGCGGCGATGGGACAGGCGCCGGACGAGGTCAAGGCGGTCGCCTCCCGCGTCGTCGGCACCGTCGTCGAAGACGGTCTGGCGGAGCTGCTCGCCAGCCTCTGATCGGGGCGTTCCCCGTCCCGATCAGCCCTTTCGCCCGCATCGTCCAGATTTCTGCCAGGGTGATCTGCGAAGCTGAGAGATAGTGTGCCCGGCGATTCCGCGCCGGATCCGCTGCGTTTCCGTGAAGGGGAGTGAATGAACGAGGTGCCGACCCGTGCTCAGGCGCGTGCTCAGGAGAAGTCCGCAGGACCGACCATCGCCCGCCACGGCCGGCTGAAGCAGCACCACCCGTTCCGCACGATCCTCGCCGTGCTCGTCACCGTGGTCGCCGTCCTCGGCGTCTCGACGGCGGGCGTCGCCGCCTACGCCGTCCTCGACGTCAGCGGCACGGCCGCGGGAAACAAGGCGGTCACCCTGGTCGACGAGAAGGGCAACGCGGTCGTCCCCAAGGTCGGCGCCATGGACGGCGCGTTCAACGTGCTCCTCGCCGGCTCCGACAGCGGCGGCGGCAACGCGGCCTACGGTGACCGCGGCGAGGAGCTCAACGACGTGACGATGGTGCTCCACGTCTCCTCCGACCACAAGAACGCCACGGTCATCAGCTTCCCGCGCGACATGTTCGTCGCCATCCCGTCGTGCCCCGACCCCAAGGGCGGCAGCTTCGACGCGATGAGTCGGCAGAAGATCAACAGCTCGCTGAGCTACGGCGGCCTGGCCTGCACCGTGCTCACGGTCGAGAAGCTCACCGGCCTCGACATCCCCTACGCCGGCGTCATCGAGTTCGACGGCGTGATCGAGATGTCGAACGCGGTCGGCGGCGTCCCCGTCTGCGTCGCGGGTGACATCAACGACCCGTACACCGGCCTGGACGTGAAGGCCGGCGACAACACGCTCGAGGGCTCGCAGGCGCTCGCGTTCCTCCGCACCCGCCACGGCGTCGGCGACGGCTCCGACCTCGGCCGCATCAGCAACCAGCAGGTCTTCCTCTCGTCGCTCGTCCGCACGATCAAGAGCGCGGACACCCTGACCAACCCGCTGAAGGTCTACGGCCTGGCCAAGGCGGTGGTCGGCAACATGAAGCTGTCCGACAGCCTCCAGAACGTCACCACCATCGCGTCGATGGCCGTGGCGCTCAAGGACATCGACGTCAGCAAGGTCGTCTTCGTCCAGTACCCGAACCACTACGTGGACGGCGGAGTCGCCCCGACGGTCGACGCGGCGGACACCCTGATGGCGGCGCTGAAGAACGACCAGCCCGTCACCCTCACCGGCGACACCGGCATCGGTTCGGAAGCGGCTGCCGGGGGCGCGGCGACGCAGGCCCCGGCCGCTCCGACCGACCCGGCGACCCAGGCTCCGGCCGACGGCTCGACCGGTGGCACGAGCGGGGGCTCCACGGACGCCGGCACGGGCGGCTCCGTCACGCTCCCCTCGGACGTGCACGGCCAGACCGCCGCCGAGGTCACGTGCTCGAAGCCCTTCCAGGACTGACCCCTCCGCCGAGGTTCACGACGTTGCGCTCATTCCGGGCGGAATGAACGCAACAACGTGAACTTCGGCGTTCGGTAGAATCGGGCGACGCCGGTCTCCGGCGCCAGGAGGGCTGTCCGAGCGGCCGATGGAGCCAGTCTTGAAAACTGGTGGGCAGAAATGTCTCGTGGGTTCGAATCCCACGCCCTCCGCCAAAGAATGGGCGCCTCGATCCCAGTAAATCACTGGGATCGAGTCTTTGTCGCCAGACCTGCGGCGCTCGATTTGACAACAAACTGACAACAAACGCCGCCGCGAGGTGGTGATCCGGGGCCTCTTTCTGCGATCGCGGGCGTCGCACATGCCGATTGTCAGCGGCTACCGCTTCAATGTTGACATGATCGATGTCGGCTGGCTTCTCGATACGTGGCGCGCTGCCAGGTGGGAAGCGATCGTCATGATCTGGAACGCGATCGTGGCAGACGTCATCGCCTATCCGTGGTTCGTTTTCGTGCTCGCTGTCGTTGTCCTAGGGGCCGGCGTCAAAGGATTGGGCAAGCTAGCTAAATACGTTGGCGGCGCTTACTGGTCTGCTCACCACTGAAGACTGACGCTCCGCGAGATGCGGTCGTGCCACAGACCGTCTGGCTGCGCCGTCCAGAGCTTCAGCTACCGCGTCCAGGTCGTCATCGAAGAGGTCCGCGTAGACGTCCAGCGTCATCGCGGCTGAGGCGTGGCCGAGCATCCTTTGGACCGCCTTCACGTTGGCTCCCGCGCTCACGGCGAGGCTGGCGGCGGTGTGCCGCAGGTCGTGGACGGTCATCGGGTCAAGGCCGGCCCTGTCGAGTGCGCTCTTGAACCATGTCCGTTGACCCCGTGTGGCTCGCTTCATGTGCTCACCGAACCGGCCGGAAAACAGCAGGTCGTTCGGCTCCTTGCCTGCGGCTGCGCCGGCCAGCGCGTCGATGAGGAATGCCGGGAACGGCACCGACCTACGCTTATGACTCTTCGGAGTTCCGACGATGGTGGCAGGACCAACCTCTACCGCGTTTTCCGAGATGGCGAGTCGGCGGCGAGTGAAGTCGACGTCGCGCACGCGGAGGGCGATGACTTCGCCCCAGCGAAGGCCGGTGTAAGCCAGTAGGAGAACGAGGGGTTCGTGTTTGCCGCTGGCGTAGGCGAGGTCGTGAACCTGTTGATGGGTGAGGTACCGGTGCGCGCGCGGAACCTTACGGGGCAATCGCGATCCGCGGGCTACGTTGACCGGCACGCGCCGGTCCTTTACGGCGATGTCCAGGATTCCGGCAAGCACACCGAACGCCCGCAAGACGGTCGTCGCCGACCTTTCTGCGCTCAAAGATGTTACCCAGGCCTGGACATCCGAGTGTCGTACGTCACCGACGGGGACGCGTCCCCAGCGCGGCTCAACCTGGAGTCGCCATGCGATCTCGAGCGGTCGGAGCGAGGACGGTTTGAGGTGAGTCTGGTTGGCTAGCCACTCAACTCCGAGCGATGCGATGGTCACCCTCGCCGCACTTGCATCGATGTACTCGCCGCGCGCCTTGTTCGTCTCGACTGTGGCGAGGTAGAGCTCGGCTTCACGCTTCGTCTTGAATCCGCGCTTCGTGGTCTGACGGTGGTCAGGGGTGCGGTACATGACGCGATAACGTCGGCCACCAGCCGACTCGTATGACAGAACGCTGCCCATCTCGCCCTCCTCTTAGGGTGCTGCCACCTCTTCGATGCCCGCGGAGGTGAGAAGCGCTGCGACGCGCTCCAGTTCGCGCTCGACCAGTTCCAGGCGTGCCTCGACGCTTGAGTCGAATGTGAGATCGGAGTCTCCGGACGCCGCTCCGACGTCGCGAACGATCCGAAGGCGGTCAAACTCACGTCGAAGGGTCCCGAGCTGGCGAAGCGAGTTCAGGATGGAGATGTCCACGCGTTCGGCGGCCGATCGAGGCCGATACGAACTCGATGGGGTCGCTGAAAGCCAGCAATCGAATTCGGTCACGGTCATTCCGTCGAAGTCCTCGCCGAGATTCTGCAGGTCGAGTTTGGCGTCGGGCCGTCCGATGGGCGAGAGCAGCATACTGATCGGCACATCGAGCCCCCGGGCGATATTCAAGAGCTGGCTGACGCTGATGTCGGCCTTCCGGCCGGATTCGATGTTCTCCAGGATCGCGGGGGTGATGTTCCCGCCCGGAATCGCCTCTGCTAGGTCGCTCGTCGTGCGAAATCCACGTTCACGTCGCGCCAATCTGATGCGCGCGCCGATGCTGGTCTCAGATCGGAAGTCTGCCATTTCGACAGCCTATCCCCATTTCTGTTGTCAAGTCGTGGAATTGTTGCTATGGTCGTTTCAACAATTGCAGCACTCCTGAGTTGTCGAAACGGAGGAGATGAGATGACAGGAGAATTCATTCAGCCTGCTGAGGTGGTTGAGCTCACTGGGCTGTCCATCGCAGCGCTTGCCCAGCTCCGGTATCACGGTAAGGGCCCGCGCTTCTATAAGCCGACCCCGCGCACTGTGCTCTACAAGCGGACGGAGGTGTTGGCATGGCTGGAAGCGAGCGCGCAGACGAGGACCGGAGCATACGCGTAGTCGAGCCGTCGACAGAGCCTCCCGGCGTCATTCAGGACTTCGTGGATGGATACCTCGTCCCGGTGGATCCGATGGACGATCTGAAGTGCGGAAGCTGTCAGTAGAACAGCTGGTACACCCCGGCGTGCCGCCGAGGTGTCACCCCTGTTCGGGGGTAGCGTGCAGCACCAAATGGAGCGGCTGATTCTTACCCTCTTCACCGTATCGCTGGCCTCGCTAAGCGGGTCAGGGCGGCGGTGACGCGTCGTGGCTGAGACTCCCCAACTTCAGAGTCGAGGTCGCCACTCCACCATCGAATCCGGGCGCGCCGCCCCGAAGCCCATATCCCCGGCGCAGCTCGGAACATCCAACCTTCCTAATCCAAGGAGGGCTCCTGCGCGCCCATTCGCGCTGACATAGCCCTGTTCTGACGAGCCGTCCCCGGCTCGAACCCGGTCCTTCGCAGTAGCCACTTCCATGCAAGGAAGGTTGTGATCTCGTGGCTGGAGGAACCCAAGTCCGCTCGCGGACGGATGCTCTTCTCACGGAGTTGCTCCGTGAAGTCGACACGTTGCGACCGTACGTCCGCTTTCAATTGCGCGGCTGGCCGAATGAGGTCGACGCCGTTCTGCAAGTCGCCCGGGAGACGGTCTGGCACCGATCCTCCACGTACGACCCGGAGCGGGGGTCACCACACGCCTTCGTCTTCGGCATCACCCGTCACGTCGTGCTCCGGGAGATCGAGCGGAAGTATGGCCCGACGGACGACGTCACTGTCGACGTCGACGTGGAGTCCGAATCGGACATCGACCCGCTCGAGGCGATGATTCGCCGCTTTGACGCGCACCGGTGGATGGTGCTGGTCGCCGATTACGTCGGCGCATCCGACTGGCACGTGATGAGCGACCTGAGCCTGGCCGACGGCGACGCCGAGCGGGTGGCAGAAGCCCACCAGCTGTCCAAGCGCGGTGTCCGCACGATCCGCGAGCGGGTGTGCCAGACCGCACGAACCGTGCTCGCCGCCCTTGCAGCCGCGGATGCGGGACTGCCAATGACCGGTTCGGTGATCGTGTCCTGCGTGCCCGAGACCGGCGGTTTTCGGGAAGTCGCCGAGATGATCGGCGACGACGCAGACACCATCGCAGCTACTCTCCACATCCATCCCGGATCGGCGCGAGCCCGGATCGCGACCGCCAAGCGATTGCTGATGATCGCCCGGGACGTCCTCGAGCTGGAGAAGGCGGCATGATCGGCGCAAGTGCCGCGGCCGCCCATGCGGTGTCGCATCCAAAGACGACACGGAATCTTCTGATCGTCGCGGCCATCATCGTCTTGGTCGTCCCCGTCACGCTCGTCGCCGTGCCGGTCAGCTTGGTTCTCGCGATGGGAACCAACGGATTCG